>WLWD01000007.1_pt1:730000-4699109 | contig 4699109 bp, 4385 predicted proteins | sample 6712731 | NCBI WGS metagenome assembly WLWD01 (sample SAMN12718690, study PRJNA576275) | sponge metagenome | isolation source: marine sponge | host: Mycale hentscheli | place: New Zealand: South Island, Marlborough, Capsize Point | collected 2014-11-01
GCTGGCAAACAAGCTTTGACCCGGGGATTTCCGAATGGGGCAACCCGGCTCACACAAGTGAGTCAACTGCATCCGAATACATAGGGTGTAGTGGTGAACCCGGGGAACTGAAACATCTAAGTACCCGGAGGAAAAGAAATCAACCGAGATTCCCTTAGTAGCGGCGAGCGAACGGGGAACAGCCCTTAAGCTGTAGGGGTGTTAGTGGAACGGTCTGGAAAGTCCGGCGATACAGGGTGATAGCCCCGTACACGAAAACTAACCAACAGTGAAATCGAGTAGGGCGGGACACGTGTTATCCTGTCTGAAGACTTATTCTATTTGAATATAAGGGGGGACCATCCTCCAAGGCTAAATACTCGTTGCCGACCGATAGCGAACCAGTACCGTGAGGGAAAGGTGAAAAGAACCCCGTAGAGGGGAGTGAAATAGAACCTGAAACCGTATGCGTACAAGCAGTGGGAGCCCCTGCGGGGGTGACTGCGTACCTTTTGTATAATGGGTCAGCGACTTACTTCTCAGTGGCAAGCTTAACCGTCTAGGGTAGGCGAAGGGAAACCGAGTCTTAATAGGGCGTTTAGTCGCTGGGAGTAGACCCGAAACCGGGCGATCTATCCATGGCCAGGGTGAAGGTGGGGTACAACCCACTGGAGGCCCGAACCAGGTGATGTTGAAAAATCATTGGATGAGCTGTGGATCGGAGTGAAAGGCTAATCAAGCTCGGAGATAGCTGGTTCTCCTCGAAAGCTATTTAGGTAGCGCCTCGTGTATCACTCTCGGGGGTAGAGCACTGTTTCGGCTAGGGGGCCATCCCGGCTTACTAAACCGATGCAAACTCCGAATACCGAGAAGTGCAATCACGGGAGACAGACGGCGGGTGCTAACGTTCGTCGTCAAAAGGGAAACAACCCAGACCGCCAGCTAAGGTCCCGAAATCGTGGCTCAGTGGGAAACGATGTGGGAAGGCATAGACAGCCAGGAGGTTGGCTTAGAAGCAGCCACCCTTTAAAGAAAGCGTAATAGCTCACTGGTCGAGTCGGCCTGCGCGGAAGATGTAACGGGGCTTAAGTCACGTACCGAAGCTGCGGATGCACATTTTATGTGCATGGTAGGGGAGCGTTCCGTACGCCTGTGAAGGTATGCCGTGAGGCATGCTGGAGGTATCGGAAGTGCGAATGCTGACATGAGTAACGATAATGCGGATGAAAAAACCGCACGCCAGAAGTCCAAGGGTTCCTGCGCAACGCTAATCGGCGCAGGGTGAGTCGGTTCCTAAGGCGAGGCCGAAAGGCGTAGTCGATGGGAAACAGGTTAATATTCCTGTACTTGACAGTACTGCGATGGGGGGACGAAGAAGGCTAGGCCAGCCGGGTGTTGGAAGTCCCGGTTTAAGCAAGTAGGAAATGTGACTAGGCAAATCCGGTCACATAATTCCGAGATGTGATGACGAGGCTTTCTTACGAGTTAGCCGAAGTGGTTGATGCCATGCTTCCAAGAAAAGCCTCTAAGCTTCAGGTACTGTGAAGCCGTACCCCAAACCAACACAGGTGGACAGGGTGAGAATCCCAAGGCGCTTGAGAGAACTCGGGTGAAGGAACTAGGCAAAATAGCACCGTAACTTCGGGAGAAGGTGTACCCTTGCTGGTGACGGGACTTGCTCCCTGAGCTGGTGGGGGTTGCAGTGACCAGGTGGCTGCGACTGTTTACTAAAAACACAGCACTCTGCTAACTCGTAAGAGGATGTATAGGGTGTGACGCCTGCCCGGTGCCGGAAGGTTAATTGATGGGGTTAGGCCTTAGCCGAAGCTCTTGATCGAAGCCCCGGTAAACGGCGGCCGTAACTATAACGGTCCTAAGGTAGCGAAATTCCTTGTCGGGTAAGTTCCGACCTGCACGAATGGCGTAACGATGGCCACACTGTCTCCACCCGAGACTCAGTGAAATTGAAATCGCTGTGAAGATGCAGTGTACCCGCGGCTAGACGGAAAGACCCCGTGAACCTTCACTACAGCTTCACACTGAATCTTGATTATGCTTGTGTAGGATAGGTGGGAGGCTTTGAAGCAGGAACGCCAGTTCTTGTGGAGCCATCCTTGAAATACCACCCTGGTATGGTTGAGGTTCTAACCTAGGCCCGTTATCCGGGTCAGGGACAGTGTGTGGTGGGTAGTTTGACTGGGGCGGTCTCCTCCCAAAGAGTAACGGAGGAGCGCGAAGGTACCCTCAGCGCGGTCGGAAATCGTGCGATGCGTGTAAAGGCAAAAGGGTGCTTGACTGTGAGACAGACAAGTCGAGCAGGGTCGAAAGACGGTCTTAGTGATCCGGTGGTTCTGTATGGAAGGGCCATCGCTCAACGGATAAAAGGTACTCCGGGGATAACAGGCTGATACCGCCCAAGAGTTCATATCGACGGCGGTGTTTGGCACCTCGATGTCGGCTCATCACATCCTGGGGCTGTAGCCGGTCCCAAGGGTATGGCTGTTCGCCATTTAAAGTGGTACGCGAGCTGGGTTTAGAACGTCGTGAGACAGTTCGGTCCCTATCTGCCGTGGGCGTTAGAGATTTGAGAGGAGCTGCTCCTAGTACGAGAGGACCGGAGTGGACGCACCTCTGGTGTTCCGGTTGTCACGCCAGTGGCATTGCCGGGTAGCTATGTGCGGACGGGATAACCGCTGAAAGCATCTAAGCGGGAAGCCTCCCTCAAGATGAGATCTCTCGGACCCTTGAGGTCCCTAAAGGCCCGTCGTAGACTACGACGTTGATAGGCTGGGTGTGGAAGCGCAGTAATGTGTGAAGCTAACCAGTACTAATTGGCCGTGTGGCTTGACCATATAACACCCAAGCGGATTACAGCATAAGTGGTTTGATACTACCGTCTTGATACGTTTTTCCTGAATCGGACGGCTCGTCACTGGCGAGCTGCCAACCCGTTTTCCCGGTGGTCATAGCGAGCGGGAACCACCCGAACCCATCTCGAACTCGGAAGTGAAAACGCTCAGCGCCGATGATAGTGTGGGGTTTCCCCATGTGAAAGTAGGACACTGCCGGGGTCTTGTGCTTAATACCCCTAGCCCTTCGGCTAGGGGTTTTTTTGTGAGGGGAGCATGGAAGCAGCGGCACCAAACCATTACGCATGAGCGCCTATGCATGTAAGGGACGGCCACCGACATGGGTGCCGATTGATGAATGCTCCTCTTGTCCGAAGACCCTGCATTGATTTACCGTAGATAGAGCGGCGTTATAAGCAGAAATACAATCAGAACTAGCCGCGGCAAGTAAATTAGGGGGAGTTAGCGACGCCAGTGACTTATTCTCACCGTTTAAGCGCTTTATGCCAATCGGCTTCTCACTCCCACCATTTAAACTCATGTGGAGGTGCGTATGACGGACGCCGAAATCGTTGATGCTCTAGTCTCCTCAAATGACCATTTCAAGAGTTTGTTTGAACATCACCAAGAACTGAAGCAGCAAGTCAAGGACGCCGAGACCGGTGTCATTGTGATGGATGACCTCGCCATCGGCGAGTTGAAGAAGCACAAGCTATTAGCCAAGGACAAGATGGCCACGATTATCGAGGAGTATAGGAGAACACACGAGCACTAGACTGTGACTGAAGAGCTTTTTCGTGACGATGCATATCTTAAGACATGCGAGGCAAAAGTTGTTTCGGTGACGGCTGAAGGGATCGTTCTGGATCGAACCGTCTTCTATCCTAACGGCGGTGGGCAGCCAGGCGACACAGGAGAGTTGACCGTAGATAACTATGCCGTGCGGGTTTTAGATACCCGTAAAGCACCGGATGCTGGCGGCATACTGCACGTGCTCGAGTCGCCTACTAAGGCGAATTGGGTAGGACAGAGCGCCGTTGCCAGGATTGATTGGGAACGCCGTTACCGGCACATGCGCATGCATACCTGCATGCACCTTCTTTGTGCCGTGGTCACAGGCGGAGTAACCGGCGGCTCTATTCGTGATGGCAGCGCGAGATTGGACTTCGATTTACCCGATACGTTGCTTAACAAAGAAGAGATCACGGTCCGGTTGAATACGCTGATCGAGGATGACCATGCGGTAAATCCTCGATGGGCGGACGAACGAGAACTCGACCAACACCCAGAACTGGTACGTACCATGTCCGTGCAACCTCCACGCGGACAAGGGGCGGTACGGTTGCTTGATATCGAAGGTGTAGATTTGCAACCTTGTGGCGGGACTCATGTTCGCCGGACTGGCGAAGTCGGTGCAGTTGTCGTCAAGAAGATTGAGAAGAAGGGCAAGCATAATCGGCGAGTTAACGTGAGGTTCGCAGATCAGTGAGGTTGCCATTGGCCATGAGCGATGCTCACTTTGGCTGACGGCGCATGTTTTGCTCGAGTAAGTCTTTGCTCCGGGAGCTAATAGGTGAGTAAGAGTTAAGGAGAACGACGCCGGTGCGCAATGCCTATCCCCCCAATTCCCGCACCTGTCATTGAAGCTCCTTAAAGGAATGGTATCTATATCTTTGCGTTACTCTTTGCGTCGCATCTCTGTCAATCTGCGATTTCTTCGCATTTATTAAAGTCAAAAATCTTGCTATTCGCGTTTGCCGCTTCGGAGGAATTATGTCAGAGGAACTCAAAGACAATGCACTGCGTTATCATGCCGCGGAGCCGGCTGGGAAGTTGGCTATTTCTCCAACGAAGCCTATGGCGTCCCAGCAAGATTTGGCGCTTGCTTATTCTCCCGGGGTGGCCTACGCGTGTACCGAGATCGCCGAATATCCGGCAAGTGCCCGTAAATACACGGCCAAAGGTAACTTAGTTGCAGTGATCAGCAACGGTACTGCTGTTTTAGGCCTTGGTAATATCGGGGCGCAGGCTGCTAAACCAGTCATGGAAGGCAAGGCGGTTCTATTTAAGAAGTTCTCGGGCATCGACGTATTCGATCTGGAAATCGACGAACAAGATCCCGACAGGCTGGTGGACATTATTGCATCCTTGGAACCTACCTTCGGCGGGGTCAATTTGGAAGATATCTCCGCGCCCACCTGCTTCGCCGTGGAAGAGGCGCTAAAGGAGCGCATGAATATCCCCGTGTTCCATGACGATCAGCACGGCACCGCGATCGTAGCCAGTACTGCGGTTAAGAATTGGTTGCGGGTGGTGAGCGAGGATATTTCGAAGGTTCGTATGGTTTGTTCGGGCGCAGGGGCTGCCGCTATAGCTTGCCTAAATCTTTTGCTCAACATGGGAATGCGCAAAGAAAATATCTACGTGTTCGATCGTTCGGGTTTGATTCACGTGGGGCGTAATAAGTTGGCGCCGCATAAAGCACGGTTCGCTCAAACAGGGAACATTATGTCACTAGAGCAAGCTTGCAGGGGAGCCAACATATTCTTAGGCGTGTCGGGGCCGGGGGCGCTAAGTCCTGAAGCGCTTAGGGTTATGGCTGCCGATCCTTTAGTGCTCGCTCTTGCTAATCCGACGCCGGAGATTACGCCTGAGGAGGCCAGAACGGCAAGAAATGATGTCATCATTGCCACGGGCAGATCTGATTATCCTAACCAAGTAAACAACGTTCTTTGTTTTCCCTTCATATTTAGAGGAGCACTCGATTGTGGAGCAACCACCATCAACGAAGAGATGAAAGTTGCTTGCGTTCAAGCGTTGTCTGACCTCGCCATGGCGGAACCATCGGAAATTGTCGCTCTAGCGTACGCGTCGGAACAATTGCGGTTTGGCCCAGATTACTTAATCCCTAAACCATTAGACCCACGCCTCATCACATATATCGCTCCTGCGGTTGTGCAGGCGGCGGTGGATAGCGGCGTGGCTACGCGGCCTATAGAGGATATAGAGGCCTACAGGAGGAGTTTAGCGCGCTTCGTGTTTCAGTCAGGACGCATCATGGAGCCCTTTTTGGAACGCGCTAGCAAAGAGAACACGCGCATCGTTTATGCGGAAGGGGAAGAACCCCGGATACTGCGGGCCGTGCAGCAGATTGTAGATAGCTCTGTGACATATCCGATTCTAGTGGGTCGTCCGGATGTGGTACGCCGCCGAGTTAACGAACTCGGTCTCAGTATGAATATTGATTCCAATATCGAATTGGTGAATCCGGAAAGCGATCCGCGATTTCGTGAATACTGGTCTTTGTATCATCGGATTATGGGCCGTCGGGGGGTGTCACCGGCCATCGCCCAAACTGTAGTGCGTGGCAACAACACAGTGATCGCCGCGCTGATGTGCAAGCGCGGTGAGGCGGACGGCATGATCTGCGGTACTACCGGTAGGTTTGAGGACCACTTGGAAGTCGTTAGCACCGTTATCGGTAAGGCGCCCGATATTCGAGAACTTTCTACTATCAGTGCTTTAATACTGCCAACAGGTACTATTTTTATTTGCGACTCCCACATCTCTCATGATCCATCGGCCGAGGAACTGGCGGAAATGACGTTGCTCGCCGCCTCTGAGGTGCGCCATTTCGGCATAGAACCCAAGGTGGCGTTAGTCTCCAGATCGCAATTTGGATCGCACAATTATGATGATGCCGTGAAGATGCGCGAGGCGCTGGCCATCTTGGGGCAGCGCGAACCGCAATTGTGTGTAGATGGGGAGATGCAAGCGGATTCAGCGGTATCTGAATCTATTCGGACGCGTTCCTTGGGGGATTGTGCACTAACAGGGAAGGCTAATCTGCTCATTATGCCAAATGTTGATGCTGCGCATATTTCCGCCAGCTTGTTGAAAGAGCTAGGCGGTGGTGTAGCTGTTGGGCCGTTACTCATAGGTGCTGCTTTACCAGTCAATGTTTTAACTGAATCGGTTACCGCGCGAGGAATAGTCAATATGACTGCGATTACGGCGGTGCAGGTGCAAGAAGCAAAGTAGGTGCCAGTTGAAATGCGCTTTCTCCTTGCGCTATTTTAATTCGATAACGACGAATAAAATCTGAGCTTTGTGGCAATTTCTTTATATTTTCAGTATTTTGAAGTTAAATTACCCTATGAAAACGTGGGTTTGTTCATTATTTCGTAACTTTCCACCGAATTACTCTCTATAATAGGCAACAGTTTAGCCGCCACGTTGGAGGTAAATAGCTTGGCTGCAATAATATCGTCCGAAATAACTGCCGCAATTCCTGCCAGGAAGCGGCGGATGGCTCGAAAGAAAGTATCTGCTACGACTCGTAAGAAAAGGGGCGGTCGAAGAAGACGTGCTGATGCTACTACGTCTGCTGACTTAGCGCAGGATAAAGCCTTGGTGGCGCAAGTAGAGAAGGCCGAAGCGGAAATGCAAGGCGCGAAAGACCGGATCATCGACTTGCAGAACAAGATAAAGGAGGCTCGCGCGAAGTTAAAAGCTACTGGAGATGGACGTGCTCGGCGCACGATTAGTAGTGGCGAGGAGAAATTGGCAGCACTTCGTGACAAGGTATCGGAGGCTTCCGCGAAGCTGCGTGTGGCTAAAGCTCAATTGAAAGAGCAGTCCAAAGCAGATGCATTAGAAGCCAAACGCGACGCCGCATTGGCGGCTGCGGTTGAAAAGTTCAAAGCTGAATGGCTGAAGGACTACAATCGCAAAGGTAAACGCGGAGGACGTCGAGGAGTACGGCGTAAGAGAGCAGCCGCTGCGCCTAGCGAATAGGGTCGCTGCGTCTAGCGCGCAGTCGTACTTTAACAAAGATGCGCGCAGTCGATTAGAGTAAGGGCATCTGTTTCAGGCGCCCTTTTGGCATTCTAGCCATGCACGCGAGATCGCATCACAACGTAAAGTGGTGACCCGAGTTTTCTTTAGCCTGCCGGGTAGTGCTGGATCTCTGAGTGTAGATAGATCCGTGCTTTGCGCTGCTCTGAAGCCTTGCTCGAGTAGACGCAAGGTGTAATCCGCCACTTTCCGATTGGCCGTAACAGCGTTGACGATGATCCTGGCTATGCGCATGGCGCTAGCGAAGCGCTCACTTCTCCGGAAAGCATCCCAGCCTTGTAATACATGTAAAAAGTCTTCCGGGGTCATGCTGGGCAGTTGTGGTAAGCATTCGAGCGTGGCTCGTGTTACGTTAAATAGCCGATGGTATCTGGCCGGTGCTCCCAGCCCTCGTAGAAGCGTCTCTCCATGGTCATAGTCCGCCAGTGGATCGAATGCCAAGACGAAAGCGATAAGTTGCGCAGCTCCCGGGAGACCGCTCTGCGCGATGCTCTCGCGCACCTCCCACACCATACCTCTACGGCCACCTGACTCAGTAGCCGTAGATATCAATGCGGTCAATGCGCCTATATGGTCGAGTACACTAAGGTATGTTACTACCTCGTTTGCTGCTACAGCTTTATCTGTTTCCAACCAGATGCGGCCTGAGTTCAAGGATAAAAATTCCTGTCGCAAGCAGATTTCACACATCAATGAGAGAGTCGATGGGGCGATGGAGAAGGCGTGCGATGCGAGTCTGGCTGCCAGTTGGGCGCCTCTCCAAACCCTTAGGGGATCATCAATAAATGCTGGTGATACGTGTTTGATGATTCCCCGTTTCAGGTCCGCTAGGCCTTCGAAAGGGTCGATTAGAGTTCCTTGTTCGTCCTGTGCGATAGCATTGATCGTGAAGTCTCTGCGCCTTAGATCATCCGTTAACGTGGTCGTTGGGCTAAAGTCCACCGCAAAACCACGGTGACCGTCTTGCGTTTTTTTTTCCAGGCGCGCGAGCACATGTTCTTCACCCGTTTGCGGGTGAAGATAAACTTGGAATTCGGGGTCCTTGAGCTGGTAGCCCGCGGCACGCATGCTGTCCGGTGTCGCCCCTACTACCACCCAGTCCCGATCTTTGCATTCGCGCCCCAGTAGAGCGTCGCGCACTGCGCCGCCAACCAGATAGCGCGAGAACATGTGCTCAGGACGGCACGCATTCGGATGGCATGAAGGTACCCAGGGATGAGATGTCTGTGAGCTTTACGGTCCCCTCTTGCGCCGCGTCGATAACGAGGTGTTTGCGGGAGAGGTCCTGTTGCTCCGGGTGGAGATTGATCTCGCAGTCTTCGCTACGGCCTACGGTATGTTGCCCAGGCGTTAATGGCGTTTGGAGGCCGGATTCATCCATGAAGATAAGTTCTCCGTTTTCATTGCGAATTTCGCAAGATTGATGAACCAACCGTAGCGGGACGCTGTCGCCCACTGCTATGGTAATTTCTATCGTTTTCCCCTTGGGTAGACGGTATAGGGGTAAACGGTATAGCTCCTCATCGTCTTGCGCCTCTTCGGGCAGGTCGAAAACCGACGTCTCGCGCATCGGTTGCTGAGCACCGCTCGCATGCAATGCCTGCGTTGCCGCCTCCGCCCGATCCAACAGGCGTTGTGAGAAAAGCACTCTGATGACGTCTTGACGGGCGCGCAAGTATTGCATATATTTGACTATCGCCATCCGCTTATAGGGTTCGAGTTTTTCGTCGGTGAGATTTAATGTCTCGATGATGGTGCGCCAATCATTGTCCTGGGTCACCAGCGACATATCCAGCACCTGTAGAGTGGGGCCCACTTCTTTTGACTTCTCTAAGGAATCGGACAGGATGTCGGCCAAGCGCCTCTCCAACTTGCGTATGCCCTCCGCCTCACGGAGCAAGTCGGTGTCGGGCATGGAGACCAGTCTGCTTATCTTATCGGCTGGGATGCTGGTTCTGCCGTTGAGCGCAAATTCGAAATCATCAACCGTTCTGAATTGCACCGCGTGGTCGGCGATGATCAGTTTGAGTGGGTTGGAGCTAATGCTGAACATGTTTCAGACCTACCAGGTCATGCCCTTTTGGGAAATGAGAATTGTAGTGTATTGTGTTCGGTACTCCAGCTTGAATGCCGTGGTCCATGATGGACTTCCCACCCCCCATCGGCGCCTAGCCTGAGCTTCGGCTATTTTAGGGCGACTTTTGTTCCATGCGAGGAGAGATCGGTTAGCTGGACCCATTCGCCGCTGATATCTAGGATCAAATGCCGGCGCGACACGTCACGGTAGGCGGGATCGATGACCACATCGCCATTGACGTCTCGCCCTATAACACTGCGTCCGGACCTGAGGGGCAAAGAGACATCAGCATCGTCACACAGCTTAAACGGGTTTCCCGGTACCAGTTCGAAGCGGTGCCGCGACAACCACAACTCCAAGGTATCGGTAGGCAACTTGATTTTTACCGTTTCCCCTGGCGGCAGGACTACTAATCCTTCTCCTAAACCGGAGGCAGGAGGAACGCTTACGTCGAATATGGCGGTTTCCCGCATCGCTGACGCACCGTGCGCAGGTGCCTCTTCCGGTGCGTCACTGTGATGCCGTTGCTCGTAGGCATTGCGCAGGGCTTCTTGACGGGAGCGCAGATATTGCAGATAGCGCACCATGGCCGTGCGCCTGAACAGGTGTTCTTCGTGGGGGAGTCCATTGACGGCTTCCATAATTGAGCGCCAGCGAAAGTCCTGAGAGAAAAGATGCTTGTCCAATTGGCGCATTTGCACCGATAGCGAGGTGTGATCGTCAATAGCGTTAGCGAGCACGTCGGTAAAGCGCCGCTCTACTGCGCGAATGCTGCGAGCCTCCTCGCGCAACCGCTCTATGGGTCGTTGTAGTAATTCCGTTACTTTGCGTGCCGGAACTTCAGTGCGCGCATCAAGACAGAACTCAAAATCGGTGAGCGAGGTGAATATGAGCCGTAACTTGTCAATTTTCAATTCGATGGGTTTCATCAGGCATTCTCGCCAAAGCTAAATCCAGGCGTACTTTCAGCCATATATTCAAGCAGTTCGATTGCGTTACGACGCCTCGTCGCGAGACAATCGGGGGTGACGGAGGTTATCCAATCATGCGCGTCACAGGCATCGAGCTTGTCTTATGGGTCTAAGTTCGTATACGCAATGCGTCATCTTTGTATCCTTGAGCGCAAATCCTCGCATAAAGGCCCGCGTCTTAGCCACGTTCGCAGACTGTACGATGGCATCTTTCATTTATCTCGCGCGATCTAACTCGTGGCTAGTTATAAGCAGATAAACCAGTAATGAGTACTGTTATTCCCAGGGCGGTTGTATTTGCAACGATCATATTTGGGCCGCTAATCGTGGGCGGGGCGCTTTGGCCTACGCTGGCGATGGCTGAGGCCCCGGATCTCAGGGTTACGGCTAAAACCTTCGGGGCAGACAACCGGAGCAGTGGTCAGCCGGACATTGTGGTGCTGCATTCCGGTTCCGTGGTACAGACGGGCGATGGCATTCGCTTAAGTGTACGAACCGAGGCACGGGTATATCTCTATGTATTCGCTGTCGGGGCAAGCGGTTCTGCGGTGTTACTGCACCCCATAACCCGGCGCTCGGAGCAAGCTCTGACACAGGCGGGTGAGGTTGTTGTCATTCCTGAGGGCGGAGCGTTCTTGCCGTTAGATCGCCACATCGGAAGAGAATTTATCGTCGCTTTGAGTAGCCGATCACCCGTTAGAGATATCGATGCGTTGTTGCTGATGGCAGAGAACGCAGTCGCCGCTAACGGCAGGCTGGAGGCCCGCGAGTTGGCAGCATTCGGTGAGGCGGCGGTGGCGGAGTTCGCTCACGTGGCTTCCCTTAGCGGTACGGGAGAGCGCCATGTTGAAAGCAGCCCCGCATCTGCGTTTGCGCGATCGCCGGATGAGTCCGGTGTGTTAGTGGAATCAGGAACGCAGATTCAAGCGTTGTTGGGTGGTTCACAGCCCGCCGAACCGAAGGCGCCTGCCATGGTGCGGCCAATGCAGCTAGCGCAGGAAGAAGAGACGCCGGGCGGGTTCAGCTTGGGTCGCCTATTTGGCATTGATGAAAAACAAGAGCCTGCTTCATCCAGTCAAGCGGAGCGCGAGCAAGAAGGCGGCACGTGGGATCAGCTTTTCACTAGCGAGCCGAATGCATCTGGCCGGGATGGGAGCGGCGCGCCCAAGGTAGCTGTCTCCGGGGCTGATATTTCCGGGGCCGATGTCTCTACGGCACCGTCGCCGGCGGTCTCCGCGGAGCGGGTGGACAACGGTTCGAAGATACCGGCGTCTTATACGCCGGCACGTGGGCCACTCTATCAGGAGACCCTGAGCCGTCTGTTTCAACTGTCGCCTGCCAAAACCGAGGTAAATGCGGCGCGGAGCACGGCTGAAGGCCAGGGGCTGAAAGCGGATATCGCCGCCGCCCCTGACACCGGGGACCTCCCTGGCGCTGAGGAAGCAAGCACCACTTTCGAAGTAGCGCAAGATTCCGAGGTGTCTGAGGCGCCGTCCTTGTCTAGCTGGATTTTTGGTGCTGACTCAACGGATCAGGAGCCGCAGCGAGAAATAAGTATTACGGCTGCTGTCCAAGAGGTTGTGCTCGCCGATGTGCGCGGGGAGGCCTCTGAGGCGGACACAAATGTGAACGCCGCGAGGCCGGCCACAGCTCAAGATGATGATATGCCGTTGCTGTCGCGGCTGTTGGATTCGGGCAGGGCGGGTAGTGAGGCGGCGGTAGTGGAAAAACCACCCCTAGAAGTTGTGCCCGAAGAGGCTGGTGTTGATAGCGCCATCACTGATAGTGCCGCTACCGATAATATCAGCGACAACCGTGAGGCTAGCGCTGGGCAAGAAGACGATAGTTCTCTACTCAGGCGGCTGTTTGGCGGTGGCCTTCAGCAGGGCGCTGAGAACGATTCGCGGGACCCCGCTATCGAAGCCCAGACAGTTGCAGCCAAGGCGACGGCGCCGTCGCAGCGGGAACCGGATGTGATAGAGCGGTCATCCGTGGCGGCGGATGCGCCGCCGGGTGTAACCACGGCGGCGGGCGCCGTGTCATCCGACGCCATATCATTTGATGATGAACGATCGTTCCTCTCGCGGCTGTTCTCCAGTGATGCACTAGCATCGCGTTTCGAGCCCGCCGCGGTTCGAGTTGAGCGCTCCGGCGCGTCGCCTGCGCCTGTTGTCGCCAAGGAGGAGGCTATAGCTGCTAAAGAAGCTTTGGCTCAACAAGAAACGGTAGAGCAAGATAGCGGTATCATTTCTAGCATTACAGATTTTTTAGGTCTCGGAAGGGCGGATGAACCGGAACCGGCAGCGCCGGTAACGCAGATAAGCATAGAGGAAATCCCCGCTGCACGCGTGCCTGAGCCGCGCATTGTGATGAACGAGGAAGACGGCTCGGTGCGCCTGCCTCAGATCGGAGGGGCTGATACGGGCACTGCACCGCGTGGGGTCGTGCGCGGTGGGAGTGGTGTGCTGCGGTCGGCGGGTGCGCAGATCGCGCAGTTGTTGGGAGGGGAGGGAGAGCCATCGGTGGCGCTTGATTCAAGCGATGTTCAGCCGGATCTTGAACCGCCAGAGGCGTCGCCAGAGCCGGTTGTGGTGCGAGCGAACGGGTCCAGGGTGGATGCATCTGCGCTGGTTGGTGAATCATCGCTTAGCGAAAGCGGCGGCACCTTCTCGACTGGGCGCGTGAGCAGGGATGTGCGGCCTGGAGCGGCAGATGTGACTACAAGCATTTTGCCTAAGATTGAGACACCCGTTACCGCCGCACTTGAACAGCAAGGAAATGCCTTGGTCAGGGCCGGCGCGACGCAAACAGGACTCGATGAGATCGCTTTGAGCGCATCACGGACGCGCACAGAGCTCAGTCCAGTGGTAGACGGACAGATTGTACGCAGTGTTGTGTTGGTCGTATCTCCCAAGGGCCGCGGTACGGGCATGGTGGTGGATAAAAAAGGACACATCCTCACCAATTGGCAGGTGGTGCGGGGATTTCGCCGCGTGTCTGTTTGGCTTAAGGCGCCGGCCCTTGATGCTGCCGATTTAAACCGGCCTATGACAGCCCTGGTCGCTCGTACTAACCGTGCGAGCGATCTGGCCCTGCTGCGAATAGAAGGAGGGGTGCCGGACCTTGAACCGTTACCTATGGCGGCCGATGTCAATGTATTGCAAGGGGAGCCGGTGCATCTATTGAGTCATGCCGGTGTTGGCCAATGGCAATATACACCTGGAGTATTCGTCGCCGCCAAGCCCCGCCATTCCTGGCTGAGTGATGGACGGTATGTACACAAGGCTGCTGTTGTCCGTGCCAAGCTGGACAGGCGCTCTCCAGAGGTGGGCGGACCTCTTTTGAATGATTCGATGGAGATGGTGGGTATTAGCTCCCAGGTAGCCAAACGCTCCGCTCACATCTACGCTGTATCAGTCGAAGGAGTCAGACGTTTCTTGTCGGCTGAGGCTGCGCTGTCGCAATAGAGGTTATCGCCTTGATGGTTATCGTTTTAGGGGCCATCGCTTTGGGGAGCATTGCAGTGGGAGGCGCAGTGATATGGGCCGGTTTACAGCTAGAGTGAGCATTGTTGTGAGTGAGCCGCGTGTCATCAAAAAGTATCCTAACCGACGGCTGTATGACACGCAGATAAGCAGTTATATCACTCTAGAGGACGTGCGTAAGCTCGTACTTGAGCACGTTGCCTTCGTGGTAGTGGATGCGAAATCCAAAGAAGACATTACTCGCAGTATCCTATTGCAGATCATCTTTGAGCGTGAAGAAGACGGTCAGCCGATTTTCAGCACGGCGGCGCTTGAGCAGATAGTGCGGTTTTATGGTGATGACTTGCAGTCCATGATGACCACGTTCTTCGAAAGCAGTCTTCGCCTATTCGCTGAACAACAACATGCGCTGCGCCGCCAGATGGAAACGGTGCGGGGCGAGCCTATGAACATCATTAGAGATATGGCCGAGCGCAATATGACTGTTTGGCGCGAGATGCAACGCTCTTTTTTGGGCGCCGGCGCCGCTTCACGGTGCAAATCCGCTGATGATGATTCTTGAGTGCCTTGTGGCTTAGCGGACCGGCCCTAAAAGACAGGTCCTGGTAAACGGTGTCAAAAGCGAATGACAAGCTGAACTATGAGGAATGACATATCCAAGCGAGTAGCTTTTGTGATTGGCGGCGCAGGTGTACTCGGGACAGCGATATGCAATGCGTTGGCGGGCGCGGGATGTACCGTGGCTGCCGGTGATGTCATCGGTGGAACCGAAGATGGCGAGCGTTGGTTGCATGAGACGTGAGGGACCAATTATACCTTCACTATAGAGTACTTGGATGTGACTGATACGGTTTCGTGTAAAGAGGCGATAGCAAACACCGAAAGAGCCTGTGGGCCCATTGATGTGTCGGTGAATCGCACCAGGATTACTAGGGATGGTACTTCCCGCAAGATGGAGGCCGATCAGTGGCGCGCGGTATTCAATACCAATTTGGACAGTATGTTTAATGTCACTAGGCAAATCATTAGCAGTATGCTGGAGCGCGAGTTTGGCCGCATCGTCAATATCTCCTTATTAAATGGTGTGAAAGGCTAGTTTGGCGGGCGAGTTATTCCGCGGCCAAGGCGCGAATGCATGGTTTCACCATGGCCCCTGCACAGGAAGTGCGCAAGGGGAATCGTCGCACAGATCCTGGTGGCCGGTTGGGCAAGCCGGAAGAGGTGGGCGATGCGGTCGTTTTTCCAACCAAAGACGAGTCGGGTTGCATTACAGCGCTAATTTCAATCTGAATGGCGGTCAACACATGTATTGACCGCTAACGCTGCATAGACATGACTCGGGCTTGAAGTCCGATCCATGTCGTTCGATACATATGCTGCGCTTTTGTTTATTGGACTGAAGGGCACCTCTAAAAATGCACTTTTTCCGCGATTGCGGCGTCAACTCCGTGCTCGAATCCTCATGTATCACCTATACACTGCTGTCCTGCGCGCGGTGCTTCCTTGCACTCACGAAAAAATTACTATTTTTAGAGGCACCCTGAATTTATTTGTTGGCCCGGTTGCTCACCAAGTTATCGACTACCGCCGGATCGGCTAATGTCGATGTATCTCCTAGGGAGTCCAACTCGTTCTCTGCTACTTTGCGCAGAATGCGCCGCATGATCTTGCCTGAGCGGGTTTTGGGCAGACCGGGTGCCCACTGAATGACATCGGGTGAGGCGATCGGGCCGATCTCCTTGCGCACGTGTTGCACTAGTTCTTGGCGTAGCTCTTCCGTGCTATCCACCCCTGCCATCAAGGTGACGTAAGCATAAATGCCCTGGCCTTTGATATCGTGCGGATATCCGACCACGGCCGCTTCAGCTACCGCCTTATGTAAAACCAGAGCGCTTTCTACTTCGGCTGTGCCCATGCGATGACCGGATACATTGAGCACATCGTCTACGCGGCCGGTTATCCAGTAATAACCGGACTCGTCGCGGCGGGCGCCGTCTCCGGTAAAGTAGCGGCCTGGATAGGTCTGGAAATAGGTTTCGAAAAAGCGGCGGTGATCGCCATAAACCGTGCGCATTTGCCCAGGCCATGGGCGCGTTAACACCAGATTACCGGCGCCTGCCCCTTCGAGTTCTACTCCATTTTCATCGACGATGGCGGGCACCACTCCGAAGAATGGCCGGGTGGCGGAGCCGGGCTTGAGCGGGGTAGCGCCCGGTAGCGGTGTAATCAGATGCCCGCCCGTTTCCGTTTGCCACCAGGTATCGACTATAGGACAACGCGAGTCACCCACTATCCGGTAATACCATTGCCAAGCCTCTGGATTGATTGGCTCGCCCACCGTGCCTAGGAGCCGCAAGCTCGTGCGATCGGTTTTGGTCACTGGATCGTTTCCGACTTGCATCAGTGCCCGCAGCGCCGTAGGCGCCGTGTAGAAGGTGGCTACTCTGTGTTTGTCCACCACCTCCCAGCAGCGGCTCGCGTCTGGATAGTTAGGCACGCCTTCGAACATCAGGGTAATGGCACCGTTGGCCAGCGGGCCGTAGACGATATAAGAGTGACCGGTGACCCAACCGACGTCGGCGGTGCACCAGTACACCTCTCCTTCACGGTAGTCGAAGGTGTATTTGTGGGTCATGGCGGTGTAGAGCAGATAGCCGCCCGTGGTGTGTAAAACGCCCTTGGGTTTGCCGGTAGAGCCCGATGTGTAAAGGATGAACAGAGGGTCTTCGGCATCCATCGCCTCTGGCGGGCAATCGGGGCTGGCTGCTGCGGTCATGTCGTGATACCAGATATCCCGACCGGTTCGCATCGTGATATCACCGCCGGTGCGTTTGACGACGATGATGTGTTCGATGCTAGGGGTTGCCTCGCACGCAGTATCGGTATTGTTCTTGAGCGGCACTTTGCGCCCGCCACGCACACCCTCATCGGCGGTAATGACGATTTTGCAGGCCGAGTCGTTGATCCGGTCGCGTAGAGCATCCGGGGAGAATCCACCAAACACAACCGAGTGCACGGCGCCTATACGGGCACAGGCGAGCATAGCGTAAGCTGCCTCCGGGATCATCGGCATGTAGATACAAACCCGATCGCCCTTGGTGACACCTAGGCTGCGCAGGGCATTGCCCAGACGCGAAACCTCCGCGTGCAGCTCTCTATAGGTGATGTGTTTGTCGTCACCGGGGTCATCGCCCTCCCAGATGATGGCGGTTTGTTCCGCGCGGTCGGCGAGGTGACGGTCTATGCAGTTGTATGCCGCATTCAGTTGCGCGCCTTTGAACCATTCGATATGCAAGTCATCTTCGCCGTAACTCCAGTCGCAGACGGTATCCCACGGCTTCATCCAGGTGATGAATTGATTCGCCTGCTCGGCCCAGAAGGTATCGGGATCGTCTATGGATTGCCGGTACATGGCCCCGTAGCGGGCGCTGTCTATGTGGGCCGTTGCGGCTGCATCAGCAAGCACGGGGTAGACGTTGTTTTCGGACATCAGCGAATCTCCTCCCTCCAAGTGAGCCGCGAGATTATAGGCGATCTGGTATCACCGCTATTAGAACTGCGCGGCGATGCATGCAATCCAGGCCGGGTCTGGCGCGCCGCGCTCGGCTGGAGCAAACACGCCGTTCGCCTCGCCGGTTGCTTGGTCCGTGCCCTGCCATTAGACCGTGACACGTGAGAATCCCGCCTCTGCGCCCATTTAAGAACGCACGGCTCGGTGTCTATCGCTATCGCTTTGTTGCTTTTGTGTCTTCGCCCCCACTCGCAAGCGGTGTTGGCAGTTGCGCAAAAATCCTCGTGTAGGACTCCAGCGCGCTGGCCGCGAGTCTCCTCAGTAGGTGTTGTCCACGAAGTCTTTGCGCCTCTACGCGTTGAACGGATGCTTGGTATAGCCCGTGGGCAGATCTAAAAATGCACTTTTCCGCGATTGCGGCGTCAGCGCCGTGCTCGAATCCTCAGGTATCACCTAGACACTGCGGTTGTGCGCGCGGTGCTTCCTTGCACTCACGAAAAAATGACTATTTGGTTAGAGGCGCCCTTGGGTTTATCCGCGCGCTCGGCAAGTTTCGTTTTACGTTGTTTTTGTTTACCCAAGGATTAAGTTCTCCATTCCAGCCGGTTTTGCGCAGCGTACTGGCTCTACGGCGGGTACTATATAACCATGGATATCGATCGCATGATGCCGCTCTCGCGGCGCTTGGTTGCTCTTCTAGCATCGGGTGAGCGGTGGCTTAGAGCCGATTTGGCGGCAGCTTTGGGCGTCGAGATCGAGGCTGTTGATGCCTTGCTGAGTGCTCTTGTGAAGACGGGAAGTGCAATGGTGGTAAGTGGCGTGGATGTTGGACTGCCTGGCGCTATCGAGTTGCTTGAACGCGATTTCATTTGGGCCCAGTTGGCCAGTGACGTTGCCGGCGTGCTTAACCGTTTTGATGTGGCCGGCGTTGTTACCTCCACCAACGCCGTACTCCTAGCCGATGTTGGTGGCGCATGGCCGGCGGTAAGTGTGCTTATGGCGGAAGGGCAAAGCGCCGGCAGGGGACGCACGGCGCGCCGCTGGCATTCGCCCTTGGGCACCCATGTCTATTTGAGCATGGTGTTTAAGTGGACCAAGCCCCTCATTGCTTTAGGCGGTTTCACGCCGGCGCTGGGGATCGGCATGGCGCGGGCATTGCGCCGGTGCGGTGTGGCGCACGTAAAAGTCAAATGGCCGAACGATTTGTTTCACGAGGACGCAAAGATGGCCGGTGTGTTGGTGGAAACTCGAACGTTGTCATCCCATGAGCATCGTGTTGTAGTCGGGGTGGGAATCAATGTGGGTGCCGACAGGCTTGGCATTGATGTGGGACAAGCGCATACCTCGGTGAGCGTCGCGGCAAACGTCGATATGTCACGTAATCTTGTGGCTACCTGGATCATAGATGCCATGTACCGGACGTTCGAAGATTTTGCGCGGCATGGACTGGATGGGTTCTTGGACGACTGGCGAGGGTTCGATTATTTTGCCGGCAATCCGGTACGGGCTGTAGGGCGGGCCGGCACGATCCATGGTGTGTGCCGCGGATTGGCCCGCGATGGCGGATTGCTTCTAGATTGCGCAGGGAGCACTATTACCGTGACTGCCGGTGAAGTGTCGCTGCGGGCGGCGGGCGGCACATAAACTTTGACGTTGATGAGGTTTATCGTTTTTCTTCTAGTAGCCGCCAACTTGGCAGCACTCTATTTAACTTGGCAGCACTCTATTTCTTTCTCTACCCACACAGTGTCAGAAGATCCGCCGGCGGTTCTACCGCCACAGCCGTCCCCCCGGTTGGTTCTACTGAGCGAGATGTCGCCACAGGAGCCGCAAGAGAAAACGCTACCTGCTCGTTTGCAGACCGTTTACGCGGGAGGCAATTACTCAGGGTCTAATCCCTTAGGGTCTGATCAACTGAAGGGGCAGTGTTTTGTTTTGGGACCGGTCGTTTTGTAGACACAAAGACAGGCCCTCGGAGCTTGGCTCATCAGGCGGGCGCCGAGTGCTACCTTCGAGACGGGCAAACGCCGAGAATTGAACCGCTATTGGGTGCATTTGCCCCCGGCGGCCTCACTGGCTGCGGCATTGTTAACAGAGGCCGCGTTGCGGGAAAAAGGTGTTGACGATGTTCTCGTGATTCGGCGTGGTGACATGAGACATGCGGTGTCATTGGGTCTTGACTCCCATGACAGCTCAATGCGCCGCCGCGTAGATGAGCTGAGGAAACACGGCATCGAGCCGGCCGTGGTAAAATGCCCGGGTGGAGGGGAACTGGAATGGCTGGAGGTGCAGTTTCGGGCAGAACAGACTTTCCCGGCCGCCGAATTTGGTGCATCGTTCGAGGCGATGCGCAGTATCTTGATTCCTTGCCATTAGTATTTTGAGGTTAGTATTTTGGGGTTGGCATTGCTTTGAAGCTGTGACCGCCAGCACGGCAGCGTTAGCCGAATGCGTCCACAATTGCTCACAGTACATATTTGGTGGTGTGTTATGAGACGGATGTTAATTTTAGGGGCGATAATGTCTTTTACCGTCGCGCTATATGGTGCGTCTGTAGCCGCGGCTGTAGACGCCGGCCGGTTCAACTTTGTCTACGGCGACGTACGGGTGGCCGATGAGAATGGTAAGGTACGGCGGGTCAAACGCGGCGCCAGGCTTCACCAGGGCGACACCGTTCGTACCACCCGGCGTGGTACTGCCCAGATAAAACTGGTGGACGGCGCCGCGATCGCGGTCCGGCCCAATTCTGAGCTGCGCATTGATGCCTACATCTATCAACGTGAGGGCCAAGAGGATAGGAGCTTTTTTTCACTGCTCGCCGGGACTTTCAGGTCGATTACGGGCAGCATAGGCCGCAGGCAGCGTTCCAACTATAGGGTGACCACACTCACTGCCACTATCGGTATTCGCGGCTCCGATGGAGATTTCGGTTATAACCCGGGTTCCGGGTTAACGGCGGTGCGCACTTACTCTGGCGGCCATTCGTTGACCGCACCGGATGCCGACGGCGTTCCAGTGACAGTGGACATCAACCCTGGGCAAATCGTGGTGGTTCAACCAGGCCAAGGTCCAACTTACAGTTCCACTTTTCCCTTCTCCACCGGTGTGCCGTCACCCCGTGGTGAAGACCAGGAGGGGGATGGCCAAGACGGCGAGCAAGCAACTGTCGATGCGTCCGGTGACGAAGACGAAACCTCCTCCGGTAGCTCGCAAGATCAAGAGCAGCAACAAACCGCTGGCGACAATACAGGAACCGATGGCGACGACTCTTTGCAGACCGGTGGTGGTTTCGCAGGGCAAGATGGAAGCGATGACGGACTCGGTGACGATGCGGCCACGCGGGCGCTCGGTGACGATGCAGCCACGCGGGCGCTCAGTAGCGACAGTAACCAATTGGCATCTAACACATTGATTATCGGTGGCGGGCTGCCGGTTGTTACGACACCGATATTGGATTGTCAGGAGGGCAATACCGCCTGTTCGCAGCAAAATCAGGCCGGACCGGGTACGGGTTTAGTGGGGGCTTTTACGTTCGACAATGCGGGAACTACCGATGGCGTTGCCGGTAGTGTGCGCGTCACCGGCGCTGGCGGCCCCAGTGTCTTCTTAGATGACGATGGTAGTGCGGTCATCATCACCGACCCGGGCGGCACGGGGGGATTCGGTTTTGTTGCGGACAATGCGCCTTTAATGCTTAATGTCCCGTTCGATATCCCCAACTCCGAAACCGGGGAGATTGTCTCTACCGGAAGATGGGGACTTTGGGGAGGTGGTTTTCAAGCGGTGGCGGCGGGACAGCCCGTAACGGCCAATAGTGGTTTTCATTTTGCCGTAGCCGATCGATTCACTACGGCCGGCCAGCTAGCGGCGCAAGCCGGAGTATCGTTTTCCTACACTAAAGTGGGCGGCACCGCGACAAACGAGACCGGTAGTTTCCCTACTCCTGAAACATACGAAGTTGATGTCGTTGGCAGCTTTACCGGGGATGTATCACTCGGGAGTGTGCTGGTGTCCGTGGGTGCCAATTTCCCTTCAGGTAGCACTGATTGGACTCTCTCGGGAGATGGGACCGTGGCGGATTTTATCGGTCAAGATGGCATAACGTTGTCGATAGGAGGTTGCACCCCATGTGGTGAATTGACAGCGCCAGGGTCTTCGGGCCCGCCGCGGCCACCTGAAGCGAGTGGTGTGTTCTTGGGCCCGAACGCGCAAGGTGTGATCACCTCTTTCTCTGCAACCGATGGTTCAAATTCGATTACCGGAACAGCAGTTGGGGTGCGGTCACCTGATTCAACCCCCAACTAGTTCAACCAATCAGCCGGACGTGCAGTGGATTTGGTGCCGCAAGAAGGACTCGAACCCTCAACCTACGCATTACAAGTGCGTTGCTCTACCAGTTGAGCCATTGCGGCTTAGAAGCGCAATTCTAGCGCTTCGAGTGAAGTATTCAAACCTCAATTGCTCCCTCAGCCGGAACCCGAGTGTTAGACAGCTCGCACTGCGCGCCGTATCTCATCTGCCCCGGATCCGGCCCACCGCGGTCTTAGCAATAGACCAGCTTCAATAGGCAAACTGTTCGTTTAGTATCCGCTCTTCCAGGGCGTGCTCGGCGTCGAACAAAAGCTGTAGCGAAATGTCGTGGGCTTCACTGACAGTAACCTCAGCCACATCGCGTACCTCCGCCGCGTCCGCCGTGGCGCTGACCGGCCGCTTGAAAGGCTCTTGAATTTCGAAGTGCAAGGTCGCCTCGTTCGGCAGTAACGCGCCGCGCCAACGCCGCGGACGAAACGGAGAGATAGGGGTCAATGCGAGTATGCCCGCGTTCAACGGCAAGATCGGTCCGTGCGCCGACAGATTGTAGGCGGTGCTGCCAGCCGGCGTGGCGACCAAAATGCCGTCGCAGATAACCTGCGGCACCCGTTCTTTACCGTCTACCGAGATGCGGATCTTCGATGCTTGGCCTGTTTGACGATGTAACGACACCTCGTTGATGGCTAGAGCGTTGTGCGTTGCGCCTGCCCGTTGCACGACTTGCATGCGCAAGGGGTGGATCTGATTAGTGTGGGCAGTGGTGATCCGCTCGGGCAGGCCATGGAGCTGGTATTCGTTCATCAAAAAACCGACGGTGCCCTGGTTCATGCCGTAGATCGGCAGGGAGCGGCTCATGTTGTGATGCAGGGTTTCCAACATAAAACCGTCTCCGCCCAGGGCGACGATGACGTTCGCCTCTTCAACCGGATTTTGTCCGTAGTATCCGGTCAGCGCTTCCAGCGCTTCTTGGGCGCTGTCAGCCTGCGAACCCACAAACGCGATTTTACCCGCATCCATCTTGACGAAGTTCCTCCAAAAAACGGCACATAGCCTAACCTTCTTGAGGTATGAGCGCACGGCCATGCCCACCGCTCCCAAGTGGGAGCGGTGGGCAGCTAAGCCTAAGAACGTACGGACTGTTTGCGAGTGGGTGCGTGATACTGAACTATCAGCGGACGCGCCCCGCAGGCGTCGCGTAACGCCGGATAGGATTCGGGACTCTTGGATGCGATGGCGAATATATGGCGCCACCGATCGGCCTCATCGTCTTCGTTTTGCGCCTCCGTCTTTGGCAGCCCGGCGACGGTGGAGATAAGGCATGGGCCGCCACCTCGCCTAGACGCCACGGCATTGGCTATCCGTTTTGCCATGGGTGGAGCGATATTCGACGCCAGTAATACCCAGTCGTAAGGATGTGGGGATGTCAAAACGCACTGCTCTGCGTTTATTACCTCGGGGCAGTGTTCGTATACGAGATCCTGCGGTATGCTCAAATGCCACGCCAGATGGCGGATATGCGGATCGCTGCCGACGAGCAAGAGTCTCATTACGCTGCCGCTCTTCGTGGGGTGGTACTGGTCCCGTTGGGAAATAGTGCCGCCCGGGTCCTTGCGTCCACGATGATTTCACAGGCTACCGTCGATACTTTTCCGATCATCATCGCCTGGCCCTCGCCGAGCCGGCGCGTCGGTATCCCTAGACGCTTCAGCAGCCGCTCCATTGCAGTGCTAGTTACCGCCATGTATCGGCCGATACCGTTGTTTTCCGCGAACTCGACAGCGGACCGCATCAGCGCGACCGATATGGCACCAATGCTTGCTTGAGGATTGTCTCTGTCGCCATCAGCGGTAAAGCGGCTCAGCTCCCAGATGTTTTCATCCGTCGGTGCTTCTTCGCCTTGCAAGAGTTGCTGAAAGACGTTGCGTAGCATGTACGGCCCGATGGTCGGCAGTATGCGAGTGCAGCCGCGAATTTTCTTGTTTTCGGTGCGGGCGATGATGTAGATTGGATTTAGCGCGTCAAAGACATCGCGTTCGTATCCGTTGTTGCTGCGCACATCCCAGCCCAGCCGGTGTGCGAAGACTTCGTCTCTGAGCCTATACATGCCATCCAAGGCATGCCAATCCATTGATGTGTCAGTGGTGCGGCCTGTCATTATCGTAGTCATTTTCGCTTCTCCCCGAATTCAGCCTTGTCATGTGGGAGGAGAAGTAGGCGCTGACTAGACGCCGTGTACGACCGTCAGATGTTACAGCCTGTTGAAATAAACGGCAGAGATTTACGTGCGCGCAGGCGCGCGTTACCGTTATTGCGAGATGAAGGTGATATGAGGAGGGGTGTGTGCTCAGGAGCGCCCGAGTTGAGGCGTGATAAGTTGTTGCGACACCGCCCTGGCGACGGCTTGAGGCCGGTTTACGACTTGGAGTTTTTCCGCCGCGTTTTGCAGATGAAAGATAACCGTGCGTTCGGAGATATTGAGAATTTGTCCAGTCTCCCAGGCGGTTTTACCTTCCGCTGCCCAGGTCAAACACTCCCGCTCTCTTTGCGTGAGCCGAACTTTGCCGATGGGGATACTTTTATCGACGACAATGCGTCTTACGGCCTCGTGTACGTAGCCGCTTAACATTTGCCCGATAGCCATGGTTTCGAGTAGATGGCGTTGGGTGCCGTTGGCATCGCTATCGATCACCAAGCTCAGCATGGCGGATTCACCGAGGCTGCCGTGCACCGGGAAGCTAGCGCCGCCACGCAAACCGTGTTCCCAGGCCTCGGACATAAATCTGCGTACCTTGCCCGCTTCGCGTCCCTCACCGGGATTGATCTGGTCCCATCTGAGCGGGATCACACGGGTTGTACAATGGGCCACCGTTGGGTCTATTTGCATGTATCCTTCGGCGTTGTAGTGGCTCCACCACTGAGCCGGAAAGCCGCTAATGATCACGTAATCCGGATTGACAAATGACGTAGGGAATCGCGCGCCGTAGATAAAGTGCTCAAAACCCAGACGGTGGCAGATGCTTGAACATAGCTGATGCACGTCCTCCACAGATTGCGCGGAGAGGCTCTGTTCAATTAAGCCTTCGATTGCCGGTGTGTTCACGTGATGAGCAGCCCCTGTTTGGGTGAGGTGTTAGAGATCAGCTCGTGCGATGCAGCAGCCGAATATACGACATGAGCCGTCTTGGGATTTTATGTCATAGCCCCGCAAGCACTTCATGAGTGGGTTTATAGTCGAGGTCCAGCGCTTGCGCCACTTCCGGTCTGGTGACCTTTCCGCAGTGAACATTGAGACCGTCTGCGAGATGTTCGTCGTCCTTCAAAGCGCTCGCATATCCTTTATTTGCCAGGCTTAGGACGTATGGCAAGGTGGCATTGTTCAGCGCATAGGTCGAGGTGCGTGGGACCCCCCCGGGCATGTTGGCGACACAGTAATGAATGACACCATCGACGCTGTAGGTGGGGGTATCGTGGGTCGTTGGCCTGGATGTTTCACTGCAACCGCCCTGATCTATGGCGACATCGACGATGACCGATCCCGGTTTCATTTCGCGCACCATATCGGCGCTGATTAAACGCGGGGTAGTGGCCCCGGGAACGAGCACGGCACCGATTACCAAGTCGGCTTGTTTGAGCTGCTTATCGAGCGCATCCCGAGTCGAAAAAACAGTGTTGGTAGAGCGCCCGAATTGCCGCCAATGAGATTCCAATACCTGTGTATTTTTGTCGAGAATCCACACATCTGCCCCCATTCCGATCGCGATGTGCGAGGCGTGTGTTCCGACTACCCCCCCGCCGATGATGACGACGCGGGCTGGCTCCACCCCTGGTACGCCGCCCAGTAGCATACCGATCCCGCCCTGCGGTTGTTCCAGACAGTGGGCACCGGCTTGTACCGCCATGCGCCCTGCCACTTTGGACATGGGGGCCAGCAGTGGTAGTCCGCCACCGGGCGCCGTCACTGTCTCGTAAGCGATGCATACGGCGCCACTGGCTATAAGATCATGGGTTTGTACAGGATCGGGGGCTAGGTGCAGATAGGTAAAAAGTATTTGACCTTCGCGCAGCATGGTCCGCTCTTGGGCCTGCGGTTCTTTGACTTTGACGATCATCTCGGCGCGGGCGAACACCTCACTGGCGGCCCCTACGACGCTGGCGCCTGCCGCTTCGTAGTCGGCGTCCGTGCAGCCTATGCCGGCGCCGGCGCAGGTTTCGACCATTACCTGATGGCCGTGATGTATAAGCTCTCGCACGCTGCTCGGAGCAAGGCCTACCCGGTATTCGTGGTTCTTTATTTCTTTGGGAACTCCGATCAACATCACTTACTCCTCCGTTGTTTTTCGGCGCCGCTCGTTTTTTGGCTAGGCCGCTTTTTGAGTGGCGCGAGTGTCGAACTGGATCTACCTTCAGGAAAGGACCAAACGCGCTTGTTCACGGTACCAAGCCTGGGGTTCTCTAGCTACCAAGATGAGTGCTGCGAGAACTGCTAGAGGAGTTCGTGGGCTAAAACCGCTAGAGCGCTGATGCCGGCCTCTATGCGGTCGGTGGCGATGGCTGAGAAGCCGAGCCTGAAACAGTGACGCGGGGCAGGGTTCGCGGCGAAGTGTACCTCTCCCGGTTCGATGAGAATGCTGCGTGCCGCTGCGGCCTGATGGAGTTTGCGTACATCCAGGGTTTGCGGCCCGTGTACCCAAAATGAACTGCCACCGAAGGTTCTGGAAATCGCGGCGCCGGGCAGGTGCTCATTGAGGGCGGCGCTCATCACCTCCCAGCGCCGGCGGTAGGTTAGGCTCAGCCGGCGCACCAGTGAGTCATGATGCCCCAGTGAGAGGAACAACGCGGCGGCTTTGGCGTTGTTAGAGGGCGGGTAGCGCAGCATAAAGCGCCGCAGGGCGCGGGCTTGTTCGATGACCGTTGGCGGCGCCACCATGAAGCCCAGGCGCAAACCGGGGGCTAGCGTTTTGGAGAGGCTTCCTACATAGATGACCCGCCCCTGCGTATCCAAGCTCTTCAACGCAGGCGTTGGTGCGCCCAGATAGTTGGTCTCGGACTCATAGTCGTCTTCGATGATGATGAAGTCGTCTTCACCGGCCCGTTTTAGCAGTTCCATACGCCGTTCCAAGGGCATAGTGACGGTGGTCGGGCATTGATGGGAGGGCGTCACGTAGAGGTAGTCGCAGCGCTTGATGCGCTCGTCGATGACAAGACCATCGCCATCTACGGGAATGGGCTCTAGCATGCCCGCATGCATGCGTAGGATGTTGCGCGCATCGGCGTAACCCGGCTCTTCAATGCCGGTGCGATCACCTGCTCCGATCAGTAAAGCGGCAAGCAGGTACAGCGCTTGCTGGGCGCCCAAAGTGACCAGGATTTCCTCCGGTTGCGCCCATACGCCACGCCGGGGCAAAACGCGGGTTTGTAGTTGCTCCACCAGATCAGGGTCGTCGTGATCGATGCGATCGTTGGCCCAGTTGCGGATGGATGAGACGCTGAGTGCTTGCTTGGAGCATTCCCGCCAGTCGGATATGGGAAAAAGAGCAGGGTCTATCTGTCCATAGACGAAAGGATAGCGGTAGTGTTGCCAATCCTTTGGCCGCGCTGGACTCGGCCATACGCTGGGGGTCACTTGCAGGCGCGAGTTCCAATCCGGCTCCGCGCCGCTCGGCGCTTCAGGGTTTCTATGCGGCGCTTTGGCATGGCCCTCCAGCACGCCGCCGTTGACGTAATAGCCGCTTCGCTCCCAGGCTTCCAAGTAGCCTTCATCGACCAGGTGTTGATAAGCGATAACGACGGTGTTGCGCGCGACACCGAGTTGGCGCGCCAGTTTGCGGCAACTCGGTAGCGCGCTGCCGGCAGGGATGTGACCATCCAAAATGGCCGATACCAACAGCTCACGGATCTGCGCTTGTAGGCCCCCTTGAGCGTGCTCGGGCAATCGGAATAGGTGCTCGCGCATTGGCTTATAAGAGTTGCAACATCTGGCCCTAACCCGCAGTGTGCTCGAATCCTATCGTATTGAATGGACCACTGGCATATTTTTTACCCGGGTTACACGCCTCCCTAGCGGGTGCCCCCATTTGAGGAAGACCATGAACTACTCAAGCAATTCTCTGCAAAACCAATGGATGCCATTTACCTCCAACCGCGATTTCAAAGCCGATCCCCGGCTGATCGTGCGCGGCGAAGGTGTCTATCTTTGGAATCATAAAGGGCAGCGCATTTTGGATGGCTCATCGGGGCTGTTTTGCGTGGCGGCGGGGCACGGGCGCAATGAAATCGCCGATGCGGTGCACCGGCAATTACTGGAACTCGACTATTCGGCGCCTTTTCAGCTAGGGCACCCGGCGGCTTTCGAGGTGGCGCGCCGTGTGGCCGGGCTGACGCCCGATGGCTTAGACCACGTGTTCTTCGCCAATTCCGGCTCCGAAGCGGTCGATACGGCGATGAAGATCGCGCTTGCTTATCACTACGCCAAGGGTGAGGGGCAGCGTCAGCGGTTTATCTCCAGAGAGCGCGCTTATCACGGCGTTAATTTCGGCGGCGTCGCGTTGTCGGGGCTGATCAAAAACCGGGAGGCTTTTGGCGTGGCGCTGCCTAGCGTTGCCCATATGCGTCATACCTGGTTGGTGGAAAACCGCTTTACCCGCGGGCAGCCCAAGACCGGCGTCGAGCTAGCCGATGATCTGGAGCGCATCGCCATGAATGTCTCGCCGGGGACCGTGGCCGCCTGTTTCGTGGAGCCGGTGGCCGGTTCCACCGGATTCTTGGTGCCGCCAGTGGGTTATCTGGAGCGCCTGCGCGAGATCTGCGACAAGCACGGAATTTTGCTGGTATTCGACGAGGTCATCTGCGGTTTTGGCCGGACCGGTAAGGCGTTCGCGGCGCAGACGTTTGCGGTCAAGCCGGACATCATGACGATGGCCAAAGCGTTGACCAACGGTTGTCAGCCGATGGGGGCGGTGGCGGTGAGCAGCGAGATCCACGATACCGTCACAGGTGCTGCCCCCGATGGTGCCATCGAGCTGTTCCACGGTTATACCTTCTCCGGTCATCCGGCGGCTTGCGCGGCCAGCTTGGCGACGCTCGATATCTTCGAGCGGGAAGGATTGTTCGAGCGGGGCGAAGCGCTGTCCGGCTACTTCTTGGATGCTGTGTTTGCGCTTAGCGATATGGCGGTGATTACGGATATACGCGGTTGCGGCATGATGGCCGCTTTCGACGTGGAGCCGGGCGCTGCGCCGGGCGCCCGCGGTTACGAGATTCAAAAGCGTCTCTATGAGGCAGGCATGCACGTGAAGTTCACCGGCGATGCAGCGCTGCTGGCGCCGCCGCTCATCACGGAAAAAGAGCACATTGATGAAATGTGCACGGTGCTGCGGGAGGTCTTGAGCCAGTACTAATTCAGTAGGGCGCCTCTAACAATAGTCAGTGTTTCGTGAGTGCAAGGAAGCACCGCGCGCAGAACCGCAGTGTATAGGTGATACCTGAGGATTCGAGCACGGAGCTGACGCCGCAGTCGCGGAAAAAGTGCATTTTTAGCAGGTGCCCAGTACTTAATCCCGGTCAAGGCGGTGCGCTGGCGCCATCTCGCGCTAGCGCTACTGCCGTCGCACAAGGTCTGAGCGCGTGTGCCGGGTTAGTATAGGAGGCTTTACCTCCCCCGAGGAGCTTGCCAGTGACAGCCGCGTCTTTACCTCTTTGCGAATACACGGTATTGGACCTAACCCAGGCCCGGGCCGGACCGACGGCAGCCCGGGTGCTGGCTGATTGGGGCGCGGATGTTTTCTACATCGAACCGCCGCTGAGTTCGGGCAAGAACCGGGCTGCATTGACTGGCCAGCGCGACGGTTTCGATTTTCAGAATCTGCACCGCAACAAGCGCAGCTTGACCATTGATCTCAAGCATCCCAAAGGTCATGCGCTCTTTATGTCATTGGCGCAAAAAGCGGATGTGATCGTCGAGAATTTCCGCGCCGATGTGAAACACCGGTTGGGCATTGACTACGAGGCAGTGAGGGCGGTCAATGCGCGCATCGTCTACGGATCGATCTCGGGTTTCGGACAGGATGGCCCTTACCGCAAGCGGCCGGGCGTCGATCAAATTGCCCAGGCTTTGGGCGGATTGATGTCGATTACCGGCTTCCCCGAGCAGGGGCCGGTGAGAGTAGGTATTCCTATTACCGATCTGTGCGCCGGTATGTTCCTCGCTCAAGGCATCCTGTTGGCGCTGCTCCATCGGGAAACCACCGGTGAAGGGCAGTGGGTGCACACCTCGTTGCTCGAATCCATGTGCTTCATGCTCGACTTCCAGGCATCGCGCTGGCTGCAGGCCGGTGAAGTGCCTCGGCAAGCGGGCAATGATCATCCGACCGGCGTCCCGCAGGGCTGCTATCAAACGGCCGATGGGCTTATCAACATGGCCGCGCCCGGTGCTATGTTCAAGCGTTTTTGTGAGGCAGTGGGTGCCCCTCAGCTATTGGACAATCCGGACTATCGAACGGCCAAGTCCCGTTCGGACAACCGCCATCAGCTCAATGCCGAGATCGGTGACATCTTGGCTACTCAGCCGTCTGCTCACTGGGTACAACTGCTCAATGACGCCGGTGTGCCCTGCGGGCCGGTGAACCGGGTGGACCAAACGTTCAACGATCCACAGGTGCATCATCTGAACGTGGTGCGCCAGGTGGAGCACGCACGGTTGGGCACGCTCGATGTGGTTCGCCAGCCGGTGAATTTGTCCTCTATGCCGCAACCGCAGACGTTTCGTCATCCCTCGCCCGACACCGGTCAGCACACCGAGCAGATACTGCGGCAGGTGGGCTTTAATGATGCGCAGATCGCTCAATTGCGCGAGGCCGAGGCTGTCTGAAATTGACCGCGGGGAAATTGGCCGCAGGGAAATTGGCCGCGGGGAGATTGGCCGCGGGTCTTGGCGGCATTTTCGGGAGCGGCTGAAGGCGGTGTTACGCGGCGTCAGTGTGGCCGGTTGCAGGTGAGCGCATGATAGTACATGCCACGTTCCGCACCGCGATCCACGATGCAAATGACTGACGGTTATGGCGCCTAGTACCCGCGGCATCATCATCGTTGCGCTGGTGTTTAGCGCCACCGCCATCTGCACCGGTACCGGCCAGTACGCATTCGGCTATTTCATCGAGCCGCTGGCCATGGATTATGGTTGGAACCGCACGGCGATCAGCGCATCGCTCTCTTTCGCTGCTGTAACCGGCCTAGCGGCACCACTGCTCGGCCGTGCCATGGACCGTTACGGTACCCGGCCAATCCTGGTGGGTAGCCTTTTGGTGGCAGGCTCGAGTCTGTTGGTGCGCCCGTTCATGACCGAGCTGTGGCACCTGTACGTGCTCAGTCTGATTCAGTTCACGGGATATGCTGGCGCCACCGTTTTGCCCATGGGTAAGTTGGTGGCGGTGTGGTATCCGCGCACCCGCGGCCGAGTCATGGCGGTGGCGGTGATGGGCAATAACTTCGGTGGACTGACGGTGCCCGGTTTGGTGGCGCTGGTGCTGGCGTACGCGACCTGGCGTGAAGGCTTCATGGCCGTGGGGCTGGTCTGCTGGATCATCGCCGGCCTGTCGTGGTGGTTGGTGCGCGAGGCGCCAGAAAGTGGCGGCACCGGCTGCACCGCCGCCGGATCTGCGCCATCCAATAGCGGCTACACCCTGGGCGAAGCCATGAGAATGCCGGCATTTTATGTGGTGTTGTGCGTGATCGCCTTAGGCACGTTCACCTACAGCACGATTTTGCCCCATATCCCTGCGCACTTGATGAATCTGGGGATGAGCCTGGCGGCGGCTACCATCACATTAAAAACCGTCGCCCTAGGCGGTATCTTCGGCAAGGTAATCTTTGGCTTCATGGCCGAGCGCATCGGCCCTAGGTTCGCTACAGCGGTCAATCTACTGGGGCAGGCCCTGCTCGGGAGCGCGCTCGGCTTGACCACATCACACGCGCAGCTTCAGGTAGTGGCGCCGCTGTTCGGCGTGTTCATGGGTGGATTCGGCGTCGTTCATACGCTCTTGGTACAAGACGTCTTCGGGCTCAAATACTACGGCTCCATCATGGGGACTTTGAATGCGAGCACGGTGCTCTCTTTTGGCTTGGGGCCGATCTTCGCCGGTCTGGTCTTCGACTTGACCGGTGCATACGCATGGGCGTTTTGCGGTGCGGGGTTACTGTTTGCCGTGGCTGCGTTGAATTTGCTCGTTTTTAATCCCGGGCAGATAAGGCATGGATCATTGGGAGCATGAACGCTAGGGCTTTTCGCGCGGCTAGCCGAAACGCCTCGGCGCCGATAAAACGTTCGCAATAACGTCCTAACGTCGCCCAATACTCAAACGGGCAGAGCGCATGCTTATTGCTGCCAAATGATGGCAGGTTGTTCCTGCGATGGCCTATCGTTCACGCCGCGCCGGCATTGCCGCCCGCATTGGGTGATCGGTTAACGCGCATCCGCCAGGACCAGATCGGAGGCTTTTTCGCCGATCATGATGGCCGGTGCATTGGTGTTGCCGGAGACGATGCGGGGCATGATCGAACAGTCCGCCACCCGCAGCCCTTCAATGCCGCGAACCCGCAGTCTGTTGTCCACCACGGCCATCTCGTCGCTGCCCATCTTGCAGGTGCCGGTCGGATGATAGATGGTCGTCGCCGTCTGCCGGGCCCAAGCCAGCAACCCGTCGTAATCATCGTGGTCGATGGCGATGCCTGGTGCATATTCTTCCGTGACCAGGCTTTTGACCGGTTCGAAGGTACAGATACGCCGGGCGATGCGAATACCCTCGACCAGGGTGTCGCGGTCATTTTTAGTGGCCAGGTAATTGGCGTGGATGGCGGGTGCTGCCATCGGATCGGAAGATTTCAGCCGTATCTCGCCGCAGCTTTCCGGGCGCAGTTGTAATACAGAGGCGGTGAAAGCGGAGAACTTATGTGGCCCTTCGGCGATCTTCTCCGCGCTGAACGGTTGGATGTGAAACTGGATATCCGGCGTCGCCAGTTCCGGGCGCGTTTTTAGAAAACCGAAGCCCAAGCTGGCGGCCATGGTCATGGGGCCTTTGCGGGTGAAGACATAGCGCGCGCCGATCACCGCTTGCTTGAGCAGGCTGTTGATCTCCACGTTGATGGTGGAGGCGGAGGTTTTGTAGACCGGTCTTGCCTGTAGATGATCTTGCAAGTTCTGGCCCACGCCGCGCGCCGTTTGTATCACGGCTATTCCGTGTTCGCGCAGATGCTCCGGTGGCCCTATGCCAGAGAGCATGAGGATCTGCGCAGAGCCGATGGCGCCAGCACTCAAAACGATCTCCTGGTTGGCTTTAAGCGTCGAGGTGCGCTCACCCTCCCTGATGATGACGCCGGCGGCCCGTCCCTTCTCTATATGGAGAGATTGCACGTGAGCGCGCGTAATGACATGCAGATTCGGGCGTTTGGCTGCGGGGTACAGGAAGGCGACCGCAGCACTGCACCGCCGCCCTGCCCGCATCGTCATCTGAAAGTAGCCTACACCTTCCTGATCCGGGCCGTTGTAATCTTCGCTGCGGCGGTAGCCAGCAGCTTCGGCTGCTTCTATCCAAGCGTCCACTATGGGACGGGTGACGCGCGTGTTGGACACGGTCAGCGGACCTTCGCCGCCGCGGAACTGATCGCCGCCACCCTCCCAGGATTCAGCCCGTTTGAACAGTGGCAGTACGTCGTCCCAACCCCAGCCGGTGTTGCCTAACTGGCGCCAGTAATCGTAGTCCAGCGGTTGACCGCGCACGTAGAGCAGGCCGTTGATTGAGCTAGAACCGCCTAGTACTTTGCCCCTGGGCCAGGGGATAACGCGGCCGTTTAGGCCCTCATCCGCCTCGATGGCATAACACCAATCCGTGCGCGGGTTGCCCATGGTCTTGAAATAACCGACCGGTACGTGAATCCAAGGATAAGTGTCTTTGTTGCCAGCCTCGACGACGGCCACTTTATGCTTGGGGTTCGCCGATAGCCGGTTGGCCAGAACACAGCCGGCGGAGCCGGCCCCGACAATGATGAAATCGTAGTTCAAGCTCAACGCTTGCTCGCACTTTACGCAGATTCATAACAGCCGCGCATTCGACCATGCCGGCGCCAGCGCCCGCAACTGCTAACGTTTAATTGAGGACTTTTAATGTGCGGTCCTCAATTATGGGCCCTAAGTTATGGGCCCTAAGTTGTAGAAGTCTTTACGTTCGCTTTAGCTTAAAGATTCCAAAGTGGTTTCTTCAGGCATAAGCTAACAAGCTTTTGTTGTACCTCGAATGCGTTACATCCCGTGCCGGAAACATCGCTTTCTACTGTAGAGCTTCAGATCTTGTTCGGTCCCGCCGCCTTGGAACAGGGTTGGCAAGGCTTTACCGAGGGCCGTGTATGGGTGACCGAGACGCTGGGTGATGGTGGATTGCGCGGGCAGGTCAGGTCCGAGGAAGGGGAATGCTTCGAGGTGCAGGTACGGCTGCAACGGGCCCGTGACCGTCTATTTGTGCAGACCTGTTGTAACTGTACCGCAGGCAAGAATTGCGCCCATGCGGCTGCTTTGTTGTGGCAGTTGGTGGACGGAGGCTGCAGCGATTCGTCGCCACCTGATGACGCTGCCATGACCCAATGGCTGGGCGATATCGAGCAGCTTACGCAGGGGATGAGCGCGGCTGGTCTGAGCGATATCGTCTATTTGCTGCTACTCGGTGAACACGGCGTGCAACCGCACGTGCGTGTGGCGCACAGGCAAAAAAATGGTGCTACAGATGCCTATGATCCGGCGGATGTTTTGCGCGACGATCTGGACGTGCGCCTTGATGGAGCGGACCGCAGCATTCTCTACGAGTTAGCGGAACTCGGATACAGACCGCAACACGGTTTGGAAATGGATGGCCTGCTAGGAGCGGCGCTGCTCGAGCGGTTGGCCGCTACCGGGCGTTGCTGGTTGCAGGATATGACCGGCTCGCCGCTGCGGTTGGCACCGCAGCGGGCATTGGCGATCGATTGGGCGCTGAGCGCCGCATCGGGTTGTTTTCAAGTGAGTCTGCAAAGCGAGCCGAGGTGTACCCAGGTTCTCAATTTCGCGCCACCTTGGTTCATTGATGCGAGTTCGTCGCAGTGCGGCCCTCTGGAATCGTCCATACCGCGGGTACTCAGTGAGGAACTGCTGTGTGCGCCGCCTGCTAGCCCCGCCAATGTGGGTGCTGTGATGAACCGTCTAAGAACCTGTTCAAGATCTGACGATTTTGGACATCTGACCTAAGCTATTGTTATCCATAGTCATAGCGGCTGCGAAGGCAATGACAGACGAGCGAATCTACCCGAGTGACCTATCTCGCCAACAGTTCGAGAAAGTTAGACCGATCCTGGAGGCGGCGCGTCGGCGAACCAAGCCAAGGCAACTCGATCTCTATCACGTGTTCAACGCAGTGTTGTACCTGCTGAAGACCGGCTGCCAATGGCGCATGTTGCCCAACGAGTATCCAAAGTGGCGAAGTGTGCATGAGTATTTCACTATCTGGCGGCAATCGTCCCCAGAAGACTCTTGCAGCGCCTTGGACAAGGCGTTAAAAAAATGGGTTGGCGAGGCCCGCAAATCCCAGGGGCGCAGTGGCAAAACCAGCCTGATCATCGTTGATGCACAGAGCGTGAAGAACACAGACAGTGCAAACCACAAAGGTTATGACGCAGGCAAGAAGACTTCTGGTATCAAGCGGCACATAGCTGTGGACACTCAGGGATTGGTGCACGCTGCTTTTGTGACCACGGCAAATGTCACTGATCGAGCTGGGGCACTGGCCGCACTTGCTGCTCAAGCAGATGGGCGCCTCTCGGAGGTTAGGTGTGTAGTGGGCGATGGCGGGTACACGGGGATGGCTTTCGCTGGCGAAGTGCTGAGATTAATCGGAGCGAACGTCGAAATTATCAAACGCTCGGACACGGGTCGTTTTGCCGTCCTCCCGAAGAGGTGGGTTGTCGAGCGAACCTTCTCATGGTTTGAGAAAAACCGCCGGTTGTGGAAAAACTGTGAGCGGCTAATCGAAAGCTCGTTGGGCATGATGCTACTTGCAAATATTGCGCTGTTGCTTCGGAGATCTTGAACAGGCTCTAAGGGAGAGTTTGGCGCCGTTAGGGGTCTCGGTACGTGAACCGCCCATTGTCGAAGCCGTTCAAAGTGCGCACTGTCAGCCGGTTTTGCGCTTGAGTACGCTGACTGGGCCCGAGGGAGTCACGGCCTCTATCGGTAAGTTGAGCTTTGTTTACGCCGGTGAACGGGTGGATGCCGATTATCCGGAGCATTGTCTGGTGCGCCGTTGCGGTGATCGCTTCAAAGTGTTGACACGGGCGCTAGGGCAAGAAGAGCGGGCTCGCGCGGTGTTAGCCGCGGCGGGATTGGAGCAAAGCTCCAGCACTACAGCTGGCTCAGGCGCTAAGGCCGGCCATGGGTGCTTCGATTTCGCACGAGGGTGGACGCCGGTCGCCGCTGCCGGCTGGCCGGACTTCATGGTCAATGGTGTGCCGGCCCTACGAGCGGCCGGTTGGAAGATGGAAACGGAGCGCGGTTTCGCCTTTCGCACAGTGGAGTGCGATCATTGGTCAGTGAGCCTCGAGGCGTCATCTTCGGGTCTGTTGACGGTGGACCTAAGGGCGCATATCGGTGGCGCACAGATGTCGTTATGGCCTGCGCTTGGCCAGTTATGGGATCAGTTGTGGCTTGAGTCCTCTCAACGTGAATCTGACGGGCGTGAACATGGGGGACGTGAACTCAGGGGACGCGAACTCAGGGGAGGTGAGACCAGTGCGTCGCAGCCGCCTTCGGCGCAGGATTATCCATTGGTCTTGGCGGGCGGATACGTAGTGCCGGCGCCAGGCCGGCGTTTGCACCGGGTGCGTCAGGTGCTGGCTGAATTAGGTGTAGAAGCCGAGCGCTTGAGGGCCGGCCGGGTGGAACTGTCGCGCTTTCAAGCCGCTGCCCTAGTGGAGTTGGACGCACCGCACCTGGGCTTGAGACTGGCGCAGGACAATGAACTGCTTCAACTGGGCAAGCGGATTGCGGCTTTTAGCGGCATACGCGAATTGCCCGAGCCCCCCGGTCTAGGCGTGACCCTGCGCCCATATCAGCGTCAAGCGCTGGGGTGGTTTGCTTTTTTGGCCGATATCGGCAGCGGCGGCTGTTTAGCCGATGATATGGGGCTTGGCAAAACCGTGCAAACCTTGGCCTATCTGTTGGTGGAAAAGCTGGCCGGGCGGGCTGTTCGGCCTTCGTTGATCGTGGCCCCCACCAGTGTACTGGGCAATTGGGTACGCGAGGCCAACCGGGTGACGCCGCAACTGCGGGTGCTCTTGTTGCACGGGCCGCGCCGGCACGCCGATTTTCCCATGATGGGCCACTATGATGTATGCATCACCAGTTACGCGTTGTTGCCACGTGATGAGGAGCACCTGCGTGAACAGCCGTTCCATCTTATGGTGCTAGATGAGGCGCAGAACATCAAAAATCCCCGCACTAGAGCGGCGCTGGTAGCGCGGCGCATCGATGCCCGGCGTACGCTGGCGCTTACCGGTACGCCGCTTGAAAATCATTTAGGCGAATTGTGGGCGCTATTTTCCGTCTTGGTCCCTGGTCTGCTCGGATCGGAGCAAAGTTTTCGCACTGCCTTCAGGCGGCCCATAGAGCGCGACGACAACAGTGAGCGCAGCCAGCTCCTGGCCCGGCGCTTGGCGCCGTTCATGTTGCGGCGCACCAAGGTGTCAGTGGCGCCCGAACTGCCACCTAGGACGGAGATTTTGCACCGTATCTCGCTGCTGCCAGGCCAGGCCGTGTTGTACGAGCGGGTGCGTGAACAGATGGAACGCCGTCTTACGCAATTGTTGCGCGAGCGCAGTTTGGAGGACACCCGGGTCGAGGTGTTGAGTGCCTTGCTGCGTTTGCGCCAGGTGTGCTGCGATCCGCGGTTGATAGAGCACGAGGCGCCATCCGCCGAGTCGGCTAAGCTCGATCTACTCCTCGAATTGGTGACCACACTGCTAGGGGCCGGTCACCGTATTTTGGTGTTCTCTCAATTCACCAGTATGTTGGCCTTGATCGCTAAGGCGCTGCGCGAGCAACTCGGCGTGGGGTATCTCAAACTGACCGGCGAGACCCGCGATCGGCAAAAACTTATCGATGAGTTTCAAAACGGCGGCACGCCGATTTTTTTGGTCAGCTTGAAAGCCGGGGGCACCGGACTCAATCTCACCGCCGCCGATACCGTGATTCACTACGATCCGTGGTGGAATCCGGCGGTGCAGGAGCAGGCTTCCGATCGCGCCCACCGCATCGGTCAAACGCATCCCGTTTTTATACACAAGCTGCTGACCGAGGGCACCGTGGAGGAGCGCATCCATGATTTACAGGCGAGTAAGCGGCGCTTGGCTGATGGTCTTTTCGAAGGCCGCGGTAATACCGGATTGGAGTGGACGGCCGAACGACTAGCCGAACTCTTGGCGCCCACTCCTACATGACACTCCCCCTGAATGCTATCTCTTCGCATTGATGCAGCCGCCGCAGTGCGCTCGTGAGCACGTCCATGAACGAGTCTTTTCACGTAGTGATTCCAGCGCGTTACGCCTCCACCCGGCTGCCCGGTAAAGCGCTTTTAGACATCGCCGGCAAGCCGATGGTGCGTCATGTGTGGGAGCGGGCGTGCGCAAGCCGTGCGCAAGAGGTGGTCGTAGCCACCGATGATGCACGCATCGCTGAAGCGGCTTCGAGTTTCGGAGCGCTCGTTTGCATAACCAGTGCCGAGCATGGTTCGGGTACCGATCGGGCCGCCGAGGTGGCGCTGCGGCGGGGCTGGGCAGAGGATGCCGTGGTGGTCAATGTGCAAGGTGATGAACCACTCATTCCGCCAGCCAATATCGATCAGGTAGCGGGAAATTTGTTTCGCCATGAGCACATGCAGATGGCGACACTGAGCGAGCCGCTGGAGGCGCAGGCTTTACATGATCCGAATGTGGTCAAGGTGGTCACTGCGGCCGATGGCCGGGCGCTTTATTTCTCACGCGCTACCATCCCTTGGCACCGTGATGCTTTTGCCACCGCGCGTGATCTCATGCCGGATACGGGACTGTTGCAGCGTCATATCGGTATCTACGCTTACCGGGCGGCTTTTTTGGCCAGATTCGTGGATTTCGGACCCTGTGTGCTGGAAACCACCGAAGCGTTAGAGCAATTGCGGGCGCTGTTTCACGGCTTTGCGGTGCATGTGGCGCCGGCGCGGGAAGTGCCCGGTCCCGGCATAGATACCCAGGCCGATCTTGAAAAAGTGCGCGCCTTGATGAGCGCCTGATCCGGTGGCCGCAGCACAGGGCCAATGTTGATGCCTACGCGGGATCGTGACAATCGACCACTGCACAATCGACCACTGCCACGGGGTTCATGATGCCGTTGGGATCTATGGCCGCTTTAACTCTAGCCATCAGCTCTAGCTCCAAAGGATCGCAGTACCGCTTCATATCCGACCGTTTCAGCCGGCCTATGCCGTGCTCGGTGCTAAAACTGCCGTGGATTTGCTGCAGATCTGGAGAAGACTCGATGGGATCGCTTCGGTCATAGGGACCTCGAAGAAAATAAGGGGGCGCTACAGATATTCCAGGACAAACCCGGCGAATAGTACGCCGCCTACCCAATTGTTGTTCAAAAATGCGCGCAAGCAATCGGTGCGGCCGCGGGTGCGGATCAGATGTTGTTGATACGCACAAAACAGGAACGCGAGCGCTAGAGCGGCGGCGAACCGGATGCCGAAATCGAGGTATAAACCGAGCCCGCCCATCAGGCCTAAGGTGGTTAGCTGGAATAGGCCGACCATGGCCCGATCGGCCTGCCCGAACAAGATGGCGGATGACTTGACGCCGATCTTGAGGTCGTCTTCGCGATCGGCCATGGCGTACATGGTGTCGTAGGCGATGGCCCACAGGATGTTGACTGCCAGTAAATACCAGGCGGCCAGTGGAACGGTATTTTGCACGGCGGCGAACGCCATCGGAATACCCCAACCGAAGGCGACGCCTAGATAGGCTTGTGGCAGGTACGTTATCCGTTTCATGAGTGGGTAGGTAGTGGCCAGCGCGCCACCTGCCACCGACAGCGCGATGGTGAGGGGATTGAGAGCACTGACCAGCAAAAGAGCCGTTAGACCCAGGCCAATGGCCAGCCCCACTGCCTCTTTGACAGTCACCGTGCCTGCCGCCAAGGGCCGTGTTCTAGTCCGTTCAACGTGCGGATCGAAATCGCGATCGGTAATGTCGTTGATCACGCATCCGGCCGAGCGCATGACAAAAACACCGGTGATGAAGACGAAAGCGATGAGGGCTGAAGGCGGGCCTTCGGCTGCAATCCACAGGGCCCACAGTGTTGGCCACAGTAGCAGCAGCGTGCCGATGGGCTTATCGATCCGCATCAACAAGGCGTATTGCTTGAGCTGACTCACTTGAGCTGACTCCTATTGTTCCCCTCGGGTGTGATCAACTCCGGGGCCGGTTCAGCCGACTTCGCCGTAGCCGATGGCGGTGCCTACCCAACGTTGGATGAGCGCGGTGGCTGCATCCGGGGCCAGGGTATCGGCTATGGATAGGGCATCTTCCACCAGATCCTCATCGCGGGCGAGATCGGCGATGCGCAAACTCACCTCTCCGGTTTGCCGCGTTCCGAGGACCTCTCCGGGCCCACGCAATTGCAGATCTTTGGCGGCGATGGCAAAGCCGTCGTTGGTCTCGCGCATGACCTGGAGCCGGGCACGGGCTTGGCGCGACAGCGGAGGGTGGTAGAGCAGTACGCAATGGCTCTTGCGCACGCCACGGCCGACCCTTCCGCGCAGCTGGTGAAGCTGGGCCAGTCCCATCCGCTCGGCGTTCTCGATGATCATCAGCGCTGCATTCGGCACGTCTACGCCGACTTCGATGACCGTGGTGGCCACTAGCAAGTCGAGGCCGCCGTCTCTGAAGGTGCTCATGATGGCGTCCCGCTCGGCGCTCTTGATGCGCCCGTGCACCAGGCCGATGCGAAGATCGGGCAGCGCCTCAGCTAAGGCGTTGGCGGTGTCTTCGGCGGCTTGCGCTTCGAGCGCTTCCGATTCGTCTACCAGTGGGCACACCCAATAAGCTTGCTGTCCATCGGCACAGGCCTTGGCGACCCGCTGCACCAACACGTCTCGGCGTCTATCCGGTACCACCGCCGTGTCCACCGGCTGGCGTCCAGGCGGCAACTCGTCGATGGACGACACGTCCAGGTGCGCACAGGCCGTCATGGCTAAGGTGCGGGGAATGGGCGTGGCCGTCATGATCAGTTGGTGGGGCGAATCGCTCTCACCACCGCTCTTGCTGAGCAGGGCAAGCCGCTGGTGCACACCAAAGCGGTGTTGCTCATCGATGACGGCCAGGGCTAAGGAGCAGAACTGCACATTGTCCTGGAAAAGAGCATGGGTGCCTACCGCCACGCCAGCCTCTCCGCTGGCAAGAGCAGCGAGCACGTCTCGCTTTTGTTTAGCGCCCTGACGTCCTCCCAATGGCACCACGCGGATATTGAGCGGATCGAACCAGGCGAAGAGGTTGCGCCAATGTTGCTCGGCCAAAAGCTCCGTCGGTGCCATAACTGCTGCCTGGTGCCCCTCGGCCACCGCTTGGGCAATGGCGAGCGCGGCGACCACTGTTTTGCCGGACCCCACATCCCCTTGCACCAGCCGGTACATGGGCCGCGGGCGGGATAAATCATCGGCGATTTCCGCCGCCACGCGGCTCTGTGCGCCGGTCAAGGGAAAGGTGAATGCCTCGGTCAATCTTTCGGTGAGGGTGTTGCTTACCGGTAACACGGGGGCTTGGCGTGCATCCAAGCTGGTCCGGATCGCCTGATGACTCAAGTGGTGCGCCACCAGCTCCTCCAGTGCCAAGCGTTTGATAGCCCGGTGAGTGCCTGCTAGTAGAGCGTGGGTGTCCTGCGTCGGCGTGGGCTCATGGGCCAGGTGCAGCGCCTCCAGCAGGGAGGGAAGGGCCAACGCGGTAGCGGTACCGCCCAGCCAATCGTCTAGCTGCCCAGCGTTGGCATGTCTTAGCGCCTGCGCGCAGAGCCGCCGCAGCACCGGCTGACTCAAGCCCTCGGTGGTGGGATAAACGGGGTTTAGATGGGTCTCTAGTGGTACCGCTTCTCGTGGCCCCAATAGTTGATATTCCGGATGGATGATCTCCAGACCGTAGCGGCCACGCCGGGTAGCGCCGTGGCAGAAAATGCGTACACCGCTTTTGAGCCCGTCTTTTTGCGCATTGCTGAAGTGAAAGAAGCAAAGGTCGATATGGCCGGTGTCATCGCTTACCCGCACCAACAGCGAGCGCCGTCTGGCGGTGATGATCTCGGCCAGTTGAATGTGGCCGCAGATGGTGGCCCGGGCGTCGGGGCTAAGAGCGCCTATGGCCGTGAGTTGGGTCCTATCCTCATAGCGCAGCGGCAGATGAAAAAGTAAATCGCTGACTTTATTCAGCCCGAGCCGGGCGAGCTTTTGCGCGAGTTTTGGACCTACGCGGCTCAGGCTGGTTACCGGTGCGTCAAGGGAACTCTTGCGGGCGCCTTGGGGCATCGCGAAGGGATTATTTTGCGCCTGGGGGTCGTTCGGCATGAGGCGGCGCGTGTCATAAGGGGCCGGTTACAGCGTTTCACTATCCTGATAGATCATTACAGTTCCAGTACGCCTTCTATTTCCACCAGCGCCCTTTTGGGCAGCGCGCTGAGTGCTACCGCCGCCCGGGCCGGATAAGGTTCGCTCACATGCCCAGCCATCACTTCGTTGACGGCCGGAATAATGGCTGAGGTCGGTCATGTACACGGTGAGTTCAACCGCATCGGCTAGTGAACCGCCGGCCGCCTGCGCTACCGCCTGAAGGTTATGGAAAACCTGCTCCGCCTGTACCCTGAAATCGTCACTCACCAGTTCCATGGTGACCGGGTCCAGTGGCACTTGACTGGACCGGTGGACCGTATTGCCAGCTGTTATCGCCTGGCTGTAGGTGCCTATTGCTTGAGGTGCTGCGGTGGTGTGGGTGACCATCTTATTCATGCCTATTTCCTGGTTTTTAAGGAGCTAGTTTTCTTGGTGCTAATTGCGCGCCCGCTCCAGGCGGGTCAACAGAGGAATATTGCGCAATTTACGCATGACATCCGCCAGGTGTTTTCTACCGCGCACGTCGATCAAAAAGGTTAGCGTGGTAATGAGGCCGTCGCGATCGGTGATCTGCACATTTTCGATGTTCGTCTCTTCCTTGGAGATAGTCGCGGCCACTGTTGCCAAGATGCCTTTTCTATTCTCTACATGTACGCGTATCTCCACCGGGAAATCGGAGTCGAGTTCGGCTTCCCACTGCACGTCCAGCCATTTGTACGGCTCGCCGGTGTGTTCGTTCATATTGTTGCAGCCGCGCCTGTGCACGACGATGCCGCGGCCACGGCTGACGAAGCTGACGATCGGATCGCCCGGTATGGGGTGGCAGCATTTGCCGAGTACCACCAGCATGCCGTCGGTGCCGCGGATGAATAGGGGTTGCTTGGCCGTGCGCGGGGCACCTGGCTCGAGGCGTGCTTCCTCATCGGCGACCGCCTCTGCTTTGACCGGGTACATACGCCGCACCACCAAGGGTGCCAGTTGCCGGCCCCAGCCAATTTCCTCCAGTAATGCCGAATAAGAGGGGATGGCTAGCTCCTCCAGCACCTTGGTCATGCCGACTTCGTCGAGTTCATTGAGGCCTTTTGACTCCGCCGCCAGCGCCTGTGACAACAGCCTCTCGCCCAGTTCGGTGGCCTCTCCTTGACGCAGGGATTTCAGTTGGTTGCGAATGTTGGCCCGGGCTTTGCCGGTGACTACGAAGTTCAGCCAATTACCGCTCGGTTTGGCCCACGGCGCCGTCACCACCTCTATGGTTTGGCCGCTGGAGAGCTGGGCGCTCAGCGGTGCGTAGCGGCGGTCTATCTTCACCGCGATGCAGGTGTTGCCCACATCGGTGTGCACGGCATAAGCGAAGTCCACCGGTGTGGCACCGGCCGGCAGACGGAAAATCTCCCCTGCCGGGGTGAACACGTAGACTTCGTCCGGGAACAGATCGACCTTGACGTGCTCGATGAATTCCAGCGAGTCGCCAGCGGTTTGTTGCATCTCCAACAGATCCTGTACCCATTCGCGCGCGCGGGTACTGGCCGTGTTGGTATGCGCTTCTCCCATCTTGTAGCGCCAGTGGGCGGCGACCCCCGCCTCCGCCACAGCGTGCATCTCACGGGTGCGTATCTGTACTTCTATGGGTACGCCGAAGGGGCCGGCCAGTACTGTATGCAAGGACTGATAACCGTTGGCCTTGGGAATGGCGATGTAGTCTTTGAAGCGAAACGGCACCGGCTTGTAGAGGCTGTGTACCGAGCCTAGTACCCGGTAACACAGATCGGCGGTCTCTACCACGATGCGAAAAGCGTAGATGTCCATCACCTCCAAGAAGGACAACCCCTTGCTCGCCATTTTGCGGTAGAGGCTGTAGAGGTTTTTCTCCCGGCCCTTCACCTCACCGTTCAGACCATCGTCCGTCATGCGCCGGCCGATGGCGCGGGTGATGTTGTCCAGTACCTGTTTGCGGTGGCCGCGCGCCCGGCGCACTTCCTCGGACAGCACCCTATAGCGTTGCGGGTAGAGGGCTCTGAAGCCCAGATCCTCCAACTCATGACGAATACTGTTGACGCCCAGACGGTTGGCGATAGGGGCATAGATATCCAGCGTCTCGCGGGCGATTTGCCGCCGTTTTTCCGCCCGCAAAGCATTGAGCGTGCGCATGTTGTGGAGGCGGTCGGCCAGTTTGATGAGCATCACGCGGATATCTCTGGCCATCGCCATCAGCATTTTGCGGAAGTATTCGGCGTTGGCTTCGGCCTTGGTGCTGAAACGGATCTGAGTGAGCTTACTGACCCCATCGACCAATTCGGCCACGTCTTCACCGAATTGATCGGCCACCTGCTCCTTGGCCATCTCGGTGTCTTCTATGACATCGTGCAAGATGGCGGCGATGATGACCTGATAATCCAACCGCATCTGCGCAAGGATGCGGGCCACTTGCAATGGGTGGTTGATATAGGGCTCGCCGGAGGCGCGGTGCTGACCGTCGTGCGCCTCGGCGCCGAATACATAAGCGCGGCGGATATCGCCGACTTCGTCCGTATCCAGATAACTTCGCGCTATCTCACACAACTCATCGACGCCCGCTTGATGGTCGCTCTCGCTACGATTGGTGCTATCGCGATCGGTGCCATCGCGATCGGCAATATAGGCGGGTGCTGGCGTTAGCGTGGTATTCACTGGTGACGCATCGAAGGGGTGACGTATCCAGGACGAAGCATCCGGCCGATATCAGGGGGATTAAGGTAGGGGATTGGAAAAGTTTTCCGCGGCCTCGATGCTTTCCAGTAGTTCCGCGTGGGTGCGCTCATGGGCTTCTTTTTCAGCCATGATCTCCGGCGTGATCTTGCCCTCGGCGATTTCCCGCAGCGCGATCACAGTGGACTTGTCATTGGCCTCTTCCACCAGTGGCTCCGCGCCTCTGGCTATCTGACGGGCGCGGCGGGTGGCCACCAACACGAGTTCGAAGCGGTTGTCTACCTTGTCAAGGCAGTCTTCAACGGTGATGCGAGCCATTCACAGGCCTCCATAAGGTGTTTGAGTTGTACGTACTTTAAACTCGGGCGCAAAGTATAGCCGTTCAGCGTAGTTGGGCGGCGCCGAACATCAAGTCCCGGACGCTAAATCTTGAGGGCGCATCACGTCCACTGTACCCTGAGCCGAGTAGCTCGCCAAGTCATGGTGCCATACCGCCCCTTTGCCCCTCAGCACTCAGCCCGCTCAGCGCGTGACAGGCCGTCATTCCAAATTCTGTATCTGTTCGCGCATTTGCTCGATAAGGACTTTTAAGTCTACCGCCGCTGCGCTGGTCTCGGGGTCCACCGATTTCGATCCAAGCGTGTTGGCCTCCCGGTTGAGTTCTTGCATGAGGAAGTCCAAACGCCGGCCTATGGCACCTTTTTGCTCAAGCACCCGGCGCACTTCCTCGACGTGGATGTAGAGGCGGTCCAGCTCCTCGGCCACGTCCATCTTCTGGCAAAAAAGAACTATCTCTGCCTCGACTCTAGCGGGTTCCAATTCAGCTTGTACCTCTTGCAGGCGGGTCCGTAACCGCGCCCGGGCGTTGTCCACCAGTGCCGGTAGTCTTCGGCTCATTTTTTCCTTGATCGCCTCAATGTTGTCACAGCGGGCGGCCACTGTCTGGACTAAGCGCGCGCCTTCGCGTTCACGCGTGGCGATGAGATCGGTTAACGCCACGGCCAGGCTGTCAAGGGCCAGCGCGTTTAATGTGTCCGTATCTGGCGCTTGTGTGTTCAGTACCCCCGGCCAGCGCAATACGTCTACGACGTCGATTTGGCCGCGGCCGCCCAAAAGGCCATCGACTTGTTGGCAGGCGACCGCCACGCGGGCGGCGAAATCGTGGTTTAGATGCAGCCGCCCTTGTTGGTTCGAGGTGGCTTGATAGCGTAGGTTGCAATCGATTTTGCCCCGCTTCAGCCGGGCACTTACCTGCTCGCGCACCTGTGGCTCGAGTGCCCGCAATTCCTCGGGTAAACGCACGTTGGTATCCAAGTAGCGGTTGTTGACGGAGCGTAGCTCCCAAGTAACAGTGCCCTCTTGCGACTCGGCGGTGTGACGCGCATAGGCGGTCATGCTCTTGCTCACGGATGGCGGCTCCAGTATTCAGCTTGCTTAAGTGAATGACGAGGTACTTATACGATGGCCCTAATCGCTAGATGTCTCTGATCGCTGGCGGCTTTGGATTGTTATGATCAGTGCCGGTCAACCGTGCGCGATGCGTACTTTTTCGGCTTCCTTGGGAGAATCATCATGCGACCCAGTGGGCGGGCCGCCGCGCAACTGCGCGCGGTCAGTATGGAACTGAACTTTAACATGCACGCTGAGGGTGCTGTGTTGGTGCGCTTTGGTAACACCGCGGTGCTCTGCACAGCCAGCGTAGAGGAGCGGGTGCCCGCGTTCTTGCGCGGTGAACGGCGCGGGTGGGTAACGGCTGAGTACGGCATGTTGCCAAGAGCTACGCATACCCGCGGTGGCCGCGAAGCGGCGCGGGGCAAGCAAAGCGGACGCACCCTTGAAATCCAGCGCCTCATCGGCCGTTCCCTGCGGGCGGTGGTGGATTTGTCCGCTTTGGGCGAGCGCACCATCACGCTGGACTGCGATGTTCTGCAAGCCGATGGCGGTACCCGCACCGCCTCTATTTCGGGGGCTTACGTGGCGCTCGCGCAAGCGGCTGACGATTTGGTGCAAAGCGGGCTCATCAAGGCCAACCCGATCCACGGCCAGGTGGCGGCCGTGTCCGTTGGCATATTCGATGGAGCGCCGGTGCTGGATCTGGACTATGCCGAGGACAGTAGTGCCGAGACGGATATGAATGTGGTGATGAATGAGGCCGGTGCTTTCATTGAGCTTCAAGGTACCGCCGAGGGACACGCATTCAGGCGCGGCGAACTCGATGACATGCTCGGATTAGCCGAGCAAGGTATTGCCGAGATCATGGCGGTGCAGCGGGCGGTGTTGGCCGATCGGGATCGACTATAGAGGTTGACTATAGTGGGGAGCGGACGCGTGACTGACGAGCGCAGACGAATCGTTCTTGCCACCGGCAACCGCGGCAAGATAGAGGAATTGCGTCAATTGCTGGTGCCCCTCGGATTGGACTGCATTGCGCAGGGAGAATTGGGCATCAGCGCAGCGCGCGAGACTGGCGAGAGCTTTGTAGAGAACGCCATCATCAAGGCCCGGCAGGCGGCGCGGGCGACCGGGTTACCGGCACTGGCCGACGATTCTGGTCTGGCGGTGGACGCGCTTGCCGGGGCACCGGGTGTTTATTCCGCACGCTATGCTGGCCCGGGCGCCTCGGATGAAGACAATGTCGGCAAACTGCTGGCGGCCTTGAGTGACACGCCTGCAGCCCAAAGAAGCGCTTGTTTTCATTGTGTGGTGGTTTATCTGCGCCATGGCAATGATCCAGTGCCCATTATCGGTCACGGTAGTTGGGCTGGCACCGTGCTCGAGCGGCCGGTGGGAACGGCTGGTTTTGGCTACGATTCGGTTTTCGGTGTACCGGAGTATCCGGGACGGTCCGCCGCCGAACTCGAGCCTGATGATAAGAACCGCTGGAGTCACCGCGGCAAAGCGCTAGCGCAACTCTTACGAATGTTCGAGAACTGAATCTTGCGATAATGGCCTCTGTGGGCGCTCGAATTCGCTATATGTTCTTGAGTGAGCGCCTCGCCACGGGGCTGCCGCGGGTTGCGGCTGCGCGCATGTACCGATGGTTGAGTCCTACTACCGGCACACCGCAACTCTAGGGAGAACCGCCATCTTGCTCTTTAGCACTGCGTCGCGTTGCAGTGATGCCTGGGTAGCGAGGTATACACTAGTCCTAACCGCTTTTGCCGATGATTCGTTTGACCTTGTACCCGCCCGCTGATATTCATCGTGCGCGATTATAGTCTGGCTGCTCATTGCCGGCGCGTGACGCCCGTTGAGCATTGTGTTCTGCAGACAATCACACCCAGGAATCACATCCTTTGCGATGGAGGAATAGCGCATGCTGATCGATCCTGTCCGCAACTGTCATCTGACCTATTGCAGCAATATTCATCCCGGCGAATCGTGGCCCGACGTGCGGGCGACCTTGGATGAGCGGTTGCCGGCGGTGCGCCGTCAACTCGGTTGGGCGGGACCCATGGGGGTGGGTTTACGAGTGGCCGCGCAGGCGGCTGAAACCTTGCGCGGCCAGGCGGCCTTCGACGACTTGAAAGCGCTGCTGGCGGCGCGTGAACTGTATGTCTTCACTATTAACGGATTTCCCTACGGCCCGTTTCACGGCACCCGCGTCAAAGAGGACGTTTATCTGCCGGACTGGCGCGAGCCGGAGCGGGTGCGGTACACGCTGAATTTGGCCGATCTCCTGGCGGGATTGTTGCCCGACATGGACGGCCTTGCCGGCAGCATCAGCACCGTACCTGGCGCATTCAAGGCACGGGTGAGCGATGCTGAACACGTGCAACAGATGGTGCGGGGATTGTCCCGGTGCGTTCGTCATCTGGCCGAGTTGGAGCGCCGTACGGGGAAGCGGATCGTTCTCGCACTCGAACCCGAGCCTTGTTGTTATCTTGAGACTATCGAAGAGACGGTGCGCTTCTTCGAGGAGCACTTGTTTGCACAAGAGCCGGTGGCGGCCCTAGCGAAGCAACTGGGTGAGAGCAAAGCGGTCGCTGAGCACGCGATGCGTACCTATCTGGGCGTGTGCTTGGATCTGTGCCATGCGGCCGTCGAGTTCGAGGATGCGGGACAATGCGCCTCGGCGTTAGCCGGCCGTGGCATCGCTATCCACAAAGTTCAGATAAGCGCAGGCCTTCGGTTCACCCATGTGGGTGAACAGACGCAGGCTTTGTTGGAGCCATTCCAAGATGCGGTTTATCTACATCAAGTGGTGGCCCGCACCAGCGATGGGCATATCACCCGCTATACGGATCTGGATGAAGCGTTTACCGCGCTGCCTGATGCCGCACCGGCGACGGAGTGGCGGGTGCATTTCCATGTACCTATCTTCCTCGATGACATGGGAGCGTTCAGCTCGACCCAGCCGTTCATCGCCGAGATGCTCGCGCACCATCGAGAGAAGCCGCTCAGTCATCACTTGGAAGTGGAAACGTATACCTGGAATGTGCTTCCCGAGCAGTTTCGCAATATGTCCGTGGACGAGGCGGTGGCACGGGAACTCGCGTGGACGCGCATACGGGCACTGCCGGCGCAAGACGCCCAGACCCAAGATGCCTGAGCCATTAGGGCCTAAATAGGACACTGGATACCCGCGTGAGGTGAAGCATGTCAGCCCTGTACACCCATCTGCAATTGGGCCGTGTCTCTAACTTACCTACGGTCTGGAGCAATGTCGCCGCTGGCGCTGCGTTGGCTGGAGCGCTGATCCCCGATCTGCGTTTACTCGCCGTGTTGGTGGCGATGACCTTGTTCTATGAGGCGGGTATGTACTTAAACGATGCTTTCGATCGCGAGATTGACGCTATCGAGCGGCCCGAGCGGCCTATTCCATCGGGACGTATCTCCGCTACCGCTGTGTTTTGCACCGGTTTTGCTCTGATGGCGCTGGCCGTCGCGTGTCTTTGGGCGGCGGGTGTTTTGGCACCTGGCGGTACCGGCTGGCTGGGACCGCTAAGTGCGCTGGCGCTGGCGGCGGCCATTGTGCTCTACGATGCCTGGCACAAGAACAATCCTTTGAGCCCTTTCTTGATGGGTATATGCCGCATGCTGGTCTATGTGGTGGCAGCGCTTGTGATGGTCGAGAGCTTGCCCGCCAAGGTGCTGGAGGGGGCGGCGGTTTTGCTGGCCTATCTTATCGGCCTGACCTATGTTGCCAAGCAGGAGAACTTGGTGAGTTTCAAAGGCGGCTGGCCGTTACTTTTTCTAGCTTGCCCTATCGTTTATTTCCCGTTTCTGGCTTGGGCAACACCTAGCGGCATCGTTATCTATATCGGCTTGGTACTCTGGATAGGTTATGCATTGACTATTTTGCTGCGGCCCACGCCAGGCCATGTGCCCAAGGCGGTGATCTCTTTGATTGCCGGTATCAGCCTGATCGACGCGTTATTCGTTGTGGTGGGCGGCCATCCGGTGATGGCGTGGGGCTGCGTCAGCGCTTTCGCAGCAACACTGTTGTTGCAGCGGTTGGTATCCGGTACCTGAGGATAAGGATCCGACGCTAGGGTGAGAACCGCCGGTGCATGATAAAGGCGGTAACGGCCATACGCTCTTGCTGGTTGAACTCGTGCTTCCAGCCGGGCATGCCCTTGAAACCGTTGGTGACACGCTTGTAGACGAACTCCGGCTTATACCGCTTCGGCTTTAGCTTGGGCGCTTTGCCAGGATAAGCTCTTTTGCCATGACAGAACTGACAGCGTTTCTTCCAGATCGCTTTGCCCAGCTCGAAGTTTTCCTCGTTGTTCATGAACTCTTCCGTGAACTCGATGGCATCACTTTTATCGGCCATTGGTTTATCGGCCATTGGTCGGGGTGCTTGTTGGGACGAGTGTTGGGCGCTGGCCCCCTGCCAGGAAAAGAAAGCTATGAATATGGCGCTGCTCATTATCGCCAACAGGGTTACGGCCCGGCGCATCATGCCATTACTCGCTCTATCAGTGGCCACGAAGTACTCCCGGGTGCGGCCACACCCGGGAGACGGGATATTCAGCTAGGGGTGCTGATCAGGGAATAACCCTGGATAACCCTTCAAGGAACGATTTTGTAGATGCGATCCAAGCCGCCCACGGGACCCGTGGTATCCGTAGCCATCACGTAGACCTCGCCATCGCCGTCCTGTCCGAAAGCCAACACGTATGAGTTGAAATTCTGCATGTTGGTGATGTTGACGTCTTCCATGTTCCATTCGGAGCCGTTCTTGGTGGCCACGTAAAGGCGTCCGTCTTTGACCGGAAACTGTTTACTCCAATCGCCGAAGAAGTACTTTCCATCCCAGGCCGTGTGGCTGCCCCGGTAGACATAACCGCCAGTGATGGAGATACCTTTGCAGTCTTCTGTCACGTTGCAGTTGTTGTATTCGATGATCGGATCGATCATGCCGGCATCATCACAGCTCGCCGGATGTTTGTTCGGGTTGAGGTAATCGAAGCAGTGGCTGCCCTCTTTCAAGCGCCAACCATAGTTACCACCTTTGCGCACGATGTCGATTTCCTCATAGGCGTTTTGGCCCACGTCGCCACAGAACAGCTCCTTATCGCCGCCCATGTCGAAGGCACAGCGCCATGGGTTGCGAAAGCCATAGGCAAAGATTTCCGGGGCCACTTCATCATTGCCGACGAAGGGGTTGTCCTCGGGCACCTCATAGGGGTGCTTGCTGTTTACGTCTACGCGCAGCATCTTGCCGAGCAACGAAGACAGATCCTGGCCGTTACCCTTGGTGACATGATGGCCGATGCCCCAATCGTTAGCGTAGCCGCCGTCACCGGTAGAAATGTACAGATAGCCGTCCGGGCCAAATCCGATCCAATGTCCGTTGTGGTTGAACTGAGGCCAATCGATCTTGGTAATGGTACGGGCGTAGTAATGATCGGCCACATCCGGATCATCGGCGGATACACGCATTTCTACCACCATGTTGGTGTGCGCATACCACAGTTGCTTACCGAGATCGGCATCGCCTCTCAAGGGCGCGGAATAGGCGATGTAGAAAAGACCGTTGTTTTCATAGTCCGGGTGGAAAGCCATGCCGAGCAAGCCCTGCTCGTCGAAATCTCCCAGAAGTTCCACCAGTGCGCTACGGATGTTCAAAAACGGCTGGTCCAGCAGGGTGCCATCGGCTTGCACAATCTTGATGAGGCCGATCTGTTCGACGATAAAGCGCCGTTTGCTGTCATCGGGCGGGGACAGTAGCAGCATAGGGGCGGTGAGGCCCTCCGCAACCAGTTCGAGTTTGGCGTCCAGCGCCTGTGCTTGTGTTGTGCCAAGGGCCAGCATTGCGCTCGCCACCAGCGGTGTTATTTTCTGCAACATAGATGATTTCCTCCTTCACGCCCGTTGATGGGCTACTGTGTATTGTCGTGTTGAACGACGGGATAACTTTGATTCTTCAGGGGCAGGCGATCTTAGCGGATGATGAGTTCATCTATCGCTTCGGTGCCTTCCTCCACGGCGGGTTCTTGGCCACGCAGCACGGAATTCCCCTCATATAAGATGCGCTGATCGATGGGCGGTGGGTTCTCCCAGTGTCCGGCCTGCATTTGTCCGCTCTGGCCATAGGCTGCAAGTGCGTTGCCATAGCATACCGCCTGCGCCGTGGCTAGTGCGATGCCGCGCTCTGTCATGAGGTGATAAGTTTTCGGCACTGCCAGTGGATCGGAGACGCCCCAGTCGGCGCTCGAATCACAGAAGATCCGCTCCGAGCCATACTGCCGGACGATTTCAACGAAGCGCTCGTTACCCATTTTAGTATTCGGGTAGAGGGTAAAAGCGGCCCAAAAACCCTTGTCTAGCACTTCATCTACAGTCTCTTCGTTGTTGTGATCGATGATCACCCGGGAGGGATCCAGGCCGTGTTCCAGGGCCACATCCATGCTGCGGCTGGTGCCACGTTTTTTATCGCGGTGCGGTGTGTGCACCATGACCAGCATGTCCAGCTCCTTGGCCAGTTCAAGTTGGGCTCTGTAGGCGCGGTCCTCCGCCTCGGTCTGGTCGTCGTAGCCTATCTCGCCGACGGCCACCACGCCCTCTTTACTGAGATAGCGGGGCAGTATGTCCAATACGCCTTCGGCCAGTTCCTCGTTATTGGCTTCCTTGCTGTTCAAGCCGATGGCGCAATAGTGGCGGATACCGAACTGCGCTGCCCTAAAACGCTCCCAGCCGACCACCGTCGATAGATAATCGATGAAGGTGTCCACACTGGTGCGTGGCTGACCTAGCCAAAACGCCGGCTCTATGACAGCCACCACTCCGGCGGCAGCCATCTGCATATAGTCGTCCGTGGTGCGCGAGAACATGTGAATATGCGGATCTATGAACCGAAGCGGGGTTGCTTGCCGGTTGTCATTCATGGCCTACCTCCTCGTGAAATTATTCGCCCTGCGCTAGTTGGTCCCACTGCAATTCATTATTCTCTGCCCGTTGCAGCAAGTCACCCGCGTCCGCCAGTAAAGCGAGAGCGGCAGCGCTGCCATTGGTGTATAGGGCCAGCGCCGCCCCTTCGCATTCTCTTCGATCATGGCCCGTCAGCGCGCGGTTCAAGCACGCTAGTGTACGCTCGGTGGCAATGGCGCCTACACAACGCCAAAGCTCCGGGCTGACGCTGCGCCCAGCGGACCAGCGCTCTTCAGCATAATCACAGAGCATCAGAGCCAAGTCCTCGTTGCAGCGTTCGTCAAGACCGGCGATCGGGGCCAAAGACGAATCGATGAACAGGGCTTTCAACACCATTTGATTCCAGGGTCCGTCAGCCAACTGCTCCGCCGGATAGGGGTTGGCGTGGGCCACCGCTTCGAATACGACGCGCATATTGGTGCGCACACCGTCGGCGGCCCGTGCCCGGTGACGCGCGGGCTCGGGGTAGAGCGGCAAGCCCTGGTAGAACGCGATCAGTTCGCCCACATCGGCGGTACGCAGCAGTTGATCAAGGCGTTTGCAAAATGCGTCTATATCGCCATTGGCGGTGGCTAGCAAGATGGCCACGCGGGCCGCTTGATCAACGCTCCACCGCTCTGGCCGCCAGCCCCGGCGCGCCGCTTGCGCTGCTGCCCGATCACCCTCTTCCAGTTCTAAATAGGCTTTGCCGAGCTTGCGCGTCGCCACGCTGATGGCCAGATTGATAGTCCGTTCCAACGGGGCCTCGGCCAGTTTGTCTAAGGTCGCGTTAAACCACGCTGCCGCCTCGAGCGGAAGCTGGCGCGTGAGCCACGTGATAAGAAGCTGTTGCGGTGTGTTGGAGCGGGTCAAGGTATATTCAGAGCCGATGGGCGAAATCGGTAACTGTGAGTGTGTTTATCTTAGAGTACCGTCTTGGCGCCGCTCTCACTAGACTTGAAGGAGAAGATGGCAGGTACTAGTGATCGGACTGGCGCCTGGGAAAACGAAGCTCACTCGAATGAAACGCAACGAATTAGGGACACTCTATGGTAATGATAAAACGGCTTGAGATCAGTTGGGGATGGCGGCTGCCTTGTGCCGTTTTGGGCGCAATGTTGCTGTGGGCCGCAGTGATGCAGAGCAATGATCCTGATCCGCTTTTATGGATCGCCGTCTATGGATTGCATGGCGCTATCGGTTTATGCGCCGCCGTTGGCTGGGTAGCGCCATGGCCGGCATTGATCGCGTCACTGCTCACGTTGCTGTGGGCGGCAACGCTTTGGCCTGCGGTTGTAGTGCTGTTATTCGAGCATGATCCGGAACAATTGTTGAGCGGTATGTCGCCCGACCGGCCCTATGTCGAAGAGGCCCGCGAGGCGCTAGGGTTGACGCTCGCGTTTTTGGCTAGCGCTTACACAGTGGCGATTTCGTTCTTGGTAAGGCCCGCTGTACACCACTGATCGGTTTTGACCCTAGAGGCACTGGTCAAGCGTAAGCAAAGCCGATGGTGCGGGCGTCATGAATGCATGTCCCCGTCTTGAACACTGGGTATTGGCGTGAGCCGAAGGGCGAATGTATTTTACGCTTATTGTGGTGCTAGCCGCATGGGCGTGGCGTCTTATTGACTCGCCGCAGCCTCGATGCCAACCTCGCGCCCTGTTTGGTGCCGCTTGGTCGTTAAAGATGGAAACCGTAGGGCTTGGTTTGTTTTACGAAGATCTGCCGGTGGGGCGCCGGTTCAAGACGATTGGCCGCACTATCACCGACACCGACATCACCAATTTCGTCAACACCACTGGAATGGTTGAGGTCTTGTTTACAGACATGGAATTTCTTAAAAAAGAGTCCGATATTCGCGGGCGGGTGGCACCGGGTGCGCTGGTCTACACCTTCGCCGAAGGTCTGTTGGTGCAGGCGACGATGCAGCACACCGGTTACGCTTTTCTTGGCATGTCGCTAGACATAGAAGGTCCGGCTTTTGCCGGCGACACCATCCACGTCGAGTGTGAGGTGATCGAAGCTCGTTTGAGCAACAGCAGGCCTGGCCGTGGGTTGGTGAGAACACGCAACAGGGTGATGAAACAAGATGGTAAGTGTGCGATCACTTACACCCCGTTGCGCATGATCAAATGCCGGGAATAATGCATGTCAGCTAAAGACGGCCGGCTTAAAACGGCGAGCCGGAACGGATTGTTCATCGAAACACCACCTTACCCATGCCGTATAAGCCGGGCCATGATGTGGCTGGGGGACTAGGATTCGAACCTAGACTGGCGGAGTCAGAGTCCGCTGTCCTGCCATTAGACGATCCCCCACTGGATAATTAGGCCCCCCAGTCAGTGGCAGGCTAGCGTTTCGAGTATTGGGGCCGTTTGCGGGCCTTATGCAGGCCGATCTTTTTACGCTCCACCTCCCGGGCGTCGCGGGTGACGAAGCCGGCTTGACGCAGCGGCCTGCGCAGCGTTTCGTCGTATTCGATGAGCGCCCGCGCAATACCGTGGCGTATAGCACCCGCCTGACCGGTACCACCGCCGCCTTTGACGGTGACGGTGACATCGAACTGTTCCAGCGCATCGGCGGTTTGTAATGGCTGGCACACCACCATACGTGCGGTTTCGCGGCCGAAATATTCGTCCAAAGGACGGCCATTGACGATGATGTTGCCTGTGCCACGTCTTAAGTACACGCGGGCGGTAGAGGTCTTGCGGCGACCGGTGCCATATTGAACGTCGGCCATGATGTTTACGGGTTGGCGCGATTAGCGCTCAAATCTCCAAAGGCTGCGGTTGTTGGGCTGCGTGTTTGTGTTCCGGACCGGTGTATACCTTGAGCTTGCGGTACATGGCCCGCCCTAGCGGTCCTTTGGGTAACATGCCTTTTACTGCTGTCTCGATGATCCGGGTAGGTGCTTGCTTGCGCAGTTTGCCCAGGGTGATCGACTTGATGCCACCCGGGTAGCCGGAGTGACGGTAATACGTCTTGTCGGTTTCTTTACGGCCTGTCACCCGCACTTTCTCGGCGTTGACGACGACGATGTAATCACCGGTATCCACGTGCGGTGTGTATACCGGCTTGTGCTTGCCGCGTAAGCGCCGCGCTATCTCGGTTGCCAGCCGCCCAAGCGTTTTGCCCTCGGCGTCTACCACATACCAGCGGTGCTCCGCGGTTTGCGGTGTTGCGCTAAAAGTATTCATCCGGGTGAGTACCCTGCTTTCGCCCTGCGAAAGAGCGGAAATTCTACTGACTCATGGTGGCAGGGTCAAACCTATTGTGATCAGCGCCGTTAGCGGCCGAGACGCCGCTTGCTCAGCGCGACTGCCAGGTAGAGCGATGCTACGGTGTAGGCCGCGATAATGCCGATGCCGCCGCCTGCGGCCATGAGTAGGCTCGCCGGTGTGTCGCCCGTGACCAAAGGCCGTGCTAGAGCGACGCCGTGGGTAAGAGGTAACAGTTGCGCGCCCGTTTGCACCAATTCCGGCATGCGTTGCAGAGGGAAGAATACGCCGCCCAACATCATCATGGGGGTGACCCCAAGGGTGGTGTAAAACAAGAACGTGTCGTAGCTAGACGCAAGAGCGGTTACCACCAGGGCAATGGATGCAAAACACAGGGCGACTGCGAATGCGATCGGAATGGCGGCCAGCGCACTCCAGTGTTCGACGATGCCCATGATTGCCGCCACCACCAGGATGCAGGTGGCGCTGAATACGCCCTTGGTGGCCGCCCACACCGCCTCGCCTATCACGATGTCGCGGATGGTCAATGGCGTGGCCAACATAGCCGGCCAGGTGCCTTGCACCGTCATGCGGGTAAAAGCCGAATACATGCCCTCGAAACTGGCGGTGAACATGGCGCTAGAGCAGACGATGCCGGAGGCTAGAAACAGCACGTACGGCATACCCTCTATCTGGCCCACCAGTCCGCCAAGGCCGTAGCCTAGGGCGATCAGATATAAAAACGGTTCCCCGAACTGGCCGAGCAAAGAGGCGGCGGCCATTTTGCGCCAGACCAGCAAATTGCGCTGCCACACGGGGATCCAGGCGAGCGCCGCCGGCAATACGCGCCCTTGCGAGCCTCTATTCATCACGCAGATCCCGCCCGGTGAGTTTGACAAAAACATCCTCCAAATTCGCCGGCCTGTGCAGATATTGAAGCCGTGGGTGCTGCCTCAAGGCGGTCACTAAAGGGCCTTCATCGTAGGTGTAGTAGAACGTGGTCTCGCCGACTGTTTCGGCGCGTTCAGCCAAGCCCCTGCCCTCATTGGCGTGCCAGGCTTGCAGATCATGGCCGTGAACTTCTATGACCTGGGATTCGATGTGTTTTTGGATGAGCTGTCTAGGTGGTGCGCTGTCCAGGATACGCCCATTGTCCATCACCGTTACCTGATCGCAAAGCCGCTCGGCCTCTTCCATGAAATGCGTCGTCAGGATCATGGTCATCCCGCGGGTGTGCAGTTCGCGCAGCCGCTGCCAAAGGAGCTGGCGGGCTTGTGGATCAAGCCCTGTAGTGGGTTCATCGAGCACCAATAACTGCGGTTGATTGACCAAAGCGCGGGCCACTGACAGGCGCCGCTGCATGCCGCCGGACAGGGTTGCTATGGGCGCGGTTGCTTTGTTTTCCAATGCTGCGAATTGCAGCAGTTCACGGTAATGGTGCGCCATCCTCGTCTTGCCAAGACCATAGTAGGCACCGTAGGTCTCGAGGTTCTCCAATACCGTGAAGTCAGGGTCAAGATTGTCTTTCTGGGGAACAACACCGATGAGACGGCGCGCTTCGGCCGCCTGTGCCGGCATGGAATAGTCGAGCACGTGCAGTGCGCCGGCGCTTGGCGCAGTATTGCCGATGAGCATACGCAGGAACGTTGTCTTGCCAGCGCCGTTGGGACCTAATAGTCCCCAAAAACAGCCTTGCTCGACGCTTACCGTGAGTTGATCGACAACGCGCCGCCCACCATATTCCTTGGTCAGATCTTGCGTTACCAAGACGGCATCGGGAGGCATTGTAGTGAGAGAGCTTCGGGCCATTGATCGCTTGTTGACATGTATCGATTCAGGTCTTCGTACCAGTGCGGGCGTCACGGGACGGGCGCAGCGGCACAGCCCGGCCGAGCGTGTCGGCTACACTTCTTTGGCACCCGAAAAGACGCGCATGGTAGCGCGCCTCATGCGCGTAAACCATGCCGGTGAAGTGGCGGCTCAAGCGCTGTATGAGGGGCAAGCACTTACGGCCCGGGACCTGGATCTGCGCCGCGCTATGCGTGAAGCCGCAGGTGATGAAGCCGACCATCTGGCATGGTGCCATCAGCGGCTCGACGAATTGGGGAGCGGCCCTAGCCGTTTGAGCCCGTTTTGGTATGCCGGCTCCTTCACCATAGGCGCCGCCGTGGGGATCTTGGGCGATAGATGGAGTCTTGGCTTCGTCGCTGAAACGGAACGTCAGGTTCAGCAGCATCTGGCCGGTCACATAGACCGCTTGCCGCCCGAAGATCTACGCTCCCGTGCTGTGCTGAGGCAGATGTACGACGAAGAGGGACAGCATGGGATCCGCGCGCGCGAGGCGGGTGGCCGGGCGCTGCCGGCGCCGGCGCGCGGGCTTATGCGCCTCGCCTCTAAGGTTATGACCACGGTTGCCTACTGGGTATAGCCAGCCTCTTGGATGCAGGAATCCTTGCTTGAAAACTGCCGTCATCTCGGTTGTTGCTATCGCTTTGACGGGCTATGTGGCAATCATGGGGATGCTCTATTTTTTTCAACCCCGCATGGTATTCGTGCCAACCCAGGGCGGCGGTGCCGATCCCTCACACATAGGACTTGCATTTGAAACAGTTTGGTTGGAGACGGAGGACGCAGAGCGTCTGCACGGATGGTTTATCGCCAACCCTGAACCGGCCACCCGTACCGTGTTGTTTCTACACGGCAACGCGGGCAATATCTCTCACCGGCTCGACACAGTACGTTTGTTACTGGGGCTCGGTCTGAATGTCTTTATCATCGATTACCGGGGGTACGGCTTGAGTTCAGGGGTGCCCAGTGAACTCGCGATCGAACTCGATGCGTTGGCGGCGTGGCAGTACTTGGTGCACACGCGCGGCATAGCGGCCAGCCGGATTGTGGTTCACGGCCGTTCCTTAGGCGGCGCCATCGCGTTGGGCCTGATCACCCAAGTGACACCGGCGGCGCTCATAGTGGAGTCCACTTTTACGTCTATCCCCGACATGGCCGCGGAACTCTATCCGTGGTTGCCGGTGCGCTGGTTGGCACGTATTCACTATCCGAACCGGGAGCGTATCGCCGCGCGCACATGCCCCGTTCTCATCGCTCACAGCGAGGGCGACCGGCTAGTTCCTTTTGCCCATGGTCAAGCCTTATATGCGGCCGCTGCCGAGCCGAAAATGTTTCTTCGCATGCGCGGCGGTCACAATGAAGGATTCCTCGATACGGGTGAGGCGTACGTATTAGCGCTTCGCAGGTTCATCGATACGCACGTAGCCGAGTGATACTCTACGGTAATGGTTGCGGCTGACGAGTGGCGCAAAAGCTGGAGGCACGGCAATCGGACGGCGGAGGAGTTGGATGGCTGAGGAGATCGAGCGCAAATTCCTGGTATCTAGCGATGATTGGCGCGCCCAGGCGGACGAGGGTACGCAACTGGTGCAAGGTTATCTGGAGACCGGCGCGGATTGCACGGTGCGGGTGCGTATCGCCGGTGAGAAGGCGTATTTGTGTATCAAGGGGGCAACCCGAGGGATCAGCCGCGATGAGTTCGAGTACACCATACCCATGGACGACGCCCGGCAGATGTTGCGGACCTTGGCCAAAAAGCCCTACATAGAGAAACGGCGGTTTTTGGTAAAAGCCGGTCCGCACACCTGGGAAGTCGATGTCTTCAGTGGCGACAATGAGGGTTTGACCGTGGCCGAGATCGAGCTGTCCCATGCCGATGAGGCATTTGTGCGGCCGGGCTGGCTGGGGGATGAGGTATCGGCCGATCCGCGCTATCGCAATGCGGCGTTGATTGAACAGCCCTACAAGCAGTGGGTTGGCGCCACGATCGGGATAAATCACGATCGGGATAAATATTGAGGCAAAATGATGCTTTGAATGGACCCCACCTTGGAGCAGCGCATCCAGGCGGCTACGGCACGTGGTGGGTTCGATGTCGCTTATCGTTCTCTCAATCGGAGCTTGATTCGCCCGAGCCACCGGGTGTGGAGGGTGGGTAGACCGGATTGATGGGGAAAGGCGTGACGTTGCTCCCATCGGTGGCTACGATCTTGTTGGTGCCCTCTTTTTCGACTTCATCCATGCGGATGACCGCGTGCATGGGGATGTAAGTTCTCTTGACACCTGCGAATTCGCCCTTGAGTCGTTCTTCTGATGGGTCAACCAGAACCGAGGAGCGCTCGCCGAAGATGATGTCGGCGACCTCTACGAAGCCGTATAGCTCGCCTTGCGAGATCTCTCCGGCATAGAGTTCGTAGACTTTACCCTGGTTGTGGAAAACAACTTTGTATATATGTTTGCGTTTGGTCATTGCGACCTGCGGACTCTTCGCTGATGGGTGATGGGCGCGTGAGTATACGGCAGACGGGTTAATTTGGGCAGAGACATGTCAAGCGACATGAGGGCGTTCGGGTAAGGGCGCGGTGTTGAATTCGGCTACGTTGATGGGAGGTAGTGGTAGCGATGGACTTTCAGGATTATTACAAGACTCTTGGCATATCCCGAGAGGCGTCTGCCGAAACGGTTAAATCCGCTTACCGCCGCTTAGCGCGTAAGTATCATCCGGACGTCAGCAAAGAGGCCGATGCCGAAGAGCGCTTCAAAGCCGTTGGTGAGGCCTATGAAGTGTTGCGCGATCCGCAAAAGCGTGCTGCCTACGATCAACTCGGCCCGAACTGGAAAGCCGGGCAGGAGTTTCGTCCGCCACCCGGCTGGGGTGGCTTCAACACAGGTCCGGGCCATCCCGGTGGGGGTGGACGTAACGATGTCTTCAGCGATTTCTTCAAAGAGATGTTCGGCGGTTTCGCGCCTAATACCGGTCCCGGCGCGCAAGCCCGATCACGACCTGAGCCACCGGCCCCCACCGTTTTGCCGATCGAGGTGTCGTTGGAGGATGCTTTTGGCGGTATGCGCCGGGAAGTGCGGTTAACCGAGACGGGTCTGCGAAACGGCACCGGCACCCGCACGCTGAGGGTCAAGGTTCCCCGGGGGGTAGTCGATGGACAGCGAATTCGTTTGAGTGCGCAAGGGGCTATGGGTGTGAATGGCAGGCGTAGCGATCTGCTGCTGGAGATTAAGCTCAAAGCGCATGAGTATTTCACGGTAGAGGGTAAGGACGTTCATTTGATATTGCCGTTGACGCCCTGGGAAGCGGCGTTAGGCGCACAAGTGGCCGTACCTACCCTGGGTGGTAAGGTAGATCTGCGTATCCCTGCCGGCGCAAAAAGCGGCGCCAAGCTACGGTTGAAAGGCCGTGGGCTGGGGCAGGGCGATGATGCCGGAGACCAATTTTGCGTGCTGTCGATCGCCTTGCCGCCAGTGCGCACCGAGCCGGAGCGTGAGGCGTACCTGGCCATGGCGCAAGCTTTCGATTTCAATCCGCGTCCGCAGTGGTCCTAACGTGTTCACGAGGTTTTGCAGACGATCGTTCGCACTCCCGCTGATCTTCGAGCCGCTATGCGGCAACCGCCGCCTATTACTCCGGCTTTGTTTCGCAAGGGCCGCGGGCGGATTGCGCTGGTACGTTAATTGGAATTTGAAAGCGCTTGTAGTGCCTGTTGCGCTTGTTTATCTCCCACTCTTGCGGCGCGACCGTAAAGCAGGCGAGCCCGATCTACGTCCTTCGCAACACCGCGCCCGTGCAGATGCATGTACGCGAGGCGGCGCATGGAATAAACACTGCTTTTGCGCGCGGCCCGTTCGAACAATTCGACCGCTTTCTCCAAGTTCTGCTCTAGGCCAATGCCACTTTGGTATAAATACCCCAGCGTTTCCATTGCAAACAAATGGTCTTTAGCGGCCGCTTTGGCGTAGTATTGCGCCGCTTTGGCGAGGTTGCGCTTTACTCCGAGTCCGTTCTGATAAACATATCCTAGATTGCTTTGAGCATCGGCTAGATCCTGCTCCGCACTGCGTTCAAACCACTTAACCGCCTCGGTGAGGTCTTTATCTAGACCTATACCATGAAGGTACAAGTGCCCTAGATTGTTCTGGGCGTGAGCGTATTGTTTATCCGCCGCCGCGCGAAACAATTCGATGGCTTTATCTAAATCGCGTGGCACGCCCATGCCGTGGACATGCATCCAACCGAGGTTGTTCTGAGCCATCGGCTCGCTCGCCTCGGAAGCTTTCCTGTACCATTGGGAGGCAGCCTTGAAATTCCGTGGGGCGCCCTCCCCCACCTGTAACATGTAACCGATGGCAGCCTGAGCTTCCGCGGATTCGCCGGCTGCTCGCTCGTACAACGCTAATGTTTTTGCTGGATCCCGCTCTAAGCCTTGCCCTCTCCTATGGAGTCCAGCGAGGCGCAGCATGGCCGGGACGTCGCCTAGTTCCGCCTTCTTTACCAGGTATTCGACCAGATCGGCATTCGCCGGAATGCCCGGATCCGGATCGTAGTAATTCTGTAGTGGCCCCCGGAGTCCTTTGACAGCAGCTTTCATATACCACTTACGGCCCTCTTCAAAATCGACTTCGACACCAAGTCCTTCGCGGTAAAGCCGGGCCAAGCTGTATTCGGCGTTAGCATCGCCCTTAGCGGCCGCGGCTTCATACCAGATCCTCGCCTGCTGATAGTCGCGCTCTACGCCTATACCTTTTTCATAGAAGTAACCGAGTCTGTACTGAGCTACCCTGTCGTTGCGTTCCGCGCCCCTTTTGTACCAGCGTGCCGCTTCCTCCAGGTTTTTTTCGACGCCCTCGCCGCGTTCGTACATATAAGCGACCCAGGCCTGTGCTCGGGCATCAGCGTCGAGGGCCAGGTCTTCGAAAATGATGAATGCTTCGCCGTACTTCTTTTGGTCGTAGTTATTGATCGCGTCCAGCAGCGTTGCCGCATGGACGCCTTGTAGCGGCGTGAGAGCTGCGGCCATCAAACCGAGCAGGGCGAATCGTAGAAGGCCACGGCGGATAAAGCCAATGTGCCTGAGGGCAAGCTGTTGAGCGTCCGACTGAGTGGGGCGCATGCAGCGCGCAATGCTATACACGTAATTGGCCATAACGTAATTGCCGATCGCTGTTTAGGTGAATCGACGGTAACCCATCTATTTTATAGCACCGATTATGCAGTGGGTGCTTCGCCCATTTTCCTCCTCATCAGTGCCATACTCAACACCGTCGGTGAAACCCACCAATGATACGAACCTGTTAACGTGCGCTTTGGAGCGCACGCAACAGGCTAGGGGTAAGTTTACCTGTAGACGGTAAACCTTCGGCGTGCTGAAAATTGCGCGCTGCGTCAATAGTACGCCGACCGATGATGCCGTCCGCTTTGCCTGCCGGGTATCCGAGCCGGTTCAGCTCGATCTGAATTTCCTTGACTAACTGGGCCCTGGCTGAAGCGCTGCGTCTCTTCGAACTCGCCCGCGCGGCGCCGGGCGCCTCGATGGCTCGTAGCAGCGCTACGGTCAAACGGCCATCGGCCGGTAACGAAGCCCGGCGCTGAAACTCCTGCGCCGCACTGCGCGTCTTGTCACCCGCCACGCCATCTGGAGAGCCGGCCGAATAGCCTAGCGAATTCAAGCCCAATTGAATACGGCGTATGCGCTCACGAGCGCTGGCTGGCTGCACGAAGCGCAGGTGCGGCCCAATGGTGATCGCATCAGGCGCTTCCAAGCGCTTCAACAGCGCAGCACTGGGTTCACCCGTCTGTTTCATCCGGGCGCGCGATTGATATTCTCGAATCGCCTTGCGGGTTCTAACGCCGGGTACACCGTCCGCCGGACCCGGGTCGAATCCGAGTTTGGCGAGCGTCGCCTGCATGCGTTTGACCAATTCCTTCTCGTCCTTGGGTTCAATGAATTTGGGGGCGCGCTGTTTGGCGAGTGCTGTTTCGGCTAATTGCAAGACCTTCAAGGTGGCTTTTCCATCCACGGTGACTTGGGCTTTTTCCTGAAAGTTGCGAATCGCCGCCGTCGTGCGTGAACCCAATGAGCCATCCACCGGGCCGGGGTTGTAGCTTAGATCGGTTAATGCCTGTTGGATCCGGTATACAAGTGTTGTCGTCTCTGGTGTTTTTATACCTGGCGTTTGCGGCGTTTCGCCGGTTTTGGGCTCAGCGGGGTTGGTGGCCGTTACCGGGGTGGAAACAGTGACCGGTGCTGCAGCCGCTGTTTGCACCAATGTTCGCCCGCCTAGCGTTCGCACCGCCAAATGGGTTTCTAGGACCGTCAAAAGACCTTGATTCAGGATCGCTTTGGGCTCGAAGCCCAAATGTTTGCGGTAACTGCTCGCCGCGTTGTTGGTTTTGCGTCCGATGATGCCATCCGGTTTGCCGACCTCATAACCGTGCTGTGCCAGCGCGATCTGAATACGCTTGACCAAGGCTTTGGCGCTGCTTGGGCGGGCAGAGGGGCGCGGGAGATTGTCGCGCACCAATCGTAAGGACCGCAGCAAGTCGCGGTTTACCGTACCGCTGCCGGGGGTGCCGAAATGCTTACGAAAACGGGCAGCCGCAGCTCGCGTGCCGTTTCCGGCCACGCCATCGGCATCTCCCGCGTTGTAGCTGAGTCGGTTCAGTATCTGTTGAACGGAAACAATTTCTTCTTTGCTAAGCGGACCTGTTTTGAGGCGTGGCGGGTTGCGGGTGGTGGCGTTATAGGGTTGTTCGTTGATCAGAGCCACTTTGGCCGGGCGGTTGGTTTGACGCTCAGGTCCGCCTTGTTGAGCTTTGGCAGCGGGTGCGGCGGCCAGTTCTTGCCCTAGGAAGATACGTGTAAGCCGCTCCGCCTCAATGACTTGAGAGGGCGTCATGTGCTGCTCCAGGCGATCGCGCTTGTGACGGGCATCGTCATCGCCTTGACGGGCAGCCAAATCGAACCACTTGTACGCTCTGACGTAGTCGCTGGGGACGCCCTTGCCGGTGTCGTATAGAAGGCCCATAAAGAACTGAGCTACCGGTAGACCTTGCCCCGCCGCCTTGCGGTACCAGCGCACCGCTTCGGTGTCATTTTGTTCCACACCCTTGCCGCTTCGGTATAGGCGTCCTAAGTTGAGTTGCGCTGCCGCGTTGCCGCGCTCGGCCGCCGCGGTGTACCACTTCACTGCGGTCTTCAGATCTATAGCAGCACCTTGGCCGTCTTCATACATCTGGCCGAGGTGGTTTTGGGCATCGGTATCGTTGGCCTTGGCCGCTTTGCGGAATTCGCGCAGCGCCCGCTTGTAATTACCGCTGTCCCAGGCTTTGAATCCCCTGTCGAAATCGGCCTGGGTGTGCAAGGACCAAAGTAAACAGGTGATGCAGGCAAGCACCAGTGTGCAATGTCGGGTAGCCATGGTCTGCTTTGCTGTGGTTTTTTATCGAAGTTGTTTGAGCTTGCCATAACCAAGCACGGATGTATGTTGTTTGGCGAGCTGTGCTTGGCGAATCTATGCTAGGACAAATATAGTCATTATAGGCCGTCACCCCAACTTATTTTTTACGCGTACGCGTAACATCATCAATGGCTCCATCGGCGCCCGCGGTTGCAACAATACTGAGCGTGGGGCTCGCGCGCCTGATGTGCGATGGGCTGGGGATCCGAATGTGGTGCCGAGATCGAATGCGATATTGTCGTCAGATGCGACACACTAAGCGGCTTCGGCTGGCCGTGTTTCTAAGGTCGCCGCCACATCGTCGGCAATGTCGGCACGGTAGACGGATACACCGTAGTGGAGGTTTGTGACCTTACTTTGGAAGCGCAGGCGCGATGCCTCTGAGTCGCGCTGTTCGCGGGTAGGGAATGGGCCAATGTACTCACCGGCTGCCAGCGGATCGGACTCTATCCGGTAGATGAAGTACTGATAGCTGCTCATCATTTCCCCTTATGGAATCAGCGAATCTGGAATCAGCGAATCGACAAAGGTAGCGATAACGCGAAAGCAGTGAATCAAGCCCCAAACCATCCTCAACCCCATCGTGGTCTTGGCAGTGCCAGTCCCCTTTCGCATACTTACCGGTGTGCTTTGCTCAGCAGTGTTGGGCGTGACGCGATTGTGACCTGAATTTCTACACGTTTCCCAGGGAAAGGCAAGACCGTATTCGCTCTGATCTTGCATTTAGATGAGATAAGAGTACCGCTTTCGCCGCTGTTGCGGGGCGTTGGGTAGCTCCGTACGCATGTTGAGATAAATGCTTAATCTATTGATCTTCATAAATAAAGTCTCCGTAAACAGGCGCCTAGGCGGTAAGCTGTACAGTATTTGGAAGGTCTAGCCATCGCCATAGATGAAAAGTGGCGAGCGAACGGTGCGGTTTGAAGGGCTCCATCACCGCTGCCATCCGCTGCGAGTCAGGCGCCTCGCCACTGTCTAGAAAAGCCGAAAGAGCGCGCCGCAGCCCCGCGTCTCCTAGCGGAACGCAGTCGGCGAAGCCGAGTCCTCTCATCATGATGTAGTTGACCGACCATGGCCCGAGGCCGCGCTGTGAGATAAGTGCGGTGTAGACCTCCTCAGCCGTATCCTCGATTGTGGCAGGAATGCGCAATTGCCCCTCGCTCACGGCGCGCGCCGCCGCCGTGAGGTACTGCGCTTTGGCACGGGAGAACTTAAACGCCATCAGGCGGTCCGGCGCAAGTTCGGCGAGCGTTGCCGGTACCGGCATCGTTTTGAGACCACCGGGCGCCGGTGCTCCGCAAAGCTCGCTCGCACTGCGTAGCATTTGGTAAGCGAAGGGTAGGCTGACCTGCTGCCCTATGATGCTCCAGACGATGGCGTCGAACGCAGTGTGGGTCAGACTTATCCGAAGGCCGCGGCGGCCGCGGGTTAACCTGTGCACCAGCGGTTCCACCGCCGCCCGCTGCTCGAAGTCGGCGGCGGGGGAATGGGTACCTAACAACCTCGCCACCAACTCCAGGGCGGCTGGGGCGGCGCCATCGGGTACACGCCCCCGAACTCCCTGTAGGGATATAGCCACGTCGTGGTGGTGGAAGGACAGCTGCATGGTCAACGCTCTTCCCGCGTGCAACCAAGCAATAGCGAAGGTATCGTTGCCGCCGCGCCGGACGCTCGTGCTGTGCTTATCGCGTCCCAGATAGTTCAGGGTTTCATCGCGCCTGAACCGCTTCGGTAAACGGGCGGTGAGTTGCTTGGCCCCGCGGCTCGCCCGCCACCCGGCGCTATCGACGCCCACGTTGGCGGTGAGACACCGGTCCATGGCCGCTTTGCTGGAGAACCCGCAATCAGCCGCGATGGCCGAAAGGCTGGCTTGTGCCGCATGCAAAAGCGCTTTCGCCCGCGCCACCTTGGCGGTTTGTAGCAGGTGGGTCGCGCTTTGCTGTTTGGCCACGGTGCAGATGTGTTCCAATTCGGCGCGATCCACCTCCAGGCGGGCGGCCAGAGCGTCGGCATCGCCCACCCAGTCCGGTAATAGAGCGGCTACCTGGGGCCAAACGGCGGTGGTGCGCGCCTGAGACACGTGAACGGGCGCTAATTATTTGTCCAGCGCGTCGCTGTTTGAGTGTCGGCAGCGCGGGCTTGTACCCATACAGAGCCTGCGGGCGTGTCTTCTTTCTTCCACAATGGTGCTTGGGTTTTCAGATAATCCATAATGAATTCGCAGGCTTTGAAACTGGCGCCGCGATGGGCACTGGCAACCGCCACCAGCACTATCTGTTCACTGGGTGCCAACCGCCCCACCCGGTGTACCACGATGGCGCCCATCACCGCCCAGCGCTTGCCCGCTTCTTCGACAATCGCCTTGATCGAGCGCTCGGTCATGTCCGGGTAGTGCTCCAGGGTTATAGTATTGATGCACTGATCGCCGTTGAGATCGCGCACCACGCCGATGAAGGTTGCCAGAGCGCCGATGCCATTGCCGCTGGCGCGCAGCTTCGCCAGCTCTTGACTGACGTTAAAATCTTCCTCTTGTACCCGCACTTCGAGTATTTGCATCGGTGGCCCTCAGCTCATGGCGCGCGCAGTCGAGCGAAGGATGTTACCGGGCTTCGGGGAAAATATGTCGGATTTTGTAGGCGATGCGGATTTCTCGCACAGCCTGCCGGAAGGCAGCGCTGTTCTGTTAACCAACTTGGGTACGCCCGATGCCCCGACCACGCTAGCGGTACGCCGCTACCTAGCCGAGTTTCTCTCGGATCCAAGGGTGGTGGAGGTGCCACGCTGGTTATGGTTGCCGCTGCTGCACGGCGTGATTTTGCGGACAAGACCGCGCCGGTCCGCCAAAGCTTATCAGCGCGTATGGCCGCAGACAGGCTCTCCTTTGCTGCACCATTCAAAGCGCCAAGCGGGCGCTTTGGAAGCGCGTTTGCGTGCCGCCGGACACGGTGTGCCGGTGCGCTTGGGGATGCGCTACGGCAATCCGAGTATTGCCGATGCGTTGGCCGAGTTCAGGGGGCAAGGTCTTGCCCGCCTCATCGTTTTACCGCTTTATCCGCAGTACTCCGCGACCACCACGGGCTCCACTTTCGATGCGCTGAGCCGCGAGTTGCGCCGCTGGCGGCGTGTGCCGCAACTCGCTTTCTCCGACTCTTATCACGATCACCCGGGTTATATAGCCGCGTTGGCGAAGTCTGTTAGAGAAAGGTGGACGCGGACGCCTCGAGCGGAGCGCATTCTGTTCTCGTTCCACGGGGTGCCGCAGCGGTATTTGCACGCCGGCGATCCCTATTTTTGCCACTGCCACGTGACGGCAAGATTGTTGGCCGAGGCGCTGGATCTTGCACCCGGCCGCTACGGCGTGGCTTTTCAGTCCCGGGTCGGCCGTGAACCTTGGGTGAAGCCTTACACCGACGAGGTGCTAGTTGAGTGGGCGCGTGCGGGTGTGCGCAGCGTTGATGTGTTGTGTCCTGGGTTTTCCGCCGATTGTCTGGAGACGCTGGAGGAGATCGATATCGGTGAGAGAGCACGGTTTCTCGCCACCGGCGGTGAGCGCTTCCGCTATATTCCCGCGCTCAACGACGATGCCGCCCACATAGAGGCATTGAGCACTATAGTCACCGCTATGGCTGGTGGCAGCTTTGCTGATGGAGCGTCATCGGCGCGGGATGCTGCAGCGGTTCGGGCGCGGGCCCTAGGCGCTCGGGCGTAGGCGCCGCCAATACGGGTTTGTTGCTACCGCGGACTTTAAGTCGCAGCGGATACATTTTTTGCGCTGATGAAACATCTGCCACCGAACCCAGGTCTTCTTCACCAAGTCCGATTGCTGGGCTTGAGTCTGAGCGGCTTCAGGGCCGCTCGCCACAACACGCATTAGGAGTATGAACGCATGAAGAGCAAGTCCCTCGCCACGTCCGCTTTAGCCAGCGTTCTCGCTGTCGGTCTAGTCGGTGCTAGCACCGAGGCTCTGGCAGCGAAGAAATTCGAGAAGTGTTACGGCATCGTTAAAGCCGGCAAGAACGATTGCCAGACCTCGAACACCGCCTGTGCCGGTACCTCCACCGCCAACGGTCAAGGAGATGCATGGATTTACGTACCCAAGGGTACGTGCGACAAGATCGTCGGCAGTTCTCCGAAGCCGGCTTAAAAACATTGCATTCTGGGCGCTACGTTCTCGGCGAGCTGTACAGATGCAACAACATCAAGCGAGCCGTATAGATGCCGCCCGGATAAGTACACGCGAGGTGGGTATGGGTCCGGCAAGCCCGATGCCAGTGGCCACCGGCATCGGGCTGCGGGCGGAGCATTACCAGGCGGTACTGCGTGATCGTCCTCAGATCGGGTGGTTGGAAATTCATGCAGAGAATTACTTCGGTGACGGCGGTGCGCCGCTTCGCTACTTAGATGAGATCCGACCTCACTACCCGCTCAGCATTCACTGTGTAGGCACCTCACTTGGTTCCGTGGACGCGTTGAGCCGCGAGCATCTTTCCCACCTAGCCGGGTTGATTAGACGTTACGAGCCTGAACTGGTCTCGGATCACCTCTGCTGGGGTTCAGTGGGGGGAATTTACTTCAACGATTTATTGCCGCTTCCGTACACCGAGGAAGCGCTGATCCACGTCAGCGCTCGGGTTGAGCAACTGCAAGAGTATCTGGGACGGCAGGTCCTGGTAGAGAACCTATCGAGCTATCTGCAGTATCAGCACTCGACCATTGACGAATGGGATTTTCTGAACGAACTGACGCGCCGTAGCGGCTGCGACATACTGCTGGACGTCAACAACATCTACGTCAGCGCATGCAATCACGGCTTCGATGCGCGCGCATTTATCGACGCTATCAATGGCGAGCGGGTGGGGGAAGTTCATCTAGCTGGCCATGCCGTCAACCATGTGGACGGTCACGATATTCTGATAGACGATCATGCCTCCAGGGTTTGTGACGCGGTCTGGGAGTTATTCGATTACACCATATCGCGCATGGGCCCCAAGCCTTGCTTGATCGAGTGGGACACGGATGTGCCGGAGTTGGAAGTGTTGGCCGAGGAGGCGGCTCGGGCGCAGCGGGTGTTAGAGGCTCAACATGCTCTCGTTGCGTGAACTGCAATATCGGTTCGCCAATTCGTTGAGGGGCGATGAAACCGGCGCCATCGCCGCTTGCATCGCACCGGGGCCGCTATCGGCCACTCAACGTATGCAGATTTACCGCAATAACTTCCGTATCAGTTTGCGGGGTGCATTGGCGGCGGTGTATCCCGTCGTTCACGCGCTGGTCGGGGAGGGGTTTTTTGCCTACTTGGCCCACGAGTTCACCGACCGCTACCCTTCGCGAAGTGGTAATCTACACAGCTTCGGCAGGGCGTTGCCCGATTTTCTGAGGTCGTTCGAAGCGGCGGCCTCGTTGCCTTATCTGCCGGATGTAGCGGCGATTGAATGGGCCTGGCATCGGGCGTTTCACGCCGCCGAATGCCCCCCGCTCGATTGGGCTGCCCTGGCGGCGGTGCCCGCCGAGGAACATGCGGCGCTCAGATTCGGTCTGCACCCAAGCGTCTCATCGTTCTCATCGCCCTATCCGGCCGCGGCCATTTGGGAGGCGCATCAAAGTGATACGGTAGAACCGGTGGATGTGGCGGGCGGCGGGTGCGTTGGCATCGTGCAGCGCCCGGCGGATGAAGTACAAGTGGTGCTCCTGACGGGTGGGCAATTCGCGTTGTTGAGCGCGTTGCAGTGCGGTGACGGCTTCGGCGAAGCCTGCGAGAAGACGGCAAAAGCGTATCCGGATGATGACATTGCCAGTGCTTTTCGCCAGCTTGCAAGGCTCGGCTCACTGGTTTCGTTTACGGTTCCATCTGGCACTGTTTCATCCGCGGCCGACCGCCAGTCGGTTGACCGCCAGCGGGTTTAACTACAATAACTCAAGCTACCTATGGAGGAGACCATCTATGTCCGCCGTTTCCACCGATTCCAAAGCCGGAGGACCACGCGCACAGCGGCTGATAGCCTGGGGTATTGCCGAAGGCCTGCCTGGTATTACCGCGCTAATTCTTCGCATCTACATCGGCTATTGGGTGTTCTTTCGCTCCGGTCTGACCAAGATTCAGAGCTGGGACTCCACTTTGATGTTGTTCGAATACGAGTATGCAGTACCGGTGCTCTCGCCGAAGTTGGCCGCCTATGCAGGGACCGCGGCGGAATTGGTGTTGCCGGTCCTGCTGATCTTGGGACTAGGGGGCCGTTGCGCGGCCTTCGCTCTGTTTGTCTTCAATATCGTGGCGGTGCTCTCATATCCCGCTCTGGCCGGGAAAATCGGCGAGTTGTGGCACGTCGCCTGGGGCGCCGGTCTCGCCATTTTGGTGATGTACGGTCCCGGCGTTGCGTCCGTTGATCATTTCATCGTCAGGTGGCTGAACAACAACAAAGCCTGGTGATGCAGGCAGGTTGCAGTGACACACGTCGATTAAACCGGCGTCGATGGCGATGATTTGGGACGGTGTGCTTCGCGCACCGCTCACGCTCTGTTATGCTTCAGAGCGTTACGATAAAAGAACGGGCTTGGATACCTTGCACCCGTCGAAAAAAATTAAGCGCAGACAATCCCTTACCCATATCTTGGCCGTGGGCGCGTTGCTATTCGCTGTGGCGCCTATCTCTTGGACGGCAGATTTTGCTATGTGCGGTCCTGGGTTTTACATCCCGCCGAAGCCCGATTTCGAGGGCGAGCCGAGTTCGGATCGGGTAGAGATTTCAGCCGATGAAGCGGAACTCAGCGAAGAGGGTGTCTCGCTACTGAGCGGTAATGTGCAGTACAGCAGTGGCGATCGGCGCCTGGTTGCCGAATCTTTGCGCTACGACAAACCCAACGGCCATGTGTTGGCTAGCGGCAGCGTACGTGTTTGGGATGAAGGGCTGTTTCTCTACGGCGAACAGGCGAACATCACCCTGGCGACCGACGAGGCGAAAGTCGAGAACGCCGATTTCATCTTGCAGGATCGGCACGGCAGAGGCAGCGCTCAGCATTTAACTTTGGCCGGCTCGCAGTTCGTAAAAGTAGAGGACGCGTTTTACACCACTTGTAATCCCCGTGAGGAGGATTGGATACTCAAAGCGAAGCACATCGAACTCGATCAGGTCGCCGATATAGGGTACGCGCACGACGTCAAGGTCCTCTTCTTCGATACACCTATTTTCTATACGCCATTTATGACTTTCCCGCTGTCGAATAGGCGTAAAAGCGGTTTCTTGACCCCCAGTGCCAAGGTGAGTGGAAAAACGGGTTTTGAAGTCACTGTACCCTACTACTTCAATATCGCTCCCAATTTGGATGCGACCTTGTCCCCCCGTGGTATGACCGAACGCGGCCTTATGATAGGCGGAGAACTGCGCTATCTCACCACCGTGGGCAGTGGCGAATTGAGTGCCGAATACCTGGCCGATGATCTCGAAACGGACCAGCAGCGAGGGCTATTCGTCTATCGCCACCGCGGTGAATTCTCGCCCGGTTGGAGTACCGATATCGACTACAACATCGTCTCGGATAGAGAGTACTTCGAAGATTTTGGCAACACGTTGTCCGTTGCCAGTACGCGGCATCTGAATCAGCGGGCTGATATCCGCTATGCGGCGGGGCGTTGGTCGGTGCTCGGGCGGGTGCAGAACTATCAAACAGTGGATCGCACTATCGCTGCTGTTGACCGGCCGTACAAACGTTTGCCACAGGTGCTGTTCGAATACGCTTCACCTGTGCGTAACCGTGTATTCACCTATGGCACGTATGCAGAAGCGGTTCATTTCGACCGGCGCAGCAGCGTAACAGGTATACGTCTGGACGTGGAGCCGTATCTCAGCTATCCGGTCCGTACCGCGGGCGCGTTCTTCATTCCTACGGCCAAGCTACGTTATACCCACTACTCCCTGGATGATGCGGCACCTGGTGTCAGTAGCGATCAAAACCGCTTTATCCCTAGTTTCAGCATAGATTCGGGACTTTTGTTCGAGCGCAACGCCGATCTCTTTGGCGATCAATACGTGCAGACCCTAGAGCCACGTGTGTATTACTTGTACAAGGCGTTCAGTGATCAATCATCGTTACCCGTATTCGACACCGCCGAGAACACCTTTAGCTTCGTGCAGCTTTTCCGTGACGATAGGTTTAGCGGCGGCGATCGGGTCGCCGATCTCCATCAAGTGAGTTTGGCCCTGACCACGCGCTTATTGAATCCCGACGACGGTACTGAATTGGCCCGGGCGAGTATCGGCCAGATCCGACATCTGCGTGATCGCCGGGTCAACCTGCCGGATCAACCAATCCAACAGGACGACTCCTCGAATATAGTGGGTGAGGTGAGCGCGAAACTATTGAGGCCGTGGACCGTCAACACAGGTATCCAATGGAATCCCCATGAGGGCCGCACTGATCGAGGCATCTTCGGTGTGCGCTACAAACCGGATCCGGACACTGTAGTCAACGCCTCTTACCGGTTTGTACGCGATGCGGTAGAGACGTCCGACGTCTCGTTTAGGTATCCGCTACGTGAAAACATCGGCTTGGTAAGCCGCTGGAGTTATGCACTGGCCGACGAACGCACGCTCGAGGCGGTGGGCGGTCTTGAGTACGAGGGTTGCTGCTGGGCGGTAAGAGCAGTGGCGCGGCGTTTTCTTAGCAACACCGCCGGCGATTACAGCAACTCAGTGTTTTTGCAACTTGAACTGAAGGGGCTTGCCGGGCTCGGCCATAACGCCGAGGAGTTCTTGCAGCGAAGCATTCCTGGGTACCAGAACACATTCTGATGGCTATATCGCACGCTACGCGGCGGTTATCGATCCCGTTAGCCGCCTTCTCCGGTTTGGTCTGGCTCAGCACGATCGGCACGGCTCTGGCGCAAAAAGAGCCGCTCGATCGTATCGTCGCCGTGGTCAACGATGGCGTTATTCTGGAAAGCGAACTGAACCAGGAAATCCGCTCGGCGCGGGCGTCGGTGCGCGGTAACCCCAGCGACGAGGTATTGGCCCGGCAGGTGTTGGAGCAGTTGATCATGATGAGCCTCCAGGCTCAGATAGCCGAGCGCTCCGGGCTTAGGGTAAGTGAAGCGCGGGTAAACGCCGCCCTTGAAGAGATGGCCAATGCCAACAACGTCGGCTTGGCTGAGTTCAGGGACTTGCTTGAACTCGAAGGGTATGACTTCGAATTGTTCAGAGATCGCGTGCGCGCCCAGATTCTGGTCGGGCTGCTGCATCAGCGTCAAGTAAGTAAAGTAACCGTATCCGAGCATGAAATCCGGGCTCATCTGGCCAATGAGGAATCGGCGCAAAGAATCGATCCGGAAGTTCTGGTGGCGCAGATACTGGTGGCGTTACCCGATGGTGCGAGCCCTGAGGAGATAGCCGAGGGCCGCGAAGAGGCGGATGCCATTGTCGCGTGGTTGGATACGGGCGAAGATTTCGCCTATTTGGCGATCAGTGAATCCGATGGGCGCAATGCTCTGCAAGGGGGTGAAATCGGTTGGCGCAAACCCAGCGACCTGCCCGCGGCGTTCGCCGATGCTCTGCGAGGGTTGAACGAAGGCGAGTATTCGCGGCCAGTGCGTACGGCGAGCGGCTTTCACATTATCAAGATCCTGCGTACGCGCGGAGCGCAATCGCACGTCGTCCGCCAAACTCGTGCCCGTCACATTCTCCTAAAACCGGGAGAGTTGGTGACGGAGGCGGAGGTGGTCGCCCGCCTTGAGGGGCTACATAAGCGCATCGTCAATGGCGACGATTTCGGTGCCTTGGCCCGTGCCCATTCCGATGATCGCGGCTCTGCGCTACGCGACGGCGATCTAGGGTGGTTGAACCCAGGTGTTACCGTGCCCGAATTCGAACGCGAGATGGACGCGCTGGAGTCGGGTGAGGTCAGTGAGCCGTTCCGTACCCAGTTCGGATGGCACGTCGTACAAGTGCTCGAGCGGCGTGATCATGACGGTACCGAGGAAGTGCGCCGGGTGCGAGCGGAGGCGGCTATTCGGCGGCGCAAGAGTGACGAAGAGCTGCAAACATGGATGAGTCAGCAGCGTGATCAAGCCTACGTGGATCTGCGGTTGGAGGAATACCGGTAGTGCCGGTAGTCGGCGTCGGCGGATTGCCAGCTAGCCGGCTGCCGCTGCACCCATTGTCATCGCCCGATGGGCGGGTTGTGCTTGCATTAACGCCGGGGGAACCGGCAGGTATAGGCCCGGACATCGTTCTGTTAGCCGGTACGGCACTCACAAAACATGTACGTTTGGTACTGGTGGGCGATGTAGACATGCTGTTCGGTAGGGCAGCGCAGTTAGGTTTGTCCATACGCTTGTCTCCTTTCAGTGGGCGTGGCGAGGCACCGCCGGTCGGAACACTGGAATATATCCAGGTGCCATGCCGGCATCCGGTAGTGGCCGGGGAATTGAATTCGGCGAATGCGCACTACGTACTCTCCACTTTGGATGAGGCAGTGTCGCGGGTGGCGAAGGGGCAACTGGACGCCTTGGTGACCGCACCGGTGCACAAGGGCGTCATCAACGATGCGGGTTTTAGCTTCACCGGCCATACCGAGTATTTAGCGGCGCGGACCGGGGGAACGCCGGTGATGATGTTGGCGGTACCTGGCTTGAGGGTAGCGCTCGCCACTACTCATATCCCTTTGAGCGCGGTCACTCAGGTGTTGAACGAATCCCTGCTCACCCGGATCATCCGCATACTCGATGCTGATCTCAGGGCCAAATTTGCTATTGAGCGTCCAAGGATTTTGGCCTGCGGTGTCAATCCCCATGCCGGAGAACAAGGTCATATTGGCCGTGAGGAGGTGGATTGGCTAGATCGGACATTGCAGCGGTTGCGTGCTGAAGGCCTGTGCGTGGATGGACCTAAGCCGGCGGATACCGCTTTCGTGCCGGAAGTCAGGGCCAATGCGGATGTCCTATTGGCCATGTACCACGATCAAGGCTTGCCCGCCCTCAAAGCACTCGGTTTTGGTCAAGCCGTCAACGTCACCTTGGGTCTCCCGATTCTGCGTACATCGGTTGATCATGGCACCGCGCTAGCGCTGGCGGGAACCGGACATGTTGACGTCGGCAGTCTAGCGGCCGCAGTGGGTTTGGCCGCCGAGTTAGTGTTGCTTCGGCATAAGCCAATGGCTGTGGGTGGGGGGCAGGTCCTTGGCCGTGATGCATAGTCCACGCAAACGCTTTGGCCAACATTTTCTGCACGATCCGAAAGTGATTCAACGCATCATTCACGCCGTGGCGCCGCGGCCTGAAGATGAGTTGCTGGAAATTGGGCCGGGCACTGGTGTTTTGACGGAGCCTTTGTTGGGCGCCACAGGCCGGTTGACTGCCATCGAGGTCGATCGTGACCTGGCCGGGCACCTGGAGCACAGGTTCGCGGCTAGCGGGTTACATCTTCTGCGCGGCGATATACTCGATTTCGATTTCATGCGCTCCCCTTGCGAACGTCCCTGGCGGGTCGTGGGTAATCTGCCGTACAACCTCTCCACACCACTTATCTTTCGCTTGTTGGCGGCCGGTAGTGCTCTTGAAGATATCCACATCATGTTACAGCGGGAAGTCGCTGAGAGAATGGCGGCGGGCCCGCATCAGCGCCAATACGGCCGCCTCAGTGTGATGGTGGGGTTGTCGGCGGTTGTGGAGATATTGTTCCATGTCGGACCGGGTGCCTTCAGGCCGCCGCCTAAGGTGGAATCGTCCGTTGTTCGGCTTCGTCCTCGCCCCCAGCCTAGTGCCCCCATCCCGTCGCTAGCCCAGTTTTCAGCGACGGTACGGATCGCATTTGCACAGCGCCGCAAAACGCTTCGCAAAATATTCTCCGGTCGCCTTCGGGAAGATGATTTTGCCCGCTGCGGTATCGCGCCACAGAGCCGCCCGGAAAACCTTTCGGTTGCCGATTTTGCCTGCTTATCCCGCTGTTTGAGTGGCACTGCCGTAGTTACTCACAATGCCTGTGGATAACATTGTGGGTAATGTGGGGCAAAGGTTGCCCAGCCCGCGAAGCTACTGGCCTTATGACAGATTGGTTAGTTATTGACCGGTTTACCCAACTTGTAATAAATCAATAACTTACGGGTGGCTGGTAAAATCGGGCAATATGGCGCCGAGGTCTTGACAATCGCGGAGCATGCTTTCTAGCCCTTGTGAATAAGCGTCTACGTCAAGTTGAACTTTGGCGTGTAAGATGTTGGTGGAAAAGGCTTTTGGGGGGCATATCAGGTGCCGGTGTTAAACTTGGGGAATGGCCTGTAATCCACCTTGCAAAATGAAGCCTTTAAAGCCTCAACTCTTCGAAATCGGTTTTCGACAAGCGCATCAGCAGGCCATCGGCTTTGGCCACGATACTAGCGTTGTGTTTATCCTCTGACAGCAACGCCTCCTCACCGAACGCATCGCCGTCCTCGCCCTGTTTGATCACGACCGGTCAACCACGCCCGCGGCACACGCCTTGCTAAGGCGCGTCCACCACTGATGCGGGTGCCTGGGGCTAGACCGAGCCAGGCGCAAAGAATGCGTGCTGAGGGGAATCGAGACAGATCCGAGCCGATTTCTGCGGCGATGACCAAAGCGGTTTCGGCCCCGATGGCGGGATAGCGGCAAGGTCAGCGCCGAGCACCTGTTTGAGCATGCTGTTATCGATCTCTCAACGAGCTTGTTCGCTGTGATCATAGGTGCACTGTCCGAAACTGCGAGAGAAGGGCGCGGGTGTGGCCTATTTTATTGCGCGGCTGAATGCATGGATAAGTGCTGGTGTTATCTGTCCTTCCTCATACCTTGGCTGCGCAGATGTCAGTCAAATAAGCACACCCCGCGCGCTACAGGGCCTCGTTCGCCACCTCGCCTGTTCGAATGCGCACGGCGTGTTGCAGCTCGGTGGCGAAAATCTTGCCGTCGCCAATCTTGCCCGTACGTGCAGCGTTGGTTATGGCCTCAATTACTTGCTCCAGATCGTCTGCCTCTATCCCTACCTCAAGCTTCACTTTAGGTAGAAAATCGACCACGTACTCCGCCCCCCTGTAGAGTTCGGTATGGCCTTTTTGCCGGCCGAAACCCTTGACCTCGGTAACCGTCATGCCCTGAACACCGAGCGCGCTCAGCGCCTCGCGTACATCATCCAGCTTGAATGGTTTGATGATTGCGGTGACCAATTTCATGGTGCTTTCTCCCATAGTAGTGGTGCTTATGCGAAACATGAAGCACGCATCGTGCCAATCAGGGTAGCGCTAAATAGGTCTACGCCGATACGGTGTTTGGCTCTTCGTTGGTGCAAAGCGCGAGATGTTGCACAAGTTCGGTGCGCCTTCCCGTGAATATAAGTGAGGTCCCCCAGTCAATAGACCCCGCAGTCAATAGACCCCGCAGTCAATAAACCCTTAACCGCCAGGGTTTTATTGGTGGCCGTCAATCCCCATATTGCACACACGATAGTCGCCGGTGGTACAGGAGAGATTTGCATGCTCGGACCAAAACAACTAGACGACATTGGCCGGCGGGTCTTCGAGGCGCTGCCCGGTGGTTTGGCCACCTTATCGGAGGATCTGCGCGATAACCTGCGTGCTGCCGTATCGGCCACCTTGGCGCGGATGGATTTAGTCACGCGCGAAGAGTTCGATATACAGCGGGCGGTGCTGGCGCGTACCCGTGAGAAATTGGAGCGCTTGGAGGAGCGGATCGGTGAGTTGGAGGAGCGGGCGGCGGGCCGTTCGGATAGATAGAGCGGGTTCTTGCGGAACAATTGCCTACGCCTGGCGCGCTCCTACCCTACAGTCAGGTGATATGCGGTTTGCGTAAATAACTTCGGTTATCTTCAACTGGAGTGTGTCGTCATCTCTCTCGCCGTTATTCATACCCGTGCAGGGCTAGGGATAGAAGCGCCCGCCGTTCGCGTCGAGGTTCACCTGGCCGGCGGGTTACCCGCATTCACCATTGTCGGCCTACCCGAGACCGCGGTGCGCGAGAGCCGTGAACGGGTTCGGGCGGCGATTCAAAACTGCGGTTATCCGTTTCCACAGCAGAAGATCATCGTCAATCTGGCGCCGGCGGACTTACCCAAGGAAGGGGGCCGGTACGATCTACCCATTGCCTTGGGCGTGTTGTGCGCTGCGGATCTGCTGCAAGGCATCAAGCGGGACATTACCACTTCCCATGAATTTATCGGAGAACTCGCCCTGACCGGCGAATTACGCGGCGTACGTGGCGTGTTGCCAGCGGCAAGAGCGGGCCTGCTCGCTGGCCGCGCGGTGGTGGTCCCAAGCGCCTCGGGTGCCGAAACAGCACTGATAGACAACGGCAGCTTATGGCAAGCGGAGCATTTGAGCGAGGTGGCCTCGTATATTTGCGGTGAGCGGCTCCTGGAGTCACCGGATGGGGTACGCGATGCGCCGGCGCACCAGTATCAGGATCTGCAGGAAGTGCGCGGCCAGCCAACGGCCCGGCGGGCCATCGAAGTCGCCGCCGCGGGCGGCCACAACCTGCTCTTCATCGGACCACCCGGTACCGGTAAGACCATGTTGGCCAACTGCTTGCCGGGTTTGTTGCCGCCGCTCAGCGATGCGCAGGCGGCGCAAGTGGCGATGGTGCATTCAGTCTCCCAGGGTGGCTTCAATGCGCAGACCTGGGGGCGCCGGCCTTTCAGGACACCCCATCACACCGCCTCGGCCATCGCTCTCATCGGCGGCGGCGCCCCGCCGCGGCCGGGTGAGATCTCACTCGCTCATCAGGGGGTGCTCTTCATGGACGAGTTGCCGGAATACGATCGGCGGGTGTTGGAGGTATTGCGCGAGCCGTTGGAATCGGGTCATGTCGCGATCTCCAGGGCTGCTTACAAGATCGATTTGCCCGCCTCGGTTCAACTCATCGCTGCCATGAATCCCTGTCCTTGCGGTTATTTGGGCGATAGCCGCTGCGAGTGCGGTTTGGACCGTATCAAACGCTACCGCGGGCGCTTGTCGGGGCCGTTGTTGGACCGCATCGACATGCATGTGGAAGTGCCTCAGATCAGCATGAGCGCATTGCGGCAGGCCGATAGTGGGGAGAGCAGCGACACGGTGCGGCAGCGGGTCGCGCAAGCACGGTTGATGCAAGAAGAGGGCCGTGGATGCATCAATGCACGGTTGCCGGCCACGCGGTTGGAAGAAGCTTGCGGCATGAATGCGGAACTCGGTGCGTTTTTGGACAAAGCCGCTGACCAACTCAGGTTATCGGCGCGGGCGTGTCATCGTGTGCTCAAAGTGGCACGGACGTTGGCAGATATGGAGGCCGCGCATAGTGTGCGGCGCGAACATTTGTTGGAGGCGCTCAGCTATAGGGCGTTTGCCCGGTGAGCTTCTTAAGCTGGGACTGTTTGAGGCTGGAGGGCATATGTACTGGCCAGGGCTTTGGCCGATGCATTGCATGCCGGTGGCGCATCGTCCAATCTGCTGGCCCCAGTTGTTCCAGCGAGAAACGCCGATGATCAGGTTCACCTTGAACGGTAAAGACGTGCAGAGTGTGGACGCGCCCGATACGCCGCTGCTGTGGGTAGTGCGCGACTCGTTCAAGTTGAAAGGCTCCAAATTCGGTTGCGGTGCGGGTTTGTGTGGCGCGTGTACGATGCACGTAGATGGCGTAGCGGTACAGTCATGTGTGTGGCCCCTCGCGCGAGCCGAAGCCAAGCAGGTGGTGACCATAGAAGGGTTGGGCACACCCTCGAACTTGCATCCCCTACAAGCCGTGTGGGTTGAGCGCAGTGTGCCGCAATGCGGGTACTGCCAATCCGGTCAGATCATGACGGCGGCGGCGCTGTTGCAAAACAACCCGTCTCCTAGCGAAGCTGAGGTGGAGCAGGCGATGGCCGGCAACATTTGCCGGTGCGGTTGTTACCCGCGGATCAAAGCCGCCATTCTCGCGGTGGCTGCCGCCGGTGCCGGGCTTCAGCCGATAGCGTCCCCGTCAGCAGCGCCCCCGTCAGTAGCATCCGTGGCCGCAGCGCGTAACACGGAGGAATCGGTATGAGTGCTCTAGAACTGACACGCCGCAAATTCCTGTGGACCGCCGGTATAGTGGGTGCTGGACTGGTGGTGGGATACTCGATGACCGGCACGCGGCCGTTGCCCATCGGCCGCGAGAGTGGTGGACTGATCCCCAGCGCATTCTTGCAGATCACCCCTGACAACATCATTCGCTTTTACTGCCCGCGTGATGAAATGGGACAGGGTGTCACCACCGGACTGGCCACGCTGATCGGTGAGGAGCTGGACGTTCATCCGGCTGATCTGAAGATCGAGCTGGCCGGTGTGCACGCCGATTACAGCAACCCTGAATTCGGCGTACAGGCGACCGGCGGCAGCACGTCGATGCGTGTGCATTTCATGCCGCTGCGCCAAGTGGCCGCCGATGTGCGCAAGCTCTTGTTACAAGCCGCGTCCGCGGACCTCGATATGCCGGTGTCCGCTCTGCAAACCGAGAGGGCACATATACTCGCAGGCGGCAAACGCTTTCCTTATGGACAGTTCGTTGCCACCGCCCAGTCCTTGGAACTCCCCCAAGATACACCGCTCAAGCCCAAGGCCGGCTGGCGCTACATCGGGCGGGAATTTGCGCGCATCGACGGCATCGCCAAATCCACCGGTGCGGCGATATTCGGCATCGACGTGGACCTACCCGATCTTCATCGCGCCGTGGTCAAGCGCAGTCCCGTCGCTGGCGGCACGCTCGCCCGCTTGGATGCGGCTAAGGCGCGCGCCATGCCGGGGGTCACCCACGTGCTGCCTATCTCTACTGGTGTCGCGGTGGTGGCAAAACAGTTCTGGCAGGCGAAGAAAGCGGCTGAGGCGCTGGATGTGACCTGGGATCAGCCGCCGCTGGCATCCGTGAGTACCGCGGACCTCAAAGCGGATTACGCTCGCGCGCTGGACACCGAGCAGGGCCAGTCCACGGCGGAGCGCGGTGATCCGGAGCGAGGATTCAAAGCAGCACGCCATATCATTGAAAGCGATTATTGGGCGCCCTTCCTGGCCCACGCGCCGATGGAGCCGATGAATGCCGTGGTGCGCATCGGTGATGGTATCGCCGATGTTTGGTCCGGCACCCAAGGGGCGGCGGGCGCGCAAGGGTTGGTGGCGCGGCAACTGGGGTTTGCCCGTGAGCAGGTACGTATACACAGCACTTACTCAGGTGGCGGGTTTGGCCGGCGCGGCACGCTTAGCCACGTCATTGAAGCGGCCGAGGTGGCGCAGGCCAGCGGCGAGCCGATCCAGCTCATCTGGACACGGGAGGACGATATCCGAAGCGGCGTCTATAGACCGGCGTCACTGATGCGGGTGAAGGCCGGCGTAGACGGCAACGGCACGGTGAGAGCATGGGAGGCGAAGCGCGTCGGTGGCAACATCATGCCCGACGTATTGAACGTGGCGTTGCCAGCATTTTTGCCCACCGCGGTACCGCACACCGCTATCGGTTGGATCGCGGGGGCGGCAGATAAAGCGTTCGCCGACTGGACCGTCGATCGGTCTAGCGTCGAGGGTTTTTACGGGGACTATGATTTTCCCAATCAAGTTGTTCGGCATGTGACCCGGGAGCACGGGCTGCCGTTGTCGTTCTGGCGATCGGTTGGGCATTCCTACACCGCGTTTGCCAAAGAATCGGCGCTCGATGAATTGGCGCACCAAGCGAAGATGGATCCGGTGGCGCTTCGCATCGCCAACTCGAACGATAATCCAAGGCTGCAAAATGTCGTCAAGATCGCCGGCGAGCGCCTGCGCGGGATGCGGCTGGGCGATGGCCGTGCCATCGGCATGGCCGCACACGGCTCGTTCTTCTCCTATGTAGCGCAGCTCGCTGAAGTATCCGTTGAGGCCGAGGCCGGCCGCATCCGGGTGCACAAAGTGACCTGCGTGGTGGACTGCGGCCAGGCGGTGAATCCGGACATCGTGCGCGCGCAGATGGAAGGGGCGGTGATGTACGGATTGACGGCGGCATTGCACGGCAACCTGGAGCTGGATAACGGCGCCATTCGAGAGAGTAATTTCCACGACTATCCGATCCTGCGCATGGACGAAGCGCCGGAGGTAGACGTGATCATCGTCGATAGCGATGAGCCACCGTCCGGCGTAGGAGAACCTGGCCTTCCTCCCATCGCTCCGGCAGTGGCGAACGCGGTGTTCGCCGCCACCGGCCAGCGGTTGCGAAGCCTGCCGTTAAAGCTGGCCTAGGCCTTGAATGTTCATACGGTTAGGAGTTTCGCATGGATAAACCCAAAGGACCCAGCGCATTCGTGAACGAGGCTTATAGGGCCGAAGACGAGGCCGGTTTGGTCGCGTTCTACGGCAAATGGGCCGAGGACTACGACAATCAGATGTCGCGGCTGGGCTACGTATCGCCTGAGATTATAGCCCGCTTGCTGACCGAGTATTGCACCGAGCGGCAGGCGGATATATTCGACATCGGTTGTGGTACCGGCCTCACCGGCGTCTACCTGGCCGAGCGCGGTTATAGGAGGCTGGACGGTATTGATCTCTCTGCGCACATGGTGCGTGTGGCAGGTCAACGCGGCATTTACCGCGAGTTACTGGTAGGCGATGTCAATCAACCGCTGGATCGGCCAAGTGCCAGTTATGATGCAGTGATCTCATCGGGAACCTTCACCCACGGACATGTGGGCCCGCAGCCGCTGGCTGAGATCGTCCGCATCCTGCGGCCAGGCGGGGTACTGGCCTGCACCGTCCATAAAGATCTGTGGTACGCGAGCGGATTCGACACGACATTTGCAAGTTTGCTAGAGGCAGGCCACATCGAGTGCCTCAGGCGTGAATTCGATGTGTACTTCACCGGCGGCGAACCGGAAGGGTGGTTCTGCGTCTACCGGCGGCGCTAGCGTCGGTGCGACTTCGCGGGCCAGCACGCCTATTCCATTAGGCGTGCCAGGGGCTATAGTAGGCATGCCAGGGGCTAGAGCGCTCCAGCCGGACTATGCCGCGGCAACACTTCAGCGTTTTTTTAGCTATTCACCAAATTGGGCAGCCAGAGGATGATCTCCGGAAAAGCCAAGAACAGTGCGATGGTTGCCGCGTCCGCCAGGAAGAACGGGAATATGCCGCGGAACACATCGCCCAGCGGAATATCGGGGCGCACTGCCGACACCACATAACAGTTGAGCCCAACCGGTGGCGTAATCAGGCACACCTCGCACATCTTTACGACGACGATACCGAACCAAATCGGATCGTAGCCGAGCGCGATAACCGCCGGGTACACCACTGGCAAGGTCAACAGCAACATGCCGATGGCATCCATGAACATCCCGAGCACGGCGTAACCGAGCAAAATACCCACCATGATGACCACTGGTGGGAACGGCAGCGACACCAACCACTCAGCGAAGGCTTCAGGCAGTCCGGCGAAGCCGAGGAAGCGCACGAAGATCAAAACGCCCCAGATGAGGCCGAAGATCATCACCGTGAGCTTGGCCGTTTCCATCAGCGCTTCTTGCAGAGCGTGCCAGCGCATACCATTGAACAGCGCGATCACCAGCACCACGAAAGCGCCCAAGGCTCCCGCTTCGGTGGGGGTGGCCCAGCCTGCGTACATCGCGCTGAAAATGATGGCTACTACCGCGACAATAGGCAGGGTCGCGGGCAGCGTGGCAATACGCTCGCCCATCGGTGGCGCGGCGATGGCGCGGCCAAGCCCTGGTTTCCACATGCACTGGCCGATGATCAGCGCCGCGTAGATGAGGGCCGAAACCACGCCCGGCACGAAGCCTGCGATGATCAAGGTGCCGACCGATTCCTCGACGATAATCGCGTAGATCACCAAGATGGCACTGGGCGGGATCAGCGATGCCAAGGTACCGCCGGCGGCCACCACCCCGGCGGCGAGTTTTCTGTCGTAGCCGTTTTGCAGCATGTGCGGAATGGCGACCCGGCTGAATACGGCAGCAGTAGCCGTACTGGCGCCGGACACGGCAGCAAATCCGGCGGTGGCGAATACGCTGGCCACCGCTAGGCCGCCAGGCACCCAGCCGAACCACGCTTTAGCTGCGTTGAACAGTGCGTGCGTGAGGCCGGCGTGATAAGCGATAAAGCCGATCAGAATAAACATCGGCAACACGCTCAACACATAGTTGATGGATTTGGAATGGGGAATAGTACCGACGATGCCGGCGCCGCTCTTCCAGCCGATCAACCAGACCATGCCGATGAGCCCGGCTAAGGAGGCTGCGGCAAAAACACGTACCCCTGAGAACACCAACACCAGCAAGACAACGGTGACGATGATGCCGATTTCAAGTTCGCTCATCGTGGCGTCCCCTGATCTTGCCTTGGCAGATCCACTTTTTCTTCTTCGCCGGCCAAGCCTGCGTCAATTTCGTGCTGCGCCTGCTCGTCCACCGATTCAATGCGTGGCACGCCTATAGGCTCTGCTTGCGGATCCAACAATAACCGCACGAAACCGAAGAGCTGAATCGCTAGCCGGATAACCAGGAACGAGAAAGCGATCGGCACTAATAATTTAGATGGCCAGATAGGGATTTCGATATCGATGGTACTGTCGCCTATATGCCAGGCACGCAGAAAATGCTCATAGCCGAAATAGAGCAGCACGACGACGATACCTATGGCCAGCGCCGTGCCCATCACTTCCAGGAAGTACAGTACCCGTCCTTTGAGCCTTCCCAAGATGATCTCCATACGCACGTGTCCGCCCAAGCGCTGCGTATAGGAGATGGACAAGAATGCGAAGATGGTCATGACCATCTCGATCACGTCCACATATCCGGGCACCGGGAAGTTGAACAGTTTGCGGCCTACCACCTGAAATACACCGATTAACATCACGCCCAGGATCACCAGGGCCGCCGTCAAATTCAGAAATTTCTCGAATTTGAAAAATCCTTCATCAATACGCGCAAGCATGCGCGCGCCGGGGGACAGTTCGCTAGCACCAGACATGGCAAAGCCTCTTTAGGACACCTCTAAAAATAGTAATTTTTCCGTGAGTGCAAGGAAGCACCGCGCACAGAACCGCAGTGTATAAGTCATACATGAGGATTCGAGCACGGCGCTGACGCCGCAATCGCGGAAAAAGTGCATTTTTAGAGGTGTCCTTTAGCTACTGCCGGCAGCAGAGAACAAACAAACGCCAGGCCATGGGCTCCGGCCTGGCGTTGTGTATAGGGTAGGTATTATTGGCCCGCGGCCTTGAGCACTAAGTCGAGTAACTCCTGGGCGGGCAATTCGCCTTCGTTGTCTTTGACCCATTGGTCCCAGACCGGACGGCCAGCGAGTTTGCGAAACTCGGCCATTTCGTTATCCGGGATCCGAATCATCTTGATGCGGCTATCGGCGCCACTCCATTTGGCCTCATTTTGCTCGTCTTTTTTCTGATAGTCCGCGGCCATAGCGGCGTATGCACCCGGCTTTAAGTCTTCGAGCAATTGTTTGTACTGCGCCGGCAACGCGGCATAAGCATCGGTGTTGAACACCGTCGGGCAGTTCACCGTGCCCAGCTTCATGTTGGTGGTCACCCAGTCAGCCACCTCCTCCAGCTTATAAGCGGAGAAAGTGTAGCTATAGGGGAAACCGATGGCGTCCACCGTACCACGTTGCAGCGCGGTATAGGTCTCGGAGGCCGGCATGGTGGAAGGGGTTGCGCCGATCAGCTTAGCGGCGCGGCCCATGCCGCCTAAGGCGCGCAAGCGTTTGCCTTTGAAGTCGGCTACCGACTTCGGTACATCGCCACGGCCCATGTACTCGTACTGCGGCAAAATGTTGGACATGTACAGGTGTGCATTCCATTTGGCCAAAGCTTTCTGGGACGCAGGATGGTTGTACACCGCATCGTGCGCTTTGCGCATGATGTCGAAGTCGGCCAGCGGCAGGAACGGCAGATCCAACACGTTCAGAGGAGCGTTCTTGCCGGGGTGATAAGAGGCGCAGAACACGGCTGCTTCGAAAGCACCGATGGAAATACCGTCCAGGTTCTCCTTACTCTTGGAGAGTTGGTCGCCGTAGAAGATCTTGAGGTTGAACTTACCGCCAGTGCGTTTTTCGAGTTCACTGGAGATGTACTCAACGCCCTCGGTAAAGGAGCGGCGTTTACCCCAGACCGAGAGCTTCCAATTGACGGACGGGCCGTCAACCGTAGCTGCGCTCACAGCCACTGGCGTGACGGCTGTGGATAGGCCCAGGGCCAAGCCGGCGGCGCTTGCAAATAACAACGTCTTTTTCATGAAATACTCCCCCCGGATAAATGGCGACTTTGGTTTACAGTCAAGAGTTTATAGTTGGGTTTTTGCATCGCGTCATTTCGCTGCATGCCCAGCATGGGCGGAACGCTTGCGCGGCCAGTCTAGCGCGCCGCTTGGGCCATGCCAACGCTGAATAGAACCGAGTACGAAGCGGTTTGCCTGGTGGCGGTGCTTGCGAAGTGATGCAATTGCGCCACAATGGCGCCACGCAATACGAGCCGATAGTCCAGATCGCACGCAATCAATGGTTCCTAAAGTTGGCTTTGTAGAGGTAGCCGGCGCCGCGCTGCCGATCGCCTCCATGCTGACCAAAAGCATGGCGGTGGCGGTGGATTTGGTGCTGACGGTAGCCGCCGCCGCGCTGGCGCTGAACATGTTGTCGCAGCACATCGCTTTAGATAGTCCCGCCGCCGGCACGCCCGTGCTGGTAGTCGCCGGTCTCGCCATGGGGTACTTGACCATCGGCCGCGACTGGTGGCTGAGCCCAGGCCGCAAACTGCTTCGTTTGCAGTTGGCCCGGCTGCCGGGCAACGTACCGGGGCTGCTAGGCCGGCGGGTGAGCGTGCATAGCGAGGCGTTACCCGATGGGCGAAACACACGCATGCAGCGGGCGCTGGCCGTCATCATCATCGGTTCGGCGCTCATCGGGCTCGCACTGGCCAACGCGATGGCAGCCACCGGTGTGTTCCAGCAGGCGCGCAGCCATCTACTAAGCCGTCCCACCGTGCCGGGTTTGGGTCAGCCCCTTGAGGTTGCAACGTTTCCGCGGGCGGTACTGATCTCGGCTGAGCGGGCTTATGTGCAGGTCTTCGCCAAGTCCTCCGAGCACGGCGCGGTGTTGGAGGTGTTTTTGCAGCGCGCCGTAGAGGGTCATTGGACAGTGCTGGCGGCAAGAGTTGCGGCGGATCCAATGTTGGCGAACTATTCTTTGGGCGTTGCCTTTAGAGATCTACCGGATTTTCCTTAGGCTCTTGTTATCCTGGCCCCCATTGGCCTGGTCTCCATTGGCCTAGGCCCCATTGGCCTAGGCCTCTTCATCCGTTTCTAACTGCGCATTGACTTCCATGGCAATCGCCAGTTGCTCCAAGCCGAGTTCACTCAGCCGTGGGTGGCTGGCGCCGCGGAAAATCTCCAGCGCCATATGAATATCCGCGACGGCGCGGCGTGAGACGTCCACATCGTGGGTGTACTCGGCGAGTTTGCGCCGTGCTACTGCGAGGTTGGCCAGGGTCATGGCGAAAGTCATGGGTTCGCCCTCGCGATCTATCTCTTTGAGCGCCTCGCGGTAGGCGGCGATAGCGCGGCCAAAATTCAATGCATCGCCGGCCCGCTCGCCGTGGGCTTGCAGGGCGGCGCCCAGGTCGTTTTGGGTCAGCGCCCATTGGCGCGGCATACGCGCCCGTGTGCGTATCGTGAGCGCCGTCCTATAAGCCCTCACCGACTGTGCTAGCAGCTCTGTGTCCTCGCGCATGTCGCCGAGCAGGCGCAGCGCAGCGCCTAGATTGGCCTGGGTGGTGGCAAAGAACAGCGGTTTTCGCTCAGGTGTCCAAATGGCGAGGGCCGCCTGGTACGCCGCCACTGCCCGCTCTAGCAACCCGGCGTCCTGCTTTTGGCGTGCCAATGTCTGCCACAGCGCCGCCAGATTACTGTGCACACTGGCCCGCCCGTCTGGCGCGGCATTGGATACGGGCATCTCCAGCGCGGCCTCGAATGTATTGACGGCACGTTCCAGCAGTTCGGTATCCAATTGCCGTTGACCCAAGCTACCTATGGCGTTGCCCAGGTGATTTTGGGTGGCCGCCCACTGGGAAGGTTCGCGTACTCGATCGCGCAGCTCGAGTGCCGCCTCGAATACACTGATGGCACGGCTCAGGTTGGCCGTGCCGCTTTGTTGCCGGCCTAAAAAGCCCAGGGTTTGCCCGAGGCAGTCATAAACCCACGCCCGCTCGGCCGGCACCGCACCTGCGGCGGATGCCGTAGGCAGCAAGATATCCTCGCACAGTCGCTTCAGGGCCTCCAAGGCCTCGGTATCGTTGAACTCGCGTCCCTGATCGAGCGCGAACTCGGCCTGTTGCAGCCGGTAGCGCCAGCACGCCTCTGGCGCCGCTGCCAACCCGGCGGCTTCTTCGCTGAGCGCGCTGGCGCGGCGAAAGTTGAAGGCGATCGCTGCCGCCAGTGCTTGTAGTGCTCGGATGCGGGCCGCATCCCCACTTGGTTGGGCGCACCTGGCGAAAGCCCACTCCAAGGCATCGTCAATGCGCGCAAGAGTGGTAGCGGCCGAAGTGTTGAGCGCTTGTTGCGCCCGTTCTATAGCCGCTGTGGCGGCGGGATCGGTTATCTCTAAACGCGCATCGACGATGCGCTCATGCAGGGTTTGCAAGCGCATCCAAGCTTGCTCCAACAGGGGCTGGACTTGCATTCGCGCACAGTCCAGGGCCAGCAGCGGGCCTAGCAACATCTCCAAGCGAGTGATGCCCGCGCCCAGATGCGCGGAAATCACCCTCAGCTCAACTGCTTTGACGTCGTGCTCGAACCAGTTCCGGGCTGGTGCGCCCGTCCCCCGATCGCCGGTCCCCTCCGAATTAGTCAATGATGTGGTAGAGCGGCGCTTTTTCCAGCGTCCATTCGCCCGATTGCGGATCGCGGCGGGAGGTGGTCAGCACATGCCAATTCTCGTCATCTAACTTCATGTGGTCGCCGCGGTAATAATACCCCGGCCAGCGGGTCTCTTGGCGGAACAAAGTGTGCTGCACCACGCACTCCGAGGCGGTGGTACGGTGCTGCAACTCCCAGGCGCGCTGTAACTGGTGTAAATCTTCGGCGCCCAGGTGCTCAAGGTCTTCTTGCAAGATCCTCAGCAGATGCAAGCCGCGCTTTAGCAGCGGTTCGTTGGTCATGTAGTTGCCCGTGATGCCGCCGGCGTATTCGTCCATCAGTTTCTCAAGCCGCTGCAAGCCGTGAATGGGCAAGATGTAGTTGGGTGACACCGTCCCGCCCACGATTTCGTTGCGGCCAATCTGGTAGTTTTCCAGCGGCTTGTAGATGGTTTTGCGCAGGCTCTCATATTGCTGCTCGGAGACCTGCCACTTCTCGTTCTTGCGATCGCGCACGTACTGACAGGCGGCTTTAGCGGCCAAGCGGCCCTCGGTGAACGATCCCGATGAGAAAGCGTGAGCGGTACCGCCCAGCGCATCGCCCGCGCCGAACAGCCCTTCCACCGTCATCATCCGGTTGTAGCCCCAGTAGTACTCCGAGGGCGACACGTCTTCGGGCCCACTGGCCCAGGCGCCCGAGCAGGTCGCATGCGAGCCCATCACGTAGGGCTCGGAGGTGGTCAGTTCAGGGTTGGTGTACTTGGGGTCGATATCCTGCGAGGCCCACACCACCGCTTGCCCCACCGTCATGCCGAGGAAGTTCTCCCAGCCCACCGTCTCCTTATGCGGGTCCTGGAAAGCCTCGGTGGTGACCATGTGGATGGGACCCTGCCCGGCTTTCATCTCCTCCACGAAAGCGTGGTTGCGAAGACAGGTAGGCGTCGGATGATGGTCGATGTACTCGCCCACTAGCGACTTGGTCTGCTCGTACCACTTCTCCTCGTAGTTCTCGCCGTAAGCGTTTTGGGTATAGGTCTTGAGGTGCAAGAAGTAGGCACCCACCGGCCCATAGCCGTCCTTGAAGCGGCACAGCACGATGCGGTTTTCCATCTGCGTCATCTTGGCGCCGGCCTGGATCGGCAGCGCATAAGCAGATGCGGAACTCCACGGCGCGTACCAGGTGCGGCCCATGCCCTCGCCGACCGAGCGCGGCTTGAAGATGTGCGAAGCGCCGCCTGCGCCCACGATCACCGCTTTGGCCCTGAAGATATGGAAATTGCCGGTGCGTACGTTAAAACCCACCGCACCTGCCACCCGATTGGGTTGCTTCTCATCCATGAGCAGATGCGTGACCATGATGCGGTTGTACACCTTATCGGCGGATTTCTTCGCCGCCTCGGCGACGATCGGCTTATAGCTCTCGCCGTGGATCATGATCTGCCACTTGCCTTCGCGCAGGTACCGGTCCGTATCCGGATCGCGCATCATCGGCAGACCCCACTCATCGAATTTATGCACGGTGGAATCGACGTGCCGGGCCATATCGTAAGCGAGGTCTTCGCGCACTATGCCCATGAGGTCGTTGCGGGCGTAGCGTACGTGGTCCTCGGGGGTGTTCTCATTCCACTGCATGCCCATGTAGCAGTTGATGGCGTAAAGCCCCTGAGCCACCGCGCCGCTGCGATCTATATTGGCCTTCTCTGCTACCACTATCTTGAGGTCGCGGCCCCAGTGGCGTGCCTCGTAGGCGGCGCCGGTACCGCCCATGCCCGCGCCTACGATCAGGATGTCGCAATCTTCGAAAACGGTTTTGTATCTAGCCATTAATAGTAGACCCCCTGTTTGAAGCGGCTCTTGTCGATGACCGGCAGTCCCTCTTCGACATTGAGCGCATCGGGCTCGAAGCTAAGATGCTGCGACTTCACTTCCTCCTCAGAGGGCGCTGCCAGCTCCGCTAGCTTCGGGATGGCCGAGCCCCACGGCTTAGTGGTGATCGGGGAGACGAAGTCCTTCTGGGTGCCGTTGCGGAACTTGATGCGCCAGGAAATAGTGCCTTTTTCCTCTTCGCGGCGTACCCGCACGCTGTGGCCAAGCGGCGCGAAATCAGCGTAGCCGCGATCGTCGATGGCGTTTTGCGGGCAAGCTTTTACGCAGCTATAGCATTCCCAGCACATGTTGGGCTCGATATTCATTGCCCGGCGGTAGGTTTTGTCGATGTGCATGATGTCGGACGGGCAGATATCGACACAGTGACCGCAGCCGTCGCAGCGGGTCATATAGACGAAAGTAGGCATGGAGGGGGGCTCCGTCAAATTGGGGCGGTAAGTGTATGCGAGGTGGTAACAGCCGGTATCAGTAATGGCGAGGCAGTTCGCGTTTGATGCCTAGCCCGAAGGTCTCGGGGCTATCGGCCGGTGGTGGCAAGTTGTCCATGGAGCCATCCGCCTCGGCCACGTGTTTTTGATAAGCCGCCGCGGGCTTGAAGAACATATGCGCGAACTTCGACCACATCACGCCGCCGAACAACACGGTGCTGGAGATGACGAACAGCCAGAAGCAAATAGACGTGAGTAGAGCGGCGTCATTGGCTTGGAACACCGACCAGAGCAGGGCAAAAGTGGTGGAGGCGAGCAGCGACAGTACAAAGAGATCGGCACGCATGATGCGGTACCACGGGTAACCCTCAGCCGCCACATCGACGCGGATAAAGAACCAGAACCAGTAGCCGCCTAGGCAAACGGACAAAGCACCCAAGTGCCAAAGCGCGGTCACCACAACCGGCGCTGCTGCGTGCGGCGCGGCGTGCCCGAACACCAAGATGGCAGTGGTCGCCACATAAGCGATAAAGCCGTACATGGTCAGCAGGTGCGCCAAGCGCCGTTTAGGGTTGCAGAACTCGGAGGAGGTCAACACATCACTGGCCACGGTCTTGGCCAAAATAGCCGTCTTCTCACCACCGCCGACCTCGCGGGTCCGCGCGGCCTCGGCTTTTTTCGCATTCTGAAAGAAATACTTGGCGCTTTTCTTGTGAATGATGTCGGCCAACGTACCGGCCACGACGAGGACAAACATCAGCACCACGTACGCCTGCATCGCGGCCGCGGGAATGGTAGCGGACAACTCCGCGAACGGGTTATAGGTCATGTCTTGTGTTCCCCCATGGCAATCTTAGCCCGGGAAGTGTCGGTAAGTTTCAGGCATATTTCAATCCGCAAGAAGATTTCTGCGGGAATAACCCACGGTTATGCGCATTGGGGTCGGACCGTGGCAACGTCCTGATTTTTTCAACGAACAGCTACGTTTGGTAGCGCGGTTTGGACGCCTAGAGCGCTACTTTGGCCATCGAAACGGCGGTGCCTGAGGCCTGATATCGGCCACTTTAGGTTCTCGTTCTCGAAAATGGGCGCTAAGGTGGCAATCTAGGCCAATGTGTAAGAGCGGTAAATGTTGAGGGATCGGCTAGTTATTAGTGATCCGTCCCCAACTTATGCTTGCGGAAGGTGGCCGTGGCGAACTCGGCCACCCCCTCTGAGTGCGGTGCACTAGTTGGCCGGTGTACGCGTATCGGTGTACTTAAAGGTGTAGATGTAAGAATTCGCCATAGTGGGCTTATCTTGTGTGACGTACAGTAAGCCATTCGCCCCGGCAGTTACACCTTCAGCCTGCTCGATGCATTGTGGCGTATCGCCCTGGAATGTCAGTAATCTAAAAGTATCGTATTTTCGCTTAACAACATCGTACAGGAACACCGCCTGGGCTTTATCGCTAGCGATCCACACCTGATTCTCCGTAGGACCCATGGTCACCCCGGAAAAATCTCGCACAACCGTGTTGTCATCACTCACAGCTATGCGGTCGGGGAAAGGGTGGTTTTGCGGACATTGGCCAGCAAAGTCACCGCAATTTAACACTTGCATCGACGCGATTTCGTTGGTCGCGGTATTCACTTCTATCAACAAACCTGGATTTTTCTCTTTGATGATGAACACGCGGCGCGCGGCCACATGGTAAGTGATCCCTTCAAGCCGGTCATTGGAACTGGATGCGCTCATGTAGTGTGCTAGTGTGGTCTGAGTGTAGTCCCGTGGATCGGTGACCGTGTCATATCCAATCATGGTAGACAGCGGTGTGGCTAATCCCGGTGATTTAGGGGCGCGGTCCGGAATGCTCGACACATTCACCACTGTAACCGCTCCTTCTTGCAGCACCAGGAGGTCTTGACCAAACAAGGCGATACCTTCGAGATCCTCACCATTGGTCGAGCCCAGATCGATTTTATCGGCGGCGTCGCTACCGATATGACCATTAGCACCGACTCTGTAGACATTGTTCTTGGCGTCGCTAACCGTCCAATACCAAAAGCCGCCTGGTGCATTCACATCCTCTTGCACCACGAGCCCCGACAGTTCGTTGACCTCGTTTTTGTTCGAGTCGCGTGAGAGCCGCACCCGGTTTTGCAAAGCCAACGTTTGCCGATAGTCATGATCGTCCACCACCTTGCAATCGCTTGTAGGTTGGTCGGCCAGCAACGGGCCCGCAAGTACACTTAAGAGTGCCGCCGAGCCACACATCCGTAGCCGGCTGAGCATGGTAGGTATTATGGACTTCATAGAGGGTGATCTCATATTGGTTACGCTCAGGACTTGGCTTCTCCGCCGCTAGCGCAAAAGCTGATCAGTGCTTGCCAGTGTGCCAGTATTATGCCAGTTAGGCAATTATAGGCGAGGAGAGAGAGTGCACCATGCACATGGGTTATGCGGCGTTCTTCCAGAACCTTATTGAGTGGATGACGGATGCAAGGAGGTTTACATCCACGAACTGGCCATGGCGGGTTCGGTGGAAGCTGAAGGCTCCGATTCCATATGGACCGCTGAGCACCAATTCGACAGCTACACCATGTGTCCTAGTCCCATCCACTTTTAAACTATATGGCTGGACGCACCGAAAGGGTGAAGCTCAACTCATGCGTGGTGGTGGTGCCCTGGCATGAACCGGTCCGAGTGGCCGAGGAGATCGCCGTCTTCGATCAACGGTGGCAGGCCCCATGAGTTGGCGCGCACTCATCCCAGAACGTTCTCTGAAAAAGTATTACCGCGTCTTGAGCACGTGGATAGCGGGCCGGAGATCGGTCTGGCCATGGCCAGTTAAGAGGCAACCGTATGTACACCGTTTTCCCCACCGGCACCACCATTTACAGCCCAGAGAAATGCTTCAACGGCTACACCCTCCATCCATCGCATCAACCAGGCGTCGGCGCCCTGCTCATCGATATGAATGGCAACGTGGTCCGCTCCTGGCCGCACTTCGATGGCTTCATGGTCAACTTATTACCTGAAGGGCGTATTCTCGGCGGTCAGACTGGGCGCGTAACCAGCGCCTATAACCATACTTTCGGCAGTGACGATGTAATCCAAGAGGATTGGCACGGTCATGTTGAATGGCACTTCAATCAGGCCGATGAGATGGCGTTCGATGGCAAGCGTTCTTGGTCCGCCCGGCAAAACCATGATCTGGTAAGAGCGGGTTGCCCGGTTGGCTATTACGTCCCCGGCACGCCGCCCAGTATTGAGAACAGCCCAACGCTGATGCTGAGCTACCGCAGCGGCCACTATCCGCAAGTCACCCGTGACTATTTACCCCGTGCCACCCGCATGATCGAAGTGAGTTGGAGTGGTGACATCACGTGGGATTGGATGCCAGCGGAACAATTTCACCAGTTCGGCCATAGCGAAGCAGCCAAAAACGCCATCATGCGCCACTGCCGCAATCAACATGGCGTCTTTCAGAACACCTGCTCCTACGTGGGGCCGAACCCGTGGTTCGATGCTGGCGATACCCGTCTCAGTCCGGACAACATCATCACGGATGATCGCGGCACGATGATCTACATCATCTCCAAGCAAACCGGCGAGATCGTCTGGAAGGTGGGCCCCGACTATTCCATGGATCCGGCGCTCAAAAAACTGGGCTGCGTCATAGGTCCCCATCACGCGCACATCATTCCCAGGGGCCTGCCGGGCGAAGGCAATATCCTCGTATTCGATAATGGTGGCGCGGCTGGATTTGGTGCTCCCAACCCCGGCGCCCCGGATGGCACATGGAACGCGCTAAGGGATCATTCGCGGGTGTTGGAAATCAATCCGATCACACTTGAAATCGTCTGGGAGTGCACTGCCCGCACCATAGGTTATCCATGCGGCGGGGAAGACTTCAGCAAATTCTACAGCCGCTATAAGAGCGCGGCGCAGCGCTTACCCAATGGCAATACGCTGATTACCGAATCCAACTGTGGCCGTGTCTTCGAGGTCGCACGCGACGGCGAAATAGTCTGGGAATACATCAATCCGCACAATCAAGCGAAGCGCGACGGACTGTTTGTGAGCGATGTATTCAGAGCCTACCGCTATCCGTATGATTGGGTGCCGCAGTTGGACCAGCCCCTGGAACGGGCCGTCATTCCACCCGAGAACGGTACCTTCAGAATCCCGCCGGTCTCCAGCTAACCAACCATGCGGTTATGCGTATGAGCCAGCCGCGAGCGCGCCGGATTTAACCACGAAGTGGTGATTGCTTTTATCGGAGACAGCGGCGATATCGGCCAGCGGATCGCCGTTCACGCCCAATAAATCGGCCTTGGCGCCCGCTTTGATGCGGCCATGCTCGGATAGTTGATTCAAATCCGCGGCGTTGCTGGTGGCGGCAACGATAGCGTCCATCGGGCTCAGTCCATACTCCACCATCAAGCCCAACTCCTGCGCATTCTCGCCATGCATATTGAACGGCGTACCGGCATCGGTGCCCATGGCGATGCGCCCGCCGGCCTCGTAGAACATGGTCAAAGAGCGGCGGTGAGCCTCAGCCACGCGGCGGGTTTTCTCGATCACATACTCCGGCACCTTATCGGCGCCGCGCAAGATGTTGGCCAGCGCCGCGATAGTGGGCACCAGATAAGTGCCCCTGGATATCATCTCCTGCACGCATTGCTCATTCATGAAGATGCCGTGTTCGATGGAGTCGATGCCACCGCGCACCGCGTTCAGTATGCCTTCGGTACCTTGGGCGTGACTGGCGCAGGGCTTGTGAAAACGGTGTCCCTCGGCGATACCGACGGCCATCTCCTCAGCCGAGTAATGTGCATCCTCCGGATTAACACCCGGTGTCATGACCCCACCCGTGGCCATCAGCTTGATGAGATCGGAACCGGCGTGTACTTGCTCACGAACGGCTTTTACCACCTCTTGCTCGCCATCGGCGATCCGGCCAAAACGGTTACCGTGCCCGCCGGTCATACAGATCATCAGTCCTGCCGCGCGAATGGTAGGTCCGGTGAAATAGCCGGCATTGCAGGCATCGCGGACGGCGAACTCCAGATAATCAACCCCGCCACAGTCGCGCACGGTGGTGATGCCGCCCCTCAAGCTAGCTAGGGCATGACGCAGGGCGCGAATGGTGATCTCCCCCGCTGTCAGATCCTCCACCGCGCGGCCAGGATTGCCCTCGCCCGCGTAACAAAGATGTACGTGGCAGTCGATCAAACCCGGCAGCAAGGTGCCGCCTGCTAGATCGGCTTTAGGGCCTGAGAAACCGTCGAACTCCCCCTGTGGTGCTACTCGGGCGATGTTTGGCCCGTCCACTAACACGGCATGGTGTGCCAGTGCCTTGCCTTCTCCGTCCAGTATTTGGCCGTTGGTAAACAGTGTTTGCATGGCGATCGCGCCGCGCGTGAGAGCCCGGCGTGTGAGGGTTAGTTAGAGTTAGACCACAGTCTGCTATAACTCACCCCATAGTAGTCAATCCCGAGATAAGTAGCCCCGAGGTAGATAACCCCGAGTGAGTCAACCCCGGTGGCTATCGTCTCACCGCGAAAGTATTTGCAAAGGGTTCGCCTTGACGCCCCTGGTACGCTTGCTAGAACGTTGGCGCCTAGGAGATTATCTTGGCCACTGGCGATTATACGCGGGTCACCCGGCAGGCCCGCCCCCTAGCTGCGGCGCTGTATATGCTCGGTGCCTGTCTTTGTTTTGCTTTCAACAGTGTCTTTGTGCGTTACGCGGCTGAAGACATTCACCCATTTGAGGTCGCTTTTTTCCGCAATTTTTTTGCCATCGGTTTTGTATTGTTGCTAGTGTTGCCGAAAGACGGTCTAGGCGTTTTCAAATGCGAGCGGCCGGGTCTATTGACCTTGCGGGCTGCTATCAACTCCGCCTCCATGTTGGCTTGGTTCTTCGCCGTGCCGCTATTGCCGCTGGCCGATCTGACTGCACTTGGATTTACCGCGCCCCTGTGGGCTACCTTGTTAGCCGCCCTAGTGTTGGGCGAGCAGGTACGGTTGCGCCGCTGGAGCGCCACCGTCATCGGCTTCGCTGGTGCCTTGCTCATCATTCAGCCGGGTTTCAAGGACGTGACACTGCCGGTGTATCTGGTGTTATTTTCTTCAGCCTGCTGGGGCGTGACCGTGATCGTAGTGCGCTTTATGACTGGATATGAGCGGCCCAACACCATCCTTATCTACCAATGCATCATGATGAGCGGCTTCGCGTTGTTGCCGGCGCTGTGGTTTTGGTCGTGGCCGCAGCCCACCACGTTTATCTATTTGATCGTATTGGGGGCGCTATCGGCGGGTGCCCACTGGTGTCATGTACGCGCTTACTCATTGCAGGAAGTGGCTGCTTTACAGCCACTGGATTTTTCCCGCCTTCCGATTATCGCCTTAACTGCCTGGTGGTTATTCGGTGAAGTAGCGGGGTTGGAAATATGGGCAGGCGCCGCGATTATCTTCTCCGCTGGGCTTTATATCTCCTATCGCGAGGCACAATTGGAGCGCGAGGGTAGGAGACGGCGGTGATAAGGGCTTTTCCGTTACGATCGCTCTCTCAACGGTCGTTTCGTTATGATCGTTCGATTACGATCGCGCCTCTTAAAAAACGTTAAAGAACGGCTGGACGGTCCGATGCCTCTCACACAAAGCCCGCTCATCATGGTCAAGCGCGCGCCCGGCAAGGGCCGTGGTGTGTTCGCCCGCGAAGATATCAAGAAAGGCACCGAGATCGAGCGGGTGCCGGTCCTGGTACTGGAAGTCAAAGCCCTGTATGACAACGAATACGACTCGCGTATTTTGAGTTATGTGTTCGACTGGGGTAAGGATACCGTCGCGCTGGCGCTGGGCTACGGCTCGCTTTATAACCACAGCTTCAAACCCAACGCCCGCTATGATGATGAGGGCAGGATGACCAAGATATATAGCGCCGTCCGCAACATCAAAGCGGGTGAAGAGATCACCATCAACTATAACGGTGAACCGGGTATTCTCGATGATCCGGGATTTGAAGTATTGGATTGACGGGCTACCCTAACCATTTAGGCGCATCAGTCCGCATGTGTGTGTTGCGTTTCATGGGGAGGAATGAGCACCTTATTGGGTAGCGTCTCCGAAGGACGCCGTAAATCCTTTTCAGTTGCGCTTGCCTGCAAAAATATGGACAAAAAAAGACTCGCCTCTATTTCCGCCTACAACTCATCTGCCGGACTACGCACCACTAACCCGGGCTTATTCAATACATGTGTATAAATCATTGTCGTATTCACATCCGAATGCCCCAATAACGCCTGTACTGTCCGAATATCGTAACCCCATTCCAGTAAATGCGTAGCGAATGAATGACGCAAGGTATGACTGGACACGCGCTTATTGATAACCGCCGCCTGCGTTGCGCGGCGAATCGCTTTTTGCAAGGTTGTTTCATGCACATGGTGGCGGCGCGTCAAACCCGTGCGAGGGTCAACCGACACCTTGCTCGCCATGAAAACATATTGCCAGCGTAACTCATTGCCTGCATTCGGATACTCACGCGATACCGCATCCGGTAAAAAGACCGGTCCCACCTCATTTTTCAAATCCGCCCGATGCAAACTACGGCATCGCATAATCTGTTCATGCAGCGCCGTTTTATATTTCTCCGGCAAGGGCACTACCCTGTCTTTATCCCCCTTGCCGCTACGCACAACAATTTGTGCATAATCGAAATCCACATCCATCACCCGCAAGCGTACACACTCCATCAAACGCATCCCCGTGCCATACATCAAACCAGCCATCAATGCATAGATACCCTCCATCTGACTCAGCAAGCGTCCGGTTTCATCCCGGCTCAATACCGTTGGCAAACGCCGTGGACGCTTGGCATGACGGAAGGCAAACTCTTCATGCGGGCGTTGCAATACCTGCGTTAACCAAAACATCATCGCATTCAACGCCGTATTTTGCGTACTGGCCGAAACATGGCGCTCCGTAGCAAGATACGACAAATAACGCTCGACATCCGTCCGCGCCACCTCGGCGATGGATTTTCCCGCGCACCAACGCATAAACCGGGTTACCCAATCGATGTAGCTTTGTTCGGTGCGGATAGAATAATGACGCGCACGAATCAGACTCAACATCTGCTGCAACGAAGCCCGATAGGCCTCATCCAGCCCGGTTTGATGCGCAACACGCTCAGTTAAATCGGCCATGAGTTCTGTTCGCGCAATGTTGCATGATTGGGTTCCAGCGACCGGGGCGCTTCGCGCCACAACCACCAATCTACCGCTTGACCCGCAGGCGTATTGGTCAAATCAACCAGTAATGAACGCAATGCATCCACCGCTTGCTTAAACTGCCCATCCGGTAATCGATGTTGGCGCGGCAAATCGCCCAGAAAGACTTCTACATCGGCCTTGGATAAAGCATACAATGATTTATCTGGAAAAGCTTTGAGCAAACATTCAACAGGTCGGACGTACCCACGCCGAGCGCCTTCTGGCACTTGTTTTTTGGCTAACAGATTAAGGTATTTGTGCCAATTGGATGGAGGGTTCATCTGAGAAAGTGGTGATACGTGGTTAGTCAGGAATATATCGCACTAAACAGTCTCTGTCTAGTGCGATATATTCTGTGTCCGTCTAAAGACTGTTGGATTTTAGCACCGACTCTGCAATAAGGAGGACAAAATCACATGGCAAGTGAAGACTCGGCAAATATCGGTGGGACTGTAATTCAAAGGTGCTTCATCCCACGTGGTCTAGGGACCGTGCTAAATGTCGCGACTGTTCCAGTCTCTGAACTTCGCCCGATGCGAAGCACAATTAGCCAAGAAACCGAGTCGGACACGCTATTGCGCGACCTGACCGCGCAAGTGCTGGGAATACCGCAGGAGAGCATAATTGATGAGCATCAGTACGCCCTTCTCGGTCGAATTTTGAGAGGGGGCGACTTCCCCCGACGCCTGAGCCGTAGGCTTTCGCCCATCATCTGGCGCGAACTCTACGAAGACTACCTCGATTGGCTGGAGGACTCATCCGACAGCAGGCGGGAACCAATCGGAGATGGCCCTCTCGGTCAGCTTTCAAGAGATTCTCTGTGCCTCCATATGTCACCTTCTCAGGATTGGGCCGGCGGAGCATGGCCCATGTTTGGAATGCCTTTCGGAAGGGTACTGACTGACAGCCCCGAGATGAGGGAGTTGGGACTCAGTGCGGAAGCACTTCGTGCTGGAATGTCATGCTTCTACTCGGGGCTAGCCGCCTAAAGGAAAGTCTTGGATGCAGTCTCCGAGATCAACAACTACGACATCCCAACTGGTCAAAGTCCCAGAACGACGAATGACAACCTGCTTAAGCTCATCGACTCAGGCAAGAAGATGTGTCTTGCTCCGATGGTGACGGCCGGAGCGCTGGGAATTGCTCAACTCGGACAAGGCAGCTATGTAACCGCGCTGCTTACGGTTGGTACCGGGTCAGCAATGACGTTAGTCCTTGTCGGAACACTGGCAGTGAGCGATTCGTTGGTTCGCAGGATGATTTCGCTGCGTTCGAGCGGTTCAGAGTAGCAAGGGTGCAGGCCCAACAAATAAGGCTAGGTCGCGCGTAGCCGCGACCTGCTCCGGTGTTGGACAAGCCCGGGGTTAGGGCAGCCTTAGTGTATGGCAATTAGTTCGAGGTGTTCGGCGGCAGGCGGGGTTTGGCGGAATTTGGGCTTTGTTGAAGCCAAGCGGTAGCCTGAGCCAGCCGGGCCAAACTTGGAGGATGCCATAGCCCAAGACCCACCCTCCCTATAGTGAGTGTGGCGGCGCAATCCAATCGCCTGCGCCGCAAGGCTAGCGTTTCAGGCAGCCATGCCGTGACTCACCCCCCCGGTAGTGGCGGTCCGAGTGGCGAGATAAACGCCCTGTTTGGTATGAACGACCCACCTCGCATGGGAGAACCGCAGTGCGGGCAGTGAAAAGGTCTAGCCGTTTTGGGTGACACCGGCGCCGGTGCGATGTGCCGTACCCACTGCACGAGCCGCCATAATGGCTTGGCGTTGCCATGAAGCAAACCGTAGTTGCGCACCGGCGGTATGCGCTTGGGCAGGAGGTGCATGGCGATACGCCACAGGCACTCGACTAAGGGCCAGGTCAGGGGCTCCTATTTGCGGGTCTTGGCGTGGCGATAAGGAAAAGTAACGGTGCGCTGAGCGCGTTCGAACCGAACCATATCGCCCTCGCCAATCACAGCGCGGTAGAGAGAGCGGGATAGATATTTCAGTGCGGGTAAACCGTTGCCAACCGATTGACAGTGCCCCCCCCCTTCTTGGGCAACGATTTAGGCAGCGTGAGCCCGCTGTTGCACCACTCATCAAGACACTTCGCCCGCAACACCTTGGCCAGGGCGAAGCCATTGAACAGATAATCGCGCTCATCCAGCGCGCGCCACAGGCAAGGTTGACCTGACTGACGCGGCACACCCCCACCCGGTATGAGGACCGGTAGATGGGGAGGGTCAGTCACTCGGGGCGAGTGAGTGGGCAGTACGGCACAAAAGCCGCTATCGGCGTTGAGTGGTGGAGGATTGATTCCGAAGGTCTTGAGGGGTTGAGCGACAGCGGCGAACAGGCCAGCCTAGACGCGCTCAGGTTCGCGGTAGGCCAAGGCGCGTAGCGCCGCGGGCAGGGTAACAGTGGCCATGAAGTCAGGGACCGGCCAGCGCTTGGCCCGCTGGCGCTCCAGCCCGTCCTGGGCGCTGGCGTGTTGGCACCGGGGACAACTACGGTGACCACACGAACGCCTTCGAGAGTGTTGATGAGCCCAATGGGTGCAATCCATCGAAGTCGCCCCCACGGCACCCGTGCGACCAAGAGCGATAGCCTGTAGGCCGTGGCGTTGATGAGCGGTGAGCGGGGGCCGGCGTGTTTAATCAACTCAGCCATCCCGCTGCGCACCAACTCAGCCAATCGAGGTGAGGCATTGATGCCGAGCCCGCCTCACCCCATAGGGTGCGCAATGTTGATGCAAACCGGCCAACCAGGGCCTCCGGCATTGCCTGGGCATCGCCCGCGCTTTTCTCGGTCATAGGCACATAGCGAGCGGTGGTCTTAGGACAGGCGTGCCCCCGTTGATGCTCAATAGCACTGAGTGTGAGTCCCGCCTCCAACATAGGTGGGGCGTCGCTATGACGAAGGGAATGAATCGAGACGCGCTTTAGGACCCGTGCATCAGCAACGCCCTGCTGAAAGCCCTTTTGCCCGTTGGCGCGGTCCAATGAGCCGGGGGCCGAGGCCCCGTCACGGCGAGGGAACACCCCTCGTGGATGGCGATGAGGGCACCACAGCTTGCGCAGAACCGGCAACGTCATTGACGGCAAAAGCACAAAGCGAGCTTGATGGCCCTTGGAGGTGCGGATAGGTACCTGCCCGCGCTCACGGTCGATGTCGGCGCACCCAAGGCGCCGTGTGTCACCCCGGCGCAGACCCAACGTATCCGTGACGAACCCCAAGCACTGAAGGTCAAACCGGCGAGTGATGTGGAGAATGTGGGCACGCTCATTTGGCGTCAGGCTATCGGGTAGGCGCTGGGTCTTGGGCGCCTTAGCGAAATCGAGCCCGGGCCATGATTGAGCGAGGACTTCTGCGTAGAGAAAGCGAATACCGTGACGGTCAATCTTCATGGGGGCCCAGGCAGGCGTTTGGAGCAGGCAGTCGACAGGGGGGTCGAGCTTCTGCCTTGGTGACATCGCCCGGGCAGCGCTTGAGGTGTTCGCCCAGGCGGCGCACGCCTGTGGCATAGCCCGCAATGGTTTTACGGGCATGGCCTTTGAGTTTTAGGGCGCGTAGGCGTTTCTGGTATAACGCCTCAAAGCCGGACTTCTCGTGTGCTTGCCTGAGGCGGGTTCCCAATGACACACGCCGAATTGCGGGCACGGGGAAGTCTCCGCTTCATCTAAACCATGAGTAAAAGCCAATGGCTTCAAGCTGCCGCGTAGCGGCTTCGTCCAACAATGCAATCAACTTCGCGCCTTCAGCGCCGGACGCAGCAAAGCTGCGCCGGTTATGCATGGCGTGTGTGTCGGGCATGACACAGACCTAGCGAGGTGAAAGTCCTCTTACCAAGTATTCGTGGAGTTGAAGGTTAGCGGAAGGACAAGGATTACATCGTGAGGTGTAGGCTGGAGGAAGTCCAACGCAAACTGGCGGGGCGACGAACACGAACAGGATAGAAGGTGTGAGGTATCCGAGACCAGTGGGCACGTGACCACGAAGTCTTCCCTCTACAGACGGGATAGGTTTTATAAATCCAGCGTTTACGCCCTGAAAGCCCTGTGTCTTAGCCCGAGAGGTCTGTCATAGGTGCCGGAAGCACTGAAATCGGGGTAACCGGATTTGAGCGTAGGGCACAAGTCAGCAAAAGATAGAGTAGGCCGTGTCCTCGACGGTTGAAGGTCTGAACCTTATCGGCATCATGAACGGTTTGAAGTAGGACCTGACAGCCGCCGACCGGCGAGGCGAAGAGCCTGCCGCGAGTGGGAGGCAGAACAGGTGAGGGGAGGAAAACGCCCTCAGGACGCCCTCGAAGCGGGTTCATGGATGATGCAGGTAGTGGACAAGGAAAAGCGGATACAGGCATTGAAACCAGTCCAACGTAACCGAAGGTGCAGCGGGTGTAGAGGGTATGACGGTAGATGAACGGTCAGGCTACCTGAAGCACCACTGGCCTGCTATCAAGGCGCCACGGCTGGCAGGCACCTATCAGCCACAACCGGCGCTGCGAATCGAGATACCCCAACCACACGGACGCCTGCGCCAACGGGGCCTACCCCCGGTCACCGACCGTGTTATCCAGCCAGCAATAGCACAAGTGCTGCGCTGGATGTGGGAACCGCCATTCCATCCCAACCGCTACGGTTTGCGCCGGATGCGCAGTGCACAACAAGCGCTACACCGGGCACAAAGCGAGGTCATCAAAGGCCGCAAGTGGGTCGTTGCTCTGGACTTCGACAGCGTCTTCGACCGGGTCAAGCAGGACCGGCTAATGCCTAAGCTGAAAGCTGAAATCCAAGACAAAGCCCGGCTAGGGCTGCTCAACGGCTACCTGAAATCGGGCGTTGAAATCAATGGAAGGTATGAGAAAACAGCCGAAGGCGTACCACAAGGAAGCCCGCGGTCACCGCTGTTATCAAATAGGGTCCTCAATGAGCTTGACCGGGAACGGGAACGGCGAGGCCACCCCTTCGTTCGCTATGGCGATGACTGCCCAATCTATGGACGCCGCCCACGCGCAGGCGAACGGGTAAAACAAAGCATCCCCCACTTTGCCGAGCCTACCTTAGGGCTCAAGGTCCATGTCGCCAAAAGTGCGGGGGTTCGTCCCTGCAACCGGACAGTCCTGGGGTTTACCTGTAGCCCACGCCCTGGCCACACACTCAAAGTGTCTGAAAAGGCAGTGGAGAAGGTGAACCACCCGGTAAGGGGGCTAGGCCGCCGGACCCGCGGCCATTGCTATCTATCAGCTTATCGCTGAATTGAAAGAAATCCCTGCTGGGTTGGAAAGCTTACTTGGGTATCGCCCCAGTAAAGAGCCCGCAGCGCGACCTGGACAAATGGATACGGCGGAAGTCACGGTGCTACCTATGGAAACCGTGGGACAGGTCGGGCTACCGCACGCTCAGGGCTGTGGGCGTTGAACGTCGATGGGCGTGGAATACCGCGAAATCGGCCCATGGCCCATGGCGGTTGAGTGCAAGCCCAGCCCTTTACTAGGCCTTACCCCATAGGGACTTTAAAGACTTGGGGCTGGTAGCCTTATCAGCATGAACCAGAAACGACACGATAATGAACCGCCGGGGTACGTGCTCCGTAGGCCCGGTGGGGTGGGAGGAGGGGCATCGGGAGGTGCCCCTCTATCACGATTAGGTCGCAATACAAAACCTCTTCATTCACAACAGGAATAAATTTTGGAAGCAAAAGAAAAAATAGCTTTATTCATAGACGCTGATAATGCTCCCGCTTCAAAAATAGAGGCTCTTCCCTTCTTTAAGTGGGTGGTTTTCAGCGATGTATGCCAGTGGGATACAAATCCAACCCACCCAAATGAAAGTAGATCGCTGCCTTATATCGTTCACGATTTCTGAAACCACACGCTCGATTCTTCAAACTTTGAATCGTGCTGTTAATGCCTTCTGCTCGTCCATTGTTGGCCTTAAGAACAATAGCGTTGACGATGCCCCACAAATGCTCTTTAATCGTTCTGGCCACTTCCTTGATGGGCTCTAGGCGGCATCGCTGAGCCCAACTCAACCACTTCTTCCAGGCCTTGATTGCCCAAGCTGGGGATGGGTAATTCCATAAGCTCATCGCCAGTTCACGGATAGCCCAGGCACGAGCTGTTTTAAGGGTTGAGTGGCTCGGTGGCTCAAAGTTATCCCACTGCTCTTTGGACAGGTTCTCAGGGTTTGTCAGCCAGTTGTAACGAGTTCCCTTTAGCCACTCTACACCCATGCTTATAAGGGTTTTATTCTCTTCTATGCGAACCTTGTTAACCGCTTTACCGAGGGACTGGGCAATATGAAATTTATCAAATGCTATCTTCCGGTCTGCCTGCGGAACGTTTTGCCTGACTGACTTGATATAAGCTTTGGAGGGTGCGCTCTTAAAATAATGTACACATCTGCCGGTAGTTGAGTTATAATCTGCTCTCTTTTGTCAAGAGGAGAATACCATTATGAGCCATGCGGAAATAGTCAAGCACAGTGATGCAACGGTTACCTTGCAAGTCACCATTTCTTTAGATCCCAAATCGATGCTTCGCTCGGAGGAAGCTATTCGTGATGCGTTGAATAATGTAGGTTGTTTGGCGGCTGAACAAGCTCTTAAACAGTTCGATACCGATGGCTCTCCAATCATTTTGGGTGATATCAAGCTGACCTCAAAAGGGCTTTAGCATAAAACCTATCAAACTCAGTGGGGTGAGGCCAAAGTGGAGCGCCACGTTTATCAATCAACTCGAGGTGGCCGTCAATATTGTCCATTGGAAAAAGACGCAAGAATCTTCCTAACGGCAACACCCGGCTTTGTCAAGTTGCTCTCTTGCTCAATACGCGGAACTGGGTTCTAGTCGAGCCTTATTTGATTTGCAGCACTGTCATGGTCGAAGCATAGCGAGAAGCTATTTGAAATCCATCGGTGACGCAGTGGGAGCCGTCGCTCAAGCGAAAGAACAGGCATAGACCTATGCCCCACCGCAATTAGACAAACCGGTTAAGAGCGTGAGTGTCGGCATAGATGGGACCTGTATGCTGTTGACTGAAGGCGGTTGGCGCGAGTCAATGGTGGGGACTATCAGTCTTCATGATGGCGAAGGGCAAAGACTGCATACCATTCAAATGAGGGCTACGCCGGAGTATGGCAAGAAGAAGTTTCATGGTCGATTTGATCAAGAGTTATCGAAGGTCAAGGAGCGATATCCCAAGGCAAGCTATGTTGCCATAGCTGATGGAGCGAGAAGCAATGGGTCTTATCTGAGGTCTAGAACTGATCGACAGTGGGTGGATTTTTGGCATGCTGTGGGTTATCTGGGTCAAGCCGCCGATGCGCTATTTTCGGGAAAAAGACAGCGTGTTGCACGTAAAGAGTGGCTTGACCAAGCCTGTCATCGACTTAAAAGCCAATCGGGTTCAGCGACCCGGCTATACAATGAGCTAAAAGAGCACCTTGACAGTGGGTCGTTTAAAAAGACCGATAAAGAGCACTTATTGGCATCGGTCACTTATTTTAAGAACAACAAATCCAAGATGCATTATTCTCGGCCTCAGTCAGACCATTTACCGATTGGGTCGGGTGTGACTGAAGCGGCTTTAAAACATGGGTTAAGCAGCGCCTATGCAACTCAGGGATGCGCTGGAAGGAGGCAGGGGCTCAAGCCGTTCTGTCATTGCGTGGGTTGACCCACACGGATGCTCGTTGGGATCAATTTTGGCGTAAGCTTGATCAATATGGGTTTGATTGAGTCGCTTAATTACATCATATTGAGAGCACACCCGCTTTGGACATATCCATCGTCACACATTCGATACCTTTTTTGGCGTCATCCGCCAACGTATCAAAATACTCATTGAGGCTGTCGCTTTTACGATCATCAGCGACATGGATAACGACGCCTTTATCGTGGTCGGTCACTACTGTGACGTATTCGTGGTGCTTTTGAAAAGAGGTCTCATCGACAGCTAGTCGTTTTGGAGGTTGGGCATCCCTGCGAGCAAGACCTCTTGTTCACGGCACGTTGCCCAATACCATCAATGGCGTTCCAGCTAAGCTTCATTGGTCGTGCAACAGCCTTGGTTGTTGCCTCTTTGAGCCAGTCAATGACCCAGGCTTCGAACAGGGCTGTATATCGGGAGTCTGATTCAGCCCAAGGGACGTCAATGGCCAACACCTTGTGTTCAGGGCATTGGACACGGGGAACACGGGCGACGAGGATAGTTTGGAACTGACAGGTATCCAAATGCCGCCACTTCTGGATAATGTGGTCGTAACCCGGACAGGGCTTAGCGCAAACACGGCATTGGCAGCCTTTTTTGCCAGTGTGCTCAATAACACTGCTGTCCCATAAACTTTCATGAGAATGTAAACTGCATCTGTAACTGAGTTTCAATAGGGCCTGGAGGGTCTCCTTCGAGTAGTCCCCACAGGTCTCTTCGCTCAAATATGTGACTTGAAAGAGTCTAATAATCTGTTGAATGCTTAAATCGAGTTTGCTACAGAATTTCAAGTAAGCAATCATTAAATACATACACATAGCGACCCATACTTTGAGTCATGACAGCGTTTTTTGACGTGCCTACGAATGACTTAATCTTCAAATTTTGTTTGATACATTTGAAGAATAACTCGATTTGCCAACGCGACTTATAAATATCTACAATGGTTTTGGCGGCCAATTCGAATTGATTGGTGAGAAAGACGTAATGCTTGCCGGTCTGTGGGTCACTATAACCCATCCGGCGCAACTTAATCGGGCAGGTATCGGCTTTAGGGCCGGTTAAAATCAGCGTCTGATCTGAGGTAATGCCCTGCTCTTTATTCACCGGATGGCGAGAAATCACTCGGTATTTTGTATTGGCTTTTGACCGGGTGACAAAATAAATCCCCTTTGAATTGAGCAAGTTAAACCACGTGAAGTCCGTATAGCCACGATCAAACACCACAATAGAACCCACATCCAGTTCCAAGTTACGGCCTTGTGTAATATCTTGTTGTTTGCCTTCGGTAATGGTCATAATAGCCGGTAAAAAACCATCATGGTCCAGACCAACATGTCATTTAATCGCGCCTTTGGTCTTACGAAATTTGGCCCAAGGAAATAGTGATAAGCATAAATCGATGGTCGATGCATCCAAGGAATAAAGCTTATTTTTAAAGCGAAACCCATCCTTAAGCGCCAAGCTTCGACATCGTGCCAGTAGCTTCCAAAATAATCCTTCGTAGAGTGGATAAGGCTGTTGCTCGTTAACACGAGCCAGAGAACTTCGGCTGACCTTAGCGATACCCAAATGGTAACTTTTGCGGCGTTGTTTATCCAAGTTGCTGACAATATCTCGCAAACTACAACGACCGGCGAGTTGGGCAAAGCTCAACGCCACAAACTGTGACCCGCGTGACATTGTCCTCAATACACGGCCTTTATGATGGGTTTTTGCGGGGGTTTCAAATTCATGTCTAGAAATCAGTTTCAGTAGCTGTGAAAATACGCTGTTGCTGTGACTCAAGGCTACTATCCTATTGATATTGAAAGATATTCTGAGCCTCCATTCTAACAAATCAGCGCAGGATAGTCTTTAATTCTAAGCTCATGTAAAAGTTTATGGGACAGCAGTGGCTCAATAAAGACTTTAACCTGTTGCGCCTGAAGGGACAGCTCGACATCAGACACGAACCATGGTGTTTCAATACCTAGTATTTGAGAATAAAGTTTCTTGTCGCGCATTATAGAGGATTTTCTGGGAGGTTTGTTGCGTCAAAATCGATTACCGGATTGGCAGTTTAAGCAAGCGGTGGATGCATTGCGTTTATTATTGGTTGATTTGACCAATACGCCTGTGGGTCAAGCAGTAGATTGGTTGTTTTGGCGCGAAGCGGTCCGGTCGCTGGAACCCAATCATGCAACATTGGCGCGAACAGAACTCGTGGCTGATTTAACCGAGCGTGTTGCGCATCAAACCGGGCTGGATGAGGCCTATCGGGCTTCGTTGCAGCAGATGTTGAGTCTGATTCGTGCGCGTCATTGTTCAATCCGCACCGAACAAACCTACATGGGGGCACCTGCTAAAAATAGTCATTTTTTCGTGAGTGCAAGGAAGCACCGCGCACACAACCGCAGTGTAATAGGGGCACCTCTAAAAATTACGATTTTGACATTTCTCTAGATCTTAAGTGACTGATTTTATTGATCGTCAGGTTTCAGAATGTGAATTATTAGAGGTGCCCATAGGTCCTACATGAGGATTCGAGCACGGCGCTGACGCCGCAATCGCGGAAACAGTGCATTTTTAGAGCTGCCTTTTAGTCGATTAGGTACTAGCGGTGAGAGACTCATCGAGAATTTCCGTGGGCATGCTGGGCCTAGCTCCGGTCGAAAAAGCGGTAGCCAAGGCAATATTGAACATGTCTTTGCGTGGTACCGTATTTTTCGAGTCCTACGTGCTATCCGAGGTTCGCGGCGCTGACATCCTCATCATTGATGTAGATATGCCCCAAGCCATAGAAGCGCTGCTCGCCTATCGTAAAATCCACTTCAATGACCCCACCCTCATCGCCATCGCCATCGGCAACGGCGGTGCCCCGCCGCAGAGCGAAGTTCAGCTACCGCGCCCGCTGCTCGCCTCTGCGCTGCATGAGACCTTAAGCCAAATCGGCGCCGCCTTGTTGGTCGACAAAGAAGAGGCCACCAATACGCAGGCGGAATTCCCCGATGGACGGGTACTCATCGCCGATGCCCAGGCAAAGCGTGTCGGTGACTTGCGCAACGCGCTAGCGCGGGTAGTCGGACGCATCGACCTCGCCCGCTGCGGACAAGCAGCAGCCACACATATAAGCACCGGTGCTCTCGATGTGGTCGTGCTAGACACGGGCCTGGAGGATCCGGATGCACACAGCCTCTGTGCGGCGGCCAAGAGCCACTCGAACGCGGCAGTCATCATGTTGGTGGATGCTGACGCTTCGACGGATCGCAACGAAGCCATGAAAGTTGGCTGCGATACCTATCTCATTCGGCCCGTAAACCCTCTCATCTTGCAGGAGGTTGTAGCGGAGTACCTCAACGAGCGATGAAGTCGAACTATCCCGAGTCCTAGAGCGCGACAACAACGCATCCACGGCAAACCCGGACGTTTCCAACCCGTACCGGATCGACATTAGAGTCGACGACACTGCCGCTACGGAAGCGCGCGCACAATTAACCGCGCTCCTCGATACCCACATCATGTCGTGCAATGCGATCGGGCAACTCGGAAAAACCACCACCGAGGAGGAGGGCGTCCAAGAGAAGGACGCCAAAAACATAGGGCGGCGCAACGCGGCGGATATGCTTGCTGCCGAACCCGCCGCCGGCGTGAAGATAGATACGCAGGAAGTCTTGGAGGCCGACAGCGGCCTGATCACAGCGTTTGGCTCTACCGGCGTCGATCTCATGTTCGCCTTGGGCGTGGAAACCGCTGCGGACAGCGCGTCCAAGTTGCCGCTACTGGATACTTTGCTGATTTGGCTGACGGAAGTCGTCTCGGAACATCCCGAGCACTATCACGTAGAACGCTATTGCGACGTGCTCTTGCGGCTGGCCGAGGAGGCCGCAGAACTCGGCCTGGCGGGTCTGACAGCGATGACTTTACGCCTGCGGCGTCAATTACTACGCTTGGATCGAGACGAACTGGCCGATCCGCAACTGCGCCTTAGCCTGCTGGAATGGCCCATGAGTGTGGCCTCCTACGCGGACAAACCCACCAACCGGCATCACGTGGATGCACTCATGCGCCATCTCGCTGTTGCCCAATTCGAACTCGACACCGATCTGGACGGGCTTGATCGTATAGAGCGGCTACTGCTCGAAAAGACCCGAGCGCAGAACATAGAGCGGCCCGCTGACCAGGTCGAATTCATCCGCCAAGCCGGCGACAGTGTGTTCCTCGCCGGCCAGTCCTACGCCATGTTAAGTCTTTTGCTGCGCCAGTTCGAGCGCTTGACCAAAGCTTGGAAAAACAGGGCCTATAGTTGGCGGCGACTGGCAGGACAAAAAAATTTACCACCGCAGGCTATGCCGGTGGCACAAACGTTACGGCGAGTAGAACGGCAGCTTATCGATCTATGGCAAGTGGCGCAGTCCCATCAAAAGCTTTGCCGGGAACAGCACGAGCATTGGGTGCATGGCCTCAGCATCAGTGCCGGCGAGGCCTTCCGCGACGTGGAGTTCGCCATGCAGGCGGCCGCCAACGAGCGGCGCTGCGTATTTGCCACCGAGATACACGGCCGCACCGTGCGTATAGACGACGAAGCCATAGCGGTATTGCGTGAGCCGCTGATCGAGATGGCCTGGTGGCTCGTTCGCCACGGCCTCACCCAACCGGCAGCGCGGATTGATCCGAAGCGGGATCTGGCGCTGCGTTACACACAGCGCCAGCAAGATCTGTTCATCGAGTTTTTGTGTGAGGTGCCGCTATTGGCGGTGGCCGCCAAGGCGTTCCCTAGCGCCGTGGACGACAGGTGGAACCGCAAGTTGGAGCGCCATCTGCTCGCATGCGCCGGGCGCAATAGCGTAGGGAGCGAACAGCTTGACCATTACGCCGAAGTGTTTTCCTCGCTGCACCGGGGAGTCCAGCGCCTCGGCGGTCAGTGCCATATGCGTTATGCAGACCAACAGCTTTATCTTCAGGTGCGCATCCCCGGCTGGCTGACCCATACCGAAGGCCGGCTGGTGCCCGCTGGCGGCGACCTGCTGACAGTACGTGAATCGGGTATAGAACAGCTAGAGGACGTGTCCGTTCATGATGTCAAAGGCAATAAGCTCCAGCGCATCTCCATTGGCAGCAAACCCTACCGGGTGTTCTGGCTGCATCGGCTACTCGGCCTGGATGTCAACCGCAGCACCCAGGATTTGCTCGGTTGCAAAGCAATGCTGACCCGTGCATCCGGCGCCATGGTTGCGGTACTCGCCGGAGGCGTGTCCGAGGTGCTGCGTTTCTCGGTGCGAAGTGTTGGAGAGCGCCTGCCTAAGGTCCCTGGGATCGTCGGTGCGACGGTGCTGATGGGAGGAGAACTCTCCCCGATCATCGATTTGCCGACCACTATCAGGGCTTATGTAAGGGAGGCAACACAAGGCAACGGAAGCTAGGCTGAGCGTTGTGCTGCGGACCAGGTGCGGCGCCAGAGATCTGCAACGCTGGCGTCTTCAACGCGGAATAACCAAACCGAGCGGCGTAGCTGGTACCCTATCCCATGGCTTGTACGATCTTCCAGCAGCGAAGTTGACGCCGAAATCCAAACTATGGCTAACGCAGCGCACCGCAACGCCTTCAAGAACCCGCCGTACAAGTCAAGACGCGTTCTACTCATTGATGATTGCCGGGAAACCCTTGCATTGGTACGCCATCTGGTCGGCGTGGCCGTCCCTGAAGCGAAGCTCGCCATCTATGATGCCACCCGCGGATTACCCAAAGACTTAAGCCGCCCGTACAAACTTGACTTGATCCTTCTCGCGCTACACTCTACCGGCGAACCACGCTTCGATTGGCTGAAAGCTCTCGCCGAGATCTCTAATGCGCCTCCCATGGTCATCCTCACGGACATTGAGGATGCCGAGCTGCAGCGGCATGCGCTGGCACTGGGGGCGGCGGACCACATGACCCGGCGCCAGATGACGGTAAGCGCATTTGCTGAACGCATACAGAACATCTGCACTACCCGCAGGCACAACCCTCCCATCACGGGCGTCATCGAAATCAAAAGGGGCTTTACACCTGGTGCCGGCACGAAGCCGGTGCGCAAGATGGTGGCGCGCTCGCGTAAAATTAAACCGCGTCAGCGGACGATTTCAGCGCCGGAGGTCTCAGGTTACGAAGACCTGCAAGAGATCGGGCACGGTGGTATGGCGACAGTTTATCTGGCCCGCCACCAGGGCGAGCAGGTCGTCTTGAAGATCCTGCATGTGGGTGGCGAGGAAAATGAGGTCTTTGTGCGGCGTTTTCTGCGCGAGTTCCGTATCGCCGCGAGACTGGTGCATCCCAACATCGTACGCATCTACGAGCGCGCCTTCGCCAGCGACTTCGCCTACATCGCCATGGAATACTGCAGCGGCGGTGATCTCTCGCAAAAAATCATGAACGGCATGGGTGTAGATGAAGTCGTGGAATGCACCCGCTCCATCGCCAAAGCGCTAGGCGCCGCTCACGGCGCCGGCATTACTCACCGCGATGTAAAACCGGAGAACGTATTATTCCGCGCCGATGGCAGCGTGGCTTTGTCCGACTTCGGCATCGCCAAAGCGAAAGAGGGGGCCGTCTCCCTGACCCGGACCAATGCCCTGGTTGGAACACCTCACTACATTAGCCCGGAGCAAGTCAGGGGCGCGCCGATCGATCACAGGGCCGATATCTACAGCCTAGGCGTGCTGATGTACGAGATGCTGGCCGGACACCGCCCATACCGTGCCGATCGACTGATCAAACTCTTGAACGCGCATTTGTACGCGCCCATACCTGAGCTGCCGGATAATGCTACGCATCTGCAACCGGTACTCGACAAGCTCTTGGCCAAGAAACCGGGCGGGCGTTACCAGACGGCGCAAGAGTTAGCGTCCGCTCTGCCGTAAGAGCAGCGTCTTGCCTGAGTCTCAAGAGGTCCGGGCCCGTTGCGCTGATGAGTTGCTGCGCTTGGCCCGCATGGGCGCCGCTTATCCAACCAGGCTCAGTTTTAGCCGTGCCCTCGTTCGCCGCATGGCCCGCGAGCAGTGGCAGTTCGAGCGTGTGTTATTCGATCTCGACACCGACGGATTCGGCACTGCCGTACTCGCCGTACACCTAGGGCGTAGAACTTACTCATTGGTGGCTTTTAGCCACTATTTGGATCCCGAAAAACGCACCGATCGGGTCATTGCCGAAGCCTGGGACGCCACCTTCAATCTATTCGACGGCTTGCCGGCGGAAGAAGATCTGACTCGCTTGGCGGCCAATACCCCTAAACAGGAAGCGGGCCGCTTCACTGCTAAAGAGCTGGTCCTGGCCCGGGCTAATAAAAGCGTGCGCCTGTTCGAGCACGTGGCCGCCAGTCTGGCCCAAGGCAGGCAACCGTCACCCGATCTCTTAGGGCGAGTTGGCTACCTCATGCGCACAACGGCGGTTTACGGCAACGGCAAGTTTGGCTGCTCCGATCGGGCACGGATCGGTGATCGGGAAGAATTCCGTAGCGCTTTTCAAGTAGAGATGCTCTGCGTCTACCTCATTCGCTGGTTCACCTTCGAGCTAGTGGAGCATATCGCGCGGTGTCGGGGCGGGGAAGCTGCCTGCCGCTTGGATGGCGGTGTCAAACGCTATCTGGGCATCGGCAATGCAACCGGCCTCGGCATGGCACCATTTTTAGTCAGTCATCCGGCGCTACTGCACCGGTGGGTGGAGGCTAAAGAACAAGCGCTAGTGCACGTGTGCGCCCGTCCCAGCGCCACACCGGTTGAGCAAAGCCGATGGCTGGCGCTGTTGCAACGCGCCAACAGCCACATGCACGAATGGAATGTTGACGATCTACAGCAACAAGAACGCATTCAGTGTGTGCGTGAAGAACTAGCTAGCCTAGCGCTCTGGACCGAACGCCATTACCCGCGGCCGTGGCAAGATCACCCGTGGGCCGCGCTCTTCCGCCAGGCCGAGGCGTTCTCGCTCGAAGGTCAAGAACTGATCACGGCGCTTTTGCTAGAAATCGATGATGGTTTCGCCGACACCTTGGCTGACCAACTCTTTACTGATGTCGAAGGAGAGCCACTCGACGTCACCATGACAGTAGGCGAGTTGCGCGCCTTGATAGACACCCACTATCACTGGTTGGAGCGCATCGATTTCTACACCCCTCGCGCCAACAAATTCTTCTGGTATTACTCGAACGAGAAATTCGAACCGCGTCTTGGCCAACGGGCCATCGAAGCAGGTAGCGAACTGGAAATGCCAGTCACGGTGGCTAGAGATGTGCACCGGCTGCGCACCGCTTTGCAAAGCGCGCAGGTGTCAACGCCATTGGCTCATTTCCTGGTCTCCAGACCGCAGCATCGCCATGTGGCGGCGCGGGTCCAGCAGATCAGCCAGCTCGACTACGGGGAAATTCGTGACAACCTCATCGGCGACGGTATGCGTCCCATCGATCTCCTGCGCTTCAAACTCGCTTTCTTCGGCGCCAGCAAGTTCGATCCGAAGTCGGAGCTGTGGACGCGGATTGCCCTATTCCAGGGTGCACCTTCGCCTCAGCAACTCACTGAACCCGACGCTGATGACTGGGCGTTTCCCCTGCAGCCGCGTTGATGTATGCACCTGTCCTTATCCGAACTCAATTTCTATGCCCGACGTGCAGCTTTTGCCACCGGTTTACCCTGGGGCTTCGGCACAGCTTTTGGAGGGGCGCTAACCCGCCTAGCGGCATTTGGCCACGACCCAGCGATAGTGGCGGCACAAGCGCTTACGAACTTAGCTACCGGACGCGCCGGGAGGCTCGCGCACACAGGATTCGAGCAGTCCCATTGGGCGCCTGACACACCAGCTTTTTTATCAGCCGCCTGGGTGGGTCCTTTGGTAGACGATTGGCTGGCATTGAAGGCCAATTCAAAACACGTCTTGCGCATTGAAAATGCCGATCTGCCCCAGCTTTTAAGCGCCTATCTGGCGCCCTGTTCAATTGCTGTAAACGGCGGACCTGCAACCCCGGCGGAAGCGGTATTGGCGAGCCACAACAGTACCGGGCCGGCTTGTATGTTGATTGAAGCTAGCGTTGTTAAAGCCGGTGGACGTCGTAGTGACAGCAGGAAGGATGGGATAGAGGGCGTGGACGTCGATGCTGCTGGATGGGCGGTGGTGCAAGAGTTTTTTGCGCGCTGCAACGTCTTCTCAGATGAGCGATCACGGGCAGCGGGCGCCGGTGCCGGTTTAGTAGACCGCGACTAGGCTCACTCGATTCACTCCCGATCAGTACCACCCTAAGCACAACAACGACGGTCCCAGACCGCCATCGTTAAGCAGCTATCGTTAAGCAGCCATCGTTAAGCAGGCATAGGATCTGCTCTAGTTTCTACGCAGCCAGGGGCGACGCCTTGAGATGATCAGACCAACCAAGCCAAAGCCCAGCAGGGCGAGTGGGGCCGGCTCAGGGACACTCGATGCGTTACAGCCCGCGGTACTTGCGTCACAAAGACGGACAATGAAGTCCGCAGAAGTTCTGTTGCCGTGGGAATCCGCGGCGATCGCTTCCACTGCGTATAGACTACCAACCGTACCGCCAGTGGTATCCCAAGACAACAGACCAGAGCTGTTCAATTCGATGGTGTTACCTCCAATAGCGGCCAGAGAATTGACACCGGATTCAAAAAGGGGCGCAAAGGACCAAGTCACATCATCGCCATCCGGATCAGTCGCACTCAGTTGGAAAGCTTGATTGCCACCCACCGCCAGATCCACGATAGGGGAGAAATTGTCGATTACGGCACTATCGTTGCCGGAACCATCCAGAACGATGGTTTGCGTCATTTGTAAATCACTCGGAGAAGCCGGCTCAGTATTGAGAACCTCGTCCTGATAATAGGCGCCACGCACAACGCCAACTGAAAACGTACCAGCGGTCGAATAAGTGTGGGTAACCTTCTGTTCAACTAAGAGAATGTTCTCATCGGCGAAGACCCCAGTGACTACACCTTCACCGGAGGAAGTGACAAAAACATTAGGGTCATTAAAGAAGATCCTATTGACGGGTACATCTATAGCACCTAAAACATTGTCAATAGTGAACACCATATCTCCAGAATTGAGATTTATATTGTCAAGTATTGAGGTAGCTTGCCAGTATGTCCTGGAGGTAATCTCCACTGTGTTGCTGCCATTGTTCGTAAAGAAGCTGGTGCCGCCGCGGTAGTGATCAGCTAGCGTGTTTGCACTGGCCAGGGCTAAAGCAGCAACTGTAGTAATGCTCAGCACACTCCGTAAAGTTCCGGTTAAAAACGAGGCCATGTTTTTCTCCGATGTTGAATATCGTTGTTTTATACTTGCCTTAACCGTTAGCACTATCCGTGCCAACACCTAAAACACAAAGAAAAACAAAGAGTTGCTAACCCAAAGAAACAACAATATCAGTAAAATGTAAAAGATTCCGACACAATTCGTGGGTCACATCCGTACCTCGTTGGCGAAAATACGGCCCTGCGGGGACTAGCACAAGGGGCCTGCCGGCCGTGTCAGTGCACTCGCCGTACAGATGAGCCCAGCGTCTGTCGCGTAGCCCATCGGTCAGCGAACAACGCGGTCATGGGCCGTCGTTGCCGAGGCGCGATTCGAAGAACTGCCATCCCCCCAAAAACAAATAAAGGGCGCCTCTAAAAATAGTCATTGTTTCGTGAGTGCAAGGAAGCACCGCGCGCACAACCGCAGTGTATAGGTGATACCTGAGGATTCGAGCACGGCGCTGACGCCGCAATTGCGGAAAAAGTGCATTTGTTAGAGGTGCCCTAAAAGCGGTCGTGGCCCATGACTTTGCCTAGACCGGCTCCCGTTGAGATTGCGGCGGCGCTCAAGCACGCAGTAGCACGCGAGTGGGTCCTAGTAACGAAGTTAAACCCGTCTCATTGATGATAGCGCAAGGGATAATAGCGGAAGGAATCCCTTAGAAAGATAAGTGTAAGATTTCCCGACACCGGGAGGAGCAGCGAACACCGGGCATTGGCTACCTCGAAGTGCTTGCTGCACTCGCGAGCGGATCAAACGCGCGGCACAACAACTTGCCCATCACGCAACAGCCATCCACCGGCCCCTTCACCACCACCGAGCGCATCATCATCACCGTGCCGGTGCTGGCTGCGTCCTTGCTGCACGCCGTCAATATGAGCACGGCCTATGTTGCCCTGCCCAATATCCAAGGCAACCTATCGGCCACACCGAGTCAAATCGGCTGGATTATCACTGCTTTTGTAGTCGCAAGCGCCATCGGCACCATCGTCACCGGCTGGCTGTCCGGTCAATGCGGACGGCGCAATGTGTTTCTCGCATCGATCGCGGGCTTTACGGTGACCGCACTGATGTGCGCCTTCGCCTCCAGCCTCAACGAGTTGGTGCTATACCGCGCCATCCAAGGCTTCGTCAGTGCGCCGCTGATGCCCATCTCCCAGTCCATCATGCTAGACACTTATCCGCGCGAGCGGCACGGCTTCGCCATGAGCATCTGGTCCATGGGCATGATCATGGGCCCCGTGATCGGACCTACCGTGGGGGCATTGCTGACGGAGTGGTACAATTGGCGCTACCTGTTCTTCATGAACGTACCCCTGGGCATCATTGCCTACACCGGTATCTGGTCAGTGCTGCCGGACGCACGGCAGAGCAAAGCCAAGCTGGACTGGACCGGCGTTAGCGCCCTCATCATCGCCGTCGCCGCGCTGCAACTCATGCTTGACCGGGGGGGCAAAGCTAGGGTTGGTTCGAATCACTGGAGATTCAAATCGAGGCGGCCGTGGCCGCCGGTGGCTTTTATATAGTTCGTGGTGCACTGTTTAACGGCCACCAACCCCTACCTGAACCTCAGGCTCTTGCAAGATCGCAACCTCGTGGTCGGTTTATTCCTGATATTCGTGTTCGGCATCTGTGCGTTTTCCACCATGCTGGTGCTGCCGCTCTTCTTGCAAACGGTGCAAGCAAAGCGGTCGAGTTCTGGCACACTGCCAGACGGCTGCGGCGCCTGCGGGAGAGAGTTCGTGTCAGGACAATACGGCTACATCATTGTGGGAGCAGGCTTGGCGGGGCAGTGCTGGCCAAGCGTCCGAGCGCGAAATCCGGTAACAAAGTGCTGTTGCTGGAGGCTGGCGGCAAGCGGGTGAATGCAGACTCGGCCACGCCACGCCGCGGCACTGGCCGCCGCCGGCGTAGAGGCCGCCAGCCGGCGCTGGCGAAGGTGCCGCGCTTGGCGCCGCGGGCGGTAGCCAATCCGTTTCCACCGCTGCAAATCCTGAGCGACGATCAGGTGGAGAGCATCCATGGGGCATCACTCATAGTCCTGCGTGATCATGGCCTCAAGGTGTTGGATGCAAGCACGCGGGAACGGCTACGCCACGCTGGTGCCGGGATCGACGATAAAGCCATGGTGCGCTTCGATCCGGACATGGTCATGGAATATATGGCCAAGACCTCCGGCGCATTCGACTTACGCGCCCGCAATCCCGCGCACAACGCGCACATGGGCGGCAATCGCATCAACTTCACGCCGGTACAAGGCCCCTCCTTCGTCTCCTGCCTCAACCGAGGCCGCCGCGCCGGCACCTACGCCGAGATGTGCGATTTCCTGCGCCTGGTCCATTGCCTGGGTATCGTCAACATAGGCACGGCCAGCCCCTTCGAACCCTTGGATCTGCCGGCGCACACACGGCATCTGGACAAGTACTACGCTGCTATTACCTGCCACGACAAGCTCTGGAATATCTCCTTGCTGGGAGGCTTCAGGGCCCGCGACGGCCTCGCCATGGTGCGCATCGCCCACGGCTTGGAAGCGGACGCGGCGCTGCCGGCACCGGCCGCCTTCGGCAACATCAACACCAATTCACCGCGGCAACTGGACGCCAATATGAGCGACGGATTGACCGTGCTCGCGCAAGCCGGCCAGCCGGTGGTGGTGACGCCGTTTACTTTGCTGGGCGCCATGGCCCCCACCACATTGGCCGGCGCCTTGGTGCAGCAAAACGCCGAAGCGCTGGGGGTCATCGTACTCACACAAGTGATACGGGCCGGAACGCCGGTGATCTATGGCGGCTTTACCTCGAACGTGGACATGAAGTCGGGTGCGCCCGCCTTCGGCACTCCTGAATACTTCAAGTGCACCGTCGCTGGTGCCCAATTGGCGCGGCGCTACGGACTGCCGTTTCGGGCCAGCAATACCAACGCCGCAAATGCGGTAGACGCGCAAGCCGCCTACGAGAGCCAGATGTCTTTGTGGGCGTGTGTCATGGGTCATACCAACCTCATCAACCACGGCGCTGGCTGGTTGGAGGGCGGTCTTACCGGATCGTTCGAAAAGCTCATCATCGATGCGGAAATGTTGCAGATGATGGCTGAGCTGCTAGAACCCATCGCTACTGATGCCGAGCAACTGGCCGTGGAGGCCATCGCCGCGGTCCCGCCTGGTGGCCATTTTTTCGGTGCCGATCACACCTTGGCACGCTACAAAGACGCCTTCTATACACCGCTAGTATCGGACTGGCGCAACTTTGAATCCTGGTCCGAAGCGGGCTGCCCTACGACGGCGGAGCAGGCGAACCGCGTGTGGCAAGCACTTTTAAAAGAATACGAGCCGCCGCCTTTGGATCCGGCGCTGAACGAAGCGCTGCAAGCTTACATGGCCAAACGCAAAGAGGAGATAACCAAAGGAATAGACACTGAGCGGGATGGACACTGAGCGGGATGGACACTGAGCGGGATGGACGATGAGCGCTGAGTCCGCCGGCACATGGCGAAGCGCCTTCGCCGCACTGATGGAGCGCCGTGCCATCGCCATGCTCTTTTTGGGTTTCTCCGCCGGTCTACCGCTTCTGCTCATCTTCGGCACGTTGTCGGTCTGGCTGCGCGAGGCTGGTGTGGACCGGGCCACCGTCACTTTCTTCAGTTGGGCCGCCCTCGGTTACTCGTTCAAATTCGTCTGGGCGCCGCTGGTTGACCGCTTACCCATAGCGGGCTTGACCGCCCGGCTGGGGCGCCGCCGGGGCTGGCTGCTGCTATCCCAAATCGCCCTGGCCGGGGCGCTGCTTTTGACCTCTGCTTTCGATCCGCAAACCAGCCTCACCCTGACCGCCGCGGGCGCCCTCATAATCGGCTTTTGCGCCGCCACCCAAGATATCGTCATCGATGCTTACCGCATCGAATCGGCGCCGCCCGAGCTGCAATCCATGCTGTCGTCCATGTACATCGCCGGCTACCGCATCGGCATGCTCGTAGGCGGTGCGGGCGCTTTGCAGTTGGCCTCGGCATGGGGGGGCGAGGCGTATGTTTACAGTGCCTGGCGCGGCACCTATCAGATGATGGCACTGGCCATGCTGGTGGGCATTATCACCACTTTGTGCATACCTGAGCCGGCCCATCAAGATAACCATGCCGATACGCTACACGGCACCCGCGCATACGGCTTATTCGTGCTGACTTTCGCCGTGTGCGCGGCCGCCTTCGTTGTTGTTTTCAGTGCCTCGGGCGCTTCGTTCAAATGGCTGGCTAGTCAACTCCATGAGCACCACCACCTGCACCGGAACATCGCCGGTTTCTTGAGCGAAAGCGGGCGCCTGGTCGCGTCCGTGGCGGGCGCCGGACTCGCTGCGTGGCTCTGTGTTCAGGCCAAAGTCGTGCCGGCGGCGCACATTCGTGTCACTTATATCGCGCCAGTGGCCGACTTTCTTGAACGGCACGGGCGCACCGCCGTCGTTGTGCTGTTGCTCATCGGCAGCTACCGCATCGCCGATATCGTCATGGGCGCCATCGCCAACGTGTTCTACCTGGACGCCGGTTACACCAAGGATCAGATCGCCACCTACTCCAAGTTCTGGGGCCTGTGGGCCACTATCGCCGGCGGCTTCCTGGGCGGCATTCTATCGCTGCGCTTCGGTGTCTACCGCATTCTATTCCTGGGCGCGGTGCTGGCGGCGGTCACCAACCTGCTATTCGCATGGCTGGCTATGCAAGAAGCCGACACCGTCCTCCTCGCCGGCGTCATCATCGCCGACAACTTGAGCGCGGGACTGGCCGGCGCCGCCTTTGTCGCTTATCTATCCAGCCTGACCAACGTCTCTTTCACGGCCATGCAATACGCCCTGTTCAGTTCCATCATGACCTTACTGCCCAAGCTTTTGGCCGGTTATTCCGGCACCATGGTCGATGCCATGGGATATGAGCGTTTCTTCATTCTCACCGCGCTACTCGGCCTACCCGTGCTACTGTTGACATGGCTGGCCGCCCGCTTGCAGCGGGCTCGTCAAAACCGGTAGCGGATGCCCCGCTCGAAATTGGCTTCGTACTCAGCCAAGCCCGCTTCCTTGCCGGTGAACAACTTGAGTTGCTCAACGCCCTGCGCCACTAACATCTCGCGGCCCCGCACACAGGTGATGCCGGCCTGCGCCGCGTCGGCCAGGAACTGCGAGTTGGGGTTCTGATACAGCATTTCGAACGCTAGCTGGCCGCTTCGCTTGAATATCTCCTTGGACACGGGCGACGGATCATCAGGCTGGGTACCGAGGGTGGTGGCGTTCAGATAAACATCGAACGAGTCGTCTATAGCGGACAGTAGCGCTCCACTCACCCCCAACGCCTCAGCTACCGCACCACCGCGTTCCTGGTCACGGTAAAAAAGATGAGGAACAGCACCACCATCGGCAAGTGCCTCCACCGCACCACGGGCGGCGCCGCCATTGCCGATGACGGCTACCTTGAGCCCTTTGACGTCCGTGTGCTGGGCGATGGGTACGATAACGCCGTCGAAGTCGGTGTTATAAGCGCTGACGCGAGTCCCCTCAACGGTGCGTCGAATAACCCAGGTATTGGCGGCCCCACAGTTTTTACTGCGAGCATCCGCTTCATCGGCCAGGCGTAAAGCGTCTTCTTTAAACGGCGTGGTAATACTCAATCCGTCGATGCGCAAAGACCCCAAGCTGGCATGCAGATCATTGAAATCATCGGTTTGTAGCGGCACATAAACCGCATTCAAGCCGTGCGCCGTGAAACCCGGATTGTGCAAAAAAGGCGAAAACGAAGTGAGCGAGTGAGTGCCCGCTATACCGTAGACCCGGGTGTCACCATTCAACTCATGGACCCGATAGACCTCCAGCAACTCCGCCATAGCCACCTGCCCCGGCGCCACACTCTTGCCCAAAGCGGCGTAGGTAATAGGCGCGCCGTAAGCGATCGTGAGGATGCGGCTGGCCGCACCGCATGGCCCCATGGCAAAACCGATGCGGGCCGGCGCCCCGGCAGGCCGTGCCTCCACCCACTGCAACATACGGGCGGCATCACTCAATTTAGCCGCCAGCGGCACCACCTTGAGCGCCAGCGGACCGGCGGCGGTCATCGCGTCGGTCAGCGATTGCAACCGCGCCGCACTCAACATGCCATCGAAATCGTGATAACTGAGTACTACCGGCGCCGATACTTCACTCAACAGCGCCTCGGCGGCAGGCGTGCCCCATTCCACGTCCACCACATCGGCGCCCGCCCCCAAAGCCTTGCGGAGCAACGCGGCCCGCTCGTCCTCGGAGCCATCGAAAGTGCCGCCATGACTTCGATGGCGCAGGGTAAACAAACAACCCAGTCCGTCTTGCGCCGCTTTTGCCGTCAGCCCGAGCAAGTCATCGACGCTCACACCGGCGGACAGCAATAAGTCGGCCCGCAACTCAACACACGTCAAACCGTGCTGGCGTGCCAGCGCGAGTTGTGCAACATCTTCGGCGACGATACCGATGACACCGGATATAGGAAACGAACCATTCATGAGCTAATCATTGGTGAATCGGGGGCAATCAATGACAGTAAGTACTCACCATAACCGCCATTCATGAGCGGCTTGGCCAAGGCTTGCAACGCAGCGTCATCGATCCAGTTATTGCGCCAGGCGAGTTCTTCGATACAGGCAATCTTCTGTCCCTGGCGCCGCTCCATCGCCGCGATATAAGAAGAAGCATCCAGCAGAGAATCATGGGTGCCCGCGTCCAGCCACGCAAATCCCCGCCCCAGCGTCTCAATGCTGAGGCGCCCCGCGCACAGATAGGCGCGGAGCACATCGACAATCTCCAGTTCACCGCGCGCGGACGGCTTGAGTCCCCGTGCGACCTCCACCACGGCGGCATCACAAAAATAAAGGCCGGTCACCGCCAAGTTAGAGCGCGGCTTGACCGGTTTCTCCTCGAAACCGAGCGCACGGCCCTCGCCGTCAACTTCCACCACCCCGTAGCGGTTGGCATCTTTCACAGCATAGGCGAAAGTGGTAGCCACCTCCTCACGGGCATTGGCCCTGCGTAAGCGCTCACTTAAACCGGGGCCATAGAAAATATTGTCCCCCAACACCAGCGCCACGCTCTCACCGGCCAAAAATTCCTCGGCGATCACGAACGCCTGCGCGATCCCCTCGGGCTTGGTTTGCTGCGCGTAACAAAATCGCATCCCCAAGGCCGCGCCGGCGCCGAGCAGGGCCTCGTAGCGGGGCAGATCCTGCGGCGTCGATATCACCAACACCTCGCGGATCCCAGCCAGCATCAGCACCGACAAGGGATAGTAGATCATGGGCTTATCGTAGATCGGCATGAGCTGCTTACTGACGGCGATGGTCAGAGGATAGAGCCGGGTGCCGGAACCGCCCGCGAGGATGATGCCTTTGCGCGCCATCAAGATGTCTCAGAGCAAAAGCGCATGATAACCGGCCCGCATGAGTGGCTGGAACGTGCACGCAGCAAACGGGTCAAAGCGCACGTCCGTACCGGTAGCGAGAGTGACTGGACTTCGGTTCGCTTGTACACCCAGGGGTTGCGGCGCTTCACGTTGGCCTTTGACGGCTCGATGCCAAGTACTGGGCACCACACTCAGCGCACGGTCCAGTCGCTTCGGGCCATTTTCCACCTTGACACACGATTGCCCATCGCCGCCCCAACACGATCCGCAGGCGCCTAAACCAACCCTGGCCCAGTGGGCGGATTGGCCACCGCCGCCCGATTCACTTAAGCTCAACGCGCCCGCGGCACCGCCGCAGGCACTAATATGTCACTACCTCAAGGTGCGGGAGATAGTTATGCTTATTGTCAATCCATCGTTCGGCCAGCAGGCCGGCGGCGGCGAGGTGATTGAGCGCCAAGCCATCGACTGGCGCAAGGACGCCATCGCGCTGTTCTCCAACTCCAAGCCGAACGCCCGGGAATTGTTGGAAGGGATTAGGGCAAGCTTGGCGCCACAGCGCTCCATCGACAACATCGAATACGTCGCCAAGGCGAGCGTCAGTCAGCCGGCGCCCGACGAGGTCATCGAGCACGTCGCCGGCAACTACCGGGCCGCTCTGCTCGCCATTGCCGATTGAGGCTCGTGCTCGTCGTGGAGTTTCCATGACAGCATCGAATTGGAAAAGCGCGGCGTCACCACTTACCTGATCGCCACCGAAACCTTTGCACCGTTGGTGCGGGCGCAGGCGCAGGCGCGCAAAGTGGATGCACGGCTCATCGTCGTCAAACATCCGATCGGTGGGCTCAACGCCGAGGAGTTAGCGGAGCGCATCGATACCGCCTCCAGCAAACTGCACGCAGCCATTAACGCGGCGGGCTAATTGACTGCCGCGTTGGCTACCGGGCCTGCACCGCGGGCGCGCAAGGGTTTTATTGTCAATCGCCTATTCTCAAGGGCACCAGTGGTGTTTTATGGATCCAGCCAACGAAGAATGTATCGACATCGGCGAGATGAGTCCCGACGAGTGGAATGAATTCGCCATCGAGCAGGGGTGGAGTGACGGTTTTCCGTTAGCGATGCCCACGGCGGCGGCAGTCGCCAAATTCACCGATATCTGCCGGGGCGACAACGAGCCCTTCGCGCCCCTCTCGCCGCGCCAGGTGCTACCTACCCTGCCAGCCATGGCGGCCAACGCGGTGATGGCCGGTTGCCGGCCTGAGTATTTTCCCGTGGTAATCGCAGCGCTGCGGGCAGTGTTGCAACCGGACTACAACTTGCACGGCTCCTTGGCCACTACCCATTCATGCGCGCAGATGTTGCTGGTAAACGGCCCCGGCCGAACAGCGCTGGGCATCAACTGTTCCGGCAACTGCTTCGGACAAGGCTGGCGCGCCAACGCCACCATCGGCCGGGCGCTACAGTTGATCTTGCTGAACATAGGTGGCGCCAAGCCAGGCGACATGGATCGCGCCACCCAAGGTTCCCCGGCTAAATTCGCCTTTTGTTACGGAGAGAACGAAGAAGAAAGCCCGTGGCAGCCCTATCACGTGCGCAAAGGTTTTGACGCCAACGATACGGTGGTAACACTGATGGCCGGCGAAGCACCCCATAACATCAATGATCACGGCAGCACCAGCGGCAAGGGCTTGCTGACCACCTTCGCCGCCACCCTCTCCCAACCCGGTGCCAACACCATCTACGCCAAAGGCCCTTATTTCCTCATCATCGGTCCGGAGCACGCCGCCACCTTGCACCGGGATGGCTATTCCATCAAGGACATCCAAGCGCAGATCTACGAGCGCTCCAAAGTGCATGTATCCCGGGTAGCGGCGGAAAATCGGGACAGCTATGCGGCGTGCGGCCACCTGCCGGTCAACGATCACTACTACCTCACCCAGTCGCCAGCGGAAATACACATAACGGTCGCTGGCGGTCCCGGCAAGCATTCCGCCTACATTCCCTCGTTCGGGGCCACCGCGGCCGCCTCCGCCCGGGTCAATAGATAAGTAACCCCCCACCGGAACAACACACAGCCCATGCGTGATGACATCGAACTACCGGTGGACTATCCACTATTCGACGATTCGGTGAGTTTCGAGGACTGTCAATCGCGGTTGCACGCGCTTGGGTTGGGCGATGGACTGCCCCTGGTACCACCCACCAAGGCGCGGCTGGCCCGCATGTTGGAGGGCGTGCGCGAACCGGCCACTAGTTGGGGAAATCTGCCGCCGTTGATGGGGGAGCTGCGGCCTGACGCCTTAGGGTATCAATGTGTGCTGGCCGGCTGCCCACCGGCCGGATTAGGGCTCGTCATGACCGCCCTGCACGCCTGCCTAGAACCACAATTCAACCTGCTCGGCATCACCACCACCACCGGCACAGCCGCCGTCGCCATGGTGGTACACGGACCCTTGGCGCGGGAGTTGGGCTTGATCTCGTCGTCCAATTGCCTAAGGTCCCGGTGCCCATGCCAACGGCGCCTTAGGCCGCGCCCTCAGTCTGGCACTGCGCAATGTGGGCGGCGCCAAGGAAGGGGGGTGGGCGATATGGCCACCATGGGCCAGTCGGGCAAGTTCAGCTTCTGCTTGGCGGAGACGGCGAATGCACCCCTGCCATCCCTCAGCGAGCGCCGCGGACTGGACAAGGAGCGAAGCGCCGTAACGGTTATGGGTGTCTCGGGGACAGCGGAAGTGCTGCCGCTCGAAGAGGCGCAGACAGGCCAAGCGGCGCAGACAGGCGATGCTATTTTGGGCGATGCTATTTTGGCGCCTATCGCCGCCGCCATGGGTAGCGCCATCGGTGTATCGGGGACGAGAACGCGTACCGGCCGTGGCGAGCAGATCTTCTTTCTTCCCCCTGAGTTGGCCGGGCGGTTGACCGCGTGCGGCTGGACCCTGGCCGCCATGCAAACTTATCTCTTCGACCATGCCCGCGTGCCGCCGCTGGCGGCCGGCACGGCGGGTGGCAACGAGCGGGCAGCCCGCTCAGCCGAGGCCATCCAGCCCATAGTGACCGGTGGCCCCGGCATCAAAATGACCTATGCGCCGCTCTGGTCCGGTGGCACGGTAACGGTCACGCGCGCCGTCCCCTCTACCCTATAAACAGATCCCACCCTATAAACAGGTCCCACCTTGCACCACGTACAAGACCAAACGGAACAGGCCATTCGCGGTTATATGGACGCCATCGGCTTGGGCTCATGGGCCATTCAAGTCTTCTTGGTAGTGCTGATAACGGCCATCTTGAGCTTCGTCATGCGCCGCGTCTTCGAGCGCGTGCAAAGAACCCTGGAACGCACCCAGACCGTGTGGGATGACAGCATATTCTGGGCCCTGCGCCGGCCACTCAGAGCCTTCGTCTGGATCGTCGGCCTGAGCTTTGCCGTACAGATCATGCAGCACGAATCCGGCGCCGTCATTTTCGCGGCCATCAACCCGCTGCGCGATATCGCCATCATCACCGTCATCGCCTGGTTCCTCGTACGCTTCATCCGGCGGGCCGAGACCAATCTGATCGAATCCAGCAGTGCGGATGGCACCTCCTTCGACCGCACCACGGTGGACGCCCTCGCCAAACTGCTGCGTCTCTCCGTGATCATCACCGCCGCCTTGGTCGCGCTTCAGACGCTAGGCTTCAGTATCTCCGGGGTGCTGGCTTTTGGTGGCGTGGGTGGCATCGCCGTTGGTTTCGCCGCCAAGGATCTGCTGTCCAATTTCTTCGGCGGCCTCACCATTTATCTAGACCGCCCTTTTGCCGTGGGTGATTGGATTCTCTCACCCGATCGCAGCATCGAAGGAGTGGTGGAGAACATCGGCTGGCGGCGCACACTCATCCGCAAATTCGACACCCGGCCGCTCTACGTGCCCAACTCCACGTTCACCAACATCGCTGTGGAAAATCCCTCCCGGATGAACAACCGGCTGATCCACGAGACCATCGGTGTGCGTTATGAGGACGCCGCCGCGGTGCGGCGGATCGTCACCGCAGTGGAGATCATGCTGAAAACACACGACGGCATCGACGGCGATAATCTCTTGATGGTGAACTTCAATCAGTTCGCGCCGTCATCCTTGGATTTCTTCATCTGGTGCTACACCCGCACCACGCAATGGGCCCTCTATCACACGGTGAAACAGGACGTCTTGCTCAACATTCTGGACATCATCCACCAACACGGCGCCGAGGTCGCTTACCCAACCTCGACCGTGCATATTGCGCAGGGTGCAAGCACCGGCGGCGGCGCTAGCGCTCCCGGCCACGGTAGCGCCGGCCACGGTAGCGGTAGTACCCTGTGATGTAGCGCCCTGTGATCTGGTAATCGAACAGCCGTCGTATATCACATCCTGCTCGGTGCGCTCGAACGCGGCGGCGAGTTTGTCGTAGAACGGGCTCGATGCACCCGCAAGTGTCAGCCGCGCGCCCTTATCACAGTGTTATGGAGAAGGCACCGTCACCCCGATCATGGTGTCACGCGTGACCAGCCCCGCTAGTGCCGCTACCTCCCAGTCCTGCGTTCCCGCAGGCCGCTCGGGCAACACCAGATACCGTAGATCAGCGGTACTGTCGTGCACCCGCACTTCCTTAGTGTCCGGGATCACGGTGCCGAACTCGGCCAACACGGCGCGCGGCTCGGCCACTACCCGGGCGCGGTAATTACGGCTCTTGTACCAATCGGGCGGAATGCCCAGCAGGGCGCGCGGGTAACACGAACACAGGGTGCACACCACTACGTTATGCAATTGCGCTGTGTTCTCCACCACATAGAGCTGCACCTGGCCCATGGCGATGCCGTACTCGTCCATGGCTTCCATCGGACGGTTGACCAGCTTCTCTTTGAACCGCGTATCGGTCCAGGCACGGGCGACCACAGCGGCTCCCTGCCCTGGGCCAATCCGGTCATACCACTCCAGCGCCTGGTGCAGCTCCCCCGCCTCCATGAGGCCGCGCTCGCACAGCAGCTCACGCACGGCCATCTCGGCGATGGCATAAAAACCCAAGGAATCCTCTTCATCGGGCTGAAAAGTAGTGGCGTGGTCATGATCATGATGCTCGGTGCTCATTGCGCATCCTCCGCCCGCAACAACCAATGTTCGTAGATTTCGACATCCAGGGTATCGCCGGCCGGCCCCGTATAGCTAGGCCAGGCATCCACTTGACGGAAGCGCACGCGATACAGCGGTTGCTTCGGTAGCCCGTCGCCGCCATGCGCGGCAGACTCGGGGTTCAAGAACTCACCCACGGCATCGGCGATGACACCGGTCTTACCACGGATGTAGAACGGCGTGCGGATATGGCCGGGCGGATAATCGTCGCGCACCCGCACTGCATCGCCGATACTGAACTGGGCCATGCACTTAACGCCCGGCCGGCGGCATGGGCCGCTTGGCGGGCGGCGTGATGCCTAGCCGCTCGACGATGTCGTCCATGCGCGCCTCGATCTCCTGCCGGGTCAAGACGCCTTTTTCCGTCAGCACCTTGATGATGGCTGCCATCCAGCGCTCGTAGTAACTGAGTTCGAGGTAGAGATCCTCGCCCATGGTCTCGATGGCATTGCGCAGACCATCGGTGCGCAATAACCGCCGCTTGTCATCGCCAAGGATGCCGCGCAGGGCATCCACACGCTTCTCCCAAGGTTCCAACACATGTCCACTTCGGTCGATGGCGCCCTCCGGCAATCCACCGATATCATGATAACCCCGCCGTGGCCCGTTCTTTGTAACCATCATGTATAGTCCCCCGGCTCACCAGAGGCGCCATTGTAACGAAGCGATCGCTCTACCTCATACATGATCCTTCAATCTCGTGCGGATTGGCGGGAACTTATGCTGGCGCCCTGCCCTCGAAGTAGCGGATCTACAATCAGGAGTTACGACCATGAAACGACGCCAAGCATTGCGTTTCGCGGCCTTGCCCTTGCTGTTGGCCACCCCCTCGTTGCGTGCGGCGGAGGATACGGTCGATTACAGCCGTGAGCTTTACGACAAGCTGCTCGCGCAAGGCAAGCCGTTCTTATTGGATTTCTACGCCCCTTGGTGAGGTACTTGCCGAGCCCAACAGCGCACCGTGAGTGCTCTACTCGAGGATAACTCCAAGTACCAGGCCGTCCGGATCGTCAAAGTGGACTGGGACACCTTCTCCAAGGCGCCCATCGTCGAAGAGCTGCAGATCCCACGGCGCGCCACGTTGGTGATGTTCAACGAAGGCAAAGAGGTGGGGCGGGTAGTGGCGCAAGCCGATCAGCAAGCCATCGCACGTTTGTTCGACGCCGCCACTTGAAGTCAATCCACTTAAGGCTACCCGAAGCGTCCGCCCATTCCTGGGCGGATATGACCATCAGTACTTCAGAATAACCGGCTCGCTATCAAAGCGATCAGAACCACGGGTCATGATCACTTATTTTTGGGCTTATGTTGCGGGCATACTGACGCTGATCAACCCGTGTGTGCTACCGCTATTGCCGATCATCATCGCTGGCGCATTCCAGGCCAGCCATTGGGGACCGCTGGCCCTGGCAGGCGGACTGACGCTCTCCTTTACCGTGGTGGGCGTAGGCGTTACCGCCTTCGGTCATCTGCTGGGCATCGACGACAGCGTTATCAACCAAAGCGCCGCCGTTATCATGTTGGTGTTCGGCATCATCTTGCTCATTCCCAAGGCGCAAATGGTGCTTTCGGCTGCCGCCTCGCCATTCGCGGGCGCGGCCAATGAACGCATTGATGCGGTGCAAAGCAGTGGAGTGGCCGGCCAATTCCTGGTCGGTGTGTTATTGGGCGCCGTCTGGTCCCCGTGTATCGGTCCAACCCTAGGCGGCGCCATCGGTCTCGCTGCCAGCGGCGAAGGCTTGGGCCAAGCCACCGTCACCATGATCCTATTCGGCCTCGGCATCTCCACCATCCTGGTCGCGTTGTCCTACGGCTCGCGTGAGTTGGTGGTCTCGCGCCGGCAAATGCTCATGCGCTGGATGCCGCATGCGAAACTCATCATGGGGCTAGCCCTCATAGTGGTGAGCATTGCCATACTCACGAAGATGGACAAGCCGATCGAGAGCTGGCTACTCGATTTGATGCCCGTGTGGTTACAAGATCTCTCCATCAGGTTTTAGAAAGAGGGCGCTCGCTCGCCGCTCCCGTCTTGCGCAAAGCACGGCACGCCGTCCGGCAGCACCACCCACGGCTGCTTGCGTCCGGTCCAATAATGCGCCTGCGGCGCGAGCCCGCCGCGCTCATCCAAAGTGCCCGCCTTAATGCTCTTGTGCGAGCCGGTAGTGTTGTAGATACGCACGCCACACTCAGGACAAAACGCACAGTGCTTGGTGCGGCCACTGGCCGTGCTGGTCTCGAAAGTCTTCAGCGTTCCGCCCCTAAGGTGAAAAGACGCCCCCGGCACTATCAAGCTCATGCCAAAAGCACTCCCGGATTGGTACTGACAATCCCGGCAATGGCAGGCGTACAACGCTACCGGCTCTGCGCTTATCTCATAACGCACCTGTCCGCATTGACAGCCGCCTTGCATTCGGTTCATGAGCAGTTCTCCAAAATTCGATCCGAGCCGCCTTGGCGAAAGGCCTGTCGAAAAAGGCCTGGACCTACGCCCTGCGTATGAGTCGGGCGAGGTATGATTGTGCCGAGTCACGCTCCCGGCGGCAAACCCTCTGGCCACCTCCGGCATGGCCCCGAATTCCCTGGAGCTACCGGGCAATAACCAGATATCTAACGTCCGCCGCCTACAGGGCACCTGCTAAAAATGCACTTTTCCGCGATCGCGGCGTCAGCGCCGTGCTCCAATCCTCAGGTATCACCTATACACTGCGGTCCTGCGCGCGGTGCTTCCTTGCACTCACGAAACAATGACTGTTTTTTAGCAGGTGCCCTACCGCCAATGCGCCCGGAAAACGCATCCCGCGTCATATTGAGCTGACGCATAGCATCCCGGCGAAGCGCTTATTGGGTATACACGGGCGGCGAACATATACGCAAAGCGCATACACGCAAACACTTGGGAGCTAGTTGTTAGCGTCTAACGTGCGCCGGTCGAAGCCAGCCGCCTGTTTGTACTGCTCCGACAACGCCTTCAATTCAAACCGGGTGATCACATCGTCAATACGCTCAAACGGCTTGTCGCCGGTGCGCTCATAGACTTCGCGCAAAATCGCATCCGGCGGATGGCTCCGGTTGGCCAGCACCACTTGAGCCGTGGCGGGCCGGCGCGCGTCGTCGTAGAGTTGCAAAGCCACTAAAGGATCGTATTGGCGCGCCAACTCATCAGCCAGCGCGCACGCATCCAAAATGGCCTGCCCGGCACCGTTTGAGCCACGCGGATACATGGGATGGGCGGCATCGCCCAATAAAGTGATGCGGCCATCGCTCCAGTAGGGCAACGGATCTCTATCGACCATCGGGTACTCATACACAAAGTCGGCTGCCTGCACGAACGCTGGCACATCCAGCCAATCGAAGCGCATATCCTCGCAACGCGGCAGAAAATCCTCGTAGCGCCCCGGCTGGCTCCAATCACCACTCGGATCCCGCGGAGGCACAAAGAACTCCACCAGCCAATTGATGAGCTGGCGCCCCTCGCTGTCGCGCTGATCATCAATGGGATAGACGATGAGCTTGCCAGTCTCCAACCAGCCCGCGTAAGCCATGGTGGCGCCGCTCAAAAACGGCTGCCAGCGGGTCACGCCGCGCCACATGGTGATGCCGGAGTAGTTGAGCGGATCGGGATGCGGATGGAGCAGCTTGCGCACGGCGGAATGAATGCCATCGCAACCGATCAGCACTTCCGCCGCCGCCTCTTCGATGCGGCCCTCTTCGCCAATTCGGCTCCTGCCGCCACCCACCTCAAAACAAGCGATGGCATAGGACGGATTTTGCTCACCGAAAACGAAGCGGTGCCCCGTTATCAGCGCGTCCTCGCCCAACCGTTCGGTCACAGCGTCAACCAAGATACGCTGCAAAGCACCGCGGTGCAGGGATACTTGCGGCCACTTATAACCGGCAAAGCAGCCACGGGGCTCTGAGTGAATGAACTGGCCGTAGCGGTTATAGAAACTCATCTCCCGGGTTTCTATGCCAGCATCCAGCAGCGCCGCTTGCAGGCCGAGAGCACTTAGCTCACGCATGGCATGGGGCAGCACGTTGATGCCCACCCCTAGCGGTTCGATCCGCGGTACCGCCTCGTAGATGCGGCAATGGATACCGTGGTGGTGTAGCCGCAAAGCCAGGGTCAATCCACCGATCCCAGCACCTACGATAATGACCGACACGAGTGCAACTGAGCCCTGCTGTTACGGCTTAATGATGACTTTGCCGAAGACCTCCCGCTCTTCGATGAGGCGCACACCCTCCGCCGCCTGCTCCAGCGGCAGCACATGATCGATAACGGGCGCCATGGTGCCTTCGCGGATCATGTCCATGAGCGCCACCAGATCCTCCACTAGCCACGAATTGGAACCCAGGATCTTGAGTTCGAACGTCCAGATGAAGCGTATATCTTCGGTCGGATCGAAACCCGCCGTGGCGCCGCAGGTCAGCAGGCGTCCACCCCGCTTCAGCGCCCGTAAGCTAGGCACCCAGGTATCGCCGCCAGTGAAATTGACCACTACATCGACACCACCAGCGTAAGAGCGTCTGAAAGGTTTGCCGTATTTCTCGTAGACCCACTTGTGGAATCCCACTCGGCCCGTAGTTGACGTGTAATCGAGCAGGTGATCCGCGCCCAGCTCGGCCAGGCGTTGAAGCTTGCTTGCGCTGCTGGCACAAGCGACCACTTCCGCGCCCACCTGCTTCGCCAGCAGCACACAGCCGGTGCCAACACCGCCGCTGGCCCCTAAGATCAGGACTTTTTCTCCCGCGCTCACATGGCCGTTGGCGAACATCATCCGGTGAGCCGTGCCATAGGCGACGGGCAGCGCGGCGGCCTGCTCGAAAGTCACGCCATCGGTGATCCGCACCAATTGCCGGGCCGGCACTTTGCAGTACTGCGCCAAACCGCCATTGATAGTCTCACCCACCAAGCCACCTTTGCTGCGATCGACCGGATCCACCAACACGGCATCGCCCACCGACCACCCTTCCACGCCGGGGCCTAGTTCAGCCACTTCGCCGGCCACGTCCAGCCCCGGGATCACCGGCAAGGTCAACTTGATGCCGGGCATGCCGCGGCGGGTGAACACATCGTGGTAGTTGAGCGAGGCGGCCTTGACCGCCACTACCACCTCACCCTCTTGCGGCACCGGATCGGGAAAATTGGCGTCGAATACCAATTGCCCGGGACCACCGTGCGCCCGGATCAGCGCTGCTCTCATAATGTGTTACTCCTGCAAGAATTTAGGGCACCTCTAAAAATGCACTTTTTCCGCGATTGCGGCGTCAGCTCCGTGCTCGAATCCTCAGGTATCACCTATACACTTACACTGCGGTTCTGCGCGCGGTGCTTCCTTGCACTCACGAAACAATGACTATTGTTAGAGGTGCCCTTTAATTATTTATTCATCGGGGCTTTATTCATCCGGCGCTACCGGCATAGGTGCCGCGGCCCACGGCCAGCAACTTTCCTTCTTCATTGAAGATATCTATATCCACTACACCCACCGAGCGGCCCGCTCTTCGCACCTTGGCGATGGCGATGAGATCAGTGTTGATCGCTGGGCGAAGATAATCCGTGCGGTAATTGATGGTAGGAACCAGGGCGCCCACGTGCAGGGCCATGGCGTAGTCACCGGCGGTATCCACCAGTGCCGCGATGGGCCCGCCATGCCATTGACCGGAATCCGGCCGCCGCTCGAACTCGGCGCGCATGGGCATGCGTAATTCCAGTTCCATATTGCCGTAATCGATACGCTCGATTTTGGCTTGGCAGAACCGATTAAAAGGTGACTTGGACAACAGCGCCTGAAGCTGATCCATGGTCGGTTTATCGCTCACGAAGAGTTCCTCTCAAGATGCGCCATGACGCGCTGTCGGGCCATGGCCGCCAACCTATTGCGATCGATCTTGTTGGTGCTGGCTAGCGGCAATGATTCGAGAAAGCAAATATGGCGGGGGTGTTGATACGCAGGTCCGTTGGCTATCACATGCTGTTTAAGCGTTGCCACCGACCGCTCAGCACCAGGGCGCGGCACCACGAACGCCACCGGCATATGCCCACGCACCGCGTCGGCCACGGGGACCACACACGCTTGGATAACATCGCCATGTAGCTCCAACAGCCGCTCCACTTGCTCCGGGAACACATTCTCGCCATTGCACACGAACATATCGTCATCGCGGCCCACGAAATAATAAAAACCCTGCTCATCGCGCCGCATGACATCGCCGGTTTTGTAAAAACCATCATCGGTGAAGACCGCGCGGGTCTTCTCCGGCAAGTTGTGATAGCCGGGCATCAGCGCCGGACAGCGCAGTTCCAGCACACCTTCCGCCGACTCTTGACCCGCGCTGTCCACCAACCGTAGCTCCACCTGCGGATGGGCCACGCCAAAGGCCAAATCCGGGGCTTTGATACCGTCAGGATGCGGCGCGAACACCACCGGACCCGCCTCGGTAGTGCCGTAGCCCAGTTGAATCCCAGCCCCTGGAAAAGCGTCTTTGACTTGTCGCAACAGCTTCAAGGTCACCGGGGCCGAGCCCATGCGCACACTGGTGACACACGAGCGATCCGCCGCCGCCAAGTGCTCCGTCTCCCGCATCACCAAAGCCATCATGGTCGGAACGGAGGTAATCCAGGTGCACTGGTGCTGCGCGATGGCGTCTATATAACTGTTGGCATCAAAGCGCGGTAACAGCACCATGGACGCGCCCGCGAAGCAGGCGAATTTGGCCAGCGCCAGGGCGTTCATGTGATAGAGCGGCGCCGCCACCAAAATGCGCTCTTTGCCGTAATCGACGCCTAGTGCACGCCGCCTGCCGCAGACCCAGAGCTGTCCGGCATGGGTTAACGGGACCCCTTTTGGCCGTCCGGTGGAGCCAGAGGTATAGAGAAACATGGCGACTTCATCATGCGCTGGCGCGAGGGCCGCGAAGGGTCCTGGTTGAAGAAATGTCCGATAGGCGGCTTCGTCGTCGAAATTGACCCGCGGAACATGCGCCAGGCAAAGAGGGGCACGGCCTGCATCGGCAAAGACGAAGCGGATATCCGCATCGTCCAGAATGTAGCGCACCGTGTCAGGCGCGAGTTTGTGGTTAACGGGAACGGCGACCAAGCCAGCGCGCATGGCGCCAAAATAAGCGCTTAGATATTCGACGCGGTTTTCGCTGATGATGGCAATGCGTTGGCCCCGTGCGAGACCGGCTGCCGTGAGGGCGCGCGCCACCGCATTACTGGCCGCCTCAATGGCCCGTCCAGTCCATGGCACCGGCGCTCCGGCCACCCGGCAATCGGTGATCAATATCCGCTCGCCGCAGGCTTCTAGCTCGATCAGTGCCCCTAGATTGTTCCGCTCCGCCACCAGCATCCCCAACCATTGCAAGCGGGGATGCTACCGCAGTGAACGTCTAGACCACCACAACGATATCGGCGGAAGCCCTATACACATTGTTTTCGTCCGCGGCCCGGGGCTCGATCATCAGACTTTCGGCGGCTGTTTCCGACAGGCCGCGGAGCAAAATATCGCGATCATTGCGGGCGTCACCCTGCAGATAAAGCTGCGTGGTAAGAAGCGTCTCGCCGCCCGCTTTAATCTTGACGTGAATATGCGGCGGCCTGCCAGTGTAGGGGACCGGCACGATGGTCAGAAAATCGTAGCGGCCATCAGCGTCAGCCCTGGTAGCGCCGAAGCCCTTGAATGCCGGATCAACCTCATCCTCGCGGTCCCTAGGATGACGGTAGTTGCCGTTATTGTCCGCCTGCCAAATCTCCACCACGGCACCGGCCACTGGTTGGCCGCCGGTAGCCAAAATTGCCCCCGATAATGCCAGCGGGCGCCCGTTGGCTTTGCTGCCATCGGCGGCAGTGATGAGGTCATTGCCTATACCGGAGAAATCCACCACCGGATAAAACGGCCCCTCAGCCTGGGCCGGGGTCGGCGCTAGCTTCGCCGCGGCGGTTGATAGCGGCACGGCCGCGGCGGCGAGTGAAGATGCCATCAATACCATCGCCTTGCGGCGGCTCTTATCGACGTCGGACATAATTCAAGCTCTCCTTCTGATGCTCCGTCAGCGTGTGACCGCCACAGTATGGGCCAGTTCTACGCGGCGGACCGGTGCAAAGCTCATCGCACGGAAAAACCCAAGTGCTTTCCCACAATACGCAGTACGAGAAAGCGTTTTTGCATCCGTTAACAGTAAAACTTTCTCTTTCTCTAAACCATTAAAGAAATTATTCTTTCCCCCTGAGATATCCATGTGATACCAATAAGACCCATGAACACCGCACTCCAAACCTACATAGACGACTGCCGCGCGGCCTCCTGCGCGTGCCCCCATGCCGCCGACTGCGTGCAGGCGTTGGCCCCCATGATGCTGGACCTGCTCAAGCGCACCGGCGACTTCCTGGAAGAGGGGCACCGCCAGTCCGATCTCGACGGTTATACGCGCAACCTCATCCACGCCACGCCGGACGGCGACTGCTCGCTCTATGCCATCGTCTGGCGGCCAGGGCAATGGACACCGATCCATGATCACGGCTCATGGGGTGTGGTCGGCGTGGTTGAAGGGGTGCTGGAAGAGCGCAACTACGTGCGCACCGATGATCATCACGATCGCGATGAAGGGATAGAACTGGCCCGCGGCGGGGTCATCCTGCTCACCCCCGGCACCGTGACCACCTTCGTGCCGAACCCCGATCACATCCACTTAACCGGTGTCTCGCAGGACCGCGAGCCGGCCATCAGCCTGCACCTGTACGGGCGCCAGATGAGCAATTTTCACGTCTATGATGCGCAGGCCGGCACGCGGCGGCTCATCGAGGTCTCGCACAACGAGAGCTAGCAGCCTGTCGCGCCGGGCCTCATCAGCCAGATGATCAATAAATTGGCTTGCTATTCATCATATTGAAGGCAAAATATGATGAATAGAAACCCACTCTATTCATCATGTCCTGGCTCTGGAACCTACAGGATTGGCCCAATTTCCGCTGGGACGCGCAAGCGTTGGCCCCGCTGGAGACACGTTTTTTACGAGGATCCGGGCAACTCACCGGCACTTGGCGGCATCTTGACGAGACCGATCAGCTTGAACTGCGGGTCGATTGGCTGACCGGCGAAGCATTTGAGACCTCCGCTATAGGACAAGGCACAGAGGATTTAAAGACAGTTGTGGCCGTAGGAAATCGATTAGTGTGGATTATTTATCCCTTAGAATGTGAAGCTTATGTAGCTATTGATGATATTGCTATTGACAAAGAAATTTGTGAGCCAGAAAAGAATGCTTATACTGGGACTGATATCGCGTATTGGGTCGGCATCGTCAAAAAAGATATTACACTCACGCCTTATACCATCAAGTTTAAGGTGGGGAATCGTCTGGAGCCAATAGCGACTACTTCCTCTCTTTACCTGATAGGTAAGAACACTTAAAAGTGGCTGAATATTTTGCGGTCGTTTTTTGTATCTATAGAGTTGGTGAAAAATTACAATTTATTTAATTATATTTATCCAGAAAAATTTCGTCCCGCATCTATAAGGCACAGATGAGACAAAATCTTGTTGGGAGACTATACCAAGAGGAAAACCATGGCGATTAATGAAGAAGCACAAGAACCAAACACAGGACAACTTAATTCGGTCCAACTTAATATTGTCACTGTGATCGATCTTCATCGGGCCGTTAAAACAGGAACAGTCAAAAATACGCTATATATGATGGATAATAGCGTAGGTAAACAAGGTCAGGGCACGGCTCACTTACAAACCGTTTGTAAGCCAGGACAGGTGATCAACTGGATTATCTATGCTATGGATAGTGAGAAAAGGCCCGACGGGACATGGCCACCCATGCCAAAGATCAATAATATCGTCTTTTTAGACGATGAGATAGGCGACGAGGACGACGTTTCTGAACACAAGATAATGACCGAACTCAAGATTTACGGTGGTCCTGACATGATGAGGGATCCTTTTTGTCCTGTCTATTATTATTGGGCCGGAATCGTGTTACCCGACTTGAACCCTGGGGTCTATAATTACAGGTTTGTCCTTGAACTACAGAGAGAAGATGGGGAGAAGGTCTATTTGGATACGGTTGAAAAGCCTTCTCTAAAAGTAATTCCCATAACTGCTGAGCAACGGTAAATTTAGATAGACTTCTGCACGGTTACTAGATGCAGTCTCAAAAATACTCAACAAGGGACTTCTGATACAGCTGGCCGCGAAATCTATCCGCACAGCCGCGCCAGCTTGTCTCGCCGGTGAGGTTCGGCCACGGCCCCCGCAGGCAGGGAAAAACCCGCTACTTGGGCAGCCTGCGCCGAATCATCGCTGTGCGCACGTGGCGGCACGATTTGCAAGGTGAAAACCTTGGCGTCCCTGATCGGACCCAGCGCAATACGGTAACTAATCGAGTGGCCGAACAGCGGCTGCGGCGCACCCGCCTCTTGCTGCTCAAAGACCAGATAGCTGTTTTCGATGTCCCGCTCAAGCAATCCTCTGCTCTCAAGGAACCGGGCGACACGTTGACTGAGGCTATGGGTTGACTTGAGGCTATGGGCTAAACGTAGCCGTTCTTCTTGAGCCGGTGTCTTCACCCGGTGGCAGTGTATCTCGCCCCAGGTATCTTCGGCATACACACCATCAAGAAACAGCAGGTGGACCGGCGGCTTCGCGCAATATATCACCATGCCCGACCAATACCTGATCGAGGCGGACTCCACAGTCCCGCTCAAAAACGTCGCGATCACCGAGCCTACCACGGTTTGTTTACACGCCGTCGAATTGGTGCAGCGATTGCCCAACCTGCGCCTCCTGGCCGAACAAAGAATCCTCATCTTCGGCGCCGGCTCCGTCGACATCCTCACCGCCCTCATCCTGCGCCACAAAGGCGCCGCCGACATTACCATCTCCGAATCCAACCCGCTGCGGCGGCGTTCCGCGCAACACGCCTACGGCGTGCGGGTCATCGACCCCCTAGCCACCGCCCCGGACGAGCGGGATTACCACACGGTCTTCGACGCCGTGGACAGCACCCTCACCCGAGGCGTATCCACCGCCAGCGTCAAATACGCCGGCGTCATCATCCACATCGGCCCGCAAAACGCCGCCGGCGAATTCGACGCCCGCCGCATCACCCTGGGCGCGATCCTCTTCGCCGGGGTCTACACTTACACCATGGCGGAATTCGAACGCGCTCTGGACTTGCTCTCCGGCGACGAACTGGGCGACTTCGCCTGGATGTACTAGACCGATCTGGAGGCCGGCGGCCAGTGCTTCCACGACATCGATAACGGCGTCACCGAAGCCGGCATGATCGTGTTGCGGCTCCGACATTAGTGCAGAGTTCAAGTGTGATAGGGCGCGATGCATTGCGCCGTATTGCTGGTCACCAAGCTGGACTAATCAACCCCTCAGGCTTAACGTTGGCGGCATAGTCGTCGAAACCAAATCCCGCAGGAGGATCAATGGAAGACGAAAAACGGGTCATATACCGCCCTGAACTGGTCCTTGAATACCGTCTTGCTGTAAACCAAAAAGGATCCAAGCTCAGCGTAAATACCGCGGACGACGCACTGCGCATTCTTGACGGCATCAAGCAACTGTCCGACGAGCACCTTGTCCTGATCTATCTTGATGCGCAGGGCGTGGTTGCCGGCGTGGATACCTTCCTGTGCGGCATTGATGCGTTCGATGTGACACAAAGTTCGCGAGCCCTTGCCAACGCGATCCAAAAACAGAATCGAGAGCCGAGTCTGAAAGTCATCATTGCGCAAACAATTCCAGAAAGAAAACATCTTGTCGCCGCCGTGGCTTATTTGGAAGGGCTGCGCGTCTTTTCGATTCGGCTCGCCGCACTGCAGATTGAATTAGTGGATTTTATCCTGCTTAGCTACGACACAGTCTTTTCACTCCGCCGCGATGCCAACGCTTGGAAAGCCCATCAGGGAAGCATAAAAAAGCTGGAGGAAATATTCTTGAATGATGAGATTTTGCAGTGGTTTGATAAAGGCTTTTCGGGGAAAGAAACGAATTCCAACAATGACTAACCGAGCCCTAAACCCGCGACCATTTTCTTTTTCCCAACTCATGGGTAGGCCTCCAGCCGGCTGCGGTACTAATACAGCCCGCGTGGACAGTTGGACGAATTCGGACAATCCGCCAAACGCCGGCGGTTACGCTTGGCGCAGTCCTCTGGTGCCCATGCGCCATCGGCCATGATGCCCAAGGTTGTACCCTCGTCGAATTCGCCCTAGAAGGTAACGCCCTAGAAGATAACAAATCTCAGCACCGCCAAAGCAATACCGCCAAAGTGAATCAGGACCCTCAAATGAAGCTCGGCTTATTCCTCACTCCCCAATGGCCCCAAGGCGCAGATCTGAGCAAAGTCACGGACGGCCTGCTCGAGCAAGCGCGGGTGGCGCGGGCCAACGGCTTCTCCTCGGTGCTGGTGGGCCAGCATATGGTCACTGGGCCGCAGCTGCAAATGTTGCAACTGGTGCCGCTGATGGCCCGCTTGCTGCCCGCAATCGAAGGCATGCAGATCGGGGCGGGGGTCATGCTCATCCCGATGTTGAGCCCGGTGCTCATCGCCGAGGAAGGCGCCACCCTCGATTGGATGTCGCACGGCCATTACATACTGGCCGGTGGCCTCGGTTACCGTCCCGAGGCATTCGAGGCCATGGGCACCCGCAAAGCCCACCGGGCCGAGCGTATGGAAGAAGCGCTAGAGGTGATCAAGCGTCTTTGGACCGAGGAGCGGGTGAGCTACCATGGCCGCCACTATCACCTGTCCAACGTGGCACCTGTCCAACGTGGGCGCTAGCGTGCGGCCCAAGCAAAAACCCAGACCCCCCATTTGGCTGGGCGGCGAGGTGGAGCCGGCCATTCGCCGGGCGGGCCGCTTGGCGGATGCTTGGTTGGGCTCACCGACCTGCGATTTCACTCAGCTAGCAGCGCGGATGGAGTGGTTTGAGGAAGCGTACCGCGCATCGGGCCGCGGCGAGCCGGGTCCCTGCCCCGTCATCCGCGAGTGTTTCGTGGGGCGCGATGAAGCCCATGCGCGGTCCGCCAGCCGCGGGCCATTGCTCAGCAAATACCAGGCTTACGCCGCCTGGAGGCACAACGACACCGGGCAGAAAAACGCGCTAGCCGAACACTTCGATGATTTCTGCAAAGACCGGTTCCTGATCGGTGATGCAGCCCGCGTACACGATCAGATCGTGCAACTCGGCGAGATGATAAACACCGATCACCTGGTAATGCGGGTGCAATGGCTGGGCCTAGGCCAGGTTGAAGTGCTTGGCAACATCGAGCGCTTAGGCGGCATTCTGGGGCGGCTGTAACATGACCAGCGCTCAGGTAGTGCAATAATCGCCAGCTCTAGCCACAAGCACACGAAACATCATGAGACATGCAATCGGACTTGGCCTAGCCGCGGCCATGGCGGCACCCGCATGGGCCGGGTACCAAGGCCCCTTGGTGGACACGCACATCCACTACAGTCGCGACGCCTGGGACAACCTGCCTCCGCCCCAAGCCATCGCCGCCTTACGCGAAGCAGGACTAGAGCGGGCCTTCGTATCCAGTTCAAGCGACGAGGGCACGCAAAAGCTCTACACCCTCGCACCGGAACTGGTGGTGCCGGTGCTACGTCCTTACCGGGCGAGAGGCGAACTCAGCTCCTGGTTACACGACGCCACTGTGGGCGACATGCTGGCTTCGCTCATCGCCAAGAACCGCTATGCGGGGATCGGCGAGTTCCACGTGTCCGGGACAAACGCCGACCTACCGCTGCTCAAGCGCGTAGTGCAACTGGCTGAGGACAACGGTCTGTTCCTGCACGCCCACGCGGACGCGGACGCCATCGAGCGCATGTTCGCGCAGAACCCGGACGCATTGATTCTCTGGGCTCACTGCGGCTTTGAAGCGATCCATGTGGTGCGGGACACGCTGGGCAAATACCCGAACTTGTGGGCCGATCTGGCTTTTCGCAGTGAGCACGATGAAGGCGGCCAGGTTGCTGATGACTGGCGCCAATTGTTTCAAGACTTTCCCCGCCGGTTCATGTTGGGGACAGACACCTACGCGCCCGAACGCTGGTATTTCGTCTCCATTCACGCCAACAACAATCGGGCCTGGCTGGGCGATCTGCCAGCGGAACTTGCCAAACGCATTGCCTATCGGAACGCCATGGAGCTAGTAGCAGCCACCCGCTACGGCAAAAGTGCAGTGGCCGATCCCTGCCAAGCCGCTGGCAAGGGTCAATTCGTGGCCAAGAACGATAAGGTGCAAGCGCTAGTACGCCTCAAGCCGGCTGAGCCGCGCGTAGGCGAACACTTCGAGGCTTTCGTACAAGTGTGCGATCCAGCGGGGGCGCCGCTGGATGTAGCAGCCACGTTGGACGCCGGCATGCCTTCCCATGGCCACGGCATGAACTACACACCGGTCACCACGCAGTTGGGCGGCGGCAAAGCCCATGCCAAAGGACTCATGTTTCACATGCCGGGTGAATGGCAGGTGACGGTGAACGTGCAAACCCCGGGTGGCAAACAACGCCTCAAGTACGCTTACGAGATGGGTTTTTAAGCATTAATGATCCATGCCAGTAAATGATCCATGCCAGTAGCCGTGTTGCTGCGCTATTGCTCGGCTGTGCCCTAGGCAGCGCCGATATATACGCCGATCACCCAGGCACCCAGGTCGAGCGGGCGCGGGCTATTGTCTCCCACGGCCCGTGGCCACCCCCCGCAAAACCCGATCTCAGCAACAAAGCGAGTGACAATCCCTTAGCCATCGCCCTTGGCCAACAGCTCTTTTTCGAGCCAGCTCTGTCACGCGATGGAGATATGTCCTGCGCCACCTGCCACAAACCGCAACGGTGGTTTACCGATGGTGAGCCTCAGGCGATAGGCGTCAAGCGCTTGGATCGCAATACGCCAACGGTGGTGGATCTGGCTTGGAACCGCTGGTTCGGCTGGGATGGCGCCAATGACAATCTCTGGGCCCAGAGCCTGCGTCCCATCGTCGCCCCGGCGGAGATGAATGCCACTTTTGCCTCCCTGGCGGCGGTGGTAAGAGCGGATCGGACGCTCACTTGCTCGCTGCAAACAATCTTCGAAGCCGAACTGGACAAGGTGTCCAATGAGCAAATTCTGGTGTACGTGGGCAAAGCGCTAGCCGCCTATCAGGCCGCTCTTAAAAGCAGCCGCTCGCCATTCGATGACTACCGCGATGCCGTGGCCGCCGCAGACCAAACGGCAGCGGCCAGCTATCCAAAAGAAGCACGGCGTGGCCTCAATATCTTCACCGGGAAAGGGCGCTGCAGCTTTTGCCATTTTGGTCCTACCTTCACCAACGGCGAGTTCGCCACCGTGGCGGTGCCGCATTTCACCCGGGACGGCGTCGATCGGGGCCGCTATGGCGGCATTCAGGCTTTACGCAAAAGCCCATACACCTTGCTCGGTGAATTCGCCGACAACCAAGAGCGGCTCGACAGGGCCGCCACCCGGCACGTCACCCTAGTCCAATCCACCTTTGGTGAATTCCGCATACCCGGTCTACGCAACGTGGAGCGCACTGCCCCTTATATGCACGATGGCTCGCTGGCCACGCTGGAACATGTGGTCCGGCATTATTCGAACTTCGACCCGGGCCGACTGCACACCCACGGCGGACCGCAACTGCTGCGGCCACTGCGGCTAAGCGATAGAGAAGTGCGCAATTTAGTAGCCTTCTTGCGCAGTCTCACCGCCCCCCTAGCCCCGCTACCGGCGCTGCCGGCGCTGCCCTCCGACTGCTAAGAGCCCACCCATCTACACACCGCGCCTCAATACACCTCGGGCACAAAGTTCTGCTCGCAGATGTGTGGGCGCACATAACCTTGGTCCGCCTGGCGCGGTGGCAACGCAACCGGCTCGGGGCTTAGATCCTCGTAGTCTATAAGGCTTAGCAGATGGGAAATGACATTGAGCCGCGCCCGCTTTTTCACATCGCCGTCCACCACATACCACGGCGCCTCCTCAATGTCTGTGTGCCTGAACATCTCATCTTTGGCTTTGGAGTATTCCACCCAGCGTGAACGCGACTGCAAATCCATCGGGCTCAATTTCCACCGCTTGGTGGGATGATCGATGCGCTCTCGAAAACGTCTCTCTTGCTCCTCGTCACTGACCGAGAACCAATACTTGATGATCTTGATACCGCAGCGCACCAACATGCGCTCGAACTGCGGACATGAGCGAAGGAATTCGCTATGTTCCGCATCGGTGCAAAAACCCATCACCCGTTCAACGCCGGCCCGGTTGTACCAACTGCGATCGAATAGAACGATTTCGCCCGCCGCCGGTAGGTGTTGCACGTAGCGTTGAAAATACCATTGGCTGCGCTCGCGCTCGGTGGGCGCCGGCAGCGCGATCACTTTGCACACCCGCGGACTCAACTTCTCGGTGATGCGTTTGATGGCGCCACCCTTGCCGGCTGCATCGCGCCCTTCGAAGATGACGACGATACGAAGACCTTTGGCCTGCACCCACTGCTTCATCTTCACCAGTTCTTCTTGCAGGCGGGCTAGCTCGGCTGCGTACACTCGCGTTTTGATCTTCTTGGCTTTGCTCTTCTTGCCCATTAGCTGCTCACTTTTTAGGAATGTTTCCCATTGGGGCACGACGTGCGCAATTGTTCAGTAGAGATATCTAAGGCGCCGTCAACAGCTCACGCCACGCAGGCTCTACCGGGATCCGGCGCTCGAGCCCAGCGGCAAGGCTCGCCCGCATCTCGGCTAATCCACGCTCAGCACCGTCGGGGTCATTCAGCAGCGTGATGCCATGAAACCACATACCCACCACATCGCGCGGCGTGGCGCGCAGAATTTGCTTTGCCAGCCGCTGGACCGCCGCATCGTCGCCCGCGTTCAAACGCCAGTATAGATACGGCGCCGCAAGATCCGATCGTCTAGGCGCGCGTTCGAGCACATACTCGATTCGATCGTGCCAATTGCGCAGATATCGCGCACGCAACGGGTCGATGGCCGGTGATTTGAGAGCGAATGCGAGATCAGAACGAATCACGACGGCCAGGACGGTGAGGCGCAGATTTGCGCCGGCGTCGATATAGCGATCAACAGCGCACAGCAACGCATCCAGCGCGTGCACTTCCGCTCTATTTACCGGCTGCGCGCACTCAATTTTGTCTTTGATGTCACCCACAGCCCGCGTCACCAACGGCGCCAGGTGACTGCCACCCCGTCCCGAGTCGTCGATGAGCGGCGCGCATCGGGACGGCGCGGCAGCGGGTCTTGCCCACGTTGCCGACTGCGTAACGGATGTGATTTGCCGAACCATGTCTACCGATCGCTCCAGCGTTAACGCCATCGCGCTTGCGATCACAAGCGCAGCCGGCGCGATGATCGCCGCGACCACCCGCGAGCGGTGTGCACGCCAACGCAGCGGGCGGGCCAACGCGCCAAGCGCAAGCGCAAGGTACGGCACACTGCCCGGATACTGAAACCAGGCTGTAGCGATACCGGCGAGCACAATGCCGAAGCTGACACCGTAGCCAATGTAGCGTGCCCGGCAAAACCACGGCACCGCCGCCGGTAGCGCCAGCGCCATTAGCGCGCCTACAAGACCAGCGGACAACAATGCCTCGGCCAGAAAGTTATGGCTGTGAAAGTCGATGCGCTGCAATGCGTCCCAGTTCGGCCCGCCGTCAAGTCCGCTCACAAAGCTCACTTTGGCCAACCCTGCGTGTGCCAGTAGCGCGTCTGTGAATGAACCCCAGCCGGCTCCAGTCAGCAGCAATCGCGGGTCGTCCCCAATGGCCGAGAGAACAATCTCGCTCAACCGCGCGCGGCTCCAATACGACGCACCGAATAGCTCACCCAACAGGTACAGGCCCGCTATTCCGGCAAACGGCATAGCCGTGGCCAAAATGCTCCCAGCCAGCCGCTTTCTTGCCGGAGGCCAACCCGTTCGCGTCAATGCAAATACAAGAATCGGGGCTAGCACAAAGCAAAACAGCAGTGCGGCACGGTTTGCGGACATCGCGACGATCACAAGGCCCGGTAGTAGACATGCGCTAACAAGCCACGGCTCACGTGTGCGGCAAAATGCGATCAGAATGGCCGGCACACAGATGCCATAGAACGCAAAATGATCACGAAACCGCGGATATGGGGAGAACACGGCGTCAGGGGAGGCCCAGAATGAGAGCGCGCACACAACGCAAATACTGAGCGCCGCGACGCCGGCCACCACAACCGCAGCACGCCGCATCCGCACCACCAGCATCGCACCCGCCGTCAGTACCGCAAGTTGCAGGTGCCAGGCGATACCTTCACCGATCTCAGGTGCGCCAAACCACGACAAGAGCGGAAATTCGACGCTGGGTGCGACGGCGAGGCTCCAAGCCGCCAGGCCGAGCGGGACGAGAACAAATGGGTGTAGAACGATGGCTTTGCAGACCCTGGGTGCACCGACGGCCAGGCCGAACAGTCCCAATGCCGTGATGACCGTGAGGCCGTGCAAACCCATCAGCACACCGCCGGTACGCGGCCAGAAGCCGGCATGAAACACAGGACTTGCAAGCCATACCACTAATGGCGCCAGTTGTGTGGCGCCAACGATCAACACGACGCCAGCCCGCCGCCAGCCGCCCGCGCGGCACCGCGTGGTCAAAGTGCGGATATCACCGCCGGCGGATGCGTGGGATGGGTACCCGCCGCACCGCCTGCAACGTTCGCATCAGATCGCGAATCGTGTTCAAGCGCATCCGCCGTGGCGGACTCGGTGGACTGTTCGCGTCCGGGATCACTGTACCGAAGCCCGCCTGACTGATGGTAACGCTGCCGAATGGGTTTGATACGTCAATGGCCTGCAAGCGCTCCGCCCCTTCCGGTTCCAGCAAAATCACGGTAGCGGCCGACCCTTTGACCTCGCCAACCACCTGAGTGCCACGGATCCCGATCGTTGCCGTTGGCAATATCACTTCCATCGCGCGCGGTCGGCGTTTGGCGATCAAGCCACTGAAGAACCTGAAAACGCCACGGAAAACGCTGGCTTTGAACTGATCTTGAGCGGGCGTGTCGTCAAGCGAAAGCCGGTCGATACGCATCTCGGTCTGGGCGCTCAGCTCAAACCGCGTGCCATCGGAAAAGCGTAACTTCGCCCACGAGCGTTGCCCGGTCTTGATGTTTTCGCCCTGAAACAGCTCAGCACCGGCAGTGACCTTCCGTTCTTGGCGCTGCACGGACACCGCCGCAACATCGCCACTCGCTTCCTGAACACGCCCGACCGCGGTAGCTGCATGTACCGGTACCATTACACTTGACAGCAACCCTATAAACACCACCTGATTCAACGCGCAGTTGCATCGTGCGCTGATGTATGCGATCAGCCGAATTTGTCGCATGTGCTGACACTCCTGCTGCGAATGGTATTCATGACCGTAAGCTAAAAATCTTTGCCGCTAACACAGAATCCGCGGCAATGCCGATTCGAATAAAACGCTTCCCCGCTTCTGCTTACTCGTTTCACGAAGGTTTGTTTTTAGGAATATAGTTTGTCATGATATTCTGCATCACGGCATCATTGTATTTCGCCGAATCGCGATTCATTAATTGCAACGATTCATTCAATTGCAAACTGAGGGGCCGTAGTCGGTAACGCAACGCCAAGATAAATCCAATGACGAATCAGGATAGTCATTGGCGAAGATGGGTAGTCATTTCACGGAATTTTGGGAGAAAAACAGATGCGGTCGCAATGTCTAGCAGCGCTAGCCCTCGTTGTCATCAGTTTGTTGCTGCCGCTGTCCGCGGGCGCGCAGTATTACAGCACGGACTACGGTACGACGGCACAATCAGGTAGTGCTGTTACCACTCAAGAAACGGTGAGAACCGCATCCACGGTTGTATCCAACTTGATATCAAGCCGTATTCGCGGTGCGTTGAGCGGTCGTGGCACAGGCGTGCGGCGCAGTGCCGGCGGCGCTACCGTTGAAAGTCAATCCGGCCTGTCCGGTGGCGGTCGCGGCCTGATGTGGGGATTGTGGGGCAGTTATTCGCGCAACGAATCGGAAAACGATCTGCCGTCAACCGCGTTTGAATCTGACCTCGATTCGTTTTTCGGTGGCATTGACGTCGCTCTGAAAGACAATGTGATCCTCGGCGTTGCGGTCGGTTACGAACACAACGACATAGAAACTCAATTCAACGCCGGTGAGCAGGACATAGATGGCTATACGATCGTGCCGTACCTGGGCATTATCGTGTCACGGGATCATTTCAGCGTTGGCGGTAACCTGAGCGGCGGCTATTCGTCACTGGATATCAGCCAGTTCCGCACCTTCAACGGTGCGCGCATCAGCAGTACGCTCGATTCAGAGCGCTGGTTCCTGGCTGGCAATGTCAACGCGACACGGCCGTTTGGCAACTGGCTGTTCACCGGACACGGCGGTCTGTTATGGGCGGAAGATGAGCAGGACGCCTTCATTGAGAGTGATGGCTCCGCGGTCGCCGCCCGTGCCACGCAACTTGGCCAGGTCCAGTTGGGTGGCGAAGTGGCCTATGCTTTAGATGCATGGGAACCCTACGCCTCGGCGACCTACGCGTACGATTTTGAACGCGAAAAAACTGTTGTAAGTGCAGGTCAGGCACAGCCTGCTAACGACCGTGACGATGTTCTGTTCGGCGTTGGATTGCGTTACTTCGGTGACCACGGAATTTCCGGCAGTCTCGAGTTCAACGCTGTCACCGGCCGCGAAGACTTTGAGAGTTATTCCGGTACGGCGAGCATCCGCGTCGAATTCTGACGCCGGAGCCGGCATTCGTGGCCTGCAGAAGAACGGTGGGCCACGGGCCGCAACCTCAGTCCATGCCAAACTTGCTTATGCTAAAGAGGCTGAGTTTTTGCGCAGCACTATTTGGCTCGTGTTCGCAGTCTTGGCTGCTACGGGATGCCGCGACCCTGCACTTCTGATCAATCCTCACGCGAATGCCACACGAATTGCCACGGACGCCGGCTTCGAGCGGCGCGACATCGATTCATCCCCGTTTGTTATCGCAACCTTCTTTCGCGCCGGACCTGGAAACCGGTTGCGCGTCTACATTGAGGGGGATGGCCGCGCGTGGCTGAAACGGTATCAGCTCTCCGCCAATCCAACGCCCGTCAATCCTGTTGCCCTGCGCCTTGCGGTTCAAGATCGGACGGCAAGCGTTTTGTACCTCGCGCGGCCGTGTCAGTTCACGGCACAAACACGGCGCGGCTGCCGCCCGCAATATTGGTCGAGCCACCGGTTTGCGCCCGTAGTCGTGCAGTCGATGAACGGTGTCATCAATACATACCTCGAGCGTCTATGGGCTGAAGGCAACAACACGGCTGATATCGAGCTGGCCGGTTATTCGGGTGGCGCTGCCATCGCCGCGCTGATCGCCGCCATGCGCGCCGATGTCAAACGGGTCATCAGCATCGCGGGCAATCTCGATCACGCCGCATGGACTGCATACCATGGCGTCAGCCCATTACGCGGATCACTCAATCCCGCCGACGCCGCCGGCGCATTATCCGCGATGCCCCAGATTCATTTCGTAGGCGGCCACGATCGGATCATTCCACAAGTGCTGGCCGATGGGTTCGTACGCCGGCTTGGGCCATACCACAACGCACGAATTGTTGTAGAACCCGATTTCGATCACACGTGCTGCTGGGCTGACAACTGGATGCAACGCTTGTGCCGCGCCGCCGTCAGCACGGATCCGGAGTCATCCATAGCGTGCTGACGCGGGAGCATTCTATCTGCGTTATGGGGCCACAAAAGCTGCGTTGGGACACCTGCTCAAATCGATGGCCCATAGCCGCTGCAATCGGGCCATCCAGCTCATTGACGTAGAACGTAAAATAACGGCGCTTTCGGGAAACCACTAACAGTTTCCTCGCGGTGTAGCCATCGGTAGAAATAAACAATGTCGATATTCAAGTTCCAAGAACGTAACTCGGTGATGTTCGCAGAAGGCTAAAGGGCGCCTCTAAAAATGCACTTTTTCCGCGATTGCGGCGTCAGCTCCGTGCTCGAATCCTCAGGTATCACCTATACACTGCGGTTGCGCGCGCGGTGCTTCCTTGCACTCACGAAAAAATGACTATTTTTAGCAGGTGCCCAATAGTTAATTGAGAAATACGCCGTGCCTAAGATTCAAGTCGGTGCCCGAATCGTTTAACCGTTCGAAACGTTGAAACCGGGAAGGAGTCAGGGTCTTCCTGCGTTGCTTTCGGATTTACGAGGCCATTCCAGAACAAGCGCGGCGGCGATGAAATCCGGGCATTGGTCTGCGCCTCGACGGCGTCCGTGATTGCGACCTCTGTTTCCGTAATCGCAATCGCACGGGACCAACGAAACTGTGCGCGTCCTTTCGCCATCGGAGCAGCCGACTGATTAATGGCGGTACCGGAGCGGATCCGAACCCAATCAATCATGGCTCTAAGCATCGTTGCGCTCCATGCGAAAGTACAGCCGACACGCAACACCAGGCGGGATAGAAATCCCGGGAAAAAGAATGTTGCAGGCCGAAGAGGCGCCTCCAGGCGCAGTTCATTTTCCTCTAACGTCATCGAACGCGACGTGTCGTATCCGTTGTTGACCCACGTAGTGACGTCCTGTTCGAGCGCGAGCCCGTGATCTTCGAACAGGCAGACTTGGTCGCGATAAGCGCGGACTGTACCGCCTCCTGCCGCTGACACAAATACATGCAAGTTGTCTCGATGATAGGCGGCTACCAGGGAATTCTGGCGCAATGTCCAGCCCTCAGGATATGACTCAGCAAAACGTGGCGCAGCCCGCTCCGGAGCGTGTTCCACGATGTCCAAAGCTACCAACGGTAGATGCGACCAACGGCAAAATCGAAGGTCGTCACCTACAATGGCACTCAGCGCTTTTTCGGCGGGCGAGAATTCTTTCAGTAGGTTGACAAGTGAGGCTGCTGTTTCGTCATGCTCGGCTAGCAACGCGAATCCGATGCGGCTCACATACGGATTCAAACACAATCCGGATTCGGGACTGATAGTTGTGTCCGGATGAATATGCGGAAGCATGAACGCAGTGAGTCTGCGCATGGGCGATAGACATTCGTCGTCGCCCGTTACCGCGTTGAACAACATGCAATAGTCCAAGAGGACGCTGCAGTACCCGAGATCCATCCCGCCAATTTCGGGAAACCATCCTTCGTCCGTTTGTCTAGCCAGCGTGTCTTGCAGTGCATCTTTGGCCGCGTCGCGATAAATGTCGTCGCCAGTAACTTTCCAGATGAGCGCAAGCGCTGCTGCGGCAGCAGCCTGGTGATTGGCTTTGACTTTGTCTCGGCGCGCGGCAAGCCATGTCCCTGAAGCGCGTAATACGTGCTCCAAAACGTCGCGGTCCGCGCGCTCGATTTGTTCATCTAATAGTCTGGCAGCTAAGCCGTATGCAATAGCTGTGAATTCGGTTACTGCGAATCCGCGCTCCCCTTTGTACCATTCATCAAAACAGCCTTCCTTGTATTGCTGGCGGCGGAGTTGTTCGAGTCCTGCCGAAAATCCACCGTATAGTCGTTCACGATCCGGCAATGACTCACTAGCGGCGAGTGAATCGAACTTGCCTGACGCCAGCATCCCTAATGTGGCGCCTGCCTCCTGAAAACGCGCATCGGGAAACTCCGATGTTTTGTCGCGCCAATACGCGTAATGAAAACAACCGAAACTTGGAGACAATGGATCCCCGTCTTGCATCGTGATGAGCCGCCACGCGTTGGCGCACACGAATTCCGCTTGAAAACTAAAGTCGTCCTGCGCGTGTTGGGAGGTGAACATGTAAATGAGACTCAATCTAGGGCACCTCTAGATGTTCAGGCGCTTGAACACAAACCACGGAACAAACTGTAGTACGGTCATGACCAACGCCCACCAATTTGGCAAGTAGCACATACCGATATCTTTGCCCAAGTTTTTGGCGATACGTTCCGCTATTGCCTCCGGGGACGCAGCCGGTAACGGCGTTGATTGGCCAAAAGTCATGCTGGTCGCAACAAATCCCAAGCGGTAAAACTGGACACACGCTCCACCTTGGCGAGCCAACCAGTGCCTGCATGCTTCGAAGTAAGTCTCCAGCCCACGTTTCGCCGCACCGTAGACCATGTTATTGCTGCGTCCGCGCACACCCGCGACAGAGCCGATGCCGACTAGATTTCCTTGCGGAGCAGTTGCGAGGTCGGGCAAGAATGCATTCACGATATCTACCGCGCCTAAGAAGTTGACTTCGATTAGGTCGCGCACGAACCCGGGGTCGATTGGACCTGAGTCAACTTGCGGATCACTCGCGCCTGCGACCACGACGACATTATCTATACCGCCCAATTGCCCAAAGACTTCGTTACGCAATGCAGTCGCGTCAAACGAGCGCAGGTCCACGGCCATCACCGCAACGCGCGTGCGAAAGCGCAGTTGTAAGTCTTTTTGTTGTGGGGTTAAGTCCGCGATGTCGGTTGCGATGAGGAACAATTCATGCCGATCTTCAGCAAGCCGTTCGGCTATCGAGCGGCCTACGCCAGCGGAGGCGCCAACAATTACAGTACGTGACATCTACAATTCCAGCCGGCGTGAAAGTTCGGAACCAAATTGGCGTTTCGGATCGAAAGCGTCGATCGCAGCCTTGAATTTACCGTATTCCGGATACTGTCGGCGCACGCTCCCGGCCGAAATCCTGCCGTCTTTCAATATGGCGCTGCGGGCCCCCACGTCGATGTTGATCTGGTCCAAACTTGCCAGGAATTCCCTGCTATTGGCGTTGGCCGGCAAGTCTACGGTGAAACTTGTGCCAGTTCCCGTATAACTCAAGTAGCTCCCGTCTGCGCCAGCAAAAGACTTTACGGTAGTGAGCGCGATACACGGCTCGTGGCGCTCCAACAAAGACCAAAAAGCAGATAGATATTCCGACTCTGCGCCAATCGGAATGAGTGTCTGTTGTTCTATGAAACCGGCGTCACCAAAACCGTAGAAGTAACTTTCTTTGCCATACGCTGGGTATAGAAAGTCAAACAAATGAATTAATTGCGATTGGCTTGTGTGCAGCGATTTATATCGGTAAAGCGCATTAACCGAAGGTAACGTTATCCGCGAAAATATTTGCCTCCGACGCCACTCTCTTGCGGATGTCTTCAGGCGGTTCTGCCAACGCGGCTGTGTAGATTCGGCGGGTTCTTGGGTCCGTTCCGCGCGCACGAGTAAACCTCGATGCGACGACTTGTTTTTCGGTCGGGTTAGATCGAACCAGCCATAACACATGTCCGATTCGAGCGACGACTGCCGCACTCGTTCAAACAGATTTTCGAGGGAATCCACTGCATCGACCCGATTGCGTACGTAAGCGCCCCCGAGTGGTACAACTTCGAGGCGGGCCGAGAGAATGACCCCTGTCAATCCCAACCCGCCAATAGTCAATTCGAGTACGTCAGCATTAGACGACTCGCTGCAAGTCATATGTCCGTGACTAGGATGAAACAGCGTCAGCTCGCGAACGTGCGCACCGAACACTCCTTCGCGCGCATGGTTCTTTCCATGCACGTTGCCGGCAATACAACCGCCAATTGAAATTGCCGGATATCCCGGTTGGACTGGAAGTTCATATCCCTGCTCAATCAAGAATCCAAACAACTTCCCGAGCGAAATGCCGGCCTCTACATCAACAGTTCCAGCATCAGGGTCGAACGCAAGAATGCGGTTGAACGCGGTCATGGACACCGTCTTACCGGTGTTCGTAAATCCCGCACCGACGTACGAGAGCCGGGCCCCACACGCTATCCCGCCGTCGGCGAATGATTGCTCGACATGGCGCGCGCGATCGGGTTGCAGCAGGTCCGCGGACGTGCGGCACTGTCGATCCAAACTGATTGCGTTTACGAGCACAATTGCGATCTGCGGTGGAATCACCCCGTGGGTTGGGCCATCAAGCCGGAGGAGCGACGTTCGGGAATTTGCGCCGCCAAGCCCTGAATACGGTCAGATTGTACAAGGTCCGGTAGTGGTTCGCGCTTCCGCTCATGTGTTGTTCATACAGCGCCTGAACAACGTCCGGTGCGACTAAACGATCGTCCTCCCACTCCGGATCCAAAACCAGTTGCTGTGTCATTGGACTCAATGATGTCTTCAGCCAGCGGGCAATTGGGAATGTGAACCCCTGCTTACGCTGCTCGGTGATCAAGTCCGGATAGCCGCGGCGTCTTGCAAGCGCGCTCATTAGCCACTTAAGCCTGGAACCGCGCATCTTCATGCGGTCCGGCAGTTTATTGGCAAATTCAATCAGGGATGGGGAGAGCAGCGGCGCTCTAACTTCGAGACTGTTGAGCATCGCCGCGCGGTCCGTGTGCATGCACACAAATTCCGGAAGAAATATCCGCTGATAGAAATGTAAGCATTTCTGAATATCTGTGCTTGGCCCCAATTCCGCGTCCAAGGACGCGTAGTCCGCGTATATGCCTTTCTTAAAGCCGGGCTCGTGAATGCGCTTCGGGTCAATGTTTGTGCAGAGTTCCGCCAATGAGGGTAGATCCGTGGATGCCAGCCACTGCGGCAACCTAAGCGCGTCTGTTGCTGGAAATCCCTGCAAGAAAGCGCGTACTTTGAAATGTAGGGACATATAGGTATCCGACGACGGCAACAGTCGAAGTCCAGCCTTAAGTAGCGGCACGACCGCCGGAACGCGAGACAATATGCGCGCTGCAGGCACCGCCTTGAATAGCGCATAGCCGGCGAATAGCTCGTCGCCTCCGTCCCCAGCGATACCGACGGTGATGTGCGGGCGCACGCTCTGGGATAGGAAATGCGCATTCACCAAGCCCGGGTCACCGTGGGGCTCGTCCATGTGGTCCAAAACTTCGCGCATCGCGTCGACTACGGATTCCTCGGTCAATGTGAAGCGCCGATGTGACCGAACGTCCAGATACTTTTGCATCACGTCCGACTTGCTGGACTCGTCGAAATCACGCTCGCTCATGGCCACCGCGAAGCTGGCGACGTCCGGATTTGTTCGCTGGCAAAAATCCAGTACCAGTGAACTGTCGATACCGCCGCTCAAGAAAACGCCGTAAGGAACGTCGCTCCGCATACTGCGGGCGCAAGCCAGATCCAACAGACTTTCGAATTCGTCGAGCGCATCGTTGTCCGTGCCGTACCACTTGGCGCCATGTTCGCCTGGCACGCTCGTCCAATATGTCGATAGGCGCGGCATCGTGCCGTCCCACTCGAGAATCGTGCCCGGCATCAGCTTAAAAATGCCATCAATTGGCGAATCTGTACCGCCGTAGTAGCTGTTCGCCAGAAATCGAACAAAGTTCTCGCGGCTAAGGCGCCAGTCAAACCCTGGAAACTCGAGTAATGCGCGCAGCTCCGACGCATACAGCAGAGAATCTTTAGTGCAATGCCAATCACTGCTGTCCCACAAACTTTTGAATGAGCTTAGAATCAAAGACTATTCTGCGCTAATTTGTTAGAATAGAGGTCCAGAATATCTTTCAATATCAACAGGATAATAGCCTTGAGTCACAGTAACAGCGTATTTTCACAGCTGCTAAAACTGATTTCTAGACATGAATTTGAAACCCTTGCAAAGACCCACCATAAAGGCCGTGTATTGAGGACAATGTCACGCTGGTCACAGTTTGTGGCGTTGAGTTTTGCCCAACTCGCCGGTCGCTGTAGTTTGCGAGATATTGTCAGCAATCTGGATAAACAACGCCGCAAAAGTTACCATTTGGGTATCGGTAAGGTCAGTCGAAGTTCTCTGGCTCGTGTTAACGAGCAACAGCCTTATCAACTCTACGAAGGATTATTTTGGAAGCTGCTGGCACGATGTCAAAGCTTGGCGCCTAGGCATGGGTTTCGTTTTAAAAATAAGCTTTATTCCTTGGATGCATCGACCATTGATTTATGCTTATCACTATTTCCTTGGGCCAAATTTCGCAAGACCAAAGGCGCGATTAAACTACATGTTGGTCTGGACCATGATGGTTTTTTACCGGTCTTTATGACTATTACCGAAGGCAAACAACAAGATATTACACAAGGCCGTAGTTTAGAACTGGATGCGGGTTCTATTGTGGTGTTTGATCGTGGCTATACGGACTTCACGTGGTTTAACTTGCTCAATTCAAAGGGGATTTATTTTGTCACCCGGTTGAAAGCCAATACAAAATACCGAGTGATTTCTCGCCATCCGGTGAATAAAGAGCAGGGCATTACCTCAGATCAGACGCTGATTTTAACGGGCCCTAAAGCCGATACCTGTCCGATTAAGTTGCGCCGGATGGGTTATCGGGACCCACAGACCGGCAAGCATTACGTCTTTCTCACCAATCAATTCGAATTGACTGCCAAAACCATTGCAGATATTTATAAGTCGCGTTGGCAAATTGAGTTATTTTTCAAATGCATCAAACAAAATTTGAAGATTAAGTCATTCGTAGGGACGTCAAAAAATGCTGTCATGACTCAAATATGGGTCGCTATGTGTATGTGTTTAATGGTTGCTTACCTGAAATTCTGTAGCAAACTCGATTTAAGCATTCAACAGATTATTCGACTCTTTCAAGTCAATTTATTTGAGCGAAGAGACCTGTGGGGACTACTCAAAGGAGACCCTCCAGGCCCTATTGAAACTCAGGTCCAGATACAGTTTACATTCTCATGAAAGTTTATGGGACAGCAGTGAATGCCAATAGGTTGGCTTTTGCCCGAGAGGGTCACGGAAGAGCGTATGGACACCTGTTGCGGTGTCGTGCAGCGCTCCGGCGAACATCCCGTCGAAGCGCCCGAGCGCTGCATGGCCCCATTCGATGAACGCAGCCAACATGACTTCGGTATCCGAATCGGTCCGGAAGTCGTGTCCGAGGTCACGTAGCTCCGATCTCAGTTCTACGTAGTTGTAGATTTCTCCGTTGAAGCTCAATACATAGCGGCGATCCGCGCTCTGAAATGGCTGGTTAGCCGCCGCCGAAAGATCAATGATGCTGAGCCGGCGATGGCCCATGTAGACGTTGCCAACACACCATTCGCCCTGATTGTCCGGGCCGCGATGGGCAAGTGTCGCCAGGCAACGCCGTGCCGCGGTTTGGTGCTGTTCCGCAGAAGCACCAGTTGGCGCTACGTATCCAAAGAAGCCACACACTAGATGACCGCTCCGAAGAAGTCAGAGACGCAGGCGTGCGAAGGCTCGTAGCCACCTTTCAGCGGGAGATCGCAACAAAGTTCCAGCGATACGCCTGCCGCTGGCGCGAGAAGTCGCTTACTCGTCTCGGGGTTAGTGGTAGGCAGCAAGTGGCTTCAAGCGTTGCGCGGGGTGTAGCGTGGTATTATAAGCGATTGGCCAGCAAAACATCTGGCATGGCGATTTCGCTGGGCCCCGCCGATCACATCGCAAGAACAGGACTGACCCGCAACGCGGAAACCGCCATGACTGAGCCCGACAAATCCTCCGGTCCGGACTTCTGCGTTCTCGTGCCCGCGTTGAACGAGGCGAAAAGCCTGCCGGAGTTGGTAGACCGTGTGTCGCAGATGTTTGCCGACAGCTTCGCGAACAAGTCTCATGAAATTCTGATCATTGATGACGGGTCCACCGATGACACGTGGAACGTCATCGAAACGCTCGCTCAGGATTTTCCGACCGTGCGGGGCATTCGCCTGCGTCGCAATTGTGGCAAGTCCATGGCCATCATGATTGGCTTTCGCGCATCGGGAGCATCGATCATCATCACGATGGATGCCGACTTACAGGACCTTCCGGAGGACGTTCCAGCGCTCATTGCACGCCTGGACGAGGGGGCCGATCTGGTGACCGGCTGGCGCCAAAACCGCCAGGACCAAAGCGTTCGCAAGCTGGGCTCGCGCTTGTACAACGCGACAGTTCGCTGGTCAACTGGACTCAGCATTCACGATTTCAACTGTGGCCTGAAAGCCTATCGTCGCGATCTGGCCCAAAGCCTTGTCGTCTACGGTCACTACCACCGCTACATGCCAGTTATGGCGCAGTTGGTCGGATTCAAGGTTGCTGAAGTTCCGGTCGGCAACGTGGTCCGGAAACACGGAGGTTCGCGTTATCGGTCGTTTCGTTACGAAGGTTTCTTCGACCTGCTATCGTTGCTCTTCACGCACCGCTACGGTTTGAATCCATTACACTTTTTTGGTGTCTTGAGCTTAGTACTGATGGTGCCGGCGTTTCTCGTATTCGTATATCTGGTGGGCAGCCAGTTCATGTACTGGATCGGCATGGGAGACCAGTATCTCGTTGCGAATCGGCCTCTGCTGAGCATTTCACTTAATTTCTTATTGTTCGGTGCAATTATTTTCCTGACGGGTTTCGTCTGCGATTTTGTACTGCACCATCAAATTCGCCAGCGCATGTCCGGCATCAGCTCGCTATCCATCAGTTCCACTGTGGGCGGCGGCCGAATCGACGCGGGCGCTGAATCAGGAGGACTCACAAGCAATTCGTTGAACGCTGGATAGCATCGAGACGGCAGGAAAATCTATGATCAATAACGAAACAGCTCGGCTTGACGTTGCGCTTGTATATCCGCCTTGGCCGGTATTGGACGATCGCGCCATCTTGCAAAACAGCTTGCCACCGTTGGGTTTGCTGTCGATAGCGTCCTATCTGGAATCACTGGATTACTCCGTCAGGATTCACGACGTGCACGGAGAAAAACTCGACGACGTGATTCTGGCTGAACGGCTGCGCGCGGAGCGCCCGCGATTTATCGGCATTAGCGTGCTCACCAATATGAGCATCCCGGCCCACGCGATCGCTAAGCTCGCACGAGAAGTTGTACCCGATGCTGTGATTGTCATGGGAGGCGTGCACGCCGAAGCCCTGCCTGAGCGGACATTGCGCAACTCCGCTGTCGATTATGTTGTTCGGGGAGATGGCGAAGAAACGATGCGCGAGATTGTCGAGGGCCGGTCACCTCGCGACATTCAAGGTTTGTCTTTTCGTGAAGAGGGCAAGGTGCGGAACAATCCGGCCCGCCGAATCGAGATGAATCTCGACCGCTACCCGTTCCCCGCTTACCACCTCGTTGATTTCAAGAACTATTTTCCGGCAGTAGGCTCATATCGCAATCTGCCCGCAATCAACATGCTCATGACGCGCGGATGCCCAGGAAAATGCGCTTTTTGTAATTCGGCCAGAACGGTACTACGCACCCGTGATGCGGATGCCGCCGTCGCCCAAATCAAGCACCTGAATCAGAAATACGGCATTCGACAGATTCAGTTTTATGACGATACCTTCACCGTCATGAAGAAAAACGTGCTCAAGTTCTGCAAGGGCCTTGAAGCCGAAAAGTTGGGCGTTACGTGGACGGCGTACATTCGCGGAGATTGCTTCTCCGACGACATGGCCGCCGCGATGAAAGCGGCAGGTTGCCACCAGGTACTCGTCGGTATCGAAACGGGCAACGCCGAAGTAGCCGCGCGGTTGGGCAAGCCAATCGATCGCAAGAAGTATTACGAGGCGGTCAAGATCGCCCACCGGCACGGTATGGAAGTGCGCGCGTCGTTCATCATCGGCAATTTGGGGGAAACCTGGCAGTCGATGGTAGACACACTGGAGTTTGCGATCGATTTGGATATCGACCTGTTCCAGCTGAATATTTCGACACCATACCCCGGCACTGCGTTGTTCAATGAAGTAAAGCAGCGCGGATGGTTGCGCCACGAGAATTGGTACCGGTACGGTCAGGGAGAGATGCTCTATGACCAGCCACAGATGAGCGAAGCCGAAATTCGCTGCTTCGAGAAATACGCGTTCAGACGGTTCTACATGCGGCCGCGCGCAATGTTGAGAATGCTGAAGCGGGTCGCCAACGTGCGCCACATTCGCGACTACGTTCTTGCTGCCACGGTTTTGCTATTTGGCATTCACAAGAAGAAAGGCCGCTCCTCGTGGGATTGTTGGACGGAGCTACGCGAAGAAGACTTCTTGGATTTGGAGTTCTCCGAGCAACCGCCGTTTAGATTGACGTACGAGCTACGCCAGGGCCGGGAGTTCGAAGAGTTGGAGCACGCCTGAGCGCTGGCCGCACGCTCGCCAAGCCTTCTTCGCCGAAGCCTTATGCGTCGGTACAAGCCGGGTAGAGTACGAATTGCGGCGCCTCAATCAGCGCGTTGGCAGGCGCAGATTGCGCAACGTCTTTGAAGTACACGACGTGTGTGCCACCAATGCGGCAAGCGAAAGCTTGGAAATCCGGCCACGAATAGTCAGCAAGCCGCTTCTGCAGTGCTTGGCGCCGCTCGCGAACCAGTTCGAAAACCTTGGGTTGCGTAAAACTCACGCGCCCATTTTGCTTACTGGCTCCGGTCAGGTATTGCCGCGGCGCCTTCTCCCACTCCCTGCGATGGTCTGATAATGCCTCCTTCCAGGTTGGCAAGTTGGCCGCTCGAAATACGCGCTCTTCATTCTCGTGCCTGAGTCTGTCGTTAAAGTAAGCGTTTCGTCCAACCGACCAGAATAGGATTGCGCCTGCACGCGTGTCAGTACGCAAGACAACGGATTTGAATGCGCCGAAGCGGGAGTGCGTTGAGCCCGGAGCGGTATACGGCACTAGAATTGACTCACCATCCAGGTGTTGAGTCAGTTCCCGTTTGAACGAGCGGAACTCTTGGGCGTAATCCAGACGCCCGTCGATCAATGGCATTGCCGCTCCAACGACAAATGTGGCGGCCAGCGCGCCAGCGATAATGGTCTTGGCGATTGCCTGAAGTCGCTCGGTATCGCTAATAAACGATGTAAGCGCCTGCTCTATAGACTGCAGCAGTATGACAACACGCCAGTTCCGGCTAGTTGCAAAAGACAGTACCAAGCCTGAGAAAACGACAAACGGTAGCACCCGATATGCGCCAGCCCGAGCATTGATGTACGGAATCGCGAAGATGACTATGAGCGCCCCGACAAATACCAGAACCGACAATGCCGGAAAGTCCTTTATTGTGCGGAATACAACGTCTGTAAGCACAAGTGCCGCAAGAACAACCGCAGCCAACAAGAATTTGCTTGGGCCAGTTGTGATAAAGAGTGCTGGTGTATACGTATAGCTCAGCCAGTACCAAATCCCTGGCATCAGAATTAGTCCAACGACTACGGTCCACGCAAGAGGCTGTCCACCACGCCAACCGGCTGGTGCCGAATCTTGTTTCCGCAGGTATAGCGAGTAGAGACAAAAGGCCAGCAGCAGGCTCACCATAGTCCGGATATAGGGCAGCAGACCACCATAGTGGATTGACGAGTGCCCGTAAGTGCGAATCGCGATCGCACGAATTTCGGCGTCAATCGGATTCGGGTGAGGCACTGCTAGTTTCACTTGCACAAGGGCGCCAATAATCCCTATAGCGGCTGGAATGAGGATAGCCAACACTGGTCGAATCGGTATTTGTCTCTGCGTCATTAATTCGCGCAGGATTACAGTCCCTAAACTGATGCATAGAAAATGGACTGCGATGGTTGGATTTAGTATCAGCGCGACCATCAGGAGGAGACCGGTTGCTACATACCGTGTTTGCATCATGCTCGCGAGCGATAATGCACCGAACGCGAGCGTAAAGTCGTTTACGTACGCGAAATTGAAGAGCGAAAATCCGTAGCCTAGGTTCAGTCGATATATTGCCGCATCCATAGCGGCGATCATGCCGACAAAAGCGATACCACCTAGTGCGCTTCCGATATACGCGCGGCCCAAACAGAAGAACGCAAACGCGAAAAACGGCACGGAAGCTAACGTATACAGTGCGTACACAACATAGGCACCGTCCGTCCAAATTGCCTCTGCGACAACGGCAAGCCAGAAATACATCGAGACCAAGCCGTATGTTCGGGCGTTGGTTCCAACCTCTGAATCATCTAGCGAAGGCATGTCGTTGTGCACGTACAGCTTTGCAAAGTGCACCGGATTGAAGTCTTGGGAAAACTGCAGAAAGTTCAGGTAGTTGGCGCCGTAGACAAATGCAACGACAGTAATGGCGAGCGCGAATGCAAAGACCACGAGGCCAGAGTGTGGCGCATTGGCAACGGTCATCGCATTCGTTCGCATTTCAATGGAATGCAGATTTTGTTTGCTATTGCACCGGCGATGGATTGTTTGTCAGGCATGACCGGATGGATCGGATGAATTGCGCAGGGAATTGACGAACCCCATCGATTTCGACTTCCATCAGTCGCAAACGACGATCCGCACAAAGCACATCGACCCATCCATGTTCGCGATGAATTTCTGCAATTTGTCCGGCAAATCCAAGCCATTGGGATCCATCATCGTCCGGTAGTTCCGCGCGCCAAATCGTCACTTTCTCGGAGCCTAGATAAGAGTACGCTCCAGCAAAAGGCTCAGATGATGCATTGATCAGGCGCAGAATAGACAGAGCCGAATTTGACCAACGACTCATTCGCATTGGACTGCCTCCCTCTGGGGGGTGCACTGAAATTCCTCGCATCAATGCGTAGTCAATATCTACGTCTCCATAAAGGTGAACAATTCCAGGGCCACCGTTCCCCGCGCACCAACTATCCAGATCACTCAAGCCGCTTTCGCCAACCAAACTCCTCTGTTCTCGATATGAACAAAGAAACACAAAATCAATCTCTTCAATCTGCTCCCGCAACGACTCGAGCTGCGCTGAGACGGTCACGGTTGCAGCACCTGCCTCGGTAAACGCCGCTCCGATAACCTGGCCAAATTGGTCGTCCGAATAGACGAAAATTCGATTGTGGGACACTTCATAGCCGGCTTCGAAGCACAATTTTAGCACCAGCGGTCCGCAGGCACTAAATATAGAGCACCTCTAAAAATGCACTTTTCCGCGATTGCGGCGTCAGCTCCGTGTTCGAATCCTCAGGTATCACCTATCACTGCTGTCCCACAAAATAGTTAAACACAGCGTATAAGCTATTGATTTCCATAAAAAACTGACTATGGCATTGTGTTTGAGACATGAAAACAGTTTTTCCAATAAATTCAAAGGGTTAGTATGCTTTATGGGACAGCAGTGATGACCTATACACTGCGGTTGCGCGCGCGGTGCTTCCTTGCACTCACGGAAAAATTACTATTTTTAGAGGCGCCCAACTATCGTTATTGCAGTAACCCTGCGCTTCCGCCATGGCATATACCGACAGCGCTTTGTCGTACAACTTGACGAGAAGCGACCCCTAATCCGTGCACGAGCATGACCGGTCCTTTGGTTCCGCCTTGGTATCGGGTCAAGCGCAGTTCAACGCCGTCGTGCGTTGTGAATGCGTGGACTGCGGGCGCGGGTGCGCGCAACGGACGCTTTTTACGAGGTGGCCGCGGCGCTTTAGCATTCGGATTGTAGAAAACGCCGCCATAGCTCTCGTACAACACACCGGCAAAGAATTTGCCAAACTGAGCCAGCGCTTCCAGTTTCTTCAACGGTTCGGTGGTTCCGGTTATCTCCATCGTTGTCATCTGTTTGGCGAAGTCCTCAGGCTCGATGTGCAAGACGGCTTTTCCAACCAAACCGCCTGACTCACTGTCGCCCCGTTGCACGCTCACGTATAACGTGGACGTGTCCGGCCAAATGTCGAGTACCTCCGGATCGTCTTTGACGACTTTGTAGCCCTTGAAGAAGAACTGCTCGCCGTTCCCGGCGGTCAACACCATGGAGTAGATCATGTGCCGGGTGTCGGGCGGTGACGGCATCTTTTCGAAAAGATTAAAAACCCCGTCGCTGACACTCAGCGGTTGCTCCGACAACGCTTTACACTCGACGGTGCCGCTGAGCTTCGCGGGATGCTTCAGATCATTTAGCAACTCGTCCAGATCGTGTGAAAAGATCGTCAGGGTGAATTCTATTGCCGAGTTCGCGGCCTCGCCAGCCGACGCGGCTTCTCGATAGCTATCCAACGCTTCGCCGGGTAACGCGCCGGCCGAGAACCAACCTTTCATGGTCTCGGTGAATCGCACACCAGTCTTCACTTCTCCGTGCGCCCGGGCAGGGGCGCAGGGCACAGGGTGTAGTCAATGGTCCAACCGTGATCGTCCGCAATCAGCGCGCAGCACCGCTCGGTAACCGCACTGATGGTCAATAACGGATTGACGGCGAGTGAAGTCGGAATCACCGATCCGTCCGACACATACAATCCTTCATGCACTTCATCACCGCCGCCGCTGAACACTTGACCTTTGTGATTGACGACCCCAGAGGAGCCGTTGCTGCCCATGCTGCAACCGCCCAATGGGTGCACAGTGATCAAGCTATGTTTAAACAAAGGCGTCCAAATCGGGTTTTCCACGTAGGTGCCGCCTAAGCCGGCCGTGGCCTTGTAGAGATTGTTGTTGCCGATGACGAAGTTGGGTTGCTTGCCAACATCCGGCCAGTTGATCGCCATGCAATCGTGTTCATTGAGCACGGCTTCGCCTGCGGCGTTATCGTGACTCATGATCAAATAGGTCTGCGTGTTGTTGACGGCACCGTGATAGCTGCCGCGTACCAGGCTCTGCGCTTCCCGTGCTTTCTCCTTAATTTTGTCCATGATGCCGTCATCGGTGTCTTTTCCGATGACGGCGGCGGCCGCAGAAAACGCTGCCAGCAAAAAAGTGCTGAGCGCGCCGGGGATGGAGCCTTCTTCGATGACCATCCGCTTTTCGTAGTCGTCGCTTGCGCGAAGATCGATAATGCTGGTGATGCAGGGGCCGACGGGTGCAAGTTCACCCGGCTTGTGCGTGCCCCAGCCGATGCCATGAATGGGTCCGTCGCAGTTGTAACCAAAGCCGAGAATGTCGCCGTTGCCACTAAAGCCTTTACCGAGGCGCTCGGACATGGGCAGACCTTGGGCCCGCGAGCGCAGCATCAGTTCATTGGATCCCATGGTGCCGGCGCAGACGATGACGAGCTTGGCTTTAACGAATAGGGCCGGCGCATCAAAGTCTTCGCGCCCAACCTCCACGTGTTGGTAATGAACTAGCCAGCCGCCGCCGGCTTTCTCGATATAATGAACGTTTGCCTGGCAGAATATTTCCGCGCCATGATTCCACGCGTCCGGCAGATAGTTCATCAACGTCGTGTTCTTGGCGCCGTAGTTGCAGCCGGACACGCAGTCACCGCAATTCATACAGGCCTGTTGTTCCACCCCCACGTGATTGACGCCACCCTCGGGGGTGGTGAACGTCACATTGATGGGCGGGCGATAGAAGTTCTGTGCTTCGCCCATGAACGCGGCGGACTTTTTGTGCGCTTCGAGTTTGGTGAGTGTCTCGCCGTCCTCCGGGTACGGATTCGGCTTCAGCATTTCTCTTGCGCGCTGATAGCCCTGCTGTAACAGCGTGTCACGGTGTTGGCGGATCCCTATTGGCCAATTGAGGTTGTCGAACACCTCCGGCTTGGCTGCTAGGGAGACATTGGCGTTGATGAGTGAGGTACCGCCCAGACCACAGCCGACGACTGCGTTTTGTTGTTCGTTGACATGAATATCGTAGAGGCCGATGCGCGAGCCGATATGCCCATCAGAGGTGTGGAACTGCAACTCCTTGATGGCTTCGGCAGCCGTATTCGGATAGTCCCCCACCAGTATCTCGCGGCCCCGTTCCAGCAGGCATACCGTGCGACCGGCCCGAGCCATGCGTGACGCGCAGATGCCGCCCCCGTATCCGGACCCGATAACGACGACGTCATAGGCCGGCCTAATTTCGCTGAGGGGAGAGCTGATCGGTTTCATGGTCATCCTCGTAGTGCCGAAGTACTCCGGACAAAGAGTGCGGCAAGCAGTGTGCCAACTTCAAATGAGCGGTTTCAATCGGCGCATATTAAGGGCGCCTCTAAAAATAGTAATTGTTTCGTGAGTGCAAGGAAGCACCGCGCGCGCAACCGCAGTGATAGGTGATACCTGAGGATTCGAGCACGGAGCTAACGCCGCAATCGCGGAAAAAGTGCATTTTTAGCAGGTGCCCTTAAGCTTGTTTGCGATTGCAGTTCGATGAGGAGAACAACCGCTGGTTGCGTAACTTCGGACGCGGTTGCGGCCCATACGACGAAGGTGTTCGTTTATCGAGCGCGCTCCGCTCGTGCACGACTTGCGGTTCTGATACTTACGTTCCGCATAGAACGGTAAGCCGGTTGCGCACCTGAGGGAGCCGGAGCAATCAGCCAGCGCCAGAGGTGAATCGGGTAGAGAATGGCGTTATCGATACACGCTATACTCACGCGCTGACAAAACTACGATAGCTCCATCCGCGCGTGATAGACGCCTTGCATGAATGAGTCAAACCGGCTAACCGCCACCGAGGCCGACTAACCGCCACCGAGGCAATGAGATCTAAGCCAAATTCCGCAGGAGGTTGCCAACCATGCCAGGTCCGCTCGATGGCATTCGCATTATCGATATCACCAGTGTTTTGCTGGGCCCGTACGGCACCCAGATCCTTGCCGATCAGGGCGCTGAGGTGATCAAGGTTGAAGCGCCGCCAACGGGCGATATCGCCCGCAACATGGGCCTCGTACGCCATCCCGGCATGGCGGGTATTTTCCTCAATCTCAACCGCAACAAGCGCTCCTTGGCCCTCGATCTCAAGCGAGACGAGGCCAAGGAGGTGCTGCGCAAACTCATCCCGACGGCGGCTGTGTTGGTACACAACATGCGCCCGCAGGCCATCGCCAGGCTTGGTTTTGATTACCCCGCTGTCAGCGCCATTAAGCCGGATATCATCTATGTGGGCGCCTATGGTTTCGGTCAGGATGGCCCCTATAAGTCCAAGCCCGCCTACGACGATGTCATGCAGGCGGCATCGGGCTTGGCGAGCCTGTTCGAGCCACAGACGGGCGAGGCACGGTATGTACCGTCCGCCGTCGCCGACAAGGTCTGTGGCCTAACCCTGTCGCAGGCGATCACCGCGGCGCTGCTGCATCATGCGCGGACCGGCGAGGGGCAATTCGTAGAGGTGCCTATGCTGGAGACCATGGTCGCGTTCAATATGGTGGACCACATCAATGGGGGTGCGTTTGTGCCGCCGGTGGGTCCGTTCGGTTATGCCCGCGTGACCACCGCCGCACGCCGTCCGTTTGAGACTAAGGACGGTTTCGTCTGCCTGCTGCCTTATACCGATCAACACTGGCGTAATTTCTTTACCGCCGTGGGACGGCCGGAGTTAATGGAAGACGAGCGCTTCTCGACGTACCGGGCGCGCGGGCACACGGTCGAGGCGCTCTATTCGTTCATTCGCAGCGTCACCCCGGAGAAAACCACGGCTGAGTGGGTTGAGATCTGTGAGGCTGGGCAAATTCCGTGCATGCCGGTGGTCAATATTCAAGAACTGACCCATGATGAGCATCTGCAAACGGTGAAGATGTTCGAGCATCACGAGCATGCGAGCGAAGGTGAAACGGTACTGGTGCGCTCACCGCTCAATTTTTCCAAGACCCCCGCGTCGATTCGCTCGCTGGCACCGTGTTTTGGGGAGCACGGCGCCGAAGTGCTCGCTGAACTCGGCTATACGCAAGAAGAAATTACCACGTTCTATAACGCAGGGACGCTGGTAGGCGGCAGCGGCGAGGGTGCACCGGCATAATCCGGTACGCCGCGTACGGTAACAAGCGCGTTTGTTTTCTCTAACCGAGCAAACCGCAACCCCCTAAATAACTTACCGGGGAGCGGCCTGCGCCTCGGTTTTTGCTCTGGTTAACACCGCTCTTCGCGCACCCCCGGTGCGGACGCGGTGTCCATCGCAACCGCCGCGCTCATCGCTTGGGGTGACAATGATCCCGTGCTGGCAGATCACTACCAGCAACTGGGCACTACCGCCGGGGCCTATGACGATTGGCACGAGGGCCAGGAGCCAGCCGGGATCACAACCCAAGACCTGGAACTGGCCGCGCGGCCAGACCCGGTAGCGGGTGGCCGGTGTTTGTCCAACGACTTGGAAGTCATGACCCTCGAGGCACAGACCATCGCCCGTGCCTGCGCTAAGAATCATGTACTGAACCTCGAGCCTGAAGATCGCTGCGCGCTGACTATAGAAGCGGTCGCCATGGCCGGTGTGCCGTTGGCAGGAGCCGACTGGATACCGGGTCGTTGATGGAGCGGGGTGGCGAGATAGCGCTTGCGCCGCTTTCACAGAACCTTGTTGAATCGCTGTAACTCGCTAGCCTCAACGCGATAAAAAACGGCGTAAAGGCAGGGCGCTATGAACAAGGTCAGCACGGTGCCAACGATGAGGCCGCCAGCGATCACCACGGCTAGGTCGTAGAACAGTACGTCGCGTGAAAAGATGATTGGCGCGAGCCCCAACGCGGTGGTGCAAGTCGTCATGACGATCGGACGCAAACGCCGCACGCCGGCTTCGATCACTGCGTCAAATGCGGTGCGCCCCGCTGCCAGCTCGGTCTCGATCCGGTCCAACAGCACAATGGCGTTGTTGATCACGATTCCGCACAGAGCCAGGAACCCCAAGATACCCATGAAGCTGAAGTTCGCGCCAGGGAAGATTAACAGCCCGGCGGATACGCCTGTGATCGCCAGTGGAATGGTCAACAGGACGATGAGAGGTTTTCTAAGGCTATCGAATTGCCAGATCAACACGAGCACTATTAGCGCGAAAGCCAGCGGCAGGCTGGCGAAAAGGTTTCCTTGCGCTTCCGCGGAGCCCTCGATTTCGCCGCCTTTTTCAATGGCGTAGCCTGGTGGCAGATTCGCCTCGATCTCAGCCACCGCCCCGGCGACTGCCGCATCGAGCTGCCGGGCCGTCAGCGTGGTGGATTTGCCCGACACCGTCATGACCCGGCGTAGATCACGCCGCTTGACGCGGGTGTAGGATACCTTGCCGTCGAATCGTGCAACTTGGAGTAGAGGCACCGCGGCGTTGCCAATCACCCCCACGTTCAGCGTCCGTACGCGGTCGATGTTGGTGCGTTGCTCTCCCTGCGCGCGCAACACGACCGGAATGGTGACGTCATCGACACGCAAGTCCGTCACCGTGTCGCCAGCGAGTTGTGTATTCAGCGCATAGGCGATGTCTTGCGAGGAGATACCCGCGCGGCGCGCGGCATTCTGATCGACGATCACTTGAAGCGCGACCGTTGGATTCTCCCAATCCGTCTTGATGCCGCTGGTATCCGGCACGGCGCGCAATGCCTTCATCAGTTCTTCGGCCGCCTGCGTCAGGACCGCGCTGTCCTGGCCGATCACGCGAAATTCCACCAGCCCGGACTCCGACGGCCCCATCGACATTTCCTTGGGCGTGACACGCGCTTCGGGAATGGCCGCAAGCGCCCAGCGCCGCAGCCGGTCACGCACGGTCACCACGTCCCCGGAGCGCTTGACGTTCACGATCAGATAGGCGTTGTTGGGATAACCATCGACGGGGGCGAGCGCCAGATAGAACCGCGGCCCGCCTGAGGCGATATAGCCGACCACGTCTTGCACCTCGGGATTGTAGTCATCGCGCAGCAACCAGGCGGTAATGCGGTCCACCGCGCCCACTGTTGCCGTGGTATTGGCGCCGGCCGGCAACTCGACGATGACTTGAAGCTGGGTGCGCTCGGAGGCGGGAAAGAAGGTTTTGCCGACGAACTGAAACAGCCACCCACCGAAGATCAGAAATGCTATCGCCGCGGCTAATACCGGCCATCTAAATTGGATTGCGCCCTGTAACATTGCGCGGTAGCCGTTGTAGTACCACCTGTCGTAGGCGGCGTTTTCGTCCTGCGCTGCGCCCGCCTGCACGAACCATACGCACACGAGCAACAGAATCGTCAGGGCGACGACCCAGGAGATCGCCAACGCGATGGCGATGACCAAAGAGATCGAGCGGGTGTATTCACCGGCAGATCCGGGCGCCAGCATCAGTGGCATGAAGGCGAGGATGGTGGTCAGCGAGGCGGCCAGCAATGGCAAGATGAGCGTGCGGCCCGATTCAAGCGCCGCTTTGATGCGTTCCTGCCCGCGTTGGATGCGCCCTTGTATGTCCTCCGCCACGACAATGCCATTGTCGATCAATAACCCCAGCGAGATGATCAGGGCGGCGAGCGACATGCGTTCAAGCTCAATGCCGGTCTGGCGCATGACCAAGGTCGAAATCAACATAACGAGTGGCACCATCGCGCCTACAATCAAACCGGTACGAAACCCTAGAAAAGCAATCACCACGGCGAGAACGATCAGACAGGTCTGCCACAAATTGTTGAGGACGCTGAATACCGCCTCGTCGATCTCGTTTTGCTGAAAAGTGACAAAGCTGAGTTCAAAACCCCACGGCAGCGCGTCCTGATACCGCTGTACCACTGCCTTCAATGCAGCGCTGAATACTTTGGAGTCGGCTTGATCGATCATGGACACGCCGACGACAATAGCCGGCTTGCCGTTGTAGAAGGCGGGGGTTTCAGCCGGTTCCGCGTAACCGAGCCTGACTTTTGCGATATCACGCAGATAAATGGTGGTCGGTGGATCGCCGTCTATTCGCACCGACAAACTGGAAATATCGTCCAAGCCACCAAAGTCGCCGGTAGGCTCGATTGCCATCGTCATCCCGTCGGCTTCTACACGGCCGCCGGAGAGGATGACGTTCTGCCGGGTGATGGAGCTGATAATCGCATCGGGATCGATGCCGAGCTGGCTGATGCGAATATTGTCGAACTCGATGAAAACCCGTTGCTGCTCGACGCCGAACAAATCGACTTTGCGCACACCAGGCACGTTCGCATAGATGATGCGCCGCAACGCTTTGGCGGCTTCACGCATTTCGTAGTTTTCAAAACCCTCCGCGGTGATGGCAATGGTTGCCATCGCAACGTTGCCCTGATCATCGAACACGAATGGCCCAAATGTTCCAACTGGCAAGTCTGGCCGCACGTCCTCCATTTTGTTGCGAAGGTCCGACCAGATAGGTGTCATGGCATCGTACTGATCTCGAACCTCGACCTTGACCAACGATTTGCCGTTCGAAGAGGTCGATTCGATATGCCGCACCTCGGGAATTTCCCGGATCTTTTCCTCCAGCTTGCGGGTGATCAGGTTCTCTACCCGCTCCGCCGACAGACCGGGAAATCGCGCTACGACATTGGCGCTGCGGATCGTGATCGATGGATCTTCGCGCGAAGGATGCGTGAGGAAACTAATCGGGCCGGCGATTAGGCAGATAAGGACCGCCGCCACCATCAGCGTACGGTTGTCGAATGCAAAGCGCGTCAACATCTTCGCCGTTTCACTGCAACGATTTTGCATTGAACAAAGTGACTTTCATGCCGTCATGCAAAAAGCTGACACCGGCGGTGGCAATGATCTCTCCCGCCTTCAGAGCGCCGATGATTTCAAGACTGTTGTTCTCGACATTAGCAACCGTAACCGTGCGCTCAGTGAGCGTTTCCGAGCTCGGGTCGAAGACGAATACACTCGCCTCGCCGGTCCCGGCCTTCGGTTTGAGAGCAGTCATGGGGACCAAGAACGCCTTTCCAGTCGTCTGCGTCTCGAAGCGGAATAGCAGCTCGGCACTCATGCCCGAACGTAGCCCGGGCGGGGCTTGGTCTAGGCGCACTTCGATGGGATAAGCGTTAGCGGCGCCAGTGAGAGGGGCGATTTCGTCCACCACCCCCTGGACCGCAGCGCCGCCCAAGGGCGGAAAACTCACTTCAACAATACTGCCCAGAGAAACTGTATTGATGAGTGTTTCCGGTAGGGACGCTTCGATCTTGTCTTCGCCCTCGCTTTGAATGGCGTAGATCGTCTGGCCGCCGGTTACTTCCTGAAACACTTCTACCTCACGCCGGGCGATGACACCAGCGAACGGCGCCTTGAGGCCGGTTTTCACTAAATCCCGGCGGGCGAGGTCGAGCTGACTTTGGGCGACACCAACGGCGCCTTCGGCATTCTTGAGTGCGGCTTCGGCGGTGTCGAATTCAGCTTGCGTCACATAGCCTCGCTGCCGCAGCTTGCGTTGCTGAGCGAATTTTTTGCGCGCATCGTCCAAAGTCGCCTGCGCCTGCGCCACGGAATTTTCCGCCCGAGCAAGCCGCAGACGCGACGGTTCCGGATCAAGCCGGGCGAGCAGTTCGCCCGTTTCGACCGAATCACCGACTTTACGCAGGAGTTCGATGACTTGGCCATTGATCTCGAAGCCCACGTTGGTTGAGATCGCCGCGGTCACGACGCCTGCGATGCGGCGCTGCTGAAGACCGGCACGCTGATCAAGAGCCATGTATTTGATCGCCCTGAGCGCCGGTTTTGCCTCCTGAAACGCCTGTTTTTGTTCGCACGCCGACAGGGCAAGCGCGGCCAGCACAAAGAACAAATGGCGGAAAAACGACATGGCGGCAACATCCTTTAGGGGGGCGCGATTCATGGCAGTAGAGTGCATGATTCTAGCGGCGATCGATACTCGCAATCATGGGCCATTGGGGTACGGTTAGACGGTGCGCGCGTGACGCGCCAGCCCTGCGGCTCCGATCCGGCTACCTTGAATCAGCCGGGTGACCGCCATACCGGCGCACCACTTCGCCTAGCAATGACGGGATAGCGCCTTCGATGAGTGGCCTTGCCGTCAAGCCACGCACGTGGCTCAGGCCGCCGGGCGGAACGATACCGTGGCCTCTCCCGTGCCGCGCGGCCACTACGCGGTCCGCCAGTCGCCCGCTGCTTCGAAAGCACCAGCGGCACGGTAAATGGTGCTCTCGTCGTAGCGCCGGCCCACCAGCATCATGCCGATGGGCAAGCCGCCAGACATGCCACAGGGAATAGACATGGCGGGGTGGCCAGTGACATCGAATGGGGCGGTATTGGGCAGCATCTCGAAGGCGCGTTGACACCACAGTTCCAGTGCGGCATCGGCGGGCGGGATCGGCGGCGCTTTCATGGGCGTGGTCGGCAGCAACAGCAAGTCGTACGCCTGCAATATCTTGTTGTATTCCTCACGCAGTTGCCGGGCCAGGTTCTGCGCTTTGGCGTAGTAATGGCCGCGGTGATGTTTGAGGTAGTACTGGCCGATGAACATGCAGATCTTCAGGGTGTCGGACAACTCGTCCGCCCGCTGCCGCCAGTTGGCATGAAAGTCCAGCAGCGAGGTGGTGTACATGCCTTCCCAGCCGGTGCCCATGCCGTTGCCGTGCATCATTTGGTTGGTCAAACCTTCAACGGCGATGGGGGTCCAGATAGCCGTGCCCTGTAGATGCCAGGGCACGGAGATCTCATCGACCGAGGCGCCTAGCCGGCGCAGCGTCTGCGCTGCTTGGCGCACTTTCGCATCGACATCCGCTTCGGACACCGGATGGCCGAAGCCTTCCTTGACCACGCCTATCTTCAAGGCACTTACACCGCGCCCGACGGCGGCCGTGTAGCGATCCGTTTGCACGTCGTATTGCCGCGGGTCTAGACCGTCGGCACCGGCCAACACTTCCAACATCAGTGCATTGTCCATGACGGACTGCGTCATCGGCCCGGTATGGTCAATGGTGGATTCGATGGGCATGACCCCCGTATACGGCACCAAGCCATGGGTCGGTTTCATGCCGTAACAGCCGCAAAACGAGGACGGCATGCGAATGGAGCCGCCTTGATCGCCACCGATGGCCATGTCGATGAAGCCGCCGCCGACCAGCGCGCCCGAGCCTGATGAAGAGCCGCCAGCGGTATAACCCATCTTGTGCGGATTGTGCACGGGGCCGGTGGCATTGGTGTGGCTGCCGCCGGAGAGGCAGAAATATTCGCAATGCGCCTTGCCGGCAATGATGGCGCCAGCCTCCAGTAGCCGCGTCACGATGGTGGCGTCCACATCCGGTGTGTAACCTTTTAATGTCGAGGCGCCATTCATCATGGGCACGCCGGCGAGACACACATTGTCCTTGAGGGCCACGGTGCGGCCATGTAACGGTCCGCGTGGGGCGCCGCGCACCTCTGTTTTGACGTACCAGGCATTGAGTGGATTGTCTTGCGGTGAGGGCCGCAAGCCCGCCGTGCGCGGGTAGAGCACGGGCGGCAGGAAGTCGGGCAGTGCGTCCACGATGTCGTACGCATCAATGGTGCTTTGCATGACATCCAAGAATTCCTGTACCCGGGTATCGGATAGATGCATGCCGAGTTCAAGCGAAATTTCCTTTAGCTGAGCGTGCGTGGGCCGTCTTACGGTCATGAATGCAAGCCTCTCATCAAGGGCGGGTGGCGAAGCTTGGGCGCGTTCGGCGGCGCTTGTACGTGCCGCTGTCAGCCGGTGGTCCGGCGCCGGCAAATTGGCTCCAGTAGGCGAGGGGGCTCCAGACGAGACAACCTCGCGCGGTGCGCTAGCTCCACCGAAACCCGCGAACTGCTCGAGCGCCGTGTTGCCGGCCCCGCGCGGATCGTCCATCTCGCCGGTGACCACGCCTTTTTGCAATAACAATACGCGATGGGACAGGCTGGTGATGAAGTCTAGACTCTGCTCTACCAGCACCACGGCGACGCCGCGTTGCTCGTTCAACTCACGGAGTATGTCCATGATCTCATCGACGACGGAAGGCTGAATGCCCTCGGTGGGTTCATCCAGCAAGATCAGGTCCGGCTCCGAGGCCAGGCAGCGGGCGATGGCGAGGAGTTGCTGTTCGCCACCGGAGAGCGCTCCGCCTGCCCTGTCGAGCAGCCGTTCGAGCCGCGGAAACTCCCTCAGCGTTTGGTGAACCGCCTCTTCTTCATCCAACTCATGGGCGGCAATACCCATGCGAATGTTGTCGTACACCGACAGGGCCGGAAAAATCCCCCGGCCTTGCGGCACGTAGCCCAGGCCCAACTTGGCCCGTTCACTGGCCCGCTCCCGGGTCAAATCGGTGCCGGCATAGACGATGGAGCCGCCCGTCGCCGGTAGCAGGCCCATCAACGTCTTTAGCAGCGTCGTCTTGCCCATGCCGTTGTGGCCGAGCACGCCGACGATTTCACCGTCGTGGACACTGAAATCGATACCGTGGAGCACGGGCACCCGGCCATAACCGGCGCGCAATCCCCGCACTTCGAGCAATGCGCTCACGTGCGGCGCCCTAAATAGACTTCGCGCACACGCGGATCGGCGCAGACCGCGTCCATGGTGTCTTCCATCAAGACCGAGCCCTCGTGAAACACGGTCACGATATCGCTGATCGATCGAATGAACTGCATGTCGTGTTCCACCACAATCAACGTTGCAGTGGTGTTGATCTCGCGAATGAGTTCCGCCGTGCGCGCCGTCTCTTCATGGGTCATACCCGCCGCCGGCTCATCGAGGAATACCAACCAGGGCGCTGCGGCGATCACCATGCCGAGTTCCACCCACTGGCGCTGGCCATGGGCGAGGCTGCCCGCTAGTTGGCTCTTCACGTCCCCTAGCTGAAGCCGTTCGAGCGTCTCCGTGACCAGCGTTGCCGATCGGTGCCGGCCATGCCAGCGGCGCGCGGCGAGCCCAATATTCTCCTCGACGCTGAGGCCATCGAAGACATTGGGCACCTGCGTCTTGATGCCGACGCCGAGCGCCGCCACGTCGTGCGGCTCACGTCCGGTGACGTGCACATCGCGCACCACCACATCGCCGGCGGTGGGTCGCAACTGGCCGGTCAAACACTTGAAGAAGGTGGATTTGCCGGCACCGTTCGGTCCGATCAAACACCGTAATTCGTTCTCCCACACGGCGATATCGACGCGGTCCACGGCGCGCACGCCGCCGAAGTGCATGGACAGATTGCGCGTCTCCAGCACCACTTCGCCACGTTTCATGAGGAACGCTCCGCGGGGCCGGCCGCAGCGCTTCGGGGCCGGTGCAAGCGCAGCCGGCGTTCTCGTATCCGCATGGCTCTGCGGCTGCGGCGCGCGTCGAACCAGTGGGTGACGGTGGGCACCACGCCCTGCGGCACACCCAGTACGAACACCACCAGAATGACACCGAGCACCAGGTTGTTGTTGAGCACCGTTTGCGACCCCAACGCGGAGGTCAGGTAGAACAGCGCGAAGGCACCGAGCACCGGGCCGATCAACGTGCCCCTGCCGCCGACGATCACCCAGATAATGGTCAGCGCGGCGTTGTAAAGATTGAACACGTCCGGCGTCACCCGGCCAACGCCGTTACAGAACAGCACGCCCGCCAGACCAGCGATGGCGGCGCCGATAGTGAAGATGCCGAGTTTGTACAAGCGGGTGTCGTAACCCAGCAGTTCCGCGCGCACTTCGTTTTCCCGGATCGATACGCAAACCCGCCCGAAGTGGCTCAGGACCAACCAACAGCAAAACACATAAGCAATGATGAGCACGGCCATCGCCACGTAGAACACATGTTCGGGGAATAGCGAGAAACTCGAGTCCCACGGCACATTGAGCGGCGGCGAGGTGACGCCGTTAAAGCCCCCCAATAAGGCCTTGCCGATCATGTATTCGGGTCCGGAGGTGCGCCGGATCAGGCTATATAAGATCAGCGCCACCGTTAGGGTAATGACGGCCAGATAGACGTCGCTGATCCGGCCGTAGAACATGAAGTAACCGAGCGCGGCGGCGAACGCCGCGGCCACCAGCACCGCCACCAATATGGCCCAGGTAGAGCCGCCGAAATTGATGGCAGCGATAGTGTAGGCGTAGGCGCCGATGCCGAAGAAGGCGGTCTGGCCGAAGCAAAGAATGCCGCCGTAACCCCACACCAGCGCCAAGCTGAGTGCCAGCACGGAGAGCGCGATGGCGGTGGTCAGATTGATGATGGTGAAGAGTTCTAGAACAGTGGGCGCAACGAGTGTGAACAACACCCCCAGCACGGCGATCACCAGCGTGTTTCGAAGCTCGCGGGTCAGGATCACAAGCTCTTCCTGAATATCGAGCCCGTGATGCCCCGGGGCATGAGCCTGAGCAATACGATAGCGGCGAGCAGCAACGCCACCTCACCGAAGGTGGGCCCTGTCCAGAAGGCGAAAATGCCGTTCACGCCACCGAGAAAAATAGACGCCGAGGCGGTCCCCGCCAAGATGGCGGCGCCACCGGAAATCACTGTAATAAAAGCCTTGGCGATATAGGTGGCACCGATGGTCGGTAACACGCCGGTAAGCGGCGCCAACAGTCCGCCAGCCAGTCCGGACACGGCGGCACCGATGCCGAAGGACAACATGTAGATCCGCGACGTGGAAACGCCTAGCGCTGAGGCCATCTCCGCGTTTTGCATGGTGCCGCGGGCGATGAGGCCTAGCCGCGTCAAGCGCAGCGCCGCGTACACCATGATGAGCAACACTATGGCGACGGCGATGAGGAATAACTCATAACCCGACGAGGTGTATTCACCGATCTCGACGACGCCCAACGGCGGTGAAATAGTGGTGGTGGTAGAGGCGCCGAAAATGGACGTCACCAGCCCGATCAGCAGCAGCGATAAGCCCCAGGTGGCGAGCAGCGTATCCACCATGCGTCCATAGAGCCAACGGATGAGCGTCCGCTCCACCACCACGCCGATAATGCCGACGACCAAGGGCGCCAGGATCAGCATGGCAAACCAGATGTTGACGCCATTGTTGGTGGCGACGACAACGGTGTAGCCACCCAACATCAAGAACTCGCCATGGGCGAGATTAATGACCCGCATCATGCCAAAGATGATCGCCAACCCCAAACTGATCAGTACGAGGTTGGCGATCCCTGCAATGATCTGCAGACCTAGCGCGAGGGCGAAGTCCACTAGCCGGCGTTCCCCTTAGAGCCCCGCAAATATCTAGAGCCCATTAAATGTCGATACCGGCTGCCTTCAGCCCATTTTCGAACTTGAAGGTGCTCTGGTTTGGATTCTCGACCAGATCGCACACCAACAGCGTATCCGTTGGCGGTTGCGCCTGATGGCTTTCGATGATGTTGAACGACTGCTCCTTCAGTTCCGCCAAGTAGACGTTTTGCAGGGCGTGGTTGGTCTTCGGCTCGATGGAGACGCGGCCAGACGGTCCGTCGAAGCCAATGCCGCTACGCAGCGCTGCGATGACCGCATCCCGATCAGCCGTGCCTGCCCGCTTGACTGCCTCGGCCCAGATATAGGCGCCTTCGTAGGAGCGGGCCGCCAATTCATTGAGGGCCGGCGCATCGGCGCCTAGACGTTTTTGAAAGCGCTCGACGAATGCTTTGTTGACGGCGCTATCGACTTCCTCGAAGTATGAGTAGGCACAGATCATGCCGTCGCCTTCCTCGGCGGAGATCAGCTTGTGTTCGTTACCCACGCCAAAGGTGGTGGAGGCGATGGGTACGTTCTTATTCATACCCGCCGCGGCATATTGGCGATAGAACGACACGTGGGCGCCGCCCACCAGTGCCGACATCACCAGCTCGGGTTTGGCCGCCTGAATTTTTTTGATCGTGGGGCCAAAGTTGGTCACGTCCAGCGGGAAGAACTCCGTTGCCACCGGTTCGCCGCCATTCTCCCGGACATACTTTTGTACCCACTGTGCCGTGATCTGGCCGTAGTTGTAGTCCGCCGCGACGAGGTAAACCTTCTTGCCCCACCGGTTCATTACATGGGGAACCAATTTCTCTACCGTCTGCGCCGGTGTCGATCCGGTGCAGAAGCAGTTCATATCGCACACGCCGCCTTCATAGAGCGTGTTGTAGAAATACAGGGTTTTGAAGCGGGCGAAGGTGGGGCGAATGGCTTCGCGGGAGGCCGAGGTGATACCAGCGTGAACCACGTTGGCCCGATCACCGGCGGCAGCTTGAGTGGCGTACTGGGTGTAGAACTGGATGGTGGATTGCGGATCGTAGACCTTGAGTTCCACCTGCTTGCCCAATAGACCGCCGGCCGCGTTGATTTCGTCGATGGCCATCCGCGTCGCCTCGACCATCGGCTTGCCGTAGATATCCAGTCCGCCCGACTGATCGAGAATGCTGACGAACTTGATCGTATCCGCAGCCTGCGCGGTGCGCATGATAGCCGGAAATCCCAGCGTGGCGGCGGCGGCGGATGTACCCGCCAAGAAACGTCTGCGATTCACCATGGTGTTCTCCTCATATCGTCCTTACCCGGACGTTGTTACCGGTATACGTGGGTCCGGCCTCGACGGCCCGATTAAGGGGGTTATGGCAAGGGGGGTTATGGCAAGGGGGGTTATGGATACCGTGTCAGCTTTTTGCGTCATCTTCCGTGGGCGTGTCATCAGTCCCGGTAGCGGCTAGCGGTGCCGTCACGCCGCGGGTGCCTGCGGCTATGTTGAGGCCGACTTCTTCGCCCAGCTTGCGAACGGCGGGCAGTTGCAGGGCGAGATTCAATACGCCATCGACAACGTCATTGACGGCGGACGAACCTCCGCCACCGCCCATAACCGCCGGCGGACCGCGTCCCGCGTCCAAACCGGTTATCTGATTGATGCGAATGGACTCGATCTTCTCCGCCGGTTTCAACATTTTCTCGACCACCTCGGGCAATGCGTTCAACCGTGCCTGATCGAGTTTCATACGAATGAGTTCATTACTGTGCTGATTCTCGGCCCTGATGAGTGCCGCCGTGCCTTCGGCTTTGGCGAGCAGATCGCTCTTCTGTGCTGCCGCTTTTTCCATGATGGCGTTGGCCTCGGCGCGGGCCATCGCGGTCAAGGTGCCGGCCTCGCTTTGCACCCGGGTGTCAGCTACCTCCGCTCGCTCAGCGGCGCGGATGAGCGCTAGTAGTTTGTCGCGTTCCGCGGCGGCTGCCTCTTGGGCCGTTTTAATACGTTCCTCGGCTTCTACCTCTCTCGCCTTCGCGTCCTTGACGGCCACCTCCGCTGCATACTCCTCGATGCGCTTGGCGGCCAGGGCGACGGCGTTATCGGCTTGAGCCGTGCCTACATCGAGTTCTGAATCGAGCGCCTGCCGGCGCAGCATACGATCGCGCGTGATCTCCAGTTGGCGAACCTCGCGCTCCCGGGCGATGCGCGCAGCCTCGCGGCGCTGTTCCGACTGCGCTTGCCGCTCGGCCACGTCGGCTTGGCTCTGGGCGCGGGTGATATCCACCTCGCGCTGTTGCTCGATGATGGTTTCTTCCTCTTCTTGGGAAATCTTCAGCTTTCGTTTCGTCGCTTCTAGCTGACTTTGCCGTACGGCAACATCCGCATCGGCCTCGATAACAGCACGCGCCTTCTTGTTGACAGCGATGATCTCCGACAGCCGCCGCATGCCCAAAGCGTTAAACGCGTTGTTCTCATCGAGCGCGTGAAACGGTGTTTGATCCAACCGGGTCAGTGACACAGACTCCAGCACGAGGCCATTTTGGCTGAGGTTGTCGGTCAGCATCGCCGCCACCTCGGCACAGTACTCGGCGCGTTGGTCTTGCAGATTGTCCATGGTGTATTGGGCCGCCACGCAGAGCATCGCGTCTACCAACTTACCTTCCAGCGTATCGGCCAGTTCCGGCGCCCTGAAGGTCTTGCCGGCCAACGCCTGCGCCGCCGTGGACACACCGTCCGCATCGCCTTGTACCCGGACATAGAACTCCACCCCGGCGTCCACGCGGAGGCGGTCTAGCGTAATGATCGATTTCTCACCCGCACGGTCGATTTCGAGTTTCGACGTACGCATGTTGATCTCGGTCACCTTGTGCAAGAACGGCAACGCGATGCAGCCGCCATCCAAGACGACGCGTTGACCACCGGCGCCGGTTCGCACCAGGGCTACTTCACGGGTCGCTTTCCGGTAATAGCGGTTCAGCAAGACAATCGCGACGATGGCGGCAATGATGAGGACGACTATCGCGACCAACCAACCCATGACGGCCTCCGGAAAATGATGCGGCGCCATTCGTGTCCCGCTCTATGGCGTGTCCCGCCCTATGGCGTGTCCCGCCCTATGGCCCGGCCGGGCGCCTGCATGAACGCAGCGGTATGTGTGGCGCATCGCCGGTAGTGTTCAGCGCGGACCGGGAAGCCGTCAAGCTATTTCGAAATGGCAAGAGCGCCTGTAGCTGCATCTGATCGGGGCACACTGAACACGCTGTTTAACGTCCGGGCGTCTGCCCGCGTTGGCCACGCGCCTGCATCGGCCCGATGCGCGTTTGCGCTTGGCGCGACAATGTGGCGTACGGTGCCGGACAACAGTGCCGGACACCAGCCGCGTTGCGGCACGCAACAGAACATGGGCAAATTCCAAGGGCAACTCGACGCGGTTAAGCACGAGGCCGCCGAACTAGGGAGCAGTCCTGCGGCTTTAGGGCACCTGCTAAAAATAGTCATTTTTTCGTGAGTGCAAGGAAGCACCGCGCGCGCAACCGCAGTGTATAGGTCATACCTGAGGATTCGAGCACGGCGCTGACGCCGCAATCGCGGAAAAAGTGCATTTTTAGCAGGTGCCCTTTAGCACTTCGTTTCTGCGTGTCCAATGCGCATATGAGTCGCGTCAGCCCAGGCATCCGCAGCCCAGGCATTCTGCAACGCTGAGCAGGCGGTGCCAAACGCCGCAGCTTGCGAGGCTGCTTTGCAGCCATGCAATGCAGCGCTTAACGGCTGGTTAGCAAGGGCAATGACTTGCCCTTATACACCGTCGGCACGGCCTGTTGATAATCTTGATGCGAAGGACACTCGGCCGCAGGCCGCGCTGCGGCATCGCAGTGTTCGACCGCGCATAACACACGGCGTACATCCGTCGCATCCGCGCCTGCGGCTAGTCACTGTTCGGCGCGCGCTTCGCTGCTTCCACCGGTGTCAGGGGAGCGATGGGAGCCGGCGCGGTTAGGCCGTGCCGGTGGCAAGCTTGAGACTCCACGCGTTCAATTTGCCCCGGTCCTGGGCGGCATTGTCAGACACACGCAGCTTCCATTTCCCCTGGATGTCACCGCCGACGATGGCCTGAAGGGTTGCTGTGTCTGCATTCGTATACGTACGCCGCAGGTCGTTCTGGGCGCTGCCCTGCTGCTCGTGGATCGATGCACTGACGCCGCTCGGGCTCTCAAGCGCGACCTTCAGATCGCCCCGGTAGGTGTGGGTGATGTCGATGCCGAGTTCGATCGCGGTGAGCGGGCCTGCCTCTTCCACGTCGATTTCGTCCACGACGCCGTTCGGATCGTTGTCCGGGATCACCAGGCCCGGCTCGGACTGCCACGCGGTGCGCGCACCGCCCTCAAGGCCGAGCATGAGCTTCCAGCTCTTCAGGGTGCCGGTGTCCCGGTGTGCGTGATCGGACACCCGCAGCGTCCACGCGCCGCGCGCAGACTGAGCCGTCAACGTGTTCAGCGCTGGCACGTCCGCCGCAGAGAACGTCGCGACGAGGTCGTCCTCGAACGTTCCACCTCTGTTGTGAAGAGTCACCACCGACCCGCTCGGGCCGACCAGGGCGACGATCAGGTCGCCACGGTAGGTGTGTTCGATGTCGAGCGACACCTCGACCGACAGCACGGTCGCGGTGTCATCGACTTGGATCGAGTCCGAGACGCCGGCAGCGGGGAAGTCAGGTATCGCCAAGCCGGGCGCGGCCTCGTACGCCACCTTTCGGACCATCGTCGGTTCGAATCGGTCGCGCGCCTCCCGCACGGCACGCAAAGCGTTGACCCGGCCGTAGCCGTACGTGTTCGAGTGACCGTCCTCGTTGTAATCACCGTTCGCCCTATCGATCTTGTCCGACGTGGTCCGCAGGATGTCCTTCACCTCCTCGGCGGTCAGATTCGGGTTCACGGAGAGCATCAGTCCACAGATGCCGGCCACCAGGGGACATGCACTCGAGGTTCCGCCGAATCCCTCGACCGTTGTATAGCCCCCGGACTGATAGCCCGCGCCGCCGGTCCGGTCAGTCGTCACGATACGCTGGCCACCCAATCCGCTGCTCGGCGCGCACACCCAGGTCTCCGGTCCGAAGTTACTGTAGTGGCTCCGTTGGTCGTGGCTGTTCGAGGCATTCACCGCGATCACGTCTTCGTGGATGGCGAAGCCGGAGCGCGTGCGCGGTGGATCGTTCACGAGGCTATTTTCGTTTCCCGAAGCGAAAACGATCACACAACCGCGCCCCCCACGTCCCTCGGTCGCGGCGCGCTTGATGGACTTCTTCATCTGCGTGCTCAGCGTGAAGAATGCGGTGTTCACACCCCAGCTGCAGCTGATCACGTCCGCGCCGTCGAACCGCGCCCTGTCGAACAGCTCTTTGATCGTTGCGTCGCTGATCATCGTGCTCATCCGATAGGGCATCAATGCACAACCCGGCGCGATGCCGACGGTGCCGCTGCCGTTCTCGTCCGCGACCGCAACACCCGCGCATGCAGTGCCGTGATTGTCGCCGCTGAAGACCGGGTTCGGGTTGGAATCGTTCTGCCCGAAGTCGTGGGGCGCGACGATCTTCCCCGCCGATGCAAAGTCGGGGTGGTCGGTCTGCACGCCGTCGTCCATCACACATATGCGGATCGAGCGGTCACCGCGGGTGAGTTCCCACGCGTCCGGAGCACGCACGTCGGCACCCGCCGTCAACCCGAAGCCACCGCGGTTCTCAAGGTGCCACTGCCGTGCGAACAACGTGTCCGCCGGCCGGTACGCGGTGTGCTTGACTTTCATGGCGAAGTCCGGTTCGGCGAGCTTCACCTCCTCGTGCGCACGGAGGGCGCTCGCGATCTTGATCGGGTTCTGCGTCGATTTGGACGTCAGACGCACGATGAACGAATCCGGCTCATCGGCTGATACGGGCATTAATTCCAAGCCGTGATCCGCGAGCATCGAATTGATTGTCTCCGGATCAGCACCGTCTTCGAATTCCACGTAGATGCGATCCGTTGGCACCATCAACCCATCAGGAGCACCCGGCACGAAGTAGAGGTGCGCGCACCAATCCACGTCCTTGCGGCTGCTGCGCAGGATGTCCATCGCCTGGTCCCGCGTGCCGGCGTCCACCCGGTAGACCTCGACATCCCGCAGCGACTGGTCTTGCTGGAAATTGAGCGATGGAAACGCCGCCGGGTTCTCCTGGGCGGCGCTTAACTCGCCCGGCGTTCCACCCGACCGACGGTGGACGGCGAACATGCCCGGGGCCTCGACGACTTCGAAAGTCTCGCCGCCGCGCTCGACGGTCAGCGGCTTGCCGGAACCTGCTTTGCTGGTCATTAGGTCTCCCTCCGTTGTGGATTTCTTTAATTCCTTGAGCAGACTAGCCGAGCTTTCGGGTCCCACGCAAGAGGCGAATCTACGGGCCATGCGGCAGGCGCAACGGCCTTGGCTGACCGCTCTTGCGATCCACCGGCCACTGTGCGCCTATACGATTCACCGAACGCTCTCCAATTGCAAAACGGTGATTGGCTATGTCCGTGGAACCGGCACACTGGCATATAGGCGCGGGCATATAGAGCGCGGTGGCAGTCCGGCGCGTCGTGGAGATGAGTCTTAAGTCACGAGCGTTATGGAACGCCTTCATCAATATATCTAACAGGACGCCCGTCAAACCGACCGCCGTTAAACGCTGGCAGCGCTGGACATATCCCCTAGACACAGCCGCCCACGCAGCGTAGCTCAGTTACAACGCGGCCGTCATTATCTTGTCGAACAAGACAGTGCCTAGCGCCCACGCGAACGGTAGCATGATGATCACGATCAACACACGTGCGCCTATCGACACACGCAATGCCCGCGCCTTCCTGTAGCTCAAGAGTTCCCCGGCTGGCTCGGTGTGGGCCAAACCGGTGTGCGCCAAACCGGTGGACGGGGGTGAGGCAGCCATGGCGTATGTCTTACCCAGTCAAGCCGACCCGGCGATTTAAGCATCAACGATGCGTGGCCGGCGCATTTGTGGCAAGTTCATGCCCTCGACGATAATGCAGGCTCGGCGATAACGCAGGAGTAGATATGCCAGACGATGCCGCGACGCAGATGGACGCCGCTCTCGCACACCTGCGCGTACAACTGCTGTACCGCTGGCGCGAATTTCCGCAAGACGATGCGCTCAACGCCTGTCTTACCGAGTCCTTGCAGTGGGCGCAAACGAGCGCGCCTGAGCTCATTACCGTGACCAGCCCGGTCAGCCGCGTCACCCGTCTGCGGCTGGCGCCATTGTGCGCGGCAGCGGATCTGGATAGTTTCTACCATGGCGAGTCCGCCGAACTGAGCGTCAGCCACGATGGACGCTGCTATCTGGTCTACAGGCGCAATGATGGCGGCGACTACGCGGTGCAATGGTCCTCGGCCACGCTACTGCCCGAATCACTCATGCGCACGCTACCCGACGTGCTCGCGCTGGCCCTATTGGAGGGCGATGGACATGATCAAGGTCAGATTTAGCTGCACCGGTTTTAGCGGGGTCAGGCTCAGTAGGGAATGGCTTGTTCACGTGTTGCTCTGGTCACTGCTAGTCCTGCTGGCAAGCCCGGTGACCCATGCCGAACATCTAGCCCCACCACAAGACTCAACGCCCCTAGACTATGGCCAGGTGGGCTACGGCAGCCTCACCGGCCCCATCGACCGGCTACGCCAGCGCTATTTGGAGCGGCTGCTCGCCGATGCCAGGGCACAGAAGCTGGATACCGTGATCTTGCACATAGACACCGATGGCGGTGCCGTCAACCACGCCAGGGAGATGTTCAAAATGGTCTTGGATCAAGCCCGGGACGGGCCGCGCATGATCGCTCTTATCGATTTTCGCGCCATCTCCGCCGGTGCCATGGTCAGCTACGCCCACGAGGAGATCTACATCTCGCCGAGCGCGTCCATCGGCGACATAGGTGTCATTTTCATCTCCAAAGAAGGGGAGATTAAATACGCCCCGGAGAAGATCGAGACGGTGGTGCGCTCGATGCTCACCCAGGCGGCGGAGCAACGCGGATGGGACAAAGCCTTGTTACTCAAGATGACCGCCCGCACCCAGAAGCTCTACCACGTCACCTTGCCCGATGGCACCACGCAATACGTTATCGAGGATGATCTGCCCCGCTTGCTGGCCGCACATCCTAAAATCGACAAAGAAGACCCCAAGCAAGTATGGGTATACCGTGGCGAGGACCGGCTTTTAACCCTTACCGGTAAGGAGGCCGTCGATCTCAACATGGCCACAGGCCATGCCGAAGATGCCGATGATCTCTACCAGCAACTCGGTATCGAAGCGGCCGATGTGGTGGATCTGCAACCGCACTATACCGAACGCACGGCCTGGTTCCTGGCCACGTTCGCGCCGGGGCTGGCGGGGCTCGCGTTTCTCTTCTTGCTATTCGAATTCAAGACCCCGGGCGTTGGTTTATGGGCACTGTTGGCGCTCATCTGCGCCGCCGCCTTCGGACTGTCCCAGTACTATCTGGAATTGGCTGAGAACTTCGAATTCGTGCTGATGCTGATAGGCGTTGCCCTGATTGCGGCGGAAGTATTCCTCGGTCTTAGCGGCGGATTGCTGGCCTTGGCGGGCGGTGGTTTTGCATTCGTGGGCTTGATACTGAGCTTTGTGCCAAATGAGCTGGAGTTCGATTTTGCCGATGAACGCTTCCAACAAGCCCTCAAAGAAGCGGCCATTTCCGCGCTGATCGCGGTATCGGTGACCACCGTGGGCTTGGTGCTGGCGTTACGCGCATTGGTCAGCAAGGAGGTGCAGCACAACTTCGTCGTGACCGCCGAGATAGGCGGCACTGCCGCCGGACAGCTCGCAGACGAACTCACGCAAATCGTCGGCCGGCACGGCGTCGCCCGCGACTTGCTGCGCCCCAGCGGCACCGTCAGCGTGGCCGGCCGCGACTACAGCGCGCGGGCTGCCCAAGGTACTTTTATCGCCAAAGGCGGCAGCGTGGAGGTGATCGGAGTAGAATTCGGAGAACTATTGGTACGCCGGGCGGAGACTGGGTAGACCTCTATGGACTCGACCACTGCCGGCCTCACTCATCTATTGACGGCATTCGCTCTAGTAGCCCTGGCTTTCGGACTGCTAGTGGCCGAGTTTTTCATCGTCTCCTTCGGTGTGTTGTTGGTCTGCGCCATCGTCTCAGTGGTAGCCGGCGTCTATTTCGCCTTTCTCGCCCATGAGATTGCCGGCTGGGCGTTCGTGGTGGTAGTACCCCTGTTGGCGGTGGCCGTCATACGCTTCGGCCTCCAGAAGGTGCGCGAGTCCAATGTAGTGCCAAAGGCGGAGATCAAAGCGGAAGCGGGATACCACCATGTGGCCGATCGCATGGGTGTATCCGTAGGCACTTTGGGAGAAATGGTGACCGCCGCGAGGCCATCGGGCCGGGCCCGGTTCAGCGGCGGGGAGTGTGATGTACAAACCAGGGGCCAGCCCCTGGAACGCGGCGCGCAAGTGCGCGTCACGCAGATCGATGGTCCCATCGTGTTCGTCGAACCTAGCGAAAATTCCCGCTAGGCGGTATGGCGGATCCGGACCCAGGAGAAAAAAATGATAGAAATTGTCGTACTCAGTATCGTTGGTGTTCTGGTCCTCGGCGTCGGCATTCTCATCTGGAGTGCCTTCTGGCTCTGGTGGCAATCGATCCTCTCCAACGCCCCGGTCAGTTTGTTGCAGATCATCTTCATGCGCTTTCGCAAGGTCAGCCCTAGCGTCATCGTTACCGTGCGTATTACCGCCAAGAAAGCGGGCCTTGAACTGACCGCTGATGAGTTGGAGGCCCACTATCTGGCCGGTGGCCGGGTCGATCGGGTGGTGCAGGCGCTGATTTCGGCCAGTAAGGCCGACATCATCCTGTCCTATGACCGTAGCTGCGCCATCGATCTGGCTGGCCGCGATGTACTAGAGGCCGTCGGCACCTCGGTCAACCCGAAAGTGATCGACGTGCCGTCCGGGGCCATGAGCCGTACCACCATCGATGCTATCGCAGGCGACGGGATTCAGTTGAAAGTCAAAGCCCGGGTGACCGTGCGCACCAACCTTGACCGGCTGGTGGGTGGCGCCACCGAGGAGACCATCGTCGCCCGGGTGGGCGAAGGCATTGTCACCACTATCGGTTCGGCCAGGAGCCACATGGAAGTGTTGGAAAATCCGGACCGTATCTCCAAGGTGGTGCTGGAGCGGGGATTGGATTCGGGTACCGCCTTCGAGATCTTGTCCATTGACATCGCCGATGTGGACGTGGGCGAGAACATCGGTGCCCGCCTCAAGATCGACCAGGCGGAGGCGGAGAAAAAAGTCGCCCAGGCACAAGCGGAACGCCAACGCGCCCTGGCCGTTGCCCGCGAGCAGGAAATGGTTGCCCTGGTTCAGGAAAACCGCGCCAAAGTGGTGCTGGCCGAAGCGCAAGTGCCCGCCGCCATGGCCGACGCCTTCCGCAGTGGCCGACTCGGTATCATGGATTACTACCAAATGCAAAACGTGATGGCCGACACCCGCATGCGCGACACCATCGCCACGGCGCAGCCTACCGATGGATCGGCAAGTGACCAGAACAAGGAATAGGCCATGATCGGAAAGTGGCTGCAAGGCTTGATCGACCGGCTCAATGAGTCAATTCAGCAACCCCGGAGCGAACACTTGGAGATGATGTTGGACCCGGCGGAGTCCGTCAGCCGGGCCCGGCCGGGGCGTGACGGGGGGCCACCCGACCGGGTAGCGCAGCCGATGGTGCCTGCGCCGGTTGAGCTGCCGCCGGCGCGCGGCTTCGATATACGAAGCGCTCTGAGTCATCCGAGGGATTTGCGCCAAGCCATGGTGTTGAAGGAGATCTTGGATAAACCGGTAGCGTTGAGACGCGGGCGGCGCTGACGGGGACCGGATAAGATAAGTAAGACGCATGCCTGACAGCGCTGGACGGCGAAACTACACTTCGCCTTTTGTAAACTCGCGCCAGTTCATATCAATTGGCGCCTAGCCGTTCCCGAGTTGGAGTTCATCTGTAATGACGCGGCGCCCACAGTGCTGGTCCACGCAGACGAGCTCACCGAAGCCGCCCATGAAGTGGCCCGCCTCAGCGGTATCGCGCATACCGTCAACCTAGCCAACGGCGCTGGCAGCCAACACGAGGCCGGCTTAGCGCGCTCCGATCGCGTGCCATCAAAGCATCTAAGGTCTGGTCGATATCGGCTTGTAGGCACCTCTAAAAATGCACTTTTCCGCGATTGCGGCGTCAGCGCCGTGCTCGAATCCTCAGGTATCACCTATACACTGCGGTTGTGTGCGCAGTGCTTCCTTGCACTCACGAAACAATGACTATTTTTAGAGGCGCCCTTGTGACAGCCGCTTGGATTGCTGCTAGGTCCATTCGTCGGTGCTCCTTCTCCTGGGCCTAACGGCTTGCATCAGACGCCAGTATCTTTGCCGGTCGCCTGTATGCGCTTATTAGCGTTGCTACACGGGCACATTTGATTTCAGACGTTGCATTACGCCACTTTGAGCAAAGCTAAAATAACTGTCATAACCAATAATGATGTGATCATAAAATTCCAGCCCAAGTGACTTTGTGTTGATCAGTAAATTGGCCGTAAACCTCTCATCTCCTTCACTTGGCGTCGGAACGCCACCAGGATGATTGTGTACAACAATGATCCCATAGGGATTTAGCGGTATGGCAGCCCGTAATACTTCTATTGGGCGGGCATAGACTGCATTGATAGAGCCTATCGCAATGACTTCAAAACAAAGAGGCATTAACTTGACATCAAGGCTTATTGTTATCAGCTTTTCTTTGGCTTCGTTTTGCAGATCTGAAAATAACTTATAGACTTTATAGGGATCTGAAAGCGGTTCATTAACTGGTGCGTCAGACTTAACTCGACGCTTTTTATAACGGAGTTCGACTTCTCTAATGTAGGTTGGCCGCTTGTCAGTCTTGCTCACGTTTTTCCGTCTTCTCTTTGTGCGTCTATGGAGTCCCGCATCATGCAAGCACACGAGAAGTCCCGCTTTACAGAGTTATACCAAAAGCACCTGCGCGCCCTGAAACTCAAGGGCCTCGCCCCGAACACCATCGACAGTGACGCCGTCTCGCCGAGCGCCTCGACCGCCGCCCCGTCGATGTCACCAAGGAGGAACGCGACCACCATTTCGACCTACTCCTCCAAACCCATTCCTGGGGACCTCTAAAAACCTACTGCGCGACGCTATGGCTGCGTTGCGCGGTGCTCGCAACCCTCATGTATTTCCCCCCATACACTGCGGTTCCTGCGCTCCGTGCGCCTTGCCCTAAGGCCGCTCGCTACGGTTTTTAGAGGTCCCCTCCTGGGCTACCATCATGATCGACCGCCACGGCATTCGCTTGTTCTACGAGGAGGTCCTCGGCCAGTCACTGCCCTGGTTCGACGTCGCCAAGGCGCCCAAGACCCAGCGCCTGCCCAATATCCTGACCCAAAACGAAATCGCCCGCATCATTCACATTACGCGCCGATTCGACCTGCGATGCTTCTGGTTCGTCACCTATAACTTGGGCCTGCGCCTCGGTGAGACGCTGCGCTGGAATGCGCCGACATCGGCTATTTGTGCCGTGCCGCATAACCCACTCGCGCCGACTCACTTACCATCCCCATGTGCAACCGTGATACCGGGCGGGGACGTCCAGCGCCGTTCTCGCAAAGCCCGGCTGCGGCGCTCTGTTGAGCGCGATGACCTGTTCAACGGCCTCGCCCTGGCCAAGGTGAATCGGGCCGGGATTTGCGCAGACTCCGAAGCTTGAGCGGATCGGAGCATGAGCCAATCGAAACGATATTCCCCCGAAGTTGGTGAGCGGGCGCTGCGCATGGTATTGGAGCATGAACACGAACACAGCTCGCAATGGGCCGCCATTGAATCTATCACCTCGAAGATCGGGTGCACACCTGAGACTGCTGCGTAGTTGGGTGCGGCGAAGTGAGATCGGCCAGGGCAGATAGACCAGGGCAGATCGGCCAGGGGGGCGGCAAGGCCGGCGTCACTCGCAACGAGCGTGAGCGCCTCGAAGGAACTGGAGCGCGAGAACCGCGAACTTCGCCGGGCGAAGGAGATTTTGCCTAAGGCGTCAGCTTTTTTACACAGGCCGAACTCGACCGCCGCGGCAAGAGCATGATCAGGTTTATTGACACGCACCGTGGACAGTACGGGGCCGGGTCGCTCTGCAAAGTGTTGCCGCTCGCCCCATCGACCTACTACGAGCACAAGGCCCGGGAGGTTGAGCCCGAGCATCACCCGGCGCGTGTCCACCACGGCGGCGAGCTTCGCGGTGAAATCGAGCGCGTCCCTCGAGAGCACTTTGGTGTCTACGGGGTAGGCAAAGTTTGGCGCCAGTTGAACCGGGAGGGGAGCGAAGTAGCGCGCTGCACAGTGCGACGATTGATGAAAGAGACAGGGCTTGCGCGGAGTGCTCAGAGGGCGCCAGGTCAAGACAACTCGGCCAGCGAAGGAAACCGAAGGTCGCGCCGGTTGGGTGCAACGTTCGTTCATCGCCGCTAGGCCTAACGCACTGTGGGTGTCGGACCTGACCTGCGTAGCGACTTGGTAGGGGCTCGTCTACCAGGGGTTCGTCTACCAGAGGCTCGTCTACCAGGGGGTTCGCCTACGTCGCTTGTATCATTGACGCTTAGGCGCGGCGCATTGTGGATTGGCGAGTATCCAATTCGCGGCGCCCCGATATCGCTGTGGATGCACTGGCATACGCACTGTATGAGCGCGGCGTGGCTGAGAGTGAGCGTCTCATCCATCACAGCGGCCGCGGCAGCCAATATCTCGCCATTCGCTACACCCCGGGCGCCTGGCCCAGGCCGGTATCGAGCCGTCTGTGGGCAGCGCCGGTGATTCGTATGATAACGCGCTGGCCGAATCCATCATTGGGTGATTCAAGACTGAGGTAATCCGCACACGCAACGCGTGGCGCCATCGCGCAGCGGTCGGGTTTGCCACGCTTGCATGGATCGATTGGTTTAACAATCGCCGGCTGCTCGAATCGATTGGCGAGGTACCGCCAGCCGAGTATGAACAGGCCTACTATGCCCAAGTACAAAGTTTGGCCGAAGCGGCCTGACTCAAACTAATGGGCACCTCTAACAATGCACTTTTTCCGCGATTGCGGCGTCAGCGCCGTGCTCCAATCCTCAGGTATCACCTATACACTGCGGTTGTGTGCGCGGTGCTTCTTTACACTCACGAAAAAATTACTATTTTTAGAGGCGCCCTGAAGTGATTCGTTAAGCGTTTATTCGATCAAGAATCTTATCAAGAGATTTCGCACTGGACATCGCCTTAACAAGCAATTCAATGACCGTACGGACAAGCTTCTCCTCTTGTTTTTCTCCTAGAAACGGAATATCAACCCTTTTGTCTACCGCTGTAACTAATCGTTCAATGAAGCTACCAGAGTGGGCCCGATCTAAAATTAATGTCTCATCGTTCAAATCCTCAAGAAGACCTTTCATTTCTAGAGGTAAAACTTCTTCAAGTGTTTCATTAATAAGACCCACTGCTTTTTCAAACATATATTGTTCCATCCATTCTGGAACAAGTGGTACATCAATAAGGGTGTTAGCAACAGTGGCGATTTTGCTAATTTGTTTATCTGTAAGCATGATACTCTCTCCTAAATTAAATGTTGTGCTTGGTTGTAAAAGGTAGTCAGACATCTGGGTGAGTCACAACGCATAACGAGGCTGTAGAAAAACCTCATTTTTCAAATTTCTGATCTAATAAAATCAATCACTTACATAGTAGTAAACTGGTGGTTTTTCTACAGCCTCAATCGTGATAGGGGGGCACCTCCCGATGCCCCTCCTCCCACCCCACCGGGCCTACGGGTCACGTACCCCGGCGGTTCATTATCGTGTCGTTTCTGGTTCATGCTGATAAGGCTACCAGCCCCAAGTCTTTAAAGTCCCTATGGGGTAAGGCCTAGTAAAGGGCTGGGCTTGCACTCAACCGCCATGGGCCATGGGCCGATTTCGCGGTATTCCACGCCCATCGACGTTCAACGCCCACAGCCCTGAGCGTGCGGTAGCCCGACCTGTCCCACGGTTTCCATAGGTAGCACCGTGACTTCCGCCGTATCCATTTGTCCAGGTCGCGCTGCGGGCTCTTTACTGGGGCGATACCCAAGTAAGCTTTCCAACCCAGCAGGGATTTCTTTCAATTCAGCGATAAGCTGATAGATAGCAATGGCCGCGGGTCCGGCGGCCTAGCCCCCTTACCGGGTGGTTCACCTTCTCCACTGCCTTTTCAGACACTTTGAGTGTGTGGCCAGGGCGTGGGCTACAGGTAAACCCCAGGACTGTCCGGTTGCAGGGACGAACCCCCGCACTTTTGGCGACATGGACCTTGAGCCCTAAGGTAGGCTCGGCAAAGTGGGGGATGCTTTGTTTTACCCGTTCGCCTGCGCGTGGGCGGCGTCCATAGATTGGGCAGTCATCGGCCTAGCGAACGAAGGGGTGGCCTCGCCGTTCCCGTTCCTGGTCAAGCTCATTGAGGACCCTATTTGATAACAGCGGTGACCGCGGGCTCCCTTGTGGTACGCCTTCGGCTGTTTTCTCATACCTTCCATTGATTTCAACGCCCGATTTCAGGTAGCCGTTGAGCAGCCCTAGCCGGGCTTTGTCTTGGATTTCAGCTTTCAGCTTAGGCATTAGCCGGTCCTGCTTGACCCGGTCGAAGACGCTGTCGAAGTCCAGAGCAACGACCCACTTGCGGCCTTTGATGACCTCGCTTTGTGCCCGGTGTAGCGCTTGTTGTGCACTGCGCATCCGGCGCAAACCGTAGCGGTTGGGATGGAATGGCGGTTCCCACATCCAGCGCAGCACTTGTGCTATTGCTGGCTGGATAACACGGTCGGTGACCGGGGGTAGGCCCCGTTGGCGCAGGCGTCCGTGTGGTTGGGGTATCTCGATTCGCAGCGCCGGTTGTGGCTGATAGGTGCCTGCCAGCCGTGGCGCCTTGATAGCAGGCCAGTGGTGCTTCAGGTAGCCTGACCGTTCATCTACCGTCATACCCTCTACACCCGCTGCACCTTCGGTTACGTTGGACTGGTTTCAATGCCTGTATCCGCTTTTCCTTGTCCACTACCTGCATCATCCATGAACCCGCTTCGAGGGCGTCCTGAGGGCGTTTTCCTCCCCTCACCTGTTCTGCCTCCCACTCGCGGCAGGCTCTTCGCCTCGCCGGTCGGCGGCTGTCAGGTCCTACTTCAAACCGTTCATGATGCCGATAAGGTTCAGACCTTCAACCGTCGAGGACACGGCCTACTCTATCTTTTGCTGACTTGTGCCCTACGCTCAAATCCGGTTACCCCGATTTCAGTGCTTCCGGCACCTATGACAGACCTCTCGGGCTAAGACACAGGGCTTTCAGGGCGTAAACGCTGGATTTATAAAACCTATCCCGTCTGTAGAGGGAAGACTTCGTGGTCACGTGCCCACTGGTCTCGGATACCTCACACCTTCTATCCTGTTCCTGTTCGTCGCCCCGCCATTTTGCGTTCGACTTCCTCCAGCCCACACCTCACGATGTAAACCTTGTCCTTCCGCTAACCTTCAACTCCACGATTACTTGGTAAGAGGACTTTCACCTCTCTAGTTCTGTGTCATGCCCGACATACACGTCTTGTTGAACTGGCCGCCACCGGATAGTGCCGGGCCACGCCGATGGCAAAGCAATGGGGTTTCTATGCGCCCGTGGCCTACAACGAGGGCACGTGTGCCTATAGCAGTGCCAATGATGTGAGCAACCGCCACCGTCCCCTCGTTACACGCCTCGACGATGGATTCGGGGACAATGGCGATGGCGGCAGGCGTTGTACCCAACTCCTTGCATGTGACCGGCTTCACAGCGCTACACATGTCCAGCTAAGCGAGCGGTGTTTGCTCCATGCGCCCATCCTCGGGGTGGCACCGAAACCGAACTCTACGATCCCCGGGCGTAGCCCGGCAAGTTCAACGGCTAGACTGAGACGCCGGCGGAGCGCGAAACGCGGAGGGTACGTAAAGGGTGCAGCCCTTTGGGCGGTCGTTCTCCAGCCTGTTGTTGGACGAAGCCGCTACGCGGCAGAGCGAAGATATCGGCTTTTGCCTTCGCGCCCTATGAAGCGAAGACTTCCTGGTGCAGGCAATTCCGTGTGTGTCTTTGGAACTGCGCATCATGCAAGCACACGGGAAGTCCCGCTTCACAGAGTTATGGGCACCTCTAAAAATGCACTTTTTCCGCGATTGCGGCGTCAGCTCCGTGCTCCAATCCTCATGTATCACCTATACATTGCGGTTCTGCGCGTGGTGCTTCCTTGCATTCACGAAACAATGACTATTTTTAGCGGCCCCCTTATATCAAAAGCACCTGCGCGCCCTGAAACTCAAGGACCTCGCCCCGAACACCATTGACAGCGACGCCAGAGCCGTGCACCGCCTCGCCGTACGCCGTCTCGCCGTGCACCTCGACCGCTGCCCCGTCGATGTCACCAAGGAGGAACGCGACCACCATTTCGACCTATTCCTCCAAACCCATTCCTAGGGGCCTCTAAAAACCTACTGCGCGACGCTATGGCTGCGTTGCGCGGTGCTCGCAATCCTCATGTATTACTCATACACTGCGGTTCCTGCGCTCCGTGCGCTTTGCCCTAAGGCCGCTCGCTACGGTTTTTGGCAGGTCCCCTCCTGGGCCACCATCAAGATCGACCGCAACGGCATTCGTTTGTTATATGGAGGAGGTTCTCGGCCAGTCGCTGCCCTGGATCGACTTCGCCAAAGCGCCCAAGACCCAGCGTCTAGCCGATATCCTGACCCAAAATGCAATCGCCCGCATCATTCACATCACGCGCCGATTCGACCTGCGATGCTTCTGGTTCGTCACCTACTAACTTGGGCCTGCGCCTCGGTGAGACGCTGCGCTGGAATGCGCCGACATCGACAGTGAGCGTTGCCAGGTTCACATCCGCAACGCCAAGGGCAACAAAGATCGCTTTGTGCTCTTGCCTTCGATGACCTTGCGGGTTCCGCGTAAGCTGTGGTGTGCCTATCGCCATCGGCGACTCGGCGTGACGGTGCCCTGGCCACCCGGGCGCTGGACCGCACCAGCGTGCAACAGGGCTTGAAGCGGGCCGTCGCTGGTGCCGCGCTCCGCCAACACCGCTCGCTCCATTCGCTTCGCCATAGCTACGCACTACCCACATGCTTGAGGCCGAACTCACGCTCAACGCTATTCGGCACAGCATCAACTCGGCCACGCTGGTCCTAAGACGACCGCTCGTTCATGTGCGCATGACCGGGAAGGCCGCTGGGGTACCCAGGCGATGCTCGGGGCCCTCGTCGGTTGCGGCGCAGGGTGGTAAACCGTTGCATGGCGAGGACCGGGGCCACGGAGTTCAGGACGTCCCGTACTTGACCACGGGTGGGGGCACGGCCGGCAGAGTCCAAGGGCAAAGGCTCCTGTCGTAGTGCCGGTAGAAGACATCGGCCACCGTCTTGGAGACCGGTGAGGCAAGCTGTTTGCCTTTCTGCTCGGACGGCTTCGGCCAGCCAGGGCACACCAGTTTGAATTGATCCTGGCTGATTGGTGGAGCCGTCAGGTGGCGAAAGACACGCATGTGTACCGCGTCCACTCGCAGGGCAGCTTCAACGTCGAGCAAAAACGATGATGCCCGAAGGGCCGAACATATCTCTGCTCGGCTTATGCGTTTGGACAGGCGCCAGTCCTGGACTCCAAGGTCGAGTTTTTGAGACGCAACGTAGATCGCCTTTGCTTTTTCTGCGTGGGCTTTGTGAGTCTCACGCAGATGGTCATTCACGCTTGCATCTCATCCATGGTGGGGAGGCGGCGGCGAGAGGGTGCAGCGTTGCGTGAAGCGCCGTTCCGCTGGTTGTCTAGAATCGTGTAACGGATTGCGCTCAACAACTCCGTAGGTAGCGGCAACAGCGAGTCGGTACCTATAGGTTCTGCCTGCTGGCATTGAGTTGCCGCATGGCCGTACAGAGAATCCGCGAGATGGCCCGCAAGCACCGGCGGAACCGCGTTGCCAATCAGCTTGTATTGCGCTGCTCGTGACCCGCAAAACTCCCAATCCGGCGTAAAAGTCTGTATCGCTGCGCACTCTCTTGGCGACAATCGTCGCAATCCTAACTCGCCGTCTCGGATCCAGTCCTGCTGACCACTTGCGGTAACAGTTCTGGCAGGAAGGTCCAGATCAGCGACGAAGGCACCTTGCTTGTAACCCCAATGCCCGCCAGGCCGCGTGGCTTCCGCCTTTCCCGGACTCCGGACCCCCTTGCCGTCCGGTACGCTTGCCAACTCCACCGCGAGCTTTACAGTCGGACGAATGATGTCTTCTGGCCGGCACGGCCCTATGCGAGAAAGACACTCTCCGAGAGTCACCCAGGCGGGCGCGTACATGTACTCGCATTTCCCACTCCCCGCATGCGTTGGTGCCGGAAACGGCGGCATGTCGCCAGCAGCAAAACCGACGATGAACAATCGAACACGCCTCTGCGGGACACCGAAATCAGCCGCATTGAGCAAATGCACCGCCGTTTGGAATCCGTGTGCAAGCAGCCGGCGACGTATGTATTCCAATGCGCCACCCGGTCGGCCATCTGGGCCTCGCGCCGTCAGCAGGCCGCGTACGTTTTCGAACACGATCCATCTGACCTGACACTCGGCGGCTACCGCTGCAAACGCCTCGAACAATCTGCCCCGAGGATCGTGCAATCCGAGTTGGTGGCCAGCGCTGCTCCAGGCTTGGCACGGTGGTCCGCCGAGCATCAGCGGAATATCACCAGGCCGCCGGCCGAGCCTTTGAAGAAGCGCACCACCAACGAGGTTGTTCACGTCCTCCTGCTCTATCAGCGCCTCTGGGAAGGCACGCACACCCGGGGCGATCGCCTTCCCGGCATTCCGTTTGAGCGTGTCCTTTGAGCAAAAATGCCCTAACCGGCGCTTCCTCCTATTCCAAATCAAGCAAATACGTTTAGCAGCCGGGTATCTCGCCTCATCGACACCGACGCCATGATCGCTATCTTGATTGACAGCGCGTTAAGCAAGCGTTTGACCACACCGGATTACCAGCTATCTGGCTGGCAGCCACCATGAGCGGCGGCGGCCGGCCGTGTCGAGGCGCGCGACGAACCCGGCCGGTGAGTCCTTGTAAACGATCTGCATGCAGGGTCGATCAACGCACTGGCCACGCCAGTTCTTGGCAAGCTGGGAACATACGGCAACGATGCCGCTCGGAGTCAGACGATGTCAGCGGTTCCTGCCGATCTTCACTGCGGCGACTCGTCATCAAACGGCCGCTAGCGCTGACTACGCAGCGCACCATCGAGGTTGCGGGCTCGATGTAGGCCAATGAGTTCCGCTTCGTGTTTGAGGTTCACCAGCACTGCCGAATCGAAATCGGCACCGGCAACGCGTGTGCCCGCTACGGATGCGCCGGTCAGGTCCGCGCCGGCGAGCTTTGCGTCGCTGAAATCTGCGCCATCCAGATTGGTGTTTTTCAATGACGCGAACTCCACGTCCGCTTTCGACAGGCGCGACCCCGCGAGATTAGCACCATCGAGATTGGCCGAGCGCAATATGGCCCGCATCAAGCCCATGGATTGATTTCTCATGTCGGCGCCGCCGTCGCTATTGCGCAAGTCCGCGCCGGACAGATCGGCATGTTGCAGATTCGCGACGATGCGCGCGCCGTTGAGGCGGGCGCCGCGCAACACCGCTTTGCTCATTTGCGCGGAGAATAGACTACTTTTCGCAAGGTTGGCGTTTTCCAAATTGGCTTCGATCAGCCAAGCGAGATCGAGCTTGGTGTCACTGAGATCTGCGTCGATCAAGGTCGTGCGATTCAGTCGTGCCCAACGTAGATCGGCACCTTTGAAATCGATACCGCTCAAATCCAGCCCCGACAGCCGCTTCTTGGTCAAGTCGGCCCGCCGGTTGCCGCTGGCCGCAATCACTGCTATGACCTCTTCCCGGGTCATTTCGGGCTGCGTCATGTCTGCACTGCTCATGTCCACATGACGCATGGGATCTTGTGCAGATGTCGCACCGGGCAGCGCCACAAGGGTTAGGGATGCGGCCAGCAGTGCCGCGGCGGGAAATTTTCCAACCGTTACCATACCGAGGTCCTCAGCGTTTTTTCTCGTCGGGTCACGGTAAACCTAACACATATCAAGCAGGTGGCCTGCTGCGCCTACCGAGCAGACCCTGTGTCTGTCAAGCTTCAGCCGCCAGTACACAGGGGCACAAACACACGCTGCCGCCCGCCTGCCTAGGTGCTTGCGCCAGGGGCAGCAACCGACAACTGGGTGTTGGGTTTTGCTACTATCGCGCGCAGAACGCAATGGAGAGATCGATGAACCGTACACTAGTGGCCAGCTTATTATGTCTGGTGTTTGCCCCCCAAGCGCTCGCCAACGACTATCCAACCCAGGCGCGCGTGGAGTACGTGTTGAGCTGTATGACGGCGAACGGTGGGCAGAGTTACGACACCTTGTACCCGTGTGTATGCAGCATTGACAAGATCGCGCAACAGATCAAATACGCCGACTACGTTCACGCCGAAACCATGAGCGTGATGATTACGACACCCGGCGAAAAAGGTGGCGCGTTTCGCGATGCCCCTGGGGCACGCGGCATGGTCAAGCAATTCAAGAACGTCCGCGAAGCCGCGGAGCAATCCTGTTTCGTGCGCCGGGCCGCGGCCAGCACGCAGTAGCCCGCACCCTTGTAGAAAGAGGCTACGCGGCGCTAGCTCATTGATTTTTGTTGCTCGCTAGCGAAATGAGGTTCGCCGCCAGCACCAGAAGCAGTGCCACCGCGATCAACGCCGCGCGCAAATCCAAGACAGCAGCTTCGGACACACCGTTGCGTTCTTGCAGCAGGACCTCGAGAAGCGCGCGCGCGCCGCTCAGACGGTGGTATTCGATACCTACGCGTCGCGCTGTATCTTGCAGATACGCTTCGCGCAAACTGGACAGATGCTCGGTTCCGGCGGCGATGCGTTGGGCGATGTCACCGACCTCCACCCCCACCATTGGTTCGCCGCCCTGGAATCGGCCTAGACTGTAGGTATCGACCTGCAGTACCTCGTCGGCACGCCAAAAACCGCGCTGTTTACCCGCGCCGTCGAACTTTGGAATGGACCTAGGAATCTCGCCACCTACACCCACCATGGTACCCGTGACGCTGCCGGGCGTACCCGCGAAACGGGGGGCGAACTGTGGGTTGATCGGTGGCGCTTCGTGACCGTCGGTGAAGAAAATGATGTGCGTGTGTTCACCCAAGGTCTTGGCCACCGACAGGGCGGAGAACAATCCTTTGGCGACTTCGCTGCGTGCATCCCAAGCCATCTCCCAACTCAGCTTGGCGATCAGTTCGGCGAGTTCGTTACGGTTGGCGCAGACTTCCACGGGGGCGATCAGGGGCAAGGTACGATGCTGGGTGAAGATACCCACACCCATTTCGGTCGCACATGGCAAGTGCGGCAATATCTCACCCAAGGTGTGCTTGGCACGCGTGAGACGGCTGAGTCGTGCATCGTAACTCGTGCCGGCGTCGGTGACGTTCATGCTTTGGGTGATATCGAATACCGCTAAAAAACGATACCTCGGTTGCTGATAAGTGAGTTGCGGATCGAACAGTGTCGTCAACACCAGCAGCAGTGCGCCGGCCAGCAACACCACCCGCGCGTTGCGGATCCGCAGCCTGCTCGCGATCGCGGTAGTCATGGCAAGCGTCGATAAGCCTCGACCGCCCCGGTCGAGCGCGGCGCCCGTTCGGGGTTGCGCTCTTGCGCTGGATCGTGTTCCGGCAGATCGGGCAGCAGGCGTAAACTGAGCTCCAGATTATATTTTGCATCCCAATGCGTGGGGTGATTGCGCAATAGGTCGCGGTAAGCCTGCTTCGCCAGCGCCACGAGTGGCACAGCCACATCCGATTGCTCTGCGCGAAAAGCGATCAGCGCGCGTTGCAAGTGGAGGTTGGCGATGTTGTAGTCGATGGCTGCCTCCAGACGGCTGTGCGGCTCGGGTGCAATGCCGGCATAGGCGCGCAACGCCGCTTCGAACTCTTGCGCCTGCTGCAGCGCGTAGGCGCGGGCGAAGTTGGCCTGCGCGGTATGTGCAACAGCATTCGGTGTGACTGCCACATTTGGCAATGCGCGATTGAAGTGCATCATTTTCTGCAGGGTGAGTCCTTGAAAAACCAGGGCGACGAGGCACGCGAGTATCAGGCCAACGGCGAGCACACTCAGTCCGAATTTGCGGGTCAATGCCACGTGTACACCTCGCCCATGCAGGCGATCAACGACAGCGTCAGCAACGCCAGTGCCAAACCCGCCACTGGCCGGGTAAGGTCGCTGGCCGGTATCACATCGCGATATCGAATGGGTAACGACTGCAGTCGCTCCACGTCGGCAATGGCTTTCTCCAACGCATCGGCGTTCTCTGCGGAGTAAGCCCGGTAGGGAATGTCGAGATCCTGAAAAAACCGGTGCAACGCCACTTGGGGCGCAATTTCAGCGTCCACGCTCAAGTCGATGTCGTCGAAAATACTCGGGCTGTTGCGCGAGCGAATGTGAATCCAATAAAGCGACACGCGGTTGCGCTCCATCAAGTGGCGCAGCTCGCTGCGCACGGTGAACTCGAGTTCGGCGGCACCATCGGATATGAGCATGATCATGCGTGATCCCGTGTAACGCTGTTGATCAAAAAAATCAACGGCGCTGCGTAAGGCCGCGCCTAGATCGGTGTTGGCGAGTCCCCGCCCTATTTCGCCGGCGCGAATGACCGCTTGCACTGCCTCTCGCTTGCGGGTCAGCGCCAGTACATCGATAGGATAGGTGCTGAACACAATCAACCCGAACATGTCGTTATCACGACGCGCCACGAATTCTGACACCAACCGGCTGGCCACCCGCGATTTAGAACGCAGCCGTTGTTCGGATAGCGCCTGCTCGAGTCGCGTGTTCGTGCTGTAGAAGGGCTGATCCATACTGCGGCTGCGATCGAGCAGCAGCACCATCTGCGCGCCCTGACCGATGCGCTCGAGCGGTTGCGGTGGTCGATGCACTCCCGCCAGCATCAGCACTAGCAGCGCGATCAGCAGTGCCTCGACAGCGCGCACGCTGATATCGGCGAACGTGGAGAGGCGGTCGCTTGGCAGTAGCGCCTGAGCCGGATACGCCAGGCGAGGACGGGCCGCCCCCCAGAACGGCAAACCGGCCAGCGGGAGGGCAAGCAATACCCAGAGGTGGTCGAACGCTACCGGTATCACAAGCCTCGCTCCGCATCGCGGCAGCGCCGGCAGATATCGTGCAACGCGGCGATGGAGGGTTCACGCCTAGGGACTGCGGCGCGAAAAAACACCGATCGAGATTGCGCGAACACGTTTTCGATCGCTTCGCGTAGCGGCGCGAACTGCGGGTGACGGGCAAAGAACACCGCAAGGTCGCGGGCGAAGATCACACAACCGGCCGTGTCGTTGACGGCCGTATGCACGGCCCGCAGTGCCTGCCGGTAAGTCGCAGCCGAGTTATCTTGGCGCTGCAACCGGCTAAGCTGGCGGCAAGCGCGTGCAAAAGGGCCCCGGCTACGTGCGAGCCACGGCACCGCCGCGTGCGCATAGAGCAGATAGCACAGCGCCAACAGCAGGACGGCGGCAACTGCGCCAGCGCGCCACAGGTGGCCCGCCAACGGCAGTTCGAACGGTGCTTGATCGGGCCGTAAGCTGATTTGCCCGGGTTGGGCACGCTCGCCAAGAGGGGTCAACGGCGCGGCCACGATCGATGTCGCTGGTACCGTTAGCGGCAAGCGCTGGGTACCGTCGGTGATCCACAAGGTCAGTTCCGGAATTTCAATCGCTGCGACTGTCGATGGCACATTGGTCAACTGGTGCCGGACGTCAATGCGGTAAAAGGTGAGCTGTTCTTGTTCCTCGCTGCTAATGGTAAGCGGCATACGCGTGAACCAGCGACCGGCTTTACCGCTAGGCGGGAGTGCGTCACGGGCTAAGCGATACGGTTTATTCAACTGCAAGCGCAGTTGGTGTTGCACCCGATCACCGATCACATACCCGAAGGCACGCGGTTCGCTGACCGACAAGGACTCGACTGCTGCGCTGACCGCGCCAGTTGCGAGTAGCACAATACCGCTGAGCAAGAGCCTTCGTAGCACAGCACGGCGACGGGCTACGCCCGGTTGTGCGCTGCTCAGCCGCGGCGCGCTGATTGCAACAGCGTTCAACCGGGCCCTAGCCATTGAAATACCGCGTAACGCTTGCTGGCGAGAATTCGCCCTCGACGAAAAGCGGCGCACAGTCATGGGCGTGGCAAAGCGCCGACAATCGCTCACGATGCCGGGCGCGATGTGCCTGGATCCGGCGACACAAACTACGCCGCAGCAGCAACGTGCGGGCCGCGCCCGTTTCGGGATCGACGATTCTCGCCAGCCGCAATCTCGGCCACAGTTTCGGTAGTTGCAACGACTCGGCCCGATCGTGCAGCACCAGGGGCACCACCCGGTGCCGGGTCATTGCCGCTAGCGCGCTCGCCCATAAGCGCAGCGGGAAATAGAAATCCGAAACGACGAACACCAATGCCGGTTGCATCCCCAACAATCGAGTAGCGGCGACAATGCCTTGCGCGCTGCGTCCGGGAAACGCATAGGTACGCAGCCGTGCGGCGAGTTCTACGCCTACACCCGGCGCTGTCCTGGGGCTAACCACAAATTGGGGGCATGGTGCATGATCGAAACCCACGTACCCGAACGCATCGCCGGTGCGATAAGCGGAATAGCCAAGCGCGGTAACGAAGTCGCTCAGCGTAGCCCGTTTGTCAGCGATTCCCGCAAACGCCATCGACGCGGATAAGTCCAGTAACGCGTATACCGGCACTGCGCTGGTCTGATTGAATACTTTCACCTGCAGCCGCTCCCAGGGGTCGCAAACACTGGCACGCAGGTCGATGCGCCGCGGATCGGGCGACGCTATGAACGGCTGATTCCCGCGTCGATCAAAACCCGCGCCGTGCTGGCGACTGGGATGAAAGCCTGGGCGTGGCGAATCTACCCGCCAGGTGATACGATAGTGAAACTCGGCAGCTTCCATGTGATCGGCGTCTCTCTAGGGGGCGGGTACGCGTTGCAGGATCTGCCGCATCAGCGGCGCCGCCAATTGCGCTCGCCGCAGTTCGTGAACCGGTCTGAAAAACACCCGGTGCGCGATGGTTGCGGCGAACGCATCTGCTCTGTGCTGCAGCGGTTACCCATATGGGAATTATGAATGCGTGCTTTGCGTTAAACTGGCGTATAATCAAACATAGCTGTAACAACGATTATATAGGAACAGTTTACCCATTAGACTAATGGAAAGAGGTTGATTAATCTTTTGTGGTTGCCAGTTTATGCAGCAAAATCTTTTGCGTGATGGATTGTTGGGAGGGATTGTTTATTCGCAACCCGCTATACAACCAAGGCTTTTTGACTTTTAATGATTTATATCGGGGAATCGGGGAGGATAACAAATCGAATAATTAGTGTTTACAATAGAACTGTTGATTGTTTCACAACTTAAATTAATCAAACCCAAATAGAACTAAAAAAGGAGTACTTTAATGAATATCAACAATCAAAATGGTGGCTGGAATGCTGGAGACTTAGTCCACTTAATTCCCATAGCAAACGACAAAAGCTTTCTGATTAAGGCATCTTTTTCAAATCCACGACAAAGCCCACCTATTTTGACCGTCAACGAGAATGAGCAAACTGTCCCAGGAAGCAAGACCGATGTGAAAGGTTGTTTCTGGTAGTTTTTTGTTACTGATCTTTCGCCCAACCAAGCTTATTCCCTACGCCTGCAAGACGATGGCAACCCTATCTGTGATTCATGGCAATTAAAGACATTTCCCGCCCGTGACTACCAGCCGGAAAAACTCACAATCCTGGCCTTTACCTGTGCCGGCGGTATGGATGGTCCACCCTATGAGGGTAATACCTTATTTTTGGATATGGACGCACGCAAGCAGTTGCTGGCTAAGGGCATGTCCTTTCAGCCCGATCTGGTTATTTCCAATGGCGATCATATTTACTGGGATATGAAGACCTCCAAGAACAAGCCATTCTTCGATTTCTATAAAGAGAACTACTGGGATCCGATGGGTGACGAACTGGATCTCACGGTACCCATGCTGGATCCAGAAAATGAAGAAACCTTCTTGAATGTCTGTAACCATCAAATTGCTGGGCTATATGGGACGACTCTACGTTCAACACCGTCATTTTTCCTGACCGACGATCACGACTTATTCGAGAACGATGAGTTTGACGATGAACTTGCCACACTGCCGCCAGATAGCTACGGTATTAATGCTGGCGAGACCACACAATTCCTCTACTATCCCGAATTTCTTCCAGACAAAAAAATGCCCTATTGGTTGGAGGGCAGCGGTCGCACAGGGAGAGCCAGTGGCGCCAACATGTTGAATGGCACCATCCGTTATGGTGATTTGTTAGAAGCTAATCTCTATGAATGTCGGCGAAATGTCAACTATAAAGAGAAACACGCTAAGGTCGTGAGTGAGAGTGTTGAGCGATGGCTTATCGATCGTTCCCTGGATGAAGATACTCGCCATTACTTTCAGGCCCCTTCCTTAGCGCTTTGTTACACATCTGGAAAACTGGGTGACTGGTACCCCGATGTTTTGAACGGTGATGACGAGTTGACGTTAGATGAGCCTAAACCAGGTTGGCAACATGGCTGGCTAGCTCAACATCAGCGCTTAACAGAAGCTCTCGGCTCCCAAAAGGAACGAACACCTGTAGTTGTTCAAGGCGATCTCCATGCCTGTGCTGTTGCCAGAATGTGCCAATCAGAGGATATTAAATACGAAACACCCATCGAAGTGATTCTGACTGGCCCCTTGGGCACTGGAGACACAGGTTTTCCTTCATCCTATCGAAATACCCCGGCTTCATCATCCCTGTTGGTAGATATGGACGAAAAGCTAGAAGCTGTGGAAAAGAACGGTTTCACCATTATTGAGATAACTCGAGATGAGATGAAATTTACCTTATATACTTGGCGTCCTCATAAAAATGAGCCAATCTCCAATCAAATATATCGGATTAATAACCTGGAGCCGACTTTTTGCTATATAGTTCCCAGACAAGGATAATCGTAGTTTTGTTTTAGAGTACTCGTCAATGACAGCAGATAGGCGCTGCTTAACCAGTGTTTTACAAGCCGCTTCAGTCACACCCGACCCAATCGGTAAATTGTCCGACTGATGTCGAGAATAATGCATCTTGGATTGGTTATTGTTAAAATGAGTGGCCGATGCCAATAAGTGTTCTTTATCGGTCTTTTTAAACGACCTACTCTCAAGGTGCTCTCTTAACTCATTGTATAGCCGGGTCGCTGAACCCGGTTGACTTTTAAGTCGATGACACGCCCGATCAAGCCATTCTTTACGTGCAACACGCTGTCTTTTGCCTGAAAATAGCGCATCGGCGGCTTGGCCCAGATAACCCACAGCATGCCAAAAATCCACCCACTGTCGGTCAGTTCTAGAACTCAAATAAGACCAGTTGTCTCTCGCTCCATCAGTTATTGCAACATAGCTTGCCTTGGGATACCGTTCCTTGACCTTCGATAACTCTTGATCAAATCGACCATAGAACTTTTTCTTGCCATATTCCGGTGTAGCCCCCATTTGAATGGTATGCAGTCTTTGCCCTTCGCCATCATAAAGACTGATAGTCCCCACCATTGACTCGCGCCAACCGCCTTCAGTTAACAGCATACAGGTTCCATCTATGCCGACACTCACGCTCTTAACCGGTTTGTCTAATTGCGGTGGGGCATAGGTCCATGCCTGTTCTTTCGCTTGAGCGACGGCCCCCACTGCGTCACCGATGGATTTCAAATAGCTTCTCGCTATGCTTCGACCATGACAGTGCTGCAAATCAAACAAGGCTCGACTCGAACCCAGTTCCGCGTATTGACAAGCAAGCAACTCAACAAAGCCAGGTGTTGGCGTTAGAAAGATCCTTGCGTCTTTTTCCAATGGACAATAGTGGCGGCCACCTTGAGTTGATTGATAAACGTGGCGATCCACTTTGGCCTCACCCCACTGAGTTTGATAGGTTTTGTGGTAAAGCCCTTTCGAGGTCAGCTTGAGGCCACCCAAAATGATTGGGGAGCCATCGGTATCAAACTGTTTAAGGGCTTGTTCAGCAGCCAAACAACCCGCATTATTCAACGCATCACGAATAGCTTCTTCCGAGCGAAGCATTGATTTGGGATCTAAAGAAATGGTGACTTGCAAGGTAACCGTTGCATCACTGCGCTTGACTATTTGCGCATGGCTTATAATGGGTATTCATCTCTTGACAAAAGAGACCAGATTATAACTTGAATATCGATAAATGAATACATCATATTGAGAGCGCATCAAAACCAACTATCCACCTTGCCACACAAACCCACCTTGATAAGGAGGACACACTAATGAAAAAAGTCATACTGGGCGCATTTGTCGCCATCCTGGGCCTACAAACCTCGATGTTTGCCCGAGCGGCAACCGAGGTGCAATTCTGGCACGCCTTTACCGGACGCCTGGGCGAACTCGTCGCCGAACAGGTCGACACATTCAACGCCAGCCAGAGCGATTACAAGATCGTCGCTCACCACAAGGGTAACTATTCGGAAACCCTGAATGCCGGTATCGCCGCTTTCCGCGCCAAGGAGCAACCGCATATCCTGATGGTTTTCGAAGTAGGAACCGCAACCATGATGGGCGCCAAGGGCGCCATCGAACCGATTCACAAGGTCATGAAAATGGCGGGCGCCGAGTTCGACCAATCCAAGTACATCGGCTCGGTCAAGGGTTATTACACGGCGCCGGACGGCAACATGCTGTCCCTGCCTTTCAATTCCTCAACACCGGTACTCTGGGTCAACCGCGACATGTTGCAAAAAGCCGGCATCAATCCCGATACCGACATGTCGACCTGGGATCAGGTTGGCGCGGTGCTCGACGACCTGAAGGCCGCGGGTGTGGATTGTCCGCTGACCACGGCCTGGCAGAGCTGGATTCACCTGGAGAATTTCTCCGCCTACCACAACACCCCGTTCGCCACCAAGGCCAATGGATTCGGTGGTACCGACACGGAACTGGCTTTCAATGGTCCAGCCCAGGTTGCTCATATCGATGCGATGGGCAAATGGGCACGTGAAGGCAAATTTTTCTATGCCGGCCGTCGCAACGAAGGTGGCGCGAATTTCCGCGGTGGTGAATGCGCTTTGTTCACCGAGTCATCTGCCGGCTATGCGGGAATCAAGAAAGAAGCCCAGTTCAACTTCGAAGTACGGCCATTACCCTACTGGAAGGCATTGGTGTCCGAGCCGCAAAACACCATCATCGGTGGCGCGTCGCTCTGGATCATGGCTGGCCATGACTCAAAGGAATACGCCGGTGTAGCCGCGTTCATGAATTTCCTCTCTTCGCCTGAAATCCAGGCCAAATGGCACCAGGATACGGGTTACCTGCCAATTACTGCCGAGGCGGGTGATCTGACGCGCCAGCAGGGTTTTTACAAAGCCAATCCAGGTACCGATATCGCTGTCATTCAGATGACGGCAAAACAGCCCACGGACAACTCGAAAGGATTGCGGCTGGGGTCTTTTGACCAGATTCGCGGCATCATCGACGAAGAACTCGAAGCAGTTTGGGCGGGAGACAAAACGGCTCAGGCCGCCATGGACTCCGCCGTCAAGCGCGGCAACGTTCTGCTGCGTCGTTTCGAGCGCGCCAGCAACTGAGCAACACTCTCCTCGATTCACGGCCTTGACCAGGGCAAGGCCGTGGCTTTTTGAGCCGGGTTCTTGGAAAAGCGGGTCACATTCAAAGGCTGGTTGCTGCCGCTTGCACTGATCCTGCCACAGGCGGCAATCTCGGCCATCTTTTTCTTTTATCCCGCGGGCCAGGCTGTCTGGCAATCATTGTTCATCCCGGATCCGTTCGGCCTTTCCGCCGTTTTCGTCGGCCTGGAAAATTTCGAATTTCTACTGGGTGACCCTTACTACCGGGCGTCATTTTTAACCACGGCGATCTTCTCCACGTTGGTTACGCTGGCCGCCATGGTGCCTGCCCTGTTCCTGGCCGTCATCGCCGACCGGTTGATCAGGGGATCGGGAACCTACCGCACCTTGTTGATCTGGCCTTACGCCGTTGCACCTGCGGTGGCAGGCGTCCTGTGGCTGTTCATGTTCAATCCGAGGGTGGGCGTAGTCAGTTGGTATCTAGGCCTGCTCGGTTATGAATGGAACCATGTGCTCGATGACGAGCAAGCCATGGGACTGGTGGTGGTTGCCTCGGCCTGGGGACGCATCAGCTACAACTTCCTGTTTTTCTTCGCCGGACTGCAGTCCATCCCGCGTTCGCTGATCGAAGTCGCAGCCATAGACGGCGCGCGCTTCTGGAAACGGTTTTTTACCATAGCCCTGCCCCTGTTATCCCCCACCACGTTTTTCCTGCTGGTGGTCAACGTCGTGTATGCCTTTTTCGAAACTTTTGGCGTCATCCACACGATTACCTCGGGTGGGCCGCAACAAGCCACGACCATTCTCGTTTACAAAGTCTTTTCTGACGGCTTTGTCGGCCAGGATCTCGGCTCATCGTCGGCGCAATCGGTCATCCTGTTGTTTGTCGTCGGTTTGCTGACGGTCATCCAGTTCAAGTTCATCGAAAAGCGGGTGCAATACGGATGAGCCTTCCCGCACAAGGCATGGTTCAGGGGCGCGGTACGCAAACCTGGGTTTTGCACGCCATCATGATTTTCGGCGTGCTCGTGGTGTTTTTCCCCATCTGGCTCGCCTTCGTGGCATCAACCGTAACCCAACCGGAAATCGTCAAACCTCCGATGCCATTGCTGCCGGGAGATCATTTCTGGGAAAACTACAAGGCCGCGCTGTTCGCCGGCGTCAACGTGCCGGTTGGCACCATGTTGTGGAATTCGCTGATCATGGCTGTCGGCATCGCCGTCGGCAAAATCGTGATTTCGTTAATGTCGGCCTTTGCCATCGTCTATTTCCGCTTTCCGGGGCGAAACTTGTTTTTCTGGCTGATTTTCCTGACGCTGATGTTACCGGTCGAAGTTCGAATTGTGCCGACCTTCGAGGTAGTTGCCGGATTCGGCATGCTCAATACCTACCAGGGGTTGATCCTGCCGCTGATCGCATCGGCCACCGCGACGTTTTTATTCCGCCAGTTTTTCCTCACCATACCGGATGAACTCGCCGAAGCCGCTCGCGTCGATGGTGCCCGCCCCATGCGTTTTTTCATCGACATCGTCATCCCGATGAGCCGCACCAACATCGCGGCATTGTTCGTCATTTTGTTCATCTACGGCTGGAACCAGTACCTCTGGCCGCTGTTGATCACTACCGATCCGGAGATGAACACCATCGTCATGGGCTTGAAACAAATGTTCCCGTCCGGGGACGATACCGCGGACTGGCCGGTCATCATGGCCACATCCATTCTGGCGATGATCCCCCCGATCATCATCGTCATTTCCATGCAAAAGCTCTTTGTTCGAGGGCTGGTAGACAGCGAGAAATAGCCATCGCCACCGTAAGCTTCAAAAACCTGCAAAAACAGTTTGGTGACGTCAAAGTCATCCATGGACTCGACATGGAAATCGACGATGGTGAATTCGTCGTCATCGTCGGTCCATCAGGCTGTGGTAAATCCACGCTGCTGCGAATGGTTGCGGGACTCGAAACCATCACTCAAGGCGATTTGCTGATCAACGGCACGCGCGCCAATGACAAGGAGCCCATGGATCGCGACATCGCCATGGTGTTCCAGAACTATGCGCTTTATCCGCACATGAGTGTTACCCAGAACATGGCTTACGGCCTGAAAATCCGGAGGCTTCCCAAACCCGAAATCGACGCCAAGGTGAATGAGGCGGCGAAACTGCTGCAACTTGAACCCTTGTTGCAACGCAAACCTCGCGAACTCTCGGGTGGCCAGCGACAACGCGTGGCCATGGGCCGGGCCATTGTCCGGGAACCCGCGGTTTTTCTATTCGACGAACCCCTGTCGAATCTCGACGCCAAGCTGCGTGTGCAAATGCGCCTGGAAATCCGCGAACTGCAAGCCAAACTCGGCATCACTTCCCTCTACGTCACCCATGACCAGGTTGAGGCCATGACCATGGCTGACCGGATGATCGTCATGAACGGCGGCCTCGCCGAACAGATCGGCACACCACTGGATGTGTATCAGCATCCCGAAACCCTGTTTGCCGCCCAGTTTATCGGCAGCCCCTCCATGAATCTGTTGAAGGGGCAGGTGGCAAACGGCCATTTGATGTTCGGAGAAACGGATTTCGGCCCCGCTAGTATTGAAGCCGGTGAAGTCATGATCGGCCTGCGCCCGGAACATGTGTTTGCTGATGACGATGGCCCCATTGCCCTGCAGGTGCATCAATCCGAACCCCTCGGCGCCAACACTTTGCTGCATGGCAATTTATCCGGTACGGCATTTACGGCTTCCCTGCCCGGCATCCACCAGCTGAGCGCAAGCCCCGATACCTTTCAACTCGGGTTCGCCGCGGAACATCTACACCTGTTCGACGTGACCAGCGGGAAACGCCTTGAACAGCAAAACCATTGATATTCCTGCCAATTTGGACGCCAATGGTGGTGCGCCCAAAATTTACGGGCATCGGGGTGCCCGTGGCAACTATCCAGTGCGGGCGGTGCGCGGGCTTCTCGCTTGGCGAAGTGCGCGAGAATAGAGGCGAGCACGCCCGGCTCGGTCATCACCGCCAACCCCTTGACCGACCCCCCGCAGCGCGGGCCGATGCCGATGCCAATGTTGTATACGCGCCGTCGTCTACGCACCGCCGCCGCAGCCTCCAGGTCATCGCGGCCGCAGCCTTGGGCGCCTCGTCTGCGCTGGGTGTGCGCGCACGGGGTCTGCCAAGCACCCCAGCGCGATGGCGGGCATGGGGTGCGAACACGCCGTGATAGCGGATGAGAGGGCTGCGCGGACGGGGTATCGGAGCGGCCAGGCGAGCCAGGCAGTCCAGCGCTTCGAACAAGCACTGCGGGGTGCCGTCGCGCAACGGGCGCTTGAGTTCGGGCACGAGCAGACTGTCGCCGTCGATGAACCACCGCTCGTTCGATAGCGGCCCGCTCGCCCGGTAACGGCACCGCCGCTCGAGTGTGTCCCGCTCTCTGGCGCCCCAGGCGAGCGCCCCATTGAGTGAGAACCCCTCATGACTGGCGGTGAGCGCGCCCGGGGTCGATGGCAACGACCCGGCCAGCGTCGGTCCCCGAAGCCGCCTCGTGCGCGGTCCAGCCAGTGGACCGACTGCGATGCGGTCGCGCACCGCTGCGCCAGCCCAACCCGCGCGCCCATCCTCCTCAGCGCTGTCCACATCAAGGGAGGACGCCTCGCCTGCCATCACCCACCCGCCGGCCCGTACCCAACAGCGGGTGATGCGCCCGATGAGGCGTACGAGCAGCCGCTCGATGTCAGCTTCACTCGGCACCGGGGCGCGCTGAATGTGGGGTTTGCCCTTGGCCAAACGCCACCCACCGTCGGGCACCCGCATGGGCCGGTGAAGGTTGAGGTTGAGGGCACTGCCCAAGCGCTGGATGAAACTCACCACTCCAGTCTAGGCGTCACACCGACGATGACCGGCCCGGTCGATAACAGCGCTCGACAGCGCTCGCCTGACCACCGCCAACACCGCCTAGAGCACCTGTGGACGGTGCGCGAACAGTAGCCTCAACGGCGATGGGAAACAACAACACCCACTGCCGCTATGGCACTGCTGGCAGAAGCTCGTCGACGCGCTTCGCGCCGGTCTCGGCCATCGGCCGCGAGGCGCAGGACGGACACAAACCGCGGCCTTTGCAGCAACCCGGTGCTCATGCCGGCAGCCCTCGCACTTCACCCGTACGAATCCGTGCTCCAGCCGCGTGATCGGCGTCTCGGTGATCGGCGTCTCGTTAGGGGGCGGGTACGCGTTGCAGGATCTGCCGCATCAGCGGTGCCGCCAATTGCGCTCGCCGCAGTTCGTGAACCGGTCTAAAAAACACCCGGTGCGCGATGGTTGCGGCGAACACGTCATGCAGATCTTCGGGTATCAGCACATCGCGCCCGTCGAGCCAGGCCACGACGCGGGACGCGCGCAACAACATGCTCATGCCGCGCGGACTGGCGCCGGCTTCAACCAGATCAGCGGCGTCAACATCGGCTAGGGATACGCCGACAGTGGCCGGGTTCGCGGTGGCGCGGCACAGGGCGAGCGCGTAGTCGCGTAAGGTATCGCTGGCGCCCACATAAGCTTGTATCTGCCGGGCGACGCGATTGAGTTGCAAATAATCGATAAGCGCCTCCGGCAGTTGCCGAATCAGCTCATCCGGATCGTGATAGCGCGGCTCGAACATCAGCGCTTTTTGCACGCCCTCATCGGCTGGCGCGTGCACCGCGACGTCCATGAGGAATCGATCACGCGCCGCCGAGGGCAGTTCGAATGTTTCCTCTTTCTCGATGCGATTGCGATCGGCGAACACCAACATGTGCGGGCTGTGGTATTCGCGGTTAAAAGCGCTGACCGTTCGCTCCGCCATGAACCGCAGTAACAGCGAATGCACTTGCGGGCGGGCACGGTTGATTTCGTTAAAGAAGAACGTCACGAGCGACTTGCCGTGGCGGACCAATGGCCCCTCCGACACCTTGGGCTTGCCGGCATCGTCAATGTAGGTGTAGTAAATAAGATCGCTGGGCATCATATCGATGGTGCCTTCAACGCGTTCATAAGCACCGCCCACTGCCCGTGACAGGGCGCGCAGCAAGGTCGTTTTTCCGACCCCAACATCGCCTTCCAGCAAGACATGGCCCCGCGCAAAAACGGCGATGGTGCACATTCGTATCGCTGCGGACTGTCCGACAACGATCGCGGCGAGTTGCTGCATCATGCGCAATGCATGTTGCCGCCACTCTTCCAACCATTCTTCGTCCACTTGCATGGGAGTGTCACCTCAGTTGTTATTGCTGTCGTCGTTGCGCTGGGCCCTGTCCCAGGCCACTGAGCCTGGGGCACCGCGCCGCTGCGAACGGCTCAGGTGCTGTGCGGCGCCCGCCGCGGCGCCGCGCTGTTATGCGCCACGCAGACAGCGCTCGGACGCTTAGCAGCCGTGGGCGATTTTATTGTGCACCGCCGCATCGCCGCATTGCGTAAACTCAGGGCCGTTCGCTTGCGTCTTGGCACGGATGGCGCCGACCATCGTGGCGATCGCCTCAACGACCACCTCGGGTTCGTCGAGCTGTACGTAGTGCCCACTACCGCGCGCGACAATGTGTAGCGTGTGCGGGCGTCGCTGTGCCAGATCTTGCTGTAACTCCACCCACAAGCGCTCCATACGTTCACCACGCTCGGTGTGCGGCCACACTCGTTGACCCCGGGTTATCACCGTCATCGGCAGGTCCGGTAACACCGTACCACGCAGTTGTGCGGCACTATCGGCAAAGGACGCAAGTTCATCGTGCATGGCCTGCACGGCCCGCACCGTTTCGGCCATGGCAAGTGCCACCGGTTTGACGTGCTGTGGCAGGTTGTCCGGAACCTTGGGCGGCGAAAAAATCACGAATTTACCGCGCCCGGGGGTCGTCGCGTGCCCGATGCCGCGCTGGCGGAACCTCGCTGCCTGTTCCTCGTGAGCAGCATCGACCAGGATCACGCCGGCCACCAGCGTGGGGTGGCGGCTGGCGAATAACCGCACGTTGTAGCCGCCAAACGAATGACCCACCAACAGATAGGGCGCAGGCTCCTCGGCGCGGCGTAGCAGCGTATGCAGTTCCGCGACGATGTGCGCGCTGGTGCGAGGTGGTGGCCCCGGTTCGCTCCAGCCATACCCTGCTCGATCGTAACTGCAGCTGCGCGTGACCGCCGCCGCCGCGGGTTGCACGCGGCTCCAGTCGAGCGAGCTGCCACCGAGCCCAGCGTCGAGTATCACGGTCGGCCCGCCCTGTCCCTGGCAGTGCAGGTGCAGGCGATGATGACCGACCGGTATCAGCTCGCCCGGCGCGGCCAATTCGTCCACGCCAGCACTGCGTACGCCCGTGCCGGCAAGCAGCGCGAGGCTGAAAATCGCAAGCGCGGCACCCGCGCGTTCAGCGAAATAGCGTAAGGGGTCGATACGGCAATTCCTCCCGAAGTCGCCACAGCATAGCGTGCCGTGCGGCCTGGTCACAGCACGCTTCGACCCACAATCCATCGACCCACAATCCATCGACCGGTGAGTCGAGCCGCGCTGCCGAGATCGCCAGGAACAATGACCGATTGGCGGGCGCTATACACTCCCTCGGCAGCGACCGTTGCAACTGATAATCTTGCTCGGTTCGGTGGCTGAGATGACAGCGAGAAAACATGCGCGCTGAGGCAACCCGGGGCAATCCAAATCCGCACGGCTGGTGGCGAATCGCCCTGGTTCTGGTGTTGGTGCCGAGTATCGGGTGCAGTGTTCATGCACCGCGCGTGTATCAGGTGCAAACCGACAAGCCATTTGCCGATGTACTGATCGACCTAGAGTTCGCAATCACAGACAACAACTACCGAATCACCGGCCGCAATGATATCGGGGCGGCGATTGCAGCGCGGCAGAATCGGCCCTATCCGAACTACGCGGTCATACATTTTTGCAATCTGCGCGACGCGCAGCAGATTCTCGATGTCGCACCGGAGTTCCTCGTTCATATGCCGTGTAGGATCAGCGTACGTGAGCACGCGGGCGACGTTATTATCGAAGCGCGCCTCGTGCCGGAACATCGCATGTCAGTGCGCAAAATCAGCCGCCGGATTAACGCCATGCTGCGCGAGATTGCCGATTCCGCGGCAGGATTCTAGTCTTGCGAACGCGCCAGGTTATTTGGCGGTGTACCCTGGATTCGCGACGGCTCTACACCGGCGATACGCCATCTTCGGCGTGTGCTGGGTTGCGCCGGGGCGTGCGCTTTCGAGTGGCCGCCCGGGGTTCGAGTGGGTGCCCACGGTGTTCGTTAAGCTGCATTCGCTTCAGGACTATGCGGGTCATCAAATACCGGGTTGCTCGCCGCCAAGACTCGTCGGTGTTGCCCCGCAAATCGACAAATCCCGCCGCGACATCAGCTCCGCTGCGCACGTCTAGTACCACCACGTTGAGATTCAAAATAAGATTGCTCACCTTCTGAATCCAGCCGATCAGCACCCAATCGGCACTCAGCTCGGCGCCCAACTCAAGTTCACAGCCATTGCATTGATGCAGGTACTCGGATTGGCGCACGCCGCGCACGAGCTGCTCGGTGCGTTGCGCATCGATTACCGGATACCCGTGCTGCGTCAGCTGCTGGCGAATTTCATGCTGAACCAGTTGGAGACGTGCACGCTCCCGATCCTGCGTGACAGCCGGGCTCGTGTCGATCAGTTCTACGCCGAGCACGGCGACGCTGCTTCGCGTATCGGCCAGGGCGCTGGCGCCGATCATGCTCGCCAGCAGCAGCACCGCCACTCGCCCAGTTCGCCCGAGCGCGTTGTCGGCCAGCCGGCGCATATCATTGGGCCGCATATCATTGGGCCGCATATCACTGGGCCGCGTCGGCTACCTGCGACAACACGCGATGCGACTTGGTATAGATTGATCCATCGGTGTCTTCGATTTCGGCCACGAGTTCGCCGTTTTCGCTAGGCATGAAATAGAACCTGAAGTTGGGATTCTCGCTGATCGAGATATCGGTCTGCGCGTCGAACACTGGCTCGCCGTTGAAGGTGACGCTGACTTTGCGCACGAAGTGCGGTGGCATATACAGGTGCGTGACTTGATCCATCTGCAAGCCGGTAATGTTGGGGTGGCTGATGGCAAGCTGCGCCAGCAGTGGCTGCGTCGCGTCAGGCTGTGTTTGGGTGCGCAGTTTCATTTTGCCAAGCCGTGCCATTGCCGCGTCCAGATCTGTTCCGACCGGTGCCGAACAACCGCCGCTCGCCTTTACGAATCGGGTGCTCATATGCAGCGATCCGTCATTGGTTTCCGCGATGGCACGCACGTTGGTGTAGGCGTTAACACGAATGCGCAACGCCAGATCGGCACGGCCGCTGCGCGGGGTGAAGCGGAACACACCGCCTAGCGGCGCTGGATTTTTATCGATGATGAGGGTGATGGATTCAATGTAGCGCGCGGGTGTTTGCGCGAACCCGGCGCGGATGCGAATCGGTACGATGGCGGCGTTCTCGGCTCGCCCCGGCGCTTCAAGCGAAATCACATCGTCGTCTTCTACGATCGGGCGATCAGCGAAGAACGCGTTGCGTAGATTGCTCTCCCACGGGCCGGCTGGGCTCGATGATTGCGCCAGCAGCGGATTAGCAAACAACAGGCACGCGAGCGTCACCCATGGCCAGTACTCGTCACGAATCGTACCGGCTTTTGTCGTACTGGCTTTTGTCATACCGGCTCCTTCAGTTCAGCGCCACTTCGGCTAATGCTTACGCATTGTTCGATTTGCGGTGTAGAAAATCAATGTCCAGGTTAGTCCTCCCATTCGAGTTCCAGAAACGCAGCGGCGACATTACGCCGGTGATACTCGTCGAACAGTAACCAGGCGTCGCGCTCGCTACCACCCAGCGTGTCTTGCGCGCCGCGCAAATCACCCCCCTTGGCTAGCCAAACACGCGTCTCGTCGCGCAGCCCGGTCAAGTAGCGGCGCAAATCAGCCGCTGCGCTCGGCCACTCGCCCACCTGTCCGTGTCCGGGAATGGCCCGCCGGGCCGGTAAGCGTGCCAGTTCCTCGAGTTGCCGGAGCCAGCCCGTGATACTGCCGGCAAGTACCGGGATGTGTTCGCGAAACAACAGATCGCCTAGCCAAAGCGTGGCGCTGTGCGGGTCATAAACGGTGAGGTCGTGATCGGTGTGGGCCGGCGGGTGCGCCGTCACGTGCAGCGCCCGCCCACCCAGCAGCAACTCGTGCCGCGTGCTCACTTGCAGCGTCGGCGGCACGATGTGCTCGGCACCGAGGGGGCGTCCGGCCTGGTGAGCGGCGCGCTGCAAATAGGTGGCACCAGTCAATGCGAGCGCTCGGGTCAGGTTCACATGGCCGACGAACTGAGCGCCGGTACTGCGAAACGCCAAATTGCCCAGCATGTGATCGGGGTGGCTGTGGGTGTTGATCACATAACACACGGGGCGCGATGTCACCTGCGCCAAGGCGCAGCGCAGCGCTTCGCCCTCAGCGTGCGAGCCGCCGGTGTCAATGACGGCCACGCAACGGTCGCCGACGACGAAGCCGATGTTGGCGACATTGGTTTGCTCGAACATCACGCCGTGCGTGCCACTGCGCAAGTACACACCCGGGGCGATTTCGCTTACGCGCGCGGGAATGCAGTCGGCGCAGGCAATGCCACTCGTTAGTGCGGCGAGAAAAAAGGCGCTCCCAATGTGGCGCTTGCAAACGCTGATCATTCGCTAGCCCGCATATTTCAAGAAGGATTCGCTGGTCAGGAAGAATCTGGCTAAGCTAGCGCCCGCTACTCCAACCTGCAAGACGCCGGCCTGCAAGACGCTGGGCCGCGAGATGGGCTCGGTGTGGGCAGAACAGGATAGGAACGTAGCTCGAGGGTGAGTTCCACCTTGATGGCAGCGGCTGGTCATTGTAAAGATTAAACCGATTAAGCCGATATTCGCACGGCCGCCGAACCGCCTAAATCAACCGACTGCTGGACGACGCGGCGCAATGAGTGATAAATAGCACTAGTAGAATTAATCTACGCCGAGCGACACTCAAGATCGACACTAAAGATCAACCCCACCGACTCATTCACCCCACCAGCGCAACCAAACAGCTGGTTAATCCTGAGGGAGGACTCTCTTTGATGAAGAAGCTACTTGTAATGGCCTCGACAGTGGCGGTATTGCTGCCCGGCCTGGCGGCCGGCAACGCCGATGTCCAGCGCCTCACCAACAACCCCAACAACTGGGCCATCTGGGGCGCTGACTATGCCGGCACCCGCTATAGCAAGCTGAGGCAAATCAACGCCGACAACGTCGGTGATCTGCAGGTCGCCTACACGTTCTCGACCGGCGTTCTGCGCGGCCACGAAGGGGGTCCTCTGGTGGTGGGTGACACCCTCTACGTGCATTCGCCATTCCCCAACAAAGTCTTCGCGATGGACCTGAACGATCAGACATTGCACTGGATTTACGAACCCAAGCAGAATCCCGACACCATTCCGGTGATGTGCTGCGACACGGTCAATCGTGGTCTGGCCTACGCTGAAGGCAAAATCTTCCTACAGCAAGCTGACACCACCCTGGTGGCGTTGAATGCCGCGACCGGCAAGGTGCTGTGGAAAGTCAAAAACGGTGATCCGAAGAAGGGTGAAACGAATACGAATGCCCCGATCGTCGTCGATGACAAGGTCTATACCGGTATCAGCGGCGGCGAATTCGGCGTTCGTGGATTCGTAGCGGCTTACAACATCAATGACGGTTCCCTCGCCTGGAAAGCCTACAGCATGGGTCCCGACAGCGATATGTTGATCGATCCCGATAAAACCCTCTCCATGGGTGAGCCGATCGGTAGAGATTCCAGTCTGAAGACCTGGAAAGGTGATCAGTGGAAGATCGGCGGCGGCACTACCTGGGGCTGGTTCACCTACGATCCCGACTTGAACCTCATCTACTACGGCACGGGTAATCCGAGTACCTGGAACCCGGTCGTACGCCCAGGCGACAACAAGTGGTCGATGACCCTGATGGCACGTGACGCCGACACCGGCATGGCCAAATGGTTCTATCAGATGACCCCGCATGACGAATGGGACTATGACGGTGTCAACGAGAACATTCTCAGCGACCTAGAAATCGATGGCCGAATGCGCAAGGTGTTGGTCCACTTCGACCGCAATGGTTTCGGTTACACCCTGGATCGCGAGACGGGCGAGTTGTTGGTCGCTGAAAAATACGATCCGGCGGTAAACTGGGCCACCCACGTCGATATGAAGACCGGTCGTCCGCAGGTCGTTGCGCGTTACAGCACCGATCAAAACGGCGAAGACGTGAACACCACGGAAATCTGCCCGGCTGCGCTCGGCACCAAGGACCAGCAACCGGCCGCCTTCTCGCCAAGAACCAAGCTCTTCTACGTGCCAACCAATCACGTGTGCATGGACTATGAGCCGTTCGCCGTGGAATACGTCGCTGGCCAGCCCTATGTCGGTGCCACACTGAGCATGTATCCCGCCGGACGCGTGACCAAAGACGGTACGTCGAACCTCGGAAACTTTATCGCCTGGGACGCCACCAAGGGCGAGATCGTGTGGTCGCTGCCAGAACGCTTCTCCGTGTGGAGCGGTGCGCTGGCCACTGCCGGTGACGTTGTCTTCTACGGCACGTTGGAAGGCTACTTAAAAGCGGTTGACGCCGACACTGGTGCCGAGCTTTATCGCTTCAGGACGCCCTCTGGAATCATCGGCAATGTCAACACCTGGATGCATAACGGCAAACAGTACGTTGGCGTGTTGTCCGGAATCGGTGGCTGGGCCGGTATCGGCATGGCCGCTGGTCTGGAAGGCGACAGCGAAGGACTGGGCGCCGTGGGAGCCTATAAGCAGCTCAAAAACTACACCCAGCTCGGTGGTGTAATGACGGTATTTGCCCTTCCCTAGCGCGCGTCACACGCGTTAAGCGATCAATCCCTGGCGGGATGCTGCGCCTGCCAGGGATTTTCTATAAGAAAAGCACAACACACCCGTTCACAACACATCCGTTGAGGAGACATGCATGCGTGGTATTGGGCCCAGGGCTGCGTTGTGGCTGTCAGTAGTTGCAGCCTTGCCGCTAGCCGTGACAGCACCCGCAACTGCTGAAAAGCAACCGTATACCGTTCAATGTGAAACTGCAGCGACGTCTGGCACTCACTGTAAGGTTGACAAAGCGACCTACATTGGCTGGCGCACGTACCATGCGTTTTGCCATGTTTGCCACGCGCAAGACGCAGTCGGCAGTACGTTCGCTCCGGGCTTGCTTGAACGGATGCGCGAGATCGACAAAGCCCGTTACCTTCAATCGCTCAATGAAGGCTACACCGGACAGATTGGCGTCATGCCCGCATGGAAAGACAACCCGAACGTCAACAAGCGTTACGAACAACTCTACGCCTACTTGCGGGCGCGTTCGGATGGGGTACTGCCACCGGGGCGTCCGAAACGGTTGCAGTAGCCGAATTTAGCAACTCGGGTGTGAGATAACATCAATGCGCGGTCATCGAACATTCGCTTGTGATCTACGCGGCTTGACCTTGATGCTGATCGCCGTGGTCGCCGTCCCCAACGCGCTCGCGGAGCAGCGCGAGGTGCTGCGGGTATGCGCAGATGGCAACTTCATGCCATTTTCCAACTTCGACAGGAACGGTTTCGAAAACCGCATCGCCGATATGCTCGGTAAAGATCTGGGCCTGGCAGTGGAGTATGAGTGGTTTCCACAACGCATGGGCTTCATCCGCAACACCCTACGGGCGCAGGATCCGGCAACCGGCCATTACAAATGCGATCTGGTAATGGGCGTCCCGGATAACTTCGAACTTGCGATCACCACTAAGCCCTACTATCGGTCAACCTATGCATTGGTGCTCGTTGAAGGCCGCGGCTTGGACGATGTGCGCACCGCTCTAGACCTCGCTTCGTTGGCCCCTGAGCGGCGCAACGAACTACGCATTGGCATGCATGAGCGCAATCCGGGCGTCGGCTGGCTGAACAAGCACGGGATGTTGCAGCAGTTGGTGCCCTATGTGGCACAACTTGGCGATCCAACCGTCGGCCCTGGTCAACTGGAAGCCGACGACCTGCTGGCCGGTAAATTGGACGCCGCCATTCTTTGGGGACCGTTGGCTGGTTACGTCGTAAAGCGGGCGGGAACGGTCAAAGTTAGAGTGTTGCCGCTGACCACCGAGCCCGGACTGAAATTCGATTTTGCCATTTCGGCAGCGGTGCGGTTCGGCGAGAACGATTGGAAGAATACCGTAGAGAACGCGCTGCAACGTAACGCTGGGCAAATCAAGGCTATCCTAGCAGAATTCAACATACCCCTACTGCCCGAGTAGTCGCGGTTAGCCACGCGCATTAGACGTTGAACGCCAATGGCCGTTGAATGGCTGAGCGTTGAATAGCTAAGGGGCAACTGTAACAAATCGTGGCCGAAGCAATCCGCTTAGGACGGCGGGGGGCGATAAAACAATACACCGTGTACTGGTGCAAGGCGCTGCTCTTGCACAAGGGCGCCTGCTAAAAATAGTCATTTTTTCGTGAGTGCAAAGAAGCACCGCGCGCGCAACCGCAGTGTATAGGCGATACCTGAGGATTCGAGCACGGAGCTGACGCCGCAATCGCGGAAAAGTGTATTTTTAGCAGGTGCCCACATCGCAGCGCCGCCGGCAACGGGTCAAACCACGCTAGCCGTGGCGCCGCCGGCACCGAAACGCCGGGCGCCTCGAGCCCCGGCGCCAGTTTGCTCTTGGGATCCAGGGTGAAGACCTAGGGCGCGAAACCGAGGCTTGCCAGTGACGGTCACACCTGGCACAGGTGCCGCTCGGCGCCGCCAACCTCGAGTGGGCCGATCACGAACCGGAGGACCGGATTGCGCTTGCTGGGCGCCGCCGCCATGTCGGCGGGTGTTGCGGTCCGCGGCTCAGGCCACTGACCAGCGCCGTTTCCAGTCCTGGAACATGAGCACGGCCCACAGCGGGTAGTGCCACTCGGCGGTGCTATCCAGATGCTCGCGCCAGCGCTGGCGTACCGGCGCGGGATTGAAGTAGCCGTCAGCGGCCAGCTTGCGTTCGTTCAGCAAGTCCTCGGCCCAGTCCCGCAGCGGTCCGCGCAGCCAGCTGTCGATGGGCACCCCGAAGCCCATCTTCGGGCGTTCGATGAGTTCGCGCGGGACGTGCTTGTAGAGCATTCGCCGCAATAGCCACTTGGTGGTCTCGCCGCGCTCGGCGAAGCGCTGCGGCAGTGCCAGACTCGCTTCCACCACGCGATGATCGATGAGCGGCACGCGCGCCTCCAGTGCAACCGCCATGCTGGCGCGATCGACCTTGGTCAATATATCGCCCGGCAAATAGGTCAACATATCCGTCACCTGGGCCCGGCGCCCTATGTCCTCGATCTCCCGCAGGCTGCCGTCCCAGCACGGATCCACCCGCTCTTCGCTGCGGTCCATGAGTCCGACCGGGTCGTGCCACTGGCTGACCAGGTCGCGATACAACCACTCGAAGCGCCCTGGCTCGAGCATCTGCGCGAGCCGTGGCACCCGTGACCCCAGGCGCAAGCGATCGCCGCCGCCGCCGGCGAGCTTGCCGATGGCGCCCCAGACCGACGGGCCAAGCGAGCGCAGCACCGCCCGGCCAACAGCCATGACGGGAGGCGGCAAGCGATTGGCCCGAAGCCACAGATGCCGGGCAATGCGGTAACGGGTGTAGCCGGCAAAAAGCTCGTCCCCGCCGTCGCCGGACAAGCACACCGTGACGTGGTCGCGGGCCATGCGTGAGACCAAGCAAGTCGGGATCTGTGACGAATCGGAGAACGGCTCGTCGTACCACTCGGAAAGATTGGGGATGAGGTCCAGCGCGTCCTGCGGGCCCACGTAGAGTTCGTAGTGCTCGGTCCCCAAGTGCTCGGCCACCGCCTTGGCATGCGGCGCCTCATCGAAGCCCAACTCGTGAAAGCCAATAGAGAAGGTCTTCACCGGCTGTGCGCTCTGCGCCTGCATCAGCGCAACGACCAATGAGCTATCGACCCCGCCGGACAGGAACGCCCCGAGCGGCACATCGGCCACCATGCGTAGCTTCACGGCGTCCATCAGCAATGCTTCGAATTGCTCCTCCGCTCGCTCGTCGTCGGCTACGCTCCGCGCGGCATCGAACCCATCGAACGCGAACGCCGGCAGATCCCAGTAGCGAGACAACTGGACCTTGCCCTGGGCGTCGATGCGCGCAAGATGCCCGGGTGGAAGGTGTTGCAGACCGGCGTAGATGGACTGGCCGGCCGGCACGTAGCCGAACCGGGTGAAGGCGGCGAGCGCGCCGCGGTCCACCTGCCCCGACCAGTCGGGATGGGCGACGAAGCTCTTGGGTTGAGAGCCGAAGAAGAGCGTCTGGTTCACGTTGCCGTAGTAGAGCGGCTTGATCCCCATGCGGTCTCGAACCAGGTGCAGGCAGCGTTCCTCACGGTCCCAAAGAGCGAACGCGAACATGCCGATGAGCTGGCTAACGGTGGCCTCCACACCGTGCAGCGCACACGATTCAAGCACGACCTCGGTATCCGAATGGCCGCGAAACTCTATGCCGGCCACCGCCAGATCCGGGCGCAGTTCGGGCGCGTTGTATGCTTCGCCATTGAAAGCAATGACGAAGCGCCCGCTGCTCGAGACCATTGGCTGGTGACCGTTGGGCGAGCGATCGATGATCGACAGGCGGCGAAAGCCCACCGCGTAGCCGCAACTGGGATCCGCCCAGGCGCCGGCATCGTCCGGGCCGCGCGTATACAAGCTCTCGGCCATCTGCAGTGCGAGCGCCTCGCGCGCGTGCGCCGGTCGCGCATCACGCCATTGCATGAAACCGGTGAAGCCACACATCAGGCTGGTCTTTCCTGGCTCATGCGCTCACCCACATAGACGATGTTGGATTCCGTCCCCAGCGTGATGTCCACCGCGCGTTGGTCCGCCAGCACGGGCTTGGCTGCACCGGGCAGCGGCAAGCCAAGATCGTCACGCGCCCAACGTGCGGCACGGCGCCACCAGGGCCCGCGCAAACCGGTGCGCGCCAGATGACGCACCTTCTCAGGTGTTTCGAAGCCGACCAGGCCGAGCCAGCGACATGAGAACCCGGCCTGCGCCATTGTGTGCAACAGGTGCTCGGGTTCGACCGAGCGTAAATGCTGCCAGCGGTGGAAATAGCTGTCGCAAGTCGGGCAGTAGACGCCGTTCGCATCCAAGTCTTCCTGGTTGGGTGTGGTCAGCAAGAGGAGACCACCAGGTCTAACCAGACTCGCAAGCTGGGCGAGAAAGCCCGGCATCACCGCATCGGGTACGTGCTCGTAGACTTCCAGACAAAAGACTGCGTCGAAGATCTGCTCGCCCGCAGGGTTGAGCCCCAGAAACCCGGGCCGTCCGTCCAGGCGGCGCTCCACCTGCTGGCCATGGCCGCGGCTAGGCTCGTAGATTGCAGCCCGCAAGCCCCGCCTCAGCAGCTCTTCGCACAGCTCCCCGTTGCCGCCGCCGAAGTCCAGGCATTGCGCACCTGAGGGCATGAACCGCGTGGCAATGTCTGCCACCGCCGCGGCCGCGGATCCCGCGAAGCTCCTGTCGCTGAGCGGGGTCTGGGCAACACCATCCCAGAACTTCGCGATCAGATCCCCGGTCCATTCGAGGCGTTGCACCATGCTCAGTTGCCGCCTTGCTTGATCACCAGGCCCTGGCCGGTGGTGAGTTCGACGATGGCCTCGGGCCGCCCGGCAAAGAACTCGCCCGCCGCTGCCCGTGCGCCGGGACAAGAGCTGAAGCCGTAGTCGTCCAGCAGCAAGACGCCACCCGCAGTGAGCCGCGGATAGAAGAAATCGATGGCATCCAGGGTGGGTTGATAGAGATCGACGTCCACGTGAACGAAAGCGAATCGCCGCTCGCTGACCTCGGTGAATCGCTCCGGGATCCAGCCGGGATAGAGGCTGTAGCCCTCGAATCCCGAGAGCGCCGCGTGGACGTCCACCTCGCTCGCACTCAGATCGCCCGCCATCCAGTAACGGCCGTCTCGAGCGCCGGGCTCCGACAGCCCGGCGAATGAGTCGAACAAATGCAGGTGGCGCGCCTCACCGCCGCCCGCTCCGGCCAGGCGCGCGCAGATGAGAAAAGCCGTCGCCCCCTTGTAGGTGCCACATTCGGCAGCGTCACCGGGCACGGCCAGCGCCACTTTGAGGAGCTGGTCCAGCGTGTATTTCCGGTCCAGCGAATGCCAGTTGCCCGGATCCATGAAACGCCGGTAGTAGTCGAGAAAAGCATCGTAGTCGAGAAAAGCATCGTCGTCGAGCCAGACCCGGCCGTACTCGCTGAACCGGTAGCTCGGATGCACCGCCGCGGCCAGCCGCTCGGCCGCCTGGTAGGCGCTACTGCCGGCGCCGGCGTGCACCACACCTTGGGCGAGGATGCCGGCCAGCTCCGCGAACTCCGAGCGCTTGGCACTTGGCATTGCCGCCAGCCGCGGCACCAGCCGGGCTAGACGTACGAGGCTACGCGCCAACTCCTTCACGCCACATCCTCTTGCGCCAGCTTACGCCGCAATGAGAACTCGGTCTGAAGGTTGACCATTGATGTCGTGAAAATCCCGCCTGGGCCGTGCACTCGAAAATGCACGGCGTCCTCGATAAAGTCGGCCCGGGTGTCACTGTCGGCATCGGCCACGCCCAGAGACACGATGTAGTCCCCGGCCGCGAGCCAGGCGGTGATCGCGGCGCTGCATTCCATCACTTCGCCTTCGCCGGCCGCCCCCAGTTCCAGGCGCTGGGACTGGTTGGTCACGCCGTAGAGCAACACGCCACATGGGTTGAAGATGTTGCATCCACAGCTCAGGCGGGCCTCGGCTTCGCGGCACACGAAGCGCAAGCGATAGCGCGCCCCTAGTTCGAGGTTACGGGTCTTGTTGCCCTGCGTGTCCAGAATGCCGAAGTCGAGGATATCGGCCTTGCCGTCGCCGTGGCGGTTCTCGCAGGCGGATTCCTCAGCGTCCTCATCATCTTCGAGTGCGAACGCCGGGCGCGAGAACACGAGCTTGCCGTAGACCTTCGGTACCTCGCGCGGATCGCCGTCGGCGTAGATCTGACCACCCTCGAGCACGATGGCGCGCTCGCAAAAAGTCAGCACCGCGTTGGCCTCGTGCGAGACCAGGACAATGGTCTTCCCGCGCTCGCGGAAATCCATCATGCGCCGGCAGCACTTCGACGCAAAGCGCGTGTCGCCGACTGACAGCGCCTCGTCGATGATCAGCACGTCCGGATCCACGCTGACCGCCGTGCTGAAGGTCAAACGTGCTTGCATACCGGTGGAATAGGTCCAGAACGGCTGGTCGATGACCTCCTCCAGCTCACTGAACGCCACGATTTCATCGAGCTTCTATCGCACCTCGGCGCGCGTCATGCCCAAGCACAAGCCGCCCATCATGACGTTCTCGCGCCCGCTGTACTGAGGGTGGAAGCCCGAGCCGAGATCCAGCGATGGCGCTGATCCGCCCCGCCACTCGCACCTCACCCGCAGAGCTGTTCAACGTCCCGGCGATGTCGAGCGCGAGCCGGGGTGAGAGCCGATCGGCCGGCACCGCCGCGCTCATCGCGGCGAACCTCGCGGTGTGGTGAAGAACACCGGCGCCCGGGCTGCATGCCGGGTCATCGTCCTGGCGCCCGGACGCCGAGAATCGAGGGCGCGTATGCGCGCTCCGGTCCAACGGCCTCAATCAGCTCCGCGTACGCCGTTTGTGGATCGTCCAGCGCGGTCAGGACCCAGGCGCGCACCGAGCCAGCCCGTCGCGGTCGCTCGAGGACGCCGAAGTGCAGAAACCACTCGCCAGCCCGCTGAGGGTCACACACCGCCACCACTGAAATCCCCGCCGCTAGCGCGCGGATGGCCGCGATCTCGGCAAGATCCGACGCGCCGTACAGACCGACTTTCAAAGGCCCGCGGCCCGACCGTGCGCTCGCCAACTCGGCAAACAAGGTTTCCAGTGATTGCCCTGCTTGCCGGTAGAAGCTGAACGAGTACGACAAGTACTCCGCGGTCAACCGGCTCTTCTCGCGCAAGCCCTTCGGTGTCAGGTAGTAGAGGTAGCGGTTGGCAGGCGCGGTCCGCATCTTCACCAGACCTTTGCGCACACAGCGCTTGAGATAGGCGTTTGCGAGCCCGAGCGCGACGCCGCAACGGCTCGCGATGCGCCGCTGCGTGACGTCACTTCGCTCCTCTATTGCTTGCAGGATCTCAAGCGTGAGCGTGTCGTTGCGGCGCTCCGTGTTCATGATGTGAACATCATAGTAGGAAACAGCACCATTTGCCGTCAACCTGACAGCATGCTCGGACCGCCACAGCTCGGCCTGGCCACTGCATTCATCCGGTGGTCCAGACCGTATAGCGCCAGCGTCTCATCGAGCATACGGGCCATACCGAAGTTCTGGTCGATGAAAGCCGGGCCGCGTTCGGCCACCTGTGCGCGCCACTGATGATTGCGCAAGACCCAGTCCACTCGTTCTGCGATCGCCTCTGGGTCGTCCGACTCCGGGCACCAGCCGGTCCGACTGGCATCGAAGGTCTCGGCGCAACCCCCAGCCTCGGTTGCCACGACGGGCACACCGAACAGCTGCGCCTCCAACGTGACGTTGGGCGCACCCTCGAAGCTCGAGGTGAGTAGGAACACCTGCGCCGCGGCCAGCGCCGGGCGCACGTCGGTCATCGTGCCCGGTAGGTGCAGCCGCTCCTCGAGCCCTAGAGCTTGGACTCGTTCGAGCAGGCACTCGCGTTCCGGCCCCTCCCCGATGAGCAGGAAATGAGCCTCCGGCCAGGTCCGCGACAGTGCCGCCGCCACCTCCGCCCAGAGCAGGGGACGCTTCTCGGGAGACAGGCGCAAGACGCCGCTGATCAGCGGCACGTCGAGGGGGATCCCTAGCCGCTCGCGCAAATCGCGCGCTGCTGCATCAGGCGGCGTGGAGAGCGCGCCGAATGCAGCCGTGTCGATGCCGTTGCGCAGCAATACGAAGCGCGACTCGGGCAGATCCAGCCAACGCGAGTAATCCTTGAGCCCGGCCTCGCTGTTGTTGGTGAGCACCACTTCCTGGCGGGTGGCGAGCGCCCGGTACACCGGGCGCATGCACCGCAAGTGGTAAGCGAAGCTCGGCGGCGCGACGTTACGCGCGGACAGGATGATGCGAGGAACACCCGCGGCAATCCCCGCCAGGCCAGCGGCGAGGCTCGGCTCGTCTTGCCACGCGTGAAGCACCGCGGGACGATGGCGAAGCAGCTCTGCCAGCAGATCGACACAGTATTCCTGAAGCGCGGCGGGAAGGTGGACGCTCACGCGTTGCACCTTCAACCGCTGAGACGCGGACAGTTCCAGGTTTCTCAGGTCAGCCGGCTCGATCTCGCGGGCGCCGATACCGGCAGCATGCAACATCGGTACATAGAAGCTGTCTTGCGAACTGCGTATCCGGCGACACCAGAGCTCAGCGCTGCGGATACCACGGCCATACAGGCCGACCAGGGTATTGGCCAACTGACGTTCCGCTCCACCGGGGCCTAGACTGCCGTTGATCAGCACGATGCGCTCCGGATCGAACGCCGTCGTAGATAGAATGGGCGCCGGCCGCCCTTCGATCAGTGCGCGCGGCGCGCGGCCGGCGGTGAGATCTTCGAGGTAGCGATTGAGCGCAAGCGGCCGCTCGCATTGTCGTTGCCGCAAGCCCGCGCGCTGACCGAATGCGCGTTGAATTACATCCAGGGCGGGCCACAGAACCCGGTCCTGGATGCGTTCCCGGATGCGGCGGGCGGACTGCGCGAGCAGCAGGTGCCACAACGCACTGCCGGCCCATCCAGACGGAGTCCACCAGTACATGATCCGCACGCCCCGCGACCAGGCCGAAGCCATCATCGGTAGGCCTACGCGCTCACGACGGGTTGCCAGCACCAGGGTACGTGCACACTCGGCTGGCAACTGCCAGGCGTTGCGTTCGGGCCAATACTCTCCGACTCGCTGCCGGTGCTTGGCGAGTAGCGTGGCCGGCGGGGCATTGAGCACCAGGGAGCGCAACCTGGTCAGCCGCAGCAGTGCTTCGACGTTGGGTTCGGCAACCGGTTGTGTCACTGCCAGGGTAAACTCCCCGCTCAGTCCCTCGCCGAGTGCCAGGGCAGATTCGATCGGTGGCGCGCCACGCACCGCGACGGGATCAGACATCACCACGGCCGGCTGCCTCGCTCTTCGCCGGCCTGAACGTCTCCCCGTAGACCTGCAAGGTCTCCCTGAGCATACGTTGCAGCGCAAAACGCTCGCGCACGAAGTCGGGCGCGCGCCCGCGCGCGGCTCGTGCCCACCCTGAATCGGCCAGGATGCGATTGACGGGCGCCGCCAACGCTGCCGGTGTGAGTTCGTCTACGGCCCAGCCCGTGACCCCTGCCTCGATGGCCTCCGCGCTGCCGCCCCGGCGCGTGACCACGGCCGGCACACCCATTGCCTGTGCTTCGATGACGACGTTGGGCAGACCCTCGTAACGAGACGACAGAAGCAAGACGTCCATCGCCGCGATCGCTATGGCGGGTCCACGCACCAACCCCGTGAAGCGAATCCGATCGGCAAGGCCCAGCCGCTTTGCCAGCCGGCACGCGCGCGCCAGCAGCGGCCCGTTTCCGACCAGCACCGCCGCCGCGCCAGGGTTCGACTCGAGTACCATTGCGACCGCGTGCACCCAGAGCAGTGGTTCCTTTTCCTCCGTGAAGCGCATGATGCCGCCGACCGTGGGTCCACCTGGCGGCAGGCCGTGCGCATGACGCCATCGTCTCACTGCATCCGCGCCAGGGCGCTCCAGTTCATCGAGCGCGAGTCCGTTCCTCACGACGCGAATGCGCTCGGGTGCGACGCCTAGCCACCGGGCATAGTCGTGCGCACCCGCGCGGCTGTTGTTCAGCAAGCTGACCCTGGGATCAGCACACAGCAGCCGGTAGCCATGGCGAAGATAGGGGCGGTAGATCGCGAACCGCCACGGCGCAACGCTGCGCCCGCCGAGGACGATCCTCGGCACGCCGGCCGCAGCCGCGGCCAAACCGGCCTTGACGTTCATCTCGTCGAGCCAGGCGTGAACGACGCTCGGTGCGAACTCACGTAAAGCGGCGGCAATCCGCACGATGTCACTCAAACCGTGTTGGCCCAACCCGCTCGCGCGCCAGCTCACGCGGTCGCGCCAACCAGCCGCGCAAGACCAGGGCGTGCGCGGGACCTCCGCGACGCTGACACCTGCATCGACGAGCTGCTGGCGAAAGAAGTCGTTGGAACCCACCGACAGGTTCTGGCAAAGCACCGTGACCTGAGCGTTAGCACGCGCCTGCAATTCCAGTGCGGTATTCACGATCTGGCGCTCCGCGCCGCCGCCACCCAGGGTTCCGCACACCATGACGGCTCGATCCGGATCGGGGCACGCCGCCGCCACTGGCACGTGCCGCGCTATGGCGTCTTTAAGAATTGCAGCCCCGGTTGTGTCATCGGCCGCTTGCATGTGCCGGCACGCGCCTAGATACGCAAGCTGCGGATAGCGGGCGCCGAGCAGACGCCAGCGGAGCAGCAGGTAATGCACCTGCTCCATGGCGGCCCGCACCCGCTTACGGGAAACGAACCACGCGAAAGCCCGGCCCAAGCTTTCCCGGACCTGCACGTCGCCTAGGCTTGAAGGACGGTGTTCATGAAGTGAACACCATAGGGACTGCGCCCCTACAGCGTCAACCGCAGCACGCTCTTCTCGTGCACTTGCCGTGCACGTGGTTCACTCAACTCGCTCTCGCGGCGGCCATCCGTCCCTGCCACGGTCCACAACCGGGCAGTGCTTGTCGCCAATCGCTCGCCCATCAGCGCTAACTCCATCAGCGCTAACTTGTTAATCAATACCCAAAATACCTCTCAAGTTGTGCTCTTCTTTTTCGTCGGCTCTCAGCCAAAGATGCGGCGCTCCGATTCCAGTTGGCCAACATCGTGACCGACTAGATATTCGGTTCAATAGCACGAGTGGCTTGGTTGAGAGCGAACTTAAATTCTCTCCAAGCGCTGTGATGCCTTGAATTGCGCCAGGAGATATCCCTAGGGGGAAATAGCGCACGCAGGCTCCATCAGCTTTTCTACAACCAACGCGACCAACAGTTTTCCATAAAGCCACGCTTGGGCGCTGTCCTCACCAATTGTCTTGTCAATCAATACCGTAGGCGGGCGCAGCAGGCCGGCGCTGTCCACATCAATCGCTTGGATATCGCCCGGTTCACGGTCCGGCTGAGGGTCCAAGCGCGCCTTGTTGTGTAGCACCAGGGCGCTGCGCCACTGTGGCGTTTCATCCCACGGGGGCACAAGGTCGAGCGGCACGCAGTCGTTCTGGCCGCAGACTGTCGACTCGAGACGTTGAGCCAGCACGGCCCGTGGCTCTGTGCGCCCCTCGAAGTGGCGCCCGAGGTTGGCCCCGGTGCGTTGGCGTACACCGGTGTCGGGGCGCACGGACTCGGTCAGGCGGTAGCTGAAGTAGGGCTCACCGGTGCGCCGGCTTTTGCTGGCGGTGCGCCGGATGTAGATGGCCGGGGACGGTAGAGCGGTGGGCGGGAGCGGTCAATAGGTATCAGTCATTCCTATGGCACTACAAGTCGATCTCTGAAAACATAATCCATTGATATCATAACCCATTGATATCATTAACAATGGCCTTCAGCAGATGCGTTGAAATCGGCGAAATTGGAGCTGAAATAACCGCGTTCTGTGGTCAACTGTTAAATATGGGTTTGAAATTCGCGTTCGGGTGAGGAGGAAGGCGCTGTTCATTGAGCGGCTGCTTCCGCGTCAGCCATTGGGCACGCAGGACATTTGAAGGGCAGTAACACGCCCTCTAAGGGAGCTGAAATCGCAAAAGGCGCTGAGACTTGATCGGAGTATGAGGGGCTGTACATGAACCCGCGCGCGCCCTCGAAGGCACAGTTCAACGCCGCTAGAGTCTGGCCGTAGCGTAGCGCTGCGCGAAGGCCACGAGCGCCGGCATGCATTAGCCCCGATAAACCTAACGTGCCAATAGACGCCAGAAAGCCGGCAGTACACCAATCGCCCGCCCCACAAGTGTCGATGGTAGAGCTCGCGGGTATGGCGTCCAGGTGCATCCATTCAGATACAGTTCTGCGCAACCTATGTCTATAGCTCCTATGTCTATAGCTAAGGCCTCTGAAGCCTTCGGTGCGAATCTCGACCAGGACGGATGAGTGCGGGGCCGTAACGCCGTCGATAGACTCGATTCGGTCATCGGCATACTTGATGACGTGCGCGATGCGCAGCACTTCATTGACCAAACGCGCATCAGACTTCGCCGACTGCTCGTACATCACGATCGCGCCTCGGTTTGCTGCCTCGTGGGCCAGTTGTAGCGCAGCCCGGGATAAGCGGTCCATGAAGAAGACCGATGCCCCCCCTAGGTAAGGACTTACTCTGGCTACGACCTCACGTGTAACAGGTCGAAATCGTGGTAACCAACCACCGCATTTCGGACAGGACCAGGAGAATCGGTGGCGAATCTCACCGTCGCGATCCTTTCTGATTTCTTGAACAATAATCGGTGTCTCCACCCGGTCGCTATCGCGGACAAAATCGAGGCCTACCTTCCAACGAGTCAGGTCGTTTCGAATCTGCACGCTCGCGGCGTCTCTCCCAAGGCGAGCTACAGGATGGGCGGTCCAGCCGAGGGACGACAGAATACAGAGAACATTTCCGCACGTTCCCCCGGCCCAAGCGCGTACGCCAGATGTGGGGTCTGAGCCGATGACTAGGTCTAGACTGAGCAGACCTGTACCAAGGATTATCGGATTTGAGTGGGTAGTCATGTGTACTCAAGCGAAGGACTGTTCACGGACAGCAACTATGCATGGCGTTGTCGGCGGCGAAACAGAGGGCGCATTGTGGCAATGTGATGGCCATCGGACTGACCACCTTCAGTCTCTGCCCACAATAGGGCGACGGAGTTGTTGGGCGTGTTGTGATCTAGCACCAGAGGGAGAGCGCATCCTCCGTAACCTGGGCCGAGGTGCTTGACTCCGCCGACGTCAGTGTGGCGAGTACGCAGGACCGGATTGTAATACTTGTTAGTCAACTCAATGAACGGCGAATCAGTAGGGTGGAAAAGCGGTAGCGTTTCGGGAAGCAGCGTTCCGAAGGTGACGTGTACCTGTTTCGCCCAAGTGTCAGAGGACAGGGCAGGTTGCGCTTCCGTTTGACGTTCGTTGATGGACCGAGTCGCTGCCGAAGAGGCGAGATAATGATGGATGCAAAGTTCCCATGAATCCTCAACGACGCGGCCTCTATCAAGGGCTTGCTCGGCGTTGTTCAGGGAGTCTCGGAAACGCATTAGCCTCCCGGACCAGCGTTTCTTCTCCCTCGTTATAGCGCAAGAGCGACGTCCCGGTGCCCGCGAAGTCATCCTATGAGATAAATAAGTCGGAATCGGGCTGTCGGGGATGAGAGCGAGCGTCTTGTCGGCAAGCGCTTCGTCTTGATCAGTGACAATGGCGAGGACGGAACTCTGCTCGCCCCGTTGCGCGAGCCAGTTGTGGCGGCCATGGGCGAAGTTTCGGTAATCGGAGGACTGTAACTGTCCGATAGCTGCTTCAGTGAACTTCGACTCTAGGTCCACGGCAACGACTTGCGAGGTAGCACCATGTAAGAGAAGTGTGGTGTCGCGTTGCCAGAGGCCGTGCGTGTCGTTCTCCCACGTGATGACCTCGTTCGAGTCTGAGCAAAGGTAGGGCTGGCAAGTTGCTTTGAGTTCGCGCCAAGTGTCCTCATCACGGAACTCCGTGACGTACGCTCTCGCAATCAGGACCGTATGAGCCAGAAGTGAGTTCGTGGCCAGAAATCCGTCTTTGCGAGTGGGGAGGGGATGAAGAAAAAAATCGATGTGTGGATGCTCGCTACACAATCTTGCTAGCCGGCTGGATGGTTGACTGCAAAGTACTGCGAGCCTTGTTGGTTCGCGCTCTACGAGCGCTTTAGCGGCAGAGACGATGTCTACATTCTGGCCCCCGGCGCTAAAGAGCCAGATGGCAGCGTCAGTTGCGAATGGGTAGTCGTGTGCCGCCAATGGTGTGGCAGTCAGCGCCAGCTGCCTGGTGTAGTGCCAATGCAGTGTTTTTAGTGCGAACGCGGCGCTGAGGGAGCCGCCGGAGCCAATGCCTAGTGCAGGGAGATGCGATGTGGCCCTGATGAAGCCGGAGATCCCAGCGTTCTTGGTGGTTGCCGCCCAAGTGAAAGTTTCGGGCACCTTAAGGAGTTCATCTAGGTACGGTTTCCCCATCTATGGCTCGACACTCTGTCATGGCTCGCAACCGCCGGACGGCCCCCTTGTTACTCACTTATGATTCCTCATTCCGCCCGTTACTACCAGTATCGATTCCGGTGCTTAACATCGCCGGTCCGAGTAGGGGATAGAGGAAATATTTGAAGCACTAATGAGCCTGTCTGGCTTCTTGTATTAGCGATAGACGCTAACGCCTCTATTCTAACCCTTTATATTTTTTTGGTGGGCCGTGCAGGGATCGAACCTGCGGCCACCTGATTAAAAGATAGACGCGCAGAACCGATCTAAGCTATTGCTCTGGCGTAAGAAAGTGCTGCGTCTTGCTTCTACACAAGAAGACGGTGAGGGCGCCGTAAGCCCTTGTCTTCACAGGGTCTTCAGCGCTATTGTAGAAGGTCCGAACGGATCTAAAAAGCAATCGAAATGCCATCTCGCGCTAGCGTTCAGTTGGGCCCATGAAGGTGGCAAGCCACGCGGAACGAATACGAACGCTAAGCCTCTTTGTCGATGTAGAAAGACCCGCCCGACCACTGCGACGACTTCATTGCATCCCAGCCAAGCGAGTCATTGAGGATCTCGGCTGCTCGCTCGGCCAGCCGCCACGGATAGTGCTTGTTCGCGCCATAGCCTGAGATGATAACGTGCGCAATCTTCAGCCCGCGAAGGTATCCCTACAGGCTTCGGTCAAATGTGCATCGGGCTTCATGCCCACGTCCGGAAAGATCGAACGGCCCTGGCATCTCTAGGGCGGCCTGATCGAAAGCCGATCCGACTTCCGCCCCGGTCAGTTTCTTTCGCTGCTTACGCGCCATATGACCCTCTATCCCCGTTCGTTACCAGGCTACGCCATGACGGTTCGCGCACGAAGCCGCTAGTTGCTGAAGATGGATATCTGTTTCGAGAGGGTGCCGGACCACCGATATCGAACCGGCTTGCGAAGCCGCTCTAGCGTGCCCTCGCTCACCGCTCGCTTCACCCATTCGCTAACCTGTACCTTCTTCAACCCAAGGCATTCCGCTAACTCGTCGATGTTCTTGCCCTCGTTGCAGCAGAGAGCTTCTGACCGTTGCAAGAACAAATCATAGAAGTCGATGGGCGCGGGTGCGACCGATTCTGCCTTCGCAGAAACGGTAGAATCCTGACCATCCTTGGGTGTCGCGACCCGTGCAACCGCCTCTGCTCTGTGCGTCGCATCGGGATCGACAGGTGCGCTGGAGCAGGGGCGGGCCGTTTGTCCCTCGGAGTGCTCACCCTTCGCATCGACATTCGCCTCAACCGCCGATGGCTTTGATCCGATCAAGACATCCACGTCACAATCGTTGGCCTCTTTCGGCAGCCAGTTCGCACCCATCTCCACCAACTTCGAATTGCCAGCGTCCGGGTCACCGGTCGGCTTCACCCAAACCGGCACCCGGTGCTTGCGTAAGGATTCCGTAGCGCCGGACCAAGTGCCGCCTTTTCGCGCCGAATGAATCACAACCGCCGAATCCGAGAGGCAGTAGATGTACTTGTTCCGTGCCATGGCGTTCCCGGCACTGAAACCTGCCTCGGGGTAGAACGGAGAGACTAGGAGCAGGTTTCCATCGCGAAGATATCGACGGTATTTTTGCGACGTACTAGCTCGCATCAATCCGTCGGACAACACACCAATTACCGTGCCTTCGGCGTCGAGTGCTCCAAGCATGGCCGCTTCATCCACTCCCCGTGCGCCACCAGATACAACCGTGAGACCGTGATGCGCGACTCGCTCACCCAATCTTCGTGTCCATGCCAGGTCTTGCTCTGTTGCGTTTCTTGAGCCGACGACGGCAACGCCTCCGGCGTTCAGCAACGAACGTCCTGCGCTACAAAACAAGACCGGTGGTGCAGCTTGCCCGAGTTGGCGCTTGAGCCTCGCCGGGTAGTCCAAATCAGATCGGGTTACGACCCCCAGTCCAACTCTCGTCCACTTCTCCATTGCAAGCGCCAAGGCGGAGCCTCGATTGAGCAGCCCCTCTATACGCTCCAATGTGACTGTCTTATCTGCCCATTCACCGAGGCTGTCTGTCATCGAGCCATTCAATAGGTGCCCCGGACTTAACGAGCGACCTTTAAGCCAGGACGCAAATCTACCCCACTCAGTTGCGCTCAACGGCTTCGGCGCAGCTTTGGAGGGCTTCGAGAAGTACGATGTCAGAAGAAGGATCGCTTGAGTTTGCGGTGTCATGCTCAACTATCCTCCTGTGCTCGTCGAGGCCAATGCGAGTGGGAACACTGGCCCGCTCCCGGAGGACCGTAGAAGCGCGGCGATCACGGTCAAAGTCCAGGAAGAGTCGATGACATCATCGACAAGAATCACAGGGGCGTTTTGAACGTTGTCATCAACTTCGAAGACGCCATCCAGGTTTCTGCACTGATGATACCGATTCTGCTGGAGTTTCTGAGGTTCGTTCTCCACCACCTTTTTGACGACATCTAGAAACTCAAGCGACAAGACATCCGCTAAACGCTTCGCGAAATCCGCAACCAGATTGGGGTGACGAAGAGAAGGTACACAGGTTACCCACATCGGAGGTGGATCAGGTGCCCACCTCTGGGTGATCATCTCAGCAGTAGCGACAACCAGGTCGTCCGAGAATGCACCGGCATGTTTCTCGGTCGCGACGACGTGGCCCCATCCCGCGTCGCCCCACCAGCTCAGTACACGTCCTTCCTCTGCTCGCAGTTCATCAGGCAGATTGCCGGTAAGACCGTAAGTGAGGAACGCATCTCGTGCCACTTGCTTCTTGCACTGAAGCGGGAACTCCGACCGGCGCAAGAATGCAGCCGCTTGAATACCGGTTTTCCGTTCGAATTCCGTTGGGAGAATTGGCTCGCCAATGCAGATTGCACAGCGTCCGCACGGTTCAGTGGTTGGGTCATCAAGGACCCGGCCAAGGTGCGCCATGAGACAACTTTCGCAATCGATGTAGTCTTGAACCTCCCGCCATTCTCGCTCTCGTTGATTTGTGAGGCGATCGATGTGGTCGTGGTCCATAGTGAAGAGCACCGCAGTCCGCTGCCATCGGGAGCCGACCTTAACTACCGGGGCAGGGTTCTCGACGCTTGTGTACTTGAGCACCTTGTCGATCTGGCCACGTGTCAGGTTTACATGGTTCTCAAGCTGAACCGTGCGCATGCCATCAGAGTCTTCGAGGGCGTCGAGGATGATGTGGACGTGTTTCTCATCCGGAAACGCGCTGCGTCTAAAGAAATCGTGAATGTCCTCGTCCTCACGTCCTGACAGTAAGATGCCGATTGCTGACGGTATCGCCCGACCCGCACGCCCTACCTGTTGGTAATACGAAACTATCGAGCCTGGCGCTTGATAGTGAATGACGAAGCTCAAATCTGGTTTGTCATATCCCATACCCAGCGCGGTCGTTGCGACGAGCGCCTTCAGGTCGTTCCGCAGTAAGGACTCTTCCAAATGCAACCGATAGCTGTGGCTGTCGGGGAAGTCGCTGTGGCCGACATCACTGTAGTAGGGCAGGGCGTCAATGCCGTTGCGCTGCAACCAGCCTGAGACCTGCTCGGCGTCTCGTCTCGTGAGTACGTAAATGATTCCAGTACCTTCCAACTGAGAGACCTGTTCCGCGAGCCATGCAAGTCGGGCCGCTTGGTCAGGGAGCCGGATGGTCTGCAACGAAAGACTGTCTCGCGTCAGCGGGCCTCGTATGGTTTCCACGTCTCCCAGTTGTTGCTGAACATCGATCACTACTCGGTCGTTCGCTGTAGCGGTGGTCCCGAGTACCGGCATGTTCGGCGGCATCTGGCGCAGGATATTCACCAGGCGCCTGTAGTCGGGTCGAAAATCATGTCCCCAGTCAGAAATGCAGTGGGCTTCGTCCACTACAAGAAGTCCCACACGGTCCGCGATTGGGAGCAACACATCTAACACGAATGCTTCGTTAGCGAGTCGTTCAGGAGAGAGGAGGAGAACATCGGTATCGTCGGCAAGAATCGACGCCTTGATTGCCGTCCAGTCTGCGACATTTGTGGAGTTGATGGTGGCGGCGCTAAGACCCAATCGATGGGCTGCATCGACTTGGTTGCGCATCAGCGCCAGCAGCGGGGAGACAACCACGGTCGGACCCGCACCGCTATTCCGCAGTATTCGAGTGGTCAGAAAATAGACGATGCTCTTCCCCCATCCGGTCCGCTCGACGACCAGTAGGTTCTTGCGTTGAACTACCAGCCGCTCGATGGCCTCCCACTGATCCGGGCGAAAGTGCGCGTCAGGATCGCCAACCGCAACTTGCAGCAGGGCCTCAGCTTCACCTCTGTTCACATCGGTCCACCATCAGTCCGGTGGCCGTAATGTTCTTGGCAGCAAGACCGGTTTGCCGCCACCGAGATGCCGCCCGGCATCCTTCCGGTTCTCTTCGGCGCCGGAATCAAGTCGTATACCGGATGCCATGGGTGTTCGTACCACGTCACATGCAGGTCTCGATATGTGTCACAGACTGAATTCTCGAACTTTCGTGAGGAATTTCTTAGTTTCCTCGCGAGTCTATATAAAACAATAAGTTACGTGAATATAATCACAGAATCAGTTGATGATTGATGTCATTATCTCAAATGTTTGGTAGTTTCATGATGAGTTGTCACCTATGCCACTCGGGAAATAGGCCAAGCTCCTGACGGCTCGCCAGGAAGCGCTGGTCTTGAAGCATCTGGAGTCTACTCGGCACAGTGAGCGGGACCGGTTGATGTTCCTGCTGTCGGTCAAGGCCGGACTCCGCGCTAAAGAGATTGCCTGCATGACATGGACGATGGTCACCGACCCGTTCGGCACGGTTTGCGATGAGATTGCGTTGGAAGACCGCGCTGCGAAGGGTGACTCTGGGCGACAGGTGCCGATGCACAAAGCCGTCAGGGATGCGATGGTACGGCTTCACGCCATGAGGGGGTGCGATGTGAAGCCGCACACTCGGGTGATCTACTCCGAACGCGGCAGTGGGATGTCGGCGGCGTCAGTGGTGAACTGGCTCGGCAGGCTCTATGCCACGCTTGGTATGCACGGATGCTCGTCTCACAGTGGTCGCCGGACTTTCGTGACGAATGCAGCCAAGAAAATTGTGGAGGCCGGTGGGTCGTTGCGCGATGTACAGCAACTCGCGGGTCATCGAGCACTCTCGACGACGGAGCGGTACATTGCCGGGTCATCCGATGCAAGAGGCGCGTAATAGACCTGCTCTGAATCGGACGATATCCACAGAATGTGCGGGCATGTCGAGCAAGCCAGTTCGGCGTCTGGTCCATCTCGAAGATGAACATGATCCTGCATGGGATACCGGACGCGGACCTGCGCAACGGCGATACGCTGGCCGAGCCGCTGCACATCGAGGGTGGCGAGTTGATGCGGTTCGACCGCGTTGTCACCAATCCACCGTTCTCGCAGAACTACTCGGCTGACGGCATCCCGTTTCCGGAGCGATTCCCATACGGTTTCTGTCCGGAGTCCGGCAAGAAGGCCGACCTCATGTTCGTGCAGCACATGGCATCGGTTCTCCGTCAGGGCGGCATGGTATGCACGGTGATGCCGCACGGCGTCCTGTTCCGTGGTGGCGCTGAGCGCGACATCCGACGTGGCTTCATTGAGGATGACATGCTCGATGCGGTCATCGGCCTAGTGCCGAACCTGTTCTATGGCACCGGTATCCCCGTATGCATCCTGGCCGTCCGTGCCAAGGGTGCCAAGCCGCCAGAGCGCCAAGGAAAGGTCTTGTTCATCAACGCGGACGCCGACTTCCGCGCTGGCCGGGTACAGAACTTCCTCGAACATGAGCACATCGAGAAGATTGTCAGCGCCTACCATCGATACGAGGAGATCGATGGGTTCGCGGATGTGGTACCGCAGTCGGTGCTGGCCGAAAACGACTACAACCTCAACATCCGGCGCTACGCGGACAACGCTCCACCGCCCGAGCCACACGATGTGCGGGCGCACCTGATGGGCGGCGTACCCAAGGCCGAGGTGGCGGTTCACGCCGAACCGTTCGCAGCGCATGGATTCGACCCGACTGGACTCCTGGTGGAGAAGAACGAACAGTACTTCGACTTCAGCCCCGACCTGGACGGCACTGCTGACATCAAGGACCGCATCGAATCCGATGCTGGCTTGACGGCGCGTGAAACGGCGCTTGCCCGCGCATTCGACGATTGGTGGACCGTCCACGACGACCATATCGTGGCGCTACCTGATACGAAGGCCCTAATGGCATTTCGCACCGAGTTGATGGACTCGTTCGATGCTGCCCCGTTCGATGCTGCCCTGGTACCCGTGGGACTGCTCGGCCGATTCCAAGTCGCAGGCATCATTGCCACATGCTGGGGTGATGTCGTCTTCGAATTGAAAGCGCTTGATGACTGTCGGCTTCACCGGCGTGGTGGAAGGCTGGGTCACCACCATTCTGGCAGCCTCAGAAAAAGGTGCTGCCAAGAACGCGCCACTCGACCACAAACCTGTGAAGAGGCTGCTGCCACAATTGCTGGATGATATCGCGGAGTTAGAAGGTCGCATCGCCGAGCTTGACGGCACCATCCAGGAGAGGCGTCGCTCAGTTCACCATAGCTCGCTCGCATGAGTTCTTCGGGGAGACGAAGACTCCTTGCGGTACGCTGATACTAACCACGGACCTTAGACAACAGGAGAAGGTCTACTTCGGGCTGATAATCTCGCGTGGCCCAGTGACGACACTGGAGACGCGCGTCAAAGTTCGCCGGGTGATGGAAATCACACCGTCATCCGAGGCGGGTTTGGTGGCCCTCCTCACAGAAAACCTTCACATTAGAAATCTTCGCAAGCGTCTGGCTTCTGATGAGTCCGTCATACCGTTGTCTCCGAAACTAAGCGTGCACCTGCTGGAGAGGCTTGCTGAACTTGCTGAGAATCGGGGTGCACTACATGTCGTGGCGGCTTCGTTGAGCGCTCCCAAACACTTCCGAGGCCCGGAAGCGCTTCAGGAGGACGTAGTTCATGCGGCATTGAGGACGTTCGGGCTAGCGGGTGATGAACGGGCACTTTCTCTCGAAACAGTTGACGGAGAGCGGACTGCCCTAGCTCGCATCGACATCATTGAAGACGCCGCCATAGAGCACGATGCGAAGCACGTGCCGGGCTACGACCTGGTGGGCAGCGATTTGACAGGCAGGGCCGTGTTTGCGCGAGGTGGCGAGAAATTGGAGGTCTACACAGCGAATCGTCGCCCATTAGAGGAGGTGCTAGGCGTTGACCTTATCTACTTGAACGTGACTCGTCAGAACGTAGTGATGTTGCAATACAAGATGTTGGAATCCCACAAGCAGAATGGCGAAACGGATTGGGTCTATCGCCCGAACAAGAAGTTGGCTGAGCAGATAGCTCGCATGGAACTATTTTCGAATGCTCACCCGCCAGGGCCACATGAGTACCGCATCAGTTCGCAGGTCTTCTATCTAAAGTTTGTGAAGCGGAACGGTGCGATTCGGAGCGGTGGCATCATTATGCCCATCGATCACTTTTCTATCGTGCGAACCGATCCAGCCTGTCGAGGACCGCGTGGAGCCTTCAGAGTTAGCTTCGACGCCCTCGGTGGTCGCTATTTGCGTCAAGGTCCATTTCTCGACCTGGTGCGCTCCGGATACGTGGGGGCTCACGCAACTGCTACGTCGAATCTAACGGTTTTGGTGAGAGCAATCATCAAAGACGGACATGCAGTCGTTGCAGCAGTGCAGTCGCAAGCCACGACACATGGACTGGAGGACGCGAACGGAGTCTAAGTTAAGTTGGCGGGGATGCGCTTTCTCCACAGTCTCGGCTGAAGGCCGTAGACAGCATATCGCGCATCATTCTCATTGCAACGAAATACCTAGCCAACACTCTTTCTTTCCCATGCGTTACCAAAGTCTACAATTGGGTATGGGAGCCCAAAGAATACATATGCATCCAGATGCCTTTTCGCATTATCTCCGTGGGCCGGATAGCCTTGTCTCAAGTAATTGAGATTCTTCAAGACCTCGACGATTTCATCTGCTTTTGAACGGCTACACAGCCTCTCAAGCGCGAGAGCCAACAAGATGAGGGTGCCGCTGTTTGCATCCCACGCCTTCTGCGCCTGCTGTTCCAGAAGTTCGGGGTCGAGATCCGTCGCAATTCCAGCCAACGATTGGACCCGATTTCGGAAGTGCTCCTCAGACTGAGCCTGCTTGTACATGTCGAACAAGGCTCTCTCTTGGCTCAGTAGGAGCACTCGGCCACCCCATAGGTGTGTCGTGAGCGCGTTGATTTCGTCTCGGATCTTCGAGATGCCCTCTGAAAGGAAGTAAATTCCTGATCGCACGCTTGTTGCCTTAGCGGGATGGTGGATCGGAAACGTCGCACCGGGAGTGGTTACAGGTTCCTTGGGAGGCAACTTCGGAGCCGAATAGGTGTTCAGAACCAGCGGCGGAATGATGTCCAGGCGATCCTCGCTCGCCAGAGTCATCACGTAGGAGGTCGCGGCGGTCGCCGAGGACTGTTCAACGTCCGCGTCGCTCTGGTTCCAGACGGCTTGAAGCGTGCCCGAGACCTCAACGTCGAATTCATGGGAAGCCTCTCCTTTGAATCCGCCGTCGTCGCGGGACCCGACCTCGAAATGGACGCGGTATTTGTGACCGTCGAGACCCGGTGGAGTGATATCGCGGATTCCTTGAAACCGCAGCAACTTCATGGCCTCACGCTTCATGATTGGTCTTCGCAGCCATTGAATTGTAGAAGAACCGGATTTTGTAGAATGCCACCCGATCAGAAGGGTGGGTTGAATCGTCGTAACTACTTGTATTTATTGTGATTGTTGGTGGGCCGTGCAGGGATCGAACCTGCGACCACCTGATTAAAAGTCAGATGCTCTACCGACTGAGCTAACGGCCCTTTGTCTTTGATATCGAGGGAGTTGTGAGCGTTTTTGCCGTCTGCTATTTTCGCGGGGCTGATTATCGGCTCATACTCGTGCCCTCGCACTAGAGGCTGCGTAACAGTCGGCAGCACATAGAATCCCATGAAAGCTCGCTAGTGTACCAGAAATAATGAAGAAGATGTGCGCCGCGTGGACACAACTACCCAACACTCTTTGACGCCATGCGATACTTCAAGTGTGCGCGCGAATGCCACAATGGCATAATAGGCGCGCGCATTCCCGGGGTGCATCGGCTGTTCTATTGGTTTTTTAACCATTCCATGGGCACTCGGCACGTACTTGGTGCCGGTTGATTAGTAGGCGGCCTGCCCCCGGCGCTGCACTATCCGAATTGATATGCCTCGTACCACTAGACAGACGGGTATAGGCTAAATGTTATCTATTGCGAGTCGAGTATATGTCGATGGAACCAAGTACTTTTGCTGATTTTGTTGAGAATGAAAAAGAGCGTTTAGCTACGGAGCGCGAGCGCATCCTCGCTGAGCAAATCGGGCTCCAAGAGCAGATTAATGAGATAGACCGCGAACTTGCTGCTATCACAGCCTATGAGGCTACCAAAGCTGGTAAGACCGCAAGTCCCGCTGCTGGCAGAGGGCGCCGGGGTAGTGGTGTACGCACGCGGCTCCTGTCGCTCATCGGTGAGCGTACCGGCGGTATCAGCCGTGCTGAGATCCTCGAATCGCTTGGGATGAAGGGTAACAAAGCCAAAGAGCAGTCGGTGAGTAATGCGCTTGCGGCGTTGAAGCGCGGCGACCAGATCACCAATAGCGACGGCAAGTACTACCCGGCGGAGGCATAAAACCACACCGCCTTTATTACCATCATTGAGCCGGCTCGATAGTGGCCGCCATGTAAAGCCCCGCCATGTAAAGCCGGTACGCCTTTATGTGAGCCTTGCGCGCGAGTTCACTCGCCGCATGCTTTAAGCGTTCTTCCAGATGGTAATAACCGTAGCGGTCGCGGCCACGCGCTAACAAAGCGCTCGATACCGGCTGTGTAAGCGGTTTGACATGCGCCGGTATGTAGCTGATACCCACTCCAATGCGCCGGCCGGTACCGCAATTGGGCGCGGAACAATGCGGCGTGTGCGTGTGGTGTAGTGACATACATCCAGCCGGCACGGGCACACCGTCGCCGCCGCCATGCGCATGCATCCAGACGCCCGTGTTGCATCCGGCAAGGCCACCCAAGCCGTTAAGTATTCAGGCCGTCACGTGTTCAGCTGGAGTAAGCTGAAAATAATCGTCGTCCTGACGCCATAGGATAATGGCGTCAGAACCTGGTTCCTTGATAGGCATGGTCAGGTGATAACACAGGATGTCGGGACCAATGAGATCTTCTACCGCATCCAGCACATCCGGGTGATGGACGATGGCGGGTGATGGACGATGGCATCGGCCCAGTCGAGCAATAAATGGCAAACAATAAATGGCGAACAACAGATGGGTCTTGGAACGCTAGGGAAAATCCAATGGCTTTCCACTGCGGCGCTCGAAGTCTTCGAGCGCTATTGTGTAGTGCTTGACCTCGGCAGCGCTCAACACCGGAACCGGGCTCAAAAAGCCGTCTTCGCGAAAGCGCTCTACTGCCCGCTCAGTTGACTTCTTTAGCACCGACCACTCCTTGCTCAATCAAGCTTTCGATCGCCGGTTCATCGTAGCCGAGTTGCTCCAAGATCGCCCGGCTGTGCTCACCAACCGAAGGCGGACCTGAGCAAAGCGCTGGACCGCCATGGGCGTAGGTGTAGGCAGCCACAGGAAGCCGCGCCGGCAGTCCAGGAATTCGCGCTGAAGGATTGGGTTGGAGTGCATTGCGCCCGCGCAGTTGCTCATCGTGTAACGCCTCGCCCAATGTGCGCACGCGGGCAGCCGGCACGCCAGCCCGATTCAATAACGCTTCCCAATGGTCCGCCGTGTTACGGGCAAAACACGCCTGCAGGAATGCACGATCGCCGCCGCGCCGCGCCGCCATCAAGTGGCGAGGCTCAGCAGCCACCGCGGCGGCTCTTTCATCATCGCCTAAGGCCCGATACAAATCAGCCATCTGGGCATTGGTATATGCGCCAACCATGAGCACCCCGTCGCGCGTGTCATAGGCGGCGTAGCCAGGGTAAGACGGATCCGCGTTGCCTTGCCCGCTAGGCGAATGTCCGCTCACCAACGTATCCGTCACCAACGCGCTCATGGACAATAACGCCGCGTCTAGCATGGAAACATCAATGCGCTGACCTTTACCGGTCTTGTGCCGCTGCAACAGAGCAGCCGAGATGGCGAGCGCCGCTTGGGCGCCAGTACCGTAATCGATCACCGGTGGCCCGATGCGTACAGGCGCGGCGCCCAATTCGCCATTGGCAGCCATGGCTCCCGAGTAGGCCTGAACGACCGCGTCATAGGCCGGATCGCGGCCCTTCGGTCCCGTGCAACCAAAACCCGTGATGGAACAATAGATAAGGCGCGGGTTTATCTGTGCCAATACGCCGTAACCAAGATCCAGCTTATCGAGCGTGCCCCCTCTATAATTTTCGACCAATACATCCGCGCCCGCTACCAAGCGCTTCAATATCTCCACCCCAGCGGTAGTTTTTAGATCCAAGGCAAGCGCACGTTTGCCGGCATTTTGAGCGGCGAAGGACGTGCCTAGGCCCGCTTCGTTCGACACCGCTGAAACGCCCTCTATGCGCGTCATATCAGGGGCGCGAGGCGGCTCCACCTTGATGACATCCGCGCCCAGCACGGCCAATTGATAAGTCGAAAATGGCCCAGCGTAGACGTGGGTCATATCGATAACGCGAATGCCTTCAAATGGTTGCATGGGTCGCTAGGCCGACGTATTGGCGCAATTGACAGACGGACAGAACCTATCCGTATGAATCCATCCGTATGACCGGCACACACAGGCTCGCCGCAGGTCCGGCAAACCGGCGAGTAGGCGCGTACGATAGCACGCTATCTTGTGCGCGCAATATCCTATAGCCAACCCGCAAAGCAAATATAGCCTGGAGCCCCAGCCTTTTCTCGCCACCCACTCGTGTCAACCCAATCACAATCATCCGGCCTCATACCAGCCCTGGCCCACTGGCCGGCCCGGCTAGGCATCAGTTGGTTGACCGCCTACACCGTCCTCTTCTTGTTCAGCAACGGCGCGCGTACCATTTTGCTTGCCGTCCTCCCGCTAGAGGCGCTAGAGCGCCTAGGCAGCGCCCAAGCGGTCAGCGCGATGTACGTGGGCGTTAGCATCGGTGGCATCGCCGCCAGCCTCATGCTGCCCGCGGTGGTGGCACGGCTCAGTGTGCGCGGCACGTTTTACGCCGCCGCCACGGCGTCGTGCCTGGCCGCGCTGCTCCTCACATCCGGCAACCTCTGGCTGTTCATGGCCGGTATGGTGCTGTACGTGGCGGGTGGAACGGGGTTCGAGGTGGCGCTCAGCCTCTACACCATGAAACTCATTCCCCGTAAAGCGCTCATGCAAGTAGAGCCGTGGCGGGTCTTGTTCTGCGCTACCTCGTATTGCTTGGGACCCTGGCTAGGGGTCTATCTAGGCGCGCACCTCGCATCATGGGCGCCCTACGCGCTCACCCTGATAGTCGCGGCGGTCGCGGTCACCTATTTTCACCTCCTGGGTCTAACGCACATCAGCATGGAGCGGGCGGGCACCGGCAGCAATCCGCTACGCCATGCCCGCCGCTTTGTACGCCAACCGCGCCTTCGCCTGGCCTGGCTCATCGCCTTCTCCCGTTCCGCCTGGTGGGCGGGTTTCTTTATTTACGCCCCGATCATGGCCGTGTCCGCCGGGCTGGATAAAGTCACCGCCGGCGCCATCGTCTCCCTCGGTGTCGCCACCGTACTGACGGTGACCCTGTGGGGTAAGTTAGGCCGCCGCATCGGTTTGCGCCGTCTGCTGATAGGCGGTTTTTGCGTGACCGGCGTGGTGAGTGTGGCGATCGCGCTGATGTCCTTGGCGCTGATGTCCTTGGCGCCGCTGTCCTTGGCGCCGCTGGTGCTCGCCGGGGCGCTGGTGTTCGCCGCCGCCTGCGCCGCCAGTATCGATGGCGCCGGCAACGTACCGTTCTTGCGTGCGGTAAAACCCTCGGAGCGGGCCGAGATGGCGGGCGTATTCGGCACGTTCAGGGACATCGCGCAACTGGCGCCGCCGCTGATGGCCGCCGGCATCTTGCAGTTCTTCCCGCTACCCGCGGTGTTCGCGGCGACGGGTGTGGGGTTATGGGTCACCGCCGCTTTTTGCCGCTACCTGCCCCGAAGAATGTGAGCGGCCCTGCAATCAATCGCCGCTCCCGTTCGTCTACTGGTTCAAGGGCATCTCAATGGAGCGCCCGGTTTTATCCCTTGAACATCCTGGAGACCAACACATCATGACTGCAAAGCTCGTTACCCAATCCAGTGTGGCCGCCGTCGCCATTCGAAATAAAGGTAGGCACCCTCACTCAGCTCAAGAGTTATTTTGACCGGCTGGATTTCACACCGGTGGATACCGGTTTGTTCAGTCCGTCCCTAGCGCTACTAGGGGGACGTTATTGCTCGATCCAAGGCCGAGCGGCGGCGCAATTGCGTTACGGCCCGGGTAAAGCTGGAGACGAAAAAGTCACCGTGTTCCAAGTACCGCTCGATGATCGTTTCAAACACCATCTACCGGTCAGGCGTGTAGTCGATGGGGCGCAGGTGGAGGTGATGCCCGTGGGCGAATTGATGGTGGTACGGGTCGCGAGCGCCGGTCAATCACTCCCAGCAATAACTCAACCCCCCACACGCCACGCAACCACGGCATTCGATCATTCAAGTCAAGCCATTCAGCGATCGCGGTGACAACTGGCCTGCCGGTGTAGTCATCCGGTGTAGTCATAGGGTGCTGGCCCACCGGTGAGGCCACGGGCGGTCAATGCGTCGATAGGTCCATTATGCCGCCGCCAATACTGTTGTGCCCGGGGGTTGAATTGTAGCCATGTGCCTTTATATTGGCGCTGGCTTCGGCGATTAGAACGGTTTGGATACGAAACGATGCCTATTTACGAGTATCGCTGCGACGAGTGCACACACCAGTTCGACACGATTCAGAAAATGAGTGCGGCTCCATTGGTGCAATGCCCGTCATGCGGCCAAGAGTCGCTACGCAAACTGCTATCGGCTCCGAGCTTTCAGCTAAAAGGGACGGGCTGGTACGAGACCGACTTCAAGAACAAGAAGAGCGCTGAGCAATCGGACGACGCTAAGGCTAGCAGCGATAGTTCGTCTAGCAGCGCATCCGATGACAAGTCTTCGTCTTCCAGTAGCGACTCATCGGACTCACCGGCGAGCAAGCCGTCCGATTCGTCTTCCTCTAGCTCTAGCTCTAGCTCTAGCTCGACAGCGTCGTCATCCGCGGCGGCGGACTGACGCTTTCTCGCCGGCCACCGGACCAGTTACATATATCACGGGCGGCATTGCGCCCCAAGCATAGGGGCCTCGCCTATGGGTCCCATTAGGCAACTTTCATGCGCACGCACTACTGCGGGCAGATCAGCGAAGACTTGCTCGGCGAAACGGTTTCCATCTGTGGTTGGGTGCACCGGCGCCGCGACCACGGCGGCGTTATCTTTATCGATCTGCGCGATCGCTACGGCCTCGTTCAAGTGGTGGTGGATCCGGATACGCAAAGCGCTTTTGCCCTGGCCGAGCGGGTGCGCTCCGAATATGTTTTGAATATGAGCGGGCGGGTGCGCGAACGCCCGGAAGGCACCATTAACCCGGATATGGCCACCGGCCGCATCGAGGTGCTGTGCCAGGAACTAACCGTGTTGAACGAGGCGGCAACGCCGCCTTTTCAACTGGACGAGGCGGAGGTCAACGAAGAAACCCGCCTGCATCACCGGTACGTGGACCTGCGCCGCGATGCCATGCAGCACAACATCATGCTGCGTGCACGCCTCACCCAAGCGATACGCCGCTATCTGGATGGCGCGGGTTTTCTAGACATAGAAACCCCCATGCTGACCAAGGCGACGCCCGAGGGCGCGCGCGATTACCTGGTGCCCAGCCGTACCCACGCCGGCAGCTTTTTCGCGCTGCCGCAATCACCGCAGATCTTCAAGCAACTGCTGATGATGTCCGGCTTCGACCGGTACTATCAGATCGTGCGCTGCTTTAGGGACGAAGATCTGCGCGCCGATCGTCAACCGGAATTCACCCAGCTCGATGTAGAGACCTCGTTTATGGACGAAGCGGGGATCACCGGGCTGATGGAGGCCATGGCGCGCCAGGTGTTCAAAGAGGTGCTCGGCGTCGAATTGCCTGATCCATTCCCGCGTATGACTTACGCGCAAGCGATGGACCGCTATGGCATCGACCGGCCCGACTTGCGCATTCCCCTAGAACTGGTGGAGGTGGCCGATCGGGTCGCTGATTGCGACTTCAAAGTGTTTGCCGATCCAGCCAAGGACCCGGGCGGGCGGGTGGCTGCCTTACGGGTACCGGGCGGCGGCGCGCTGCCACGTTCGCAGATCGATGGCTACACCGAATTCGTGGGCCGCTATGGCGCCAAGGGGCTGGCATATATCAAAGTCAATGAGGCGGGCACTGGCCGCAACGGCCTGCAAAGTCCCATCGTCAAGCACCTGAGCGACGAGGCGCTGGCCGGCATTTTGCAGCGTACCGGAGCGGCGGATGGCGATCTTATTTTCTTCGGCGCCGCGCCGGCCCGCGTGGTCAACGATTCGTTAGGCGCTCTGCGGGTGCAGCTAGGTCAGGATCTGGCCATGGTCGAAGCGGGTTGGCGCCCGCTTTGGGTGGTGGATTTTCCCATGTTCGAATGGGATGGGCGGGAGCAACGCTGGCAGTCACTGCATCATCCGTTCACCGCGCCTTGCGTCGATGATCCGGCGCAACTGGAGGCGGCACCGGGCGCGGCGCTGTCGCGGGCTTACGACATGGTGATGAACGGTACGGAGCTGGGCGGCGGCTCGGTGCGCATACACCGTCAAGATATGCAACGGGCGGTGTTCAACGTGCTCGGTATCGGCCCGCAAGAGGCCAGCGAGAAGTTCGATTTTCTGCTGCGCGCGCTGCGCTACGGCGCGCCGCCGCACGGCGGCATCGCCTTCGGCCTCGATCGTTGGGCCATGCTGATGGCGGGTGCCGGCTCCATTCGGGAAGTGATCGCGTTTCCGAAAACGCAAACAGCGCATTGCCCGTTAACCGGTGCGCCGTCGCCCACCGATGTACGCCAACTGCGCGAATTGCATATTCGCCTGCGCGAGCAGCCGCAAGCCTCTGAAAGTTAGCGTCCGGCTACAACTCAGTGCACGGCTTGGGGCGGCGGCGGCCTCGTTGGTGCCACCGGCCGCCGCCCGGGCGAACCGTGATGCATCACCATGCGCCAGCCGGCTGCCGTCTTACGGTAAGTATTGGTGGCGATGACCAGTGATGCGCGGGCAAAACCTTTGCCGAAGCGGATCTGCTCATAAAGATGATGGACGCTGAGGCCATCGTGTTCATAGCGGTGAATGATATGCGGCGTGAAGCGCATGGCTTCATCGTTGGCGAAGACTAAACGCCAGCTCTTCGTAATCGCCGCCACGCCCTTCAGCGTAGGCCCCATGGGATGCACGCAGACGATATTATCGTCGGCCACATCCCAAACCGCCATCATGGCCCTGACGTCGCGCTGCTCAAAAGCGGCGTAAAACGCCGTCTCGGCCGCCAGAGGATCGGTCAAATTCATTGCCATGGTGAATATGAGGCCCATGGTGATATGCCGAGTTGGGATTGAATCATGGCATGGTCCGACCCGCCTACTGATCTTGTCAAGAAGGTCTAGAATCCACCCTCCTTGACGATCCTACGGCGGCACGGGTATGACAACCGATCAGATCCTTTGGACACTCCGCGATGATGTGGTGTTTTTGAACCACGGCTCGTTCGGTGCTTGCCCTGTACCGGTGCAAGCAGAACAGGCGCGGTTGCGCGCGCTCATGGAAAGCGAGCCGGTGGACTTTTTTACCCGCGGCCACTTCGAGCGGTTGGACCACGCGCGGCGGAATCTGGCGGATTTCCTGGCCGCAGCCGCCGCCGGGCTGGTATTCGTGCCGAATGCAACAGCGGGCGTCAACGCGGTTTTGCGCTCGCTTGATTGCTCCCACGGCGATGAGCTGCTAGTCACCGATCACGCCTACAACGCCTGCCGCAACGCATTGGAATTCGTATCCCTCGCCACCGGCGCCATCATCAAATTGGCGCCGGTGCCATTCCCGGTACGGCATCCGGAGGCTATCGTTGACAGTGTATTGAACGCAGTGACCGCGCGGACCCGGCTAGCCCTGCTGGATCATGTCACCAGCGTGACGGCCATGGTGATGCCGTTAGAGACGCTAGTACCGGCGCTTCAGAGCCAGGGTATACAGGTCTTGATCGATGGCGCTCACGCCCCCGGCATGCTGGCCCTCGATCTGGATGAACTGGCCGCCGATTTCTATACAGGCAATTGCCACAAATGGCTTTGCGCGCCCAAGGGGGCGGCGTTCCTGAGCGTCAACGCGCTGCACCGCGAAGCGGTGTGGCCGCTCGCCATCAGCCACGGCTGGAACACCCGGCGGCCAGGGAGAAGTTTGTTGCAAGATACTTTCGATTGGACCGGCACTTCCGATCCGAGTCCGTTTTTATGTATTGCCACCGCTCTTGAAACCATGGGCAGTATTTATCCGGGCGGTTGGGACGAGTTGCGGCAGCGCAATCATGAGTTGGTTATTCGAGGGCGCAATGCGATCTTGGCCCGCCTTGGTGGCGAGCCGGATTGTCCCGACTCGATGCTGGGCTCCATGGCAACCGTGCAGCTACCGGTGACAGGCGCCGCGCCGGACGAATTGGCCAAATCCATCCATACCAAGCTGCGCGACATGGGCTTCGAGGTTCCAGTGCAAACGGGTCCTGACGGTAAGCTTTATCTGCGTATCTCAGCGCAGGCGTACAACACCTACGGGCAATACGAAGATTTGGCGGCGGCATTGCCCGCTGTACTCGGTGGGGCTAATGCCGGGTAAACTGACGTGAGACTACAGCGAATGTGCAATGAGATCACCATGCCCGAGCGCAACGCCTGGATCGACATCATTGAGCCACCGCAGGCCACGGGCCGGCTTAAAGAGTTATACGACGTGGTCAAAACGCCCCACGGGACCGTAGACAACGTGATGAAAGTTCACAGCCTGCGCCCGGAGACCATGCACGGTCACGTGGTGTTATACCGCAGCATTTTGCACCACCCCGACATCACCTTGCCGCTTTGGTACCTGGAGTGCGTGGCGGCTTATGTCAGCCTGATCAACAACTGCGCATACAGTCTTACGCACCACTTCGCCAATGCCCGTAGGCTGCTGGGCGATGAAACCCGGGCCGATGCCATCCACGCCGCGCTGCAAGCACGGGCGCCGGAGCGTGCATTCGAGGGCAAAGAGCTGGGGCTGATGCGCTACGCCGCGAAGCTGACGGCGGCGCCGGGCGAGATGGTGGAAGATGATCTGGCCGAGGCCCGGGCCGGCGGTGCGACGGACGCGGAGATCCTGGAAGTCAATCAGGTGTGCGCGTATTTCGGTTACTCGAACCGGCTGCTCAACGGCTTAGGTGTCAGTTTGGCTGGCGACACTATCGGCTATTACGAAAAAGGATAAGATAAGTATCGATTACCGCTATTGCGCCGGCCCTTTAAGTCCCACCGCTCTTTCCTGATCGGCGCCCAAGCGCCGTTCCACCCAGCGCACCAGCGCCGAAAGCGCCAACACGAGAATGAGATATTCGAGCACCAGGAAGGTATAGATTTCCAGGGGCCGGTATTCCGTGACCGCCAGTTCGTTGGCCCGCCGCACTACTTCACTCAAACCGATCACGGACACCAGTGACGACATCTTGAGCAAAATCACGAATTGATTGCCCATGGCTGGCAGCGAACGCCGCAGCGCTTGCGGCAAGATGACGTAGCGTAATTTGTCGATAGTCGATAAAGCCAAACTGTCCGCTGCCTCGAACTGGCCCCGTTCGATGGACTGCACGCCGCCGCGGTAGATTTCCGCCATGAACGCGGCACCGTACAAAGACAACGCCACCGTACCGGAGACGAACGGATTCAAATTCAGATCAGTCAAGACGGGCAAGCCGTAGTACACCCACAGTATCGAAACCAACGGCGGGATGGAGCGCAAAATCTCGACGATGGCCCGGTAAAGCCATGCCAACCAACGGTTGTTGCTAAGGTGCAGGGTGTACAGAGCGAAACCCAATATGACCGAGGCGATGATGCAGCACAGGGTCACGCTGATGGTCCAGCCCACACCGGACAGCAAGAATTCGATATTGATGCGGCCCTGCTTGGTGGCTGGGCTGATCACATACCAGCCCCACTTATCAGAGCTGGCGCACGCCGTTAACAACAGGGTGAGGCCACCGACGGCCAGGGTCCTTAAAAGTGGCATAACTCGTAAAAACGACATAGCTAGTGAAAAAGAATCTGGCTTAAGAAGGTGCGGGTACGCTCATTTTTCGGCGTGTGGAAAAAATCCTCCGGCGGCGCCCGCTCCACGATGGCGCCAGCATCCATGAATACGATCTGATCGGCCACTTTGCGGGCAAATCCCATTTCGTGGGTCACGCAGATCATGGTCATGCCGTTTTCCGCCAACTCGATCATGGTGTCCAACACCTCGGCGATCATCTCCGGATCAAGCGCCGAGGTGGGCTCATCGAACAACATGATGGAAGGCTCCATGCAAAGACTTCTGGCGATGGCCACACGCTGTTGTTGGCCGCCCGATAGTTGCCGGGGATATTTGTCGGCTTGCTCCGGGATCCGCACCCGCTCCAGGTAATACATGGCCCGCTCCTGCGCCGCCTGACGCGCAAGTTTGAGGGTGCGCATGGGGGCCAAGGTGAGATTGCGCAGCACCGTTAGGTGCGGAAACAAATTGAACTGCTGAAACACCATGCCCACGCCGCGCCGCACGGCTTGGATATTCTTGGTTTTATCCTCCAGCACCACGCCGTTGACCACGATGCGGCCCTGGTCATGCGCCTCAAGGCGGTTGATGCAGCGGATCAGGGTGGATTTGCCCGAACCCGATGGCCCACAGACCACCAGCCGCTCACCGGGCTTGACGGTTAGATCCACGTCCCTTAACACGTGTAGATCACCGAACCACTTGTTGACGCCGGTGAGTTCGATAAGCGGCGGGGGAATGGAAGATGCGTGCACTTGGTTCAACCGGGTTGCTTGATTGCTGGATGTCTTGATACTAGGGGACCTGCAAATGGTGTAGCTTTTCTCGCCCGCTAACAATGAGTCAGTGCCCATGAGCCAGTGCCCGATGAACCAGTGCCCAATGGGTCAGGCCCAATGAGTCAGCGCCCGATGAGTCAGGCCCCTAGCGGCGCCCACAGGCCCGCCGGATTTCAAGGTTACTACCGCCAACCGAGCGGCACCGAAGACGCCGAACTCACCCACGTCACCCCTGGCACGCCCTGCGGAGAGTATCTGCGCCGCTATTGGCAGCCGGTGGCCATGAGCAGCGAACTCGGTGAGTTGCCGCTGGCGCTGCGCATTCTCGGCGAAGATCTGGTGCTTTTTAGGGACAAAAGCGCACAGGTGGGGCTGTTACACAAACACTGCGCCCACCGGGGTGCGTCCCTTGAATACGGTCTCCCTGCCGAGCGGGGCATTATCTGCTGTTACCACGGCTGGCACTTCGATATCGACGGCACCGTGATACGGGCGGGCTCGGAGCCAGCGGACAGCCCCATATGCCGGCGGGTGGTGCAAGGCGCCTACCCGGTGGAGGAACGCAATGGACTGTTGTTCGCGTACCTCGGCCCGCCGCAGGAACGCCCTGCCCTACCCCTCTACGACACCGAGCTCATGCCCGATGCCACCAGCAAACCCTTTTCCATCGCTACCCCGTGTAATTGGCTACAGGTGTATGAGAACACGCAAGATCCCATTCACGTGTTGCATCTGCATGCCCGCTCGAGCGGTGTGCAGTTCGGTGTTGCATCCGGGGTGGATCAGTTGATCGAATACCAAACGACGCCGCTTGGTTTGATCAACATTCAAACCCGGCATGTGGGGGCGCACCTGTGGACCCGTATCACCGATTCCATCCTGCCCAATGCCAATCAAACGGGCGCCATTTGGGAGGAAGCGCAGGCGCCCAAGTTCATGCAACGCTGCTCCATGCTGCGCTGGATGGTGCCGGTGGACAACACGACCACCCGCACCATCGGTTGGCGCTTCTTTTCCGAACGCTTGGATCCGCGCGGTCAAGACCAGCCCGATTTGGTCGGCAAGGAGAGCATCGATTTCATCGGCCAGACGGCGGCTGAACGCAGCTACGCCGAGTCGCAGCGCCAGCCGGGAGATTTCGAAGCACAGGTGTCGCAACGTCCTATTGCTATTCATGCGTTGGAGAACCGCGCCGCCTCCGATGCCGGGGTGGCGCGGCTACGGCATCTGCTGCGTGAGCGCATCCGGGCGCTCGCCGCGGGTGAGCCGCCGTTTCATCCGCACACGGGTGCGTTGCCGTATGTCGCTACCTACTGTCAGGACACGGTGGACCGATGGCATGGGGCGGGGGTGCCGGACGATGACGCGCTTCGTGCTCAGGGGCGCAAAGTAGCCAATGCCGTTTTGCAATCGGCCCAGCTACCGGCGGCCGCGCGCGAGGCTTACGTGCGCGACGCGGTGCGCGGCCTCGAGTAAGGGATATACTGCCGCCGGGGAGCGAGGTCTCAGCGGCACTGCTGTCGCCGAACCCACATCATGCCAAATCTCAAAAATCCCACACCGGGGGAGGACCATTCCATGAATAAACGATGGGCGATTCTTGGACTCGCGGCGGCCATGGCCGTGGCCGGCGCAGCCGTTGGCGCGGACCGCTCTATCCTGCACAAAGTGCTAGACAACGGCAAAGTACGGGTCGGCACGACGGGTGATTTCAATCCGATGTCGTTCAAGGATCCCGCAACCAAGGAATACAAAGGGCACCAGATCGACGCCGCCCGGCAATTGGCCAAGGATATGGGCGTGGACATCGAGTTCGTGCCAACGGACTGGAAAACCCTGATCAACGGCGTGGTGGCGAGCAAATACGATGTCGTTATGACGGGTACCTCCATGACCGTCTCCCGCGCCAAAGCGGCTGGTTACACCATTCCTTGGGGCCGCACCGGTTATTTGCCCCTGACCCGTAAAGAACACGCGGGCAAATTCAAAACCTGGGAGGCTCTCAACAGCCCCGGCGTCACCATCGGTTACAACCTCGGCACGTCCTTCGCCGATTTCGTCAAATTGCGTTTGCCCAAGGCTGAAGTTAAAGAAGTGGAATCACCGGCCCGCGATTGGCAAGAACTGCTGGCTGGCCGCGTCGATGTCACCATTTCCAGTATTCTCGAAGCGGGCAAACTATCCAGCACGCACGACAAACTCATCATCCCTTTTCAGGAGACCGCTAACAGTTTGCCGCTTTCGTTTATCGCGCCGCAAAACGATCAGGTTTGGCTCAACTTCCTGAACAACTGGATGCGTATTAAGATAGAGGCGGGATTCTTTAAGAGCTTGAACGCTAAATGGGGTATTCAGGGACAGGACTAAGAGCCCCAGCAGAATCAGACTTGGCAGAATAGGACTCGGCAGAACAAGACTTGGCAACACCGGCGGCCGCGTCTTCTGGCACGGCCCTTCTATCGAGGCAACTACCCGTGACCACCATCCTCTATGCGGCGCCCATCAGTACGTACTGCGCGAAAGTGCGAATCGTTTTGCGCTTAAAGCAAATACCGTTTGACGAGCAATATCCGCCCGGCGGTTACGGCTCGGATGCATACCGCGACATCGTGCCCATGGGCAGCATACCGGCGCTTGCCGATGACGCGGTGACGATGAGCGAATCCGAGGCGATCATCGAATATCTGGAAGAGCGTTATCCCGAGCCGCCATTGTTGCCTGAATCCGCGCCGCAGCGGGCGCATGCCAGGGCGTTGGCGCGGGTCCATGATTGTTGGGTAGAGCCGCAGCTTCGAAGCTTATACGCCCATGTTACGCCAGCCAGCCGCGATGAGGGCGCGGTGGAGAAGTTTATCGCCGGTTTTCACCAGCGATTAGGGCAATTTTCGCAGTACGCGAAGCCAGCGCCGTACGCCGCGGGCGCGGCGCTCAGCGTGGCCGACTGCGCCTGGCCCACTACTTTGTTGCAAGCGCGGATATTGTTTCCTGTGTTCGGCTCGCAGTTCGATCTGCCCGAATCGCTACGCGCCTGGCATCAGCGCTTATGCGAACACGCGGCGATTCAACCGGAACTGGCGCCGTGCCAAGAGGCGATGAGGTATTGGCTACGGCAAACGCTAGCGGCGGCGTAATACGCTCAGTAATACGCTCTCAGCGGGGCCGGTCCCCGATCACCGTTACTCGCTCCATCACGCGCCGCTCAGGCCAATAGTCCGCGGCGGCATAGTGTTGCACGGCGCGGTTGTCCCAAAACGCTAGCGAATCCACGCGCCAGCGGAAGCGGCACTGATAGTCGGGGATCCAGGCTTTTAAATAGAGCGACTGCAATAACGCTTGTGCTTCCGCGTCCGCCATGCCTTCTATGGTGCGGGTAAACACTTTGTTGACGTAGATGGATTTGCGGCCACTGACCGGGTGGGTACGCACCACCGGATGGCGCGCGGGTGGAAATTCGGCCCGCTTGGCCTCGATCGCCTCGTCCGATGCGCCACCGCGTTGCATGCCGCGTAAAAACACCTCGTTGTCATGCACTGCCATCAACCCGCCGAGTGTTTCCTTGGTCTCATCGGACAAGCGGTCGTAAGCGGCCTCCATATCGGCAAACAGCGTATCACCGCCCACTGGCGGCACCACGCGGGCGCGCAAGATAGACCCTAGGGACGGACACTCGCGCCAGGTGACGTCGGAGTGCCATACATTGATCTGCGGTGGGCGCTCGCGATCATTGGCCAGCCGGATGACTTGCGGGTAAGCCGAGTCGTTATTGGTGAACGGATGCACTTCGATGTCGCCAAAGCCACGGGCGAATTCGATGTGCTCTTCTATGGAAATATTCTGCTCGCGAAAGAACAGCACTTTGCGCTCCACCAGGAGATTACCGAACCACGCGAAATCCTGCCCGGTGAAGGTGGCGGCCAAGTCGATGCCGTGTACTTCGGTACCGATGGTGGGTGAGAGGTGTTCCAGATGAACCCGTTCGCTTAGCGCTTGCACGTAACTATGACCTCGGGGCGTTGCGGTGGCGGATCACTTTAGCAGGGCATGGGCCCGGCTTATACGGCACGGCTTGCATGACACGGCTTGCATGACTTAGGGGCCGCGATAGCCGCACAATGCGCCTTGGGTTCGAACGCTCATGAGGGTGCGTGCAAATATGTTGAAGCTCGGCGCGGTTATGTTTTTTACCTCCTACTCCATGCAACCGGCGCCCTTGGCCCGTTTGCTGGAGGAACGCGGTTTCGAGTCGCTCTGGGTGCCGGAACACACCCATATTCCGTCCTCGCGCAAGACCGAGTATCCGGCGGGCGGGCCGTTGATACAGCCGTACTACGACATCATGGATCCGTTCCTGGCGCTTACCGCGGCCGCCACGGTGACGTCCCAACTTCGCTTTGGCACCGGTATTGCCCTGTTGCCGCAACGCGACCCCATAGTCACGGCGAAAGTGGTCTCCACCTTGGATCAATTGTCGAATGGCCGTTTTCTATTCGGCGTGGGTAACGGTTGGAATCAAGATGAAATCGAAAATCACGGCACGGATTTTCGCCTGCGCCACAAGCTGGCGCGCGAACGCCTAGAGGCGATGAAGGCTATCTGGACTCAGGAGGAGCCGGAGTATCACGGTGACATGGTGGCTTTCGACAAAATGAAGCAATGGCCAAAACCGGTGCAAAAACCGCATCCGCCTATCATTGTAGGCGGCGGTTATCCACACGCGGCGCGGCGCGCCATTCGCTACGGCGACGGCTGGATTCCTCGGGCTGATCGCTTGGAGAGGGGCGGTATCGGCGTGGTTATAGATAAGTTCCGGGCCATGGCCCGCGACGCGGGACGCGATCTGGCCTCGCTGCCCATTACTGTTTTCCGGCTACCCGATGAGTTGAGTAAGCTCGAATACTGTCAGGCGCTCGGCATCGATCGGGTAGTGTTTTCATTGCCCGCTGACAAGAAAGAAAAGTTGCTGCCCATTATCGACAGGTGGAGCGAGTTGAAAGACACGCTTACCCAAAAACCACGTTGAAAACGTCGGAGTAATGTTCGGCGAAACGAAGGGTTAAACCTTGTGTTAAATAGTCCGGCAGCTCACCGGCATCGGCGCGGTTGGCTGCGGGCAAGATCAATGTCCTGATACCGCCCCGCCGGGCGGCGACGACTTTTTCCCGGATCCCGCCCACCGGTAGCACTTTGCCGGTGAGGGTCAGCTCTCCAGTCATGGCGGCGGGCACTTTGATGCGTTGGCCGCGGGCCAAGGACAGGAGCGCGGTGGCCATGGTGACGCCGGCACTTGGGCCATCTTTAGGCGTGGCCCCTTCGGGTACGTGCAGGTGCACGTAGGTTTCGTCGAAGAAAGTGGGCTCGCCCTTAAAATCGCTTAAGTTCGAACTCACGTAGCTGTAGGCGATCTCGGCGGACTCGCGCATCACCTCGCCTAGTTGGCCGGTGAGCTTGAAGCCCTGGTTCTTGGTGTGTACTTGAGTGGCCTCCACGTCCAAAGTGGCGCCGCCCATGGAGGTCCAAGCGAGCCCGGTCACCACACCGGTGGCGCGCTGGGGAGGTTCGTTTTTGAACATGGGCTGGCCGACGAATGCAGCTAGATTTCGCGGTCCCAAGCTGATCCGGCGTGGGTCCCCTTGTACCACCTTCACCGCCGCTTTTCGGGTGATGCGCCCGAGTTGTTTTTCCAAGCCGCGCACGCCCGATTCGCGAGCGTAGCCATTGATGAGAGCGGTGAGTCCGGCGTCACTTATCTTGATCTGGCCCGGTTGCAGTCCGGCTCGCTCCACTTGGCGGGGCCATAAGTGTTGGCGGGCGATGGCGACTTTTTCCTCGGTGATGTAGCCCGGTAGTCTGATGATTTCCATGCGGTCAAGTAACGGCCTCGGGATGGTATCCAACTGGTTGGCGGTGCCGATGAAGAGTGCCTCGGAGAGGTCGAAACGCAGGTCCGGATAATGATCAAGGAAATCCGCGTTTTGCTCCAGATCCAACACTTCTAGCAACGCGGAGGCGGGATCGCCGTGATAGGAGCCGCCGATTTTGTCGATCTCATCGAGCATGAGCACTGGGTTTTTGGTGCCTACTTCTTTGAGGGCTTGCACGAATTTGCCGGGCATAGCGCCGATGTAGGTGCGGCGGTGGCCTTTGATCTCCGCCTCATCGCGCATGCCGCCCACGCTGAAGCGGTAGAACTGCCGGTCTAGCGCCTTGGCCACCGAGCGGCCGATGGAAGTTTTGCCGACGCCGGGTGGGCCGACTAGCAAGATAATGGAGCCGGCGACGCCGCCGCGCAGTTTGCCGACGGCGAGAAATTCGATGATGCGCTCTTTGACATCGTCTAGGCCGGCGTGATCGGCGTCTAGTATTTCACGGGCGCGTGGTAGATTCAGGTTATCCGCGGAGGTGGTGTCCCACGGCAGGCTGGTGGCCCAATCTAGGTAGTTGCGAATCACGGCGTACTCGGGGGAGCCGGTTTCAAGCACGGAGAACTTGGCTAGCTCTTCGTCGATGCGCTTTCGCGCCGCTTCGGGCAGCGTGTGTCCGTCCAGGCGGGCGAGGAATTGCTCGACGTCCGCCGTGCGGTCATCCTTGGACAGTCCTAGCTCCGCTTGGATTAACTTTGAGCTGTTCTTGCAGGAAAAAACGGCGCTGTTGCTCGCCCATCTTCTCCTCGACCTCAGCGCGGATGCGGGTGTGGATTTTGGCCACTTCCAGCTCGGCCCGGAGGAGTTCGTGGACGCGCTGGAGGCGCTCTAAAATACCGGTGAGTTCCAAAATGGCTTGCAGATCTTGGCCGCTGGCGGTGGTGATGGTGGCGGCGAAGTCGGCCAGGGTGGTGTCGTTCGTGGGCGAGAACTTGTTGAGGAATTGCTTGAGTTCTTCGCCGTAGAGCGGATTGTTCGGGATCAGTTCCTTGATGAGCGCCATGATGGCGAGGGAATAAGCTTTGGTCTCCTGGTCATTGCGGGGCGGTTGATCGTCTAGATATTCAACTTGCGCGAGGTAGGGGCGCTCGGTGGTCAACCAGCGAACGATGCGCACCCGGCGCTGGCCTTCGGCGATGAATTGAAGGTTGGCTGAATCCTTGGCGGCGTGGTGGACGCGGGCGGCGGAACCTACCGAGTGGAAGTCTTCCGGCTTCGGATCATTGCTGTAGGCCCCGTCTTTCAGCATGACCAAAGCGACTAAGTGATGGACGGACTCCGCCACTTTTTGCATGGTCTCTATCCACGGCGCTTCCGGTAACGCGATGGGCGCGGTCTGCACGGGAAAGAAGGGCCGCCCGGTGGTCGGCAATACGAGCAGGGTATTGGGCACCACTTCCGTTGGTACCGCCAAACCGGTTTGCTCGGCCTGGGGCGCGAGTTCTACCTCGCCTTCCTGCACTACTTCGGCTTGCGCTGCGCTGTTGTCGCCCATGATCGCTCCCATCCCCATGTCTTAGGTTGCTTAAAACATGGACAGACGGCGTCATTCGCGGGCGCGCGCTGCCCTCGCGGACACACGGTGTTGCTCGGCCTGGGGCGCGAGTTCTACCTCGCCTTCCTGCACTACTTCGGCTTGCGCTGCGCTGTTGTCGCCCATGATCGCTCCCATCCCCATGTCTTAGGTTGCTTAAAACATGGACAGACGGCGTCATTCGCGGGCGCGCGCTATTCGCGGGCGCGCGCTGCCCTCGCGGACACACGGTGTTCCACCATAGACAGACGAAGCCGGCATAATGGACAGATGAAGCCGGCATAATGCTCGCCTCGGACAGACGACGAGGTTTATGACATGAGTGAATCAGGGGCGGCCAAGCTACCGAAAGTAGCCGTTATCGGCACCGGCGGGACCATCTCCAGTGTTGGCCGGCATAGCCGTGACCTCCTCGACTATGTGGTCAACAACCGTATCTATCACATCCATGAGCTGCTCAGTCAGGTACCCGAGACCGAAGAGGTGGCGCGTGTAGTGCCGGTGCCATTCAGGGCGATTCCCAGCACGGCGATGGGGCCAGCGCAGTGGCTCGAATTGAACCAGCTAGTTCACGATTTAGTGCATGATGACCCTGAAATCGACGGAGTAGTGATCACGCACGGTACCGCGTCACTTGAGGAAACCGCTTATTTTCTGAACTTGACGCTGAAAGTAGCCGTGCCCGTCGTCGTCGTGGGCGCTCAACGTCCTGCTAGCGGCATTAGCACGGACGCCAACGCCAATCTCCTGAACGCCGTCCGGGTAGCGGGATGCCCGGATTCGCACGGCTTAGGGGTTGTGGTGGTACTTAACGATGAAATTCATGCGGCGCGCGATGTCACCAAGACCTCAACCCTGAAGCTGCACACATTTCGCAGCCCTGATTTCGGCTGCCTCGGACACGCGGATGCGGACAAAGTGGCGTATTACCGCCATCCGCTTAGGCGGCGCGCACCCGATACGCAATTCGATGTACGAGGGACAAAAGAGCTACCACGAGTCGATATCGTGATGTCCTATGCGGGCGCCGATGGCGCCGCCATCCGCGGCTGTGTGGATGCGGGAGCGCAAGGCATTGTATCCGCCGGTTTCGCCCCCGGATTGAGCACCCAAGCCCAACGCGAAGTGTTCGCGGAATACCCCGAACTCCTGGTTGTGCAGAGTTCTCGCGTAGGCAGCGGCCGAGTGGCGGCAATGACCGGTTTGCGGGCAGTAAAAACAGGCGCCATTGCCGATAACCTCACGCCACAGAAAGCCCGCGTGTTGCTGATGTTGGGACTCACGGTTACCCGAGAACCGGATGAGCTACAGCGATTATTCGATGAATACTAAAGCACCCCGAAACAAAGACAGACGACGACCAATAACCATTTTTCAACTGCTCAAAAACGGGATTGACGAGAGGAGGTGCCCATGGTTCGAGCACTTTTTTGCCGAGCAGCCTAACAGGGATAGGTGACGTGTCCGTCGAACCCACTAGGGAAAGAACGGGGCAAGAATCGGCCCGTGGGCACCTCTAAAAATGCACTTTTTCCGCGATTGCGGCGTCAGCTCCGTGCTCGAATCCTCATGTATCACCTATACACTGCGATTCTACGCGCGGTGCTTCCTTGCACTCACGAAAAAATTATTATTTTTAGAGGTGCCCCCGTATTGTTGGCCATAAAAACTAAAGCTTTAGCGGGGAGCGTCTGCGCGCTACGACATTGGCTGCTCCACGCATCGGAAGCCACGCTTGTGCGTCCAATCGTCTAACTGTTCCGCCGTGCCGTAAGCACGTTGGCGTTTGCGGAGCAGGGCCGCCTGTTCCGCCCAGCGTTTCGCCCTAAATTTTTGTTCCGGGCTTTTATGCTTGGTTCGTTCGTCACGGATGATGGTGCGCAGCATCTCCAAGTATTGCCCTAACTTGATACGCGGGACGCCAGGGCGAGGCTCATCACTATTTCGTGGCTCGGCTTCGTCTACTTTCGGTTCTAGCCCTGAGACCACCGGCTCCAACCATTCCTCTAACCGCTCCGATGTATTCTTCGCATGAGCCAAACGCTCCTGCACCGCGCCGTGCTTAGTCGCTTCCAACGTCTTCGCTATCTTCGCCCGAAACGGGTTCAAGTCGATGTAGCTCATCGCCGCCAACGTGGACTCTTCGTCAATGATGGCTCCGGAGTAGAACCGCTCGGCAAAGAAATGGCCTTTCACGCCGTCTTCTTTATTGGCACGCGCAGCGATGGGGCCTTTCAAGTGTTTCATAAATTCCGACATCGAGCCTAGCTGATAACGGCGCTTCTCAAGCAACTCAGGGTTATCCATGAGCTTGGCCACGGCTTTGTCGAATTTGCCGTTGCGCGGAGGAAACATCTTGAACCAACGGAAGGCGACCTCGTGGGCACTCCAATACTCGCAGGCTTTGGGATCGAAAAAGATGAGTATATGCAGATGGTTGTCCATGACAACGTAGGTATAGACCTCGACGGCGTACCATTGGGAAATCTGCAAAATGCGCTTTTCCACCCATTCCTTACGATGTTTGTAGTTTTTCTTGCCGCGTTTACCGAACAGCCAAGCGCCGCGCACGCACTTGGAGTTCAGGTGGTAGAACAGAGCGACCTCGGGATCGACGAGTAATGCACGTGGTATAGCCATGGGGGAGAGCATGGCAATTCCCATGCCTGGCCGGTATCAGCCACGAACGCACCCTTTGTAGGCCAAAGCCTAATTGGATGTAACGACGGCGTGTGTCCACGTAAAAACGCCGTGTGAGCACCCCCGAAACAAAGACAGACGACGTAAACAACGCCGTGTGTCCGTGTTCTAGGACCCCGCGACCGTCATGGAATCTATCAGCACCGATCCGGTGCGCGTATTCCCCCGCGCATCCACATCGCTTCCAACAGCAACAATATTCATAAACATATCTTTAAGGTTGCCAGCGATAGTTATCTCTTCCACCGGAAACTGGATCTCGCCGCCATCAATCCAATAGCCGCCCATCCCCCGCGAGTAATCTCCCGTGACAGTGTTAACCCCCATACCCATCAACTCGGTGACGAGCAACCCGCGATGCATCTGCCTGATCAGCTGCTCGCGAGATCGCCCCCCCGGCGCTATCGTAAGATTGTGCACACCACCCGCATTCGCGGTCGTAATCAAACCCAACCGGCGAGCAGAATAGCTACTCAGAACATAACCCTTCAGTACGCCATCATTGACGATATCCCGATCCCGGGTAGCAACGCCTTCCCCATCATATGCAACACTGCCCGCACCACGGCGCAACAACGGCTGTTCGTGAATACGAAAACCAGCCGGAAAAATCTGTGTGTCCAAGCGATCCAGCAAAAACGTCGCCTTGCGGTACAGCGCCCCCCCGCGAATAGCGCCGATTAAATGCCCAAAAAGACTACTCGCGATATCCGCGCTAAAGAGCACCGGCATCGTCCCCGTCTCCACCCGGCGAGGTGAGAGCCGCGCCACCGTACGCTCCGCCGCCATACGCCCAATCTCCGCTGGCGCCAACATATCGCCGGCACAACGCGCGGTGTCGTACCAATAGTCGCGCTGCATCCCGGCATCGTCCTGCGCGATCACCACACAACTCAAAGAATGCCGCGTACTCAATCGCGCACCCACAAAACCATGGGAGTTGGCATACGCATGCGCCGTCTCGTGGGTTCCAAGCGTGGCGCCCTCGGTATTCACAATGCGCGCATCCGCATCGCGGGCGGTCGCCTCCATCTCCTTGGCGATGCTGATCGCATCCTCCGCATCAACAGACCAGGGATGATGCAGATCGAGATCGGGAAACTCGGTAGCCATCAGCGCCGCATCGGCGAGCCCCGCATACTCATCCTCGCCGGTATAGCGGGCTATCGCGCAAGCAGCCTTGACCGTATCGGCGAGCGCCGCTGCACTGAAGTCCGAAGAGCTAGCCGATCCCTTACGCCGCCCAATATAAACCGTCACCCCCACACTCTTATCGCGGATGTGCTCAATCGTCTCCACATCCCTCATCCGCACCGTAACGGATAACCCGGTACTCGTACTCACCCCGGTCTCAGCCGCCGTCGCCCCATTGGCCAAAGCCTCGCGGTTACACAGCTCCGCGATATCCACCAACTGCTCTTCAAGGCGCACAGGATCGTCGATAGCAAGGCTGCCGGTCACTGTTGTTCATTCCGTCTAGGTCTAAAAGACATGACCACACAACGGCGAGACGAACTCGCCGCTCAAAAGTGCGCAACATGCTACACGCAATCAGATACCGCCGTGCTCCTGGTGCGTTATTGGATGGGTGCGTTATTTGATAAAGTGGCGCCGGATTACAGGCCTCACCTGGTCGCCCGGCTTTTTACTGCGCCAGGCGCCGCGGTACCGGTTCATGAGATGAACGATATTTCCCCTATTCTAGCTCCCCTCAACGATGCTCAAAGAGCCGCCGTAACCACCGCCACCGGCCACACCCTGGTATTAGCCGGCGCCGGCAGCGGCAAAACCCGCGTCTTGGTTCATCGCATCGCCTGGCTGCTAGCCATCGACGAATGCATGCCCCACAACATATTGGCTGTCACTTTCACCAACAAAGCTGCCGGCGAGATGCGCGGGCGCATCGAGGCTATGCTCGATAGTCCCATCAGCGGCCTATGGGTCGGCACCTTTCACGGCTTGGCACACCGGCTATTGCGCACCCACTGGAGCGAAGCGGGTCTGGCGGAAGGCTTTCAGATCCTGGACAGCGACGATCAGTTACGCGCTCTTCGCCGCATCGTGCGCGAACTCGACATTGATGAAGCCAAATGGCCTCCCCGCCAAATTCAAGGCTTCATCAACAAACGTAAAGACGAGGGGTACCGGGCCAGACACATCGATCCACGCGGTGACTATTTCACCGAGCGCATGGTCGAAATCTACCGCACCTACGAAGAAATCTGCGACCGCGGCGGCCTGGTGGACTTCGCCGAGTTGCTCCTTCGTGCCCACGAACTCATACGCAACAACCCCGAAGTTTTGGCCCACTACCACCGCCGCTTTACCCACTTACTGGTCGATGAGTTCCAAGACACCAATTCCATTCAATACGCCTGGCTGCGCCTGCTTGCCGGCGAAACTGGCGCGCTCTTTTGCGTCGGTGACGATGACCAATCGATCTACGGGTGGCGCGGCGCGCGCATTGAAAACATCCGCCAATTTCCCCGTGACTACAAAGACGTTAGCACCCTGCGCCTGGAGCAAAACTACCGCTCCACCGGCAACATTCTTGCCGCCGCCAACGGCTTGATCGCCCACAACGAGGGACGTTACGGCAAAGATCTGTGGACCAATGAGGGTAATGGCGAACCCGTGCATCGCTACACCGCCTTCAATGAAATCGATGAAGCCCGCTTCATCGCTGGACGCATTCAGCGCTGGCGCGACGGCGGCGGCCGCGCCGGTGAAACCGCCATCTTGTATCGAGTGAGCGCGCAATCGCGCGTCCTCGAAGAATCCCTATTAGCCGCTGGCATCGCCTATCGCGTCTACGGCGGCATGCGTTTCTACGAGCGGGCCGAAATCAAGGACACGCTCGGTTACCTGCGCCTCATGGCCAACCACCACGACGACGGCGCTTTCGAACGGGTGGTAAACACACCACCGCGCGGTATCGGCTCACGCTCGGTGGATGCGGTACGCGAGTGCGCCCGTAAGGCCCGGTGCTCCCTGTGGGAAGCAGCATTGCTTTGCATCGCCGACCATGCACTGAACGCCCGGGCGGCCAAAGCGATCGGCAAGTTCATCGAACTCATCCAATCCCTTGAGGCGGATACTGAGGCGGGCACATTGGCCGAGCGCGTGCGGCTGGTTATCGACGACAGCGGCTTGCAAGCGCATTTTTCAAAAGAACGGGGCGAACGCGGTCTTGCGCGCATAGAGAACTTGAGCGAACTCGTTATTGCCGCAGGACAATTCGCCATGGGCCTAAGCGCCGAGGCTGATCCGATGATCGAGTTTCTCGCCCATGCCGCCTTGGAAGCCGGTGATGAGCAGACCGACGAAAACCAGGACGCGGTCAATCTCATGACCTTGCACTCGGCCAAGGGCCTGGAATTTCCTGTCGTCTTCTTATGCGGTCTTGAAGAAGGTTTATTTCCTCATCAACGCAGCAGTGACGATCCCGCGCAGCTTGAAGAGGAGCGCCGGCTTTGTTACGTCGGCATGACCCGCGCCAAGCGCTCGCTTTACCTGACCTATGCCGAGGCCCGCCGCCTGCATGGCGCGGAATATCACGGCATGCCATCGAGGTTTCTGCGGGAAATGCCTCCACAACATGTCGAAGATGTACGGCTAGGCCGCCCCGCTTCTACCGGGCGGCGGTCGGGACGGGGAGCAAAGTGGAGTGGCGGAACCGATAGCGATGCTCAGTATCAGCTAGGCCAGCGAGTGCTACACCGAAAATTTGGCGAAGGCATAGTGACCATGTACGAAGGGCAGGGTGATCACGCGCGTGTTCAAGTGAACTTCCAGGGTTACGGCAGCAAATGGCTGATGGTGTCCTACGCCGCACTGCAGACCGTTTAGCTGAATCTACAACCTTCAGCCGGCATCAACCCCTGCTTGCTTCAACATGAAGCGCACCGCCGCTTTCACTTCCTCGTCCGACAGCGACAGGTTGCCACCCTTGGCAGCCATGTTGGGCGGCATCCCGTTAATCGCACTGTTGTAGAGGCCCTCAATGCCTCCGCCGGCCTTGGCCCGGGCGGACCACGCTTGCGTATCAGTGGGTTTAGGTGCGTTCAAAAGCCCCGCCGCATGACAGGCTTTACAGCTAGAGTCGTAAACCGCCTCACCGGTGGCCGCCACTGCCACTGATTCATCGGGCGCCAATTCAGTGGACGTCGATTCATCATGCACCGATTCAGTAGACGCCACCTCAGCGGACTCGGCCTTAGCTGGCTCCTTAGCCGGTTGTTCCACAGCGGCGGCGGCCAACTCATCCGCCGCTTTCCCGCTCCCGGCCGCGTTCTCATCTTCAGCGGGCGCCACCCGCGCTTGCTGTTCAACCGGTTCCACTTCAACCGTACCGACGGGCGCTATGCGCTTTAGTATCTCTTTCTCGCTGGAGACTATCCTGGCGTGGCTTGCGTCGCCCACCGCCGCGGCGATGAAATAAACGCTGACCCCAAAAATAGCCAGCAAGACAAGAACAGCCCCGAACTGGCGGTAAAAAATATCGTCAGCCTGACTCACAATACTGCCTCGACAGAAATAAATTGCAATGCGCTTGACGAGCCTGGGTATGGACTGCTCCAGCATGACCAACCACTAGGCTCCGCCCCCGAGTGGTAACCGGGCTATGGTGACAGACCGGGCTAGGCGACTCAAGATCGGGGATAAGCACGTGGCAAAGCGCTGCTCAGGCCACTGCATGACTCAATCCAAGAAACTCTCCAGCACGCCTATGCTACTCTGGCCACCGCTTCTGATGGAGCATTCAACAGCCCGAGGCGCGCCACCCCAGTTCAACTAGCTCTAGGCACCAGTCAGCGGCTGATCGACGAATTACCAAAGTATGAGAACGCAATCAGAGCTTGGGTTAACAGTGCACAACAAGCGCAACATTCTGTGCGTTTTTCCTAGATATGCGCCTTCATTCGGCACCTTCGAACACGCGTACAAATTGTTCCCCGCGGTAGACGCATTCATGCCACCGCAGGGACTGCTCACCATAGCGGCTTACCTGCCCGACACTTGGGAGGTACGCTTCGTCGATGAAAATAGCCGTATGGTGCGGCCCGATGAGTTGCGCTGGGCCGACGCCGTGTTGATGAGCGGCATGCACGTGCAGCGTAGGTTCATCGACGAACTGAACACCAGAGCGCAGGAGTACGGGGCATTGACCGTACTCGGCGGCCCCTCGGTCTCGGCCTGCCCGCAGTACTACCCCAATGTGGACATACTCCATCTGGGCGAACTGGGAGATGCGACCAATGCGGTTATCCAATACATAGACGCGCATCGGGAACGGCCTAAAACGCAAGTGGTATTCGAGACGGTTAAACGCATAGCTCTGGATGCCTTCCCCATCCCCGCCTACCATCAAATCGATATCGGCAACTACTTTCTAGGCTCCATCCAATACTCCTCCGGCTGCCCATATCTTTGCGAGTTTTGCGACATCCCGGCGCTCTACGGCCGTCAACCACGCCTCAAGCAACCCGCGCGCATCCGCGAAGAGTTGGACGCCATCACCGCCGCCGGACTCAAAGGCGCAGTGTACTTTGTCGATGACAACTTCATCGGCAACAAAAAAGCCGCCCGCGAGCTACTCCCACACCTCATCGGCTGGCAGCAGGACAATCACTATCCACTCAGGTTCGCCTGCGAAGCCACTTTGAACATCGCCAAATCGGATGAGTTGCTAAGCATGCTCAAGGAAGCTCAGTTTCATACCGTGTTCATAGGCATAGAAACACCGGAAGAAAACGCATTGCGCGCCATGGGCAAGAAACAGAACCTCGCCACCCCGCTGCTAGAATCCGTAGAGAAGCTAAACAGCTACGGTATCGAGGTAGTGTCGGGCATCATCATGGGCCTGGACACGGATACGCCGCGCACTGGCGATGCCATAGTGCGCTTCATCGAGGCATCGAACATCCCGCTTCTCACCATCAACATGCTATACGCGCTACCGAAAACGCCCCTCTACGATCGCCTAGCGAAAGAAGGACGCTTGCTAACGGGCGCGGCGGCGGAAAGGTTGATATCCAACGTGCAGTTCCGCCTGTCCTACGAGCAGGTGGTGAAGATGTGGCATAAAACCATCACCACTGCTTACCAGGCGGACAACTTATTCGGGCGCTTCAGGCATCAAACGGAACATACCTTCCCCAACCGTATCAACGTACAGCCCAACCCCACCTTCGCGCTCATCAAACACGGTATAAGCGTGCTCGCCCGCGTTCTTTGGCACTGCGGCATGACGTCGCGATGGCGAAAACAATTCTGGGATCTCTGCTGGCCACTCCTGCGTCAAGGCCGCATCGACGAAGTGATCCACATAGGCGTAGTCACCCACCACTTGCTGACCTTCACCGCCGAGTTGGAGACGGGTAATTGGGAAGCGTGCTTCTATGCCGATCCGAGCAGTGTCAAAGCAAGGAAGGCTGCATGAATCGTGGTAGCCTATTTAGCTCCATGCGCCCGTAGCTCAGTTGGATAGAGTGTCGGCCTCCGAAGCCGAAGCTTGAGCGTGTACGTTTTTCCGTGAGCCTTAAGAAAGCAATTCGCTTTCAATGGGTTACCAGCTCATCTACCATCTACCGAGACTCTTGCGTCCTGCGACGTACGAGTTGTCACACCATCGTCACACCTATGAGCGTGATTGATGGCTTCTTTACGAAAATGCGGTGGCAAGTGGCAGGTTCAGGTGAGACGCCGCAAATCCCGTCCAATGTCAAAGACCTTTACGCGAAAAGTTGACGCGCTCTCATGGGCACGGCAGGACAAATGCCCTTGCCTCCGCACAGTTCAACTCCAAAACAGCGATCAAGAAAACTCGTCTGTACTGGAACATGAGAAATGGAAGACGAATCAGCTTCCATCATTCTTCCCAATTCGCTTCCTTATGCATGAATCAAAGGAAACGATGAGCGCTCGGTAAAAGCCTAGAGCCTCAAAGCACTCTTCGTAGCTGACAGATTCGAATCCTTCGGCTCCGTGTGCGATTCCGTTCCGCATTCTTAGATACATTTTCAAACGTTCTTCAATTAGCTTCTCTGTCTCTTTCTGTGCTTTCGCACCCAAGACACCCCGAATCTCCTTCTCTCGGGAAACTGCGGTCCATATGTCCCGAATATCAACCTTGTTGAAGGTTGCATCAATGGATTGGTGTGTACATTGACCGACAAACGCTGACGCTGCCGCCTTGTTCAGCTTTGTCTCTTGGTCGTCAGTGAAACATGTAGCAATGTTTCGCGCCATCTCCTGAAAGTCCAGCTTTCGTTCTCCCACGCCGTCATAGACCAGACAGAATCCTCGTCCGGTGAAGTACAAATTGCTATTTTTGACCGCGACCGGGAGCACTTGGCCGTTGTTTTCATGCCAATGCAGAACATCCTCCACGGCCTTTCTAATATATTGTTCAAACAGGGCATTAGATTGAACAATCAAGCCGCGCAGAACAGTCTGATTATCGTGCTTTTCTTTTAGTGCTCGGGCATCTGAGCACACTTTCCTGGCACGATCCGACAGCGATTCATAGCGGAGATACTCATTCGGATGCTTGAGGACGATTTCTTCCGCAAAGCGCAAGAAATTCGCCGTGTGCTCTAGTTCGTCCATTGCACTGAGTATTACTTGCGGCATCTTAGTCCACTTCGATTATGGCGTCTTTAAGACTGGCATCCACTAGGTCGATCCGATTGGCTATGTGTTCTGCCGTGTTGCCTCGCCCAACGAGAATCTCGTAGGCGTTCGGGTCATTTAGCAATTGGTCCACTGCCTTTCGAACAAAGGAAGCGTTCTCCAAGAGTTTGTCCCTTTCCTCCATATTGATAGAGAGGGCAATCAGGATTGCATCGAAAAGAGGTTTCGAAAGTAGGCGCTTCCCGGACAAATTCCCGGGCAGTCTAAATGCATCGTCTCCGAATAGATCGACAGAGAGTTCCATTGCAGAGAGAAAGTCTTCTTTAAATTCTTCAATCTGTTTTTCGTCCATCTTCTTATACCGATTCATGCATTCATCAAGTATTCGCCTAGTGGAACCTCTTAACCTATCCCGTTCTCTGAATGCGAAGAACCGGAGCACTAGCTGACAATCATCCATGCTTCGATACAGTAAGTTTGTTTCCAACTCGGCGCTGACGATCCCATCTTCGTCAATGTTCTCGTCATGACTCGGAATCGCCCAAGCGTTCGTGAAATTTTCGTCGCCGCTCAGTTCAATGATGAGGTCATTCATGTCGCCGGAGTAAAGGCAGTTTCGAAGTTCTTGGGCGTTAAGCCTGACTCCACCTGTGTTCAGGCGATTGAATACCAGCGCCCGAATGTCCTCAGCGGCCTCGCCTTCACCGGGGTTGTCGAACACGAGAATGTTGGAGGATATCTTTGCTCGCTCTAATCCTCTGCTCACCTTGCTCGGCAGAGTGGAGTACCGCTTGCCGTTTAATGCAGGCCACGTTTGCAGTCCTGACAATCGAAACTCGTTATTAAAGAACTCCATAATTGCGTTTAGCCTTTGTTGTCCATCCATGACCTCGTATCGACCAATACTGCTTTCGTACAAATAGATCGGCGGAACCGGCGCGTTCATCAAGAATGACTCGATCAAGGCAGACTGCTTAGTGCGATTCCAGCGGTGGCGTCGTTGATAGTGCGGGCGTGGGATTATCCACTTTTCCCTCTTCACCAGATCCCGGACTTGCGGGAGCATGAAGTCGTTGCGCTCCTGGATTAGCCGGAATCGGCCTTTTTCATAGAGGCTGTTTAGCTGTCCGTCAGAGAGACCCTTGTCGCTAAAGCTGATTTCGTCGGCTGCGTATTCTTCATCATCATCGTCTTTGTCATATTCCATGTCTGAATTAGTCATTGGGGGCATTTCCAAGTTTTCTGCATTGGGTGATGCTAACTTTCTGCTCATTGGACTTGGATTCGCGACTCACCGATTCGCAGACGCTAGACAGTCCAATTGTGCAGGGTTAGGCCTAGGTTTACGAAAGCTTAGCCTAGTCATTCGGCCAGGTTTCAGGGTTCAAGTGCGTATATCGCTTTAGCATAGAAAGGTCGCGGTGTCCGCTGATTGCAGACACTTCCATGATGTTGAAGCGTCGTTCGAAGAATCGGGAGATTGCCTCATGCCTCAGATCATGGAGTCGCAGGTCGTGGAAACGCGCCCTTTGGCGTGCTCGATTGAACGCTTGGGTCACGCTGTCAGCCCTGATACCGGATATGAAGCCGTCCGGTTGTGGTGCGAGACCCTCGAACGCTCGGACTGCTCGGCTAGATAGGGGCACCAACCGCCCGATCCCTGTTTTCGTGCCCGGCACTTTCAGCAAGCGGCGCTGCCGCTCCCAATTTCGGGATAGGACCATGGCAAGTTCGCCACGCCGCATCGCGGTTTCGACCGCAGCTATGACGAATGCTTGCACCACAGGAGTGTGTTTGAGTGCGGACAACAGTCGCTCTTCCTCACCGGGTTGGAGCCTCCTGTCTCGACCCTCGGGGGAGCTTGGGTTGTCGGACTGCGGGAATTCCTCTTGGGAGGGAGGACTCCCCAATCGAGATTGGCGTGTTGCAGTATCTGTCGGAGGATTCCAAGCTCGCGCACTACTGACTGCGGTCCAAGTGTTTTCAGCCGCTGGTCTCGATACTCAGCAAGCACTGTCGATGTTACTGCCGCGACCGATAGGTGTCCAAGATGACAAGTGAGTGTGGTGATCCGGCTCAATTCTGTCCTCGCTCCCTTGTGCGTTGGCACCACTTCGTCACGGTAGCGCAACAATAGGTCTCGAAGAAGGGGTCTGTTCGGCGCGGGCGGGGTCAATGAACATCCCTTGCTCTACTTCCGTCTCGACGACCTGCTGTGCCCATGAGAGCGCGTCAACTTTTCGCGTAAAGGTCTTTGACATTGGACGGGATTTGCGGCGTCTCACCCGAACCTGCCACTTGCCGCCGCGTTTTCGTAAAGAAGCCATCAATCACGCTCATAGGTGTGGCGATAGTGTGACAACTGGTACGTCGCAGGGCGCAAGAGTCTCGGTAGATGAGTCGGTAACCCATTGAAAGCGGTTTGTGTAGGCCCCGTTTCGGTGCTGTCAACACCCTTGCGGGTAAGTGTGGACGCATTTCGCGGGCATGGGTGGCGATAGAGTGGTGAGTTCAACCAGTGACTAATGCTCTAGTCCGGCTTACAGAGTTCGGCGGTCCGTCGTGACTTATGGAATTCATCAATGCCCGCGCCGATGATGCGGTCGGTATAGGGCCGTAGTAGTTGAATCTGCGTCTGGAAGCGAATGAGCGCTTGGAGTTAGCTACATTGGTTCGAGCCGCAGAATCTGGTGAGGAATTCCAAAATACCACCTATCTCTGAAAAAATCCACTAAAACAATGGGTTATAGTGATGAAAATCACGGGCAACAGAACAATTTCATAGTGTTACTCCTCGTCTCCCGGATTTCCCAACGAGGGTAGCCGCCTATGCCACTAGGTCGCCAAGCCAAGATATTGACCGCAAAGCAACAGAGCCTCCTGCTCCAGCACGTGACCGAGGGCCGTCATCCCGAGCGTGCTCGCGTCATTGCGCTGCTGTCATTCAAGGCGGGGTTACGTGCGAAGGAGATTGCCCTGCTGTCTTGGCTTATGGTGACCAACTCCGACAAACGAAACGGCAGGGTGGTGGTCTACAGCGAGCGAGGAAAGAGCATGACAGCGGCACGCATCGTCAATTGGTTCCCCCGGACCTATGCAACTATGGGCCTCGAAGGATGCTCATCGCACTCCGGTCGAAGAACCTTTGTCACCGCCGCCGCTCGTAAGATCGCGCAAGCAGGCGGCAGTCTCCGTGATGTTCAGCAGCTCGCCGGGCATCGCGATCTCTCCACGACCCAGGCTTACATCGGGGGCAGCAGCGACGCAAAGAGACGCGTGATCGACCTACTCTAGACGGACTCCATGCATTCCAGTGGTACCACTCCAGCTTCTCCCTATGGCGTAGAACTACATGTCACACACTGCTCACAGCCAGCCCTTGCCGAGCACCGGCTCCGGGCGTAACGTGACATCTCGGTCAAAACTGAGGGTGTTGACAGCACCGAGACGAGGCCTACACAAATATCCCTGAAAATCAATGGGTTAGCGCGAGTCACTGGCCTATCATGCTACAGGCGAGTATGCTGAATAGGTCTCCATGCGCCCGTAGCTCAGTTGGATAGAGTGTCGGCCTCCGAAGCCGAAGGTCACAGGTTCGAATCCTGTCGGGCGCGCCATTAAAATCAGACACTTACACTATCTTCCTGGGGACTGGTTCTCGGGGTCTTGGACAGCTCATATCCACGCTCAACAGCCAGATCGCCGGCGAGACGACAACGTGCGCGCTCGTGTAAGAATAAGGCGAGTCCAAGCTTACTCCTAACGAATAGGCCAAGCGCGCAAAGCAAGCTTCGCCAAAGCCTTTTGCCGGCTTTGGATTGCCTCGATTGTCCAGTCAGCAAGCTCTCCAATTTGGCTGGTAGTCAAATAAGGTGATTGCTGAAACACTGCTGCCTTCTCTTCGCAAGAGGCACTCTTCAATGCACAGTTGTCACTTGCTCTTAGTAGCGCTTGGTTACCCAGGCGATTGCAAAAATTTCACATCTCTTCCCCATCAAATCCCGGCCAATTACCTGCGGGCTTTTGCGGCAGTACGTGCTCCGAATTCACCACGGATTGATCGGCCGTCGGCATATACCACGGCTCGGCTTCCTCCTTCGCTGCCATCTCCAATGAACGTAGTAAATATCGTGCCAGTTGCGCTTTGGATACCCGAGCAATTTCGAAGGCCTCCACAAACTGTCCATCTGATGGTGTGATCTGCCTCAGCGTGGTAGAAAGTTCTTTAGCACTCGTCAACTCTTCATCAAAGACGCTCGGCATCCGCTCCTACACTACCCTAGCAACACTTACAGATTCGAATCCTGTCGGGCGCGCATTCGATTAAGGGCACCTCTAACAAATGCACTTTTTCCGCGATTGCGGCGTCAGCTCCGTGCTCGAATCCTCAGGTATCACCTATACACTGCGGTTCTGCGTGCGGTGCTTCTTTGCACTCACGAAAAAATGACTATTTTTAGCAGGTGCCCTTGGGCCGGTTGCCCAACCGCGTTCCCCGCAGGTGCGGGGATGAACCGTATGTGATAGAGTCCAACAGGCTGAATGGTTATATTTAGCATTATTTATAACCTAGACAACTAGAGGAAATACTAAAATGGAAAATGCAATCATAAGAAAGTGGAGTGATCAGAGCTATCCTGGATTCAATGAACTCAAAAATTATATTGAATCTTGCGATGTAGTCTCATACAAAAATGATGGAGTACATAGAAACGACGGGGATAGTTGTATATGGTTCAAAGATGCTAGTAGCGGAAGAGCGCAAGCAGATATGGAATATATTTTAAACGTTCCTAAGTTCCGGCACTTCCACAATCTAATGCCGGCGGGAACGGATCCATGCGTCGCTTTTTGCCAACTGATGGTACTCAGATACCGTTCGCAACTTAATCTTAACAACGAATCCGGCACTTACTTAATTCGTTTTCACGTCTGGAAGAATGTATATACGAGCAAAAACGAAGGACAGGCGGTGCAACAGGTTAATTTCAGTTACTCAGCTAGTAGTAAGGAATACTGTAATGAGATTATTTGTCTATAATCAAAGCCTCAGTAAATTGAGATAACCATACATTAAATAAAGATCCTCGTAGCCTATCTTGGTTACGGGGGTTTTTTATTGGAGAGCACCGAAGAGCACCTGCTAAAAATAGTCATTGTTTCGTGAGTGCAAGGAAGCACCGCGCGCGCAACCGCAGTGTATAGGCCATACCTGAGAATTGGAGCACGGCGCTGACGCCGCCATCGCGGAAAAAGTGCATTTCTAGAGGTACCCACATTCCTTTTATGCTGAGCCCCCACCATGCGCAGCGGCTCTTGCTGTTGCACTGTATCGAACTGCCCGGTGTGCAATCCTCATCCAATGACCAATCCATCGTTGCAGCGCATCAGTTTGTGCCGGCCAATCGGCGTAGCCGTGCGCAATTAAGGATAAATCGCGCCAGGCCGCCGGCCGTTCCAGCCGCAATCAATGTTCCCCGCAGGCACGGGATTCACTGTTTCTTCAAATACGCTTGTTGCCACCCAGGAACAAATGTAGTCACCATGGGGCCGATCAATCCTGCGGACGGAGGCGGTTCAAATGGAGATTGCGGCGCTTTCGCGCTACTGGGGCAAAGCCGGTAAAGATGAGGAATGCCATCCTCTAGTGTTTCACAGTCTAGACGTAGCCGCCGTGGCCGGCTGCATCATTGATGCACACAACAGTCTTCGCCAAGGTCTCTCCCGAGCCCTAGGTCAACCGGAAGCACAACTTCGCCGTTGGATCATCACGTTCGCGGCGCTGCATGATCTCGGAAAATTCTCTTACCGCTTCCAAAACCTAAGGCGCGATCTCGCCTGTAGCCGTCTGTCGGGCACTGTTCCTGACGATCCGTATTGCACGCATCACGACAGCATGGGTTATCGACTCTGGGGGCGGCTGTCGTTGGCCAAGCGCATGTGTAGCCGAGTACCGCTGCCTCGAAGCCACAATGAAAAGCGCATACAGAAGGTGTTTGATCAATGGATGGCTGCCGCGTGCGGTCATCACGGCAGACCACCGCCAACGGGACGCGATATTGGATATTTCAGATCCGAAGACGAGCTGGCAGCCGAGTCCTTCGCGGAGCAAATCCTGGATTTATTCCTGCAACCGCGGGAAACACCTCCCAGCGGCATCTCTGACAGGCAATGGATACAGGCCACACGAAGGGCCAGTTGGTGGTTATCGGGCCTACTTATTCTGGCTGACTGGTTAGGTTCGAATAAGGACTTCTTTCCCTACCACGATGTCCCGATCGCCCTGGCCAACTACTGGCCAATCGCGCAAGAGCAGGCTCAAACCGTGCTTGCCGCGAGCGGCGTTATTCCCTGCGGCGCCGCTGGCCCAACGGATTTCCAAACCCTGTTTCCTGCACTCGAATCCTCTTCTCGCACCCCGCTCCAACAACTGGCCGCAGAAATAAAACTGCTACCTGGCGCGCAACTAATTATCTGTGAGGATGTAACCGGTGCCGGAAAAACGGAAGCGGCCCTGATGCTCACGCATCGCTTGATGAGCGAGAATGGCGCCCAAGGGACCTACTTCGCCCTACCGACGATGGCAACCGCTAATGCCATGTTCAGCCGTGCCTCGGGGATGTACCGCAAACTATTCGCGCCCGATGCCACGCCGTCGGTAGTCCTTGCCCACGGCGCGCGCAACCTAGACCGGCGGTTTCGCGATCTCGTCTTACCCGCCGCGGCCACCGAAGAAAACCACGGTTTACCGGGCGACGCTGCCGGCGATGTGGCCTCGGCGAGATGTAATAGCTGGCTGGCCGACGGCAACAAAAAAGCGCTGCTAGCGCAGATGGGCATAGGCACCATCGACCAAGCGTTGTTGGCAGTCCTTCCTAACCGGCATCAATCGCTGCGGCTGCTCGGCCTCTTTGGCAAAGTACTAATCATTGATGAAGTGCACGCCAACGACTCGTACATGCACCAGCTTCTGTGCAAATTACTGGAAGCGCACGCCCGCAGCGGCGGCAGCGCTATTTTGCTCTCCGCCACGCTACCGCTCAGGATGCGCGCGGCTTTAATCGGTGCTTACGGTGCCCAATACTCGGTGCTATCCACCGGCTTTCCGTTGCTTACCCATGCGGGCGCCGGAAGCATCGCCCAGTCATTCGCCGTTCAATCATCCAGGCGAGTCGCAAAAAAAGTCATTGTTCGCTACATAACTAGCCAAGATCAGGCCATTCAGCGACTAGTTGACGCCGTTGCGGCGCATCAATGCGCGTGCTGGGTACGCAACACAGTGGCAGACGCACGGGAAGCCTGGGAAATGCTGCGCGGCAGGTTGTCCAACGCCAAAATGTCCAACGCCAAAATGTCCAACGCCAAAATGTCCAACGCCAAAATCGACTTGTTTCACGCCCGCTGCGCCATGGGCGATCGGCTGGCGGTGGAAGCGGATGTGCTGAGTTCGTTCGGACCTCAATCCAATGCCGGTACGCGGCGAGGCCGGATCCTGATCGCAACTCAAGTGGTCGAACAGAGTTTGGATCTGGACTTCGATGTCATGGTCACTGATCTCGCGCCCATGGATCTCATCATTCAGCGGGCCGGGCGGTTGCGCCGGCATCCCCGGCACCGCAATGGCGACTTACTACCGCAGGGCGATGATCAACGCGGCGATCCCACACTAGCGGTGTACGGCCCTTCTCCGCGCGGGGACATCAAGAGCACTTGGCTGGCCGCGGTACTGCCGCGCAGTCATCATGTTTACGACGATCACGGCACCCTTTGGTTAACGGCGCAACGGCTACAACAAAGCGGCGGCTGGCGGATGCCCGAGGATGCCAGAGCCCTCATTGAAGGAGTCTATGGAGAAGATGCCAATAGCCAAGTGCCCGATGCCTTACAACGCAAAAGCCGCGAGGCCGAGGGGCAACGATCAGCGGAGCGCTCCCAAGCCCAGTTCAACGCCATCAATCTAGACGCTGGCTATTACTTGGAAGGCGATACCGATTGGTGGCATGACACCCGCACACCGACACGGCTAGGAGAAGAAAGCACAACACTGTATTTGGCGCGGACCGATTCGGACCGGCTCATTCCTTGGCACAACAGCGCTGATCAGCCATGGCCGATGAGTTGTATCCGTGTCCCGCATAAACGGATCGCTAAAGGTACCCAAGGAGCCATGGTCGAGGCTGCGCGCCCACACCTCCCTGGCAAAGGCCGCTGGTGCGAGGTGTTGGTTTTGCGGCACTCAAAGGATGGCCAGTGGGTTGGAGAGGCGTTCGATGGTGACGGCCAAACCCATCGAAATCCGTTACGGCCCGGTAGCAGGGCTCACGTATCCGCATGAGCGATCTACTTCAGATAGGGAAGGTTCTTAGTTGAACGGTTCGGCTATAGTTTCCTCAAGAACACCGTTCAAGAATCACTTTTGAACCTCTTGCTGGAACCATGGATACCAGTCACTCGCGCGGATGGCACCGTTGAGTGGATCGCACCCTGGCAACTGACGGATGAACTCTCGGGCAATCCGATAACGGCACTGGCTTACTCCCGCGCTGATCTGACCGGCAGCATCGTCCAATTTCTGATTGGACTGCTGCAAACTACGGCGCCAAACTGCGAAGACCAAGTGGATTGGGACGATCTTTACCAAACTCCTCCCGATTCCTCGGCGCTACGTGGCTGGTTGGAACCCTGGACCAGCGCCTTCGAACTCAATGGCACTGGCGGCCCCCGTTTCATGCAAGACACCGCGCCAGAGGTGCAAGAGGCCGCATTACAAAACATCAGTTCGTTACTCATTGATGCGCCAGGCGGCAATACCCTCCGGCACAATATCGATCATTTCGTAAAACGCGGCGGGGTAAACCGGCTGTCCCCACCACTGGCCGCCGCTGCTCTCTATACCCTGCAAACGAATGCACCCTCGGGTGGTCAAGGCCACCGTACCTCGCTAAGAGGCGGCGGTCCTCTCACCACGTTGGTGGTGCGCGATCCCCGCCAAGCGGGCAACACCCGATCGCCGAGCCCACTCTGGCACAACCTCTGGCTAAACGTTCTAGATTGGGAGCGCTTCACCCGGCATTACCCGTGCCCGCGGCCAACGGCACCCAGCGCCGACGTTTTCCCATGGCTAGCGGCCACCCGCACCAGCAATCCAAAGGCTGGCGGCGTCAATACCACGCCGGTGGATGTGCATCCAGTACAAGCTTATTGGGCCATGCCCCGGCGGCTATTGCTGGATTTCGACAACACCGAACCAGGCGAATGCGATCTCAGCGATGTCGAGGATGCACAATGTCTCACCAGGTATAGAGCTGTTAACTTCGGCGTAAACGATATGAAGGCGCGTGGAAACATCCACTATCGCCGTGTTCCCCACAGGCGCGAGGATGAACCACCATCATCTCTAAAACCTAAGCAATTTAGGGATTATGCCGGACTGCTGTATGGGGAAAGGCAGCCTGGCATACACTGTTTTAGAACGTGTAATTCACGCCCAGGCTGAAGATATACCCATCGCCATTGAAAATGCGAATATAGAATACTTACATTAGCTAGCTGATTATGGTCAAAATAAGCTTATGAACAATCATTTAACACCGAGCGAGCGCGATGAACTCATAAAATCTCATCGTAAAGAGAGAGATGGGCGTATTCGAGACCGAATAAAAGCTGTTTTAGCTTTTGATGAGGGTTATAGTTATTCAGAAATTTCTAGGATTTTGCTTTTAGATGATGAGACTATTAGACGCCATGTCGATGATTATTTTTCTAAAGCTAAGCTGAAGCCCGAAAACGGGGGCAGCAAAAGTGATTTAGACGAGAATGAAACAGCAAAGCTCGTTAAACACGTAGAAGGAATGACTTATCCTTATGTTAAGGACATTTGCACTTATGTGAAGTTGAATTTTGGTAAGGTTTACAGTGTAAGCGGCATGACAAAATGGCTGCATCGCAATAATTTCTGCCATAAGAAGCCTCATGCAGTGCCAGCGAAAGCAAACGCACAGGCGCAAAAAGCGTTTGTCAAAGACTATGAACATCTTTCGAAAGACCCTAAAAACAAGGGTTTAATCTATTTCTCGGACAGTTTTCATCCGCAGTATCAAACGCGGTTGGCCTGTGGATGGATTTTAAGAGGCACTCGAAAAAGTATTGCCACAACGGCTCGTCAAACACGATTGAATTTCATTGGTGCTGTATCTTTGGATGGTCACAAAATAATCCACACTGAAGTTGAGCGAGTGAATGCGCAAACCATTAAATCTTTTCTAAAATCTCTACGCAAACGGCATGCACCAGAGAAAGACATTCATGTAATTTGGGATAATGCGGCTTATCATAAGAGCAAAGACGTTCAGTCTTATGCCAAGGACTCAAACATTAAATTACACTATTTGCCGCCCTATTCACCGAATTTAAATCCAATTGAGCGACTTTGGAAAATGATGCATGAAGCGGTTACTTATAATCGGTACTATGAGAAGTTTATAGATTTTCGGGAAGCATCTTTGAATTTTTTCAAGCGCATTGGAAGACGAAAGATTTTATTGAGAAAAAGAATCACTGATAGGTTTCACATTATTAATGCACCGATGTTCGCATCTTGAAGTGTGATGGGTATATACGCGTTATCAGCACTATCTTCAAAGTCTGCGTCTTGCCAGCGTACCATAACGCGCAAATTCCAATCTTGTACAAATTCGTATTGCGCTCCAGCACCAAGGCGTAGCTTGATTTCTGTCTCATCGCCACGGGCGGAGGAAAAACCGATACTCGTGGCATCGATCTCAGCTTCCGCTTCTGTGCGTGCAAGACCGACAGCGCCGATCAGCTCCAGCTTCTCTGCCTCATCAACTGGATAGTATCCGAGCAAATCCAGCGTAAAGGATTGCAGCTTAAGGCTTGTGTTCGCGCCTGTGCCAAGAACATTGTTCACGTCCTCCTCTGTAGTACGATTGTAACCAACTTCTACGCCCAGATGGTCGTGAATGCGCGCACCGAGATAAATGGCGCCGCCGTTGAAGTTGTTTTCAAAGACATCGTCAAAATCGATACCTTCGAGCGTGGCATAATCAATCACGGTGTGTTGGTACTCCGCTCCAACATAGGGTTTGAAGTAAAAGTCACTCTCTGCTTTCGCCGGAGCGGACATGAGCGTCACAGCAGCGGCACAAAGCAAGGCAGTTTTCAGCCTTTTCATTTTCTAAACTCCTTGGTTTATCAGTTAAATTGCCCAGCACGGTGCCGGTCATTTCGACTCATACAGGTGGTATGCGTCAGTTTCGATCATATTTGAAAAAGCCGAGCAATTGCTACAGCTTGCCGAAAAGATGCAAGCCTCCTCCGAAGGGGTGAGCCTGGCTGATATTCAGGAGAAATTTGATGTCGGTCGGCGTACTGCTGAGCGGATGCGTGATGCGGTGATGCGGATAAAGAATGTCTCATTGAGCTTCACGACGATATCGAGAATATCGTTTGTTTTGCCGTTCTCGTCCTCGCTCATGATGAGGGTCCGGTCACCCTCGGCGGTGTCGAAGCGATCGTCGCGAAATCTCTTCACGCGGCGCCGTGCTTCTTTGGCCCAGGCCTTGGCGTCCTCGCACAGCGTGAGACTAGGGCTAGCGCGCCGGAACACGATGGGCGAAGACCACATCTCACGGATAAAGATATTGTCGTCATCTTTGGACCACTCACTAGGCGGGCCAAGGTGAAAATGCTCACGGAGCCCTCTGATGTGGTCTTGATCCGGGTGGCTCAATAGAAAGGCATCGACGTACAAGCGGCCGGCGCTGTTCCGCTTGAGGCGCTTGCGCAGGTCGTCTGCTACGTCTGGAACTTCTTTCCCGTCGTCGTCCGCATCTGCGCGGATGTTGATATCGATGAGGATGGTTTGGCCGTTGTCCAAGCGTCATGTCCCCGTTCGATACGGGGAAGAAGGCAATTGATGATGACATTAGCACTCCTTCATCCAGGTCTATCCTGGAAGAGGCTGGGGCGCGCAAGGAAAGATCAAGCACTAACTGTTGTGTTTATCCGCACCGTTGGCACCATATCTAGTGGTCCGGCTTGCTGCGGTCAGAATTTGAGCTGTCTATTCAGCTTCTTGAGCTCTCGTTCAAGCTTGTCGATGCCCCGCTGTGCGGAGCGGAATCCGTCGCCTTGGACGGAAATCGGGCTCCTACAGCTGCACCGTATCGTGGTGCCTGGCCCCAGGCCCCGCAGGGTGCGGCGAGAAATCTTTCCGCAGTTTGGGCAGCTGATGTCGATATTTAGAGTGTTCACTGATGTGTTGGCCTCTGCGAAGAGCGCCGGCCCCCCGTCTGCTGCCGCGGGCCGGCGCATAAACCGCTGGAGTAGCTATGGACGTCGTTTGCTGCGGTTCCTGCGGTCAGGGGCCTGGGTGAGTGCCGAGGCGGCAACGCTCTTGACAGCCTTCGGGGTGTTCTTATTGGCCAGCAACTTGGCTGCCTTGGAGGCAACCTTTCGGGAGGTTCGCTCGTTTCGAGCCATGGTCTTATCTTCATAAGTGGTTGAAAAATGGACAGAAGACGTCGATTTTCATTGACTTCGTCTCTGCAATGAGTTACATTTTTGATCAATAAATATGTTTTGTAAACCTATAATGAAACTCAGTGAAAGAAAGAGAAAGCTGCGATGTTTGGAGAGCGGTTGCGGTTGGCGAGGAAGAAAGCAGGGTTGTCGCTGAGGGCGTTGGTCGAACAGCTAGAAGGCAGGGTGTCGGCGCAGGCGCTAGGCAAGTACGAACGTGGCCAGATGATGCCGAGTTCGGAGGTTTTGCTCGCGCTTTGCAAAGTGCTTGAAATATCCCCGGACTACTTGTTCAGTGACCGCGTACAAGCGCTCGCATCCGTGGAATTTCGCAAGCGAGCGCGGACTTCTGCGAAGGAGCGCTACCGTGTCGAAGCGCAGGTCATCGACCAGGTAGAGCGCTATCTGGCCGTTGAAGAGATCTTGGAGCTGCCCAGCCACGAGTGGCAGGAACCCTTCCCCGCGGTTCGTATTGAGAGCGAGGAAGAGGCGGAGGCGTTGGCCGAGGAGCTGCGCCGCGAGTGGGGCCTTGGGGAGGATCCACTCCCGAACATGACCGAACTCTTGGAGGAGCAAGGGCTCAAGGTACTGTTGTCAGATCTGCCCAATAATGTGTCTGGCCTCACTTGCCTAGTGCGGCGGGGCCAAGGGCATCTGCCGCTGCCAGTCGTTGTCGTGAACAAATCGCACTCTTTGGAGCGGCGCCGGTTGACTTTGGCTCATGAGCTAGGGCATCGGCTCCTGAGCGATGACTCGCCAGTCGATGAGGAGAAAGCGTGCCATCGGTTTGCCGCCGCTTTTCTGGTCAACAAAGATCACTTGATTCGCAAGATGGGACCGCATAGGAATGGCCTTAGCTACGAAGAGCTCCTGGGTCTGAAGCGCTATTTCCGGGTGAGCGCAGCTGCATTTCTGCTCCGCCTGCGTGATATCGGAGTCATTGACCAATCGACCATGACTTATGTCTTTCAGACGGTGGCCAGAAGCTGGCGACGGGAGGAGCCCGATCCCTTGGAGGTAAGAGGTGAGCACCACGAGCAACCAAAGCGGTTCGAGCGCCTTTGTTATCGAGCGCTTGCCGAGCACTACATTTCACTCAGCAAGGCGATTGAGCTATTGAAGAAACCGATAGTGGACATCGAAGAAGCGATCAAAGGACCTGACTCCGCGCAGGCGAATTATTGTCAGTGACACATCGTGCCTCATTGACCTGGAGAAGGTCGGGCTTCTCGATACGCTGTTCAACCTCCCCTGGACAGTCGTCATTCCCGACCTGTTGTTCGCGGATGAGCTTCAGACCTTCAGCGCTGAGCGTAAGGCACACCTCGTAAGGTTGGGAATGGAAGTGCGGGGCCTTGATGGCGCCCAGATGGGCGAGGTTTTCACTTACCGGGTTCGGTTCCCGAAGCTCTCCGTAAATGACTCGGCGGCTCTGGTCATGACGATGACGACCGATGACGCTGTGCTCCTGACCGGAGACGCTACGCTCAGAGACGTTGGGGAACAAGAAGCCGGTATTCCGGTTCGGGGCGTCATTTGGGCTACAGATCAGCTTGAAGAGCATGAGTTGACGACGAACGAGATGTTGCTGCATGCCTACACAAACTGGTTAGAGGATGATTTGGTTCGGCTATCGAGAGCGGAGCTTCTGAAGAGAATCCGGCGTCTTTCTCAGTAACTGGAGCCTGCCGGCGGAGCCCCCCACCTGAGTGCTATTGGGGGAGAAGTCTGAGTGAAGTGGGAAGTGGCGGATCTTCTGGGTGTGACCCAGGTGCGCGTATCACAGGTGGGGAAAGAGCTTTTAGCAATTGCGCGCGGTCATTTGGAGATGTATGCCGATCTGTCCTAGAACGCATGGTGTTCTTCTCAGGCCGAAGGCATAGCCTCTTGCTCGGAATGTGTGGCGACTTCGATTTTCCCTGTTCCCCCACTTTCAGCAAAGAATATCCCGTATCCATTCCACCCGTGTTCGGCTTTCGTTAGATGTAGGAGCTGGATACCTCCACCTCGAACTACCTGAGCTCTAGCCTGGCTTGGCTCGAACTCCTCCGTCCAGGATTCGCAGAAGTACGTATAGCGCAAAGTAACCTGTTCTAGGGTGGACCACTCCACTGTCGCCATATTGCTAAACGACCACGTCCGGACTGTTTGTGTGTCCAAGTAGTCAAATTTTATGCGAATAAGGCGCCATGTTTGGTCGATGGCCATACATACCTTGTGGATCTTCCGTTCGGCGCTGGGATCGGCATCGACCCAGACAGCTTTAACTAAGTACGTCCCAGACAGCTCTGGGGGGACGTGTGGCTCCGGTAAGCCCAAAAGTCGGTCGTCCTATCCACGTTTTCCACAGCCACTTGTCGAACAAGAAAAGAATGGCTACGAAAACAGACATTGGTGCCGGCATACTGATGATGAGTGCTCCCCGCGAACGCGGGGACAACCCGAACTCAACCGGATGTCCCACCCACGCAAAGCTAGTGGGTGAGACCTATAGGCGAATTATCCTCAAGCCGCCCGCGGTCGCTGCTCCGCTTGCACTTGCGTGCGGTGCATATGCCGCCTGACTGCCGGATCGAGCCGCTCGCGCCGGTGCAATACACAGCGGTTATCCCAGAGCATTACATCGCCTTTTTGCCAGCTCTGCGCCCAATGGACACCGCCGTTCTCCACATAGCTCCATATTTCATCCAGCAGAGCGTCACTCTCGTCATCCGGCAGACCGGTAATCCACGCATTGGGGCGCCGTCCGATGCAAAGCGCCTGCCGCCCACTGCCTGGATGGCGGATCACCATGGGATGGATGGCCCCCGGCCGCTCTTCGTTGGAGTAACTCTCCGCGTACCCGTGCCGCAGCTGACCCGATGAATTACGGGTAGCGTCGTGTTTACACGTGAGTCCGGCGATGCGCGCTTTCAGCTCTTCGGGCAACGCCTCGAAGGCCGTATAGAGGCTGTGGAATAAGGTTTCACCGCCCGTTTCAGGCACCTCGATGCCGTAGAGCAAACTGGCTTTGGGCGGCAGCTCGTTGTAGCTCATGTCCTGATGCCACACCAGTTCCGAGTTGCCGAGCGAGCCTTTGGCGCGGCCGTTCTCCACCACATTCGAGATAACAGCGATCTCAGGCTGCGATGGCACCGGCGGCTCGCCCGTGGCCGTGATGGGAGCGAGATCCAATACCCCGAACCGGGCAGAAAACGCCGCCAGTTGCGCATTGTCCAGCGTCTGGCTGCGAAAGCGCAGGACTTGGTGGTCGAGCCACGCCCCTTCGACCTTGGCGAAAGACGCATCGTCCAGGGGCTGGCGCAGATCAAGCCCTTCTATGTCCGCACCCAATACCGTGCCGGAGGCAACGATGTGTAAAGAGTCGGACGGGTCGGACATGATTCCTCCTCGGCGCTATACCGGCTGACGGGCATGTTATCACCCAAACGAACTGTGAAAGGTTAGCTTGTGCCGCTTCCAAGCGCTGCCCGATCTGAACGGTCTGCTACCGCTCATGGTTGCGTACTTCAGCAAAGCGCCTCGCGCGATTACTATTCTCTGCCTTTATAGCTTTGCAGTGCGGAGTACCTGCCCATGCACGATTTGGTCATCAAAAACGCAACGATTATCGATGGGTTAGGCAATCCGTCGCGGCACGGTCAACTGGCGGTCAAGGACGGGCGCATCGCGGACATCGGCGACGATGTAGGTGCCGGCCAGGAACGTGTAGACGCGCAAGGATTGGCGCTGTCTCCGGGGATCATCGATCTGCACACGCACTACGACGCTCATCTCACCTGGGATCCGTGGGCCACGCCATCGGTGGGTCTGGGCGTCTCCACCGTTGTGATAGGCAACTGCGGTTTTACCATCGCCCCGTGCCGCGCAGCGGATCGGGATCGCACGCTGCGCAACCTCACCCACGTAGAGGGCATGTCCTTGGATGCCCTGCGCCAAGGCGTGGACTGGAGCTTTGAGTCATATCCCGAATATCTGGATCTGCTGGCCAGCAAAGGCTCTGTGCCGAATGTTGCTTCGTTCGTCGGCCACTCCTCGGTGCGCACCTATGTCCTGGGCGACGAGGCTTCCGATCGAGCCGCCACCCCGGATGAGGTGGCCCGGATGAAGCAGATCGTGAAAGAAGCGCTGGCCGCCGGCGCGGTGGGTTTCGCCACTTCCACCCTAGAGCAACACAACGGCGAAGCGGGTATCCCGATGCCTTCACGGCTGGCCGATGAGCACGAGATGCGCGAACTGACCGGCGCCCTAGGCGAGGCGGGCCGCGGTGTGTTCATGTTGACCAAGGGCATGACCACGACTATCCCTTGGCTAGAAGACATCGCCGCCGCCAATGGCCGGCCGGTGATGATCGCCGCCATGTTCATCGATCCCAATGACCCGGAGCGGGTATTTCGCGAAATCGCAGAGATCAGCAACGCCCGCGGCCGGGGCCACGAGTTATGGGCGCAAGTTGGCTGTTTCCCGCTCGGCATGGAGTTCACCCTGCGCCATCCTTACCCGCTAGAAGCGTTCCTGGCCTGGCGCCCGGCCATTTTGGCCGAAGGCTCGAATGCTTTTATCAAGGTGTTAAGCGACCCTGAATTCCGCGCCGCTATCAAAGCGGAGGCTGCCACGGCAACGGTGCCGAACCGGTTTTCGTATCACACCTTCGAGACCCTCACCATTGTGGCAGTGGCTCAAGATCGTCACCGGGACTTGGCCGGCAAACGCATCGCCGATCTGGCAAGAGAGGCCTCCAAGGATCCGTTCGATTGGTTGTTGGATTTCGGTATCGATGGCGAGTTGGACGCGCTGCTCGACTGCAAACTCTTCAACACCGACGAGGACCGGGTCAAAGATCTGCTGCGCCACCCCAATGCAACCGTCGCTTTATCGGACGCGGGTGCGCATCTGTCATTCTTATGCGACGCCGGCTTCGGCCTGCATATGTTCGGCCATTGGTCCCGTGAGCGCGCCGATATTGCGCTGGAGCAGGCGGTGGCTTCAGTGACCTCCAGAGCCGCCGATGTCTACCGCATCAAAGATCGCGGACGGCTAGTCCCCGGCGCCCACGCCGATCTGTTGCTGTTCGATCCCGATACGGTGGGGCGCGGGCCTAAGCGCCACGTCAACGACTTACCGGGCGGCGGCACCCGGGTGGATACACCGGCTATCGGCGTTCACGGCGTCTGGGTTAACGGCACCCGGGTGGTGGATACCTCGGGTATTACCGGTGAGCACAAAGCGGGACAATTATTACGCCAGTTCGATAGCTAGCGCCGCGCTCGAAAATGCTGCCCGCCGCGCCACCGGTGGGCCGCTATCTGCACCGATGAAGGTGCTCTCTCCTCGAGTTTCTGGACTGCTACTTCTCTGGTCTCTTAATGCCTAGGCGATACATTCCTAGGCGATACCGTCGAATGGCCTGAGCCGACCCACCCGGCCATGCCTGCCACCGCGTCAAATACCTTGGTATATCCCATCTTCGAATGCAGCACGCGGCTCACCGCAGCGGAGCGCCCCCCGGAATGACAGATCAACACCACCGGCTGATCTGTGCCCGCCACGCTAGCTAAACGTTCAAGCCAACTTTTGAAATCGTAGTTCCCCTTGACATCGAAAAAAGTCATCAGGTAGGCCCCTTCGATAACGCCTGTGCGCTGCCATTCATCCGCCCGCCGAATGTCAATAACGCGAACACCGTTGGCAATGAGTTGCTCTAGCCCGGCGGTATCAATTTTCGTCACCTCCGCCCGGACCGGTACGGCGCCCAGCAAAGCAGTCAGCACAAAACCTAGACATTGCATTTTCACGTTGCATGCTCCCCCATCTATGCCAGCGCTATTGCCGTGCCGTTGCCACCTTCCCCACACCTTCGAAAGCGGCCTCTTGACCACCAAATCCGTATCACCAGGCCGGGGGCCTAATCGATGAACCGCAACCATCAATGAACCGCAACCGGTAAAACCGGACAAACCTGCCTCACCGAACAACAAAACGAGAATACTGGGACTGCTCTTAGGCGGTGAGGGCGGTGTGCGACAGTGAGGGGTTGGATAGTTCATCGCTGATGCGCCTTGGGTTTTTCTCAATCCCATAGTACTACCGCATAGTAGAGATAAACCACGGCGCCGTGGCGCACTTATAGAGGCGCCCGGACTTATTCGGGCACCTCTCTTTTCAAGCGCTCACCTGTTAGCCGAATAGATCCGCCGTAATCCCCGCGTACCAGCCATTGGCCTCATTGGCGGTAGCCGCCCGCGTTGTGTCATCTTCCGTTGTGTCATCTTCCCCGGTCTGGCTGATAAAACCACTGGTCTTGGCGATTTTCTCCTCCGTGGCTTCATAACTGGCCCCCACCTTAATGCCATGACCGGTCGCCACCAGGCTCCAGCAGGTATTGCGCAACCGCGGCTTGAACGCCTTGTTGTCCGTGAGTTCGGCAACGAGCGCATTGGCGCAGACTTTCGCTTGACTGTTGGCGGAAAAAGCAGACTTCGGCATGTCGCCCGGAATAATCGAATCGCCAACCACATGCACATTCGGCAACAGCTTGGACGCTAGATTATGGGCCTGCACCGGGCACCAACCCGACTGCGCCGCGGCGCCCGCGGAACGCGCGATCCACCCCGCCTGTTGTGGCGGGATCACATTAACGACATCGGCTCGGTGCGTCTCATCTTCCGTCACTACCGTCATATTCGTAACGTCCACCGCTTTGACTCCGCCGGTCAATTCTCCCGGCAACCATTCGATCATGCCCGGATAGAACCGCTCCCATGCTTCTTGAAACAAGGCTTGCTTGGAATGTTTGTCTTTCGGGTCGAGGATTAAAATCGTCGATTTCGGTTTATGATGCTTCAAATAGTGCGCGATCATTGACGCTCTCTCATACGGCCCCGGCGGACATCTAAACGGATTCGGTGGCGGCACGATCACAACGAGTCCACCGTCTTTCATATCCACGATTTGACGGCGCAGCAGCGCGGTAAAGTCCTGAGTCAGGTAATCATCAGCAACCAACAGGTTGTGGCGCGAGTTGGTGGTGACCTTGTAACGCTTCTTCGGGCATCCATGAATGCCGAGTTCACGCATCAATCGCGCAACGCGATTGCGCCCAACCCGACAGCCCTGCTCAAGCAGGTCATCGCGAATCTTCGACTACCATAGACGCCGTCCGACTCAGTGTGCGATTTTGCACCTTCAAACGCTCATTCTCGCATTGTCTGCGGCTCGGCCCTCGGCGGCGCCAGGGGGGTAGTAGCTGCCCGGGTCAATCGCCAACAGCCGGCACATCATGCGTACCGGGAATTGTTCCTGGCACGACTCGATGCACGCGTACTTCACTTGTCTTGACCCGCGCAGTACGCCGCCGCGCTTGTTAAAAAATCGCGTTCCTTCTTAACCTGATCCAGCTCACGGCGAAGTGCCATCAACTCCGCATCACGGGCATTATCCTGGCCGCCGAACGCGCTGGACCCATGGCGTTCCAGTGCATCCTTCCAGCGATGAAGTGCTACTAGTCGCGACACCTAAATCTGCCGCCGTGCCGACAATAGTTTGGCCAGGGCGCATCGCCAACTCAACCGCCTCGCGCTTGAACTCCGCTGAATACTGTCGTCGCTTCTTGTTTCCCATCACACACCTCTGGAGCCATTATGACTCCTCTTGTCAGGTGTTCACTTTTTCGGGGCAAAACCAGAGGACTCTGGCATCGTAGACCTAGGAAGTTCCGATGCGAAAGTCCCGATTCACTGAGTCCCAGATCGTGGCCATCCTCAAGGAGGCCGATACCGGTATGAAAGTGTCCGAGCTTGGCCATCAACGCAGCATTCCGGTTGCCACGTACTACACGTGGAAGTCGAAGTACGACGGCATGGATGCCTCGGATCTGAAGCGCGCCAAGGAGTTGGAGTCAGAGAACGCGGGGCTCAAGCGCATGTACGCGGAGTTGGCCTTCGAGAAGGCGCCGGTGAAAGATCTTTATCGCAAAAAAACTCTAGCGCCGGCCGGGAAGCGTGACGCAGCTCGGTTTCTTGCCGGCGAACACCAATTGTCTATCGTCAAGGCTTGTCGATGTGTCGGCTTGCAACGCCTGTCGTTCTATCGTGTCCCGCCGTGCTGCACGCTCCGTGATGCCGGGGTCATTGCCGCCTTGCCCAGTCTCGTTAAAGGGCGACCGAACCTAAGGATTTTGGAAGTGGCGCAAACTGCTCAAGCGGTAGGGCAAGACTTGAAATCACAAACGCAGTTATCGCGTGTATCGCCAGGTGGGGCTGCATCTGCGGCGTCCACGAAGAAACGTCTACCCAAACGGGTGGGAGTGCCGTTGTACGCGCCTGAGTTTCCCGAGCGAGTCCGCCCGCAAACTTCATGCCGGACACGCTGGCCGAGGGACGCCGGTTTCGCACCGGCAACGCAGAACGACCCCATGATTCCCTGGGCGATCGCACGCCCGCGGAAGTACGCCAATCAGCCAGAATCTCTACATCTCCGGTGTCTCGTTGACCGGGAAGCCTACGCCTCGGCTTGGGCTGTTACATGTGTTCTTTGACGCATCTAGGGCGATGATCCGACGGCCGCTGTAAGCGCTCTTCATGCTTGCATCCAAACGCGGATTGCTGGAGCACCGCGTGAGCTAACCGAAATCTTCTAACTGTCTACATGTACAACGCCGCTCTGTCTGAGGGCTCGGTTTTTTGATCGGTGCCCGTCGAAGCACGGGATCAGTTAGTGTAGGATCGATTGGCTAGATATTCATGGTGCAGTGCTTACTTGAAATCACCTCTGCCAACCAGGTTACGGCGTTCTCGGTCAACTCAAGTGGACTCGCATTGGCGTTCGGCAGTTAATGGATACTGCGGCAACGAGACTAGGTTGAGGTTCTATCGGGCCTATCTGATATGGCGCGATTAACCATACTGGAGCCCACGGAACTCTATTCTCAAGGGTCGCGACACACATTTTCGTTCGATGGATGGGACCAGGAAGCCATTAGTTGGCCGAAGAGTCGCGGCGAGAATCTCGGCCAAACGGGTGCTTTCAACCTTTTCTTGAGAGGTGGATTTAAACCGGAGATCACCTCCGTGGGCCACTTGTATCGATTGAGGTCTGATGACGTCGTAGTGGTCGATCTTCCCGCAGGTAACGCCCCGCTTCCGAACCAACTTCTTAGCGGGCTTTCTGAGTGCGCCGCGACGAAAGTCTACACGGGCTCACTTTCCGGAGCCACCTCCAGCGCATTGGGATTGCCAAAGTTTATCGAACGCACTCCGTCCAGCCCATACAATAGCTTCGGAGTGAGGCTCGATGGGTTTCCCACACCGATTCAGTCTGCGGATTGGGCGATATACGCGGCCCGCGAAACCCCTGCGCTTTCGCGTTATGGTCAGATTTTCGAGATAGCCGGTGACCGTCTCGACCCCGGTAAGGCCCTGTGCCGTCCTGTTGATGGCGCATCGCTCATCTATTGTCCTAATGACGGTACGCCGTTCGTCTTCCTAAATGGACACGTTCTTTCGGCCTTTCAGGCTTGGCTACAAGGTCAGGAAGACCTCACCCAGTGGCTAGGTTGGGCGCCTCGGCAGCATTGGCTCGAGCAATTTGCAGACGGGCTACTCTCAGAGTTCTCAAAAGCTATTGATTTATCGAAGTTCGCTTCGCTGAGTGTTGCTAGCGCCGCCGTGTGCTTTCGGCACGACAACGACGACAGTTGCGACGGAACTTTCGCGCAAGTACAAGATGAGGCGGGTGTCGAGGCCACATACGCTTTATTGCATGATGGGAATCTCGATGCCTGGAAGGCAATTCGCACGAAGTTTCCGCGTCACGAGTACGCGCTACACTTTACAACGATTGAACGCCGCTGGCGGCTCAACAAATACCTGCACTATGCGCTGTCCAAAACGCCGCTTAGGGGAGTTGTCGATCAGTACTCGTACGGGCGAGATGTCTATGGAAATGGTGGCTTGGTGGACCAGGTGTCAGTTGCACGCAATGCGGGCATTTCAGTAACGACGCTGCACCGACATTTCGCTTATCTTGCCTATCCGGAGTTCATTGATGCGCTCGATGGAGTTTACGAGTCGTTCGACGACGTCAGGGCAACGTCGAGTCTCTTTCGTGGAAACATTTATCGATGGGGCGCTAACGAGCTCGATGGCACTGTTTCATCGAGCGGGGCTTGGCCGGACGTTCAGTTTCCGTTCTGGCTACCATGGAAATTGGCACATGCCGGACGGCAGGGAAAGATGTTGGCCGGGTGGGAGTGCACCTTGTTGATGGAGCCAGAACCTGAGTTCCTGGCTCAGGTGCTTGCAACCAGATATGCGAGGCTGCCGCAAAAGTTCGTCATGGTGTGCTATCACCCGGCAAACACTGTGCAAAGCCCGTTCATAGATGGCGGCTCGATACCTTGGTTGAAGCAGGGAATCGATATAGCGCGACACGAGGGCTACGATTTCTACCGATATGACCGGTACATTGCTGAACTGAACAACGCGCTTGAAACTGGACAATAGCAGGACCGAGCCGATGTCCATCAGTACGATCGCGAAGAAAGCTGCGAGAGCATTCCTTCACACAGTTCCAATCCTTGCGCCGCTGAGAAGCTGGAAACACCGGCAGCTCAAGCGCCGTCATCTTGACCTACTACTTCGGCAAAAGATTACCCGACACAAATTAATAAAATGTGTTATAGTGATGCTATGAAAAAGACAGACGGTCGCTCACTGCCCCATTCCGCGCGAGAAGCCATCCGCAGGCACGCGGTTGCGCAAGTATTATCGGGTGAAAGCCCTGAAAAAGTAATTAAAGCCCTCGGATTTCATCGTTCTTGCATTGACGATTGCTTATCCAGGTATGAGCGAGGTGGTGAACAGGCGCTGTCCACCGGCAAGATCACGGGTCGCCCAAGAAAGTGTCCCGATGAATGTGCGGATCGCTTACGTGAACGGGTTAAAACGAATCCGTTGCAATTGGATTGTCACGATGCCCTGTGGACGCGCTCGATGATTCAGATATGACTGAAAGACAAATTTGGCATCGAAGTCAGCGAGCGTTCGGTGGGCAATAGCCTGTCTCGTTGGGGGATGAGTGCGCAGCGCCCTGGGTTTAAGGCATACGAGCAAGACCCTGCTCAGGTTAAGGTATGGTTAAAGGAAACTTGGCCTGAAGTACAACAAGAAGCGAAAAGGCGCCGAGCGCGGGTCTATTTTGGCGACGAATCGACGATCCGGTCGGATTATCATCGTGGTACTACTTGGGGAGTACGGGGTGATACGCCGGTTGTAGCGAAAACGGGTCGGCGCTTTAGCGTGAATAGGCTGTCAGCCGTTTCGCCGAAGGGTCACCTGCGTTTTATGGTGAGCGAATCACGGGTAACCGCAGGCGTTTTTATCGACTTTCCAAGGCGTTTGCTGCACAACGCCAAGCGATCGGTCTATTGGCTTGTTGATGGCCATCGAATTCATCGAGCCAAGAAAGTGCAAGAATTTGTCCGCACTAGCCAAGGTAAGCTCACGTTAGTATGGTTACCGCTGTATTCACCGGAACTCAATCCTGATGAGCTAGTATGGCATCACGTAAAAAGCCAACGGATTGGGCGGACAGTGGTGGCTACAAAGGAGCAACGGGTGGCCTTGGCTCGTTCGGTGTTGCACTCACTGCAACAGAATATGCAAATAATTAAACGGTTTTTCTATGAAAAGCATGTCAGATATATTCTGAATTGATGTCGGGTAATTTTTTTCCGAATTAGTAAATCGAACGATGCGGGACTTGTATCGAGAGCACGCGAGCGAATTCGAACTCAACGCGTTCGAGGAAGAGCAGCTCTTGCGGCTGAGAAAAGATGGGTGTGTAGTTCTCGACGGGTTTTTCAAGAATGAAGTAGATATAGTTCGCCAGCAATTCGAACGAGAATTGGTGGATGGTAGCCACATCGTTACCGGTAACCTAAGTACTTTTGACCACCAATATCGATGCACACTCACGGATACGCTCTACCACATTCCTGCGGCCGCGAGCTTGGTGTACCACGAGACGATTCTCAGGATTACGGCCGCGTATAAGTGTCAAATTCCGGTTTACTATGGTCGCGCATATCGAACGGACCCGATGCCGGAGCCTTCAGCGTCAAGCTTGATTCATCGTGACGCTCACGGTGACTTTACGATATTTGTGTTCCTTGAACCGGTTAGTCTGCACAATGGGGCTGGTGTTTATGTTCGGGGATCCCATGATTATTGCTGGAAGTCGAACATCCCGTATTCATGTGATGAAAAGCATGTTCGCGATGTATTCACCGATGCGAAAGACTGGCTCAGCTACGAAGGATCCGCAGGCACTGTTGTTATCGCGGACACAACGGGTTACCACAAAGGACCGGTGTGGCAGCGATTCGGAGACGCGCGCAACCGTTCGCGTGATGTACTTCATTGGGTTGCGTTGGGTGTTGAAGATAACGGACGGCGAGAAGGCCAGCGTACGACTGTGAGATTGAGGCCTGAAACAGTCGATAGCTTTGAATCGCTACAGCGGCATTTCTTGTCGGGTATAGAACTCGCTACTCAAGAACCATCATCTTGAATCTCAGATGACCCAAATCGCACTTGCCGCACTGACCGTTTTGCGGGGGCCAGTTCAGTTAGTCCGCTAGTTCAAAACGTCCTCTATGCCAGTAACTGCCTTTGAAGCTGCCCTGGAATATCGACGCTAATGCTTTTGCGATTTGATTTGCTCTTGCGGGGACGGAGTGCGTCTTAAGTACGTGTGATCTGCCTGCATCCGCGAGTGCTTGCGCTTCTCCTATATTGGCTTCGAGCCACGCATTTGCATCGAGGATATCCCGGGCGTCGCATGCACAGGCATTGACTCCAGATCGAAAGCCGAGCGCACTGAAGCCAGTCGTCTTTTCGCATACTAACGTGCACCCGTTCGCGGGAAGCTCGAAGTATTTGCGTATCGGCCAGCGCAGCACACTCCCGCACGTGAAACTATGCTTTGAACGGCGAAGTGCCTTTTGAAAGCATTTGCGCATTAGCCCGATAGACCAATAGTGGGCATAGACGTTGACGCCGAGGCGCGTCAAGATCGTATGGGCATGTCGGAGCCAGTCACCAGAACGTGGTATCCCTTGACCGTCAACAAGATCTCTAACCACGATTCGTGCATCGTAGTCTGCGCCTAGCACACTCCATGCTATTGGGCGTTTTGTTAGCGGAATATCCGAGCCCTCGGTAGGATGTACAAAGTGGGGGCAAGATATGACTCTATGTCGGTTTCGCTTTAAGAAATCCAGATAGTTGTCATTCGAATGGGCGACGATCGAGGCGTTGACACCTCCAGGCAGCGTCGCCGTATCTGCGAACGCTTCCCGGGGCAAAATGAGCTCCTCGCCCCAGGTGACAAAGAAGTCAGCGATGCCCTCCATCGCGTCTATGCGTTCAGGCGGAAAATTGTAGTAGTCAGACTGCATGAGCGTCAGAAGGCGTAGTCCGCGGTAGCGTTCCAAAAAGTGCTTATAGTCGAGACCAATACGCAATAGATTTCGGTCAAATCGGCATGCGTGGATAACGAACCTCAGTGGCTCGCCACGTCCAAGCTTAGAGAAATCTTGGATCGAGTATTCGTCTGCAATTACAACATCAAACGGTCCATTAGCTTCTATGAATGCTTCGATTCCTCGACTAACTATCTGCAGCGGTTGGTAACCCGGCCCGAAGCAGGTCAGGACGCCGAGTTCGGCAAAGACATCGACCAGTAGTTCACGGGTTGGATTCATTGACATGACGTCGAAACTTAAGTACAGGACTCGGGGTTTGTTCAAAGCATTTACCTTATCGCGTGTCTTGAATGTCAGCCCTGTGATTGATTCTTTGATGTGATCGAGCCCATTGCATCGAGTGGAAAGCAGAATTTGCTGTAGAAACTCTCAGGCACCCGACCGATTTTGGTGAGCAGATAGAAGAGTGGACGCAGAGATTCGAACGTGCGTTTGATTGCCAACCGTAGCGTTATCTCCCGTCCTAAACGAGTGTTCTTCGATAAGATGCTTGATTCCGTATCGCTCGGCGGCTAGGTAAAGCGTGATAATGAAGCCAATGTCAGTTGGGGCTTCGATATCAGCCACGTATGTTGGGCACTTCTGCATCAAAGACACAACGCGAGCATACTTGGTTGTTATTGCGCTCTTGCACGGGATTCAGGCTGTTCTTCATAGTTAGTGCTATCTATGCGAGTGTACTTAGGGGATTCTATGCTAAAGGGCACCTTTAAAAATGCACTTTTTCTGCGATTGCGGCGTCAGCTCCGTGCTCCAATCCTCAGGTATCACCTATACACTGCGGTTGTGCGCGCGGTGCTTCCTTGCACTCACGAAACAATGACTATTTTTAGAGGCGCCCTAAAGCCGATTCTTATCGCAGCTCTGGCGCAGGTACTCTTAATGACGGCTTGCCGCTGCTCAGTAGTCCAGCTCAAGTCAGGATGGCGGCCAAGCCTTCTTCGGAAGGTTGCGCCCCGATGCCTCATTCGGCCAGTGAATCGAAGGCGAAGTAGAGGTCACAAGCGCCGGCCCGAAGCGGGGCTATTGTATCGATTTGAATGCATATTCGCATTGGTTAAGAGATGGCGGATGCTAGCGTGTGACAGTATGTCGCGGCGCGTCCGAGCGCCCCTGAAGAGCCTGCCGTGCCTCGCCTGCGGTTTCTCAAGAACCTACCTTGCGCGAGTTAACCGCCACCTCTCCCGTCTGCATACTCCAAAGGGTGTCGAAGCGGCCACCGGAACTCTTCAGAGCATCGAAAGTTCCTGATTCCACGATGAGCCCTTTGTCAAAAACCAATACATGATCTGCTGAGCGAAGAGTGGACAGCCGGTGGGCTACCATTACGATCGTGACTTGCCCTCGCAGCGCTTCAATCGCCGCCAATACTTGTTGCTCGGAGGCTGAATCGAGAGCACTGGTCGCTTCATCAAGGACGAGGAGACGTTTGTTGCCAAGAATTGCCCGGGTTAGGCCCAGACGCTGCCGCTGTCCACCGGACATCTTTATGTTTCGCCCACCGATTACGGTTTCGTACCCGTCAGGTAGGTCCGTAATGAAATCATGTGCACCTGTGAGGCGTGCGGCGCATTCGATGTCATCCGCCTGCGCCGGTAAAGAACCCCACGCGATATTCTGAGCCACTGTACCCGCGATCAGGAGTGTGTCTTGGGCGACGAAACCGATTTGGCGGCGCCACGCTCTATGTTCAAGAGCAGTCACTGGTATGCCGTCTATGTTAACGCTGCCGCTGTTCGGCTTGATTAATCCGACCACAGCATCAATGAAAGTGGATTTTCCGGCACCGGACGCCCCAGTGATACCCACGATACTCCCAGGCGCTATAGTTGCTGAAACGCCTCTCACTGCGCTCCGGCCTGCATAGTCTATAGATAGATCCCGGACTTCAATGCCTACCGCTCCAAGGGGGGATGGAGGGGTTCCTGTATCGTAGGCTTCGACTGCGGCATCGGCCTCGGACAATAGCTTCTGCGTCGCTGTCAAAGCAGGCGCTGATACTGCAAATGCCTGTTTAAGGTGCTGTAGAGTTGTGATCTGGACGTAGAGCCTCATGAACACATAGATCGATACCATTACGGCGCCCGGCGCAGTGCTAGTGAATTCGAGCGCCAGCCAAACCCCAAAACCGAGTGCAATGTAGCCGGTTGACATGTAGATGAATGTAATAACAGAGGGAAGAATGCGGGCCATTGCATCGGTCTCTCGATAGGCATCGACTGAGTCATCAAACAGCGATGATGCGGCCGCTTCTGTTGCCGTGGACTTGACCAATTTAGAGTTCGACAAAAAGTCAATTGTGTGATGCAGAAGGCGCGAAGATACATGCGTTACATGCTTGCCTACTCGATTACTGTGACGGCTAATCGGGCGTGTTGCGGTGTAGACGATGGTGCTGAAGAGCAGCAGAAAGACCACCATCTCCCAGGCTGCAGCAAGCGATATTATCGCGTAGACGCCGATGAAGAGGCTCGCATTCAGGCATTGCAACGCTACGCTTAATGCAGCACATATGCGATTGACATCATTCACTATTGCGTTAGCTTGTGCGCTGGCGTCGGATTGCTGTAGGTAGGTCCACTGCGCGTTAATCACGGTATGGAAAAGGCGTTTGCGCCATGTCGCGGAAACCAGCGTAGTGCAATAAGTCTCAAACCAGGAACGCAAAAACGTTACGCTGACTTGCAACACGAGTACCGTTACGACTAAAGCCATTAATGGTCCAATCTCCCGACTGATTCCCATACCGTCAACGACAGCATTTATCGTACGTGTAAGTGGGGAAGAGGCCTCACCATCCAGACCAAAACTCGACAGCAGCGGCAGCAGCAAGCTGAGTCCCAATCCCTCAAGGGTGGAAGCGGCCACCATCAGCGTTATGAGTGTAGCGAGTCGCCACCCGAGGATGTGGTGGGCGTCCTTAAGTACGCGACCTAACACAAAGGCGGCTCCGGTTCACGTAGCCTAGCCACGATGGAGATTAGGCCAGCTGGCCGGTGTTCAGTGGTGGGCACCTCTAAAAATAGTAATTTTTTCGCGAGTGCAAGGAAGCACCGCGCGCAGAACCGCAGTGTATAGGTGATACCTGAGGATTCGAGCACGGCGCTGACGCCGCAATCGCGGAAAAAGTGCATTTTTAGAGGCGCACTGGTGTCAGTGTTGCGCATATTGGTCAAGATACTGTTTGATTATTGCGGCCATGCGCTGAGATGCTTTCCCATCACCAAAAGGCGTAGTCGCATCCCCCGCAGGCTTCTCGCTGCGCGCGACTGCATCACGCAGGCTGGATGGACGTGTCCCTATTAGCTGGTTCCAGCCACCTACTAGAGTTTCAGTCCATTCAGTTTCATCCCTAAGTGTTAGGCACGGCGTTGCCAGCGTAAAAGCTTCCTTCTGAACGCCGCCGGAATCGGTAATGACGATTGCGGCACGTTTTTGTGCCTGTATAAATGATAGATAAGGTAGTGGGGCTACACAGAGCATCCCTTGTGTGTTCTCAAGAGTTTCGAGTAAGCCGAGCGCTTTGAGCCGCGCACGGGTTCTAGGATGAATGGGAAAGAGTACGTCTAGATTTCGTGACAAGTCGATTACCTGCTCAACCAAATAGGACAAAGTGTCTACATTATCAGTGCTATCTGCTCGATGGAGCGTGAGCAGAGCGAATTGATGACGTCTCAGACGGCCGGCCCACTCCGGTTCACTGCCTCGACCTTCTGCGTCCACAATCGCGTCGACCATGACATCTCCAACGTTCGCCACCATTCTTTGAGAATTCGGCCTGAGCGTTCGACACTCGTCCATGCTTGCACAATGCGTTGCTGCACCTTGGGGGGCGAGGCCTTCGTTCATAAGGTTGATAACTGCATTTGCAGTAGGGCACAGGAGCAGTGTCGATATATGGTCCGTCACGCGTCGATTGACTTCTTCTGGCATGTCGAGTCTGAAGCTACGCAGTCCGGCTTCAATGTGTGCGACGGGGATCCCATGCTTTACAGCTGCCAACGCCGCAGCCATTGTGGAGTTTGTATCGCCGTACACAAGCACCAGCTTCGGCTTTGTGTCTTGCAGGATTCTCTCAGCGCCGCACATGATCCGCGCTGTCATCTGAGCGTGAGTACCGCTACCAACACCGAGATTCAGAGCCGGGCTGGGCAGTGTGAGTTCCCGATAGAAAGCCCCGGCCATATTGTCGTCGTAGTGTTGGCCCGTATCGATCAGTAGCTCGTCGATGCCAGCTTCCTTCAGTGCCATGCTCATGGGGGCAGCCTTGATGAACTGCGGGCGGGCGCCCACAAATGTTGCGAGAGCGCTCACTATCCTTGTCTCACCAACTGATGATAGAGAGCGAGTTCGCGTTTTACCGCGCTATCGTATGCATAGTTTCCAACGTATGCCTTCTCCAACTGACAGCCAAGGCGACAGGCCATATCGGGTTCTGAAACCATCCGCCAGATAGCTGTACGCCATGCCATCGGATCGGTGGGCTCCACAACTAGACCCGATATGTCATTCTTGACCATCTCACTGTGCCATTCGACGTTACTGGTGACTACCGGTTTACCAAGACTTGCTGCTTCAAGCAAAACGAAGCCGGACATTGGAATTAGAACGATTTCTGCGCGGCGTAACAGGGCGTGCACGACGTTGGCGCTCTGCCAACCTAAGAATCTGACGTTGTCTATTTTGGCAAATCGTCTCTCCCCTTCCTCACGTAGGGGACCATCGCCACAGAAGCAAAATTCGTGCTCAGGTAATGACGTTGCGAGCTCGCCAAGGACGTTAAAGAGGATGTCCGAGAACTTGTAGCGGTTGATGAATCCGACGATAGGGACGATGCGAGTTCCTGCGCTAAATCCAAGTGCAGTTATCGTGCTGTCATCCGAATCGCACGATTTCGGGAGCGGACGGCTCAGCCAAGATATCTCGTTGCAACGCCGGGCTGCCGCCCGAGTTCCGATAATATCTGCTACGTATCTAGTGGTGAATAGATTTGGACAGATGATGGCGGTCGCCAGCATCAATACCAACCACTCCATACCATAGGAGATAATGCGGCTTTTGTAGTGGTACGTACCGGTACGCTCCTGGACGATACGATTGTCGCCCCCAAGAGAAACCACAAATGGAATTGCGCTAAGGCGTGCGGCTACGGCCCCAATCAGGCTGCCAAGGTACGGAAGGCGTCCTCGGACAATATTGATTCGAGATTCCTTAATCCGTTGCCGCGCCAACAGCACGGCTCTAAAGAAACGCCGAATGCTGAGCCAGCCTGCTGGGTGAAGCTGTAGCTCAATCTTATGTTCGCTCAAACGGCCGGCCAGCTCCAGATCTTCCTTATGCGGCGTGAAATGCAACACGACATCATATTGGCCCTCGGGATTGTAGATATCGCCAATAGCGCTGAGAACGCCTTTTCGCTCCAACTCCTTCAGGCTCGAATCCATGAAATTTGCGACCCGCAACATAATTCTAAGATGCGGCCCACACCCAAGATGCGATTCGAGAGCTGACGCCGCAATCGCGGAAAAGTGCATTTTTAGAGGTGCCCCCGCACGGTCTCGATTGGCTAGCCGGTATTGTCGCCGGCATGTTGGGTATGGTTCGCTGACGGGAGCTGGTGTACTTGGTAACGATTTCCTCGAAATAAGATCGTGCTTTCATCAAGGTTCAGTATTTGCGCCGTTGCGTAGTGGGTGTCCAGCAGTAGCCTGTTGACACCATCTTCCACGTAGTAGTGCAGTGGCTTTCGCAGCACGGGAAAAAAGTCTTCTAGGCGTTCATCAAAGACATCGGAGTGTGTGCCCCAATACACGGGCCGGCGCGTCCGGTAGGCAATCAAATCGCCAAGTTGCACCGGGAGTGCCATGATCCGGGCATCCTTGTCTCTACGTAGCATGGCGATTGCAGCGCACAGATCGGGATCGTTTGCGGTGTTTATGGGGTGACGCCTGGAGGCCATCGCTAATAGTAGGTACTGGCGTACAGTCAAGACTAGCGCACAGGCTATGGCAGCCCAGGTAATCACAGGCGTATCTGGTCCTATATGTATACCTGTCAGCAATAGTGATGGCAGGACCGCAAACTTGAAATACTGTCTCCCTAACCCGATTGCACGAAGCCAATGAATGAAGTGCACCGCGAATCCAAGTATATAGGCCGAGGCGATCCAACTGGCCAGGAATAGCGAGAAATTGAAATCAGACCCGGTGCTTGTAGCAACAATTACCACGCTAGGGATGACAAAGTAGTTATGATGGAATGCGTCCTTCGTGAAACGCAAGGCCGCATTGGCCGAAGCGTCTGCATAGTAGTGCTCATGGGTCTGCGCATCGCCGTAAATGGGAGATTGTCGCACGGCGTGAGCCCCCAGAAGTGGCCAGTTCCGGAACCAAAAGCGTACGATCACCCAGTGTCCGTACACAATACGCCAGGTTCCCCGTGGCCAGATTATGAAGGCTATTCCATAGCTGGCAAGGAGCAAGGCCACCCAGTACCAATCGCCGGTCACCGTGGAAAGTATCGGCATCGTTGCCCAAAGCATTTGCATCGAAAGCTTATGGCAGAAAACTAGAACAACGCCGAGCGTGATGCAGACTGCCTGCCAGCTTGAGCTATCTATGCCTAGGTACGCACTCAGTAGGAAGATATTGATCATCAACAAGCCGAGTGGCCGCGTGTTTAACGTCATGAATTCGGAGATATTTGCGGCTGTCAAGGCATAGAGCATGATGGCGGCTGCCGCCGTGGCCCAATGCGCACCAGTTAGCAATGCAGCTGCGCCCAAGGCGGCTGCCGAACCCAGGTCCAGTATGTGGTTAAGCAACCAGTAATAGCGCTTTAGCCATTGCGCTGGCAAGAGCGCACATAATATGAGAAAGCCAGGTGGGTACGCTTGTTCTTCCCCTTCAAGCATGTATAGTCGCGGAATTCGGATCGGCAAGCGTCGCTGGGCGCGAAGAAACTCTGCGCTCAGAAGAATGTAGAAAGCATCGCAACCTTGCCAGCGGCTAGGCCAAATAGGCCATAACCGCAGAACTAGAAAAACAGCAAACGCAGTGGCGATTACGACTACTGGCAGGGTGAACATGGAGAATAGGTCAACTCGGGTTACTTCTGATGGCCAAGCTCTGATTTAGCTATTCCCGCAGCCTTATCAACGTATCTCAGCTTTGGGAGGCCGCGAGAGTCGCCCGGAGACTGCCTCGTCTGCAGCCTGAGCGACCGCCAGAGACTTCTCCTCGCTGGCCGTGTGATGAACCACCGAAAATGATGCTGGCTGCCGCTTGACTAGCGTCGGCATTCCATAACCGGAGCACAGTCGGCATAGGTCGATACTGCCCTGGTCCGTCAATATTCGACGCCTGAATTCTCGCGCACGGGCGCCGTTGAACACGCGCATTAGTCCTTCTTCGAACACGTTTCCGAGTACGTGTAAGCCATTGGGATCGCGGCAGCACGGAACGGCATCACCATTCCAGTTGACCTGAATGGAATTCCAGATCCAGACGCAGTCATTGTCGGGAACGACCTTCGGTTTCAATATGCCCTGCTCAAAGGCGGCCTCATCGTAATACCAGTACTTCCGATCCTTAGGCAGATAAGCGTATCCCTCTAGCATGTTTCGTACACAAGGATCGACGACATTTGCAATATCAACGCCAATCTCTTCTGCCCAGCGCAGAAATTCCGGGACTTCATGCTCGTTGTGGCGCATAACAATGAAACCCACTTCGATCTGTAGGTTCGACTCCGGACGCTTGCGCCGTTCTTCGATGAGTTCATATAGATTCTTGTGCGCCTTCTCCAAACTGCTCGCTACGCGATATCTCCGGTGACTTGCTTCGGTCATGCCACCGAGTTGAAAACTCAGTTTGTTGATAGCCGAATAAATGACGCCCTTGGCATCGACAAAATCACCATTAGTGCATGTTTCTACGTAGATGCCGCGCTCGCGTGCGTAGCGGATCATGTCGTATGCATGCTTGTTCAGAAATGGCTCTCCCATGAAGTAGTACATGAGCGAGTTGGTCGTGCCACAGATGTCATCTACGAACTGCTCGTAAGCTTGCTTGTCGAGGAGTCCTTTGCGTCTGTGCATCTCGTCTTTGCCGGTTTCGCACACTGGACAGCGCGCGTTGCATGCGTTGGTCGGCTCGATGGACACGTGCACCGGTGCCATCAATGGACCGACGCGGCGCATTTGCGCCAAGCCGGTGTTCCAGACAAATGACGGCCAACCGCGTGGGTTGGCTCGGGCAAGGCGATAGATTGTCCGGGTCTTGGTCCACACGCTCATAGAGAACTGTCTCCACTCAAAGCTTGACCGCTCACTAGCGCGGCCATTTGTGATGTACCGCGAGCACGCGGCTCAACAACTCGGCGAATGCGTCTTCGAGTTCAGCCCTCGACGCAATCTGTTGCAGTTCCAATCTATCGACTAAGGCATCTTCACCACTGCGACGCTTGATATGCACCCGCAGTTCTCCGGAAAGCATGCCATCCGAGTTTGTGCAGGTAGCGTCCGTTGCGGTGATGACAGGGGCCTCGCGCGCACCGAATCGATCCTGATTGATCCGGCCCAGGATCTCCGCCAGCGCTTCGTTCAAGTCAGCCATAACGCTGCTCACCCTCACGCATCAGGAAAGTACGCTGACCGCTGTCGAAGTGCAGCACGGGTTCGTCTCCGTCCATCTCTACCTTGCCGAGTTGGCGCGCAGGGCTGCCCCCAACGACGGTGCCGTCCGGCACATCACAGTTGACCACGCTATTCGCAGCGACTACGCAGCGGGTTCCAATGGTGGTGCCCGCAGCGATGATGCTCTGAGGCCCCAAGTAGGTGCAGTTGCCAATAGCGACCGGCGCGGTCCGTGGACCGAGCCGTCCTGCGGACAAAGCCCAGCCGATGGTGTCGTGTGTATAGATATGTACTGCGACGGCGACTGAACAGAAAGCGCCGATGGATAGCGCACCACCCGAACCATCGAGCACTACGTATGGTCCGACCCAGGTTTGCTCGCCGACGTTCACGTCGCCGAAGACGATGGCACTGTTGTAGATGCTAGCGCCTTCGTCAAAGCCTAACCGTTGCGCGCGTTCCCAGCGGTCCATCATTGCGTCTTGCAACGGCAGACTTCGCTGAAAGTGCTCACGCAGCTCCGCGTCACGTTCCGCGTAGGCTTGTCGTAGCTGCTCCGAGATACTGGATTCACTCGAGTTCATATTCGCCACCGACCGGACCTTACCCACGCCGCTGTTGACCACGGCGATCATCATAGTGTCGCCATCACGACCGCAGGTCGATCACCCGGGTTGACTCCGGCACCAGCGATAAACACGTCGAGCCACTCCTCGACGTTCAGTAGTGACCAGATTAGCAGACGACGGTTTTCCTGACCGCTGAGATGATCGCCAACCAGTCTTTGCACTGTTTTCCTGTCCAGGTACTCGAAAATCGCCGCGTCCTCGCCCATGAGGCGCTCACGTACATAAGCAATGCTCTCGCCTTTGAACCAACTGGCATCGGGGGCGGAGAAACCTTGCTTTATGTCTTCCGCGACATCGCCGGGTACGTATCGACGCATGGCGTCGCGCAACACGAGTTTTCCATCGCGGGTTTTCTCGAAGTAGCGCTGCGTCTTGGGCCCCGGCTCGTTCTCATTCAAAGATACGACCTCGTCGAGATTGCCAAGCTTGGTCTCGACTGGCAGGGACATGGCGAAATCGACCAGATCATTGTCCAGGAACGGCACGCGGGTCTCGATTCCGTGGGCCATGCCAAGTTTGTCTTCAACTAATAGGAGGCCGGGCAGGAAGGTGCGTGCTTCGAAGTAGAGTGAATGGTTGACGTAAGCCTGCGGTGAATCAAGCTCTGCGGCATGCGACTGAAACACATTGGCGAAGATGCTTCGCAGGTCCACGTTCGCCCCAAGCGAGCCCAAAGGGGACAGGAGGTCCGGCATGATGGACGGCGGCACCATGCGCTTCCAGTAATCGAAATACTTGTCTACATAGTGCTCAAAGTCGTCATTGACTACAGCCCTGTAGTAGCGCCACGGGTAACCGCCAAACATCTCGTCACCACCTGCCCCTGCCATGACCACCTTGCAAAAGCGGCTGGCCAGTTTCGCGGCATAGAAGTTTGGATAACTTTGCCCGACGCGTGGCTCCTCCAGATGCCAAACCAGTGGACGCATCGACCGTTGCATGTCACCGGCTTTCAGGACCATCTCGTACTGCTCGGTGCCAAATACATAGGACATGTATTCAGCCTTCGAGCGCTCGTCGAACGCAACTTCAAGACCCGAAGCTGAGCGCAGGTCAAAACCAACCGTGAACGTCTTCAGATTCGGTAGCGCCTTTGCTGCGACCGCCGCGATCGAACCCGAGTCGATGCCGCCAGATAGAAAGCTGCCGATTTCCACGTCGCTCACAAGTTGGCGTTCGACGGCTTGCACGACGAGTCGGTCAAGTTCTTCCACATATTCGCGCCTGTCCCCGACGACGGCTGGTTGCCGAAACCTGTAGTCCCAATAACGTACCGCGGCATCTCGCTCGCGCTTTTGGTCCAAAAGATCGACCCACTGATAGTGGCCGGCAGGAAACACCTCCACGCCATCGAATAACGTGCGCGACGTGAAATAGTTCTGAAACGTGAAATATTCAACCAGTGCCTCGCGATCGAGCGTGCACCGGAACTCAGGATGGGCGAAGAAGGCCTTGACCTCGGACGCGAATAACAGACTGCTGCCACGTTCACATACATATAGAGGCTTGATGCCATAGCGGTCGCGAGCAAGGAACAGGCGGCTCGCGTACATATCCCAGATGGCGAAGGCGAACATGCCGTTCAGGCGTTCTACGACATCTGCACCCCATGTTACGAACCCGTGCAGCAGTACTTCCGTGTCTGAATTCGAGACGAAGCGGTGACCCGAGGCTTGTAGCTGTGCCCGTAGTTCCTGGTAGTTGTAGACTGCACCGTTGTAGACCACTACATACCGGCCGTCCGCGCTCATCATTGGCTGATGCCCGGCCGTAGTTACATCGATAATCGACAGCCGGCGATGTCCCAGCGCCAGGCATCGGTCTGTATATACGCCCTCATCGTCGGGACCTCGATGCGCGATCATCGTGGCCATCGCGCGCGCAACAGTCGCCGACGCCGGGCGTCCATCGCGATTCAGATAACCGGCAAGGCCGCACACCGTATATGCGCTCAGCTGCTGCGCTTTCGCGCCACGACCGTGATGCCGGCGTCTTCAACGCGCTCACGTTCAATATCGAGGCCGGCTTCGGCGCACCAGGCACGCACCTCATCAATACTCTGGCGATGGGCGTTACGGGGAGCGTACCAATCGAAGTTGATGTGGTTCATCTCATCGAGCGTCATGTCCGGGCGATAGAAGGCCTTGAACACATGCCAATAGAAGAGGCGCTGAACACTGATTCGCCCTGCTGGAATCTGCAGCAAGTCGATTGATTCGGGAATTTCGACTTCAACATCAAGCTCACCAAGAGCCTGCCCCAACTGGGATAACGGTTCCAGCGCTGCCCAGGCTTCATCGGGTGGCACGTCCTGCAACCGGTCGCGGATGTAGTCGTCTGTGAACTCCCGTATCGGGCCCTTGCGCCTATACACGTAGAACATGAAACTTCCACCTGGCCGGATTTTGCGTGCAAGTGCCGTGAGCGCCGCCTGGGTCGAATCCGTGTGATGCATTACACCCTCGGAGAAAACCGCATCCACACTTGCGTCCGGAATGGGTAGTTGGGTGATGTCGGCCTGCATGAAGGCAGCGCCATCCAGGCCTCGTTCGGCGAAACGAGTCCTCGCAACATCAACTGCATCTGAGACGTCTACACCGAGATAACATACGTTTTCGAGCGTGTCGCCGAAGAGTTCGAGCGCGGAATAACCCGCGCCACAACCTGCGTCCAGCACGATTGCCCGCCGGCTCGACGGTTCAAGGAAGGCGTAAGTACGGGGCTCGCCGTAGCGCCGCTCCAACCACTCGCGCATGCGCGCGCGGCCCCCTGCCGACTCGTAGGTGTCTCGCTTCTGCCACTTGAATCCAAAAGTCCGTTCGGTCTGTGCCTGAGTCTCGGAACCTTCGGTCTCGGTGCGCACTATGCCATCCCGGAGCTGTAAGCCGAGGGCTTGCAGTCTCTTGTCACGGGAAGCTGGATCGGTCGCATCAAGCAGATCCCAGAACCAGTCAGGTTGCGTGTCAGAGTCGTTGCAGGGCATCGACGACATACGCGTAATCTTCCTCGACCATACGGTTATGCAGCGGGATAGCGAGTGAATTCTGCTCGCAGGCAAGTGCGCCCGGGTAATCTTGTGGCTCGAGCCCGAACCGGTCGGCGTAGTAGCCGAGTGCATGTACGGCATGAGTACCTGGGCGTGTGGCAATGCCACGTGCCTGCAACTGCTCCATGAGCGCGTTTCTTTTTGCTGGAGCGGTCTGCGGGTCGATCCAGGTCACGAATGACTGCCAGGCATGGCGTCCGTCTTCGGGTTCTGAAGGCGGGCGCAGCCAAGCGACATTTTGCAGGGCTTCGCGGTACCATTTGGCCCAGGCCGCACGCTCGTCCACGAATGCTTCGAGCTTCTCCAATTGGACTAACCCGACTGCGCCTTGCAGATCGGTCATCCTATAGTTGTAACCAAGCAGATTGAATTCCGGAAGCAGATAGGGGCGGGGGCCTCGATGGCGCTGCTCTTCGCTGATAGAGGCGCCGTGATTGCGAAGTTGATCGGCCCTTTGCCCAATCTCGGATTGGTTGGTCGTCAACATGCCACCTTCGCCTGTAGTGATGGACTTTCGGGGATGAAAGCTGAACGCTGCAGCGTCACCTAGTCCCCCCGCGCGCCGGCCACGGTACTCGGCGCCGGCGGCGCAAGCTGCATCCTCGACAATAGCCACGCTGTCTGGCAGTGCCGCGCGCAACCCGTCAATGTCGGCGCACAGGCCAAATAGATGCACGGCAATAACAGCACGTGTACGCGGCGTCACGCGCGCCGCGGCATCAGCCACATCGATGTTGAATGTGAGCGGATCAACATCGGCAAGTACCGGGGTTGCGCCGCAATAAAGAACCACGTTGGCGGTCGCAACCCAGGTGAAGGCCGGCACGATGACTTCGTCGCCTGGGCCTACACCGAGTGCCGCCAGGGCGAGATGCAATGCAGTCGTGCAACTGGTCGTGGCCAGCGCATAGTCAACCGTATGCGCCGCAGCGAAGGATTGTTCGAATGCGGCGACTTTAGGACCCTGGGTCAGCCAGCCGCTCATTATCGGCTCGCGCACTGCCTCCCATTCGTGTGCGCCTGTGCTCGGAAGCGCGATCGAGATGCGTCTGTAGGGCAAGTGGCTCATGTGGCCTCCATTAATGGCTGCGCGCACGTCTAATGGCTGCGCGCACGTCTAATGGCTGCGCGCACGTCGTGCATCGACCGCCGCCTGGTGAGACGCACGCCACTCGATCAGGTCGCGCAGCCCTTCTTCGAGGCCGATGTTGGCGTCAAAGCCGATTTCAGCGCTGGCGAGCTTCGGACAGCCAATACGATTGCGCACCAGCGTTGCTTGACTACGGGGCTGGTACTGGATGGGCCGGTTGCAGCCGGTCAGCGCAATGAGCTTCTCGGCAAGTTCCTGCAACGACGTCCGCTTGCCCGTGCCAACGTTGTAGTATCGCGCCACGGCATCGGTACGCATTGCGCAGACGTTGGCCGCGCCACAATCGCGAACCGAAATGAAATCGAACGCTTCGCTACCGTCCCCTAGTATGGTTGGGCCCTCGCCGCGCTCGATAGCATCGAGCATCTTCATAATTACCGCGATGTAAGCACCTTGATAGTCCTGCCTGGGTCCATAGACATTCATGTACCGCAGACCGACGAACGGCAGTCCATAGCGGTAGTGGAACGCGGTAGCCATGGCTTCGCCACATATCTTCGTGGCGCCGTAGAAGTTTTTATTGTTGAAAGAGTGCTCTTCCGTCATCGGTTCCGCCAGCGCGTCACCATAAACGGACGCCGACGACGAGTAGACGAGGCGTGAAACGCCGTTCTTCACGCACGCCTCCAGGACGTTGAAGGTACCTTCGACATTGACCTGGAACGCCGAGCGTGGGTACTCGTGACACTGCAACAGCCATAGTGCCGCGAAGTGAAATACGCCATCCATGCCCTGCATGGCACTGTCGAGAATGTCCGGTTGGCAGATATCCCCTCCGACATCGAAGATGCGGACTCGGGGATCTCGGAGCGCATCTTCCAGGTTCTCGTGCGAGCCGCGGGCAAAGTTGTCGTAAACGACGATTTCACCCACGTCTTCGCGCGTAAGCAGGTCTACCGTGTGAGAACCAATGAGGCCAGCGCCACCAATGACCAGGAGCTTCTTACCGCGAATATCCAATGTCAGTTCCAGTGTGTTGCGTTTCTAAGAAATCGAGCGGGCACGCCTGCCACGGCCGTCCGCGCAGCTACGTCTTCAAGGCTAGAGTATCTTGTCTCGGACCAGACCCGAGCCCCCCGGTTCGCGCACACTACCGTGCTCATGCCCGATGACAAAAGCATGGTTGGCGCGCGCAGCATCTGCGATTTTGGCGGCGGGTACCACGGCACATGATCAGCCAACCACCGCGGCGACGATTCTGTCTTGCGTTGCCTCATCCAGATAGGGATGCATTGGCAAACTCACGACGACGCTTGCGAGCTGGTCGGATACGGGCGTGCCTCCTGGCACGCACGGGAAGTCGCGATAGCCGGTCTGCTGAGATAGCGCAATAGGGTAGTAGACAGCAGTCGGTACGCCCGCAGCTTTGCAGGCCGTTTGGACACTGGCTCTATCGCTAACTCGGAGCGTGTACTGAGCCCACACAGACGTCGCGCCGGCAATGAGTTCGGGGACGCGAGCCACATGGTGAAGCCGCTCGTTGTACCGCTCGGCTATGCGTTGTCTTGCAGTTATCTCCTCCGGGAAAATATCCAGTTTCTCCAGAAGAACAGCCGCTTGCATCGTGTCCAGCCGACCGTTCATGCCGACTCGCACATTGTCGTACTTGTTTGCACCCTGACCGTGTACGCGCAGGCTGTGAAGTTGTTCCGCCAGTGCCTCATCATCGGTGAAGATCGCGCCACCGTCGCCATAGCAACCGAGCGGCTTAGCTGGAAAGAAGCTGGTGGAGGTCGCGTCGCCAAAGGTCCCGACCCGCTGGCCATGGAGCGTTGCACCAAAACTTTGCGCTGCGTCGGCGAGTACTTGCAACTGATGTTTGTCGGCGATGGCCTGCACAGCAGGGTAGTCGGCTGGCTGCCCAAACAGGTCAACCGGAATAATTGCTGCTGGACGCAGTCCTTGTTCCTCGGCGGCGGTAATAGCCGCTTCGAGACTATCAGGATCGATGTTGAAGCTTCCTTCCAGCACATCGACAAAAACCGGTGTCGCGCCGGTCCATGCAACAACCTCGGCGGTCGATACGAATGTGAACGCAGGCACAAACACGGCGTCGCCTGGCTGAATGCCCCAGCCCATCAATACCAGTCCGAGCGCATCGGTTCCGTTTGCGCAGCTGATGCAAAAGCGTGCCCCGGTAAATTCTGCGAGGCGTTGTTCCAATTCGCGAACTTCCGGCCCCATGATGTACCCGCCATGCTCGACAACGCGCATGATTGCAGATTCCATGCGTTCGCCGATTCGTTTGCGCTGCGATTCGAGGTCGATGAAGGGAATGGGATTGAGTTGCTGTGCCACGTTCGGAACCTGCTCTTTTCGGGTGCGCTGATGCGCCGCGCGCACAGCCTTACATCATGAAACCCTGCGCTATTTTGACCGGTTAGGTGGTGGCCGAAATGAAGGGCGTTCATTGCGTGAACACTGTAGCGCAATCGGTTGATATTAGGCCAGAAGCTAAGGCGTCTGCGGTTGCTCCGCCGCCAGTGAGATTGGGCTGGCCGCGAACCGATTCAATCCGCGTTCGGGTGAGGTTTCCTCAGCACTACGAAAAGGCGAAAGCCCAGCCAGCGCCTCAGCATCGAAGGCGCCAACGCCTCGGCGCTCAAGCACGCACCTAGCATGAAATTGGGCAATAATCTCCACGGCCTGAAGCCACCGGACAGCGGGTAACTCGGAAACCCAAGCCAGTCGAGGTGCGCGACTTCAAAGTGCTTGATGCGCGAGAGGGCTCTACCCACGCCTTGGTCGAACAGGAGCGTTGGAATGGCTTGGTTCGAATCGAACGGATCGCTGCCAGACAGGGCAGAATCTGCGAACACATCTGCATGCATGTCGATCGGCTCTGGATGAGCGGCCCCGTATATCACCCGACTCAAGGGGGATATTCCGGGCTCCAGCATGACCAGGCGCCCACCTGCTTCCAGGACCCGCGCCGCCTCTTCGAGAAACCGGAATGGCTGGCGGATATGATGTAGGACGTCCAGCAAGACGAGATTGCCGACGCTGTCATCTGCGAGCGGTAGCCGCTCCGCGTCGCCGACCAGGTCTACCCACGGCGAGGCCACGATATCGATACTGAGAATATCGGGATAGCTTGACTTGAGGCTGGCGCACCCCGCGCCGATCTCGGCAATGGAACCCCGACCGCACTGCTGGATCAGCATCTGATGATAGTGGCCGTATAGCGCGCGTATGAGCGGTTTGCGGTCCCACACCAGGCGCTGTTCGTCGAGGTGCTGGAGCGTGTCCAACGTTGGTCGTTTCCTGATGGGAGTATTGCAACTGCGAATCGGTTTGCATATCGCCGCGTGCCTAGTCGAAACCGAGCCAAACAGCGTCCGCTTTGCCTTTGCCCGGTTGCTTGAAGACCTTGATATCCTTATCGAGATAAGCGTCTCTTACCCGCTCAGCTTCTTCGAAAGTTCCATCCTGACTTCCGCCTTCCACGTAGATGACTTCCAAATCAGACGTAAACTCAGGAAGTCACCGGCTCGCTAGCTCAATAATGGCCCAGGCAGCGAGGCTATGCCATCGGCGTCCTCGATGTCTCTTACTTCGAACGTCATCGCTGGGTGTCGGTTGCCGCCACCGCGGCCATTGCCGGGCTCAGATCGACGCCGACGCCTCGAATACGCGACGACGCGACAGATTCGGCATGATCCAAGATGGTTCGCTTGCGAGTTGAATGCGGGTGCGACATGGTTCTCGGTATAGGGGTAGGTTTCGGTTATTCGACATCACGGGGTCGGTGTACGCGACGCGAGCGCACGGTAGTCTAAGTTATCTGGGTAGTAAATTTATCCGGGTAGTAAATACTGCGGAGGTGTTCATGAATTCGATAGATGTGGAGGCAATGCGCCAGGTTGCTGAAGCGACGGCGGTCCAGGCGGGGCGCCTGCTCGTGGCCCGGCGACAAGCGTGGGCCACGGCTGAATCGTCGAATGAGCACGACGTTAAACTTACAGGTGACCGGGGTGCGGAGGCTATTGCCGCGGCCCTATTGACGCGCGCTAGCGGTATCGGTGTCTACAGCGAAGAGGCGGGCTACATCGGCGGTCGGTCGGGAGAGTTTACCTGGGTGTTGGATCCGCTGGACGGCAGCGCGAACTATCTTCGTGGTGTGCCGTTATGCTGCGTGTCAATTGCCCTTTGCCGCAATAACGAGCCGGTGCTGGGAGTTATCCACGACTTCAGTCGGAACGAGACATTTTCTGGTCTTGTCGGGATGGGGGCCTGGCTTAACGACGCGGATATGCGGGTCTCGAGCATTTCCAACGCATCGGAAGCTACCCTTGCGACCGGATTTCCGGCCGCACTCGACCATGACTCGGAGCAGCTGGCGGCCTATATCAATGATGTCCGCTCGTTCCGAAAGGTTCGCAGCCTGGGCACTGCCGCACTGATGCTCGCGTATGTTGCGTCGGGGCGGATGGACGTCTATCGCGAACACGCCGTTCGGTTCTGGGATGTGGCGGCCGGCATGGCCCTGGTCTTGGCCGCCGGTGGCAAGATCGATGTGACGCTTTCGAGTGCCGGCTTCGACGCCAAGCTGGACCTGATCGCCTGGAACGGCAAGGTGCCGGTCTGAGGCGCAAGCCGATACGTAACGAACCTAGAAAGTCAACATTGCTTGCTCTGTTTTGAGGTGCGGATTGTCGATAACGCTCGCCTTGCTGGGCGGTTCAAACCACTAGCGGGCGCCTGCTAAAAACAGTCATTGTTTCGTGAATGCAAGGAAGCACCGCGCGCAGAACCGCAGTGTCTAGGTGACACCTGAGGATTCGAGCATGGAGCTGACGCCGCAATCGCGGAAAAAGTGCATTTTCAGAGGTGCCCTAGCGCTTAGGAAGTACTCGCTCGCCAGAGAACCGGTATGGTGGGCCGCGCGGCAGTGTAGTTTCGTAAGATTGACCACAACTGATTGCCGGGTATTGAGACGTGATTGCGTTGAAGGGGACCAACTATTGGTCTAGCCTATCGTGGCGTGGTGCGGCAACGATTTTGAAATCGACAATCCGTACTTCAACCGACCAAACGGACAGGCCGAATTGAAGATATCACGGCGTGTGGATATAGTGTTCATACTGTGAACACTCATGCAAAAGATAACTCGCTGACGCTCAGTTTGCTCGAGGCAATCGATGGCTCTAGCGATGTAACGCAGCGTCACCTTGCACAGCGCCTCGGCGTCGCGCTCGGATTTGACGTCTGCATTGTGGCCGGTCTCGAGTAGCCACAAGCTACGTATGCAGCGCTGATCGACAAGATTGGCGCATCCCGTGTTCGCGTACCCGACGTGCTGGGCATTCAGTCAGCCGCTTGCGACGCTGAGGCTAAATGACTGGGACATTCGCCAGCGGCTACGCCTATTGCGCTGCGTAGCCGGGCAAATTTGGCCGTCACCAGCGACCCCGCACCAGGTGCTGGGAACTTCGGCACCCTAGAAGACAAATGCAATGGTAGATGAGTTGACAGCTCGGACGGTCCCGCGCGTTGCAGTTGCAGGCTCCGGTTATTGGGGACGCAATCTCGTACGAAATTTCCATGCACTCGGCGCGCTCGAAGCAATCTGCGACTCGCGACCCGAGACCTTGCAAGAGCTTGCCGATAAGCACGAAGGAGTGCGCACGACGGGCTCCTATGCAGACCTACTCTCGGATCCGGATATTGAAGGCATTGTCGTTGCCACGCCGGCGGCCGCGCATGTCGAAATGGTTCGTGAAGCATTGCTGGCCAGAAAAGATGTGTTCGTCGAGAAACCGCTCGCGTTGACCGACGCAGATGGGCGCGAGCTTGCGCGCCTGGCCCGCGAACGAGCGCGCGTGCTCATGGTAGGACACCTGCTTTGGTACCACCCTGCAGTACGCTCTTTGAAGCAACTTATCTCGGAGGGCAAGCTTGGCCGGGTTCAGTACGTCTACTCGAATCGGCTCAATATGGGCAAGCTGCGGACGGAAGAAAATGTCCTGTGGTCTTTCGCGCCTCACGATGTATCGGTGATTTTGGGACTGCTCGACGAAATGCCTGAAAGTGTGCAGGCTCAAGGCGGCAATTTCCTGCACCAGAGCGTTGCTGATACGACGGTATCGCTGTTGAACTTCGCGAGCGGAGTTCGTGCCCATATATTCGTCTCCTGGCTACATCCGTTTAAAGAGCAAAAGCTTGTGATCGTGGGGTCCGAGCAGATGGCTGTCTTTGATGACACGGCGTCATGGCCGGATAAGCTGACGCTTTACCCGCATACGGTGCAATGGAGCGGCGCGATACCGGTGGCGCAGAAAGCGGATGCCACACGAGTGCCGTTGACGGAAACCGAGCCGCTACGCGATGAGTGCGCGCACTTCTTGGACTGTGTCCGCGAGCGAGCACGGCCGAACACAGATGCCGATGAGGGTGTTCGTGTCCTGGGTGTGCTCAACGCGTGCCAGCAAGCGCTCGCCAGCGGCGCGTCCGTCAGCGTTGCGAAGGTGCGCGCCGAGCCTGACCGCTTCTTTGCACATGACAGTGCTGTCGTCGATGCTGGCGTCGAAATTGGACAGGGCACCAAGGTGTGGCACTTTTCTCACCTGCTGAGCGGAACCGTCATTGGCGAGGCCTGCAGCATCGGTCAAAATGTCATGATAGGTCCGGACGTCATAATCGGTCACAACTGCAAGATTCAGAACAACGTTTCTCTATATAAAGGGGTCACGTTAGAAGACGGCGTCTTCTGTGGTCCATCGTGCGTCTTCACCAATGTCATAAACCCGCGTGCAGAAGTCGAGCGCAAGGCGCAGTTCCAGGCCACGCTCGTAAAGCGTGGCGCAACTATAGGTGCCAATGCCACCATTGTTTGCGGGCACACGCTGGGTGAATACTGTTTTATCGCCGCTGGCGCCGTGGTCGCGTGCAACGTGCCTGACTACGGCTTGATGGTCGGGGTGCCGGCTCGCCGCGTCGGGTGGATGAGCGCAGCTGGAGGGCGACTCGGTGAGGACCTCGTCTGTCCGATAGATGGCACCCAGTATCAGGAACTCGACTCGGAACGACTCGAGCGCGTCTCCAGTTCGGTTTAGGGCGCCGTGCGAATACCGCTTGTCTATGTCGTCGGCGGCTTTGGCATCGGTGGGACCGAGCGTCATCTGTCATTGATACTGCCTCGGTTGCAGGCGCGCGGTTGGGACGTGCACGTGGCTGGCATTGGACCAGATGGCCCCTTCAGTGAGCCGATCAGGGACGCCGGTATCGAGGTCGAACTGATATCAGTCGAACCGCCATGTGCAGGTATCCCGAAAGTGCGAGCCATCGCGATGCTGGCAGCACAGACTCGCGCAGTCCGCCGATGCTTCGAACAGGTGAGCCCGCGGCTAATCCACTGCTTTTTACCTTCGCCTTGCATCGTTGGATGGCTCGCGCGACGCGCTGATCACGGCAAGCTCATCATGAGCCGGCGCGCGCAAAGGGCGCGTCCGGAAGCATTTCTCGGTGAACGCACCGCTGAGATTCGAGCACTGCGTCGCGCGGATGCTGTGCTGGGTCACTCGAGTCAGGTGATAGGCGAGCTGCGCGAAGATGGTGTGGCGGCTGATCGGTTGCACCACATTCCAAATGGTATTGACGCGACGCCGTATGTCGAAAAGAAGACGCGCCAGGACTTGCGTCGCGATTACGGCTTCGACGAAAACGACTTGGTATTGGTGTGTGTCGCGAATCTCATCGATTACAAAGGCCACGATGTTCTGATCAAGGCGTTGGCACGCCTTCCGGACCAGAAGGCGAGCTGGCGCGCAGTGTTTATTGGCAGCGGTGATACGCAGTACATCGACGAACTAGGTCGGCTGGCGAGTAGTTTGGGTATCGGGCATCGAATCGGCTTTGCAGGGCGACGCTCCGATGTGCCAGGGTGGCTCCAGGCTGCTGACGTCGGCGTTCTCGCTTCTAGGCACGAAGGATTCTCCAATGCCGTGCTTGAGTATATGGCCGCAGGGTTACCCGTGGTGGCGACGGACGTTGGGGGCAATCGCGACGCAGTCATGCACGGTAATACAGGGCTGCTGGTGCCGGCGGGAGACGTAGATGCACTGGCCGGTGCACTGCTCCGCCTGGCCGATGACGTGAGCCTTCGACGCACGCTGGGCGCTGCGAGTGCGGCCCGTGTCGAGACGACGTACGCATTGGACCGGATCGTGGACCGGTATGACGAGTTGTATCGGAGCCTGCTCGATGCGTGAGGCAAACCAACGCGAAGCGACCGGGCGTGCTCGGATTCTGGTGGTGATCGGCAGTCTGAACCGTGGCGGAACAGAACAGCATCTGCTGCAGGTGATGCCGCGCCTAGACCGGCGCCGTTTCGTCGTCGAAGTATTCACGCTTGCGGAGCAGGGTGCACTGGCCGGTGACATGTGCGAACAGGGTATTGGTGTGATCAAGCCCTGGATCGCCGGCGGGCATCGTAACCTGCTGTTCAGGGCCTCGCGCATTGTGCTGATTGCGTTTCAGCTGTGGTTGCATGCCTTGCGTACTCGTCCGCGAATCATGCACTGCTTTTTGCCGGCCAGCTATCTGATCGGGTTGCCGGTCGCTATTTTGGCAGGCGTGCGGATTCGGCTGATGAGCCGGCGCAGCCTGAATGTCTATCAACAGGCGCGCCCGGCGCTGGCACGCCTGGAACACTGGATGCATCGCTTCACGCGTGCGGTCACCGGTAACTCCCGCAGGGTTGTCGGGGAACTTATCAATGAAGGCGTCGCACCTGATCGGATCGCGCTTATCTACAATGGAATACACGTCAATGCGCTCAGGAATAGTTCTGCTCGCACGGCACTACGCCGGCAGATAGGAATAGCATCAGAGACACTCGTCTTGACCATCGTTGCAAATCTTATCCCTTACAAAGGGCATCAGGATCTGCTCCGCGCGATGGCGCAGGCGCGCGAGCAGATACAACAGGAATGGGCCTTGTTGATCGTCGGCCGTGACGATGGCATCGGTCAGATGCTTGCGGACCTCGCGACCGACCTTGGCATCGGCGCCAACGTACAGTTCCTCGGCGAGCGCGGTGACGTTGGAGAGATCTTTGCCATGAGTGACATCGCTTTGCTGGTATCCCATCAAGAAGGGTTTTCAAACGCAGTACTGGAAGCGATGACCGAGGGGGTGCCACTCATCGTGACTGACGTCGGCGGCAATGCGGAGGCCGTCGTCGATGGTCAAACCGGAAGGGTGGTGCCGCCCCACGCGCCTGACGCTCTGGCAACGGCCATAGTCGAATTGGCCAATGACCCGCCGCGCCGCGGCCAGATGGGACGGGCTGCCCGAATGCGTGTTGAAGATCTCTTCAGCGAGGCGCGCTGCGTGGATGCCTACAACGAACTCTATGCTGCCGTACTGGCAGGTTTGCCAGTGTCAGGCGCTGCTCCCGGCGCTGTCGCAAGCAACTGTTTGCAAAGCGCACCGGCTGAACGCGAGGAGACCTGAAAAGGCGATGTGTGGCATCACCGGACTATTGACGAAGCGGGGAGGCACACGTGACGCGCTATCCGCGCGAGTGCGTGCCTATGCGGACACGCTCCAGCATCGAGGACCAGACTCGCACGGAGTCTGGGTAGATGCGCAGGCGGGCGTTGGATTGGGGCACAGAAGACTTGCCATCGTAGACCTGAGCCCGGCCGGACATCAGCCAATGGTGTCATCGTGCCAGCGTCTAGTCATGTCGTACAACGGCGAGATCTATAACGCAGATGAACTGCGCACGAATCTGGAATATGCCGGCCGTACCCTGCGCGGCACGTCTGATTCGGAGGTGTTGCTCGAAGCCTGCGCGCAGTGGGGCATTGCGCGCGCGGTAAGCCAGTGCATAGGTATGTTTGCCTTTGCGATATGGGATCAGCACCAACGCGCGCTTACGCTAGGGCGCGACCGGCTCGGAATCAAACCTATCTACTACGGGGATATCGACGGTGAATTCTGGTTCGGTTCGGAGTTGAAGCCAATCTTGCAGCAGGCGCGTGTCAGACCTCGGATCAACGCAGATGCGGTGCAAGGATTCATGCGCCACGGTTATGTACCGGCGCCGCTGTCAATACTCGAAGGCGTTTACAAGCTTCCAGGTGGTGCCTTGCTCCGTGTGGCGCTGGACGGCGGCCCAGAAGTGGAGCAGTTCTGGTCGTTGGATAGCGTCATCGAGCGGGCGCGGGCGCAACCCCGCGACTGGTCAGACGCGGAGCGGGTCGCTGCACTCAAGGACTTGCTGCTGGACGCTGTTGGCAAGCGCATGGTCGCCGACGTGCCGCTCGGCGCGTTCCTGTCAGGAGGGATAGACTCATCTACGGTCGTCGCTCTCATGCAGGCGCAAAGTGCGCAGCCAGTGCGCACCTTTTCGATCGGTTTCTCCGAGCAAGGCTATGACGAGGCTGCGCACGCGGCGGCCGTGGCACAGCATTTGGGTACCGAACATACCGAGCTGTACGTCGAGCCGGCACACGCCTTTGATGTCATCCCCAGGCTGCCGGAAATGTATGACGAGCCGTTTGCGGATTCGTCGCAAGTGCCTACGTTTCTGGTCTGCGAACTGACCCGTCAGCATGTGACCGTATCGTTGTCAGGTGATGGCGGCGACGAACTTTTTGCCGGATACAACCGCTACACGTTTGGTGACATGCTACTCACGCGCATCGGCTGCGTACCTGGCTCTTTGCGCAATCTTGCGGCGTGGGGGGTTCACCGACTGTCGCCCGGCACCTGGGATGCACTGAGCCGAATTTTGCCCGCCCGGGTGCGGCCCGGTGGGTTTGGCGACAAGCTCTACAAGGTGGCGGATTTCGTCACCGCATCGCCCGATGCTGTTTATCGTCAGCTCGTGAGCCTTTGGGACGATCCGAGCCGGGTGGTGCTCGCTGGTCAGGAATCTAGGGGCGTACTCTGGCAACAAGACCGGCTGTCTCAGTTGGATGGGGCAGCGGAGTGGATGCAATACGCTGACACGTTGACCTATCTGCCCGATGACATCCTGCACAAAGTCGATCGCGCCAGCATGGCTGTTTCGCTGGAGGCGCGTGTTCCTTTGCTGGACCACCGCGTCGTCGAGATGGCTTGGGGTTTGCCGATGCGATGCAAGATTCGCGACGGACAGAGCAAGTGGCTGCTACGTCAGGTGCTCTACGAATATGTCCCGTCAGCTCTCATTGACCGTCCCAAGATGGGGTTTGGAGTGCCGCTCGAGCATTGGCTACGCGGGCCGCTCCGGGACTGGGCTGAATCGTTGCTCGAGCCTTTCGCACTCGGCGTCGATGGCCTGCTGAATGTCGATCTGATACGCGAACGCTGGCGCGAGCATCTTAGCGCAAGGCGTAACTGGCACTATCCACTATGGAACGTTCTGATGCTGCAGGCATGGCGCCAGCGGTGGAATTGAAGGTGCGAGCCGCATCGACCTGGGCCGGGACCATTGCCTTGCTTTATCTGTTGGCATTGCCTGGGCCGCCGCTGCTCTACAACGGTTCGGTACTTTGCATTGCCGCCGCGGGTCTGGCGTTGGTAGCCGCTTATCGACGCGGACTTCTGAGTCACCCCGCCGTTCGAGACGTGCTCGCGGTATTCGCCTGTTTCTGGATCCCGATGGTTCTGGCAAGCCTTGACGCACATGACGCGAACCGCTCCGCCGGCAGCTCTGCCCTGTATCTTCGGTTCGCGCTTATGGGCGTTTTTGTCGCATGGGCGCTGACCTCAGCGCTCTCCCGCGCGCGACTTGCGGTAGTGCTGTTCTGCGCTCTGTGGATTGTTGACGCGCTCGTGCAGGCGTTGGCCGGCTCGAATATGTTCGGTTTCCCGTACACGGGTGGCCAGCTCATGGGCCTGTTCTATCCGAAGCTGCAACTCGGCGTCGTGCTGAGCGTGTTCACTCCACTGGTGCTGGACTATCTCGCGCAACGAGCGAGGACCCACCGCGCCTGGTGGCTAGCGCTGGTGCCAATGGCTGTCGTGATTGCGTTAACGTTGCATCGCAACTCCTGGCTTATGTTCGCGCTTGCTTGTGGTTTGTACGCAACGTACTGGATGGTCGAAAGACGATGGCGTCCGCGACTGGGAGATAGCCTCGTCACTGTGGTGGTTGTCGCTGGTCTTTGCGGGATGCTGGCGCAACACGATTATCTTGCGCAGCGGGTAGGTACGTCCGTGGCGGCGGTATTCGGTGCTCCGCAGACGCTCGATGCGCAACTGGGGCAACGCCCGGACATCTGGCGCACGGCTGCCGCCATGGCCGCAGCGAATTGGATGAATGGCATAGGGCCGCGTGGTTTCCGAAGCGCCTATGGTGATTACGCAGAGCCGGACGACTACTGGTTGTCGCATGAGCCGCCGAAGGTACCGGCGCACCCGCATCAGTTGATGCTGGAAGTCGCCTCGGAAACAGGTGCCATCGGCGTTATCGGTTACGTACTTGCGCTAGGGCTGCTATGGCGCAGATACCGTGTGCTCGATCCATCCGCGCGGGCGCGGGCGGCGCCATGGCTCATGTGTATTGTCATCGCCATCTTTCCGCTGAACATCCACAAGGCGTTTTACGGATTTTTTATGGCCTCACTCGTTTGGTGGGTTCTAGCTGCAGGCATTGCCGCTTTGCATGTTCACGACGTCGGCAAGACTGGTGACGGATGTTGACTAAGACTGGGCGGTGGGTACCTTAGCGGAGCACGAACTCGTTGCAGCCTAGCCCACCGCCGCACGTAATCAACTGCTCCAACTCAAAGCCCTGATGCTTGAGCCTCGAGAAGACTTCTTCAGGTTTTGCAACCTCGAACGGATATCCGCCCACCCAATCGACGACGTCACGCCGTAAGCTTCCCCATTGAAGCGACAGGCGATTATTAGAGGATTCTGGCATCGTTAACGGACTACAGGAGGTCCTAGTCGATGCGAAAGTCCCGCTTCAGTGAGTCACAGAGCATTGCACTCCTCAAAGAGGCTGACGCCGGCATGAAGGTGGCCGAGGTGTGCCGTCAGCACGGTATCTCCGATGCCACGTCCTACAACTGGAAGAGCCAGTATGCAGCGATAGACGCCTCAGAACTCAAGCGCAACAGGGAGTGAGAATCTGAGAATGCCCGGCTCAAGCGACTCTATGCGCAGCGGGCGCTGGAGAATGCGCCGATGAAGGACCTCATTGCAAAAAAGTTCTAACGCCAACGCAGAAACGAAACGCAGAAACGAGAAGCAGCACAGTGCTGGGTGGGCGAACATCACGTGGCTGTGGCAGGCGCTTGTCGCTGCGTGGCCTTGTCTCACTCGGCCTTCTACCGTGAGCCGCAGCCCTGTACGGTCCGTGACGCGGAAGTGATCAAGGCGCTATCAGCCCGGGTCAAAGACCGGCCAACCCGTGGGTTCAGGAAAGGCTACAAGTTGCTCAAGCGCCAAGGCTAGGAGTGCAATCATAAGCGCGTTGACCGCGTTTATCGGCCAATGGGGCTCAACCGGCATCGACCGGCGAGGAGGCGCTTACCCAAGCCAGAGCGGGTAGCGCTGTTGGTTCCCAAACGGTTCGACACCGTCGGGTCGGCTGACTTCATGTCCGCCACGCTCATCGATGGGCGGCGGTTTCGAACATTCAATGGGATCGATGACTGCAACCGTGAGGGGGTCCCCATCGAAGTCGATACTTCTATCACTTCCATGCGCGTAGTACGCCTGTTTGAACGTCTGAGCGAGTCGCGAGCGCTGCCCCAGGTCATCCGTACCGACAACGGGCCGGAGTTTCTCGCCGAGGCGTTCACCCGATGGGCCAAGGACCACGGTGTGGCTATCCAGTACATCCCACCCGGGCAGCCTAATCGGAACGCTTGCATTGAGCGATTCAAGCGCACGTACGATTCAGGCGCACGTACCGTGAGGAACGGCTAGACCGGTATTGGTACACTTTGCTCGATGATGTTCGAGAAGCCACGTAGTGGTGGATGCGCGAGTACAACGGCCTGCGACCTCATGACGCGCCGGGCGACATGACACCCAAAGAGTATCTTCAACTCGCCAGAGCCTCTAATTTAAAACTGTCCTCTTGACGGGGAAGCTTACGATCACGCTATAAATCGTAATTATGCCTTAAGGGCACCTCTAAAAATTACGATTTTGACATTTTGCAAGAGCGTAACTTACTGATTTTATTGATCATCAGATTTCAGAATGTGAATTATTAGAGGTGCCCTTAATTAGGCATAATTACGATAAGGTTTATTGGGATTCGTAGCAATAAATCTTTCAAGTGTGGAAACTGCGGTAATCATGTGATGCAGACTACAACCGAGCAAAAATGATTGAATTATGGGGCGTATCTGTAAACACGCCCAGAGCTTCAGGGATTCTTAGCTGTTCTGTGAGTTATGATTCTTTAGGGCTATTGAAAGCCCACGCTATACTGACAGGTTAGCGTGGGTAGTTTACGGATTAGTGATCACTAACCTTTTCACAGAGGTAGAAGCACCAGCCTAACTCACGAGCAGTAATCGCTTCCTGGGTTTTATCAAAGGCAACACTCAAATCGGGATAGCCCTCCCGAGCCAACTCGGACACCAATTCGTAACTCTTTTTCAGGTGTTCGCTCAAGTCCTTTACCTGCAACACGTTAAATCCGATCTGAGTGAGTTTTTCTGTGTAGACTTCGGGACTATAGGTCGGATCAACCCTCTGTCTGTCGTAAACATACTTGCGGGCTGTTTCGCTGATTTCCTGTACTGGCGTTACCAAGTCATCAAACAGGAAGATGCCTCCTGCTCCTAGGACACGGTGAACCTCCGCCAGAGCTTTTTCGCGCTCGTGGATATGGTAAAGAGCGCCTTGACTCCAGGCATGGGTAAAGGACTCATCTGGGAAAGACAGGTTAAGGGCTGATTCCTTGTGGAAACTCACCCGCAGAGAGGGGAAATTACTAGCCCTAGCTCGAGCGTTCTCGATATAACTGCTACTGATATCGATTCCTACTACCTCACATCTCTTCTGCTGAGCCAGCCAAACGGAAGCGTTGCCATTTCCACAAGCAACTTCTAGTACCCGGGAGTCGGCAGTAATACCGCTCTGTGCCAGCATATATTCATCCCAGCGCTTGCAAGCTGGCACAAAGTCCTCAGGGCGAGCCTTGGCTAAGTTTTCGAAATAACCCCAGTGGAGACTGCCTTCTGGATCCCAGAAACTGCGGAAACGTTTGTCTCGTTCGCGATCATCAAACAATGCCTCGGTCTGAGCTTCGGTAAAGCTATTTTTTTGCATAGTTAATCCCAGTTCATTCCACGCTCTTGTTGGTTTATGAGGCTGATCAAAATTTAGACTATAGCTATCCTATTTCACTGCTGTCCCATAGAGCATACTAACCCTTTGAAATTTTTGGAAAACTGTTTTCATGTTTCAAACAAAATGCCATAGTCAATCTTTTATGGAAATCAATAGGTTATACGCTGTGTTTAACTATTTTGCGGGACAGTAGTGAATCGGAGGACACCTATGCCTCGTCGAGAAGAACTACAGGATGAACAATGGAAGATACTGAAACCACTGCTCCCATCCCCCCCTGTCCGTACTGATGGCCGGAGTCGCCCGCGTTGCGATGACCGAGCCATACTGAACGGGCCATACTGAACGACGGGATTGTGTGGATGTTGCGCTCGGGGGCGCGATGTAAAGATTGACCTGAACGGTTTCCGTCATACCACACTTGCCATAGGCGATGCCGACGCTGGGTTGAGGATAGCACGTTGTCGAAGATATCGAGTACATTAGCCCAAGACCTATATGATAGAGGGAAAATCGATGTAGAAGAATGTTTCATGGACGGTGCGTTTGCCAGTGCTAAAAAAGGGGTTGTGGCGTTGGCAAAACTCAAGCGGGCAAAGGTTCGAAGCTGATGGCGGTGGCGGACAGCACGGGTCTTGCTATCGCCATGAGCGTCGGTTGTGCGTCGCCCCATGAAGTCACGCTCGTTGAAACAACACTGGCTGCTGGATTCATATCTGACCCGCCCAGAGGACTGATCGCAGATCGGGCTTACGACAGCGACCCATTGGATAAGCGCTTATCAGAGAAAGGGATAGAACTGATCGCCTCCCATAAGCACAACCGGTCGAAAGCAGCGACACAAGATGGTCGAGTTTTGAGACGATATAAACGAAGATGGAAGGTTGAACGATTATTCGCATGGCTGCATCATTTCAGGCGATTGATGACTCGCCATGAATTCAAACCACAAACACCTTGGATTTATACATCTCGCCTCTATGATGATTTTACTTCGACAATATTTTTGAGACCGCTTCCAACAATAGGCAGGTTTAGCATATGAACATTTTCACCAAGCTTGAATCAGAAGTCCGAAGCTACTGTCGATTGTTTCCAACAGTCTTTACCAAGGCAGTGGGAGATACTTTGATAGATGAGAGTGGGCGTACTTATATAGATTTTTTGGCAGGTGCTGGTGCCCTCAACTATGGACATAATAATCCCAAGCTCAAAAAGCGCCTCCTCGAATACATTGAGTCAGATGCCATCACCCACAGCCTCGATATGTTCACCTCTGCTAAGCAGCAGTTTCTAGAACGTTTCGAGGAAGTAATCTTAATACCGCGAGGACTAAACTATAAAGTTATGTTTACCGGTCCTACGGGAACCAATTCTGCGGAGGCTGCTTTGAAGCTGGTCCGTAAAGTGACTGGTCGAAAAACAGTCATCTGTTTTACCAAAGGCTACCACGGTCATACTTTAGGTGCCCTAGCTGTTACACCTAATCCTACCTATCAAAAGGCTGCGGGCATTCCCCTCGGTAATGTTTTAACGGTTCCGTTCGAGGAAAAAAATGGCACCAAAGACGACAGTCTTGATTACTTAGAAAAACTGGTTGATGATCTGAGCCCAAATCAGGAAAAACCGGCAGCAGTTATCCTAGAAACCGTTCAATCTGAGGGCGGGATTAATGTTGCTAGTGTTCCTTGGCTTCAACGCCTTGCCCAGATCACTCAAGAGCGAGGGATTTTGCTAATTGTTGATGATATTAAAGTGGGATGTGGTCGAACTGGTCCTTTCTTTAGCTTTGAGCGGGCAGGGTTAAAACCTGATTTAGTTTGTCTGGCTAAATCTTTAAGCGCCTATGGAAACCCGATGGCTGTAGTGCTAATTCGACCTGATTTAGACTGTTGGAAACCAGGGGAACACAGTGGTACTTTCCGAGGGAACAATCTAGGCTTTGTGACTGCCACAGCTGCTCTCGACGAGTACTGGGAGACGGATGCTTTTGAAAAGGAAATCTCGGACAAAGGCGAGGTAATGAAGAAGCGACTCAAAGACATCATCGCTCGTTATCCAGAAGTCGGCGGCGAACATCGAGGACTCGGTTTGATTCAAGGAATCGCCTGCGAACAAAAGGGGCTGGCTAAAAAAGTTAGTAATGAAGCTTTCAAGCGGGGTTTAATCTTCGAACCTATGGGAGTGAACAAAGAAGTGATTAATCTTCAGTCTACATTAACGATTGATTCCGACACTTTGACTCAAGGGCTAGATATTTTGAAGGAAAGCATTGGAGCTGCTCTTTCAAACTGAGTTAGTCAAATCGGCGGCTTCTAAAATTTCTGTCAGCACTTTGCCATGATATTCCCAGGGTAAAGTATCAACGGCAAGCTCCTGGACTGCTGTATCTCCATCTACCGCTGGTCCTTCTTTGACCACTGTGGTCAAAATATGTTTATCAGTCTCCAAGGTTAATCCCTCAGTTAACTTAGATTTCAAGTCAGGTCGGAGTAAAGCAACAGCAATTAGTAACCCCATTGCTGCCCAATTCGATACACCGCAAACGATGAGGTGATTACAAGGAATATTACAGGCAATTTGTTCTCCTGTGCTAATGCTTTTGGCAATGAGTTCTTTAGGAAGTGTTCCCATACCTAGTTCATTGCCCGCATCGCCAATTCCAATTGAAATTATGTCACTGAGGGTAAATAGGAGATGCAAAGGAGCGGTATGAGCAGTGATATCATTCCCGATCATATTTCGGACAGTACCATCATAACTCGGGCCTGCTCTTTCAATAGAGATAACATGGGAAACTGGTGGTTCAGCACTTTGCCATGAATTCACAATAGAAGAAACGGAGGGATCTTCTGCACTCGCTGCATCGGCAGTAACGACATCAAAAGGAACTTGAGCAGATATTCCTGCTGCCCGAGCAGCAACCTTGACAGCATTAAGACATAAAGGATCGGTAACTAGACGGACAGGGATTCCAACTCTAAGTAATCCCGCTGCTAGGTGAGCGCAACCGATGGGGCCATCAGTTTCTGCCGCTGGAGGAGTTCCATGGGGAACAAAAAAGCCTGTAATAATAGCCACATGGGGGGATGGATGTTCGGCAATCGAAGCAGCTGCACCAAGCAGCCCCCCCTTGGCAGCCTCCACAAGAGGCTCTATACCATTACCTATGTCTCTTCCACAGATGTTTTCAATTTTTTCTATCCGGGTTTTGACTTCTGGAGAATTTCCAAATGCAGCAATCATAAGCAATTAAACCGATGCTCCTAAATCAACTAACTTTTTAGAGACTGTCTCCTGGATGACTTGGTTAACACTATTTTCGAGGAGATCTAGCCCTTTCTGTAACACTTCTTCAGAAATTGTTAAAGGCGGAAGACATCGAATCACCTGCCCCTGTGCGCCAGCTGTTTCCATGATTAGCCCATTAGCAAAAGCTGTCCGGATGATTTTATTAGCTAGGTTGCCATCTTTGCAGTCTAAGCCCTGAATCATGCCCCTGCCTCTAACGGAAGAACCGGCCTCCCAGTTATTTTTTGCTATCTGCTCCAATCGGAGCTGCATTATGGCTCCTTTCTGTTTAACGGAGGCTGACAAACTGGCGTCTTGCCAATAGATTTCCAAGGCTGCTTTGGCGGTTACAAAAGCTAGGTTAGGTCCTCTGAAGGTGCCGCTATGTTGACCTGGTTTCCACTGGTCTAATTCTGGTTTGATCAGCACCAATGAGAAAGGAAGACCGAAACCACTCAAGGATTTAGAGATAGTAACAATGTCCGGGGAAATACCTACTTGTTCAAAGCTGAAAAAGGAACCGGTCCGTCCGCACCCCACTTGGATGTCGTCTACAACTAAAAGCACATCATGTTTACGACAGATTTTTTCAAGCGATCGCAACCATTCAAAGCTGGCTACATTGACCCCACCTGCTCCCTGAATGGTTTCTACAATCACTGCTGCTGGAAGCGCTACTCCACTACCTCTGTCGGAAAGGACTTTGTCTAAGTACTCTGTAGTATCAATATCCGAACCAAAGTACCCATCATAGGGTATAAAAGTTACCCCTGCGGTGGTGATTCCTGCAGCGTCTCGCTGGGAAATGTTGGCAGTTGTTGCTAAGGAACCTAGGGTTACCCCATGGTAGCCATTGGAAAAGGCAATGACCGTTTCCCGTCTCGTTATGTTGCGGGTCAGTTTTAGAGCTGCCTCCACAGCATTGGTTCCTGTTGGTCCAGGAAACTGAACTTTGTAATTTAATTGCCTGGGTTTGAGGATAATGGCTTCAAAAGCTTCGAGAAACTCCTCTTTCGCTACGGTTGCTAAATCGAGACCATGGACAATACCGTCGGACTTCAGATAATCCAGCAGTCGTTCTTTTAGTTGTGGGTTGTTATGTCCGTAATTGAGCGTACCGACTCCACTGAGGAAGTCAATGTACTTAATACCTTCTTTATCTTCTAGAACAGCTCCTTGTGCTTTCTTAAACACCGTGGGAAATAAACGGCAGTAGCTTCGCACGTTGGATTCCAATTGATTGAAGATTCTCATGAGATTATCCTTATTAGTGTTATACGTGATGCTTTCCGCAAGCTACCTCGAGGTTCTGCTACTTACCTTTCGACTGGTGGCGATTCCTACTCACCCCCCTCACCTGTTTATCCTTTCATCAACTCACCAAACCTTACTGTAGGAATCGCCAGGATGCCATGAGTCAGCTAACACTTGACTCTTAAGCTGAAATTTAGCATAAGAAGATGCGTTGTAGTTCTCGAGTGGGATCGCTATAGGTGGTTCTTGCATGTGCTATACATTTGTTGTCCCAAAGCAACAATGAATATTGCTTCATCCGAATAGCCATGTGATTTTCCTCGTAATACGCTAGAAATCGGTCGGCAATTTCTCCCAAAAACGGCTCGGGAGTAAAGGGCTTTAGGTTCTCTGGATCGGGGCTGTAATCACCGTATTTAATATAGTTACAAGAGAAGCGGAAAACAGGCTTCTTACCCTCAAATGACAGGATCGGATGAATTGCTCCCTTGGTGCGGTTGGCATGGACTCCCCTCGTGGCACCAAAATGGTGTCGAGTCTCCATGAGTTCTTTCTTTTCGTCTTCAGTAAGAGTCTTCAGGAATCCTTTCACATAAGCCAATGTGGTCATCCCACCACCACAATCAGCAGGCTTTTTGCACCAAAGCACTAGATAGTTCGGTGGGGTTTGGTAATCGCTGGCTTCCGTATGAGGAAACAAACGCCGTTTACCTCTGGCATCGGAAAATTTCGTCAATTCTGGTTGATATCTGACATGGAAGATCGGTTGCCCATATTGCAGGATTAACTCACCACCTGCGACCAATTTTGAAAATTCGATCCACTCAAAATTGGGATCTTCAGTTTCCACATAAATAAAGTGATTTTGCTCCAGTAAGTTCTGATAATTAGTAATTGATTTATCAGATTTTGGTAAATGACTAGCCTGATAGGTTAACATCAAAACTCCTTTTTATAAAGCTGACAATAATTAATCCTAGGGGAAGTAAATTTAATTTTGGGTAGTAAGTTATATTTTTTCAAAAAAACACACACAATAAAACATAAAAAATACTTAATAACTAGAAGCGGTCTCAAAAATATTGTCGAAGCAAAATAATCATAGAGGCGAGATGTATAAATCCGAGGTGTTTGTAGTTTGAATTCATGGCGAGTCATCAATCGCCTGCAATCATGCAGCCATGCGAATAATCGTTCAACCTTTCATTTTCGTTTATATCGTCTCAAAACTCGACCATCTTGTGTCGCTGCTTTCGACCGGTTGCGTTTATGGGGGGCGATCAGTTCCATCCCTTTCTCTGATAAGCGCTTATCCAATGGGTCACTGTCGTAAACCCGGTCTGCGATCAGTCGTCTGGGAGGGTCGGATATGAATCCAGCAGCCAGTGTTGTTTCAACGAGGGTGACTTCATGGGGCGACCCACACCGACACTCATGGCGATAGGAAGACCCGTGCTGTTCGCCACCGCCATGAGCTTCGAACCCTTGCCCCGCTTGAGTTTTCCCAACGCCACAGCCCTTTTTAGCACTGGCAAACGTACCGTCTATGAAACATTCTTCTACATCGATTTTTCCTCTATCGTATAGGTCTTGGGCTAATGTACTCAATATCTTCGACAACGTGCCATCCTCAACCCAGCGTTGGCATCGCCCCAGCGTTGGCATCGCCTATGGCAAGTGTGGTATGACGGAAACCGCTCAGGTCAATCTTTACATCGCGCACCTGAGCGCAAGATCCACACAATCCCGTTCAGTATGGCGCGGTCATCGCAACGCGGGCGACTCCGGCCATCAGTACGGACAGGGGGAGATGGGAGTCATAAGCGCTAACTTGTTTTAGAGGTTAGTGAATCTAAGTACCCTGAGCAAGTCAACTGTTCTATGGAGCCGCAATAGGTGGATGAAGATTGACCGCTGTTGTTGTCCTTTTTTCCTGATAACTGGGTTTGCATGGCAGCTGATAGGGGGCACTGAAAGGGTTGCGCAAAGATAAGTCGCCGGACAACCTGCTGCGCCCGCGGTGGCTCCATGTCGGCTGCGGTCACTCGTTACGTGAAACCGTTGTACGCGCCAGGGAGGCGGGGATTGCCGAGCTATTGAGATGTTGCCTTGTTTGAAGGGCCTGCGCAAGTCGAAGGATTGGCTGTACCTCTATGGGCGTGGCACTGTGTCGCGAGCGCGGAGTGGCACTGGCGGTAGGAGAGGCGTTTCAAGTCAGAGCCTTCGGCGCCACCCCAGTTAAAGAACCCGGCAAGAGCGCTAGCTTTTGGCGGCTCCCCTACCGCGTCTCCTTGCCTTCACTGAGTTGTGACTTTTTCAAGCTGACCGAAACTGAAGGCGCAGGCCCTGGGGAGTCAGGGTCTCAGTTCGCTATCAAGGAAGGCGATGACATCTTGGCTGCTCGTGGCTAGTGCACAGCCCATGGCATTGACCATGCAACCGCAACACAAGGCCTTCGTTACGGTACGAGTCAACCCCACAGCCCTTGCGTGACAAGAGGTTAAGGGAAACGAGTTTGACCGACTACAGGCCGTCACAACTGTAGCTGAGCCTGGGTTGAGCAAGGCATGGGGCGTGGTCGTATCCAACCGGACTCAAGCACCTGTGAAGGGACGATCGTGCGTGCTCCGAAAAAGTGAGCAAGTTATCGCGTTGGCCCAAGAAAAGACAAGAAAGAACGCGAGCGAGAAAGGCAAGACAACGAAACCACAGACACTTGAGTACGCGAAATACATTATCTTGTTCACCCCCTTCCCACAGCAGGCGTTCTCTCCCGAAGCGGTCTTGGAGTGGTATCGAATTCGCTGGCAAGTGGCGCGGGTCTTCAAACGGTTCAAGTCACTGGCCCAACTGGGGCATCTTGCGAAACACGATGAGCAAAGCGCCGAAGCGTGGCTCTATGGAAAACGGTTGGTCGCGTTGGTTGTAGACAAGCTGATTGAGCAGGCGTGCGCCGTTTCCCCCTCGGGATATCACCTGGCGCAATTCAAGGCCTCACAGCGCCTGGAGAGAGTTGAGGTTCGCTCTTAAGCAAGTGACTCGTGCTATCGAGCCGCACATCGCACATCGCGTATGGGGGTGCGCCACCGCGGGCGCGCGCACTGGCAGGGTGGCCTGCATACAGCGCTTTGGCTCGAAGTGTTGAACCTGAGCGTGCACCGGCCTGTTTTGGCGCTCGACGGCGCGACACCTTCGCGCATTGGCAAGGCCCACTGCCAGCGCGCCCCGGTGCCCAGAGCGAACGGGTTCTAGACCTGGCTGACAACGCTCATCACGCGCATTACCCGTACGCGGGTGCGTGCTGCGGTGCTCATCGCCGGGCACCGGCAGGCCTGCCTCGATTTGGCGCCGGACTCGCCCTGCGGGCAACGGGCCGGCGCGGCCATGACCCTCCCCCCGGCGCGCCCGCGCCGGCACCGCGCCGAGCCCACCACCGTACACTTTCCCCCGCCGCACAGCCCAAGGCTCATCTACGCCGGGCAGAACTGAGGTTCAGCCCGAACCGCGCCAGCGCCGACGTGCAGCGCACCGGCAGTAGGCCCACGTCCAAGACCTTCGCCGCGCCAACCGCAACACCCTGGGCGACAGGCTCATCTAGACCTCTCGAGGCCGCGACCTCACGGCAAATTGGCCGTTTGTAATTCCTATCAGCCGCCGCATCCGCCGCGCTTGCAAGCAGTCACCAGTGCGGTCTTGCCGTGCAACGAAAACGTGTCTAAAACTGTCATGCCGGCACTTCCTCACTTACCCGAATGAAATTCTTCAGCGATGGCGGATTGCTGGCCATGTCGGACAAAACGCTACCGACGCGCAGGTCGCGCCGGTGCTGCGGTCGGCCGATCTGGTGTTCTCGAATTTGGCCTGCTGCTTCTACGAGTCTGTAGTCGAGCGCACGGATCACGAGGAGGGGTTCTACGCTCCGCCGCAGGCCGTTGCCGCGCTGCCGATGGCCGGTGTGCGAGCCGTTGGCATCGCCAACAACGTCAACTACGGCGCCCCGGCAATCCGGGCATCTGTTGCCCAACTGGAATCACTCGGAATTGCTTGCACCGGCGCGGGAGCGAATGCACAAGCCGCTGCGCGCGCCGCAATCGTAACGGTAAACGGCGTGCGATACGGATTTTTACAACACACGTCGGTTTACTGGACGCGAGGTCACGAGGCCGGCTCCGAGACACCAGGCGTTGCTACGGTCTGCGCTCATACGGCCTACCGCCCGCGCATCGAAGACATCAAGACGCTGACACGCCCGGGGGCCGCGCCGGAGATCGTCACCTGGACAGATCCGGCGGCGCTCGAAAAACTGCGTGCAGATGTTTCGCGGTTACGCGGCGAAGTTGACGTGCTCGTCGCCAGCCACCACTGGGGACTAGACGGCGAAGTGCTCGACTACCAGCGAGAGATAGCGCATGCAGTCATCGATGCGGGCGCCGACCTTGTGTTCGGTCACGGACTACACATGCCGCTGCCGGTTGAGGTATATGACGGCAAGGTCATCTTCTACGGAGCAGGTAGCTTCCCGTTCGATATCGGTCACGGTGGGCGCAAGCACCCCGATTGGTTGGGCCTGATGCCCGTTATCGAATTGGACGGTACGCGAATCGAGCAGGTGAGTTTTCGGTTTGTACGGCACAACGCCCGCGACGAAACCGTGTTTTGTGCGCCCGGGCATGAAATGCAGACGCTATCGGTCTTGGAAATCGCAAGCCTCGGCGCGACGCTGGACGCGCGCGCCGAAGACGTGCTGGTAGCACCGGACGCAATCGCTACCTACGATATGTTGCCGCAGTTGGAGGTGAATCCGACCGAACCGGTACGAGCACCGGCCTGCGCGAAAGTGTGATCAATGTCCGCATCCGACCGGTTGGAGGGACCTACCACACAGATTTTCTAGAGGCTGGAGAGGCTCCCGCCCATCCCGTTCAACTGCCGGCCAAATGGATCCGGGCTACCCATCGCCGCCCTGAAGATCTCCGGCCAGAGCATTCGGTCTACAGGCAGGTCGGTTGTCTTGAAGACGATAGCGTTCGAGGTGCCGCCGCGCATGAATACGGCGGGAAGTTTGAGTTGTCGCACGTGTGTGGTCTCGGCCAGAGGTCGTCAATACACCCCGACGCGAAGCTCGAAATGCGGTCATCTTCACTCTAACGTTGTGGGCCACCGCGTGGAAGCACATCGTTCGTGGCACGTCATGCCGCTACCAGTCTCGCCGAGAGTCTTGGAGACAACACGGCAAGGCGAAGAGTGCTCAGGCCGCCACCGGTTGTGGCGTGTCAGGCTCGTAACCGAGGACTGGACTTAACCACCGCTCAGCCTGCTGGACACTGATTTCGCGCCGTTCGGCATACTCAATCACCTGGTCCTTCTCCACCTTGGCAACACCAAAATAGCGGCTTTCGGGATGTGAGAAGTAGAACCCGGAAACCGCGGCGGCCGGCGTCATCGCGAAGCTCTCCGTCAAGGTCACGCCGATGCTGTTTTCGCAATCCAGGAGTTCGAAGAGCGCCGGCTTTAAGGAATGATCCGGGCATGCCGGATAACCAGGCGCCGGACGAATTCCTTGATAGTTCTCGCGGATGAGGCTTGTGTTGTCTAAAGCTTCGTCGCTCGCGTAGCCCCAAAATTCCTTGCGTACCCGTTCATGCATGCGCTCGGCGAAGGCTTCCGCCAAACGGTCCGCGAGCGCCTTCACCATGATCGCGTTGTAATCGTCATGAGCGGCCTCGAAGGCACGGGCGCGCCGCTCGGCGCCGAAACCCGTGCTGACCGCGAAGCCACCAATATAGTCCGCCACACCATTCGCTTTAGGGGCAATAAAATCAGCCAGAGACAAGCTCGCCTTGCCGCGATCGCGGCGCAGTTGCTGGCGCAGCATCGGCAGCGTGCGCAACCGGAGGTTGTGATCCTCGGTGGCGTAGATCTCGATGTCGTCGTCAATGCTGGCCGCCGGCCAGAGCCCGACCACCGCGCGGGCCTCAAACCATTGCTCGCGGACGATGCGCTCGAGCATGGCCGTGGCGTCGGCGAAGAGACTGCGCGCGGAATCTCCAACCACGCCATCGTTGAGTATCCTCGGATAAGTCCCAGCCAGATCCCAAGTTCTGAAGAAGGGCGTCCAGTCGATATAGGACACCAGCTCTTCCAGCGGGTACTCGCCGAAGACCTGTACGCCAAGTTTATTCGGGCGAGGCGGCTGGTAGGTACTCCAATCGATATTCGCGCTATTGGCCCGGGCCTCGGCAAGGGTCACCTTGATTTTATTGTTGCTTGTAGCCCGACGGGTCGCGCGAATGGCCTCGTACTCGGTGGCGACCTCCGCCATCTTGGCCGCGCGCGTAGAACCGAGCAGACCGGAGACCACACCCACTGCGCGCGAGGCGTTGGGGACATACACGGTGGCGTTTGGGTAGTTGGGTGCAATCTTCACGGCCGTGTGCACGCGGCTGGTGGTCGCGCCACCAATGAGCAGTGGAATATCGAAGCCTTCGCGGGCGAGTTCGCGCGCCACGTGGCACATCTCGTCCAGGCTGGGCGTGATGAGCCCGGAAACGCCGACGATGTCTGCCTGCTCCTCGCGCGCGGCAGCCAGTAGCCTGGCGCTAGGCACCATGACGCCGAGATCGACGACCTCATAGTTGTTGCAGCGAAGTACGACACCAACGATATTTTTGCCGATGTCATGCACGTCACCTTTCGCCGTAGCGAGGACGATCTTGCCGGCAGTGCGCAGCTTTCCGGCCCGTTCCGCTTCCATGAACGGCTCGAGATGGGCCACGGCTTTTTTCATCACCCGCGCGCTTTTCACCACTTGAGGCAAAAACATTTTGCCGGCACCGAAGAGATCGCCAACTAGGTTCATACCGGCCATCAGCGGCCCTTCGATGACCTCCAGCGCACACGTGCAGGCGAGCCTTGCCTGCTCCGTATCTTCAACGATGTATGCATCAATACCATGGACAAGAGCATGCTCAAGCCTGTTGATGACCGGCTCTTCACGCCATGCGAGGCTCATGCTTTGCGCTTTAGCTGCACCTTTGACCGACTCGGCCACATCCAGTAGGCGCTCGGTGGCGTCCTCGCGCCGGTTGAACAGCACGTCCTCGATGCGCTCGCGGACATCGGTGTCGATGTCCTCGTAGACTGGAAGACGCCCGGCATTGACGATGGCCATATCCAGCCCCGCCTCCACCGCGTGGTAGAGGAACACGGCGTGCATTGCTTCGCGCAGCGCGTTGTTGCCGCGAAACGAGAATGACAAATTGGAAACGCCGCCCGAGGTGAGTGCTCCGGGCAGCTCGGCTTTGATGCGGCGCACGGCTTCGATGAACGAGCGACCGTACTCATTGTGTTCCTCGATGCCCGTGGCGACGGCGAAGATGTTGGCGTCAAAGATAATGTCGTGCTGTTCGAAGCCGACCTCGTCCACTAGCAACCGGTACGCACGGGTACAGCACTCAACGCGGTGGTCGATGGTCTCGGCTTGGCCGTTCTCATCAAACGCCATAACGACCACGGCGGCGCCGTAGCTGCGCACAAGCTGCGCTTGCTCCAGGAACGCCTGCTCACCTTCCTTCAAACTGATCGAGTTGACGATGCTTTTGCCTTGAACACACTGCAGGCCGGCCTCAATCACGGACCACTTGCTGGAATCGATCATCACCGGCACACGGCTGATGTCGGGTTCAGAGGCGATGAGGCGCAAGAAGTGCTGCATCGCCGCCTCGGAATCGAGCATGCCCTCGTCCATGTTAACGTCGATTATCTGTGCCCCGTTCGCGACCTGTTCACGGGCAACGTCGAGCGCCGTCTCGTAGTCACCTTCCATGATGAGCTTGGCGAAGCGGGCCGAGCCGGTGACGTTCGTGCGTTCGCCAACGTTGACCAGCAGGCGCCCAGGTTCGAGCACCGCGGGTTCGAGCCCCGCTAGGGCGCAGACGCGTCGTGAAGGCACGGGTGTGCGGGGCTTTAGACCAGCCACCTCGGCCGTGATGGCCTCGATGTGTAAGGGTGTCGTACCACAGCAACCGCCGACGACGTTAAGCAGGCCATCGCTGGCCATTTCACCGAGAATCTTGGCCATGTGTTCCGGCGTGTCGTCATAGCGGCCCATCTCGTTTGGCAACCCGGCGTTGGGATGGCAGCTCACGAAGGTATCGGCGACACGCGACAGCTCGTCTACATATTGGCGAAGCTCAACCACACCGAGGGCGCAATTGAAGCCGGCTAGCACCGGCTGCGCGTGTCGGATCGAATACCAAAACGCCTCGACGGTCTGGCCGGAAAGCGTGCGGCCGCTGAGATCGGTAATGGTTCCGGAAACTAATAGGGGTATCTCCTCACCGCGGCGCATGACTTCCTGTTCGATGGCGAAGAGGGCTGCTTTCGCATTCAGTGTGTCGAAGGCCGTCTCGACGAGCAGCGCGTCAACGCCGCCATCTAGAAGTCCGCGGGCCGCTTCTGTGTAGGCCGTGACTAGTTCGGTAAAGCTGACGTTTCGATAACCCGGGTCGTTCACGTCCGGCGATAGCGATGCCGTGCGGTTGGTCGGACCGAATACCCCTGCCACCCAGCGCGGCCGCTGTTCGGTACTGTGCGCTTTCGCCGCTTCGACGGCGATGCGCGCGCCCGCGAGATTGAGTTCGTAGCTGCTCGCCTCCAACCCATAATCAGCTTGGGCGATGCGATTGGAGTTAAAGGTGTTGGTCTCGAGGATATCCGCGCCGGCGCGCAGAAAAGCCGCATGCACATCGCGCACCGCATCGCGCAGTGTCAGATTCAAAACGTCGTGATTGCCGCGCAGATCACAGTGGTGGTCGGCAAACAGGTGCCCGCGAAAGTCGCCCTCTTGCAGGTTGTGGTCCTGGAGCATCGTGCCCATGGCGCCATCGAAACAAAGCACTCGTTCGTGCAAGGCCTGAACCAAAGGATGAGTCATGCCGGTTGCTCCCCCGCCGCATAGGGGCGAGCGCGCACGCCGAGCAAATGGCAGATGCTCTGCGTCAAACGTGCGCGATTAAGTGTATAGAAGTGAAAGTCTTCGACTCCGTTGGCCAAAAGCTCCCTGCACAGCTCTGCGGCCATCGTGGCGGAGACCAGCTGGCGTACTTCAGGGGTCTCGTCGAGCCCTTCGAAGATGCGCCTGACAGACGCAGGGACGCTGGTGCCGCACCGAGCAGCGAAGTCCAGCGCTCGCTTGAAATTCGTGATGGGCAAAATGCCCGGCACAATGGGCACATCAATGCCAGCAGCGCGCGCCCGGTCAACGAAGGCCACGAATATGTTGGGGTCAAAGAAGAACTGCGAAATAGCGCGACTCGCACCGGCGTCGATCTTGCGCTTTAGGTGGTCGAGATCGGCTTTTGCCGAGCGCGCTTGCGGATGCACCTCGGGATAGCAAGCGACGCTGACGGCGAATTGCCCGCGCTTGGCAATGGCCGCGGCCAGCTCGCCAGCGTGAGCAAATCCATCTGCGCGTTGCTCGATTTGCCCGGCATTGACCGGCAGGTCGCCACGGAGCGCGACGATGTGGCGCACGCCCACTGCAGCGTAATCATCCAGGATGCGCTCGATGTCGTCGCGACTGGCATCAACACAAGTGAGGTGCGCCGCCGCGGATAGTGGCGTCTCGGTCAGAATTCGCTTCACCGTCGCATGCGTACGCTCGCGCGTCGAACCGCCAGCGCCATAGGTGACGGAGATAAACTCGGGCGCAAGTGGCGCAAGGTGCTCAATGGACTGCCAGAGGCTCTCTTCCATTGCCAGCGAAGAAGGCGGGAAGAACTCGAACGACACGCGGGGCGGACGGGGGGCGGACTGGTCCAGCTTAGCGTAACGCGCGAGCCAGCTACCCGAGCGTGATGGGGATTCCAATGTCTGTGCCATCGTCATGGCCTGTACCTCTCTCACCGTCGCCCTAGGCCGAAGCTGCCGCATCCAGCGGCTGCACGTCGGGGGCTCCGTCATTTTGGCGCGCACACCAGATCCGGGTCGCAAGCGCTTCTAGGCGCTGTAGATCGGTGACGCAGGTGCAACTCGTGGGGATCAGGCCGGCAGCCTCGAACCAGATTTTGATGTCGTCGTCGCTAAAGCCGAGGTGGCGGTGGTGATAGTCCGACCGCAGCTCTTCCAGCGCGTGCCGCGCGAAATCGACGATCAGCAACCGGCCGGACGGTCGCAGAGTGCGAGCGGCACTTTCGATGGCGGCCGCGGGATCGTCCACAAAATGCAAGACGTGGTGGACCGTCACGAGATCAACAGAACCATCCGGTATCTGCAATCGGAAGAGATCGCCCTGGCGCACCTGACAATGGCGCAGCTTGAGGTCGGCGAGGCGTGCGCGGGCGATGCTCAACATTTCCCGGTTCGTGTCGATGCCGATGGCCGCACTGGTTAGCGGCGCCAGCAGCTCGAGCACCCGCCCGGTGCCAGTGCCGAGGTCGATGTGCAGCGGTACAGGCTCTTCACCGACCGCTGCGACTAGCGCTGACGCTTCCGTGTCCTCGCTAATGAAGCGCTCGCGTACCTTGTCCCATTGTTTAGCGTTACGCTCGAACCACTGATTGGCCGTGTCGAGTTGACGCTGCTTCATGCGTTCCAACCGCTCAACGTCACCGTGGCGATTCAGCGCCTTCGCGTCTGTCAGCCCAAGCACCGAACGTCTTAGCTCAGCTACGGTCCCGGAACGAGTCAGCCTGAAGAACACCCAAGCGCCCTCGGGATGACGCTCTAGCAGACCCGTGTCCACCATCAGCTTCAGGTGCCGGCTAATGCGCGGCTGACTCTGGCCGAGAATCTCGGTTAGTTCGGATACCGTGCGTTCGCCGTGCGCTAGCACCGCCAGAAGACGCAGGCGCGTAGGTTCGGCGATCGCTCTGAGTGCTGGCAATAAATTTGACATGATTAAATAAATATAGCTTTATATCTTCAAATTTACAACTGGGAATTGATCTCACGGAACAAACCAAAACCCGGAGCTAACTCTGCGGCAAGTCGAGGCGCGAGCGCGACGAAATGAATCGCTACCCCGTTTGATGATGCCGGTGAACTTGACACAGTCCGCCTCGTGCCCGAGTTTGAGGGTCATATGTCTTTGTAAACGCGACACTTTTCCTGCTTGGCCCGAACTTTGCCGTCGAAACAGTTAGCGTATGTTTCGTAGTTCGATCAGATGAAAGTAAGAAAAATGACCCGGCATGGGTCGGTCGAAGCTGTCAGGAATTCACTTGAAGTCATCACCGGCACGGCGCATGGCCGGGAGCGGCGCGCACCGGGTGGACAACGTGTTGCCACGTGCGCCTTATCGCCAGTGGCGGGTGCCGCTGCCCTGGCCGCTTGGCAGGTTGTTCGCGGCGCCGCCGCAGGGGCTCCTCGGCGTGGTGACCCCGGGCGCTGTCAGCGGCGCGGTTCAAGGGGGCGGGGGTGCGCCACCGCGAGGGCATGCGCACCGGCAGGGTGGCCTGCATACAGCGCTTTGGCTCGAAGTGTTGAACCTGAGTGTGCACCGGCCTGTTTTGGCGCTCGACGGCGCTGACACCTTCGCGCACGGCAAAGCGCACTGCCAGCGCGCCCCGGCGCCCAGAGCGAACGGGTTCTAGACCCGGCTGACAACGCTCATCACGCGCATTACCCGTACGCGGGTGCGTGCTGCGGTGCTCATCGCCGGGCACGGGCAGGCCCCTACCTCGACTTGGCGCCGGACTCGCCCTGCGGGCAACTGGCCGGCGCGGCCATCGGTTGTGTCAGCGCCGCCGGTTCGAAAGCGGCCTCTTGACCACCAAATCCGTCTCACCAGGCCGGGGGCCTAATCGATGAAACGCAACCATCAATGAACCGCAACCGGTAAAACCGGACAAACCTACCTCACCGAACAACAAAACGAGAATACTGGGACTGCTCTTAGGCGGTGATGGCGGTGCGCGACAGTGAGGGCTTGGATAGTTCATCGCTGAGGCGCCTTGGGTTTTTCTTCTCCCATAGTACTACCGCATAGTAGCGATAAACCACGGCGCCGTGGCGGACTTACTAGAGGTGCCCGGACTCATTCGGGCACCTCTCTTTTCAAGCGCTCACCTGTTAGCCGAATAGATCCGCCGTAATCCCTGCGTACCAGCCATTGGCCTCATTGGCGGTAGCCGCCCGCGTTGTATCATCTTCCCCGGTCTGGCTGATAAAACCACTGGTCTTGGCGATTTTCTCCTCCGTGGCTTCATAACTGGCCCCCACCTTAATGCCATGACCGGTCGCCACCAGACTCCAGCAGGTATTGCGGAACCGCGGCCTGAACGCCTGTTTGTCCGCGAGATCGGCAACGATCGCATTGGCGCAGACTTTCGCTTGACTGTTGGCGGCAAAAGCAGACTTCGGCATGTCGCCCGGAATAATCGAATCACCCACCACATGCACATCCGGCAACAGCTTGGACGCTAGATTATGGGCCTGCACCGGGCACCAACCCGACTGCGCCGCGGCGCCCGCGGAACGCGCGATCCACCCCGCCTGTTGTGGCGGGATCACATTAACGACATCGGCTCGGTGCGTCTCATCTTCCGTCACTACGGCCATATTCGTCACGTCCACCGCTTTGACTCCGCCGGTCAATTCTCCCGGCAACCATTCGATCATGCCCGGATAGAACCGCTCCCATGCTTCTTGAAACAAGGCTTGCTTGGAATGTTTGTCTTTAGAGTCGAGGATTAAGATCTTCGATTTCGGTTTATGATATTTCAAATAGTGCGCGATCATTGACGCTCTTTCATACGGCCCCGGCGGACATCTGAACGGATTCGGGGGCGGCACGATCACAACGAGTCCACCGTCTTTCATATCCACGATTTGACGGCGCAGCAGCGCGCTTTGAGCACCGGCCCTATAGGCGTGAGGCATCACCTGCTCAGCCGCGGGACCGTAGCCCTCTATCGCCTCGTATTTAAAGTCGATTCCCGGCGCCAGCACCAAGCGGTCATACGCTAGCGCGCCCCCGCTCATCAAACGCACGATGCGTTTGTCCGCATCCACCGCCGTGGCGATATCGGTGACCACCCGTACCCCGACAGCCGCTGCGAGTTTGTCGTAGCTGTGGGTAATCGATTCAAGCGAGCGGAACCCGCCTAGATAAAGATTGCTGAAAAAACACGTGGTGTAGTGTTCATTCGCTTCAACGAGGGTTACGTCAACCTGGCCCGACTTGGCCACATAGCGCGCTACTGTGGCACCACCGGCGCCACCACCGACCACGACCACACGAGGTTTCTTGGCCCCCAAAACAGTGAACGGCGCCACGCCAGCAGCCAATGCCACTGTGGCCCCTAGGCTCTTTAAAGCTAAACGCCGCGAAACACCTTCTGTCATCGCTTCTCTCCTCTTTTTGCCACTTGTTCAAAGTATTTTGCAACCGCGCACATTTCCTCCTCGTTCAACGACTGAGCCACTGAGCGCATCGCGCGATTGTCTCGAAATCCTGATTTGTACTGGCGCAAAGCGCCTACCATGGCAATAGCTGGCCACCCCGTGATTCGAGGCATTCCTTGAGCTTGCCCTTTAATCTGGTGACATCCCGTACATTCCGCCGCCAAATATTCCCCCAGAGCCAGATCAGCGTCTTCACAGGCACCTGCCTTAGTAGCGGCGGTGGCGCAAACGAACAGGCAGATGCAGCACATAGTATATTTAGTCATAGGATCACCTACTATTCGAACTCCATCTCCTGAAACACCCGGCCAGCATTGCGCGCCGCCAATTCCTTAAACGTATCCAAGTGGGCGTAGCGCGATTGATCGATGTTCCAGGCATCATCAATATCGCCGCCTCTGTCGATGACTTTTTGCACCTCCTCTCGAAGGAACAAAAGGTAGTCCCGGGTATATTGAGTGACCGCCGCCATATTCGTCGGCCCACCGTGACCGGGAATAATATGGGTCACGTTCATCGCTGCAAATGTTTCCCACGATTCCAGCCAACCGCTAGTCATAGTGTCCTCGAAAATAGGCAATACCCGTTCGTGAAACGCCATATCGCCGGTGATGATCAGATCCTTGTCCGGCAACCACACGGATAGATCCCCAGGAGCATGGGCGGGACCGAACCAGATGACTTCAATGCGGGTATCTCCAATAGTGATCGAGTGGCGCTCTGAGAACGTTTCGGTGGGCTGCACTATGCGGGTACCCGCAGCACGCTCTTTGTTGTAGCGGCGCATGCGATCCAAGATTTCGTAGGCTTCCTCCTCGAATACTTGCGCCGCATGTTCATGCGCCAGTACCGCGACACCTTGGTCCAACCAGTACGAGTTACCCAGCATGGCATGGCCCTGGCCGTTCTCGTTAATCACCAGCTTGACCGGCTCATCGGTCACTTGGCGGATTTCCGCATGTAAGGCTTTGGCTAACCGGTAGCTGGCGCCGGCGTTCACCACCACTACACCGGCGCCCGTTTGTATGAACGACAGGTTATTGTTGTGTCCCGCGTTCTCGTACGTCGCCGGCCCGGTCGCGCCGATGGACGACCAGACGCCCGGCAGCACTTCCACGGGCCGGCTATAGAGTTCGGATTCGGGATATTGGTCGGGGATGTTTTGATCCGCCCAGACAGCGGGGCAACCACCGAGGATGACGGCGGCTAGCAAAACCTCAGGGTAGGTGCCGAGCGCGGCGAGCAAACACTTTAACTGCCGTGCTATAGGGCGCGAGTTATTGTTCGGCGCAGTAGATATCGTGCAGCAGTTCAATAACACGGGTCGCGTGGCTATCAGCCAACCGGTAATAAATAACCTTACCTTCACGGCGCGTCTCCACCAAGTTGTCCGACCGAAGACGCGCGAGTTGCTGCGATAGAGTAGGTTGGCGGATCTGAAGCTCGGTCTCCAGTTCACTGACACAGCGCTCGCCCTCGGAGAGAATGCACAGAACCATCAGCCGATCTTTATTCGCCAGCACTTTGAGCAGGCCCACCGCCTCCTCGGCACTCTCGGCGATACTCATCAAATGTTTCACTGCGGCACATTGAGGGCACCTCTAAAAATGCACTTTTTCCGCGATTGCGGCGTCAGCTCCGTGCTCGAATCCTCATGTATGACCTATACACTGCGGTTCTGCGCGCGGTGCTTCCTTGCACTCACGAAAAAATGACTATTTTTAGAGGTGCCCTTGAGTTTTAAAACCGCCGCAGTGTACTCAACCCACGCGTCACTTTCTGCCTACTGTAAGGCCGCCTGCTGCAAAAATGCCACCAGATCGGCAACCACGGCAGCGTCTTGAATGCCAGCAAAAGGCATCGTGGTTCCCGGGATCACCTCTTGCGGCGCCCGCAGGAAGGCAGCCAAGGTGGCCTCATCCCAGGTAATTCCCACCCCTTTTAATGCCGCGGAGTAGCGGGGAAACCCAGCCACGGCAGCGGACGCTTGCCCAACAATGCCGTGTAAGCTCGGACCCACCCGGTGTTCACCACTTTGCAAGGAATGGCAGGCCGAGCATTGGGCGAAAGCATCTTTGCCTTTAACCGGATCGCCGGTGCCCGCTGGCGCCGCCACGCTCTTGTCGTCACCCGCTTCATCATCGGGGGTCACATCGAGCTGCCGCGCACGCCCCGCAATGGTTGGTTTTGACCGGCAGTTAGACATACACCGTTCTACCTTGGGCTCCTGCGGGCGGCTGTCCTTAACGAAACCCACACGATTGGGCATCTTCACTTCCAGCAGCGTGCTTCGGTTGAGGACCTGCCCCTCCTCTATCAAATCATTGAGATAAAGAAGATAAGCGGTGATGGCATAGGTTTCATCATCGCTCAGACTTTGCGCATGGCCGAACGGCATCGCTCTTTTCACGTAGTCAAACACCGTCGAGGCATAAGGCCAATAGCTGCCGATGGTCTTGACCGGATCTTCCGACGCAAGCGTATCGGTGCCCCCCATCAGTACCGGATACCGGCCTACGGCTTCGCCGAACTCACCATGGCAGGCAGCACATTTTGCTTGATAAACGGGCTCGCCTTCGGCGGCTGATCCGGCCCCTTCCGGCAAGCCAAGCCCATCGGGACGCACGTCTATATCCCAACCCGCGATCGCCTCGGCGCTTGCCGGCGAGCCAAGACCGAACCGCCCCTGCGCCGCCAGCGCTTGAATACTCACCGACGCCGCCAGTAAAACCACTAACGCTCTAATTAAAGCCCTAGTTAAGGCGAACATTGTGCACCTCGCCTGCACCATCGATTTCCCAGGTCTGAATACCGTTGTTGTGGTAGATGGAGTTCACCCCTCGCGCGGCGTGCAGATCGGCATACCGAGGCTGCACATAACCGAACTCATCCCACGCCCTGCTCTGCAAGAGCACGTTTTCTCCATGCCAGTTCCATTCGAAATAAAAGCGCGTCAAGGCTTTGGTCAGTACCGGCGAGTCCAGCCGTGCCGGTTTCCAGTTCATGCCGCCGTCCAGCGAAACATCCACCCCTTTGATGGCACCGCGGCCAGACCAAGCAAGCCCTTTCAATACTTGAAAACCACGGCTCAGCAGCGGTTTTTGCGGGCTTGGATCGGTGATAACGGATTTAGTATCCATGACCCAAGTAAACTCACGCGCCCGTCCGTCTGCTAGCAGATCGGTATATTTGGAGGTTTCTTCGCGGTGGTACCAGGGCTGATCACCCACCTCGATGCGGCGCAACCACTTCACCCACATATTGCCTTCCCAGCCCGGCACCAATAGACGCAGTGGATAGCCTTGCTCCGGCCGCAGCCGTTCCCCGTTCATCGAATAGGCGATAAAACAATCATCCAGCGCTTTATCGATGGGAATACTGCGGGTCATGGCCGCCGAATCCGCGCCCTCGGCGAGAATCCACTTGGCCTTGTTGGCAAGCCCCGCTTCATTGAGCACCGTCTTCAGCGGCACGCCCGTGTACTGCACGCAATGCACCATGCCGTGGGTATACTGACAGCCGCTCAATTGAGCGCCGCGCCACTCCATGCCGCCATTGGCCGCGCATTCTAGAAAGTAGATACGGCTCTGCGGAGGAAATCTCATGATATCCGCCATAGAGAAAATAAGCGGCTGAGCGACGAGGCCGTTGATCATCAAGCGGTGCGCTTGCGGCGGGATATCCGGCGCGCCCGCGTGGTGGCGCTCAAAACAAAGTCCGCTTGGGGTGATGATGCCGTCAAGCTCATGCAAGGGAGTAAAGTTGACGGATGATTCACGGGTGGCGGTCAGCCATTCGACACTGCGGCGTACCACGCCCGATTCATATTTCGAGGGCGCGCCATAAGGGCGCTGATCAACGTTGACCCCCAATGCTTGCGACCAGGGCGGCACGTTGGGTGGCAAAAGCTCAAGGTCCACCTTGGCGCTTACCCCAGCGGCGGCCAGAGCCGATCCGGCAGCCGCCGCACCGCCTACTAGGAACCGCCTGCGCGAGACTGCAATGTCCAGCCCGGTATTGGCCGCCTTTGTATCGGCAGCATAGGGCCGTGGCTTCTTTTGGCTCATACTTAAGTTCCTGTGGGCTCCCGTTTATATATTCGAAAAGTATATAATATATTATCATAATGCGCATAGTCCCAACGAGTTAAAGAGCTAGAGGACCTGAATATGGAACTTCCTGTTCACGTCGTTGTAGCCCTGGGCGGCGCCCTTCTCGGTGTCATCTTCGGGGTGACCGTGCACCGGACTAATTTCTGCATGATGGGTGCTGTTGCCGATCTCGCCCTGAGCGGCAGCGGGCTGCGGTTACGGGCCTGGTTGCTCGCCATCAGTACAGCCATGGCGAGTACCCAGCTGCTCGCTCTATTCGGCTTAATCGATCTGCACGACTCGCTATATCTGCGTTCAAACCTGGACTGGCTAAGCGGCATAGTGGGTGGCCTTTTATTTGGCTTCGGCATGGTCATTGCCTGCGGTTGCGGCAGCCGCAGCCTAGTCAATCTGGGCACTGGCGATTTGCGGGCGCTGATCACCGTGCTCTTTCTAGGTCTAGCGGCGTACGCCACCATGCGCGGCCTCTTCGCTCAGCCTAGGAGCGCACTAAGTGGAGCGACCGCCATCGACCTGACCGCTTTCGGGATGCAGTCCCAGGCTATCCCGGAGCTACTTGGCCTTGAGGAATCCAACACGCTACAACGCGGTTTTGGCATCATCCTGGCCGCGTTCGCCGCGCTAGTGCTCTTAACCAATAAAGCCTTTAGAAGCACGCCCCGTTACCTCGCCGCCAGCGGCATCATCGGACTCTTGGTCGCCGGCGGCTGGCTGGTGACCGGCATCCTGGGCGCGAATGAATTCGAACCCACCCCCCTCGCGTCCTTGACCTTCGCCGCACCGGTTGGCAACGCCATCATCTACACCATGACCTACACCGGCGCGCAAATTGATTTCGGTATCGCCGTGGTAGCGGGCGTGGCCGGGGGGGCCGCCTTATCCTCGCTCTCGGCCGGCAATTTTCGTTGGCAGGGTTTCGAGGATGTACGCGACCTGGCCCGGTATATGCTGGGCGGCATTCTGATGGGTGTGGGTGGCGTAATGGCGCTAGGCTGCACCGTCGGCCAAGGTGTGACGGGGGTATCGACTTTAGCGCTAGGTTCGTGGATAGCGCTCACATCGATCCTCACCGGGGGGCTCTTAGGCGTGCGTTACTTGGAGCATGGGACATTGCTCCTAGCGCTGCGCGCACTGACGGCCCGTAACAACGGCTGATGTTTCAGGAGGGTAAGCGCCGTGCGTGTGTATTTGATGTTTTTAGCGTACTGCTGCCTGAGTGTGGCTCATGCAGCACCGGTGAATATTGCACACCAAGGACTAACCCTCAGAGGCGAGTTGCGCATGCCATCTCCGGGCGCGCCTACGGTGTTACTGGTGCATGGCACGCTGGCTCATCATGAGATGGAATTGATCAACACACTGCAAGACCTGCTAGAAGAACGCGCAGCCAACAGCCTGGCCATTACCTTGAGTCTTGGCGTGGACAGCCGCACAGGCATGTTCGATTGCGCCACCCCGCATACGCATACCCATGATGACGCTCTGGAGGAAATCGATAGTTGGCTAGCGTGGTTGCAGAATCGCGGGGTTAAAGATACCGCCTTGTTGGGCCACTCGCGCGGCGGTAACCGCGTTGCACGGTATGTAACGTCTAGACAACCCGGCCTTGTCAACAAACTCATCCTGCTCGCCCCCGCCTCGGCCGACGACGAGACGGTAAGTTCAAGGTACACGGCACGTCACGGCAAGCAACTGGCCCCCCTATTGCAACAAGCACGAAGCGCCGAAAAAACCGCTTGGCTAAGCTCCGTAGGATTCATGTACTGCGAGGACACCAAGGTACGGGCAGACACATTCTTGAGTTATTACGACAAGGGCGAGGGTCACGACACCATTCGATTGCTGGCCAATACGGATACCGCCACCCTGGTGATCACGGGCACGTCGGACACCATCACCGAAGGCATGGCCAAACGGCTAGAAAACCTCTCCCTCAACCACGTCACCGCCGTTGCAATCGACGGCGCCGGACATTTTTTCCGCGACCTATTCGCCGATGAAGCTGTAGACCATATTGAGGCGTTTCTCGAATAGCGGGCCAATTAACCAAGTGGAAGTATTCGAACTCACCAACGGGGCGAGGCCGGTAACTTGGGTGCCGTCAGGTCTAGAGTGCTGACCCAGAACCCTCAGCATCTATCAATTAATCGGACAACTCGCGAGCAGGATTCTCGCTTATTTTTTACTATTTTAATCAGTTAGTTACGATATGGAGGCGCAAGTAAGCCGGGGTTGGGGCGAAGGCCGGACGTGAATCGTCCACCTGACTAGGAAACCAACAGTTTATATCAGGCGTCCTAAGCATTAAAATGCCCATATGTACTGGTGAGTCACAGCCCTTGGGACACTACAAAGGAGCTGCCGTCAGTGGAACTATTTGAGCCCAGGGGGAAATCCAGGGAGTGGCTGAGAAACCGCAATCCAAGCAGCAGCCGCAGCCAGGGAACGTGCAGATCGGGATACTGGCAATTCGAGATGTCCTATTGCAGGCCATCGCCCGTGGCCAGCTCCCAGTGTTGCTAACGGGGGCTGTTATGTTCTTGATGGTTTGGCGTATGCCGGAAGAGGCAGTGGGTAGTCTAGCGCAGGACATGGCGTCAAGCTTAGCGGATGGCTCCATACTCGGATGGATATTGTTTGGTGTGATGGCCATCGGTTGGGCGCTCCAGGCTAAGTCGCAGCGGGAAATGTATGAACATGAGATCGCGCGAATTTCAAAGGAACGTGACGCGCTCCAGAGACGAATTTTGGACGCTGATATACAGTCTAGTAAGGCACGGAGGTAATCAATGGACATCTTGATGATTGCGCTCATCCTTGTGGCGATAGCTCATCTCATCTATGAAGAGGCGATTGGCCCTTTCTTGAGGACGCGGCAAAAGTTCCTCCTTTTGGAGCAAAGAGATCGCCTGCGCCGGTTGTACATCGAGAAGGGTGATGCAATCGGAGAAGAAGCGTTTTCCAACCTCGAGTCCAGGGTCAACGCTACTATTCGGCAGGCGCCGCAGATATTGGTAACCGTACTCTATGACGCGGTACGCGAGTACAAAGACAACGATATTCTGCGGGCAGAAGTCCACACGCACGCCGCCATTGTTGATAGTTGCGCGGATCTTGAGTTTCAGGAAATCTACCGGCAATCCTTACTGCGATTCCGTAACCTATTGGGAATCAATACCCTACCACTTGCATTGTCATTGGCGGCGCCTCTGCTGCTCTTTTGGGCGATAGGCGTATACCAGCAACGCGTTAACGTATACCAGCAACGCATTAAGCAGTGGCTTAGAGATAGTTTTTCCGCTTACTCACGGAGCGCCACAGTTTAGATTTTGTTGCTTGAAACCCGGCTAACCGCTGGTTCCTTGCCCGTGTCAGAGCAACCATGTCAGAGCAAGGGTAGTCAGCCCACTTGACCTAGACTTGGAAACGTCTCCAACAACCAAAACCCGATATCGTTAACCGCCCCGGTCACAAAGAGAACGCCGGTCAGAATAAGCAATACCCCCGCCGCTTTTTCCACCCATCCGAGCCAACGGCGAAAGCGGCGAAGAGCGCCCATGAATGGGCCGAACAAGGCGGCGGCTAAAATAAAAGGTACGCCAATGCCTACCGAATAGGCGAGTAACAATAGCGCACCTCTAGAAGCCGTCTCCTCGGCACCAGCGACGAACAGCACCGCCGCTAGGACCGGTCCAACGCACGGCGTCCATCCGAAAGCAAAGGCCAACCCCAGGAGATAAGCGGCGCCAAAACCAACAGCACTAGGTCTAACATCGAGCCTCGCCTCCTTGAACAACACCCCGATTCTGAATATCCCCAGGAAATGTAGGCCGAAAAGGATAATCACGCCGCCAGCTAGATAACGCAGCTCAACCGCGTACCCGGACATAAACTGCCCGGCGATACTCGCGCTAGCGCCCAACAACACGAACACCGTCGAAAAGCCCAAAACGAAGACAACAGCCCTGACTATTACCCGCCGCACGGCATGACCGGCGCGCGGCTGCTCCAAGCCGCTCGCCGATATGCCGCCGATGTAACACAGATACGGCGGCACCAGAGGGAGTACGCAAGGTGATAAAAAACTGATCAAACCCGCCACAAGGGCGCCGGGAATGGTTACGTCGAACACTTCATCTCTCAGGCGCCCTCTCTCGGGCACTCAGACAGTCATCTTCACTGCCGTATTCGGTTCGATGGCAACCGTCTTCTTACGCTGCAAGTAAGCCGCGACCACGTCGTAGATCGGCGGGCCTTCCGTGTCTGGATTCACCGAAGCCCAACCTGCGACGGTATATTGCTTTTGCGCCCCGATGGCTGCGCCGCTGTCCAACAGAGTCATCTCGGAGATGCGCTTACCGGGCGCTTCATTCACATCGATCCGGTAGCCTAATCCACCAACCCTCACCATATCGCCGCCCTGTTGGTAATACGGATCGGGATTAAACAAATTATCCGCCACATCCTCCAAGACCGCCTTCAACTGCTCGCCGGTCATCTGGATCCGATAGGCATTCGGGTAAGTGATAGCCGTTTGGTTGTAGACATCCTCTACGGTTATGGGATCCCCCGGCAGCAGCGAGCCTCCCCACCTAAACCCTGGAGACAAGGCGATCTGCGCGTCCCGTTCTTCGCGCAAAGCATGGCAGATGAGATCATCAAACGTACCGTTGAAGTTACCCCGGCGGTACAACAAGGTTTCCGTTCGGGCCAGCTCCGTGCTCAATTCCTGCGCAAACGGGGCCCGGATAGCCGTTACCGTCTCAGCCATATCGGTAGCGGGAGCAATCACATCCGCGAGTATCGGGATCAGCTTGAAACTAAAATCCTTAACGCCTCCCGGTCCAACATCCAAATCAAGTCTGGATAAAAATTTACCATGCGAGCCGGAGGCGACGAGGAGACATTTTCCCACCTCAACCGCCACCGGAATCGCATCATGGGTATGTCCAGTCAAGATGACATCAATACCATCAACCCTGCCGGCCAGCTTTCTATCGACGTCGAAACCATTGTGACTCAACAGCACCACGAGCTGGGCACCATTCTCGCGCGCCCGCGCCACGTGCTCTCGAACTTTGTTCTCCCTGATCCCGAAAGACCAGTTGGGGATTTTGTACCTGGGATTAGCGACCGGTGTATAGGGGAATGCTTGTCCGACAACGGCTATATTCACGCCGCCACGCTCAAAATAAGCGATGGCCTCGAACACCTCCTCTTCCCATTCAGTGTCAACGATATTGCCGGCCAAAAAAGGAAAATCGAGCTGCTCTACCAGCGCCATCACCCGCTCGGTGCCGTAGGTAAACTCCCAATGCGACGACATGGCCTCAACGCCCAGCGCATTCATCACGCGCACCATATCCGTGCCCTGGGTGCGCAGTGAAGTCAGTGAGCCTTGCCAAGTATCGCCACTGTCGAGCAGCAAAGTCTTGCCCGGGCGCTCGGCCTTAATCGCCTGCACCACAGTTGCAAGCCTGTCGATCCCACCTACCTTACCGTAGGCTTTGGCAAGACTGGCGAAGTCTTCGCTGCTGAGCGCATAAGCGGAAGAAGAACCTGGTTCTATCGAAAAACGCCATAAAAAAGCCTCTTGAGTGAGATGGGGAGGCTCCCCACGCACAGCGCCCACACCCAAATTGACCGATGGCTCACGAAAATAAAGAGGCACGAGTTGGGCGTGTATGTCCGTGAAATGCAGCAACGTCACCTGCCCTAGCGGATCGAATTCAAGCAGCGAATCCTGACTGACAGCCTGCCTCGCCGCCGCATGAGACCACGGCATACCCAGTGACGCGCCAGCCGCTATGGACATAGCGACTTGCAAGAATTCCCGCCTATTCACCATCACACCCAACCCCATCATGCAAACGGGCGCCAAAGCGCCCGTTGCAAATCACCGCCCATTTCAAATCACTTATTCAGTCCGCGGTTTGGCTAGTTGCGTACCGCAGGTGTCTCCACTGGCAAACCGCGCCCGCGCCATGCCACATACAGCTCGAGGTTCACATACTCATCGGCGCCGTATGGGTATGGTTTTGCGCGCACTTGACTGTTACAGCCGCGAAAACGGCGATGCAGCGACCCCACTTTTTGCCACTTCAAACGGTAAACCGGGAAGCCGTTGCCTTGTCCTTGACTCAAAATATTGGCCCGCAGTTGACCGCCAGGATAGAACTGGTGGCAATGCATGCACGCCATATCCAATTGGCCGCGGCGCTGCTCATAGAACGCTTTGCCTTTTTCGAAAAACGGCTGAGCAACTCCATCAATCACCGGCTCCAATGGCTTACCGGCACTTTGATGGCGAACAAAGCTAGTCATCGACAAAAGCTCACCGGACTCCCACTTCCATGCATCCGCCCCCATCCGCTCGGTGCGGCATTGATTGATCCGTTGCTCGGTGTTTATCAGCTTACCTAGCTCCCTGGCGAAAACCGGATACCGGTTGCCGACATTCGCCATGGATACGCCAGCATCCCCGTGACAACTCTCGCAGGCTTTACCTTCCTTGCCATCGACTTGCGACCAAAGCCCGCTGCCCCGCTCAACCCATAACATGCCAGGGTTTTCGAATTCATCATCTTGGATGGCGCGCGTCTCAGCTTTCGCGTAGGTGTAACCGCTGCGCCGATCTTCAACCTGCTTGTCGCCCCATTGCGCCGCCAAAGCGGCTGTTGCGACACCGAGCGCCACCGTGCCAGCCAGCAGCGCGCGAACATTAAATCTCATCACCGGTACTCCCGTGACTCGCTTTGAACCGCTAGCTCTGAACTTTGACCTTGACCTTCTTCTCGATGGTCTCATTCGCGTCATCCGTCCAGGTCAAAACAAGATCACCACTGTGCGCGGCCTTCATGTAAAACGCCATGTAGGGATTCGACGAAATCGCCGGCGCCCAGTCGGCGCTGAATACCACCTCACCGTTAAACTGCGCCTCGAACCGGTTGATGATAAGACGCGGAATCTTTTTGCCGGTCTTCTTGTTCTTGCGCTGCCCGGATTCCATCTTGTGCGCGACGAGCGACTTCACCAGAAACGGTTCGCCGGCTTTAATCTTCTTCGCAACTTTGACTCGTGGCTTGGCCATTTTTCCCCTACCTCTACTCTATCCGCCGCATCCGCCGATGGTGACTTTTACTGCCTGCTTGGCGGTATATACGGAGCCGTCACTCATTTCCGCCACGGCCACCACATTTTGCGTTTTCGCAAGGCGCATTCTGGTGGACGCTGCCGCGCGTCCGGCGCTTGGCGAGAAATGGAAACTACCGACGTCGGGCAATGGATTTCCGTCGGCATAGATGTGTACCGACTTGACGTAATCAGCGTCCGTCATGGGGCTATCGACTTCAAACTTCAGCGGCACGGTATTGCCGTTTTCAGCGATCTCCGGAAGATTCAGCTTGATGCGGCCCTCTGCAATAGAGCGCCCGTTCAACACTGCGTCTATCTTGCTTTGCAACGCATCGCCGCCGGCCACGGCGGACCGCCATGCCCCACCGAGCAAGAGGGTGCCGCCCGCGAGTACCAGCCAATGGCGGCGTGAAAGTTGCGTGTTCGCAGATTGCTTCATACTTCCTCCTATTTGAGGGTGACAAGGTACGCGACTACGTCTTCAACCTCTTGCGCGGTCAAAATAGGCTTACCTTGGAATTTCTTGGCGACTCTGTGAAGACCAGCAGTTTTATAAAAAGCAGGCATCAAAGTCACTGGATTGACTTGTCTGGGATCAACTACTCTCAGACGGATCTGGCCAGCGGAATAGCGGGCGCCAATACCGGCAAGCGGCGGCGCTAGCGCACCGTGAAACGGTTGTTCCGGTATAGGCATCGTGTGGCAGGCCAGACAGTTGCCTTTCTTGCGGTTGATCGCGACAGCTTTGCCCTTCTTCGCATCGCCAGGGGTGTCCGTAAGAGCGCTGTCAATGCTATAGGTCTGTTTATTGACGGTATAAGTGACTTGGGCATCCGCGGCACTCAGCTCTACGCTGACCCCCAGCGCGGCCGCGAACACGAGCGGCGTACACAGGCGCTTCCACCCCATATTTGGCAGACTTTTCACATTCCCCCCTTCCGCGCACTGAGTCAAGTTATTATGGGCTGCGTCCGAATCATATTACATTTTTATATATTATCAAGCGCGCAAGCGCTTTTACTTATCGAGTTCGTCAATCAATCGACCGAGCAATCCCCAGAAAGCGTCTTCGCTCCGGTAACCTTCGATGCGTCCTATTTCATGCCCCTTGAACATGACGATGAAAGTTGGCGTGAAGCGAATCGGCTTGTTCAAACCTTGCATGCTACCTTGCTCATCAATGCTGATACGCTCTAGCCGCAGCCGCCGGCTCTCATCAGTCAGCGGGTAAATCCCACCCACGTCGTGCTCCCATGCGGCGCAGTAGGCGCAGTCGTCACTCTCGAACATGAGGAGGCGGCCAATAATGCCCGCGGCATGGGTCTGAGCGCTCCCTGAGAGAGCAGCCCCCAGCACCAATAACCGGGCTAGCGCCGGCACACCTCTACCACACCTTGGCCGATTTTCCAGAACCTTTTAGTTCCTCGAACTTTACCTGCAAAAACCTCTGGAAAGTCATGCGCTCGTACGCACTGGTGTTGACGAATTCAAGCATGGAGCGAAAGTGAAATGGCTTGAAGTACCCTGGCATCCTCGCCACCTCAACCCTCACGCCGTCCTGTCCCTCCTTACCAGTCAGATCCGCTGGGAAAAACTGCACCGTGGGGGTGTAGTTAACCCGCCATTTCCTCGCCAACTCGCGCTCCTCCAGAACTTCTCCGTCAAAGTCGGTGACTTCACGGGCACCCCAGAGATTGAGCTGAACGACAGAGAAATGCCGCGTGAAATAATCGACTAGCCCGGCGTCGGCGAAGTTGACCCGGTGCAGCTCCCGGCAATAAGGACAACCTTTTTGTTCCCAGATCACGGCGAATCGCCGGCCCTCGTCCGCCGCCCCGCTGAGGTCGTCGCTCATCTCGAGGAAGGTTTCCAGGAACCACGGCTGCTCGTGCAACCCGTCATCGCCCACCTCCGGCTCCGCCGTCGCCAGCAGCACTGGCGATTGCAGACTCAGCGCGCCGGCCAAGGCCGTCAAGAGAAACTCGCGGCGGCTTGGAGCCATCTTCATATCAGGCCGCGCCCGGCTCGCCGGTGCAAAAGTCGGTGTCCGCTGCATCTCATCCCACCCTTTAGGACCCACATGACGGACGCTTAGTTAAACATAAGGGCACCTCTAAAAATGCACTTTTTCCGCGATTGCGGTGTCAGCTCCGTGCTCGAATCCTCAGGTATGACCTATACACTGCGGTTGCGCGCGGTGCTTCCTTGCACTCACGAAAAAATGACTATTTTTAGATCTGCCCGTAATTGAATATGAATCGGCGACCTTGCCCGCTCCCTCTTACAAGTACCGCATCACAACAGGTCATAATGTTTCGCAATTTCGCCGGCCTACCCCCGCTTGGCGGAGGGAGGATAACTTTGTGAACGACTGTCTGCGGCAGGTAACCGCTTTTACCCTCCAACAAGCCGCCGATGACTTCCCTGAATCAGCGCTACAAAGAGCCGCTTATTTGCTTTTGGATACGCTGGGAATCGCGGCTGCCGCCACTGCGCTGGACGCAGGCCGCATCGCTAGGGACGTAGCCACCCAACTCTACGGCGCCGGCGACGCGGCCAACACGGCACGATTGATGTTCGACGGCCGCAAAGTGAGTCTCGCCGGTGCCGCCTACGCCGCCACCACTCAGATCGACAATCTGGACGGGCACGATGGCTACAACCCCACCAAAGGCCATATAGGAGTAGCCGCCGTTCCCGCGCTGGTGTGTTTGAGTGAAACGCTTCCCGGCCTCAGTGGGCGAGACGCCTTGGCCGCCACCGTAGCCGGTTACGAGATCGCGGGCCGGGCCGCCATCGCGCTACACGCCACGGTGGCGGACTATCATACTTCCGGTGCCTGGAATGCTCTGGGGATAGCGGCCATGGCGGCCCGCCTGTGGCAATTGAGCGGCGATGAGTTGCGTCAGGCACTCGGCATCGCCGAATACCATGGTCCGCGCAGTCAGATGATGCGCGAGATAGCCAATCCAACCATGTTGCACGATGGCTCGGGTTGGGGGGCGATAGTAGGGATCTCGGCGGCCGTGCTCGCGCGAGCCGGATTCACCGGCGCCCCCGCCATCACCTTGGAAGCGGACGAAGTCAAAGCGCATTGGGCTGATCTAGGCTCTTTTTGGCAAGTGGAACATCAATACATAAAACCCTATCCCATCTGCCGTTGGGCGCACGCCGCCGTGGATGCAACCCGGCAATTGTGCTCAGACCATGGCATCGCCGGTGAACAAATAGAGGCAGTGCGCGTTAATAGTTTCCATGAAGCGGCTTGCCTCTTCGAGGGCATGCCCGATACCACCTCCAAAGCGCAATATAGTTTGCAATTCGCCGTGGCCACCATGATCGCGCATGGCCGCATCGGCACCGAACATATCACCGGTGAGGGTTTAAGCGATCCGGTGGTGGCCGCGCTGGTGGAACGCATCGTGGTCACGGAGAACGGCAATTACAGCGCGCGGTTTCCCCGCAGCCGGTTGGCGGATGTCAGCATTACTTTGCGAGATGGGCGCGCTTTCGAATCCGGTGAAACGCACGCACGTGGCGGCCCTGAAGTGCCGCTGAGTGATGATGAAATCGTCTACAAATTCCATGAGTTCGCTGACCCTTGTTTGGAGCGCGAAAGAGCGCGGGCCATCGTTGATGCAGTGATGCATTTAACTGCCCCAGAAAGCCGCTTCGCCGATGTTGCTGAATTGTTGTTTCAACCGGCCAATGGGCACCGCTAACAATGCACTTTTTCCGCGATTGCGGCGTCAGCGCCGTGCTCCAATCCTCAGGTATCACCTATCACTGCTGTCCCACAAACTTTTGAATGAGCTTAGAATCAAAGACTATTCTGCGCTGATTTGTTAGAATAGAGGTTCAGAATATCTTTCAATATCAACAGGATAATAGCCTTGAGTCACAGTAACAGCGTATTTTCACAGCTACTAAAACTGATTTCGAGACATGAATTCGAAACCCTCGCAAAAACCCACCATAAAGGCCGCATGTTGAGGACAATGTCACGCTGGTTACAGTTTGTGGCGTTGAGTTTTGCCCAACTCGCCGGGCGCTGTAGTTTGCGAGATATTGTCAGCAACTTGGATAAACAACGCCGCAAAAGCTACCATTTGGGTATCGCTAAGGTCAGTCGAAGTTCTCTGGCTCGCGTTAACGAGGAACAGCCTTATCCACTCTACGAAGGATTATTTTGGAAGCGACTGGCACGATGTCAAAGCTTGGCGCCTAGGCATGGGTTTCGTTTTAAAATAAGCTTTATTCCTTGGATGCATCGACCATTGATTTATGCTTATCACTATTTCCTTGGGCCAAATTTCGCAAGACCAAAGGCGCGATTAAACTACATGTTGGTCTGGACCATGATGGTTTTTTACCGGCCTTTATGACTATTACCGAAGGCAAACAACAAGATATTACACAAGGCCGTAGTTTAGAACTGGATGCGGGTTCTATTGTGGTGTTTGATCGTGGCTATACGGACTTCACGTGGTTTAACTGGCTCAATTCAAAGGGGATTTATTTCGTCACCCGGTTGAAAGCCAATACAAAATACCGAGTGATTTCTCGCCATCAGGTCAATAAAGAGCAGGGCATCACCTCGGATCAGACGCTGATTTTGACGGGCCCTAAAGCCGATGCCTGCCCGATTAAGTTGCGCCGGATTGGTTATAGTGACCCAGAGACCGGCAAGCATTACGTCTTTCTCACCCATTAATTCGAATTGGCTGCCAAAACCATTGCAGATATTTATAAGTCGCGTTGGCAAATTGAGTTATTCTTTAAATGCATCAAACAAAATTTGAAGATTAAGTCATTCGTAGAGACGTCAAAAAATGCTGTCATGACTCAAATATGGGTCGCTATGTGTATGTATTTAATGGTCGCTTACCTGAAATTTTGTAGCAAAATAGATTTAAGCATTCAACAGATCATTAGACTCTTTCAAGTCACATATTTGAGCGAACAGACCTGTGGGGACTACTCAAAGGAGACCCTCCAGGCCCTATTGAAACTCGGATCCAGATGCAGTTTACATTCTCATGAAAGTTTATGGGACAGCAATGGCTCAATAAAGACTTTAACCTGTTGCGCCTGAAGGGACAGCTCGACATCAGACACGAACCAGGGTGTTTCAATACCTAGGTATTTGAGAATAGAGTTTCTTGTCGCGCATGGATGCATCTTTGCAGTGAGTGTTTTAGATTATGCTAAACTACCCACTTAAAGAAGGGAAGAGCCAAAAGTGATTTAGACGAGAGTGAAACAGCAAAGCTCGTTAAACACCTAGAAGGAATGACTTATTCTTATGTTAAAGACATTTTCACTTATGTGAAGTTGAATTTTGGTAAGCTTTACAGTGTAAGCGGCATGACAAAATGGCTGCATCGCAATAATGTCTGCCATAAGAAGCCTGATGCAGTTCCAGCGAAAGCAAACGCACAGGCGCAAAAAGCGTTTGTCAAAGACTATGAACATCTTTCGAAAGACGCTAAAAACAAGGGTTTAATCTATTTCTCGGACAGTTTTCATCCGCAGTATCAAACGCGGTTGGCTTATGGATGGATTTTAAGAGGCACTCGAAAGAATATTGCCACAACGGCTCGTCAAACACGATTGAATTTCATTGGTGCTGTATCTTTGGATGGTCACAAAATAATCCACACTGAAGTTGAGCGAGTGAATGCGGAAACAATTAATCTTTAGGGCTGTCCTAGATAACCGTTTTTATCTAGGATGGCTGAATGAGAAAAAGCAGGCTGAGTTGGCATAAACAATCACGATTGATTGAGCTATTTGTCGCGGGAACAACAGCACGAACGGCAGCCCAGTGGGTAGGTGTGAATAAGACGACTGCAAGCTACTACTTTCATCGGCTCCGGCAGCCGATTTATGCGCACAGCGAGCACTTGGAGTGGCTTGAAGGTGAAGTAGAAGCAGATGAACGTTATTGGGGTGGCAGGCGCAAAGGCAAACGAGGCCGGGGCGCGTTAGGGAAAGTGCCCGTATTGGGACTGTTAAAGCGACATGGCAAGGTTTTTACGGTGCTGATACCCAATGCCAAAGCCGATACATTACTGCCGAACATTGGGCAAAAGGTAAGGCCGGACAGTATTGCTTACACGGACACATTCGGCCGCTATAACGCACTGGATGTATCAGAATTCAAGCACTACCGTATTAACCCCAGTGAACGGTTTGCTGACCAGCAAAACCCCATTAACGGTATTGAGAATGTCTGGAATCAGGCGAAGCGCCATTGGCGCCGATTCAACGGGGTGGCACGAGAGCATTTTCACCTATTTTTGAAGGAATGTGAGTGGCGTTTTGATAACAGTGACCCAAAGAGCCAATTAAAGCAATTAACTCAATGGGTTAGAAGTGAAATGGGCTAGTTGTCTAGGACAGCCCCATAGTTTTTCGTAGGCAACGCTTTCAAGCGACCCGGCCCCCTTCGATAGGGGGCCATCAATCCCCTCAAATTGTAGCGCCGTCGTTAGCTACGCTAATCATCCTGGTCGTCCCCGCGCATTCCGTACACCTCAATCAAGAACCTATCGTAGATTCGCGGGGTGAGAGAAATGGCACGACAATCAAAGAATTCCAGACGACGCTATGGCGTCCTCAATAGCCTCGTGCGTGTGCAGATAATCTTTGACATCAGCGAGTTGTTGAAAGTCGAACTGCGGCGTGATGCGGCGTCCCATCCCCGCAAGTGTGAGGGAATGGAATTTGGCTGCATAAGCTTGTCTTCTTTGCTGGTTTGCTTGCCGCTCACGTTTTCGCTGTTTTCGCTATTCTCGCTCTAGGGCACCTGCTAAAAATGCACTTTTTCCGTGATTGCGGCGTCAGCGCCGTGCTCCAATCCTCAGGTATCACCTATACACTGCGGTTCTGCGTGCGGTGCTTCCTTGCACTCACGAAAAAATGACTATTTTTAGCAGGTGCCCTTGTGGTGAGCAGTGGTTTGATGAAGCAGTCAAACGCTTTACCGCGGCTGGTCAAGCCATGCAAGCAGCGCGCTGGTGGGCGCCCGTTGAAGGTTTAACCAACAAAGTTATTAAACGCCAAGTTGTTCTTGAAGTGTTTGCCGCCTGGTGGCGATCGTTGACCGGTCAACGTGACCGGTGGCACAAAATCCACCTATCCTCGCCGGCTTCATAAACAGATATCATAAATATGACTCCTAACGTTAACAGCGCTGCAACTTAGTCTAAGATAACATGGTGGGAATGTACGTCGTGTAAGTGGATCCCAATGAATAACGTTCAGCCGCTTAAACCTCACAGTTATAGAACAATTTTTATCTCCGATGTGCACTTGGGCTTTCGTGGATGTAGCGCCGGCTTTTTGTTGGATTTTCTGCGCAAGAGTGAATGCAAAAAACTTTATCTAGTGGGGGATATCATCGATTTTTGGTCGATACGCCGCCGCTCTTTTTGGCCGCAGGAACATAACAACGTCATCCGTACCGTGCTCGGCAAGGCCAAACATGGAACCGACGTTGTATTCGTACCTGGGAATCATGACGAAAAAATACGCGACTACGACAGCATGTCGTTCGGCAATATACGGGTGAGCAACGAGGACGTGCATGAAAACGCCGATGGCCGCAAATTCCTGGTGGTGCACGGTGATCAGTTCGACAGCGTGGTGCGCTGTGCTCCCATCCTCGCCGTGCTCGGCTCGCAGGCGTACGACTGGTTGTTAGTATTAAACCGCTTGGTCAATAGTGTGCGGCGCTGGTTCGGGTTTCCTTACTGGTCCTTGGCCGCCTTCTTAAAATCGCGGGTGAAAAACGCCGTTAACTACATCAGCAATTTCGAACAGGCGGTGGCCTTCGAAGCGCGCCGACGCGAGTTGGACGGTGTGGTGTGCGGCCATATTCACCGGGCCGAAATCCGCACCCTAGAAGACGTGTTGTACTGCAACTGCGGCGATTGGGTAGAGAGTTGCACCGCTTTGGTAGAGCACCACGACGGCACCTTGGAGGTACTCCACTGGGTGGAAGAGATAACCTCGGACAAGGTCCACCCGGCGCCGGCTAGGGCGAGCGCTTGAGCCGATGTAACCACTGCAACACGATATAGGACACCTACTAAAAATAACAATTTTTTCGTGAGTGCAAGGAAGCACCGCGCGCACAACCGCAGTGTATAGGTCATACCTGAGGATTGGAGCACGGCGCTGACGCCGCAATCGCGGAAAAAGTGCATTTTTAAAGGTGCCCTATAGATGAGAATCGCGATCGCCACGGATGCATGGACCCCGCAAGTCAACGGTGTGGTGCGCACGCTCCACCAAACGGCCGAAACGCTGGAGAGTTTCGGCCACGAGGTGAAAGTCTTGCACCCGGGGATGTTCAAGACAGTGCCCTGCCCTACTTATCCGTCCATACCGCTCGCCCTATTGCCCGGTGCCGGAATCGGCGAGGCCCTGCGCGGCTTTGCTCCTGATGCGGTACACGTGGCCACCGAGGGGCCCATAGGCCATGCCGCCCGGCGCTGGTGTATACGCCGTTCAAAGCCGTTTACCACATCGTTTCACACCCAGTTCCCAGAATACATCCGGGCGCGGGCGCCATTGCCCATCAGTTGGTCCTACGCCTACATCCGCCGCTTCCATCACGCCGCCGTACGCACCTTGGTGCCGACGCAAACCCAGGTGAAACGGCTCGCTGACCGCCGGTTCGAGCATCTGGTGCTCTGGTCTAGGGGCGTGGACACAGCCGTGTTCAAGCCATACGGGCGCGGCGCGTTGGCTTTACCAGGCCCCATTCTCATGTACATGGGACGGGTCGCCGTTGAGAAAAACATCGAAGCCTTTCTTTCTCTTAAAACACCGGCTAGCCAAGTGGTGGTGGGGGATAGCCCTGATCGGCATAAGCTACAATCGGCGTTCCCGCACGCCCACTTTCTTGGTGCTAAATTCGGCGCAGATCTAGCCCGGCACGTGGCGGCCGCAGATGTGTTCGTATTCCCTAGCCGCACCGATACCTTCGGCCTCGTACTGTTGGAAGCATTAGCCTGTGGCGTGCCGGTGGCGGCGTATCCGGTGACGGGTCCCATCGACGTTATCGATAACGGCGTAACGGGTGTACTGGATGCAGATCTAGATACGGCGGTGCGGGGCGCACTCAAGCTAGACAGAAAGGTATGCGCGCAAGCGGCGCAGGCCTACAGTTGGGCCCGGTGCACGCGCCAGTTCGAGTCCTATCTGGAGTTCGCGCCCATGCATTAGCGGGCTTACTCACAGCTTGCGTGAGGTCACACCTACTCTAGGGCACCTCTATACGCGCGTCTTGACCAGCCGGTAAGGCGCGCTAGCCTAAGTATCGAGATAGACACAACGCGGCGCTACAGTCAACGAGGATGATGGAGCACATCCGATCGGTATATAGTCGGCAACCATAAGTAGGACTTAACGACTTGACCATCGCGGGTGCGACTTAAGGGCGCCTCTAAAAATAGTCATTTTTTCGTGAGTGCAAGGAAGCACCGCGCGCAGAACCGCAGTGTATAGGTGATACTTGAGGATTCGAGCACGGCGCTGACGCCGCAATCGCGGAAAAAGTGCATTTTTAGAGGTGCCCTTAATTATAGGTCCAACGAGGTCTCTCAGGTGTCCGTAACGGTTTACCTCTGCCCGGTACCGGAAATTCCAGCGGGTGTCCTAGCAGCCCTCTACGGGCAGTTGCGTGCGCACGACCGTACCCGCGCGGACCGCTTTGTCGTGGAGCGGGCCAGGCGCCTGTTCGTGGTGGCCCATCGCACCGTGGACTTCGCCCTGACGCAAGCCGGCTTGGACTATCCGGTGATCGCCACGGGAAACCACGGCAAGCCATATCTTTCGCATCACCCGGACGTGCATTTCAATCTCTCGCACACCGAGGGAATGATTGCGGTTGCCGTTGCCCGTCACGTATCAATCGGTGTCGATGTCGAACGCCGTCCTGAGCGCACGCACGACCTCGCCGCCATCGCAGCTCGCGTGTTCACCCCATCCGAGCAAGCTACGATGACGGTTAGCGCCGATCCCGTGACCATTTTCACTCAGTTCTGGACCGCCAAGGAAGCGATCATGAAGGCCACTGGGCTTGGCTTTCACCTGCCTGCGAAAGACATCGAACTCACGGTGCCCGGGCCGCAGCTGCGGCGGCTACCGCCCGCACACGCAGATGCATCAACCTGGTGGTTGCACGCCGAAGCGATCGGCGACACCTGGCTTGCATTGGCCGCACCGCGCCCAACAGTCCGTATCGTTCGCAAAATAGTGGCAATCACCGATCTCGCATCTGCGTGACCGCGTGCCGTACCGGCTCGGGCCAGCGTTCGGTGTCGAGCCCTTTTTGCGTCACAAATCCATACAGCCAGCGCTCTATTCCGAAACCCATGCAGGCTGTTTCAGCCCTGGAACCGTCGTCAAAAGCGATATCGTAGATGCTGCTGTAATAGTCTCTATGCAAATTGAAACTCGACGCCGCGAGTGGTGCATCGCGCCCTGGACAATGGAAGAGCAATTCATATTTCACCTCTCCCATGCGCTGATAGACGACCTTATCCCGCCCCGTGTCCAGAAAAAACGGATCATTGGCCAGTTCCAGGCTGACATCTAAATCCAAGGACTCGCACAACTCGAAAACGCGCTCCATTACCTCCGCGCGCAACGCCAATAAGTCGTTTCCGGAACCGAATAACACGATATCGCGCACCGAAAAATCCCAACCTCTGGACAACGGACGAAAACGGTTTGCCTCATAGCGAAAGACATGGTTCTGCATGGTGATGCAGTGCACACTTCCGCGGGAAATTCGCAGTCCTTGGTGCTGTGAATAGCACGGCAAGCATACGGCCGGAGTCAAGACGTGTGATGGGGCATCCACGGTCTCGCCGAAGGTTGCTCGCAACGATTCACTGGAAACATTCTTCGCTTGATGGGCGATGTTCTCGAGCACCGGCAAGCGATCGGGAAAATGACAACACAACGTGACGTGTTGCGGAAAATTGCCGAAGTATCCAACCTCATGCAAGAGTTCGCTGGGCAGCATCACCGGATAATGTTGGTCGTGTGCGCCGAAGTCCCTGGCTAAACCACGAAACCAATCTTCGAAGTAACGAAACAACCGCAGCAGATCTCCGCTGATTCCGGTCAATCCGTCGCCGAAGAAATGCAAGTCTTTGCAATCGGCCAACTCGCGGTCAGAACAGCCAAGATGCGCCTTCGATCTGCGTTCGCGCAACACTTTGCGCGCCACCAGCCGATGGGTCTTACGCATGGCGGCGATCAGTCCCTCCGCTTCACTGGCTTGTGTAGCGGACACCGGCACAACCAGCAGTTCCGTATCTTCCAACCGCGCTTCGATGCCGATGGCTTGCAAACCATCGAGAATCGCAAGACGACTTTCCCCACTCAAGGTTGCCAAGTCATACCGGCCGCTCACCCCATGGTCTCCGCATAACCATACCGAGCGATCATCGTCTCCAGCACTTGCGTGGTCCCCTCGATGACTTCCATCACTCGCGCGTCACGGAAATACATAGCCATGGGTGTGTCGGGCCCTATACCTTGCGCGCCTAATAGCTGCTGCGCATCGCGGGCGACACGGTTCACCATCTGCGAAGCAAAATATTTCGCCATGGTGGCCTCTTTGGTTGCGTGCAGCGCCTTTTGGCCCCGCGCGACACCGGCGGACTCGCACATCACGCGGGCGGCGTGGATGTCGGTCATCATGGTCGCGATCAGGCGTTGCACCAATTGAAATTCACCGATAGGTTGGCCGAATTGCTCGCGGGTCTTGACGTGATCCATGGCCACACCCAGCGCCGCGTCCGCGAGCCCTACACAGCCCCAGCCGAGGTTGTATCGTCCGCTTTCAAGCCCCGTCGCGGCCACATGCGAAGTACCGAATCCAGAACGACCCAATACGTGGTCACCGGGAAGCCATACGCCATCCAATACCAGCCGGGCCATCATGTAGCCCCGGCATCCTAGCATGTCGTCGATGGGGCATATGTGAAGTCCTGGCGTTGTCTTCGGCAGCAACAGCGCTACCGGACCACCGTCGGAGGCCGCGACCAACACAAACAGATCGGCCGCCGCCCCGCAGGTGATCCAGGCTTTCTCACCAGTGATTTCAAACCCACCCCCGGTGGCTTTCGCCATCGTCTTGACGGCTGCGATGTCGCTGCCAACGTCGGGCTCCGTAATGGCAATGCCACACAGCAGCGAGCCACTGCAAAGCTGCGGCACCCAACGGTCTTTTTGCGTGGCATTGCCCCAACGCGCCACCGCACTGCCACCCATGTGATGCACGTTCAACAATCCCTGCACCGAGGCACTGGCTCGCCCCATGGCCTCGTGCATGGCGCCGTGATCCAGTGCCGCAACGACCGGATCGGCTGCACTGCCCGACGGTCCACCCAAGGTTTCAGGAAATCCGCTGGCGAACGCCCCTGCCACGCGCAGTGCATCAATCACCTGCTCTGGAACAAGAGCGTCGCGATCGATTCGGCGCGCGAATGGTTGTACAGCGGTTTGCGCAACGTCCCGCCAGCGCGCGCGCGTGCGCAAGGTTGGCTTGTAATTCAGACGATGAAGCCATTTACGTCAGGAAGCTGTCTCCTGGCGCTTACGCGCTACTAGCTCGGCAACCCGAGCAATCGAGCGAAAGCTATCAATGTCCAGATCGTCACCATCCAACTCAATGTCAAAGGTGGTCTCGACGAAAGTGACCATCTGCATGGCAAACATGGAGTTGCCGAATCCCGATTCGAAAATGTCCTGCTCGGGCCCTATCCGAGCCCCCTCGAAGGCTTTCGACACAAAGTCCGAAATAAGATCGATTGCATGTTCACTCGACATGGTTTGCCTCCTTTCTATTCGACCAATAAACATGAAACCCCCGCCCGACCTTACGGCCCGTGTGGCCAGCGTAAACCAATCGTTTGAGCAATGGACAGGGCCGGTACTTCGGGTCGTTGAACTCGTCATAAAGAATGTCGAGCGACAGTTTGACCGTATCCAGCCCGATCAGATCCGCCGTCTCCAACGGACCCATCTTATGGCCGAAACAAGTCTTGAAGAGTCGATCCACTTCCTGCACACCGGCGACGCCTTCGTGGACCAGAAACATCGCTTCGTTCACCATCAACATCATCACTCGATTGGTGACAAAGCCCGGGCTGTCGTTAACGGTGATCGATTGCTTGCCCGCCCGAGTCACGGCTGCCTCGGCGGCACCGAGCGCGGACTTCGAGCTGTGCGTGCCGCGAATGATCTCCACCATAGGCATGATAGGCGGCGGGTTCATAAAGTGCATGCCGATGACCCGCTCCGGATGCTTCCCGAATCCCGCTATGCGAGTGATCGGTATAGCCGATGTATTGGCAGCAACAGGAACATCGGAACGTACGATGGCGTCAATTTCCCGGTGTACCGCTGTTTTCACCTCGACATTTTCGGTGATGTTTTCGATGACGAAATCTACCCCCGCGATGTCACTGAGTTGGGTAGAGAAGGTCAAGTGACCGACCACCACATCGGCGTCAGCAAGGTTTTTTTGCACGAGCGCATACATGCGAGCGTTTTGCCTGATCTGCGCACGCGCAGCTTCGAGCTGAACATCATAGCGGTCGATCAGCACGGTATTGACTCCGGCCTGTGCGAATAGATGCGCAACCCCCATGCCGATAGTCCCGGCCCCGACCACGCCCATGATGTTCATGGTTTGTTCGCTCATCCAGGCTCCTCTGTGCCTTGCTCATCAGGTGTTGACCCGTCGTCCGGTACTGGTCCGTTGCGTTCCACCATGAGGGCAATACTGTCACCCGCCAGTTCGTCAACGGGGCGCATCGCATCAAGCACCCTATCCGCCACCTCCCGGGCAAACACTTCGGCCAGCTGGTAGGCTTCCCGTCCCGGACCGAGGTAGGCGGCGAACTGCCCCATCAGATCGGCCAGCGCGTGGACGTGCTCGTGGTGTCCGGCACCGTCGGCTACGGCCCGCACCGAACGTAGCGAACGGCGTGCCAAGGCGATGTCGTGGGGCAGTTCCAAATGGACGGACAGATCGATTTGCGACGTGATGGCGCTGCGATAGCGGCCGAAAGGCTCTTCCAGCAAGATGAGCGGCGCGGGATCTACTTGACCCCCACCCGGCGGTATCACTGGCCGGCCCGCTTTCAGCGCTTCCAAATCCATGACTAGCTGCGGGGTTTCGATCAGATTGGGATCGGCGCCTGCATCCAACCAACCTTGGATGTCGCCGCCGTCCGTGCCGAGCACTATATAGTGGTCGAAGTGCATGAGCGCGACGGAAGAATATCGCGCCGCAATGGCGTGCATCAGCGAACTTTTGCCGGCACCAGAGGTACCACTGATCGCCACCACGAATCCCATCATGCCGCCCCGCAACCGAGTTCGGGCATATCGAAACACTCAAGAAAAATCCCAAAGGTCAAAATGGTCAAAAGCGGGTCCTCAGGCATCCCACCGGTAGGCAGTGGGTCAGAGACCAAAGCCGAGTGTTTCAATCGCTCAACCTCATCGACATCGAAATAGCGCTGGGAACGAATCGTCTCCGGCGCCAACAGGTGTTCGACCCAATCGGCACCCCGGCGTAACAAATAAGCGCTGCCGGGTGCGGCAAAAGCAAACTTCTCGCGCTCGACAATCTCTGCCGGCAGTAGTGGGCGCGCCGCTTCTTTCAGGATGAATTTCTCCGTGAAATCATGCAACAAGAGATCCGGCGGGATGGAGCGCACCAGCTCGATCACCTCGATATCAAGAAACGGAAAACGTCCTTCCACCGAATTGGCCATCAGCATCCGATCGCCGTGGTCGCCCAGCAAATGATCAGCAAGCCGAAGTTTCATGTCGAGATAGGAGCGTTTGTGAATCGCGTGCCGTCCGCGCACCTGTTCCGGATCGACCAACGGCCAATTGGTGAAGCGGAATTCACCCAGCTCCGCGCGTACCTCCGGTGAGTAGAGCCGGGCGCGCTGCGCTTCGTGTTCCACCAATGCCTTCTCGTAGAACACAGCCGCATCGCCGAATGCATTTGCGCGCAATGCCGCCTCCTTGGCATCGGGTTCCTGAGCGCCGCGAAGCGCTCGAAAAGCATCATAGCGATAGCCGATGTACCCGGCAAAGAGTTCGTCCGCGCCTTCGCCACTCTGAACGACCGGGACGCCTACCGCACGCGGCGTCGCAGACAACGCTAGTGCCGCAGTGTTGTAGCTTTCCTTGATGGGGCACTCGGAGTGCAAGACAGACCGACGCAAGCCAGCCTCGATTTCATCGGCGGGGTGTTGAATAGCGCTGTGCGTGGAACCGAGCGCCTGGACCATGATCTGCTGAAACCGGTTCTCGTCAAACATCTGATCGCCAAACCCGACCGAAAAACTGGACAGCGGCTCGTCACACTGTTCAGCCATAAGCCGGGTAATGAGCGAGCTGTCCAGCCCGCCACTGAGATAAGCGCCAACCGGAACATCAGCCATCATCCGGCGGCTGACCGAAGCCGCTAGAGTTTCGCGCAAACTCCCTTGCCAGTCATTCGCCTGTTTCACCGGCAAGTCGGTGGCCATTGGAAAGTCGATATCCCAGTACCGCTGAGTTTGTACGCCCTTGGCATTGACCAAGAGAAAGTGGCCCGGCGGCAAACTGTCAATGCCCGCAAACATCGTGCGCGGACTGACTAGTCCCGGCAACGACAAAACCTGATCGAGTCCGGTCAGATCCACTCGCCGCTCGACGCCGGGATAGGCGAGGATAGCCTTGATCTCGGAGCCGAACACGAAAGCATTGCGCACCGTCGTATGGAAAAACGGCGACACTCCAAACGGGTCACGTGCACAGAACAGGCGTTGGCGAGTTGAGTCGTACAACGCAAAAGCGAATTGACCATTGAGATGATGAACTAGCTCGATACCGTATTCTTCATATAAATGGAGAATCACCTCGGTATCGGTACGAGTTGCAAATCGATGGCCTTGTGCGCTCAGTCGCCTGCGTAGGTCGGGCGCATTGAATATCTCGCCGTTGCAGATGAGACGTAGTGAGCCGTCTTCATTGGTGAGTGGCTGGTTACCAGTGTGCAGATCGACGATTGCCAGACGACGGAAACCAAGTCCTACCGACTGGTCCAGGTAAACACCCGCATCATCAGGGCCGCGGTGAATGAGCGTCGCCCGCATCGCCTCGATTACGGCAACGTCAGCAGGGGGCGGCCCGTAGGGTCGAAAAGCTCCGCAGATTCCACACATAACCCAATCAACCCACCGGGGCGCTGCGCGACGGCCACAACCCATCTGGAGCGTTCGTTAGCCCATGAAATTCTTTGACAGCACACAGCTTATTCAGCAGCGACAAATATTCCAACGGCGCGATAAATCCAGCACGAAAACAAATTCAATGTCGCTGAGGGGCTATGCGTGCGCTGTTGACCCAAGGTCCAGCCCGCAAACACAACTTGAGGTGTGACTACCGAACACCAGAGAATTGGCGCTCAACGCGGGCCGCGGTCCGTGCATGTCCTAGCTCATCAAAAGTTCATCCCACATCCGTGCGGCACCTTTTCAGGGATCCAATACAGACGATTGGATCCCTGAAACCAAAACCGCTAAGGCACCAGCCTCACTTACCGATCCACTAAGGGCATCGGCCTGCGATTGCTGTACCCTTCTCGATTCAAGCTGAAGCCTGAGCCTCGGCCTTTTGGGTAACCTTTTCAGCCTTACCTTTGCCCTTTTCACCACCCTTCTGGGCTTTGTGATCCGCCTTCTGGGCTTTGTGTGCCGACTTCTGAGCCTTGTTTTCGGCCTTCTTGGCCTTGTACTCCGTCTTATATTTGTTCTTGTACTCGGCCTTCTTGGCCTTGTTTTCATCCTTGGTATCGCCTTTCCGTTCTTCCTTCACATCTGCTTTTTCCACGCCAGAATCCTCCTACTTGTGACTGGGAAGCATACCTTAAAGAGTATTGTGACAGGTTGCAATCTATAATAGACTTTTTTCGTTGAAGTATTTTGACGTGGATTGGGTTTAGTGAGTATCTGGAGATATTCACTCACCTGACACGGGCCATTGATATTCGCCACGTGAACGGAGCGCACGCGAAGACCGAGGTACTAATTCGGCAAAAAATTACCCGACATTAATTCAGAATATATCTGACATGCTCTTCATAGAAAAACCGTTTAATTATTTGCGTATTCTGTTGCAGTGAGTGCAACACCGAACGAGCCAAGGCCATCAGTTGCTCCTTTGTAGCCACCACTGTCCGCCCAATTCGTTGGCTTTTTACATGATGCCATACTAGCTCATCAGGATTGAGTTCCGGTGAATACGGCGGTAACCATACTAACGTGAGCTTACCTTGGCTAGTGCGGACAAATTCTTGCACTTTCTTGGCTCGATGAATTCGATGGCCATCAACAATCAAATAGACCGATCGCTTGGCGTTGTGCAACAAACGCCTTAGAAAGTCGATAAAAACGTCTGCGGTTACCCGTGATTCAGTTACCATGAAACGCAGGTGACCCTTCGGCGAAACGGCTGACAGCCTATTCACGCTAAAGCGCCGACCCGTTTTCGCTACAACTGGCGTATCACCCCGTACCCCCCAAGTGGTACCACGATGATAATCCGACCGGATCGTCGATTCGTCGCCAAAATAGACCCGCGCTCGGCGCCTTTTCGCTTCTCGTTGTACTTCAGGCCAAGTTTCTCTTAACCATACCTTAACCTGATCAGGGTTTTGCTCGTATGCCTTAAACCGAGGGCGCTGCGCACTCATCCCCCAACGAGACAGGATATTGCCCACCGAGCGCTCGCTGACCTCGATGCCAAATTTATCTTTCAGTAATATCTGAATCATCGAGCGTGTCCACAAGGCATCGTGAAAATCCAATTGCAACGGATTCGTTTTAACCCGTTCACGTAAGCGATCCGCATATTCATCGGGACACTTTCTTGGGCGACCCGTGATCTTGCCGGTGGACAGCGCCTGTTCACCACCTTGCTCATATCTGGATAACCAATCGTCAATGCAAGAACGATGAAATCCGAGGGCTTTAATTACTTTTTCAGGGCTTTCACCCGATAATACTTGCGCAACCGCGTGCCTGCGGATGGCTTCTCGCGCGGAATGGGGCAGTGAGCGACCGTCTGTCTTTTTCATAGCATCACTATAACACATTTTATTAATTTGTGTCGGGTAATTTTTTGCCGAAGTAGTAAATCAATGGTCAGCGCCACCCGGGAGGGGTGACTACGTTGAATCTACCGACTATCCAGCATACCGACCGCGCGGCGAGACTTCGGCAGCGGCATTTGGGCGACTGCCAAGATTACTTGCCCGCGCTGAAACTAGAACACTGACCTCGGACACGCGCGGAGTTTTGAGCGCATATCGAGTTTCGACTGTCGCAAGTGGATTGGATGATTAAGGATAATGAACATTGACGAGTTGATTGGAGCACTGAGTCGCCGGCGCCAAAGCGGCGGTGATGCATTCGTTTTTCGTTTTATGTCTTCACGAGGGAACGAGGAGCGGTCCTTAACATGGGAGCAACTCGACGTTAAGGCGCGTGCGTTTGCCGCGAGCCTGGTCGAATTCACCGCCACGAAGCTTGGCGATATCCGCCAACAGCCCGTCGTCGTGGCCTTACCGACCGGCGCAGAATTCGTCACTGTCTATCTGGGCTGCCTCTACGCTGGCGCGATCGCCGTGCCCATTCGCCATCCGCGGCCCAACCGCCCGTTGGACCACGCCAGCAACGTTATTCAAGACAGCGGAGCTGGGGTCATCTATACGACGCCCGAACTCATCGCGCCATTGAGCAAAGCGAGGCCGGAACTCGCCATCATGACGGCTGCGGACATTCAGCCCGATGCGGCGCCCACCTGGGTCCATCCCGATATTGGCGAGGGCGACATCGCGCACTTGCAATACACATCCGGCTCCACGTCCGCGCCCAAAGGGGTGGCCATCAGCTACGGCAACCTATTGAGTAACGCGCGTGAGACGTGCGGCGTTTTTGCCGTTCGTCCCGACAGCCGGCTGTTGAGCTGGCTGCCCCTCTATCATGATTTGGGACTGGTATTCGGCCTCATTGTGCCGCTGTATGCGGGTTGCACGACAACGCTCATGGCGCCCACGAGTTTTGCGCAGCGCCCCTCCCGCTGGCTACACGCTCTTTCCGACCAGAACATTACCCATTCAGCGGCGCCGAACTTCGCCTACCAGGCCTGTCTCAGCATACCGAGCGGCGAACGCACTTCGCTTAACCTGAGCGCCTTGCAGGTGTTGATCAATGGTGCCGAGCCAGTGCGGGCCGAAACGATGGCGGCGTTTCGCCAAACATTCGCCCGTCATGGCCTGGGTGAGCGCGTTTTGTGCCCGGGCTACGGAATGGCTGAAAACACCTTGACCATCAGCGCCAACGGACCAGAGCGAGAGGTCGTCACCCGGTGTTTCGACGCCGACGCACTGAATGAGCGCCAGTTGAAGCCGGCGACTTCAGCTTCGCATCGCCAGCGTGAACTCGTGGCTTGCAACGGATCGCCGGTGGCCAACCGTATCGTGATCGTCGATCCCGATACTTTGATCCCTCTCAGCGGGGGCGACATTGGCGAGATTTGGACGACGGGTGGGTCAGTTGCGAAAGGCTATTGGGAACGACCGGAATTGAGCCGCGAGCGATTCGAGGCAAGCTTACCCGATGACGATGCCCGCTGGTTACGCACCGGCGACTTGGGTGGAGTATTCGCTGGAGACCTATTTATCATCGGGCGAATGGATGACATGATGGTGCTGCGCGGCATCAACTACAACCCGGAAGACATTGAACAAACGGTGGAGGCCTGCGTACCGGAACTCGAACCTGGTGGAGCTGTGGTTTTTGCGGCCGATTTGAGCGGTGCTACCTGCCTGGCGGTGGTACATGAAGTCACCCGTAGTGCGCTCAGAATCGTACGACGGGGCGGGCCGGAAGCGGACGCGCTGCGCGACCGCCTGGTCAAGGCGGTCCGCGCGCAACTGAGCGAACAGCACGACCTCGAATTGGGAGCGCTGCTGCTGCTCCCGCCCAAAGGCATACCAAAAACCCACACCGGCAAAAAACAACGTCACGTCTGCCGCCGCGATTTCGCAGCCGGTTCTCTTCGCACCGAGATGCAGTGGCTTAACGCTCAGTTCGTCTCCAGCACCATGCAACGGGCGCTAGGGTCTTCCGCATCCCGTGAACCCGGCAAGACCGAGCGTGTAGCCGAGTTGCAGACCTGGCTTCGCGACTACGCGGCTTCCCGGCTTAACTCCCGGCTAATGGATGAGCGCCGCACGATCCCTCCCCACGTGGTGATGGATTTCGGCAACGCGGGTCTGCTCGGCATGGTTGCGCCGCAGGCGTATGGCGGCCTCGGACTCGGCGATCTGGAAATCATCGAAATCATCCAACAGTTGGCCGCCATCGACACGACGCTCGCGTCGTTCACTGCGGTCAACAACGCGCTCGGCCTGCGGCCGATTTTGCGCTACGGACAGCCCGCGCTCATCGATCGTTTGATGCCGGATCTAGCGGCGGGGCGAAAGCTTGCATCCTTTGCGATGACGGAGGCGGACGCGGGTTCCAACATTCGCAATTTGTCCGCTCACGGCATTCCAAGCGGCGACAAAAGATGGCGGCTTTGGGGCACCAAATGGTGGAGCGGGACGGCCGCGTGGGCCAGTGTCATCAATACTTTTGTCCGGCTCGAAGGTCCGCCAGGTGCACCGCACGGCGTAACCGGGTTCGTGCTGGAAGCCGGTCAACCCGGCTTGAGGCAAGGCCCCGAAGCATTGACCATGGGTTTGCGCGCCATGGTGCAAAATCAGGTGCTGTTGGAAGGTGTACAAGTCGGGTCGGAGCAGCGTCTGGGTGACATCGGCGACGGTATGACGCCGGCCTCCGACACCATGGAGTACGGCCGCTTCATCATTGCCGGCATGTCGCTGGGTATTATCAAGCGCGCCCTGCAGTTGATGGCCCGCCACGCAGCTCGGCGCACCATCGCGACGGGCGTGTTGATCGACAATCCTGCCACCCGCCTTCACATCGCCGAGTTGAGCGCCGCACACACCGCCATTGAAGCGCTCGTGCAGGTGGTGGGCGCCAGGCTGGATGCCGGTGAAACCGTACCGGTAGAACTCTACTGCGCGTTGAAAACGTGCGCTCCAGAATACGCCTGGCGGGCGGCCGACAGGTTGGTGCAACAACTGGCGGGTCGCGGTTATATCGAGTCCAACATTGCCCCGCAAATACTACGTGACGCGCGGGTGCTGCGGATTTTCGAAGGACCGACGGAGCCGATGAATGCGCATATCGGTGCGCGTCTCGTGCATATGCCTGAACAACTCTGCGACTTCGTCAGCCAAAATCTCGGTACCCACGAGCTGGCCGGCGAGTTGCGCACCATGGCCGATGAAGTGCAAGCCTACGCAGGCGCTCACGCCGGCAGCTTCGGGGGAACACAAGCAGCGAAGATCTGGGCGCAGTTGCAGATCGGCGAGACGGCGAGCTTCGGCATTTTGCTCGCATGCTTACGGTATCGATCGTCGCAATTCACAACACCCGCTCAATCCCGCGCGCTCGACTGGGCAAGAGCCCGATTCGAGCGGCGCCGCGCCAAGTCGTTACAACCGAGCCCGGCGCAACGGGCGTTGCTCGAGCGCGCGGAGTTAGACACAACGATTGCCGGCTTTGAGCAGACCATCGGTGATATCGAGCAAGGAGCAGTGGGCGAAGCCTGTGAACTCGACGCATTGCTCACGTCAAAGCAGGCCATCACAGAGGTCGCCATCACAGAGGTCGAAGAACAAGCGCCTTTGGCAGCGCAGCCGCAATCTGTTTTCGTTGGCGGTCCAAACGACGCGGATTCGGCTGACTATATGCGTTTTGTCGATTGGCTCAAGGTATGGATTGCCGACGAGTTCGGCCTGCGCCGCACAGCTATTGATGAGGAAGACCGTTTTGCGGCATTCGGTATGAGTTCCGTGACCGCCCAAATCCTGGTAGCGGCGCTCGAAGACTGGCTCGGCATCGAACTGCCCACAACGCTGATTTGGGAATTTCACACAGTCGGCGCATTGGCCCGCCATCTGGCAAGTTTGACGAGCGAACACGGCGATGAGGCGGCCCCACATGCCACCGACAGTGATCCGCTCGCACTCCTGGCGCGGGTCGATCAACTCTCCCAGGAAGAACTCGAGGCGTTCGTCGCTCAATACGAGGACAGGCAGTGACCGCAGCCACACGAACTGAACAAACGAGTGCCGATGAGTTAAAAGTACGGCTCAAACAGTTGCTCCGCGAACGACTAGGGGTCAAAGGCGCGCAATTTCCACTGAGTCCGGGCCAAGAAGCGCTGTGGTTCTTGTGGCAACTCGCGCCCGCGAGTTCTGCGTTTTCCATGGCTCTGCCGCTACGCATCCGTGGTGCACTGGACCATGATGCTCTAAACCGAGCTTTCACTACCGTGGTCGAGCGCCACGATTGCGTGCACATGCAATTCTCCGAGTTAGGCGGCACGCTGCGCCAACAAGTCGATCGGACTCGCTTACCCGCCATCGAGCGAATTACCGCGCGGGATTGGGACGACGTCCGTCTTATCCAGGCGGTGCGACAGCACGCCCGAGCGCCCTTCGACCTGCGTGAGAACGCCCAGCTACGTGCGCGGCTCTTCGAGATTGACCCGGCGCACCACGTCCTCTCATTGGTGCTGCACCACATCGTGGGCGATCTGTGGTCACTGATCGTGCTGATGGATGAATTGCGCGAGTCGTATGAGGCCGCCACCACTGGCCGAATGGCAAACTTGACCGAACTACCGTTACGCTTTGAGGACTACGTCCTGCAGATGCGCGGCAAGGCAAGCGACGGAGCATTCGACGCTGATCTCGACTGGTGGGCCCAACAACTGGGCAGCGACCTGCCAGTGCTGGACTTGCCCTGCGACTATCCCCGACCGCCGCGGCAAAAGTTTCGCGGCGCCACCCACTTTCAGCAAATTGACGCCACCTTGACCACCCGGTTGGAAGGCTTTGCACGCGCACACGATACGACGCTCTTCATGGCGCTGTTGGCCAGCTATCAAATTCTCCTTCACCGGTTCACCGGCCAGGAGCGCATCATCACCGGAACACCATTTTCGGGTCGTAGAGGGCGAGGCTTTGGCGAGCTTGTCGGAGATTTCATCAACATGCTGCCAGTGCCCGCGCAGTTTGCGACCGAGACGCACTTCGCGGCCCATCTGGCAGCCACTCGAAGCGCGCTGTTGGGAGCGATGCAGCACCAGGATTGTCCGTTTTCAATGATTGCGGATCGCGTTGCACCGACGCGTGACCTCAGCCATCCGCCGGTGTTTCAAACCACCTTCGTGCTGCAAGAGTTCCATCGCTACGCCGCTTTGCAAAACACACTCCTGCCGGCGGTGGACGAGGCCGCCGTGCCATTCGCGGATCTGTTGCTTGAGCCAATTGCGCTGCCTCAGCAAGACGGGCAGTTCGATCTCAACTTAGAGATGAAACGCGACAGCCTGGGCCGCTTGCAAGCAGCGTGGAAGTACGATGCGGATCTGTTCCTGCCCGAGACCATCGCGGGCATCGCCAGCAGTTTCGAAGTACTCCTACGGCAGATGCTCGCCGCGCCCGACCTACCAATCAGCGATCTATCACTGTTGGACGCTGACACGGCGGCCGCCGTCATTGCCGCATCACAGGGACCGCAGATCGATCTACCCGAGGAGAAATCTGTCGTCGCGTTGTTCGAGAGCTGGGCGGTGAAGACGCCGGATGCGCCGGCGCTCTGTTGTGGTGAGGAGCAACTCTCCTACGCCGAAGTGCACGAACGCGCAGTGGCACTAGCCCGCGGGCTGGCGGCGCGCGGCGTAGGGCCGGAGGTCATGGTCAGCCTCGCTTTACCCCGGGGGCCCGAGCTAGCGCTCGCGATGCTGGGTACCATGCGCGCGGGCGGCGCATTCTTGCCGTTGAGCCCGGAGCTGCCGCCACAACGGCTGGGCCAGGTGGTTAGGCAAAGCGATAGCCGCGTGGTCGTCACCACCACTGCTTTGGCAGCGTCCGTACGCGCCGCTTTGGAGTCAGCCATAGAGGACATCAGTGCCGAGTTGATTACCATCGACACCCTTGTGGCAGAACCGAATACGGCGGCGCTTCCCGGCGAGTGTGCCGACCACCATCTGGCGTATATGATGTTTACTTCCGGCTCCACCGGCACACCCAAGGGCGTGATGGTCGAGCACATCGGGATGGTCAATCACACGCTCGGCAAACTCGGTGATCTCGATTTTTCCCAGCAAGACCGCCTGGCCCAAAACGCGCCGCAGAGCTTCGACGTGGTCGTTTGGCAGAACCTCGCGCCACTGGCCTGCGGCGGCTCTGTGCAGATCATTGCGGACGAACAAGCAGAGGACCCCGCCCGTCTCTTCGCTGAATGTATTGCACGCGGTGTCACTGTCCTTCAAGTGGTGCCATCAATGATGCGGGCGTTGATTGAAGAAGCAGAGTCGGCCGACAACCCACCCGCGCTCGGAGCACTACGGTGGCTTGTGCCTACAGGCGAAGCACTGCCAACCGAGTTGTGTCAACGTTGGTTGGCACTGTATCCGGACATTCCCATCCTCAACACCTATGGATCGACGGAGTGCTCCGACGACCAATGCCACTATCGGTTGACGGAGGTGGCCTCAGCGGACGCGGCACAGCCGGTCATTACGGTCGGGCAACCTATACGAAACATGGCAGCGTATGTGTTGGATCGAACCCTGTCGCCGGTGCCGCCCGGTGTGGTCGGAGAACTCTACATCGGTGGCATCGGAGTAGGCCGTGGTTATCGCGATGACTCGGTGAAAACCGCGGCTGCTTTCTTGACGGATCCGTTCTCCGCTCGAGAAGGCGCGCGAGTTTATAAATCCCGCGATATGGCGAGACGGCGTCCCGACGGAAGAATCGAATTTCTCGGACGGCTAGACAGCATGGTGAAGTTACATGGCGTCCGCATTGAACCGGCGGAGATCGAGGCAACCTTGATGGCGCATGCGGATGTATCTGAAGCCATCGTCCAGCCGCGCTCAGATCCCGACGGTCAAACCCGCCTCGTCGCGTATGTCGTATTGCACGACGGCGCATCGCTTACCTCGATTCGTGCGCATCTGAGCGATCGCTTGCCGTTCACGATGATTCCAGATCTGTTTGTCCCGCTAGCCAGTGTTCCTTTGACGGCCAATGGCAAGCTCGATCTTGCCGCGCTTCCTGCACCCGAGTGGCCGGGCGCACAGGCGGCAGCGCCGAGACCACCACAAACGGCAACGCAGCACAAGCTCGCCTCTATATGGGCCGATCTGCTGCAAAACGACGCCGTATCTATTCGAGATGATTTCTTCGCCTGCGGAGGCGATAGCATCAAATCAATCAAGTTGGCTGCACGCGCCCAGGAACTCGGCCTGGATCTGGAAGTCGTGGACGTATTCGTAAACCGGACTATCGAAGCCATTGCCGAACAGATCGAGCTAAGTACGGTCACCCGCGGCGATAAGGCTCGGTTGAAGCACGTGTCGAAACAAACGGCCCTGGTCCAAGCGGCCGAGTTGCTAACACCCGACGTGCTCGCCAAAGCGCGCTCCATGGTCCACTTCGACAATGAGGCATAAAACAAGCACGCACGCTACGCCGCCGCACCACACCAGTGTGGCGACGCTGGGCTGACCGACCGTGCCGCACATCATCCGTATTAGCCGCAAGCACACACGTTTCACGAGTTCAGCGTCATCCGACCAATGAGCAACGAAGAAGTCTTTGATGCCTATCAACTCTCGCCGCTGCAAGCCGGCATGTTGTATCAATGTGTCGCACGCCCGGTGCCCGATCTTTACGTTGAACAGTTCACATGCCCACTCGAGGGACCGCTTCAAATGGAGGCCTTCGAGCGTGCGTGGGAACTCGCACTATCGCGTCACGCGCCCCTGCGCACCGCCTTCGCATGGGACGGTATGCCCGAGCCGATTCAAGTTGTTGGCGACAAGGTCAAACTACCCCTTCGCGTCTTGGTTTGGGGCACTCAGGAAAGCTCAGCCAGCGACGCGCGCCTCGATGCGCTCAAACGCGAAGAGCGCCTGAAGGGATTCGATTTGAGCCGCGCGCCATTGCTGCGCCTCGTCGTCGTGGTGCTGGGCCCGACCAGCTATCACCTGATCTGGACCTGGCACCACATCGTGTTGGACGCATGGTCCGGTCCAGTGCTCCTGGACGAGGTCTTGACAGCCTACGCTGCCTACATCGACGGCAAGCTCCCGGAGCTACCCGAGGTGAGGCCGTACAAGGAGTTCGTCGCTTTTGCGCGGGCGCCACTGGACACCGAAGCAAGCACTTTCTGGCGGCGTACGCTCGGCGACCTACACGAAACGCGGGCGGTCGATTTGGGTGTTCCGGAACCTCCGCGACCGGATGAGGCGGACTATCAATTGCTGTTCCGCGATCTCTCGAACGACCGTATCCCCGCTCTGCGCGTGAGCGCCGCAACATTTGGAGTGACCTTGAATACACTGGTGCAGTGCGCTTGGGCGCTGGTGTTGGGCAACTGTCAGGGCACTCAGGACGTGCTGTTCGGCACTGCCGTATCCGGCCGTCCAGCGCAATTGCCTGGTGTGGAGCGTATGGTCGGGTTGTTCATCAATACCCTACCGGTGCGGGTGCAATTTCGAGCCGGGCAGCCGCTGCGAAACCTCTTGCAGGCATTGCAAGCCCAGCTAGTGGCAGCCCGCCAATACGAACACATGCCGCTCGTCGATATTCATGCTTGCAGTCTCCTTCCGGCCGGTCAACCGATGTTCGAGAGTCTGTTGGTGTTCGAGGACTTCGAGGACCAGCAACACAGCACGCAGGCGGGGCAGTTGCAATTGGGAGCTGCGGACTTCATAGAACGTGCCGATTTTCCTCTGACCGTGCTCTTCAGCGTGCGTGACGGCAAACAACTCGGCGTTGGCTTCGAGCGAGCGCTGATTGATCCGGCGAGCGCCGCGCGGCTCCTGGCACGCCTGGACCAGACACTCGGTGCCCTGGTGACCGACGTCAACGCGACCGTCGGCGCGATCGAGGTGCTACCGGATGACGAGCGCGATCTGCTGCGTCGCTGGTCACGAGATCCTGACTGGTGTGCTCCGCCGGACTGTGAGCGCTCCGTCACCCGAGCGTTCGAGGAACAGGTTGCCACCACCCCCGAGCTGCCGGCGGCAGTGTATTGGACCGCCCAGGGTGACATCACACTCACCTACCGTGAGCTTGACGCCCGGGCAAACCGGATGGCAGTGCACCTGCGAAAGCAGGGAATCGGGCCAGGAAATTTTGTCGCGATTTGCATGGAGGCAGGGTTAGCGCGTCTGACAGGTGTGCTAGCAGCTATGAAGGCCGGGGCCGCTTATGTGCCGCTGGATCCTCGGATGCCGCTGACAGCGTTGGCCGAACTGATCGCTGATTGCGCAGCCGCCACGGTGCTCGTCGATGTACAAACGGAGTCGAAGCTGTCCGAACTGACCACGCTCAGCGCACTTCTGTGCGCCGAAGATGGTGCAGATTTCGCGCAGCTCCCGGCCGACCCACCCCAGGCGGCCGCTGATCCGCGCGATGCCGCATACATGATTTATACATCCGGCTCGACCGGCCGGCGCAAAGGTGTAGTGATCGAACATCACGCACTGGCGCGCATGGTCGCCGCGCAACGCCACCCATTTCGCATCGGGCACGGCACGAGGGTGCTGCAGTTTGCTTCGTTCAGTTTCGATGCCTCGGTATCCGAGATTTTCTCAACGCTGCTATACGGCGGCACGCTCTACATGGCGCCTCGGGAGCGGTTGGTGCCCTCAGCGGAATTCCTCGACCTGCTCCACAAGTGGAGGATCAACACCATTACCTTGCCACCCTCGGTGCTGGCCCGCTTGCCGCTGCGAGAGCTGCCCGATCTCCAGGTTCTAGTCACTGCGGGCGAACCTTGCACCACCGAACTCGTGAATCTGTGGGCGCCAGGACGCACATACATAAACGCTTACGGGCCAACCGAGTGTACGGTTTGTGCGACGCTTGGTGCCGTCAAGCCCGGCGACCCAAGGCCGAGTATCGGCCGGGCGATGGGCGAGGTCGAAGTGCACGTACTCGATCCACAGTTACGTCCCAGCCCTATAGGCGCGGCCGGGGAACTGTGCTTGGGCGGGCCGCAACTGGCGCGTGGCTACTGGCAGCGTCCTGAACTCGAAGCCGTCGCATTTGTGCCGCATCCTTTCGACGTGAGCCCTGAAGCTCGGCTGTACCGTACTGGCGACCGGGTTCGTTTTCTACCCGATGGTCGCCTCGATTTTTTGGGCCGTATCGACCATCAACTGAAACTGCGCGGCCGCCGAGTCGAACCGGGTGAGATCGAGACGGCGCTGCGCAGCGCAGACACTGTTTCCGACGCAGCCGTGGTGGCTGTCGAAGACAATGACGAACATCAACTCATCGCATTTATCACACCGCAAGCGGCCACAGTGCCGCAGTGGTGGCCGTCGATTTCCGAGTTCCTGGTCTACGACGACTTGGCTTATCACGCCATGAGTTCGGACCAACGGCGCAATGATAGCTACCGCGCCGCACTGGCCAAGCACGCTCCTGGCAAGGTCGTGCTCGATATCGGCACCGGCCCGGAAGCTCTGCTGTCGCGGTTCGCTATCGAGGCAGGCGCGCGCAAGGTGTACGCAATCGAGTTGCTGAAGGACACCTTCGAAAAAGCCAGGGCCAAAGTCCATGCACTGGGTTTGCATGATCGCATCGAGGTCATCCATGCCGACGCCACCACCGTGCGCCTACCGGAACCCGCCGACATCAGCCTGTCGGAGATCGTCGGCGCTATTGGCGGATCGGAAGGTTCCGCAGAAATCATCAAACGTACACGCCACCTGCTAACCGATGCACCGGCGATCATCCCCGAGAAATCGGTCACCTTGTTTGCGCCCGTACAGTTGCCTGATGCGCTGTTGGCGGAACAGGGTTTTAGCGAGCTACCGGCCCGCTACGTCGAGCGGATTTTTCACGAGTCCGGTCATCCGTTCGACTTGCGTTTGTGCGTGCGCGGCCTGAGTTACGCCGCTCTGCTGTCCCAGCCGGCGGCGTTCGAGGATTTCGACTACCGCCGCCCGGTATCTGCGGCTTATCGCGATCAAACCACATTCCAGATTGCCCGGCCGGGCCGGTGCGACGGCTTTTTGGTGTGGTTGACGCTCGACTGCGGGGCCGGGCCGGTGTTGGATATTCTGCGCAACGAACACTGCTGGTTACCTGTGTTCTTTCCGTTAGGTGCGACCGGCGTGCGGGTCACCTCAGGCGATCGCATTGAGGCACGCTTCGGGGCGACCCTTTGTGAAGACCGCCTGCACACTGATTACTTCGTGGAAGGCACGGTGCGGTGCGGCCAGACCGAGCATGTCTTTGCTCATCACGCGCCACACCACGGACGAGCATTTCGTGAGAGCCCGTTCCACGCGCAATTCTTCGCGTCGCAGGACATTCCGCGCCTGTCAGACGCATCGAAACTCGATACCGACGCGCTGGCCGATCAGCTACGTTCGCGTCTTCCCGACTATATGTTGCCCACGCGAATCGTCGAATTAGCGCATTTGCCGCTCAACACAGCCGGTAAGGTCGATCGGCAGGTGTTGACGCGCAAAGCGCAAGCGCTACGCGCCACGATGGCTCAATCCCCGCCGCCGACTCCGGCAGGATCCGCAGCGGAGCAGCAGGTCGCCACAATCTGGGCTGAGGTGCTGCGACAGCCCGTTGATCCAGAACGCAACTTCTTCGAACAAGGCGGTCATTCGCTGTTGCTGCTGTCATTGCAATCGAAATTGCAACACGCCGCCGGCAGACCAGTGGAGATCACGGATCTGTTCAAGTTCTCAACGATTGCCGCCCAAGCCCGCTATTTTCTGACCGCCAAAACGCAACCCGATAACGAGGGGCTCGAACTGTCGCGTGCAGCGGCACGCGTTACCGCCCGTACCGCTATCTCCACTCGGCGCCTAGCCAGGGGCAACCGGTGAGCGCTCACGACTTCGACGAGGGTGCTGTTGCCGTAATCGGCCTCGCCGCGCGCCTGCCGGGCGCGCCGGACATCGACGCTTTCTGGCGCGTCCTAGCGCGAGGCGAGGATACGATCACCTGGTTCACCAACGACGAACTTCTAGACGCCGGCCTCGATGACGACGAGGTGAGTGACCCGGCGTACGTACCCGCCAAAGGATTACTGCCACACGCGGACTGTTTTGACGCGGGTTATTTTGGTCTGAGTCCTGCCGACGCGGCGCTCATGGATCCGCAGCAGCGGGTCTTTGTCGAGTGTGCGAAGACCGCCTTGGACCACGCCGGGTACGGTGCCGCACCCGACCGGGTGGTCGGCGTCTTTGGCGGATCGATACTCAGCATGTATCTGCTATCGCACTTGTGGCCCAACAGCGAGGTAATGCAGCGTTCGGGAACCTTTCAAGTGGCGGTAGGCAATGATCCGACCTTTCTGGCAACGCGGGTCTCTTATCTGCTGGACCTGAAAGGACCGTCCGTCAGTGTTGGCACCGCCTGTTCTACCGGACTGGTTGCCGTTCACCAAGCCTGCCAAAGCCTCCTCTCCATGGAATGCGATATGGCGCTGGCCGGCGCCGTTTCCATTCATCTACCGCTAGTCAGTGGTTATCGGTATGCGCAAGGTTCGATTCTTTCACCGACCGGCGAGTGCCGTCCATTCGACCAAGACGCGGCCGGTACCGTATCGAGCGACGGCGCGGGGGTCGTGGCACTGAAACGCCTTGCAGAGGCATTAGCAGATGGCGATACGGTCCATGCGGTCATACGCGGCTCGGCGATCAACAACGACGGCCATGACAAAGTCGGGTTTACCGCACCGGCGGTCGCTGCACAGTCCCGGGTGATCGCCGAGGCTCAAGAGATCGCTGGCACGCCGCCGGCATCCATCGCCATGATTGAAGCGCACGCGGCTGGCACCCATTTAGGCGATCCGATCGAGGTTGCCGCCCTGCGCGAGGTGTTTGCCGGCCACGGTGCGCACTGCGCCATCGGTTCGGTCAAGAGCAACATCGGTCATGTCGATGCGGCGGCCGGGATAGCCGGATTCATCAAAGCCGTCCTCGCCGTTTCGCATCGCGCCATTCCTGCCAGCGTGCATGTCGAAACGCCCAATCCGGCCTTGCGACTGGCGCAGTCCGGGTTCTACATCCCGCGATCATTGACGCCACATGATGACACCATGGGACCGATGCGCGCTGGTGTCAGCTCATTCGGCATCGGTGGCAGCAACTGCCACGTGGTGTTGGAACAGCCGCCTGACAGCCAGCCGGCAGCGCCTGGACATCCCGCCGAGCTGCTACAACTGTCGGCCAAAACCGAACCAGCACTGCGCGAACTCGCTGGCGGCCTGGCGGACCATCTGGAGCACACCGATAGGCCGCTGGCGGAGGTCGCGCACACGTTGCGAATCGGCCGCGCCCAGCACCTGCACCGCTTAAGTGTGGTGGCTGCTACAGCAACCCAAGGCGCCGAGGCCTTACGCAACGCGGCGTCAGTTGAAGCCACCCTCCCGCCCGTGGCGCAGCGCGATGTTGCCTTCATGTTTCCAGGCTTGGGCGATCATTACGGGGCCATGGGATGGGAGCTTTACTGCCTCGAGAGACCCTTTCGCGCCGAAATCGATGCATGTGCCAACCTGCTGGCTGGCCATCTCGATGGAGACATCCGGGATGTGTTGTTCGACGGCAAGAACTGGCGAGAGGCCGGGCCCGATCTACTCGACTACAGCATGGGGCTCGACCACAGCACGGGGCCAAAGAAACTGGATCTTCGGGCCATGCTGGGCCGTGACAGCACCGAGTCCCCCAAAGAGCCGGCTGCGATCGACTTCCCGCGAGGAGGACAACCGGCCATTTTTGTCCTGGAGTATTCACTGGCGCGAGCGTTACAGCACTGGGGATTCGAACCCAAGGCGCTTGTAGGCTATAGCGTCGGCGAGTTTGTCGCCGCGTGCTTGTCCGGGATATTCAGCCTAGCGGATGCGTTGCATATCGTGGCCGCACGAGCCAAGTTGATCGAAACCCATGTCGCACGTGGTGGCATGCTGGCGGTACCGATGGGCGAGGCTGAACTCACGCCGCGGCTGCCTGATACTCTTTCACTCTCCGCCGCCAATGGCCCCCGCCTCTGCGTGGTAGCAGGTCCACCGGCGGAACTATCGGCATTCCAGGCACAGCTGGCGCTGGAGAATTGCACCTGCCAAGCGCTGGACGCGACCTACGCGTATCACTCGAAGATGATGGACCGGATCGTGCCTGAGCTAGCGGCTATCGTCGGCTCGGTGACACTCAATGCGCCGCAAATTCCGTGCGTATCGTGTGTCACCGGAGACTGGCTTAGCGCAGCGCAGACCACGGATCCTCAATATTGGGCGCGTCACCTGGCACGCACGATTCGATTCCGCGACGCCATCGGCACCCTCCTGTACGAGGGCGACTTTGCCTTGGCAGAACTCGGGCCCGGACAATCCCTATGCGCCCACGCCAAGGCAGTGCAGGCACACACAGCGGGCCCCCCAACGGTCATGGCGCCGCTGATGAAATGGGCGTATTCCAAGGCCAGCGAGTGGTACACATTGCTAAGCGGCCTCGGTCAGCTGTGGTGCGGCGGCGTCCAGGCGTCTGGCGCTCGTCTTCTCGCTCGCGAAGGACTACGCCGCGTTCCACTGCCACCTTATCCCTTCGCCCGCGAACGGCATTGGGTTGCCTCGTCAGCGCCGGGAGAGCGAGCGCCGGCGGGCCGCAAAGATTTCGAAGACTGGGCCCTGGTACCGCACTGGCGCCCGGCTCCGACCGTGCCCAGGGAGTTGCCAGCGAACCGCTCATGGTTGGTGTTCGATGATGGCTCCGCGCTGTGTGACACCCTCGTCGAATCATTGATACGCGCCGGCGCCACCGCCGCCCGCGTGCGGCGTGGGTTACGTACGAACATCGATGCGGAAAGCCTGATCTTGGCTCCCGACGAGCCGACGGCCATGGAGAGCCTGATCGCAGCGCTGGCGGCAACGAGGGGGTTACCGAATCACATTCTGTATCTATGGTCCGCCCAGCCAGCCGGCGACTTCGCCGCCGGGCAGGAGCAAGGGTTCTTTGCACTGCAGTCCTTGTGCGCCGCGCTCATTCGCAATGGCAGCTTCGATGAAGTCACCGTGCATGCGCTCGCCCGTGGACTGAGCGCCGTCGCCGCAGAGCGGCCCAACCCTGACCAGACCCCGCTGCTCGGGGCATTGCGGGTAGCGGCGCAAGAAAGACCAGGTCTCATCACCAGCGCTATAGACCCTGGCACCGATGATCTCGAGGCGACCGCCGCCGCAGTGCTGCACGAACTCGCCCAACCCGTCACTGCCCCGGTGGTCGCGTATCGGTACGGTCAGCGCTGGATCGAAGACTACGCATCCACCCCACTGCCGAAAATGTCGGCATCTTGTTCGGTGCCACGCCGTGACGATGTGTATGTCATTACGGGAGGTCTAGGCGGCGTCGGCATGGCGATGGCAAGCTTCCTGGCCCGCCAGTGCCCGGTCAAGCTAGCGTTGCTCGGGCGTACGGCGCTGCCGCCGGACGCGGATTGCCTGAACGTCCGACAAGGGACTCAAGATGCCATCGGCCAGCGCCTGGCACAGGTTCAGGCACTGCGCGCAGCAGGTGCTCAAGTCATGACTGCCGCGGTGGATGTCGCTGATGCTAATGCCATGGAGCGGGTATTTTCCGAAATCGAGCAGCAGCTCGGCCCGATCAGCGGCGTATTCCACTGCGCCGGCGTGATTGGTGCCGAGACATTTGCGGAAATAGCCCGGGCAACCCGCTCCGAGGCCCAGGGGCAGTTCCATGCCAAAGTGCATGGGACTCAAGTTCTCGAAGCGGTACTGAAGAACCGCCAGGCAAAGTTCTGCGTACTGATGTCTTCGCTGGCAGCGGTCCTCGGCGGACTCGGCTTCAGCGCCTACGCCGCCGCCAATCTGTACATGGACGCGTTCGCCCAGGCCCGCACCGGCCAACCGGGCACGCGGTGGCTCTCGATCAACTGGGATGCTTGGCGCATCAGTGCCGTCAAATCCGCGCTCGACGGATTCGGCGAAACCGTCAGCGAGTACTACATGGAACCGGACGAAGGTGCCGCCGCCTGCCTGCATTTACTCGCGCTTCCTACTGTCGCCCGTGCGGTCATTTCCACGGGTGATCTGAATGCGCGGCTGCGCCAATGGGTGGGCGGTACAACCCAACCACAAAGCCTCATGACCCGGCAGCAACGTGGCGCAATGCCGCAGAGCTTTAGCCCGCCAGAGACCGACACGCAGCAGCGCCTTACCGAGATCTGGCAGGACCTCTTCGCGCTCGATCCCATCGGCATCCACGATAATTTTTTCGAACTCGGCGGCCACTCACTGTTGGCGACCCAGATGAATGCGCGCATCGCTAGCCGGATCGGCGTCGAACTCTCGCTGACCGATGTATTGGCGGCGCCCAGTGTGGCCGAACTGGCCACCGTGGTGGACGATGCGCGGCTCGCCGCCGTGGCACCGGAGGATTTGGCCGACATGCTCGCCGACCTCGATGGCCTGAACTCCGCCGAAATCACCGCGCTGTTGGAACAGGACAATAACTGATGACGGCACCCGGCGTTCGCTTGAAAGAACTCTCTTCCGAACAGCGTGAATTGTTGTTGAAACGGCTCGCGGTACGCGCCAAGGCGCCGACGCCGACCTCGACGCCAAAAGCCGAGCCTTGCCTGTCATTCGCCCAAGAACGCTGGCTATTCAACGACCGGCTCGCGCCGGCGGATCCGGCGCACGCAATCTTCGGTGGCCTGCGCTTACGTGGCGCGCTTGACGTGGCGGCACTGCAGGGTGCGCTAGACACCATCCTTCAACGTCACCCGCCGCTACGCAGCAACTTCTCGATTCAAGATGGAGCCCACCACATTCAGATACGACAATTGGACCGCTTCCCCCTCTCCCGTGAGGACCTCTCGGGCCACATGACCGAAGCCCGGCTTACCGCAGCTTATGAAGCAGAGATTGAGAAAGGGTTCATATTGAGTCGGGACTTGTTGTTGCGAGTCCAGCTACTGCGCCTGGCGCAGGACGATCATGCGCTGTTATTTGCCACCCACCATATCGCCTCCGACGGTTGGTCACTCGGGGTGTTCATGGAAGAACTGGCGGAGGTGTATTGCGCGAGACACGCGGGTCGCGCACCACGGCTGCCTGCGCTCCAGTTTTCGTACTCCGACTTTGCTCACTGGCAGCGGGATCGGCTCACGCGAGAGCACCTCGATCATGCCCTGTCGTATTGGCATCGGCACCTAGCCGAGGCACCGGCATCGACCGACCTGCGCAGTGACAAAGCGGGCGGCGGGCGACGCAGTGACGGCACCCGCGACCTGACCGGTGATTCCGTGGAATCGGTAGTGCCCGAGAACCTGACCGCAAAGCTGTCGGCATTGGGGACCCAGCATCAGGCGTCGCTTTTTGCCGTCCTGTTGACGGCTTATTTCGTCCTGCTTCGCCGACTGACAGGGCAGGACGATCTGGTGATTGGTACGCCGGTCAGTGGGCGCATCCGTGAAGAGACGGAACGGCTGATAGGGTTATTTTTAAATACCCTCGCTCTGCGCGCCAAGCTCGATGATGGCACGTCCTTTAGCGACACGCTAGCTGGCATTCACGAGACGATTCTGCGCGGTCTGGAACATCACGAAATTCCATTCGACCGAGTGGTGCAGGAGGTAGCTCCGGTGCGCCAAGCGGCCGACCACCCGCTGTTCGAGCTGATGTTCAACTTTACCCCCAGCCCACCGCGGACGCTGGGACTGGCAGGCTTAAGCGCGCAGTTTATCAAACCGCCTGCCCAGGCGTGTGAGTTTTCAGCCGTGCTCTACGTGACCGAATGGCAAGGGGTGCTAGAACTGCGCCTAGCGTTTCAAAAGGCCCGCTTCAGCCGCGCGCGGATGAACTCGCTGCTCGACCAGTACGTTTTTCTATTACATGAGATCGTGCGCGATCCGCTGGCACCGTTGTCGCGAATACGCCTTGCCCCGCCGCTGCCCATGACGCCTCTTAAGCCACCCGTGGTTAACCAACCCACCACCGAATGTATCGCGCAGTGGGCAGCGCGTACACCGCAAGCGCCCGCCTTGGAATGGCCGGGTGGCTCGCTCAACTACGCAGAACTGAATCTGGGAATCATCCACACCGCACGCTGCATCATCGCGCGCGGACTGGCCCGGGGCGAAGTGGTAGCCGTCAGCGGAAGGTCCGGTCCCGAGACCGTGATCGGCATAGCGGCCGTACTGCGGGCGGGGTGTGTTGTCACGACACTAGACCCTGCCCTACCGGCCGCCCGCCGGGCCTTGATGGTCCGTGAGTCCCGCGCAAAGCTCGTCATCTGCACAGACGACACCCCCCTGGAGTGGCTCGCCGAACATCAAGTTCCGGTGCTGCACTACAGCGCGACGAGCGATTCGACGACTCAACTGCCGCAAACGCCATCGGGCATCACCGATCCCGGTTATTTGTTCTTTACCTCCGGCACCACGGGCACGCCTAAAGCGGTTGTGGGCAGCGCCGGTGGATTAGCGCATTTTCTGGAGTGGCAGCGCGAAACCTTCGCCATCGGCCCAGGCGACCGCGCTGCCCAATTGACCGGCTTGTCGTTCGATGTATTGCTGCGGGATGTGTTTACGCCACTCAGTGCGGGCGCCACGCTCGTTCTTCCGCCGCAAGAGGGTGGCGCCACCAGCACCGCGATCCTGCATTGGTTGGCGGATCGGAGGATCACGCTAATTCATAGTGTCCCATCGCTGATGCAGACCTGGCTGCTGCAAACCGAGGTTCCTGCGCTACCGGCATTGCGTTTGCTGTTCAGCGCTGGCGAACCGCTTCACGGTGATCTCGTGACGCGCTGGCGGGCCCGCACGGGCGGCGCAGCACACATCGTCAACCTGTACGGTCCGACCGAAACGACGCTGGCGAAATGTGCATTCGAAGTGCCCGATAAGCCATTCGCTGCCAGCCAGCCCGTTGGACGGCCTATCGCTGGTGCCGAGACACTCATCGTGCGCCCCGACCACGAGTTGTGTGCTCCGGGAGAGCCAGGCGAAATTGCCATACGCACGCCCTACCGTACCCTTGGCTATGCCAACGACCAGACCCTCACCAATGAACGGTTCGTGCGCTCGCCGGGAGCGGCTGATGCCGAGGACGTGATGTATCTCACCGGCGATCTTGGTTGGATCGATGGTGCCGGGCTGCTGCATGTACTCGGACGGCGCGATGAGCAAGTGAAGATCCGCGGCGTGCGGGTGGAGCCACAAGAAGTCGCCGCGCAGCTTGAGCGACATCCGGATATCGAATCGAGTGCCGTCATTACCCGGAGGACGGACGACGATACAGCGATATTGAACGCCTACGCAGTCCCCGCCGCTGGCTGCTCGCCCACCGCGGCCGATTTACGCGACTACCTTCGCGCGCGACTTCCGGACGCTTTCGTACCGGATGGCATCGCTCTGCTGGAAGCGTTGCCACTGACGCCTAACCACAAGCTCGACCGGGCCCGACTGCCCGCTATGGCAATGACCGAGTCACCCGCCAGCCGCGCACCGCGTTCACCGCGAGAGATGCAGATGTTGGACATCTGGGCGGAGGTGTTGGGTAGACGTGGCTTCGGAGTCGATGACGATTTCTTCGACCTGGGCGGACACTCTCTGCTGGCGCTGCGCCTGTTGTTGGTCGTCGAGCAGCGCATGAAAGTCAAAATCCCACTGTCCGCTCTCTTCAAATCCGCTACCGTCAAGCATTTGGTGCAAGTCGTGGAGCGTCAAAGTGCGCCCAGTCAGGTGGTGCCCATGTGCAAAGGTGACGCCACTAAAGGCGCACTGTGGTTGATTCACACGGGTGGCGGAACGATCTGGAACTACCTGCCGTTGGCGACGGAGCTGGCGCCACATTTACCCGTCTTTGCCATTCAAGCACGTGGACTCATGGATGGACAAAAGCCCCAGGACGACATGCGCGAAATGGCGGCGGCGTATCTCGGGTTGATTCGGGCACAACAACCCGAAGGCCCGTACCGGCTGTGCGGCCACTCGTTCGGTGGCGTGCTCGCCTGGGAGGTGGTGCGACAGCTACGTGACGTTAATTGCGCAGTAGAAGCGCTAGTGATGCTCGACAGCACACTTCATCCAGCGGCCGACCTTTGGTTCGAGAACAAGACACCCACGCGCGCGGCCGCCCGTGACCTGGCCGGAGCAGTGGCAGTCTTTGGCAGATTCACCGGTGCCGACACCCAACTCGGTGAGGACGAGCTGGCGCAGTTGTCGCCCGACGACCAGGTCGCCCAGGTCGCGCACGCGCTCCAGCAAGTGGACGTGCCCGTGACGGATGCGAACACCTTGGTCAAGAGTCTTCTGGCGATCGCCGTGGCGCATCGTCAGGCACGACTGGCCTATGCCCCGCCGACACTGGATGTGCCGGTTATTTATTTAAAGGCAAGGGAAAGCGATCCTGACAACCGCCAAACCGCAGCGAGCGATCAATGGCAATCGCTCACGACCGGCTTTTTCGTTTGCCACACTATAGGCGGCGATCACGTCACGATGATGACCAAGCAGCACGCACCGGAACTGGCGCACCGCCTTCGTTCACTGTTCGACTGACTGACGGGTTCGACTGACTGATGGCCGCTGCGTTAGTGAGGCACCACCTCGGGCAATACCACGCCGCGGGTGCCCGAGGGAAAACGCGTACGAGCATAAGCCGCGATAGTTGGCGCCACATCGACCGTTTCGACTTTACGGTGCACGCGCGCGGGTACTATGCCCGGACCCATGAAGAACAACGGGACATGACGATCGTAGGCATAAGGTGAGCCGTGTTGCGACGCGCCCGCTAACGGGCTGGGGTCCCGCACGAACCAGCCGGGGTCTAGGACCAAATACAAATCCCCGCCGCGTGTGGGATGAAAGCTGGCCGTGACCGCCCGGCCGATTTGATCATCCGGTAACGCACCGGTGGCGATCTGTGCATGGCTGAAAGCATGCGCTATGCCTTCCATGCTGCGCAAAGTCCTCGCGACCACTTCGAGAACCTCACCGCGATCGAGGCCGTTCTTTCGAATGACCTCATCATCCAGATACACATACGGCGCTGTATAGCTACTGAGCGGCTCACTCACGCCTTTTGACTCTTTGTACTCCACCATCATGGGCTGCACATCGACCAAGCTGTAATCGAACGAGTTGTTAGACGTACGTAGACGCGCAACGGCATAGCCAGGCGCCTCCGTCGCGCCATGGTCGGCGCTGAGCACGATCAGGATGTGGTCCAGGCCAACCCGCGCATTCAAATAGACGAAGAGGTCCGCTAGCCCGGCGTCGAGCCGTTTGAGGTGGTCCTCCGCCTCCAGCGAAGATGGGCCAAAAGTGTGCTCGATGTAGTCCAGTGAGGTCAGACTGACGGCGAGATAGTCCGTCACCTCATCGAGTCCTAGCGCCTCGCCCACGATCAAGGCCTTGGCAAAATCCAGGGTCAGAGCATCTGCCGCCGGACTGACCGAAATATAACCCTGGAATAATTGACCCGAAGCTGGCCCAAAGTCACGGTCAAAGACCCGCCCCCAACCCGGATAAGATGTTTCCCAACTCTGGTCATCGAAATCCGCGAAGCTGTAAGCCGAACGAGGCAGTAGCAACGACCATTTTTTGTTGGCGAACCCGGCGACCAACTTCTTGGCCGTCCAATCATTGACCCATTGCGGATAGGCATTCAAATAGAATGTAGAGGTGACGAAGGTCGAATACGACGCGCTGTACCAGAATGCGGTACCGGCGTGCCCGGTTGCGCCGATGGCAGCGTGGTCCTTCGTAGAAACACCAAACACTTTTGCCGCCTTACCTCGTGAAAGACGCACTTCGTCGCCGATCGTGGTCGATAGAATATCGCGGGGTGAGCGGCCTTGGCCGTGATCGGATTGGCTGCCGTCCGGATTCAGCAGCGGATAGTCACTGTCAGCGGTCGTGACGTGCAGTGCGGTGGATGTGTCAATGACGGCCGTGCCGCCTTCTTGTTCGGATTTATCTTGGTCAAGCTTACGTCGATCGATATAGTTGTTGGCAACCATCCCGTGAACGGACGGATCAGTACCTGTTGCCAAGGTCGTGTGCCCGACGACCGTCTCCGTATTGGCATGCCGGTGCTGGGCATTCAAATACCAGACGCCGTCTCGCATCAACCGCTTGAAGCCATTTTCCGTGAAGCCTTCGCTAAAGCGGTGCAATAGATCGGCCCGTAACTGATCCACCGTGATCTGAACGATAAGTCTCGGTGGAAACGGTTTTCCCTGCGCCAGCACCAGAGCTGGACACAGTGCCAGCGCCAACAAACCCGCGATACAACGTGTAGTTATACACATCATGCCCTCGCAACTCCTTTGTCCCGTTGCCGCACGGCGGTAGCGTTCAGCTACAAGCGCCGAAGCTGACACCCCTTTCATATACGGAGCTACACACCGTATCGCCGGTGGACGCTGACTGTCAAGACAGTGGTCGCCCCAGTTATTCATACATTTGTACCCAAGCTATTTGCTACCCGAGTTCATGAAAACTTTTTTCATACTGCCATCCAAACCTCTGACAAACATGGATTTTGGGACTTGACGAGAATTGCCGCGTCGGGACTGATCAAAACCGCGCGCTTCTGATTCATAGTAAAAAGTACGAGCCTCCCCGATACGGGCGACCTTGGAACAGCAGACTCGATTGGGTGGAGGCGCGGCGGTGGTCGGGGCTTCAGTTGAGAGCTGTGCTCTGCGAAGGCGGATAGCCCGGCCCTCTCGTTCGGCAGAGCAGAATGACTAGCCCCGCTGAACCCGTTAAAACATTGCCAGTGAAGATGATCATGCCGCCACCGCGCCTTTGCATGAGCGGGGCAAAATATTCGATGCCATAGAAGACGCTGCAAAGATTCAACTCGAGGTCATAGCGCCAGCGTTCAATATCGCCGTCCAACACACTAGCCATCGCACCGCCACCACCCGCGTCTAGATAAACGATATCGAAAGCTTCATGGGCTCGGCCCGGCTCGTCCGCCAGCTTGGCTGTGGCTAGCGGATCGGTCGTATCGAGCGTGACCGCGTAGGCCTTCGTGCCATGGGTGTGGATGGTAGCGGCCGTTTGCTCGAGCTTATTTTGCGTCCGGGCGGCACAGATTACGCTCGCCCCAGCCTGCCCTAAACCAATAGCGATAGCTTTGCCGATACCGCAGCTGGCACCCGTTACAAGCGCTGTTTTGCCCTTGAAGTTTCCTTTGAAATCCAGCCTAAATCTCCCTGCGTTTACTGCTCCAAGCGGTTCTTAATCGCAGAGCTGACCGGGCTCCAAAAAATACTGATGGCGAGCACAGCGTAGACGCCAAGCGCGATGGGGCTTGTGAAAAACGTGGCAGCGCTACCATCACTTATCACCATGGACTGGCGCAATGACAGCTCCAGCATCGGCCCCAATACGAAGCCGATGCTGAGCGGGGCGATGGAACATCCAAGTTTGCGCACGATGTAACCGAACAGCCCGGCACACAACATCACGCCCACATTGAACAAACTATTGCTCACACTGAAAGTGCCAACAAAACAGAGCAACATCACGATGGGCACGATGATGGTGGTGGGCACCACCACCAATCTGGCGGCAAAGCGGATGATCAACAAGCCGACGAAGATTATCACTATGTTGATCAGAAACAAACCGAGAAAGATGGCGTACGTCAGATCGGACCGTTCCGCGAACAAACGTGGGCCAGGTGCCAAACCCTGGATCAAAAACGCCCCCAGGAGCACCGCCGCCGCCGGACTGCCGGGCACACCCAAGGTCAGGGTGGGCACCAGAGCACCGCCCACCGTGGCATTGTTGGCTGTCTCTGGCGCCACGACGCCTTCAGGAATGCCAGTACCGAATTTCTCCGGGGTAGGGGAGCGCCGCTTGGCTTCCGCATAGCTGAAGAACGCGCCAATAGCGGCGCCTTCACCGGGGATAATGCCGATGATGGTCCCTATGATCGACGAGCGCAAAAGCAAATCCTTACGCTGCGACAGTGCCCGCAGCCCTGGCAACTTCACCGCCAAAGCACGCTGATCGAAGCTCACCGGCTGCCACGCCTTCTCGGCGCTTATCAACAACTCCGACAGGGCAAAAACACCGACCAGGAAGGGCACGAACGGAATGCCTTCATAGAGATGATAGGTGCCGAACGTATAACGCTCGGTGCCGTTCATCTCATCGAGTCCCCAGGTGGTCAAAAAGATCCCTATCCCACCTATCAACAAACCCTTGAAGAGATTCTCGCCAGCAACACGAACCACCACCACGAGGCCGAATACGCAGATCGCGAGAAACTCGCGGGGCCCGAACTTGACGGCGATCTCCGCCAGCAGCGGGGCGATGAGGGCCAGACAGACGGTGCTGAACAGTCCGCCGATCACCGAGCCGGTGAGCGAAAAACCTAGCGCCTCGCCGCCGCGCCCATCCTTGAACATCTTGTGGCCGTCCTGAACGGTGGCGATGGCCGAGATGGAGCCACCGTAGACGGCGGCCGAGTAGATCGCCAGCGACAAAACCAAGGACGGTACCGGCTCTAGGTAAAAAGTGAAGGGTAAAGCGATGGTGATGGCGATCGGCGGACCCAGTCCGGGCAAAATACCGATCACCAAACCAAGCAAAACGCCGGCCACCAACAGCACCATGCTCATGGGCTGGGTCAATTGCGACAATGCGAGTAGCACCGGGTCCATGCTTCAAGACCACACTGGCCTGGGATCAGGTGAGCTGAACATCTAGCAGCCGGCTGAAGACCAGATAAATGACATAACCGGCAGCGATCAAAAATAGATAGATGGGGAGCGAGCGTACGCCCATAACGGCGGCGCATGCGGGTCCCGTGGTGAGCGCCATCGGCACGAACCCCCAATGTATCCAGATGAGATAACACGCTACGGCGGCGGCGAAGGCCGCGATCCCCCGTAGTGCTTCACGCCAATTGCCAAAGACTGTCTCTTGTGCGGCTGTCTCATGGGCGGCCTTCTCATCCCCTCTAGCCGGGTCAGCTAGGGCGTATTGGATGAACACGATGAGAGCGCAGACGGCGATGAAGGTCAAAATGGTTAACGGAAAGAATTTCGACGTGAGGCCAGAGGTCGCCAACAAACCGGTTTCTTGGAACTCGCGCGCTAAATAAGCGAAAAAGCCCGCCGCCAACAACACCAAAATACTGAAGACCATATTGGCTGAGCGCTGGGTCAGCATGATGATCACCGTTAAGAGAAGAGGTTGAGCAGGCCGCGGGCATCGAGACCCGCAGCCTTGCCGCGTGCAGAGCCTATTTTTGCAACAAGCCCAAGCTGTCAAGAATCGGCGAATACAAGTCGATGCCTTCTTGGATCATCGCCCTGACTGCATCGACGCCGCCAATCCAACGGTAGGTAATCAATGGTGGGATCTTCGCTTTATGGGCGTCGTTATCGAGGGCCGCCTCGCTGGCTTCGACCAAGCGCTTGACAATGTGCTCGGGGGTGCCGGCTTTGACGGCAAAACCGCCGTTGACCCAAGTACCAACCGCTTTACCCGCAAACGCCTCACCCACAGTGCGTACGCCCGGAAGGTCTAGCTCGAAATACGGTTCACGGGCATTGTCGAGGATGATGAGCGGGCGCACCTTGTCGCCATATTTCTTATATGAGGCCACCTGTCCAACGGCGACATCGACCTGGCCACCGAGCAAGCCGGCCATGGTCTTAGGGACAGTTTTCAACGTCAGTGTCTTGAACTCCAGCCCGAACTGCTGCGCTAATTGCACTGCCGACAGATTCGGGGATGCGCCAAGATTGTTGACCCCCATAGTGAGCTTGTTCTTCTTGTGGCCCCATCAATGAATTCCTCGAACGTCTTATAAGGCGAATCAGCGCGCACGTACAGCGCGTTGGACGCGGTGATATCCATAAATATCGGAATGAAATCTTCAAGGGGGGTATAGGGGACTTTGCGGGTCAGGGGTACCACCATCATGGACGGCGGCGACCACTGGAATATCGTATAGCCGTCCGCCGGCTTTTCGATGACGCCAAGTCGTGGGCCGCCATGGCGAACACCGCATGACCGCCGCGACCCCCGTTGTAGGTATAAACCGTCCGGCCATTCCTCTCGCACGACCGGCTCGTAGCCAATCACGCGGGTACACTTCTTCTTATCGCCGCAACTTCTTCAACACCTAAATCAAGTATCTGTGCGATCTCTTCATCAGACATTCCTCTAGCGATAAGTTGCGAGGTCACTTTGTGTGCCAAGCGCTTTTCGCCTTTTTCCAGACCGATCCGTTCACCTTCTTCCTTAGCCGTTCGTATCTGGCTGAGTTCGCGGCCGCGGCGTATGCTCACATAGTCATAAACATCCCGCTCCTGCTTGCTCCAGCCGTATTGCTGCACTACCTCAAACGCCGTTCGAAACACCGGATCTCGCTGGTAGGGCTCCGGTACGCCCTCCAATTTGCTTGCATGCTTGAAGAAATAAATCCATTTATCCACCGCGTTGTTCAATTGGTCTACGGTTTTGTGGAACTTCGGCAGCGCAATAAAGCAAAATGCGAAGTCATTGAGTCGGTTTTCTTTTGTATCGACATCCAATATCAGGTGATTGGAAACATACTGGTCTTGCTTAGCGCCGAATTCGAAATCCAAAATCCCTATAAAATGTACTTTCTTTAACTGTTGATAGTCTTCTCCGGCATCCAATTGGCTGACATAGGACTTGGAGGTGTAGTACAGGCTGCGCTTGGCGAAGTACACATCCCGCTGCACCTGCATTTCAACGATAAATGTACGGTTCTTCTGATCGGTGGCGGTAACATCGAGTATGGTCTCTTTGAGGTCCTCGATTTTCGGTGGCTGATAGGGGTTGGTGAAACTCACATCCACCACTTTAGCCCCTTCGGGAAAATCCAAGGCGGCATTGATGAAGTGAATCAACACTTCTTTGTGCTGCGCATCACCAAAGATTTTTTTAAACGCGATATCGTTGCGGGGATCAGCGAATTTCATAAGAGCACCTTCTAGAAGTGCACTGTATTGTGAAAGTATGAGCGCCACTCACCGCTGAGCCAACCCTGCGCCCCGCGCCGGCATGCGGATAACGTCGGTGGGCATCTGATAACGCGCGAATGGCAGCACGATGACTTTCGCATCGGGGCCGTGGCGTTTGATGGCGCGGTCCACCGCCCCTTGAGCATCAGTGCTAACCGGGATCCCTATGTCCTCACCCATGGCGATGTTCTCATCCAGCGTCACCACCGTCAGATGTTTTCTGGCCATCACTTCGTAGATCGGCGCCCAGATGCAGCCGGTCCACATCTCCAAACGGCGGTGATGAACATCCCGGTACAGCCGCTGCATATTCTCCGGGTTAGGCGGCATATAAGCTTTCATTTCATCGAATAAGGCGAATCCCGGAAAGCTGCCCAGATGGGTGTTGACGCCAGGACTGGGCGAGCAGTAAACGATGTCGCCGCCATCCTTCAAAACCAAATCCGCCGACATGCAACCCCAGCCAGTATGAAAGAACAGATGATCGGTAGGCGCGAATACACCGCATAAGGCCACGTCGGCAGGCCCGCCAAAAGGTCTGCGGTAAGCATAGATATCATTGAACACCCGCACCGCTTCCCGGTGAGCATCGGGATGGCGGCCAAAGTTCATGAAACACACGGCGCCCTTGGTATCGAGAACGCAGTTCAATGTGCAGGTTAAGCTGCACATACTCGCCACTTCGTCAATGTCCGAGCGCATGGGCCCGGCCATGGCCCCGTAGTAAGTCTGCGGCGACAACACGAACGCGCAATGATTGGATTCGATGGTCTCATCGCAGACCACACCCGGCAAAATAAGCTTGCCGCCGCCGCCGTAACCCCAGTGATTGGCTTGGGCCTGGCCGATGGAGATTTTCACATCGGCCCGGTTCACCTCTTTTAGTAACCATACCGGCGTGCCGCGCGAGGACATGCCTACAAAATCGTAGCGCTCCTGTTTTTGCGGCTCGTTTTGCAGGAAAGGGATATTGAGCCGCGCCATGCGGTCCAGTGTCGCGCGCCCTAGCTTCAGTTCGGTATCGTGCTCGGACATGTGGAATACCTTGCCGTTGGCACACACCACATGGGCTTCGCTAAAGCCTTTGCGCTCCAGCGCATCCAACACCGCTGGCACGAGCTTCGAGGCCGGCGTCGGCCGGAACTGATTGTCGATGATGATGGCGACCGATTTATCCGGGCCTAGCAGATCGGTAAACCTAGGCCCCGAGTGGGGCCGGTCAAGAGCGGCCGCCGCCGCTTCGGTCACCTTGCGAACAACCTGGCGCTCGCGCGGCTGGATCCAAGCCCAGAGGTTTCTACCCGGCAGGCGCACGGTCAACTCATCACGGTAGACCATGCTGGGGTCGTCACAAGAGCCGATGGTCAGCGGATCCAAGGACTCGTAGGGAATGGTGACCTCGCGTAGCTCGGGCATACCTCACCTCTGATGGGCACCTGCTAATGCTGGGCGCGTGACAGCAGCGGTGTCCCGGCGAACACCGCCCCCTTTAGACGGACAACATTAGGGCGCCTCTAACAAATAATAATTTTTTCGTGAGTGCAAGGAAGCACCGCGCGCACCACCGCAGTGTATAGGTGATACCTGAGGATTGGAGCACGGCGCTGACGCCGCAATCGCGGAAAAAGTGCATTTTTAGCAGGTGCCCATTATCAGTACTTCTTGCACTCCGGCACGGTACGGCTGGGCAAGCCGATGGTGGCGAACTTGGCCGGATCGAGGCCAAGCGTCTGGCGCACGTTCGCAATGATCTTGACCAGCTTGTTGCTCAAAGTGCCGTCCGCCTGCTGCACCACCTCGGTGACGAAGTTGGTGCCGATGGCCTGGCGGTTATCATCGAGCACGATTGTGCCGTTCGGCGCGTCCAGTTCCAGGGCGGCGAGACCGGCGCGGAACTTGTTGTGGCCGTCGCTCAGATCGCCACCGATATGGTTCAACACGGTGACAGCGGCGGTAGTGGCATTGTAATAAGCCGTCGCCAACAACGAGGGGCTGGGGAAGCGCTGATCCGGCGGGAACGCATCTTGATAGGCTTTGACGAAAGCCTGCCATTCGGCATTGTCCCAGGTGTCCGCCTGCGGGCCGGATGAGGGCGTACCGATCAGAGCTTCTTTGGCTCGGCCCTTGGAATTCAGCACGGTGCCATCGACCATGATGGTGCCGCCAACCAGCGCCGCATCGCCGCCCGCTTGCTGATACTGGTTCAAGAAGTTGACCGCATCACCACCACCCAGACCCAGGTAGATGGCGTCAACATCATCGGGCAGGGCGGCGATGATGGAGGCGAAGTCCTTGGTGCCTAGCGGCACCCAAAAGCGCTCGGTGATCCGGCCACCCGCGCCGCAATACTCCAAGGCGAAGCCGAACACCTGGGTGTAGATGAACGAGTAGTCCTCGCCGACGGTGGCGATGGTTTTGTACCCCTTGGTGTTGTAGACGTACTCACCGAGGCCAGCCGACCACTGGGCGCCGTCCATGTTGAAGCGGAAGAAGTTCTGGGCCGGCTCCACATAGGTGGTCTCCTGCGCGCCGGAGCTGCCGTTGATGAAGGTGACATGCGGTTGCGTCTTGGCGTAGTCCTTGACGGCGATGCCTTCAGAGCCCGACAGCGGCCCGATGACGATATCGACCCGGTCCTGTTCAACCACTTTTTTGACCGCCCGGATGGCCGAATCCGGACTGGCGTCGGTGGCCCCGATGATGACCTCGATCTGGCGGCCACCAGCGGTGCCGCCGAAGGCCTTGAGCGCCGTGCGAACCCCGCGGAGGCCATCCTCGCCGAGCACCGTATAGGTGCCCTCCAAGGTGGCCAGAACGCCGACTTTGAGCTTGTCGGCCGCCATCGCCCCGGTTGCCCCGGTTGTCAATATACTCGCCAAAATGGCCGCTAGCGCGGTCTTTGTCGTGAATCTCACTCTCTACTCCCTCCTCATGGATGCAGCCTGTATGGATCGAATTGGATATACACCCCGAATATATGCTGTGGGCGTACGCGCGCATGTTAACCTGCACGCCGCACCAAATCGCCAAGTTGTACCGCGCCCGAATGTCATCTTGCCAAGCGAATGGCCGCGCTGAACCCATCTGGCCCACCCGCCGGTTCACAGACTGCCCGGAGCCATGATCCGTTTCGCTCAACGCCACCCGCTCTGGACCTTGCTCATACTGATCGCCACCGCCCTATTGGCGTGGCTCATTTTCGCGCCCTGGTCCAGCGCCATGGTGGCGGCGATGGGGCGCAAGAAAGTGTTCCTGAACGCCCTGCTGAACGGCATCACCTTGGGTGGTCTTTACTTCCTGGTGGCCAGCGGCTTTACCTTGATCTTCGGCCTCATGCGCAACGTCAACTTGGCGCACGGCTCGCTCTATCTGCTGGGCGGTTACATCGGCTATGAAATCGCCGAGTGGAGCGGCTACTGGCTGGCGAGCTTCGCCGCCGCCTTCATCGTCATCGCCCTCACGGGCATGGCCCTGCAAATCATCGTCTTCAGGCGCATGGAGGGCGAGGAGCTGCGCCAGACCCTGGTCACCATCGGCCTCTCCATCGTCCTAGCCGACATCATGCTCTGGATCTGGGGCGGCGATTTCTACCAGATCCAAACCCCTGATTGGTTGTACGGCGCGGTGGAAACACCGCTGGTCTCGGCGGTAAAGTCCAGCGGCCAAATCGTGTACTTGAAATATCCGAAAGTGCGGCTGGTGATCTTCTGCGCCGCCGTGGTGCTGGGCATCGCCATGTGGTGGGCACTCCACAGGACCCGCATAGGCATACTGATCCGCGCTGGCGTGGACGACAAAGACATGCTGGCCGCCTGCGGGGTGCGCATTCAGTGAGTGTTCGTGGCCGTGTTCGCCCTGGGCGCGGGGCTCGCTGGCGTCGCCGGGGTGGTAGGCGGTACCTTTCAATCGCTAGCACCGGGGGAGGACATACGCTTCTTGCTGGCCTCCTTGGTGGTGGTCATCGTTGGCGGCATGGGCTCCATTGCCGGTGCCGCCTTGGGCGCCTTGCTCATCGGCTTGGCCGAACAGTTCGGCTCCGTGTATATGCCCACCTACGCCGTGGTGCTCACTTTTCTCATCATGGTGGCGGTGTTGGCGTTCCGCCCGCGTGGTCTGATGGGCCGCGCCTGACAACATGGCTGGCAGCGAAGAGCGCGACGGATATGCACGCCGCCGGGCCGGCCCCCGGTGGCTTGGGCGCGTGCCTCCCGCCCTCTGCTTGCTGGTGTTGTTCCTGCTCTTCTTGCCAGCGTTCTCCAACACCTTCGTGCAACAGCAGATCTTCGGCTGGTCTTTCGTGCTGGGCCTCATCGCCTTGAGCCTGATGTTCCTGGCCGGCTACGGCGGCATGGTGTCGCTGGTGCAGATGAGCGTGGCCGCTTGCGCCGCTTACATGATCGCCATCTTCGGCCAGAGCGCCGTGGCGGACATCTCGCTAGGTTGGCCGTGGTGGTTGTACCTGCCGATGGCCCTCACCATCGCCACCGTGTTCGGCACCCTGTCCGGTGCCCTGGCGGTGCGCACCGAAGGCATCTACACCATCATGATCACCTTGGCCATCGCCTCGGCATTTTTTTATTTCACGCGCCAGAACTACACCCTGTTCAACGGTTTCAGCGGTTTCAACGCAGTACGCCCGCCGCCGGTCTTCGGTGTCGATTGGAGCGCGGCGACGCCGTTTTATTACCTCTCCCTGGCGCTGGCGAGCCTCGCTTATTGCGCCGTGCTCTATGTCTCGCGCTCGCCCTTCGGCCTGGCCCTGCAAGGCGTGCGCGACAACCCGCGGCGGATGGCGGCACTGGGCTTTAACGTACCGGCTCACCGCATCGCCGCCTACGCTTTTGCCTCCTTCATCGCCGCCATCGCCGGGGTCTTACTGGTATGGCTGAACGGCCAGATCTCCCCCGGCACGGCGGGGGTGGGGCCGGTCATCGACATTCTAGTCATCGCCGTGGTGGGCGGTTTGGCCCATCCCATCGGGCCGTTCATAGGTGCTCTCATCTACGTGCTACTGCGCACCTTCGCCCTGGATGTGTTGGCCGGGGTGGGCTTGGATCCGCAGCGCTTTCAACTGCTGATAGGGCTCGGTTTCCTGGCCATCGTGTTCTTCTCACCGGACGGGGTACTAGAGCTGTGGCAGCGCTGGCGCACGCGGCTGCGGCAGGCGGAAGACAGCTGATGGCGGCGCCTTACTCCAATGGCTCGCAGCACTCCATTGCTCAGCATTCAATAGCCCAGCATTCAATTGCTCAGCACTCTATTGCTCAGGCCGGTTCCGCCAACGCGCTGGAACTGCGCGGTGTCACCCGGGCCTTCGGCGCGCTGCTGGCGCTCGACGATGTCAGCATGACCGTCAAACCGGGCGAACGGCGGGCGGTGTTGGGTTCCAACGGTGCCGGCAAAACCACCCTATTCAACGCCATCTCCGGCGACTTCCCGCCCACCTCCGGCAACATCCGTTTTTTCGGCGAGGACATCACCGAGTTCCCCACCCACGAGCGCATCCGCCGCGGACTGCGCCGCACCTACCAGATCTCGCAGCTCTTCAACGGCTTGTCCGTGCTCGATAGCGTCTACCTGGGCTGCCGCGGCGTCTCCAGGGGCCGTTTTTCGCTGCTGCGTCCAAGGCGCGATGACGCCCTGGTACAGGCCGCCCACGAACTGGTGGCAGCGGTGCACTTGAGCGCTATCGCCGACAACCGAGTGGCCACCCTCGCCTACGGCCAGCAGCGGCAATTGGAGATCGCCTTGGCGTTGTCCGGCGCGCCCCGCTTGGTCCTGTTCGATGAGCCGGCGGCGGGACTGTCACCGGCGGAGCGCATTGAGCTCATCGAGATATTGCAAGCGCTGCCCAGCCATATCGGCTTTATCATCATCGAGCACGACATGGACGTAGCCCTGCGCGTGGTCGAGAAAGTAACGATGATGCACAACGGCGCCATCTTCAAAGAAGGCGCGCCCGCCGACCTCGATAACGATCCGCAAGTCCAGGCTCTGTACCTGGGAGTTGGCCATGAGTGAGCGCCTACGGAGACCGCCCGGGAGGAGTGGGCCGCCAGGGGGGGGACTACAAGTGCGTGGACTGCACGTCTACTACGGCCAGTCCCATGCCCTACAAGGCGTCGATCTCGATGTGGACGGGGGCCTGCTGGCCGTGGTCGGGCGCAACGGCATGGGTAAAACCACCCTCTGTCAAACCATCATGGGGCTGGCGCCAGCGGCGGGCGGCTCCATCCGCTTCATGGGCACGGAGTTGCGCGGCTTGAGCGCCACGCGCATCGCCCGGCTGGGCATCGGCTACGTGCCGCAGGGGCGGCGGCTGTGGCCATCGCTCAGCGTCGATGAACACCTGCGGCTGGCTGAACGGGGCGGCGCCTGGAACCGCGAGCGGGTGTATCACTTATTTCCCCGCCTGGCCGAACGGCGCCGCAACGGCGGCGGCCAACTGTCCGGTGGCGAACAGCAGATGCTGGCCATCTCCCGTGCCCTGCTCGGCGATCCGCGTTTGTTGATCATGGACGAGCCCACCGAGGGCCTGGCGCCGGTCATCGTCGACCAAGTGCGCGAGTTGCTGCTGGAACTCACCGCAGAGGCCGGCGTGCAGGTGTTGTTGATCGAGCAGAACATCGGCGTCGCCACCAGCGTTTCCGAGCACGTGGCGATCATGGTCAATGGCCGCATCAAACGCCTGATGGCGGCCAACTTGCTGGCCAACGATCGCGGCCTCCAGCAACAACTCCTGGGCGTGGGCCGCCACAGTGAAGACCATAGTGATGAGGGCCACAGTGGGGAGGAACCGGCAACCGCCGGGGGTGATGAGGCACCTGCACGGCTCCGGAGCACGGCCAAGCTCTATATCTCGAACCCGGCGCCGCCGACCCGCTGGTCGGCGCCGGTCAGCCTGCGCGAGGCCGAATTCGCGGCGCGCAACGCCGCCCCGCAACCGCGCGCGGCGCCCGTGGCCAGCATGCCCGTACCGATCCCCACGCCGCTGCGGGCACCCGGCCAAGGGGCCGTACTGGTAGTGGGCACCTTCGACACCAAGAGCGCGGAACTCGGCTACATACGCGACCACATCGCGGGCGCCGGCCTCACCGTACGCACGGTGGACGTCTCCACCAGTGGCCGTCCCTCCGGCGCGGACGTGCCGCCGCACCACGTGGCCTCGTACCACAGAGGCGGCGCCAACGCCGTATTCACCCAAGACCGCGGCGCCTCGGTGCGCGAAATGGCCGTGGCGCTAGAAACATGGATCACCCGCCAACGGAACGTGACAGGCATGATTTGCGCTGGCGGCTCCGGCGGTACCGCGCTGGTGACGCCGGCCATGCGTGCCCTGCCAGTGGGGATCCCGAAGGTCATGATTTCCACCGTCGCCTCCGGCGATGTGTCCCACTATGTAGGCCCCGCCGACATCGCCATGCTGTATTCGGTGACGGATATACAGGGGCTGAACGCGATTTCACGCCAGGTATTGGCCAATGGCGCCAACGCCATCGCCGGCATGGTGGCGGGCCGCGCCAATGAGACCGCCAGCACCCCGCCGGCTGCCCAACGGCCAGCCATCGGACTCACCATGTTCGGTCTGACCACGCCGTGCGTGCAGGCCATTACCGATAGTCTCAGCCATGACTACGAATGCTTGGTGTTTCACGCCACCGGCATCGGCGGGCGCTCCATGGAAAAACTGGTGGACTCAGGCTTCGTGGAGGGAGTTATCGACATCACCACCACGGAAGTGTGCGATCTGCTGATGGGTGGCATCTTCCCAGCCACCGCCGATCGCTTCGGCGCCATGATCCGCGCCGGCACGCCCTACGTGGGCTCGACCGGGGCGCTGGACATGGTGAACTTCGCCGCCCCCGCCAGCGTCCCGGCGCACTACGCGGGCCGCACTTTTTACCAGCACAATCCGCAGGTGACGCTGATGCGCACCACGCCGCAGGAGAACGAGCGCATGGGCCGGTGGATCGGTGAGCGGCTCAATCAAATGACCGGGCCGGTCAAATTCTTACTGCCCGAGGGCGGTTTCTCCGGCTTGGACGCACCGGGGCAAGCGTTCTTCGACGAAGGGGCCGATGCCGCCTTATTCGCCGCCCTGCAAAGCACGGTACGGCAAACCGGCCAGCGCCAACTCATCCGCCTGCCGCATCATATCAACGACCCAGCCTTCGCCGCCGCCGCCGTGGACGCCTTCACCGCTATCGCCAGCCGGCGCCCGGCGCGCCGCCGCCACAGGCACCACTGATAAAACCGCCGCTGACTCGCATCGAGAAGATACATGCCACGCATAGAACGCAGCAAACTGCTGTACACATTCAAAACCATGGTCGCCGAGGGCCAGCCGATCATCGGCGGCGGCGCTGGCACCGGGCTCAGCGCCAAGTGCGAAGAGGCCGGTGGCATCGATCTCATCGTCATCTACAACTCAGGGCGCTACCGCATGGCCGGACGCGGATCGCTGGCCGGTTTGATGGCCTACGGCAACGCCAACGGCAACGCCAACGACATCGTCGTCGAGATGGCGGCGGAAGTGCTACCGGTGGTGAAGCACACGCCCGTGCTAGCCGGCGTCAATGGCACCGATCCTTTTTGTATTCTCGATCAATATCTGGACAAGCTCACTCAGCTCGGCTTCTCCGGCGTGCAGAATTTTCCCACCGTGGGCCTCATCGACGGCACCTTCCGCGCTAACTTAGAAGAGACCGGCATGTCCTACGGCCTGGAAGTGGACATGATCGCGCTGGCGCACCAGAAAAACATGCTGACCACGCCGTACATCTTCAACGAGGACGATGCCCGGGCCATGGCCAAGGCCGGGGCCGACATCGTCGTCTGTCATATGGGGCTTACCACGGGCGGTGCCATCGGCGCCAACACAGCTCTAGGTTTGGACGCCTGTCCAGCGCGGGTGGATGCGTGGGCGGCGGCGGCGCTAGCGGTTAATCCCGAAATCATCGTGTTAGTGCACGGCGGCCCGGTTTCGCAACCGGACGATGCGCGTTATATCTTGCGCAACACGCAACACTGCCACGGCTTCTACGGCGCCTCCTCCATGGGGCGCTTGCCGGCGGAGACCGCGCTCATCGAGCAAACCGCCCGGTTCAAAGCCATCGGCACACCATAGGCCCTATAACCACTACTAGGCAAAGACGAGGAAACCACCATGTCCGCGCAGCTCATCGGCCAAATCGTACTGTGGCTCATCGTTGCGATCATCGTCATCGCCATAGCCGTCTACTTGATGAACTGGCTGTACCAGCGCTCGTCCAAGGAAACCTCGTTCGTACGCACGGGGTTTCTAGGCGAGAAAGTGGTCATCAACGGCGGCGCCTTCGTCATCCCCATCGTGCACGACGTCACGCCGGTGAACATGAACGTCTTGCAACTCGAAATCGTGCGGGAAAAAGACGGCGCCCTGATCACCGCGGACCGCATGCGCGTCGATGTGGTGGCCGAGTTCTACGTCCGGGTGGCGCCCAAGGTCGAGGCCGTCTCCCTGGCCGCCGCCACCTTGGGCAAGCGCACCATGGCCCAAGAGCGCTTACACGAATTGCTGGCCGGTAAATTCATCAGCGCACTGCGCGCCGTAGCCGCTGGCATGACGCTGGAAGAGATGCATGAGCAGCGCAGTGATTACGTGTCGCAGGTGGCCGCGCTCACTTACGATGCGTTGTCGCAAAACGGCCTTGAAGTGGAATCGGTGGCCATCACCGATCTGGACCAGACCGATCTGGAGTACTTCAACCCCTCCAACCGCTTCGACGCGGAAGGCTTGACCAAGCTCATCGAAGAGATCGAGTCACGCCGCAAACTACGCAACGACATCGAGCAAGAATCGATGATCAAGATCCGCACCCGCAACTTGGCGGCGGAACGCGAGGCGCTGGATATCGATCGGGAAAGCGAAATCGCCCGCCTGGAGCAGGAACGCGAACTAGAGGCGCGGCGGGCGGCGCAGCGGGCCGAGGTCACCCGGCAGCGGGTGTCGCGGGAGACCGAAGCGGAGCAGGCGCAGATCGAAGCCCGCGAGCAAACCGAGAAAGCCCGCATCGAGCAGGAGCGGGCTATTGCCGAAGCCCGCATCACCAATGAAGAAGACACCCAACGCCGTGAAATAGAACGGGCCAAGTCCATCGAAGCAGCGGAGATCAGCGCCCGCCAAGCCACCGAAAAAGCCCGCATCGAGCAAGAACGGGCCATCGCCGAAGCGCGCATCGAGAACGAGAAAGCAACCCAGCAGCGCGACATCGAACGGGCGCGGGCCATTGAAGCCAGCGAGATCGCGGCGCGCGAAGCCAGCGAGCGCGCCCGCATCGAACAGGAAGGCGCGGTCAATCAAGCGCGCATCGAAAACGAAGAACAGACCCAGCGGCGCGACATCGAGCGCAGCCAGACGCTGGAAGCGGCCGAGATCGCGGCGCGCGAAGCCACCGAACGGGCGCGTCTCGAGCAAGAGCGCGCCGTCAACGAAGCGCGCATCGTCAACGAGGAGGAAACCCAACGGCGCGACATCGAACGGGCGCAAGCCATAGAAGCGGCGGAGATCAGCGCGCGCGAGGCCACCGAAGCGGCCCGCATCGCCCAGGAGGGGCGCATCGAAGCGCAGCGCATCGCCTTCGAGCAAGCCACCCGCGAACGGGATCTGGCCCGCACCGACGCCCTGGAGACGACCGAGATCGCGCTGCACGACAAGTTGGAACGGGCGCGGGTGGCCGCCGATTCGGCGCTGCAGCGCGAGCGCATCGAGGCGGAGCAAGTGCGCGCGGTCCTGGCTACTCAGAGCCGCACCAGCGTGGCCGTGGCCGAGCATGATCACGACATCACCTTGGCGGCCAAGGAAGTGGAGCGCACGGCAGCTGATCGCGCTCGCCGTCATGCCGAGATCACCGCCAACGTAGAGGTGGAAAAAGTCAATGTCGAACAGGACCGGGAACTGGAAGCGGCCCGCGTGCAGCGCCGCCGCGCGCTGGAGTTGCTGGAAGTAGCCCGCACGCAAGCGCTGGAAGAAGCGCAGATCGAAAGTCAAGAGGAGATCGAGCGGGCGCGCATCGCCGTGGATCGCGGCTTGGACGAAGCCCGGGTGGGCCGCCAGCGGGATCTCAGGCGGCTGGAGATCGAAAGCGAGGAAACGCTGGAAACCGCCGAACTCGACAAAGCCATCGTGCTTTATCTGAAATCCAAGGAGCAGGCGGAGGCGCAAGCGCTGGCCGATGCCGCGCGGGCGCTGGCCGTGCGGGCCGAAGAGGAGGTGCTGACGGCCAGGGACAAGGCGGTTGCCGAGCGGCGCCGGGAGGTCGAGGTGGCGCTGGCGCGAAAGGAGGCGGAACAAGTGCGCATCGCCGCGGAAGCGGACCAGGTGCGGGCGGTGGTGCAAGCCGAAGCCCAGCGCCTGGCCAACGAAGCGGAGAACGTGCTGACCGACGAAGCGCGCCTATCCATTTACCGGCGCGCTCTGCTCGCGCGCATCGAGGGTATCGTGCGCGAGAGCGTCAAACCCATGGAGAAGATCGACGGCATCAATATCCTGCACGTGGACGGCATCGGTCAGGGCGGCGCTGGCCGCAACATGACCGACGAGGTCATAGACTCGGCGCTGCGCTACCGGGTGCAGGCGCCGATGATCGACAGTCTGCTGGCAGACATCGGCATGGCAGGTGGGCCGCTCACAAAGATGGGCGGCTTGATCCGGGAGGCGCGCGATATGGAGAGCCTGCGCCGGGGGGTGCGTAGCACTGAAGAAGCTTCGTCCAAGCCCGCGGACAGCGAGTCCACCCAAAGTCAATAGGCACCAAGAGTTAACAAAAGATGGCGCGCGTCTATGTATCCAGCTTAATCAACGCACCCGCGCCGAAGGTGTGGGCCCGCGTCAGGGACTTTAACGGCTTGCCGAGTTGGCATCCGGCCATCGCCCGAAGCCGTATCGAAGATGGCCGCGCCGCCGATCAGGTGGGCTGCGTGCGCAACTTCACGTTGACCGATGGCGCACCGCTGCGCGAGCAACTGCTAGCGCTGTCGGATTACGATCTCCTCTGCACCTACTCGATACTCCAATCCCCCATGCCACTGACCGACTATGTGGCCACCCTGCGGCTAACGCCGGTGACCGACGGCGATCGCACCTTCATCGAGTGGACGGCGGAGTTCGAATGCGCAGCGGACGACGAGGCCGGGCTGACCGCCGCCATCGGCAGCGAGGTATTTCAGGCCGGCTTCGATGCGTTGAAGAGACATTTTGCTGCCCAAATGAAGTGACCGAGGTTGGCAGTGACCAAGGTTGGCAATGATCAAAGTTGAGCGCAGCACCGTCGTCATGGCTCCCCTCACCCGGGTGTGGGCAGTGTTGCGCGACTTCAACGGCCACGGCCACTGGCATCCGGCGGTGACCACCAGCCGCATAGAACGCGCTCAGGCGGCCGATCGGGTAGGTTGCGTACGGCGTTTCGTGCTGGGCGACGGCGCCGAGCTGCGCGAGCAGTTATTGGCCTTATCCGATCGCGATCATGCTTTCACCTATTGCCTGCTGGATACGCCAGTGCCGCTCATCAACTATGTGGCGCACGTGCGCTTGGCGCCGGTCACCGATAGCGATGCGACTTTTTGGCACTGGGCCTCGTCGTTCATAACGCCGCCGGGCCGGGAACGCGAATTACGCACGCTGGTCGGCGAGGACATCTACCAGGCCGGTTTCGATGCCATCAAGCGTCATCTCGCTGCAACCGGAGTATCCCCTTGAGAGTCGAACATTGAAGGTGCACACCTTCGGCCAGGCCCGCGACGCCGCCAACGCCCTCAACCAAGACAGGCGTACCCGGGTGCTGGGCGGCGGCACTCTGATAATGCGTAAAATCAATGAGGGCACGGCCGATTTCGACGGCTTGATTCGCACCACGGATCCGGCGCTCAAGCGGATACGCACCGATAGCTCGCGGATCGAACTGGGCGCTGCCGTGACCATGGCGGCGATCCTGGCAACGCCCGAACTCAGCTTCTTGCACGCCGTGGCGGCGGCGGTGGGCGGCCCGGCCATCCGCCAGATGGCCACCATAGGCGGCAACTTGTTCGCGCCGGTGCCCTATGGTGACTTCGCCGTGGCGCTACTGGCGCTGGATGCGCGGGTGCAAGTGCAAGCATCCTTCGGCACCCGCGAGGGGGCGCTCGATGCGATCCTGCGCGGGCCGGGCGAGAGCAGCCCGCAGCTAGTGTGCAGCGTGACGTTCAACCGGCCCCGCCCCGGACAGACGCTGCGCTATCACAAAGTCGCGCGGGTGCAACCCAAGGGAGTCAGCGTGCTGTCCCTGGCGGCTTGCTTCGGCGCGCGCGGTGAACGCCTGTCCAGCGTACGCCTGGCGGCGGGGGCGCTAGCGCCTAGCCCTATTCGCTTATCGCGGTTGGAACGCGCCCTGGAGGGTCAACGGCTGCACGCGGCGGCGGTGGACACCGCCTTGCAGCAGCTGCAGGCGGACATCACGCCGCCCACCGACGCCATCGCCAGCGCCCGCTACCGGCGCGCCGTCGCTCCCGTATATACCCATCACACTTCAAGATGCGAACATCGGTGCATTAATAATGTGAAACCTATCAGTGATTCTTTTTCTCAATAAAATCTTTCGTCTTCCAATGCGCTTGAAAAAATTCAAAGAGGCTTCCCGAAAATCTACAAACTTCTCATAGTACCGATTATAAGTAACCGCTTCATGCATCATTTTCCAAAGTCGCTCAATTGGATTTAAATTCGGTGAATAGGGCGGCAAATAGTGTAATTTAATGTTTGAGTCCTTGGCATAAGACTGAACGTCTTTGCTCTTATGATAAGCCGCATTATCCCAAATTACATGAATGTCTTTCTCTGGTGCATGCCGTTTGCGTAGAGATTTTAGAAAAGATTTAATGGTTTGCGCATTCACTCGCTCAACTTCAGTGTGGATTATTTTGTGACCCTCCAAAGATACAGCACCAATGAAATTCAATCGTGTTTGACGAGCCGTTGTGGCAATATTCTTTCGAGTGCCTCTTAAAATCCATCCATAAGCCAATCGTGTTTGATACTGCGGATGAAAACTGTCCGAGAAATAGATTAAACCCTTGTTTTTAGGGTCTTTCGAAAGATGTTCATAGTCTTTGACAAACGCTTTTTGCGCCTGTGCGTTTGCTTTCGCTGGCACTGCATGAGGCTTCTTATGGCAGAAATTATTGCGATGCAGCCATTTTGTCATGCCGCTTACACTGTAAACCTTACCAAAATTCAACTTCACATAAGTGCAAATGTCCTTAACATAAGGATAAGTCATTCCTTCTAGGTGTTTAACGAGCTTTGCTGTTTCACTCTCGTCTCAATCACTTTTGCTGCCTCCGTTTTCGGGCTTCAGCTTAGCTTTAGAAAAGTAATCATCGACATGGCGTCTAATAGTCTCATCATCTAAAAGCAAAATCCTAGCAATTTCTGAATAACTATAACCCTCATCAAAAGCTAAAACCGCTTTTATTCGGTCTCGAATACGCCCATCTCTCTCTTTACGATGAGATTTTATGAGTTCATCGCGCTCGCTCGGTGTTAAATGATTGTTCATAAGCTTATTTTGACCATAATCAGCTAGCTAATATAAGTATTCTATATTCGCATTTTCAATGGCGATGGGTATATATGCACCGTTTATTGCTGGGAGAGCTGTAGAGGTGAGCTTGACCCTCGAGTTTCAGTTAAACGGCAGCCAAGCCGCCGCGCTGGTCGATGAAGCGGCCACTTTGCAAACCGTGTTGCGCGCGGAGCTAGGCTTGACCTCGCCTAAACGGGGCTGCCTGCAAGGCACTTGCGGCACCTGCACGGTGCTGGTGGACGGCGCCCCATACCTGTCTTGTCTGATGCTGGCGCAAGACGTGGCAGGACGGGCGGTGCAGACCCTGGAAGGACTCAAGCAAGGCGCCGAACTGAGCCCCTTGCAACGCGCTTTCATGGAGCACTTCGCCGCCCAATGCGGCTTTTGCACTCCCGGCATGTTGATGGCGGCCAGCGCGCTGCTGCACCAGACGCCCAAGCCGACACGGGAACAAGTGGTGGACGCCATCTCCGGCAATATCTGCCGCTATACCGGCTATGCGCCGATCATCAGCGCGGTGCTGGCGGCAGCGGCTGGCGATAACAACTAACCGGAGCGCACACCATGGAGTTTCGCAAAGATCTCTTCGCCGACGAGCGCGACGACAACTTGAACGAGATCGGCCAAGCCACCCAGCGCCAGGACATGATGGGGCACGTCACCGGCACCTCACGGTTCTTCGATGATCGGCAGCCGGCCGGTCTGTTGCACCTGAAAGTACTGCGCAGCCCCCATCACCACGCCCGCATCCGTGCCGTTGACGTGGCCCGAGCCGAGCGGGCGCCGGGCGTTGAACGGGTGATCCAGGGTAAAGACGTACCGGTCAACCTGAACACCCTGCTCAGCCTCATCGACTTCGGCAAAGACGACGAGCCGTCGCTGGCGGTGGACAAAGTGCGCTACCGAGGCGAGCCCATCGCCGCCGTCGTGGCCGCGTCGGAAGCGCTCGCTTACGCGGCGCTCAAGCTCATCGAAGTGGACTACGAGCCGCTGCCGGCGGTGTTCGACGTGGAAGCAGCGCTGGTCCCCGGCGCGCCGCTGGTCAACGAGGTCTACTCCGGTAACGCCTTCGAGTATCACGAGCGCTACAACCATCAGCGGTTGCGCTTCGGCGACGTCGAGGCGGCACTCGCCAAGGCCGATCACGTACTGGAGGAGCGTTACCAGATGTCGCCCATCGAGCAGGCGCCCACGGAGACCAATGGCTGCATCGCCGAGCCTGAACAAGATGGGCGCATCGCCGTTTACACCAGCACCCAAGCCCTGTTCTTCTCGCTGGATACCAGCGCCAAGATTCTAGCTCTACCCTCCAACAAGCTGCACTTCATCGGCGGCACGGTGGGCGGCGGTTTCGGCGGCAAGGTCGATACCGTCACCGAGCCGTTGGCCATATTAGGGGTGATGCTGACGGGCCGGCCCGTGCGCTACGCGTTGAACCGCGCCGAGGAGATGCAGATGTCATCGTCGCGCGGCGCCGAGCGCATCTATATCACCGACGGCATCATGAACGACGGGCGCATCACCGCCCGCCAAGTGACGCACTACTTCGATGCCGGCGCCTACACCCGGCTCAGCAGTTACGCCGTAGTCAAATGCGCCGCCCACATGCCGGGGCCGTACACCATCGCCAACGTGTCCATGGACGGTTATTGCGTATACACCAACCGCACCCCCGCCTCCGCCATGCGCGGCTTCGGCGTCACCGGCGCCGACTTCGCGCTGGAAGTGCAAATGGATAAGCTAGCGCGGCTAGTGGGCATGGATCCGCTGGAATTTCGCCTGCTCAACGCCTACCGCGACGGTGATATGAAAGCGCACCGGCAGGTAGCCAAGAACTGTGCCCTCATCGAGTGCGCGCAGGCGGCGGCAGAGCTAGCGAATTGGCCACTGCGCCCCGAGTTCAAAGCGATGTCGTCGCGGGTGGGAGGCGCTTCAGGTGCGCACGTGGCAAGTGCGCCGGCGCCGGTCGGCACCACACCGGCGCCAACACCGAGTACACCAACACCGGGTACGCCAACACCGGGTACGCCAACACCGGGTACGCCAACACCGGGTACGCCAACACCGGGTACGCCGCCAGCGAGTTCAACCGCGGCCAGCCGCCGAAGATTATCCAGCTTCTTTAGCCGCGAGGAGCGCTGATCATGGCCAAACGCAACGGCCGCGGCGTCGCCACCGTCAACTACCCCATCGGCATGAATCTGGGCGGCGATCCCAGTCAAGCGTTGGTCCACTCCAACCCCACAGGTAAATTCACCGTCAGCCTGTCCTCCGTCGATCCGGGCCAGGGGATGAAATCGGTGACCCGCCAGATCTGCGCGGAAACGCTGGGCATCCCGGTGGAGCACGTATACGTGGACACCGCCGATTCCGACACCGGCCCCCACTGCATGGGCAGCTTCGCATCGCGCGGCACCCACCGGGTCGGCAACGCCGTGATCACGGCAGCCGAAGAAGCGCGGGCGGTGATGATGGACGCGGCGGCGCAAGAGCTGGAAGTCGATGCCGGTGATCTGGTCACCGACGGCAACGGCAACATCCACGTCAAGGGCGCGCCGGCGTGCTCCATCAGCGTCGCCGAGGTGGCCAGCGCCGCCCAGTTCAAGCAAGGCAAGACCATCGCCGGGCGTGGCATATTCCTGGTGCCGCCCTCGGCGGTGGAGCCGGAGACCGGCGCCATGGATCCGGTGACCTGCTACGCCCATGCCTGCATGATCGTGGAAGTGGCGGTAGACGATGAGACCGGCGCAGTGGACGTACTATCGATGAAAAGCGCCTACGAACTGGGCCGTGCCATCAACCCCAAGCTGGTGGAACAGCAACTGGTGGGCGGCGCCTGGATGGGCATGAGCCATGCGCTGTACGAAACGCCCGAGCCGTATTATCCGGATCGCAGCCACGGCCCCACGGACTTCAACGATTATCTGATGCCGGGCGCGGGCGACATCTGCCCCCACGACATCGTGGTATTGGAGCGCCCCGCGCCGGATGGGCCGTTCGGCGCTAAAGGACCAGGCGAGATGTGCGCCAATCCGATTATTCCCGCCATCGCCAATGCCATCTTCGACGCGGTCGGCGTGCGGGTGGATGAAATGCCCTTCACCCCGGAGAAAATCTTGGCCGGCATCAAAGCCCTGCAAGGCAGCCAGCTCTGATGGCTGACGCAGACGCACCGGCGCCTGGCCCCACGCGCTGGGGGCGGTCCGCGCAGTTGCGCGCCAGCTCCGGCAGCGGGCCGCCATCCAGGACCGCCCGCCCCTTACCGGACTCACCGCAGGCCCTGGCAGATCTTTTGCGCGGTGTCGATTACATCGCCAGCGAAGCGCTCGCCACCGCCGTATTCCTGGCCGTGCGCATGGGCAAGCCTTTGTTGCTGGAGGGTCTGCCAGGGGTTGGCAAGACCGAGGCGGCCAAGGCACTCGCCAGCTGTCTAGCCAGGCAGGTGATCCGCTTGCAGTGCTACGAAGGCATCGACGCGGCCAATGCGTTGTACGAATGGAACTATCCACGCCAATTGCTGGCCATCCGCCAAGCCGGCGAACGCGACCTCGACCTCTATACCCCGGAGTACCTGATCGAACGTCCATTGCTGCGGGCGCTGCGCCAGGCCAGCTACAGCGTGCTGCTATTGGACGAAATAGACCGGGCGGATCAAGAATTCGAGGCCTATCTGCTGGAGTTCTTGGCGGACTTTCAGATCAGCATCCCGGAGCTGGGCACCCAATCCAGCGCCGTGCCACCGCTGGTGGTATTGACCTCCAACCGCACCCGCGAGTTGCACGAGGCGCTGCGCCGGCGCTGCGTCTACCACTGGATCGACTACCCATCGCCCGAGCAGGAAGCGCAGATCATCGCGCTGCGTGCGGGCGAGGTGGCCAGGGCCACGGCGCAGGCGGTGGTCGCCGCCGTCAATGCATTCAGGGCGCAGCCGCTGGCCAAGCCGCCGGGCATTGCCGAGGCGGTGGACTGGGCCCGCGCCGCGACGCTGCTGGCCGCTGGCGGGCTGCCCTGGCCGCTGGCGTTCAGACGCGCCATCGGCTTGGCGTTGAAAGACGAGGACGACCTGGCCATCAGTACGGCGGTGTTGGATGAGGTCATGCCGGAACAATCCGCCGAGACGGCGCGTTGACGGCCGCAGAGCGAATAACCAGTGAGTGGCCGGCAACAGATTTGCCCGGGCCTAGCGCTGTGCTGCACCGCTTTGTGGTCACGTTGCGGCAACACGGTTTTGTTATCGCACCGGAACAGGCGATCGGCTTCCTCGCTGCCATCAAGCTGCTAGGACCCAGGGACGTGGAGCAGATCCGCTGGAGCGGCCACGCCATGCTGGCACCGCCAGCGGAGCGTCTAGCCGAGTTCAACCGGCTGTTCGACGCTTTTTTTCTGGATGCGCAGGCGGGCGCTCTCACCACCCTGGAAAGCGCCGAAGAACAACGAGAAAACGCGCGAGTATTCGATGTGGACCGGGGCGAACCCAGCGCCGCGACCGCCGCCTTGGAAGCCTCAGGCCAGGCGGCGGCGCGTACCGAGCGCGCCGGTGTGCGTCGCTTCGCCGGTGACACCGAGGAGCGCCAGTTGCGTGAATTGCGCAAGCGCTTGCCAACCGCCCTACCCCGCCGGCGCGGCATGCGCTTACGTCCGGCCCGCCACGGCACCACGGTGGACATGCGCCGCACCCTAGGCCGTGCCATCCGCCACGACGGCGAACTGCTGCAAGTGCTGCGCCGTGGCCGCCACCCAGTGCCACGCAAAGTGTTATTGCTCATCGACGTATCGGGATCAATGAAAATCCACACTGAAGCACTGATGCGCACCGCGCACAGCGTCGTGCACTCGGCGCCCAGGGCCGAAGTGTTCACCTTCGGCACCCGGCTCAGCCGGGTGACGCGGGCGCTACGCCACCGCCACCTGGAACAAGCCTTGGCGGCGGTGGCTGCCAGCGTCGCCGATTGGGACGGCGGCACCCGCATCGGCGAAGCGTTCCAGGCCTTCTTCGCCGTGCCCAAATTCACCGCCCATGCCAGTGGCGCCGTGTGCGTGATCATCTCCGACGGTCTTGAACGCGGCGACCCCGCACTGCTGGCCCGCTACCTGGCCCGGCTGGCACGGCTGGCCTGGCGTTCGGCCTGGTTGACACCGCTGGCGGCCGATCCGGCATTCACCCCCGACACGCTAGCGCTGCAAGCGGTGCTACCGCTTATCGATGATCTCGCCGATGGCAGTGGCGCCGGACCGGTCAGCCGTTATCTGCTCAACATAGCCGGACGCAACACAGCCAGACGCAACACAGCCGGACGAAACATAGCCGGACGATGAACCGCGAGATTGAGTTCCATGCATACGCTTAGAAGACCGCAATTACGCGAACTCGTAGACGAAGACGCCCTGGTGAGCGCCGTTGGCTCCGGCTTCAACTTCACCGAAGGCCCGATCTGGCATCCGCTCGAACACTACCTGCTGTTCTCCGACATGCCAGACGATGTGCGGCGGCGTTGGGACGAACACCATGGCGTGCGCGAATCGGCACGGCCATCGAATAAAAGCAATGGCATGACCTACGACGCCGCGCTCAATCTAGTGATCTGTGAGCATGCCACCTCATCGCTGGTGCGCCTGCACCGTGATGGCCGCCGGCAAGTGCTCGCCTCACACTTCGAGGGCAAAGCGCTGAACAGCCCCAACGACGTGTGCATGCGCTCGGACGGTTCGTTCTACTTCACCGATCCATGGTACGGGCGCATGCCGGTCTTCGACGTCGAGCGGCCACGGGAATTGGGCTGGCAAGGCGTGTTTCGAGTGCCGCCCGCCGGCGGCGCGCCGCAACTCTTGGTCGAGCGGCATTTGTTCGACATGCCCAACGGCCTGTGTTTCTCGCCGGACGAATCGCTGCTCTACGTCAACGACACCGCCAACGCGCTGATCCGCCGCTTCGAAGTGCTGGCCGACGGTGCCTTGCGAGGCGGCGGGGTCTTCGCCAGTGGACTCAAATCGCAGTTGGAAGAGGGCCTGCCCGATGGCATGAAGTGCGACGCCAAAAGCAACGTGTGGGTGACGGCACCGGGCGGCGTCGCGGTGTTCAACCCGGGCGGCGAACATCTGGGCACCATCAAAGTACCGGAACTGGTGGCCAACCTGCACTGGGCCGGCCCCGGCTGGTCGGTCTTGATGATGACCGCATCCACCTCGTTGTACCGCCTCCAAACCAAAGTGAGTGGCCGGCTCGAACCATTCATGCTGGCGCAGCCCGCGCCTACCCCGCAAGCACCAGTCACAGCGCGCGAATCGCCACCACAGGTAGACCTACCACAGGTAGACCCATCAAGGGTAAGCCCATCAAGGGTAAGCCCATCAAGGGTAAGCAATAAGTCACTGCTGTTGGACCCGGATCGCTGCGCACTCATCATTCAGGACATGCAAAACGACGTAGTGATGGAGGGCGGCGCATTCGCCGATTCCGGCGCCCCCGAACACGCCAAGCAACAAAACGTCATCGCCCGGATCGCACGGCTCGCCGATACCTGCCGCGCCCGTGGCGTACCGGTGATTCACGTCTGGTTCCTGGTCGATCCAGGCGCGCGAGGATTGACCCTCAACGCGCCGCTATTCGAAAGCGTATTGGATGCCAACGCACTGGTTCGCGGCACCTGGGGCGCACAGCCGGTCAAAACCTTGGAGCGCAAGAACGGTGACTTCGTAGTCGAGAAAATGCGCATGAGCGCCTGGCAAGGCACCCCCCTCGAAACCCTCTTGAAGAGCACGGGCCGCGACGTGTGCATAGTGACCGGTGCCTGGACCAATATGTCCATCGAGCACACAGCCCGTACCGGCGCGGATAAAGGGTATTTCATGATCGTCCCGGAAAACGCCTGCTCAACCATCAACGCGGATTGGCACAATGCGGCGATCAGCTACGCACTGCAAAACGTCAGTGTGGTGACTGACGTGGATGCGGTAGTGCGGGCCCTGTCGGGTGGATAATTGCCATTTAGATCCATTGCAGCGCCGATGAGTAGAGCGGCTAGGAGATTGAACAAATATCGCATCACAAAGTATGACCCGCGTCATCGTGATCAGCATGACCTGTACACAAGGGTAAGTGGACAAGCATTGCCGAGATAGGATAAGGTGTATGGGGACTTCTAAAAAACCTACTGCGCGACGCTATGGCCGCCCTCATAGGTAGGTACTTAAGCGCTCGCGAAAACGGGCTCCAATCCAAATTGCAATCGACCTTTCTTTCGGTCTCTCTTGGGATGGGCTCGCGTCGCGTTGCTTGCCAAGTAATCAACCCATCCTTGCAGAGCATGAACAAGACCACGGCGGTGTTCCGTGGCCAGCACCCGAAACACCTCCCTCAAGCCATGACGGGCACACATCGCCACTTTGCGCGTCGAGCTCTCCACTCCTCGCAATGCCTGAGTCATCCGACCTAGATAACGCTTCAATATCGATGCCGCAATCGCGGTCCAGATGAGACCCTCGGCAATACTTGCATGACTCGTATCGAATGCATGGAGATTCGTATACGACTTCCACTCCTTGAACATGGGCCTTCGGGCGCAACACCTCGACGACCCAGTGCTGGAGAATCACACACAGCACCTCGCGCATGAGGTCTTGGAAGGTGTCCTTCGACAGTTGACTGTCAAACGGCTTGTAGGCGACCGTCATGGCGAACAGCGCATTGAATTGGCGATGGATATCGGCCAGCGTCTCGACCGGTCCCATCGCATGGCTTGCCAGCAGGCTCAGCACCAGCCGATACGGGGTCATCAGGCGTTCTCGGTAGCAGAAACCGATTCGCCGTCCGAGGATGTTGACCAGCGTCGGCGACAGTACGCGCTTGATTCGACTGGCGAAGTGCGCAACAGTGCGGCGTCCCATTCGAGTCTCCGGGTGTCATGGTGGTTGTGGTGATCCCATGATCGGAGAGCTCGGGTGGGACTTCAACGACTCCAATAGAATCAATGAGATACTAAGATCCTACCTATGAGGGCTGCGTTACGCGGTGCTCGGAACCCTCATATGTGTGCCTCACAACGGGGCCATCCATCAGGACTGATACCAGCTAGATCTAACGTACTACGCCAATTCCGATTGGAGTCACCCATCTTCGGGGTGGAGCTCCGCGCCCTTTCCTCGTTTGTAGGTCCCTGCTCTGAATTTCATGCTGTCTTCAACTATAGATGCGACAGCCGCAGCGCAAACTAGACAACCAGATATCGGCACGATGGCAATCGCATATTTCTTGGGCATGTAGTTCGGTTTGAACACAAACTGCCCATTTTCCCATGAGAAGTGCCACATCTCCCAGTATTTGCCTCCCATCGTGGCCACCGATTCCATCCCGTATACGATCATTACGACTCCGAGACAGAAAATGACCGACGACCAAAACTGCTGGATCAAAAAGGCCGCCTTTAGGGGCAGCCAGGAATAGACCAGATCCAGTGCTATGTGGTCCTTCTCCCGGACCGTCAGCGCGAGAGCCAAAAACACTAACCAGATATTGCTCAATACCGTCAGTAGATCACCCCAAACAGGCGGGTCCTCGAACACGTAGCGCATGACCACATTGTAGACGGCGAACGCAACCATCAAGAACAAAAAAAGCCCGCAAAATGCCGTTAACGTCTTCCGCACGAACAGGTCGGTCCAGGCGACGATCTTGAACATTAGGAACAGACCCCGTGACGCCTCGCCCTGTCGCTCAAATCAGCCTCGAGTGAATATCGACTATCGGGCGCCTCTAACAATAGTAATTTTTTTGTGAGTGCAAGGAAGCACCGCGCGCAGAACCGCAGTGTATAGGTCATCACTGCTGTCCCATAAACTTTCATGAGAATGTAAACTGTATCTGGACCTGAGTTTCAATAGGGCCTGGAGGGTCTCCTTTGAGTAGTCCCCACAGGTCTCTTCGCTCAAATAAATTGACTTGAAAGAGTCGAATAATCTGTTGAATGCTTAAATCGAGTTTGCTACAAAATTTCAGGTAAGCAACCATTAAATACATACACATAGCGACCCATATTTGAGTCATGACAGCATTTTTTGACGTCCCTACGAATGACTTAATCTTCAAGTTTTGTTTGATGCATTTGAAAAATAACTCAATTTGCCAACGCGACTTATAAATATCTGCAATGGTTTTGGCAGCCAATTCGAATTGATTGGTGAGAAAGACGTAATGCTTGCCGGTCTGTGGGTCCCGATAACCCATCCGGCGCAACTTAATCGGGCAGGTATCGGCTTTAGGGCCCGTTAAAATCAGCGTCTGATCTGAGGTAATGCCCTGCTCTTTATTCACCGGATGGCGAGAAATCACTCGGTATTTCGTATTGGCTTTCAACCGGGTGACAAAATAAATCCCCTTTGAATTGAGCAAGTTAAACCACGTGTAGTCCGTATAGCCACGATCAAACACCACAATAGAACCCGCATCCAGTTCTAAACTACGGCCTTGTGTAATATCTTGTTGTTTGCCTTCGGTAATAGTCATAAAGACCGGTAAAAAACCATCATGGTCCAGACCAACCTGTAGTTTAATCGCGCCTTTGGTCTTGCGAAATTTGGCCCAAGGAAATAGTGATAAGCATAAATCGATGGTCGATGCATCCAAGGAATAAAGCTTATTTTTAAAACGAAACCCATGCCTAGGCGCCAAGCTTTGACATCGTGCCAGCAGCTTCCAAAATAATCCTTCGTAGAGTGGATAAGGCTGTTGCTCGTTAACGCGAGCCAGAGAACTTCGACTGACCTTACCGATACCCAAATGGTAACTTTTGCGGCGTTGTTTATCCAGATTGCTGACAATATCTCGCAAACTACAGCGACCGGCGAGTTGGGCAAAACTCAACGCCACAAACTGTGACCAGCGTGACATTGTCCTCAATACACGGCCTTTATGGTGGGTTTTTGCGAGGGTTTCAAATTCATGTCTAGAAATCAGTTTTAGCAGCTGTGAAAATACGCTGTTACTGTGACTCAAGGCTATTATCCTGTTGATATTGAAAGATATTCTGAACCTCTATTCTAACAAATTAGCGCAGAATAGTCTTTGATTCTAAGCTCATTCAAAAGTTTGTGGGACAGCAGTGATAGGTCATACATGAGGATTCGAGCACGGTGCTGACGCCGCAATCGCGGAAAAAGTGCATTTTTAGAGGGGCCCTATCCAGGCGCACCGTCACTTTACGAATCCCAGAAGCTGCGGAAGATACATGGTGAACTCAGGGACGATGATAAGCGCGAACAACAACACAAAGAGTGCAACTAGATAAGGCAACATGGCGATTGCAACTTTCTCGAGTCGTACATTGGCGATTGCTCCCGCAGTGAAGAACGCGACGCCAACCGGCGGCGTGACCGAACCAATCAGAAAACCGACTACGACTACAAGAGCGGCCTGAACATCGGGGTAGCCCGCCTTCACCATCACATCCACTAGCACAGGGCCAACCACAATGATGTTTGCCGCCGAATCCATGACCATGCCAAGCAAACAGATAAATACCACCGTCACCAAGGCAAACAACAACGGGTTGTAGGTGTAGGTCAGCAACCATTGCTCGAGTTCGTTAATGGCGCCAAGTGAAGTCAAGAGCCAACTGAAGGGGCCCGAGGCGGCAATGATGATGAAAACCATCGCCGAATTTCGAAACGCCCGTACAAAAGCGCTTTTACAGTTGCGCCATGTGATCGTTCGATAAACGAACAGCCCCACAAACAACGCAATAGTCGCCGTTAGAGCGCCTGCCTCGACAACACCTGCGACACCAAAAACGACTGAGCCCACTAGCACAACCGGTATGAGCAGGGCGAAAGACGACCGGTAGCTAGAGACTGCCAGCGCTTTTAGGCTAAATGGTTCCCTGCTACGTTCAAAATTGTTCCGCTTTGCGATGAAGTAATTGATGACCATCAGCAACGCACCGATCATCAATCCAGGGATTACACCTCCAGCAAATAACGCCCCGACCGATATGCCGCCAGCGTTTGCTAGAACAATCATCATGACAGATGGAGGAATGATTCCTCCAATTGTGGAACTTACTGCTGTGATTGCGGCCGCAAATGCAGACGGATAGCCCGCCTTCTTCATGGCGGGTACGAGTAACGAGCCGACTGTTGCGGTATCGGCCACGACGGAGCCATTCATTCCGGCGAAGAACATCGATACGAGAACGTTGGCCTGCGCCATACTTCCTCGCATCCGTCCAATAATGCGCTGACTCAATTCCACCAACCGGTCGGTAATGGTGGCGCTGGTCATTAGCTCCCCGGTTAGCATGAAAAACGGAATCGCGGTCAGGGGCACCGCGTCTATCGCGCTGAACATCTGACTTGGGATCAGAATCATCGGGGCAGCGTCGGTTATCAGGATGTAGACAACCGGGATGAGAATCAGCGTAAATCCGACCGGTGCTCCCAAAAGAATGAGCACCACGAGGACCACCAGAAGGAGGATGCTTTCCACAGTGACCTAGGTCTGCGTTCCCTGAAGCCCGGACCTTGAATCGAATACTAACTTGGTCCTCACCCACTCGTTTCTCATAGTGACTGCTACCGTCCCAGTGTTCCACACATCATTTCACGCCGATGCATCCAGGCTGTTGGGTTAGGTCGCATTGGCGCATTCCAATGTCATTTTCCAGACTTGGTCTAGGGCGCCTCTAGTCGCTTCCCTGTGAAGGTGACACTCGTGCCTACCTCAAATTCTTGAGAGACCCAAACGAAGATGGCGCGGTAGATACCGCGCCATCTTACACATCGACTCGATAGCAGAATAACTCTACAAGGCGCCGGCTGCCTTCAACTGGGCGATAAAATCCGTCATACCTTGCTCCTGCAAAACCCGTTCCGCCGTTGCTGGGTCAAAAGTGCCTTTAGCATTGAGCCAAGCGTCAATGGCGCCAGCCCTCCAGAGCTTCATTTCGGCCTCGTTTGGCACATACCACTCCTTGATCTGAGCCTTGATCGCCTCTTCACCCGCTTTTACCCAAGCGCGGTCAAGCTTCTGAACATGCTTGCCGAATGCCTTGGCGGCGGTATGCAGCCACTCTCTTTCCTGGGCAGTGAGCGCATCGTACTGGCGCTTGTCCATCGACAATTGGTTGCCCGACCATGACCCGCCGATTTCGGTGAAGTACTCAGCCACTTCATGCAGTTTAGCAACGTACTGCCACGGAGTTGCAACGTATTGGCCGGAAACGACGCCAGTTTGTAGGCCTTGGTAGAGTTGCGCCCAATCGTAAGGTACGGGAACAGCGCCCCAGTTCTTGATAAGGGTGTACTCAATCGGGCTTTTGGTGACGCGCCATTTAATGCCTTTCATATCGGCCGGGGCATGAACCGGTCCGTGAGCATTGCCGAGCTGCCGAAAGCCACCGCTCGAATAAACAGTCAGACAAACGTGTCCGGCCTCTTCCGCGGCGATATCACATTGCTTCTTTGCCAGCCACTCCGAGGAGATGCGATCAGCATCCTCAATGCTCTTGAAAATGTACGGCAGGTCAAAGACTGCCAACGCGGTGCCAAAGTTGCCGAAATTGGCCGTTGAGCTCGTCCACAGTGCGATGAGGCCCTGGTTCGCCTGCTCGCCACAGGTTTGCTCACTGCACAGGGATTTCCTGTAGTGAGGCTCGATCACCATCTTCCCGCCTGATACTTCCTTCAAGGTTGGAATCAGCGCCTGATCAATTGCGTCGCCAATGGGCATTCCTTTGAAGCCGACCGTTCCAAGCTTCAAGACTGTTTGCGCGTTCGCCCCTTGCGCACCAAGCAACATTGCCGTCGATGCAACGACCACCTTCCACAACGAAATCTTCATTACATCCTCCCTCCGCTTTAAGAACTACCTACCCGCATCATCATTCAATTGAGCGTTTGTTGATTAGATACACTCGTGATCGAAGAGCAACGATGCGGTAAGAGCCGTCAATCATGAACAGACCAAAGGGGACCTCTAACAACCGTAGCGAGCGGCGTTAGGGCAAGGCGCACGGAGCGCAGCAACCGCAGTGTATGGGTAATACATGAGGATTGCGAGCACCGCGCAACGCAGCCATAGCGGCGCGCAGTAGGTTGTTAGAGGTCCCCCAAACTCTTTTAGAACTGAAGAGCGAGAACCAAGATATGAGGTTCCATGGGTCAAGAACCAGCTAGCACCACGCGATGCACGTTGGCCAAGGGCCTGGCAGTCGCAGCGGATGTAAACGCTCCACGGCTCTTAAGAGCGCCGCTAAAAATAGTCATTGTTTCGTGAGTGCAAGGAAGCACCGCGCGCACAACCGCAGTGTATAGGTGATACCTGAGGATTGGAGCACGGCGCTGACGCCGCAATCGCGGAACAAGTGCATTGTTAGAGGTGCCCTTAAGAAATTTGCAATCTGCTCCTTACTGACACTGCCGTAGTTCGGCGATGCTTCCACATCGCCAAACCCTTTAAAAGTGACAGATGGTTCGAACTTGGAGGACAGTTGTGACCGCATGTGACAAGCTACTAGGCACCGGCGGGAGAAGAATGTGAGTCGAATATGAACCAATTCCCTTGGATGCTTAGCGGGTGCCCATGGACCCGATGACGGTCAAGTTTGCGTTGCCTGAAGACTCCAGTCTCGGTCTTCGTGACCAGATTTGCGAAATGGTCAGCTCCGCAATCAACGCCCGGGCTTTATCGCCAGACAAACGCATGCCGTCCTGCCGCGAACTCGCCGACCAGCTCGGCGTGTCCAGGAACACGGTGTATTCAGCTTACAGCCGATTGACCGATCTGGGGCTGCTGGTTGTTCGAAATCGGTCGGGCTATTTCGTCAACCCGATCGCTCTGAGCGTCGCACCCGATGCAGAAAAAACGGCACCCGATGACGGTCTGGCCGATACCCCCGCGCCGGTTACTCTAGACCCCCTTGGAATGGTGCCGGTGGACAATCCCCTGGATTGGACAACGTTCCCCTACCCTTTTGTTTACAACCAGATAGATCCCGCTCTCTTCCCCATCGATAGCTGGCGTGAATGCACACGCCTGGCACTGAGAAGCACCAAGATGCCTGCGTGGCTGGACGATTCGGTCGAGAGTGACAGCGTGCAACTATCCCGGCAATTGCGCCAGCGGCTGTTGATCTCTCGTGGGATATACGCAAGTGAGGACGAAGTACTGATAACTCTGGGTGCCCAGAACGCGCTGTTCATCATCGGAACAGCGTTTGCCCAAAAGAATAAACGTATTGCGATAGAAGACCCCGGGTTTCATTACGGGCGCAACGCCTTGCAACTCGCCGGTAATCGACTTGTCGCAGTGCCGGTCGATGATGAAGGGCTTATCGTCTCGGCCATACCAGATGACTGCCAGTTGGTATTTACCACCCCCAGCCATCAATTTCCTACTATGGTGACCATGTCGCAGCAGCGTCGAAAACATGTGCTTGATGCGGCAGTAGCTCAGGATTTCCTGGTAATCGAGGACGATTATGAAGCAGAAATGAACTATTTCAATTCGCGGTCACGATCCTTGCGATCACAAGACAGCAATGGTCGAGTCATCTATGTCGGAAGCTTATCCAAGACCATATCGCCCGGAATCCGACTGGGATTCATGGTGGCACACCGCGACATCATTACGCAGGCCCGAATCGTCAGAGGGGCGATGTTTCGTCACCCGCCAACAATCATTCAGGAAGTTGTAGCACTGTTTTTCCAGCTCGGTCACTACGATTCGCATCTGCGCAATATTGAACGGCGCTACAAGCGGCGATGGCACGCGATGAATGATGCGATTACCAAACATCTGCATATGCTGGAACGTACGCCGACAAGGGGCGGCACGTCGTTCTGGCTTACTGGCCCCGAAAACTTCGACGCAACTGAGCTCGGCGAGCGCCTGCGGAAACGGGGCGTTCTAATCGATATCGGAGAAACGTTCTACATGAACAAGAACAAACGTAGCTTTCGACTTGGCTTCGCCTTCGTACCTTTGAGGAAACTGGAAGACGGTATCAAGATTATCGCCGATGAAGTCAAACAACTTCTTTGAATCCGAATTTACTGTCCTTGCAAAAAACAAGATCTGTCTCTCGACGGGCTCAGCCATCTTTGAGTTAATCCTTCCAACGCCAAACTCGTCCTGGTTACATGGTTGCTTGCAAACCCCTTTTGATCGATATTCCGCAACCCACACTGGATGCTATTTACAGCAAGGTGGCGGCTTATCCATGGCACGAAATGCCGGACGATGGTGGCTGGGAATACGGCACCAATCTGGGGTATATGAAAGAGTTCTGTGACTATTGGGTTACGGAATTCGACTGGTATAAGCAAGAAGCGAAGATCAACCGCTTCGACCATTTCAAAGCACCAGTGGATGGCATTGACATTCACTTCATCCATGAAAAAGGCAGTGGACCGAACCCTAGGCCGCTGATCATTAGCCATGGCTGGCCGGGGACGATCGTAGAGTTCCTGGACTTTATCGACCTACTGGCGCACCCGGAAAATCACGGGGGCAAAGTGGAGGACGCATTTGACGTCGTCGCACCCTCGCTACCTGGGTTCGGTTTCTCCGGCCGACCACCCCGACCGTATGGCCCACGGAAGATGGCGGATATATTCAACGCCCTGATGACCGAGGTCCTCGGGTACAAAAGCTACATGGCACAGGGCGGCGACTGGGGCGGCGCCATCTCGAGCTGGCTTGGCTACGAACATGCTGTTGCGTGCAAGGCCATTCATATCAACATCCTCACGATGAGGCACAAAGACGCTCCACAAGGGGCTGAAGAAATTGCTTGGGCCGAGCAGTTCGAGAAAGACCAAGTCATGCAGAACGGTTACCGGACACAGCAAGCAACTAAACCCCAGACTTTGAGCTACGCAATGATGGACAGCCCCGTGGGCGTGGCCGCCTGGATATTGGAGAAAATGAACGGATGGTCGGACACGGTGGGAGACGACGTAGAAAGCGTCTATACCAAAGACCAACTGCTGACCAATATTATGGTCTACATCGTAACTCGTACGTTCAATACAGCGTCGTGGATCTACTACGGACGCCGCGAGGAAGGCGGGCGGATCTTGTCCCCTGAAGGGAAAAGAGTGGAAGTGCCAACCGGCTGCGCTCTGTTTCCGGCGGAACTGCTTGCCTGGCCACCTCGCAGCTATGCCGAGCGAATCTACAATGTCACCCAATGGACGGAAATGCCACGCGGCGGTCACTTCGCCGCAATGGAAGAACCGGGCCTACTAATCGAAGACATCCGGAAGTTTGCACGCACTCTGGATTGGCCGCAGGATTGAAACGCCTGAAAAGTCTGAATCGAACCGCTGCTTCGCTGAGCAGCGAGACGCTCTCCGTAGCGACGGAAAGAGCAACGCTATCCAACCGTCAATGGTCCCAAATAGGCCTCCAATATAACCGTAAGTTGTTGAATACGAGAGGAGAGGCTTAAGAGCACCTCTAAAAATAGTCATTTTTTTGTGAGTGCAAGAAAGCACCGCGCACACAACCGCAGTGTATAGGTGATACCTGAGGATTGGAGCACGGCGCTGACGCCGCAATCGCGGAAAAGTGCATTTTTAGAGGTGTCCTTAATTGGACTGTCTTCGGGAGGCAGGGGGCGGAGGTTCAAATCTTCTCACCCCGGCCAAATTCTTCGGGTCCGTTCTTGGCACATAGGTGACACTTTACGATTCGGCGCTACGAAGGGCTGCAAGTGCGCACTAAACAGCGAAAACGCCGGCTGCTCGGTCACAGCACGACATGGGCGCATCGCGCCCGGTATTGAATTGACGCGCGAAGTGTGATGTTTGGCGAAGCGCTGGAAAGTTTATCGCTCTAGGTCGGAGCGCAGCGGATTATCAGCGAAATGCGTTTTCCAAAGACGCGCTGTGAGCAGGTGTACCTCCTTAGCACGATGAGTGTCCACGCGTTGCAGCACATCCACCCAGTCGGTCATCGGGTTGATGGTGTGTAATCCGCAGGTGCTCAGCAAGCTGTGTAGGTTGCGGCCTGTTCGGCGCCGATTTCAGTCCAATAAATAACCCGCTTTTCCTGCCCATGGGAATAACCCGCAGGGGGGATAACCCGCAGGGTCCGCTCGACCTGGTGGGTGTCCATCGCCAGGCCGGGTCCGGTCAGATAAAAGCGCAGTGGCTGTTCGCGGTTACGCGCGTACCGTAGTGCCTCGGACAGTGGATCAGTAGGCACTCAGTCGATGCGCTGACCTTGCCTATCACAGCCGTTGAAGAAGGCATCGACTTTGGGCTTGGCCTACTCGGCGCGGCCGGCCAGCTTGTCTTGGTGGTGCAGTTGCTTGTCTTTGATGTGCGATTCCATATGGTATAGCGCGCCGCGAGCAACGTGCCTAGCGCGGCTCCAGTACTAGGGTCAAACAGCTCAATGTAGCCACCAATACCGACATCGAGAGCGCCCGTGGGCGACCACGAACACCCCCTATCAGAACGGCCCACTCAATAAAATTGACGCCCCTGTGGCCCCTTGACGCCCTTCTGGCTCCGCCCCATCTGCCGGGTCAGTTTCTTCGGTCCTGTGCGTTTTGCCGCGATCTGACTATCCCCCTCCTCAGAAAGCTCCGTGGCACCTCTACACAAGCTCCAAACGTAGCTCACGCCCTACCGCATGGGCCGCCTTGAGCATGGTATCGAGCTGCACGCGATCATTGTCGGGATCGAGAAACCGGTCCAGGTGCGCCCGGCTGGTACCCATGCGCCGCGCCATCTCCGATTTCGTGACTTCGCCTTCGTCCATCGCCTGGCGAAGCTGCCAAGCCAACACGGCTTTGATGGCATGCGCCTGGGTCTCCTCGAAAGCGCCCTGCTCACGCAGCCACTCTTCCAGGGAGGATCCAACATGCGGGTTGTTTGCCTCTCTACTCATAGCGTTGCAACGCCTTCATGCGTTTTTCAGCGAGGACTAGGTCTCGCGCGGGCGTCTTCCGGGTCTTCTTGATAAAACCATGAAGCGCATGCAAGCGGCCGTCGGACACGCAGAACAGCACCCGTGCGATCCGCCCGCCTGAACAGATCTGTGCGGATCTCTCACAGGCCTTGCCGCGAGGAGATGGCCCGGCGAAGCGGCATACCGGTAGGCCAGCCAAACTCCACCGTTGCCGGAGCGCTCCTTAGCCGGCGCCGGTTATCGCCGGGAGGCTCAAGCAGCCACTCCCGCACCGGCTCATTCCCCGATAGCGTCCGGAAGAACCGGAGTTCAATGCGTTTGGGTGTCTCTGGCATCGTATCTCACAAGATGTGACGTACCTCATCAGATACATTCAGGTCAACGAAATTCGTTCCCGCCCCTAGTACTCGTGGGCCAGCATCAGCGTGAGCACACGGGCCGTCTTCTGCTGGATCTTCACTCCCGTGGGTGAGTTCCGCGTCATAGCAGTCAATCTTCCAAAACAGCTTGCCCAGAGCGCCCGCCTCAAAGGCCCCGAAGCCGTGCTCGCCGTAGAGGTCGTTGTTGGCGTGAAATCCTCGTAATCCCGTATCCGCGCCCAGAGCTCGGTGATGGTCTAGGGCGGCAGCGCCGCCACCGCGTCCGTCATCACGTAGTGAGCCTCCTCACTCCACGGTGGCAATTTTTGTCATTTTTTGTCAACTGAATTGATGAGAATTAAAGCACTGATCATCGGTTTTGGGCCCAGGGACAAAGCCCCTGGTAGCGCTATTCGTCACGTATTTGACAGTGGGTAACGCGCATATTCCTCCAGCCGCCGCCGGCCATCGCACCCGAACAAACGCTCGCTGATCGCGGGCAACGCCCCTGAACGCAACAGCGCCTCACGCCCAACCACCAGTTCCAACTTCGAACGCCGGCGCAACAGATCGTCTAACGACACCACCATTTCGAACTCGGCCATATAGTCCACCTCGCAGACCCTAAGGCCAGTACCCGGCACCGCCGGCGCGGCCAGCGACGGCTCGGACTCGAGCGCATCGAGAATGATTGGCGCACGGCCACCATAGCGGCGCCACAGGCGTGTCATCAGGCTCTCACCACTATCCTGCGCCCTATCCCCATCCAGGCCGAGTGCGCGGGCGCGCTCTTCGAACACGCGGCGTTGCGCCACCTCGGGTTCGCCGTACCAGCGCCGCGCCGGTGGGGTCATGGCGATGCCCAGCTCTGCGGCCGCGGCGCAGATCTCCGCCCCCACATTCAGGCAATCGGTGAGCTTGCCGCCGAAGATGCTGATATGAGACTGGCCCGCCTGGGTTTCTATCACGTGTTTGCGGGACAAAGCCAGAAAGTCCGCCCGCCCGCCGCCAGCGTGCGCATCATTGTCCTGTTCTTTCACCGCGAGTGGCCGCACCCCACAACGCTCGGCCAGTACATCCTTAGCCGTAAGCGGTCGGGGCAACTTCAATCGGGCGTTGATGTTAGACAGCACGAACTCGCGGTCGCCCTCCTCGACTCGAGTGTCAACCTCGAACACCGGCGTGTCCGTGGTCCCTATACAGGTGCGGTGAGCCATCGGGATGGCGAAAAACAGCCGGCCATCATCGGCAAAGAATGCCAGCACCCGCTCCACCGCGCTCAGCCTGGGCACCAACAGATGCACGCCTTTGGACAGCACATGGCGGTGCGCCGTGTTGACCCCCGCAAGCGCGTTGACCTCATCCACATAAGCACCAGCGGCATTGACCAATACGCGCGCCCCGACTTTGAAACTATCCCCACTGCACCGGTCGGTGAAGGCCACTTGCCAGCGGCCGTCACGCCGCTCAGCACCTGTGCACTGCACATAGTTGACCGTGGCGGCGCCCCTATCGACGGCGCTGCGCACAAAATTAAACACAAAGCGGGCGTCGTTATCGGGCAGGTAAGCATCCGAATACTCGACCCCGCCAACGGCGGACGCGGTGTCGATAAGCGGCTCCCTGGCGGCCAGCCCCGATAACGTGTGATAGCGCGGAATACGGGTTTTACCGCGGCCCATAAGCCAATAAAGCCACGCACCGGCCCACAACGACAATGGGTGAAAACGAAAGCCCTGCGCGACCGTGGTCAAAAAGCGGATTTCCTTAATCGCCGAGGGAAAACTATCGAGCAACTCGTTACGCGACCTACACAGTTCGGCGACCAATCCGAACTCGTAGCTCTCCATATACTTGATGCCGCCCCACACCAAGTTAGAGGACTGTTGCGAGGTAAAACCGGCGAAATCGCGGCTGTCGGCCAACGCCACTTTGGCGCCGTGGGCGGCCAGTGCCGCGGCACTGGCGGCGCCATTGATACCACCGCCGATGATCAAAACATCATGTGGCCCGCTCTTGAGCCGGTCCAAGCTCTTCTTGCGCGCCGCGGCCTGGATCACCGGCTAAATCCAGCGAAACACGCAAAACCACCACAGCGAGGACAACCCCAGCGCACCCCCAGAGGCGCACCGCAGGCAGCCAACCAGCCGAGACCGGTGAATCCGCTGCCCAACCAGGCAATGAACAACCGATCACCGCGGGTGGTATTGAGCCGTACAACCCCTAGCCGTCGATCGCCACCCGGAGCGAAGAGCGCCCACACTCCCAGCGCTGCGATGGACAAAGCGATCAAGATGAACAAGGCGGCGGTTGGCCAGGTCCAGGCCATCCAGCTCAAATCCATGGGCACCTTCTAGCCCTGCTCAAGGGCACTCACACCCGGCCAAGGGCAAAACCCTTGGCAATGTAATGACGCACGATGTAGATAACGAACGCGCCTGGAATAATAGTGAGCGAGCCCGCCGCCGCCAACAGTCCCAGCTCATAGCCGGAAGTACTCGCCGTACGGGCCATGGCCGCGGCGCCCGGTTGCGCCGCCACCGAGGCCAGCGTCTTGGCCAGCAATCACTCCACCCACGAATACATAAAACAAAAAAACGCCAAAACGGGTAACCGTCCAGATAAGCGATCTCGTCCAGATCTTTGGGCACAGCGGACATAAAGCCTTCGAAAATCCAAACGGCGAGCGGAATATTAAACAAACAATGGGCCAGCGCCACCGCTATATGGGTGTCAAATAATTCAATGGCCGAGTAAAGCTGAAAGAACGGCAAGGCGAATACCGCGGGCGGGGCCATGCGGTTGGTCAACAGCCAGAAGAAAAGATGTTTATCGCCCATGAACCGATATCTGGGCACCTCTAATAATCCACATTCTGAAATCTGATGATCAATAAAATCAGTCACTTACGCTCTAGCAAAACGTCAAAATCGTAATTTTTAGAAGTGCTCTTAAGGTATTTGTGCCAATTGGATGGAGAGTTCATCTGAGAAGTGGTGGTACGTGGTTAGTCAGGAATATATCGCACTCAGTCTCTGCCTAGTGCAGTATGTTCTGTGTCCGTTTAATAAACTGTTAAGCATTCAAACCACCATATTGACAACATACGTCAATGACGTATTATTGAGGCATGATCATCCTCGAAACCTCAATATTCACAAAAATCATCAACACTTTGATGCCAGATGATGAATATCGATCTTTGCAAAATCATTTGTTTCAATTTCCAAGCACGGGAGACTTAATACAAGGTAGTGGCGGCATTCGCAAAATTCGGTGGCGAATTAAAGATCGAGGGAAACGAGGCGGAATTCGGGTCATTTATTACTGGGCAAATAAGCATGATCAAATTTTGATGCTCTATGCCTATCCCAAGAACGAACAAGAAAATCTCACTAAAGACCAACTGTCCATTTTGAAAAAAGTTGTTGAATCGGAGTTCAAGCCATGAAAGATGAACATTTCAATGAATTACTCGCCAGTATCGAAGAGGCAGGAAAAATCCATCGAGGCGAAAAAAGTGCTTCTCGTTCTTTTGAGCTTCCAGAGCCAAATGTAAAAGCAATACGTGAGGATATTGGTTTTTCTCAGTCAAAGTTTGCTTCTTTAATTGGCGTAAATGTGCGCACATTGCAAAATTGGGAACAAGGGCATCGTCATCCTACAGGGCCAGCAAAAGTATTATTGCGTCTTGTCCATTCTGATCCTGCATCGGTGTTTAAAAATTTGCACATACGCCATACCTAACACAACGCTCCAGCGGACGCCAAACACTGCGCGGCTATTTGCGTATGGCTTCGCTATTGTTGCGCAAATGCCGCTTCGTGTTGGGCGCCACTGGGCTCGGCATTAGGCAAGTACCAAGGAGACATAGTGCCAACTTCAAAAGACCTATTTTCTCTCGTAAGTGAGCTTGTTGATATTGAAGATTACGAATCGGAAGAAATCTCAGCACTTGCAGATTCGGCAACCGATATAGGGGGTACGCTCTCAATATGATGTATTTAAGCGGCTAAATCAAACCCATATTGATCGAGCTTACGCCAAAATTGACCCCAACGAGCATCCGTGTGGGTCAACCCACGCAATGACAGAACGGCTTGAGCCCCTGCCTCCTTCCAACGCATCCCTGAATGGCATAGGCGCTGCTTAACCAATGTCTTACAAGCCGCTTCAGTCACACCTGACCCGATCGGTCAATTGTCTGATTGATGTCGTGAATAATGCATCTTGGATTGGTTATTTTTAAAATAAGTGACCGATGCCAATAAGTGCTCTTTATCGGTCTTTTTAAACGACCCAAGAAGATGTATAGCGGCAGGTAACAGTAGCAACGGTAGTCGTCGTGAAAGAATCGCCCTTCCTGGTGACCGTGCAACGGGTCGTCGCTCGCATTGAGTTCGAGCCAGACCTCGCGCGGCGCCCACGAATGCGATTCCACAAAGAACTCGACCCACAGCTCATCGAATCCTTGCGGGCGCGCGACGAGGCGCTTGTAGCGCTCGTGCGCCGCCGCCTCCGCTTCGCCGAGTTCCATGCGGTTCAACGGACTCGCACTGGCCCATGCATAGCCGCGCTCGCGCTCGCCAATCCGCTTCTCGCCCGTCACAGCGCAACTCATCAGGGTCGTTGAGATCTTCGTATCCGAGCGCGATGGCATAGAGCCGCTGCGATATCCACTCATGCACGCTATGTTCGAGGCTCGCCGGGTTGCGGTAATCGACCCAACCCCTCGATACCCGCGCGCTCAGCCCGATGCGCTTGTCGCGCTCGCGGAGCAGGACGCCACCGGCATCGGAGCTGATGCGCCCACCCTCGAATCGTCCGGTGACCAAGCGACGTCCCAGGGCGTGAAACTCAAGCGGCTCACCGGTACACTGTGTCTTCAAGGCTGCTTCCGCCTCGTGTGGCCTAAACGATTGATCCCACAACCGTTATGCCACTGGAAGCAGCCTTTTTCTACCTTCTTGGTGAGATTTTCGGGCTAGCGGTTGTTCTGCCGCAGGCGGTCGAACATCACCGCTACGATGTCCGGCGCCAACCGCAAGGTATCGAGATCAAGCGGGCCGCTACAACGACACCCATGAACTTCATTTTTTATTCACGAGAGCAATCAGGGGCTGCTTTGCATCCGAGTTCGACTCAGGTAGCCGCAGGTGCCAGAACACAATCGAATTCGACGTTCCAAAACGGGTTATCGATGCCGGCGGCCGCGGCGGTTCGCTCATCGTCGATCCGATGGAATTCGACAATCAGACTTTCCTTGACGCCGAATACCGCATCCGAATGGATATAGGGGTCGTGCGGATCGAAGACGTGTGTAGTCAGCGTCTCGTAACCGGGCTTGGATACGATGTAGTGGAGATGGGCCGGACGGTAGGCGTGGCGGCCCAGCTTCTTCATCATGGCGCCCACCGGACCATCCGTTGGAATCGAGTAGTGTTTCGGACGTACGGCCCAGAACGAATACTTACCGTCAGCGCCGGTACGAAACACGCCGCGTAAGTTGAAATCAGGTTGAATACTTTTTTGTTGCACATCATAGAAGCCGTCATCATTGGCCTGCCACACATCCAGCTTCGCCCCTGGTAACGGCTGACCGCCCACATCGGTGATCCGGCCGTGCACAAGCATCGGCTCGCCTTTGCCATCAAGGCAAATGTTGGCGCCCATCTCGTACTCCGGCGCACCTTGAATGTGGAAGGGCCCCAGTACCGTGTTCTCCGTGGATCCAGTCGGCCGCCGCGAATTGATGGCATCGACGAGCATCGACACGCCCAATACATCCGATAACAAGATGTACTCCTGCCGCCAGTCGTCACATTTGTGCCCGGTTGCGGTCAAGAACCGAATCGCCTTGAACCACTCTTCGTGCGTAGGCTCGATCTCCTTCACCGCGGCATGCAAGTGCCGAATGATGACCGCCATGATTTGCTTCATCCGCTCGTCTTCGGCGTTCTCGATACGGCTGATGACCACTTCGGCCGAGTTCTCTTCAGTGAAATATGCAAAATCTTCTTGTGACATCTGAGTACGGTCCCAGCGTGCATTGCGCAATGTAAGTGTGAGTGATAAGCCTAAATGACCTGGGGCACTTCTTCGAAGTCTGTTCAGCCCGCGGTCCGGTAGGCAGTGGCGCCGCGATCGTGCGATAGTTGAGGCGGCTGCGCGTCCATGGCCTCGCTACGGCGTGCGCACAGAGAATAACTGGCACTGAATGTTGCAGTGGGACGATCGCATCGTCCGTACCCGCAGGAGGAGAAACTCATGAAGCATCAAGTTACTACGCTGCCAGGTCTAGCGGCGGTCGCGGCGCTGGCACTGCTCGGCAGTGCGCCGGTAGTGGGCGCCGAAGTAAAGATTGCCGGATTCGGCGCCAAATCAGGCGTGGTCCGCTCATTTGGCGTGAACACCGAAGCGGTGATGAAAGGCGCCATCGATCAGATCAATGCGGCTGGCGGCATTGAACTGGGCGATGGCAGCATGGCCAAGCTCGCACTCGATTTCTACGATGACCGGTGCAACGCCGAGGAAGGCATCTCCGTGCTGCGGCGCATCACGGGTACCGACGCGGTGGTCGCCGTGGGGCCCACCTGCTCGAACGTGGCTGAGCCGCTGTTTGGTGTGCTGCAAAAAAAGAACGGTGACAGCAGCGATTCCGGTTTGCAAATGCCGATCTTCACCGACACTGCCATTAAAGGGGGATTGGCCAAGATCTCCGAATGGGCATTTCGCAACGTGCCTAACGAAAGCGAGATGTACAAGAGTCTTTTTGCCTGGCTCAAGGCGGAGCACCCGAATCTGAAGACGGTCTATGGCGGGGTGGAGGAAGACTTCGCTCACTCGCGGTTTACTTGGCACAAGGTCATGAAAACCCGCGCGCCCGAGGCTGGCTATGAGGTACTAGGTGAAGCCAAGTGGTTGCTGAACGACACCAACTTCAGCACGCAGGTGCGGCAAATGAAGAAAGCGAAGGCGGACATCGTGGCGATCTCCGCCCATCCGTTTACCACCTGTGGCGTGCTGAAGGAAATGCAGCGCCAGCGCGTCAAACCCGAACTCATCGTTGGACTTACCAGCTCGTCCAGCATGGAAACGCTGCAAGGGTGCTCTGAACAAGCCGAGGGCATCATCATTCCCACCAGCTTCGCGCCCGTGACCGACTCGGCCAAGCAGGCCGCAGCGGCGGCGGCCAAGTACGGCGGCAACGCTGATCTTCATAGTGCCGCTGCGTGGGAAAACGTGATGGTGCTTAAAAGCGTGATGGAGAGCGAAGGCATCATGGGCAAGCCGGATACCGTGCAGGCGGACCGGCAAAAAATTCGTGACGGCCTCGCCAAGCTGACTGCGACCACCGGTTTGCTAGGCACCATTCAACGTACTGCCGAAGGCGAGGCGATCAAGCCTTACCTCTACGTGCACGCCAACTCCGGCAACTGGGCCGTACTGCACGATCCGCAACAGTAGCGCGTACCCGCCGCGACAGGCCACGTTCATCGCGGGCGTGGCCTACATCGCAAGGGTGCGGGCGCACGGCTGGCGCCTAGCCGGCCGTTCAGTGTGAATCGTCAGTGCGAATCGATAGCCCACCGATAGCAACAAAAAAGCCGGCGGCTGGGGCCGGCCCGGTAGGCTGGGAATCAGGAGCCACGTTTGGATTTCATCGACTTTGCGCAATCCGTTACCGACGGTTTGTTGTTCGGGGCGACGTACGCGCTGATCGGCATTGGCTTCACGCTGATCTTTGGCGTGATGGACAAGATCAACCTCGCTTATGCGGCCGCCGCCATCGCCGGCGCTTATGCGAGTTTGGGATTCCTGAGCTTCATGGCCGCGCCAGCAGTCGTCGTGTTCTTGATCGCAGCCGCGGCCGCTGGTCTTTTGGGCTATGGCGTCTATCTTTGCTGCTTCCGCTTCATACCACTAGCGAACCCCCTGGCTACGTTGATGGCTACTGTCGGCATGCTCATTTTCATTGATGAAGTCGTCGTACACATGACCGACGGCATGCCGCAGCCCTACCCCGCCTTGTTCGACGACGTATACATCGAGTTCGGCGAGTTCTACGGATTGCGCGGCGACTTATTATTCATCTTCGGCCTCGCCATCGTGGCGACAGTGGTTCTGCTGTACTTGCTATACCGCACGCGGTTGGGTCTGGCCACGCGCGCCGTTGCGCAGCAGCCGGTTGCCGCGCAGTTGGTCGGGATGAGCGTGCAACGAACCAATGCGTTGACGTTCGTGATCACCGGCGTGTTGGGCGGACTAGCCGGTGCGATGATCGGCGCCTCTGTGGGGGTGCTGTCGCCACTGCTTGCTTTACCCATCACCGTTAAAGGTTTGATCGTGACCGTCATCGGCGGCCTCGGCAGCATACCTGGAGCTATCGTGGCGGGGCTCATGGTGGGGGCATTGGAGAACTTCTTCCTGACTTGGCGTGGCGTCACCGAACGCGACATGTATGTCATGTTGCTGCTGTTCGTCTTTCTCGCGTTCCGCCCGGGTGGCATTTTTTCCCATTCAGCGCAGCGAGACTGAGCTAGGCGAGACTGAGCTAGAGGAACCGGCATGTTCAGTGCACGAGTGATGCAATTGCGGGTAGGCGGTGGCTAATGGATTTTCTATTGGGCCTCGCTCAAATCATCGGTGTGCACACCATTCTCGGTTTGTCCGCATATGTCGTGCTGCTAACCGGTCAAATCACTATGGCGCAAGCCGGTTTCTTCGCCATCGGTGCGTATGTGGCCGGCATGCTTACCGTACTCGCGGGATGGAACATTTTGCCGGCGATGATCGCAGGCGGCGTATGTGCCAGCGTGGTGGCGTGCATCGTTGGCTTTCCGGCGTTGCGCGTGAAAGGTCTGATACTGGTGGTGGCGACGGTTGCGTTCGGCGAATTCGTCCGCTTGTTCTGGTTCAACTTCGACTACCAGATCGAGAAAGGCGAAATCATGGTTGGCCCGCTAGGCGGCGAAGGGTTCAAACAGATCCGCTACTTTCCGGAGAACGGCTGGAGCACTGGGGAAGTCACGCTGTTCATCTGGGCCGTCGTCATTGCCGTGATGGCCGGCCTTTGGTGGATGGACCGATCCCGGGCAGGAACCGTATTGCGCGCGGTAGGTGAAGACGAACTCGCGGCCCAGAGCGTTGGCATCGACTTAACGGCCGTGAAGGTGAGCGCATTTACCGTCGGTGGTTTCATCGCCGGGCTGGGCGGCGCCCTATACGCGCACTACACCACGCATATCGAACACTTGAACTTCGGCGTCGTTTTGGCAACATTTGCCATCGCCTACCCCATTCTAGGCGGCCTCTCGTCGGTGTTCGGGACCTTGCTTGCCGTGCTGTTCATCCAGGGTTTCTTGGTGGAAGGGCTGCGTTTCCTCGGCGACTGGCGCAATCTGCTATTCGGTGCGTTGATCGTGCTCGCGATGAACCTGCGTCCGCGCGGACTGTTGGATGAACGGGTGAGCCGGATGCTAGGCCAACTGTTCGGCCGGCGCGGCGCCAGCGAAGGGAGCTGAGGTCATGCTCCGCATCAATAGTCTAAGCAAGCACTTTGGCGGGGTGCGAGCTGTTGATGGTCTCGATCTTGCCGTCGATGAAGGAAACATCGTCGGGCTCATCGGTCCCAACGGTTCGGGTAAGAGCACCACGGTGAATCTGATCTGCGGCGTGTTTCCAGTAACCTCGGGCCGCGTGCAACTCAAAGACCGGGACATCACGGCCGCGCTGCCACACCAGGTACTGCGTGCAGGTGTGGCGCGTACATTTCAGAACATCCGGCTGTTTCAACACCTCACGGTTTGGCAAAATCTCTGGGTCGCCCAGAACGGAACGGACAACATCCGCGGCCAGTCGTTCCTGGGGCGCTGGCTGGGCGGTCGCGGCGTTGCGCGCGAGGCGGTGGACCACGCGTTGGAGTTCGCGGGGCTCGCAGGCAAGCGCGATGAGCTAGCCGGAGCACTGGCCTTCGGCGAACAGCGCCGCCTGGAACTCGCCCGCGCGCTTGCGTCGAATCCCACCATGCTACTGCTCGATGAGCCTGCCGCTGGCATGAATGTGCAGGAAGTCGCGGAACTCGCCGAGCGCCTGAAAGCGTTGCAAGCAGCGGGCAAGACTATCTTGCTGGTGGAGCACGTCATGCAGCTCGTCATGGGTGTAACGGACCGCATCGCCGTGCTGAACTTCGGCCACAAAATTGCCGAGGGCAGCCCCGGCGAGATTCAAAACAACGCCGCTGTGCAGGAAGCTTATTTGGGCGCCGGGTCAGCGCCTGCGGGCGAGGGCGAGGGGGTAGAGGGGGTAGGCGATGCTTAACATTCGCGGCATCGCCACCGCCTACGGCAACATCGAGGCGCTGCGCGGCGTCGATATGGACATAGAGGAAGGTAAAGTCAATTGCCTTCTGGGCCCGAACGGTGCCGGCAAGACCACCTTGATGATGACCGTTGCGGGGATTCTCAAACCGCACCGTGGATCCATCATGTTCGACGGTCAAGAACTCGCTGGCCGCCCGCCCAGCCGCGTCGTGGCTAGTGGTGTGTCATTAGTGCCGGAGAATCGCCTGGTCTTTGCAGAGATGACCGTGCGCGACAATTTGCTCGCGGGTGCGTATCTGCGCCTTAGGCTAAAACGCGAGGTAGAAGACGACTGCGAGCGGATGTTCACGCGGTTTCCCCGGCTGCGCGAACGCGAGAGACATCTCGCCGGCACCTTATCGGGCGGTGAGCAACAGATGCTGGCGGTGGCGCGCGCGCTGATGGCCCGGCCCAAGCTGCTGTTGATGGATGAGCCCTCGCTGGGATTGGCGCCCCTGGTGGTGGAAGAGATCTTTCGCATCATCGCGGATCTCAATGCGCAAGGCACAACGATTTTCCTGGTGGAACAGAACGCTCGCATGGCGTTGCAGGTAGCGCATTACGTCTACTTGCTAGCCCAGGGCACTGTTTCGTTTAACGGCACACCAGAGGAACTCGCCGAAGACGAGGTTATTCGACGAGCCTATCTGGGAAGCGCCTGAGCCGGGTCCGCGCGGGCGGTGATCGACTTCATTCAAAACTGCCTCGACGGGCTGATGCGTGGCTCCGCTTATGCCCTACTCGCCTTAGGCTTCACGCTGATTTTCGGTGTCATGCGCCGGCTTAACCTAGCGTTCGGCGCATCGATCATGCTGGGCGTATTCATCGGCACCTTCGTCCACATGGAGTTCGAAGCGAATCGCCCGCTGGTTGCGTTGGCAACCATTGCCGCGGCGGTGGCCGCGGGCGCTTACGTGGAACGCATTTGTTTTTGGGCCGTTCGCCGCGACGCCGCGCTCGCCTCCATGATCTCCACCTTCGCTATTTGGATGCAGTTAGAAGAGCTGGTCACGTTGCTCTTCCCCGAACGTACCTATGCATTCCCGCCGTTGGTCGATTGGCAACCGATTGAATTCGGCGAGTTTTACTTGCGCGCAGAACAACTGATGATGTTCGTCATCGCCCTCGCCACTACGGCGATGCTGCACGTACTTTTGTTCAGGACCCGATATGGATTGAGCTTGCGGGCGGTCGCCGATAATGCCAAGGCGGCTCGGGTGGTGGGCTTGAACACGGGCAGGGTGATCATCGTGGCCTTCGCTTTAGCTTCCGCGCTAGGCGGCATGGCGGCGTTCCTCATCGCTGGCACCGATGGGCAAGTGACACCGCTGTTCGGCCTCTGGGCGACGTTCAAGGGCCTGATTGCGATGATGTTGGGTGGCATGGGCTCCATTCCTGGCGCCATCGTTGGCGGCATTTTGCTCGGGCTTATCGAAGCGCACGGTCTTTGGTATCTGGGTGCCGAATACCGCGATCTGCTGGTGTACGGGATTTTCTTTGCCGTACTGGTGGTACGGCCTGGCGGCGTGCTCGGGCAGTCGGTCGCCCGGCGGATACAATCGGCCGCTGGCCGCGTGTAGTGATGGATGCTTACTACATCAGTGTCGCAAGCAACATGGGGATGATCGCGTTTATCGCGTTATCGGCTTACTTGCTGCTGATCGTGGGCGAGATCTCGTTCGGGCAGCAGGCTTACTTCGCCATTGGCGCCTATGCTTCCGGCGTCGCCACCGCGCTCTGGGGCTGGAGTTTCTTGGCCGGACTGGGTGCCGGCATCGTATCGGCGGCGCTCGCCGCGGGATTGGTCGCCCTGCCAACCCTGCGCTTGCGCGGTCTTTATTTTTCCGTGGTGACCCTCGCCTTCGCGGAAATGGTGCGGCTTGGCTTCGAAGTCTTCACTTATCAAGTGGAAATCGACGGCGAACTCGTAGGCCCCAATGGATCGGATGGCTTCCGAGACATTCGCTATGTCTACGAAAGGGACGTATCCGACGTCGAATACATGCTTTGGATTTATGGCTTGTTGGTGCTTGTCCTAGCCGTGTTCTTCTTGGCCGAGCGGTCTCGCTTCGGCCTTGTGCTACGCATGATCGGAGAAGATCCTCTGCTCGCTGAAGTACAAGGGATCCGCGTCGTGCGGTGCAAGTTCTTCGCGGTAGTAGCGGCGGGCGCTATTGCGGGTATAGGGGGTGTTCTCTACGCACACTTGGCGACTTACGTAGAACCGAAAATATTCAACGTCATGCTGGGCGTGCATAGCCTTGCTTACGGCATCATCGGCGGTTTGGGAACCGCACTCGGGCCGCTGCTCGGGGTCTTTATCGATATCGGCTTATTGGAGTCGATTCGAGCATTGTCGGGTTACCGCATGATCGTGTTCGGTGCACTGGTAGCGTTGCTCCTGGTGGTACGTCCGCGTGGCTTACTGGATGAACGAACCGTCTACGCGATTACGGCGCGGGCGCAGCGCTTATGGTCTTGCGGCGACGCAACGAAAAATGCTCCAAGTTAGCAACTTGACGGTCTCATTCGGCGGTCTACGTGCACTTGAGAATGTGAGCATGCGCGTCGAACCGGGGGAAGTCATCGGCCTCATCGGCCCCAACGGATCGGGCAAGACCACGCTGCTAAACACTTTATCTGGCGTGTATTCGCCCGATTCCGGATCAATATTGCTCGATGGCCGCGAGTTGGCCGGGCTCCCCGCGTTCGAGATCAATGGCCTAGGCGTTGCCCGGACATTTCAGAACTTGAGATTGTTCAAGCGCATGACGGTGCTGCAAAACGTCATGGCCGCGGTGCGTACTGGCGATGTATCTCGCGCTCACGGTTTGCTCGATCTCGTCGGTCTCGCCGGTCACGCGAAAGCGTTAGCGGGCGAGTTGGGACTGCCGATGCAACGGCGGCTGGAACTTGCGCGGGCATTGATGGGCCATCCCAAGGTACTGCTGCTGGACGAACCCACCGGTGGGATGACGCCAGGTGAAACGGGCGCAATGGCGAACGTCATTCGCGAACAATTGAAAGGCGAGCAAAGCATCATCATCGTCGAACACAAAATAGCTTTGCTAAGACGCCTCTGCGGCCGTTTCGTGGCGCTGAACTTCGGTCAATGTATTGCCGATGGGAGTCCGGCAGCGGTGCTGAACGAGCCCGCGGTGCGCGAGGCTTATCTAGGTCCTGACGACGACACACTAGCGGCCTCTGACAGGTGACGGCATCAGCTGCCAAACCGCTGCTCAGGGTGGACGGATTAATCGTTCGCTACGGTCGGCGTCTCGCCGTCAACAATATCACCCTGTCATTGGATGCGGGCGAAATCGTGGCGGTGGTTGGGCCCAACGGTGCTGGCAAGTCATCGACGATGCAGGCGGTGCAAGGTCTGGTTCCGCTGGCCGCCGGCCGAGTACAGTACGCGGGTCAAGATATCACTGGACAGCCTGCTCATAGACTGGTGCGCCAAGGACTGGTTTACGTACCAGAGGGCCGAGAGTTGTTCGGCGGGCTGACAGTGGCGGAAAATCTTGCCATTGGCGCTCAAGGCGCGGGCCACCGGCGGCTTAGCGACGATGAGCGAGGAGCGATACTGGCCAACTTTCCGATGTTGGCCGAACGGCTGACGGAGCCGGCATCTAGCTTGTCGGGTGGACAGGCACAAATGCTGGCTCTGGCCCGCGCGTTGACGGCGAAACCGACATTGCTGATGCTGGACGAACCGACACTGGGGCTCTCGCCTCGGGCAGCCCGCGAGGTACTGACTCTGGTGCGAGGACTGCCGGCGAAAGGTATCTCCGTGCTGCTCGTCGAGCAAAGTGTCCGGCAAGCGTTGCGGGTGTCGCAGCGGGCGTACGTCATGGAGCACGGGGCGGTCACATTAGAAGGCCCGGCTAGTGAAATAGCGCAACATGCCGGAGTAGCAGAGGCTTATCTGGGTACCGACTATGCAGCGCAGTAGCGGGTGTAATCATGCGAAGTTTATCGATTGCAACAATCTGTCTGGGATTATTCTGGTGGGCGGCGAGTAGCGTTGCTGGCGAGCGAGCGAGCGCATCCGTCCAGTGCCAACCGACTGACCAACACCTGGTCTACGTTTGCGATATTCGGCTCGTCGGCAGGAAGTCCAAGAAACCCTTGGCCGGCGCTGAACTCACCGTCAAAGCTGACATGCCATCAATGCCTATGGCGCACAATGTTCGGCCAGCAAACGCGACACCGACGGCTGATGCCGGGGTCTACACGGTCGAGTTGGAGTTGGAAATGCACGGCGAATGGGCGCTCACCTTGGATGTGAGTGGACCGACTCGCGATCGGGTGATCCGCAAGCTTGAATTCTTGCCGAAATAGCGAGGAGGGGCTGCGCTGGCTGAAACGCTGACAGTTAGATGCCTACGGAGCACCAGTGATGGTTAAACAATGGCCGGTTTTTTTCTATCACTTAGTGATGGGTGTCACTTCGCTGTGTATGTGTTTGTCCGTGCAGGCAGATGAATCGAAGGCTTTGAAATTGATCGGCTCCCGCGTTGTGGACATGAACGGACATCTAGTGCAGATGGGAATGGACAATGATCGGCTCCTAGTGCTATCAATGGGACAAAGCCTACGAGATTGGATAACGCGACTTCTAATGGATGGAAGCGGGCGGTACTCGAAAAGTAGAGTCTAGGCGTGCTGTGATGGACCGCGTGGAGCCGCCAAAGTAACGTCCAGATATGGCTCAGCCGATGGGGCCAATACAGGCAGAAGTCGGCGATGGCGATGGCCAAGAGCATGTAGCAGGGGTGGCCATTGGTGGAGCCAGACGGTGGTATCGAGGGCGTCCTTAAGCGCTCTACCGAGGCTCATGCCCGCCAGCAAGACCAGCGGGCTTACACTTTCAGGGGTGATGGCTTTCAGGGGTGATGGCCATTGAGGCGAATAGATATCCGATATCGACGCGAAACTCGCCGCTATCGCGCTTCCAGACCCTTGCATAGGGCAGAAGTTCGTTCGGCCAACCACATAGGGCGACAGCCAGTGTTACGGCCGGCACCAGGGCAAATTGCGACATCAATTTCTACCAACGGGTCAAGCACTCCGCTGCTATGGGTGTGGACAAGCACCGGTCTCCATGCAAATACCCCGACGAATGGTGCTTTCCCTTACGCGCCTTCCCCCAACTTCGAAAGACGACAGATTCTGGAGAAAAGTGACTGGAGCTTCTGTAGCGTCACCCTTTTCGTCAAACAGCTTTAATTCAGCAGAGACGTCATTGGTGATCCCCTCAATTACAGATTTTGCGTACAAATGAACAGGATTCCTGCCGTATATACAACTACCGTCTCTTCTCGTTGCTGCTTTACTACCAACGCAATCACGTGGTGGAGCGTAGGCTTCCATAATCTGGAAAGCCGACTTACGCTTGCGCCTTATGTAAGCCGTACGAGTGTTGCGAACAATTGCTCTAGCCGCCCAGAATCCAGTTTTGAACGCTGTGTGGTGGTCTGAATCTTTCCCCAGCCTGCCCTTCCACCCAAAGTCCTTCAAACACCAGTAATTGTTGAGCTTCATGCAGCGTACGGTTTTATGCCGCTCCAGCTGTTGCTCTGTGATGATTAGGTGCGAAATAGCTTCGGACTTCCAATTGTTCACTAGGCGGCTTTCCAGGTCGTACTCAGGCCCTGCCAAACCAGACTGAGATACAACGGTAGCTAATACTAGGGTTGCTAGTCGCATCGATTACTCTCCTTATCTCACCCAACAGCCGACTTGTTTGCCAGGAGGCGTTTTGTTCCTGAAAAGTCTAGTTGTGGCGGCCATGAGCCATGCCTTCAAGGCGATCCCCAAGCAGACCCAAGGCTGACAGCCATCAAGCCCGGATTTTCTTGATGACGGTGGAAAACGTGAACACCGTGCGCTCCCCCACGAACTCGCAGCCACGCACAAACACCATGGAACGGGTCTCGCGCATCACCTCGCCCTGTGCTGCCAGCAAGTCGCCGCTATGCACCGGCGCCATGAAGTCAGATGTCATGGAAATAGTCGCGCCCATGCCGCCGAGGGCCTCACGGGCGATGACAAAGGCGGTGTAGTCGGCGAACGCCATCAACAGTCCGCCGTGCACGATGCCACCCGCGTTGCAGTGGCGGTGCGCTATATCCACGGCGCATTCGGGTGAACCGTTCGCCATCCTTTCGTAGAAGGGACCGATGTGATCTTCATACGGGTCCCATCCCGCCAGGGTGTGGTAGCCGGCTAGGCGGCCAGTGCCAGGCGTGCCAGCGGGGCGCTCCGGTTTCATACTATTTGCGGCTCGCGTTGTAAAAACTCGTATTCCGATTCCATCACATCGGTCCCCATCAGCTTATCCCAAAAGCGGAAATACAAGCCGTAGTTGCAGCGGTAGTGCTGGTGGTGAAGGTTGTGATGGGCGGCGGAGATGAATAGCTTGCCGCCGCGGCCCCGCAACCAGCCGTCCGGCATGATCTCGTAGCCGGTGTGATTGAGCACCCCGGTGACCGTCATGATGATCAGCATGAACATGAGGGCGCCTACGTGGATGGGCACAAAAAACGTCATCACGGGCACGGCGATGGAGCCGATGATCGCCACCCACGGATGAAACGAGAAAGCGGCCCACGGCGTTGGCTGGCGCGACTCATGGTGCACCCGGTGAAGGTACTTAAAGACAGACGGGTGATGCATCCACCGGTGGGTCCAATAGAAATAGGTATCGTGCACGAAAAGATAAGCGAATAGGCTGGCTACCACATACCACCAGCCATAATCGGAGACATCCGTGTAGAGGGCAGTGCCGCCCGCTTTCCATGCTTCGACGATGATGGCACCGGCGATGGTATAGATGATCGAGGACAGCAACGACCAGCGGATTTCGCTCAGGATCAATGCCTTATCGGGGCGTATGCCGGTCAGCCGGCGGGCGGTAAGCTGCTCCTGCGGGCGTACCCACAAAAGCCAATAAAACAACCCCGACACCATAAAGTAGCGCACCACCATGATGAGGTAGAGCGCCGCGAACGTGGTGAGGAAACCCTGCCAAGTCACCGCTAGCCTCCGATCAGTCAAACGATGCGCTATCGCATCCGCCCGTCCACCTATCCCCCTGTCAATCGGGCCCCATCAATCGGGCCCCATCAATCGGGGCCGCCTATTTTGCGTGAACGTACAGCACTCGTCACATACAAAAGTGAGGATATACAAAGGTGACGATATACAAAGGGGCTGCGCGAATGGTAAAAGTCCGCCCGGATGGCGAGTTACAGCAGACAAGCGCGATGACCCCCAGCGAATCCATATACGTGACGGTACGCGGCCTTCAGTACCACTGCCGCACCTGGGGCAACCCGGACCACCGCCGCCTGTTCTTCCTGCACGGTTTTCAAGACGTGTCCGCCTCCTGGCAGTTCACGGTCGATGCGCTGGCCCGCGGCTGGTACGTGATAGCACCGGACTGGCGCGGCTATGGCCTATCGCAGTTCAGCGGCCAGGACGCCTATTGGGCGCCGGATCTGGTGGCGGACCTCGACGTCATTCTCGATCACTTCGAGCCGGACTTCCCCGCCCGCCTGGTGGCCCACAGTATGGGCGGCAACACGGCGGCGCTATACGCGGCAGCGGTACCTGGAAGAATCGAGAAATTCGTCAACATCGAAGGGATGGGAGGCATGCCGGCGCCCGTGGACGAACTGCCGCGGCGCTACGGCAAATGGCTACAACAACTCGCCCAAGGCACCCGGCAGCGGCCTTATATGGATTTTCAGGACTTTGCCGAACGCATGATGGCGGAAAACCCGCACCTCACCCCTGAGCGGGCCGAGTTCCTGGTTCAACATTGGGGCATGAAAGATGAGGACGGCACCGTTATCCGCCGCGCCGATCCGGCGCACATGCAGGTCAAACCGGATATTTGGCGGCTGGACGAGGCGATGGCCTGCTGGCGGCGCATAGACGCTCCCATGCTGTGGGTGGAGGGCGCGCAGTCACGTTTTGTCAACCTGATGCGGGGACAGCCGGACGGTTATGAGGCCCGGCTGGCGGCGTTTCAAAGCCTGGCCGGTGTTATGACGGTGGAGAACGCCGGCCACAACGTACACCACGATCAGCCCGAGGCTCTGGCCAAGGCGATTGAGGACTTCATGTAATGGGTTGGGCCGTCCAGTGGCAACGGGTTAGCGGTTGCGCTCATAGACAAGCCGCAGGCCGGTCAAAGTCAGATTCTCATCGACGTGGGTAAATTCATCGGTGTGATCAGCGATAACCGCTGCCAAACCGCCGGTGGCAATAACCTTCACCCCCTCCGGCGCCTGCGGCGAGAGTTCAGCGCGAAACCGGTGAATCATGCCCTCCACCAAGCCGACGTAGCCGTACAGCAGTCCCGATTGAATGGCACGAGTGGTATTGCCGCCTATGGCCCGCTCAGGCGGATCCAGATCCACTCGCCGCAACAATGAAGTCGCTTGATAGAGGGCATCTGCCGCCAGATGAATGCCCGGCGAGATCGCGCCGCCCAGATATTCCCGCTGCGCCGAAATAGCATCGAACACGGTGGCGGTGCCAAAATCGACCACGATGGCCGGGCCACCATACAACTGCACCGCCGAGACCGCATCCACCAGGCGATCCGCCCCCACATCCTGGGGCCGGTCGTATAGATTGGTGAGCCCCAACTGCGTATCGTGGCCCACGACCATCGGCTCGCAGCCCACCAATCCCGTCAGTGCCCGGCAGACGATTTCCGTCAGCGGCGGCACCACGCTACAGATAGCAACGGCGTCTATATCGCCCGGAGCGACACCCCGGCGCTCCAACAACGCCGCCAGCAGCAACAGATACTCATCATCCGTACGCCTTGAATCGGCGGTGAGCCGCCACGTGGCGGTGAGATCGCGATCACTGAAAACCCCCACGGTAACGTGGGTGTTGCCTACATCAATGACCATTAAGACGTGCATGGGCGGGCGATTCTAGCAACGCCCAAAGGCGCTGTGCGAGACGAAATATAACTCCCACCCCAACGCGCATCAGGTATGCGCAAGGGACGTAATTGAAGGAAGATATGTCACCTATGGCCGCAGGCTGACGCCTCACCGCCGGCCCTATCCGACAGCGGACGGTTATGTGTGCGTGTTGCCGTATAACAACAAACACTGGCGCCAGCGCCGATCCACTCCAGCGCCTCTGCGAGCCAACCGCGTTGTAGTGCGCCGGATCGGAAACCGTCGCGGACGGATAAGCCAGTGGGCCGAATACGAGTCTCTCGTCTGTCAAGGTCTGTATTGCACTCGGGCATCGTGCCCTCCAAGCTGGGCCTCAACACTGGTAACTTTTGCCTACACCACCGACCCCTCGAACAGCTCGCCCTGCCTCCCCATCCGTTGCCACCTCAATGCGGGAAACAGTTCAACTAGGGCTTCCGCCGGAACGTTCCCGAGTTCCTTGGGTTCCAGCTTGTGCAACCCTCCCCCGTAGACGCGGCCTTCACCAAGCATAGCCTGTGGGCAAATTTGGTTAAGGTACTCCCACACTCGCCGTTTCAGTGCAGGACTATCCAACAAGGCGCGTTCAAGAGGTTCTCTTGGGTACAGCATCAAATACACGTTTGCCGCCGTGGCCTTCGAATTGTTCAAAATGAAGCGAAACGGTCTCCCACTCTTTTTGTCGCGCCGACCAAGATAAGTGCAAACAAACGGGGCTGGGGGGCGACGCTCCTGTGTGTACCACATGGCCCGGTGTCGGCAGATATACCGATTAGCGATGCCTTCCGCCTTGCCTTGTTCCAAATACATCCACAAATTCGGATATCGCTCCCTGATCTCATTTTCCACCCAAGGCGGGTCAAGCAGAAATAGTCGCCGCTCCAAAAGCGGATTGCCATCGCCATCACACATTATCTCGTCGTCCGGGACATAGCGTGAACTTGGCAGAATGGGCTTGAAGGCGTCTATGGGCAATCCGCGCCGTTCGATATCCTGTTCCGACAAAATGAAGTAACTGTTATCGCCCGTCGCAAGGCCCCGCTTGATCTTGAAGAAATCGCCCAAGACCGGTCCGTTTACCGCCTTGTGAGCCTTCTTCATTGGATAGCGCGTCCACTTTGGATCGTGACGCAAGGCGTCCACCGAAACAAATCGTTCCAGTTTTGGCTGTTCTAGCGTTCCGCCGAAAGTGAATCGCACGTTCCATGCTAACGGAGGTGGCTTGTTTCGAAACCACACAACAGCCGACGACACAAGCGCGTCACCAAACTGCACATCATTCGGATCGAAGCGATGGATATGCAAAAGCGTCACCTTGTCGAGCAGATAACGCCTCACCGAAACGCCGTAATTCACATCCATGAACTCGCTCGGAATCAACCACCCTGCTAGCCCGTCATCAGCCATCCACTCATGGCTCAAACCCAAGAAATAGCAATAGAGTCCGGCCAATCCGTTGATGTCCATCCCGCAGGCGCCGCGCGTGCGCATCTTCAATCTCTGCTTATCGCCATTGGCGATGTGGTGATGCCGCACATAGGGCGGATTGCAGATCAGCAGATTGAATCTCTCGCAAGGCACTGGAGCCGCCGCCCGAGTGAAGTCCTCAAGGCGCATATCCAATCCAGCCGCGCCCCACAGTCTCGCCGCCGGCCGCCCGTAGTGCGGGTCGATCTCGTATCCAACAGCAGTACCGATACGGGTTCGGGGGAAAACATCCAGCAGCGCCGAATAGAATGCCCCCGTTCCTATAGCCGGATCGATGAACCGTACTCTTTCACCCTCATTGAAATGCATCTTCGCATACCGCTGGATATCGACGGCCAGTCCGGTCGGCGTCGCAAATTGTCCCATTCGGTTTCGAACGGCAGGCTCCAATTGCCCGTCAAGCACATCCTGAAGAGCCAGTCGCTGCGCCTCGAATTCTGCAACGGCTTTTTTCATCGTCTACAATCCAAACTCGCCAAGATCGTTGATGCGATGCTCCCGGACCCAATCGATCCCTTCCGCAGCTTCGTAGCCGAGATAGCCACTGTCGAAATATCCGCACAAGAACAGTATGTAACGCACGTCATCACCATAAGTTCGCCGCAATAGATTCATCTTGGCGGCTTCTTCCTTGCGTCGTTTGTTGACATTTGTGAAATCTCCCGCCGACTTTGCTTCAATCAACAACGGCAGGTCACCCGCCTTCGCAGTCTTAGGCATCACCACCGCGTCCACAGGAATATTGACGATTTTTTCAGTCCCATCTTGTTCTACCGGAACGTTGAGCCGGTACGAAAACGTTCCGGGCTTCATATCGTCGTACTTCGTACCTTCGCCTGCCGGTAAGTTCTTGTATCCGAGAGCCGTCAACCATTCGCCAATCGCCGCCAGTTGACGCTTCTCCTGTGCGTTGCGGATAATTGGGTTGGCAACGGCACCGCATAGGCGATCCGCCACAATCGTTGCGGCCCGGTATAGTTCCTGGTCGGACGGATCATCTCCACGCTCCAGCCAAACAAAGACATCCGGGTCAGCCATCTTCTCGATAATCTTCCCGATCTTCTCAAGGTCTTTGTCGCCCTCACGCCTAGACATTCGCCGTGGAGGTACTCGCACTTGAGCCGCAGCGCCTCGGACTTGCGCGCGCCGGTGTAGAGCAGGAAGCGCACCACCGCGGCCCCCGGATGATCCGCTTCCGCGCCGTCGAGCGCCCGACCGAGCGCGGCGAACTCGTCGTCCGTCAGGTAGTGCGCCTCGAAGCCGGTCTTGCGCCGCCGCAGTCCCTTGCACGGGTTGGAGTCCTCGCGCCGCAGCCCGAGGGCTTCCGCATGCTTCATCATCGACGACAGCACCGCCAGCGCCCGGTTCGCCGATCCCGCCCGCCGTGGCCGATGCGATTGTCCACATTGCGGCCATGACAATGCGTATCCCGGCGACACTAACGCGCCGCTGGACCACCGGCTCTTCGCAATCGAGTACTACAATCCGTACCGCAAGGCCGGACACAGGGGCCGGTTCTTCAACCACACCGGGCGGTTTTTATCACCAACCAGAAGCTCTTGGCGCCAGCACCGGCGCCGTTCTCACGCAGGCCGGCTTCTCCGAGACGGATATCGCCGCACTGCGGGCAGCGGGTGCCTTAGGTCCCAACGCTAGCGCATAAGGAGCCAACGCCATGCGTGTGATCACCACCATCCCTCAAGCTAAGCTCGGCCCTGTACCGGCCGCCGTACGGACCATTGAAGAGACCGGTTATGACGGCATCGTCACCCTTGAGAACCAACACGATGCCTTGTTGGCGGTGGCGGCGGTTTCATCGCCACCGGTGCGAACGAGAAAGCCGTGCACGAAGTGGCCGAGCGGGTGCGCTACCGTACCGGCTTCTCAAGCATTAGATCTTCTAACCAGTCCCCCCTTCCACTACCGAGGATCCTCTCACGTACCGTCGTTTAGCCTCTTGAGTTTTCGGCTATGAACACGGCCATCACGGCGTGTGATACTATCTCCCCCATCACACCGTTTAACCTCTTGAGTTTTCGGCTATGAACATGATCGTATGGGGTGGCAAGGGGGCTATCGCCGGTGTTTCGCTGCTCCTTGCATTGATGGGACTGTTGACACTGGCAACACCGCTGTCCGTTTCCTTGGATATGAGTCTTACCCACTTCGACTGGGAATCCGCTGCCGTGCTCGTCAGTGGTCTCTTAGGTGCAGTGATTGGTGTCATTGCGGCACCACGCACGCCTGATGCACCACAGAACCCTAAAACGACATTAGGCTGAAACGACACTGGCTTGCGCTTCAACCTGGCTTCCTGCTTGATGAAATGGATTTTTTTGCCCACAACCCCACAGGAGGTGACGCAATTCTACCTCGTGTGGGTGGGCGCATATATGGCGGTGCACATCGTGTGGGATATCCTTTCCCCACACACCGATAAATTCGAACTCCATAAGCTCAGTGGTAAAGTCGGTACACTTTTCTCGGCAGGGACATTGGCATCAAGCCTTCTTCTTCTCACCTCTCTACTCGATGCTAAGCTGTTCGAACTCCTAGGGAGCATGACCTTACCCATACTCCTCTCCGGAGGGGCGGGCGTTCTCCTCGCGCTAAGCGCACTGAGCCCGAACCCTCCTACCTCCGCACCCTGACGGTTTCCAGTTCGGGCCAGCTATTGTCTCAGGGTTGACCTCATCGGCTCAGGCCGCCTCGCGGCGCTCCTGTGCCTCCGCCATCACCTTGGTGGCAACGCTAGCGGGGCACGGCGCGTAGCGGAAGAACGCCATGGAGAACTGACCGCGACCCGAGGTGATGGTGCGAAGGTCACCGATGTAGCCGAACATCTCGCTGAGCGGCGCGTCCGCTTTCACCCGCACATCAGTGGGATCCAGCAAATAATCGACCACCGCATCCAACACCATCTGCACACCTTTATTCTTGAAAGACGAACCGCAGTAAGTGGGGAAGAAGTCTAGGGTGATGGTAACTTTACGGATATACACTGTATCAGAGGGAAGTCGCGCCGTAAGTGAGCCCCTTGCACCTCGGTCAGGAAGTACCCCTGGGACCGCACATCAACGCGCTGCGCAGAGCATCTGCAGCAGGACTAAATGCCCATGTTTCTCCAAGAGCAAATGCCCCGAACCCTAGCGCGATCTTCACGATGCCCTTTGCCCACGGAACGAAGAAGTCCTCGTACCCAAAATGAAGCCGAAAATGGAGAGTCTCTCCCGATTCTGTCTTCGCCTCCGAGAAGGCATCCTCAATCGTGAGGATTGGCGAATATGTATGGCTCTGGAGAGAGAACCCCTTGACGGTGGCTTTCTTGATGAGGCCTTTGACAGCCAGCCGCAATCGTTCCTCACTACCTGAGAAGCAGATCTTTCCTGACTCCAGGCTCCCTGATGGGGAAACACCAAAGTTCGCGTAGGGCTCTCCTCGGAAAGGAAACACCACCTTGCATGGCGTCTCTAGCTCGACGCATTCCCCATTGAATACGATATCAGGGACTTGCCCAGATCGCCCCTTCAGTCCCAAGGAATATCGACTAAATCCTACGAGAGGGAGCGCCATAAATGGCGCATCAATGTCTCTCCCGAAATCGTTGTTCGCCTGTTTTGAGCAATACCGTATGACGAACGCGTCCGAACCACCCAAGGCGTACGGAACGATGTGCTCAACTGTTGATTTTCCCTGGCCAAGATCTGCGTATGTGTAGAGACAGCGCGACATCACCCACACCTCACCTAGGGCCACGCTTCTGTACGGTTCGTTATCACACTACGCCTTGCCCGCGTCATCGCCTAAATCTCGGCTCCCAGGACTCTTCCAACTCCTCTTCGTCGTCCAGGTCTTCCTGGTCGATGGGCTCTTCACTTCGAAGTACGGTCAGCGTCCTGCCGTATCTGCCCAGGCCTATCACTTCCTCTTCGACTTCTAGCTGATAGGGCCCACCAAGCCAGTCCTGGAGACTGGATGTGCCGTAGTCTCGCTCCCGTTCGAGCACATTCTGCTCCTCGCGGTTGAACCTCGACGTGACCGTGTCACGCGCCAGGGGAGTACCTTTTCGCAACCAATCCAGTCCCCGCAGTTCCTTCAGGCCCTCCGACATGAAGCAGTAATCCACCGCACCGCCACGACTGACGACAATGGCCATACACTCAGGCGTATGTGTAGCGTACTGGATAGCCGTCGCCGGCATCGACGTCTGGCACTGCTCCGCCAACGACTCTATGGCGTCGAGCCCCACACCGGCGCGGTCCATCGCTGGCAAGAACAGTTGCCGCGGCATCAACAGCGCTGCAGCGAAGTGATCTGCTTCGAGTTCGTAGCGCCGGTCCGACACGAAGCCACCGTCTGATAAGTGAAACCCTTGGTCATTCAGGATATGCTCCGGGTGGCCTGGTAGGTGGTAATGCCCGAGTTCGTGCGCAACGGAAAACCGCTCAAAGCGCTCATTGCCAAGATGAGTGTTGTACAGGATCCCGAACCCTCCTGCGTGATGAAGGAACATTCCTGACACGCCAGGGGAACGACCCGGCATCGGTCGCACTTCAATGCCGTGATCTGTCGCGATCTCGAGCGGATCGATCGGTAGCGTTGGTTCGCCTAGGCCGGCGATGACATTCTCGGCCTCCCTAACCGCTACAGCAGCTTCCATGCCTCGACGCATTACGGCGAGTCCTTGTCCGTCTTCGTGCGCCGCTGCGCCAGGGACTCCATGAACTGCTTCGCGTATTCCAGATCTTCGGCTGTCAGTTTGTCTAAGTCACGGAATAGCGCCGTAGCTGGTCCATCTCCCATCAGGTCATCGCTTCGGCCCAACAAATAGTCGGATGTGACCTGCAACTCCTCGGCGAGGCGCCGCAGGTTCGCGAATGACGGCTTACGGCTGCCACTTTCGAAGTGGGAAACGGCCGATGGCGGCAGGCCTGCGCGTCGAGCCAGCTCGCCCTGGCTGAGGTCTCGAAGCTCACGAACCTCCCGCAAGCGGTTCTTGAACTCATCAGTGGATACGGCCATTGGAACTTCTCAGAATATTTATGATCTAATGACGAAATGAGATGGGCTGTAGGCCGCCGCCAAGGGCGGTTTTCTTTGGCTTCAACCCGTTACAACTCGTCACACAATAGGTGACAAGACCACATCAATCAACATCTCGAGAGGTAATTAGATATGACCAAGCGTAATCAGCATGTCGTTCCCCACGCGGACGGCTGGGCCGTAAAGCCCGTTGGTGGAGAGCGCGCGACATCGGTGCATCGGACCCAGAAAGAGGCCATCGACCGGGGGCGGGAGATTGCCCGCAACCAGGGCTCGGAACTACTCGTACATGGCAACGATCCGTTCCCGCCAAAGAGCTGAAAGTCGTTGGCGAGTGGGGGATTTTCTCGCTGCGCGGGTGTCCAACATCCTGACTTCGGGGCTCCGGCGGTGCTTCGGTCTTGTCCATGCGCTTCGGTGTAGCGCGCTCGGCCACCACCGCCAAGGCCACTCTTGCCATCTATCCACAGGTGTCGATCACGTCCCCCATAGCCAATCAAAAACCACGCCAATACTGTCGCGATGGAGAAGAACAGATCGACTGTTTTCTATACCTATTGAGCGTTTCCAGATCCGGCTCTTCACCTTCTTCCAGATAGCGCAACACAGCGTCACATCGCCTGAACTCGCACCGTTCGCGCCAATCGGCGTCGCTCCCTGCACGACATCGACGCGAGCAGCGTCATTCACAAGAAATGCGGCTCGCAATCGGGAATCGGTGACGGATGCGGGTTAGTTGTAAAACGAATGCTATCCCGAAATAATCTCGTAATGACAGTCGGTTAGAGAACTGGTGTAGGGAATAGGAGAAGGTGAATAAACACTATGTCAGCACGAAGGCCGGATCCTATCCCTGTCTACGAATTCGTAGACAGGCGATGACACAGCTACGATTCGAATCGCCGTCCGCCCCGCTACAGCAACTTCACCAGCGCGACGATCAGTCCGCCCTGGGCGATCATCGCGCCGAACATCCACTTCAGAAGATCGGCCTTCACCGTCTCGATCTTCGCTTCGACTTTCACTTCGACTTTCGCGAGGTCGGCCTTGACCGCCGCAATATCCGCCTTGACCGCCGCAATATCCGCCTTGACCGCCGCAATATCCGCCTTGGTCGCCAGATTGGCGTTGAGCAACGCGACATGCTCGTCGGCCAGGGTCTCGGCCTGCTGCTCGGTGAAGCCGCAATCGGTCAGCCGCTTCACGAAGCGATGGGTGTCGAACGCGATGGCCTCGGTCATGGGCCGATTATAGGAACGCCGCGGGCGCTCGACAAGGACTATCGCAGTGCCGAGCGGGGTGGCTGCGCTTGCAGAAAGGACAATCGACGACACTCGCTGCCTCGGTTGCACTGCTCAATGTTCGCCTCTTGTTCCCGCTCCCGGAAGTCGCTATGTGGTCGGCATGGACACGCAATACCCTCCGTGCCGGCCGCCCACCGGAGGACGATCTCGGACGCTCGGCTGGGTCGAGAAGAACGCCATCCTCAACCGGATGCAGGACCGGGCGACCGGGGCCATGGTCCATGTGGGCAATCGGAAGATGGTGGCCTCGATATTCAGCCTTAAACGATATTAGGTTGAAACGACGCTGGCTTCCGTTTCAACCTGGCTTCCTATTTGAATGAAATGGCTCTTTTTACCCACAATCGTCCGCACCCTGATCGCTTCCAGTTCGAGGCCAACTATGGCCTCAGAGTTGATCTCATCGGCTCAGGCCGCCTCGCGGCGCTCTTGTACTTCCGCCATCACCTTGGTGGCAACGCCAGTGGGGCACGGCACGTAGCGGAAGAATGCCATGGAGAACTGACCGCGGCCCGAGGTGATGGTGCGAAGGTCACCGATGTAGCCGAACATCTCGCTGAGCGGCGCGTCCGCTTTCACCCGCACCCCGGTGGCGCCCACGCTCTGCGATGAGATCATGGCCCGGCGCCGGTTCAGATCGCCGATGACGTCACCCACATGCTCTGCCGGGGTAAATACATCGACTTTCATGATCGGCTCCAGCAGTTGCGGCTTGGACTTGGGCATGGACTGGCGGTATGCCGACTTGGCGGCGATCGCGAAAGCGACCGCCGAGGAGTCAACCGCATGGAAGGCACCATCCACCAGCGTCATCTTCACATCCAGCACTGGGAATCCGGCCAGCACACCCTCCGCCATGCTATCGGCAAAGCCTTTCTCGATGGCCGGCCAAAACTCGCGCGGCACGTTACCGCCAGTCACCCGGGATTCGAAGACAAACCCCGCTCCCGGCGCGCCCGGCTCAATGATGTAGTCGATCTTGGCGTATTGACCGGAACCACCTGTTTGCTTTTTGTGGGTGTAACTGTCTGCCACCCGCGCGCGGATGGACTCACGGTAGGCCACCTGCGGCTGGCCAACCTCCACTTCGATTTTGTGCGTGCGGCGCAAGATGTCGATTTTGATCTCGAGGTGCAACTCGCCCATACCTTTGATGAGGGTCTGGCCGGTCTCTTGATCCGTCTCCACCCGGAAAGAAGGGTCTTCCTGGATCATCTTGCCGAGCGCTACGCCCATTTTTTCAGAGCCGCCCTTATCCCGCGGCGCTATGGCAATGGCGATCACCGGCTCCGGGAACACCATGGGCTCAAGGATAGCCGGCGCTTTGACGGCGCAGAGTGTATGACCCGTGTGCACGTTCTTCATGCCGACCAGCGCGATAATGTCGCCGGCCTGCGCCGAGTCTATATCTTGGCGGGCGTTGGCATGCATGGCGTAGAGGCGGCCAATGCGTTCGTTCTTGCCGGTGGCCGTATTGAGTACGGTGTCGCCCTTGGTTAGTTTACCGGAGTAGATGCGCACAAAAGTCAGCGCGCCATAGGGATCGTCCATGATCTTGAAAGCCAATGCACGCAGCGGTTTTTCCGCATCTACCAGAGCGAACTCGCCCGTCTGCGTACCTTGCAGATCGACCTCGGGCTGCGGTTTGACTTCAGTGGGATTGGGCAAATAATCGACCACCGCATCCAACACCATCTGCACGCCTTTATTCTTGAAAGACGAACCGCAGTAGGTGGGGAAAAAGTCTAAAGCGATGGTACCTTTACGGATATACGCTTTGAGCGTTTCCAGATCCGGCTCCTCACCTTCTTCCAGATAGCGCAACATAGCGTCGTCGTCCTGTTCGAGGGCCGTTTCGATCAACCGCTCGCGCCACTGTTCCACAGCATCAGCCATATCCGCCGGCACATCGCGAAGCTCATAGCTGGACGGATCGCCGGGGTTGTCCCAAACCCAAGCTCTGCGGGTCAACAGATCGACGGCGCCTGTGAAAGTGTCTTCGCATCCGATCGGTAACGTCATCACCAAGGGTGCCGCGGCCAACACATCCCGCACCTGTTCGACCACGCCCAGAAAATCGGCGCCCACCCGATCCAGCTTGTTGACATAGATGATGCGTGCCACTTCGGATTCGTTGGCATAACGCCAATTAGTCTCGGACTGCGGCTCGACGCCGCCGGACCCGCAAAACACGGCGATGCCACCGTCGAGGACTTTCAGCGAACGGTAAACTTCGATAGTGAAGTCCACGTGTCCGGGCGTATCGATGATATTGAGCTGGTGATCTTTCCAGAAGCACGTGGTTGCGGCGGACTGAATGGTGATCCCGCGCTGCTGCTCCTGCTCCATGAAGTCGGTGGTGGCCGCCCCGTCATGGACTTCGCCCATCCGATGAATTTTTCCGGTCAACTTCAATATACGCTCAGTGGTAGTGGTTTTACCGGCATCCACGTGAGCGAAAATGCCTATATTGCGATAGCGGGTAAGATCGGTCATGGTGGCGTCCACTTCTCCAAAGACGGCAATACGGCTACCGCAGCCTCATATCTGGCCGAAGCGCGGGTATTGCGGGTTGATGACGGGCGGGTTGAATTGCGAATGGGGCTTTGGCCCGTAACCGAGCGAGAGCTTTACGCTGCTCTATTTCAGGTTCAACGCAAGGGCGCGCACTCTACTCGTTTCGCGACGCAAACGAAAGACCTCGGATAGCGAAAATGCAAAACAGGGCACCTGCTGAAAATAGTCATTTTTTAGTGAGTGCAAGGAAGCACCGCGCGCACGACCGCAGGGTATAGCTCATACCTGATGATTCGAGCACGGCGCTGACGCCGCAATCGCGAAAACAGTGCATTTTTAGCGCTGCCCTTAAGAAACCGGCATATGCGCAGTGGCTTGTAAGAGCCGTTGGATGGCACGCTACTGCTCACCTACATGAATGAACACCTCCACCATCATGCCGGGTTTTAGCCGTTCATTTTTTTCTGCTAGATCGATGCGTACGGGAAGACGTTGGGTGACCTTGGTGAAATGACCACTAGGGTTCGGGCTCGGCAGTAGGGCGAACTGGCTGGTGGCGGCATCGCCTATACGGGCCACGGATCCTGAAAACGGCTGGTCCGGATAAGCATCCACTTCCACCCGGACTTCCTGCCCCAGGGCCACACGCCGAATATCGGTTTCGCGAATGTTGGCATCGACATAGATCTTGCCTGGATCGTGCACCAATACGATGCGCTGACCCGCCTGCACGTATTCCCCCGGCTCCACGAACACTTTGCTGACGACGCCAGTCACGGGGCTGCGGATCACGTGATCTTCAACCGCTATAAGCTGGCGTTCTATACGCACCAGAGCTTCGCGTGCGCGGCGTTCCAAGGTGGCCCGCTCGCGCTCCAGGATCTTGATCTCCTCGGCCTCGGCAGCCACCTCATCCAAGCGTGCTTGCGCACTGGCCACGGACGCCTCGGTGCGTACCATCTCTTTTTGCTTCATGAGAAAACCGGTGCGCGATTCATCCAGGGACTTGGCCGACATCACCCCTCGCACGGACAGCTTACTGGCCCGTTCGAATTCGCGTTTGGCGTAGTTGAATTCGTATTGCACCGCATCCACCAAAGCGCCTGCCGCGTCCAGCTTGGCTTTTTCGACGGCGATACGGCTACGGGTGCGCTGCGCGATCACAGCGATGCGGGCATCGTATTCCTCCCCCTCAGCCATCAGCCGGGCGTGCTCGGCTTGCAGCTCTTCCAGGCGAATGCGCGCCTCGCGGCCATCCAAAACGGCCAGCACGTCGCCCTGTTCGACTTTGCTGCCAGCCTCCACCGGCCGCTGCGCAAGCCGTCCATCCAAACGCGAGCTAAACGCATACATATCGGCGGCGATGCGCGCATCCGTCTCATGCACGAACTGCCACGCGGTGGTGGCCCAACCGTAGGCCCAAGCCAACAGGCCAGCGGCGATGGCTGATAGCACAACCGCTCTTACCACGGCCACAACACGCCCCTGTTGGTGCCGCGGAGGCCGGAATTTTCCATAGCTTTGGCCCTTATGGGTGAGACTTTCACGTGTTGAGCTCACGGGGCTTGCGCGCCCTCTCGATGATCGCCTCCAGCACTTTGGCAGTGTTGCTCAACGTGGCCTCGTGCAAGCCGCCCAGCAATTTCTGACGCCCCTTGATCAAAGCCTGCTCCGCAGTCACGAGCATCGCCTCCCCGCTTTGCGTCAGATGGACGGTATTGGCGCGCCTATCGTTGTGACTCACGCGCCGTTCCACCAACCCGGCCCGCACCAGCCGATCCAAGATGGCCACCATGGCCGGCCCTTCCATGCCGAGGCGTGCCGCGAGTTCTTTTTGCACCAGCGCTTCGCCGCATTCGGCCAGTTGCGACAGCGTCAACCACTGCATAAAGCTGAGTCCCATGGGTTTTAGCTCACGGTCTATAGTGCCCCGCCACAGGCGCGCCACCTCACCGATACGGCGGCCGAATTCCCGCTGAAGCTGCTGATTAACCATGCGACATCCACCCAATCCGGCAGACCGAATAATAGTTCAATAAGCAAACTATTTAATACGTGATGCATTAACTTCAAAAAATCGGCCCATGACCTTGCAGACAGACGAATGCCTTGGGATGTTTAAATGTTTTGCCTCTAATTCACACGGCACCGCTATGGAAATTCGTATCGTCATCCAACTGCTCAACAGCGAGCCGCAGACCTACGAGTTTTTACACTCGCCGGTTCAGTTAGGCCGTGGCAGTGACAACGATCTGGTCATTCAAGACCGGCAAGTCTCCAGTCGACACGGTCGCTTGGAGATCACCCAAGACGGTTTGTTATACCGAGACCTAGGCAGCCGCAACGGCAGCCATGTGGCGCGTGACGGCCGGCGCATCGCGATCGACGCCACCCGCGGTTACAAACTGCTGTTAAAGCCCGATGATCAGCTACTGATCGGCAACTTGGTAAAACCCATACGCGTCGCTGCGCAGTTCATCGCCGGCTCGCAAGAGCTAGGGGCCAACGAGCCGGAACAAACCTCCACTGCTAAGAACACTCGGGTAGTGGAGCTAACCGCCCGGCTCGGCGTTAACGAAGAGATTATCGATAAGCTCTCGTCCAACTTCGATCGCAAAGCCTTGTTGACCCTGTACGGCCATTCCTTGGCGATGACCCGCATCAGCCGTATCACCGCACTCACGGATCATTTCGCGCGGTGCGCATTTGAGGTACTGGGTAAAGCGACCCATGTCTGCGTCTATCCGCGTTATAACGATTCGGAGCTACCCGCTTTTAGCCGCGACCGGGCCGGCAGCGCGCAGGAGACGGTCATCTCATCCACGGTACGCGAGTCGGTATTGGAGCGCAGCGAAGCCGTAGCATTTATCGACAGCGGCAGCGAATCGGATAGCACCGCAAGCCTGCGTTTGTCGGAAGTGCGCGCCGGCCTGTGCGCGCCGGTAAAAAAAGGCGAAGAGATCATCGGTTTCGTGCAAGCCGATCGCCGCGGCGAGTGGCTAGACACGTTTGATGATAAGGATCTGGAAGTCTTTGCGGTTTTGACCCATCAATATGCGCTGGCGGTCGAGAACATCGCCCTCACGGACAAACTCAGACACACCGTTGACGCACTCGAAGTAGCGCGCGGCGAAATGGAACAACTGGCCTTCTACGATGCACTCACCGGGCTCCACAACCGGCGCCTGTTCCTGGACCGTCTACAGCAGGCCGTGGATGCGGCCGCGCGCAAAGGCCGGCGAGTGTGTTTGTTGTATCTGGACCTCGATCATTTCAAACGGATCAACGACACCCTAGGGCACGATGTTGGCGACCAACTGATCCGCGCCGTCGCCGAGCGGTTGAAACAATCCGTGCGCAATAACGACACGGTGGCCCGCTTAGGCGGTGACGAATTCTCTATCCTGCTAGAGGAAATACACGGCATGGAGGCAGTACATGCGGTCTGCAACAAGCTCCTCGGTGCGCTGCGTGCACCCATAGCCATTAGAGGACGGATGCTGAATACAACGACGAGCATCGGCATTGCGCTGTCTTCCGGTGGGCACGAAGATGCGACTACGCTTCTCAAAAACGCGGACATGGCGCTCTATAAAGCCAAGCAGAGCGCCCGCGACACCTACCGTTTCTTCACCGACGAGCTGAACCGTGAAGTGTCGCAGCGGGTGATCCTGGAAGCACAACTGCGTCAAGCCATAGCCAACGGTGAGCTGCGGCAAATGTTCCAACCCCTGATCGATCTGCGCAGCAATCGGAGGGTCGCAGTGGAAGCATTGCTTCGCTGGCAGCACCCCACCCGCGGCCTGCTATCGCCCAGCGAGTTCATCTGGCTGGCGGAAGAAAGTGGCCTCATCGTCCCCATAGGTGAGTGGGCCATGCGCGAAGCCTGCAAAAAGCTACACCATGCGGGGCCGCGCTGCGCCGCGCTGCGCTTGTCGGTCAACGTGTCCGCCCGCCAGCTCGCCGATGCTCGATTCGCCGATCGGGTCCGCTCCATACTCGGGGAAAGCCGGCTATCACCGTCGCGCGTCGAATTGGAAGTAACCGAATCCATGCTGATGAACGCACCGCAGGCGAGCGTGAATCTGCACCGTTTAAAAGAACTCGGCGTATCGCTTGCCATCGACGATTTCGGCACCGGTTACTCCTCGTTTAGCTACCTCAAAGAATTACCGGTCGAGGTATTAAAAATCGATCGCTCTTTTGTTCAGCGAATCCCCGAGACCCTGCGTGATGCTGCAATCACCAGCGCCATTATCGCCATGGGGCACAAACTGGGTATGCGTGTGGTAGCCGAGGGCATAGAGACCGAACAACAGCTTTTATTCCTACAACAAAACGGCTGCGACATCGGCCAGGGTTTTCTGCTAGGGGCACCGGCGGAGCTGTAAGAGCACCTGCTAAAAATAGTGATTTTTTCGTGAGTGCAAGGAAGTACCGCGCGCACAACCGCAGTGTATATACCCATCGCCATTGAAAATGCGAATATAGAATACTTATATTAGCTAGCTGATTATGATCAAAATAAGCTTATGAACAATCATTTAACACCGAACGAGCGCGATGAACTCATAAAATCTCATCGTAAAGAGAGAGATGGGCGTATTCGAGACCGAATAAAAGCGGTTTTAGCTTTTGATGAGGGTTATGGTTATTCAGAAATTTCTAGGATTTTGCTTTTAGATGATGAGACCATTAGACGCCATGTCGATGATTACTTTTCTAAAGCTAAGCTGAAGCCCGAAAACGGAGGCAGCAAAAGTGATTTAGACGAGAATGAAACAGCAAAGCTCGTTAAACACGTAGAAGGAATGACTTATCCTTATGTTAAGGACATTTGCACTTATGTGAAGTTGAATTTTGGTAAGGTTTACAGTGTAAGCGGCATGACAAAATGGCTGCATCGCAATAATTTCTGCCATAAGAAGCCTCATGCAGTTCCAGCGAAAGCAAACGCACAGGCGCAAAAAGCGTTTGTCAAGGAATATGAACATCTTTCGAAAGACGCTAAAAACAAGGGTTTAATCTATTTCTCGGACAGTTTTCATCCGCAGTATCAAACGCGGTTGGCCTATGGATGGATTTCAAGAGGCACTCGAAAAAGTATTGCCACAACGGCTCGTCAGACACGATTGAATTTCATTGGTGCTGTATCTTTGGATGGTCACAAAATAATCCACACTGAAGTTGGCGGGTGAATGCGCAAACCATTAAATCTTTTCTAAAATCTCTACGCAAACGGCATACACCAGAGAAAGAAATTCATGTAATTTGGGATAATGCGGCTTATCATAAGAGCAAAGACGTTCAGTCATATGCCAAGGACTCAAACATTAAATTACACTATTTGCCGCCCTATTCACCGAATTTAAATCCAATTGAGCGACTTTGGAAAATGATGCATGAAGCGGTTACTTATAATCGGTACTATGAGAAGTTTTTAGATTTTCGGGAAGCCTCTTTGAATTTTTTCAAGCGCATTGGAAGACGAAAGGCTTTATTGAGAAAAAGAATCACTGATAGGTTTCACATTATTAATGCACCGATGTTCGCATCTTGAAGTGTGATGGGTATAGAGGTCATACCTGAGGATTCGAGCACGGCGCTGACGCCGCAATCGCGGAAAAGTGCATTTTTAGCAGGTGCCCGTAAGATGAAAAGCGATCAACCCACGGCCACAACACTTACCACCCGATCACTTTATCCGTCTCTACATCACCGCACGCCTATAGTTTTATCGGTTCGCACCTGCGTCATATGCCCCCGAAGCATGAACTCGCCTTAGCTTGGGATGCACCACCTCTTAGCAAGTGGCGGCCCCGCGCTACTTGACCAGGACCGGGCGCTTGTTCTATCAAAGCCAACTGCGCCTACAGCCGAGACTGCCGACGATGACCCAAGGCCGGATCCTCACCCAATCGCGCATCACCCAGATGACCGAGCGCGGCCTGTGGCAAAACCGGACTGCCGCCGACTATCTGAGCGCCAACCTGGCGGCGCGGCCGGATCGAGTTTTCATCACCGATCACAACTCCATGACCGGCCGTTCCACGTCGCTGTCATACCGGCACTTGGACAGACTCTCCAGGCGCATCGCCGCCGGGTTGATAGCGCTGGGCGTAGCGCGCGGCGACGTAGTGTCGTTACAACTGCCAAACTGGTGGGAGATCCCGGCTATTCATCTCGCTTGTGTGCGCATCGGCGCCATCACCAACCCGTTGATGCCGATCTTTCGCGAGCACGAGTTGCGCTTCATGTTGGCCTTCGCTGCGACCAAAGTCCTGTTCATTCCAAGAACCTTCAGAGGTTTCGATTACGCACCGATGATCGAATCGTTACGCCCGGATCTGCCAGCGCTCGAGCACGTATTCGTGGTCGGTGGCGAGGGTGACAACGCGTTCGAGGAGCGATTGCTGCGGCCGGCCTGGGAAGAGCGGATGGATACCGCAGCACTGTTGGGTCAACGTGCTTTAAAACCCAACGAGATCGCCGAGTACTGCTATACCTCCGGCACCTCCGGACAACCCAAATGCGTGATGCACACATACAACACGCTGGTGGCCTGTCTAGGCGCAGGACTTGCCCTTGAACTAGACCGGTCCATAGTGGTGTTAATGGGCTCGCCCCTGGCGCACCAGACCGGCTTCTTATTCGGCTTTTTGTTACCGTTGGTGTTAGGCGGGCGCACCGTGCTCATGGATATCTGGCAGGCCGATGAAGCGGTACGGCTCATCGATCAGGAGCAGATCACGTTCACCATGGGGGCAACACCGTTTTTAAGCGATCTCAGCGAATCACCCCTGTTGGAACGCTATCCCACGGCGTCCCTCGAGTTTTTCATCTGCGGCGGCGCGCCCATCCCACGCGTCCTGGTGCAAACGGCTAAGCAGCGGCTAGGTGCGAACATAGTGGCCGGCTGGGGGATGTCGGAAAACGGCTTGGTGACGGCCACCTTGCGTGGTGATCCGCAAGAGAAAGTATGCGGCACCGATGGCATTTGCTGGCATGGTATGGAGACCCGTATCGTGGATGAGAACGGCAACGAGGCGGCGCCGGATACCCCTGGAGATCTACAGGTACGGGGGGCGGCCAATTTCGTCGGTTATCTGAAACGGCCCGACGCCTATGAGGTGGACGCGCACGGCTGGTTCAACACCGGCGATATCGCCAGCCGCGATGTGGACGGCTACATCCGGCTGGTGGGCCGGGCCAAGGACATCATCATCCGTGGCGGCGAAAACGTGCCTGTCGTCGAGGTGGAGGACCTCATCTACGAACACCCGGCAGTGCGCGAGATCGCCATCGTGGCGATGCCCGATCCGCGCCTAGGTGAGCGGGGCTGCGCATTCTTATCGTTAAAGCCCGGTGCCTCGCTCTCGTTCGGTGAGTTGCAAACCTACTTGGCGCAGGTAAAAGTGGCGAAGAACTATTGGCCGGAGCGCCTGGAGACCATGCCTGAGTTACCACGCACACCCAGTGGCAAAATTCAGAAATTCAAACTCCGCGCGATCGCCGCCCGATTCACCCCTTAAAAAATTTCACCCCCTAAAAAAATATCACCCCTAAAAAATTTCACCCCTCAAAAAAGTTTGGAAAACCCATGCTCGATCAGTTCACCGTTCCCGATGACATCGCGCAGCGCGTCGATGCCGACCTCATGCGCCATACCGTCGAGGCCGTGTTTATCGCTCTTGGCATGCCCACCGCACACGCCCGCCAATCGGCAGATGTATTGATGTACGCCGATTTACGTGGTTACGACACCCACGGTGTCTCCAATATGTTGCGGGTCTATGTCGATTGGATACGCGACGGCACCATCAACCTGACCCCCCAGTGGTCCGTCATGAACGAGCGCAGCGCCATGTGCCTATTGGATGCCGATGGTGCCCACGGCGGCGTTGTAGGTCCTCACGCCATGTCCATTGCCATCGAAAAAGCCAAAGCAAGTGGCGTTGGCGTGGTCAACGTCTACAACGGCGGACACTACGGCGCCGCCGCCTATACGGCCGCCATGGCCCTCGAGCACGATTTCATCGGCCTCTCCATGACCGTGGGCGGGCTCGGCGTTACGCCGACTTTCGCCGCTGAAAAATTGGTCGGTTTGAATCCTATCGCCATCGCCGTCCCCGCCAAAGATGAACCCCCTTTTGTGTTCGACGCCTCGATGAGCGGGGTGGCCGGCAACAAAATCCGTATCGCCGAGCGTCTGGGCCGGGGCACCCTCCCCGGCTGGATTGCCGCCGCGAACGGCGCACCGATCATGGAGGCAGCGCCTATACCGGAAGGATTCATGCACCTGCCCTTGGGCGGCACGCGCTCCATTGGTTCGCACAAAGGCTTTGGGCTTGCCATGATGATCGAGGTGCTGTGCAGTGCGCTATCGGGCGCCGCCGCCGGTCCCGAGCGGCGGGCACGCCAGTCACAGCAACTGATCTGCTATGACGTTGCTGCTTTCACCGACACCCGGCAATTCAAAGACGACATGGATGTTTATTTAAAACGCTTGCGGACGGCAAAACCTGCTCCAGACGCCGAGCGGGTGCTCTATCCGGGATTGAACGCCCATGCAGTGGAGCAGGACAGGCGGGCTAAGGGTATTCCTTATCACCCCGAAGTGCTGGCTTGGTTCGATAGCATCTGCCTGGAACTCAACATCGACAATCCGTTGCCGGTGGCTGACCCGGGCACAAGGCCTGCTAACGTTGAATCGGACCTCGTCCAAGAACAAGCCCGGCAGGCTTTCGGTGTCGAACTGACAGCGGCGCAATCCGCTAGGGCCAAGCAAGTGGCGCGCGGTGTGCGGCGCGTATTGGACGCTACGGCCGCGTCTTCATTGTTCGATACCGAGCCATCGAACTTGGATGCCACCTTGACGGAGTTGGCCGATGAGGAGGGTACTACCTCGTGAGTACGCTCAACCCTCTCACGCTCAGCGGCGTCGCCGCAGGCATCGCTAAAGGCGAGTACTCCGCCCTGGAAGTCACCCAAAGCTGCCTGGATGCCATAGACAGAGCGCAAGAGCGCTTGAACTGTTTCATTTCCCTGCAAGCCGAGCAGGCGCTAGAGGAGGCGAAGAAAGCCGATGCACACCGTGCCAGTGGCGCGGCGCTAGGGCTCTTGCATGGCGTGCCGCTGGCGCATAAAGATATGTTCTACCGCGAGGGGCACATCAGTACCTGTGGTTCCATGATCCGCGCCGATTTCAAACCAGCCATCACCGCCACCGTTATGAGCCGGTTGGCGCGCGCCGGTGCTTTGCATCTGGGTGGCCTGAATATGGCCGAATTCGCCACCGGACCCACCGGGCACAACGAACACTACGGCGCTTGCCGCAATCCTTGGAATACCCACTACATCACGGGTGGCTCGTCGAGTGGCTCCGGCTCGGCGGTGGCCGCACGCCTGGTGTTCGGCGCACTCGGCTCGGATACGGGTGGCTCGGTGCGCCTGCCGGCCGCCGCCTGTGGCTTGTTCGGCATGAAAAGCACACAGACCAGGATCAGCCGCTACGGCGTCATGGGGTTGTCGTTCTCGTTGGACAATGTGGGACCGCTGGCACGCACAGCCCGGGACTGTGCCCGGTTATTCGGCGTTATCGCAGGCGCCGACCCCAAGGATCCGACTTGTAGCCGGTATCTGGTGGCCGACTACGAAGGGGCTACCCGCGAACCCGATATCCGCGGCCTTAAAATCGGCGTGCCGAAGCAATATTTCTATGATCGGGTAACAGCGCAGATCAAAGAGCACCTGGACCGCTCGCTGGCAGTGTTCGAGGACTTGGGGGCCGTGCGCGTAGAGGTCGATTTGCCGCTCTACGAACACCTAGGCGGCCTGGGCGAAGCCATATTCGGGGTAGAGACGCTGGCCTTGCACCGGGCTTGGATCCGAGAGCGGCCAGGGGATTACGGCCGGCAAACATTGGCCCGGTATCTCGCCAACGTGGCCATCCCCGCCGCCGACTACATGGCCTCTATCCATGCGCGGCCCAGAGTAATAAGCACGTTTGTCAAGGCGGTATTCAGTCAGTGCGACGTGCTGCATTGCCCGGTGATCCCGTTCGCGCTGCCTACCATCGAAGAAACCGATCTGGCTGACGGCCCAGGCTTTGAACGCTTACTGGCCTCACTGACCTGCTGCACACGTCCGATCAACTATTTGGCACTGCCGAGCTTGGCGGTTCCCATCGGCTTCACCGCCAATGGCTTACCGGTGAGCTGCCAACTCGTGGGCCGGCCATTTAGCGAAGCGCCGCTGTTCCGGGTTGGCGCGGCTTATGAATTGGCGACGAATTGCAGCAGCGCGGCGCCCCCATCGCCGCCACCGACAGCACCGCTATCGACGCCGTAGCCATTGGTCTAAGCCGCGCACAGGACTCAGCACTTCGGCTATGAAGAAATAGAAGCTGGCGAGACGGCTATCGATGCGGGACGTTGCGCGCCCCTAGGCATAGGCGAACCTAGACATGGGCGACTCTAGGCATGGGCGACTCTAGGCATAGGCGACTCTAGGCATAGGCGACTCTAGGCATAGGCGACTCTAGGCATAGGCGACTCTAGGCATAGGCGACTCTAGGCATAGGCGAATAGAGTCGAGATAAGCTCTAGCAGACGAGCAGCCTTGGCCGGGCGGCGAACACTATGCCGTACCTTGCACAACGACTTTTAGCGCTCTTTTGTCGATCATCGCCCGTAGTGCCGATTCCACTTGCGCGATAGATACGGTATCGGACAACAGCAAGCCGGCCGGAAAATCCGGATCGCTCAAAAGCGCCAAAGCCCGTTGCATCGTCGCCGGACGGTGGTGATACACGCCTTTGATGGTCAGCTCATCGTAATGAACCCGATGGGTATCCAACGGCACTTCGGTACCTTTGGCACAGCCGCCGAATAGATTGACCAATCCGCCGATGCAGGCTGTATCTATCGCATCCCGCCACACTTGCGGCACACCGGTCGCATCGATCACTATCTCCGCACCTTCGCCGCCGCGGGTAGCGGCGCGCACCGCCCGCGCCTGGCCACCGCCGCGCGCGATGTGCACGCTATCGTGCGCACCCATACGCTCTCCCAGCGCGAGTCTATCCGGATTCGGATCGGCGAGGATGATGCGCACGGGTTCTCTGGCTAAAGCGGCGACGAAGAGCAGTCCTATAGGTCCGGCGCCAAAAACCACCACCTCCGCCACCTCTTCCGTGCCGGAAGAAACCGCCCGGCGCTCCAGTTCGCACGCATCCAATCCATGCAGCACGCAGGCCAGCGGCTCGCAAAGTGCGGCGCGGGCAAACGGGAGTGCGTCGGGAATGCGATAGGTATTCCTGGCTACGAAAGCGGCCGGCACCCGCACATACTCGGCAAATGCTCCGTTCAGATACACCAAAGAGCGGCATAGATTGTGCCGTTTCCGGCGACAATAATCACACTCACCGCACGGTGCCGAATTGGCGACAACGATGCGCTCGCCCACCGAGAACTTATGCCCACCCGAGCCCAGTGCCGCCACCGTACCAGCCATCTCATGGCCGAATAAGGTTGGCACCTTGAGCATGCGGGGATGGCCGCCGCGTCGGTAAACTTTGACGTCGGTGCCGCAGGTGGTCGCCGCCCCCACCCGCAACAATAGTTCGCCAGCGCCTAGCGCCGCTACCGGCAGCTCCCGGATCTGCAACTGCTCCGGGCCAGTCAACACCGCACCGATCATGCGCTCAGGCACCATCATGGCCCCGTGTACAACACTTTCAGCGCCTGTTTTTGCCGCGCCAACATCACCCCGTCTGCAAACGCCGCTAAGGGTAAACGGTGGCTGACCAACGCAGAGGGAGCCAGGCGGCCTTCGCTCATCAACGCAAAGATATCCCGTTGTTCCGCTACGCTCCCGGAGTAAGTGCCGATAATACGGCGCTCGTACTTAAACAGCGTGTTCAGATCGAAGGCCGCCCGCTCCGCGCTAGGCGCGTGCGCAAACAGCACCACTGTTCCACCCTCGCGGGTCAACGCCAACGAGCTGTTAAGAACGGCGGCACCGCCCACGGTATCGAAGACGGCATCCGCACCGCCAGGTGACAGCTCACCGGCGGCGGCCTCGGCCCGCTCGCCGGGGGGGGCCGCCGCATCCGCACCTAGTTCGAGAGCAAGCTCGCGCCGGGCCTTCACTGGATCGATAACCAATACCCGCGTGCGCTCACAGCGGGCCTTCAACACGAGCAAGTGCAGCAAGCCCATAGCCCCGGCCCCCACCACCACGCAAGTGCCTTCGGTCAACGCCCCCGCCCGGTGGATGCCGCGCAGCACACAGGCCGCCGGCTCAATGAATACCGCGGCCTCATCGCTCACATGCACCGGCACCCTTAAAGCCGCCTGCGCCACCGCCCGCTCGCGCACCAACACAAATTCCGAAAACCCCCCCGGCTCCAACAAGTTCTCTCTAAACACCGCGCACAGGGTCTCGTTACCCGCAGCGCATAAGGGGCATTGACCACACGGCACGTGGTGCGGCACCGCCACCCGGTCGCCGAGATCGAAGCCGCCCACACCCTCGCCCATAGCGGCTACTTCACCCACCAATTCATGGCCCAACACCAAACCGGGCGTATCCGCACCGGTGTCCAACTTGAACAAATCGGTGCCGCAAAGACCAACCAACCGCAGTTTCAACAACAATTGGCCGGCTTGCGGCAGGGGCGTAGGCAGCGTTTCCAAAGCGACTTTGCCCTCGCCCCGGCACACCACTCGGTCACAGTATTCAGGAATTCGAATCACCGGACACCGGCAGGTTCAACGAAGATGATGGTTCACAGTGTGATGCCCCTCTCGCGCGACGGCAACCATCCGCGCGCATTCGGATTTGCCTTAAGGGCACCTCCTGAAAATGCACTTTTCCGCGATGGCGGCGTCAGCGCCATGCTCGAATCCTCAGGTATGACCTATACACTGCGGTTGTGCGCGCGGTGCTTCTTTGCACTCACGAAACAATGACTATTTTTAGCAGGTGCCCTTAAGATAGCCAGCGTTTACGCCGCCTATAGTGCTTCACCTCGCGAAAACTCTTGCGAGCGCCGCCTTCCGACAATCCCAGATAAAACTCTTTGATATCCGCATTGTCCTGCAACTCGGCAGCGCTGCCTTGCAGCACGATCTTGCCGTTTTCAAGCACATAACCTTCATCGGCAATAGCAAGAGCAAGATTCGCATTCTGCTCGACCAGCAATATGGTCACGCCCTCCTCATCGCGCAAACGGCCTAGGATCTCGAAGATCTCCTCCACTAGCATGGGCGCCAAACCGAGCGACGGCTCATCCAACATGAGCAGCTTGGGATGACTCATCAGCCCTCGTCCGATGACCAGCATCTGCTGCTCACCGCCGGATAGATAACCCGATTGCACTTTGATCCGTTCGCGTAAACGCGGGAAATAAGTCAGTACCCGCTCTATGTCATCGTTGACTTGGTGCAGGTTACTCACGGTATGCGCACCGGCGACCAAATTCTCCCGCGCATTCAAGTGCTCGAAGACCCGCCGCCCCTCGAACACCTGGGCGATGCCGAGGCGCACGACGTTGGAAGGCTGCATGCGATCGATACGCTCACCCTGAAATTCGATGCTACCTCGGGTGACCTCACCGCGCTCGGAGCGCAGCAAACAGGAGATCGCTTTCAAGGTCGTCGATTTGCCCGCTCCATTAGAGCCGAGCAGCGCCACGATTTTACCTTCGGGTACGTGCAGATAAACGCCCTTCAGCACAAGAATGATATTGTCGTAGATGACCTCGATATTGTTCAGGGTCAGCATGATCGTTCCCGTTGTGAAGGCACAGAGCAGCCGCAGTGCCACCCTGTTTCCTTGGTCTAGCTACCTCGTTTTCGGCGGTTCCGCGTTGCTAACGTGTTCGAGCACAACGTCGCGGTAGCCTCGGATCCAGTCGGTTTTCTTGACGAACTTGCCACCTTTTACCTGCCAGACTTGCACCCAGCCACCACCTTCGTGGTCTTCCTCGGTGATATTGAGTGGCGGCAGAAAACCGTCCAACGAGAAATCGCGGATCTGCTCGAAACCCTTACGCACATCATCACCGGTGATCTCGCCACCGCCCTTGGCTTCGATGGCATTAGCGATGGCCTTGGCGTGGACCGCGCCCATGAACACACCCCGGTTGTAGTACACGCTCACTTTCATCTGCTCCGGTTCAGGCTTTCCTTCAGCCTTATACATCTCCTTGATCTCGTTGATGATGGCGTGCTCATGACCGACACCGGCGAACTGCAACGCGTTATAACCTTCCGCCGTGTCCCAACCGGCGATCGCGACATCGGACTCGGCACCGGCCCACACAAAACCGACGATACGGTTCATGGGGAAACGCAAGCGCGAGAACTCTTTCATCGATACACCAGGCGCCCGGCCGAAGAGGTGGGCAATCACCCAATCCGCCCTATACTTGCGCACGATATCCAACACCTGCGGACGCATTTCCACCCCCGGAGGCGGTACCGCGAATTTGCGCATTGCAAAGCCGATGCGCTTTTGCAAGTCACGCAGCACCGGCAGCGGCTCGCGACCGGCGGGGTTGTCGTAGTAGATGTACGCCACCTTAGGCGTGCCGGATTGACCCTCGGCTTGCCACTGGTCCATCACGAACTTGACCGCAGCGCCAGCTTGCGACCAATAGGTGGCAGCGATCGGGAAAATATACGGGTAGCTCTTGCCGTTAGCGGCACCGGCGCTGCCAAAACCCGGGGACGTGCCCGGCACCTTATCCGCGGTTAATTTGGGCGTCAGTGCATATGTATGCGGTGTACCATACAGTGCGTAACTGATGTGACCTTCTTGTTTGGTACGCTCGTAGGCCTCGACCCCACGCGGTACGTTGTAGCCGTGATCGATCTCGAACACCCGCACCGTATGCTCACCGAACATACCTTGCTTGTTCGCCAGCCGAAAATAATCATGGGTGCCATCGCAGATGAACGCGCCCACAACCTGGGTCGGTCCGGAACGGTCGCATTGGTAACCGAGAATATACTCTTTCGCCCACACGCCCGAGTGCACACCCGCCGTTAGCGCAAGTGACACAGCCAAAATGGCCGCCGGACGGCGGATCCATTGGGTACGCTCGTTCATAAGTCGCCTCCTGATCTGTAGTTGCCGCTAGTATTGTCGAAGCTTAACCTGACCGCCTGTTTGCCCACTTGCCTGTATGTTTATTCGCCTGCGTGTTTACCTGCTCGTGAGCGCACTGAACGGCAGACCGCTGTCCCCGACTCGATTTTGCTCCCGACTCACCGGCTGGCGCTGGTTGATCCGGTTATAGGGAAACTAGTTATAAGGAAAGTTAGTTATAGGGAAAGGGCCAAACACGGAAATAGTCGGTAAATTTGCGCCACAACCTAGCCAGTCCGTCGGGCTCGACGACTAGGAAGAACATAATCAAGCCACCGAAGAACATGAGGTTCCACTGCGGCAAAATACGCGAGGCATGGGCATCGTCCCAGCCGAGCACGCTGCCGCCTAAACCACGAATCACCAAGTCCAGGACGATGGGTAAAAGAGTGATGAAGGCGGCCCCCAAAATAGAGCCTAGAATGCTCGCCAACCCGCCGATAATGCACATGGCCAGGAATTGGATAGAAATGACCAAGGTGAACATTTCGTAGTTAGCGATGCTGTAAAAATAGGTGTAGAGCACTCCGGTCACGCCAGCGTAGAAGGAGGCGATCCCGAAGGCGATCAATTTTGTTTTGAAAATATTGATGCCTATGATTTCCGCAGCTATGTCACGATCACGTACCGCGATGAACGCGCGTCCAAGGTAAGAGCGAAAGATATTGAGCGCCGCTAACACACCGATGAATAAAACCACATAGATCAAATAGTAATAATGGACATTCTCGACCATTTTTTTAGCCACGAATTCGCCGTTTTCAAACCATGGGAAAGTCGGCGGAACGATGTAGATGGAACCTTGAGCGCCGCCGCTCAGCCATTCCCAATGATTGATGATCCACTCGATGATGAGCTGGGCGGCAAGTGTCGCGACGGCTAAATATAGACCTTTGATACGAAGCGACGGTATGCCGAAGAGCATACCTGCGATGGCCGCCGCGCAGCCGCCGCCTACCAGTGCAATGATCCAGTGGGCGTCGGGAAACTCGCGCAAAATAACCGCCGCCGAGTAAGCCCCCACGGACATAAAAGCAGCATGTCCAACGGAAATTTGGCCGGTATACCCGATGAGTATATTGAGGCCTAAGGCACCTAGAGAGGCGATACCGATGAGATTCAATATGCCCAGCCAATACTCGGAGCCCAATAGCGGAACGATAACGAAAACCAATAGACAGATGACGCCTACGGTGATCTTGGGCAACGGTGCTTTGTAGATGGCCAAGTCGTCTTGGTAAGTTTTTTTGAACGTGCCTGTTTCTCTATTGAGCACGGTGCTTCTCTCCTGCTCCGGGCCTATGGACTACATCATATGGGCTTACACGCTACACGCGCTCGATAATCGGCTTGCCGAATAACCCATAGGGCTTGAACATCAACACTAAAATCATGACCACGTAAGGCGTCAGATCCTTGGTTCCGCCACCCACTAACGGGTCCAGATAACCAGCCGCCAAACTCTCCAGCAAGCCGATGATCAAGCCGGCAACGATAGCGCCGATGATGCTATCGAGGCCCCCTAGAATCACCACAGGAAATACCTTGAGGCCGATGAGCGCCAGTTGCGTATCCACGCCGGTGGCATTGCCCCAAAACACCCCGCCGATCAGCGCCACCACGCCGGCAATAGCCCACGCGATACCGAAATAGCGGCGCACGTTGATGCCCATGGCCAGCGAGACTTGCTGGTCGTCGGCGATGGCCCGAAGCGCGATGCCGCTGCGGCTTTTGATGAAGAACCACCCCACGGCGGCGAAACCGACGCCGGCTACGCCGCAGGCGATGAGTTCTATTTTATTGATGAGAATATCGCCCACGAATATGGGCTCGTCACTGATCGGCAGCGGCACACTGCGAGTTTCGATACCGAAGAGCATTTGCGCAAAGCCTTCGAGAAAGAAGGCGAGACCGATGGTGGCCATAATGATGGCGACCACAGGCCGGCCGATCAGATGACGCAATACTGCCCATTCGATGAACAAGCCCACGGCGACCATGATGACCAAAGCCAACACCGCCGCCAGCGCCAAATGCATATTCATCGACAGTAGCCAGAATGCGATCACATAGCCGGCAAACATGACGAACTGCCCCTGGGCGAAATTGATGACGTCCGACGCTTTGTAGATCAGTACGAAACCTAGCGCGACGATGGAGTAGAGGGAACCGACGAGCAAACCGTTGATCATAAGCTCGATTTCGTACATTCAATTATCCTCTGTTCTGGACCGCGCCCACCTCGGACACTAGGGCACCTGCTAAAAATGCACTTTTCCCGCGATTGCGGCGTCAGTTCCGTGCTCCAATCCTCAGGTATCACCTATACACTGCGGTTGCGCGCGCGGTGCTTCCTTGCACTCACGAAACAATGACTATTTTTAGTAGGCGCCCACTAAGCAGCTCGCGCCGGGACACTGGCGGCAGCCACTGACATCACCCTCAGATCAGCATGGATCTGCCCGCTGCGGCCATCTTCGTAAGTCACTACGATATCCGTTTCAACCCGGTCCGCATCACTGTAAAGCGCTTCTATCAGCGCACCGTAGCGCTCGGAGATAACGTTGCGGCGGATCTTGCGAGTACGGGTAATCTCGCCATCGTCCGCATCCAGCTCCTTGTTCAAAACCAAGAAACGCTGAATTTGCGTACCGGCCAGCTCACTGTCTTGCGCAAGGCCGGCGTTGATACGCTCTACCTCCCCGCGAACGAGATCATGGACCGCGGCTTTTTGCGACAGATCTTGATAACCGGTATACGCAACCCCCTTGCGTTCCGCCCAGTTTTCCATCGCATCGAGATCGATGTTGATCATCGCTGCCACATAATCGAGTTCCTTACCAAAGATCACCGCTTCTTTAATGTAGGGTGAGAACTTGAGTTTGTTTTCCAGGAACTGCGGCGCGAACAACGTACCATCGGCTAGCTTGCTGACGTCTTTGGCCCGGTCTATCACGCGAATATGACCGCGGTCATCGACGAAGCCGGCATCGCCTGACGCCATCCAGCCATCCGCATCGATAGTATTCCTGGTGGCTTCTTCATTCTTGTGATAACCGGCAAAGATATTGGGGCCGCGCAACAGGATTTCCCCGGCCTCGGAGATCTTCACCTGCGTGATATCCAAGGCCCGGCCCACCGTCTCCGAGTTAGCCTCTCCCTCCGGTTGATACACACACGCAGAACACGACTCGGTCATGCCGTAGAACTGCTTCAAGTTAAGACCGACAGCACGCAGATAGTCGAACACATCAGGTCCTAGAGGCGCACCGCCGGTATAGGCGCGGCGCACTCGGGTCATACCCAGTAGATCGCGCAACGGCCGGCGCACCAACCACTCACCCAAGCAATTGCGAAGCGCCAGACCCGCGGGAATGGCTGCACCACGCTGGCGCATCCGTTCCACTTTCAACGCCACTTCCATGAATGTGTTGAACAGCGCTCTCTTCAGCCAATCCGCTTCATCCATGCGCACTTGAATGCGCGTTAAGGTGCCCTCCCACGCAGCCGGCGGCGCCACCACGATGGTGGGCCCGATCTCGCGATAGTCGCGCTGTAGCGTATCGCGGTTTTCAGGGCAATTAACGGTCATGCGAATGGTGATAGCGGCGCCTACCGATAGCCAATAATCGCCCACCCAGGCCATGGGCAAATAGGCGATCAACTCATCACCGGTGCGCAGATCTTCGGCTTTCATGGTTTCGCGGATGGTGCTCAGCAAATTATCGTTGGTCAGCATGACCCCCTTGGGGTTGCCGGTGGTACCCGAGGTGTAACAGAAGACGCAAACATCCTCGCCATTACCTTTGCTCAGCTGCGTCTCGAAATATCGGGCATTGTTTTTGCCGTACTCGCGGCCTTGCTCTTCGACTTCCGGCAAGTGCACCAGCCACGGGTCTTCTCTCAATTGAAGTCCCCGCGGATCATCATAGATGACCTTATCCACATACCCCAGCCGATCTTTTATCTCGTAGAGCTTATCGATCTGTTCCTCATCTTCCGCGACGATGTAGCGCACCTCGGCGTGCGCCAGGACGAAGCCGAGTTCCTTGGCGATGGCGTCTTGATAAACGGCAACGGAAATGCCGCCTAGGGATTGCGCCGCCATCATCGCCATATACAGCCGCGGCCGGTTGTCGCCAATAACGGCCAGCTTATCGCCACGCTCAAAGCCCATCGCCGCCAACCCGAGCGCCAGCTCTTTCACCGCGTCGGCATATTGCGCCCAGGTCCAGGTGGTCCAGATACCGTGTTTTTTTTCGCGCAACGCGTCTTCATGGGGGAACTCGCACCCATTTTGCCGCAAGATCTTTGCCAGGGTGTCTTCACTCATAGCTAGACGCCTATCGGTTCATTGAGCGGGATCAATGCAGGAGGCATTCGTGCAGGGGGCATTCGTTCAGGCGCCGTGCCTACTAAGCCGCATGGTCTTTACCCAGATAGGCTTCGATGACGGCAGGATTTGCTCTCACTTCGTGCGGCGTCCCTGCGGCGATCTTGGTGCCTTGGTCTAGCACGATGATGTCATCGGAGATATCCATCACCACCCCCATATCATGCTCAACCAAAATCACCGCCGTATCGGACATCTCCACCACATCGAGCACATAGCGGCAGATAGACTCTTTTTCTTCGAGGTTCATACCACCCATGGGCTCGTCGAGCAAAAGCACCTTCGGCTCGGCCACCAACGCGCGGCCCAGTTCCACCCGCTTTTGCAAACCCAAAGGCAAAGCGCCCACATTGGTATTGCGTATATCGGTAATGTTCAGAAAATCGATAATTTCCTCGGCCCGGCGCCGGTGTTCGATTTCCTCCCGCATGGCCGGCCCCCAAAATAAGCTGCAAGCCAATACCCCGCGTTTCATCAGCATGTTGCGGCCCAGCAAGATGTTCTCTAGTACCGTCATGCCGGAGAACAGGGCCACGTTTTGGAACGTCCGCGCGATGCCCTTGCGCGCCGCCTGATAAGGGCGGATGTTGGTGATGGATTCGCCGTTTAGCTCGACGCTGCCGCTATCGGGTGGATAGACACAGCTAATGATGTTGATGAGAGTGGTTTTACCGGCCCCGTTGGGACCGATGATGGCGCGCACGCGCCCCGATTCGGCAGTCAGGCTGGCGCCCGACAGGGCTTGAACACCGCCAAACGATTTAGCGGCGTCGGCAACGACTAGTTTGTTCGCCATGATGGGCGGCCCAAACGGCCACGCCTCCGGTTGTGAGCGCCAGCGGTGCAGCGGGGAATAATGCTCTTGGCCGGCGTAGTTCCTCCTAAATTTTCCCAGGTGGCGCCGGGGCCGTTCTAGGGGCGGTTGGCCTCCTCCGAACGCCGGCTACTTTGATACACAGGTTTGTGATGTCCGTCAACTCGAAGCCAGCTCGAGTTGGCTGCGTTCATACAATTTCGCTATCTCATACGCGCTCGATATCGGCGCGGCCGAACACGCCATAAGGCCGCACTAGGAGAAACGCCAAGAGCACGGCGTACGCGGCCACGCTGCTCACGCCGCCGCCCAGGTAACCGGAGGTGAGGCTTTCCAGCCAACCGATTAACATAGCGCCCACCAAAGCACCGCGGATACTATCCAAGCCACCGATGATGGCGACGGGAAATATCTTGAGACCGACCAGCACCATACCGAACCCGCCGCCAGCCACGCCTGTCCACAGCACGCCACCAACCACCGCGATGGCGCCCGCGAGTCCCCAGACGAAAGCGAAACACCACTGTACGTCAATCCCCATAGCCATGGCCGCCCCCCGATCATCGGCCAGTGCCCGTAAAGCGATGCCCCAGCGGCTACGGGCGAAGCAATAGCTCACCGCACCTATGAGGGCGATGGCGATGGCGGCCACGGCCAGCTCATCCAGCGATAACAACACACCGGCCACTTCAACGGTTCCAGCAGGAATAGGCAACTCGATGTGCCTTGGCACCCCGGCGAACACCATGGCAGCCACGGCCCGTAGAAAAGCACCAAAACCGATGGTGACCATGATGAGGGCGATGGCGCGGCCACCGGCCAACGGCCTTAGCACCATGCAGTTGAAAATAACCGCCACCGCGTACATGCCCACACAAGCCAAGCCGATAGAGACGATGAGAGGCGCCGCCAACAGGTGCAGACCTACGGCGACGAAACTGGTGCCGAACATCACCCACTCGCCTAGGGCAAAATTGATGATGCGCGATGCCTTGTAGATGACGACAAAGGCCAGGGCGATCAGCGCATATAGAGAACCGGCGATGGCACCGTTGACGCTGAGTTCTACAAAGTAGCTCACGGCAGCGGCTAACTAACCCGGTGGCCGCAACCTTATCCAACCGTTTTCACGTTCCGTATCACCGTTCTCGTAACCCGGCTCGCCCGGCAATACGATGGTGTAATCGGTCTTCTCGGCGTTGCTGTAGCGCACCCGCACCTGCTCATCGGGCAGGCCGGCGCGGGCTGCCGCCAACACGGCAGCAGCGCAGTTGAAACCGACAAGACAACGCAGCATACCCACCGTCGGAGTCATCATGACCCATTGTTTACGCTCGCACCGGGCCAGGGCCTGCGCCGGTGTCACCCAAGCCCAACCAACCGTCTCATTGTCATCGTGTATAACGTCTTGCGCTTTAGGCGCACTGGTGATGAAGAACCGGGCGGAAAAGCGGCGGGGACTGCCGAGCGGGGTGATCCAATGGGCCACATAATGCACGGCGCTGGTATCCAACCTCAATTGGTGCCGCTTCACCACGTCTAGAAAAGTGCACTGGCGCTCGTTGAGGGCGGCGCGATCAGCGCTCAAATCGACACCATGCAACGGTGAGCCATCATACCGCCGGCCCAGCAACAAGCCGGTTTCCTCGAAATTCTCGCGGATGGCCGCCACCCAGTAAGCCAGCCCACCGGCCTCGACGCCGAGGATGGCGCTGGCCGCCCGATCATTCAAACCGTCACAGAAAGCTTCGAACTCATCGGCTTCACCAGGATCCACAGCGCCACCCGGAAACACCCACATGCCACCAGCGAACACCATATTGGCGTTGCGCTCGAGCATGAGCACTTCCAACCCTGGCCGATCGGCGACGATCATCACCGTCGCCGCCGCACGCACCTCGACCGCGTGCGGATCAAAAGGCGCCGCCCTAGCTTTGGCAGCGCTGCTCAAGAGCCACCCATCACGGCTAGCGGCAAATACATTTTGCGGCCAGTGCGCAGGGCGGCGGTTACCGCATCCGTCCACTCCATGTGCTTGACTCCCGTGACCAAGTCCGTCAGCTTCACCGTTTCAACGCCGCGGATGGCATTGACGAACTCCTCTTCCACCCGCCAGGCGTATCGCTTCTCCTCGGCAATGTCCACCACCGCCAACCCGGTGTCGCCGATCGAGCCGGCCTCCACTTGCAGCTTGCCGACCGCCCCGCAGACCCGGATAGTGCCCTTGGTGCCGCAGATATATATATCGATGCCGGGCATATGGCCCACGGCTGAGGACAGCGCGAAGCGCATCTGCCCGCCCTGCTCCAGCTCGCCGATGATGTCCAGATGATCGGGAATAGTCATGGCCACCCGCTTACCGGTCTCGTCGCGCCGGTGCTTAACCACCGTCTGTCCCACCGCTTGAACGCTCTTCGCCGGCCCCACCCAGCGCATGAAGCTCTCGTACCAGATCCCCATGGTCATAATGTTGTTACCGGACAGATCCCGATCCATGCGCCAGTGGGTGGGGCTATCCCATTGCGGGAAGTTGCTGCCCATGGCGATGCGGGCATCCAGGGTGATGAGATCACCGATGAAACCATCGCCGATGAGTTCCACAACCGTGGGGTCTATGGGAAAAGTGAGCGGTGCCGGGACGATCTGTGCCACCAGAGCCGGATTCATCCGCGCCGTCTCCAGCATGGCGTGCGCTTCGTCGGCGTTCATCGCCATGCGCGCTTCGCACAGCACGTGTTTGCCGGCGTCCAGGGCGGCCACGGTAAGCGGCGCGTGCATATACGGCCAGGTGCCTATACACACCGCGCCAATCCCGGGATCGTCGATGATCTCATCCCAGCTATCACACACCTTGGCGATACCGAATTGCTCGGCCACTTTGGCGCCCGAGGCGCGGGTGCGGTTCGCCACCGCCACCACTTCGACGTCCGCTTGGCGTTGCAAACCGGGAATATGTAGCTTGGTGGTATTTCCGCCGGCGCCTATCACGCCGACTCTAATCGTCTCTGCTCCCATGGAAGTGCCTCCGGTCAATGAATGTCATTAGCCATTTTGGTCAATAGCTACGTTGAATGGCATCGGCAAAGCGGTTGATGGCGGTCACGCCATCAAATGAATGCGGGAATACCAGCGGCAGCGCCTGCGCTGCAACCTTCACTACGGCGAGGAACGGCCCTGGCGCGTTCAGCATTTGTTCGCGCAAGGCGGGTAACTCATCGTCCTGGCGGATAGTACATGCATGGGTGATGCCGGCGCCCTTGGCGATCATCTCGAAGTCGGTGGGCCCGGCCGTGGCGGTGGGCTGCCCGCCGGTCTCTATGTAAGACTCATTGTCCATCACCAACAGGGCGAGATTTTCAGGCGCTCGATTAGCGATGGTGGCCAGCGCTCCCAAGCCCATCAACAGCTCGCCGTCACCGGTGAACAGCACCACCCGTCTTTCGGGCTGTGACATGGCCAGCCCGAGGGCGAACGGTGCCGCCTGTCCCATGGCGCCGATAAAGCAGAAATTGAGAGGATTGTCGCCAGCGTGGGTGAGATCCCAGGTACTGGATCCCAAACCCGACAAGGCCAATAGATGCGCAGGCCTATCTTCCAACAGAAACTTGACTGTATAGCGTCGATCGATACCGGTGCGTTCACTCATGGCATCAACCTTCCTTAAACTGCTTGGCGCCGATCATCTTTTGCGATAACAACACGGCAGCCGACTGGCGCGTGTTGTGCGCCAACCTCGCCGCCGCATCCACCGTCATCCCCACCTCCGTTTTGTAATCAGCCCTGAACAGACGCACGTTCATCGCCTCCAGCACGCCGGGCGTGCCTTGCCCCATCGGCACCTGCCAGGGAATGAACTCACCCCATTCACCGCGCATGGATACGATGGTCAAAAAAGGAATACGGCAGATGGCCGGCAGCGCCAAGGCATTAGCGCAATTACCCACGCCGCTCGATTGCATCAGCAGCACGCCTTTACGGCCACCGGCCCAAGCGCCACAGATAAGTCCGATGCCGTCCTGCTCCGTGGTCAGCGTTACCACATCCATGTCATTGGCCGCTTCGCACATTTTAATCAAAGGCGTGTGGCCAGCATCGGGTACGTGGGCCATCAAGGAGAAATCTTGTTCGCGCAATACGTTGAAGATATCCAGGTGCCAATCTACAGAATCCGGATCACTCACTTGAAACTCGCTTCATCTGAGCCTACAACGGGCGGTAGCGCGGCGCATCATACCCAAGCCGGAGCGTTGCAGGCAGTTCCTTCAGGCGGATAGCCCGTACGATGATGGCAAACTCCGAAGCAAGGCGAGGGCGAATGGCACCGAGCAATCAGCTTGAACAACAACAACAGCCGCCGCCGTTGACAACCTGTTGCCGGAGTTCGAATGGGTCTCGCGAGCACTGCGCACAGGGAAAACTCATCCAGTGGAACCGCTTGGCGAACCGCTCAGGTCGGCGGGACAAAACCTACCGAGTCCGAAGTGAGCATCGGCCCCCACAGGGCGCGGGAGGACAACGGGATCATCGAATTCCAACTCGAACCAAGCGACCACCCGATTCGTCCAGCGCCACCCGCCACTATGGTACAAGTGTGTACGGACCGTCGTCAGCTTACGCGCTGAACTCGGGCCGCGTGTCGCCGTAACCCGAGGCGTCGCGCCCGTTGCCGCCCTCACCGATCTGCGAAGCTGCTCGATCAACATCAGTTCGTGTCGTCCGCGACGCGAGTGCAACGGGGTCAAGTAGGGCGTCCGGTTCAGCGCGCGGGACAGAAGCATGTCCTGGGTGCCTATCAACACGGCCTCGCGTTCCGGGTGGCTCTCCCACTGCGCAGCCTCATCGCCGCCCATCAGGCGCAACACGGGCACATCGTCGCGGGTCCAGTCAGGTCTATAGGAACCGGTCGAAGGCCGTTGCAACCAGCCCAGATTGGACAGCCACTCGATGGCGTCGCGGTACACTGCTGATCCACGAGCGCTCGCATCGGTAGGCAGTAGACGAACCGCCGGGGCGTATGTCGTCGAACAAATTCGCCGGGGCACCCTCGGCGGCGCCACGCCCACGAAAGGACGGTCGCTACGGTCTTTCCGCATCCGGTCGGTACAGCGAGAACTTCTGGCAAGTCGGGACGAGTGGCGAGTTGGTCTTGGTATTCGTATGGCCCCTCGTCCAGCCCGGTCGCTGCTTTGAAGAAGCCCGGAAAAGGGCGATGGATCAATTCACACCTCGGTTAGTGTGCGGCTTATCTTGAGATTCCGTGGACGAGTAATCCTGCATTTGAACCCGCGCGGCGCGGCAGCTTGAGATTACGGCGCATGGTCTTGAAGCTTTCAGGTGCGTCAATCGTTGCTCCCTATGCCGGATTCCGTCGAGATCCTCCTCGCACCCGGTCGCGCTCGGGTCGCGCCTGAGAACGTGGCGGCGGACAACGCCACGATAGCGACGCAGGTCTCCGGCTCGCCTCACGGGCATGAGCGCCCGTCGAGCGCCTCTTTGGCGAACTCGACCACGAGTTGGGTGGTCTAGACGTCGTATCCGTCGGCGATCTTCTCGATGCGGTTCCACCGTCACGCCGCGACCCGGATAGACTTCGCCACCCTCTGTTTCACAAGTCTCACTCCGCCACTTCTGCGTTTTCGATGGCCGTACCATGTGGTTACCGCTCCGAATTTCGCCGTGTGAGGCGGTATTGATGAGCCTGCCGAGTGGACAGCGGGACTGCCCAAGAGTGGCGTCGGCCGCACGCTCAATCGCTTAATCCGAGCGCTATCAACGCGGAGCGCAACCCCGCGCGCAGTCACTTCGAGCGCCCGGTAGGAACTCTCCTCGACCGGCGTGTATGCTCTCGGCTCACGCGAAACGCCCGCTCGGGCGCAACTTTTTCCGGCCAGCGCCTGGCGCCTTATGTCATTGAAAACGCGGGGGAAGCACGACAGGCATGCGCTTGACACGCCCTCACCTTCAGGTGCGTGGAGTGTGAGAACCAAGACCCCGACGGGGGTCGAATTCGGCGAAGTTGCCCTGCACACCGTTACCGGCTTGAAACGCCGGCGCCGCAAGGGATTGGAGCCGTCGCGGCGATTGAGCGAGACGACCGGCCCGCAGTCTCCGAGCGCATTCCGCGTTGTCGTCCGGGTAACAGAACGCATGTCTTGGTGCAAGTCGCCAGCGGTGTTCATCACACCTGGCGCCCCGAGGCCGGGAGCGTTCCCTCAGCGCACACGCGCAGCCGCACATGTTCCGCCGAACACCGGAGCGCTGCGCACTCGTTACCGCGGCGTCAGCCGCACGGACTCCGGCAACAGTGCCGGCACGACTGCGGACGCCGTGCGGATACCGGTGAACGGCGCAGCCGTCACCGGCGAGATCGGGAGTGCAGGGGCGATGCGCCGAGGTGATGCCCGATACCGGCTTAGCCGGCGAGGGCAAGCGAGGCGGACGCCTCCATAGCGAGCACGGCGGGCGGTGAAGGGTTGCCGATGCGGCGCTGCCTGCGCCGCCGCACCGGATGATGACGGAAGGAATTGACGGGCCGCACCGGCGCACCGGCACGGCCCATTGTCGCGTGCGGCCTACGCCGCGACTTTCTGGACGGGGATTCCGAGCTGCATTGCCTTCTCGACGAGGTTGTCGGTGATGCCCGAGCCCGGGAAGACGACGGTGCCCTTCGGCATGAGGTTGAGCAACTCGCCGTTGCGGCGGAAGGGTGCGGCCCGTCCGTGCCTGTTCCAGTCCGGCTTGCACACGACCTGGTGCACGCCGTTCCGTTCGGCCCACTGCGCGGCGAGCTTCTCGACGCCGGAGCCGCCGCCGTGCACGAGCACCATGTCGCGGTACTTGGCGAGCATCTTGTCGAGGCGGGCGAACACCGCGTTCGCGTCAGTGACGTGTTTGCCGCCCGTGACGGCAACCAGGGTGCCGTTCGGCAGGCGCGCGCGGGTCTCGCGTGGCGGAAGTCGCGGGCGTCGATGGCGGCGGAGGTCAGTCCGGGCCTCCTTGGCTGTACGGCGCCCGGCAGGCGAGGAACCCACTTCCCTCCGTCCCGGCCGGGCGCTTGCCCGGCACCCGCTGTCCTCGACCTCCACAACGTCGCGAGCGCCGCCCATACGAACCGCTCAGGTCCAGCCCGCCACTCTCGCGGTGATCGGAGCGTCGCTGACAAACTCGACCTCATCGAGCGAAAGTTTAGCGAACACCAGGCTGGCGGCGGCCTCGGCTTCGGTGTCGAACGGCCCGTGCTCGGTGCCGGTGTCGAGCTCGATCACGGCGTAGCTCGGTTCCCACGCCGGGATGCTCTTGAAATGCGCGAACCGCTCGCAGGACCGCTTCGCGCACTCGGGACAGCGGCAGGCGCCATGGGCCGGGCCTCCACAATCCGTGCAGGCGTCTGTCGCACGCCGGCGGGCATACCGCTCGCGGGCACGTTCGTTTTTCACGCTGTTGTCGCAGCGCTCACTCTCGACGGCGGCGCCCACGCCACAGCGGGATTCGCCGCCGAAGGCCGGCCGTAGCGCTCGCGATCGGCGATGCGGCGCGCTTCGAGGCATCGACCGCACACCGCGCCGCCCTCGACAGGAGGCCGGCGGCGGGACGGCGGGACGTCCGCAGAGGCGCGAAATCAGCCCTTCTGGCGGCGGTCGGCAAAATTCCCAGACTCCGCCAACCCCAGAACTGCACGCCGCAGTTGGGCAGCTCGACCCCCGTGGCGATGATGATCTCGTCGCGGGCGGGGCGAATGTTCTCGATGGCCTTCAGCGGCAGGATCGTGTCGCGCGCCTTGCGCCGGCCCTTCGTCTTCGCGCCGTCGGCGGCGACGGGGACGATGTCGCCGTTGGCGAGGGAGCGGAAGGTCTCGACGACATAGCGCTCGTCTTCGAGACCGCCGCCGACGAAGTGGGTGAGGAACGTGCGCGCGCCGCCGCGCGGTGCGAGTGCCGCCTCCTTGGAAGGATGATAGGGAACGGCGGCAGCAGCCTCTCTGCGGACCGTCTGCCCCCGCGCCCGCTTCCGGCCGGACCTCTCCTCCCGGCGGCGCGAGGCGTTTCGGGGGGGTGCCCGAACGGCGGTTGTCCCGACGGCTATACGGATATGCGCAGGCGGTGCATGATCGCGACCGGCGCTCTCGTCAGATGGGCGGCGGCACGACACAAGGACCCGGGAAGCAACGAGGCTGGAATGACAAAGACCACGCTCGGTGTTATAGAACACGGGCATTGAGCGGCGGGCTTGGGGATTGCGGACATTCAAGACCAAGGCGTTTGCCCGGTTCGCCGGTCATGAGGGAATCGACGATGCCGCGTTGTGTGAGGCCATCGACCGCGCCCGGAGCGGTGCGGTCGATGCCGACATGGGCGGCGGCGTGATCAGGCAGCGCATCGCTCGCAAGGGAGGCGGGTTCCGCACGATTGTGCTGTTTCGCCGGGGCGAGCTGGATATCTTCCGACGGCCGGCCGATACGTATCTGGCGCTGGAGCCGTCGGGCTCCGCGGCGGCGCAGGCGGTTGGGGCGATAGTCGAGGTGAAGTGCGATGACCAAGCAATACAAGAGTGAAGCGCTGGCCGCCGCGCACGAGGCGGCGCTCGGACTGGCCGAGGCCGGTCTGATGTCGAAGCAGACCATGAAGGCGTTCGACGGGATGTGCCTGACGCCGGTCGAGGAGATGGCGCCGGAGGACATCCGCGCGCTCCGCCTTCGCGAGAGCGCGAGTCAGGCCGTGTTCGCTCGCTACCTCAACGGTGACGACCGGGCTGGTGAGCCAATGGGAGCGCGGCGAGAAGCGTCCGCGCGGAGCGTTGCTGACGCTGGTGGCGAAGAACGGCCCCGGTGCGGTTGCGTGAAAACACACATTGCTCGCGCCTGCGCCCTGCGCGCCAAAGGCACGCTCGGGTTCGATCCGGCCAAGCGGTTGCGCCATGGGCGCTAAATCTGCAATCGAGTGGACCGACGCCACCTGGAATCCGGTGACCGGTTGCACGAAGATCACCCGTGGCTGCGACCACTGTTACGCAGCGCGCTTCGCCGAGCGCTGGCGCGGCGTTTCCGGGCATCCCTACGAGCAAGGGTTCGACCTGCGACAGTGGCCGTCGCGGCTCGATCAGCCCGCACGATGGCGCAAGCCGCGCATGATTTTCGTCAACTCCATGAGCGATCTGTTTCACAAAAACGTAGAGCGCAGCTTCCCGCCGGTGCGCAACTACGGTTTGCTTCATGGCAACGCCAAGCCATTATGGCGGCTCGTGCAGTGGGTACTGCACATCGCGCCGGCGCCGGTGTCACCCAAAACGGCTAGACCTTTTCACTGCCCGCACTGCGGTTCTCCCATGCGAAGTGGGTCGTTCATACCAAACAGGGCGTTTATCTCGCCACTCGGACCGCCACTACCGGGGGGTGGAGTCACGGCATGGCTGCCTGAAACGCTAGCCTTGCGGCGCCGGCGATGGTATTGCGCCGCCACACTCACTATAGGGAGGGTTGGTCTTGGGCTATGGCATCCTCCAAGTTTGGCCGGGCTGGCTCGGGCTACCGCTCGGCTTCAACAAAGCCCAAATTCCGCCAAACCCCGCCTGCCGCCGAACACCTCGAACTAATTGCCATACACTAAGGCTGCCCTAACCCCGGGCTTGTCCAACACCGGAGCAGGTCGCGGCTACGCGCGACCTAGCCTTATTTGTTTTATTTCTTGGATTCAAGCAATAAGTGCATAACCCATGACTCTTCTTGCATCTATTCCAGTCAGTTCCTTAAACATCTCATAAGGAGTCCTGTAACTAAGGCACTTTCCGGGTCTGCTGTTTAGCTCGGTAGCCGAATTATAATCTGGTCTCTTCTGTCAAGAGATGGATGCCCATTATGAGCCGTGCGGAAATAGTCAAGCGCGGTCATGCAGCTGCTACCTTGCAAGTCACCATTTCTTTAGGGCACCGCTAAGAATGCACTTTTCCGCGATTGCGGCGTCAGTTCCGTGCTCGAATCCTCATGTATGACCTATCACTGCTGTCCCATGGAGCATACTGATTCCTTGAAATTTTGGAACAACTGCTCTCATGTTTCAAACACAATGCCATAGTCAATTTTCTATGTAAATCAATAGCTTATACGCTGTGCTTAACTATTTTGCGGGACAGCATTGATGACCTATGCATTGCGGTTGTGCGTGCGATGCTTCCTTGCACTCACGAAAAAATGACTATTTTTAGCGGTGCCCATTGGTTTAAGCAGCGCCCGTGCAATTCAGGCATGCGCTGGAAGGAGGCTGGAGCTCAAGCCGTTCTTTCATTGCGTGGGTTGACACACACGGATGCTCGTTGGGATCAATGTTGGCGTAAGCTCGATCAGTATGGATTTGATTGAGCTGCTTAAATACGTCATATTGAGAGCGCATCCACTGAGGCAACGTCTATTCGGGCGATATTTATTCTTCGAGTTTGAGCGGTGACTCCGGCGCGGGAACGGGTGACGCACCGGGTTCCGGGAGCGCCGCGTTCTGGTCCTCGGCGTCCTTCTTCTGCTCAAGAGGCTCCAAGAGTTCGTCCATGCGTTTAGTGGCGGTCGCCAAGCGCCAGTCGCCCACTTCGAACAACCAAGACGCCCACCGGCTATTGCGTTCCTTCACCTCGGCTTCCACCGCTTCACGGCTAAGACGCATTATGTTCTCGGAGCCCGCCGCGCCGCTTGCCGGTTCATCGCCATCCGTGGCTTTTTCCTCGGCAGGCGGCTCATGCTCGGCTTGCGCTGCCATATACGCCGCTTTGAACTGCAGTCGAGCCGCGTCCTCATCCAAGCTGCCGAACATGCTGACGCGCATTCCATCGTAGGTATCTATATCGATGCGTAGCTGTTCTTCAGGGGTGTTATCCGGCGTCAGTTTTGCCACATCGTCCAACGAAAAATTCAAAATACCGGTAATAAAGCTGCGCACAATATATTCGCTGGCCACTTTTCTACCGGCGGGGATATCCTGAAGCTGGTACTCCTGTTGTTGTCCGGGCCGGCGAATAACGGCCACTGTCTCACCGTCTGCGTGCCGCACCGTTACCCGTTCAACCCGTTTGCCATCTAGATCGAACAACTTTTCGTCCAGCCAACCGACGATATCGACCACATTGGGTAACGACCCTTCAGCCATCCATGCTTGTGGATCGCCGGGCACTCGAACGTAGAACTCACTCGCGCTCGGGTGGCGTCTGGATGGCCGGCGATCCCCTAGTATCAAGCTGGCCAAAACACCTGCGCTCTCGTTCTCCAGCGTAATACCCTGCGCATTGGAGCCTTCGGTGCCGGGTTCTTCCAACCCAAGCGCCGCGTAGCGCTCCGGCTTCGCCGTTTTCTTCTCTACTCTTCGAAGATTGCTAAGACCGATAAGAAGCTGTTGCACTTTACTCCGATCGGATAGGTAACCACCGCGTTCCTCGACCACCCAATTGTCATCCACACGTCGAATAGTGACCGCACCCTCATTGGTTTGACCACGAATGCGGGTGGTTGCGTTAACCTCCGTCACTAACTTCGGAAAAAACAACTCGCCGGCACTCAACGAGGTATCGCGGTCACGCGATTCATAGCTGCTGTACGCGGCGTAAACCAACCCTGCCGTAACGAGCACCAAGACGACAAAACCAATTGTTCTACCCATTGCCGTACTGCCTCATTTAGCTAGCTGCCACTCTTCTTCGCTGCGCCCGCCAGAAAGCCACCAACAATCCAACGATGATCACGAACAGCGGCATCAAACCGATGTTCAACATGCGTAGATTGAATTCGAGCGCATCAATATTCTTGCTCCTCTCGTGCAGCACTGTTCTTAGCTCCTTGCGGATGCGAATCTTCTGTTGGCGAAACCGCTCGATCTCCGCTTGCTGCTCGGCGCTCAACACCAGCGCTTCCGCACCAGCCGTGGGTTTGGACTTTTCCAATTCCACCAGGCGTTGCTCCGTCGTCGCCAATTCACTGTTTAGCTGCTGCTCTTTTTCGCGGAAGCGAAGTCCCGCTTCCCGGCGGATATCGTCGATGCGGCTGAACGGGCGGGAATAACGGCCACGGCTGCGCACACTGATGAGATCGTTCGAGCCAGTCAGGATATCCAGTACATTGATGACAAAACTACCATTGCCGGCGGTGGGCACCGCCAGGCGCGACCCGAGCAACGATTGCACTTGCACCCACATACGATCTTCGAGCAGATCGGTATCGGCGACGACCACTATATTGGCCGGCGCGGCACTGGTGCTTAAGTGCTCCTTGGCGGCAATATTCGAGGTATCCGCCGCATCCTCGTTCTGCGACTCGCCGGATACAGGCGTTGGCGCACCGCTCGGGAATGCACTGTCAAGCGTTCCGGCTAAACGCGCCGCCAAGACAAACGATTGACCGGCCGGCTTGTAGCTGTCCAGCATCGCTTGCGGATCGGCGCCTCGTGCCAGTGAGCCAATACCCAGTACAGACGCGCTATCGCTGGAAGTGACCAATGGTATAAACGTTACGTCGCCGGCCGTTTTGTCCTCCAATGCGCCAGCGCTCGCGAACACCAATTTGCCGAGATTAGCCGTCGCGGTTTCTGTTTTATTCAATCGCGACTGAGGCAGTTCGATCCACGGTGGATATGCCATCGTGACAACACGGCCCTGGTATTGAAAACGCACTTTAAGTGCATGTTGCAGATCACCGACGAAGGTAATCGTGTCCATACCCACGCCCCATGCCGTCAACAACTTGGAAAAGTCCGAAGCACGGTTAGTCACCGGCTGCGGCATCATCGGGCTAGGGCGCTCCGCCTCGGAATTAGGATCCACAAACGCCAGCGCACGCCCACCGCGCATAACGAATTGATCGATGGCATAAAGTGTTGCATCCGACAGCTCCTTAGGATGCACGACCATCAACACATCTATCTGTTCATGGATTTCCTTGATATCGCGCTCCAGGTTGCGCACTTCGAAGGTTTCGCCGATCTGCTCCATGATGATCCACGGCCGACCGGCACCGCCACCCATCATCGGGGCCATACGCTGCGGCGCACCGTCGATCGGCAACGTAGACAACACCCCGAGTACAGGGGTCTTGGTATCCAACAACTGCCAAATTATCTTGGTGAGATCATATTCCAGGAATTCTTCACGCTCGGAGGACAGATAGGGCACGACGACCTCGTCATCGAGCGAGTTGCTGGCCGCTAAGCCGAAATAAAAATTAGTCCCTTCAGCGCCCAGAGGAATACCGTGCAAGCCGTAACCCACGGCCCGATCTTCATCTTCCGAGAACGGCTCCGGATCGATGATCTCGAGCCTGATCATGCCATCGGCGCGGCGTTGATACTCCACCAACATATCTTTGACGCGGTTGGCAAACGTGGTGACACCCGGGTTTTCCAGGGCTAATTGTTCGGACAAGAACAACCGCAAAGTAACCGGCTCATCGATCGCTTCGATGGTATTGATGGTACCCTCGGATAAGGTAAAAGCCCCCTGCTCGGTGAGATCGATACGCACCCCGGTGAAGGTCAAATTGCTGAATAGGTTGAGCGCCACCAGCGCCACTAGCCCGACGAGCAGGCCAATTCCAGAAAGAATTTTATTGCTCATTTATTTAACTTCTCCTCAACCCGCTTTTTTCCACTCGATGAATACCGCATTGGCAAATAACCAAAACGCGATCAGTGAGAGAAAAAATACGGCATCGCGTAAATCGATAACGCCTTTGGCAATGGAATTGAAGTGACTCAAAAAGCTGAAAGAGCTGATAAGAGCGACCACACTGTCGGGCGCCCAACCGCTGAAAAACTGCAACACTAACGGAAATCCGCTCAACACGAACGCCAAACAAACAACAGCACTCATAACAAAAGCGATAACCTGATTGCGGGTGAGCGCCGACAAGCAAGAGCCGATGGCAAGAAATGCACCCGCCATCAACAAACTGCCCACATAGCTGGCAGCTATTACGCCGTTGTCGGGCTCACCCAGATAGTTGACCGTCATCCACATGGGAAACGTCAGCGTCAACGCGATGGCGGTAAACGCCCACGCGGCCAAGAACTTAGCCACCACCGCCTGAGTCATGGTGACGGGTAGCGTCAACAGCAGCTCGATCGTTCCGCCGCGGCGCTCTTCCGCCCACAAACGCATTGACAACGCCGGGATCAAAAATAGATACAGCCACGGGTGGAAATTAAAAAAAGCGACTAAATCAGCTTGCCCCCGGGCGAAGAAATCACCCAGATCAAACGCAAAAATACCACTTAGAAAAATGAAAATGACCAAGAACACATACGCGATCGGCGTGGTGAAATAGCTGGTCAGCTCGCGTTTGAAAATAACCCAGATTGTGCTCACGACGGCTCCCCCATGTTCCCGCTCTGCGTGATGTCACGAAAAACTTCATCCAAGCGGCCCTTCATCACCTGTAGTTGGTGCAACGCCCAACCCTGCTCGCGGGCCAGCTCGCCTATCGCGGCAGCGATCAAAGCGGCGCCGTTTGGCCGCACCAGGAAGGCCGCTGCGCCTTGCACCTCGGACAATGGGCTCACCGCGCCCACACCGTCCAACTCGCCGAAGGCACGGGCGGCAGCCTCAGCGTCCGGGCAGCTCAACACCACCCGCACCGCGTTATGGTCGGCCGAGTACGCCAACAATTGCTCCGGTGTGCCATCGCTTAAAACTTTGCCGCGGTCGATGATCACGGCCCTGGAGCAAACAGCATCCACCTCTTCCAGGATATGGGTCGAGAGTATGATGACTTTGTTCTCAGCCATCTCTTGGATAAGCGTGCGGACCTCGTGTTTCTGATTCGGATCCAAACCATCGGTCGGCTCATCGAGAATGAGCACATCCGGGTCGTGCAATATCGCCTGAGCTAAGCCGACCCGCCGCTTGAAACCTTTGGACAAAGTCTCGGTACGCTGGTGCAACACCTCTTGCAGATGCACCCGCTCGATCACATCGTCAATACGTTGCTTCTTCTGCGCCCTCTTGAGACCGCGCACATCGGCGATGAAATTCAAAAAACCCAGAGGCGTCATATCGCCATAGAGCGGCGCACCTTCAGGGAGATAACCGATGCAGGCTTTAACTGCTATGGGATGCATGTACAGGTCGTGACCATCGACCCGGACACGGCCACTGTCGGGGGTCAGAAAGCCGGTCACCATTTTCATGGTGGTGGATTTGCCGGCGCCATTCGGCCCTAGGAAGCCCAATACTTCACCGCGGCCGACGTTGAAAGAGACGCCATCGACCGCCGTTATTGGGCCAAATTGCTTTGTTAGTGCTTCTATCTCGACCATGCTGGACATGGGTGCCTCCTCGAACTATCCCTTCGTCCTCGCTGCTTGAACCGCATCCGGCACGGGTGACGGCTGAGCTAAAAAAGCCGTGCACGCAAACACCCGTTCGTTAGGACGCGCGAGAGATGGGGACAGCAGGGCCATTTTCAACCCTGGTGCCGTCATCCCCGTTCGGATCCGAGCGAGTACACGCAGGCGGTGAGGCGCACTGCGCTGGCGGCTTGCTCAAGCCGGCAACCGTTCAGGTGCGCGCATGACAAAAGGCCATAAGGCCGCAAGGCCGTTATCGGATCACATCTATTTCCCTACATCGCTACAATGCCGCTCAAGGGCACTTCTAAAAATAGTAATTTTTTCGTGAGTGCAAGGAAGCACCGCGCGCAGAACCGCAGTGTATAGGTGATACATGAGAATTCGAGCACGGCGCTGACGCCGCAATCGCGGAAAAAGTGCATTTTTAGAGGTGCCCTTAAGGCAATCACGAGGAGAGGCATGCAATCATGGCACTCAAGCCCTTAGAGAACAGCCAGGGCGCCCTAGCACGTGCACGTGTCTTGACCCTGCTATTAGCATTGCACGTAGCACCGGCACAGTTGGCGGCGCAAGAAACAATTCATCCGACCTATCTGAACGATGCCAATTTGACCGAGGTAGAGCGGACAGTGAAGTCCGGGGCCGATGTCAACGCAAAGCACATAGGCGGCGCCACTGCCTTGCACCACCTGGTGGCGGTCAGTGCACAGATGGGGCTCACCGGACTGGTGATACGCAATAAGCAAATCATAAGGCCGGGACAATGGGCCGCCACCGGCCATGAGACTATCGCTGTTTATTTAGTCGAAGAAGGGGCGCAAGTGGACGCTTTGAATACAGCGGGCCAAACACCGTTGCACATTGCCGCTCTCACCGGTCATTCCGCCGCCGTCGAGTTCCTGCTGGAACACGGCGCGGATGTAACGGCCCGCGACAATGACGGTAAGACCGCCCTTGATTGGGCCCACTGGAGTGCCTCGGACGAGGCCATCGAAGAACTGGGCAAAGCCCTTGGCGCGCGCATCGACGCTAAGGGCGTTCGGCGCCGGGCGGAAAAAGTCATGGGGATATTAGAAGCCAACGGCGCGCAGTAGATCCGAACAGCTTACTCATCGCGGGCCAACTTCTCCGCCTTGAGCTGCTCTAGGCGGGCGCCTATGCGAGCGGCCAGATAGTAATCGGCACCGCCGTCGCCGCGCTGCGCTCTTTCTAGCTGATAAACAGCGGCTTCGAGCCGGCCATTCAGATAATGATGCTCCGCTAACGCGGCCGCTGAGGCGGCCCGCTGGCCGCTGCGGGCATTAGCCTCGGCTAACAGATGGTATGCGCGAGCATCGGATCGTACCCGTTGTACATAGTTGCCGAGCAAACTGGCCGCTTCCCGGTTGCGACCGGCATCTATCAGCACCTCTGCAAGACCGATGACGAGCAGCCTGTCATTAACATAAGCGCGCAGCGATTGACGGTAGAGCGCCACCGCCTCATCGGTACGGCCAAACCCGTGCAGCACCTTGGCCAAGGCGTCGCGAATAGGCAGAACATCGGGCGACTTCTCCATCAGCGGCTGCACGGTGTCGAGCGCTTTTTGCCACTGCTCAAGGCCGATGAGAGCATGCACCAGGCCGTAGTGCTCGGCGCTGGCCAGGCGGCGTCCCTGCCCACTGGCTAAGCGCCGCTCGAAGTACTCTTTAGCGGCTTTGGGTCCATCCACCAGCACCTTCAGTTTGGCCCGCACCCGCAGGTAAGCGTCACTGTCCTTGTACTGGCGAAACTTGAAGCGTTCGGCCCGCTGCCTCGCCTCAGCGATGCGATCCGAGGTCACCGGATGGGTAGAGAGAAACTCGGGCGGGGTGCGATAGTAGCGCTGCGCTTGTTGCAATTGCTCGAAGAAAGCCGGCATTGCTTGGGGGTCATAGTCGGCTTTGGTGAGTATCTCCATGCCGATGCGATCCGCTTCCCTTTCGTTGCGGCGTATGAAGTCGATGCGCTGCTGGATATCAGCCGCTGTGACCACCCCCAAGGCGCCGGTGCCGGCCTGGGAATTTTGTGTCGCAAGAACGATGGCAGCGAGGATCCCCGCTACCTTGTAAACGCTGTTGATCTCTTCCAACTCGAATGCCCGCGCCACGTGTCTTTGCGTCACATGGGCAATTTCATGGCTGAGCACGGCGGCCAATTCGCTTTCGCTCTCGGTTGCGAGGATCAAGCCGGTGTTAAGTCCTATGACCCCGTTAGGTCCGGCGAAAGCGTTGACGATGGGCTCGCGCAAAACCAGAAACGTGAACGGGCGGTTGGCGCCATCGCTGGCTTGGGTCAGGCGATAGCCTATCTCATTAACGTAATGCTCGACTTCAGGGTCTTCCAGGGCTTCCTCGCGGGCCCGGATCTCGCGCAAGAACAACTCCCCGAGTTGCGTATCGTCCACTTTGGAGATGACCGCTTCGGATGAATCGGCGATATCGGGAAGGCGAATGCTCTGCGCGGAACCCTGGGCCACCACCCCCGCCAACAGCAAGGCGGTCACGGCGCGGCGCATCATTCTCTTACTGAACGGTGGTTCCGAGGTATTCATTTCACCTACGACAGTCCCCGGCGCGGCTCTATCCCAGCCATGCACGCCTTGCGTGTAAGATCGGATCTTGTTGTATACCACAGCTCACTATTCAAAGAGACAAAGCGATGCCGAGAAATGCTTTTTATGCGCAATCAGGTGGCGTTACCGCCGTTATCAATGCATCGGCCGCCGGCGTCATCGAAACGGCCCGGACCTATCCGCAGACTATTGGCAAAGTGTACGCCGGCCGCAATGGCATCATCGGCGCTCTGACTGAAGATCTCATCGACACCTCCCTAGAATCCGACGCGGACATCGCCGCCTTACGCCACACGCCCTCGGGCGCGTTTGGCTCTTGCCGTTACAAACTCAAAGGATTAGACGAAAACCGCGCCGAGTACGAGCGCCTAATCGAGGTCTTCAAAGCTCACGATATCGGTTATTTCTTCTACAACGGTGGCGGTGACTCGCAAGACACCTCACACAAAGTGTCGCAACTAGGCGAGGCTATGGGTTACCCCATTACCTGCATCGGCATTCCTAAAACGGTGGACAACGATCTGCCGATCACCGACAACTGCCCAGGTTTCGGCTCGGTCGCCAAATACGTCGCCGTGTCCATGCGCGAGGCCGGTTACGATGTGGCGTCCATGGCGCTCACCTCTACCAAGGTCTTCATCATGGAGGTGATGGGCCGCCATGCGGGATGGATTGCCGCTGCCGGCGGGCTCGCCGCCAACGACGCCACCCGAGCACCGCATATGATCGTCTTCCCGGAAATCCCGTTGGTGCAAGACCCGTTCATCGCCAAGGTGAAAGAACACGTGGACGCGCACGGATTTTGCGCCATCGTCGTATCGGAGGGCGCCCGCGACGAAAACGGCGCGTTCTTATCGGAGACGGGCTTACGCGATTCCTTCGGCCATGCCCAACTCGGTGGCGTGGCCCCCATGCTCGCCAACCTGGTCAAAGACAAGCTCGGTTACAAGTACCACTGGGCGGTGGCCGACTATCTACAGCGCGCCGCCCGGCATATCGCTTCGGCCACGGATGTGGCACAAGCTTATGCCGTCGGCAAAGCAGCCGTCGAGATGGCGCTTGCCGGCAAGAATGCGCTTATGCCCACCATCGTGCGCACCAGCGACTCGCCGTACGCATGGGAAATCGGCGCGGCTCACCTGGCGGAGGTGGCCAACGTGGAAAAAATGATGCCCCGCGAATTCATCACGGACGACGGTTTCGGCATTACCGATCCGTGCCGGCGCTATTTGCAGCCGCTCATCCAAGGCGAGGACTATCCACCGTTCGTGAACGGTTTGCCGGATTATGTGCAACTCAAAAACGCGCCGGTGGCCAAGCGGCTGAGTACCCCCTTCACGGTGAAATAACTTTAGGGCGATGGGCCAGCATATGCCGGCTGGGTCATACGCTTAAATCCAGCCCCATCTGCCAAAAGCCGATTTCGAGCCGGGTGGCGTCGTCGAATATGCGCTGCAAACGCTCTAGCCGGCGCGGTCCAGCCAGCCGCGCCGCCAGATCATCGAGTTGCGCTGCGGCCCCTGCCGCCGCTTCCTGATACTCGTCGCTGGCGTACATATCGATCCACGGTTTGTAAGGATTGCCGTTCAAGAGGGTGGCTGGCGAGCCCATCAGCCACTCAGCCACTTGCGCATAGCCGATAACGCACGGAGCTAAAGCCACGTGCAGATCCAAGGCGTCGCCCGCCTGCCCCACCTCCAGCACATAGCGCGTATACGCCATATTGGCGGTGGCCTCCGGCAGGGCCTCAAGAGCGGCTTCATCAATGCCCCATTCAGCACAATAATCGACGTGTAGCCGCAGTTCGGTATCGAGCAACGCACTCAACGTGTCTTTGGCATGTCGCATATCCGCAAGGGTAGAACTCTTGTACACAGCCAGCGCGTAAGCCCGTGCGAAATGGATGAGAAACAAATAATCCTGCTTCAAGTAATGTTGAAAACAGGCCTCAGGCAACGTGCCATCACCCAGTTGACGCACAAACGGGTGGCGCACGTAGGTGTCCCAATCATCGCGGCACGAAGCTTTTAGTCGGGCGAACAAACCATCATCACTCATTTCAAGACTCCGTTTGCCAATAGGTAAGCCGCCGCAATCCGGCATCCACAACGGTATAGAGCAAGACCGCAAAAACGGCCAAGGTGAATAGCGCGGCGAACATCAGATCGGTTTGCATGCGTCCATTGGAGTGGAGCATGAGAAAACCCAACCCGCGGCTGGAGCCGACCCATTCGCCGATGACAGCACCGATGGGGGCTATCGCCGTTGCCACCCGAATACCCGAGGCGAGGGCAGGCAGTGCGGCTGGAATACGCAACACCCAGAATTCCGAACGCTTGGATGCGCCCATGGTGGCTGCCAGATCCAGCCAACCAGGCTCCGTGCGGCGTAGCCCATCGTAGAAAGCGGCTGTTACCGGGAAATAAATAATGATCACCGCCATGGTGATCTTGGAGCCCATACCGTAGCCGATCCAAAGCACTAGCACAGGGGCGATGGCGAACACGGGCAGGGCCTGACTGATGACCATAGCCGGCAACAACCACAGGCGCGCTAGCCGGTATCGCGCCATCACCAGGCCAGTCAACACACCCAACAAACAGCCGATAACAAGACCGAGCACAATCTCCACGAACGTAACGGCGGCGTGGCCACTGATGAGTTCGATATCTTGCCACCAGCGTTCAAGCACTCGGTCAGGGCTCGGCAAGATGTACGGTTCAGCCTGTGTAAACCAGACCAGCAAGTGCCAAGCCGCCAAAAAACCAACCATTGTGATCAGTGCCCGTAGCGCCATTATTACGTTCTCGCCGCCGCCCCGCCGAGGCGCTCTAGAAGTTTGCCGTACAGCACCAGAATATCCTCCCGCTCCACCGAGCGCGGTGGTAAATCAGAGGGGTAAATAGGCTCGCTCAACTCGACAGGACGCCCCTCCAAAACATAGATTACATGCCCTAGACGCAGAGCCTCCATCGGATCATGGGTAATCAGCAATGCAGTACGGTCAGCCAAACGGGTGGCGGCTAAAGTCTGAAGCCGGTGCCTGGTGATCACGTCCAGACTTGAAAAAGGTTCATCCATCAGCACGATGGGGCGGTCTTCAAACAGCGTCCTCGCCAGCGCGGTGCGCTGGCGCATGCCACCGGACAGAGCGGCCGGCAGAGCGTCGGCGTAGGATGATAGTCCCAATTCATCCAAGAGTTGCCGGGCGCGGCCGCGGACCTCGCCAGATATGGACTCGTGCCTAAAGCGGGCACCGATCAGAACGTTGTCGATGACCGACAACCAGGGCACCAGCAGATCGCGTTGCGCCATGTAGGCCACACGGCCGGCAAGGGGGAGCCCATCACTAGTATCGACCTGCCCCTTGGCAGCACCGGCAGCCACGAGCCCGGCGACAAAGCGCAGCAAGGTGGTTTTGCCAACACCGCTCGTTCCGAGCAGACAGGTGCACCGGCCACCGGGCAGTTCCACAGACAGATGCTCGGCGATGACGGTGTCTTCGTAGCGCAGCGAAACCTCTCTCAGACAGACTGAGGGTGCGCGGACAGAGGGTGCGCTATGGGATGAGACCGTCACTCAATATCGAACACAACGCCGGTGTGCGGCCCCGGCGTTGTATTGCACCAGCGCTGTATCGCACCGGCGTTGTACCAAGCCGAGAAAGCCCGCTCAGCTCAGCACCGGCGCGATAACCAAGCTGACGATGGCCATGACGTTGATCAAGATGTTCATGGACGGACCGGAGGTATCCTTGAAGGGATCGCCCACGGTATCGCCTACCACGGCAGCGGCGTGAGTCTCCGTGCCCTTGCCACCCAGATTACCCTTCTCGATATATTTCTTGGCGTTATCCCAAGCACCGCCAGCATTGGCCATGGTCAGCGCCATCAGCACACAACCGAGCAGCGCCCCCCCCAGCATGCCACCGAGGGCCTCCGCGCCGATGCCAAAACCCACCACCATAGGCGCCAAGATGGCGATGATGCCGGGCGGTAGCATTTTCTTCAGGGCTGCCGTCGTGGCAATTTCCACACAGCGGGCTGTATCCGGCGTCGCTTCACCCTCCAACAATCCTGGGATCTCCCTGAACTGGCGGCGGATCTCTTCGATCATCTCGGCGGCGGCGTCACCTACGGCGGTCATGGTCAGCGCCGCTATCAAAAATGGCAGCACACCCCCTAGGAAGAGCCCGATCAGCACTTCCGGATTGCCGAGTTCCAGAGAGAAATCCGCAATGCGGCTAGCCACCGTCTCCACATAAGCGGTGATAATGGCCAATGCCGCAAGCGCCGCGGCACCGATGGCAAATCCCTTGCCGATGGCGGCGGTGGTGTTACCCAGTTCGTCCAGCGAGTCGGTAATCTTGCGGGTACTTTCACCAAGGCCGGCCATCTCCGCGATGCCGCCGGCGTTGTCAGCCACCGGACCGTAAGCGTCGATCGCCATGGTGATACCGACCGTAGCCAACATACCGACGGCGGCGATGCCTACACCGTAGAGGCCGGCTGCTTCGTTGGAAATAGCGATGATGGCGCAGATGGACAGGATCGGCACAACCACCGACTGCATGCCGACGGCGAGCCCGGCAATGATCACGGTAGCAGCCCCTGTTTGTCCCTGCGAAGCGATATGACGCACCGGCTTACCGGCGGTGAAATACTCGGTAACCAAGCCGATAATCATGCCGCCGATGGCGCCCACCAACACGGCGAACCACACTTTGCCGGCGATGCCCACCCATTTAATGATGAAAACCGAGACGACAATGAACAAAAAAGTGGTACCCAGAGTACCTATGCGTAGCGCCACCTCCGGCGACCGGTTAGCCTGGGTGCGCACTATCCAGATGCCGAGGATAGAGCACATCAGGCCGGTGGAAGCCAGAGCCAGCGGCAAGAACATGAGCGCGGGCCGCTCACCCATCGGATCGATGATGGCCGCCGCCATGGTGGAAGCCATGGCGATACACGCGATCATGGCGCCGCAATAAGACTCGAAAATATCCGATCCCATCCCGGCCACATCGCCCACGTTGTCACCCACGTTGTCCGCAATGACACCGGGGTTGCGGGGATCATCCTCGGGAATACCCGCCTCTATCTTGCCGACCAGATCGGCGCCTATATCAGCACTCTTGGTATAGATGCCCCCACCCACACGGGAGAACAGAGCGACTGATGAGGCACCCATGCCGAAGCCGTGAATAGCATGGGCCGTGTCAGGATCACCGCCAAAGAACAGGTAAAGCGTTCCAAGCCCCAGCAAACCCATGGAAGCGACCGCCAGGCCCATGATGGAACCGCCGTAGAAAGCCACCGTCAGCGCAGCAGCAGCGCCCTCGGTGTGAGCAGCGGTGGTAGTGCGCACGTTGGCACGGGTGGCGGTACTCATGCCGATGTAGCCGGCAGCACCAGAACACAACGCGCCGACGATAAAAGCGATGGCCGTCTTGAGACCGAGGACTATGCCCAAGAAGACCACCAAGATGATGCAGCACAGGATCAAGTACGTGTATTCACGCCGCATGAACACCATGGCGCCCAAGTGGATCTGCTCACCTATTTCCGCGACCTTGGACTCGCCGGCCGGATACTCTTTGACCTTGCCGAAGATCAGCCAAGCCACAATCAACCCGCCAACGCCGAATAGTGCCGGCAGTAGACCGCTCAACTCCATGGGTTCGCTCCCCCCGGTTTCAAAAGCTAGCCAAGATGGGGCTAGGCAAGATAGCCAAACGCACGTGTTGAACCGAACACGGGCGCCCATTTACAGAGATCTGGCACGTTCAATTTAGCCGCAATTTCAATTTGGCAAAGCGCCCGTTGCTGGTGCGCCTGAACGACAACCGCGTAGTTATAGCGGCTCGGTAGAAGAATGGCAACACGGTGCAACGCAACAGTCCGCGCGCCGTATACAAGCCGCTTATCACACGTGCTGTCAAAAATTGGTTACGGCGTGCGGCGGGTCATTCGTGGGCTAGCTGAGGTACGTTGGTCAGCATCCAGGCCAGCAGTGCACCGACAAAGTGCTGGGCTATCGCCGGAGCCATCACCATCGTTAAGGGCTATGCAACCTGCATCGACATCTCAGATTTATCATTAAAATAAGGTTTACGCTTGCGTTGGCTGCTAGGGCCGTAGGCGGCTTGACGCGCGACCTTCAGCTAGCCGTCTTTTTTGTGATCGAGTACTGGACCGAAATGAAACTGAAGACGCTCTTGGATCGAGCCGAAAAGCACCGCTCGCTTGCTTACGGTCAGGCGCATTGGGTCAATGCACTCCTATTGACGCTGGCACCGTTAACGCTGGCAATGAAGCCGTGCTTGCGGCAGCTGAGGCGGACACTCGCATGGCTGATTATCGGGCTCGCCGCGGTGAGTGCTTATGCCGCCGAGAATCTCGGCGCCCAGCTCAGAGCATTCGCAGCGCTCCACGGTGTCAGCGTCAAAGGGCTCCACTATCTGCGCGATGAGCCCGCCAAACCGGTGTCGTTGCCGGATGATCCGGTTATGGGGCTGCGCCAGTTACTTTCGGGTTACAACCACGTGCTGAGCACTGATGCGCAAGGCCGCGTCGATGGTGTGGTCGTGCTCAGCCCTAAGCGCGCTTCGCGGGCACCCCGGCGATTCACCATCCCCATCAAAGTCCATGGTGCCCACCACATCGTTTTGGTTAGCTTGGCCGGCCCTAATGGCAAACGCGTACCGGTGCCGATGGTGGTGGACACCGGTGCCTCTACCATGGTGTTGCCTTTATCAATGATGCCGGTGTTGGGATTTAACCCGAAGGAACTGCGCCAGGGCCGTGTCAACACCGCTGGCGGCGAGGTGTCGGCCCGCTTCGGCACCCTGGCACTGGTAGAGGTATCGGGTGCGCGCCGACGAGAAGTGGCCGTTTCATTCGTGGATGACGAAGCGCTCAATGGCGTCAAATTATTGGGTATGAGTTTCTTGAGCCACTACCGGGTGACGCTGGACCAAAGTGCCGCACGTTTGCTGTTACAGGAACGTTGATTCCACCTGAGGCGGCCTTAGCCCCCCCCCCAAGTGCTGTCTCCCAAGTGCCATCTGGCAGTTCGCTGCTGTTGCGACGCAGTGCATCCTATTGTTCGCCTCGCTCATCCCCTCCAACCGATGGCGCGAGGGCCAAAATACGATCCGCCAAACGGCTGAACGGCAAGCTCTGTAACCACACCGAGCCGGTGCCACGCAAGGTCGCCAAGAACAACCCTTCGCCACCGAACACCATACTCTTCAAACCGCCGGCCCGCTCGATGCTGTAATCCACCCCCGGGGTAAAGCCCACTAAGCACCCGGTATCCACCCGCAAGGTCTCGCCGCGCAGCTCGCGTCGCACCACCGCACCGCCAGCGTGCATGAAGACCATGCCATCGCCTTGCAGTTTCTGCAAAATGAAGCCCTCGCCGCCGAACAAACCAGCCCCTAGCCGTTTGCTGAATGTCACCGATACTTTGGTACCTAAAGCTGCACATAAGAAGCTGTCTTTCTGGCAGATCACCGCGCCACTTATCTGCGCCATATCCACGGCAATAACACTGCCCGGATAAGGCGCTGCAAAACCGATCCGGGCCTTGCCGTAACCGGCATGGGTGAAGTGAGTCATGAACAATGATTCGCCGGTGACCATCCGCAGACCAGCAGAGAATACCTTGCCGAAAAATCCCTGCTCGGGATCGGAACCATCGCCCAGCTTGGTCTCGAATTCGATGCCCTCTTCCATGAAATTCATAGCGCCGGCCTCGGCGATCACCGTCTCTCCCGGATCCAGTTCCACCACCAGCATCTGCATACCTTCACCGATGATGCGGTAATCGACTTCGTGACTTCTAGCCATGGTTGCATACCTTTAATGTTCATACTATTCAGGGCACCTCTAAAAATGCACTTTTTCCGCGATTGCGGCGTCAGCGCCGTGCTCGAATCCTCAGGTATCACCCATACACTGCGGTTGTGCGCGCGGTGCTTCCTTGCACTCACGAAACAATGACTATTGTTAGAGGCGCCCTTCAGTGACTAGACTGGGTAAGAGCATGCCACCTAAGCGCCACCCACACGGCAGGGATCAGTCCGGCCGTACCATAGCCGAGCAAGGTAACGATTACGCCGAACCGGTCGATAAGAACACCAGCTATCATCAATCCCACTGGCAAACCGTACACCGCCAGCATGCGGATACCCATGACGCGGCCGCGCAACTCCGGCGCAGTCCGGTGCAACAATAAAACCGCCATGGTGGTCATGGCAGCACTGGAAAACACGCCTACAAAAGCCAAAATAGCCCAACCTACACTAGACGGTGGCACCAGCGCGAAGGCCACCACCAGCGCGTGCCACACTACCAAACCGATCAGCATGAACACATGCGCCCGCTCGGAGCGCATCAACCCGGCAACCATTAGAGAGCCCACCAGCGATCCGGTGGCAGCTAACGCCGCCATCTGTGCGAGGCCGATTTCATCAAGCCCGTAGACATCGCGCGCCACGGCGGGCAACAAACCATGGGTGAGTGGAAATGCTGTAAGGTTAGCCAGCACCGCCAAGTACATGGTGATCAACAACACCGGCGTACCTTTGATATACCGAAAACCGGTGGCCAGATCGCGCAGCGCGGCCGCTTCCTTGGCATCGGCCCGAGGCGGTAGATTGGTGATACCGAAAGTAAGCGCCACAGCAGTAATATACATAAAAGTCACCACTATATACGCCGGGCCTATACCGACACTGGCCAGCAAGCCAGCCCCGGTCAACGCACCGAAGATGCGGGCCGTATCGCTGGTGGTGCGGGAAAATCCCACCGCGTTGGGCAACAACCGCTGCGGCACCGTATCGCCGATCAACGCATTGCGCACGATGTGTTCCGCCGGCCGTAACAACCCGGACAACCCGGCAATGCAAAGAACGACGGACGGACCCAACACACCGCCGAGATCGGCAAAGATAATGCACGAGGCAATCAAGGCCAGCACACAGCGCATCCCTATCATCACTTGGCGCCGCGAGACCCGGTCGATCAAGACCCCCACCAGGGGGCTTATCAAAGTCCCGCCGAACCGCAGCGCCCCCACCAAAGCCAGGAAGAAAGCCGAGTCCGTCTCGATGAGTATGTACCACCCAAGGATCAGGGTCTCCATCTCGAAACCCAAGGTGGACAGCACATCGGCCGAGAACTGAAAGCGGAAGCTGCGGATGGAAAAAGATGCCAAACTGCGCCTCAAGATATGCTTTAGTCGGCTCACGTCAGCGGGCTCATGCCTAAATGCCTTGCCAAAGCCGTCCTGAGGACGAACACATCGACGTGCGGCGCGTACCGGCCGTAATCCGGTCCGTAGTGCTCGAAGATAACCTCGGTGGCTCCAGTCCCCGTGATGTTAGCCCCGTGATGTTAGCCATGGCCGCCGGCCCCCAAAGTCCGCTAGTGGGTAAAACTCAAGCGGCACTACACCTGCATAGCCAGTAGCCCGCGCCGCCCGTGGCATCACCCTCCCAGCGTTACATCTTCCCAGCGAGTTGCTATGGCCAGCGAGTTGCTACGGTGCTTGGCTGGCCGCCACTCTATTGGCCTCGTCATACACAAATTCAGAGGTGCCCGTCAGTATTTTCCAAGCGGTACAAGCCAGGTTGCGACAGCGTGATACCTTTTTCCTGCCGCCGCCGGCGATCTGCCCCGCGTCCAACCGGGCTTGTTCCTGAACGTGACGGATACGGGCCGCAATGGTACTTGGATCACGCTGGCGCCCTGGTGATATCCGTCTCGCTAAAGCTATAGGAGTACGGGCGTGTCTATTGTAAGCGAGCGCCCGTCCATTTAATTGTTTGCTAAGTGTGCCATGCCGTTCCTGCATGGCAGCCAAAACGAATCGTAGCGCCAGCAGTTCACCGATTGACTGTAATCTTTACCGACTTAACTCATTTAAGAGATTAGGTTCAAACGCTCATGCGCCAGATTCACTTTGTCGCGTTTTTACAGGCGCAAAATTGCACCACCTTACCCGCCGCCTGGCGTCATCCGGACGCGCGTACCGACACCTACTCGCCGGAGTATTACCAGCACATCGCCCGGGTGCTCGAAGCGGGCAAATTCGATATCGGCTTTTTCGACGATCGCCTGGCCATGCCCGACCTGTACGGTGGCGACCATGCTCATACCGTGCAAAACGGCATCCGCTGCGTAAAAATGGACCCCATCGCCTGCTTGATGACCATGGGCGCCGCCACCACACACCTGGGCCTAGGGGCCACCTACTCCACCACCTATTACGAACCGTTTCACGTCGCCCGCCTATTCCAGACGGTCGATCTCATGACCAAAGGGCGCGCCGCCTGGAACGTGGTGACCTCCGTCAACGACAACGAAGCACGCAACATGGGCCGCGCCGGCGTCATGGACCACGACCGGCGCTATGACCGCGCCGATGAGTTCATGGAAGTGGTACTGGGTCACTGGGATAGCTGGGACGACGATGCCATCGTGGTGGACAAGGTCAACAACCTCTACGCCCGCCCGGACAAAGTGCGGCGCATCGACTACAAGGGCGAGTTCCTGTGCTCACGCGGCCCGTTTACCGTACCGCGCTCACCGCAAGGCCATCCCGTGGTCATTCAGGCCGGCATGAGCGGCCGCGGCCAACGCTTTGCCGCCCGCTGGGGCGAGCTGTTATTCGTGGTCTATCACGATCTCGAATCGGGCAAGCGCAACTACCAAACCATGAAGGACGCCGCCGCTGCCGCAGGCCGGGATCCGGACGGTATGAAGATCTGTAGTCTTTTCTACCCGGTAGTGGCGGCCACTAAAACACAAGCGGAAGACAAAAAAGCCGCCTATGACAGGCTGCCCAACGACATGGATCAGCTATCACTACTATCCGAGGCGCTCAATTTCGACTTCGCCACCAAGCGTATCGACGAGCCGTTCACCGACGAGGAGATGGACGGCATCGCCGGCATGCAGTCCATGCGCGATCGGGTCCAAGCCATCAACAAGAACCCCACGGTGCGCGATTTCATGGAGTTAACCGGACGCGGCCTGTTAAGAGAAGCCTGGGTAGGCGGCCCCGAGGAAGTGGCCGATAAGATCGAGGAATGGTTCACCGCGCCCGCCTGCGACGGTTTCGTAGTAGGTCCCACCCACCAACCAGGCTGCTTTGAAGAATTCGTGAAATATGTGGTGCCCGAGTTGCAGCGCCGTGGACTCTATCGCAAGAACTATACCGGCCCAACCCTACGCGATCATCTGGGGTTAGCACGGCCGGACATCGGTGCTTGGGAAACGCATTCAGACGCTTAGCAGGAGTGTCCCGTGGCCGCAATCGACTACTGCTTATCACTCAACTCGCCGTGGATCTTCCTCGGGCAGGCGCGCCTTTCGGCCATGGCGGCTAAAGCCGGCAGCACCGTGCGTATGCACCTGGTTCGGATCGAATTCAAACCATTCGCATTAGACAAACCAAAAATTGAATACGGAGAAAATGATGAAAAAGATGATTGTAACAATTCTTGCTGCTAGCACTTTCGGCTGTGCCACCCTTACAAATGATGCAATGACGCCAGTGGCTTTATCGTTCAGCGATGGTAGTGATGGAAGATGCAAGTTAGAAAACAAGCGTGGTGTTTGGGACGCGCAGCTTCCAACTACCACCTTGATCCGAAGATCAGATGATGTTTTGAGATATGATTGTGAAACTACGGATGGTAGAAAAGCCGCTGGATCAATTCCTAGTACGATAGGTGCAAAGATTATAGCAAGTGCTGTGTTTCTTGATTTCGGTATCGTTGACTCAATAACTGATAAACACCGAGAGTACCCTGCAAGTTTTATCATCCCTGTTGCGAAGGTGCCAAAAGCGAAGTGATGGCGACGGTAGCGTAGCGTGATGTGCTTGCCGGTATGACCTGGGCCGGTGCCCGCTTACACACCCAGTATTTAATGCTTGCCTCTGGCAATGACCTCCCCGCCGTTGTATTCGCTGGTTTAACGATGGGAGGAGGATTTCAGTGTACATTTCGAGCTTCTTGAGGCTAACAGATTGGGCGGCAAAAGCCGTATGCTTCGCCGCTTTGAGCGTAGGACTAACTGGAACCGCTACCTACTGGATGAAACCGGCGGGTAAAGAGACGGCGCTGCGCGAACTCAACATACCACCTCATGCCGGCGCCTGCTGCTACTATAAAAAAGCGGGTTTCGACGTTGCCTATAGCCTATGCCCGCCGCAAGCAAACTAAGATCCTGTTGACGAAGGGCGAAAAAATACTGGAGCCTGATAACCATGAAAGTAGATGCCGGATTGACCTCGGATCTCGCTAAAGCCGGGGCTGAGGCACGCGAACTGGAGGAGATGGGCTACGCCGGGTTGAAGTCCGTGGAGACTGCCCATGATCCGTTCCTACCCTTGGTCCCAGCGGCCGAGACCACTTCCAAGATCGATCTCATAACCGGCATCGCCGTGGCCTTCGCCCGCTCTCCGATGACGGTGGCCAACACCGGTCACGATCTCAACGCCGCCTCCAAGGGACGTTTCATTCTAGGCTTGGGTTCTCAGATCAAACCCCACATCGAAAAACGCTATTTCATGCCCTGGTCTTCGCCAGCGGCGCGCATGCGCGAATTCATCCTCGCCATACGCGCCATCTGGGCCACCTGGCACGAAGACAAACCACTAGAATTCATCGGCAAGTTCTACAAACACACTTTGATGACGCCCTTCTTCACCCCCACCAACACCGAATACGGACCGCCAAAGGTCTATCTCGCCGCCGTAGGTCCACTGATGACAGAGGTAGCCGGTGAGGTGTGTGACGGGATTTTGGTCCACGGTTTCACCACCGAGGCTTACCTTCGCAACGTCACCTTACCGGCGCTGGAACGCGGTTTCGCCAAAGCCGGTAAGTCCAGAGCCGGTTTTGAGATCTGTTACCCGGTATTTTCCGTGACCGGAAGCGACGATGAGGCAATGACAGCATCGGCTAAAAAAATCCGCCAGCAGATAGCGTTCTACGGCTCGACACCTGCGTACAAGGGCGTGCTCGATTCTATCGGTGCTGGCGCACTGCAACCGGAACTCAACGCCATGTCCAAGCAAGGCCGGTGGGAGGAGATGGGGCAACTCATCAATGACGATGTGCTCGACAAATTCGCGGTGCGTGGTATGCCTGCCGAACTGGCCGAACAAATCAAAATCCGCTATGGCGATATCGTGGATAGAACGGCGGCTTCCTATGCCGTCATGACTCATGAAGAGAGACTGCAATTCATCTCGGCCATAGCCAGTGCTTAAACGCCCCAAAAATGCAAGCCGGGCAGCGAAATCATGCTGGGCCCATACAGATCTTCGTATATACCAATCGCCACTGAAAATGCGAATCTAGAATACTTGCATTAGCTAGCTGATTATGGTCAAAATAAGCTTATAAACAATAATTTAACACCGAGCGAGCGCGATGAACTCATAAAATCTCATCGTAAAGAGAGAGATGGGCGTATTCGAGACCGAATAAAAGCTGTTTTAGCTTTTGATGGTCACAAAATAATCCACACTGAAGTTGAGCGAGTGAATGCTCAGACAATTAAATCTTTTCTAAAATCCCTACGCAAACGGCACCCACCCGAGAAAGAAATTCATGTAATTTGGGATAATACCGCTTATCATAAGAGCAAAGACGTTCAGTCATATACAAAGGACTCAAACATTAAATTACACTACTTGCCGCCCTATTCACCGAATTTAAATCCAATTGAGCGACTCTGGAAAATGATGCATGAAGCGGTTACTTATAATCGGTACTATGAGAAGTTTGTAGATTTTCGGAAAGCATCTTTGAATTTTTTCAGGCGCATTGGAAGACGAAAAATTTTATTGAGGAAAAGAATCACTGATAAGTTTCAAATTATTAATGCACCGATGTTCGCATCTTGAAGTGTGATGGGTATATGCGGTAATTTATGCTGCTGATTATCAAAAAAAATACATCGAAATGATGACGCCGTAAAACATTGAAATTATCGTTATATCATACTCTCGATATGTGTTGTATATTTTACGCATAACGCTCCACAGCCGATGGCGTAAATTGGTGCCCCTTGTTATGTGATTTACTTTTTACCAAAAAGATATCCTACCAAGGTGCCAAATAATACGCCTAAAGTTGAATCAAATTTACTCAGATAAGTTAATACACTTGCTGTAACCACCACAACCAAAACGATGCCCGCTTGAAGCCATTTCTCAAATTTAGCATGAGAGGTTGAAGTTTGTATTGTTGCCTTTTTAATATCTTCGATTATTGCAAGAACCCTTGATGCTAGCTCATGCCCCTTTTCAGATTCCAAATAATAGAGGAACTGGCCTATATCAATTGGTTCCTCGTCTTCACTTTTCTTGCTTTCAATTAACTCCTTATTCTCTTCCACGTATTTCTCCCTGATTCACCTAACGCTTCGCATCAACCGCCGTTTGATGCGATGGACGAATTGCGTCAGCAATTTCGGCCAGCGGGTCAAACGGTCGGCTGCATGCAAATGTTAGGCACAATCGGGCTGATACGCCGAGAGCACGCGAGATCATCGTCGGAATTCTCTTCGTAGGCGTTCCGCTGCTGCGGACCAGAATGTACCTCTAAACACATGAGGAATAGCTATGACGCGGGTTAAGCCCGTGACGAAAGTAGACGGCAATAGTCGATCGAAGGACTCTCTCTTTGCTGCTGGGTAACAGAGTTCAGCGGGGTACTTTCCTGCCAAGATTAAGTTCTTCGGCTGAAGCTAGGCGATAACTTCCTTAAGTAGCCCATCCATCGCTATCTGTGCCACGATAAATCCGGAAGTTGTCTCTAATTCTTTAATACCTTCTGGTCCGGCTTGAATTGCACAACGATTAGTTCCCATCCATGTATCAGTGACTCGCAGTCCAGCCCTCTCTGCCACGGACCGTAGTCCATGTGCAAACTTGTGGTCGTGTGCGACGAAGGTATTCACGGACAGGTCGTCCACGGAGTACGAGTCTGCGATGTCTTCACTAACCTGTCCGCCTCCAGCGACAAAGTCACTATGATTTATTCTGACTACGAGCGCGTCCGCGAATCGGCGCAGCGGAGTGCAAAATGGAATGATTCGACGTCCGTCGGCGAGGGGGCTCCAGATTTCTCGGATACGCGAGCACCACTTTGACGCATCAATATGTGCGGAATCTGAATTCATGGCCTAACGCCAGCCGTAACCGGCGCATTTGTAGTGAGCGCAGCGAACAAAAAATGCGTCCGAGTTTACGGCTTTGTTAGGCAATATCTTCATTTGATTGCCATCCAGAGCCTCTTTGAATTATCACGCCCTAGTTCTGTGTCATGCCCGACACACACGTCTCAATCAGCCGCCGCTTTAGCGGTCGGCTGCATTGGTTGGTTAGCAACTAACCGACCTTGATAGCTCCGTAAGCCAATACGGAACAAAAAAGGAGCGCAATAAAAAATAGTGCAACTATAGCCATTCATATTCTCCCAAGTTCTTTAAGATGTTCCTCTATTTTTGCCATAACTTTGAAACAAACTAGCAATATAAAAACGATAACGCCTACACCAAGCCAGAATATCTCTTTGATATTGCCGGACAAGTATAGATTTACCAAGCCTCCTGATAACAGAACGACCACTCCCAATAGTACAGTCAAAAATCCTTTCAAATAGCTTATTCGCTCTTTCAGTTCTTCAGATTTTGACATAGGCAAAACTTCCTGATTTCTGGAATTGCTAACGCCGCGCTCAGGTGCGCCGCGTATGCGGCGTCACCTGCAGCGCCTTGTTAGGCGCCAACTATTATTGCTTGAATGATGCCTCATCTCTCAGAGAGCAGTGGTTGCCGTCTGGGTCGGTGAAATCCGCCAAACTGCCCCAGCCTTCTGTCCTCACAGTGAGCTTCACACCTTTCTTCCGTAGAACTTCTGCAGATTTTTCTATGTTCTCAACATTGAATCGAAGCCAAACCGGATTTTGCTCTAGCGATTTTCCAACCGGCACGGCTGTCCCTTCTGTCTTGATCATGAGGTAGTTGCCAGATCCCATATCACAGCAGGTGAGTTTCGAATGTTCGTTATCCAGCGAATACATGATCGGTAGTTCGAGAACCTCACTATAGAACTCCACGCATTGGTCGTAGTTCTCGGTAAACAGTATTACACCAGTTCGCGTGTATCGCATCAATGGATTCCTTGGTACCTAACGCCTTGGTAAGGGGCAGCCAAACCGCAGGTTTGGATGTCCCACGTAGCCTGCAATAGCAGGCGGAGTGAACTTCACCAACTTGTTAGGTGTACTTACCACAACGCCACCTCAGAGTATTTTTAAGGCATAATCATTTATGCCTTTACTCTGACTTGTATAAATACGTACCTTGTTGAAACCCTTTTTCTTCAAATAGTCAGGGCTCGAATCTATAGAAAACAAATAGAACGTCCAATCACCACTCAGCTCTGATGGCTTTAGCGTTGATACTCGATGCAACATTAAGGTTGTATCATCGTTCGGATCAACCGAAAACCCTAACCGCACCTCCGCTTTCTTAGCCATACCCGAAAGCTCTTGAGCTACAGCAGCTCTATCCGCTTCTGCCAATACAGAAACAGAAAATATCAAAGAAAAATAGATAACAATCTTCTTAATCATGGCACATCTCTTTTATATCAGTGCTGACACCTAACAGTATGTTACGCAGGCCGCTGGCCTCTGTAATATTATTATAGGGCGGCCCTATAATTTTCTGCAACCGCCAAGGCTACTCCCGTAACTAATTGAAATATAAAAAAATTTACCTACTTCGGACAATCAGCGAAAAACTATAGGGAATTGTTCCCTATAATTCTGTTGTATTTTTGCAACAACAAGCGTATCCTGCCCCCAACTTTCTTGAAAAGGATTTCGAGATGACCAGATCCCCTTTTCTGCTATCCATTGCTGACTATATGCGGGTGCGTGGTTACAGCAAGCGCACCATCCACACCTATATCCGGTGGATAAAATCCTTTATCATATTTAGCCGAAAACGACACCCAAGCGACATGGGTCGGGATGAGGTCGTGGCTTACCTGACGTATTTGGCGGTTAAACGCAAGGTCTCCTCCAGCACACAGTCGCTGGCACTCAATGCGCTGGTCTTTTTGTATGACAAGTTTCTGGAAAAGCCTTTAGGCGATGTCAGCGAGTGCCATCGTGCGCGGCGTCAACAGAAGTTGCCATCAGTGCTAACACCGTCCGAGGTGCAAAGCTTGCTTTCTCTACTGTCAGGAAAGCACCCCTTAATGGCGTGCATTATGTATGGCTCTGGGTTGCGACGTATTGAGTTGATACGTCTTCGCGTGAACGATATTGATTTCGATTTTGGACACATTCGAATTTGGAACGGAAAAGGCTATAGATTGCCCTTTGAATTAAGCGAAGACGAGGGCTAACACGAATGAAGCGGGTGAAAACACCTTTTGCATCGGACGCGGTACGAGACACGTTTGCCGAATATCCAAGCCAGATACAATCGAAGCTGCTCGACATACGAGAGCTGATCTTTACCACCGCCGCTACCAATCCTGTAATCGGCCCATTGGAGGAAACATTGAAGTGGGGCGAACCTGCTTGCCGGACCACAAAAAGCCGTAGCGGCTCCACCATACGGATCGCGTGGAGCCCCCGCAGTCCCACTCAATTCGGCGTTTATTTCAACTGTCAAATCACTTTGATAAGCACTGCCAAAACTCTATTTCCAGACCTTTTTCAATTCAGTGGCAACCGGGCCATCATCTTTGAACGTAAAGATGCTATTCCCCATAACGCCCTGGGCGTTTGCATCGAAGCGGCCTTGACTTGCCACGCTGACAAAAAGAAACGAAAACGCAAGCAATAAAATGGGTTGACCCATCCACTCGTTCGAGCGGGCCGCCCCACCTACCGCTTATGCCCCTCGCCCCTTTGCCTCCTCTAAGAGCCAATCACGAAAATTCCGCGCGTGCGGGCGCAACGGCTGGGATTTAGGATAGAGCAGATAAAACGAGTAATCCGACTCCAGGGTTACATTGAAAGTCTGGCGCAACTCGCCGCGGCGAATAAAATCCTCGGCCAAACGTCCGCCGCACAAAGCCACCTCTTCGCTGCGTACGGCCGCGTGCATCAACACTGTGTAATTGTCAAAATGCAAGTGCCGTAGCGTTAGCCCCATTACGGTGTCAAAGGTCGCAAACCAACGCTCCCAGGTGACCCACAGTTGCGGTCGAATTTTGACAGATGCAACAACGTCGCTTTGTACAACGACGCGGTATCCTCGAATGGTCCGTGCTTTTCAATATACCGAGGCGACGCAACAGGCAGGATGCGGTCATCGAAGAGGTGATTGGCCCGTACATTCGGCCAGATCCCGCGGCCATAGCAAACGGCCAGATCGATACCGGTGACGGCAAGGTCGCGTACTTTTGCCGGCGCCACCATGCGAATATCCACATCAGCGAATTCCGCACGAAATTTGGCGATCCGCGACATCAACCAGTACGAAGCAAAGGTCACACTGCACGAGACGCCGATATCGCCGGTATTGCTCTGGCCGATATTGTTTTCGCGCTGGATTTCACCGACGGCGCGGGCGATGTGTCCAAGACCGATGCTCACCGCCTCGCGCAGATCACGCCCGGCGGATGACAGTTCAACACGCCGGTGCAAACGCTTGAACACAGGTGTTCCAAGCGCCTCCTCCAACACCCGGATCTGGCGGCTCACGGCCGCTTGGGTTACGCCTAGTTCCTTGGCAGCCTGGGTAAAACTGTGATGACGGGCAACCGCTTCGAACACTAGCAAAGCGTTCGCAGGCGGCAACCTGTCTCGCATACTGGACATGGAGAGTCGCTCACTGTGATGGCTGAAACATGCCAGTAGTGCAGTGCGCCAGCGTACCGCCGCAGCGCTAACCTTCATATTGGCTGGGACCTGGAGTTTTAGCCAACGATTAGAGACGATAATTAAAAAATCGAGGTGGCTATTAGCAGGGCGGCACCAACACTGAGGCAACAAAGACGATCCCGAGGATTGCATAGAGTATCCCACCCTCTTCTTCGCCGGCCTCATCGTCAAGGGTGAGCAAAGTGGCCTTACCCGGCATGAGTGAACAGTTTGGTCAAGAGCGGTTAGCTCAAAATCTAACGGGCTCATTCTCCCGGCTGAACCGTGCCGACGTTGTCGATGTTAGAACCGCTCAAGGTAGTCAAATATGGTCTGTTCTGACTTCCTGACGACGGCCATACCGGGGCCTTCGATGGACACGTTCACGCTTAAGCAAAACGAACAAGCTCTTCATGGCAGCATCGTCATACGCCTTGCCGGTGCCGCTCATCGAGCACACGACCCGGTGTTCATCGAGCCGTTGGGGCGAAAGTCGTAGCTTGCGTACTGCAACCCCTTGCCGGAATGATGCAACCGCTGTGCGCCCAGTTCGCGGCGCATCAAGCTGTTGTCAATGCCTGCATGACTGGATGCCGGTTGACCCTTGTGCTCATTGACCCGCCAGTACCAGTCCATGATCACCGCCAGGTACAGCCAGCCCTGGCACGTGCCGACGACGCTAAGGTCGCCGACCCAGCACTGCTTGGGTGCCGTGGCGGTGAAGTCTCGTGCTTCAATTGTTATCCGCCACCAACCGATTGTGACGGCTGTCCGTGGTGGTCTTGTAACGCTTCTTTGGACCGCCCAACCGGCCCATTTCGTGCACCGACCGGGCGCTGCGGTGGCGACCCACAGGCCGTCCTCGGTCAAGCCATTCGTCGCCCACCTTAGGACGTTACCATACCCGCCGTCCGATTCGGCCTGCACCTGTGCCCACTCTAGGCGCAGCGCCATCCGTGCTGCATCGCGGGTTTGACCTGGTCCAACCAACGCCTGCGACCGGTGCTCTTGCTAGGTCACGCCTCCACCGATGCAGCACGCTGGTGGCCATGCCCAGATCCTTCGCCGTGCCCACAATGCTCTGTCCAGGCGACATGGCCGACCTTACGGCTTCGCGTTTGAACTCAGCGGTGTATTGACGTCTTTTCTTAGTTTCCATCAAACACCTTCACGGTCATTATGACCCTTAACTCTCAGGTGTTCACTTCTTTGGGGGAAGACCAAACTACTACCGCAACGAACGCGATAGCATGGGTATGCACAGCGATGATGAAAAGGGACTTGGGCGTCGAAACAGTCATCACATCACTTAGCCTCGGTAACGTGCGAATATTTCAACTCAAGCACAAAACCCGGAAAGACCTAAAGCTTAAATATTGTCGAAGCAAAATAATCATAGAGGCGAGATGTACAAATCCAAAGTGTTTGTAGCTTGAACTCATGGCGAGTCATCAATCGCCTGAAATTATGCTGCCATGCGAATCATCGTTCAACCTTCCATCTTCGTTTATATCGTCTCAAAACTCGACCATCTTGTGGCGCTGCTCTCGACCGGTTGCGCTTGTGGGGGGCGAGCAGTTTTATCCCTTTCTCTGATAAGCGCTTATCCAATGGGTCACTGTCGTAAGCCCGGTCTCCAATCACTCGTCTGGGAGGGTCGGATATGAATCCAGCAGCGAGTGTTATTTCAACGAGCGTGACTTCGTGGGGCGACGCACAACCGACACTCATGGCGATAGGAAGACCCGTGCTGTCCGCCACCGCTATGAGCTTCGAACCCTTGCCCCGCTTAGCTTTCCCAACTCCATAGCCCTTTTTTTAGCACTGGCAAACGTACCGTCTATGAAACATTCTTCTACATTGATTTTCCCTCTATCGTATAGGTCTTGAGCTAATGTACTCAATATCTTGGACAACGTGCCATCCTCAGCCCAGCGTTGGAATCGCCTATGGCAAGTGTGGTATGACGGAAACCGTTCAGGTCAATCTTTACATCGCGCACCCGAGCGTAAAACCCACAAAATCCCGTTCAGTATGGCTCGGTCATCGCAACGAGGGCGACCCCGGCCATCAGTACGGACAGGGGGGATGGGAGTAGTGGTTTCAGTATCTTCCATTGTTCATCTTGTAGTTCTTCTCGACGAGGCATAGGTGTCATCCGGTTAGGTACTAATTCGGAAAAAAATTACCCGACATTAATTCAGAATATATCTGACATGCTTTTCATAGAAAAACCGTTTAATTATTTGCGTATTCTGTTGCAGTGAGTGCAACACCGAACGAGCCAAGGCCATCAGTTGCTCCTTTGTAGCCACCACTGTCCGCCCAATTCGTTGGCTTTTTACATGATGCCATACTAGCTCATCAGGATTGAGTTCCGGTGAATACGGCGGTAACCATACTAACGTGAGCTTACCTTGGCTATTGCGGACAAATTCTTGCACTTTCTTGGCTCGATGAATTCGATGGCCATCAACAATCAAATAGACCGATCGCTTGGCGTTGTGCAACAAACGCCTTAGAAAGTCGATAAAAACGTCTGCGGTTACCCGTGATTCAGTTACCATGAAACGCAGGTGACCCTTCGGCGAAACGGCTGACAGCCTATTCACGCTAAAGCGCCGACCCGTTTTCGCTACAACTGGCGTATCACCCCGTACCCCCCAAGTGGTACCACGATGATAATCCGACCGGATCGTCGATTCGTCGCCAAAATAGACCCGCGCTCGGCGCCTTTTCGCTTCTCGTTGTACTTCAGGCCAAGTTTCTCTTAACCATACCTTAACCTGATCAGGGTTTTGCTCGTATGCCTTAAACCGAGGGCGCTGCGCACTCATCCCCAAACGAGACAGGATATTGCCCACCGAGCGCTCGCTGACCTCGATGCCAAATTTATCTTTCAGTAATATCTGAATCATCGAGCGTGTCCACAAGGCATCGTGAAAATCCAATTGCAACGGATTCGTTTTAACTAGTTCACGTAAGCGATCCGCATATTCATCGGGACACTTTCTTGGGCGGCCTGTGATCTTGCCGGTGGACAGCGCCTGTTCACCACCTTGCTCATATCTGGATAACCAATCGTCAATGCAAGAACGATGAAATCCGAGGGCTTTAATTACTTTTTCAGGGCTTTCACCCGATAATACTTGCGCAACCGCGTGCCTGCGGATGGCTTCTCGCGCGGAATGGGGCAGTGAGCGACCGTCTGTCTTTTTCATAGCATCACTATAACACATTTTATTAATTTGTGTCGGGTAATTTTTTGCCGAAGTAGTAACTGGGTAGACATTATTTCATATAAGTCCCTTGTTGAATATTTTTGAGACCGCTTCTAGCAACCTGGGTGCTAGCATGGCATGTGATTGATGTTATATGCCATCCATGGCGAAGCAACAAATAAAGAGCTATTTCGCTATCCTGCAATTTTCTCTAGCGATGGCCTCTTGTGTGGGCCGCTTCCGGAAATTTTAAAGGTTTAAGCGGAGCCCTCTTTTGGCGACATCTTCTGCTCTTGGCCCAAAACACCTCATGCAATCTAAGTCAATCGTGCCATAATCACTCCAGCGCGTAAGTAGGATGGATTCTTATTTCGGAACACACATGCCTCCTTGAGCACCGCTAGTATCTTCCTTTCGTTTTTGCATGTACATACTTAATGCTGTTTTGCAATTCTCTTCGTTGTTAAATTCGATATTGTCGAGTGTGGAGCTGACAGAAGGTGCTTCTGAATAACCACCATCCACTTTATGTTCAATGTAAGTATCACTCCAAATAATTAATATCCACTTACCTTCTTCGGCAACAGCTGCCAAGGGTGCACATAAGGTCGTTGCGAGAATACTGGCGGCCACTAGTTTCCTAATCATGCTTAAAACTCCTCCTAGGTTCTCTTGGTGTTTGTCAGGGATGAATCCTTGGTTCAGTTTAGAACAAGTTTCCTGAACGGAGCCTGAATGGGGTTTAGGTTACCACCGCCCGAAGTACCGGGGTAGGAGCTGGGGCGGGTGCAGAGGGGTTGTTGAGGCCCTTCGGGTAAGATTTTGCGGTACCGCAAAAAATAAATTGGATCATGAAAAAAGCCAGTGTGGGGCTAACACGCTGGCTTTGACAGTCTCGTTAGACCAAGCCGTTAGGACACCAATGGCGTTTTGAACAACGCCATCGACAACCACCACAGCTTAGGGCAGCCCACGTGCCCTGGCTTCCACACCGCCCAGTAGTACTGTTGCTGAGCGATACGGTCTGTTGGGCGGCCTGGTTTGCCCCCGGGCCAACACACCAACCGGTCTAGCAAGTAGATGGCCGCGGGTGGGGTTTTGGTGAATTTCTGGTGGTGCATCGGGTTACACAGCGACCGTAAGTTCAACAACATCGCCACCGAGCCACCGGTGCGCTGGCAGTGGATTAAGGCCCGGCGCACGAAAGCGTCGCCTAAACCGTGTGTGCCATAGGGCGGATTGGTAACAATGTGCTTGGCCAAAGGCCGGGGAGATTTCAGGAAGTCATGCCCGCTCGTGCCGTAGCCATGATCGACTAGGTCGGTCGAGACCACCGGGTAGCCCGCCGCTGCCAGTTCACGGGAAATGGCGCCATTGCCGCAGGCTGGCTCCCAAATATCGTCATCGAAAGACTCCACCGATAACAAAGCGCGGGTGGCTTCCGGCGGTGTTGGGTAGAACTCAAAGGGCGCCCGGCGGGCAGAAGTTCGAGGCTGGTGAATAATAGTGCTCATGATAAATAAGGGTTATGAAATATAGAGCACCCTGCACCGCGACCTGCCGCAAACAGAGCAGTCAAGCAGAAATCCCCGCAGGGGTTCAAATGTTTGACTTCGGAGTGCGGTAGTTAGGTTCAGGAGGTGCGATTTTCATGACCCTATTTATGGGCTTTACCGCATAGCGATATAGCTAATGTAGAATAATATGTCATAAATTGGAATATGACTTGTCCTTTGAAATTTCGACAGAAAGTCTTTGCCACCAAAGACAAATATAGCCTCGCATTCGAACCAACGAGTGAGCGTTTTGACATCCCTATACGGACACTGTTTCGCTGGCAAAATAAGCTGCAACCCTGTACAACCCGTAACCAACCAGCCACTAGGATTGATAGGGATGCGCTGGCAAAAGAGTTGCAAACAGCCCCGGATGATTATCAATGGGAAAGGGCAAAGCGTCTGGGCGTTGCACAAAGAACCGTTGGCTATGCGTTGAAGCGCTTGGCCATCAGCGGTAAAAAAACGCTGGCGCGTCCGAAAGCCGATGAGGCAGCACGAGCAGCTTCCCAAAAAAAGCGGCTGGCTTATGAGGCACGAGGCAAGGCCATTGTTTATTGAGATGAAAGAGGTTTCGCCCACGATAGGCCGCGTACCCAGGGTTATTCCTTGCGCGGCACACGTTGCCAGGGTGTTCGCGACTGGCAGGCCAAGGGACGCATCAATGCGATGGGTGCTGTTGTGGGGGTGGTGTTTTTAACCGTAGGTCTTTTCGAAGGGACAATCAACAGCGACGTCTTTTATGCTTGGCTTACACAAGCCTTAATTGCGGTGTTGCCGGCGAAAGCTGTGGTTGTCATGGATAATGCGAGCTTCCATAAACGCCCTGACATGATAGAGGCGATTGAGCAGTTGGGTTGTGAGCTTGAGTTTTTGCCGCCCTATAGCCCTGACCTCAATGCGATTGAGAAAAAATGGGCTCAAGCTAAGGCCATTCGAAGACGTGAACGGTGCGATGTCGATACGTTGTTTGCAGGTCACCTCGACAATGACAAATTATAATGCATTAGCTATATCAAGCGAATTACGCCAGCACGGGCAGCGCTGAGCGCTTCCTGTTTGCGCCCCGCAGGCAAGGCATGAATACCAAAACGGAGTTCTGCCACCGAAATGGCCGTCAAGCACACCCGTTGTGGCGTCAAGCTATCCGACCACGCCAAAACATGGCTGTTGGGTTCGCCCTCATGCATGAGTTCGGATACGACATTCGTATCCGGAATTATCATTCGCCGAAGGTCATAGGGTCGCCGATGGGTTCGCGCGCCGGCACCGGCAGGTCATCGCAACCACCTGCCGCCTGGAATAGCGCGTGTACTTCTCTCAGCACAGCGCCAGGCTTGCGCGGCTGCGTGGTCGGTTCGAACTCGGTCGTCAACGTGATTTTGACTGTTGGCGCATCATCCAGCCCTTCACGCCACGCTTCCGGCACTTCGTCATAAGGCACTCGTCGTGTCACTGTTGCCATGGCATCGCGCCTCATGTCGAGTAGGGTTACGCCTGAAGGTTACCGACTCGGTGATTTCTGTCAAAAGGAAATGGCCGATTTTCGGTAGCACGCTCGACTGGGTTCGAGATGAAGATTGCGTTGAGCGCGTCCCTCTACAAGTGGAGCGCCGTGGCCAATTTGGCGCCCCATGCGCTGGCGCCTTGCTCGGCATTGATGGCGACTGGTACTGGCCACGCTATTTGATCTGTACCAGACCTGGCGCCGACTTGTCGGCCTAGACCCTAACCGCGGCGCTTGGTTCACCTCCAGACACCAGCGGCTGCGCCTCCTAAACGACACCCATGCGGGATTTCTGCTCAACGGCCAGACCAAGGCGCTGTCGCTCAAGGCGTCCTATCGCAACGTCCTGACGCGCTGTCTAGCGGACAGCGTAAAAATCCTCGCAAACACAAAAGTTTTTTTGCGGCGAAAAACTCACCCATCAGCAATTCAGGCACCGCTCACCGCTAGAGCGACAGGGCAAGATAACGCCCGTACCCTCGCTCTTCCCGGACTTTTCCCACTACCTCGCCCGTCACATATTTAACGACAGCGCGCTATGATTGCCCTTGGGGCCTATCGCGGCCACCTTCACCCTTGAGTATCCAAACCAATCATGAGGTTTGACCGTAACGCACGCAGCGCCATAGGTTGCCATTGTCGCTGCGGCTGATCTTCCCTCTCACCGCGAGCATCGATCATGCAAGAACGATATGTAGACGTCACCAGTAAACACGGTGTGATCCCGAGCTTTCTGGTCTGTCCCGACCCGCATCCTGGCGGTACGGGGCAATGGCCGGCCATCATTCTTTATATGGACGCCCCGGGGATCCGTGAAGAATTGCGCAACATGGCCCGGCGCATCGCCAAACAAGGCTATGTCTGCATTTTGCCGGATCTGTATCACCGCTACGGTCACTTGCGCTTCGATACGCCACGCCGCAATGAAGCCATGGGCAATGTCATCAAAGCGGCTTACTTAAGCCTCACCGACGACAACATCTACGAGGACACGGCTGGGCTGATCGGCTTTTTAGACGCGCAATACGAAGTCACCCCTGGTCCTATAGGGACCATCGGCTTTTGCATGAGTGGGCGCTTCGTCACCGTTGCCGCGCTCGAATTTCCGGACCGCATCGCTGCCGCCGCCGCCCTTTACGGCACCCGCCTGGTGGTGGATGAGCCCGACTCACCACACCTGCGCCTGAGCGGCATCAAACCGGCGCTTTATTACGGTTTTGGTGATGTAGACGTCACTACGCCTCCTGATTACATCGCCACTTTCAAAGCGGCGTTGGACAGCGCCGGAGCCAACTATGAAATGGACGTTTTCACCGGTGTGGATCACGGCTATTGCTTCGTAGAACGGCCCGCTTACAACCCAGCGTGCGCCGAGCAGAGCTGGAGCAAGGTATTCGCCCTGTTCGACCGGACCTTGCGGCCCTAGCTGCTGCCTGAAACAGCGCCCCGTCCCGCCCTCACACAACAGCCAGGATTTATGCATAACCGTCACTGGCAGGCACTCGCCGCAAGCCACTTCGAGGTCGAAAAACAACCGGCAACGGGCGTCCGTGGCATGGTGGTGACCAACCATCCACTCGGGTCGGCCGCCGGCGCGCAAATGCTGGCAGGCGGCGGCAATGCCATCGATGCCGCCATCGCAGCGCTGTTTGCGCTGACGGTGGTGGAACCGATGATGGTCGGCATTTTCGGCGCCGGCATGTCCACCATCCGCCTGGCCAATGGCGAACACCACTTCATCAACAACTACGCCACCGCACCGGCCACCGCCACGCCCGATATGTACCGGCCCATAGCCGACACCTGGCCGGATTATCAGGTGGTAGAAGGGCGGGAGAACGAGGTAGGAGCGCTGGCCATAGGTGTTCCTGGCACCCTGAAAGGCTGGTGCGAAGCCTTGAACGCTTACGGCAGCTTGTCGCTGGATGACGTGTTGCAACCGGCCATCCGGTATGCCCGCCGGGGCTACCGCGCGACGCAGTATCTGCACGAACTCATCAGCAAAGAAGCGGCGGACATCGCTCTTTTCGAAGACACCGCCCGGCTTTACCTGCCAGGTGGCAGGCCTTTGGCGCCAGGCGCCAGGGTAGTGCAAAGCGACTATGCGAGTACATTGGAAACACTGGCGCAGGAGGGGCCGGAACTGCTCTACGGCGGCGCCCTGGGACAAGCCGCCGCCGATCACATACAAGCCACAGGCGGCCTGATCACCACCAGCGACTTAGCTGCTTTTAGCACCGTGCACACACAGCCGGTGCGGGGCACTTACAGAGGCCATGACATCATCGGTCCTGCACCCCCCTCCGCCGGTGGCGTACACATCGTGCAGATGTTGAATGTCATTGAAGCATTCGACGTACGGGGGATGGGCTTTGGCACCACGCAGGGCATTCATCTGTTAGCCGAGACCCTCAAGATCGGCTTTGAGGACCGGCGCATTCACACCGGCGATCCCGCCTTCGTCGAGGTCCCCGTGGCGATGCTTACCAGCAAGGAGTACGCTGAGGAAAAGCGCCATCTCATCGACATGCAAAGCGCGCGGGAGGTCGATACCGGCTACTCCAATACGGCCCGCTCCAATACGGCCCGCTCCAATATGGCCCCCTCCAATGCGGCCCCCTCCAATATGGCCCACGGCGCCGAGACACCCCACACCACTACCCTCACCACGGCGGATGCCGATGGCAACATCGTCGCCGCCACCCACACCTTGCATAGCGCGTTCGGTTCGAAAGTGATGGTGCCCGGCACCGGCATGTTGCTCAACAACACCATGAATATCTTCGATCCGCATCCCGGGCTGGCGAACTCGGTAGCCCCCGGGAAACGCATGACCAGCAGCATGTCGCCGGTCATCGTGGAGCGCGACGGCAAACCCGTTTTCGCCCTGGGCTCGGTTGGCGGCACACGGATCTTCCCATCCGTATTCCAGGCCATCGTCAACATCATCGACCACGGCATGAGCCCGCAAGAAGCGGTGGAAGCGCCGCGCCTATGGACCCTCGGCGAGGAAGTAGAGCTGGAAGCGGGCATGCATGATGACGTCCTCGCGGCTCTCAAAAGCCGCGGTCACCGGCTGGCGCCGCTCAATATCATCGGCGGCGGCATGGGCATGATTCATTTCGGCGGGCAATGCATGACCGGCGCTTCGTGCTGGCGGGCCGATGGCACCCCTATAGGCATCGGTGGCGGCATGGCCAGACCCGGCATACGGTTCGCGGTGTGATCGAATAACCGCACATGTCGGACTTTTATTTCGCCGTATTGCTGTCGCTGACGGCGGCTTTCATTTTCGCCATCGGCGCGCAAGTCAGCAGACTGGGACTCAAGACCGTAGACGCGCAATCGGGCGCCATGATTTCCATTGCCGCGGCCACGGCTCTTTATTGGGCCGCCGCGCCATGGCAGTTGGACATGGACACCCTCATCCATCACTACCTGCCCTCATCGGCCATCTGGTTATTTGCGCTCGTGGGCCTGTTCCGGCCCGCTCTTTCCTCCACCTTCGCCATGGCCGGCACCGCTATCCTAGGACCCACCATCAGCACCACCCTATCCGCGACAGCGCCATTGTTCGGTCTGTTGTTCGGCGTGATGTTGTTGGGCGAGGCGTTTACCTTGCCAGTCACCCTAGGCACCGTGACCATCGTCGCGGGGGTGATGTTGCTGGCCAAGCGGGGCGGTCACGATATCACCGGACACTGGCCGCTGTGGGCGCTGGTGTTGCCCGTGTTGGCGGCGGTCATACGGGTCTGCGCTCACTTGGTCACCAAAGTAGGCATGGAAGAGATCGCAAGCCCGTATTTCGCCGGGCTGGTCGCCTACAACGTATCGCTGTTGGTGGCCGCGGCCAATCTGGCGCGGCGGCGGGTAAACCCCATCACCCTGCTCGCCGCCAATAGTGCCAGTTGGTGGTTCGCCCTTACCGGCATCCTATTCGGCATCGCTATCTTCACCGTCAACACCGCCCTGCAATACGGCCCGCTCTCAGTGGTAGCCCCCTTGGTATCCCTAGAAGCCATATTCGTACTATTCCTCGGCGTCACCGTATTCCGCGAACGCAAAATCGACACCCGTGTAACCCTGGCCGTACTGCTGGTAGTAGTCGGCGCGGTGGCGATCAGCGCCCGCGACTAAGGTTTTGGGAACGGACCGTCCGTCCCCTCACTGTCGCCCAAGCCGAGCGCGACCAGGTGCCTCGGGAGCCGGTCTAGGCCCGCGAGCACAACGCGACGCTGGCCGGCAAGCTGAGCGCTATCAAGGCACAACTAGCCGAACTGAAAAGCGAGAGAAGGAAGAAATAAGGACAGGGAAGACGTGGCCGCGCAACCGGCGCGGCTATGTCGTTGTCGTTAGATCAGGCGATGCCCATGAGCAGCAGGTTTATGGCCTTACTGGTCAAAGTGTGGATCTGCGCTATGTCATTGAGTAGCTTTTGCCCGGCCAGGCCGAGGGCAAAAGCTACAAGTTCAGGGCCGGCCAGCTTCTGACCGGCTTCTTCCTGGTTGCTGTGGCGGTGCCGGAGTCGGTCCGGGAAGCCTTCCGGAATGCCCTTTGTTTTGAACCGTTCGCAAGCGAACGGCCCAAAACAGAGGAGGTTCATTTTCAACGCTCGGGGTCGCGCTGTTGCTCGGCCTTCACCTGGCGTTCTTCCCGAATCTGCACGCTTGGCACGTCGCCGCGCTCGATGCGCTCGGCGACAGTCTCACGCACGCGGGCCATGACGATGGCGCACTGCTGTTCGCTCAAGCCGTCCGCCTCGGCCTTGGCCTCACGGGCGCGGATATAGCCGTAGGCCGGGACAAGCTCGGGATGCTGCTGCTCGGCCTTTTCGGGCGGCTCCTGGCGGAATACCTCGGCCGCTACAGCGGCCTTGGCCTCGCGCTGTAGGTCGGCGACTTTGCGAACTTCCGCGGCGCTGGCCGGGTGCTCGGGCTTGGCCAGCATGTCGGCGAGTTCATCGAAGCCTTTGGCGTAGTCCCGGCGCTCCTGCAACGTCATCGGCCGGGCGCGCTCGGCCTCCACTACGGCGCGGGCCTGCGGCTCGCGCGCCCACTGCCCGCCTTGAAGCTCATTGGAATAGCTCGCCTCGGCACCGCGCCGGTAGCTCGTCACGCGGTCGGCCAGCTTCTAGCCCTCAATGCGGTCGAGGGTCTGCAACATGCCATCGTAGGCCGCCTGGTGGGCCTCGCGCATCGTCATGCGCCCTGCCCCTCGGTCGGCCTTCTGGTTCTCGTACCGCTGCATGATGCCCTGCTCGCTTAAGCGCGAAGTGACAGCCAGCGCGCGGGCGTCGATCGGGTAGCCCGCTTCCCGAAGGCTCTCCATGGTTTCGGCAACCTTGTTGCCGTCGCGCATGGTGCCCTCGATCACGATGTTGACGCGCTGCGCCTTGGCCTCGGCGATGGCTTTTTCAACCCAACGGCCGGTTTCGCGGTCGGTATAGAAGGCGGCCGTCTTGTCATCCGCCTCCATCAGCCGCGCATACTTGGGATGGTAGTCGCGCAGGTCATCGCCAATGATCTGAACGGCCCACCTCGCGGGCGTAGCTCGTTCATGGCCTCATCGACGGCTGCGCTTTTGCCAGCGCCGGGCTGGCCGCCGAAGATGACGGCCACCGGCTGACTGGATGGTTTCGTGCCCGCGAAAAGATCGGGCTTGATGTCTCGCTCGAATATGGCTTGGTGTTCCGCCTCACTGAGCCTGTGTTGGTCTGGATTCCGGGCCATGCACTACATACACGGCCACCGCTTAACGTTCTGCCCGCTCGGCACGCCAGGAACGCACGCGCGCCCCGTATTCGGCCCGCACGCGGGCAACCGTGGCTTGGTCTTTGACGCGAAGCCCGGCCCGTTCGCGGAACAGCCGCAAACGCTCGGCGCGCAGGTTGGCCAGGCGCTCGGCGTTCGGGTGTTCCTTGCTGGCTTCCTCGGCGATCTGGCCGGTGAGGATAGCGCGCAGGTCGGTGATGACCTCGCGGGCGCACTCGAAGGCTACCGCCTCGTTCTGTGTCCATTTCTGCATGCATGATGTTTCCTCCTGCGCTCAAGCGCGCATCAGGGCCGATGCAAGCATCAGCGCGGCCCAACCGCCAAGCACCACAAAAAGCACGTTGCGGCCGAACCAGTTGAAAACCGTCAGTTCGCCCTTGCCGTCCGGGCAAGGAACCTTGGCGAAAAACACACGCCGCGCGAGTCGGCGAGTAAGCGAATCCATAGTTAAACCCTTTTCGTTAAAGCGTTGTCCAGCGTCGAGCCGCTATGATCTGGGCACAACGATTAAAACGGGTATTCAATATCGATATTGAAACCTGTGAGCACTGGGGTGGCCAAATCAAGGTGATCGCCAGTATTGAAGTTCCGGTAGGGATCAAGAAAGAGTCTTGAGCATCTAAAGAACAAAGCCAGTACCAATGAACCCGGAGCGTTACCTGAGAGTCGGGCACCACCACAACTGGAACTTAGCCCATCCTGATTCTGATACGTTGCTATCGAGTGGTGGGGGTTCGCTCGCGCCTAGCGCAACTATCGGGATATTTCTGATTCAGTTCGGGCGAAACAGGCCGAAGGTATCCAAAACCTCTGCTCAATAACCCAGCGAATCACTCAAAACCGAGCTGTGAGCCGACCCGCTCAGCGTTTGATTAGATGCAATTGGGCGTTTATTTTTCCTATATCCATGTCACAAATGAAGGGGCCGGGAAATCGTCTGGTAACGGTTTTGTCCTATATCGACCGTGGTAGTCGCAAGGCGATCTATCCCTTAAGACCTCAGGTTAGGGAAAACGCTCATCCAAGAGCGCAATTCGTAACCAATGCGAATGGGGTCAACTAAAAAACCGCCGGTTTCCTCTACAGACCGGCGGTTTTTTCTTGCCTGGGATTTCTGATCCAACTGTTGGTCTTTTTCTCGTAGATGTGCCGATCGCGTTATGAGAACGGAATCGAGATGCCTTCTTTATCGAAGACGAGCTTCACTTTCTCCGTCGTGTCGAAATAGACCCCCCAATAATCACCCGAATCGACCCACGCGCGGACGGCGAAGTTGACCGAGCTATCCGCGAGTTCGGACACCACGATGAGCGGTTCGGGATCCGAGTGAATGCGATCATCCTCGCTCATGATGCGGGCCAATGTTGCTTTGGCTTTGCCGATATCGTCTTCGTATCCGATGCCGAAAACGAAATCCACCCGACGGGTTTTCTCTGCGGAATAGTTGGTGATGATGCCGTTCGAGATCACGCCGTTCGGGACGATGAGGCGTTTGTTGTCTCCGGTTTTGATCACCGTGTTGAAGATTTGGATTTCAGCGACCGAGCCCGCGACGCCTTGCGCTTCGATAAAGTCGCCAATTTTGTACGGACGGAACAGGAGCACCAGCACGCCGCCCGCGAAGTTGGCAAGGCTGCCCTGCAACGCCAAGCCGATGGCGAGGCCCGCAGCACCCAAAACCGCGATGAACGACGTGGTCTCTATTCCGATCATCGAGGCGACGCTGATGAGAAGCAGCGCCTTCAGTCCGGTAGACGCCAGGTTGCTCAAGAATCTTGCGAGCGTCGGATCGGTATCACTGGCTTCCAATCCGCGCCCGGCGATGGCGACGACACGGTTGATGATCCACAAACCCACGACCAGAACGATGATGGCCAGCAGAAGCTGCGGGCCGTAGATCATGATCAAGGTAATTGCCTGGTTGCCGTAGCTCTGCACGGCTGCAACGGAATCTTCCATTGTGTTCTCCCGGAATTGTTCTTGTTGGCACCTTCGCGGTCGGTGTTGGAGCGCGATGATAACCTGGATCAAGGGTCAAAAGAATTTGCGCAAGCTAACATCTGCCGAAATTTTCCGGCGGCAAAGACACCTGATGAAGAGGGTCTTGGTGCTGTGCGTTTGCCTGCTGACGGCGTGCGAGACGGCCTACTACGGGATCAACGAGCAATTCGGGCGTTTGAAGAACGACATACTCGCCGATCGCGTCGAAGATGCGATCGACGCGCAGGAAGATGCAAAAGAAGAGTTCAAATCGGCATTCGAGCAATTCGAAGCGTTCATCGGTGTGCCCAATACCGAGTTCAAGTCTGCATACCTCAAGCTCTCCGATGCCTTCGACGGCGCCGAGTCGAGAGCCGAGGGTGTTGCCGACCGCATCGACGCCGTGGAGGACGTGTCGGAAGATCTTTATCCAGGAGCGGGCTTGCGAGTAGAAGAGACCCAGCAGCTATTTCTTCGATAATGGTATCCTCCGCCGGATTGACTTCAGATTAGCCCTAGCCCCCTACGCGGAGGATGCATGATTTACCGCACCCGTGAGGGCGATATGCTCGACGCCATCTGCTGGCGTCATTATCGATGTCAATCCGGTGGTACCGTCGAAGCGGTCCTTGAGGCCAATCCAGGGCTCTCCGACGGTGGTGTGATTGTGCCCGCTGGTGTGCGCATTTCGTTGCCCATGCTTGCCGAGCCTCAAGCCGCCCGGACCGTGAGGTTGTGGGACTGATGACGCCGGCATTTAAGCTCACGGCCGATGAGCAAGACATCGCCGCGCGCGTCCGCGACCGTTTTTATCCTTGACCATCACCAATGAGGCCACAGCCAACAAACTGACACCCTCTCGCTGCGCCTAGATGACCGCGACGGAGTCATAGAGCTACCACGCCGAGGTGCCACCCTGTCCGTTGCCCTCGGCTACCGTAAGCGTGGATTGGTTGCCATGGGCGTGTATAAGGTATCCAAAACCTCTGCTCAATAATCTAGGGCCTGTTAACACTAATTATGATAGACTTCGCGTATGAAAATCACCGCATCACAATTTAAAATTATCCAAAAACTCCTTCCTGTTCAAAGAGGTAACGTCAAAATACCCAATTTATTGGTGTTGAATGCCATTTTGTATGTCGCTGAGCACGGTTGCAAGTGGCGAGGTTTGCCGAAAAAGTTTGGTCATTGGCACAGCATTTATACTCGGGCCAATCGCTGGGCGAAAAATGGTGTACTCGATAGTGTATTTGCTGCACTACAGGAAAACGATGTCATCAACATACAGGTGGAGCAAGTATCTTTGGACAGTACAGCGGTCAAAGTTCACCCGGATGGGACTGGCGCGTTAAAAAAACGGTCCACAGTCGATGGGTAAGTCCCGAGCCGGGTGGACAACGAAGATTCATAGGGTTGCAGCAAATGCCACAACAGCAGTGACCTTTTCCCTATCCCCGGGCCACGTCGGGGATGCGCCAGCAGGCCGGGAATTATTGAAATCCTTTGAAAACAATGGCTGGGACGGGACTCAAGTCATCATGGACAAGGCCTACGAAGGCGATGAGACCCGGCAGTTGATAGTCGATTTGGGGATGGAGCCCGTTGTGCCAGCGAAAAGCAATCGGCTGAGGCCTTGGAAATACGACAAGGAGCTGTATAAAAAGCGAAATGAAGTAGAGAGATTGTTTCGGCGGCTGAAAGGATTTCGTCGAATCTTTACACGCTTCGACAAACTGGATGTTGTCTTTATGTTTTTTATCCACTTCGCCCTTATCGTGCAGGCGTTGAATAGTGTTACTAATTCGGAAAAAAATTACCCGACATTAATTCAGAATATATCTGACATGCTTTTCATAGAAAAACCGTTTAATTATTTGCGTATTCTGTTGCAGTGAGTGCAACACCGAACGAGCCAAGGCCATCAGTTGCTCCTTTGTAGCCACCACTGTCCGCCCAATCCGTTGGCTTTTTACATGATGCCATACTAGCTCATCAGGATTGAGTTCCGGTGAATACGGCGGTAACAATACTAACGTGAGCTTACCTTGGCTATTGCGGACAAATTCTTGCACTTTCTTGGCTCGATGAATGGGATGGCCATCAACAATCAAATAGACCGATCGCTTGGCGTTGTGCAACAAACGCCTTAGAAAGTCGATAAAAACGTCTGCGGTTACCCGTGATTCAGTTACCATGAAACGCAGGTGACCTTTCGGCGAAACGGCTGACAGCCTATTCACGCTAAAGCGCCGACCCGTTTTCGCTACAACTGGCGTATCACCCCGTACCCCCCAAGTGGTACCACGATGATAATCCGACCGGATCGTCGATTCGTCGCCAAAATAGACCCGCGCTCGGCGCCTTTTCGCTTCTCGTTGTACTTCAGGCCAAGTTTCTTTTAACCATACCTTAACCTGATCAGGGTTTTGCTCGTATGCCTTAAACCGAGGGCGCTGCGCACTCATCCCCAAACGAGACAGGATATTGCCCACCGAGCGCTCGCTGACCTCGATGCCAAATTTATCTTTCAGTAATATCTGAATCATCGAGCGTGTCCACAAGGCATCGTGAAAATCCAATTGCAACGGATTCGTTTTAACTAGTTCACGTAAGCGATCCGCATATTCATCGGGAAACTTTCTTGGGCGACCCGTGATCTTGCCGGTGGACAGCGCCTGTTCACCACCTTGCTCATATCTGGATAACCAATCGTCAATGCAAGAACGATGAAATCCGAGGGCTTTAATTACTTTTTCAGGGCTTTCACCCGATAATACTTGCGCAACCGCGTGCCTGCGGATGGCTTCTCGCGCGGAATGGGGCAGTGAGCGACCGTCTGTCTTTTTCATAGCATCACTATAACACATTTTATTAATTTGTGTCGGGTAATTTTTTGCCGAAGTAGTAACACGCCCTAGCGAATCACTCAAAACTGATCTGTGAGCCGACCCGCTCAGCGTTTGATTAGATGCAAGTGGGCGTTTATTCCTCCTATACCCCCCGCCCCTGCACGACCACTGTCCGATGAGATTCTCTGCTGTGTCGATATGATTACGCCTAATCAGACGAAAGCAGAAACTCTGACTGGTGTGGCAGTACACGACATAGAGTCAGCCGCCAAAGCCGCTGCTATTTTGCACGAAAAAGGCATTGAGGCTGTGGTGATCACCATGGGCAGCCAGGGGGCGTTCGTCTCCGAATCCAGCACCCAGACCAGCGAGCTGGTGGCGGGATTCAAGGCGGAACCTGTTAATACAACAGTGGCTGGTGATACGTTTAATGGTGATCTGCTGGTGGCGCTAGCTGAAGGTCAGACCCTGATTGAAGCGGCAAAATTTGCCAACGCCTGCGGTGCGCTCTCAGTGTTGCATCCCGGCGCCCAGACTTCTATTCCTATTCGGGGTGAAGTGACCGAGTTTATGGAAGGGCAGTACGCCTTCGGAATCTGATCGCTCCAATAAAAATGCCCCGTTGAAACGGGGCATTTTTGTAACCGGGTTGACTCTTCGTGGATTCCGGGAAGCTGATGCCTATTCAGCTTTTCCTAGTGCGAATGAGTGCTGAACTGCCGTAAAACGGCGGTATGCTGAAGATCCATGATCTCCTCGACGACGCCAAGTGCTTCGAACAGATACGACAAGTTCGCTGGTCCGAAGGCGTTAAATTCCCTCGTTGTGGAAAGCAGGACATAACCCGCCAAGGCAAAGACGAGTCCCAATCTGACAAGCGATGTTGCTGGTGTAAAAACTGCCAGCGTCGTTTTGATGACCTGACACTGTCTGTGTTTCAGGGCATCACCAGCCTCTGAAGGTGTGGATCTGTTACCTACATATGATGTCACTGAATATATCGAACCGGCAGATTGCCATGGAACTCGACCTTAACGAAAGTGACGTATAAAAATGACACAACAGCTCAGGCAGGCTGTTTGTGACTGCCATGGAATAGGGGAATACGCTAGAGATGAAGAGGGAGATGGCTTGCATGAAGTCCATGTGAACACAATGGAAGGGTTTTGGTCTCTGGTACGCTCGTGACTACGCCTCCATTGCGGAATATTGCAGGAAAATCTGCCGCTGTATCTCTGGTTTTGACTATTAAAAGTCTCATATTGATACCTATCAGTCTCTTTTTGATACTTTTTATCGGGACTGCTTGATAGGTATTAATATGATACCTATAGTACTCATATTGGTACTTTATGATGGGTGAAGTGAATGAGCATTGCATCGGCGTTATTCACCAAAACACAACAGCAAATTCTTGCTTTGCTTTATGGTCAGGCAGATAGTTCTTTTTATCTGAATGAGATCGTACGTCTCACCGATGTGGGCAAGGGAGCCATTGCCCGTGATCTGAAAAAAATGACAGAGGCTGGTCTGTTACGTACCCATCGGCAAGGTAACCAGACCCACTATCAGGCCAATCCGGACAATCCCATTTATGAAGAGTTGAGAACTATCACCCGCAAAACCTTCGGTGTTGTTGAGGTTGTCCACCAAGCATTAATCTCCCTCCACCCTCACATACACTTTGCCTTCATATACGGCTCCATCGCCAAGGGGACAGATCATGCGGCCAGTGACGTTGATGTTTTTATCGTAGGCGACGATCTGAGTTACAGCGAGGTGATGGAAGCGCTGGAGCCAGCAGAAAATCAGATAAACCGTGCAATTAATCCGACCATCTTCACTCAGAGCGAGTTCACCCAGAGAGAATCAGCACAAAATCATTTTATTATCCAAGTGATGGCGGGGCCTAAACTTTGGCTCAAACAACCACCGTCGGAATCCATTCGGGAGTAAGCCGGTTTTATGAAAGAACTCGATAATCTCGTCAAGATAAACAAGCTAAGAAAAGAACTAGCTAACGCGACAGAGTTTGCAGGTATGCTGCGGGCTGCAGAGGCAAAACTAAACGACGCCTGTATTCAGGGGCTCTCCCTCGACAGCCAATTTTCCCTGGCTTACGGTGCGGCTCACGCTCTTTCACTTGCAGCTCTGCGCTGGCACGGCTATCGCTCGGACAATCGGTATATGGTCTTTCAGTGTCTGGTGCATACCCTCGGATTGAGCAGCGCGAAGTGGCGAGTGCTGGATAAATGCCATAATCAGCGGAACTTGACCGAGTACGAAGGGCATCTGGAGGTTAACCCTCAATTGCTCAAGGAGCTGATTGTTATCACGCAGGAGCTTGTAGATCTGGTCAAAAATCTCCCGCCGCTGCAAGAGGGGTAATTTGTAATGCTCTAATGGAACAGAAGCCTACCGAATGGAGGATTCACTCTTCCGGTAGGTGCTCCTAATAACTACTTAAAATCAAGAGCACCTCAGGTTATGAGTGCGAACTCAAGTTTCACTAAGGGATGTTATACGTCACAGCAACCGGATGAATCCAGTCGTTACGACGTATAAGAACTGTTAGATGACTACGTGAGGCAATAGACTATGTTTTGGGATTCAGTGATTGAGGGATTAAAAGTTCTCACTTATTGAGAGGTCTACGTTGCTGGCCTGGAGTACCTATTGATCTTTTTCGCTCCTATGATTCTCGTCGGCATGATGATGGAAAAAGGGGAAGGCGCAGCGAGCGGCTACGTTGGATGCTTAAGTATGATTTTAATGCCAGTTTTGCAGGTGGCAGCGATGGTTGTAATGCTCCTTACCATTGCCCCAATCATATTTGGTTTCAACGAAGACGCAGCGTGGAGTTTTCCTTGGCAACTTATCACTATGGCACCCGGTGCATTCTTCAAACTTGCCGGTGTACTAATTGTTGCCGCTATCGTTTTAGCGTTTGTACCTCTCTTGGGTCAGCTTCAGTCGTTACACACCTTAGTGCTGGGTGGCATCGCACTAACCTTCCTTTTGGGCATTCTTGAAAGCGCAAATCCAGGTGTCGTCAATGGTAGAGTCGATTTTATTCCGGGATTTTGGTTTTCAGTGGGTTTAATTGTGATTGGTGGTTTAATGTCCTGGGTGGGCATGATGGTAGCGGCTCTGGTTGTACTAATTCGGAAAAAAATTACCCGACATCAATTCAGAATATATCTGACATGCTTTTCATAGAAAAACCGTTTAATTATTTGCATATTGTGTTGCAGTGAGTGCAACACCGAACGAGCCAAGGCCACCCGTTGCTCCTTTGTAGCCACCACTGTCCGCCCAATTCGTTGGCTTTTTACGTGATGCCATACCCGTTCATCAGGATTGAGTTCCGGTGAATACGGCGGTAACCATACTAACGTGAGCCTACCTTGGCTAGTGCGGACAAATTCTTGCACTTTCTTGGCTCGATGAATGGGATGGCCATCAACAACCCAATAGATCGATCCGCTTGGCGTTGTGCAGCAAACGCCTTGGAAAGTCGATAAAAACGTCTGCAGTTACCCGCGATTCGGTTACCATGAAACGCAGGTGACCCTTCGGCGAAACGGCTGACAGCCTATTCACGCTAAAGCGCCGACCCGTTTTCGCTACAACCGGCGTATCACCCCGTACCCCCCAAGTGGTACCACGATGATAATCCGACCGGATCGTCGATTCGTCGCCAAAATAGACCTGCGCTCGCCGCCTTTTCGCTTCTTGTTGTACTTCAGGCCAAGTTTCTCTTAACCATACCTTAACCTGATCAGGGTCTTGCTCGTATGCCTTAAATCGAGGGCGCTGCGCACTCATCCCCCAACGAGACAGGCTATTGCCCACCGAGCGCTCGCTGACTTCGATGCCAAATTTGTCTTTCAGTCATATCTGAATCATCGAGCGCGTCCACAGGGCATCGTGAAAATCCAATTGCAACGGATTCGTTTTAACCCGTTCACGTAAGCGATCCGCATATTCATCGGGAAATTTCTTGGGCGACCCGTGATCTTGCCGGTGGACAGCGCCTGTCCACCACCTTGCTCATACCTGGATAAGCAATCGTCAATGCAAGAACGATGGAATCCGAGGGCTTGAATTACTTTTTCAGGGCTTTCACCCGATAACACTTCGCAACCGCGTGCCTGCGGATGGCTTCTCGCGCGGAATGGGGCAGTGAGCGACCGTCTGTCTTTTTCATAGCATCACTATAACATATTTTATCAATTTGTGTCGGGTAATCTTTTGCCGAAGTAGTAACTGCAATAGATATGGCTGAGGAGGGGCTTGGGCAGCTAATTATGTTCCCAATAGGTGCAATTTTTGGGTTTATCCCAGTGTTTATGTATGGGGCATGGCTTGGGGCGCAGGTTCGTGGAGGCTTTTAAAAATAGTCATCGTTTCGTGAGTGCGAGGAAGTACCGCGCGCACAACCGCAGTGTATAGGTCATAAATGAGGATTCGAGCACGGCGCTGACGCCGCAATCGCGGAAAAAGTGCATTTTCAGCAGGTGCCCTAAAGTCTGACGCGGCTGATCAGCTCAATCTCCAGCTTCAGTTAGAAGAAGAGAAAACTGGCGCGCAAGTCAGCAGACTGGGACTCAAGACCGTAGACGCGCAATCGGGCGCCATGATTTCCATTGCCGCGGCCACGGCTCTTTATTGGGCCGCCGCGCCATGGCAGTTGGACATGGACACCCTCATCCATCACTACCTGCCCTCATCGGCCATCTGGCTATTTGCGCTCGTGGGCCTGTTCCGGCCCGCTCTTTCCTCCACCTTCGCCATGGCTGGCACCGCTATCCTAGGGCCCACCATCAGCACTACCCTATCCGCGACAGCACCATTGTTCGGTTTGTTATTCGGCGTGATGTTGTTGGGCGAGGCGTTTACCTTGCCAGTCACCCTAGGCACCGTGACCATCGTCGCGGGGGTGATGTTGCTGGCCAAGCGGGGCGGTCACGATATCACCGGACACTGGCCGCTGTGGGCGCTGGTGTTGCCCGTGTTGGCGGCGGTCATACGGGTCTGCGCTCACTTGGTCACCAAGGTGGGCATGGAAGAGATCGCAAGCCCGTATTTCGCCGGGCTGGTCGCCTACAACGTATCGCTGTTGGTGGCCGCGGCCAATCTGGCGCGGCGGCGGGTAAACCCCATCACCCTGCTCGCCGCCAATAGTGCCAGTTGGTGGTTCGCCCTTACCGGCATCTTATTCGGCATCGCTATCTTCACCGTCAACACCGCCTTGCAATACGGCCCGCTGTCAGTGGTAGCCCCCTTGGTATCCCTAGAGGCCATATTCGTACTATTCCTCGGCGTCACCGTATTCCGCGAACGCAAAATCGACGCCCGTGTAACCCTGGCCGTACTGCTGGTAGTAGTCGGCGCGGTGGCGATCAGCGCCCGCGACTAAGGTTTTGGGAACGGACCGTCCGTCCCCTCACTGTCGCCCAAGCCGAGCGCGACCAGGTGCCTCGGGAGCCGGTCTAGGCCCGCGAGCACAACGCGACGCTGGCCGGCAAGCTGAGCGCTATCAAGGCACAACTAGCCGAACTGAAAAGCGAGAGAAGGAAGAAATAAGGACAGGGAAGACGTGGCCGCGCAACCGGCGCGGCTATGTCGTTGTCGTTAGATCAGGCGATGCCCATGAGCAGCAGGTTTATGGCCTTACTGGTCAAAGTGTGGATCTGCGCTATGTCATTGAGTAGCTTTTGCCCGGCCAGGCCGAGGGCAAAAGCTACAAGTTCAGGGCCGGCCAGCTTCTGACCGGCTTCTTCCTGGTTGCTGTGGCGGTGCCGGAGTCGGTCCGGGAAGCCTTCCGGAATGCCCTTTGTTTTGAACCGTTCGCAAGCGAACGGCCCAAAACAGAGGAGGTTCATTTTCAACGCTCGGGGTCGCGCTGTTGCTCGGCCTTCACCTGGCGTTCTTCCCGAATCTGCACGCTTGGCACGTCGCCGCGCTCGATGCGCTCGGCGACAGTCTCACGCACGCGGGCCATGACGATGGCGCACTGCTGTTCGCTCAAGCCGTCCGCCTCGGCCTTGGCCTCACGGGCGCGGATATAGCCGTAGGCCGGGACAAGCTCGGGATGCTGCTGCTCGGCCTTTTCGGGCGGCTCCTGGCGGAATACCTCGGCCGCTACAGCGGCCTTGGCCTCGCGCTGTAGGTCGGCGACTTTGCGAACTTCCGCGGCGCTGGCCGGGTGCTCGGGCTTGGCCAGCATGTCGGCGAGTTCATCGAAGCCTTTGGCGTAGTCCCGGCGCTCCTGCAACGTCATCGGCCGGGCGCGCTCGGCCTCCACTACGGCGCGGGCCTGCGGCTCGCGCGCCCACTGCCCGCCTTGAAGCTCATTGGAATAGCTCGCCTCGGCACCGCGCCGGTAGCTCGTCACGCGGTCGGCCAGCTTCTAGCCCTCAATGCGGTCGAGGGTCTGCAACATGCCATCGTAGGCCGCCTGGTGGGCCTCGCGCATCGTCATGCGCCCTGCCCCTCGGTCGGCCTTCTGGTTCTCGTACCGCTGCATGATGCCCTGCTCGCTTAAGCGCGAAGTGACAGCCAGCGCGCGGGCGTCGATCGGGTAGCCCGCTTCCCGAAGGCTCTCCATGGTTTCGGCAACCTTGTTGCCGTCGCGCATGGTGCCCTCGATCACGATGTTGACGCGCTGCGCCTTGGCCTCGGCGATGGCTTTTTCAACCCAACGGCCGGTTTCGCGGTCGGTATAGAAGGCGGCCGTCTTGTCATCCGCCTCCATCAGCCGCGCATACTTGGGATGGTAGTCGCGCAGGTCATCGCCAATGATCTGAACGGCCCACCTCGCGGGCGTAGCTCGTTCATGGCCTCATCGACGGCTGCGCTTTTGCCAGCGCCGGGCTGGCCGCCGAAGATGACGGCCACCGGCTGACTGGATGGTTTCGTGCCCGCGAAAAGATCGGGCTTGATGTCTCGCTCGAATATGGCTTGGTGTTCCGCCTCACTGAGCCTGTGTTGGTCTGGATTCCGGGCCATGCACTACATACACGGCCACCGCTTAACGTTCTGCCCGCTCGGCACGCCAGGAACGCACGCGCGCCCCGTATTCGGCCCGCACGCGGGCAACCGTGGCTTGGTCTTTGACGCGAAGCCCGGCCCGTTCGCGGAACAGCCGCAAACGCTCGGCGCGCAGGTTGGCCAGGCGCTCGGCGTTCGGGTGTTCCTTGCTGGCTTCCTCGGCGATCTGGCCGGTGAGGATAGCGCGCAGGTCGGTGATGACCTCGCGGGCGCACTCGAAGGCTACCGCCTCGTTCTGTGTCCATTTCTGCATGCATGATGTTTCCTCCTGCGCTCAAGCGCGCATCAGGGCCGATGCAAGCATCAGCGCGGCCCAACCGCCAAGCACCACAAAAAGCACGTTGCGGCCGAACCAGTTGAAAACCGTCAGTTCGCCCTTGCCGTCCGGGCAAGGAACCTTGGCGAAAAACACACGCCGCGCGAGTCGGCGAGTAAGCGAATCCATAGTTAAACCCTTTTCGTTAAAGCGTTGTCCAGCGTCGAGCCGCTATGATCTGGGCACAACGATTAAAACGGGTATTCAATATCGATATTGAAACCTGTGAGCACTGGGGTGGCCAAATCAAGGTGATCGCCAGTATTGAAGTTCCGGTAGGGATCAAGAAAGAGTCTTGAGCATCTAAAGAACAAAGCCAGTACCAATGAACCCGGAGCGTTACCTGAGAGTCGGGCACCACCACAACTGGAACTTAGCCCATCCTGATTCTGATACGTTGCTATCGAGTGGTGGGGGTTCGCTCGCGCCTAGCGCAACTATCGGGATATTTCTGATTCAGTTCGGGCGAAACAGGCCGAAGGTATCCAAAACCTCTGCTCAATAACCCAGCGAATCACTCAAAACCGAGCTGTGAGCCGACCCGCTCAGCGTTTGATTAGATGCAATTGGGCGTTTATTTTTCCTATATCCATGTCACAAATGAAGGGGCCGGGAAATCGTCTGGTAACGGTTTTGTCCTATATCGACCGTGGTAGTCGCAAGGCGATCTATCCCTTAAGACCTCAGGTTAGGGAAAACGCTCATCCAAGAGCGCAATTCGTAACCAATGCGAATGGGGTCAACTAAAAAACCGCCGGTTTCCTCTACAGACCGGCGGTTTTTTCTTGCCTGGGATTTCTGATCCAACTGTTGGTCTTTTTCTCGTAGATGTGCCGATCGCGTTATGAGAACGGAATCGAGATGCCTTCTTTATCGAAGACGAGCTTCACTTTCTCCGTCGTGTCGAAATAGACCCCCCAATAATCACCCGAATCGACCCACGCGCGGACGGCGAAGTTGACCGAGCTATCCGCGAGTTCGGACACCACGATGAGCGGTTCGGGATCCGAGTGAATGCGATCATCCTCGCTCATGATGCGGGCCAATGTTGCTTTGGCTTTGCCGATATCGTCTTCGTATCCGATGCCGAAAACGAAATCCACCCGACGGGTTTCCTCTGCGGAATAGTTGGTTGCGCAAGCTAACATCCGGGTGTTCGAGCAGCAAGAAGAGGATGCGATGGAGCAACGGTTCGGCCACTCGATTACATACCGCATTGCCATGGGGCCGCATCAGGGGCGCAAGGTGTTCACCTTGCAAACTGTGCCGCCGCGTGCCGACCCCAATGAGGCGGGGCAGGCGGCCAAGGTGGCCAGTTTCTCATGGCATGCAGGCGTGGTGGCTGAACCTCACCCACGAGACAAGCTTGAGCGGCTGTGCCGATATATCCGCAGGCTCGCCGTGTCGGAGCAGCGTCTGGCATTGACCGCCAATGGCAAGGTTCGATACCCGCTCAAGACGCTCTACCGGGATGGCACCACCCATGTGATCCTCGAACCTCTGGATTGTATTGCCCGTCTGGCCGCCCTGGTGTCCAAACCGCGCCTCAACCTAACACGCTTTGCCGGTGGCTTCGCGCCCAACAGTCAACACCGAGCTTTGGTCACACCGGCAAAGCGGGCAAAGGGGAAGAAAGCTGGGCGATTAGTTGAACCGCAAAGCGTTGTCGAGCGTCGAGCCGCTATGACCTGGGCACAACGATTAAAACGGGTATTCAATATCGATATTGAAACCTGTGAGCACCGTAGTGGCCAAGTCAAGGTGAGCGCCAGTATTGAAGCTCCGGTAGGGATCAAAAAGAGTCTTGAGCACCTAAAGGGGGAGATACAGGATTCGGAAATTATCGTACGCTAAGCCCCTCCTAACGGCCGTAGGTTGCGAAACTGACCCGGTTTGATCTTTAGATTCTGCTGCCAAACGTAGTCACCGGTCAGATTGATGTGTTCCCAACCCAATGGTGAAAGGTACTGCAGTAGATCGCTGTTTGCAGCGGCCCCCATAGATCCAACCGCACGCTCAAGGTAGACCGTATTCCACAACACGATTGCGGCAGTCACCAGATTCAAGCCACTGGCTCGATAGCGTTGTTGCTCAAAGCTGCGATCGCGAATCTCACCCAATCGGTTGAAGAATACGGCTCTGGCCAGTGCATTGCGCGCCTCTCCTTTGTTAAGCCCCGCTTGCACGCGTCGCCTCAGTTCAACGTTTTGCAACCAATCGAGGATAAACAATGTCCGCTCGATCCGACCGAGCTCTCGCAGTGCGACTGCCAATCCATTCTGTCGCGGATAGCTGCTGAGTTTGCGCACCATCAGTGATGCCGTTACCGAACCTTGCTTGGTCGATGTTGCCAGGCGCAGAATATCGTCCCAATGAGACAGGATGTGTTTGACGTTGACAGTGCCGCCGATCATTCCACGTAGCTCAGGATAGTCAGTGCGAGCGTTGGGTATATAGAGCCGTGTATCTTTCAGATCTCGAATACGCGGTGCGAATCGAAATCCGAGCAAGTGCATCAGTGCGAATACGTGATCGGTGAAACCAGCCGTGTCGGTGTAGTGTTCCTTGATGCGCAGGTCAGACTCGTGATATAGCAATCCATCCAGTACATACGTCGAATCGCGGATGCCTACATTGATCACCTTAGTGCTGAACGGCGCGTATTGGTCAGATATAGGGGTGTAAAACTGGCGTCCTGGTTCGCTGCCGTATTTCGGGTTGACATGGCCGGGGAAATGATGTGTGGCATATGCCATCAATAGTACCACGACGTGGCAGAATAGAGGGTGCCTGATGTCAGGCACCCTGCAAAACACTACTTGCAGCACATGAGGGGCGTCTAGAAAACTACCACGGCCAATACCGCCAAATCCAGGAGAGCCGAAAACGCTGAAAACCCAATCACATTAGCTCAATGCCAAGATCCCTGTGGTGAGTTATGTACCTTTGTTAGGACGGCCCCAAAGGCCGGTAGTGCTTTTTGCATATCTTCAAAGGAAGCACGCAAGTCTCCAGCAGCATGACTTAAGCTCGAAATCGCTAAGAGAGCCGCAAATGTCAGCATACGCAAGAGTCTAACCTTCAGAAACGACTTCGCCATTCTGACTAATAATTACATTATGATAAATCTTATTTTTTCCCCCATCGTCGATTTCTCCAATTATTCGGATATCACCAGTTTTTTTGTCGTCGATAGCAAAGATAATTTCTCCTTGGTAGAAATCAGGATTTCCGAAAATCCCATTTTCAAAAACAACCGGTTTAGTTTCCTTTGTTTTTTCGATTAGAGAAAAGTATGGAAGAGTCTTATAAATATTGATTTTCTCTTTGAGAATTGAAAGCAATGTATTTTCTGTCATATGTCCTCTCATGAATTCTAGTTTACTATCCTAAATTGCAGCATGATATTGAATGACAGTTGGAACGCGATTCACCTTTTCCAAAATCTTCTCAACAGGTTTGGTCCACACAAAGGGCTTTAGGTCACTATTATGTTGTTCATTAAAGTCCATAATCGCTCGAGTGCGTCGTCCCCACTGCCATCGTGCGTGTAGACCAGTGTGTCTGTCCTTTGGTGGTCTTTTCGATGACGCGCTGGTACAACCTGGCCTGCGCTTCACTGGACTTTCCTGTGTGATTTCGCCCTCAAGGACGGTTTTTTATCAGTGCACGAAATCTTTCATTTCGATAGCGCGTACACCAATAGCGTATTCAACCAGTTCATGCCAGCATTTGCCTCGGGACTGAAAATCACGAGCTGGAGCACCGACTACAATTTCGTATCAGCCGATCAGGCTGTTTTCATGGGCACGATGTCAGCCGATGCCAACGAAACCGGCAAGAGCACCGGCATTATGAACTGGGCGGTTCGCGTCCATGTGGTGGATGGTAAAGTTAAAAGCTGGAATTGGCTGGAAGACAGCTATGCCGTTTCAAAGGCATACCACGGCGACGATTAGCCGGGTCTGACGAGGATACGGGTCTGGTGGTCCGGAGTCGCAGCTGGCTACGGACCGCTCGTCATCAACGTAACAGGAATTAAGGGGTGATGTGATGGGACAAGGTCTGGAGAACGTCAAACGTAAAGGATTAAATATGCTTTATAAAAGAGATGATGGAGCGATTGGCTGGGTAGATCCCAGAGGTCATAGAGTCAGAAATGTTTCAGTAAGCGAAATAGATGGAGAAATTTAAATGCAATTAAAAATTATATATTTTGATTTTACATTTTGGAGAGCAGAGATTGCAAGAATACCACTTTATATTTCTAGTATTAAATTTGAAGATAAAAGAATTACGAGTGAAGAATTTTCCTTTATAAAAGAAAATGGCCAAATGCCTGATGGAACCATTATTCCATTTACTCAACTACCTGTTTTGGTGGTTGATGGTCAGAGCATCGCTCAAACTGGAGCAATTGCAAGAATTTGTGGAAAAATTAGCGGTTTTTATCCAGATAAATTAGTTGAAGCGGGAAAAGTTGATCAAGTAATTGACACAGCAACGGATATAAACACATTAATTCGCCCTTCCATGAAGGAAAAGGATCCAATAAAAAAGAAATCAATGCGCGAAGAATTGTCTAACAATGATTTGCCAAGATATTTTGGATACCTGGAGAATTTATTAACAGAGGATGATGAATGGTTTGCAGATAATAAAATGACGATTGCTGATATATACCCATCGCCATTGAAAGTGCGAATCTAGAATACTTACATTAGCTAGCTGATTATGGTCAAAATAAGCTTATGAACAATCATTTAACACCGAACGAGCGCGATGAACTCATAAAATCTCATCGTAAAGAGAGAGATGGGCGTATTCGAGACCGAATAAAAGCTGTTTTAGCTTTTGATGAGGGTTATAGTTATTCAGAAATGTCTAGGATTTTGCTTTTAGATGATGAGACTATTAGACGCCATGTCGATGATTACTTTTCTAAAGCTAAGCTGAAGCCCGAAAACGGGGGCAGCAAAAGTGATTGAGACGAGAATGAAACAGCAAAGCTCGTTAAACACATAGAAGGAATGACTTATCCTCATGTTAAGGACATTTGCACTTATGTGAAGTTGAATTTTGGTAAGGTTTACAGTGTAAGCGGCATGACAAAATGGCTGCATCGCAATAATGTCTGCCATAAGAAGCCTGATGCAGTTCCAGCGAAAGCAAACGCACAGGCGCAAAAAGCGTTTGTCAAAGACTATGAACATCTTTCGAAAGACGCTAAAAACAAGGGTTTAATCTATTTCTCGGACAGTTTTCATCCGCAGTATCAAACGCGGTTGGCTTATGGATGGATTTTAAGAGGCACTCGAAAGAATATTGCCACAACGGCTCGTCAAACACGATTGAATTTCATTGGTGCTGTATCTTTGGAGGGTCACACAATAATCCACACTGAAGTTGAGCGAGTGAATGCGCAAACCATTAAATCTTTTCTAAAATCTCTACGCAAACGGCATACACCAGAGAAAGACATTCATGTAATTTGGGATAATGCGGCTTATCATAAGAGCAAAGACGTTCAGTCTTATGCCAAGGACTCAAACATTAAATTACACTATTTACCGCCCTATTCACCGAATTTAAATCCAATTGAGCGACTTTGGAAAATGATGCATGAAGCGGTTACTTATAATCGGTACTATGAGAAGTTTGTAGATTTTCGGGAAGCCTCTTTGAATTTTTTCAAGCGCATTGGAAGACGAAAGATTTTATTGAGAAAAAGAATCACTGATAAGTTTCAAATTATTGATGCATCGATGTTCGCATCTTGAAGTGTGATGGGTATAGCTATATGGAGGTTAATGGGGTGGTTAAAATCTGGGGAAATAGATGGCATACCCACAAATATTTTTGATAACTTTGATAAGTTAAATCGTCTTTATAATGCCGTAAATAATGATACTAGAATTAGTAAATGGGTTTCAGAAACTTATAAGTAAATTATGAAATATATTTTATTTTTAGTGGTAATTTTTTTATCAAGCAATTCCTTTGCTTATATAAATGGAACATACGATTGAAAAATGAAAAATTTCACAGGTATAGATACAGTACGTGGTGGTACGTGAGCGTCTTGCGCGAAATTCCAACACCGCAATCGCGGCCCGCAACAGGTGAAAAATGGTGGCTACCCCCTGATTTGAACAGGGGACCCCATCATTATGAGTATTCTGCGTCTTTCAAACGAATACTAATCCCGGCTCCAAGGTAGGCTGTCTATTCCATTGATTCCTAGGTGTCGGCTTAGGGTCGAAAAGAGACGATACATGCACCGTTACGGCAATGTCCGCTTAGTCCGTGAGCGCCCTTAGCGTACGATAATTCCCGAATCCTCTATCATCCCCTAGAAGCCCTATTCGTACTATTCCTCGGCGTCACCGTATTCCGCGAACACAAAATCGACGCCCGTGTAACCTTAGCCGTACTGCTGGTAGTAGTCGGCGCAGTGGTGATCAGCGCCCGAGGCTAAGGTTTTGGGAACGGACCGTCCGTTTCCGTCATTCGGGCCGCGATTCCCCCTGTTCGTTCCTCCTACGGTTCGTCCGTCGCACGGGCCAGCGCAGTGCGTAGATGTCGCTTAGACTCTCGCGGCGTACTTACACATTGACACAGGAGTTCAACGATGAATCGCTTCACATCACGGCGTATGTTGCCCGCCATCGCACTGCTGGGCGCCAGCCATATCGCTTCAGCCGCCGAGTTGCTTGTGACCATTGAAGGCATTCGAAGCACCACCGGCAATATCATGATTCAGGTGCTGGACCAAGAACCGGTCGAGGGCGTCAAAACCGGGGCGGTCGCGCAGATGATGCTGCCCGCTCAAGTGGGGACGGTCAAGCTGATGATACCGCTGCCGCCCGCGCGCTACGTGGTGCGCATCATGCAAGATCTCAACGGTAACGGCGCGTTGGACGAGAACCTGGTGGGCTTGCCCACCGAGCCGTGGGGCGCGTCCAACAATGCCACCGGGCGGTTCGGCCCCCCCGCGTGGAACGACATGCTCTTCGAACTCGGCGCGGACGGCGCCGAGCAGCGCATCGTGCTGAATCATTAGGAGGACCCAACATGAACCGGCGTGATTTTCTCAACAGTGCCCGAGCGGCGGCGGCCCTGGGCGCACTCACACTGGTGCGGGCCGGGACGGCGGCACCGCTAGACTCGTGGCACACAGCATTCCACGAAGCACTCCCCGGCAAACCCTGGCTCACCGGCTATCGCACGATGGCGCGCGAACAACTGCAAGCCAAAGCCACCTGGCACGGCAAAGCCCCTGGCCTGCGCGGCACCCTCTACCGCAATGGGCCAGCCGGCCACGAAGTAGGCGGCTTCCGTTACCGGCATTGGTTCGACGGCGACGGCATGGTGCAACGCTTCGCAGTATCTGAAGACGGCGTCGCCCACCTAGGACGCTTCGTGCGCACACACAAGCGGGTAGCCGAGAGCGGCGCGGGCCGCGCCCTGTACCCCACCTTCGGCTCACGCGTACCCAACGCCAACCCCGTAACCAAAGCCGATGTGGTCAATACCGCCAACATTTCCACCCTGATACACAACGGCGAGCTGTACGCTCTGTGGGAGGCTGGCAGTCCCCACCGGCTCGATCCGGCCACCCTCGAGACCTTGAGCGTACACAGCTATTCGCCGCAGACCCAGGGCCTGCCTTTTTCCGCTCACCCCCGAGTGGAAGCGGACGGCACGCTCTGGAACTTCGGCTATGTGTCCGCGGCCAAACGGCTGGTGCTATGGCACATAGACGCCGCCGGCACGCTGGTCAAAGCCGCCGCCCTCCCCATCGATCCGATCACCATGATTCACGACTTCGTCGTGACCCGGCGCCATCTGGTGTTCCTGATCCCGCCCCTGCACTTCGAGCCCGGCGCATCATCGGCAACATTCCTGCAAGCGCACCGCTGGCACCCTGAACACCCCACCCGCGTGCTGGTGGTGGACAAAAACGACTTCAGCCGCACCACATGGCTGGAGTTGCCGGCACAATGGGTGTTTCACTTCGGCAACGCCTGGGAAGACAAAGACGGTTTTATCCGCTTCGATGGCGCCCGCGCGCCGGATCCTTCCATCATGTTCGGCCGTTTCCGCGACATCATGCGGGGCCAGGACAATGGCGCGGGCGCACCCGCGCGCTCATTCAACTACGTGCTCCATCCGGCAACAGGGTACGCCACCGAAGAGCCGCTCATGGCGGCCCATGAGGCCGGCGAATTTCCCACCATCGATCCGCGCGTGAGCGGGCGCCAATACCGTCATGTCGCACTACTCACAACCCAGCCAGGCCAGGAGACGGAGCACGGGCATTTCGATACCGTCATGCTGCTGGATGTCACCAGCGGCCACTCGGTCCGCTACACCTATCCCGCCCATGAGATAGCCGAAGAACATCTCATCGTGCCCGGAGACGGCGGCCGTTTCTGGCTGGTAGGCACCACCCTCGCCTACCGGGAAGAAAAAACACGGCTCAACGTGTTCGACGGCAAGCGGCTGGCGGACGGTCCGGTAGCGATCGCCACCTTGCCCTACCCGCTCCCTCTGGGCTTGCACGGCAAATGGCAGGGGGTTGGCTAAGCACTGGCGCACGGTAAGAGGTACCCTAGTGCTCAATCTCAAAAGACATCTAGCGGCGGTGTTGGCCAACGCCGTGTTTTGCCTCGCCATCGCCATCACCACTTATCTCCTCACCGCTCACGACGTGCTGAGCGATCACCTCGCCGTCTCTTACTGCATCGGCTTTTCCATCCATGGGGCAGCCCTACTGGGATTGCGGCTGTTCCCGGCGCGCTGGCCGCCCATCGTGGCGGCGGTCTTTTCGCTGCCACTCGGGCTCTTAGTGGGGCTCTCCTTGGGCGGCGCCATCGTGACCGGCGATCCGCTGTTCTTCATCACCCGGGAATTCAGCGCACTGGTCTACGGCACGCTGTTCGGCCTCATCGGTATCGCCGCTTACGTCATCCACGCCAACCTCTGGGCTACCCGCGACGCCCTGGAGCAGGAACGGGCGCGGCTGGCCATCCAACAAAAAACCTTGGCGGAAACCGAACTCAAGCTTCTGCAAGCACAGATAGAACCGCACTTTCTATTCAATACGCTCGCGGCCATCCACGGCTCGATCCGCCATCGCCCGGACCTGGCCGAGCACATGCTGGAGCACCTGACCCTGCTGTTGCGGGCAAGTCTAAAACGCAGCCGCAGCAACCGGACCACGGTACAAGACGAACTCGACATCGTGACCGCTTATCTCGAGATCCAAAGCGTCCGCCTAGGCGCTCGGCTGCGGTTCAGCATTGAAGCCGACGATGGCCTGAAGCAAGCGCTCTTACCGGCGCTCCTCATCCAACCGCTGGTGGAAAACGCCGCCGTCCACGGTATTGAACCGCTAGCCTGCGGTGGCCAGATCAGCGTCACGGTCAAGCGGCATGGCGACCACATGAATATCGTCGTTGAAGACAGCGGTGCCGGTGTGGAAAATGCGCCGCCCTCGGCGGGCACGGGCACCGGTCTTAGAGCCTGTTCAAGATCTCCGAAGCAACAGCGCAATATTTGCAAGTAGCATCATGCCCAACGAGCTTTCGATTAGCCGCTCACAGTTTTTCCACAACCGGCGGTTTTTCTCAAACCATGAGAAGGTTCGCTCGACAACCCACCTCTTCGGGAGGACGGCAAAACGACCCGTGTCCGAGCGTTTGATAATTTCGACGTTCGCTCCGATTAATCTCAGCACTTCGCCAGCGAAAGCCATCCCCGTGTACCCGCCATCGCCCACTACACACCTAACCTCCGAGAGGCGCCCATCTGCTTGAGCAGCAAGTGCGGCCAGTGCCCCAGCTCGATCAGTGACATTTGCCGTGGTCACAAAAGCAGCGTGCAATAATCCCTGAGTGTCCACAGCTATGTGCCGCTTGATACCAGAAGTCTTCTTGCCTGCGTCATAACCTTTGTGGTTTGCACTGTCTGTGTTCTTCACGCTCTGTGCATCAACGATGATCAGGCTGGCTTTGCCACTGCGCCCCTGGGATTCGCGGGCCTCGCCAACCCATTTTTTTAACGCCTTGTCCAAGGCGCTGCAAGAGTCTTCTGGGGACGATTGCCGCCAGATAGTGAAATACTCATGCACACTTCGCCACTTTGGATACTCGTTGGGCAACATGCGCCATTGGCAGCCGGTCTTCAGCACGTACAACACTGCGTTGAACACGTGATAGAGATCGAGTTGTCTTGGCTTGGTTCGCCGACGCGCCGCCTCCAGGATCGGTCTAACTTTCTCGAACTGTTGGCGAGATAGGTCACTCGGGTAGATTCGCTCGTCTGTCATTGCCTTCGCAGCCGCTATGACTATGGATAACAATAGTTTAGGTCAGATGTCCAAAATCGTCAGATCTTGAACAGGTTCTTAGCAACCTTCGCGACCGGCTGCAGGCGTTATTCGGGAGCGCCGGCGAACTTCGCATCGAGCCCGTCCATCCGCGAGGTTCACGGATCACCCTTGCCTGGCCACTGGCGCCACTGGAGTATTAGCCACGGGAGTATTAGCCACAGGAGCATCAATAACGTGCCAACAGCGCTGGTAGTCGATGATGAACCCCTGCTGACCCGCCACCTGTGCGGCTTGCTCGCGCGGTGCTGGCCCAAACTGCAAATAGTGCAGACACCCGGCAACGGCACCGAAGCGATACAAGCGCTCAGCCGTTGGCAGCCGGATATCGCGTTCTTGGACATCCGCATGCCAGGCGTTTGCGGTCTAGACGTGGCCCGCCACGCGGGCGATACCCTGATCGTGTTTGTAACCGCCTACGACGCTCATGCCCTGGAAGCTTTTGAGCGCGCCGCCGTTGACTATCTGTTAAAACCGGTCACCGAGGCCCGGCTACAAGAAACCGTGAACCGGCTGCGCCCCCGCCTCGAGGCCGGTGAGCATCGCCCGGCCAAATTCAACTTCGATCCCGCCGCTCTTCGCGCACTGCTGACGGAGATCAAGCCGGCCTCGCATTTACGTTGGCTGAGGGTGGGCCACGGTGACAGCGTGGAGTTGATCAACGTGTCCGAGGCAGTGTATTTACGCGCGGACCGCAAATACACCGCCGTATTCACGGCGCACCACGAACACTTGCTGCGCACGCCATTGTCACAGCTTGAGCAGGATCTGGACCCGGACCAATTCTGGCGCATTCACCGCAGCATCATCGTCAACGCTGGCCACATCGCTGAAGCGGTGCGCGACTTCGCCGGACGGCTACAGGTGCGGCTTAGAAACCGTGCGGAACTGCTGCCGGTAAGCAAAACCTTCGCTGGCCGTTTTCGCCAAATGTGAAGCTGACGCGGGTACCACCCACGCACCCCTCACCTGGCGAAATACCGGTCAATACAAGCGGCCACGGCGGCATCATCGGCAGTCTCTTGTATAACCACATCCGCCGCCGCCTTGACATCGCCACGGGCATTGGCGACAGCCACACCCAGCCCGGCAACGTCCAACATCTCGATGTCGTTGCCCCCGTCACCCATGGCCAGGCACGACTCTATAGGCACCCCCGCATACTCCGCAACGAATTGCAGCACTGCCCCTTTGTTCACACCGGGGGCCATCATTTCCATGTACTCAGACTCAGAGCGCACCACGGATAATCCGGCCACCGCAGGCACCAACTGTTCGCGCACTGCGTCCATATGGGCAGGATCCGACACCGCGATCAGCTTCGTCGCCGATAGCCCCCGCAATTGCTCCAGGGGCACGATTTTGTAGTTCACCTCGGGCGCATACCGCTCCCATAGCCCGGTGCGAAACTCAGTATAAATACAGTCCTCATGATAAAAGAACAGTAGCCAACTCGCCGCCATAGCCGCTTCCACGATCTGCACCGCGTGGCCGGCGGCGATCGGTTTATGCAGCAAAGCCGTACGCCCCTCGCTACGGGGTGCCAGCACCTTGGCGCCGTTATAAGCGCAGACAATGGGATCAACACCCAGTTGGTCAACAATAGGCTCGATATTCGGCACCATCCGCCCCGTGTTCAGCACGATCCGAACACCTTGCGCCGCTACCCGCTGCACAGCTTTCACATTGGCCGGCGGCAAAGTGCCGTCCGCCGCCAATAAGGTGCCATCGATATCGAGTGACAACAGCGTGAATGGCATGGCGAGAAATGGCTTGGCTGCGGTGAATGATCGCCAGCATGGGACATGCCCCCTTCACCGGCAAGTAGCCCCATGGGATCACACTTATGTGACGCGCCGACGACACTCCAGGACTCGATTCCGACGACCCGCCCGCGCCGCTTCGCGTTAGGGTCGCCCCCATCCATTTAACCGCGCAACACCGCCCCAGGCCGAAGCAGTCATGAACCAACCAGATCCAGCGGGCGGCCGCGCCCGCCGCCGTGGCGCCATCCGCGGTAGAGCGCCAGCGAAGACGGCCATTCAACAGATGCCATGGATGCTGCCGCAATTTAGCGATCCACCCGTGGCGCCACTCGATAGCGAGGGTGTAGCGCGTATTGATGCCAACGCCATGCGCATTCTCAAGGAAATCGGCATCGACTTTCTGCATGAAGACGCCAAGCGCGTGCTACACGGGGCCGGCGCGGAGGTGGATCCCGACTCCGATCGGGTACGCATGGATGAGCAGTTCGTGCGCGCTCACCTGGCTACCGCGCCCAGTTCTTTTACCGTGACGCCCCGCAACCCGGAGCACGCCCTGGTATGGGGCGCAGGCCACTACTGCTTCGGCGCCGTGGCCAGCCCGCCCAATGTCCGCGATTTGGACCATGGCCGGCGCGAGGGCACCAGGGAGGACTGCCGCGACCTGTTGCGGCTGACCCAGTTTTTCAACTGCATACATTTCAATTCCGGTTACCCGGTGGAACCGGTGGACGTGCACCCATCGGTGCGGCACCTGGACGCCCTATACGATGCGCTCACGCTGTGCGACAAAGTCATGCACGCCTACTCGCTGGGCACCGCGCGCATCGAAGACGGCATGGAGATGGTGCGCATCGCCGCCGGCCTCACCCACCGGGAGTTCGACGCGGCGCCGCGCATGTTCACCAACATCAACTCCTCCTCGCCCTTGAAACACGACTGGCCCATGCTGGACGGTGCCATGCGTTGCGCCAAGCGCGGGCAGCCGGTCATCGTCACCCCGTTCACGCTCTGCGGTGCGATGGCACCGGTAACATTGGCCGGTGCCGTCTCCCTGCAAACGGCGGAAGCCCTGGCCGCCATCGTTCTACTACAGATCGTCAACCCCGGTGCACCGGTGGTCTATGGATCATTTACCTCCAACGTGGATATGAAGTCGGGCGCACCCGCTTTCGGTACCCCGGAATACGCACGGGCCACCCAGATGTCGGGACAGATGGCACGGTTTTACGGGTTGCCCATGCGCGCCTCCAACGCTTGCGTGGCCAACTACCCGGACGGACAAGCCGTCTGGGAGAGCAGTGCATCGCTACAAGCCTGCAACTCGGCCCACTGCAATATCGTCTACCATGCAGCCGGCTGGCTGGAGAGCGGGCTTTGCACCAGCTTCGAGAAATTCGTCATGGATTGCGAGTTGCTACAGCAGATGAACGCCTACCAGAGTGCGGTGGGTGTCAGCGAGGATGATCTCGCCTTCGATGCGATTCGGGCGGTCGGTCCCCATGACCATTTTTTAGGCGCCGCCCACACACAGGCGCGCTATAAAACAGCGTTCTACAGCCCTTTCTTATCGGATTGGCGCAACTTCGAGAGTTGGGAGCTAGCCGGCGCCGAACATGCCGAGCGACGAGCCAATACCTTGTACAAGCAAATTCTGCGCGAGTTCGAACCGCCACCCATGGACGAGGCGATACGCGAAGAACTCGCCGCCTTCGTCGCCAAGCGCCGGGAAGAAGGCGGCGCACCTACCGATTTTTAGCGGGCCCTTTTTGCCGGCACTATTGTTCTAAAGTGTCAGTCAAGCGCTCAACCGCATCGGCGTAATCGCGCATGAAGTCATATACCACCGAGCGTACCGATTGCGCCTGCTCCATAAGCCCGACGCCCTGCCCCACATAGTAGCTAGCTAATTGTTTAGCACCCTCGTGACCGCTTGCGGCGAGCTTATCGATCTTGGTAAAAGCGGGCTTGCTGATAAGACCCTGCAGCGGCATCGGCAAGGGATCCGGGCTCGACTCCGCCTGCCACGCATCGGTCCACGCCGATTTGAGCTGGCGCGTGGGCTTGCCGGTGCGGCTGCGCGAGCGCACCGTGTGTCTGGAAGTGGCCGCCAACATTTTTTCCTTGACGGCGCCCGTCGTCTCCGCCTCGGCGGTGGTCAGCCAGACCGAACCGGTCCAGGCACCGGCGGCGCCCATGGCCATGCACGCCGCCATCTGCCGGCCGGTGACAATCCCCCCCGCGGCCAGCACCGATATGCGATCACCGTAAGGTTCGATGGCCCTTAGAACCTCCGGCACCAGCACCAAGGTGGACACCTCGCCGCAATGACCACCCGCCTCGGTACCAGCCACCACCAGCACATCGACGCCAGCGTCAGCGTGTTTAAGCGCATGCTCGCGCGCTCCCGTCAGTGCGCCGACTAGAACATTTCTCTCCCGCGCCTGCTCCAACATATACGCAGGCGGCACGCCCAGCGCGTTGACGATGAGTTTGATCGGGTGAGCGAAAGCCACATCCATCACCAAGGCGGCACCGGCCTCGCGCAGGTTGTCGCCGTAACCCTCAGCGATGAAATCTTCCCACAGATCGGCGGTGCCTATGCCGTGGCTGGCTAGCAGTTCCGAGACATAATTACGGTGCTCCGGCGGAATGCGCGCCGCGAGCTCGGCGGCGGATATGGACGCCTCCTTGCTATCCATGTTGTTCGGCACCAACAGGTCCACGCCATAGGGCTTGCCGTTGACGTGCTCATCGATCCAATCGAGTTCGATATCCAGGCTCTCGGGCGTGTGACCCACCGCCCCCAGCACCCCCATGCCACCTGCATTCGAGACCTCGGCGACGACGTCTCTACAGTGAGAAAAAGCGAATAGCGCAAACTCGATACCCAGCCGCTCGCATAGGGCGGATTTCATCCCGGATTTCATCTAAGGGGAACCTCCAGCTAAGTGTGCCAGCCATTGGGCAGCCGAACGCAGTGCCGCACATCGCCTGCGCACCGCCCGATCAGCGGCGCTGCATAACACAAAACGAGAGGCTTCGAAAGTGCATACATGCACTGCGTTCGGGGTAGACGGCTTGGACGATAGGCCCATCGGCGAGCGCATCCGGAGGGACCCATGACCAACTACGGATCGGCTAAGACCTATTTCGACGACTCCACACCATCAGTCCCCGCATCGAGATCCGCGATCAGCCCGCCACCCGCTAAGCAAGGTGCTCAGGATGAGTTCCGTGTTCCGCGAACAAAAGATTTCGCCACCAAACGCCGGTTAGAGGAAGAGTTCGCCTCAGCCGGCCAGCCTTACTCAATAGGAATCATGCAATGAGTGCGAAAAGCAGGCCGCTCGGTTAACCGCGCATACCAGGCTTCAAGATGGGGCATCGCCGGGCGCTGCTCCACGATATTGAGCCAGCGGTGCACCTGCGGCCCCAACGGAATGTCGCCCATGGACAAGGTATCGCCAGCGATGTACCGGCGATCGGCCAGATACGCATCGAGCATGCCAAAAAGCTTGATGCCCTGCTCGATACCGGCCGCTATGGACGCCTGATCGCGCTCCGCAGGAGGCGTGCGCACTAGCCCCCAGAACACCGGCCGCATCATCGGGCTAATGGCGGTCAACTGCCAATCCATCCAGGTGTCGGCCGTCGCCCGCGCCTGCGGATCCTGCGGATACAACACGCCAGTGCCGTACTTTTGGCACAGATAGCGGGTAATCGCGTTCGACTCCCACAAGACAAAACCGTCATCGATAATCGTAGGCACCAGACCCATGGGATTCTTCGCCAGATAATCAGGCTGATCATTGCCGCCAAAGGTCCCGCCTATGTCCACCTGTTCGTACGCTATGCTCAGCTCATCGGCAACCCAGAGCGGTTTCATCACATTGCCGGACGTACGCCGGCCAAGAATAGTCAACATTGCAGATCCCCGGTCATTCTCATCAGTTGTACATTTCAAGGGCCGGCAGGAACACACGGAAAAGAGCGCCGCCCGCACCAGCGGCGTCCACTAACACGTGGCCGCCGTGCTCATGCACGATACCATGAACCACCGACAGCCCCATGCCCGTCCCTATGCCGGCGGCCTTGGTGGAAAAAAACGGATCGAACATCTTCGCCACCACCGCCGGTTCGATGCCGGTGCCCTCATCCTCCACGCACAGTTCGACAAAAAGGCCGTCGAATCCGGCACCACATGACACACAAGTGACCTGATGTACGCTGCGCTCCGCCAAACTCACGGTTATGGCGCCACCGCCGGAGCCACGCATCGCATCCCTGGCATTAATACAAAGATTCAGCACCACCCGGTGAAGTTGTACTGAATCCAACCGCGTCACGAAATTACGCGCGCCCAGATTCGCCTCGACCGTGATGTTCGGCGGCAGCATGGGCAATAAAAACGATAGCGCCTCCTCGACCACCGCCGCCATGGGCCGCAGCTCCGTCTCCGGTGGTTCCACCCGGCTAAACGCGAGCAATTGATAGACCACCTCGCGGGCTCTTTCACCACCGCGGCGGATTTCATGCAGATATTCGACCAAGGTTTCCCTGGAACCACCGTCCATCTCCATGAGCAACAACTCGGTAAAGCCGAGCATGCCGGTCAATATATTGTTGAAGTCATGGGCCACGCCGCCCGCAAGCTGGCCCACCGCCTCCATCTTATGCGCTTGGCGCAGACGGGCGTCCAAGGCATCACGCTCGCGCTGCGCTTCCCGGTGCGCGGTCACATCCAGAAAAGTCACCACGGCGCCGACCCGCTCGCCGTCTCGCATCACCGGGTGCGCCCGGTACGACACCGGTATCGAGCTGCCATCGGCCCGCCACATCACCTCGGTATTGACGTGCACGCCATCGCCATCGCGCAACACCGTGTATAGTGGCGAATCGATCACGCCAAGCGGCTCGCCCGCCTCATCGGAGGGATGCACCAGCGCATGCATATCGCGCCCCAACAGGTGCGCCTCACTGGGAAACCCGAGCAGGTCCACGCAGGAGCGGTTGGCAAAGGTAAAGCGCCCCTCCATGTCGATGCCGAACGCGGCCTCGGCGATATTGTCCAGCAACTGATGATGCCGCTGGCGCAAATCTTCCTGTGCTTGCCGTAGCTCCGTGATATCGGTGCGCACGGCGACGATACCGCCCGACGGTGTTACCTGCTCGCTCAAGCGCACCACGCGGCCATCGGCGAAGGTCTGCTCCACCGGCCCTCTAGGATTGCGGTGCTCATCGATACGCTGGACAATGGCTCGCCGCCTGGCCTTATCGTTCTTGCCGAACCGGCCATCGGCGTATTGTGCCTGGAGCAGCTCTTTGTAGCTGATCCCAGGGCGCAGCAAAGCGGCAATAGAGGGGAACAACTGCCGGTGATTCTCATTGAAAGTCACCACCCGGTCATCCGCGTCGAAAAGAATAAAACCATCGGCGATCGCCTCCAGTGCTTCCTCCAACAATGCCAGCCGCGCCCGTAGTTGTCCCTCGTTGAGCCGTCCTATGTCGCTGCGTAACGTCATAACTTCACCCGGGCTCGCGCAATATTTCGACGCTACCGATCGCTACTCGGTGGTTTTTCAAGTGTGGGTCCTGCGGCAAGACATCATGAACTTTCGGGCTTGATGCTCTCCAGCGAAACCATCGGCACAACTGATCATAATTCTAGTGCTTTTGGTGGGAACTGGCGCTGGCCCAGCGGCCATGCCAGGCGCTTCACGGTTTTTTGTACCCCGAGAACTCGCAACCACTCATCCGCCTCACCCTGCGCCTCTACCTCGACACTGCCACCCATGGTACCGCCCGCATGGTCACTATTAGTTGTTCCAGTCTTCGTTTTGCGCGAGTAGTACACCCCGGCGGGCTGACTTTGCTCCACTCGTGATAGCCGGATATGCTCTTGCCGTGCAGGCCGTACGAGCAGTAACAGCGAGTTCGAACAGAGTTTTCCCCATGCCAAGCCAGCCCCCGTCACCCGCCCATGCACCGCCCATTGATGCGGCCACCGTGGTGATAGCCCGCGATACCCGTGCCGGCATCGAAGTGCTCATGTTACGCAAGAACTCCATGATCCTCTTCGGCGGCATGTGGGTGTTTCCCGGCGGCCGCGTGGATGCGGAAGACGGCGCCGGGGCCACCGATGCATTGGACGCATTTCGCAACGCGGCCAAGCGCGAAGCGCAGGAAGAGGCCGGCATCGAGCTCAGCGGTTGCGCACTCAAGCACTTCGCCCATTGGCTGCCGCCACCCATTCGGCCAACGCGCTTTTCCACCCATTTCTTCCTCACCCGAGCGCCGGAAGAGATGGCGGAAATTGCTATAGATGGCGCAGAGATCACCGAGCACGCATGGGTCATGCCATCCACCGCGCTCAGGTGGCGCCACGAGGGAGAGATAGAGATCGTGACGCCGACCTTCGTGACCCTGGACTGGCTACGCCGCTACGGTACCGTGCAGCAGGTGTTGGACAGCATCGAAGCACCCTTCGAATACCACACCCACATCACGCAAACCCCCGAAGGCTCGATTGCCTTCTACCACGGTGACGTGGCCTACGACTTGTTGGATCCGAACATGCCCGGCCCCCGGCGCCGCGCCAATATGCTGAAAAGCGGTTGGTGGTGGGAAGAACATGACGGCGAGGGCAATGGGCCTTGGACCGAGCCGGTGGATTTTTCTCTTTGATGTGCGTAGTCAGGTCGCCAACATCTCCAGCAAGCATCGGTTAACCATGTCCGGTTCCTCGCACATCACCCGATGACCGGTGTTGCTTATGCTAGGTTAGCCTTTTCATGATTCGCTCAATCATGCTCATGCGCTCGTGGAATATAGCGAGAATCAGCGTCGGTTTGCCTTCTCGTTCCAGACCGAAGATGTAGTGATGCTCATATTTGCTGACTTTCAATCCCCTGGCAAGGTCATCAAACCTTTTGTAATGCGCGTTACCGGTCGCCAAATCTTCCATCTTTCGCTCAAGCCCGGCCATATATTTTCGCACCTGGGTTACGCCCCAGCTCGCTGCCGTATAGGCAACAATGCCTTCTAAGTCCTCATCAGCTTCCGGGGCTTTCTCGTAATGAGCCATCGCTATATTTTGCCGAGCTTCTGCAGCGTTTCGTCTGTAATGCCTGACACGGATCGTTTGGAGGCGCCGCGTGTTTTCACGCTTTCAATACGATCATGCAATATGGCTTTTAGCTCTTCCCACGCCGCTTGCTCATCATCGCCGTTGGAGGCAGGCAGAATACGTTCTAACACATACTCTCTAATGGTTTTGCCTTCGGTAGCCGCCAGCGCCTTAATCATCTGATGTTGTTCACTGGATACTTCAACAATCAATCTGCTCATCAGTCCTCCTTGTCGTCACAGTCTGATGATGCATGAGCATAGCAGCGAATGTACATTTATATAGGTTAAAGCTCATCAATATCGCGCCATCGACCATCCGCTGAAAGCCCTACACCTTGAGACCGGCTGGACTGTACCCGATTGAGGTAGCCGTACACGTACAGCTTCAGCCATCGTAGCGGGGTTGTAGGCAGGCCGTCCTGAGGAGCGAGGCGCGACGCTGAAACCCAGTCCGGAGAAGGTCGAGCGCGTCAATGAATACGGCAATCGCCCTGACAGCATTGTCTTCGTCGATATATGCATCGAGCGTTTCCGGAAACAGCGTGCTCTGATACCGATTCACACCCTGGATGAAATCCGTCATCTCATGCCCCGGTGGTACAACACCAAGAGCATACCGAAGCCGGACTTTTCACACAGTCTGGCCTCAAAGTTGACGGCGTAGTCTCTCCAGCGTAGGCGCGTCTCGCCAAATCTGGAAACCACGCTCTTTGCATCGCCACCCCCAGAGTGTATGGTAAGATAATCTTACCTATAGTAACCTACTGTGAGAGGTCATCTACGGATGTATCCCGCCACGCTGAAAAAGAAATTGATCGCCGTCCTCGAGCAAATCCAGATCGATAGCGGTCTTGAGTGCTCACGGTTGGATGGCGCAGTCAAACCAGTAGAGGGCATCCCGCAATTCGATAGCAAAGTCTGGCCGGTTGCCACAACGATTCTGGCTGTTGAGGTTGGTGTTGCCATCCCGAACAACATGAATATTTTCGTTGACGAAGTCACAAAACTGCCTCGCTCCATTGATGAGATCGTGGTTGCTATTTCCTCCTTAATGCAGAACACGGAGAAGGAAGTGGCAACGCCATGACAGCCGATTCGAAACGTAGCCGAATCGCGGCACGCCTGAAGGAAGCGCGCAAGCTCGCCGGACTTTCTCAGGGCAATATCGCGAAGATGCTCGGCTTGCACCGCCCGTCTGTCTCAGAGATTGAGGCAGGCAACCGGCGCGTCTCCAGTGACGAACTTTCTCGTCTTGCGGAGATCTACGATGTTAGCGTTGCTTGGCTGCTCGGTGAGGCGCCTGACGTACTCGACGCCAGTGATCCCCGAATTGAACTCGCCGCACGCGAATTGTCGAAGCTCAAGCCGGATGACCTCGAACGTCTTCTCAAGCTTCTGGCCGCTATGCGCAGTGGCTCCAACTCGAGTGAGGATAGCGATCTTCGATGAATGTTACGCGTACCATGCAACGCTCCGATCGCCGTACACTCGCCACCGAAGCTATTCGCGCGGCTGCCGAAGCGCGTGCCCAGGCCAAAGTTGGCCAAGCGACTCCTATATGCATCTACGACATCTGCCAAAAGCTAGGCGTGGTTGTACGCTTTAATAACATCAATATGGAGGGCATGTACCAGCGCGGGACCCCGCCAAGAATCCATCTCTCAGCACATCGCCCTCTGGTACGGCGCAACTTTAACTGCGCACACGAACTCGGTCATCATGTCTTCGGACACGGTTCGTCGATCGACGAACTCTGCGAGGATGCTCAGAAGCGCTCACTGGACCCCAAGGAGTTTCTGGCGGATGCTTTCGCAGGTTTTGCTCTCATGCCGCTTATTGGTCTACGACGCGCCTTCTCGGTCCGTCACTGGGACCCCGCTCTCGCATCCGCAGCACAGTTGTTTACCATCGCCTGCGAGTTCGGCGTTGGTTACTCTACACTTCTAACTCATCTGTCAGCAGGCGTCAGTCTCCTCTCGCGAACTCGCGCCGCCGACCTGCAACGCGTAACCCCAAAGGCATTGCGCACTTCTATCTTGGGCGAAGTCACGTCTGCTCCCTTGATAGTTGCCGATCACCACTATGCCGCTCCTACCATTGACGCAGAGACCGAAACACTAATCCTCTTTCCGCCTGACACCACGGTTTCCGGCGACGGGCTGCGTCATGACCGAGATCTCATCAGTGGCCGACTGTTGCGGGCAGAGCGGACCGGTATCGTACGCGCTACTACCGACTCAGGATGGGCCGTTTTTGTCCGTATTGCCATCCGGGGCTATGTAGGGCTCGCCCAGTACCGTCATCTCGATGATGATCCCGATGAAGAGAACGGCTAAGCCCATGGAGCCTGTAGTGCTTAGAGAGACCAATCTATCGCACGCGTGGTTGCGGCTTCTGCTCCGGGTGCTCGACTGTGCTGGGACGGAGATTGCGCCTCTAGTGTTGAGCTTGTCCGGATTCCGTACGGATGGCTCACATCCAGAAGATGAATCTGTGCGCCGAGATCTAGACCGCTTACTAGCGCAAAGAGGCAAGCTCTCGTCAGAAGATGTGGCGTTCACGATTTTTCCGCAGAGACTCTGGAGGATGTCGGCCGGCGATCGCGACCGTTTCTTCGAACTCTACCGTAAGACATTCCCTCGATGGCGAGCCCTAAATAAAAAACTCAACCATCGCGGTCTGTATTTCGAGCGCTTGGCAATGTATGGCCGTGGACCGTGCGATGGCAACCAGTTGGAGTGGATCCTGTCTGAATACGGTTCTCGCTCAGGCGTGCGCCGTTCGCTTCTTCAGGCGACGACCTTTGATCCAGAGCGAGATCATGTCAGGAGTGCCCAACTAGGCTTTCCGTGCTTGCAGCAAGTGAGCTTCGTACCCACGGCAGAGGGTCTCGCTGTCAACGCTTTCTACGCCACCCAACAGATCTTCGACAAAGCCTACGGAAACTATCTCGGCCTTACTCACTTGGGTGCGTTTATGGCTCATGAGATGAGCTTGCCGCTTGCACAGGTAAACGTGATGGTGGGAGTGGCCAAATTGGAGCGTATTGGGAAAAGTGATCCTCAGCTTGCGCCATTGGTCGAGGCCGCGCGGGACCTTGCGGATCCACCCGTGAGTGCTGTATTCCCGGCGCCTATTGCAGCGCTAGCCTCTTGATTAAGAAGCCACATAAGCCTGCTATGCAGAAGACCTTAGCTGATGAAGCCAGCGTCGCAAGAAGGCCAACCCAAGGTGTTGTCCCTCTTACTCAGGGGGCCCCTGCACCCCTTGCTCCGATAGTTCTTCGCCATCTTGCTCCCGCTAAAGTCTCGCAAGTCTATGAGACTTATTGGCGCTTCGCCGCAGAGCGCCAAGCGGTATTCTTTCATCGTGTACGGGGATCGGCTCCTCCATGGACTCGAGACCCTGTTCTTAGGCACTACAAGTTCACTAATGCCTACCGCGCGTCTGACCGCGTGAGTCAGTATCTTATCCGCAATGTGATTTATAGGAGCGATCTACCTGATACGCCGCAGGACGTATGCTTTCGCATTTTGCTGTTTAAGTTTTTCAACAAGATCGAGACCTGGGAATTCCTGCAGCACGCCCTTGGGCCCATCACGTTCGAAGACTACCGCTTCGATCGCTACGACCAAGCGCTTCAAAGAGCAATGCGGGGTGGACAGCGGATTTACTCGGCCGCCTACATCATGCCCCCAGGGACCAGAGCATTCGGACAAGCAAAGAAGCATCAGAACCACCTCTTGTTGTTGGAGCGCATGATGCGAGAAGCGCTACCCGACCGCCTTGCACAGACCCGAACAATGCGCGAAGGCTTTGAGCAGCTGCGGTCCTATCCAACGATCGGTGACTTTCTGGCTTATCAGTTTGTGACCGACATCAACTACAGCGAAGTCACACACTTCAGCGAAATGGAGTTTGTAGTACCGGGGCCAGGGGCGCGTGATGGGATTCGCAAATGTTTTGTCGATAGCGGGGGGCTCAACGAGCCGGAACTGATTCGTTTCATGGCCGATCGTCAGGAGGAGGAAGCTACCCGGCTGGGATTGAATTTTCGAGCTTTGTGGGGCCGCCGTCTGCAGCTGATTGACTGCCAGAATCTATTCTGTGAAGTCGATAAATACGCACGGGTAGCACACCCTCACATCGCCGGCAGGACAGGACGCGTGCGAATAAAACAAAAGTTCGAACCCACGGCGAAACCTGTCGAACTGTTCTATCCGCCGAAATGGGGAGTTAACGAGAAAATGCACGCCGCGCAAGAGGATGCGGCCATTGTAGGAGAGAACCATGGAGCTTGACACGTACCAGAAGGAGGCACAGCGCACTGATCGTGTTCCACGTGGTGATGACACCGAGGAGATACTGGCTCTAGTCGTTCCGATGCTTGGGCTCGCTGGGGAAACCGGACAACTTCTGAGTGAGTATAAGAAGCACCTTCGCGATGGCGAAGCTCACCGGCTGTTCAAGGAGCGTGTGCGTGAGGAGCTAGGCGATCAGCTCTGGTATCTCGCAAACGTTGCCAACAAGGTTGGATTGACACTAGAGGAGATCGCTACTGCCAATCTCGAGAAAGTCAAGGCGCGGTGGTCTACGGAGCGGACAAAACCGCTGGTATTCGATGCAGAGCTACCGGCAGGAGAACGATTGCCGCGACGCTTCGAGGTCGAGCTATGTGAGAGCGAAGGGACCAACGCAAGGCAAGTGTGTGCTGTCATCAACGGCAAGCGGTTCGGAGAAGAACTGACCGATAATGCCTACGACCCGGATGGGTATAGGTTTCATGACATTTTCCACTTTGCTTATGCTGCCGTGCTTGGATGGTCGCCGACAACCCGGGCGCTGCTGAAACGCAAACGCAAGAGTCAGCCGCTGTTGGATGAGGTGGAAGATGGGGGACGCGCGATCGTGATTGAGGAAGGGGTGTCGGCACTTGTATTCGACTACGCGCGTCGGCACCGAATGCTGAAGGGGATCAAGTCGCTTGATTCCCAGCTTCTTCGTACGATCAAAGGCATGACATCACACCTGGAAGTGAACCGGTGCACCCCGGGTGAATGGGAAGAAGCAATCGTGCAAGGATTTGAGGTCTGGCGGGCTATTGTCGCGGCAAGGGGTGGGCGGGTTGCCGTTGACCTCGATGGACGGAGAATTGAGTATCTAGGCCCTGCAAAAGCCGTTCAGATATCCGAGCTATCACAGTGAGGGCAGCCCAATGCGAGCGCGCTCGCCATAGCGATGCTACCAGCGTGGGTGATGCTTAGGAGCCACTCTTGGATGCCGAGGCATGAGGCAGCATTTGCTGCGCCGCCCGATAGCAAGATCTGAGGAGGGGAGCCCGGGGGGCGATGGATGACGACGTCCGAGAACCCGACACCGCCGCCAAAGCCGGTTCCTAGAGCTTTGAGGACCGCTTCTTTGGCGGCAAAGCGGCCAGCTAGGCGCTCCATCTTGTCGGCTGTGTCACCGATTTCGTCGAGTTCATCTCGCGTGAAGGTCCGTGGAAGGAATAGAGCGCGAGGGTCATCAATAAGACGGCCAAGCTCTGCGACAATGACTAAATCGATACCGTGTGCAACGACATTCATGTCTTTTTCCTGTCTTTTCCGCTGGGGACAGTGCTAACGTATCGAAACGATACCAACGAACATGCTGCAAATGAATGAGGGGGCGGGGATGTTCTGGAGTGGGGAAACGCTCAAGAAGCGACTGCCGATACTTGTGGAGCCGTTTGCGACGGAGCGCGTGGACTGCGCGGCCTATACGTTGGCCATCGGAGCGGAGCTTTACGTATCCCCGAGCGACCAGAGCCCAGAGCCTACGGCCGTTACTATACGCACACTTACGGAAGGCGAAGCATTTACGGTTCCACCGGGGCAGTTCGCGTTCCTAGTCACGCAGGAGACCGTCACTGTTCCAGATGACGCCATCGCCTTCATGTCGATCCGGACGAAAGTGAAGTTCCGCGGGTTGGTAAACGTCTCGGGTTTTCATGTAGATCCAGGCTACCGTGGTCAGTTGACATTCGCCGTCTTCAACAGTGGCCCTGTTCCGATCCATCTGAAGCGAGGGCAGCCGATCTTCATGATGTGGTATGCGAATCTCGATCGCCACACAGCGCTAAAGAAGGGTGGAGCGGTAGAAAAAGGTCTGAACCCCGAATTCATTGCCGCAGTGGCCGGTGAGGTGCAGTCCTTCGCAGGTGTGACCAAGAAAATCGACACTGTAGATAAGCAACTCAGTGAAAGAATTCATGCTATAGAGCGCGATCTAGGCTACTACCGTGTGGCCGCCGGGTTTGCAATGGCTGTAATAGCCGTGGTCTTTGCTACGTGGGTGCAAAATATGTAACTCTGATTCAGACTTGATCGGGGCGGGCATCTTGTTGCTGACGCGGAACATCTGTTCCACGCACGTGCGCGAGTTCACCCAGTTCTGCGGCATCGCGCAGCCGACGGAATTGCGCACCGCCAGCCGTGCCTGCATCCTGGCCTTCCGCCGTGACCTCCAGACCTGTGAACTCGCACCTTCCACCGTTCGACGCATGAGTAGGCGCAAACAAGAGCCACACTTCGCAAAAGATGAACAAGGATGCACTACGAATCACTTAGCCGTGCCGATTTGTTTGGGGGATATTCCTTCGTGCGTAAATATGGCCGCCCGGCCCAAGCCCGGCCACGTGCAATGCACGCCGTACGACCCACAAGAGGCCGCACGCACGGTGTTACAGCAGCTCCACCAAGCCAAATGCCGGCGTGGCTACCGTCATCGAGTACGAGTTGCGCGCCGGGAATTCTGCTTGGCAGATGTCCCGTGAACTGTCATGGTGAACCGTATGACGCTAAGAACCGGCATACCGCCCGAGTTCGCTGAGCGAGCGCTCGCTTTGGCCAGTGAAAGCGGTCGCGATGCTGGCGATATTATCGATGGCGCGCTAAGGCGCGGCCTCGATAGCTGGGAGCAGGAATACCGCCTGATTCAAGCCGCAGCTCAGCAAGCAGACCGCGGTGAATTTGCCTCCGACGAAAAGCTTCAGGTTGTTCGGAACAAATATCGCCCCGAGGCTTAATGCGCGTTCGCCGGACCCGGCTTGCGCTATCGCAGCTCGATGCCATTCAGGACTATATCGCGGAAGATAATCCTGTCGCCGCATTCGAGGTGACTTCTCGCATTTTCGAACGTGTCGAAAGCGATCTTCCTGTTTATCCCCAAATGGGGAGGGTAGGGGAGCATGTACCCGGCAGCCGGGAAACTGACACTGGCGCCTCCGACAACACACCACAAGTGCGCGCATTCACCCTCTAGAACGCGCCATCGGCTGACTCACACCCCAAGGCTCAGGCATTTTGCCCACCGGTACGTCGATGAGCGTGGTTGCGTTGCGGGCGAATGCTTCGTCCAAGGCTTTGCGCAATTCTCCCGGCCCCTCGGCCCGTACCCCATGCACGCCAAAGCTCTCCGCCAATTTAACGAAGTCGGGATTACGCAACGCCGTCGCGATCACCCGGCCGCCATATAAGTCCTCTTGCATGCGTTTGACATTGCCGTAGGCGCCGTCGTTAAAGACCACGGCAACGATATCGATGCCATGCTGCACCGCACTGGACAGCTCTTGCACATTGAACATAAAGCCGCCATCGCCATTCACGGACAATACGGCTTTGTCCGGGTTGGCCACTTTGACACCGAGTGCGGTGGGGAATCCCGACCCTAGCGTTCCTTGATAACCGGAGGCGATAAAGGTCCGGGGAGCGTAAACGGGAAACATGCTACGGGCGACGTAACTCACCTGTGTGAGTTCGTCCACATAGATGCCGTCTTCGGGCAGCGCTTCGCGCATGGCTTTGATGAACGCGCATTGCGGCCCCAGTTTCGCTTCGATGTGCGCACACACACCGGCTTTGAATGCGGTGAGTTCCTCTTCTCTTGAAGGCCGCGAACGATTCACCTCTTCCAGCGCATCGGCCAGTGCCGCCAAGCCATCGGCGGCGTCGGCGACGATGCCCACCTCGGGCACGTCAATGCGGACCATCTGCGTGGGATCAAGATCGATGCGCACCACTTTCAGCGCATCGTCCGTGCCCCAAACCTGCCGGTGCTGCTGCAAGCGCGTGCCCACGGCCAGCACCGCGTCGGTATCCCGCCACAGTTTGTGCCCCATGGGCTGGTCCATCGAGAGATAATGCTTATCGCTGACGATGCCTCGTCCGAGCCGGCCCGTGATCACGGGTGCTTGCAACAGCTCAGCCACCTGCAACACTTCATCAGCCGCGTGCACCGCACCACCGCCACAGACAATCAGAGGACGCTGCGCGTGGCCCAACAGTTTGGCCGCCCGCACCACCGCGTCCGTATCCACCGCTGGATTCGGTAACGGCGCCACCGGTTCCAACAACTGCACTTCGCCGGGCACACCCAGCAGATCCATGGCCATTTCCAATTCCACCGGCCCTGGCACCCCGGAGCGCAGCGCCGTGGACGCTTCGCGCACCCGCTGCGGCGCTTCACTGGCGTGGTCAATGCGGGCGGCGGATTTGGTGATCTTGCGAATCAGACCCAACTGATCTGGAATTTCATGCAGCAATCCATAGCCCTGGTCGATGGCGGCGGCGGGGATCTGTCCAGTCAAGGCCAGCACCTGCGCATTGCAGCCGTAAGCGGTTGCCAGCGCCGCCGTGGTATTCAAAAGCCCCGGCCCCGGCACCACCGCGTAAACCCCCACCTTGCCGCTGGACTGGGCATAACCGAAAGCCATATAGGCGGTCCCTTGCTCATGCCGGGCATTTAGAACATGAATCGAATTGCCCTCGTCATACAGGGCGTTGAACAGATGATCCAATTGGATGCCGGGTAGGCCAAAAATGGTATCCACCCCATAGCTCTTCAGCGACTTGACGATCGCTTGCCCACCGCTCAGTCGTGCCATAGGTACTCACTCGCTAATTTCAAAGCGCGAATTGCTCCGCCTCTTGTAATAACTCGGGCCATAGCGCTTGCAGCGCCCGCGCTTGCGGCGATTCAGCAAAGCGCTTGAGCAACCGCCGCGTCTGCTCCGCACTGAAATGATTACGCCAATCACCCACCTCGCCTTTGCGAACGAACGGCGGCATCTCAGCGGGCCTGGCGCTAGACCAACGGCCTTGGTCTTTTGCCATTGCATCGAAACTCGAATGTTCCACGATGCGCGCCAGTACCTGCGCATCATGCACACAAGCGCCTAGCTCAAGCCCCAAGAAATCGCCCACCCGCACCACGGCGGCGGCGGGCTCGGCTTTCATTTCCTCGTAGCTCAAGAACAGCATATTGGCATCGGCGCGGCGCACGAACCACGACAGCACGTTGCCGAAATAATCACCGAAGTCCACATCACCAGCCACAAAGCACTCGAAGTAATCGGCAAAAGTGCCCTGCGCGAAATCGTAATGCCGCACAAAACCACGGGTGTGATGGAAGAACGAGACGGCGCAATCGAAGGGATTGCGGATCACGTAGATATATCGGGCCGCCTCGTGATAAGGCGTCATGGCAAACGGTAAATGGGTTTTGATGACGCGCGGCGCCGGCAAAGCCGACACGAAATCCGCCCCCACCTCCTCCAGATGCGGGATGGCCTCGGTCATCTTGCGCTTCGCTGGCAGCGGCTCTCCCCGGTGCAAGATGAGCCAAACGATGTGCTGCATCCAGGTGGTACCGGATTTAGGGTAGGTGGAGATGAAAAGGTCCCCGGGGCGGGCCGCGTAGGAAGACACCGAACGAAAACCCTCGGCGGGAAACCCGTGCGGCATACGAAAACCGTCATGAAGCGTGTATTTAGGCGTTTTGCGTACCACTAGAAAACCAATCCGGCCGTTCAAACTATCCGCATAATGCTGGACCTATTTTTCGCCGCTGCATAGAGTTGGCCCGTTTACCGACCAAGGTCTAAACACTGAGGAACACGCCGAAGATGTCTGAAGCTGCGCACCTCGTCGAGTACACCCGTGAAGAGCCGAGCGCCTGGCTCATGCCGAACCGCCCGGACGAACTCAATGCCTTCAGCGACGAGCCGGTCACGGCGTTGATGGAGCGGTGCAGGCAATGCGACGCCGATGGGGACGCCCACATCGCCATTCTCCACGGTAACGGGCGGGCTTTTTCCGCTTGACGGCTGAGAGCAATCACCAAAACCAGCCGTTGAAGTTATATCTGATGGAGGATTTCCAAGAGGCAGCATCGGCATTTGCCGAGAAACACAAGCCCGGCCCCTGCAAAAGTAGATAACTTAAGGCGCATAACTGCAAAGGTTAAAACCAGAACACATCGAAGGCATACCAAAAATGGCTGAACTAGAAGGCAAGGTGGCCGTCATCACCGGCGGCGCCAGCGGCATAGGCGAGGCCACCGTACGCCTGTTCGCCGAACAAGGCGCTCGTATCATCATCGCCGATATGCAAGAGGAGCGCGGCCAAGCGTTGGCCACGGAGCTAGGCGGTGAGGTGTGCTTTTGCCGGGTGGAGGTGCGCCAGGAAGCTGAAGTCGAAGCGGCCATCGAGATGGCCAGGGCGCGGTGGGGCCGGCTCGACTGCATCTTCAACAACGCAGGCTTCGGTGGCGTGTTGGGACCTATAGACGCGGTCCCCGTGGACGAATTCGACCTGACCATGGCGGTGTTGGTACGCGGCGTATTCCTCGGTATCAAGCACGCGGCACCCATCATGAAGGAACAAAAGAGCGGCAGCATCATCAATACCGCCAGCATCGCCGGTCTCATCGCGGGACGAGGGCCGCATGTTTACGCCGCCGCCAAGGCAGCGGTGATCCAACTCTCCAAATGCGTGGCCATGGAATTGGCCGAACACTTCGTGCGGGTTAACGCCGTGTGTCCCGGTTATATCGCCACGCCGCTGTCGGCCAATACGGTAGGCCGCCCCGATTCGCTCATTGAGGAGCGCATTGCGGGCTACGAGTCACACCAACCCATTCCGCGGGTGGGCCGCCCCGATGACATTGCCGAGATGGTGCTCTGGTTAGCCTCGGACCGTTCCACTTTCGTCACCGGCCAAGCGCTGACGGTCGATGGCGGCGTCGCTTCGGGGTTGAGGTGGGCGGATCAGAAAGACGTCTACAAGACCTATAGGCCCATCAAAGTCTACCGGCCAGATTAACCCTCCACAGGAGTCAACATTCATGCGTTTCATCATCTACGGCGCCGGTGGCGTGGGCGGCGTCATCGGCGCGCAACTGTTCAAAGCCGGCCAAGACGTGGTGCTCATCGCCCGTGGTGATCACTTGAGGGCCATGCAAAGCGCGGGTCTTCGTTACCAAACACCGTACGCGGATGAATACTTGCGCATCCCGGCGCTGAGCCACCCGAGTGAATTGACCCTCAAGGCGAGCGATGTAGTGATGCTGACCTGCAAGTCCCAGCATACGCAAAGCGCGCTCGACGACCTGCGCGCCGCCCACGGCACCGGCCTGCCGGTGGTGTGCTGCCAGAACAGCGTGGTCAATGAACACATGGCGCTACGGCGTTTCACCCGCGTGTATGCCATGCTGGTGTACCTGCCGGCGCAGCTCACCGAACCGGGTACGATTCAGTGCCACGCCAAGCTGAAGAGCGGTGTATTGGATCTGGGCCTGTTCCCCAACGGTGTAGACGAGCTAGCGCGAGCGCTCGCCGAACGGCTAGAAGCGGTCAACTTCAGCGCCAGACCGGACCCACAAGTGATGCGCTTTAAGTACGCCAAATTGCTGGTCAACTTGAACAACGCCCTGGAAGCGGTATCCCCGGGCGGCTCCGCAGCGCAGGGGATCCGCGATCGCATACGCGCCGAGGGCGAAGCCTGCCTGGACGCCGCTGGCATCGATTACGCCAGCCGCAAGCAGGTCGAGGAGCGGCGCGCGGGCGTATTCGAGTTCGGCGATATTGCGGGCGTGGCGCGCATCGGCGGCTCGTCCAAACAGAGCCTGTTACGCGGCACCGGGGATATAGAGGCCGATTATCTGAACGGCGAAGTGGTGCGGTTGGGACGCTTGCACGGTGTCGCCACTCCGGCCAATGCCGTGGTGCAACGCCTGGCGGTGGCCGCAGCGGCCAAGCGGCAAGCGCCGGGCGCAGTGCCGGTCGCCCACATAGAAAAGCTGATCGAGGAGGCCGCTAGAGCCGAATTCTCTGGCGCCTAACTTCTAATTACCCTACTCATCCACCAAGGGTCCCGAGGCACGATCATGTCGTCCGCATGGAAACAATCAGCCTGTGTATTTTGCGCCGTGGACTGCGGCGTGGAACTTCAAATCGGCGGAGCAGATGGCCGGCAGATCACGCGGGTAAAAGGCGATCGCGCCCACCCCGCCTCGGCCGGTTAAGTCTGCAATAAAGCATCGCGTCTCAACTACTATCAAAACAGCCGCGATCGCCTTACCACGCCGTTACGGCGCCGGCCAGACGGCCGCTTCGAAGCCATCGATTGGGACACGGTCATCGGCGAGATCGTGGCGCAACTCGGCCACGTCCGCGACACCCATGGCGGCCAGCGCATCTTCTATTACGGTGGCGGCGGTCAAGGGAATCACTTACCAGGCGCCTACGCCCGCGCCCTTTCCGCCGCCCTCGGCATACGCTACCGCTCCAATGCCCGCGCCCAGGAGAAAACGGGGGAGTTTGGGAGCGCCGAGCAAATGTTCGGCAATTGGGCCTACGGCGATTTCGAGTCCTGTGAGGTGGCCCTGTTCATTGGCAAGAATCCGTGGCGGTCCCACGGCATACGACGGGCGCGGGTGACCCTCAAAGCGATCGCCAAGGATGCTAACCGCACCTTGCTCATCATCGATCCCAAACACACCGAAACCGCCGAACTAGCCGATATGCATCTAGCGATCAAACCGGCCAGGGACGCCTGGCTGGCGCTTGAACTTAGGCGACGGCTCCATCGCCCGTGTATCCACCCGCCGCTGCGCACTAGATGTCATGGTGGAAGTGAATGCACGCATGCAGCCAGGCCACTTGGCGCTGCCTAACGGTCTTGGCCTCGACTATCCAAACGATGACTATGCGAGTGAGGCCCACCCGAATGATGGCTATCCAGATAGGCGGGGCGGGGCCGTGGAGCGCACCGGCGCGGCGCCCAACACGCTCACCTCGTTGGACGACCGTGACAGATTCGTGGGCACCCCGTGGCACAAATCCGTGCCTGCGCGGGTGGCGGCGATATAGCCCCCTAGCGAAGGCATATAACCCATGAGGCGGGCTAGCCGGATAGCAAAAGCTCGCTCGCCTCTTTGGCGGTACCCGCCCGGTTATCCGGGGACTTAGCGAGTAGCGCATCGACCAGCGGTTGGTGATGCGCGAGAACATCGGCAAGCGTAGAAGGCCGTGCATGTAGCGCACGGCATCTGCCTGCGATACCGGGCTTTGAAAGCCTAGTGCAAGCCATGGGCGGGCGGAGCGGCGTGAGCAGCCAACGTAGGAGAGGGCACCACGTTCCGGATAGACTTCCCGGTGCACCGGCCCGCGCACTAAAAGCCCTAGCGGGTCACGGACAACTCAAACGATGCCTTGCGGCGCGATGCGTCCTCTTGCGTACCGCCAGCGCCCACATTGTCCACTTCCGCTTCCATCACCGGCTTGGGCACACCGCGCTCAGCCAGAAGAGCGATAACCGCTCTGGCGCGGTCCAGAGCTAACGACACATTGCTGGAACGCGTGCCGGTGCCATCGGTCGAACCCAATACCCGCACGCGCACGGATCGGCCCACAACCCGCGTCACACTCAGTAAGGTGCTGATCTCGTCGGCCACTCTATCTAATCCGGCGCTTTCACTCACCACCTCGGTGCCAGCGCCGAAGTACACCTCATTGGCGGACAAAACGCTCTGTGCCGCCGCAATGCTAGCCGCATCTATAACCACGTCCCGTACATCCAGATACTCCACTTCGGGTGCCGCCTGACGCACGGAGTTAAGGTGGAGGATCCAGGCGGCGGGGGCAGCACCGCGCAACTGTACGGTACGGCCTTCTATGCGCACGGTGACCGTGGCTGGCGCATTCAAAAGCCGCCGCATCGTCTGCGCGAACTGCGCATCGTCGTCGGCAAGCTGAGAGGTATCCACCCTGTTGATGCCCGGCAAGGACAGCGCCAAGAGCCGCGCCCGCGCCAACCAATCCGCCGTTGCCGTCCCCTGCAACCGAAGCACGCTGTCGACAAGTGTCAAACGCACGCTCTTTGGCGGCGACAGCAAAGCGGTAGCCCGCTTCTCGATCAAAGCCGGGTGCAGTGCTTGATAGGGGCTCCATTCACTGGCCATGTTACTGTCCTCGCGGAAACCGTACTCGGCCCCCATGGCCGTCGGCTCGGGTGCTAGAGGGTCACGCAAACCCCGTACCCGTAACCCGCCGCCGTCCGCGGCCAGCTCGATCAGGGTAAGACCTGGCTCAGCGTGCAATACTTGCTCGTAGGCACTGATACGCTTATCGAGTTCGTACTCCCCGTAAGCGACATAACTCAATCCACCTACCAGAGACAGGGCAACGGACGCGAAAGTCAACTTGGTAGCGGCGGGGATACCTGCCGGCTTCACCTCCCGCAACTCCTCTTTCAAGCATTCTTCCAGTATCGGGATCATCACTTGGGTGCGTTCTCGATCACCGTCGAAGTCGTCTAGTTGCTTGGCGAACAGGCGGTGGATGCGTTCAAGTGCGTCGAAGAACTGCTCCCGCAGCGTTTGCGCAGGGAAGCCACGCACCACGGCGGCCATGACTGCCTTGGGCGCGTAATTGAGCCAGATGTTGTATTCACCGAACTCGATGGAATCCAGCTTTTGGCCGCTGTTGTCCTGCAAAAACGAGTCGGCTACAAAATCTTGAATAGCCGTGAGCATGGCCGACACCGCGTCCGATTCCGCCGTGTCCGTATCGGGGCGGTGGACGTGCTGAATGAGCAGACCCGACTCCGGCTGCACCAAGAAGATCTGCTCGACCCGGTAAGCGAGCGTATTGCGCAACACCAACTCGTGAAACGGCACTCCTGTGCGCCAGGCGGTCCACCGCCAACCGATGCTGCGCGGCGCAAAGCTCGCATCCAGCGTCTGGCTGATCGACTGCACCATGCCACGGAGCGTCGCCGTGATAGCCCGCCGTATGGACGGCCCCATAATGGGGAACAGGGCGTTGGCGTAGAAGTCCGGGCTGCCCTGAACCGACTTGGCGATACACCGGCCCACCGCATCGTCCAGCGCCAAAGACAATTCCTCGGGCCGCGCCGCCGCCACCGCCGTTGGCAATACACTGGACACCTCGGCGGCACGGACACCCCCATCATCCAAGCGTTGCTCGATGCGGTCTAACCGGTGATGCTCATCGGCGAGCAGTGCCGAGCGTAGCTGCTGGAAAGCATCGTCTGCGGCCGGTGCGATGTCAGCACACGGCGCAGCGTCCGTGGCGGGTGTATCGTCCATAGACGAAGCACGAAGCGCCCCACCTTGAGACTGAAAATCCTGCCGTCCGGCGCCCAACATGTATCGGCCCTAGCCGATCAAGTACCGCCCGGTAGCTCGAATTCTTTATTAAGACGCATGGCCACCTCCGTTAGCATCCCGGCCAGATCCACCCGGTCCACTTTAGCTTGGGTCAAATGCTCGGACTCGCCCCGGATGAGGGCTACCACTTCATCTTGCACCCGCCGCAGCGCCTCCTCCGCTGCCTCGGCGTTGTCATGGGTTTGCTGGCGCATCTGGCGCAGCTGCTTGGCGTAGTTCTCCTCCAGCTCGCTCAACCGGCTGTCGATATGCTCCGCGTTCTTCTCGATATCCTTGCTGAGCGCCGCCTGGGCCACTTTGTTATCGCGGGCATCGGCCTTCAACCGGTCCGACAGCGCGTCTACCTCCTTGGCCACCAACTGCTGTAGCGCTTTTAGCCTCTTGTCCATATCTTCCCGTACGCGCGCCAGCTCCTTGGCCGACTCCTCTTCCATGCGGGCGAAGCGGCGTTCGTAGTCACGCATCTGCCCACCAAACAGGATGTCCCTTATCTGATCCACATTTTGCGACGCATCAGGAGGCTGAGCCTTACCGGGTTGACTCTCGCCGGCGTTTTGCACCTCCTCGGATTGAACTTTCTGGGTACTCGCTTCGTCCGCCATCACATTGGTTCCCTTTGCTTGCTCAAATTCACTGGATGAATGAGGCTCACGGCTTTGCTCCCGTCTGGCCCCGCTCTTCGAACTCTTCACCGTATTTGCTTTTACCATCGACAGCAAACCCCCGAACACATTGCTTTGAGATTGTAGACGGCAATGCTGCACCGATCACTGATAAGCGCTTGAACCCATAACTACCCCCGGAACCTTTAAGGCTGTAGCTTATATCTTTGAGGATCACCCAATCAGCAACCGCCAGGGCATGACGCAGTGTCTCCAGCTCCGTACCACGACGAGCCAAGAAGCGCGGGAGCAACGGCTCTGGATCAGCCCCTATGCATATGAGCGCATGACAAAGCGGCATGCCGGGCCCGAAGCCACCTTCCTCATCAGTCCAATCATGGATCAGCCCAATCATGGATCGCCGGATTTGCCGGATTATTAATAGCCGGTGCATTAAACAGGCGTTGCGCAAGGAGGGCTTTTATCCGTGTACGCGATTTTTTGTACAACAAAACATGCCTCAAGACGAGTGCTCCTAAAGCTATGCCCTCACCAGGACGGCGACGCCGTAGGCGGCAGTAAAAACGGTAAACAATGACTGAAAAACGGACGCGCTGGCGCGTTCGAACAACCGGTTGCCCAACAAGGCGTACACCGCCGCCGCGATCACTACACCCGGCCAACTGGACACCACCGCCGGGCCGCGTTCAAACAACACCACCAGAACAGCGAGCTGAATCAGGCCGAAGAAAACATAGTAATACGCCACCATATAGCGAAGCGCACGTTTATCGCAGTGCGTGCTCGCGGCCAAGATGGCCAACAACGCACCACCAAGATTAGTCAAGCCGTGCACCAGGCCCATAACCAGATGGTAAGCAGGCGACCAAGCCGCCAGTTGCTGCGCGGCCAGTGGTTGAATGTTCTTGACCGCCAGCCTCAATGCGGCGGATGCCAATAGCGCAAATCCCACAAAATAATCGACCCAAGGCCCTGGCGGGCCAAGACGCACCAGGACCAACCCCAAGCCAATACCCGGGAGGCACAACCAATACAGCACGCCGGCAATAGAGGGCCTCGTTTCCTTAGCGGTTACGATCTGTAACAGAGAAATCGCCAACGACGCCGGCACCAGGATGGCCAATGCATCGAGGAACTCATACCCGAGTAACAACAAACTCGGAGTTCCGAACACCAACAACCCTAAGCCAAAAAGGGATTGGACTATGGAAAACAAGGCCACCACCGCCCAAACGGTGCCGTCGCCAAGCATCTAGTGCGCTCCTCTCACTGCGCTTTGACCGGCGCAGCGTATACTGGTTGCTTATGGACGGCCATGAGTGAGGTTGGAATTTCTTGGAGTTTGAACGCGAGGCGGCGCCCTCCTCTAAAGACGCCTTAGCCGAGGATCTGCTGCCGGATGATGCACTGGATGAGCAAGTGGCCATTCACGTCATGGGTTGGACTACCGCGCAGATCCCGTGGGCCTATACCGCCGCCGCCTGCTGCTGGTTGAATAGCGACAACACTCCGCTGATGGCGTGTCACGCGTGGCGGCCTTCGCGCGATGAATCCCAATGCGCGCAGGTGCTCGAAACACTGCGGGCACGCGGTTACTCGTGCACCATCGACTTAAGTCCCACAACGGTGACCACACGTTTTTTCGGCGGCACTACCGCGCTCAGCAGTTGCACCCACCCCGATAGGCGCATCGCTTTGTTACGCGCGGCCTTGCAAGCCGCTAGCTCCTAGAGCCGAGTGGCTCAAGATCTCACCTAGATCAGGACTCCACCCATGCATCCGCTCCGAATTTGGCAAGTGTCCGACACCCATTTGAGCCGTTCCCACGCCTACTTTCAGGACAATTGGAATGAGTTCGTAAACTTGGTGGAAGCAGAAAAACCCGACTTCGTCATCCATTCCGGCGACGTTGCTTTCAACGCCCCGGAGGTACCGGACGATATTCTTTTTGGCCGCCAACAATTGGCTCGTCTGACGGTCTCGTGGCGGGTCATTCCAGGCAATCATGACGTGGGAGAACCCGGTGAGGCGCCCCGCCTAGAACAACCGGTAAGCGCGGCGAGCTTAGCGCTGTGGCGCCAACACTTCGGCGACGATTGTTTTTGCCATGATGTAGGCGCATGGCGCCTCATCGGTCTTAACAGTGAATTATTGGGCAGCGGGCTAGATGCGGAGGCGAGTCATTGGGCATTTCTGAGCGCGGCACTGGCTGACGCCGCCGGCCGCGCTATCGGTTTATTCGTGCATAAACCGCTCTTCACCATCGCTGAGGACGAAGGTCAAAGTGGCATGACGGTACTGCCGGCGGCGCGCCGGCGACTGCTCGCCGCGCTAAAAAAAGCAGGGGTAAAATTCATCGGCTCCGGGCACTTGCACGCCTATGGCAGCCGTACCACCGATGTATTCGAGTGCGTCTGGTGTCCGACCACCGCGTTTGTCGATCCCTCGCGCCCGCGCCCCACCGAAGTCACTTGGCGCACCGGCTTTGTGGAGTGGCAATTGACCGGCGATGGATTTTCCCACCGGTTGGTACAACCGCCCCTGTTCGGTAACTTGGATATCACCAACTGGACCCGCTCTAGCGGCAGCACTATCAGCTTGCCGCCACGGCCCGTTAACCGCCAACTGTGTGGCACCCACTGTGTATGATTTGACCCCATGTGATTTTTTAGACGTAAAAAAGTAATGCGGAGCCTAACCCTCATGGCCAGTAAACCCCTCACAACAACCGCCCTGTTCTCAGCCGCGCTTCTGAGCGCTACAGCCGCTTTGGCGAAAGACACCGGTCATCTTTTCATCAGCAGTGAAAAAGACCACGCCATCCGCGTCTTGGACGGCAAAACCTTTAAAACAATCAAAGACATTCGCACCGCGGCGCGCCCCCGCCACCTGCAATTCAACCCGGATAAAACGCTTATCTACGCCGCCTGCGGTGACGGCAATGCTATTGACGTCATCGACGTCGCTACGCTCGAGCTAATCGACCGCATCGGCCCCATCGACGATCCCGAATTGTTCGATCTGAGTGCTAACGGCAAAATCATGTACATATCGCTGGAAGACGATGCCAAGCTGGGGATATTGGATCTGAATAAATACTTCGCCAACCGTGAAGAAAAACCTGAGTTGGTAGTCGCCGAGATCACGCAAGGAGACGATGACCGGGATGACGACGACGGCGATGACGGCGATGACGACAACGGCAAAGACAGGCACGGCGATGACGATGACCTTCCCGGCCTCACTACGGTAGAAGTCGGTGAAGAGCCCGAGGGCGTCTTGGCCAGCAGCGATGGCAACACCGTATACGTGACCTCCGAGGTGGCCAACGTGGTACACGTGGTGGACATCAACAGCGGTGAACTCAAAGCCAACATAGTGGTAGGCAACCGCCCGCGCCGTTTCGCCATGACCCCTGATCGCAAAGAACTGTGGGTGACCAACGAGTTAGGCGCGACGGTGACCATCATAGACGCCGCCAACAACACCATCTCGGGATCAGTGAAATTCACCCCTAAGGGTTTTAGGCAAGAGGATGTCACCCCGGTGGGTATCGCCATGGCAAAAGATGGCAAAACCGCGTTTGTGGGCCTTGGCCGCGCCAATCACGTAGCGGTAGTGGACGTGGCGTCACGCAACGTCGAGAAATACATATTGGTTGGCAAACGCGCTTGGAACGCAACCTTCAGCCGGGACGAATCCACCCTCTACGTGGTCAACGGCCTCAGCGACGACATTTCGATCGTGGACGTGGCAGCGCGCAAAGTGCGCCGATCAGTGGCGACAGGACGCGTGCCCCACACCGTGCTCATCGACGATTGATGCCCATGCCAAAACGATGCAGGCTGCTCCCCCGCCTCTGCGGGCTGGCAATATTATGGGTGCTGGCGGTACCGTGGACAGGCTCCGTGTTGGCCGCCGATTTCACCATCGGTTATCTACAACTTGAAAAAGATCCCAGATATTCAAAGCCGCGCAGCTACGCCCGCTATCTAGGACAATCCTTGGGCCGGCCCTACCAGGGGGCAAAAGTGGCCCTGGGCGAAGTGAAATTTCATGGCACCGCAGCCGGCGTGCGATTCGTTTTGAAACGGCGCCGGGTCAAACACGCGCAAGCCATGGTCAGGGCAGCCGCTGAGTTAACTGAAGACGGTGTTCGATTCCTCCTCGTGGACGCGCCGGCTGACGTGCTGCACCGGCTGAGCGAGCACACTGAAGAGCAAAACATCGTGCTGTTCAACATATCCGCCCGCTCCGACCCACTTAGAACCACTCAGTGTGCCAAACATCTGCTGCACGTCATCCCTAGCCATGCCATGTTAGCCGATGCACTGGTGCAATATCTGGTCTCGCGTAAATGGCGCGAAGCCTTGGTATTGGTAGGCCCTACCCCCGCGGACGTCGCCTTGGCCGGTAGCTTCACCCGGGCGGCCAAGCGCCTAGGGGTAAAAATCGTGGCGCAAAAACCGTTCGAACTCAGTAATGACCCACGGCGGCGCAAGCGCAACAACATCGCCTTATTAACGGCCGGGGAAGACTACGATGTGGTGTTCATCGCCGACGCCGATGGCGAATTCGCCCGCAACGCCGCCTACCGTACGGTACTGCCCCGTCCGGTTATTGGCGCCGATGGTCTAACCGCCATGGCCTGGCATTGGGCCTATGAGCGCCATGGCGCTCCACAGTTGGAAAAACGCTTCGAAAAAGCCGCTGGCAGACATATGGCAAGCGTGGACTGGGCCGCCTGGTTGGCGGTCAAAGCCATTGCCAGCGCTGTTCAAAGAACCAGCAGCGCAGACTTTCAGGTATTGCGCCGCTATCTTTTATCGCAAGAACTTGAGTTGGACGGCTTCAAAGGCCACCGCTCAAACTTCAGACCCTGGAACGGCCAACTGCGTCAACCCTTGCTTCTGGCCACCCATAATTGGGTGATCGGCAAAGCGCCCATCGAAGGTTTTCTACACCGGACCAATAACCTGGACACACTAGGATTTAGCCAACAAGAAGTCTCATGCGCACGCTGAGTCGGCGGCAACGATAGGGCACCTGCTAAAAATAGTCATTGTTTCGTGAGTGCGAGGAAGCACCGCGCGCATAACCGCAGTGTATAGGTCATACCTGAGGATTGGAGCACGGAGCTGACACCACAATCGCGGAAAAGTGCATTGTTAGAGGTGCCCGGTAGACACTCATGAGCAAGAAATTACTGCGTGAAAAAGCGATGAATGGCGAACCGGTTACCGGCGCCATGGTGTTTGAGTTCTTCACCCCGGGTATCGCCCAGATCCTCAAACTCGCCGGCTGTGAATTCATCATTTACGACATGGAACATGGCGGCTTTTCCATAGAGCAACTCAAATACCAGGCAGCCGCCTGCCGTGGCCTTGGCGTCGCGCCCATGGTGCGGGTGCCGCGGGGTGAATATCACTTCCTCGCCCGTGCCTTGGACGTAGGCGCCCAAGGGGTCATGGTGCCGATGGTCAACTCCGCGCACGCAGCAAAAACCATCGCCGAAGCCACCCACTATCCACCTAAAGGGTGCCGGGGCGCGGCCTTCGGCTTCGCTCACGACGACTATAGTGGGGGCGATCCGGCGGCGAAAATGCGCACCGCCAACGACCGGAACTTAGTTATTGCGCAGATCGAAACAGAACACGGTCTCGCACAAGTGGAGGAGATTGCCGCAGTGGACGGTATCCACTGCTTGTGGCTAGGGCACTTCGACCTGACCAATTTTTTGGCTATCCCAGGTCAATTCGATCACCCGCTCTACCACCGGGCAGTGGAGCGCATCGCCGCCGCCGGCAAAGCCAACGGCAAAGCCCTAGGGTTCATGGCCAGCGATGCCGAAGCAGCGCAACAACACCGCGCCGCCGGCTTCAATATGATCGCCACCGGTACCGATCAGAAGCTCTTGGAAACCAGCGTAAGAAATATTATCGAAGCCATCTAGACCTAGACCAACATTTGTTTGCAAAAGAAGCACTTGGCGGTCCCCAAGCGAGTAATTATATCTGCGCACATGCCGTGCCTTGCCGCCAGTTCAAGTCTTCGCCGCCGCCCGCGTATCCATGGGCGCGTGATTGATCGTCTGTGGTGAACAATTACGCCACGGCCTTAGCTATATTGGACCAGGTACTCAGCACGCCTAAAGCCGCGGCATCAATGGCCAAGGAACAGCTAACCGATGGAAATACGCAAATTTACCGATGCCGATAGCGACCAGTTAAAAGCCCTTTGGCGCTTAACCTTGCCTGATGAGGCCCCCTACAACCAACCCGATTACTCGCTGGCGGCCAAACTGGCCTTCGATGATATGATTTTCGTCGCCGCCGGCGGCGGCACACTGTTAGGTAGCGTCATGGCCGGATATGACGGACACCGCGGCTGGCTCTACTGCGTGTGCGTGGCACCCGAATACCGCCGGCGCGGTTTAGGCGGACAACTGGTACAGCACGCCTTGGCTGCTCTGACGCACAAGGGCTGCGCCAAAGTTAATATTCAGATACGGGAAGACAACCAGGCCGCGGCCGGCTTCTACGCCACCCTGGGTTTTGCGGTAGAGGCACGCATCAGCATGGGCATCCAATTACCACAACCCCTACGTTAAATATGCACCCCAAGTTAAATATGCACCCCAACTAAATATGGGCGAGGTAAATATGGGTGCGGGCATCAATAGCCGGGTTAGCAGGTATAGTGCTACTCCTTCAGTCAGGGGAAAGCCTTGCCTCCCCTATACGTTTAGGAGCCTCTATGCACTACGACGCCACCCAAAACGATCACCGTCTCAAACACGATCCTTTCAAAGCGCTGGTCGCGCCAAGACCCATCGGCTGGGTAGGCAGATCAGCATGGACGGGATCTTCAACCTCGCCCCGTACAGCTTCTTCAACGCCGTGGCCGACCGGCCTCACTACGTGATGTTCTCCTCTAAGAACCTCAAAGACAGCATCCGCAACGTGGTACAAACCGGGGAGTTCACCTGCTCTTTGGCCACCTGGGATACCCGCCTAGGCATGAACACCAGCTCGGCGCCGATACCTGCCGATATGGATGAATTCGCCATCTCGGGGCTGACCACCGTAGCGTCTACATTCATCCAACCGCCACGGGTCAAAGAAGCCCCAGCGGCGCTGGAATGCCGGCATTGGAAAACCCTCGAATTGCCAGACGTGGACGCAAGCACCGGCGATGGTCATTATGTGGTCTTCGGCGAAGTCGCCGGCATCTACATAGACGATCAGTTCATCGAAGACGGCATGGTCAACACCGGTGCAATGCAGCCGATCGCGCGCATGGGCTACAGGGCACCTCTAAAAATAGTCATTGTTTCGTGAGTGCAAGGAAGCACCGCGCGCACCACCGCAGTGTATAGGTCCTACCTGAGGATTCGAGCACGGCGCTGACGCCGCAATCGCGGAAAAAGCGCATTTTTAGAGGTGCCCTACATGCAATACGCCGCCGTAAGACCCAACACAGTCTTCGATCCAAACCGCTCAGTGGTAGGCGCGAATGGGCAGGTAGAAAATGCGCAAGCCCGTACATGGGACGGCCAATACAGATAACTTTCAAGTCAGGACGCCACGTACACTATCGTCACGAAGATGACATGAATCGCGGCGCAGCAGGGGCCATGTCGAACTATCGCACCAGCGTTGCGAGTTTCGTTCCCGCCATCATTCGAGCCCGTACATTGGCGAGTTCCGCCCTCATCGAGGAGCCGGGAACGGCGCAGGAAGAAGTCGGCGTTCTCTTCGCCGACATTTCCGGTTTTACCCGGCTGACGGAACAGCTCACACAGCACGGCCCGGAAGGGGCGGAGCGCCTCACCGTACTGCTGAACCGCTACTTCGGCACCATCATAGACACCTTGGAGCTAGCCGGCGGCGACGTGCTCAAATTCGCTGGCGACGCCTTACTGGCCGTTTGGCCTGTTTCCGCTAACCAGGTGTCCTTAGCGAAGCTGATCCCGCGCATCACGGATATGGCGCGGGTCTTACAAGCTGCATTACACAACTATACCGTCACCCCGGGCGTCAAATTGTCGATGAAACTGGCCATCAGCGCCGGCGCCATCAAGGTGCAGCACCTTGGCGGCGTGTTCGACCGGTGGGAGTTCCTAGTCTCGGGGCGGCCATTGGAACAGCTAGGCCGGGCCAACGACGCCGCTCAAGCGGGCGACATAGTACTCGCCATGGAAGCGGCCAGCTTACTAGACGACCGCTTCCAGTTGCGCAGCGCTGCCCCCGGCGTATTCCGTATCGAGGGCGCCGACCACGACGCCGAGGTAGTGGACGCGTATGGAGAGAGCAGCGCACTCAGCGATGAGCAAACCGAGCGTTTGCTGACCTTCCTCCCCGCCGCCATACGCGGGCGGCTGGCGGCAGGCTACGCCGACTGGCTGTGCGAACTGCGGCCGGTGTCCATCATTTTCATGAACTTGCCGGGTTTTGTCACCAACACCCCGCTAGCTCTCGCCCAAGACGCCATGTGCGCCATGCAAACAGCGCTGTACCGCTTCGAGGGCAGCATTAACAAGATAAGTGTGGATGACAAAGGAGCATCACTCATCGCCGTGTTGGGATTGCCTCCGCTGTCCCACACCGACGATGCGGAACGCGCCGTGCGCGCGGCACTCGATATTCAGGCCGCGCTCAGCGAACTGGGCCTGAGCAGCTCCGCGGGCATTTGTACCGGCGTTACTTTCTGCGGTGTGATCGGCAATGACCGGCGGCGTGAATACACGGTAATGGGCGATACGGTCAATCTATCGGCCCGCCTGATGCAAGCAGCCAACGGCAGCATTTTGTGCGACGCGGCAACGCGGCGCAGTATTGGCGACCGGCTACGGTTCAGGGCCGAAGCGCCGCTGCGGGTCAAAGGCAAAGCCGCTCCCATTGAAGTATTCAGTCCACTGGCCGGAGCGGTGTATACCCAACACCACCGGGTGCGCTTTTTGCAGGGAAGAGAGCGCGAGCGCAAACGGTTGAACGCGCTGCTGACCGAGGCCATCGCCTGGAATAAGCAACCGCAAGCGCGTGGCAAAACACGGTTAAAGCGCGTGTGCATCAGTGCTGAAGGCGGGCTGGGCAAATGGAGCATCGTCAGCGAAATGCTGGCCAGCGCAGAGCACCAACGGGCCGAAGTATTGATCGCCGCTGGTGACCCGCTAGACACCTTGACCCCATTTAGGGCATGGCGCGGCGTCCTGCTGTCACTGCTCGGATTGGCCGGCGAAGCGGCAGCGCAATCCGCCTCACCACAAGCCATACTTGAACGCCTGCCCAATGATCACGCCCGCCGTTACGCACCTTTGCTAGGCGGTGTTCTTGCGCTGCCCATGACGGACAACGAACACACTCAGGGCGTCACCGGGGAAGCGCGCCGGACCCACACATTGACCTTACTTAGCGATCTCATCTGCCATCACGCGGCGCTAGGACCCACAGTGTTGGCGGTCAAGGACGCCCACCTGATGGACCCTAGTTCGTGGGATCTGCTCCGGCGCATAGACACCGGAGCACCCAACTTGCTTATCGTGGCAACGGTACGCCCCGTCAGCACGCCCGATTGCGCCTCCGCCCGGGCCTGGCTTAAGCAAAATGATACCGAGCACCTGGACTTGGGCGCACTCAATGACGATTCACTGCTCGCGCTTGCCAAGAAACGGTTGAACGCTCACTTCATCGCGCCTGAACTCGGACAACTGCTGGTAGAGCGCTGCGCTGGCAATCCGCTTTATTGCGAAGAGTTGACGGCCACCTTGCACGAATCCGGAGCACTGACCATCAGCGAGGGTATCGCCACCCTGAAACCGGACTTTATCACCCGCACACAAATGCCGGCCTCACTGCAAAGTCTCATCTCCTCGCGCATCGATCGGCTATCGGCAAACGCCGGGCTTACCTTGAAAGTAGCCAGCGTGATCGGCCGGGTATTCGCCGTCCAACTGGTAGCGCACTTGCATCCGGGCGCCCCTTCACCACGCGATCTGGCGCAGGACTTACGTCATCTAGCCGATCTGGAGTTGGTCACCCAGGTACCGTTCGGCTCGCGCGCCGCGCTAGGCCCACCGCCTTATTATCAGTTCAAAAATGAGCTGATCCGTGATACCACCTACGGCTTGATGCTCTATTCCCAGCGCCGCGTGCTGCACGAAAAGATGGGCGCGTGGATCGAAACCAACCTAAGTGACGAACTGGCCTCCCACTACGCTCTCTTGGGCCGCCACTGGGCCTTGGCCGCGGAGGGTTCCGAGCCAGACCCCGCCACCTTGCAACGCGCCGCCACCTATCTGGAGCGGGCCGGCGATAGGGCCGCCGCCGGTTATGCCAATCAAGAAGCGGTGGGACTTTATCGCCAAGCACTGGCGCTGGTGGCCCGGCTCACCCGGGACGAGCCCAGCCGGGCGGAACTCGACCTACTGCTAAAACTAGGCGGCCCTCTCATCGCCACCCGCAACTACGCCGATCCCGATGTGCTCAGCATCTATGGCCGCGCCCGGCATATCAGTCAAACGATAGGTGAACAGAGCGCCGTATTCAGCGCCATTCGCGGACTCTGGCAGGGTGCGGTAGGCCGCTCCGATTACAGCACCGCCAGCGATCTGGCTGAAGAGTTAGTCACACTGGCGGAGCAGTCGGACGACACCAAACTGGCGCTAGAAGCACACCGGGCGGTGGGTAATTCGGCTTTCTGGCCGGGTGATTTCGACAGAGCACGCCGCTCCATGGAATTCGCCGTCCAACTGGCGGACGTCGATCCTCACCGCCCGCTTGCAAGCGGCTTTAGCCAAGATCCGGACATTGCCAACCGGGGTATCTTGGCCTGGGCCCTGGCTAACTTGGGGTACGTGCGCAGCGCATCCGCCCAAATAGACGCCGCATTAGAACGTAGCAACGCGCTGCACCATCCTTTTAGCATGGCATACGCACTAGGTTCGGCCATGTGGAACTATTTCATCGTCCGCGATGTGCAAGCAACGCAAGACTTCGCCGGACGGCTCATACGCATCTGTTCCGAGAACGGTTTTCCCTACTTGCACATCGCCGGGGCAACCGCCAGCGCCTGGACCCGGGCCGAACGCGGCGACGCTGACGCCGCCCTCGAAGAGCTACGCCGCGCCCTCACCGCCTGGCACCGTAACAGCGGCGAAATAGGAATGGCGTTATTTTTATATGTCCAAAGCGAAATAGAAGCACTAGCTGGACAACCGGAGCAGGTTTTAAAAACCCTGATACATCCCATCTTGCGCAAGCGCGTGACGGTGGAACGGTGGTTTCTAGCCGATATCATCAGACTTCGCGCCGAGTGCCAGTGGGCCATAGGCGAGCAAACCGATGCCTTGACGTCGATAGGTGAAGCCAGACGCATCGCTACGGCGCAAAACGCCCGTATCCCTGCATTGCGGCTAGCTTGCTTCGAAGCACAGCACATCGGACGGCCACAACATAAAGCGGCCCTTGAAGCGGCGTTAGATGCGCTACCGGAACACCTCTATACCGGCACTATTGCCCGCGCCGAGGCCTTACGTGATGAGAAAAACGAAGCGGTGAGTGATCGTGGGTGCTGATTCATTCCCAACGCTCGCCAGTGAACGCGCCCCGTTTCCATTACGCCCATGGGGGTCCTGCGCCGTTCAGATCTTATTCTTCCTATCCCCTGAATGAGGACGACCAATAACATGTGGAGTAACTTTCTCCAGGCATACAGTCATGTTGATCTATTGAATGCAACGAACAGGATTGCCAATAAAATAGACCAGCCTAACTTTCCCATGCTTAATTTTCCCAGCTTAATTTTCTATAAGTCGAGACAATAATTTTCGGATAACCTCGTACGAAGCAACACTGTACTTGGCAACTGATGCAGTACTTCCAACTTTAACGGTAAAACTATCTTCTGGAATTGCCAGGAAAGTATCTTCGTCTGTTGCATCATCGCCACACGATAAAATAAAGTCCACTTCAGTTTTATCCAAAATAGCAGATGCGGCTTTTCCCTTATTGATCTCGAAAGTTTTGACCTCCAGTACTTTGTCACCTTCTATTATCTGAAGATGTTTATTGGTGGTTATATACTTCATGTGACTGATCAATTCTCTTGTTCTGATCTCGCTTAAACCAGTCTCCACTTTCCGATAATGCCAAACAACGGAGCAATTTTTATTTTCAATAAAAGATCCCGGGGTTCTATCCACATAGCTTTCCATTATATCTAGTATTTCCTTTTTCCAATTGTCGTCGATGTTGGCTAATGTCTCAAATTTACCTCCTGAACAACGCATCCACGCACCATGTTCAGCCACTATATCAACATCAAATTCCGACAACCATTTATCCAGGGTTTCTTTATCCCTACCACTTATTATTACAACTTTATTCTTCTTGTCCTCAGAAAGTCTTTGCAGGATTTGCTTCAAGTCATCATCAGGAATAGATTCTTCAGGATCAAAATTAAAATCTATCAACGTCCCATCATAATCCAGAAATATCAACCTTGTTTTTGAATTTTTATACGCTTTTATTATCTGTTTTGTTAGATGCTCGTCCAACAGCTTTGTTATCAATGCCTGCTGAGAGCTTTTGACAAACTCTACTTTTTTCCATAAATATTTCCGCCCAGTGATGAATGTTATACTTACGGAGTAAACGCTGCATAATTTCCATGCGTTTAACCTGCTCGTTTTCAGGCATCACAAGCGCTTTATGCATTGCATCAATTAATTGATTGATGTCATTCGGATTGATAAGGATTGCATCTGATAACTCCTTCGATGCACCTGCCATTTCACTAAGAATAAGCACCCCTTTCTTGTCTAGTTTGCTAGCAATAAATTCCTTGCAAACCAGATTCATTCCATCTCTCATTGGAGTGACCAATGCCACATCAGACATACGATAGAAAGCCGAAAGTGCACTGAGTGGAAAGCTTCGATAAAAATAATGTACAGGCGTCCAGTTTAATCTAGCGAATCTTCCATTAATCTGCCCAACCAGCAGATCAATTTCTTGCTTAAGCTGCCTGTATTTCGGAGCTGTATCTCTGGATGGGACAACAACCATAAAAAAAGAAACTTTTCCAACGAACTCCGGATGCTGGTCAAGAAAACTTTCAAACGCGCGCAAGCGTTGAGGGATTCCCTTACTATAGTCCAGCCGGTCTATTGAAAGTATCAGTTTTACATCCCCGATGGACGTCCTGTACCGAACTTCTCTCGCCAACGTATCTGGGGATGCGGCAGCTTGTGCATATTTATCATAGTCAATTCCCATAGGCAGGGCGTCCACCATTACTAGCCGACTGTCTACTGTGATTTTTCCGTTTTTGTTTTCTAGACCTGCCAATCTGCTCATCGACGACAGAAAGTGCTGCATATCATCGTAAGTATGGAATCCCAGGAAATCAGAACCGAGCATTCCATTTAACAGCTCTCTTCGCCATGGCAGCAAACGGAATGATTCAAAAGACGGGAATGGGATATGTAGAAAAAATCCTATCTTTGACTTGGGATTGTGTTGTCTTATTATCTGGGGAAGCAACAGTAACTGATAATCATGTATCCATAGCGTATCACCTGGAGCAATTATCTTATCAAGTTTCCTGGCAAATTTCTTATTCACCTTTTGATAAACTTTCCACAGCTCTTCATCATATACCGTATACTGATTGAAATAGTGAAAATTGGGCCACAGAGTTTGGTTGCTAAATCCTTCGTGAAAACCTTTAATTTCTGAGGTGCTTAGGAAGATAGACCACATATTCTGCTTTTTGAGGCTTTTTTTAATCTCTTTCTTTTTATCACTATTGCCAACAGCCAGCCCCGGCCAACCCACCCAAATATTGTCACCCGCTTCATGAACTGAACCAAGACCCGTGGCCAGACCGCCTTCGCTTGGCATATAGGACAATTTTCCGTTCTCTTTCAATATTTTTATTGGCAGACGATTCGATACAATTATTGTCTTGGACATACAATATCAACGTACTAATTCGGAAAAAAATTACCCGACATCAATTCAGAATATATCTGACATGCTTTTCATAGAAAAACCGTTTAATTATTTGCATATTGTGTTGCAGTGAGTGCAACACCGAACGAGCCAAGGCCACCCGTTGCTCCTTTGTAGCCACCACTGTCCGCCCAATTCGTTGGCTTTTTACGTGATGCCATACCCGTTCATCAGGATTGAGTTCCGGTGAATACGGCGGTAACCATACTAACGTGAGCCTACCTTGGCTAGTGCGGACAAATTCTTGCACTTTCTTGGCTCGATGAATGGGATGGCCATCAACAACCCAATAGATCGATCCGCTTGGCGTTGTGCAGCAAACGCCTTGGAAAGTCGATAAAAACGTCTGCAGTTACCCGCGATTCGGTTACCATGAAACGCAGGTGACCCTTCGGCGAAACGGCTGACAGCCTATTCACGCTAAAGCGCCGACCCGTTTTCGCTACAACCGGCGTATCACCCCGTACCCCCCAAGTGGTACCACGATGATAATCCGACCGGATCGTCGATTCGTCGCCAAAATAGACCTGCGCTCGCCGCCTTTTCGCTTCTTGTTGTACTTCAGGCCAAGTTTCTTTTAACCATACCTTAACCTGATCAGGGTCTTGCTCGTATGCCTTAAATCGAGGGCGCTGCGCACTCATCCCCAAACGAGACAGGCTATTGCCCACCGAGCGCTCGCTGACTTCGATGCCAAATTTGTCTTTCAGTCATATCTGAATCATCGAGCGCGTCCACAGGGCATCGTGAAAATCCAATTGCAACGGATTCGTTTTAACCCGTTCACGTAAGCGATCCGCATATTCATCGGGAAATTTCTTGGGCGACCCGTGATCTTGCCGGTGGACAGCGCCTGTCCACCACCTTGCTCATACCTGGATAAGCAATCGTCAATGCAAGAACGATGGAATCCGAGGGCTTGAATTACTTTTTCAGGGCTTTCACCCGATAACACTTCGCAACCGCGTGCCTGCGGATGGCTTCTCGCGCGGAATGGGGCAGTGAGCGACCGTCTGTCTTTTTCATAGCATCACTATAACATATTTTATCAATTTGTGTCGGGTAATCTTTTGCCGAAGTAGTAACTTATTGAGAAACAAACGAATAGCCACTGAGGTTATCATCTTTTACTGAAAAGAATCAATAAGAATTTAATTCTTTCATCAACTCCCGCTAACCCGTTAAAATCGCCCGATCCATACTCGCCATAAGCGTTGTTTTATTCACTTACCAATAGATTCATTTACAGCACATATAGAGAACCTTAGAATTAATTCAATTACTAGAAGCGGTCTCAAAAATAGTGTCGAGGCAAAAATAATCGTAGAGGCGAGAGGTACAAATCCGAGGTGTTTGTAGTTTGTACTCATGGCGAGTCATCAGTCGCCTGAAATTATGCAGCCATGCAAATAATCGGCTCTTCCCTTCTTTAAGTGGGTGGTTTAGCATAATCTAAAACACTCACTGCAAAGATGCATCCATGCGCGACAAGAAACTCTATTCTCAAATACTAGGTATTGAAACACCCTGGTTCGTGTCTGATGTCGAGCTGTCCCTTCAGGCGCAACAGGTTAAAGTCTTTATTGAGCACACTGGCAAAAAAGGCTGCCAATGCCGTGTTTGCGCTAAGCCCTGTCCGGGTTACGACCACATTATCCAGAAGTGGCGGCATTTGGATACCTGTCAGTTCCAAACTATCCTCGTCGCCCGTGTTCCCCGTGTCCAGTGCCCTGAACACAAGGTGTTGGCCATTGACGTTCCTTGGGCTGAATCAGGCTCCCGATATACAGCCCTGTTCGAAGCCTGGGTCATTGACTGGATCAAAGAGGCAACAATCAGGGCTGTTGCACGACAAGTGAAGCTTAGCTGGAACGCCATTGATGGTATTGGGCGACGTGCCGTGAACAAGAGGTCTTGCTCGCAGGGATGCCCAATCTCCAAAACGACTAGCTGTCGATGAGACCTTTTTCAAAAGCACCACGAATACGTTACGGTAGTGACTGACCGCGATAAAGGCGTTGTTACCCATGTCGCTGATGATCGTAAAAGCGACAGCCTCAATGAGTATTTTGATACGTTGGCGGATGACGCCAAAAAAGGTATCGAATGTGTGACGATGGATAGGTCCAAAGCTTATATCAAGTCAGTCAGGCAAACTATTCCGCAGGCAGACCGGAAGATAGCATTTGATAAATTCCCTATTGCCCAGTCCCTGGGTAAAGCGGTTAACAAGGTTCGCATGGAAGAGAATAAAACCCTTATAAGCAAGGATGTAGAGTGGCTGAAGGGAACTCGTTACAACGGGCTGACAAACCCTGAGAACCTGTCTAAAGAGCAGTGGGATAACTTTGAACCACTGAGACACTCAACGCTTAAAACAGCTCGCGCCTGGGCTATTCGTGAACTGGCGATGAGCTTATGGGATTACCCATCCACAGCTTGGGCAATCAAGGCCTGGAAGAAGTGGTTGAGCCTGGGCTCAGCGATGTCGCCTAGAACCCATCAAGGAAGTGGCCAGAACGATTAAAGCGCATTTGTGGGGCATCGTCAACGCTATTGTTCTTAAGGCCAACAATGGACGTGCAGAAGGCATTAACAGCACGATTCGAAGTTTGAAGAATCGAGCGTGTGGTTTCAGAAATCGTGAACGATATAAGGCAGCGATCTATTTTCATTTGGGAGGGTTGGATTTGTATCCCACTGGCATACATCGCTGAAAACCACCCACTTAAAGAAGGGAAGAGCCGATTGGTGGTATTGCTCTATTTGCGCAGGCCTTAGCATCGTGTCACTCCGAAAGTCATGCTCTTTAACAGTGTGCCACGAGGTTGATGGGCCGGCCATTGGCGGCGAAGTCTTGCCGTCACTGCCGGCATGATATTCTCAGCCGGGGTGCGTCTGCTAGAGGAACTCTTCTCACGTGAACCGAGCCGACCGAAAATTGCTGGAACTGATGCAATCTGACGTGGACTTACCCGTTCGCAAGCTGGCGGAGAAGGTGGGGCTTTCAACTACGGCTTGTTGGAACCGTATTCGGCGCATGGAGGAGGCTGGCGTTATCACCAAGCGTGTGGCGCTGGTCGATCCGGCCAGGGTGGGGGTTGGGCTCTGTGTATTCGTGAGCATCCGCACGCGGGAGCATTCGAGCGAATGGCTGGCGGGTTTTGCTGAGCGTGTGGCCGCTATGCCAGAGGTGGTGGAGTTCTACCGCATGGCGGGAGATGTTGACTATATGTTGCGCGTGCTGGTTCCGGATATGATCGCTTTTGACCAGTTCTACAAAAATCTTATCAAGGATACCTCGCTCGCCGATGTCACCTCCAGATTCGCCATGGAACTCATCAAGCACACCACCGCTGTTCCTATTCCGCCGGGTTAAGCCACCCAGCCCGGCAGTGCGGCGGCCTGTTCGCGGATCCGTTCCGGGGTACCCAATTCTTTGGGCACGGTGCGGGCGGCGATGCCATGGCTGGCCAGCAAGTGTTGCCACTGCGCGATGTTGGGGTGGCGCGCGTATTCCTGCGGTTGTTTGTGGCCGGGGGCTTTTAGAAACGCACGGATCTCTTGCCGGGACGTTTCGTATTGGGGTCCGTAGGACAGATCCATCAGCAATTCCCGAACAATTGATTAATGTCGATAATATCAAGGGGTAGAGAGTCTTCTACTCATTTTATTGCCTTGATATAATGTGATATTCTAGCTAACCTAGCCTCGTTATAAGCTTTGCGAGGGCGCTCTATAATGTCTTCCCCGTCATCGGTCCAAATCATTTCACGCTCAGGCCATCGGATTAAGTTTGAAGTAGAGATGGAGTTAACGGGCTCATTGCTGGATATGGAAAGCACGATTTTATCGGTGAGCAACCAATTGGGTTGCTCTGCGACAGCCCAAGCCCTTCATCGCTTTGATACCGATGGCAGTCCAATCGAGGTGAGCGGTATAACACTCACTTCACGCACGCAAAGCAACAAAACGTATTATTCGCCCTATGGACCCGTCGATGTTGTCCGCCCTGTGTACCAAACATCTAAGGGGGGTCGCATCTACTGTCCAATGGAAGCCTCAGCGCGGGTCATGCAAAATGCAACCCCGCGCATGGCCAAGCTATTGTCAAGCAAGTATGCCCGGTTGAACGCCAATGAAGCCCGCCATGACCTTGCGGATAATCATGGCTGCAAGATTTCAGTGAATGATTGACAAAAAGTGGCTGAGCAGGTCGGTGCGATTGCCCAAGCCAAGGAGGAGGTATGGCCAAGGAGACGGTATGGAAGCCTCACACGCCTGAGTTTGATGAGGCGGTAGAAGTCGTAAGCATGAGTCTGGACGGTGCGATGGTGCCAATGCGAGGGGGTGTTTGGCGAGAAGCGATGGTGGGTTGTATCTCGTTGTATGACGGTGAAGGGCAGCGGTTACACAGCATTTATTTAGGGGCTTGTGCGCAATAGGGCAAGACGTCATTGAAACAGCGGTTTATGGCGGAGGCTGAACACGTCAAGTCGCTTTACCCCAATGCTACTCGAGTGGGCATTGCTGACGGGGCGAGTGATAACTGACCGTTATTAACCCCCTTGACGGAGCATCAGATTTTGGATGTCTATCATGCAACACAATATCTGGCGCAGGCGGCTAACGGCGCCCATCGGGACAAAACAGGGCAGTCAAAACGAAAAGCTTGGTTAAAAGAGCAATGCCGCACACTCAAGCACCAAAGCAATGGCGCACAGAAGGTGCTCAATGAATTGAAAAGAGTGAGTCGTAAGCGCCTAACGGCAGATAACAAAGAAAAAGTCAAAGACGCCATCAGATACTTCACCAACCATCTGTCTATGATGGACTATGGGCGATATCGTGAGCAGCACTTTCCAATCGGCTCTGGTGTCACGGAAGCAGCCTGTAAGACGTTAATTAAACAGCGCCTGTGTCGTTCGGGTATGAGATGGAAAGATAAAGGTTTGAAGACAGTATTGAGCTTACGCGCGTTAGTGCTGACTCAAAGTCGATAGCAGCAATTTTGGGAGCGCATCAACCAATGCGAGATTGGGGATTTGGTTTAGATGGAACATTATTTTAAGGCAATACCCATCGGGCAGGTATCGGCTTTAGGGCCGGTTAAAATCAGCGTCTGATCCGAGGTGATGCCCTGCTCTTTATTCACCGGATGGCGAGAAATCACTCGATATTTTGTATTGGCTTTCAACCGTGTGACGAAATAAATCTCCTTTGAATTGAGCCAGTTAAACCACGTGAAGTCCGTATAGCCACGATCAAACACCACAAATAGGGCCCGCATCCAGCTCTAAACTACGACCTTGTGTAATATCTTGTTGTTTGCCTTCGGTAATAGTCATGAAAGCCGGTAAAAAACCATCATGGGCTAGACCAACATGTCATTTAATCGCGCCTTTGGTCTTGCGAAATTTAGCCCAAGGAAATAGTGATAAGCATCAATCGATGGTCGATGCATCCAAGGAATAAAGCTTATTTTTAAAGCGAAACCCATCCTTAAGCGCCAAGCTTTGACATCGTGCCAGTCGCTTCCAAAATAATCCTTCGTAGAGTGGATAAGGCTGTTGCTCGTTAATACGAGCCAGAGAACTTCGGCTGACCTTAGCGATACCCAAATGGTAACTTTTGCGGCGTTGTTTATCCAGATTGCTGACAATATCTCGCAAACTACAGCGACCGGCGAGTTGGGCAAAACTCAACGCCACAAACTGTGACCAGCGTGACATTGTCCTCAATACACGGCCTTTATGGTGGGTTTTTGCAAGCGTTTCAAATTCATGTCTAGAAATCAGTTTTAGTCGCTGTGAAAATATCCTGTTGATATTGAAAGATATTCTGGACCTCCATTCTAACAAATCAGCGCAGAATAGTCTTTGATTCCAAGCTCATTCAAAAGTTTGTGGGACAGCGATGTTTTTAGATATACTAATTCGGAAAAAAATTACCCGACATTAATTCAGAATATATCTGACATGCTTTTCATAGAAAAACCGTTTAATTATTTGCGTATTCTGTTGCAGTGAGTGCAACACCGAACGAGCCAAGGCCATCAGTTGCTCCTTTGTAGCCACCACTGTCCGCCCAATTCGTTGGCTTTTTACATGATGCCATACTAGCTCATCAGGATTGAGTTCCGGTGAATACGGCGGTAACCATACTAACGTGAGCTTACCTTGGCTATTGCGGACAAATTCTTGCACTTTCTTGGCTCGATGAATTCGATGGCCATCAACAATCAAATAGACCGATCGCTTGGCGTTGTGCAACAAACGCCTTAGAAAGTCGATAAAAACGTCTGCGGTTACCCGTGATTCAGTTACCATGAAACGCAGGTGACCCTTCGGCGAAACGGCTGACAGCCTATTCACGCTAAAGCGCCGACCCGTTTTCGCTACAACTGGCGTATCACCCCGTACCCCCCAAGTGGTACCACGATGATAATCCGACCGGATCGTCGATTCGTCGCCAAAATAGACCCGCGCTCGGCGCCTTTTCGCTTCTCGTTGTACTTCAGGCCAAGTTTCTCTTAACCATACCTTAACCTGATCAGGGTTTTGCTCGTATGCCTTAAACCGAGGGCGCTGCGCACTCATCCCCAAACGAGACAGGATATTGCCCACCGAGCGCTCGCTGACCTCGATGCCAAATTTATCTTTCAGTAATATCTGAATCATCGAGCGTGTCCACAAGGCATCGTGAAAATCCAATTGCAACGGATTCGTTTTAACTAGTTCACGTAAGCGATCCGCATATTCATCGGGACACTTTCTTGGGCGACCCGTGATCTTGCCGGTGGACAGCGCCTGTTCACCACCTTGCTCATATCTGGATAACCAATCGTCAATGCAAGAACGATGAAATCCGAGGGCTTTAATTACTTTTTCAGGGCTTTCACCCGATAATACTTGCGCAACCGCGTGCCTGCGGATGGCTTCTCGCGCGGAATGGGGCAGTGAGCGACCGTCTGTCTTTTTCATAGCATCACTATAACACATTTTATTAATTTGTGTCGGGTAATTTTTTGCCGAAGTAGTAGCTTTATACTGGTGGGTGATTTAAATAAGTATACTTTAACTGATGCCTCACGCCGCCTGTTTTCGAGGAAACTCGATAGCGCTGCATTCCAGAGCGCTTTAAGCGTTCGGTGGTCAGGGTTTTGCAAGTCGCTTCGACAATACCCGAAACCTATATATGCCACTTACGTTCCGTATAGGACAATACACTCAGATCCTGTGCACCGATCGCCGCTCGATGATCTGCCCGGACAGCAAGGTAGGCACTATAGGCTCAGAGTTTTCTAAATGTCGGACTAGCTGTGAGGCGACTTCATAACCCATGCGCCTGGCCGGCAAGTTTATGGTGGTCAATGGGGGAACCACATGTTCCGACCAGTCCAGGTTGTCGAATCCCATGACGGATATGTCATCAGGTATTCGAAACCCTGCCTGCGCTAGTGCGAAGTACGTGCCGAGTGCCAGTACGTCGGAAAAACACAGGATGGCAGTGTATTGGCGCCCGGATCGCAAGAGCTTGTGAACTGCGTGTTTGCCGCCAGCCACGTTCAGGGTGGTCTCGAAGAAATCGAGCGCTGGATGTTCTTGACTGGCTGAGAGTGCACCTGTTTTGCGTGCCTGAGTGCGGTCGCTTTGCGCCAGCGGGCCATGGATTACCGCGATCCGCGCATGCCCCCGAGCGGCGAGAAATTCCACCGCCTGGGCAGCGAGGGCGGTGTTGTCATAACCGATGGTGGCGCTCGTATTTCGCAGATCCCAGATCGAGGTCAAAACATGGGGCACGCTGCGGCGTTCAAACATGTTGTACAGCTCATCGCTATGGGCCGCACCCGTCAAGATGAATGCCTCGGCGCCCATCCCTAGGAGTTTTTTTGCTGCTTTTAATTCCTCGATCTCGTCGGCATTAGAGATGGCCATCACCAGCGAGTAGTTACGTTCACTCAACGCTTGTTCTATCGCGGCAATATATTTGGCGAAGACCGAGTGCTCGATGGTTGGAATAATGGCGGCAATGGTGCGCGACTTGTTGGTCGAAAGCGCCCGCGCCGCTGGATTGGGAACGTAGTCCAGTTTCGCGCAGGCTTTTAGCACCCGCTCCCTGGTGGGCTGGCTCACGTTGGTCGCGCCGTTGACGACCCGTGATACCGTGGCGATCGATAATCCCGCCTCTTTGGCAACATCGCGAATTTTGCCGATTTTTCTCAATGTGCAACCTCCCGCCCACGAGTGTATCTGTATGCTTACCCCTCGCATCATCCGATTGGATCTCCGAATGTTAAATTGGCCCCCAAGTACAAGTTTGACTGCCACTATGAAACCGGTTACATTACACCACTCATGAGTGCTCAGGCAAAAGATGTAACTATTCCCATCCCTGTGTTGCACACACCTATGCAAAGCAAGCTTGAGCGGCGGCGCTATGTGGGCTTAAAAACGCCAAACCGCCTGAAGCTGGATGTGCGTTGGGGCGAGGCCGGGAGCATTTCGGTGCGCGCTAACTCCATCGTTTCCATCACCAATGTCGATGGCGGTGCGCCATGCTTAGTGACGGCAATTGACGGTGCGGCGCGCACCTTCACTACTGCTGCGCTCCAGGTGCCTGGCGCTTTATCACAACCGATGGATGCCACGGTATTCGACAGCCGCGCCATGGCGTCGATTGCTGCAAGCCGCGGTTCGACGCTCGATGAGGCGCAAGTCTTCAGCCTGTTTGATGGCGCCTCGTCCGCCGGTGAGATTTTTCTCTTCAAGACCACCGCCGATACGGCGCTATTTGTTATCGCGCCTGTCGCTCGAGCTTTCATGTATGCCGGTGGTGGTGGCTGCTTTAGCGTTCGCATTCAAGGCGAGGCCGGGGATAGTGCCGAACACTTGCTGCCCGAGCCACTTGGCCGGGTGGTCGATGAATGGCGTGTACATCGCGGCACGGCAAAAGCCTACCAAGTCGAACGAGGTCAGTTCATTCAGATCATTGATGTAGAGGGCCAGCAATGCTCCGACTTCATGGCCATGTGTGCCGATGCGTTGGAGCGGGGTTTGGAACGCCACATCGACTCGACTGTTTCACGCACGATGGTGCGCGGCGCTTATCCGATGCCGGGTTTGCATGACAAGTTCTTCGATCAGGACATCCGCCCGTTATTAGCCGTGCGCCAAGATACGGTCGGCCGGCATGACACGTTCGCGCTCGCTTGCACTGCCCGCGGTTACGAGGAGCGCGGCTTTCCTGGACATCTGAACTGTTCCGATAATATCAGCGCTGCTTATGCTGCTTTCGGCATCGGGCGGCGCCGGGCTTGGCCGGCGATCAATTTTTTCTTCAACTCCTGGATCGACCGGGCCAACAACAATATCGCCGCCGATGAGGCGTGGTCGCGACCCGGTGATTATGTGGTATTGCAAGCGCTTACCGATTTGGTCTGCGTTTCAACCGCCTGTCCGGACGATATTGACCCGATCAATGGTTGGAATCCAACCGATATTCACGTACGGATCTACGAGAAAGACTCGTCCATTACTCACTCCGTGTGCTGGCGCGCGCAACCCGATGATGATGGGACATTGACCAAACATTCCGCTTTTCACCCCTGTACATCCAAGCTGACCAGCGGCTATGCCGTGTCGCGCGATCTGTGGTTGGCAACGCACTACGATGCGACTGGCGCTGTCGAGGAGTATTGGGCTTGCCGCAACCGTGCCACGCTTCAGGACATGTCCAGTCTTTTGAAATTCGATGTGGTGGGGCCGGATGCCGAACAGTTGCTGCAACATTGTTTGACGCGCGATGTCTCCAAGCTGTCTCAGCACCGTGGCCTCTACGCGTTGATGTGCGATGAGCGCGGCAGCGTGTTGGACGATGGCACGTTGTTTCGCTTGGAACCTACCGCTTTTCGCTGGTGTTGCGGCTCCCATGATTCGGCGTTGCATCTGCGGGAACAGGCGCAACGCCTCGATCTGACCGTCCACGTTCTCTCGCTGGGTCACAAGATGCAAAATCTTGCGCTCCAGGGGCCGCGTTCACGAGATATCCTGCGCCATGTCGTCTTCACCCAACCGGCCCGTCCGGCGCTGGATAATCTGAAATGGTTCGGTTTTACCATCGCCAGATTGTACGACCGCGATGGTCCCGCGTTCATGTTGTGCCGTACAGGATTTACCGGCGAGCTCGGCTATGAGATTTTCTGTGATCGCAATGACGCCGAAGCCATCTGGGAAGGATTGACGGCAGCAGGGGAACCGTACGGATTGGCGCCCATGGGAGGGCAGGCGCTAGCCATGCTGCGGGTGGAAGCCGGTCTTATGATCGCCGGGGCGGAGTTCGGGCCGGATGTGGATGCGATGGAATCCGGTCTGGGCTTCGCGGTGGATTTCAAGAAAGAAGCTTTCATCGGCAAAGCTGCGCTCGAGCGTAACAACGCCGCGCCGCGCCGCAAGCTGGTGGGTTTGTGCTTTGCCGGCAATGAAGCGCCAGCCCATGGTGATGGCGTTTATCTGGGGCGCGAGCAGATCGGTGTTGTCACTAGCGCGTGTTATTCGCCGCAACTGACCCACGCTATCGCCATGGCGCGCGTAGCGATCGAAAACAGCGATGTGGGCGCCGAATTGGAAGTGGGCACGCTTGATGGGCGCATGAAGCGCCTGCCTTGCGTTGTTGCAACGCTACCGTTTATCGATCCTAAACGCGAGAAACCCAGGGCGTGAGTGCCGCGATCGAGAGCTTGGGGAGCGAGAACTTAGGGGCTGAGAACTTAGGGGCTGAGAACTTAGTCGTTACACGCAATGTTTGGAAGATCTTCGGCGCGCGTGCCGATGAGGCGATGGCGGCGGCGCTACAGGAGAATCTCTCCAAGGCTGAAATCCTGGACCGGTTCGAGGCCGTTGTAGGGGTACGCGATGTATCCATTAGTGTGGCCGAGAGCGAGATCTTTTGCATCATGGGACTGTCGGGATCGGGCAAGTCCACCTTGGTGCGCCACATCAACCGTTTGATCGAACCCACCAGCGGCCAGATCCTCGTCAACGGTACTGATGTCGGCAGCCTGGAGCTGGAAGCGTTACGGGCGTTGCGCGCTGATCGCATCGGTATGGTGTTTCAAAACATGGCACTGCTGCCCCACCGTACGGTCAGGGATAACGTGGCATTCGCCCTGGAGCTGCGCAACGTCGATGCGTTTACCCGGACCAAGGTGGCTGATGAGACTATCGAGCTGGTCGGCCTTGAGGGATATGGTGACCGCATGCCCTCGGAGCTGTCGGGCGGTATGCAACAACGGGTAGGACTCGCCCGCGCCATGGCTGCCGATCCCGAGATCCTGTTGATGGACGAGCCGTTCTCGGCGCTTGATCCTCTGATCCGCCGTGGCCTTCAAGACGAGTTTTTGGAGCTTTCCAAAACCATGAAGAAGACCACGCTTTTCATTACCCATGATCTGGACGAAGCGATACGGATGGGTTCGCGGATCGCCATCATGAAGGACGGGCAGATCGTACAAACCGGTACGCCGGAAATGATCGTGACCCAACCGGCTGACGGCTACGTTGCCGATTTCGTTGCCGGCATATCCAAGCTGAAATTGGTCTATGCCCATACCGTCATGCAGCCGGTGCAAAAGTTCGCCGATGACGGTGGCGGACTTCCTCCACTGGAGCAATGCCCAACGGCTGGACCGCAAGACGATCTGGATAGGCTTGTCGGGCTGGCCGTGGATCAGAACAATCCCATCGTTATCATGAGTGATGCTAAACCCGTCGGCATCGTGACTAAAGATGACTTATTGCGCGGTATACAGGGTGAGGCGTGATCACGGTGCGGGATGAAGCCGGTGTTCTAAAGCCGTTCAAGGAATTCGCCGGGACCAATGGCGATTATTACGCCGATGTATTTTTAAAAATCCAAAAATCGTCGTTACCACGCTTGCATATGAATCCTGCGGCGCTGGTGGGCAGCTTTATCTGGGCGGCGTTGCGTGGTCATTGGGGGCTCTTTACCATCGGCTTCATCGTCGATCTCATCGCGGCGGTAAACGCGGCCCTGGTGTTCAAGTATTCGCAGGCGGCGATAGCCAACGCCGACAAAGCGTATCTGGTGGAGCGCTATGAGGGTTGGACGGATTCTCATCTCGTAGCCGCTATCGTCGTGTTCGTTATCGGGCGGCTGGTTTTTTCCTGGGTCGCCGACAGGTTTTATGCCCTGCAATACGAAAAGTGGCGGATCAACCACGCCGTCAACAACGGCTTTGAGTGCTCTCGTCTACTGATCGCGGCCTTGGTCATGGTGCTGATCGTGCCGTTGTTGATCTACCGCAGCACGCAGTTTGCGCCCGATGTGCGCAGTTGTATCAAGCAAGATCGGGCTATTGCCAAAGGTGAGCCCATCGCCTTCAAGAAGCGTTTCGATTGCGCGGTGATCGGCGAATTTCCCACCCTGTTTTGGATTGACCGCCCGGACGAAATCACCTATCCACGTGGTGAAGATGGCCAGCGCATCGTCAAGCGCACGCCAGCTAGCGAAGATGCGCCGCCGGTCAATCTCAATACCTACACCTCGCAAACCATCGATGATGCGATCGGTTACCTCACGGTGTTCTACGGCTTCCTGTTCGATGGTATTACCCATTTTCTGCGGGCGATGTTAAGCGCCATCAGCTCGGTGTTCGTAGGTACCCCGTGGCCGCTTACCATGGCGGCGCTGTTGTTTGCCGCTCATAAGATGGCGGGCTCGCGGGTGGCGATATTCGTGGGTGCCTCGTTGGCTTATCTCGCTCTTTTCGGTTTCTGGCATACCGCTATGGACACCCTGTCGTTGGTGGTGGCCGCATCGATCATTTGTGTGGTGGCCGGGTTGCCACTCGGCATATGGGTCGGCAAGTCTAAACGCGGTCAAGTGCTGGTGACACCCATCTTGGATGTGATGCAGACGATTCCGTCCTTCGTTTATTTATTGCCGGCTATTGCGTTTTTCTCCATCGGTAAACCTCCGGGGATCATGGCCACTGTCATCTTCTCCATGCCACCGATGGTCCGTCTCACCGCGCTAGGGATCCGCCAGGTGCCCGATAGCACTAAAGAGGCGGCGTTGGCATTTGGCGCTAGCCCCAAGCAGTTGTTGACGAAAGTGGAACTGCCGTTGGCCCTGCCATCGATCATGACTGGCGTCAACCAGGTGGTGATGATGAGCCTGTCGATGGTGGTTATCGCCGCTCTTATAGGCGCAGGTGGCATGGGTTATGTGGTGACCGAGGCCCTTGAGAACACGCAGACCGGCAGAGGGGTTCTTGCCGGCATAGGCATTGCCCTGCTGGCGATGATGATCGACCGGGTGGTGCAAAAGGCGAACAAGATTCGTCATTGAAACCAAGTACTGGCCGGGTGTCCCGGCCGTGCCGCTACAACTAGAGATCCGACGACTCGACAAAGGAGACGAAACATGAAATATGTTCGAACATTGGCCGCATCGGCAGCGATTATGCTGGGCGGCGCATCGCCCGCCTCGGCGGCTGATGCCACGGTGACCATTTCCGATCTGACCTGGACCGGCGCTAAGGCCATAGGCTATGTCATTCAGGCGATCATCAATGGCCCCATGGGTTCGGAAGCCGTGATCAGGGAAGGTTTGTCCGACGGATCAGTGATTGCCGCCGGTATGGACAAAGGCGATGGCTCGGCCGACGTCTACACCGATCTGTGGATGCCGAACCGTAAAGCTATCTGGGACAAATATGTCGATGGCGCTAAAACCGTCGGTCACAACACACCTTATCCGGGCACGCAGAAAATGTACGTGCCGTCCTACATGGCCGCTAAGGTCAGATCCGTTGATGATCTGAAGAAGCCCGAGATCGCTGCGTTGTTTGATAAAAACAGTAACGGTAAGGGCGAGTATTGGGCCGGTGATGCGGGTTGGAAATCGACCCGCATGTGGCAGGTCAAGTTCAAGAGCTACGGTTTGTCCGAGTTGTGGGAGCCGGAAATCCTGCCCGATGCCACATTCAAAGGTCAGCTCAAAGCGGCCATCAACCGCGAGAAGCCGATCTTGTTTTATTACTGGACGCCGGAATGGGTGCACGCGGCTTATGACATCACGCCGATCGAGGAGCCCGCGCGTGCCGAGGGTTGCGAAAAAGTCAACCTGGACAAGGAAGATTGGCTAGAAGCGTCTCATTTCTCTTGCGCCAGCAATGACGCGCAGATCTATGTGGCTTATTCGAAGTCTTTGGAAACACGCAACCCGCCGGTGGCCAAGTTCTTGAGTCAGATCGCTCTTGATCCGGCTGTGGTCAATCAGTGGATCTTGAAGATTGGCCGCGACAAATTGGATCCGCAGGACGTTGCTGAACAGTGGGTTGAGAACAACATGGATACGGTTGTTCAATGGATCAACTAAGAGCGTAGCTTGTTGATGAAACAGGTTGATGAAACAGGGGGGCCTGTGGCTCCCTTTTCCTTTGTTGAGAGCGCATCATGCGAAGACTTTGTGGTAGGGACGGCCCGAGAATGGCCGTGTTCGCCGATGTTCAGAATGTGTATTACACGACACGCGATGCCTATGGACGACAGTTCGATTATCGCAGACTGTGGACGACTTTAAGTGAGCGCGGGCACATTGTGCAGGCCACTGCTTATGCCATCGACCGCGGCGATGAGCGGCAAAAGAAGTTTCAAAGCGCGCTTACGCATATTGGTTTTGAGGTTAAGCTCAAGCCGTATATCCAGCGAAAAGATGGCTCGGCCAAGGGCGATTGGGATGTGGGCATCACCATTGATGTTCTCGCTACGGCGCCGAATGTCGATACTATAGTGCTGCTCTCCGGTGATGGAGACTTCGATGTGTTGCTGCGTACGGTATCCGTTGAACACGGTGTTCGCACGGAGATCTACGGCGTGGCGCAGCTCACGGCGCGTTCACTCGTTGATGCGGCGGATGCGTTTCATCCCATTGATGAGCGCCTCTTGCTCGGCTAGTGACGAGTACTCGCTCGCACCATTTCGTACCTCGGTAGACCTCCAGCCACGGTTAGGGAGTCGATGGATGCAGCCATAGGGATTGTGGCGAAGGTAGCACAAAGGTGCTTGAGCTTTGCCGACAAGCCCTTGCGTTCGTCGCCCAATACGATGAGTGATGGTTGTTCAAACTTGGAATGCTGAATAACAGGTAGCCGCTGCCGGTGAGGCGCCCACGGCTTGAAGGCCGTGGGCGCGAAACCAATCCCTTAGTTGGTGCCCGTTTAGTTGGTGCCCGTTGGCGTAGACGATCTGCTGCTGTTCGGCCACTGACCAGAACCGGCCGGCTGCGGCGTGTGTGTCGCCTAATCGATGAACGCTCTGTCTCATGATCATGGCGACCCCAAAAGGCCTGCGGCGTGGCAGAAGTGGTGTGCAATTGCTCCGGTGACACCTGCGCTGTGGGTACGCCACTTCGCTTTAGCGCGCGGACTTGACTGCGGGCCAATCCTGAAGTCAGTAAGCGCTCGCTCCAAATGACAGCATGGATGCGCCAGCCATGATCGAGCGCGTTGATCAAATTGCGGCAACCTTCGGCGAAGAAGCAGGGGTTCTTCGCCAACACCTGTGGCGAGTCAGCCGATAGGATTATTTTTTAAGTTCTATGGCGCCTCACCTGGTACTCTTAGCGACCGCCATTAGGCTAGGCGGTTAACTTCATCTATCTGCTCTGGGGGGAGCATCATCGAGTAGGAGAAACTGATGGAATCATTGAATAACTTGATTGATAGCATCAATAGCTTCGCATGGGGACCCCCCATGCTGTCAGCGCTTGGGTTTACAGGTGTGCTTCTGACACTTGGACTTGTATTTATGCCCTGGCGCAAAATCGGCTACGGCTTTAGGTTGCTTTTTGACAAAAGCGAAGCCAAAGGGGAAGGGGAGATAAAACCCTTCAATGCGCTAATGACCGCTCTATCGGCCACCATTGGTACCGGAAATATCGCAGGGGTGGCAACCGCTATCGCACTGGGCGGACCCGGAGCTATTTTCTACATGTGGTTAATCGCTCTGTTCGGCATGGCCACCAAGTATGCGGAAGCAGTGTGCGCAGTCAAGTACCGCGAAGTGGACGCTGAAGGAAAGTATGTGGGTGGTCCCATGTACTACTTGCGTAACGGCGTTGGCGAGTCCGCGCCGGAGCTGGGTAAGTGGTTGGGGATCATATTTGCCGTTTTTGGCGCCATCGCCGCCTTTGGAATCGGCAATGCGGTTCAAGTTAATTCAATGGCGGTTGTATTGGATGTCAATTTTTCGCTACCCACTTTCGTAACCGGAATTATCGTTGCCGCCCTAGTGGCGTTTGTCATCTTTGGCGGTATCAAAAGGATTGCCGAAGTTGCCGGTAAACTGGTTCCCGCGATGATCGTTCTTTACATAGGCGCTTCCGTTGTTATTCTGATCGTTAATATCACGGAAATTCCGTCTGCTATCGGGCTTATCTTCTATCATGCGTTCAATCCCGCCGCCGCTGTGGGTGGTTTTGCCGGCGCAGCCGTTGCCGCAGCTATCCGCTTCGGTGTGGCACGAGGGGTTTTCTCCAATGAGTCCGGCCTTGGCTCAGCAGCCATAGCCCACGCCGCCGCGCAAACCGACAATCCTGTGAGGCAAGGCGTGATCGCCATGTTGGGTACATTCATAGATACATTGATCGTATGTACTATGACTGCACTCGTGATATTGACCTCGGGCGCATGGACCAGCGGTGAGAACGGCGCGGCGCTGACGTCATTAGCTTTTGCCAACAGCCTGCCTGGAGGGGAATACATTGTTACCGTCGCACTGACCGTATTTGCTTTTACCACCATTCTTGGCTGGTCGTACTACGGCGAGCGGTGTTGGCAATTTCTCTTCAAGGAGAAAAGCCTGGTGATTTATCGAATTGCCTGGGTGATTGCCGTCTTGTCGTTCGCCAACTTCAAGGTCGATTTTGTATGGAATCTGTCGGACACTCTAAACGGTCTGATGGCTGTGCCTAACTTGATCGGGCTGATCCTGCTGGCTCCGATAGTGTTCAAAGTGACCAAGGATTACTTTGACAGTGAGGAAGGGCGGGGTAAGTAACAACCCGCTTGGTGGTGACCATCGAAAGGTAGGTTGCAAAAACAAAAAGCCCGCATCCGCGGGCTTTGTTGTAATCAGGTGCCTGAAATTGTCTGAATCCTTTTGCCTAAAACACCTCGGTCGATAGTTGTGAGTTGTCCCATGGTCTTGACAATGCGTTTTTGCTCGATGGTGGCAATCAGCGGTGTCGAGTTACCCCCTAGGGGGTCATTCGATAAGCATTCGTGAAAGCGGGTGACTGCTCAGGCGGTGCCTCACGCACCGCATTGGAAGCCCGCTAGATGCCCTATCCGAGAATGCCGGTGGCGGCGCCTAATACAACGGTCTTGCCGTCCTGGTTGACCGTTTCGATCTTGAAGTCGATGAGTTTTTCGCCCTCTTCCTCACGGATATCGGTCACCGTGGCTTTACCGGTCAGGGTGTCGCCAGGCCAGACTTGGTTGGTGAACCGCACACCGTATTTGCGTACGTTCGCGGCGCCGCAAAGGTTGGTCACCAGCCGGCCCGTCATACCCATGGTCAACATGCCGTGGGCGAATACACCCGGATAGCCAGCGGCTTCCTTAGTGTATTTGTCATCTGTATGCAGCGGGTTGTAGTCGCCGGAAGCGCCTGAGTACATCACCAATTGGGTTCGGGCTAAATCTTCGATCAATACCTCTTCGTGGGTATCACCGATCTTCATTTCGCTTGCTTTGGGCATGGTTCGTTTCCTCCGTTACTTTGGCGCCGGGATTATTGGTCTACAGGACGTTCGGTTCTCACACCCACACCGCGGGCAATACAGACTAATTCGCCGTTTTGATCGCGGTATTCGGTAACCCGCTCGCTAAAGAGCAATGTGCCGGCGCGCTTACTTTCTTTTTCCCAAGTTTTGCCCGGTTTAGTGACGGCGGTTAACACATCGCCGGGACGGATGGGGCGTACATACTCGAAGTGTTGTTCGGCATGCAGGCCGCCGCTGGAGGCCGGCTGACCTTCGATGCTGCTGGCGTTTTTACCGGAGCCGAACCAAGGTTTATCCGCGTGCCAGCGAAGCTGACAATCCGGGTCGAATTGCGCCACCGCCTGCGGGAAAGTGGGCGGGGCCACGATGCCGCCAGCGTCGGTGTTGGCGGCCGCCTCGGCATCGTTGAATTCCGGCGAGTAATCGGCGATGGAACGGGCGAACATCATGATATGAGTCGCCTCAACGGGGAAGGTTACGGTTTTTTCGTCACTCATGCACTGACTCCTATTAGCCTAGACTGGCGGCCAACTATATAGGGAAACTAGGGGGGAGAGGAAAACGCAGGTGCGTATGGGAGCAACAGCGGGGAGCAGTGGTGACAGGATCTTGTGCCGGCGTCGAAACCGGGGTTGGAAGGGTTCGTCCGGGCCATCGCCGTGGCAATGGCGCCGCACGGTATCACCTGCAACTGTGTCGCCCCTGGTGCCATAGACACCGCGCATGGACCATCCGCCGGCGCCGCGCCGCCAGCGGCCCAGATACCCTTTGGCCGTAAAGGAACCGTCGATGAGATCGCCGCCATGGTATATGGGCGCCTGCTAAAAATAGTCATTTTTTCGTGAGTGCAAGGAAGCACTGCGCGCGCAACCGCAGTGTATAGGTGATACCTGAGGATTGGAGCACGGAGCTGACGCCGCAATCGCGGAAAAAGTGCATCTTTAGAGGTGCCCTTATGTGCTGGTGAGCGGTGAGGGGCGCTATATCACCGGGCAGACTATTCATGTCAATGGCGGCGAATACTTGACTTAGCCACTTCAGCCTTGTGCTCTCAGCGAGAATCTAAACGCCGGCAAAGCGCTCGATGACGTCTTTGAATTTGAGCGCGTCTTCCGGCGTTTGAATGACCGCGCGCGGTCCGGCGCCGGCACTGGCCGGTACCACCAGCCGGCTGATGCCGTGCTTGGCGAGCGCCGGGATTTCCTCTAAGTCGTCTGGCAGGCTGGTGGTGATCTCGATAGCATCTGCATCCCGATCATGCGCTTGCGCTGTGCGGCGCGCCAAATCGATGAGTTCCAATTGCGCGCCGCGCGCCGGAAAGTAGCCATCGCCCAGGCGGCCCGCCCGCCGCGCCGCTGGCTTGGAGTCACCGCCGATGATGATGGGCACGGATTTATTGACGGGTTGAGGCAGACAATAGGCTTTGTCGAAGTTGACGAATTCCCCGTGAAACGTAGGCGCATCGGATGACCACAGCTCACGCATGGCCGCCACGTATTCATCCGCCCGCCTTCCCCGAGCGGCAAAAGGTGCGCCGATGGCATCGAATTCTTCCTTGAGCCAGCCGACGCCTATACCGAGTAACACGCGACCGCCGGAGAGATGATCGATGGTGGCGACCTGTTTCGCCGTGATCACCGGATTGTGTTGCGGCAGGATGAGGACCGCTGTTCCGAGTTTGATCCGGCGGGTGGTGCTGGCCACGAAAGCCATCCAAATCAATGGATCGGGCAGCACGAACTCGCTCTCCTTGCCGGGCAACCGCCCGTCTTCAGCGTAGGGATAACGCGATTCATAGCCGCCCGGAACGACTGTGTGTTCTATACACCAGGCGGAGTCGAAGCCTGCCTCCTCGCCCGCTTGTACCAGCTCCACGGTGAGGGCCGGATCGGTATACCGGCCAATGTTGCAATAGCGAAGACCAAACTTCATGACGGCTGCCTTGGTGATGTGGGGTTTGCGTTTGTGCCCCATGATGCTACCTGAGCACCGATAGGGTTGGTCATCTTGGATCGGGCTGGCTGCCATGCACTCACGAAAAAATTACTATTTTTAGAGTTGCCCATAAGCAAGAGGTCTTTCACCCGCCTTTAAACACAGGTTTGCGTTTCTCCACAAATGCCTGCCGTGCCTCCTTGGCGTCTGCGGAGTTCTGCAAGATACCACCGGCGTTGGAGGTCAGCGTCATGGTGTTCTCTAGCGAAGTATCCAGGGCGGTGCGCATGATGCGTTTGCTGATCCACTGGACTAACGGCGGAATGTTGAGCATGCGAGCGCACAGCTCGCGGGTTGTTTTCTCCAATTCATCGGTGCCGACGAGGTGGTTCAACAAACCCCAGTCGTAAGCTCTTCGGGCGTCCAAGTGACCGGTGTAAGCGAATTCCAAGGCCCTACCCAAGCCGACCATTTTAGGCAGGTAATACGAGCCGCCGTTTTCGATGATCTGGCCGGCTTGCTGATAACCGACGAAACGGGTGTTTTCGCAGCCGATGCGAATATCGCAGTGCAAGGCCATATCCATGCCCGAACCTACCGCCGGGCCATTGATCATGGCGATACTGGGTTTTCGGATCTGGGAGATATCTCGATGCAGTTTGGTAAAGCCGTGGAAGAAATGTTGCCGTGCCGCGTCCACGCCCGCCGCAGTGCCCCGATCGCCCGTAAAAGCGGGGCCTGTTACTTCCGGTGGCGCTTTACCTTTTAAGTCAGCGCCGGAGCAAAAACCTCTACCCACGCCGGTCAAAATGATGATGCGAATGTCCGCATCATCGTCGGCGGCGCGCATGTATTCGCCCACTTTGGCCACGGTACCGTTCATTTCCGCTGTGCCCACCAGCGCATTCATCTTCTCCGGTTGATTGAATTTTATCCAAACCAATCCGTTGTCTTCTTTTTCGTATAGAAGGTAATCAACCAACTCTGGACCCATAGCATTTATCTCCGTTCGGTTATAGTGCGGTATTCGACAGGGTGAAAGTGTGCCGCAATTGTGCCCGCGTAGCGAGTGGCGCTCACGCCGGATAAACCATCCATGAGTCTTAGCTATGTCATCTGAATCCACATCATCCAAACCGTTCGCCGGGATCCGGGTAGTGGAGTTTGGACAGTTTGTCGCTGTTCCGTACTGTGGCCAACTATTGGCAGACGGCGGTGCCGATGTGATTAAGGTGGAAGCGCTCATCGGTGATTCCAGCCGTCATATTCTTCCCCTAGCGCCTGGTGAGACGCGTATTTTTCTAGCCCGTAACCGGGGTAAGCGGCCGCTGCCCCTGGCGCTCAAGCATGAGCAAGCGGGTGCAGTGATCGACGCACTGTTGCACTGGGCCGACGTTGCGCTGATGAATTTTCGGCCCGGCTTGGCCCAATCCATAGGCTTGGATGGCACCACGTTGAAGCGCCGCTTTGCCCGGCTGGTGACGGCGACGGTGACCCCCTTCGGCCACGAGGGGCCAGATGCGGATCTGGCCGGCATGGATATCGTGGTGCAAGCCCGCAGTGGATTGATGGCGGCACAGGGACGCATCGTGGATGCACGCCCGGCGCCCGGTGAGCCGGTACCGGCGGATTATATGTGTGCGATGACGCTCGGCTTCGGTATTGCATCGGCGCTGTTTAGGCGCGAGAGAACTGGAGAGGGTGGCGCGGTGGATGTTTCGCTCATGCATGCGGCGATGGCGCTTGCCAACAATCAAATGGTGTTTCCCCACGCGCACGATGAGGAACGCAGGCGGGCCGCATTGGATGAGCTGAGTGCATTGAGGGCCGGCGGTGCGCCCTACCCGGAGCAGTTGGCGGCCATGCAAAAAGCGGTGATGCGGCCCATTACGAGAATCTATTACCGGACGTTCGAGTGCGCGGATAAAGCGATCGCGGTCGCTTGCGGCAGCGTCAAGCTCAGGAAGAATTTTATCGCCGCCTTGGGCCTTCACGATGAGAGTTTGGATGTGGCCGATGTCAGTGGACCGAAGTGGGATGCGCACTTCGCCCAATTGCAAGAGCGAGTCGAGCAGGCCATATGTTGCCGCAGCGCCGCACATTGGTTAAAAACGTTGGCCGCGGTGGGCGTACCGGTATCGGAAGTGAAGATGCCGCTCGAGATGTTTGACGATGAACAAGCATTGGCTAACGGTATGTTGTACGTCCAGAAGCATCCGCGGGTAGGGCCGATTACATTGCTTGGAACACCCGTTAAGTTGGATGACGATGGCTTTGCACCGGCGCTGCCAACGGCGCCGCTCGGTGCGGAAACCCGCACCATTCTTTCAGACATCGGATTTGATGGGGGCAAGATCGATGAGTTAATCGCTTGTGGTCTCACCAAGGAGGCGGATAACGTGCTATAAGCGTCCACGTTTTTGTAGGGCTGAGGTAAAACGTGACGCGGTTGGGTGCCCGATCATCGAATGGTGATCGGGCACATGCGTGTAGATTTATTGGATACCCGGATATTGGATATTGGATATTGGATATTGGATATTGGATATTGGATATCTAGGGCTGCAGCAAGATATTGCCCAAGTGTGCACTTATTCGTCGAGTTGACCGACGGTTGATTGGTATCACAAGCACTTTTAACCGTGGGCTTTTTGGCAGTAGTTGCGGTCACGTTCTCGATAGGGCGCCTCTAACAATAGTCATTGTTTCGTGAGTGCAAGGAAGCCCCGCGCGCACCACCGCAGTGTATAGGTGATACCTGAGGATTGGAGCACGGAACTGACGCCGCAATCGCGGAAAAAGTGCATTTTTAGAGGTGCCCTAAGGTACGTCGAGTATACGTTATCTATGTAAATGAGAGAGCCGGTATCCACGCTATAGGGCAGTGCGAATCCGCTGACTGCGTTGCCGGTGAGCGCTGGGTCAGTCGATAGTATTTTGTTGCATTCCTGGCTCAAAACTCCAACGTCGATAAACCCTCCACCTGCAACCGAGGAAATTGCGGCGGCATTGATGACGTTCAAATCGCCTATTTTGGAGGTAATGGCGTCGTTGTTAAGTTGTACTGGACCTAGATTTGCAGAAATAAATCTGGTGGTCTTTGTAGTATCCATAATCGAAACTGGTCGAAGGCCCAGGGAGGAACGGAGAGTTGTTGCCTGATGCTCCGCTGTCTTGAGCAGCCAAAATTATTGGGGCTACGCCCAGGGTATTCAGGCTGTTGCTTCCTTGTATCACTTGTACGTTGCTTACAATAAGATCATCTGTGATGGTGGTTGGTGCTAGGGCAGGTAGCTCTGTCAACAACGTGCTAGCGAGTTAAAGATTATTATGTTGCCGCGGAGGTCCGCGTTCGGATCTACGCAACCAACGTTCATCTGTACGCAGGCCCGAACACAGTTGATGATGGGCGGCCATCGAAGTGCCGGCGACTCCCATGGCCCATATGGCAATAGAGCTTAGGATTTGATGCGAGTGATCGATGAACGAATCGCTTGCGGGCCTACCACGAAGCCGGATAACGCGCTACAGGAGTCCACGCTGTTGTAGGGCTTCGGCAAAACGCGGCGCGGTTCGGCTCAACCATTTGGCATCAACCCGTCCCGTACGCTGGATGTAGGATAAGGCGAAAGACCAGGGGTCCAGTTCCATGTGCCCGGCAAAATCTTTATACCATTGGGCCGAGGCATGGGCTGCGCGCACGATTTTCTCCACGATGGGGCGGCGCTGCGATTCGTATAGAGCGAGCGCTGATGGGATGTCCCACTCGCATTCTTTGAGGGCTTTCACTAAGGTCTGAATGTCTTCCAACGCTAGCCAGGTACCGGAACCTATGGAGAAGTGGGCCGTATGCGCGGCGTCGCCGACGATAACACAGCGTCCGTGATGCCAGCGTTTGGTAGTTAGAAATGGAAATCGCCGCCATGTGGAGGCGTTTTCTATGAGTCCGGTACCATCCAACACATCCGCGAAGATCTGTTCGCAGCGCAGGCGGCTTGAGCGGGAGTCCAACTGATCGAATCCGGCATTGATAAACGTGTCGCTGCCACACTCGGCAATAAATGTGCTGCGCGAGAGGGAATAGCGGTAGTGGTGGGCGTTAAAGCGCCCGAACTCTGATTCAGTAAATGTTTGCGTGAGGGTAGCGAATGGTTTTTCACAGCCGAACCATGCATACCAATTGTTGCCGAGTTCGATGTGTTCTTCGAACGCTTCACCAAGTGTGCCGCGTACGATGGAGTTGATGCCATCGGCGCCAATGATGAGATCGGCGGTACCTAACTCGCCTAGATGAGTGATGGTGGTGCCGTATTCGGGTTCTATGCTTAGCGCCCGCGCTCGTGTTTGTAATAGCCGCAGTAGCTCTAGCCGGCCAATGGCGGAGAATCCCACACCGTCTATGGTGATGTGCTCGCCAGCATGCTGGACGGTCATGTCTTGCCAACTTTGCATGGCTGGGATGATGGTCGCGCAGGTTTCGGGGTCGTGTTCTTGTAAGAACGAAAGCGCGGTATCGGAAAATACAACGCCGAATCCGAAGGTGGCGTCCGCCGCATTTCGTTCGACGATCCGGATCTCCATATCCGAACACGCCATACGCAGCGCAATGCCCGCGTACAGTCCCGCCGGACCTGCTCCAACGATAACGGCGCGCATGAGCCGAATAACTGGTCCTTAAGCGGCGCTATTAGCGGCCCGGGAGCTATTGGCAACGACTGTTTCGTCTACGCCGGTAAAGCTTTCCATGGGCCGGTTCTCAGGTTCGATGCCAAACATGTTGTTGAACAAGTTCATGCCGTGCAACGTGGCGACGGCGAAACCGATCTCGACCATTTGCGCTTCATTGAAGAATTCTCGCATCCGCGCGAATGCGCCGTCCGCTTGGTCGGTTTCATTGCGCGACATGGTGGTGACGAAGTTCAACACGGCCCGTTCCCTAGCAGTGAATACATCACTTTCGGGGTTGGCTATTTGGGCGAGTTTCTCTTCGTTCATTCCGGCATACCGGCCCGCGGCATAACGGAAGTTCAGTCAATAGCTACACGTATTGACGGTGGCGCAGCGCATGCGAATAAGCTCTTTGATGGCCGCATCGACGCGGCTGCTGCGCCATATTTCTTCGTAATAGTGATTGAGGTGTTCTAATAGATCGGGACAATGGCCCCGTACCCGCTGACTATGGGGCAAGCTCTCAGCCCCCGTGAAGCTAACACGTGCCATGATGGTCTCCTTTTGATTTAAACATGTTGATTTAAACATGTTTGGTCAGAAAAAAATCTCACCCCAGAGTGTTGAATAAGCAATATTTTTTGCGGATTCGGGAAGCGGCGCGCGAATTGAAGCGCCATACACACGCCGCCATCCAAACGACGCAGGGTGCCGAAAGTTAGCACACCGTGTTTCAGTATATAACTGAAGTGGATAACACACTCTGAGGTGGCTCAGCGAAGCCGGCATTGCAGATGCCGACTAGACTTAACGCCCTTTGAATTGAGGCTCGCGCTTGTCGATGAAAGCCTTCGATGCCTCCAGATGATCTGCGGTAGTGCCGGTGTGGCGGTGGTGGGTGGATTCCAAATCGAGGCAGGTCCCCACATCCGTGACCGCGGCCCGGTTGATGTTCTCCTTGCATGTACCGGTATGCGATAGGCGGCTCTGCCGTGAAGCGGGCCGCCAGTTCTCGCCAGATTGCTCGTTCCGGTTTCAAGGGTGCGGCTCATGTGCTGCTCTCAGTACAGCGTTAATTTCTTAAGGTTTGCACTGGCTAGGGGCTGGTCGAATCCGCCAACTGATTGCGCCAGCGCTAAATAAGATAGCCCTGTGCGGCTGGGTTGTTTTCAAGCGCATGCAGCACGTTGAAAAACCGCTCCGGTTCACCTTTTAGGTGGTAAAGCTCAAGCTGCTTGAGTTGAATGCTTGGGGCATCCGGGTATTGGTCGAAAGCGACTTCGATCAATCGTTCAACGTCGGAGAACCGCTCGTAGGCGAGAAACACATCGATTTCCTGCACTTTCGCCCGTACTAAGGCGTCTTTCTCCATGGCTGGCGAAGTTGAAGGACAGTGTTTTTCTCTGCGAGCCGGGCGGCTCTTTGAGTGTTGATTTTATAGGCGGCGCTTTCACAGGCGGTGCTTTCAATGGCGCCGCATTGTTCGAAGCGTCATCAGCCGGATCGCCGGTAGGGTTCTCAGGGTTGGGCTTGTCCGTATCCCTAGGGGCCACCGGTTGAGGATGTTTGATTTGGGATTTTATGAATTGAGAACTTATAGGCCGGGTCATGCTTAGCGAGGGTTGCGGTGCAGTGGCAAGCGCAGCGCTAGCCCGTGGCCGCGCGCTCCACCAACGCCGCAGCCAAACCGATCCGAGTACGGCAAGTAAAGTGCCAATCCAACGATTAGACCGCCGGCCAAGGCGGCAACTACGGGTACTTCGTTTAGCGTTTGACTCAGTTGCGAAAAAAAGTTCTTATCCAGCATCATTTCTCTTGCACAATCCCTTGATGTGCTTCCTGGCCCCAAAGCTCTTCGATGCGTGCGTCTCTGCCACAGCTATAGCGGTAGAACCGGTACCGTAGCGGGCTTTTCGTATAATAATTTTGATGGTATTCCTCGGCTGTATAAAATGTACCGGCCTTGAGGATCGGCGTCACTATGGGCTGCTTTAGGGTTGCCGTTTTTTCCAATCCGGTCTTGGATTTGTTCGCCGCTTCCAACTGCTCTTGTGAATGCGCGAATATCGCGGTGCGGTAACTGCTGCCCCGATCGCAAAATTGCCCACCCGCATCGGTCGGATCGACACTGCGCCAAAACACTTCTAGCAGCTCAGCGTACGAAACTTTGCTTGGATCGAAGTGGATTTGCACTGCTTCGAAATGACCGGTGTCGCCGTAGGTGACATCGTCGTAGGTTGGATTCTCGGTCTTGCCTCCAGTATAGCCGGAGATGGTTTTCTTAACACCGGGCACGTGGTCGAAATCCGCTTCCACACACCAAAAGCAGCCACCGGCGAAAGTGGCGATGTCAGCGCTCTCGGTGGCGCCGGTTACGGACACGGCTGACAGCAGTGCGATGGAGGCGAGGGTGAGCAGTTTGGTTTTCATGGTTTTGTTATCTCTTGAGCTATCTGCGTGGCACCGCCGTGTGCGCCTGATCAAGCTAACGGTTGGTTGAGAAATTTTTCCACCTCAGCCAACGTATTCGTATCACACGTCGCGCCATGTAGCCGGGTAATGTAATGATACCTCATGCTAAAGCCAGTCGCGTGGGCCACCGCATTCGAAGTACAGTCTGGCGCTTGGGTGGGGCAGTGATATTGGAGGGTATTGGCAATGGGAAAACTCGATGGACAACACGCGGTCGTAACCGGTGCCAGCCGCGGTATAGGGCAGGCGATTGCCGGGTTGTTCGCGGCGCAAGGGGCGCAGGTGACCTGCGCGGCGCGAACGCTCAATGAAGGCGACCATATGCTGGAGGGATCGTTGTCGAGGACCGTGGACGGTATTGAGAAGGCCGGTGGGCAGGCGCAGGCGGTGGCGGTGGACATTTCCGAGGAGGAAGGTTGCCAGCAGTTGGTGGATGCGGCGCAGGCGGCGTTTGGGCACATTGATATCCTCGTCAACAATGCCGCGCTGAATTACTACATCCCCATTGTCGATTATCAGACGAACCGCTGGATCCGGTGCTTCAAGATCAATGTTCACGCGCCGTTTGTGCTGTCCAAGTTGGTGTTGCCGGCCATGATTGAAGGGGGTGGTCCGAGCGCGATTGTCAACATCAGCTCAGGGGCTGCTATCGGGCCTGGGCGTGGTCCTTACGACACGCAAGGCCGTGGCGGCACCATGTATGGGGCGACCAAGGCGGCGCTGGAGCGCTTTACCCAGGGCTTGGCCGAAGAGGTGGCGCGCCACGGCAATATCTGCGTGGCCGCTGTGTCGCCGTCGCGGGTGGTGCCGACGCCGGGGACGGTTCATCACAAGCTAGTGAGTGGCATGGATGATCCGAAAGGCGAGCCGCCGGAGCTGATGGCGCGGGCGAGTTTATTGCTGGCCTCGGAGCCGGTTGCCGAAGTCAATGGCCGGGTGACCTACAGTCAGCAGATCCTTCAGGAGTTCGGTTGGATTGAGCGCGGTGTGGGCCGGGGGATCGATTCGGCGGGATCGGGGTATTCGCAGGTTTAGGGGGAAGTCCCCGCCGCCCAATACTCAAGATAGTAGTTTGACCAATGCGGCAATCACGGCCGCTTGGGCCAGTAGCAGGCCGGTGACCCATTTGAGTATGTCGGTTTTGACTGACTCGATTTTTGCCTCTACCTCCGAAAACTTCGCGTCTACTTCAGTGAACTTGAGGTCCATATGATGCCGTAATTCGTGCAGGTCGTGCTTGGTGGCGATATCGGCGCTTTGCCAGGCTTCTTGCAGCGCTTGCGCGCGGGCCTGTTCTTGGGGGACGCCCGAGGCAACCAAGCGGTCGGTGAATTTCAGGGTGTCGAATGCGATTGCCATCGTGCTTGTATCGCCTGGCCAGTCTCGTTTCGCGTTGCAGTCAGAGTGTAATGGATTTTCACGGCGAACCAAAAAATACGCGGCCATGGATGGTTGTGCGCCCTAGGGCGCGGATCATCGAAGCTGAACTCGTGCGGCTCACCCGCGTTCCATCAGTTTTCGCCAAGTCTCCAAATCAGGTACCCGCAGGTGAAAATTCCGCTGCTTGACGTAGCCCATGGAGGCGTTGGGCTCTTCGCCGTAGTGATGACCCGGATATAGAACAGTCTGGTCCGGCAGATCAGCCAGTTTGCACAATGACGCATGCATGTCGTCAATATTGGATCCTGGCAGATCGACACGGCCACAACCCTGCACGAACAAGGTATCGCCGGAGACCAAGGTATCTTTTATGCGAAAACACTGTGAGCCAGGCGTATGTCCTGGGGTGTGAAGAAACTCGATTTCTATCTCACCCACGCGCATTGTGTCGCCGGTATCCACCACGGCTAAATCGCTATCTTGCAGGCCGGTGACTTGCTTAAGTCCGTCCGCCTCGTGTTTGTTGACATACACTTTCATGCCGGTGTCTTCCAGCAGATGAGCGACACCTTCGATACGGTGGCCTCTGATCGAGCCACCGCAATGATCCGCATGATAGTGGGTCACTAAAGCGCCCACCGGATTCAAATCCTGGCCGCGTACGTGTTCCAGCAGCCCGTTAATATCCCAGGCCGGATCGATGAGGACCACATCACGGGTGGAGGCAGAGCCGATAACATAAACGAAGTTTTGCATCGGTCCGATTTGAATTTGTTGCAATATGAGTTCGGATAGTTGTTCGCTCATCGGGTTACCTTTTTTCGCTGGGTTTACCGTTCAGGATGCGCCGCGCGGTATCGTGAATATCGCCGCTACTATTGTTCCGCTCGGAGCCGTCGCTTAGAACCTGCTGAGCCATTTGTTCAGCGATGGCGGGATTCAGGGTTTGTAGCACCTCCAGAGCGGCTACCCGCACGCTCTGTGCATTCGCGTTCAACAGGCGCACAGCGGTGGTAACACCGGTACCATCGCTGTCGTCACCGGCCCAATGAATGCAACTCAGCGCCCAGAACCGTATCACTTCTTTTTGTTTTTCGTCGCCGGCGATGGCGGCTAGATCCCGCACGCAGGCGGTGCCCCGTTCGCGGGCCATGGCCATCGCCTTGTAGGGTGGGTATTGCCCGCTCTTGAGTTCTGTCATGAATTCTTCGGTGTTCATGATGGGCACCTCTAAAAATGCACTTTTTCCGCGATTGCGGCGTCAGCTCCGTGCTCGAATCCTCATGTATCACCTATACACTGCGGTTCTGCGCGCGGTGCTTCCTTGCACTCACGAAAAAATTACTATTTTTAGCGGCGCCCTGATGTCTTTTGCGGGGTATTGGCCAGTTTGTAGGTAACAAGGCCTTTGGCCACTAAATCGCCCTGTTCATCCAGTACTTCTACATCAATGACAGTAATCGAGCTACCACGGCGCACGACTTTTGCTTGCGCCACTAAATCGCTGACGGCGCCCTTCAGAAAATTCACCTGCATAGCCACGGTCGCGCCCCGCGCACCCTCGGCAATGTCCTCGAACGACCATGCCGCCGCCGTGCCGGCTTTGTCTATGAGTGCCGCTAATACGCCGCCGTGAATGAGATCATCGCCTCTGGACAATTCCCCGCGGTAGGGTAACCGTACCCGGCAGTAGCCATCTTCTACATGTTCCAACTGGCAGCGGAGTATCTCGCCAAAACCTTGTCCGAGTAAGCGCTTTTCAAAAGCCTTGAAATCGCGTGCCATGGTATTAGCCCTGGCCGGCATGAGCACTGAGATAACCGCTCACCGCATCCAGAAAACCTTGGGTATTTTGCGAATGCACGTTGTGGCCACACGCCGGCACGGTAACCAATTGTCCTTGGGGTAATGTTTCAGTGAATCGTACGGCCGCTTCGGGTGTCAGAATGGTGGATGTTTCTCCGCGCACTACTAGCACCGGCAGATCAAGCGTAGCTACATTTTCAAGGGTGAGCTTATGTCCACCGCCCCGCTCCGTGAGGCCGAGTTTTCTAGGGGCGCGATCGCATTTGCTGACGTATTTGCCGTCTATGCGCTGAAATAAGTTGTATCGCACGGTGCGTTCTATATGTTCCTGGCTTCTGTACGGATCGTATTGACGCACGTTGGCAACGAATGCATCGATATCATCAAACTCTTCGTTGTCGGCGATAAAACTGCCGATGATCATGCGGCCACGTGCCGAAATTTCGGGGCCTATATCGATAATCACCAACGCTTTGGCGGCGTTCTGGTCGGATAATGCCATCACCAATGTGTTGCGCCCGCCCATGGAGTGACCCATGACAATGGGTTGATCGATATTCATGGCTCGCATCAATGCAACGGCGTCAGCGGCCATTTCCTCGGTGCTATAAGCGCAATCCCGTGCCCATTCGCTGTCGCCATGACCGCGCTGGTCCGGCACTACTACGCGATAGTGTCGAGCGAGATGAAGACTGACTAAATCCCAGGAATGAGCCGACTGATGGTTACCGTGCAAACAAAAAACCGGCGGCGCATCCAAGGGGCCCCAGTCCAACACGTTAAAGCGCATATGGCGTGCCACCACATTGCGCGAGGTGTAGCGGACATTCTCGTTGAACTGAATACCGAGATCGCGGGCACTTTGGCACAAGCTTCGGAACTCGCCGCCGCCCGTCATATCGAGCGGTTCGGTACCAGTGGCGAAGGCATTGAGATTCATCGTTTTACCATCCGAATGCATAGCGCTCGCGGCGCACCTCGGCGGCGCCGCGAAGGGTTCGAGTATTAGGGTTAACGCCGGTTGCCGCCACGCCGGTGCTGATGGCGTAGGGGCCTACGTGCAACATGCGGGTGCCGGCAGCCACGCAATAGTGGCGGCCGGCGGCGACGATGCCGTGTTGGCCGGTGATTTCCGATCTGTGGGTCACGCTCTCCGGGCTCTCCGGGTGCACAAAGCAGCTTATCGTAGCACTAGAGCACCTCGGCCCCTGATGGGCCGGAAGAGAACATCACAGTATGATTGAAGGTTACCAATGAAATCCTGGAGACGCCGATGACTACTAGAGCGATTTGGCGCGGTGTGTTTTACGCTCTATTGCTGACTGCCGGAAATCTTGCCGCGCCAGTTGCCGCCGCGGTAAGCATAGTTGATGTCACGCTTAAGCTCATCGCCCATGATCTCACCGCCCCGGTCCACCTTGAAGCCGTCCCAGGAAATCCTAGGTCGCGGGTAATCGTTGAGCAAACGGGGATCGTGCACCGCCTTGATGAAAACAACACTTTGCACCGCGCGGCCGTACTCGATCTGCGTCCCCGTCTGGTCGAGCTATTGCGAGGTTTTGACGAGCGGGGCTTATTGGGTTTCGCGTTTCATCCGGACTTTGCGCAAAACGGCCAGTTCTATGTGACCTACACGGCACCCCTTCGCCCCGGTGCGCCTAGCGGCTGGAACTACACTCGCAGGGTCTCAGAGTTTACTGTGGACGACCCTTCCAACCCCACCACCGAACTGGGCACCGAGCGCGTACTCCTGGAACTCGACTGGCCCAGCCGCAAACACAACGGTGGCGGCCTAGCTTTTGGCCCAGACGGTTATCTCTACATCGGCTTTGGCGATGGTGGCGGTGTTCATGGTGTCGGCAAAGAGGTGTTAAACGATGCCTTCAACGTGCCGCCGGTGCGCAGGCACTGGGATGCGCAGGCACAGGATACAACCACCTGGTTCGGCAGTATCTTACGCATCGACGTCAACCGTGGCTTCCCCGGCTACGCTATTCCCCGCACCAATCCATTCAAAGGTGTGCACGGGCGCCCCGAGATCTACGCCTGGGGTTTTCGTAATCCTTACCGCATCAGTTTTGATCGCGCGGGCACGGGGGATTTTTTTGTCACCGCCATCGCCGAGACCTTATGGGAGGCGGTATACCGCGTGCGCGGCCCCGGCAATTTCGGCTGGCCCATTTGGGAAGGATTTCACTGCTTTTCACGGATCACGCCGCTGTCCCCACCGAAGAACTGTCCTCGTATCGGTGCGCAAGGTGAAGTCATTCAATTCCCTATCATCGAATATCCGAATATGAGCGTGCTGCGCAAAGGTGCGCCCGCTGGATTATTTGGCAAAGGCACCGCCGTGGTAGGCGGTGTTCTCTACCGGGGCGGCGCCATCGCTGATCTGAAAAGCAATTTTATCCTAGGCGATTGGAGCCAGGATTTTCGCAAACCCTCCGGACAACTCTGGCGGGCTTCGCCCACCTCGCGATGGGGCGAGCCCTGGAAGCTCGAACCCTTGTTAACCCTGAACACGCGGATCATCAGTGTCAGCCAAGACGCGGATGGTGAAATTTACGTGCTGACTTCCGATGAGTTTGGCCCGTTTGGGGTAAGCGGTAAGGTTTTTAAATTGCTCCCCGGTCAGTAGCCGGGATTTATGGGCGCCACTAAAAATAGTCATTGTTTCGTGAGTGCAAGGAAGCACCGCGCGCGCAACCGCAGTGTGTAGGTGATACCTGAGGATTCGAGCACGGCGCTGACGCCGCAATCGCGGAAAAAGTGCATTTTTAGAGGTGCCCTTAACTAGAGAGGTGTAAGTCCTCTTACTACTTCGGCAAAAGATTACCCGACACAAATTGATAAAATATGTTATAGTGATGCTATGAAAAAGACAGACGGTCGCTCACTGCCCCATTCCGCGCGAGAAGCCATCCGCAGGCACGCGGTTGCGAAGTGTTATCGGGTGAAAGCCCTGAAAAAGTAATTCAAGCCCTCGGATTCCATCGTTCTTGCATTGACGATTGCTTATCCAGGTATGAGCAAGGTGGTGGACAGGCGCTGTCCACCGGCAAGATCACGGGTCGCCCAAGAAATTTCCCGATGAATATGCGGATCGCTTACGTGAACGGGTTAAAACGAATCCGTTGCAATTGGATTTTCACGATGCCCTGTGGACGCGCTCGATGATTCAGATATGACTGAAAGACAAATTTGGCATCGAAGTCAGCGAGCGCTCGGTGGGCAATAGCCTGTCTCGTTTGGGGATGAGTGCGCAGCGCCCTCGATTTAAGGCATACGAGCAAGACCCTGATCAGGTTAAGGTATGGTTAAAAGAAACTTGGCCTGAAGTACAACAAGAAGCGAAAAGGCGCCGAGCGCGGGTCTATTTTGGCGACGAATCGACGATCCGGTCGGATTATCATCGTGGTACCACTTGGGGGGTACGGGGTGATACGCCGGTTGTAGCGAAAACGGGTCGGCGCTTTAGCGTGAATAGGCTGTCAGCCGTTTCGCCGAAGGGTCACCTGCGTTTCATGGTGAGCGAATCGCGGGTAACCGCAGACGTTTTTATCGACTTTCCAAGGCGTTTGCTGCACAACGCCAAGCGGATCGATCTATTGGGTTGTTGATGGCCATCCCATTCATCGAGCCAAGAAAGTGCAAGAATTTGTCCGCACTAGCCAAGGTAGGCTCACGTTAGTATGGTTACCGCCGTATTCACCGGAACTCAATCCTGATGAACGGGTATGGCATCACGTAAAAAGCCAACGAATTGGGCGGACAGTGGTGGCTACAAAGGAGCAACGGGTGGCCTTGGCTCGTTCGGTGTTGCACTCACTGCAACACAATATGCAAATAATTAAACGGTTTTTCTATGAAAAGCATGTCAGATATATTCTGAATTGATGTCGGGTAATTTTTTTCCGAATTAGTAACTGAAGTTGTTGGGGATTAATGGGAGTAGCTAACAGAGGAACATTCAAGGGTTCGCCGTCGATATTGAGCCAATGACGCAAATTGTGCAGTCTTTCCTCAATAGTTTGGTAAAGTGCCAGTAGTTCCTCATTGGTGGGAGGTCGGAAATCTGACTCACTCACATTTTCTAAAGTGGGGTCGTTCCAGTCGCTAGCAGTCAGTATCTCCAACTGTTGGGCAAATTCTTCTCGGAAGAAGTTTTTGGCAACAACATAGCACATTTTTGCTTGCTGCAAAGTTTCTTGGGTCTCTTGACGATAAGCGTCATCTCCTTGAGAGAGTAAATGCTCCAAGGAATGACGGATAGTGGCCTGTTGATAGTGAATGGGGTTTCTGACGGCTTCGCGATCGGGATCGGTAATACTGAAAATGCCATTGTTTGTCTGGTCCAAGATTAAGGGACGCACTCCCCAGGGATTTCCTGGATTAGAGGGGTCATAAATACAACGGAGCCAACGCTTGGCTTGCTTGTAGTCGCCGTTGTCAGCATACTTAGAGGCTAGGAGTGCGGGAATGTGATAAAAGACTTCCCAACCACAAAGCCCCATCGGTCCATCAAAATCAAACACATCTTTAGGTTTTGGTTCCAGGATGGGACTTAAGTCTTCATTACCTCCTGCTTTCTCAAGGAAGTTATCAACCCCAATTTCAGGATAGGATTGATTCACCAAAGAAAACAGAGGTCTGACTCCAGCGGGAAGGGGTAGGAGTTCTGGAACATTGCCTAATCCGGGTGAGACTAGATGAAAAATATGTCGATCACCTTCGTCTGTTGCGTCTGTCGCAACAAGATATGCCTCTTGTTTTCGAGTTCCTGATGATTCGAGGTACATGTAATCAGTTATAGTTTTTGTCAGTTGATAATTAATGACTGGCTGTGCCCAGGCCTCATAACTATCACAAACTCCCATAGATTCATAGTCGAAAGTAAGCTTTACATTAATTTCCGTTGTAAGCTGATCTTTCATATCAATGACAAAAGGCGGAGGGATATGTATTCTATGATAACGAGAAAAGTTGGGGGCGTTGCTCTCTTCAAACGTTGTACTGCAATCTTCTTTGTCTATTTGAAGGCCATTGAGATAAACTTCATATCTAACATTTTCTACTGAACTAGTGATTTTGTTACTTCCTGATGACCTATGGAAAAGAATTCGAGCGGTTTTAACCTCTATTTTTAGCCGCTTACCCTGATCTAAGAGTGAATAATGCACGTCAATAAACTTATATAAGCTTGCACCACTGTCAATGTTCACATAGTAACCTGAAACTATCATTTGGGGCTTAGCATTTATCTTGTTTTGTGAGGGCGAAATCAGTCTTTGAGGTTCATCTTTAGCATATAAGCTTTGAGTCCCTTTGTATCCAATGAGTTCAGGAGGGATAGGAGTGACTCGGTTAGTCTCAGACACCATTGCGTCTGTTTGACTAATCTCAAACAGAAACCTATCTTTATCTTTTTCAACCGTAAAAAACAAGTTAATCTTACCCTCCTGTAAATTCGCTTGGTAAATAGTCGGCTCAATGGGTTGATCAGAAGTCAGTTTACCAACAATATCCTGAGACATAGAAGGTGTAAACGGTTCTCCAAAACTTCCATCCACTCCTTGTCTTGTATACCGAGGAATCAGATGATATTTCGTCTCTTGTCCATCTTCACTACGCCGTTCCTCTAGCTCAAACCACAACAGGAATAAGCGATTCCAGGCATAAGCAGGGTGAATGCCAAATACTGTCTGATTAGTTGCGGGTAAATCTATCCGTTTCCATTCTCCCCACTGGGTAGCTTGAGGATTTTTTTCGTTCAACTCCTCCACATCTAGCTGCAGACGACGATAGTAATAAGTCATTTGAGACCAATTAGCTTTGGCGGTAAAGTAATAGTCGATATAGCTACCAAACTCACTCAATTTTCGAACCTGACAAAAACCCGTTGGTTGCAGTTCGGTGAGACGCTGTAGCTCTTGCATATAGTTATACAGAGCAGTCTCAATCATGGTTTCATCCAGATATCCCTGAGACAGATTTTGTTCAAAGGTCTTAAAAATCTCCGTTTTGTTGTAGCGCAGTTCCGGTTCAATATAGTTGCCTGGATGCAGTTTCAGTTTCTCATTGGCTTGCCAGACGCGATATTGTTGAGCGGTTTCCCATTCCTCCTTGAGAGCGTCTTTATCGGTAAAACCGCCTGATTCTATGTCTTCAAGCATGCGATTAATGTATAATTGCACAGTGGCGTGGGCTTCAACGATATGGTTGGTGGGCACGGCAGAGGTAACATTGACATCCAGCAGCAGATAACTATAAAGGTCTTCAATGTTTTTAATCTAGTCTTTTACTACTTCGGAAAAAAATTACCCGACACAAATTGATAAAATGTGTTATAGTGATGCTATGAAAAAGACAGACGGTCGCTCACTGCCCCATTCCGCGCGAGAAGCCATCCGCAGGCACGCGGTTGCGCAAGTATTATCGGGTGAAAGCCCTGAAAAAGTAATTCAAGCCCTCGGATTTCATCGTTCTTGCATTGACGATTGGTTATCCAGATATGAGCAAGGTGGTGAACAGGCGCTGTCCACCGGCAAGATCACGGGCCGCCCAAGAAAGTGTCCCGATGAATATGCGGATCGCTTACGTGAACTAGTTAAAACGAATCCGTTGCAATTGGATTTTCACGATGCCTTGTGGACGCGCTCGATGATTCAGATATGACTGAAAGACAAATTCGGCATCGAGGTCAGCGAGCGCTCGGTGGGCAATAGCCTGTCTCGTTTGGGGATGAGTGCGCAGCGCCCTGGGTTTAAGGCATACGAGCAAAACCCTGATCAGGTTAAGGTATGGTTAAGAGAAACTTGGCCTGAAGTACAACGAGAAGCGAAAAGGCGCCGAGCGCGGGTCTATTTTGGCGACGAATCGACGATCCGGTCGGATTATCATCGTGGTACCACTTGGGGGGTACGGGGTGATACGCCGGTTGTAGCGAAAACGGGTCGGCGCTTTAGCGTGAATAGGCTGTCAGCCGTTTCGCCGAAGGGTCACCTGCGTTTCATGGTAACCGAATCACGGGTAACCGCAGACGTTTTTATCGACTTTCTAAGGCGTTTGTTGCACAACGCCAAGCGATCGGTCTATTGGGTTGTTGATGGCCATCCAATTCATCGAGCCAAGAAGGTGCAAGAATTTGTCCGCACTAGCCAAGGTAAGCTCACGTTAGTATGGTTACCGCCGTATTCACCGGAACTCAATCCTGATGAGCTAGTATGGCATCATGTAAAAAGCCAACGAATTGGGCGGACAGTGGTGGCTACAAAGGAGCAACGGGTGGCCTTGGCTCGTTCGGTGTTGCACTCACTGCAACACAATACGCAAATAATTAAACGGTTTTTCTATGAAAAGCATGTCAGATATATTCTGAATTAATGTCGGGTAATTTTTTTCCGAATTAGTAACTCTTCATCTTCAGCAATGACATGAGAAAAGACAGCCGCGACCAAAGCATCACGAATTTTTTCGTTGCGGGCATTGTTTGCCAGGGTAGCTACATTTTCATCACTAGAACGAGCCAGTCCTCCTAAGACAGCGCTGGCTGCGGCGGCGTGTTGTGTGCCACTGTTGACTCCTTCTGTACGCAAAGTGATTAACTCAGTGGCACTGATACTTAAGTCGCGGCACAGTTGAATCTGTCTGGACAAGGCTTCCACTTGCTGCACCGTCTTCATTTCCCCGCCAGCCGCATGCTCGCGCAGCACTTGGATATCCTGTTGGTTGAAGTCGAGCAATAGCGCTAATAACCGGTCAACCTGTTCATCATCGGTATCTTCTTCTGCCCAACGGCTGATGAAGTAGGCTAACCACATCGCTTCGCTGGCTTCAGCATTTTGCAGTTGTTTGAAGCGCTCCAAATAATAGATCTGCTTGAGGCTGACTGGAACAGTCATGCCTGCGACCAACCATTCAGGCTGCTCGTACAGCATGTGCACGGTAGCGGAAGTAAAAGATAGTTTGCTGGTGAGTTGCAGATGTCGTCCCAGATCGTAAAGCAGTTGCAATTTTGCCGACTCAGTGCCTGAGAGTAGAGTATCGAGGGCTTGGTAAACATCCATGCCTACCCAGCGCAACATTGGAGCAACAATTTCTGGATTATCGTCTTCAGCTATTTTGACAAGCTGCTCGAACAACACTTGCTCCTGATTCGACTGGGTTTCGGCCAAAAAGTCAACCAGTTGATTTTTAAGTGCCTGGTTGGCGGCATTGTCTACCCCGGCACTGGTGAGAATATCCGTGATAGCGCTGGTGATTTGACTTTTGCCGACACCTTTGACTAAACCGGAGTTGTCGAGGATATTTTTGCCTTGCAGTTGCTGCCGCCAATTGTCAATCTCGATCACTTCTCCATCTTCTTTCATCCAATGGCGATAGATGGCAAAGTCGGATTCGTTGTTGAGTAAACAGTTGTCGATGGCCTGGTTGAATTCCTGTAACCAGTTGCTTACTTCTTGCGTGCTTTGCAGCACGGCTTCTTCTGCCGGTGTCAGTACCAATAGCAGATCTGTGACCGATAGTTCAGCAGTTTTCATCCATTGCGATAACCAAGTTAATTGATCTAATGCGGGCAAGACCTCTGTGATAATGTCATCGGATTCTGTGCTTAATGTTGTCAGTAAGTTCTGATCAATTTTAGCGACTAATTCTATCGCGCCAAGAATATCCCAATCGAACAAAGGAAATACGGTCGCCAGGCGATACAGTCTGGCTAAGGTTTTCTGATTAAGCGCCGTGTTGTCATCTTCCTTGACTAGAGAAGCTACCTTTTCCCATTGCCGACGGGTCAGTTTTAAGCCTCGACGCAGAATGTCTCCCAGGGTGATGCCGTTTTCTGTGACCGCTTCAACGTCACTGAGTTTGGTGGTGCCTTCTAGAACTATGCTTGTCACCTGAGGCGCCTGCTGGCCGAACATTTGCCGCATCAGGGTCGGTTCTGTTTGTTCTCCCATGCGTCGCCAACAATTGATTTCTGTTAACAATGCGACATATTTGTCTACGTTGAGTTTGTATTGCTGCTGCCAATAGAGATAATGCGCCAGAACCTTGAACCCTCCTTCGGTTACTTTTCGCTGGCCTTTGGCTGCGGGTATCGAGCAGAGTAATTGATCCAGTTCATGAAATGCCAATCCGGTGCGCTTGTAGAGCCTGACCAGATGGTTCATGGGGGCTAAGTGATCTGAGTGAATTGCGTGGCCATCACTCAAGATCATGTATAGCACTCCATTTTCTTCTTTCAGCATCAAGCGTCCATCGACGAATCTGCATCCTCGTTGCTGGGTGTTGTAGGATGTGCCCGCCTCATCTTTAACGGCGTAATCCCGATACAGTTGCCGGAATTCCTCGAAGGCGATATCGGTGGCTTCGATGAACCGGCTTACTTGGTTTAAATTAATTGCTGATCCAAATATTTCTGCGAACAGAGGGGAATTAGCGTTTATGGTCTGCTGAAGTACCTCGATCTCTGATTCGATCAAGTTCAAGACATCGGTGGGATGAGGGGTGAGGTTGTTCAGTGCATAGTCATTTTCTTTAAAACGACGGGCTAGGGCGTTGCTATTCATACCCTCTATTGAGGCCAGGCCGGTGCGGACCGTGGTTAGTTCTTGGTTGAATGGCAAGGCCAGGGGATGCAGTTGGGTTTTCAAGTTGTGGAAAATACTTGCTTCTGATGGAAAAAATCGACTCCACAAGGGTTTATTGTTCCCTTGCAAGGTTCCATGACAAGCTCGCTCGGTTTTATCATTAAGTTTATCGCCAGACCCCTCACTAAAATCCCAATAATTCATTAAGCCAGGTTCATTACCGAACAAGACAGAGTACATATCCTTGCGGATTTCCTGTTGGGAACGCGGGGAATTCCATATCCGAATTTGTGACATTTTTCCCTCAAGGCGTTGGCCTCCATATGTTCCTATGTTAAAATTTCCTGTCGATAGACAATTCTCTTTAGCTGTGGTTTCTTGCTGGTGAACTCCATCCTGATAAATTTCCATTTTTTTGTTGTCTTTGTTATAGACAAAAGCATAATGATGCCATCGGGAATCTTTGTCGGGAACTTGTAATACGAGTGAAGTATCAACTCGCGTACTGCTATTTCTGATGTAGAACTCTATACCTTGAGGATCAGTACCGGCAACCAATAGTCCTTCATTGGAGTGTTGGCTGAAGAATCGTTTGTGATGTGCCCATTTTTCCACTTGAGCCCACAACTCTATGGTAAAACTGGCATTATTAAAAATATTAAGTTTGTTGTCTGTATTCTCAACAAGGACATAACCAAAGTCTCCGGTAAAGGTGAGACTATGGAAGTCGAACAACTTACTCAGTAAGACTTCATTCACCAATTCCAGAGTGCTAATCTCCTGATGTAAATTATCTTCACTCAACTCTAACTGTCTCAGGTCAGGACGGCGAATATCCAAAGCCCATTTTTCCAATATGGGAGTAATCTGCTCGGTCGCCAAATCATAGATATGTTTTAAATAAGCGGCCGCAGATTGACTTGACTGAATGGAATCGGGTTTGGCATAACGTATTGGTTCCTGCTGCAACTCACTGGTTATTACTTGGAGTAGGGCAGGCGGCCGGACATGACGTAAACCTCGACTGACAGGATCCTGCAATACCGTTACATCCTGCATGACCTGGGCAACTGATTGCCGGCGTCGGCAGGCTTTGCGATAAAGTTCATAAAGGTTCGGACCCTCCATAACATCAATAACCTGGTTGTTTTTTATCTTGTCGGCCAGTTCAGCCAAATCCCGACATTGTGCTACCTCTGCAGAACTGTCGAAGCCATAACGGGCCAGTGCCTGGTCAAACCCATCCTGTCGATTGAGTGCTGATTCTATTTTCCGACGCAAAGAACCTTGCTCCCGATCGTTGGTTTGCGTAACTTCCTGCTGAGACTCGAAGTTTGAGTTTGGCATCGTTTTAATATCTCCCAAGTAAAGGTTTGGGGTTTTCAATATCGCTTGTGATATTTTCTGGCAACAAACATACATTACTTCCCGACAGCGTGGCAAGCATCTTGTCTTCAATCGTTGCTCAGTTTGAGGCAGTCAATATTTGCCGAAGGGATACGCTCTTTAAATAATGTATTCATCTATCGATAGAGGCTGGGGCTCAAGCCGTTCTGTCATTGCGTGGGTTGACCCACACGGATGCTCGTTGGGATCAATTTTGGCGTAAGATCGATCAATATGGATTTGCTCGATCCGCTTAAATACATCATATTGAGAGCGTACCCCTTACGGCAAGCGCGGAAGCCTGGGATTGAACGGAATGCGTTCATAAAGATTAAGGGCAAGGCATGATGATGGCTGCATCGGCTCATGGTGGGCAGCCAATAACTGCTTGACTATACTCCAAGCGAAAACCACATCACTCCAGGACCCATGCACATGGAAGCTGATACGAACGTCAATATCATAAGCCGCGACTCACAACCCTATGCCCGCATCCATCACCGCGGTCCGTACAACGAGATCGGCGAGTGTTTTCAACGCCTGCTCACGTGGGCCACGAGCCAAGGGCTGCTCAGCGAAGAGACACGGTATTTCTCGCTGTCATGGGATGATCCAACGGCGGTGCCGGTACAAGAATTACGCTCCGCTGCCTGCATCACCATTGAGGACGCCGGCATCACGCCCCCTGATGACATAGAAATCGCCACGCTCCCCTCACTCCGATGGGCGGTCTATACCTTAGCCGGGCCCTATGAAGGGATCACGGATGCTTATCAGCGCATATCAGACACCTGGCTGCCTCAACAGGGCGAAGCGGTGGCGGATCACCCGTGCATGGAACGCTATTTGAACGACGTGGGCACCACGCCCCCGGATCAATTACGCACCGAGCTTTGCATTCCGTTGGCGGACAGGGCCAACTCAGGGTAATCCACCGTGTAAACTTGGCGCGTCATGCCGCGCGCCTTACGCATCATTTTCGACCTGGACGACACGCTCTATCCGGAGCGGTCGTTTGCCCTATCCGGTTTTCGCGCCGCCGCCGAATGGGCGCGCCGGGAATGGGCCATGCAAGATAAGGCCGGGGACATGGCGGAGGAGATGATCGCTTTGTTGGACGCCGGCCATCTAGGGGGTCTTTTTAAAATCTCACTAAAGCGCCACCTCCCCGAAGCGAGCGATGAGGACTTGGCCCAACTCATAGAGATCTACCGACGCCACAGGCCGGACATAGAATTATTCGAAGATGCCGCCCGGGCCTTGGATGTGTGCGCCGAACTCGGACCATTGGGGTTGATTACCGATGGCACGGCTTATCTGCAACAAAATAAGGTGAGAGCGCTCGGCATCGCGGAACGCTTCGTGAAGATCCTTTACACCGGCGCTCTCGGCGAAGCACGCGCATTCTACAAGCCCCATCCCAAAGCTTACGAGTCAATGGAAGCGGCATTGCCGGGTGCGGGCGCCCACTTTGTGTACGTGGGCGATAACCCTAAAAAGGACTTCATCACCCCCAACCGACGGGGCTGGACCACTGTACAGGTAAGGCGAGACCATGGCATACACGACGCCTACGCCGTCGCGCAAGACGGCGTGCCCCAGCACATCATCGACTCGCTAGATGAGTTGCAAGCGGTGCTACTCGGCTAGCTAACCCTACAGTCCGTCGTAGGTCTCACGCCATACGCGAATCGCCTCAATGTGTTCATCGACGCTCGTCAAGCCAGCGCCCATGGTCACCACGGAGATATGACTGCCACCAGCATCACGCCACGCGGTAATATCGCCAGCCCACCGCTCCGGCCCCCGGCTGTATTGCTGAATGCACTCGAAGCCAAAAGCGCTTTTATCGCGTTTCAGTTCATCCAACTTTTGCTCCATCTGCGCTTTAACATTGACGGCATCGGCTTGGGTGCGCCCGGAGAATAAAAAGCCATCGCCGATACGCGCCGCCCGCTCAAACGCCGGTTTGGAAAACCCGCCTAACCAGATGGGGATCGAACGCTTAGGCCGGGGCAAGATACCGGCCCGATCGATGCGGTGATCGCTATCGCTGTGAGCTATAACAGGCTCGGTCCAAAGCCGGCGCAGCAGGGCTATCTGCTCCTCTTCGCGCTTGCCCCGGCGGCGGAAGTAATCGGATACCTCCAACGCGTCGAACTCCACCCAATTCCACCCTAAGCCTACCCCTAAACGCAGGCGCTCCCCGGAGAACAGGTCGATATCCGCCGCCTGCTTGGCCACTAGCGCCGTTTGCCGCTGCGGCAAGACGATGACGCCCGTCACCAACTCAATCGTCGCGGTCACGCCTGCCAGAAACCCGAAGGTGACGAATGGCTCGTGGAACGGATCTTTGTCCGTGTACGGCCCCCAGAGCTTGGGCTCACGAGCGGCGTGATCCGCGCCCAAAACATGGTCGTAGATGACCAGGTGGTCGTAACCCATACCCTCCGCCGCCTGGGCGAAGGCCTTGACCGCGCCTGGATCGCCGTTCAATTCGGTCTGTGGATAAACAACACCTGCTTTCATAAAACCCTACCCGTACGCTTGCAAGAAGTTGAATCCGTCGATTATAGGTAAAGACGTGGCTCCTTCTACCGTTCCCTCTTCTGGGACTCCTTCTTCTGGGGTTCCTCGCATAACCCTGGCGGCTACCCCTTTTCACCATACTAACGTGCGCCATACAACGTGCCCCAGCGGTCTCGCCCAGTGTAGTTCCACACTATTTCTCGCGCTTTAAGAAGACACCAGCCCCCACACCGCTCCCCGGACAACTGGGCAATGTGTGACTAAACCCGATAACAGCACTGCAGGTTGGAGAAGAAAACGTCCCCTGCCCATTACTTACCCCCCACTTGATGCCGTGTTGTTGATGGCCACCTGGTTGCCTTTATTAAAATCCCAGATACTCACCGCTTGTCGGCTCTGCGCCTAATCGAGCGCCAGCGCCTTACTAAAACGGGGCCTTCTAAAATGGAATGTCATCGTCAAAATCGTTGGGCGCATCCACCGGCGCGCCACCGCCACCACGCCGGCCGTCACCTCCTTGGCCACCACCTCCTTGGCCACCACCTCCTTGGCCACCACCACCATAACCGCCGTCTTGACCACCGCCGCCGTGACTACCACTACCCCAGCCATCATCGGACGGCCCACCGCCGTAACTACTGCCGCCTTGGGCACCACCGCCTTGACCGCCACCGCGCGAGTCGAGCATCTGCATCTCGTTGGCCACTATATCGGTGCTGTAGCGGTCATTGCCGCTTTGGTCTTGCCACTTGCGCGTCTGTAGGCGGCCCTCGATGTAGACCTTGGAGCCCTTACGCAGATATTCAGCGCAGATTTCCGCCAGACGGTTGAATGTCACCACCCGGTGCCATTCCGTGCGCTCCTGATTCTCCCCGGTCTGCCGGTCCTTCCAGGTATCGGTGGTGGCCAGGCGTAGATTGGTAATCGCGGTGTTCGAAGGGGTATAGCGAGTTTCCGGATCGGCCCCCAGATTGCCGATCAGGATCACTTTGTTGATGCCCCGTGCCATGTTCTTAATCTCCCGATAGTTGTTGTTCACGGCCTACCTTACAGCGGCACTGAGACCGGTGCCATGGGTCCGGACCGTAGCGGGCTGTAGGCGAGGTTCCCAAGGAATGCAGGCCACAAGGGACGGAGGCCGGCGCAGCAGGATGCAAGCGGTGCTCCGTCCTTTGGCCACCCATTGTCTTTAGGATCGTCCAGGCCTTTAGGATCGTTCAGGTCTTTAGGGCCGTCCAGCACTTTTGGCGGCTCTTTGCGCAGGACCGGCGAAGCCGCCTAATATTATCAGTTGGCCAAACAACGCCGCTATGCGGTGAGCAACCACTACATGGACCAGATCCACATCCGCGGCGCCCGCACCCATAACCTCAAAAACATCGATCTGGAACTGCCCAGGGACCGCCTGATCGTAGTGACCGGCTTATCCGGTTCGGGTAAGTCATCCTTGGCCTTCGACACTATCTATGCCGAAGGCCAGCGCCGCTACGTGGAATCCTTGTCGGCTTACGCCCGTCAATTCCTCTCGGTCATGGAAAAACCGGACGTGGACCACATCGAGGGCTTGTCGCCAGCCATCTCCATCGAGCAAAAATCCACCTCCCACAATCCGCGCTCCACGGTGGGCACCATCACGGAAATCTACGACTACCTGCGGTTGCTGTTCGCCCGTGCCGGAGAGCCACGCTGCCCTGATCATGGCGAACGCCTGGAGGCGCAAACCGTCAGCCAGATGGTGGACACCGTGCTCGCACTGCCACAAGGAGAGCGCCTTCTCATGTTGGCGCCGGTGGTTCGCGGCAGAAAGGGCGAGCATCATCAAGTATTGGAGGCACTCAAAGCCCAAGGCTATGTGCGCGCCCGTATCGACGGCTTGGTCTACGAGCTAGATGAAATCCCGCCATTGGACCGCTATAAGAACCACGACATAGAGGCAGTAGTAGACCGTTTCCGGGTGCGGTCCGATGGCGCTTTACGGCTGGCCGAATCCTTCGAAACCGCCCTGGGCCTGGGCGAGCAGCGGGCTTTCGTGAGTTGGATGGACGAATCTCAGCGCGAGCCACTGGTGTTTTCCGCCCGCTTCGCCTGTCCCATCTGCGGCTATAGCATCGCCGAGCTGGAGCCGCGCCTGTTCTCATTCAACAACCCCACCGGCGCTTGCAGCGGCTGCGATGGACTGGGCGTCAAAGCGTTCTTCGATCCGCAACGCGTGGTCAACAACGATACCCTCAGCCTGCCGGGCGGCGCCATCCGCGGATGGGACCGGCGCAACGGTTATTACTTCCAGATGTTACAAGCCCTAGCGGCGCACTACGGCTTCGACCTGGATACTCCTTTTAAGGATTTATCGAGCGATGTGCGCGACATCATCATGTATGGCAGCGGTATGGAGAAAATCACCTTCCGCTATCAAAACGACCGCGGCCCCGCCCATGAACGTACCCACCCCTTCGAAGGCATCTTGCCGAACATGCAGCGGCGCTACCGGGAGACGGACTCGAATATAGTACACGAGGAGTTGGCCCGCTTTTTGAGCGAGCAACCGTGCCCGGACTGCGACGGCGAGCGGCTCAACCGCTCGGCTAGAAACGTCTTTATCGCCGGCCGGCGCTTGCCGGAATTGAGCGCCCTGCCGATTGGCGCCGCACTCGCATTCCTCTCGGAGCTGACCCTGCCTGGTCATCGCGGTGAGATAGCCGCCAAGATTCAAAAAGAAATCATCGACCGCTTGCGCTTTTTAATGGACGTGGGACTCGATTACCTGGCGCTGGACCGGCCAGCGGAAACCCTCTCCGGCGGCGAAGCGCAACGCATCCGGCTGGCCTCGCAGATAGGCGCCGGCCTGGTCGGCGTCATGTACATACTCGATGAGCCCTCTATCGGCCTGCACCAGCGCGACAACCGGCGGCTGCTGGACACCCTCACCCACCTTCGCGATATCGGTAATTCGGTCATCGTGGTAGAACACGACGAAGATGCCATCAAAGCGGCCGACTACGTGGTGGACTTGGGGCCTGGCGCCGGCGTGCACGGTGGCCAAGTGGTGGCCGCAGGTACCCCTAGCCAAGTCATGGCTAATGCAGGCTCCATTACCGGCCAGTTCTTATCCGGGCGCCGCACCATCGCCCTGCCCGGCAAGCGGCGCCAGCCAGACAAGAACAAGCTGATCAGGCTACGCGGCGCCCGCGGCAATAACTTGAAGAACGTGGACCTGGACCTCCCCGCCGGCTTGATGAGCTGCATAACCGGCGTTTCCGGATCGGGCAAATCAACCCTTATCAACGACACGCTGTTCAAAGCCGCCGCCGGTGCCTTGAACCGGGCCGAGCATGAGCCGGCCCCCTTCGATGCCATCGACGGGCTCGAGTTGCTGGATAAAGTGGTGGACATCGATCAGAGCCCCATAGGCCGCACGCCACGCTCGAATCCGGCCACTTACACCGGCTTGTTCGCCCCCATCAGAGAACTATTCGCCGGCGTCCCGGAAGCCCGCTCCAGGGGTTATGGCCCCGGGCGCTTCAGCTTCAATGTACGCGGCGGGCGCTGCGAAGCCTGCCAAGGTGGTGGCCTAATCAAAGTAGAAATGCACTTCCTGGCCGATGTTTACGTCTCCTGCGATACCTGCAAAAGCAAACGCTACAACCGGGAAACGTTGGATATCCGCTACAAAGGCAAGACCATAGACGAAGTCCTCGAGATGACCATCGAGGAGGCCCGTGGTTTCTTCGATGCCATCCCGGCATTGGCCCGTAAACTGCAAACGCTAAACGAGGTGGGCCTTTCCTATATTCGGCTAGGGCAAAGCGCCACCACCTTGTCCGGCGGCGAAGCACAACGGGTCAAGCTGGCCCGGGAGCTGTCCAAACGGGACACGGGCAGGACCCTTTACATCCTCGATGAACCGACCACGGGATTGCATTTTCACGATATCGAACAGCTATTGCAGGTACTGCATAAGCTGCGCGACCGGGGCAACACCATCGTCGTCATCGAACACAATCTGGACGTGGTGAAAACGGCGGACTGGGTCATCGATCTAGGGCCGGAAGGCGGCGACGGAGGCGGTACCATCATTGCCACGGGAGCGCCGGAGGAAGTGGCCGCGGCGGCAGCGTCGTTTACCGGACAGTTCTTGAAGCCGCTCCTCAAACAACCAAAAGCAGCCAAGCCCAAACCGGCCAAAGCCACTCAACGCAGGCCGGCGAAGACAACCGTCAAGCAACCCTAGCAATGTTATGCTGGCGCATTGGCGCCGCCAGTACCTTCACACTCATCTTACAAGGAGCCAGCACATGGCTGCTCTCATCTGCGGTTCGATGGCTTTCGACACCATCATGGTCTTCAAGGATCGCTTCGCGAATCACATTCTCGCTGATAAGGTGCATAGGCTGTCGGTCTCTTTCCTAGTGCCGGAAATGCGTAAAGAGTACGGCGGCTGCGCTGGCAACATCGCGTACAATTTGAAGCTGTTAGGCGGCGAGCCACTACCGATGGCCACCGTGGGTAAAGACTTCGCGCCCTATGCCCAATGGATGGACTCCCACGGCATCAACCGGCGCCACATCAGCATCATAGACTCCGAATACACGGCCCAAGCTTTCATCACCACCGATCTGCAAGACAACCAGATCACGGCATTTCATCCCGGCGCCATGAGTATGGCCCACATGAACCAGGTGACCGATGCCGAGGATGTCGGCTTAGGCATCGTCGCGCCGGACGGACGCCAAGGCATGATCGAGCATGTGGACCAATTCTACGACAACGATATCCCGTTCATCTTCGATCCGGGCCAAGGTTTGCCGCTGTTCGACAGTGAGGATCTCAAGCGCTTCATCGAGCGGGCCACCTGGATCGCCGTCAACGACTACGAGTGGTCGGTCATCGAAGAGCGCACCGGCCTCAACGCGGCGCAGGCAGCCCGGCAAGTCGAAGCCTTGCTCATCACCCGAGGCGCCCAAGGCTCCACCGTGCTGGCTGATGGCAAGCAACTCGAAATCCCCGCCGCACCAGTCTCCTCGGTCACCGATCCCACCGGCTGCGGCGATGCCTACCGAGCCGGCTTGCTCTACGGTCTGGACAACGGTATGCAATGGGAAGTGACCGCGCGCATCGCCTCGCTCATGGGCGCCATCAAAGTCGAAAGCGGCGGCACCCAGAATCACAGCTTCACCACCGATGAATTCGACGAACGCTTCCGCCAAGCTTTCGGCTTTAAGCTGGACCGGGGCTGAAGCGAGCCGGCTGCTCATGCAACTCGCGCCCATTTATCTTAAAAAACGCGAAGAGCGGCGTTTGCGCAACGGCCACCCCTGGCTGTTCAGTAATGAGGTAGATACGGGCCGCTCACCGCTAAAAAGCTTTTTGCCCGGCCAAGCGGTACAGGTGCGCACCCATGGCAACGACGTACTGGGGTACGGCTATGTCAATCCCAACTCGCTTATCTGCGTGCGCCTGTTTGGCCGGGGCGACGATGCGCCGCCGCTGCGCGAGCTGCTGAAGACACGTATAAGCGCGGCATTACGGTTGCGTGAGCAACTCTACGAGGCACCGTATTACCGCCTGGTATACGGCGAAGGCGATGCCATCCCGGGTCTGGTCGTCGATCGTTATGGCGCCATACTGGTGGCCCAGATCAGCACCGCCGGCATGGAGCAACTGACCGAAGAGTTGATAGAGGCCCTGGTCGAGGTGGTGAAACCTAGCGGTATTTTGCTGCGCAACGACCTAGCGGCCCGCTCCTTGGAAGGGCTCACCAGCTTCGTGCGCGTGGCCTACGGAGAGGTACCCGAATCACTGACCGTTCAAGAAAACGGCGCCAACTTCAACGTCTCGCCGTTTCACGGACAAAAAACCGGCTGGTACTACGATCACCGGGCCAACCGTGCCTGGCTTAGGGCCTACTTGAGGCAGGCGCATACGGGAAAAGCGCCAAGACCGGGCGCCACCGTCCTCGATCTCTTCAGCTACGTGGGCGCTTTTGGCATCCAGAGCGTAATGGCCGGTGCGGAGCATGCCGTCTGTATAGATAGCGGTGAAGCGGCCACCACAGCGGTGACGGAGAACGCGGCCATGAATGGCATCGCCGGACAGGTGGAAGCACGGCGCGGCGACGGGCTGGACCTCATCAAAGAGCTGCGCCGGGAGGGGCGCAAATTCGATGTAGTGGTGGCCGATCCACCCGCTTTCATCAAGCGGCGTAAAGACAGCACGGCAGGGGTAGAAGCCTACCGCCGCCTGTACGGGCTGGCTATGCAACTGGTCGCCAACGGCGGTTTGCTGCTCGCCGCCTCGTGTTCGTATCACTTGGCCCGCGAGCAACAAGTGCAGACCATCGCCCGGGTAGCGCGGGGCAACCGCCGGCATGCTCAAATCCTGGCTGAAGGGCAGCAAGCCCCCGATCATCCGGTGCCTCCGGCGTTGCAGGAAACGGCTTACCTGAAGACCCTCTTCGTGCGCGTGCTGGAGCTGTGATCCAGAGCAAAAGTAGACCAAGGGCTCTTGCATGCTCCCCGAGATAGATCCGGTCGCACTCGATTTAGGCGTGGTGCAGATCCACTGGTACGGCCTCATGTACTTGGCCGCCTTCGCCGCCGGCTGGTGGCTGGCTTGGCTGCGGGCACCGGCAGCCGGCTGGCGGCGCGAAGAAATCGCCGACTTCGTCTTCTACGCCGCCCTGGGCGTCATCATCGGTGGGCGTCTGGGATATGTGTTCTTCTACAAACCCGGGGAATTCATCGCCAATCCATTATATCTATTCGCCATTCAGCAGGGCGGCATGTCGTTTCACGGCGGCCTGTTGGGGGTGATGGCGGCCATGGCCTGGTATGCCCGCAAGACCAAGCGTACTTTCTTCATGACCACCGACTTCATCGCTCCCCTGGTGCCGCCCGGACTGTTCGCGGGGCGCGTCGGCAACTTCGTCAACGGCGAACTGTGGGGCGCACCCACCGATTTACCCTGGGGCGTACGCTTCGCCCGGGCCGATGCTCTGCCGCGCCATCCCTCGCAGCTTTACGAAGCGGCCCTGGAAGGCTTGGCATTGTTCGTCTTGCTGTGGTTCTTCGCCAAGAAACCCCGGCCCGTCATGGCGGTATCGGCGCTGTTCTTGGCGGGTTATGGCGCTGCCCGCTTCGCCGTAGAATTCGTACGCCAGCCCGATGCACACTTAGGTTATTTGGCCTTTGGCTGGGTCACCATGGGGCATGTGCTGACAGCGCCCATGATTGCCGCGGGCGTGATCATGCTCGTCATCGCTTACAAGCGGGGTATCTACGCAACCGAGCTGGCGCCCCGGACACCGGAACCAGCGCAAGCCCGGCCGGTAGCCACCAAGCGCAATAAAACGAAAAGCAAGGACCGCAAAAACCGTAACAACCGTCATCGGGGTTAACGCCCCTCGAAGACCGCCTATGCAGCAATATCTGACCCTACTCCAGCACGTACGCAATCACGGCGTGCGTAAGCGCGATAGAACCGGCACCGGAACCTTAAGCGTATTCGGCTATCAGATACGCTTCGACTTGAACCAGGGTTTTCCCGCCGTCACCACCAAACGGCTGCACATGAAGTCCGTCATCCATGAATTGCTGTGGTTTTTACGGGGCGACACCAACATCGCTTACTTGAAACAAAACGGTGTGCGCATTTGGGATGAATGGGCCGATAAGAACGGCGAGCTAGGACCCGTATACGGCTATCAATGGCGCTCATGGCCGGCCCCGGACGGTGGCACCGTGGACCAGATCGAACGGCTGTTGGCGGGCTTGCGCAACGATCCCGATTCGCGCCGGCATATGGTCACGGCGTGGAACCCAGGTCAAGTCGATGATATGAAACTACCACCGTGCCATGCACTGTTTCAATTCTACGTTGCCGCTGGGCGGCTATCGTGCCAACTCTATCAGCGAAGTGCCGATCTATTTCTAGGGGTACCGTTCAACATTGCTTCGTATGCCTTGCTCACCATGATGATCGCGCAAGTCACCGATCTGAAACCGGGGGATTTCATCCACACTTTTGGCGATGCCCACATCTACGTGAACCACTTCGAGCAGGTCGATTTGCAACTGTCCCGCGCGCCCAAACCTTTGCCAACCCTGTTGTTGAACCCGGATATAAAAAACCTCTCGGATTTTCGCTACGGGGACTTCAAGCTACAGAACTACGACTGCCATCCAACTATCGCCGCCCCGGTATCGGTGTAATTATTATCGGATGGACGCCCATCAACACATCGGCCTCATCGCTGCACTGGACACCAACGGCCTCATCGGCAACGGCAACGCTCTGCCCTGGCAACTGCCAAACGACATGGCTTACTTCAAAAAAACCACCATGGGCAAACCCGTATTGATGGGACGCACCACCTTCGAAGCCATTGGCCGGCCGCTACCGGGTAGACGTAATTTAATACTGAGCCGCAACCGAGCCTTTAATGCGACGGGATGTGAGGTATTTCCCGATATCCGAACAGCGCTAACGCAAGTTGCTCTCTATACACCGCTGATGGTCATCGGTGGCGCCGCTGTTTACGCGGCTGTATTGGACACGGCCACCCATCTATACCTCACCCGCATTCATCACGCTTTCGCGGGTGATACTTATTTTCCACGCTTCGATCCTGACGCTTGGCAAGAAATATCCAACCAACCATTGCCCGCCGATGAGTGCAATGCATATCGCAGCACGCGGCTGGTATTACGGCGGCGCGGGGTGTTGGGCGGCGGCGATGTACATGCGACTTGAGAAGATTGCGCAAGCTCATGTTGTTCTTCACCGATGGAAGCCCAATCGAAGTGGGCGGCATAAAATTCACCGCACGCAATCGAACAAACAATATTTGCGGCAATACACGGGGATCTTTCGCCCCTGCTACCCGCACGGCACATCGAAAAACCGCCCATCCTCCAACCGGTAAGCAGTCAGCCTCCCCCCCCACAAACAACCGGTATCTACATGAATAACCCGGTGCCTGGGAGCAACCTCGTCATTGACTTGCAAAGTCGCCCAGTGCCCGAAGATTATCGAACTGCCAACACTGCGGCGGCCCGGCACTTCGAACCAAGGGATTGAACCGTCGGCCTGCTGCCCGGGCGGACACTTGTCTTTGAATTGCAAACGTCCGTCCAAGTGGCAATATCTCATGCGGGTAAATGCGTTGGTGATGTACCGAAGGCGCGCCATCCCCCTTAGATCAACGCTCCACGAAGCAGGTTTGTTGCCGTACATACCGTGCAAAAATTCACCATGATCCGCACTTTGAAGCGCCGCTTCCAATTCGTGTGCATACTCTTGCGCTTGAGCGACGGTCCACGCGGGCGCTATCCCGGCATGCACCAAAGCGAAGCCATGCTCACGATGCATAACAGGCCGGTGGCGCAACCAATCGATGAGTTCATCGCAATCGGGCGCTGCCAAAATAGCATCCAATGTGTCTCCATTTTTTTTCCGGTGTCCACCACGCGCCACCGCCAATAGATGCAGATCATGGTTGCCTAACACAGTGATCGCGGATTCGCCCAGATCGCGCACAAAACGCAGGATAGCAAGGGAGTCAGGGCCGCGGTTTACCAGATCGCCGCAAAACCAGAGCGTATCCGACGCCGGGTCGAACGCCACCCGCGCCAGTAGCGCCTCGAGCGGCGTTAAACACCCTTGCAGATCACCGATTGCGTAGGTGGCCATCGCCGCTCACGCTGTCCGATGCGCAAGAAGTACTAATTGAGCCGTGACGGTACTGCCAAACTAAACGGCGCGATCGGCGCATCGAAGTGCTCGCCTTCATCGGTCACCATCCGATAGGCGCCGTGCATACTGCCAACGGGCGTTTTCAAGATAGCCGCGCTGGTGTATTGAAATGACTGGCCAGGACGCAGATGCGGCTGCTCCCCGACGACCCCATCACCCCTCACTTCCTGCACCTCGCCACGGCCATCGGTGATGATCCAATGCCTGCTCAGCAGCTTCGCCGGCACTTCTCCGGTATTGTTAATGGTGATGGTGTAGGCGAAGAAAAACTGTTCTTGGTGGGGTGCCGAACGCTCTTCCACATAAACTGCGACCGCGTTTACTTGAATGGATCGGGGGCCGATTGAGGAGCCGGTCATAGTTATGCGATTACGTGCTGAATGGTTTGATGGATAACTATAGCTGAAGGTGACGGCTCGCATCATCCATTGGCGTTTGTGCCTAAGTGGCCTGCATAGGCAACCGCCGCGGATCGCCAGCTTTGCTTCCTCCAAACTGGCTCACTGTTGTCATGTCACCACCGGCCCGTCAAATACGCTGATAAACGTCCTCGAAGCGCACGATGTCATCCTCACCCAGATAACAGCCCGACTGTACTTCTATCACCTCCAACATCACTTTGCCGGGATTTTCCAAACGGTGTTTAGTACCCGAAGGCAGATAGACAGACTCGTTCTCACCCAGTAACAGCACTTCGTCATCACGGGTCACTCGGGCGGTGCCACTGACGATGACCCAATGCTCGGAGCGGTGATGGTGCAGCTGTAGCGAAAGACTCGCGCCTGGATTCACCCTCAAGCGCTTAACCTGATAGCGCTGGCCCTGATCCAAACTCTCGAAAGTACCCCAGGGACGGTGCACCCTACGATGACTGTTCGCCTCGGGGCGCTCCTTCTCGGTCAAGCGGGCCACCAGTTCCTTGACCTTGGGACTCGCATCTTTGCGCGCCACGAATACCGCATCGGGGGTCTCCACCACCACCAGCCCATCCACCCCCACGGTGGTCAACAACCGGGAGGTGGACAACTGCATGGAGTTGGTGGAATCCACCGACACCACGTCGCCGATGGCTACATTGCCGCTTTCATCGGCATCGAGTACCTCCAGCAGCGCAGCCCAGGAGCCTACATCCGACCACCCCGCGTCTAGGGGCACCACTACGCCGTTCACCGCCGGATCATTTCGCAACCGCTCCATCACCGCTGTATCCACGGCCTCGCTGGGACAGGCGGCGAACGCAACGGCGTCCAGCCTGAAGAATTGACCGTCGCTGGTGCCCGCCGCCACTGCCGCACCCACCGCCTCGGCGATGGCGGGTGCGTGGATCGCCAGCGCCTGATTGAACACCGATGCGCGGGCGACGAAGATGCCGGCATTCCAGTAGTGCCGCCCGCCGCTCACCAGCGCCTCGGCCCGGGCCGGGTTCGGTTTTTCCTCGAACGCGGCCAATTCAAAAACACTCTGCGCCGCCAGGCCAGCCATAGCCTCGCCCCGGCGTATATAACCAAAGCCGGTATCCGCCCGCTCCGGCACGATGCCAAAAGTCGCGATAATGGCGCGCTGCGCACAAAGCCGCACCGCTACGGCCACAGTGCGGGCAAACTCATCCTCGTCGCGGATCACATGATCCGCCGGCATCACCACCAGCACCGGATCGACGCCGTCCCCGGCCGCGATCTGTGCCGCCGCTGCCACCGCCGGGCCGGTGTTGCGGGGTAAGGCCTCCAGGATAATCCGCGTCTCACCGGCATTGATGGAGCGCATCTGCTCGACCACCAGGAAGCGCAACTCCTCGCCGCAGATCACGGTGGGCGCTTTGACCGACAAGCCGGTGCCAGGGCGGATGCGCTGGGCGGTGCGCTGCAACATGGTCGAATCGCCCTCCAAGCACAACAGTTGTTTAGGGTAATCGCCCCTGGACAGAGGCCACAGGCGGGTGCCCGAACCACCGGCTAGAATGACGGGCTGAACCTCAACAGCACGGCTCACCTTGGAACTCTCCCCGAATTAGACAGCACGAATGTTGGATGAAACGCCCTATCGAGCAATCACCAGCCAACGCGAGAGTACCAGCCAACGCGAGAGTACCAGGATGGATCTTGGTAGTTTAGCGCGTCTTGATACCCGCCCTCTGCCCGCTTAACCGAATGACCGAGGGCGAATCACCGAGGGTGAGCGGATGCTCGGCATAGCGCCCGGCGCTTCGGGGTGCGCGCCCCCGAGTTGCCCATCTATATCAAGGGGCGCTCTTAGCCAAAGCCGCGGCAAACTTCACCGCCTTCTTGGCCACCGACTTACGGCTATCGCCACTCAACCGTTCTAGATGAGGCAGCAGCCATTGGCGCAGCGCCTCGTCCTCAATAGCCCACGCCGCCAAGGTCTGCATAGTGTTGTTGAGCACGATCCAGTCGCTGTGCTGGGCGAGGTTGCGCTGCATGAGTTTCAACGCGCCCGTCTTTTGCGCCGTGTCCATGAATGGCGTCAACGTCTGCAACAAGTTGGCCAGCGTCCACTGCGCGGAGGCTTGCTCGATGTTACCTACCTCGCCGATCAGCTTATCGATATACGGCACCAACCATTGCGGCTGCTCCCGCGATACCCGCTTCAAGGCATTGGAGGTTCTGAGCCGCACCACCTCGTCTGCGCTGAAATAACACCGGTACAGTGGCTCTAGCCGCCTCTTATCCGCCAATACCAACGCCACCACTTCCAAGGTGCGTCCCAACGAATTGGGATGGCCGCCCGCCAGCAACTGCTCGAATGATTCACTCATGAGTTACCGCCAAAGCTCGTCGCCATAGTTTTACAATCGCTGTAGTTTTACAAACGGTAGTTTTCCAAACGGTAAGTGCCGATCCCAGGAATTTTTCCCATCCCAATACCTAATCAAACACCAGGACTTGAATCACCGCGCGGCAGGCAAGCCGCGCACCACTCAAGCCGCCACCCCACCCCAAATCCGCTCCGCCGTGTGCACGATAAGCTCCAACTTACGCTGCTGTTCATCCACACTCAAAATATTGCCCTCCTCGGTGGAAGCAAACCCGCACTGCGGCGCAATACCGAGCTGATCCAAATCCGCGAACTTCGACGCCTCATCAAAACGGCGCCGCAGATCGTCCATCGATTCGAGCGCCCCCGTCTTAGTCGTCATAAAGCCCGGCATAACGCGCTTGCTTCCCTTCGGCAACAACCGCAACGGTTCCAGCCCGCCGGCACGCTCGGAGTCGTATTCCATGAAATAAACATCGACACTGGTCTGATTGAAGATGGCATCAGCCGCCGGATCATAAGCACCATCTGCCGCCCAGGTGGAACGGAAGTTACCCCGGCAAAGATGCATGCCGATGGTCATGTCAGCGGGCCGATCAGCGATGGCTTGTTGCATCATGGCAGCGTAGCGCTCTATGAGCCAATCCGGATCCAAACCCTCGGCCCGTTTTTGCTCACGGTGTTTGTCATCGCACAGATAAGCGAAAAAGATGTCATCCATTTGCAAGTAACGGCAGCCGGCGGCGTAGAAAGCATGCACCGCTTTGTTATAGACGCGGGCGATATCTTCCAGCAACACTTCCTGCTCGGTGTATTCCTGCGGCGCGATGTCCGCCGCGGCGGTGCGGAAATGACACGCGCTGGGGCCAGGGATCGAAATCTTGGGTAAGGCTTTGGCGACAGAGCCGAGATAGCTGAAGTGCGCCAACATGGGGTGGTCATCGGGAAAGTCCAGCCGGCCCGTGATGGTCGGATGGATAGGGCGCAGTTTGATGCCGTGGAATTGCACCCCCGCGTCGCGCTCCACCAAATCAAGCCCGCTCAAACCACTCATGAAGTCGTAATGCCAAAACGAGCGCCGGTACTCGCCATCCGTGACCACCGGTAGACCCACGCTCTCTTGCAGGCCCACCACCTCGGCGATGGCCTGATCCTCGACCGCGCGCAATGCATCGCTGGTGGTAAAGCGCCCGCCGGTCAACCGGCCAGCGCCGCACTGCTCGCGCGCTCGGTGAACCGCCGGGGGGCGCAGCAAACTGCCTATGTGCTCGGCACGATATAAGGTTTGCGTCATGCTCTCGCTCGCTTCGAATACACTCGACCTGCCGGGACTATTCTCCTATCCTCCCCACGCCACCACTCCAGGTCAAATGGGCTGGAGGGTTTTCAAGAACATTCAGAACCCTAGAACACCAGAGGAACGTGTCCATGAGCTTATGCCTCACAACCCGGATCCGCACCGGCCAGATCCGCACCGGCGCACTGGCCGGCGCGCTGGCTGCCCAGATGCTCCTGGCACCCGCCGCGGGCGCCGCCACCACCTTGACCTTATCCAATTGGCTGCCGCCCAAGCACGTTATCGTCGCCGAGATGATGGTGCCGTGGATCAACGCGGTGAAGAAAGCGACTGAAGGCCGGATCGAGGTCAAGATTCTGCCCAAGCCCCTGGGCAAACCCCCAGCGCACTACGACATCGCCCGCGAAGGCACGGCGGACCTCACTTACGGCATTCACGGTTATCAGCCCGGGCGCTTTTTGTTGACCAGCGTCACCGAGATGCCCTTCCTAGGCAACGACGCCGAGCACATCTCGCTGGCCTACTGGCGCACCTACGAGAAGTTAATGGCCAAAGCGGGTGAACACCGCGACGTCAAGTTGCTGGGCCTGTTCACCCACGGCCCGGGCCATATCATGAACGTCAAGAGCAAAGAGATTACTGCCCTCTCGCAGCTCAAAGACATGAAGATGCGCATCGGCGGCGGTATCGTCAAACAAGTGACCGCCAACTTCGGCATCGCGCAGATGTTCATGCCGGCACCGGCGGTGTACGAAGCTCTCACCCGCGGCGTGGCTGATGGCGTCATGTTCCCGCTGGAAGCCATTGACGGCTTCAAGCTCGAGAAGACCGTCACCAACGTCACCCGTATCGATGGCGGCCTCTACAACACCAGCTTTTTCTTCGTCATGAACAAAGCCCGCTGGGAGTCGCTGTCCGCGGCGGATCGCTCGGCCATAGACAGTGTGTCGGGACCGGTGTTCTCGCAGCTGGCTGGCAAAGCTTTCCAGGCGCGTGACATCGCCGGCGAGAAAAAGCTGCTGGCCAACGGCGGCACGATCACCAACGCGCCGGCGGCCATGCTGGATAAGATCCGCGGTTTTGCCGCCGGGGTGGAAGCCGGCTGGGCCAAGCAGACCGCCAAGAAAGGGGTAGACGGCGCGGCGGCGCTGGCCGCCATGCGCGCGGAGATCAAAAAACTCGCCGGCCAGTAAGCAAGCCGTGTACTCCAGCGCGTACATCCCTTAATCGCATCGCACCCAGCCCAGGTCAGGTGCAGTGATCGCGCCTTAGATATTGCGCCTTAGATCATGAAAACGGCTGCACTCGAACGGGTCAAAATCGTGCGCCTGATCACCCGGGTGCTCGAATGGCTGGGGGCGGCGGTGTTGGCGGCCATGATGGCGCTTACGTTTATAGACGTGCTGGGCCGTTATCTGTTCAGCGCACCGGTGCCCGGCGGCTTCGAGATAACCGAGCTATTGCTGGCAGCCATGATCTACTTCGGGCTGCCCCTCATTACCCTGCGTGACGGCCATATCACGGTGGATCTGCTGGAAGGCTTGTTTCCGGGCTGGTTGCGCGAGCTGCGCGACCGCTTTGTCTCGCTGCTGGTGACCGTGGCCCTGGGTTATATCGCCTGGCGGCTGTTCGGCAAAGCCGGCGATTTCGTGCATTACAACGATCAGACGGCAGTGCTGAACATCCCACTGGCGCCGGTTTGTTACACCATGGCCACGCTGGCGACGCTGAGTACTTTGCTGGCGGCGATCCTGGTGGTGACCGGGCGGCGGATAGCGGCGCCAGCAGCCGAAGACCGCGCACTATGACCGCATCCCTGCTCGGCTTTGCCGTACTCCTGGTCCTGATCCTGGTGCGTGTGCCCATCGCGTTTGCCATGGCGCTGGTCGGTTACGTGGGCTTCGCCCTGCTGGTGTCCTGGAGCGCCGCCGGCTCCATGGTGGCCGGGACCGCCTACGAAACCGGTGTGTCCTACACCTTATCCGTAGTGCCGTTATTCGTGCTCATGGGTAATTTCGTCACCCGCGCCGGCCTGTCCGATGAGCTGTATGCCGCCTCCAATGCATTCCTGGGCCACCGCCGCGGCGGTCTGGCGATGGCAACAGTAGTGGCCTGCGGCGGCTTCAGCGCCGTGTGCGGCTCTTCCATCGCCACGGCGGCGACCATGGCCCGCGTCACCATCCCCTCCATGCGCCGTTACCGGTACTCCGACGCCCTCGCCACCGGCGCCATCGCCGCGGGCGGCACCTTGGGTATTCTTATCCCGCCCAGCGTGGTGCTGGTCCTGTTCGGCCATATGACCGAAACCGACATCGGCAAGCTGTTCATCGCCGGCTTGCTGCCCGGGATCCTCGGTGTGCTCCTGTACATGGCAGCAGTGAAGATCACCGTCTGGCGCGACCCTTCAGCCGGGCCGCCAGCGCAGCGCAGCGATCTCGAAGCGCGCTGGCGGGCGGTGCGCAACACGTGGGCCGTGCTGGCGCTATTCGTGCTCATCATCGGCGGTATCTACGGCGGCGTTTTCACCCCCACCGAAGCGGCCGGCATCGGTGCCATGGGCGGATTCCTGATCGCCCTTGCACGAAGACGGCTCACCTTTGGCGTGCTGGTGGAAATTCTGATCGAAACGGTGCAAACCACCGCCATGCTGTTTTTCGTGTTGATCGGCGCCATCATCTTTTCCAATTTCATCAGCTACGCCGGCCTGCCGGACACGCTGACAGCGTGGATCGCCGAGCTGCACGTGGCGCCGCTGCTGGTCATCTTCGTGATGCTCTGCATCTATCTTCTGCTCGGCTGCATTCTGGAGAGCTTGTCGATGATCTTGCTCACCGTACCGGTGTTCTATCCGGTAGTGGCGGGGCTTCAATTCACCGGTATAGAGCCGGAGTTGGTGATGGTGTGGTTCGGCATCATCGTAGTAGTGGTCACGGAGATCAGTCTGATCACGCCACCCATCGGTATGAATGTGTTCGTGCTAAAAGCGATGCATCCGGATATCGCCACGGGCACCATATTTCGCGGCGTGACGCCGTTTTGGCTGCTGGACATCGTGCGGCTGGCGGCGCTGGTGCTGCTCCCGGGTATCGCTCTGTATCTGCCCAGCCTGATGGCCTGATGCCTTGGCCTCGAGCGCGTGGGGATTACCGCCCTGCGCGGCCCGCGAGTGCGATCAGCGGGCCTCGCCAGGCGCTGGCATAGCGCCGGTCATGATCGCTACCGCATCGGACATGGAACAGTCTCGTGGATTGACGACGCATTCGCGCCGCCCGAGCCGGTGTATATGGATCCTGTCGGCGACCTCGAAAACATGGGGCATGTTGTGGGAGATCAGAACCACCGCGAGGCCGCGCGCTTTGACATCCAAGATGAGATCCAAAACTCGCCGGCTCTCTTTAACGCCCAACGCCGCAGTGGGTTCGTCCATGATGACCACCTTGGAGCCGAATGCCACCGCCCGCGCCACGGCCACCCCCTGGCGTTGCCCGCCGGACAGCGTCTCCACGGCTTGGGTGATGTTCTGAATGGTCAGCAGCCCCAGCTCGTAGAGCTTCTCTTTGGCGATGCGCTCCATCCGCGGCCTATCGAGCATTCTAAAGACCGATCCCGGTATGCCCGGTTTGCGTATTTCGCAGCCCATAAACAAGTTATCAGTGATAGACAGCGCGGGGGACAGGGCCAGCGATTGATACACGGTCTCTATGCCTGCGTCCCTGGCCTGCAGAGGTGATCGAAATCTTACTGGCTTCTCTTCCAATAAAATCTCACCCTCGTCCACTCGAATAGCGCCCGAAAGCGCCTTGATGAGCGAAGATTTACCGGCACCGTTATCGCCGATCACCGCCAGAATCTCACCGTGAAACAAGTCGAAATCGGCCTGGGCCAAGGCGGTGACCCGCCCGTAGCGTTTGACTAGAGCACGGGCCTGCAAGATCGCGGGAGTGGGCGCGTTCACGAGGCCAGCTTCCGAATCCACTGATCGATGGCCACAGCAATGATGATCAGCCAGCCGATGGCGAACACCTGCCACAGAACATCCATGCCGGCCATGCGCAGTCCTGACTGGAAGACACCGACGATCAGAGCGCCGAGCAGAGGACCCAATATGGAACCGCGCCCGCCGAACAGAGAAATGCCGCCGATCACAACAGCGGTGATGGACTGCAAATTCCCTTCGTAAAAAGATTGAGGGGATACGGCCCCCACCCGTCCTATGGATGCCCAGGCACCGATGGCGCAGATCACACCAGCCAGCATGTAAACGGAGATCAGGACTCTGCCGGTACGAATACCGCAGAGTTCGGCCGCTTGCCTGTCGTCACCCACGGCATAAACATGCCGGCCCCACGCGGTTCTAGTCAGCATAAACCAGAGCACCGCGAAGATGCCGATCATCAAGAAGGAACCATAACTGAGCTTAGCGCCACCAAGCGCCACGCTCTCGCCGAAAAACTTGAGCAGCGGCGCCTTGTCATCAATGTCCTGGCCGCGTATGGACTGGGCGCCGGAGAGCCACAGATTGAGGGCAAAGAAAATATTCCAAGTGCCCAAGGTCACGATAAATGGGGGCAGATTAAGCCGGGTCACGAACAGCCCGTTGACCCAGCCGGCCGCCGCGCCACCCGCCAGTGCCACCAGCAGCGCGAGCGGTGCCGGCATCCCCATGTTCACGGCCAGATTGCCCGCCACCACGGACATCAACACCATAATCGCCGCCACCGACAGATCGATGCCCGCCGTCAAGATGACCAAGCTTTGGGCGGCGGCGAGAATGCCGATGATCGACACTTGCTGCACGATCAATGAAAGATTGAACGGCGAGAAAAAACGCTCACCGGCAATGAACCCGAACACCACCACGCTCAGCGCCAGCACAATAACCGGCACCATAGTCGAATTGCGGTGAAGAAAGTGTTGCGTCTTTTCCAGCAACGGGTTCAGCCAAGCCGTTTTCCGGGTCACCGCAGTCCTCAGGCGCGGCAATGGACCCGGACCTTGTGTGTACTAGCCACGTGGGTCCGGGACCATGGCGCAACCATGCGCTAGTTAAAAGGGCACTAGTTAAAAGAGCATCATGAAAGAGACGCTATGAAAGAGCTTGAGCGTTCAGCCTCAGCCCCAGCACTTCTGCAGGCCCTGCGCCGAACTGATCGACGGCACCCCCGGGACTGGCTCGTCGGTGATCAGCTCAACGCCAGTGTCGAAGAAATCAAGTCCCGGCGTATGCTTTGGCTTGGCGCCGGTGTCGGCCCACTGCTTGATGGCCTCTATACCCTTGGATGCCATCAACAACGGAAACTGCATCGAGGTGGCGCCGATGATCCCCTCTTGCACGTTCTTGACCCCTGGGCAACCGCCATCGACCGAGACGAGCAGAACACCGTGCGTTTTGCCAAACGCTTTCAACGCCTCATAGGCGCCCGCCGCCGCGGGTTCGTTGATGGTATAGACCACGTTGATATCCGGATCGCGCTGCAACAGGTTTTCCATGGCTCTACGGCCACCCTCCTCATTACCGTTGGTCACGTCGTTGCCAATGATGCGAGGATCGTCTTCATCGCCGATCTTCTTAGGGTCTTTTATGTCGATGCCGAAGCCCTGAAGAAAGCCGTTATCGCGCAGATAATCAACGGAAACCTGCGATGGATTCAGATCGAGCAGAGCGATCTTGGCGTTGGCCGCCTCGGTGCCGAGTTTTGCCTTGGCCCACTGTCCGATCAAAACCCCCGCCTTGAAATTATCCGTGGCGAATGTTGCATCGGCGGTATCGGCTGGCTCGAACGGCGTATCGAGCGCGATCACGAGCAAGCCGGCACCGCGCGCTTGGCGAACTATGGGCGCCAGAGCCCGCGAATCCGATGGGGTGATCAGAATTCCTTTGGCCCCGGAGGCGATGCAGCTTTCCACCGCCGCCACTTGCGTCTCTACGTCCCCGTCGATCTTGCCGGCAAATGTTTGCAGTTCGATCCCGTTGGCCTCAGCGCCGGCAAGCGCGCCCTCTTTCATTTTGACGAAGAACGGATTGGTATCGGTTTTGGTAATCAAGCAAGCGCCTATTTGCGCATAAGCGGGCGCAGCGGTGATGCTCAAGCACAGTACGGCGGTACCGAACAGGGCCGCTTTCAGGGGTGACACAGGTATCACGTGAGATTCCTCCTCCTACTCTTTAGTTAGCGGTGAAGAGAATCACGGGTGATCGTTTTGTTGTCAATACACTTAACCATTCGGACAGTGCGGCGGCGCTTGGCTTGAGGCCGATCCTGCCATTGACAGGACGCTTAAGGTTAAGCTGCGTGTTCGCTGTCCCCGAGCGACATCACCCGCCGGTAGAGATAATCGGTGACCCCCGTTGTGAATTGCGGATAGTCCTTGGTCGGATACACTGATTGTCCGTGGTGCCCAAGCCTAATACTTGTTGTGAATTGCGGATAGTCCTTGGTCGGATACACTATCTGCGCGATAAGCCGTTGATTCGTATACAAACAGAGCAGCTGTAAGGTCTACAAAAATTCGAGTTGCGCGGGCGGCTGCTCGGTCGGTTTGCGCTTTTTTCCATAGAAGACCTCGATTTTCGCGAACTGTCTATCCGTTATCTTGACAATACGTACCTCGCCGTCGGGCGGCAGCGAGCGCTTGACCCGCTGGATATGAACCGTCGCATTTTCGTCGCTGGCGCAGTGTCGCATGTAGACAGAAGTACTGCATCATCGAAAAGCTGTCGTCCAGCAGGAATTTCCTGAACCGGGTGTATTGGCGCCGGGAAGCTTTGGTGTCAGTCGGCAAGTCGAAGAGCACGATGATCCACATGGTCTCGTCTCCGCCATATGTGCTCACCCTCAGTGCACGCGTGCGGGAAAACTAAGGCGCAGTTTTTCAGTCATAGCGGCCTTCAGCCCTGCTGCCATGGAATGCGATGCAACCATCAGCGGCATGACACGCTCGTCCAAACGTGCGTCGCTGGCGAGCAACCCAAGCAAAACTTGCTTACTGGCCCTGTCGATAGCGGGAGCGCGTCCGCCGCGTGTCATCTTGAATACCTCCCAGTCTACCCAGGGACGCAGAGGTTCCATTAGGTCATCCGCGAGGCACAGCCCGTTGTACTGATTCTTGTGGTGCAACCCAAGGGCTGGGTGCAAGCCCGTGCCCACGATTGCCCGCGCGATCATGGCGCGCATTACGGCATAACCGTAGTTCAACAAGTTGTTGATACCACCGGCTTCGCTATCGCGCCGGAAAGTCTCGCCCATCAGTGCCCGCCAGTACTGTCTGGCCGCCTGCGCTTCGCAGTTGCTGGGGTCTGCGCTCTTGACGTTAGCCCGCAAACGCCCTAAGCCGGGCGCGCCCACGCCAGCCCGCTCAAGCGTAACAATCTGCTGCGTAATCTTTGCTTGAACAATCTCTCGCCAAAGACGCTTGCGGGTGGGTTCCGTAATGCTTATCTGTGCACGCAGGACCTTGGCATGCAGACTGTGCCCACCCCAAAGCGGTAGAGTGACAGAGATAGGCAGATGCTTCTCGTCGCAAAATAAGATGGCTACGTTATGCTGTTGGCAAAGCGCAATGACTGCTTGCGTAATCACGATGGCTGGGTTTGCCAGCACGAGCACGGCCAGGTCCTCCACCGGCACACGAGCAACAGTCTCGTCATCGCGATCCACGCACAGTTGCCGGTGTTGCACGTGCAGATAGCCAGGCTCACTGATATCAATCGTGCGCTTGATCATATCTCAGATCCTTACACCGATAGCGTTGACGCGTAGCGGTTCCATCTTATTCGCCGACAATAACGTGCCTATGGTCTTGCGAAGAGATTCCTCCGCGTTGTCGAGTCTGGCAGCGGTATGCAGCCGTAGCATCATGCGGCTATCGTTCATATCAAATTTCTGGATTCGGTAAATCCCCCAGTTCCCGTCTTGGCAGGCGCGCACCAAGTCATTGATATGCAGGGCCATCAAAAACACCCAGTCGTCATCGTGCTCGACTCGAATGATCGGTTCCCTTCTCGACACCCGCTTAGCGGCCTCCATGGCGGTAACGAAACGAGTATCGATCTTCTTCGGCTTCGTGCGGTGCCGAAATATCTCTACATGGTGCGTGTTGCCATAGGCGTGCCATTTGAAGACTCTACCGGCACGGTCCTTTACGGCGAATTTGTCCTGGTTCAAGGCATCGCGCGTAGTTTTTGACTGTACGACACGCACGCGCTTGATCGGCGTCTTGCCGTCGCTGTGGTAAAGCTCGAAGCTCTCCGCGAACGCCTCCTTAGGATTATCTGCATGCAGCGCCAGATGGGCGCGCACCCGCTCGCGTACGACATCATCGACAATTGACTTTAGGTTAGCGGTTTTGAACTCCGGCGTCAGGCGTTTCCTCGTTACCGCGCCGACCCCTTCCACGTGGCCAACGCCGGTTTCCTCATGCAAGGCTCCGGATATCTTGCGTTGCGACGCATGAGAAACAACGAGTCCAGCGAGTTGGGTCTCAAGCTCCGCCTTGATCGCATCTATCGGCGGGTCGCAATGCAGGTCCCTCATACTTAGCGCAGAGCGCTCGCGCTCCAACGCTTTCGCTTGGTGCGCAAGCATCGTGTACAGAGGCCGGTCTATACAGGCGGTTACTACAGCATCTATGACGTGGTGACGGTGATCCGTGCGTTCTTTTTGATCGGTCTCACCAATTAGCTCGTTCAAACTCCACTGGTGGCGCAACCAGTCGGTCATCACACCACGCGTAAACGTGACATCGCACCCCAGAGTCTTGAGGTAAATGCCAGCTTCCCTGGAGATATAGCGTGTATCGGTCAGTTGACTGTTGACGAAGTCCTTGTCGAGTTGGTCGGCTGATTTGTAAAACCGGTCGCGTTTGCTGCGAAGTGTCTTCGGCCAATGACTAATGGCCTTGGTAATAGTATTCCATTTATCCTCGTTTCCGCCGAATGCGTCGATCGGGGTACGTTGACCCTTGTAACGGTTTTCCCGTGCGAAACACAACACCTTGTTCATGTAGGAGTCATCCAGCGACTGGCTATACGGGATGATGTGGTCTACCTCTACTTCCGCGCTAAACAACGTCGCACGGTTAATTGCATTCCCGCTGTAAGCACAACGGTAACCCTGCTCCTCCCACAACCGGTAGCGAATCTTCTGATCACGCGATGGATATTTTGAGAGTTTCAAAGAGGGGTTCTTGCGCGCCTCGTCTTGAAAGACCTCCACAGCCTTGTCGTTGGCTTTGGTATTGTCCTTTTGGCGCCTGATGAACTCTTTGTAACGCTTGGTGTTCATCTCGAGGTCGCGCGCCATTTCGATGCGCACTACATCAGGTTTGCCAAATTCAGCGATCAGAGCATTGACCACGCGCCGCAACTCGTGGAGCGCCTTATTGACGATCGGATTCGGGAGTTCGGGCGGTGCCGCGAGTTTGGCGGCAGGGGCCTGTTCGCTGATGCCGTAGCCATAACTTGCTGCGACCCGGGCGTCTGAGTAGATAAGCCCTTTGCGAAGGTGTGGCAGCAGCTTACGGATCGCCTTGAGCGATACATTCCCGTGTTCGGGCTCTAGCTCGACCATACACAGGCGGACCGCGGCCTCCCTGCTCATGGCCCAGTGTCCAGCCAAGCGGCGCTTTAACGCTGCCGGCTTTTCGATGCTGAGCAAGTCTTCTACGAGCAGATGTTGCTGTTGGTCGTCCAGTGCATCCCAGCCAGTGTAAATCTCGCGAATAGCGCAGGCGGTGGTATTACCACGCAATTTCTTGACACCGGAGTCCAAATTGAATTCGGTCTTCCTATCCAGACCGAGTTCCTTCCTGATCTTGGCAAAGCTCGGCGCTGCATGATGCTCGAACAACTCGACGAGCTTGTGCTTTTTCTCTGGGCTCAGCCGACACCACTGGTCGGTGTAGGCGTCGAAATACTCCAGGTGATTGATGTCCTGAAGGTAGCGAAATCTCTGATACTCGAGCCGTGCAACGGCGGCACGCTTGCAACTGGGCTCTAACGAGCAGCGGCCAACGCGATCTGGTTTAAGCTTGATCGGGCGTTGATGAAATATGATGTGATTGATGTAGACCTGTACATCGTCGTCCAGCACAGCGTGGTGAAGGCTTTGTTGCGTGAAAATCAGCGCGAGTTCGTCCTGGTACATTTGCCGATCCGTGCGCAGCAGCTGCCCGTCGCGGTTCCTCTTACACTCGTGTGGATCCAGCGATGCAAGATATTCGCCCAGTGTTCTTAGACCCGCCGCCTCAATCGCTGTGCGCAAGCGGCTGATGTCAGCTTTGAAAGCGCTCTCTTCAGCATCGCTCCCCGTGATGGCCTCGTCCTCCGACGCGAGTACGGCTTGCACATCCGGATCGTCGAGCATGTCCGTCCCGATAGCGGTCTTTTTATTACTCAAGAATCCCCTGCGTTGGACCATGTGTAACAGGACACGTCCAAGTTGGTGCGCACTCAGCGGCTCATCTAGCGCTTTTGCCCGCAATTGGTAAGGATCACCCAGCCCGTTCAAAACGCCTTCGCGGTTAACACAATCCGTCAGCGCTGTGGGCAACAACCCCAATTGCAGCAAGTAGTTCTCAAGTTTGCGTTTGCGCCGCGCGCGCCGCTGAATAGTGCGCCGTGCTAGTCGCGCCATGCGTCGCTTCTGATTCTTTGGCGTAGGCGTCTTTTCCTCCACGGCTTTATTGAAGATGCGCACACCCGCAGCTCTAATGGCTTGAGGGCTGCCCTGATCGTTCGCCGCCAAGAGTGCCCACCCCAGGGAATTGCTTCCCAAGTCCAATCCCAAAATGCTCTTGCCGGGCGCGCTCTTAATATAATGTATTCACCTATCGGTAGTCGAGTTATAATCTGGTCTCATTGATCAAGCGATGAATATCCATTATGAGCCGTGCGGACATAGTCAAACGCAGTCATGCAACGGTTACCTTGCAAGTCACCATTTCTTCAGGGCCCCTCTGAACATGCACTTTTTCCGCGATGGCGGCGTCAGCGCCGTGCTCGAATCCTCATGTATCACCTATCACTGCTGTCCCACAAAATAGTTAAACACAGCGTATAACCTATTGATTTACATAAAAATTGACTATGGCATTGTGTTTGAGACATAAAAAACAGTTTTTCCACGAATTTCAAAGGGTTAGTATGCTCTATCGGCCCCATAGAGGGTTCTGCCTCTAAATAATGTATATTCTAAACCCAAGCCTCAATGCCGCACTGATTGATGCGCTCCCAAAATTGTTGCCATCGACCTTGGGTCAGCACTAACGCGCGCAGGCTCAATACTGTCTTCAAGCCTTTCTCTTTCCATCTCATCCCCGAACGACACAATCGCTGCTTTATCAGCGTTTTACAGGCCGCTTCCGTGACTCCAGAACCGATTGGAAATTGCTTCTCACGATACCCCGCATAGTCCATCATGGGCCGCTGATGGGTGAAGTATCGGATGGCGTCTTTGACTTTGTCTTTAGTCTCTTTTGTTAGGTGTTTACGGCCTACTCTTTTCAACTCAGTGAGCACTTTTTGTGCACCATTACTTTCATGTTCGAGTCTGTGGCATTGCTCTTTTAACCAAGCTTTTCGCTTTGACTTTCCTGTCTTTTCCGGATGGGCCCCATTAGACGCCTGCGCCAAATACTCTGTGGCATGATAGAAATCCAAAATCCGATACTGCGTCAGGGGCGTTAACAACGACCCGTTATCGCTCGCGCCATCAGCAATGCCCACACGAGTGGCCTCGGGGTAGAGCGACTTGACGTGTTCGGCTTCTGCAATAAACCGCTGTTTGAATGACGCCTTGCCATACTCTGGAGAGGCGCCCAGATAAATGCTATGGAGTCGCTGCCCCTGACCGTCATACAATGATATACAACCGGCCATCGCTTCTCGCCAAGCACTGTCGCGCATTAACACCCTCCCACCCTCCAGGCTCAGGCTCACGACTTCTACTTCCTCATCGAACTGTGGTGTCTGATAGCTCCATGCCTCCTCCTTGGCTTGGGCAATCGCACCCACTCGCTCGGTGACTTTCTGTCAATAGTTCACTGAAACCGTGCAGCCATGATTATCCGCAAGGTCATGGCGAGTTTCATTGGCGTTCAACCGGGCATATTTGCTTGACAATAGCTTGGCCATGCGCGGGGTTGCGCTTTGGATGACCCGTGCTGAGGCTTCCAATGGACAGTCAATACGACCGCCCCTAGAGGTTTGGTACACAGGGCGGACAACATCCACAGGTCCGTAGGGCGAATAATACGTTTTGTTGCTCTGCGTGCGCGAAGTCAGTTTTATACCGCCCACCTCGATTGGGCTTGCATCGGTATCAAAACGATGAAGGGCTTGGGCGGTCGCACAGCAACCCAGTTGGTTACTCACTGATAGAATCGTGCTTTCCATATCTAGCAATGAGCCGGTTAACTCCATCTGTACTTCAAACTTAATCCGATTGCCTGAGCGTGAAATGATTTGGACCGATGACGGGGAAGACATTGGGAGCGCCCTACAAAGCCTATAACAGGGCTAGACTGGCCAATAACGCTACATTGTGTCAAGGCACTACCCTCCCCATAGAGCATACTAACCCTTTGAAATCTCTGGAAAAACTGTTTTCATGTCTCAAACACAATGCTATGGTCAATTTTTTATGGAAATCAATAGATTATACGCTGTGTTTAACTATTTTGCGGGACAGCAGTGATAGGTGATACATGAGGATTGGAGCACGGAGTTGACGCCGCAATCGCGGAAAAAGTGCATTTTTAGAGGTGCCCGCAAGGGCTACTACGCGGGGTGCGCCCGAGGCGAGAGTGAGCGGGCTCGCCAAGACCGTGAATGGCTAGAGCAGAGCCGGGCGGTGCATGAAGCGAGTGAGCCGCGTGACGGAAGTCCGCGGGTGCATGAGTCCCTAAAGCAATCGGTAACCGAGTGGGAAGACGCCGAGTTGAGCGGGTCATGCGCGAGAACGGTATTCGATGCTGCACAGCGATGCTGTATCGGCGGGTTCCAGGCCTGACTCGTTTGTTCACGAAGTTGGGGAACCGCACCCTGGAGGCGCCAGTCAATGGGCCCGACCGGGTATGGGTCGCCGACCTGAGGTATCTTCGAGTAAGAGGACAATGGCGTGACTTAGCCACAGTGATGGACCGATGCTCGCGCAAACTGTTTGGGCTGGCATCCAGGGCCGAGCAAGACGGGTGGGTTGACCCGTAGGGCACTCGCAAAACCATCGCAAAGCGCTAGCCTGCGCCGGGCCCGACCGTGCACAGCGAGCGCGGCGTCGAGTTCATATCGAACGCCTACGGCCACTGCGTGGAGCGACATGGACGGGTTCGAAGCGTTAATCGTCCTAGACCAGTGACGGACAACGCGCATAGGGAGTCAGGGTACAAGTCCATGAAAGGGGAAATGTATCACCGCCGCCCGTTCGAGTCGGATGGAGCCGTGCGCCGGGCGGTCAATGCGTACGTGGACTTCTACAACGAAGAACGGCTACATTCGAGCCTCGGATAGCAGACGCCTAGCGAGTACCAGAGGGAGCAGGCAACTAACCAACGGGTATCGACTTTTTCGTAGGAACTCCCCGCTCCGCTTCGCTGCGCGCCCCTAAGCCCTGCCGTCATGCTACAGAACAAGTAATTCTGATTCCCCTTAATCGAGTAATTATGAAACAAATCGTATGGACTGATTATTTTAAATACAGAGTGAAACTTCGTGGTTTTAATATCTTAAATGTTGAAGAGATACTTAAGCGTAGCACCGAAAGATACTTAGATACTGCTACAGGTAGATTGGTAGTTATTGGGAAAGATGGTAATGTTATGGTAATGATTCCATATGAAAGAGATGAAGAAAACACAATCACACCAATCACAATACATGCCACTAGCCGTCAGCAAATCAATTACAGAGTAAAAGGTGGAAGGTTTCAAAATGAATGATCCTAAACTAACGTATTTTGAGAAAGAGGATATATTGCATCTGGCAATTTCTGATGAGAAAGAATTCGGCAGTGTTGAGATTAGCCCAAATATTACTGCAGAATTAAACGAAGAAGGTGAACTTATAGGCATTGAAATAATCAGCGCAAGTATATTTATAAGAGACTCAATACTAGAGTCTACTCAAGCAAAGTTATTGCAGCTATCAAAGCAAGTAGCATAACAAAGCGCTGAACCTGACGCGGGGTATTTTGGTTCTTTTAACTGCAGTAGGTAATCATAATACAGCGCTCTTATGGGCACCGCTAACGATAGTAATTTTTTCGTGAGTGCAAGGAAGCACCGCGCGCAGAACCGCAGTGTATTAGGTGATACCTGAGGATTCGAGCACGGCGCTGACGCCGCAATCGCGGAAAAAGTGCATTGTTAGAGGTGCCCAGTATGAAGTTCCGGGATTTTCCGCACGACTCAACCGGTTTTCGTCTCAATCGCATTAATGGCGCAGTTGAGGTCAATTACCTTCGCAAACCATCACCTGCTGAAGTCGCAAGCTGCAAGAAGCAGCGCTCCTGGGGCTGTGAAGATCTGTTCGTCCTAACGCAGTACGCCGAAACTGGCAACTGCGCTGTCGTTGACCGAACCATCAGGTGATGCGGTGCTGTTTGGTGGTGATGATCCCACTGGCCGCCTAGACGCGATTGATGGCCTCCACCACGCCCGGATAAAAGCCTTGAGCATCAAGCCAACTGTCGTAGTCTTGCGCTAACCACTCATCCCGGGCTGCGCCGAACATACGCTCCAGATCCCGATCACCCAGACCTTCACGCTCCATGATCTCGGCCACCCATGCATCGAAATCAGCCAGGATTTGCTCAGGCGTTGCACCGTCCAATAACTGCCACATGAGCGGTATGTTCTGAAAGCCAGTCTCTATGGCCGGCCTACAGGCGGTGAATTTCTGCCGCAGATCCGGCGCCAGCTCACCGGCAATGCGCTGCGGCCAATGGGCGCGCAGGGCGCGCCACGTCGTAAGCGCGTTCTCACCCACGCTGTCGCAGATCACGCCGTCGAAATCAAATGCGAACACCGCGCCACATCCGCTGGGAATACCCATCTGCTATTGCGTTATATGTGCAAATTAGCCGGCGAGGATACACTAGCCCGCCGTCCGCTCAACCGCTCAAGGTGCCAGCGTGTTACTTCTACCGGAAATTCAGATAGCAGGAGGCACCGTCGTCACACGTGTCTGTCCCGAAGCCCCCAACGTCGTCCACGGCATCGAACCCATGACGGCGGTGCGCGATTTCGAGGCCCAGGGGGCTGAGCGTATTGTTTTGCTGGACGTGGATGCCGCCCTGTGCAAACAGGCCACTCATGCCGAACTCATCGAGTCGCTCATAAATGCAACCCAAATCCCCGTGATGGCGGCGGGCGGCCTGCGCACCTTGGCCCAGATCGAGGGCTGGTTCGAGCGCGGCGCGGCGCAGGTGGTGCTGGGCACTGTGGCGGTCACCGGTCAAGCCTTGTTGGCCGAGGCTTGCGCCCGCTACCCAGCGGCCATCGTCGCCAACCTCGCCACTGAGGACGGTTACGTCATGATCGACGGCTGGCGAACCCAGACCGCCTTCAGGCCCCAGGACATCGTCTACGACCTGCAGATGGCAGGCGTTGCCGGCATTATCCACGTTGACATAGACCGCCGGCTGGCCGATGCGTCTACTGCCCTGGCCCTGACCATGGAAATGAAAGCCAACGTGGTCATTCCTATTTATTCGAGCGGTACCGTGCACGGCCTAGAAGACATTTCCCGCTTGCGCCATCCGCCCAATATCCACGGCGCTGTCATCGGCGAAGCACTGATTATTGGTTTGACGGAGCCGAGGTCTCCGATGACTTCATGCCCGAGCGCGAACAGCCGCAACAACAACCGAGAGCCCCTCTCTAGTGTTGAAGTTCATGCTGGACACGAACATTGTTATTGACGCGATCAAGAACCGGCCGGTGAAAGTAAGAGACGCCTTCAAGCAACATTCAAGACAGATGGCCATATCGGTCGTCACGCTTGGTGAACTTATCTACGGCGCGGAAAAATCCATGCAACCAGAACGAAATCTTGCGGATATCGAAGGACTTGCAGCCCGGCTTGAAGTGCTGCCATTCGACAGCCCGGCGGCCACTCATTTTGGACAACTACGCGCTGAGCTGGCAAATATCGGCCAGCCGATCGGCCCGTATGACCAGATGATCGCAGGCCACGCGAGATCACTCGGACTTATTCTAGGGCGCCTCTAAAAATGCACCTTTTCCGCGATTGCGGCGTCAGCTCCGTGCTCGAATCCTCACGGATCACCTATACACTGCGGTTGTGCGCGCGGTGCTTCCTTGCACTCACGAAAACATTACTATTTTTAGAGGTGCCCTCTAGTCACCAACAACACGAATGCATTCAAACGGGTCCCTGGTTTGCGCATCGATCATTGGGCATGACCACGATTTCAAAGTAAAACGTGGAAACTTACCTTGCTGCACGTCATTACAACAATCGCTCATCATCCCAAAGGGTTTGCGCTGCATTTGCGGAATTTGCGTTGGGCATTGAACGGGTGTGAGTACGCGATACATGTACAGACGTTCGCGAATTGGAAGCTTAACGAATCGAACGTGCGGTATCTAACAAAACAGGTGAGCGATCCCCTCTCTTACTATATGTTCTGGGACGATATCTTCGGCTATCTTGCCACCCTTCTCGAAGACGCTTCGGCTTTTCTGTTCATAGAGCAAGACATCCTGTTTACCGTACCTGCGTTGGTCCAGGTAGAGCAATGCGTTCGGGAACAGAAGCTTGTCCTGAACCTGGACTCCCCTTATCTGTCGATCTACGAGGCTGCGGAGCGCCGGGTTTATCCCAGAATTTGGGAGGGTGCGACTATGGTACCGGCACGGATCGTGGCAGAAGCAATCGAGCACAATGTGAGTTTCGGCAATCGTCATGAGCGGTCCAGACCGGGCTCATCCATGTACCGGCAGTTCGAGCCCAAGCTGGCGTCACACTTCACGACGAAGTCGAAGACTCTTCACGCAGGCGACCCGATACGGTTGCCGGAGTTTCTGGATTGCGAATTGGTCGATACGATGTTCGAGTTCAGCCTTTTTTGCTTTTGCGCTGACAAGTCCTACGTAAACTTAGGGCAATTTCACAAAGGTTATGAAATGGGAGGTTTCGTCGTCCATTTCAGAGGTCCAGAATCGGTCCACAGAGACTGCCCTGAGATCTACAATGATGCCAAGCGGCTCGATATGTTGCCAAGGTGGTACGACGAACGTCTAAATGATCGTGCGCTGATGTTCTTGCTGGCCGGCGTTTTCCAGCAAGGCGATGATTTACGGAAATGGCTTCTGAGCGCCACCGGGCTGCCCCCATTTGCAGAAAAGGTGGTGCGTTTAGAGCGACATGCTGGTGAATGGATGTCGAGCGTGGAGCACGGCAAGTTCCAATGGGTCAAGCAATTGATCGAGGACCACCAGCGAAGTTGATCGCCCGAGATAGCAATGAGACTTCCGGTTATTTTAGGTATTGGAACCGGGCGCTGCGGGACCCTCTCGCTCGCCACTTTGTTGAATGCGCAGGAAGGAGCGGCCGTCACCCATGAACGGTTCAGTTATGAGCTCAAATGGGAGGCCACAGAGTCAACTCGTCAGGCGCGAGTTCGCGATATTATTAAAAGCTCTGGGGAAGGAATGATTGGAGATGTCCATAGCGCGTGGCTTCCCTACGTCGAGCACGCGCTGGCTGCCAGTCAAGACGTCAAGATCATTTGCCTGCGAAGAGCGCGCGCCGCCGTCATTCAAAGCTTCCTGGACTGGCTAGACCCGGTAGAGCACTGGACGCCTGCTAAGGAGACCAAGAGCCTATGGAGCGATTGCTTTCCAACCTATCCGGACCTGCACGATCGAAGAGAGGCATTGTCTCGATACTGGGATGCGTACTACGTCCGTGTGTCTCAGTTGATGCGCCACTATCCGCGTCGCATCCGTGTATTTAACACCCAGGACCTCAACGCGCCACCGGGTATCGAGCGCATCCTCTCGTTCGCAGGCGTACCGGTTGAGCGGCAACGGATAGCAGTATTCCACGAGCATAAGGGCCCTGGCCATGAGTCGAGGATAGAGGCGTGACTGGCGTGAGCGTGGTCTCGGCGAAGCGTTATCGCCGTTCTGCGATTTCGTTACAGGTTTTTGGGGAATATTCAGCATGCTCAGTACGCAACAGATTCGCAGTTTTGAGAGAAATGGCTTTCTAGGACCGTTCACCCTAGCGCCTCACAGTACTGAACTCCTCGAGCCGGGACGCTTGGCTGGAATTGGGCGGCGGCTCCGAGAACTCGATGCAAGTATTACGCGCAATGCTCACGTTCATTCGCAGATGCTGTTCCGCTTGATCTCGTGTCGCTCGATCATGGATAGGCTCAGATCCCTTCTCGGCAATGACATTCTGTCCTGGACTAGCCACATTGTTGTCCGCCAGCCCGGCAGCCGCGGGCAGGGCTGGCACTCGGACTCGATTAACCAGTTCATTCGCGGGATCCACGTTACTGTTGCATTGACGGATATGACGGAAGACAACGGTTGCCTACAAATCATCCCAGGGTCACATCTTTATCGTTCTAGCCTCAGCAGCGCGGTCGAGGTGGGTGATTTGAACTACGATGATCCCGATTCGGCGGTGTATTGGGCGGACGTGACGGCGCCCTGGGGGCGGCCACATCAAAGACAGTCGATAACCGTTACGAGCGGACAGTTCTTTTTTACTTGGGGCGGGCTCTGGCACTTTGTCGGACCCAACAAGAGCGCGCAAAGCAGAGTCGCAGTGGTCGCGCGTTACGCACGTCCAGATGTTGCCTGCCGCGACTATGGCTTTTCAGACGCTAAAATTGTCCCAGGCGACTTGCTGCCATGCGTCATGGTGAGCGGCGTTGATCGCCACGGCTTGAACGATCTGCGGACGGCGCCCGCGGGCGAGGTTTTGTTTGAACGCGCCGCGGTATGACCTGCACGGTTACAAAGGTTCATCGGTAGCGCGGCCATAACACTGGTGCGCGTTACAGCAATCTGGCGAGTACTGCATCAGCGTTTTAAGGATAATCCCAACGTAGGCAGGCAAAAGGATACCGATGCGCGCTGGGCGAAAAAGGATGAGGAAACGCATTTTGGCTATAACAATCATGTGGCGGTAGATAACGCGCACAAGTGGGTCCGCGACTATGAAGTGACCTGTGCTGAAGTTCACGATTCACAGGTCTTTATTGAAATATTGGCGGACAACACATCGGCTGATGTATGGGCGGATAGTGCTTATCAAGGCGAGAACCATGAAATCAGCTTGGCTGCGATGCAGATGCGTAGCCCTGTTCACACAAAGGGCAATAGGCATAAGCCGCTATCGCAGCGCAGCAAGAAGTCGAATGCTAGGCGTTCAACGATCCGTGCTAGAGTCGAGCACATTTTTGGGTCATTGACCCATGAGCAAGGCGGACTTTACTCACGAGTGATAGGGCTTGTGCGTACTCAAGTGAAGGTTGGCATGATGAATAGAGTGTATAACATGAGACGCTTGGTGACTTTGTGCAGGAGAGATATGTGTGCAATTTGAGAAAAAGGGAAAATGACCCTTTTTGGACAGGAAAAGTCGGCCTATCAAAGCTGAGAAACGCGACATCCGGCATGAAGGAGCCGTCACTCGATGTTGACTGAGAAATCCCAAAGTCATGTGGATAGAAATGGAGCTTATTCTTGAATTTTCAGAGGTGCCCTTTAATAGAGGCCCTACTTGATGGACAGTTCGAAATAAACATAAGAAAGGATAGAACAAAAGAACTAATCGCACATTCCGATGCTGTATCCTGGAGTAAAGGATTAACAATCTCGGTTGGTAACAGCAAACGGAAAGTTACTACTTCAGAAAAAAGTTACCCGACACAAATTAATAAATATGTTACAATGATGCTATGAAAAAGACAGACGGTCGCTCACTGCCCCATTCCGCGCGAGAAGCCATCCGCAGGCACGCGGTTGCGCAAGTATTATCGGGTGAAAGCCCTGAAAAAGTAATTAAAGCCCTCGGATTTCATCGTTCTTGCATTGACGATTGGTTATCCAGGTATGAGCAAGGTGGTGAACAGGCGCTGTCTACCGGCAAGATCACGGGCCGCCCAAGAAAGTGTCCCGATGAATATGCGGATCGCTTAGGTGAACGGGTTAAAACGAATCCGTTGCAATTGGATTTTCACGATGCCCTGTGGACGCGCTCGATGATTCAGATATGACTGCAAGACAAATTCGGCATCGAGGTCAGTGAGCGCTCGGTGGGCAATAGCCTGTCTCGTTGGGGGATGAGTGCGCAGCGCCCTGGGTTTAAGGCATACGAGCCAGACCCTGCTCAGGTTAAGGTATGGTTAAGAGAAACTTGGCCTGAAGTACAACAAGAAGCGAAAAGGCGCCGAGCGCAGGTCTATTTTGGCGACGAATCGACGATCCGGTCGGATTATCATCGAGGTACCACTTGGGGGGTACGGGGTGATACGCCAGTTGTAGCGAAAACGGGTCGGCGCTTTAGCGTGAATAGGCTGTCAGCCGTTTCGCCGAAGGGTCACCTGCGTTTCATGGTGAGCGAATCACGGGTAACCGCGGACGTTTTTATCGACTTTCCAAGGCGTTTGCTGCACAACGCCAAGGGATCGATCTATTGGGTTGTTGATGGCCATCGAATTCATCGAGCCAAGAAGGTGCAAGAATTTGTCCGCACTAGCCAAGGGAGGCTCACGTTAGTATGGTTACCGCCGTATTCACCGGAACTCAATCCTGATGAGCTAGTATGGCATCACGTAAAAAGCCAACGGATTGGGCGGACAGTGGTGGCTACAAAGGAGCAACGGGTGGCCTTGGCTCGTTCGGTGTTGCACTCACTGCAACACAATACGCAAATGATTAAACAGTTTTTATATGAAGAGCATGTCAGATATATTCTGAATCGATGTCGGGTAATTTTTTGCCGAATTAGTAAAAAGAGAACTTACCGCCTGACACTACGAGATTTGGAGTTCAATTCCTAACAAGGCCGCTAACCCGACCGCTTACCCTTCCGCTGCGCTCCAGGGTAAGCGGCAACGTTAGGAGACAAGAGACCACCCGCGTACAATGTCGTCATCGCGATTGAGGAGTTGGTAGATGAATGAGCTTGAACCAATTGAACAGAACATCGAAAGCCTATCACCCAGAGATCTCGAGAAGTTTCGCGAGTGGTTTATCACCTTCGATTGGAGGCTATGGGATGCCAAGATCGAGCAGGATTTGAAATCCGGGAAACTCGATAAGCCGATATCCGAGGCAAAGGCGGACTACGAGGCGGGGAAGGCCAGATAGCTTTGAAGCATTATGCGTCGTCGAAGTTTTGGACGACCTATCAAGCATTGCCGGAATCAGTCCGGCGCCTTGCAGACAAGAATTACTCACTGCTTGAAGCCAATCCTCGCCACCCTTTGCTTCATTTCAAAAGAGTCGGGGAATTGTGGTCGGTTCGGGTTGGAGATCACTATCGCGCCCTCGGTGTGGATGTTGAAGATGGTATCAACTGGTTCTGGATTGGCACACATTCCGAATATGACAAAATCATCTCCTAACAAGCGTTTGCAACCGACCGCCAACCCGCTGCGCGGTTTGGTACCCTCCGCGGCCGGGGGCCGTTGCGGCGGCGGTTGAAGCGTGGCGTTATGTTCATCTAGGAACGTTACGTCCGCACTAGACGAAAGTATTCCATTGGCGTACTATCGCCGAATGCAAACAGTCGCATAGTTACCTGGATTCGTCAGCAAGATTGAGCGTCTCCTCACTGAATCAGAGCGACAAGCGCTAATCAGCTATTTGGCAGGGTTTCCAAAAGCTGGCGTCCTCATCCAGGGCACTGGCGGCATTCGCAAACTCCGGTGGGGCCGCCAGGGCTCCGGCAAAAGTGGCGGCGTTCGTGTGGTCTATTACTACCACGATGAAAGAATTCCGCTTTATTTGCTTACTGTTTTCGCCAAAGGCGAAAAAGACAATCTGTCCCAGTCCGAACGAAACGACTTGGCCAAACTAACCAAACTGCTCCTGCAAGCATGGAGGTTGAAATAATGAGTAACGCATTCAACAATATCAAGGCGGGCCTAAACGAAGCAATTGCCCATGCGAAAGGCAATTCCGAAGGCATTATTGTTCATAAAGTATCAGCAGTCGATGTAAAAGCTATCCGTAGCAAAGTCGGCATGTCCCAGCGTGAATTCGCTGCTTCGTTTGGTATTAGCTTGGGTACATTACGGCATTGGGAACAAGGCAATCGGCAACCGCATGGGCCAGCCAGAGTGCTTCTAAATCTTGTCGCCAAAGAACCGCGGCTCGTACTTAGCGCCCTAAAAGGGTAAGCATAACAAGCGCATGGAGACAGACTGGCCCATTCGCTACGCGAATGTCCCAGCCGCTCATGCATCCCGTTATGCTACAGAACAAGTAATTCTGATTCCCCTTAATTGAGTAATTATGAAACAAATCGTATAGATTGATTATTTTAAATATAGGGTGAAACTTCGTGGTTTTAATATCTTAAATGTTGAAGAGATACTTAAGCGTAGCACCGAAAGATACTTAGATGCTGCTACAGATAGATTGGTAGTTATTGGGAAAGATGGTAATGTTGTGGTAATGATTCCATATGAAAGAGATGAAGAAAACACAATCACACCAATCACAATACATGCCACTAGCCGTCAGCAAATCAATTACAGAGTAAAAAGTAGAAGGTTTCAAAATGAATGATCCTAAATTAACGTATTTTGAGAAAGAGGATATATTGCATTTGGCAATTTCTGGTGAGAAAGAATTCGGCAGTGTTGGGATTAGCCCGAATATTACTGCAGAATTAAACGAAGAAGGCAAACTTATAGGCATTGAAATAATCGGTGCAAGTATATTTATAAGAGACTCAATACTAGAGTCTACTCAAGCAAAGTTATTGCAGCTATCAAAGCAAGTAGCATAACAAAGCGCTGAACCTGATGCGGGGTATTTTGGTTCTTTTAACTGCAGTAGGTAATCATAAAAGATGACTGAGCAAATCTATTCGCGAATTGACCTAGCCAAAGAGCAGCTTGAGGTGGCGTTGTCTTTGTTTTTCGATCATGCCTCCTATGCCTCCTCGATAACTTTGGCAGGTGCCGCAGAAGAAATATTCGGCAAGGCATTGATTCATCAAGGAAAGGAGGCCGTGCTAGATTGGAAATTGAAAGAGATGAATGTCGTGCATTCATTGCTTCACAGGAAAGACATCATTAGAAAGGAGTTCTTTGCTGAAGAAAATAAGATCCGCAACATGTTGAAGCATTTTGACAGTAACGATGATGATTCATTTACAGCTGATCTTGAAGAAGCAGCTTGCTGGATTCTGGTAAGAGCCTGTGAGAACGCGTCTAAGTTAGATATCGAGTTGGATAGGTTTCAGGATTTAGATGATTGGTTCTACGCCAATATTGTCGGGGTGTAAATCACCAGTGAAACTCATAGTTCAAATCACAGTTTGTGCTGGCTTAGGCGTTGTGTTTCAAAAGCTCCTATTCGCATATTGGACGCAAAAAGAGGGTCCACACCAAAATCATGAAGTTGTTGGCCGGCTTGGACAGCGATTGAGATAGGCCGGCGGTAGACGATGGCGAAGCGCTTGAACCCGGTGAGGTGATTCGGCAACTGCTGCGCCATCATGCCGACGATAGCGGATCGCAGCTGGGTCAGATAGCGACCGAATTCAGCCCCAACTTCGACTATGGCGAAGGCCGCCGCTATTGCCTATTCGAACAAGACAGCGGGCTTAAGCGATGTATTCCATAAGCGGCGCCACCGCAGTGGCGCTACCGGCGGTGTCGATGACATAGGCATCCTGCACGGTCTGGGCAGCACGCCGGACATCGGCTTCACTGCCAGCATGTACCCGCGCCAGCGGCTGCCCGATGGCGACTTCCTCACCGATGGCGAGCGTCTTATCGATACCGGCGCGGTGATCGATCACATCGCTTGGATGCTGGCGGCCGGCGCCCATGGCGACGATGGCGGCGCCGAGTGCACGCACGTCGATCGCGCAAACCGTCCCCGCTTTATCTGCCGGTACATCAGCGACACACGGCGCCGCCGGCAACAACTGGTGAGATCGTTCCACTACATCGCCAGGACCGCCCAGGGCGTGCACCATCGCCGCGAACCGCTCGGCACTGGACCCATCGGCGAGCCGCGCCCGCAACATGCCCTCGGCCTCGGCTTCACTGCTGGCGAGCCGGCCCATCAGCAGCGCCTTCACACCGAGGGCGAGGATAACTTGCAACAGCCGCTCATCGACCTGCTCGCCACGTAAGATAGCGATGGCTTCGGCTACCTCCAGCGCGCTGCCCGCGGCCTGGCCCAGTACTTGGTTCATATCCGTGATCCACGCCGCCACCGGCAAGTCCGCTGCTCTTGCCACTCGCACCAAGCTCTTAGCCAAGGCACGCGCCTGGGGCAGCTCAGCGTAGAACGTACCGCTGCCCACCTTGACATCCATGATCAGCGCTTCCACGTTAGCGGCCAGCTTTTTAGACAAAATAGACGCGATGACAAGTGGCAACGACTCCACCGTCGCCGTGACATCACGAATGGCATAAAGGCGCTTATCCGCCGGCGCCATGTGTGAGGACGCGCCCACGATGGCGCAGCCGGCCGTGGCCGTGACCTGCATGAAGCGGGCCGGATCCACCGCGATACGGTATCCCGGGATGGACTCCAACTTATCCAAAGTGCCGCCGGTGTGGCCAAGGCCCCGGCCGCTCACCATCGGCACATGAGCGCCACACGCTGCCAGCAACGGCGCCAACACCAGGCTGACTTTGTCACCCACACCCCCGGTGGAGTGTTTATCGAGCCGCGGTCCGTGCAGCTCAACGCCGGACCAATCCAAGGTTTCACCGGAGCGCGCCATGGCCCCGGTGAGAGCGGTGCATTCGGCATCGCTCATACCGCGTATACATACAGCCATGGTGAAGGCCGCCGCCTGCCCTTCGCTGGCGCTGCCATCGGTTATGGCCGTGACCATGCGTGTTATATCGGCAGCGCTGAGCACAGCGCCATCACGCTTGAGGCGAATGATGTCGGTGATGGGAGTCGGTAGAGTGGATCCTCCCACGACGCGCTCCCCCAACATAGGCTCTCCTCTAGTATGGATTCATTGCGGCAAGCTCACGCGCGAGCAAAAGCCGCTTCGCGCCGCAGATAACTCTCGATCAAGTGGCGCAGGCGGGGGCCGGCCGCCGCCGCCGCATCCATGGTCTGATCATGCCCGAGTGCTCTCGGTTCACCGTCTTTGCGCGCTGGCGCCTCGCCGACGACGCCGGTGGCAAAATTAGTCACCACCGACACGGCTGCGACCTGTAAGCCCGCGTGTCGCGCAATGACGGTCTCGGGCGCCACCGACATGCCCACGGTATCTGCGCCGAGGATCCGCGCCGCCCGGATTTCCGCAGCGGTCTCGAAACTAGGTCCGGAGAAAAAAGCGTATACCCCCTGACGCACATCCAGCCCGGCTTGACGCGCCGCCAGCAACAGCCGCTGGCGCATACCCGGATCATAAGCGTCGGTCATATCGACGAATGGCACAGCACCGTAGCCGTCTGCGATCAACGGATTGGCACCCGTCAGGTTAATGTGATCGCTCATCACCACCAAGCTTCCGGGGGCCACAGACGGGTGCAAACTGCCCACCGCATTGGTCGTCACCAACGCCTTCGCGCCCATCTCCCGCAAGGCCCGCAGTGCGGTTGTCATGGCCCCTATGCGGCCACGCTCGTAATAGTGCTCCCGGCCGCGTAAAACAGCCACGTCCAAGCCTTGCAACCGGCCTATGGACAGCCGCCCTTCGTGCCCCTCTATACTGGTGCTAGGAAAACCGGGGATCTGTTCGTAGCCGAAATCGGCGCGCGGCTCCAAGCCGGCCACCGCATCGCTCAGCCCGGAGCCCATGATCAGGATCACCCGCGGTGCCGGCCCGTCGTAGCCGGCGAGGATCCGCGCCAACGCCGCTTGCACTTGTGTCTTAGCCGTCATCCGCACTCAAGCCTACATGTTCCGGACCGAAAGCCACCGGCAATAGCTCACCGATGGTGGTGGTCAACAACAGCTCATAGGGATTACAAACGTGTACTGGCGTGTGCGGCCCGGCGAATTCTCTTATCTTCTGCCGGCAACCGCCACAGGGCGTGCATGGGCGGCCCGGCGGCCCCACCACCACCACCTCGGCGATAGTTCTGTCGCCGGCCAACACCATCTGCGCGATGGCACCCGCTTCCGCGCAAGTACCTTCAGGGTAGGCAGAATTTTCCACATTACAACCAGAATAATACCGGCCGGAGGCGGTACGCAGGGCCGCCCCTACCTGATAGTTGGAATAAGGCGCGTACGCCCGTGCCCGCGCCGCACCGGCCATGGCCCTCAGCGCATCCAATCCCTCAGCGCTCTTTGACATAGGCGATCCCGCTCGCTCGTGGCGCTACCGCACGGCCGATGAATCCGGCCAACAGAACAACGGTCAATACATAGGGCAACGCTTGGATAAACTGGACCGGCACTTCGCCGATACCCGGCAGCGCCACACCCTGCAAACGCACCGCCACCGCATCCAGAAAACCGAACAGCAAACAGGCGCCAAATGCTTGCAGCGGGCGCCAGCGGCCAAAGATCATGGCGGCCAAAGCGATGTACCCCTTGCCCGCCGTCATATCGCGCCCGAAGGAGGCACCGTGGGCGATCGACAGATAAGCGCCGGCTATCCCGCACAGCACGCCGCAGATGATCATGGCCTGATAGCGCAGCAGGCCGACGGAGATCCCCGCCGTGTCCACGGCGGCGGGATTCTCGCCCACCGCGCGCAGACGCAGCCCGAAACGGGTGCGGTATAGCACTCCCCACGCCAGTGGTACGGCGGCGAGGGCGGCGTAGACCAACAGGTTGTGCCCGCTTAGCAACTGCGCATAAAGAGCGCCGATGATCGGCACATCCGCTACCGCATCCGCAGCGGGAAAACCGATATCGCCAAAGCGGGCGCTGGCCGGCAGCGGGGGCGTCTGTCCGCCTTGTTTGAACCATGCCGTTGCCAGCGACACGGTCAGCCCGGAGACCAGGATATTGATGGCGAGACCACTCACCACCTGATTGCCCCGGTGGGTAATACAAGCAAAACCGTGCAGCAAGGCAAGCAGCACTGAAACGATGAGCGCCGCCATCAACCCGAGCCATGCCGAGCCGGACCAGGCGGCCGCAGCGCCAGCAGCAAAAGCGCCCGCCAGCATCTTGCCCTCTAAACCGATATCGATAACACCGGAGCGTTCCGCGAACAGACCGGCGAGCGCGGCGAAGATGAGCGGCGTAGCCACCCTCAGCGTCGAATCCAGGGTCAGTATGATCAGAAGGTAGTATTCACTCACCGCAACGGCTCGCCGAGGGCGTGGATTCGAACCGGCTGGCCACCGCTTCCAGCGGGCGGCGCAACATCTGTTCAAGAGCGCCGCTGAACAGGATCACCAGGCCCTGGATCACGACGATCATATCCCGTGTAATCGCCGGCATCTCGAAAGCCAGCTCGGCGCCGCCCTGATACAGCACGCCGAACAGGATGGCCGCCAACACGATGCCCAGCGGATGATCGCGCCCCATCAGCGCGACAGCAATACCGGTAAAACCGAACCCCCCGGTGAAATCGAGCAGTAGCCGGTGGGTCACGCCGAGCAAGGTATTGACGGCAGCGAGCCCGGCCAGCGCCCCCGACACCGCCATGGCCAGCATGATGACGCGCCCGGCATCTATGCCGGCGTAGCGGGCGGCGCTCTGCGAGTGGCCGACGGTGCGGATGGCATAGCCCCATCGGGTATGCCAGAGGAGAAACCAGACCGCGCCGCAAAGAGCCAGTGCCAATAAGCACGATGCATTGAGCGGCGAAGCGGCGAATGCAATGCCCACGGCGGCCAGCATCTGATGCATGAAGGGCAGCCAAGCGGCGGTCTCGAATTCCCGCGAATGGGGCGTCATCTGCCCCGGCATAATGAGCACGTTGACGAGCAGATATGCCATCACCGCCGAGGCGATAAAATTGAACATGATGGTGGTGATGACGATGTGGCTGCCGCGCCGCGCCTGTAGATAGCCGGGCACCCATCCCCACAGAGCGCCGCCGGCGGCTGCCGCGCCTATCGCCAGGGGTAACAACAAAAACGGCGGCAACACACTGTCCAACGCCAACACCATCAGCGTCAACCCCAGCCCGGCGATATACGCCTGGCCTTCTCCCCCTATATTGAACAGCCCGGCATGAAAAGCGACGGCCACCGCCAGGCCGGTAAAAATGAGGCTAGTGGCGTAATACAAGGTATAGCCAATCGCTTCTTGGCTGCCGAATGCGCCGGCTAGAAGATAGTTCAGTGCCGCTAGCGGATGTTCGCCGATGATGACAATGATCACCGCCGTGGCGGCCAGCGCCAAGGTCAAATTGGCCAGTGGCAACAACACCCAGTCTATCCAGCGCCTGAGTTTCACTACGGACTTGACTGAAGAGTGGCCGTTGAGGCATCCGCCATCATCAAGCCTAGGCGGTGTTCGTCCGCTTCGCCGCCGCGCAGCGAGCCGGTAAAACGTCCTTCCGACATGACGAAGATGCGATCGGCCAACGCCCGGATCTCATCGAGTTCCACCGAGACCAACACGATGGCCACACCCCGCGCCCGCATGGCCAGCAAGCGGGCGTGAATGAGTTCGATGGCGCCTATATCCACGCCGCGGGTGGGCTGGCCGGCCAGCAACAGCCGGGGCTCGCGGGCCAGTTCCCGCGCGACCAATAACTTTTGCTGATTGCCGCCGGAAAAGCCGTGGGTGGCGAGTTGCGGATCGGTTGGACGTACCTCCAGATCGTGCATCAACGCTTCGCAGTGCGCGTGGATATCACCCCGGTGCATACGCAAAAAACCGTTCCATCGTTTATCGTCGTGATAACCGAGGACGGCGGACTCCGCCGCCGAAAAAGCGCCCACCAAACCCCGTTTTTGCCTATCTTCGGGCACATGGGCGACGCCGAGAGCGCGCATCTGCGTGGCCGTTTTAGGCTGCTCAGGGGTGACCGCGACATCGCCCAGGCGAAAACAACCGCCGGTCACCGGGCGCATGCCCGCCAACGTCTCCAATAATTCGCTCTGACCGTTACCAGCAACCCCCGCGATGCCTACGATCTCCCCCGAGCGGACGGCAAAAGTAATACCGTCAACGGCGTTTTTAGCAGCACCCGCGACCACCAGGCCGTCAACCTGCAAAACCGGCGCACCGGCGCTGACGATCGGCTTGTGGAGTGCGAGCGCCACCGGGCGGCCCACCATCCGATCGGCCAACATCTGCGCGTTCGCCTGCGCCGTTGGCAGGGTGGCGGCGACCTCGCCCTGGCGCATCACGCTGACCGTATCGGTCACCGCCAGCACTTCGCGTAGTTTGTGCGTGATCAACAAAATGGTGACGCCTTGCCGGCGCAGCGAAGACAGCACGGCGAACAAAGCATCAGCCTCTTGCGGCGTCAACACACCGGAGGGCTCATCCAAGATGAGAATACGGGCGCCACGGTACAGCGCTTTCAGGATCTCGACGCGCTGTTGCACCCCCACCGGTAACCCACCGACACGCGCGTGCGGCGCCACCGCTAGGCCGTGTTGCGCGCTCAGGCTAGCCAGTGTTTGCTCCGCCCGCGAACGCCTGGCGCGATCCAACAAGACGCCGCCTTCCGCACCCAACATGACATTCTCAAGCACCGTGAGTTCATCGACCAACATGAAATGCTGGTGCACCATGCCGATGCCGGCAGCCATGGCATCGGCAGGGCGCCTGATGTCTTGCAGCTGACCGTTGACTTTGATGACACCGCTATCGGCCTGATAAAAGCCGTAGAGAATGCTCATCAAGGTAGACTTGCCGGCGCCGTTCTCGCCGATGATGCCGTGAATGGAACCGCGCGCTATGGCGAGAGAAACGGCGCGGTTCGCCTGCACCGCGCCAAAACGCTTGCTGATAGCTTCGAATTCAATGGCCGCAGCGGCACTCACTGATCCGCTGTCCCCGCCCTACTTTCATGTCATCCCCCTACTGAAGAGGACCCCCTAAAGAGGACAATCGCTATCGGCCATGTAATCGTGCACTTGCACCCGGCCTTCGATGATGTCTTGGCTAAGCGCCTCCAACTCAGCTTTCATCTCATCGCTGACGAGCTTGGCATTGTGCTCATCCAAGGCCCAACCCACGCCGCCCTCGGCCAGCCCCAGCACCCGCACGCCCGGCGCCCAAGCACCTGTCTTAACCCCGTTGAACGATTCGTACACGGCCACATCGACCCGCTTGACCATGGACGACAGCATAGTGCCCGGATGCAAATAGTTCTGATTCGAATCGACGCCGATGGCGAGCTTGCCCTGATCGGCAGCGGCCTGGTAGACGCCAACACCGGTTCCGCCAGCCGCCGCATAGACCACATCCGCCCCCCGATCGAACTGCGAGCGGGCCAGCTCCGCGCCCTTGCCCGGATCATTCCACGCCGCCGGCGTAGTGCCAGTCATATTCGAGAACACCTCGGCGCCAGCGGTGACGTGCCGCACGCCTTGCATATAACCGCAGGCGAAGCGGCGGATCAGAGGAATATCCATACCGCCTATGAATCCCACCTTGCCTGTCTTCGAGGCCATGGCGGCCAGCGCGCCCACCAAGAACGAACCCTCGTGCTCCTTGAAGACAACCGATTGCACGTTCGGTAAATCCACCACCATATCGACGATGGTGAATTTCAGATCGGGAAATTCCTTGGCCACTTTTTCAACGGCCGTGGCCTGGCTAAAACCGATGGCCACTATGGGATTGGCGCCGCGCTTGGCCAGGCGGCGCATGGCTTGTTCGCGCTGGGCATCGTTAGTGGGTTCGAATTCGCGGTACTTCTCACCGCTCTCCTCGGCATAGCGTTCCGCCCCGTCGAAAGCCGCTTGATTAAACGACTTGTCGAACTTGCCGCCCATGTCGTAGACCACCGCCGGCTGCGCCCACGCCAGCGCCGTGGCCGTGATGGCAACCAGAAAACCCAACAGTTGGGCACCTCTAAAAATAGTCATTTTTTCGTGAGTGCAAGGAAGCACCGCGCGCAGAACCGCAGTGTATAGGTCATACCTGAGGATTCGAGCACGGAACCGACGCCGCAATCGCGGAAAAAGTGCATTTGTAGAGGTGCCCAGTTGTTGTTTCATCGTCTTCTCTCCCGATTGATTCATTCTCTAAAGAATAGCTAACTACACCTGCAATGCATCGCGCCCGCGCACGTAGTCCACATTGGTCTGAGCCGGATTGCGGTTCACCAAGGGCCGGGCATAAAGCGGATGGGTGAGGCTGCGCACCTCATGCTCTATCTCGAACAAGGCATCGTCCGAGGCCGGATCGACGATGCGCTGAAAACGGTACTCGACCTCGTTGGATTCGCGGCTGATGAGGCCACGCTCCAACAAGCGCTCATAAGGACCGGAGAAGTCGGCAATGTAAACAGCGATGTGGTGGCCATCGTAGTGATCGACTACACCGTCCGCTTCGCGATAATGCAACGCCTGCTCATTGCCGATGGCTACGCGGGCGACGGCGCTGCCATCGGCCTCGGCCACATCGGCCGGCGCGCCCATGATGTCGCTGTAGAAGCGGGCGATACCCTCAGCTGTTCCGCGCGGCACGTCCAAGCGCACATACGGCAGGCCAAGGCGCATAGCCCCAAAAGCGCCTGGCGCGAATACTTCGATTCGATTGCCCCACGGACATGAGACAGTCAGGTGGCCATGGTCCTCGCGCCAGTCGAACGCGGTGCCAGCCAGATGTTTGCCCACCCGCTCCAGCCGTCCCTGCAAGGCCTGCACATCCGGCACCACCACGCCGCTGGCGCCACGCAGAACCTGCGGGGCGCCCAGCGGCAGGTGAAACTGCTGCCGGCCCAGGTTGATCCACATATTGCGCAGACCGAAGTCGATGTAAGGGTCGCGGGTAAAACCCATGCCGGAGACATAAAACAAATGGGCCTGGGTCTGATCGCTCACCCGTGTGTTGACGTGTTCAAGAGAGATGATGTTGCCGACGTTTTGCGTCGCGCGATCATAAGTCTGGCTCATCGCAACCCCTCTGCACCGCTTGCCAAGTACTTCCGCAGCACTGGAGCATAACTCAAGTTCCGCGCCATGAAGAGCCACGGCCCTATACCGGGACATCGCCTCTGCTCGCTGGCCGTCACCGGACGCACCGTGATTTCACGAAGAGTCGAGTACAAAGCAAGAGCGTCACTGTCGCCCAGGTCTTCGCAATCGACGCCGTGATCGATCCGGCGCAGACGCGGGCTTGGATACCGCGGGGACTCGATGCGGCCGGACCGGTGCGGGGGCGGCCACGGCGTTACGTGGATGTGTGGTAGGGCTGGGTTATTTACGACAGGTAAGCGCGCATAGCCGTGGTCCAGGTGTCTTTGAATTGACCCGCTTCAGTGGTGCTCTCTAGCGCGGTGATGAAATAAGCCGCAATGCCGAGTTGCTCGGCCAGTGCTGGTCCTTGTATTTCGCCGGCTACCAGTAACGCGGTGGACCAGGCGTCCGCCAGTACCGCCGTCTGCGCCACCACCGTGACTGCAGCCAGCCGGTGGCTAACGGGGCGGCCTGTTCGAGGATCCAGGGTATGCGAATAGCGCACACCGTCCCTCTCGAAGTAATTGCGGTAGGTACCCGAGGTGGCGACAGCGCCGGCGCCTAGGGCTAATTTGCGATAAACCCGGCGGTGGCTGTCATCGGCCGCGGGCCGCTCCACCCCGACCCTCCACGGCCGACCATCAGCGTGCCCTCCGGCGGCGCGGATCTCACCACCCGCTTCGATGAGAAAATGTTCTACTCCGAGGTTGGCCAGCGCCGCAGCCGCCACATCGACGGCAAAACCCTTGGCGATCGCGGAGCAATCGAACTGTAGCCTCGGGTGCGCTTTGGTCAACACGCTGCGCTCGGCATCCAATTCGAATTTCCTGAAACCCACCCGTTCGGACAGGCACGTCAGCACCCGCGTCGAGGGCAGCGCATGGCCAGCACCCGGTCCGGGGCCAAAACCCCAGGCGTCCACCAATGGCCCCACCGTGGCATCGAACGCCCCATCGCTACGAGCGCTTACCGATGCCGCCTGCGCCAGTACTTGCGCGACATCCGGGTGAATAGCCAATGGTGTATCCGAGGGAGCGCGGTTGAGACGCCGCAGTTCGGAATCGTGCCGGTAGGTGGACATGCGCCGATCCACCGTATCGAAAACGTCTTGCACTATGGGCTTCACTGATGGCACGGCAGCCGGATCAACGTAGAGCCAGGCACTCCAGCCGGTCCCCATGGTGCCGCCGGCAAGCGGCACCGCCCGTCCTCCGGTGCCGCTGCGTTTATCCTCGGTGCCGTACCAAAGCAGGCCGGGCAGTGCCAAGGCACCCGCCGCCAAGTAATTAAAGCTCGTCCTTCTTCGCATTGTTAGCCGGTTGGCATTGTTAGCCGGTTGGCATTGTTAGCCGGTTGCTATCTGCAAAAAGTGCGCGGACACGCAGGCGTGCCTGGAGCAGTTATTCTATAAGACATGAACTCGCCCGTGACCCCGCCTTATTGCGTATTCCACGCCGTGCTCTTCACGGTAGGGCTGTGCTGCCTGCTCGCTAGCGGCCCGGCCACGGCTGTACGGGCATCGTTGAGTGTGGATCTGAATAGCGGCGCCATCTTGAACGCTCACCGGCCAACGACCCCGTCGCGCCCCGCCTCGCTGGCTAAGCTGATGACGCTTTACCTGCTGCTCGATGCAGTGCAAAAAGGCGAGTTGGCGATGGATTCACCGCTCAGCGTCTCGCCACGGGCGGCGGCGCAACCCGCCACACGGCTCGGCCTCAGAGGCGGTGACACGCTAGCCGTGGAAGACGCGATCAAGGCGCTCATGGTGCGCTCGGCCAATGACGTAGCGGTGGTCATTGCCGAAGCCGTCGCCAGTACTGAAGCCGCATTCGTGCAGCGGATGAACAAAGTGGGCCACTTTCTAGGGCTGACCGGCACATATTTCGCCAACGCATCGGGCTTGCCGGCGGCGAACGCACGCACTACCGCCCGCGATATGGCGGTCATCACAACGGCGCTTTATGCACGTTTTAGCGACTATGCAGGATATTTTGGCCTGAAAACCGTCACTGTCAAGGGGCGTTCGCTGCGCACTCATCACCGGCTCTTAACCCGTTACGAGGGCGCCATAGGACTCAAAACCGGGTTCACCTGTAAAGCCGGCTACAACAGTGTGACGGTGGTGAAAAAAGGCACCAGACTCATCGCTAGCATAGTACTGGGCGCGGCCTCCCCGGCTAGGCGCGCCAGCACCGCGGCGTGGTTGCTGGACGCCGGTTTCGCGCTAGCGGGACCCGGTGAGGTACCGGGCGGCGCCGCACAAACCTTGGCGCACTATAGTGCCCGGTCGAAGCAACCGTTAAACCGACAAAACATTGCCACCCACTGCAACGCAGTAGGCAAAAGTGGCCGCATGAACGCTTTCTACCGGGCCTCAGGCTGGAGCATCGAATTGGAACCGCTGATCACCGCTGAAGCAAAAACCCGGGCCCGGCGCGTGCGTAAACTGGCACCGGAGGGCCGCATCTTGCTGCTCCCGGTCGCCGCCCGCCAACTCATTCACCGCGCTGGACTCACCGGACTCAAGCAGGCGCGGGCCGTCAAAGTCTGCCGCCAACTACGCGCCGCCGGACAATATTGCGTGGTCCGCTCCCCCGAGAGCATGGCCGCGCTGAGCCGGCGGGCGCAATTGGCTTTTTCGCGCTAACGCAACATCACGCAAGCTCAATCAAGCTGACTACCCTTAGCGTACGTGGCCACCATGACACGAACCGGACTGAGTCTGTTTCATGCGGTTTATCCGTTGGCCAACCCGGTCATGGCGTGCAGCAGGACGTTACAACCCTTCTCCAAATCATCCGGCTCGGCGCTCTCGGCTTCGTTGTGGCTGACGCCGTCTGCGCAGGGCACGAAAATCATCCCGGCTGGGGCTATGGCACACACCTGGCACGCATCATGGCCGGCGCCAGAGACTATCGCTTGATTGGCATAACCTAGCGCCTCGGCCGCCCGCGCCACCGCGTCCACGCAACCTTCATCGAAGCGGATGGGCGACTTATGCCAGATCCCCTCTATCTCCACCTCGGTGCCCTCCTCGGCGGCGATGGCGGCGAAACCGCCGCGCAATGCGTCATCCATCGCAGCCAGGGGGGCGGGCTGCGGATGGCGAATATCCACGCTGAAGCGCACTTCGCCGGGAATGGTGTTGCGTGAATTGGGGATCACCTCGACTTGCCCTATGGTTGCCACGGCCTGCGGGGCGTGGACACGGGCGATGTCGCGCAGGGCGATGGCCATGCGCGCGGAGGCGGTGTAGGCGTCTTTGCGCCTAGGCATCGGTGTGGTGCCGGCGTGGCAATCCTGCCCGCGCACCGTCACGTCGTACCAGCGCTGCCCTTGGGCGCCCGAGACGACACCGATGGGCACACCGGCGCCCTCTAGAATAGGCCCCTGCTCGATGTGCGCCTCGAACAGAGCGCCGAGCGGATGCTCGCCACAGCGCTGCCCGCCGCGGTAACCAATACGCCCTAGCTCCTCGCCGAGACTGTGTCCGGCGGCGTCTTCCCTGGACCAGGCGAATTCGTGCTCGAACTGTCCAGCGAACACGCCGGAGGCGACCATGGCGGGCGCGAAGCGCGAGCCCTCCTCGTTGGTCCAGTTGATGACCTCGATGGGTGCGCGGGTCTCGGCGCCCGCATCGTTGAGCGCCCGTATCACCTCCAGACCGGCCAACACCCCGTAAACGCCATCGAACTTGCCGCCATGGGGTTGGGTATCGAGGTGGCTACCGGTGGCAATAGGTGGCAGTGAATTATCGCGCCCTGGCCGCCGCGCGAAGATGTTGCCCATATCATCAACGGTAACTTCGCAGCCGGCTTCCCGGCACCAGCGCACGAACAAATCACGGGCTTGCTTGTCTTCATCGCTCAGCGCGAGCCGGCCACAGCCGCCGTTAGGCAAAGCGCCTATTTGCGCCATCTCCATGAGGCTGCGCCAGAGCCGATCGCCATCCACGCGCACATTCGTGAGTGTCATTTAACCGTTCCTCCCGCAGGGTAAGAGCATAGGGGCACCTGCTAAAAATAGTCATTGTTTCGTGAGTGACAGGAAGCACCGCGCATACAACCGCAGTGTATGGGTCATACCTGAGGATTCGAGCACGGAGCCGGCGCCGCAATCGCGGAAAAAGTGCATCTTTAGCAGGTGCCCCTAATAATGAATCCAGGCAACGCACGATAATGGATCTTTCTTAAGGGCCGCTACAGGCGCAATATGGCCACTCGTGCGAATTACCATGGAATAGTCCGATGTCCGAAGCCACCCGCGTCACCCCTGCCGTTGCCACCGCTCCCGCCGTCTGCCCGCTGGACTGTCCCGATACCTGCTCCCTCACCATCACCCATCAGGCTGGCCAAATCCTGTCCGTGCGTGGCTCAAGAGCCAACCCCTTCACCGCTGGGCGCATCTGCAACAAAGTCGGCCGCTTCTATCCGCAGTTCATCCACGGCGAGAACCGGATCCGTCATCCACTGAAGCGGGTGGGCCGCAAAAGCGCTGGAGAATTCGTGCGGGTGGACTGGGATGAAGCGCTGGATCTCGCTTATCACGGACTCAGCTCGGTGGTGGAGCGATATGGGCCGCAAGCGGTAGTGCCTTTTAATTACGCAGGCCCGCACGGCATGCTGGCGGATGGCTCCATGGATCGGCGCTTCTTCCACAAACTGGGGGCCAGCTTGCTCGACCGGGGCCCGTTGTGCGGAGGTATTCGCTCGCTCGCCTATAGCAGCTTGTTCGGAGCGATGCCGGGCATGGGGCCGGAGCAGGCCGAGCACGCGCAGTTGATCATCGTGTGGTCCAACAACGTCACCGTTTCCAACCTGCATCTCACCCGGGCGATCAACACCGCCAGAGGCAACGGCGCGCGGCTCGTCGTGATCGATCCCAAGCGCATCAAGATCGCCGAGCGGGCCGATCTCTATCTGCCGGTAAAACCTGGGACCGATGTAGTGTTGGGTTATGCGCTGGCCCATGAACTGGGCCGCATCGGCGCCATCGATCGAACGTTCGTGGCAGCACATGTTGCCGGCTTCGAGCAATACATGGAGCAAGCGGCACGTTATCCGGCGGCGGTGGCGGCGAAAATCTGCGGTCTTGCGCAGCGCGACATCGAGCGCTTAGCCGACTGGTATGCCAGCGCCAATCCGGCGGCGATATCAGTAGGCAACGGCATGGAGCGCAGCGCCACCGGCGGCGCCAGTTTGCGTACGGCCATGGCCTTGCCGGCGCTGGCCGGTAAGTTCGGCGTGCTCGGTGGGGGTGTTATCGCCAAACCAGGCGCCGCATTCCCGAAGACGGCCGATAAACTGCAACGCACCGATTGGATCGCGCAACACACCCGCACCCTCAACATACTGGAGCTAAGTGCCCACATTCTGGATGATGCGCTAGACCCGCCGGTACGGGGATTGGTCATCTACAACCACAATCCCGTAGCCACGCATCCGCACCAACACCGTATGCGCCGGGCGCTCACCCATCCCGATCTGTTCACGGTCGGCATCGACATCGCCATGACCGACAGTATGAACTTTGCCGACGTCGTCTTGCCGGCCGCCGGACCGTTCGAAATTCATGACATTTACGGCGCCTATGGACAGCAGTATCTGCAGCGGGCCGAGCCGGTCATTCCACCGGTGGCGCAGGCGCTGCCCAACACGGAGATATTTCGCCGGCTGGCCGCGCGTTTCGGCTTTAGCGATGAGGCTTTTCTAGCCGATGACTTAGCGCTCATGGACGATGCATTGGACGGCGATGATGCAAGGCTTGGCGGACACCGGCCGAGCGCATTGCCGATCGGCACAAGCCTGCACATGCGCATTGATGACAAGCCGATGATCGCCTTCGACAACGTATTCCCCTCTACCCCCAGCGGGAAAATCGAGTTGTATTCGCCGATGTTGGAAGAGCGCCATGGCGCCGGACTGCCCGCTTACACGGCAACCTGCTCGCAGCGTTATCCGCTGCGTCTTATCACCCCTTCATCCAACGATCGCACTAACGCGACTTTTGGCGGCGTCAACGCCAATCAAAATATGGAGATAATTGAACTCAATCCACGCGATGCGGCGGCGCGCGGACTCGAGAACGGCCAAAATGTCAAAGTGTTCAACGATCTGGGCGAAACGCGGCTCTTGGTTCAGGTGAGCGAAAAAACATTGCCGGGTGTCGCCTACTCACCTAAAGGCACGTGGCTGATGACTTCGCAGACCGGACAAACCGTTAACGCGTTGGTGGCAGACACCCGGGCCGATATCGCCGACGGGGCCTGCTTCAACGATACTTTTGTGGAAGTGCAAACACTTTGAATTGAGATAGATTTAAGGGCACCTTTAAAAAATGCACTTTTTCCGCGATTGCGGCGTCAGTCCGTGCTCGAATCCTCATGTATAAATTACTATTTTTAAAGGTGCCCACTTCTTGGCTAGCGTCTGATTTTAAAGATAACAAGCATAGGCCAGCCAATGTATTTTTCAGCCCGAGGGTAGTGCACCGCCAAGGTCTCATCGGGTGCGTGCTCGGCCATATCGCAGAGCGTTAACCCCGCATTGATGATAGCCATCACGAAATCGCTGAGACTGTGAGGCACACTGCCCGGTTCAATACGCTCGGCAGTAACAGGATCTATGAAACGAGCCTGGGAGCCGCGTAAAAACATAGCCGGGTGCATAGCCGAAATAATAGCGCTTCCCCCGGGTCTTAGCAGACGCTGAATTTCCGCAAAGAAAATATCCAAGGCATACAGGTGCTCGAGCACCAATGCGCTAACAACCATATCGTAAAAAGCACTCGCAAGAGCAATCGGTTTATTGAGATCGCAAACAGAAAAAGCGACCTTAAGGCCAGCGGTTTTCGCGCGCGCCGATGCCAGCATACCAGAAGAAAAATCCACCGCCACAACACTCGCTCCCGCATTGGCCATCCATAGGGTGTGCCGGCCAGTGCCGCAGCCTAGATCGGCGATGCGAAGACCATGCACCTGTCCCACGGCTTGCCGCATCACTGGCCCCTCAAGAGCAATCAGCGGATTGGCGTCGGCATCGTAAACTTGCGACCAGCGATCGTAGCGCTGGCACACCGAATTCAAATCGCGTTCAGGCATTTTATCTCACCCACGAAAAGCCGGGCCTCACACCGATCGCACAATTGTATAGGCGATCGTGAAAGGGTCCCACTCAGTGGCGTATACACAGTTGCGCACACCACGGACGTAAAAACCGGATAGCTTGACAGAGCTGATAGGCCGTCGTGCTTATTTTTTGACAACTGATGGCCTGCCATCCATCCGGCACCTCATTAAAGTACCAGCATCCTATATATACCCATCACACTTCAAGATGCGAACATCGGTGCATTAATAATGTGAAACCTATCAGTGATTCTTTTTCTCAATAAAGCCTTTCGTCTTCCAATGCGCTTGAAAAAATCCAAAGAGGCTTCCCGAAAATCTAAAAACTTCTCATAGTACCGATTATAAGTAACCGCTTCATGCATCATTTTCCAAAGTCGCTCAATTGGATTTAAATTCGGTGAATAGGGCGGCAAATAGTGTAATTTAATGTTTGAGTCCTTGGCATAAGACTGAACGTCTTTGCTCTTATGATAAGCTGCATTGTCCCAAATTACATGAATGTCTTTCTCTGGTGCATGCCGTTTGCGTAGAGATTTTAGAAAAGATTTAATGGTTTGCGCATTCACCCGCCAACTTCAGTGTGGATTATTGTGTGACCCTCCAAAGATACAGCACCAATGAAATTCAATCGTGTTTGACGAGCCGTTGTGGCAATACTTTTTCGAGTGCCTCTTAAAATCCATCCATAGGCCAACCGCGTTTGATACTGCGGATGAAAACTGTCCGAGAAATAGATTAAACCCTTGTTTTTAGCGTCTTTCGAAAGATGTTCATATTCCTTGACAAACGCTTTTTGCGCCTGTGCGTTTGCTTTCGCTGGAACTGCATGAGGCTTCTTATGGCAGACATTATTGCGATGCAGCCATTTTGTCATGCCGCTTACACTGTAAACCTTACCGAAATTCAACTTCACATAAGTGCAAATGTCCTTAACATAAGGATAAGTCATTCCTTCTACGTGTTTAACGAGCTTTGCTGTTTCATTCTCGTCTAAATCACTTTTGCTGCCCCCGTTTTCGGGCTTCAGCTTAGCTTTAGAAAAATAATCATCGACATGGCGTCTAATAGTCTCATCATCTAAAAGCAAAATCCTAGCAATTTCTGAATAACTATAACCCTCATCAAAAGCTAAAACAGCTTTTATTCGGTCTCGAATACGCCCATCTCTCTCTTTACGATGAGATTTTATGAGTTCATCGCGCTCGCTCGGTGTTAAATGATTGTTCATAAGCTTATTTTGACCATAATCAGCTAGCTCATGCAAGTATTCTAGATTCGCATTTTCAATGGCGATGGGTATAGATGCACTGAACGTGTCCCCTCAGTCCTTCGCGCTCGGCCAAGGACGCCATGACTTGAAGGCTATCGCCTAGGATCATGCGATTGGTCCAGTTGGCCTCGTGCTGATAGAACTCCGTCCGAGCGCTGTCGTCGGATAGACCATTAAAGTCCGAGAAGAGATCGGGCTGCGCTTCGTCTGTCTTGTCGTTTGCTTGCGTGCGTTTCAGCAGGTCGTCAACCAAGACCTTCGGGTGCACCTTCTCTTGGATGTAGATCGGCGGCGCATGTACCACTAAGTCAGACCAGTCCTGTTCATCCTTGCCACGCCACACAAGCTGCGGGTCCAGGTCCCGATTCCGCCGCTCGTAGGCGACGCGAACCGGGCTTTGTTCCTCCTCGTGCATAATCGACTGGTATTCGGCAGTCGGAATATTCTTGCGCGTAGCCTCCTCGTGGCTCAGCGACTCCACGGACTTTCGACTTGATGCTTTCTTTCTCTTCGCCACGTCGATCTCCCTACGCCACTATCTTTGCCGTAACAGCATCGATCATCTCGCCGAAAGCCGCTTCCACCTTGGCGGCGAAGTCGGATTGCATCTCATAAACATCGGCGAACTCCGCAAAACACCAACGTCCGTACCCCCCGTGATTGTTCACGCCGGGAATCCAGTAAGTCTCCATAGTGTTCTTCTTATCCTTCGCATCCTCGCGTCTAAAACCTTTGATCTCGACAACGAGATGCAACAAGTCGTCGTCACCGTGTCCGTCGTCCACAACAACGATGAAGTCCGGTATGTAGCTGCGCATCTGCGATCCGTAACGGTACGGAGCGGTGAGCCCGAGATTGTGATTCTTCACGTAAGCCTTCACCCGCGGATGCGCTTCGGCTACACGGCAGAATTCCGCCTCCCAGTCACTGTCGAGGATGACCCAGTTGACATGACAACGGCGGGCGTCGGTCTCGTACCGCTCGGTCTTCGACGTGTTGAAGCTGACGTGCGCTGTAGAGCTTGAGGGGTTATACGGGTCGAGGACGGCGAAGATTCGGCGGCCTTTCTTGGTTTCCGAGCGATTGATGCCGACCATGATGCGCTGACAGGCCATGTCGGCGATCATCTTGTATTTGAGTTGCGCCGGATATGTCTTCCCTTTGCACACCAGATGCTCTTGCAACCATTGGCGGGTAATGCGTTTTAGCTGCCCGAACAGATGAAGCTTCGGCTCACCGTTCTCGTCGCGCCATCGCGTCAGCAGCAGATGAGACGTTAGCTCGTACACGACCTGAGAGGGACGCACATCTCCAGTGTGCACAAGATTGAGATCAACCGACGCTCCGATGATCCCGGAGTTTCGCGTTTCCGTCGCGCCCACCAGATCCGGTGTCAACTCCAAGGTGGAGTCGCCGGTAAATTCGGCGGTCAAACGGTCTTCCGGCAGTTCGGTTCTGTAACCGGCAACGCGGGGGAAACGTATCTCGCAGCCGTCCCGGTCCGGGCGAACCGCTCGAACGTGGATGGTTTCTCTGGGAGGGGTTGGCGTCGAGACAACCGGCTTTGCCGTGAAGTCGAATGGAATGCCCAGAACATCGGCATATTCGACGTTGAACCGGTTTTCTTCGTTCAGGTCGTAGGATTGCCTGCGCAGGGCGCGGCCGATGACTTGCTCGCACAGCAACTGAGTGCCGAATGCACGCACGCCGAGTACGTGGGTCACCGTGTTGGCGTCCCATCCTTCGGTGAGCATGGATACAGAAACGACACAGCGGATCGAATCACCGAGGCGATTGGGCTTGCCCACGGTGTTCATCACTTCCCGCAGCAAATCCTGATCGGTGATGGTCTCGGCCTGAAGTCGGTCGCCGCTACGCTCGATGATCTCGCGGCGAAACCGTTCGATTTCCTCTGCCGCCATGTTGCGAAAGTTTTTGTCCAGCGCGTCGCCGGACTCGAGCTGCTCACTGTCGATCAGCAGGGTCTTTGGCCGTCCCAAGGCATTGCCATGCTCATCGTGGTTCCGGAACAGAGGCAACTTGCCGAACTCCAGTTGCGTTGTTCCATCCTCGTTCTCGCGCTGGAAGCCTGCGATGTAGTCGTACACCAACTTCGAGGTGGCGGTGTTGTTGCACACGACGATGAAACAAGGCGGCACGCTGATGCCGGCTTGTTGCCAGAGCTCATAGGTGAGCTGGTAGTGTCCGTACAGAGCGTCGAGGGCGGTCAGTAGCTGCGCCGGCAGGCTGAGCGGATCCAGGGTTGCACCCTTGCCCCGCCCTTTCTTGGGCATCTTGGTCCGAATGTGTTCCCACAGGTTGCGGAACATCGGCATCTCGTCGCGCCGGATCAGATTGTCGGCGACGGGTACCCGTGGCAGCTTCACGATGCCGCATTCAATCGCATCCATCAGCGAGAAATCGCTCATGGTCCAGGGGAACAATGTTCCTTCGGCGTAGCCGGATCCGCTCAGGAAGAACGGGGTAGCGGATAGGTCGATGACACGGCTCACGCCGAGCTTGCGATCAACCGCCTCCAGTCCCGAGATCCAGACCCTCGCGGCCTCCTGGTTCTTGTCCGCTTCTCTTTTCTCGTCGCCCTGCAAGCCGTCTTCGAGTTCTGCATCGCGCTTCTCGCGGTAGCAGTGATGGGCCTCGTCATTGAGCACGAGAATGTTCTTGATGCCCATGAGTCCGGGCATGACCCGCTGTAGCATCTGCCCTGCGGTTTCCACGGTATTCAGCGCGCCGCCGCGTCCCTGTAGCAGCGAGCGGCCTCCTGTGGACAGATCGAGCCGCTCGCGGGGCTTGAAGGCGTGGTAGTTGGTAATGACAAGCTTGGCGTGGCCGAGGTTGGCGAGCAGGTCGCCCGGTACCAGTTCACGGCTTTGGTAGTAACTGTACGGGTCGTTGGGCTGAAGAACACGTAAGCGGTCACGAATGGTTAAGCCCGGCGCGACGATCAGGAAACCACGGGTGAAGCGCTTGCTCTGCGGGTGCCGCACTGCATTGATGGTCTGCCAAGCGATCAGCATCGCCATGACGGTCGTCTTGCCCGCCCCTGTTGCCAGCTTTAGCGCAAGGCGCATCAACCCGGGATTGGCGTCGTTGTTGGCAGCCGCGAGATGGTCGAGGAACCGCTTGCCGATATTGCCGAGCCGGGGGGCGGCCTCGGTCAGCCAGATCGCGGTCTCTACCGCTTCGATCTGACAGAAGAAGGGCCGGATGTCGCTGAACCGGTGCTGGCGCCAGTGCTGCAGCAGTCGCGCCGTTTCCGGCGTGACCCGCCACTGATTCGGGTTCGGCAACTTTCGCCACTGGTCAACTTCGTGGCGCACACCGTTGATGACCGCCGTGTGGTCGTACTGCTGGTCCTTGGTCGAGAGCCCCTTGCCTTCATCGAACAGCAGCGATGCCTGCTTAGCCGACGCTTTGCGCTTCTTCGGCTTCGGGATCGGCGTGATGAATTCCGCGCGGCGGCGGGATTCGAGGATCTGCCGAGTCGGCTGACCGCTGTCATCCAGTTCCCAGTGCCGAGATGGGTACTCGTAAGGTGAGTTCAGGATGGGGCGTTCGAAGAACGGGTTGTCCATGGCGGCTTATCCTTCAGCCCGGCTTGCGGCCTTGGCCGCGCTGCCCGCCCGCACCCACTCGTCTACCGCCTCCCTTCTAAACTTCCAGAGTCGCCCAACCTTGCGCCCCGGCGTCTGCTTGCGGTCGCTCCACCGGTACACGGTGTCGCGCTTCATCCCTAGGTACAGGGCGGTATCACCGGCCGGGAGCCATCGGTCTTCAACCATTGGTCGGGTTCCTCTCGCGTCATAAGGGCTGACCGGCTCCTCTGCGCCCGTTTGTCCAACAGAGGCCGGCTTGTCCAACAGAGGCAGGGAAAACCGGTCTGATGTAACTGGTCTGATGTCACCGAACATAGCGCAGTCCGGCAAGCAAAGGCTATAGACGGTAGGTGAGCGGGCGGGCGCCGGCAGCGGTTCGCGGTAGCAATCGTGCGACTGGCCTGGCCTCCCATAGAGCGATTGCCGAACTTCACTTCGCTTGCTTCAACGTGCGTTAATACGCCGCCCAGCGGCGAATTTCATCGGCGCCGGGCGGTGCGGGCGGAATCCGTATAGCCCGTTGTCGTACGCCTGCAAGTTATCGTAAGCCTGCAAGAGGGCCAGTGAGACAAGAGCGCCAGTGAGCCATGAGTTGCGGCAACAGCCGCGCGTATTCATGCAATAGGCGGGCTGGAAAATAGGTGGGCTAGCAGCGGTCCAGTGACACATTCATACCCGGAGTAAAGCAATTGAACCTCAAGACAATCACATGCGGGCTGGTAGCTACCGCCCTGCTAGCGACCACGGGCACCGCGTTCGCCGGCGGCTGGCAACCGAATGGGCTGTTGAAGCTGCAGATCGGCTTTGGCGCGGGCGGCTCCACCGACACCATGGGCCGGGTCTTGGCCAAGGTGATGGAGGAGCAGACCGGTTGGAACATGGTCGCGGAGAACAAAACCGGCGGTGGCGGGGTAGCGATGTTCACGGGCATCGCCAAAATGCCGCCGCGCGGGCAGGTCATCGGCCTCGGCGTGAACATGCCCATCCTCGTCAACCTGGTGAAACGCGGCGACAAACTCGCATTCAACCTCGACAGCTTCGAGTACCTGGGCACCATCGCGCGCGCCGAATTGGCGCTGGTGGCGAGCAGCAAAGCGCTTTTTGATGATCTTGAAGGGTTGGTTGCCCAGGCGAAAAAACAGGGCACTTTGCCTATCGCGTTCGGGGCTCCGCCGCAAAAGTTACTGATGGACGTTACCGCGCGCACCACTGGCGCCAAGTTCAACCTGGTGCCCACTAAAGGCGGGGCCGAGACCATGCAGTTGATCCTCGGTGGCCAGGTGCTGGCCGGATTCGCTTCGGGCGAACATTTTCCCTACCTCGAATCGGGCGACATGAAACTCATTGCCAGCGCCGGGCGCCTGAGCTACGCGCCCGAGGTCAAGACCTTCCAGGACTCTGGTGTCAACGCTTATGTGGATCCTTATTTCTTCTTGGCCACCACCAAAGGCACGGACCCGCAGGCGGTCAACGCTATCGCCACCGCCATCGATAATGCGCTCAAGTCTCCGCAGATGATCGAGATCGTCAAGCATGCCGTGAAAGGCAAGCCACAGAACCTCGGCCCGGACGGGACCAAGAAGATGCTTGTAAGCGGGGTGCAGAACATCAAGATTCTGTTCCAGCAATAGAGCGCCGGCCTGGCTGCCAGCGGCGGCTAGGCTTTTTATCTTGCCGCGGAGGAACGTATGAACGTGCCGGCCGATCGCGTGTCCGGAGCTTTTTTTCTGCTCTTCGGCTTGGCGGCGTACTCTTTTGTCATTCCCGCATCCGTGGAGACGGTGGCAGGCGGCAATATCGCACCTGATACGGTGCCTAATAGGGTGTCGCTGATCATCGCCGGGTGCGGTTTGTGGCTGCTGATCAAACCCACTCGGCAAAAAGTGCCGCCGGCGCGCTTGATGCTGACAACAGCCGGGTTAATCCTCGCGCTTGCTGTTGCTTTATTCACCATGTCCATAGTCGGGTTTACCTACGTGGCGCCGGTGCTCGCCCTCGGTCTCATGACCTTCATGGGCGAGCGGCGTCCATTGTGGCTCGCCCTAGGTGCTGTCGGGATGCCCGCGTTGATCGGGTTATTCGTGGTGTATGGACTAGACCGGGCGCTACCGTAATATTGACCGCGTAGATATTGACCGCATAGATATTGACCGCGGGGTTGTTGGCCGATGGTCGAACTCGCAACCGTGTTAGCCGGTTTTGGCGATGCTTTCTCGCCGGTCAACCTGTTGTTCGTTGTTTTCGGCATCGCCGTGGGCCAGTTCGTCGGTGCCGTGCCGGGCATCGGGCCGGTCATGGCCATGGCCATCGCTATTCCGTTCACTTTTTCCCTGGATCCATTGCCCGCTATCGCTTTTCTCGTAGGCGTCAACAAAGGCGGCCTGGTGGGTGGCGCGATACCGGCGGTATTGCTGAATACGCCGGGCACGCCCGACGCCGCCGCGACCGCGCTGGATGGCTATCCGCTGGCCCGGCAAGGCAAGCCGCTGAAGGCGACGAAGATGGCGCTCTACTCGTCGGTGACCGGGGATACCTTCAGCGATCTGGTGCTCATCACGGTCTCGGCGCCGTTGGCTGTTTTGGCTCTGCGCATGGGCCCGGTCGAGATCGTGGCATTGATGGTGCTCGCGTTTTCAGTGCTAGCCGGCCTGATTGGCGATTCGTTGTCAAAAGGCGTCATTGCCGCCGCCCTGGGCCTGCTATGCGCCTGTGTAGGCACGGATCCGGAGAACTACACACCGCGTTTGTTGTTCGGCTACTGGGAGCTGTATGACGGTTTGCCGCTGGCATCGGTCGCCATCGGCATGCTCGCTGTCCCCGAGCTGTTGCGCCGCGCCGCCGCCGCAGGACCGGTACGTCCAGCCATCGAATTCACCGGCAGCGGCGCTCCGGCTGATCGCCGCGTGAGCTGGCGCGAGTACTGGTCCTGCCGCTTCACCCTGCTGCGTGGTGCGGCGGCCGGAACCCTCCTCGGTGCGTTGCCCGGCATCGGCTCCACCGCTGCCGCCTTCATGTCTTATGCGTTGACCAAAGCCGCAGCGCAGGATCCGCGCAGCTTTGGCCAGGGCAACATCCAAGGCATCGCGGCGGCGGAATCGGCCAATTCCGCTGTCGTTGGAGCGAACCTCATTCCGTTACTGACACTGGGTATTCCCGGTAGCGTCAGCGCCGCCTTGCTCGTCAGCGCTTTCATGATCCACGGCCTGCAGCCCGGCCCCCTGCTGTTCGAGACCCAAGGCCGGCTGGTCTACGGCCTGTTCGGGGCCATGGTCATGGCCAACATCGTCAATCTGATACTCGGTCACGCCGGCCTGCGGTTTTGGGTCAAGGTGGTATCGGCGCCCGCACCGGTCATCATCTCGACCGCCCTGGTGCTTTGCACCGTGGGCGTCTCGCTCGCCGCCGGCGGGCTCTTCGGCGTTGCGGTCATGTTGCTCTTCGCGGCGCTGGGGTACTTGATGGTGGCCTTCGGTTATTCGCCGGTGATTTTTGTCATCGCGTTTTTTCTAGGCCCGCGCTTCGAAATCTCGCTGTCCCAATCGCTGGCGTTGATGAACGGCGATCCGACCCAGGTTTTGCAGCACCCGGTGGCGGTCATCTTGCTCGTTTTATCCGCCGTGTCCGGGTGTTGCTTTCTGGCAAGAAAACCGGCCGCTAGTACTTAATTAAAACCCCACTAGTATTTAATAAGCCGCTGCGGCAACCTGGACGAAAAGTGCTACGGCGAGCAAACCTACGAACAACCTATTCACGCATGAACGGAGCTAAGCATTGGACGACTTCATCGGCCGCAAAGATTTAATTCCCGCTGAGCGGCTGCGCGCGCTCAGCGAACGCTCCGATCGCGCCGGCGCGTTGCAAACGGCGAGTCATTTTGGCGCCATCGCCATAACTGGCGTTGCTCTGCACCAAAGCGCAGGCACGGGGTGGGCCGTGCCTTGGTTTGTCATGCACGGCATTTTGTTGAACTTCTTGTTCGCCGCACAGCACGAGTACAACCACTACACGGCATTCAAGACCCGTTGGCCCAACGATGTTTTCAACCGTATCACCGGCTTCATCCAACTGTATCCGCGCGACTACGAGCGTTGGTTCCATTTCGAGCATCACCGCCACACGCAAGACTGGCAGCGCGACCCCGAACTCATCGCCCGCGGCCGCCCCTATACGCTGACGGCCTATTTGCTTTATCTATTCGGCATCACCTATTGGACGGGCCGGATAAAGCGTCTGTGGATGACCGCGCTGGGCGTCACCGCCGAGTATTTCACCCCGGCCCAGCGCAGAACAATCGTGCTGGAGGCGCGGCTGCACTGGCTCGCTTATGGCGCTGTAGCGGCCGGCTCGCTGTACTGGGAAACAGGCTTCGCCCTGATGTACTGGATCGCCCCTATGTTCGTCACCAAGGTGTTTCACAATGTCCAGAACATCACCGAACACACGGGCCTCACGCATGTAAACGACACGGTACACAACACCCGTACCATCAAGACCTGGCCGCTGTTGCGATGGCTCGCTTGGAACATGCAGTACCACACGGCGCACCACACTTTTCCGGCGGTGCCGTTTCACAAATTGCCCGAACTGCACGAAGAGCTGGTGCGCCGGGCTGGTTACGAACCCCCTACCACCAGCTACCTGGCATTCCAATGGACATTCATCCGCCGGCTTTGGCGCGGACCGGAAACCTATGACGGGATCGCCGAGATCCCGGCTAATCGCGCATCGCGCTCAGGCGCAGATTGTAGGGGGTGAACGGCATGCGCCGCGGCCTGACGCCGCAGGCGCGGGCGATGGCATTGGCGATGGCCGCGCCGGCCGGGCCGCTGGACGCTTCGCCAGCACCCAGCGGCGGCTCACCGGGGCGGTTTATCAACTCGGTGGTCAGCGGCGGCAAGTCTTCGAAACGGGCGATCCGGTAACCCTCCCAGTCCACACTGCTGATGCCGCGGGCGCCGTACTCGACCGCCTCGAACAGTGCCCAACTGGCGCCTTGCACAGCGCCGCCCTCCAACTGCGCGGCGAGCCCATCGGGGTCCACCACCCGCCCGGCATCGGCCGCGATATAGAGGTGCTCGAGGTGCACCACGGCGGCATCATCCACCCGTAACCGGGCGCAGACAGCGGCATAAGCTTGGGCGTTTTTGTATTGCGCCAGGCCTAGCCCCAGTGCCTCACCGGCGGCTAATGCCCGCCCCGGCCAGCGCGCCGCCGCGGCCACACGCCGCAACACCGTGCCAGCCCGCTCATCGCGCAAATGGCGCAGGCGGTATGCCAGTGGATCGGCGCCCGCGACTGCTGCCAGCTCATCGATGAACGACTCGATGGCGAAGACGTTGGCGAAGGCGCCTAAAGTGCGCATGGCCGAAGTGCGCAGCGGCAAGCCACCGACCAAGTGCTTGGCGATGCTGCGCTGCTCGAAGATATACAGCGGATCGGCGTTGCGGTGGATGCCGGCATGACGCGCCATGCTGGGCACGGGCCTAAATAGTGGCGCGGCGTTCTCTATATGGCGCGCGGCCAGCAGTCTGGACGGGCCGGCCTGGTCCGGTCCTGAACGCGGCCTAGCGAGATGGGTGTCGCTGTAGCCATCGTGCCGCCAACCGATAATTTGGCCAGTCTCGTCCAGTGCCGCTTGCAAGCCGACCGCCATGCACGGCGCGTAAGGCTCCCAGGTGTGCTCTTGCGCGCGGGTCCACTTGAGCAGAACATGGCGGCCAGCGCAGGCGCGCGCCACCAGCGCGGCATCCAGGGCGGCGTCGTCGGCGCCATTGTGGCCATAACAGCCAGCGCCGGGAACGTGGATGACACGAACATCCGCCGGATCCAGGGCCAAGGTTCGCGCCAGCGCGCCCCGTAGCGGGAAAATGCCCTGAGTCGCGCTCCACAGGGTCAGCTTGCCGCCGTCGAACAAAGCGGCGGCGGCAGAGGGTCCGATGGAGGCGTGCATCTGGTAGCTGCGCTCGAACCGCGCCGCCAGCACCTGCGCCGCATCGTGTGGCCAGGGCGGATGCGGCGTCACCTCGCCCTCAACCGGCGTGCCCGCGACCACGCTGCGGCTTTGCCGTGGCCCAGTGCGCAATTGCTCGAATACATCACCCGTGTTCAGACCCGGACCGTCCGCCCATTCGACTTGCCGCTCTAGCCGCTCCGCGGCCCGTACCACATCGAACTCCGGCGCGCCGGCTATGGCGATGAAACTGCCGTCACGGATGACATCGAATGACTGCTCTGCGGCTTGCACCCGGTGCGGCGCGTTCATCAGGCGGGCGTGGTAATGCGGTGGCCGCACCACCCGCGCGTGCAGCATATTGGCCCAACTGAGATCATGCACGAACTCGGCGGCGCCAGTGACGATGCCGGCGAGTGCGCTGGCTGGCGCGGGGGCGCCTACGTGGTGCAGTTCATCGGCCCGCTTCGTGATTGCGTCAATAGCCACAGGCGCCTCGAAGCCGCGCCCCGCCATCGCTTCGGCAAAGTTGATGGCCTGGTTGCCCCAGGTGTTGCGCAACATGCCGTCGGCGCAGACCACATCGTGCTCAGCCACGCCAAAGCTGGCTGCGGCACGCTGTACCAGAATGCGCCGCGCGGTCGCAGCGGCCAACCGCAGGGCCGTGCCGGAATGCTGTAGCGAGTTCGACCCGGAGGTATAACCCTCGTCGGGAGAGCACGCCGTATCGGCGGGCAGCAGTTGCACCCGATGGAGCGGCAAGTCCAGCTCATCGGCAACGATGAGCGACAGCGCGTGGCCGATGTGTTGCCCGATCTCGACCTTGCCACTCAACACCCGCAGCGTGCCATCGGCCAGCACTTGCAACCACTGATCGACCTGCGGCGCCTCGCTAAGGCTTGGAGAGCCAGTCATGAGCGTGCCTGCGCCGCGGCCAGCACGGCCCGCTCGATTCTAGGGTGTGCACCACACCGGCACAGATGTGGCTGCAAAGCCGCCCGCACCTCGGCCGCACTGGGATTGGGCGTATCGCGCAACAGCGCCGTGGCGCTGATCAACATACCCGCAGTACAGTACCCGCACTGGGCGGCACGGTGGGTTATAAACGCTTGTTGCAAGGCGCTGAGAGCGGCGCCGTCAGCGAGCCCTTCGACCGTCACCACAGAGCTAGCGGCAGCCTTGGCCACCGCCAGGGTACAGCTGTAGGCGGGTGCACCATCGACCAGCACGCGGCACGCGCCACATTGATCGAGCGCACAGCCGAGCTTAGAGCCGGTAAGCCCCATGTTATTGCGCAACACGTAGATGAGTGGTGTTGCGGGGTCCACCTGCACGGTACTCACCGCGCCGTTGACTCGCAGTACTAGCCGCTGCGCTGCAGCCATAATCAGAGTCCTTATTCACGCTTGCCTTATTTATGCTTGATCGTATCGGCTTGTCCCTGCAGCTTGCGCGTGTTCTCCGGCGCCGGGTTAATTTCGTCCCACGTGACCGGCATCCGCCGTCCGCACCTGCCGGCGCATAGCGCCCGAGCTAGAGGCCCGATCGGCGTTGCCCCCGAAGTCGCCAACGCTATCGGTCAATCTATCCGTCAATGCCACAATAGTTGCTGTGCGAGGTTATCCGGAGGCACCGGCTGCCTGCCGTACGGCAGGCAGCCGGTTGACTGCGCGCACCCGGCGCGTATCGAATTGGCCGGCCAAGCGCGCCACATCCTCGCCCAGCGAGCCGATGGCTGCCAAGCGCAAGCGCCCGCCCGCCGGCGTCAGCCAAACTTGTTTAGACCGCCCATCCAGCGGATTGCGCTTGATCATGATCAACTCCCGCGCCTGCAACCCGCTGAGAGTATGGCTCATCGTAGTTTTCGCCACCTGCAATGCAGCAGCCAATGCTCTGGGGGTTTGGCCATCTTTTACCCTTACCAGATAGTTTAACACCGAGAAATGAGCCGCGCTCATGCCAGCGGGCAAGTGGCGCTCAAGCACCGTTCGGCTCAGTTGATGAAGGATGCCGATCTCGTTGAAGAACTGGCACCACGTGGCCAGCTCTGCGCCGGGCTCGGCCATGCGGGTTTCAGGCATTGATGATCTTCGCAGACAGTGGCCACCGCGGCGATTGATCAACCACGGGTCCGTAGCCGAGCCGCCAGTGATCATCAAGAAAAAAAGTGTCAGCCTCAAAAAGTTGTCGCTTGATACCACGTAGTATCTGAGTAGTCTTGTGTTTTCAGTGTTTGGTATGTAAGCGAAGAAGTTGACCACTCTGTTAGGGAGAGGGAGTTTTTTCGTCTTCAGTTAATTTTGTCGGCTGGGTTAATAGACACTGCCTAAGTCATCCAATCCTCGGGAATTGCTGCATCTTCGGTAGGGTTGGCGCTGGGCATGGGGCGGGGCGCGACGATGAGGCGGCGCGGGGTGCATAGGGCGCCAAGAGGCCGGGGTCCCTCTCCGAATGCGCCCTAGGACGTGGCCCCTAGGACGTGGCACCAGGGCGGCCAGAGGCGCGATCAAGTCCTCGGGCTCGAACAGTACATGGGGGGTGCCATCGCTGAAGGGGCGCTTCCACTCAAGCACCCCCAGGCCATCGCCCTGGCCGCTTAAGCGCTGCTCGGCGATGGCGCCGCGGGCCAGGTATAGGCCCACCCGTTCGAGCGTGGCGCGCTCGTTTGGCTCGCCGGCCACCGCGCAGTTGAGCGAGCAGCCATCGCCAGCGGTGGTGAAGGGCTTGGCAAAAGTGCGGCCCTGGATTGGCCGCCAGCAACATCAAGATCGAGAGGTGCGAGATGACGGTGACGTAGGAGGATCCGAGTCATCACCACTTCAGATGGCCGCGGATAGGGTTTCTCGCCAGATCATGCACTGGACTCGCACTGCCCCTGGTCATCGCTTACAGTCCTTCCAAACCGGCCAAAGACCACCAGGAACTGGACAACTGTCGATCTTGATGGCGATCAGCGAACAAGCACACGACTTGAAACATCTCAAATCGACGACAGAAACTTAAGCAAAGGATTGACGCTCGCGCTCGGTCATGTTCACAAACGCCTCTCGTGACATCTGCGCTTCTCCACCGTGCCAGAGAATGGGCCAAATCTGGAATGGTCTTCAGCGCCAGCGACTACGCAACGAGTTTTGACCGGATCAAGATACCCGATAGAAAAATCCACATCCACAGAGAAGAACTCGTTGATGAGCTAAGAGGCTTGGCATCCGAAGAACCAGCATCCCCCACGGATGCCTTTCCTTTTGTACCGACTGCCGGCGAACATTGAGGTTCAACAGCTAACGACATCATCCGGGATCCTTCATGGCGCAAGAAAGACAAAGATGGCGCTGTGCGAATTAATCCTCTTGATGCTGATCGACTAGGCGTGGTCGATGGCCAAAGAGTCCGTATCATCACAAAACGCGGTGAAGCGGAAGCGCCTGCGGATATCACTGACACCATGATGGAAGAGTAGGTCGGTTTGCCTCATGGTTTCGGCATGGAATATCCCGACGAGAATGGCGAACACAAGATCCACGGAGTCTCGGTGAATGAGTTAACCGATCCGGAAGATCGTGACTAGCTGGCTTTAACGCCTCACCACAAACATGTACGGGCGCGCCTAGAAGCAATACCTGGCTAAGCGTTTACTCGTAACCATCCCAAATCTCAGAAACCGGCAATGGCATGCCGTTGCGAATAGCGGCGTGCCTGTCACGGATCTGCTGGGGAATATGAGCGCGGACGTACTCCACGTCTTGAGCCAAGACCAAATCCACAAGCTCCAATCTGTCTGGTGTTTGCTTCCAAGCTAGTGGCACGTAGATCGGTAAATCAAAGCGACGAAGCCTCTCAAGTCCGAAGTAGATCGCTTTTTGGTATTCGAACCGTTCGCTCCAATCCCAATGCGGTGGAGCGAATCCGGTTCCAGGGTCCAATGCTAATCGTTCTCTTATCCCCCACCGTTCGGCCCGTTCTAATTGCAAATCAAACCAGTCCACCATTACCTGCACCGAATCGCCGTGCACATGCTTTAAATGTCGCGGATCCGGCCCGAGCATGAAAGGCAAAACCACCTGGACTTCACGCTCGGCAGCTAACTCGATCATCTCGTCGGCCTGCAAGGCATTAGCAGCATTGAGAACTTTGGCTCCCGCGTCCAAAGCTTTTCTAGCTGTCTCAACTTGCCAGGTGTCGATCGACACATCAACGTCGAGTGAGAGTAGTCCCCGAAGCACCGGTTCCACTGTCAGCCATTCTTGGTCAGGGTTCACAAGGGTTGCATCACCATGAGAGGCCTGTGCGCCCACGTCCAGATGGTCAGCACCTTCGGCAAGAAGCTTCGCCCCATATTCTCGAGCTTCGCTTTCATTAGAGACAACTGAAAATTTTGCGAGAGAATCTGGAGAAGCGTTGACGACACCGAAAATCTCCATACATTCGAAGCTATCTTCAGGAAAAGCCGCGCCGGCCGGTTACTTCAACTTTTGTTTTACAAAGCATCGTTGAGAACATGCCGACGAATATGACTGCCAAACCCATGGTTATCAGCGTCTGACGCAGATCGAATCGGTCTGTGCAAATGCCAATGGGAGCGCTGCGACACCGAAAAAGTTGAAACCAAGTTGCAGGAGGAACCTGAATTCAAGTGATACTCCGAAGGACTGATTGCCAATGTGAGCGTTGAATTCATTGATTGGAACGCTGCAGTAGCTGCACCCAAGCCGAACATGACAACCATTGCAAGCCCGAAACTCGGGGCTATACCTAAGGCATCAATTCCAACCCCAAAGTCCACAACTGAAAGATTTCGGATATGCCAAGTGGTCGATCCTTGCGCTCGTCCGGCAATGAAAAGCGCAGTTGCGAGACCGCCCGCAGCGCCAACAGCTGAAAACCGTTGGCCGCATCTGACTATAAAAAAGCATATACGGTGGCGGCAAATATTTGTTCAAAACCAGCCATAGCGTGGAGGCCAAAGGCAGTGACAAGCCGGCATTGTACGCGGAGTATCTCAACTACAGGTATCCGTAGGCTATTGTTATAGGCGGGATGGTATAGGCGAGGCGCATTCGCTTCGAGAGGGCCGCGGCAATAAAGGGCACCTTAAAAAATGCACTTTTTCCGCGATTGCGGCGTCAGCTCCGTGCTCGAATCCTCATGTATTAGCTATCACTGCTGTCCCACAAAATAGTCAAACATAGCGTATAACCTATTGATTTACATAAAAAAAATTGACTATGGCACTGTGTTTGAAACATGAAAGCAGTTTTTCCAGAAATTTCAAAGGGTCAATATGCTCCATGGGACAGCAGTGATGAGCTACACACTGCGGTTCGGCGCGCGGTGCTTCCTTGCACTCACGAAAAAACGGCTATTTTTAGAGGTGCCCATAAAAGGAGATAAACAATGACACAAAATATTAGTGATATTCAAATCAACATTTCAGCCACACAAGATGATGTTAATATTAACGCTAATGATGATGTTAACGTTAATGACCAAATCAATTTAAACTCTAATAACACAACTGGTACAAAAGCTCGAATAAAAATGGGTATAGAGGATTCCGATACTCGAGATGCTATAGATTTAGACGTATACGATAAAAATAATTTTAAAAGAGCCGAAATTGATCTTGATGCTGGTGTAAATCCTCAAGCTAGTATGTCTGCATCGGATGATAAGGGCACAAGAATAGCATATGTACAGGCTGGACGTTGGGATGGTGATGGCGATGATAAACAAGCTCATTACCATTCTAAATTGGGCGTTAAAGCCTTTAATGGAAACGATCACGTAACTGTGCACTTGGACAATAAAATGCAAAATTCAGGTGACCCCTCAATCGAACCTAATTTATCACTAACTGTTTGGGATCCTAATACAACAGGTACAAAATCTGTATCAAAAACGCAAATTGGTTTAGATAATGATGAAGTGTACGCAAATGTCAGGAGTAAGGTTCACCTTGCAGCGAGGGATAAAAGTTTGTCCTGGCAACAGGGAACAACTGCTTGGATGGACATTAAAAACAGAAGTGATAGAGGTCCCAAAGAAACTGGTGAAATCTGGGGTCAGATTAATGATAAGGGCGATGTTAATTTGAGAAAAGCAACGTTTTGGATGGGCACTGGATCAACTTCAGAGTAAGCCAACTGCTCAGTTGCGAACATACGATAGTGAAGGTTTGCGAAACAGTGAATTAACAGTTGCACAATACGGACCTTGGTTGGAAGCGAGAGATAAAGACAATCGCTTATCAAGTATATGGGCTGGTGGAAAAAGTCAGAGTGGCAATCTTCAGGTTAATGGCATTGCTAGACTTCAGGGTAATGAAGTAAGTGCTGTTAATCTCACCAAAGACGCTACTGGAAACTGGAATTCATTTATGGCCACAAGACCGGAACACGTTGTGACCAAGCAGTATCCGGATAATGAAGATAAGTATTCATTTATGCTTCATACTCAATCTGATGGTAGTGGTGTTATTTACAGTCTGCACCATATGGATTTCATTAGAATGTACACAGAGGGTGGGGAAGAGTTTATTTCAGTAGAATTCCCACAAGCTGGTCTTCACGGAAACATTAAGAAGAGTGAGGTTGCATATGGCAAGAATCCAGTTGTGCTATTAAATCAGTGGCTTGCTAGAATTGGAAATGGTCCATTGGATACTGAAGCGAGATATGTTGGTAGCAATCACTCCAATGAAGGTGCAAGATACATCAATGATCTGTATGGTGAAGTAGCACTAATGAATCTTGGTGTTTCACCATTATCACCGATTCCTCGTTTTGGACTTATGGCAACATCTGGTAGACGAGTTCAGCCTCTTGCTCTAACGAGTTTGACTTTCTCGAGAGATGTTATGTCTCTAATCAAATCAAATTGACGGCTGAGCCATGAGCCATGAGCCATGAGGCGCGGTTCCATGTCCGTGAGGACTTGAGGGCGTTCATCCTGTCGGAAGCCGGCGAGTAGGGGTGTTTGGCTGCGCGGACCATCAACTCGTGGATTCGCAAAGACGGTTCCAAGCCTCGCGATCCTAGTTCGGCGTCGCTCATTTCCGTTTTGCCTCGACGGCCCTGTTGATTTCTCCCGTCACGCTTTGGCAAGCGCGGCTACGTAGCCGCCTTCGCCAGAAGGTGGCGCTCGGGCCGCGGTTTGCGTTGGGAGGGTGGAGGATGCCGTGCTTGAGAAAGTGGAGGAGCCGCGAATCGATGTCCTTGGCGGCGCCGGTAGGCGTCAGGTTTGGGTCGATCACGTAGTAGTTGTCCCAGCCGTCATGCATAATGTCCAGACAGCCGTAATCGATCGGCGAGCGTTGGACGAAGATGGCGACTTCCCGTTTCAGCCGGCTGCTGATAGACAGCCCGTCGGAGCCGTCCAGCATGTAGTCCATCTCGGACACGTGGTTGGTGTCGCGTGGATTGCCGCTCAGTTTCTTGATCAACCCCGAGGTGAAGGCATGAGCGATGATGATCTGCCGGCCGCAGAAATACACCCGGTAAAACGAGCCCTCCGGGTTCGTGACGAGCCGTTCCACGATCAACGACGGATTGCCCCTGTCCGCTTCGGGCGCGTCCCGGCGCGGTGCGGTAGATATACTGGTTGAAGTCGTTGGAAACAAAGTCTGTCAGGCCGGCCTCCGCGAGCCGACCGAGTCGGCGCTCGCATCGGACACCACAGCCCGGCCTCGGCACAGGGCGCAACCAGATGAGTTCAGGTTTTCTTAACGCGGCCAAAGTGGTCATCGTCGGCGGTGGCGTCATGGGCGTCGGGCTTGCTTATCACCTTGCACATGAGGGCTGGACGGACGTGGTGCTGCTTGAAAAGGCGGAGTTGACCAGCGGATCGACCTGGCCTGCCGCGGATCAGATCACCCACTCCACATCTAGCTTTGGGTTGGGCAAATGCGTGGACTACAATATCGGACTCTATTCCGGTGTATTGGAAGCGCAGACGGGACAAGCGACCATCTGGCACGGCTGTGGCTCGCTGTGCCTTACTTATACGGAAGATGAGTTGGATTGGCTATGGCACACGCTGTCGGTCGGGACGTCACTCGGCTTCAACATCGGGCCGGTGGGGCGCGACCGGATTCGCGAATTCCATCCTTTCTACAACCCGGTCTACAACCCGGACGGTGTGTTGGGTGCGTTGCACACCCCGGATGATGGTCAGCATACGGATCTTCCAGGAAGATATTGTCTTGATTATTTTGCGCCATTTGAAACGGTCACACTCAATCAATCAAACTTGAAATTCGCTCAGGCGAGTGCGAGACAAGGCAAAAAAATAGGCTCAAAAGCGGAGTTTACTGGACGTAGATGAGCATTTTGAGGCTACCTTTTAAACGCCGTATCGTGCCGCATGAGTAGAATTTCAACAACCTGCCAATTATTCAAACCTACCGTCAATATGCAAAGGATGAAATTCATGCCAAGCCGAATCACCTGCATTCTCGCTATTATGCTACTTGCGGTCAGCCAATACAGCATGGCCGATTACTTGAAAACAATCCCGGTTTTCTGGAAAAACCTGTATCCGAATGGCGGCATCAGCCTGTATTGCGGAAAAAAATTCAACCGAGGTGATCGGCGTTATAACATCGAACATGTATTCCCGATGTCCTGGGTAACACGCAGCTTGAGATGCGGTAGACGTGCGCAGTGTCGCGCCAACAGCAGTCGGTTTAATCGGATTGAAGCCGATATGCATAATATGTATCCGGCGGACAAAAAACTTAACGCAGCACGTGGTTCCATGTCTTACGGTATTCTAAAGGGCGAACGTTGGTTCAAAAAGCATTGCGACCTGGAAATTGATGAGGCTAAACGGCGCGTCGAACCCAAACCGGCCGCGCGTGGCGAGATTGCCCGCGCCATGCTGTATATGGCGGATCGCTACAATCTGAAGCTGTATCAACGCGGTATGCTTTTGCGCTGGCACCGTCAAGACCCGCCGAATGCATTGGAAAAACGCCGTAACCGGCGTATCCAACAGTTACAGGGGCAAGACAATCCCTGGATTACAAGGCAGGCAAATAAATAGGCAACTATATTCGGGTATATTCCGGTGTAAGCGACGCTAACAGGTGGGCGAACGCATTATCAACCTTTCCGCTATCGCCATAACAGCGAGGCTCCACACAATGACCAGGCCGGTAAGCAAATCCGTCGCCAATGAAATGGCCAGCCCGACTGCATAACCCAGTACGCCAATGGTATAACCTGCTTTCAGACTCGCATATGCACCCAGCGCAGGAAAGATCAGGCTTGCAAACACCAAATACACACCAACCAACTGCACCGGGGTGGTTACCGCCAGGGCGAACAGTGCATAGAAAAGCAGGGAGCTTTGCGCCGGGCCTATAAAACACCAAAGCAACAGAATACCTGCCGTCAGTATCGCGGGTAGCGCCAGATCGTCATAAGTCACCCAAAGCAACTGCCCGGCCAGTAAATCTTTGAGTTGTTCTCCGTCATGTGGATCGCCCGCCAGCAACAGCAATGCGACGGCAGCCGACAGCACAAAGGTTGCACCGATGATCACCTCCAGCCGGGATGCCCACCGGCCTTCCAGCCAGCGAAACAGCAAACCGCCGAGCAGCGCCATCAGCAAGGCGGCGGCCTGCACCGCGATTGTGGCGGGCGGGGGATAGGAAATTTAAGCGGCCTTTGGGGCAGACTGGTTGAGTATCTAGGTAGATTCATAAGGACGAAGCCCAGGGACCACTCATCGGCGCAGCGCGGGGCTTGGACGAGACCCTACCTCAGGCGCGTCGCTCGCCTACAGCCGTTGCGATTGAATCTGACGGCGTGTGTGTCGTGACGTGCGTTAACCGCGGACCATGATCTCGAATGGCACAAGCTATTGGTGGGCTCAGCGCGGTATTGATGCCATTGTACCATCAGGGGGAGCGGTGCCGCGGCGGTTAAGGTGTTGGAGGATCCGGGCCATCACCACTGGCGCGGTGACAACCGCACTGACACGCACCCCACCCTCGCAGCGTGGGCCGCGGCTGATACCGATCTTGAAACGTCTCAAATCGACGACAGAAACTTAAGCAAGGATTGACGCTCGCGCTTGGTCATGTTCACGAACGCCTCTCGTGACATCTGCGCTTCTCCGCCGTGCCATAAAATGGCCTCGGATAGACTTCTAGCCCGCCCATCGTGCAGCAAGGTGACGGCGCCGGAGACCACCCTAGTCAGTCCGATAGCCCACAGCGCCGGCGTGCGCCAGTCACGAGGTCCAGCCGCGAAGTCCGGTTTGCCATCGGCCAGTCCCTCTCCCATGTCGTGCAACAGTAAATCGGTGTAGGGCCAGAAAGTCTGGCCTGCCAGTTGCGCAATAGTCGGGTGCGTGCCGCCCGTTCGCAGCGAGGGCACATGACAGATTGCGCACTTGGCGGCTTCGAACAGGCGCTCCCCTTCTTGAAATTCGGGGTCGTCGGTATTTCTCCGGGCTGGCACCGCGAGCGTCTGGGTCCAGAACACCAGTTGTTCCCAGTCGATGTTGATCAGTTCGGGTTGATTGCCCGGCGGCTGCGCGGCGCAATCAGCCTGCGGCGCCGGGCAGTTGCTCTCGTTGTACAGTCTGGAGGTAACCCCAAGATCCTCGGCGAAGGCCGCGGCGATTTGTTGAGCGATGGAAGGTTGATTGGCTTTCCAGCCAAATCGTCCAACAGCTTTACGTCCATTGATGTCATCCCAGACCTCGTTCAGGCGTCCGTTCACGCCGTGCGAGCGCTGCCGCTTCGCTAGCGCGCGCAGAGCCCGCTCCGGGACCGCCTCGAGCAGCCCGAGTCCGACTAGGGGCTGTGCGATCCGCAACGATGTCTGCACCTCAGCCGGAAGCTGACCGAAGTAGAGGCGTTTCCATTGGAGCACCGGTTCACGCAAGGACACGCTCTCGCCGTCCGCCAACTTGACCTCGAACTCACGCCAGCCGATGGCAATGTCGGCCTCCGGGCGAACCCGCTCGCCCAGGAAGGTCGCATCACGGTCCTCGCCCATAAGGCCGCGATTCTGGATCTGATGCCCGTAGCCTGGTACCGCAAGCGAGTGGCCTTGGTCATCGAATCCGGGTATGGCGACTCGAACCAGCACTGACACAGGCGCTTGCGAAGCGCGCGGGGCGACGCCGCGCCCAGCGTTGATGTGGCAAACGCTACACCGGTCCGCGTTAAAGGTCGGCCCCAGACCCCAGTCGCCCGCGAGCGATGGAAACTGTATCCACCTCTGCGCAAAGAGTGCTTTAAAGCAGTAGCAGCAATAGGATAGAAGAGCTGCCTGCAATCCGCCCCGCCGTAAACGGACGGGGCTAGGATCCCCTTTCTTTGATTGATGCACTGTGTTTTAAAAAAATATGAAAGGCTCTGTTCGGCTCAATCTGAATATTCTGAAGAGCTTGTGGATCATTAATTTCTTCTGTGACGACTTTATCATCGAGAACCGTTTCAATAACCGCACATTTCACCGTCGTATCCGAGATGGCGATCGATGCATTTAAAGTCGATAGGTCATTGCGATAGGAACCAAGAATGATCCATTCATTCTCATTCTTATTATTTTCTCCCGCTAATAAGTAAAGTCTACCCGAATAGGGAACTTTGCAAGTTATCACATCTCTAGGGTCTAATCGCTTTAAATGAGCCATATTGGACCAAAGCTTAAAAGCCCGCGCCACCGGTTTCTTTTTACCGTTACCATGGAACATTCCCACTCCTGTTGGGCCGAAGTTATTCGGATTTGGATTCGTAATCTGACCGCATTTTTGCTCCAACAAGATTGGAAATCCGACGCCATTAGGTACAAAAGGTCCGTCGTTGCCTCGATAGTAATAGGCCATTGCTAGATTGCTGAATTCCTGTAGGCGAATCCAAATCGAAGTGGCAATGGCGGCTCCTTTCGCTAGCAGAGAGTTCGGTATTTCCCTCCCATCGGGAAGTGTGGTTTTATTATTGAATAAAATAGCGTACTCGGAAATAACCTGTTGCGTGTCGCAATAACCAATCCGGTCTAAATGATATTGAATGAATTTATAATTCTTTGTAAATTCATCTGGCTCGTCAGAATATAAACTCCAACTTATAAAATCCATCGGCACCTTATGAACTCTGATGTGATCGAAAAAAAGTTCGATCCACTTTAGATTGACCGGACTATCTGCTCCTGGGTTCCAAAGGGCAGGACCTCCGATTTTAATCCCACGAGCACAATATTGTCGTTTTATTGCTTTCGCACAACATTCGAATAACTCATAGAACTGCAGTGGGGTGCCATCCCATTCGTAATTGCGAAATTTGGTGTTAAGAAATTCTTTATCGTTATACGGGTTGGGTGCCTGGCTAGGCGGAACGGTATTTATGGATTGAATATTGGGTTCATTCCAGAACTCCACGTATCGATCCCCATTGTGATCAGGATCGAGACTCCAGATATGATCGAGGTACTTGATGAACAAATCAGGCGCCACTTGACGAGCGATTTGATTTATATTGGGCCAAAACTTAGTGGGTTTCTGCGGATTCAATTGATACCCTTCTAACTCCATCCCTTCAAAGGGTGCCCAGGACGCCATATTTCTCCAGCCTTGACCGACCTGTATGAGACAATCGAATCCTCCATCTCTAATTTTGCAGAACTGCCGATCGGTTTCTTTCCAGTAATAATTATCTTCATTGTTTAGATCGGGAACATTTTTGGAACCGTTCAGAGGAAAGAATTGCATCATATCCCCAGCGCCAAAATAATCATGAAATCGTATCCTGCGAACCCCGATCTTCTGATACTGTTTGCTTACATCCACAAATCCTTTAGTTGGTCCTGCTGCGTTAGGCCAAAAAGCCCCAGGCCCGCCGTTGATGCCATATAGTGGGTTGAACTGTTGGCTAGTTATCATGCGCATTCCTTTCTTTAAGTAAAGATATAATTTTTTAAGAGGGTAGAGGGTATCAGGAAACCCGCAAGACCAGACTCTCGGAGCTTGGTTTTTTCGAGTTTCCCGATACGGTAGTAGGCAAGAAGATTTCTGCGTCAGTTGTTGTCAGCGGCATTGTCACAGAAACCAGCAGCAGTTTCCAATTCTCGATCGGCGTGTCTTCCAAATTGAGATGGCTGGTCAAGTAGTAAAGCCGCTGAGTGGCTTTGCGATCTGGCGCGGTGTTGCACGTTGATGGAGCCAATAAGGCGGAATGGCTTGGTAATACATGGTTACCTTGACTGACAGGTCAGCCAGATCGAGAGTGCCTGATAAGGGAACGACATACTGGAGAGTATCTTGGCCCAGGAAGTCGGGACCTTGATCCTGATAGTCGGGATCGCCATCAACACCATGGGGGTCTGTGGCTTCCATAAACTGGAAGATGACTTGACCCTGCTCCTTGAAGAAAGAGGAGGTGCGCCAACCCTTCGGCAGAAGTCGATTGTCTTTGATGGGGCACGCTCTTAAAATAATGTATTCATCTATCGGTAGTTAAGTTATAATCTGGTCTCTTTCATCAAGAGAAGAATACCCATTATGAGCCATGCGGAAATAGTCGAGCGCAGTCATGCAACTGTGACCTTGCAAGTCACCATTTCTTTAGATCCCAAATCGATGCTTCGCTCGGAAGAAGCTATTCGTGATGCGTTAAATAATGCGGGTTGTTTGGCTGCTGAACAAGTCCTTAAACAGTTTGATACCGATGGCTCTGCGATCATTTTAGGTGACATCAAGCTGACGTCAAAAGGGCTTTACCATAAAACCTATCAAACTCAGTCGGGTGAGCCCAAAGTGGATCGCCACGTTTATCAATCAAGGGCGCCTCTAAAAATAGTAATTGTTTCGTGAGTGCAAGGAAGCACCGCGCGCACAACCGCAGTGTATAGGTGATCACTGCTGTCCCATAAAGCATACTAACTCTTTGAAATTTTCGGAAAAACTGTTTTCATGTTTCAAACACAATGCCATAGTCAATTTTTATGTAAATCAATAGGTTATACGCTGTGTTTAACTATTTTGTGGGACAGCAGTGATAGGTGATACATGAGGATTCGAGCACGGAGCTGACGCCGCAATCGCGGAAAAAGTGCATTTTTAGAGGTGCCCTAAACCGGTTAAGAGCGTTAGTGTTGGCATAGATGGGACCTGTATGCTGTTACTAATTCGGAAAAAAATTACCCGACATCAATTCAGAATATATCTGACATGCTTTTCATAGAAAAACCGTTTAATTATTTGCGTATTCTGTTGCAGTGAGTGCAACACCGAACGAGCCAAGGCCACCCGTTGCTCCTTTGTAGCCACCACTGTCCGCCCAATTCGTTGGCTTTTTACATGATGCCATACTAGCTCATCAGGATTGAGTTCCGGTGAATACGGCGGTAACCATACTAACGTGAGCTTACCTTGGCTAGTGCGGACAAATTCTTGCACTTTCTTGGCTCGATGAATGGGATGGCCATCAACAATCAAATAGACCGATCGCTTGGCGTTGTGCAACAAACGCCTTAGAAAGTCGATAAAAACGTCTGCGGTTACCCGTGATTCGGTTACCATGAAACGCAGGTGACCCTTCGGCGAAACGGCTGACAGCCTATTCACGCTAAAGCGCCGACCCGTTTTCGCTACAACTGGCGTATCACCCCGTACCCCCCAAGTGGTACCACGATGATAATCCGACCGGATCGTCGATTCGTCGCCAAAATAGACCCGCGCTCGCCGCCTTTTCGCTTCTCGTTGTACTTCAGGCCAAGTTTCTCTTAACCATACCTTAACCTGATCAGGGTTTTGCTCGTATGCCTTAAACCCAGGGCGCTGCGCACTCATCCCCCAACGAGACAGGCTATTGCCCACCGAGCGCTCGCTGACCTCGATGCCAAATTTATCTTTCAGTAATATCTGAATCATCGAGCGTGTCCACAAGGCATCGTGAAAATCCAATTGCAACGGATTCGTTTTAACTAGTTCACGTAAGCGATCCGCATATTCATCGGGACACTTTCTTGGGCGGCCTGTGATCTTGCCGGTGGACAGCGCCTGTTCACCACCTTGCTCATATCTGGATAACCAATCGTCAATGCAAGAACGATGAAATCCGAGGGCTTGAATTACTTTTTCAGGGCTTTCACCCGATAATACTTGCGCAACCGCGTGCCTGCGGATGGCTTCTCGCGCGGAATGGGGCAGTGAGCGACCGTCTGTCTTTTTCATAGCATCACTATAACACATTTTATCAATTTGTGTCGGGTAATTTTTTGCCGAAATAGTAACTGAAGGCGGTTGGTGCGAGTCAATGGTGGGGACTATAAGTCTTTATGATCGCGAAGGGCAAAGACTGCATACCATTCAAATGGGGGCTACATCGGAATAGGGCAAGAAGAAGTTTTATGGTCGATTTGATCAAGAGTTATCGAAGGTCAAGGAGCGATATCCCAAGGCAAGCTATGTTGCAATAGCTGATGGAGCGAGAAGTAATGGGTCTTATTTGAGGCCTAGAACTGATCGACAGTGGGTAGATTTTTGGCAGGCTGTGGGTTATTTGGGCCAAGCCGCCGATGCGCTATTTTCGGGAAAAAGACAGCGTGTTGCACGTAAAGAGTGGCTTGACCAAGCGTGTCATCGACTTAAAAGCCAACCGGGTTCAGCGACCCGGCTATACAATGAGCTAAAAGAGCACCTCGAGACTGGGTCGTTTAAAAAGACCGATAAAGAGCACTTATTGGCATCGGTCACTTATTTTAAAAATAACCAATCCAAGATGCATTATTCTCGACATCACTCAGACAATTGACCGATCGGATCAGGTGTGAGTGAAGCGGCTTGTAAGACGTTGGTTAAGCAGCGCCTATGCCATTCAGGGATGCGCTGGAAGGAGGCAGGGGCTCAAGCCGTTGTGTCATTGCGTGGGTTGACCCACACGGATGCTCGTTGGGATCAATGTTGGCGTAAGCTCGATCAATATGGATTTGATTGAGCTGATTAAATACATCATATTGAGAGCGCATCCGTCCGGATAGCCACTGACCTGCTGCAACATCGACGGCAGGATCGTCATCGGTGTGAAGTTCAGCATACCGAACAGAAACACCACGATGAGCTGTAGTGCGGCTAGCGCGATAGACAAGCTGAGAAATCCGGTCCAGTCCAAACGTTTAGGCTGCACCTGGCTTTGGTTATGAATAAATGCCAGAGCGCCGACCATGGCGAGGCCGGTGAATGGCAGGATCATAAAAAATACCCAGCGCCAATTGAATGTTTCACTCAGATAGCCACCGACGACTGGACCCACCACCGGGCCGAGTACTGCACCCATGCCGAACACCGCGATGGCGCGTCCGTGTTGATGCTTGGCGAAGGCCGCCACGATAATCGCTTGCGATACGGGCACTAACGGCGCGCCGAAGGCGCCTTACAGAAGCGATGCGGCAGCGAAGCCCGTAATACAGGCGAGCACCAGGTGGTGCTCACCAAAGCGCTCCGTCAACCACATCGAGATCGGCGTTGCAACGGCAGTCGCGACGATGTTGATGGTAACCACCCAGGAAACCTGACTCTGCCGTTGCCGACAGCGCACCTTGCATCTGTGGCAGCGCCACATTGGCAATGCTAACGGTCATCGCGTAGAGAAACGTTACGCCCGTGCACGTCATCAAGACGAGTACCTGGCGGGTCGTAGCGGGCGAATTGGCTTGCGTGGTGGTTTCCACGACGGGATTCAGCTAGTGGGCAGCTTGATTAATTGGGCAACGCCCTCAATTGCGCGCTCGACTGCGGCACGCATACTTTGCTCGCTCAAGATTAGCTTAATTATCATACTGCCCACTGGATCGAGCGAGGTGTGGATTTAGAGGCGTCATGCATGGCCCGGCGATGGCACTTAGCTGGTAGCAAAACACACCAATTGGGCCGCTGTTTTAAGCCGTGACGAGGCTCGTGGGCGAAGAAAAACACCCGGTCACCGTTGTGCCGGGTGCTGCCCATTGCGGAAGGCAGTTGTAAGCAGCTTGGCTAGCTACGCAGCGATGGGTTGTGGCCTTGTCCTATATCAGGCGTCCACCGCATCGAAATATCGGATCGATGGCGGCCCTGCGACATACTCACCGAGCGAGTCAACAAAACCCGTCTCCTGCCGCCATCCGAGATACTTTTCGTACTGGGATCGGCTGTCCCACCGCTCGATTAGTACGATAGTGGTTGGGTTGTCCTGGTCCTCGAGCACATCGACACCCTGACACCCATCATAGGCGCGTGTATCCGGAAGAATGTCTTTGAACACCTGCTTAAGTGCGGCAGTTTTATCGGCTTGCGCTTGAACTTCGAGTAATACGGTGACAGCCATGAAGAGTCTCCAGCGTTGAACGAACCCATTATTGTAGCGGTTTTGCTCACCGACACCACATTGGTAATTGCATTTTGCCGGACGCTCCGGTCTGCGCTTCGAAGGGGCTCGCTTCACCCAATGATCATCGGCTAGTGAGCTTGCGATCAGGTTGAATCCGCAACATGAATCCTGCGCCGACGAGGCGTGCGGACTAAAGGATTCAAGATCAATGCAACCATCAACTCGGCGACCAGCAGGATCGCTCTCACTGCAACCGTTGCATTGCTGTGTCATGGCAACGCTCTGGCTCAATTTTCAGCGTGCACCTCACCGGCGAGTGATCCCGACGGAGATGGCTACGGTTGGGAGAATGGCGAATCCTGCATCGTGTCGGAAGATGATTTTGACGGCATCGACGGCCCTGATGAGGAGGATGAAGACGATGATGATGAAAGACGACGAGAAGTCATTCGACGAGGCTGAATTGTATTTTGAGTTGAATGACACAGACGGCGATTTGGGTTTTCATGGTTTGGTGGACGGCGAAGGTTGGATTCAGTTGGAAATCGAAGATTCTCTCGGCCGCGAGCTGCTAGATCTTAGCCTAGCGGGACCGTTGCGAGTCCACAGTTGCTCACGGAGCTTTTCTTCGAAAGCACTGAGCCCACGTTTGATGTGCTCGATCCCGAGACCTTTTTCTCTCGTTTTCCAGAAGGTGTAGGGGCATTCAGGGGGGCTGGAAAGATTGAAACGATGTTCCGAACGATGATCTGTCGCAAGAAGGGGCTAGTGATGAAATTTACGTTGAGAATGGCTTTCCTGACCTTAGCGGTTGCGGCTGTTCTCAGCACCGCAATTATTTCAGACACGTATGCAAAAAATCTGACCGCCGCCAATCACGCGAACGGGTGTGTTTCGATAACTTGGGCGGAGGAAACCACTGCCAGGATGATTATAACGCGGCTCGATTACGAGTACATCCGTTATACGGTCTACAACACGTGCCCACACCCAATCGTATTTCATTGGTGCTTTTTCCGTATCGAAAACAACACGTGTGGAACTCGGGGGGCTTACTACGAAAAGGCACAATTCATTAGTACTAATTCGGCAAAAATTACCCGACATCAATTCAGAATATATACCAATCGCCATTGAAAGTGCGAATCTAGAATACTTACATTAGCTAGCTGATTATGGTCAAAATAAGCTTATGAACAATCATTTAACACCGAGCGAGCGCGATGAACTCATAAAATCTCATCGTAAAGAGAGAGATGGGCGTATTCGAGACCGAATAAAAGCTGTTTTAGCTTTTGATGAGGGTTATAGTTATTCAGAAATTGCTAGGATTTTGCTTTTAGATGATGAGACTATTAGACGCCATGTCGATGATTATTTTTCTAAAGCTAAGCTGAAGCCCGAAAACGGGGGCAGCAAAAGTGATTTAGACGAGAATGAAACAGCAAAGCTCGTTAAACACCTAGAAGGAATGACTTATCCTTATGTTAAGGACATTTGCACTTATGTGAAGTTGAATTTTGGTAAGCTTTACAGTGTAAGCGGCATGACAAAATGGCTGCATCGCAATAATGTCTGCCATAAGAAGCCTCATGCAGTTCCAGCGAAAGCAAACGCACAGGCGCAAAAAGCGTTTGTCAAGGAATATGAACATCTTTCGAAAGACGCTAAAAACAAGGGTTTAATCTATTTCTCGGACAGCTTTCATCCGCAGTATCAAACGCGGTTGGCTTATGGATGGATTTTAAGAGGCACTCGAAAAAGTATTGCCACAACGGCTCGTCAAACACGATTGAATTTCATTGGTGCTGTATCTTTGGAGGGTCACACAATAATCCACACTGAAGTTGAGCGAGTGAATGTGCAAACGATTAAATCTTTTCTAAAATCTCTACGCAAACGGCATGCACCAGAGAAAGAAATTCATGTAATTTGGAATAATGCGGCTTATCATAAGAGCAAAGACGTTCAGTCTTATGCCAAGGACTCAAACATTAAATTACACTATTTGCCGCCCTATTCACCGAATTTAAATCCAATTGAGCGACTTTGGAAAATGATGCATGAAGCGGTTACTTATAATCGGTACTATGAGAAGTTTATAGATTTTCGGGAAGCCTCTTTGGATTTTTTCAAGCGCATTGGAAGACGAAAGGCTTTATTGAGAAAAAGAATCACTGATAGGTTTCACATTATTAATGCACCGATGTTCGCATCTTAAAGTGTGATGGGTATAGAATACCCATTTGATGCTCTTCTACCTAATGACCCAAGGAGGAGATCTATATTCCCTGTTACTTATTCATCAGAGCTTTTTGATGCCACTCCATACTTTTTACAAAAACATAGAGTCTCAAGATTTTAATAACTTATTTGGGCTAATTGCCGGTTCTAGAAAAGCACTGGATTGGAGTTATGAAGAAGAGTGGAGATTGCTTCTACCCATGGGCGATTCATGCGAAGATAGCAATTATCTAATGCCAAAACCTACAGCCATTTATTTAGGCACGCACATCTCCGTGGAAGATGAGAAAAAAATTAGAGAGATTGCTGAAAGTAAGTCAATAGAAGTTATAAAATGAAAATTTCACAGCGCGAATTCAAATTGGTGCCAGATGTTAAATGTCGGGCCTAACAATGCGCTTGTTCGGACGCAAACTACGCTGCGCTTTGTTTGCGCCGCACAGCTTAAACGTTAGGCTTCAAACAGACCTCAAAGTTATATAAAATTTATACAGCAGATTAATTCATCATTTAGCAAAAGAGAATTTATGAAAATAGCTGTTGCACAGCATAAGGGAGGAGTAGGTAAAACTACTCTAGCAACTCATGTGGCAGGCTTACTGTCCGAAGATGACTTGAAGAAACTACTCCTCATTGACTGTGACAGCCAAGGTGACTCTTTCCGATTTTATACCGGAAGGCTGCCAGAAGAAGAGCAAGAAATTGACACAGATATGAATGACGTAGATGTTCTTTGGAACCTAGAGAGAGCCAGCCTATCTACGAGTGGAGCATACGCTGAATACGACAATATTGTTGTTGATATCGATACTCGAATTCAAAATGCACTACAAGTTATAACTGAGTTATCACCTGATATAATTCTGATTCCTGTTGATGACCAATACTTATCGCTAAGTCATTTAAAAGATGCTCTTAGCTTAATTCACTCAATAGAAGGAGTTGTGAGCTATCCTGCAGTGGTCAAGATTGTTCAAATGGGAGCAGATCATGATCTGGAGTCAATTCTAGCTCCTATGACGGACTTACCGAGTAGTCTCTACATTGGATATGGTCTACCTTATTTGAGAAAGGCGTTTAACGAATCGTTAAGCAAGTGTAAGTTGATTTGGAATTTGAATGAGGAATATTATTCAATTAATAAATTAATAGATGAGGTGATTAGCTATGAGTAATGAAAATCATACCAACTACATAAAAGCTATTTCTAAAGGCCCTAAACTTCAAAGAAATATTGAAAATGATATACTTTCTGTGTCTTTAGATGAGCAATCTTTAAAGCTAATTAAAGACATAAAAAGCTTCATGGAGTGGGACGTAGATACAGCAATAAATAGTGCGATCACATACTTTTATAAAACAGGTGAATCTGATGATGTAAAAGATAATGATGTTGGTGAATTTGCTGTAAAAAAATAAACTTCACGCCAACGTTCAAGAACAAGCAGCGGATCTCAAAAGCAATCGAGAAGAATCAGCTTGACGAAAAATACTATATAATTCTTATTCATCGTGCACTCAAATCTTTCTGTGAAGTCATACATAGCAAACATTAATGAGTAGAAATACATATTTCCTTGTCACATCGATTCTTCAGAATAGCAATAATAGTAAGCAGAAAATAGGTCAAAGAATAGCGTATCATCTTGGCTTAAATCCTGGGCCAAGAGGTGCTGATGATGGTATCGACGGCTTTTTTGAAAGTGAAGATGGTACGAAGATACATTTCCAGTCAAAGCTCAGAAGCACAAAACTAGATAGGTCTGACGCGCGTGAATATTTTTCGGATATTGGCTTTCATCAAGCTGACATAAGTATCATGCTGTCAGGTGTTGGCTTCAAGGAAACCTTTGAAGAAAGGCTATTTGGTCATAAATCCATTAAAAATGTTGAAATCCACTTACTTGAGCTAAGAGATATTTTTGAGAAAACAGAGGCTTACTCAGAAGCATGTCAATCTGTTCCAGAATTACGCTATCTTGAACAAGGAATAAAAGACGAAATCGACTAATTTGCAAGAAGCCTAACAAAAATCCCCAGCGGACAACGCCTGCGGCGCTGCCGCTGAAATTGGCGTTGAGCGCTTCACTACGGAGTAAAAATGCAACTTCATCATTACGAGCAGTATTATAAGTTTTATCTCAACTCAGAAGAGAGAAAAGATATAGATGAAGAAAATGCTAAAAAAGGGTATGGAATACCAGCAGGATCAACTGTTAAACCACCTCCCCTAGAACAATGTAAAGAGCACCTCTAAAATTCAAGAATAAGCTCCATTTCTATCCACATGACTTTGGGATTTTTCAGTCAGCCTCGAATGACGACTCCTGCATGCCGGATTTCGCGTTTCTCAGCTTCGATAGGCCGACTTTTCCAGTCCAAAAAGGGTCATTTTCCCTTTTTCTCAGATTGCAGACATAGCTCTCCCGCACAAAGTCACCAAGCGTCTCATGTTATACACCCTGTTTATCATGCCAACCTTCACTTCGGTACGCGCAAGCCTTATCACTGGTGAGTAAAGCCCACCTTGCTCATGGATCAGTGACCCCAAAACGGGCTCGACTCTAGCACGGACTTTTGCACGCCTAGCATTCGACTTCTTGCTGCGCTGCGATAGCGGATGATGCCTATTGCCTTTTTTGTGAACATTGATATTTATTTATGTTATTCAAAACGACCCGATCTGCTGCTTTGGTCTAAATTGATTTTTCTACAGCCTCGTTAATGGCACGGATGGATATTGGCCAGAGCGTGTTCCAGGAATCGGCGCGTTGTCTTTAGCATGGTAAGTGAAGGCGACCGAATACTTGGTCACATCCGTACAGTTCATACCGGCCGCATGGAACACGCGACAATGGAAGAATAGAGCATCCCCTGGATCCAGATTGACCGCTACTGCTTTTTCTATCAGAGCTTTGTTTTCCTCCAATTCCTTACGCAAAAATAAGTCACGATCAAGACACCCTCTATCCAATGTGAGCAAATGGCTACCAGGAATGATCCATAAGCCGCCATTGGCTTCACGTTCGTACCCCAAAGCCAGCCAAATTGAGACCAACTCCGGCGTATCGAATGACCAATAGCGGATATCCTGATGCCACATAGTCGAACTGCTGAAGCCCGGCATTTTGGTCATGATGCAATTGTGGTGACATTGAGATAAAAGCACCTCCTCTGTCCTGAGCATGGCTTGGAGGTGCGCGCGAACGCCGTCACTGGTGGCCCATCTCCTAAAGACGGTGTCGCGTGAGTACGCGCTAAGCAAACGCCTCGGCGTATTGCCCCCTTCTGCGCCGCGATTTGCCGGAGATCCTTGGTAGCCCACATCAGCTTCGAACTCAGCCGGTCCTTGCAGAGGATTTAGTGCATCCTTGATGCACCGGCGCATCGCTTCACACCAATCCGCTTTAGCTAAACCTGGCACCACGAGAAACCCGTCGCGCTCGAATCGGCTAATGGACATTTCATCAACAGCGTTCACAGCGATGTCTCTATCGTCTTCGCAATGGGCATAGAATGGGCGCTGATAGCAACGGATCCAAGCGCGCGTGATGAACTCTAGGCCACCTATAGCAACGGATGTTCGGCAACACTTGGACGTGTATTTTGTGCGGCTAGTCAAGTGGGGCTCACCGCTCGCTAACCATGGGGGGCAAGGTTCGGGTTTATCCAAGTCATCGGCGCCTGCGATCAGATCCTACAAGCGATGAAGCGCGAACAACGCTATCCCGAACCCCTGGCCGATTTGAGTCCGGCGGCAGCATTTGGTCGGGCTGGCGCTGCCGAGTGGGCTCCCCGCCGCACCCAATACCGTGCCATCAATGCGCGGGAAGCAGCGCAGTAGCCAAACTCCGTGTCCAGCAAGCTGGCTGCTCGGTCTTGACCGGCCGGTCTCGCCGCAGGCAGGATCGCAGGGCATTTCTGGGGGAGCTACGGCTGAGATTTCACCCTACGGGTGATTACCCTTCGAACCTGATCCGGGTAATTCCGGCGCAGGGAAAGGTGCCGGTCTCATTAGATTGGCCATGTCATCGGACCATCGGTTGCCGTGTTGACCCAGCTGCGTACATTGGTCCAAACGGTAACTGAATCATGCCCATAACATCATCTCTAAAGACATCATCTCTAAAGCGCGCTGCCCTGGCCGCATCGCTTCTCACCACCACGCCCCTCCAAGCCGCTGACAAACTGACGGTCATGTTGGATTGGTTCGTAAACCCTGATCACGGCACCCTCATCGTGGCCGAGAAGATGGGCTTTTTCAAAGAGGCCGGCCTTGAAATCGATATGCAAGAGCCGGCCAATCCGAATGACCCGCCCAAGCTGGTGGCCGCCGGTAAAGCCGATTTGGCCATTTCCTACCAGCCCCAGTTACATCTACAGGCGGCCGCCGGTTTACCCCTCTCGCGCATCGCCACGGTGGTCGCCACACCGCTCAACACCTTGCTGGTGCTCAAAGACGGCCCGATAAAAACCATCGCCGATCTAAAGGGCCGCAAAGTGGGCTTTTCCGTGGGCGGTTTTGAGGACGCTATTTTGGGCGCCATGCTAGAGCAACACGGGCTTGAGCTGAGCGACGTGGAATTGCTCAATATCAACTTTTCCTTAAGTCCTTCCTTGCTCTCCGAACAAGTGGACGCCGTGATCGGCGCGTACCGCAATTTCGAGTTGAACCAGATGGATATCGTAGGCCGGCCGGGCCGGGCGTTCTACGTGGAAGAAGAGGGGGTGCCGGCTTATGACGAACTCATCGTGGTGGCCAACCGCAACAAACTGAACGATCCGGCGCTCGCCCGATTCGTGCGCGCGATGGAGCGCGCCGTACAATTCCTGGTCAATCACCCCAACGAGGCGTGGACTGTCTTTAAGTCCTACAAAGCAGGCTTGGATGACGAACTCAACCGGCGGGCTTGGCGCGACACCCTGCCGCGCTTCGCCCTGCGGCCAGGGGCTTTGGATGTGGCCCGCTATGAACGCTTCGCCCAATTCGTGCTGGAGCGCGGATTAGCCAAAACCTTGCCGCCGGTGGATGCCTACACGGCAGTATTGAAATAAGGGCGCCTCTAAAAATGCACTTTTTCCGCGATTGCGGCGTCGGCTCCGTGCTCCAATCCTCAGGTATCACCTATACACTGCGGTTCTGCGCGCGGTGCCTCCTTGCACTCACGAAAAAATTACTATTTTTAAAGGTGCCCATAATCATCTATGGCACGCCCATACCGGAGCAAACCGAATAAATCCGGGCCGCGTTGTCGTGAAACAGCGCCGCTTTCTCCTCGGCGCTGCACCCTTCGGCGATTCGTTTAAAAGAATTCCACAACACCGCATAAGAGCAACTTCTCTTATCCACGGGGAAGTTGCTCTCGAACATACACCTGTCGGTACCGAACAGGTCGATCATGTGCAGGTAATAATCCCTAGTCACCGCCGCCAACTGCTCGGAGGTGGGCGGTTTATCCGCCTTGTGAAAACCGAAACCGTTCACCGGCATGACCAGGCCACCGAGTTTCGGATAGACATTAGGACAAGTGGCCAACTCCGCTACGGCTTTTTTCCAATAGCGCAATATCGCCTCGCGTTGGCCGGCATACGGCCCTATACCCAAGACCCCACCGAAGTGATCGAATATGATCGGTTGCTCGGGAAATGCGCGGGCCAGTTCGGTCAGCTCCGGGATCTGCGGGTGATACAGCCATGCATCGAAGGTCATACCCCGTTGACCCAGCTCAGCAAATCCTTCACGGAACGTTTTGTCGGCCAACATGCGCTCGGTGGGATTGGTGTGAGAACCCTTAACAGCACTGCTCGGGTCCCAGGCGCAAGCATGGCGGATGCCACGAAAACGGTCACTCGCCGCGGCGTGCGCATCCAATACCGGTCCCACCGCCGCGCCCAAATTCAGATCGGCAAAGCCGACGATGGCGGCGCACGCCCGGATGGCGCCATACATGCCACTCGCGCACATGGCGGCCACGCCGTTGGCGAATTCCGTCTCCCCAACCGGCCGCAAGGCCTTCGGTCCATCGCACCGGTACATGGCCATGCATTCCATGAACACGGTGGCAACGACGTTGTGCCCGCTACCGGTATCGGCCAACAACTCATCTAACAGATAGCGGTGGGCCGGATGGTGCGAAGCCCCCGTGGTGTCCCAAAGATGGTGATGCGGATCGCAGATCGGCAGGTGAGGCTCGATGATGGCCTCCGTTACCTGCTCATGCCATTCGGTCGTTCTCATGAATACCCGTCCCCGCAAAAACGATTACGTGAGCCGCATTGCGCCGGATATCCTACGCGGCGCCAGGATAATATGCTCCACCCTTGCACTCGAACTATGGACGTAAACGCGCCGCCGCCGCCAGTGTCGATCTGCACTGCGTTTACCGCACGTTGGATCCGGCACTCAAAGCCGATGATGCCGTGCAGTACGCCCGTATCAATGAGACCGGCATCAGCGTCACCGGTATGCCGCGCGACGGTGGGGCAGATATCACCTTCAAGCGCCCGCTTGGCGGCCTGGCGCAAGCAACCTGGGCGAGGACATAGCCATGATCAGCAGACGCCGCTTCCTGGGCCGTTCGGGTGTTATGTTGGCCGGTGCCGCCAGCGCCACCCTGATCCATGGCCACGAAGATCACGGTCCCATCGTGACCAACTGGTTCATGCCCGATGAAGGCGCCGAGCACGAACGCACATGGATGGCTTTCGCCACCGACGAGGCTATTTGGGGGCCAGAGCTGGTTCCAGAAGTACAGCGCAACTTGGCTCTGATCGCCAACACCATCGTACGCTACGAGCCGGTCACCATGCTGGTCAGGCCGCAGGACGCCGCCACCGCCCGCGAGCTAGCCGAGCCGGCGGTGGAATTGGTGCCCTGGCCGTTGAATGATCTGTGGATGCGCGACACCGGTCCACTCTTTGTACTGAGCGACCGCGGCGGGCGCGGCGCGGTGGATTTCAATTTCAACGGCTGGGGCGGCAAACAAGTCCATAGCGCCGACGCGCGAGTGGCCACTTTCGTCGCCCGCCGCTCCGGGACACCACTGCTGACAACGGCGCTGGTGTTGGAAGGCGGTGGTATTGAAGTGGACGGAGAAGGCACCGCCATCCTTACGGAAAGCTGCGTATTAAACGCCAACCGCAATCCGGGATGGAGCAAAGACGAGGTAAGCGATGAGCTGTCCGAACTACTCGGATTGGACAACTTCATTTGGCTGCCAGGGATCCGAGGCGAAGACATCACTGACGGCCATGTGGACTTCTACGCCCGTTTCGCCGGCCCCGGCACTGTCGTCGCCGGCTACGAACCGGACCCGTCCGCATTCGACCACGAGGTGACTGAGCGGCACCTGGCTATTTTGCGGCACACTACCGGCAGACACGGTCAACCGCTGGATGTAGTGGTGCTGGAGGCGCCGGCCACATTGCGCCAAAATGCCGCACCCGGTGAGTTCGCGGCGGGGTATCTGGGCTATTACGTGTGCAACGGCGCCGTGCTCATGCAAGAGTTCGGCGACTCAAGAGCCGACAGCGCAGCGCAAGCGACGCTGCAACAGCTCTACCCGGACCGGCGTGTTATCGCGCTTAACGTCGATGGTATCGCCGCTGGCGGCGGCAGCATTCACTGCGCCACGCAACAACAACCCAAAGCGCTATAAGCCCCGGCCCTATAGTCCAGGCATGTCCAGACATGAACCCGCCTACCGCCCAGCCGGACGCCCTGCTCATCGGCGGCGCCAACGGCTCGGGTAAAACAACGTTCGCCCGCCAGTTCCTGCACGAAGTGTATCCACACGCCGAGTTCCTTAACTCCGATGAGATCCAATGGGAAACCGGCGCTTTCGCCCACCCCGTCGCGGCGGGCCGGGAACTGCTGCGCCGGCTGGCAACCTTAGAGCGCACTGGGCACAGCTTCGCGGTAGAAACCACGCTCTCCTCCCTTAACTATACGGGGCGGCTACAAAGGTGGGCGCAGCGGGGTTACAGGACCACGGTTCATTTCATTGAAGTGCCGTCCGCGGCGTTCGCCATGGCACGGGTCGCCGCTGGTGGTCACCATGTCGCCGATAGCGACGTGCGCCGGCGCTTCGAGCGCGGGATAAGGTTGTTTCAGGACTCTTACAAGCGACGGGCGCTACAGTGGTATCATTGGTTCAGCGACGATAGAGGCTTACGTCTTGTCGAGAAAAGCGAATAAACAACAACGCGATCGGGAGTTGGCGGCCCTGCTAAAAGCCGCAGAGCGCGCCAACTGGGATGCGCAACATGGGCCGCTCCATCTGCGCTCAGGCCGGTTTCGCCCACTACGCGAGGGCGCTGAGACGGCAGACAGTTCATCTAGCCCCCCTAGGCAGCGGCTTTCGAGCCATCCCCATCCCCACCTGCACCACCGCGGCCACTAAAGCCGCTCAAAGCCGGAACCACCAGGTAGATTCCTAGGCATTGAAAAAAGAGGCTAGCGTTAGGGTGGGCACATACGTCAGTGTGCGCCATGGAATGACGCTGGATATTGGCCGGTATTGCAGTACGCTTCGGGCGATACTGAAGGGGCGGGTTGTATTCGTGGGACCTATATTTGTGTCCCGGTGTATGAGCGCCAAATGTGATAGCGTGTTCCCGGCAATCTGAGCGCAACGGTACCATGACAAAGCAGGGACGCAAATGTTTTCTGGTAGAAACCCAATAGATTGATGATGTTTAAGATGACCGATATTGTCGGTGACGGTATGCCCATGATATCGGTGCTCGATATAGGGGCCATGCCCGAAGGACAACCGCGCTACGCACCGTTGCTAGAGCAGGACTTGGCAGATGTCATAGGCTTTGAGCCGCAGCCAGCGCAGCGCATGCTGCTTGATAGTGAGGCGCGAAAGTCTAGGCGATACCTGCCACACGTGTTGGGTAGCGGTGCCAAGGGGTACTTGCACATCACTCGATATCCCGGCTGCACTTCTTTGTACGAACCCGATCCGGCGGTCATCGATATTTTTACTAATATGGTCGCATCGACGCCGGAAGGTAACTTCTTCGTCAAAGAGAAGGTGGTTGTACAAACTGAGAAACTCGATGACGCACTGGCCGAGTTCGACAACTCATTTGCCCCTGATTTTCTTAAAATAGATGTCCAAGGTGCGGAACTAGACGTGTTACAAAACGGGATAAGCGCGCTCGATAGTGTGTTGGTTCTGGAAACTGAAGCGGAGTTCATTCCTCTTTACAAGGAGCAACCACTGTTTTGTGACATTCAGGCATTCTTGCGTGAGCGTGGTTTTGTGTTACATAAATTCATTGATGTGGGTGGACGCGCTTTCAGGCCACTTCGTCAAGAAAATCCCTACGTTCCCTTGAGTCAACTACTCTGGGCGGATGCGGTGTTCGTACGCGATTTTTGCAACCCCGATGGGTACGCGGATTTAGATTTGCTGAAGGCCGCTTTGATAGCTCACGAGTTGTATTGGTCGATTGATCTGGCTGCCTACTATCTGGGTATTCTGGACAAGCGAGGGAATACGGACTATCAAAAACGATATATAGGAGCTTTGCAAAAAGAGCCGCAGTTGCATCTTATGTTTCTGAATATCAGGCAGCATGGATGATCCGGAACGGTTGTCACGACTGATAATCTTGATTTATTTACATGGTCTGCCAAAACTCGAATATCCTGGTGAGCTTCTGCGTTCTCGCGCTTTGTTTCTTCTCGTTCGCTAGAGCGACTTCTCCAATCCAATAGATATGGCTGTAATTCGGTGCCATTGCCGGTCGGTGCTGTTGCCGAACACACGCTGTCAGCGTATATCTGCCAGTTGCATAAATAACCAGAGGTGATGGCACTATGAAACCCGGGCGTATAGGCGCATGGTATTCATCGGATAAGTTGACGGTTAAGGAGTGGCGCGAGTTTTTACCGGCCATTGAGGCGATGGGCTACGAGACCTTGTGGTACCCGGAGTCGCGCGGCTTCGAGTCGATGGCATTCGGCAGTTTTTTATTAAATCGCACCAAGACCATGACCATCGGTAGTTCCATCGCCAACATTTACGCCCGCGATGCGCTCTCCTGCGCCACCGGCATGAACACCTTGAACGCCATCTCCGGTGAGCGTTACATCCTCGGACTCGGCGTGTCGCACATCCCCTTAGTTGAGGGCTTGCGCGGTCATGAGTACCGCAAACCGGTTGCCACCATGCGCGCCTATCTGGAGCAGATGCGTGCCCACCTAGACCACCCGGATGGTTGGCCCGTGGTCCTGGCTGCCCTAGGCCCGCGCATGCTGGAGTTGGCCGGCGAACTCACCGCTGGTGCCGTGCCCTACAACGTCACCCCCACCCATACCGCCAAAGCGAAAGCCATTCTAGGCGGCGGCAAATGGCTCGCCGTCGAACAAAAAGTCTGCTTGGAGACCGATCCGGCCAAGGCCAGAGCCCTAGCCCGTGCCGAACTCAAGCGCTACATGGCCTTGCCCAACTACTGCAACAACTGGTTGCGTGAAGGCTTTACCCAAGATGACATCACTGGCGAGGGCAGTGACCGCTTCATGGACGCGATGGTGGCATGGGGCGATGAAGCAGCCATTCAAGCGCGGCTGAACGAGCACTTCGACGCCGGTGCGACCCATGTTTGCATCCAGCCGGTGCATGAGAAAGGAGACCTGGCGGCGGCCCTTCGCACCCTCCAGGCTCTAGCTCCCAACGGTGGATGAGTAGAGCCAAAAAAAGCGTGGAACAACTCTAGGGCACCTGCTAAAAATGCACTTTTTCCGCGCTTGCGGCGTCAGCGCCGTGCTCGAATCCTCAGGTATGAGCTATACACTGCGGTTGCGCGCGTTGTTTCCTTGCACTCACGAAACAATGACTATTTTTAGCAGGTGCCCTAAAGCCACAACGGGCGCACGGCGAGATAGACCCGTTGCCTTGCAGTTGCTGCGATGTAGGTCGATCTGTTGTTATGCATGCGCGTCACAGGTGCCGTTCAAGCTTTCCTCGGATCAATGAGGCGCTTATGCTTCGCACCCCTCAACACCGGGCCTAAGAGCAGCGATATCCCATGAGCACAAACCGGGCAAAAGTAGGCTTCATCGGCCTAGGCAATGTGGGCGGCAAGCTGGCCGGCAGTTTGTTGCGCAATCACTTTGAGCTTGAAGTCTACGATCTATCCACCGAGGCCATGGCCCCATTGCTGGCCGGCGGCGCGGCGCGGGCCGAGTCGCCGAAGACCATGGCACGAGCGTGCGGTGTAATCATCACCTGCTTACCATCGCCAAAGGCGAGCGATGCGGTCATGCATGGCCCGGACGGCATCCTGGCTGGTTTGAGTGCCGGCAAACTCTGGATGGAGATGAGCACCACCGATGAGGGCGAAGTGCAACGCCTGGGTGCCGAGGTCATGGCAAAAGGCGCCATGCCCATCGACTGTCCCGTATCGGGTGGCTGTCACCGTGCCGCCACCGGCAACATCGCTATTTTCGCCGGCTGTGAGCGGGACGTATTCGAGCGCGCCTTGCCACTGCTCACCACCATGGGACGGCGGGTGCTGCACACCGGCCCCCTCGGCTCAGCTTCCGTATTGAAAGTGGTGACTAACTACTTGGCGACGGCCAACTTGGTCTCGCTCTGTGAAGCCTTGGTGACCGCCAAGCTGGCGGGCATGGATCTCAACACCACCTACGAGGCGATCCGCATTTCTTCCGGCAATTCATTCGTCCACGAAACGGAAAGCCAGGTGATCTTGAACGGCAGCCGCGATATCAACTTCACCATGGATCTGGTACGCAAGGACATCGGCTTATTCCAAGCTATCGCCGAGCGCGTCGATGCCCCCCTTGAACTATCACCCGTGTTGATTGATATATTTGCCGACGGTGCGAAGCGTTATGGCGATCGGGAATGGTCGCCTAACATCGTGCGCCGGCTAGAGGACGCTTGCGGCGTCCCAATACTCGCACCCGGATTCCCCGCCGAAATAGTCGATGACGAGCCGGAAGCGCCCGGCTATGAGGTCACCGTCCGGCGGTGAAGGGACATTACCCTAGAGCTGGAAGCGTAGCGCTGGGCAGTGAACATGACGAATAGGGCCGAGAGCGAACCGCCATTTTTATACCCCGGCTACAAGTCAACCGTTTTGCGTGCGCCCACCCAAGCGCCCATCGCGCTGCCCAAAGCCCGGTCTACACAGACTGGACCTCAGTACGGCGCCGCGCACGCAACGGCGCTGGATGCGGATCTGACCAAGAACGGCATCACCGCCAAACACATCGCAGGCGGACAACCCTTAGGTGAACGCATTATCGTTACCGGACAAGTGCGTGACGATCGCGCACGGCCCGTTGCCGGCGCGCTCATCGAGCTATGGCAAGCAAACGCGGCGGGCCGGTATGTACACTCTAGCGATGCTCACGACGCGCCCCTTGATCCCAACTTCTTCGGCGCTGGCAAAGCCGTCACCGACGCCCATGGGCATTACTGTTTTCTAACCATCAAGCCGGGTGCATACCCATGGGGCAATCATCACAACGGCTGGCGGCCGGCCCATATCCACTACTCGCTATTCGGCGCGTCCATAGCTTCACGGCTTATCACCCAGCTTTATTTCCCAGGCGATCCGCTGCTGCAGCATGATCCGATCTTTCACGCCGTCCCAGCCCACGCCCGGGACCGTTTGGTGGCGCAATTCTCCCTGGACGCGACCGCGCCGGGCTTTGCCTTGGGTTATGTGTTCGACATCGTTTTGAGTGGCGGCCAAGCGACGCCCCTGGCTTCAAGTTACGGGTGATCAAGTCATGGCTGATTACACACCGTCCCAGACCGTGGGGCCTTTTTTCGCCTACAGCTTGACTGCGGAACAATACGGATATCAGTTTAAAAGCGTGGCGGGCGCAGCGTTGGCCGGCGCCGGCACTGAAGGATTATCCATCCGTATAGAGGGGCGGATTTTCGATGGCGCCGGGGAGCCCGTGAACGACGCCATGGTGGAAATTTGGCAAGCCGATGCACAAGGACGCTACGCCCACCCGGCCGCTCAACGCTCATCGAACGCTGAGTTTACCGGCTTTGGCCGCTGCGGCACGGGCACCGCTCACGATTGCAGTTTTAGCTTTGACACCATAAGACCAGGCGCACCGGTAGAGGGCGAAGCACCCCACATCAACATCACCGTGTTCATGCGCGGCTTGCTGCGACAGGTTCATACCCGGCTTTATTTCGCCGATGAGGAAAAAGCCAATGCCGCCGATCCGGTTCTAGCACTGGTACCGCAAGCGCGCAGACACACGCTGATCGCCGAGCGCAGCGCAGCTACAGCCCCGCTCACTTACCGCTTTGATATCCATATGCAAGGCGCGCGCGAAACCGTGTTCTTCGCGCTCTGATCCGAACCTCCTGAGCATTACTCTGGCCCATGAGCATCACTCCGGCTGACTCCCTTATCTATCAGGACTATCTAGGCGATGGCGAAATAGCCGAGTGTTTTTCCGACGCGGCTGAATTGCGCGCCATGCAACGGGTGGAGGCCGCGCTTGCCACGGCTCAGGGGCGCGTGGGGGTAATCCCCGCCGGGGCCGCCAGGGAGATCGAACAGCGCATCCCAGCCCTCCAGTTGGATCCCCGGCCCCTGGCCCAAAGCACCGCCCGTTCCGGCGTCGTGACCATCGCCTTAGTGGCGGCGCTAAGGGAGGCCTTGTCCGAGGCTTCCCGCCCGTACCTGCACTGGGGCGCCACCAGTCAGGACATTATCGACACCGGCTTGGTGCTGCGCGTACGCGATGCGTTAACCATTATCAAGGGCCGGCTCAACCAGCTCATCGGACTACTGCTCGCTCTTTGCGAAGAGCACCGCGCCACCGTGATGGTGGCTAGAACCCGGCATCAACAAGCCACCCCGACCACATTTGGTTTAAAAACCGCCGGTTGGGCAGCGCCCCTAGGACGCCAACGGCAACGGCTGAAAGAGCTGACGCCGCGCCTGTTGCGCGTTCAGTTCGCCGGCGCCTGCGGTAATCTGGCCGCACTGGGAGAACACGGGCCGGCGGTGGTGGAAGCACTCGCTCAGGAGTTGGATCTGGCGCCGGCCACCACCTGGCACACGCAGCGGGACACACCGGCGGAACTGGCAAGCTGGCTGAGTCTGCTGACGGGCGCTCTGGGCAAAGTGGGCAGCGATCTGGTGGCGATGGCGCAAAGCGAGGTGGCGGAGCTGCGCCCGGGTGCCGGCGGCGGCTCATCGACCATGCCGCAAAAAGCCAATCCTATTGCGCCAGAGGCACTGCTCACCCTGGCCCGCTGGAACGCCGCCCTCGCCGGCACTATGCATATGGCGATGGTACAAAACCATGAACGCGACGGTGAGGGCTGGTCCCTCGAATGGTTATCCCTGCCGCAGATGTTCGCCGCCGCTGGCTGCGCGCTCAATCACGCGCTGGCCATCTTCTCGGATCTGAGCGTCAACGCCCAAACCATGCAAGCGAATATGACGGCGTCGAATGGCTTAGTGATGGCAGAAGGCGCTGCTTTCGCCTTAGCCGCCCATATGCCGCGCCCGCAGGCCCAAGCCCTGGTCGAGGAAGCTTGCGCCATTACCATCGCGCAAGGCCGTCACTTGGCCCATGTGCTGGCCGAGCGCACCGATGCGCCCATCGACTGGTAAGCGCTACGCGACGGTTCCAGTTACGTCGGCGAGACCGACCTGTTGATCGACCAAACCCTCAGGGACTCTGGGCTTACGATAACTCCGGGCTTAGATAAAGTAGAGGGAGAATCATGAGCTACGACTACATCATCATCGGCGCTGGCTCCGCCGGCTGCGTATTGGCCAACCGCCTGAGCGCAAACCCCAACATACGGGTGGCACTGTTAGAAGCGGGTGGCGAAGACACCCTGCCGTGGATTCACATCCCTGCCGGATTTTTAAAAACCCTGACCCATCCCAAGGTCAACTGGCTCTATGAATCCGAACCCCACCCGGGCACCCACAACCGGCCTATTCCCATACCGCGCGGCAAAGTACTGGGCGGGTCCAGTTCCATCAACGGCATGCTCTACATCCGCGGCCACCGGCGCGATTACGACATCTGGGCACAGCTTGGCAACCGCGGCTGGTCGTTTGATGAGGTGCTGCCTCTATTTCGCCGCTCAGAGGATCAAAGCCGGGGTGAAGACGGCTATCACGGGGTAGGCGGACCGCTACACGTATCGGATCAAGTGGAACGCCATGAAGTGTGCGACGCATTGTTGGCAGCGGCTGAATCCCTTGGCATTCCACTCAACGACGATGTTAACGGCGCCGAGCAAGAAGGCTTCGGTTACGTACAACTCACGGTCAAAAACGGCCGGCGGCAGAGCACGGCTGCTGCTTTCCTGGAGCCGGTCCGCAAGCGTAAAAACCTCAATATCGTCACCGGTGCCCAAGCCCGCCATTTGGACTGGGCTGGCAAGAAATGTGTTGGAGTGACCTATCAGCGTGGCCGTCTACATGTATCGCTAAGAGCGGCTAAAGAAGTGATTGTGAGCGCCGGCAGCATCGGCTCACCACAGCTCCTAGAACTCTCCGGGGTGGGTGATCCGAACCATTTGCAGGCGCTCGGCATCCATGTAGTGCACGCCCTCCCGGGAGTTGGAGAGAATTTACAAGACCACTTCGTCACCCGTTTGAGTTGGCGGGTGAACAATGCCGTGACCTACAACGAGCGCGCCCGCGGTCCCCGGCTGCTGGGAGAGCTGTTGCGGTACATGACCAAGCGCCAGGGCGCGCTGGCTCTCAGCGTCGCCAACCTGGTCGGCTTCACCCACGTGCGCGCGGGCATGGAATCACCGGACGTGCAGTATTTCATGACCCCCGCCTCCTTTAGCCTTACCCGTGAGCGCGCCCTTGAACGCGAGCCCGGCATGACCGTGGGGCCGTGCCAATTGCGGCCCGAAAGCCGGGGCAGCGTTCATATCAAATCCACCGATCCATTCACGGGACCTGCGATTCAACCTAATTTCCTGGACGCTCAAGTGGATCGAGACACGGTGGTGGGCGCCATGCGACTCGCGCGTAAAATCGTCGAGGCGCCGCCCATGGACAAGTTCAGAGGTACCGAGACCACGCCCGGACCCGACGTCAACACCGATGACGAATTCCTCGCCTACGCCCGCGAGACAGGCGCCACCGTCTATCATCCGGTGGGAACGTGCAAAATGGGCTCGGATCCCATGGCGGTGGTCGATGACCGTCTACGGGTGCATGGTGTAGCGGGCTTGCGGGTGGTAGACGCCTCGATCATGCCTACGCTGGTATCCGGCAACACCAACGCGCCGACCATCATGATCGGTGAGAAAGCCTGCGACATGATTCGCGAGGATGCGAATTAGTCCTCAGTGGGTTAACGTGCGTGGCCACCAACCATCAAACGGCCAGCAAACGGCCAGCCATTAAGAGGACCTTTATGAAACTGCTGTACACCGGCAATTCTCCGTACGCCCGCAGAGCGCGTTTGGCAGTGTATATCACAGGACTGATCGGCCGCGTGGAGCAGGTAGACATCTCGCCGCGCGGAGACAATCTTGATCAACTACTGGCGCACGGACCGTCGGCCAAAGTGCCCTTGCTAGTCACCGATTCCGGTCTAGGGATCTGCGAATCTCTCATCATCACCCAGTACTTGAGCGCATTGGCTGGCGGTGCGTTGTATCCAGCGGACCCAGAGGCACTGGAGTTGGAGTTGCAAGTGGAGAGCATAGGGTCCGCGCTGATGGACTCGTTGTTCGTACGGGCACGGGAAAACCGGCGCGAGGCAAGCATCAAATCTCAGGAAGTAATAGATTTGGAAGCGGCGCGGGCGAGCCGCTGCTACGAGGCCCTAGAGCGTTCGGTGGGACAACTGGATGCGAACCGTGCCGGGGGCATAGTGACGGCTAGCAGTTTAGGGTATGCCGATTGGCGCCATCCGCATGACGGGTGGCGCGATAGCTGCCCGGGACTGGCGCACTGGTTCGCGGATACATCGAAGATCATCGTCTACGCGGGAACGGCTCCTGTTTTCTAAGGCGCCGGCGGCGGCCTCGTATCAGCCAATTGGCGGGCCACCGGCTTCGAATGTGAAGCCGGCCCCAAAGGGGCTCTAGATAGGCATACTCTCTTTCGATCTTCGCGGAATTTCGCTTCTATGCACTCGTCTCGCCAGGCGGCGGCGTGGCGGCGGGCGCACCCACGGTCAAGGCTTGTTCACGGCCTCCATGATAGGCGATAAGTTCCGCTTGCCGTTGTTTTGCCGCTGCGTCCACCGCCTGCGGATCGCACTGCGACAACAATACTTCATGCATGTTTTTAACGACCGGTTGATGCCCCGGATCAGAGCCCAAGTCGTTTAACTCTTGGGGGTCGTCCTGCAAGTCGAAAAGCTCCGGCGGATAACCCACGTAATGGTGATATTTCCAGCGTCCGTGGCGCACCATATAACCGGCCATCTCGCTGCCAACGGCATGGTATTGACTAAAAACCAGCCGCTCGTGATCAGTCCGCTCGTTGGCTAGTGCAAACAATGATCGCCCTGGGCGCTGCGCCTCATCCGCCGGCACAGGTACATCAAGAGCCGCCAACACCGTGGGGTATAGATCGATTAAACTCACCGGCGTTTCGCACACCCCCGGTTCGATACCGGGGCCTGCCATGATCAATGGCACGGCAACCGATTCCAGATAAAAATTCGACTTACCCCAAAGTCCCCGGTGGCCAATGTTATCGCCGTGATCGCTGGTATAGATAACACGGGTGGTATCACTCAATCCGCAGCGTTCTAAGGTATCTATAATGCGTCCGACGTTTTCGTCCATCCAGGTAATCAAGGCCAGATAACAGGCGATGGCCATATCCCGCTCGGCGCGGTCTTTAAATTGCTCTTCGCTCGGCAAATTGCTCTTCGCTCGGCAAGAAATCGTGCTCACGCTGGATCCAGGGATGACGCTGATAGCCGGTCTCCGGGTGCAGCTTACGTGGTTTGAGGTGAGCGATCGAATAGTGATCCAGATAGGGCTGGGGCACTACCAGAGGAAAGTGCGGCGCCACTAGCCCCACGAACAAACACCAAGGTTGCCCGTCATTGGCATGGGTTTGCAACCAGCGCTGCGCCGCGGCGGTAACGCTGCCATCGTAGCGGGTATAGGTAGATTCACCAGGGCCTATATAAGGCCCCAACATACGCTTGCCGTGGGGCGCCTGCGACGGCAGTGGATCGCGCACCGAGCCCCACACCATGCCGTGGCCGTTATAGAGATTCATCGGCAGATGTTCGGCGTCAAAACCGGCAGGCGCTTCATCGTTTTGGTAATGCAGCTTGCCCACCGACTCCACCGTTACGCCCGCCCCCTGTAAGGCATGGCCCCAGCCCGGCACCGCGCCGTCGTAGCCGATGGCATTGTCCCAATAACCGATGTCATGCACATGTCTGCCGGTAGCAAACGCGGCCCGCGCCGGCACGCAGATAGGGCTCGGCGTAATCGCGTTGCTAAAGCGGGTACCACGGGCGGCCAATGCATCTAAAGGGCACCTCTAAAAATGCACTTTTTCCGCGATTGCAGCGTCAGCGCCGTGCTCGAATCCTCATGTATGACCTATACACTGCGGTTCTGCGCGCGGTGCTTCGTTGCACTCACGAAAAAATTACTATTTTTAGAGGTGCCCTAAATGCGGCGTATACATGGCGGCATCACCGGCCGCGCCCTGATAGCGCGGATCATGCTCGTCCGACATGATGATGATTAAATTGTGTGCCTGCACCGGTTCACCCTGCCTCGCTTTGCTTTAGGGAGGCTCATCATCCATCGTTCCAGCAATTGGTCAAGCGCTTTCGTGCGCTACCAGCGTTACGAGTTATCATACGCTGAGCCTACGGTTAAACCTGTCACCCGAACTTGAAGGAACGCGCTGACCATGACTCAATACATACCCCCCGCCATCGACTGGGTCCGTGAACACGTTGAAGCTTACGAAGGCAGCGGCGGTGTCAGCGGTACCACACTGCGCGATACCGGGCTGCCGTGCATCATCGTCACCAACACCGGTAATAAAACGGGCGCGATCCGCAAAACACCACTGATGCGGATCAAAGCCGGCGACGGCTACGTGCTGGTCGGCTCCTACGGTGGGCGGCCAAAGAATCCGGTTTGGGTATATAACCTGCGCGCTGATCCCAACGTCGAAGTGCGCGATGGCACCGAAGTATTCAAGATGCGCGTACGCGAAGTCACCGAGGATGCGGAGCGCGCGCAACTGTGGGCTGCTAGCGTGGAAGCTTTTCCGCCTTATCTTGAATATCAAAAGAAAGCACCACGTTTGATTCCGGTATTTGTCGCCGAGCCGGTTTAGGGGCCACGTCCAAACTGACCGATAAACCGCCGCAGTACATTTTGAACGGGCATTTCGACATCATTATCGGCGGCAGCATCGTCGGAGCTAGCGGCGCTTTTCAACTCGCCTTGGCGGGCGCCGGCAGCATCGCCGTAATTGAGCAGGACGACCCCCTGCTTTGTCGTGCTTTAGCTACCAACGCCTGCCGCATGATGAACCGTTCGTGAATTGGTAATCGTTTAAAGGCCAGTGCTCATACGGCGCTCCAGGTAAGCGCCGTATTTCGATAAAGAGAACACAAAAACAAAATAGATAAGTGCGACGAATACATAAACTTCGACATATGCATGGGTCCACTCCCCGGAGCCAAAAGCCGCGTTGCCCGATGCCATCACTTCGAAAAAGCCGATGATGACCACGACCGAAGTTTCTTTGAAGGTAATCACTATCTGATTGATAGTCGCCGGCAGGGCATTGCGAAAAGCCTGTGGCAGCATGACCAACGCCATGGTTTGGGGATAGCTCAGCCCCAGCGATTTGGCCGCTTCTTCCTGGCCTGCGGCAATGGCCTGTAACCCGCCCCTGACAATCTCCGCCTGATAACACGCGAAGAAGAAGGCGAATGCCAAAACAACGCGGTAGAGCTTGTCCCCTTGCAGCCAATCAGGCAGCGCGAACGGCAATATGACGGCGGCGGCGAATAGTATGGTGAGCAGCGGGAACGAACGGGTGAGATCGATAGCGAATGCCGCAAGGCGTGCAATCACCGGTAACTTCGAGCGCCGTGCCAACGCCAGCACGATCGAAAGTGGGAAGCCAATGAGTACCACAGCGGAAAAAATAAACAGCGTTAGCGCCAGACCGCCCCACCGATCGGGCGTCACTGCTGTAAGTCCGGCTGCACCACCGCGCATGAGCAGATAGAAAACGACAAAGCCACTGGCCCAAAGAATAGCTAACCGGCGCCCGGTCCACGCTCGCGGCATACAGGAAATAACGGTGACGAGCACAATGGTGCCGCTGGCAAGCGCTGAACGCCAATGCTCGTCATACGGATAGAGGCCAAACAATATCAGTCTGAAACGCGCCTGCACCACCGCCCAGCATGCGCCCCGCTCCGGCGTACACTGCTCGGCGTCATCGACCGACCACACTGCATTGATAAAAGCCCATTCGATCAGCGGCGGCACCACGGCTATGGCGAAAGCGATACATGCCAGGGTAATAATCCGATCAGCCCAGGTGCCGAGCAACGCCTCTTGCAGGCGCCTTAGCCGGCTTGGCCGCAGTGGTGGCGCCGGGACAGTATCATCCGCGTTCACAACTCCGCCCCCGTGCGGCGGTGCACTTCATAGCCTTTGAGGGCGATAGCTCTATTGAGCAGGTTCATCAACAACGAGATGGAATAATTGATGATAAAAAAACCCGTCATCATCAGCGCCAGCAACTCTATGGTCTGGCCGCTCTGGTTGATCGAGGTCGATACGATCATAAAAAGATCGCTAAAACCGATGGCGATCCCAAGCGTGGTGGCTTTCATCAACCAAACGTACATATTGCCAAGAGGCGGCACGATGGCCCGCAGCGCCAAGGGCAGATGTACATGCAATAAAATCATCCAAGGCTTGAGGCCAAGGGCCTTGGCCGAGTCCAATTGACCACGCTCCACGGCATTGAATCCACCCCGCACGATTTCGCCTATATAAGCGCTGCCGAATGCGATAATCGATAGAGCCAACGCGTAGAACTCTGGAATAACGTGCATCCCCCCATCGAAGCGCAAGCCTTTTAGCACCGGGTATTCAAGCAGCGTTTCACCGGTGGGTACCGCCACGATGAGCAGACCCGCCGCCATCACAGCAAACACCCCGGCACAACCGGCCAACAGATAAGCCGTGTTGACGGTACGGCCAGCGGCCCGCGCCCGCCGGCGCCAGATAACCGCCCCGGTGACGGCCGAGACGGCAACCAACACAACCGTGGCATAGAACCACGGCGCCACGTTAAGCGCGGGCATGTAGATCCCGCGGCTGGACAAGAACACGGCCTCCTCCCACTCGAAGGCGCGGCGTGGCGGCGGCAAGTGCATGGCCATGGCGTACCAGAAAAAAGCCTGCAATATCAGTGGAATATTGCGGAATATCTCAACGTAAACAGAACCCAGGAAGCGCAACAGCGGATTGGCCGAAATACGGGCAATCCCGATCAAAGCGCCGAACACCGTGGCGAACGCCAACGAGATAACGCCGATGAACAGCGTATTCAAAAAGCCGATGAGCAGCACCCGCCAATACGGATCGCGAATGGAATAGTCGAGCAGGGCAAACGGAATATCCCAACCGGTGCTACGCTCCAAGAATCCGAAACCGGACGTAATGCCCTGCTCGGTCAAATTGTTGTAGGTGGTAATGCCAAGAGCCGTCACGATCATGACGACGAGCGCGAGCGCACATGCCTGCAATGCGTTATCGCGGGCTTTTTTGTCGCGCAAAATGTTTAGCATGACAGCGCGGCGGAACCAGCATAGATTCCGCCGCCATGCAAGTATTAACGTCTAACTGTATTAACGTCTAACTAGGGAAGGTCTAATCGAGCACCAACGGATACATCACGCCACCATCGGTGATCAGCGCATTCGGGCCACGGGGTAACTTATACGCTGAGCCACCACCCAACGTGCGATCATAGATCTCCTTATAGTTGCCCACGTTTTTGATGACCTTGTAAGCCCAATCGTTACTGAGCCCCAACCGATCGCCGATGCCGGGTGTTTTACCAAGCAGGCGCTCAACCGTCGGATTGTTGGTTTTGCCCATGAATTCATCCACGTTGGCCCGGGTGATGCCGTACTGCTCGGCGATGAGCAAAGCGGTGAACATCCAATTGAGAATATCCACCCAGTTATCGTCGCCTTGGCGCATGGCAGCCGATTCCGGCTCAACCGCCATCACGTCGGGCAAGATCATGTGTTTGTCCGGGTCCGGCGCCTTGCTCCGGGTAATGGCCAGGTTAGGCCCCCAGCCCGCGAAGGCATCGCAGCGCCCGGCGAAATAAGCGCTACGCATCTCTTCGGTCTTCTCGAACGTGACCATTTCAAACTTGACGCCCACGTTGCTGAGATAGTCCGCGGCGATACGCTCGGTGCTGGTTCCCGCCGATGCGCACACGGTGGCGCCATCCAAGTCCTTGGCGCTGCCGGCACCGATCTCCTCATGCGCCATCAACTGCGTGGGGCCTAGAAAATACGGCCGGCTGAACTGTAAACCCAGCTCCGTATCACGCCCCATGGTCCAGCCGGTGACTTTGATGATCACATCGATATCGCCGGACTGAATAGAGGGGAAACGCTGCGCCCAACTGATGGGAATGATCTTGAGTTTGTCGGGGGCGCCTAATACCGCGGTGGCAAGCGCTTTACACAACTCGATATCGAAGCCACGCCACTCCCCCTTGTCATCGACCTCGGCGAAGCCTAGATAGGTGCCGTTGTGGCCAGTACACAGCAACGTGCCGCGGTCCTTCACTGCTTTCAAGGTGTCACCGGTTGCCGCCTGCACACGGTTGCTCAGGACTGCAGTGCCTAGGGCTAAAGTGCCCATCAGCGCGGCCGCGGCCGGCAGCTTCAAAATATTCTTCATCGTTCGTGCTCCTCCATCGCTTGCGAATTTGTAAGCGGTGGGATCAGAGCACGTCCATGGCCTATGAGCAAACAGCCCGCCTGTCATTAGGGCACCTCTAACAATGCACTTTTTCCGCGATTGCGGCGTCAGCGCCGTGCTCGAATCCTCAGGTATCACCTATATACACTGCGGTTCTGCGCGCGGTGCTTCCTTGCACTCACGAAACAATGACTATTGTTAGCAGATGCCCATTAGTGAGCAAAAGGTTAAGAGCCGCAAGTTTTGCCCCTAGCGGCGGTGCGGCGCTTGCCGATAACACCACCACTATCGACTTCGCACCGCGCCTTGCCAAACACAAAACTGGTGGTTCTGATACTTACGTTCTGTATAGGACAGTACACTTACGCTGCGCACTGTTCGAGGAATATGCTCATGCTGAAAAGAATCTTTCTATTGGTTTCCCACGGTGCGGTGTTCGTAGCAGGCATCGCTCTTGGCATTTACATACTGCCGATCCTCACCGCCTCTGAAGGGCCGGACGACGCTCAAGTAGAAGCCCTCGGCACGCGGGCGCTGTATAGAGCACCGATCCCGGACGAGGTACGCGGCCATGATTTATTGCATTGGGGCAAAGGCGAGTTCTACATCAGCGAACGCACCATCTCACTGCGCGGCTCGGTGGCACCCGGCCCTAACTACAAACTGTATTTGGTCAAACAGCAGGTAGAGACCAAGGAGGAGTTTCTGCGCGTACGCTCTCAGGCGGCCCTGCTCGGCGACGTCGGATCATTCGACAACTTCATCGTGCAGGTGCCACCCGAAATCGATGTCAAACGCTACACTACAGTGCTCGTGTGGTGTGAAAGCTTCGATGCCTTCATCACCTCGGCCCACTACCGCTAGCCGCCTCCCGTGACGTCTTCGACTCAGGCCCCATGCAAAGCGCTGAGACACCTGGCGTGCGCCGCATTCGCGCCGCCTGTAACAGGCGTTACGGCCACCGGTCCAGTCCGGATGGTATCCGCCCCTCACTCAAACGTTCACGTCGATTCTATAATACGCCGGTCTCCCCGCTCTGCCAGACTGGGGCCAATGCCAATCAACCCACCGTTACGCGATGTGACGCAACCGCGCGAACATACCGCCGCCAGCATCCGTTACAACGTCAATTGCTTGCACGTTCGATGGACCAGCGGCGAGATAAGTGCGTTTCCGGCGCTATGGCTGCGCGACAACATCGCTAGCGCCCGCCACCGGGATAACGGCCAGCGCATCTTCGACGCCATGGATCTGGCACAAGACACGGCCATAGGGACCGCGAACTTGGATGTAAACCGGCAGACCGTAGCCGTCCACTTCAAACCCGATGCACTAAACACCGAATTCGACGCCGTCTGGCTAGCCCGGCATGCCCTGCCGCCCCATATTAGCGCCGCGCCAGAACCGCGGGTCTGGGATAACACAATGAACGGCCGGCTGTTTCGCGCCAACTTTGCCACGCTCGAGTCCAATGACGATGCACTGCGAGATTGGCTGCGGGCCATCCGTGACGACGGGGTAGCCCTATTGCATGGCGTACCGCAGCAACCGGGACAAGTGTGCCGTGCCGCTGAACTCATAGGTTACGTGCGCGAAACCAACTACGGCCGGTTATTCGACGTAGTGCAAGAAGAACAACCGGACAATTTAGCCTTCAGCAACACCGGCTTGGGTTTGCACACGGATAATCCCTACCGCGATCCGGTACCCGGCTTACAATTCCTGCATTGTCTGGAGGCCAGTGCCAACGGCGGCGAATCCCTGCTCTCGGATGGCTTCAGGGCGGCCCGCGAGTTGCGCGAAGAGTGGCCTAGCGACTTCGCTACGCTGACGCAACACAGCGTGTTGTTTCGTTATCAAGCACCCGGCGTGGACTTGCAGGCGCGGGCACCGCTTATCGAAACCGATGAACATCAGCGAATCAGGGCGGTCCGGTATAACAACCGTTCCATCGCGCCGCTAGACCTACCGGCGGTCAGCGTTGATCGGTTTTACGGTGCATACCGCCGCTTCGGCCAGGCTTTGCACGCGGCAGCCGCCGTGGTGAGCTTTAGCTTGCAACCGGGCGATCTTTTAGTGGTGGACAATCAGCGCGTGCTGCACGGGCGGCGTGGGTTTTCCGGCGGCAGGCGCCATCTGCAGGGCTGTTATGCCGACCAAGACACGCTGCTCAGCCGCTTGCGCATTATGGAGAAGAGCGCATGACTCAATGCATGGACACTATTGTGTCGCTGTACGCCCGCCGCGGGCAGGCCGCCTATGGCGAGACGGTGACCGTTAACCAACACTCTTTGCAATGCGCCGCGCTGGCCCGCGCGCAGGGCGCGCCGAATACCCTGGTGATAGCCGCGCTGTTGCATGACATCGGTCATCTTCTGGAACACGCCGACGACGAGTTCGGCTATCACCGCCACGATGAGGCCGGCGGCGCTTATCTTGCCCGGCTCTTTCCTCCGCCGATCAGTGAGCCGGTGCGGTTGCACGTGGCCGCCAAGCGTTATCTGTGTGCCGTGGAACCCGATTATCTCGCGCGGCTGTCGCACCCTTCCATGCATTCCCTGCAACAGCAAGGTGGTCCCATGCGCGAAGAGGAGATAACCCGCTTCAAAGAAGAGCCGTACTATCAGGCCGCCGTGCGCCTGCGGCGCTGGGACGAGTCCGGCAAGGTGGATAACCTCGCCATCGGCCAATTCGACGACTACCGTCCCCTATTGAATGGCCCCTATTGAGGGAGGCGGTCACCGCTAATCCTGCTTGCGGCCACAGGGGCACTTACATAAAGTAACCAGCCGATGGCCCTTGGTTCTTCGGCGCCCCTGGCGCCAGAGGATTAAAAGGGAACAGCAGAAGCGTTCGCGGCGGGTTAGCTACCTCAAACGAACGTGAGCTGCGGCTGTCCCCGCAACTGTGAGCGGTGAGGCGGCGGCCACCAGAGCAGTCACTCGGACAGTCGTCAAGACTTCCGGGGAAGACGGGCCGCCACCTGTGATCCGTGAGCCAGGAGACCTGCCTTGGGCCGCGTCACCCCAACCTCCGGCCGGGGTAGCCGAAGGTGCGGCCAAGTCCGTTTCGGTGACGCCGTATAACTGGTGCGCCACTAGAACATGGTAACCACCAGTGCTTGTTGGATAGGCAACGGCGTAGAGTCGCCTGAGGGCGCGCGGACTGGCTGCATGGCTCGCTTCGAGTTCAAACCGCATCGTCTTCCCAGCGCTACGCCGTGCTCGATAACCGGGACTAAAAACATAGTGAATGCAGTGATCCGCGGGCGGTGGCCGATGTTGTCGTTTGCTGTTAAGCGATCGCGAGCGTACTGGGCCGCTTTGTTAGTAGCGCTTGGGGCCATGGGCGCAAGCCAGAGTGTATTGGCCCATTTCCTGCTCATCTATACGCCGGAAGTCAATCTGCAACGGGCCGGCTCCGTCACCTTCAAGTTGATCTTCTGGCACCCCATGGCCAATGGCCAAGTAATGGCCCTAACCCAGCCCAAAGCTTTTTATTACCTGCACAAAGGCAAGCGGGTGGATCTGCTGCCGGCGCTATCGCCCATTGAATTCACGGGAGTAGCCAATTCAGCGCCCGCGTTTGAAGCGAGTGCCACGTTCAACCGTGTCGGCGACTATGTACTCGTATTCCACCAAGCCCCGTTCTATGAGGCGAGCGAAAATAAGTTCATCGAGCAGATCGCCAAAGCCTACGTCAACCATGCCGGCGTACCGGGGAACTGGGCGCAAGCGCTGGGTTTAGCCACCGAGATCGTGCCGCTGACCAAACCCACCAACGCGCTCGCCGGCTCCACCTTCACCGGTCAAGTGCTCGCCGAGGGCAAGCCGGTGCCCCATGCGGACATCGAAGTGGAGTACTTAGCCGCCGAGCCCGACATGGACACCAACCGGCCCAAACCCGCCACCGTGGTACCACCGCCCGGCGGTGCCTTGGTGATAAAAAGCGACGCCAACGGTTACTTCACTTTCGGTATCCCACGGGCAGGTTTTTGGGGCTTCGCCGCCCTCGGCACCGGACCTGCGACGGTGTACGAAGGCAAGGCGCTATCCCAGGACGCCGTATTGTGGATCCGGGCTTACGAACTTAAATGATGGGGCACCCGAATGAATAATGGGGCACCCGAATGTTGGTAATAGCTGATGCATATCGTTGACGGCGTCCTATCCGCTGAAGTATTGAGCGGCGGCGCCCTATTGGCTTTGGCGGGGGTTGGCTACGGGCTCAAACAATTAGAGCTGGAAAAGATCCCCACCGCCGGTGTACTGAGCGCCGCTTTTTTCGTCGCCTCGCTCATCAGCGTACCCGTGGGACCGGCCAGTGCTCATCTCATTATGAATGGGTTAGCGGGCTTGGTACTCGGGTGGGCCGCCTTTCCCGCGCTGTTTGTGGGACTACTGCTACAAGCGGTGTTCTTCGGCTTCGGCGGCCTTACCGTGCTCGGGGTCAACACCCTCAACACCGCCCTCCCGGCGATCGCCGCTTATTATCTCTGCCGCATGGGGCTACGCGCGATTCCTGGCCCCAAGGCGGCGTTTTGCTGGGGCGCGCTGGGTGGCGGTGCGGCGATCGCCCTCACTACCCTCGCGGTGGCCCTCAGCTTGGCTTTGTCCGGGGATGAATTCTTGACCGCGGCGAAACTCATTTTAGTGGCTCACATCCCCATCATGCTGATAGAAGCGTGTCTGTGCGGCGCGGCGGTCGCGCTCATCAGCCGGGTCAAACCGGAACTCATCGTTGCACCGCTTCGGCCAATGGGTGCATGAGCGTCCGGGCGTATGAGAGCCCGGGCGCCTAGCGGCAAGCGCATGCGCGGCCTCATCCGCTGCGGTTTGCTCGCCACGGTGTGCTTGGTCTTAACGCCGATCACCCACGCCCACAAACTGATCCTTTCGGTGTACGCAACGGGGGACCGGTTTGAAGGGGAACTCGGATTTTCAGACGGCACGATGGCAGCCGATGCCACTATCCACGTCAGCGACCGGCAAGGTAATGCCCTGGCCCAAATCATCACCGACGCCGAAGGTTTTTTTACCTACAACCCAGCGGCCCGCGCGGACCACATATTCCACGCTAACTTAGGTGCAGGTCACGCGGCCGAAGTCCATCTAGGCGCCGATGAACTGCCGTTGGGGCAGGCGCGCGGCGATGCAAAGCCAGTGCGTCCAATAACGGCCCCGATTGCGGCGGTCCCCAAAGATCAAACGCAACTCGATGAGACCCGGCTGGCCGCCCTCATCGCGCAAGAGATAAAACCGCTGCGCAAGGAGATCGCCAGTTATAAAGAACAGCGTAATCTGCAAACCCTGCTAGGCGGGATCGGCTACATCATCGGTTTATGCGGTATCGCTTTTTATCTGGCCGCACGCCAAAAGTTGAAACACGGTTCACGCTAGTGGCTCACGTCCTGGATCACGGGCCCAATGCCAGACTAGCGCCGGCCCTCATCGAGCGCATCGATCCCAGGGCGCGAATCGTAGCGGCCGTTGTATTCGCCATCGTCACAGTGTCCTCGGCCACCCTCACCGCCTTGTTACTCGCTCTCGCCACCGCGGCCGGCGCACTGCTAGTCAGCGGCGCCCCCCTGCTCGGAACCTTGAAACGTATGTTGGTGATGGATGGATTCATCATCATCTTGCTGCTTTTATTACCTTTCACAGTCCCGGGCGATCCAGCGTTCACCCTCTTCGGGCTGAGCGCATCATTCGAGGGCGTGGAGCGGGCGGTGCACATCGCCCTTAAAGCCAACGCGGTGGTATTGCTACTACTGGTCTTGGTGGGAACCTTGGAGCCGGTCACTTTCGGCCATGCACTCCTCAGACTCAAAGTGCCGCCAACGCTCATTCATCTTTTGCTGTTCACGGTACGCTACATTGATGTTTTGCACGATGAATACCTGCGCGCCCGGATCGCGATGAAAGCGCGGGGCTTCAGGCCAGCCAACTCCCGGCATACATACGTTTGCATCGGTTATCTGGTGGGCATGATATTGATACGGGCGGTCGAGCGCTCCGAACGCATTTTGGCGGCCATGAAATGCCGCGGCTTCTGTGGCCATATTTATTTACTAGACGAGCGCGTCTATACCCGCGCTGATCTTTATTTCGCCGCCCTCGCACTACTCGGTTTGGCACTCATCGCCGCGGCAAACGTCTTTGGCGTCAATGTCTAATGGCTGCGCTCATCGAACTGAACAGCATTCACTTCGCGTACGCCGCACAGCCGGACGTACTGCGCGGCGTCGATCTGCGATTAGACGCGGGTGAACGCCTTTGCATCACAGGTACCAATGGCGCCGGCAAAAGCACGCTGTTGCAACTCATCGTCGGTTTGGTCACGCCGCGGCAAGGCACGATCCGGGCATTCGGACACATCCGTCAACGCGAGCCGGACTTTCACGAAGTACGCCGCTTGGCCGGCTTGGTGTTTCAAGATCCCGATGATCAACTGTTTTGTCCAACGGTGGCCGAAGACATCGCTTTCGGCCCGCTTAATCTAGGCAAGAATAAAGCCGAGGCGCTAGCTATCGTCGATGCGGTTTTAAGCCAACTCGACATTGTCCATTGTAGGGATCGGGTGACCCACAAGCTTTCGGGCGGAGAGAAAAGACTGGTTACATTGGCGGCGGTGTTGGCCATGGAGCCACGGGTGTTATTGCTTGACGAACCGAATAACGCGCTCGACGAGGCCGCCACCGAGCGGCTGGTGGAAGTACTGACGGGGTTGCCACAAGCTATGATCATGGTGTCCCACGATGCCCATTTTCGAAGACATATCGCCACGCGCACCCTGCGGCTACACGACGGGCGAATCACGCCACCGCCCGAAGCCCGCTGCCAACACGCCCCCAAAAAGCAATAGCTGCCGCAGTCATAGTCGTGCCTATCACCGGTCGGGATGCAGCGGGTCGCAACGTTCGTTCTGTTATCACATCAGGTCAAAATGCTATTCGCACATCATTTTTAATGAATGGCAGTGCTTCTGTAGCATTATTAGCTTTTATCGGCCACCTAGCGCAAATACAGCCCGAAAGCCTAACCTCGTTTGCTACAGCGATTTCCAATTCGAAGATATTCATCGGTTTATGCAAACCTTGTTTGCCCAACACGTCCATGCGAGGCGAGTGTACTCGTTGGCTAACGCAACGCTAGGTGTCATCACCAGTGCCTCTCTAGCCGTGCACTTGATGGGCCAGGGTTTAGCGCAAGCACGAGGCGGGTTACGAAAACATGCCATCAAACAAGTCGATAGATTGTTGTCGAACGCAAAGTGAGAGGTGTGGGAGTTGTTTCGCCATTGGGTGCCCTATGTTGTGGGTTCGCGTGAAGATAGCGTGACGGCGCTGGAGTGGACCGAGTTTGATGCCGATGGACAATCGACACTGATGCTCTCAATGGTCACCCGCCATGGGCGCTCTACACCTATGGTTTGGCGACGGGTGTCGAGTGTCTTCTCGACCGCCATCGCCAGCTACCGCTTGGTGATCTTCGGACCGGCGTAGACGACGTAGACCGGTCTATCTGCCGCAACGGGCCACGAGAAGTGGAGACGGAGCGTCAAATGCGAGATTTTCCCGTGCCAAGTGCAGAACAGCGAGCTCGCCGGATCCTCGGGATGGATGAAAGTAAGCTCATGGCGGAAGTCGCGCTTCTCGGAATCCGACGAGTCGGAAAACAGCGCCCGCTCCCCCGTGAAATAATCCTGATAGATGCGATGACCTTCCGCATCGTGCGCACCGTCATCGCCAAATGCACCCGCGAAGCGGTCCAGAACATCGAGTAACACCAAAAATCTGTCCGCTGCGCTCTTCGCGAACGGAATCCCGTCAAGAGGCGCGAAACAATCGTCCGCGAACATGAGATTTGCGAAGCGCTTCCCCGCTGCCTCGCGCAATTCGTCCCACGAGCCAAGAGGCGCCGCTCGACTGCGCATTGCGCCTTCGAGTGTTTCCGCGCGCCACCAGTTCTCAACGTCCACGTTTCGATTGTCGATCCCTTCGGCCTCTAGGACCCAAGTCACCCCTAGAGGGGAGCAACACCACGCGGACTGAGTCAGGCTGACCAAACCACATTCCACGCCGTGCAGAATCCTGAATGCCGCCTCCCCGACGGCAGTGTCCGTAACGATTTCACCCTTGCATTCCAGCCAGTCGTCCTCGCCGTGCCGCCGCACATCGTCCCAGAACGGACCGGTTCGGGTCAGCCAGGTCATGATGGCACGCCGGCTCTCCAAGCCGAGATTGCCGATTGCTTGCTGCATGGACATCCCCGCTATGGGTCTCGTATTGAGAATCGTCCTGTGGCATTGGATTTCGCGGCCGAAGCGTCTCGCGGTCCCGCGCAAGGCCATCAGTTGAGATAGCGCATCGCGAAATCCGGCCAGGTCGCGGAACTGCTCATGAACCGACAGGTCGTTGGCCAGAAGGTCCATGTCAACTCCAACCGGCCAGATACTGCATGTCATGATCGATTTGATCGAAAAACCCTGCGGGCCAGTTGTCTATACCACCTTCTGCATCTATGGATGGGCTCTCGATCTGAGCCGCGCCCGACGCTTCGGCTTCGTGGCGGGGACGGAAGAAATACAGGGCGGCGTCGCTGGCCTCGAGGACGCCATCCCTGACTGCACGCCGGATACCGTTCAGGATATGGTCGCTATGGGATTCAATCATCACCTGTACGCCGGCCCCCGCCGCTTGGGCCAGTAATTTGCCCATCCTGGCCTGCCCCCCCGGATGTAGATGCACTTCAGGGTTCTCAATGAGCAGCAAGTCATCGCGTTTCGCAGACAGGATCGCGACGATGATGGGCAACACCTGGGTGATGCCAAACCCGGTATGGCCTGGGCGATGGAACTGCGTATCCCGTGACGTGCGCACCCCCAGTGTGACGGCATTGACGTGCGCCACGGGCGACAGGTCCATCCCGAAGCCAGGAAAGAACTCACCCATGCGTGCTTCGACTTGCCGTAGCAGGGTGGGAGGGGTCCCCGCTACAAGCAGCGGGATAGCGACACGCTCGTCCGCTCCCGAGTACAAGACGCTGGCCGCGTGTTCGCCACTCTCGCCCACCACGGGGGTCAGCTCGGGATCCTCCAATGGGTAGATGTCTCGCGGCCCCAGCCGTTCGGCGGCAAGCCAGCTCAGGCCGCGCAAACGCCTCGCTAAAGAGCCACCTGCGGGCGAGTTGGCCACCGCCTCCGGGAGCAGGTGCTGCAACGGTTGTGAATGCTCCGTCCGCCACTGCGCATCGTTGTGTGCGGGCGCCTGCACCCGCAGCACTGCCATCGACATCGCCCCTTGCTCGCCGCGGAACTCCCACTCAATCAGGCCGGCCTCATCGTCCTCGAGCGCCAACGAAAACTCTCGCCCTCCGCTGATCTGATCGATTACATCCCTGACAGCGCCTAGACAAAGCGCTGCACCATTGAGCATGAGCCGCTGAGACCATTCGTGCTCACGCATTGTCTGATGCAATAGAACGATGGCCTGCAGCACCGAGGACTTGCCGGAGGCGTTGAGGCCGGACAGCAGCGTGAGCCGCCGCAGCGGTAGCTTCAGTCTCTCGAAGCACTTGAAGTGCCGAAGGTCAATCCGTGTGATCACCGAGAACCTCCCGCAGCGCCATCCGGGCCATTTCAAACCGTCTCTTCACCTTCTTGGGGTCGTTCGGGCCGCGGGTGATGGTCGTGTTGAACTCATCGTCCCACAGCAGAAGTTGGATCGCATCTCGAAGTGACTCGGCGTGCTCTTCGATATAGGCCGTCGAGTAGCGCGACAGTCCGGTGGACATCACGTCCCAAAAAGAAGCGTTGAGCACAGTCCTTTGCTCTTGTTCGGGTTCGTGCTTGCGAAATGCGTGACGTTCAAAGAGCAGATAATTGTTGGCCAGACCAACACGGAACATCGCAGAAAGCGCTGTCAACTCCGTGGCGTTCATCTCGTTCATGCTACGCAGGGAACGAGCAAGAAAATCGTCCATGTCGTCGCGCTGATAAGCATCGACACCCAGCAGTTGAAACGCACAGAAACGGTTGACGAACTCGCGGTCCCGCATCGTCTTGGAACTCAGGCTGCCGCCTGTCGCCTTTATGAATATATCGGTATGTGCTTCTTCCTTGAGGAATTGAGTCGCCTTCCCCATGTAAAGACAGTTACGCATTTGTTGACGCGTCAACTGCAAACCGCCGTTGACGCGCTCGAAGATATCGAGCCTGGCTCGTTCGGGGGCTTTCGAGTCGATGATATAGAAGATGAGGTTGCAGTCCTCGACACGGTTCCGGAATTTGGGCTGTAAGTCCGCAAACCGTTTGCCATCAAGCTCGGAACGGTCGGGCAGCCGGAGCTTGAGTTCGCCATCGACGAAGCGCTTGAATGTGGACAGCCGTTGTAAGCCATCGACCACTACCATTCGGCCCTCGGGATCTTCCGCCATGTAGAAAACCGGCAACGGAATTCGCATGATCACGGATTCGACCAGCTTGCTTTGCTTGTCTTCGGTCCAGATGAAGTCGCGCTGAAAGTCGGGATTCATCACGTAGCGGCCCTGCTCGATCCGGTGCAGCACGTCACGAACAGTCCGGTGATCGTTTCGTATCAGCATTTCGTCGAGTGGGTAGTCGCCCCATGGCGCGCCTCGCTTTTCGATGCCTTCCAACTCTTCGGTTTCAACCGACTGATCAAGTACTTCTGTGTTCATAACCTTGGCGTCCTGCGCCTCCGGCAGTTTCGAAACGGCTTGGATGCGCCGCTGATGCTGCGCGCGATGCGTGACACGTCCGTCCGTCGCCTCTTGGGTTCCGTCAAAAGGCACCGTGGCGCGATGAGTACCCGCGGCAGGGATTCTTTCACCGCGAGAACGGAAGGATTACGCGAACATGATAGTCTGGAAGCGTCTTTTTAGCAGCACCATTATCACCACATGAAATGAAATCGCTGCACCTGGCAGCGTATCCCATGTCGCGCCACTAATGCTGCGCGTTTTGGTTCCCTCCGCGCTACGCGCTCCGACCGCAGCTGACCTGGACCGTTAGAGCGTCGGGCATCCCTTCGGTGCAAGACTAAGCTATGCTCGCCAGATATCGTATCGTGAACTAGAGAATAATCTGTGCCACTGAAAAGAAACACTGTAGATGCAAGCCGCTTCAACCCTGCGGCCGAGTTGCCTTACCAGCTGAGGATCGATGATTTTCGCCTCGCTCTCCAGGACGTTTACGACTTTTTCTATGACGTAAACGAGCATCTTGCAGGCAAGGGTCTGCAGCGGCTTGATGACATGCTGAGGCCCGCCATTATGTCTGGCGTCCTTTCCGATATGCTCACGGCCAGCCTTGCAACGCATGCACGCGTATTGGTCGAAAACGCGTACTTTAACGGCCATCCTGATTGGGTCGTACAGGGCGTATATCCAAAGAACTCCGTGAAAGCTGGTGAAAAAGGAGTCGAAATCAAGTCCACGCGTAAGAAGGGTGGCGCAGTAGACACGCACGAAGCAAGAGAACAGTGGATGTGCATCTTCCTCTACGAGGTAGATACCGAGTCTGAACCGGCGATAGACCGCAAGCCGATGGCATTTACCGAAGTCTACTTAGGTCACGTAACGACAGATGATTTCAGGAAGAACACTCGCGGAGAGTTGGGAACGCGGACGGCAACTCTCCACGCTGATGGCATAAAAAAGCTCAGAGAGCGTTGGATTTATCTCGCCTAACTGGAGCCATTCCCGGAATACGCCGTCAGCTTTGGGATGGCATCCTTTGCAACATTGAAATAATGAGCGTCACGCTCAACTCCTATGCTGTCGTAGCCAACATAGTTGCACGCCGCAAGAGTTGAGCCAGCGCCAGCAAAAGGATCGAGCACAATGCCCCTGCCTAGGGGCAGAACACCTCTTACCAATTGCCGCATAAATTGCTGAGGTTTCAGGCTAGGGTGTGGCGCTAGCGCCCGTTCTTGCGATCGGGTTGGGGCTGATTGAATCACGTCGCCAAAAGGCTTGTCGGCGCTAATTCTTCGAAAACCGCCGGTTCCCCAATTACGCAAGTTATCTTGCACGCGACCGTCCAATGGCTTTCTAAAAATCAGCCACGGTTCCCACATTGAGCGTGGCAACACGCTTACGTCGGAGAATTCCTCATGTGCACCTTTGGGTCGGTCCCCCCCTCTCATGGTCGTGGTCAAACGGACAATTTCCCCTCTCCTCTCAAAACCTGCTTGCGCAATTGCAGAAGAAACAATAAAAGAAATTAGCGGGTTACATGCAACCACCACATTTGCACCTGGGACTAGTGCTGGCAACAATGTCTTGGCCCAGACAAGAAAGAAATCTTCAATTTCCTCCAATTGATTTCGCTCTAGCGTGGTAAACCGGGGCAACGGGCTACGTTTGTGGCCGTCAAACGAAGGCGGAATTCGCCAGACGCCTCCTTTTCCTTGTCGGAGTTTCTTTTGCTGCCCGTCCGTGTACTCGTGCAGGCCATAGGGTGGGTCTGTAACAACTGCGTGTATCGAAGTCTCGGGCTGGGATTCCAGCCAAGACAAACAATCATTGTGGTATAGCACCGATTTGTGAAAACCAAAGTCATCTTCGGTGGATTCCAACTCAGCGAAGAAGCGTTGTCTGGGGCGCGGGCGCCCATTGCGCGCGCTGTATACTCCTCGCTCTTCCCGAATAAAAAATTCGGGTGTATGTAACCGTAGGTATGACCTAATCGAAGATGCCGGGGTTGGGCCAATTTGCCGATCAACCTCGTTTGAGATTTGACTGATCGTTAATGGCTTGGGGGCGTTGAGAAGTGCGTTCAAAATTGCATCGCGCACACGCCCCGGTGGGATTTTTTGTCGGGTGGTCGTCATGGCTGAACAATAGACGTCTCGACGTCAAATATCAACACGATGTGTAGCGCTGACCTCTGAAGCCGAGGCGCTCGGCATGTGTGCGGATTTTACGGCACACGGCCACAAGCAGACCTATTGGGTAGAATTCGAGCAGAACAAGAATGAGTAATCGGGTTGGGCCATCCAACAAATAAGGATAGGTCAACAAATAAGGATAGGTCGCGCGTAGCCGCGACCTGCTCCGGTGTTGGACAAGCGCCGGGGTTAGGGCAGCCTTAGTGTATGGAAATTAGTTCGAGGTGTTCGGCGGCAGGCGGGGTTTGGCGGAATTCGGGCTTTGTTGAAGCCGAGCGGTAGCCTGAGCCAGCCCGGCCAAACTTGGAGGATGCCATAGCCCAAGACCCACCCTCCCTATAGTGCGTGTGGCGGCGCAATCCAATCGCCGGCGCCGCAAGGCTAGCGTTTCAGGCAGCCATGCCGTGACTCACCCCCCCGGTAGTGGCGGTCCGAGTGGCGAGATAAACGCCCTGTTTGGTATGAACGACCCACCTCGCATGGGAGAACCGCAGTGCGGGCAGTGAAAAGGTCTAGCCGTTTTGGGTGACACCGGCGCCGGCGCGATGTGCAGTACCCACTGCACGAGCCGCCATAATGGCTTGGCGTTGCCATGAAGCAAACCGTAGTTGCGCACCGGCGGTATGCGCTTGGGCAGGAGGTGCATGGCGATACGCCACAGGCACTCGACTAAGGGCCAGGTCAGGGGCTCCTATTGGCGGGTCTTGGCGTAGCGATAAGGAAAAGTAACGGTGCGCTGAGCGCGGTCAAACTGGACAATATCGCACTCGCCAATCACATCGCGGTAGAGCTGGCCAATCAGCGTCGAGCGTCATGGGTAGCTCTTTGGCCTTTTGATCCAACAGACCATCGGTATCCAGGCCGCCAAAACCACGCCGGATGACAATACGCTGACCGATCAGTGAACCGAGGAATTGCTGCTTTCGGATTTGTGAATTTTTGGCGATGTCACGCAAATTTTGCACCGTCATGAACGACTGATATTCGCCGGCGGCATTCAGCACCAGGGCAATCACACCTGCTTGATCACTTTCTTTAGCACGCTTGAGCAGCCAGTCATACACTTCACTGGTGCGCGTTTCCAACAGTTCCGTTATATGCAGCGGCGCGGCGCGGAAAAACGCCGTGACCTCCTTGCTATCCAGCGCGCGACCATCTTCCGGGCAAGGCAGATATTCACGCCAGGCCACGGTGGTTTGCGGTTCATCGTCTACCCAGCCACGCAGCCAGGGCGCGATGTCCGATCGACCGGGATGTTCGCGTAATGAGGTCATGGCCCAGGCATCGACCAAAGCGCGGCTCAGTGCCGGGCGCGACGGTTCCGGTGTGGTGGCGGTTTGGATTGTTCTGGCCAATGCCGGGTCTGAACCACTGCGATGCTTAAGGTGATTAATCGCACCGGGGCTGGCATCAAATCTGTCATGTTCAAGGAGTTGCAAAGCCTTCAAGGCCCCAAGCTGAGCTACGTGAAGCTGATATTTTTCATACGCGACCGCGTACTTCTGTTGCTCCTTGTCTTTGGCGTTGTCGGCTGGTTTTGAGGGTTCGATCGGTGAGGTCGTCAACACATCAATCTGTGCCGCACGTTCCCCACCGCCACGCCGGTTGACGCGTCCGAAGCGTTGCACCATGCGCTCGAACGGCACCAGATCACAAACCATATGATCGGCATCCAGGTCGATCCCGACTTCCCCCGCCGAGGTGGCGATTAAAAATACCGGTTGTGTGCTGCGCTGTTCGGAACCGGCCTTGAAACCGGTCTCATTCAACCAGCCGGACAAGCTTTCGCGCTCATACGCCCGCCGTGCACCGACCAGCAACTCGCTGTTGATTTTGATTTTTTCCCGGCGGGCGATTTTTTCAATCGCCGCCATGACGGCCTGTGCATCCTTGCGACGATTGCAGTACACCAGCACCCGCACCCCCGGTTGTTGATGCTGCCAGGCACGTTCAGACAGACCTTCTGCGAGATTTTTATCGGTGTCTATTGCTTCGATAGACAAGCTTTTTTGAGCATCCAGACGCTGGGTAACCAGTGCATCTTCACGGTCTGCCGGTTCGAGGGGGAATGCGCGTTCACTGTTCTGACGCCCGGTCGCTGACAACGATAGCAACCGCAATGGAGGGATCAGTTGGCGGTCGTTCTCGTCATCCGGTTTGAGGTCTGCCTCCGTTTCGATGTGCTTCAGCAATGCTTCGAATGGCGGGCAAAGGTGCGCCTCGTCAATGACAAACAAGCTGTCGGCACCCAACAGGCCAGCATGAAAGGGCCGCATACCACGTGACACGCCATAGCCCTCGAACAGCAACCGCGAGCCGATCATGTCGATGGTGCCGACGATGATTGCCGGCGCGGCCGGGTCGGCCAGCCATTGCCGGTTGTCTGCCAGGCGGCCCCGTAGCGTTGAGACGGCCAGTGATGGCTGTGTCATGCCCAGTGCAGCCCGCAACCCCGCCATATCGTCTTGTGCCAACTGATTTCGCAATTGCTCGGCTTCAGCCGAAGCCTGATCCACTACTGCGCGACGATCCACCACATAAACCAGCCGCCTTGGCAACGAGGGATTGACTGCTCGCGCCAGCAGCCAAATGGTCATGACCGAGGTTTTGCCAAGACCGGTCGGCAAGTCGAGCGCTGATGGCATATCGCCTGCAACCAACCGCTGGTAAAGCCGTTGCTGCCAACGAAAAGGGAGGTGCTTGGTCAAGGCAGCGAATCTGCTTTTGAATGTATTCTCCATGGTGTCTACTCACATGAATGCGTTAATTTGCGTAGGGCTTCGAATCGGCAATGAGGCCGGAGTTCCCCTCGGATAAAGACTCGAAGAATGAGTTCTCTCTCAGGGAGCGAGGCAGAATCTTGCCGGTTGCGTTGCGAGGCATCTGCTCATCGGACATGAGCACAATTCTTCGCGGGCACTTGAACTCGGCCGGCCGCTACTGTGCCCAGGCGATCGGTTCCGCGGCCTCGACGGCTTGCCCTGGTTGACAAACCACGACCGCCACGACTGATTCGCCCCATCCCGACGGGAGCTAGAGTGGTCGTGTTAAACGATGGTGTAACCGGGGCCGCCGAACTCGTGGACGAGTACTGCAGGGCCTTTGGCAGCGATAGCCGGACTGTCTGCTTTGGAACGGACCACGAACCTGGCAGTCTGGATGAAAGCGATGCAATTGTGTACGAAGATCTGAAACTTGCCATCATCGATCACCGCAGCGGCGATGACAATTCAGCAGCTATTGCTTCGAACATGATGAACTCCGAATCGGTGGATGATTCGTTCCCCGAGTTCTACGCCTTCGTCGATGCGGCCTCGCCAGCTATTACGCCAACATTCGCCGACAACGCGGATCTAACATGGGGTCTACAGGCTATCGGAGTGACAAACGTCCAGTACACGGGTGACGGGGTGAAAGTTGCAGTGTCAGACACCGGTATCGACATTCATCATCCCGACCTCCGCAACAAGATCGCTGCTGCTCGCTCATTTGTTCCGGGCAAAGCCGTCGATGATCACAATGGTCACGGTACCCACTGCTGCGGAACTATCGCAGGTGCCCGCAAATCCGCGCAACGGCCACGCTACGGGGTGGCGCCGGACGCTTCCTTAGTGGTCGCAAAGGTCTTGTCCAACCGAGGCGATGGCCGCCAGCGCGATATTCTTGCAGGCATGATATGGGCAGTACAGCAGGGCGCAGCTATCATCTCCATGTCCCTAGTCAGGGCTGTCCGCGCAGGGGAACCTTTTGATCCGGCGTATGAACGAGCGGCACAGTTTGCGCTAAACAACGGGTCGTTGGTGATCGCGGCCGCCGGCAACGAGAGCGCTCGTCGGTTCGGGTTCATTGCCGCAGTGGGTGCGCCAGCGAATTCTCCAAGTGTGATGGCCGTAGCCGCAGTCGATCAAGTATTGGACGCCGCAGATTTTTCTTGTGGTGCCATCAACGGTAATGGCGGAGCAGTGGATATCGCCGCACCAGGAGTAGGTATTCTATCGAGCTGGCCTCTTCCGCGCGAATTCCGCTCCATTCGCGGAACCAGCATGGCTTGTCCTCACGTGGCAGGTGTGGCCGCGTTGGAAATCGAGGCCAATCAAGGGTTGGCTGGTGCCGCAGTCCGTAGCCACTTAAAGAGCAAAGCAACATCGCTTCAAGCACCGCAACGCGATGTGGGCGCGGGACTCGTGCAGGCTTAGGGCGCGTATTAGCTGGTGCATTGACCCAGGCAGGGGCTGATGAGCATACGCTTGCTACGCCATTCGCGCCCGCAAACTGAATATTCTGGCCGAAGTGCGTTAATTCCGCATTTCTAGCAAGTTGGAGGCAACCGTGGCCCACAGAAGCTATGTAGTACTCGTTGAGAAAAGCGATGTGGAAACGGTCCGGCGAGTGCGAGACGACATTGAGCGCATCGGATTCGCTGTCGAACAGTCAATCCCGGAGATAGGGACATTGATCGGCTCATTGGATGAAAGTCAAATCGAGGCGTTGCGGATGACAAGCGGCGTCACAGAAGTTTCCGTGGAAGATACAATTACCCTAAATCCTCCAGAAGGCGATGGACCTTTTTGAGCGCTGAGGAGAGGGGATAGTCGGAACAGAAGCCCAATTCAGCAGGATGTTGAAGATCGAAATCGTGTCACGGGATAGCGAAGGTGCGCGTGAGAGCCTATCTTGCGTACATAGTGCACTGACGGCGGTCGAGCTTACCTAAGGCTCGACACAGCGACAGCGCCCGCCAAGCATCGGGCGAACCGCCTAGGGCCGCCGCACGCTTGAATACTAGCTATCAGGCGCCTGCAGGCATTGAGCAGCAATACGACTGCATCGCCGCCGAGTTCGAGCTGCGCCCTACGGGTGTCGGACGGGTCCGTAAACTCGCTCTCCATGGCTACCGCCACCCCAGCCATCGTCCGGTGGACCGCCGCGGCCAAAGTCACCGCCTCCCCCAACACCCCGAGAATCGAGCATCTGCCTCTCGTGAGCGACGATTTCCGTGCTGTAGCGGTCGCTGCCGCTCTGGTCTTAGCCACTTGCGGAGCTGTAGTCGCCCTTCGCTATAGACCTTCGACCCCTTGCGCGGGTACTCGGCGGCAATTTCCGCTAACCGGCTGAACATGACCACGCGGTGCCATTCGGTCCGCTTTTGATGCAACCGGCTCCAGTCCGGTGACCCGGCAGCCGAAGATCCAGGCAAGACGCACGGCCGGAACAACCGCACCAATTATCCGAATCCAGCACATGCCGGCTCCAGCACATGATCACCCGCTCCCGGAGGCATCAGGGTGGCGAGAGCATCAATGGCAACCGAACTCCCCGGCGCGGGGAACCCCAGAGTGCCGTCTAGCGACTCGATGATCGAGTCGCTAGACGGGTTGTAGCTAATGCGAACGAACTGCTTTCTCTTCGGTCGCTGTCACGGCACCGCTCCGCCGCCCGAGCAAGAAACCGGTGGCCCCTGCCGCAGGGGCGCGAAGCCGGTGCAAAGTCATCAGGGATCGATTTTCACAAGGGCCATCATGCCGTTGTCCTCGTGATCGAGGATATGGCAGTGTATGACGAAGCTCCCTGAAAAGCGCCGGTAGCGCGTCAGCAGTTCAAGCGTGCTCTGTTTCGGTATAAACATGGTGTCTTTCCAGACCGTTTCCCAACCCTGCGGTCCCTGGCGCTCGACCTGGAAGGGATTGACGTGAATATGGAAAGGGTGCCCGCTGCTCGGCGAGGCCGATGCGACCTTCCACCGGGCCACCGTTCCGAGCTTTGCCGTCAGTTGGAAGTTTTCGCTGAAAGGCCGGTCGTTCACCATGAACTTGTTCGGTGCCTCATCCGAACATTGATTTGAGTCCGCAGGAACACCAGCTTGGTCGCATGGTACACAGGCTTCACCAGGGGCGTCAGGGTCACAATAGAACTTCGCGATATTGAACGCAACGCTCTGTTCCACTCCGGTGAGAAGGTCGCCGAGTTTGATGTCCTCGTGGGCCTTGGTGACTGCCACATCGGCGTCACCAGGCAGCGCCATGTTCACCGGTTCGCCGCGGACGACGACCCGTGCGAGGATCGAGCTGTCTTCTGGCGCGCCGGCCCGCAGCGCCATACGTTCCCCACTGGAAGCGATGTCCCGGAGGAGATAGGTGGCACTTGGCGCTTTCCTGGGCAGCGGTGCTGCCTTGATCAGGACGTCGGAACGGTACCCGGGATAAAGCTCGATTGACTGATCGAGCCCCCAAGCACTGATCCTCCCCATCGAGAGCCCATCCAACGCGATCTCATGCAGGGTGTGGCCTTCCAACTGCAGGTGCAGCGCTTCGCGAATACCGGCATGAATCAGCCGCCAGCGCTGCACCTCGCCAGGGCGCAGGTAAAGAGTTGGCACCAACTGCCCGTTGACCAGTGTGTGGCGCTCGCTGTCTTCCCACTTCCCCCCACCAAACACGCCGATCGACTCGATCTCGCCGTTCTCGTCATAGGAGATCTGCTGGAACACAAAGATCTGTTCCCGCGCCTGCGCGATGGCAGGGACGTCGTCCAGGCCGCCTTCAATGATGAGGGCGCCCGCCATCCCGCTGGACACCTGCACTGCAGTCGATCCATGGATGTGCGGGTGAAGGTTCCCGGCGGGTGATCCTCGGGCACCTTCACCCGCACCAGATGCGGCCGCTGGCGCGGCTCCATCTCCCGCAGTACGTTGTCGCTGATCCCGTTGGGATCCACCCACCAGCCGTGAGTATGGAAATTCGTGATGTTGAAGTTGTAACCGCCGTTGTGGGCATACCAGGGCTCCATGGGCGGCGGGTTCGTGTTGGGAGGCAACTGATTACTCAGTGCAATCTCCAACGTATCCCCAGGTTTCACCCGCAGCGTCGGGCCGACCAGGCGACCGTCATAGCTGCGCAGGCGTACCGGGCATCCGGCGATGGAATTATCCGCGTACCGCACTGTCGGCGCTCCGCAGGATGCCACCGGTGGAACTCAACGCCGGGGGATTGTGAAAAGTATGTCCCCCATAGCGATCCACATCAATGGGCTGGTAGGCGCAGGGATTACCTGCCTCCTGGTCCGCCATCACCGGGGGCGCCGAGAGTACAGAGCCGAGCAGAATCGCGGCGCACAGCGACAGCGCCCCCCAGCCGCTGAAGTTCCTTCCGTCCGCAGATCCATCCATCACCGGTCGGGTTCCTGCTGCGGTTTGGGTCCCTGCTGCGGTCGATGAATCCGAATTATGACGTACAGGCTCTTCCAGGGGGTACAGAATCAACGGCCAGCCGTCCGGATCCTCGATAGTTACCGCCTGATAAATGTTCCACCAGGGTTTTTTGCCTCGACTGTAGGCTATCCTATCGCGTTGAGCCTGCTCTCAATCTTCTTTATCGGCTTGATGTCCTGAAAGTAAAAGACCAGGTCATTGTCTTTGTTCGGGCAGGGGGTTTCCGGGGCAATCGTGCTGTTGATGATCTCCAGATGGTGTTGCTTGCCGGGCAGACCCAGCATGGTGCCGTTGTAGCCGTAATGATCCGAAAAGGACTCAACCACCGGCAACCGCAGTCCATCCGCGTAGAACTTGAGCATTTCCTCGTATTTGCTGGTTGGCCGTACGACTCGAAACATCACGAAAGGTAAATCGTTCGGCCAGGTGGGCGTCGAAGGAGTGACCGGAGGAAGAAGTAGGGTCTGACATGGTCTGCGAATCCTTCTGGCAATGGGAGAATGAATTGCGAGTTTCCGAGCAGGTACCTCGCTCCTACACCCCCTGCTACACCATGAAAAAACTTTTTTACAAACGGCGCAGAGAAAATGACCAATGGGATCGAGGTTACAGGTGAGTCGGGGGCAAGCAATACCGGCAATCTGCCTGAATCCCATCGCGTCGCCGTATTACCGGCCCAGGGGAAATTCAGCTAAAGGAATAGGCCCTGCCACGCCCTGGACCCGGACAAGCTCTGGTGCGTTTGCGCGCCTGCGGTGTCTGCACCATGGAGCAACGCCTCTGGAAGGGGACTCAAACCAATTATCCGATTATTCCCGGGCATGAGCCCGCTGGAATCATCACGGTCCTGCATCCGGATGTAGTCCTCGATGCAGCCGTTGGTGATATCGTCGCAATCGCCTCCCTCAATCGCTGTATGCAGTGCGAGGCGTGCCGGAGCGGTCGGATCAACTTATGCACCGGGAAATTCGTCGGCCGGGAGCCCGGGAAGCTGCGCCGGATTGGTGGCTTCGCAGAGTTCACGGTGGTGGACGCGTGGAAGCTGTTTCCCATGCCAGGCTCCCTGCCTTTCGATGTCATCGCCCTGGCCGAGCCCGTCGCCTGCGTGGTCCACAGCATCCGGCATTCCGAGGTACAGCTAGGCGAGGACGTATTGGTGATTGGCGCTGGCACGATGGGGCATCTACATGTTCTGCTGGCTCGGCTTCGGGGAGCGCGGGTGATCGTCAGCGACCCGGATCTGGCGCGACGCCAACATGCCCTCAACCACGGCGCGGCGCTGGCCCTGAGCCCCGAAGAGCTGGTCGATGGAGTCAGGGAAACCACCGGGGGTCACGGCGTCGATGTGGTGTACGTCACCCACGTTGACCAGCGCTCGGGACAGCAAGCCTGCGAGGCCGCACGACGTGGCGGGCGGGTCCTGTTCTACGGCAGTGCCACACCGCCAACGAACCTGAGTGTGGATCCCAACCACCTGCACCGTAGCGAGATCCGCCTGGACGGCGCTGTCAGCCACACCCTTGAAGACTGGCTGGCGGCGACCCGGCTACTGGCCCGTGGCCTGCTGGATGTCAGCCATCTGGTGAGCGCCACCTATCCCATCGACGAGATTAGCCTCGCCATGGATCACGCAATCAGTGGGTCCGCTTTCCGAGTTGTAGTCACCGCCTGAGCGGAGCCTGCGATGAGCATTACCCTGTGCCGCTTGTTGGGCCCGGACAGCCGGACCCTGATGGTCGCTATGGACCACCTTCCACTTCCCGGCCGGGGCATCCGCATGCCGGAGCCGCGCAAGATCTTGCGGGCCGCCGCCGCCGGCGGCGCCGATGCAGTACTCCTGCGCCACGGTCTGGCTGCTCGCGAGGCGGGCGCGCTCGGACGCATGGGTTTGGTCCTGAGCGTGGCCCGCGACGCAGTCGATAGCGGCGAGGAGGCGGTCAGGTTGGGCCTGCGGCTCGGGGCGGACGCCATCAAGTGCGAGGCGTTTTCCGGCGCGCAAGGCCCGAACTACCTCAGCCGGCTCACCAGCCTCAGTGCAGCGTGCGAGCGCTGGTCCATGCCGCTGATGGGCGAAATGATCCCCGAGGGGTTTGGAGCCAGCGAGGCACATACGGTAGAGAACATCGCTGCTGCCGGCCGCTTGGGTTCGGACCTCGGTTGCACCTTACTGAAGGTGCCCTTCGCCGGCGACGCCCACAGTTTTGCCGAAGTCATTGCGCTAGCGGAAGTTCCAGTGGTAATCCTCGGAGGCGCTGGTGGCGACGGTCGAGACCGTGCTCTGCTGGCGACCGTAGCCCAGGCCCTCGAGGCCGGCGCGGCCGGCGCAGCCGGCGCGGCCGGCGCAGCCATCGGCCGCAATGTCTGGGCCCACGATCATCCCGAACGCATGACGGGCGCGCTGGTGAAGATGATCCATGAAGGGGCAACGGTAGAGAATGCCGCCGCGGAACTCACCCGGACCAGCGTATCGATCAATCGGTGACCACGGCGCCCGAACAGTCCGTCCTGCTGATCGGAATCGATCTCGGCACCAGTGCCGTGAAGTGCACGGTCCACGATGCCGCCGGAACGCTACGCGGCACGGGTCGCATTGCGTATCCCCTGGAAACTGCAGATGGCGCAGCGTTGCAGGACGCGAATGTCTGGTGGCAGGCGACTCTCGCGGCCTTGACCACCGCGCTCCAAGGTTCTGACGTTACGCAGGTAATTGCGATCGGCGTCGGCGGGCAGGCGCCGAGCCCGGTCGCGCTGTCCCCCACCCTGGAACCGCTTGGCAAGGTGGCAATCTGGCTCGATCGCCGTCCTGGCGCTTACGCGGCGGCTCTGCAGGAACGCCTCGGCGCTCGTCAGCAACTGATCGAACGCCTCGGCATTAGGATGGCAGCCCACGCCGCCTGGGCGCGGGACGCCCGGCCCGAACAGTTCGCTGCCGCGCGCTGGTATCTCCACAGCTGGGATTATCTGGTGGCGCGCCTGACCGGCACGGTCAACGCATCAATGGCACCCTGGTCGCCAGCTATTGAGGCCATGGGGCTGCCCGCGGAACTGTTCGGGGACGCCGAAGCCGCGGTCGGGAGCATTGCCGGGACGGTGTCGGCATCCGTGGCAGCGCGCACTGGCGTTCCCGTGGGTACACCAGTGGTTGCCGCCGGCGTGGACTCCTTCTCTGACGTCCGTGGGCAGCGGCGCCTGGCGCTCCGGCGATGCCTGCGTGTCCGTCGGCACCTCGGCCAGTATCTCCATCGTCGGCGATCCCGGTAGCTTCACCCTGCTGGGTCGAGGTCGTACCAGCGCTTCAACACAAACCGCCGGACAGGCTCTGGAGTGGGCCCGGGATCTGCTGGCATCCGGGGCCGACATTGCCGCGCTCATCGATACGGCGCAGCACGCCGCCATGGACGACGACGGCCCGATCTTCCTGCCCTACCTCGCAGGGGAACGTGCTCCGCTGAATCAGCCCGATCTGCGCGCTGCGTTCGCTGGCCTGGCCTTGCACCACTGCCGTGACCAGTTGCTCCGTGCGGTCATTGAGAGTGTCGCCTTCAGCACTCGTCACGTGCTGGAAGAACTCACGGCAGGCGCCGCCGGCATCACGCGCGTACGCACCGTCGGCGCCCTCACCGGCAATCCCTTCTGGCGCACCACCCTCGCGAATCTTCTTGGCTGCGAGGTAGAAATGCCGGAATGCGGTGAGGCGGTCACGCTCGGTGCCGCGATGCTCGCCGCCGTGGCCATTGGCACCGTGGCAGACGGGGCTGCTGCTGCCCGAGACCTGACCCGGATCGGAAACTGCGCCAGACCCGTGGACGACCCGCCCCTGCAACGTCGTTACACTGCCTACCGGCGCCACCAGCGCAAATTAAGCGAGCAGACAACCTAAAGACTTTCCGAGTAGAGCTGCGCCAGTTCCTCATCGTCGAATTCGCCGGCAATCGCTTCAAAATTCGAGATGACATCGCGCAGACGGGTCGGATTCCGCTTTACAGACGCACCTATAAGCGGTTCCACCGGCATCGCCAGGCCGACAAACGCGAGCGCCCGCTCGATCGTCTGAGGCTTGAACAGATCTTCGTAATACACCTCCAGAAAATCGGCGCCGGCAGCCGCCAGTGCGGACCGTTACTCGTCAAAGAACGCGTTCATGACGCCGTTGTAACGACGCATGTCCGCAACATCGATCTCGACCTGAATGGACTGCAACTCGTTCGGGTCGATATGATAGTGCGTCCAGCGGCCTTCGCGCAGAGCGACCTGCTCGGACACATACATCTTCAGTCGGTTGCGCCGATCGAGAACGATCTTGCGCACTCCGGCGTCACCGTGAACAGCCTGGAATACCCGTGGGTCGTGACGCCAGGCCAGCTTGAAACCTAACGCCCGGTGCCCTTCAGGCCGGGACCACACCCTGCCAAGGAAGCTCAGCGGATCAGCATAGCGATCTTCCATGGTGCCGAACTGGAATGTGCCATCCGAATACCCTGGAGCGGTGCGGATGCCATCGAGATTGAACAGCTCATGGTGGCACAGAATCTCGGGATGCTCATTCAACTGCGAGCAGAGGTAGTTGCTCCCCGTGCGCGGGACGGACAGTATTACAAAGCGAATCGCCGCAAGAGCACTCACCCGGCGCCTGCCGCCGCCTCCGGGATGCGCTGTTCCATCGTGCGCATGGTCTGCACCACCTCGAGATGGTCCACGTCCACCAGGTAGGCCCCGCCGTCGTACGAAACTGCCGCAAGGTGATCACCGCTCCGCGTAACCGAGCTGATGCCGTTCGCTGCAATGGTTCTGCCATGCACCTGCTCGTCGCAAAGCCGCACGGAGATCAGCTTGCCCCAGTAATCGCCGATCAGGATCAGATCCTCATCCCAATAGCAAACGGACTTCAGGGAGCGCCTGCCGAGAGCAATCGAATGGAGCAGCAGACCCGTGTTCAACTCGTAGACATTCAGGGAAAAATCCCGCGAGACACTGACGAGTCGGTCACCGCCGGGGCTCAGATCCACATCGTTAATAATAGCCTGATGGCCCGGAAAGCGCCGTAGCAGCTCGCCTTCGAAGCTCCAGGACAGCAGCAGCCCGTCTGCGCCGCAACTCACACCCAGCGTTTGTTCAGGGTGCAACCGCAGCGCCTTCACGGCCCCTTCGTGAACCCCGATACGGCCCCGTATGGATCCGTCCTGGCCAACCCGGACGATGCGGCTGCTGTAACAACCAGCGAAAGCCTCACCCTCGTACCCCGGATGCTCTGCAAAGCGAATGGAGTTGATCGGGCCTTCGCCCAGGTTGACTTCGATCTCCTCAATTCGCTCCTGCTCTCGCGAAAACAGGTGCAGCCGGTGATTGTGGGCTCCACAAGCTACGGTCTGGCCGCTGTGATCGAACGAAACCGCATTCATGAGCATGCGACCCGATCGGGGTTCCAGGGTCTCGTTGCAGATATTCTGCTTAGCGCTCAAGGTCCCGAGACGCAGATAGCCATCATCGCCCACCATGGCCACCTGATCGCTGCCGTTCGACGACACATCGTTGAAACAAGCATTCCCGGCCTGGCCGTCCCGGGTTCCAACCTCCTGAAGTAGAGCACCGCTGTTTGCGTCCCACACCAGTACGGTTCCGTCGAAGCTCCCTGCAACGATGCGTTGGCCATCCGGTGCAAAGCTCAATGACCGCTCCCAGGTGGTCGGGACTCTCTCCAACTGGAGCTTCGGTTCGAGGGTATCCGCAGGCCACACGATCAGGCGCTGGTCATAGGCCGCGGACAGCACGTCACCGGTGGTGGGCGACACCGCGACCTTCTTGATCCCCGACGAATGCGCATCGACATCGTGCTGCAGAGCCCCGGTATCGATGCTGAAAATCCGCAGATGACCGTCATCGCACCCCAGTACGGCACGTCCCTGTATCGCGCTGATTGCGCCGGTATCCGTCTCGTTCTCAAAAGGCCCCCCAGGTATTGAGCAGACGCCCCGATGCGAGATCCCAGACCCGCAGCGTCATGTCGTCGCCGGAGGAATACAGTTTGCCGTCGTGGTAAGCGAGCGCCAGTACGTCCTTCTCATGGCCTTCAAGAATGTTCTCAATGGCACCGGTGGTCAGATCCCAGACCATGATGCGCCGGTCGCGGGAAGCGGAGACGCCGGTATCGTTGCCAATAAACAAGAAAACCTCTACGTCGTCTGCATGTCCCAGGAGCGTGCGCTGCGCGGTGCCGGTTTGCGGATCCCAGATGCAGGTGTTGTAGTCCGACGAACAAGACGCTGCTCGCCTGCCGGCGGGGTCCACGGTGACTGAGTTGACCAGGTGGCGGTGGTAGCCAAGCAACGCCGCCCCACCGGATTGGAGATCGAACAAGCCCACGGCCCCGTCGTAAGCTGACGTCACCACCTGCTGTTGACCGGGTACCAGAGCCGCGCCAGTCACCGGTCCACGGTGCCGGCCAAGTGTCTGGGTGCTATTAAGCAGGGCCTCGAATGTCATATTCATCTGCTTGCTCTCACGGTTTGCTGCAGCCCGAAGGAGCTGCCCGTTATTGCATTGTGCCCCGTGGCCGGGGTCAAACCTCGTCGCTCAGGGACTCCATGGGCTGCCTGTCGAGATTCAGCATGTGATTCATCTCGGTACGCTTGGTTTCAAGGTAGTTCCAGTTCTCAGGCTTGGCATAGACCTCCAGAGGAACGCGGCTGACGACCTTGATACCGTGCTCCTCAAGCGCCTCGATCTTGGCGGGGTTGTTGGTCAGGAGCCGCACCTCGTGAATGCTCAGTTCCTTCAGCTTGCCTGCTGCGCTGCCGTAGGTGCGCATGTCCGCCGGGAAACCGAGGAGTTTGTTGGTCTCCACGGTGTTCATGCCTTCCTCCTGCAGACAGTAAGCACGGATCTTGTTGGCAATGCCGATCCCCCGACCTTCCTGTCGCAGATAGAGGATGACACCGGCCCCGGACTCGGAGATCTGTCGCAGAGCCGCCTTGAGCTGCTCGCCGCAGTCACAGCGATAGGAACCAAACACGTCTCCGGTAAGACACTCGGAATGGAGCCTGACCAGCACAGCACTCTTGCCGCGAACATCGCCGTAGCTGAGCGCGACATGGTGGTCTTCGGTATCATTGCCGCTGAAGGCGCTGATGGTGAATGTGCCCCAGGGGGTGGGCAGCATCGCTTCAGGATCGACCAACCGCCGTGCGATCTGATCACTGTGATTCATGACGGTTACCTCCACCCATCACGATCGAACTCGATTGAATCAGCGATGCACGATGACACTAACGGGCAGATCACTGAACCGCAGACCAGTGACCCTTGCCTGCATGGGGGCGTGGCTCGCGTGATAACAGCGCGCTCCGCCGTCCCGTCACGGGATGGAGCGATGGCGAAAATTTCGAGTCAGCCGCTTTTGGCCGAGCCGCTAACGGATTGACGCGTACTCTTGCCAGTACTCGGCGACTTTCCATTGGTAGCCTCACCGGGGCCGGCTGTGTCATCAGTCTTCCTCGCCTCAATCTCGGCGAACGCCTCGGCCGTAACATCCTCGAAATCCTCCTTGACCCCGGCAGCGATAGCCTTGACTTGCTCGCCCATCAGAGCACCACCCTTGATCATAGTCTTGGCGACGGGTCGCAGCGCACCTGCGCCCGACTTGACCACAGTTCCTATGACCTTTGCGCAGGCGGCCCCTGCCAAGGATGCACCGGCGTAACCTAGCCAGACTGGTAACATCAGCACAAACTTTTGCTCCCACAACCCTTCTCCTATAGGCTATTCCGCAAATGCGATGTTGACCAGCACAGAATTGACGGTCAACACTATCGAACAGACGCTAGCAGGCTTCAGGGCGGCAGCGTGCAGGACGTGTGCAGTCTAGGTTCGATATCCAACATTACTGGAAGGTCGGTCACATTGGCGTCAAGCGAAAATCATTCTCACACTGCTTCAGGGATTGTTTCGAATGCGAATTGTGAATTTCTTCACATCTTGTGCGAATTTATTTCGCAGCCCAAAAACGCCGAACCGATCCTCGACCGAGAGCGTCCCGTACCGTAGCCAGCGACTCTTAGAACCTGTTCAAGATCTGACGATTTTGGACATCTGACCTAAGCTATTGTTATCCATAGTCATAGCGGCTGCGAAGGCAATGACAGACGAGCGAATCTACCCGAGTGACCTATCTCGCCAACAGTTCGAGAAAGTTAGACCGATCCTGGAGGCGGCGCGTCGGCGAACCAAGCCAAGGCAACTCGATCTCTATCACGTGTTCAACGCAGTGTTGTACCTGCTGAAGACCGGCTGCCAATGGCGCATGTTGCCCAACGAGTATCCAAAGTGGCGAAGTGTGCATGAGTATTTCACTATCTGGCGGCAATCGTCCCCAGAAGACTCTTGCAGCGCCTTGGACAAGGCGTTAAAAAAATGGGTTGGCGAGGCCCGCAAATCCCAGGGGCGCAGTGGCAAAACCAGCCTGATCATCGTTGATGCACAGAGCGTGAAGAACACAGACAGTGCAAACCACAAAGGTTATGACGCAGGCAAGAAGACTTCTGGTATCAAGCGGCACATAGCTGTGGACACTCAGGGATTGGTGCACGCTGCTTTTGTGACCACGGCAAATGTCACTGATCGAGCTGGGGCACTGGCCGCACTTGCTGCTCAAGCAGATGGGCGCCTCTCGGAGGTTAGGTGTGTAGTGGGCGATGGCGGGTACACGGGGATGGCTTTCGCTGGCGAAGTGCTGAGATTAATCGGAGCGAACGTCGAAATTATCAAACGCTCGGACACGGGTCGTTTTGCCGTCCTCCCGAAGAGGTGGGTTGTCGAGCGAACCTTCTCATGGTTTGAGAAAAACCGCCGGTTGTGGAAAAACTGTGAGCGGCTAATCGAAAGCTCGTTGGGCATGATGCTACTTGCAAATATTGCGCTGTTGCTTCGGAGATCTTGAACAGGCTCTTAGCTACATACCCGGAGATCCCCGGCGTTGCGCTCAGCGCAGCGTTCTTTTTCCAGTCTGATCGAGGTCCGTCAGCATGGCACACACCGCACTGATCGCTCCCGGCGATCTGGATTCAGCGTGCGTGTCCCCCGAGGGCATGACCATTCGCCACAGCGTGCCCGGCAGAATTCGCTGGGAATTACTCGTCCTGAGCGCCAACCAGCGCCTCTGCGCAGACGTGCAGGCCCGCCTCCGGCTGCATCCCGATGTCGGTAATGCCCACGCCAACCCGGACACCGGTCGGTTGCTGGTGAAGTTCAACTCGAATCTGTCGGAAGAGAACGCAACGAAGCTGGTGGCCGGTGTAATCGCAGCGACTCCACCGGCACCGACGAGTCCCGCCGCGGAAGTCGTCGATTTGACCCCAGACCCGCAGAGAGAAGACTCAGAAAGCACATCCTCAGAAAGAACATCCGATGTCGCCACCGGCGTGGCAGTGCTCGGCGGGGCGGCCGTCGTCATTGGCTCAATCGCGACAGGCCAGGTGCTGTGGTTAGCTGGAATCACTGCAGCGGGCGTAGCTGTGACCTGGGCCGCGGGAAGCATCCGGCGGCGCCTGAGCGGCGACGGGGACACGGCCACCACCATTGACGCGGACGGCAATGCCGTCAATCTTGGGCCCCTCGGACGTGCGTTGGCGCCCTACCGCAATCAGCTTTTGGTTGCGTCAGGGTTCGCCATCGCGAGTGTGGGTTTCGCTCTTGGGCGGTATTTTTTCCTAGGCTTAGCCATCAACGTCGTCGTGGGAACGACACTGGCGCTCGCGGCTGGCACGCCGGTAGCCCTCGCAGGGGTCATGGGGACAGTGTTGGGACTGGGGATCTTGTCGGTCCTGTCCACCACAATCCAGGGGGCGTGCACCTACTACGGCCAGGTAATCACATTCGATGCCGCGCACAAGGCCCAGCACCGGCTACGAATCGAGGCCTATCAGCACATGCAATGCGTGGAGATGGCCTACTTCGATACCAGCGACCGAGGCGGTCTAGTGACCTCCCTCAGTGATGACATCAATCAGCTGGAACATGTGATTTTTGCGGGCTGGGAGGGACTTCGGATCGCAACCAATGGCCTCGCCCTGTGCATTCTGTTCGGCGTCATTCTCGGTCCGGCTTATCCCCTGCTGGTGGTCGCCGGTGCTCCACTGGTAATACTCGTCTCCGTTGCCATGCAACGCTGGGTGGGCCCCTTCGCGAGTGCCGCCCGGGAAGAAACGCACCGGCTCAACTCGCGTCTTAGTTCCAATTTCGAAGGCATCGCAACGGTCCGCAGCTTTACCGCCGAAGGTGAACAGCTGAAGCGGGTCAGCGAGACCAGCACGGCCTACCTGGACCGGAGCCGCAAGGTTGCAGCGCTAGCTTCCACCTATCGCCCGGCTTTCGAAGTCATTGTGATCGGTGCGACGGTGATTACCATCCTCGTCGGTGCCGCGGCAGCGGTCTCAAACGTCCTCAGCCCCGGGATGTTCTTCCTGCTGGTCATGGGAACACGTCTGCTGCTGTGGCCCCTGACCCAGTTCGGACGCGTGCTGGAAATGGCGCAACGCGGCTGGACCTCGATCACCAATACCTGTCTGATGCTGGAGGCACCGCGCGAGCCGATCGACACCGGCGAACCGCTACCGATCGAATCGGTATCCGGCGGCGTTGTGTTCGAAAACGTGCATTTCTCTCACGTCCCCGATGTGCCTGTATTGACTGGTATCAACCTCAAAGTAGAAGCAGGCAAGACCACAGCAATTATCGGGGCCACCGGTTGCGGCAAGACCACACTGGTCAAATTGCTCCTGCGTTTTTACGATCTGGACCAGGGTGCCATCAGACTCGATACCACTGAAATCGCTGCCACTGAAATCGCTGATTGCCGGGTCCGCGACCTGCGCGCAGCCATTGCCGTGATCAGTCAGGACGTGTTCCTGTTCACTGGCACGATCGCGGAGAACATTTCCCTCGGTAGCCCCCACGCCGACCTGACGGAAATTCAGGAAGCCGCCCGAGTTGCAGAAGCACACGAGTTCATTGAGGCCTTACCCGAAAGCTACGACACGATCATCGGTGAACAGGGACGCACCCTGTCCGGCGGCCAGCGCCAACGCCTGTCCATCGCCCGCGCCGTGCTGAAAGATGCGCCCCTGCTGATCCTCGACGAAGCGACCTCCCACGTCGATAACCGAACCCAGGCTCAGATCCAACAGGCACTGGCACGCCTCAGAATGGGGCGTACGATGATCGTGATCGCCCATCGCCTGACTACGGTCAGCGGCGCCGACACGATCTATGTGCTCAAGGACGGTCAAGTCCTGGAACACGGCAATCATCGTCAGCTCCTCGACTGCGACGGGCTCTACGCCCGGCTCTGGAAACTGCAAGTGCCTGACGTTGACTGGGCATGAGCAAATTGTAACCAACCTAACCAACCTAACCAACCTATACACTCTGGCTGAGGATTAGCCCATGTCAAGGCAGCACCCACTCTCTTCTTTAGCGCCGCGAATGACCTTGGCGGCACTGAAAGCACATTCGGACCGGCATGCGGTCGCCTACGCCCTGCTGGGCTTCGCCGGCGGGTTTGCTATTGGCGCCCTGTTCTCCTTCGATCGACCGCTGGCCGCGCTCCTGTCTCTGATCGTCGATTCCTATGGCGTGATCGCGCCCATCGTCATCTATCTGATCCTGGCACCCACCCTGCTGCGCATGCTGAAGCGGACCGACCAAGGGGAAGCGACGACCAGGGTCCGCACCATCTTAGGCTGGATCGTCAGCGTTCGGGCGATCGCCTGCCTGTTCGGCATCATCCTGGTATCCCTGGCGTACGGGCTGGCGCCGGTCGGTGAACTGGCCGCCGGCGGACTGGCCACCGCCTTGGAAGGTATAGTGGAGACCTTTCGCCAGCTGATGCTGGAGAGTTCCTACATCTATGCAATCTACGCGACGCTGCTCACCTGCTTCCTGCTCCGGCGACGCGAAGGACGGGTGGTCTCGATATTCATGAGCTTTCCCGATGCGGTGGAACGGGTCGGCGAATCGTTTACTTATTTCACGCCATTGTTCACGTTCCTTGTCGGGGTGTATGTGACCACCCTGCCGACCGTCCTGGCGAATGAACTGAATGCATCTCCATCGGGCCCACTGATGCCGATCGAGATACTGGGCTGGCAAATAGATCCCACCAACGAGGGCGGCATTCTCGCCATCTATCTTGCCGTGTCGTTCCTGACCGGGGCGGTGTGCACGCTCTGGCATATCTGTCTGCTGGTCTACGCACGGCTCCAGAACCCCTGGTTCAACGTGCAAAGCTACCTGCGAGACTATTTCGGCCGCATCTATCCTTTACTGTTTGCCACCTCGTCCGAGGCTCTTTCCACCCCACTGAATCTGCACCTGTTGAGCCGCTGGTACCCCCAGGTGCGCGCCGAGGTGCGGCAGCTGACCCTGACCCTGGGCTCGATCTTCAACATCAACGGCACGCTGATCTGCTGTTTTGTGATGGTGCCGGCCACCTGCATGCTGCTTGGCCTGGACGTCACCACAACCAGTCTGCTGCTGTGCCTGCCGGTGATTTACATCATTGGTTTCGGCGTTCCCGGCATCCCCGGCGAACTGGTGCTGTTCGCGGGACCGATCATGGAAGTTCTCGCCGTGCCACCGGAAGCCCAGGCGGCTTTCCTGCTGGTGTTCATCAGCATCCAGATCGGCCTGCCGGACTCGTTCCGGACCGGCGCTAATTCGACCGACGACTGCCTCGCGGCGATCATAATCAACAAAGCCGGCAAACAGGACCCAGGGACCAATGCCCCTGGCTAAGTGGAGTACACGCAGCGATCTGCCGGGCCGTCTGCGCCTGGCTCATCCGCGCATCCGGGTTCGCGCCGCCGCTGAGCGCGTGGCCGCAGCGCTCGATCCGATCAGTGGCGTACAGCTTTTCGAGTTGAATACCCGCACCGGGCGCCTGCTGATTCACTACGACCCTGCCGCAATCGTACGTGATGAGATCCTCAGCGCAGTTGAGCATACCCTTCCGTCCGAGCGGCCACAACCGCAGCGCCGCCGAGTCCAATCCGATGATGTACCGGCTCGGCCGTGGAAGCACCTGCAACTCTCCACCTCCAGCTTTGCCCTGACCCTCTGCGGCATCTCGGTTTTCGTCCCGTCGCTTGCCTCTGCGGCGATCGTCATCACCCTGATCTCATCGGTACACATCCTGCGCAGTGCCGCGCACTCACTGTTCGTCGAACGCCGCACCCGCGTGGACATCCTCGATGCGGCGGTCGTTCTTCTTTCCCTCGGTTTCCGCAAGACCCCTGCGGCGGCCCTGATGGTCTGGATCGTTGATGTCGGCGACACCTTGCTCGAGGCTTCATCGAACTCGACGCGCGACGCCTTGTCCCGCATCTTCGGCGAGCAGGTACGCCACACCTGGATCCTGGTCGATGGCGTCGAGGTCGAATGTCTTGTTGACCGGCTGGAGGAAGGCGACATCGTCGTGGTTCGGGCCGGCGAACAAATCCCGGTCGATGGTGTAATCGTCGAGGGCGAAGCGATGGTGGATCAATCCGCCCTGACCGGAGAAGCGGCACCGGTCGAGCGTATGCAAACCGAACGCGTTATGGCTATGACGGTGGTACTCGCCGGCCGCATCCTGGTGCAGGTGACCGCTGTGGGCGAGAACACCAGCGCCGGCAAGATGGTACGCATCATCGAGCAGGCCCTGGAACATCAGAGCGAAATCGCCCTCATCAGCGAAGAATTCGCCGATCTGATGGTCGTGCCGACCCTGGGACTCGGGGCTGTGGGTTTCGGAACCACTGGCGCGAGTTCCATGCTGGCCATCATCAATGCGGACTTCGGCACCGGTATCCGTATCGCCGGACCGGTGGCCCTGCTGACTTCCCTGTCCGTAGCGGCGCGCAACGGCATTCTGATCAAGAACGGCCGCATTCTTGAGTCCATTCACACCCTGGATGCGATCGTCTTCGACAAGACCGGGACGCTCACCGAAGAAGTTCCGCAGGTAGCCTGCATCACTTGCTGGACCGAGGGGCTCACAGAACGGGAACTCCTCGCCTGGGTGGTCGCAGCCGAAGCCGAGTTCAACCATCCCATCGCCCAGGCCCTCCGGGCGGAAGCCGCCCGCCAGGATGTCAGCATTCCCGTGGCTACCGACTCCAGGTATCACGTCGGTTTAGGCGCCGAAGTAGAACTGGTCCAGGGCCGTCTGAAGGTCGGCAGCCGGCGATACATGGAACGCGAAGGCATCGGTCTGGCGGCACGCTCAAGGCCGACGGAACAGCGCAGCGCCAGTTCCACAGTGTACGTAGCTCTCAACAGCACTTTGATTGGGCAGATCGAACTTTCAGTCCGCGCACGTCCGGAAGCCCGCCGCATCATTCAAACGCTACGGGAACAGCGCGGCATCAAACACCTATATCTGATCTCCGGAGACCATGAAGAAGCGACTGCTGCCCTCGCGCAGGAACTCGGTTTCGATACCTATTTTCACAGCGTCCTGCCGGAGCAGAAGGCCGAGTATGTGGCCAATCTGCAGGCCCAGGGCCTGCGCGTCGGTATGGTTGGCGACGGCATCAACGATTCTGCAGCACTATCCCGGGCCGATTGCTCGATTTCTCTGCAAGGTGCATCGGATATAGCTGTTGACATGGCGGACGTGGTCTTCCTGGACGGGAATCTGGCCAAATTCGAGATGCTGTTCGAGATCTCCGAGAATCTCACCAATAATGTGCGCACCAGTTTTGCCCTGATCGCAATCCCGAATGCGATTCTGATTACCGGCGCGCTCACCGGCATATTCGGGCTGGGTTCGTCGCTGGTTCTGAATAACCTATTCAACGTTGTCGCATCCGCCAACGGAACCCTCGATCAGAACCGTCAGCAGCCACCACGACAAACCACCCCGGATCCGGGCCCGCCTCTGCTGACCGAACAGCATGCATGAGCCGCCCGGCACGCCAGGCGATTGGAGTGCCCGTTGCAACGGCGACAGCAAGTCCGATGAATTTTTGTCCCGTTTGACTGCGCATTCCTGCGAACGCACATTGAGATCACCGCTGAACAGCAGGACGTCCAGGGCGGCTTCCTATCGCCGGAACGGCAATGGCTACGCGGCACTTGTCCGGCCAGGCACCAGAACGCTGTGCTGCACGTGATGAACTGGGGCACCATGAAGCTCATGTTCTGATTTTTTCACTATACATTTCCCTGATCGCGGCCCCGCCCGGCTACAATCCCACCACTGTCGGCTCCTCCCCTCTACCCGCAGATGAATTATCGTATTCGACAATTGACCTGACCAAAGCGATACCGGCAATCGAGCAAGTTCGGTCCCTTTGAGAGCCTGGAGCAAGCATGCGCCTGGGTGGCTCGATTTGTTGACTGGTACAACCACGAGCATCGGCACAGCACCATCTGCTATGTCACGCCTGCGTAACGTCACAGTGGCGCGGAGTAGGTCATTTTAGAGCGCACACAGCAGACCGACCTATACAGGCGCCCGCCAGCGTCACCCGCAGCGTTGGAGCGGGCGCACCAGAGGCTGGAGCCCCATCATACAGGAGGTCTATCTCACACCCTGGTAAGTCCACCGACTCAACAGGGAGAAAGAAATCAAAAGCAACCTAGAGCACACTCTATGAATGACTGAGACGACAACTGCCTTGACAATCACCGGTTACCCGGTATTCGCTTAGACAGTGATCTGCACACCTTCGGTTCGGAGCAGGCTATGCCCTAGCTACCATGGACAGGCGGTAAGAATTTAAATCCTAACTATCTGAAACGCGCCTTGGACATTTTGCCGAAGAGCGACACCACCGGGGAGTGGCAACACACGCAGGACTACTGGCGCGAGAAAGACGAGTTTCCAGCTATTGATCTGGAAGGCGAGGTATTCGTCTACCGGTAGGACGTGGATAGAAATATGGCAGCGGAGGAGGGAAAGCTGCCTGTTCTAAATATGGGCACCTCTAAAAATGCACTTTTTCCGCGACTGCGGCGTCAGCTCCGTGCTCCAATCCTCAGGTATCACCTATACACTGCGGTTGTGCGCGCGGTGCTTCCTTGCACTCACGGAAAAATTACTATTTTCAGAGGCGCCCATATGCTTTTGCTAGGGCCTGTTAACACTAATTATGATAGACTTCGCGTATGAAAATCACCGCATCACGTTAAAATTATTCAATAACTTCTTCCTGTTCAAAGAGGTAACGTCAAAATACCCAATTGACTGGTGTTGGACGCCATTTTGTATGTCGCTGAGCATGGTTGCAAGTGGTGAGGTTTGCCGAAAAAGTTTGGTCATTGGCACAGCCTTTATACTCGCGCCAATCGCTGGGCGAAAAATGGTGTACTCGATAGCGTATTGGCTGCACTACAGGAAAACGATGTCATCAACATACAGGTCGAGCAGGTATCTTTGGACAGTACAACAGTCAAAGTTCACCCGGATGGGACTGGTGCGTTAAAAAAACGGTCCACAGTCGATGGGTAAGTCCCGAGCCGGATGGACAACGAAGATTCATAGGGTTGCGGCAGATGCCACAACAGCAGTGACCTTTTCCCTGTCTGCATGCCACGTCGAGGATGCGCCGCAGGCCGGGGATTATTGAAATCCTTTGAAAACAATGGCTGGGAAGGGACTCAAGTCATCATGGACAAGGCCTACGAAGGCGATGAGACCCGACAGTTGATAGTCGATTTGGGGATGGAGCCCGTTGCGCCACCGAAAAGCAATCGGTTGAGGCCTTGGCAATACGACAAGGAGCTGTATAAAAAGCGAAATGAAGTAGAGAGATTGTTCCGGCGGCTGAAAGGATTTCGTCGAATCTTTTCACGCTTCGACAAACTGGATGTTGTCTTTATGTTTTTTATCCACTTCGCCCTTATCGTGCAGGCGTTGAATAGTGTTAACACGCCCTAGTGATTTTGCCTTAAGCAATGCACTCTATAGTGCGATCCGAAGCCGCCTAGGCCTGGCAAGTTCCAAAAAAGCACTCAGGTACGCTGATTCGACCCCACTCCCCTAAAAAACATCCCGGTTATAGTAATGGCAAACAATGCCAAACCTGTCGGTTCAGGAACTGCAACAAGTGATGCCGTAGTTATATTGTCGAAAGTAAAAGTATTGTAGTCAGCAAAGAGATCGGATGCAGGAGGATTAGGTCCTCCACCTAGATCTGTAAACGATACCGACAGGATGCCTAAGGCATCGAAAAAACCTAAGAAGCTGTTGTTTAAATTCAAATTACTAAACACTGCCGTGCCACTTCCACCGACTACGGTAACCGCAAAAGGATTGATGATCGCTCCCAGTCTTAAAACATAAACATCACCGCCCCAATAGCTTGTATCCACGGGTAAGTTGTCAAACGTTTTAACGACTTCCCTGCTTTGGCTTAAATCAAATAAACATTGGCTAGTGAAACAGAGACCAAAATCAGTATTCTCAATAGTCGCGTTAGAATTGAGAGTGCCATTTGCAAAGGTAAATGGCGACCTACTGGATCCATCAAGCGGTATATCCTCGAAAGTCTCGGTTTGTATAAAAAGACTCGAATCCAAGCTCCGGGAATTAAAACTAAACCTGTCTAACTGAATGGGTAGCCCATGAGCTGCACTCAATATGCTGAAAGATAGGGTAATAAGTATAAGTTTAAAAATCGGATTAGACATATCGTATCTGCCAGTTGCAATAAAATGCGTGCATTAGGTTACTATCTTCTGGCATGTCAAAGCCCATACTCAGACTTGCCTCAATCATACCCGTGTAAATTAGTTAATCGGATCGACCCCGTCACACTTCATCACATGCGGGAGCGTAAACGGTCCCAACCGCTTTTTGATCTCCGCCTCCAAAGCGGCACGTGCGTCCGCTTTCACTCCACTTACCCGTACCGTGGCGAGGCTCCCATGAGTGCCATGGGCGCCCACTTGTATACTGATCTCTACGCCGTCTCCCTCAAGCGTGGACAAAATGCCCTGGAACACACGCCAGGCCGCATCCCAGCGCAACGCCGGCTTGAACACCTTGCCAACACCGGTCAGCGGGATGGCCGCCATGATGATGAGATCCACAGGCACAGCGGCCCGTTCAGGCGTTAGCTCACGCACCCGATCCAATAGTTCTTCACGGGTTACTTGGGCGCCGGGCTGTAGCTGTACATAGGCAATTGGCAGTTCGCCCGCGTAGTCATCCGGTTGTCCAACTAGCGCCGCCACCGCTACCGCCGGATGTTGATACAAAATCTCCTCCACATCCGCCGGATCAATATTGTGACCACCGCGGATGACGAGATCCTTAGCCCGGCCCGTTATCCACAGATAACCCTCATCGTCCAAGCGGCCTAAATCACCGGAATTAACCCATCCCGGTTCGACGAAAGCGCCGGCATTGTGCGCATCGTTTAAATAACCCGAAAACACGCCAGGGCCAGCCATGGCCACCACACCGATGTCCCCGCTCTCGCAATCGCCGGTGAAATGGCCTTGCTCATCCAGCTTCACGATGCGCACGGCACTGTAGGGAACGGGATGTCCAACCGAGCCCAAGCGAATGGGCCGGTCCGGATAGCTGAGCGTGTGTACGCTTGAGGTTTCCGTCATGCCGTAGGCTTCGATGACGGGCTTGCTCAGTAACTTCTGCAAGGTTTCAGCCACGGCGACGGGGATGGCAGAACCGCCGCCGGAGCTGCTGGTCAAGCTGGACACGTCCGCATCGCCGATGGGCACACCCGCCGCCGCCGCTAGCACCGTGGGTACACCGCCGAAGGTAGACGGTTTGAAACGATCCACTAAACGCCAAATGTTGGGGATGGCATTAGGATGGCGCCAACCCACCGCCGACAACACCACCAGGGAAGCGCCCCGGCACAGCACAGCCAAACCCTGGGTCAACGCGCCACCGACGTGAAACAACGGCAACCCGAACAGAATCTTATCGCCCACTTTACCCGGCATCATGAGGCTCATGACCCAGGCTTGGTACACCTGATTGCCATGGGTGTGCCGCACCAGTTTAGGGGTACCCGTGGTGCCACCTGTATGGAAATAAGCGGCTGTATCGCTGGCGCGGATCGCCCGGCCACTGGTTAGTCCATCCGCGCTGTGACGCATCATTTGCGTATCGAAGTCCAATACACCCTCAGGCGGCGCGGCACCGCCGCCGACTTGTATTACCACCTGTAAGCCGGGCAGTTCGCCGCGTATGGATGCTACCTTCTGCCAGATATCCGACGCCGGATCCGCCGCCAATGTCACCAGCACCTTGGTGTGCGCCGCGCGCAAAATCTCAGCCAATTGATGGGGTTCGAGCATGGCATTGACCGGGTTGGCAATACCGGCGGCCTCGGCGCCGAACAGGGCATAAAACGCCTGCGGCACCAGCGGCAGCAAAATGCTCACCACATCACCGCTACCCACGCCCAGGGCGTAAAACATATTCGCCGTCCGGGTGATATTGCCGAAGAAATCGGCGTGGGAAATGGCGAGGACCGGCTCATTCGGATCGGCATTGGGCAAGAACTCGATTGCGGGTGCACCCGGATCCACCTGCGCGCCCAGCCGCAGGGCCTCATACGTGCTCTCGGCGGCAATGCGCTGCGTGTAAGGCGTGGCTGCAAAAGCTTTCAAGTCATCAATACTGGCAAAACCGGGTACCGAGCTAACCAACAACTTATCCAGGGGGACCGGGGAAGCGGATGTAGACACATAATTCTCCTTAACTGACTCTCCAGTATGGCGGGCACCGGAATACCAAGCGGCGAGCGGCTAAAGGCTAAGCTGCCGAGACATACGCCGTCGTACAACGGCGCAACTCCCGGCGTCGTGTGAGATCGTAGCGGCATCGACGCGCTGTGCCCTTCCATCGCGACGGCAGGTAAAGCCCGCAAAACCCGCCGCCCTAGCCGTGCTACCTTCGATGACGGTAGCGGGTACCTCAAGATGCTGCAATTCAATTGTGTTCAGCGAGGGCACGATAATGCCCATTTTCCGGTAGCAGCCACACCGGCGCGGCGCGCAAGAGCAGTGAGCACCGAATGCAAAACGAAGTCTGCTGTCCGCACAGCCAAAGCCGGGCATCGCATCATCGCCACACCACCGCAAAGACATACCGTAGGGGTCGGGTGTGGAACTCGGTAAGGCCGCAAGTGGCGGGGATCCGGAAGTGAATTTCTGCGATCATGTTATGTTAGTCATCGTCAATCATCGGCTGCAAAACCGTGCAAGAATCGAGCAAAACCGCGGCATTAGCCAGCGCCATAGGCGTTGCCGCCTGTGTGTCTATAGCCGCCGGCATCGCCGGTATCCACGCCAGCGTGCTGATGCCGCTACATGGATTTCTCATCTTCGCCGGTGCCATCGCCATAGGCGGCCTGCTATCGCTGATGCTGGGCTTGAGCGGTCTTTTTATCACCCGCAAACACACCGGTGCAGCCGCCAGAAGAAAAGCCATTACAGGTACTCTGATCGGCGCCGCCCTGGTGGCGGCATTGGCAGCTATAGTGATCGATGGCCGCCAGTATCCGCGCATCAATGACATCACAACCGACGTAGACGATCCGCCCGGTTTCTCTAGCGATGCGATACCAGCCTATCCCGATGCATTCAAAGCGCTGGTGAAACAACACTATCCCGACTTGCAGACCTATCGGGCCGATGCGGCGCCCGAGCGTGCATTCAGCCGTGCTCAAGCGGCGGCGGCACTGCAATGGACCCTCACCGAGGCCGATGCGGCCGCCGGCATCATCGAAGCGACTGACACCAGCGCTTTGTTTCAATTCGTGGATGATATCGTGGTGAGGATCCGCCCCGATGGCACTGGCTCGGCCTTGGACGTGCGCTCACGATCGCGCGATGGGCGTGGCGATTTCGGCGTCAACGCGAAGCGGATACGGGCATTTATCAACCAGCTCAAGGGCGCCTGACGCCTCATTGGATTCAAGGGCGCCGCTAAAAATAGTCATTTTTTCGTGAGTGCAAGAAAGCACCGCGCGCACAACCGCAGCGTATAGGTGATACCTGAGGATTCGAGCACGGCGCTGACGCCGCAATCGCGGAACAAGTGCATTTTTAGCAGGTGCCCTCAAGCATAACCGCCAAAATAAGCTAGCCGTGGGTGCGGGAGTATCCGTTCGGCTTCGGACTATGCCAATCTTCAAGCGCCGCCGCGTCGGGCGCATAGATCTCCACCTGTAACGCAAAACACGGCGCCTCATCGTCCGAATGCGATGCTCCGCAATCTCCACCTGTACAGGCCGACAAGGCCGCCAGCAAATCGATCTCCGCGAAGAACTCGATGAAATCGCCCGGCCTGACCGGACTCGCTTTCATGAAATACTGGTGGGTGTTTCGGGTAAAGCCGGTGCACATGAAGACATTCAGCACGTCATGCACGTACGGCTCCGCTTCTACTAGGGCCATTTGTTTGTGCGCCGCGAGCGCACGGGTCAGATTGGAGTGGCAACAGTAGTGGTAAGCAACACCATGCAGCATGAAATTGGTATACGGATCGCAGCGCGTGCCGATAACATCGTGCACTCCGGCACCATCGCCGTCCCATCCGTACCAGCCAAGCGTGTCATGGGTAATCGTGGCCATGGGGCGAAGACCGGGCAGGTTGCTCCAGAGCCTATCCCCCGTCGTGACATGAGTGGCATGCAGTTGCCGTGTCTTGCCGCTGAAGAACCGCTCATTTAAACAATGGGCGCTCCACAGATTCAAATCGCCCACCTGCGGGCCTTCCACACTGACGATACGAAAAACATGGCCGGCGGGCACCTCGAAGGCGCGGGCATCGCGCGGCGGGATTCGAATCGTATCGCTAAGGGTTAGCGCCTCGCGCACGGCGCCATAGAAGGCGGCATCGAAAGGGGGCAGCGCATCGACGTCATAGCAGATGATCGGGCGTGCCATGCGCCGTTGACCGGCATCCGCGGGGGGTGTAGTGGTCATCGTTTTCTCCCGTTTATTCGCTCCCGCCGGGCAAATGTGGCATGCGCCCGCCAAGGGCACAAAAAGGAACATTGGCCGGTAAACTACGCAGCAAAGATACACCAGCGACTCCGTATCATGTTATGAGTAAGCTTTACCGGGAAATGCGCAAAGGTGAAGGGCCACACCTGCCCGTGGCATCAGTCAGGGAACAACTCGGTCATTTGCGGGTACCCACCTTGCCCGCCTAGGGGCGCTTCGAGAGACGTTTCGCATCGCACCGCGAATACGCTGAAACGGCGATACCGGGTTTAAGAGTCGAAGCGTTGGACGCCGGCCACGCCGTCAACGTTCAAGACGCGGACCGCTTCAATGACGTGGCGCGGAATTTCATCACGCAACCTATAAACTAGGACGACATGAGCAACCGCGAGGAGTGAATAGCGGTGAGTGCATACACCCCGCCCGCCAGTGTTCTTGCTGCGGGACAAAGCCATATAGGTGCGCTATTTCATAGCGCCCATCAAGCCCATCCACAACATACCGCTATTACCGATGGGGATAGAGTCTTCACTTACGCGCAACTGGAAGAGCGTAGCAACCGGCTGGCTCATTATCTACTGGGCCAGTGTTTGCCGACCGGGGGTCTGGCAACCAGGGGTCTGACAACAGGCGATCGGGTGGCCATCTTGGCGGCCAATTGCGCCGAATACTTCGAGCTGGAGCTAGCCGCGGCCAAGAGCGGACTCATCGTCGCCGCTTTGAATTGGCGTTTAGGGGGTCGGGAACTACAGCACTGTATCGATCTGGTCAGTCCCAAACTGGGGTTTGTGTCACCTAAGTTTTTAGACCATTTGAACCGCTTGGAGCTACATGGCATGCCGGTGATCACCTTCGGTGATGCTTACGAATCGGCACTGGCCAAAGCCGATCCCACATATCCCGGCAAAGAGATACCAGCGGAAACGGGATTGGTCATTCTCTACACCAGTGGCACCACGGGCTTGCCCAAAGGCGCGCTCATCAGTCACCGCGCCATGCTCGCACGGGGCCTGATCTTCACATCGGAAATCGTCGTCCCCCGCTACGATCATTTCGTCGCCTGGGCGCCTATGTATCACATGGCTTCCACCGATCAGGGCTTAGCGTATTTGCTGCGCGGCGGCACGGTGCATATGGTTGACGGCTATCAACCCGATTGCATCATCGATCTCATCGAACAGTTCCCCATGCGCTGGCTGCTCTTGATGCCGGGGATGATCGCAAGCTTTATCGAAGCGGTGACGGCGCGCCAGCCATCCATCAAAGGACTAGGCTGTATAGGGGCCATGGCCGATCTGATCCCGCGGCAAGAAATCGCCGAGGTGACAGCGCTGTTAAATGCGCCTTTTTTGAATACCTTCGGCGCCACCGAAACCGGTCTTGGCCCAGCCACCGGCGCGTTCATTGACATCGGTACGGCGCCGGAGCGTTTGCCTAAACGGCAGACAGCGTTTTGTGATATACGGCTGGTAGATGCGGATGACAACGAAGTGCCGGTGGGTGTGCCCGGTGAAGTTTCGATCACGGGGCCATCCCTGTTCAGCGGCTATTGGAACAGCGGCGAAGTCAATCGAGAAGATTTTCGCGGCGGCCGCTTTCACATGGGCGATGTTCTGCGGCGCAACGCCGATGGCACGCTCGAGTACGTGGACCGCGTGAAATACATGATCAAATCGGGCGGTGAAAATATTTATCCTGCCGAGATCGAGCAAGTCATCTGCGCCGATGAACGCATAGAAACCGCCGTGGTGGTACGCAAACCCGATGCCCGCTGGGGCGAGATACCGGTTCTATTCGTGGTGCCACGGGATGAGTCCTTAACACCCGCCCAGATCACGGCGCTTTGCGATCGCGAGCTATCGCGCTATAAGCGGCCGCGGGAGATCTATTTCGTGACGGATGAAGAGCTGCCCCGCTCCACCACCGGGAAGATCCAGCGGCATATGCTGGAGGCGCGGGTGTAGGCCGGCTGTTTCCTTTCTCTTCTTTCCGATGCACACCTGGCAAAGCGCCAAATCCCCAGCGTTGGCCGCTCCCGGCGCCCGCACCTGAGCGGCGGCCCAGACCGGTTTTAGTGACTTAGGTTCCCTAGTCTCCCAGCCAAAAACCGGCTTTGTCCTCAAGCGCGCTGCGCCGCAGGACCGCGTATCAATCGACCGGGCAGTGCACCGGTGTGCTCACCATGACGCAATACCACCTCACCACCGACAATAGTGGCTGCAAAACCATCGGCTTTTTGCACTAAGCGCCTGGCACCTGCCGGCAAGTCGTAGCTCACATAAGGCATCCGCGGTGCCACCGTGTCCGGGTTGAACACGTTCAGATCAGCGATGAAACCCTCCCGCAGCAGACCCCGGTCGCGCAGTCGCCAATGGGAGGCGGGTGAGAAGGTCAGCATGTTCACTGCTTCTTCCAGGGTCACAGCCTGCTTTTCCCGCAGCCAATAAGCCAACACGTGGGTTTGCAGGGAAGAATCCATGATCTGCGAGACATGGGCGCCGGAATCGGAGAAAGTCACTACCGAGCGGGGATGCTTCATCATTGCCAACACTTGGTCCTGATCCTCGTTGAAAAGCGGCTGGTTGAAGAGTGCCTTCATGTCCTTCTCAACGGCCAGATCCATCATCAGTTCCACCGGATGCACACCTCTTTGCGCCGCCACTTCAGCCACCGTTCCAAATGGCGGCGACGGACGGTCCATCACGAACATCCAATCGAAATCCGGGCGCCGCGCCTCGGCCCCGACCCTGCGTTCGCTACCGGCCGGTGCATTCTCGAACGCCTGTACCAGCCGCGCCCGCATGGCCGGATCTTGAAAAGCGGCTTTCTGCTCGGCCAACGGTTTCTTGCGCAGATCCGACCACACCGGCAACCGGTCCAGGGAGGTGGTTGTCTCGAAGGACAACACCACACTCAAGGAGCGGCTATGCACTTGCACGAACATGCGCCCTCCCGCCGCCGCCGCCTCGTCGGTAATATTGAAGAAATGCGGCCACACCTCCGGCGCCCGCCGGCTGGCGAACATGCCGTAGGTCACCGGCACCCCGGTGTCCACAGCCAGCGCTTTCAACCGGTTCAGATAATCGCGTATCACCTCCGGATCGCGCCCGGTGTCCTCGCTGGCGATCTCGAACACACCCGCGTTCATTTCACCCATAACCCCCACCAGCGCGCGCACTTCATCCCAGTTGGCCAGGCGGCTGGCCACGGGCCGTGCATCCGGTGTTTGATGGTTACGGGTGCGTGAGGTGGTAAAACCCATGGCCCCCGCGCGGATGGCGTCGCGCACTTCGCGCTGCATGGCCTCCACATCGGTGGCGCTCGCCTCTTCCTCGAACGCCCGCTCGCCCATGACGTAGGTGCGCAGCGCGCAATGACCGACATAACAAGCGTAGTTGATACCCTTGGGCAATGCCTCCACGGCGTCCAGGTACTCCGGGAACGTCTCCCAGGTCCAATGGATGCCCGCCTCCATGGCCGCCGGCGAGATGTCCTCGGCCCGCTCCAGGTTGCGCATCACCAGATCTTTTTCATCTTTGCGGCAGGGCGCCAAGGTGAAGCCGCAATTGCCCATGATGACGGAGGTGACACCGTGGTAGCACGAGCATGTACCCAGCGGATCCCAGGACACCTGCGCGTCCATGTGGGTGTGGCCGTCGATAAAGCCGGGCGAGACCACGTGTCCTTCGGCGTCTACGACTTCCTTGGCCGGCGCCTTGATGCGCCCGATGCTGGCGACGCGCCCGTGCGCTACGCCTACGTCGGCCCGGTAAGCAGGCATACCCGACCCATCGACTAAAGTGCCGTTCTTGATGACCAGATCGTATTTCATGGCAGTGGCCCCCGTGCTCACCGGTATTTTCGCCGCCATTCAATACTAGCGCGGCCACCCATTCCTTGTGATGCGTATTGGCATTAGCTGCCAGATACTTCGCCAGCCCCCTGCCCACACCGTACAATTACGCGGCCCGCCTCAGACCCATTGTGAGAACCCCCATGGCGCTTACCCCCCTATCCTCGGAACCCAGACACGCCTCTTACGACGTGATCATCGTCGGCGGCGCCATGATCGGCTCATCATCAGCCTGGTGGTTATCGGCCAATCCGGACTTCAATGGCCGCGTGCTGGTGGTGGAAAAAGATCCGAGCTACCAATGGTGCTCCACCGCCCACACCAATAGCTGCATCCGCCAACAGTTCTCCAACGAGACCAACGTGCGCATCTCGCAATTCGGCGCCGAGTTCATCAAGAGCTTCAGGGAGCGCCTGGGCGGCGATCCGGAGGTACCGCACATCGTGCTGCAAAGCTACGGTTACATGTACCTGGCAGACAACGAGGCCTTCGCCGCTATGCTCCGGGCCAACCAAACAACACAGGCCGCCTGCGGCGGCGCCACCCGCATCATGACCCCCGATGAAATCGCCGCCGCCTATCCGTTTTACAACTTGGACGGGATCGTCTGCGGCAGCCACAACCCGGTGGACGAGGGCTATTTCGACGGCGCCACCATGTTCGACTGGTGGCGGCGCAAAGCACGGCAAAACGGCGTGGAATATCTCGCCAATGAGGTGACCGGCATCAACCGTCATGGTGACCGGGTCGCATCGGTGACTTTGCGCTCCGGTGAGATCATCGCCGCCGGACACGTGGTCAACGCCTCTGGGCCACGGGCCGCCGTCACGGCGCGCATGGCTGGTCTGTACATCCCCGTTGAACCCCGGCGCCGCTACACCTTCATTTTCGATGCGCAAAAGCCCCTGGATAGGGATCTGCCCCTGACCATCGATCCGTCAGGGGTACATGTGCGCACCGATGGCCGCTATTACTTATGCGGTTGCCGGCCGGATGAGGATCCAGCGGTGGATTTCGATGACTTCTACTTGGACGACAGCATCTGGGAAGAGAAAGTATGGCCCGCCATCGCCCACCGGGTGCCAGCCTTCGAGGCGGTCAAAGTGACCAACGCTTGGGCCGGCCATTACGCGTATAACGTGTTGGACCATAACGCCATCATCGGCCCGCACCCGGAAGTCGCCAACTTCGTGTTCGTCAACGGCTTCTCCGGCCATGGCTTCCAGCAATCGCCAGCCATGGGCCGGGGGGTCTCGGAGATCATCGCTTATGGTGAATTCCGGGAGTTGGATCTGACGCCGCTAGGCTACGAGCGGGTGATGCGCAATGAACCGCTGCTGGAGAATGCTGTGATTTAAGTTGATGGGCCGTCAGGCAGTGGGCCGTCAGCGCTCATACAAGTCGGTAGGAACACGCAACACGTGGCAAAAAAATTGGGTTCGAGAAAGCGGACGGTGGTGGCGCGTGTCCATACAGAAGGGCGCCTCTAAAAATAGTAATGTTTTCGTGAGTGCAAGGAAGCACCGCGCGCAGAACCGCAGTGTATAGGTGATACATGAGGATTCGAGCACGGCGCTGACGCCGCAATCGCGGTAAAAGTGCATTTTTAGAGGTGCCCTGAAGAGAAAGCCAGGCATGTCGCTGAGACATGCGCAGCCCATGGGTGGCAATACGTCAATTATCTTTGCACTGGACAATATTTCGGATCTAGAAAAACTACTGAATCCTGCAATCCCAGTTACGTCAATAAAAATCGCCAGGCATGATCCATGCCCAGGTGGCCGCGAGAAAAAGTTCAAGAAATGCCGCAGCGCCCCGATCGCGACTTAGTTGATTATCCACCGCGCCGCCCGTGCAATAACTGCCACAGCAGCGCAAAACCGATGGCTGACACGGCGAAGGAGACGATGTCCGAGCCCGTGATCCCGTCATACGGCGCCCGCTGCGCCGTGTAATAAACTAGAAAGAATATGAGGTTGTATCCCGCGTGGGCAACGATGCAGGGCCACAAGGACCGGGTACGCCAATACAGCCAGCCGACGAAACAGCCGAACACAAAAGCGAACGGAAACTGCGACGCCGTCAGATGAAATCCGGCGAACAGCAGCGCGCACAGGATGATGCCCCGCCTAGGCCCGTAGTGCTGTAAAAAGCCCCGCAGCAGTATGCCGCGGAAAATGATCTCTTCGAATATAGGCGCCAGCAAACCCACACTGATGACGGACACCAGACCCCCGCCCACCAACCGCTGCAGCATCTGCGCTTCTTCTCTGGCCACCTCCGGCGGGATAAAAGTGGCGCTCAAGTGATTGAACCACCAGTTGGCGCCGAGCACCACCAGGAGGATGGGCGGGCCTAATACGACGAGCATACTCATCACCGAGTTGCTGCCGGCGTGAAACAGCTCGCGGTAGCCCAGGCCCAGATAGTTGACCACTAAAGGGATGACCAAGCCATTGGCCAGTAGGGTGATGATAGCGACGGCGTAGGGATCGCCAGGGGCAAAACCGCCCTTCATGTCGTAAAGCGTTGCCGCGATAAAGAGCTGCACGACGAAGAGCAGCGCCAGTATGGTAAGTCCGCTCCACAGATCGGGAAGCTTTGGGGGGCCGGGCACGGGCGGCGTTTCCTCAAGGGTTCATAGGCAAGTGCCAGTCTACGAATTCTGGCTGTGGCCAGTATAGAGGGTTAGCCAGTCGGGGCCTGCGTTTTGATCAAGCCCTCTCGCTCCAACGCGGCGATGTCACTCGCCGGCAGGCCCGCCTCCGCCAGCACTGGGTGGTTATGTTCGCCCAACAACGGCGTGGCCTTGCCGTCCGGCGGGCGGGTGCCGCCGAAAGCGATGTATTGCCACACCACTGTGAGTTCGCCGGCATGGGCATGAGGGCGGGTGACGGCTTTGCCATTGACGTGGGTGTGGGGATCGTCGAAGAACACTAGGCTGTCGCCGGGCAGTACCGGGGCGCAAGCAACACCAGCGGCTTTTAAAGACGACAGGGCTTCGGCTCGCGACAGCGTGGCAAACGCTTGAGTGAATGCCCGCCCCACCGCCGTATCCAACGGATGACAACCGGCGGGCGTGTAATGCTCCACCGGCCCCGGATCGGCTAAACCGACCGTTTTCGCCAGCGCTGCCCGGCTGGCGGCATCATCCGCGGCCACGTAAATCCAGCCGTCGCTGACGGGATAAAGACGATGCATGGGACTGGGGCCGTGCTGGCCGCGATCCGCCAAGGCCCGCCGGGGGCGCCCCGCGTAGCGGGTGAACCAGGCGGAACTCAGGAGGATGCCGCCATCCAATAGGTTCACTTCCACCTGCTGCGGCCCATGCCCCTTGGCTCTGGCGAACAGGGCCAACACGGTGCCCAAAGCGGCCATGGCACCGGTGGTGAAGTCAGTGGGGGCGAGCTGCGCCGGGAACGAGGGCGGATTGCCCTCGCCACCCTGCGCCCGCTGCAAGCCCATCAACGCTTGCGCCAGCGGATCGATGCCGGGGCGGTGCGAGTACGGCCCGGTAAAACCGTAGCCGGTGATGTGGGTTTGGATAAGATTGGGGTTGATGTCCAAGCCAATGCCCATGCGGGCGGTGGCGCCTGGCCGCAGATTGGCCAGTACCACGTCCACCGTACTGGCGATGGCGCAGACCAGTTCCTTGCCCTGCGGTTTTCCCGTGTCGATGGCGGCAGAGCGTTTCTCGAAGTTGACGCTGTAGAAATAGGGGCGGGCGATGGGCCTTGATATATCGCCGGTCAGCGGTTCCAGTTTGATGACGTCGGCGCCTAGATCGGCCAGCAGGCGGGCGGCCATGGGGCCGGCGATGAGGTTGGTGATCTCCAGCACGCGCACGCCGGCTAGCGGCAGTGGTTCATCACCTTGCACCGCTGGCCCGGCCTGGCCGGTGGCTTGATCTTGATTCAGGGGCGGCGCCAGTTTTTCAGCCGCACGCCTAGGGCCACGCACCACACCTGGGGTGCCATTCATCTTGACCGGTATGCCCATCTGCTCGACCGTGCCTTCGCGGGGATCGGTCAAGGACAAAACCATGCCGTTGTGCAACACCTGCGGATCGTCCAATCCTTCCTCGGTGTTACGGGCAAGAGCGAACGGTATGTCATTGCTGTCGAACAATTGCGCCCATTGCGCGTATGGCCGGGTGGCCAAGACCCGGGCCAACATGTCCCGCAGCATGCCTTCGGCATGTTCGGTCTGCGGCATTTGGCCGCACCCGTAGACGGCATCCTTGAGCACCCCTCCCATGGATAGGACTGCCGCCGCCTTGGCGATGAATCCCGGATGTACACAACCGAGTTGCACATAGTTGCCGTCGGCGCATGCATAAACGCTATAGAACGGCGCGCTGCCGCAGGGGTGGGTCTGGAACACCTGGGGCAGGAGTTTTTCCCCCAGGACTTTGGGGTGATAGAGCAGCGCACCGGCCATCAGCGACGTGCTTACACTGCGGCCACGGCCGGTATCTTCCCGGGCCAGCAGGGCAGCGCCAATACCCAGCGCCGCCATGACGCCCGCGCCTACGCTTGGCAGGGGATGGATGGTGTGGATGGGACCTTGGCGAAATCCGGGCATGGCGGCCAACACACCGGTGCGGGCCAGCACCAGATCATCGATGGCGGGCTCGTCTTTGTGCCGGCCTTCGAGCCCGTACGCGGTGATGGAGCAGCTTACGATGCGGCCATTCAAGCGTGCTAAATGCTCGTGCCGCACGTATTTTGGCCGCCTGCATGGGGCGAAGTCCTCTACCAGCACATCGGCGGCCCGCACCCAATCGGCGAATGTCGAATCAGCCGCCGCCGCCTGCTCCAGATCGACCCGAGTACACGCCTTGGCCCTATCCCAGACTACATAGCCGCCGCCACGAAGACCGTCACCATCATCGTCGAGCCGCGCATCGATAAGCCGTACCACGCGGGCGCCATGATCGCACAGGAACATGGTGCTTAGGGCGCCGGCTTCGCCGCGCGTCAGATCGATGACGAGGATGCCTTCGAGGCTGCTGGTCGTGGCCATAGCTCACCGCAGGGTGGGTTGTAAACCCGGTGTTGCTGGATTAAGGAGATTGACTGGATCGGCGGATTGGGGCGGCAAAAGCACCGCCCCCAAGGTGACCCCGCCGTTGCCGGCGGGGTCACAGGCTGCGGGCCGAGTGTGCTCAGCAAGCCTCGAATAGGCCAGCGGCGCCCATGCCTTTGCCGATGCACATGGAAACGATGCCGAGCTTTTTTCCGCGCCGGCGCAATTCGCGGACGAGTAAGCCGGTCAGGCGCGAGCCGGTCATGCCGAAAGGATGGCCGATGGCGATGGAGCCGCCGTTGACGTTGTAGATGGCGTTGTCGATGTCTAGCCGGTCGCGGCAGTACAGGCACTGGGAGGCGAAGGCTTCGTTCAGTTCCACCAGGTCGATGTCGTCCAAAGTGAGTTTTTTGTATTGCAGCAGCTTGGGGATGGCGAATACGGGGCCGATGCCCATTTCATCCGGTTCGCAGCCGGCGACGGTGAAGCCGCGGAAATACGCCAACGGTTCCAGGCCCAACTGCTCAGCCCGTTTTTCCGCCATGAGTAAGGTCATGGAAGCGCCGTCGGAGAGTTGCGAGGCGTTGCCGGCGGTGACGCTGCCGTCTGCCTCGAAAGCCGGTTTGAGTTTGGCCAAGCCTTCCAGGGTGGTGGTGGGGCGGTTGCACTCGTCGCGATCGACAGTGCCTTCTACGACTTCGGTTTCTTGGGTTTCTCTGTTGACGACTTTGCGCCATTGGACGCTCATCGGGCTGATTTCTTCGGCGATGTGGCCAGCTTGCTCGGCGATGGCGTAACGCTGTTGGCTTTGCAGGGCGTATTCGTCTTGGGCTTCGCGTGAGACCTTGTAGCGGCGGGCGACGACTTCGGCGGTGTTGCCCATGGCCATGAATACGTCGGGTTTTTGTTCCAGTAGCCGGGGGTGTTCATCGTGTTGGCCGGGGGTGCCGCGCTCGAGGCCGGTGATGGATTCCACGCCGCCGGCCATGGCGACTTCGGCGCAACCGCTGGCGATTTGCGTGGCGGCCATGGCGATGGAGTTCAGGCCCGATGAGCAGGCGCGGCTGACGGTGGTGGCCGGAACGCTGATCGGGAGTTTCGAGAGGACCACGGCGTGGCGGGCCATGTTACCGGACTGTTCGCCGATCTGGCGGCCGGCGCCTAGGATGACGTCTTCGATTTCGGCTGGGTCCACGGCCGGGTTGCGCTCCAGTAGGGCGTCTATGCAGTGGGATACCAGTTCATCGGAACGGGTCAGGTTGAAGGTGCCTCGATGGGCTTTGGCTAGGCCAGTACGGATGCTATCGACGACGACGACTTGGGTCATGGCGGTGGTTCGCTCTGTGTTTGGGGGATCGGATGCAAAGTAATGGAAGGTTGAGATTGGCTGCAAGGTGATGGTGGGGGTTGTTGTGGGTGGATGGGGCTGTTTTTTTAGATCGATTGTGGTCGGGAGGTGGATTGGGGGGCTTTTGGTCATCAATGCAGTGCCTAGGGCCTAGAGTGGGTTGGCTCAGCCGTGACCCGGCGTGAACCCATCCATGGGGCCTCGGAGGCAGCATCCATGCTGCCTACGGTCACGGCTGAGCCAACCCACTCTAGGCCTCGACGGCGGGGGCACCGTCGTCTTGAGGGAAGCGAGGGGAGTTGAGGTGTGCGCGCCGCTTCGCTCTGCGCACCCAGTTATTTGTCCGGCAGCGTTCGCAGCCGGCAGGCCGGTTGGGTTCGTGGCATGTACAAAATCAGTGCTTTTGCGCGGCGACTCTGTCACCGCGCGCCCGCTCCGCGCAGTGCTCCGCACCGCGCCGCTCACTGACCTCGGGCGAGGCGGAAACCTACGCCGTTGCGCCGGTACTCCGGCGGATACCAGCGGCGCACCGCGGAGCGCACGAGGCGGGCGATAGTTGGCGCCTATCGACTCACTCAGCCACTTGGCATAAGCAACTGCATCATTCCAAGACACGTAGATGCAGGATGCTGGCCGCGGCCCCAGCTTTTGTCAGCGGGTAACGTGCGGCCCGTGGCCTTGGCAAAGGTGTCGTACTCGTCAAAAGTGACTTCGTGTTTGCCGATGACAATCGATTCCACACATTCCCGTCGTTGGGTCTCCCGCTTCGATCTACCCGCTTCCGTCTCCGGGTTGCCCATGGTGTAGCAGCCTTTGGGGAGGCGAATCATTTCTGGGCCTTGGGTGCCGTCCTTTAGCCGGTCACAGCAGGTGGTCAGAGCGGGTATGCCGGAGAGGAAGCGGCCGTTGGCGTCGATGCGGTTGCGTAACTCGTCGAGCATGGTGGTGTTGATGCGCACTGGGGTGACTTTTTCTTCGGTGATGATGTGGACGTAGTCGAAGCCGGCTGCACCTAACAGGTAGCGGCGCATTTCCTCGGCGTGGTTGGCCGTCGGTAGGTTTTGGCCATTGGTAGGTTTTAGCCGTGGTTGCAGCGGCGGATGTTGACGCTGAGGGCGTAGCTTTTGGGGTAGTTGCCGAGTCCTACCGCGCCGGTTAGCAGTCGTTCCCAGGTGTTTTGGTCAGAGGGCTTTTCGCAAGGTTCACCGATGATGATGACCGGCAATTTGGCGAGCATCGTGGCAGTCCTTGAACTGCACCTGTGGCTTATACTCTGCTGCATCTTACGGACGCCCTACCTCGTAGCAAAGCCGTATGCTCGCCGCATGAAGGTCTAAAATGTCATTGAACTCTTGCGTGACGACGGTCGGGTGCTGGCTAGAATGAAAGGCAGCTCTTGCCAATTCAAACACCCGGACAAGCCCGGTACTGTTACGGGGCCGGTCTTGTTTATTCGGGCCGGGAAACCTCAACATCGACATGCCTACAGGGACGCTGCGGGCGGTGCTGCGTCAAGCGGGCCTAACCCAGGAGTAGAACATGCGTTACGCGGCCGTGATTGCAAAGAGCACCGGTAGCTATGGCGCATATGTACCTGATCGCCCTGGTTGTGTTGCCGTTGGAAAACCGGAAGATGCGATCATCCAGCTAATTCGAGAGACTATCGAGTTTCATCTTGATGGTCTGCGTGAAGATGGCTCCGAGATCCCGCCCGCCGCCGCCCTGGCCGCGTTTGTGGATGTCGCCGCCCAAACATCGCCGCCTAAGCATCGCCGCCTAAGCAACAGGGGCAGATAGCGCCACCCGGCGAACCTACATCAAGCATGATCATCACCATCACAGGCGACCTCGCCGGCGGCAAGAGTTCGGTGGCAAAGCGTATCGCTAGCAGCATCGGGGCAGCCTACGAGTCGGCCGGCTCGATACAGCGTCAAATCGCCGCCATGCGCGGCATGACGACGCTCGAACTCAACAAGTATGCGGAAACACACCCGGAGATCGATAAAGAAGTCGATAACCGCGTCAAAGCATTCGGGTCCAGTACAAGCGCCATCGTCGTCGATTCACGGATGGCGTGGCATTTCATCCCCCAATCACTGAAGATTTACATTGCGGTTTCGAGCCATCGGGCCGCTGAGCGGGTCATGCGCGATCAGCTCAGGACGGGAGAGCCGGTGTATTCGGACCTTGAAGATGCCGCGAGAAAACTCTTGGAGCGAAAAGCAAGCGAGGAACTTCGCTATAAGGCTTTGTATGGCGCTGATTCCTCCGTCATCGAGAACTTCGACCTTTACATAGATACCACCTGGGCCACACCCGATGACGTCTTTGAGCTTCTCAGCGAACGTATCGCGGCTGAGGAAGGTAACCGGCAAACGTGCGAGGTGTGGCTTTCTCCAAAGCTAATCCTTCCCATGGGGGATGCTAAGTGCTTGGTATCCGGTGCGACGCCGGGTGATTCCAACAATACGCCAGTCCCTGTAGTTAGATGCGGCGACTACTTCTATGCATGGGACCAGCACGAATTGCTGGGCGCGGCCATCCAGAATAAAACGCCGTTTATTGGGGCCGCTATTTTGCAGGGTGATGATTTGCCAACACCAGGACTCTCGGCTCAACAATACGTGGACTCCACATTCCGGCTCACAACGGTTCATGACTGGGAAAAAGCGCTTGGAGTTGCCTATATAAAACCGGATGGTGTTGGCTCAGGGGACAGACCAACGTAGCCCGTTGATCGTTGTATCTTGACTACGCCCAATCGCCTCAGATGCGCATTGGGACTCTCAGCAAGTGACCGGCCAGCGCCTGGGGAAATTATTCGAAAATACCGCCATGGGGATTCCTCTTGCGCTGGACTTGCGCACGGGTCTTGTCTGTGAAGGACGGCTCACCACTTATGAACCGCTGTTCCGTCTGTACATGAGTGAGTTGCAACACCCCGCCCAAATACGCCGGCTCATCGGCAACACCAAAGAGCCAGGTGCCCTGGTCCAACACATACGCAACTGTCCATTTAGCGTGCTGTTGCTCGATGAAATCGAAAAAGGCGCTCCGAGTTTCCTTGTTGTGCTGCTGACGGTGCTCGATGAAGGCCGGTTGAGTGATGCTCTTGGCCGAACCACGGATTTTCGCAACACCACTATCGCCATCATCTCCAAGGCTATTACGCACGGCAATGCTCGCCGCATTCGCCCTCGCCGGCAACCTGGTGCACTATGTGGGCCAAGGAGCATTGCCATGAGAATAATCATCTGCGGTGGCGGTGTCATCGGCGCCGCCATAGCTTATGCCTTGACCGAGCGGGGCTTTGCACCCACCGTCGTCGAAGCCGTCGCCCCCGCCTGTGCCGCATCGGGTAAGTCCGGTGGATTTCTTGCCCTCGACTGGTGTGATGGTTCCGCCATGTCCGCGTTGGCCAGACGCAGTTTTCAATTGCATGCCGAGTTGGGTAAACGGTTCGGCGATAGAACCGGTTACCGGCGTATGGACACGCTAGCCATCGTCGCGACGCAAACACCTTCTGACTTGAGGGACTACGCAAGGGCGCCGGCACCCGAGTGGCTCGATGGCCAGTGTGCTGTACACGGACAACTAGGCACGCCGGCAAGCACCGCCCAAGTGCATCCCAAATTATTCACTCAAGTGCTGTTGGATGAGGCAGCTCGGCGGGGGGCGGAGTTGGTCATAGGCCGAGTCGATGGCATTCATCATGACGGCGGCAAGGTCAATAGCATCACCGTCGATAGGCAGCGGATGAATGCGGATGCGGTAGTGGTCGCCATGGGTCCTTGGTCTGCCCTAGCCACCGCCTGGCTGCCCGTACCATCGGTCATGGGCGAGAAAGGGGCTAGCATCGTATTGGAGCCGTCCAGGCCCATTGGCGCCCATGCATTGTTTGGCGAATTCGTTGATGCGCAAGGTGAGCACCACAGTCCGGAAGTGTTTCCACGACCGGATGGACAAGTGTATCTGTGCGGCGCCCCCGAGCGGGCATCGTTACCGGAGAACCCCTCTTCCATAGAACCCGGGCAGCCCGCTATCGATAAGCTGGTCACCATCGCCAACGCCTTATCTAGCGGCCTTAAAGCGGCAACACTCGTTCAGGCCCAAGCCTGCTACCGGCCCATCGTCCACGACGCGCTGCCGGTCATGGGCCGCGTCGATGGTATCGACGGCGCCTACATAGCCACCGCCCACAACTGTTGGGGTATTTTGAATGCACCGACCTCCGGCGAAGCGATGGCCGAACTCATCACCAACGGTCACACAGAACACGTCGATTTGGGGCCATTCGCGCCGGGGCGGTTGCTGCAGAGGCGGGCGGCGGCGTGGCGATGAGCCAGCTAGGCGCGGATATAAGACCGATCGTGTTGCCCGCATTTTGACGGCCTTAGTGCCGATGCATATCTCGCGCTGCCCCTTCACCTCGGCAAGACAGCATGAAACGCCTCGGCATTCGGACATTTCAACCAGTTACGGTGGTCCGTCTCCACCCCCACCATGCACATATGGCCTCACCCATGACGAGGGCTTTGTCTGCTTCGGCTAGCCAGCTCAGTTCCTCGGTGAACAGGGTGACGCACTCGCGCCAGGAGCAGGGCATCTTGGTGATGTCGGTACCCCAAAACGTACGCTCGGGGCCGAATGCTTCGTAAATTTGGCGAATAAAAGTATGCATCGCGGGAAACGGATACGCTTCGCTTGAATAACCGGGCGCACCGGTCGCTTTGACGGCGACGTTCGGATACTTGGCCAATGCCAGCAACTCCGGCATATGGGTCATGGAAGCAGCGTCTTTCAACGTCGTGTTGCCTCCCCTGCCGCCCAGATGATCGATAGTGATGCGCAATTGCGGATGACGCTCGGCGATGCGCCCGAACACGGCCAGGGAATCGGTGGCCAATACCGCCACCGGCACTCCCGCCACTTCCGCCGCCGCCCACAACCAATCGAGTTCCCCCTCGTGCAACAAGCGCTGATCCGGCTGATGCAAAAAGGTGTAGCGAAGGCCTAGCATGCCGGGCCGCTCCCTCCAGCCTGCAATTTTGGGTAAGGATTGTGCCTCATCCAAAGGCAACGAACCCATGATGGCAAAACGGCCCGGATAATCGCGTACCGCGGCGAATGCCATACTGTCAGCCCCCGGATCCCAGCTAGGAGGATGAATGATCGCAGCATTGATGCCACCCTCATCCATCATCCCGATGGCCTCTTCCGCCGTGAACGCTGTTACCTGGCGGTGCGCTGGGTTATTGGGTAAGCCGCTCCCCCAAAGATGAATTTGCGCATCGACTATTTGCATGATCTTGATCTCGCGTTCATTTCGGCAACAATGCCATAACTCACCGACAGACCTAAGCCAGTCCCCTTGCCCGGCTCCTCAGCGGTAAAAACAGTTCAAAATCCTTCCAGGCAGTTGCAGCACTGCATCGCTCAGACCCACTTTGCCAATATCATGCAAGGGGGCGGCTAGAGCAATGCGCCGGCTCAAGGCTGACGCATCCGGCTTTTGGGCATCGTTGCCGCCAAGAAACAAAAAGCGCCCAGCAAAGAGCCTGCGGCAAGAATAATAAATCCCAGCCGGTAATCACCGGTCACGTCAGCCATGTATCCCGCGAATACAGGACCGGTGGACATACCGAACATGACGATCAGTGCGGACAAACCCATAATGGTGCCAAAGGAGCTGGCGCCGAAGTAATCTGCCCGCATCGCCGTCATCAAAGGTCCGCGCACGCCCCAGGCAAAGCCGTGAATGGTAACCGCCGTCACCAACACGGCCACGGAATTGGCATAGGCCACCATAGCGAGCCCTGTGGCATGCCCGGCCAGACAAGCGGCACACAAGATCCGTTTAGAAAAAAGATCGCCCACTAAACCGCCCGTCAACACACCGGCGACTTGCATGGCCGTCATCAACGCAACGACGTTGCCAGCACCGGTTAGCGACATGGCGAGCGGCCCCTGGGTGATGTGCGAGATGAGATGCACCATCAGACACGAGACAGTCAGCAAAGCGAGCGCGTGCCCCAGGGAGATAAACCAGAACGCCCGCGTGCGCACCGCTTCCATCGGCCCCAGATCAGGCCGCTCGGTTGTGGCCGGCGCACCGGCTTTACCACCGGCCCCTTGCGCTACACGGATACCGTCCATGACCTCGCCGTAAGCATCAGGCCGGTGGCGGAACACTTGCGCCAGCGGCAACCCGGTAAGGATCACGATAACGCCCGACGCAAAAGCGGTCACCCGCCAACCAAAAGTATCGAGCGCGAACACAACAAGGGGTACGCAAAGACCGCCCACGGAGAAGCCGAGCTGAGAGAGGGCCACGGCTTTGGAGCGGTGGCGGTTGAACCAGCTCACCACCGCCACCATGACCGTGGCAAAACCGCCCAAGCTCGAGCCAATAGCGATGATCGCGAAAGTGACATAGAAAGACAGCACCGATTCCACTTGGCTAAATAACATAAAACCGATGCCGTACATCACCGTGCCAGCCCGCAAAACCGCCCTTGGCCCGTACCGGTCAACCAGCCAACCTTGCAGCGGGCCGAGCAAGCCGCTCTCGATGCGGGTCAAAGCGAAAGCCCCCGCGACCAAGGCTTTACTCCAGCCGAATTCCTCCTGCAAAAGAACCACATAAGCGCCGTACGACTGCATCCACAGCAGGCTTGAAAGCAAGTGAATGCCGGCGCTGCAGAGCACTATCCACCAGCCGTAGAACACCCGCCCTTGGGGTCTTACGATCGAATTGAAGCCAACTAAATTGAAGCGATTGAACATGGAGGGCTCGCACGAATGACGGCAGCGGCCACGGCCTGCTAGATTTTAGACGAGGCGCGGTTTGCGGCGGATGTTTGCCTACCAGTGGACGGTGGCCGGAGTATTGGCAGACAAACAAAGAACGGGTACGTGCGGACACACGTACCCGGTGTAGACGGACCAGACTAGCGGTCCCAAGCTTCTTTCTTTTTGTTGATATCCGGTGGTGCATTCACCCTATCGCGCACAGCGGATGAGAAAGTGCGATCAAACAGCTCACGCTCCGCTTCCGGGCCGGCTATCCTGGTCACTGCGGCGCAAGCGAAGTGCATACCGAGCCCGCCTATGATGCGGGCCGCTTTGAACGGCATGGTGTCGAATCGATCGTAGAGATCGCCGTGGTCGCCTTGCGAATAGTTTTGGCCCTGCGAATACTTCTGCGCCGATGCTCGACCGCTAGCGGTTGCCGATCCGGCGGGCAGTACACTGACTGCAACCCACTTGTTAAATGCCTTGACGCAGTGTTGCATAGTTACTCTCGAAATGACTAGCCGCCCGGTTTCGAGTCACCCCGGCGGCGGCCATGATAAAACTATAGACCCTGTTATAGACCCTGTTTGAAATTTCGCTCGTCCAATCGCAGCGGCGCGCTTGACGATTTCGATGTGCAATTTCCTATCGTCACGCCGGTGTGATTCTTATCTGAAGCTACAGATGATGGCCGAAGCACTTGAGTGAATAAAAGCCATGTCAATCGTCCGGAAAATGCATCCAGCCGGTGATGATATATTTGCGTCCGCCCGTTACCGGCAAGCCCCGGTGTGCATGTGTCCACTCCGCTGGCCAAATCAAAGTCTTGCCCGCCTCAGGCCGCACTTTTAAACCGAAGTGCACGAACTCCGTTTCGCCGTTCGCCGGTACGTCGTTTAAAGGTACGTCGTTTAAATACGTCATCCACGCCAACACGCGGTGCAAATGACCGAGCGACGTACGCTCGGAGTGCACGCTGGAGAAATGCCCGCCTTCCTCATAACGCTGAATATTGAATGGACCGATGTGGACCCGATCTAAAAATTCGCCCAAGAAGGGCCACTGCTTGGTGTAATCCTTAAAGCACTCGAGCAGGGCATCCATGTAGGTCTTGAACGGTGCGTGGGATCGAAGCTCAAGCGCGCGTGGCGAGATAGTGAGATCGGTGGACCGCTTGATAGTCTCATCAACTCGGCCATCGCCGATGGTCCCCACTTTGTGCTGATTTTCTCTTGCCTCAAAAAAAGCGATCAGCCGTTCGCATAACACCGGATTGGCAAGCTGCCAACAGCCCACGAAATGGGGCGCCACCGCCTGCTCAATGGGCCTTGGTTCAATGGGGGCCGGTTCAATAGAAGCCAGTTCAATAGGGGCTGGGACACTATCGTGCGAAGGTAACGGATCAGACATAGGGGCACCTGCTAAAAATGCACTTTTTCCGCGATTGCGGCGTCAGCGCCGTGCTCGAATCCTCAGGTATCACCTATACACTGCGGTTCTGCGCGCGGTGCTTCCTTGCACTCACGAAAAAATGACTATTTTTAGAGGTGCCCATAGATAGCTCAATATACGATGCGCGCGGCACCCTCACCGCCGGTTCTGAATTCAACCACGCCATGGCCTTCACGGCGCCGGCGTAGTCCCTCTTGGTGTTGCCCCATGGCCAACAATGTCAGACCGAGTGCACTGCTGGCACCGGCGAATCCGGGATCCAACCGCAACGCTTCCCTAAAACAACCGCCAGCCTCTTCGTAACGGGCTAGCGCGTGCAACACAAGGCCCAAGTTGGTATGAACCTGCGGCATATGCGGGGCTAAATCGGCTGCCCGCCGCTGCGATGCCAGCGCGCGCTCCAACATGCCCAATCGCTGTTGCGCGTTACCCAAATTGCTGTAGGCGGCGGCGAAGTCCGGGGCCAGCTCGACTGCTCTGAGAAGATAGGCCACGGCGTCTTGTTTTTGCCCGGCTTCCAACAGCGCGCTGCCCAAATTGCAATACACTCCCGGATCTCGAGGCGCGAGTCGAACGGCCATGCGAAAACATTCGACCGCCTCGATATAGTGCCCAAGTTCACTGAGTGCATTGCCTAGATTGGTATGGGCATCGGCCACCTCCGGGGCCAGCCGCACCACTTGGCGGTAGATAGCTATAGCCTCACCGGTACACCCTTGGGAGGCGAGAATTCGCGCCCGGCTACTCAACACGGCGGGATGGCTGGGGGCTGACTGCAGTGCTTGGTCAACCAGTTGCAGAGCCAGGTCCGAATCGCCGTTTTGGTGAACCAGTGTAGCGCGCAAATGCAGCGCGTCCGGATTGCGCGGCGCGCGCCGCAGAACTTCCACATAACACTGTTCCGCCTGGCGCAACTGGCCAGCGCTATGGTAGTGCATACCTTGTTCCAGTATGCGTCGCGTGGCATCGGCCGCACCGGGGTGCCGCCGAATTTTGCTCTTTTTGTTACCTTTCAAAGCTTACTCATCAAAACTTACCCCTCAAAACTTACCCCGGGGCAGATCGGTGAAGGGCAACTCCTTATCGACGCGAATATCCGGCGGCAAACCGAGCACCCGCTCGGCGATGATGTTGCGCAAGATCTCATCGGTGCCACCGGCGATGCGCAGCCCCGGCGAGGCCATCATGCCTTGCTGAAACGCCGCCTCCATGGGCGCCAATTCGGCATCGGTACTAGCGCCCGCTTGGTCTAACAGATCCAAAGCGAACAGCGATATCTCCTGCATTTTACGAGCTGCCACCACCTTGCCGATGGAGGCTTCAGGTCCCGGTGTTTGCCCGCGGGACAACGCCGTCATGGTGCGAAACTGGGTAAATTTAAGCCCTTGCTGCTCAACGTACCAATCGGCCAAGCGCTCGCGCACAGCGGAATCGGCGATGGCCGGCCCGCTTTCCAACTCGAGATTACGGGCCAGTTCAAATACTTCATCGAAATCCGGCGCACGCGAGCCGCCTACGGCGAGGCGTTCGTTCATCAAGGTGGTCAGCGAAACCTGCCAGCCCTGCCCCACTTCGCCCAAACGCTGAGAGTCCGCAATGCGCACATCAGTGAAATACACTTCGTTGAAGTTGGCTGCACCCGAGATCTGATGGATGGGCCGGATCTCGACACCCGGCGATTTCATATGCAAAAAGAAATAAGTCAACCCTTTATGCTTGGGCGCATCCGGATCGGAGCGCGTCACCAAAACACCGTAGTCGGCGAAGTGAGCGCCGGAGGTCCAAACTTTTTGCCCATTGATGATCCAATCGTCCCCATCGCGCACCGCCCGGGTGCGCAGCCCGGCCAGATCGGAACCGCTGGCCGGTTCCGAGAACAATTGGCACCAAATCTCCTCGCCGGTCAACGCTTTGCGCGTATAACGCTGAACCACCTCAGGATCACCGTGCTTCATCAGCGTGGGCAAGCACATGCCCAGACCGATCTCGAACACGCCGGTAGGCACCAGATAATTGGCTTCTTCTTGCTCGTAGATAACGTCGAAGATCGGAGCGAGGCCGCGGCCCCCGAACGGTTCCGGCCAAGTCATGCAAGCAAAACCGGCTTGCGCTTTTTTCGCCTGCCACGCTTTCGCCCGGACAACGGAACCGGCTACGTCCAGTTTCGGTAAAGTGCTGGTGGCGCCGGACTTACGCTCAGCGTTGGCAGCAAGAAACGCTTTAACGTCTTCGCGGAATTTACCTTCATCGGGCGTATCGGAAAAGTCCATCACATAGTCTCCGCTTGCGGTGCATTACGCGCCTCGATCCGGCCCACTAAACGGTCTTTCCACACCCGCGCTGAACCGAGCGCGAGTCCCAGTGACTTAGCGCGGCGGTAATAAAGATGACAATCGAGTTCCCAGGTAAAACCCATGCCGCCGTGGACTTGAATATTCTCCTTGGCGGCCAGCTCAAACGCTCTACAACCTGCCACCCGGGCAGCGGCGGCAGCCAGGGGCAATTCCGGCGCATCGGCCTGCAGAGCCCAGGCACCATAGTAAGCGTTTGAACGGGCTAATTCGGTGGCAATGTAAACATCGGCTAATTTGTGTTTGATGGCCTGAAATGAACCGATGGGACGGCCAAAAGCAAACCGTTCATTGGCGTACTCCTTGGCCATATCAAGGCACGCCTGGGCGCCACCCACCTGCTCGAAGGCGGCCAGAACCACGGCCCGGTTCCATAGATCATCGAGCACCGCCCAACCGTCCTCAGTGCCTAAACGCTCCACCGGCACGCCATCAAAAGACACACTGGCCGCGGGCCTCGAGGGATCGGTCATCTCCAGATCGCGTACCTCCATGCCTGCTTGCCCGGTCTCGGCCAGATAAAGACCATAGCCGGCACCCTCGCGCGCCAACACTACCAGCAGCTGCGCACTCTTGCCATCCGCCACCGGGCTCTTCCTACCCGTTAGCTCTCCAGCACTGATCTGCGCTCGCACCCGGCTGGGGGTCAGCGGTCCCGCCGCTTCATGGCTAGCCAGCGCGCCCACCACATCACCTGCTACCAATTTGGGCAACCAGCGGTTTTGCTGTGCGTGGTTACCATGACACAGTAGCGCCTGGGTCACTAAATAGACCGAAGAGATAAACGGCACCGCCGCATTGGCCCGGCCCAACTCCTCGGCGATCACACACAGGTCTACTTGACCGAGGCCAGCGCCACCGAATTCATCGGGAACCACCGCCCCCAGCCAACCCAGCTCAGCCATCTCCTGCCACAGTTCCTCGTCAAAACCACCGCCGGCATCCACTAGAGCACGGGCTCGCTTGCAGGCTGCACGCTCCTCAAGAAAACGCCGTACCTGCTCCCGCAGCAGCTTTTGCTCGTCAGAGAAATCGAAATTCAAATGCGTCTACCCCCAATCCCGGTATCTTCTGCCATCGTTGCAGGCACGAGTATGCCGTGCCTTACAAGCGCTTGGCTATCGGACCACTCGCGCTCTTTGCTTGAGAATATGACTGGCTCTGATTGGCGGTCGCGTTGACCCCTGAGTTTCTAACACCAACTACTGCCAGAGCGATTCTTACCAAACAGGTCTCTTGAGTTTGATGGATTAATAGTTTTTCGTCGCAAAAAAGCTTCATGTATCCATTTCTGCACTTCATACGGGTCCCTTGGCCAGTTGTATATTTTTGCAAACCCGCAATCGACATTATCATGCAATCTAGGTGGTACAGTGCATTTGTCGCAAGTAGACATAGCTGTTCGTGGATAAGTTGGAAGAAGTATGCCCAACAATCCAGTTCTGGAGTTACTACTTCGGCAAAAAATTACCCGACACAAATTAATAAAATGTGTTATAGTGATGCTATGAAAAAGACAGACGGTCGCTCACTGCCCCATTCCGCGCGAGAAGCCATCCGCAGGCACGCGGTTGCGCAAGTATTATCGGGTGAAAGCCCTGAAAAAGTAATTAAAGCCCTCGGATTTCATCGTTCTTGCATTGACGATTGGTTATCCAGATATGAGCAAGGTGGTGAACAGGCGCTGTCCACCGGCAAGATCACGGGTCGCCCAAGAAAGTTTCCCGATGAATATGCGGATCGCTTACGTGAACTAGTTAAAACGAATCCGTTGCAATTGGATTTTCACGATGCCTTGTGGACACGCTCGATGATTCAGATATTACTGAAAGATAAATTTGGCATCGAGGTCAGCGAGCGCTCGGTGGGCAATATCCTGTCTCGTTGGGGGATGAGTGCGCAGCGCCCTGGGTTTAAGGCATACGAGCAAAACCCTGATCAGGTTAAGGTATGGTTAAAAGAAACTTGGCCTGAAGTACAACGAGAAGCGAAAAGGCGCCGAGCGCGGGTCTATTTTGGCGACGAATCGACGATCCGGTCGGATTATCATCGTGGTACCACTTGGGGGGTACGGGGTGATACGCCAGTTGTAGCGAAAACGGGTCGGCGCTTTAGCGTGAATAGGCTGTCAGCCGTTTCGCCGAAAGGTCACCTGCGTTTCATGGTAACTGAATCACGGGTAACCGCAGACGTTTTTATCGACTTTCTAAGGCGTTTGTTGCACAACGCCAAGCGATCGGTCTATTTGATTGTTGATGGCCATCCCATTCATCGAGCCAAGAAAGTGCAAGAATTTGTCCGCAATAGCCAAGGTAAGCTCACGTTAGTATTGTTACCGCCGTATTCACCGGAACTCAATCCTGATGAGCTAGTATGGCATCATGTAAAAAGCCAACGAATTGGGCGGACAGTGGTGGCTACAAAGGAGCAACTGATGGCCTTGGCTCGTTCGGTGTTGCACTCACTGCAACAGAATACGCAAATAATTAAACGGTTTTTCTATGAAAAGCATGTCAGATATATTCTGAATTAATGTCGGGTAATTTTTTTCCGAATTAGTATATAGGGTATCTCTGATACTAGAAGATATTTCCCAATCTACGTGTTTTCTCTTCCACGTATCTGAGCCTATCAGAACCACGGTAACGCTCGCACTACGAATGAATTCATCACGAATTTTTTGACGGATTGTTTCCGTCTTCGAATATGGATCAATATCACCATCGCTCACGGCTTTTGTTTCTAGAACATTAGAAACGCCTGAGAAAAGTCGTTCGAACTTTAGTTTGTAGGCCTCATCATTGTCGTGATGGTAGCTAATGAACACATTGTGACGATTACTCATCCATAAACTCCTTTTGGGCACCTGCTAAAAATGCACTTTTTCCGCGCTTGCGGCGTCAGCGCCGTGCTCGAATCCTCAGGTATCACCTATACACTGCGGTTCTGCGCGCGGTGCTTCCTTGCACTCACGAAAAAATGACTAGTTTTAGAGGCGCCCGACAGCTCAAATTTGGCCTCAAGGACGCCGCCGCATGTTTCCGCCGCCCCACGACTTCTTCGGATCTGTCAGGTCCAGTTCCGGGAAAATGTACTTTGGCGTAACTTGAATCGCTCCTTGCGGGATTTTTTCGTACGGTGTCACTGTTGGAGCCTGCCACTTACCTGTAAGAGGATCTATTTCAAAGGTCCACTTTTTTCCGTCTTCCAGGTACCACTCACGCTTTAGCTTACCGTCTTCATAGATGTCCAACCGCGCTCTAGGGTCGGTTGGAGCCCTCCACTGCAATGATTGCGCGTGCGCGCTGGCAATCAGCCTCGGGTAGCGAGCGGCCGCGAGCGGCTCTTCTCGCAATGGTGATGCAAACCACTGACTACTGCTACCGTATCGGACATAGACATCGCCGCCTTCATAGACCTGAAACTGCATACTGACGTTTCCGACTTCGGTCTTCACCGGCACTTCAGCGCTGGCCAGAGGGCTCTTCCCAAAGTGCCGTTTGAAAAGAGATTGGTTGGTTCTTTCCGCCTCCGATCCGGGGATCTTCATGACGGCTTTGTACACATCGACACCCGAGTTTATCAAGGCAGGGACCACGAGCAGAACTCCGGTTAACCCTACGATGACCTTTGCGAGCTTCCCGAATGGTGCATAACTGTATGTCGGCTGTATCTCACTCATTCTAACCTCCGATTCTCTTACACATCCGTTCTGCATTTCCGGTGAAACGGATATTCTGCGCAGCCGCACGAAGAGTTAAACGTAGCGGGCGCTGCGCCACTACAGGCAGCGCGCTCAATCGCGTGCGCTTTAACGTTTTGTTGAACTGACCGCCACCGGATAGTGCCGGGCCACGCCGATGGCAAAGCGCCGGGCCACGCCGATGGCAAAGCAATGGGGTTTCTATGCGCCCGTGGCCTACAACGGCGGCACGTGTGCCTATAGCGGGGCCGATCACCGTCCTCTCGTTACACGCCCCGGCGATTGATGTCGCGCGGGTTGTCGAGAAGGGCGGCGGTTTTGAGGGGTTTGGGGCCATACCTCACCTCAGCGCACCCAGTGCCTTCGCCGCCTGTTGTACCCGCTTGTACTTTGATTGTCATCCCCTGCCCTCTAGGCCTTATTGAGACCCAACGATTTGCTTGAGAGGCTGGAACATTCGCGTAGTGAATGGGCCGGTCCGGCGCAAAAAGCATTGTTGGACGCGGTACCGGCCGTAGGCGCACCTTAACTGCTGGAATAGCAATCCGTGTGTTTGCCTTGGCGGGTCTTTCCGACCGCGTAGGGAATCGGCACGCGCAGCGTCCTAGCTGTCCCCTGGAGCCACCTTTATAGATTGATCGTCCTGTCTTCTGTGAACTTGATTCATAACGGCTAGGTAGCTATCAGTGAAGGCGGGACATGCACCTGCGGGTTACGAATATGGAGCCAGTAGCACACGACGCTCACCCACATACGTTCGAACCCGCAGGTGCGCCCGAGCTCGTTATGTTGGGCGCAATGCGCGCTCCTGGCTAGGCGCTGAAATGCTTGCTGACAACATCCTCGAAGAATCGCCGGCCGAATTCCTCGACACGCCCTGAATCGATGTTATTTGATTTACCACGAACCATAAATCTCTCTTCGCTCATCGAGTAACCGATCTCCACGAGATCGGGCACATTAGGCGCTGTTATCGTGTCGAGGCGTTCATAGTGATAGGAGTTTGGAGGATCTTCTCTAGCAACATGCAGGGTAACATCACATCGGCCATGGAGCTTAGAGTGAGCGTATCCAAAGAACATCAGATAACGAGCGGTTTTGTCGCCGTTGCGAAAATCGATTCGGAAGAACCATGCTCTTTTCGCTGACTCCCCTAACTTAAGCGCCGAATATTTTTCGAATTCCAGGTTACCGAAGTCCTTGAAGTAGACATCGCCAAAGTCTGCCGCCTCATGCAAAGCGCCTGCTGTCTGCCGTAAATGGCTCTTGAGGAGCTCCATGGCATTGCGCCAGACTTCGTACTCATTTCTTGCCTTGTTGCGCTCCGGCTGGGTGAACTTCTGCGCCAACGACTGCGCCCATTCGTTCCGTTCACGTTGTTCTTCGGCGGCTCGCTCGTACTCCTCCAAGCTCTCGTCGATGCATTCGGAGAGCAATTCCATAAACGGAGTCGGATCGGAACTCTGCGACGCTTCAAGTGCATCGTAGTACCGTAATCGGTCTTCCTTCGACACAATGGCGATCGGGTAGCCGTACCGCATCAGAATCAGATTCATCAGCAATCGTGCAACGCGACCGTTGCCGTCGATGAAGGGATGAATGGTCACAAACCAAGTGTGAGCAACTGCGGCATTAAGCAACCCTGCCGCTGTCGTGAAAGAGGTCAGTTCCGGTACCACGCTCGCGCTCTTCAACCACTCCGCGAACTCGCTCATTTGCGCAAAGACTGACTCCGGCCCCGGAGGCCGATAGTCGGAGCCGCTAATCTCCACCGTGACGGTTCGATAAGCGCCAGCGTTCTCGTCGTCTACTCCCTTAAGAACCAAGTGATGCAACTCCCGTATGTCTGCTTCAGTTATCGCACGCACCCCGTCACTTGCCAGGTCCTCCAAGAGGTCAAGGGCCGCAGACAAATTGCGAGCCTCCGCCTGATCCTTTAGCGGCTTGCCAGTGAGTGTTAGTCCTAGTTCGACTACTTGCCGAGTTTCACCTACGTCGAGAATGTTTCCTTCGATAGCGTTCGAGTGATAGATGCTCTTGAGCCGAAAGAAGCGGCGGATCCGGTGGAGCACTTCTGGCGAGAGTTGCCCCGCTTCCCGCATCTGACGCACTCGGCGTGTTAGTGTCTCTAGCGAGTTCCGTTGGAACTCCTCGAAGCTGTACGGTGTGCCTTGTATATCGAGCACGGAACGATTCGGTCCGACCTACTGTGCAGGTTTTCTAGTCTGGTAACGCAGAGGACCGGCCTCAAACCGCCCAACGGTGGAGTGCAGGGGCGCGCAGCGAAGCGGAGCATCCCTTGGAGCCCGTTGTTGGGCGAGGGTCCTCACTACGCCAACGAACTTCGTGACCCACTGCATATCGACAGCGCTGAAACTCACACAATCGACTTCCTACCTTACTGCTCCATCAGTTTGTCTACGTACACTAGAGGGCACCTCTAAAAATTACGATTTTGACATTTCGCTAGAGCGTAAGTGACTGATTTTATTGATCATCAGATTTCAGAATGTGGATTATTAGAGATGTCCAGGATTACAACCATTTTACGCGCACACCTAACGAGGCTGTAAAAACCTTCTTTTCAAATTTCCAATCTAATAAAATCAATTACTTACACAGTAATAAAATGATGGTTTTGGGTTTTTCTACAGCCTCAACGCCTCACATCACTGGCAGCAAAAGCAAAGAGAGGAACGAGCAGCGCTTTTTGCTATCCGAGTGCATGTGATTATTAGCCTTTCAGGCTAGAAGAACTATATCAAAACACTTTTCAGGCCTTGGAGCTTATCGATAACCGTAGCCATTCCGCTAACGACTTTTTCTACTTTTTTCGTAGTCTCTTCGATCGCTTTAAGACGCTCCAAGTCATCTTCTAGCTGTTGATTGACAGCGCTGATGCTAGCAAGCAAATCATCGACGTCCGAAGCATTCTCTAATGCATCAACTGTGTCCAATGCTAATGCTTCCATAGCTTCAGCCAATTCACCTCTAGTCGCAGCAATTTCTTTGCGGCGCTTTACTTCCTCCGGTGTTAACTGCTTTCCCTCTACAAATGCTTTTCGCTTTAGAGCGGAGCGTTCCGCGGCAAGTGCTTGGTCAAGAGCAAAAATGGCATGCAATTCAGTTTCAAAACTTTCTTTGACTTGTGCGATGGTTGTCATGATTGACCTCCGTTATTGGCGCTATCTGACTTCTTCTTAAAAGCGTCTACTAAATCTTTGATTTTCTTAGCTTCTTGTTCCAGTCGCTCGATGGCCGAAGCTACATCAACCAATGTGGTCTTCTTGTTGTCCTCTCCATTAAGCTGTTTTCTCAGTTCTTCATGTGCGCTCTCGAATGCTTTGAGGGGATTGGCCGCTTGGGCCTTAAGGGCGACTTCATAATCGGCGGCGGCTGAAACATACATACCAACAGAACTTTCGGTAATAGGATTGGCGTCGTAATTTTCTTGACTTTTTACAAATGCACTATGAAATCCGGCAAATTCAGCAAGTTTTTGGCTTTGTGCCGCAATAGCATAGAATTTGGTCAAATCTTTTATTGATTTATGTGCATCGCGTGTAGCTTTTGCTAAGGCTTCAGTTTTGACGTGATCAACGTACTTATCAGTAATCCATCCAATAAGTCCTACTATAGGCTCTTTGTACTCGGTAATTTTATTCGTTTTGCCGGTGTCGTTTCCATTCTCTTTAGCCAGTTGATTAGAGATTTCTTCTAGACTGCCTAAAGTTGCATTTGCGCTTGCAGTGACCTTGGCTGCTGTATCCGCTTCAACAATCGACTTCAGATTGCCGACATAAGTTTTAACAAGCTCAAGAGCTTTTAGTCCCTTCGGCATACTTGACTGAATAGGGTAGGCACTGACGAGGATAAGTTTGCCAGTGTCGGCCTTTTGTACTATCAGCGAACATTTTTCTTTGCCAGCAGCGCATTCATTGCCTGCTGTATCAAGTAGCAATTTTCCTGCAGCTACATTTTTTTTTAATTCTGTGTTTTGCCTCGCAGTAATATCGGCGTCAATGGCTTGGATAGAAGTTGCATAATCGTTAATAGCCTTGTCCAATTTTATAACAAAATCTGAATAGTCTACGGTAGATGCGCACCCACCGAGAGCAAGAGTCGTACTAAGCGCAATCGTGTATGACTTCATTTTCACTGATGTGTTCTCCTCAAAAAATTTGCCATAGAAAAGCATTGATTAGACTGTTTATCTTTTACGCTAATTTGAGGCATGTATCTAATTATTAGATTAACGAGCCTGTAGAAAAATCAATTTTAGACCAAAGCAGCAGATCGCGTCGTTTTGAGTAATATAAATAAATATCAATTTCATTGACAAGCACAAATTTGGATTTGCAGAATAATTCAATATTATAATATTACGCTTCATTTGTTTTCTCAGCTTGTCCTTTTTTTCTGATAATTTTTTAGGGTAGCTCTAAAAATAGTAATTTTTTCGTGAGTGCAAGGAAGCACCGCGCGCACAACCGCAGTGTATAGGTGATCACTGCTGTCCCACAAAATAGTTAAACACAGCGTATAACCTATCGATTTCCATGAAAGATCGACTATGGCATTGTGTTTGAGGCATGAAAACAGTTTTTCCAAAAAATTTCAAGGGGTTGGTATGCTCTATGGGACAGCAGTGATAGGTGATACCTGAGGATTCGAGCACGGCGCTGACGCCGCAATTGCGGAAAAGTGCATTTTTAGAGGTGTCCTTTTGCCATAGCGGCGGTAGAACTGGTTCTTTTTATAGAGCTGGATTGAACCATGCACTAGAAGCTGAGATTAAACGCAGTCAGCGTAGGATATAGTGCTTCACTTCTCTACATATGCACTTTTACAGACCGGAGATACACTTTGGACAAAAACCTTTTCGGCTTGAGTGGCAAAATCGCTCTCATCACCGGCGGCAGCCGCGGACTTGGCCGTGAGATGGCGCTGGCTTTCGCCGACTTTGGCGCCGATGTCATCGTCACCAGCCGCAAGTTGGACAATTGCGAGGCGGTGGCGCGGGAAGTGCGCTCGCGCGGGCGCAAAGCTTTAGCCCACGCCTGCCACATCGGTCAATGGGAACAGATCGGCGAATTGGTTGACGCGGCGTATGCGCAGTTCGGCCAGGTGGACGTGCTGGTAAATAACGCCGGTCTATCGCCACTCTATCCTTCGCTCACCGATATTTCGGAGACCCTGTTCGACAAAGTGGTAGCGCTTAATCTAAAAGGACCTTTTCGTCTGAGTGCGCTCATCGGCGAGCGGATGGCCGCCGCCAACGGCGGTTCGATCATCAATGTGTCCAGTACCGCCGCGGTTACGCCAAGTCCCTCCGCGGAGCCCTACGGCGCGGCCAAAGCGGGTTTGAACGCGCTCACCCGATCCCTGGCTTATGCTTACGGCCCCAAGGTAAAGGTAAATGCCATCATGCCAGGGCCGTTCCTTACCGACATATCCAAAGCATGGGATATGGAGAGGTTCCAGGAGCGGGCGCAGAGGATGGTTCCTCTTCGCCGCGGTGGGCAGCCGAACGAGATCGTTGGCGCCGCGCTTTATTTCGCCAGCGACGCCTCCAGTTTTACCACCGGCTCGGTGCTAGCCGTGGATGGCGGTGGGCAGGGATCGCGCATGTTGGAGTAGCGCAGGGGCTCACTGTAAGCTTTCGTAGGCGGCGGTCATGCTGGCGAACACGGTAGCGGGGCACGATATGTACGCGCAGTATGGTGGCTAGCGGCGGCGTGGTCCTGAAGGTCTTATCGCTATGCCAAATGTCCGCGAGGGGCCGCGGACTATCAGCGCCATTACCGGGAACGACGAGTTCGGACGGCTCATCACCAGAGGGTGAAAACGGACCGACGGTCAGCTCTGCAAAACGGCGGCCGCCGGCGATATGTTCCAGCGCGAGGGCGCGATTAGCAGGAACGGTTGAGAACTGCTCTTGGCCGTCTTTGGCAAAGGGACTGCCGGTACGGGAGCAGTGCGCCCGGCTGCATACAAGAGTAGGCTTGCCACCTCGATTACCGCCTGCGTTTCGCTTAGGAGGAGGCACCGATGAAGGCAGCAGTCCTGCATGAAGTCAACCAACCTTTGGTCATCGAAGATATCAGCGTCAAAAAACCCGGTGCCCACGAGGTACTGATCAAAACGGCTATCGCCGGCCTGTGCCACTCTGATCTTCATTTCATCGAAGGGCTGTATCCGCACCCGTTACCCGCCGTTTTGGGTCACGAATCCGCCGGCATTGTCGAGCAGGCCGGTTCGGAGGTGACTTATGTGCAACCTGGCGATCATGTGGTGACCTGTCTGTCCGTCTTCTGCGGCACCTGCGATAACTGCACTACGGGGCGGCCCAATCTTTGCCTCAATACCGACGTCAAGATGCCACCGGGTAAATCAACCCGGCACCAGTGGGACAAAGCGCCGCAGCTACACACCTTCTTGAATCTCTCCTCATTCGCCGAACAGATGCTGGTGCACGAGAACGCCATCGTCAAAATCCGCAAAGACATGCCACTCGATCGGGCTGCGCTGATCGGCTGTGGCGTCATCACCGGGTTTGGCGCTGCGGTGAATACGGCCAAAGTGGCGGCCGGCGAAACGGTGGCCGTCATCGGTTGTGGCGGTGTCGGCATGGCGGCGGTGAACGGGGCTTATGTGGCCGGCGCCGGGCGCATCATCGCGGTGGATACCAACCCGGTTAAGCTGCAATTGGCGACCAAGCTAGGGGCGACGGATTTGGTCAACCCGAATGATGGCGACCCGGTCGAACAGGTCATGAATCTCACCGATGGCGGTGTACACCACGCGATCGAGTGTCTAGGTCTCAAGCTGACGGCAGAGCAGAGCTTTCAAATGCTGGCCGTGGGTGGCACGGCCACTATCGTGGGCATGGTGCCATTCGGCGAGAAGATCGAATTACACGGCTTTGCCTTTTTGCGCGAACGCAAGATTCAAGGCTCCTCCATGGGGTCGAACCGGTTCCGTGTCGATATGCCGCGCTTGGTGGAGTTGTACCTGCAAGGCCGGCTGCATCTGGACGACTGGATCTCCAACCGCATCAAGCTAGATGAGATCAACGAAGGATTCAAGGCGATGAAAGAAGGTAAGGTTATTCGCTCTGTCATCGACTTCGGCATCGTCTAATTCAAAATCGCTTGTCGGAATCACTTGTCGGAATCATTTATCGGAATCGTTTAATTGGGGAGGGGAACATCTAATGGGAGTTGAAGCGAGACTTAAAGAGTTGGGGATCGAGTTACCGCGTGTGCCAGCGCCTGCCGGCAACTACGTGCACGCTGTGCGCACGGGGAATCTGCTCTATCTGTCCGGCAAGGGTCCGGGGCCACATTTCGGCAAGGTGGGTGGTGCTGTCTCAGTGGCAGATGCTTACCAACATGCCCGGCAGACCGGGCTCATCTTACTCGCTGTGATCCGCGATGCCCTGGGATCGCTGGACCGGGTGACCCGGGTGGTGAAGGTATTGGGCATGGTCAACGCCACCCCCGAATTCAAGGAGCAACCCGAAGTCATCAACGGCTGCTCCGATCTGTTCGTGGAGGTGTTCGGCGAGCGCGGCCATCACGCCCGCTCCGCGGTGGGCATGGGCTCGCTACCGGGACAGATCACCGTCGAGATCGAAGCCATCATGGAGGTGATGGACTAACCGCACACTGGATAAATACTGCCGGGCCGATACCATGGGGCCAATACCGTGGAGTTGACACGATAAGGTGGCCCGCATAGGGCCGCCTTATAGGCCGGCGCTCAGAGGGGCAAAGCGACACTCGGCTTGCCATCTTTTTCCCGCGCCACCTTGAAGCTCGGATAAGCATAAATCCGTTCCAGCCACGCCCGGCAATGAGGAAAAGCATCGCTCAAATATCCGCGCATATGGGCCGATTCCATCGGATAGCTGATCACGATATCCGCCGCGGAAAGCGCACTGCCACCAAACCACGGCGCTGTTGCCAAATCTTCTTCAGCTTTTCGCAATAAAGTTTCAAGCCGCGGCTTAACAAATCCATGCTGTGCTTTTTCCAGCACCGCCGCGATGATGCCCCGCAGAAAAAACGGCACGCGCTTTTGCATAATTCCAAAGATGCTATCCATGAGCAAAACCGGCGTCATCGAACCTTGCGCAGCGTGATACCAAAAGAGATAGCGCGCCCGTTGCGGGCTGCCTGGCGGTGGGCGCAACTGATCACTTGGGTATTGATCCAGAACATAGTCCATGATGGCGTTGCTTTCGGCCAGCACTAGCTCCCCATCCGTTATGACCGGCGCAGCGCTGGTGGGAGAGAGAGCCTTGTATTGCGGCGGCGCCAGATGCGTGGCTTTATCCCGCTCGTACATCTTCAGCGAATATTCGACACCTAACTCTTCGAGAAGCCAGAGGATCCTGAATGATTGGGAGTATTCGAGATGGTGGAGTGTAATCATAGCTAACAACTACCTTTTGCCTGCAGGACTAACCTAAATCACCCGCTTCTCGCGCAGTTCGGCTAACTCAGCCACCGAATAGCCGAGTGCGCCCAACACTGCGCTGGTGTGTTCACCCAAAGTGGGCGGACGCTGCCTGATGCCACCCGGGGTGGCCGAGAGGCGCACCGGAATATCGGCCAGTGGCAGTGGCTCTTCCATGCCTGGATACTGCGTGGGTGCGAACATACCGGCGCTTTGAAAATGCGGATCATCGAGCGCCTGCTGCGGGCTTAGCACAGGACCGCAGGGGATGCGGGCGGCCTCCATGAGCGAGACCACTTCATCCACGGTGCGCTGGGCACTCCAAGCATTCATCCGCTGCGTCACCAACTCGCCGTTCTCACCGCGCGCCAAGTCGTTGGCGAAGCGGGGATCATCGAGCCACTCCTCGGCGCCTACGAGCTTGCACCAACGGGCGAATAACACCGGGCCGATGACCTGGGAGATAAACCATCCATCTTTAGCTTTGAAGATATCGGCCGGCGCGATGGTCTGCGCTCTGTTCAAGGTACCGATGCGGTTCGGCTTGATAGCCGCCTGTTCGAGCAGCATCGGGTTGTTGAAAGCGAGCGCGGTGCGGGCCAAGGACGCCTCCACCTTCTGCCCCTGCCCCGTTTGGTTACGGTGCAAGAGGGCCGCCAGGGTGCCGGCGCAGGCCAGGGAAGCGGTCCCATAATCGGCGTAGGGGGCAAACGATTTAACGGGTTGCTCAGGGGTTCCACCCAGATACACGCTGCCGGACATGGCCTGACCGATACCATCGAAACCCACCCGATCGGCGTACGGACCGCCGGCTCCGAAAGCGTTCATAGTGGTAAAAATAATGTCCGGTTTGATGGTGCGCAGGGTGTCGTAATCGATCCCCATGCGCAGCAGGGTTGCCGGCGGTAAGTTAGCAGCGACAATATCCGCCGTGGCCACGAGCTTGCGTACGATCGCTTGGCCTTCAGGTTTCATGGGATTTAACGTGACGCTTTTTTTGTTGCGGTTCATCTGCATGAATCCGGCGCCGCTGCCGTCCGGTGCGATAGGCGCCGTATACCGATCCTCGCTGCCGTCCACCCGCTCGATGCGGATCACATCCGCGCCCAGGTCCGCGAGCAGCGCGGTACAAAACGGGCCGGCGATATAACGGCAAAAATCGACAACACGCACTCCGTTTAACACCCCAGTCATCTCACTCCTCCTCCAGATTACGAAAATGGTTCAAGCGCAGCCGCCATGACGGCCATGTAAAACGGCGGCTCGGGCGGTGTCATCACCCTCGAATGAACGCAACGCGCCATGTAAGGCGCGGGCTGCACCTGCGGTGAGAGCATTTCTGGCCGCAGGCCGATCGATGTTGATGGTAAAGACCGGACCTTCCACGGTAATGGCAATGCCGTCTTGCGGATCATTCATGCCGATGTCTCAATATTCATGTGGCGAAATTCATGTGGCGAAACCGAAACACTACGGGAAAGGTAAAATCCCGGACGCTACAGTACCACTATAAGCCGATGTCACCGGAGGAGGCGGGTGAGAGAAGCGGTGTGCAGCCAAAAGGTGGCTAGGAGCCAGCGTTGTTGCCTAGAGGGGTGGTATCGCTTTATCCGGAGCGGCTTGAACCGGCCAGGAACTGACTTCAGGAGTTAAACCTCAATGCGCGCCATCGTCTGTAGAGAGTTGGGCGGACCCGAAATGCTGCGCCTTGAAGAGCGCGATCCGCCCTCTCCAGGCCCAGGTCAAGTGAGCGTGGCGCTGGAGGCTTGGGGGGTCAATTTCGTCGATGTTTTGATGCTTGCCGGCGGCTACCAACATAAGCCGGAGCTACCGTTCATACCCGGTCTAGAGGCGGCCGGCCGCGTCGTTGAGAGCGGCGCGGGCGTAACGGGATTGGCGCCGGGTGATGCTGTCATGATCAGTATGCGGCCAGGGGCTTTCGCCGAGCAGGTGGTGGTGCCTAGCACATCGGCTGTGAAAATGCCGGTGGGCATGGCGATGGAGCAGGCTGCTTGTTTCCGCTCCGCGTTCCAAACCGCTTATCACGGCCTGGTCCAGGGCGGGCGGTTGCAAGCTGGGGAGGCTGCTCTCATTCACGGCGCCTCGGGCGGTACGGGATTGGCGGCGGTGCAAGTGGCCAAGCTGTTAGGCGCCACGGTGGTGGCCACGGCCCGCAACCTTGAACGGTTGGTAGCAGCCCAAGCTTTAGGTGCGGATCATCTGGTGAGTTACGGGGAGGGGCGTTTCCGCGACCAGGTCCGTGCATTAGTGGGCGGCGTAGACGTGGTGTTCGATCCAGTAGGGGGCGATGTATTCGATGAGTCCATGCGCTGTCTCAACTGGGGTGCACGGCTTGTTGTAGTCGGCTTTAGCAGTGGCCGCCCCGCCACTGCCCGCACCAATCATGTGCTCATCAAAGGGGCTTCAGTGATCGGCATCCGGGCCGGAGAATTCGCCCGGCGCAATTCACAGCTAGGGCGTCAAAATCAAGCGGTGCTGTTGAATTGGGCTGGCGAAGGACTCATCAAGAGCCACATTTCACACCGCTACCCTCTGGCAGAAGTTGCCAGCGCCATGCGCGCCATCCGACAACGCGACGTCATCGGCCGGGTGGTGCTGCATCCCTGAGGCCCACGCCAGGGCAGATCACGCGCTAGAGCATCGACCATTCGATAATGGCTTCGTCACCGTGCACGATGGCGTGATCGATCTGTTCGATGCCACCCTTACCGCAGCCATCGTAGTAGCGGCGAATAGTGGCGACATAGAGATACTCTCCCGCGGCAGTAGCTGCCGCGCTTAGGCCAGCCACCGCTTGCGGCGTCTATAGTGCTTCACATCGCGGAAACTCTTACGGTCGCCCGCGGACATACCCAGATAAAACTCTTTGATATCTTCGTTGTCGGCCAGTTCCTTAGCCGGTCCATCCATAACGATACGGCCATTTTCCAGCACATAACCATCCGTTGCGTAACGCAGCGCGATGGCCGCATTTTGCTCCGCTAACAAGAAACTGACGTTTTGCTCTTTATTGAGCCGCGCCACGATTTCGAAAATTTCCTCCACCAACTGCGGCGCCAGCCCCATGGAAGGTTCATCCAGCAGCATCAACTTGGGACGGGCCATCAGCGCACGCCCGATCACCACCATCTGCTGCTCACCGCCGGAGATATAACCGGCCAATGATTTTTGCCGCTCTTTCAAACGTGGGAAATACTGGTAGACCAACTCCAGATCATCGGTTACGGCTTTGCGTTGAAAACGGCGCGTATAAGCGCCCGTCAGCAGGTTTTCTTCAACATTCAAATGCTCGAAACAATGCCGGCCCTCCATGACCTGGATAACACCGCGCTTGACCAGTTCGTTGGGTGACAGCGCCTGCACCTCATGGCCCTGATACAAGATGGACCCTTTGGTGACATCGCCACGCTCGGCGCCCAGTAGGTTGGAGATCGACTTCAAGGTGGTCGATTTGCCGGCGCCGTTGGCACCGAGAAGGGCGGCGATGCCCCCCTCGGTCACCGCAAGCGACACGCCCTTGAGGACCAGCACAACGCGATCGTAGATCACCTCGATGTTGTTGACGGATAAGAGTTTGTTCGTCTCGCTCACGGTTTTTTCTCAACCACGGTTCTTTCTCAACGTCGAAAGTACCTCACACCTCGGCTGCCCGCGCTTAGCTACAGTTCGCCCGTGGGGTGATATTGTTTTCCGCCGCGAACTTCGCTGCGTCAGCTTCCATCATCGGACGTACCACATCACGCATCACCGGGATCCAATCGGAGACCAGATTCCACGTCTTGGCGGACGCATCCCATTGCTGGAACATGACGCCCTTAGCCCCTTCGTGGTCGTTGCAAGTCACTTTGAATTCCGGATAACCCGCCAGCCCGACGCGCTCCCAGTCGGCGGCGGTCATATGCATGTTCTCCAGGGCTTCACGCACCGCTTCGCCATCAGGCACTTTCTGCCCTGTGGCTTTTTGTGCGCGGGCCACCGCTTCGACCACCATGATGTAGTTGACGAGACCACGCAGATAGAGAATCTCACTGGTGCGGTCCCACTCGCCAGCGCCCTTGCCCCGGTCGTACACGTATTTTTTGAGGTCGTCGTGTAGCTGGGTGCCGCCACCTGGAGCGTGGAAGGTCGCAGCCGTGTAGCCGTTGGCCCCGGCGCCGGCCGGAATCATGTCGTTCTCCGAGCCCGACCACCAATTACCGATGAAATGGTCCATCGGAAAGTTGATGGCGGCGGCTTCTTTCACAGCGACCTGGTTCATGACGCCCCAACCGGACATGAAAACCCAGCTCGGTTTTTTGCGCCGGATCTGAAGCCAGGTGGCTTTTTGCTCCTGACCGGGGTGGTCAACGGCGAGCAGAATCAACTCATAACCGTACTTCTGCGCCAGGACTTTAAGCGTGGGATTAGCTTCTTTACCGTACGCGGAGTTGTGGTAGATGTGAGCGATCTTCTTGCCTTTGAGCTTATCGAAACCGCCCTCTTTATCGGCGATGTAGCCGATAACGGAGGTCGCCTGGCTCCAGTAGGTGGCCGGGAAGTTGAACACCCACGGGAAGACCGAGCCGACCGCGGCGGAGGTACGCCCATAACCGATGGTCAACAACGGAATTTTATCCACCGTCACCTTCGGGATGAGCTGATAGGTAATACCGGTGGAATTCGGAATGATCACCGCCGGTTTTTTGGATTTCATCTTCTCGTAGCATTCGACCCCGACTTTGGTGTTGTAGCCGGTCTCGCACTCCTCGTAGACCACCGGTACACCACCGATGCCGCCATCGCGCTCGTTCACCAGCGTGATGTAGTCCTTGAAGCCGTTGGCAAACGGAATGCCGTTAGGCGCATAAGGACCGGTACGGTAAACCAAGCCGGGTACATAGATTTCATCAGCGGCAATGGCCACATCGACCGCTACCGTCATCGTTATCGCGGCGCCGGTCAAGACACCAAACGCGATCTTCTTCATCGACATAAAGTCACCTCGTACGAATTGCCACACATCCCCCGTGTATATACTCTTTTTGTATATACTTGAAGGGACACGCTTCTGCCTCCGGCGCGGACAAAGGTCAACGCCACCTCAGGCCTCCTTGCCCTTGATTTCCATCCTGTGTGGTGCCGGCAGGATAAACCCTGCAAGCACATATCCCCCTCGGATTGATCAGCTACCGCCACGGCCTCGGTACCTGCGCCCGTAGATACTAGTGCGGGAATGGCCAAAGGCGCAGTTTTTCCTTGGTGATCTGCCACAGCCGGGCCAGCCCGAGTGGCTCCACGATCAGGAAAAAGATAATCAGACCGCCAAAGAAAATGAATTCGAAGTGTTTCGCAACCACCGCTTCCATACCGAATCCGCCCACCATGGTATTAGTGAGCACGATGGGCATCAGCACGATGAACGCCGCGCCCATGAATGAACCGGTGATGGACCCTAGCCCGCCAATGATGATCATGAACAGCACTTGGAAGGACTGGTTGATGTCGAAAGCCTCGGCGGTTTCCACACTACCCAGCCACATGGAAAACGCTAAAGCGCCAGCGAAGCCTACATAGAAAGAACTCACGGAAAACGCCATGAGCTTGGTTTTAAATGGTCTGAATCCGATCAACTCCGCGGCGATATCCATATCTCTCACCGCCATCCACGAGCGGCCAATAGCACTGCGCACGATATTCTTGGCGACAAGCGCCAATATCACCGTCACGATAAGCACGAATAGGTAGCGGGCAACCGGTGACGCTTCGGCCCCCGTCACCAAAAAGCCGAATACCTCACGCGGTGGCATGGTGATGGTGCCAGACGGATTGTCGTTTTGAAACCAGGTAATTTTGTTGAATAACCAGCTCAAGAAGAATTGGGCGGCTAACGTAGCAACAGCTAGATAGAAACCCTTGATGCGAAGCGATGGAATGCCGAACAACAGCCCCACAAGCGCGGTGATCAGACCGGAGAGAAAGAGCACTAGCACAAAGCTCATCTGCGGATCCCAGGTGGTGAGCTTAAAGCACGCCACCGCGCCAACGGCCATGAAACCACCGGTTCCTAGCGACAGTTGACCGCAGTACCCGGTCAATAAATTGAGCCCGATGGCGGCCACGGAATACATCAGCACGGGGATCATCACGACCTGGAAGAAATATTCCGTGGCGGTCAGAGGAATCACCACGAACAGCACCACCATCAAGGCGGCCATGAACCAGCGATCCTGAGCTAACGGGAAGATCGCCTGATCGGCGGGATAGCTGGTTTTGAATTGCCCAGCTTCACGGTAAATCATGGATCACACCCTCTCGATGATTTTTTCGCCGAACAAACCCTGCGGCCTGAACAGCAAAAAGACCAGCGCCAGCACGTAGGCGAACCAGTTCTCGATGGCGCCGTTGACCAGAGGCCCCCAGTACACCCCGGCGACTTTCTCGCCCACACCGATAATGAGCCCACCGATGATGGCGCCGGGCACGGAAGTAAAACCGCCCAGGATGAGCACCGGCAAAGCTTTCAGCGCGATCAGCGAAAGGGAGAATTGCACGCCGGACTTGGAGCCCCACATGATACCGGCCACCAGCGCCACCAGGCCGGCCACGGACCACACCACCACCCAGATACTCTTGAGGGGAATACCCACCGACAGCGCCGCTTGGTGATCATCGGCGACCGCCCGCAACGCGCGGCCAACAGCGGTTTTTTGGAAAAATACAGCCAATGTAACCACCAGCACGGCGGCGATGCCGGCGGCCCACAGATCGAATACCTGGATATACATCGCATCCATGCCGAATAAGGCCCACTCGAAGTTGCCTTGCGGTATGCCGACGTCCAATGCCTTGACCGAGGAGCCCCATAAGATATCGCCCACGCCTTCCAACACGAAGGCAAGGCCGATGGTGGACATAAACAGGATGATCGGATCTTGGTTCACCAGTGGCCGCAACACCACGCGCTCCACCAGATAAGCTAAACCGACCATGACCAGCGCCGTGATGATGACGGCGATCCACGGCGACACGGTAAAGCCCATGTTCTGCAGCGTTATGGGCATGGTGCCGTTCATCACCCCTACCAAGGTCAACGCCGCAAACAAACAGAACACGCCCTGGGCGAAGTTGAAGACGGCGGAGGCTTTGAAAATAAGCACAAAGCCGAGAGCGACCAGGGAATACATGACACCCGACGTCAGACCGCCGATGACCACTTCGAAGAAAAAGCCCCACGACTCGCGGATGTCGTTGACGGGACCCGTGATCACAAGATTAAAAAAATCGATCATGGCAAGTCCCCTAGTGTGAAACGCCTAGATAAGCGTCGATCACGTTCCGATCCGCTTTCACTTCATCCGGGGTGCCATCGGCGATTTTGGCGCCGTGATCAAGCACTACCACGCGATCGGAAATATCCATCACCACCCCCATGTCATGCTCGATCAAGGCGATGGTGGTGCCGAATTCGTCATTGGTATCGAGAATGAATCGGCACATATCTTCTTTTTCTTCAAGATTCATACCGGCCATAGGTTCATCGAGTAACAGCAGCTCAGGCTCGGCGGCAAGCGCGCGGCCAAGCTCCACCCGTTTTTGCAAACCGTAAGGCAGCCGGCCCACTGGCTCTTTGCGGATCGCTTCGATTTCCAGGAAGTCGATGATGCGCTCGACGAAGTCGCGGTGCACGATTTCCTCCCTGCGCGCCCAGCCCAGATGCAGGGCGGCGGTCAAGAGATTGGTCTTCATCTTGAGGTTACGCCCGGTCATGATGTTGTCGAGCGTACTCATACCGCGAAAGAGCGCCACGTTTTGAAATGTACGGCCGATGCCGGTGGCGGCGGCTTCGTACGGGCGCATCTGTTTGCGCACGGTCCCTCGGTAGATGATCTCGCCTTCCTGCGGGTGGTAAAAGCCGTTGATGCAATTGAGCATTGATGTTTTACCGGCCCCATTGGGACCGATGATGGCTCTGACCTCACCGCGCTTGACATCGAAGGACACATTGATGATCGCCTTGACCGCGCCAAACGTGAGGGAGATGTTGCGGCACTCCAATATGACTTCACCACCCCGTTCGGACGCGTTCGGTCCAGGCTCAGTTAAGCTCCGCCCAGATGCATGGGATTGCTCCATGATCGGTTCTCGGTTGTGTTGGCTAAATTCGCTGGCTGCCTAGAAGCGCTAAGCAGCCCTACGCAGTTCATCCGGGCTGAAGGTTTTCGCCTCGCCGATCTTGAGCCTGGCTCTCATGGTGCTTTTGCGGCCATCTTCGAACACCACTTCACTCTCGATATCGACGTTGTCCGCATCGGAATAAAGCGCATTGATGAGTGCTTTGTAGCGCTCGGCAATGAGGCGGCGCCGTACTTTGCGCGTGCGGGTCAATTCACCGTCGTCGGCATCCAACTCCTTGTGCAGCAACAAGAACCGGGTGACTTGCGCACTGGCCATGGCAGAGTCCTGGGCTAGCCCCTGGTTGACCTGTTCGATGCACTCGCGTACCAAACCGTAGACCTCATCGAGGCCGGCCAAGTCCATGAAATTCGAATACGCCAGTCCCTTGCGTTCAGCCCAGTTGCCCACCGCCTCCAGCTCGATGACGACGAACATAGTGACGTTATCACGGCTATCGCCGTGGGCCACCGCTTCACGCACGAAAGGAAAGAACTTCAACTTGTTCTCGACGAACTGGGGCGCGAACAGGGTGCCATCGGTCATGGTGCCCACGTCCTTGGCCCTGTCGATCACTTTAAGGTGCCCGGCATCGTCCAGATAGCCGGCGTCGCCCGTGCGGATCCAACCGTCCTGCGTCAGGGTTTCCCGAGTTGCCTCGTCGTTCTTGTAATAACCGAGGAAACAACCTGGGCTCTTGACTTGAATTTCTCCCTCCTCGATGCGTATATCCACCCCCGGTCCCGCCGGTCCCACCGTATCTAAGCGTACATCGCCATCGCGCTGAACCGTGCAGTAAGCGCTTGACTCGGTCTGCGCGTAGAGCTGCTTCAAGTTGATGCCGATGGAGCGGTAGAAATTGAAGACTTCCTCACCGAGCGGCGCGCCGCCGGTGTAGGCCAAGCGCACTCGGCTCAAACCGAGATTGTTCTTGAGCGGCCCGTAGATCAAAAACTCGCCCAAGCGGTAGAGCAGCCGATCCTTGAAAGGTACCTCACCACCCTCCAGCACCTGCACACCGCAACGCTGCGCCACCTTGATGAAATACGCATAGAGCTTTTGTTTGATCATCAAGGCGTCTTCCATGCGGATCTGTATCTGCGTTAGGAAATTCTCGAAGATGGCCGGCGGCGAGAAAAACGCGGTGGGACCGATATCGCGCAGATCGATCAAGACCGTGTCGGAACTCTCCGGGCAGTTGACGGTAAAGCCGGCCACATGCCCTTCGCCCATGGAGTAGATTTGATCGCCCACCCACGCCAGCGGCAAATACGCGAGGATATCTTCCTTGTCGGTCATGTGATCGACCTGCACCAGATGGGCGGCGGACTCGATGATATTGCGGTGGCGCAGCATCACGCCCTTGGGATTACCGGTGGTGCCGGAGGTGTACATGATGCTGGCGATGTCATCGCCCGAGGCTTTGGCGATCTCGTCCAGATAAAGCTCGGGATTGGCCCGGTCGTGCTCGCGACCTCGCGCTTGTGTCGCGGCATACTCGTGGAGAAATTCCTGCTGGTAGTGGCGCATCCCGCGCGAGTCCTCGAAGATCATGATCTCGAGGCTGGGCAACTCGTCTTTGATCGACAGCACTTTGTCGATCTGTTCCTGATCCTCGCAGATGGCGAAGCGCACCCCGGCATGATGCAAAACGAATTTCATCTCCTGCGCCACGCCGTCGGCGTACAGCGGCACGGGGATAGCCCCCATGGCTTCTACAGCGTCGAACGTCCAGTACAACTGCGGGCGGTTCGAGCCGATCACCGCCACTTTGTCGCCACGTTCCAATCCGAGCGCTTTCAGCCCCATGGAGAAAGCACGCACCTCCTGCGCGGTCTCGGCCCAGGTCCATGTTTGCCAGATACCCAGATCTTTTTCCCGGAAAGCCGGCTGGTGAGCGAAACGCTCTGCATTGCGCAACAGCAGCTTCGGAAAGGTATCGCACGCGCGCAGCGACGCATCGCGATCACTATTCGCCATGGGTTTCCTCCCTAGGGATCTCCAGTCTCTTCGTCTCTTTAAAGCTCACCGCCGGCTGGCAGTGGCTCGTATCTTTTTAGCTTTGGCCTAATGGCATCTCAGCCGCCACCATCTAGCAGCACAGCCTCTCTTCGCTATCATGCGCTGGGTCCGGATAATCACACATCTTCCCTGATTTGACGCTAAAACGCACGCATCCGTTGACCGCTAGCGGTTTCACTGCCGGGACGGACCACGGTTTTTTTAGGGTACTTCGGAAAAGCCCACTATGCGAAGCTTGTTCTTCATTCGACCGGGGGCAGCAATTTCTCTACTACTTTTGCCGAGCATAAAACCCCGGGCATGCCGGCGCCCGGGTGGGTGCCGGCGCCGGTGAGGTACAACCCGCCCAGACCCTCGGCCCGGTTGTGAAACCTGAACCAGGCCGACTGGCTGAAATACGGTGCCACGGAGAATCCGGCCCCGGCCTCGCTGAGATAGCGCCCGGCAAAATCCTCTGGCCCCATGTAGAAATCCGTCACCAGATGCCGGCGCAGATCCGGTAACAGGGTGTCCTGCAATGTATCCAATATGCGGCCTCGCAATGCCGGACCGGCGCTCGCCCAGCCGATATCCGCCTGCATGTTCGGCACCGGTGCCAGTGCATAAAAAGAATCGCAGCCGGGCGGCGCGAAACTGGCATCGGTGGCTGTTGGCCGGTGCAGATATAAAGAGAAGTCCTCGGCTAGCCGCTTGTGTTTGAAGATATCATCCAGCAATTCCCGGTAACGCGAGCCCATCCAAATGGTGTGGTGGGCCACCTCCGGGTACTGTCTGTCAGTGCCGAAATAGAGTACGAAAAGGCCCATGGACAGACGGCCAAAGCGGGTCTTCAAGCGGGTGGCGGTGCTTTGCGCGTGACGGGGCACCATGTGTTGATACAAGTGCATCGGATCGGCGTTGGAGACAACGGCGGCGGCGCGCTGGCGCTCACCGCCCGCAAGTCTTAGGCCTTCGACCACGTTGCCACCGCCCCGGCGCCCCACCAACAGCGACTCCACCGTGCAGTCGGTGCGGATCTCGATGCCTTGTTCTTCCATCAGGCGGCGCAGCGCTTGCACGATAGCGCCCGTTCCACCCATGGCGAAGTGAACCCCCCACTGCCGTTCCAGATAGTGAATGAGGCCGTAGATACTGGTGGTATCGAATGGGCTGCCACCCACCAGCAGCGGCTGGATGGAAAACGCCTGGCGTAGCTGGGGATGGCGCAGATGACGGCAGATCATGCGCCATACGCTGTCGTAAGCGCGTAGCTTGAGCAGCCGTGGAGCCTGCTTCAACATGAGCGCCAAGCGGTGAAACGGCGCGTCCGCGAGATCGCTAAAGCCGGCTTTGAAGAGCCGCTCCGAGTGCTCTACCAAGCGGTGGTAACCGGCCACATCAGCGGGGTCGAAGCGGGCGATTTCACTGACGGTTTTCTCGACAGTAGCGCCGTAATCGAAGGTATCGCCGTTGGCAAAGTGGAACCGGTACCACGGGTCCAGGGGGCGCAATTGCACATAATCATTCAGCGATTTGCCGAACAGTGCGAACAACTCCTCGAATAAAAAAGGCGCGGTTACCACGGTAGGCCCAGCGTCGAAGCGAAAGCCGCCGCGTTCGAACACCTGCGCACGGCCCCCCAGTTGCGCACCACGCTCGAAAAGCGTGACCCGGTACCCGCGCGCGCGCGCAGCGCACCTGCGATACCGCCAAAGCCGCCACCGATGACGGCACACGTAGGTGTCGTCTTGCTGATACTAATACTCATACATTCGATCACCCGCCAAAGGAGGTACGCTGCCCGCCTTAGCTATGACGTAAAGAGCTTTAAAAGCACCTGCTAAAAATGCACTTTTTCCGCGATTGCGGCGTCAGCTCCGTGCTCCAATCCTCAGGTATCACCTATACACTGCGGTTGTGTGCGCGGTGCTTTCTTGCACTCACGAAAAAATTACTATTGTTAGAGGCGCCCTTAAGTAGAATGATTCAATGGTACCCTCCAAAGCCATGAACGGCGTTACCTCAAAGTTCGATACGGCTAAACTTTTCGCCGCTTCAGTGGGCTTCGATGGCCAGAGCGTGGCCGTACTGCAGGATGTGGTGAACACGGCCCTGGTCGAATTGGCGCCCCGCGAGGCAAGGCTCGCCAGTGAATTGGCTGAAGCGATACGCTACAGCTTGCTGGCGCCGGGCAAGCGGGCGCGGGCGCTGGTGGTATTGCTGTCGGCCGCCGACATGGGCGTGAGCGTGCCATCGGTTATCCAGCCGGCGTGCGCCGTGGAGCTGCTACACACCGCCTCCTTGGTGATGGACGATCTGCCTTGCATGGATAATGCGCACGTGCGGCGGGGATTGACGAGCGCTCATGTACGCTTTGGCGAAGACACGGCTATTCTCGCCGCCATCACGATGCTGAGCGATGCCTACGGCCTGGTCGCGCGGTGCGCTACATTGGATGCGCATTGTAAGACCGATATCATCGGTCAATTATCGGCCGCCATTGGCCTAGATGGCTTAGCCGCTGGCCAACACCTGGATCTGAAAACCGCCGATGAGCGGGAAATGGCGTCACGGGTAGAACAGATCTACCGGCTGAAAACAGGCGCTCTCTTCGCCGCCGCCTGGCTGGGCGGGCGGGCCGCCACTCAAGAGGGTGTTGTTCTAGCTACATTGCATGAATTCGGCATGAAAGTGGGCATTGCGTTTCAAGCTTATGACGATCTGGCCGACCGTCTGGGCAGTATGGAAACGGCGGGTAAAGACGTGCGGGCCGATGTGCTTAAGACCACCTTGGTGGCACTGGAAGGCGCCAACAGCGCGCAGGCTAGGGCCGATGAAACCTTTGAGGACGCGCTGTGCGATCTCGCACGCATAGGTCAGGATAAAGGCCGGCTGGCCCACTTCGTGGTCGAGCTGCGCGACAAGCTGAGAAGCCGTATGGTCAGCGACGCCCCTGCGTGATGAGCCCTTAAGTAATGAGGCCCTGAGTAATGAGCCCCTGAGTAATGGGCGGATTTCAGCTTACGGTCAAAGACATATGCTTTGACTATGGTGGCCGGCGGGCCCTGCACCGGGTGTCGCTGCAATTGAGAAGCGGTGAGATCACGGCGCTGCTAGGCGCCAACGGTGCCGGTAAATCGACGCTGTTAAAAGCGGTTGGAGGTCAGCTAGTACCGCATGCCGGTCAGATTTTGTTGAACGGCGCCCCGCTAGCACTATCGGACACCACCCGGCCAGCAGCGGCCCGCCAAGCCTTGGGGCTGGTGCCGCAATCCATCGCTTTATACCAGCACCTCTCGGTGGGGGAGAACCTGCTGACCTTCGGCGCGCTGATGGGTTTGCCGCGCAAGGAGCGGCAAACGCGGGCGCGCACGGTGGCCAAGACCATCGAACTCGCCGATCGTTGGCGTGATCCGGTGACCGCGTTGTCCGGCGGTATGCAGCGGCGCCTGAACGTAGGCGCAGCCCTCATGCATGCGCCGCGCTTGCTTTTGCTGGACGAACCCACCGCTGGCATAGACCGCGAAGGCCGGCAACGCCTGGGCGAGCTATTCACCAAACTGCGCGCTGACGGTCTTGGCATATTGTGGGTCACTCATGAACTGGCGGACGCGGAGCGAACGGCCGATCGGGTGGCGATATTGAGTACCGGGCGCCTGCTCGCAGCCGGCGGCACCGAAGAGCTGATAAGAGGCGTATTCGGCACGAGCCGCCTGGTGCAACTGGATTTCGACGTGCCTGTTACCGGGCCGCTGGACGGTCCCCTGCAGCCATTTTCGTCTGCCGATCAAACCTCGTTCGAAGCCGTGCTGGCGCTGAGCCCCGGCGCTCTGGATAGACTACTCGGGCACTGCCGCGGGACAGGACTTCGTTTACGCGAAGTGAGGGTCACCCGGCCAGGGCTGGCCCAACTCATCACTCACTACGAGAAATACCCATGAGGCCAGCCCAGTGAGATCGGCCCAATGAGATCGGCAATATTCATCGCCATGTGGTGGACCTTGCTGCGCGATCGGGGTGCCCTGATCATGGGCTTCGTGCTGCCGCCCATCGTCTTCGTCATATTCGCCACTATTTTCTCGGCTACCTCCGGTGGCGAACTGAATGTATCCGTTGCCATCTATGACGCCCGCGGCTCGCAGACCTCCCAGCGGCTCACCGAAGCGCTGCGCGCCCGTGACACTGTGAAGGCAGTAACGCCCGCGCCGGCTTCCCCAGCCGAGGTCACCCAATGGGTGCGGGACGGTACCGCGGATGTGGGCATTGTAGTGCGCGCCAACACCACCCCATTCGGCAAGTTGAGTGACGGCCCGCCACCGCTTTTAATCATCGCCGAGCCGAGCCGGGAAATCGCCGCAGCCGGACTCCTGGGCGCTCTGCAAGCGGCCTATTTTCAAGCCTTGCCGGACGCGGTAGTGAGCGCAATCGCCGATCTCATAGACACTCGTATAGTGCCCTTCCAGCCGCAGCAAAAAGCAGCCTTAAACGCCGGGCTGGCGGCGCTCGTGCACCCTCCCGGCGCCGGTTCAAGTGGGGCGAACAGCCCGGTGATGCCGTTTACCCGGCTCTACGAGCGCCAAGATGTTTTCGCCCAAAACACCGCGCCGGTCGATATCACCTACTACGCCGGCGCCGTGGCCATCATGTTTTTACTCTTCAGTGCCAGCAGTTCGGCCATCACGCTGATCGAAGAGCGCGATACCGGTCTGCTGCAACGGGTGGCTACGGGTCCGGGTGGCACTGCCGTGGTGGTGGACGGCAAGTTCGCCTTCGGCGTATGCCAAGGCTTGGCGCAGGTCATGGCCATATTCCTCGTCGCCTGGCTGGCCTTCGGCGTGCCCATAACCGCTCACCTAGGCCCCTGGCTAGCCACCAGCTTCCTGGCGGCATTCAGCGCCAGTGGCCTCGCTCTCGCTTTTGTCAGCGTGTGCCGTAGCCGCCAGCAGGCGCAGAGCCTGGGCAATTTCATCATTCTGATGATGTCCGCCCTAGGTGGCAGCATGGTGCCCCGCTTCCTGATGCCGGAATTCATCCACGACGTGGGCTGGCTCACCCCGAACACGTGGGTATTGGAAGCCTATGCCCTCACTTTTTGGCGCCCCGATGGAGGACAGCTCGTGCAATCGTACCTGGCGCTCCTGGCGACCGGCGTGGCCGGACTGGTCATCGCCCGTTGGGCCGCCGCCCGCGCCGCCGGGCAGGGCTGAGCCGCGCTGTTGCCGGCCGGGGCTGACATGAGCGGTGCACGTTCGTACGATAGAGCACACCTACAATGATTGTCATGGATCTAACCACCATGAGCCTAGCTACGCAGGTGCTGATTTTCATCATCACGGTTATCGCCATGGAGGGAGTGGCCTGGGCCATGCACCGCTACCTCATGCATGGGCCGCTGTGGTTCATTCACAAGTCGCATCACCAGCCGCACAGGGGTTGGTGGGAACTCAACGATACCTTCGGCTTGTTCTTCAGTACCGCTTCTATAGTCCTCATCTATCACGGCCTGCACGGGCATCCTTATCTATTCGGTATCGGGCTAGGGCTGGCCGGCTATGGGCTTATCTATTTTTTATTGCACGATGTCTTGGTGCACCGCCGTGTGCGCTTGCCGTTGACGCCTAAGAACGGTTATCTGCGGCGGGTCTATCGAGCACACCATCTGCACCACGCGACTAAAACCCGCGATGGTGCTGTTGCGTTCGGCTTTGCCCTGGTCCCGCCGGTGCGCCTATTGCGCAAGCAGATGGCGGCCATCAAAGCGAACCGATGACGGCACGATCGCCCATACAAGATCGCCTATAAAAACACGGCAGGGACTATCGCGGGAGCGACAACGGTGCACGGGTCTTGCTCTGACAGCGCGGCTACTCGGCGCGTGGCTCACCGTCCACAGCTACACCTTCATTCGTGCTGGCGCAGCCTTACCGGTGGTATGCGGCCGTTTTTTATAGCGCTTCAGTGTTGGGCTCAACGTGGGCTTGTTTATCATCGCCCACGGAAGCAATTGCAGCGTAACGCCGAGGATTTTGTGCCGTGTGGGGTCGTCCACCAGCCTAGCCGCCTCAGGCGGCGTTACGTGGCCGGTTCCATAGCTCATGACGGGGGGGAACACTGGCTAACCGGCCCACACTATGGGCATAGGTGGAATCCAAGATAGCCATGGCCGCGCCGAACAATTTGCGCCGCCGGCCCACCACCATGCGCTGATCCCAGGCGTTGCGCTCGCGCCGGCGCACCTGGCGGCCTATCTCCCGGTAAACGCGCCGCGCCGTGCCGATGGCGCAGGCGGCCCTAAACGGCAATTCGCACAGACCGTAATAAGCACTATCGTAGTACTGCTCGGCGGTATCGAGCAGTCGCGACACCACCTGATAAACCCGCTCCCTCATCGCGGCGCAAGCGATCTCCTCCGGCGCCACCCCGGCCTCGCGCAACCATTGCTCCGGCAGATAGATGCGGCCTATGGCCGCATCGTCCATGACATCCCTGGAGATATTGGTGAGTTGGAAGCCGATGCCTAGATCGCAAGCCCTATCGAGAGTTGCCTCGTCCCGCACCCCCATCACCATGGCCATCATGATGCCCACCACGCCCGCCACGTGATAGCTGTACTCAATGGTGTCCTGGAGGGAGTGATAACAGCGCTTGAAGGCATCCATCTCGAAGCCATCCAGCAACTCCAGGGGATACCGCGCCGGGATCTGGTGGCGCTCGACCACATAAGCCAGCGCGGCGAACGCAGGCGCGTCCGGCTTGCCATCCAACGCCACCCGGGTCTTCTCGTGCAATATTCGCAAGCGGCTCTCCACGTCTGCGGCGGTGCGACCCTCCGTGATCTGGACCGGGGTGGCGAATCCAAGCCCCTGTCCGTCAATCACGTCATCGCAATGCCGGCACCAGGAGTAGAGCAGCTGCGCGCTCACCCGCATCTGCCGGTTAAACAACCGCGATGCCCCGGCAAAGCTCTTCGAGCCGACAGCGATACTCTGCTCGGCGAAGTGGGACAGGGCGTCTAATTGGGTAGGCGAAATCGGCATATGCGCAGCATGATTGAGAGCAGCGTGTTTATCTCATCCTTCAGGCGGCCAACAGACCCCGCCGTCGCGCGATTTAGCGGCGCGCGACGGCATGGCCCGCATCGCCGCCAGCACCGCAATAGGCGGCTTCCCGAACAGAATATGCGCTTTATCCGCCAGTGAGCTGTGGCCCGCATAAAAGCGCTGCACCAACGGCTCTGGTAGCGTGTAGAAACGCTCGAAAATGACCCGGCGCGAAGGTCCTTGCGCGCCTAGAAACAGCAGGCGGTTCAACATGCAGTAAAAACCCTGTTGACGCCACCGGCGAAGCGCATACTGGCGCACTAGGGCACGCACCGTGCCGGTATCAAGAGCCCCAGCGTTGGAGACTACATCCGCCAGGCGCATGGCATCCGGCAAACTGTAACCCGTCACCGGATGAAACAAGCCGGCCCTGAGCCCTACCGGCACCGGACCGCCCTCGGCGCGCGCCCAAAACGCCTCAATATCGCCACCTAGCAGCAGTGGCAACACCCCGGTTTCCACCTCCAACTCCCGCGCCACGCGCCAGCCACGGGCGGCTACATAATCGTCAATCCGCCTGCGCAGCGCTGGCACATCCAACGCCGGCTCATCGGTGTAATACGTGTCCTCCACCAACAGGCGGTGCTCATCGTACGGCAGCAAGTAAACAAAGCGGTACCCATCCAATTGGGTAACGGTTGCATCCATAATCACGGGTACGCCGATGCCGTGGGGCGCGGCCATGACCAAATCGGCCCCTACGAAGGACTGGTAAGCGAGCGCGAACTCATGCAAGGGCCGTGGGCCGCGCCCGTCGATCACGCAGCGTGCTCTTAACACCTTCCCAGTGGATAGAGTAACCCGCTCGGCGCCCACCTGCTCCACCGGTGCGCACAACCGCACCCTATCGCCGATCTGGCCCATCGCCACCTGATGAAAACGCGCCGAGCTGATGGCGTGATAAGGCACCGCCAAACGGCGCTGATACCCCGGAAACGCCACCGTCTGCGCCGGCCATGACTTGACGATAAACGGCTTTAGCCGGGCGATCTGGGCGCGGTCCAGATCAGTCTCATGAAACGACCACGTGTGGTGGCCGCCCAGCGTGCTTTCCCGCTCCAATAACACTATGCGCAGCTGCGGCTGCCGCGCCTGCAGCGCCAGGGCCAGCAGCACGTTGGCGAGCCCGCCGCCAGCTAAGATTACATCGTACATAAGGTCCCTTCCACTTCGACTCGCACCTCAGCCGCCAATCGTCACCATCGCTATGCCCAAACCAGCGCCAACCTGCTAGGGTGGCACCCTATCGTATTTAACAGAAATGGACTGAAACGTGCTGAATCTATCGGTTCTCTTACTTGCCCTCTCGCTTTTATTTCCCAACCCCGCCGCCGCCCGGGAAGTGCTGGCGCAGGCGAGAGTACCTGTGGATGTTTTCCAAAACGGCCTACTGGAATCCATGCGCGGCGGTGCCAACACTGGCTTCGGCGAGCGCAGGGATTCGCTGGTAACCCTCATCACCAACACCTTCGACATCGCCTACATAGAGCGCGTCATCCTGGGCCAACACGGCAAGACGATGACGCGGGAAGAACGCGGCACACTGGGTCCGCTGATGTTGCAACTCGCGGCCAGCTTGTTAGCTAAGCAATTCGGCACTTATAACAACGAGCGCTTTGAAATTAAATTCGCCCGTCCGCTAAGCGCCGGGCGGGTCCGGGTACGCAGCGCATTCGTCAGCGGTGATGGCGAGATCACCCACACCGACTATATCGTGCGCCCCGATAACGATAAGGGTGATGTCTGGCACATCCGCGACTTCCAATACGACGGTATCAGTGGCACCCGTATTCACCGGGCCGAATACGCTTCTATCCTTAAAAACGGCGGCGTCAAGGAACTCATCGCTAAATTGCGCGAGAAGATCGCGCAGATGGAGGCGCAAGGCAGTTGATGCGATGCTCCAGGCATCCATTGAGCACTTATACAAGCGATGGCTGGTAGACCCTATCGAAATCAACGAATTGCCCTCGAAACGATAGGGGTGAATCCGTATTGACCTGCCCGAAGAAGCTCAGCACCTCTGGGCGAATGATCGATTCGGCGTATCTCTTGATCTCCGCCTGAATAATGGTATCGGCGGAAAACCTACGAACCGATTCACCAATGGCCCACGTATCGCACGCATTCCAACTGTCAACGGGCCCAATGTCAACGGACCAGTCCTCAAGGCGCAGACAAAAACTGCCAAACTTATTCTGAACTGCACCGTTCTTGCGCATGTATTGAACCAGGCTATCTCGATCACCCTCAAATGCGGCGCGCGCGTTGGGTGCTGACCTTGGCTATTTGGGAACACGGTTTATCGCCACTCGCGACAGCATGGCCGTGACGCCTTACGAAGGAGATGTTGGCCGGCGCGTCTATGGACGACATGATGTTAACGAGAAATAGCGCACGCCAGCCGCTCCAGTTGTCGTAATCTGGGCACCTCTAAAAATGCACTTTTTCCGCGATTGCGCCGTCAGCTCCGTGCTCGAATCCTCAGGTATCACCTATACACTGCGGTTCTGCGCGCAGCCCGGCAAAATCAGTTTCGGCCGGAATTGGCATCCTGCCACCCTTTGACCGTACTATCACTCGCACTTCCCCTCCGGCGACGCAAAATCAGCGATTAGGAGATCGAAGATGAGCGACCGACCTGGCCCCCTGACTGGCGTGCGCGCCGTGACGTGCTCCACCGCCCAGGCCGGCACTGTGCCGTACATGTTGATGGCCGACTTGGGTGCCGAGGTCATCAAGATTGAAGTGCCAGGCAAAGGCGACGGGTCGCGAACCGCCGGTGAACTGATCGGTGATCTGAGTTCATTCTTCGAAACCAACAATCGCGGCGTGAAGAGCGTCACACTGAACCTGAAGTCCGAAGAGGGACGCCAGATTTTGTACAAACTGGTGGAGTCTGCGGACATCTTCGGTCAGAACTTCCGCCCTGGCGCGGCGGAGAAGAACGGCTACGGTTACGATGATCTGAAGAAGATAAACCCGGCCATCGTCTATGTATCGGTCTCCGGCTATGGCACCCGGGGACCGGACGCACAATTGCCCGGCACCGACGCCGTCGGGCAGGCACTGGCCGGCATCGCCGAAGCCTACAGCATACCGGAACAGCCCATGCGCACCGGCGTGGTCTCCGTGGCCGACGAATCCTGTGCCTTCCTGACCTTTGGTGGATTGCTCGCCGCATTGTATTGCGCCAAGACCACAGGTGTTGGTCAAAAGGTGGAAACGTCGTTGGTCGGCAGCACAGTGAGGTTGATGGGTTGGACATTGACCACCACGATGTGGCGTAACCGAAACCCCATCACTGGCGCACGGTTCAATGGCACACCAGAGCGCCCTGGGGTGGCCGCAGCATTCAATGATCGCGACGAGAAACCGTTGGTTCTGCAGCTGGGTCATCAGGACTGGCGTCGCGCGATGGAGGCACTGGGTTTTTGGGGCACCCTCGAAGAGCGCGGCATCAGTGATCTCGGGCTCGCGCTTACTTGCGATGAGAAACGCGACCAAATACTCGGGACATTGCGCGAACTATTCGCTGGCGACAGCCGCGAGCGCTGGGTTCCCATCTTGCGCCAGGCGGACATTGTCGCGGCGCCCATCAACACCTTGCTGGAATCGTCCAACGACGCGAACGTTCTTGCCAACGGCTACGTAGCCGAGAAGGCATACCCCAACGGGCAAACGTTGAAGGTGCACGGCTCACCCTGGCAGTTCTCGGAAACGCCGGCCAAGATCGGCGTGGCGCCGAAACTTGGCGAACACAACGACGCAGTGCTGACGGAAGCTGGCTATTCCAAGGAGCAGATCGCCGACTTCGCAAAGCGCGGAATCATTTGACATGATCGCTCGAGCAAGACGGGGATTCTCCTTCATCTTTTGCGCATCATCTTTTGCGCATCGAATTGGGCCGATCGCACGCTAGTGGAATGGGTCACCCAGAGTGAGATCGAGATTGAACTAGACTCGCACTCGGACGGTGCGGTAAGGGTGAATCAGACAATTCGAAATGTGGACCGGGGAGCGCATCGAGGCGACGCCTCAACGCGCGGAGTCCGTGTTAAGCCCATAGCAACAATCGCGCCCGCGAAGGAGGAGAAAGCTATGAGATTGAGTTGTTTCTTGCGCCGTACCACGGCTTCCGTGGCTCTAGCCGCGGCCTTGTCCGGGCCCGCGTTAGCCGATCAAAAAGGCACCCTTGTGGTGGTCCTGGACACGCTAGGTGGCCAGACCATGGATCCCATTCTCGAAGGCCGTGCACCGCACGCCCACTATCAAGCCCCAGTCTTCGACGCCTTGGTGGGTTACAACTACCAGCAAGGCGGTATCGGACCAGGCGTGGCCGAGCGTTGGGTGTTGGGAGACGACGGCCAGAGTTGGACATTCCATCTCCAAAAAGGACTCAAGTGGCACAACGGCGATGCCCTCACAGCGCATGACGTCAAGTTCAGCCTGGAGCGGACCATGTCGGAGGATTCGCTGGCATCGCGCGCCCGGTCGTTGCGCCGCAACGTCAACAGCATCGAGGTCATCGATGACTTGACCGTCAAGGTGAATACCAACGGTGTGCAGGTGCACTTTCCGGCAACACTCAGCCGTGCGGTCTTCCAAGAAGGCCAACTGATGCCGAAGCAGTACATCGAGTCGGTGGGTGTCGAGGAGTTTCGCAAAAATCCTGTGGGCAGCGGACCGTGGAAGTTTGCGCAAAGCGTGCCGGGCGACTATGTGGAATATGACGCAGTCGAGCACAACCATTGGCGCGGCAAACCGAATTTCGAAAAGTTGCGCATCCACTTGGTGCCTGAAGAGAGCACCCGTGTCGCCATGGTTCGAACCGGCGAAGCGGCAATCGCTGCCATCAGCCCGGAATCCATCGAAGAAGCCAAAGCGGCCGGCCTGAAAGTGGTGTCCGTGCCGGCAACGATGCAGGCCATCTATCAGTTCTGGGGCGCCTGGCGGGAGAACCAAAAGGACAACCCCATCGCCGACGTTCGCGTTCGTGAAGCGCTGTCTTTGGCCATTGACCGCAAGGCGATCATCGAACATGTCATGTACGGCGAAGCGCGTTGGCCGATGCCGTTCGCCACCTTCCAGTACAGCTCGGACATGGACATCGCGCGCTGGCAAGGATGGAGCAAAGAAGCGCTGCGCTACGACCCGAAGCGGGCCAAGGAACTGTTGGCTGAAGCCGGCTACCCGAATGGTTTCGAGCTTAAGTTCGCCAACACGGCCTTGCCCGGCACGCCTTACATGACTCAAATCGGTGTCACCGTGGCCGACTTTTGGACCAAGATCGGCGTCGACGTCAAACTGCGCAACTACGAGTGGGGCGCCTTCAGGCTCCTTTACCGCGGTGAGCAAAAGCAGTTGAGCGGTGGTGTCTCCATGTTCCGTACGGCGGGGCGACCGATGGCCGCAGCTCGTTACAGTGTGTTCGCTAGCCGCAAAGAAGGCCACAATTTGTTCGGTTCGACGGCGGAATGCCCGGATTCGTGCAAAGCGTTTGACGCTCTGTACAAAACCGTGGTTGCAGAACGTGACGACGCGACGCGCCAGGCCAACACCGACAAGATGATCGAAACGGTGGCGGACTCGTGGATCGCTGTGCCGATTCTCGAAGGCAAAGGCTACTGGGCCATCAACCCGGAAAAAGTCGGAAAATTCGATCCGATCCCTGGCCGTCACGAGTTCGGTGACGTGTTCGAGCGGATGCCGCGCCCTGACCAAAAGCCTTGGTAGGCAGCAACGGCCGCGCAAACGCCGAGCGTTTCGCGTTAGGAAAATTTCAGCGGTGAGCGGTAAGCAATGATATCCGGCGCCACGGTCGATGGTGGCGCCGGTATCGCCACACAACTGTTTTGCCGGCGTGGTGACAACACCACGCGTTAAGGCCTTAACGAATGCAGCGATACATACTGCAGCGCTCTGTACAGGGCATTATTCTGCTCGTACTGGTGACCTCCATCGTCTTTTTTCTCGGTCGGATGACGGGCAATCCCGCCGACATGCTTCTGCCAGAGGAAGCGACAGAAGAAGAACGGGAGGACATGATTCGCAAACTGGGGCTCGACGGCTCGTTGATGACCCAGTTCGCACGGTTTGCCGCCGCTGCCGCCACGGGCGATTTGGGTACCTCCATACGTTATCGCCAACCGGCAATAGCCGTCTTTTTCCAACGATTACCGAACACCCTAGCGTTAGTCCCTCCGGCCATGATCATGGCCCTCATCATGGCGGTGCCGCTCGGCATCCTTGCGGCTATGTATCGTGGCGGCTGGCTCGATCGAATATCGGGCACCATTGCGGTGTTGGGTATCGCTACGCCCAACTTCTGGTTGGGCATACTGCTCATCTATTTTTTCAGCGTCACGCTCGGTTGGTTACCGTCGGGACGCATGGGCGATCTACCCCACTACGTGATGCCCACCATCACCTTGGGCACCTTCCTGGTGGCAGGCTTCATGCGCCTCATTCGCTCCAGCATGCTGGAGATTCTAGACAGTGAATTCGTGAAACTCGCGCGCATCAAGGGTGTGAGCGAGTCCGCGGTGATCTGGAAACACTGCTTGCGCAATGCGTTGATTCCAGTGCTCACGTTGTGGGGTGTGTTCATGGGTGGCTTGGTGACGGGCGCCATCGTCACGGAAACCGTATTCGCCTGGCCAGGCATCGGTCGCCTCACATATGAAGCCGTAATCTTCCGTGACTTTCCGCTGCTGCAAGCCGTCATCATCATGGACGCCGTCCTGATCGTGGCCATCAACTTATTCGTAGACATCTTGTATGCCTACATCGACCCGCGGATCCGGCTAAGCTGATGAGAAAACTCCCCTGGGCTTCCTTCATCATCATCGGCTCGCTGGTGTTCGTGGCGGTCTTTGCGCCGTGGCTCACACCATATGATCCGATTGAACAAACGCTAGCGAAAAAGCTGCTACCGCCTTTCTGGGAAGAGAAAGGCAGCTTCGAGCACCTCCTCGGTACGGACAAATTCGGCCGGGATGTATTGACCCGATTGTTTTACGGCGCACGCATCAGCCTCATTGTCACCGGACTGGCACTCACTGTGGGCGGTGGTGTCGGGCTATTGATCGGTATTGTTTCCGGCTACGTTGGCGGACGAGTAGACAGTGTGCTCATGCGCCTGGTGGACGCGGCCATCGCATTTCCTGCGATCCTCTTTGCGCTGTTGTTGGCTGTGACCATGGGTCAAGGGCTGATGACCCTCATTACCGCCATCAGTTTGTTGCTGTGGGCAACCTTCGCGCGGGTGATACGAGGCGAAGTTCTGGCGTTGAAGGAGCGAGATTTCGTCGCTCTCGCCCGTGTTCACGGCTGCTCACCCGCGCGCATCATGTTGACGCACATTCTTCCCAATGTACTCAACACGTTCATGGTGCTCTTGACACTCAATGTGGGTGTGGTGATCGTGGCCGAAGCGTCGCTGTCGTTTTTGGGCGCAGGGATTCCGCCGCCAACACCCTCATGGGGTCTCATGGTGGCCGAGGGCCGCGGCAAGATTAGCAGTGCGTGGTGGTTGTCGTTGATTCCAGGTATCGCGATTACCTTGGTGGTGCTGGCATTCAACCTCTTTGGTGACTGGCTGCGCGACCGCTTGGATCCGAAGTTGAGGCAGTTGTGATGGAGGCAGTTGTGATGAATGCACCCAACGCAACCGCTGCCGTCGATGAGCAGGCGGGCAGCCCCGGCGAAACGGTCCTCGAAGTCAAAGACTTGCACACGCACTTTTTTCTTCGCCGAGGTGTGGTCAAGGCCGTGGACGGCGTGAGTTTCGAACTCGAACGCGGCGAAGTATTGGGCCTCGTCGGCGAGTCCGGATGCGGCAAGAGCCTGACCGCTCTATCGATATTGAGATTGTTGCCGAAGGGTGCGGCGCGCACGGTGCAGGGCGAGATCCAATTGGACGGTCAGGATCTTCTGAGTTTGACCGATCGTGAGATGCGCGACGTGCGTGGGTCCAAGATATCCATGATTTTGCAAGACCCGCAGACCTCGCTGAACCCCGTGTTTTCCATCGGTAATCAACTGGGAGAGGCGCTGCGCAAATCGGCAGGTGCTGGAACTCTTACCGAGCGGTGTGTGGAAACGTTGCGGCGGGTGAAGCTGTCCGCACCGGAGCAGCGAGTCCGCCAATATCCGCATCAACTAAGCGGCGGCATGAAGCAGCGCGTGGTCGGCGCCATCTCCATCAGCTGTGCGCCCAAGGTCATGATCGCCGATGAGCCAACCACGGCCCTAGACGTGACCATTCAACTTCAATATCTGAATTTGTTGCGTGACCTGCAGCATGACACCGACATGGCGATGTTGTTCATCACACACGATTTTGGTGTGGTGGCGCGAATGTGCGATCGCGTCGCAGTCATGTATGCCGGGCGCATCGTGGAAACGGGCCCGGTGCGGGAGCTGTTCGATAATCCGGCGCATCCTTACACCCAGGCGCTCATCCAATCGGTACCGAAAATGGGACAGAAAGTGGCAAGGCTGCGAACCATCGAAGGTCAACCGCCGCCCCTTTCCGATCTGCCGGTGGGATGCCGGTTCGAAGCCCGTTGCCCGCATGCCGAACCGCGTTGCTCCTGCGGTTACCCGGACACGTTCACCGTTGGCGAAGGACACCGAGCGGCATGCTGGAGGCTGCAACCACAATGAGCGCACCATTGTTGGAAGCACGGGGCCTCAGCAAGCATTTCCCGGTCACCAAGGGGATTCTCTTCTCCTCGGTAGTCGGTCGGATCAAGGCCGTGACGGATGTCGCTTTCACTGTAGAGGCGGGTGAGACCTTGGGGTTGGTGGGTGAATCCGGTTGCGGAAAAACCACCACGGCGCGAATGGTGTTGAACCTGGAACAGCCGACGGCCGGTGCAGTGCTGCTCTCGGGTGAACCGGTGCATGGACTTCAAGGGCAGCGGCTCCAACAGTATCGGGCTTCGGTACAAGCGGTGTTTCAAGACCCGTGGTCGTCACTCAACCCGCGCATGACGGTGCGTCAAATCGTCGGCGAGGCGTTGGTGGTCACGGCTTGGGGAGACAAGAGGAAAATCGACGAGCGTGTGACGCAGTTGCTGCAGCAAGTTGGTCTTCGCCCGGAGACGGCCAGTCAATATCCGCACGAATTCAGCGGCGGGCAGCGCCAACGCATTGCACTGGCCAGCGCCCTCGCATCACGACCGAAGATCATCGTTTTGGACGAGCCCGTGTCTGCCTTGGATGTCTCCATCCGAGCGCAGATAATGAATCTCTTGAAGGACATCCAGGAGCAAGACCAGGTGGCGTATGTGCTGGTGGCCCATGACCTGGCCACGGTCCGCTACATGGCGCACAAGACGGCCGTGATGTACTTGGGCTCCGTGGTCGAGTACGGTCCCACGGAAACGATTTTCGACAACGTCCAACATCCCTACACCGCTGCGTTGTTCTCCGCCGTGTTGCCGGACCATCCGGATCGGCAACGCGACGAGATAGAACTTCAAGGCGAGGTACCATCACCGCTTGACCCGCCAAGCGGTTGTCATTTTCATACCCGCTGCCCGAGCGCGATGCCGATGTGCTCCGAACGCGCCCCGGCGTTGCGCGAACGGGGCAACGGTCATCTGGTGGCGTGCCATCTGTACGACGAGTAACCGCTTGGAATCCGATTGTGAGGAATCACCATGTCCTTTGTAGAAACTGAAATTCATGGCCGGATCATGGTGGTCCGGCTCAACCGTCCTGACCGGCTCAATGCGATGAGCGCAGTCATTCGCAACGGCATGGCCGAAGCGTTCACTGAGTTTCGCGAAAGCGATTCGCTAGAGGTTGCCATCTTGACCGGTACCGGACGCGGTTTTTGCGCCGGCGAGGACATGAAAGAGTCTCTCGAGCGGGGAACACCAGGCACAGGCGAGACGGAGCAACCCGATCCGTTTATGAACGGGACTCTGGAAAAGCCGGTCATAGCCGCAATCAACGGCTTCGCCATGGGTGGCGGGTTCATGCTGGTCGAGCGCACCGATCTGCGAGTAGCGCTCAAGAGTGCGGTCTTCGAGATTTCCGAAGCCAAGCGCTGGTTGTTGGGCGGGTACAACCACGGTTTTGTCGCGGGCTTGCCGCATCCAATCGCCACCGAAATGGCGCTCGGTTTTCGCTTCAATGCCGAACGGTTGTACCAGGTCGGATTCTTGAATCGCCTCGTCGATGATCAAGACGCTCTGCTGCCGACGGCAATCGAAATGGGTGAACACCTGCTGACCTTGCCGCCAGCGGCGCGGATCAACACCGTGTACATGATGCGTCAGATGATGCCGAAGGTAGCGCCGCCACTTCAGAACCTCGCGGCAGCGCTGCATCAACACGGGTGCCTCGAAGACCGCATGGAGTCCAGGCAAGCGTTCGCGGAGAAGAGAAAACCCAACTACAAGGGTTGGAACGATCCGCAAGACCGGTATCGCATGCCGACATTGGCATCGGTGAACAGCGACGATGCCGACTGACCAAAGACGGTGACCGAAGACGGCGCGGCCAACGGACATCACCGTTGCCGCACCGCAAATCGGCAGCGGACCCCGACTTTGGACGGTCCTGCCCCACCCGCGTTTGTGACGCGGCCAACGATGCGATGTTGCACTTGATCGTCGAATGGACGGTCGCGGCGTTGGACACACGTCTCGATTCGAGACGGCTACGAAGTATTCGGTCGCTCCAGAAACACAAGCAAGCCAGCTCGGCGATTCACATTCAACGACCAAGTGCACGACAACATGATCTTGCCCACGACATTCGGACACCGGTTTACGCGGCTTGAGCCGCTTCGAATGCCACTGGACTGATGTAGCCCAGGGCGCTGTGATGACGCGCTCGGTTGTAATCGATCGCAATAGACCCGAACACCGCCTGGCGCATCTGTTCGCGCTCTGTGAAGCGCTCCCCGTGAATCGGCTCGACCTTCAGGGTGTGCAAGAAACTCTCAGCCACGGCATTGTCCTAGCCGTTGCCCTTCCCACTCATCGAGCAGCGCAACGCGTGGGTTTCGAGTAGGCGCTGGTACGGCTTGGAGCAGCACTGACTTCCCCGGCCGGTGTGCATGATGAGTCCGCCCGGTGGCCGTCTTCGCCACAGTGCCATTGTCAACGCGTCGCACACCAATGGGGCCTTCATGCGCTTGTGCATCGCCCATCCGGCCCCCTTGCGGCTGTATAGGTCCACGATCACCGCCAAGTACAGCCACCCTTCATCGGTCCATAGGTAACGTAATGTCACCGGCCCACTTGCGGCTGGTAGCGGTGGCGGTGAAGTCTTGTTCGAGTCAGTTCGGTGCAACCGCCAAGCTGTGGCTGGAGTCCGTGGCCGCCTTGAATCGCCGCGCAGCGCGGGCACGAAGACCCTGGCGTTGTAGGCTCTTGGCCACCGTCTTGCGGTTGTGATCGGGCCCCGCTTCAGCCAACTCTTCGGTCATGCGCGGCGCACCGTAGCCGGCCTTGCTGGCCTCGAAAGCGGCCGCGACCCGTTACCGCAGTGTATAGGTGATAATGAGGATTCGAGCACGGAGCTGACGCCGCAATCGCGGAAAAAGTGCATTTTTGAGAGATGCCCTAAAATAATCTTGCAACAGGTGCGCTCCCAGGCAATGGAGGAGCGCCGCACTGGCTCCCAGTTCAGCCGCCCGAATTCGCCTTGACGCGCGCGCGCCGCTGACGCCAGGCAGGAAGGACGATAAGGGCGATGCCGAGCGCGAGCAACAGCAAAGTCCCGGGGCGCTCCCACATGAACGCGACACCATCGGTGAGGTTCACGGCGCGGGCGAAGTTGTTCTCCATCATTCCACCGAGAATGAAGCCGATGAGCAAAGGCGCCAACGGATAACCGGCGAACCGCATGACCGTAGCGAACACACCGAGCCCGACCAGGATCAAGAGTTCCGTCGGGTTGTTCTGTCCGATATACGACCCCATCAGGGTGAAGAAGAGAATGAAAGGGATAAGGTAGTTGCGAGGAACGGCCAGCACCTTGGCGATGTAGGGAATGAGCGGCAAATTGAGAATCAGCAGGATCATATTGCCGATGTACATGGAAACGATGACTGCCCAGAAGATCTCCGGACGGTCAACCATCAGGCGCGGCCCTGGCGCAACATTCAACGCGATGAGCGCGCCGAGCAGGATTGCCGTCGTGCCGGAGCCGGGAATGCCCAGCGTTAGCAAGGGCACGAACGAGCCAGTGCACGCAGCGTTGTTGGCGGTTTCAGGCGCCGCCAGGCCCTTTATGGACCCCTTGCCGAATGCCTGCTGCTCATCTGCCTTGGCGATGTTGCGCTCGACCGCGTAGCCGAGAAAGGATGCAATTGTCGCGCCAGCGCCGGGCATGACCCCGATCAAGAAACCCTGAATCGACTGGCGACCCACGACTGGGGCAATCGTGCGTGCTTCCGCCTTGGTAATCATCAGTCCGCTGATGTCGCCGCTGCTCCCCCGCCGCCGCTCGCTACGCGCCGGGTTCAACACCATGTGAAAGGCTTCGGGCAGTGCGAAGATGGCCATCGCGAGCGTGATGAAGCTGAGGCCGGATTGCAGATCCTGGATGCCCAGGGTGAACCGCGGCGCATTGAACAGAGCGGATTCGCCAACAGTTGCCATCATCAGTCCGAGGATGGTCATCAACAGCGCCTTGGCCACCTTGCCGCGCCCGGCGAACGCCGCGATAGCCGACAAGCCGACGACCATCAGCGCGAAGTACTCTGCGGAGTGGAACAGCAACGCTACCGACGCTAGTGCCGGTGCAAAGCCGAACAACAAGATGGCGCCGATGGTGCCGCCGGCGAACGAGCTGATCGCAGCAATGGCAAGCGCCTTGCCCGCCAGCCCCTTGCGGGCCATCGGATAGCCGTCGAAGGACGTCGCTACGGTTCCCGCCACGCCCGGTGCATTGATGAGGATCGACGACGTCGAGCCGCCGAAGATGGCGCCGTAGTAGACCCCGGCCAACATGATGAGCGCCGCTGCCGGATCGCCCAGATTGATCGCCACCGGGATCATGATGGCGATGATGGACATGGGGCCAAGGCCCGGCAGCATGCCGATAAACGTGCCGATCAGACAGCCCGCCATCACCATGATGAGGTTCTTGAGCGTGAGCGCAGTCGATAGACCGAGAATGATGCCGTCCAACATGCAACCACCCCTCCTGCGTTTGCTCGGGTGCGGGATACTCAGCCGAGAAAAGCGGGCCAGGGGCTGAGAAAAATGCCGAGTGTTTCTTGCACCAGGTACCAGACCGATCCAGCGGCCACGGCGGCGCTAGGTATCAAGACGTGATAGCGCCGCTCACCCAGCGCAATAGCACTACCGGTGATGAACAAAGTAGTAGCGGCCAGAAAGCCGATGGGCCTCAGCAAGATAGCGTAGAGCACCATGGCGGCCACCAGCGAGAACATCTGCGCGTACTTGAACTCGCGAAAGTTCTCGCGCTCGCCCCTGTCTTCGTCTTCCATGGCCTCGTCTTCCGTGGCACCCGGCATGACTATGATGAACAGCGATACGAGGGCACCTAGAACACCGAGTGCCAGGGGTAGTGTATTGGGCAGAAACGGCATGTTGCGCTCGAAAGGCAGCAGCGGATAGGTGTATGCCGCATACCCGTAGAGGGTCGAGAGCAACAGGAAGAGAAGTGCAATGACCTTGTCAAGAGCCATGGCCGCTATCCTCCCCGCGAACGAATCCAAGGCTTAGAGGCGGCACCAGCCGCCTCTTGACGGGTCATGGAGTCAGAGGAAGCCGAGCTTCTTCATGAGTGTGGCGATGACAGTCTCCTGTTTTTCCAGGAACGCGGTGAACTCGTCGCCAGGATTGTAGATGTTCACCCAACCGTTGCGGGCCCGAACCGCTTCCCATTCCGGCGTGTCGTACATCTTGCCCAGCGCGGCAATGTACAGGTCGCGTTTATCCGCCGGCAGACCAGGCGCAGCAAAGAAGCCGCGCCAGTTGACGAACTCAGCGTCATAACCCTGTTCCTTGAGGGTCGGGGCGTCCATGAAGGCTGGCACACGTTGCGCGGATGTAACCGCGATGATCCGGGCCTCACCCGCTTTTGCCATACCGACCGCTTCTGAAAAGCCGGTCGATAACGCGTGGATTTCACCGGAGAGCAGTGCGGCCATGGCCTTGCCGCCAGCGTCGTAAGGGATGTACTTCACCTTGGTCGGATCGGCGCCGGCAGCTTCCATCGCCATGGCTGCGACCAGGTGGTCCATGCCACCGGGAACCGATCCACCGCCGATGGCGACCTTGCGCGGGTTCTTCTCGTAGGCCACCACTAGGTCCTTGAAGCTCTCGAGCGGGCTGTCCTTGCTGACCACGAATGCCGCGTAGTCACCGATGGTACCGGCAACCATAGTGAGGTCGCGGAAGTTTTGCGGAAAGCGCTTGGTCAGCGAGCGAATCACGATCGGCGTCGAGTTCACCATCAACGTGCCGTGATTGGATTTGGCGTTCTCGATGATATAGCCAATGGCCTTGCCGCCGCCGCCGCCCGACATGTTCTCGTACGTCGCCTTAGCGACGATACCCGACCGGGTCAGCGCCTCGCCGGTACCGCGAGCAGTACCATCCCAGCCGCCGCCAGCACCACCGGGGATGAGGAAGTGAATGGAATCGATATCCGCGGCAGATGCCGGCGAGAGGGCGGTGGCACTCAGCGCTATTGAAACCGGAAGCGCCAACAAGTAGCGACGCGTAAGCGTACGGATAGACATGATTGCTCTCCTAGGCTATGGGGTCTGGTCGTTCAGCGGTACAGGCCGGATTGTTGGATTACCCACCGGTATCTTGCCACACAACATGCTACCCACCGAAGCTGTCACCAACCGGTCATCGAGATCGGCGCAGGCTCTACGCATGGCCTAGAGTGCAGGCGCGCCTATGCGCGGGTCAGGGCTTCACGGCATCCACCAAGATGAACGCGATGAGGCAAGGCTCGGTGCCGCGGTTGGACCAGGCGTGGTGGGTAACCTGCTGTACGACGGTGCCGCCCGCCCTCAGCAGGACCTCGTCCTCGTCCATCATCTGCCTGATCCTCGTGCAAAGACACGCCTCGAAGGGTCTTCCCCAGATGCCAGTCTGCCGTATGGAGTATTTTCATTTTTGCTAAGACGGAAGAAGACTACGTTGCAGCCGGGCGGCGTGAGAAGAAAATGAAGAATGCCGCTCAGCGACGAAAACGATGGCTATCACACAAATGGCGGATATCTCAGAGCGGCAACGATTACATCAAAACAGACGGATTCCACATCGCTGTCTTTCGAAAATCGGACGGATGGAGCGGGAGATAACAGATTTGACGACATTGAAAGAAACCAAGGCGAGAATCTACTCCACACAAAATGCTGCCAAGCTGGCCGCATTCGACGGCATGATTTGGCTGAAGAGTCGTTGAACAATCTGAGAATAGAACAATCCCAATGCACCATCAATGGTGCTATGTGAGGTTACGTGACTGAAAAGCGCAAGCCTACTTATGATCTGGATGCCATCAAATCGACCTTCTGCAGACCAAAGAGCCTCAATGCAACTGGTTCTGCAATCCGCTCCGCTGCTGCACTTGGCTTTGGAAGGGCGGAGATCGTCGGTGTCATTCAATCTATCGATAGGCGCGATTTTCAGAAGTCGATGACTTCCTATGCCGATCATCGCGTCTGGCAGGACGTGTACTATGTGCCCTCGGAAGTGGGCGAACTTTATGTGAAATTCACGGCGGATGTAATGAGCGAGTTTTTATTGCTGTCCTTCAAGGAGAAAGACAATGGCTAACCCGGTTTGCCCGGATACGGGAGTGCCAATGCATCGCGATACGCGGTCCATGACGATTACCTATAAGGGTAAATCGGCTACATTCGAGATGCCTGGTTGGTATTGCGACGCAAGCGAACAGAGCATCCATGATGGATCTGACATGAAGGTCTCGGACAGAGCGCTTACGGAATTGAAAGCAAAGGTTGAAGGGAGGTTGGCGCCTGAAGCCGTCAGAAGAATCCGTAAGCGATTGAAACTCACCCAAAAGGATGCAGGGCGATTAATCGGCGGTGGGCCAAATGCGTTTCAGAAATATGAGAGTGGTGAAATCCTTGTTAGTCACGCGATCACAAGTGCGCTGTTGTTGTTGGATCGAGACCCAACCGGACTAGAAGTGCTTTATCAGAGGGATAAAGCAACCCATGCTGCTTAGAGCGGATATCTACCATGTCAGATATCTTTCGAAAAATGCTTGAAGATCAAGATCGGCTATGCAAGTTCACCAGTCCGTCCATCGATTTGGAAAAAATCCTCAATCCTGCAGGTAGTGCGCTTGCTGATCTCCATGCCACCCACAGATTATTTGAAGATCAGGAAGCTCACCGCAAAATACTCGCGGATATCTATGGAGGAACGTCATTCAGCCGGCTTTTCGATGATCTGGAAAAACACCGCAAATTGCTTGAGGGCCCCATAGCGGAGGCAAGACGGATTGGCCTTTTTGACCCCCATTCAGATCGTTCGAAAACCATCATGGCCGCCACGGAGGCTCGAAGTATCTACGAAAGAACCTTTCGGTTGCCGGAGCGGACCGAGTTCGGGACATTGATCGAGCAAGCAAGGCAAGCATCTGCGATCGCCGATACGCTTATCGCCAGTTTGCAGAGCACTAACGCAATGCACTCTGCCATGGAAAGTATGACGCAACCGTGGCTTCATATCGAACAAGCATCGCAATCAACAGCAGCTTTGGCAAAGATCGTAGCAATAGGGGACAGGCTATCGCACGTACTCCCATATGAAGCGAAGCTCGTAGACAGCCTTAGACCAATTCTTGGCGATTGGCGTGACCCAATCAGTTTCGCCAACGACGCGATGGTCCACCCTATTTTCCGCACGGAGTTTTATGCAGAAAAGGGTTTAGATCCAACACTGACAGATTTTCCAGTTGTAACCTTCCATGAGGGTGCGGTCATCGGTGGACTTGAGTCTTCAAGAGAAGAAGTTGATCGAGAATTTTCTACCGATGACAAAGAACACGACACAGACTCCGCCCGCGCAAGGAAAGCTTTTGGACAACTCCGTCGTTTCGAGGTCACTGTCCGCGCATTTATTGTAGCGGTAATGGAGGAGGCTTTCGGTGAACATTGGATAAAGCACAAACTGCCAAAGGACATGCGCGATAAATGGACCGACAAACGCCAAGCAGAGATTGATGCAGGTCGGTCCGGCCGACCATTGATCGAGTATGCTGATTTCTCTGACTATAGGATGATCATCGAACGGGCCGACAATTGGAACACTGCGTTCAAACCGGTTTTCCGTCGGCCGGAAGATATCAGAGAATCATTTCAAAGGCTAAACCCTGTCCGCATTGCTACAATGCATTCTCGCATTGTCACACTCGAGGACGAATTATTGCTCATGGTTGAGACGTCTCGCATCCTCAAAGCAATTCGGTCGAGGTCACGTTGAAAGCTAGGGATTTCCGGCTTGTTATTTTCGGATCTATGAATTGATCAGAAACAACTTGCCTGCTCTTCGATTTTGCTGCTGTACCGACACTTAAGTGCAGGTGTGTTGCTTTCTGGCTATCATAACCGGGATCACGGCTGCACAAGGCTGGGCTTGACGGTATCAGTCGCCCATGGGAGTTTAAAGGAAATCACGCTTCGGAGCGGCCCAGATTGTCTCCGAGCCCGTTTTCCACAGGCGAAATACAGGTCTACATTGATGATGTGGACCAAACTGTGCGGGTGCTGCCTTATAATAATGTCCCATCTAAACCCAACCCCCAATTTCGCATTGGTTGATGCGCTCCCAAAATTGCTGCCATCGACCTTGGGTCAGCACTAACGAGCGTAAGCTCAATACTGGGCACCTCTAAAAATAGTCATTTTTTCGTGAGTACAAGGAAGCACTGTGCGCAGAACCGCAGTGTCTAGGTGATACCTGAGGATTCGAGCACAGAGCTGACGCCGCAATCGCGGAAAAGTGCATTGTTAGCAGGTGCCCGGAACATGTAGGTATGCCACCGGTCGCGGATATGCGGCGCAACACGCGTACGTCTTTGCCGATGGCGCCACTGCGTTGGCTTGCATGGAACATGCTCTTTCATGCGGAACATCACTACGCGTCTTCCGTTCCCTATCACGCATTGCCACGGATGCATAAGTTATTGACCGGCGAATTGCCCATTCAAAGCGGCGGATACCTGGGCGCACATCTAGACATGTTGGCTCAACTACGCGGAAACAAACCGCGGGCGGATCAAAATTCACCGCTATGAGCGACTCGGTGGAATGGGTCGCGGTCATTGCCGCGAAGGACTTGGAGCGTGGCTGGGTGACAAGTGTGGCTTTGAACGGCCGGGAGTACGCCATCTACGACACGCCATCGGGACTATATGCATCACTGGGCTACTGTACCCATGAAGGCGCCGCACTTCGCGACGGTTATTTTGATCGTTACACGATCGAATGTCCGCCGCATCAAGGCTGCTTCGATGTGCGCACTGGCGCGGCCACCGGAGCACCGGCCACGCGGGCACTACGCACCCTTCCCGTCCGCGAGCATGAAGGAATGATTGAGCTGGACTTGCCCGCCACGGCCCGCGGGTAGCGGTTAGTTGTGCCCCAGAATTTGCGACAGGAATAGTTTGGTGCGTTCGCTTTCCGGCGATGCGAAGAACTGCTCTGTTTGCGCCGCCTCGACGATTTCGCCTTGATCCATGAAGATAACGGAGTTCGCCGCGCGTTTGGCGAATCCCATCTCATGGGTCACCACGATCATCGTCATGCCATCTTCCGCAAGCTCGATCATGACGTCCAACACTTCCTTGATCATCTCCGGATCGAGCGCCGAGGTTGGTTCATCGAACAACATAATCTTCGGCTGCATACATAAGCTTCGCGCGATGGCGACTCGCTGCTGTTGACCACCCGACAACTGCCCAGGATATTTCTGTGCTTGCTCCGGTATATGCACGCGTTCCAGGTATTGCATACCAAGGGCTTGCGCTTCCTTCTTGGCCATGCGCTTCGCCTTCATCGGCGCTAAGGTCAGGTTTTGCAACACTGTGAGATGGGGAAACAGATTGAACTGTTGAAACACCATACCCACCTCACGGCGTACACTCGTGACGTCGTCCAAATCATCGGTGAGTTCAACATCGTTGACTCGAATAGTGCCACTGTCGTGTTGCTCGAGCCGGTTGATGCATCGAATCATGGTGGACTTACCGGAACCCGATGGACCACACACAACCACGCGCTCGCCCGTAGCGACGCTAAGACTGACGTTGTTCAAGGCCTGAAAATCGCCGAAAAACTTCGACACACCTTGAAGTTCAATCATCGGCTGGCTCAAGACATCACCTCGCTACTCAAGGGCGCCTGCTAAAAATAGTCATTGTTTCGTGAGTGCAAGGAAGCACCGCGCGCACAACCGCAGTGTATAGGTGATACCTGAGGATTCGAGCACGGAGCTGACGCCGCAAGCGCGGAAAAAGTGCGTTTTTAGCAGGTGCCCTCAAGTTCGAAACACCGACAGCTTTCGCTCTAACCGGCCGAAAATAAATGCGAGCGAATAGCAAATACAGAAGTACACGGCGGCCACGAACAGCCAAATCTCAAACACATACTGAGTCGAATACGCCACTTCCTGCGCAAGAAAAGTCAACTCTTGGATCGAAATCAGCGATACGATGGAGGAATCTTTGATCAAAGTGATGAATTGTCCAGCGAGCGGCGGGATAACCCGTTGAATGGCTTGCGGCAACACCACCCAGCGCATGACCTGATAGCGCGTCAATCCGACCGCCTCACCGGCCTCGACCTGGCCTTTTCCAATCGACTGAATGCCGGCGCGAACGATTTCAGTAATGTACGCCGCCTCGAAAATAGCCAGACAAATAATTCCCGAGATGATGTTGGAAAACAGCTCAGGAGGCCCTAGCAACACGACCAGGATATCTAGTACTTCGGGCGAAGCCTTGGTCGAAATTTCATCGATTCCGAGCAGTGGGACGAGTTGCGAACTGATGAAGAAATAGAAAATGAAGATAAACACGACCGGCGGCATGTTGCGCACAGTCTCTACAAATAGACGGCTTATCATGCGTGGGAACAAACGCCGGCTGGTGCGCATTATCCCCATGACAATGCCCAGCAAGCTCGCCAACACCATCGACCATACGGCCAACCTGAACGTCATGGCCAAGCCCTTTAGCAACAGATTCGGCGCGTACGCTTGCTGTTCTTCGTCCCAGCGTAGGATGTACTCGGGCAAGAATGACCAATGCCACTTGTACACCATGACCGTCTCGACCTGACGGATCAAATAGGCGATTAACGCGATCGCACCCACGATCACGACGGCGTCTACGGCATGTTTTAACCGTAATCGCTTCCTGAAAGACTTAGCCGTCATTGGCGGCAACGAAGAGCCGGGGCAAGCGCTTCGCCCCGGCTCGATATCAAGCTACTTCTTCAAGTTCACCTGATCGGCCCACTCTATGTTTTTGAACCAATAGTTCCAACGGTCTTGCAACCATCCATTGCTGGCGTTTACACGAATCCAGTTGGAGAAGATGTTGAGGCTATCCGGATCGCCTTTGCGCAAAGCAAACGCTTCGTTGCCTTCCGTCAGCTTCTCCAGGGTCGGATTGAATAACACGTCTGGATTTTGATTCTTCCACAGCGTCGGCTTGGGGAAGCTCGTCAGGACCGCATGCGCATTGCCGTTAACCACTTCTTGCAAGACGAGGGAGCTGTCGTCGAACTGGCGCAGTTTCGCCTTCGGAAACAGTTTCTTCGTATCCGTGCAGGAAGTCGCGCCGCGCCGGCAGGTAAAAGTTACTTTCGCGCTGTTGTAACCATCCGGCCACTTCAGATTCCCAGCCAGCTTGGTGTTGGCCACGATGCCCATGCCTGAATGCGCATAAGGATCAGTAAAGTTAACCGTCAAGTTGCGCTTCGTGGTCACACTCATGCCACCGATGATGACGTCGAACTTACCAGCGATCAGGGCCGGAATAATGCCTGACCAGGCGGTCGGCACGAATTCAACCTCGATACCCAGATCCTGCGCCACTTTGGTAGCCACGTCGATTTCGAAGCCGATCAAATCGCCTTGCTTGTTGCGCATGGCCCACGGCACGAATGTGGACATACCAACGCGCAGTTTGCCGCGTTTCATGGCCGCTTCGATGGCACTCTCCGCGGTTAGCTTTTTCTGCAGTTCGGCGGCCACTACAGTTGGTGCGGCTAATGTCACTCCAAGTACCAGCACCGCCCCGGACAGTAGAGCTTTAATTGGTTGCATTTTCACTCCTCCTAGTGGGTTATGAATCTCTGTCGATGTCACGCGCGTTCAACACGGCGCCGCATACGCCCTTCAAGTAAGCCCACGAGCACTGACAGAGTTATCGTGATGACAAGATAAATAGAGGCCACCACAATCCAGATCTCGAAGGCCATGAAAGTCTCCGAGATAATATCCAGTCCAGACGTCGTTAGATCAAACACCGCGATGACACTCACGATGGCCGAGTGTTTTATCAGATTCACCACGATGCCAACGAGTGGCGGCAGCATGATGGGTACCGCCTGCGGCAAAATGATGTAGCGATACGCTTGGGCGCGCGTGAGCCCAACGGCATCACTGGCTTCCCATTGCCCCTTGGGTACCGACAAGATGCCACCACGTATTACCTCGGAGGCAAACGAGCCTTCGAAGAAAGCAATACACAGTACTGCCACCCAAAATCGATCCAATTCGAAGATCGGGCCGAACACAAAATAGAACACGAACAACTGGACGAGGAGTGGGGTGTTGCGAATGGCTTCCAGGTAGACGGTGGCTAGCAGCCGGCCCGATAGCGATCCGGATAACCGCAAAAACGCGGTGACAAGACCGGTGAATAATCCCAAAACGATGCTGTACGCCCCGATTTCGAGCGTGACCATCAACCCGTCGATGAAGCGGGCCCCAGATAATTTCACCGTTTTCGACGGTATATAGATACTGCGAAACGCGGTGCCATTGCCAATTGTAGTTCATGGCGTCAGCGCCGCGAAGCACCAGCCACACCAGAGCGCCTGTGAAGACGGCGAATTGCGCCACATCGACGGCGCGGGATTGGTGCCATTTTCGTATGACGGAGCGGACCGACACGGGCTATCGCGTCTGAGCTTGGGATTGACGCCGCATAGGCTCAAGGCGCTGCTGCACGCATTGTGGCTCTTGCACGGTTTCAGGCGTGAGCCGCATTATAGGCTTATCCGACCGTAACGCGAGCGCGATGTTCGCGCACCCATTATGGCGCGCGCTAATGCCTTGAGACAGTGTGTAATCGTTATGCCACAACGGTCTACGATGCCCGCGAGCCGTATCCATTGTTCCATCGATTTCGACGCTCCAGGCTTGCACGAAGGTTTCTTGGGCGTGAGTCATTCCGACAACGCTCACGCGTACGGGGTCATCCCCGTGCCTATCGTTTGCGTCAACAATGGCTCCGGGCCCACGGCACTTATAACAGCCGGGAATCATGGCGACGAGCACGAAGGGCCGATTATCGCGCGTAATTTGCTCGCACAGTTGGACGTGAACTCGGTGAATGGCCGGCTTATAGTCATACCCGCGTTGAACTATCCGGCGGTGCTCAACGACACGCGAGTGTCGCCGATCGATGCTGGCAATATGAACCGCGCGTACCCGGGTGATGCCGCCGGTACACCAACGTTTGCCATCGCGCATTACGTTGAATCGGTGCTGCTGCCCCTCTGTGACTTCGCCTTGGACTTGCATTCCGGCGGCAAGGCTTCGGAGTTTTTGCCTTGTGCCTTCCTGGTGCGAGAGGGCAATGATGATTTCCTGGCACGCAAGATTGCCGCCGTCGAAGCGTTTGGTGCGCCGGATACTTGCGTGGTTGCGGGCACGGCTGATCAACGGTCTTTGTCCGCCGCGGCGGATCGTCACGGCGTCGTCAATATGGCGACCGAACTGGCTGGTGGTGGAACGGTGAATACACAAGCCGTGGCCATTGGTGAAGCGGGCACTGCGCGCTGGTTGGCGCACACGGGTGTTTATTGTGCCTGTAAGGGTGATGTTGCTGCGCCGACGCGGTTCCTTCGCGTGCGCGACCGCAACGACTTTGTTATGGCTACCCAAGACGGCGTGTTTCAACCTAACGTACGGTTGGGTGATACCGTTAAGCGCGGTGATATCGCCGGTTGGATTCACCCGGTTGCCGACGCAACCACGCCAGCCGTGCCGCACCATTTTTCGGCGGATGGCATCGTGCTCTGCAGGCGGGTTCCCGCCCGCGCGATTCGCGGCGACTATTTGTTTCATTTAGGTTCGGTTACGGACGCGGCGAGCTTACTAGCGGAGGCGGGCTAGACTTCTTCAACCCGCTCCAATCGACGCAACACCCAATCCTGAAAATAGCGCACGTTGGCCTCCCAAGTGGTGGAGAACTTGACGTCATCGGCGACAGGTGAACTGCGGGCACGTTGCTGCAATTCCATGCAGTGATGATCTTGCGGTCTAATTCCGCCCTTGTCCTCAAATCGCCGCGTCGGCCCAAGCCAACGATCCAAAACCTTTTCGATGTGTGGTCTAAAGCGCTCATCCTGGGCCGCGCCCGGGGCAAAGTACCAGGCCATTCTGGCTAAGGTTTTGCCGGGCGCGATCGGCAGGTAGATGGCCGGTACGAACGCGGTGTCGTTAATGGTAACCGTGGTATTGGGCAACACGGCGTTGGCCGTGCTATGAGGTGTCTCGCGCGGTGCCACTTGGCGAACGGGCGGCAGTGGTTGACCCGGCACGTTGGGCCGCCGCCTAGCCCATGTTTGGGGACGGGAGGCCTTGTAACGAAGCAGCAACGCGTTACCGTCGGCGATCATATCGGTGTACGGTTCACCGGTACGCAGGTCCACTTCATCGGACATGCGGTCGAACACACCCTCGTGCACCCAGACGTGGTGATACACCTCCCAGTTTTCCATCACCAATTTCCAATTGGCGTTAAACGTCCATTCTTCGCGGTGCCCCACTTCGAGTTCATCAATCGCTAGATGCTCGAGTTCTGTTTGCATGGGCGCAAGATACTCGAGCAGCGGCAAAGCCTTGCCGTCCAGATTGACAAACACAACGTGATTCCAAACATCGCAACGCACCGCTACGAGGCCGTTACACGAGGCATCGACGGGTAACCGGTGACTATCCGCCGTGCCATCCCAGAACGGCGTTGCTATGAGCGCACCATCGAGCCCATAAACCCAGCCATGGTACGGGCACTTAAGCATCGACTGAGCCGTGAGAGGAGCTTGGACGACAATGGTGGCGCGATGCCTACAGACGTTTTGAAAAACTCGAACTTGCCCGTCCTCGCCGCGTAGCAAAATCAGTGGAATGCCACATAGCTCAAATGGCATGACGTCCCCAGGTTGTGGCACATCTGAAGCAAACGCTACACCAGTCCACGTCGATGGGAACAAATGGGCATTCTCCATCGCTAGGAACTGTTGGTCGGTATACACTTTTGCGGGCAAGCCGCGCGCATCGTCCAGCACGGGCCGGCGCAACGCCTTGATGACCGCCTCTCCCAGGTAGTCGCGGACCGATTCAGTCATGATGGCACTCCTAGTCCGGCGCACGCGCGCAACAACGTGAGTGTGTACCGCGTATGAGTGATATCAACGTAGAGATCATAGGATTCCGGGCATCGGTGGCGCACAACGATGCCGGCCGCGCGCCCAATCGCCGTGCGTCCATAGGTCGTGACAGTCACGCCGGCGGATGTGGTGTACGGCGCGTCCAGGTCGAGGGCCACGACTTGTGCCATGACCGCCCGGGCCTCGGGACCACCCACTCGGAACCAGCCGTAAGCGTCCGTTACTTCCGCGACTGCGCCGTGGTGTCCTTCCATCAATTCATCCAAAGCCGTAAATGTCGCCGACGCATCGCCGGTAATGATCAACCATTCGTCGCACGCAACGGGCATGATGGTTTGACCATCCGCGCAAGCCACGAATGGCAGGGAAGGCAACGGCGTACCGAAGAGGCCGGCGACACGGGTTCGGCCTTCATCACCCGCGCGCAAGGCGATCATGCCGGCTTGCTCCGCGCTCTCGATGGTTACGCCGTATCCCTTATTCATCCGTCCGCAGCCTCATTCCCCGGCCCGCGCATTCGCGCCCCTTCGGGATCGATGAAACACGGCGGGACAACGCGCACGGCTCCACGGCCGATCTGAGCGGCCGCAATAATCTCATCGCCTATACGATCGCGGCCGGCATCGACAACTGCCAACGCGATGGCCCGCTCGAGATTCGGGCTGAAGCAGCCCTGCGTGACATAACCAACCACGCGAGGCATGCCATCCGGCGATTCTCCATCCAGTAATGGCCCATCCACTAGGGGCGTCCCGTCAGGTGGCACGAAGCCGGTGTCATGAGGTAACAGGCCTACCACACTGGGCCGGATGCCGCCGACGTTTCTGTCCCGCGCGAGCGATCGTTTGCCAATAAAGTCCGGCTTGGACTCATCCACGGCCCAACCAAGCCCGGCGTCATAGGGATTGACGATACCGTCCCCCTCATAACCCGCCGCCACGAAGCCTTTCTCGCAACGCATTACCATGCTGGCTTCGGAACCCACCGGGGTGATGTCAAACGGATCACCAGCGGACATCAATGCTTGCCACAACGCCATGCCTTGGCGCGCCGGTACATTGATCTCAAAACTCGTCTCTCCCGTGTATCCAACCCTGGCCACGCGCGCCGGAATGCCAGCGACGTGACCTATGGTTAAGCCCATGAATGGCAGCGCCGAGTGACTCGAATCGACATCCGTTCCCGCAGCGCGCAACACTTCGCGCGCTTTTGGACCGCAGATGCAGACGTTTGACCATTGGCTCGTGACGCGTAAGCAATACACTTCGAGTTCCGGCCACTCCAACGCCAGTAACCGTTCCATATGCATCTGTACGTGATCCGCGCTACCGGTACCACAAAACATCCAGTAGCGCCCCTCATCCAGACGAAAAGTAACCCCATCGTCAAGAATGCGGCCATCTTCCCGTAACATCAGTCCGAACCGGCCTTGGCCAACGCGCAGGTTGGCCCACCGGTTGGTGTAAATGCGCTCCAAAAAACTAACAACATCGGGACCTTGAAGCTCGAATTTACCGAGCGGCGAGCCGTCATAAATTCCAACGGACTGACGGCACGCACGCGCCTCACGAGCGATGGCGGCCTGCATGTCTTCACCGGCGCGGGGAAAGTAACTTGGCCGGCGATAATTGGAGCCCGCTTCGAACATCTGCGCACCCTGGGCTTCAATCCAATCGGTCATCGACGTGCGGCGCGCCGGCACCACCAATTCATGTATGTCGTTGCCGGTTATCGCGCCAAATGAAAGCGCTGTGTAAGGCGGCCGGTAGGTGGTTGTACCCACTTCGCCAGGTGATTTGTCTAATCCTTGCGCCAATAAGCCTATGGCGTTGATGTTGCCGAGTTTGCCTTGGTCGGTACCCATACCGGTGGTCGTGTATCGTTTCACATGCTCGACGGACACCAGATTTTCCCGGCGCGCTTGTTCAATATCCTTGCTGGTCACATCGTTTTGAAAATCCACGAACGCGCGCCGCCGACTCTTACCCGGTAGTTGCCATGCCGATTCGGTACGGTACGGCGTGCCCGCCTCGACTTCCGGAAGAGCAATCGATTCGGCTGGCGGAAATCCAAGTGCATCCAGCGCGGCGTCCGCTCGCCGCCCTCCATCGCGCAGACATTGAGCGAGGCCGAATTGGTCGCGCGCGGCACCAGCGCTGGATTCGGCTTGGATTGGATCGCCAGGCACAAATGTTGCCAACTCCGCGTCATAGATGGGACGCGCGCCCGTTTGCGAAGCCAACTGAACGCGGGGATCCCAGCCACCGGACATCAAGACCGTATCGCAACCGAGTATGCGTGTTTTACCACCACCCAGCGGCTCAACTATCGCGGCTGTCAGACCATCGCTCCCTTCAATGCCTACAACGGCATGGCCAAGCAGATGTTCCGCCGCCGCGGGCACCGACGGTGACTGCGTACGCACATCCACCACCGCGACGATTTCGATCCCCAAGCGGGCAAGTTCATCAACTACTGGATAAGCGCTATCGTTGTTGGCAAACACGACAGCTCGCCTGCCAACCAATACACCATAACGTTTGACATAACCCAGGGCGGATTGGAGCTGCATGACACCGGGGCGGTCGTTGTCGGCAAATACCAGTGGACGCTCCGCGGCACCCGTGCACAACAACACGCGTCGCGCCCTCACCTTCCATAACCGCTCGTGCAGCCAGCTTGGTGATGGCCAGTTTGGTGATGAGTTTTGTTCTACGACGGTTAGGAAATTGTGGTCGTAGTAGCCAACGCAGGTAGTGTTTTGTAGATGCACCACATTGGGTCTCTCGGCGAGTTGGCCACTGATTTCGCTTACCCACTCCCCACCCGGTACTCCGTTGATTAAATCGCCGTCTTCAATAAGCTGGCCACCGGGTTCGCGCCGGTCGTCCACGAGCATAACGCGGGCAACGCGCGCCGCCGCCGTCAGTGCCGCCATGAGTCCGGCCGGGCCAGCGCCAACCACCAACAGATCACAGTGATGAAACCGCTTCTCGTAGTGGTGTTCGCCGGGCCGGCGCGGCGCTACGCCGAGTCCCGCGAGCCGTCTGATGATCGGGCCAAAAAAGTTCCAGCCCGGCCCGCCCATAAAGGTCTTGTAATAAAAACCCGCTGGGAAGAGCGGCGCCAGGAGGTCATTGAGAACGCCAATGTCGAAGCCCAAACTAGGCCATCGATTAACGCTTCGAGCTTGTAAGCCATTCGTTAGCGGCAATGTGGTGGCGCGCACGTTGGGCTCATCGTCCCGTCCCACCAACTGAACCAATGCGTTGGGTTCGTCCACCCAGTGCGTGACTATGCCCCGCGGCCGGTGATATTTGAAACTGCGCCCGACGATACGCACGCCATTGGCGAGCAACGCGGATGCCAGTGTGTCGCCAGGATGGCCATAGAGCCGGCGTGCGTCGAAGCTAAACTCGAGCTGGCGGCTGCGGTCGATATCACCGCCGGTAGGAGCGCGAAATGGCCCGCGGCTAATCATCGCCCCGTGCGGCGGGTCGAATCTCGTGAGTCACGGTGTGGCGTTCGAACACGATCCATCTGCCACAGCCGCGCGCATGAAACCACTGTTCCGCCGACCAGCCCTTAATGTTGTCGTGGTTGTATACATAGTCCACCCAGGCTTCGTCGCTCAGTGCGGACGGATCAGCCGGACGCCGCGGTGTCGCCTCGCTCCAGCAGATAAATTCGTCCTCATTGCGCGGCCCGCAGTGAGGACATGGCAGCAACATCATGGATGTTACCTTTCTTCTTCAGCGGTTAAATGACACACCGCCTTCCACCACCAGCCTGCCTTTGGCAAAGCGCTCCAAACCAAACGGCTCAATCCGTTTGTGTGGTTCTCCCTTGGCGATCAACCACGCATGCATACGTGCCGCCATCGGCGTAGTTTTGAATCCACCCGCGCCCGCCACATCAACAGTGAAACCTTTGACGGGCGTGTTCGAAATGATGGGGCTACCATCGTAGACAATATCTAACATGCCTGCCCAGTGGCGCATCAACTTGACGCACCGCAATATTGGGAACATCTCGGTTACAACGGACGTTACGTATTCGATGATGGCGAATGAACCGCGCTGACCGTAGGACGGATAGGGATCCGTGGGGCCACCGATGACCAACTCCCCTTTATCGGATTGCATCATGTAGGCGCCATACCCGGTAAATGTGAGCACAGGATCCAGCACCGGCTTGAGGGGCTCAGACACCCACGCTTGCAGCGGTTGGGTCTCGATGGGTAAGCGCACACCAGCCATCGCCGCAACTGCGCTGCCGTGGCCGGCCACAGCCATGCCAACTTTGGGTGCCTGTATCACGCCGCGCGTTGTCTGCACACCGGTTACCCGATCGCCATCTCGTAGGATGCCGGTAACCTCGCAGTTTTGGATGATGTCTACCCCATAGGCATCCGCCATGCGAGCAAAACCCCATGCCACCGCATCGTGGCGCGCCAACATCGCGTCCGGTTGGCGCACACCGCCGAACACTTCCATGCGTGGGTTTTTGGGGTATTCAAAAATGGGCACGTAGCGCTTGATGCCGCGAAGATCTAGAAACTCATAATTGGCACCATACAGATGCATGGTATTGGCCATGCGCGTTGCGGTGCGGGCGGCCGCGGAGCTTTGTAAAAACACCACCATACCGCGCTTACTCACCATCAAGTTGTAGTTGAGCTCGCGTGATAGCTGCCTATAGAGTTCCATCGATTCTTCGTGAAACGGAACACTGGGCGGGCGTACATAGTTAGAGCGAATGGTCATGGTGTTGCGGGCCGTATTGCCGCCGCCTAACCATCCCTTTTCCAACACGGCAATGTTGTTCATGCCGTGATCGCGGGCGAGAAAGTACGCCGCCCCTAGCCCGTGCCCACCGCCACCGATAATGACCGCGTCGTAACGGGGTTTGGGATCCGGACTTCGCCACTTCCGCTGCCAGTTGCCTTCGTGTGCAAGAGCGTTTCGCAGCAATGAGAAGATCGAATATCGGCGAAGGCCGTCTGCCGACGCACGTGATACTTTGGGCCGATCGCTGATATCAGTCATCGCGGTGGTCGGCCTATGCGCAGGGATAGGTCAACGCCCCTAGCCGGCCAACTTCCCATACACGAGGTCGGGCAGGTACGTGACCAGGTCAGGCAGGGCGGCAATGATCACGAGGATCAGGATATAGGCGAATACGAACGGAATGACCGCGACAGAGATGCGGTCAATACCGAGATTCGTTATTCGCGCAGCCACGAACAGATTCGCGCCAACCGGCGGGGTCAGGAAGCCGACTTCGCATGAGATGACCATGATGATCCCGAAGACAATGGGATCGATGCCAAGACCCACCGCAATCGGCAGCATCAACGGCGTTAGCAAGATGATCTGGGCGATGGACTCGAGGAACATGCCGGTGATGATCAAGATCACCGACATGATCATCAGTAGGACGAAGGGGCTTTCGGTCACACCGTAAAGGGCTTCGCCAATCATGTCCGGGACACTCATCAAGCTCATGAGTTCTCCGAACGCTTTCGCCGGGCCTACGATGATCAGGACCGCCCCCGATATCATGGCGGTTACCTTCAGGCACGCTACGATCTTCTTGAAGGTCAATTCGCGGTAGGCGAAATGGCCGATGATCAGCGCATAGACGACGGCGACCGAGGCCGCTTCGGTGGGGGTGAAAATGCCCGAGTAGATCCCGCCGAGAATGATTATAGGTGCGAGCAGCGCCCATTTACCGGCCAGGAATGCGCGATATACGCGCTCCCAGGAGAACGTAGTGCCGTCCCCGATGTAGCCGCGCTGGCGCGCAATTAGGTACGTGCACAACATCAAGGCCGCGCTGGCCACCACCCCGGGCAGGAAGCCTGCGAGAAACAGGCGCGGAATCGACTGCTCGGCAACGATGCCGTAGATGATCATCAGGTTGCTGGGCGGGATGAGGCTGCCGAGCGCTCCACCTGCGGCGGCGATCGCACCACCATGCGCGGGGTCGTAGCGTTGCTTGACCATGGATGGGATCATCACCGCACCGATTGCGGCGGTGGTCGCCGGTCCCGAACCGGAAAGGGCGGCGAAGAACGTACATCCCAGCACCGCAACGAGTCCCAGGCTGCCAGTGATATTGCCGATCAACGATGTCGCCATGCCGACGATTCGCCGTGCCATGCCGCCTTGTTCCATCAGCGACCCGGCGAACACGAACAGGGGTACGGTCAGCAGCGGAAAAGGTTCCACCCCGGTGTACATAGCTTGCGCGATGGCGACGAAGGGAAAGTCCAAAAAGACGTAGCCGATGACAGTGCCGATGGCCACGGCGAACGGAATCGGCAGGCCTAGAATGATCATCAGGACCATCGCCCCGAACATGATCAGGGCCTGGGTCAACTCGGAATATTCGTAGATGAACTCAAACATGTGACTAGACCGAGGTGGCTTCGGCGTCCGTCGAGTCCGGGCGTGGTAAGTGGACCGGTTCGCCGTACTTCCACCAGCGGTAGTACACCTGCATGATACGCAGCGTCATCAAACCGAATCCGACAACCAGACAGAGGTAAGGCCATTTCTGGTCGATACCGAGCGCGGGTGACTCGTACTTGTTCTCCCAAAAAGATATTTCCAGCAGCACGCTCTGCCAGGTCAGGAAGATGCCGAACACAAACCAGATGAGATCACTCAAAACACTGAGCCCGGCCGCGATGACTCGTGGGAACAGGTTGATGAAGTTCATCACACGGATATGCGCGCGTTCGCGCACGGCCCATGAACAGGATAGATAGACCGACCACAGCATCGCGTACACGGCGATCTCATCCGACCAGGACGTCGGAGCGTTAAAAACATACCGCAAGACCACCTGTAGGAACACGAGTGTTGTCATCACCAGCACGCAGATGCCAGCCAGCAACTCCTCCAGGTGCCGTTCAATCGCCTCGAGCACGGGTCTTCCTCGCCGGACCAACGGACCGGGGGGCCCGCTCATGGTTATTTCGCCGCAATGGCCACCGCCACGCATGTACGCAAAGATCACTGCCGGCAGCCGGTAACTGGCTGCCGGCACAGTTTGAAGCGGACTACTTGTCAGCTTCGGCGGCGATGGCTTGCATCAGCTGCGCATACTCCGGTCCACGCTTTTGCGCGAACGCATCATGCACGACTTTTGCTCTCGCGATCCACGGCGCCAGTTCCGGCTCGGTAAACTTCACGCCCAGCGCTTCCATTTTCTTACGCACTAGACCCATACCATAGTTCGTGTGGTGGCGCGCAGCCGCCGTTGCGACCTGCGCCGCCATGTCCAGAGCGGCCCGCTGTTTGCCGTCTAGCTTCTTCATGAACTTGTCGCTGACGAAGAAAGGTGGCGCCAAGACGAAATGTCCGGTCATGGCGACATGCTTGGCGACATCGTGGAACTTCTGCGAGTACATGACATCAATGGGCAAATCACCGCCGTCCACGGTTCCGGTCTGCGTCGCGGTCAGCGCTTCAGACCAAGCGATCGGCACTGGATCGGAACCGAACGCAGTATAGGTATCGACCATTACGACGTTCTTCGGAACGCGATACTTGAGCTTGGCGAAATCGTCGAGATCATTGATCGGATGTTTGGTGTTGTAGATATGCCGGAACGAGAACAGCGGGATCGACACCAGGTGCACGCCCGCTTCCTTCGGCATGTCACCCCAGATCATCCGGCCCACAGGGCCGTCGGCAACCCGCACAGCGTGCTCGTAGTTCCGGATCATGTAGGGCAACACGAGCAGGTCGATCTTCGGGTAGAACGGCCCCGCGTTGTTCTGCGCGATCAGGGTCCCGTCAAGTGTGCCGAGTTGCAGCTTTTTAAATTGCTCCTGTTCACTGCCCATTTTGTGGCAACAGTGCACTTTTACCTTCACGGTACCGCCCGAGAGCGTTTCGAACCGCTCCGCGAAGGTATTCATGAAAGTACCGTACGGATGGCCCTCGGCAACCGAGTAGCCGATGTTCATCCGCACTTTCTTGGCCACGGCGGGACCAGAGAGCATCAGCGCGGCTACCGCAATGGCAGCCGGCCCGATCAGTGTTCTAATGTTGGACATGGGGTGCTCCTCTCCTATCTGAAGGTTGTGGATGCCGAATTGGCTTCGGTAATGTAACAGCCAGCCGCTACCGATCCCGAACCTTGTCAGTGATCCGCCTCTGCGCCCGATTCAGGTGATAACGCATCGCCAGGTCCGCGCCCTCCCCGTCTCGCCCAGCAATAGCGTCGTAAATTGATTCATGCTCTTCGTACACGCGCCGCATTCGCTGCGCCGATCCGCGTGTGGTGATGCCAAGTGAAATGCGAAGCAGAGCGTCAATCGCGGTATGCAGCGAACTCAAGATCGTCACGAAGTAGTCATTGTTCGCCGCTTTGGCAACCGCCAGGTGAAATTCGAAGTCAGCGTGCTCGGCGCCGCCCTCACCGTCCATCGCGGCTTTGAACGCACTCAGTGCCGACTCGATCTGTGCTACCGACTGCGGCGCTCCTCGCTGCGCCGCAAGGCGTGCCGCGGCGCCTTCTATAGAAAGGCGCACTTCGAAACAGCGCATTACACCGGCCAGATCCGAAGGCTCCGCGAACCGAATGAGTCCCGGTGGCGGCCGGCGTTCGATGAACGAGCCCACCCCCTGACGAGTGTGAATCAAGCCGTCTGCTTGCAGGCGCATTAGCGTCTCGCGAATGACCGGGCGCGAGACACCGTAAGCCCGGCACAGCTCGTTTTCGGACGGAAGCTTGTCACCCGCCTCCAGCGCGCCCGAAACGATGCGCTCCACGATCTGGCCGTACAGACGGTCGGCCAGACGTTCGCGCTTCTCCAACCTTGGGGCCAGGCCGGGGTGGGGTGAGGCGAAGCTGCCAGGCGTGAGAGCCATGAACGCGTGATCAGCCGTTGACGAGCTGCGGCAGGGTGAGCGATATCTCGGGGATGAAGGTCACCATTACGAGCGCCGCCAGAATTGCCAAATAAAAAGGCCAGATGGTCCTGACCGCCTTTTCGATGGCAACCTTGCCGACCGCGCACCCGACGAAGAGAACGGATCCCACTGGGGGTGTGCACAGGCCGATGCCGAGGTTCATCAGCAAAATCATGCCGAATTGAAGCGGGTCCATGCCAAAGCCGGCGACGACCGGCAGAAAAATCGGGGTACAGATCAGGATAAGTGCCGCCATGTCCATGATCATGCCAAGTAGGAGCAGCATGACGTTGATCATGAGGAGGATCATCACCGGGTCCTCGGAAATGCCCGTCAGGAATTCGATCATCTTCGCCGGCACCTGGTAGAACGTGAGCATGTATCCGAATGCCGACGCGCAGGCGATGAGCACCATCACCATTGATGTCGTGCGAACGGCGTTCACCACGGCGAGCTTGAATCCACGCAAAGTGAGAGAGCGATAGACCAGGGCAGTGATGACAAGCGCATAGAGGGTGCCAAACGCGCCGGACTCTGTCACTGTGAACACGCCGCTCAATACGCCACCCACGATGATGACCGCGGTCAACAGACCAGGCAGCGCCGCCACCGCATGTAAGACAAGCGCTGTCCAACCAGGAAACTTCTCGGCGGTGTAGCCCTGGCGGACGGCGACCACGTACGCGGCCGCTGCCAGGCACACGCACATCAGGACTCCCGGAACGACGCCGGCCAGGAACAGCGAAGAAATGGATATCCCGCCACCGGTGGCAACGGCGAAGAGAATCATATTGTGACTGGGTGGAATAATGATGCCGGCGATGGAGGACGTGACCGTCACGTTGACCGCGTAGTCTTCGCTGTACCCCTTTTCCTTCATGACCGGAATGAGGATGGAACCGAGCGCCGACACATCGGCGACGGCCGAACCAGAGATTCCGCCGAAAAGCATTGATGAAAAGACGTTGACGACGCCGAGCCCACCACGAACGGCGCCCACGGCAGACGAGGCAAACCGGACTAGACGGGCGGCAATGCCACCATGGAACATGAGCTCACCGGCGAATATGAAGAAGGGGATCGCGAGCAGGGAGAAGACGGTCACTCCGGACACGATCCGCTGGAAGGCAACAATGAGCGGAAGCCCTTCGTAGAAGAACGCTGCTACGGCGGCGATGCCGAGCGCAAATGCTACCGGTGTCCCGATGACGACCAGTAGTGCAAAGAGACCGAGCAAAACGGCAAGCCCCATAAGTCGATGCTCCAGTCAATGCTCCAGTCAACGCTGCGGACGGCGGCTGATTGGGTTGCCATCGGGGACGCCAATCACGCTGATGATGTGAGACAGCGAGAATGCCACGGTGAGGACACCACAGATAACTAGAGGTACAGCCCTTAGTCCTTCGGGTACGCCCAGCAGAGGAATCTCGGTGCCCCACTTAAAAGTGGCCAGTTGATACCCGGCCGTGGCCATGACCGCGCCGAATGTGCCAAGAGCCGTGTATGACAGCACGAGGCAGACGATCCGTACTATTCGAGGGCAGCGATCGCGAAACAGGGAGACACTGAGGTGCGTGTCCTCATTTATGCCGGTCGCGGCACCAAGAAAAGTGATGTAGGCAACCAGGAGCAGCGCCACCTGCTCAACCCAGGTCGGAGTGGCGTTGAGCACATATCTACCGAAGACCAACCATCCGAAGATTACTGTCAACACGATGAGCGAAACGCCCGTCAGCACGGTGATGAACCCAGCGACCGCGTCCAGCGTTCGCCGGTAAAATCCGGCCAGTTGGGAGAACCGGGAACTGCTTGCATCGGAATTCATTGGCGATCCGCTCCACCCCACGCGCCAGCGTACCCCCGCGAACCGGAAGATTCGCGGGGGCGGCGGCCTGGACCCAGTACGCTTAGTTGGCCAGGGCGCTCAGTTGGCCAGGGCGCTCAGTTGGCCAGGGCGCTCAGTTGGTATCCTGGATCAGCTCGACCAACGGCTTCAGGGAAGGGTTGTCCGACAGATACTTGTCGTAGACCGGCTTCATCGCTTGCTGGAACCCTGACTTGTCGGGGATATCATTGAACTTGACACCCGCGGCCAGCACTTTTTCGCGGCTCGCTTTCACTCTCTTCGCCCAGAGATCACGCTGGAGCGCAGCGGACTCCTGAGCAGCTTCGCGCACGGCTTTCTTGTGTGCGCCGGACAGCGTGTCGTACGCAGTGGCATTGATGCACAGACACTCGGGAATGATGAGGTGCTGCGAAAGGGAGTAGTAACCCGCGACCTCGAAGTGACCAGTTGATTCGTACGAAGGCCAATTGTTCTCTGCGCCGTCCACTACACCGGTCTTCAGTGACTGATACACCTCGGCAAACGCCATTGGGGAGGGGTTGCCGCCAAGCGCCGTGATCATTCCCGAGTACAGGTCGTTGCTCATCACGCGAACCTTCATCCCGGCTACGTCGGAAGGCTGGCTGATGGGTTTGCTGGAGTTGTAGAACGAACGCGCGCCTGCGTCATACCACGCGAGGCTGATAAGCCCCTTCCTGGCCATCCCCGAGTTGATCATCTCGCCAGCCTTACCGTCCAGCGCCCGGTGCATGTGACCCATGTCCTTGAAGATGAACGGCAGTGAGACGACGTTCGCCTCCGGCGCAACCGGGCCGATCGGGCCAAGGTTGAAGTTGCCAATTTGCAGCGCACCGATCCGGACCTGCTCGATGGCATCCGGCTGACTACCGAGGACGCCCGCGTGGAACATCTTCAGCTTTATCTCGCCGTTGGTCTTCTGCTCCAGCAACTCGGCGAAGCGATCCATTGCGATCGTGTTCGGATATCCTGCCTTGTGGATGTTCCAGCCGCGCCAGTCAGCCGCATTCGCAGAAAAAGCCGTTGTGACAGTGAGCGTGGCCGCGAACGCGACCGTACCCAGAAGTTGTTTATTGAGCACGTCTTCTCTCCTATTTTCGTCCGGCACCGCGTCCGCAGCGGCGGCGTGTGCGCGAACCAATGGTGCGTCGGTAACACGGGGTTCAGTCCGACCGGAATCCATGCGGAACCGGGGTGCGGTAAGCCTGAAGTGGTTTATCTCTACTTGTCAAGCAATATGACTTCTATAAAACACTCAAGCTATCAATCCCCACAGTTATCTGTTTTTTTCAGAGATTTCTATTCAATTTCTGCCCAAAGTGCGCATTATTGCTGTCAGTCAGGTAGATCTGTTTTTCAATAATTCATCATCATGTATGACAACTCCATATGCCACGAGCGACTATCGACTCGAATGAAAACATCTCCCGTGTCCGCCAACGATTTGTGCGGCTCCGTGCTCGCGCTTCCCCCCTTGCCTGCCATCGAGATCTGCCTCTCAACCGCCAAGCGAACCGCGCGCTGGCTCACCATTTGGGATCCGGTGGTGTGACCACGTTGATGTACGGCGGCAACGCCAACTTCTACAACCTCGGAGTCGGCGACTACGACGCTACGCTTTGCCATCTGCTCGCAGTGGCGAACACCGGCAGCTGGATCATCCCCTCGCTAGGACCCGGCTATGGCAAGGCGATGGACCAGGCGCCTTGGCCTATGCCAGCTCGAAAGAGGCAGTTATGGGTTATACCCGGGCACTGGCGAAGGACCTTGGGCCCGGGATTCGAGTGAATTCAATCTGTCCGGCGATGATCGACACCAGGTTCCATGACATTTTCACCCGGCCCGAGGTTTCACCCGGCCCGGGGTGCGGGCCAAGGTGGCAGGTGCCACGCCGGTGAAGCGCGCAAGTACCCCGGAGGATGTCGCCGAAATGCCTGCTTTCCTTGCATCGGACCGCTCCGCCTTCACGACCGGAGCTTGCTTCGACATCAACGGCGGCACGTTCTTTTCCTGAGCCCAGCCTGCAACCACGCATCGCGCAAGTTTCTAGCAACCCCATTCTTGATGACCCTCATTCTTGAGGACTATATTCTATGGGCCATCGTCACTCGACTCGAACCGGCCACTGGCCATCGCCGCTCGAATACGCCTCTTGATCTCATGGCACCGTTCGCCGGCAGCCAGCGGCAGCGTGTCTTCTACAATGTCTCCAACGAAGCGGCCAAAACGTGCTTGTAGCGCCCGGTCGTCGCTATTCGATGGTGGCACCTCGACGATGACATCGCCGGCCATTGTAGGGATATGGCCATCGGTATTCGGCGCTGGTTGCGCGGGTGCAGCGCCGTTGGCGACGGCGCGTATAGCATCACGGAGCATTCGTCTATACCGCGCCACGCCGCCGTCCGTTGTCGCTAATTGCTCGTCGTCGTGGATGGTGATTGCGCCTTGTGACACTTGCGCTTCATAGTCGCCCGGCGATAGCTGTCCTTCTTCGTAGCTGCGCTCAACGCCCGTTTGGCCGACGAAATCAACTTTATTGAGGCCTACTTGCTGGCGGTTTCCTTTGCCGTCCAAGTCCAATGTTTCGTTGAAATGACGCCAAGCGACGATGCGGCAGCGGGTGTTGTCGAGCGGCACGGTCCACTTCGTGATACCGACCCGCGTAAAGAACTTCTCGCGGTCCGGGTTTTGATAAATATCCGGTGGCTGGGCCAGTGCCGGTAGATATACCTCCGCCGTGCGCACCCACACATACCGATGCCAGCGTCTAGTGTTGGTGAGATAGATCCCGGCCCCGTCGCGCATGCGCTTCCACTGCACCTCGGGCAAGGCGCCCCACGCCGGATTGAAGTGCGCGCGGGTGACGCGCGTGTGCAAAAACACACTGTGAAACGGATCCATCGGATTCTCGGCCACCTGAAGCCAATTGCACGGGTAGTCGATGGCGTAAGGGACCATGTCGTTGTCCGTTTGCACCATGGTGTCCAACACCGGGAACGCCGGCAGCCCGTCCGGCGGGCCCAAGTAGGCAAACAGCAATCCGGCAAACGCTCGCACGGGATACGCGCCGTGGCACAGCCGGTTCGGGATCGGACTCCCCTGCGGCTCGCCCGGCACTTCCAAAATGCTGCCGTCGATGTCGAACAGCCAGCCGTGGTAACAACAACGAATACCGCGTTCCGCGACGATCCCGTATTCAAGCGACGCGCGCCGGTGCGAACAGTGTTTGTGCACCAGGCCGTACCGGCCTGAAAGATCGCGGAAAGCCACCAACTCTTCGCCCAACACCCGTACCACGCTAGGCTGCTGCGAGACCTCCGCGGTCATGCAGACGGGAAGCCAGAAGCGGCGAAAGTACTCGCCGCATGGCGTACCTGGACCGACATGGGTCAGCTCGGCATCCTCCACGCCGCTACCGTGGCGGAAGTAGCCATTGTATCTAGAGGCGCGTTGTTCAGGCGTGATGTGCATGTAGCCTCCGTTGCCTAAACGATGTCTAGCCGGACACATTCGGGTTGAACCGCAGGAAACTCTCCTTGACACTGAGGAAGTATCAAGCGGCACACAAAGAAGCGTCAAGCCGCCGGTGCCGGCGCCTGTGGCCCCGACATCCATGCCCCCCAGCCGCAATGGGAGCCGCAGCAACTGTAGACGTTGGCGCGCTACGCAAGCGCCTGTAGAACCAAGGCGTTCGCTATGTGTTAGCGAGCTACATGGACATGCATGCGGTACACGACAGTCTTCTCCACGTCTAATTGATTGCCTTCGCGCCGGATATGCGCACCTACCGTTAGACAACCTGATGGATGGCCGATGGATGGCCGATGGATGGCCGATGCACACTTGCACGCCGTTTCGCAAGGAAGCAGCCGCGTAACTGTTGGCTAATGCGCCGGAGATAAGACAGGCGGCGGCTACACACATGCCGGTGGTTAGCGGGGTCGCCCGGTGGACTCGTTCCATAGACAGCACGTGTACCGCGATATCGATAGTATCTGCCGAGTCCGTGTCGGGGCGTGTGGGCGGACCGATGATGACGGCTTTAGACAGCGACGATATGCCACCGCCCATGCCATCCAATCGCCGGCCATTCGGATCCGGGCTGCCAAGCACCCGAAGCAGCATGCGATCCAGCGCCGCCCGGTCTTGTGTTACATCGCGCTGATGAAAGAACGCCCCTTTACTGGTACCGCCACGCATGAATATGGCCGGAATACGGGTTTGCGATGCCGCCGCTTCTAAGAACCTGTTCAAGATCTGACGATTTTGGACATCTGACCTAAGCTATTGTTATCCATAGTCATAGCGGCTGCGAAGGCAATGACAGACGAGCGAATCTACCCGAGTGACCTATCTCGCCAACAGTTCGAGAAAGTTAGACCGATCCTGGAGGCGGCGCGTCGGCGAACCAAGCCAAGGCAACTCGATCTCTATCACGTGTTCAACGCAGTGTTGTACCTGCTGAAGACCGGCTGCCAATGGCGCATGTTGCCCAACGAGTATCCAAAGTGGCGAAGTGTGCATGAGTATTTCACTATCTGGCGGCAATCGTCCCCAGAAGACTCTTGCAGCGCCTTGGACAAGGCGTTAAAAAAATGGGTTGGCGAGGCCCGCAAATCCCAGGGGCGCAGTGGCAAAACCAGCCTGATCATCGTTGATGCACAGAGCGTGAAGAACACAGACAGTGCAAACCACAAAGGTTATGACGCAGGCAAGAAGACTTCTGGTATCAAGCGGCACATAGCTGTGGACACTCAGGGATTGGTGCACGCTGCTTTTGTGACCACGGCAAATGTCACTGATCGAGCTGGGGCACTGGCCGCACTTGCTGCTCAAGCAGATGGGCGCCTCTCGGAGGTTAGGTGTGTAGTGGGCGATGGCGGGTACACGGGGATGGCTTTCGCTGGCGAAGTGCTGAGATTAATCGGAGCGAACGTCGAAATTATCAAACGCTCGGACACGGGTCGTTTTGCCGTCCTCCCGAAGAGGTGGGTTGTCGAGCGAACCTTCTCATGGTTTGAGAAAAACCGCCGGTTGTGGAAAAACTGTGAGCGGCTAATCGAAAGCTCGTTGGGCATGATGCTACTTGCAAATATTGCGCTGTTGCTTCGGAGATCTTGAACAGGCTCTAAGAAGCGTCGTCATGAGCACCGCGCCTGTGTTGCACGCCGGGCACCGCTCTTGGTGCCCATCTGCGCCATTGGGACCGAACCCCGTTTGGGTTGTCTGGGGTTCATGCACTTATTCTTGCACGTGCTCAATACAGTGCCGGATGACGCCGAGTTTGTGCGTCCGGCACCGGTTGGCCAAGAAATCGCAATGGCGCACGCGCATGCAGCCCTTGAGCAATACATGCAGCGAGAATCGCCGTAGCAGCCCGTGCGATTCTGGCCACAGTTGTCTGCGCTCGTCGCTGCGCTAGTCCCGGTACCGAAGTGATCGTCCCCGTTCCTTCTTTGGACCCGGCGGCAATGTGGATTGCCAAGCATGCAGCAGACTCTGCAGCGGCCGCACGAGAACGAGAAGCACTGCATCGAGTGAGTGGGCACCACGAAGAAGCGGTGGTACGGCTCCGGCGCGAGTTGCCCTCGGAGGCAGGGCGAAAGGCAGCCAATGCGAAGTACGCGCAGACTGGCGGATACAGGGAGCGCAAAGTGAAAGCCCTGCAAGACTTCGCAGATAGCGCTCTGTACAAGAACAAATTTGCGAAGCTGAATCACGAAAAATATGGCGTGTCGTCGAGAACAGTCCGGTACTGGCTTGTGGGCGCGACGGCGCGCAAGAGCCCGCCCACAGCCGACGAAACCTGATAGGTCGGTTTTTCCGACGTCTGATCAGCTGCGTCTGCAGCGTGGTTTGGTGTAGGCGAAAAGTTCCTATAACACGACACCCCACTCTGGTACCCCGAATGGGGTATACGCTGTGCGCTCAGACCGCATATGCGCGGCTAAATCGCGTCGGTAAGCTCATGGTCTCGATCGTTCAACGAGCCACACGAATGACCAATACAATCCTCCGGCTGCCTGCTGTCAAAGCCCGCGCTGGCTTGTCCCGCAGCACCATCTATCTCCGCATTTCTAATGGCAATTTCCCGAAGCCAATCTCGCTTGGAGGCCGCGCAGCCGGCTGGATCGAGGACGAGGTGGGCGAGTGGGCGGGACAACAGATTAACGCGAGCCGGGAGCCGCAGGCGTGACTGTCGCTCGCCTACGGGCTGGGCGGGGCGTACACGGGCGTATACGGAGCGTCCGCGGTCTCGACCGTGAATGTCTACCTTCCGTCACGGAATATTTCGGTCCGCTTTTCGGGAGGTTGCGTTTCAATTCCGGTAGCTGGGCTCAGGTACGTTGCGTTTTCCACGATGACCACCACGCAAGTCTAAGCATTCATCGGGAGCGTGGCGCGTTCCGCTGCTTTGCTCGCGGAGTCTGCGGCGGTGACGTGATCGCGTTCGAGATGTCGAAGTCGGACAGCGATTTCAAGAGGGCCGTGCGAGACCTGGGTGCATGGGTGTGAACTCGCCCATTCTTGAAGGTGCGCTCACCGCTCAGGCAGCCGGCCTTGCAATCCACTTTCAGCGTGGAAAAGTTGGTCAAACGCACCAGCAAAACAACCCGACGAGATTCGCCGCGACTACCGTAGTAAATACAACATGGGTTTTCGCACCGGTGAGTGGTCGAAGCTGGATGGCTGGCCAATCGTGGTGCTTGATATCGACGTCCGTAGCGATGAGCCAGAACATCGCGAGATGGCGCGAAAAGCGTGGATTGCGCTGGCCGGATAAACCAAGCCAGCCATCAAGACCGAGGGCGGTGGAGTGCATCTGTATTTTCGCTGCCCTCCCGAGCGCCTACCGCCGCAACAAGCGATCGTGCTTCGGCAATCGGACACGATGATTGTTAACAAGCCGGCCTGGACAATTGATCTGCTATCCGGTAAGCACGCCGTAACATTGCCACCCAGCATCCACCCGTCTGGGGAACCATATGAGTGGATCAATGGCGGTTTGGAGCATGTTGAAGAACTCCCTGAATCCCTCTTGACAGATGTCGCTAAGGCCCTGGAGAAGCAGGCAGCACCCGCACTGCGCCAGGAGATTGACTGGCCGACACCGATCAGTGCCGAGTTGAAACCTGTGCCACGTTTCGGCGCTGACATCCTGTCCCGGACTCGTTGCGCGGATGGGTGATGGACGAAGCCGAGCAAGCCTTCTTTCTTGAAGCGTGGAACGGTCACCAGAGCATCGATACCGACCGAATCGGACGCGGCCACATAAGCCTTCCGAACCTGTGCGCTTCGATCTTCGGTGGCATTCAGCCAGACAAGCTTACCGTATACCTGGAACAGGCCACGCGGACCCTGGCCAACGACGGTGTGCTACAACGATTCCAGATGCTGGTTTATCCAGCCGCACGCTCATGGGAATGGCGCGATTGTGCACCCGATTTGGATGCGCATGATCTCGCCGTCGATGTGGTTGAGAGGCTGGCCGATTTTGAGCCAGAGACCTAGGGCGCGGCATCTGCGGATGATAGCTGTAAGTTTCCTCATTTCCACTTTGACGATGCGGCCCAGGGTGTCTTCATCGAGTGGCCGGAAGAGTTGCATCGGAATCGAATCGCCAGCGAGGACGAGCCGATGATCCGCCAGCACCTCGCCGAGTACGGCAAGCTCTTCCCAGCACTTGCATTGATTTTTCATCTGATCGACTGCGCCGCCCACAGCCCATTCGGACGGGTTGGCCAGGGGGCAGCGGTGCGTGCTGCCGCTTGGTGCGAATTCCTTGAGGCGCGCACGCACGGCGCTGCTACGGACTGCTGAAGGACGACGGTCTGCAGGCCGCGCAGACATTGGCTGCCAAGCTCAAGGTGGGCAAGCTCGACGACGGTTTCACGGTGCGAGAGGTCCGTCGCAACCAATGACGCAATCTGACCCACGATGAGCCTATCCAGGCCGCGTTGGACTGGCTTGAGGACGAGGATTGGCTACGCAGCGAGTCCACTGGGGGCAGCGGTCCCGGCTCTGGTCGGCGAACGATTCGCTACAGAATCAACCCAGCAGTCAAGCCGGTGAAGAACCACACGCCCTGAACTGGCAGTACCACCATCGCTGCAGCCAGCACTGCCGTTCCTGCCAATAGAGATCTCGTTCCTGCCAATAGAGATCTAAGGTCAGTAACGGCAGTACGCAAAGCTGAAGAATCATCTAAACGAGACAGCCCTGCACCATGATTTTCCTATGGATGCGGCAGTCAAAAACAGGACTGAAAAATTTCGCAATTGGTGTGACCTGCACCTGAAATAGTGAGGCAGAGAAATGACGCATAAGACTTGCCGCGAGGATCTTTTGATGGAAATTGACGCTGCAGCCGCTCAATGCGATTCCGCATCACATTCCAACATGCTTTCTGCATTTGACACCATGAGGTGCTTCATCTCAATCGGCGAAAGACTACAAGAATCAAATGATTGGCAGGAATGGATGCATGCTAGGGCTGAAATGCAACTATGAAATGCAACTATTAGCGAATGAAATAGATGTGTCTTAACTGCTCAATTGGCTCTTGATGAAGGCTTTACCGCCAGCGAAGAAGAGGCGTCGCGCTGGGCAACGTGGATGGTTCACAAGGATCAGTTGAAGAATCGACAGATGCTGACTAAAGAGTCGGCTTCACCTGAGTGAGATGAACCTGTTGAAAAATGTGCGTCCGAAAGCGACGCGGTGCGCATCGCAGAGCTATCGAGCGTTTGCCAGTTGCTCGTCAATTCCGACGATCCACGGCGTCCATCCGTAGGTTGCGGTGGCCAGATGGCAGAAGACCGACGCATCTACCCGGATGGCTTCTGTCGCGATGCGTGTGAGGCACGGATATGTGAGCACGTAGGCCCTCGAGCGCAGGTCTCAAACGATAGGCTCACGCCGGAGTGCGTGTACCGCTGGGACAATATCCTGGAGTTTCATCTGTCTTTTTGCGAGCAGATCCGGCTATGCCGGGTGCGGTCAAAGCCAGGACAGTCAGCCACTTTCTCCAACGAGCTTGCCTAACTCTTTTAGGTACCGCCGAATAAGCCGGTCCAACTGCAGGCTCGCTGAATGTCAGTTGCTAGAACACATTCTCCATGTGCAAGCGCATTACGCATATCGACCAACGTTTTGAGGCGGCTGCGAGTCTCCGCGTCGATGCGCTTTCCGACCGCGGCGCGTATTCCCGACAGTTCAAGATCTGCCGGCTCATGCACCAGGGCGAACTGCGTCTCGAACGGAAAGCGAATCCACCCCTCGTAGTACGCAATTAGATCGTTTCGGCGACGTTCGAGATACGGAAATATGATGCCCAGCTGTCCGGCCCGGACGCGCTTGTGAATCTCTCTTGCGCCGTCATCTCCGAGTCGGGCCAACACAGGGCAGGGTGTAGGACTCGGGTTCCGTCCACCGTGCCTACGCCACCGCTACACCAAGCGTCGTCTTCGCCGAAAGCGTCTAGCGACGCGGGAAGTGGAAACTCTGCTAGCGCGTCTATCGGATCGAACAAACGTGACAACGGCATTGCCGCGAGAAGATCGACGACATCCGGATCGTACCCAGCCACGGACGATATGACGCCTACCCGAACGCGCTGCTCGAGCGTGTGCCCGCCGTCAGGCGACGTTTGGTCCGCCGCCCAAAACATCATGTCGAGTTCGCCGACGACTGCATTATAGTTGTGCACCGCGAGCGCGACGCTTTTTCTTGGAGTTTCAGCGGGCTTCGTTTCGATTAACTCCATCAATAGAACGCCGCGTTCCCAAGCCTCGTCGGGACGAACGGCTTCAGCATAGGCCTCGAGAAATGAACCCCAGTCAGCACCTTGTTCGCTTGGTATGTTTTCTATCCATAGCAGCGAATGTTCCAGATCGCCGCTTCGCGCAAGGTCAAGAACACTTGTAGGCATTGGTGCGCCAGCATGTGGCGAACACCAAGCATGAATGTGTTCCAACGCCGACGACTGTTGCCCTGCGCCTACATCCAGACTGCGCCAGCTTCGTGCACCCTCGGACTCGACTACCCGACGAAGCGCGGCGGCGAGACCTTTGGGTGCGTTGGTCGGTAGTACGACTGCGCAACTTCTGCCTGCGCGAATGTCGCTTGCTATTCGACCCACGAAACGAGCGGGCCCCGGTATCGACCACCAATCCATTTGGAACGGTTATCGGTCTATTAGGGCAAGGGCTTCACACAGGGCTTCAGGTACCCGCCACTTGCCACGGCCTTGAGCTTCGAGTATCCCCATGTTGTCGCCCCATCGGATCGCGTCAGCGAGCAAGGATTCGTTCTGGACTTCGGCGAGGGCGGCAATGTCTTCAGCCGACAACGGGTCTTGGTGGCCTGCCAGGGCAGCGAGCATCGGGTGCAGGTCAGCCGGAATCTCATCGATCAACTCGCAGAATCGGTCCGGATTGCTATTGAGCATTTCCAGTTGTTCACGCCACGTTGTATCTACGGATCGAATCGCCTCACCGAATCCGTGCAGGATCTCTCCCCAGTTGCCCGCGAGGTGCGCGAGGCGGGCTCGCTCCTGAGTATCGCCGAAGGCACCGATCTGAGCGTCGCCTAGCCATCGCCTAAGCGTATCGTCTGTCCACGGCGCTAGGTAGCAGGTGAATGGACCGACCGGGCGTGCTTCGTCGCGCAAGCTGATTGGCGCCGTGCTCCAGCGCCATGCGGTCGCGCTGTCCCCTTGAAACAGTACTCGATGTCGTATCTTTCTGCTTCGCAACTTGCCGACGCGTCGGGCGATGTCGGCCACCCAGTCCTCGGTCCATGGTACCTCGGCCGGGATGACCCAAAGACAGACGGCCACGGCGCCATCCTCGGGTCGTCCACTCGTCGCTTTTTCGACGTCTTTTTGCAACTCCCGGAGCGTGCTCGAAACGTTAAGGCGCTTCACCTGGACGTCCGGCAACTGCTCGCCGAGCGCGCGCAGCGAAGGCTCGATGTAGTCGAAGCCGGCTGCTTTGAAGCCGAAGATTGCACCGACGCGATGCCGACGCCCTCCATCGGCGGAATCTCCGAGGAGCAATGCTTCCTGATGTCCGCTGAACGCACTCAGTCGGAATATATCCGGAGCGACCATTCGGCGATAACTTCCGGCGTCGTATACTGTTGCCTCCGGCTCCTGTTCGGCTGCATCAAGAAGCGAATCCTCGATCTCGCCCTGTGTACCCAGCAAAGCGATAACATTGGGACTCCTTAAAGCGTATCTATCGGTTCCGTACCCCATATGACGCAGCAATCCGAGTCCTTCCATCTCGTCTAGAAGTACCCGGAATCCCTCGAACGACTTGTCGTCGAAACCCTTCGGCCACAACCCAAGCGCTTCGTCGCGAATCCACTCCACTGTGCTGCCTTCGGTGAGTGGATCACCAGCGGCTCGGCGGTACAGCGTCTCTAGCGAAATGCGCAACGCAATAATTTTGTACCTTCCGTCCAGGTCGAGCGTAAACCTGAACCGCTCTGCTATCGAACTTCTTAGGTCGTTCTGAAGATATGCCTCCTCGATGTGCTCCGCGGTAATTTCGAACGGCGGTGCACTGCCTATGCGCAACGCACGCTGCGTCATGCCGGACAGATGCTCGATCAGATGCCAGCAGAAAATCTGTATGAGGCTAGGATAATAGTTGGTGTAGGAGAGAATCCTACTCGCGACTTCCGGCTTGAATCGATAACCGAGTAGTGCGAAAGGCTGCACGATCAGATTGACGGCTTCGCGTATGTCGCTACCTGCGACGAGCGGGCCTATGCAAAGAGGGCGCCCGAGATGAGCAATTGGAGTGTTCGCATCGCGCGCGGTACGCTGCACGTTGTGGAGACCCGCAAACACGACCTTGAACCTCCGGTTTGTGCTGTCCATGAGCTCCTTGAGCTTCGCTAGGGTGTCGTGCCCGTGGTCGCGGCTGTCCGATGCAAGGAACGCATCGGTCTCATCCAGGAGCATTAGTATTCGGCGCCTCGTGTCATGCTCCAGCCATTTCCGCACGTTGGAAGCGAGCGTGTCGTATCGAGTGACGCTCGCATCGACTAACCCGTCCCGTGACAACGTGGAGGCAAGTACTTGCCAGATCTCGGTCGCAGGTCTGTTAAGGCCGATGCCTGCCGGCTTCAGGTCTATCCAGTAAACATGGACTCCCTGGGTCGGATCGTGATTTCTTCGTTGAACTTCTCTCAGTAGTGCCGTCTTTCCGAGCTGACGTCCGCCGTACACCAGATTCGACCCTAAAGGGTCGAGCAGGTTGTCCATCTCGATCTGGCGACCGTAGAACATCTCAACGGGCACATTGCTGCTTGCAATCGTATACGGGTTATCAACCGAGAACGGCGCGCAGCACTGTATCAGTCCCGGCAGCCGTGACCCTTTCTCCATAGCCAGGAAATAAGCCAAGCTCTCGTCCACCACAAGGACCGATTGCCTGCGATCTCTGCAGAGTTCAGCGAACTCCCGTCTGCGGGAATTCGACAGCGTGCCGCCGTATAGGACGACAATCGGCGCATCGATAGCTGGATTCTTGCATATGCCGAGTATCTCGTTGGGTGGTTGTCCATCCCAGACCATGACGAGCCGATAGTGACCATGCGCTGCCGAGCCGTAGCGGGGGAGACCGCAGAGGTCCTTATCCGATACTGGTTGACAGTCAACATCGGCCCACCGAACCTTGTCTGTTCGCTCTTCGAGAGAAAGGTCGATGACCTGAAAACCGAAGTTCTGCATCAATTCGCGGGCCGTAAGTTCGAGCTGTTCTGCGTTCTGTCGAACCGCCTTGAATCGTTGCCAGGTCCTCATGAGGTTGACCGCGCTTTTGGCCTCACCAGCGCCCAGCGCGCGAAAGTCTAGCGGTCCGGCTACCTCGCCTGCTTCAAGCTGGCGCATCAACGACTTCGTATATCCTTCTTTGCTTAGAAAGGTCGCAATTGCCTGCGCTTTGTCAGGATAGAATTCTGAGAATGCGTTGCGCTTCGCCAACTGCTCGGGTAGCTCTGTACCTGAGGTTACAAGGGAGAAGTACTCGGACGCAGTCAGAACGTTGCCGTCATCAAGAAGTGCCCGAATTCGGTTGATGTCGCGTTTGCGATCGACTTCGAGCTCACTCTGGTCGAGCTGAGTTCTAAGTTCGTCAATACACTGTTGACGCAACGCCGACAGGGATGTTCGCGCCTCTTCAAGAACGGCGTGCTGCGCGGCAAAATTTGGGTCGTTTCCAGCACCGGTGGAATCTGCCCGATCTAACAACGCGAGCCGCTCCGACTCTGGTAGTAGACCTTCGACAACGGCCTGCTCAATCTCGGCTTTCAGTTTCTCCTGATGGACTGCGAGAGACTGCCGGCACTCGACCAGCGAGGACTCCCTCTGGTCTTCGAACTCGTCCGGAGGAAGGTCTCCCGCCGCAGCGTGCTTGCCGTAGTCGATTACCAGCGCAGTGAGATCATGACGGCAACGCCCGCAGTGCTTGCGGAACACGTCGGTCAGCATTTTGCCGGTCAGTGGTTGCTCGACGAGGTTGAGCAGTTCCGGCAATTCCGGAATGCTCTTTATGTCCCACTCACCCTCAATGGGGCAGTCCTCAAGTCGCAGCAGTTCCCCGTGAAGAACGTGCCGCGGAGCCGGCAGCTCCGGACTCATGCCCTCGAGAAGCGTTTCGCGAAACCCGGCCACCGCGACCTTCGCCAGCGAGGCGCCGGCGGTGATCGCCAGAGAATCAGGGTTGTTGGCAATGAAATGGTCCAGTTGCGTGAGGCAGTTTGGGATGATGTCCTGAATACGGTCCCGCATCTTTTGTGCGTAGGCTCCGCCGCCGGCGTCCAGCTGACCGGGACGGCAGTCGATCAGTCCAAGCCATTCGGTGGCGAGATCGAGGGCACCCGACACTCGCGAAATCAAGTCGCTTTTCGCCTGCCCTTCGATTGGCAATTGTTTAGCCCTGCGTTTCCTGATGCGCTCATCCGTTCGCTCCAGTTCCTTGCGCACGTGTCCAATCTGCTGCCACGCGTTCACCCGCTCCTTTACCTGATCTTTTTCGCGCGGCTCTACGGCGATGAGCCGCGCAATCAGCTCGCCCAGCGGGCCATCAGGTCGAAGCCACTCGCGCCAGATGTGGGTTGCGGGCCCATACTTCAGCGTGTGTTCCCGTGCGGACGCCCACCACTCGCGTGCCCGCGCCTGAAACGCAGTTAGCTGACTCCGCCACGCGTCATACTGATGTGCCGACCTAAAGAATGCAGGGTTGCTCGCCATTCCAAATGAACGAAATTCCCCAACAGTCTCGGTGAGCTGCGTAAGCGCTTGCAGCGATGCAGGAAATGTGATCCGTTCCAGTACCTGGAAAGCGCCGGTGGTATCAGGGGCTATCAAGGCTGGGCGCAAGGTCGCTGCGAGAAGATAAAGCGGGACGATGTGTGGGTTGACTCTACCTGCGTCTGCGCTGGCAAGCGCAAGGGGGAGCACGTCACGCAGCCGATATGCGTCGCGTCCGGTCGGATTGCGCAAGTGCAGTGAATACACGATCGCCTCGACTAATGCCGATGACGGTAGGACAGGAGCTTCTGCTTGATCGCGTTCGTGATGTGCAGCTAGGTGATAGGCGAGTCCGAGGCGTTCGTCTCGGACTAGGCACCAAAGCAGCGCGTTCAGTAATAAGTCGCGGTTGGCATGGGGATCTGTCAACTTTGCTGTCAGATCCGACAAGCGGGCCTGACTAGACCAGTCGGACGGACGTGGAGCCGTGCCTGCTCCATCTATAGCCGAGTGCTCTTCATCCGGGTCGCGCCCGCGGCCGCCATGCGCCGCTAACATGCTGTTTGCGCTAGGCGCGTCTAGCCTCACGGGTCGGCTGGTTCGACTTGTTCGGTCAGTCTCGCTGGAAGCTCCATGCGCGAGCGAATCTTCATCCACCAGGGAAGCTGGATACGAGTCTGCTACGTTAGGCTGGTAGCCGCCTTCGGCGGCCTCTGCGGTAATCCGATCTACGCTGTTGTCCGTCCCGTCGGATGGCTGAGGCGCGGGCGCTGATTCTGTCGCCGCACTACCATGCACGGTCGCGTCGGAGTCCGTCGGGGTGGAGCTTCCATCATCGACCCGGGTATCGGCATCGTCTTCATCCTGCTCCGGCTGCTCCGTGCCGGCGACGGGCTCTTTCGGAGGTTGCACACAACACGCGAGCGCTTGGTTGAGCAACGCGCTAAACGCGCCACGTGCTTCCCCAGCCCGCTGGTGTTGCTCTTGCGCAACCCTGGTGAAATCCATTGCCGCCTCGAAGTTCTGCCCGTCGAGTGCTTCCTTCGAGGCTTCCGTAGCCTTGGTGGTCGCCTCCACAGCTTCGCGGATGGAGTCGATCACCCCATTCAACGACTCTAGCCACGCTTCAGGCTCATCAATATTGAGCGCGCTCTCGTTTTGACCGATCGCATCCAGTACGTGATCGATAAGCGGCGCCAGATCAGTGGATGCCAGAGTTTCCCGTGCGTGCTCCAGCGCCATTACGACGTCGTCTCGCCACGCTTCCTCTTCGACTGCTAGGAACTGCTCAGTCGCCGCCTCGAGATCAGCGAGAATCTCTCTGGTACGTTCGATCGGGTCGTTGGACGGCGTTGCGTCGGCAGCATCTCTGGCCAACTCGGCTAGGTTGCGCCACGCGACCTGCCAGCGTTGCTCGGGATGGTCGCCGGCGTCCGATACCGGGAGTGGAACCTGCGGTTCGTTTTCAACTCCGGTCAAGATGCGCCATGCCGTGCCAAAAGCCGGTTCACCGGCGTCCGCGACGCGGTCAAGAAAATGGGGCAACGCATCGTCGTCTTCGCTTTTCGATAACACCTCCGCTAGGTTCGGCCCTTCCCAATCCCTCTGACTACGGACGTATTGACTACGGGCGTACTCGTTCATGGTGGTCAGTAGCTGTTGCTCGAGCGGTAGACGTACGTGCCATCGCCTTCCCTTCTTTGCACGTAGTCTGAGGAGGGAGCTACGTAGCTCAGCCCTGGATCCTCCATCGACAACTAGTCGCGCAATGGTCTCGTAGAACTCGTCCTCACCGCAGACACCTTCTGTTGGCCAAACACCTTCCATGTCCCGGCGAAGAAAGCCGTCAATGCTATTTCGATGTTGGTGGCTGTAGGCGAGCGCGCGGCGGAGCGTGTCTGCGACTGTTCCGTTGTCCGGTGGATCCATGTGAGTGTCCGGTGGAACCATGTGAGTAGTCCTTAGGTGCTAGATAGTGTCGTCACAAGATAGTTGCCCAGATAGCCAAACAGCGGATACGGACGGCCGCCAGGAAAGAGGCCGCGTTCTCGACAATACCGAATGGCAATCCCCCGCCATCGCTTGAGATGAACAAAGGCATTCTCGACCCAATGCCTCGAACGGTATAAGGCCTTGTCGTACGCCCCCTTGTCATAGGCCCCCCTGTCATAGGCCCGTTGCTCTTTGCGGTTGCGTTTTGGCGCAATCACCGCCTCAATAGCCTGTGGTTGGCAATGGGCCACAATCTCATTGGTATCCTAGGCGCTATCCGCCAACAACGCTTCGGCATCAATGCCTTCAATCAAAGTGCAAGCCTGTCCGCAATCTGCTGCGGCACCCTCTGTAACAAGTGCTCCGACCGGCATACCATGCGCATCCACGGCCAGAGGTAGCGTGGTGTCGAGTCCCCGTTTGTACGGCTCATCGCTTGGTTACCTCCCTGAGCACTGGAGGCTTGCGGGTGTACCTTGATATGACTGGCATCAATCATCAACCACTCATAATCGGGATCATCCACCAACCGTTCCAGTAAGCGCTCCCAAACCCCCTTGTCTCGCCATCGACAGAACCGGCGGTGGGTATTCTTCCAGTCCCCATAATCGGGCGGCAAATCCCGCCAAGGAGCGCCGGTACGCAAAATCCAAAAGACCGCATCGAGAAAACGGCGGTTATCATGTGCGACACCTCCCCAACTCCCTGCCTGGCCCGGCAGGTGAGGCTCCAGTAACGACCATACGCGAGCGGATATATCGTGGCGACGATGGGATGAACTCATGGGGGCAAGCTCTCATCAAGACGGGACAGAATGTGCTCATTATACCCTCGCATCTATCCTGTGACGACGCTATCTAGAACTTAACGCGAAATTGTCTATGTCAGTGGCCGATGGGACGTACACCCTCGACCACGGGCGGGCGCAGTTTCATGGTGCACCGGCATCTGCCCCGGCCAACGCCTTTTTCGCGTCGGACCGATCTGGCGACGAAGCTCGATCCTCGGCGTTGCCGGCGTGACCCTCTCTGTCGATGCAAGCGAAACCCTGGCGATCGTTGGCGAAAGCGGTTCCGGCAAGACGACACTGGCGCGCAATCAACGGATTGCAACCGCTTGCCGAGGGTGAGGTGCGCTTCGACGGCGAGCGCATCGACGGCCTGTACGGAGCCGCAATAAAACCCTTGCGCCGGCAAATGGCAATGATGTTCCAAGATCCGGTAGGGTCGCTATCGCCGCGCATGCGCGTCAGTGATCTGGTGCTCGAGCCGTTTCGGGTACACGGTATTGATGTCGATCGGCGGGCGCAAACCCGGCGCTGGTGGGCCTCGCTGGCGATTTCGCCGATCGCTACCCACACCAGCTCTCGGGCGGCCAGGCGCGGCGCGTCGGCGTCGCCCGCGCGATCGCCCTAGACCCACGATTGATCATCGCCGATGAACCCACCGCCGGTCTAGACGTCTCCGTGCAAGGCGAGATCCTGAACCTGCTGAACGGCCTGCGCGAGCGACTCGGACTCGCGATGATCATCATCACCCACAACCTCCACGTCGTTCATCATGTCGCTGATCGCACAGCAGTGATGTACCTCGGCCGGATCGTCGAAACCGGCGACACCGAAGCTCTGTTCAGCGCACCTGCACATCCCTACACGGCAGCCCTGTTATCCGCCAGTGCGAAGCCCGATCCGGACAAAGCGCGCGACCGCATTGCACTGCCCGCGGGAGTTCCCTCGTTGCTGGCGCGGCCGCCGGGTTGCGAGTTCCACACTCGCTGCCCTGGGTGCAATCGCGCTGTGCGAGCGACTCACCCGGACTCGGCGGCGAGCGCCGCACCGCCTGTCACTTCCCCCTGGCGCCCGCGGCTTACCCGCCGCCCACGAAAGCGATCACATAAACGAGATCACTGTCCGTACCGAGTTCCCACGGCAGGGGTTGAAGACCCTGAGAAGCAAAAAGCCGATGGCTACACGCTAGGTGTACTGGTCACCGCCACGTTTTCGCTCAACCCACTCACAAATGCTGCTATGGTTATATAATGCGGTATCGTGTCGCACGCTAGTGCCATAAAAATTATATTATTAACCCCGCAATCTTTTAGTTTCTCCATGCTGCATATTTAATCTTTCTTGTATTCAAAATATTTAGCGACACGTTGTGGTTTCTTTTGCAGCATTCGCATATGTGCGATGACCTTTTTCTGTAACTGCTTTTTATTCCTTGCCGGTTTGCCGTTATCAACACCGGCCTTCAAATCACAATCGAGATACTCATCGGGGTTCAATTCCGGTGCATAAGAGGGTAAATAAAATATCCCAATTTTATTTTCATGGGCTGACAACCATGCCTTGAAATGTTTACCATGATGAACGCGCAGATTATCCACAACCATATACACTTTTCTCTTCGCCGACTTGATCAAGCGTTGGCAAAAGTCAATCATGATATAGGGCACCTCTAATAATCCACATTCTTAAATCTGATGATCAATAAAATCAGTCGCTTACGCTCTAACAAAATGTCAAAATCGTAATTTTTAGAGGTGCCCTAAATGCTATAATATAAATAACAGTCCCAGTGGGCGAAGGTGTAGGCAATGTTAAAGTAGTCGTCACTCGGTGTTGACTGAGAAATCCCAAAGTCATGTAGATAGAAATGGAGCTTATTCTTGAATTTTTAGAGGTGCCCTTGTGTTAGACAAGCAAGGCGTTCTAATTCTTTAAGCGTACAACCTTTTAACCAGCGATCAGCTAATGATATTTTATCTCTTAGTAAAAATCTTAATTTACTTTCCCAGATATAGTTCTCGTTATACTAATTTGGAAAAAAACTACCCGACATCAATTCAGAATATATCTGACATGCTTTTCATAGAAAAACCGTTTAATTATTTGCGTATTCTGTTGCAGTGAGTGCAACACCGAACGAGCCAAGGCCACCCGTTGCTCCTTTGTAGCCACCACTGTCCGCCCAATCCGTTGGCTTTTTACGTGATGCCATACTAGCTCATCAGGATTGAGTTCCGGTGAATACGGCGGTAACAATACTAACGTGAGCTTACCTTGGCTAGTGCGGACAAATTCTTGCACTTTCTTGGCTCGATGAATGGGATGGCCATCAACAACCCAATAGACCGATCGTTTGGCGTTGTGCAGCAAACGCCTTGGAAAGTCGATAAAAACGTCTGCGGTTACCCGTGATTCGCTCACCATGAAACGCAGGTGACCCTTCGGCGAAACGGCTGACAGCCTATTCACGCTAAAGCGCCGACCCGTTTTCGCTACAACTGGCGTATCACCCCGTACCCCCCAAGTGGTACCACGGTGATAATCCGACCGGATCGTCGATTCGTCGCCAAAATAGACCCGCGCTCGGCGCCTTTTCGCTTCTTGTTGTACTTCAGGCCAAGTTTCTTTTAACCATACCTTAACCTGATCAGGGTCTGGCTCGTATGCCTTAAACCCAGGGCGCTGCGCACTCATCCCCAAACGAGACAGGCTATTGCCCACCGAGCGCTCACTGACCTCGATGCCAAATTTGTCTTTCAGTCATATCTGAATCATCGAGCGCGTCCACAGGGCATCGTGAAAATCCAATTGCAACGGATTCGTTTTAACCCGTTCACGTAAGCGATCCGCATATTCATCGGGACACTTTCTTGGGCGGCCCGTGATCTTGCCGGTGGACAGCGCCTGTTCACCACCTCGCTCATACCTGGATAACCAATCGTCAATGCAAGAACGATGAAATCCGAGGGCTTTGAGTTACTTTTTCAGGGCTTTCACCTGATAACACTTGCGCAACCGCGTGCCTGCGGATGGCTTCTCGCGCGGAATGGGGCAGTGAGCGACCGTCTGTCTTTTTCATAGCATCACTATAACACATTTTATCAATTTGTGTCGGGTAGTTTTTTGTCGAAGTAGTATCTCCCCAGCTTTTATCGGCTCGTTCTCGGCACGAGAGTTTCTTTGCTTGGGTACATCAACAAAGCTGGCATCCACTATTTGACCTTTTCGCGCCTTATAGCCTTGAGCATTCAATTGCTCATCGAAATCGTCGAACAGCGTGCGCATCCATTCGCACTCAACGAGTTGTTCCCTGAATAGCCCTATCGTTTTAGCGTCAGGGATCTTGCCTTCTGGGGTCAGACCAAGGAAGCGACAGAAAGAATATCTGTCTCTAATTTGATATTCCGCCTCATCATCAGATAAATTGTATCAATGTTGTAGAACTAGGACTTTAAACATCAAAACGACATCGTAAGGCTTGTGGCCTGCTGTGCTTTTCAGCTCTTTTCTCGAATAACAGTCAATGTGGGTCTGAAGTGCCCCCAATCTACCAGCCTATTTAGGCTTATGAGCGGGTCGCGTTCATCCAATTTCTGATATCGATTATCTAAATCAAAGAAACCACACTGCAACATTGCCTACACCTTCGCTCACTGGGACTGTTATTTATATTATAGCATTTAGCCTATTTTTAGAGGTGCCCTTAAGGCTATGGGTTGACTTAAGGCTATGGGTTAAACGTAGCGGCTCTTCTTGAGCCGGTGCTTTCACCCGGTGGCAGCGCATCGCGCCCCAGGTATCTTCGGCATACACACCATCAACAAACAGCAGGTGGAAATGAACATTGCGGTTCACAGCACCTGCTCATGTTTGCAATCTTCGCAACGCACTCCTAGAAAACCCTGTTGCAGACGGCCGCAGCTAAGAAATTCTTCGAATTCACGCTGAATGGAGTTGGGCAGCGAGCACCTCTGGGCTTCAAGGCTCTCCCTATTGATCCGGCGATATGAAGGGCACCTCTAAAAATGCACTTTTCCCGCGATTGCGGCGTCAGCGCCGTGCTCGAATCCTCAGGTATCACCTATACACTGCGGTTGTGCGCGCGGTGCTTCCTTGCACTCACGAAACAATGACTATTTTTAGCAGGCGCCCTTAAGGCTTCACGCACTGGCATTCGAAAAGCTTGCATGCGTTTTACTCCGAAGCAATGGGTGACAACCCAGTCAAGGCTTCACCAGGGCTAACTGGATCTCCTTCTTTACAGCAAAGGGAACTCACCACTGCATCTTCTGTTGCCAATAATGGAAATTCCATTTTCATAGCTTCTACAATTAGAAGGGTGTCGCCTTGTTTGACTGAATCACCTTCTTTGATGAGTATTTTCCAAATATTTCCGGCAATTTCTGAATAAAGTGGTGTGCCTTCTATTTCTACGGCGATATCAACTGTTTCTATTTTTTTAACTTCGCCAAAGGCATCACCGCTGTTCCAGTGTTCTACTTCTTTATCAAAGGCGACTTGTTGTTTGTCTTTAAAATTTTGGATGCTTTCAGCATTTTCTTCTAGGAAAACGTGGTAATCAGCGAGGCTAAAATCTTCTTCGGTGATTTGTATTTCAAAACGTCCGTGGCGGAAATCTTCACGCTGTTTTGTCAGTTCTTCTTCTGATACTTCGTAATAACGCACCTGATCAAAGAATTTAAATAACCAAGGTTCATCTTCTTCAAACTGTTTATTCTTTAGGAATTTATTCCAAATAGGCACGGTACGACCCACTAGTTGATAACCACCCGGACTGTCCATGCCATAAATACACATATACACCCCACCAATACCTACGGTGCCTTCGGCGGTAAAGGTACGAGCTGGATTGTATTTTGAGGTCAGCAATCGATGACGTGGATCTACAGGCACAGCACATGGCGCACCTAAATACACATCACCCAACCCCATAATCATATAGCTGGTGCCGTAGATGATTTTTTTAACTTCGTCGCGAGTGTCTAAGCCGTTAATTCGCCGAATAAAATCAACGTTATTTGGCAACCAAGGCGCTTTTTCTTGCACGGATTGTTGATATTTTTTAACGGCTTCTAGAGTAGTGCTGTCTTCAAAAGCCATTGGCATATGAACCACTCGGGTTTTTAATACCATGGATTCTATATCACCTAAGCCCTCTTCCGTTTCCAACAATGCCTGCATCATATCTTGTTGATGAATCACTCGGCTGTCATAGCGAATTTGCAGTGAACGAACACCTGGTGCTAATTCTTCTAAACCCAGAATATCTTTTGCTTTTAAGGTTTCCATTAGGGCATGAACGCGGAAACGGAAGCGTAAATCCAACAGCATAGGACCATATTCAATCAATATGTACTTATCACCCGCTTGGCGATAAGCCACTTCTGGCGTTGTATCTGTTGCCGGCAGTTCCGCTAATACAGTGGCTGAGATGGTTTTTGCTGGCAGTAATTCAGGTGCTGGGAATTCCGTTGGTGAGTCGTAAGCCGCTAATCTTGCAATGGCGATATCGATAATTTTTTCTTGCATAAGCGCCTGATCAAAGGTCATAGGAACAAAACGAATGGTATCCCCCGGTTTTACTTGCCCCACTTTCCATAGCTCACTTTGAACAATGGTAACAGGGCACACAAAGCCACCAAGGCTTGGGCCATCATGGGTCAGAATCACAGGCATATCGCCAGTAAAGTTGATACTGCCTATGGCGTATTCGCAATCGTGAATATTGGATGGATGCAAACCTGCTTCACCACCGTCTTTGCGGGTGAAGCTAGGCTTAGGGCCATTGAGGCGGATACCTAAACGGTTTGAGTTGTAGTGTACTTCCCAATCCGTCGCTAAAAACTCGTCAATGGAGTCTTGCGTGAAGAAATCGGGTGCTCCGTGTGGGCCATAAAGAACGCCGATTTCCCAATTGGCTGCTTGGCCATCTGTTACGACTGGATAGCTTGGAATCATTTCTTTCGGTGCAGCAGCAGGCTCATATCCGGGTGCAGGTGTGGTACAAGCCGCAACCGCCTCTTGAGAGACCGCCAGCATATCCGATGCCCTTAAAGTGCGACCCGCGTGACCACCAAACTGACCAAGGGCAAAGGTAGAACGACTGCCCAAATATTCAGGAACATCAAGACCGCCCCGTACTGCTAAATAAGTACGACAGCCTGTTTGAGCTTTACCAACCGAGAGCACTTGACCTGCTTTAACCGAAATAGGCTCCCAAAAGGCAACTGGGTCGCCATCCAGCATGGCTTGTGTTTTCCCGCCAGTTAAATCAATCAGCGTATCCTGATGGAATTTTAATTCTGGTCCAACAATAGTGGCTTCTAATCCGGCAGCACTTTCATGGTTGCCAACGATTCTGTTAGCTAATCGGAAAGCATAATCATCCATTGGCCCCGAAGGTGGAACACCAATATCCCAATAGCCTTTTCGACCTGGATAGTCTTGAATACTAGTATAGGTACCGGGTTGGATCACCTCAATGCAGTGGGGTTGATATTCAAAGCTTTCCAGTGCTCGTGTCGCCACATCACCTGAGATAAAACACTCCCATGCGATGACTTGGCGAAGGTAATCTATATTGGTAGAAATACCCGCTAATGAGGTTTCATCTAGCGCTTTTTGCATTTTTTCAATGGCCGTTGCTCGGTCTTTGCCTTTGACAATCAATTTAGCGATCATCGGATCATAGAGAGCGCTGACTTCTGAGCCCGTGCTGACCCAAGTGTCTATTCGTATGTCTTCGCTTTCGGGGAAGTCCACTAGGGTCAATACACCCGGAGAAGGCTGGAAGCTTTTAAGTGGCTCTTCCGCATAAATACGCACTTCGATGGCAGCACCTGACGGCTTGGGTACTGCTGAGAAATCTGGCGCTTCGTTGGCAGCCACTTTTAGCATCCATTCAACCAAATCCAAGCCTGTTACTTCTTCGGTAATGGGGTGCTCGACCTGCAAGCGGCTGTTCACTTCTAAGAAGTAAAACTCATCACTAGCGCCGTCATAGATAAATTCCACCGTACCTGCATTACGGTAATTAACGGATCGGCCAAGATCTTCTGCCGCCTTAAAGAGAGCAGCACGCGTTGTTTCCGGTAAATTAGGCGCTGGGGTTTCTTCCACCACTTTTTGGTTGCGGCGTTGCAATGAACAATCTCGCTCGCCCAAAGCCACAACATTGCCTTTCCCATCACCAAAAATTTGCACTTCGATATGGCGCGCCTTATCAATAAAGCGCTCTATAAACACGCCACCATCTTTGAAGTAGTTTTCACCTAGGCGTCGAGTGCTATCGAATACTTTTTTAAGTTGCTCTTCTGAGTCACAGCGGGTTAGACCGATACCACCGCCACCTGCGGTTGATTTCAGCATAATGGGGTAGCCAATCTCAGATGCCGCTGCGACTGCCTCTTCGACACTTTCTAACAAACCTGTTCCAGGTGTTAAGGGCACACCGGACTTTTCGCAGAGTTCACGCGAGATATGCTTTAAACTGAATTGAACAATTTGCTCTGGTGTTGGACCACAAAAAGCAATTCCAGCCGCTTCACAGGCTTGAGCAAATTCCGCATTTTCACTTAAAAAGCCATAACCCGGTAGAATCGCCTGCGCACCGCACTCTTTAGCAATACCGATAATTCGATCACCCTGTAAATAGGTATCGGCAACACTGCCTTCACCTAGGGTAAAGGCTTCGTCCGCATCGGTGACATGCGCACTGTTTACATCCGCTTTTGTATAAACAGCCACTGATCTAATGCTTAATTTTTTGAGAGTGCGAATACTACGCACTGCTATTTCACCACGGTTAGCGATTAGAACTTTAGTAAACATGATCGAGCCTCCCTGATTATGAATTTAGCGATTTAAGGGCGCCGCTAAAAATAGTCATTGTTTCGTGAGTGCAAGGAAGCACCGCGCGCGCAACCGCAGTGTATAGGTGATACCTGAGGATTCGAGCACAGAGCTGACGCCGCCATCGCGGAAAAAGTGCATTTTTAGCAGGTGCCCATAAATCGATGGTCGATGCATCCAAGGAATAAAGCTTATTTTTAAAGCGAAATCCATCCTTAAGCGCCAAGCTTTGACATCGTGTCGGTTGCTTCCAAAATAATCCTTCGTAGAGTGGGTAAGGCTGTTGCTCGTTCATACGAGCCAGAGAACTTCGGCTGACCTTAGCGATACCCAAATGGTAATTTTTGTGGCGTTGTTTATCCAAGTTGCTGACAATATCTCGCAAACTACAGCGACCGGCGAGTTGGGCAAAACTCAACGACACAAACTGTGATCAGCGTGACATTTTCCTCAATGCACGGCTTTTATGACGGGTTTTTGCAAGCGTTTCAAAATCATCGCCGTGCGCCCGTGGCGGCACAGTTTGCCAGGTGAAAACCTTGAGTGGCCGAACAGCGGCTGCATCGCACCCGCCCCTCGCTGCGCAAAGACCAGGTAGCTGTTGCCGGCGTCCCGCTCAAGCAATCCTCCCCTCTCAAGGAACCGGACAACACGTTGACTTCAGGCTATGGGTTGACTTCAGGCTATGGGTTAAACATAGCAGCTCTTCTTGAGCCGGTGCCTTCACCCGGTGGCAGCGCATCGCGCCCCAGTTATCTTCGGCATACACATTATGCAAGAAACAGCAGGTGGAAATTAACATTGAGGTTCAGAGCGCTGCCAAAGCGTTGAATCAAGGTGACCGCGCCGGTTTGTGCTGCCGCCTTGCGCAATCCAGCCTGTTTGACACGATGGGTGGATAAAAGGCTAGGCAGACAATGCCCAGCATCTGACCCATCAACTGCGCATCGCTGGCAAACAGAAAACGCAGTTGAAACGGCAAGCTCAACACCCATGGGCGCATGGGTTCGCGTGGTCATACCTCTTCTACCAGCAAGGCCGCACTCTCGGCCATACGGCGTGCCCCACAGCTTGGGCAAAAGCCTGCCCGCTTACAGCTAAAGGCTACCCGCCGCTCATGTTGGCAATCTTCGCAACGCATCCCTAGACAACCCTGTTGCAGACGGCCACAGCTAAGAGATTCTTCGAATTCACGTTGAACGTAGTTGGGCAGCGAGCACCCTTGGGCTGCAAGGCTCTCCTTAAATACCCGATAGTGAAATACCCGATAGTAAATACTCGATAGGGTTGCACGGTAATCTGGTAGAGAAGGGTTGTTTCCGGCTGATGGCGCTCGTACTGAAACCCGCCCAACCTGCTGGCAGTCCTTGCCGGTTGCATGAGACATTCTTTTGAATAGCGCAAATATATACTGCCTACCCCTGGCCGGGCCTTTTATGCAACGCGAACAGCGCTGGCTCTCCCATGATGTGTGGTCGCTTGGCTTGGAAGAGCACAACCGGCTATGCCTCTTGCTGACTTGCGCAGGTCGTTCAACCGGTGTCTACACCGGCCCAGTTGTTCCCGCAACAACAGGCAGATGTCCCAGGGTATGACCCCCAACTTTCATTACGCGAACGCCCGCTTGACCCAACGCAGCCCCGTGCAGATGGAGGACTTCGTGGTCCCGTGCCTACTCGTCCCGGCTGCCTGGGTAGTCATGGCGAGCACAGGGGCCGAGGGCGAATATGAACTAATATGAATTGTGGAGTCATGGTCAAGCAATGCCATAACAAGGCGCTGGGCGTGGTCGCGGCTATGTTCGAGGCTAAACGCTCCGGGCAAGGACAGACGGTGGATGCTGCGATGATAGACGGCGCCGCTTCGTTGATGACGGCGGCCTATGGCTTGTGGGGCTCTGGCGCCGCGGCTAATCCGCGTGGTTACAACATCTTGGATAGCGGCGCCCATTTCTACGAGGTCTACGAAACCAGCGATGGCAAATACATATCCCTCGCGCCCATTGAGGAGAAGTTCTACGCGCAATTGCTGCAACGGTTAGGGGTGAGCGCGGACCAACTTCCGCACAGCCGCGGCGTGGCCGCTGCTTAAGGAGCGGTTGGCTGCTCTCATCGGCCGTAAAACCCGGGAGCAGTGGTGTGAGATTTTGGAGGCGAGTGACGTGTGCTTTGCGCCGGTGTTGGAACTGGCCGAGGCGCACGCGCACCGGCACAACGCTGAGCGTGAGACCTTCGTCAACCGCGGCGGAGTGATTCAGCCGAATGCGGCGCCCCGCTTTAGCCGCACCCCCTCGGCCATTCGGCGGGCACCGGCGGCGGTGGGGGAAAACACCCGTGAGGTGCTGGCGGCTTGGGGGTTCGATGAGTCACGGGTCGATGCTTTGTTCGCCGCCAAAGTAGTGGCAGGGTCGTAGTGGCCTGGGCCGTAGTACCAGGGCCGTATTACCGGGCGGTAGTGGCCTGGGCGGTAGTGGCAGGGACGGGCCCGCCTAGTGGCGGCCGGGCCTAGGCCCCCGAGGGCCGCTTGGTGAACCACCGGTACAAGGTGGGTCCGCAAAGCCCCACTATGGCCAGCACGATGAACAGGGCCGCTAGCGGCTGCGTCAAGATCAGCCACCACTGCCCTTCGAACATCTTCAGGGAATTTTGCAAGTTGGTCTCTACCATTTCTCCCAAGATGAGGCCAACGGCGATGGGAGCGACGGCGAAACCATGGCGGCGCGCGAAAAAACCGATGACGCCGAATATCAGCACCAGCCACACGTCCAGTAAGGAGGCACTGAGCGCGTAAGCGCCCACTACCGATAGAGCGAATACGATGGGCCATAACATTTGGCGCGGCACCAAGGAGATACGGGCGAATAGCTTGGCCGCGTAGAGTCCCATGATCAGAAACACGATGTTGGCCAGCAGCATGGCGCCGAAGATCTGGTAGACCTTGTCCACCTGCTCGGTGAACAGGTAGGGGCCGGGCCGCAAGCCGTGCACCATCAAGCCCACCAGGATGACCGCGGTAGTGCCGCTGCCGGGGATGCCTAGCACCATGGTGGGTACCATGGCGCCGCCGGTGGCGGCGTTGTTGGCCGCCTCGGCGCCGGCGATACCTTCAATAGCGCCCTTGCCGAATTGTTCTTTGTTCTTCGACCAACGCCGCGCCTCCGAGTAGCCGATCATGGAGGCGATGGTAGCGCCCTCCGCCGGCAAGATGCCGATAAAAGTACCGATACCGCAGGAGCGGGTGACGGTCTTCCAAATCCGTTTGTAGTCTTCCTTGCTGGGCAGTTTCACCGCCTGTAATTTGATCGCATCAATGGCTTGGTTAACGAAGCGCGATTGCACCAGCAGTTCCGACATGGCGAACAAGCCGATGAAGATGGGGACGAAGGAAAGGCCCTCGTAGAGTTCGTAATTGCCGAACATGAAGCGCTCTATCCCGGTCGCCCGCTCTGCGCCTATGGTGGCCAGCCAGACGCCGAATACGCCGCCCATCAAATTGCGCACCGCGCCGCCCGAACTGATGCTGGCGAGCATGCTCAGGCCGAATAACGTCAGCGCGAAATACTCCGGTGGCCGGAACTCATAGGCTACACGGGCCAGCAACGGCGCGGCGATGCACAGGACTAAAACGGAGAAGATGCCGCCCACGGTGCTGGACACTACCGCGATGCCTAGCGCCCGCCCCGCTTCGCCGCGCTGGGCCAAGGGAAAACCATCGAAGGTCGTGGCCGCCGCCGCCGAGGTGCCTGGGGTATTGATGAGGATGGCGGTGATGGAGCCGGCGAAGGTGGCGGATACATAAATGGTCGCCAACACGGTAATGGCATGTACCGGCGACATGGTCAACGTAAAGGGCAGTAACAGCGCCGCGCCGGTAGTGGCGCCTAGACCCGGTAAAACGCCGATGACTACGCCGATAACGGTGGTCAGGAAGATAAGCAGTAGCAGATAAGGGTCTAGCAGCACCTGCGCCATTGCTTGTAGCGCTTCAATCACGGGCAGTTACTCCAATGGCGCTCAGCCGTAGTAGAGATTGGTCAGGAGGCCGCGGGGGAATCTGACTTTGAGAACCAGATCGAATAGAAAAAATATGCAGGCGGGCGTGGCGGTTGCCGTTATTGCCGCCACCCACCAGCGCCGCTCACCCCATACCCAACACATGGCGAACATGACCACGGCAATGCCTAGGAATAGATCCAGTTGAGCGGTCAATAGATAAAACAGCGGCAGCAAGCCGATGGTGGCCCAAGTCGGGAAGCGCTCGGACGGCGGGTTATCCGGAGAACTATCCACTGGCCGGTGCACGGTTTGCACGATCAGCCAGACCACCAGCACCAGGTTGATGCACATCAAGAATATGGGAAAGGTGCGCGGTTGCATGCTGTCGCCGACGATCATTGCCGGCGACTCTTCGAGTTGCAGTGACGCCCAGATAACCAGCAGCGAGAACGCCACGACTACCGCTGGGACTATGAGTTGACGGATCTGCATACCGCGGGTGCTCCCGCAGGGGAGCACGTTGGTTGTGAAGTATTAGTTACTTAACCGGCAAGCTTACTTGACTAGGCCCATCTCTTTGAGGGCGGGGCCGAACTGGTTGACCATGGATTTGATCTGTTCGCCCCACGGTCCCGATGGTTGCGGCGAGGTGGCATCCAAACCGGAATTGACCAGGTACGCTTGATAGAGCGAGTGCCCCATGGCTTTAATGAGGCCCGCTTCCAGTGCTGCACGCCGCTCCGCGGATACGCCGGCATGGGTGACGAAGCCGCGGGTGGTGGAGAGCACCAGGTCAATGCCCAATTGCTTGGCGGTTTTGGCTTTGGGGATCGGGGCCATGCCTTCGTGCGCCAGGATCACCAGCGGGCAGATGTCGCCGGCTTCCACCGGTGCTGCCGCCTCGGACAGGTTGAGCGTACCCACTTCCACCGCGCCAGCGACTAGCTGAGTGGCCAGTTCTCCGCCCCCTTTGAACGGAATATAAGTCGGCATGGGGATGCCCAGGCGCTTGGCCCACAGGAACACCGTGATGTGGTCGATGGTACCGGTTTGAGTGCCGCCGAATTTGAGCTTGTCGCCTTTTTTCATGCCAGCGACGAAGTCTTCGGGGGTTTTATAGGGGCTGGTCTTGCAGTTGACCATGAGGATCTGAGGATCGTTGGTGCCCCTGGCGATGGCGGCGAGATCATCTACCTCGAGCTTGGTTTTGCCTTTGCCCATGGTGATGGCATGGCCTACGGTGAAGGTCATGATAGTGTTGCCATCAGCCGGGCGGGTCATGAAGTAGTTCATGGCTGCGGCACCGCCGCCGCCGCGTTTGTTGACCACCACCATGTCTTGTTTGAGCGTGCGCCGTGAGCGCAGCATCATCATGCGTGAGTTGACATCGGTGCCGCCGCCAGCGCCGGCGTGGGTAATCACCTCGATGGCCGGTTTATCGGCCGCGCCCGCCGGTGTGCCCAGTACCAGTGCGCCCATAACTGCGGCCGCACACATCGCCAGATGGCGTCTACTCGGTAGACTCATTCCTCTTCCTCCTTCGATTGTTTGTTTTGCCGCCTCGTGGTGACCCGGTTGGTGTTAACTGGGGGGCAGCGGTGTTCGAGCCGGGCTTATGGTATACCATCTGCAATCGCCGCTGCGAACGAGCCCCATCCCATCGCGGTCAAGTCACCGCGGCCAAGTCACTGTCAATCTAAAGTCACTATGAGTGAGCCAGAATCACTATGAGCGGCATAGCGCCTATGTCAAAGCACCCAGCGATCGCATTGGTTCAGGGGGATGCCACCGGCATCGGTCCGGAATTGCTGGCCAAGTTACTGCACCTGCCCGAAGTCCGGGACCTGGCTCGCATCGTGGTGTTCTCTGATCGGCGGGTGTTCGAAGCCGGCTGCGCCATGGCTGGAGTTGAGCTGAGCCCGGATGTGGTGGCGGACTTCGAGGATGCCAAGCTGGAGTCCGCATCGCTCTCGTTGGTGGATGTGGCGGCACCGGGGCTTGCCGATCTGCCCATTGGCGCAGTGGCGCAGGCAGCGGGCCGAGCGGTGCTCGATTGCTACGGCAGGGCGCTTGATCTGTGCAATGCGGGCCGCCTTGATGGGCTGTGCTTCATGCCGTTTAACAAAGACGCCATGCACCGGGCCGGTTTGGGCGCCGAGGATGAGACCCAATGGGCCAAGGCCCGCATCAACCACACCGGCCGGGTCAGCGAGTTCAATGTGATGGGGCGGATGTGGAACGCTAGGGTGACGTCCCACGTGCCGCTAAAAGACGTGGCGGCGCTGCTGAGCGTCGCGGAGATCGTCAGCGCTATCGTCTTGGCCGATAAGACATTGAGAGCGGCCGGTGTTGCCCGGCCCCGTATCGCCGTGGCTGCGCTCAATCCCCATGCCGGCGACGGTGGTGCCATCGGCACCGAGGAGATCGAGATTATCCAGCCGGCGGTGGCGCAGGCCAAGCGTCAACAGATCGCCTGCGACGGCCCGTTTCCCTGCGATACCCTCTATCTGAAGATACGGGACGGGGAGTTCGATTGCGCTGTGAGCATGTATCATGATCAGGGGCAGATCGCCATTAAACTACTGGGATTTCATCAGGGTATTTCGGTTCACGCGGGATTGCCCTTCCCTATGGCGACCCCCGCTCACGGCACCGCTTTCGATATCGTTGGTACCAATAAGGCTAATGTGGAACCAGCCAGGCGCGCTTTTACCACGGTGGTGAAAATGGCGGCGGCGAATAGGTAGGGGACCTCTAAAAATGCACTTTTTCTACGATTGCGGCGTCAGCTCCGTGCTCCAATCCTCAGGTATGACCTATACACTGCGGTTGTGCGCGCGGTGCTTCCTTGCACTCACGAAAAAATTACTATTTTTAGAGGCGCCCTCCAGTTTTTGTCAGTGATTTCTGCGGAGATTGTGCCTTTGGCGACAACTCGACTTTCGCTTGGCCTGTTGCAAGGCGGCTTAACACCTATCTCGGCGACGTCGTCAAGGAGTCGATTCCACTCAAACATCGCGGCAAGAGCGGAGCTTGTATCGGTGCTTGCACGTCTCTGGGAGGCGCGTTCACGCTTTGGTTGACCGGCTGGCTGCTTGATGCGGGCTTTGGTTGGCGAGGTATCTTCCACGTTTATTCCTTGGTGGGAATTGCGTGAGGAATTAGTTTCTTTTGGTATTTCCGCAACCGTCCGCAGCAGCATCCTGGGGTCAATTCGGCGGAAGTCGCACTGATTCAGGAGACGGATAAACTCAAGGATCCGGCCCCACGAAGTCGGACGAACCGACCGTGCCCGTCAGTAAATCTGTGTTGGGCGATGTGCTGGAGATGGCAGAAAATTTCAGCATGTGGGCATTTTGTCTGCAGGCGTTTTGTCGCGCGGCGGGATACGTGTTTTTCGTCACGTGGTTTTTAACTTCCTTGAGCGCTGATTCCAAGTAAGCAAGTCTGAGGCGGGTTTTCTCACCAGCCTGCTGCTGCTTGCGGTCGTCTGCGGGGCGCTGTCTGGCGGGCTGATCGTAGGACAAGTTGTATAAGATCAGCGGTAGCCGGTGGGTCAGCCGCACGGGTACAGCCGTCGTTTCGTTGACGATCTGTACTTTGATCACCATCGTCTCGGCCTGGACCGCAACAGCGACGCAACTGGCGGTTGTAATGGCGGCCGGAGCATTCTTTTCCGGCATCGCAAATCCCGCAGTTTAGGCATGCACGATCGACCTCGGCGGTCGTAATCCCGCACAGGTCACGGCAGTGATGAACACGACCTGATGCCTGTCAATCATCGTGCTGCCTATCTTCCTGGGAACCTGGTTTGAGGAAATCAAGCAGACGGGCAGTGAAGAAGATTGGGCTAAATTTATCTATCTACACGCGGGATTCTATTTCACGGCAGTCGTGTCATGGCTCTTTATAAATCCCAATCGTCCGGTTTTGAAAGACGCTCCTTAAACAAGCGAAGGTTTGCCGATGCCGAATCAGCGAACAAGTCTTCACTCCAATTCGCCATGAGGATCACTGAGTAAAGCTGTCGTTGATAGAAAGAGAACGAATTAATCGTTCTGGGAACAAGTACAATCAGAAATCCAGAAGCCCATAGTCTTAACCGAACATTAATCGACCGAATACTTAGATATGCTAAACAAGATAGAATCTGATTCTCATAGACATTAATAGGAGACGCACATCATGACCTCGCAACGTTCCAAACTGTTTTCTCGGTACTCGCGCTCGTTGTCGCTGGGGCATCGTGGCGTTCCAGAAGAGCATCAGGAAAACACCATGGCCGGTTTCAAACGAGCTATCGAACTCGGACTTGATGGAATCGAATTGGACGTTTTCCTTACGAAAGACCAGAAGGTTGTTGTGTTCCACGATGTGGAGACGGAACGGTTGACAGGCCATGACGGCAAGGTTGCCGAAATGACTTGGGATGAGATCAAGAAACTGGAAATCAAGTCAGAGATTAACGTCGGTGACAAGACCATCAACTATGGCAAGACGGAACGAATCGTGCTGTTGGAAGACGTCTTGGAAGAAACACGAGGCAAGCTGCTCATCGACATCGAGATCAAAGCGTACAGCCTAGATTTTGGTCAGCGACACACGGGCACTGCTGTCGCCAAACTCATCAAACGCATGGAGATGCAGGAGCACGTTTTTGTTACGTCCTTCAACTTCTTTCCTCTTCGTTGGCTGGAATGGCATTGCCCTGGCATTGAATCCGGTTTCACGTACTCGCCCCAGTCCATTAAGAAGAGCCGTTTGGCGCGATGGATGATGGAAGCCAGCTTGATTGGAAAGCTGGTCGGTTCGACGCTGACGAACATGAGCGTCAACATGATTGATGAGGATACTATCGAAAGAGTACAAGAACGAGGGCTTGCGATCGGTGCCTGGACGCTGTTTTCGCAGGATTCAAAACGGCTGGGCGTTTGGTTATCTGACGAAGAACAATTAGAGTTCATTCGCAAATTCAATCAACGAGGTATCGATTATTACATTACCGACGATCCGGTTCGGCTTCAGAAGATCCTGGAAACGGATGAGTCTGGCTGAAAATCGTAGCCATGTTCGCCAAGAGCAAGGATCTCCACGTTCTGGCGAACGCTCCGATCCGTCACGAAGACCACCTAGACGAACCATCTATCATATTCGTCGCAGCGATAGCCACTGATAGCGACAGGACCGGAATAGGCACGAAGCGCGGAGATGAGCCCAAAGTGTTGAAGTAACGTCATTTCAAACGGGCCGTAGGCCTTCTTGGCCTTGCGTGTTTGGGGGACGTATGGGGACACAAAGACGCAGCTTCATGATTGCGTTGTGCTGCATTTTTGTGTTCTCTCAGCAAAAAAAGAGAAGCGTCCTTTGGATTTTATCGCAAGGCTTGCCGCCCTGGTACCCAAACCCCGCGTTAACCTGACACGCTTTCAGGGTGTGTTCGCGCCCAACAGTAAGCACCGGGCGTGAGTGACAGCGGCCAAGCGGGGCAAGGGTAAGACAGCCAGAGTATCCGTTGAACTGCAAACCCTTTCTAAAGCGGCGTGATACCATGACCTGGCGCAACGCCTGAAACGGGTATTCAATATCGATATTGAAACCGGTGAGCGCCGCGGTGTAAAGGTCGAGGTGATGGCCAGTATCGAAGATCGGGCGGTGAACAACAAAATCCTTGACCACTTGAAGGACAAAGCCAGAACCAACGAACCCACAGCATTACCCTAGAGTCGGGCGCTAGCGCAAGTGGCGCTGTTCACGTCCTTCGTTCTGATGCGTTGTTAACCAGCGGCGGGAGCATGCTCATGGCCAGTGAAAAATACTGGAGATTTCCAGCCCATTTCTGACCAAAATAGGCGGGTCCTATGCAACAATCCTGACCGTACACCACCTGAATCACTCAAGACTAGCCTGTACCCCGTTTCACTTAAGGGCGCCTCTAAAAGTAGTAATTTTTTCGTGAGTGCAAAGAAGCACCGCGCGCAGAACCGCAGTGTATAGGTGATACCTGAGGATTCGAGCACGGCGCTGACGCCGCAATCGCGGAAAAAGTGCATTTTTAGAGATGCCCTTAACTGTTGATTTGGATGCAATAGGGCGTTTAGTCTTCCTATACCCACCGAGGCGGTGCTAGCGGACGTGCTCGGGTTGGCGCCCCATCAGATCGGCGCTCTGCACGACCGCGGGATAGTCGCCAGTCCTGAATAAGTCTTGACGCTACCGTAAATCCGGTAACCGGTAGCCTTGCTCCGCCAGCGCTGCCCGGATCCGTTTTTTGTCCATCTTGCCGGTGGTGGTCAGCGGGATATCGTTCTCGAATATCACATCGTCCGGGATCTGCCACTTGGCAAATGCACTGGCGCAATGGGCCAATATGGCTTCTTTGCTGGCTGAGCTGTCTTTGGCCACCACGACCGCCACGGGCCGCTCATCCCATTTCGGATGGGGTTGCGCCACCACCGCTGCCATGGCCACGCCGGGCAGGGCGGCAATGTGATTTTCCATGTCCACCGAGGAAATCCATTCGCCACCGGATTTAATGAGATCTTTGGCTCTATCGGTGATGATGACGTATTGCTGGGGATCGATACGGGCGACATCGCCAGTGATCAGCCAGCCATCGTGGAATTTGTCCGGCTGTGGATCGTTGTAATACTCCGAGCAGATCCAAGGCCCGCGCACCAATAACTCGCCCACCGCTTCGCCATCGTGCGGCAGCCGGTTGAATTGTTCATCGAAGATACCGACTTCAAGACCCGGCAACACCAGGCCGGCTTTGTTGATGTTGGCGAACTGCTGATCCGGCGCAAGCCCCGTTTGCGAGCGCTTGCCGATGCGTCTGGCGATGGTGGCCACCGGGTTGGTTTCGGTCATACCCCAGCCTTGGATCATCTCGATTCCCAAGGTGTCCCAGTACCAGCGCAGCATTTCCAACGGTGGCGCTGAGCCGCCACAGGTGAGGCGTGACAGATGCGCTAAATTCCACCGCTTCGGCTCGGCGGTGAGCGCCGCGCGCACGCCTTGCCAGATGGTGGGCACGCCAGCAGAAAGGGTCACTTGCTCGGCGGCGAACAGATCGAGCAGCTTTTCCGCGGTCATGAAGCGGTGCGGCAAAACCTGCTTGCAGCCGAGCATGAGGGCGGCGAAGGGCAGGCCCCAGCCCATGGCGTGGAACATGGGTACGATGCCGCACAGACTATCGGTGGCCGACAGGTTCATGGTGTCGGTCATGGCGATGGCCATGGTGTGCAGGTAAGTGGAGCGGTGGGTGTACATCACGCCCTTGGGTTTACCGGTGGTGCCGCTGGTGTAGCAAAGCCCTAGAGGCGAGTTTTCGTCGAGGTCCGGCCAGTCGAAGGTCTCCGGCTGGCCGGCGATGAAGGCTTCATAGTCGATGATCTCGCAGCCTAGGGCGCTGGCTAATGAAGTATTCTGCTCAGTTCCACCCTGAGGGTCTTGCGTGCATACGATGATTTTCTCCACGCCGGTAATGCTTCCCGCCAGTGGCTCCAGAGCCGGCAGGATATCGGCGTCGGCAATGATGATGCGGTCGCCGGCGTGATTGATGATGTAGGCGAGATCGGTGGGACTTAAACGGATATTGAGCGTGTGTAGCACCGCACCCATGCAGGGCACGGCGTGGTATGCCTCGAGATGGCGGTAACCGTTCCACATAAGGGTCGCCACCCGGTCGCCGCTGGCGATGCCGGCGCTTTTCAGCGCGTTAGCCAGTTGGCGGGCGCGCCTATTGGCCTCGGCGTAGGTTTGCCGCGCCGTGCCGTTCGCCGTCAGGGTGACGATCTCTTCATCCGGTGCCATGAGGGCGGCTCGATCCAGGAGTTTGGCGATGAGCAGCGGCGTGCGTTGCATGGTCATGGACGGCTTTTCCTCAGGTTGACGAGGGTTGCGGGGGGGATGGAGCGGGTGTAGAGCGCTTTGTGTCGACCAATAACAGCAGGGGGGGCAAGAATAAGAAATCCACCACTAGCGCGAAGGTCAAGGTGATGGCCATCAGCGTGCCAGTGGTGACCGTCGGATCGAAATGGGAGGCCGCCAGCACGCAGAAGCCGGCTACCAGCACGGCGGTGGTGACGGTGAGGGCGGCGCCGCCTACAGTGTTGAAGGCATAGCGCAGCGCGTCCGCCGCGCCGTGGCCCCGCCCTACCCGGGCATGGCGGTATTTGGAGAGGAAGTGCACCGTGTCGTCCACCACGATGCCGATACTCATGCACATGACTACGGAGGCGGACAGATCGATGTTGCCACTCAGCAGCGCCCAGGTGCCGTAGGCCAGCGCCGCCGGTGCCAGGTTGGTGAGCATGCTCAGCGCCCCTAGGCGCAGCGAGCGCAGCACGCCGATCAGCAACAATGAAATCAGCACTAGCGCCAGTACCATGCCTTGGAGCATGCCGTAGATGTTGCGGTGATTGATGTAGGCGAAGACCAGATCGATGCCGGTGCCGGCGGTGGGTTGCAGTGCCGTGGTGTTCTGTTTGAGCCATTGTTGAATGCGCAAGTCCAAACGGCGCAACGCCTCCGAGTTCATCGGCTCAGCGATGATCTGTACCTGCGAGCCCGAACGCTCCACGTTGATGGTGTTCTCAAGGCCCATGCCCAGCGGTAAGGACAGTTCGTAGAGCAGTAACAGTTGCGCGCTCAACTCGCGTGAATCCGGTAGCCGGTGCCAATCGGGATCATCGCCGTGCAGGTTTTTGTTCAGCCGTTTTAAAAGAGTGGTGACGCGGTTGACGTAACTGATCGGTGGCTGCGCTTCGAGCCAGTTCGAGAACTTTTCCAGATCGCGCAGATAGGCCGGATCATTGATGCCGTCTGCACTGCGGGCTCTGACGTCGTACAGCACCACATGAATGCCCCCGAAGTGATCGATGGACACATCCGTTGCTTTCTTGGCTTCAAAGGTGTCATCGAAATACTCGTGCCAGCGCTCGCCTAGCTGATTGCGGGGGATGCAGCTTGCGAGCGTGATGATCACCAGGCCTGTCACTGCCAACACCGCGTGGCGGTGGGCCAGCAGCCACTCGGCGTAGCGGCTCATGCCCGATTCCAGGGCGCTGCCCCGGTCCACGTGGCGCACGGGGGCGAGGGCGAGGATGGCGGGTAACAAGGTCATCGAGAGTGCCCATGCCACGGCCACGCCAAACGCGATCATGTTGCCGAGTTCGCGGTAGGGCGGCGAGTCGCTCAGATTGAGCATCAGCACGCCGATGGCGGTGGTCACGCTGGTGATGAAAATCGGCGCCACGTTGACCCGCATCGCCTCCGATAGAGCGCCGGACTTGTCTCGGCCATGGCGCAGTTCGTAATAGTAAGTAGCGAGAATGTGTACCGAATCGGCTACGGCGATGGTCATGACGATGCTCGGTACAAATCCTGCCGTTGGCTCCAAGGTGGCGCCGGCCCAGCCGAACGAGCCCATGGTGACGGCAATGCTGAGGGTCACCAGTCCCACCGTCGCCAGGGTTCCGGCCAGGTGGCGTAAAAACAGGAATAAGCCGGCGACGATGACCAGATAGCTGGTGCCCACCAGGGTCTGCACGTCCCGTTGTACGGCCAGCCCCAAGGCCACGTCCGTGGCGGTAGTGCCGCCTATCCAGATATCGAAATTCGGATAGTGTTGGCGCAGCGTAGCCACCATGCCCTCGGCCCATTCGACCACTTCTGCGTTCGCTTCGGCAGCGCCGCCTTCGGGTAGGGTCAAGCCGATGTTGACACCGGATGCGCGTCCATCAGCCGATACTGTGCGCCCCTTCAGTACCGGTTCGGACAAAGCGATATCGCGCACCGCGGCGATACGCTCGGGAGCGCCCAAAACCGCATCATCCACCAGATCGATAACGAATAGATCATCCTCCTTGGCGAAAGTGTGCTGATGATTGGTCAGCGATGTCACGCGGCGCGAATACGGTGCTTGCCAGCCTTGCCGGGTGAGTTCGGCGATGAGGCGAAGCCCTTTTTCGGTGAAGAGATCGCCGTCCTTGGCCACCACCATGAAGATGAGATTGTCTTGGCGCTCATAGGTGTTTTCCATCGCCTCCAAGGCGGCGAGCTGTGGATTGTCGGCGCTGAAATAAGCGCGCAAATCATTGCTAGTCGTCAGCCGGTGGGCGCCGGCGCTCAGGACCAGCGACACCACTAGGGTGATGACGATCACCGGCACCCGGTTGTGCTGCAACCAGCTGACGTAGCGATCCAAGGGCGAGGTGGTGGCCGTCATGTTCCGGTGTTGTGGGGTGGTCGCATTGCCGGTTCGATTGCGGCTAAAGTGCCGCCGTTGATATCAACGGCGTTCAAAGCCGATCCGCTTAAAGTCGAGCCGTTAAAAGCCGATTGGAAAACAGCTCATTGGCAACCTATGAGGAAAGCATATGATGGCCTTGGAACAGCGGCAAGCAGCCCTTATCGCGCAGCAGTTGATGAAGGCACGGCGGGCGCGGGCCGCCCAGGTGTCCGTCTTGCCCGCGCAAGGCGCTTCGTCGGATGACGCTTACCGCGTTCAGACCGAGTTCTGTGCGCTGTTGCAAAGCGCTGGGGCGGGTACTCCCGCCGGCTGGAAGATCGCGCTGACCTCGCCGGCTATGCAAAATCTAGTGGGCGTGGATGAGCCCTTGGGTGGAGTAGTGTACCAGGGCAATGTCCACCGATCCGGCGCTGTGATCGGGCTCGGGGAACACCAGCATTTGGGCGTGGAGTTCGAAGTAGCGGTGTGCTTGGGGGAGGATGTGGATGGCCGGGCGCAGCGCTGCACGCGGGCGGGCGTGGCGCCAAGTGTCGCCGCTTGTGCCACCTCGTTCGAGTTAGTTGATGACCGCAACGCTGATTACAGCGCGCTCGATGGATTCAGCATCATCGCCGAAAACGCTTGGAACGCAGGTGTTGTTCTAGGGGCGCGTAGGGCGGATTGGCGAAGCGCCGATCTCGTCGATGCGGTTACCCGTCTATGGATAGATGGCGAAGTGGCCGGGCAGGGGCGGGCCGGCGACGCTCTGGGGCACCCGCTTGAGGCGGTGGCGTGGCTAGCTAATTTAAAAGCCCGTCAAGGTGAGGTGTTGCCGGCTGGGTCCTTTGTGATGACCGGCAGCAGCATCACCACCCGGTTTCCTGCCGCCGGTGAGCATTACTGCTTCGAGATCGAAGGGTTGGGGCGAGCGGAAGTGAGGTTTGAGTGATGAGCGATACGAGTGGGCGGGCCAGTGAATGGACATTCAGCGATAGTGGCGCGATACGCGGTTTCCATGCGCATGTTTATTTCGATGCGAATACGGTGGTCGCGGCGCGCGCGCTTTGCGAAGCGGCCAGCGCCCGTTTTCCCGTGCGCATGGGGCGGGTGCACGAGAAGCTGGTGGGTCCCCATCCACGCTTTAGCTGCCAACTGGCGTTCGAGCCGCCGGTGTTGGGCGATCTGCTCTCTTGGTTGGCGTTGAACCGGCAAGGTTTGACCGTCTTCGTGCATCCGCAAACGGGAGACGATTTGACCGATCACACCAACCACGCTATTTGGATGGGCCAGATGCTGGAACTCGATTTGGATGTCTTAAAGCGCCACGGATAGGAGTGGAAGGATAGGGATGGAGGGGGCTATTTGCAGAGATTATTTCCAGGTGAGCCGTGGCCAGCGGCACTTTGTAGACCGCCGTACCCTGCTGTGCTTGCCGCGTGCGCGCCTCATGGGGCCACTCACGGGGCCAGTTCCGCCTAGTGTAGGCCCCCAGTTGGCCGCGCTCCAGCGGAGTTGGGCGCGGCAGAGCTGTTACCGGCGGGGGCGTCTTGTGGGGCATTTTCTAGTTGCTCTTTTTCTAGTTGCTCTTTGAGCGTTGCGTTAGCTGCTTGCAGATCGACGATCTGTTTGGCGTTGCTGGTGAGCCGTTGAGCCAATTGCTCGGAGAGCGCGAGGGCTTCATCTCGCGTTTTATTGGCTGCCTTCAATGTGGTCTCAAGACGGCTCAGTTCGCCGCGGACTTCGGCCAGCGTCACTTGAGCTGCATCGCGCGCGCCTTGCGTTTCCCGCAAAGCCGCTCCCAGGGAGGCTTTCGTTCGGGTCAGTTCCCGCTCCAGGGTTGCTAGCGCCTCGGTGTGTTGCGATGTGGCTTCTTGCAGCGCCGCTTCATGCTCCGCACGCATTTTGGCTGTGGCTTGTTGGTGGACTTGTTCCGCTTCGGCCAAGGCCGCTTGAGCACCGGTCAAGCTCTCTTGACTTTGCGCTAGCGCTGTTTGCATGTCGCTTTGTTGGGCGACTTGAGCGGCGGCCGTGTCGAGCATCTGGCGAAGCCGGCCATTGGCTTCGTCTAGCGCTTCGGCGCCGGAGCGCATCTTCGCTTGTTGCGCGGCCGCCGTATCCAGCATGGCTTGCATGCGTTCGATTTTGGCAAGCGCCGTGTTCAATGCTGCTACCGCTTTTTGGCGGGCTGTATTGAGTTCTTTGACCCGCGCCCTGAGAGCGCGGCGGCGATTGTCTTCGGCGTCGAATTTGCCACGCAAGGCAATCGCATCCTGCTCGGCTTTTCTGAGCGCCTCTAAGTTGCCGGCCGATTGGTTGCGCAGGGCGTGAAGGGAGTGGCGGGCGGTTTCGAATTGGACGGCCAGGTTTTCGCTGGTTTTGTGCAAACGGCGTAGGTCGCCTTGCAGCGCCGCCACTTCGGTTTGCAAGGCGTCGCGCTGGGCCAGGGCATCGGCCAGGTTGACCGCCAGATCATCCGCTGCCCGCTTGGCTTGCGCCGCGGCGGTGCCGTTCAGTTGGCCTATTTGTTTTTGCAAGTAGAGTTTGGCTTGGTTGAGGGCGGCGGTTTGTTGGCGCGCCTGGGCGATACCGGCATCGGCCACATCCCGTTCCAATATCAAGCGGCGTGCTTGACGTTGCAAATATTGATTGGCCGCCGCCAGCGCTTCCAATTGGCTGCGTAGCTGGCGCTCGCGCTCGCGGAAGATGCGCGCGCCGGGCACTTGGGCGGATTCGGAGTCCACGTCGGAGAGCGCTTTCACCCGTTGTTCCAGATAATCCCGCGCCCGGGTTAAGGCCACTACTTGCGCCGCGTTCCGGGCGGCGGCGGCGAGCGCTCCTTTGCGTTGTGCCTCGCGCTCCTCGCCAGCCACCGCCAGTGCTGCAAGCAGGCTGGCAGGATCGCTGTGCGCCGGTGCAGCGATGCCGGCCTGGCGGCCCAGCGCGCGTAAACTGATATGTAGATTCTGCAATTGGCTGGCGGTGGCGGCTTGCTCCATGCGTTGTTCAGCCAGCGCTCTGGTGGCCGTGTCCAATTCGTCCGAAAATGTTTGTTTTTCCTTTTGGGCAGCCGCGAGTTCGGTGGCCAAAGCCGTGATCCGCGCCTGCGAGGTCTCGACCTCGGATCGCACTTTGGCCAAGTCTGCTCTGAGATCACGCACCCATTGTTTGTGGGTTTGCAGCTCGGGATCGCTGCATCCGGCCAGCGTGACTGCGCCTAATAATACGGCGCCTAGCATGCCGGCTCTTCTGGCGCTGGCTGTTAGCGGATGGCTGCTTAGCAAATGGGAGCGCACAAATCTTGTAGCCATGGGATCCCTATGTGCCATTGCCATGTGTCGTTGCCATGTAGCCGTCGCTCTGGGCGATGTTCGAAGGCGTGATGGTACCTTATGGGTAGACCGCATGGGATGATCCGGATATCACAGTGCAATCTTTCGTAGAACTCGGCATCATCGCCACGCCGCTGGGTGCGTTGACCGCTGCCGCAGCTACCCCGGGGGCGCTGACCCATCTGGTTTTCGACGCGAGCATCGACCAGCGCCCTGTAGCACGCCCGGTGCACCAGGCGGTAGCCGCGCACGGTGAGCGGTGGGGGCCGGTCCTTGAGCAACTGGAAGCCGAGCTCGAACAATACTTCGATGGCTGCGCGAGGTGTTTCGGCATCGCCGTGGCGCCGCAGGGCACGGTGTTTCAACGGCGGGTGTGGCAGGCGCTCATGAATATCGGCTTCGGACAAACCCTGGCTTATAGCGCTCTCGCCAACCGCTTAGGTTTGCTGAGCGGCGCCCGTGCCGTTGGCGCGGCCAACGGCCGCAACCCCCTTTCCATCATCGTTCCATGCCACCGTTTGGTGGCAGCGAGCGGCGCTTTGACCGGTTACGCCGGAGGCTTGGCGGCCAAGCGCTGGCTGCTGGACCACGAGGCCGGCGGCTAAGGCCTGAGCCTAGCACCGGGCTACCGCCCTACACGCCGCGAACCGGTCCATTGCGTGTTGACGACGGGCCGTAACGGCGCCGCCGAGGCCGCTTTGGCGCGGCGCTCCTCGGGCGCATCAGCGTAGAACGTCGTACGCTGCCGGGCTGAACGGCCTGTGCTGCGAATCAATGCTTCCATTTCGTGAGGTGGAAATTCCTGGCCATGGGCGGCACCGGCGGCCCGCGTGATGCTCTCGTTCATCAACGTGCCACCCAGATCGTTGGCGCCGGATTGCAGCACTACGGCGGCGCCTTGCGGCCCCATCTTCACCCAGGAGGTTTGTATGTTTCGAAGCTGCCGGCCAAACGCTAACCGCGCCACGCAATGGATCAGCAGCGCCTCGCGGAAGGTCGGTCCTTTGCGGGCCTGCCCGCGCCGGAATATGGGCGCCTCCGGGGCGACGAAAGGCAGCGGCACGAATTCGGTGAAACCGCCGGTTTGCGCTTGCAGCGAACCGATGCGGCTAAGGTGCTTAGCCCAGTGCACGGGCTTGTCCACATGGCCGAACATGATGGTGGCGGTGGAACGCAGGCCCACGGCATGGGCGGCCCGCATCACGGCGAACCACTCGTGCGTGCTGAGCTTGTCCGGGCACAAGATGTCACGCACTTCATCGTCCAGGATCTCCGCCGCGGTACCCGGCAAGCTGGACAGGCCAGCGGCTTTTAGCTGGCGTAGAAAGCGTTCGAGATCCAGCCCCAAGCTCTTGGCTCCTTGGGTGATCTCCAGTGGCGAGAAGGCATGGATGTGCATCTGCGGCACCGCCTCCTTGATGGTGTGGCAGACGTTGAGATAATGCTGGCCGGTGTAGTCCGGATGGATACCACCTTGCAAGCATACTTCCGTCCCGCCCCGCTGCCAGGCTTCCTGGGCGCGCCGGGCGATCTCCTCCAGCTCCAGATCATAGGGTTTGCCGCGCAGTGCCTCGTGGGTTTTGCCCTTGGAGAACGCGCAAAAGCGGCAGTGGTAGGTACACACGTTGGTGTAGTTGATGTTGCGGTTGACCACATAGGTCACTGCTTCCAGACCCAGCTCGGCCCGTAGCCGATCGGCGGTGTTGGCAACAGCGCTGACGTCGGAGCCGCGTACTTTGAGTAACTGCTCCACTTGCGTCTCATCGAGGCCGTCTGCGCGCATGGCGTCGTCTAAAATACGGGCCAGTTCCGCTCTGGCTCCATCCACTATGGCCGGTCCGGTTTTTATGGCGGCGGTCAGCAGCGCGCCCGGCATGGTACTGGTGCCGGTTTGCCACAGATCTTCGCGGCCATAGCCTTCGCTATCTTGACGCCGCAGCACCGGGGCGCGCAGTGCTCGGTCCAACCAGCGCTCGCCCTGCGCGGCGAAGGCCGGATAGATGGGCAGCCGTGGTACCAGCCGTTTACCCGCCAATTCGGTCGCCTTTCTGAGCGCTTCCAGATGGGGCCACGGTGCTTCGGGATTGACGTGATCGGGGGTCACCGGTGAGACGCCGCCCCAGTCGTTGATACCGGCTTCCAGCAGTGCGTTAAGAGCGCCGGGGGAGAGGTTCGGTGGCGCTTGTACTGTGATCTGCGGGGCTAGAACGAGCCTTGCCACGGCGATGGTCCAGGCCAGATCATGCACCGCGGGTTCCGCTGCTGCGGCCATGGCCGTATCGGCTTTGGCGCGGAAGTTCTGCACGATGACCTCCTGGATGTGGCCGTGGCGCTTATGTGCATCACGAATGGCCAACAATGCTTCGATGCGCTCGGCGCGGTTCTCGCCGATGCCGATCAAGATGCCCGTGGTGAAGGGCACCGCTTTGCGGCCGGCTGCGTCGATGGAGGCGAGCCGCACGGCAGGTTTTTTATCCGGCGAGCCGAAATGAGGACCGCCCCGCGCGCGCAACCGCTCGGAGGTGGACTCCAGCATGATGCCTGCGGAGGCCGAGACCGGGCGCAGTTTGTCGTAGTCCTGTTCGGTCAGGACGCCCGGATTGACGTGCGGTAACAAGCCGGTCTCGTTCAGTACGGCTTTGGCGGCGGCGGCCACGTAGTCGATGGTGGTCGCAAAACCCATCTCATCCAGCGCAGCGCGTGCCTTGCGGTAGCGCAACTCCGGTTTGTCGCCCAGGGTAAAGAGCGCTTCGTGGCAGCCGGCGGCCGCGCCGGCTTTGGCGATGTCCAATACCTCGTCGATGGTGAGGTACGGCGCCATGTTTCGTGGTGCTCTGGCGAAGGTGCAGTAGTGACACACGTCGCGGCACAGGCGGGTCAGTGGAATGAACACCTTGGGCGAGAAGGTGACCTTCTCAGCGTATACGGCATCGCGTATCTGTCTGGCGGCGGCCGCTAGCGCCTGCAAGTCGTGCGAGTTTTGTAGCGCTAAGGCTTCGTTGTCGTCTAGCGTTTCGCCGGAAAGCCGTTTGTTAATCAGATCGATGGTCATATGCAGTTCCAATCGCTGACCGCCGCTCTCAAGCGCCGGACGGGTTGAACCCAGAACAGTTAAGCCTGTTCAGGATGCCATGGCTTTGCAGATAGTAATATGCCTGGGTGTCCGTGGGGGTGGCACAGAATGCCTTGAGATCGCGCGGGTGATCCACATCCAGGGCGAATCCGGGCAGTGTTACGACGGTGGGTTCGATGCCGGCAGCGCGCGCGCTGTTGAGGTGGAGGAAGAAGCTGTTATCGCCGAAACGAAGGCGAATGGCGCTAGGCGGGGAGAGGACGATACCGTTGGTACCCAACTCATCGCCCGCCGGGGCAATGGTAACTGCCGGTGGGTCTGCTGATATGGGGGCCGCTATGGACGCCGGCGCTGGGCCATGGGCTGGGCAATGGGCGCTCAATAGCTGATCGATTTCCGCTGAGGACACCGTGGGGATGTCGCCGGGCATGGTGAACACGGTATCGATGCCCCGCGCCATGATTGCGTGAAGACCGCGGTTGACCGCCTCGGTGTGTCCGTCGTTGCTGGGCTCGGTCATTACGTCCATGCCCAGTTGGATGCCCAGTTCACCGAACTGGCCGTCGTTGGTCACCAACAATACGCCGCCTACCAGGGCGGCCCGATGGAGCGCTGCCAAGACGTCGCGCACCATGGCGCGGAACAAACCTTCGCGCTCCTCTTGGCTAAGCGCGCCCGCCAGGCGCTGTTTGGCGCTGCCCGGATCCTTAAGGGGGATTACGCCCCAGGCGAGTGCGCGGGTCACGGGCAGCCCATAATCACTAGACGGCCTATGACCCTATGGCAAGACCGGGCCGCGGTGGACTTGGGCAAAACCGATACGCGCAGAGAATATCAAGCGATAGCAGCACCGGCGGCGAGTGCTCACCCGTGTAAACCCCACTCCTTGCATCCTGACTGCATCCTGGAAAGAAGCAATGCTTTGACTGGACTTCGGGGCGCAACTCAAGAGGCTCTAACTCGAGCAGTACCGCTCGATATCGAGCGCGCTTCGCAGATCCGCTGTGGCTTGTGCTTTGACCGGCTCCAAAGGCATGCCGGTGGCGTCGGCGATGCGCACGGCGGCGTTGAATACAGCGATCACCGCGGCCGCGTCTACTACGGCACCGTCACCGATCTCGGCGGCCAGTGCGGCGCGGCTTCGACCGACGGCATAGCGGTTGCCCTCCACACAAGCCTCGGCGTAACGCACCAGCCGATCAGCAGCCGGTATGGTGCTGTTGGCCGAGCCCTCGCCTATGACTGCTGTGAAGTCGTGCTCCAGTTCATCGTGCACAGCGCTCTCACGGAGCAGTCCTACGTGACTGGTGGTTCAGTAATAACATCGGTTCAGGGCCGACACCCGGGCTGCCAGGAGTTCTATCTGAGCGTGGCTCAGAGCCCGCTCCTGGTGGCCGAAATCGCGTAGCCGCGCATCGGGTAGATACATCGCCGTGTCCAGCTCGAAAAATCCCCGCACTTCCGCCGGTACCAAGCTGAGCGCCCGGTGTATGTGGGCGCCTGAAAGCCCTTCGTAGAGATCGGCTTCCTCTTCCGTGACGTCTTCCGGGGCCACCGTAGGTACCCGGCCCAGCCCTGGCTTGGCCCCGCTTGGCAGGATTTGTACGGGAGCGCCCGGCAGCGGATCGGGCAACAGGTGGCGTTCTAGGCTCAACGCATCAGTGAACGAGTCCAATGCCGTAACCGTTGCCACGACACCGACTATTTCCACGAATTCGGCGATCGAAAGACCTTGTGACAACAGGCTCTGCAACCAGGTATCGGTGAGCCTGGAAGCGTCCGTGCGGACCCGGTGTACCACCTCTACCCACACCGGATCGATGGGGGCACACGAGTCGTGAGCGGTGGCGGTGGCCGCTACAGACGTGGCGATTGCCCGGCACGCCGTGCAGTGAGAGGCATGACGCGCCTCTTGCGCGATAGCGATGCGTTGCTCGCCGCTCAGCCAGGTACCCGGCCGTGACAGCCGCCGCCAAGCGCGCTGGTGCGCGGTGGCTAGATCATTGCGTATGGCGTAAGGACTGGCGGCATAGTCGATCGCTTGGGCAGGCAATGCAATTCTCCAAGGTTGTGGTCTCGGACAAGCTCATTGTGTCAGTATAGCCGGGGCACCGCGTCCGCAAAGTGCACTTGTGCATCCGATCCTGGCTCAAATGCTGTACTCGCGGCACAATACGCACTCTTTGAGTGTCGCTCCAATTTCGAGGCCAATTTCGGGGCCAATTTTGGGGACTTAAAATTTCGGGGATTTAACTTCTATGCCCATGCGCTATTACCTGTTCACGAGCGAGTCCGTCTCCGAGGGACACCCGGATAAGGTGTCCGATCGTATTTCCGATGAGGTGGTTGATTGTTATCTGTCCGCCTTCCCGGAGTCGCGGGTCGGTTGTGAGACCTTCTGTACCACCAACCGCATTGTAATGGGCGGAGAAGTGCGCGGACCGGATTCCATTAACCATGAGCAGTTGCAGGAACTGGCCCGCAACGCGGTGAAAACTATCGGCTATGAGCAGGATGGTTTTCACTGGAAAAATGCCGATGTGCAGGTGTACCTGCACAACCAGTCCATCGATATCGCCCAAGGTGTGGACGCCGCTGGCAACAAGGACGAGGGCGCCGGCGACCAGGGACTCATGTTCGGTTACGCCTGCCGCGAGACCGATGTGTTGATGCCGGCACCTATTCATCTGTCGCATCAGATTTTAAAGCGTATGGCGGATGCCCGGCATGCGGGAGAAGCGTGCGGTTTGGGGCCGGATTCCAAGAGCCAAGTCACGTTGCAGTACGAGAACGGCAAGCCTGTGCGGGCGACCTCCGTCGTGGTGTCCACGCAGCACGATGAGTCCTTGTCCCAGGATGATGTGCGGGCGATCGTAAGACCCTTCGTTTTGGCTACTTTGCCGCAAGGTTGGATGTGCCCGGAGGAGGAGTTCTACGTCAATCCCACCGGGCGCTTCGTCATCGGTGGTCCCGACGGCGATGCGGGACTTACCGGCAGGAAGATCATCGTCGATACTTATGGCGGCTCCGCGCCCCACGGCGGTGGCGCTTTCTCGGGCAAGGATCCGACTAAGGTCGATAGGTCGGCCACCTATGCCGCCCGCTATCTGGCGAAGAATGTAGTGGCGGCGGAACTGGCCGAGCGTTGCACCATTCAACTCGCCTACGCCATCGGGGTATCTAAGCCTTTGTCCGTCTATGTGCAGACCCACGATACAGCGCAGGTGGATGAACAAAAGCTCTCCGACGTGTTGCGCGAGCTGGTCGATCTCTCCCCGCGCGGCATCCGCGAGCATCTACAGCTCAACAGACCTATTTACGCGCGTACGGCGGCCTATGGCCACTTTGGCCGCGAACCGGACGCCGATGGTGGTTTCTCCTGGGAACGCACCGATCTAGTGGACCAACTCAAGGGGGCTTTCTGAGCAAAACCCATGAATGCCAAAGCCATGAATGCCAAAGCCATGAGTGCCAAAGCCGTGAGTGATTACAAAGTTGCCGATGTCTCCTTAGCCGATTGGGGACGTAAGGAAGTCGCTATCGCCGAAACCGAGATGCCGGGCTTGATGGCTCTAAGAGACGAGTTCGGCGAGGATAAACCGCTGACCGGCGCCCGCATTGCGGGCTGTTTGCACATGACTATACAGACCGCTGTTCTCATCGAGACGCTGACGGCGCTAGGTGCCGAAGTGCGGTGGAGTTCGTGCAACATCTTCTCGACGCAGAACCAAGCCGCTGCTGCCATCGCTGCCGCCGGTGTGCCGGTGTTTGCCTGGAAGGGTGAGTCCGAGGAGGAGTTCTGGTGGTGCATCGAGCAAACCATCGAGGGCCCCGATGGTTGGCGGCCCAATCTGATTTTGGACGATGGCGGTGATTTGACGGCGGTGATGCACGAGCGCTTCCCCGCTCTTTTGGAAGATGTGCGGGGATTGTCGGAGGAGACCACCACCGGTGTGCACCGGCTCTACGAGATGGCGCGGGATGGCCAACTCAAGGTGCCGGCCATCAATGTCAATGATTCGGTCACCAAGTCCAAGTTCGATAATCTCTACGGCTGTAGGGAGAGTTTGGTTGACGGCATCAAGCGGGCTACCGACGTCATGATGGCCGGTAAAGTTGCGGTGGTCTGCGGTTACGGCGATGTCGGCAAAGGCTCGGCTGAGAGCTTGCGCAGCCAGGGCGCCCGGGTGGTGGTCACGGAAGTGGACCCCATCTGCGCGTTGCAAGCGGCGATGCAAGGCTACGAAGTGCGCACCATCGAGGAGGTAGCCGGTAGCGCAGATATCTTCGTCACCTGTACCGGCAACGTCGATGTCATCACCATCGAGCACATGCGGGCGATGAGAGACCGGGCTATCGTCTGCAACATCGGCCACTTTGATGCGGAGATCCAGATCCAGGCGCTGCGCAATTACCCGTGGCACAACGTCAAACCGCAAGTGGACGAAGTTGAATTTCCGGATGGCAAGCGGCTCATCGTTTTGGCCGAGGGGCGTTTGGTGAACCTCGGTTGTGCCACTGGCCATCCGAGTTTCGTGATGAGTGCATCTTTCGCCAATCAGGTGCTGGCGCAGATCGAGTTGTGGAACAACGCCGATAACTACAGCAACGAGGTGTACGTGTTGCCTAAACATCTGGATGAAAAAGTCGCGGCGCTGCATCTGGAAAAATTGGGCGTCAAGTTGACGCAGTTGTCCGAGGCGCAGGCGCAATACATCAACGTGCCGCAATCCGGGCCGTTCAAACCCGAGCACTACCGCTATTAGATAGAACCGCGCTACTAGATAGAACCGTACTGTTAGGGGTATCAATTCATGCCGGAAATTGATGCTTCAACGTTCGTAAATCCGGCTATTTCAAGAGGAGCATGTTATGGCTAAAGGTAGTGGTGGCGGAAAAGGCGGCGGCGCAAGCGGCGGCAAAGGTGGTGGCGGAGGCAAAGGCGGCGGTCGCGGGCCTTCCAGTCATCCGGGGCCAGGTGGCAACTGGCCGTCAACGTCAAGCAATCCATCTGGTGGTGGTCGCGGTAACGCGCCGTCAAAAGGTGGCAAGTAAGAACTTGTTGGTTGGGTAAGTTGCTCAAATGTCGAGCATTTATCGAGCAACAAACCCCTAACAAGGGGCTCAGCCGACCCCAAAAACGCTGCGCGTTTTCGGGTCGGCTGAGCCCAAGCGTTAGATAGAATCGAGCGATGGGCAACGACGCACTACTCGAGCGGACACCGCTGTTCGACTTGCACCTACAAAAGCACGCGCGCATGGTCCCCTTTGCCGGCTACGAGATGCCCGTACAGTATCCGCTGGGCATCATGAAGGAGCATCTGCACACGCGGGAAAAAGCCGGGCTCTTCGATGTCAGTCACATGGGGCAAGTGCATTTGCTCGGTGCCGGGGCGGACGCGGCGCTGGAGGCATTGACCCCCGCCGATATCGTGAGCTTGCCGGGTGGCAAGCAGCGTTATGCGCTGTTGACCAATGATCAGGGCGGTATCCTCGATGATCTGATGGTGATCCGTAGCGACACCCATTTCGTGTTAGTGCTCAATGCCGATCGCAAAGCCGCTGATGTCGCTCACTTGGAAGCGGCCTTGGGCGATCGTTTTGCGGTCGATCAACGCACCGATCTGGCGTTGCTGGCATTGCAAGGACCGGCGGCGCAAGCGGTGCTGGCGCGGCTGAGCCCGGCAGCCGTTGCTCTTAAGTTCATGGATGCGGCGGCCATGCCGATCGCCGGGGTGCATTGTTTTGTCAGCCGCTCCGGATACACCGGCGAGGATGGCTACGAAATCTCCGTAGCGGCGTCCGATGCTGTCCATGTGGCCGAGGTGTTGCTGGCGCATGAGGCGGTCGAGTTGATCGGATTGGGCGCGCGCGACTCCCTGCGGTTGGAGGCTGGCTTGTGCCTTTACGGACATGATATCGATACCACCACCACGCCGGTGGAGGCGCGCCTGGTTTGGTCCATCGGCAAGAGCCGGCGGCCAGGCGGTGAGCGGGCGGGCGGTTATCCGGGGCATGAGGTGATCGCGCGCCAGCTCGCAGTGGGGCCGTCCCGCAAGCGGGTGGGATTACGTCCGGCAGGGCGGGCACCGGTGCGCGAAGGTGCACCTATTCAGGATGCTGCTGGCCGTGACGTAGGGCGTGTGACCAGTGGTGGTTTCGGGCCTACGGTGGGCGCTCCGGTGGCGATGGGGTATGTGGAAAGTGATGTCGCCGCTGGCTCTGAGCTGAAAGCTATGGTGCGTGGCAAAGCGCTCGAGGTGGCGATCGCCCCACTGCCCTTCGCTGTGCACCGCTATTGTCGATAATTCTTCAGCGGGTATTCGAGTAGGCTAGCGGAGCTAAAGTCCTAGCGCATGGTGCTTAAATGCAACGGGGAAGAGGATGATCAAACACGCCTTGATGACAGCGCGCGTCGTCGCAGCCTGCTTATTGGGTGGGGGACTGTTCGGTGTCGCGAACGTTGCGGCCGAGGAACAGCCGCTCATCAAAGAATTGCGCTTCGGTGTACTGGCCCACGATGTCGATGGTTTATGGAGCGGTTCCAGGCGTGAGGAAGGTATCGACCTGAACGTTGAGATGGTATTCGGGCAACCGTCGCTGAAACTGCCGCTAGGCGCATTGCGCCCGAACCTGGGAGCGTCCATCAACACCAGTGGGGATACCAGCAAGGTCTACGCCGGTGTACTCTGGCAGATAGATTTCGAATCTGGACTATTTATCGATCTGGGCTTGGGCGGTGCCATTCACGATGGCGAGACGGATACCTTCAGGCCTGATCGTAAACGCTTGGGTTCGCACCTACAGTTCCGCATTCCCATCGAGATCGGCTACAGCCCCGATGGCCGTAACCGTTTCTCTATCATGTTCGACCACATATCGAACGCCGATCTGGCCGATCCCAACGAGGGTTTGGATACCCTCGGTATTCGTTATAGCTATCGTTTCTGAACCTCGGCCGCAAAAGTAGACTACTACTCCGTGGCCGCTCCACAGTGCGCATATGCGGTTCGTTCAAAGCCACCACGCGGGCTTTGGGAAAGTTGTTGAACTGCGTGGCGCTGGCCGCCGTGTAAGCGCTCATCACGCCGGCCAGAACCCGATCGCCCGTCTTCAGGTCCGGTGATCTGGTATCGGGCTCCATGATGTCCAAGCTATCACAAGCCGGTCCGGCGACAACGCATGGCTGCGGCTTTTCAGTGGCCCCGTGCGATAACGTGCATGATCGAAGATGCGGCCACTGAAGCTGCCGTAAATGCCGTCATCCAGGTAATAACACCGCTTGTGCTGACCCGCATCAGAAGAAGACCGCTCGGAACGAAGGATGCACGCGCCTAGCGCGGCACTCGCCCCGGCCACGGAACACTTTTGCGAGTGATTCAGATAGGCGTTTCGACGCCGCCGCGTAGATGTTTATGGACTTTTATGCGCTCAGGCCTGAATGCCGCCGTCAGTACCGGTTGACAGCGCTCGGGTTTGGTTTCCCCGCACATGAATACATCGAAGGCGGCGTAGTCGCGTTCCGGCCAGGTGTGTACGCTGATATGGGATTCGGCCAGTACTGCGACGCCGGAAATGCCGCCGTTGGGTGTGAAGTGGTGTAGGTGAATATGTAGCAAAGTGGCTTCGGCCTCCGCCACGCAACGGCGTAAGGAGCGCTCCATGAGACCGAGTTCATCAAGCTGTTTGGCGCCCCACAGGTCCAATATCAAGTGGGTGCCGGCGTAGACTTCCCCCTCGCGGCATACGAAATGATCAAGCCGGGAGTTCTGGTTTTCGGCGCTGAAGCTAGGCCATCGGTTTTCGGCGGCTGGCTGGCTGGTGTCTACGTTGAAGTCGGAAAAAGCGATCGCAGAATTTCTATGCATTGAGTCACTCCCACGAGATAACGGCGTTCAAGCAAAAAAGTGGTTTTGCGCGTCGTCTCATGGCGTAACAACACAAATGCGTAGCGAGTGACGCGCCGGTTAGTCCGGTAACATAAAACCTCGCGGGTTCGGGCTAGCCACGCATTAAGCGGCATCGCGGCTAAAAATGCAAGACGCCGCCCTTCGATTGCGAATGTCTTCGAAATTTATGTAAGCGCGTTAGCGGTGACCGAGCCGATGGGCGCCGCAGGTTGGAGCCGGCATTGGGGCAACCAAGACGACAAGGACTTCCCGCTCGTATTTTGTGGCTATTCGGTTAACACTAATGAGGTCAATACGAGCGCGGCATGCCTAAAACATGTTGCGCCACATAGTTCAGGACCATGTTGGCGGAGACCGGCGCGGTGCGGAACAGGCGGGTCTCGCGCCACTTGCGTTCGATATCGTATTCGCAGGCGAAGGCGAAACCGCCGAAGGTGTCGAAACACGCTTGAGCGGCCAGCCAGCTCGCTTCCGCCGCCAAGTACTTGGCCATATTCGCTGCGGCCCCGCAGGGTTGGCCGGCGTCGAATAAGGCGGCGCTTTTGCGTACCATCAGGTCGGCTGCCTCGATCTGGGCGTGGGCATGGGCGATAGGGAATTGAACGCCTTGGTTGGTGCCTATGGGTTTGCCGAATACGATGCGCTCGCCGGCATATTCCACCGCCCGTTCGATGAAATAGCGGCCATTGCCGATGGCTTCGGCGCCGATCAGGCAGCGCTCGGCGTTCATGCCATCCAGAATGTAGCGAAATCCCTTGCCTTCCTCGCCGATGAGGGCGGCACTGGGGAGCTCCAAGTTGTCGAAAAAAATCTGTGTGGTGTTGTGATTGATCATGGCCTCTATGGGCTGGATCTCGCAGCCGTTGCCCACTGCCTCACGCAAGTCCACCAGGAAGGTGGAAATACCTTCGGTGCGTTTGCTGCATTCCTCCACCGGCGTGGTGCGCGCCAGCAGCAACATGAGGTCGGAATGGGCAGCGCGGCTGGTCCAGACTTTTTGGCCGCTGACGCGATAGCCGCCTTCTATGGGTGTGGCGCGGGTGCGCAGTTGGGTGGTGTCGGAACCGGTGTTGGGTTCGGTGACGCCGAAGGCTTGCAGGCGCAACTCGCCGGCGGCGATTTTGGGGAGATAGTGTTGTTTTTGCGCTTCACTGCCATGGCGCAATACGGTGCCCATGGTGTACATCTGGGCATGGGCAGCGGCGGCGCTGGCGGCGGTGGAATGGATCACCTCCAGGATCACGCACGCTGCCCGCAGCGGCAGCCCGGCGCCGCCATACTCCTGCGGGATCAACGCCCCTAGATAACCTGCCTGCGTCAATGCTTGAATGAACTCGGTTGGATAACTGCTCTGCGGAGGCTGCCCCTCCAAGCCTTGCCAGTAGGCGGCGGGGTAAGCGTCACAGAGCTTGCGTACCGCTTCGCGGATCTGCGGGTAGTCTTGGCCCAGTGCCAGGGTTGCTTCGGTGGTGTGTTCGGTCATCGGTAAATCACGTTGAGCGAGATATGGCGCTATTGTAATCTCTACCAGCGCTGAGCTTCGTGGCCGCGAGACGAGTTAAGGGCACTTCTAACAATGCACTTTTTCCGCGATTGCGGCGTCAGCGCCGTGCTCGAATCCTCAGGTATGACCTATACACTGCGATTCTGCGCGCGGTGTTTCCTTGCACTCACGAAACAATGACTATTTTTAGAGGCGCCCTTAATCATGTCATCCCGTACACCGTGTCCTATGGCGCGGGTGCCACCGCATGATTCGGTCCACTGCATTGGCCATTTTTTCGCGCCGGACCGAATCACGGCGGGTGTTAGAATCGAAAGTCCGTTTTAATCTTCTGTCCGGAATCTCATACAGTGACTGTACCCGACCACGGCCGTACCGGGCGCATATCGTTTCAGGGCGTGTCCGGCGCATACTCGCACATGGCTTGTGTGGCTGCTTATCCGCATATGGAGCCGGTGGCTTGCGAGAGTTTTGAGGATGCGTTTGCTGCGGTCGAGAGCGGCAATGCGGGCTTAGGCATGATTCCTATAGAGAATTCCGTGGGTGGGCGGGTGGCTGATATTCATCATCTGCTGCCGGACTCGGGGTTATATATCGTCGATGAGCACTTTCAACCGGTGCAGCATCAATTGTTGGGTTTGCCGGGGGCTTCGCTCGAGAACATCAAATACGTGACCAGTCACGTGCAAGCGCTCACCCAATGCCGGCATCTCATCAACGAGTTGGGTGTTCGTCCCGTGCAGTCGGCCGATACCGCTGGCGCCGCCAAGGCGTTGGCGCGAAGCGGTGATGAGGAGACCGCTGCCATCGCCTCCGCCCTGGCCGGCGAAGTCTACGGCTTGGTGACCTTGCGCAGCCGTATAGAGGACCGCATCGGTAACACCACACGCATGGTGGTGATGTCGCGGGTGCGCAGCGAGCCCGATCCGCGGGAAGGACCGTGCATGACCAGCATCGTGTTCCAAGTGCGCAGCGTGCCCGCGGCGCTTTATAAAGCGCTAGGCGGATTTGCCACTAATGGTATCAACATCACCAAGTTGGAAAGCTATATCACCGATGCCAGTTTCACCGTGGCGCAATTCTATGCCGAGATCGAAGGCCATCCGGCGGCGCGTGCGGTGGATCTGGCATTCGATGAATTGCAGTTCTTCTCCAACAAGATGAAGATCCTGGGCACCTATCCGGCTCATCCGTACCGATCGAAAATGTGATAGTCGAGAGCTTAACTTACCTCCCAGGTATCACCGGCATGGAACAAGGAGTCGAGATCGCCCGCCCCTCGTTGTTCCCGCACCGATGCCACCTGGGCGTTGACGTCAGTGTCGTAACAGGGCCGGGATACCGCTCTCAGCACGCCTATGGGTTCAGGGAAGTTCGGATAAGTCATGTTCGCCAACAGGTGGGCGAGTGCCGTATCCGTGCGCGTCTCGTCGTGGACCAGCAGTTCGCTCTCATCGGCATCGGTCCTATAGACCACTTCGAGAGCCAGCCCGTTCAGCCGTATGCCCTTGTCGTTATTGGCGCCGAAGACCATCGGCTTGCCGTGCTCCAGTTCCAACAATGTATCTGGGCGTGTTTGTCTGTCGGCAGCGTAGCCAAAAGCGCCGTCGTTGTAGACGTTGCAGTTTTGATAAATCTCGACGAAGGAGGTGCCTTGATGCGCCGCCGCCCGCTTTAGCGTCGCAATAAGATGCTTGGAGTAGACGTCCACGGAGCGGGCGAGAAATGTGGCTGCGGCCCCTAGAGCCGTTACCAATGGATTCAAAGGGCGGTCCAACGAACCCACGGGGGTACTGGCTGTTATCAAACCCATCGGGGAAGTGGGTGAGTATTGCCCCTTGGTTAAGCCGTAAATCCGATTGTTGAAGAGCAGGATGTTGACGTCTACGTTGCGGCGCAGAATATGCAACAGGTGATTGCCGCCTATGCTAAGAGCGTCGCCGTCGCCGGTGATCACCCAAACACTGAGGTCCGGGCGCACCGTTTTCAAGCCGGTGGCGATGGCGGGCGCACGGCCGTGGATGGTGTGCATGCCGTAGGTGTTCAGATAATAAGGAAACCGGCTCGAGCAGCCGATACCGGATACGAACACCGTGCGCTCCGGCGCGATGCCTATTTCCGGCAGTGCTTTTTTCATCTGCGCGAGAATCGAATAATCGCCGCACCCTGGGCACCAGCGTACCTCCTGGTCGCTGGTGAAATCGTTGGCCGTGAGTTTACCGGCCGGCGCGCTCGCCGATACATCATTCATGCCATTAGCTCTTCAATATGCTGCACCACATCGGCGGTGGTGAAAGGGCGGCCTTTGATTTTGTTGAGGCCAATAGCGTCCACCAGCCAACGGGCTCTGATCAGTTGGCGCAGTTGTCCGGTGTTCAACTCCGGGATCAGCACCCGATCATAGGATTTGAGGATGTCGCCAAGATTGGCCGGGAACGGGTTGAGGTGGCGCAGGTGAGCGTGGGCCAGGTCCATACCGCGCCGGTGCAGGGTGCGCCACGCATCCGCGCACGTGCCATAGGTGCCGCCCCAACTGAGGATTAGCAAAGCGCCGGTGGCCGGGCCGCTGACCGCCTGGGGCGGGATCAGTTGCGCGGCATTGGCCACTTTAAGCGCCCGCAAACGCACCATGTGTTCATGGTTGGCCGGGTCGTAACTGATATTGCCGGTGATGTTTTCTTTCTCCAACCCACCGATGCGGTGCATCAAGGCTGGCGTGCCCGGCAGGGCCCAAGGCCGGCTCAGGTACTCGTCCCGCACGTAGGGTTTGAAAGCTTCGCCCGGAGCCGGTTCTTTTGCTGCCGGTAATGTGATGGGGGCTAGTGCGCTGGTATCGGGGATGCGCCACGGCTCGGCGCCGTTGGCGACGTAAGCATCCGACAGGATCACAACCGGGGTCATCAGCCGGGTGGCCAGGCGCCACGCCTCTAGCGCCACCTCAAAGCAATCCGCCGGCCCGCGGGTGGCCAATACCAGCAATGGCGATTCGCCGTTGCGTCCGAACAGCGTTTGCAGCAGATCGCTCTGTTCCGGCTTGGTGGGCATGCCGGTGCTCGGGCCGGCCCGTTGTACGTCGATGATGACTATCGGCAATTCCAACATCACGCCAAGCCCCATCGCCTCGGCTTTGAGGGCGATGCCGGGACCGCTGGAGGCGGTGACGCCCATGGCCCCGCCGAAGGCGGCGCCGAGGATGGCGCTAGCGGCGGCGATTTCATCTTCCGCTTGAAAGGTGCGTACGCCGAAGTGCTTGTGCCGGGACAACTCATGGAGGATGTCGCTGGCCGGCGTGATGGGATAGCTGCCGTAGAACAGATCGCAATCACTTAACTTCGCTGCCGTGATGAGGCCCATGGCCAGCGCTTGGTTGCCCGTCACGTTACGGTAGCGTCCCGGTTCAAGAGCCGCCGGCGGCACTTCGTAAGTACCTTTAAACGCGTCAGTGGTCTCGCCGAAATTCCAGCCCGCCTGCAGGGCTTGCGTGTCGGCTCGAGCCACTTCCGGATCGTGGCCGAAGCGGCGTTGGATAAACCGTCGGGTGGGCTCCAGGCTGCGTCCGTACAACCAGTAAATCAGCCCCATGGCGAAGAAGTTACGGCACCGGGTCGCCAGCTTGCGGCCTAGACCGCTGCTTTCCACCGCTTCGCGGGTCAGGCGGGTAATCGGCACGCGCACCAATTGATAGCCGTCCAGAGAGCCATTATCCAACGGGTTTGCGCCGTAACCGGCCAGCTTCAAGCTCTTCGCATCGAAGCTGTCCTCATCGACGATGAGCATCCCGTGAGGATTGAGATCGGCGAGATTGGCTTTTAGCGCCGCCGGGTTCATCGCCACTAGCGCGGCCAACTCGTCGCCCGGTGTGAATACGTCGTGGGCCGCGAATTGCACCTGGAAACCACTGACCCCGGCCAAGGTGCCCTTCGGTGCGCGGATCTCCGCCGGATAGTCCGGAAAAGTGGCGATGTCATTTCCGGCTAAGGCTGAAGTGTTAGTGAGCTGCGTGCCCGCTAACTGCATGCCATCGCCGGAATCGCCGGCAAAACGGACGGTTACCGATTGCAGCGTCGTTGATACGCGTGCTTCACTCATGCACTGCTATCCTCGATATCGTGCGGTTAACATGGTGCGGTCAATGCAAAAAGCGGTGAGCCGCACAGGCGCACTTTGTGGGGTATTTGCCAGGTTCCTGAAAGCAGCAAGCCTCAAGGGTGAGCGCTGAACTCATCGAGCACCGCCATTTGCAGGGCCTCGCGGCCACCAAGACGAAGCTGAGATAAAAGATGTTAAGTATACCGTGGCGGGTGATACCGTGACGAGGGTTCGGCATAGGGAGACACGCCGCATGTTTGCTCCCATATGGGGCCGGCACCCGTCTTTGCAATCGTTCACGAGTGGATCTTTTGAGTTCGACACGCCTTTAGGGTGTTCATCTAGCCATTGCGCCAATGCCTGTAACGGCATGGGTTTATATGTTGTTAGACTTACCGGCTAGATGTGTATATCGCGCGCGCTTTGGCGAGACATAAACTGTTTTCGAGGAATTAAAGCAATGTTGATGTTCCGCAAGCCACAGAGCCTACCGAAGCCCCATGAAGCGCTGCCTGGGCGGGATAAGCCAATGGATATTTCGGGAATTCATTTTGTATCGCGCAACTCCATGGTGGCGCCCCATCCGCCGGGGACTCGTGTGGCTTTGTTCGGACTGGGTTGTTTTTGGGGGGCGGAGCGTTGCTTCTGGCAGCGATCAGGCGTGTTCGCCACGTCTGTGGGATATGCCGGCGGTATCACGCCCAACCCCAGCTACGAGGAAGTGTGTTCAGGTCTTACCGGTCACAACGAGGTGGTTCAGGTGATATTCGACCCGAAAGAGGTCAGTTACGAACAACTGCTGGCGATATTTTGGGAGTCCCATGACCCCACCCAGGGCATGCGTCAGGGCAATGACGTGGGCACTCAGTACCGCTCGGGCATATATACCTACGGTGAGGCGCAGGCAAAAGCGGCGCGAGCGAGCAAAAAAGCCTATCAAAAAGCGCTCTCAAAAGCGGGTTACGGGACTATTAGCACGGAGATTCAAGCCGCCGGTCCTTACTATTTCGCCGAGGAATATCACCAACAATATCTCGCTAAAAATCCGGCTGGCTATTGCGGTTTGGGAGGGACCGGGGTCGGCTGTACGGCCGGTGTGCCGGGCTTGAGTTAAGTGCTGCGGGCGTGGCCCTGCTCAAGCGCGCGCCGCGATGGAGTCTTGTACAACAGGTTTTAGTCAGGCGGACATAGTACCGGCCCGGTTTGAGAGAGCCACTGTCTTTTTTTAGCCCGCCGGTGCGGCGCTGGTTCGCGGCCAACTTCGCTGGCCCTACCGAGGTGCAAAGCCTTGGATGGCCGCACATCGCCGCTGGCGCCCATACTCTTTTGCTCGCCCCCACGGGCAGCGGCAAGACGCTGGCGGCTTTTTTGGTTGCCCTCGATCGACTCCTGTGTCACGCACCGGCTGCGCCCGGTGTTCAAGTGCTGTATGTCTCTCCGCTAAAAGCACTGGTTTACGATATAGAGCGCAACCTGCGCTCACCGCTCGCCGGCATTCAACACTATAGCGAAGCGGGCCAATCGTTCGCCCCCCGAGTTGATATCCGCACCGGTGATACGTCCCCTAAAGAGCGCCGCCGGCAAGCGCGCAATCCGGGACCGATCATGGTGACCACTCCGGAATCGCTCTTTTTGTTGCTGAGTTCCAGTGCCCGCCAGGGCTTTACCCGCGTGCACACGGTTATCGCCGATGAAGTGCACGCTATCGCCGGGAGCAAACGCGGTGCGCACCTGGCGCTCTCTTTGGAGCGCCTGAGCGCGCTGACGGAAGCCGAGCCTCAGCGCATCGGCCTGTCCGCCACGGTCCAGCCGGCTGAGGAGGCAGCACGTTTTTTGGCGGGCGCCCGCGCGGTGGCGATCGTCGATGCCGTACGTCCACCTGCGCTGGACCTGAAGGTGAATGTGCCGGTGCCGGATATGGAGAACATACCGGCCGCGGCGGCGCGCTCGGGGCCGCGGCTCGCGCAACCGGTCGAGGAGGAGCCCTCAAGGCGCCCCAGCCACGGCATTTGGGAAGTGCTCTACCCGGCTATTTTGCAAGAGATACGCGAGGCCAACAGCACTATTGTTTTCGTCAATAGCCGGGCTCTCGCCGAGCGGTTGGCGCAACAGTTGAATGATCTGGCCGCAGAGACTATAGCGTGGGCGCATCACGGCAGTATCTCCCATGACAAGCGCAAGCAAATCGAAGAGGGCCTCAAAGCCGGGCAGGTGCGTTGCATAGTCGCCACCAGTTCTCTTGAACTGGGCATAGACATGGGGGCGGTGGATCGGGTGGTCATGGTGGAATCGCCCGGTGGCGTCGCCCGTGGTTTGCAGCGAGTGGGGCGCGCCGGTCATCGAGTCGATGCCCGCAGCAGCGGGTGTATCTACCCTAAATACCGTGGCGATCTGCTGGAGGCGGCGGTCGTTGCCGAGCGCATGGTAGCCGGTCGAATCGAAGCCTTGGCGATGCCTAGAAATTCCTTGGATGTGCTCGCTCAGCAGCTTTGCGCCATGTGTTGCGAGCGGCCCTGGGGACGGGCCGAGCTGGCCGCGCTGGTGCGCCGGGCGGGCCCTTACGGCGAGCTTGGCGATACCGCGCTGGATGCGGTGTTGGAGATGTTGAGTGGTAAATACGCCGCCGCCGGCTCATTGGACCTGCCACCGCGCCTGGTCTGGGATCGCGCCACCGATATGTTATCAGCGCGCCGGGGGACGGCGCTGCTGGTGCGGGCCAATGCCGGCACCATTGCCGATCGCGGTCTTTACTCGGTGCATTTAGGGCCCGATGGACCCCGGTTGGGCGAGTTGGACGAGGAGATGGTTTACGAGTCCCGCGCCGGCGAGGTGTTGGCTCTGGGGGCTAGCAGTTGGCGGGTGGAGCAGATCACCGGTGATCGGGTCATTGTCTCTCCGGCGCCGGGCGAGCCGGGAAGATTGCCGTTTTGGCGCGGGGACGGACCGGGGCGGCCTTACTCCCTGGGTATGGCTGTAGGCCGCAAAACCCGTGAAATAGCCGCCGCCAGCCCTAGCGAGGCGGTTAGCCAACTGCTGGCCGGCGGGCTGTTGGACCGGCATGCGGCTGACAATGCCGCCGCTTACGTTCACGAGCAGGTGGCTCAGGCCGGTGCGGTACCCACTGATGAGACCATCGTGGTGGAGCGCTTTCGCGATGAGTTGGGGGATTGGCGAGTTTGCATCTTGACGCCGTTTGGCGCCGCTGTGCACGCGCCGTGGGCGATGGCTTTAGAGCGCACCTTGGGTGGTGCGGGGGAGGTGGAGATCCGGATGATGTATGCCGACGACGGCATCGTCATCCGCTTTGCCGATATGGAGGCGCTGCCGGAGTTGGATTTGTTGTTTCCGGCGGCTGATGAGGTCGAGGCGTTGGTGGTCGAGCAACTGGCGGCAACAGCACGGTTTGCCGCTTTGTTCAGGGAGGGTGCTGCACGCGCTTTGTTGTTGCCACGGCGCCGGCCAGGGCAGCGCTCTGCGCTGTGGGCACAACGCATGCGCAGCGCGCAACTGCTGGCCCATGTTCGCCATATTCCCGGCTTTCCTATCCTGTTGGAGACGTACCGGGAGGCGCTCAGTGATGTGTTCGATATGAGCGCGCTGCGTAGCTTGCTGGCGCGGGTTGCGCAAGGGCGGATACGGGTGCACTCGGCGCAGACCAGCACCGCGTCGCCTTTCGCCCGCTCGCTGGTGTTCGCTTACGTGGCCGCGTTCATCTACGACCAGGATGCACCTTTGGCGGAGCGGCGCGCGCAAGCGCTCAGTATCGACAAGGATCTGTTGGCCGAGTTGGTGGGCGAGGAGGCGCTGCGTGACCTCATAGACGCGCAAGTGCTGGCCGAGGTGGAGGCCCGGTTGGCTTGTTTGTCATCGGGTTATCAAGCGCGCGATGCCGATGAAGTGCATGACATTTTAGTGCGCTTGGGCGATCTCGGCGAGACGCAGATCGCCGCACGTTGTACCTGCTCGCCGCGGCAAGCCATGGCTCGGTTGGAGCGGCAAAAGCGCGCCGTGTCGATATACATCGCGGGACAGCCGCGGTGGATCGCGGCTGAGGATGCGGGCCTCTATGTGCACGCACTGGGTTGCGTGGTGCCGCCGGGTTTACCGGTGGCGCTGCCGGGCGAGACGGAGCGTGCGCTAGAGCGTGTGGTTGCGCGTTTTGCGCGGCGGCGCGGGCCGTTTCCCACTCGAGCACTGGCAGCGCGCTACGGTTTGTCCGTATCGCAAGCGGAGCGGGTACTTAAAGCCTTGGCCGGCGATGGGCAATTGGTGCATGGGCAGATGCGTCCCGGCGGCGGTACGCCGGAGTGGTGCGATGTGCAAGTGTTGCGGCGGCTGAAACGCGAAACACTGGCCAAGCTCAGGCGCCAGATCGCACCGGTGGATTTTGCCTGCTTCGCCGCCTTCATGTTGCGTTGGCACGGCCTTGAGGGTAAGCCCACTGTTGATAAGCCCACTGTCGGTAAGCACCTTGATGGCAAGAACGGTGGCCGCGAGCGTTTGTTAGATGTGCTGGAACAACTGGCCGGAGTCACGCTGCCGTGGTCGATGTGGCGTGATCTGGTATTGCCGGCGCGTGTCGCCGGGTTTCATGTGGACGATTTGGAGTTTCTCTGCGCCAGCGGTCGGATCGTCTGGGTGGGTGGTGGCCGGCAGGGGCCTAGGGATATGCGCATCGCATTCTATCCGCGGGCCGAGTTGACCGGTGGGGGTGAAGGCGGCGGCCAGGCGTTGAACGGCGTGGAGCAGGCGGTGTTGCACTGCATTGAGCAGCGTGGTGCGGTTTTCCAAACGGTATTGGAGGCTGAATTATCAGACCTCGCCGAACCTGCGGCGGTGGCCGCGGCGCTGCAAGCGCTGGCGCTTGGTGGACGGTTGACCAACGATACTTTGGCGCCGTTACACACTCTAAGCGCTGGTGCGCCCACGCGGCAGTGGGTGCCGCGCGTATCACGCGGCTTGCGAGGGCGGGCCGCCGCCTGCGTACCTGGGGGCCGGTGGTCTATGGTGCAGGCAGGCAGTGCTGCCGGGGCGGAGGGCGCCGCGCAAGCTGCGCTTCACCGTGCCTACACGCTATTGCACCGATATGGCATCGTGTGCCGGGAAATCGTGTTGGCCGAAAACATCCCGGGTGGATTCTCGGCGCTCTATGCGGTGTTGCGCCAACTGGAAGAGTCTGGCCGGATAAGACGCGGTTATTTCGTCGAGGGGCTCTCTGGCGCGCAATTCGCGCTACCAGAGGCCATCGAATTGCTACGCGCCGGTGCGGGTGAGCGCGATGCCACGCTCCGGCTCATATCCACGCAAGATCCGGCGAATCTCTATGGCACGGTAGCCGCGTGGCCGGAACCGGCGCTCAAGGGCGCCACCAAAGCCCGTAGAGGAAACCGCAATTGGCTGGTGCTCTCGGGCGGCCAGCTATTGCTTTATTTCGCCGCTGGTAGCGGTGTGCTCACGACCTTCCAGGCTGAATGCAGCGGAGCCGATGAGTTGCTCCAGGCGCTGGGTGTGTTGCGCGCCATACCGAGAGCGGGGCGTGGCAGGCTCCTGAGCATAGAGACGATCGACGGTACGTTCGCGCATGAATCGGCGCTTCGCCCGTTGCTTGAGAAAGCAGGTTTCGTACGCGATTACCGGGGCTACTGCGCGGTCTGATGGATAGCCGCCATCTGCCGCAGCTTGCGGTATTTCGCCACGGTCTCTTTTCTGACCGGCGCCCGTTGCCGCCTGAAGCGCCAAATAGTACTGGCGATGGTGATGAGACCCGTCAGCACGCCGTTAAAACGCCCGTTGCGCACCGACCACCACACCCGCGAACCCACTTGCGCCATGCCTAGGGGGGTAAGCTCTAGCGGATAGCGCAACCAGGCCAGCAGTGCCGTGTTGCGTATGTGCGCAGCCGTCACCGCGGCGTTTATCTGGTGTTGGCGATCGGTCTCGTGCCGGATGCGTAGCCAGGGGCTAGCGAGAATAGTGCTTTCCTGATCGTGCAGTTGCAGGGCCATATCCACTTCCTCTACGCCGTAGGCGAGGGCGATGGGCTGATAGCCGTGAGTGGCGAGAAAAGCGGTGCGGCGATAAGCACATCCGCAACCCACGAAATCCGGCGCGAGCTGTACCCTGCGCTCATCGGCTGCGATGGCTTCGCCGCGGTGGAAGATCGCTGTGCCGATCACCGCGGCCTGCGGATATTCTCCGAATAGCGCGAGCACGCGGGCGAAAAAGTCCGCATCCACCGGATATGAGTCGTCGTCCAGGCTGACGATGATTTCATGGCGCGCGGCGGCGATGGCACGGTTGCGGCCACCACCGGGTCCTTGCCTACTTTGCGCATACAGTACTTTCAGATCGGGCCCGGCCAGATCATTGAGGGCCGCGGCAGTGCTACGGTCGCCGTTGTCAACATGAACGATGATCTGCGCCGGCGCCGGGTTGCAAGCGCGAACATGCGCCAGTGTCGCCGTCAGTGGCGCCACCCGTTCGTAAGTGGGAATGACCACGGTCACCGGGCACTGCGAGCCTGCGCCGGCACGATCAGATGCCGGCGCAGGTAGCACGGCTTCGGACGGGGTGTACGCCTAGGAATGCTTCATGCCGGTTTCAACCAAACCGCTGTATCGTGGAACACGGCCCCTCCGTTGGGTGGACCGGCCTGCGCGCTGATGAGTAGATTGATACCCATGCCCTCCTCGAACGCGGCGTTGGGCCAGATGCTTTCCACTACCACTACACCCGGTTGCACCCCGTCGAAAGCTTTGGTGTGGACCACCACCGAGCCCTGCTCGTTACCGATGCGGGTGCGGCCGCCCTCGGTGAGTGCCAGGCGCGCGCAGTCCTCGGGATGGACCAATACCATTGGCCGGCCTTCCAGGCGTTGCGAGGTGGGTGTTTCGGTGAAGCTGGTGTTCAGATAACTGCGCGCTGGCGCCGCCACCATGCGCATAGGCCGCTCGCCGGTGGCTAAATCGATGTTGTCTAGGTAATCCGGTAACGCGGGCAAGCGTGCGCCATCGGACCCTAGGGAACACCAATCGGGTTTGAACCGGAATTTGCCATCGGGATGGGCGAATCCGTTCAGATAGTGCATGGTGGCGAAGTCCGCCACGCAGTCGATGGAGCGCTTCGCATAAGCAGTATCCGCATCCGGGTAACCGCTGCGCTGTAGCGCGTCGTCGATGAGTTCCCATTCGGTCATGTTGAATCCCCGATGATCCGCGCCTAGGCGTTTGCCCAACTCGCATAGGACCTCGTGGTTGGATTTGCACTGTCCCGACGGTTCTATGACCGGTTTGGTAATGTGCAAGTAGGTGTGGCCGCCACCCTGGTAGATATCGTTGTGTTCGAGGAAGGTGGTGGCCGGCAGCACGATGTCGGCCATGGCTGCTGTTTCGGTCATGAACTGCTCGTGCACGCAGATGAACAAGTCATCGCGCATAAAACCTTCCCGCACACGGGCTGAGTCGGGCGCTACCACCATCGGATTGGTGTTCTGGATGAACAGCGCGTTGACCGGGGGCCCGCCGCCTATATCCGCCGGATCGTGACAGAGAATGGGGCCGATGCGGGACTGGTCCAACGCGCGCACGCCGGGTTTGATGGCGTCCAGCCCCATGATGGTGGTTTGGTCTACTCGATACAGAGCACGGTTCGAGTAGAGCGCGCCACCGCCTTGGTATTGCCAAGCGCCCGTGATTGCAGGCAGACAGGAGGCCGCGTGCACACTGACTGCGCCGTTGCGGCTGCGGGCGAAGCCGTAGCCAAGGCGCAGGAACGAGCGCTGGGTGGTGCCGTACATATGGGCGAAGGCGGTGATGTCCTCCACGCTGACGCCGGTGATGGCCGAGGCCCATTGCGGTCCGCGTAACCGTACGTGTTGCTCCAACTCCTGCGGCGCGTCGGTGAAGCGGCGCAGGTAGTTCCAATCAGCGTAACCGTGCGCGAAGAGCAGGTGCATGACGGCACAGGCAAGGGCCGCGTCCGTGCCGGGTTTGACCATCAGATGCAAGTCGGCTTTTGCCGCGGTGCCGGTGCGGTACGGATCGATGACCACCAGTTTGGCGCCCCGCTCTCGCCGCGCTTTGGCGATGTGATGCATGACGTTGACTTGTGTGTTGACCGGATTGCCGCCCCACATGACGATGAGGTCGGATACGCCCATCTCCCTCGGATCCACGCCACGCTTGATCCCGGTACCGGCTTCCCAACCAGCGTCCACCAGTGTGGTACAGATGGTGCTGTGTTGCTGCGAGTAGCCCATCACGTGCCGCAGGCGGAAGATGCCATCGCGTTGCAAGAGCCCCATGGTGCCAGCGAAGTGATAGGGCCAAACCGCCTGCGGTCCGTGTTCGTCCGCCACCCGCGCGAGCCGCCCTGCCACCTCATCCAATGCTTCGTCCCAACTGATGGGACTGAATGCATCCATACCTACGCCTTTGGGCCCAACGCGCCGTAGCGGCTTGGTCAACCGGCCAGGATGGTGAACCCGCTCTGCATAGCGCGCCACTTTGGCGCAGATGGTACCGGCCGTGTAGCTGTTGTCGCGGGCGCCATAGACCCGCCCGATGGTGCGGGCGTCTATGCGCTCTACCTCCAGCGCGCAGGTGCTGGGGCAGTCATGCGGGCACGCGCTGTGGACCCGTTCGTATCGTCTATCTCTATTGCGCTGGCCTCTATCGGGTTGGCCGTTATCGGGTTGGCGTCTGGGCATGGTTATTCCTCGTCAGCGTAAGGCGGTTCCAAGTGAGCCTATGCCACGGCCGCCAGACCATGGCGACATCAACCAATATCGCTCCCTGCTGGCCATCGCTGGTGGCGGCAACGCCGTTGGGTCAGGCGCAGAGCATGAGGTACACACCGTGGGCCGCATTGTGACGTTTACGCAGCCGGGTTACGAGTTCAGTGGGTGATTATCCGAAGATAAGGGCGGGTTTTGGTGATTTGCTACGCTTCGTTTAAACCGCTACCCGGCAGCGTGTCCTTACAGTCCCCCCGCGTTGGATGGCAGTCAAGGCAGCATTGTATCGCCGGGGGAGAGGTTGATGGATCGTTGAGGGGCGAGTATTTGGGGCAAGTGACAAACAAGCGCCCCGCTGTCGGTGAAACGGCGGGGCGCCCGGCGTGTGGAGTTAGGCGCTTTGCGTAATAGCGCCGCCTAGCGTGCTCTCTTCGGTGTTCCAGGACCGCGCCATGGTTTTAGCTACTGGGGTTTTAGGTACTGGAATGGTATTCAACCGGGCATCGACGATGGCGGAAATGGCTGCTCTTTCGATGCCGATGTCGGCCAGTTGCCGATCCGATAACGCGTTCAGTTCACGGATAGTTTGGCGCCGGACCCGACCGCGGGCCAGGCCGCCGATGATGGCAGTAATAGGATGACGAATCATGCCTGCGATCCTCTTGAGTTGATAAGTATTGCTAGGGTTCTTCCAAGTCCGGCTAATTGGCCTTGGATGCGGCGTATTATCTGGCTTTGTTGCACAGCAACACAACCTGTAATATCTCGGATTTGTCATTAGTCAAACTTATGATTCGATGGAGTTCCTACTATGCGCCGCTTACCGCCTCTTAATTGGTTGCGCGCGTTTGAGGCGACCGCCCGTCATTTGAGCTTTACCCGGGCCGCCGAGGAGTTGCATGTGACTCAGGCGGCCATCTCTCAGCAGGTCAAGTCGCTCGAGTCTTGGTTCGATTTGCCGCTGTTCAGGCGCGCGCGCCGGCGTTTGTTTCTAACCGAGTCCGGCCAGACCCTGACGCCACGGATTAGAGAGGCTTTGGATCTGATGGCGCAGGGCGTGCAGGAGGTGGAGGCGTTTGCGCAGGAAGGCGTGCTCACGCTGCGGGTGAGTTCTTCGTTTGCGCCGCAGTGGTTGGTGCCGCGCCTAGGCCGTTTTTATGCGCGCCATCCTGATCTCGATCTGCGCTTTACCACGGTTGATAAAGCAGTGGATTTTGCCCGCGACGATGTGGACGCGGAAATCCGCTTTGGTGCCGGGCAATGGTCGGATGTGGAGACGCATCTCATTATCCATGATCGGATTTTCCCGGTCTGCGCACCGAGTTTGCTGGAAGGGGACGCGCCGCTGCGCGAACCGGCTGATCTAGTGCGGCATCGGCTGTTGCACGTGATCGGTACGCAGGAGTGGAAGGCGTGGGGGCAGGCAGTCAACCTGCCCTGGTTGCCCGGCCGCAGAGCGCACGTCTTCGACCATGCCGTGTTGGCGTTGCAGGCGGCTATCAACGGCGTGGGGGTGGCGCTTGGGCGCACCTCACTGGTGCAATCCGAGCTCGAATCGGGGCGCCTGGTGGCGCCGTTCGAGGTCGCTTTGGATACGCCGGATGGATATTGGCTACTGTACCCGCGAGGTCGGGCGGAGCGGGCGGATATGATGGCGTTACGCGACTGGCTGCTGGAAGAGGCGGCGGCCAGTGAGGCAGTGGTGGTGGCCGCCGATAGCCGCAGCGATGGATAGCAGCGCCGTTGCCTGCAAGGCGCTATATCACTCGCTGCGCGCCACGATCTCGCCCACCTCCTCGGCAATGGCAAGAGAGGCGGTTACCCCCGGCGATTCGATACCGAACAGATTGACCAGTCCCGCTACACCGTGTTCGGCAGGGCCTTGTATTTGGAAGTCGGCGGCAGGTTCACCCCGCGCCGCAATTTTCGGGCGTATGCCGGCGTAGCCCGGGATAATAGCGCGCTCGGCCAAGGCCGGATACCAGCTTCTTATGGCCGGATAGAAACGCTCGGCCCTGGCCGGGTCCACGCCATAATCTATTGCCTCTGGGTCTATCGCATCCAGCCACTGCACATCAGGTCCGAAGCGGGCGCCGCCGCCGAGGTCCAAAGTGATGTGAACGCCCAGACCGCCGGGCTCGGGCAGTGGGTAGATCAGCCGCGTAAACGGCGCTTTTCCCGTCAGCGTGAAGTAATTGCCCTTGGCGAAATGAGCAGCTGGCACGTTGGCCGCGGCCAGTGCGTCAATGGCGTTGGCGACCGCGGGCGCGAACAGACCGGCGCTGTTGACGAGGGTACGCGCCCGTAGGGTCATGTTCTCTCCCGCCAGATCCACGTTGACGTCGATACCGTCATTGCGCACGCTGGCGCCGGTGAAGCGGCTGCGCAACGCGAGCATGGCGCCGTGTTCCTCGGCGTCGCCCTGATAGGCCAACATCAAAGAGTGGGTATCGATGATGCCTGTACTGGGGGACAACAAAGCTGCAGCGGCGCGCACGTTGGACTCCAGCGCCGCCACTTGCGCCCCATCCAGTAATTCCAGATCGTCCACGCCATTGTTTGTCGCGTTGGCCTGGATCCGTTCCAATTCGCTGGCTTGACTGGGATCGACGGCGACGATGAGCTTGGTGATGCGTTTGTAGGGGACGCCGTGGGCAGCGCAATAGTCGTACAGCAGTGCTTTGCCACGCACGCAATGGCGTGCTTTGCGGCTTCCCGGCTGGTAGTAGATGCCAGCGTGAATGACCTCGCTGTTGCGCGAACTGGTATGGGTGCCGATGGTATCGGCCTGTTCCACGATGATCACATCGCGGCCAGCCATGGCGAGATCTCGCGCGATAGCTAACCCCACTACACCGGCGCCGATTATTACAACATCGGCTATTTCGCTCATCAGTGTTGTTCCTCATTGCAGGCGGGAGCGCATTGTAGGGCCTGCTCACGCTCACTCAAGTCGAGCCTCAAGCATGTTAAGCGCTAAGAATGCAATAATGACACGCTATGACAACACCAACCGATTGGGCGCCGCTGTGCGATTTCGCGCAGGCTCTGGCGGACATTGCCCGTCCCATCATCCTCGACTACTTCGGCCGCGCGCCGCAGGCGGCCCGTAAGGGTGACAACACGCCTGTGACCGCCGCCGATCGTGACTCCGAGCAGGTCATGCGCGGGCTCATTGAGCAACGTTTCCCCGGCCACGGTATTTACGGTGAGGAGTGCGGCATCAAGGAGGGCACATCGTCTTACCTGTGGTTGTTGGATCCGATTGACGGCACTAAATCGTTCATTACCGGCAAACCGCTATTCGGCACTCTGATCGCGCTTTTGCACGACGGGGTGCCGGTGATCGGGGTGGTAGACACACCGGCGCTCTCGCGCCGCTGGGTCGGTTGTGTCGGCCAGGCGACGGTCGAAGGGGCCAGTGAATGCCGGGTAAGCGCGTGCACGGAACTCGCTAGCGCCAAACTCGCCAGCACGTCCATCGACATGTTTGCAGGAGCCGCGCTCAACGGCTACCAACGTCTCTCGGAACGCGTTTGGTTTAGAACCTTCGGCGGGGATTGTTTTGTCTACGCCATGCTCGCCAGCGGGCATCTTGATCTAGTGGTGGAAGCCGGCCTTGCGCCCTATGACTACCTCTCTATGGTGCCGGTTATTGAAGGTGCTGGTGGTGTGATTACGGACTGGTCGGGAGCGCCGCTTGGCTTGAACAGCGATGGCAAGGTTATCGCGGCGGGTAGCAGGGAGTTACACCGCCAGGTGGTGGAGATTTTAGCGGGGTAGTCGGTCGGACGCCCTAGCTTGTTAAATGCGGTGGCGCCCCCTATCTCACGGGGAAGTTGCGTGTAAGAAGCAAGATTGAAGGATCCGAACGCAGATGCGAAGAAATATCTACGGCACCGACGATTGGATGATCCGTTGTGGGTATTTGCTGCTGGCGACTACGATTCTGGCTCCGAGCTGTAGCGCCGACGCCTCTTTGAACGCCATCTTCATGAGCCCGTGGACCTGGGTTGGATCCGGGGTGAGTGCGGTCATTTTGGCCATCGGCTACGGCGTGCGTGCCGACGAGAAGCGCATCATTGGCGTTTGGCATATTCTCGAACACGCCACCGAGGTGCGTATCGAAGAGTTGGCGGTGAGTTCGGGGCGCACTGTACGCTTTTTGCGGCGCGCCGTGCAGATTATCAATCAGCAGCCGAATGTTTATTACGTGTGGGATGAGCAGCACGGTGTTATCGTGGATGGCCGCCTGCGCACGCGCCGCCATGCAGTGGATCGTTGCGAGAGCTGCGGGGCCGCGGTCGCCGTGACGTTTTCCCTGGATGTTCCCGCCATCCCCCGTTGCGAGTACTGTGGCGGACCGGTAATGGTGCGTGATCTCAATCAGCTCAAGGAAGATCACATGAAGCAACTGCGGGCTGAGTCCGGTGCGGTGCAACGGCGTTTCAACCTGTGGGTGTTCCTGCTGCTGTTTTTCTTCACCGGTGGCATCGCCGCCATCCCATACGCTCTTTGGGCCACCGGCGTGTTCCACCACCTGTGCAAGGAGCTTGGTCTTTCCAAGACTTGCAAGACTTAAGTTAAGTGTCAGATCAGCGGGAGAATATGAAGCATCTGCTGATCGTCTATCATTCGCAAACCGGTAATACCAAAGCCCTGGCGGATGCCGTCATGCGGGGCGCTTGTTTGCCGGATATTGAGGGGGTCTACAGCCAGGCGCTATTGGCCCGCGACGCGGGGGTTGAGGATGTGCTGCGATGTGACGGGTTGATTCTAGGCACACCGGAGAATTTCGGCTACATGTCGGGAGGCATGAAGGATTTTCTGGATCGCATCTTCTATCCGCTTCAAGGGCGGGTGGATGGATTGCCCTATGCTCTATTCGTCTGTGCCGGCAACGATGGCTCCGGCGCGAAGCGTGCAGTCAAGCGCATAGCCAGCGGCTTGGCACTAAAGGAGGTGCAAACTCCGCTCATCTTCAGAGGGCAACCCGATGACCCAGCGCTGCACGTATGCACCGAACTCGGCTCAGCGATGGCAGCCGGCTTGGAACTCGGAGTGTTCTAGCACTGTTGCGAATTGACCCCTACGGTAGAATTGACCCCGGGATAGAATTGACCGCCGGGGTAGCTCACCTCGAGACAGCCCACTCCAAAGCAGTCCCATTCGCGGGGGGCTGTGCCGGCTTATCCTGGGGCTAAAACGATACTGCCACCTTCAGAGTTACCGTTGGGCAAGCTCAATATATCTAGAAGAATCTGGGCCGCTTCTCTCAGTACCGCATCGCCCAATATCTTTTCCTCTTTTTCCATCACTTCCCGGTCCCGCTCCTCATCCGGGTCGCGCGGAGTTAGGCCCTTGTGGACGCGCAACTTGTTCTCCCGCGCCAGGGCTGTCGCCTCCCGGTTAGCTTGCTCGTTTTCCCTAAACTGCTGGACTAGGCTTAAACTCTTACGTTCACCACTTTCTTGTTGTACTTTGGCCTCTTCCACCAGGTATTGGAAATGGGGGTCGGCATTGACCCGATCTTCATGACGTACTTTCAGATCATCCACTAGACTGGGTTTGTAGTTGGCCGGTGCGAACGAGGCGGGCGCTGTTTTCGACCATTCCAGGGCATTGTCCAATGCCCGTTCACCGACGCTTTCAGCGCCTAGTGCGGTAGGAAAGAGAATATCCGGTATTACCCCGCGGTGCTGGGTGCTCTCGCCGTTAACGCGGAAGTACTGGGCCACCGTCAGCTTAAGCGATCCGAGCCCTTCTTGACCGCGCTCCGCATAGTTATCCAAAGGTACGAAGTGTTGCACCGTACCCTTGCCGAAGGTGGGTTCGCCGACGATGAGGCCGCGCCGGTAATCCTGAATAGCGCCGGCGAAAATCTCCGAGGCAGAGGCGCTGAAGCGGTCCACCAGGACAATGAGCGGTCCACTGTAGGCGACGCCGCGATCATTGTCTTTTTTGACTTGGATACGCCCATCGGAGTAACGCATCTGCACCACCGGGCCGGTATCGATGAACAATCCGGTAACGTCGGTGGCTTCATCCAGCGAGCCGCCGCTATTGCCCCGTAAATCGATCACGATGCCGTCAACCGGCTCTTCCTTGAGTTGCTCCAGCAGGCGGCGGATGTCCCGTGAAGCGCTGCGGTAGTTGCGCTCTCCCCTGGATCGCCCACCGCTATCGAGGTAGAAAGTGGGCAGCTCTATGACCCCCACGCGCTTGCCGGGCGCGCCTGGGATCTCATCGAGGATGTCGAGTTTGGCGGCCTGCTCATCCAGGTTGACTTTGTCGCGGACCAGGCGTAACCGGTGCCGTTTGCCGCCGGGTCCTGCGCTCTTGGGTAATATCGCTAGCCTTACAGCGGTGCCTTTTTCGCCGCGTATGAGTTGCACTACGTCTTCTAGCCGCCAGCTAACGACGTCTCGGATCTCGCCGTCCTCTTGCCCCACACCAACGATACGGTCGTCTACCTTCAGTGTCTTGTCTAGATCGGCCGGACCGCCCGGAATGATGTGGCGCACGACGGTGTATTCGTTTTCAGTGGAGAGCGCTGCGCCTATGCCGGTGAGCGATAAGCGCATACGGATCTGGAAGTTCTCCGAGCTGCGCGGTGACAGATAGGTAGTGTGCGGCTCGATAGTTCGCCCATAAGCGCTCATGAAGATCTGGAATACGTCATTCGCGTTGAGCTGCTGTACCCGCAAGGCGAGCCGCTCGTAGCGCTTGGTCAGTAGCTCTCTGATTTCGTCCGGTTTCTTGCCGGCGAGGCGTTGCGACAGGATGTCGTTCTTGACCCGCAACCGCCAGACCTCGTCCAGCGCTTTTTCATCGGCCGCCCACGGTGCTTCGATGCGGTCGAAAGCGAAGACTTCCTCGCGGGTGAAGTTGAAGGGATGAGCCAGCAGTGAAATGGCGTATTTGGTCCGCGTGTCCACCTGGGTGCGGAAGCGTTTGAATATTTCGAAGGCCGGTTCTACCCGGGCGCGGTGGAGCATATCGTCGAGTTTGTAGCGATAAATTTCGAACGTCTTTACATCGGAGCGCAGAAAGTAGCTTCTATTGGGGTCCAGCGCTTCCAGATACCGCTTCAAGAGCGCCGCGGAGAAACGGTCGTCCAAGGCCATCTTTTTGTAGTGATGACGGCTCAGAAGTTTGGTGACGAGGGTAGTCGCCTGGCGTTGTGTGGAGGTCAGCTTGAGTTCATTCAAATCGACCGTACGCACTTCGGCGCAGGCCGCAGCACTCAGAGCCAGAGTTATTGCGAAACCCGAGAGAAGACGCATTAACATAGTGACCTTTGCCCCTTTATATGAATGCATTTTATATGAACGCATTTACTCGAACGCGCATTGGACGCGCTCCATTCGATACTCCGTACCGGCTCACAGTCTGTTTGCCTTCATCTGCAATCTTCATAGCCTACTGCGGATGGCCCCTACTGTCGGATGAACCTGCTCTGGATAGCCCTATTGCTGGATGGCGAATAGCGATAACCGTAGTGCCCGCGATAATCATGTCACCGTAGGTCACACGTACTGCTTTTTTGGCCTGTCCAAGCTTGCCGTCGCGCATGACGAAGGTGGGGCACTCGCCGTGTAATGGGGTGAGACGTACATCATCCCCTGCTAGTTCAATACTGGCTTGTTGCCTGTCGGCCAGCACCCGATCTAGAGTAAAGCCGTTTTCGCGGGCCCGCTCTGCCCGTGCCCCGGAACACCACTGGATGTTGTCTTGTCCGGGCCGGTTCGGAAAAGCCAACCCAGGTGAGCCGGGGTTGCGGCCCATTTCAGCCAATTGTCCGCGCCGCAACGCAAGGCGCATGTCGGTGTCCCGTAAAAACACTCCAGCGTACCGGTTAGTTGGGACGAAATCGAGAGGTCCCACTGGCGTCAACAGGGCGGTGGCCTCCTCTAATTTGCGGTTTTGCCCCGGTGGGACTACGCAGTCGCCCATGGAGATGTCTTTTTGCAGCGCCGTTATGGTGATCCCGTCGATATCCACATTCACCCGCAATACACCGCGGCTGGAGTGGGTAACCCAGCGCCCGTCGGGCAGCAATTCATAGGTATAACGGGCGACGATGTCCGAAAACGGTGCCGCGGGTAAGGCCAAACCGCAGATGATCAGTTCTAGGTCTGCCCGCGACGGACGGGTCAGCATCACGGTGTCTTCGGGGTCCAGCGAGAGAGTATCGGCGTTGTGCGTCTTGACCGTTTCCTCGACGTCCACAATGGCCTGATCGATGGCCTCAGGTGAGCCGATAACCAGGCCGTGTCCCTGTGCTAACCACTCATGGCGATCGCCTGTGGAGATATTATAGGTAGCGAGGAAAAACGCCTGCGGCTCAAACACCGGCAGGCTGGACATGGTTGTCTTCAATTCCTTGGAGCCCGGTTCGAAGCGCTCTAGCAAGATGACCGGATCAGCCGGCAGCAGCGGTGGCCGTTCACCGGGGCTCATGCGCACCAGACAGCGCCGCTCGATGGCCTCCTCTATGCGCTGCGGTAACCATGTGCGTCCGGGCGGTACCAGCCTGTAGCAGGCCTGATCTTCAGGAGTGCCTTTCAAAGAGAAGCGGCCCACTCCTTCCCACGGCACTTCGATTTCATTCATACAGGTGTGGGTACCGGCACCAAACCAACACTCCCCTGGGGGGGTGAGTGCCAAGATGCGCGAGGCGCCATTGACCGGTGCGCCGCATACATCGCCGCCGATTTCCTCGACATCACCGGTGCAAAGAGCGATACGAATGCCGTCTTGCGAATGTTTCAGGTCGGAGGGCTCGCCGATGCCGCGAACGGTGATGTCGAGTACCGTGCGCAGCGCATCGGTGGCGGAGTCGAATACACACAGGAATGAGTCGCCAATGTTCTTGACGATGCGCCCACCCACCGCTTCGACCAGCCGACGTACGGCCTCTTCATGCTCGGCCGGGATGCGCCGCAAGCCTTCGCGATCCGTTCTCGACACCCGTCCGGTGTAGTCGGCGAGATCGGTAAACAGTACGGTTCGCGTAACGGTCGACAAACGATGATCCGGCTAGAGATGGGAGCCAATTCCATAAGTGTAAACTAGCTCGGCGCTGAAAATCTCAAAACTTGTCGAACTGCGGCCTCGTCCTTTTACGCGGTCGCATTGGTAAAAGCATAATTGCGATGACGGATGGACCGGAAAGTGAATTGACGGTGCTACGGATACGCTCTCTCAGGGATGTGATCAGGGAACGTTTTTTTCCGGGTTTTTGCGGTCTGATGCGGCAGTTCGTTCGTGGCACTAGAGCGGGCTTTTGGTGTAGTTTTCGTTTTTACTGTCGGCCCCGAGTTGCAGATGAGGTTGAATGCACTCGAGCCGGCGATCCACAAAGTTGCTCTCGTGGATCCCTCGTTTTTTGAGTTCTCCGAGCATCCTGTACGACAACTGCTCAACCAGTTAGCCCGATTGCGGCCCGAACTCGGGGATACCGATGCGCCGGAGAGCGAGTTGTGGGACGTGGCCGATGCGGTATTAGGGCCTTTGCTCAGCGGTTTCGAGCGGGACGTGAGTCTTTTTACGGATGCATTAGTCGAACTGGATGCTTTGGTTCAACGGCAAGCGAAGGCGTACCAGGAGAGTGTGGATGCGGTGAGCGCCGCATGTTCTGCCCAAGAAGCATTCATTCTCGCCCGCCGTGGCGCCGCTGAGGGCGCCGGGCAACCGGCCGTTCCGGTAGAGCGTGGCATTGCCAAAGAATGGGCAGTTTGGCTGAATCGGGTGGGGCGTATAGAGCCAGGCGAACAGATCGGGATGGGGCTGGGCGACGATGTCAAGCAACACCCGCTCGCCTGGATAGGCCACAGCCGGTCGAGTTTTGTTTTCGTCCGATAAGCGTGGCGAAAACTCGTTGACTACGAGCCAGCAGGAACTGGCTATGCAACTACGGCGTGGCACTGCGGCTATATAGCCCGCGCCCAAGACTTGCCGCTGGTGGAACGCGCTCTAAGCCGTGTTTTGCAAGATCTGCATGGACTGCTTGAGCGGCGTGCGACGCGGGATGTCAACACCGGGCTGCTGAATCGCAAATCCCTTTTGGTCCGTTTGCGCGATGCATTGTAGCGAAGTGCGCAAGAGGGTCGGGGAGTCGCTCTTGTCGCCGTATCCGTTGAGGAGTTGGATGCACTCGGCGAGCAAAATTGGGAAGCGCAGATGCGGGCGGACATAGATGGTGCGTATCGAGTCCGGTGGGTCCACCTCCGGTGACTACCAGGATCGCATCAGGAAAACCCCGTCTCAAGAGGGCGTACATCTGCGTTGCCACCGGGTTGCTCCGCTGGTGGCGGAACAACGCAACCGAGCCCACTTCGAGGTGCTGCTGGGCATTCGCGACGACGCCGGCGAACCGGTGCCGGCGGCGCAGTTCGTGCGCGCGGCGGAGCACTTCGGACATATGCCGGCGGTGGATCGTTGGGTGATCCGCAGTATGCTCAACTGGATGCGCGAGCATCGCCGGTGGCTCAGGCGGGTGGGCGGTTTCGCCATCAATCTCTCCGGAGCATCTTTGAGCGATCCGCACTTGGTGGAATACGTGCTGGAATTGCTCGGTCAAAGCCGTGTGCCACCGGGCAAGATTGTGTTTGAGGTGACCGAGGCGGTGGCGGTCGATAACATGAATCAGACGCAGAATTTTCTCCGCACCTTATCGGAGATGGGGTGCCGCTTTGCTTTGGATGGTTTCGGCTCTGGGCAAAGTTCCTACAGTTCCCTCGAACGGCTACCCGTCGATTACGTCAAGATAGATGGCATATTCGTCCGTGACATAGAGAGATGAGGCGGATTTGGCGGTAGTGCAGTCGGTCAATGAGATCGCGCACTTCATGGGGAAGAAGACCGTCGCCGAGTTGGTGCAGTCGCCGAAGGCGGTGGAGCGGTTGCGTAAAGTCGGAGTCGATTACGGGCAGGGCTTTTACATAGACATGCCGTTTTATGTGGAAGATGCGACCGAAGAGATGCTGGCTTCTTTGCCACCGGTGCTATCTGCTACCGAAACAGGCTCAAATACACGGCGTGGTAACCGTACATAGCTGATACGAATGGTGGTATGCGTACCACATGTGCCGTTGTAAAGTGGCTGTGGGAAAAGGGTATGGATTTCCTAATGGCTCAACTCTTCGCCCACCGCCTCAACGGATCATCAAGCGGCCATGAGCAACGAACGGATACCCGGGAAGATCGATAAATATACTGTACGGGGTGTTGCTGGCCGCGGTGCCCAGGACATCGTATACAGAGGGGGCATGACCCGTTTATCGAGCGGCAGGTAGCGATCAAGGTGTGGACCCGGGAAGCGGGTACCGATGAGGAGGCCGATACGCGTATGCGGTGCCTCTTCTTCAATGAGGCACAGGCTGCGGGTAACCTCGATCATCCCAACATTCTACGGGTCTATGATGCAGGTGAGGCCAACGGTCAGCCTTACATCGTAATGGAGTACTTAGAGCCTGTTCAAGATCTCCGAAGCAACAGCGCAATATTTGCAAGTAGCATCATGCCCAACGAGCTTTCGATTAGCCGCTCACAGTTTTTCCACAACCGGCGGTTTTTCTCAAACCATGAGAAGGTTCGCTCGACAACCCACCTCTTCGGGAGGACGGCAAAACGACCCGTGTCCGAGCGTTTGATAATTTCGACGTTCGCTCCGATTAATCTCAGCACTTCGCCAGCGAAAGCCATCCCCGTGTACCCGCCATCGCCTACTACACACCTAACCTCCGAGAGGCGCCCATCTGCTTGAGCAGCAAGTGCGGCCAGTGCCCCAACTCGATCAGTGACATTTGCCGTGGTCACAAAAGCAGCGTGCAGCAATCCCTGAGTGTCCACAGCTATGTGCCGCTTGATACCAGAAGTCTTCTTGCCTGCGTCATAACCTTTGTGGTTTGCACTGTCTGTGTTCTTCACGCTCTGTGCATCAACGATGATCAGGCTGGCTTTGCCACTGCGCCCCTGGGATTTGCGGGCCTCGCCAACCCATTTTTTTAACGCCTTGTTCAAGGCGCTGCAAGAGTCTTCTGGGGACGATTGCCGCCAGATAGTGAAATACTCATGCACACTTCGCCACTTTGGATACTCGTTGGGCAACATGCGCCATTGGCAGCCGGTCTTCAGCACGTACAACACTGCGTTGAACACGTGATAGAGATCGAGTTGTCTTGGCTTGGTTCGCCGACGCGCCGCCTCCAGGATCGGTCTAACTTTCTCGAACTGTTGGCGAGATAGGTCACTCGGGTAGATTCGCTCGTCTGTCATTGCCTTCGCAGCCGCTATGACTATGGATAACAATAGCTTAGGTCAGATGTCCAAAATCGTCAGATCTTGAACAGGTTCTTAGAAGGCTCGCGTAACCTGCGTAGGTATTGTAACGTCAATAAGTTACTGCTTATTGAGAAGAGCCGGTGACCGACTGGGCATCGTTTACCTGCCCGCTCAAATTACACAAGCAGCTGCAAAAGGTTTTAGCTGAGCGGTTGTCTCGTATGTGCAGGCGTTTGACCGAAGCGCGTTGAGTTTGCGTTGGCATCCCTGGCGCACCCGATCTCGCATATGGGAATACCGGTTTATTCAAAGGCGGCCCTTGATGGCATCCTTAAAGAGCCGCTTCGCGTCACCGAGCGTCAGTTCAACGGGATTGGTCGCCGCGGATGGATCGGCAACCGCCATGGGCGCGAGCTGCTCTATGTGTTCCACCTGAACGCCCAGGGTGGCTAAGGTGGTCGGGATGTTCAACATTTCTCGAAGTTCCATAATCCATGCCAATACACCGGCGAAACCCGGTTTGGACAGGCCGAGGGTGCGGGCTAGGTAGTCCATCTGCGGGGCGACGGCGGCACGGTTGAATATGAGCACATAGGGCATCACAACCGCGTTGGTCAGGCCGTGATGAGTGCCGAGTACAGCACCGCAAGGATGGCTCATGGCATGCATGGCTCCTAAGCCTTTTTGAAACGCCGTGGCGCCCATGGTGGCGGCGACTTGCATGTGTGCCCGGGCCTCGATGTTGTCGCCGTCTTTAAATGCGCTCTCCAGGTGCTCGTGTATCAGCCGCATGGCTTCCACCGCGATCCCTTGTGCCATCGGGTGAAATACCGGAGAGCAAAAAGCCTCCAGTGCATGGGATAAGGCATCCATGCCGACGGCGGCAGTCAAAGCCGGTGGCATGCCGAGCGTGACCTGCGGGTCCAAGATCACCCGCTCGGGTAGCATGCGAGGATGGAAAATAATCTTTTTGATACGGGCTTGCTCGTCGGTGATAACGGCAGCACGGCCCACTTCTGAACCGGTTCCCGCGGTGGTGGGGACGGCGGCCACCGGAACCATGCCTGCCTCATCGACCCGGGTCCACCAATCGGCACGATCCTCGAAGTCGAATAGCGGCCGCGTTTGACCCGCCATTAGGGCGATGGCTTTGCCGGCGTCCAGCGCACTGCCGCCACCCAAGGCGATGACCCCATCATGATTGCCCGCGCGGAGTACGGCGACGCCAGCGGCGACATGATGTTCTAGGGGGTTGCTCTGGATGTCGTGGTAGAGCGCGGTGCGAAGATCGGCTTTTAGGCAGGCAGCGAGTGCGTCTTGAACGGGAGGCAACGTGGCCAATTGCGGATCGGTGACCAGTAAAGGCGCACTCATACCAAGCTCCCTACAGATACCGCCTAGCTCGTTGATGCGCCCGCAGCCAAATCGAATGGTGGTGGGATAGTTCCAGTTTTGCGGTGTTATCCGGGGTGTCATTTGGGGCTCTTTAATGTACTAGGGTTTACTAACTTGGTGCTCTGGCTATGGGTGGTGCAGCAAAACCGCAAGACAGTTATTACCTAGAGATTGTTGCTGGCGAGTGATGTAGTGGAGCGTGAGGGGGTAGTAGTGTTACATCTTGTCGCTGGACGAGTTGAAGACTATACGGGCTGCTTAGGGCGGCTTACTACTCACTCCCGGGATTTTCGTTGAATACCGTCAGATGCGTTGATTGCCTTCAGAAGTGCCGATTGGCTGTGGGGCACCTCTAAAAATGCACTTTTTCCGCGATTGCGGCATCAGCGCCGTGCTCCAATCCTCAGGTATCACCTATACACTGCGGTTGTGCGCGCGGTGCTTCCTTGGCACTCACGAAACAATGACTATTTTTAGCAGGTGCCCTGTGGATAGCCGATGTGGTGGCCCTGGGCGAAGTCCACACCCATGTGATGTAACTTTTGCGTAATCTCTGCGGACTCGGCGAACTCCGCGATAGTTTTTTATATGGCCATCGATACGCGACGCAAGGCCGAACTTTTGCGCTTCAGGTAAGAAGTATGTTCGGCTCGATACTGTTGCCGGCCATCGGGCAGGCGTACCAGTAGTTGGCAATACTTTCCGGTCGCATAGCCGGTAAGCGGCTGGATGGTCTGCTCGTATAGTGCGAAGTGATCCTCGTCCAGCGCGGTGGTCAAACGCTCTACCCACTCGCTGCTGTCTATGGGCGCCAAGCCGATGCTGGCGCCGATATTGAACTCTGGCCTTGCCAAAAGAAGCGGTAATCTTGGATCGCTTCGCGTAACTCGTTGTTGGCCGCCCGCTGCGCGTGATCGGGCGGGCAGTGCTCCATCGGCACGCCGAATTCATTGCCATGACAAAGATGCCACGTACGGTATCGTCCATGTCCTCGTCCGGGAAATAACCGCGGGTGTCGTCGCGGGTGTCGTCGTCGGGGTAGGACAACGTAGTGGCAAAGTTTACCCGTGCTCCAGACAGGGCTAGCTTGAGATAGGACTCTACGCTGTGGTAAAATACGTCTCCAACAGTTTCGTGTATGGTCCGTCCGGGCATTGACTGTCCCGCCTTGGGAGGGTTCAACCCCCCCCGGCTTCAGCTGGCAGCCTCCAGCCACCGCCTTTAAGGTAGGTGGATGAATGAGTACAGACGCGGTGGCGAATTTGTCTTCGCGGAATCGCGCCACGCGACGCCGCGCTTCCTTGACCCAGGCCTTTGCATCCTCGTACAGCGTCAGACTGGGGCTGGCGCGCCGGAACACGATAGGCGAGGACCCCATCTCACGGATGAAGAGCTTGTCGTCGCCTGCGGACCATGTGTCGGGTGTACCTAGGTGGAAATGTTCCCGAAGCCCCCGTATATGGTCCTGATCCGGATGGCTCAGCAAGAATGCATCTACATAGAGGCGGCCCTTTGCATCGCGCTTTAGGCGCTTACGTAGCTCCGTGATGACATCGGGGAAAGCCGAATGTGCTCACGCATATACGGACTGAGGCTGGCCACCATGTTCGGCTGACCCTCGCACCCTCGCCGAGGGCACGCGCGCTGGCATCGCGGCAGCCAGAAGATGCAGGCGACGTCACGATGATGTTGATGGTCTTGAGGCCAATTGGCGTGTGTTTCGAAGCCCGACAAGCATCACTGCCACGTTTCCCAGCGCCAGGTGTAAGCACCCGCGCTGACCACCAATAAAGCGCCTAGCACTGTCCTTATTTCGGGCGCTTCCTGGAAAAAGCAAGTAGCCTAAGAGCGCGGCGCCGATTCGAGATAGGGAAAAGGGCCTATAACTGATACCGGCGTGATACGAAGCGCCTGTGTTAACAGAAGATTGGTCACCGTGGCGCCTACGCCTATGCCTAAGAGTAAACCGGCCTCGGACAAGGTCGGCAGGTGCGGCGCCAGTGTCGCCACGTTGAGAATACCCGCGGCAATCAGGGCGGCCACCGCGAGCGCCAGCGCTACGGTCACGGCTATCAGACGGCCCCAACCGACGGATTCACCGAGTAATAGCCCCGCCAAGCATGTCAGCAGCAGCGGTTCAATAAAAAAAATCGCCGAGGATTCCACCAGCGGCATAACCGCAAGTCCTGCATAGAGCAATCCTGAGCCGAGTGCGAGCAAGCAACCGCGCAAAAGCAAGGGCCACAGTGGCGATGGCAGCGGTTGCCTCAGCTTGGGAATCAACGCGAGGAGCAGGGCAGTGAATACGACTTGGACAGCAAAGCGTGTAAGAACGATCTGCGCAGACGAGGTCGTTCCGCCCAAAAGCTTAATGCCGCTCTCGACCAATGGAACAAGAGCGGCGTTCCCGACGGTGAGTGCGATGCCCGTAGCCGCGTTGTCCTGGACCGTTAGGTGCTGTCGAGTACGCACTTCGGATTTCATGATTCCGGCTAGTTGTTATTCCAGGCATCGCGCCGAGTTCACGTAACTCAGCATACCGGCGCCTCTAACGTGAGGTCACGCATATCTCGCCCGTCACAGCCCTTGTTGTCCACAGCCGTCACGCACGGGAGCCATTTGGTTCAGGCCATGGGGTCAATCTCGATAGTCCTCTTCCGAAGTTAGTGTTAATAGCGGTGGTCGATTTCGACCACCGCTATTAACACTACCAAGTGAGGAGAACTCTCATGTCCGAAAAGTTCGCGCAAACACTCAAGCAGTCCGATTCGGGTCTTCGTCAATGGCCTATTGCTGCTCATGCGACAGGGGGAGGTAAGCAGGCTATAAGAAGCTTTTTGCAAGACCTTCGTGCTGAGCACGGACCTTTAGGCCTGCTTGGCCGATTTTTTCTGAATGCCGACAAAGCTGTCCGCAACCACGGAGTTACCCTCGCTTTTGCGAGTCTGGGGGAGCTTGGTGCCGTTAATGAGTCTATCCAGGACCCCTGGTGGGATCTGATGCCTATGTTCGACTCAAGAGTGCATCGGTTCGAGCCGGATAGAGCGCTGTGCCTTCTTGGATATGACGCCGACGGCGAAGTCGTCGCCACTCAAGCTGCCCGCGTCTACGATGTGGGGGAAACGAACTTAAAAAGTGTCGCAGAAGATCTTTCTTTGTTCTACGGTTCCGCTAAGCCCCCGGTGGATGCGTTTTGCCGGAGCACGGCTCCCTCGGCCGAGCACATTAGCGGCCTCGTGACATACTCTGGTTGTGGTTGGTATCGCCAGGATTATCGGGGTCGGCTGCTATCGGCAATCTTGCCGCGGATCTCGCGTTCACTAGCTCTTGCTATGTGGAACACTGAGTACACGATATCCATTATAGATTGGATCCTTGTTGAGAAAGGGGTTAGCGACCGGTATGGTTATCACAACGCCGACGATGGTGTGTTGATACACGGATTCATCGAACCAGAATTCCGTGGCGCACTAACTTGGATGCATCAGGACGAGCTGCTTAAGGATCTTCGCGCGTTTCTAGGCGATGCTTCATCGGAGGTTGACGTTACAATTGGTCGAAGCGGTGACCAAGAACGGCTCGCCCAACGGGTTGGTGAACGGTAGCACTATACGCCGGTAACCGACGCGCTGACGACCACTTCTGGAGATGCCGATTATCGCATCGACGTCCTCCAGAAGAGGGATACCCGATTTGTGCACTTCTCGGTGTGTACGGGCGATCCACTGGCCGTAAACCGTATCGGGCTCGTCTTGGTGGCGGGTGCCGCAAGCGCGGTTAACGTAGCTATTGTCATAGACTCTATAGCCATGCCCCATATGTTCGATAATCATTTCTGCGTTCGGTTGCACCCTCGCGATGGTAAAGCGCCCCCCAAACAAATCACTGCAAAGGTCGGCCATATTGTGCGCCTCAAAACTTTGCGACTTCCAGTGGCGATACAAAACAACCTGCGGATCATGTGATCGGAGGCCGTCTAGCTCGATAGGCTCATGCAAAAACCGCTGTTTGCCTTCGTCGAAAATCTCAACGGATAACTGCTCAAGCCGTGCGTAGAGACTTCTAGGATCGCCGAATATCTCGTGTTCCCAATCGGTATTGAGCACTGAAAGAGCAGCCCGTCCAGTAGGCCGGTCGGACAGATGATAGAGGAGCGAGGTCAGCGCTATGGCTGATATTTTGTGCTTGTCCAACCGGATATGAGTCCATCCCTCAGTGTCTTCACGCGAAGCAAACCCCAGATTGGTGATGGCATGGTCATGGGGCTTATCCACGGTCAAGCGACTCGCCAGACGATATCTGAACTCACCTGGCAGCGCTCGCCAAATGTTACCTTCGTTGTCGAATATCCAGCGCCGCCGCGTCATCTTAGGTGGCCTCGCAGTTGTCGTGACTGATGCCTCATCAGAGTATCCTGATACTGTTCGCGCGCAACGCTCAGCTATCGTATTGAGCCTTAGTCTCCGCCAATACGCGCGACCTCCACCAGCGTACGCTTACGCTGCGGAGCGGTGATGTTGTTATAGTAAAAACGAAGCAACTCGCAGTTGTCCTTGTCGCGTATGTTCTCCGCCGCTGATTCCGGTGATGCCTCAAAACCGCCGAACACCGCCTTGGCTTCCGGGCCTAGCCCATCGAAGAACCAGCTTACCGGGACGTCCAACGTATTGACTGAATTTGTATAAGCGCGATGCTGATATGCGCTCAAGCCCTTTCTCAAAAGCTTGGAGCTTGTCAATGCTGATGCCCACCGCCATTGCCAACTCGTGCTGCTCCGTTCCGAGAATCTCCCTTCCCATGGTTACCCGCATGCCAACATATAGATCCGTCAATTCGGGTCTAGCCATTCCGTTAGTAGCTACTCTCGGGGAATTGTTCATCTCTAACGCTCTCACGGGGCATGTCGTGCCACTTATTCAGTCCGTTGAGGCTGTAGAAAACCCATAGTCATCGTTTTACTACTACTACTACTATGTAAATGATTGATTTCATTAGATAAGAAATTTGAAAAATGAGGTTTTTCTACAGCCTCGTGTGAGTTTTCTAGCCGGAGAATAGCAGATTCATAAAAGAATTTCGTCCTACGTGGAGGCGCGATCAAGAGGTGCCGGCGTGTGCGAAAGAGTCCCTTTAGTTGCTGGGTGTGTTCATTCGCAGTCAAGACTGTGGGTTGAAAGTGGTAGCGGTGGAGTTCGCCTCGGATCCGGGGCCGAAAACCCGCACGCGGATGAGAAAAAGAGCGGCTGACAGGCCTGGTCGGTGCATTAGCGCGGTAATTTCGGTAGGCGCGCCCGGCTATGATCAGGGTGTGACTCACCAGAACCACGGGATTGGAGCCGTGCCCTATCTTCGAATTGCGCTAACGATGTGTACCGCAGTGGTACTGTCGTCTCTCGGGCTGCTCATCAATGGCGCCCGTGTACATTCCGGAAGGTACCGTCGTGGATACGCCGGCGATGGTCAAAGTATCGATCAACAAGAATATCCCACTGTCCGCCGCAGAGCCGAAAGAAGTTCGCCTTCCTGTGTCGCAAATTGGCACACTGGACGTTCAGGATTCTGACCTGGTTGTCGTCGTTCAGCTCGATCCAATCGTGCAGGTGGCGCGAGTTCATGCACGCGGGATCGAATTCGGATTACGACAAGGCCGGTCAAAGCTCGATGTCGATGGTTTCCTGATCGACAGTGTCGGCCTGAAATGAAAGTGCGCCCGCCCGTCAGCAATGGCGACAAATGGGTCGGGTGCACCGGCATCAGTCCAGCGCGCTGGAAGGGCTTTGAGTTCGTCGGCGTCGCCGTAGAAGTAAACGCAGTACTCGCCCCAGGTCTGGCGCACGTCTAGCAGTTCGAAACAGCGCTCGAACAGGGGATGGAACGGGTGGGTCACGCGGACAAGTGGCTGCTCAGCGCTCGTAACCGTGTGTATTTGACGCTCTTTCTAAGGGTAAGCTTGAATCGTTGGTTCAGAACCGTGCGCCCCAGTTCATGCCCACGCTGAGCCCGGATGACACGGCCAGCTTGGCGGCCCTGAACCGGCGCCTATGGGCCTATGTCGAAGGTGAGTACATCAGGCCCCCCATCGCAGCCTGGCCGGTGATACGCCCCTTGAGCGCTGGGCCTGTTGTGCCGATACGGTGAGCTATCCCGACGCCGCCCTCGACCTCGGCGCACTGTTCCTGTCCGAGGCCAGCCGGCGGGTGCAGCGCGACCGTACCGTCTCACTGAACGGCATCGTCTATGACACCGATGCCGCCTTGGTGGGCGAGAAGGTCACGCTGCGCTTCGACCTCCAGGCACCGCCAGGGCGGTCCATCGAAGTGTGGCATCAAGGGCAAAGGCTTGCCGAGGCAACACCGCTCGATGCTTATGCCAACTGTTTTGTCAGGCGCGCACGCCCTTCTCGCAATCTGGAGCCCGACACCCCCGCGCTCCAGTCCAAGCCAGGGCTGGCCCTGCGAGCGCTGCGCCAGCACCATGAGCGGGAGGACGGCTGATGTATCTGTGTCACTTCACCCTCACCCGCTTTCCCTGCCACGATACCTTGAACACCGATGAGCTGTTCCACGCCAGTGCCATCACCGAGACCGAGGCCCGGCTTCATCACTTGTTGGAGTTAAAAGGCATCGGCCTTCTCACCGGTGAAGTCGGCTCGGGTCAAACCACCGGGTGCCGCAAGGGCGCCGATACCCTGCACTCAGGATAGCATCGCCTGTTCTACCTCATACTGTCCACCGGCAACGTATTGGACATGTACAAGTGCATCGCTTGGGAGCTGGGACTGTCCACCGAGCGCAGCCGCGCGGGCGCCTTTAGGGCCATCCGCGCCGAGGTCACCCGCCTGGTCACCGAAGCGCGCCAGCTACCCGTTCTCATCATCGGCGAGGCCCATCAGCTGCCAAACGATGGGCTTGAGGATTTGCGCCGGCTCACCCACTACCCGATGGAGGCCCACAACCGTCTGTGTCTGCTGCTCTTCGGACTGACCGAACTGAGGCGGCGCTTGACCAGGGCCGTTCACGAGTCCCTCGACCAGCGCATCATCGTCAGACATCACCTGCCAGGACTCACCCGTAGGGAGAAGGTGATTTTTCAGCAGGAATAGATATCATCCGGTTGCCCTGGCGTATGGGGTCGCGCAGAGGGCCGCTCCCAGGGCTGCGCGGTATGATCTTTCTGCTGCGTCGTCAGTGCTCACGGTGGGACGCCTGCTATATTGATTTGACAATATCCTCGACCATCTTTTTGGCGTCTGCGAACAACATCATGGTGTTGTCGCGGAAGAACAATTCGTTTTCGATCCCAGCATAGCCCGAACCCATGCCACGTTTTACGAACAGTACGGTGCCAGCGCGCTCCACATCGAGCACGGGCATGCCGAAGATCGGGCTCTGTGGATCTGATTTGGCCGACGGGTTGGTCACGTCGTTGGCACCGATGACAAAAGCCACGTCGGCCTGAGGAAAAGCGCTGTTGATGTCTTCCAACTCGAATACCTCGTCGTAGGGGACACTGGCCTCGGCCAGCAGCACGTTCATATGCCCCGGCATGCGCCCGGCAACGGGGTGGATTGCATAAGATACATCGACGCCGTTTCCCTTTAGCATATCGGTCATCTCTTTGAGCGCATGCTGCGCCTGCGCCACGGCCATGCCGTAGCCAGGCACGATGATGATGGAGCCGGCGTTTTTCATGATGAAGGCGGCGTCATCGGCGCTGCCTTGCTTCACCGGCCGTGTTTCCGCCGCAGCGCCAGCGGCGGTGCTCACCTCACCACCGAAGCCACCGAGGATGACGCTGAAAAACGAGCGGTTCATGCTTTTGCACATGATGTAGCTCAAAATGGCACCGGATGAACCGACCAAGGCGCCGGTGATGATGAGAGCGGTGTTCTCCAGAGTAAAGCCGATGCCGGCGGCGGCCCATCCGGAATAGGAGTTCAGCATGGACACCACCACCGGCATATCGGCGCCGCCGATGGGGATGATGATGAGAACGCCCAAGGTGAGGGCGATGAGAGTAATGAGCCAGAAGGCCGCTTGAGACTGCTCACTACAAAACCAGATGATGAGTCCTACCATCAGTAGGCCGAGCAGGGCATTGAGCGGATGCTGGCCGGTGAACACCGCGGGAGCGCCGGAGACCAGTCCTTGTAATTTGGTGAATGCGACGATGGACCCGGTGAAAGTGATGGCACCGATGGCGACGCCCAAGGACATTTCTATCAAACTGACGGTTTTGATGTTACCGGGCGTACCGATGCCGAAGTCTTGGGGGGCGTACAAGGCCGCAGCGGCCACCAGCACCGCCGCCAACCCCACCAGACTGTGAAAAGCGGCGACCAGTTGCGGCATGGCGGTCATGGGAATGCGCTGGGCGATAACGGCGCCAATGCCGCCGCCGATGGCTACACCGGTGATGATGAGGAGCGCCGTGGCGATGTCGGAAATGCCGCTTAGTGCAAGCGTGGTGGCGACAGCGATGGCCATACCGGCGATGCCGAACAGGTTGCCTTGGCGCGATGACTCGGGCGAGGAGAGGCCGCGTAGGGCGAGAATGAACAGTACCCCCGAGGCGAGATAAGCAATAGCCGCTAAATTGGCGTTCATCGTTCTTTCTTCTTATACATGGCCAGCATGCGCTGGGTGACCAAAAAGCCACCGAAGATGTTGACGGAGGCGAGCACCAGGGCGCCGAAGCCTAAACTTTTGGCCGTCCAGCCGCCCGCACTCATCGCGCTACCGGTGTCCACCGCCACCGCCAGCAAAGCGCCCACCACGATGACCGAGGAGATGGCATTGGTTACCGCCATCAATGGGGTGTGTAGTGCCGGCGTGACGCTCCACACCACGTAATAACCGACGAATATGGCCAGTACGAAGATGGCCAAGCGGAATACGAAGGGGTCGATGCTGGTGGTCATGGCGGCGGCATCAGCGACAACTTCGGCGGCAAGCGATGCATCGTTGGCGATCTGCGCGGCTTGCACTGCTTGTGCTGCGTGCTCGGCCGCTTGGGCCGCTGCGGTACGCGCGAGTTCCACCTGCTCGGCGACGGTTTCGGTATTCATGCAAATCTCCCTAGGCTTTGAATTGAGGATGGATGATCTGGCCGTTACGGGTGAGGGCGGTAGCGGCGATGATCTCATCGTCCCAGTCGATGTTGAGCTGCTTGGACGACTCTTCCACGTGGGGGATGAGGAAGGCGTACAAATTCTTCGCATAAAGAGCGCTGGCATCGACCGCGAGCCGGCCGGCGACATTGACATGCCCGAGGATTTTGACGCCGTTGACAGCGATCGTCTTACCCGGCTGCGATAGTGTGCAATTGCCGCCGCGCTCTACCGCCAAATCAACGATGACCGAGCCTGGGCGCATCGACGCAACCATGGCATCGTCGATAAGCGTGGGCGCTGGGCGCCCAGGGATAAGGGCGGTACAGATGACGATGTCTTGTTTGGTCAACGTTTGCGCGATAAGTTGGGCCTGCGCCGCTTTGTACTCATCGCTCATCTCTTTGGCATAACCGCCCGCCGTTTCCGCTTGCGCCATTTCTTCGCTCTCGACGGTGACGAATTTGGCGCCAAGACTCTCCACCTGCTCCTTCGCTACGGGGCGTACATCCGTCGCGCTGACGATGGCACCTAGGCGTTTGGCCGTGGCGATAGCCTGAAGTCCGGCAACACCAGCGCCCATCACCAGTACCCTAGCGGGTGGCACGGTGCCGGCGGCGGTCATCATCATCGGCATCGCGCGGGTGAATTCGCCTGCTGCATCGATAACCGAGCGGTAGCCGGCTAAGTTGGATTGCGATGAGAGTACATCCATCGACTGGGCCCGGGTGATGCGTGGTACCAATTCCATGCAAAACGCATCGACGCCGGCTTCGGCATAACGGCGGGCGCCTTCCAGGTCGTCGTAAGGTTCGAGCATACCGATGAGATGAGCACCGGATTTCATCAAGGCTAATTCGCTCTGGTCCGCCGGGCGCACTTTGAGCACCACATCGGCCTCGCTCAATGTCTCTTGCGCGCTTGCTGCAATGTAAGCGCCGGCTTCGGCGTAGGTCTCATCTAAAAAACTGGCGTTGATTCCCGCGCCGGATTCAATGAATACTCGTAGGCCCATCTGGACGAACTTTTTGACCGTCTCCGGGGAGGCGGCCACGCGAGTCTCTCCTTCCCGGCGTTCTTTGGGGACAGCGACTTTCATCAGGGATGTCTCTTGTAGGTGGTGGTAGCGAGCAGTAGCCGTGGCGCGTGACTAAAGTTCGACAAAATACGCTTTTACACAATTGCTCATGTTAACCTAACGGACTGCTTAAAAACGATGCCACCGCTTAACTTATGGGGTTAATACCCTTGGGGTTAATACCCTGGGGCAATCGCCTGAAGGTTACACGGCGAAGACCTCGAAAATGGCTACTGGGCGCCTGCTAAAAATAGTCATTGTCTCGTGAGTGCAAGGAAGCCCCGCGCGCACAACCGCAGTGTGTTGGTGATACCTGAGGATTCGAGCACGGAGCTGACGCCGCCATCGCGGAAAAAGTGCATTTTTAGCAGGCGCCCTTATGGATAACTTTCGACAAAGTTAGCGTTCCCCTCGTACTCGCCGGGCGCTGTTGGGTCTAAGTTTGTTGATGACCGGGGGCGGTTAACCGACGGAGATGAATTGATGGCACGCATACTCATCGTTGATGACTCGGCGACTGAAGTGCAGTCGTTACGCGCGATGTTGGAAGCGGGGGGTTATGAAACCCTGGAAGCCCGCAGTGCTGAGGAAGGTATTTCCACGGCGCGCAGCGAGAAACCCGACGCGGTGCTCATGGATATCGTGATGCCTGGCCTGAATGGTTTTCAAGCTATGCGCCAGATGGGCAAAGAATCTGATACCAAAGACATTCCCGTTATCGTTGTGACGACCAAGGACGGTGAAACCGATCGCATTTGGAGTATGCGCCAAGGAGCGGTCGGTTATCTAGTCAAACCGGTGACCGGACCGCAACTGCTGGAAGCTGTGCAGAAGGCTCTGGCCTAGCCGCCAGCCACGGTTGCAAATATTGGTCATTTTATCCGGCACATCATCTTAGCTGGCTCACTCACTTAGCCGGCCGCGAGCGCGCGGGCAGAGACTGACGTTATGAGTAAATACGAAATCGTCGTTATCCCAGGAGATGGCATTGGCAATGAAGTCGTACCCGAGGGTGTCAGGGTGCTGGAGGCAGCCGGCGCAAAATACGGTATAGAGTTTAAGTGGCGCGAATTCGATTGGAGTTGCGAGCGGTACCAGGCTAGCGGCGCCATGATGCCGGAGGACGGCATCGCGCAAATATCCGAGTGTGATGCCATCTTCCTCGGTGCGGTGGGCTTCCCGGGGGTGCCCGATCATGTGTCGTTGTGGGGGCTGTTGATCCCGTTGCGGCGCGAGTTTCATCAATACGTCAATCTGCGTCCGGTACGCTTACTTCCTGGTATTCGCTCTCCGCTTCGGCATCGTAACCGGGAAGACATCGATTTTTATGTAGTACGCGAAAACAACGAGGGCGAGTATTCGCAGATAGGGGGGCGGCTCTTCGCCGGTACTGAGCGCGAGATGGCGACTCAGGAGAGTATTTTTACCCGTCATGGGGTCGATCGTATCATGCGTTATGCTTTTGAGCTGGCGGCAACCCGGCCGGCTAAACACGTCACCTCTGCGACTAAGTCAAACGGTATTATTCACACTATGCCGTTTTGGGACGAACGTTTCGCCGCCGTCGCCGCACAGTATCCCGGCATTCGTACGGATCAGTACCACGTCGATATCTTGGCGGCGAATTTTGTTTTGCATCCCGATTGGTTCGACGTGGTGGTAGGGTCTAACTTGTTCGGTGACATACTCTCGGATTTGGGACCGGCCGTGGCCGGCACTATAGGCGTGGCACCGTCTGCCAATATCAATCCGGAAAAAGCCTATCCGTCCATGTTCGAACCGGTGCACGGATCGGCACCGGATATCGCCGGTAAGGGAATTGCTAACCCCATCGGACAGATCTGGTCTGGCGCTATGATGTTAGCTCACTTGGGTCATCACGGCGCCGCACAGGCGGTGGAGCGTGCCATCGAAAGAGCCTTGACCGACGCGGCCGCGCATACGCCGGATCTGGGCGGATCGGCGAGTACCCAGACGCTGGGTAAAGCGATCGCTGAAGCTATAGATTGACCCTGTAAATCAGGGGTTAGCCTATGCAGCAGGGGGCCTATGCGGCAGCAGCCTAAGCAGTTGGCAGCTGGCCACTGATGCGACGGTACAAGTTCATCAGCAGGCCCGCTGTCGCTCCCCAAATGAGATGACCGCTGTGACGGAAGGCGTAGTAGCGCCGCTCCGCTTGACCGTCTAGGCGGCTCTCGATGGCGTGATTGGCCGGGTCCATGAAGAAGGCGAGGGGCACTTCAAACGCCGTCGCCACTTCGAATGGGTCTAGCTTGAGGGCAAATCCCGGTCGTACGAAACCGACCACCGGGGTCACCAAAAATCCGCTACCCGTCAGGTAATTGTCCAGCAGGCCGGCGATCTCGATGTGATGCGATGCTAAACCGATTTCTTCCCACGTTTCGCGCAGCGCTGTGTCGATGACGCCGTGGTCTTCATCGTTGGCACGGCCACCCGGAAAACTTACCTGGCCGGCGTGGTGTTTCAAGTGGCGGGTACGTTCGGTCAATAGGACGGTCGCCCCGCCCGGGTGTTCGACTATAGGTATGAGGACTGCCGCTGGCCGCGCCGGTCGATCCGTTGTGCCTGGACGCCGCCCGTTAAGGTCGTGATCGCCCGGATCGCAATGGCCTAGATCGCGATGGCTCAGATCATGATGACCATGGCTCCTGGCGCCAGCGCCTAAAGGATGGACACCTGAATCCGGTAGAGGTTCGAGGTGCGCCGTAACGTGCTCGCGCATCTTCGACACCTGATCACCGTTTGGAGGTGCGCATGGATGATGAGTTTGTGGCAAGCAAAAGGCGGCTCCATGAGACCATCAGTAAAGTATCGAGAACATCACTCGGCGAGTTTCTTGGTAATTCTATGCGCGAATACGCTCATTTCCTTGGCTGCCTGCATGTCACCTTTTTGCGTTGCAACCTCGATTCCGCCGGTGTAAGCCGCCAGCGCTCCCTCATCATCACCGGCTTGCGTAAGAGCTTTTCCCAGCAGCTTCCAGGCGGCGGAGTAACCCGGGTCGTGGGTTAGCGCTTTGCGCAAGTGATCGACGGCAGCGGCGGTATCGCCTTCTCCTAAGTAGATATTGCCTAAGCTGAAGCGCAACAGCGCATCGTCCCGGCCGGCCTCGAGCATTTTTACGAGTCTGTTCTTCATCGTTTCATTCCCGCCAATACATGGGTGAGAGGATGACCAGCAGGGTGAAGATCTCGAGGCGGCCGAAGAACATGGCGGCACTGAGTATCCATTTGGCCGTGTCGTTGATACTGGCGTAGTGCGCCCCCACGCCGCCTAGCCCCGGCCCTAGGTTGTTGAGGCAAGCGGCGACGGCGGAGAACGCCGTCACCTGATCCAAGCCCGTGGCCATGAGGACTAGCAGCATGAGGGCGAAGAGCGCTACGTAGGCGGCGAAAAAACTCCACACGGCGTCTATAACCCGGCCCGACAGAGGTGTGCCGCCGAGTTTGATGGGCACATAGGCATTGGGATGGACGAGGCGCGCGATTTCGCGCTTGCCTTGTTTTAACAACAACAACACCCGGATCACTTTGAGGCCGCCACCGGTAGAGCCGGCACAGCCGCCGATGAAGCTTGCGAACAACAGCATGACCGGTAAAAAGCTCGGCCATAGATGATAGCCGGTGGTGGTGAAACCGGTGGTGGTGGAGATCGATACGGCGTGGAAAACCCCCTGACGCAGGGCCGTGGCGAAGCCTTCGAAATTCGATGAGAAATAAAGTCCGGCGCTGGTTGTCGCCGCCAAGCCTATGAGTATATAGAGGTAGGCGCGGCATTCTTCGTCATCTACGTAACCGGTGAGGGTAGTGCGCCTGACGGCCACGAAATGCAGCGCGAAGTTAACCCCGGCAATGGCCATGAAGACGATGGCTACCGCCTCGATAAGAGGACTCGAGAAATAACCTAGGCTGGCGTCGTGGGTGGAGAAACCGCCGATGGCTATGGTGGAAAAACTATGGGCCAGGGCATCGAACGGCGACATGCCAGCCAGCCAGTACGCCAGCCCGCAGGCCAAAGTGAGTCCCAGGTAGATATACCAGAGATATTTGGCCGTTTCGGTGATGCGCGGGGTGAGTTTAGTGTCTTTCATCGGGCCCGGCGTTTCCGCCCGGTATAGCTGCATGCCGCCGATCCCCAGGACCGGTAAGATGGCGACGGCTAATACGATGATGCCCATGCCGCCCAGCCACTGTAATAACTGTCGGTAGAGAAGAATGGAAGGCGGCAGTTCGTCTATGCCGATGATGACCGTGGCACCGGTGGTGGTAAGCCCCGATACGGACTCGAATACGGCGTCCGCCAGCGTCATGCTCGGTTTGTCTGCCAGGGCAAACGGCACCGCGCCGCTCAGGCCTAGGACCAGCCAGAACATGACTACCACCATGAAGCCTTCGCGTAAGCGAAGATCCCGTTTGGAGCGGGCCGCGGGCAGCCAGAGGGTGAAGCCAACGCCTGCGATCAGGGCGAACGCGCCCAAAAATGCCTCGCTGGCACCGTCCCCGAATGCAAGGGATACTCCAAACGGTGCCACCATGGTAAGGCTGAACAGCATGAGCAAGATCCCTAAAATGCGTTGAACCGGGCGCGGGTGCACAGTGATTGATACCCTCAAAGAAAAGTGACGCCCACCTGGAACAAACGCTCGACCTCTGGTACCCGTTGTTTGTCCAGTACTAATAAGATGACGTGATCGTTGGCGCGGATGATGGTGTCATGGTGCGCCATCACCACTTCGTGTTCTCTGGCGATAGCGACGATGCTGGCGCCGCGCGGCAGGCGGATTTCCTCCACTTTGCGATCCACCACCTTGGATGTGCGCCGGTCGCCGTGAGCGATAGCTTCTATGGCTTCCGCCGCGCCGCGTCTGAGGCTATGCACGACCACCACATCGCCGCGCCGCACGTGGGCCAGTAACGTACCGATGGTGGCTTGTTGCGGGGAGATGGCGATGTCGATGAGGCCGCTTTGCACCAGATCGACGTACGCACCCCGGTTGATGAGCGACATGACTTTGCGCGCGCCCATGCGTTTGGCCAGCATGGCGGCCAGTATATTGACCTGATCATCGTTGGTGACCGAGCAGAATACGTCAGTTCTGTCGATGCTTTCATCGCGCAACAAGTCTTCGTCTGCCGCGTCGCCTTGCAACACGATGGTCGAATTGAGTTCTTCGGAGAGCCGCGCGGCGGATTTGGCTTCGCGCTCGATAAGCTTCACCTGGTAATTTGACTCGAGGCTGGCGGCCAGCCGCTTACCGATGTTGCCGCCGCCGGCCAGAAAAATGCGTTTGACCGGGTTATCAAGACGGCGCAGCTCACCCATGACTGCCCGGGTATTCTCCGCCGCGGCGACGAAGAAGACCTCATCGTCTACTTCGATGACGGTGTTGCCATCTGGCACGATGGCCGTGCCGCGGCGAAAAATAGCGGCGACGCGAGAATCTACATTGGGCATGTGTTCGGACAGGGTGCGCAGCTCATGACCGACCAGGGGGCCGCCGTAAAAAGCTTTGACGGCCACCATGCGCACCCGCCCGTCGGCGAAATCCAGCACTTGCAGCGCGCCAGGGGTTTCGATGAGTCGCTGTACATATTCGGTGACGATCTGCTCCGGGCTTATGAGTACGTCCACGGGCAATGCTTCTTGGCAAAAAAGCGCTGGGTGGTTCAGGTATTCAGCGGCCCGTACGCGGGCGATTTTGGTGGGTGTATGAAATAAGCTGTACGCCACCTGACAGGCGATCATGTTGGTTTCGTCGTTGTTGGTAACGGCCACCAACATGTCCGCATCCTCGGCGCCGGCTCGGGCCAGTACATCCGGATGCGAGGCTTGGCCGACCACCGTGCGTAGGTCCAACTGATCTTGCAACGCACGCAGCGGTTCCGGATCGTGATCGACGATGGTGATGTCGTTTGCTTCGGAGGCGAGGTTATGCGCCACTGATGAGCCAACTTGGCTCGCACCGAGAATGATGATTTTCATCCGGTGATCTGTTTGACGTTGATGCCGAGGGCGCGCAGCTTACGGTAAAGATGAGTGCGCTCTACACCGCAGAGATTGGCCACTTTGCCGACTGAGCCGCCCGACTCGCGCAAGTGGTATTCGAAATAAGCTCTTTCGAATTTCTCTCGCGCTTCTTTAAGTGGTAGCTCAAGTGATAGCTCGATGTTGGCCATCGATTGCGCGGCGCTGTGGCCAGGGAGCGGTTGCGCGCCCAGCGCACGGTCTACGTCGCTAGCCGAGATCTGCGTGCCATCACCCAAGATGAGCAGCCGCTGCACTACGTTGCGAAGTTCGCGAATATTGCCCGACCAAGGGTGATTGCGTAGGCGGTTCTGGGCGGCGACAGTGAAGCGGCGGTAGGGTAGATTGTCCTGCGTGGTCAGGGTCTCTACGCAGTATTCCAGCAGCTCCGGCAGATCTTCGAGATGCTCGCGCAGGGGCGGCACCTTGAGTGGCAACACTTGTACCAGGTAGAAGAGATCTGCTCTGAAATGACCGGCTCTTACTTCATCGGCCAGACTGCGAGACGTGGCGACAATCACGTGTGTGTCCAGCGCCACCGGCTCCACGCCGCCTACGCGCTGGAAAATGCGCTGATCGAGGGCGCCGAACAGGCGGGCTTGCAGCGATGGTGGCAAATCGGCGATGTCCTCTAAAAAAAGCGTGCCACCGTTGGCTTCTTCTAGGGCGCCGTACATGATCTGCTCCCCGTCTTCGGCGCCAAATAGGGCATTGTCCCCATCGTCGTTGGCCAACGCTGCCACCGATACCCGGGAGAACGGGCCCTCGCGGCGGCTGCCTTCGCTGTGAATGAACCGGGCCAGCGTGGTTTTACCGCTGCCTGCTTCGCCGGTGATGAGAATAGGGGCGCCGTGGGCGGCAACCCGGCGGGCTTGATGACGCAGTGCCTCCATCGGTGGGCTCTTGCCGATGAGCCGCGCCACCGAGCGCATCTCCTGGCGCAAACATCTGTTTTCCCGGTCCAACTGGGCGGCCGCCAGGGCATTGCGTACGGTGAGCAGCAATTTAGCCATCGAAAGCGGTTTTTCGATGAAGTCGTAAGCGCCTAGCCGGGTCGCTTCCACGGCGGTTTCCACCGTGCCGTGTCCCGACATCATGATGACGGGGGAGGCATCGACGGTATGAGTCTCGGACCACTCTTTGAGCAAGGTAATGCCATCGGTGTCGGGCATCCAGATATCGAGCAAAGTGAGGTCGGCCCGCCGCGCCCTGCGCGCTTGGCGCGCTTCCTCCGCATTTTGCGCGGTATGCACGTCATAACCCTCGTCTTCGAGGATCTCTTTGAGCAATTCGCGGATATCGGGCTCGTCATCGACTACGAGCAATTGCGGGTTCATGAGTTCATCTGTCTCCTGGCCCGGCGGCTATCAGCATAGTCATCCAAGGCGGTGGTCCGGGTGGTGGGTAGGCGCAAGGTGAAGGTGGCACCGCTGTCCTCGTTATTCGCGGCGGTGATGACGCCGCCGTTTTCTTCAGCGATTTTCTTGACGATGGCCAAGCCGAGGCCGGTGCCCTTGGTTTTGTTGGTGACGTAGGGGTCGAACAAGGTCGGCAACAAAGCTTCATCAATGCCGGGTCCCGCGTCCTTGACCTGTAGTTCCGCCACTTCGCCGCCGGTGCGGTGGCGGGTCGCGGTGGCTACCACTATCGCCTGGCCCGTTTCCGCGGCGCCCGTTTCCGCGGCGCCCGTTTCCAGCGCGTTTTTGATGAGGTTGTGCAGTAGCTGGCGCAGCCGGTCGGGATCGGCTTCCACCAGTGGGAGGGTTTCATCTAGCTTCGTGGATACCGCCTGCGGCGGATACAGATTCACCACGTCCGCCACCAGCGCATTTAGCTGCACCGGGCGCGGCTGATTTTCCGGGCTGCGGGCATAGGCGGAAAAAGCATTGACCATGTCTTTCATCGATTCCACCTGGTTGACGATGGTCTTGGTCAGCCGGTCTAGCAACGATGCTTCGTCGCCGTCCAGGTGCGATAGATATTTGTGTCTGAGGCGTTCTGCCGATAGCTGTATGGGCGTCAGGGGGTTCTTGATCTCGTGGGCCAGACGGCGGGCAACTTCGCTCCAGGCAGCATTACGCTCCGCTTGAATCAGGGCGGTCAAATCGTCGAATACGACCACGTGCCCGCCCTGTTCATCGTCTGGTCCCGGTAGAGCGGTACCGCGGCAAACCAGTACTTGCCGCCCGTTGGGCCCGAATAAGCTGACCTCGGCGCGCCAATCCGGAGCAGCCTTGGCCAACCGGGCGGACAGGGTGTGCGCCAGTGGTGCCAGGCGCGGCACGCGGGTGGCAAGGTTCGCGATGGGGAGCGGTTCCAGCTCCGTTTCACCTTGGCGCAATTCATCCTCTAGAAGCAATATCTGCGCCGCCGCCGGATTGGCCGTGATCAGCCGGTGTTGATCATCAATGGTGATGACTCCCGAGGACATGCGCGCCAGCACCGCTTCTAAGTGAGCTCGCTGCTCTTCTACCTGGGCTTGGCTGCGCCGCGTCTCGTCCCGCGCCCGGCGCAGCTTACGGGTCATGTCGTTAAAAGAGCTGACTAAAAATCCCAGTTCATCGTCGCTGGTCTCATCGACCCGCCGCTCGTAATTGCCCTCGGCGATGGCCTGGGTGGCTTCTGCCAGACCGGTGAGGGGGGCGACCATCCGCCGGGCGCAATAAAACGCCGCCCAGGCGGCGGCGAAGATACTGAGCAGCAGCACCAGCGACAAGGTGAGGGTGAACGAGAATTTAAGGCTATCGCGCAGGTAGGCCAGTTCGCGGTATTTGGCATAAGCGCTCTGCACACTGCCGGCCAGTTCGCTCATGCGCTCGTCCACCGGGAAGAGGGCGTGCAGATAGCGCGGATCGCCGCCGATGCTCGCTACCTCGGCCACGGCTCTCACGTTCAAACTGGCTTCCTCGCCAGGTTCCAGAGCCACGTATGTACGTGTTTCCGATATGCGCAGCAGAAGTGATGAGGCGATGGATTTGGGCACTAGCACCGAAGAGTCGGTATTGCTGGCAGCCAAGATCTGGCCGCGGGCATCGATCACCATGAGTTCGGCCGCCAAGCTGGTGGTGAGCGCATCGCCCAGGGATAGCGCTAAGCCATCGGATTCAAGGCCCGTCAGTTGATGAGCAATGGTTTGAGTGACCCGCAGTTGTTCGCGCATGCGGATATCAAGCGAGGTCTGAGTGAGTTCCAAAGAGTCCGAGAGCGCGTTTTCTATACGTACGTCGAACCATGACTCGATGCCACGGTGCAGGGTTTGCAAGGAGAACAGGTACACCACCAGTACCGGGGTCAGCGCTAGCAACACGAATAAACCGGTCATGCGGGTGGTGAGGCGTGCGCCCGTCTCGCGCCGGCGTAGTTGTTTGATAAGCCGCGCCAGATTCCATCCGAGCAGCACGGCTAGGCCCAGCAAACCGGCCGCGTTGACTACCAGTAGCAGTGAATAGAGTTCGCCGAAGCGGGCTGAGTCCTCGGTGGCATTGCTGAGTAGGGCAATGGCGGCCAACAATACGGCAATGAGGGCCAGCACCGGCCAGATGCTTAGCGTGAAGGAGCCTGGAGTGTAAGAACCTAGAGTGAAGGATTTCATTCAGAGGAGGTTCTTTCGATGGGCCACTCGTACCAATCACTCTGTAACCGCCACAGCGAGTTCAGATAAGCCCGTGGGCGCATGGGTACTGGGAGCGACTCTATATCCAGCCGCGCCCGCACGCGAACACTGTAACTGTCATCAGGTGATAGACGCCGCGCCGCAATGAGCGGGAAGTCGCGCACTTTACCCAGATCATCGAGCAACGGTTTGAGCCGGTGATAGTTACGCGACAGGCCGAGTTCGAGATTTTTAGACACGTACTGGCCGCTCAGCGCGTGGTATTCGATGGCGTAGCGGGCCTCCACGTCCGTGATGGTCTCATTCCAGGTCCAGCGCCGCTTGCGTACCACATCGGTTTCGACCATTACGGTGATGGCAACCCCGTTTTCCAGGGCTTCAACGATTTGCGGCGTCAGGGTAATACCGATGTCGGCGTCCAGGTGATAGACATCGTTCACCACCCTTAGGGCGACTTGCTCTACCACGAAGCCCTGGGCGAGTGCGGCGCAGGAGAACAATACCGCGCAGACGGTAACTATTAATGCTCCTAATGGACTTTTACCGGCGAGCCTGCATGTGTTCGAGGCGCGGCTCGCCCTCGCTCGATGGATGGTTGCTGGGGCATTCAACATGTTGTGATGCGCGGCGGTGGCACGATTTCAAGCTGTCAGGATTTAGTTAACCGAGCATAGTAGAAACCATCCATTTCGGCTTCTCCTGGGAAGATTTGACGTCCATGTAGAGCGGCTGTGCCCCATGGCACCTCAAGGGGCAACTCACCGGCATCTACCCTGCTGGCGAGGAATTGTCTAATAACTTCGCTGTTTTCAGCGGGGAGAACCGAGCAAGTAGCGTATACCAGCGTTCCGCCCTTGGCCAACAGCGGCCAGCAACTTTGCAGGAGCGTAAGTTGTTGCGCCGCGAAGCGCTCTACGTCCTCGCGCTTGCGGCGCAACTTGATATCCGGATGGCGGCGGATGATGCCGGTGGCCGAGCACGGTACGTCTAGCAATATGTGATCGAATGGCCGCCTGTCCCACCACGCCCCCAGGTCGCACACGTCCGCTTCAATCACCTCGGCCCGCAAGCGCAGGCGCCGTAGATTGTCCTGCAACTGTTGACTGCGCTCGGGCGCGAGTTCCACAGCGGTTATGTGTAGATTATCAAAGGCTTCAAGCAACGCCGTGGTTTTACCACCGGGGGCTGCGCAAGCGTCTAGTACACGACCGGTAGAGCGCGGTTCGATGGTCTGTACCACTAGTTGAGAGGCGGCATCTTGGACGGAAAAGTGTCCGGCCTCGAAACCCGGTAGCGCCCCTGGATGGTGAGATGAGGGGGGAGGGTGAGATGAGGGGGAATAATGAGGTGGAAAGGATAGGTGTAAGCCGTGCTCGGCGTAATCGCTGGGGGTTGCGTCTATCGCTAGCCTGGCCAGCGCGTCGGCGAGGCTAGCGCGGTTGGTGCGTCGGCGGTTGGCGCGCAAAGTGAGCGGTGCCTGGGTGTTGTTGGCTGTTAATATGTCTTGCCAGCGCTCGGGGTAGCTTTGATGTAAGGACTCGATGAGCCACCGCGGATGGGACCAAACCGCTGTTGGTTCTGCGTCCACGGCCGCCAACACCGCCACCCGTTCCCGCTGAAACCGTCTTAGCAACCCGTTGACCAAGCCGCGGGCGCTCTTTACCCCTATCTGTGCGGTCAACTCCACACTGGTGGAGATGGCCGCGTGGTCGGGTACCCGCATGTAGAGCATTTGATAAAGGCCAATGATGATCGGCACTTGCACCGCTTTATCCTTGAGCGGCTTATGCAGCAAGTGGGCGGTGATGGCGGCCAGCCGCTCCCGCCACCGTACTGCGCCGGTGGTCAGAGCGCGGCACAGAGTTCGGTCACGTGGGCAAGGCAGTCCGGTCTGATGGCGGGTCAAAGCGGTGTCTAGCCGCTGACCATCCAACAGCACGTCCACCAGCGCGGCACAGGCCGCCCGCCTGGCTACACCGCCCGCGTCAGTTGGCTTAGCCAATGACTATTCCGGGCCTCAGGGGCCTCGCATTCAGATATTGAGCGGCATTCACCGGTTTGCCCCCGGCCCGTTGTAACGATTGCATGGCGAGGGCACCTTCGCCGGTGGCCACTACTATTCCGGCGGCGCTGGCGGTGATGACGGTTCCGGGGAACAGGTCCGCACCCCCAACACCGGGGCTGTACTGCGTGGCTACGGCCGCCTCTAGAATTCGCACCCGCTCGCCGTTGATTGCGGTATAGCTGGTGGGCCATGGGGTATACGCGCGCACCTCCCGTTCCAGCGTGCCGGCGGCTTTACTGAAATCAAGCCGCGCTTGGTCTTTGCCGATCTTAGGCGCGTAGGTAGCGGCGCTGTCGTCCTGAGGCTCGGGGCGAGCGCGCTGCGCCAGATCCTCTAAGACCTCTAGCAGCGCCTGTGCTCCGAGCACCGCCAGCTTTTCGGTGAGGGTGGCAGTGGTCTCGTCTGTGACAATAGAGCATTCCTTGGTCAGCCAGACCGGGCCGGTATCCAGTCCTTCTTCCATCTGCATGATGGAAACGCCACTTACGGTATCACCGGCCAAAATAGCGGCTTGAATAGGACTCGCTCCGCGCCAGCGGGGCAGCAGCGATGCGTGCACGTTAAGACAACCCAAACGCGGCAGGTGCAGCACGCGGGCCGGTAGTAGTAGGCCGTAGGCGGCGACCACGAGTACATCCGTCCGGGCTGCTTGCAGGGCCAGGTAGGTTTGCTCCGCGTCCTGATGTCCGGCTTTAGCGGGCGCAAGCGTCGCGGGTTGCCAAACGGGTATGGAGTGCGCGACGGCCAATTGCTTGACGGGGTTGGCGGCAGTCTTGCGGCCTCGCCCCGCGCGCCGATCCGGCTGCGTTAAGACCAGGCATGGGACAAGCTTTGCCGCCACCAGCACAGCCAAAATGGTAGCGGCCAGTTGCGGCGTTCCAGCGAACGCCAGCTTGAGCGGGGTCATCTGTTCTTCACCCTTGGCGGGTTATTTCCTCGCGGAATTGTGTTTGAGGGCTTTTTTGCGAATGCGCTGCTGTTTGAGGCGTGATAGATAGTCCACGAAGAGTTTCCCGTCTAAATGATCTATCTCGTGTTGAATGCAAACCGCCAGCAGTCCATCGGCTTTTAACTCAAAGGGTTGACCGTCCCGCCCTAGCGCCCGCACGGTTACTTGCTTCGGGCGCTCGACCGCCTCATAGATGCCGGGTACTGAAAGACATCCTTCCTCCGCTTCGGTCAGCTCGCCTGTGAGTTCTAGCTGCGGATTGATGAAACACAGGGGGGCAGATTTGTCCTCGGAGACATCGATCACTATCACCCGCTCGGCCACATTCACCTGAATTGCCGCTAGCCCGATGCCGGGAGCTGCATACATGGTTTGCAGCATGTCATCGAGCAGATGTTGAACACGCTCGTCAACTTCGGCAACCGGCTGAGCAGTGTTGCGTAATCTGGGATCCGGGTAGTGAAGAATGTCGAGAATAGCCATGGGTGTGGTGTCTATCTTAGTTGAGGCCTGATTATAAGGCGTTTGCTAGGTGCATGATCCTGCGGTCTACAAGAAAAGAATATTTGGAATAAATATTGATACTTCATAGGGTTATATCTTATAGTTAATCTTATTTCATAGGTTTTGTATTGCAGCATTGACAAAATACTTCGAGTAAAGGAGTTGACATGGCGATCTGGCGGCTGGTTTTGCTGATGTTGTGTGGGTGTTTGCTGCAATTGGCAGTGATCGCGGCGACCCCACCTCAATCCCGATCATCCTGAGACTTATACGGTCCAGCCGGGCGATACGCTTTGGGATATCGCCAAGAAATTTCTGCGCGAACCCTGGCGCTGGAAGGAAGTGTGGCAAGGCAATCCGCAGGTAAAGAACCCCGACTCTTACTCTATCCCGGCGACGTTCTTTATCTCGCCTACCGCGGTGACGGGCAGCCGGTCATCGGTATGACCCGGGAGGGACGCCCGGAGATCAAGCTATCGCCGCGGGTACGCGTGAAGCCGGGACGCACTGGTGCTATCCCGACCATTCCCATAGACGCTATTGGTCAGTTTCTCTCGCGCTCTTTGGTCATAGAAGAGGACTCTCTGGAAGACGCGCCTTACATGGTTTCCTTGGGTACCGAGCATTTGCTGGGAGGCGCCGGCTCCAAGGTCTGCGCCCGCGGTGTGGAGCGCTCTGCGGGTGTTCTCTACTCGGTATTACGGCGCGGTGATCCGTATGTAGCCCCGGATGATCCCAACGGCGAAGTGCTGGGTTATGAAGCGCTGCACATCACCGATGCATCGCTGGAAAGAGAGGGTGATCCGGGCACGTTACGGCTGCTCAGGATCAAGCGCGAAGTGCTTATAGGGGACCGCGTGGTGCCCGCCGCCGAACAGGGTTTGAGGGGCGCTTTCATGTCCCATCCGCCGGCTGGGTCGGTGCGCGGTAAGATTATCTCGGTGGTGGAAGGTGTGACCCAGATCGGTCAGCTACAGGCCGTAGTTTTGAATTTAGGCCGTCAACAAGGCCTGGATGAAGGCACGGTTTTGTCGGTGCTGCAACGCGGCGAGGTGATGGCTGACAAACCAGCGCGGGAACCGAACGCCCGCCTGCCGGAGCCCGATGCTGAAATAGAACTGGATGTGGAGCGCTAGCGAGGACTGGATGGCTTGACCATGGCGCTGGATCGGCTGGTGCGCCATATCGATGACGCACTGACGCCCGCAGATAGATCTTACAGCTTAGTGAGTTTGCCTGAGCAGCAGGCCGGCACCGTGATGCTGTTCCGGGTTTTCGACCGGGTCAGCTACGCGCTGGTAATGGACGCAGCCCAGCCTATGCACTTAGCCGACACAGTGGTTAATCCCTGATCCGTAGCGAGTCCCTGATGTAGAGCCCGATATTCGAGATCGCCGTAGCGGTACTGACGCGGCGAACAGAGCCTGGCCTACAACGGGCGAGGCGTAGCCGCACGCGGACCGGCAAGAGTGCCCGATGTCCATGGCAGGGTGGATGGTTATAATCGGTGATTATTTTTAATTACCGACTACTTTTAGTCACGGCCTGAGCTGTTCATGAAAGCTGCACATCCCGTACTTAGTGGCGGGATGGCGAAGGGGATCAGATGAACGGGCTTATAGGTTGGAACATGGGCCATCATCCAGGAGTAGGCCATGGACGGTCAGGGCGGCGTGCAGCTGAGGAACTCGCAAGACGATGAGCATACGCTGCTCGCGACACTCGCTTTAATTCGCATCAAAGGTCTTGGAACGGTCACGCAGGCCCGTCTGCTGGAGTATTTTCACTCGCCAAAGGCGCTGTTCGCGGCGGCGCCTGGACAATTGACGCAAATGGTTGGGGTACGGCTGGCCGAGCGCCTGTCGAGCCCGCCGTGGCAACAAGCCGAGCGCGATCTCCAGTACTGTAGGCGCCATCAAATAGAACTCATTACCCTAGCCTCTTCGCGCTATCCGCCGTTGCTGCGTGCGATAGTCGATCCGCCGCCGGTATTGTTCGCACGTGGCAGTGCGGTATCAGGCCTGGCCCAGCCCAGTGTGGCGGTGGTGGGTACGCGGCGGCCAACGCTCGCGGGGACCCATTTCACCACCGCTCTAGGCGCCGATCTGGCGCGGGCCGGTCTCACGGTAGTGAGCGGTCTTGCCCACGGTGTAGATGGCGCCGCTCATCGCGGCGCGCTGGCTGGTGGTGGTGATACGGTGGCTGTGGGTGGCTGCGGTTTGGACCGGATTTATCCGCGTAGTCATCGTGCCTTGGCCGCCCAGATAGAACAGTCGGGCTGTTTGATCACGGAATTCGCCCCCGGCACGCCACCCTTACGGCACAATTTTCCCATGCGCAACCGGCTTATCAGCGGTTTGAGTCTGGGGGTTGTAATCGTCGAGGCGGCTGAACGCAGCGGCTCATTGGTGACCGCCAGATTGGCGCTTGAGCAGGGCCGGGAGGTGATGGCGGTGCCCGGCGCACCCGGTGCGGCGGCGTCCGCTGGCACCAACCGTCTGTTGCGCGAGGGTGCCGCCCTGGTGTGTGGGATCCGCGACGTGTTGGATGAACTCGCATCACCTCTTGAGTTTCATGAGTCCTGGGAATGCCATGCAGCCGTGGAAGATGAGAGGGCACCAACGCCGGTTACCGCCAGTGCCGCGCGCATACTAGATGCTCTAAGCGCGGCGCCGCAGAGCTTGGATAAGCTGGCGCAACTTACCCGTTTGGAGGTGTCTTCGTTACGCCGGGAGATCCAAGCGTTGGAACTCGAAGGTCATCTTGAAATGGTGCCGGGTGGTCTTTACGGGCGAACGCTCACCCGCTACACGGTGGCAGATACCTGATAGTGGTACCTGCCACTGGCCTGCGTGCGCGTGCTCTGGCGCCGATATTGGGGTGCCCCTCCTAGAACTTTTGTCCTAGATCACGGGTCGTAGCCGATGGTTTGACATCTGTTGATGTGCGCTTCTAAATGTGCGCCCCTTACCATGGCGTGAGGATGGGTGCCAGCGCCGAGTGCAAGCTGAGTTAGGTGCAAACGGAGGGCGAATGTATTGCGGTGTGTTCCGCGTCCGCGAACTCCGCCACGGCGCGTGGTGTTATTACTTGAAGGATCGCTAAGAGAGCGATCCGGCTCTTATCAATGTAAGTGTTAATGTCAGGTCAACATCTGCTGATTGTCGAGTCGCCAGCCAAGGCGAAGACCATCAACAAATACTTAGGCAAGGACTTCCAGGTGCTCGCCTCTTACGGTCACGTGCGCGATCTGCGTCCCAAGGAGGGCGCGGTGGAGCCGGATGCTGCTTTCGCGATGCACTACGAACTTATCGAAAGGAACCAAAAGCACGTCGATAAGATCGCCAAAGCCATGCTTAAGGCGCAGACCTTGTATCTCGCCACCGATCCCGATCGCGAGGGTGAGGCGATAGCTTGGCACGTGGTGGAGATTTTGCGCGAGCGCAAGCTGCTTGCGGACAAACCGGTCAAGCGCGTGGTGTTCTACGAGATCACCCGGCGGGCCGTGCAAGAGGCGCTGGACGCGGCGCGCGACTTGTCCACCGATCTCATCAACGCGCAACAAGCGCGCCGGGCGCTCGACTATTTGGTCGGCTTCAATTTATCACCTCTTTTGTGGAAGAAGATTCGTCGCGGCCTGTCTGCCGGGCGCGTGCAGACGCCGGCTCTTCGCATGATCGTTGAGCGAGAAGAGGAAATAGAACGGTTCGAGGTGCGCGAATATTGGACTTTGGAGGCTGATCTAAACGCTGAGAAGCAGGACTTCGCCGCCCGCTTGACCCACTTGGGGGGCGAAAAACTTGAGCAGTTCAGCATCACCGAGGAGGCGGTGGCGCATGCAGCAGTCGCGCGTTTGGAGGCTGCGGCTAACGGCGAACTCAAGGTCGTCAAGGTCGATCGCAAACAACGCCGGCGTAATCCAGCCCCGCCGTTTACTACATCCACCTTGCAGCAAGAAGCCGCCCGCAAACTGGGTTTTTCCGCCAGCCGTACCATGCGGGTAGCCCAGCAACTCTACGAAGGCATTGATGTAGACGGTGGCCTGACCGGCCTCATTACCTATATGCGTACCGACTCTGTGTCCCTGGCGGCGGAGGCGACGGCGGAAATCCGCGCCTACATTGATGAGCGTTTCGGTACCTCGGATCGGCCAGCCAACGTGCGGGTGTTCAAAACCAAGTCAAAAAATGCTCAGGAGGCGCACGAGGCGATCCGGCCCACATCGATTTTGCGCACGCCCGAGACGTTAGCGCAGCAGTTGAGTGGCGATCAGCACCGTCTTTATGGCCTCATCTGGAAACGGACGCTGGCGTGCCAGATGGCCCACGCGCTCATCAACACCGTGGCGGTAGATTTTGATTGTGGCGGTGAAGGCATCTTCAGGGCGACCGGGTCCACTATTGCCGAGCCTGGATTTTTGCAGGTGTACGAAGAGGGCACGGACGGTAAGAAAGAAGACAATGAGCGGATACTGCCGCCATTGGCGGTGGGGGCCATGGTGGCGCTGCGAGGCCTGCGCCCGGAGCAACACTTCACTGAGCCACCACCACGTTACAGCGAGGCCAGCCTGGTTAAGACGCTTGAGGAATACGGTATCGGACGCCCGTCTACCTATGCTTCCATCATCGTCACTTTGACGGTGCGAGAATACGTGGAACTCGAGAAGCGGCGGTTTCAGCCAACCGATGTAGGCCGGGTTGTGGCGAAGTTTCTGACCGATCATTTCGATACTTATGTGGACTACGACTTCACTGCCCGTATGGAGGATGATCTGGATTCCATCTCCAGAGGCGAGAAAGCGTGGGTGCCGGTGCTGGACAACTTCTGGGGCGCTTTCATCGATCGGGTCAAAGATAAGGAAACCTCAGTGTCCCGGGCCGAGTCGGTCAGTGCGCGTGAGCTGGGCCAGGATCCGGTCACTGGCCGTGTGGTTAGCGTGCGCATGGGGCGGTACGGGCCGTTTGCTCAGATCGGGACGCGGGATGATGAAGACAAGCCGCGGTTTGCGAGTTTACTGCCGGCGCAGCGATTGAACGCCATCACCCTTGATGAAGCCCTCGCCTTGTTCAAGCTACCGCGAGAACTGGGTGAAAGCGCCGAAGGAGAAGCGGTATCTACGAATATCGGGCGGTTTGGTCCGTACGTACGCTACGGCAAGAAATACGTCTCCCTCGGAGCTGATGATGATCCCTATACCATCACCATCGAGCGGGCTTTGGCACTTATCGAAGCCAAACGTATCGCCGATGCAAACCGTATTATCAACGTATTCGAAGACGATGGGATAAGCGTGCTGAATGGCCGTTATGGTCCTTACATCACTGATGGCAACTGCAACGTTAAGATTCCCAAAGATACCGATCCGGCCAGCATCACGTTGGTTATGGCCAAGCAGATGATCGAATCCGCACCACCGCCACGGAGTAAGCGCGTAGCGGCGGCCAGCAAGAAGGTGGCCGTTAAAGCCGAAGCTAAACCTAAAGCCAAGGTCAAGGCCAAAGCTAAGACGAAGGCCAAAGCGAAAACCAAGGCTAAGAGGAAATCCGCGAACTGAATGTTTCAGCGATGTGCACCGTGGAATTTTGCCCGTGAGTCAGCCTGTGGCGAAGACTCGCGAGCGTTACTTGGCGAACGAGCTTGCCGCCGGTGCACTGCTAGTCCATCCCACCGAGGGGGTGTACGGCATTGGCTGCGATGCGTGGAATGAGTGGGCCCTGCGGCGCTTAATAGCGGCGAAAGGGCGGGCGGCGGATAAAGGACTCATAGTATTGGTAGCGGCAATACACCACTTGGCCGGTCTTGTGGTGCCGCAGGACGCCGCGCGTGTTCCGGCGCCGGACGATATTCCCACCACCTGGATAGTGCGTGCGTGCTCTTCCGCGCCGCCATTGGTCACGGGGGGGCGGAGCACGGTGGCGGTGCGTATTTGCGGGCATGTGAGGATGATGGCGCTGTTGAATGAGTTCGGTGGTGCGATGGTCTCCAGTAGCGCGAACCGGGCGGGGGCCGCACCCGCCCGTACCGCGTTACAGGCAAGAGTACGCTTCGCCGGAGCGGTTGATGCCGTGATGGGTGGGTCAACGAGTGGCTATGGGCGCCCGAGCCGAATCATTGAACTGGCGACCGGACGGGTGCTGCGCTGGTGAGCGGTGCTATTGGTAAAGCTATCGATCAAGAGGGCGTCAAAGTCTTTCTGCGTGGGCTGCAAGATAGTCTGTGTGAGGCGTTCATAGCCTTTGAGTCTTCAGGAAGCACTTTTCATGAAGATCGTTGGCAGCGCGGCGAAGGCGGTGATGGACGCACGCGCGTATTCGCCGACGGCGATGTGTTCGAGCGGGTCGGGGTGAATTATTCCAACATCAGGGGAATCGAATTGCCCCAGGCGGCCACGCAGAGACGACCGGAATTGGCGGAGCACCCGTTTGAAGCGGCTGGTGTTTCGGTGGTGGCGCATCCGCGTAACCCCTATGTGCCCACCGCTCATATGAATGTGCGCTTCTTTAGTGCCACCTACGCGAGTGCCACCTACGCGGCAGCCGGCCACGCATCGGCGGCGCCGGTGTGGTGGTTCGGCGGCGGATTCGATCTGACGCCCTATTATCCGTTCGAAGAGGATATCCGGCATTGGCATCGCACGGCCAAGGCTGCTTGCGCACCCTACGGCGATGAGGTCTACCCCTGCTATAAGAGCTGGTGTGATGAGTATTTCTACCTGCGTCACCGGCGCGAGGCACGGGGTGTGGGCGGCTTGTTTTTCGACGATCTGAACGAAGGCGGTTTCGCCCGCTGTTTCGGACTCACTAAAGCCATAGGCAGGGCGTTCGAGAAGGCTTATTGTCCCATAGTGGATCAACGCAAGAATACCGCGTATGGCGAGCGTGAGCGCAATTTTCAACTCATGCGGCGCGGGCGCTACGTGGAGTTCAACTTGGTTTATGATCGCGGCACCCGGTTCGGCTTGCAAAGCGGTGGGCGCATTGAATCGATTCTGATGTCGTTACCTCCGCAAGCCGCATGGCGCTACGACTGGCAGCCGCGACCGGAAGCGCCGGAAGCGCGTATTTTAGAGTTGGTCTCACAACCCCGCGAATGGGTTTAAGGTAAGCAGCGGTGCCTTGACACGCGCCTCCAAAGGAAGAAACAATAAGCGGCTTGATATCGCGGAGGGGTTCCCGAGTGGCCAAAGGGGGCAGACTGTAAATCTGCTGGCTCCGCCTTCGGAGGTTCGAATCCTCCCCCCTCCACCACGAACAGATATCCTGACGATATCAATCAGCGTTAACAGGCCATTAACTTTCATAGGCGGTTAGCTTTAATAGACAGCCAGTTTTATAACCGCTGCGGCATGTTTACCGATACGGCATGCGGGTGTAGTTCAATGGCTAGAACCTCAGCCTTCCAAGCTGATGATGTGGGTTCGATTCCCATCACCCGCTCCAAATTGTTGTGAACGAGGTTCTTTGATAGCAACTAGGTTCTTAACTTGAACAACGAAGTAGCTATGGCAACGGACAACGCCCACATAGCTCAGTCGGTAGAGCACTCCCTTGGTAAGGGAGAGGTCACTGGTTCGAATCCAATTGTGGGCACCAAACGCTTTGAACCAAATTATCCAGTCTTATTTCGAAACCATTTGACTCCATAGCAATAGTCATCAGAATTTCTCAAGTTCTCCGGAGAGCGCTGTCATGTCCAAGGAAAAATTCGAACGTACGAAGCCGCATGTCAACGTAGGGACCATCGGCCACGTTGATCACGGCAAGACCACCCTGACGGCGGCGATGACGCGGGTGTTGTCGGCGAAGTTTGGCGGCGACGTGAAGGCGTTCGATGAAATCGACAATGCGCCCGAAGAGCGGGCGCGGGGCATCACCATCGCCACGGCGCACGTGGAGTACGAAACGACGGGCCGTCACTATGCGCACGTGGACTGTCCTGGGCATGCCGACTACGTCAAGAACATGATCACCGGCGCGGCGCAGATGGACGGTGCCATCCTGGTGTGCTCGGCGGCGGATGGTCCGATGCCGCAGACCCGCGAACACATTCTGCTGGCGCGTCAGGTGGGCGTGCCTTATATCGTTGTGTTCTTGAACAAGTGCGACATGGTGGACGACGAAGAATTGCTGGAACTGGTGGAGATGGAGGTCCGCGAGTTGCTCGATAAGTACGAGTTTCCGGGAGAGGACACGCCGATCATCCGCGGCTCGGCGCTAAAAGCGCTGGAAGGTGAGGACTCGGAGATGGGCGAAGGCGCGGTGGTGGCGTTGGCCGAAGCGCTCGATGCGTATATACCTGAGCCGGAGCGTGCCATTGACGGAGCATTTCTGATGCCGGTAGAGGACGTGTTCTCGATCTCGGGCCGGGGCACGGTGGCGACGGGCCGGGTGGAGCGCGGCAAAGTGAAAGTGGGCGAAGAAGTGGCCATCGTGGGCATCAGGGAGACCTCGAAGACGACGTGCACCGGGGTGGAGATGTTCCGCAAGCTGCTCGATGAAGGTGTCGCGGGAGACAACGTAGGAGTGCTGCTGCGCGGCGTGAAGCGCGATGGGATCGAGCGTGGCCAGGTATTGGCGAAGCCGGGTTCGATTACGCCGCACACGAAGTTCGAGGCGGAAGTCTACGTCTTGTCGAAGGAGGAAGGTGGCCGTCACACGCCGTTTTTCAACGGGTACCGCCCACAGTTCTATTTCCGCACCACGGACGTGACCGGTTCGGTGGACTTGCCCGAGGGTGTGGAGATGGTGATGCCGGGTGATAACGTGCAGATGACGGCGAGCTTGATCGCGCCGATCGCGATGGAAGAAGGTCTTCGCTTTGCCATCCGCGAGGGTGGGCGTACCGTCGGTGCTGGCGTCGTCTCCAAGATCATCGAGTAAGCCGGTTGTTTTTCAAATAGCCAAGTATCATTGAATTGCTAAGCATCGCATTCGTGGGGTTTCACATTAGGCCTGTAGCTCAATTGGCAGAGCGGCGGTCTCCAAAACCGCAGGTTGGGGGTTCGATTCCCTCCGGGCCTGCCATCTGCAATGCTGGACAGCGGTGCGTGCCGCTGTCTGGCTACGGCTTAGCGTCGCTACCGTGACGTGTTCTTATGCAGGGTGGCAAAGCAACTCTGGCGGCGCACCAATGGGTGAGTCATGAGCGCAAATGTTGACGCACGGGGCGGGATTCCCGATGCCGTAAAGTGGGCGGTTGCCATCGTATTGGTGGCCGGCGGGGTAGCTGGCTTTTACGTATATGCCGAGTACTCCGTATTTTACCGTACCGTCGGTCTGTTGGTGGCGTGCGGCATTGCCGTATTCGCAGGTAGCCAAACGGAGAAGGGACGCGAGTTGTTCGGGTTCATGCGCGATGCGCGCAACGAAGTGCGCAAAGTGGTATGGCCGACGCGGACGGAGACGCTACAGACGACGGGCATAGTTATCGTCTTCGTTTTCATACTCGCCATCATTTTGTGGATTCTTGACACATTGCTCGGATGGGCGATCAAGCAAGTGTTAGGGCTGTGAGGCAAGTTCTGTGACCATGCGATGGTACGTTATTCATGCCTATTCCGGTTACGAAAACCAAGTTATGCAAATGTTGAAGGAACGCATAGCCCGTGCCGGCATGAGCGATCAGTTCGGTGATGTGTTGGTGCCCACTGAAGAAGTGGTCGAGATGCGAGGCGGGCAGAAGCGCCGCAGCGACCGCAAATTCTTCCCCGGTTACGTGTTAGTGCATATGGAGATGAATGACGCCACATGGCATTTGGTCAAGAGTGTGCCAAAAGTTCTAGGGTTTATCGGAGGTAATCAAGACAAGCCGGCGCCTATCACCGATGCGGAAGCGGATGCTATTTTGCAACGGGTGCAAGAAGGCACGGAAAAACCTAGGCCGAAGATCCTCTTTGAGCCCGGTGAAGTGGTACGAGTCATAGACGGACCGTTCAATGATTTTAGCGGTGTGGTGGAAGAGGTTAATTACGAGAAGAACAGGCTGCGGGTCGCGGTACTGATCTTCGGTCGCTCCACACCGGTAGAACTCGAGTTCGGACAGGTTGAAAAAGACTGAGTTGAAACAAGCACTAGCTGCGGTCTACGTCCGTAAGGTGGGCTGACGCCGAGTAGGACGGGAAGGGCCATCGCGGTGGTTTTGTGCCGGGACCAAAAACAAGGGGCCTTATCGGGTGAAAAAGCGTGTGTACTCATCAGGAGACGAACGAATATGGCGAAGAAAGTCAATGCTTATATTAAGCTGCAGTGTCCCGCCGGACAGGCTAATCCCAGTCCTCCGGTAGGCCCGGCGTTGGGCCAGCACGGCCTTAATATCATGGAATTTTGCAAAGCTTTCAACTCTCAGACGCAGAGCCTAGAGCCAGGCTTGCCGATCCCCGTTGTCGTTACCGCTTATGCCGACCGCAGTTTCTCGTTTATCACTAAGACACCGCCGGCAGCAGTATTGCTCAAGAAAGCCGCTGGCCTGGACAAGGGCAGTCCGGTACCACACCTGGAGAAAGTCGGCACAGTTACCCGTGACCAGCTAGAGGAGATCGCGCGTACCAAGATGGTCGATCTGAATACCAAGGACATCGATATGGCGGTGCGCATCATCGCTGGTAGTGCCCGCAGTATGGGACTTAACGTCGAGGGCTTAGTTTGATGGCCAAGCGGAGCAAACGGCAAAAAGCTTGGGCGGAAAAAATCGAGCGCTCGAAGGCTTATGGTGCCACCGAAGCATTCGAACTGCTCAAGGAATGTGCTAACGCCAGGTTCTCCGAATCTATCGATGTGTCGGTGAATCTAGGTGTGGACCCTCGTAAGTCTGATCAAGTAGTGCGCGGATCCACGGTTTTACCCAATGGTACGGGCAAGTCGGTGCGGGTGGCGGTATTTGCCCAAGGCGCGGCGAGCGACGCTGCTCGTGAGGCAGGTGCCGATATCGTCGGGATGGATGATTTGGCAGAGCAGGTCAAAGGTGGCAATTTGGACTTTGACGTGGTCATCGCCGCCCCTGACGCCATGCGGGTGGTGGGTCAACTCGGCCGCATCTTGGGGCCGCGCGGTCTCATGCCGAATCCGAAAGTGGGGACGGTGACGCCGGATGTCGCCGGTGCCGTGTCTAACGCTAAATCAGGTCAAGTCCGTTACCGCACGGATAGGGCTGGCATCGTGCATTGCTCTATCGGTAGCGTCAGCTTTGAGGCGGCTCTTTTGGAGGAGAATCTGAGCGCGCTTATCGCCGATTTGAACCGTGCCAAACCGAGTTCGTCCAAAGGTGTCTACATTCGCAAGGTGTCGGTGTCCACTACGATGGGACCCGGCGTCGTGATCGATCGCAGTCAGTTTGTCTAGGTTGCACAATTACGATCTAGCGGCAATTACGATTTAGCGAAGGTGCTGCCAGTGGGAATAGCGGCACCCGTTTTATTACCGAACCAATTGACGGTGTGCCCGCGATTGGTTTCCACGACTATGGAGCTGTCCGCCTAGGGGTGGGGGCTGTCATAGACCGCAGGTGAACTCTTTTTACAGTCCTGGGTGGCGGTGATGGGGTTCTTAAATTAGATGAGTATCAGCCTGCGCAGACGGCGAAGCTCGAAGGAACCGGACCTCACCGCTGAGGCCCGAACTCCGGAGATGTGAGCCGGTACAAGAGGGAAGGTGGCGGTACAACCGTACTCGAAGCCTTCACGAGGTCGCCTGAGTAAAAGGCGGTCTCTTGGCCCACGACTGATGAGGGACATGATTAGTGCCTGTATCCCTTGCAGATAAAAAGGCAATCATCGCCTCCGTGTTCGGGGTGGCTGCCTCGGCACACTCTGCGGTAGCGGCCGAATACCGTGGGTTGACCGTTGCTGAGATGACAAATCTTCGCGACAAGGCGCGCGAGGCCGGTGTTTATTTACGTGTGGTGCGCAATACCCTTGCCCGCCGCGCCGTACAAGGCACCGACTTCGAGTGCATGAGCGAAGGCTTCGTCGGTCCTCTAGTGCTCGCTTTCGCACAAGAGGAGCCGGGCTCATCGGCCCGTGTGATGGGTGATTTTGCCAAGACTAACGACAAGCTGAAGATTCGGCTAGTGGCGTTCGGTGGCAAACTTTTGGACCCATCGCAGTTGGATATACTGGCGAAAATGCCGACCCGAGAGGAGGCATTGAGCCAGTTGATCGGGGTTATGCAAGCTCCGGTATCCAAATTCGTTCGCACGATGGCCGAGCCCCACGCGAAGTTTGTACGCACGGTCGCCGCGTATCGGGACAAGTTGCAGGAGGCGTAATGGCGCAACCCGGCCCTTAGGTGGCTTCAATCCTACGTTAGCTTCAAGGGGATGGTGTTGTGGTGTTGCATCAAACATTTTTCTGGAGTTGAACAATGGCTATTGCCAACAAAGAGGAATTTCTCGACTACGTGTCGAACCTGACGGTGATGGATCTGGTGGATCACATCTCGGCGATGGAAGACAAGTTCGGCGTCTCCGCCGCCGCTGCCGCTGCACCGGTGATGATGGCCGCGCCGGCCGATGCCGAACCCGAGGCTGAGCAAACGGAGTTCGATGTCGTCATGACCAGCTTCGGCGCGCAAAAAGTCGGGGTTATCAAGGTGGTGCGCGCCTTGACCGGACTTGGGCTCAAAGAAGCCAAGGACTTGGTGGAAAGCGTTCCAGCGACGGTCAAGGAAGCTGTCTCCAAGGAGGAGGCGGAAGACGTCAAGAAGCAGCTCGAAGAAGCAGGCGCCGCTGTAGAGGTCAAGTAGGCGTCTTGTTATTACCGTGTCAGTACACCGTGCAGGACAGGAGGTCAGCAGACCTCCGGTTTCTCGCCGTGCCTGAACACCGTACCGGCTATACGCCGGTATCCCTCCGGCGCAGTGCCGGTACCGTAAGAGGCGCTGTTACAACAACGTACTCGCTCATGGCCCCTACCCAGTGAACCGAGGACCTACGATGGGATACTCCTTCACCGAAAAAAAGCGCATCCGCAAGGACTTTTCCAAGCGTCCCAGCATCTTGGATGTGCCGTATTTGTTGGCGATTCAGTTGAACTCCTACCGCGAGTTTCTGCAAGCTGATGTCAAACCCGATGCACGCACGTTACGCGGCCTTCACGCTGCGTTCCAATCCGTATTTCCCATAAAGAGCTACTCCGGGGATGCATCACTGGAATACGGGGGATACCGGCTCGGGAAACCGGTGTTCGATGTCAAGGAGTGTCAGCTTCGCGGCATGACTTACGCTGCATCTTTGCGGGTCACTTTGCGTTTGGTGATCTACGACAAAGAGGCGAGCGGCAGCGAGAAAGCGATTAAGGACATCAAAGAGCAAGAAGTCTACATGGGTGAAATTCCGTTGATGACCGATAACGGTACCTTTGTAATCAACGGCACGGAGCGGGTCATAGTCTCTCAGTTGCATCGTTCGCCCGGCGTGTTTTTCGAACACGATAAAGGCAAGACCCACTCGTCGGGCAAGTTGCTGTTCTCCGCCCGAGTGATCCCCTACCGAGGGTCGTGGCTGGATTTCGAATTCGATCCGAAGGAACTGGTGTTCGTGCGCATAGACCGGCGCCGCAAATTGCCGGCTACCGTGCTGCTGCGGGCGCTGGGCATGAGTGATGAGGAGATCTTGGATCGGTTCTTCGATTCGAGCACGTTTACCATCAACTCAAAGGGATTGCGCCTTAAGTTAGTGCCGGAGCGGCTGCGGGGAGAGGCGGCGGTTTTCGATGTCAAAGATAAGGAGGGCAAAGTCATCGTCGAGACGGGACGGCGTATTTCAGCCCGCCACGTAATACTCATGAAGAAAGCCGGCCTGAAGTCGTTGGCGGTGCCCGACGACTATGCGGTTGGCCGGGTGTTGGCGCGCAACATCGTCGATGTCGAGAGCGGTGAGATCATCGTCAATGCCAACGATGAGCTGACGGCGGAGTCCATTGAGGCGGTTCGCGGTGCCGGGCTCAAGAGCTTCGAAGTCATTTACACCAACGATGTCGATCAAGGGCCGTTTATTTCCGACACCATGCGCATCGATTCCACCCGCACAGCGCTTGAGGCGCAAGTAGAAATCTATCGCATGATGCGTCCGGGCGAGCCGCCTACCAAGGACGCGGCGCAAACCCTATTCAATAATCTTTTCTTTAGCGCCGACCGGTATGATCTATCCGCGGTCGGGCGCATGAAGTTCAACCGCCGGGTAGGACGCGGCGAAGTCACCGGTGCGGGGATTTTGTCCAAAGAGGACATCACCGGCGTGCTGCGCGTACTCATCGATATCAAGAACGGCAATGGCCAGGTGGACGATATAGACCACCTGGGCAACCGCCGTATCCGCAGTGTAGGCGAAATGGCGGAGAATCAGTTCCGCATCGGCCTGGTGCGGGTGGAACGGGCGGTGAAGGAGCGTTTGAGCTTAGCGGAAACCGATGAGTTGATGCCGCAGGAGCTGATCAACGCCAAGCCCGTGTCTGCGGTAGTCAAGGAATTCTTCGGCTCTTCCCAGCTATCGCAGTTCATGGATCAGAACAACCCCTTATCCGAGGTTACCCACAAGCGGCGTGTGTCGGCGCTGGGGCCTGGAGGATTGACCCGCGAGCGCGCCGGTTTCGAAGTGCGGGATGTGCATCCCACCCACTATGGGCGCGTGTGTCCCATCGAGACTCCTGAAGGCCCGAACATCGGTCTCATCAACTCTCTGGCGGTGTATGCGCGTACCAACGAGTACGGCTTCTTGGAGACGCCTTACCGCAAAGTGGCGGACGGCAAAGTCACTCAGGACATCGAATACTTATCCGCCATCGAGGAAGGCCAGTACATCATCGCCCAGGCTAATGCCGCCTTGGACGAGGAAGGCAAGCTGACCGATGATCTGGTGACCTGCCGGCATATGAACGAGTTCACCTTGTCCGCGCCGGATAAGATCGCGTATATGGATGTGTCGCCAAAGCAGACCGTATCGGTGGCGGCGGCGCTCATTCCGTTTCTGGAGCACGACGATGCCAACCGGGCGTTGATGGGCTCGAATATGCAGCGCCAAGCCGTGCCTACGCTGCGCACCGAGAAGCCGCTGGTGGGAACGGGTATTGAGCGCACCGTGGCTATAGATTCCGGCGTGACGGTGGTTGCACGGCGCGGCGGCGAAGTCGATTCGGTGGACGCGGGGCGCATTGTGGTGCGGGTCAACGATGATGAGACGGAAGCCGGTGAGGCGGGTGTGGATATCTATACGCTGACCAAGTACACCCGCTCCAACCAGAATACTTGCATCAACCAGCGCCCTTTGGTGAAACCGGGAGATGCCATCGCCCGCGGCGACGTGCTGGCCGATGGGCCGTCCACCGATTTAGGTGAACTGGCACTAGGCCAGAACATGTTGGTGGCGTTCATGCCCTGGAATGGCTACAACTTCGAGGACTCCATCCTCATCTCCGAGCGGGTGGTGCAAGAGGACCGCTATACCTCTATTCATATAGAGGAACTGGTCTGTGTCGCCCGTGACACCAAGCTCGGGCCGGAAGAAGTCACGGCGGATATTCCCAATGTCAGCGAAAGCGCACTCTCCAAGCTTGATGAGTCCGGCATCGTCTACGTCGGCGCTGAGGTTAAGCTAGGCGATATTCTGGTCGGCAAAGTGACCCCTAAGGGGGAAACCCAGTTAACGCCAGAAGAAAAACTGCTGCGCGCGATTTTTGGCGAGAAAGCCTCGGACGTTAAAGACACCTCGCTGCGCGTGCCGTCGGGGATGAATGGCACCGTTATCGATGTACAGGTATTTACTCGCGATGGTGTGGAGAAGGATGCCCGCGCCCGGCAGATTGAGGAGATGGAGCTGGCCAAGGTCAAAAAAGACCTGCAAGACCAGTTCCGCATCGTGCAAAACGACACTTACGAGCGGTTGGAACGCCTGCTGACAGGAAAGACGGCCGAAGGCGGTCCGAAGGGGTTGAAGCCAGGTGGCCGGGTTAGCGAGAACTATCTGAGCCAACTCGACAAGGAGCAGTGGTTCGAGATCCGTTTGCGCAATGAATCGGCCAACACGCAGTTGGAAGCGGCAGCGGAGCAGCTAAAAGCCTTACGTGAAGCCTTGGATGGGTTGTTCGAAGAGAAACGGCAGAAGTTGACCACGGGCGATGATCTGGCCCCGGGTGTGCTGAAGATGGTGAAAGTGTACCTGGCGGTCAAGCGGCGCATGCAGCCGGGCGACAAGATGGCCGGGCGTCACGGTAACAAGGGCGTGGTGTCGATGATCGTGCCGATAGAAGACATGCCTTACATGGATGATGGCACGCCCGTCGATATCGTATTGAACCCCCTAGGGGTTCCGTCTCGCATGAATGTGGGCCAAGTGCTGGAGACCCATTTGGGGTGGGCGGCGAAAGCACTGGGGCGGCAACTGGGGCGGATGCTGGACGTGGGTGCGCAAACCGCCGAGCTGCGCCAGCGGCTGGCCCAGATCTATACCGTTGGGGATAAGCGTGAAGAGCTAAGTAGCCTTGACGATAATGGTATTCAGGAACTCGCCGATAACCTGCGTGAAGGCGTACCCATGGCGACGCCAGTGTTCGATGGTGCCCATGAAACCGAAATCAAGGCGATGCTGGAGATGGCCGGTTTACCGACCAGCGGGCAGACCACGCTGACCGACGGGTGCACGGGTGAACGATTCGACCGGCCCGTGACGGTGGGGTATATGTATATGCTCAAACTCAACCACTTGGTGGATGACAAGATGCATGCCCGTTCCACCGGACCGTACAGCCTGGTGACGCAACAGCCGCTAGGTGGCAAGGCACAGTTCGGCGGCCAGCGTTTCGGCGAGATGGAAGTGTGGGCGTTGGAGGCCTACGGCGCCGCTTACACTTTGCAGGAAATGCTCACGGTCAAGTCCGACGACGTCAACGGACGTACCGCGATGTACAAGAACATCGTCGATGGCGACCACCGTATGGAGGCAGGTATGCCGGAGTCGTTCAACGTGTTGATGAAAGAAATCCGCTCCCTCGGTATAGACATCGAACTCGAGTACGACTGAGTACAGCTAGAATCTAAGCGCCCACTGTAAGTGATGAACTGTGACCCGCCGGCCACCGTGAACGAGGGCGGCAATGGGGGAACAGATTCGGCAACAGGTGTCCGGCTTGTTGCCAGAAGCTAGGAGTTAGAACGTGAAAGATCTGTTGAATCTGCTGAAACAACAGGGGCAGGTGGAAGGATTCGATGCTATCCGCATCGGTTTGGCGTCACCTGACAAAATTCGCTCTTGGTCGTTCGGCGAAGTTAAAAAGCCGGAGACCATCAACTACCGTACGTTCAAACCCGAGCGCGACGGACTCTTTTGCGCCAAGATTTTCGGTCCTGTCAAGGACTACGAGTGCCTGTGCGGCAAGTACAAGCGGCTCAAGCACCGCGGTGTAGTGTGCGAGAAATGCGGCGTAGAGGTGACCCTGGCCAAAGTGCGCCGCGAGCGCATGGGGCATATCGAGTTGGCCAGTCCAGTGGCGCATATTTGGTTCTTGAAATCCTTGCCCTCGCGTATGGGCTTGTTGCTGGACATGACCTTGCGCGACATCGAGCGCATCTTGTACTTCGAAGCGTACGTGGTGATCGATCCGGGCATGACCCAGCTCGAGCGGGGCCAGCTTCTCTCCGATGAGATGTATCTGGAGGCTATCGAGCAATATGGCGATGAGTTCGACGCGCGTATGGGCGCCGAGGCGGTGTTTGAACTGCTGAGCACTATAGACCTGCAAAAAGAGATCGCAACAGTGCGCGATGAACTGCCTAAAACCGGCTCCGAGTCGAAAATCAAGAAGCTGTCCAAACGGCTTAAGCTGATGGAGGCGTTCGTTGAATCGGGGAACCGTCCCGAGTGGATGGTGCTCAATGTATTGCCGGTGCTACCGCCCGAGTTGCGGCCACTGGTGCCGCTCGACGGTGGCCGTTTCGCCACCTCCGATTTAAACGATCTGTACCGGCGGGTGATCAACCGCAACAACCGGCTGAAGCGTCTGTTGGATCTCAATGCGCCCGACATCATCGTGCGTAACGAAAAGCGCATGTTGCAAGAAGCGGTGGACGCGTTGCTGGACAATGGCCGCCGCGGCCGGGCTATCACCGGTACCAACAAGCGCCCGCTCAAATCCCTGGCTGACATGATCAAGGGCAAGCAAGGCCGTTTCCGCCAGAACTTGCTCGGCAAGCGGGTGGACTACTCGGGCCGGTCGGTCATCGTGGTAGGACCGACGTTGCGCCTGCATCAGTGCGGACTGCCGAAGAAGATGGCGTTGGAGTTATTTAAGCCTTTTGTATTCGGTAAGCTTGAGAGGCGTGGCTTGGCGACCACCATCAAGGCGGCTAAAAAGCTGGTGGAACGTGAAGGCCCCGAAGTGTGGGATATCCTCGAGGAGGTCATTCGCGAGCATCCGGTGCTGCTCAACCGGGCGCCTACCTTGCACCGCTTAGGTATCCAAGCGTTCGAGCCGGTGTTGATTGAAGGCAAAGCCATTCAGATGCACCCGCTGGTGTGCACCGCCTTCAACGCCGATTTCGACGGCGACCAGATGGCGGTGCACGTACCGCTTTCCCTGGAAGCCCAGCTCGAAGCGCGTACGCTGATGATGTCCACCAACAACATCCTGTCTCCGGCCCACGGCGAACCTATCATCGTGCCTACCCAAGATGTGGTGCTGGGACTCTATTACATGACCCGCGAGCGGGTAGAGGCCAAAGGCACCGGCATGGTGCTGGCCAACGTGGCTGAAGTGCACCGCGCTTACGAAGCCGGCGCGGTGGAATTGCACGCCCGCATCAAAGTGCGCGTGCAAGATGTGATCATCAACGGGGCGGGCGCAAAAGAGACGCGCACCCGCTTGTTGGACACCACCGTGGGCCGCGCGTTGCTCTCGGAGATCATGCCGGCAGGATTGTCCTACGACCTGATTAATCAGCCGCTCAAGAAAAAAGCGATTTCCACGCTCATCAACCAGTGTTACCGCAGTGTTGGGTTGAAGGAAACCGTCGTGTTCGCCGATCAGCTTATGTACACCGGCTTCTCCTATGCCACTAAAGCTGGTGTATCCATTGGTGTAGACGACATGGTGGTGCCCGGGGAGAAAGAAGAGATCCTCGAAGCGGCCGAATCACAGGTGAAAGAGATCGAAGGCCAATATGCTTCCGGTTTGGTCACCAATGGTGAGCGCTACAACAAGGTCGTAGACATCTGGTCGCATACCAACGAGCAGGTGGCTAAGGCGATGATGGAAAAGCTAGGCACTGATACGGTGACCGATGCGCAAGGTCAATCGGTGAAGCAACAATCGTTTAATTCGATTTACATGATGGCCGACTCCGGTGCCCGTGGCTCCGCCGCCCAGATCCGGCAACTGGCAGGTATGCGCGGCCTGATGGCAAAGCCTGATGGCTCTATTATCGAGACCCCCATTACGGCGAATTTCCGTGAGGGTCTGGATGTATTGCAATACTTCATCTCCACCCATGGCGCACGTAAAGGGTTGGCTGATACTGCGCTTAAAACTGCCAACTCCGGCTATCTGACTCGCCGTTTGGTGGACGTGGCACAGGATCTGGTGGTGACGGAGCCGGACTGTGGTACGGAAGGAGGTCTTGAGTTGACGCCTCTCATTGAGGGGGGCGATGTGGTCGAGCCGTTGCGCGAACGCGTATTGGGCCGGGTGGCGGCCATCGACACCTTCGCGCCGGGTACCGATGATGTGGTGGTATCCGCCGGCACCTTGTTGGACGAGCAGTGGGTAGAACGCTTAGAGCGGGCCGGTATCGATCAGGTACGGGTGCGCTCGCCCATTACATGCGAAACCCGTTTCGGCATCTGCGCCGCCTGCTACGGCCGCGATCTAGGCCGTGGTGATCGGGTCAATATCGGCGAGGCAGTAGGGGTGGTGGCCGCGCAATCCATCGGTGAACCCGGAACCCAGCTCACCATGCGCACTTTTCACATCGGCGGGGCCGCCTCCAGAGCGGCCGCCGTTGACAATATCCAGGTCAAATCCAAGGGCCGTGCCCGTTTGTCGAACGCCCGTATAGTGCAGCACGCTGATGGTCATTACGTGGCCGTTTCGCGCTCCGGTGAGGTGGCCGTAGTCGATGAGGCTGGGCGCGAGCGGGAACGCTATAAGATGCCCTACGGTGCCATCATTACAGTAAATACCGACGACCCGGTGGAAGCCGGTCAGGTGGTGGCCAATTGGGATCCGCACACGCATCCGATCATCACCGAGGTGGCCGGTACCGTCAGGTTCAAGGATGTGGTGGAGGGGATCACCGTGCAGCAGCAGGTCGATGAGTTCACCGGCCTTGCCAGTATTGAGGTCATGGATGTTAAACAACGCGGCGCGGGTGCTAAGGATCTACGGCCCATGGTGCAACTGGTCGATGACGACGGTAATGATCTCAAGATAGCCGGCACTGATATTCCCGCCCATTACGTACTGTCTCCGGGCGCCATCCTCAATATCATTGATGGCTCGAAGGTAGGGGTGGGCGATGTCATCGCTCGAATTCCGCAGGAATCATCCAAGACCCGTGATATCACCGGCGGTTTGCCGCGGGTGGCCGATCTGTTTGAAGCACGCAAGCCCAAGGAGCCGGCGGTATTGGCCGAGGTGAGTGGCGTGATCAGCTTCGGCCGTGAAACCAAAGGCAAGCAGCGTTTGGTCATCACTGATGAAAATGGGCAGGATACGGAGATTTTGGTGCCCAAGTGGCGTCATATCTTGGTGTTCGAAGGCGAGCACGTGGAGAAAGGGGAGATCGTTGTCGATGGTGCTCCAACCCCGCATGATATTCTGCGTCTGCTCGGTGTCAGCGAGCTGGCCAACTACATCGTCAATGAGGTGCAGGAGGTTTATCGCTTGCAGGGCGTGAAGATCAACGACAAGCACATTGAAGTCATCGTGCGCCAGATGCTGCGCAAGGCCGAGATCGTCAATGCCGGCGACACCCGCCTGCTCAAGGGTGAACAGGTAGATAGGCCACGGGTGCTAGAGGCTAACGAGAAAGTGGAAGAAGGCGGGCTGTCGGCCCGTTGGACGCCGGTTCTTCTGGGCATCACCAAAGCCTCGCTCGCAACGGAGTCGTTTATCTCCGCGGCGTCGTTCCAAGAGACTACCCGGGTGCTAACGGAAGCCTCCGTTAACGGCAAGTTGGATGAGCTTCGCGGCCTCAAGGAAAACGTTATCGTCGGGCGGTTGATCCCAGCCGGAACCGGTTTTGCTTACCATCAAGATAGGCGCCGGCAGCGGATGCAACCGGTGGAGCGGATTGCCGCCGTGCTGGAGGCTGAGACAGTCCAGGTGGAAAGTGCGGCGGAAGTGGAAGGAGGCGAGAGCGCAGCTAACGAGTCCTGATCATCGACGCGGCGGAGTTGTACGCCTTTGGGCTATTGGGCCAAACCAACACACTATTCAGACTATGGCCATTCAGACGATGAATACTACCTCTAGTGGCGCTAAGCGTTGACAGACTCTAGTATATAGCCGCATAATCCCGCTTCTCTGACAGGCAGGATATCCCTGCCTGTCTTTTTTTGGTCCGGCTGTAGAATCTCTGCTCTGTCCCTCGGATGCCGATGGCGCGCGAAGCAAGACGGGTTCTATGCCAGCACACTGGTGTACCCGCTACAGGGGTGTGCCACTATAGGCCGTAGCCAAGCTTGGGTACCAGGTGCCGCTGGACGTGTAACAACTCCTGCCCCTCCGCGATTCCTCAAGAATCGGGTTAGGCGGGTCATGGCCCGAAATTGGAACGGCCATCCGAGTGTTCGGAGCGAATGATTATGGCGACCATCAATCAGTTGGTACGCAAGGCGCGTAAGCGTCAGACCAAAAAGAGTAATGTTCCTGCATTGCAAAGTTGTCCGCAAAAGCGCGGGGTATGTACGCGGGTCTACACGACGACGCCGAAGAAGCCGAACTCCGCACTGCGTAAGGTCGCCCGCGTGCGTCTGACCAATGGTCAGGAAGTCACTACCTACATTGGTGGCGAAGGCCATAATTTGCAGGAGCACTCGGTGATTCTCATTCGCGGTGGGCGTGTAAAAGACCTGCCCGGTGTTCGTTATCACACAGTACGCGGCACCTTGGACACCAGCGGCGTAGCCGACAGGCGTCAGGGGCGGTCCAAGTACGGAGCGAAGCGGCCTAAGGGGTAAAAAGCCTAAAGAGCTTGCACCTGAAGGCTGTAAACCCTAAAAGCTGTAAACCTTTGCCTGTCTCGATATCGCAAACACCGGCTAGTAACTGGCCAACGAGTTGAAGCAATGTCACGACGAAGAGTAATACCGAAGCGCACCATTCTCCCTGATCCCAAATACGCAGATGAGACGCTGGCCAAGTTCATCAACATGGTGATGTTGAGCGGTAAGAAGTCAGTGGCTGAGCAGATCGTCTACGGCGCTTTGGATCACGTGGCTAACAAGAGCAAGGAAGAACCGTTGGAAGTGTTCGGGCGTGCCTTGGATAACGTAAGACCATTAGTAGAAGTGAAATCCCGGCGCGTGGGCGGCGCCACGTATCAGGTTCCGGTCGAAGTGCGCCCCACCCGCCGTAACGCTCTGGCGATGCGCTGGATCGTGGATGCCGCACGCAAGCGCGGGGAGAAGTCGATGAACCTTAGGCTCGCCAATGAATTTCTTGACGCCGCAGATAGCCGGGGCACCGCGGTCAAGAAACGCGAGGACACCCATCGCATGGCGGAGGCTAACAAAGCCTTCTCGCATTACCGCTGGTAGCCGGCACCTTAGGGTTCCGAGGAAAAGTCCGTGTCTCGCACCACGCCCATCGAGCGGTATCGCAATATCGGCATCATGGCGCACATTGATGCTGGTAAGACGACTACCACTGAGCGCATCCTCTATTACACCGGTATTTCCCACAAGCTCGGTGAAGTACACGATGGCGCGGCGGTCATGGATTGGATGGAGCAGGAGCAGGAGCGCGGAATTACCATCACCTCGGCTGCCACCACCTGTTTTTGGCGGGGCATGAAACAGCAGTTTCCCGAGCACCGCATCAATATTATCGACACGCCAGGTCACGTTGACTTCACCATTGAGGTAGAACGTTCGCTGCGGGTGTTGGACGGTGCTTGTGCCGTCTTTTGTGCGGTAGGTGGCGTCGAACCTCAATCCGAGACCGTATGGCGCCAGGCGAATAAATACGGCGTTCCCCGCATCGCTTTTATTAACAAAATGGATCGGCAAGGCGCCGATTTTTTACGTGTAGTGGGGCAGATTGAATCCCGTTTAGGCGCAACACCCGTACCTTTGCAACTGCCTATCGGTGCCGAGGAAAATTTCGCGGGCGTCATCGATCTCATCTCTATGAAGAGCATCGTCTGGGACGAAGCGTCCACTGGCATGCGTTACGAAGAGGGAGCGATCCCCGGCAAGTTGCAAGAGCTGGCGCGCGAATACCGCGACAAGCTGTTGGAAGCGGCCGCGGAAGGTGATGAGGAATTGATGGAGAAATACCTCGAAGGTGTCGAGTTCACCGCCGCGGAAGTGAAACGCGGTATTCGCGCGAGGGCGTTGCAGTCCGATATAGTGCCGGCTATTTGCGGTTCCGCGTTCAAGAACAAGGGGGTTCAAAGTCTGCTGGACAGCGTTATCGACTATTTACCCGCGCCGTCGGAAGTAGAGGAGGTGCGTGGTGTCGCCGATGATGCACAAGAGGCGGAGGTCGTACGCCAATCGAATGACGGCGAACCTTTTGCCGCTCTTGCTTTTAAGATCGCGACCGATCCATTCGTCGGATCGTTGACCTTCTTTCGTGTGTACTCAGGTGTGCTGAAAAGTGGCGATACGGTGTTCAATCCGGTGAAACAACGGCGCGAGCGTATCGGCCGGCTGCTACAGATGCATGCGAACTCGCGCGAGGAGATTCAGGAGGTTCGTGCCGGCGACATCGCCGCCGCCGTTGGCCTCAAGTCCGTCACCACCGGTGAGACACTGTGCGACATGCGGGCACCGGTGACCTTGGAGCGGATGGATTTTCCCGAGCCGGTCATAGCCGTTGCCATAGAGCCCAAGACCAAAGTCGATCAGGAAAAGATGGGGGTTGCGTTGGGCAAGCTGGCCCAGGAAGACCCATCTTTCAGGGTGAGTACGGATGAGGAGTCTGGGCAGACCATCATCGCCGGCATGGGTGAGCTGCACCTTGAAATCATCGTTGACCGCCTGCGCCGCGAGTTCAAAGTAGAAGCCAATGTAGGCAAGCCGCAGGTGGCTTACCGGGAGACCATTCGCGCCACGGTGGAGCAGGAAGGAAAGTTTGTGCGCCAATCAGGTGGCCGAGGTCAATACGGCCACGTACATCTGCGCATCGAGCCGCTGGAGGCGGGTGGCGGCTATCAATTCGTCGATGCTATCGCCGGCGGTGTGATACCCAAGGAATACATCCCTGCGGTTAGCAAAGGCATCGCGGAGCAAATGGCAAACGGGGTAATCGCCGGGTTTCCTGTGGTAGATGTGAAAGTTACCTTGTACGACGGCTCTTATCACGATGTGGATTCCAGTGAGATGGCGTTCAAAATCGCCGGTTCCATGGGCTTCAAGGAGGGTGCTGCCCGGGCGCGCCCGGTGTTGCTCGAGCCCATTATGAAAGTCGAAGTGGTGACGCCGGAAGAGTACATGGGCGACGTGATGGGCGATTTGAACCGTCGGCGCGGTTTGGTTCAAGGAGTGGACGACGGGCCTAGCGGCAAGTCTATTCGGGCCGAAGTGCCGCTTGCGGAAATGTTCGGTTATGCGACCGATCTACGCTCTGCGACTCAAGGGCGGGCCACATTCACGATGAAATTCGAGAAATACAACGAGGCCCCGGCAAGTGCGTCCGAGGCCATTACCAATAAGCACTAGATCAACAAGCATTCGCAATGGTTTGGCAGCAGGTGCTGCACGCTAGAGGTTAGGACGGTGTCTAAAGAAAAATTCGAACGTACGAAGCCGCATGTCAACGTAGGGACCATCGGCCACGTTGATCACGGCAAGACCACCCTGACGGCGGCGATGACGCGGGTGTTGTCGGCGAAGTTTGGCGGCGACGTGAAGGCGTTCGATGAAATCGACAATGCGCCCGAAGAGCGGGCGCGGGGCATCACCATCGCCACGGCGCACGTGGAGTACGAAACGACGGGCCGTCACTATGCGCACGTGGACTGTCCTGGGCATGCCGACTACGTCAAGAACATGATCACCGGCGCGGCGCAGATGGACGGTGCCATCCTGGTGTGCTCGGCGGCGGATGGTCCGATGCCGCAGACCCGCGAACACATTCTGCTGGCGCGTCAGGTGGGCGTGCCTTATATCGTTGTGTTCTTGAACAAGTGCGACATGGTGGACGACGAAGAATTGCTGGAACTGGTGGAGATGGAGGTCCGCGAGTTGCTCGATAAGTACGAGTTTCCGGGAGAGGACACGCCGATCATCCGCGGCTCGGCGCTAAAAGCGCTGGAAGGTGAGGACTCGGAGATGGGCGAAGGCGCGGTGGTGGCGTTGGCCGAAGCGCTCGATGCGTATATACCTGAGCCGGAGCGTGCCATTGACGGAGCATTTCTGATGCCGGTAGAGGACGTGTTCTCGATCTCGGGCCGGGGCACGGTGGCGACGGGCCGGGTGGAGCGCGGCAAAGTGAAAGTGGGCGAAGAAGTGGCCATCGTGGGCATCAGGGAGACCTCGAAGACGACGTGCACCGGGGTGGAGATGTTCCGCAAGCTGCTCGATGAAGGTGTCGCGGGAGACAACGTAGGAGTGCTGCTGCGCGGCGTGAAGCGCGATGGGATCGAGCGTGGCCAGGTATTGGCGAAGCCGGGTTCGATTACGCCGCACACGAAGTTCGAGGCGGAAGTCTACGTCTTGTCGAAGGAGGAAGGTGGCCGTCACACGCCGTTTTTCAACGGGTACCGCCCACAGTTCTATTTCCGCACCACGGACGTGACCGGTTCGGTGGACTTGCCCGAGGGTGTGGAGATGGTGATGCCGGGTGATAACGTGCAGATGACGGCGAGCTTGATCGCGCCGATCGCGATGGAAGAAGGTCTTCGCTTTGCCATCCGCGAGGGTGGGCGTACCGTCGGTGCTGGCGTCGTCTCCAAGATCATCGAGTAAATTAGAGATGAATCAACGCATTCGCATTCGGTTGAAAGCCTTCGATCACCGGTTGATAGACCAGTCGGCGCAGGAGATCGTGGATACGGCGCGGCGTACCGGTGCTCAGATCCGCGGTCCTATTCCGCTGCCGACGCGAAAGGAGCGTTTCACCGTATTGATCTCGCCTCACGTCAACAAGGATGCAAGAGATCAGTACGAGATTCGCACCCATAAACGGCTGCTCGATATCGTGAACCCGACCGATAAGACGGTTGATGCGTTGATGAAGCTGGATTTGGCTGCCGGCGTAGACGTGCAGATCAAGCTGAACTGAGCAAGGGCCGGATAAGGTTCGCGAGCGGGCAATACCGGCGGAGTGACGAACATGGCCATCGGCTTAATGGGTAGAAAATGTGGAATGACTCGCGTCTTTACCGACGAGGGCGCCTCCATACCGGTGACGGTGGTGGAGGTTCAGCCGAATCGTGTAACGCAGGTCAAAACCGTCGAGAGCGATGGATACAACGCGCTACAGTTGACGACGGGGACGCGCCGGGCGAGCCGAGTGACCAAGCCGATGGCTGGACATTACGCCAGGGCCAATGTGGAAGCTGGACGAAAGCTGTGGGAGCTGCGAGTGGAGCCGGCCGACTTGGTTGGCGTGGAGCCAGGCCACGAGTTCGGTTTGGAGCAGCTCGAAGCGGGCCAAATCGTGGACGCCACCGGCACGACTATCGGTAAAGGCTACGCCGGTGTAGTGAAGCGGCACAATTTCCGCACGCAAGACGCCAGTCACGGCAACTCGCTGGCACACCGGGCGCCGGGTTCCATCGGTCAGAACCAAACCCCTGGCCGGGTCTTCAAGGGTAAGAAGATGGCTGGCCACATGGGCAACGTGCGCCGTACCACCCATAACCTGGAGATAGTCAGGGTGGACGCGGAGCGTGGTGTGGTGCTCATTAAGGGCGCAGTGCCCGGCCCCAAAGGCGGCGATTTGTTGATACGGCCGGCTGTTAAACATCGGAACGGTCAGGGGCTGAATAACCAGAGTGCAGAGGTGTAGCGCGGTGGAGTTGGCTCTTCAGACGATGAGTGGGGCTGCAGCGGGTACCCTCGAGTTAGCGGATAAAGCGTTTGCTTCCGCGTACAACGAGACCCTAGTTCATCAAGCTGTGACCGCATATATGGCGGGTGGACGGGCCGGTACCAAGGCACAGAAAACGCGCGGTGAAGTGCGCGGTGGCGGTGCCAAACCCTGGCGGCAAAAAGGCACTGGCCGGGCCCGTGTAGGCAGCTCGCGCAATCCCATATGGCGGGGCGGCGGTGTCACGTTCGCGGCTAAGCCGAGAAATTTCGAGCAAAAGCTCAATAAGAAAATGTATAGGGCGGCACTGCGTTCGATCATGTCCGAGCTGGTGCGCCAGGAGCGTTTGGTCGCTATGGATGCATTCGAGGTGGCGACGCACAAGACGCGCGATCTCGCGAGACAACTGAACGATATGGGAATGACCGACATACTCATCATCGATACCGAGTTGGATGAGAAGCTTTTATTGGCAGCCCGTAATTTGGGTTACGTCGGCGTTTTAGAGGTGAGCCAGATAAATCCAGTCAGTCTTATCGCGTACGACAAAGTCGTTATGACTAGCGCCGCGCTAAAGGTCATTGAGGAGCGGTTGGCGTGAACCAAGAGTATCTGAGTACGGTGCTGCTCGGTCCGATCGTGTCTGAAAAAAGCACCCGTATTGGCGATCAGAGCAATCAAGTGGTGTTCAAGGTTAAGCCGCGGGCGCGCAAGATGGAAATAAAACGCGCCGTGGAAACCATGTTCGAAGTTGAGGTAGCTAGCGTTAACGTGGCCAATATGAGAGGCAAACGTAAAGGAATGGGACGCATTCGCGGCAAGCGCTCAGACTGGAAAAAAGCCTATGTGAGGCTGCGTGAAGGCCATGATATCGACTTCCTGGGCGCGGAATAAGGATAAGACTATATGGCACTGGTAAAAGCTAAGCCCACGTCGGCCGGACGCCGCTTCGTCGTTCAGGTAAAAACGCCTGCATTGCACAAAGGCGCCCCGTACGGTCCGTTGGTTAAGAACAAGACCAAAACAGGCGGCCGCAACAACAAGGGCCGAATCACTACGCGCCATCGCGGCGGTGGTCACAAGCAACGCTATAGGATCATCGATTTCAAGCGCGATAAAGACAGCATACCGGCGAAGGTAGAACGTCTGGAGTACGATCCGAACCGTAGCGCTCATATCATGCTGTTGTTGTATGCCGATGGACAGAGACGCTACGCCATCGCACCCAAAGGGGTAAAAAACGGGGATTCTTTGATGTCGGGTGTCAGTGCACCTATACGGCCCGGTAATTGTTTGCCCTTACGGAACATTCCGGTGGGCTCCACAGTGCATTGTGTTGAGTTAAGGCCGGGCAAGGGCGCTCAGATCGCCCGTAGCGCCGGATCATCGGTGCAGTTGGTGGCCCGCGAAGGTGCGCTAGCTACATTGCGGCTGCGTTCCGGTGAACAGCGCAAGGTCCCTGCGGAATGCCGGGCTACCATCGGGGAAGTCGGTAATTCGGAACATTCTTTGCGCTCTCTCGGTAAAGCGGGGGCGTCGCGGTGGCGTGGCCGGCGTCCTACCGTGCGAGGTGTGGCGATGAATCCGGTCGATCACCCTCACGGTGGCGGCGAAGGACGTTCATCGGGTGGACGCCATCCGGTAACGCCATGGGGGCAGCCCACCAAAGGGCATAAGACGCGCAAGAACAAGCGCACTGATTCGATGATCGTTCGGCGCCGTAAGCGCTAAGCGGCTTTGCTAGAGGTGTAGACGTGTCACGCTCGGTAAAAAAAGGTCCGTTTGTAGATCTGCACTTGCAGAAGAAAGTTACGCAAGCCCAGGCGGCCAATTCCAGGCGTCCGATCCGTACCTGGTCACGCCGCTCCATGGTGGTGCCTGACATGGTTGGATTGACTATCGCCATTCACAATGGGCGCCAACATGTGCCCATCATCATCACTGAGAATATGGTGGGTCACAAGCTCGGCGAGTTCGCTCCGACGCGCACCTTTAGAGGCCACATCGTCGGCAAGAAAACGAAGCGCTAGGATCTGAGAGCGATGAATATAAGCGCGAAATTACGCTACGCCAGAATGTCGGCACAAAAAGGCCGGCTGGTGGCAGATATGGTGCGTGGACGGCCCGTCGATCAAGCTATCGATACGCTACGGTTCAGCACTAAGAAGGCCGCCACCATCGTGCGCAAAGTGATCGAGTCGGCCATCGCCAATGCCGAGCACAACGAGGGCGCGGATATAGATGAGCTGAAAGTGGCTAATATCTGTATTGATGAAGGGCCCACCTACAAACGCATGCGCGCCCGTGCCCGTGGCCGGGGTACGCGCATCTTGAAGCGTACCAGTCACGTCACAGTGACCGTGTCGGACGACTGAGGAATTCCATTATGGGTCAGAAAGTACATCCTGTAGGTATGCGCCTCGGCATCGTGAAGGACTGGAATTCCACGTGGTACGCCGACAGTGGTGAGTTCGCCGATTATCTGAACAACGATATCGCTGTGCGGGATTTCGTGCGTAAGAAATTGGCACATGCCTCAGTTAGCCATATCCAAGTTAACCGGTTGAGCAAGAGTGCCCGTATCGTGGTGCATACGGCTAGACCCGGTATTGTTATCGGCAAGAAAGGCGAAGACATCGAAGTGTTGCGTAAACAGGTCGGTAGCATGCTCGGTGTGCCGGTACATGTTAGGGTGGAGGAGATCCGAAAACCCGAACTGGATGCATATCTAGTTGCAGAGAGTGTCGCCAACCAATTGGAGCGGCGCATCATGTTCCGCCGCGCCATGCGCCGCGCTACTACTAATGCCATGCGGCTGGGTGCGCAGGGCATCAAGGTGATGGTCGGCGGCCGTTTGAATGGAGCGGAAATAGCACGGTCCGAGTGGTATAGGGAAGGCCGGGTACCGTTGCACACCCTGCGGGCCGATATCGATTACGGCTTTGCCGAGGCCCATACCACCTATGGTGTGATCGGAATCAAGGTCTGGATTTTTAAAGGCGAAGTATTCGAGCAAGAACAAGAGGCGTCAGCCGTTACCGGTGACAAAGTAAATACCCAGTAAGGGGGGGGGTAACTAGCCAGTAAGGGCAACTACCAGTAGGGCACACGCGCGGCGCACCGGCCATCCGGGAGGCGGGTGTTTGCCAGACGCTTATCAGTCAATTGGAACATAACCATGCTGCAACCTAAGAGAACACGGTTTCGCAAGCAACAAAAAGGTCGCAACCGGGGGCTGGCCCAGTCGGGCAACCGGGTGAGCTTCGGCGAGTACGGTTTGAAAGCCACGTCCAGAGGGCGTATCACCGCGCGGCAGATAGAAGCGGCCCGGCGCGCTATTACGCGCCACATTCGCCGCGGCGGCAAAGTGTGGATTCGGATTTTCCCGGACAAGCCCGTTACCAAGAAGCCACTGGAGGTACGCCAGGGCAAAGGTAAGGGGAACGTCGAGTACTGGGTGGCTCAAATACAGCCCGGTAGGATGTTGTACGAAATGGAGGGGGTGCGCGAAGAGATAGCCAGGGAAGCGTTGCGCTTGGCAGCGGCGAAACTGCCGGTACAAACCACTTTCGTCTCCAGAACCGTAATGTAGAGCCTAATGTGAGCGGGGGACCGACCTGACGTAAATGGGGCGATGATTTAATGAAAGCGGTTGAGTTACGGCAAAAAGATGATGCAGGACTGCAAAGAGAGTTGATGGCGTTGCGTAAAGAGGCGTTTAACTTGCGTATGCAAAAAGCCACCGGACAATTGACCCGTGGTTCCGCAGCGCGGTTAGTGCGCCGGGGTATCGCGCGCATAAAAACCATCATCAACGAACGCGCGGTACAAACGAGCGCCACCGAAGATAACGGCGCTGAAGATAACGGCCCTGAAGATAAAGGCGTTAAGGGAGACAAGGCATGAGTGAGCAGGGGCAACGGTACGCTCGAGCGTTAATAGGCGAGGTTATCAGTGACAAGATGAACAAGACAGTCACTGTTGTGGTCGAGCGCAAAGTCAAGCATCCGCTGTATAAAAAGTACATTCGCCGCTCGACTAAATTTCATGCGCACGACGAAGAAAACCAATGCCGTATGGGGGATCAAGTCATGATTTCCCAGTGCCGGCCATTGTCTAAAACCAAAACCTGGCGCGTTACCAAAGTAGTGACCAAGGCCAATTAAGACCGCGCTCATAAGAGAACAGGAGAGACCGCAATGATTCAGATGCAAACGATGCTGGATGCGGCCGACAATAGTGGTGCGCGGCGTTTGCTGTGCATCAAAGTCCTAGGCGGCTCACACCGGCGTTATGCGGGGATCGGCGATGTGGTGCGGGTGACGGTCAAAGAGGCTATTCCCCGGGGCAAAGTCAAAAAAGGCGAGATATATAACGCGGTCGTGGTCAGAACACGCAAAGGGGTGCGCAGGCCTGACGGGTCCCTGATACGGTTTGATAAAAACGCTGTGGTGTTACTCAACAATCAACATCAACCCATAGGGACGCGTATCTTCGGACCGGTCACACGCGAGCTTCGTGGTGAGCGCTTCATGCGCATTATCTCCTTGGCACCGGAAGTGCTGTAACGGCCAGTCAGGCGAGAGGCTAATGAAAAAGATCCGCAAGGGTGACGATATCATCGTCCTCACCGGCAAAGACAAAGGCAAACGGGGCACTGTTCGGCAGGTTTTATCTAATGATCGAGTATTAGTGGATGGGGTTAATGTGGTGCGCCGGCATATAAAGCCGAACCCCATGCGCGGCACTCAAGGCGGTATCGTCGATCGCGAGAAATCCGTGCACATCTCGAATGTGGCCCTTTTCAATCCGCATACCAACATGGCGGACAAAGTGGGCACACGCACCTTGGAAGACGGGCGCAAAGTGCGCTTTTTCAAATCCAATAAAGAAGTAGTGGATGCCTGATGGCATCGCTGACGGCGGGCTGAGTACATGGCCAGATTGCAAGAAATTTACCGCGAACAGATAGTCAGCTCGCTTTTTGAGCAGTTCAAGTATTCAAGCGTGATGCAGGTGCCACGCATCAGTAAAATTACTTTGAACATGGGGGTGGGCGAAGCTTTGGCTGACAAGAAGCACCTCGATAACGCGGTGAGCGACATGACGAAGATCGCCGGCCAAAAGCCGGTGGTAACAAAAGCACGGAAGTCGGTCGCCGCGTTCAAAATTCGTGACGGCATGGCCATAGGTTGCATGGTCACGCTGCGGCGCGAGCTCATGTACGAATTCTTGGATCGTTTGATCAATGTGGCCATCCCGCGTATCCGTGACTTCCGTGGCCTGAGCCCACGGGCGTTCGATGGTCGCGGCAACTACAGCATGGGATTGCGTGAACAGATCGTGTTTCCTGAGATCGACTACGACAAGATCGATGCGATTCGCGGGCTAGATGTAGCCATTTCCACCACGGCGGCGAATGATGAAGAGGGCCGCGCGTTGTTGCGGGCGTTTAACTTCCCATTCCGTCAGAACTGACGCCGGAGAGAGCAAAACAATCATGGCGAGAAAATCGGTTATCAACCGCGAGTTAAAGCGGTCGAGGACGGTGGCGAAGTACCGTGAAAAGCGTGAGACATTGAAAAAAGCCGCGCGTAACCCCGATGCGTCTTACGACGAGCGCTTGGCGGCGCTAGAAGCGTTGCAGCGTCTACCGCGCAACGCCAATCCCTCGCGCCAGCGCAACCGTTGCCGGGTAACCGGCCGTCCGCGGGGCTATTACAGCAAGTTTGGCCTCGGGCGTAACAAGTTGCGCGAGGCGGCTATGCGAGGCGATATTCCGGGCCTTGTGAAAGCGAGCTGGTGAGGCGGCGGGTTATGAGCATGCAGGACACTTTATCCGATATGTTGACGCGCATCCGCAACGGCCAAGCGGCCGGTAAGGTGAGCGTCAGTATGTCTTCTTCAAAGATGAAGCAGGCAGTGCTGGAGGTGATGAAAGCGGAAGGCTATGTCAAGGACTTTCAAGTTGAAGAACTGGCAGGTAAGCCGACTTTGCATGTGGTGTTGAAGTACTACGACGGCAAGCCCGTTATAGATACCTTGCGCAGAGTCAGTCGTCCCAGCCTGCGGGTGTACCGTGGCAAGGACGATATACCGTCTGTACGCGGCGGTTTGGGGGTGGCGATAGTGTCCACATCGCAAGGCGTGATGACTGATCGGGCAGCCCGTAAAGCGGGTGTGGGCGGTGAGGTTATCTGCGAGATCTTCTAGGTGAGGATTTCGGGGAGATTACGGCATGTCTAGAATCGCAAAAGCACCGGTCAATGTACCGTCGGGAGTAGACGTCGCTCAGGCCGGGCAGGACGTCACCGTCAAGGGTCCTAAGGGCACGTTGACCCATACGCTGCATCGGGAGGTGGAGATGACCCGGGAGGACGGCATGTTGAAGTTTGCGCCCCGCTCGGGCTCTAAGCCAGCCATGGCGCAGGCAGGAACGGCACGGGCTCTCATCAACAATTTGGTGCAAGGGGTGAGTTCCGGCTTTGAGCGGCGCCTACAACTTATAGGGGTCGGCTATAGGGCGCAGATGCAGGGCAAGGCGCTCAACTTATCTCTGGGATTTTCCCATCCTGTGGAATATCCGGTGCCCGAGGGGATCGAGATAGAGACGCCCAGTCAAACCGAGATCATCGTACGTGGAGTCGATAAACAACGCGTTGGGCAGGTGAGTGCAGAGATTCGCGCTTACCGTCCGCCGGAACCTTATAAAGGTAAAGGTGTGCGTTATGCCGATGAGCATGTAGTGCGTAAAGAAGCGAAGAAGAAATAATGGCTATAGACAAAAAGCAAGCGCGTGCAAGGCGCGCGCGCCGGACACGGGCCAAAATACGCGAACTCGGTGTGCACAGACTGACGGTGATCCGCACGCCCCGGCATGTGTACGCTCAAGTCATGGCAGCCGATGGCTCCGCAGTTCTGGCTAGTGCGTCATCGATTGACAAGAGCGTCAAAGCGCAAGTCGCCAACGGCGGCAATATAGCCGCGGCGAAAACGGTTGGCCGCTTGGTTGCCAAGCGGGCTAAGGAAGCCGGCGTTACCCGGGTTGCCTTCGATAGGTCCGGTTATAAATATCATGGCCGTGTGAAAGCATTGGCCGATGCTGCCCGGGAAGCCGGGCTAGAGTTCTAAGCTAGAGTTCCGAGGGGTTTTTCTCGATGGCCAATTTTCAAGCGCCTAAGAAAGACGATGACTTGGTGGAAAAACTCGTTGGAGTGAACCGAGTCGCGAAAGTAGTCAAAGGTGGCCGGCAATTCGGTTTTTCCGCATTGACTGTAGTCGGTGATGGTAAAGGCCGCGTGGGCTTTGGTCGTGGTAAGGCGCGTGAGGTGCCGCAAGCTATTCAAAAAGCGATGGAAGACGCACGTAAGAGCATGGTCAAGGTGTCGCTGAATGGTGGCACTTTGCACTATCCGATCACAGCGCGCCACGGTGCTGCGAAGGTATACATGCAGCCGGCATCCGAAGGTACCGGGATCATCGCCGGTGGCGCCATGCGGGCGGTGTTCGAGTGTCTAGGGGTGCGTGATGTGCTAGCGAAATGCATTGGTACCAACAACCCGGTTAATGTCGTGCGCGCAACGGTTAGTGGGCTCACCACGGTGCAGTCGCCGGAGAGTGTGGCGGCCAAGCGTGGTCTCAGCCTGGAAGAGATCATGACCTAAAGAATTTGAGCCCAAAACAGTTTGAGCCCAAAACAATTTGAGCTTAAAGGTAATTCGAGGATAAACCATGTCCGAGCAGGCAAAGGGCCGGTTGAAAGTGACCCTGGTGCGCAGCGCGAATGGGCGGCTCAAGCGCCACAAAGCGTGTGCGCGTGGACTTGGTTTACGGCGCCTGCATCACACCGTAGAAGTCGAGGATACGCCGTGCACACGCGGTATGATTAAAAAGATCTCGTATATGGTGCGAGTCGAGGAGGTTAGTGGTGCAGCTAAATGATCTGCGCTCGGCGCCGGGTGCGCGGCGTAGCCGCAAGCGGGTGGGCCGCGGTGAAGGTTCTGGTATTGGCAAAACCGCTGGCCGCGGGCAGAAGGGGCAGTCGTCCCGTACCGGCGCACATTCCACCGTCGGTTTCGAAGGTGGTCAGATGCCATTGCAGCGGCGCTTGCCAAAGTTCGGTTTCAAATCGCGCAGGTCACGGTATGCCGATGAGGTTCGGCTCGGTGACTTAACCCGGGTTGCGGGCGACGTTATCAACATCGAAACGTTGCAGGCAGCCAAGCTGGTGCATGCGCAGGCACGGCGGGTAAAGATCATCTTGTGCGGCGGTATAGAGCGCGCTGTTACCGTGCAAATAGTGCAAGGTGTGATTCCCACCAAAGGGGCACGGACGGCTATAGAAGCGGCCGGCGGTACCGTTGAAGATTAACAGCTTTATTCAATTCGGCTGTGGTTCATAGAGAGAAATAAATATGGCAAGAGCGCCTCAAAGCGCGGCTCCGGCGGGTATGTCACCCGAGTTACGCAAGCGCTTGCTCTTTGTGCTGATGGCGATAGTGGTGTACCGCATCGGCTCGTTCATTCCGGTGCCCGGTGTCGATCCGGTGGCGCTGCAGCAACTGTTCGAGCAACAGCAGGGCACCATTATCGATATGTTCAACATGTTTTCCGGTGGTGCGTTGAGCCGGTTCTCGCTCTTCGCCATCGGCATCATGCCGTACATTTCCGCCTCCATCATCATGCAACTTCTGACGGTGGTTCACCCCAAGCTGGAGCAGTTGAAGAAAGAGGGGGCGGCAGGCCAGCGTAAGATTACGCAGTACACCCGTTATGGCACGGTGGTATTGGCAACATTCCAGGCCTTGGGTGTCGCCATCGCGCTCGAGAGTCAGACCGTAGATGGCGCCTCAGTGGTATTGGACCCGGGGTTCGGTTTCCGCATTACTGCCGTGGTGACTTTGGTGACCGGCACTATTTTCCTGATGTGGTTGGGCGAACAGGTCAGCGAGCGTGGTATTGGCAACGGTATCTCTATCATCATTTTTGCCGGGATTGTCGCCGGCCTACCGTCCGCCATAGGTGGTACTTTACAGTTGGCCCGGGATGGACAACTACACGTTTTGCTGGTTTTGCTGATTGCGGTTCTAGCGCTTGCCGTCACCGCTTTCGTTATTTTCGTGGAACGTGGTCAAAGGCGTATTACGGTTAACTATGCCAAGCGGCAGGTGGGGCGGCGAATGGTGCCAGGGCAAAGCAGCCATCTGCCTCTGAAGCTCAATATGGCCGGCGTTATACCGCCCATTTTTGCCTCAAGTATCATTCTGTTTCCATCGACCATCCTCGGATGGTTCGGCTCAACCGAAGGAATGGAATGGTTGAGCGACATCGCTAATACTCTTTCGCCAGGACAGCCTCTCTACGTGCTGTCGTATGCCGCCGCCATCATCTTCTTCTGCTTTTTCTATACCGCATTGGTCTACAATCCCAAAGATACCGCGGACAATTTGAAGAAATCCGGCGCGTTCATCCCAGGGGTGCGCCCTGGTGATCAGACCGCCAAATATATCGATACGGTGATGACCCGCCTCACGGCAGCGGGTGCCGCTTACATCACGGCGGTTTGTCTGTTACCGGAGTTTTTGATCTTGTATTGGCGGGTGCCGTTCTATTTCGGTGGCACTTCGTTGCTGATAATCGTGGTCGTGGTCATGGATTTCATGTCGCAACTGCAAGCGCATATGTTCTCTCATCAGTACGAAGGTGTGCTGAAGAAAGCGAATCTCAAAGGTTATAGCCGCTCGGGTTTACAACGCTGAAATTTGAGCGAGGAGTACCGCTAATGAAAGTCAAAGCATCGGTTAAGCGCATGTGTCGCCACTGTAAGATTATTCGCCGTAAAGGTACGGTGCGGGTGATCTGCAAGGATGCGAAACATAAACAGCGCCAGGGCTGATAATAGCCAGCAGGCGTCGAAAGCTAACAAGCAAAGCGAATAACGCAGAGGCAACCATATGGCACGTATTGCCGGCATCAACGTCCCAGACAAAAAACACTGCTGGGTCGCGCTTACTTCAATCTATGGCATAGGCCGCACGCGGGCGTATGCGATTTGCCGGGACACCGGCATCAGCCCTGAGACCAAGGTGCGTGATCTGTCCGAGTCCGAGCTGGAAGCGGTGCGGGCGGAAGTCGGCAAATACACTATAGAAGGCGATTTGCGCCGGGAAATTTCCATGAACATTAAGCGGTTGATGGACCTCGGTTGTTACCGCGGTATACGGCATCGCCGCGGCTTGCCGGTGCGGGGACAGCGCACCAGCACGAACGCGCGTACCCGCAAGGGTCCGCGGCGCCCCATTAAACGGTAACGGGGACGGCACCGACGATGGCTAAACCGAAGACGAAGGTAAAGAAGAAGATTCGCCGCGATGTGCCCGATGGCATCGCTCACGTTCACGCATCTTTCAACAACACGATCATCACTATCACCGATCGTCAAGGTAATGCGCTGGCGTGGGCCACATCGGGTGGCTCCGGGTTCAGGGGGTCTCGTAAGAGCACGCCGTTCGCCGCCCAGGTGGCGGCCACCCGTGTCGGTGAGACGGTGAAAGAGTACGGCATGAAGAATCTGGAAGTGCGCGTGAAAGGTCCAGGACCTGGCCGCGAGTCGGCGGTGCGGGCACTCAATAACTGCGGTTTCCGCGTGACTACCATCACCGACGTGACGCCTATTCCCCATAACGGTTGCCGGTCGCCGAAGAAGCGCCGGGTCTGAGGATCGATTGAAATGGCAAGGTATTTGGGTCCCAAGTGCAAATTAAGCCGTCGCGAAGGCACGGATCTCATGCTGAAGAGCCGCGCGCGTTCGCTGGACTCTAAGTGCAAAGCGGAAACACCACCCGGACAACACGGTTCCAACCGCCGCCGTCCACGGGCATCCGACTATGCGTTACAGTTGCGTGAGAAACAAAAATTACGCCGTCTGTATGGCGTGTTGGAAAAGCAATTTCGCAACTACTACGCCAGAGCAGCACAATCGCGGGGCGCCACGGGTGAAAACCTTTTGAAATTGTTGGAGCGCCGTTTGGACAACGTCGTATACCGCATGGGTTTTGGCTCCACGCGGGCGGAAGCGCGGCAGCTCGTGAGTCACAAGGCTATCGCTGTGAACGGCAAGGTCGTTAATATTCCATCTTTCCAAGTAACGCTAGATGATGTGGTGTCCATTCGCCATCGGGCTAGGAATCAGGTTCGTATTCAGTATTCGCTCGAGTTGGCGGAGCAGTATGGCTTCCCTTCATGGGTTGATGTGGATTCCAAGAAAATGGAAGGGGTGTTCAAGTCAACTCCCGAACGCGCGGATTTACCACCCGATATCGCTGAGCAACTGGTCGTCGAGTTGTACTCGAAGTAATTGCTTCGGACTGTTGGGCGCCTCTAAAAATAGTCATTTTTTCGTGAGTGCAAGGAAGCACCGCGCGCAGAACCGCAGTGTATAGGTGATACATGAGGATTCGAGCACGGCGCTGACGCCGCAATCGCGGAAAAAGTGCATTTTTAGAGGTGCCCTGTTGTTGTTACAGCCCGTTCGGCTGCAATAGTCAGCCCTATCTTCAATAATGTCTTGGCTAAGAAATCGCTCTTAGCTAATGAACCGTCTAGTGCAGGAGTCGTCAATGCAGGAGACTGCCCTCAAACTACTGACGCCAAATAGTGTCGATGTAAAAGAGGTCGCCCCGAATTCCGTGAAGATCGCCATCGAGCCATTGGAGCGTGGATTTGGACACACGTTGGGTAATGCGCTGCGTCGTGTACTGTTATCGTCTATGACCGGAAGTGCGGTGGTTGAAATGGAGATCGATACAGTACTTCACGAGTACACCACAATCGAGGGTGTGCAAGAGGACGTCACTGAAATCTTGCTGAATATCAAGCAACTCGCCATTCGTAACGAAAGCGTGCAAGACTCGACTTTGACACTGAGCGCGAAAGGGCCTGGTCCGGTGAGGGCTAGCGATATCAAATGCGACCACAACGTCGAGATCATCAACAAAGATCAAGTTATCGCGCATCTCACCAAGGAAGGCGAGTTGAATCTTACGATGCGCGTCGCCGTGGGCCGCGGCTATCAGCCAGCGGCGGCACGTCTGGATGCTGAAGACAGCGACAGGCCCATTGGCAAATTGATGTTAGATGCCTCCTTTTCGCCTATCAACCGGGTTACTTACGTGGTTGAGAATGCGCGTGTGGAGCAGCGTACCGACCTTGATAAGTTGGTGCTGGAGATCGAGACCAACGGTACTGTAGATGCGCAAGAGGCGGTGAGCGAAGCGGCGCGCTTGTTACACGAACAACTGTCCGTCTTCACGAATTTCACACCCGAAGCGGGTACGGGTTTCGCGGCGACTGGTAGTGAGCCGCCCATCGATCCGATATTGTTACGCCCGGTGGACGATCTGGAACTGACGGTGCGGTCGGCCAATTGTTTGAAGGCAGAGAGCATCTATTACGTTGGTGATCTTATTCAACGCACCGAAGTGGAATTGCTCAAGACACCGAACCTCGGTAAAAAATCTCTAACCGAGATCAAGGAAGTTCTAGCTTCGCGGAGTTTGTCCTTGGGCATGCGTTTGGAAAATTGGCCACCCGCTGGCCTCTACGATCGGGACAAAACCTGACACTGCTCCAGATCCACTGGCAATGGGGGGACTACTGGCGGCAGGAGTATTGGGCACCTCTAAAAACAGTAATTTTTTCGTGAGTGCAAGGAAGCACCGCGCGCAGAACCGCAGTGTATAGGTGATACCTGAGGATTCGAGCACGGGGCTGACGCCGCAATCGCGGAAAAGTGCATTTTTAGAGGTGCCCTATTGTTAGCGGACTACAAGATACGTGCTGGATAGCGGCACGTGTGTTGAGAGAAAGACCAATGCGACATAGAAAAAGTGGCCGGCGGTTAAACCGTACCAGTGCGCATCGAAGAGCGATGTTCAGGAACATGGCGAATTCGTTATTAGCTGAAGAGATGATCCGTACCACGTTGCCACGGGCTAAAGAACTACGGCGCGTGGTGGAGCCGCTGATAACGGCTGCCAAAACAGATTCTCTAGCCGGTAGGCGCAATGCTTTTGACAGGTTGCGCGACCGCACGGTTGTCACCAAGTTGTTCAATGAGTTGGGGCCTCGATACGTATCCAGGCCAGGTGGATATCTGCGTATTTTGAAGTGCGGATTCCGGGCCGGTGATGCTGCACCGATGGCCATCGTAGAGTTAGTGGATAGGCCAACCGGTGCGGATGGTGACGAGGCGCAGGCCTAAATCAAAGCTAGTGGTACACACCCGCTTTTGTTAGTGGGTCGTTGACATCCATCCAGTCGCCCGCTCATTTTGCATCGGACTCATCTGCCGTGGCCGCCGGGAGCAACGTTCTCGCACTGTTCACCGACTTCGGGACGGCTGGGCCATATGTAGGGCAAATGTGCATGGCGGTTGCCCGGATTGCGCCACGGATACCGTTAATCGATCTATTACACGACGCACCGCCGTTTGACTTGCACGCATCCGCGCACCTGTTGGCAGCACTGGCCGGTGATCTTAGAGGTGGCGATGTGGTAGTCGCTGTCGTCGATCCCGGGGTTGGTTCCGAGGCAAGACTTCCTGTTGCCGTGCATGCCGATAATGTCTGGTTCGTGGGGCCTGGCAATGGCTTGTTCGATGTAGTGGCGAGCCGGGCACATCACGCCGACTGTTTCCAAATCGTTTGGCGCCCAGAGCGCTTATCCGCCAGTTTTCACGGCCGTGATCTGTTCGCGCCGGTAGGCGCGTGTTTAGCCGTTGGTGAGCCAGTTGCCATGATTAACCAACCAGTACCGGCTAACACAGTCGATGTACGTGGGCGTGGCAAGGTCATTTACATCGACAGATATGGCAATGTCATGACCGATCTGCGCGCATCCGAGCTATCCGTCGATGCGAGGTTGAAGATCGAGCATCGCCTGCTGCCTCGCGCCGTCACATTCGCTAACGTTTCGGTGGGCGCTCCTTTTTGGTATGAGAACTCCTCCGGCCTCGTCGAAGTGGCGGTCAATCAGGGTAGCGCGGCGCAAATGTTCGCCCTTGAAGTCGGCGATCACGTCAGTGTTCACTAGCGAAGGCGCGGTTTGATGGCCGTTCGGATGGGGTGGGCCGTAGATGGGGTTAAACCATAAGGGTAATAATAGGCTGGCGCCGGAGACTATATAGTGCGGTCTAAATCGTGTAGCACCTGATCCGTGTGGACTGAATGGCGCCAGCAACTGAATCGGATCGGGAACAGGTCATGCAACGCATAGTTGAAAAGATTCGTACCGTTTACGACTTCCCGAAACCGGGCATCGTGTTCCGCGATATCACGCCGTTGTTAATGGACACGAGGGCGCTGCGCTTGGCGGTTCACCATTTAATTCATCCATTCGCTGATGAGCATCTGACTGCGGTTGCCGCAATGGAGGCCCGCGGTTTTGTGTTCGGGGCCTTGGCCGCGGCCCAGTTAGGAGTGGGCTTCGTGCCACTAAGAAAGCCGGGCAAGTTGCCGCATGAGACGGAACGGGCGGCTTATGATCTGGAGTACGGCTCAGCGGCACTAGAGATTCACGCTGACGCTTTGTCCGAAGGTGATCGGGTACTCATCGTTGATGATCTGATCGCTACCGGTGGTACGGCGGCTGCTAGCTGTCAGCTCGTCGAGCGCTTGGGCGCCACTGTAATCGGTCTTGCTTTCGTGATCGAACTGGAGGCTTTTGAGGGGCGGCAACGCCTCGCCGGGCACGCCGTCCATACTGTTATTACCTATTAGCCATGGGCATCTTTAGCCATGGGCACATAAGAACTTGCTGTTGGCTTGCCTTAGCCGCGGCAGTGTTTCTCACGTCCATTGCTGTGGCTGCTGTGGAACCGCGGGCCGCGCGTAATGTTCTTGCCATTTTAGATAGCCAGCTACGTGAGGAGACCCGGTTGGCCGGGTATCGTTTCCGGCTCGAGGTGGCCACGGCCATGACCAAGCCGGATCCAGCGCTGATGTCGCCGCTAGCAGCCGCCCGGAGGGCTTATGAAGCTGCTTGGGACATCCGTAACAACGCGCAAGAGCGGTTGCAAAAAATGGCGTCAAACATACGCCGAGCGGAGCGAGCAGGGGAGACAAGCCTTGTCCGTACTACAAGCCTGGACCGGGCGATCGCATCGATTAGAGCGCGCTTGGTCGCTCAGTTCAGTAGCGATTCCTTGGCTCGATTGCAGGATCAATTAGAGGCATTGCGAAGCGCTGCCGTCACTATTTTGGACGAGCTGGAGCGGGCGCATACGCAAGCGAGACAAGCTAACCAACAATTGATCACGCTGGCGGAGTTGTTGGAAGTCAACGGGCTACCGGAGCAGTTGCGGATAGCAGCGCTCAGAGCCCAATTCAACGCCCGTCTTGTGGCGCTTGAAGCACAATTGGCCGAACAACAAAACACGTCACGCCGCGAGCTGGCGTCCCGCAAGCAGGAGGTGGAGCAACGGATCAAGGCGCTTAGGATCCGCCTGTCGGAGCGGTTCGATGTAGAGCAAAACCGTGTGTAGGCCCTGGTAATGGGTTTGACTGCGCAATTCGGTGACAACTATAAGGGGCTCCAGCTGGCCGGAAATGGATCGCGAGCCAATCACGGGGAGGCCAGTCAAGTGAGAGCCAACTAAGGGGGGTACAAGGGAATGAGGGGGCTCAACTTAAGGCACTGTTGGCCGCGGCTGCTAAATCTAGGCCGGTGGCGCCTAAAGCGTTGGCTCTCGCCGGTTTAGTCCGGCGATGGCCGGCATTGAGTCGCGAACTGAAGAAGAAGCGCGCGCAGGCGATTGTGTTAAATGGGGAGTTGGCTGGACTGGTGAAACATCAACAAGAGATGTTGGCCGCGGGTCAAAGCGCCCGTATAGAAGCGGCCACAGTGGCGGCCCGCTGGGTAGAGGAGGAGCAGGCTGCTGATGAGGCCTTTGTGCGTGCCGAAGCTGCTTTTGATGCGGCTGTTGACCGCAGCCGGAGCCAAGTGGTGGTGGCTGAGGAGTTACGCCGGCTGGCCACGGTGCGAGTACGGTTGTTGGCGTTGGAGTACGCCGCCGCCGCGCATCTGCTAGGGATAAGCACGGCGGCAGCGCAGCCACGGACATTGCGAGTGTTGCGTGCCCGGTTGGAGGAACGATTGGGCGAGCTTCCCGGCGAAACGGATGGTGGCCCGGTGGCCGGCGCGCTTTGGGGAGAGGAGGCCCTCTGGGCGCGGGTGAGGTCAGAGGTGGGAAGTTGGCAGGTGCAGACCGGATTGTCATCCAGGCAGTTGCCGCAGGGCGCGGCCGGTGTGCGAAGCGCACTCAAAGCTGCTCTACTCGAGCACTCGCCCCGGTGGACGGCGGCTGATTCGGCGCCTAACTTGACAATAGCTCTCAAGAGCTGTACGGCACTAAGCCGTGGCGAACTGGAGTACTCTCCTTCGCATAAGCCGTTCTTGGTCCGATTTCCCGGTGCGCTTTTAAGTTTTCAGGAGCTGCTACATCTCACGAAGAGGTGACGGCTAGTCTGAGAGTTTAGGCCTAAGAGTCTGTAGAGGGATGGAGGTTCTTGAAGGGGCAGGCCACAATAAGCGCGTATCTTAAACGATCGAGGGTTTGTTCACGCTAACGGTATAGCCCCTGGTGTGGTTGAAATAGTGCCAATTAAGATGCTAAGGGCATGGCTTAGTGAGTCACTAAGCCCTTTTGCATCGCTAAACGGAAAATAGCCGCCAGCAGGGATTATGACCAGCAATGCTTATGACGTTAGTATGAACAAACTCTAGATGGCACTGGATATTCGTTCGAATGCTTGACCTTAAGGATCGACTGGTTCAGTTTTCCCGCGAAGAGATATCCATGGCGGATCTCAAGCGCGTATGTTTGCGCTTTGCTGAGGAAGATCCGGAGCGGGTGTTGCGAATACTCAGCGCTGCCTGCGGGGCCGAACTCATTTCCCAGGGAGAGTACGAAGCGCTGCAGTACGCGCTGGCATCGGGCTCCTCCGATCGGATTGATGATGAAGATGCCACTGTAATCCGGTCTTGGGGCGGCACAGACCAGGATGAGGCCGATAAAACCCTAGTTCGAGCGGCGGTCGATGAAAAGGCCACGGCGTTACCCACCGATGAGAGGCTGGACGATAAGACGGTAGTGCGGGCAGGGCTGGGCGATACGGCAGATGACACTACCGTCTTGAATGATCCAGGGCGCCTAGATGGGGCCAGCCAAAGTACCAATAAACCGGATACATCGGAAGATACGACGCTGATGCGCGGTCAGAGGCCGCCCGCTCCGAGTATTACGGACGACACGGATGTAACGGTCGTGAACTCCGAGAGTGAAGCCGCGGATGCGACAGTTGTCAATACCATGGCTGATGACACCCGGGTCTCTACAGGAGACGATGACTTCAACGTCTCGGATCCGAGCGGTGTCAATACCGCTGTGGGGATAGCTACAGGCTACGATGACACTTTCGACCCTTCAGTTCTACAAGGACTAACCCCTGCCGTCGATCGGGTTTTCACCAAAGGCTCGATGTTAAAGGACCGTTTTCGTCTGACCGATGCCTTGGGCGAAGGTGGCATGGGGACGGTTTGGAAAGCAGTGGACATCCTTAAGGTGGAAGCGGAGGACCGCAATCCGTTCGTTGCTATCAAACTGCTGCAGGGAGATTTCAAAGCCCATCCCGAGTCATTTATCGCGCTTCAGCGTGAGAGTTCCAAGCAACAACGCTTGGCTCATCCCAACATCGCCACGGTCTTCGATTTCGACCGTGAAGCCGAGTCGGGCACTGTGTTCATGACCATGGAGGTAATGGATGGCAGCGATCTGGCCGATTTCATCAAGACCATTGCGCCGGGAGGGCTGGACTACGAAGAGGCGATGGATCTGATCGAGCAACTGGGGGCCGGTCTGGCATACGCCCATGAAGCTGGGTTAGTGCACTCCGATCTCAAACCCGGCAACTGTTTTTTAACCAAGGATGGGCGGGTCAAGCTCCTCGATTTCGGTATTGCCAGGGCCTCGGCTACACGTGATGACGCGGAAGGCGAGCAGACCAAATTCGATCCCGGCGAACTCGGTGCACTGACCCCGTCCTACGCCACGGTCGAGATGTTCAATGGGGAGGACCCTGATCCACGCGACGACATCTACGCGATGGCCATCATCGCTTATCAACTTTTTACCGGTAAACATCCCTATAACCGGCGGCCCGCTCCCAAGGCGCTGGAGCGGGGTCTTACACCCGATTACATCGACAAACTCACCAAGCGGCAGAACAAAGCTCTGGCTGATGGGCTCGCGCTCCTACGCGGCGATCGCACTGCGTCGGTTGAGGCGTTCCTGACGGGGCTACGGCCCTATAAGCGTAATTTGGCACTGACGGTGGGCCTGCCGGCGGCTTTTATCGCCGCATTGGTGGCAGGGCTCTGGTTCCCGGTGGCCAACTACCTGGAGCGCCTGGAGCGCGAGGCGATACTGGCGCCCCTTGAAGAAACGGCCGATGCGGCTGCTATTGGTAAGGTCATCGATCAGGCGGTGGCGTTGGGCGATGCGGAAAAAACGGATCGTATCCTCGGTGACGATCTGATGGTGGGGGCTATTGTCGCTTTGCTCAAGAGCGCTGATGAGACGAGTGTCAGGGCCGGATTAGCATTGACTGTGGACACCCGTTTAGGGGATGCGATCAGTTTGCGGATCAAGAGCGACAAGGCCGCGCAAGCCTCGGTTACCGCGCTTTATCAACGTCACATCACGGCTGCTTTCGCACCGGATGCCGACCCACCCCGCTATGATTTTGCCGGTGCGCTCGCGCAATTGGCTAAGCTGAAAAATATCTACGGCGGGACGGACGGGTTCGTTCAAGTTCGCGATGATCTTTACGCGAGCCGGGATAAGGCCTCCGAGGTGCAGCGGGCGCGCATAACGCAATTGGCCCAAGCGGGTCGGTTGGAAGTCACTGCGGATGACGACGACGTAGGAGATGCGGTGGCGGTATTGCGCGCTTTGCATCCAGAGTTGTTGGTGGAGGCGGGTGTGCGCAGTGCCGTGGCGGAGCCGGCCTTACAGCGCAGGGAGTATCGTAAACGCTGGGAAGAGATCATCGGCTTGACGGCGTTGGAGGAGATCTATGTTGCGGCGGTCACTGCGGCGGTAGGCGAGCAGGATTACGCCCGGGCGCAGCGTGCGCTGGAAGCAGGGCTCGCGTATATACGCGATACGCCACAACTGTCGCGGCTCAATTTGGAAGTGGTCACGGAACTGGCCCGTATTCGTGATGAACGCCGGGCGCAGGAATTGCACGCTTATCTGGGGCCGCGCTGGGGGGCTTGGGTCGAGTTAGCGCAGTTCAACGCTGTGCGCGGCGAACTGTTGGAACTGGCGGAACTTCGTCCGCAAAGTGAGTTGTTGGCGGCCGTGCGGGGCAAGCTCGAAGCGTTGCTGGACGGCGCTATGGCGAACGCCGGAGCACAATCGGCTAGAGCGCTACTGGCCGAATACGCCGCGCTATTGGATTTCGATGGGGTACGAACACGCCAACAGCGTCTCTCCCAAGCACCCGGCACTAAAGGGCTTGACGCTGGAGGGCCTGACGCTGGAGGGCCTGAAGCTGAAAGGAGGGACGTGGCGGTAAAAGCGGCGCGGGCGGCTTTGGCTAAGCCGGCTTTTAGCGCTGAGTGGAATGCATCGTTAACCGCCGCCATGAAAACTCTAACGGCACTGCTTGCGCCGGGTGATGCTGTTTTCATCGAACTGAAGAATCGTGCCGGCAAGATATTACTGGCCCGTGCCCGCGAGCTGGTGGAACACGATCAATACGATCAGGCTTTTGCAATGCTCGAAAGAGCGCGCGCCATCTATCCGCAATGGCAGGACTATGTACAGGCGCGGCGGCAGGTGAGCGCCGCCAAAGAGGAATACGAGCGCATCGAAGCCGAGCGAGAGCGTTTGGTTCGCCTGGAGACCTTGAGGCAGACCGTTATTGCGCGGGCCAACGACAACGAGCCGGATGCCGCCAAAGCTGCGCTGGTGGAACTGCGGGCAGAACTACCGCAGGATGATACCTTTGTAGCTAGCGAGGCGCCGCAGGCGATTGCCGCATCTTACCTGCGTTTAGCTGTGACCCAGGCGGTCAACGGCGATTTCGAAATAGCGTTGCGTTTGATTGATAACGGTCTCGAGTTGGCGCCGAAGATGAATGGACTGGCCCAGGCCCGAGAGCAATATCTGGCCGAAATTCTCGATCGGGCGGTGGCCACCCAGCTACCAGCGCCGGTGCCACCGCCGCGCGCGTCATCTACGCCAGCCGTGGCTCTACCCGTGGTAACACCGGTGCCCCATAATATGCCTCGCAGTAGCTCCGACAGTGCTGGCTTGGATGGGAGCGATCCTGGCAGTGCCGCATCAGGCCAAGCTGTAGTCACTGATGCGGGCACACTGGACTTTGCGCTGCTCCAGATCGGCACCTCTCCCATCGACATGGCCGCGGCGGTACCCATGGTCATTGCCCAACCGGCCGCGCAGCCGGCATTTGCTCTTAAGTATCCTGCGCTGACTGGCGCGATGGCTGAACGGGTGGCTGACGCTATCGTGGCGAGTAGCAAGCCAGCGCCCGATGCGATTGCGCAATTGCGCGGACCGCTTGAAAGCTATAGAGCCCTTTTTCCCGATGTGTTTGTTGAATTCGAAGAGCGACTCGCCGCCGTGGCCGCGCAGAGTGTACGGTCGGTACTCGATGATGGCGACGCCGACGTACGCCCGTTGACCGCGCCGCTGGCTGGCTTTGAAGAGGCATTTCCCGCCTATTACGACGCTTTGGCGGCAACGCTGGGCGGTGAAACCGGTGCGGCTTTGATTCAGGCGGTAAAACAAGCACCCGGTGACATCGCGGCGGCGGTGACCCTGCTCGGGCACTACGCTCCTCTTTTTCATGAACGCGCCAGCGTCCTGAGAGCCGAAGTGGGTGGCATTTTGGCCGAGCAGGTTTTGGCTGACGCCAAGCGCGAGGGATCGAGCGGCAGCGGCCTTGAGCCGGCCCTGGTAGCGTTACGCGCAGACTTCGCGCAGTCCGCTGTACGGATAGAGTCCCGCTTGGCCAACGTGCTTATCGAACACCTGATGAAGGCTATCGATGCTAACCCTGGTGATGCCACAGTACTGCAAAGATCCGTGGCCGCGTTCAAGCGTCTATTGCCGGATGCAGATACCAACCTGGCGAACCGGGTTGTGCCGGTGTTTCTGGATGGCTTGACCGAACAGGTAAAGGCGGCGCCCGAGCGTCTTAGTGCTATAGGCCAACCATTGGCTGACGTAATACGATTGTTCCCCGATGCCGAGCGCGCCGCCGCGCAGCGGCTAGCGCCGGTGGCCACCGAGGCCCTGGCGGGTTTGATTCGCCAGGAGCCTTTGCCTGAGGTGGTACGGCTTGCCGGCAGTCTTGGGGAATTGTTCCCAGGCGCGCGCGGGGAGGCCGAGGCCCGGTTAGTTCCGATGATGTCCGAACGTCTGCTGGAACACGCACGGGCAGGTAATTTCGTGGAGATGAGCGCTGGTATGGCGGCGGTGAAGAGTGTTTATCCTGATGTGGCGCAAGGTGTGGAGCGGCGTTTGATTCCGGTGGTGGCCGAGGTGCTGGCTAGCCGTGCGGGCACCACGGGCATCGATCGGATGAAGGAAGATATAGAGGCAGTACGGCGCTTATTGCCCGGATCCGCGGCCCAATTGGAGCGCAAGCTGGCGCCTGTTTTTACCGGCGTGGTGGCTAAAGCCGCTGGCGAAGACACTGCTGATCTCGCGGGGCTAGGGCGTGCGCTCGCCGCTTTCAGATCGTTGTTTCCGGCATCCGTGGGCGAGTTGGAACAACGTATGGCCGATGCTCTGATCGAGTCGATCATACGGCGCGCGGATATTTCGAACATCGGTCGGTTACGCTCGCAAGTAACGCAGTTCAGTGAGTTATTACCCGCTCACCGCGGTACGCTGGAGGCTTCATTAGCGGCCAGCTTGACTGTGTCGCTGCGCGAAGAAGTGAGTGATACCCCAGCGAAATTGCTCGCATTGACTACACCGATTAACGAATACCGCCGCTTGTTGCCCGGGCAGGCCGATACCCTTGGGCGGGTGGTTGGCAGCGCGGCGCTGGATGCGATCGAGCGGGCAACGCGTGTGTCACCGCACAATCTGGAACTGGCGGGCGCCAGAGTGCAGGCGCTTGGTAAGTTGTTTCCTCAACGCCTGCCCGATGCGCGCGAGCGCGTTGCGCCCCTAGTGGCGGAGTCAGTGGTCATTGCTGCCCAAAAGCTAGCGACCGACGTGAAAGGTGCGGGTCATCTGATCGATGCGTTCGCCGCAGTGTTTCCGGATTATGCAGGCACTGTACGTAGTGATGTGGCGCAAGCCGTTTGGAGAGCAATAGAGGCGCAGGTAGAGAAAGATCCTAGCCAACTCGCGCCGGTCGTACCGCTGTTGGTTGACTACGCACAAGCTTTTCCAACCGACTATGCCGAACTCAGCGGCGCTTTGGCGGCGCGTTCAGCGCGTGTGATTCAGCGCCAGGCCCGCGATACTGGCGCGCCGCTGGTGCGGGTAGGGCGCAGTCTTAAGGAATTTAAAAAATTGTTTCCCCAAAGGTATGCGCAATTGGCGCGAGACGTAGGGGGCGCATTGTTCGATCGTCTAGCCGGTTCCAATATCACGACGGCGCAGAGTGTTAAAGAATTAGCTTCAGCGCTGGCGCAGATAAAAACCATGTTTCCCGAGCGTTTTACCGAGTTGGAGTTAAAACTCGGTAACAGGATCGCCAAAGAAGTGACCGAGCTAATCGCGCCGGCACCGTTCAAAGCGGATGCACTGCGAAGCGCGGGACTTGAAGTGTTCCCGTCCAATGCAGCGCTTGGCGCCATTAGCTTCGAGTTGCCACTGCGAGAAGTTGAGGAGGGATACAACGCTCTTGCCAAGGGTCTGTTGACCAAAGCGAGGCAACTCTTGGATGCGGCGGAGAAAAAGAACTCATTACACTCCACCTTGCCCGCGTTTAAAAAAGCGCTAAGAGAGCAGGAGCGTAAGGCGCTCGATGCATACCAGTCATACCGCAAAGTGGTTAGAACCAATCCGCGTAAGCAAACGCGGGATAAAGCTTTGAAAGCGGCCCGCGCTCTTTGGCGCGACAATCCGAAATTCGTTGATGTCAAGCCGCCTGCGGCTAATGCCTGTATTGTCAATAAAGCGGGGCTAGGGCAGCGTACGCCGTGCTATGACAAAGTGGGCCGCCGCCGGCGTGATATAGGACCGCTCATGGTGGTGGTGCCTGCCGGAACGGGAGTTGCGGCACCTTTTGCCATATCGAAGTATGAAATTTCGGTAACGGATTTTAATCGTTATTGCCTAGCCAGCAAAGAATGCAAAGCGAAGCGCGCGAAACGCGCCTTGCCGGTCACACAGGTGAGCCGGGACCAGATAGAGCGCTATGCCGCGTGGTTGTCTAAGCTTTCCGGGGCCACGTACCGGTTACCTAACGAAGCCGAGTGGGTACATGCGGCTAACGCCGGCGGCGAGCAACCTAAACGGGATTTCAACTGTACTGTTGTGATTGGAAATCAGCAATTGAAAGGGGTGTCGCTTACTGGTTATAAATCAGGCTCGCCAAACGGCTGGGGGCTCATCAATTACCTGGGCAACGCTCAGGAGTTGGTCACCACTGGTGATGGCGGGCTCGCCGCACGGGGTGGCATGTATCAGGACAAGCTGAATAGATGTACGGTTGATTTGTCTAGATCCCATGACGGCACGCCCGATGCGGTGACCGGGTTCAGACTAGTGAGGCTGATAAACCGAGGCAACTAAACCCCGGGGCAATTAAACCCCGGGGCAATTAAACCCCGGGGCAATTAAACCCCGGGGCAATTAAACCCCGGGGCAATTAAACCCCGGGGCAACTAAACCGTAGCTAACCCGCCGCGACTCGCTGCAATAAGAGTTGTGCCCCGGGATAGTCACCGCGCCGCAGAGTCAAGGCAGCCAAGCTTTTTAGCGTTGCTGTAACACGCGCGTCGCCCTGCTCCAGGAGCCGTTCGAAAATCGCCAACGCATCGCTATACGAACGCTCGGCTTTCTCATATTGCCCCACCTCCACCAACACGGCCGCTAGACGTGATAGAGCCTGAGCACTGGTGAGCAACGGGGCGTCGTTCGCATTCGCTATCTCCGCCGCGCGGCGCAATAACCCGATGGCGGCGGGTCTTGCACGGGTTTCAATACGCAAGCTCGCCAAATTGGTAAGTGGGGTAATAAGGCGGGGATGTGTGGTGCTATGCCTGCTTTCAATGAGGGCTATTTGCCGCTCTATGTGCTCACTTGCCGCCGAATACTTGCGAAGCTTGATACCAGCGTTGCCTAATTCTCCCAGTGTGTCGATGAGCGCGGGATGGGACCGGCCCAGTGTACTGGCGTAAATCCCAAGAGCGCGTAACAAGATGGATTCGGCCTCGCGGGCCCGCTCTAATGCATTCAGCGCCGTGGCTAGCTGCGTTAGCCGGCCAGCGTAGAGCGGATGTTTGCTGCCGTAGATCTGCTCGGACAGCGCTACGCCTTGCTCGAGAGCGGTGGCCGCATGCTCTAAGTCACCCGTGAACTGATGCAGTGCGCCGGCGCTCATGAAGAGCGAGGCTTTTATATTATCCGGTGCAGTGGAGGCGAGGGCCGCCAAGCTGTCTAATATCTGACGTGCGCCGGGCGCATCCCCACCTTGCAGCCGCGCCATGGCTACCGTCATGGCGCCGTCCAGTGCCAAGGGATGAGTGTCACCATATAGCTCGCGCAAAGCGTTCAATGCCCGTTCGCCAGCTTCCAGGGCTTGCGGCGTGACAGCGTAACTAAGCCAAATTCTCGCTTCGTCTAGTAGTTGCCTGACCGCGAGCGGATGACCGCTGCTATAGAGCGTTGTTATACGATCTCGCGCCGCGTCGAATGCGGCAGTTGCCTCATCTGGATTACCTGTTTGCAGGGCGAGCCGGCTCAGGATGTTGTGGGCCGCCGCCGCTGGCTGGGTATTGATGGCGCTGCCGTCATCCGCTGCGAGCACCGCCTCGGCATGTTTTTGGGCGAGTGCCGGGTTGTTGCGATCCATGCTGATCTGCGCAAGCCCCGCCGTGGCTGCTAAAGCGCTTATCTCCGCCACGCTCTGTTGTTCTTGGGCTGCTGTAAAAAGCGTGTCTGCCTCGTTCAGCCTACCTTCCGCCCGCCGTAACCGCGCGAGCGCCAGTTGCAGCTTGCCTGTGTCAATAGGGGATGGCTCAACGGACGATGGGGCCGCCGGTGAAGGGCCAAGGCGCGCCAACGTGCGTTGTAAGAGCTGGGTGGCGGCGCTCACTCTACCGCTGCGGCGATAAAGTTCCGCCAGATTGAGCCGTGTAGCTAGTAGATCAGGGTGTTGATTAGCGCCGCCTTGTTCCTTGGCATTGCGAGCCAGATTGAGGGCTGTTTCGCTCTCCTCGAACCGACCGGCTTCGAGCAGCGCCGAGCCGAGCGCTAACTGGGCGGAAGCTGTTAGTGGATGGTCGGCGGAAAACCGGCGCTGTGCCGTCTGCGCCGTTTGCTTGGCTAACTCCAGAGCTTGCGCCAGGTGTCCACTATTGGTGAGTGTTGTAGTTAACGCCACCTCGAGCCTGAGCCGGTTGGCGTCCTCGGGAGGCAGATGGCCGATGGCGGCGCGTAACACCGCCTTCGCCTCGCCGCTGCGTGCACCAGCTTGCAACACCGTTGCTCGAGTGAGCGCCAATTGTGCGAAATGGCTGTGGCTACCAGCGAGCTTGGCATCGACTAGTCGAAGAGCGCTGGCCGTGAAGCGCTCCGCCTCGGCGGCATTGCCTATTGCCGCGGTCACTATGGCGGCGAGCGAAGCAGCTTGCAGGGCGTCAACGGCATCCGCCATCTCGCTTTGCTCTAGTGCTTGTGCTGCCAACTGCTTGGCTAAGCGAAGATTGCCGGCGGCCAGCGCGAGCCGCGCTTCAGCCAGGAGCGCTTTTGTTCTAATCGGGTGCTTGGCCGGGAGTGTCTCGATGGTGGGCTCGGCAGCTTTGAGTGCCAGCGTGGCCGCTTTTCTATCCCCTGTTTGCAAAGTGATACCACAAAGCGCCAATTGGATGCTGGCGTATAGCGGATGGGAGGTGCCCACTGAGCGTTGTACATCATTGGATATCCGGGTGAGTAGATTTTGCGCGGCGGAGGTCTGGCCCGCATCGCTGAGCGCTTTAGCGCGGTTCACGATGAGGGTGATTAAATAGGGGTCGCTGGCACTTAGGTATTTTTTCGCCAGGGCCTGGGTTTGGGCGAGTTGTTGCGCTGCTTGTGCATAGCGGGTGCGGGCTTGAGCGAGCAAAGCGTTCTCGAATTGCACCGCTACAAGAGCCGGATGTTCACTGCCGAAGAGTGCTTGGTAGGCCGGCGCGATCTCATCGTGCATGGCTCGGGCCTCATCCAGGCGGCCCGCGCGGCGCAGCAAACGCAGCAATACGAGCTTCGCCGAGAGGGTACGCGGGTGTGCATCGGTGAAACGCTCGGCAGCCTGTTGCGCCGACTCGCGTTGGATAGCGATGGCGTCGGATAACGACTCGGTTTGCGCCGTTGCCAATGCTTTGAGGGTGAGTAGCCGATCGTCAGCTTCGCCTTTGTGCCGCTCCAGTGTTGCCAGCGCGTCAGCGGACTGGCCCGCCGCTATTAGGGTGGTGGCCATGGCCTGCGTCCAGCCGGTGGCGGCCTCTGGATCGTTCGGTGGTGAAGGCGGCAAGGCTGCCAGCGCTTTGTCGATTGCGCCCATGCGGATGAATAGATCGGCCTCGGTGCGTTGAACCCGGGTGGCGAGGCGCTCGATCTCGGCATTGGCTGGCCAATCGGCGAGTCCATCTAGGGCCCGCGCCAAGTGCTTGCGCGCCTCTTCGTACCGGCCTCTGGCCAATTCGCTTTCCGCGTTAACTAAAGCCCAATCTGCCACTACCGGGCCTTGTTGTTTACTGCTTGCCACGGCGGCGCGCACTTGTCGTAACACATTGGCGGCCTCCGCGGTTTTGCCCGAAGCTAGGTGCCCGCGTGCAACGCCTACGACAAAAGGCAACAGCCGTGGGCTGCGGCTTGTCAGCACTTTCCGCGCTGTTTCTAGCGCTGTTGCCAGTGTCTTTTGGGCGCTGTGCGAGTGACCCGCTTCCATTTGCAAACGCCCCTGGGCCAAGAGTAGAGATGCGTAGCGTAAACTGCTCTCGCCGACCAGCTCTTTGGTGAGCGTCAGAGCTTCGAGGAACCGTTCGTTTGCCTCGACGTGCAGCCCCCGGTTTTGCAGCTCATGCGCAGAGGCGCTGAGCGCATCCGCCAGCGCCGTGCTTGATCCCGCGCCCCTCGTTACGCTGTATCGAGCGGCCGCCAGTGCCCCCTCCACCGCGGCCGGAGCATCCACGCTACCATCGCGCATCAGATACACGGCCTGCCCCACTTGCGCTTCAAGATATAGCGGATGGCGAGATAGCTCCGCTTGAGCGAGCCGCTCTTTTGCTTGCGCCGTAATGGCAGCAGCGGCTTTGAAATCACCCAGAAGGGCGTTTGCCCTGCCGAGCGCCAGCAAGGTGCGTGCATTCGGCAGGGTCGGGATTTTAAGCCTCTCGGCTTGCGCGGCTAGGGGCGTGGCCTCGGCCCCGTTGTCTGCCCCATTGTCGGCCTGCTCGTTGATCGCATTGGGTGTTACGGTTGCGGCCTGCGGGGGGCGCCGGGCCGGCTGGGGACGCGGGGCTTGGAAAGACGGAGTTATGGCTGTGCGGACGGTACCGAGCTTGGCTCTTAAGGGATGAGCATTACTAACGATTCCATCGGCCTTATCCTGCGCTCGCTGCAAGGCTGCGTCAGCTTCGCGGCTATTGCCCACTACGCTGTAAGCATAGGCTAGCTCGAGCAGCGTGTGCACTATGCCTTGGTGCTCTTTGGCGCTCGCTTCCCACGCATTTAATGCGGTCTTGAATGCGCTCAGAGCGGCCAGAGGCTGTCCCCATTCAGCCGCGATCAGCCCGCGCTCGTGCAGCAAAGTAGCCTGAAGAGGACCGAGTTGTTTGTTGTCCTTGGCTGCCGCTAAACCTTTGGTCACTGCGTTCTCGGCCGCGGCGCGCTCGCCTAGTGTTCTGGCCAAGCGCGACTCCAGCAAGGCGACGCTTCCTCGCAGGGCATTGTCGTCCGTTTTGTCGGCGATTTCGGCGGCGGCGTTCAGCCGCTCGCGGGCGCTGGTTAAAGCACCGGTCTCCAGCGCGAGCTGCACAAGTCCTAATAGAGCCGGGGCTTCGGCGCCGTTTTTATTAGCGCGGGCCAGTTGCAACGCGGTGTTGAACCGTTCGCGTGCTTGAACCGTGTCCGCGTCTGCCCGGGCCAGATGTCCGCTACTCACGTAGGCCGCTACCAGGGGCGCGCTACGGTCACCGAATAAACGCTCGTAGTGGGTGATCGCTTCGGCTAGGTTGGTGCGCGCGGCGGCAAACTCACCACGGGCCAGTTGTACTTGCCCGAGGTTGAATAGTGTCCCTGCGGTTCGCCAATCCATGCTGCCGAAGGTCTCGGCCCGCTGCAGGGCGGTGTTTAGTCGCCGTTGCGCTTGACGATAATCGCCTTCGGCGGCGGCGGTGCGGGCTGCTGTTATGGCTCTGTCCCAGCCGGCATCGGCGAATGCAGGCGCCATGGCGAGCGCCAGTACGGTAAAGGTCAATGCGGCAAAAGCCGTCATGGGGCCGATCGCTCGTTGGAGCATGTGCTCTTTGTTCATGGTTGTACTCTTTTCAGCACTGCTACCATGTGCAGTGAAATCTTCTCCATTTCGATGATGAGCTTTTGCACTTTGGAGATGAAATAGTTGTACGACGCCAGCGTCGGCATAGCGATAACCATACCAAACGCGGTCGTCACCAGCGCCTGTGAGATGCCGCCGGCCAACATGGTCGGGTTGACGGTTGTTTCTTTGGCCAAAGTTGCGAACACCTCGATCATGCCGATCACCGTGCCCAATAGCCCCAACAAGGGGGCAACGCTAGCAATGGTGCCTAGCGCGGTCAGATGGGAGCGTATGAGTGGGACCTCTTGGCGCCCTGCCTCTTCCAGTATTTCTTTTAATTCGCTTTCGCTCTTTTCGTAGTTAATGATCCCGGCCAGCAAAATCCTCGTCATGGGAACGGAATATTGTTTACAAAATGCGGTGGCTTCAGGAATTTTTCTGTTGAGTAATAGCTGTTCGACTCGGTCGATGACCGCGGGGTTGATGGTGTTGTTATGGTGCAGATGAAACGTCTTGATAATGATGATCACTAGCCCCCAAGCGAGCAGTACAAATAGCGGATAGATAAGCCATCCACCTTTTTCGATAAGCCCGCCGATGAACTCCATCGTTGATTTCCTCTATTCGGTTGCCGCTTTAGTGCGGAATCAGAACTATCTCTATACGCCGGTTTTGCGCACGCCCTTGCCGGGTCGCGTTGTCTGCCACCGGGCGGTGTTCGCCATAACCCACGGCCGCCATGCGGTCGGCGTCTACGCCCACTTCGGTTTCAAAAAAACGCACCACATTGACGGCGCGGGCCGCGCTCAGTCCCCAGTTGTCGCTAGCTAGTCCCCGCGCTCCAACGGCGGCGCTTCCACTCATGGGAATATTGTCGGTATGACCACCGACTTGGATCCGCAGTTGCCCCATGCGTTCTTTCAGTATGCGACCTAAATCGCGCAGTGCTTCCAAACCTTCAGGCTTAATGACCGGACTGCCCGAAGGGAACAAGATTTGGTTGGACAGTTGCAGCGTTAGCCGCTGTTTATCCTGTTTGATGCCCAGACTGTTGTCCGCTAGATAAGTGCTCATGCCCTCGCGCAGTTGTTCTTGAGCGCGTAAGATGCGCTCGATCTGTTGGCGATCGAGTGACGCTACCTTCCTGTATTTGTTGAGTTCGGCTTGGAGTCTCAAAATGTGTGTGCGCGCCGTTCTCGCTTCCGCTTGAAGTTGTTCGCGGCTCACTTTCGCAGCAGTCTCCATATCTTCGATTTTCGTTGCGAGTTCACCGCGCGCCGCCTCAGCGGATTCCAGGCGTATCCTCATACCGTCCAACTCGGCTGCCTTCTGCGCGATGAGTTTTTGCAACAAGATTTCCTCCGCCGCGGATTTATCCAGCGCCGCAGCGGATTGTTGTAGCGACGCCTCACGGGCTGCCAAGGTGCGTTTGAGTTCTTCGACGGCGCGGGCCGTTGCCGCTAATTGTTCATCCAGGCTGTTACGCTCTCTAACGAAGTTCTCCTGCGTAGCTCGCGCTTGCGCCTCCCGGTTGCTCAAAAGTGCCCGCACTTTGCCGAGTTCCTCGGCCAAGGCCGCGCCTTGTGTGCGCAATTGTTCTTGTTTCTCATCGAGTTTGGCAACTTGCCCATCGCGCTCTGCCAGTAGCGCGCGCAATATGCGCCCGCGTTCAGCTTGGCGTTGGGCAGCGGACTTTACCGAACTCAGTTCGGCGTTGAGGTCATTGAAATCCTGATAGGCACTTTTCAGCTGCTGCTCCAATGAAGCATTCTTCTCACCGCGGTCGTCCAATCGGCTCTTGAGCGCTACGCGCTGATTCTCCAGCGCTGTTACCATGAATTGCAGTTCGGCCGCCTCGCCATCGGATTTTTCTAAGAGCCTGTTCAAGATCTCCGAAGCAACAGCGCAATATTTGCAAGTAGCATCATGCCCAACGAGCTTTCGATTAGCCGCTCACAGTTTTTCCACAACCGGCGGTTTTTCTCAAACCATGAGAAGGTTCGCTCGACAACCCACCTCTTCGGGAGGACGGCAAAACGACCCGTGTCCGAGCGTTTGATAATTTCGACGTTCGCTCCGATTAATCTCAGCACTTCGCCAGCGAAAGCCATCCCCGTGTACCCGCCATCGCCCACTACACACCTAACCTCCGAGAGGCGCCCATCTGCTTGAGCAGCAAGTGCGGCCAGTGCCCCAGCTCGATCAGTGACATTTGCCGTGGTCACAAAAGCAGCGTGCACCAATCCCTGAGTGTCCACAGCTATGTGCCGCTTGATACCAGAAGTCTTCTTGCCTGCGTCATAACCTTTGTGGTTTGCACTGTCTGTGTTCTTCACGCTCTGTGCATCAACGATGATCAGGCTGGTTTTGCCACTGCGCCCCTGGGATTTGCGGGCCTCGCCAACCCATTTTTTTAACGCCTTGTCCAAGGCGCTGCAAGAGTCTTCTGGGGACGATTGCCGCCAGATAGTGAAATACTCATGCACACTTCGCCACTTTGGATACTCGTTGGGCAACATGCGCCATTGGCAGCCGGTCTTCAGCAGGTACAACACTGCGTTGAACACGTGATAGAGATCGAGTTGCCTTGGCTTGGTTCGCCGACGCGCCGCCTCCAGGATCGGTCTAACTTTCTCGAACTGTTGGCGAGATAGGTCACTCGGGTAGATTCGCTCGTCTGTCATTGCCTTCGCAGCCGCTATGACTATGGATAACAATAGCTTAGGTCAGATGTCCAAAATCGTCAGATCTTGAACAGGTTCTAAGTTGGCCGCCAATTGTTGGATTTCACGGGTTTTCTCCTCCACCATGCGGGTGAAGTCGGTTTGTAGAGTATCGATCTGCGCTGATTGTTGTTGCACCTCTTGCTGAAGACGCTCACTGGAATCCTTAAATGTCACCACATCTTCTTGCAGTGTTTGTAGGTCCTCGCCGCTTATGAAAGAAGTACTGACGGCGAAGAAAAGCACCAGCAGAAAAATGATGTCTATAAGAGGTGTAATATCGAGGGCCAGTTTCTGATCCTCGATACCTTCGTCTAATCGCATGGTGAAACTTGTCTCAGGCGCGGCGTCGGGTTCATTTTTGTTGCTCTAGCTGGACGATTTTTCGCCACAGCGGCTCAGCTTCTCTCTTACGCCGCAGATCCCGCTCCAGCAAGAACGCCAGGTTTTTGAGCGCGAGCAGGAAATCCGGTTCTCTTGCGAGGCATTTTTCAAACGCCTCAATCGCTGCACCGGCATCGCTGCCCAGCAATTCGTGACCGTCGGTGCTGAACCTCATCAGCGTGTCCGCGACCTCTATCCGATCGCCGAATTCAAGAACATGCTGGTCGATTTTGATGTTATTGCAAAGCGTACCGTTGGTGCTTTTAGCGTCCTTCAAGATAAATTCATGGGCGCGGTAGAAGATTTCGCAGTGTAGCCGGGACGCGCCCTGATCACCCAGGGGGATGATGTTGGATGGGTCCCGGCCGATGGTGGCATGGGTGAAGGGTAAGTGAAATTTGGTGCCGGTGTCCGGGCCCTGGATGACTTGTAAGTAAGGCAGTCCCGCCATCGGGTCCATCTGGGCATTACTACTGCGGGTGGGCGCAAACAATACCGTCCGGTCGTTTGCCTCGTCGTCATCGCCATCGTCCACTTCCGCGGGTGATGGGACCTTAGGTAACGGGGCGTTGATCTTGGGTGCGGTGGCATCGCCCCTGCGGGCATTGACGTATGGTTCGGGGGTAGGGGGTTGCGTGGGGGCGGGTGCGCCCGCCTCTATTTTGTAGAGTTGAGTGCCACGGGCGCTAAAGGAATCACCGCCCGTTAGATGACCCATACGCATGGTGACCAGAAAAGGGGCGGCCACGCCGCTTTCGCAGAGTACTACGCCGAAGTTATGAACTTTATCGCCGATATTGATTTCGCCTTTGGCGAGTAGCTTGAATATTTCGTTGTCGGCGAAAACGGTGATGGCATGGGGCCTCGCTGCGAAGGCGTCACGCACATCGGCGATGGTATCTTTCGCCGCTTGCAGGGCGATGCGGGCGCGTAACCACAATACCAGTAGCACCATCGCCGCGCCGCCCAATACTACCGGTAAAACCCAGGCCAATAACTCCATCATTATCGGTCCTCAAGATATGCGGCACGCGACATCGAATGCCGGTTTCGGGGATTCCGGCCAGGCGATCCATGCCGGTACCGGGTATTTCCATTCGTTTGGGTCCATTCGACCTCCGTACTCATTGAGCTTCCTATTTTCCCAACTATCCGGGCTTTATTAAAGACTGGCACGATACAACGCGGCTCCAAGGCTATAGAGTGCGCGAGGCGCACGCCTGTTCCCCGGTTGGCAAGATAATAGCGGCTGGCGGTTCGAGTACAGCCCCGCCCACCGGCTGCCCGTCTTCTGGAGGCTGGTCGATTGGCTGGTCTGCTGACGGCTCCATGCGGGTTGATATGGGCAGCACCGGCCGTTGGCCGCGATTGAGAACTGTGCCACCGGTGTTGTCGAATTGCACGTAGCTCATGGTGCCGAAATGGGGAAGACGGCGCGCCAACGCGGTGACGAGTGCCGCCTCGCCGGCGCCGCTCCAAGCGCTGGCGCGTGTACTGTAGGGTGCTGTTGTTATCATCATGCCGTCTGCGGCTGCCGGCTTTGCCATCTCCTCGAACGGTGCCTAGGGCATGAGGTTCGGCGAGTGCCGGGAAATGCGGGCCGCAAGCCGATGATCGGTCGGTGAGTATTGACGGTTGGCCGGTGAACCGCTATCGGGATGTCAAGCTGGCTTTGTGGGACAAACCACCGGGCGCGGTGGTGATACTGAAGGTACAGCGCTCAGCCGGGCATGGCTATATTACTGTTCCGATCACCTTGCCATGGCGCTATGTTGCCATAGGGCTATGTTGCCATAAGACTATGTTGACGGTGCGGCGTGGGAACGGTGGGGATCAGAGGTGATGTATGCAGGCAAGAAGGTAGTTTTAACCGCAGATGGATGGCGCGCGGCAACGGCGAATGCAGATCGTTTTAACCTCCCTTGCCCGCACGGCTAACGTGGATGGTCGATCCGCGCGCTATACTCCGGCCCGCTTATCGCAGCCGCGGATTCGTGCCCGAACAGCGGTCCTTCTTCGCCTTGGGCGGGCGGCGCAATAGTCCAGAGGATGCAGCGATGTCGACGATTCTAGTTCCATTTCACGACGAAGAGTTATCCGAAGCCGCACTGCGCATGGCGCATCTACTGGCCAAGCGTGAGAGCAGTTATATAGAAGGGCTTTTTGTAATGCGCCCGCCGCAGATCTTCGCCAGCGAAGGGATCGCCATTCCCGGTGGTTATATCACCGAGTTGGCGGAGGAAGAGAAAGCTGTCTCTGAGCGCGCCAGGCAGCGGTTCGAAGCCGAGTGCGAGGCGCTTGATGTGCGACTGGAGGCGCAGGGCAGTGGCACGCGAGTTAGCGCCGGCTGGCGTGAGGCGGAGGGCCTTGAACCGCTTATCGTGGGTGAACATGGCCGCTTGTTCGACCTCGTCGTCATTGGCCGCACGCAACAGCACGTGGCGGCTGACTGGAGCGCAACCTGCGAAGCGGCCCTATTCGACTGTGGTCGGCCCGTTATAGTGGCGCCGGCCGAAGTACCCTCGCAATTGGGCCGCAACGTGGTGATAGCTTGGAACTGTTCGACAGAAACGGCCCGTACGGTCTCCCACGGCGCCCGTATTTTACGCAACGCGGAGCAGGTGACGGTGCTCACGGTGGAGGGCGGTACCGTTCCCGGACCTAGTGGTGAGGAGCTGGCGGCTAATCTGCGCCGTAATGGTGTTTGTGCCACGGCGAAGACGGCGGTCATGGACTCGCGCACGGTGGGGGAGGCGATCTTGGCGGAGACCGAGGCGCTCGGGGCCGACATGCTCTTCAAGGGCGCTTATACCCACACCCGGTTGCGGCAGATGATCTTCGGCGGTGCCACCCGGCATATCTTGAGTCACGCTAAGTTACCGGTGCTTATGTCCCATTAGCCCCTGCGAGCAGCTCGGTGAGCGCTAGCGCCATGACCGTGTATTACGATCCGACCTGTCCGCAGACGCAGGCCGATCCCTATCCCGTGTTCTCGCGGCTGCGTAAAGACGATCCGGTGCACTGGTGTGAACCGCTACAAGCATGGTTGGTGACCCGCTACGATGACGTCGTCGCCATGCTCCGCGATGAGGTGTTTAGCGCCGAGCGCTTGACTCCATTCTTTGCCCGCTTACCCGGTGCTGAACGAGCGCGTCTGAGCGCTGTAATGCGCTATTTGAGTGCCTGGATGGTGTTTCGCGATCCGCCGCAGCACACCCGTCTTCGAGCCTTGGCCGCCCGCGCTTTTCTTCCCGGTCGCATCCGCTATCTGGAGTCGCGCATTGAAGCTTTGTTGGACGATTTGCTGTCGCGCACGGATCTGGCTCGCTTCGAATTGGTTGAAACGATCGCAGGGCCGCTACCGGCGCTGGTGATCATGGATATGCTAGGCGTGCCGGCCGCCGATATGCCGGCAATCAAGCAATGGTCCGATGATCTGGCTTTGTTCGTGGGCAGTGCCCAGGCCACGGCGGGGAAATATGAACGGGCCGAGGCAGGGGCCAGGGCGTTAGCGGCTTATTTTAAGCCGCTTTTGGATGAGCGCCGTAGAAAGCCGCGCGAGGATCTGTTGAGCGAGATGCTCGCGGCGGCGAAGACCGATAGTCACTCAAAAGCCAGTGGTAGTACCGACGACGAGGTGGTGGCCAGTGCCGTATTGTTACTGTTTGCCGGCCATGAGACCACCACTCATCTCATCGCCAATGCGGTGTATCACATGGTGATCCAAGAGCAGCCGTGGCGTGAGTTAGCCGCGGATGTGACGCGCGCCAAACACGCCGTTGAAGAGGCACTGCGCTTCGAAAGCCCGGTTATGTCGCTACCGCGCGTGGTGAGCGCGCCGTTCGAGTTTCACGGCCGTCAACTACAGGCTGGACAGCGTGTATTCGCCATGGTGAACAGCGCTAACCGGGATGAGAATATTTTTGATGTCCCGGATCGATTCGATCTATCGAGGCGTCACTCACGCCATATAGGCTTTGGCTATGGTTTGCACACTTGTTTAGGGGCGCCGCTCGCTCGTTTGGAAGGGACGGTGGCGCTGCGGGTGTTGGCCGGACGCCTGCCGCACCTCGAGTACGGTGGCGGCGCGCCGCAATGGCTGGACTCCATGGTGTTTCGCGGCATGCAGCGGCTGCCCTTGCGGGCGGGCTAGGGGCCCGTGTTTTTGTTATGGCCCGTGTTTTTGCTATGGCTTGTCAGCCGCGAGAGTCGGCTACGGCGTTCATAGTCGCGGTAGTTCTAGCCCGCGCCGCTAGCCAAATAACGCCCCCTGGTAGACCGGCCCCGATCACGCCCAGACCGAAGAGCACGGATATGGCGAAAGCCATCTCCTGGGGCATCCCGATGAGGGCGAAAGCGGCCACCATGGTGCTCTCGCGCACGCCCCACCCGGCAACGGAGATGGGGATCGCCGATGCCACCATGACCGGGGGTACCAGCACCAAGCATTGCCATGCTTCGATATCCACGCCAAGGGCGATGGCGATGGTGAAAACGACCATGGACAAACAACTGTGGATGAGCACCGAGGTGGTGAAAGCGATGATCCCGGCCCGAGAGCCGAAAGTAACCCGCCTGGCGTGCGTGCTGAGGGCGGCGGCTGCTTGGACTGGCCGCCAGCGTTTGAGTACCCACGGCACTTTATCGAGCACCAGGATGCTAGTGAGAGCGAGAATACCGGCGGCGCTGGCCGCGGCTACGGTCCATGCGCCTACATCATCCGCGTCTAGTTTGAACAGCCAGGGCAAGCCTGCGATACCCATGCACATCAACGCGGCCAGTGCGATAAGCCGATCGATGATCACACTGTCGAGCGCCCTGCCTAGCGGCATACCGCCGGTGCGCAGCAACCACACCCGCACGGCGTCGCCTCCGATCGTGGAGGGCAAGGTTTGATTAAAAAATTGTCCTATCAATACGTTAGCAAGTGCATTGGGGTAAGGATGCCTTCCGCCTAGCGCCGCGAGTACCCACTGCCACCGTGCCGCCTGTATCAGGGCAAGGCTGGTGAGTGCCGCATAGGCGCCTATAAACAGTGCCGGCTCGGCCTGTTGCAGCGAGGTTTTGAGTGCCTCCAGATCGAGGCCTCTAATGATCCACCCTATCAGTAGAGCCGATACCAGCAGTTTGAAGATGAATGCCATCGAATTCGCAGACCGTATGAAAGCGCGCGGCATTCTAGCTTGAATACCGCTTCGGAATATGCAGTTGCCTAGAGCCGGGTCCGGTGCAGTACTTAGGCTTGCCTGGTTATTGTGCCACCGTCACACCGCGATTGTGTTCACTGAGTGCACACGGTGACACCGTGCACGTGCTCGGTGGGTTAGCGGCGTTCGCCTCGCCGTTTCACATCGTCCCATTGCCGCTGAAGTGCGTGTAAAGCCCGCTCCACCATTGCTTCGGTGATGGGGATCTCGCGCCCGTCGGCGCCGATGATGGCGGCGCCGTGAAAGTCGCGTTCCGGCCGGTCGCCACCGCCATGGTAGAGAGTTGTTGCCATCTGTTTTGCTTCCCTGGTGCCATGTTGTCGATGCGCGCAGTATGGAAACACCGCTGGCGCCGCAATGTGATACGGCGCACGGCGGGTGCGATGCAATGATGAAGTCCATCACACTGTAGGTGCTAGGATTGCGGGGATCTGGTCAAGTTCAACGAGGATACAAGGAACGTAGGAAAGGCGCCCAAGCCGCCAATATCACGATCAAAGTGGCTGCCTCTATCCTGATGATTCGGCGCAAGCGCGCGGTTTTGGCGGTGTCCGCGCCACTCATGAACACCCGGGTCATGGCCATATCGAGTGGCAACACAAACGCCAGCATGACCATAAAAGTGGGAGCCACCACGGTGGGGATAATGCGCCAGTCGTGGTAGTGGGTTTCGCCCAAGGCAAAAGGGGCCATACAGATAACGGCCAGGGCGAATAACGCTAGCATGGAGCGAAGCGGGCCCAAGGTTTGGCAAACTGATTTTAGTGCACGCGCTAACATAGTCCGCCTCCTTTGTTCATATCGAGCACATGTTCAAACTGAGCACCGATCATGTGCCGGCAAGGGGAAGCGTAATATGTACGCTTGGATGGGCTTCTTTCCAGTTTGGCTCACCGCGGTGAAATCGAGTGGTTCATGTCGCAAGTACTGTTGATCAATGTGTCGGGTGACGACAGACCTGGTATTACGGTCGCGCTAACCGAGGTGTTGGCCCAGTACGACGTTACGATTTTGGATATCGGCCAAGCGGTTATCCATGACCAGCTTGCCTGGGGCATGTTGGTACGGCTGCACGGCATGGCAAATGATGGTCCGCTGTATAGAGATGTACTGCTACGGGCCCACGATTTGGGTCTGTCGGTACGGTTCACGCCAGTGTCCAATGGGCAGTACGCCCGGTGGGCCGGGGGGCATGGACGGCCGCGGCATGTGGTGACGCTGCTCAGCCGGGAGCTATCGGCCGCCCATCTTGAGGCGGCGGCCCGGCTCATTGCCGGGCACGGTTTGAACATCGATCGGATTGAGCGGCTGTCCGGACGAAGCGCTCTGGAGCGCTCATCCGAGGAGCGGCGGGCCGCCATCGAGTTGACCGTTCGTGGCAACGTTGATGAGCCGCGGGCGATGCGGGCGAGTTTATTGCGCATCGGCCAGGAACTGGAGGTGGACATCGCTATTCAGGCAGATGATATCTACAGACGCAACCGGCGACTCGTTTGCTTCGATATGGACTCTACGCTGATCCCGGTGGAAATTATCGACGAGATCGCCCGTTTGGCGGGTGTGGGTGAGCAGGTGGCTGCGATCACCGCTCGGGCGATGGCCGGAGAACTCGATTTTGCCACCAGCTTTCGCGCGCGGGTGCGGTTGTTGCGGGGCGTGCGGCAGTCGTCGCTGGACGCTTTGGCGAGGCGGGTGGCACTCACCGAGGGCGCCGAGCGCTTAATCGGGATATTAAAAGCACTCGGTTACCGCATCGCGATTTTGTCGGGCGGTTTTACCTGGTTCGCTGAGCACCTGAAGCAGCAGTTGGACATCGATTATGTCTATGCCAATGAGTTGGTGATCGATAACGGTACTGTTACCGGCGAGGTGGCGGGGACTGTTGTGGATGGGGAACGCAAAGCTGCACTGTTGCGTGAATTGGCTGACAGAGAGGGTATTTCGTTGGCCCAAACCATCGCCGTCGGTGACGGCGCTAATGATCTACCGATGCTGAGCGCAGCCGGACTGGGTGTGGCTTTTCATGCCAAACCTCTTGTGCGCGAACGGGCCAGCCATGCGATCGGGACGCTGGGTCTAGATGGTCTGCTCTATCTGCTGGGCGTGCGCGACCACGAACTCGTCTCTATAGTTCGGCAACCGCTGTGAAGCTGTTGCCCAGTGCCGGGATTCATTACCCCGCACTTAGGTCCAATCGAAGATTGCGCTCCCGCGTTGGCCGATCTGTGAGGGTGCCCCAGAGGTTAAGAGGCTGCGGGCGTGGCAAAGCGAATAGCCCACTGAGCAGATACCCCTCGAGTGATTGGAATAGATAAATGATGCAATACATTCGCTGCCTTGCTGGTTTGCTGGTTCTAGTCTTGCCGCACCCGGTGCTAGCCGCGGTGACCATCGCGATCAGCCCCGTCGATGATCGGCAATACCGTTATGTACGGTTGGATAATGGGTTGAAAGTGGTTCTGGTGTCCGATCCCGGTACGCGGGTGGCGGCGGCGTCGCTGGATGTACACGTGGGTAGCGGTGCTGATCCGAAGGAGCGCCAGGGGCTTGCCCATTTTTTGGAGCACATGCTGTTTTTAGGCACCAAGTCATATCCACAACCGGGCGAATACGCCCAGTTCGTGACCGCCAATGCGGGCTCGCAAAACGCCTACACCTCCTATGACCACACTAACTATCACTTCGAGGTACAGGCGGCGGCGCTGGCTGGAGCGTTGAGTCGATTCGCCCGCTTTTTCGATGAGCCTTTGTTCGATGCGAGATACGTGCAGCGCGAGCGCCAAGTGGTGCAGGCCGAATTTGCTTCGAAGCAAAAGAGCGATGCCATGCGCGGGCACGAGGCGTTCAAACAAGCTCTGAACCCGCAGCATCCCATGACCCGGTTCTCCTCCGGCTCGCTGCACACCTTAAGAGATAGACCGGGTGATGCGGTGCGTGACGACTTGATTGCGTTTTTTCGCCAGCATTACCATGCCGGTAACATGAGTCTAGCTCTGATCGGCAGACAGTCTTTGGACCAGTTGGAGGCATTGGTACTAAAAGAATTCAGCGCCATACCAATGGGCAAGGCTAGGCAAGCACCGGATATTCCCTTGTTCCTGTCCAACGCGCTACCCGCGCGGTTGGACATGACCCCGGCCAAGGAACGCCGGCGTTTGACTTTAACCTTTCCCATGCCACCGCTTTTGCCGCGGTACAAGAGTAAACCGCTCTACTACGCCGCCAATATCCTGGGACATGAAGGGGTGGGTAGCTTGCTCTCTACTTTACGTTCCCTGGGGTTGGCCGAGGGTTTGAGTGCCGGCATCGCCCATTCCGATCGGCGCGAGGCCATGTTTGATGTATCCATTGCTCTAACGCCGGCTGGGCTCAGCGGTATCGATCGCGTCATCGGCTTGGTTTTCCGCTACATTGATGTGATCCGGACTGAGCCGCGCGAGCGTTGGCGGTTCGAGGAGGCGCAACGCCTGGCCGCGCTCAACTTCAGGTTTATGGAGCGTGGTGGTGAAGGCGCTTTAGCTAGAGCGCTAGCACATAACTTGCACGCATATCCGCCCGAGGATGTATTGCGCGGCCCTTATGCTTTCGATGAGTTCAATGCAGAGCACATAGAGGACACGCTAGAGCGGTTGACGCCCGATAATGTTTTGGTGCGGGTTATGGCGCCCGGTTTGAGCACCGATGCGGTGACGGCCCACTTTCGCACGCCTTACAAATTGCGTGCGATCACTGCACAAGAGCAGGCGGCGTGGGCGGCGGTGCGGGCGCCTGCCGCACTTGGCTTGCCGCAAGCCAATCCCTACATCGCCGAAGATTTGGCGCTGCTCGATGAGAACACCGGCGAGGCCTTGCCGGAGGTGCTCGAGCGGCACCCTGGTTTCACTTTGTGGCATGCGCCAGACGTTGGTTTCGCCCGTCCGTTGGCTAGTTTTTATGTCTCCGTACGCTCGCCTCTGGCCAATCGTTCGCCGCGCGAAGCCGCGCTTACTGCTTTGCTCGTATCGATGGTCAACGAGCAGTTGCGCGAACCGGTTTATCCGGCCGGCTTGGCCGGCTTGGACGTCAGTGTTTACCGGCACTTACGTGGTTTTTCATTCAGGGTCCACGGCTACAATGATAAGTTGGCGGTGCTGGTCGATGAGGTGCTGGAGGCTATTGCTGCCGTGGAGATGAAGCCGCGCCGGTTCGCTCGGGTTAAAGAGCGTTTGCGCAGGCACTTGGCTAACGCCCGCCTGGATGCACCTTATACCCAGGCAATGGCTGAACTGCGTAATGTTTTATTGGAACCTCATTGGTCCAAGGCGCGCTTATTGGACGCGCTGGAAGACATCGAACTGACGGATCTGGATCGCTTCTATGAGGCTTTTTTTTCTCGCATGGACTCGATCGCTTTAGCCCATGGCAATATAGACGCCGCTCAGGCAAGCGGCATTGGCCGCAGTGTGCATGCGGCGTTGCTGGCTGGACGTGAGAGGGTCACCGTCCCTAGGGCTCATGTGGTGCGCCTGCATGCCGGTGAAGTGGCGGTCAGGGCGTTGCAGGTGGCGCACGATGATGTCGCCGTGGTGCGCTATATCCAAGGGCGCGAGCGTAGCTATCGCGAGCGGGCGGCGGTTGCCATGTTGGCGCAACTGCTGCGCTCGCCGTTCTACAGCCGGCTGCGTACCGAAGAACAATTGGGTTACGCGGTATTTGCTGGTGCGCGCTCCGTGTTACGGGTACCCGGTCTGATGTTCGTAGTGCAATCGCCCACGGCCCCGTTGGCGCAACTGTCGGCCCGCATAGATGCGTTCATGGAATCGTTCGCCACTGATATCGCGGCGGTGGATCCGGCGCGCTTCAATCGGCAACGCGATGGATTGATAGAGCGTTTGCTGGAAGACGATAGGAACCTGCGTGACCGCACCAACCGATTCTGGCGTGCGCTTGATGATCCGAACATCGAATTCGATCGCAGACAAAAATTTGCCAAGGCGCTGCAGGCTACTGATCTTGCCGATGTGAGAGAGGTTTATCGTGAGCTGCTACGGGCACGCTCTACCGGTTCTGTATTGGTGACGGCGGCAGCCCCTGGGAACCCTACCGGGGGCATGAGGTCTTCCCTGGAGCCTGAATCTTTCAGGCAACCCAAGTCCCTTGAGGGGGTTCACGGCCCGGTTGGCGCCAGTAGCCCCGCCATCATTGATGTGCCCGCGTTTAAGCGGGCTCATGATCTGTTCGCGCCGTAGTCACGGCTGACGCTGAACGGGTGTTCGTCTGGTAGGAGATATATCTGTGACATACAACGGATATGTGTTGGAGCAAGCGAGCGTATCGGGCGTACTAACGAAAACGCTGGGGCGCCGTAGAGTGCCGCGGCGTTCTATCACTGCATGGGGCGGCGCTATTTTGCTGTTTGGAGCAATCGCGAGCAGCGCTTTCGCCCAATTCAAAGACGATCGCTTCGAGACAGTGCAGGTGGTGCAGGCGGCGGATGTATTGCCGGCGTACCTCTACCGCTCCGCCCACTATCGTGTACTGGATGATGTCCGGGTGCGGGAGAACACTTTTATCTTTCAGGTTGAAGGCGGCGAATCTTCGTTTACCGTCGCTTCTACGCCGCTGCTTCGCACCCGCTTGAAGGAACTGACGGTACTGGCACAAGCGGTGGCGCAGTTCAATGTGCGCAATGAAGCGCTGGGCGCGCAATTGCGCGGCACCCTCAATGTGCGAGGCCGTAGCTTCGGGGCGATTATCGCTTCGCCGCTTAGCACCGCCGCCAATCTCGCCGGTCAGCTAAGCCGCAACGTACAAGAGACGCTAGGGGCCGAAGTCGAGCGCGAGCAGGTGTCTAGACCGCCACCTGGTATCGATAAAAGCGATCCCGTAGCGGCGGCCCATCGGCGTAATATCGCCAGCCAGCTATCACTGGATGTTTATTCGACCAATCCGCAGGTTCAACGCTTCTTGAATGCCGTGGTACGCGCCAGGGAAGCCGGGGACGTGGGCGCCGGCATCTCTTTGTTGACCACACCATTTCCCGCCGGTATGCAGGTCGCTGGCGGCGCCATGGCGTCCAATGTCGATGCCTTGGTGCGCCAACTCTCCGCCGCTGAGGTCAACAGCGCGGTGACTGAGGAGTTGATGCGCATGGGTATTGGTGAGCCGGCCGTGCGCCGCTTTGTCAGCAATTCCGCCATGTCCCCGCGGCACCGGTTGACCATCGCCGCTCACCTTGATTTTCTGGGGCCGCTGGAGGGTCGGCAGGTGCTGATCGATGCGGCGAACGGCGCCAGGACCGAAACGGAAGCGCTGGCCTATCAGGAGATGGTGAGGATGTTCGCGCACTATCACGAAAGCCATCCGATCAGGGGATTTGTGGTCAGCGCTGGGCTGCCGGGTGCTTTGGACGGACGTGGCAATCTGGTGTTGGCGTTACCTGTCGATCTGGTGATCTGGGATGAGGCGATGAAGGTGGCGGCGGGACGGTTGAGCGCGCTTAAGGCACGCCGTAAGTTGCGTAATATCATGCTCTTGACGATCGGCCAAGCGACCGCATTGACTAGGAGGGCACTCGGGCAGCAGGGTATAGAATTAGCTGAGCGCTATATGGAAAATAAGTAAAAACAATAGATTATAGAGAGAAAGTCTGAATTGAGATGAAATTGGCAGTTTACCTAAGCAAGTCTATACTGGACTATTGGTTGTCTGGGGACTGATGCTATGCGCGGCGGCGTGGCTTTACCCCGAAGCGATAAAAATGCAAGGAGATACAAATGCGAACCGGTAAGCTGAAGTGGTTTGACACCGCCAAGGGGTACGGTTTTATAGAGCCAGCCGATGGGGGTGAAGATGTGTTCGTGCGTCAGGCCGCACTCAATGATGCGAATATCGATGATCCCAAGGAAGGTACCTCGTTGAATTTTTCGGTGGAACGCACACCTGACGGACTACAGGCCAAAAACCTCGCTTTGGTCGAGTGACGTGATGCCTGTGCAGCGTGATGCTCACGCGGCTAATGGACTTGCAACAATTCTACTTCGAATATCAATGTTTCATTCGGGCTAATAGTGCCCGCCCCTTTGTTGCCGTAGGCCAAGCCGGGCGGCAGCACGATTTCCCACTTCGCACCGGGACGCATGAGAGTGAGTGCCTCTTGCCAGCCGGGGATGACTTGGCGCAAGGACAACTGCGCCGGCTGGCCGCGCTGATAAGAGGAGTCGAATTCCCTGCCGTCCAGATGGGTGCCTTTGTAGTGCACGGTGACGGTCTGACCGATGCCGGGTTGCCGGCCCTCGCCGGCGGCCAACTCCCGGTATAGCATGCCGCTTGCGGTGGTTTTAACGCCCTCGCGCGTAGCGTACTCGCCGCGAAATTTCTCTCCCGCCGCCGCGTTGGCGGCGCCGCTCGTTTTGCGCCGCTCTTCCAGTATGTTCAGAAATTTGCCCGACCAGAAGGTGATCTCTGCGACATCCATGTTGGGGTCGCGTCCATGCATGGCGTCAGCTATACCTTTCATCATCATGTCCACATCAATGTCGTGTATTGCTTGTGGCAACTGCTTACGTAGATGGTTGCCGGTCTGCAGGCCGAGGATGTAGCTGAACTTTCGCGCTGCTCGAGTCTCGTCCGCTGGCTGTGAGGTTGCCGGAGTGGCGATCACGGCCAGCAAAACCAAGACAGCGCCTTGCAATGCTTTCATCGATAAGTTCCTCTTATTCAGTTGTAGCCGCAAGCCGCGCGCGCAGTAGTTGATCGGCTTGTTTAGGGTTCGCTTTACCAGCGCTTCGCCGCATGATTTGTCCGACCAAGAAGCCGAGCACTTTGGTATTGCCGTCTCGATACTGCGCCACTTGTTCGGGGCAATCAGCCATGAGTTGCTCAATTAGAGCCTCCAAGGCCGATGGATCATTCACTTGCCGAAGGCCCTGTTCTTCGATCACCGCGTCAGGATCTGCCGGCTGCTCCCAAAGATGCTCGAATACCTGCTTGGCGATTTTTCCCGAGAGGGTGTCATCTTCTATGCGGGCCACTAATTTGCCTAGGAACTCGGCGGGTAGGCGAACGTCTTCGATCGGTCGGTTGGAGCGGTTCATGGCCGCCGCCAGTTCACCCATGACCCAATTGGCGCAGGTGCGGGCATGGCCACCGCTGCCCTCTACGCAGGCCTCATAATAATCAGCCAGTGGCCGGCTTGAGGTGAGGTGACGGGCGTTCGCGGTATTGAGCCCATATTGCTCTTTGAAACGTCGTGCACGGGGGTGGGGAAGTTCGGGCAGCGCGCTTCGTATAATCTCTATGTAATCGGCTTGCAGGGTGACCGGTAGCAGATCGGGGTCGGGAAAATATCTGTAGTCGTTGGCTTCTTCTTTGTCCCTAAGTAGTCGGGTCTCGTGAGCGTCAGGGTCGTAGAGCCGGGTTTGTTGTAGCACTTGGCCGCCACTTTCGATGAGGTCTATCTGACGCTCTACCTCGTAGTCTATGGCCCGCTCTATGAAGCGGAATGAATTGAGGTTCTTGATTTCGGTGCGGGTGCCGAGTTTGCTTTGTCCCACTGGCCGTACCGAGACGTTAGCATCGCATCTGAGCGATCCTTCTTGCATGTTGCCGTCGCAGATCTCCAGATAACGCACCAACATGTGGATGTAGCGCATGTATGCGGCCGCTTCTCCGGCATTGCTCATCTGCGGCTCGGACACGATTTCGATGAGTGGCGTACCGGCCCGGTTCAGGTCGATGCCGGACATGCCATGAAAGTCCTCGTGGAGGGATTTACCGGCGTCTTCTTCAAGATGAGCGCGGGTAATATCCACGCGCTTAGTGCTGCCGCCGTCGAGTTCTATATCTATATGGCCGCCGCGGACGATGGGCAGCTCGTACTGACTTATCTGATAACCTTTCGGCAAATCTGGATAGAAATAGTTTTTGCGGGCAAAAACACTCACCGGTGCGATGTGCGCGCCCACCGCCAGGCCAAACTTGACGGCCATCTGTATGGCTGCTTCATTGATCACTGGCAGTACCCCCGGCAAGCCCAGATCGATGGCGCACGCCCGGGAGTTGGGCGGGGCGCCGAAGGCGCACGATGCGCCGGAGAAAAGCTTGCTTGCGGTGGCGAGCTGGGCATGAATCTCGAGGCCGATAACGGTTTCATATTGGGCCATGCTCCTAACCCCTAGGCGCGGTGCCGGCTCTGGAAGAGGCTACTGCCGGCACCGCTTGATGCCAATGAGTCGCGCATTGGAAGGCGTGGGCCGTGCGCAACAGCGTGCTTTCGCTAAAGTGTGAGCCGATCAGTTGAGCGCCCAGCGGCAGTCCATCACCGTTGTGTCCCACCGGGATATTGATGGCCGGCAGGCCTGCCAGATTGACGCCGCAAGTATAGATGTCGCCTAAATACATAGTGACCGGGTCGTCCAGGCGTTCTGCCAAATTGAAGGGAGGGGTCGGCGTGGTGGGGGCCAGGATCACATCTACCTGGTGGAAGGCTTGTTTAAAATCGTCGGTGATGAGGCGGCGCAGTTGTTGGGCTTTTTTATAATAAGCGTCGTAGTAGCCGGCTGATAGGGTGTAGGTGCCTAACATGATGCGGCGTTTGACCTCGGCGCCGAAGCCCTCGGCCCGCGATCGTTCGTACAACTCATCCAACGACCCTACATCCTTGGCGCGGTGGCCGAAGCGTACCCCGTCGTAACGCGATAGATTGGAGGAACACTCGGCCAGCGCGATGACGTAGTATGTGGGCACGGTGAGCGCGCTCCGTTCCAGATTAACCTCCTCGGCAACGGCACCCAGTTCCAGCAGGGTCTTTTTGGCGCGTTGTACGGCATCGTCGATGGCCGGATCCAAACCGGTATCGAAGTGCTGGGGCACCAAGCCCACCTTTAGTCCTTTTAAGGGGAGTTGCGCCGTGGCGCCCGCAAGCGCTTCACTATAGTCGTCTACCGGTTCGTTGGAACAGGTGGAATCGTGCGGATCCGCGCCCGCGATGATGGATAAGGCGGCGGCCAGATCGGCCGCCCGTGGAGCCATTAGCCCGCCCTGATCCAGGCTGGAGGCAAACGCTACCATGCCGAAGCGCGATACCCGGCCGTAGGTTGGTTTGATGCCGGTGACACCGCAAAACGCGGCGGGTTGACGAATGGAGCCGCCGGTATCGGTGCCCGTCGCCAGCGGTGCCAGGCGTGCGGCGATGGCGGCGGCCGAACCGCCGGACGAACCGCCCGGCACTTTGCCGAGATCCCACGGATTGCGAACCAGGCCGAAGTAGCTGTGTTCGTTCGATGAGCCCATGGCGAACTCATCCATGTTGGTTTTACCTAACATGATCGCGCCTGCTTGCCGCAGTTTGGCGACGACGGTGGCATCGTAGGGGGCCACCCATTCGCTCAGCATGCGCGAGCCGCACGTGGTGCGGGTGCCATCAGTGCAGAACAGATCCTTGTGCAGGAGCGGAATGCCATCGAGCGCCCCCAGTTTGGCACCGCCCGCCCGCCGCTTATCCGCTGCTTCGGCTTCGCTAAAGGCCGATTCCCGGCACAGGGTAATGACGCAGTTCAGCAGCGGATTGAGCGCTTCGATACGGTCCAGATAGTGGCTTGTCAGAGCGGCCGCGCTCAGTTCTGCGCTATCGAGTGCCGAGCGCAATTCGCCGAGTGACAGCTCGTGTATGCTCTCGTCGGACATGGTTTTAGCCTGTTATTCAACCGATCACCTTGGGCACCAGGTACAGACCGTTCTCGGCCGCCGGCGCACCATCTTGAAAACGCGCCCGCTGATCCGTCTCCGTGACCACATCGGCACGCAGTGGTTGAGTGGCATCCAGTGGATTAGCGAGCGGCTCGACGCCAAGGGTAGGGCACGCATTCATGTGGTCCACCAATTGCAGAATTTTGCTGAGATCTTCGGCGTAGCCGGCTGCCTCATCGCCGCTGATCGCCAGGCGCGCTAAGCGTGCGATATGACGTACTTCGTTGATTTCAATTGCCATTTTGATCTGCTTTGGAAAAACGTCCTCAATCCAGTCACTTGCAGGCCAAACCTTGTCCGTGAAGGCATCCCCCTGTAGCATTGTCCCCTCTATTCGGAGGCATCTTTGCGCCTCTGCGCGAATTAGTTCCCCCTCGGGGTGCAATAATTCCCCTGGGCGCAGTAGCTTGTTGGGGGGTATTTCGCGGCTATGCTGGCTGTGACGTGTGGGATTCACATCCGCTTGTGGCGCCAAACAGCGGCTGCGCATTATAGCCGGTGTTCCGCGGCCCTCATAAATTTTTGCTGACTAGCGAAGCTGTACATGTTCAAGCGCCTTCGTGGCCTTTTTTCCAACGATCTGTCCATCGATCTGGGGACTGCAAACACGCTCATTTATGGGCGTTCTCAAGGTATTGTCTTAAATGAACCGTCGGTGGTGGCGATCCGCCATGAGCGGGGGCCTGGCGGTTCTAAAAGCATCGCCGCGGTGGGCAACGACGCCAAGCTCATGCTTGGGCGCACACCCGGTCATATCACCGCTAACAGGCCGCTCAAGGAGGGGGTTATTGCAGATTTTGATCTGACCGAGAAAATGCTGCAGTACTTCATCAAGAAAGCGCACGAAAACCGTTTTATGCCGCCGCATCCGCGGGTTTTGGTCTGTGTGCCCTGCGGCTCCACCCAGGTTGAGCGCCGCGCCATTCGCGAGTCCGCTATGGGCGCCGGCGCCCGCGATGTCTATCTCATTCAAGAGCCCATGGCTGCCGCTATAGGCGCTGGTTTGCCGGTGAGCGAGGCTAGCGGTTCGATGGTATTGGACATAGGCGGTGGCACCACGGAGGTCGCCGTTATCTCATTGAATGGCATCGTCTACTCCGAGTCGGTGCGCATAGGCGGTGACCGCTTTGATGAGTCCATCATCAATTACGTGCGGCGCAATTACGGTACGCTCATCGGCGAGGCTACGGCGGAGCGCATCAAGCATGAGATCGGTTCCGCCTATCCGGGCAACGAGGTGACCGAGATCGAGGTGCGTGGCCGTAACTTGGCAGAAGGCATTCCGCGCAGTTTCGTGCTGAATAGCAACGAGATCCTGGAGTCCTTGCAAGAGCCGTTGTCAGGCATCGTGAGTGCCGTCAAAACCGCGCTTGAACAAACGCCACCGGAACTCGGTGCCGATGTGGCCGAGCGGGGCATGGTGTTGACTGGCGGCGGCGCGTTGCTGAGAGATTTGGATCGGCTTCTAATGGAGGAGACGGGTATCCCGGTAGTCATTGCCGATGATCCGTTGACCTGCGTGGCCCGCGGCGGCGGACGGGCACTGGAGATGGTGGATGAAAAAGGTGTTGATGTTTTCAGTACCGATTGAAGGCCGATAGTATGGATGACCAATACTGGTGCTCCCACTACTGGCTAACTGCACAGTTCTTGAATATTCGGTCCCTGAATATTCGGTCCCTGAATACCTAGGCCTTGGCGTAAGGCGGTACGGTGCTTAAACACTCTACCAAGCGTCCGTTCTTTCGCGGGTCGCCTATCAATGTGCGCCTGTCGTTGTTCGCCGCGGCGTGCATCGCTTTGATGTATGTGGACCACCGTTTCGCTCATCTGTCCACCGTGCGCTCCACGTTGGCCACCGCGCTTTATCCTATTCAATATTCCGTGCATTTGCCCATAAGAACTGCGGCGTGGGCACGCGAGTCTTTCTCCAGTCATTCCGCTTTGCTGGAGCAGAATCGCCGTTTAATGGAGCAACTGCGCTTGACCGAGGTGCGGATCGAGAAAATGGAGATCCTCGAAGCAGAAAACACGCGGTTGCGGGAATTGTTGGATTCATCGACCAAAGTTGCCGATCGGGTGCTCATCGCCGAATTGCTTTCGGTGGATCTGGAACCTTTTTCACGCCGTATAGTCCTCAACAAAGGTGCCAATCACGGGGTGACCGACGGACAGTCTTTGATCGACGCTTACGGCCTCATCGGTCAGGTCATCCATACGGCGCCGCTCACCAGTACCGCTTTGTTGATCACCGATCCGAATCATGCGCTGCCCGTGCAGATCAACCGCACGGGGCTGCGCGGCATCGCTGTGGGTACCGGAACGGCTAACGGTCTGGAACTGCGTCACATTCCGAATAACGAAGATGTGCGCGTTGGCGACTTGGTGGTCACATCGGGATTGGGGGGGCGTTTCCCTAGAGGTTATCCGGTGGGACGGGTCAATTCGGTGGGGCGCGATAGCGCTAGGCCGTTCGCCTCTGTGCGGGTGAGGCCGCGGGCGCAATTGGAGCGCAACCGGGAGGTGCTGCTGGTGTGGCCTGGCGACAAGTTGCAGAATCCGAATATCGGTGACGATGGCAATTCGGGCTACTCCACTGTGTTCGGCAGTCCCAGTTGGAATAAGCATCGTTCGGATAAGCAAAAGCGTACCAGTAAGCGGTTGTGAGCGGAGCCGTGCACCGCGGTGGCTGGGTGATCGCCCTGACTTTCGTTGTCGCGCTGATGCTGACCGTGCTGCCGCTGCCGCAGTGGGCGGCGCTGTGGCGGCCACCCTGGGTTGCTCTGGTCCTTATCTATTGGTGTATGGCGGTCCCGCAACGGGTGGGTATTGCGGTCGCTTTCGTTATGGGTTTGTGTTTGGACGTGCTAAGTGGCAGCGCCTTGATGGGGCAGCACGGTTTGGCCTTGGTCATCGTCGCTTACATTACCCACCGCCTGCATCTGAGGGTGCGTGTTTTCGCGCCCTGGCAGCAAGGTATCAGTATCTTTGTCGTCATCCTTCTCTATCAGGCGGTGGTGCTCTGGTTGCATGGGATGCAGGGACACGCCGCGCCGGGGAGCGCCGTATTGACGGTGGCACTGAGCGCGATGGTGTTGTGGCCCTGGGTGTTCGTAATGCTGCGCGATCTGCGCCGGCGCTATGAAGTGAATTGAGTACTTGCTGTGCTGCTCATCAATACACAACCGGTGACGATTAAGGATCTGGCCGTTGAGCAACACGTTTTTCGCCGCCGTATAATGGTGGCCAGCGCTTTTGTATTGTTCGCACTGATGCTGTTGCTAGTCAGGATGGGGCAATTGCAACTCGTCGAGCACGAGCACTTCCGGACGCTGTCGGAGAATAACCGGGTCAAAATTCTGCCCATAGAGCCCACCCGCGGTCTGATATATGACCGCAATGGCGTGGTGCTGGCGCGAAATACCCCGAGCTTCAGCCTCGATGTGATCCCTGAATCGGTTAAAGATCTGGATGCATTGATCGAGAAGTTGCGCGAGTTGGTATTTATCAGCGAGAGCGACGAGGCCCGCTTCAGGGCCCGTTTTGCCGCAGCTATACGCGAGCGCCGTCCATTCGATGCCATCCCTTTGCGTCTGCGCCTCTCTTATGAAGAGATGTCCAGGGTTTCCGTCGATTTATATAAGTTTCCCGGGGTGGATGTGCGCGCCCGGTTGAGCCGCGATTATCCGCTCGGCTCGTTGATGGCCCACGTGGTGGGATATGTGGCGCGTATCAATGACGACGATCTACTGGAAATCGATGAAGCACGCTACCGGGCTTCTACCCACATCGGCCGCACCGGCGTGGAGCGGGCCTACGAAGATCTACTGCACGGTGAGGTCGGTTACCAACATGTGGAGACCAATGCGCACAACCGCGTATTGCGTTTACTGCCGGGACGCGAGGACGCGGCGGCGGGCAGTAATCTCTATCTATCGGTAGATGTAAGCTTGCAAGCTGCGGCGGAGGCGGCGCTCGGCAATGAGCGCGGGGCGGTGGTGGCGATCAATCCTCGCACGGGTGGTGTTTTGGCCATGGTGAGCACGCCGGCCTTCGACCCTAATCTGTTCGTGGCCGGTATTGATGTCAAGACCTACGGCGAACTCAATCAGTCTGATGATCGGCCGCTGTTCAACCGGGTGCTCTACGGCAAATATCCGCCCGGTTCGACACTGAAGCCGTTTGTTGGTTTGGCGGGATTGGAGTTCGAGGCGCCCACGGTTGGCAAGGGTAGTTGGTGTCCAGGGTTCTATCAGCTTAAGGGCCATAATCACAAATACCGCGATTGGAGGCGCTCGGGGCACGGCCGTGTGGACATGGACAAGGCTATTGTCGAGTCGTGCGATGTGTATTTCTACGAACTGGCTCTGGATCTAGGCATAGGTCGGATGCACCGCTTTTTGTCGTTGTTCGGCTTCGGTGCCAAAACAGGACTTGATTTGGGTTCGGAGTCGAGTGGTTTGATGCCATCGCGCGGCTGGAAAAGAGCCCGCCACAAGCAGCCTTGGTATCCGGGTGAGACGCTGATTACCGGTATAGGGCAAGGGTTTACGTTAACCACTCCATTGCAGTTGGCCTCCGCCACTGCCACCCTCGCCAATAAGGGACTGCGGCTGCAACCGCAGCTGGTGGAGCGAATCATCGATCCGTTTCAGGGCACCGAGCAGAGCAATGCGCCGCGGATCGTTGGCCAGATCGAGCTGACTAACCCGAGCCACTGGCAGAGCATGATCAGATCCATGGAAAATGTGGTACATGCACGCAACGGGACGGCGTTTCGCATCGCCAAGGGCATCCAATACAGCATGGCCGGCAAAACCGGCACGGCGCAGGTGGTCAGCATGAAACAAGATGGCGAGGAGGATACCGCCGAGACGGTGGAGAAAAGATTTCGCGATCATGCCTTATTCGTGGCCTTCGCACCCATTGAACGGCCGCGCATTGCCATTGCCGTGGTCATTGAAAACGGGGGCAGCGGTAGCGCGACCGCCGCGCCTATTGCCCGGTCGCTGGTTGACCACTATCTCCAAGGCCCGGATTTGAAAGGCCCTGAATTGCAGCGAATCGCCGCGCTGGACTCGCGGTAAATGCGCACTGAACTCAGCCGATCACTGGCATTTCGCCTACATCTGGATGTACCGCTGATATTGGGCTTGTTGGCTTTGTCCGCTATCGGCCTGCTGGTGCTGTACAGCGCCGGCGGGCAGAGTACGGATTTGTTGAGCCGCCAGGCGGTCAGGTTAGGGATGGCGTTTGTCATCATGTTCGTGGTGGCGCAGATCGCGCCGGTTCAGTATCGCTACTGGGCGCCGTGGTTATATGGCTCCGGGCTGGTCTTGCTGGTATTGGTGTTGGTGGCAGGAGATGCAGGCGGTGGCGCCGCGCGCTGGTTGAATCTGGGCCCGGTGCGCTTTCAGCCATCGGAATTGCTGAAAGTGACCGTGCCCATGATGGTCGCTTACTACTTGGCGGAGCGGGCGTTGCCGCCGACGCTTGGACGGATCGCTTTGGCCCTGGTGGTGGCGCTGTTGCCCACTTGGCTGATCGCCCGCCAACCCGATCTGGGGACCGCTCTGTTGGTGGCCAGCTCCGGTTTGTTCGTGCTGTTCCTGGCCGGAATTACATGGCGTTTGCTGGCGCTGGCCGCCACCGCTGCCATCGCCGCTGCGCCGGTGCTCTGGCATTTCATGCACGATTACCAAAGGAAGCGTGTCATAACATTCCTGGATCCGGAGAAAGACCCGCTCAACGCCGGTTACCACATCATTCAATCCAAAATCGCCATCGGCTCGGGTGGGGTCTACGGCAAGGGCCTCTTCAATGGCACGCAATCGCAGCTCGAATTTTTACCGGAGCGCTCGACTGATTTTATCTTCGCCGTGTTAAGCGAAGAATTTGGGTTTACCGGCGTGGTGATATTGCTGATGGTTTACGCGTTCGTCATCTTGCGCGGTTTGTACTTGGCACTGGCGGCGCAGGAGACCTTCGCCCGCCTCCTAGGCGGGGGGGTTGTGCTCACCTTCTTCATGTATGTGTTCGTGAACATCGGCATGGTGAGCGGTTTGTTGCCTGTGGTTGGTGTGCCGCTGCCCTTGGTGAGCTACGGGGGCACCTCCATGGTGACGATCATGGCCGCATTCGGCTTGTTGATGTCTGTGCATACCCACCGGCGATTGCTTTCGGAATAGCCGCTCTGGAGTAGCCGCTCTAGGGGGGAGAGCATCGGGATGATGGGTGTAGGAGGACATTTGGCGATGGCGATATAGGAGTGGGGTGAGTGTCTTTAGCACGCCTAGCTGGAACTGTCGTTTGCGCAGTAATGTTGGTGGCCAGTGGCGCCGTGGCCGCCGCCTTACTCAACGCGGAATTGGACGCTTTCGCGCGCCAGGCGGCGGCTAAACACAAACTTGAACTGAGCAGCGTGAGGGAGGTGCTGGCACTTGCTCACCATGAACAACGGGTGCTCGATGCCTATAAGCGCACTGCTGAATCCAAACCATGGTTCGAATATCGACAGATCTTTTTGACCGAGTCGCGCATCAAAGCCGGCGCTGAGTTCTGGCGGCATCATGAGGCTTTGTTGGAGCGGGCCGAAGCCACGTATGGTGTACCCAAGGCAGTATTGGTCGCTATCTTGGGCGTAGAAACCCACTTCGGCGAGCGTCAGGGCAACATTCGCGTTATCGATGCGCTCGTGACTCTCGCGTTCAATTACCGCAAGCGGGCTAGGTTCTTCAAGCGCGAATTGGAGCAGTTTTTACTGCTCGCCGCACAAGGCAATGTGGAGCCTGGATCGGTTCAGGGCTCGTACGCTGGCGCCATGGGTATTCCGCAGTTCATCGCCAGTAGCTACCGGGCGTATTCAGTGGATTTCGATGGCGATGGTAAGCGCGATCTTTTGGGAAGCGTCGCCGATGCTGTTGGTAGCGTTGGCAATTATCTGGCCCGCCACGGCTGGCGACGCGGGGAGCCCATCGCTGGAGCGGCGGTTTTCAGTAGTAAGGGAGTTCGTAGCATCGCCGCTAAAGGCCACAAGCCACATACCACGCTGCGAGCGTTGGTCAAAGCGGGGGTACGTCCGGCACCGTGGCCTGACTTGCCGTCCGAGACCGGCGCCGCCTTGGTCGAGCTTCAAGCACGCGATGGCCCACGGTATTGGGTGACTTTGAAGAATTTCTACGTGATCACCCGCTATAACCATTCGCCCCTGTACGCCATGGCGGTTGCACAGCTTGCCCAGGCTATAGAGGCTGAGCGCGAAGTGGCTCGATGAAACAGCGGTATGCGGCAGGTGCATTGGTGTATTGGGTAGCGCTCTTGGGCGGTTGTTCGACGTGGTACGACGAGACCGACCATGGCCCTGACACCGCGCCCGATGTGTCCGCGATACGCGACCCGGTACCGCGGGCGGAGCCCAAGAGCAAATATGGCAATCCCAAGTCTTATGTAGTGCACGGGAGGCGTTACTTCACTTTGGACAGCGCCGATGGCTTCGTCGAGCGCGGGATCGCTTCATGGTATGGACGGAAGTTTCATGGCCGGCGTACCTCGAGCGGGGAAACCTACGATATGTACGCCATGACCGCAGCCCACAAAGCGCTGCCTTTGCCCACCTATGTGCGCGTGACCAATTTGGACAATGGACGTTCGGTCATACTGCGCGTTAACGATCGCGGTCCGTTCCATCGAGGACGGGTGATCGATGTGTCGTACACCGCTGCGCTCAAAATGGATATGGTGCGGCAGGGGACCGCGCCGGTGGAAGTGCGGGCGCTCAAACCAGGCGCTCCCGTGCGTGCGGCACGGCACGAGCCCGGTGCCATCTACGTGCAGGTGGGCGCGTTCGCCAAAGAGATCAACGCCCGGCGCATCGAGCAACGTTTACGGTCTGAGTTCCCTCAGCCTATCCAAATTCGAGAGGTTCGAATTCGCCAGGCGAAAACCGGTGTCCGGTCTTTATACCGTGTTTGGATCGGCCCGCTGGAGACGATGGCGGCCGCTAATGGGACTAGAGAGAAATTATTTCGGCTGGGTGTGGAAGGCGCCGAACTCGTGGTCGATCGAGATAGCTGAAATTATGATTGCACGCCTCTTCGTAGTTGGGTGCGCTCTGATTATACCCAGTTCGATGATACTTGGTTCACCGCTTGACTTCGGATTCGCCCAGGGGTGGCGTGCACAAAGCATCGCCGTGCATTCGGATGGGGGGGGGGTATTAAGCATTCAGACTGGGAACGGGGTGGAGCAGTGCCTGGCCTTAGTGGGATATAGCTGTAGCAGCAGGGTATGACCCGACCGGTTAGAACCCTCGTGCGGTGGTTTGGCCTAGTGGATTACGCCGCTATTTTGGTGGCGATGCGAGCGTTTACCAAAGAGCGTGTTGAAGATACCGAAGATGCGGTTTGGGCGCTCGAACATGAGCCGGTCTTCACCCACGGGCGGGCGGGCCGCACGGAACACTTGCACGATCCGGGTGATATCCCGGTGGTGCGAAGTGACCGGGGCGGACAGGTGACTTACCACGGGCCGGGGCAGTTGATCGTATATCCGCTGTTGGACATACGCCGCGCCGGATTGTCGGTACGGTGCGTGGTCCACGGTATAGAGCGTGCTGTTATCGCGTTGCTGGCAGGTTTCGGGATCGCCGCCTGCGCTAAAGCGGATGCTCCGGGAGTGTATGTTGAGGATGCAAAAATCGCCAGTCTGGGGCTGCGGGTGCAGGCGGGGCGTACGTTGCACGGTGTTGCTCTCAATGTATGTATGGATTTGTCGCCGTTCTCGCGCATAGACCCATGCGGCTACGCTGGGTTGAGAATGACTCAACTTAAAGATTTGGGGGTGATAACGACCCCTCATGAGGTGGCCACGCCGCTAGTAGCCCTGTTACTCGATGAGTTGAATTTGGGTGCAGCGTGTTGGTTGTCTGAAGGGTCGCTTGAATGAGTGCGCCGTTTTTGTTCGCGGACGTGGATGGATTTGTTTTAGACGCCGAGGACAGGGATGTGCTGGCGCATCCGTATGTCGCCGGGGTGACTTTGTTCGCGCGTAATTACCACTGTGTGGAGCAACTGAGGGCATTGACTCGATCCATCCATGCCGTTAAGCCCGATCTGTTGATCGCCGTCGATCATGAGGGTGGCAGGGTGCAGCGTTTTATCAATGAATTCACCCTTTTGCCACCGGCCGGTACCATCGGGGCGTTATTCGCGGAGGATGAAAACGCTGGTAGGGACTTAGCGGAAGCTGTCGGATTGGTGATGGCGGCAGAGCTGCGGGCCGCCGGTATAGATCTGTGTTTCGCCCCGGTGGTGGATGTGCGCCGAGCCGATAGCGCGGTGATCGGGCAACGGGCATTGTCGCGCAATCCGAGTGAGGTGGCGCGCCTGGCTGAGGCCCTAGTGGCCGGTATGGAGCGGGGCGGATTGCCCGGAATCGGCAAACATTTTCCCGGCCACGGTGGCGTTAGTGCGGACTCCCATCTGGAGTTACCACACGATGGAAGAGCATGGCCGGAGCTGTTGGATGAGTTGCACCCTTATAGGCACTTGTCCAAAGTTCTGTCCGGCGTTATGACTGCCCATGTGGTATTCGATGCCGTCGATCCCTCTCCGGCGACGTTCTCGGCCCGCTGGTTGCGGACCGTGTTAAGGGACCAGCTTCGGTTTGCAGGTGCGGTTTTTAGCGACGACTTGTCCATGGTAGGCGCCCATGGGCGAGGCACTGTGGCCGAACGGGTTAGGTTAGCCTTGGCGAGCGGTTGCGATTTGGCGTTGGTGTGCAATGACCGTGCCGCTACTGTTCGGATGCTTGATGACCCTTGTATGTCGCCAGTGACGCGGCTCTCCGCCTTGCCCAGTTTGCAACGCGCTGATCCAAAGGCAGTGGAAACGGGCGCCTACAACGGCGCCCGCCGCACGGTTATGGCATTTAATGCAACGCTGCCGACAACAAACCCCGGTAGCGGGTGACCACTGGCCCGGAATTGCCCAAGCTTTGGAAAATGTCCACCATCGCTTTACGTGCCGCTCCATCTTGAAAAGTGCGGTTAGCGCGCAGTACGGTCAGCAATTCCTCTAAAGCCGCTTCGTGCTCGCCTTTGGCTGCTAAGTAAGTACCAAGACGAAACCGCGTCTCGCAATTCTCGGGATCGTTATCAAGACTCGCTCTAAGTGAGTATTCATCCTCGGCACCGCCGCTGCTCTGCGCGAGTCTTATGCGCGCGTTGATGCCATCGAACACATCGGTGTTTCGCAACTTGGCCGGGGCACTGCGCACAATGTCATCGGCCTGCTGGACCCGCCCTAGGCCGAGCAAGATTTCGGCCAACTGTGGATAGCCGCGATCGTTGTCAGGATCATCTGCTACTGCTTGGCGCAGTAGCACGATGGCACGCTCAGCATCACCGCCGGCAAGCGCTTGCTCCGCTTCCACCAGCAGAGCATCAGAGGTACGGGGTAGGTAGCACTCAAGGAAGGCGCGTATCGCCGATTCAGGTTGCACACCCATGAATTCGCTTACCACCTTGCCGCCGCGAAACAATTTCACCGTAGGCAGTGAGCGCACACCGAAACCACTCGCCAACGCTCGGTTTTCGTCAGTGTTGACCTTGGCCAGTTCGACCGCCCCTTGCAGGCTGTCGATGACGCGGAAAAGGACAGGCATTAACGAGTGGCACGGGCCACACCAGTCAGCCCAGAAGTCAACCAAAACGGGCACCTCATGAGAGCGGGCAATGACTGCTTGATTGAAGTTAGCTTCGTGGGCTTCGAAGACGAAGGCAGAATCGGACACGGGGGCAACTCCAGGTATCGATTGAAAGCTCAGGTGGGGATGCCGGCGGGTCGGTTCAAGCCGGCGCACGCCCATCATCTCAGCGCACCCGTTACAGTTCCTCGCCGGAAGGTCTAGCCATGCTTTCCCAGTCCGGAGTGCCGGGAATGCGTTTTTCTTCATCAAGCCATTCGCCCAGATCGATCAGGCGGCAGCGCTCGCTGCAAAATGGCCGCCATGGGGAACTGGCGTTCCATTCGACCTTAGCGGCGCAGTTTGGGCAACGTACAGTAGTCATAGCGTGCAACGGTGTAGCTCGAATTCGATGTCGGCCCCGGATTGCTGCGCCCGTAGATCAGCGCGCGGTTGCTCCATGAACCGTACCGTGGTCCGGTGCCGGCCTCCGCTGATTTCCGGAAAGTACGGTGATTGGTCTGGCACCGTCACACGAATGAGTTGACAGGGTGAGTTACCGTCCAGGGTCATTTGAAAAAAACCCGAGATGGCTTTCTCAAGCGTGGACGTTGCGCTTTGCCGGACCAATGACAGGCATAAGCTTACGCACTCGCGCAGAAGACTGAACGAGGATAGCCATCGCCGTAGATCGCTTTCGCGCTTAACCGCAGATTGCGACAGCCAGAAGTTTAAACTCGGCAAGTCGAAGTCACATGTTCCCGCCGGAATGGCGCTGCGTTGGCGCACGGCGTTGAGCAACTCGTTGCCGCGAAGATTAAAACCGAGAATACCCTCCCGCGCTTTTAACGAATCCAATAGACCGCAAACTTCGTCGCGAACGTTCCCCAGCCGAGCCGCATCGACTCCGGGGTGGCGGGAAAGCGATTCCAGGGTCTGTAGATGGCGGTCCAATTCCTTCATCAGTTCATTCTTCAACTCGGCTCGGCTCACCAGTGCGGACACTTCGATGATGGAATTAAGAGCCGTGCGGCTGGACCAGCGGTGACCGGCCGCCAGTTCAAAATCTGTTTGATGGAACAGATGCTCAAGACGTAAAAACGAACGCATACGTTCGTTGAGGGGGTGTTCGTAGGCTTGCGTATCAGGCATACGAAACCAGTCCTGTTGGCCGCTGCCACTCGGATAGGCTGCGCCTTCGCTTGAGTACCAAGGTTAGGCACTCACAAGCCTGAAGGCGGTGTAATTGTAGCCATGTATGCTCCTGCGAGGCCATCACCCCATAACATAGCGAGCCAGCCGGCGGCGGCTAGGTAGGGCCCGAACGGAATAGGCGTTTGGTGCTCATGGTTACGCAATTTGATGAGGGCTAATCCCGCCACTGAGCCGACTACGGATGATAGCAGTATAATCATGGGTAATTGTTCCCAGCCGAGCCAAGCACCCAAAGCGGCCAACAATTTAAAATCGCCAAACCCCATGCCCTCTTTGCCAGTCAGCAGTTTAAAACCTTCGTAGATCAGGCGTAGCACCAGGTAACCTGCGACTGCACCGATGAGGGCATCTTGCAAGCTGGCGAAGCCTCCGTACATATTGAACAGGAGGCCCAGCCAGATGAGCGGCAGGGTGATGTGATCGGGCAAGAACTGGGTATCCGCATCGATCAGGGCCAGTGCGATCAAACACCAGGTGAGCAACAACCCGCCTAGCGCGATGAGGTTCATCCCCAGTTGCCACACGACGACGACCGATAGCAGCGCGGTGACCAGTTCGACCGTTGGGTAACGTGCACTGATGCGTTGGCCGCAAGCAGCGCAACGTCCCTTCAGCCAAAGATAGCTCAGTATGGGGATGTTCTCCAAGATCCTGATTCTGTGATCGCAGCGGGGGCAACGCGAACCCGGCTGGAGCAGGCTAAACGGCGGGTGAGCGCTACCGTCATCCACACCTTCGGGAAACTCTTCTCCTAGAATGTCTTTGCATCCTGCCCGCCACTCCCGCTCCATCATAATGGGCAGGCGGTGAACAACCACGTTTAGAAAGCTGCCTACTATGAGACCGTAGACGGCTGTAACAATAAGCCACGTTGTGTGGGAAAGGTACAGTCCGGCAATGGACATGGAGGATGCACCCATCTGGCAAAGGCGCAGGCTGGTTAATATACTCCGCCCGGTTCAGTCTGCCCGTACAAGGGGCGGGGTTTTAAGTGCCTGTGGCGATAGTGCGCTCAGACCACCTGGCCCATCTTGCCACCTGGCCCATCTTGAATGTGGGCAAGTACATGGCGATGACCAAGCCACCGATAAGTTACACCCAAGACTGCCAGATAGGCGGCTCCATAAGCGAACTCATGGCGTCAATAGCGTTGTCCACTTCTTCCTCGTAGAAGTCGGCGACTTTGCCGAGCATGTGATCGATAGAACCTGATTCTTCGCCGATAGCGACCATCTGCACCACCATGTTAGGAAAAAGATTCGCTTCTCGCATCGCGGCTTGCAGTTGCGTATCAGTAGCGACGCCGCCGCGCATTTTGTAGATGCCTTCCGCGTATACGATATTGCCGGCCGCTCTGGCCACTGAATCCATTGCTTCGACCAAGGGCACGCCGGCGGCAAACATGGTCGCAAGTGTACGGGAAAAGCGGGCGATAGTCGCTTTGACCAGAATGTCTCCAAACACTGGCGCTTTAAGCGATATGCGCTCAATGAAGTGTCGGAACGGTTTGATACGCTTTTTGGCTTGAATCAGCAGATAACCACCGCCGCCTATGCCGCCAAAAATCAAGTAGACGTAGAGGGTGTCGAAGTAGAGCGGATATTTGGCCAACGCATCGGCTAAGTGGTTACCGGCCTCCACATCGCCTTTGATGCCGAGGATGAGTTCTTGCATTTTCGGGTTTTCATGGCCGCGGCCGACGATCTCGAACGATTGTACCAGCGGTACCCCCGAACTCATCATCGTCGCCATCTGCCGGGAGAATATGGCGACATCCTCGGCCGTTATCGATCTGCCGCTACTTTCGCCGAATAGCGGTTTGGGTTTTTTCTTCACCCGCGTTGGGTTGATACCTTGACGGCGTAGCGTGGCTTTGATCGAAGCATCGCTGGTGCCGGACCATGTGACCCGTTTGTGCCGCTTTGATAGCAATGTTGCCAGTTTCCAGGTCACGGATCTCACCGACTAGAATGATGTCCGGATCTTGCCGCAGAAATGCTTTGAGTGCCTTGTCGAAGGTCATGCCGGTGCGTTCGTCAACCTGCACCTGATTGACGCCGGCCAAATTGATTTCGACCGGGTCTTCCGCGGTAGAGATATTCACACCTGGCTGGTTCAGGACATTAATACCACTATAGGGCGCCTGCTAAAAATAGTCATTGTTTCGTGAGTGCAAGGAAGCACCGCGCGCAGAACCGCAGTGTATAGGTGATACCTGAGGATTGGAGCACGGAGCTGACGCCGCGATCGCGGAAAAAGTGCATTGTTAGAGGTGCCCTATAGAGGGATACGGTTTTGCCGCTGCTTGTGGGTCCGGTGACCAGGAACATGCCCGTAGGGCTTATGGATATTGTCCAAGAAGATGCTTGAGTTGGTAATCCTCCTACCCCAGTGCTTCCAGGGGAATACTCATCGACGAGTCCGGGATACGCAAGCAGGGCTTTTCGCCGAAGAGCGTCGGACAAGTGCTAACGCGGAAGTCGATGGACTTGGTTTTGGACAGTTTCAACTTGATGCGCCCATCCTGTGGGACGCGCCGCTCGGAGACGTCTAGCCGGGCCATAACCTTGATGCGTGAGGCGATCTTCATGGCCAGTTGCAGGGGCGGGCGGGCCACCTCCGACAGTACGCCGTCCATACGGAACCGTATTCGGCAGAATTTCTCGTAAGGCTCTATGTGAATATCCGAGGCGCCTTTCTTGATAGCATCGAGCAAGATTTTGTTGACGAAGCATACTACCGGGGCATCATCGACTTCCGCAGGCGTGTCTTCTGCCCGGTTGGCTTCCTCGGCGACTTCCAACTCATCCAGATTTTCCAGATCGTTGCCGCCCATCATGTCGTCCATGGATGAGTCGGCTGCCTCCAAGCATCTCTCGATCGCGGCAGTCGGCTTATCCGCTTCGCAGACGATGGATTCCACAGTTCTGCCCACGTGGAATTTGATCTCATCTAGGGCCTGAAGGTTAGTCGGATCCGTCACACCGACAAATAACCGGTTGCCGCGTTTATGCAAGTGGCAATGTGTAGTGTTCGCGGATCAGCTTCTCATCGACCAATTTGGTGATGTCCGTATCGATGTCGATGGCAGTAACGTCGAGTAACGGAGTGCCGACTGAGGTAACAGCCATGGTCCGGATCGGTTCTGCTTATTGCTAGAGCCGCGAGAGTTCGCGCACATACTAGATGGTATCACCGGACTTGACTGCGCGGAGTACGTCACAGTCTTCCACGTACGCTCCATGATCCATGCTGGGTGAATAGACCGGCTGTAGCTAGCTTTGTTCACCATGAGTACCTGCGCACAGAGGTTTAGTTCAACTAACTTGTTGGAGTTTTTGCGCATCGCACGTCGCCGCTTTAGCAAAACTCAGATGATCGCCGTCGGCGGACACGCATATTTCATCGCCGCTAGTGAAGCGGCCACCCAAAATCGCTTCAGCCAGCGGGTTTTCCAAGTGTTGGCGTATGGCTCGTTTGAGTGGCCTAGCGCCGTAGACCGGATCGAACCCGGACTCGGCCAGTAGAGTGAGGGCGGCGGCGTCCAGCGTGAGGCCTATGCCCGAGCCGTGCAAGCGTTGGCGCAGTTGCTCCAGTTGAATATCTGCGACCATGCGGATGTGCTGCGCACCGAGCGGGTTGAAGACGACGATTTCATCGATTCGATTGATGAATTCAGGTCGAAATTGAGTTCTTACCAGTTCCATAACGTGGCTCTTGATAGCGCTGTAGGGCGCTTGGCCGAACCTCTCTTGGATGTGCCCGGAGCCGAGATTGGAGGTCATGATGATGACGATATTGCGAAAGTCCACAGTGCGCCCCTGGCCATCGGTCAGGCGGCCGTCATCCAGTACTTGAAGCAGTACGTTGAACACATCGGGATGGGCTTTCTCCACCTCGTCCAGTAGCACTACGCAATACGGTTTACGCCGCACCGCCTCGGTCAGATAGCCGCCTTCCTCGTAGCCCACGTAGCCGGGCGGCGCGCCTATGAGCCTGGCAACGGAATGCTTTTCCATGAACTCCGACATATCGATGCGTACCACCGCATTTTCGGTATCGAACAAAAAGTCGGCCAAGGTTTTGGTGAGTTCGGTTTTGCCTACACCGGTAGGCCCCAAAAACAGAAAAGAGCCATTAGGACACCCCGGATCGGCCAGTCCGGCACGGGCTCTACGGATAGCATGAGCGACCGCTCGCAACGCTTCGGGCTGACCGACCACCCGCTGCGCTAGCGCGTCCTCCATGCGTAGCAATTTGTCGCGTTCACCCTCCATGAGTTTGGTGACTGGAATGCCGGTCCATTTGGCGACTATGGCCGCGATCTCCTCGGCTCCTACGCTGTTGCGCAACAACCGCCGCGCGCTGGTGGTGTTTTCCGTCGCCGCCAGCCGTTTCTCAAGCTCCGGTAACTGGCCGTATTGAATTTCCGCCATGCGCGTCAGATCGCCTGCGCGCCGTGCTGTTTCCAACTCTAGACGGGCCCGCTCCAATGCTTCTTTGGTGTGTTGCGCGCCCTGCACCACGGCTTTCTCGCCCTTCCAGATCTCGTCCAGATCGGCATACTCGTTCTCTAGCGCCCGGATATCATCTTCGAGCCGTCCCAAGCGCACTTTAGAAGCATTGTCATGTTCCTTACGCAGCGCTTCGCGCTCAATTTTGAGCTGGATAAGACGGCGGTCCAAGCGATCCATCGCCTCCGGTTTCGAGTCGATCTCCATGCGTATGGCACTGGCGGCTTCATCGACCAGATCGATGGCTTTGTCTGGTAATTGGCGATCGGATATATACCGGTGAGACAAGGTTGCCGCCGCCACGATGGCCGGATCGCTGATGTCCACTCCATGATGGACTTCGTAGCGCTCCTTGAGCCCGCGTAAGATGGCTATGGCGTCGGCCACATCGGGTTCGGCTACTAAGATCTTCTGAAACCGGCGCTCCAGTGCCGCGTCTTTTTCGATGTATTGGCGGTATTCATCCAAGGTGGTGGCGCCTATACAGTGCAGTTCTCCGCGCGCCAGGGCGGGTTTTAGCATATTGCCCGCGTCCATGGCCCCCTCTGCTTTGCCGGCGCCCACCATGGTGTGCAATTCGTCGATAAACAAGATGATCTGGCCTTCTTGTTTGGCCAGATCGTTTAATACGCTTTTTAGCCGTTCCTCGAATTCGCCACGGTATTTGGCGCCAGCGATAAGCGCCCCCATGTCTAAAGACAGGAGACGTTTGCTGCGCAGTCCCTCCGGCACTTCGCCGCTCACCACCCGCTGTGCTAAACCCTCGGCGATAGCGGTCTTGCCTACTCCGGGTTCGCCGATCAGTACCGGATTGTTTTTGGTGCGGCGCGATAGGACTTGAACCGTGCGCCGAATTTCTTCATCTCTGCCGATGACAGGATCAAGCTTGCCTTGCTCGGCGCGTTCAGTCAGATCGATGGTAAAGCGCTCCAGCGCTTGCCGGTTTTCCTCCGCGTTTTGGTCACGCACCGGCTCCCCGCCGCGGATGGCATCTATCGCTTGGCCAATTCGCTCAGCGGTGGCGCCGTGGCGTGTGAGGAGGGTGCCAACGGTACCTTTGTCTTGCGCCGCAGCGAGTATCAGCAACTCAGTGGAGATGTACTTATCGCCGCGCTCTTGGGCCAGCTTGTCGGAGACATTCAACAGGCGCGCCAAGTCGTTGGAGACGCGCACATCGCCGCCGGTTCCTTGCACCTTGGCCATACGGTCCAAGGCCTCGCCCAACTGCGATCTCAGGGCATCGGCATTCACCCCTGCCGCCGCCAGCAAATGGCGGGTGGTACCGTCGCGTTGGTCGAGGAGCGCGCTCAGCAGATGTTGTGGCTCGATGAATTGATGATCCTGGCCAACGGCTAGGCTTTGCGCGTCGGACAGGGCTGCTTGAAATTTGGTCGTGAATTTATCCGGCTGCATTGATGCAACACCTTCACCTAACTGTCTGCGAATGGCTCCTACATTGGTCTATCACGCTACTATTCAAGCAGTGTTCTCTCCCCGTTCTATCCAGATGAAGCTGGCCATGTGGCCGCTGGCACCATCGCGCCGGTATGAGTAAAAACGGGCCGTGTCACTATAGGTGCAGTATTCACCGCCGCTCACCGAGCGAACGCCCAGGCGCTCTAGCCGAGCGCGGGCGAGGGCGTATAAGTCAGCCAGCCAGTGGTTTGGGCGGTTGACTACAAAACCGTTCTCATCGGCTGGATGAGCGTTTAAAAATGCTTCGCGTACCGGTACGTCTACTTCGTATACAGCGCCACTGATGGCCGGTCCCAGCCAGGCGGCTAGCCGTTCGGGGGGTGTTTGCAGCGCGCTCACGGTGGCTTCTAGGACGCCGGCGCTAAGGCCCCTCCAACCGGCATGAGCGGCAGCCACTGCGCTGCCGTCCTCGGCCGCCAACAGAACCGGTAAACAATCCGCTGTGATCACCACGCACACAGTGCCGGGTTGGCGGGTAAAACTGGCGTCCGCCCGGGTATTCACCGAGCTGTCTTCCGCCCTCACGCAGAGCGTGCCGTGGACTTGACGCAACCAACACGGGGCCGATGGGAGTTGCAGGTAGGCGGCAACCCTAGCCCTATTTTTGTCCACGTTTGCGGCTTGGTCACCACCACCGTAGCCCATATTGAGGGCGGCGCAGGCTCCGCTGCTAGCCCCGCCTAGGCGGGTGGTGGTGGCGGCGCGCACGTGCGCGGGAACCGGCCATGATGGCTCTACTACTACTGGGATAGTGGCGGTGGCCGGGGTAGTGGCGGTGGCAGGTAGAGCGGCAGCAGCAGGATCGGTGGGCATGGTTTTTTCTTCGGGCCAGTGTTTGAGGAGCCGGGCTTGAGGACCTGGGGGGAGGACTATCTGCTTGCGAGGTCATGCGCATGGCGTTCTAGTTGATCCCGAAGATGCGCGATATCGGCAGGAATAGCCGCCTCGAAATGCCGTTCGGTGCCATCTGCTGGATGCTTGAAGGTGAGACGGTGGGCGTGCAGTGCTTGGCGTCCTAACGCTTGGATGGCCCCGGTGACCGGCTCCGGTACGCCTGGCAGGGTGTGGGCACGGCCGGCGTAGAGCCGATCGCCGGTGATGGGATAACCGATATGGGCCATATGAACACGGATCTGATGGGTGCGCCCGGTCAGCAAGTTCACCGTCAGTGCCGCGTGATGCGCATAGCGACGGGTCACTGTATACCGGGTGATGGCCTCACGGCCATTGCCGACAATGGCCATGCGGGTGCGGTGGTGGGGATCACGGCCGACCGGCGCATCAATGGAGCCACCGCCGCTGGGGATACCGTTGACGATGGCTAGATATTGGCGGCTGACGGTGCGCTCGCCGAGGTCGTTGATCAGCTGTTTGTGGGCCCGCCAGCTCGCTGCCACGACCATGACGCCGGAGGTGTTCTTGTCCAGCCGCTGCACAATACCTGCGCGGGGCAGGGCGGCCAATTGCGGGAACCGGTGTAGCAGCGCATTCATGAGCGTACCACGCGGATTACCGGCGCCGGGGTGAACCACCAAGCCGGCGGGTTTGTCCACTACGATGATGTGGTCATCCGCGTACAGCACCGATAGTGCTAGAGGTTCTCCTTGCGTTGCCTGCGGCGCAATAGGCGCAAGGTCGAGCCCAAGGTCGAGTTGTATGTTCTCATGGCCCTTCACCCGTTCGCGCAGGGTTGCGGTGCGTCCGTTGATGAGCACCCGTGCAGCCTTTAAAAGCGCCTGAATACGCCCGCGTGAGAGGTCCGGGAGCTGAGTGGCCAACACGCGGTCCAGACGCTGGCCTCGATGGGCTGCATCGATCATCAGTTCTATGGTGCGCGCGGGTGTGTTCGCGTTCTCTGGTTCACCCTCGGAGGATCGGCTAGTCTCTCTATATTGTTTCATCTATTTCGGCGACGGCTTATTCATGCCTCAAGTTAGGAACCGCGGCGCCGCCTGTGTTGTAGCAGGCCCCCGAACCGTTTGCCCGCAAGTGGTCTGTTCCGGGCTGGCATTGCCTGGAGCGGTGTTGTTGTGGGTGGCGTTATTCGCCGCTTCAGTATCCCTGACGGGATGCAGCTTGTTCGAAGATGAGCCGGATGTGACCTTGGATTGGTCTGCTGAGCGGCTCTATTCGGAAGGCAAGGCGGCATTGGATGCCGGTGAGTACACCAAGGCCTTGGAATTCTATGAAAAACTCGAGACCCGCTACCCATTCGGTCCATTTTCCACTCAAGCGCAACTGGAAACGGCGTACGCTTATTACCGCAAAAACGAACCGGCTTCTGCGGTAGCGGCAGCGGATCGCTTCATTAAGCTGCACCCCCAGCACCTGCACGTCGATTACGCATATTACATCAAGGGATTAGCGCAATATAACCAGGGCCGAGGACTGGTGGATCAGTTAGTGCAACTGGATCCTTCCGAGCGCGATCCTGGTTCAGCGCTGCAATCCTTCGAAGCATTTGGCGAGTTGTTGCGCCGGTTTCCGAAGAGCCGTTACACCAAGGATAGCGCGCAGCGTATGTTGTATTTACGCAACAATCTCGCTCAATACGAGATTCACGTGGCCAATTATTATCTTCGCCGCGGTGCTTACGTAGCCGCCGCCAACCGGGCCAAGTACGTGCTGGAGAACTTTGATACTGCACCCGCTGTGCCGCAGGCTTTGGTGGTGATGGCCAAAGCCTACCGGGTTCTAGGCATGGAGGATCTGATGAACGATGCGCTGAGAGTGCTAAAGCTCAATCATCCGGACCATCCGGGCCTCGCCGAGGTAGCGAACCTCGAAATAGAGTAATCACTGCTGTTAATCACTGCTATATGGCGGCCTCGTCTACCTCGCCCGTGCGTATACGTACCACCCGCTCTACCGGAGTGATGAAGATCTTGCCATCGCCTATCTTGCCGGTATGAGCCGCCTGGGTAATGGCCTCTACACATGTGTCTATCTGCTCGTCCACTACCACGATCTCGACGCGCATCTTGGGCAGGAAATCGACTACGTACTCCGCTCCCCGGTAAAGCTCGGTATGTCCTTTTTGCCGGCCGAAGCCCTTCACCTCCGTGGCGGTCATGCCGGTGATACCGATTTCGGACAGGGCTTCGCGTACGTCGTCTAGTTTGAAGGGTTTGATAATGGCCTCGACTTTTTTCACTTGCTGGTCCTCAACCCACCTGATACCCGACCTAGTATATACCCATCGCCATTGAAAATGCGAATATAGAATACTTACATTAGCTAGCTGATTATGGTCAAAATAAGCTTATGAACAATCATTTAACACCGAGCGAGCGCGATGAACTCATAAAATCTCATCGTAAAGAGAGAGATGGGCGTATTCGAGACCGAATAAAAGCTGTTTTAGCTTTTGATGAGGGTTATAGTTATTCAGAAATGTCTAGGATTTTGCTTTTAGATGATGAGACTATTAGACGCCATGTCGATGATTATTTTTCTAAAGCTAAGCTGAAGCCCGAAAACGGGGGCAGCAAAAGTGATTTAGACGAGAATGAAACAGCAAAGCTCGTTAAACACGTAGAAGGAATGACTTATCCTTATGTTAAGGACATTTGCACTTATGTGAAGTTGAATTTTGGTAAGGTTTACAGTGTAAGCGGCATGACAAAATGGCTGCATCGCAATAATTTCTGCCATAAGAAGCCTCATGCAGTGCCAGCGAAAGCAAACGCACAGGCGCAAAAAGCGTTTGTCAAAGACTATGAACATCTTTCGAAAGACCCTAAAAACAAGGGTTTAATCTATTTCTCGGACAGTTTTCATCCGCAGTATCAAACGCGGTTGGCCTGTGGATGGATTTTAAGAGGCACTCGAAAAAGTATTGCCACAACGGCTCGTCAAACACGATTGAATTTCATTGGTGCTGTATCTTTGGATGGTCACAAAATAATCCACACTGAAGTTGAGCGAGTGAATGCGCAAACCATTAAATCTTTTCTAAAATCTCTACGCAAACGGCATGCACCAGAGAAAGACATTCATGTAATTTGGGATAATGCGGCTTATCATAAGAGCAAAGACGTTCAGTCTTATGCCAAGGACTCAAACATTAAATTACACTATTTGCCGCCCTATTCACCGAATTTAAATCCAATTGAGCGACTTTGGAAAATGATGCATGAAGCGGTTACTTATAATCGGTACTATGAGAAGTTTATAGATTTTCGGGAAGCATCTTTGAATTTTTTCAAGCGCATTGGAAGACGAAAGATTTTATTGAGAAAAAGAATCACTGATAGGTTTCACATTATTAATGCACCGATGTTCGCATCTTGAAGTGTGATGGGTATATGTGCCGTGCAGTGTACCCGAGAATCTCTCTTGCCTGCCTGGCGTATCCTAATCATTCGCTAACCGATCACGAGGGGCTTCGAGTGGAGCAAGCGGCCGTTGACCAGACCGTAGCGGGAACCGGGCGGCTTGCCGCGGCCAGTGATTGGATCGCTTTGCGTTATTTCGCTCTATACCGGGAGCATAAAAAGAGCAGCTTCACTGGCGGGCACCTGCTAAAAATAGTCATTGTTCCGTGAGTGCAAAGAAGCACCGCGCACAGAACCGCAGTGTATAGGTGATACCTGAGGATTCGAGCACGGAGCTGACGCCGCAATCGTGGAAAAAGTGCATTTTTAGAGATGCCCTGGCGCGTTTGCTGATCGCAAAGGGTTGTTCGAGACCGCCAGTAGTGGCACCTTGTTTTTGGACGAGGCCGCTGATCTACCCCTGCCCATGCAGGTGAAACTACTTCGCGTAGTGCAGGAAAAAGCGGTGCGGCCGGTCGGCGCCACCGGCGAAGTGCAAGTGGATAGGCGCATTGTGAGCGCCACCTACAAAGACTTGGCGGCCCTGGTCGGCAAGAGACAGTTTCGCCAGGATCTGTTTTACCGTATCAATATTATTGAGCTAAAAGTGCCGCCGCTGCGCGAGCGGGTGAGCGATATCGAAGCACTGTCCCGTCACTTCGTAGCCCGTGCCTCACAGGGCTCCGGCGGCGCGCCTCCCATGCTTGCCGGGGAGGCGTTGAGCGTAACTGCGGGCGTATTCCTTCCCTGGCAACGTACGGGAGCTTGAGAACATCTTGGAGCGGGCGCTGGCGCTCAGTGTTGGCTGGCTACGGCAATTTTTTGGGGATTGGGTGCCATGATCGGGAAATCCAGCTTGGCATGTTATATGCTCGAAGGAGGTAAGCTGGCGGTGTATCAATAGGTGATTTTCACCAAACCTGACGGACAGCGCCAATGTCGATACCATATATTGCTCTTCGTCTAGTGTTGGGAGAAATCCATGAAAACTGTGCAAAAAGGTTTCACGCTCATCGAGCTGATGATCGTGGTAGCCATTATCGGTATTCTCGCCGCTGTAGCCATCCCGGCATATCAGGACCACACTATCCGGGAGCGTGTACGGGAGGCGACTACCTTGTCGCAGCCGGCCCGCACGGCCCTCGGTATAGCCTGCTCTGAAGGTCAACTCGTCGCCAATATGCCTCAAAATGGTACTGTCCTGAACCTGCCGGCCGCTGCTTCCATCACATCCCAGTATGTGAGATCCGTGAGTATTGATGTTCCCAACAGTTCGGCTGCCACAGTGACCATTGACACCACTGCCGTGGGCGGCGGCGTCTCCGGCACCGTGACCTACACTGGCGCCTGCAGTGCCACGGGCATGAAGTGGACCATCGGCGGTACCGTTGATGCCAAGTATCGGCCGAAGAGTTAAGACTGGCAGGGCCGGGTCTTATCATGCAGAGGGGGCGGTTGCCCCCCTTCCTCCTATTCTTAGATCGCTAATGGCTAATGTTGGGGTATGCGTCCTGCTTTTATCCTCGTCACTATCTTGGCTCTTTGCACGGCGGCGTATTGGCCGGGTTTAAAAGGGCCTTTCATGGCCGACGATATGCCGAACATCGTCGCCAATCCCCTGGTTCCCATCTCCTCCGTTTCCATTGACTCGCTCAAGCAAGCCGCGGCTTCCAATCGGAGTGGACCACTTGGACGGCCACTGGCGGCGTTGAGCTTTGGGCTCAACTACTGGGTAGCGGGCGGCAGTTTCGACCACCTATGGTTCAAATCGGTCAACCTCGGCATACACCTCCTGAATACGGTATTGGTTTTTATTCTCGCACGCCGGTTGTTGAGTATTGGTGGATTTGCGGCCAACCGTGCAATTTGGGGGGCGGCCTTGGCTACCGCGTTGTGGGCGTTGCACCCCATTCAGCTTACCAATGTGTTGTATGTCGTTCAGCGCGTGAACTCGCTCGCTTTTGTATTTGTTATGTCGGGTATGTTGGTCTTCGTGAGTGGACGAGAGCGTTTGGCCAATGAGGGCAAGGGTTGGCCATTGATGATCGCTGGTGTAGTTGGCGGCGTTGGTCTTGGTGTGTTTGCCAAGGAAAACGCGGTGGTGCTGTTAGGGTTTGTCGCCGTGGTTGAATTGATTCTCTTCAAGGGACGAGTGCATCAAACATCCCGTAGCTGCGGGCTAGCGCTCTTCTATGGGACCGTGTTAGGGCTGCCGGCGGTGATCGGGGGCTATGTGATTGTCGTTGAGCTGGATTTTTGGTCGGCGATGTATTTACAGCGCGACTTCGATCTGATGCAGCGGCTGCTGAGCCAAAGCCGCGTTTTATTCTGGTTTGCAGCGCAGACCTTGGCGCCGAATATGACGGCTATGTCCATCTATCACGATGATTTCATCGTCAGCCGGTCTTTGTTTGACCCGATGACTACGTTATGGGCGGTCACTGGGTGGATTGCGGTCGTAGCTATGGCTCTCGTGTCCCTTCGCCGAACGCCTTGGTTTGCGTTTGCCGTCGGATGGTTTTTGGCCGGGCATTCCCTCGAGGGATCTATCGTGCCTTTGGAGCTTCTCTTCGAGCACCGAAACTACTTACCCAGTGTAGGGGCGTGTTTGGCGGTTGCCGCGGGCGCATTAAAGCTGATGGAGACCGGCGTAGCACCAGTTAGCCGGAGACTTCCAATGGCGATGGCAGTGATCATGATCGGCACGTTGACAGCAACGACAGCGTCGCGGGCGCATCTATGGTCCGATGCTAAATTATTGATTGAGGTGACAGCGTGGCATCAACCCAATTCGGCCCGTGCTCAGGCCGTCAGGGCGTTTACCCTGCAAAGCTCTGGCGCGCCGCTAGATGTTATCTACGCGGCGTTCGCGCGCGCTTCCAAGCTGAATCCTGCTCTCATCGAGACACGCATCGCTCAGCTACAGATACTCACCTACCTTCAGGCGCAGGACGCCCTGGATACCACCGCCCTGGATACCACATTGGGTGATACCTTCCTCGCTGCCGATGGCGGCGTATTGATTTCCTTGACGGCGCAAGGCTTGGCTGCGGCACGAACCCGCCTGACAGAGAATATCGAAGTGCAGATGAGGAGCGGTGTACCCGAGGTGCGTGCCGTGGCGGCGCTTCTAGATCTGACTGACTGTATTTTGGAAGACATTCCAGGTTGTGTTTCTTTGGCACCGGCGCTACATAGTTGGATTCGGGCTGGTGAAGGCAACATCGACTTTGGTCCCTATGCGCACGGCGCGTTCGGTTTGATGCGATCGCGCTTGCTTATCGCCGGTGGTCGGATAGACGAGGGGCTGGCGGCCCTTGCTGATGCTATAGGCGCTGATCCGCAACGGTTGATATTGCGGCGTGAACGCGCAGCGGTATTGGTTATGGCCGGCCGCTTCGACGAGGCGCGGCGTTACATAACGGAGTTGGAAGGGGAGAGGGGCGGCATCCAGCATGCGAGGGAATTAGCGAGCATAAAAGAGGCATTGGACGCTGTATCGTCCGGGACCTTATGAGGCCGGTAAAGAGCGATTAGATTGAAGTCAAGAAGTCGAATAAGCATTGTCATTCCCTCGCTCAATGAGGCGGCAACCGTCCCGGGATTGGTATCCAGGCTTCGCTCGCAGTTCCCGCAGGCGGAAATTCTGGTGGTGGATGATGGCTCCACGGACGACACTCGTATCCTTTGTGAAAGAGCGGGGGCGAGGGTTGTGTCACACCCTTACCGGAAGGGAAACGGGGCTGCAGTGAAAAGTGGCGCGCGCGCGGCCAGCGGCCAAGTGCTGGTGTTCATGGATGCGGATGGCCAGCATCAGGCGGCAGATGTGGCTAAACTTCTTCGCCGCCTGGATGATGGTTACGACATGGTTGTAGGAGCACGCGATGCTCGCGGCCAAGCCAATTTTATTCGAAGATTGGGTAACGGTTTTTACAATCGCCTTGCCAGTTGGATTGTAGGCCGTCCAGTGCTCGACTTAACGTCCGGTTTCCGGGCCGCAAAGGCCGATTTATTGAGAGAGTTTTTGCCTCTTTTCCCTAACGGTTTTTCTTATCCTTGCACTGTTACAATGGCATTTTTTAGGGCGGGTTATTCGGTCGATTTTTTGCCTATTGACGTGGCTGTGCGAACAGGCCGAAGCCATCTTAGAGTCATGCGCGACGGCCTACATTTTGCGCTCATCATCTTTCGCATCGGTACCTTATACTCACCACTCAAACTGTTCGTGCCTATCAGTGCCGTGTTTGCTGCTTTAGGTTTATTCAACTATCTGTATACCTACATAGTGGCGGCGCGTTTTACTAATATGAGCGCGCTGCTTTTGGTAACTGCCGTTTTGGTGTTTTTGATAGGACTCGTATCCGAGCAGATCGTCATGTTGCTTTATAAACGGGATCGCTGAGCGCGCTACCTGATTGACTAGAGGGCACCTGCTAAAAATAGTCATTGTTTCGTGAGTGCAAAGAAGCACCGCGCGCGCAATCGCAGTGTATAGGTGATACCTGAGGATTGGAGCACGGCGCTGACGCCGCAAGCGCGGAAAAAGTGCATTTTTAGAGGTGCCCTAGATACAGAGTGTGCCGCTATGCAAGGTCCTTTGAATATCGCCGTACGTGCAGCGCGCGCTGCCGGGGACATGATGGTCCGTTATTTCGATCGGGTGGATACGCTCAAAGTAGCGGAAAAAGCGGAGAACGATTTTGTCACCGAAGTCGATGAGAGGTGTGAGCGCATCATTATCGATACTATTGCCGCCGCCTATCCAGAGCATGGTTTTTTGGCAGAGGAAAGCGGGGCACGGGCGGGGGATGAGAATGTGTGGGTCATCGATCCATTGGATGGAACTTTGAATTTCATGCACGGCTTTCCACAGTTTTGTGTGTCTATCGCACTTCGCAATAGGGGACGGGTGGAAGTGGGGGTTATCTACGATCCGCTGCGCCAAGAACTCTTTGTGGCGAGCCGCGGCGGGGGCGCTCGGCTAAATGATAGGCGCATAAGAGTGAGCGTCAGACGTGGGCTCAAAGGTGCGCTCATCGGCACCGGGTTCGCCTTTGGACCTGATGATGAATTCGACCGGTACCTGGCGGTAATTCGTGGCATATCCATGCGCGCGGCCGGTCTGCGCCGGCTAGGTGCTGCTGCGTTGGATCTGGCCTACGTGGCGGCTGGCCGGTTGGACGGCTTTTTCGAATCCGGCCTGAGTGAATGGGATATAGCGGCCGGCGCTCTCATTGCCCGTGAGGCCGGCGCCATCGTGGCCGATGCCGATGGCTCGGAGAATTATGCCAAGTCCGGCAATATTGTCGCCGCACCGCCACGTGTATATAAAGAACTACACGGCATAATCGGCCCGAAATTTACCGGTAGACGGGCGCCGGGGCGCACCTGATGGCGGTGTGCCCGGCTAGCCCTACTTTGAGTGCTCTTCGCGTTGTGCTGGTAGAGACTTCTCATCCGGGCAATATAGGCGCGGTGGCGCGGGCGATGAAGACCATGGGGCTTACCGATCTTCGCCTGGTGGGTCCGCAGGAGTTTCCGTGCGCGGACGCCACCGCCCGCGCCTCGGGAGCGGACGACCTGCTACAAGAGGCGGTGGTTTGCGAGCGCTTGGGCGAAGCCCTGAGTGGTTGTATTTATGCGTTCGCCGCCACCGCGCGGCTGCGTGAGCTGAGTCATGTTGAATTCACCCCCAGAGAGGCTGCCGCACAGGCCATATCGCGGGCCGTGGAAGGGCCGGTAGCGGTGGTTTTCGGGCGCGAGAAGCACGGGCTTAGCAATGTGGAAGTGGACGCTTGCCAAGCCCTGATACGGATCCCTGCCAATGCGCATTACTCGAGCCTCAACCTGGCCGCCGCCGTGCAAATAGTCGCTTATGAGCTGCGCATGGCGGCATTGCTTGAGGCGCCTTCACCAGGGAATCGGGTGCCGGTGGGAATTGACGAGTTGGAGGGGCTCTACGGCCACTTCGAGAGGGCGCTTCGGACTATCGGTTACTACGATCCCGACAATCCGGGCAAGCTGATGCGGCGTTTGCGCCGGCTCATGGCCCGTGCCGAATTGGACGGAGCGGAATTGCGTATCCTGCGCGGCATCTTGACTGCAGCGGAACGCTCGGTTGCCAAGCGCGGCGCGCCTTAGTTGATAGGGAGCTAGGGAGTTGATAGGGAGCTAGGGTCGATAAGGCGCTAGCCGAAGACTACGCCCGCCGCGCCCGGTGGCCGTTCGCCGATGTGGCCGATGATCGCCGCCGCCTCTCCTGCATCCCCAAGGGCGGTGCATAACCCCTCGGCTTGTACCGTTGGCACCACCATTACATAGCCGATGCCGCAGTTGAAAGTACGCACGAATTCGTCTTCCCGGATACCGCCGAGGCGGGCTAACCAATCAAAAACCGCCGGACGCTTCCAACTGTTTGGGTCTAGACGTGCCATGAGCGTTTGCGGCAGCACCCGCGGGATATTATCGAGCAATCCGCCGCCGGTGATGTGGGCCATCGCTTTGACGGTGAAATGGGGCAGCACCGAGTGAACGGCCCGCACGTAAATGCGTGTGGGGGCCATTAGAGCATCCAGCGCCGGTACGCCATCGAAAACCAGCTTGCCGATGTGTTCTCCGGTGGTATCTAGAACTTTGCGTATCAGCGAGTAACCGTTGGAGTGAGGACCGCTAGAGGCCAAGCCTACAAGAGCATCTCCGACGGCCACTTCCGTGCCGTCTATAACCGCATCGGCATCCACCAGTCCAACGGTGAAGCCTGCTAAATCAAAGTCGCCCGGCGCGTACATGCCGGGCATCTCCGCCGTTTCGCCACCCACTAAAGCGGTGCCGGCCAGCTCGCAACCTCTAGTGATACCGCTGATCACCCGCACCGCCTGCTCGAGGTCGAGTTTGGCGGTAGCGTAATAGTCCAAAAAGAGGAGGGGCTCGGCGCCGCTGGTCAGGACATCGTTGACACACATGGCCACCAGATCGATGCCGATGTTCTCCAAGCGGTCATGATCCAATGCCAGGCGGATTTTTGTGCCCACGCCGTCTGTGCCCGTTACCAGCACCGGTTTGTTGTAACGTTCCAGCGGCAGTTCGAAGAGTCCGCCGAATCCGCCCAGGCCGGAGCGTACCCCGGGCCGCGTGGTACGAGCGGCCAGTGGCCGGATACGCCGTACCAACTCATCGCCGCGGTCGATGTCCACACCCGCATCGCGGTAGGTAAGAGCGTTCATGGATAAAGTCCGCGCCATACATAGCGGCGCCTATGATACATCGTCCATCGAGGCGGTGACGGATGCTGGGCGGCGGCGGGACTGCTTGACTTGAGCGGTTGCGTTCACTAGCGTCGCGTCAACCAAGCTGCCGGTTGTAGTGCACTGTTCACCGGATGGCGTTTGTTGGATACGTGGCGGCCTATGCGGTTTTTAATTCGGTACAGACTCGATGTACTGTACCGCCCTCGGTGCCGGTGTTCTTCAATGTTATTCGAAAACATCCTGCCAACTAGGTGGCAATTGCTGCGCTTTTGTTTAGGGCACTTTGGGGGACCCGCATTATGGTTGCTGGCAGCTGCACAGGTGGCGCCGTTGTATGCGGTCACCGTTGAGGGTCTTTACCAGGCAGAGGTGACGATTGCAAACGCCGGTGATAGGGCCAGGGAGGAGGGTGAGCGGCAGGCGTTGCGGGCGGTTTTAGTCAAGTTAACGGGCCGTGAGAGCGTAGACCTGGATACCATAGCGCCGGCTGGCACGGTGGATATGGCGGCCATTGTCGAGCAGTCGCAGATCCGTGAAGGTGCGGATGCGAACAGCTCCCGTCTGTGGGTGAGCTTTGACCAAGCCGGCGTTGACTCGCTGCTCGCCCGCAGTGGCGTCAGCACATGGCCGCGTACTAGGCCGCGAACTATCTTTTTAGTGGCGATCGAAGAAGGCGGCGCCCGGCGCGTCGTCGGAGCCGACGATGACAGTGGTTTGCCCGGTGCATTGCGCGCCGCTGCTCGCCGTCGAGGGTTGCCCATGGTCTTACCGCTGATGGATTTGCGCGATCGACAAATGCTTACAGTGGCTGACATCTGGGCGGGATTTGATACTCGGTTACGCCAAGTGGGCGCGCGTTATCGCTCCGAGGCAATGGTACATGCGCGTATGCTGCGCCTACGGGCAGCCACTCGTGGGCAGGCTAATGGGGGAGGGCGGACTCAGGGGGGGGCGAGTACTTGGGAAGCGGTCTGGACGCTGACCCTGGGGCAGACCTCACGCAACTGGACGCGTGGAGATTTAAGTGAACAGGCCCTGGCGCTGGCGCTAGTGGGTACGGCGGTTGATGAGATGGCAGCGGCTTTCGCCGATATTTCGCCTGGTTCTAACACCGCCATTGATGGACATTTGCTGTTGTTGGTACACGGCATTGACAGTCCCAGCGCGTATGGTAGGACGCTGAGTTATCTCAAAGCGCTGGATCTCGTTGAAGAGGTCGCGGTGTTGGAAGTGCGCTCCGGTAAGGTGCTGTTCGCTTTGTCTACGTCGGCCAGCGCTAGCGCTGTTCTGCGGTTGGTGGAGATCGGAGCTACGTTGGCGTTCGTCCAAGAAGGGGAGGTGGCCGAATACCGCCTATTGTATTGAGGCGTGCCGGACTTCGAGATGGAAACGCAAGATAGGCAAGCAAGAGCATCTCTTAGCGATTCCCAACGTTGGATGATAGCGGCGGCGGTAGCCGCATTGTGTGCCCTATTGTATCTCTTGGCTCCAGTGCTGACGCCTTTCGCCCTGAGCGTACTGTTGGCGTATATGGGCGACCCGCTGGCCGATCGTCTTGAAACCTATAAGCTTTCTAGAACTTTATCCGTGGTCATCGTTTTCACCACTATTTTTACCTGCGCCCTAGCGGCCGTACTGCTGTTGTTACCCATGATCGAGCAGCAGATCGGCGCTCTAGTGCGGCGGTTGCCCGGGTATGTGGACTTCGTGCGTGCCACGGTGATGCCGGCCTTGGCCGATACCCTGGGAATTGAAGAAGGAACACGGGTTTTGGATGCCCTCAAGGCTGCTATTGTCCAGCATTGGCGGCAGGCTGGGGGGCTGGCGGTTGGCCTAGTCAAAGAGTTCTCGCAGTCGGGTGTTGCCGCCGTTGCGTGGATCGCGAATATCGTGCTGATACCCGTAGTGACCTTTTATCTGCTCCGCGATTGGGATGTGTTGATCGAAAAGATCCACGCTCTGGTTCCGCGGGCGGTAGAGCCAGGCGTGGTTCGATTGAGTAAAGAATGCGATTCGATGCTGGCTGAGTTCTTCAGAGGCCAGCTATTGGTGATGGGCGCGCTGGCGCTCATCTATACCTTGGGTCTTAGCTTGGTTGGGCTCGAATTGGCACTGCTCATCGGTCTGACGGCCGGGCTAGTCAGCTTCGTGCCGTATCTTGGTTTCTTTGTGGGCGTCGTATGCGCGGTAGTGGCGGCGTATTTCCAGTTTCAGGAGGTACTACCGCTCATATGGGTACTTGCTGTCTTCGGCGTTGGGCAGGCCATTGAAGGCATGTTGTTGACGCCTATGCTGGTTGGCGATCGCATCGGGCTGCATCCGGTGGCGGTTATCTTCGCGGTGTTGGCTGGTGGTCAACTGTTCGGTTTTTTCGGCGTGTTACTGGCTCTGCCGGTAGCGGCGGTGATCATGGTGCTGTTGCATCATGCTCACGAGCGCTACTTGAAGAGCGATATCTATCAGACCTGAAGGGCGCGCTAGGATGTTTTCCAGTCCGGCTCAACTCAGCTTTGAGTTCGGCCAGCTTAGCGGCGCCGCATTCGAAAACTATATCGGTGGCGTCAGTGCCGATGAAGTAACACGCCTGCAAGCTTTTCTGAGCGACGGGGCTGGCAGCGCTTTACTGACGGGTGCCCCTGGGACCGGAAAAACCCATCTATTGCTGGCCGCATGCACCCAGGAGTGGCGGGCGGAACGAGGGGCCGTTTTTGCGCCTTTGGCGGAGCTTGAAGCAAGAGGTCCGCGTGTGTTACGCGGCCTTGGCGACCGTGAACTGGTGGCGCTGGATGATATTCATGCCGTCGCCGGCGAGCGCTTGTGGGAGGAGGCACTGTTCGATATTTGGAATCGATGCGATGAACGAAGGACGCGGCTGGTGATGGCTCTGGGCGCCGGCTTTATGTCGGACTTTACCCTGCCTGATCTGGTATCGCGTTTGGTCGGCTCCGAGCGTATTCGGCTTCGAGCACTCCCCGATATCTATCTGGTAGAGGCGGTGAATGAGTTGGCTCACCGGCGCGGATTGTCGTTGACTGCGGGTGTGGTGCACTATCTACTGCGAAGAGTGTCGCGCGATATGCATTCCCTGGATAGCCTGATTGCCGATTTGGATCGTGCCTCTCTTGCTCACCAACGGCATCTGACCATTCCCTTCGTCAGGGATTGGTTGGCTGGCCCTAGAGTTACAAGTTCCTAGGCGCTAAAACCCCCTAGGCTAGCCGCACGGCCAAATGTGCAAGCCGTTGTCCCAGCGATCTGCATATGGCCGCTTCATCCCGGTCTAGCGAACGTTCATGGCCTGCTCCGGACCAATGGCTGGGGCCGTAGGGCGAGCCACCACCAGGGGTGGTATTGAGCGCCGGCTGAGTGTATGGAACACCGCAGATCAACATTCCGTGGTGCAAAAGAGGGATCTGCATTGACAATAGTGTACTTTCATGGCCGCCATGGGGACTGGAAGCGGCGGTAAACACGCCGGCGGGCTTGCCGACCATAGCCCCATCAAGCCACAACTGTGCCGTGCCATCTATGAAATATTTGACGGGTGCGGCCATATTGCCGAAGCGGGTGGGACTGCCCAAGGCGAGCGCGGCACATTCGCGCAAGTCCTGGTAGGTGGCGTACGGTGGGCCGGATGCGGGTATTGCATCGTCGATTTGCTCCGAATGGGCCGAGATCCGCGGTACGGTGCGGATGCGCGCTTGCACCCCTGGGGTAGATTCAACGCCGTGTGCCACTTCACGGGCTAGAATAGCAGTGCTACCGCGCACGCTGTAGTACACGATCAGAACTTCTATCTCACTCATTTCAGTTCCATGTGGGACACCGAAGGGTGCCGTGCAATATTCAAGCGCAAAGCATAACCCGGGCAGGACGGCGGCGAGAGGCTTGACGGCTTTACTAGGCATTGTTAGCGTCCGCCGAATGCATTCAGCAGGTCTTGTCAGGTGGTGGCTAGTTGCCCTAGCAACGCTCTCGACGGCGTTGTTGGTGGCGTGTGCGGGTGCACCCACTCAGGAGTTGAGCGAGGCGCGCCGTGCATGGCAGGTGGCGCACAACGCGGGCGCCGAGATTATCGCCGCACGGCAGATGCAGCGGGCACAGGACCGTATTGATAACGCTGAGCGGGCGATCGACGCCGATGCCTACAGCCATGCCCGTCAAGAGGCACTGGCCGCTAAAGCCGAGGCGCTGGCTGCCCACGGTGCGGTGGTGGTGTTGCGCAAAAGGCAGTGGAGTTCGAGCGGTCTTTAGCGGATGATGAGGAGCGCCGTAGCGATGTACGCAGCATGTTGCAGGCAGCCGAGGCGGCACTCAGGCGCGGAGAGCTTGAGCGCGCCGTGAATATTGCTAAACAGATTTTGAGTGGCAGGCCCTAGCCGGCCAGCGCCTCATTAACGGCGTGAACCTCCGTTGCTGCGGTTGATGATATCCCAGTTGGCAGTGCGGTAGGTCGGACGAATGGTCATTTCCATGGTGTCGGCAGGCAAGGGCGCGCTGAGTTCGATTTCCTCATCGCCAGTTTCAGCCGCGTTTTCCTGCGCTGCGCACACTTCATCTTTGCCCGCGATGAAGTGGCATATGGTGCTAAAGCCGTTGGCGATTTCGATCTGTCCCCTGGTGGCGTCTCTTCGCCGGCCACGGCTCTGGCGGCTGCACATAAGCGCCGCGCCGCGCGAGACGCTTGTGTGCAAGCTGTTTCGATACCCTCGCTGAACAGGTCGCCATTGGCTCTCTCTAGCCTGCTCTCGGAAGCTAGGTTTTGGCTGTGAGCGTAGCGGTACGACTCGCCTAGTTCAAACCAGGCGTGCGGCACCGTTGGCAGATATTCGTAGTAGGCGAACACGGACGTTGAGCGTGTCCGTCCAAGGAAGCTGCCCACTCGAATCAATAGCTACTCCAGTCAACAACTACGCGTTAACGCGCAGCAGCTCTGTATTGATAAGCGAGCGTAACCACTTCACCACTTGGTCCAGGGGGACTTTCTCTTCGGCCCCATCACGGCGCCGTTTGTATTCGATTTCGTTCCTGTCCAGCCCCCGCTCTCCCAGCACCAAGCGATGGGGTATGCCGATGAGTTCTGCCTCAGCGAACATGACGCCTGGACGCACAGGGCGGTCGTCGAATAAGACTTCTATGCCGGCATCGCTCAACTCGCTGTACAGAGCTTGCGCCGCTTCGCGCACACGGGTGGACTTGGCCAGATTCATCGGTAGGAGCACGACCTGGTAAGGCGCGATAGCGGTAGGCCAGACGATGCCCCGCTCATCGTGGCATTGTTCGATGGCGGCCGCCGGTATGCGGGTAATGCCGATGCCATAGCAGCCCATCTCGAAAGGAATGGCGCGGCCTGTCTCATCCGGGCAAGTGGCGTTCATAGCGACGCTGTATTTGGCGCCTAGTTGGAATATGTGTCCGACCTCTATGCCGCGTGCGATAGCGATCTCGCCGTTGCCGTCCGGTGTTTTTTCGCCCTCTTTGACGTTGCGTAAGTCCATCGCTTCAGGTAGGGCCACATCGCGGTGCCAATTGACACCACGCAGGTGGTAGCCGTCTTCGTTGGCGCCACTCACGAAGTCCGCCAGCACCGCCGCGTGGGCATCCACGTAGCACGGTAGGTGCAGGCCTACCGGGCCTAGCGAACCGGTACCAGCGCCGGCTGCTTGGCGCACTTGCTCTTCGCCGGCGAATTCAAGTGGCAGCTTGATGCCGGGAACGCGGCTCGCCTTGACTTCGTTCAGTTGGTCGTCACCCCGCACAACCAGGGCAATGCAGCCGCCTTGGGCCGCTCGCACCAGCAATGTTTTGACACATCGGCTGGATGCCACGTTGAGCTGTTGGCACAGCTCGTCTATGGTGTGAGCATCCGGGGTGGCGACTTTTTCCATCGCTTGCCCCGGTGCAGCTAGAGTAGTCTCAGGGGGTGCGGATGGCACGGTCTCCAAATTGGCCGCGTAGTCACCTGAGGTGCTGAACGCGATAGCATCTTCGCCGGAGTCAGCCAACACGTGAAATTCCTGCGAGCGGCTGCCGCCTATAGCGCCTGGGTCGGCGTCCACCACGCGGAAATCAAGTCCGATGCGTTCGAAGATGCGCACGTAGGCGTCATGCATGAGAGCATAACTTTTCGCCAGTCCTGCGGCATCCATATCAAACGAATAGGCGTCTTTCATGACGAATTCGCGTGAACGCATGACACCGAAGCGGGGACGTACTTCGTCGCGGAATTTGGTTTGTATCTGATAAAGATTCAGGGGCAGTTGCCGGTAGCTGCGAATTTCACGCCGGGCGATATCCGTCACCACTTCTTCGTGGGTGGGGCCGATGCAGAAATCGCGTTGATGACGGTCGGCGAGACGCAATAGCTCAGGCCCGAATTGATTCCAGCGGCCGGATTCTTGCCACAACTCGCTCGGCTGAATCGCTGGCATGACGATCTCCTGGGCACCGGCACGGTCCATTTCCTGGCGCACGATTGCGGCTACCTTGTTGACTACTCTTTGTCCCAATGGCAGCCACGAGTACAGCCCGGCGGCCAGACGCCGGATCAGGCCCGCTCTCAGCATCAGGCGATGGGAGATAATTTCCGCTTCGGACGGATCTTCTTTCAGCGTAGCGAGTAACAGGCGCGACGTGCGCATGGTTGAGGTCTCCTCGGACTAAAAGGACGCTGACTTTAGAGTGCCCACGCGTGGATGAACAGGGACGCGGATAACCATTACGGACCACAAAATTCCTGTAGGGCACCTCTAAAAATGCACTTTTTCCGCGATTGCGGCGTCAGCCCCGTGCTCGAATCCTCATGTATCACCTTATACACTGCGGTTCTGCGCGCGGTACTTCCTTGCACTCACGAAAAAATTACTATTGTTAGAGGCGCCCTGTATCTGGCGCCGCGTCCGCTCGGTGCGTGCCCGTCTCGCCTCTTCGTCTAGGTAGTCGATCTGCCCATGGTTGTAGGTCGCCTGAACACGCCCCGAGTTACTGAGTACTTCTAGGTTCTTGCGTGCTGCTGCACAGTTCTCTTTATCGCGTGCCGCCAGACGCTCCATCTCCTGTTGAACGGCGTCATTGTCGGAGCGAGTAGCGCCCGCTTTGTTGGGGCGGGTGGTCAGCGCCTCTAGCTTAGCCTGGGCTTCTGCCGGCGTTACCGGTTGGATGCGCGGTTTCAATTCTTTACCGCTGGCGCCGGGAGGCAGCGATTCGGGGTAGATGGTTGTGCCGTTTTGGTCCGTGGTTTTGTATATTTTTTGGCCAGAGGCGGGCGTCGCGGCAACGGCGAGCAGGGCGCTAAGTAACGTGACTCTCAACATCTTATCGGGCTCTCATTGGCATGGCTCAAGGGGTTTAGAGCATGGATCAAGGGATTTAACGTTCCGAGTTTAGCCGCTGCGGCGTAGATCGCCCGGCGAAACGATCATAGATTTTAATCTAGTAAGTAATAGCTCAGCCTGAAGTGGTGGAGCTGAAACGATGGGCCAACAAAAAATACCCGTCCTTGAACTTGACCCTCATAACGGCGCTCTTTAAGGTGAACGGTTACCCATAGAACCGGTCTACCGGGTCCAGCCGGCCCAGTGCAATCCAGATATTTTTACGAGGAATCTCCGTGGAACTAACCGGTGCGCAAATCGTATGCCGCTTCCTTGAAGATGAGGGGGTGGAGTACCTGTTCGGATATCCTGGCGGGGCTGCTCTACATATCTATGATGCCCTGTACAGTCAAGATGCCGTCAAACACATTCTGGTACGCCACGAGCAGGGGGCGACGCACATGGCCGATGGCTATGCGCGGGTTACCGGCAAGCCGGGTGTAGTACTGGTTACCTCCGGGCCGGGGGCGACCAACACGGTGACCGGTATCGCCACCGCGTACATGGATTCCATTCCCATGGTTGTGTTGACGGCGCAAGTGCCCACCCATGCTATCGGTAGCGATGCGTTTCAGGAAGTCGATTGTGTGGGCATCACGCGTCCTTGTGTGAAGCACAATTTTCTGGTGAAGAACGTGGGTGAACTGGCGCTCACCCTGAAGAAAGCATTCTACATCGCCTGCTCCGGCCGGCCCGGGCCTGTAGTGGTTGATATCCCCAAAGACGTTACAGCGCAGTCGTGCGGTTATGAATATCCAGCCGCAATCACCATGCGCTCTTATAACCCCGCGCAACGTGGCCATCCCGGCCAGATTAAGAAAGCCGCCGATTTAATCCTGAGCGCCAAGCGCCCCATGATTTATGCAGGTGGCGGTGCCATAGCCGATGGGGCCGCACCGCAATTGACCGAGTTCGCCCGCACGCTTGGCGCACCGGTGACATTGACGCTGATGGGGTTGGGCGCATTCCCGGGACAAGATCCGCAGTTCGTAGGCATGCTGGGTATGCACGGCACTTATGAGGCTAATATGGCGATGCATGACTGCGACGTGCTCATCGGCATCGGCGCCCGCTTCGATGATCGAGTGGTGGGCGATCCGTCCAAGTTCTGTCCCCATGCGAAGATTGTCCATATCGATATAGATCCCTCGTCGATCTCCAAAACGGTGCAGGTGGATGTGCCTATAGTGGGCCCGGTGGGTACTGTGCTGGCGGAGCTGACCCGGCTCATCAAGGACTCGGGGCGTACGCTGGACGCAGATGCTCTGGCGGCGTGGTGGCGCCAGGTCGATGAGTGGCGCGGCATCGAGTGTTTGCGTTACGCGCGGTCCAATGAACTCATCAAACCGCAATATGTGGTGCAAAAACTGGCCGAGATAACCGGCGGTGACGCCATCGTCACCTCGGACGTAGGACAGCACCAGATGTGGGCCGCTCAATTCTATCCGTTCAATCAGCCGCGTAAGTGGGTCAATTCGGGGGGGCTAGGCACGATGGGGTTCGGTTTGCCGGCGGCCATCGGTGCGCAGCTTGCGTTTCCCGGTGAGCAGGTCGCCTGCATTACCGGTGAAGGCAGTATCGTCATGTGCATACAGGAGCTGTCCACAGCCAAGCAGTACGGTCTGCCGATAAAAGTGGTGAACCTCAACAACCGCTACTTGGGCATGGTGCGCCAGTGGCAAGAATTCATGTATGAAAGCCGCGAATCCCACTCTTATCTAGACTCGCTGCCCGACTTTGCCGCGTTGACCGAGAGCTTCGGTCATGTGGGCATGAAGATCGACAAGCCGGGGGATGTGGAAGGTGCCCTGCGTGAGGCATTCGCCATGAAAGACCGGCTAGTGTTCATGGATTTTATTACCGATCAGTCGGAGAACGTCTATCCCATGATGATGGCGGGTAGCGCCCATAACGAAATGTTGTTGTCGCAGTTGTCGCTCAATCGGGAGCTTGCCTGACCGTGCGTCATCTTATTTCCATGTTGCTAGAGAACGAGCCCGGAGCACTCAGCCGTGTGGCGGGTCTGTTTTCCGCCCGCGCTTATAACATCGAGTCCTTAAGTGTTGCGCCCACCGAGGATGATTCCGTCTCGCGCCTTACCCTGGTCACCGAGGGTGACGAGGCGATCATCGAGCAGATCACCAAGCAGCTCAACAAACTGGTGGATGTGGTCAAACTGGTAGACTTGACCGAAGGTGCTCATGTCGAACGCGAGTTGATGTTGATTAAAGTTCGGGTTGCCGGTGGCGCCCGCGATGAAGTTTTGCGGCTCGCGGAAATATTCAGGGGGCGGGTTTTGGACGTTACCAGTGCAACGTGCACGCTCGAGTTGACCGGTACCGGGGACAAACTGGACGCGTTCATCAAAGCGGTCGATGGCAAGATAGTGCTGGAGGTGGCCCGCTCCGGGGCGATGGGTATGGCCCGCGGTGAGCGCAGTCTTAGAGTTTAAGCGAGCAGGCCCCGGAGGCGCCCCTAGCGGTAGCGGTTTATGCTCGCTCCTCGCGGTCAAGCTCCGGCGGTGGCTGCCGCATTGGCGGCTGGTCTTTGCACGTATATCTTGAGTCCGTGGGCTATGGTGCCGGGCATCGTGCTGGTGGCGGTGATTGTTTGGGCGTTCTATGAGCCTTGCGTGACTACCCCGTCGCTGCCATTGGCCGCCGTGAGTCCGCTGACGGCAACGGTTCAGTCGGTCGCAATAAAGCTGGACCCTTGGCTCAAGGAACGCAAAACCGTGCGGATCGCACTGCGGGTACCGTTACCTGGTATTGCCACCGTGCGGGCGCCGCTTGAGGGAAAGATTGTCGATTTCCGGGTCCGGGGCGGTGTTAACAAGCACGACCAGAGCGAAGGTTCGCCGACCTGTTACACCTTACGGCTACGCACCGATGAGGACGACGATATAGTCATTGCCATCTATGGGCGCCGTCACATATCCAGATTCAAGGCAAGCGTGGCGCCCGGAGAACGGGTAGGGCATGGACGGCCGCTTGGATTTATCTTTTTCGCCACTGTCGTCACGGTCTACCTGCCGAACGGTAGCGACTGTCAACTCGGTGTTGGGGAGCGGGTCGCCGCCGGTGGCAGCGTTCTGGCGACGTTGGTACGCGATTAGTCGAGATCCGTGAGGTCGGCTCCGTACTTCGGTAGACTTGCCGTCATGACCGACACCCAACTAGCAAAACCGCGCCGGCGCGGGATTTATCTGCTGCCGAATCTGTTCACCACGGCGGCACTGTTCGCCGGGTTCTACGCCATCGTGATGAGTGTGGGTGAGCGTTACGAGCAGGCGGCGATCGCCATTTTTGTGGCTATGATTCTAGATGGTGCCGATGGCCGTATCGCCCGTTTGACCAACACACAAAGTGAGTTTGGCGCCCAATACGATAGTTTGAGCGATATAGTCTCGTTCGGCATCGCGCCTGCGCTAGCGATCTATCAATGGGCGTTGGCACCGCTTGGAAAGCTCGGTTGGTTAGCGGCTTTTTTCTACGCTGCGGCCACGGCCCTGCGGCTGGCGCGGTTCAATACCCAACTCGGCGTGGCCGATAAACGTTATTTCCAAGGATTGCCCTGTCCGGCGGCGGCGGCCGTGGTTGCCGGGTTGATATGGGTCGGTGTAGACCATGGCATGAGCGGTGACGTCGTGATTTTCACGGCGCTTGCCATCACCGTGCTGACTGGCGCCCTGATGGTGAGCAATGTCCGCTTTAACAGTTTCAAGGAGATCGACCTCAAGGGCAAAGTGCCGTTTATGGCGCTGTTGGCTCTGCTCGGTGCTTTCACCCTGGTCTCTCTAGCGCCCCCTGTGACCTTGTTTGCGGTGTTCTCTATCTACGCCGTGTCGGGGCCGGCGACTACGCTTGTCCAAATCCGCCGCCGGCGCGCAGCGCGGCAGGCCGAAGGGCAGCGGGCGCCGTAAGGCTCACTAGTTGTTGACGGATGGTCAAACGTGACTGAGGAGTGCGACATGGTGCCGGACAAACTGCATTATCTGCGTTTAATGGGCATCACCCCGTGGATTCGCCGGGATCTGGCCAGTTCGCTTGTGCACACACCGCAAGAGACTGTAGCTGCAACGGATATCGCGGAGCCGGGGAAGGGAGGGGTTATGTCGGCTTTGTCTGCTGAGCAACCGATGCCTACCGAGCTGCTGGATTGGGACGCATTGCGAGCACGAGTGGCGGCGTGCCAGCGTTGCGAATTGCATGCAACCCGCACTCAAACGGTCTTTGGCGTGGGCGCCCCTAATGCCGATCTCATGATCGTCGGCGAGGCGCCAGGGGAACGGGAAGATGCCCTGGGCGAGCCATTTGTAGGACGTGCCGGGCAGTTGTTGAATGCCATGCTGCAGGCTATAGGGCTCGACCGGAAAAGCGTCTTCATCTCCAATGTGCTCAAGTGCCGGCCACCACGTAACCGCGATCCGAAAATCGAGGAGTCGATGCAATGCGGGCCGTACTTGGACCGGCAAATCGCGTTAGTGCGTCCCAAGTTGTTGCTTGCAGTGGGACGCATTGCCGCGCAAACCCTGTTACAAACCAAAATCTCTATCGGCCGGTTACGGGGTCGCCAACACCGCTACGGCGTGAGCGATCTGCCGTTGTTGGTCACCTATCATCCGGCCTATCTGCTTCGTTCACCCGCCGAGAAATACCGGGCGTGGCAGGATCTGAAACAGGTTCGCCGGATGCTCGAGGAACGGGCACTCGGAGATTAGGGTACCTGGAGGCAAGACACTTGAGAAATAGTGCCGCGAGCGCCGTCGATTCAGGTAAGCCCTTAAAGCGCGGGCGGGTCCGGATGGCAGCGCAAATTCGCCTGATGCGCGAAGATGATCTGCAAACGATTCTGCTAGTGGAGAGGGCCGCTTACCAATTCCCGTGGACCCCCGGTGTGTTTCGCGATTGCCTGCGTGTCGGCTACTGTTGCTGGGTGATAGTCATCGGTGGTGAGGTGGTGGGGCACGGCATCATGTCCGCCGCCGCGGGTGAGGCGCATATTTTGCATTTGTGTATCGCGCCGAATGTCCAAGGTATGGGGCTTGGACGTTCACTGTTGATGCATCTGCTGCGAGTCGCGCGGGAACATCAAGCGTATGAGATCTTCCTGGAGGTACGTCCGTCCAATCACATCGCGAGTGCGCTTTATGCCAATGCAGGATTTGCTGCGGTTGGATTTCGCAAGGATTACTACCCTGGGCACGGGGGACGGGAAGATGCCATCGTGATGTCGCTCTCGATCCTGAAATGATTATCTTGCGCCAGGTCGTTGCTCCCCGTGAGTGGGTCCCTATTGGAGTACACATGAGCGGTACTCGCAAAGTGGGTTGCTTGCAAATAGCGACCGTGTACACATGAGTGTCCTGGCCGTATGAGTGTCTTAGTTTTTGATATTGAGACAGTGCCTGACGTAGAAGGTGGGGCGCGGTTGTATGGCCTGGAAGGCCTCAGCCCCGAGCACGCTGCCAAGGCTATGTTTCAACTGCGCCAAGCGGAGGCCGGTACGGAGTTCTTGCGCTACCACCTGCACTGCATCGTCGCCATCGCCGTGGTTCTGAGATCTGCAGAGCGCTTCAGGGTATGGTCGCTAGGTGGCCATGATTCAAGCGAAGATGAACTCATCAGCCGCTTCTTTGATGGCATCGAACGCTATTCACCCACCTTGGTGTCCTGGAATGGCGGCGGTTTTGACTTGCCGGTACTGCACTATAGAGCCTTGGTGCATGGAATCCAGGCGCCGCGTTATTGGGAGACGGGTGATACCGATCCGTCGTTTCGATGGAATAACTATCTCAACCGGTTTCACGAGCGGCACATCGACCTCATGGACCTGCTGGCCGGCTATCAGGCCAAGGCCTTCGTTGGTTTGGATCCGTTGGCGATGTTGCTGGGATTCCCGGGTAAACGAGGGATGGCGGGCGATCAGGTGTTCGATGCATACCTAGCCGGTGATATTGAATCGATTCGCAACTACTGCGAAACCGATGTTTTAAATACCTACCTGGTCTATCTGAGGTTTCAATTGTTCAGAGGGCGGATGGGACCACGCTCAGTATGATGCCGAATGCGCCAGGGTGCGCGGGCAATTGGAGGCCGATGACCGGGCGCATCTGCGCGACTTCGCCGCAGCGTGGTCCGATGATGGTAGGCGCGCCGGATAGTGACAGCACCGGGCGGTTTTAAAGTGGCAAATATCATTCAGCTACCCCCCGTTCTGGCCAATCAGATCGCCGCAGGCGAAGTGGTGGAGCGTCCTGCGTCGGTGGTTAAAGAGCTGCTTGAAAATGCCATAGATGCTGGAGCGCGCACGGTGCGTATCGATGTGGACAGGGGCGGTGCCGCGCTTATCAGGGTGCGTGATGACGGCGTTGGCATCGCGCCCGATGAGTTGGCCTTGGCACTCTCTAGACACGCGACCAGCAAAGTACGGTCGTTCGATGATCTGATGCGTGTGCAGACACTGGGATTCAGGGGCGAGGCCCTACCCAGTATTGCATCGGTTGCCCGCGTGCGCCTGACCTCACGCCAGCCTCGGCAAGATACCGCCTGGAGCCTGGAGGTCGAAGGTACCAACATCACCGCTGAGTCGCCACGGCCTGCTAGCGCTCCCCCCGGCACAACGGTGGAAGTGCGGGATCTGTTTTTCAATACACCGGCTAGACGCCGCTTTCTACGCACTTCACGCACAGAATACTTGCACGTGGAGACAGTGGTGCGGCGCACCGCTTTGGCTCATCCGGAATTGGACCTGGTACTGACACGCGATGGCCGCAATGCACTGGTGGCCCGTGCCGCCGCGGAAGACGCCGGTCTTCGCCGTATGAGCGATATCTGCGGCGCGCGGTTCGCGCAAACGGCCATTGCCTTCGAGGCTCATGCGGGTGCTATGCACTGCTTCGGATGGGCTGCTCCGGCCGGCGAAGCACGGGCCAGTGCCGATTTGCAATACGCGTGTGTCAATGGCCGCGTGGTACGCGATCCGTTGCTGCGCCACGCGATGCGCGCGGCATTCGAGGAGGCGGTAAGCGAGGGCCGCCAACCCGCCTACGTGGTGTATCTGGAATTGCCAGCGGGCGACTTGGACGTCAACGTGCATCCCACCAAACACGAAGTGCGTTTCGGTGATGCGCGTACCGTGCACGATTTCGTGTGGAGTACTGTGCGCCGCACCCTGCACGGTGACCAAGTGGATAGTGAGCATCCGGCTGCTGAACCGCTGCGGCCTGAGCTGATGCGCCCTGAGCTGATGCCATCAGGTCAAGAAGACCCCGGTGCGGATGGAGGCCCTGGCGCTTACCCCGGCGGTGATGAAGAGCTTCGGGCACTACAGAGCAGCCGGATAGAGGAAGGCTCTTCCCATCAAGGCGGTGCCGGCCACAGCCGTAGTCATTCACGCCAAGGCGCGCCTTGGAATCACCCACAGGCATTGCGAGTAGCGGACGATGAGCTAGACAAGTATGTGCGCCTGGTTGGATCAGCAACCGATCAGCGGCCACCCACTGGTGATCGGAAACGCGCCGGACCGGCGGACTCGTCGTTGGTACGGTTGAGCCATAGATACGCTCTGTATCGCCGCGACGCTGAGCGGACGTGGGCCTTAGTCGATGGCGCTGCGTTGATACAATTCGTCGTTGAACGGGCACTTAAGTCTGGTGATGAGGTATCCATACCGTTGCTGATCCCCGCTGCACACAGCATACCTGCCCCCGATCTAGAGGCAAACGAGGCATTCTCGGATCATCTGGGCCAGCTCGGTTTTGCCGTGCGCAGAAGCGCGCCCGAAGAGGTGGCGTTGCTGGAGATACCCGCTTGTTTACAGCACTTGGAGCAGGCCACTTTGTGGGATTGTCTGGCCGCCTCATGGGGGGCGGACATCGATGTTGTGACAGTGGCGCTGGCCCAGGTTGCCGCTCAAGATATGAGCAGCATAGACGATACTGTCATGCAACGCTGGCTAGACTGTCAGGCGGCGAATACTGCTTGGCCGCCCCGGGTAATACGAGAACTCAATGAGGCGGAACTAACGGCTCTTTTTTCCCGCGCAACAGTTAAGGACACGGCACGTTGAGCGGGCAGTTGCTGGTCTGTCTGATGGGGCCCACCGCGGCGGGCAAGACTGTCCTCGCTATGGAGCTGGCACGGACGTTTCAATGTACGCTCATCAGCGTGGACTCGGCGCAAGTTTACCGGCATATGGATGTGGGTACGGGTAAACCCACGGTCGCGGAGCGGACGGTGGTGCCACATCACCTAGTCGATATCCGCGAGCCCCATTGCACCTACTCGGCGGCGGCTTTCGCGGCGGATGCGCGAGAAGTCGCGCATGCCGCTTGGGCGGCGGGCCATATTCCGCTGCTGGTGGGGGGCACCGGCCTTTATTTCAGAGCCTTGCTATCCGGGCTGTCCGCGTTGCCGAGCGCGTGCCCTGGATTGCGCGAAGAGCTTGAGAGTGAAGCGGCACATATCGGTTGGTCAGGCCTGCATCGCCGCCTCGCCGAGTTGGACCCAGCGACGGCGGCACGGCTGCATCCCAACGATGCCCAGCGTATTCAGCGGGCTCTGGAGGTGTGCTTAACACTGAGAAAGCCGATGAGCGAGTATTTGGCTGGCGCCGTGCCATCCCCCCTGCTTGCGCTTGGAGGGCGCCTGCTGAAGTTGGTGGTGAGTCCAGCCGATAGGACGGTTTTGCATCGCCGCATCGCACTGCGTTTTGACAGGATGTTGACCGATGGACTGGTGGGCGAGGTGCAGAGCTTACGTGTGCAACCTCGAATTCACCGCCACTTACCGGCTATGAAGAGCATCGGTTATAGGCAGACATGGGACTACTTGGAGGGCGAGATCACGCGGCATCAACTGTCCGAGCAGGTGAAGGCGGCCACGCGTCAACTCGCCCGCCGCCAGCTCACATGGCTACGGCGTGAAACGCAGGTTCATTGGCTGGATAGTACAGATGGGGCGCTGGTTGGCAGGGCAAGCAAATTGATCGGCGAGGCGCTAAGAGGCAGCGCGAAGCCTTGATGAATTATACTGCTGGCCCAATCTGTCGCATACTGTATTGGCTCGTACAGGCGTGCTGAGTTCGAATATCGGCACTGCCCATAACAATCACAAAAGTAGGGAGAGATTCCGATGAGTAAGGGCCAGTCCCTACAGGACCCTTTTCTCAACATGCTGCGCAGGGAGCGTATTCCCGTGTCCATCTTTTTGGTCAACGGGATCAAGCTGCAGGGGCAGATAGAGTCCTTCGATCAATTCGTTGTCTTATTGAAGAATTCCGTGAGTCAAATGGTGTACAAGCACGCTATTTCGACGGTTGTACCTTCCCGGGCGGTGAGGTTGCCGCGGCCTGATGAAGAAGGTGAAGAGGACCTGGGCTGATTTGAAGTTGGCACAGCCCAAGCCAGCTCGGACATTGGCGTGCTGCGGATGGCGAACGGACGTTGTTTGAGCGCCCGCAAGGTGGGGATCGCGCCATACTGGTGCATCTCACGGCCAGTGAACGGGCAGATGGCGAATTATCCGAATTGGCGCGTTCCGCTGGCGCGCAGGTGCAAGCGGAGATAGCTACTAGCCGCGCGGCGCCCGATCCACGGCACTATATCGGGCTCGGTAAGGTGCAGGAGCTACGCGATGCAGTGGCCGCTCACAGCGTCGATCTGGTTATCTTCGGTGTCACCTTAAGCCCTTCACAAGAGCGTAACCTGGAACGCGAACTGCATTGCCGAGTCTTGGATAGAGCGGGTCTTATACTCGACATCTTCGCCCAACGGGCGGCGTCTTATGAGGGCAAACTACAAGTAGAACTGGCTCAGCTAGAGCACTTGTCTACCCGTCTGGTACGAGGCTGGACCCATCTGGAGCGGCAAAAAGGCGGCATCGGACTGCGCGGTCCCGGTGAGACCCAGTTGGAAACCGACCGGCGCTTGATAGCTCAGCGTATCAAGCAGATCCGCGCGCGCTTGGATCAGGTGCGCAGCAGGCGCTCGCTGGCGCGGCGCGCGCGCCAGCGAGCGGCACTGCCGGTGACCTCTTTAGTGGGATACACCAATGCCGGTAAATCAACCCTGTTCAACCAGCTGACCGGAGCTGGGGTGACCGCACTGGACTAGTTGTTCGCCACCCTCGATCCCACTTTCAGGCGGCTGTCGTTACCGAGCGGTGCCAGTACCGTTGTTGCCGATACGGTTGGGTTTGTAAGCCGGCTTCCTCATGATCTGATTGCGGCTTTTGAAGCCACATTGGAAGAGAGCCGTCTAGCGCAATTGTTGCTGCATGTCGTAGACGCTAGCGATCCGGAGCATGCCGAGAAAGTGGAACAGGTCATGGAGGTGTTGGAGCGCATCGGCGCTCATCAAGTGCCGTGGCTGGAGGTTTACAACAAAGTCGATAGATTGGCGCTTGCACCGCGGGTAGATGTCGATGAAACAGGTGTGCCCGTACGTGTATGGGTCTCTGCGGTCAGTGGTGCCGGGATAGATCTACTACGTCAGGCGATTGCGCATCGCCTACAAGGCAATGCCATCGTGATGCAAGTGATGGTACCGTGGCATCATGCGCCGGTGCGTGCTGCGCTCTACCAGTCGGTGGATGTACTGTCCGAGGACGTGTACGAAGGACGGGGATGGCGCCTGCACGTGCAGGCGACGCGGTCTCATATAGAGCGTATCATTGCCGATGATGGACATGATGCCGGCCAAGTGGATGGCGTACAAGTAGCCCTCGCCAGTGCGTAACTGGAGTGATCTTGTCATCATACTTGTGAACAGGCTTCAGGGGCTAGTACTCAGGGCTCAGTATCCTCAGAGTCTAGTACGTGGCGATCAAGCTCGGCATAATGCCGGATCGTCATAATTGTTTCTTTACGGGCGATGGTCGGTTCTACCGGAGCGGCGTTAACCTCGAGCAACCATTTATGATCAAGCATCCATATCGAGGAGGGTTTCTCGCCAACCGCTTGCTGTCTCGCCTCAGTCAGCCTACTGTGGACCTGCACCGTAGCTAGCGCTACTTGCAGGATCGCACAGGCAAACCCATATTGGCCCAGAAATGGGTTATACAACGGAGTGCCGCAATGGCCTGGAATCAACCCGGCAACAATGGTGACCGGGATCCCTGGGGGCAGCGTAACGGCCAACAGGGTCCACCGGATCTCGATGAGGTCCTGGGCAAGATGCGATCGCGACTGTCCGGTGTTTTCGGCGGTGGTGGTGGTGGAGGCTCGGGCTCAAGGCCAGCCGGCGGTGGCGGACTTGGTACCGCGGGCGTTGGAGTGATCGTAGGTGTTCTTGTCTTGGCATGGGGATTTGCCGGGGTCTACATTGTTGAACCGGCGGAAGAGGCTGTAGTTACCCGTTTCGGTAAGTACAACCGAATCGAAGGCCCTGGCCCCCATTGGCGCCCGTACTTCATTGAGGACGCGGAGAAAGTCAATGTGGCCAAAGTGCGCAGTGCCGATATCGGGTTCCGGGCAGTATCCAATGAGAGTTCCGTTGAAGACGAATCGCTGATGCTCACCAAGGATGAGAATATCGTCGATCTGCAATTCGCCGTTCAGTACCGGGTGAGTTCATCGAGGGATTATCTATTCGAGGTGCGCGATCCTAATCTCACGTTGCGCCAAGCAACGGAGAGCGCAGTGCGCGAGATCGTGGGTAATCAGACGATGGATTTTGTTTTAACAGAAGGCCGCAACGCTGTTGCAGTGGAGGCCCGCTCTAAAATCCAAGAGATTTTGGAACGCTATCAAACAGGTTTGCAGGTCATGACAGTGAACATGCAGCGGGCGCAGCCGCCGGCGCCGGTGCAAGAAGCGTTTGACGATGCCGTGCAAGCCCGTGAGGACGAGGAACGTACCAAGAACGTAGCCCGGGCTTACGCCGCAGATATCCTACCTAAAGCCGAGGGTGAAGCTAACGCGATCCGCGAGCAAGCCCTGGCCTATAAAGAGCGTGTGGTAGCGGAGTCGGATGGTGAAACGAGCCGCTTTTTACGCGTGCTGAACGAATACAAAAAAGCACCTGAGGTGACGCGGCAAAGGATCTATCTGGAGGCGGTCGAGAGCGTCCTTTCGAATACCAACAAAGTGATGATAGATGTAGAGGGTGGTAACAATCTGACTTATCTCCCGCTCGATCGGATTATGCAGCCGCGTGCTAATAGCGCTGTGGAGGCGGTGGTTTCTGATGTGCCTACCACCGTTGCTGGTGTGGAAGCGGCGCTTGATGAACTCAAGCGCAAACGCAACGAACTGCGATCTAGGAGCCGCTAGATGAGTGCCCTGAAAGTGATTGCATTGGTAGTGCTGATATTTGTGGCGGTCGCCGCGCCCATGTCCTTATTTACCGTGCACCAGACCGAAGTCGCTCTGTTACGCCAACTGGGTGAGATTAAACGGGCTGACTATGAGCCGGGCTTGTACTTCAAATGGCCGGTGGTTCAGAACGTTCTCAAGTTCGATGCGCGTATTCAGTCGTTGGATTCAGAACCGGAGCTGTTCCTGACCAGCGAGAAAAAGAATGTCAGCGTGGACTCCTTCGTGAAATGGCGCATCAATGACGTCACCACTTATTACAAAACTACCGGTGGCATCAAAAACACGGCGGACCTGCGCTTAGGGGAAGTTCTACGCAAGAACTTGAAGGACGAATTCGGTAAGGCGACCATCCGCGACGTTATATCCGATGATCGGATACGCATCATGGAAATCGTCAAGGATGTGCTCAACGATTACGGTGAATCGCTAGGCATACACGTCGTCGATGTACGCATCAAGCGCATCGACTTGCCGACTACAGTGAGTACTTCTGTGTTCCGCCGCATGCAGGCGGAGCGCCAAGAAGTGGCTAAGCAGTACCGGTCCCGCGGTGAGAAGGAAGCGAAAACGATTCGTGCCCGGGCGGATCGCGAGCGCGAAGTCCTGTACGCCGAGGCGCGCCGGGACGGCGAGCGTACCCGGGGTGAGGGGGATGCTCTGGCGGCGGAAATCTATGCGCAGGCGTACAGCCAAGATCCGGAATTCTATGCGCTATACCGCAGCTTGAGCGCCTACAAAACCAGCTTTGGTGGCAATAGTGATGTGCTGCTCATGAAGCCTGATTCGGAATTCTTCCGCTACTTCAAGGACCCTAAGGGAGGCACGCCATAACGCATCGCGGGCCGGGATTGTTAGTTCTCATTGCGTCATGGGCGGTCTTGACTGGCAAGATCTGTTGAGTGCAATCGCCTTGATGATGGTGTTCGAGGGCCTCGGTCCGTTCATGGCGCCGGATGGCTGGCGCCGCATGGCGCAAGCCGCTTCTAAGACTGCCTCCAAGACGATTCGCGCCGTTGGGCTGGGCTTGATGATTGTCGGTCTCGCGCTATTGAACTTGGTCCGTTAAGGGAACCACTGTAGTTGTGCAGCCTCCTATCGATTAGCTGCACATCGATTCACTGAAGATCGATTTTTCGGGAGCAAGGCCGCGACGCACGCAGGCCAGGAGCCGATATGGGCAAAGTAGCCGCGGTAATTGGGACCCAGTGGGGGGACGAGGGCAAAGGCAAGTTAGTGGATTTGCTGACAGAGAACGCCGATGCTGTGGTGCGCTTTCAAGGGGGCCATAACGCTGGTCACACGTTGGTCATAGGCGATCAAAAAACTATTTTGCACGTGATCCCATCGGGTATTTTGCGCGATTCGGTGACGTGTTACATAGGCAACGGCGTGGTATTGGCGCCGGATGCTCTGATGAGGGAAACCCGCGCATTAGAAGCGCGGGGCGTGCCGGTCGAAGGGCGGCTTAAGGTGAGTGAAGCCTGCTCGGTGATTCTCGATTATCACGTCGCCTTGGACTGGGCCCGCGAGGCCGCGCGGGGCAGTGAGGCGCTCGGTACTACTGGCCGTGGAATAGGTCCAGCCTACGAAGACAAAGTAGCCCGGCGCGGGCTCCGGGTCGGTGATTTATTCGACTTGGGGGGAGCCAAAACCAAATTGCAAGCGGTGATGGATTATCACAACCACGTACTGACCACCTATTTGCATGCGCCCGCAGTGGATTTTGCTGAGGTTTACGCCAAAGCCGAAGAATACAGCGAATTTCTGCGGCCCATGGCCACCGACGTGGCCGGTGAACTCTACGACGCGGTGGATCGCGGCGAGCGTCTATTGCTCGAAGGCGCCCAGGGTACTTTGCTCGATATCGACCACGGTACCTATCCTTATGTGACCTCGTCCACCACCACCGCAGGGGGTGCTGCCAGCGGGAGTGGCATTGCACCGGGTGCTATCAATGACATTTTGGGGATTACCAAAGCGTATCAGACGCGGGTGGGTTCCGGCCCGTTTCCCACCGAACTGTCAGATGCAACCGGTGAACATCTAGGTTCTGCCGGCGATGAGTTCGGCTCTACGACTGGCCGGGCACGGCGCTGCGGATGGTTGGACATAGTCGCGTTACGGCATAGTGTGCGGTTGAACGGCATAACGGGACTTTGCGTCACCAAATTGGACGTGTTGGATGGCTTGGAGTCCGTGTGCATGGCCGTGCAGTACCGTCTTGACGGCGAATTATTGCAGCGTCCGCCAGCCGGTGCCAGCAGACTAAGCCACTGTGAGCCGGTCTATGAATGTCTCCCCGGTTGGCAAGAATCGACTAAAGGTGTGCGCGAGTACAGCCAATTGCCGGCGAACGCAAGAGCGTATCTAGAGCGTCTTGCCGAGCTAGCCGGTGCGCCTGTGGACATCATTTCAACGGGACCTGAACGCTCGGAAACCATCGTTATACGGGATCCACTCGCCTGAATGGAGCACTGGGCAAATAGGGCATCAGGTAAGTAGAGCAGCGGATGGCGGCGGCGGGCTTAAAAGCGCTATGAGCCAGAACACGTGGCTACATCAGTTGATTCGAGGAGCTGTTCGGCCATTGGTGTACACTCCGGTGACGCCTAATCATCTGACCACGGCTCGGCTCATTTCAGGTCTTGCCGCCGCCACCGTGTGGGCGTTTGGCTTGAATCTAGGCGGTGCTATCTTATTTGCCGTGTCCATCCTGCTCGATCGGGCGGACGGAGAACTGGCTCGTCAGCAGGGCAGTGCCAGCAGCTTTGGACACCGTTACGATATTGTCACCGATGCCGTGTCGAATGCTGCAGTAATGATCGGCATCGGTTACGGATTGCGTGAAGGCCCCTTGGGAGCATGGGCTTTGGGCGCGGGCATCATTGCCGGGCTCGCGATCGCTTACGTACTGCTGGCGATGGTTCGGCGCGAGCGTGAGGCGGGTGAGGGGGCGGCGGCGTTTGCCGCCGTGGGCGGATTCGATGCGGACGATGCGATGCTTGTCATTCCCGTCGGTATGGCATTGGGTTTGGGTAATCCACTGATCGTAGCGGCTGCCATAGGGGCGCCCGCCGCGGCGCTTATCATCACTGTTAAATTTCGCCGCCGCAGGTGATAGAGCGGTAATATCAGGTACCTTTGCACAAAAACACTAAGTCTTGCCTTTATAGTACACCAAACAGGCAAAGGTCCAAGCCAGGTAAACAATGGCATCTATTCTTGCGAGGGCGAAGAATGGGACCAAGGTTCTAAGCCAGGTGATGGGGGCCAGTAGATAAAGAAGGTCTTCCAACTCAAAGCCGGCAAAAGCGGGATAACCGAGCGCATTCTTACCGTCCATGGTCCGATCTATATCGACGTTAAGAAGCATCGCCAAGAGCGTGCTTAAAGCTCCGGCTGCGCCCAGCCATCTAGCATAGCGCGGAATCTTGCAGGCCAATGCCGAGCGCGGCGAACAACGCCGCGTAGCTGAGTCCGCCCGCAGCATAGTCCAAATAATGTCCGACTTTGGACGTGCGCTCGGTCAAGCGCGCCAGTTCGCCATCGAAGTGATCTAAAAAGCGGGCTAGTACGAAGACGCTGGTACCCCAGTTGGCCCAACTTGGGTCGCCGTGGGCGAGCGCTATCGCACCCGACCACGCTAACAACAGCGTAAACACTGTTATCTGATTAAGGGTGAGCGGTGTGGCCGCCAGCGGTTTTACCGCTATTCGGGCCAATCGTTGGTTCCAGGGGATCATTGAAGGCACTGTATCGCGCCGCTGCCTGCAGTATTTATATTTGGGGGTTACAGCAAAAGTTTATAGTACGGCTTTACGGTATCTGCGATAGTGGATGCATTGATCGATCGAAGCCCCTTGCAAAGCTCTTGAGCAAAAGCCTTTTATGAAAAAACTTGATCGAAAGACCTTGAACCAAAAAGAACTTATAGTGCAGTAATAGAAGAGGACCCATGACTCAGCCGGTTGCCGGCCCTATTGTAGATCACTCACAATGGTGCCGAGGAGAGGACTTGAACCTCCACGGGGTTGCCCCCACTAGCACCTGAAGCTAGCGCGTCTACCAATTCCGCCACCTCGGCAGCGTCAGCGAGTCTTTAGATGCACGCCAGACACTAAGCGCGCCAATTTACTTAGGAGTCTTAGAACTGTCAACAATGCCGAAATGGCGATTAGCCGATGATCCAGCGACCAAACTGGACCCCCGTCAATCCGAGAGAAAGCCCATTCCCAGCCGCGATTATCTGATCCGGCATCTCACCGAACTGGCCAAGCCGACTGGGGTGGATTCGCTCTGCGCATCATTAGGCTTACGGGACGAAGAGCAGTGTGAAGGCGTGCGCCGACGCCTGGCGGCTATGGTTAGGGACGGCGAATTGCTTCAGAACCGGGCCGGAGGCTACGGTTTAGTCGGCAAGATGGACTTGATCCGCGGCACCGTGGAAGCGCATCGGGATGGTTACGGCTTCTTACGCCCGGATAACGGCGGTGATGATCTATTCCTCTCACCGCGCACCATGCGTGCTTTGGTGCATGCAGACCGTGTGCTGGCGCGTTTGTCGCGCTCTGGACAAGCCGGCAAAGAAGAAGCCAGAGTGGTGCAGATTTTGGAGCGAAATACCTCATTGGTGGTGGGGCGTTACTTTCGTGAGCGCGGCATCGGCTTCGTCTATCCGGAGCGGCGTATCCTCCATCGAGATTTATTGATACCACCCGATTTGGCGCACGACGCTCAAGACGGCCAAATGGTGGTGGCCAAACTGGTGGAGCAGCCTTCGCTTCGAACCCGCCCCGTGGGGGAGGTCGTCGAGATATTAGGCGAGCACATGGCGCCAGGCCTCGAGATCGATGTGGCGATCCGCGCCCACGGCATCCCCGATACTTGGCCGCCTGAGGTGGAGCAGGAGGTGCGCGGCGTCTTGCCGGAGGTTGCGCAAGCCGACAAAGCCGGGCGCACGGATTTACGTGAGTTGCCGCTGGTAACCATCGACGGCCCTGATGCCAAGGACTTCGACGATGCTGTTTATTGCAAACGCACCGCCAAAGGCTGGTGCCTGGCCGTAGCCATAGCCGATGTTGCCGCGTATGTATTACCTGGTACTGCGCTGGATAAGGAAGCCTACCGGCGTGGCAACAGCACTTATTTCCCGGGCCGGGTGGTGCCGATGTTGCCGGAAGTCCTGAGCAATGGTTTGTGCTCCCTCAATCCTCATCGCGACAGACTGTGCATGGTGTGCGAGATGCACATTGACGATTTCGGGGACATTTACCGGTCGCGCTTTTTTGAAGCGGTGATGTGTTCCAAGGCGAGGTTGACTTATGACGAGGTAGCGCAGGCGGTGGTTGAGCGGGATCGCCATGTGCGCGATCGCTTAGGGGAAGTGGCCGCGCATCTAGATGAATTGTATCGGCTGTGCAAAGCCTTATTGGGCGCGCGTGAGCGGCGCGGGTGTATGGCATTCGAAAGCAGCGAGACACAGATCATTTTCGGTGCAGGCCGCAAGATAGATCGTATCTTGCCGGTGACTCATAACGATGCTCATCGCATGATCGAAGAGTGCATGATCGCGGCTAACGTCTGCGCGGCGCGTTTCTTGCAGCGCAAGCGAGAGGCGGGTTTGTACCGCGTACATGAGCCACCCAAGGCAGACAAACTGGCTGCACTGCGCACCTTCTTATCTCCTCTAGGCTTGCGGCTTGGCGGTGGTAAGGCGCCGCAACCACAGCATTTTGCCGCTTTGGCCAAGCGTGCCCGTTCTCGTCCCGATCGTGGTCCGATTCAAACGGTTTTGCTGCGTACGATGCCGCAAGCCCGTTATAGCGCTTCGTGCGACGGGCACTTTGGTTTGGCCCTGCCGCAGTACACACATTTTACCTCTCCTATTCGGCGCTACCCGGATCTGGTGGTGCACCGGGCCATCAAAGCGGTGTTGTACCCATCGGGCGCTACTGCTACTACCAGCGACATGGCCGAGATGGGAGCGCATTGCTCCCGTACGGAGCGCCGGTCCGATGAGGCGGGATGGGATGTAAGCGCGTGGCTCAAGTGCGAGTACATGCTCGATAAAGTAGGCGAAGTTTTTGATGGGACCGTCAATGGGATCGCCCCGTTTGGCGCTTTCGTGCAATTGGATGGGATCTACGTCGAAGGCTTGGTGCATGTCAGTGTGCTCGGGGCGGATTATTTCCATTTTGACGCGACGCGCCTCAGTTTGACCGGGGAGCGCTCGGGCAAAACGTTCAAGCTTGGCGAGCGTATGAAAGTACGCTTGGTTCGGGTTGATCTGGATGAGCGAAAGATAGATTTCGAGCCGGTTTTTCCGGCGAACAGGCGCGAGATGATGGTCAGTTCCAAACGGAGTAGACGCCGGTGTTAAATGGGCGGCACCGATGGAGGCCGGCATCGAACTGCCAGGAAAAGGCGCGCGCGCCGCAAAAGAGTCTTGCCGTATAAGAACAATGGGACGTACTATTAACTGTTTTAGCCGTCCGTTTTACGGGGCGGTCTCCTTGCCTTACCGCTTTAGACGGAAGGCGATCGTGGATCATGTTTGCTTGTTACGGTCCACCTATTCCGAGAGGAGATTTACCATTGAGACACTACGAGATCGTATTTCTAGTCCACCCGGATCAAAGTGAGCAGGTTCCGGCCATGGTTGAGCGTTACAGAACTATGGTCGAAGGATCCAAAGGCGGCGGGGGGGATGAAGCTGAAGCCGATGGAAGCGCAGCTAATGCAACCGGAGTTAGCGAAAAAAGAGGCGTTATCCACCGGTTGGAAGACTGGGGCAGACGGCAACTCGCTTATCCCATCAACAAAGTTCACAAAGCACACTATGTCTTGATGAATATCGAATGCGGGCTCGAGTGTTTGGAAGAGCTGAAGAGCGCGTTTCGCTTTAACGATGCTGTCATCCGTAATTTGGTTTTGTCTCGTGACGAGGCTATTACCGAACCGTCGCCACTGGCGAAGTCGCGGGAAGAGCGCGATGACGATCGTGGCCATGCTGAAGAGAGGCGCGCCGGTGAGGGGCGCGATGGCGCGGGTGAGGTGGGCATCGCCGAAGCGCCCGATGCAGATTCCGCAGAGAGAGGTTAACTCGTATGGCACGTTTTTTTCGCCGTCGACGGTATTGCCGTTTCACTGCCGAAGGAGTCAAAGAGATCGACTATAAGGATCTCAACACCTTGAAGGCTTACATTACCGAGACGGGCAAAATCGTCCCAAGCCGGATTACCGGAACTAAAGCGCGTTATCAGCGCCAGTTGGCGACCGCCGTCAAGCGGGCGCGGTTCTTGGCACTGTTACCGTACAGCGACGCTCACGATTGATAAGATTCATCACTACGCCGCGAGGGCCATGACCACTTCCGGAGGCCTTCGCGGCGCAATTGTTGGACCCGCAGTAACACAATAATTATGCAGGGCCTGGTTCGCTTCGCGATGCGTGGCCGTTGGTACGCTGTTCTAGCGAGCGCAGCTTGTATGCTGATTCCCCTGCTGCTGTCGGCAGCAGCAGGGGCTGACATACCGCTGGTCAGAGCGCTATCAGCCGCAGGCTATTGTATAAGTGGCGCTCTTATCGCCCTTGTGATGCTACGCTACGGTGCAATGCAAGGGGCGTTTGTGTTGGGCGCTGTAGTGGCTTTGGTGGGCGGCGTTTCGGTTGTGGGCGTTGGTGGCACGCCGGAGGGTTTGCTTTTGGTTGTTGCCGGATGGGTACCTACGGCGGTTTCGGCGCTGGTTTTGCGTCATAGTAATGCACAAGGACCCGCGTTGTTGGCCGCTGGTGCGATAGCCGTATTCATCTGGACGGCGGCGTGGTTTGTCAACGGTGGAGGGCTGCACGAAACCGCGCTTTCCGGTAGCGCCCTCTCGGATGGTGGGAGCGATGCGCTGTTGGGTGCATCGAATGGCCTACACATGATGCCGGAGTTATCCCTGGTGGACCTGGTGGTGTTGATGTTGATGTCATTGCTTATGACCGCGGCATCAATGTTGTTCTTGGGCCGTTCTTGGCACGCGATGCTGGACAAACCAGGTGGTTTTGGGGAAGAGTTCAGAGCACTGCGTTTCCCGCGTTGGTTCGCTTACTGCTTTGCCGGCGCCGTGCTTGGAAGTTTGCTAACGACGGGTGGTGGCGCTGCTTTTCTAGGTGGGATGACACGCATTGCCACGGTGTTGTTTCTGTTTCAGGGTATTGCCATCGTCCACGCTATCGTGAATGCGCGGGGCGCGTGGGTTGGATGGCTGGTGGCGATGTATTTGTCTCTACCGGTGACATATTTGTTCTTGGTGACCGGCGGTTTTGCCGATACGTTTATGGATTTTCGCAGGCGCGCTGGCATTACCTAGTCGTCTGCCTCAAACGATAGTGATCGCGGAGGGTACTAACGATGGAAGTCATCTTGCTCGACAAAGTCATGAGTCTTGGGCAACTCGGTGACGTCGTTAATGTGAAACCGGGCTATGCACGCAACTTTCTGATCTCTAAAGGTAAAGCTGTGCGGGCCAGCAAAGAGAATCTGAAGCAATTCGAAGAGCGGCGGATGGAGCTTGAACGCGGCATGGCGCAGCGGTTATCGCGAGCCCAGAAGCGGGCAGACTCCATGGCAGGCCTGGCTCTTGAGATTCCGGTGCGGGCTGGAGACGGCGGCAAGCTGTTCGGCTCGGTAGGCCTGCAAGACATTGTTGACGCGGCCGTGGCCAGTGGCATCGACATCGATCGGTCCGAAGTGCGTATGGCCGACGGCCCTATACGCGCAACCGGGGAATACCAGGTCGAGATCCAGGTTCACCCTGACGTCGTTCGCTCGGTGACGGTCAAGGTTTTCAGCAGCGATTCGCAGGGCGTCTAGCGTACTGCGTGTTTTCACCTATAAGTCATCGAGTTTCATGCAAAGCTAAGCGCTCTGCTCAGCTTTGCCCCGTCTCAACAGTCATTGTCTTAGGTGGTATTGTCACCCTTAGCCGTCACCACTTCTGGCAGGCGGTTTAGCTGAACGATCTGGGGTTTCATCACGATGATTGATGATCCTGTGTTACTGCCTTCGGATGACAGCGCTACGGCGCGTCTTAAGGTTCCACCGCATTCACGCGAAGCCGAGCAGTCAGTGATCGGCGGTTTGCTCCTCGACAACGCCTCTTGGGACAAAGTCGTTGACCGCATTAGTGAAAGCGATTTCTACCGCCGCGATCATCAGCTCATCTTTTCCGCTGTCCGGGAACTGGCCGATCGGTCGCAACCGTTTGATGTGGTAACGCTATCGGAGTGGCTCACTAGCCGCAATGAGCTGGACGATGCGGGGGGCGTACTCTATCTGGACGATTTAGCTGCGAACACACCAAGCGCGGCCAATATCGTGGCGTACGCCGATATCGTGCGCGAGCGCTCGATCATGCGTGAACTCATCCGCACGGGTACCGAGATTGCCAGTGGAGCTTTTAATCCTGAAGGGCGTAATGCGCGCGAACTGCTCGAGCAAGCCGAGCAGTTGGTGTTTCAGATCGCAGAGCGCGGTGCTGGCGCATCCAACGGCTTCATCGCTATCAAGGATCTGCTCGTCGATGTAATGGAACGCATTGATGAGTTGTATCAGCGCGATAGTCCCGTTACCGGCGTTCCTAGTGGATTCACCGAACTCGATGAACGTACCTCAGGGTTGCAGCGCGGCGATCTCATCGTCGTGGCGGGGCGCCCGTCCATGGGTAAGACATCGTTTGCTATGAACGTAGTGGAGCATGCGGCGATCAATTTTGCTGCCACTGTCGCCGTATTCAGTATGGAGATGCCCGCTGAGCAGCTCATCATGCGCATGATGTCGTCGCTCGGCAAAGTGGATCAACTCAAAGTGCGCACGGGCAAATTGTCCGACGATGACTGGCCACGGCTTACGGACGCGCTGGGCAAACTGTCGGAAACCAAGATTTTCGTTGACGATACGCCAGCGCTGACCCCGACCGAGGTGCGGGCTCGCTGCCGGCGATTGAAACGCGAACACGGTTTGGCGCTAGTGGTCGTCGATTATCTGCAGCTCATGCAAGGGCAATCGAGCAAAGAAAACCGGGCCACGGAAATATCGGAAATCTCCAGATCGCTAAAAGCGTTGGCAAAGGAGCTGATGGTGCCCGTTGTCGCCCTGTCGCAGTTGAACCGGAGTTTGGAACAACGCCAGGACAAACGGCCCGTGATGTCCGATCTGCGTGAATCTGGCGCCATAGAACAGGATGCCGACGTTATCCTGTTTATTTACAGGGACGAGGTGTACAACGAGAATAGCCCCGATAAAGGTACCGCCGAGGTCATCATAGGCAAGCAGCGCAACGGCCCCATCGGCAAAATCAAACTGACTTGGTTGGGTCATATCACCAAGTTCGAAAACTACGCTTCCGATGCGCAAGTACAAGGTTTCCTCAGATGACCAGGCCAGCCCGGCTGGTACTGAGTGCCGCCGCTTTGCGCCGCAATTTCAAGGCCGTCCAATCCCGCGCGAACGACGCCCACATCTACGCTGTAGTGAAAGCAAATGCTTATGGCCATGGCATCGTCTGGGCGGCGCGGGTATTGAATGAGGCGGGCGCTCGCGCTTTTGCCGTCGCGTGTATGGAAGAGGCGGTTTGCATTCGTGAGGCGGGGCTACACCAACGAGTCCTACTGCTAGCAGGGGCGGTGGATGACCGAGAGCTATCGCAAGTGCTTGGCTACGGGTTCGATCTGGTGGTACATCGCCAGGAGCAGGTCGAAGCGTTGCTGCGCCGGGACGTATCGTGTGGCGGTCTAGTCTGGATAAAAATCGATACAGGAATGGGACGGCTCGGTTTTCCCGCGCACCGTGCCGCCGAACTATGGCGTCAATTAAAAGCGCATGTAGGTGTAGGTAGAGTTGGCTTGATGACCCATCTGGCCAACGCTGATGATCCGGACGATCCGGTTACCGCCGATCAGGTTTCGGTTTTTCATTCCGTCTCGGAAAGACTTCCGGGCGTGTTCGTAAGCGTTCTGAATTCGGCAGGCCTGCTGATGGTCTCGAAAGCGCGTGGCGATTGGGTGCGCCCCGGCATCATGCTCTATGGTGTTTGTCCCGTGGCCGGAAAGGCCGCATCCGATTACGGGCTCACGCCGGTAGCACGCTTCGAGTCTGCATTGATCGACGTCAAGCCCTTGCCCAAGGGGGCACGTATCGGTTACGGCGGTACTACAGTGTTGGAGCGTGACAGTCGCATCGGTGTGGTTGCTGCGGGTTACGGTGATGGTTACCCCCGAGGCATAGCGGCCGGTACCCCGGTGATAGTTGCGGGTGCTGCGGTGCCTATAGTTGGACGGGTGTCCATGGATATGCTGACCGTGGACTTAACGGACTGCCCGAATGCTGCGTTAGGTGATCGGGTGCTTTTGTGGGGGGGCGATTTATCCGTCGAAGCGATTGCAGCGCGTGCTAATACCATCGGTTATGAGTTGCTGTGCCGGGTGACCAATCGGGTAGTGCGCACCACCGGGGGGTGAAGCTCCTCCAATGTCAGAGCTTGATTGATGTCAGGGCTCGAGGTTGAGTTGATCACCTGACCTTAGCGATAATCTGGAGGCGGTGCCGCCGGCCAACTCCAATACGGCGCTGACCGGTTGTCCCGAGTGGATCGATTCCTCGGACAAAGGCTCTGTACTATCGACCACCCGAACGACGCGGCCATCCGGTGCGACAAATAGCATGGTAAGAGGGATGAAAGTGTTCTTCATCCACATCGATACCGGGCGCGGTGGCTCGAACAGAAAGAGCATGCCTTCGCCGTCCGGCAAATGCCGGCGGAACATGAGCCCCCTACGCCGATCTGTGGCCGTTTGCGGCACCTCCACGCGAAAGCTGTGGCGTACACCATCCGCTGTGGTGATGTGAACCGTTGACCATCGCATCGTTGTGCTATCGGCGTACACCGTAGCCGCGGTCAAGAGAAAAAAAGCCACTAGCAACACGGCGCGTTGCCGTGCCACTGCCTTTGCCCAGCAATTTGGCGCCCAGCGAGTTAGCACCTAGGGAATGACACCCCAGGGATTTACCTCCGAGGGATTTACCTCCGAGGGATTTGGCGCGCGATGACTTATCATGACTAGCTTATCGTACGCCGGCCGTTAGTTTGAGGGCACGTAGCCCAGCGGTGAATCCGCTTAAGGATACCGGCACGGTGACAGGGGTGCGGCGTTTGTCATGAAAAGTGATGAATGCTTTGTTGCCGCGTTTTAGTGAGTTCAATAGCTCTTCTTTTAACTGAATCCCAGCTTTGCAGCCACCATCGATTTTTTTCTTACCTTCCGTATCGGCGCCCTCCCATGTTTCGCAGCGCTCGATGGGTACGTTGATAGTCTCGCCCTTATCGATTTGTATCTTGATGCCTAGCGGCAGGTAGATGCCGAGGGGCATGGTCAGCACCGCCACGGCTTGATCGGGCTGCTGCGGCGGATAGGCCACCGCCATGTGCAGGATGCGTAACTTACGTTCCTTGTGACGCCAATCTTGAAACATATGGCATTGCTCAAAGGCTTTGCCATCTTCTTTCTTGAATTGTTCGCAGCGCAGTGTCCAATCTTTGTGTTTGGCGCCGTTCTTCGTCTGCGCTAGGGCAGGTTGTAGTGCCGATGCGCAGGCTAAGGCGAGCATCATCGCCGCAACGGCTAGAGAGTGTGAGGGTCTAGCCAGCGTACACTTGTTCATATTTTTCAACCCCGTCCTTTAAATCTGGCTTTGGAGTACCGGTGACGGTTACAGCCACCGGCGCTGCTTGAACCGGTTTGACAGATTAGTTGTCGCGATCCTAACGAGTCTTCAGAAAAAGGGTATAGCCGCGGTACGGTATCGTCTGCTTGTCATCGCTCTTCGGCCACCGTGCCGGCTATTGACTGTACCTAAGAATATGCGCGCGAGTCACCGGTGGTTGGTTTTGTGCGCCAGTCATCAGATCGTCAGAATTCATCTTCAAGTCGCTGACTTTTTGTGACATTTGCCACACGTGTCCACGCTACAGTGTGAAAGCCTTGGCACAACTGGTGCGGGGAAAAGGTCAAACTCTCTACCCATAAACGGCGGGTAGCACACAAAGGATGCAAGACGATGATGAAGAAAGCTCTAATAGTCGGACCCTTGGCAATAATCGCCGGAAGCGCAACCTACCTACTCGACAGTGGTTCATTGGTAAGCGGCGTCAACTCTGAGATGAGCGCGATGGTAGTTGCCGTGCTCGCAGTCTTACCTCTTTTCTCCGATTGGCTGGAAGCTTGAGAAGATTGGTTAGCACCCAGGACTCACCTCTTCGGGTGTGGCTTCCTTGGGCGTGACGATGAAACTCTAGGCACCCTAATTGATGCATGACTCCTCCCTCCCCCCGTAAGCGGGGTTTAGGCCACAACGATGTGGCTTTTTTTTTGCGCGGCGCCTATAAAGGACGCCTCTAAAAATAGTCATTTTTCCGTGAGTGCAAGGAAGCACCGCGCGCAGAACCGCAGTGTATAGGTGATACCTGAGGATTGGAGCACGGCGCTGACGCCGCAATCGCGGAAAAAGTGCATTTTTAGAGGTGCCCTAAAGATGCGAACCGCCCGGTTGCTCCGTTACACTTTTGCGTAGCCTGCATATCATCGAGCCTAAGCGGCGTCAGAGTGTCACCGTGCACAGATTAACGTGCTTTGCCAGCGTGCTTTCCTTATGCGTAGTGCTTTGCGCTGGTGTGGGCGCGCAGGCGCAAGAACTCTCGTTCGCGCCGGCCAAGGGTATGTTCTTGGTAGCGGCGCCGCGCTTGATCGATCCTAATTTCTCCAAGACTGTGGTTTTGCTTTTGGAGGCGAATGAGTCCGGTGCCTTGGGTTTGGTCGTAAACCGGCCATCTACCGTTACCTTGGGTCGTGCGTTCACTATCTTTGGGCAAACGCCGATCGCAGAGCATCCGGTGCATTACGGCGGTCCGCTGGAACCGCGCCAGGTCTACGTGTTGTTGCGCACCGCTACTCCTCTTGAAGGCACTCAGCGGATCAGAGGAGACATCTATGTGACCACCAAAGTCAATGCGCTTTGGCGCGCCAAAGACGAACATTGGGGGGCAAACCGTTGGCGGGCGATCGCCGGATATGCCGGTTGGGCGCCGAGGCAACTGCAAGGAGAGATCGAACGCGGAGATTGGCGCGTCCTTCCCGCGGATGAACACTCGCTGTTCGAGGTGCCAACGCTCGCCATGTGGACGGAGCTGTGGCGGCAATTGGATGGCCTGTGGGTCGATGGCTAGTGGGTCGATAGCCTGTGGGCTCAATTGAGGACTCTGGACTCACCGGCGGCAAGCGGCTGCCCTCCATCGTTTTGCGCGGCACCCCAGTCAGCCTGGATTGCGCCATTGCTCAGCAACGAGATGAGCGAGTGCAGCAACTGTGGGTCTAGCACTACCTCCACGCCCATTCCGCTTTGCGGGTGAAGGCACAGTACAGGGGAGCCTGTAGGCGAGACTTTTTTTTGAATCCTCGCTAGTAGCACGGGCGCCTCGCCGAGTGGCAAGCTGGCCGCCGCCTCGTTGAACTCGGTCTGAAAATCGGCGCCTACAAGAGCCGTTTCGCGTTCGAATTCGGTGACTGTCTTGCGCGTCGCCTGGTCGGGTATCATCGCTGCGCGCCCACTGCTTTCCACTATTTCTGTGAGCACGGGTTGCAGCAATTTGAGGTAACGCTGGGTCACCCAAAAGCGAAATTCGAGTCTATTGTCGGTGCTCAGCCGAAGCAGTAAGCGGTCTTCCAACGCAGAATAGCTCACTTGTAATTGCGCAATGCGCGTCATATTGAACACTCGATCTGCGGCGCAAAAAATGCCTAGCCTGAACACCATAACAAATCCGCCGGCTCGATGGCGGCTATCCGTGAACGCTGCGTCCGATGAATACTAACTTCACCCCCCGCGCCCGCTATGACCACGAAATCGAAACCGGGATACTGCAACCCGATCCCATGCAAGCCAAAGCAGTCGATGCTTTGCAGAATATTTACCAGGCGCTCCTGGTATCGCCGCCCGAGCCCGAAGGTGGTGTGCCGGGTTGGCTGAAATCGCTTATGTCATCGACGCGCATATCATCGGCGCTTAGGTCGCCGGCGCCGGGGGCGCCTATTCGAGGACTATATCTATTCGGTGGTGTGGGGCGGGGCAAGACCCATCTGGTGGACAGCTTTCACGACGCGCTACCCTTCGCTGCTAAGATGCGCATTCATTTTCATCGTTTTATGCAGCGGGTTCACGCTGAATTGAAGACACTTAGGCGTCAATCGGACCCATTGCTGAGTGTGGCCGAGCGCCTGGCCAGCGAGGCCCGCGTGCTGACCTTCGATGAATTTCATGTCGCGGACGTCACCGACGCAATGCTGCTTGGCCGTTTGTTAGAGGCGCTATTTGCACGCCGCGTTACCCTGATCACCACCTCGAATATTCATCCTGATGATCTCTATGCCGGCGGCTTGCAACGGGCCCGTTTTCTACCGGCTATTGCGCTCCTAAAGGAGCACACCACGGTCATGCACCTCAATAGTGACAACGACTACCGGCTGCGCCTGCTGGAACAAGCCGAGATCTACCATTGTCCGCTGGATGACACTGCGCATGAGTCATTAGCGGCGAGCTTCGATGCCATCGCCCCGTATCATTCTCTCAGCGGCGAGGCATTGGATATTCTGGGCCGCTCGATCGATACGGTGCGCAGCGCCCCGGGTATCGTCTGGTTTGATTTTTATGCCATCTGTGATGGTCCCCGCGGTGCTGCGGATTACATCGAGATCGGGCGTTTGTTTCATACAGTACTGGTGTCGAACGTGCCTCAGTTCAGCCGCCGTGACAACGATAGGGCTTTGCGTTTCACCCTGTTGGTCGATGAATTGTACGACCGTAGCGTGAACCTGATCGTTTCCGCGGCGGCGGCGCCCCACGAGCTCTACTTGGAGGGGCGTCATGAATTCGCTTTTCAACGCACGGCTAGCCGTCTGACCGAGATGGGCTCGACGCAATACCTGCGCAAGCCGCATCTGCCCTAGGGCCTGAACCGGCCCTAAGATGCCGCCGCGCCCGCTCGATTGCAAAAGATTGCTTGACGCACAGCGCCAGCGTGATATGACGTAGCTCGGGAAGAAGCAGGCAAGGCTCGATTGCCGAAAACCAGCCAGCAGCGGCCCATGGAATCAGATTCATCCAAAAAAAGAGGAGAACCCCATGCCTTCATACACCACCGGAGATATCCGTAATGTGGCCTTGGTTGGCCACGGCGGCGCCGGAAAGACGATGTTGCTAGAGGCGATGTTGCAGCGCGCCGGCGTGTTGGAAGACATGGGATCTATCGAGCGGGGCAGCACCGTCTCCGATCACGAGCCCGAAGAGAAGCACCACCAGCACTCACTGTTCTCCTCCGTTGCCAGTTTTGACCACGGCGGTGTCCACGTAAACGTAATAGACACCCCTGGCTACCCTGATTTTCTGGGCCGTGCCCTGGCTCCATTAGCGGCGGTTGAAACCGCTGTCGTGATCATAGACGCCAAAGCTGGTGTGCAAAACACCACGCGGCGGATGATGGAGGCGGCGAAGGAACGTGGCTTAGTGCGTCTTATCGTGGTTAATCGAATTGACGTGGATGCAGTCGATATCCCGGCTTTGGTCGGTCAGATCCGTGAAACTTTCGGGGATGAGTGTTTGCCTATCAACCTTCCCACCTCCGATGGCGGCGTCGCTGATTGTTTTTTCTCGGCCGAGGCAGCCGATACGGTGATGTCGTCGGTGGATGAGGCTCACACTCAGCTCATCGACCAGGTGGTGGAGATGGACGAACAGTTGATGGAGCTGTATTTAGAGGAGGGCGAGGACATGCAACCGGAACGGTTGCACGATGCCTTCGGCGCCGCCTTACGGGAAGGGCATCTGATCCCTGTTTGTTTCACCTGCGCTACTCAAGGTGTCGGGGTCGAACAGCTCATGCATCTCATACAAACGATGATGCCGAGTCCGGCGGAGGTGCAGGCGGCTACGTTCACGCGTGAAGATGGCGATGAGGTGCAGGCGGTGGCAGATCCAGCCCTGCCTTTGATAGGTCATGTATTCAAAGTCAGCATCGATCCTTTTGTCGGCAAACTGGGAGTGTTCCGTATCCATCAGGGCTCACTCGGCAAGGATTCGCAGATCTTGGTTGGTGATGCGCGCAAAGCCATCCGGGTCGGACATCTATTTCGGTTACGCGGCAAGGAGACCAAGGAGGCGGACAGTGGCGTGGCCGGCGATATTTGCGCCATGTCCAAGCTCGATGAGCTGGAATACGAAGCGACCTTGCGTGATTCGCACGATATGGATGGATTGACGCTGACGCCCATGCCCATTCCCGCCGCCATGTATGGACTGGCCATTCAGGCGAAGAGTCGCGGCGACGAGCAGAAAATCTCCGATACCCTGCACAAGATGGTGGCCGAGGATCCGAGTTTGCTGGTGGAGCACAATGCTGTCACTAATGAGACCGTGATTAAAGGACTCGGCGACTTGCATCTGCGGATGACGCTGGAGCGTATGAGGGAGCGCTATAACGTAGAGGTGGATACCCACCCGCCGAAGATCGCCTACAAGGAGACGATCCAAGCCAACGCCGAAGGGCACCACCGTCACAAAAAGCAGACCGGTGGCGCCGGCCAATTCGGTGAAGTGTTCTTGCGTGTTGAGCCGTTGGCGCGCGGTGGCGGTTTTGAATTCGCCGATCAGGTGGTCGGTGGCGTCATTCCGTCCCAGTTCATTCCGGCGGTGGAAAAAGGCGTGCGGCAAGTCCTCGAGTCCGGAGCGGTGGCCGGGTATCCGTTCGAGGACGTACGGGTGACTGTATATGACGGCAAATTCCATCCGGTGGACTCCAAGGAAATCGCTTTCGTAACGGCCGGCAAGCGCGCTTTTTTGGATGCCGTCAGCAAAGCTAAGCCGATTGTTCTGGAGCCCATCGTTAACGTCGATGTCACCGCGCCGCAGGAAAACATGGGTGATATCGCCGGCGATTTGTCCGGCAAGCGCGGGCGCATCAGCGGCACCACGGCTATTGGCGGGGGGATGGTTGCCATCGCTGGGCAGGCGCCCTTGTCGGAGTTGGAGAGCTATCAGTCGGAGTTGAAATCAGTCACTGGCGGGGCTGGCTCGTACACCATTGAGTTCAGTCATTACGATCCCGTGCCTAGACCGGTACAGCAACAACTGATGGAGAGCTTCAAGCCAACCGCTGACGACGACTAGCCGTCCGGCGCCGTCATTGCTAGAAAGATCCCAGTGACAGAAAGGCGTCAACGAGATAAGAACCCTGCCGAGATAAGGACCCTGCGCCGCGCTCCCTCACGAGCCGGCGTTGGCGGCTAACCAGTTGCGTGCTTTGAGTCCTTGTCGAGGGTCTAGCGCAGCCATTCGGCTGGCCAGTTGCCGCGCTTTGCTCATGCTGCCGCCCACTAGAGTGGGTGCTTTGGCGTAGAACTTCATCAGATCCGAGAGAATATCCGGATCGTTAGGCGCCAGCGAGGTCGCTTGCTCGAAGCAGGTGCGCGCCTTGATGGCTAAAGTCCACGCCTCCAACCAATCGACCGTCTCGGCGAGCCGGCCATAACTTCTTCCAAGCCATTGATGGAGTTGGGGGTTGCGCGGCGATTTCTCCACCGCTTGCTGGAATCTGGCCGCCGCGGCAGCGTAATTCCCAGCCTCGTATTGCGCCCGGGCAGTTTCAGCCAGGGTATCTGGCTCCGCTGCCGAAAGAGCATAAGCAGCCACCAATGCAAAAGCGATGAGCATGATCCGCATGACGTCACTACCTTCTCATTTTTGCGCAAAATTCTCGCATAAAAATATTGAAAAAATAAATGATAGAGAGCTTGCTAGAAAACATATTGATATTGCCGCGAATCTTAGAACCGGGCCTGTCGGTGTATGAACGGCTGTGCCAGCCGAAACTCCAGTGTAGCGCCCGCATTGATGCGGACCTCTCCACGCCGCGCTTCCACTGTGTTTTCACCCGGTTCAACAACCGCCTGTGAAGACGTCTTGATCGGTCTTGGGCGGCCCTCCACTTCCACTTCGGATAATTCCAGCAGCAACCGACCGTCGAATGTAGGGCGCTGCCCGCGGCGCGCGCGGGTCACCCGGCCCCAGATCACCTGCCCTGTTGGCGCTAGGACGTGCTCGCCCGCTTTTAGTTCCGTTAGCAGCACACCGCGAAAGCGCTGGCCTGTACGCGCGCTTTGCGACGACAAGGTGCTGCCGATTCTGACCCTGAGTGTTGCACCCGTGCCCACCACGTGCCGCACGCTGGATGCGCCGGCTGACGCTGTTCGTCTATCGAATCGAATGCTGGCGACCTCGCCTATAGGGATCTCCTTGACGATGGCGTTGATCTCCACACGCAGCGTCGAGCTGGTTGCGCCGACGAATTGTCCTTTCAGATAAGAGCCATCGTGCAAGATGACCTCATCGGCATGGAGGGAGGAAAAAGCTAAAGTGAGGGCTAGCGCGCTCATGCGCCACTTGGGCAGCGTATTCATGACCACTCGAGTAAAAAAACAGATCACAAAGACTAATTTTTCTCGGAACTCTATTATTAGGTACGCCATTATGCGCCAATCGACGAGGCTGATTTTAGAGGGTATTGGTGCTAATGGTGAAGCGGCGGTCCCTACCAGGCCGAGTACACGCAGTAAAGGGCACCTCTAAAAATGTACTTTTTCCGCGATTGCGGCGTCAGCGCCGTACTCCAATCCTCAGGTATGACCTATACACTGCGGTTGTGCGCGCGGTGCTTCCTTGCACTCACGAAACAATGACTATTGTTGGAGGTGCCCTAAAGGCGCTTGTGTGCAGCTTTGGCCGGTTTTGGCTGATTATAATGCTCGTGGCCATAGGCGCCGCCGGTACATGGCGTTCCGGGCTGACCGCGCAAGCAAGTATTGAACGGGGTGAGTACATTTTTCATGTGGCCGGTTGCCTGACCTGCCATAGCACCGAAGGCGCCCCGCCGCTTGCCGGCGGCCACCGTTTCGACACGCCGTTCGGCGTTTTCATCTCACCCAACATCACGCCCGACAAGAGCCATGGCATCGGTGCGTGGAGCGAGCAGGATTTCATGCGGGCGCTGCGCTATGGATTAGCACCCGATGGTCGCCATTATTATCCGGTGTTTCCGTATACCAGTTACACCCGTATGAGCGAGCAGGACATGCGGGATCTATTCGCTTATCTGCGCACCACCGAGCCAGCCGCACGCCCTAACGAGACTCATGAGCTGGTGTGGTTCGCCCGTTCACGGCTCGGCAATAGGGTATGGAAGGCATTGTTTTTGGATCCGGGTGCATACCAGCCCGACGGGCGGCGTTCCGAACGCTGGAACCGGGGCGCTTATATCGCCGAGGCGCTTGCCCATTGCGGTGAATGTCACTCACCGCGCGGCGTGTTGGGGGCGGTCGATGGAGCGAGGCACTTGTCAGGTAATCCACAAGGTCTGGGAGGGGATGTCATCCCCAATATCACGCCGCATGCTAGTGCTGATGTGAGCAGTTGGGTGGCGGTAGACTACGCCGCCTATCTCTCCTATGGCGAAATGCCCGACGGTGACTACGCTGGTGGGATGATGGCCACAGTCATCGACGAGGGCTTATCCAAGCTCACCGAGACCGATCGGGCGGCGCTCATCGAATATTTGATGACCTTACGGCCTTTGCCCATGAAAGGCGCACGCCCATGAAGGCGCACACCCATGAAAGGCGCACAATCGAGCGTCGCAAACGGCCAGTAGGGTAATACGCGGTAGGTTGGCGGACAGGGATGCTTCGCACAAACGCGAAACCGCGGTGTTGTCTACCGGCTGTGTTTGCTTTGTCATATCGCGAGACTGGCGCCTTTGCCAGTGCACCGTTAACCTTGCGGTTCGTCTTTGGTGCGTTCGCTACAGTTGGCTGCAATGCTTGACCTAGTCGCCCTCCTGATCACACTGACCGCATTATTCAGCTATCTCAATCACCGCTTCATCGGGGTGCCCACGACCATCGGTGTAATGTTGATCGCGTTGTTGTTTTCACTCGCCTTGGTGGGCGCGGACACCTTGGGTCTCGCTGACATCAATGGCATGGCCAAGGAAGTCGTAGGGCAGATCGACTTCTATGCGGTGCTCATGGACGGCATGTTGTCGTTGTTATTGTTCGCCGGCGCCATGCATGTCGACTTGCACCGGCTGGCCGAGCACAAATGGCCCATAGGAACAATGGCCAGCATCGGCGTAGTCGCATCGACCTTCGCTATAGGCGCCGGCGCCTATGGGCTGCTCGGTCTATGCGGCTTCGAGATTTCCTTCATCTATTGTTTGCTCTTCGGTGCCCTGATCTCCCCCACCGATCCCATCGCCGTGCTCGGGATCTTGAAATCAGCCAACGCACCTAAGAGTCTTGAAGTGAAGATCGCCGGAGAGTCGTTGTTCAATGACGGCGTTGCGGTCGTTGTGTTCTTGGTCATCGCCGATATCGCGACCGGTAAGGATTTTGGCCTCCAAGATGTTGCAACCTTGTTGGTGTTCGAGGCCTTAGGCGGTGCCCTGCTCGGGCTGGTGCTCGGTTGGTTTACCTTTGTTTTGCTGCGCGGCATAGACGCCTATGGCGTGGAGGTGTTATTGACCCTGGCGCTCGTATTGGGCGGTTATGCATTGGCCGGACACATTCACGTATCGGGTCCCATCACCATGGTGGTTGCGGGTTTGATGATTGGCAATCAAGGACGGGAAGCCGCCATGTCCGAGGACACCCGCGAACATCTGGACACGTTCTGGGAGTTATTGGATGAGCTGTTGAACGCGGTATTGTTCGTGCTCATCGGTTTGGAAGCAGTGGTACTCAGCTTCACCGGTGATTATCTATTAGCTGCTCTGTTGATGATTCCGCTGGTGTTGTTAGTGCGGTTCGTTTGCGTGGGTGCGCCCATCGGGGTGATGCGCCTGGTGTTCAAATTCGATTTCGCGCCTCATGCGATTAAAGTGTTGACGTGGGGCGGAGTGCGTGGCGGTATCTCGGTAGCGCTGGCTCTTTCGCTGCCACCTAGTCCCGAGCGCGATATCGTGTTGGCCGTTACCTATGTCGTCGTCTTGTTCTCAATCGCCGTGCAGGGACTGACCATCGGCACGCTGGTCAAGCGTACTTCGCAGTCTTGATTGTGTTTGGCGTGAGTTTTTCGTTACTAGGCAAGCGCCGGTTCGGCCCTTTTTTCATCACTCAGTTCTTAGGTGCGTTCAACGACAACTTATTCAAACAATCGCTCATAGTGCTCATCACTTTTATTGCAGTGAGTGCGGACGAATCGTCGCCGGCTGTGCTCGCCAATGCCGCGGCAGCGCTTTTTATCCTGCCTTTCTTTTTGTTTTCGGCCTCGGCAGGCCAGCTTGCCGACATGATGGACAAGGCGGCGATGATTCGGCGCATCAAGATCGCGGAAGTGGCGATCATGATGTGTGCCGCCATCGGATTCCTTCTTGACAGTCTGCCGCTACTGTTAGCTGTATTGTTTGCCATGGGTACGCAGTCGGCGTTTTTCGGTCCCGTAAAATACGGCCTATTGCCGCAGCACTTGCGCGAAGACGAATTGGTGCCCGGTAACGGTTTGGTGGAGATGGGTACCTTCGCCGCTATCTTGCTGGGTACTATTCTAGGCGGATTGCTGATAACGATGCAGGCTGGTATCTACCTGGTATCGGCCGCGTTGATCGCCGTGGCGGTGGTTGGATGGCTGGGTGCGCGGGCCATTCCCAAAGCACCTGCGATGGCGGCTGGGTTGACTTTTTCTTGGAATTTCTTGACCGAAACCTGGCGCATCTTGCGCTTTACCCGCTCCAACGAAACCGTCTTCAACTCTATACTCGGCATATCCTGGTTCTGGTTCTACGGTGCCACGCTGCTGGCGCAATTGCCGATCTACGTCAGTCAGAATCTGCACGCGAGCGCGCCAGTGTTCACCTTGTTGCTGACGGTGTTTTCCCTTGGGATCGGTACCGGCTCTTTGCTTTGCGAGCGCCTCTCGGGACGCCTGGTGGAAATCGGCTTGGTCCCGTTCGGCGCCATTGGCTTGACCGTATTTTGCTTTGATTTTTATCTGGCCACTCCAGAACTATCACCTGACGGGAGTGCAGTGGGAATCGCTGCATTTCTGGCGCAACCCTATAGCGCTCGCCTCCTGTTCGACTTGTCCATGCTGTCGTTGTTCGGTGGATTTTTCATCGTACCGTTATACGCCTTGGTGCAGTTGCGCTCTCCTGTTGAGAAGCGCTCGCGCATTATCGCTGGCAACAACATCTTGAATGCCCTCTTCATGGTGTTGTCCGCATTGATGGCGATCGGATTATTGGCCGCTGGGCTCTCGGTGCCGCAGTTATTCTTGGTATTGGCGCTGATGAACGCCGCTGTATCCATTTACATTTTCACATTAGTGCCGGAATTTTTGATGCGGTTCATCGTCTGGTTGTTGATACACACCATCTACCGTTTGCGGATACGGGATATCGAAAACATCCCTGATACCGGTCCGTGTGTGCTGGTGTGCAACCATGTCAGCTTCGTGGACGCGCTGGTTATAGCCGCCGCCTGCCGCCGTCCCACCCGCTTTGTCATGGAACACAACATTTTTGCCTTGCCGGTAATCAACTTCGTCTTTCGCGTGGGTGGCGCCATTCCCATAGCACCGCGGCGGGTGGATCCGCAGATGATAGAGCGCGCTTTCGATCGCGTTGCGCAGTATTTGAAAGCCGGCGAGATAGTCTGTATTTTCCCTGAAGGAAAGATAACCTCAGACGGTGAGATGAACGTGTTCAGATCAGGTATAGAGCGTATCGTAGAGCGTACGCCCGTGCCGGTTGTGCCGCTCGCGTTACGTGGTTTATTCGGGAGTTTTTTCTCCCGCGAAGGCGGCGCGGCGATGAGCCGGCCGCTGCGCTTGATTACTCGCTTTCGTAGCTCTATAGAGTTGGTAGCGGCAGCGGCGGTACCCGCCAGCGAAGTATCCGCGGACGGTTTGCAAAGTATGGTTGCAGCGCTGCGCGGCCGGTGGCGGTGAGTCGAGGGCGCCTGCTAAAAATAGTCATTGTTTCGTGAGTGCAAGGAAGCACCGCGCGCACAACCGCAGTGTATGGGTGATACCTGAGGGTTCGAGCACGGAGATGACGCCGCAATCGCGGAAAAAGTGCATTTTTAGCAGGTGCTCTTGAGTGAACTTACGCCTGCCGCAGTGTGGTGAGCGGTGGTTCTAGCACAACCTTGCGGGTGCCTAGATACCCGGCCACCGCGACGCCTACGCCGCCCGCGGTGATACCTATAAGCCACATGGATGGCTGCCAGCTCAAGTCGAATTTGAATATCTCGCTCGCCACGATGGTGCCGGTCACATTGGCGGTGACCGCAGCCAAACCGCCAGCCAGCCCTCCGAGCAGCGCAAATTCTGCGATCAGGGTTCTGGTGAGTAGCCCGCGGGAAGCGCCTAGAGTGCGCAAAATAGCCGTTTCTTGACGGCGTTCATCGAGCGTTGATTGAATGGTAGCCAACAGCACCATCAAGCCGGCCAGCACGGTGAAGCCGAAGACGTACTCAACACCTAGAGCGGCGTGCTGCATGATGCCGCGCACCTGCCGCATGAGAGCGTCGATGTCGAATACGGTGATACTGGGGAACTCACGCACCAGGCGCACCAGCTCATCAGTGCGTCCTTCTGCCAGATGAAAGCTGGTGGCAAAAGCCGCCGGATGCTCGGCCAACAGCTTGGGATGGCCTATGAAGAAGAAATTGACTTTGAATGAATCCCACTGCACTTTGCGCACGTTGCTGATGCGTCCCTCCACATCAATGCCGGCGATTCGGAAAGTCACCCGGTCGCCAAGCTCGAAGCCAAGGGTTTTGCCAATGCCTTCTTCCATAGAAAAGAGCGCGGGATCGGCCTCTTCGCCGGACCACCAGGCGCCGGCCAGCAAGGGCGTGTGCTGCGGGCGTTCAGCGGCGTAGGACAGGTTGAACTCGCGCGCCGCGAGTCTGGCGGCGCGAGGGTCGGCATAGTCATCCGGCGATACCGGGATGCCGTTGCGGGCAATGAGACGTCCGCGGATCATCGGCACCATCTGGGTGAGGGTCATGTCCCGCTCGGCCATATGCTGCCGTACCGCTTGAGCATCGGCCGGTTGGATGTTGATCAAAAAATAGTTGGGCGCATCGGCGGGCAAACTGGTACGCCACTCATCGAGTAATTCTCCGCGCACCAACGCGAGTAGCAGCAAGACCATGATCCCCAGTCCGAAGGCGATGGCTTGCACGATGCTTGCCCGCGGCCGGCGGGTGAGGGCGGCGATGGCGAAGCGGGCGCTGGTACCGGCCCGCGTTTTAGTCAGTTTCAAGAGGAGCAGTAATGCCCAGGCACCCAAAGCCAGCACTACGAGGGCGCCGGCCAGCCCACCTACCACCATGGCGGCCAGTTTGAAATGACCCGCTTGCCACCAGGCAAGCCCGGCCAGGGCCAGGGCGCTGCTCAGGTAGATAGTCCAAGCAGGCGTCGGGGTACCGGCGAGGTCGCGGCGTAAAACCCGCCCCGGTGGCACGTTGCGTAGCCGTATCAGCGGCGGTAAGCCGAAGCCGGCTAGCGTGACTAGAGCGACACCCAGCCCGGCAAACAACGGCTCTATGCCGGGCGGCGGGAGGGTGTCCACCAGCAGTCCTCCAACGAGCGCAGCGAGGCCGAATTGCGCGGCGAAGCCCAGTGCCACTCCGCCTAAACCGCCGCTGAGCGCCAATACCATTAGACGTATGAGGTAAATGCGCATGACATCGTTTTGGGAGGCGCCTAAACAGCGTAACAAAGCGGTGGTATCCAGGCTTCGTTCGGCGTGGCGGTTGGCGCTGATGGCAATGGCAATGCCCGCCAACATGACCCCCACCAGCGCGGCCAGCCCTAGAAACTGCCCAGCCCGGTCCAGTGCCCGGCGCAACTGTGGCCGGCCTTCGCGCACGGTGTGCAGTTCTAAATGCACCGGTAGCGCCGGTTTCAATTCGGTACGGAAGCGATCGCCGGTTGCCCTGGTGCCGGCGAATAACAGCCGGTGACGGACCCGCGAGCCCGGTTGGACTAGCTGCGTGGCGGGGACGTCGGCCAGGTTCATGAGCACACGCGGCGCGATGGAGAAGATATCGCCGCCCCGATCCGGCTCGTAAGTCAGCACTTTGGCGATGCGCAATCGGGCCGCGCCCAGAGCCAACGCATCGCCCACCTTGAGTTGCAGTGCCGCCAGCAGGCGCCCTTCCAGCCAGATGGTGCCCGGTGCTGGTGTTGCGGTGACCGGCTCTCCTTCGCCAAATGCGCGGTCCGATGCACGCAAAGTGCCCCGCAGCGGATAAGCGCTGGTGACGGCTTTGACTTGAGTGAGACGCATCGTTTCGCCGGCCAGTACCACGCTTCTAAAGCTCAACGTGCGCGCCGTTTGCAAACCCGCCTGTTCGGCCTGCTCCGCGTAGTGCTCGGGGATCGGATCACGGGAGGTCACCAGGAAATCCGCCGCCAGCAATTCGCTCGCTTTGCTTTCCATGGCCCGCTCTATGCGGTCGATGAAAAAGCCCACGGAACTGATGCCGCCGACGGCGATGAGCAAAGAAACGATTAATAAGCGCAGCTCACCGGCGCGCCATTCACGCCACAGCAGACGCAGGCTCAAGCGCAGGTGACTGCGGCCGGTCGCACTGGGCGCCCGGTGGCGCGCCTGCTCGCCGCGGGGCCAGCGGCCTTCTTGTGCTGCTTCGCTCATGCTTGGCGGCGCAGCCGTCCGGCGTGCATTTCCACCCGCCGTGCGCAGTGGCCGGCCAGCTCGCGATCATGGGTCACCAGTATCAAGGTGGTGGCCTGCTCATGGTTCAACTCGAACAGCAGGTCGCAGATATGGGCGCCGGTGCCGGAATCCAGATTGCCGGTGGGCTCATCGGCAAACAAGACGGCAGGGTGTGTGGCAAACGCCCGGGCGATCGCCACCCGCTGCTGCTCGCCGCCCGATAACTGCCGCGGGTAATGCTCCAACCTGGCGCCGAGTCCTACCCGCGACAATATCCGGGCGGCCCGCTCCCGGGCATCGTCAAAACCGGCTAGTTCCAGCGGCAGCATGGCGTTTTCGAGTGCGGTAAGACTGGGCAGCAGTTGGAACGCTTGAAACACGAAGCCCACATACCGCGCGCGCAATTCGGCACGTCCGTCTTCATCCAATGCGCCTAGGGCGGTGCCCGCCAGATGCACTTCCCCATGAGAGGGCCGGTCCAAGCCGGCTAGCATTCCGAGTAATGTCGATTTGCCGGACCCGGAGGCGCCGACTACCGCCACGCTCTCCCCGGCGCTTATGCTGAGCGAAACGTCGTGCAGGATCGTAAGCTCGCCGCCGTTGGGATCGGTGACGGCTTTGTGTAGATGGGATGCTTCGATGACAGCTTCAGCGGTGCTCACGGCGACTCTCTTGGTTTGTACGGACGGTTCAGGGGGGGTTGCGGCTTTGCTCCGAATTCATTGACACGGTGTACCGCGATCGGTTCTATCTCAATGGTTATATTTTGGGGATTATATCGTTTGGGGGATTATATCGTTCGGGGCCACACTATCGTGGGGCGCCATCATGGCCAACTGCAACCGAGGGGGCCGCCTTTGGGGCCTCACTCTATGGCATTGTCCTATATGAGATGACACCTTAAGGGATCCGAACACTTTTAGGGCGCCCTTGATGTGGGTGGAGCTAGAACCGGGCCTGGACAGGCCCGGTCCATAGTTTTCTCAAGAGATACAAAGGCGCGTTGAGTGACTTATTCGACGGGAATGCGTTTGCGCTTTACTTCCTGTTTTTTGCCGATTTCGATGATGAGTACACCGTTGTTGCCGGCTGCACTCACGGCACCGGCATCAGCGTTCTCCGGCAGCGTGAAGTGGCGCACAAAGTGCCCGCGTACCCGCTCGCGCCGATGGAAGCCGCCGGACTCTGCGCTATCGGATTTACTCTCATATTCGCGGGTGCCGCTTAATGAGAGCACATTGTTTTCCACCGTGATCTCGAGGTCGGCTGGCGCCATACCCGGCACGTCGGCTTCGATGACAAAACGATCATCGTCTTCCTTGATATCGACGGCGGGAGTCCAAGTGAACCGCGGCCCTGCATGGGAACCGGCAGCGGAACTCGCGGTGAAGGGGCGATCAAACCAATGATTTAGATTACGGTGTAACCCACCGACTACATTCCACGGATCGTAAGCAACCAGGTTCATGATAAATGCTCCTCAATAACTGTGTCGAAGGATATCCGACGCTTTGTTGCGAGCTACATGAGTGCGGTTTAGATACCTTCAAGAGATCGATGAAAAATTTTTTTTGCGCAAGATTCGAGCAGCTTTTGTCACCTTGTCTACTGCTATTACTGGGTCTACTGCTATTACTGGCCGGTTTCATAGGACTATCAACCGCCGTTGCCCAAAGTGCCGGACCTGCCGAGGGTAGTGCCGCCACTGCGGGTTCACCGGCCGCCAAAGGTTCTTTAGTGGTACTAGGCGACAGTCTGAGCGCTGGTTACGGGATCCGGGCGGAGCAAGGTTGGGTGACCTTGCTTGAGCGGCGACTCGATGCACTCGGCTATGAAGTAACCGTCGTCAATGCCAGCATTAGCGGTGATACCACACACGGTGGTTTGACCCGTCTGCCAAAACTTCTGGCCCGGTTCGAGCGCGGCATTTTAGTGCTGGAGCTAGGGGGAAACGATGGTTTGCGGGGTCTTTCCCTGAGCGACACACGGGCTAACTTGAATGCCATTATCGAGCAGGCGCAGGCGGGCGGTTTTGCCGTCTTGTTGGTTGGTATCAAGCTGCCGCCTAACCTGGGACCGGTCTTTAACCGCGCGTTCCAAAACATTTACCCGGACCTCGCGGCCAAGCACGAACTGCCGCTAGTGCCGTTTCTCCTGGAGGGCGTCGCCTTAGAACCTGCTCTCATGCAAAGCGATGGCATACACCCCAAAGCCGAAGCACAAGAGCGTCTCTTGGACAATGTATGGCCGTATTTGAAGCCACTGCTGTGAAATTAACGCTCGCCCTTTTTGTATTAGCCACCGCTTCGGGGTGTAGCACGCTCGCTTATTATGGCCAGGCCATCGCTGGCCATGTGGAAGTCATGCACGCGCGGCGGCCACTGCAGCAAGTGATCGATGATCCCACCACGGTTAAAACGGTACGGGAGAAGTTGGTTCTTGCATCCAAAGCCCGGCAATTCGCCGTTCGCGAGTTGGGTTTACCCGACAACGGCAGCTACTCCACGTATGCCGATCTGGGCCGGCGTTTCGTGGTTTGGAATGTAGTGGCCACACCCGAATTCAGTTTCAGTCCCAAGCAATGGTGTTATCCGTTCACCGGCTGTTTAGCTTACCGCGGCTTCTACCGTCGGGCAGATGCCAAAGCGCAGGCTGAACGGCTTCGCGCGGCGGGATTCGATGTCACCACCGGTGGCGTGCGGGCCTATTCGACGCTTGGTTGGTTCTCCGATCCGGTGTTGAGTACTATGCTGGAGCCGGCGCGCCCTTATCTTGCAGGGGTGATATTCCACGAGCTAACCCATGAACATATTTATGTGCAGGGCGATTCCAAGTTCAACGAGTCGCTGGCGACTTTTGTGGAACACGAAGGCACCCAGCGGTGGTTGGTTGAGCAGGCGGATGATGTTCTGCGCCAGCGCCATCATGGCAGGCTCAAACGGCGCCAACAGTTTTTGCTTCTGGTCGAACGCTATCAGCAGCGTTTGCGGCGCCTGTATCGAAGTCCGGTTTCGCAGCAGCAAATGCGGTTAGACAAAACGCAGTTGTTCGCCGCCATGCGCGATGACTACCATCGCCTCTCTAGTCACTGGTCCGAACCGGGGGCTTATGCCCGTTTCTTCGATGAGGATTTGAATAATGCCCGTTTGGCCAGTGTTGCCACTTATTTTGAATGGCTGCCCGCTTTTGCCCGGTTGTTCGATGAGGTGGGTGGTAATTTTCCACGCTTTTACGAGCGCTGCGCGGCGCTGGCCAAGATGAGCATGGAGGAGCGGCACCGACGTATGAACGCACTGGCAGGTGGTACGACACTATGAGGACGTTGCCGGCGGGCCAAATTTTATTGGCCGGTTGCGGCTATGTAGGGATTGCGCTGGCTGCGCGTTTAAAGTCCGCTGGAGCGCAGCCCATAGCGTTGCGAAGAAGCGTGGAAGATCTACCGTCCGATCTGCCGGCGGTGCGGGCGGATCTGACCACCGGTGAAGGACTTGCGGCGATTCCTCGAGATATTGCCGCCATCGTTTATTTAGCGAGCGCCGATGAGCGCACGGCAAAAGCGTATCGCGCCGCTTATGTGGATGGCCCGTTGCGCTTGGCCGAGCGCATACCTTCGGTCCCTTTTATCTTTGTCTCAAGTACATCGGTCTATGGGCAGGACGATGGTAGTTGGGTGGATGAATACTCAGCGACTACACCCTCACGGGTGACGGGGGCGCTCATCGTTGAAGGAGAAGTTGCTCTGTGCCGCCTTGAGCGCCGCACGACAATTGTTCGCTTTGGCGGCATTTATGGTCCAGGCCGAGGCCGCCTGCTTCGTTCCGTCGCCCAGGGCACGCCCTGTATCGAAGAGCCGCCACAGTACACGAACCGTATTCATAGGGATGATTGCGCCGCTGTGCTGGCGCATATTCTTATGCTATCCGCTGCCGATAATCTCTATCTGGCTGTAGACGACGAACCATCGCCGCAACACGTGGTCTGCGATTGGTTAGCAAAGCGCTTAGGGGTGCCGCCACCACCACGCCGGACGTTGGTCACTCGCCGGGACTTCGCAGCCGGCTCTAAACGGGTGTCTAATCGGCGGTTGCGCAACACTGGCTACACGTTCGAATACCCATCTTTCAGGCAAGGTTACGCAGCCATTTTGTCCGGCGAATAACACGGCGAACGAGAGGTGTGTCATGGCTACTAACACAGATAGATCCATAACAATTAGATCCATAACAATCGCTTCGGTGTGGGTGAGCATGGCCATGGTAGCGGTGTTGTTGCTCCCCGCCGCCAACGCCCAGAGTCTTACCGATCTGTTCATGTCGCCGGCGCAGGAGAAAAAAATTGGTGCCGAGGAGCACGAACGCATCGTGGCGCAGTTCGGTGGTGTGTATGAAGACCCGGCTCTTACCCAATACGTAAACGGTATCGGTCAGTTCCTCGCCAGCACTTCAGGGGCGCCGGGCGTAGGTTACACCTTCACTGTTCTAGATTCCCCTGTGGTCAATGCGTTCGCTCTTCCGGGCGGGTATGTATACGTCACCCGGGGCTTGGTGGCCCTGGCCGATACGGAGGCGCAGTTAGCAGGCGTGATCGCCCACGAGATCGCGCATGTGGCCGCGCGCCATGGCGCCAACCGTTATTCTAAAAATGTATTGGCCGGTATCGGTTTAGCCATATTGGGCGCGGCGACGGAGAATCGCGCTTTGACCAATATCGCCTCGATCGGCGCTCGGGCGGTATTGACTGGATATTCGCGCCAGGACGAATTCGAAGCCGACCAATTAGGTGTCACCTATCTGGCCCGGGCCGGCTTTAATCCGCGGGCCATGGCCGGTTTTTTGCGCAAGTTGGAGGCCAACGACCGCCTGCAAGCACGCATACACGGGCGGCAAGCCGGTGGTGGTTTGGATTTTTTTTCCACCCATCCCAACACCGATGATCGGGTGGCACGGGCATTGGATTTAGCCCGCGCCAATCCGGTTGAATCGCCCATCGTTGGACGCAAGGTTTTTCTTGAGCAGATCAATGGCCTGGTATTCGGTGATGATCCTAAACAAGGGATCATTCAAGGGCGCCGCTTTATTCATCCCGAGATAGGTTTCGAGTTCACCGTCCCGTCCGGCTTCAAGCTTATCAATGAGCCGACTCGAGTACTTGCGCGCAACCGTGAAGGGGCTTTGATCGAGCTTAAATTCGATCGGCTCAAGGAGCGGTACCTCACCAGCTATGTGGATGGTCTTTGGCCCCGTGGGGTACAGGCGTCGCGGGCGGAGCGCATCGAAGTCAATGGGATGGACGGGGCTACCGCCATCGCCCGTGCACCGACCCGCAATGGTGTGATAGACGTGCGCGTGGCTGCATTGCTTTTTGAGGGTTCCAGTATATTGCGGTTGATGTTTATGACACCGCCGCGCTTGACCGATGCTCTATTCGATGATTTTCGCCGTACCACCTATAGCGTTTATAAATTAACAAGGAGTGAGCGGCAGGTGTCGGCACCGCATCGTGTTCGCATCGAAATGGTGAGAGCGCGGGACAACATCGATGCCATCGTCCAGCGCATGAGTATTGACCGGCATGCCCGTGATCGGTTTTTGGTTTTAAACGGATTGAGCGGTGCGCAAACCCTTGAGCCGGGTGAGTGGATCAAGCTGGTGACACGCCGTTCACCTTAAGAGCACCTCTAAAAACGCACTTTTTCCGCGATTGCGGCGTCAGCTCCGTGCTCGAATCCTCATGTATGACTTATACACTGCGGTTGTGCGCGCGGTGCTTCCTTGCACTCACGAAAAAATGACTATTTTTAGAGGCGCCCTTAGGTGCGTCTACTCCGATCCCGCCAGCTTGCGAATAACCGAAGCCAAAAAATCGATCTCTTCTCGCTTAACCCGCTCTTCCAGGGTGTGCGGCGTATCATCTGGCAGGACCGGTACCACGTGCTGCTCTATGATCGGTCCGCTGTCGTAGTGGCCTTCCACATAATGTACCGTTATCCCGGTTTGCCTCTCTTGCGCGGCGATCACCGCTTCGTGCACGCGGCGCCCGTAGCAGCCGGTGCCACCGAACTTGGGTAGTAGCGACGGATGGCTATTGATGATGCGGCCTTTGAACTCGGCCAGTGTTTCATCGCCTAAGCGTTTCATGTATCCGGCCAAGAGTACGAAGCCGCAGCCGTGGGCGAGCAGCGCGTTTTTAATCGCCCGATCGAGTTGCTTGGGCTGCGGGTGGGTGCGGGTGCTGAGATGATAGTGTGCTACGCCTAGCTGCCGCGCCCGCTGCAAAGCCACCGTCTTGCTGTTGTTGCAGATGATGACACCTATAGCTACGCCAGCGGCGATGGCGCTTTGAATAAGCGACCCGCCATGGGAGGTCAGTATGCCGAGTTTCATCAGTTGGCCGGGCTTCATCCATTAGCGAAGTTTATCGATTAGCCAGGTCTATTGAGGGTACCTCTAAAAATAGTCATTTTTTCGTGAGTGCAAGGAAGCACCGCGCGCGGAACCGCAGTGTATAGGTGATACCTGAGGATTGGAGCACGGCGCTGACGCCGCAATCGTGGAAAAAGTGCATTTTTAGAGGTGCCCTTGATTAGCGTGGGCCACCAGTTGCCGGACGATGCCGTCGAGTTCGCTTAACCGCAGTAAAGCGTCTTCCATCTCGAGCATCGTCTGGCGTTTAGCCGGCGGCATCGGCAGCATTTCAGTGAGACGGTAGCCGACCCAGGTGGCTTGCGCGGCGTTCCTCTCATGTTCCACTGCAGAGCGCCCGAAGTGTTCCAACAAAGCTGCAACTATCTGCGCCAGATGTGAGTACTCGCTGGGCAGCGCCGTCTCTTGTTCCGCTGGAATAGCCGAGGTCACCGCCACCAGGAGCTGATCCGCTAGCACCCGGGTGTGCTCGATTCTGAACCGCTCGCCGCCTTGAGCCGTAATTCCCAGCAGGCCGTCATCGAGCAGATCAAAATCGACGATATGGGCCAAGGTGCCGGTGCGGTGGGCGGTGGCTGCGTCGCCGACTTCATGTCCCGCCCTGATGAGGCATATACCGAAAGGGGTGCCAGCGGACATGCAGCGTTTGATCATGTCCACATAACGCGGCTCGAACACCCGTAGCGGTAGGTGTCCGCCGGGGCACAGCACCGTGTTGAGGGCGAAGATCGGCAGTTCGTCAATGCTGTTCATATTCCGTGAACTCCGTTTGCACCAGCGAGGCGGCTACTTGCCGGCCCAATTCGGCACTGTCGCCGTTGCTCATAATGACTATCAGATCGGTGCTTTGTGCCGCAGCGCCCAGGCTATGGACCAGTTCGGATTCATCCGCCGCCACCGTAATGCTGTTTTGACCGGCAACTAAATGCCGCGCGTCCCACTTGAGATCGGGGCGCGCCAACAACCACGCATGATCGGCACATTTTAGCGCTTCGCCCAGGGCCGGCAGGTGGGTGCCCGCCCGCATGGTGTTCGAACGCGGATCGACCACGGCTAACAAACGGCCGCGAGTGCGGTGGCGAAGCGCTGCCAAAGTCTGCGCGACGGCTGTTGGATGGTGGGCAAAATCCAGATAGATGTCTACGCCATGGGCGTTGGCAAAAAACTCGTGGCGGCGGGTGGGTAGTTTGAAATCGGCCAATACGGCGCAGGCCGTGACTGGATCTACCCCCGCATGGGCAGCGGCGGCGATGGCACTGAGCGCGTTGCGCACGTTGTGTGCGCCAATGCAGCTCCAACGTACCTCGCCGGCTTCTTCATCCGCGCGCAGTACGGAAAAATGACTGGCGTCGGCGGTGTGCAGCTTGGCCCACCAATCGTTGTGTTCCAGACCTGTTCGTTCCACCGTGGACCAACAGCCCATGGCGAGCACGCGGTCTATATGCTGGCAATCTTCTCCCGCGCAGATGATGTGTCCCGTGGCGGGGACGAGACGCACGCCGTGATGGAACTGATAGATGATGTCCTCGATTCTTGGGTAGATGTCCACGTGATCATGTTCGAGGTTGTTGATGATCAAGGTTGTGGCCGGGTAGTGCACGAACTTGGCCCGCTTGTCAAAAAAAGCCGTGTCGTATTCGTCGGCCTCTATGACGAAATGAGGATCCTTGCCCAGCCGGGCGGAGGTGTCGAAATTACCGGGCATACCACCGATCAGAAAACCGGGCTCTAGCCCGGCAGCCTCCAGGATCCAGGCGGTCATGGATGAGGTGGTGGTTTTGCCGTGCGTCCCGGCGATGCTGATGAGAGAGCGCTCGCGCAGCAGTTGTTGGTGAAGCCATTGCGGCCCTGAGATATACGGGATGCGCTCGGCCAGGATGCGCTCGATGACCGGTATGCCACGGGTCAAAGCGTTACCGACGATCACTAAATCGGCGTCCGGGGGTACGGCATCGCTGTCATAACCGTGCTGGATGGAGATCCCCATGGCGGCGAGTTGTGTGCTCATCGGTGGGTAGGCGTTGGCGTCAGCTCCAGTGACCACATGTCCCATCTCTCTAGCCACACGGGCGATGCCGGTCATAAAGCTGCCGCAGATGCCGAGGATGTGTATGTGCATGGGCGAGCTACTGAGCCGGTGCGGCTATCAATGCTTATTGTCAACAGCTGATCGCCAGAGGCTGATCGTCAGGGGCTAATCGTCAAGGATAGCGCTATTTGAACGTTTGCAGTGGTGACCTTTGAGCCGGGTTGGGCTTGCGCCCTGGGCACCCCGCTCCTACAGTGCACCCGATTCATTCATGGGATGCACCCATGAAGCACCCGCTACACGTATCGGGCCGAGTGTGCCGCCACAATCTGCCGGTGGCGGTAGCTTTTTGGGCGCTATGGTTGGCGCTAGTCATGCTTGCGATCCAGTTCGGATCCGACTTAAGGGCACCTCTAAAAATGCACTTTTTCCGCGATTGCAGCGTCAGCTCCGTGCTCGAATCCTCAGGTATCACCTATACACTGCGGTTCTGCGCGCGGTGCTTCCTTGCACTCACGAAAAAATTACTGTTTTTAGAGACACCCTTAATTACCGGCATAACATTCTTCCTCACTATTCCCGTGTTAGTGAGTTTTCTGACATTGACCAGCATGCGCGTGCTCACCCTGGTGGATTTAAGTAACCGGCTGCTCGGCGTTTCGCTGTTAGGTTTAGCGGTTTTGTTGCCGGTTAGTGTCATCATGATGTTAGGTATTCTGGCCACCGCCAGCTTTCAGCGATTGACTGGCCACCGAGCGGGCGTGGTTGGGAATGAGCGTCCGATGAGGATGGCAAGTGACTAATGGCTCACCCTCGGGTGGTCCGGTCACGGGCACGTGTACCGCTGCCGAGCCGTACGCATTGCAGATAACCGATGACTCCATGGCGCCCGAGCTACCGCGGCGAAGCGTGGTGATCATAGACCCCACAGCGAAGATAGCGCCTGGAGCATTGGTGTTGGCGCAAGTGAGGGGTGAGTTGTACCTGCGCCAATTAAGGTGCGTTGGCGCCGGGTATGAGCTGGTGGCACTCGATGGCGTCTCCCCGGCCCTGCCGCTCGAGGGCGGTTTAAGCGCAATCCGTGGTGTTGTAGTGCAACGGGCCGGACGCCGGCGCTGGCAGCATAAGCACTACCGGACATGACTGTGGATGCGGGTCAGGGTTGTTGTTTGAGTTCGGATAACCGTCGGCGATCGCGCTTGTTGGGCCGGCTGGCAGGCATGACCGGCTCGGCTTGGCGCCTAGCCGCACGTTCGGCGGCTTGGCGCTCGCGCCGCGCCACGCTCTGTTCAGTCTCCTCGTAGAGGGTGCGTGCTTCGCTGGCGGGGCCACGCCGTTCGGCCAACGCCAGGATGTTCAACTCCCACTCGTAAGGACCCCGGGTCAAGGTGAGCCGTACGCCGGGCCGAATTTGCTTGGCCGGCTTAACCCGCTGCCCTTCCACGTGCACATGCCCACCACTGACCGCCTCTGCGGCCTGCGAGCGAGTCTTGTAAAAGCGCGCCGCCCAGAGCCACTTGTCCAGGCGTTGCAGCGCCGACGCGGCCTTGGGAGGATGGACTGGCTTAGGCATGGATCAACTCGGACATAGGCGATGACCTTCAGGGATTCAGTATGGCATTCAAGCGGTTTTGGCGTTCGAGTGCGTGGAGATCATCGCATCCGCCCACATGCTCTTCACCGATGAATATCTGCGGCACAGTGTGGCGGCCGCTGCGGCTTATCATCTCGGCGTGAATGGCGGCGTTGCCGTCCACCGATCGCACTTCCGGCTCGATGCCCTTGCTGCTCAGCAGCCGCATGGCCTTGTGACAAAACGGACAGAAGTCGGAGCTGTACATCAGTACTTTGGGTGACGTGCTCATGAGCGGTAGCGGTTCTGGCTAGCGGTGTTGGACAGCGAATTATGGTGCCCGCTTTGGAAACTGTGCAAGTCGGCTGTCCGTCAGGCAGCGGTGGTTTGATGGCAGCCGCATGTCACTCTTGTCGGAAGCGTAGTGCTTGTGTCGCGTTCACGGCTTGACCCGTTCCCATCCCCGGCCCTACAGTTTCGCGGGTCGCGCCACGGGCGAACCTCGATGCCATAATCTTATGCCAGTACGAACCGGACCCATCGCTATCATGTTTGCCGACATGACCGACTCGACCAAGTTGTACGAGAAACTCGGCGACACGACGGCCGTAGAAGTCGTCAATGGATGCATCAATACTCTGACGAAGGTAGTGGGTAATTACCAGGGACGGGTGATCAAAACCATTGGCGATGCGGTCATGTGCACTTTTCCCGAGGCCGTATACGCTGCCCTTGCAGCCAGTGATATGCACTTGAAAGTGCGGGAATTGTCCGCATCCAGTAAGACCAACATGCAGGTAAAAGTGGGCGTTCACTACGGCACGGTGCTGGAAGAGGATAACGATATTTTCGGCGACGCGGTCAATGTCGCGGCGCGCCTGGCCTCGTTGGCCAAGCCCGATCAGAGTCTAGTGACGGATAAAGTCCACGGTGTGCTGCCAGCCGAATTGTCGTCGGCCATACGCTACTACGACAAGGTTGCTCTCAAAGGCAAATCCGAGCAGTTCGAGGTCTTCGAACTCATTTGGGAAGTGAGCGACATGACGATGGCAGCCGACACGGCTCCCCCCGTCCCGCGCAAGGAACACTCTAGACTGAAGTTGAGCACGGGCGATCAGATGGTTGCCTTGGACTCCACGCACGACAGTGCAGTGCTGGGCCGTGCAAAAGATTGCCAGATTCAATGCACCGGCGCGCTCACCTCGCGCAAACACGCCATGATCGAGTACCGGCGGGGACGGTTTGTGCTGACCGATCAAAGTGTCAACGGTACCTATGTCAAGCCGGACGGGGAACTCAGTTTCGCGCTCAAGCGTGACCACTACCGCCTTGAGGGCAGTGGCGCCATCGGACTTGGCGAAGCGCCCGAAGCCATGGGCGATATGATGATCCGCTACGAAGTGGAGTAGCGGCTAGAAGCCCGAGAGTTGCTGGGCGGTCGGCTCGGCACAGCAATACCAATTCTCCGTGTGATGGGCGATGGGCGCTCCTAGATATCGCTCATGCAGGGGCGGTGCCGGATGACCTGCCGCGTCATGTGCTATTTGCCAGATCCTGGTGAAGGTTTGGGCACGGGTGAGGCCTGATGTGTAGGCCTGCTCCACGGTGGTTTGGAGTTGTGCTTGCAGCTCATCCACACGCCCGTCGCGATGAACCCACGGATAGCCGAGCATGGTTGGATCGAACGCTTTCACTAGCTCGGCAAAGCCCTTGATGTTGAAAAGATGTGAGCGGTTCGGGATAAGCAGGCGGATGGCGAGCTGAATAGGCGGCACGCTCTCGACCAATGAGAGCGTTACCAAGTCCCTTAGCAGTTGCAGGTACCCCTCTAACGTGGTCCAAGGGGTGAAAGCGACGAAAGTGGGTGCGAAACCTATACGCAATTCATTCAACAAACGGGTGATGGCGAAAAAATCATCCCGGGTGTGGTTTTTGGCCAGGTGGGCCAAGATGGTGTCATCCACGCTCTCCACCGCGGAGATGATGAAACGGCAGCCGGTTTCTTTGAGTAGTGGGAGCCGTTTGCGGTACTTGAGCAGGTGCTCCACTTTGATGACAGCATCAAAAGTCAAGCCCGGGAACTCCGCATGCATCGCCCGCAATACCCGCTGCGCGTGCCCCGGACCGTTGAAGAAATCCGGATCGCCAAAGGAGATGTGCTCCGCGCCCGCGGCCACTTGGGCACGGATATCGCTCATCACCACCTCCACCGGGATCGGGATGAAACGTCCCTGGTAAACCGGCACCACCGGGCAATGCCGGCAAAGATGCTTGCAGCCGCGGGTGGTCTCGGCGAAACCCATGGTGACTTCGCCGCCGCCCGCTAAGCGCAGGCGTGCGTGTTGCGCGAGTGGCGTCAGGCCGGAGCGATCGGGAATGATGAAGGAGACGGGCGCGCGGGCTGGCGCGGCGGGCTCTTGCCCCTGCTCGAGCGCGGTGGCTAATGCTTCCAATTCAGTCTCGAACTCGCCGCCCAATACGCTGTTGACCCCTTGTTCACGCAACCAGCTTTCATTGACGGGTGCGTACAGGCCATAAGCAACGATGTGTGCTTGCGGGGCCATGGCGCGGATTTTTGGCAATGCTTCGCCGGCAATGCGGGTAGCGGTGTGCATGGCTAACTGAATGCCGATGAGTTGCGCCGCCGCTAGCGGGGCGTCGCTCAAGCGCTGCACGCTCAAATCGATACAGTGAACTGTGTGGCCCCGGGTCCGTAGCCGCGCCGCGGGATGCGCTAGGCCAAAGGACTGGCGCCCGAGTTCGTACGGGTTGATGAGAACGGCGTTGATGCCCATGTTGAAGATGTCCCTGTATTGCTTAGGCACCACAATAGGCGAGCGCCATAATGGGTGAGCGCCATGGAAAAAGCGCAAGCGTGGTACCGAGCGGCTGTGAGAGTAAGGGTATGAGCATAACCGTTGACGGTGTGGAATTGGTGACCGATGAAGAAGGGTATCTGCGTGAACTCGGCGATTGGTCGGAACAAGTGGCGCGGGCCATGGCTGCCGCCGACGAAACGCAGTTAACGGGCAATCATTGGGAAGTCATCAACTTTCTGCGCGAATACTATCAGGAGTATCAGATCGCGCCGGCGGTGCGGTTGTTGACCCGGGCCATAGGCAAGCGCCTCGGCAAGGACAAAGGCAATAGCCGTTATCTCTACGAGCTGTTCCCGTACGGGCCGGCCAGGCAAGCCTGTAGGTACGCCGGTTTGCCCAAACCTACAGGCTGCGTGTAATCGGGCGCGGCGGCATGGATATCGTGTCGCTCGTATTTTTTATCGCATTCTACGGGTGCGCGGGTGTATTCATTGTCGGGCTTGCGGCCCGTATCTGGCGTTATGCACGCACGCCCGCGCCGCTTAAGATCCCTACCATGCCCGCGCCTAGAACCCACCTTGGCGTTTGCTGGCGTCTTAGCAAGGAACTGTTGTTCTTTGAGAGTCTATTTAAAGCGAGCAAGTGGACTTGGTTGTTCGGCTGGGTATTTCATGCCGCTCTGTGCGTAGTGCTGCTAAAACACCTGCGCTACTTCACCGAGCCCATCTGGCAGCCCGTCATCGCCATCCAAGGCTTTGCCTCAGGGGCCGCTATTGCCATGGCGGTAGCGTTACTGGGTTTGTGGCTCAGGCGGGTGCTGGTGGACCGGGTGCGTTACATCTCCACGCTCTCGGATCATTTGATGTTGGCCCTGTTGCTGGCTATTTGTGCTAGCGGGTTGGTGATGCGTTACGTGGCGCCACCGAACATCGGTGGATTGACCACGTTCACGTTGGGTTTAGTTGAGTTCGAGCCGAAGGCGTTGCCGGGTGATGCGTGGTTAATACTTCACTTGCTGCTAGTGCTGTTATTGATAGCGGTATTTCCGTTTAGCAAATTAGTGCATGCGCCGGCCCTGTTGTTCAGCCCGACCCGCTATCAGAAAGATGATGGGAGACATTGATGCCGAAGGGATCCACAACGCTCGCGCAGGGCTCGGTAAACCCTCTTGGACCCTCCTTCGTGACGTAGAAGTGATCCTCCAACCGGACGCCGAACCCACTATAGATACAGACTCATGGGTTCGTTGGAAAAACACATGCTTTGGTGCCAGCGGTGTGGTGTTGCCCCGCACCAGGCAGGTCCATTCGTGTACCTCAAGACCGATACCGTAACCCGTCCGGTGCGGTAGACCCGGGACGGCGTAACCCGGGCCGAAGCCGGCCGCCTCGACGATCCGTCTGGCCGCCGCGTCCACGGTTTCGCATGGAACGCCCGGTTGAACCGCTTCAAAAGCTGCCGTTTGCGCCTCTAACCCGGTGTTCCACACGCTTGCCTGGCGCGCCGTGGGCGCGCCGAATACATCCATCTGCTTCGGAGGCCCATTTCGACAACTGTGCCATCGACGAGGGCTTGCAGTGGCATCCGCAACCAACTGAAGACAACGGACGCCAAGGTGGCGGCCCGCTCTAGGGTTGCATCGCGGGCCCGCAGCCGGGCCGGTCCAAAGGGCGAATGCGCTCACCGTGACCGGCGGTTGCGTGGTCCCGCTGGACCGCAGCGGTGTGCGGTGCAACGAATCGGCGGGGGATAGGAAATTGGGGATAGGAAATTTAAGCGGCCTTTGGGGCAGCATGGCTGAGTCTCGAGGTAAGGTTCATAAGGCGAAGCCCCGGGACCCCCCATCGGCGCAGCGAGGGGCTTGGACCAGGCCCTACGTCAGGCGCGTCGCTCGCCGGCAGCCGTTGCGATTGAATCTGAGGGTGTGTTTGTCGTGACGTGCGTTAACCGCGGGCCATGGGCTCGAATGGCACAAGCTATTGGTGGGCTCGGCGCGGCCTTGATGCCATCGTGCCATCAGGGGGCTCGGTGACAACCGCAACGACACACCCCCTCACCCTCGCAGCGTGGGCAGCTGGCTCAGTGGAGATAATTGCAGCACCGAGTAGCTAGTATAGCATGTTGGCCGAACTAAATGTGGAAACCTTGGCAAAAAGATTGGTTGTTTGTTTGGACAATGTCTGAGGCCATATTTTTTCATCCATGTAAATAATGTCCATAAGCGGCATGTGATTGACGAGGTGATTTTTTATGAACACAATTCCTACCACCGACCTTCCTGTTGTTATAAAGCGTGTCGCCAAGAAAGGTCGTGGCATTTTCGCACGCCAAGATTTTGAATCGGATGAAATTGTAATCATCGGTACACCTGTTGTTACTTCTGTGGAACGCACATGGCAAACGCTTCAAATCGATGTCGATACACACGTTCGAGTCGATGAACCATTTGAGCTAGTGAATCATTCGTGTGACCCAAATTGTGGTGTCAGAGCCAACGAAGTAGGTGGATATGATCTCGTCGCAAGGCGCAAGATTTACACAGGAGACGAGATCAATTTCGATTATGCCATGACGGAATGGATTTCCATCGCAGTATCCGATTGCCACTGTGGCACTGATCTGTGCCGAGGGAAAATTCTTGGCGGCAAGTATCTGTCACCAGAATTTCTGAAGAAATATGAAGGCTTCCTCACTCCGTACTATAGCAAGCTATTAATGACTGAGGTAAATGATTCCTCGCATATATTACATGAAAAGTAATTTGACTGTGGATTTGGAGCTTTTTTCTGCTTACCCTTTTTTCCTTAGAACTTGCCGGAAGTACAGTCGCAACTGTGGCGCGACAACGATAACAGCTATCTTTAATCAGTAAACTTGTTGCGCAAGAGCACAGTACCCCTCAATCATTGTTTAAACGGACTCAGCAGAAGTACGTGGCAGGGGATGGGGATGGGGATGGGAAATTTAAGCGGCCTTTGGGGCAGCATGGCTGAGTCTCGAGGTAGGTTCATAAGGCGAAGCCCAAGGGACCACCCATAGGCGCAGCGAGGGGCTTGGACGAGGCCCTGCGTCAGGCGCGTCGCTCGCCGACAGCCGTGGCGATTGAATCTGAGGGCGTGTTTGTCGTGACGTGCGTTAACCGCGGGCCATGGGCTCGAATGGCACAAGCTATTGGTGGGCTCAGCGCGGCATGGATGCCATGGTGCCATCAGGGGGCTCGGTGCGGCGGCGGTTAAGGTGTTGGCGGCTCCGAGCCCTCACCCCTGGCTCGGTGACAACCGCACTGACACGCCCCTCACCCTGGCAGCGTGGGCCGCGGCGGCTATCGATAGCGAATACGCGTTTCAATGGAGCCCGCCCGTTCGGTGGCGCGCTGGGCGGCCCATCATCTTCGCTGGGATTGGAGCGGGGGTGCATTGGCCCGAGCCCGGAGGCGTTTGATAAGCCTCCATTGCCTTCAATTTTATCCATAGGACTTACGCAAATGGATTTATTTGCCCCCTAACTTCCCAAATCGTGGGAGGTTAGGGGGCAAACTGCGTAAGTCCCGATCCATCTCCCTCCGGGAGTCTCTTGGAAGCCCCCGCTATACCGCAACAGCGTTAGCGGCGAGAATATATTACCATTATTATTGAAATAACGGAGAGCGACAATGCCCGCAAAAACCAAGCTTAAAACCGTCGCAGACGCGATCGCTCGGTCGCACAATCTGCTGGGAAAATTGCGCGATCGCAACGTCCTTTCCCGATCCGCCTACGGCGCAATCAACGCAGAAGTTGACCAATTTTTCGAGTATCTCTGGAGTATCGCCGACCTTCCTGCTGAGGACTATTGGACAGAGTTTCGACACGAGTTCGGGTTCGCCGGCGAGTCGCCACAGCAGCAATACATCCCGATGAATGCGGCCAACCTTTGTCCCGAACCTACTCCACTGCTCAATGCGATGAATCAGCTACGGGCTGAATACAATCTCAATGTGGCCCAACAGACCCGGATGGGGGAAGGAATTCGCGTAGAGCAAGTTGAAGCCACTCGCACAGCACTGGCCATCGGACTAGGAGTACCGGAAGACGCGGCGGATCCCGATTACAATCGCTTGGCTATCCTCCGCAATGCGAGCGAAGGGAACAACGCCATCAACTGCGGCTATCGCAAGTGGACGGAAACGACAACACCCAGCGAACGAGACAACGTGGTGTTGTGGAAAGAGAACCACCCCACAAACTTCACTGCATGGCAATTGCGCGCGGGCTGGACTGCCGAAGCCCCCGACCAATCGCTGTTCGAAATCAGGGAAGTCGATTTTGTCTCCACCGTCTCAGAAACAGACATCCTGGCAGCATTCACCGATAAAATGGATGATAAGACACGCTTCGTGTCTTACTCCCAGACCTCCAATGGGTCTGGCCTTCGCCTCCCGGACTCTGTCCGCCAAGGCATTTGGACTAGGGCAAACGAACTGGGGAACTGCCACGTCCATGTAGATGGCACAATGGAGTGGGGTGGAGCACCCATCAATCTGCAATACGGCCACAGTTTCGTCTCCAGTGGGCATAAGTGGTTCTTGGGACCGAAGCAAACCGGCATCCTCTACATGACCGCAGACAAGGTTGAGAATTTTGAGCCGAGTATTTTCGCCTACAACTACAAAATCGAAGTTCCCAGCGATTGGCAAGACATTCCTGTAATGAACCCATTTTCACTGCGTTTCGAAATGCTGGGCCAACGGGATGACGTTGACATCATTGTCCTGTTTTGGACGCAGGAAATGTGGAATGTGTTGAACGAAATTGGTGCAGAGGATTCGGAAAAGGATCCCTACCAGAGGGTGCAATATCTGGCCCAATACCTGAAAACCGAGCTTCAGAATGCAGGTTGGGAACTGGTCACACCGTTTGACGAAACTCGCAGCCGTGGTGTGGTTCGCGTGCAGGCGCCGAGGAGTTCTGACATCGGGACAACCTCGCTCTACGATTACATCTACGAATCCCATCACATCGCTGGATCGAGCGGTGGCAGCACGCCAGAGACAGAAACCTTTCGCCTGTGTCCGCATATCTATAACAATCTTGCGGACATTAACCGAGCAATTGACGGCATGAACAGCTGGCCCGATCGAGCGTCGCAATGATGCCAAGATTCAAGCTATGTAACCCGAGTTCGCTCCAGCTAGAGACGGAAACCAAGGCACGTTTGCGGCCTTTCCTCTACAAGTACGAGATGACGCCGTTGGAGGATATGGATTTGAGCGACGTGGATGACGCGGTTGCCGACTATCAAAATTCGGCCACTTTTGCTGAGTTTGCAACGGTAACCAAGCCCACAGTTGAAGCATTCCTCGCCCGATTCCAAGAGATAGATAGCGCTGCTGCTCCACCAGAAGATAAGGATGTTACGCAATCGATGATTCAGCACGAGACAGCGATTCTGACGGGTGCATAGCAAGTTTGCTCTTTGCCGCCTAACGCCTAAAGCATACCTTGAGCGAAGTCGTAGGGGCGCGGCTACACAAACAAAGCCCGGAGCAGGCTATTGGTTACAAAGTTGAAATGCTCCCGATTCTGACTTGGCTGGATTTAGAGAGCGCTGGCCCCAATGAGGAATCCCTGGATGCCATGATTGCGGAGCTGCAGTATCCACTGCCTGAGCCTAGAGGCGCTTGAGGTTTGTAGCCCGCGATAAAAGGATTTTCTCGTTACCAGGCACAATCTGGTAACCATTGCGCTCGATCCACTCACGAAAAGGACTTACGCAGTTGCCCCCTAACCCCCCGGATTTGGGGGGTTAGGGGGCAAAGTAAATCCAGTTGCGCCAATGGTACAGCGACGACTATCGAGGGTTTCAAACCTACTTTGATGCAGCCGTGGAAAATGTCAAGTCCATTCCCGAAGACACCGATGAAGACGTCAAGTACGACTGGAAAGATAAGGGCATTGACGACCTGTGCGCATTTTTCGAGGAATGGTATGCCTGGTTGCCCGACGTGCCCACGGGTTTAAATTACATTCAAAAGTTTAGCTGAGGGAAGGGATAGGGATAGGAAATTTAATCGGCCTTTGGGGCAGCATGGCTGAGTATCGAGGTAAGGTTCATAAGGCGAAGCCCCGGGACCCCCCATCGGCGCAGCGAGGGGCTTGGACGAGGCCCTACGTCAGGCGCGCCGCTCGCCGGCAGCCGTTGCGATTGAATCCGAGGGCGTGTTTGTCGCGACGTGCGTTAGCCGCGGGCCATGGGCTCGAATAGCACAAGCTATTGGTGGGCTCAGCGCGGCATGGATGCCATGGTGCCATCAGGGGGCTCGGTGCCGCGACGGTTAAGGTGTAGGAGGCTCCGGGCCCTCACCCCTGGCTCGGTGACAACCGCACTGACACGCCCCTCACCCTCGCAGGGTGGGCCGCGGCGGCTATCGATAGCGAATACGCGTTTCAATGGAGCCCGCCCGTGCAGTGGCGCGCTGGACGGCCCATCCTCTTCGCTGGGCTTGGGGCGGGGCGCGACGATGAGGCGGCGCTGTGGGGGTGCATGGGGCGCCAAGAGGCCGGGGTCCCTCACCGAATGCGCCCTAGGACGTGGCCCCTAGGACGTGGCACCAGAGCGGCCAGAGGCGCGATGAAGTCCTCGGGCTCGGACAGTCCGTGGGGGGTGCCATCGCTGAAGGGGCGCTTCAACTCAAGCCCCCCAGGCCATCGCCGTGGACGCTTAAGCGCGGCCCGGCGAGGGGGCCGCGGGCCATGTATAGGCCCACCCGTTCGAGCTTGGCGCGCTCGTTTGGCTCACCGGCCACCGCGCAGTTGAGCGAGCAGCCAGCGCCAGCGGCGGTGAAAGGCTTGGCCAGTGCGGCCCTGGATTCGCCGGCCAGCCAAGGGTGAGGTAGGCGCATCGTGGCCCGCCCGGCCTGGGACCGGCGGCGATGACACACCCGATGGCGGCGCGGGTCGATGGCGCGTAGGGCGAGTTGAGGTCGAAGTCGAGGCAGGACTGCTCCTCTTCGCCGGCCCGCCCACCCGCACGCACCCGCGTACGGGTGAGGCGCGTGATGCGCGTTCTCGGCAGCGCCTCGAACTCGCCCGGTCGTGGCGCTGAGGCGCGGTGAAAGCGCGCTTTGCCCGGTTCAAAAGTGTCGGTGCCCTCTAGCGCCAGAACAGGCCAGTGCCCGTTCAGATTCAACGTCGAGCCCAAGCGTTCGATGACAGTCACCCTACCGGTGCGCGCGCCGTCGCGGCGCCGTACGCGCGCGCGATGGAGTCGCGCCGCTGACCGCGCCCGGGTCACCACCCCAAGCCCCCGGGTAAGCCCTTTAGGTTGCGCCGCGAACCGCCGGCGAAGGGGCCAGGGAAACGACACCACCCGCTGGCGATACGGTGCACGCGCTAGCCCATTGTCCACCCGGTAGCCCATTGTCCACCCGGTAGCCCATTGTCCACCCGGTAGCCCATTGTCCACCCGTTAGCCCATTGTCCACCCGGGGCGCGCCCGTCTGGGCCAGGCGCCGCGCTGCACACCAAGGGCACCCGCCGCGGCGTTTACAGCTCAACCCTACCCGGTGCTGGGTCAGCGACAGCCCGTGCACTGGGCGCGTACCAAGCCATGTGCCCATCGAGCGCAGCGCCAATACGACTCGAATTCTTCGCACACGTATCGAGGCCACGCCCGGTCCTGCGCTTCTTGCCCCGCGAACAACGGCTCAGCGGGTTGCTCTACGATTCGGTAGAGAACGGTCTCCTCGGGGCGATGGCGCCGGTAGCCCCATGAGGCACAGGCTTGTTGGCGAAGCGCTTGAGCGGCGTCCATCGGCACCGTCCACCTCAGCCATCGCACCGCAACAGCCAGCCCACTGCGCGAATCGAGGACGGCGCTGGCCGGGGCGAGTCTGACTAGACACTTTAAACAGTGGGTAAGGTCTGGGTTTCAAGACAGTTTTATCGGGTCTCTTAGCTTACCCGTTAGGTGAAGGCCGTTACGACCCTCAGGGCACGCGCCGTCTGGCTGCGTTGTCATTCGTTGGATCACGTCGGCGGCGGCGCACATACCGCACGATGTAGAATGCGCATGTTGTACGTTGGAATAGAGTGACTATTGCGTGTCTACCTATTCAACTCAGAATAGTATTTAAAATACTTTTATTATAGAATCTATTCCTAGAAATTGTTTCAGTAAAGGACGGTTTGCCGAGAAAAAATCTCCCTAGATCAGTTTAAATTCCAAAGAAATTTAAAACTTTAGCTCTTGTGCTCGATGTACTATATTCATTTATCAATATGGCGGGGATAGTTAAAACTCAAGTTTCGGGATTCAAAATTCCACCTGCAACGTGAACGAGTCGAGTTGAAGGCTTTGAGTAAGAAATGCCTCTATTTTTTCATCTACAGTGTGCATGATAGTCGCCACTGAACAGCCAAGTTCCTTTCCAAGGCCGATTAATGTTTCGCTAACAAGCCCCCGAAATAGATCCCATAAATCTCCCGCAAAGCTTAACTTGTTCAACTGTTCTTGAATAGTGGCCCGTGCATCTCCAATACCAAGTCCTGGATTGTTCAACTTCGCATGAACCAACATCCAATAGCGAATGGCGGTTAAATGAATCGAGGCGGTGTGCGAGGCGAAGGTTCTTGTCTGCTCCACCAGAAAACCAAGATGTTGCTTCGCTGCCTTGAAATAAACCTCTATGCCCCAGCGCACAGCGTAGAGCTGTCACAGCTTGCTGATGCTAAGTTGCCCATCAGTCGTTACCAATAGTGCCCAGTCTTTCTTGCCAACCTGCGCTTCCCCAGGTGCCTTCAGGCTGCGCACAAACAACAACATGACCCTTTTCCATTGAGAGCTATCCTTTTCTTCCTCCGACAAATTCACCTCCACCTCCATCGACACTACTTTCCATGGCAGACCTTGCACCTTTCTCCAGTTCCTCCTGACAGCCCGGCTGTACAGCTCATGGGCATCTCAGTCAGTTCGTCTGCCCTTATCACCCACTACTCGGTACTTCATCTTGCCCCGCTTCATCCGAAAAATTGGGCAAACATCCAAAGCAAGAGCTGTGCGAATCATGCGTTTGCTGCCGAACCACGCATCCGCCACTAGGTACCGCGCCTGCAAGCCATTGTCTATTGCCCGTTCCATCATCGATTGAGCCATGGTGGGCTTATCTTGCTCGCTCGCTTCGACGTAACGGTTTGACACCACGCTATCGCTATCTTGGTAAGCGCGCGCTAAACCCTGAGCCTTGCTCTGACTGACGAATAGCTGAGAGTCCAAGGGTAAAAAACACTTCCGGCGTCGCCAGGCCCAAGGTCAATACCTGATGACCCATTACATGCCTATTAGTCACGTGGTCAAAGTGACTCGATACCCCCTCCATCTTCTTGCCACGCCGCGTTGTGATAGTGTCATCCAACACAAATACATGCGTCTCGCTATCATTGAGCTTGTTCTGTCTATGAACTTCCTTCGCTCACTCGCTGATTAAGGCATCGCCAATCGATATCTTCGCGCTTCAACAGGTCGTACATCACATCCTTTTTGGCCTCGCTGAACAGACCCAATGCTTTGCGGCACAATAGCGCAATAGACGATACGTTGAGCCATTTCCACACTAACAGCAACAATACTGCCTCAGTTATCTCAATACCGCTGCGCTTCGTGAAGTTAGCCGTCTTTATCCATCGATTAAGCGACAGCGCCTTCCAGGTATCTGCAAAGAGATTGTCAATGTAGCCGTGCTTGGCATCGACTAGGAGGTCCTTGACTCACGATGGAAGTGCGTTGTTTTCTGTGGCACTAGATTTCAGAATGTGGATTATTAGAGGTGCCCCTAAATAGGCTGGTAGATTGGGAGCACTTCAGACCGACATTGACTGTTATCCGAGAAAAGAACCGAAAAAGCCGAGTGGGCCGCAAGCCTTACGATGTCGTTTTGATGTTTAAAGTCCTAGTTCTACAGCATTTATACAATTTATCTGATGATGAGGCGCAATATCAGATTAGAGACAGATATTCTTTCTGTCGCTTCCTTGGTCTGACCCCTGAAGGAAAGATCCCTGACGCTAAAACGATAGGGTTGTTCAGGGAACAACTCGTTGAGTGTGAATTGATGCGCACGCTGTTCGACGATTTCGATGAGCAGTTGAATGCTCAAGGCTATAAGGCGCGAAAAGGTCGAATAGCGGATGCTAGCTTTGTTGATGTGCCCAAGCAAAGAAACTCTCGTGCCGAGAACGAGCAGATAAAAGCTGGGGAGATACCTCAACGTTTCAAGGATAATCCCAACGTAAGTAGGCACAAGGATACCGATGCGCGCCGGGCGAAGAAGGATGAAGAAACGCATTTTGGCTATAACAATCATGTGGCGGTAGATAACGCGCACAAGTGGGTCCGCGACTATGAGGTGACCTCAGCTGAAGTTCACGATTCACAGATCTTTATTGAACTATTATCGGACAACACATCGGCTGATGTATGGGCGGATAGTGCTTATCAAGGCGAGAACAGTGAAATCAGCTTGGCTGCGATGGACAGGCGTAGCCCTGTTCACAAAAAGGGCAATAGGCATAACCCGTTGTCGCAGCGCAACAAGAAGTCGAATGCTAGGCGTGCAAAAATCCGTGCTAGAGTCGAGCATGTTTTTGGGTCATTGACCCATGAGCACGGCGGACTTTACTCACGAGTGATAGGGCTTGTGCGTACTGAAGTGAAGGTTGGCATGATGAACAGGGTGTATAACATGAGATGCTTGGTGACTTTGTGCAGGAGATATAGGTCTGCAATTTGAGAAAAAGGGAAAATGACCTTTTTTGGACAGGAGAAGTCGGCTTATCGAAGCTGAGAAACGCGAAATCCGGCATGAAGTAGTTGTCACTCGAGGTTGACTGAAAAATCCCAAAGACATGTGGATAGAAGTGGAGGTTATTCTTGAATTTTAGAGGTGCCCTGGTGTAAATCCGTCGCCCGGTTGAAGCTTTTTGTCCGAAGGAGTCGCCACGAGGCAGTCGCCTCGCCCTGAAATGATGAAAAATGGGTCGGGGCAATGCGCGCCTCTCGGCCCCTTTAGAGATTTTGCGCAGGAGAATGTCCATGGAAGCGCCTTTGCTACAGGCGCCGCCGGCTATAACCGTCACGAATGCTCCGAGTCGTTACGACTTGCAGTATTGGTGGCAGGTTCGACAGTCTGATCCGGATACGGCATTGGGATTCGCCGATGATGCCCCGCAATCGTTTGAAGAACTGCTTGACCGTATTGATAGTGGCGAATATTTGTTTTATCTTGCCCATTGTGCCGATGAGGTGGTTGGAGGGTTGTGGATGCACGACATCATCCGTGATCCTGATGGGACGCCGCGGGTGGGCTGGATCGGTGCTTATGTGCTCTCCGGCCATCGCGGGCGACATACCACGCATGTGATGTGGACGCTGACTCATAACACTTTTGTTGAGTTGGGCGTCAGAAGCATTTATTGGGCGTCGCATCACAAAAATACGCCATCTCATACGGTGGCCGAGCGGCATATTGGGCTGTATCGGGTTGGCATTTATCGGGGCTTCACTTTATTTGGCGGAGAGCCAACCGATTGCGTGATTTATGCCACCTATGAGAAGGATATCGAGTCGGCATGGGAGTGGGCGAAGCAGCGCGCCGAGCAACAGCTTGTCTAAACCACCTGTATGCGTTAGCACCAGGCGAACTGCGGTTGGATACAACCAACCGGGAGATGTGCTGAGAATAGAGGAACGTTAATCGATGCAGACCCAGCGTCAAAGCCGTTTTGAGGTTGGTATTGACTTATTGATTTCGCTTCTGGCAAACATTGGAGCGCAAATTCTGTTTTACGGACAACTTGCAACCGCGGGGCGGAGTCTGTCTCTCGCGGTGATTATTCTCACGCCTGCGGTGCCAAGACGATATCTGATCCGACTGTTATTCAACGCCCGGTTGGCACCGGGCGCGCGACAATCGCGTTGGCATTGTCCACCCGGTGCGCGCCCGTCTCGGCCAGGCGCCGCGCTGCACACGTTGGGCACCCGCCGCGGCGTTTACAGCTAAACGCTACCCGATGCTCGGTAAGCGAGAGCCCGTGCACTTAGCGCGTATGAAGCCATGTGCCAATCGAGCGCAGCGCCAATACGACTCGAATTCTTCGCGCACGTATCGAGGCCACGCCCAGCCCTGCTCTCTCTTGCCCGGCGAACACCGGCTCAGCGGGTTGCTCTACGATTGCCGTAGAGAACGGTTTCCTCGGGGCGATGGCGCCGGTAGCCCCATGGGGCTACCGGCTTGTTGGCGAAGCGCTTGAGATGCGTCCATCGACACCGTCCACCTCGGCCATCGCACCGCAACCGCCAGCCCACTGCGCGAATCGAGGACGGCGCGGGCCGGTGCGAGTGTAGGCGCGAGTCTGACTAGACACTGCCGGCTCTGGGGGGTGATACGATTTCGGCTCTGAGTGCCGGTCAAAGCCTTGGCTCAACGTTAAGGTGGCGGTGGGCGTCGAGGCGCTTTGCGCTGAGCGCAGGGACCGCCCGCAACCGATTGGGAGAGGGCGCGTTGGAGCGGGAGCAGCTTTTACCCGGCGTGCGTGCGACCGGTCGCCGATGCGAAATCACCGCGATGGGTTTACTGGCTTCGAGGTGGCTTTTTGCCGGGAAAGGGTAGCGCGACTGGACCGGTTTGTTCGTAGAGCCCCGCTGGGCCCAGATGGGTGCGGCGCCCGCGCGCCGCGACGCTCACTATCAGGCGCTTGCGCTCACAGTAGTGCTTGGGCAGGTGCCGCGAGCTGTTGATGTGATGTAAGTGTCCTAGGCTTAGTTCGGACTCATAATCCGCTGCTCCCAGGTTCGAGTCCTGCCGGGCCCACCAGTTAACCCCCTCTTTTTCAGTATGGCCGCGGGTATGGTTTCCCGCGAGATTATGCACTGGACTCGCACTGCCCCTGGCCACCGCTTACAGTCCTTCCAAACTGGCTAAAGACTGCCAGGAACTGGGCAACTGTCGATCTTGATGGCTAGCAGCGAACAAGCACATGACTTGAAACGTCTCAAATCGACGACAGAAACTTAAGCAAGGATTAACGCTCGCGCTTGGTCATGTTCACGAACGCCTCTCGTGACGCCTGCGCTTCTCCGCCGTGCCACAGAATGGCCTCGGATAGACTTCTAGCCCGCCCATCGTGCAGCAAGGTGACGGCGCCGGAGACCACTCTAGTCAGTCCAATAGCCCACAGCGCAGGCGTGCGCTAGTCACGAGGTCCAGCCGCGAAGTCCGGTTTGCCATCGGCGAGTCCCTCTCCCATGTCGTGCAACCGTAAATCGGTGTAGGGCCAGAAAGTCTGGCCTGCCAGTTGCGCAATAGTCAGGTGCGCGCCGCCCGTTCGCAGTGAGGGCACATGACAGACTGCGCACTGCTGGACGACACGTACGAGGGTCCACGGGAAGAGCCTGTTCTGGACCCACGCACAGCGGCTGTCAAACACGTCATCCTCGTCGTCGATGAGAGCGTGCGTGCAGATTACCTGTCGATCAACGGATTCCCGCGGCCCACCACACCGTATCTGAAGACAGTCGAAGGCAAGACGCTCAATTACGGTGCGGCGTTGGCGGGTTCCGGTTGTTCGGCTTATTCGCACGTCATTATGCGTAGCGGCTTGCAACCGCGCGACGTGCCGGACACGACTTTTCTCGAACTATGCGCGGCTGACGTGTTCCAGTACGCGCAAGCGGCCGGATACCGCCTGCAGTATCTGGATGGTCAGGTGAGCTCGATACGGACCAACAACATGCTGACCCACTACGATGAGCAACACATCGACTGGTTCTATCAACACTCTGATCTGCATCGGCCGGACACGGAAGCCGCGGTCAAATTCGCGTCGCTCAGGGAGGCGTACGCAGAGCGAGGCGACGCGTTGCTCGCGCGTATTCTGAGCGAGTCCCTTGATCGCGGGTCACATACGTTTTCCCTGGTCGTCAAGGCGGGCGCGCACTTTCACTACGAGGATCGATATCCGCGCGATGCGCCACGGGTGTTCGCACCTACGCTTGTTCGTGACGAACCGCTTGGTGATCGGGAACGTACAGTCAACAGTTATCTGAATGCGCTTCGCTGGACGGTTGACGGATTTTTCGCAGAGTTGCTGCCAGCACTTGACGGTAGGGACTATGTGCTGATCTACACCTCCGACCACGGCTAGAACATCCTTGATGACGGACGCTTGGTCACGCATTGCACGCCGACCCACGTTAATGCACCGCAAGTGCTCGCACCGTTACTGGCGTTCTCCGGCAATGACGAGATCCACGGGGCGCTCCATCGCACCCTCCGCGCTCGCTACGCACACTCGACGCACTTTGAGATCTTTCCTACGTTGTTGATTGCACTCGGATACAGGCCAGACGAAGTGCATCGGAGCTTCGGTCCGTCGTTATTCTCCGAGCAGCGCAGTCAGTGGCGCTTCTACACTGGCGATGTGTTCGGCCGGGACCGTCGCGGGCGGTGGCTCGAGTTCAGCCCAGGCACGAGCAAATAGATTCGAAACGCGATAACCACATGCCACGCTTGCACTCCATGGATCTTCAGTCGAACACGGTTGCGTATACGTGGAAACCGTACAGCAGCCATTTAATCAGCGTGATCGGGATGCGCAGGTCCGCTGTCTTGTAGTCGCTCGCTATGCGCGCGACGATGCCGTATTGCGGCCAGGACGCAATCGAGCGCCAGAGCCAGCTGCAGACGAAACCGAACTCTTACCCGCAAGGAAGCTTTGAGCCGTCTTGTCCATCTGCTGCTGGCAAATGTGCGCGAGGCCCAGCGCAGCGCGCTGCGCGGCGGACCGGTTACTCAAGTGCCGCCGCTGGATGTGCGCTATGAAAAAAATGCCGCGGGCGGTGCCCATATCCGTGCTCTGCTCGCGCAGCTCGCCGCCGGCAACGGCGGGCCGGACGCGCTGCAAGCCTTGCGCGGGCAGAGCGCGGCGCTGGCGCAGTTAGGATTGACTGAAGGGCACCTCTAAAAATGCACTTTTTCCGCGATTGCGGCGTCAGCTCCGTGCTCCAATCCTCAGGTATCACCTATACACTGCGGTTCTGCGCGCGGTGCTTTCTTGCACTCACGAAAAAATGACTATTTTTAGAGGCGCCCTGAAGGGGAGATCAGCGAAGCGCTACAAACCCTAAGCGAGGAACAGCCGCAAGGCGCGCAAGCATTGTTACGCAAACTGCACCAGCGCCGGCGGGCCGCCGCTGAGGTGAGCAATTTGCGCGAGGCGCAAGCCGCTTGAGGCAAAGCCAGCGTGCGCTTGACGATGAATAGATCTCGCAAGCTGTTCCCGGTGTGGGGCGATCCGAAGGCCGTCAACGGGCGCTGGGCGGTGAGGCGGGCGCCGCTGACATGCCCGGGGAGGAAGCGATGGCCGAGGGTGATGCGGGTAGTTTTGCTGCCGGCCGGGGCGATGCCGGAGCCGGCCAGACGGCATTGGCCGCCACTGATGTGGGCAAGCCGGATGCGGGTGAACTGATCAGGCCCGACAGCCGCTACGGCGGCGGGCAGGTGTTTCAGTCCCAGGCGCCGGGCGTTGCCGCGCTTGGATAAGCCTACCTTAGACGCGGTGGATGTGAGCGGGCCGTTTCGACGGGTACGCCAAACCGCGCGGGGCGAGCCAGTCCTCGACGTCACGAAAGCTCAGGGCAAAGCGATAGTCCAGCCAGACGGCGAAACGGTTGACCTCTGGAGGCACCGGTGACGGGGATAGCGGGAGCTGCATCTGGCTATCATCGAAGCCTGCCCGAGCCCCGCTCAATTGACAGTCCCTGCTCGACCTGACAGAACGCCTGCGCATGAGCCCGGCAGCCACACAGGCTGGCTCTTGTCAGCTAGATGACAGTTGCACACAATCATGACAAGTTCACTAACCGGAATTCGACCTATGCCACAACCACAGTTGTCGGTTCGAAGTGCGCGCACCCGTGAACTGGCTCATCGTCTTGCGCAGCGTGAGCGCCGTACCGTCGCCGGCGTAGTCGAGCGCGCACTAGAGGCGTACGCGGAACAGCAAACGGGGCGCGTGCCGGCAGCCGGGTTCTATCGCGACCTGAACCGCCGATTTGCAATCGACCTCGATCTGGAGGCGGTATTGCGATCCACACGGCGAGACCATAATGGCATCGAGCTGTGATCTGCCTCGATACCAACGTTATCTCGGAGACTCTTCGCCGCTCGCCCAATCCAAAGGTGATGGATTGGCTCGCACTGTATGACGATTCACTCGCGCTCCCCACCGTGACGATTGCTGAGATTGCATACGGCATCGCCAAGGTCCGCACGGACCAACGTTCCAGCCTGCTGCAAGCCGGACTCGATGCCTGGCGCCGCCGGTTCATCGAGCGAATTTTCGGGCTGATGGAGGACGCGGCAATGGTCTACGGAGAGATTATGGGTAATGCCCATCGCGCCGGTAATACGCTGTCAGTGCCGGATGGCATGATTGCGGCAATCGCCATCGTCAACGAAGGGATCGCTGGCGACTCGCAACGCGCGTGACTGCGAGCCTGTGCCCGTTGACGTGAGCAATCCCTGGAACGCAATGCCGGTGATGTAGCCAGGCAACCGTAAACCATTGCGTTCCTTGTTCTACAGATCTGCGGGCGTGCAATCTCCGACGGCGCGATTCTGCGCCAAGACCGCACTCGACCCGAGAAACAACAACGACCGACTGCAGGCCCTGAATATCGACCTCAGCTTCCTGCGAACTGTCGGCGGCGTCCGGTTCGACGAGCCGAAGTCCTTCACTATCTGGATGCCGCGGGTCTCTCCCGCGCCATGGGTGACGTGTATGAGAATGCTAAAAACACCATCGAAAGCTTGAAAAAAGCGCTCGCAACGGCGGAAATCAAGCAATGGCTGCACGAACACTACGGGCACGAAGGTGTGATGCGTACCCTGTTCGCCGGAATCGACCCGCTTCCTGACCGAGCCCGGTAGAGCACGAACCAAAGAACCGCTCGGCCCGACCCAGCCGAGAGGTACACTTCACATCCGTTCGCACCCCGGCTGGATACAGAAGCAGGCGGCAATACCGGACGGGAGCGCAGGGTGGTGAGCGCTCAAAGAAAAGCACCGTCTGCCCGTTGATGATGCACCATGGCATGTCGCTGATGGTCACTGCTGCGCTACGCGACGGTTCGCTGGGAGCAGGGCAACGCCCAGCCGCGGGTACAGCGATACTTGCGAATGCCGGGCGCAAGCGCATATCGGCGTCGGCTCACTGTACCGGGGGAGACTATACCCCCCCGCCTGTTTCTCAGCCTCCTGAAGTCGGGATGCGGTGGGCGGCAGGCGGTGCGGCTCTTGCTGCGCGGCGGGACGGTGGTGGCGATGGCGGTGTCGGGAGGCCAGCAACCGCTGCAAACAGTGGTCAACAACGATTTCCTGATCGTTGCGCACGGCGGCGCAGCGCAGAGGCATCACTGCCCGCGACCATCGCTTGCGCTGTGTTCGGTCTGCGCTGCGTTCGCTGGATGCCAGTGGGCGGGTCATCTATAGCGGCAGTCTGTCGGAAACAATCCCGCCCGGCGTTCGCCCCGGCTTCATCGTTGTCCATTGGCGAAGTCACGCTTCACACTTATTGCGATGCGCTTAAAGGTCGGCAGAGCGCATGCGCGTATGAACAATCGTGATGACTTCAAGCGCATCGGCAGCAGGATTAATACGGTAATGAATCCGATAAGGCAGACCGGAGACAGTCATTGCGCGGGAAGAGCCATCCCCCCATTCTCGACCGATGTAGGGAAACTCGGCTAAAAGCTCGATAACCTGCCGTATCCGGCTGGTGACCTTAAGTGCACTGATCGGGTTGTCTTGGGCGATGGTGGTATGGATTTGGCGAAGCCGGTTTTCGGCTCGCTTGGAGAAAACAATCCTCATTCCAGGCCGAGGTCTCTCCAGACTTGTTGGGCAGGAACAGATTGGCCAGCGTCAAGCTCCGCGCTGCCGGCGGCGATTTCATCCTTTAACCATGCCTGATAACCGGGCTCGGGTTGCTCCTCAGGAGCGGAAGGCCGGATGAGTTCTTGAATGTCTACGCTAGCCATAGCTAATTATATACGGCGGCCTGTCTGCCCAAAGGAAAAAGTCCGACCCTACCGGGTCTACAACTGCTCGCCCGCAAGCTACCGACTGAGTGACTTAGCCGCCGGGGGGCAGCCCTCTTTCAAGCCTTTCCAACGTGCGTCAACCGGTGGTCAATCGCACATGTTTTTAAGCATGATAGCGTATTTATCATGGGTACAACCATGGCGAGAAGAAGGACATGAATACGGCCCTCACTCTGGCGGGCGCCCATTCCAGTTCGGGACGGGCGCGTTGTGCAGCGCATTGCCTTACTCAAGCTCATGAGTCGCGACCACAACACCCGTCAAGCGCCTGTCCAACGCCAGCAGCCGCAAACCTTCCTCCTCGGTCTGGACCAGCAGCAATTCGTCCCCAGCAGCAATTTGTCGAACGGGTCTTTGTGGCCGGGCGTTAGGTCGAGCCCGCCCGCGGCATGGCGCACGGTCACCGGCAGAGAAGCGGCGCTGGCGCCCGCCCGGCGGGTGCCGGGCGTTGTGCTTGAGCCGCATCCCCGAGAGCGAGACCGCGCTCGCATAGCACCCCATCCCGCGCGCCGTCGGCAAGCGGCGCCCGGAGTCCGGCAACTTCCCCGCCTTATCCATGAAAGTCGAACGGGTAGGATGTATCGAGAAGGACGCGCACCGCCGGTCCGCTTACCCGCCACCGGGGCCGAGCACGCGGCGGCTCAACGCGGGATCGTTGCGGACGGCTACGAAGCGCACCGGCTATTGCGGTGATGACCTCAAGCGCGCGCATCCCAAGGCTTATCCCCCAGTACACCAGGGTCAATATACCGGGGTCAGTACACCAGGGTTTCTGCGCAGGGGGGCAAACCCTTTGAGCTACTGATAGTCCTAGTCAATCAGTTAATTGAGTTGAATGATTTTACAAATTGCGCGTATTGGTTTGCCATAGATCGGAATAAATAAAGTGCTGATCACAACACAAGCGCTTGTTCAAAGCACCCGGCGTACCAAAGGAGGACCAAGATGTTGAAACATACCAAGCGAATTTTTCCCGCCTTGGCGGTCGCGGCGGTCGCCGCGTTACTCATACAACCCGCGGCAGCGAGGGTCGATTTCGGCGCCGAAGGTAGTGCGGTCGATCTGGTTATCGGTTACCAGCCCTACTACACCGAATCCTGGTCCGGCGTAGTCAACAACGGCAAGCAGTTCTGGAAGAAGTATCTGCCGGCCGGTTCGACCGCCAAGTTTCAAATCGGTCTGCAAGGCTCGGTTATTGTCAACGCGATGACCGGCGAAAAGCAGCACATCGGTTACATGGGCGACATGCCCGCGATCGCCTCGACGTTCCGTAACATCAAGGAACGCGGCGGCACCGACATGCGCATCGTCGCGGTGTTGGGTACATCAAAACAGCAGTGCAACATTTTTCTCGTGCGCAATGACGCGCCCGATTTCAAGACTGGTGTTGACGCGGTCAAATGGATGGACGGCAAGATCACTTCGGCGCCGCACGGTGCCTGCACCGATCGCTTTGCGCGCCTCGCGTTCAAGGAATCGGGTATCAAGCCCAAGCGTTACCTAAACCAGAACATCGAAGTGATCACCACCAACTTCCGCGCTGGCAAGCTCGACGCGGCGGCGATCTGGGAACCGACGGCGTCGAAGATCGTCAAGGCTGGCATCGCCCGCCGCGGCGCCAGCGGTGAAGACTTCAACGCGCTGGACGGCGGTTTCATGGTTATGTTGAACGACCTGATTTCGCAACGTCCCGACGTGCACAAGGGGTGGCTGGAAGCGGAACTCGACGCGCAGCTGTTCATGGCCGATCCGGGCAATGCTGACGAAGTGGCCAGTCTGGCCGAATCCCAAACCGAAAAGATCGACAAGGAGGTGTTGTGGTGGTCGCTGTACGGCGGTTATCCGAAGAACCAGGGTGGTGGCGACGTGAAGGTTCAGCTCGACTTCATCGTAACGGACCGCGTGCAGGGATTGCTGGACGATGCCACGGCGTTTCTGTACAGCCTGCCGAAGAAACCCGCTGCGGCGGCGGCGATTCGTGACGGTGGCGTGACGGATGATGTGGCGCGCCAGATCATGCAGGAACGTGGACTGTCGAGCCCACTGGCAGTGGTGAAAGTCCAGAAGATGTAGCGTCTTCTCTTCCACTTGCGGGGTCCGCTTGCGGACCCCGCAAGTGGATCCCGTTGCTTTGTCAGCATGATGCATCGTTTCGCTGAGGAGGGTCGCAGCGCATGAGCACCCCCGTCACCGCCAATTCGAAAGCGCCCGTTGCCGCACCCACCGGTGTGGCGATGATGGCCTACAAGCTCAAGAAGAATCTGCGCACCTCGACGCCATACCTGATGGCGGGCGGCATCGCACTGTGGCTGATTGCCTGGTGGCTGGTGTCCGAAAAACTGAATCTGCCGCGCTTCGAAAAAATGCCAGGCCCGGTTGCGGTTCTGTCTGAACTGTTTTCGATCGACCCGTTTCTCGGCATCTCGATCTTTACGGCGGAGTACTACGAACACATCTACCTCAGCTGCCGGCGAATTCTGTTTGCGTTTCTTATTGCCACCGGAGCCGGTGTGCCGCTGGGGCTTTTCATGGGATGGTCAAAGACCTTCCGCGACTACGCTTTTCCGATTCTGGAAACGATTCGTCCGATTCCGATTCTTGCGTGGGTGCCGCTGGCGATCCTGATGTTCCGCGGCTTTGAAGCACCGGTCATCTATCTCGCCACGCTCGCTTCGTTTTTCGTCACCGCGCTCAATACGATGCTCGGCGTCGATTCGATCGACGAATCCTACTTCCGCGCGGCCGGCTGTCTGGGCGCCAAGCGCTGGCATATTTTCTGGCACGTCGTCGTACCGGGATCGCTACCGTTCATGTTCACCGGGCTGCAGATCAGTATCGGCGTAGCCTGGTTCTCGCTGGTTGCCGCGGAAATGGTGTCGGGCGACGGCGGTCTGGGTTATCTGATCGTCGATGCCTACATGAACAACGTTACCGTGCCCATGGTCATCGGCATGATTACGCTTGGTTTCGTGGGCTGGTTTAGCTCGGCGCTGGTGCGCCTGCTGGGCAATCGTCTGATGCAGTGGCGCGTGCGCGCGCTGGCGCTGGAGGGTAGATAGTGGCTGCCGTCGAAAAGAGCATCGAGAGCGATCGCAAGGGCGCCATCAGCATTCGCAACGTCACCAAGATCTACGACCCGGAGGGGGTCAATGTGCTGGCGGTCGATGACTGCTCGCTGGAAATCGCCGCCGGCGAGGTCTGCATGATCGTCGGTCCATCCGGTTGCGGCAAAACGACGCTGCTGAACGCAATCGCGGGCTTTCACTCGATTACCTTCGGGGAAATCTATCTGGATGGCGAGTTGTTGTGCGGGCGCGCCAGGCCACTGGCGCAACAAGGCGCCGATCGGGTCGTGGTCTTTCAGAACGGCGCGCTGTTTCCCTGGAAGACGCTGCTTGACAACGTCGCCTACGGACCCGTGGTGCAGGGTCGGATGAGCCGCCACGAGGCGCGTGACAAGGCCGCACACATGCTCGCCGAGGCCGGGCTGGGCAACGTGGGTTCGAAGTTTCCCGGCGAAGTCTCCTCCGGCATGGCACGGCGGGCCGAAATCGTGCGCGCGCTGATCAACGATCCGAAGGTATTGTTGCTGGACGAACCGTTTCGCGCCATGGACGCGCTGACCAAGTCGATCATGCATGAAGCGTTGCTCGAGATGTACGACCGCACCAAGGTGACGATCTTCTTTATCACCCATGACCTGGAGGAATCGATTTTCCTGGGTGATCGCGTCGTGGTGATGACGACGCGCCCCTGCCGCACCAAGAAGATCGTGTCCGTCGCTATCCCGCGGCCGCGCGACTATCGACTGCTGTCGTCGGAGGCGTTTCGTCTGCTCGTGGATGAAGCCAACGAAGCCGTGCACGAAGAAGCAATCAAGGCGTTTGCGGCAGGCGAGCGCGAGCTGGCTTGAGACGACAGGGGTAGCGCGCAAATGGCGACAACAGCATCGGACGGGTATCAGCAACGGGTTATCGTTCGACGCACGCGCTGGCAGAAATTGGTTGCCAATAAGAGACTGTGGCGCGGCATTACGGCCGTCGTCTGCGCGCTGATTGTGTGGGAGATCGGCGCGCGCTGGAACGACTGGTTCGGCTACCGTCTGCCGTTCATCGGTTTCATTCCACCGCCGACCGACGTCATGGTGGCATGGTTGGAGGTGTTGCCCAAGATCGGTTACTGGGAGAGCTGGTATCTGAGTTTCAAACGCGTGCTGGCCGGATTTCTGGCGGCGATGCTTCTGGGTATTCCTTTCGGACTGGCGCTGGCGGTCAACCGCTATTTCCGCGACATCTTTTTCCCGCCGTTTGAAGTGATGCGCCCCATCCCGCCACTGGCCTGGGTGCCGGCGTCGCTCATCTTCTGGCCGACCAACGAGATGTCCATCGCTTTCGTTACCTTTCTCGGGGCATTCTTTACGATTGTCATCAACGTACTCGGCGGCGCGCGCAGTATCGACATTGCTTATTTGCGCGCGGCGCAGTCGATGGGTGCGACGCAAAAGGACATGTTCTGGAAAATCGTTCTGCCCGGCACCTTGCCGTCGATTTTCACCGGCGCTGCTGTGGGCATGGGCATCACCTGGGAGGTGGTGCTGGCCGCGGAGATGATCTCGGGCGGCGGCACCCAGGCCGGCGGCGGTCTGGGATTCTTCATCTGGAACTCCTACATGGGCGGTTCGCTGGAGCAGATCGTGGTGGGCATGATCAGCATCGGCATCGCCGGTTACCTGTCCAGTAGCGCGATTCGTTATCTGGGTACGGTGTGCATGCCATGGCGACGCCTGTTCTGAGGACTGCATAACATGAACAACAACGCGACAATTAGTCCCGACAGCCCATTCGTTGCGCAGCCCGCACAGCTGGAACTGCGCGGGGTCAATCAAGGATACGGCGAGGCATGGGCGCGCGAAGAGGTGCTGCAAGATATGAGCCTGGTCATCGAATCGGGCAAGCTGACCGCCGTGGTCGGACCGTCGGGGTGCGGCAAGACCGTGCTGGTCAGTCTTGTGGCCGGATTCGAAACGCCTGACAGCGGCGAAATCCTGCTCAACGATTTGCTGGTTTCGGGACCTGCCCGCGATCGCATGGTGGTATTTCAGGAGACGGCGCTGTTGCCCTGGTTGACCGCCTACCAGAACGTGGCCTTCGGCCCCAAGCTGCGCGGTGATCTCAAGGGTGCGCAGCTCGCCAGCGAGATCAATCGGCTGCTGGACAAAGTAGGCTTGCGCGATTTCAAGGACAAGTACCCGATCCAGTTGTCCGGCGGCATGCAGCGTCGCGCGGAATTGGCGCGCGCCATGATCAACAATCCGCTGGTCATGATCATGGACGAACCGTTTCGCGGACTGGATGCGATGACGCGCGAACTGATGCAGGAATTCTTTCTCAAGCTCTTCGAGGAGAATCGTCGCACCAATCTGTTCGTGACGTCGGAACTGGACGAAGCGATTTTCCTCGCTGACCGGCTCATCGTGCTGTCGAACCGCCCGACAAAGGTGCGCGAAACCATCGACATCGAGCTGCCGCGCCCGCGCGATTTTCACATGCTGAATGCGCCCGAAGCCTACGAATACAAACGTCAGGCCATGGAAGTACTGCACGAAGAAGCCATGCGTGGTTTTTCCAGGTCGGGCGGGGACAGCGCGCTCATGGACGTGTATCGCATGGAGTCGCATCACGGCTGATCACGTCCGGTTGTGCTGAGCAATGGGCGAAGTGTTCGAGTTCCTGCTGCAGCGTCAGTTGATCATCGCGCTGGCGATCGGCGGTGCCTTGATCGTTTTGACCGCAAGTTACCTGATGAAACGTGAAGGCCGTGCCGTGCGCCAGGCGGCGATGTGGGTGGAACGTGTGGGCTACGGCTTGACGGCCGCCAGCGTCGCGCTCTTCATCATTGCAGGATTTCGCGCCTGATCTCTGCTTGTCGGGCGTGCCTTGGAAACAACGGGGCAGTCGTGCAACATGCGTGCATCGACCTTCGATAAACCGCCCGTCCCATGATTGAAGTCAAGGGTCTGAACATGACGTTCGGCTCACGTCGTGTGCTGCGCGATTTGAGCTTTACGGCGCCCGACGGCAACGTGACCGCGTTCCTCGGTCCAAACGGTGCCGGTAAATCCACCACCATGCGCGTCATTGCGGGTTACCTCGTAGCAACCTCCGGCGCAGTCAGGATCAATGGATTCGATGTCGAGACGCAGCGACGATTGGCGCAACAACAGCTGGGTTATGTGCCCGAGGCTGCGGCAGGGTTCGGTTCGCTGACGCCCGCGGAGTTGCTGTCATATCTGGCACAGGTGCGCGGTCTGGCCCACGCTGAACGCGGCGCCGCAATCGGCCGCGTCTGTGAACTGATGGATCTGCGCGCGGAGCAACATCGACGCATCAATCATTTGTCGAAGGGCTGGCGACAGCGCGTGTGGGTTGCGCAGGCGCTGCTGCACGATCCCGCCGTGCTTGTGATGGACGAACCCACCGACGGCCTCGATCCGATACAGAAACGCCAGACCAGAGAACTGATTCGACAACTTCGCGTCGACCGCACGATTCTGCTGTCCACACACATTCTTGAAGAGGCCGAAGAGGTCAGCGACCGTACGATCGTGATTGCGGATGGGCGCGTGCTGGTACAGGACGAAACGAGCAATCTGCTGGATGAAAGCGGTCGCATCGCCGCCACGTTTCACCGTCTGATCGACAGCGATTGCAGGCCGGTATCATGAAGCCTGCTGACCTTCAGCCACCCGGTGTCGCCGGCCTAACATGGGCGGTGCTTGCACACGAACTTCGCGTGTATCTCTACTCGCCGCTGGTTTACCTGGTGCAGATCGGTTTCCTGTTGATGCTCGCCGTTTGTGTTTTTCTGGTCGCCGAGTTCTTTACGCATGATGAGGCGTCGGTGCGATTGCTGCTGGTGTTTGCGCCTTGGGTTGCGATCGTGTTCGTGCCGGCGCTCGCCATGCGAGCATGGGTGGACGGGGATGGCGATCGCAGCTACGAACTTTCGGCTTCCTTGCCGACGCCGCGAGTTGCAACGTTGCTGGGAAAGTTCCTCGCCGGTGCAAGTGTTCTGCAGGTGACGTTGTTGTTGACCGGCGCTTTTCCCGTGAGCGTCGCCTACTTGGGCGATCCGGATGACGGTGTCGTGTTCGCCACCTACCTCGCGCTCGCGTTGTTGTTGGCCACATGTTTTGCGATCGCGCTGTTCGGTTCTGCGCTCGCAAGAGACCAGGCAGGCGCTTTCGTCGTGTCGGCCGGATTGTTGTTTGTGTTGCTAATATCGGGCTGGAGCAACACCGCCGATTGGTTGCCGCAGACGTGGTCTGATGTCGTATCGACTTACAGTCCCCGGATGTGGCTTGATGTGCTCGGTCACGGGCGTTTGCAACTTGGTGCTTTCGCCTATTTCGTTTTGGTGTCCGCACTTGCTCTGGCAGCGACGGCAATCGTGCTGGAGCGCAGGCGTCATGTGGCGCGACGCATCGACAAGCGCTGGTATCTTCAGTTCGTTGCGCTGGCGCTCGCATTTGTGCTGCTTCCGCCGCAACTGCTTCATCTGCACCAGTCGCTCGATGTGACCGCGGAACGTGAGTTCACGCTGAGCGAGGCTTCGGTGCAACTGGCTGAACGACTTCCCCGGGGGGTACGTGTCAATTTCTACTGGAGCGATTCACAGCCGAACATACCGCAGGCTATTCGTGCGCACGCACGGCGCGTCGGCGAGTTGCTGCGGGCGTTCGCCGCTGCGTCCAACGGTTCGATCGCGCTGCAGCGTCTTGATCCCGAACCGGATTCCGAAACGGAGCTGATGGCAATTGGCGATGGTGTGCAGCGTATTCCCATGTCGTCGGGCGAGTATTTCTACTTCGGTGCAACCGTCGAGCACGAGGGCCGGCGAGGCCGTTTGGCCTACTTCGATCTGAGTCGCGAGCGACTCGCCGAGTACGACGTTGCGGTGCTGTTGCAGGGTTTGAGTCATGATCGGACTGCGCGTATCGGTGTGCTGAGCCCGTTGCTGGCACCGGATACGGCACAGCGGGATCGCGAGGGCCTGTCATTTCTCTCGGCATTGCGAAGCGCTTACGACGTTGCCGTGATTCCCTACTTTGCGGACGCCCTGCCAGACCGGCTGGACGTCCTGATCTTGATCAATCCTGTCGTGCTTCGCCAGGGCATGTTGCGCGCCGTTGACGCATACCTGATGAACGGCGGCAGTGTGCTCGCGATGCTCGATCCGTTTGTTCGCTTCGATTCCGCCAGTAACCAGATCAATCCGTCCCCGTCGCAGGAGATCAACGATTTATCCGATCTACTTGCCGTTTACGGCGCACGGTTCGTTCCCGCCACGGTTGTTGGCGACGCGTCGAGTGCGGCGCCGGTTGATGGGATGGTGGCCGCGGGCGGCAGTTATCCCTACTGGCTGAGTCTGCGCGCACCCGGATTATCGCGTTCGCATCCAGCTACGGCGGATCTCAACGAGCTCTTGTTCCCTGAGCCGGGTGAGTTCGTCGTTGCACATGCGACGCGAGCCACCGTGCTTGCCCAGGGAAGTGAGTTGAGCGCACGGCGCGAGCGCAGTGATTTCGAACGGCTTTCGCCACCGCAACTGGCGCTCGATTTCGTTGAAGGAAATGGACCGGCGGTCATCGCGGCCGCGTTGCACGGCCCGCTCACGAGCGCATTTGATGCGCAACGTCAGTCGGCTGACGACGCGCTGGTGTTCGCGGTTGCCGATATCGACTGGTTGTTCGATGCTTTTTCGGTGCAGCCCGTGCAGAGCGAGGACGGTCAGTCGATTCTGCGACCCGTTAACGACAATCTTGCGTTTCTGCTCAACCTGATCGAGTACGCCAGTGGCGACGCCTCGTTGATCGCCATTCGTTCACGTGGCCAGGTCAGCCGGCCGTTCACCCGCGTCGAGGAATTACTGCGCACCAGTGGCGAGGAATTCACAGAGCGTGAAAGAGCGCTTGCGCAGACCATCGAATCGACCGAACGTCAGATCGCCGCTTACCTCGAAAGCACTGGCACGCGTGACCTTAGTCGTCTGCCGGAAACACTGCGTGACCAGTTGCTCGAGGTGCAACGCAAACTGCTGCCGGCCAGGCGCGAACTGCGAGAGGTTCGCCTCGCCATGCGACAATCCGTCCAATCGTTGTCGCGCACCATTACGTTAATAAACCTGATCAGCGGACCAATCGCGGTGGTTCTGCTGTTCGGGCTGGTGCGCATTCTCAGGCGGACGATACTGCGACCAAACTAGCTAAGCTGGCGCTGTACGGGCTGACCCGAAACCTGGATACGAGAAACGGGTGCGAGTACGTGACGCTGAGGCGGTAAGGTGCTGGTGTTTGCGGCACGGATGCTACAGCCGAGCCTCCATGGACGGATTTACGGCAGGTCCGCAAGACCAGTACCTTGCCGCCTACCGCTCCGCTAGTCAGCGAACATTTCTTAAGCGCTAGTTCATCGGCGCACGCCGATGTGGCGATCCAGCGCCCCCTCGCTGAGTTCACTCTCCATGAGTTCAACGACCGCCTTGGTCATTGGCAACATGGGCGTGCTTTCTATCCAGACCAGGCCTACGCACTGTGTGACGACGGGTTCTTCGAGGAGAATCAGCCGCGTACCAGGCGCATCGCCCACCGCGTGCATGAAAAACTTTGGTACTACGGTAACCAGTCCACCCATCATGACGTGAAAAGCCAGATTGATCATCGCGTTGGATTCCAGGCGTGGCTTCGGATTGCAATTGGCTTCGGCGAAAGCACGGTCGGTGATCTGTCGCTCGTGTGTGTTGGGTGACAGCAGGCAAAGCGGAAGCTCCGCTGCTTCGGCCCAAGTGACGCTTTCGTGTCCTGGAAACCAGCCGTTGTCGGCGACCAGCAAATGCAGACTTTCTTCGTACAGCGACATGGTCTTCAGTCGTTCCAGCGGCTGCTGTTCGAGATAAGTGATCCCGACGTCGTACTGAAAGTTCGCCAGACCGATTTTCATTTCGTCCAGGCCAACGAATTGAATGTCGATCTGTACCGCCGGGTGACGTTCTAGAAAAAGTCGATCGATGGTAGCAATCACCGGCATGCTCATAGGCATCGCGGCGATGCGCAATCGCCCGTGCAGATCGTCGCGCATGATGCCGAGTTCTTCGATCATCGCATCCTTGTCGGCGAGGATGCGTTTGGCCCAGTCCACGACCCGGCGTCCTTCTTCGGTGAAACCATGAAACTTCTGATGGCGCTTGATGATCGGAACGCCCAGCTCTTCCTCCAGATGTTTGATGGCGCTGGACAGGCTGGGCTGCGACACGTGGCAGCGCTGCGCGGCGCGTCCGAAATGCGCTTCCTGTTCAAGCGCGACGAGGTATTGAAACTGACGCAGGAACATAAACATCCGGCTCTGTGAAGGTCGGCTAGTAGAACACAGCAAGAGAGAATTGTCTTTTGGCTTACCCGCCTGCCGGGCAGGCGCTCCGGTTTTTTACCTCGTGTTAGTCTGTGGTCTCTTTACAGGAGGACTTGTGATACGACTATCCGGTTTCACAGTCCGGGGATCGCTGCCTTGACCCTGGGACTGCTGTTGCCTGTTGCTTTGTTCGTAGGTGTACTGATCGGGTGCATAGGCATTGGCGGCGTATTGCTGGCGCCCTCTCTGGTCTACCTTGGCGGTGTGGACATGCACGTCGCGATAGCGAGTTGCATGTTCAGTTATCTGTTCAGCGGCCTGGTTGGTGCGGTCGAGTTTGCCAGACGAAGATCGATTGAATGGTCCATGGCCGGTTGGCTCTTTGGCGGTGCCATACCGGGTGCTTACCTTGGCGCACTGGGTCTGTCGTTTACCCCGGCCGTCGTTCTCGAAGCCTTGATTGTATTTCTGCTGTTGTTCGTCGGCACCCATACCCTGTGGCGCACGTCGGAGAACGGAACGCCAAGCCGCGAACTGTCCGGGTTTCAGTTGCTACTGATCGGTTTTGTCACCGGCGTGGGTTCCTCGCTCAGCGGCACGGGCGGACCGTTGGTGCTGGTTCCGATTCTGATCGCGCTGCATGTGCCGGTGTTGGCCGCGGTGGGACTTAGTCAGGCAGTGCAGCTGCCTGTTGCGGCGTTGTCATCCGCTGGGAACTACGTGCATGGATCAATCGACTTCGTCATCGCGACTACGATGGCTATCGCGCTCATGCTCGGAGTCGCCGTAGGTGCGCGACTGGCGCACAGCGTATCTGCGCACGTATTGCAGCGTATTGTCGCCGTCGCACTGCTGTTAGTCGGTGCGATGCTGCTGGTACGACTGGTGACGCAGGCAGTCGCCGGTGGCTGAGTCGTTGTTCGGCCCGTCGGTGCCACCCGACCATGGCGACGCGCATGAGGAAGTCCATGTGTGTCCTTCGGGGCGAATCCAGGCTCCTCGCTCAGGGCAGATTACGGTTACGTCGGCCTGCGCCCGCGGCGATGGAGATGGCGCGGTGACAGGGTTGGGATTCGTGCATCCGGACCACGGCATCGAGGTCACGGATGCGGACGCTGGGTTCAGGAATATTCGGCTGCGAAAACCACCGGTTTACGACCACGCCAAGCAGATTCCGAGAGGTCCGTGGCCAGACCTGGTGCCCGATCAATCGGCGTGACAATAGAAAAATAGCAATAAGAACAAATACTAACGCGCGATTTGTAGCGAGTAATTGAATCGGGCTATCAAACTCGCCTAACTAAAAACTTCGGCTATGACACGATAAGAAAGATCACTTGGACAGCTTCCGGAGTGCTGCCTACAGTCCCAGCGATAACAAATTCATCGATGCCGGAGGATGGCATGGCGGACGCCCCGAAAAGACCTCGTAAGGTGACCATTCGTAGTCTGCAGAAGAAGATGCGTGAAGGCGAGCAGATCGTGCAGATGGCGATCTACGACTATCGCAGCGCCGTCATCGCGGACCGGCTGGGTATCGACATTCTTTGTGTCTCCGACACCGGGGGCATGATTCTGTTCGGCCACAAGAGCACGGTCACGGTCACGTTCGACGAAGTCATGATGATGGCCAAGGCGATCGACCGCGGCAGCCAGTCGGGGTTGCGCATGGTCGATATGCCGTACTGGAGCTTCCACGTTTCCCAGGAGCAGGCGGTGGCAAACGCCGGTCGCTTCGTGCACGAAGCCAACGCCGAGGTGATGAAGTGCGAAGGCAATATTCATCACGTGCCGAACATCGAAGCCATCGTCAAGGCGGGCATTCCGGTGCAGGGCCACATCGGCATTACGCCCATGCGCATGCCGCAGCTCGGCGGGTTCATCGCCCAGGGCAAGACGGCGGATCGTGCCAGAGAGCTGGTTGACGACGCGGTCGCGATGGTTGAAGCGGGCTGTTTTTCGATCATGACGGAAGTGACCTCCCAGGAAGTCACCGAATATCTGGCCCAGACCTTGCCGGTGCCGGTCATCAGCCTTGGCGGCGGCCAGGGCGGGCATGGCGTACACATCATCACCTCGGATCTCATGCACCTTTACGAGGAACACACACCCAGACACTCCAAGATCTACACCGATCTGATTCCCATCATGGAGGATGTGTTCATTCGATACCGCGACGAGGTGCGAGACAAGGTGTACCCAGGGCCGGAGCACTCGGTTTTCATGAGCGATGAAGAGGCAGAACGGTTCGCCAGGGCTATGCACTGGGACTGGAAACTGGAACAGCTCGAAGCGAAACGCAGTTGATCGTGCTGGTGATGATCTGAGATAGATTTCGTATATCAAATTATTGATCTGAATCATTTTACAAATCGCCAGCGTTGCGCTTCCATTGCACGCCTGCGCATTTTTTCGGGGAGAGAAAAAGCCAATGCCTGCCAGAAACTTGGAACAGTGGTCGCAAGCACCCGCCGGCCTCAAACCGGGCGAATATGTCGATAGCCGCATCTATTCGGATCACGGCATCTTCGAGGAAGAACTGCAGAAGATCTGGAAGCGGACCTGGGTGCCGGTGTGTCACGAGTCGGAGCTGGCCAAGCCTTACGATTTCCGCACCCTGACCATCGCGCGTGAACCGGTTATCGTGGTGCGCGGCAACGACAACCGCGTGCGTGCGTTTCTCAACGTCTGCCCGCATCGCGGCAACATGATCGAGCGTCGTCCTGCCGGCAGTTTCGCCGCCGGCAGCCCGTCGGGGAATCCCCGGCGCATGACCTGCATGTTCCACGCCTGGCAGTTCGATATGAAAGGCAATTGCGTATTCATCTCCCGCCAGGAAGAAGGCTATCAGGACCGGCTGTGCCCCAAGGATGTCGGCTTGCGGCGGTTACGCTGTGAAGTCTATTTCGGCGGCTTCGTGTGGGTCTGTCTGGACGACAAGATGAACAAGAGCGTGGCAGAATGGGCCGCCGGTTGTCTGGATTGCCTCAAGCCCGCGCTGGATGAAGAGCCGCTGGAAGTTTTCCACTACCACAAGGCCATCATCCCGTGTAACTACAAGCTCTGGCACGACACGAACTGCGAGTTCTACCACGACTACCTGCACTACCATAACCGTATTACCGGTTTTAACGATGCCTACTTCGGGCGCAAGAACAGCGGTTACGACAATGGCCACATTACGGTCGGCAGCTTCGAAGTCCAGTACGACAAGTACGAAGGCTTCGAGTCGCGCGCCAATGTCTCGTTCCCGAATCTGCCACCCAATCACTGGTACATGATCGACATGTTTCCGGGGGCGAACTTCAACCTCCGCGGTTCGGCGTTGCGTTGCGATCTGATGACGCCGCTGGCCGCCGGCAAGGTGTTGATCGAATTTCGCGGCCTTGGGTTGAAGAGCGATTCACCGGAAACTCGCAAGGCGCGCATCGAACACCACAACACGATCTGGGGTCCATTCGGCCGCAATCTGCACGAAGATCTGCTGGCGGTCTCCGCCCAGGGAGCAGCGATGGATTCACGCGCCGACTCGAGAAACATCCTGCACGGCCGGCATGAGGACGAAACCATTCACGATGAGAACGGCATGCGCCACTTCTACGACGAATGGGGCCGCTGGATGGATCGTTCGCCGTCCAACCCCGATCTGCGATATCGCGAAGGACACAACCAGCCCGCTGCCTGATGCGTTGCTGGCAAACGAGTAGCTTGGAACGAGAACATGAGCAGTAACGGTGTGAATCTGGCGGACGCGGTCCGCGACACCATCTATCTCGCGGCTCTGCTGCAGGACGATGAGAAGTGGGACGAATGGCTGGCGCTGTGTGACGAGGATTTCGAGTACGCCATCAAGGCGTTCAGTCCAGAAATTCAGTATGACATGACTTATCTCAGCGGATCGCGGCGCGATCTTGCATCGATGACCGAGTTGCTTCCCAAGCACAATACGGATCACTCTCCGCTGACCCGTCACACTGTGGTCTATCGTGTGGATGTCGACGAATCGGCCGGTACTGCCACGGCAGTGTCCTCGTTTACGGTGCATCAGACGCTGCTCGACGGCATCAACTCTCATGTTGATGCCGGCGAGTCGCGTCTGTTTCTCGTTGGCAAATACTACGACAAGTTCAAAATCAACGGTGAAGGTGTCAAGTTCAGCGAGCGCATTGTGCAACTGAATACGCGTCGCCTCGACAAAGGATCGCACTGGCCAATCTAACCTCGCCTGGTCGGACCCCCAACATGGCAAACTGGAAAACAGCCTGTTTAACAAGCGACGTCGCTATCGACACGCTTGCGTTGTTTAACGTCGCCGGAACCTGTGTGCTGATCGCCAACCTTGGCGACGAGTTCAAGGCCTACCCCCCGATGTGTCCGCACATGGAAGAGCCGCTGGTCGAGTCGGGTATCTGCGCCGACGGAATACTGACCTGCAACAAACACCTTTGGCAGTGGGACATGCGAACCGGCGAAATACGCGCCCCGGCCGAGCGTCCTTCGTTGCAAATATTGATGTATGACGTCAAGGTGGAAGGCGATAGCGTCCTCGTCGATCTCGAGCAGGAACTGGAGTACGAGTTCGACGAGGAGGAGGACGACGACGATTTCCACTGGTAGCGAGCCGGTCGCGTGACATGAAAGTCGCTGTTCGCACCAAGCAGCAGAACTACGCAGTCACATGCGCTGAGGGTGAGCGCATACTTTATGCTGCTCTGCGCGAGGGCATACCGCTTCCCTACGAATGCGCGACCGGCACCTGCGGTACATGCAAAGCGCGAGCGCGACCGGGTGATGTCCACAGCGAGTGGCCGGAAGCCCCCGGCAATGTCTATCTCAAGCCCGAGCGCGGTGAGTTTCTGATGTGTCAGTCGATCGCACGCGGCGACTGTGAAATTCTTGTGCCCGGGAAGCCCGCTCCTGCGGCGGTTGCAGGGCTGCGCCCGTCGCATCACAAGGGTATTCTGCAGAATCTGCACTCCCACACGCACGATGTGGTGACGTTCGCCATCGCTTTGGACGCGCCCGTCTCGTTTCACTCAGGACAATTCGCGGTGATGGAGTCGGACGACGTGCAAGGTTACCGTGCCTACTCGATGGTGAACGTTGCGGGCTCCGCCGAGTGCCTGTCGTTCGTGGTCAAACGTAAGCCCGATGGCCGTTTTAGCAACTGGCTATTCGATGCCAAACCTGCCGGGCAGCACGTGCGATTGTTCGGGCCGCTGGGGCGTGCGACGTTCGATCCGCGGGAACGTAAGAACGTCATTGCTATCGCTGGTGGCTCGGGTATTGCCGGCATTGTATCGATACTTGCTCACGCGACAGACAGCGGTCATTTTGACCAGTATTCTGGACAAGTGTACTTCGGTGTCAGAGGTGCGCGCGACGTTTTTTTCCTGGATCGGTTGTCTGACTTCGTGCAACGAGCGAATGGCGCATTAAACGTCACCGTCGCCCTCTCTGATGAAGACCCGCCGCCGAGCCTGATGCAGACCTACCCCCAGCTCCGCTTCGCTGGTGGTATGGTGCACTTGGTCGCTGGCGAAGGTCTCGCCGGTCACTACGACGACTCGATTGCATATGTGGCTGGCCCGCCTGCGATGGTCGATGGCGCGCTGCGATTGTTGATTGTGAAGGGACGCATGCCGGCAACCAGTATCCGCTATGACAAATTCGGGTAGTAGCCGGGCCGCGGCGCGGTGATTGACAGAGGAAGCTGACTTGAGTGCTGATCAGACTACGCTTGGTGTGCTGTATCGGGTCGCACTGTTCGCCGACATCGGTCCGGCGACGCTGCAGGACATAGCGGGTATCGCGCGACGTCTGAGCTTCGACGAGGGCGATACCGTCTATGAACTGGGAGAAAGCGCCGATGACATCTACCTGCTTGAAACCGGACGGGTTCGTTTCACGCTGGGTGTGGGGAATCGCCCGGCGTCCTGCGGGTCGATCATGGTCAGCTACATGGTATTTGGCTGGGCGGCATTGGTAGACGATCAACCACGGCGAATCGCAACTGCCTTGTGCCTGGAGCCAAGCTCGATGCTGGCCATCAATGGCGAGAAGTTGTTGCAGGTCTTCGGCCGAGACACCCAGGCTGGATTTCTGGTGATGCGCCGCATCGCCGCCATGGTGGCGCACAACTTCACGAGTTAATCGTTACAACACCTGTGCGTCCCGAAAACTCTTGAGGCGTGCGCAACGGATCGATTCGTCGCTACTATTGACCGCTCCCCGCCGGCCCGCGGGCTTTCCCTTCGTGCGATGTGGCCAAGGATGGCATGGATGGCACCGGGCTTTGTGCTCACGGCCAGCGCTCGTAGCGCCCCCCCGCAGCGCGGGCACACACTCACTTCGACGCCGAACACCCGGCGCACGGTGAAAGTGTGCACTGCCATCAGCAAAGGTCCAGGCACCGTGCGCCACCAGCATAGGCAGGGGCACGTTCAGGTTCAGTGCCGAGCCCAAGCGTTGAATGACCGTCACCACAGCGCTTCGTGCCCCGTCCCATCCGCGCCACTGCGCGTGTGTCACCGCTGCACTGTCAAGTGCCTGGGTGACCACCGTCAGCACCGGCGAGAGCACTTCGGGCGAGACGCAAAGGGAAGCGCAACACCCACTAGCCTGTACGCCACCGGCGGTAATACCTCAGCTACTAGCCGCGCTGCGCTCCGAGCCCTGCCCGCTATTGCACGATACACACCGCCCGCCCGATTCCCGCAAGGCGCCCGCTCGCAAGCGCCGAGCATGTCGGCTTAAGCTGCATCGCATACCCTGGCCCAACTGGCCTGCCCGGCGCTGCAAGCTCTGGCGGTGCCGCGGCCTAAACCTCGGACACCGACGACGTATCGACTCGTACGAAACGATGATGCCAGGCGGGGCGAGCCAGTCCTCGACGTCACGCAAGCTCAGGGCGAAGCGATAGTCCAGCCAAACGGCGAAACGGTTGACCTCTGGAGGCACCGGTGACGGGGATAGCGGGAGCTGCATCTGGCTATCATCCAAGCCTGCCCGAGCCCCGCTCAATGTGACAGTCCCTGCTCGACCTGACAGAACGCCTGCGCATGAGCCCGGCAGCCACACAGGCCGGTTCTTGCCAGCTAGATGACAGTTGCACACAATCATGACAAGTTCACTAACCGGAATTCGACCTATGCCACAACCACAGTTGTCGGTTCGAAGTGCGCGCGCCCGTGAACTGGCTCATCGTCTCGCGCAGCGTGAGCGCCGTACCGTCGCCGACGTAGTCGAGCGTGCACTAGAGGCGTACGCGAAACAGCAAACGGCGCGCGCGCCGGCAGCCGGGTTCTATCGCGACCTGAACTGCCGATTTGCAATCGATCTCGATCTGGAGGCGGTATTGCGATCCACACGGCGAGACCATAATGGCATCGAGCTGTGATCTGCCTCGATACCAACGTTATCTCGGAGACTCTTCGCCGCTCGCCCAACCCAAAGGTGATGGATTGGCTCGCACTGTATGACGATTCACTCGCGCTCCCCACCGTGACGATTGCTGAGATTGCATACGGCATCGCCAAGGTCCGCACGGACCAACGTTCCGGCCTGCTGCAAGCCGGACTCGATGCCTGGCGCCGCCGGTTCATCGAGCGAATTTTCGGGCTGACGGAGGACGCGGCAATGGTCTACGGAGAGATTATGGGTAATGCCCATCGCGTCGGTAATACGCTGTCAGTGCCGGATGGCATGATTGCGGCAATCGCCATCGTCAACGAAGGGATCGCTGGCGACCCGCAACGCGCGTGACTTCGAGTCTGTGCCCGTTGACGTGATCAATCCCTGGAACGCAATGCCGGTGATGTAGCCAGGCAACCGTAAATCGTTGCGTTCCTTGTTCTCCCCATCCGCGGGCGTGCAATCTCCGATGATGCGATTCTGCGCCAAGGGCACTCGATTCATGAGGAACAACGCGACCGACTGCAGGCCATGAATGTCGATCTCAGCTTTCTGCGAACCGTCGTCGTCGGCCGGTTCGACGAGCTGAAGTACTTCACTATCGACTCGCATGGCCGCATCTAAAGTGATGAAGAAGGCAGTCCGGTCCGGGTTTCATTTTGTTCTACATATCCGCGTAGCTATTTGTTCTCAATCAATTCGTCACGGATATACTTCAGTTCTCGGGATTCTAGTATTGCACCTTTCTCATCTTTTATAATAGCTATCATCTTCTCCTCCACCTTCCTTATTCGATCAAACTCCTTATGAAGAGAGTTTCTTGCAGAGTTATAGTCACTTTCCAATTTGTTAATGCTCGGTACTGTTTTCTCGATAATGGACAGCACACCGCTCGCGGCATTAATAACAGATCGCCATTTCTTGGCTCTTTCAAGGCGACGTTTTTTAATTTTATAGTTCTCCTCTGCATTCGACAACAGGGCACCTCTAAAAATAGGCTAAATGCTATAATATAAATAACAGTCCCAGTGGGCGAAGGTGTAGGCAATGTTGCAGTGTGGTTTCTTTGATTTAGATAATCGATATCAGAAATTGGATGAACGCGACCCGCTCATAAGCCTAAATAGGCTGGTAGATTGGGGGCACTTCAGACCCACATTGACTGTTATTCGAGAAAAAAGCCGAAAAAGCAGGGCGGGCCGCAAGCCTTACGATGTCGTTTTGATGTTTAAAGTTCTAGTTCTACAGCATTTATACAATTTATCTGATGATGAGGCGCAATATCAGATTAGAGACAGATATTCTTTCTGTCGCTTCCTTGGCCTGACCCCAGAAGGCAAGATCCCTGACGCTAAAACGATAGGGCTATTCAGGAAACAACTCGTTGAGTGCGAATGGATGCGCACGCTGTTCGACGATTTCGATGAGCAGTTGAATGCTCAAGGCTATAAGGCGCGAAAAGGTCGAATAGTGGATGCCAGCTTTGTTGATGTGCCCAAGCAAAGAAATTCCCGTGCCGAGAACGAGCAGATAAAAGCTGGGGAGATACCTCAACGTTTCAAGGATAATCCCGACGTAGGCAGACAAAAGAATACCGATGCGCGCTGGGCGAAGCAGAATGAAGAAACGCATTTTGGTTATAAGAATCATGCGGCGGTAGATAACGCGCACAAGTGGGTCCGCGACTATGAAGTGACCTCAGCTGAAGTTCACGATTCACAGGTCTTTATTGAACTATTATCGGACAACACATCGGCTGATGTATGGGCGGATAGTGCTTATCAAGGCGAGAACAATGAAATCAGCCTGGCTGCGATGGAGAGGCGTAGCCCTGTTCACAAAAAGGGCAATAGGCATAACCCGTCATCGCAGCGCAGTAAGAAGTCGAATGCTAGGCGTTCAAAAATCCGTGCTAGAGTCGAGCATGTTTTTGGGTCATTGACCAATGAGCAGGGCGGACTTTACTCACGAGTGATAGGGCTTGCGCGTACTGAAGTGAAGGTTGGTATGATGAACAGGGTGTATAACATGAGACGCTTCGTGACTTTGTGCAGGAGAGATAGGTCTGCGATTTGAGACAAAGGGAAAATGACCCTTTTTGGACAAGAAAAATCGGCCTATCAAAGCTGAGAAACGCGACATCCGGCATGAAGTAGTCGTCACTCGGTGTTGACTGAGAAATCCCAAAGTCATGTAGATAGAAATGGAGCGTATTCTTGAATTTTTAAAGGTGCCCTTTGTTCGGTCTCGAATACGCCTATCTCTCTCTTTACAATGAGATTTTATGAGTTTATGGCGCTCGCTCGATGTTAAAGGATTTTTCATAAGCTTATTTTGACCATAATTAGCTAGCTAATGCAAGTATTCTAGATTCGCATTTTCAATGGCGATTAGTATAGATTCTCACGCGGAGCAATGGAAACCAGGAAATTTTGATTTTTGGTAGGACGGGAAGACTTGCGTAGCCTGCCAATTTATTTCCCTGAAAGCAACGGAATGCGTTTCCCTTTTCTTCTCTATGTGGAATTTTTTATTCTACACATACTGTACAGTGCAGCGTCTTGTTAACGACATCATATTTTTCTCAAAAAAATCATGCACCGAAATCCGTGCCTGCTTTAAAATATGAGACAAAGTTGATCGCTTGATTGGTTTGTGCGCGGGGACAGTTATTTTCAAAACCTCGTCATGTAGATGTTTTTGAAGCCTTATGTGCGATCCACGTTGCCGAACAACTACCCATCCATCTCTTTGTAGTGCTTTAATAATCGTTGCATAATTCAGGCTTGGGACTTTGCTCATACAACCAGTTCCAATTTCTCTGCGCTTGGCATGATTAAAACGTCATCTTCCACCGGCTCCAAATACAACTCGATTGCTTCCTTGATATTTTGTATTGCATCTTCTTTGGTATCTCCTTCAGAAATACAACCAGGCAGGGCAGGAACAACAACGGTATATCCGCCTTCTTCACTTGGTTCAAGTAGTATTTGTACTTTCATGGGGTTTCTTCTCCGTTTGATTTAGTGTGATGATAGTTTTCGGCACGATAGTTCTCATAAAAAAATCAGACATCATGGTGCTCTTCTACCCATCTACGGGGTTTTTTGCCCAACAGCTACGTGGTGCACTTGCAACTTAAATCTGCCTGTCTAACCTTTTGAACTGATGAATCCCCACGAATACGAGTGAGGATCATCTGAGGGATCAATCACATAAAGGATCGACGCGCCTGCTGTCATCTGATCTTGCTGTCATCTGAGCTAATGGGTGTTGTCAAGACATCCAAGACGAATCGGAGAGGACAGCCTGCACGAGATGAGATTGTTGCACAGTGGGTTGACGAACGCGTGTCCGTTCATCCATCCGGGACGAGTGGGCGCGTTGGTGAAGGTGGCCGGCGGGCTGCTCAGTGGTGGGAAGCTGACGTTGACGCACATCGGTCGCAGCCTCGCCTCGGGCGCCTTCACGAAACCCAACATCAAGTGTGTCGATCGCCTCGTTGGACACGTCCATCTGCACGCGGAGCGCCTGGGTATCTACCAAACCATGGCCCAGTGGGTGCTGCGTGCGAACCGCTCCCCGGTCATCCTCGTGGATGGGTCGGATTGCGAGCTCGGTCACGACCAACTGATGCTCAAGGCAGCGGTGCCGGTTGGGGGGCGTGCGCTCACCCGCTACGAGGAGGTTCATCGACCGAGTCGCTCCAACAGCCCCCGGACTCACTGTCGGTTCTTGCGCCCTCTTCGTGCGGTGCTGCCCATTGAGTGCGGTCCCATCCTTGTTACCGACGCCGGGTTGCGCGGGCCGTGGTTCCGGGAAGTGCAGAGCTACGGTTGGGATGGGGTTGGAGGGGTGCGCAAGCGAGTGAAGTATGGTCTCGATGGAACAACGACTGGGCGGACGAGGACCGGGCTCTACAGTCAGGCGGCGAGTCAGCCCACGCCTGTTGGCGCGGCCAGACTGTCGCGTCGCCCCCCTATCGCTGTGGGCGGTATCGGGTGAAGAAGTCCCACCGGGGAGCGGGCAGAGCGCGAGTTCGGCGCAATCAGGTAGGGCGAGTTCGGTGGCGGCGGCACTATCGGGCGCCTTGGCTGCTGGCGACCTCGTTGCTCCACAGCCGAGGAGCGGGGCGCGAAATCGTGCGGCTCTACGCCCTGCGCCTGCAGATTGAGGAGACGTTTCGAGAGGTGAAGGGGCACCGCTGGGGGTTCGGGTTGCGGTATGCACGCAGCCGAGAGGTGAATCGGCTCGACGTGTTGTTGCTGATCGGCACGCGGGCGACGTTGGTGTACTGGCTGGCAGGTTGGGTCGCCAGAGCCCGAGGACTGAGCCGGCACTTCCAGGCCAACACCGAGACTCGAGCACCGGTGTTATCGACGTTCTTTCCGGACCGGGAACGCCTTCGAAGTCATCGATTCAGAGTCACCAACGCCGAACGCCTCGAAGCGGCGAAAACGGTTCCAATCCTCGTCCACGAACAGGCATTTGCCGCGTGAAATCGTGGGGATCGCTCAGTGTAGCAATATACCTACCTTAACCCGTGGCACATTTAGGAAAGGAAAGCGGTTATCCCGTTATTATTTTGAACATACTCTGTCACTCTGAAGCCTAGCTGAAACATCCAATCAATGCAGCCAGGCCAGCTTGGTTCATTTTACTGGATGCTTCTCCCGCGACTCTGCTCAGGGTCGGCATGACGGAGAGGGAATAGAGTACCAGGAGAAGAAAGTCGTTTTCCTGTTCTTTTTGCCAAATGCACCACGGGTCTACCTTAATATTTACTCAGATGGGAGGCTATTTGTTATGGGTATTACAAGCATTTCTAGTAGGGAATTTAATCATGACGTGAGCACAGCAAAAAGAACTGCTTTATCTGGGCTAGTCTTTATTACTGATCGGGGCCATACGGCACATGTTTTGTTATCTGTTGAGGGAATACCAAAAAATTACAGACAAGAAAGTATTGTTGACTTGATTGCTTTGCCCGAAGTAGCAGAAATTGAGTTTGAGTCACCCCGACTGGATAAAGAACTGTAGCAGCCTGCAGATTTTTAATGTACCTTCTTGATACCAATGTTATTTCTGAATTGAGGAAGGCAAGGTCTGATAAAGCAGATAAAAAATATTGTGACTTGGGTTAATAGCATTTCGTCAGCCAGGCTATTTATATCGGGGGATGGGGATAGGAAATTTAAGCGGCCTTTGGGGCAGACTGGCTGAGTATCGAGGTAGGTTCATAAGGCGAAGCCCAAGGGACCACCCATCAGCGCAGCGAGGGGCTTGGACGAGGCTCTACGTCAGGCGCGCCGCTCGCCGGCAGCCGTGGCGATTGAATCTGACGGCGTGTGTGTCGTGACGTGCGTTAACCGCGGGCCATGGGCTCGAATGGCGCAAGCTATTGGTGGGCTCAGCGCGGCCTTGATGCCATGGTGCCATCAGGGGGCTCGGTGCCGCGGCGGTTAAGGTGTTGGAGGCTCCGAGCCCTCACCCCTGGCTCGGTGACAACCGCACTGACACGCCCCTCACCCTGGCAGGGTGGGCCGCGGCTGATATCGATAGCGAATACGCGTTGCAATCGAGCCCGCCCGTTCAGTGGCGCGCTGGGTGGCCCATCATCTTCGCTGGGCTTGGCGCTGGGTTTGGGGCGGGGCGCGACGATGAGGCGGCGCGGGGGTGCATGGGGCGCCAAGAGGCCGGGGTCCCTCACCGAATGCGCCCTGGGACGTGGCCCCTGGGACGGGACACCAGGGCGGCCAGAGGCGCGATAACGTCCTCGGGCTCGAACAGTCCATGGGGGTTGCCATCGCTGAAGGGGCGCTTCCACTCAAGCCCCCCCAGGCCATCGCCCTGGACGCTTAAGCGCTGCCCGGCGAGGGGGCCGCGGGCCATGTATAGGCCCACCCGTTCGAGCGTGGCGCGCTCGTTTGGCTCGCCGGCCCCCGCGCAGTTGAGCGAGAAGCCAGCGCCAGCGGCGGTGAAGGGCTTGGCCAGTGCGGCCCGTGATTCGCCGGCCAGCCAAGGGTGAGGTAGGCGCATCGTGGCCCGCCCGGCCTGGGGACCGGCGGCGATGACCTACCCGATGGCGGCGCGGGTCGATGGCTCGTAGGGCGAGTTGAGGCCCAAGTCGAGGGAGGGCTGCTCCTCTTCGCCGACCCGCACACCCGCCCGCACCCGCGTACGGGTGAGGCGCGTGATGCGCGTTCTCAGCAGCGCCTTGAGTTCGCCCGGTCGTGGTGCCGGGGCGCGGTGAAAGCGCGCTTTGCCCGGTTCAAAAGTGTCAGTGCCCTCTAGCGCCAGAACAGGCCAGTGCCCGTTCAGATTCAACGTCGAGCCCAAGCGTTCGATGACAGTCACCCTACCGGTGCGCGCCCGTCTAGGCCAGGCGCCGCGCTGCACACCAAGGGCACCCGCCGCGGCGTTTACAGCTCAACGCTACCCGGTGCTGGGTCAGCGACAGCCCGTGCACTGGGCGCGTACCAAGCCATGTGCCCATCGAGCGCAGCGCCAATACGACTCGAATTCTTCGCGCACGTATCGAGGCAACGCCCGGTCCTGCGCTTCTTGCCCCGCGAACAACGGCTCAGCGGGTTGCTCTACGATTCGGTAGAGAACGGTCTCCTCGTGGCGATGGCGCCGGTAGCCCCATGAGGCACCGGCTTGTTGGCGAAGCGCTTGAGATGCGTCCATCGACACCGTCCACCTCAGCCATCGCACCGCAACAGCCAGCCCACTGCGCGAATCGAGGACGGCGCTGGCCGGTGTCAGTGTAGGCGCGAGTCTGACTAGACACTGCCGGCTCTGGAGGGTGACACGATTTCGGCTCTGAGTGCCGGTCAAAGCCTTGGCTCAACGTTAAGGTGGCGGTGGGCGTCGAGGCGCTTTGCGCTGAGCGCAGGGACCGCCCGCAACCGATTGGGAGAGGGCGCGTTGGAGCGGGAGCAGCTTTTACCCGGCGTGCGTGCGACCGGTCGCCGATGCGAAATCACCGCGATGGGTTTACTGGCTTCGAGGTGGCTTTTTGCCGGGAAAGGGTAGCGCGACTGGACCGGTTTGTTCGTAGAGCCCCGCTGGGCCCAGATGGGTGCGGCGCCCGCGCGCCGCGACGCTCACTATCAGGCGCTTGCGCTCACAGTAGTGCTTGGGCAGGTGCCGCGAGCTGTTGATGTGATGTAAGTGTCCTAGGCGTAGTTCGGACTCATCATCGGCTGCTCCCAGGTTCGAGTCCTGCCGGGCCCACCAGTTAACACCCTCTTTTTCAGATGGCCGCGGGTATGGTTTCCCGCGAGATCATGCACTGGACTCGCACTGCCCCTGGCCATCGCTTACAGTCCTTCTAAACGGCCGATGGCTTTTGCCGATGCCGCTGAGGCGTTGCGGATCTGCATGGACCAGGCAGCTCGACGTGTGGCTGCTTGCAGCCGGCTCAATGCCGGGCCGATGCAAGCACTGGGCGAGAGCTGCAGGCGACAGCTCGGCGTTTTGCGAAAACAGGCCATCGGGGGCTGTGCTACGTGCCGCGAACGATTCGGAGCAACCGTTGATGACATACACACTCTACAATCGAGATGGTTCGGGCGGTTTTGTTGTTGAGGCCGCGCTAACTATGGGCGGGTTGCCATTCGAACTGGTTTCTTTGGAGTCAACTCCAGGTTCACCGCTAGCGGAATCCTTTCGCGCCACCAATCCATGGCGCCAAGTGCCAGCTTTGCTCCTACCTGACGGTACCGTCATGACCGAATGTGCCGCTATCCTTATCTATCTAGCTAGCGCACATCCGGAAAAACGGCTGGGGCCGGGGTTTGGTGAGCCGGGTTACGCCTCGTTCCTGCGTTGGATGGTGTTCACCAGCGTCAATGTGTACGAAGCCGTGTTGCGGGTTGGCTACCCGGGCCGTTACACCACGGACAATACTGCGCAGGCGGCAACCCGCGAAGCGGGGATTCAGCGTATGGGTGAGGCCTTGCAGTTGCTCGACGAGACGGCGGCCGATGAGGGCGGCATCCTGGGACCAGACTTGACAGTCCTGGATATGTATGTGGCCATGTTGTTCATCTGGTTCAGAGGTGACTTGGCCTTACCGCGGCTGATCCGAGTCGCCGCGAAAGTGAGGTCGCTGCCTGTTATTGCTCCTATTTGGCGGCGCCACTTCGGCGATCGTTGAAGGCGCACCCTACCGCAGGATACAAGCCAGGGTACAAGCCACCTGGGCGCGCATGAGAGTATTTTTGAAACGCCGCTACTAAGGCTGGAGCGCCTCTATGCTCATCAATACAGGCCGGCCCGTCACCATGGCGCCGCGTGCAATGGTCGTGTCTGCGCACGCGCTGGCGAGCGAAGCGGGTGTGGCGATTTTGCAAGCGGGTGGTCATGCCGTGGATGCCGCCATCGCCACCAGCGCGGCACTTGCCGTGCTCTATCCGCATATGACTGGCGTCGGCGGGGATGCTTTCTGGTTGATTCATGATGGTGCCACCGGCGCTATCAGCTACTTGAATGCAGCGGGACAGGCCGCCGCCAGTGCAAGTATGGAGTGGTTTCAAGCGGCGGGGATGGACGCGGTGCCGTTGCGCGGTGTATTGCCGGCGACGCTGACGGTGCCGGGAGCGGTGGACGGATGGTGCACGGCGCATGACAGATTCGGGCGGCTACCGTTAGCCCGTGTGCTGGCGGCGGCGGCTGGTTACGCGCGGGACGGATTTCCCGTCACGGCGCGTCTTGCCCATCACATAGGCGCCTGTGCTGGAGACCACGTCTTCAATGGGGCGGCTGCAACGATCTTTCTCCCGGCTGGAGCACCGCCGATGCCAGGTACTCGGCTTACGAACCCCGCTCTGGCGGCAACGCTTGAAGGGATAGGCGAGGGTGGACGTCAAGCATTTTATGAGGGGCCCATTGCAGCCGCGCTTACCCGTTTCTCTGCTACCGAAGGCGGTTTTTTCGCGGAGGATGATTTCGCGGCCCAGCATTCGTATTGGGGTAAGCCGCTGAGTGGCCAGTACCGTGGCGTGACTATCTACGAGACACCACCGCCCACGCAGGGGTTCGCGGTGTTGGAGATGCTGAATCTTCTTGAAGGATTCGATATAGGCAGCTGGCGGCATTTGGGGGTCGATCATGTACACCACTTGGTGCAGGCCAAACAGATCGCCTACAACGACCGGGATCGCCTTCTTGCTGATCCGCGCTTTGCCACTGTGCCCGTCGAGCAGCTTCTACACCCCGACTATGCGTTAAGCAGGCGCTCCCTGCTGGATTCCGCCAGGGCGATTCCATGGGACCAAGTACCGTCGTACGGGAGTCTCAATGGCAATACCGTCTTCACCGGCGTGGTGGACGATGAGGGCAACGCGGTTGCGCTCATCCAGAGTCTTTACGGGATTTTCGGTTCTGGTGTAGTGGCTGATGGCACTGGCATCGTGTTGCAAAACCGCAGTGCGTATTTCTCCCTGGACCCGGAACATCCTAATCACTTGGAAGCCGGTAAGCGCCCGGCGCATACGCTTATCGCCTCCATGGCCAAGCGCGACAGCCGCTTGTGGCAGGTGCTCGGTTGCATGGGCGCAGATGGACAACCGCAGATTCATGTACAGGCATACATCAACCTCATCGACTTCGGACTCGATATTCAGCAAGCGGTGGAGGCGCCCAGATGGTTGTCGGGCCGCTTCGCGCTAGGCGAACCGCGAGATCTACTCAATATTGAAGGCCGATTTGATACTGATACATTGAATGCGCTGGAAGGAAGAGGGCATCAGCTCAATCGTTGGCCGGCTTTTGAGGAGCTGGCCGGTCACTGCCACGGAATTACGCTTGACCCGGTTTCAAATATTCGCCTCGGCGGTGCCGATCCGCGCAGTGACGGGGCGGCCATTGGTTACTGATCGATGCCTTTGCGGTGATGGGGCGAGCGGTATGAATGCTCTCCGTGATCACAATCCAATGACGTGCGGCCGAGCCGCGTGAACCCTCTTCGCCATAGGTTAGCAGTCCCTTGAACGGCCAAGAGGAGGATCCGCAATGCGCGGCACACTCGGTTCCGTCGGCGCGGCGGGCTCGATGGATACTGGTAATGACGATCCTTGCATCCAGCGTTGCATTTATCGATATGACCATCGTGAATTTGGCGCTGCCTGTCATGCAGGCCGACTTGGGTGCCACATTTCAGTCCATGCAGTGGGTGGTCGAGGCATACATACTGTTGTTGACCGCCTTCATGCTAACGGGGGGTGGGCTTGCCGATCGGTATGGCCGGCGCCGGATCCTGTGCGTGGGCGCTTTGTTGTTTCTGGCCGCGTCAGTCGCCGCGGGACTATCGGCTAATGCTACGGAGTTGATTGTGGCGCGCGCCCTTCAGGGACTTGGCGGTGCCCTACTTGCCCCCGCGAGCCTGGCTATTGTGTCATCGAGTTTCCCGCCACGGGAGCGGGGCAGGGCGGTCGGTTTGTGGGCCGCGTTTTCGGGTGTTTCCACCGCTCTTGCGCCACCGCTTGGCGGTGTTTTGATCGAAATGTGGAGTTGGCGGGCCGTTTTCTTCATCAATGTGCCGATATTGGCCACTGTTTTACTTTTTGCGCCGTGGCGGTTGCCTGAGAGCGTTCGATGCAAGGCCGGCAGCGGTGCTGCGACATTGGATTGGGTGGGAGCCCTAGTTGCATGCGCCGCGCTAGGCGCACTCACCCTGGCGCTGCTTCGTTGTGGTCAGTGGGGAATATTCGATCCGGTGGTTATCGGCTCGGCAGGCGCCGCTATAATCCTACTGTGCATTTTTGTCTTCGTGGAGAAGCGCGCGGCGGCGCCCATGGTTCCGCTTGAGATCTTTGCGGCTCGCGCCTTTCTCGGTTTGAACATCATGACGTTGGTTTTGTTTACCGCGGTGGGCGCCGTGATGTTCTTTTTGCCAATGACGCTACTCCAGTCATTGCAATACACGCCAATCGAGGCTGGCGCGGCATTAATCCCATCCATGCTGGTGATGTTCGCCGTCTCGCCCGCCATGGGTCGGTTCTCCGATCGGTATGGCCCGCGTTTGCCGTTGATAATCGGACCCTGCATCTCAGCGCTCGCGTATGTTGTTTTTGCGGCAACGGCGTCACCTAGCTACCTGAACGGAATACTGCTTCCCGTGTTGCTGATGGGTCTTGGTTTTGGCACCTGGGTAACGCCACTCACCAGCTCCGTCATGACCGCCGCCGGTGAAGCGAACGCGGGTATCGCATCGGGTATCAACAATGCCGTTGCCCGGCTGGCTCAGCTATTGGCCATAGCAGTGCTAGGACTGCTGGCGAGTGTTGTGTTCAACGCGGCGCTAGATGCTTATCTAGTTCAAACCAACGTATCCGCCGATCTGGTAGCGTTGCTTGCCGACGAGCGGGCGAAACTCGGCGGGATGATTGCGCCCGATGGCGTTCCCCATGATCAAATGAACGCCATACAGTGGGCAGTACGCACGGCGATGCGCGATGCTTTCTCCGCGGTATGTTACGTGGCGGCGTGTCTTTGCGTTTGCGCAAGCCTTATAGGCAACTGGTCCGTGGCAGGTATCCGCACCCGGGTTAGTGTTTCGAAATGAACAGCAAGACTAAACAGCCGGTGGCGACAAGCCTAAGTGGCGTGACCCATCATAAAGCCACAATCAACGGTATCACGCTCCATTGGGTTGAACAGGGCTCTGGCCCGCTGCTCGTTCTGTTCCATGGGTTTGCGGAATTCTGGTGGTCATGGCGGTCTCAGATCGGACCGCTAGCCCGTGACTTTCGCGTCGCCGCCGTGGATATGCGTGGTTTCAACGAAAGCGATAAACCGGCGTCTGGGTATGATACGGCGACCCTCGCCACCGACATCCGCAGCCTTATTGATCATCTAGGCGGCCGTGCCTACGTGGCGGCACACGACTGGGAGATAATGGCCTCGTGCAGGTTGTGGCGCGGTTCGCCACCACGGTATTGCGCTATGCTGTCAGCAGGAACGGTTGCCGTGTCCGTTTTGCCGCCTTCGTATGGGCACAACCGAGGTACAAGTCCATGTTGGTTCATAACACCCCTTTCAATGACTCCCGGGTTCATCGATATAGATGGGTTATTTACCACCTCCTCGTAGTGCTGTTTCTATCAGTTGGCCTAACCGCCCCTGGCCCGGCTCTGGCCTGAGAGTGGTTCAAGACGAAAAAAGAGCGCTCGGAGCAGTTCAAGGAAATGACCACGGCCAGAGGCGAAATAGCCTTTCTCGCCGATCCGGTCAGCCTTCGCATCCAACGAAGTGCGCGAGTTTATGTCGGACCCAATGCTCCGGTATTGCTCTATGAAAAGATCGATCAGTGCGCCCAAGCCCGTCTTGCGTTAACCCAGACTGGCCTTTGGATTTACTTGCCTTTTCGCGCGTACTCAACGAAAGACTCATCTGTATGCAACGGTGAATCAGAACATCCGATACTGATCATGAATCGTGAGCACACATTCGAGGTTGGTGAAGGATTGTCGGGTAAACTATCACCTGGTGACTGCTTTCGGCTCCAACAGGAGTACGGGGAATTTTATGCAGTAGAGGTCAATACAGACAAATTTCCCGAACTGCGAGCGGGTTGGTCTGAAGTGGTGTTGGTACCAAAGGATAAGGCTGAAAAGCCCGCCGATGACAGTGGCTTTAACCTCGCGGATATCGACTACATTACTCGTGGGTACTTCGATGGCATCTACAAGTTTCGTAAGGCCTGCGGCACTGAGGTTGTTCAGAAAAGGAGCATGAAGTTTATTGCAGGCACGGGTGCTGGTATTGGTGTCGATACCAAGTATTTGAGGGCGAATTTCGGCCTGAGTGGGGATCTAGGATCTGAGGAGACCTCTCTCCAAAGGTATCCATCGGAGCAAGAAGTTAAACGGAGAATCTACACGCGAAGAAACCGCGGTGCTGCGATGAGCTTGACCAAACTGACGGCGTGTGGCGGCAGTCGCCGGGCTTTGACTCAATACATTTATACAGATAGCCAGGGTGAAACAGTCTACATCAACAAGAGCTGGATGGACGATTTTGAGCTTCGCACCCATCCACACACGCAAGAAGCTGTGGTCAGTTGCTACCCGGAATACTTCAAACTGTATCAAGCCTTAAATCAGACTCGCATTGACGATGACGATATCGATTTTGTCATCGCGCTAGTGGCAAGATGGACTGATCTTAGGGACTTTGAAAAATGCGCCGCTTAGCTGCGGTGCGGTCAGTCACTTCGCATATTGACTGGAATGGGTGAGGCTACTTTGTTGATGGTTTTGCATGCAGCGGGCATAGGGCGCCCGTAGCCGGCGAGGTATCGGTCAAAGCGCGTAAAGCAGTTGTTTAGAACGGATGCCGATTGTGGGTAGACCCTCTGCGAGGAGATGACTTCCATGGCTGAGTCCAAGAAGGCGGGTTCCATGACAAAGCTGTTGGACGATTATCTTTCGGTGCCACCGTTGGCCGGGGAGGCTATGGCCGGCACCGCGCCATACCGGGCAGCGCCAGAGCACAACGAGCCACTGGGTTTCCCCGGTCAACTGGTGGATAACTGGCAGGAAGCGGCGATCACCAAGATGGGCGAGTTGGTGAGCAATAGCCGCCCGTTACGGGTGTTCATGGATGCGTGCATCAAGTGTGGCGCGTGCACGGACAAGTGCCACTATTATCTGGGCACGGCGGATCCCAAGAATATGCCGGTGGCGCGCCAAGATCTTTTCCGTAATGTCTATAGGCGTTATTTCACTGTGAGTGGCAAATATCTACCGTGGTTAGTGGGGGCTAGAGATTTTGATGAAACGGTGCTGAACGATTGGTACACCTATTTTCATCAGTGCTCGCAGTGCCGGCGCTGCTCGGTTTATTGCCCCATGGGGATCGATACGGCTGAAATTTCGATGGCCGCCCGGGAGATCATGGACTCGATCGGAATGGGTCAAAAATACAGCAATGAAGTCATTGCCAAAGTGCATGCGGTGGGCAACAACTTGGGCCTGCCGGGCCCGGCTTTGGCCGATACTTTAGCCGGTTTGGAAGAGGATGTGCTCGAAGACGACGGTATTGCCGTGCGCTTTCCGCTGGACCAAGCCGGCGCGGAAGTACTGCTGGTCACGCCATCGGCGGATTTCTTCGCCGAGCCTCACGTGGATGGCCTCATCGGTTATGCCAAGGTTTTCCATCAAGCGGGGATCAGTTGGACGGTGAGTTCCATGGCCTCCGAAGCGGCTAACTTCGGCCTGTTCATAGGCAGTTTCGACAATATGAAAGCCATGGCGCTGCGCATACGGGAGGCGGCGTTGGAGTTGGGCGTGCGCCGTATCGTATTCGGTGAGTGTGGGCATGCGTGGCGGGTGGCTTATAACTTTTTGCATACATTGGCCGGCCCTTTCGATTTCTTGGATAAGCGGTATCCGGTCCCGCAACATATCGTCGAAGTGACCCACGCGCTGTTGACCGATGGCGCACTTAAAGTGGATGCCAGCGCCAACGACGGGCGGCGGGTGACTTTTCACGACTCCTGCAATATCGCCAGGGCCTCGGGGATGGGCGGCAAAGTAGGGGGCCAGTTCACGTTACCGCGCGAGGTGCTGCGTGCTGTGTGCAATGATTTTTTCGATATGCCGCGTGAGACCACCGGCGAGGCGACTTTTTGCTGTGGCGGCGGGGGGGGGTTGCTGACCGATGAGCTGATGGAATTGCGGGTGAAAGGGGCGTTGCCACGTATGCAAGCCCTGGCCGCCGTGCACCGGCAGCACCGCATCACGCATATGGCCGCCATCTGTGCCATCTGCAAGAGTCAGTTCGCCCAAGTGTTGCCGCAGTTCGGCTTCGAGTTCGATCAAGTCATCAGCTTGCATCAACTGGTCGGCGATGCGCTTCAGTTCGATGCCACGGCTTGACGGCCGAGTGTGGGGCGCCGCTAAAAATAGTCATTTTTTCGTGAGTGCAAGGAAGCACCGCGCGCGCAACCGCAGTGTATAGGTGATCCATGAGGATTCGAGCACGGAGCTGACGCCGCAATCGCGGAAAAAGTGCATTTTTAGCAGGTGCCCCATAGTGGTAACTTGGCTGATAGGTTCATTGCATTTTCGGGAGCGTTTTCGTGACTTTTGTTATCTACCCGGCACGCCGCATTCATACGATGAATCCCGCGCAGCCTGAGGCCACCCACGTGGCGGTACAAGGCGATCGGATCTTGGGTGCTGGCAGCTTGGAGGAATTAACCGGCTGGGGTGAGCACACCATTGATGAGCGCTTCGCTGGCAAGATATTGATGCCGGGATTGGTGGAAGGCCATAGCCACACGATGGAGGGGACTTTCTGGCGGTATGTGTACTGCGGTTATTTTGATCGCGTTGATCCTGACGGTGTGACTTGGCCGGGAGTAGCATCCATAGACGCGGTGCTGGCGCGGTTGAGCACAGCCCAGACGCAGTTGGATAGCGATACGGCACCGCTGGCCGGTTGGTCGCTCGATCCGATTTATTATCCGGGTGGTGCACGGATCACCCGCCAGCACTTGGATCGGGTATCCACCACTAGGCCTATTGGTGTGTTGCACGCCAGCGGTCACATCATGAACGTGAACTCCCGCGGATTGCAGCTCGCTGGGCTGCTGCAAAAAAGCATCGAGCATGACGGTATCGTAGTGGGTGAAGACGGTCTGCCCACCGGCGAACTCAAAGGCCCGGATGCGATGACCTTGTGCGGCCCATTCGTGGGCTTTGATCGCGATGTGTTGGCCGCCGATGAACTCGGGTTGCGTCAATTCGCCCGTTTGTGTGTACGCAAAGGTGTGACCACCGCCGCCGATCTGGCCAGCTTGCTGCCCGATGATGCGGTGGACATGATGCTCAGGGTGACGGGCGAGGAGCGTTTTCCAACCCGCATCGTGAGCCTACGCCGTTTTCAGAATCTGACCCCGCAGCAAATGATCGACAGAGCATTGGAACTGGGCAAACGTTCAACGGATCGGTTGCGCTTAGGGGTCATCAAAGTGGTGGCGGATGGTTCCATTCAAGGATTTACCGCGCGGCTGCGTTGGCCTGGTTATTACAACGGCGCGCCGAATGGACTGTGGTATGTACCCCATGAGCAACTGCAGGAGATCTATAAGCTGGCGCTGAAACACGGCGTGCAGGTGCATACCCATACGAATGGCGATGAGGCCACGCAGCTCGTGTGCGATTGCGTGGGACGGGCCTTGGCGCAGCACCCGCGACCCGATCACCGCTTTACTCTCCAACATTGTCAGTTGGCCGATGCCGCTTTGTTTCGCCGTATCAAGTCTTTGAACATGTGCGTGAACCTGTTTCCGAATCATCATTTTTATTGGGGTGATCAGCACTATACGACCACGGTGGGACCGGAGCGCGCGCGACGCATGAACGCATGCGCCACGGCCTTGGCGGCCGGTGTACCGTTGGCCATCCATTCGGATGCACCGGTGACGCCCTTGGGACCGTTGTTCACTGCCTGGTGTGCCGTCAACCGGCGTACGGCCAGTGGCCGGCAATTGGGCAAGAGAGAATGCATATCGGTGGATGATGCGCTGCGTACCATCACTTTGGGCGCCGCCTATACGCTCAAGCTGGACGGTGAAGTGGGCTCTATCGAATGCGGTAAGCGGGCTGACTTCGCCGTGCTCGAAGATGATCCGGTGGCAGCGGGCGCGCAAGGACTTAAAGACGTGCGGATCTGGGGTGTGGTGCAAGGTGGCCGCATCTTTGCCGGAGCGGATATTTGAGCGCGGTAGAAGCCATTCCCGTTACTGTTCTAGGCGGTTATCTGGGCGCCGGCAAAACCACCCTGGTCAATCATTTATTACGTGAGGCTAACGGTCTTCGCATCGCGGTTCTGGTCAATGATTTTGGCGAACTGCCGATCGATGCCGATCTGATCGAAGCTGAAGAAGACAGCGTACTCAGTATTGCCGGGGGTTGCATTTGCTGTAGCTATGGCAGCGATCTCATGGCCACCCTGCAATCATTGCACGTGCATCCAAGCAGGCCGCAGCATGTGCTCATAGAAGCGAGCGGTGTGGCGCTGCCAAAGCCCATCGCCGATTCCGTCGGGCTGCTACCTACGCTGCAATTAGATGGCATCGTGGTGCTCACCGACGCGGATACCGTTTTGGCGCGGGCCGGCGATCCTTATCTCGGCGATACCATCGAACGTCAGCTAAACGATGCTGACTTGGTTATCTTGAATAAAGTCGATCTGGTGGGTGATGAGAAGCTTGCGGCTGTGCACGGCTGGCTCGATGAGCTTCGCCCGGCACTCAAGTGTATCGAGTCCGTGCACGCGCGCGTGCCGAAAGCGGCTTTGTTGAGTGCCGTGGAGGACCCGGCTGTGCAAATAGCCGCGTCCTCCGGCTCACCGCATGTGCATTACCAGTCGCTTCTTTTATCGTGTGACGAGGTGGCAGATGCGCACGCATTCGCGGCCTGCTTGGCGCGGCCCGAATTGGGTTTATTGCGCGTCAAGGGTTTTATCGAAGACGTGAACGGATGCATTCATCGCATTCAAGTGGTGGGCCACCGGGGCAAGGCAGAGCCTATAACGACACCACCTAGGACTGTCGGCAAGTTGGTGGCTATCGGACTCGCGCAACGCATGGATATAGCGGGTGTCGCCGCATGCGATGGGGTAGCCGGCGTTCTGATGCGTAGTGACGACTAGCCACTCTTCGCAGGGGAGGAACGCTCATGCGCCACCTGGTATGTTTATCGTTCGATTTCGATGCCATGTCTGGTTTTGTCGCCCGTGGCATGACCACACCCACGCCCATATCCAGGGGCGAATTCGGCGCCGTGGGTGTTGCACGTCTTCTGTCTTTATTGGCGGCTCATTCGATTCATGCCTCTTGGTTCATCCCCGGCGTAGTCATAGGCACTTACCCGCAACTGTGCGAAGCCATCGCCGCGGGCGGCCATGAGATCGGTCACCATGGCTGGACCCATGTGCCGCCGGCAGCACTTAGCCGCGATGAAGAGGAAGCCGGTCTGGTGCGGGCCAATGAGGCCATTGAACGCCTCACCGGCAAGCGCGCGCGGGGTTACCGGTCACCTGCTTGGGATTTGAGTCCGCACACCGTGGAGTTGTTGCTGAGGCACGGTTTCGACTACGAAAGCAGCATGATGGGGCATGATTATCTACCTTATTTCGCCAGACGGGGCGACGTTATTCCCGCTGATGAACCGATGCGATTCGGCACGCCCACGCGGTTACTTGAAATGCCCGTTAGCTGGACTTTGGATGACTATCCGCATTTCGAATTCGTCCGTACCAAGAACGTACTGCAACAGGGTTTGATGAATGCCAATGGTGTGCTTGCGAATTGGATCGATGATTTTCTATACATGAAGAAAACCATGGACTGGGGGGTGCTCACCTATACTTGCCATCCACTGGTTATAGGCCGTGGGCACCGGATGATGATGCTCGAGCGTCTGCTCGATCGACTTGAAAGCGAAGGCGCACACTTCGTGACCATGGAGGCGGCGGCCAAGGAGTTCGTGGCGCGCCAAGCGGATTGAGGGCACCTCTAAAAATGCACTTTTTCCGCGATTGCGGCGTCAGCCCCGTGCTCGAATCCTCATGTATGACCTATCACTGCTGTCCCGTAAACTTTTGAATGAGCTTAGAATAAAAGACTATTCTGCGCTGATTTGTTAAAATGGAAGTCCAAAATATCTTTCACTATCAACAGGATAATAGCCTTGAGTCACAATAACAGCGTATTTTCACAGCGACTAAAACTGATTTCTAGACATGAATTTGAAACGCTTGCAAAAACCCACCATAAAGGCCGTGTATTGAGGACAATGTCACGCTGCTCACAGTTTGTGGCGTTGAGTTTTGCCCAACTCGCCGGTCGCTGTAGTTTGCGAGATATTGTCAGCAACCTGGATAAACAACGCCGCAAAAGTTACCATTTGGGTATCGCTAAGGTCAGCCGAAGTTCTCTGGCTCGTATTAACGAGCAACAGCCTTATCAACTCTACGAAGGATTATTTTGGAAGCGACTGGCACGATGTCAAAGCTTGGCGCTTAAGGATGGGTTTCGCTTTAAAAATAAGCTTTATTCCTTGGATGCATCGACCATCGATTGATGCTTATCACTATTTCCCTGGGCTAAATTTCGTAAGACCAAAGGCGCGATTAAATGACACGTTGGTCTAGCTCATGACGGTTTTTTACCGGCCTTTATGACTATTACCGAAGGCAAACAACAAGATATTACACATCGCTGAATTCCTTTTGCTGCACTTTCTAAGGTTTGTATGAACTCGTCCATTTTGAAACCTAACGGCTCAGGTAACGCGCCGCCGGAGCGCAAAGCGCGAAGGGGACCAAATCGCGCAGCGGTTTGGCGGTCGCGTTGACCTGCTTGTTATGCCTGACGTGTCGATTCGTCCAATCGGTCATCCGGCAGGGAACCTCCATCCACATCTCTTTGCTGAATTGCTCTGAATCGACGATTCCGGTTTTCCTTGAGGACACGTTCTGCGGGAACCTCTTTGCTGCGGTTCTCAGGGCGCATTGCGACCCGCCCCAGCCAGAAGTCTTCCTGCCATCGGTAGGAGATCATCGGTGTTTGGCAGACACGTCTAAGGTCTTCGTATGTGAACTTACTCTCGGATGAGAGATAGAAGTCAACGAGGCTTCGATACAGGTCACAGCCCCGCTGGTGCGATGCCACCAAGAATCGCAGAATCATTGGGTCGTCCAGCTTGCGGGCGATCTCGTCAATGATCTCGTGCTCGAAACTTACGTAATCTGCATCCTCGATGAACATTTCAAGCTGCTCGCGGTTCCGCTTCTCTAGCTTCTCCACTCGATAGGTCTGGATCGCGGCGCTCACGAGTCCGAGAGCCGTCATGACCCACCCTGAAATCGCAATTACAAGCGTCACCCAGTCGGGAATCACGTCTACATGCATTGTCTCGTATCCGTGTCGAGAAAGGCATAACGCTAGGCTTCAGCCGCCGAGGAACGAGGTCGGCTGGAAGCCTTTGTTAGCACTCTGGGCGGCAACGAAACGACATCGTTCCCACAATCCTTTTCTATCATTTTTAGGTTTGCACAGATGGCAGCCAGATCGTGGTTAAATTTCGCTGAATGGTCTTCTCTAGCTTTACGTATCTCTTCAACAATCGGATCATTCATTTTAGCCTCCCATGAATTCATCTGGTGAGCAGATCTCTGGCGGCACCAAACCGCTTTCTTCTATAGCTTTGAGTATTCCAAACTTTTTGAATGCGTTATTGATATGGCTGAAATTCCATGTGAGTAAAAACTCCATTCCGTTAAGGCTTGCAATAGCTATATGCAATCACTGCTGTCCCATAAACTTTCATGAGAATGTAAACTGTATCTGGACCTGAGTTTCAATAGGGCCTGGAGGGTCTCCTTTGAGTAGTCCCCACAGGTCTCTTCGCTCAAATAAATTGACTTGAAAGAGTCGAATAATCTGTTGAATGCTTAAATCGAGTTTGCTACAAAATTTCAGGTAAGCAACCATTAAATACATACACATAGCGACCCATATTTGAGTCATGACAGCATTTTTTGACGTCCCTACGAATGACTTAATCTTCAAGTTTTGTTTGATGCATTTGAAAAATAACTCAATTTGCCAACGCGACTTATAAATATCTGCAATGGTTTTGGCAGCCAATTCGAATTGATTGGTGAGAAAGACGTAATGCTTGCCGGTCTGTGGGTCCCGATAACCCATCCGGCGCAACTTAATCGGGCAGGTATCGGCTTTAGGGCCCGTTAAAATCAGCGTCTGATCTGAGGTAATGCCCTGCTCTTTATTCACCGGATGGCGAGAAATCACTCGGTATTTCGTATTGGCTTTCAACCGGGTGACAAAATAAATCCCCTTTGAATTGAGCAAGTTAAACCACGTGAAGTCCGTATAGCCACGATCAAACACCACAATAGAACCCGCATCCAGTTCTAAACTACGGCCTTGTGTAATATCTTGTTGTTTGCCTTCGGTAATAGTCATAAAGACCGGTAAAAAACCATCATGGTCCAGACCAACCTGTAGTTTAATCGCGCCTTTGGTCTTGCGAAATTTGGCCCAAGGAAATAGTGATAAGCATAAATCGATGGTCGATGCATCCAAGGAATAAAGCTTATTTTTAAAACGAAACCCATGCCTAGGCGCCAAGCTTTGACATCGTGCCAGCAGCTTCCAAAATAATCCTTCGTAGAGTTGATAAGGCTGTTGCTCGTTAACACGAGCCAGAGAACTTCGACTGACCTTAGCGATACCCAAATGGTAGCTTTTGCGGCGTTGTTTATCCAGATTGCTGACAATATCTCGCAAACTACAGCGCCCGGCGAGTTGGGCAAAACTCAACGCCACAAACTGTGACCAGCGTGACATTGTCCTCAATACACGGCCTTTATGGTGGGTTTTTGCGAGGGTTTCAAATTCATGTCTAGAAATCAGTTTTAGCAGCTGTGAAAATACGCTGTTACTGTGACTCAAGGCTATTATCCTGTTGATATTGAAAGATATTCTGGACCTCTATTCTAACAAATTAGCGCAGAATAGTCTTTGATTCTAAGCTCATTCAAAAGTTTGTGGGACAGCAGTGATATGCAATGCATCCTCTTTTGCTGTCTCAGGAATGGCTCCTGACGTAATCAACGAAATCGCTACTTCTTGCGTTTGATCAGTAATTTCAAGAACTGGAATTCCGGAAAGTGCGTCTAGACGCTTTTCTGCTGCTTCTTCATCGCCTCGCGATGCCTCTTGTATTACAAGTGCGGAAATGTAACTGTCAAAATTCGCCTGAAGCGTAGGCCAAATCTCGTGAGTGACTTCCTGCCTTGCCGCTATGACCAGATCACGACTCGGTCGCGCTGTGTAGTAGCTGACAATTGATGTTTCAATGTAGACCTTTGGTCTCATATCGGTGTCTTTCTACTGCTAGCGGGATGCGTGAGGGCGCGCGCCCGAAGGTAACCGGAGCGCTACTGCCAGCAACGAACGTGACGAGCCAAACAAAGTTGGTCAAAGGTAGGCGCGTCCCTTCGACGCTCTTGTTATGCGCGAACGGCCTAGACTGCCACGGGAGTGAGTTTGTAGACATGTCCTTCTTTGGATGCTTCTGCTAGATCACCCTTCCGAAGAGCAGCACGCACCGCATCTAATCGAGCGGCTTCCTCAACCGACAAATACGGGGACCAGCCACTCTCGTCCTCAATTAAGGTTACTGTTATTTCAGCTACGTATTCACCTTCGTATACAAGTTTGGTGCATTGTCTTTGCATGGACATCTAGCGCCTTTGTGTGAAATCCTCAGTCCACCGCTCCGCGTCTGGACGATGGGCGGTGATAAGCACCGCGGGACTGCTCATGCCTGACGGAATACCCCACAAAGCATAAACTGGCCTGCCCACATTGTTGCGCTGCAGTACCAAAACGCAAGGCCCTTTAGTATAAATCGGGATAGTCTTCGACTACCACGGCTGCGGCCACGCCGGCCAAGAGCTCTCCGACCATTAGGTTATCCTCGGCCAGCTCGTCATATCCATGCTCGGAAATACGCGCTTCGCCTTTGGCGATGAGAGCCTGTATTGTGTTGAGGGTTTTACTCACGCGGCCACTTGGTGCGACATTGAGTATCACGCATAACGATCAAACTCAGCGGCTGCCAACCCAGAGCGAAGCGGCGGGTTGGTAGTCTGCTGGAATGCCTTGTGTACGCCCAGCATGGGCACGGACGAATGGGGTGAAAGTCCACTGTAGGAAAATCACACTCCATGGCAGTAGATATTGCTACGGAAATTAACTACTAGCCACCCGCAAGGGCGAAGCGGTGAGGCAACGTCTGAAGGAAGCGTTAAGCCAAGCGGCGAGTTGATGAACAAGACCGTCATAGGAGGCGTAGGCTGAAGGCGAGATGGCCCAAGACATCGAAGCCCTGTGATTGAACGGCTAGCGTCAATGGCGCAGTGGTGCAGCGAAAGTGCGTGCTCTTAGTCTGGGGAGAACTGCTCGACAGGCGAGCGGTAGATAACCCGTCAGGCCACGGGTAGCTCAAGCCTGGGCCTGTCCGTAGGCATCGCCGCAGAAGAGCGAACCCGATGCAAACCGATAGCGCCTGGCGGGGTCACTCAGTCGGTGACCGAACAGAAGTCAGCAGAGGGCCTAGTCGCCCAATGCCTCGCGTAAGGGTGGGGACAGGGTGAAGGCCTGAACATTCACCACCCAGGAGGCGCCTTGCCCTACCGGCCGCCCCGCACACCGACCGGAGTGATTGGGTGAAGCAGCGTAGGGACGAGCAACCCGCCTTGAGCACCGCTCGACTCGCACACCTCGTGTGGGCGGAGAATCGCCATCGGGCCTGGAAGCGTGTTCGAGCCAACACAGGGGCACCGGGTGTGGATGGCAGGGCTATCGATGCCTTCCCCGACTGGGCTAGGGCCAACGGGCGCGAGGTAAAAAGTGCGCGGTTGGCGGGGACCTATCACCCAGCCCCGGTGCGCCGGGTTGAGCTACCCCAGCCCAACGGCGGTATACGTGTGCTGGGCATTCCTACGGGACTCGCTCGCCTCATTCAGCCAGCCATTGCACAACGCCTGATGGCGTTGTTCGACCCGGACTTCTCAATCCATAGCTATGGGTTCAGGCCGGGCCGCGATGCCCATCAGGCGGTGCACCCGATACAGCACGAGAGTGCGCACAATCGGCGTCATGCTGTGGCTATCGACCGGTCGAAGTGCTTTGACCGGGTTAACCAGGATCGGCTGATGACCCAGCGGGGCCGCAAGGTGCAGGACAAACGGGTAGTGAAGCGGAGCAAGCGCTCCTTGCAAGCAGGCGTCTTGCTAGGCAATCAGCTTGAAGCGAGTCACCGGGGTGTCCCTCAGGGCGGACCATTATCGCCGTGGTTGGCAAACAGTCTGCTTGACCGGATGGACAAGGAACTGGCGCGGCGCGGGCATCCTTTTGCCCGATACGCAGATGACATCCTTATCGGGCTGGGCCGCCAGCGCGCCGGTGAACGCTTGCGGCGTAGCCTGACACATTATCGGCAGAAAGGTCTGCCAGTGGTAGTCAATACCGATAAAAGCCGCGGGGTCAAAGTCAGTAACAGCCAGTGCCCGGGGGTTACCTTCCGGGGCGGGCGTATCCACTGGCACGCCAAAGTGCTGGAGAAGTTTAAACAGCCAATACGGCCACTGACCAACCGGCACTGGGGTGTATCGATGCGTTACCCGCTTGACAAACTCAGCCACTACCTTCGGGGCTGGCGCAACTATTTTGGTAGTGCCAGGGGGTATCAACGCGGTGTCGATCGAGCGCATTGGATTCGACGACGCCTCCGTATGGCCTACTGGCGACAGTGGCGTAAGCCGCCAACCAAGGTAGGGAACCTGATAAAGCGTGGCGTATCCATACAGCTTGCACTGGCCTGTGGACTGACCCGCAAGGGGCCGTGGCGTCGGTCAAAGACACCCGGTATTGAGCAGGCGTTGTCCAATGCTTACCTGAAAGCCGAAGGTCTTTATTCCCTGCGCGAGGGTTGGATCAAGCTTCGCTATGGGAAATGAAACGCTCTGTGCGGACCCCCATGCAGGGTGTTGAGGGCAGGGACGGCTAGAGACCGTCCCTTACCCGATTAGGCGGTATTGGCGCTTACGCGACATACGTTTCTATAAAGGTGCTATCTGACGAAGGTGAAGGAATAGGTTGCGCCGTGCTATTGAGATCATCAATGTGAAAATCAATAGCTTCCTTGATCAGTTCCAGAACTTCTTCTTTCGACTCACCAACTGCAACACAGCCCGGTAAATCAGGCACATGTGCCCCCCAACTAGTTTTGCCCTCTTCAATTACAACAAGATATTTCATATTCAATCCTTCAGCTTAGCTTGCTTCAGTATGCTGTTGAGCGTACCCGGCGGAATATCTATGCTCGGCTTGCCAGCGATTGTGACTGTGCCGGGTTTAGTGGGATGATGATACTGTCGATGACTGCCGTTTGTTCGGACATGATACCAGCCGTCGCGTTGGATCATTTGGATTGCCTCACGAACCTTCATGCTGGATCGGTCTTTTGCCGCCTAACGCCAAGCCCAGCGGCGGTGTTAACTGTCCTCTGGAGTATTTTGTTAGGCGTGAGTCCTCCCCCTTAGGCTATTTAAGTGACACCATTTCCCATGCTGAATGGCTTAATTTTGTACTTGTACAACGCTCCAATGATAAAACTTGCCATCTATCAAGTGGTGAGTATGTTCTTGATGATTCACCACCGACCGCCAAACAAAGGTTACTTCCACGCAATTTTAGCTGCCCATTTTTCAAATGCTCAAACTTTTGCAAGTTTTGAGTATCAAAAAAGGAAACTCTATAGTCACATGGACGAAGTAATACTGCTGTCCCCGGTAAAACTGTATTGTTTACCCCAAATGCCGTAACACAAACTTGCGCACTTGGAAACAAAAGCTGACCTTTGCTGGTATAAATTACTGCACTATCAGGAGTTGGGCCACTTTTGCAGTTGTGTGTAAATAATGGAACCTCTAAACGCAAATTGGAGCCTGTGCCTAAAATATCAAAACAGTAACCATCCGTTGGTCTGTCTAAGCGATCTTTAAGACGCACATGAACTAAATTGTTCTCGTTTGCATAGGAAACAGCGACTATCCCAATAAATACTGGGGATAAGATAAAGCGTATTTTCAATGCTTTTTTTATTAGTTTTGTAATCATTTTGATACCTCGCTTTGAATAAGTGTTCTGTTACTACTTCGGCAAAAAATTACCCGACACAAATTAATAAATATGTTACAATGATGCTATGAAAAAGACAGACGGTCGCTCACTGCCCCATTCCGCGCGAGAAGCCATCCGCAGGCACGCGGTTGCGCAAGTATTATCGGGTGAAAGCCCTGAAAAAGTAATTAAAGCCCTCGGATTTCATCGTTCTTGCATTGACGATTGGTTATCCAGATATGAGCAAGGTGGTGAACAGGCGCTGTCTACCGGTAAGATCACGTGCCGCCCAAGAAAGTGTCCCGATGAATATGCGGATCGCTTACGTGAACGGGTTAAAACGAATCCGTTGCAATTGGACTTTCACGATGCCCTGTGGACGCGCTCGATGATTCAGATATGACTGAAAGACAAATTTGGCATCGAAGTCAGCGAGCGCTCGGTGGGCAATATCCTGTCTCGTTTGGGGATGAGTGCGCAGCGCCCTGGGTTTAAGGCATACGAGCCAGACCCTGATCAGGTTAAGGTATGGTTAAAAGAAACTTGGCCTGAAGTACAACGAGAAGCGAAAAGGCGGCGAGCGCGGGTCTATTTTGGCGACGAATCGACGATCCGGTCGGATTATCATCGTGGTACCACTTGGGGGGTACGGGGTGATACGCCGGTTGTAGCGAAAACGGGTCGGCGCTTTAGCGTAAGTATGCTGTCAGCCGTTTCGCCGAAGGGTCACCTGCGTTTCATGGTGAGCGAATCACGGGTAACCGCAGACGTTTTTATCGACTTTCTAAGGCGTTTGTTGCACAACGCCAAGCGATCGGTCTATTGGGTTGTTGATGGCCATCGAATTCATCGAACCAAGAAGGTGCAAGAATTTGTCCGCAATAGCCAAGGGAGGCTCACGTTAGTATTGCTACTGCCGTATTCACCGGAACTCAATCCTGATGAACGGGTATGGCATCACGTAAAAAGCCAACGAATTGGGCGGACAGTGGTGGCTACAAAGGAGCAACTGGTGGCCTTGGCTCGTTCGGTGTTGCACTCACTGCAACAGAATACGCAAATAATTAAACGGTTTTTCTATGAAAAGCATGTCAGATATATTCTGAATTGATGTCGGGTAATTTTTTGCCGAATTAGTATCTATATTGTTATCTATATTGTTATCTCATCGTTAATACACAGAACAGAATATAAAACCAAACAGTCGCTGTGCGTTTAACCGTCTAACGATTTGGGTAAGGGGCGCGCAGCGAAGCGGAGCGTCCCAGTGAGCGATAGCGAACGAACTTAACCCACTTGTTATGTTGCAGATTATTTCCTGTTTTCCAATACTTCACGAAGAGCATCATTAACAGCTTTGGTATTGGGGAACGCATCAGATAGGCCAGGTTCAATAACTACAATATTAGTACTCTTTTGATACTGTTCGTAGTACTTGCCACGAACACCTTTGCCTAATGATTTAAGGTTATACTCTGATTTTATTTCATCATTTGATTTGCCCATAATCTTTCTTCTCTTTTCGAGTCATGAGTCGTGCAGAAATTACTCTGATTTTATCACCTCTATCTGTATGTGCCACAACAATCAAATGGCCTTGAAATGAATGACCAAAAGTAAGATAGCGAATTTCACCTTCCGAATGCTCAGGATCTAGAGTAAGTAACTGCTAAAGGATCTCCAAATACTGTTGTTGCTTCGTCAAAGGAAATATCATGTTTAACAAGATTACTTGTTGCTTTGTTTAGGTTCCACTCGAACTTCATAATGTTTTATTTTGCAGCATAACGCCAAGCGTAAGTGGCCGGAGCGTCCGCGGAGGTCCATCTTAAGGGCACCTCTAATAATTCACATTCTGAAATCTGATAGTCAATAAAATCAGTCACTTACGCTTTGGCAAAATGTCAAAATCGTAATTTTTAGAGATGCCCTTAACGCTTTTGTTGGGCTGGGGCGACCTCCGAGCTTCGGTTCGCGATAAACTCAACGCACTATCTCGTCGCTGGCGCATGCTCATTGGATGTATTCCGAAACCGCTGTTTCACGCCCGTGGCAGACGCCCTGCCACCTGCATCAGATGTTTCTTAGTCAGGGTCGGTCGACCAAGGGTCGCCGGGTCTTCGTCAATATACAGTACGTTTCTCGCCATTTGCACTAGGAATGCTCATAGCATCACCGGCTTCGTCAGATTCGACGATTTCACCTCGAATTACTGAATCGGGATGGTTATACGTACCGTCTTTCAGGCGTTTCCAGATTTCGTTCAGATGGTCTTGATCCAAATCCATTGTCTCTCCGATTCTTCGTTACAACTCGCCTAATGTGGGTCTCAGAGTCAATGGGATCCGAGGGCGATTGTCGCCCAACCGACCAAACTCAGCGGCACCGTTAGGTGTCCGCTGGAGTGCCTTGTTAGGTATGGCTTGAGTTGTGCACATATTCTTGGGTAAGCCATTCACACTGGTTTCACTTCAGGCTGAATAAGATTCAATACGGTATACATGTCCCGTCCTGAGAACAGAAACTTAATAACGATACCGGCGGATGCCTCCAAAAGTCTGGCATACCTTAGCTCACCAACATCGACTGGTTCACAGCCAATGCACTCGATAAGCTCTGCGACTGTTGATTTAGCTGCAGATTCATCACCACAATAAAGTGCAGTTAATTTTCGCCCATCGAATTCTGGTGGCTCCATTTCCCAGACAGACGCTTGGCACATGTTACTAATTCGGAAAAAAATTACCAGACATCAATTCAGAATATATCTGACATGCTTTTCATAGAAAAACCGTTTAATTATTTGCGTATTCTGTTGCAGTGAGTGCAACACCGAACGAGCCAGGGCCACCCGTTGCTCCTTTGTAGCCACCACTGTCCGCCCAATTCGTTGGCTTTTTACATGATGCCATACTAGCTCATCAGGATTGAGTTCCGGTGAATACGGCGGTAACAATACTAACGTGAGCTTACCTTGGCTAGTGCGGACAAATTCTTGCACCTTCTTGGCTCGATGAATGGGATGGCCATCAACAACCCAATAGACCGATCGCTTGGCGTTGTGCAACAAACGCCTTAGAAAGTCGATAAAAACGTCTGCGGTTACCCGTGATTCGGTTACCATGAAACGCAGGTGACCCTTCGGCGAAACGGCTGACAGCCTATTCACGCTAAAGCGCCGACCCGTTTTCGCTACAACCGGCGTATCACCCCGTACCCCCCAAGTGGTACCACGATGATAATCCGACCGGATCGTCGATTCGTCGCCAAAATAGACCCGCGCTCGCCGCCTTTTCGCTTCTTGTTGTACTTCAGGCCAAGTTTCTTTTAACCATACCTTAACCTGATCAGGGTTTTGCTCGTATGCCTTAAACCCAGGGCGCTGCGCACTCATCCCCCAAACGAGACAGGCTATTGCCCACCGAGCGCTCGCTGACCTCGATGCCAAATTTATCTTTCAGTCATATCTGAATCATCGAGCGCGTCCACAGGGCATCGTGAAAATCCAATTGCAACGGATTCGTTTTAACCCGTTCACGTAAGCGATCCGCATATTCATCGGGACACTTTCTTGGGCGGCCCGTGATCTTGCCGGTGGACAGCGCCTGTTCACCACCTTGCTCATACCTGGATAACCAATCGTCAATGCAAGAACGATGAAATCCGCGGGCTTTAATTACTTTTTCAGGGCTTTCACCCGATAATACTTGCGCAACCGCGTGCCTGCGGATGGCTTCTCGCGCGGAATGGGGCAGTGAGCGACCGTCTGTCTTTTTCATAGCATCACTATAACACATTTTATTAATTTGTGTCGGGTAATTTTTTGCCGAAGTAGTAAGTATTCTATATTCGCATTTTCAATGGCGATGGGTATATGCGGCAATTTATGTTGCTGATTATCAAAAAAATACATCGAAATGATGATACCGTAAAACATTGAAATTATCGCCATATCATACTCTCAATATGTGTTGTATATTTTACGCATAACGCTCCGCAGCCGAAGGTGCAAATTGGTGCTCCTTGTTATGTGATTTACTTTTTTACTAAAAAGATATCCTACCAAGGTGCCAAATAATACACCTGAAGTTGAATAAAATTTGCTCAGATAAGTTAATACACTTGCTGCAACCACCACAATCAAAACGATGCCCGCTTGAAGCCATTTCTCAAATTTAGCATGAGAGGTTGAAGTTTGTATTGTTGCCTTTTTAATATCTTCTATTATTGCAAGAACCCTTGATGCTAGCTCATGCCCCTTTTCAGATTCCAAATAATAGAGGAACGGGCCTATATCAATTAGTTCCTCGTCTTCACTTTTCTTGCTTTCAATTAACTTTTTATTCTCTTCCACGTATTTCTCCCTGATTCACATAACGCCAATTTCAGCCGCGCGACGCCAGGCGCGTCGGGTGGAGGGGCGCAGCCCCGGAACGAACTGGAAATTTTTGTGTACGCCCAGCATGGGCACGAACGAATGGGGTGAAAGTCCGCTGTAGGAAAATCACACTCCATGGCAGTAGATATTGCTACGGAAATTAACGACTAGCCACCCGCAAGGGCAAAGTGGTGAGGCAACGTCTGAAGGAAGCGTTAAGCAAAGCGGCGAGTTGATGAACAAGACCGTCATAGGAGGCGTAGGCTGAAGGCGAGATGGCCCAAGACATCGAAGCCCTGTGATTGAACGGCCAGCGTCAATGGTGCAGTGGTGCAGCGAAAGTTCGCGCTCTTAGTCTGGGGAGAGCTGCTCGACAGGCGAGCGGTAGATAACCCGTCAGGCCACGGGTAGCTCAAGCCTGGGCCTGTCCGTAGGCATCGCCGCAGAAGAGCGAACCCGATGCAAACCGATAGCGCCTGGCGGGGTCACTCAGTCGGTGACCGAACAGAAGTCAGCAGAGGCCTAGTCGCCCAATGCCTCGCGTAAGGGTGGGGACAGGGTGAAGGCCTGAACATTCACCACCCAGGAGGCGCCTTGCCCTACCGGCCGCCCCGCACACCGACCGGAGTGATTGGGTGAAGCAGCGTAGGGACGAGCAACCCGCCTTGAGCACCGCTCGACTCGCACACCTCGTGTGGGCGGAGAATCGCCATCGGGCCTGGAAGCGTGTTCGAGCCAACACAGGGGCACCGGGTGTGGATGGCAGGGCTATCGATGCCTTCCCCGACTGGGCTAGGGCCAACGGGCGCGAGGTAAAAAGTGCGCGGTTGGCTGGGACCTATCACCCAGCCCCGGTGCGCCGGGTTGAGCTACCCCAGCCCAACGGCGGTACACGTGTGCTGGGCATTCCTACGGGACTCGCTCGCCTCATTCAGCCAGCCATTGCACAACGCCTGATGGCGTTGTTCGACCCGGACTTCTCAATCGATAGCTATGGGTTCAGGCCGGGCCGCGATGCCCATCAGGTGGTGCACCCGATACAGCACGAGAGTGCGCACAATCGGCGTCATGCTGTGGCTATCGACCGGTCGAAGTGCTTTGACCGGGTTAACCAGGATCGGCTGATGACCCAACTGGGCCGAAAGGTGCAGGACAAACGGGTAGTGAAGCGGAGCAAGCGCTCCTTGCAAGCAGGCGTCTTGCCAGGCAATCAGCTTGAAGCGAGTCACCGGGGTGTCCCTCAGGGCGGACCATTATCGCCGTGGTTGGCAAACAGTCTGCTTGACCGGATGGACAAGGAACTGGCGCGGCGCGGGCATCCTTTTGCCCGATACGCAGATGACATCCTTATCGGGCTGGGCCGCCAGCGCGCCGGTGAACGCTTGCGGCGTAGCCTGACACATTATCGGCAGAAAGGTCTGCCAGTGGTAGTCAATACCGATAAAAGCCGCGGGGTCAAAGTCAGTAACAGCCAGTGCCCGGGGGTTACCTTCCGGGGCGGGCGTATCCACTGGCACGCCAAAGTGCTGGAGAAGTTTAAACAGCCAATACGGCCACTGACCAACCGGCACTGGGGTGTATCGATGCGTTACCCGCTTGACAAACTCAGCCACTACCTTCGGGGCTGGCGCAACTATTTTGGTAGTGCCAGGGGGTATCAACGCGGTGTCGATCGAGCGCATTGGATTCGACGACGCCTCCGTATGGCCTACTGGCGACAGTGGCGTAAGCCGCGAACCAAGGTAGGGAACCTGATAAAGCGTGGCTGTATCCATACAGCTTGCACTGGCCTGTGGACTGACCCGCAAGGGGCCGTGGCGTCGGTCAAAGACACCCGGTATTGAGCAGGCGTTGTCCAATGCTTACCTGAAAGCCGAAGGTCTTTATTCCCTGCGCGAGGGTTGGAGCAAGCTTCACTATGGGAAATGAAACGCCCTGTGCGGACCCCCATGCAGGGTGTTGTGGGCAGGGACGGCTAGAGACCGTCCTTTACCCGATTCGACGGCGGGTGCCTCACACTACTCAGTGCGGCGGATTGGGAGCAGCCTGACACGGGATGACACGAGGTCAACGGTGACAAGCGCGCCATCTTCAAGTGCCGAAGTGTGTGCGCGCAAAACAGACACGACATGCATCCCGACCGCGTCAGGCAAGACATCTTGCGAGCGGAGTTGCAGCACGCTCGGACCGCTGGCATCAGTGATCGCAAGCAGGGTTGTAAAGTCGAGGTCATGGGTGAACACCATGTAGCCGTTATCGAGCGCCCAGTCGAGAATCTCAGAATCCGCCGCCCGTCCGTCTCCAACGCTGGACCAATGAACGGCTTCAAAGTTGTGCACGGACAGAAACTCCACCCAACTGGGTGGCAAATTCATGTCCAAAAGGATTTTCACGGGAGCGGTACTTCAGCTTCCTCGCTACGCCAGGCAGCATACGAAAGACAGGCCTGAATATCGGGCGCTTCTAGATACGGATATGCGGCTAGAATCTCTTCTTGTGTTCTGCCGGCAGCGAGCAGTCCCACAATGGTGCCTACAGTCACCCGTAGTCTGCGGACACAGGGTTTGCCACCCATTACGTTCGGGTCGAAGGTAATTCGAGATGTCTCATTCATCGGTGTATTATCTCAGACTTCGGGATCTTGCAGAAACAATGGGCCATCGTCGAACGCCAGCAATCAGCCGCTGGCGTCCTCGCCAGTCGGCTGGATTGCATTGTTGGACGAAGCCGCTACGCGGCAGCTTGAAGCCATTGGCTTTTACTCATGGTTTAGATGAAGCGGAGACTTCCCCGTGCCCGCAATTCGGCGTGTGTCATTGGGAACCCGCCTCAGGCAAGCACACGAGAAGTCCGGCTTTGAGGCGTTATACCAGAAACGCCTACGCGCCCTAAAACTCAAAGGCCATGCCCGTAAAACCATTGCGGGCTATGCCACAGGCGTGCGCCGCCTGGGCGAACACCTCAAGCGCTGCCCGGGCGATGTCACCAAGGCAGAAGCTCGACCCCCCTGTCGACTGCCTGCTCCAAACGCCTGCCTGGGCCCCCATGAAGATTGACCGTCACGGTATTCGCTTTCTCTACGCAGAAGTCCTCGCTCAATCATGGCCCGGGCTCGATTTCGCTAAGGCGCCCAAGACCCAGCGCCTACCCGATAGCCTGACGCCAAATGAGCGTGCCCACATTCTCCACATCACTCGCCGGTTTGACCTTCAGTGCTTGGGGTTCGTCACGGATACGTTGGGTCTGCGCCGGGGTGACACACGGCGCCTTGGGTGCGCCGACATCGACCGTGAGCGCGGGCAGGTACCTATCCGCACCTCCAAGGGCCATCAAGCTCGCTTTGTGCTTTTGCCGTCAATGACGTTGCCGGTTCTGCGCAAGCTGTGGTGCCCTCATCGCCATCCACGAGGGGTGTTCCCTCGCCGTGACGGGGCCTCGGCCCCCGGCTCATTGGACCGCGCCAACGGGCAAAAGGGCTTTCAGCAGGGCGTTGCTGATGCACGGGTCCTAAAGCGCGTCTCGATTCATTCCCTTCGTCATAGCGACGCCCCACCTATGTTGGAGGCGGGACTCACACTCAGTGCTATTGAGCATCAACGGGGGCACGCCTGTCCTAAGACCACCGCTCGCTATGTGCCTATGACCGAGAAAAGCGCGGGCGATGCCCAGGCAATGCCGGAGGCCCTGGTTGGCCAGTTTGCATCAACCTTGCGCACCCTATGGGCTGAGGCGGGCTCGGCATCAATGCCTCACCTCGATTGGCTGAGTTGGTGCGCAGCGGGATGGCCGAGTTGATTAAACACGCCGGCCCCCGCTCACCGCTCATCAACGCCACGGCCTACAGGCTATCGCTCTTGGTCGCACGGGTGCCGTGGGGGCGACTTCGATGGATTGCACCCATTGGGCTCATCAACACTCTCGAAGGCGTTCGTGTGGTCACCGTAGTTGTCCCCGGTGCCAACACGCCAGCGCCCAGGACGGGCTGGAGCGCCAGCGGGCCAAGCGCTGGCCGGTCCCTGACTTCATGGCCACTGTTACCCTGCCCGCGGCGCTACGCGCCTTGGCCTACCGCGAACCTGAGCGCGTCTAGGCTGGCCTGTTCGCCGCTGTCGCTCAACCCCTCAAGACCTTCGGAATCAATCCTCCACCACTCAACGCCGATAGCGGCTTTTGTGCCGTACTGCCCACTCACTCGCCCCGAGTGACTGACCCTCCCCATCTACCGGTCCTCATACCGGGTGGGGGTGTGCCGCGTCAGTCAGGTCAACCTTGCCTGTGGCGCGCGCTGGATGAGCGCGATTATCTGTTCAATGGCTTCGCCCTGGCCAAGGTGTTGCGGGCGAAGTGTCTTGATGAGTGGTGCAACAGCGGGCTCACGCTGCCTAAATCGTTGCCCAAGAAGGGGGGGGGCACTGTCAATCGGTTGGCAACGGTTTACCCGCACTGAAATATCTATCCCGCTCTCTCTACCGCGCTGTGATTGGCGAGGGCGATATGGTTCGGTTCGAACGCGCTCAGCGCACCGTTACTTTTCCTTATCGCCACGCCAAGACCCGCAAATAGGAGCCCCTGACCTGGCCCTTAGTCGAGTGCCTGTGGCGTATCGCCATGCACCTCCTGCCCAAGCGCATACCGCCGGTGCGCAACTACGGTTTGCTTCATGGCAACGCCAAGCCATTATGGCGGCTCGTGCAGTGGGTACTGCACATCGCACCGGCGCCGGTGTCACCCAAAACGGCTAGACCTTTTCACTGCCCGCACTGCGGTTCTCCCATGCGAGGTGGGTCGTTCATACCAAACAGGGCGTTTATCTCGCCACTCGGACCGCCACTACCGGGGGGGTGGAGTGAGTCACGGCATGGCTGCCTGAAACGCTAGCCTTGCGGCGCCGGCGATTGGATTGCGCCGCCACACTCACTATAGGGAGGGTGGGTCTTGGGCTATGGCATCCTCCAAGTTTGGCCCGGCTGGCTCAGGCTACCGCTCGGCTTCAACAAAGCCCAAATTCCGCCAAACCCCGCCTGCCGCCGAACACCTCGAACTAATTGCCATACACTAAGGCTGCCCTAACCCCGGGCTTGTCCAACACCGGAGCAGGTCGCGGCTACGCGCGACCTAGCCTTATTTGTTAGGCGACTTCTTCATTTGAACTTTTTATATCCCAAATTATGGTATCAGAACTGAAATCTTGTTCATTTGGCCAAGCAATGCCATGGTGAGCTGGGCGGACCAAGTTGAAATAAGCTTTGTTTTTTAGTTCTTTAAAAGCACTGCCTTTGAGATATGGCTTAACATCAAAAATTCCTGATACGCCACTACTGCTTTCTATTTGAATTTTATAATCCTCTAATGGGGTGACTTTGACTATTTTGTCCATAACAGATACGTATCGTAAAGATTCAATTTTAAATATTGGTTCACCGACAATAGCCAACCTCCAATCTGCTAATAGCTCTTCTTTGTGAATTTCAATCCATGCCTGAACGAGTTTCAGCTTCTTTGTGGGGAGTTGACCGCTCAGTACTTCTTCATTTTCAATAGCAATAGACGCCTCATATTCAGCATACTCCGCATGAATGTGTGGAGCACTGTGTCTTTTATTATCATAAGAAATACATCAATATGATGATGCCATAGAACATTGAAATAGTTGGCATGGTTTCCACTCTATTTTATCGGCGTTTTTTGTCTACAGTCTTTCTCTACATAAAATCAGTAGAAAAAATAAGCAACAATATAGCCAATTTTACACCCTAACTCACTCCTTATGTCCATGTTATTTAAACATAGCCAGATGCAAGAGTGTATGCAACGCCTAACGCCAAGCTCAGCCGCGCCGCCGAAGGCGGCGTCGGGTGGAGGGGCGAAGCCCCGGAACGAACTGGAACTTTTTGTTATGCCCGTACTATCAGCAGGAATATTAATCAGAGATCCCATCATAGAAATCAAAATCAAACATTATTTCACCATTATCTGTAGCTGCGTCATAGTCTATACCCATCGCCATTGAAAATGCGAATATAGAATACTTATATTAGCTAGCTGATTATGGTCAAAATAAGCTTATGAACAATCATTTAACACCCAGCGAGCGCGATGAACTCATAAAATCTCATCGTAAAGAGAGAGATGGGCGTATTCGAGACCGAATAAAAGCGGTTTTAGCTTTTGATGAGGGTTATAGTTATTCAGAAATGTCTAGGATTTTGCTTTTAGATGATGAGACTATTAGACGCCAGGTCGATGATTACTTTTCTAAAGCTAAGCTGAAGCCCGAAAACGGAGGCAGCAAAAGTGATTTAGACGAGAATGAAACAGCAAAGCTCGTTAAACACATAGAAGGAATGACTTATCCTTATGTTAAGGACATTTGCACTTATGTGAAATTGAATTTTGGTAAGCTTTACAGTGTAAGCGGCATGACAAAATGGCTGCATCGCAATAATGTCTGCCATAAGAAGCCTCATGCAGTTCCAGCGAAAGCAAACGCACAGGCGCAAAAAGCGTTTGCCAAAGACTATGAACATCTTTCGAAAGACGCTAAAAACAAGGGTTTAATCTATTTCTCGGACAGTTTTCATCCGCAGTATCAAACGCGGTTGGCCTATGGATGGATTTTAAGAGGCACTCGAAAAAGTATTGCCACAACGGCTCGTCAAACACGATTGAATTTCATTGGTGCTGTATCTTTGGAGGGTCACACAATAATCCACACTGAAGTTGGCGGGTGAATGCGCAAACCATTAAATCTTTTCTAAAATCTCTACGCAAACGGCATGCACCAGAGAAAGACATTCATGTAATTTGGGACAATGCAGCTTATCATAAGAGCAAAGACGTTCAGTCTTATGCCAAGGACTCAAACATTAAATTACACTATTTGCCGCCCTATTCACCGAATTTAAATCCAATTGAGCGACTTTGGAAAATGATGCATGAAGCGGTTACTTATAATCGGTACTATGAGAAGTTTGTAGATTTTCGGGAAGCCTCTTTGATTTTTTTCAAGCGCATTGGAAGACGAAAGATTTTATTGAGAAAAAGAATCACTGATAGGTTTCACATTATCAATGCACCGATGTTCGCATCTTGAAGTGTGATGGGTATATATGCTCTCCACGATATAAAAATTCAGATGGGCTTGAGGTGAAATTATTTAGTGCGAACTCAATGAATTCATCTTTTGAGTGGTAGAGATTAAACTTATTGCATATATAAATTGTATTTTCGTGCTTCAAGAATGACTCTTTATAACCAGGCCAAGTAGGGGTAATCATTCTTGTGATCGTAAATAAATTCATTGGCTTTGAGGCTTCTATCAATTTCTTGAAAGCCACTTTTCACTAAAAATGACTTTGTTGAATTCATAAAAAAACTCGAAAATCTTACGATTACAGAGTTTCTACTAATATCTTGTGACTTTTTTGCACAAAATATTAAGTGATGCCAATGATTGAAGCCTTCGCTCTTGCTGAGCGAATCAAGAGCTTGTACGTGGGTTAATCCGCATTCTCTAGAGATTGATTTTGCACAACGCTTTATGGTCTTAACGAGTTTCTGCGAAACAAATTGAAAGTTGCTCATTGCTACTCTTCCCAAAGTAACAGTTAGGTACCCACTTCCTACTGCTATTTGTAAAAGAGTTTAAGCTAACTATTTATGAGTCGTCCGATGAAGGTTTGCCTTGGTGGGTAGCAGGCTCCGACAAGCCCAAGTGGAAAGTAATCAACAAATTAGCAACTGTCAATAAGTTTTTGATTGTGTGGGGGCATAACGACGAGGCTCAGGGGCGCGCAGCGAAGCGGAGCGTCCCCTGGAACCTATTGTTAGGCCAGCGCCCATCCGACGCTGGCCACTTAACTTATGCCCACTATAACCCAAGTTGTACAACCAGAAGCAGCGGGGGTGATCACCACACGCTGTTGGCTGATGTTCACTTCAAGCTCGGTGCCGATGGTAAAACCCGCTTGACCAAGCCAATAGCCTTTGAGTTGTATCCACGGCACGGGTGCGGATTTGCGGTAACCGGACGGGTTGATGGTAGATTGGTAGTCGTAATGCCCTGAATGGACTTTAAGGCGGCGGGAGTAGGGCAATTTTGCTTTAGCCGAGCGAGACTCTGGCTTATGATGTTTCTTAGCCATGATTGATACCTAGAATATCGGTTGTGGTTAGCTGCCTCTGGGTGCGTCAACACTCAGGGGTAGCGCCTTTGCTTAACGAATACTGCTAAACCATACACTCCTTTTTCGCTTGAACACTGTGATTCATAAGACTCTCTTTTGCAGGTAATTGCAATACTTTTTTGATTTTATTTTTTGGGCCGCTCATTGTGCTTTACAAGTGGAAGAGTGCGCTATTCGCCCTCGTTTAATGCAGTCCAGAGCTGAAACCCCAGTCATCGCAGCGCTTCTACTGTTGCTCTAAGGTCACACCGGCCCCAGGAAAGCTCATGTCATTCAGTCAAACAGAAACGCGCAATTCTGACCGGTTCTTTATTTTTGAAGAAAATGTTGATTTTGGGGGCTTAACACCCCGCTAAACGGCCGAGCGGTAGCGAGGTCCGAGTGAGTGCAGCGAACGACTTCAGCGGGATGTTAGAGATCATTTCCTTTCCGGGGTTCTCTTACGTAGAAATGTGTACCTCTCCGCTCTAGGTCAAATAAGCCGATGGTGGAAACCAGTTCATTCAACTTCCCATAGCCGTAGTTTCTTGGGTCGAAGTCTGTCGATGTCTTATTGACATAGCTGCCTACTGCGGAGAGCGCCGCCCATCCATCTTCTCCCGACGCGGTGTCTATCCCAGCCCTAATCAGATTCAGCAGCGAGGTGTCGCCTCGGAGCTCTTTTTGTGTCTTGCTCGGCCTATCCGTGGACGTGCGGGCGCCTTCCTTAGCTCCCGAGAACACTTCAGTATACACAAATTTGTCGCAGGCCGTTACGAAGGGCCGAGGGGTCTTCTTTTCGCCAAAGCCGTAAACACTTACCCCTTCTTCTCGTATTCGGGCTGCGAGGCGAGTGAAGTCGCTGTCACTTGAGACCAGACAGAAGCCGGTGAAGCGGTCTGTGTATAGAAGGTCCATCGCGTCGATTATCATCGCACTATCGGTGGCACTCTTTCCCACGGTGTATCTGAACTGCTGGATTGGCTGAATCGAGTGCTCCAAGAGTACGGACTTCCACTGACCAAGGTTTGGTGTCGTCCAGTCGCCGTAAATTCTCTTGACGCTAGCGATGCCGAGCTTCGCGACTTCTGCCAGCAGCCCTTCGACAATGGACGCGCTCGCGTTGTCGGCATCGATCAACACGGCTAGCGCTGACTCTCTTTCCCTTGGTTCCGTCATAAGGCTTGTACTGCTCTAACGCCCACATAAACGGCGCGAGCTTGCGAGCGTCCGGCGACCGAAGGGAGCGTATTTAATGTGCTGGTTAGGCGCTTGTTTGCCGTTAAAGCAACTGGTGTTGCGCAAAACTATAGTACCCCGTTTCTGAAATGATTAAATGGTCCAAAACCGCTACCTCAAGGATTTTACCACCGGCCACGATTTTTTCAGTGAGCGCCCTATCCACCTTGGAAGGCTCTAAACTGCCACTGGGGTGGTTGTGTACAAGCACGACCTTGGGCGACTTTTTACTGACCGCTAAACTGAATATTTCCAGCGGGGTGACGATAGCCGCCGATATGCTACCTAAACTAACCAATTCGATATAGGCAATTTGATGTTTGAAGGTTAAACCGATAACCCAGAAATGCTCCTTGGCACGGCCTAGCCGGTTTTCCCGCAGGAGGATTTTTTGCATGATGGCATAAATATCCTCTGGCGAACCTATTTTGATTTTTTGGTCTTTCGACAACCGGACATTCACCCAGCTTTCCCCAACGCCCGGTTGAGAGAAAACTGCTAGACGGTGGGCGCTTTAAACGCCTAACGCTTGCATGGCTATCCGTTTTAGTCAGGGATGTGGTCTACAAGATTGGTTTTCAGCAATTAAACGCTGATTTGCATGCAGATAATGTTCAAAAATTACCGTACCTGACTTAAACGGATACCCATGTAACGCTTGCGTAAGGGGCGCGGCTAACGGATGTGGCTACACCCATAAAACTTGGTGCACCACAGCCGCCAAATTTGAGCGGCGGCGTTTTGCGCCGCGTCCCTTTCCGGGTAAAGGCACTGGTTACCCAGCGCCCTCCCCACAGACCCGGACGTGAAGATTTCCCTCATCCGGTTCCTCGGTTCTCCAGCATTTCCTCTAGAGAAACCCATCAGGCGACACCCCAATGGGCGCATAACTTTTGCTACCCTGACCCATTGGGCGTTTGAGCAATTCCCTGGACTTTTGGTGATATGGTTTGTGATCTCAGTGTATCTCCCATAGTGCCATCCAGAAAACGTTATACCCTGCTTCACCTTCCCTCCAGTAGGTCGCTTGAGCATCACTTCCCCACCTTCCCGATTCAGTCCCGAACCTTCGGTACTATGATCCACTAAGACTGCCGAACGCCCTTCTCGCGGTCGTTCGCTGTTCGCTATCCTTCCACGATACCCTGCGTTGCTCTGGTTTTGTGCCTCCACCGCTTCCGATGGACTCATCGGTTGTAGAGCAACTTACCGATGCCTGGAGTATTTGGGTAAGGTTGCTCCGCTACCTTGCTTTTACAGGGAAGCTTTCGGCCCTCCCGAGTTCCCGGGCTACCTCTTTGAATGCATGGCCAGGTCTCAGATCCCGGTGGTGACCTCAATACTTGCCAGTACATATTGCGGTCTGCTGCCTTCCAGAGCGTCAAAACTGTCGGCTTTCAGTCTGTTTTCACAGAACTTATTTCCACAACTCTACATTTTTCGGGACTCAATACTGACCCTGCATCCTTGATCCACCTGGCTTCGGACGCCCGTTGCCGGGTTTGCCCTCAGGCTTCCCTACTGTCCTGTTGGCTAGACTTTGGACAGGTGGGACTGATGTCTTTCAACACGCACCCACTGGGTAACATTAATCAATTTCATCTCCTTGCGGAGAATTCCAAGATTCCGAATTTATCTCGGCACGATGACGCACTTGTTATGCCCCGATAGCCTGAAATTACCACGGTGGCTTGACTTGAGCCACCCGTTTTATACACTGTGCCACAAGGAGCTTGATAACTCCAAAAGGCGGGCAAAACCGCACCCCGGAGATACTGCGGTTTTTTTGTGCCCGAAATCCGGCCTATGGCCGGGAGGCCTGGGGAATACAACACCAGAAAGGGGAATACTCAGGGCAGTGCCTTTTGCTGTTATCAACCTCCCCGGCCACCCAGTTTTGCTGGGTAGAAAGCAACTTGATAATTGCAAAAGGAAAGACCATGAAAAAACGTTACCTCAAGGTTTGTGATACCTATTAAGAACACCACATGAAAAAATGGCCTCGGCCACCTTCGGTGCCGGTGGTTCAACTCAGGGGCTATTGGCTGAACCAAGTTGGTTTTGAAGTTGGCAAACAGCTTGAAGTTTTACCCGGTATAGACCATCTGGTGATTACTTTGGCACCTGACAAAAAACCCTGATTTTTTACCAGCCCCAGCCATTGACTGGGGCTTTTTTGGGGCATAACAGCCTGTTTTGAGGGACTTCGTCCCACAAAACAAGATTATAAGCTGGGCGCATATATGATGTCAGTGAAAGAATTTTGAACTATCCTCCAGTGCCCACCGGGCAGAGACCGGACAGAAGGATTATTTTCTAAGTCTTGGTATATTGCGCGCACCGAAACTTCTTTGAATTTTTCTTGGCTATCAACTTCAAAACACAGCTCTGCTATTACATGAGTAACGGCAGCAGCTTGGTCATCTACACCCAATACTTTGAACGAAACCGGTACATGCTTACCAAAATCTTGCCGTACCATGCCAGCTTTTTTTCTCTTAGGCGTATCGGTAAAATATAAAAGGGCATCAGCGATAGGGCCAAATCGTTTATTGCACCAATGATCTAAGAAGGCAGCCACTGCACGTTCAGGTGTGTTTTCAGGCAGATTTGATATATCTCCTTCAAATGGCAGATATGGAATATCCTCAGATATTCTTGGCCTCCATTTTTCAATGGATTTTTTCATAAGGTTTGTTTCAGAAATTTGCTGAAATAGCTGTTTCCAGCTAACCTCTTCTTTAGGTTTTGGCTTCTTTTTACCATCATCAAGTGCTCCAGCCCAGTCTCTCGCTGCAAAGAGAGCAGCCCAGCACTTTGCTGCCACTACTTTACTATCAAAGGCTAATTCTCTACCATGAAGAATCCCATTTCTGTATGGAATAGATATGGCATCTTCATTCGTTTTATTTCTGCCTTTAGTGAGAATTGAAGCTAGTGTCTGAAGCCCTGTCTCATGAGCTGCAATGCAATCCCAAGCTGTCAGATCCACGTTCTCAGCAAAAAAGCCTACATGCTTCGATACATCGTTTACGAGACCATCAAGCAAGCTCAGCAATAGCGGTATACACGCATGATGCCTACCAGCCAAGTAATCCTCTCTGGCCAATTCCGTAAGCCTTATTCTTTTTCTAAACTCACGATTTCCATTAAATCGTAATATTCCCCACTTTAATGTTTCTTCGTCATACGAATCGGCTAGGAATTTTTCCGCCGCATCCTCCCCTTCAGTGTCATGAATATTTATTGATTTTTGCATTATCTCCATGTTCATTGATTCATATGCGATCCAGCCTAAGTTCGCAAAACGCTCATTGAACTGATCAGGCACCTTCAATATTTCTGCTTGTTTTTTAATCTTCTTGAATTCATCTTCCACTTTAGGGAAGAGCCTGCGAGCAAACGGAAAAGCCTTGTATAGAGCCTCTAAGCTTTCAAATGCTTCGAATTGCTTTAACAGTTCCGCACTTGTCGGATTGTCAATGATCTTCTTTGGCTTACTCACGATGCTTCCTTGGGCTTATAACGCCAAGCTCAGTGGCATCCAACGCGGAGCGGCGTTTGCGCAACAATGGCGAAGCCATGCGCAAAAAGCCGCGCAGTGGTGGGTGTCCGCTGGAGCGCCGTGTTAGGCGATGATTTTGCCACTATTGCTTGACTTGGACTACCCATTTTATACACTGCGATTTACGGCGCTTGGAAACCCCAAAAGGCAGACATTGCCGCTACCTGTGTGAAGCGGCTTTTTTGTGCCTGAAACCCAGCCATTGGCTATTTACATACGGCCAATGCCCGTTGTTTATTGTACAACTCAAAGTTGCTTTTCTCCCTGCCTATACCTTTCGATCAATTTGCCAAACATTTCTTGATAAATATCGCCGTCTTTCATCTCTGCCTGATCAATGGCTGTCATCATATACCAATCGCCATTGAAAATGCGAATCTAGAATACTTACATTAGCTAGCGGATTATGGTCAAAATAAGTTTATGAACAATCATTTAACACCAAGCGAGCGCGATGAACTCGTAAAATCTCATCGTAAAGAGAGAGATGGGCGTATTCGAGACCGAATAAAAGCGGTTTTAGCTTTTGATGAGGGTTATAGTTATTCAGAAATTTCCAGGATTTCGCTTTTAGATGATGAGACTGTTAGACGCCCTATCGATGATTACTTTTCTAAAGCTAAGCTGAAGCCCGAAAACGGAGGCAGCAAAAGTGATTGAGACGAGAATGAAACAGCAAAGCTCGTTAAACACATAGAAGGAATGACTTATCCTTATGTTAAGGACATTTGCACTTATGTGAAGTTGAATTTCGGTAAGGTTTACAGTGTAAGCGGCATGACAAAATGGCTGCATCGCAATAATGTCTGCCATAAGAAGCCTGATGCAGTTCCAGCGAAAGCAAACGCACAGGCCCAAAAAGCGTTTGTCAAAGACTATGAACATCTTTCGAAAGACGCTAAAAACAAGGGTTTAATCTATTTCTCGGACAGTTTTCATCCGCAGTATCAAACGCGGTTGGCCTGTGGATGGATTTTAAGAGGCACTCGAAAAAGTATTGCCACAACGGCTCGTCAAACACGATTGAATTTCATTGGTGCTGTATCTTTGGAGGGTCACAAAATAATCCATACTGAAGTTGAGCGAGTGAATGCGCAAACGATTAAATCTTTTCTAAAATCTCTACGCAAACGGCATACACCAGAGAAAGACATTCATGTAATTTGGGATAATACGGCTTATCATAAGAGCAAAGACGTTCAGTTACTATTTCGGCAAAAAATTACCCGACACAAATTGATAAAATGTGTTATAGTGATGCTATGAAAAAGACAGACGGTCGCTCACTGCCCCATTCCGCGCGAGAAGCCATCCGCAGGCACGCGGTTGCGCAAGTATTATCGGGTGAAAGCCCTGAAAAAGTAATTAAAGCCCTCGGATTTCATCGTTCTTGCATTGACGATTGGTTATCCAGATATGAGCAAGGTGGTGAACAGGCGCTGTCCACCGGCAAGATCACGGGTCGCCCAAGAAAGTTTCCCGATGAATATGCGGATCGCTTACGTGAACTAGTTAAAACGAATCCGTTGCAATTGGATTTTCACGATGCCTTGTGGACACGCTCGATGATTCAGATATTACTGAAAGATAAATTTGGCATCGAGGTCAGCGAGCGCTCGGTGGGCAATAGCCTGTCTCGTTGGGGGATGAGTGCGCAGCGCCCTGGGTTTAAGGCATACGAGCAAAACCCTGATCAGGTTAAGGTATGGTTAAGAGAAACTTGGCCTGAAGTACAACGAGAAGCGAAAAGGCGGCGAGCGCGGGTCTATTTTGGCGACGAATCGACGATCCGGTCGGATTATCATCGTGGTACCACTTGGGGGGTACGGGGTGATACGCCAGTTGTAGCGAAAACGGGTCGGCGCTTTAGCGTGAATAGGCTGTCAGCCGTTTCGCCGAAAGGTCACCTGCGTTTCATGGTAACTGAATCACGGGTAACCGCAGACGTTTTTATCGACTTTCTAAGGCGTTTGTTGCACAACGCCAAGCGATCGGTCTATTTGATTGTTGATGGCCATCCCATTCATCGAGCCAAGAAAGTGCAAGAATTTGTCCGCAATAGCCAAGGTAAGCTCACGTTAGTATGGTTACCGCCGTATTCACCGGAACTCAATCCTGATGAGCTAGTATGGCATCATGTAAAAAGCCAACGAATTGGGCGGACAGTGGTGGCTACAAAGGAGCAACTGATGGCCTTGGCTCGTTCGGTGTTGCACTCACTGCAACAGAATACGCAAATAATTAAACGGTTTTTCTATGAAAAGCATGTCAGATATATTCTGAATTAATGTCGGGTAATTTTTTTCCGAATTAGTAAATCCAATTGAGCGACTTTGGAAAATGATGCATGAAGCGGTTACTTATAATCGGTACTATGAGAAGTTTGTAGATTTTCGGGAAGCCTCTTTGAATTTTTTCAAGCGCATTGGAAGACGAAAGATTTTATTGAGAAAAAGAATCACTGATAGGTTTCACATTATTAATGCACCGATGTTCGCATCTTGAAGTGTGATGGGTATATACGGACTACACGTGGCTTAACTGGCTCAATTCAAAGGGGATTTATTTTGTCACCCGGTTGAAAGCCAATACAAAATACCGAGTGATTTCTCGCCATCAGGTGAATAAAGAACAGGGCATCACCTCGGATCAGACGCTGGTTTTAACGGGCCCTAAAGCCGATACCCGCCCGATTAAGTTGCGCCGCATTGGTTATAGTGACCCGGAGACCGGCAAGCATTACGTCTTTCTCACCCATCCATTCGAATTGACTGCCAAAACCATCGCGGATATTTATAAGTCGCGTTGGCCAATTGAGTTATTCTTCAAATGCATCAAACAACATTTGAAGATTAAGTCATTTGTAGGCACGTCAAAAAACGCTGTCATGACTCAAATATGGGTCGCTATGTGAATATGGGTCGCTATGTGCATGTATTTAATGGTCGCTTACCTGAAATTCTGTGGCAAACTCGATTTAAGCATTCAACCGATCATTAGACTCTTTCAGGTCACATATTTGAGCGAACAGACCTGTGGGGACTACTCAAAGGAGACCCTCCAGAGGACCTATTGGAACTCAGGTACAGATGCAGTTTACATTCTCATGAAAGTTTATGGGACAGCAATGATGACCTATACACTGCGGTTCTGCGCGCGGTGCTTCCTTGCACTCACGAAACAATGACTATTTTCAGAGGTGCCCTTGAACCGTTATGTTTTTGCTGCATCCAGCAAACGAAGTTCGCGCATGATGACCGAGAGCATGGTGAAATCCGGGGTGGGAGCGGCCATCAGATCGGTGAGCAGTTGTCTGTAGCGTTCGACAGTGCGGGCGTGGATGTTGACCCATATTTCGACCCGCTCGTGTGGGTTGTCCGATTCTGGCGAAGTGCGTAACACGGCCCGTGTCAGCTCGGCTGTCTGGGCGTAGAGTTCATCGCGAATGGCAGCTCTGGAGAGCGTCTGCCAGCGGTTATTCCTAGGCAGCGCGATCATGCGATCGCGTAACCATCCAAGTGAGAGGCGCTCGTATAGAGCGAAATAAATAGCGCCGATCCGGGCGGCGCTTTCTTGCGCTTCGCGGGCAATATTGACGATATCTAGAACGGCGTAAAGCTCGGTCATCAACGCCGCCCGTTGCGCCACCGCTTGCGGCACGCCTGCATGCGCATACAGCGTGCTCCTGCGTGCAACAGTATCGAGGATGGGAGCCGGCAATAACGACGATAACCGCTCCATCAGATCAGCCACATCGGTGGCGTAATCGGCCACTATTTGCGCCACTGGGAGCGGGCTTGCGCAATGCCGTAGCAGCCAACGGGCCGCCCGCTCCAGCAGCCTGCGTCCCTCCAGCAACATGCTGACTTGGATCGGTGCTGGTGCTGCGTTGTCCAATGCCTCCACATCGCTCCAGAATGCGCGCATGGCGTATATTTTGCGCGCGGCAGCGTAGGCGCGTATCAGATCGGCGTAGTCGGCGCCGGTTTCTTCGCGCAGGCGAAACGGGAAAGTCATACCCCCTCGATTGATCACTTCATTGGCCAAAATGGTGGCACTGATTTCGTTTCGTAGTTGGTGACGCTGGATTTCTACGGCAAAGCGTTTCCGTAGCGGTGTTGGAAAATAAGCGGCAAGCTCTTCTCGCACGCAATCATCGTCGGCCAGCGCCGAGGCGACCAACTGTTGGTAGAGATGGATTTTGGCATAGGCCAGCAGCACGCTGAGTTCCGGCGCAGTCAGACCCGCGTTATTGTTTCTTCTAAGCTGGAGTTCTTCGCCATCGGGCAAGGCTTCGATGACCCGGTTCAAGCGCGCTTCTTTTTCCAGAAATTGTATGAGGCGGGCATGTACATCCAACATATCCGCTGCTTGTGCTTCGGCTAACGCCAAAGCTTGGGTCTGTTGATAGTTGTTAGCGAGCACCAGTTCGGCCACTTCGCCGGTCATTTCACTTAACAGCGTGTCGCGTTGCTTGACCGTCATATCGCCGTTGGCGACCACCGCGTTCAGCAGCACTTTGATGTTCACTTCGCGATCGGAACAGTCCACGCCGCCGGAATTGTCTATCGCATCGGTATTGATGCGCCCGCCGCGTTGCGCGAATTCAATGCGGGCACGCTGTGTCAAACCTAGATTGCCACCTTCCCCGACGACCCGGCAGCGCAACTCGCTGCCATCGGCGCGCACGCTGTCGTTGGCCCGATCGTCGGCTTCGCTATGTAGCTCGGTGCTGGCTTTGACGTACGTGCCGATACCGCCGTTCCACAGCAGATCCACCGGTGCTTTCAACATGCGGTGGATGAGTTCGTTCGGCGCGTAGTTGCCCGGCTCAATGTCGAGGACAGCAGCCATCTGCGGGGAGAGCGCTACCGCTTTGTCCTGACGCGAGAAGACGCCGCCGCCGGGCGATATCAGCTCCCGCGCATAGTGGTCCCAGGTAGAGCCCGGCAGTTCGAATAAGCGTTTGCGTTCGTTGCACGAAACCGCCGTATCCGGCGCCGGATCCAAAAAAATATGTAAATGGTTGAACGCACCTAACAACTTGATATGCGGTGACAACAACATGCTATTGCCAAAAACGTCACCGCCCATATCACCGATACCGATGACGGTGAATGATTCGCTTTGGGTATCCAAATTCAACGCCCTGAAGTGCCGCTTGACCGATTCCCAGGCGCCGCGGGCGGTAATGCCCATGCTTTTATGGTCGTACCCGGCTGAACCGCCGGAAGCGAAAGCATCGCCTAGCCAAAAGCCGCGGCTGTTGGCGATCTCGTTGGCGATATCCGAAAACGTGGCCGTACCTTTGTCCGCCGCCACCACTAGATAAGGGTCGTCGCCATCATGGCGCACCACATTCGCTGGTGGGATAGTTTTGCCAGCGGCGAGATTGTCGGTAATGTCCAACAGGCCGCTGATAAAAATGCGGTAGCAGGCAATACCTTCCGCCTGCGCTTCACCGCTATCGGCAGGTAACCGCTTTGGCACAAAACCGCCTTTGGATCCCATCGGTACGATGACGGCGTTTTTGACCATCTGCGCTTTAACGAGCCCCAGTATCTCCGTTCTGAAGTCTTCCGGCCGATCCGACCAGCGCAGGCCGCCCCGGGCAACTTGGGCACCGCGCAAGTGAATACCTTCGATCCTGGGTGAATAAACAAAGATTTCATAGAGTGGTTTTGGCTCCGGTAACTCACCCAACGCGGAACAATCGAATTTTAAAGACAGATACGGGAGCGCTTGTCCGTCATTGCCACGCATGAAGTAATTGGTTCTGACGGTTGCCAGGACGGCCGACAGGAAACCGCGCAATATGCGGTCTTCGTCCAGGTTGGCGACACGATCCAATGCCGCCGTGAGCTGCTCTTTCAGATCGGATGCCGATGCATCACGCGCCTGCGGTGCCAAGGCCGGATCGAAGCGTGTTTTGAACAGGGCCACCAGTAACGCCGCGATGGTAGGGTTGGCACAGAGCGCTTGCTCCATATAAGCCTGCGAATAGGTGAGCCGGATCTGGCGTAAAAATTTACAGTAAGCCCGCAGCATGACGATGCCGCGGCAATCGAGAGCGGCCCTCAAGACTAACCGGTTGAAGCCGTCGTTTTCCGCCAGTCCCGACCATACATGGGCGAAGGTTTCGGCAAATTTGTCGCGGACGAGGGCCAGATCCAACGGGGCGTTCTCGCTATGGGATAAAACAAAATCGTGTAAGTAGATGCGGCTTGCCCCTTGCCGCTTTATCTTGGTGGGATGTTCCTCGATGGTGCGTAATCCCATGTTTTCCAGTACCGGCAATGCGTCCGAGAGGGGGACTGGGCGGCGCGGCTGAAACAGCTTGAATTGGAGCATCGATTCACCCGCTTCCAGGGGCCGGTAAAGGCTCATGGCGATGCCGGCGCCGCCGTTTAACGACTCCATGTGTTCGATGTCGCGTACCGCTAGGCGGGGCGGGTAGACTTCGCGGTAAGACGCCCTGAAGGCTTGACCATAACGTTGCAACAGTGCCACCGCGCGGGCTTCGCCAAAATGTTCGATGACCGCTTCGCGCAATTGATCGGTCCAAGTGCGGGCGAGTTCTTGTAGTTGGCCCTCCAGGGTTTGCGTGTCCACCTCTGGCTGACCGGGTGTTTTGAGTTCAACCAGGAAGTAAAGGCGCGCCAGTACCGAGTCGGATAACCGAACGGTAAAGTCCACCGCTTCACCGCCCAACGTATGCGCCAGGATATCTTGAATGGCCAGACGCAATTCGGTGCGGAAGCGCTCGCGGGGCACGTAAACCACACAGGCGGCGAAGCGGCCAAAACGATCCGGGTGCACGATGAGCCGGATACGCGGCCGTTCTTGCATGTGCAACACCGCCAGCGCGGCTTCTCCCAGGGCCTCGCCGCCGAGTTGAAACACCAGATCGCGTGGATAGTTTTCGAGTATGTTGAGCAATGCCTTGTCGGCATGGCTGTTGGGGGGATAACCGGCGCCGTCCGTCACCGCTGCCACTTTGCGCCGGAGTAAGGGGATGTGCTGTGGGCTGCGGTTGTAGGGCGCCGAGGTGTAAAGACCTACAAAGCGGTACTCAGCGCGTACGTTGCCGTCCTCATCCAGCCGTTTGATGCCTACATAATCCATGTAGCCGGGGCGGTGGATCAGGGAGCGCTGATTGGCTTTGCTGATGACTATGAGTTCTGGGGTGGCGGCTTCGGTTTTTACTGAATCGGGCAGCGCATCGAATGATGCCGAGCGCTTCCCGGCTCTGATTTTACGGTGTATGCCTAGCCCCGGTTCAGGTCCCCAGTTGAGGTACAGTCCGCCATCGTCCCGGCACAGTTGGTGTTCGCGGTAGCCTAGATAGATGAAGTGATCGTCCAGTAACCATTCAAGGAATGCGATGCCTTCTTCGATTTCCGCCGCTGGTAGCGGTGGCGGGCTCGCTCGCAGCGAATCGATCACCGCTTGCATTTTGCCGCGCATAGCCTGCCAGTCGGCGACGGCGACACTGACGGCGTGCAGCGCCTGCATGATCTTCTCGCGCAGCGCGGCCAGCTCCGCCTTATGTTCCAGGCAATCGATTTCGAACAACATGATGGCTTCTGGCATGATGGCTTCTGGCATGACCGCCTCGGCGCCAGTGTCTTGGGCGCCAAGGTCTTGGGCGCCAAGGTCTTGCGAAGCCGTGTCTTCCCAGTCCAATGTGTTTTGCAGGACGCCGTGCGCCGAGCGCTTAACCCGTATGATCGGGTGAATGGTCAAATGAATGGCGCCGCCGTGGCGATTGATCGCCATGCGCACGGAATCGACCAGGAACGGCATGTCATCCATGGCCAGTTCCACCACGGTATGGGTACTTTGCCAACCGTGCTCTTCAGGGCGCGGGGTGTAGAGCCGCAGGCGAATCTCCCCCGGGCTTCTGTGTTCAGCGAAGCGCCAATGGGCTAACGCGCCGCCATAGAGATCCTCGCTGGCGCGGGTCGCCAGATCGGCGGTTTCCACCCCGGCGTAGTACTTCGCCAGAAACGTCTCGAAGGCCGTGCCCGCCTCTCCCAGCCGCTCTTTAGCCATCGCGTGGGCGGCATTGAGCAGCGCTTCGCGCACATCTGATCGTTGTGTGCCCATGGCCACGGATACTCCGTCCTGGGGTTGAGTGTGTAAGTGTTGCACAAGTGACTCCGGGCGGCCTTTTTTAACTCTTTATTGTTTAGACTTGCTGGAACTCGAGCTAGAAAACACGTGCAAGCTTGCGTATGTCTACCCGTGACTGTGACGGCATCAGCTATTTATTTGAAAACAACCAGCGTTGGGCGGCGCAGATGGAGCGCGAGGCGCCTGGGTTCTTTGGCCGCCTGGCGACCCGGCAAAACCCCAAATTTCTCTGGATAGGGTGTTCCGACAGCCGGGTGCCCGCCAATCAGATCACCGGCTTGATGCCCGGCGAGGTGTTCGTGCACCGCAACGTTGCCAACCTCGTCGCGCAAACCGATCTCAACTGCATGTCCGTCGTTGACTTCGCCGTCAGGGAACTGCGAGTGCGGCACATCATCGTGTGTGGCCATTACGGCTGTGCGGGCGTCAAGGCGGCCCTGGGAGAAGAGACCGCAGGGGTGATAGACCATTGGTTGAGCAGTATTCGTGATCTGGTGGCGGCGCACCGTGCGGAGTTGGATGCGCTAGAGCCGGCCGCGGCGCAGGCGCGGTTAAGTGAACTCAACGTGCGCCACCAGGTCCGTACGCTGTGCCGCACCACGGTGTTGAAACAGGCTTGGCGGCGGGGCCAGCAAGTGGATGTTCACGGTTGGATCTACGGCGTTGAGGATGGTTTGTTGAGAGACTTGGGCGCGCGTGTCAGTGCTGTTGATATGACTGGGTAGCATGGGCGGGCGTGTTCGGTGCCCTTGCGTAAAGCTGAATTGAAGCGGCGTTCCCAGGAAGATACTGATCAATGCTTTGAGGTATCCGGATGATTGTTCTTGGCACCTTGCTACGCTAGCATGTGATAACATCCTCTACGAACTTGTTATCACTATGATACGTACTCAAGTCAGCCTGTCCGAGGAGGAGTACGAGGCTGCTAAGAAAGAAGCACAACGGCTAGGTATTTCGCTTGCGGAACTGCTCCGCAGGTCGCTTCGAGCTGTGCTGCCAGTTGACTCCGACAAACCTTGGATGTCCTATGCCGGAATGATTGAGTCCGGTGATCCCCAGTCAAGTCAGCGGATTGACGAAGTGGTTTATGGCCACAAAAATTGAAACCTATGTCGATACATCCGCTTTGATAGCCTTCGCGGATCGCTCAGACAGCTACCATCCCCTCTTTCGCCGTTTGTTTTCCGATCCGCCCGCGTTAATCACATCAATGCTGGTTATCGTTGAGGGGCACGGTTGGTTTCTGCGGCGTTTCGATGCAGGGCGGGCACTTCAATTCCTCGCCCTGGTCGAGGCGATGACTCCTCTCACCGTCTGTTCCTTCGGGACCCAGGAAATCGTGTCTGCCACCTTGGTGCTACGCCGCTTCGCAGACCAAGCATTGACTTTGGCGGATGCAACCGGGTTGCAGATGATGGACGAGCACAGGATCAATTCTTGCTGGTCCACAGACTTCCATTTGGGATTGACAGGCGTTCCACTGGTGATCCATCAGCATTGAGATACGAGAGAACTCTAGTCACGAAAGATGGCGTCCCCGCCCAACTTATGCGCCAGGATATCTTGAATAGCCAGACGGGCACCTCTAAAAATGCACTTTTTCCGCGATTGCGGCGTCAGCTCCGTGCTCGAATCCTCATGTATCACCTATACACTGCGGTTCTGCGCGCGGTGCTTCCTTGCACTCACGAAAAAAATTACTATTTTTAGAGGTGCCCTCTCGCCGTGCCGTCGTCACTCGTAATCTTCGCCTCGATAATGGCAATCGGGCTGGTCTCATCCGGAATGAAAAAGTCTGGTGCCTGTTCCCACCCCGGAACTCTTTCTGCGCGTGCGGCCTTCCGGTGGGTCACTCCCGCCTGCCGCAACCGCTCCTCAATGGCATTCTCCATGACTTCGCCGATGAGTTCCGAGACTGCATCTCGATGGGCCGCGAATGGTCTTCCGAGGTAGCGTTCATAGAGAACCGAGGCATACGGAATAGGTTTATTTGCTGCGTGTTGTAGCAAATGAAGTCCGTGCCCGGTGTCGAATTTGGCGAGCCTGTGAATAACGTCCTCCACGCGGTCAGGGGCGCCACGCCGAAGTTCTTGTTGCCGCGACTTGTGACTGAACATCTTGAACGTCTGTGAGGGCGCTCAAGGCGTTGGCAAATCTCGATAAGGTTTCTAGTGCCTTATCTAGCTTTGCGGCCATGGCCTCGGAGTCTATCCATCTATGCAGCAATTCGTTCACCGCCAAGCTCGCCACTACTCCAGCAACTAGACACCGAATGTCTCCCTTCGTTATCCGTAGACCGGCCCGTTCGAGTTCAACAAGATGGGTCATGATAGTTTCCGATGCATCGTCAATTGACACTGCCGGTGCACCCACACGACGACATACGAATACAGAGTCGAGCACCGAGGAGTTTGCTCTGGCGATGTGTAAAGACGCTCCCATCTCGGCTGGCACCGTCAGTATCTGAGTGCACGCGAGTTTGGCGTCTAGGAGCCCCAAGATTATCGGCGCGTAGGCTTTGGGATCGTTGTGGTGATAGGTGAAGACGAACGGAGCACCTTGCTTCAAGGCATCTGCGAATCGACGGAACACCGCGGATATGCCGTAGGAGAAATGTTCCAGTCCTCGTCCCATAGTCTCGTTCCCTGTCAGTTCTTCATGGGCTCGCGTCGTCTCTGGCCTAAAAGCCTGGAACTCAGCCGCTAGAGTTGGACGTAGCCATGCGTAGCAGAAATCCATCAGTTCCGCGTACTGAACGTTGTTGAAGTACGGTGGGTCGGTGAATACCCCGTCGAGAGAATCATCGGGAAGAACGGCGCTGGCTGCATCTCCCGCAACCAAGTATGAGTTTCTGCTCCCACTCGTTGGCACGCTTTCGGTGAAATTAGCCGTGATGAATTCCCCCGGCGTTGGAATTAAGTTCTTACGATTGCGTTGCGTAGCGGTCTCAAACGGTGCTTGGGCATACTCTTTGGCTTTGCGGTACTTTTCTACGAAATGCCGGTAGCAGCCGGAGCCAACCTTGGGAATTCCTAGTATGTTGTTTTCACATTGCACGAGACCCACTGGGAATCCGTGCACACTGAAAATGTCCTGACACTTCAGCGCGTAGGTGTCGTACCGGCACAAGAGATTCTGATAGCGAAGGAAGTCGGAGAATACTGTGAGCAGAGCGTGCCGTATGGGAGGGTCGGCCACGTCTTGAATTTCAGTTAGCAGTATGCCAAGACCGAGTAGTTGCCGGTCATTGAACAGCTGCCGGTAGTGCGTGTATCCCCACCGATGAAGGCGTTTGGTTTCATCCCCGGTAGGAATCTCATCGTCAGGGATAGGCAATTGCTTTATGGTACGCCTCAGCCCTGCCTGCGCAGACTTGTAGCGGGCTAGATCATCGGCATCCGGAGCTTTGAAAAAACGGCCTTGATGGTTAGGCTTACAGTATTCGCAGTGGTACTCGATGGCCCACATTCGATGGTCGAGTGGACAGCTTAATTCGGGGGGCGGGTATTTGTATTGGACAGCGCAGCCGGTGCACGTAATCTTGTGCCGGCGTGCAATGCCTTCAACTGTCACTTGGGCGTTGCATGCTTCACAATGCGCGGGGGAGTCACCCTGGGGTACGGCATCGTATTCATTCAGGTGATCACATGCCGGGCAAACAACAACGTTCTTGGGATGCCGTACTGCCTCCGCCAGCAAGAATCCCGGAAATAAGTCGTTTCGCGTACCGCACCCGGGACAAGGAAGTGTCTTGACCCAGAGAAAGTACTTCACCGTAGCCTCTAGGTTACATTTTGTGCACGTGGTGATGTAGAACTTCCCGATTTGGCGTTCGACTCGTGCGGCAACGGTGGCAGCGAGGCCGGCGAATGTGTCGATATCCAAACTATCGAGTGCCTGCCGGACGACCCAGTACGCCATAGGGGCGCCTCTAAAAATAGTAATTTTTTCGTGAGTGCAAGGAAGCACCGCGCGCAGAACCGCAGTGTATAGTCATACATGAGGATTCGAGCACGGAGCTGACGCCGCAATCGCGGAAAAAGTGCATTTTTAGAGGTGCCCATAGGATTGATATCAATGCCTACGGTGTTAAGGCCAAGACGCGTGGCCTCAATCAGTGGTGTGCCTCCACCCATGAACGGGTCCGCGACCACTCCTTGCAGGTCGTGACTCTTCCAGTAAGCAAAGTCCAACGGTTCGTTGGCGGCACTGAACTCGCCGAGGAGCAGGCTTCGAAAGACTGAGCCCGGACGGCGGGCAAACCACTTATGAATGCCGATGATCGGCCGGTAGCTCTGCTGTATCTGCTTTTCCCGGGAGGCGAGTGCCGCAACGAAGGTGATGTCGAACTTCGAGTCTAGAGACACTATCTGTAATCCGTTCGGGTCGGGCTTTAACGGCTAACGTTCGACAACTCGTGCCCGAAACGTCGCCAAAGAGCGCACTTGCTCCTCGGGCGGTTGGCGCAACCATCGCCGCTTTCGCAATGTACATGAAGGAGTATGGCGTCCCCAAGGGGACTCGAACCCCTGTTGCCGGCGTGAGAGGCCGGAGTCCTAACCGCTAGACGATGGGGACTTGAATGGCAGATGTGGGGCCATGCATCGGGCCCGTAGCCCTGTTAGTATAACGTGCTTATTTTGTCTCTCAAAGCCATTGACTAGGATCGTCCATCAGTACCGCACCTCGCATAATCCCTAGAGCCGATCACTACATTTCCCGCGCTAATATCAGTGGCAACGCACTGAAGGTGCTCTACAGGCTCAATCACGCCGGTTTCGAAGCCTACCTAGTGGGTGGTGGGGTTCGCGATCTGCTGCTCGGCGGTCAGCCGAAGGATTTTGATATCGCCACCTCTGCCAAACCGGAGGAGATCAAGGCGTTATTCCGCAATTGCCGGCTGATCGGGCGGCGCTTTCGCTTGGCCCATGTCCGCTTTGGCCGTGAGGTCATCGAAGTGGCGACCTTCAGGGCGCATCACGACGCCGATGAGAGCGGCGCGGATGGGGTCATCGAAAACGGTCTTATTTTGCGCGATAACGTCTACGGCACACGCGATGAAGATGCCATGCGCCGGGATTTCTCGGTCAATTGCCTCTACTACGATGTCCGTGACTTCTCCGTGATCGATTTCGCCGAGGGCATGGCTGATCTGGAGGCCCGTCTTATCCGCATGATCGGTGAACCAACGCTGCGTTACCGCGAAGATCCGGTGCGCATCCTGCGCGCAGCCAGGTTTGCCGCCAAGTTGGATTTCACCTTGGAGCAAGAGACCGCGGCGGCGGTGGAACTGTGCGCGGGGGCACTTCACGACATTCCCCCGGCGAGGCTGTTCGAAGAGGTCTTGAAGCTCTTCATGACGGGCCATGCCAGCGCGTCGCTGACGGTGTTACGGCAACTCGATGTATTCAAATATCTGTTCCCCGCCACCGATCGCTTAATTGGTGAACACGAGCGGGCGGCGGCGTTGGTGGAGGGCGCTTTGCGCAGCACCGATGAGCGTATTGCGCAGGACAAAACGGTGACCCCCGCGTTCTTGGTCGCCGCTTTCTTGTGGCCGGTCCTGCGGGTGTATCTGGGTGGGCACGAAGTGCGCGACATGTCTACGGCGATGGCCATTGATCACGCAGGTAGCATGGTGATCGCCGATCAGATTCAACGTGTTGCCCTGCCTAAACGTTTCACCCTCGTCGCCAAGGAAATATGGGGATTGCAACCGGCGTTGGAGGAGCGGCGGGGCCGCCGTCCTCTTAAGCTTTTGAATCACCCGCGGTTGCGGGCGGCGTATGATTTTCTGCTACTGCGGGCGCAGGCGGGTGAGCCGGTGCAAGAGCATGCGGATTGGTGGACCAAGTTTGTGCAATCGGACGATTCCGACCGTCAAGGCGCCGTGGCCGCGGCGCCCAAGCACCGGCAGCGTAAGCGGCGGCGCAAGAAGCCATCGGCAGGAGAGCGCGCGAATACCGGCACGGGGCCGTAGGACCGGGCCCGGATGGCAACAACCATTCGCGCCTATGTCGGTATTGGGGCGAATCTGGATGAGCCCCGCGAGCAGGTAGTGCGCGCATTCAAGGCGCTGGAAGATGTGCCGCGAACGCAGCTTCGGGCGCGTTCCAGTCTCTACCACAGCCGGCCTATGGGATCTCCCATGCAACCGGATTATGTCAATGCGGCCGCGCTCATTGAAACCGCGCTGTTACCCCATCAACTGCTGGATGAGTTGCAACGCATTGAAGGCGCGCAGGGCCGCATCCGCGGCGCCCTGCGCTGGCAGGCGCGAACATTGGATCTGGATCTGCTGCTATATGGCACATGGCGTGTAAGAACGCCGCGGTTGACGGTACCTCATCCCGGCCTCCATGAACGCGATTTCGTGTTGGCACCGCTCGCGGAATTGACCCCTGATCTGGTGTTGCCTCGTTACGGTGCGGTTAAGGATGTGCTGGAGCATCTGGGCCGTGCCAGCAAATATGTGGTCAACCCTGCTCTGGCTACGGACCACGCCCCGCGGTCAGGATGAGGGCTTGAGTACTCTGCGTCATATCGCGCTGGAGGGACCTATTGGCGTTGGCAAAACCACCTTGGCGCGCCGTCTGAGTGTTGCCCTGTCCGCCTCCTTGTTGTTGGAAGCCCCGGGGGACAACCCGTTCCTGGCGCGCTTCTATAACGATCCCGAGGCTTGGGCCCTGCCTACGCAACTCACTTTTTTATTGCAGCGGATGCGCCAGGCGCGGGAACTCGGTCAGCGAGATCTTTTCTCGCCACGGCTGATTTCGGATTTTCTAGTGGATAAGGATTGTCTATTCGCGCAACTGACCCTGGCGTCCGATCAACTGGCACTCTATCAACAGTTGTACGATGAGCTACTGGAGGGTGTTCCGGCGCCTGATTTGGTTATTTATCTGCACGCGCCCATCCCCGTTCTTTTGGAACGCATCAACCGCCGTGCTATTGATTACGAGCAGACCATAGAAGCGAACTATTTGGAGCGCTTGTGTATTTTGTACGCGGAGTTCTTCGCGGTGTATGAGGCGGCGCCGGTCATCGTTGTAGATACCGTTAATTTGAATTTCTCCACCAGCGATCGGGCGTTGAATGAACTGCTCGCTTTGTTTGACGAACCATTTCAAAAGCGCCGGCATTTGGCCGCCGGTGCTGATTCAGATTGGTGGAGTTAATATAGGTATCGGGCACCTGCTAGAAATAGTCATTGTTTCGTGAGTGCAAGGAAGCACCGCGCGCGCAACCGCAGTGTATAGGTGATACCTGAGGATTGGAGCACGGCGCTGACGCCGCAATCGCGGAAAAAGTGCATTTTTAGAGGTGCCCATCTGATGAGCGGCGACAATAGTTGCTCTTGGTTGGTCATCCCATTACCCCAGATGCGGTAGTTGACCATGCTTTCCATCTGGCGTGAGTTGCAAACTTCGCTACTGGATCTAAGAATTATATTCCCACAAGTGCGCCTGTACGGCGTCTTCGTTCCAATCGAGTCCAAGCCCGGGTTTGTCGGGAATGTGCAGGGCGCTGTCCTGAATAACGTACGGTTCCTCTAGCACCACATCGGCCCAGTTCTGCCACTCCAGCCAATGGGCGCTTTCACTCACCCGCATCACGTGCGCGCCCACTTCCGGATACAAATGGGTGGAGACCGGTATGCCCGCCGCCGCCGCGATGGGCGCCGCCCGCAGCCACCCCGTGACCCCGCCTATGCGCATGAAATCCGGCATGACCAAATCCGATGCCTGTAAACGGATGGCTTTATAGAGTTCACGCGGTCCGTAGAAGTTTTCACCGATCTGAAGCGGTGTTTTTAATTGCCGCGCAAGCTCTGCATAACCTTCTAAATCGTCGTAGACAATAGGTTCCTCCAACCATTCGAGATCGAGTTCATCCAGTGCGTGACAGCGCTTGATCGCCTCCGCCCGATCCAAACCTTGGTTGAAGTCCACCATCAGCGCCAGGTCATCGCCGAGCGCTGCGCGCACGGCGCGATAGGTGGCGATGTCATCAGCCAGCCGCGCGCGCCCCATGCGCAGCTTAAGCCCGCTGAATCCGCCCTCATCGCGTAACTCCACCGCCTGCTCGGCGACCGCGTGCGGCTCGCTCAGCCAAAGACCATTGCTGTTGTAAGCACGCACCGGCGCGCGCGACCCACCTAAGAGCCTGTTCAAGATCTCCGAAGCAACAGCGCAATATTTGCAAGTAGCATCATGCCCAACGAGCTTTCGATTAGCCGCTCACAGTTTTTCCACAACCGGCGGTTTTTCTCAAACCATGAGAAGGTTCGCTCGACAACCCACCTCTTCGGGAGGACGGCAAAACGACCCGTGTCCGAGCGTTTGATAATTTCGACGTTCGCTCCGATTAATCTCAGCACTTCGCCAGCGAAAGCCATCCCCGTGTACCCGCCATCGCCTACTACACACCTAACCTCCGAGAGGCGCCCATCTGCTTGAGCAGCAAGTGCGGCCAGTGCCCCAACTCGATCAGTGACATTTGCCGTGGTCACAAAAGCAGCGTGCAGCAATCCCTGAGTGTCCACAGCTATGTGCCGCTTGATACCAGAAGTCTTCTTGCCTGCGTCATAACCTTTGTGGTTTGCACTGTCTGTGTTCTTCACGCTCTGTGCATCAACGATGATCAGGCTGGCTTTGCCACTGCGCCCCTGGGATTTGCGGGCCTCGCCAACCCATTTTTTTAACGCCTTGTTCAAGGCGCTGCAAGAGTCTTCTGGGGACGATTGCCGCCAGATAGTGAAATACTCATGCACACTTCGCCACTTTGGATACTCGTTGGGCAACATGCGCCATTGGCAGCCGGTCTTCAGCACGTACAACACTGCGTTGAACACGTGATAGAGATCGAGTTGTCTTGGCTTGGTTCGCCGACGCGCCGCCTCCAGGATCGGTCTAACTTTCTCGAACTGTTGGCGAGATAGGTCACTCGGGTAGATTCGCTCGTCTGTCATTGCCTTCGCAGCCGCTATGACTATGGATAACAATAGCTTAGGTCAGATGTCCAAAATCGTCAGATCTTGAACAGGTTCTAAGCCTTTTCTATCGAAATTTTAGTGCTGCCGATCGTATCGAACGATCAGGACCTACACGCCTAGCCAACTAAAAAGCTTGGTCTTGAGCGGATGGAATGTCAATTGAATTGAACCGATAAGACAAAGCGTGTAGACGCCATGAAATAATCGCGCATCAGTCGATGGCAGGGTGGCTCTGGCGCGCCCGCGGTGACGATTCCTGGGCGCGTGCCGACAAAACTGCTTTCTATCACATTCCAGGCGTAGGCGAGACCGTTGACGTGGCAGATCTCATCGCCGTAGTAGGTCGGAATGGGCCGTTCCACGATACGCAGCCTCGCGATCACGAATTGGATGATGATTTCCGTGTCGAAGTGAAAATCATTGCTGTTCAAATCGAAGCGCACTTTGTTCAGGGCCGCCACCGAATACACCCGGTAACCGGAATGGAATTCAGTGAGTTGGGTGCGCAAGCAGCGGTTTTCGAACCAGCTCAAGCACTTATTACCGACAAACTTGTAGAGCGGCATACCGCCGTGTAGCGCTGCACCCCGGGTCATCATGCGCGAGCCGAAAACAGCGTCGGCCTCGCCGCCGGCCCAGTGGCTCCAATAAATCGCCCATTACCTCCGGGGCGTATTGGCCATCGCCATGGAGCAGGACGACGCAGTCGAAGCCGTTGGCCATCGCGTAGTGGTAGCCCAGCTTCTGGTTGCCGCCATAACCGAGGTTGCGGGGATTGAATAGGACGGTGACCGGGAACGGCAGCGCCGCCGAACGTCCGGCGGCCGCGCTGCGCTCAAAAGTCGCATCGGCGGACGTATCATCAATGATTAAGACTTCCACAGCGTAGCGTTCGGTGAGAGCCGCCGGAATTCGGCACAATACGTCCTCGATCATCGTCTGGGCGTTATAAGCGACGATGAAAATCAGCACCCGGGGACTTGCGGCCCCAGGGCGGCCAGGAGCGATATTCATGCGGCGATGTTCACGGCGGACAATGCTCATGAACTGGGCAATGTAGCCAGATGGATTTGGCCCTCTTCAAGCAAACATAGCGCTTTTGCGGGGTAAGCGGCTAATTGCCGCTCAGCCGCCATTACGAACAGAACCCTGTGACCGTGGGTGATATCCGCCCCATGGTAAAGATGCAGCGGTTGCACTGATCGCTGCACCTGAGTCAGCGCTTGGCGGCTGAACGGATCGGGAGCCATCTGACGCTGGCCGGCTATGACATGGCGCAAGCGCGGCACCGTGACCTCGTGCAGCGTTGTTACCTCGCTACTGCCGAGGTTGAGGGGCAGTCCTGGGATGATGTACCGCAACGTGGTACCCGACTCACATTGCGCGGCTTGTTCAGAGATATGAGTCCGGTCAATGATGCCACCGAGCACGATGGGCACCACCAGTGCGATCATCAACAGCGCGCCTAGCGCACTTATGCTGCTCGCAAAGAGACCGTTGCGCGGCTGGTCCATTGGGCTCGGTTGTGCCCGCGTCAGCGTGTGGATGCCAAAGGCGGTGAGTATGGCGGTGAACCCCATGGTGGCCGCGTAGACCCGGGTTTGGCCGCCTATTAAAAACGGCACCGAAGCGAATATCGCAAGATTGGCGAAAAGCGCCAAGCGTCCTTGATGTGATGATTCCCACCCGATAATGCGCACAAAGCCCAACACCACGAGCGCCGCGATCAGCAAGGCCGCGCCGTCATTGTCGTATAAGGAAGGAAACGGCAGGAATTGAAGATCGAAGAAATATTCGTTCCATTCCGGTCCGGCGCCGGTGAGCAGCGCCAGTGGGGAGCGGGTGAGGGCATCGAAGAGAATAGAGAGTTTTTCCCTTACCTGCTGCTCCTGCGGTAATTCCTCGAGCCCGGGGTGATCATCGTAGATCTGTAACCACGGTGCCGAATCCCGTAGCCGTTCTTCAGGAAAGCGTCCGAGTTTGGCCTCGCCTTGTATCACCAGGCGGTAGATGGAGTCGGCCGCGTTGGCAAAGCTGCCACCGCTGCCGGGCGCCAGGGTGCGGTTGAATTGACTGTGCGCCCACAAGATGGCCAGTACCATGCAGAGCATGGCCAAAGCCGCCGGCCACGGCCGTTTGCCGTGGCGCGAGCGCCAAGTCCACAGGGCGAACAGCGGCAGGCCGAACAGCGGTAGAAACATGGGGCCCACCCTGACGCACTGCCCCAGGGTCACTGCCGCCAGCGCCCACACGAACCACTGCATTTGTTTGTATCTAGCCGCCTCCCAGCAGGCGGTAAACCCAAGAGCACCGTAGATAAAACCGAGTGGTTCGGTCATTAAAGAGCCGGTGACGTAGTGATAGAAGGCGAACATCACGGCGCAGAAAAACGCCGCCGCGCCCAGGCCGTGGGAACGCCACACCGAGACGCCGGCCAGCGCGCAACTGGCGGCGGCGGCGGCACAGGTAAGGGCGGACAGCACGGCGAAGTCGAAGCCAGTGAGGTACAAACCTAAGGCCAGGGTAGAGGTGTGCAGTGGGCGTCCGTGTAAGCTCTCGTATTGCCCCTCGGTGAGCAGGCCGACGGCTTCCATGAAGTAGTCGCTGCTGTCGGCCCAGGGCAGCAGGCCGTGCCAGGTCCAGGGATTGCCCACCCAGTCGGTCCACAGCAACCGTTGCGCCAACCCGAAGAAGCAGAAAACGGTCACCAGATAGAGGGTCAGTGCGGTACCGCCAGGGGGGTTGCGCAGGCGCTGTATGCAGTCAAGAGCCGCCACCACCAGCGCGGCGAAGCAGGCGTAAGCGGGCAAGCTACCGAATCCGGTGGGCGACAGGTCCGGCAGCACCAGTACGACGACATACACTAACGGCCCCGGCACGGCGATCGCGGTTATTCTTGCAAGGTCGTTCATGGCTGGGTCGCAGGTTCAGCGTACGGTCAGTAGACGTTGGCTTAAAGTGTAGAAGACAAAGCGTGGAGGAGAGGTTGGGTGACTGAGATAGGCGCGGCGGCGGTCGTGTTGCCCGGTGGCGACCTGGCTGAGACCATCGATTTTTTCCGTGACCGCCTGGGCTTTAGTCTGATTACAATTTATCCGGCTGATGCGCCGCGGGTGGCCACCATGACGGGGCATGGGCTCAACGTGTACTTAGATAGCGAACGGCCCCGGCAAGAAGGCTTGGTGCTGCGCATGACCGGGCCGTCACCGGCCGCTTCACTGCATGCGCCCAATGGCGTGGACATCGAAATCGTAGCGGCGGCGGGGAAGGTGCTGGCGCCGTGCGAACCGCGCTTTGAATATTGTCCGGCGCCCGGCGCAGGTGGCTTCGAGGAGGGTAGGGCGGGTATGCAATACCGCGATCTCATCCCCGGGCGCCATGGCGGTAGATATATCGCCTCGCACATCCGTATTGTGCAAGGTGGCCCGGTGCCCGATTATGTTCACTTTCACCAGATCGCGTTCCAGATGATCTACTGCTACCGGGGCTGGGTGCGGGTGGTGTATGAGGATCAGGGGCCGGCGTTTGTGATGCGGGCGGGCGATTGTGTCTTGCAGCCACCGCAGATCAGGCATCAGGTGCTGGCAGCCTCTGCCGGCCTGGAGGTGATCGAAATCGGTTGTCCGGCGGAACACATCACCTGCGCGGAGCAATCCATAACGCTGCCCACCGCTGTCTTGGATGCGAAGCGGGATTTTGGTGGGCAACAGTTCATGCGTCATATCGCCGCGTCCGCCGCTTGGCGGACTATTCCAGGAGTAGCGATCTCCGGATTCGAAATGCGCGACACCGGCATCGCCCACGCTTCGGCGGGTGCCGGCGCTGGCGCAGTGCTGCGCCCGCGGGCAGGTTTTAGCGCGAGCTGTTTTAGCTGCGATGCGGAACTCATCTTCTGCTTTGTGCTGGAGGGCACTATGCAATGGCGATCTACGGCGCAGATCTTGGAGCTTGAACCCGGCGCTGCCGTTACCGTGCCTGCGAACACGCCTATTGAGTGGTCGCGATGGTCCGATGATCTGGAATTGTTATGGGTCACCGTGCCAGGTACCAGCCGGATAACCGAGCTTCACACGCCGTCTTAGCCTCACGCGTGCACGTTGGTATGAACAGTCTTGAGAGGTAATCCGCCAACCGGGCGCTGACTCCCGCGTGGCCGTTTATTTGCGCGTGGCGAGGGATTGTTTTGGTACCCGCATCTTCAGCCGTGCACATCCCACGCCCTGCCAATTTTCCTAATGGGACCTCTTAATGAGCAAAAATTCCGATGCAAACCTCGATTGATGTGCGATCAGGCTAGGAAAATTAGAGACCGGTAGCGCGAATAAGCCACTTACGTTATGAGTTCGTGTACCCAGATCGCTCGATTTTACTTCGTCTTTGCCATTGTTGCTTGACTTGGACTTATACACTGCGCATACGGAGCTTAAGAACTTCAACAGGCGGGCTAAACCGCAGCCGGATAGTAATGCGGTTTTTTTGTGCCCGGAATCCGGCCCTATGGCTGGGAGGCTTGGTGAATAAAATACCTGCTTGCGGGAAATAGCCGAGGCAGTACCTGTTGCTGTTCTTAATCTCCTGGCCACCCTTTGGTTATAAGGGTATTTCGCAACGTAAGAATTGCAACAGGAGCAACCATGAACATACGCCATTTGAAAGCCCGTAAAGGCTTCCGGGATTATTACCTTGAAGACAAACCCGCCGCAGGAAATCCTGCGACGCCTTTTATTTTGCTGAAAGGTACTTGGCTTGAAAAAGCCGGTTTTGCGATTGATACGCCACTGTCGGTGTATGTACAACAAAACCGCTTGATATTGACGCCACAAGACTCAACGTAGAAACCAAAAGCCCCAGTGATTGACTGGGGCTCGATTGACTGGGGCTCGATTGACTGGGGCTTTTAAGCGGGAGATTAAGCAATATTAAATGCAAAAGCTCTTAGGTTACCAACCATGCAAAAGGCTGTAACCTTTGCCCCTCCCAAACCATCTTCCCCATGAAATATTTCTTGAAGCTTTTCTTCGAGGGTTGATTTTGCCTCTGAAACCAAACATTCTTTCGATTGACCAGAGCTTCCTAATTTAAACTGCCAATACAAAGTTGTATTAACACAATCAACCTTCGTGAGGTGGGGATCTTTCTCCATGGCTGACGCAATATTGGAATCTACTGAATCACGCTCACCAGAGATGTCATAACTAATTGTGACATGAGTGTACTCACTAGCACCGTGTACCAGCGTTTCTCCAGGTTTAAAATGTTCGCTCTCGATCTTCAATTCACGAATCATGCTTTCTCTACATACGATTGATTTGCACACATCTTTATATGGGAACTAAAGACAAAATAACAACAAGGAGAAGCCTAAGGCCGCAAAGCAGCCGCGCGCGCCTTTGGCGCGTCGGCTGGATTTGCCTTGTGTACGCCCGGCATGGGCATGAACGGATGGGGTGTAAGTCCCCTGTTGGCAAACCACCGCCAGAATGTCTTGCTGGAAGTCTGGCGTTCACAACGAGCACAAGGCAATTGCAAAACCGCGAGATTTTGTAGGCGCGAGATTTTGTAGGCGCGAGGTTGTGTGGGAAGCAAGCCCAATGCAAAGCGGCGCACTGACGCACAGGAACATCCTACAAGGCGTAGTCTGGAGGCGCGTTGGCACACGACAGCGAAGCCGCGTGGTTTAACGGACACCGTCAATGATGCAGGGGTGCAGTGACAGTTCATGTCCATATCCGGGGAGAACGGCTTAACGGGCGGCCGTAGAGAACCCCATCAGGCAGGGGTATGGAAATGGCTTTGGCGCGCGGGCCTGCCCATTGGCCACAAGCGAGCGAAGCCGATGGCGAACGACAGCGCAGCAGATGTCAACATCATTGTTGTTCTTGACCAGGTATGCGATTCGGTAGCGACCATGGAGAAGAATTCGGACGTTGCGCTCTGATGCTTCGTATCTGTATCCGATCTGTGGGAATTCTTTCAGAACTTGAGCGCGCTCGTAAATGTTACCAACAATACGCGATGCTGAACCGGGATTTTCAAGAGCAATATACTCGAATATGTCTTCGAGCCATTGATGAGCTTCTGCGGTCCAGTTTACTTCGCCCACGAACGAATACGCCGGCCCATCTCTTTAATTAGAGTAGACACGCCCAGTATCTGAGTCCGCCAAGCCGCGCTGAATCATGATGTGAAGAGCGAGTTCACGTACGAGTTCTTCAGCAGAACTGTCGGCGGGCTGCTGATCTAGAATCGCTTTCAACTCATCTCTTGCAGTAGCCATGTGCTGCCCCTTCTCGATCTGGAAACAGATATAGGGTACATCAGTTGTTGCTGAGGACATAACGGGCTGCATGAGCGGCTGGAACATTCGCATAGCGAATGGGCCAGTCCGTCTCAATGCACTTGTGTACGCCCGGCATGGGCATGAACGGATGGGGTGTAAGTCCCCTGTTGGCAAACCACCGCCAGAATGCCTTGCTGGAAGTCTGGCGTTCACAACGAGCACAAGGCAACGGCAAAACCGCGAGATTTTGTAGGCGCGAGATTTTGTAGGCGCGAGGTTGTGTGGGAAGCAAGCCCAATGCAAAGCGGCGCACTGACGCACAGGAACATCCTACAAGGCGTAGTCTGGAGGCGCGTTGGCACACGACAGCGAAGCCGCGTGGTTTAACGGACACCGTCAATGATGCAGGGGTGCAGTGCAGTTCATGTCCATATCCGGGGAGAACGGCTTAACGGGCGGCCGTAGAGAACCCCATCAGGCAGGGGTATGGAAATGGCCTGGGCGCGCGGGCCTGCCATTGGCCACGAGCGAGCGAAGCCGATGGCGCACGACAGCGCAGCCGGGAGCCATCCCGGTTGTGATTAAGCCGTAGTGAGCACAGGGCCTAGTAGCCAAACGCCCAACGTCAGGGTTGGGACAAGATGAAGGCCTGAACATGAACCGGTAAGGAGGAGGTCCATCGACATGGAAACACCGCAATCCCCGACACGCGAGGGTGCAAAGCAGCGCTGCGATGAGAACCCAGCCTTGCAGGTAAACCGGTTGGAGCAGGTACGGTCCCATGCCAATAGTTGGCAAGCTTGGCAACCAGTGCGCCCTCTTATTGAGCAAGACCTGACACTCAAGCTCAACCTCGACAAAAGCCAGGGGGTCAACAGCAGGCAGTGCCAATTCCTCGGATGCAGTGTTCACGACAAACACATTCGCTGGCACCGCAAAAGCGTGGACAAGTTCAAGCGCCGCGTGCGTGAACTGACCCGCCGTAGCGGGGGTGTGCCGATGGCAAGCAACATCCGGGCACTCAGTCTCTATTGGCGTGGCCTCTATTGGCGTGGCTGGAGCAACGACTATGGGATGGGCAACCCATACCAACACTGGGTTGAACTTGACCACTGGATACGCCGGCGGGTCACGATGGGTTACTGGAAACAGTGGGGCAAGGCGCGTACCGAGAGACGCAACCTGCTCAAACTTGGACTTCCGCTAAAGGCTGCGGTGGCTGGTGGGCGTTCCAGCCAAGGCGGGTGGCAGAGTGCCAAGTCCGACGGGATAAAGGCTGCACTGGGACCGACGTACCTGAAACAACAAGGCCTGTTCTCATTTCGGGACGGCTCGATTGCCTGTCATCACGGTTGATGAAACGCCCTGTGCGTAGCCGCATGCAGGGTGTTGTGGGGGCCGGAGCTTAGAGACCTCCGGCTACCCGATTAGGCGATTATTTGACTTGAATAAACTCATCTATTGTAAGATTTATATCTTTAGCTATTTGTCTGAGTAATATCGGCGTAATATCTCTTCCTTGATGCACGGGAACGGTTGTTGTTCTACCGTCTGCGTGGCGAAATTGTTTGTGAGAACCTCGTTGCCTTACCTCTTTGAAATCCAATGCCTCCAGCAATTTAATAACTTGCTTAGGTTTGAGAACCGGCACTTGCCCCATAGCTTATGGAACCACTACTTGTTGCGTTCCTACAAACTCGGTTTCCATATTTGGAGTGCCGTCTTCCAATAACATAGATATGACCTCACGTAAATTTGCGTTTAGTTCTTCTAAAGTTTCACCTTGTGAGTGTGCACCAGAAAATCCAGGGACATATCCAACATATAACCCAGTATCCCTACAATGCTCGATAACTGCTGTGTAATTCATCGAAAATCTCCAAAATTACTATTTTTAGAGGCGCCCTTTATTGAGCAAGACCTGACACTCAAGGTCAACCTCGACACAAGCCAGGGGGGCAACAGCAGGCAGTGCCGATTCCTCGGCTTCAGTGTTCACGGCCAACTCATTCGCTGACACCGCAAAAGCGTAGAACAGTTCAAGCGCCGCGTGCGTGAACTGCCCGCCGTAGCTGGGGTATGCCGATGACAAGCAAAATCCGGGCATTCAGTCTCTATTGGCGTGGCGGGAGCAACGACTATGGGATGGGAACCCATACCAACACTGGGTTGAACTGGACCACTGGATACGCCGGCGGGTCACGGTGGGCTAGTGGAAACAGTGGAGCAGGGCGCGTACCGAGAGACGCAACCTGCTCAAACTTGGCCTTGCGGTCAAGGCGGCGGTGGCTGGTGGGCGTTCCAGCAAAGGCGGGTGGCAGAGTGCCAAGTCCCACGGGATAAAGGCGGCACTGGGATTGGCGTACCTGAAACAACAAGGCCTGTTCTCACTTCGGGACGGTTGGAGTGCCTGTCATCACGGTTGATGAAACGTCCTGTGCGGAGCCGCATGCAGGGTGTTGTGGGGGCTGGAGGTGAGAGATCTCCGGCTACCCGATTAGGGGGGTTAGTCAGAGGAGGGGAGTTTCTTCTGAGACTCTTCAGCGATTTCAAGTCGAGTTAATCTATACCAATCGCCATTGAAAATGCGAATCTAGAATACTTACATTAGCTAGCTGATTATGGTCAAAATAAGTTTATGAACAATCATTTAACACCAAGCGAGCGCGATGAACTCGTAAAATCTCATCGTAAAGAGAGAGATGGGCGTATTCGAGACCGAATAAAAGCGGTTTTAGCTTTTGATGAGGGTTATAGTTATTCAGAAATTTCCAGGATTTCGCTTTTAGATGATGAGACTGTTAGACGCCCTATCGATGATTACTTTTCTAAAGCTAAGCTGAAGCCCGAAAACGGAGGCAGCAAAAGTGATTGAGACGAGAATGAAACAGCAAAGCTCGTTAAACACATAGAAGGAATGACTTATCCTTATGTTAAGGACATTTGCACTTATGTGAAGTTGAATTTCGGTAAGGTTTACAGTGTAAGCGGCATGACAAAATGGCTGCATCGCAATAATGTCTGCCATAAGAAGCCTGATGCAGTTCCAGCGAAAGCAAACGCACAGGCCCAAAAAGCGTTTGTCAAAGACTATGAGCATCTTTCGAAAGACGCTAAAAACAAGGGTTTAATCTATTTCTCGGACAGTTTTCATCCACAGTATCAAACGCGGTTGGCCTGTGGATGGATTTTAAGAGGCACTCGAAAAAGTATTGCCACAACGGCTCGTCAAACACGATTGAATTTCATTGGTGCTGTATCTTTGGATGGTCATAAAATAATCCACACTGAAGTTGGCGGGTGAATGCGCAAACCATTAAATTTTTTCTAAAATCTCTACGCAAACGGCATACACCAGAGAAAGAAATTCATATAATATGGGATAATGCGGCTTATCATAAGAGCAAAGACGTTCAGTCTTATGCCAAGGACTCAAACATTAAATTACACTATTTGCCGCCCTATTCACCGAATTCAAATCCAATTGAGCGACTTTGGAAAATGATGCATGAAGCGGTTACTTATAATCGGTACTATGAGAAGTTTGTAGATTTTCGGGAAGCCTCTTTGAATTTTTTCAAGCGCATTGGAAGACGAAAGGCTTTATTGAGAAAAAGAATCACTGATAGGTTTCACATTATTAATGCACCGATGTTCGCATCTTGAAGTGTGATGGGTATATACAACCGGCCATCGCTTCTCGCCAAGCACCGTCGCGCATTAACACCCTCCCACCCTCCAGGCTCAGGCTCACGACTTCTACTTCCTCATCGAACTCTGGCGTCTGATAGCTCCATGCCTCCTCCTTGGCTTGGGCAATCGCACCCACTCGCTCGGTGACTTTCTGTAAATAGTTCACTGAGACCGTGCAGCCATGATTATCCGCAAGGTCATGGCGAGTTTCATTGGCGTTCAGCCGAGCCTATTGGCTTGATAATAACTTGGCCATGCGCGGGGTTGCGCTTTGGATGACCCGTGCTGAGGCTTCCAATGGACAGTAAATACGATCCCCCCCCCCTAGAGGTTTGGTACACAGGGCGCACTACATCCACAGGTCCGTAGGGCGAATAATACGTTTTGTTGCTCTGCGTGCGCGAAGTCAGTTTTATACCGCCTACCTCGATTGGGCTTGCATCGGTATCAAAACGATGAAGGGCTTGGGCTGTCGCACAGCAACCCAGTGGGTTACTCACCGATAGAATCGTGCTTTCCATATCTAGCAATGAGCCCGTTAACTCCATCTCGACTTCAAACTTAATACGATTGCCTGAGCTAGCAATGATTTGGACCGATGACGGGGAAGACATTGGGAGCGCCCTACAAAGCCTATAACAGGGCTAAACTAGCTAATAACGCTACATTGTGTCAAGGCACCCCCTCCCCCATAGAGCATACTAATCTTTGAGTTTATTGGAAAAACTGTTTTCATGTTTCAAACACAATGCCATAGTTAATTTTTATGTCAATCAATAGGTTATACGCTGTGTTTAACTATTTTGTGGGACAGCAGTGATATTTTGACATACTAAGGCCGTAGTTATTGCGATGTCCAATATCAATTGCTGTGCGGTGTTTTCCGGACAGTCCGGTTAGTAGGGGGTCTGCCGGTATTTGTGCGCATTCGGCATCGTCTAGGCCGCTGGCATTGAAGTTTGTGGGGGTGGTGGATTTGCCCACCGACGACCAGATCGAGCAACGTGCAGAGTTGCGCTATACGACGCATCGCTACTACCCAAATGGGTCTTTGGGGGTTCGAGCGGCGTGTGGCAGTCGCACGAGGCCGAGGGCCAAGGAGGCGATTCTTCTATACAACGAGCGCTATATTCTAGTCGCAATTAATGCGATTACTGCCTGCTCTCGACGTTCCTCTGTTGCAGACACCGCAACCCACTTGGTTTCAACTTCATATCCACGCACTGTCCGCGTATTCACATCGGTAGCAAGTTGGTCAATAACCGACCACGGTTCGTCATGCGAACATACGCGGACGGAGGTGGACTTGCCCCTAAAAAGTGAACCAGTGACTTCAAGCAACCAAGTGATGCTCGATGTCATGTTGTTCATAGCCGCTAGGCATATCGTACCTCATGTAGGAGCGCGCTCTTTGCCGATTGTATAACACTTCAACATAATCGAAGACGATTGCTTTAGCTTCGTTTCGTGAACGAAATTTATCGCGTCCTACACACGCCCCTTTCAATGTGGCGAAGAAGCTCTCTGCGACAGCATTATCCCAGCCGTCCTCTTGACCACTCATGGCAGCCACCCTGCCATGCTTCTCCAATACCGCTCGATAGTCGTGAGCCGCATACTGACTGCCACGGTCACAGTGATGGCGCAGTCCCGCATCGGGTTGGCGCTGAATGATGGCCATGTGCAGGGCACTGAGTGTCAAGGCTGTATCAATTCTCGAACTCATTGACCCGCCCACTACGTGGCGGCTATATAAGAGCACCTCCAATAATCCATATTCTGCAATTTTCCGATCAATAAAATTAGCCACTTACGCTTCTGCGAAGCACGAAACTCGTAATTTTTAGAGGTGCCCATAAGTCTGAGATGCCGTCTAAATAGCTGTTCGGAAAAGTCGAACATAGATGGAACTCGGGTGTCTGATAGCGATCAAGACAAGATGACAACACCAACAGCCAGTCACCATCAGGACATCCGCGCCTGTCGATTGTAAAGCCAGTATCTGGTGAAGAAAGAACTGCATTGGAGGCGTGGGCCAGACATGCACCGGACGCGGCGCGAGGCCGTCGTGCCTTGGCTATTTTGCGCGTCATGGAGGGTTCGGTGTGAGCGAGGGGGTGGCGTTTCCCGGTGTAGCGCGTTCCTCGGTGTATCGTTGGCTACACACCTATCTTGAGGTCGGTCTTGATGGCCGCAGTATTGTTCTCAACACACAGGATTAAAGCCAGTGTCCATACCTTTTGTTCGCGATCTTGAGATCGAGTACGGCCGCTGTGACGACCTCGCGCCGGGCATTCGCCGGGTGGTCGCCGGCAACCCCAGCGCGTTCACGTTTCACGGCACGGGGACTTACATCATCGGACGAGATAAGGTCGCCGTGATCGATCCGGGTCCGGCTATCGAGGCGCACGTGGAGGCGATCATGAGAGCCGTGCATGGCGAGACGGTGAGCCATATTCTGGTGACCCATACGCACAATGATCACTCGCCTGCATGCCGCTTGTTGCAACCGCAGGTGAAGGCGCCTACCTATGGCTACGGTCCGCATGGCGCCGGTAAAGCGGAGCAAGGCGTGGTGGTCGAGGAAGGGGGGGATCTGGAGTTCGAGCCCGATGAGCGCGTACGCGACGGGCAGATCATCGACGGTGGCCGCTGGCAGGTGGACTGCGTACATACCCCGGGACACACCTCCAATCACATCTGCTTCGGTTTGCATCAGGGCAAGGCGTTGTTCAGTGGCGATCACGTGATGGGATGGTCCACCAGTGTGATCTCGCCGCCGGATGGGGATATGCGCGATTACATGGCCAGTTTGCGCAAGCTGCTGGACCGCGATGATGCGATCTACTGGCCTACCCATGGCCCGGCGATACGCGATCCCAAGCCGTTCGTACACGCTTTCATAGCACATCGTGAGGCCCGTGAAGCGCAGATTTTGGCTTGCCTGGAGGAAGGTATGACGACGATCGAGGCGATGGTAGCGAAGCTGTATGCCGGGGTGTCGCCCGGGCTGCACCGGGCGGCGGGGCGTTCGGTGCTCGCCCATCTCCAGCATATGGTGGACGCAGGCAGAGCGGCGTGTGAGGGGGCGCCGGCGCTGGATTCGCAGTACCGCGCTGTTGATACAGGTTCTTGCTTGTAGTGAGTGTGTATAGCCGTGCAAATTTTCAATAAACGGACGCGATGCCGGGACATGCACATCGGCTTGGCGGCTCTTGGCTGGTTTGTTCTCGAGTTCATCGTTGACCATTATCGTGCTTCATTGGCTGGCCTGGCACTATCCGGCTCTCAAGCGGCAGTGGCTGGCGGATAGTTCGCTGTGACGCCCGATGAGATCTACGCTCCTGCGGCGGTCGCTTTTTGCTGGCGCTGCGGTGGTGCTATGCACCTCGGCAGCTACGGCGGCAAGCCGCGGCGCATCTGCTCGGACTGCGGTTTTATTCATTTCGTGGAGCCGAAGATCGCGGTCGCCGCCATGGTATTGCGAGGCGATGAATTGCTGTTGGTGAAGCGGGGGGTGGTGCCGGAGAAAGGCAAGTGGTCGTTGCCGGCAGGTTATGTGGATCCCGGTGAACACCCGGCCGAGTGTATGGTCCGCGAGGTACAAGAGGAGACTTCGTTGGCGGTACGCGCGCAGCGGCTGGTGGAGTGTTATTACAACCCGCCGGGCACGGGCGCTAATCTCACCTTGGTTTACAGGGCGCAGCTCACCGGCGGCACACTGAGCGCTGGCGACGATGCCGCGGATGCCGGATTTTTTACCTTGGATGCGCTGCCGCCGCTGGCCTTCGCTAGCACCCTCGATATCGTGCGCAGAGCGCGGCGTAGCGTTGCCAGGCGCAAGCCTTAGGCCAACAAGTCCTAATCTTGCATGTCCTGCTCGCTAGCGGGTAGCGCCACGGGCGGTTACCTGCCAGACGCATTCGACTCGATCGTTGCGCACGCCCACCAGCCAATCGTAGAGATTGACGGTGGGATCGCAGTGCCCCGGAATCAGACGCAGTTTGTCACCTAGGGCTGGGCACGGGCCGTCGCCTGTGAATGTGATGATGCCGTGATCGTCCGAGGGCCGGTCATAGCGGGCGTTGCTGAAGTCCGCTACCAGTGGCGGTCCTGCGTCGGCGCTATGGGCTTTGTGGCCGGCATCCACCACATAGTGGCCGGCGGCGGTGCTCATGACCGTGGTGTAGATGAATAAGCTGTGCTTGAACTGCGCCTCAGGCTGACCGTGGGCATCGAGATTGTGGCCATAGTCGGCGTCCATGAAGATGTAGGAACCGGCCTGTAACTCGTTATACACACCGCTATTCAGTTCGAATTCGAAGGTGCCGGTGCCGGCGCCGCCGACGATGGGACAGTCTATGGCGGCCTGCGCCAACCGCGTGCGCGTCTCGCCGGTACGGCGCACCGCCTCGGCGATCGCCGCTTCGCGCTCGGCGAAGGCGCGCTTGTGTTGGGCACTGCCTTGATAAGCCTGCAGACCGGCGAATCGAAGCCCGGGTGCGGCCTGAATACGCTGGGCCAAGTCAAGCGCAGCTTGTGGGCTATCGACGCCGCAGCGGTTGGCGCCTACGTTGATTTCCACCAGCACGTGAAGGGTGGTTTTCGCTGCCACAGCGCCGGTGCTCAAGGCCTCTACATTGTCCGCGTGGTCCACGCAAACACCGATCCAGGCATTTTTTGCGAGGGCTGCCAGGCAGGCAATTTTGCGCTGTCCCACGATCTGGTTGGTGACTAATACATTGTCGATGCCACCGGCGACCATGGCTTGCGCCTCGCCCACTTTCTGGCAGCACACGCCGATGGCGCCCAGTTCCATCTGACGCCGGCCGATGGCAGGGCATTTGTGGGTTTTGGCGTGAGCGCGCAGACGCACATTCGGCACGGTCGCTATTCTCTCGGCCATGAGCGCCAGATTCGCATCGAATGCATTCAGATCGACAATGAGCGCTGGCGTATCTATCTCGCCGACCGGCATCGCGTTCGAAGCGGGTGGGTGCAGGGCAGGGATCATGGCATTGTCTACTTGGGTCCGGTCGTGGTTTGGGCATAATAGCGTAATGTGTTGGGCCCAATCGCATTGGGCTCGCTGCATTGGACTCGCTGCCGGACCGGTGAGCAGTGCGCGGCCACGGGCGGCAGGCAAATCCACGGGCACTATTCGAACAGGGGAAGGAAACATGGACAAAGAGGTATTCGAGACAGGTTTGGCGATCCGCAAGTCGGTGCTGGGCGAGGCTTATGTGGAGAACGCGCTGGCCAATGCCGACGATTTTTCCCGCCCGTTTCAGGAGTACGTCACAGAGTATTGCTGGGGCGCCATCTGGGGCAGCGATGGTCTTGATCGCAAGCAGCGCAGTTTGCTCAATCTGGGTATGCTGGCCGGTGCTAGCCGCTGGCAGGAGTTCGAACTGCACTTCCGCGGTTCGTTTGTGAACGGCATGACCGAGCGTGAACTGCAAGATGTGATCATGCAAATCGGCTGCTACTGCGGTATCCCGGCGGGCATAGAAGCCATGCGGGTGGCCCGCCGTGTGCTGGCCGAGCGGGCGCAAAGAGAAGAGTAATGGTGACGCCGGCCGGTGCGCCCCCGGGAGTTGAGCCCCCGGGAGTTGAGCCCCTAGGAAGTGAGCCCCTAGGAGTTGCGCCCATCGGATTTATCGGGCTTGGGGCGATGGGCGCGCCTATGGCCGCTAATCTGGCCACTGGCGGCGCCGAACTCATCGTTTACGACATCGCCGGTCCGCAGCGGTCGCCGCCGGCGGCGGTGGTCGCCGCGTCGGTGGCCGCGGTCGCCGCTGCTGCTCGAACCATATTTCTGAGCCTGCCCGATGGCGATGTGGTGGCCGCGGTAGTCGGTGAGATCGTGGCGGCGCCGGCGCGTAAAGCGCGCACCGTCATCGACACATCGACCATCGGCATCGCCGCGGCGCAAGCGGTGCACCAGGCACTGGCCGATGCGCATATGGAATTCGCCGATGCGCCGGTCTCCGGCGGGGTTGCCGGCGCTGAAGCAGCTACCCTCTCGCTCATGTTCTCGGGCCGGGCGCAAACCTTTGACCGGTTACTGCTTTGGTTCAAGACCATGTCATCCAATCAGTTCCATGTGGGCACTACGCCGGGGCAAGGACAGGCGATGAAGATCGCCAACAACTTTCTCTCCGCCACCGCCATGGCGGCGACCAGTGAGGCGGTCGCGTTCGGCACCTCGCAAGGTCTCGAGATGAAAACCATGCTCGATGTGATCAATGTCTCTAGCGGGCAGAACACCGCCACGCGCGACAAATTTCCGCAGCGCGTGTTGACGCAGACCTACGATGCGGGTTTTCGTAACGACCAGATGGAGAAAGACTGCCGGCTGTACCTGCAAAGCGTACAGGCGGCTGGTACCGCGGATCGCTTAGGCGAAGTGGTGAAAGCCATGTGGACCCACCACAATGAGGCGGAGCCGGCGGCGGATATTTCCCGCATTTACCCATTCATTCGCGAGCGGCGGTAGGGATAGATGCGCATCGTTCTCATTCACGCGCTCGAGGGCGCTATAGGCCCTATTCGCGAGGCTTTCGAGGCGGATTGGCCGCAGGCCGGTATATTCAACTTGATGGACGACTCCCTGAGTGTGGATCGGGCGCGGGACGGTGGGTTGACCCCGGCCATGGTAGAGCGTTTCGTCACGCTGACCGATTACGCTGTTGCCGCCGGCGCGGACGGCATTTTGTTCACCTGTTCGGCGTTTCACCGGGCCATTGAGGTGGCGCGGGCGAAACACACGATCCCTATCCTCAAACCGGACGAGGCGATGATGGAAGCGGCCTTGGAGGCGGAGCGGCATATCGCGTTATTGGCCACCTTCGAGCCGACGCTGGCCACCGCCAAGGCCGAGATGGAGCGTCTCGCCGCTGCGGCGGGCCGCCGCATCGAAGTATCGGCCGTGCATGTACCCGGTGCACTTTCGGCGCTACAGGCAGGTGATGCGGCCGGACATGACGACCTCATCGTGCGCAAGGCGGGCGAGTTGACCGGGGCCGATGCGGTGATGTTGGCCCAGTTCACCATGGCGCCGGTGGCGCCGCGGGTGCGGCTGCCGGGCGGCGGGCCGGTGTTCACCAGTCCGGGCACGGCGGTGCGTAAACTCCGGCAACGCCTAGGCGGCTAGACTTGCAGCATCCGGGCTATTGCGCATCAGGGGTCGGAGCCACCGGTTTGGCAAGTAGACAAAATAGACATGGCGTTTGACGACCGGCCAAAAGCCGCGCAAATCGCCCGCTTGCTGGTGGCCCTCAATCGCGATGAGGCGGGCGATCGAGCTGGCCGCAGTGCCCGGGATGAGGCATTCAAGGCGACTTTGCCTAGCGCTCTGACGCCATGGGCTCGAATAAGGCGCTGGTTGGAGCACGTAGATGCCGGCGGTGAGTGCGTTACCCGGCAGACCGAAAGCGCGTTGGCCGCTACTTCAGTGGCGCTCTTCGCTCTGGGTGCTGTCAGCGGATGGCTGGCGCTGCTGGCCGCGTTCTATTACGACGGCAGCGCCCGGGTCAACGTTTTGGCGGTGCTGGGCGCATTGCTAGGGCTGCCGTTGCTGAGCCTGCTGTTGTCGTGGACCGGCGCAGCGGCGAGTAAGCTGAGCGCGCTGAGCGGACTTGCTTCGCTATTGGCCCGGCCCGCCGCCGGTAAGCTGGGTCTGCATTTGCGCCGATGGCTGCACGCGGAGGGCCGGGCTGGCCTCGATGCTCTGTTGGGGTTGGACGGGCATGACCGTAGCGGTGTGGCGCGCGTGCGGTATTGGTTGTTGGTGTTTTGGTCGCATATTTTTGCCAGCGCTTTTTTCCTCGCCGCCCTGGTCACCGCGCTGGCGCTGATCTTTTTCTCCGATCTGGCATTTGGTTGGAGCACCACACTCAATCTATCGGCGTCCAGTGTGCATGAGGCCGCCGCCGTTGCTGCCAGGCCTTGGCTTTGGTTATTGCCCGAGGCGGTGCCTACCCTCGAATTGGTGCAGGCCACGCGTTATTTTCGTCTGACCACGGATGCTGTTACGGCGCAAGAAGCCGCTCTGTATGGTCAGTGGTGGCCCTTCTTGCTTTGCATGTTCTGTTGCTACGGGTTGGTGCCGCGGGTGCTGAGCGGCGTTGTGGCCGCACGCTGTCTCAGCCGTGCGCTAGCGGCGTTGATGGCCGAGCACGCCGGCATTCGCGCTCTGGCCGAGCGCCTGGTCGAGCGAGAGTCGAGCAGTCGGCCGGCTGCATTCGAGCCGTCGGGGACCCCTGCGGCGTACCGGAATCCGGCGCCGGCAGAGGTGGAGCAACCGGCGGTGCATCATTGGCCGCCGCTGCGCGCCGGTGGACCGGTGGTCAACTGGAATGGTGTGCCGGTGAGCGATGGTACGCTGAGCCGATGGCTGCGGGCGGAGCGAGTCCATCACGCCGGTGCCGGCATCAGTGTCGCGGCGGAGGCGGAATTGGCCAAAGCGCTACAGCCCGCAAACGGTGTAGTGACCTTGTGTTGCAAAAGTTGGGAGCCGCCGTTGCTCGAACTGCAAGACTTCATCGCGGCGGTGGCGGCGTGTTATCCCAAAGCGCGCATACAAGTGCTGCCCGCGCGGGTAGAGAACGGTGAACCGGCGCCGCCGCGGGCGCGCGATCGCGAAGTGTGGCAGCGCGCCATGGCGGCGGTGGATGTAGCGCTGGTGGGGCTGCGGCAGTGGGCGGCCGATCGGTGACGGTGCCGAAGTTCGCTATCGTCGGGCATCCGAACAAAGGTAAGTCCAGCCTGGTGGCGGCCCTCGCCTCCGACGATGGCGTGCCCGTGGCCCCGGAGTCCGGCACCACCACGCGCGCCGTGGTTTATCCCATGAGATCGGGTGGCCGGATACTCTACGAACTCATCGATACGCCCGGCTTTCAGCGGGCCCGCCGGGCGCTCACTTGGATGCGCGCGCAGGTGGGCAACGCCGATGATCGGCCAGCCGCGGTCAGCCGGTTCGTGCAAGCCCATGGCGATGATCGCACTTATAAGGCCGAAGTCGAGTTGTTGCGGCCGGTCACAGCGGGTGCGGGCATTATCTATGTGGTGGATGGGGCGGTTCCCTACGGACCGGAGTATGAAGCTGAAATGGAGATTTTGCGCTGGACGGGACAACCTAGTCTGGCCGTCATCAATCCGATTGGAGGGCGGGCCCACGTGGCGCAGTGGCGCGATGCCCTGAGTCAGTTTTTCAGGATTGTCCGCGAGATCGATGTGTTGAGCGCCCCGCTGGAGCAACGTTTCGATCTGCTGCGCGCGTTCGGCGAATTGGATGAGCGGTGGCGGCCTGCTTTGCAGCAGGCGGTGGCAGCGTTGGAGCAAGAGCGCCGGGCCAACCGGGAGCGCTCGGCGCAGATCATCGCTGGGCTGTTGGCGGAGGCATTGACGGCGCGGTTTTCCGCCGAGTTGAGCGCCGGTGCGGACGTGGACGCCCTGCGTGAGCGTTTGCAGCAGACCTACCGGCAGAGTTTGCGTGACAGTGAGGCACGGGCCAGGGATAGGGTGCAGCACATTTATCAACACCGTGCTCTAGCCCGCTCGGACGCCGAGCTGGCTGTTGTGAGTGACGATCTGTTCTCCGAACAGACTTGGGAGCTGTTCGGTTTGTCGCGTACCGCCTTGGCCGGCGTGGGTGCGACCGGCGGCGCGGCCGCCGGATTCGGCGTGGATGCGGCCTTGGGTGGGGCGTCGTTGTTTCTAGGCAGCGCCATAGGCGCCTTGGCCGGTGGTGCGGCGACCTGGTTTGCCTCCGATCAGATGGCCACTGTGGCGACGGAACAACTGCCGATGGGCGAGCAGATTTTGCGGGTAAAAGCGGGTGCCAATAAAAATTTGCCGTTTGTGCTCCTCGGCCGGGCGCGGTTACATCATGCTTTAGTGGCGCAACGTTCCCACGCGCGGCGCGAGCCCTTGGTGGTGGGTCGAGGCGATGGGCATGTGCTGCAACTGTCGGCGCTGAGCGGTGAGCAGCGCGCTGCGTTGGCCCGGTTGTTCGCCCATATCGCAGATGCGCATGAGGTGAGTAGTGCTCAATTGCGAGCGTTAGCGGATATCATCAATGCGCTTCTGAGCGGCGACAGCGGAGCGTGATCGCTGCTTCGGGATAACCGCAACTACTATTGGCGCGCTGAACTCGCATGGCGCTAAACCGCATATAGGAGTGATCGCATGCTCGAATCCGTCGTCTTGGATAGCGCACAGGTAGAGTTTTACCAGCGCGAGGGATATCTGCTGCTAAAGAGCGTGCTGCCTAGCGGGATATTGGCACGGTTGCGGGGACAAACCGATGAGAGGGTGGCCGCCGCCGCCAAGGTCTTGGAGAACAATGCCATCTATGATCTGGAGGATACGCATGCGGCCGAAAGGCCGCGCGTGCGGCGGATCAAAGTGCCGCATACGGTTATGCCAGCGGTGGATGAATTGGTGCGCTCCCCTGTTATAGGTAGCATCGTGGCGCAGCTCTTGGGTACCGGTGTGCGTCTGCAGACCACCAAGCTGAATATGAAATCCGCATCCTACGGCGCCGCTGTGGAGTGGCACCAGGATTGGGCGTTTTATCCCCACACCAATGATGACCTATTGGCGATGGGGGTCATGTTCGATGATTGTGATGCCGGCAATGCGCCGCTGATGATGATGCCCGGCTCCCACCGCGGGCCGGTATTCGATCATCACGCCGGCGGTTTCTTCTGCGGTGCCATGGATCCGGCGGCCTTGGATTTTTCCCAAGCGGTGGCGCTGACGGCGCCGGCAGGTTCGCTGACTTTTCACCACGTGCGTATGGTGCACGGCTCGGCCTTGAACCGCTCGCCCAAGCCGCGCCGGTTATTGCTGGCTCAATACACGGCAGTGGACGCCTGGCCACTGATCGACAGGCCTGACGACATCGCCGCATACGACGCCCAGATTATCTACGGTGAGCCCACCATCCGGGCGCGCCTGGCCGACGTACCGGTGCGGCTGCCGCTGCCGCCGGCGCCCTACCAGGGCTCTATCTACGAAAATCAGCGCACACTGGGTGAGCGGTTTTTCCAAACCCACGAGTCCGGCATCAACGCAGCGGCGCAGTAATGTGTAGCGATGTCCGATGCAACACTGGCGCAGCAGATGGCGGCGATGGTGGTTGCTGGCCGTGGGGTTGAGTGCGATACACGGGTTGTGGCGGCAGCCGAGATCTGCGTGACCGGGCGGGTTGGTATCACATTGTCGGGCAACACGGCAGGGCGGATACGGGCCTTAGCGATCGCCGATGCCGGGTTTACCATAGGGGCCAACAGAAAAAAGCCAATGGAAGTTCTGAAATAAGAGGAGCCGGCGATGACGGATTTCAGCTTTCAGAGTTTGTTCGAGTTAGCGGCCGATGAAACGCCTTACCGGCAGTTGCCCACCGATGGTGTGAGCACTTTCAAGATGGATGGACACACCCTGCTGCGGTTGGAGCCCGAGGTGCTGACGGCGCTGGCCCGCGAAGCGATGGATGACATCGCTCACCTGCTGCGTCCAGGCCACTTGCAGCAACTGGCCAACATCCTCCAAGACGCTGAAGCGTCGGCAAATGATCGCTTCGTGGCCATGGAATTGTTGAAGAATGCCAACATCGCCGCCGGCCGGGTGTTGCCCGGCTGTCAGGATACCGGCACCGCCATCGCCATGGGCTACAAGGGCGAGAGCGTTTTTACTTTCGGCAACGACGAGCAGGCCATAGCCAAGGGCGTGTTCGAGGCGTATCGGCAAAAGAACTTGCGCTATTCGCAGATGGCGCCGCTGGATATGTATACGGAGAAGAATACGGCTACTAATCTGCCCGCGCAGGTGGATCTGTATGCCACTGGCGGGCGTGAGTACAAGTTCTTGTTCATGGCCAAGGGCGGCGGTTCGGCCAATAAGACGTTTTTGTATCAAGAAACCAAGGCGTTGTTGAATCCTACATCGCTGCTGAATTTCGTGGCCGAGAAAATCCGTGCCATCGGCACTTCGGCCTGTCCGCCGTATCACCTGGCGCTCGTCATCGGCGGGTTGTCGGCGGAGTTGACGCTGAAGACGGTGAAGCTCGCCAGCGCGCGGTATTTGGATGGTCTGCCTACCACGGGCAATGCAGGTGGCCGGGCGTTCAGAGATCTGCAACTGGAAGCCACGGTACAACAGCTCTGCAATGAAACGGGGATCGGCGCCCAGTTTGGCGGTAAATACTTTGCCCATGATGTGCGCGTCATCCGCTTGCCGCGCCACGGCGCCTCTTGCCCTGTGGGTCTGGGTGTTTCGTGCTCGGCCGATCGGCAGATCCTGGCCAAGATCAACGACCAAGGCGTGTTCCTGGAGCAGTTGGAGACCAATCCGGCGAAATATCTCCCGGAAGTGACGGAAGAGCAACTCGATAGCGCCGTGGTCAAGGTGGATCTCACCCGGCCGATGCCGGCGATCTTGGAGACGCTTGCCAAGTACCCGGTGGCCACCCGCTTGTCCCTGAGCGGGCCGATGGTGGTGGCCCGCGATATCGCGCACGCCAAGTTGAAAGAGCGCTTGGACGCCGGCGAACCGCTACCGGATTACATGAAGCGACATCCGGTTTATTACGCAGGTCCGGCCAAGACCCCGCAAGGCTACGCCTGCGGTTCTTTCGGGCCGACCACCGCCGGGCGTATGGACTCCTACGTGGATCGGTTTCAGCAACATGGCGGCTCGATGGTGATGCTGGCCAAAGGCAACCGCTCGCGCCAGGTGCGCGAAGCCTGCGGCAAGCACGGCGGTTTTTATCTGGGCTCCATCGGCGGCCCGGCGGCGCGCCTGGCGTCACACTCCATCAAGAAGGTCGAGGTGCAAGAGTTTCCCGAACTCGGCATGGAGGCGGTGTGGCGCATCGAAGTGGAAGACTTTCCCGCTTTCATCGTGATCGACAGCAAGGGTAATGACTTCTATACCGATCTCATCGAACGGCCAGCACCGCGGGTGCAGTTGAGCTAAGTCCGCCGCTGGTACTCCCTGAGTAGTTCAGGCTCCGGGTCGTGGCCCAGTCCTGCACCGGTAGGTACCGCCAGGGCGCCGTTTTGCGGAGCTATCCACGGTCCGCTGGTGCTGGCCTCTACCGTTCCATAAAAACGCTCTATGTAACCCGAGCCCGGAATTGCCGCCATCAGGTGCAGCGTCGCCAGCCACCCTGGGCCGAAATAAGGGGAGTGCGGCATCAGGCTGACGGCGGCGGCTTCCGCCAGGATGGCCACTTTCATCAATTCACCGATGCCGCCGACTTTGGTGACGCTGGGCTGGGCGTAGTCCACCGCGCCGGCGGCGAACATATCCCTGAACTGAAACGAGGTGCAGTGGTTCTCGCCGGCGGCGATGGACACGCCCGACTGGTGGCGTACCCGGGCCAGGCCAACGTGATCTTCCGGCGGGAACACCGGCTCTTCCAGCCAGGTGGGCTCGTAAGCCTTGAATGCGCGCGCCATGGCGAGGGCCTCTTGCGGGCGCCACGGGCAGTTGACATCGATCATGAGAGGTACCCCGTCGCCTAAGGTCTCGCGTGCTGCCCGCACCGCCGGCTCGGTGGTCTCGTGTAACTTGACCGCTGCGTAGCCGGCGTCCTGGGCACTCTTGCAATGTTCCGCCACCCATTCCGGATCGCCGTAGCGCAACAGGCTGGCGTAGGCGGGGATGCGCTCGCGCGAGGCACCGCCCAACAGCTTGTGCAGTGGTTGACCCGCCACTTTTCCGGCGATGTCCCACAGCGCTATTTCCAATCCCGAAATGGCGAAGAGGGTAATGCCGTAGCGGCCGAACAGGTGTAACGATTGCTGGCAATGCCTGGCAATGCCGGCGATATCGGCCGCGTCGCGCCCGATGACCGAGGGCGCGACCATATGCTCCAGGGCCGCCTTGACCGCCTCGGCGCAGGCGTAGCTGAAAGCTTCGCCCCAGCCGGTCACGCCAGCGCTGGTTTCAACCCGCACCAACAGGGTGCTCAGATGGCGCCAGGGTGCCGGGCCGATGAAGTCCGTGCTGTTAGCACCGTACTGAAACGGAAAGTCCAGGATGATGGCTTCTACACGTTCGATGATCATGATTGAGTGCCTAAGCTATGCATTGAGGAATTCGCGCACGGCGGTGGTGAACGCCTCGGGCTGTTCGAGATAGGCGGCGTGGGCCGCGCTGGCGATTTCAAGATAGCGCGAGCCGGCGATGCAGTGGGCCAAGCGGCGCACTTCGGGTGGCGGTGTCGTGGCATCTTCCGCCCCCACCAGGACCAGCGTGGGCGGTGGCGGTATGGGCCATTTCTCGATGCTACCGAAGGCATCGCCGCGGGCTAATAACCTCGCCGCGGCGCAGTAACCGCAGATCCTCACCCTGGCCATGATCTGCGTAGCCCGCTGGCGCACCGCCGCGCTGGCCTCTGCCGCCACCATGCGCGGACCGCGCACTTGCGCCATCCCCGCCGGCCCTAGCGTAGTGATGTCTTCGATGCGGGCCGCGGTACGCGCCGCGCGCGTTTTCTCACCGGCCCGGGCCAAGCCGGCGGCAGGGGATGACAAGACGATGCGGTCAACCCGGGCGGCGGCGGTGGCAACCAGGGCGGTGGCGATAAGACCGCCCAGCGAATGGCCGATGATGTGCGCCCATTCCACGCCAAGTGCATCGAGCAGAGCGGTGGCGTCGGCAGCGTAGTCGTACGCTGACGGTGCTGCATAGGGCGAATCGTCCGAGCCGCCATAGCCGGGTGTATCCCAGGCGATGACCCGGTAGTGCTGCGCTAGCGCTTCCAACTGGTAGCTAAAGGAGGTGGAGCCGGCGCCGGCGCCGTGCAAGATGAGCAGCGCGGGGCCGCTACCGGCTGCCCGGTAGCCGATGCGCCTACCGGTAGCGATTGTTATTTGCTGTTGTGGGAAGGTAGCGCTCATGTTGATGGCTCCAGCCGTTGTTAGGGATGGGCGGGCAATGCCCGGAGCTCCGCGTTTTCCTGCAACGCCGCCGCTTGGTTAGCTTGAGCGCGCCGTAGGCGCAGGGGAAGAGCATAGTTTGGCCAGCTCCTAAAACACCGTCCCATGATAAGGTCTCCCGGCTATGACAACCGCACTCATCGCCCTCGATTGGGGCACATCCAGATTACGGGCTTACCGCGTCGATAGCAGGGGCGCTATCGAGGCACGGCGCACCTTGGACTGCGGCATCAGTTGTCTTCCCGCCGGTGGTTTCGCCACGGCTCTGGCCGATGCGTGTGCCGATTGGTTGGCGGCGGCGCCTCATGCGCCTTTAATAGCAAGTGGCATGGTGGGCTCGCGCCAGGGCTGGCTAGAGGCGCCTTATGTGCAGTGCCCGGCCACGTTGGATGATTTGGCAGCGGGCTTGACCGAGGTGGAATTAACCGAAGTAGCGTGTGCCGCAGGCCGCGTGCTGTATATCGTCGCGGGGGTCAGCATGGACGGCGGGCGCATGCCGGATGTCATGCGTGGCGAGGAGACCCAGGTTATAGGGGCGGCGTCGGCCATGGAGAGCGTCTGTATGGAGAGCGCCTGTGTTGTGCTGCCCGGCACCCATAGCAAATGGGTCGATTACGCCCATGGCAGCATTAGCTCTTTTGCCACCCACATGACCGGGGAAGTGTTCGCGCTGTTGCGCGGGCACAGCATTTTGAGCGTCCTGATGGAAGGCGATGGCTACGACGCGCAGGCTTTTGGCGATGGTGTGATGGCAGGGCAGGAGGCCGGCTGCGGCGGTGGCTTATTACACCGGCTGTTCGGTGTTCGCACGTTGACCTTGTTTGGCCGGCTTGCTCCGCACGCCGGCGCCTCTTATCTCTCGGGTTTGCTGATCGGGGCGGAAATTGCCGCAGCAGTGGAGCACGGCTACGGCGCCGGTGCCATCGTTTTGTTGGGCAGCGAAGATTTGATTGAGCGTTACCGGGTGGCGTTTGCACTGCTCCGAATGCAGGCAGTGGCCGGGCCGGATGACGCAGCGCCAGCCGGTCTCACCCGTATTGCGCAGCGGGCGGGACTGATATCTATCGACCGACCCTTATGACTGGCCTTTATGCCCGACCCTTATAGGGGGGTTGGCAGCCTATAGTCCTGGAGGCGATAGTCCCTGAGGTTGATACCGATGTCTACATCGGTGCGCAAGGTGGCCAGTTGCAATGACAGCAGCGCCTCGCGCCGGTGGCTTTGCAATAACTTGTACAACCGGCCTTGCTCCTGCGCCACCTCCAGCATGGTATCCAGATGGTGGTGCGTTCGGATGAGTTGAGCCGCCGCCTTCGGTCCGATCCCGGGGACGCCGGGAATACCTTGGCCCGGGTCGCCTACAAGAGCGAGATAAGTGGCCAGGCGGGCCGCAGGAATGCCGAAGCGCTCGTGCACGGTGGCCGCAGTGAGGTTCTGATCGGCAAAATGATTGCGCACGGCGATGTTTTCCCCCAGCAGCATGAGCAGGCTCTTGTCCGTCGATACGATCAGCACCCTGGCGCCGCGGCCAGCCGCTTTAGTGCTGATGGTGGCGATCACGTCGTCGGCTTCGAAGCCAGGCGCGCGAATGATCTTGAGGCCGGCCCGCTCGAACACGTTTTCGAAGTCGGATAGGGCCTCGGCTAATCGTGTGGGCATGGCTGGCCGGCCCGCTTTGTAGCCATCGTGGAGCTGGTGCCGCCAGGTGGGCGGTGGTGCATCGAAAACACCCGCACCGTGACTGGCTGGGTAATGATGCAGGAGGCGGTCCAGGGACGCGCCTACAGTCGCTAGGGTTTTACGGGTGTGCATCTCCGGGGCGGCAGCGTCGGGCACGCCGGCGAAGATACGCCGCACCAGATTGAGCCCGTCCACCAAAATCAAACGCATGGGCGAAATCGTTCAGCTTGTGTTCAGGCAGGCGCAGGCAGACTGCGCCCCACCATCAAAGCACACCTTCACCGCACAGGGCCAGTCATGCAAACAAGCAAGCGGGTGATGAGCAAACGGGTGGCGGTAGTTTTACTGCTGGGCGGATGGCTGTCTTTGACCCATGGATCGGCTAGCGCCGGTGGATTTGCTAGCGCTGGCTCGGTGACCATTGTCATCAACGATGGCCGCGACGTGCATGGGATTTCACATATAGGCCAGCGGTCTCATTGCGGACGTGCTTATCATTCGGCGATAAGGAAAATCTCTGCGGGTAAGGTGAACATTGCCGGGTCGTTCGGGGCCAGTTCAGTGGGTGACAGGTCTGCCGGGCAACGGGCGCGGCGCGGCGCGCGGTTGTGTCACTCTCATCGGGGTCCACTACATTGCCATAATACTCGCCGGTATCTGTACGGCCATACCCATCACCGCTATCGTCATCACTAGGTGGCGCCAAGGCGTGTCATCCGCCTCGCGATCGATGAGCACATCTATCTAAGAGCATGAATAAACACCGAGTTACCGCAGGACCTAGTCTGGCCGGACTGCTACGCACATTGTTGGTGGCGCTGGCACTGGCGCTGGGGCTCACCGCGGCCCCGGCTGCCGCCGCGCAGGCGAGCAGTCCTGATGAGGCGGCGGCTATGGTGCAGGCGAGGTCGGGCGGGCAGATCTTGGGCGTGCAGGCGAAGCAGGGCCAGTATTTAGTCAAAGTACTCACTGGTGACGGACGTGTGCGAGTGGTGGCGGTGCCGATGCGGCGGTGACAGGTTTTAGCGCTGCGGGGAGTCGATGCATCATGCGGGCGCTCGTAATCGAGGATGAAGATACTATTCGTGGGCAGTTAGTCGGCCACCTACAAGCCGCAGGCTACGCTGTGGATGAGGCTAGCGATGGAGAAGAGGGGCTTTATCTGGGCTTGGAATTTCCCATTGATGTGGCGGTGGTCGATATCGGCTTACCGGGTGTTACCGGCATTGAAGTGGTGCAAAAATTACGCGGTGCCGGGCGTAGCTTTCCCATTCTTATCTTGACCGCCCGCTCGCGCTGGCAAGACAAAGTAGGCGGGCTGGAGGCGGGTGGTGACGACTACCTGGTGAAGCCGTTTCATATGGAGGAGCTATTGGCGCGGCTGCGGGCCTTGCTGCGCCGGGCCGGTGGCTGGACCCAGGACAAGCTGTGCTGTGAAGGGGTTGAATTGGATACGCGCAAGCAGACGGTGGCTTTGCATGGGGCGCCGGTGGAGCTGACGGCGTACGAATACAAAGTCGTCGAATACCTGATGGTCAATGCTGGCGAGGTGCTCTCGAAGACGGTGCTGGGCGAGCATGTGTACGGCGAGGATCTGGATCCCCACAGCAACGTCTTGGAGGTGCTGGTGGGCCGGGTGCGCAAGAAACTCGATCCGCAAAAAACGCTCAATCCCATAGAGACCTTAAGGGGGCGGGGTTACCGCTTTAGGCTACAGCGTGATTCAGTCTGAGTGATAGCGGGTTGATTAGAACGGGCCTGGCTGGCGTTCGTCCGCCGAACTGCCACGGATGAGACTTTACTGGGATTCGCTGGCGCATCGGCTGGTTGTCATCGCCACCGCCGTGCTCATTGTTTGCCTAGGTTTAACCGGCTTCGCGTTGGAGAGAGCGTTTCTAGAGGCTAGCCTGGATCTGGTCCGTGAGCGGCTGCAAGCACAAGTTTATGCCCTGCTGACGGCGGCGGAGATGGACGATGACGGGCGCCTGGCAGTGCCCGAAGCACCGCCCGAACCGCGCCTGTCTACCCCAGCCTCCGGGCTCTATGCTTATTTGGTGAAGGGGACTAAGGAGGTCATCTGGCGCTCTCCCTCCGCCATTGGCCGCTCGTTTTCATTTCCCGCCGCGATTGCAGTCGGCAGCGGTGTTTTCGCGCTGCTGGATACCGCCGATCCCGTGTTCGCTTATGTATTTGCCATCGACTGGGAGGCGGGTGATGGCACAGTGCGGCGCTACGCGGTACAAATTGCTGAACGGCGGGCCCCATTCGATGCCCGCCTAAGCACCTTCAGGCGCACCCTCTGGGGCTGGTTTGGTGGCGGCGCCTCGGCGTTGGTTCTAGCGCAAGCGCTGGTGCTCGCGTGGGGCCTGGCGCCGCTGCGGCGGGTGGCGGTGGAAGTGCGGGCTATAGAGCAGGGGCAGCAAAAGCGCCTCACGGGCCGCTACCCACGGGAACTGGGGCCGTTGACCCGCGCTTTGAACGCGCTCATCGACATAAGTGAGCGCCGCTTGGAACGCTATCAACATGGCCTGGCCGAGTTGGCGCATTCCTTGAAAACCCCGCTCGCTGTAATGCGGGCGGCGGCGGAGGCGAACGAACATGAGTTGCGCGTGGCGGTGGCCGCGCAGGTAGAGCGCATGGATCGGGTGGTGGGATACCAGTTACAGCGTGCTGCTGCCACGGGTACGAGCGGGTTGGGGCCGCCGCTCGAGGTGGCGCCGCTGGTCGCCTCGCTGGCCAACTCGCTACACAAAGTCTATGCCGAACGGGGACTTGTTATTGCAACGGATATCGCCGAGGACCTGGTGTTCAGGGGCGATGAAGGCGATCTCATGGAAATGCTGGGCAATCTTATGGACAACGCCTGCAAGTGGGCCGCCTCGGCGGTATGGGTAAGCGGATACCATGACAACGGTGACGTTGTATTGACAGTAGAGGATGACGGCCCAGGTATTCCCGGGGAAGCGGTCACGACGTTGCTCAAGCGGGGTGGCCGTACGGATGCGGATGTACCGGGACAAGGAATTGGTCTCGCCGTCGTCGTTGAACTCTGCCGCGAGGCTTATCACGGTGAACTTTCTATCAATGAACGGGAGGGTAGCGGTGCCAGCGTGCGTTTATCTTTGCCCATGCCCGAATAGGATCTGTTGAAAATAATATCTTGATCTTGCATCGATTGAACTTTCGATTCCTTCCCTGCCCACCCATTATTTGGAGAGTATGTTTACCGCCTCACTGCTGCGCGATGTATTTCCTGACGGAAAAGAAATGACGCTGTATGGGAAAGGTTACGGTGCCAAGATCCAAAAAGGCGGCACTAGATATCGCGGCGCTCGGAGCTTCGTGTTGTTCAATGTGATGGTAGGGCCGTTATGGCTTATCCATGATGCGGTTCAAGGCATCGCGGCGCAATTGCACATTGACGCTGTCCTCACCGAGTTTATGGGTAGCGGCCTAAATGTCCAACGATGTGTTGGCGCCACAGAGTAGGACCCCCACTTTCTCGCCCGCGCGAGGCTGGTAGGCGCCGCTCAGGAGGGCGGCTAATGAAGTGGCGCCCGCCGGTTCCACCAGCAGGCGCAGTTCATTCCAAAGAGCACGGCGGGCCGCCATCACCGCCTGGTCGGTGACCAGAATCGAGTCAGCCACGTGCCGGGAAGTAATCGCATAGGGTAATGCGCCTAAACGCCGCGCGCCCAGGGCATCGGCGCCGACCCCGCTAACCACCACATCCACCGGCCCGCCCGCCCCTCCGGCGCTATGCAAGGTGGCGGTGTGTTCGGTTTCAACGGCGATGACCCGGGCCTCGTTTTGCCACCAGCCGGCGATGCCGGCGATGAGTCCACCGCCGCCCACCGCGATCAATACTGTGTCCAAATGCGGGCACTGCGCTTGCCATTCCATGGCTGTGGTGCCTTGGCCGGTTATGGTCTCCAGTTGATCGTAGGCGTGGATGCTCATGGCACCCGTCTGCGCTTGGCGCTCCGAACAAGCTTGCAAGGCTTCTTGGTACTCGTTGCCGGCCACGTTGACGGTAGCGCCGTAAGCCTGCAGCCGCTCTATCTTCGCGGGTGAGGCGATGCCGGGGACGAAGATCTCCACGGCAATGTTCAGCTTGGCGGCGGCGTAAGCCACCGCAGCGGCGTGGTTGCCGCCGGATGCGGCAATGACCCCGGAACCGGGCACGTCCCGGCTCAAGAGGTTGTTGAAGGCGCCGCGGGCTTTGAAGGTGCCGCTCACCTGTAGGTGTTCGAGCTTCAACGATACTGGGGTGTTTATGCCTAAGGCGCTTCTCTCCAATTCGATAACAGGCGTGGTGCGCACGTGTTGCGCGATGCGGCTAGCGGCTTCACCGATGAGTGTTCTAAGAACCTGTTCAAGATCTGACGATTTTGGACATCTGACCTAAGCTATTGTTATCCATAGTCATAGCGGCTGCGAAGGCAATGACAGACGAGCGAATCTACCCGAGTGACCTATCTCGCCAACAGTTCGAGAAAGTTAGACCGATCCTGGAGGCGGCGCGTCGGCGAACCAAGCCAAGGCAACTCGATCTCTATCACGTGTTCAACGCAGTGTTGTACCTGCTGAAGACCGGCTGCCAATGGCGCATGTTGCCCAACGAGTATCCAAAGTGGCGAAGTGTGCATGAGTATTTCACTATCTGGCGGCAATCGTCCCCAGAAGACTCTTGCAGCGCCTTGGACAAGGCGTTAAAAAAATGGGTTGGCGAGGCCCGCAAATCCCAGGGGCGCAGTGGCAAAACCAGCCTGATCATCGTTGATGCACAGAGCGTGAAGAACACAGACAGTGCAAACCACAAAGGTTATGACGCAGGCAAGAAGACTTCTGGTATCAAGCGGCACATAGCTGTGGACACTCAGGGATTGGTGCACGCTGCTTTTGTGACCACGGCAAATGTCACTGATCGAGCTGGGGCACTGGCCGCACTTGCTGCTCAAGCAGATGGGCGCCTCTCGGAGGTTAGGTGTGTAGTGGGCGATGGCGGGTACACGGGGATGGCTTTCGCTGGCGAAGTGCTGAGATTAATCGGAGCGAACGTCGAAATTATCAAACGCTCGGACACGGGTCGTTTTGCCGTCCTCCCGAAGAGGTGGGTTGTCGAGCGAACCTTCTCATGGTTTGAGAAAAACCGCCGGTTGTGGAAAAACTGTGAGCGGCTAATCGAAAGCTCGTTGGGCATGATGCTACTTGCAAATATTGCGCTGTTGCTTCGGAGATCTTGAACAGGCTCTAAGGGCGTCGTCGGACGGCGCGGTCATAGCGATGTCTCCGGCGGCTGGGGTGCGGGCAAGAGCGGGCACATCATAGCCAACGCCCGGCAGTTCCTCCATGTTGTTAGCCCCATGTTGTTAGCGGGTTGAGCGACGTTTATCAATGTGGGTTCTGAGCTGTGCCACCGAGGGCCGGTGTTGGCCACTGGCTGACCGCGGTGAACCGGGTCCAGCGGCCATAGCCACGGAGTTGGAACACGGTATAGTCCAGGTCCAGACTCATCAGTTCGACCAGATGGACCCTGCTTCCATCGCCGCCCTCGCGGGCGCGAGTGGGCGGGTCGATGTGTTGCTCAACAACGCGGGCATTCTAAGAACCGGCCCATTGCTGGATGCGGGTGGCGCCGGGGCCGGAGAAGTACTGCGCACGAATCCATTGGCTAGTATTGTTGGTGATGGCGCTGGCACTGCAGGGGGTGGCGCGGGCGCCGGGGCGCACCAAAACGCCACTCAATGCCCAGCTGTTGGCTGCTCTCCAGGACCTCGCCGCTGGCGAGCCGTGTAGTTGGTGAAACGCTAATCGCCGATGGCGGTTATATTCTGGATATAGAGTGGTTGCGAATTTCGCCACCGGTCCAAAGAATAAATGTTTTTTCTGTTCTGGTGATGAATAAGGAAGTATTCGTCAAATTTTCAGGTTTGCTGTTGCTTGACGGAGAAAATTAGTCTGTGATCGCGCCCCTTTTCACTGACCTTATGTGGTTTTCAGATGCAACGACCCAAGGTGTACATACTGCACGAGAATCAGGCCTGGACGGAGCCACTGGAACGGCGTCTTGATGCGCTCGGCACCCCCTACCAGAGCTGGTTTTTGAATGATGGCCAGGTGGATCTCGCGAGTGAACCGCCAGCGGGGGTTTTTTATAGCCGCATGAGTGCGTCCGCACACACGCGGGGCCATCGTTTCGCCCCGGAACTGGCGCGCAACGTGCTTGAATGGCTCGAGCATCACGGGCGCCGTGTGCTCAACGGTACCCGCGCGCTGCGTTTGGAAGTCAGTAAGGTGGCGCAACAATTTGCTCTGACGGCCGAGGGCATCGAGACGCCGCGCACGGTAGCCGCCCTTGGCCGGCGCGAGATCGTGGCGGCGGCGCGGCAATTCGAGGGTGAATTCATCGTCAAACACAATCGCGGTGGCAAGGGGCTTGGCGTGCGCAAGTTTGCTGGCGTTGACGTGTTGTTGGCTTATTTGGACAGCGGCGAATACGAACCGCCCGTAGATGGCATTACCCTGGTGCAGCAGTATATTCGTTCTCCGGCGGCGTTCATCACCCGCTGCGAGTTCGTGGGAGGGCGGTTCCTCTACGCCCTGAGAGTTGATACCTCCCAGGGCTTTGAGCTGTGTCCGGCGGATATCTGCGCCGCCGCGGGCGCTGTTGGCGCGCTCGGCGATGAGCCGGGAGAAAAATTCTTCATTGATGAGAGCTTCGATAGCCCGCTTATAGGCAAGTTTCAAACACTGCTCAAGCGCCATCGCATTGATGTGGTGGGCATTGAGTTCATCGTCAATGAGGAAGGGCGGCCTTTTACCTACGATATCAACACCAATACCAACTACAACGCGCCCGCCGAGGCGCGGGTTGGTAAATACGGCATGGCCGAGATCGCAACGTTCCTCACCGGGGAATTGGCACGCGCTTACCCGGTCCATGCGGCCATCAGTACCGTGGCCAGCTGAGCGGGGCGAATTCGCCGTCAAGGCGTCAATGGGCTTCGGCGCCCTGGCCAGCGCTGAATGGGAACCAGCGCTGAGTGGTAAAAGGTGGCGCAACTCACTTGCCGCAGGCGCGGCCGGTTGCCGCCGGTTAGATGGGACATTTCGTCTGCCTCATGTCGTCTGCCTCAGGTGGGCGAAGCTTTCATGGGGATGAAGTTGGGTAATGCTTCCACCCGCTCTAGCCACCGGCGTACCGCCCCGTAGGGCGCTAGGGACACATCGCCTTCGGGGGCATGGGCGATATAGGTATAACAAGAGACGTCGGCGAGGGTGGCATTATCGAGGGCTAGCCACTCTCGGCCACTCAGGTGGGTGTCCATGATCCGCAGCAGGTCTTCGCTTTCCTTGACGGCGGCGTCATGGTCCCAGGGCCGGCCGAATATTTTGACCGCCCGCGCCTTGACCGGCCCGTTGTATATGCGCAAGGTGGCAACGGCCAGCCATTCGTGCACCCGCGCCATGGCTAGCGGTTCGTGCGGATACCACGCATCGGCTTGGAATTTGCGCGCCAAGTACACCAGGATGGCGTTGGAGTCGCGCACGAGGGTGCCGTCATCGTCCAGCACCGGGATCTGCCCGAATGGGTTCTTTTCCAGATATCCGGGTAGGCGGTTCTCGCCACCGGCCAAGTCCACGCTCACCCGTTGGTACGGCTGTGCAAGTAATGCGAGGAACAGCCGGACGCGGTGGCTGTGGCCGGATATCTCACCGTCGTACAGGGTCAGCATAGCGGATCACCTCAAGAAGACTTTGGCGAGTATTGTGTAGCGAATCTCTCGAGAGTTGATAACAATGGCAATCTTATTGTTGAATCCTGGTCAAATGGGTGCGGCTTTAGGGGCCGCGCTGGCTACCCGTCACGACACTTTGTGGGTGGCGCAGGGGCGCGGTGCATCGAGCAGGGCGCGGGCCGAAACGGGCGGGTTGCGCGAAGTGGCTACGCTGGCGCGGGGCTTGCAACAGGCCGACATCGTGTTCTCCGTGGTGCCGCCGGCCAGCGCCCAGGACACGGCGGCGGCGGTGGCCCGACACGGCTACCAGGGCGTGTACGTGGATGCCAACGCGGTATCGCCGGCCACCGGGCAGGCGGTGGCGCGGACGGTGCAAGCGGTTGGCGCCCGTGCCGTGGACGGCGGCATCATCGGGCCACCGCCGCAGCAGCGCGGGGATACCCGTCTTTATCTGTCCGGTCCCGGCGCCGCCGGGGTGGCGGCGCTGCTCGAGGGGGCTTTGTTCGAAGCCATCGTCTTAAACGAGGAAGCCGGTTCCACCGCCGCCTCCGCTCTCAAGATGGCTTACGCCGGCTGGACCAAGGCGTCATCGGCACTGCTGTTGAATGTGCGCGCCCTGGCCCGGGCGGCGGGCGTGGAACAGGCTTTGCTGGACGAGTGGGCCATCTCCATGCCGGATCTGCCGCAACGCTCCGAGCGCAGCGCCACCGCCAATGCCCACAAAGCATGGCGCTTCGTGGGCGAGATGCACGAGATCGCCGACACCATGGCGAGCCAAGAAGGCTTACCGGAGGAGTTTCACCGGGCGGCGGCGGCGCTGTGGGAGCGTCTGGCGGCATTCAAAGACGACATGGAGGCCGAGCCGGCGGCGGTCTTCGAGCAGCTCGCCGGTGGGGGTGATGCCGGGTCTTCTTGAGGGTAGGGACCCGTTGCTGTTGATGCCTGGTGTTGCCGTTGATGCCTGGATCTATAAAGCAACCCCGCCGCCGCTGATAGTTTTGACCACGCGCCAGAGTGAATCGGCGAACCACCGCTTGCTATCGTGCAATGTATCGGCGATGGCGAACCCGGTGCTATCGGCCAGACTACGGATATCGGACTCCAAATATTTATAGGAGTATTCGGTGTGTATGGGTTCCCAAGCGTCGAAATGGAAGTTCGAATGCAAGGTGTCGATGGCGACGGTCTGTTTTTCCATGCTGACCAGATAACTCTCCATCGCGCCGGTAAATACGTCGTAGGTTGAATAGTGGCGAAACTTGTCAAGATCGAAATGACCGCCCAGTTCCCGGTTGATCCGGTTGAGCAAGTTCATGTTGAAAGCGGCGGTCACGCCTTTGGCATCGTTATAGGCGGCTAGCAGCAAGTCGATGTCTTTTTTGAGGTCAAAACCTGTCAGCACATAGTCACCGGGATTGAGCGCCGACCAGAGTTGGCGCAGGAAAGTGCGGGCCTGGGCGCGGTTGAAGTTGCCTATATTGGAGCCTAGAAACAAAACCAAGTTGACGCGGCCGTCATCATTGGCCGTGAGCCAATGGAGGGCGGCGATATACTCCGCCACCAAGCCCTTGACCGGCAGTCCCGGCAATTCGCCCGCCAGTGTTTCGCAAGCCGTGCGCAAGGCTTGCTCGGATATGTCTATGGGCACGTATGTCACATCAGCACCGGCGGCCTGAAGCTGATGCAACAGCCGCACGGTCTTGGCGCCATCGCCCGCGCCTAGGTCTACCAGGTTGACGGGGGTGCCGGCGAACCTGGCGGCGATGGCGGGGCCGTGTGCCTCGATGATCTCAGCTTCACAGCGCGTGGGGTAGTATTCCTCAAGCGTCATGATCTGGCGAAACAGGCCGCTGCCCCGGTCGTCGTAGAGATAGCGTGACGAAAGCCGTTTGGGCCGCTCGGAAAGCCCCTCCAGGACGGAGCCAGCGAACTCGTTGAGCGGCAATGTGGGGATGTCGGTGGGGAGCAGGACATGGTAGATGCCGAGTTTGGCTGGCGAGGCCTTGGCCGGCGATGGGTTGGATGGCAATGGCTTGGATGGCAATGGCTTGGATGGCAATGGCTTGGATGGCATTGGTGAAATCATCCTTTTCGGTTCGCGGATGGGTATTGCGCAAAGGTATTAGTGTGAATGAAACCACCATAGACGTGCGCGCCGCGCGCCGGTTAGTGTTGGCCAGAGCAGGTTTACTGCGCCCGCAATGGACCGGTTTGCCGGCTCACTGTGCGGCCCGCGGACGGTGGGCTAGCCGGTGTTGTCACGCGGTGATCGGCCGCTTCGGTTATTTGCAGTTGGATACGGTAGCGATTGCCGGCGCCCGCACACAGGGGTTGGTGCTCGCTGCCAGGCTGCCCGGTCTGGACGCCCGGCATGTGGAAACCTTGCTGCAGCCCGGTGAGCCGTTATTCGAATACTGGGGGCATGAAGCCTCCTGGTTGCCGATGGCGCTCTATCCTTACTTCGGTTTTCGCCGGCGCGCTTTTAGGGTGCACCCTTGGTGGGGCGATCTGCTGGTGGAACAGCGGCGTTTGGCGGCGCGACTGCTGGATCGGATCCGCGTTGTAGGCCCTTTGCGATCGCTTGATCTGGAAGGCGAGAGCGCGGCCGGGTGGTGGAATATCAAGCTCGCTAAGCGAGTGGCCGAGGCATTGTGGTCGGCGGGGGACTTGGCTATCGCCGCACGGGTCAATTTTCAGCGTGTCTATGATCTGCCGGAACGGGTTATTCCAGGTGATGTGCTCGCCGAGGAAGTCACCGATGGGCAGGCGTATGCTGCCTTGTTGTTAAAAGCGCTCGAGGGACACGGATGGGCCACCACCTCGACCATGGCGGCGACCTGGCGCTTGCGTCATTGCAGGGCCGAGATCGAAGCGGCGCTGGCGCAACTAAAGGAGGCCGGAGCCATCATTCCATGCCGTTTGACGGGCGCTTGTAAAGACGTCAGCGGATGGATACGGCCGGCGGACTTGGAGTTGGCGCAGCGCTTGGCGGGGATGCGCTTGCGGCGGGATAAAGCGGTGTTTCTCTCCCCTTTCGATCCGGTATTGTGGGATCGGGCACGGGCAGCATTGTTGTTCGGCTTCGAGCACTTGCTCGAGATCTACAAACCGGCAGCGAGACGCCGGTACGGTTATTACGTATTGCCGGCCTTGGCCGGTGACGAGTTCATCGGGCGGGTGGATTTGAAAGCGTTTAGGGATGACGGTTACATTGAAATCCGGGCGGAGCATTTCGAACGGGACACACCGACGGCCCGCGAGAGGGCCGCCATGGCAAGCGCGTACCAGCGGCATGGCAGCGCAGTGGGAATAGACCGTTTTCGCCCTTAAAGAGCCTATTCTGGTGAGCGCCATTATCCCTGTCTGTATGATTGCCACCGAAGGGCCGCGAGCGGCGTATTACCTATTGGTGCCCCCGTTGCCAGGTGCGGATCGCGTATGATGGCGGCGGCATAATTAACCCCAAAAAATAGCCTTAGACCCGAGAGGAGGAACTGACATTGAAACCATTGACGTCAAGGCGCTTAATCGCTGCTGTTTTGGCCGCTGGCCTGGCGTTGTCCGCTAGCGCTTATGCGGCCACCGTTAAGATCGGATTCGTCACTACCTTGACCACCCCGGCGGCGATCATCGGCAACGATATGCGTGATGCCGCCGAGTTGGCGCTGGAGCACTTGGCGCATAAAGCCGGCGCTACCGATATGCAAGTGATCTACGGTGACGATGAGTTCAACCCGCAAAAAGGCAAACAAGCAACGGAGCGCTTGATCAAGCAGGACAAGGTGGACATCGTGACCGGCTACATCTGGTCACATGTTTTGCTGGCCTCATCGAAAGTAGTACTGGACTCTGGCCGCATTCTGCTAAGCGCCAACGCAGGTCCTTCGCAACTGGCCGGAAAGGGCTGCCATAAAAACTTTTTTAATATTTCTTGGCAAAACGATCAGACCCCGATGGCGATGGGTGAGGTGCTGAACAAAAAAGGTGTTAAATCTCTCTACGTCATCGCGCCGAATTACGCCGCTGGCAAGAATATGATGGCGGGTGTGGAGCGTACGTTCAAAGGAAAAATAGTCGGTAAGGATATGACCAAGTGGCCGGCGCAGATCGATTGGGCGGCGGAGTTGTCCAAAGTCAGGGCGGCTGCTCCGGATGGCGTGTTCATCTTTTATCCGGGCAAACACGGACCGGCGTTTATCTCCCAATACCAGCAGGCCGGACTCGAAGGCAAAATACCGCTCTATACCGTATTTACAGTGGACTCGCTCAGCTTGCCCAGGTTTCAAAAAGCGAATATGACCGGGGTCATGGGCAGCACTATGACCCAGTTCTGGGGACCGGATCTCGATAATCCGCAGAACGAGAAGTTCGTCGATGGCTTTAAGGCTAAATACAACCGGTATCCGAGTTTTTTCGCGGCGCAAAGTTATGATGCGATTCATATGATCGCAGCGGCGGTCGCGGCGGTAGGCGGCGATGCCAGCGATGTAGATGGTATGCGGGCCGCCATGGAGGCGGCCAGTTTCCCGTCCGTGCGTGGCAGTTTCAAAATGGGCGTTAATCATTTTCCGGTGCAGAATTTCTACAGCCGGGAAGTGGTGGAAGATGCCGACGGCGTTTGGACCACGGCGATCCGCGAGGTGGTGCTGACCGATCATGTCGATCCTTATGCCAGCCTATGCAAGATGAAGCGCTAGCTGGCTGCTGGTTATTTTAGAGCGCGGGCTCAGTCCCGCGCTCTACTTCCCTGGATCTTCCTTTTTTTCCGGGCATCGAGGTGGACTGGGTTCTATTGGCCGAACAGTGCCTGAACGGTTTCCAATTGGGCGTGCTTTTGTTCTTGTTGGCGGCCGGGTTGACACTCACCTTCGGCATCATGGACTTCGTCAATTTGGCGCATGGCACGTTTTATATGCTGGGCGCTTTTATCTGCGCCACTTTCACTGTCTGGCTCGAGTCATACGCCTTGGCTATCGTGCTGGGGCTTCCTTGTGTCTGTGCCATAGGCATGCTGGTGGAGCGGGTGGCGCTGCGCACTTTGTATCAACGCGACCATTTGGATCAGGTGTTGGCTACGTTCGGTCTTATTTTGTTTTTTAATGAACTGGTGCAAGTGGTATGGCCGCTGGACGGCATGACTATCGCACTGCCTGCGGCGCTGTCGCGTCCGGTGCCTTTGTTTTTGGGCATCGAATATTCATCGTTTCGCCTTACTATTATCGCCGCCGGGTTGGGCGTGGCCGCCGTGCTTTGGTTCCTGGTGGCGCGCACGCGGGTGGGCATGCAGGTGCGCGCCGGGGCCTCCAACCGGGCCATGGCGGGGGCGCTCGGGATCAATATCGCGCTTTTGTTTACTGTCGTATTCGGCATAGGAGCGATGTTGGCGGGGCTTGCCGGTATGTTGATGGCGCCGATTCTAGGTGCCAACAGCGGTATGGGTGAGCAGATCATTATTCTCACTTTTGTGGTGATCGTGGTCGGTGGCATCGGCTCTATACGCGGCGCCTTCGTGGCAGCACTGCTGATCGGATTGATCGATACCTTGGGCCGAGCGTTTTTGGATGTGTTGCTGTTGGCCGTGTTATCTGCCAATGCCGCCGAAGCGGCCGGGCCGGCGCTCTCTTCGATGCTGATCTATATCTTTATGGTGGCGGTGTTGTTTTTACGCCCCCAAGGTTTGTTCGCAGCCCGCGGGGCTGCTCCATGAGCGCCGTGTTACACAGTGCTAAGGGTTGGTTTGCCGTCACTGTGCTCGCCATCTGCGCGCTGATGCCGCTTATCGCTCATCTGATGGACGAGCCTTTTTATCAAGATGTGTTCGCCCGCACCATGATTTGGGCCATCGCCGCGCTCAGCTTGAATTTAATCCTCGGCTACGGGGGCATGGTGAGTTTCGGTCATGCCGTGTACCTGGGTATAGGCGGCTACGCGGTGGGCATTGCCGCTTATTACGAAGTGAGCAGTGCCTGGGTCCAGTGGCCTATAGGATTGGCGGCCAGCGCTTTGGTGGCGTTGTTGTTCGGCATTATCAGTCTTAGAACCCGCGGCCTTTATTTCATCATGATCACCATGGCGCTGACGCAGATGGTGTATTTCCTGGCCATCAGTGTGGATGAATACGGCTCTGACGATGGCCTTGTCATCTATCAACGCAGTCAGTTCGGTGTCGATTTTTATTCCCTGGATGAACCGCTTCATCTGTACTACACCATCTTGGCCATATTATTGCTGAGTCTTTGGGTGTCATGGCGTTTGGTGGGGTCGCGCTTCGGCATGGTGGTGCGGGGCAGCCGCTCGAATTGGCAAAGGGTGGAGGCGATGGGGTATCACACGTTCAGGTACCGCTTGGTCTGCTTTGTGATCGCCGGCGTGATGTGCGGCGCCGCTGGCCTATTAAGCGCCAACATGGAGGCTTTTGTCAGTCCTGATGTTATGCACTGGACCCGTTCGGGAGAGCTTATTTTCATGGTGGTGCTGGGCGGCATGGGTTCGCTGTTCGGGCCGGTGGCCGGTGCCGGTGCGTTTTGGTTAACGGCCGAGTTCTTGCCGCAATTGTTGGCGGGATGGTTACCACAGGTGGCCGGATTAGTGCTCTGCGAGGCCGCCACTCAGTCGGTGGCTGCGTTGGGCGAATACCTGGGCGAACACTGGCATCTGGTGTTCGGACCGTTTTTGGTCGGGGTGGTGTTGTTTGCGCCGCGCGGTATCAATGGATTGTTCGAGCGCCGAGCCAGTGGTTGATACCTCGGGTGGTTGATACCTCGGGTGGTTGATACCTCGGGTGGCTGACGCGCGGGGGCAAAGTCCGTTGCTGCGGGTGGATAATCTCAGCAAATATTTCGGTGCTATCGCCGCCACGGACGCTGTATCACTGGATGTAATGCCAGGTGAGATACATGCCATCATCGGTCCGAACGGCGCCGGCAAAACCACCTTGATCGCGCAACTGAGCGGCCTGTTGCCCTCCGACAGCGGGCGCACTTATTTTGCCGGTAAAGACATTACCCATAAGCGCGCGCCGGAGCGGGCGCTGGCGGGCCTGGCGCGCTCGTTTCAGGTGACCTGCGTAGTGCAGGATTTCTCTGCGCTGGCCAATGTCGCTTTAGCCGTGCAATCCAGGCAAGGACATAGCTACCGTTTCTGGCGGGCGGCGCAGCAAGACCCGAGTCTTATCGGGCCTGCGCGGGCGATACTGGAGGAGGTGGGGTTGGCGGCGCAGTGTCATACCCTGGCGGGTAATTTGGCCCACGGCGAACAACGCCAACTGGAACTCGCCATTGCGCTCGCTCTTCAGCCCCGTTTGTTGCTGCTCGATGAGCCGACGGCCGGGATGGGTGCGGCGGACAGTGGCCGGATGATCGAGTATTTGGCCTCGTTGAAAGGACGCTACGCCATGTTGCTGGTGGAACACGATATGGATGCGGTGTTCGCCCTGGCCGATCGGATAACGGTGCTGGTGTACGGCAAAGTCATAGCCAGCGGTTTACCCGATGAGGTACGCGCTGATGCGAAGGTGCGCCAAGCTTATTTAGGTGAGGACTAGTGCGATGTCAAAAGGCCGAGGTCGGGGGCACTGCATGTTGGAGGTGAGCGGACTCGAGGCCGGCTATGGCGCTTCGCAGGTACTCTTCGGCATCGACCTCACTATCAATGCAGGCGAAGTAGTTACCTTGCTAGGGCGCAATGGCATGGGCAAATCGACCACTGTGCATTCGATCATGGGCTTGTTGTCCCCTGCCGGTGGTGACATACGGTTCGAAGGTCAGAGTGTATGCGGCCAGTCGCCGTACGCCATCGCTCGCCTGGGGCTGGGTTTGGTGCCGGAAGGGCGGCAGATTTTTCCCAATTTGACGGTGCGGGAAAATCTGCTGGCGACGGCGGTGGCGGGGAAAAAAACTGCGCATAGGGACAGTTTTGATATGCCCCGGGTGCTGTCCTTGTTTCCGTCGCTGCAGCGGCGCTTGGATAACATGGGCAACCAGCTCTCCGGTGGCGAGCAGCAGATGTTGGCCATCGCCCGGGCACTGATGACCAATCCGCGGCTGTTGATTTTGGATGAGGCTACCGAGGGCTTGGCGCCCATGGTGCGTCAACAGATCTGGCGGGTGCTGTCGCTTCTAAAAGGGGCGGGGCAAGCGATTTTGCTCATCGACAAGAACATCAATGCGCTGCTGCGCATCGGCGACCGGCACTATATGGTCGAGAAAGGGCGCAACGTGTGGGAGGGCGATTCCAAGGCGCTGCGCAGTGCGCAGACGCAGCGGCGCCGCTATCTGGGAGTATAGATGATATCTGGGGGTGTAGAGGGGTAAAAGCCGGCTTATGCCAATTGCTCCAGGTAGGGCCAGATCCCCTGTAAGTCCACCGCCTCATGGGGTGGGGTGGCGCCCCCGCTGCGGCGCAAAAGTAAAGCGTGCATGCCCATGGCGCGGGCGCCGGCGAAGTCCGCATCGCTGTTATCACCGGCGTGTAGCGCTTCCTCGGCAGTGATATGCAGGCGTTTAAGAGCTTCTTCGAAGATCCCGGGATCCGGTTTGGCGGCGCCTGCTTCAGTCGAGAATACAATGCTCTCGAAGCGCTTGAGCACGCCTAGCTGCGACAGTACGCCGGGTAACCGTGAGTCGAAATTGGAGATCACGGCCAAGCGGTATCCGCGGGCTGCGAGGCCGGTGAGTACCGGCAGTACTTCGGGATACAAGGTCCAGGCCGAACCCTTGGCGTAGTAGCTGTACAGGGACGTGAAAAAATCGTCGAAGCGTTTTACCCCACCGGCCCGCTCGGTGACTTGGCGCACCAAGGCGCGCCACCAGTCCCGTTCCAGCGCATCCAGCTTAGCGCCACCCGCATCGGTGAATGCCATCGGCGGCATGGCGGCGTAGGTCTCGCCAAACCCATGGGCTAGCGCCTTGGCGTCGAGTTCGGCACCGTGGGCTTTGGCGATCTGCAAATAAGTGTCACCCACAGGGTGCGTGGTTCGTATGAGGGTGCCGGCGGCGTCCAAGGTAATCGTGGTTATGGGCATGCGGCTTCGTTTTGGCATGGGATGCGTGCACCATAAGCATAGTACCGGAGTAACAGCTATGACTTTGTATGTGGGTATTGGAGGGCTAGGTGCGATCGGTTTGACTGTCGCCAAAGCCGTAGACCAGTGCCAGATCCCTGGTCTTGCGTTGGGTGCCGTGGCCAGCCGGGATAAGGTCAAGGCGGCGCGGCAAATCGCGGACTTCGAAAATATCACCCGGGTGGTAGAGCGCGCGCAGTTGGCGCAGTTGGCTGATGTGGTGGTGGAAGCGGCACCGGCGGCGGCATTCGGCTCGATCGCATACCCGGCGGTTGAGGCAGGGCGGGTGTTGATCCCGGCCAGTGCGGGGCAATTGTTGGAGCGCCCGGATCTGTTGGCGCAGGCCGGGCGCACGGGCGCACGTATCATCGTTCCCACTGGCGCATTGCTCGGCCTGGATGCGGTGCGGGCGGCCAACGAGGGCCACATCGAGTGCGTCACCATGGAAACGCGCAAGCCGCCTAATGGCCTGGCTGGCGCTCCTTATCTGGTGGCTAACGCTATCGCCGTGGACGGTTTGAAGGAGCCTTTACTGGTTTTTGATGGCACTGCGAGGGCGGCGGCTCGTGGCTTTCCGGCCAACGTTAATGTGGCCGCCGCCCTCAGCTTGGCTGGCATAGGCGCCGATCGCACGCGCATTAAAATTTGGGCCGATCCCACCGTCAGCCGCAACACCCACACTATCAAAGTGGAAGCTGATAGCGTGCGCTTCGAGATGAAGATCGAGAATGTACCGTCGCTGCAGAACCCGCGCACCGGCAAGCTGACGCCACTCAGCGTGTTGGCCACGCTGCGCGCTCTGGTGGCGCCGGTTAAGGCTGGGACTTAAGGCCCTAGAATAAGGCGCCTCTAGAAGCGTTCAATCCAGGGGCGAAGCTCGAGTTCCCAACTCCAGGCACTGCGGTGCTGGCGGTGCACCTCCAGATAGCTGCGGGCGATAGCGTCTGGATCTAGCCTGTCGTCGTCCCCGGGATCATCGCCGCTTTTGCGAATGCTGCCATCGACGACGAAATGGGCCACGTGAATGCCTTGGGGGGACAACTCGCGGGCCATGCTCTGGGCCAGGCCACGTAGGCCGAATTTGCCCATGGCGAATGAGGCGGAGTTGGCGAAACCTTTGACGCCAGCGGTGGCGCCGGTTAGTAAAATGCTGCCGCTGCCCCGCTTCAACATACGCTGCGCCGCCGCCTGGGCGACCAGGAAACCGCCGAAGCAGCTCACTAGCAGCGCTTGCTTGACCTCATCCGGGTTAATCTCTGCCACCGGGCCGCGTACCCGCTGACTGGGATTGAACACGACGATGTCCAGGTGACCCAATTGCTGGTCCATGGCTTGGAAAAGAGCGTTCACCTGTGCCGCATCGGCGACGTCGCACGGATAGGCGGTGGCCTTGGTTTGCGCACATAGGGCACTTAATTTGTCGGGGTTTCTAGCGGCGAGGGCGACTTGCATACCTTCCCCTGCGAACAGGCGGGCCAGCGATGCACTCAAGCCGTTCCCCGCGCCTATAATAAGAGCTGTCTGTGTGGCCATCGCTCATCCCCCGTGTTTTGTCGATGCAATATAACCGAAGACTCTTGTGCATGGGCCATATCGCATAGGCCCATATCGCATAGGCCCATATCGCATAGGCCCATATCGCATAGGCTATATGGAATGCAGTCAATCATCATGAAAATCGGTCACTGGATAAACGAATTTCGTGGTAAGGTCCTGCCGCCATAGATATTCCCCGCCTAGTGCTCATGCAGAACAGTGCTCATGCAGAACATCCACACTGCCTGGGCGCGCAATCCGCTCACGGTACTCACCGGTACTCACCGGTCCACGCCAAGCCGGTAAAACCACATTGGCACGGGAGCTGCTTGCAGAGGATTCGCCGGAGTATATTGACCTGGAGGAGCCCGTTGACTTGGCCCGGCTGGAAGAGCCAAAAACAGCACTTGAGCCGTTGGCAGGGCGGGTTGTACCGGACTTGTTGAGCGATGCGCTCATGCTGCGCCAGCTTCAACCGCGGCACGCCAAAGTGCAAACGCGCAGGTGCCTCCAGATTGAGCGCGTCCATGCGTATTGCACTAGAGGACCTTGGTCTTGAGTGGATAGCCATGGTCTATACGGGTACCCGGCGCTACCCTATTGGGGAAGCTGTGGAAGCGGTCCCTCTTGCGGCACTCGCCGAACGTGGCTCGTTGTTCAGCGCACTCGTTGTTTAGCGCAAATGTGCCTGAATCGCGCACTTCCTACGAAATTTATTGTTTATAAATGGTTATTGCTTGGAAATAGATCGCTTGGGCAATGGACTGCTTGGATGTAAGGAGCAGGAACACTCCGACGGCGTTGAGCTATGTTAATTTACACTAGTTTCTAGCGTTCATTACGAGATCGAGTCAGGGCTTATCGTTATCATGTGCTACCCGATTGCATAGACCGAGAATTGATGGAGCAATCTCCCACCCGCGGGTCCTCGGTGACCCACCGCCTAGAACGTTGTGTCCTACGATGGTGCGGGTTATTCCTATTGCTCGTGATAGTCGTTAGCACAGGGTTGGGAGGGACTTCCACCGTATCTGCGCAGACCGTCGTTGCCGAGCAAAGCACCGCGGCACCGGCCGCCCCGCAAACGCCGGCGCTTCAGAGCGCGATGCCCGATGGCCAGATGCTCGATGACCAGGTGGCTTGGGTGGCCATCGTCGCCGTGGCGGTGTCGGTTATCGGTCTAGGCGTCATCGTCATGTTGGGGTTTGTCTATCTGCGGCGCCAGCCTTCGCAGGGCCCGGTGCACATAGCAGGCGCGGCGCCGCCGCAGGGGGGGCACAACAGTCCTAGTGTGGCGGTTGATAAGTTGCGGCCGGAGGCCTATCTCATTGATGCGGCACGGGTAACCGGTAGTGAATCCATTCTCATAGACGCCGATGAGGTGGTGTTCGGCCGTTCTCGTCAAAACATCGCTCCTGGGGTGCAGGCGGTGTTTATCCCGGTACGCACCATAGGCAGACGGCATGCCGCTGTTCAATACCGCAATCATGCTTATTATTTGATCGATAAGGGCAGTATCAACGGAACGCTGCTCAATAAGAGCAGAATTCACGCTCCTACGGTATTGCACGATGGCGATCTCATCGGCCTGGAGAGTGTTGAGTTCAAGTTCTCGTTACCCGTAGAGCGCTCCGGTGAGCGGACCGTAATGATGGAAGCGCCAGGCGATGAGCAAGACGCCGTCACCATCGTGCTCCATGGTGACCCCGCCTCTTCACAGCCGAAATCCGCTCCTCATACGCCAACACCCCTCGCTACTGACCTCCCGTCGCCTACCCCTTTGGCGCCTACCCCTTTGGCGCCTACCCCCTCGGCGCCTAGACCCGCTGCGCCTGAGCCCGTTGCACCCGCGCAGCTACATCAATTGCCGCCGCACGCTGAGCCCTATGTGGCGGATACGACTTTGCCGATCAATACTCACCACGGGATCGATTTCGATCTGGGTGGCGATGGGTTGCAAGCGCCTGTGCAACAACCTCCGGTGCCGGATCCTGAACCCGCTATAATGGTTGCTCCGGGGTTCGAGGTGGCCAAAGACAGTCCACCACCGGATGAGGACGACGATACGCTGCCGCCGTCGCAGGAGCCAGATGCGGTGAAGTTCGAGCCGCCGGCGCCGGAACCGGAAGCGGTTGCTTGGTTCGACCTCAATGAAAAGAGTGAAGACTTAAGCAGCGATACAGTGCCGCCGGTTGATAAGGCGTTTGCCGCGCCACCTGCCTCTCAAGCACCTACCCAGGCAGCAGCAGGGCCGCAAGCTGCTGGCGGCACGTTGCCGGATGCGCCACCGGGCTCGTTCGATCGGCCCAAACCACCACCACCGCGCGCGTCCACACCATCGTTCCCACAGCCCGCCGACGCCGCCCAACCCAATGCCTGGTTGCGGGATCTGGACAATGTTACCGGTGAGACCCTCATCCAGCTCGATGAACCCGAAGTAATAATTGGGCGCATAGGCGGTGAGAAAAGACCCAATATGAGTTATTTGATCATCCGCCGCACTACTGTTGGACGCAAACACGCGGCCGTTATTTATGTCGATGGGCGTTTTCACGTCGAAGATTTCCAAAGCATTAACGGTACGCTGGTCAACGACGTACGAGTCCTGATGCGCACTCCGATCAACCCCGGGGACATCATTACTTTTGACGAGTTTCGGTTTAAGTTGGAGGTTGGTCCCGACGCAAGCGGGGGCTATGATGAGCGCACTGAAATTTCCCTCTAGCCCGAGCCGCTAACTCTTCACGCAGACCATCTGATGCAAGGTGTGCATCACCTCCACCCGATCGGTCTGGTTGGCCATCACTTCATCGATATCCTTATATGCTCCAGGGGATATGCTCCAGGGGCTTCATCCAGTACGCCCTAGTCTTTCAAGAACCTGGCTCTATCGGGATTCCGGCGGTGGTGCCAGCAGCCCGCTGTGCGGATGTAAATCGGTCGGATATAGCACCATGGCCGAAGTTTCGGTGAACAGCGTGCCATCGAGCAGACCGAGAGCGGGTACCTGGGCGCCATGGATTGATCGCCGGGAAGTCTGCGGTGAATTGCACCCCCGTCTTGGTGTTCACCTCGACTTTTTGGTACGGCAACCCCAATTCTTCCAATAAGAATCGGGGTACCATGGTGCCGGTGCGTTGGCTCCGGTACAGCGTGTACATCAAGGGGGCATATTGCCTCAGGGGGCACGTATCAGAATTCGACGACGCTTCGGATCGACTCACCCGCATGCATGAGATCGAAAGCGCTATTGATATCTTGCAACGGCATTTTGTGGGTGATCAGATCATCGATATTGATTTTGCCGTCCATGTACCAGTCAACGATCTTCGGCACATCGGTACGGCCGCGGGCGCCGCCGAAGGCAGTACCGCGCCATACTCGTCCGGTGACCAGTTGGAATGGGCGGGTGGCGATTTCCTGGCCAGCGCCGGCAACGCCGATGATGATGGATTCACCCCAGCCTTTGTGGCAGCACTCCAGCGCCTGGCGCATGACCTGGGTATTGCCGATGCACTCGAAGCTGTAGTCGGCGCCGCCCTTGGTGAGATCGACCAGATAGGGCACCAGCTCCCCTGCCACTTCACTGGGATTGACGAAGTGAGTCATGCCGAATTGTTCGGCCAGCGTTTTTTTGGTGGGGTTCAAATCCACGCCCGCGATGATATCGGCGCCGGCCAGGCGTAGCCCTTGAATGACGTTGAGGCCGATGCCGCCCAGTCCGAATACCACGCAATTGCTACCCGGTTCCACCTTGGCCGTATTGATGACGGCGCCGATGCCGGTGGTGACGCCGCAACCGATGTAACACACTTTGTCGAAAGGGGCATCCTCGCGGATTTTGGCGACGGCGATTTCCGGTAGCACCGTGTGATTGGAGAAGGTCGATGTGCCCATGTAGTGGAAGATGCGGTCTTTGCCGATGCTGAAGCGGCTGGAGCCGTCCGGCATGAGGCCCTGACCTTGGGTCACCCGTATGGCTTGGCACAGATTGGTTTTGCCGGACGTGCAGTATTCGCATTGCCGGCACTCGGGTGTGTAGAGCGGGATTACATGATCGCGCGGTTTTACGCTGGTGACGCCCGGACCTACATCCACCACCACGCCGGCGCCCTCATGACCCAAGATGGCTGGGAACAAGCCTTCCGGATCGGCGCCCGAGAGGGTGAATTCATCCGTGTGACAAATGCCGGTCGCTTTGATCTCCACCAGCACTTCGCCCTCGCGTGGGCCGTCTAGGTTGACCATTTCTATGGTGAGCGGTTGTCCGGCTTCGTAGGCGACGGCGGCGCGTGTCTCCATATTGCTTCTCCAAAAAGATAAAACCCGAAAACGGTAACGAATCGCGGCGATCATACCCCGCTTATCGCCTGCGTAGCATCCATTAGGCCGGCTGCGCCCAACCCAGATCGGGTGTACGCAGATGCCAATCGGTTTCCAACTGAAAAGCGTGGGCGGCCCGCAGCGCGCTCAGCTCATCGAACGGTTTGGCGTAGAGCATGAGTCCTATAGGCAAACCTTGCGCGGTGAAGCCGCAAGGCACGGACAAGCCGCACAGGTTCAAAATGTTGCCGATGGAGGTGTTGCGCAGATAGCCGAGGTTGAATGTGCCGTAGGTTTGCGCATCGGCATCGATTTGCGCCAGCGGCCGCGGCGGGTACATGGTGGCGGGGCAGAGCAGTATGTCGATGTCGCGCAGCGCCTCTATAGTCTGTCCACGCAGCGCTTCCCGCGCGCGCATGTCGCGTAAGTATTCATGGGCGGCGACGTCCCGGCCCCGTATGATGCGCTCGGCCACTATGGGGTCCAACTCATCGAAGCGCTCATCGGCCAATCGGCGGTTGAGCGTGTAGGCCTCTGCGGCGATGATGAGGCCACGCGGATTGAGCGCGCGGGCCTGCTCGGCACACTCGAAAAGGATGCTGGTGACGCTGGCGCCACGGGCTTTGAAGACGGCGCCGCAGGCGCGCACGGCGGCGGCAACTTCTGTATCGACCTCTTCCCAGAACACGCTTTCAGCGAAAGCCACGCGCAGTCCCCGTATATCGCCATCCAAGGCCGCGTGCAGGCCGCGTACGGGCGCTTGGCCATGGGTGCTGGGGTCCTCGTCGTCATGACCGGCGATGGCCTCGATGATCAAAGCGCAGTCGGCGGCGGAGCGGGCCAGGGGACCTACGCTGTCCAAGGTCCAGCTAAGTGGGTATACGCCGGCCCGGCTGATGCGGCCAACAGTGGTTTTCAAACCTGTGACCGAGCACAAAGAGGCCGGAATACGTACCGAGCCGCCGGTGTCCGTGCCTAGCGCCATGGGCGTCATGCCGCTGGCCACGGCCACCCCTGAACCGCTGCTGGAGCCGCCGGGTGCATGGGCTTGCGGGTGCCACGGATTGTGCGGGGTACCGTGGTGGTGGTTGATGCCAACACCGCCGTAGGCGAATTGCACGGTATTGGTCTTACCGAGTAACACCATGCCGGCCTGGGCCAGGCGGGCGACGGTGGCGCAGTCCCGCCCGGCCACGGCGTTCTCGAGCACCCTAGCGCCGGCGCTGGTCGGCAAGCCGGCCACATCGTAGAGATCTTTGGCCGCATAGGGCAGCCCGTGCAGCGGGCCACGGGCTTGGCCGCGTTCCAATAAGAGCTGGGCTGCTTTAGCGGCATCTACGGCCCGCTCCGGGGTAGTCAGCCTAAAAGCGTTGAGCGGCCCGTCTAGCGCCTGCATACGGTCGAGAAAATGCTCTGTGATCTCTACCGCTGACACGGTTTTCGAACGCAGGGCTTGGGCTAATTGTTCAAGACTCAGGAAATGCAGGTCGTCGCTCATGGGGTCTTCCTTTGGCGGTCAAGGATGGGGGTTAACCGGTGCACGAGCGGCGACCGTGCGCTAATCTGTGCGACCCGTCAATGCGCGCTAAGTGCGCACATAGCAAGAGGACTTAACCATGGCTGAAGCCTGGATCATCGATGCAGTGCGCACGCCGCGTGGCAAAGGTAAGAAAGGTACGCCGGAGCGGCCCGGCGGTGCGCTGGCGGATACCCATCCCCAGGAGTTGATGGCGACCTGCTTGCGGGCCTTCGAGCAGCGCAATGACATGGATGTGAACGCGGTTGACGACGTGGTCGTAGGCTGCGTGTCCCAGGCCGGCGATCAAGGTGCTTGCATTGGCCGCAGCGCCGTGCTCCTGGCGGGGTGGCCACAGGAAGTCAGTGGTGTCGCGTTGAACCGCTTCTGTGGATCGGGTCTGCAAGGGGTCAACTACGCCGTCATGGGCGTGATGTCCGGCCAACAGCAATTGACGGTAGGCGGTGGTGTCGAATCCATGTCGCGCCAGCCCATCGGTTCGGATGGTGCCAGCCTGGATGGCAACAATCCCGCTCTACGCGCACGCTATCCCATGGTGCCGCAGGGCATCTCGGCCGATCTCATCGCCACCATGGAAGGGTTTGGCCGCGATGATGTGGATGCCTTCGCTGTCAGCTCGCAAAAGAAAGCGGGCGTGGCCATGGCCGATGGCCGGTTTGCCAATAGTGTCGTGCCAGTGGTGGATGCGGACGGTAACACCGTCCTCGGCCACGATGAGTTCGTGCGGCCTGACACGACCCGCGAGTCATTGGCCGGCCTGGCCCCATCCTTCGAAGCCATGGGTGCTTACGCGCCTTACGATGACGGCGAAACCTTCGATCAGATGGCGCTCCGTACCTATCCGCAGATCAGCCGGCTGAACCACGTACATCACGCCGGTAATTCAAGCGGCATCGTCGATGGCGCCGGCGCTGTTCTCATCGCTTCGGACGACTACGCCCTAGAGCATGGTCTCAAGCCGCGGGCGCGCATCCGGGCCACGGCGACAGCCGGTGCGGAGCCGGTGATCATGTTGACGGCGCCAGTCCCCGCTAGCCGAAAAGCGCTGGCCAAGGCCGGTATGCAGGTGGGCGATATCGATCTTTGGGAGATCAACGAAGCGTTCGCTGTGGTGCCCATGAAAACCATGCGTGAGCTGGACATCGATCCGCAGCGGGTGAATGTCAACGGCGGCGCCATCGCCCTTGGCCATCCCATCGGTGCCACCGGCGCCATGCTGGTGGGCACGGTGCTCGATGAACTGGAGCGGCGCGATCGGCAAACCGGTTTAGTCACTTTGTGCATCGGTGGCGGCATGGGCATCGCCACCATCGTCGAGCGTATCTGACGGACGCGGTCGAACTCGTCCTTTGAGCGCTATGGTCGAGCGGGAGCAAGACCTGGCCCATGCCGTGCTGAACGGCATAGGCGGCAGTCGATGATCCTGGTGCCACGCGATACGCCCGGGCTCACCGTGCTGCGCCATCTGAGCGTATTCGGTTACGACAATGCGCCCCATGGTCATAGGGAGGTGGATTTCGGCAATGTGCGGGTGCCGGCCAGCAACATGTTGTTAGGCGAGGGCCGTGGCTTCGAGATCGCCCGGGGCCGTCTAGGGCCAGCCAGGACGTATCCATCATTGCATGCGCCTGATAGGCGTGGCGGAGCGCTGCATAGAAGCCGTGTGCAAGCGGGTCACTAGCCGGGTTGCCCTCGGCAAGCCGCTGGCGGAGCAGGGTGTGATGATGGAGCAGAGCGCCCATTCGCGGATGGAGCTTGAGCAGGCGCGGCTGTTGGTGTCGAAAGCGGCCCATATGATCGATACTGAAGGGGTGAAAGAGGCCCACGCCGAGAGCGCCATGATCTCAGATCGCCATGATCAAGGTGGTGGTGCCCAATATGGCTCTTAAAGTTGTCGATCGTGCTATTCAACAGCACAGCGGTGGCGGGATCAGCCAGGACTTCGGGTTGGCTCTGGCCTGGGCGCATCCGCGTGCCTTGCGCTTGGCCGGCGCTCCTGATGAAGTTCATTGCCGGACCGTGGCCCGTCTGGAATTGAGGAAAGAGGGGCGTCTAGGCTGGGACACCGGCCACGCCGCTTAACTGAGTTTGGTATGTTCACCTATATAAATCCGCGGGTTCGCACCCGGCTCATCGATCAGGGTTTTTTAAAGCGCATCGACGCCACCGGTGCGCTGATCGACAGCATGCCCAGCGCCAGCCCAAGTGCCGGACTGACGTTGAACATCCTAGGGCCGGTGCCGTTGCCCATACACTTGGACGGCAGGCAGATGCAGTTGCGCTGGTATGCGGTGGTCCGCTCCAGTGAACTGGCCCGCCAGGATGAATTGGCGCGGGCGTTAGTGGAGCAAGGGGGCCAGCATTTATTCGCCACCCTCACGTCGGCCATGGCGGTGAACAGCGTGCTCATCCACGATGAGCCAGAGGCGGTGGAAGAGCCGTTGATTCGGGTTCACTCCAGTTGTCTCACCGGCGATGTGTTCGGCTCGCAACGCTGCGAGTGCGGACCTCAGTTCATGTCCGCGCTGAATCGAATCGCTGATGAGCCCGGCGGCGGCGCCATCATCTACATGGCGGGCCATGAGGGCCGTGGGATCGGCCTTTGGGCGAAAGCCGCTACTTATCTGCTGCAAGATTCCGGTGAGAACACTTATCAAGCCAACAGATCGTTGGGATTGCCAGATGATTCACGCGATTTTAGGGATGCGGCCGCTTTATTACTGTATTTCTTCCCCAACAAGACCATTCGTATACTCACCAACAATCCTAAGAAAACTGCTGATCTGGCCTCCGCTGGAGTAACCAATATACGCGCTGAGCGTCACCTGGTCGGTGTCAGCGACTGGAACCGCACGTATCTGGCGGCCAAGCGGGAGTGGGGTCACCAGATATCTGAGGACGATATCCGTTAGCCGTGCCCGCTATGTGGTGGCGGCGATATGCTCGTCTAAATGTAGCAGTTGGGTGTTCGTGGTGAGACAGGTAAAGAGGATGTTGTCCGCTGCGGTGATGGTGCGGGAGACGGCGTGTTGGTAGATCTTCCCTATCTCGAATTCTTCGAAATAAGGGCACCTCTAAAAATGCACTTTTCCGCGATTGCGGCGTCAACTCCGTGCTCGAATCCTCAGGTATGACCTATACACTGCGGTTGTGCGCGCGGTGCTTCCTTGCACTCACGAAACGATTACTATTTGTTAGAGAGGTGCCCATAAAGGCCGGACATGACAGTGTTCTCCCCGGCAGTGGTGCAATGTGACGGATGATTCTACGCATTTGCAAGAGGCTATGGCCGCGCTGCTAGGTCACTCGTTCAACCTGTGGAACATAGATAACCAGGTCGGTATTAGCCAAGCCGGTGTGATCGAAGTTCGGGCAAGTGATGGCCGCGTGTTCTTGGTCGAGCGAGTTTGGTGCCGTGAGCGGGCGCTTTTTGCTTGGCGAGTTTCTCTCAGTGACGGGGGTGGTGAGCCTACGGCGCTGGCATCCGCCAATGCGCTATTGCGTTACTTACGCGACGAATTCGATCCCTTGTTCAAACCGAGCCGGGTGTTGATTGGCCGGGTGTTGAGTGACTAGGCGTCGAGTGCAATGGGCGTCGAGTGCAATGGGCGTCGAGTGCAATGGGCGCCGCCGGCAAGCGGTAACATGGACAGACCTTATCTGCACATTCTGACCGGCTTTTTAGGTAGCGGTAAAACCACCTGGTTGAATCGGGCGCTGGCGGCGCAGTCTCTGGCCAACACGGCGGTGGTGGTCAATGAGTTCGGCGCGGTCGGCATCGATCACTTACTGGTAGAGCACTCCACCGAAAACCTGGTGGAACTGGCCGGTGGCTGCCTGTGTTGCGCTGTGCGTGGCGATTTGGCGTTAACGCTGAGTGATTTGTTGGAGCGCCGCCGGTCGGGCGGCTGCGCGCCCTTCGAGCGTATCGTGGTGGAGACCACCGGTCTTGCCGATCCCAATCCCATTCTCAACGTTTTGGCCACCGACGCCGCGCTGGCCGGGCGCCTCGAGTTCGGCAGCGTGTTGGCGGTTGTCGATGCGGTCAACGGTAAGCGCACCCTCAAGGAACATCCCGAAGCGGTCAAACAGGTGGTGTTGGCCGATAGGATACTGCTGTCAAAAAAAGATCTGGCCCCGCGCCATGATCTGGCTGCCGAGTTACGGGCGCTCAATCCACGGGCGGCAATAGAAAGCGCTGCTGCGCCAGCGCGGCTTGAAGCAGAGGACTCGAGCGGTGTTTGGCCGGCGTTCGAGGCGGCCGGCCACGCCCATCTGCACGGTATCCACACGTTTGTGATCGAACGCGGTGAAGCGCTGCCGGCGGCTGCGCTGGCGCTGCTCATCGAAGCGTTGGTGGTACACCTTGGGCCGAAGTTGTTGCGGGTCAAAGGGTTGGTGTTACTTGAAGAAGCGCCTGACAGTCCGGCTTTGTTGCAGGGCGCGCAGCATGTGTTTCATCGACTTGAACTATTGCCCTCTTGGCCTGATGGCAAACAGTGCACCCGCTTGGTATTCATCGTGCAGGGTGAGGCCGGGCGGTGGGTGGAGACCTTGTTGGATGTCATCGTCCGCGAGGTGAGACAAACCTTGGAGGGATGCAATGCTCGATCTGATCGTCCGTAGTCAACGCGTGGTGACACCCTACGGCGTACAAGCTTTGGATATAGGCATTGCCGCCGGGCGTATCACGCACTTGGCGCAGTATCGTGGGCTAGTCGATGAAGAAGCGAAGCGCGTCATTGATGCTACCGGTGAGATCGTCATGCCCGGCGGCATCGATCCGCACGTGCATTGCAGCTGGCCGATGCCATCACCCGATGGTGGCGCGCCGCTGTTGACGGCGCCGCCTTCGGTGGTCTCAAGAGCCGCGCTGTACGGTGGTACTACCACTATCATCGATTTTGCCGTGTGGAATCAGGGCGAAACGCTAAGCCAGAGCATTGCCAAGCGTGATCGGGATTGGGCCGGCAAGTGCTATTGCGATTACGCTTATCACTTGATGCTGCAAGGCGCCGTGCCGCCGCAGATCATCGCTGAGTTGGGTGACAAGATCGACGAGGGTTATGCCACCGTGAAGATCTTTACCACCGACATTACCCCCAGCCGGCGTGGGCGGATGATTCGCTTCGGCGAGATTTGGGACATCTTCAAAGTGGTGGCAGCGCAGGGCGGTTTGGCCGTTATTCACGCGGAAGACAACGATATCGTCATGCATATGTATGACAAGTTGATCAGCGAGAACCGGGTGCATTTTCAGCATCTGGCCGAAGTGCACAATGCTCTGTCCGAGGAGTTGTCGTTTCGCCGTGTGATCCGGTTGGCGGAAAACGTGCCAGGTACCGCGCTTTACATGATGCACACCAGTGCCGCCACTGGGGTGGAAGCGATCAAAGAGTCTCGTGCCAAAGGCTTTCCCATCTATGGCGAGACGCTGCATCAGTACCTCATGTATACCGAAGAAGACTATCTGCGGCCCAACGGCCAGATCTATCACACGTACCCGTCGCTTAAGTCGCAACACGATCAGGATGCGCTGTGGGCGGGGATGGCCGCGGGGCAGATCCACACTGTAGCCACCGATGAGATCTGCTGCACGCTGGCGGTAAAAATACAAGGCGAGCGCATCGACGATACCACGGGTGGTAATGCCGGCGTGGAGCCGCGCTTGGCCGTTATGTACACGGAGATGGTCGATAAGCTCGGCTGGCCGTTGCAGCGGTTCGTCGATCTGACGACCACCAATGCGGCGAAGATTATGGGCTTATATCCCCGTAAGGGGGCCATAGTCACCGGCGCCGACGCTGATATTACCGTGCTCGATACCAAAGTGAGGCGCCCTATACGCATTGATGATCTACACGAGACGGATTATTCGCCCTGGCAAGGACATGAGGTGGCCGCCTGGCCGCGGATCACCATATTGCGCGGCAAAGTGATGGTAGAAGACGGGGCGTTTTGGGGTGACAACAACGGCGTATATCTGTCTCGCCGCATCGATCGATCCGTGTTGGATGGGCAGATGCGCTGAGTTTAAGGGAACTGCACACGGAAGCAGTCGATACCTTCCCCGGTGAGTTTCTCCACCAGGGCATCGGCGGCATTGTTTCCGGCTTCGTCACGGTCATAGGCGATCAACACACGCTGGATACCATGACGTTTGAACGCAGTCAGGTGGTCATCGGTAAAGCCGGAGGCGCCGTAGCTGGCGGTCACATTGCGGTATCCCGCCACCCAGAAAGTCGAGGCATCGATCAAGGATTCGCACAGGATGATTTCATCGGTGGCGGATAACGCTTGCTCGTTAAACGCCCCGACATGCAGCCCTGGTAAATAGGAGGTGCTGCGGCGTCCCCTTGCGCAGTTTCTTGCCCAACAGCTTTCGCCCATAGACCTCGGTGATCACGCCTTCGGGATTGATCACCGGGGAGCCGCTGAAGTGCTCATGACCGGACTGGCGCAGGATGCCGATATTTTGCAACTGGCTGCGCACTTCGGCTCCGGCCTTACGGTTCTTCTCCGGCAGGCGGTAACCCAAAATCCGGTTGGTGTAGCCCAGCTTGAAGCGCTCGATCGGTTCGGGATGATCCAGACCCCGGCTCTTGAGGTAGTCCAGCGCCTCGGGGCTTTGCTTCAAGGTCTCGTGGTAGTAGTCGATGACCGTGGCAAGCTGTTTTTGATCGTCGGGATTGGCGGCTAAAGGGGTGGCGTGCTTGGCGCAGGTAGTCCTTGCCGGGTTGCTTCAGCGCAATGCCGGAGGATTCCACCAAGCGCACCAAAGCCACTTCACGTTCTCAGGCGGTCGAGTTCAGCGTCAGGGATGCGAGCCATGATCGATTCCTCAAAAATTTTTCATCACCAATTAATGAGGAAACATACCAATATGTGCTAGAATTGTTAAGCTTTAAAGTTTGTATTGGCCATTCATCAGAAGAGCACATAAATTTAATTAAACACAGCATTTAGACAATTCTTTGGTGACGGTTATGACAGAAGATAATGAGGTATTCGCAAGTCGATTGCTTGCCTTGCGCAAGCAACGGGGCTGGTCTCAACCGACGCTGGCTAAAAAGGTGGGCACGTCCGGGGCCATCATTGGTCGCTACGAGCGTGGCGAGATCACGCCGTCCATTGGCGTTGCCCGCAAACTGGCCGAAGCGCTGGAAGTGACGCTGGATTATCTGGTGGGCGATAACGACCTGAACAGTATTCGGGACAAGGCCATGCTGAACCGATGGCAGTCACTGGAAACGCTTAAACCGGAAGAGCGGGAGCGTATTTTGTATGTCATTGATAGCCTGGTGCGGGACGCCAAGACCCGGCAGACTTACCGCGCTGGCGCATAACAGGAGACCATCATGCAAGCACAACACATTGAACAGGTTGTACAGAAGTTACAGGCTCTGACACCGAACCGGATTAACGAAGTGGAAGACTTTATCGATTTCTTGAGTCTGCGCGACAGCAATGGGCAGTTAACCCAGGCGGTTATGGCCGCTTCGGAAGCGGCCTTGAACACCGTGTGGGACAACGCTGACGATGCCGAATACGACAAATTATAAATCCGCACAGACCGTGCTGGTGCGCTTTCCGTTCACCGATCAGCGTGGCGGCAAACAGCGTCCGGCGGTAGTCGTCAGCAGCGCCGCCTGCAACCAGGCGCGGCCTGACATTATCCTGATGGCGGTGACCAGTCAGATACGGGCAAGCGCAGGATTCGGGGAAGCGGTGATCCAGGACTGGCAGGCGGCCGGATTGCTCAAGCTTTCGGCCATCAAGCCCATCGTCTTTACTGCTGAGAACCTGTTCAAGATCTGACGATTTTGGACATCTGACCTAAGCTATTGTTATCCATAGTCATAGCGGCTGCGAAGGCAATGACAGACGAGCGAATCTACCCGAGTGACCTATCTCGCCAACAGTTCGAGAAAGTTAGACCGATCCTGGAGGCGGCGCGTCGGCGAACCAAGCCAAGGCAACTCGATCTCTATCACGTGTTCAACGCAGTGTTGTACCTGCTGAAGACCGGCTGCCAATGGCGCATGTTGCCCAACGAGTATCCAAAGTGGCGAAGTGTGCATGAGTATTTCACTATCTGGCGGCAATCGTCCCCAGAAGACTCTTGCAGCGCCTTGGACAAGGCGTTAAAAAAATGGGTTGGCGAGGCCCGCAAATCCCAGGGGCGCAGTGGCAAAACCAGCCTGATCATCGTTGATGCACAGAGCGTGAAGAACACAGACAGTGCAAACCACAAAGGTTATGACGCAGGCAAGAAGACTTCTGGTATCAAGCGGCACATAGCTGTGGACACTCAGGGATTGGTGCACGCTGCTTTTGTGACCACGGCAAATGTCACTGATCGAGCTGGGGCACTGGCCGCACTTGCTGCTCAAGCAGATGGGCGCCTCTCGGAGGTTAGGTGTGTAGTGGGCGATGGCGGGTACACGGGGATGGCTTTCGCTGGCGAAGTGCTGAGATTAATCGGAGCGAACGTCGAAATTATCAAACGCTCGGACACGGGTCGTTTTGCCGTCCTCCCGAAGAGGTGGGTTGTCGAGCGAACCTTCTCATGGTTTGAGAAAAACCGCCGGTTGTGGAAAAACTGTGAGCGGCTAATCGAAAGCTCGTTGGGCATGATGCTACTTGCAAATATTGCGCTGTTGCTTCGGAGATCTTGAACAGGCTCTGAGAAAGCGATTGTCAGGAAAACGCTGGGACAACTCGGCGGCGAGGACCAGGAAGGATTGAGGACAGTTGTTGAATCGATTATCGGATAACTATTCCATCAACGACAAAGCCCCGCAACTTGGGGTGTTGTCAACTGAACATCCAACAAAGATTCGTCATACCATACGTCTTCGTAATCACCAGCAACCAGAAAACGCCAGCCAGGGGGAAGCCCTGAATATTGCCTTATTTCAGGGCATCATTCCTTCGCGAACATTTAAGCAATGCCTACCTTCAAGTCATTTGGCGAAGGGAAGTAATCTGCCTCGTGCTGCTCGCAAAGCAGTTTTTGCATTTCCCGAACGTCCTTATTCAAGGCCATGCTCCTTCTTCATTTGACGTGAGAATCTACTCAGCTCAGCTCCTTGGCGCGACGAACAAGTCGGACATTGTGGCTGGACCGAATCAACATCCCTCATCCTTGTTTTGAGGCCGAGTCGTGATTTGGGCCGGTGTCGATTCGTATGTTTCCGACGACAGAGGTAGCACGTGCCTCCACTGTCCTGCGCCAATAGGCCCATGTCGTTGATGTCCAATACACCGAGAGGTATTCGATATGTTAGAGCAACACCACCGAGCGATAAGCGATTATCGAGCAAGGTGATACTGACGTTCCCTCGCTTCGGACGAATTGCCCAACTCCAACGAATGCCTGTCGTTGAGTCGCTGACCTCCCCATAGTCGGGGAAGACACTTGGTGTCCGTTCTTGCGTTAGCGAACCATACAAGACCAGAAGACTCTCATTCTGTCTCTGCCGATCCGGAATTGGCGTCATAGCAATCCGGTGTTGTTGTTCCCCAACCGCAAGTAGGGATGCCAGGGTGGGTATCATGCCACCACGGCGCTGGATCGTGACGGCGTGCAGGTCACCTCGCGCAAGGTGGTCGAGGCCTGTGGGTTAAAAAAGAGCACGCCCCATAGCTATGCGACCCACCTGATTGAGGCGAGTGTCGCTCTGTTGCAGGTGCAAAAACTGTTGGGACATCGTTCCCTTGGCGATTGGTATATCCAAATTGCCGAGCGACACTTATAGTAATACGGTTTTGTGTTTGTCAGTGCGACAGGCCGTCGCTGGCCTGAAGCGCCACTAAACGGCGCAGGTGAAAATCCACGTCGCCATGAGTCGCATCGATCATGGTGATGCGCTTGAAATAGTGGCTGATGTCCAACTCATCGGTCATGCCCATGCCACCGTGCAATTGCACTGCATCCTGGCCGATAAGGCGGATGGCTTCGCCGGTTTTGACTTTAGCCGTGGAGGCTAAGCGGGCCCGCTCTTGAGGACTGCCGTTGTCCATGCCGGCGGCGGCCAACAATGTCATCGAGCGGGCCAGTTCGAGAGCGATGTACATATCCACCAGGCGGTGTTGGATAACTTGGAACTTGCCAATGGGCAGGCCGAATTGCTTGCGGTTCTTGGTGTATTCGAGGGTGGCGGCATGCAGGTAGTCCATGGCGCCAATGGCTTCGGCGCAAAGTGCTACTGTGGCCTCGTCCATACAGGTGGACAGTAACTCCAGGCCACCGTTCACAGGGCTCAGTAGCGCGTCCGTACTTACGGCGACACCCTCTAGCGACAGATCGGCGGCGCGCAGGCCATCCACCGTGGGGTAGTCACGGACGGTGAGCCCCGCGGCGCCAGCGTCCACTATGAATAGCGAGATGCCGTGTTTGTCGTTATCGTTGCCTTGCGTTCGCGCGCTAAGAATGAGCTTGTCGGCGGCGCCAGCGAAGTGCGCAACGGCTTTACTACCGGTAATACGGTAGCCACTGTCACTGGCCTCAGCCCGGGTGGCGACACGGTTAAGAGCGTAGCGCGAGCGCGGTTCGGCGTGGGCGATAGCCATGAGGGTTTTGCCCGTGGCCAGGGCTTGCGCCAATTCCGTGTCCTTACAGCCGCTCCTATCCAGTAGCGCCGCGGCGAACACCATGTTTTGCACTAGGGGCTCCACGGCCAGCGCCCGCCCGACTGCCTCCATCACCACGGCGCAATCGACCGTGCCACCGCCCAGTCCGTCCAGGCGCTCCGGTAGGCGCAACGCGAGCCAGCCGAGTTCACACATCTGGGCCCATAATTCGCGGTCGAAGCCGGGGGCATCGGCGATGCGTTCGCGCCGCTTCGGCAGGTCGTAGTTGTCGGCTAAAAAACGCCTGGCGCTCTGTGCCAGGAGGCGCTGTTCCTCGCTGAATTCCAGGTCCAAAGTGGTTGTTCCTCGGGGTTGTCGGATGGTGGGCGGACAGGGCGTGTAACAGCGCTATGGTTTGCGTCAAAGACGCAGCACCGCTTTGGCGATGATGTTCTTTTGGATTTCGTTGCTGCCACCGTAGATGGAGGTCTTGCGGTTGTTGAAATAACCGGCGGCCAAGGTGGCGGCATAGTCGGGCCCGAGTGTGTCGCCGTGCGCTTCATTGAACAGTGGGTGGGCGTAGTTGCCCACCGCCTTGTAGAGCAGTTCGGACAGACGTTGCTGGATTTCGGTGCCTTTTATCTTGAGGATGGAGGCTTCCGGTCCTGGGCCATGTCCGGCGCTTTCCCGCGATACCAGGCGCAATACGGTTGCCTCCAGCGCATCTATGTCGGTTTGCACACTGGCCAAGTGACGGGCGAAGTCCGGATTGTCCACCAAGGGATGACCGTCGTCGTCACACTCCGCAGCGGCGATATCCCGCAGGCGGCCCAACTGCCACTTGGAGCGGCCCACGGCGGCGATGTTGGTGCGCTCGTGGCCGAGTAGGAATTTGGCGTAGGTCCAGCCTTTGTTCTCCTCACCCACGCGGTGGGTGATGGGTACCCGCACGTCCTCGAAGAACACGGTGTTCACCTCGTGACCGCCATCCATGGTGGTGATCGGGCGCACGCTGATACCGGGTGTTTTCATGTCGATGAGCAGGAATGAGATGCCCTCTTGCGGTTTGCCGCCCTGGCCCGTACGCACCAGGCAGAACATCCAGTCCGCGTGTTGCGCCAGCGTGGTCCATGTTTTAGCGCCGTTGATCACGTACTCATCGCCGTCACTTACCGCGCGGGTGGACAAGGAAGCTAGGTCCGAACCGGAGCCCGGTTCCGAATAACCCTGGCACCACCAGTCGTCGGAGGCGAGTATGCGCGGCAGAAAATAACTCTTTTGTTCATCGCTGCCGAATGCCATCAAGACCGGCGCCACCATGCTGACACCGAATGGGATGATGCGCGGTGCGCCGCCCATGGCCAGCTCCTCATCGAAAATGTGCCGTTCCACCGGCCCCCAGCCGGTGCCGCCGTATTCCACTGGCCAACCGGGTGCCATCCAACCACGCTCATGTAGGGTTTTTTGCCAATCGACTTGCTCTTCTTTGGTCAGCGCGAGTCCCGCATCGACCTTTTGCCGGGTGCTCCGGGGTAGTTTGTCGTTGACGAAAGCACGTACTTCTTCCTGGAAGCGGAGCTGTTCTGCGGTGAGTTCCAATTGCACGGGCGCCTCCGATCTCGTTCGTTTGCCGATACGGGTATTGTGCCTGTCGCGGTCCCGCACTGAAACTCTCTTAAATCGACAGATGAGAATTCGGAGTCTAGTATCCTTGCGAGATTTCTACCCGCTCGGCATCGGCTATACGCACCTGTAGGCCTTCGGTGGTGGTGAAACTGCGCCCCTCTATATCGCCCTGGTGGGCCTGATAAGTCGCGACATCGCCACTGCCGGTGTTGATGACACGAATGGTGACTACTTGCTGATTTTCGCGCCACGTGGAGTAATACCAAAGCGCGGAAGAGCCGGCGACCAGGGCGGCGAATAGATAAGCGCCCGTGCGTATCCAAGGGGGCATGGCGGAGGCCTGCGCCGGCTGCGTTTGCACCACCCGTATCACTTTGGGCTCGGCCGCCTTGCGATTGCGCAGGCGTTGCAGAAAAATGCCGATGGCGATCACCAGGCCGGTAAATAGCAATTTGGTCAGCATGTGGTTGAACGGTACCCGTACGCGCCTTCGCTACGAGGATAGCGGCGGCGCGCCAAAGCGCAAGAACCGGGTCGAGATGGCGCCAGCGTGGGCGTAAAGTCGGGGCCATCGGGTTGCAGGAGAGTCTTTAAGTGGAACGATCAGACCGGGATTACGAGCGTGTTGCCAACGCCATCCGATTTTTGGACAACCAGCGGCGCCGGCGCCCAACGCTCGATGAGGTAGCGGGGCACGTGGGACTCAGTTCACATCATTTTCAACGTATGTTCCGCCAATGGTGCGGTGTTACTCCCAAGCAGTTTTTGGGTTACTTGACAGTGCAGGATGCGAAACCGTTGTTAGACGCGCAATGGCCGGTCCTCGAGGTCAGTGATGCCGTTGGACTGTCCGGGCCCAGCCGCTTGCATGATCTATTCGTCTCATTGGAGGCGATGAGTCCTGGGCAGTATAAAGCAGCCGGGGCGGGACTTGAGTTCAAATATGGCTCTTACGACAGCCCCTTTGGCCGCTTTTTTATGCTTCGCACTGCGCGGGGTATTTGCTCGCTGGAATTTATAGACGAGGCCGATGACGGCGGTGATGCGCTGGTTCGTGCCCGCCGCCGGTGGTCCGCCGGCCGCTTCGACGCCGATGGCATAGACGGTGAGCAGTTGGCGGCGCGTTTGTTCATGGACAAAGGTGACGGACCGATCCCCGTACAGCTATGTGGCACCAACTTTCAACTCAAAGTATGGGCCGCTTTGCTGTCCTTGCCGCTCGGTTGTACCGTGCGCTACGCCGACGTGGCCGAGCGCATTGGCGCGCCGCGGGCGGTGCGGGCGGTGGGCAACGCGCTTGGCGCTAATCCTGTGGTATGGCTGGTGCCCTGTCACCGGGTGATCCGAAGCGTGGGCGGCGTGGGCGGCTACCGCTTTGGCGAGGAGAGAAAGCGCATCATGTTGGCGTGGGAGCGGGCGCGGGCAAATGGTTATACATTGGTTATATAGGGGGCTATATAGGGGGCTACGCGGCCTAAGACTGCTGCCGCGCAGCCGCGCTCGGCCCGTGTATGGGCGGCAATCTGCTCGAACACTCGCCTAGCCGTGCGCGTGGGCCGCGTATATCCTCTTTCTTGATGCCGAAATTTTTCATCCGGTACGCAAGAGTGGAGGGCTTCAACCCTAGCAAGACCGCCGCACCATCAGGGCCCGATACCCGCCCCCTACAGTGGCGCAAGGCGGCCAGCATGTTGGCTCTCTCGATCGCGCGCATCTCATCTTCGGTGCGTATTTGCTGTGGTAGGGCCGGTGATGTTTCTATGGCAGGACGGTTCGGGCGGGCAGGCGGTAATGCGGTTTCCAGCCGCAGGCGGTCGCTTGTGCTCACGATGAGCGCATGTTCGAGCACACCCCTAAGCTCCTGCACATTGCCGCTCCAGTCGTGGGCCTTGAGTTGCATGAGTTGCTGGCGGGTGAGCGATACCTCGCGCTGCCCTAGTTTTTCGCAAATTCGTTGCAAAAAATGCTGCGCGAGGGGGGCGATATCCTCCGGCCGCTGGCGCAATGGTGGAACGTGTACCGAAAAAACGCTTATTTTGTCGTACAACGCCTCATTGAACCGGCCGGCGTGTACCGCACTTTCCAGATCATGGCTGCTGGTCGCCAGCACACGCACTCGCGCCCTATTCTCCGAGTTCCCATTCTTGGGGGTTGCACTCTCCAAGGCCTGCAGAAGCTGCAGTTGCAAATCCAGCGATAGCCCCTCGACGTTCTCCAACACGAGGGTGGCGTTCTCGGCTACACGAAGGACTGGGGGCTCGTCACTAGGCACCCGCTCGGCGGGGCCGAACAGCTGTGTTTGCGCTTGCTCCAGGCGGGCACACTTGACTGCCACCAACGGCTTCGCGTGACGTGTACTACTGGCGTGTATCGCCCGCGTCAACGCCGCTTTGCCAACCCCCCGCTCACCGACGATCAGAACATTAGTATCGATGGCCGCAATCGCGTGTACGCGTTCCATGGTGCGCCGCATGGCCCGGCTTTCGACGATCAGCGGTTCGTTGTCCTCAGCGCCTTGCGCCATCCGTTCACTCACCAGTGAGCGCTCGAGGTCCAGGGACTGGCGCAATTGCTCGATCTCTGCGCGGGCCTGATGCTGTTCCGATTCCAAGCGGCGGACTGTGGAAATGTCCTTGAATACCACCACCGCGCCGGCCAAGCGTTCTTTATTCCAAATCGGTGCACAGGTGTACTCAACGGCGAGTGCGTTGCCATCCATGCGCCAAAACACCTCGTCGTCCACTCGGCTGGACTCGCCTTCTTTGTAGGCCGCGCGGATAGGACTGTCCTCGCGCGCATAGGGCGAGCCGTCGGCCTTCGAGTGCTGCACCACGTCATGCAGCGGCTGGCCGATGAGTTCCTCGGCCTTGCCGCTTAAAATCGATAGGGCTTCACCGTTCATGAAGGTAATGCGGCCCAAATCGTCCACGCCGCAAATCCCCTCTCCGGCTGCCTCCAAGATACGCTGGTGCATACTACGCACGCCGGTGTCTCCACCGGCGTGCGCGCGAATCGTTTCAAAGGCGGTAATGACAGTCCAGGCCGCGCCATCGCCGGCTGATACGGTCCGCCAAGCCCACAGGCGCACCAGCATGGGCCGGCCCGTAGTACTCAGCGTGCCCATGAGGCCCCGAACGGCGCGGCCATCGCTGGCGGCAAAGCGGATCCTGGCGGTAATACGCACCTGGTCAACGGCATCGAACAGCTCCGCCGCGTCCAGTGACACCGGCGTATTTCTAGCAATACTGAGGAGGTCACGCCACGCCGGACTCAGCTCGCGGCAGACCAAATCGTCATCAACAACGGCCATCAGAACTGGAGATTCACGCAAAGCGGCCTGCAGAACATCGGACATATGTCGCCTCTCAGGATCCTGTGATGAGTCTAGCGGAATACTGAGAGTATATAGATGTTTTGCTTTAAATAAAGATTGTAACTGATTGATTTTTAATAAATGAGGAATTGTTTATATTGCCGATGAGGCAGTTCCACCGTACCGGTATCTTCGCCTGCATGGATAGCGCCCCGTCTTCGTTGGCCGCCCGGTGGCGAACGTCCACCAGTTCTTTGCCGTCCTTGATCCGGGTCCCGATCACCCCATTGGTGAAATGAAGCACGTCGCCCACTGGTCGTCCCGGCGCATTGCGGACCCCTCGATAAGAACCTGTCATGGGTTCGCGAGGTGAGAAAAATGGCACGACCATCGAAGAATTCCAGACGGGGTTATTCAACGGAGTTGAAGGTGGCGTGGTCGGCCCATTGCTGATGAACCTGTCCTGATGGATAGAAGCCATCCGAATTGTCCTTCTGCTCGATTTGCTGACGATGCCGTCGTCCACTGTCGCTCCAAGGCACACAGGCCGAGCACCTTCTAAGGCAGATTAGCGAAAGATTACAGTCATGGGCACCTGCTAAAAATGCACTTTTCCGCGATTGCGGCGTCAGCGCCGTGCTCGGATCCTCAGGTATGACCCATACACTGCGGTTGTGCGCGCGGTGCTTCCTTGCACTCACGAAAAAATGACTATTTTTAGGGCTGTCCTTAACGTCGGTGTCCGAATGTCGCGGAGAGGATCATCTTGCCCGCTTGGGTTATTTGCTGCTTCTAAAGTTAAGAAAATAGGGGTTAGCATCAACATTCGCCGCTGTTGTAATGAAGTTATTGGTGTAGAAGAATCCTGTCGTTAAAACTAAAAAAGTGTTACAGCACTTGATTTTTTTGTATAATTACACAGTTGCATATAGACCCTTTAAGAGTATAAAGATGAATTTGAATGTATAAATGCGCGCTTACAAGAAAACACCAGTCGAAGTAAGAAATAGCCAATGCATAGATCCTTAATCCAGAGATCGTTGTTTTGAAATACCGTGCCGAAATTGATGGCTTGCGGGCACTCGCCGTCTTACCCGTCATTCTTTTCCATGCCGGCTTTGAATTGTTTAATGGTGGATTTGTTGGCGTAGATGTTTTTTTTGTAATCAGTGGTTATTTGATTACAACAATTCTCATCGAAGATATAGAGAATAAGCAGTTCAGTATCGTTAATTTCTATGAGCGGCGTGTGCGGCGTATATTGCCGGCACTTTTATTTGTAATGCTGTGCTGCATTCCATTTGCTTGGGTATGGATGCTGCCAGCTCAGATGAAAGATTTCTCGCAAAGTCTTGTGGCCGTCAGCTTATTCATATCCAATATACTGTTTTGGCGTGAAAGTGGCTACTTTGAGATCGCTATAGAAAACAAGCCTTTACTGCACACTTGGAGTTTGTCTGTTGAGGAGCAGTTCTATGTGCTGTTTCCTATCTTTTTGTTTTTTGCCTGGCGATTGGGTAAAAGCCGTGTGTTTCGGATGATCATAATCTTCGCTGCAATCAGTCTCGCGTTGAGCGAGTGGGGTTGGAGAAATAGCGCGGCAGCCAATTTCTATCTGGCACCGACCCGGGCGTGGGAATTGTTCGCTGGATCTATGGCGGCATTTATAGTGCAGAGACGAGGCGTCGAAAAAAACAATTTGCTTGCGCTGTTGGGTTTGGCGGCAATCATCTTTTCTGTTTTTGCGTACGATGAGGCTACCCCTTTCCCGAGTGTCTATGCCTTAGTTCCGGTGTTAGGTGTGGTTCTCTTGGTGCTCTATGCAAATAAAGAAACGTTTGCTGCGAAACTGCTCAGCATCAGAGTGCTCGTTGGTATTGGCTTAATCAGCTATAGTGCTTATTTGTGGCACAGCCACTGTTTGCATTCGCACGCATACGTTTATATAGAGACATCGATTTAGAGCTTAAATTGTCTCTGATTTTAGCTGCGGTGATTTTGGCTTTTCTGAGTTGGAAGTTCATTGAGAAACCGTTTAGATCCCGAACGCTAATCGCTAGAAAATCGATGTTTATTTTTGTCTTTGCCGCTTTTTCTGCAACCACATTGCTAGGGCTTGTTGGACACCATTATGATAAAGAGATAACGTATCTACGATATGCAGGTAATCCAGCAAGAGCAAAAACCTACATTGCCCTAGAGAAGGCCAGAGAAACCAGTCCAGTTTTCATAAGAACCAATAGGTTTAGTGATGGTGAGTGTAAGTTTAGCGTTGAAAATTTATCTGATGAAATCGCTTACAAGCTATCGAGTTGTCGGAAAAAATACAGCTCTGGAATTTTGGTGATCGGCGATAGTCACGCAACGAATCTATATCATTCCCTTGTGCGTAATACAGAGAACAGCAAAGATTATCACTTTTTAGTTGGAATAACAAAAAACGGATGTCATTTGCCAACTGAAGATCTAAATTGTCAATATAAAGAAGTTCTTCGATTTGTTACGGAAAACAATGATGTTTTTTCTAGAATAATTTATGAAAAAGCCGGCCACTTGATGCTGTTAAACTCATCAAAACGGGATCGCATGCGAGACTCATCGTTTCGCAGTGATCTTTTCAGGGTCGATGAGAAAATAGTAGACGGAGTCGTTTCATATTTGAAAAACCTCAGTGAGCAAGTCCCAGTGGTGTGGTTCGGGCCGCGGCTGGAGCCATTGATCGGAGATGGTGAACTATTTCACGAAACTTGTGAGAGTGATTTTATTTTAAGTGACAATCATAAGATGGTTTTTACCGCCCTAGATGAATATCTTGAGCCACGTGTGAGTGCTCTAGACGAGATCACTTATATATCACAAATGCAGTCTTATCAGTTCGAGTTCCCAAGAGATTACGGTTCATGTAATGGGTTGCTTTGGATGGACAAAAGCCACTTTAGTACATTGGGTGAGCGGTTCTTTGGGCAGCGGTATAACTTGCTCAGAAATGATGTTTTTATCCAACCTAAATAACGGTTAGTTGAGTTAGCACTAGTGAGCGGGAGTAATAACACGCTATCTCAACTTGAGGCGTCCCAGCTTAAAACGCCCCAGCTTAAAACACCCCAGCTTAAAACATCCTTGTGGAGTGCGTTGGACAGGCGGTGGATGTCGATGGCGCTGCGCTTAGCGGATCGGGCCGGTGCCATGGACGAGGTGCCGGTGGGCGCGGTATTGGTCGCCGGAGATCGTCTTATAGGGTGTGGCCATAACCGCCCGATCCAGGCCTGCGATCCGACCGAGCACGCAGAGATCAGCGCGTTGCGCGATGCGGCGCAGCGCAGCGGTAATTACCGTCTCCCTGGTACCACTTTGTATGTCACGTTGGAACCTTGTCCCATGTGCGCGGGCGCGCTCATCCACGCGCGCGTGTCGCGCGTGGTCGCCGCTGCTGCCGATCCTAGAACAGGTGCCGCCGGCAGCAGGGTCTCGTTATTTCAGCCCGGATTGTTCAACCACGACGTAACCTACTCCTGTGGGCTGATGGCGGAGCAAAGCTCTATTGTATTGAGGCGCTTCTTCAAGCGCCGCCGGTAGCGCGGCGTGGGGCCTCAACGCCAACGGCTTACAGGGCATCTGCTAAAAATAGTAATTTTTTCGTGAGTGCAAGGAAGCACCGCGCGCAGAACCGCAGTGTATAGGTGATACATGAGGATTCGAGCACGGAGCTGACGCCGCAATCGCGGAAAAAGTGCATTTTTAGCAGGTGCCCTACAGCGTGCGGGCCTGGCAGCGGACACCAATGGGTATTTTGGGCTATATGAGCGTAGGTATCGCATGAGGTAATCTCATGGATGTTCGTGCTGTTGCTATCTACTGATCTTAGATACACTATGCCGTTCATCGGATTCATTGGTTTGCGGATCGGTGAAAAATCGCTGCATTCGGGCAAGCACTGGTGGCGGTGCTATCTAACTGACTGGATTTAAAACAGTTCTATCCGAAGATTTCAATTTTAATAGCACCTAATCATGTGAAGAGGACAACGCGCGTGGACGAGAACAAGCGTAGGGCATTGACAGCGGCATTAGGACAGATCGAACGCCAATTCGGCAAAGGCTCCATCATGCGGATGGGAGACAGCCAGATGGATAGGGATCTGGAAGTGATTTCCACCGGCTCCTTGGGCTTGGATGTGGCCCTTGGCGTAGGCGGACTGCCGCGGGGCCGGGTGGTGGAAATCTATGGCCCGGAGTCATCGGGAAAAACCACCCTCACGCTCCAAGTGGTGGCCGAAGCGCAGCGCCTTGGTGGGACGGCGGCTTTTGTGGACGCTGAACACGCCCTAGACCCCATTTATGCCGAGCGGCTAGGGGTTAACGTTGACGATCTGTTGGTGTCGCAACCGGACACCGGCGAACAAGCGCTCGAGATCGCCGATATGCTGGTGCGCTCCTCGGCGGTGGACGCAGTCATCATCGACTCGGTGGCGGCGCTGACGCCCAAAGCGGAACTGGAAGGGGATATGGGCGATTCCCATGTCGGCTTGCAGGCACGGCTGATGTCCCAGGCGCTGCGTAAATTGACCGCCAATATCAAACGCTCCAATACCTTGGTGGTGTTTATCAACCAAATCCGCATGAAGATCGGAGTGATGTTCGGCAATCCGGAAACCACCACCGGCGGCAACGCGCTTAAGTTCTACTCTTCGGTGCGGTTGGATATTCGCCGTATCGGCGCCATCAAGAGGGCTGACGAAGTGGTAGGTAACGAGACCCGGGTAAAAGTCGTCAAGAACAAGGTCGCGCCACCGTTCAAGCAGGCCGAGTTCGACATCCTCTACGGCGAGGGGACGTCGCGGGAAGGTGAACTCATCGATTTTGGAGTCAAATTGGGGTTCGTGGAAAAGTCGGGCGCTTGGTACAGTTACGGTTCCGAGCGCATTGGTCAAGGCAAGGACAACGTACGTAATTTTTTGAAAGAACACCCCGAGATGGCCCACGAAATCGATTCGCGGATCCGGGCCAAGCTTCTAAATACGGCACCGCCCGCCGAGGGGCCTCAAGAAGTACCGGCAGCTAAAGAGGCCGCGGCTAAAAAAGGGTGACACGCAGAGCTGCGATGACCCTAGAGCAGGTTGAACGCTGCCATAAGCGCACCCGCAAGCGCGCTCTGGACCCTATCGGCCCGCCGCGGGCATTCACGGGCTGAACTCATGCGCAAGCTGGGTGCGAGGGGAATAGCCGCCGGTATTGCGCAAAGCGTGCTGGATACTCTTGAGGCGCAAGGCATGCCCACTAGCCGGCGTTTCGCCGGTGAGTATGTGGCGCTGCGGGCACCTGAGGGATTTGGACCAAGCCATATACGCGCCCGGTTGAGTGCGCGGGGTGTAACGGAGTTGCAGGTCCGACAGGCTTTGGATGAACAGCGATTGTGTTGGACCGAACTGTGCAGGACGGTGCTTCGTGCCAAGCGGTTCGGTGAATGCCTGCCCGCAGCGCGGGATGAATGGCGCCGGCAAGCTCGTTTTCTAGCTCAAGGGCGCCTCTAAAAATAGTCATTTTTTCGTGAGTGCAAGGAAGCACCGCGCGCAGAACCGCAGTGTATAGGTGATACCTGAGGATTCGAGCACGGAGCTGACGCCGCAATCGCGGAAAAAGTGCATTTTTAGAGGTGCCCTCAACGTGGATTTACCGCAGCATAGATCCGGGCAGCGCTGAAATCACAGGCTTATTTTCCTTAATTTATCTTCCCACCACCGCGTATTGAATCCACACTAAATCTCACCACTTGTCTTCGATGCGCGTTATTATAAATGGTTTATTCGCGCGCAATTCTCGGTTTTGTGGCCCAGCCAGTTCACCCTCGTTGACCGCAACTTAACCGCCGAATGATGAGACCCAGGTAACTCAAGCGGCAGCTTAAGACCCGGGATAGTGAGACCCAGGATAATAGACCCCAGGATAATAGACAATGGCTAGCAGTAATGAACTTCGCTTGCAGTTCTTGAATTATTTCAAGGACCAAGGACATGAAATTGTAGCATCTAGTCCTCTTGTTCCCGGCAATGATCCCACTTTGTTGTTCACTAACGCCGGTATGGTGCAATTCAAGGATGTCTTCCTAGGCACCGATAAGCGGCCATATTCCCGGGCCACTACATCGCAACGCTGTGTGCGTGCGGGTGGTAAGCACAATGATCTTGAGAACGTTGGCTATACCGCCCGCCACCATACGTTCTTCGAGATGTTAGGCAACTTCAGCTTCGGCGATTATTTCAAGCGCGACGCAATTCGCTTTGCATGGCGTTTATTGACCGATCAATTGGGTATGCCGCCCGAAAAGCTGTGGGTGACGGTCTATGAGCAAGACGATGAGGCCGAAGATCTGTGGTTTAACGACATCGGCATCGACCGGGCGCGTTTTTCCCGCTGCGGAGCCAAAGACAACTTTTGGTCGATGGGTGATACGGGGCCTTGCGGTCCGTGCTCGGAGATTTTCTATGATCATGGCCCTTCGATTTGGGGCGGGCCGCCCGGCTCGCCGCAAGAGGACGGCGATCGGTACATAGAGATCTGGAACTTGGTCTTCATGCAATTCAACCGCGATGAACACGGGGCGATGACACCGCTACCCAAACCGTCGGTGGATACCGGCATGGGCCTCGAGCGCCTGGCCGCAGTTATACAGGACGTTCATAGCAACTACGAGATCGATCTGTTCGTCAATCTCATTGCTGCCGCCGCCAAAGTGACTGGGGCGGGCAATCTTGACGATAAATCACTTCGCGTCATCGCCGATCATATTCGTTCTGTTGCTTTTCTTGTCGTCGATGGCGTGATGCCCTCTCCCGCAGGACGTGGTTATGTGCTGCGGCGTATCGCGCGCCGTGCTATTCGCCACGGGCACAAACTGGGTATGCGCGAACCCTTCTTCTATCGGCTGGTAGGCGCGCTAGAAGAGGAAATGGGCGCCGCCTATCCGGAGCTAGCCGCCCGCCGCCACGTGGTTGAAAAAGTGCTGCGTCAGGAGGAAGAGCGTTTTGCTTACACACTGGATAAGGGAATGCGCATCTTGGAGCAAGCTATTGGCTCGATGAGTGGTAGCGTGATCGATGGCGGTACCGCTTTTACTTTGTATGAGACCTATGGTTTCCCCGTCGATCTCACTGCCGATATCGCCCGTGAACGGGAGTTGGGCGTCGATATGGTTGGCTTTGACGCGGCCATGGCGGAACATCGCCAGCGCGGTAGGGCGTCTAGCAACTTCGCGGCGCATACCTCGCAACAGTTGACTACCGCTTTACAAAGCGAGTTCGTCGGTTACGACCATGAGCAGGTCACCGCACAGGTACTGGCCCTATTCAAAGGCGCCGAGCTGGTGGATGTGTTGCAGGCGGGTGATGAGGGCGCAGTGTTACTGGATGCGACGCCCTTCTATGCCGAATCGGGGGGGCAAGTGGGCGACCAAGGCCAACTCACCAGCGCAGCGGCTCAATTCACTGTGAGCGACACCAAACGCAATGGTGAGGCGAATACTCACTACGGCAAAGTGTTGACGGGCGAACTGCGCGTTGGTGAGGCGGTGAGCGCGTGCATTGACGAGCAGGCGCGGCGGGCCACCATGCGCAACCACTCCGGCACCCATCTATTGCACGCGGCGCTGCGCAATGTTTTGGGCGAGCATGTCATGCAAAAAGGCTCGCTGGTGGAGCCCGGGCGGCTGCGTTTTGATTTTTCTCATTTCGAGCCTACTTCACCACAAGAGCTGAGCGCCATCGAGCGTCAAATCAATGACTGGATTTTGGCCAACGATGAGGTTATTACCCGCATCATGCCTATTGATGAGGCGATGAATAGCGGCGCGCTGGCGTTGTTTGGCGAAAAGTACGAAGAACGGGTACGGGTCCTGTCTATCGGCAACGCTAGTATAGAGCTCTGTGGTGGTACGCACGTGGCGCGGGCCGGCGACATAGGTTTGTTCAAAGTGTTGTCGGAAACCGGGGTCGCCGGTGGTATTCGCCGCATTGAGGCGGTCACTGGCGAAGCGGCGCTTGATTGGTTGTATGGGCGTGAGGCTCTGCTCGCCCGCGTAAGTGGTGCGTTGAGGACGGCGCCGGATGCGCTGGAGAGCCGCGTGCACACATTGGCTGCGCGTATCCGTGAACTTGAAAAAGATTTGCAACGTACCCGTGACCAACTAGCGAGTTCGCGTGGGCGAGATCTGTTGGAGGCCGTGATCGAGGTAAGTGGTATCAAAGTGTTGGCGGTACGCCTCGATGGCGTGGATGCCAAAGGTTTACCGAACAGTCTCGATCAATTGAAAGAGCGGCTCGGAAGCGGGGTGGTCGTGATCGGTACTGCGCAAGGAGAGAAAGTGAGCCTGGTGGCAGGGGTCACGCGGGATTTGACCGGGCGGGTGCAAGCCGGTCCGCTGGTGAATTACGTGGCTGGCCAAGTGGGCGGCAAAGGGGGGGGGCGCGAGGACATGGCCCGGGCAGGCGGTAAGGATCCGGCGGCACTGGATGGTGCACTGGCAAGTGTTCCCGACTGGATTGCTGGCCAATTAGTGAGTTAGACGGCTGGGAGGGTTGTTTCACTAAGCACTGTTCAGTCGATGAAACGCCGCTAGAGATCAGATCTCTTGGCATAAGTCACGCTGTTGGAAGTATTATAAATGGGATTGTATGTCCTGAAATTTGGCGGCACTTCGGTTGGATCTATCGACCGAATCAAACATGTCGCACAATTAATAGGCGAGCAGCGAGATGGAGGCCATGACGTGGTGGTGGCGGTCTCGGCCATGAGCGGCGAGACCGATCGCTTGCTAGGTTTGGCTAAGGCGATCGATGCGGCGCCGCCGCCAAGGGAACTCGATGTGTTGCTCGCTACCGGTGAACAGGTGACTATCGCGTTGTTGGCTATGACGCTCGAAACCATGGGCTATGCAGCACGGTCGTATACTGGCGCGCAAGTGACGATTCGCACCGATGGAGTCCATGGAAAGGCGCGAATTTTGGCGGTGGATGAGCGCCGCATTAGAGCTGATTTGGAATTAGGACGGGTTGTTGTGGTGGCGGGATTTCAAGGTGTGGATGCGGCGCATAACATCACTACTTTAGGACGCGGCGGCTCTGATACTACAGCCGTCGCCTTGGCTGCAGCCATGAAAGCCGATGAATGTAAAGTCTTTACCGATGTGGACGGGGTCTTTACCACCGACCCGCGTATGGTGCCGGAAGCACGCCGATTACAGCGTGTGACATTTGAGGAAATGCTGGAAATGGCGAGTCTTGGGGCTAAAGTGCTACAGATTCGTTCGGTAGAGTTCGCTAGTAAATTTGGCGTGCCATTGCGTGTGTTGTCCACGTTTGGGTCTAATGGTGGCACGTTGATTGCTCCCGAGGATGGGCAAGAGATGGAAACCCCGCTGATATCCGGCATCGCTTTTAATCGTGATGAGGCGAAAATCACCGTCCTCGGTGTACAGGACCGTCCTGGTATAGCTTCAAGCATTCTGGAACCTGTAGCCGCCGCCAATATCGAGGTGGACATGATCGTGCAGAATGCGGGCCGCGATGGAAGTACTGATTTCACCTTTACCGTCCACCGTAGTGACTTCGGCAAAGCTATGCAGGTAGTCGAAGCGGTGCGGGGAGCAATAGGGGCGCAACAGGTGATTGGCGACAACCGAATCGCCAAGATCTCACTCGTTGGAGTAGGTATGAGATCGCATGCCGGAATTGCTAGTAAAATGTTCAGAGCGCTGGCCATTGAGGGCATTAACATTTTAATGATTTCGACATCGGAGATAAAAATCTCCGCTGTGGTCGATGAGAAATACCTGGAACTCGGCGTGCGTTCTCTGCATTCGGCGTTCGCGCTCGAGCAAGATTCGAACTTATCGGATGAATCGCTGCAGGTGAACTAGGTGGGGAAACAGATGTCTTTTCTCACTTACAGGGGTGCCAATCAAGCGCATGCACTGCACTTACTGTAAGTGGTGAAGTAGAAGAGAGGTACGATCGGATTGTCGCGATAGAGGGGAGGCCAATTCGATTACAATATCCATTCTCTGCTCAGGAAAAATGCTGAGCCCTTTTTTAACACGCTGAGAATCCCTAGACAGGAGTATGTTGAGATGTTGATTTTAACTAGGCGCGTAGGTGAGTCGTTAATGATTGGCGACGAAGTGACGGTGACGGTCCTGGGCGTCAAAGGTAATCAAGTGCGTATTGGCGTCAATGCCCCCAAGACCATTTCGGTTCATCGCGAAGAGATCTACGCGCGCATTCAGCAGGAACGGTTGGGAGAACCGGCGGTTAGCGAGAATCGCTGATCGCCGGTGGGGTTGATCGCTGGCGGCGGCTGCATACCTGAGCCGCTGCATCAACGAAAGCTGGGATCTCGCTCCCAGCTTCTGTATGATATTTTGCTCCCCGGAGAGGTGGCCGAGTGGCTGAAGGCGCTCCCCTGCTAAGGGAGTATGGGTTAACAGCCCATCGAGGGTTCGAATCCCTCCCTCTCCGCCATTTCTGTCGTTTTAACCTTGTAAAACAATAGGTTAAAAACACATAAATCGGGTTCTGCCTCTAAATAATGTATATTCTAAACCCAAGCCTCAATGCCGCACTGATTGATGCGCGCCCAAAATTGTTGCCATCGACCTTGGGTCAGCACTAGCGCGCGCAGGCTTAACACTGTCTGCAAGCCTTTATCTTTCCATCTCATGCCCGAACGACACAATCGCTGCTTTATCAGCGTTTTACAGGCCGCTTCCGTGACTCCAGAACCGATTGGAAATTGCTTCTCACGATACCGCGCATAGTCCATCATGGACAGCTGATGGGTGAAGTATCGGATGGCGTCTTTGACTTTTTCCTTAGTCTCTTCTGTTAGGTGTTTACGGCCTACTCTTTTCAACTCAGTGAGCACTTTCTGTGCACCATTGCTGTCATGTTCGAGTCTGTGGCATTGCTCGTTTAACCAAGCTTTTCGTTTTGACTTTCCTGTCTTTTCCGGATGGGCCCCATTAGCCGCCCGCGCCAAATACTCTGTGGCATGATGGAAGTCCAAAATCTGATACTGCGTCAGGGGCGTTAACAGCGACCAGTTATCGCTCGCGCCATCGGCAATGCCCACTCGAGTGGCCTCGGGGTAGAGCGACTTGACGTGTTCGGCTTCTGCAATAAACCGCTGTTTGAATGACGCCTTGCCATACTCTGGAGAGGCGCCCAGATAAATGCTATGGAGTCGCTGCCCCTGACCGTCATACAATGATATACAACCGGCCATCGCTTCTCGCCGAGCACCGTCGCGCATTAACACCCTCCCACCCTCTAGGCTCAGGCTCACGACTTCTACTTCCTCATCGAACTGTGGTGTCTGATAGCTCCATGCCTCCTCCTTGGCTTGGGCAATCGCACCCACTCGCTCGGTGACTTTCTGTAAATAGTTCACTGAAACCGTGCAGCCATGATTATCCGCAAGGTCATGGCGAGTTTCATTGGCGTTCAACCGGGCATATTTGCTTGACAATAGCTTGGCCATGCGCGGGGTTGCGCTTTGGATGACCCGTGCTGAGGCTTCCAATGGACAGTCAATACGACCGCCCCTAGAGGTTTGGTACACAGGGCGGACAACATCCACAGGTCCGTAGGGCGAATAATACGTTTTGTTGCTCTGCGTGCGCGAAGTCAGTTTTATACCGCCCACCTCGATTGGGCTTGCATCGGTATCAAAACGATGAAGGGCTTGGGCTGTCGCACAGCAACCCAGTTGGTTACTCACTGATAGAATCGTGCTTTCCATATCTAGCAATGAGCCGGTTAACTCCATCTGTACTTCAAACTTAATCCGATTGCCTGAGCGTGAAATGATTTGGACCGATGACGGGGAAGACATTGGGAGCGCCCTACAAAGCCTATAACAGGACTAAACTAGCTAATAACGCTACATTGTGTCAAGGCACTACCCCATAAATCCTATCGTTGCGATTGTCTTCGGGTTCTTCATATTATTTGGCTTCACTGTGAAAACAAACGTTAGGGGTGAGGTCTGAAAGTGCTGTCTTTGCCGAACTTGCGGCAACCTTGTAGGAATGGTCTTTCCGTATTGGAACTTTGCAACGCTTGGCGATTTTCATTGACTCATGCCGATGCGATGCGCCTAAAAGAACCCATTCTTTAAGACTTCGTCCTCAGTTTGAGGAAACAAGGCAGCGATGTGGTAGCAAAACCGCTGAAAGACAGATTTCTCGAAAGGGTGCTTCTTAAGAAATGCTCTGTAGTCATCTCTCGCTGCAACCCTGCCAGCGTAAGAGCCATAGTTGGCACGAATATTGGAAGACATTCGCTTTGCTTTTCGAAGAATCAAAACTTCATCAATATAAGTAGTTGCCGTACTCAGTGGAGTCATATCCGGCCATTCAGCAATAAGGTAGTATTTTGCACCAACAACAGCGGTTTTTAGGTCTTGTGCGGTTGCGGATGCTTCTTGAAACATCGTTTTATCCAGGTTCGTCTTGCACTCGGATGCAACGTATGTTAGGTAGGTTTGCTCTGTTATTGAGTCGGAAAAGTCTGAGTTATGAGAACTCTTGAGGTAAAGCATCTTGGTAATAGCAAAATCTTGGTCTTTGCTCTTTATTACCATTCCGCCACCGTCCGGTTGAGTATGAATGGTAGATTCGAACGAAACTGATGAATATGCTGTTACGGGTCCAATGGTAAACTCATGTTCTTGCAGCTCAGGTATTACCGTTGGGCTTATCAAACGTGGAAGAAATTCTTCAATAATCGTGTTGTCAATCTTAAGTTGCCCCTTCTGCCGGTAAAGAAAGCCGTTTGAGCTGTCAAATATAAAATCAGCATCAAAGAAAAACTTGTAATCGTTGAGTGCCTTCACCATTGCGTCAAGGCATTTGTCTGGGGGTTCCATCTATCGCTGCTAGGTGTCAGCTATCCATTCGTGGTATTTCTCAACGGCATGGTCAACCTGGTCCTTGTCGTCAGGAGGGAGTTTGTCGTTCTTTAGGAGTGCTTCGAGTTTCTTGAAGTGCGGCTTCGGATATGTCATGGCTGTTGCTCATGCACCGGATACAGTGGGGACGGAAAGACGTTCTCCGCGCCCGCAATTGCCGCTGAAATATCTGAAAGAATGCTTTCATCTTTGGCTGTTTTCTCACCGTCATGTAATGCCTGAAGAGCAATTTGGCGTATTGCGGGAAAGTCAAGCGTTGCCTGTTTAGTGGGCGTTGAAAAATGCAGTATATCTTCGTAGATATACTTGCCGAATTTGTTCTGGAATACACGCTGCTGGCGAAGGGCGAGCGTAAAACCGCATAGCGTGGCAATTTCAGCAACCAGTCGTCCATTGTAAAAAGCCACCCCCCGAATATTTGATTCTTTCCCGACCACGAAAATAATATGTGCCTTCGGTTTGCATACCCTGCTCAACTCGGAGAAGCACTCAGCAATATCTAGGCAGTATTGAATCGAAGTAAGAAAACGATTACCCCGATGTTTCGGTTGGAACCTATCTCAGATTTCGCCACCTCAAGAATATCCCAGCCCAGACGTTCAGTGTTTTTTCGGTACTGCTGGTGATAATTGAAGACGTTTATATATGGTGGGGAGGTAATAACAAGGTCAACAACATTGTCGTCCAGTGGCAATTGTCGGCAATCGGAGTTAAAGCCGCGAATTTGATGGTGGGTTGACGGAAGACTGAGGAGAATCTCTGCGAACTTACGCCAAGTGTCGGGAATCGCAGAGGCGGAATCATGGCATTTCTTGGTGTCTATCAGTACGACAAACGCATCTAACACAATGCGTTCAGGGTGTTTTACGGGAAACTTCTTAGCTAACGCAAGGAGTTCGGTTAATGTGTCCGCATAAGAACGAGAAACGTGGTGGTTGGATGAGAAAAGCGGGAGCAGAAGGGGTAAGAAGGCTTTTAGCAATTCCTCAAGGGAATGAAGAATGGTTTTTCTTTCTTCCTTAGCAATAAGGCATAGCTCGTAGACTGTGGAAATCTTGAGAGCAGCTGGGTTAACGTCTGCGCCCGAAGCCTGAAGTCCGAAACGTGCACATTCGTAAAGTACTGTGCCGCTTCCCATAAAGGGGTCTAGAACGTGAAAGGTTGGTTTCGCATATTGCGCAAGTAATGCCTCAATGAATTGGGGGGAGAACTGTCCGTTCCATTGAAAAAGATTGCTGCGATTCTTTTCATCAATGTCCAGCTTCTCTTGGGCGATTTCTGTGTTGTTGATTGGCAGCAGGTCAATAGTATTCATGCGTTTCTATCTGTTTGGTGACTCCGTGTCGTGATGGTAGGCATTAGTTAGTGTTGCTTCTTGCCTTCCTTGTTCTCCGAACAGGTCTTTTTGCATTGACTCTCTATGCCGCTTGACGAAGTTCCGAATCAAGTCACGTAACACGGATGCCATCTTCTTATGTTCCGCAGCACAGGCTTCACGGAAATCTTCAACTAAGTCTGGCTCGATCCTGATTTTCAGGTCAGCGGTCTTGCGCATTGGAAATTGTGCCCACAAAAATTGTGCCCACAATTCTAGGCTACAGGGAGAGACCCCGCAATAGGGGCAAAGGTATTGTCAGGGGAGGAACGCAAGGGATGAGCCTGCGGGGTAGGGGGAGCGTAGCCCGGTATTGAGAATGATTCGCAATCAAATAGGCATTTCAGCAACGGCTCATTCTGATGAAGGGATTTGATAAAGTCGCTCTACTATCTGAAAAACACCAATGGTTTCAGTCCCTTGAAATCAGATGGGTTGAGAGTATAGGGCTGGAGGAACAGAGTCCCTCCCTCTCCGCCAAGTTAGGCGTCCTGATGCTTAATCTTCTGTGTCAGTGGTTCTTATCTTCGATAAGATTTTGGTTGATGCGATCGCCACTCTGTGGTGCCAAATACTCATTTGCCTGCCTTATTCTCACTATCGGTATATCGTGGTTGACGACGCTGCGCTTGTCGGAAATAACGCCATCTTACGTTGCTGTCGCATTAGCTCAGTGGTAGAGATCTGATAAACTAGGCACTGGACTTAGATATTCCAGCAATAGATAATATTGTATTCGGCGCTAAACGTGCCGCATTTTCTATCCACGCGCCCGTAGCTCAGTTGGATAGAGTACCTGGCTACGAACTAGGGGGTCGGAGGTTCGAATCCTTCCGGGCGCGCCAGCTTTCCATGGGAGCCGTTTCGCAGAAATAGATTTTCGGTGGTACTGTTCGGTAATATGCGCCCGCGGCTTATAAACGACGCCGAGAACATTGGCCTGCATCAACCCTGCACGGTGTGGGGGTATCTTCAGTGATGGGGTTAATCTTCTGGTCCCGTCAGCGAGTGACAGCATCAAACGCAATCGCCGCTCGTTCGAAGGCTTGAAGCCAAGCTCTTGGACTTGGGTCTGCCGGCTTCGAATTCCAAAGCTAAATCAACGTGTTGGCTATGAATGGTAAGAGCGTCGCCTAGCGATGGCTCGGCCGGTGCAATAGCCATTGCTCTTCGCACCACGTTGTCGATTTGACGTAAATTGCCTGGCCATTCCGCCGCTGCCAGGGCTTTGATCGCCGAGTCATCTGGCGGTTCGATGAGCTGGAGCAGATTTCAGTGATTTCCAATAGCTCACTGAGCAGCGCGTTGGCCGCTTGATTCATAGATTGAGTGTCTCGTAAGCGGGATGAGGTTTCATATCAGTTGGTATTGGCAATTACATCTTTCAGTGCCGCGCGTCCATCTTTTGTCACCATGAGGACGGCAATGCCGCCTCGTCTTAGGTCATGCTCCAATGCCAAGGCTTTCTCTTTGGGGGCGAAATAAGCCTCTATACCGTAACGTATACGATGAGTACGCGCCCACCCTCGGGGCGCCGATCTCCGATTGGTACGTCCCCGCAGAAAAACACCATCGGCAGGTTTCTCTAAAGAGGCTTCCTTAAATTGGTATAAGCCGTTTTCCCCTAATGTGAGGGTGGTGTATACGACTTCCCCCTGGCGCAGGCGTTGTGCTGGGAGGGTGACCCGGCTGAATGCGTAGTTCAACCGGGCATAGTTACCACGCAATAAGGATCGGGGATCGTAGGGGATCGTTTTTACCCGTACCTCTTCACCTATCAAGAGCGGCAAAGCGCTGTGGGCCACCATGCCGATCAGAGTGACTGTCTGTAGCGCGATAGCGCCTGCCAATAATTTATGCACTGTGCTCATACGGCCTTCATTTGCTGCCGGCGTTGCCAGTATTTAGCCGCGCCTAGCAGCAGCACTGCCATGAGGAGAAATAAGAGCGCACCGCCCACATAGCCGCCGATGAGATCGGCGTACCGTATCAAGCCGATGAGTAAGAGGGTGACGATGCCCAGAAAGAAGTAATGGGAGGTACCGTCTTGCAGGCCGCGCCAGATCAATCCGATGCCCGTTGTGAGCAACACGATGTTGGTCAGGATTTGTAACCAGATTGCATATAGCGAATCATCGAAGTAGACGACCACGATAGCTATCGCAAGATAGCCGGCTGCGATGGTTGTGATTTTTTGCGCTTGGCCGCTGAGCCAACCTAGCCATAGGGCGCCAAAAGTTAACGCCATGAGTATGATCCACATTTCTTTGTCGTGCAGGTAAACCGCCTCGATCATCATTTTCCAGGGCTCGGCGAAGCTCAACACGAACAAGCTGAGAAGGGTGAAGCGCAGTGTCCAAAGAGACAGTAGGATGCCATAGTCTTTAGCCTTATGACTTTCCCGCTGGTGGAACCAATGGCTGGCCGCGTAAGCGAAGAGAAAAAGCGCGATGCTGATGAACACCTGCTCTGGAAAGAATTTGTCGTTGTATTCCTCCGACCAGTGAGTTGACAAGGCCGCTACTAGCCAAAGGCCAATGCCTCCTGCAGTGGCGAGAAAGAGTATGGCGCTACCTTTGCCGCGCCACAAAACGTAGATGCTCGCCGCTAAAAAGAGAGGAAATAGGGCCGGGAAATAACCCGTGTCCAGTTCCACGAAGAACCATATAAAAGCAATAGCTAAACTCACCGACATGAGTCGATCGCTCAGAAGAATAACAGCGAACGGCATGGTTCCCAGGGCCCATAGAAGTATGCCGTTAGGCATGTGTTCCCCCAGGTGATAGATCTGGGCGATGAGGGCGATAGAGGCGCCGTAGAGCACATTGCCGAATAGAAAGAGACCGGTGGCCGAAGCAGTGCGGCCGGCCAGATGTAATCGTAGTCCATACCCGTGTGCCGCGCCGGTTAATGCGATTAGACCGGCCATGCGTATCCAGCGCGGAATATCGTCCCAATTGGCGCTGAGTATGGTGATCACCGCTAATCCGGCAAATAGATAACCAAGACCCGTCAGTACACTGTAGCCGAGCGCGCGTTGGGCGATGGAGTCGATATCTATGCCATAGTTGCGGCAAATGGCACGGGCTTGTTGGTGCGAAATATGGCCTTGCTCAACCCACAAAAGGGTTTCTTGAGCCAGGTCTCTTTTGAGCAATCGGAGCAGACGCATGGGTTATCCATTGCAGTACTTTACCGGGGTTAAGGTAACACTGCGGTGAGCGGTATTTCATGGGTGGCGAAATGACAATTCGCTGACGCCTTGAAGACAAAAAGACCAGGTGGCGGCGCTGCGAGAATTCTAACCTCGCAGCGCTTTCGTTCTTACCGCTTGGCGAATAAGGCGAAGCGCCGCTCTCTACTCGGCTGGGTGATCGTGACCATGAGGCAGTGCACGTATGGTGTTTTCTTGCCGGCGTAGCTGATCGGCACCCACTATCTGTTTGGTCTGCAAGATGGCGATCAATGCGCGTTGAAAGTGCTCGTAGTAAACCGGCGCCGGTGGTGTTTTGCTGTTAGGTTGGCCGCTAGTGTGTTGATCGGTGCCAGATTGATGGATGCCGTGTTGATCGATCTGGGCTATGAGTGCTGCCTGGAATTGCGACCAGGTCAACACGCCTTGCTCGCAAAGCGTCACTGCGATGGCGAATGTGCGGCCATGCCACGGCTGTTCGAATACCATTTCACCATTGGCCATCGGCAGTCCAAGCTCACCTGGCGGTTCTTGCATGAACAAAACCATATAGGGCGCCTCTAAAAATAGTCATTGTTTCGTGAGTGCAAGGAAGCACCGCGCGCAGAGCCGCAGTGTATAGGTGATACCTGAGGATTGGAGCACGGAACTGATGCCGCAATCGCGGAAAAAGTGCATTTTTAAAGGTGCTCCATAGGCAATGTTGGATAACTGACACTAAATGAGAGCGACGCCGATCATGGCGTCCCTGGAGATGTGCTGAGCGAGGGTTGCTTCGCTTTCTCCCAGTAGCCGTGCGGGCATTTGGGGCAATACCATGTAGCGAATTTCAGCGCTGGAATCCCAAACGCGCACGGCGGTGGTGGATGGTAAATGCACATCGAATTGCGCCAGTATTCGGCGGGGTTCACGCACTACTCGCGAGCGGTAGGCGGGATCTTTGTACCACCTCGGTGGCAACCCGAGCATCGCCCACGGATAGCATGAGCAGAGCGTGCACACGATCACGTTGTGCACTTGAGGCGTGTTTTCGACCACCACCAGCTTATCCACCTGGCCGCCTTCGAAGTTGAATTCGGCAATGGCCGCGGTGCCATCGTTCAACAGGCGTGCTTTGAAGTCAGGATCGGTCCATGCCCGGGCCACTACACGGGCGCCATTCATCGGGCCTACCCGGTTGTTGTACCGTTCTATGATGTCATCGACTTTAGCCGGGTCCACCAACCCTCGCTCGATGAGCAAGGATTCGAGGGCCAGGGCACGAATTTCGGCGTCGCTGCGCTCGCTCACAGTGCCTCCAGGTACGGTTCGAAGAGATCGATATTAAGGGTGCAATCTGCTTGCGCCGATGCCCCCCACAGTTCATCGCCGGTGAATGAAACGGTATAGAGATGCTGTGGGTTTTCCCCGCAGCCATGGGCATTGGTATCGGGGTAAACCCAAGCGTTGTGAGCGCTGAGGATGCGCCCGCTCTTGGCCCTCACATAGGCGGGCAGACGAGTATGGCCGGGGGTACCTGTTGGCACGGTACGCACCCAATCGCCCGGCTTGAACTTGGCCGGGGTTAGCGCCTGCCTTGCGGCGGTGACGCGGTGGTGGCTGTTCGCCGAATGGCTAGTGCTAACGGTGCCGGCGGACGGCGTGTGCGTGGACCTTGCTGGCCGGGCGGCTATCAGGGCATCGGCTGGCGCGCCCAATGCCAAGGCGCGCTCATCAATGATGGCCTGACTTACTATGCCTGCTTCCACCACCAATGTTTCCAAGCCGCCTAGCCAACGCCCATAATAGCCGTGCAGCAGATAAGCGCGAGGGTCGATGCGTTCTATGGCGTGACGAAACTGATCGGCATTGCGTATGATGCCGGCACGCCTTAGTTCGCGCATCATGTTGAATACGCGCGCCTCCCAATAGGCCTGAAATGCGTTTATAGAATCTTCGGCTTCTCTAGGATCCTCGGTTGTCCCCGGATCCTTGGTGTTGTTGGAATCTTTAGCTTCGCCTGAAGCGGCGGGCCGCGCCCGGCCAAAGCCGTGTTTGCCACCCAGATCGTGTATACCGTCCACCGGCACATCCTCCGTTGGCGCGCCACCTGGAGGAAGTGTGAGGCTTACGGCCTATGGCGTATTAGCCCTATGGCGTTTAGCTATAACCCATCCTGGTTCCAGCGCGCTCAGGGCAGCCAGTGTACCAGTGTGCTGCGCGGGTGTGCCGATCGCCTGTTTCGTTTGAGCCAGGCCCCAGATGGGACCGAAGGTAGACCATGGGCTGTGCGCGTGATGATCATGCGCGGGGGAGAGCGGGGTGCTTGGAGATCATGATTTAGGCTCGCTCTTCTTTACCGGTGGGGCTTTGGCTTGCAGATAGATTTCCTCGCGGTGAACGGGAATGCATTTAGGGGCGCTGATACCCACGCGCACCTGGCCGCGGTTGACGCCAAGTACGGTTACGGATACCTCATCTCCGATCATTAGGGTTTCTCCGACTCGGCGGGTCAATATCAACATGGGCAAAACTCTCCTTGATTTTGTAATGGTGGTTAGTGCTGGAATGAGAAGAGCAGGAAGGAATGATTCTGTTCTCATTCCAGCAAAAGAAGTAAAAGGAATTTGACGTTGTAAGTCAACGCATATTGCCAGTTGGTCAAATAACCTTTACTGTATGAATGAAGTGCAGGAATCGGATCCGCCACATGAGGAAGGTCCTTTTGGACGTGAATCAAGTGGAGTTTGGTCGCTTTGCAGGCGTTACCAAGCAAGCGGTCTCCAATTGGGAGCGAGGCGTCTCTGTTCCTGATCGTCATGCGCTGAGGGCGCTGGCCCGGTCCAAGCGCATCAGTGCGGATTGGTTAACTGATGGAATAGGGGAACCGTTCCTGCCGTCCGGCATCTTCGAAACTGCCGACATGTACAACATCGACCCCTCGGCTCAAGTGCGCAATGAATTACCGCTGATCTCATGGACGGAGGCCCTGAGTTGGGATGCTGCCCGGATGAGTGAGGCGGCGGACAGGACCCTGGTGAGGGCGTCCAGACCGTTCTCGTCCGGCAGCTTTGCTTTGAGCGTGACAGGGGATGCGATGGAGGCGCCCGCGGGAACCAGTTTTCCCAATGGCGCTATTATTTGTGTCGATCCGGCGATGGAAGCCAAAGATGGTTCCTATGTGGTTATTCGCCCGGACGGCGGTGAGGCACTTACTTTCAAACAACTGGTGGTTGACGCTGGACGCCGCTATCTGAAGCCGTTGAACCCGCGTTATCCGATTACGGAGATCGGCGATTGCGCCGTGGTGGTCGGAGTGATACGGCAAATGATCTTGGACTTTAGCTGAGTGAAAATCCAAGACTATTGATTCTTTTCAAAGACGGTTTCGTAGTCCCCAGCGCCTTGGTGTGCGAACTCCCTTGGTGTGCGAACTCCCTTGGTGTGCGAACTCCCTTGGTGTGCGAACTCCCTTGGTGTGCGAACTCCCTTGGTGTGCGAACTCCCTTGGTGTGCGAAATCCCTTGGTGTGCGAAATCGATGTGTAGCAGGTCAGCGGCAACCTGGGCGAAGCTGGTTTCGTGTCCTTGGCCGCTTCGCGCGATGTGGCTACAGTCATGGCGATCGCTTCGCCGACGTGGCGCGCCTGCTCGAGCGGCAGCAGGTGGTGGGGGCCTTCGAAGATGGCGCCGTTTGCGCCGGCCAGTTTGAGATCGAAGCGGGTCGATGGCAGGGGGTTGTGGGCGATGGGCCGAAGCTTGTGGCTGTGGCAGTCTTGACCGGCGACGATGCCGATTGCGCCGGGTAGAGCCTGGGCCTGGCGCTTGCCGGACAGGGCAAAACGAGCATTCGGATAGGGCGATCGCACCATGGCGGCGTAGAGTTGGTCCGGTGCGTTGAAGTCATCGGTGAACCGGCCCTCACCACGGAGCAACCGGGTGTTTTCTTTGCGGGTGACGGGATGGCCGATCCACCTGAAGCGGGTGTCGTCGAAATGGGCCATTTACAAACCCGTACCTCGGAATTGTTTGTGATGGAAAGTTGAAGTTACATGCAGGAGGGATGCGGCAAATACGAAACGCTACGCGGCCCTTCGCTGGGGGCGTCGTTGCGGCCACCTCGCGACCGGCATAATCGATTCGGCTTTAACATCGCGGCCCGTTTCATGATTTAGGCGGAGCACGAACTGGCGGACCGGAGCCGCGCTCTGCTGCCCATCAATGGTCTTGACCCCTGGCTGCAAGAACACGTATTCGCCCAGGGCGAGCCAGCCACCTTCAAGCGGCGGGCTTACATTCTCGAATAATCTTCATAAGCTGGACTCCTTATCCTCTTCTTGACACCAGCTTTATGTTCGATCGCTGGTTCGGCACCTAGATGCCGGTTAAAGGTGAGGAGGCGTCCATCCTATTGCTTATGGTCATTCAGCGCACCGGTATGAATAAGCCGGCGCCGTCGCGTATCAGTGCAAAAGCAACGATTCGTCCCAGGCGGCTTACCACGCTGCGCAATTCATCGACTGATCGCACCCAGACGTTGTTGATTTGCACGATGACATCGCCTTTGCGCAAACCCGCCGCATGGGCCCGGCTAGCGCGGCGCACTTCGTCCACATAAACACCGGATTGTCCTTGCATGGGGTGATCGGATGGGATGGGCGAGAACTTTGCGCCTTCCAGTTGTCCGCCCGCTTGGCTGGAGGCGCCTATGGTGGTGGCGCCGATGGTGCCTACTTCGACCCGTAGGGTTCTGCGGCGGTTATTGCGAATAAAAGTGACGTCGATTTCCTTACCCCGCTCAACCATGCCAACTAAGTTGCGCAGATGGCCCGAACCGCGTACCGGCTTGTTATCGACACGGATGATGATATCGCCTGCTTCCAGTCCGGCCCGCTCTGCGGGTGAGCCTTGTTGTACACGGGAGATGACCGCGCCACGGTTTTGCTTGAGTTTAAGGCCTGCGGCTAACTCAGGGGTGAGATCGACGATGGCTACCCCGATGACGCCGCGGCGTACTTCGCCGTGGCGGGCCAGTTGGTCCATCACGGCCCGCGCCATGTTGGTGGGGACGGCGAAGCCGATGCCGAGGTTACCGCCAGCGGCGGAGATGATAGAGGAGTTGATGCCTACGAGTTCGCCCTTGGAATTAACCAAGGCACCGCCGGAGTTGCCCGGATTGATGGCGGCATCGGTTTGGATGAGATCCTCGTAACCATCGCCCCGCAGCACCCGGCCAAGCGCGCTCACCATGCCGCTAGTGACGGTTTGGCCAAGGCCGAAGGGATTGCCGATAGCGAAAACGATGTCACCTACTTTGACGGTGTCCGAATCGTTCATAGTCAATTGTTCAAGATGCTCGACCGGAATTTTCAAAAGTGCGATGTCGGTATCCGGATCGCTGCCTATCACTTCAGCTTCGAGTCTGCGCCGGTCTTTTAGCGTGACGATGACGGCACCTTGATCCGCTTTATCGACTACGTGATGGTTGGTGAGCACATAACCGCGTTTCGCGTCCACTACCACTCCGGAGGCATGTTGGCGCCGTGGTTCCGGGGTATAGAAAAACTGGCGCAAAAGCGGATCAGCGGGATTGACCGGCTGTACCGAAATGCTGACCACGGCGGGCGTCACCTTGTCTAGTAGGGGTGCCATCGTCATGACACCACGTTCGGGATCCAGCACCGCGCCTTGCGCACTGGCCAGTGACGGTGTCAATAACAAAACCAAAGACAATGACGCCAAAAGCAGTGGTTTGTATGCGATCGATTCAGCTTTGACTGAGTTGGGCATTACGTCATCCTCTCGCGAGTACTGCGCAGGTGTAGACGCGGGTGGTGCCGTAGGGTTCTGCGATTGGGCATTTTTTCTATCCTGCGCTCTGCTGACGGATCGTTGACAAAACAGATGATCGACAAAAATGTGGTCGAGTCAATGTTTCTACAAGCGCTGCGAAATTAACTGGCGGGCCGCGCGTTGGGCGGGGTCACCGCTCTCACGTACGCTTGCACTGTTGCTGCTTCGATGATTGAACGCCTAGGCCGTTAAATGCCTGGGTAGCTGGCTTAAGGAGGACTCAGTGAAGATTGGGGAATGTATGGAGGAGTGGGTGCGGCCTCCTCTATGGCCGGTTCATACTCAAGGGCACCTGCTAAAAATGCGCTTTTTCCGCGCTTGCGGCGGCGCGGTTGTGTGCGCGGTGCTTCCTTGCACTCACGAAACAATGACTATTTTTAGCGGTGCTCTTTTGATGGTGGGTTAGAGAGGGTCTGGAACCGCTGGCATTTCTTTGCCATCGATCGCTGCCTCGAACGCTTTTAAGCGTTTGTAGATGGACATCAGGCGAACTATTGTTTTCCAGGAATGCACCAAGAATTGAAAGGAATCTTCTACTCTGCCGAAGGCGCGTACGATTTGTTGCAAGACGCCTAGAGTGAAAGCAGCGGCAACAATGGAAGGTGCCAGTGCAATGTAGGGCAAGATAACGGTCGATTGTAGATATGACCACTTGGCGACGTCGAAGTACATGTAATGCAAGTAGAGGCGGAAGTAGTTCTTGCGTACTCGGCTGAAGAGTTCATGAAGGGTTTCCGGGCCTGCCCGGGCGGCATCATCTTCTCCTAGCACCAGTTCTTTGCGGTAGGCCGCTTCCACCCGCTGATTGTTGAACTCGAGGCCGGGCAACTTGATGCCGACGATGGCTAGCACCACGGTGCCGCAGGCCGCCGATAAGATGGCGACGTACACCAGGGAATGATCGACCGGACCTATCCATGGGAGCGCGGTCACGTGTTTGCTGAGTTCCCATAGAATGGGTAGGAATGCGATTAATGTCATCACCGAACGAAGGAAAAATACGCCTAGCCCCTCCACGATGTTGGCGAATTCCATGGTGTCCTCTTGCACTCTTTGCGACGCGCCTTCGATGTGGCGTACTTTGTACCAATGGCTCACGTAGTAGTCGTTCATCGCCGTGCGCCACCGGAATACGAAGTGGCGAACATAAAAGTCCAGCAGTACGGCAACTATGATGTATGTTCCGGCGATAGCCGCGAAAGTTAGGCAACTGTCGATAAAAGTGTCTAGAGAAACGCTGCCGGCTTTGCCGAGCGCTTTTTGGATCAGATCGTAGAACTCGCCGAACCATTCGTTGATCCTGACGTCCAGTTGCACCTTGTACCAAGTAACGTAGAAGATTAAGGCGCTGCCGATGAGCGACCAGTGAAACCATTGGCGATTGAGGAAAAACGAGCGAAACATCGGGGCGTCTCCAAGGATAAAGGTGCCTGCTTCGACCTGCCGGGTGGGGTTGGGTTGCACCAAGGCCGGCTGTTGAATAGCGGCTGTTAAATGGTGGTTACTGCAATGGTAGCCCGGCAATAGTAGCCATTGAGTCATGCTGTTGAGTCATTGGGCAGGGAGGCGCCAGTATGAACTTGCGCGGCCTACGCTACTTCGTCGCCGTGGCGCGATTGCGCCATTTCGGCAAAGCGGCCAGCCTAGAGATCTTGCTGCAACTCATCGGCGCGGGATTTGGCTGCACACTGGTACCGGCGCTGGCGGTGCGTAGCGCATGGATGACTGATACGGGCGTGGTGGTTCGCCCGTTGGCATCTATACGTTGGCGTTTATAAGGGGCTAGGCGGCGGGTCTCGATGGTATGGCGGCGCACGTTTCCTGGGATGCAGGCACTGGAAGCCGTGGCTCAGGTGATCGCCGATTGCTTACCGGACACCGCTCGCGCCCTGTGACGTGATTGATCCCCGCAGGCGATTGATCACTGGGGCGATCTATCACCGGGAGCGGTTATAACTGGGAGGCGTTCAAGATGCGCTATCGAGAAGGTCAGGACCCCAGCGGCGAGCTGGGTGGCGCGGGCTCGGATGAGGTGATGGTGTTCACCTACGCCATCGGACTTATCATCGGCATCATTCTGACTTGGGTGGGTTGGCGTGGCCGCCAGTGGTGGCTGGTTTTTTGGTGTGGCGGCCTCATTATCGCCAGCATTGCCGTGCTCATCTGGGACTATGTTTAGTTGTTTTGGGTGAAAATTTTACCATTCAATCAATAAGTTAAAATGATTGTTAACTTTTTTGCCGGATGCTCTTGAATGTATCCTGGCCGCCCTCAGATCGCTTTCAAAGCTATCGGAAGAGAAGACGAGTATATGAGCAATGCAATTGCACTATCGCTGACTTTGCCCACACAGGATCTACGGGCTTATAAGCGAGCAGTACAGCGGTTCCCGTTGCTGGAGGAACGAGAAGAGAAACAGCTGGCCGAACGCCTGCGCGATGACAACGACGTGGATGCCGCATGGCAGTTGGTGACGGCTCACTTGCGGTTCGTGGTCAAGATCGCCCGTGGTTATTCGGGCTACGGATTGAATGAAGGCGACCTCATTCAGGAAGGTAACGTCGGGTTGATGAAAGCGGTACGCCGTTTCGATCCGGGTTTCGGGGTACGGTTGGTCTCTTTCGCCGTACACTGGATCCGCGCCGAGATCCACGAATACGTGCTGCGTAACTGGCGCATCGTCAAGGTGGCGACCACCAAAGCACAGCGTAAGCTCTTCTTTAACTTGCGTGGTGAGAAGAAGCGCTTGGCTTGGCTGAACCGCGAAGAGGCCAATGCGATCGCGGCCGACTTGGGTGTGACCACGGACGAAGTGTACGAGATGGAACGCCGGTTGGCGGGGCGTGACGAGGCTTTCGATATGCCCGCTGATGATGACGAAGCTTACACACCGGCTGCTTATTTGGCTGATGATGAATCCAATCCGGCCGCTGTGGTGGAGGCGCAGGAATGGGAGCGCGGTAGCGCTGAAGGTATTCGCCACGGTCTCGATAAATTAGATGCGCGTAGCCGCGATATCATCGAGCGCCGCTGGATGGCGCAGGAGAAAGCGACCCTGCATGAACTAGCCGCCGAGTACAGCGTATCGGCGGAGCGTATCCGTCAGATTGAGGCGGCGGCGATGAAAAAGCTCAAGGCTTACTTGGAAGCGTAAGCGCTTCAGTGTAGAGGTCGAACTCACCTATACGGCGGCGTGCAGCATCGGACGCCGCGTCCCCTCGAAGACCATGCAAGCATCCATGTATTGACGGCTGCTTTTAGGCATGGGCACTCGGGCGCCCGCGATATATCCGATCAAAGCTTTGCCGTCCTTCAGCAGGGCGCCCACTTCCCGGTGCAGCGCATCGTTACGCGGTCCCGTGGGTGCGTAGCTGAGTAGCGCCTCTCCCGCCGCCACATAACTTGGCCACACTTCGAAGATCTTCGGATCGGAGCGCATGGTTTCGCTTTCGAGTTTCGCCTGTTCCTGAAAGGCGTGAATGAGCGGAACACTATCGGCAAAACCGGATACAGCGCCGATCACGTCGCACATGACGCTGGCGATGGCATCTATATCGCGCATGCTCTGGGCGATCTTGAGATAGCGCGACTCGTAGAACACCGGGATGGGCAGAGCAAAAGCTTTGAAGGGTTCGCCCCACAACTCGTCGATGCCCTCGTGCCCGCTGTAATGTTTGACTTGCTTACCGAGTTCCAGTGCTTCTTGAAAGTATCGTTCACACTTGAGCATCAACTCGTTATCGCTGCTTATCTCCACGCCGTGTTCGCCGAGTTCCACGATGGCGGTAAAGATGTCGGTGGCGCGGTTGAACAGGGCGCCGGCCAGCATGGCTGCGTTGACCCGCCTGCGGCTCGGTTCGATTTCCTTCTGGAACGCCTCCCGTGCGCGATCCAGCCGATCGCCGGGCGTATTGATGCCGGGCTCGGTATGGTGAAACAGCCGGCGGGTGAGGGAGTCGATGAGAACCTTGCGGGCGTGCAAGTCGTCGGGAGGCGGGGTGTAGTGGCGGATCCAGTAGCCATCATAGTAAACACACCGTTTGTCACCGAATTGCGCCACGGTTCCATCGGCGACGTCCTCGGCGGATGCGACGTCTTTGACCATACAAGTTGACTCGCAAGGTGTGCGACGGCGGGATCATAGCTGGGGTACCCGCGACAAAACACCCCTCTTCGAGCCTGAGTCGTGGTTTATTTCAGGCTGCCGGCGTATATCACGCCGATTTAATATCACGCCGAGTTAGCGGCGGCGCCTTGAAACAGATCGATGAGGGCTTCTAGAACCGCGTCGGGCTGTTCTGCCATCAGCATATGGCCGGTGCCGGCAACCTCTACGCGCCGCGCTTTGGCGAGGGCTGCGTGCAGATTCTCGGTCGCCCTAGGCGGCGTCATCAGGTCTAGCTGTCCTAGGATCAGCAACGTGTCAGCGGTGATCTCACCAGCGCTTTGCACGCCTTTTTCATAGTGATTGCAAGCGCGCAGATCGTTACCCAAAACGCCGGGTCCACTGCGTTCGAGCAAGCGCAAGGAAGATGCAGTCAGCCACTCTCCAGGTGTATGCGGCCCACCGCCCACCTGGGCGGGCAGGCTGAGTCCCCAAAGGGTGATCATGTCGTAAGCGGCGTGATCATCCGCGTCTGCCGCATGTTGCAGCACAGCGGCCACTGGCATGGGCACTGCGGTGCCGACCAAGGCGAGGGCGCTCACGCCGCTACCCGCTTGGGCGGCACCTTCCAAGGCCACCAGCGAGCCCATGCTGTGACCGGCTACCATCACTGCTTGGCCATGGGCAATAACCCGACAGAACTTGTTCAACCACGCGCCGCCCGTCTCGATGGCCGCTAGCGGGGGACCTTCGCTGCGGCCATGCCCCGGCAGATCGACGGCGTACGCGTTGCAGCCGTGGTGCGCGAAATAGCGCGCTTGCAGGGTCCACACTGTGTGATCCAGGCCGGCGCCGTGGACGAAAACAACGGTAGGTTGGCCGGTTACAGGTGCGCGGGCGCCGGTGTAGGCGTAGGCGCGGGCGCCATCGATTTCAACGAACATTGCGCTAGCTCTTTCACTTATGACTTAAGGTTTATTCACTATGGGAACTTATGACTATGGCGGCTTATCACTGCTTGACGCGCTTAGCCGCCCGCAGGCCACGTTTCAAATCGGTGATGAGGTCTTGCGGGTCTTCCAGTCCGATGGATAGACGAATAGTACCTTGCGTGATCCCGGCAGCCGCTAGCGCGGGCCCATCCATGCGGTGATGGGTGGTCGATGCGGGATGGATCACCAGGCTCTTGGCATCGCCCACATTGGCAAGATGCGAAAAGATGCCAAGAGCCTCGATAAAAGCACGCCCGGCGGCCCGGCCCCCGTTCAGATCGAAACTGAAAACCGCGCCCGCGCCTTTGGGCAGTAATGTCTTGGCCAACTCGTGATCAGGGTGATCGTCCAGCTCCGGATAACTCACCGAGCTGATGTTTTCGTCCTCTTTTAGAAAAGCGATCACGGCTCGGGTGTTGTCCACGTGGCGTTGCATACGCAGCGGCAGCGTTTCGATGCCTTGCAGTATTTGAAAAGCAGTCGTCGGGCTCATGCAGGCGCCGAAGTCGCGGGCGCCCTCTTTGCGGGCCCGGTTGATATAAGCGGCCGGTCCGTATTCTTCGGCGAAATTCATCTCGTGAAAGCCGGCGTACGGTTCGGTCATGGTGGGAAATTTACCCGAGCCCTCCCAGTTGAAACGGCCGGCGTCCACCAGTACACCCCCGATGGCTACGCCGTGTCCACCCAAGAACTTCGTGGCTGAGTGGAACACGATGTCGGCGCCGTGTTCGAAGGGCTTGCACAGATAGGGTGTGGCGAAGGTGTTGTCCACCACCAGAGGAATACCGTGGCGGTGAGCGATCTCGCTCAGCACCGGGAAGTTCATGATTTCAAGGCCTGGATTGCCCAGTGTTTCACCATAGAGCGCCCGGGTATTGTCACGGATAGCCGCGGCGAAAGCGCCCGGGTCGCGCGGATCGACGAACGTCGTTTCGATACCGAAGCGGGGCAGTGTGTAGGACAACAAATTGTGCGAGCCGCCGTAGAGTGAACGAGAAGCGACGATATGCGAGCCGGCGCCCATCAGTGTAGTGATGGCCAAATGCATGGCTGCCTGGCCGCTGGCGGTGGCGATGGCGCCTACCCCGCCTTCCAGGGCGCTGACGCGCTCTTCCAGCACTGCATTGGTGGGGTTGGTGATGCGCGAATAGACGTGACCTGGGCGCTCGGCATTGAACAGTGCCGCCGCGTGATCGCTACTGCGAAAAACAAATGAGGCCGTCTGGTAGATGGGCACGGCCCGGGCGCCGGTGGCCGTGTCCGGCTGCTGTCCGGCGTGTAGGCTCAAGGTGTCGAATTCTAAGTAATCGGGTCCAGCCATAGTCGGATGCCTATAGTCGAGTGTCCTATGAGTTGAGCGCCCTACGGTGTGGAGTTCTATGGTTTGGAACTGCGTGATTGAGCGCCCATGGTCGAGTGATTTGTAGGGCTGGCGCATAGTCGAGGCGCGCCACGTTACAGGGATCGGCCGGCGCATGCTACCGGCTCAAGACCTCATTTATGACACGCTGTAACACGCGTGTTACAGCTTTGTAACGCCGTTGTCATATTCATTGCCCGAAATACCCGCCCGAGTCAATTCATCTGAGTTAAGAGGGTTCCTGAGCTAATGAAAACTCGTACGGCTTTGGCGGCTTTTGCTGCTGTGACCTTGAGTACGGCAGTGCAAGCGCGTGACTACATCAGCATTGTCGGTTCGTCAACCGTGTACCCGTTTGCCACCACCGTTGCTGAGCAGTTCGGGAAATCGTCCGGTTTCAAGACCCCGAAGGTCGAGTCTACCGGCTCCGGGGGTGGTCTTAAGTTGTTCTGTGCGGGCGTGGGCGTTCAGCATCCGGATATCACCAATGCTTCGCGCCGCATCAAGCAATCGGAAGTAGACCGCTGCGCCCGGAACGGCGTGACCGGCATCATAGAAGTCAAGGTGGGCTACGACGGCATAGTCATCGCCAACGCCAGATCCGCGCAGCGGCTCTCGCTCACCCGCAAGGATGTTTTTCTCGCCTTGGCTGAGCAGGTCCCAACGGGGGTGGGCAACGAGTTGGGCGCTAATGAGTCGAAGACTTGGCGCGACGTCAATGCGTCCCTTCCCGCCGTTAAGATCGAGGTGCTAGGTCCGCCGCCCACCTCCGGCACCAGGGATGCATTCGCTGAACTGGCGCTGGAAGGCGGGTGCAAGCAGATCGGCTTCATCGAGAAGATGAAAAAGCAAGACGAGAAGAAGTACAAGCGTATCTGCCACTCGGTGCGTGAGGACGGTGCATACGTCGAGGTTGGCGAGAATGATAATCTTATCGTGCAGAAGCTGGCGGCTAATAAAGATGCGGTCGGTGTCTTCGGCTTCAGCTTCCTCGACCAAAATGCCGACAAGGTGCAAGGTTCCATCATCGACGGTGTGGAACCTAGCTTCGACAATATCGCCGATGGCAAATACCCGGTGTCGCGTCCTCTGTACTTCTACGTGAAGAAAGCACACATCGGTGTGGTACCTGGCATCCAGGAGTTCCTGACCGAGTTTACTGCCGAGAAAGCCTGGGGCTCCGATGGGTATTTGACCGACAAAGGTCTTATCCCTATGCCTGATGAGGAGCGCGAAGCGTTTGCGGCGGCGGCGAATAACACCAACTTGACGATGTAACTCGCTCCCTCATGTCCGCTATCCCTCTTTTTGCGGTTCTGTTGGCGCTATCTGGCGCCGCCTACATGGTCGGCCGGCAACGCGCTTGCAGCGTTGCCGGTTCGCCCCAGGGTTTACGTGAATTGCATTCCAGGCCCACCTACTATGGCAGCTTGGCCGCCATGTGGTGCGCGGCGCCTGCCATCTTGCTGGCGGGCGTTTGGTTTTCGCTGGAGGGATACATCATCTCCGGCATGGTGGCCGCGGAATTGCCGCAGACCATGCGCTCATTGAGCGCCGGTGAACTGGGCTTGGTGTTGGATGATATCCGTGGCGTTGTCGAAGGCAATGCCACCTCCAGAGCGGTCGATCCGGTGTTGACAGCCGCGGCCGAGCGTTACCGCGGCCTCATGAGTGGTTCTCATTGGCTGTTGACCCTATTGGCGCTAGGCCTCGCGATCTTGACGACTGTTTGGGTTCGCGCTCGCATATCGACACAGTTGCGCGCGCGCAATCAGGTGGAGGCCGGGCTGCGCATTTTTTTGATCGCCAGCTCCCTGGTGGCGGTACTGACCACCGTAGGTATCGTGTTGTCGGTTCTGTTCGAGGCCCACCGTTTCTTCCAGGCGATCCCGCCCGCCGACTTTTTGTTCGGCACCAAGTGGAGCCCGCAGACGGCTATTCGTGAAGATCAAGTCGGCTCATCCGGGGCTTTTGGCGCGGTGCCGTTGTTCGTAGGCACTTTGTTGATCTCGGGGATTGCCATGTGCGTGGCCGTGCCCATAGGGCTTATGTCGGCCATCTATCTGGCGGAATACGCTCACCCTGAATTTCGCGCATGGGCCAAACCGATGTTGGAGGTGCTAGCCGGCATTCCGACGGTCGTATACGGCTATTTCGCCGCTTTGGTGGTGGCACCCGAAATACGGGGAGTGGGTGAATATCTGGGTTTGGACGTGTCATCGGAGAGTGCCTTGGCCGCGGGCACGGTCATGGGCATCATGATCATTCCTTTCGTGTCGTCCATTGCCGATGATGTCATTACCGCGGTGCCGCAGTCGCTGCGTGACGGTTCTTACGGGCTAGGGGCAACCCAGTCGGAGACTATCCGGCAAGTGGTCATTCCGGCAGCGCTGCCCGGTATCGTGGGCGGTGTGTTATTGGCCGTTTCAAGAGCCATTGGCGAGACTATGATCGTGGTGATGGCGGCAGGGCTGGCGGCCAATCTCACCGCCAATCCGCTGGAGGCGGTCACCACTGTCACAGTGCAGATAGTGACACTGCTGACCGGCGATCAGGTTTTTGACAGTCCCAAGACTCTGGCGGCGTTCGCGCTCGGTCTTATCTTGTTCATCGTTACCCTTATTTTGAACGTGATCGCGCTCTATGTAGTGCGCAAGTACCGGGAACAATATGAATAAACCGGTTACGGCCCCGAGCAATCTCTGGGACGATCCCCGTTTTCAGCGGCGGCTGTCGAAGCGTTATGCGGCAGAGAAGCGGTTTCGCCTGTGCGGCATTGCCGCCATCGCCTTGGCATTGATCTGTCTGCTCGTGCTGTTGACCGCCATCGTCGGTAACGGCACCGGTGCATTGCGCCAAACGTATATGGCGATTGACGTCTACTTCGATCCGGCACGCATTGATCCGAAGCGCACCGGAGATCCGGAGATCATTCGCCAGGGTGATTTTGGCGGTGTCGTCAAAGCCGCCATGCGTAAAGCCTTCCCGCAAGTCGAAGGCCGTAGATCCAAGCGCAGGCTCTACAAGCTGGTAAGTCCGGGCGCGGCATTCCAATTGGGCGATATGGTGCGTGAGCAGCCGTCGCTTATCGGGCAAACGCGCACGGTTTGGGTACCCGCCGATGACGACGTAGATATGCTGATGAAAGGCATCATGGACCGCCGCTTACCTGAAAACGAGCGCCGGCTCAACGACAAGAGCATTGCCTGGATCGATGAGTTGGTAGAAGCAGGCCGTATCGAGAAGCGATTCAACCGCGCTTTTTTCGAATCGGGAGACTCCAGGGAACCGGAGTTGGCCGGGATCCGTGGGGCCTTGACGGGCTCGTTCTATACCCTGGTCGTCACTCTCGTATTGTCTTTTCCCGTGGGCGTGGGAGCGGCTATTTATCTGGAAGAACTCGCCCCCAAAAACCGCCTGACCGACCTCATCGAGGTCAACATCAACAACCTGGCTGCGGTACCGTCGATCGTGTTCGGGCTGCTGGGTCTGGCGGTTTTTTTGAACTTTTTCCATCTGCCGCGTTCCGCGCCAGTGGTGGGCGCCTTGGTGCTGACACTGATGACCTTGCCCACCATCATTATCGCTGCGCGGGCGGCGCTCAAGTCGGTACCGCCGTCTATTCGCGAGGCCGCTTTAAGTGTGGGCGCATCGCCTATGCAAACGGTTATTCAGCACGTATTGCCGTTGGCCATGCCGGGGGTGCTAACCGGTACCATCATCGGCATGGCGCGTGCCCTCGGTGAGACGGCGCCGCTACTCATGATCGGCATGGTGGCTTTCGTCGTCGATATTCCAGCCCATCCGCTCGATAAATCCACGGTGCTGCCCGTGCAAGTTTTCCTCTGGGCGGACAGTCCGGAGCGGGCCTTCGAGGAGCGTACTGCCGCGGCCACTTTGGTGCTGCTCGTGTTTCTAATCGTCATGAACGCCGCCGCGGTCTTACTTCGGCAGCGATTTGAAAAGCGTTGGTAGCTTAGTGAACGTATACTGTGGCCATCTGGAGCGCGTTTGGCAATGAGTGAAGCCGTTGTTGGAGATAGTTTCGTCGTTGGAGATAGTTTATTGACGCCCGCAGCAGGGCCGCCTGCAAGCGAGGGCAAAATCAGACCGGAATTGGAGCACGTTCTGGCGGATGATTTCGTCACGCAGGGGGAGTCGCTGGTTGACGGCGCACGTATGGCTACCCGTGACGTCAAGGTCTTCTACAGCGGCAAGCAAGCGATATTCGATGTCAGCTTGGATATCGCGCCGAACGAAGTCATTGCCATGATCGGGCCTTCCGGTTGCGGTAAGTCAACATTTCTGCGTTGTCTTAACCGTATGAACGACACCATTGATACGTGCCGCGTGAGCGGCATGATCACGCTGGATGGCCAGGATATCTACGATCCGAAGTTGGATGTAGTGCCGCTGCGCGCCCGGGTTGGCATGGTGTTTCAAAAGCCGAATCCGTTCCCCAAGTCCATCTATGACAACGTAGCCTACGGCCCGCGTATCCATGGGCTGGCATCGAATCGGCGCGAATTCGAGGCGATCGTGGAAACCAGTTTGACCAAAGCTGGCCTGTGGGACGAAGTGAAAGATCGTCTGGAGCAACCCGGCACTGGCTTGTCCGGTGGCCAGCAGCAACGCCTTTGTATCGCCCGAGCCATCGCTGTGAGTCCCGACGTCATCCTTATGGACGAGCCCTGTTCGGCGCTGGATCCTATAGCTACGGCGCGCATCGAAGAGCTTATCGACGAATTGCGTGAGCAATACACCATCGCCATCGTGACCCATTCGATGCAACAGGCGGCACGGGTATCCCAGCGTACTGCGTATTTTCATCTGGGACGGCTGGTGGAAGTCGGTGAGACTTCTTTGGTCTTCACCAACCCTAGGCACAAATTGACCGAGGACTACATCACTGGCCGGTTCGGCTGAAACTCAAGCGCTACAACGCCATGAACTCATTAGTCCTATAACCCCATCAACCCTACCAAACACTGGCGAGGCGGGCCCATTGGAACTCGATACCTCCGATCTAGGCGGACATATTCACCGCCAATATGACGAAGACTTAGAGGCGATACGCACCCGTGTGTTGGCCATGGGTGGCTTAGTGGAGCAGCAGATCGACAATGCGCTCAAAGCGCTGCGCGATGAGGATGTAGAACTCGGCGAGCGTGTGGTAGGAGATGATTGCAAGATCAACGAACTGGAAGTCGGTATTGATGAAGAGTGCACCCGCATCATTGCGCTGCGCCAACCTGCCGCCGGTGATCTGCGCATGGTGGTAGCGATCATCAAAACCATCACTGATCTGGAGCGCATTGGCGATGAGGCGGAGAAGATCGGGCGCATGGCGGCGCGGCTTGCCGGTACCTGTTACTCCCGCCGCCAGATGAATGGGGTACAGCACCTGGGGAGTCGCGTGTCCAAGATGGTGCATGATGCATTGGATGCATTTGCGCGACTGGATGTCAATTCAGCCTTGCGTGTAGTACGCGAAGATGAAGGTGTAGATGCTGAATACGAGACCATCATGCGCACGCTGAGCACTTACATGATGGAAGATCCCCGTCAAATAGCGCAAGCCATGGATATCATCTGGTGCGTGCGGGCGCTGGAGCGCATAGGCGATCACGCTAAGAATATCTGCGAGTATCTTATCTATTTCGTCAAGGGCAAGGATGTAAGGCATATCAGCGTGGAGGATATGGAGCGCGAGGCTAATGCGTTGGCTTGATTCGCCCAATGTCGGACTTACCAATGTCGGACTTACCAATGTCAGGCTTACCAATGTCAGGCTTACCAATGTCAGGCTTACCAATGTCGGACTTACGTAAGGCTGCCCTGCTTGGAGCCTTTTATGGGCGGAGGCAAAAAAGCTTGCTCGTCGTCGAAGATGAGCCCGCCGTAAGGGAGATGGTGGCCGACAACTTTCGTATGTCCGGGTACGCCGTCGAGGAGGCGAGTAGTGTAGGCGAGGCTTGGGAACTGATCTCCAGGGCGATGCCTAATCTAGTGTTGTTGGATTGGATGTTACCGGATTCCAGCGGTATGGAATTTCTCAGGCGATTGCGCCGGGAAGAACCGACTAGGGCGTTGCCGGTGATCATGTTAACGGCCAGGGGCGAGGAGGCCGATCGTATCCGCGGCCTCAATGTAGGGGCGGATGACTATCTGGGCAAACCGTTCTCTTTGCGCGAATTGGAAGCGCGGGTCAAGGCGGTACTGCGCCGTGCGGGTGTCGCCGATTTCGAACCGGTTGTCAGGGCGGGTGGACTTGAAATCGACCTTGAGCGTCACCGGGTGATGGCTAATAGCGTTGAGACTCAGTTAGGCCCGACCGAATTTCGCCTGCTGCATTTTTTGATGAGCCATCCGGAGCGGGTATTCTCCAGAACCCAATTGCTTGACAATGCCTGGGGACACGACGTGTATATAGAAGAGCGCACCGTCGATGTTCATGTGCGCCGGCTGCGCAGGCGGTTGGAGCCTAGTGGCACCGACGAGCACATTCAAACGGTTCGTGGCGTTGGTTACAAATTTAGCGTAGCGATGCCTCCCCAAGACGCGCGTTGACGCTAGGGCACCTCTAACAATGCACTTTTTCCGCGATTGCGGCGTCAGCGCCGTGCTCCAATCCTCAGGTATCACCTATACACTGCGGTTGCGCGCGCGGTGCTTCCTTGCACTCACGAAACAATGACTATTTTTAGCAGGCGCCCGCTAGTTTGCACCAATGCGAGTGACGGCGGCGGTAAAGCGGGCACTTTGGATTGAAGCGCGTATTGCCGGGCTGTGTTTGCTAGTTGGCATCACCTTGGGCGGCGTGTTCGGCGTGGCGAGCTTGGGCGGGCTCGCCGGCGCGGTAACTTATATTTTGCGTCATCTGCGATTCGGTGTGCAAATGATGGCATGGCTCGAGCGCGAGCGCCCCGATTACCCGCCCGATGCCCAAGGAGTGTGGGACGAGATTTTTCACCGTCTGTACCTACGTGAAAAAGCGTACCGTGAGAGGAAGCGTGAGCTGCGCCGGTTATTGATTCGCTTTCAACAATCGACGCGTGCTATCCCCGATGCTCTAGTGCTGTTAGGCAGCGGCTACGATATTCAGTGGACTAACTCTGCGGCAGACCGTCTTTTGGGGATCAGCGTCTCCAAGGATCGCAGCCGGCCCATCGTCAACCTGGTCCGCCACCCTGATTTTTCAAGTTTTCTTGAAGACGGTTGTAAGGCGTCTTTGACGATACCCTCGCCCACCGATCCGAAGGTCTCCATCGAGTTTCGTCTGGTGGGTTTTGCCGAAGGACAACATCTGCTCATAGTGCGTGACAGCACTGAGCGGCAACGCATAGAGAGCATGCGGCGCGACTTCGTGGCCAACGTTTCCCATGAATTGCGCACGCCGCTCACGGTGCTCGGCGGCTACCTGGAAAATTTCCAGCGCGACCCGGATCGGGTACCGGCAACATGGCGGCGTCCCATCGCCGCCATGAGCGATCAGACCGAACGCATGCGCCGCTTGGTGGAAGACCTATTGATGCTCGCCCGCATCGAGAGTTCGCCGGCGGTCGAGAAAAATCAGGTGGTGGATGTGCCCGCGCTAATCGCCGTTGCCCGCCATGACGCAGCCGAGTTAGGGGGTGCGAAGCGATTGACCATAGAGGCCGATATGGATGACCGGCTACGTCTGTGGGGCGCTTTCAATGATCTGCAAACGATCGTCGTCAACCTGGTTTCAAACGCGGTTCAGTACACTGGCTACGGGGGCCATATTCAGTTGCGGTGGTTTGCCGCAGACGAGGGCGCGTTCTTCGAGGTGCAAGACGATGGTGATGGCATTGGCCAAGAGCATTTACCGCGGCTGACCGAACGGTTTTACCGTGTCGATAAAGGCCGCTCACGCGACCGAGGAGGCACCGGTTTGGGCTTGGCCATCGTTAAACACTTATTGGACCACTACGGAGCTAAGCTGCACGTTACCAGCAAAGTGGGGCAGGGCAGTACGTTTAGCTGCCAATTTCCCGCCGGGTTGACGGAGCGTTCGGATGGGCAGCCTCAACGGATGGAAATGACGTCCTGAATAGATACGTTTCATTTAGATGTTAGCCGCAGTGCTTCGTAATAGCGGCGGATGTTGGCCACGTAAGCGACCGGTTCCTTACCGCGGGCGAAACCGTGGCGAGTTTTACTGTGCCATCGGGGATCCTCCAGCAGTGGCAGGTGTGCGCGTACATCGGCCCAGCGCCTGGAATCGCCGCCCAACGCTTCGGTGAGATAGCGCGCGTCGCTCAAGTGACCTGGGCCGACGTTGTAGCTGGCCAACGCAAACCACGGGCGATCAGCGGCGTCTATGCCGGGCGCTACCCGATCGGTCAGATGCCGCAGATATTTGGCGCCGCCCAAAATGCTCTGGAGCGGATCGCTGCGGTTATCTACCCCCACGAGTTTAGCGGTGGAACGGGTCAACATCATCAAGCCGCGCACACCTGTTGGGGACACGGCTTGGGGGCGCCAGTGGGATTCTTGATAAGACAGCGCGGCCAGTAACCGCCAGTCCAGATCCACGGTCTGTCCAGCCGCCTTGAAAGCTTGCTCGAACCGCGGCAGGCGGGTGCGTACGTGGCGTTGCCAGATCAGATGATCCGCGTAGTCGAAGCCCCGGTGATGGCCGTATGCTTGTTCGTGGAAAAGAGCCAATGCGCCTGTGCGCGCCGCTTGGTCAATCCACCGCAGCGAGGCTAGGTAGAGGGCGTCGTCCCGGTTTGTTGCGAAAGCCCAGGCCATGGCGCCTTCGCCCCCGGTAGCAAAAGCGGTGCGTAGCTGGGGGTAGGCCAATTGCACTGCCAGCAGTTCATGCCGGAAGACGAGTGCAACCTGCGCTGCACCGTTTTCAACCGCGGCCAAGGCCTCGCTCGCGGGTTGCGGTGGGATGTGAGAGGAGACAGGGCCGAGGTGTGCGCCGAACGAGCGCCGCACGGCCCGCTTGAGCAATGCTCCGGCATTTGCGGGCCGGTGAGAGCCGCGGCGGTACACTGCCAGCAGCGGTTCACGGCGATAGATACGGCTGAAGCGTATCCATTTGTTGTCGTTGCCACCGACCGTCAGGGACGCAGCGCCTACATCTACTGCCCCGGCCGCCACCGCGGCCAGCAGCGCCTCGCGCGTGCCATAGACCACGAACTCGGCATGGGTACCCAGATAACCGGCAAAAGCGCGCGTTGCCAACCACTCGAATCCGCCCTGATAGCCAGCGTCGCGCCAAAAGCTGCCGGAGAACATGAGCGTGCCTACCCGCAGTGCATCGCCGTCGCGGATGGCTTCCAGCCTACTGGGAGTACGCTCGCCGCAGCCAGGGAGCAGCGTGAGCAGCAGGAGTAGGAGCGGGAGGCGCAGCACTAGAGGTTGGGTGAGGGCGATGGTCATTCGCTCTGATCATAACAACTTGCACATCGCCGATTACGCCAGCGGCATTGTTCCGGCTAGATTGTTCCGGCTAGATAGCCTTAGTCCGAGGCAGTGTTGACCCACAGTAGTGTTCACTTTGGATGGTATTCTAGCGGGGTAGTGTCCGCCTGGCGCAATGCCGCGTTACAATCCTCACACTCGGAGAGGTACCGAAGCGGCCACAACGGCACCGACTCGAAATCGGTTGGGGGCATCCGTCCCACGTGGGTTCGAATCCCACCCTCTCCGCCACTTTCTAGCATCAAAGATCGCCATTTCGCGCACTGCGCGGCGGGCGAACCGAATACCATCGCCGGCTTGTGGGACACTGACCGCCGCGGTTGCACCCGCTTGCTGCCGGTGGAACACAGAGATAGAGACGAAGCCCATGGCGACTAAACGCAAGCCCACCAAAAAACGTGACCCCAACCGGATTACCGCCGCCGGCAAGCCCGCCGGGCACCGGCCGTCGCCATCGCCCGTACCGTGCTGCGGCCGGCCGTGCAGGCAGTGGTCGCGCTCACGGAGCACGACAAGCCTTACGGCGAACTCGACCTGGGCGGAATCATCGACTCGCCTAGGGAGTAGACCCGCGTCAGTGGCACCGGCGATCTGAGCGGCATTGTCGCCTCTTCAAGCCATTCGTGGTTTGGTCAATCATCTCTCACACGGGCTGCTCCCGAAAGAGCGTCGCGCGTGTAATTTCAACCGTCGGCGCCAGCGGCGCCAGAGCCCGGTAGCTCAGTCACAGCGGCTGGTTCTCAATCCCCGCGACGGACCTCTGGACCTCAGCCACGATAAGTTCTGTGGTCGCGGTAATGTGGTGGTTTACATCAACGGACACCCACGTGCCCAGGTTGCCCGTTCCGACCCTGCCCGCCGCACAATCTGCGATGTACTGGTCGCCATAGGAGCAATTTGCACCGTGGAAGTACGGTCCGTCTGCGACGTCGCGCGATAGATCCCGATACTGCTCGTAGTTCGGCGATTCGCGTAGAGAATGCCCCCTCCGCACAATCCAGTGGTCACCGAACGCATATCGAATCTTCGCGTTCGCATTTGGCACCGGGCCGAGTTCCACGAAGTCTGGGTGCACGACAGCATAGTCACCGAAACGGGGCATTCGAACTGTCCCCACTGCCGCCACTACCCGCCTCCAAATAGCCAGTTCCCGGCGCTCGACGATGGCCTGGCCGTCTTTAGGGATCTCCGAGACATCTACGGGGTAGTTCGATCCGCATATCGTCGTCGAGCGAAACGGGCCGAGACGCGCCACATCCACGAGCGCTACGCTCACAAGAGCGGACAATCGTGCTTCCGATTGCCCAACGAGCGACCGAAGGTCGAAGATCAAGTCCACTATTGGGGTGTCTAGCTGCAACCTCCCTAGAGTGTTCTCCAATCGCGCAACAACAATGGATGAGTTGAGTAAATCCTCTACCTCCAGGCGAACGCCCACACCGCTTTTCTGAAGGAAGGGAAGCTTCGAGACAGCAACGGTATGCTCAAGCGTGCGACCCAACCCTACTATGGGGATGACTGACATGCCATGACTTAAGCAAGACTCGCAAACCGGCTCTATGGCCTGCCGGCCGGAAGGTCCTTTGCAGGCGGGAGGTATGTCGTAGGTGTCTACGTAGACTGCCGGACAACCGTCTAGCGAGCGCGCGAAATTCGACGCGGCCTTCGAGATCCTGTTGACTAGGGCAATTGGCGAATACTCGCTGGTTGGGGGCGGCAAGAAATCCAGTAGCGGCAAGACGCGACGACGAACACCCGGATCAAGCTTCTTCAGTGCGTTCGCCTCTCCAAGTTTGGTCTTTAATACGGGAACGTACGGACGCTCTGTGCGCCAGTGCGAGATCAGGTGTTCCACGTCTCAACCTCCTACGCCGAATGCACGACGCACTTGACCTTGCCCAACGAGTTTGGGCAGCAACCGATAATTCGCTTTGTCCCGACGAACACGACCGGCCACGATTGCGGGATGAATGCCGAGATTTGCAGCGAACTCTCGTACTGTCCGCTCTGACGGCCTTCGGAAAGCATCCGAGCTGCGCCAAATCGCCCGAGGAATCAAGGCTTCCCGAGCACACAGATCCGCTTCAATTTCCTTGGCCTCTAGCTCATCCAAGTCATCGGTGTTGTCCACGAACACATCATCCGGACTAGACAAGTGCAGAGTCACATGCGCGAGCTCGTGCAGCAGCGTGTACCAGAAACTGTCCAGTCGGTCATAACGGAGCGTCAGGCCCACGACGGGCACCCCGTCGGAATTCAATATCGCCGCTCCATCGAGGTGCGTCTTTGGCAGGTGCGCTTCCACTACAAGCAGGATTCCGTGTTTGCTCAAAAACTCCTCGGCCAGTCGAGGACCTTGCTCCGACCAACTGAGTCTTGCGACAGACCGCAGAAAGCTCGGGACATCATCAGGACGCCGATACTTGCTCAATGGAGCTACCTGTTCACGCGAACGAAGGAGCACGCGTGTCAGCCATGCATGTACTGCATACATGTCAGGAGCGATTTCCCCCCCCAGGTGGTACCTTCTCCGAAAGTACGCCGGTCCCAGCCCAACCGTGGAAGGTGCCTCGAAGAACTGGCGAACAGCCGAGATGAGTGAATCACGATCCGGCCGATCCGCGTTCGGTAGCCATCCGCGCCGCGCCATTTCCCGCATAGGAAACAAGCTGAAATCGATTGCTTGCGTGCCCTCAGTCGTGTCTTCAGTACGACTCGCTGAGGCAGCAACGAGAACCTTCGCGGGAATTCCAAGCCCTGAACTGAGAGCTCGCACCATGCTCAACGACAGCGGCCGCTTGCCCGCAAGGACCTCCGAAACCTTCGACTTGGAGCCGATATACGGTACGAGATCCTTCTGCCGCAGACCTTGTTCTTCCATGCGGAAGAGAATAGCGTCAATGGGGTCTGGGAGTTCGATGGTCGCCCGCCGACGTTCGTAGTCGTCAAGCAGAACCGACAGCACCTCGAGTTGCGCCCCTTCCTCAGAATCAGGTTCCGGATCCAGAGCGATCAGCCTATCGACCGCAGCAGAGTACTCGGCGTACTGCACGTCATTCTTTATGACCTTTGCAAACATGATTGAATCCTGCCTATGACTACTACTTCAGCTTCGAGTACTCAGCGTGAGTGCCTATCCAGACGACCTTCAGGACGCCGGTCTTGTACGCGGCCCGACACTTCATCCGGTACGAGTTCCTTTTAACGTTGAAGATGACCACGTTGTCCGGGAGGAAGCTCGCAGATGCGTACCTTGCTTTAATGCCGTGCGGGGAACTCCACGTCGCTTCTTCCGCTTCCGATACCCACGACGTTATCCAACTGTTAGCGTCGGCATGGCGGCGGCGAAAGTCGTCCAGCAGCAGTTTTCCGAGTATTCGCACGCACCACTTCCCCACAGTTCTCGCGAAAGGATAACAGAAATAGTTCCCTTATAGGGAACTTTCTATAAGAACTTCGTGTGGGAACTCATGCACTCGGGCTGCTGGAGCAGAAAGGCGCTTCGCGCTCTCCGAGTAGTGCAGGTCACACTGTGAGCGAGGAGTTCGACGAAGCGTGGGGGTAGGAGTATGACGAAAGATATCGTCAGGGAAAAAATATCTCAGGGAAAAGATATCTCGGGGATGCCATAAGCATATGAACATAAAAATAAAAGGCACCGGTTCGAAATCGGGACCAGTTGCTCGGGAGCGGAGAACCGGTGTTGCCCCGCCACGAACGTGTCGCCTTCTAGAAGTCCTTAGTGGCGCCGCAGGGACAGCCACTGGTAGCTTTCGTCTGCCCTGGTCATCCGTTGCTGGATGCCGTGATCGATCTGACGCTCGAACGCCATCGCGATCTATGAAGCGCGGCGCCATCCTGGCCGATGAACGTGACATGAGTACGCAGCCCCGTGTGCTCTTCTATCTCGAGCACGCGATTCAAGACGCCAGCGTGACCCGCTCTGGCGATCGACGTGTGATCTCCAGGCGAATGCTCTACGTCGAGCTCGACGAAGGGGGCGTCACTCGCCACGTCCACTACGCGCCGTACCTGGACTACCGGCCTCTCACTGAGAGCGATCCAGGCCTCGATTCGACTCTCGATCGCCCGGAATGCGCCTGGCTCGATCGCGACCTGGAGTCGAAGGCGCAAGGCTACGCGGTGGCCAACGTCGTCCCGGAGCACCTAAAGGAAGTACGCGACGCGAAGCTCGCGCTGATCGCCAAGACGGAAACGGCGGTCAACGACCGCCTCACCAAGGAAATCACCTATTGGGAGCATCGCGCGGAGCAGTTGAAGTTTCAGGAGCAAGCCGGCAAGACTGGCGCCCGGCTCAATTCCGGCGAAGCGCGCAAGCGTGCGGACAATCTCCAGGTGAGACTTCAGAAGCGCTTGGAAGAGTTGAAGCTGGAGGCACCGATTTCACCACTGCCGCCCGTGGTGCTGAGCGGTGTTCTGGTTGTGCCTCAAGGGCTGCTGAATCAACCGAAAGCTATCGAGTTCGCTCCCGCCGCATCAACGGTGGACACGCAAGCATCCGCGGCCCGTGCCCGCGAGATCATCATGGAGGTCGAACGGCAGCTTGGCTTCGATCCCGAGGAGCGGGAGTTCGAGAAGCTGGGCTACGATATCAAGAGCCGGGTGCCGGGTAGCGGGTACCGGTCGATTCCGGTTGATCGAAGTAAAGGGCCGGGTGAGCGGCGCGGCGGCGATGGCGGTGACCCGGAATGAAATCCTCTACTCGCTCAACGAGCCCGGGGACTACATCCTCGGCATTGTCGAGTGTCTCGATGGCGGCGGGCACCGGGTGCACTACGTCCGGGAACCCTTCCGGCGCGAGCCGGATTTCGGTGTGACCAGTGTAAGCTACGACTTTCCGGAATGGATCAGCAAAGCGAAACCGCCTAGATGACAGCACGGGAAATACAGCCGTATTCAGTGACACAGTTGGAACGATTGCTCGGTGATCTCGAGTCTGATCTGGTAGAGCGAAAGGAAACGTTCGCGGGCAGAGCCCCCCATACCGTCCGCGAGGCGGTTTGCGCTTTTGCTAACGACCTGCCGGGCCACTGTCGTCCAGGCGTCGTATTCATCGGCGCAAAAGATAACGGCGATCCCAGCGGGCTGACCATAAGCGACGAGTTGCTGCTCAAGTTAGGCCATATCAAGACTGACGGGAATGTCCTCCCACCACCGACATTGACGGTGGCCAAGCGTCGTTTGCGCAACACCGACATGGTAGTGATTACGGTGTGGCCGGCCGATTCTCCGCCGGTAAGATATAAGGGCAGTATATGGATTCGCATTGGGTCGCAGCGTGCAGTCGCATCGGCGCAGGATGAGAGAGTACTGAACGAGAAACGCCGGCATCGAGATCGGCCCCACGACATCCAGCCGGTGGCGATGGCGCAAATGCAGGATATAGACCTGCGCCGGTTCGAAGCTGAATATCTCCCCGCTGCGGTGGCGCCGGATGTTCTCGAGGCAAACGACCGCACAGCGGAACAGAGGTTGGCGGCAACCAAGATGATCGTCGCTGTAGATGAGCCAGTGCCGACGGTGCTCGGTCTCCTGGTGATCGGGAAGGTGACGAGGGACTTTCTACCGGGTGCTTACGTCCAGTTTCTGCGGGTAGAAGGCGGCGCGCTGAGCGACCCGGTTGTGGATGAGGAATTGATTGATGGCACCGTTGCCGACGTGATCAAACGCTTGGACTACAAGCTGATCGCGCACAATCGCACAGCGGTGGATTTTACCAGTGCGCCGATCGAACAGCGCAAAGCGCTTTATCCAATTGCCGCCCTGCAACAACTGACTCGCAACGCCGTCTTGCACCGAAACTACGAGGGCACTCATGCGCCGTCGCGAGTCCACTGGTTCGAGGATCGAATTGAGATTTTGAGTCCGGGCGGCCCATTTGGCGAGATCACCCCAGCTAACTTTGGCACCCCAGGGCTGACCGACTATCGCAACCCAAACCTCGCCGAAGCCATGCGGGCGCTGGGATACGTGCAGAAGTTTGGCGGCGGAATTGCTACCGCGCGAAGGATGCTCAAAGAAAACGGCAACCAGCCCCCGGAGTTCGAGGTGACGACAAGCAACGTGCGGGTGGCCTTGCGGCCGACAAGATGAAAACGATCGCCTTCTTCAACAATAAGGGGGGCGTAGGCAAGACCTCGTTGGTCTATCACCTGTCCTGGATGTATGCCGACCTTGGGCTGAACGTTATTGCCGCAGACCTCGACCCCCAGGCCAATCTCACCAGCATGTTTCTCGAAGACGAACGGCTGGAAGAGGTCTGGTCAGACAATGGTCACGAGCAGACGGTTTACGGTGCGTTCAGGCCCCTGCTCGACGGCACGGGCGACGTGGCGGCGCCCCATGTCGAGGATATTTCGCCGGGCCTCGGCCTTGTGGTTGGCGATTTGGCGCTTGGGAACGCGGAAGACGAGCTTTCGGGGCAGTGGCCGGATTGCCTGGACCGTAAACCGCGTGCTTTCCGGGTATTGAGTGGACTGTGGCGAATTCTGATGGCGGCAGGTAAGAGCGTAGAAGCGGATTTGGTATTGATCGATGTAGGACCGAATCTAGGCGCACTGAACCGTGCAGCTCTGGTCGCTGCGCAGGACGTAGTGATTCCGCTGGCCCCGGACCTCTACTCCATGCAAGGTCTAAGGAACCTGGGCCCGACCTTGCGTCGATGGCGAGCCGAATGGGAAGAGCGGCTCGAGCGTCGGCCGGGATCCATTGTGGACCTGGCATTGCCTGGTGGTGAAATGCATCCGGCGGGCTATGTCGTCCTGCAGCCTGCGGTCAGGCTGGATAGACCCGTCAAGGCCTATGGCCGTTGGATGGGGCGTATACCGGATGAGTATCGCCTGTCGGTGCTGGGTGAATCGGGTTCGCTTCAGGTCACAACCAAACCGGATCCGAATAGTCTCGCGACGCTAAAGCACTACCGCAGCCTGATGCCGCTGGCTCAGGAAGCGCGCAAGCCCATATTTTCTCTCAAACCGGCGGATGGTGCTTTCGGCGGGCACACTGCCGCTGTCCGGGATTGCTATAACGATTTCCGCAAGCTTGCAAGCCATATTGCCGCTCGTAGCGGCCTGGCAATGCCGTGAAAAACAACAAAAACTGATCGAGGTCGCCCTGCTTCCCGGGGCCATCAAACAAGGCGTCCGCGTCCGCTGCTCACTCAACGAGCCCGGGGGCTGCCTCCCCGGTATTTGCGAGCTTCTCGGTGGTGGCGGTCGCCGGGTACATTGCATTCGGGAGCCGTTTAAGCGGGACCCAGATTTCGGAGTAACCAGCGTCAATTACGACTTTGCGGAGCTGCTGGCGCGGGCGGAGGCGCCATCGTGAGGCCAGGGGAAAAAAGAAACGCCCCTTTCGGGGCGTCTGGCCGACGATACTATCGTCAGCGGGGTTACACAGCGGAGTGTAGTCCCGGCTAGTTTGGCATACAAGCGCGCGGGCATATCGCATTGGCGCGCGAGGGCGTATGTAGGTTGGTTTCGTATTACGACGCCCGCCGGAGCGGAGTTGAAAACCAGATGACCGTAAACAAGAAGAAGCTCATCGAAGTCGCCCTGCCGCTGGACGCCATCAACAAGGCGTCCGCCAGAGAAAAATCCATCCGCCACGGCCATCCCAGCACCCTGCACCTGTGGTGGGCGCGGCGTCCCCTGGCAGCGGCGCGTGCCGTGATCTTCGCCCAGATGGTAGACGACCCCTCCGAGTACGTGGATGTGCTGCGCAGCGACGCCAGGCTCAAGCGGCGTGCCGGGCAGGTGCTCAAGGCGCGGCGCAAGCACTGGCGTGAAGCGGTCGAACGGGCCGAACGGGCCGAGGGCACCACGCTCGACCCCCCCAATCCCGGCCCCGAGCCGACCCTCGACGAGGTGCTGGCCGACCTCGAGCGCGAGCGCTTGTGCGCCCTCATCGAAGAGCTGGTGCAGTGGGAGAACAGCACCAACGAGGCGGTGCTGGACAAAGCACGCGCCGAGATCCGGCAGAGCTGGCGGCGCGCCTGCGACTACAATGCCGGCCATCCGCGCGCGCAGGCCCTGTTCGACCGCAACAAGCTGCCTGCGTTTCATGATCCCTTCGCCGGCGGCGGCGCGCTGCCGCTGGAGGCGCAGCGGCTGGGGCTGGAAGCCTGGGCCAGCGACCTCAACCCGGTGGCGGTGTTGATCAACAAGGCGATGATCGAGATTCCGCCCAGGTTCGCCGGACAAGCGCCCGTTAATCCTGCGTCGCGCGCCAATGCCGCCAGTAGCGGTAGCTGGAAAGGTGCCACGGGTCTGGCCGAGGACGTGCGCTACTACGGTCAGTGGATGCGCGACGAGGCGGAGAAGCGCATCGGCCATCTCTACCCCAAGATGAAAGTGACCGCCGAGATGGTCGCCGAGCGGCCCGACCTCAAGCGATATGCAGGCCGCGAGCTGACCGTCATCGCCTGGCTGTGGGCGCGCACGGTGAACAGCCCGAATCCGGCGTTCGCCGGTGTCGAGGTGCCGCTGGCCTCCACCTTCATGCTCTCCACCAAGAAGGGCAAGGAGGCTTACGTCGAGCCGGTGATCGAGAACGGTGGCTACCGCTTTACCGTCAAGGTGGGCCAGCCGAAGGACCCGGCGGCGGCCAAGGCGGGGACCAAGCTCGGGCGCGGTGCGTTCAAGTGCCTCATGTCAGGAACGCCGTTCAAGTATGAATATATCGACGCCGAGGCGAATGCGGGGCGGATGGGTGCGCGCCTGATGGCCATCGTAGCCGAGGGCGACCGCAGCCGGGTGTACCTGGCGCCGACGCAGGAAAATGAGGCCATAGCTCGAAGCGCAGAGCCTGGATGGAAGCCCGATGCACCCAGTCGAGGAACGTGGGCCAGCAATGCACAGGGCCGTCGGTATGGCTTCCGGACATTTGGCGACTACTTCACCCCGCGGCAGTTGGTGGCGCTGACCACCTTCTCCGACCTAGTGGGCGAGGCGATGGCTCGCATCCGCGAGGAGGCGATTGCAGCCGGACTGCTTGACGACGACAAGCCGCTCCGCGACGGCGGCACCGGCGCGAGGGCCTATGCGGAGGCGGTGGTTGTTGAAATGCTTCGCCAGGGCAGCGGGCTGGCCGTATTCAGCGAAGAGGCGGGCCACATCGGCTGGGACGATGGTGATCTGCTATGGGTGAATCGCCCCGGGTTTCCTGGAGGCCATATCGTGTGAGTCAGGCGACTTTCGGCTGACCAAGAGCCATAAGCTCCACTTTCAGATCGCGGACATCACGATCGAGCGTCTCGATCACTTGCCTAATATCATCAAGAACCCGATTCGATCGCTCTACCTCGGCCTCGACAGCTTCTGGGTTCTGCCCATCGAGCGCTTGCTTTGCCTCTTCTAGGTGACGGTTACTCGCATTAACCTGCTGCTGCGCGTCTTTAACAGCTTTTATCAATTCATCGTCCGTTGCTCCATCCCGAGCCTGTTCCAAATCTGACGCATGTTTTCTGACGAGCCGCTCAGCTGAGGTCTTTTCGGCCCGCCGCCCCGCGAGCGCCTCCCGCAGTTGCTGGCGCACCTTTTCTTCATCGACGACATCGCTTTCAACTTTGCCGACCTGATCTTGGAGCGACTGGACCTCTGCCTCCAGGCCACCGGCATCGAATGCCTTATCCGCCTCGTCACCCAGCTTTCGTTGCAGACTTTCTCGTTGTGCCGCGACAGTGCCAACCCGATCCTCCAGAGCCGGCAAGCCCTCTGGTGCAAGCCCTTTTAAGGTTGCAGCATGTTGCGCCGCTTGGCCGTCAAGCGCATTCTTTTGATGCACACTGGCTTGTGCATCCGCAACGCTGCCAGCGTCCACCTCAGCTAACGCTTGCGCCAACTGCTGGTCTTGTCGTTCAACTTTACGCCGGAGTGCGCCCAGATCCTCCCTACCGGGGATAACCGAAAACTGCCCCACCCCCTCCACCTGGAGTTCAGTTCGCTGGTTTAGCAGGACCGATCCATCACCGGCGAGGGGCTGATCGCCCCATCGCACTACAACGCCAGGTTGCAACCGATATTCAATACGCGTTGCAGCCGCCTTCAGTCGCTCCGCGGCCAGATCTCGAGTCCGCTCCATCTTCTTGAGTGTCGCTACCGCCTTCTCGCTCACCCGGATTACATCGCTCTCTGATGCGCAACGCCGCCTCTGCGAATCCGCATTTCGGGCAGCCCGGAGTTGGCTGTCCAGGCGATCGTGCTCGGCCACGAGCTTCCTGAGTGTCTCAGCATCACGCGCCAGGCGAAGTTCAGCGTCTTTGTCCCGTTGCCGGACTTTTAACGCTTCAAGCCTTTGCTGAAGCTCTGCAAGGCGCTCGTCCAGGGAGGTCAACTCAGGTTCCTTGTCGCCTACCGCTCGTTCAGCGGCCCGTTGCGATTCTTGCGCCTCTTTGAGTTCTTTAATCGATTTGTTGCGGTTGTCGAGGGCCTGCTGTGCGGCACTCAGTTCGGCTTCTCTGCGCCTGAGCAGCTCAGTATCCGCTTGCACCCGGGCCCGCAAATCGGCCACGTGCTTAGCCGCCCCGCTGGCCGACCTGACCCACTCCCCGGCCTTCTCTAGCTCCTTATTTTCCCGATAAGCTTGCAGCTCCGTCTGCTTCTCCTCCAGGCGGTCAACTTTCTCCTCGTACTGCGCCAGCTCCTCGCGCTTATCCTGTAGTTTCTGGTCCAGTTCAGACTCCTGCTCCTTGCAACGCTGATAGTCACCCCGCGGATTACCCCGGGCATTAAAGTACTCGCCCCGCAACGTCGTGATTCGCCGGTGCAGCGCCTCGCCTTGACCGCCGCCCAACAACCACTGCAACGGGGCGCGCACTGGCATGGTGACATTCATTCAGCGCTTCGGCTCGAAATTGAACCTGAATGTGCATCTGCACGTTCTGGCGCTTGACGGCGCCTACAGTTTCAAGCACGGCAAGGTTTGTTTTCCACGGGCCGAGGCCTTACGTCCAGAGACACTCAACACCTTACTCACGCCTATTATTCCCCGCGTCACCCGCACGCTGGTGCGTGCCGGTGTGCGAGTGGCCGAGGCCTTAGCAGCCTTACCTTGACCTGGAGATGGACTCACCCTACGAACAACTGGCGGGCGCAGCAATACGCTCTGTCATCGCCGCTGGCCCTCGCGCTGGACGCGCCACGATGCGGTTGCACGCTCCGTTGTTGGCTGTGGAGCCGAGCGGCGCGACAGCGAAGCCATTGACCGGCGCGGGTGATAGGTTCTCGCTGAACTGCGCCGTTGCTTGTGAAGCGCATGAACGGGCCAAGCTCGAACGAGTGTGCCGTTACAGGGCGCGAGGTCCGATAGCGCAAGAACGCCTAAGCATTGAGGGTGACGGGTGGGTGGTGCTTGAGTTGAAGCGCGCGTTTAGCGACGGCACCACACACGTATTGTTCGAGCCGCAGGACTTCATCGCGCGATGGGCGGCGCTGGTGCCGCGCCCCAAGGCTCATTGGGTGAGAGACCACGGATTATTCGCGCCCAATGCGCGCGAACGAGCCGACATCGTGGCTCGCCCCAGGGTGGCGAGCCAAGTGAGTGCGAACGATGAATGCGTGTCCCATGTTGGCAGTACGCCGTTGAGCTGGATGGCCCGACTTAAGCGGGTGTTCGCCATTGATATGAAGCAGTGCCCTCATTGTGGCGGCGAGTTGCAAGTGATTGCTGTCATGACCGAGCCTGGCGTCATTTCGCGCATTCTCGAACACACTGCTCTGCAAGGGCTGGTGCAGCCACGTGCGCCGCCGTTGGCTTTGGCGAACTGATGTCAATGACCCCATCTGGCCGACAGACCGCCAGGGACAGCGCACGCGCGTCATTGGGGTCGTTGAGCGCGCAGCTTGTATGTCGTAGGCGCCGCGCTCGTCAACTGTAGGCCTACCCCCCCCCCCACCCGACCAATCCTCCCCGGCGCAGAGCTATCAACGCCTTTTCGCCCCACCATCCAATACCTCGGCTTTGAGCTGGAATGGGCTTTTGTTTTTACTATCCTCAGATAGTCATTTTTTCGTGAGTGCAAGGAAGCACCGCGCGCAGAACGCAGTGTATAGGTGATACCTGAGGATTGGAGCACGGAGCTGACGCCGCAATCGCGGAAAAAGTGCATTTTTAGCAGGTGCCCATAGGCCTGTTCCAAGGCGTTCAGGACCAACTCGGCTCTCATTGACCGCGATACTCGCCAGCCCACAATGCGCCGTACGAATACGTCGATGACGAAGACAACGTACACGGCGCTTGAGCAGGTTGCGACATAGATGAAATCGGCAACCCGAAGCTGATTCGGTCGCTAGGCCTGGAACTGGCGATTGACCAGATCGGCCGGCCGTGCGGCCGTAGTATCTGAAAACGTCGTGCGCTACTTCTGGCCGCCGCGAGTTGTACCCCCTAGGCCAAGGCGGGTCATTAGCCTTGTCTACTGTGCAGCGGGCTACCTCCCAGTGCTCCCGGTTGAGTTGCCGTCACCCCTTCTTGGCACCGTAGACCTCGAAGTTCTCCGCATACCCGCGCCTGCTATGCGGCTCGAGATGACGACAGCGCGCAGACTTATCTTGATGGCGTGACTCAGCTTGAGCCTGGTGAGTGTGCGGTCTTTGATGTTGTCTACGGCCTGCGGCGGCGGTGCTGGTACGACGTGGCGGCACGTAGGCGCACTGCCAATAGCGGGTACGGAGGAAGCGCGCGATACGCTGCGTGAGCTGATGCGAAGCGCCGCCCAGAGGCACATGCGCTCCGGCGTTTCGGTGGGCGTGTCACTGTCCGGTGGGTTGGATTCCTGCGCCATCTTGGCGTGCTTGGCTCTTGCCGGTCAGATTGACGCTAACCTGAAGTGCGTGCCGATAGATTTCGGTGATGATTTAAGCGAAGCCTCTGCGTTGTCGCGAAAAGGCCGCTGATGATATACGCGCCGCCTAGACATCTAAGTGCCGCGCGCGCATCCGCGCCGCTCCCGTCAGCGCGCGCGGTGCTTCCTCGCACTCACGAAACAATGACTATTTTTAGAGGTGCCCTATTTTTAGCAGGCGCCCATGAGCGAGCAGGAGCGCGGCGCGGGCCGCGCTTGGCGGAATCTGGATATGTCCACAGTTCAGACGATAGCTTTCATACCCGTCATATAACCTCGCAGCTTACGGCCGACAACCTCGATGGAATGATCGCGTAAGGCCGCGTTCACCTCCACCAGTTGCCGGTTGTCCACACTCATATCATTTAACTCGAGGCCGCGGCCGATCACATCGGATTTGATATAGGGCATGAATTTTTCGGCCAGGAACGGCCGTGCCGTGTGGTCGAATAGATAACAGCCGTACTCCGCCGTGTCCGAGATCACCACATTCATCTCATAGAGCTTCTTGCGGGCGATGAGGTTGGCGATAAGCGGGGTCTCATGCAGGGATTCGTAGTAGGCCGATTCCTCGATGATGCCAGCCTCCACCATGGTCTCGTACGCCAGCTCCACACCGGCGCGAACAAAAGCGACGATGAGGATGCCTTGGTCGAAGTACTCCTGCTCGGCGATGTCCTGCTCGGTGATAGGTTGTTTTTCGAAGCCGGTCTCAGCCGTTGCTGCCCGCCACTTGAGCAAGTCAGCGTCGCCGTTGGCCCAATCCGCCATCATGGTTTGGGAGAAGTGCCCCGACATGATGTCGTCTTGATGCTTACGAAACAGCGGGCGCAGCAGCTCTTTTAGCTGTTCGGACAACTCGAAGGCGCGGATCTTCGCTGGGTTGCCGAGCCGGTCCATCATATTGGTCACGCCACCGTGCTTGAGCGCTTCGGTGACCGTCTCCCAACCGTATTGCACCAGCTTCGCCGCATAACCTGGAGCCACCCCCTGCTCGATCATCTTGTCGTAACACAGGATCGAGCCGGTTTGCAGCACACCGCAAAGGATGGTTTGCTCACCCATCAAGTCGGACTTGACCTCGGCGATGGGCGAAGATTCCAGCACTCCCGCGCGGTGTGCGCCGGTGCCGGCGGCGAGCGCTTTGGCGATTTCAAGACCGTCACCGTTCGGATCGTTTTCCCTGTGCACAGCGATGAGAGTCGGTACTCCGAAACCGCGCACGTACTCCGCCCGCACCTCGGAACCCGGACATTTGGGGCACATCATCACTACCGTGATGGCGGGGTTGATCGGTATGCCTTCCTCGACCAGGTTGAAGCCATGGGCGTAATCCAAAGTGGCGCCATCTTGCATCATCGGCATCACTGTGTTGACCACTTGCGTGTGCTGCTTATCCGGCGTCAGGTTCATGACGATATCGGCGTCCGGGATGAGTTCCTCGTAGGTGCCGACGGTAAAACCGTTTTCGGTGGCGTTCTTGTAGGATTGGCGTTGCTCTTGGATGGCTTCAAGGCGAAGCGCGTAGCTGATGTTCAGGCCGGAGTCGCGCAGATTCAAGCCTTGATTGAGACCTTGCGCGCCACAGCCGATGATGACGATTTTCTTGCCGCGTATGTAATCCACGCCTTCGGAAAATTCTTCCGGCTGCATGAACCGGCATTTGCCCAGCTCTTCGAGCTGAACCCGTAGCGGCAAGGTATTGAAGTAGTTCGTGCCCATCGCAGGTCCTCCTGGCGGAACCGAGCAGACAAAAATAGTGCTTGAACCTTAGAACAAGATCCGCATTGCGTAAAATGATATACGCGCCATGCCGTGTTGCGTTTGATGTAAAACCCTGATCGATGGCTATTCATCGCTGGACACAAGAAGCTGGGAAATCATCGTGAGGTGCGCCTAAACCCGGCATTTTGGCCGCACCGCGACCACGTGCAACCTGAGCCCGTGCGCCATCAGCCGCGCCTTGAACCGGCTGGAGCAGGCAGTGGGACCGCGTTTGTCGATGCGTGATAACCGTACGGTGCAGCTCATCGCGCCAGGGAGATTTATCCGCGCGACCCGGACCGCGTTGCCTGACAGGGCAGGCTTGCCCCTTTGGGCTTTAGGCGCCTTCGGGCTTTGGGCGATAATAAATAGTTTTGCGGTCCGGCAGCACCATGTCCACTATCAGCTTGGAAAACTTGACGGTCCGGTTTGACGAGCACTTCGTGCTACGGGAGGTCAACTGGCAGATAAACGCCGGTGAACACTGGGCCATAGTCGGCCCCAACGGGTCGGGTAAGTCGGCCTTGGCCGCCACGCTGGGCGGCGAGGGCGAGCGGCTCAGCGGCGCTATCTCGGGGGTGCCGGAGCGGTTGGGCGTAGTTTCGTTCGAGGCGCAGGCGGCGCTCATTGAGTCGGAGGGTAAAAAAGACGATGCCGATCTACTGGACGTCATTGCCGAGGGCACACCCGTCAGCGAGATCCTGGCGCAGAGCTGCCAAGATCACGCGCTGCAAGAGCGCTTGGTAGAAGCTTTCAACTTGACCGCCTTGTTGGACCGTGGTTTTCGCAAACTGTCCTCCGGCGAAACCCGTAAAGTGCTGTTGACCCGGGCGCTTTGCAGTCAACCGGAGCTGCTCATCCTGGATGAACCCTTCGCCGGCGTAGATGCCGCCTCGTATGTTCTATTGCACGAGTTGTTGGCACAGTTGGCGCATACTTTGCCAACGGTGCTGGTGCTGAACCGGTTCGATGAAATCCCGCCCTTCATCACTCATATAGCGTATACGGATGGCGCTAGGCTGGCGTATCAGGTGTGCCGGGACGATGCGCAAGCGGTGGCTGATCTGTCCCAACTCCTACATCTTAAAACCACGCAGCTACAGATCCCGCGGGCGGATCTGCGTCCCAAACGCCCGCAACTGGCCGGCGGCGAGCCATTGGTGAGGCTTGAGCAAGCGCAAGTCGCCTACGGGGAGAAAGTCGTATTCTCCGACCTCGATTGGACCATTCATGCGGGCCAACACTGGCAGATCACCGGTCCTAACGGCTGTGGCAAGACTTGTTTGTTGAATCTGATTACCGGCGATCACCCGCAGTGCTATGTGAACAATATCCGGGTTTTCGGCATGCAGCGCGGCAGTGGTGAGAGTATCTGGGATATCAAGCAATACATCGGCTATGTATCCAGTGCCCTGCAATGGGAATACAAGGTCAGTGTTAGTGTACGTAACGCTATCATCTCGGGGTTTTACGACAGCATCGGCATCTATCGAAAATACACCGATACCCAGCGCGCCATCGCCGATGACTGGCTCGCGCTTTTGGGTTTGGGCGAGGCCGCCCACCAACCGTTCAACCAGCTTTCTTTCGGTGATCAGCGCCTCGTCCTGATCGCCCGCGCGATGGTTAAGCACCCGCCGTTGCTGATCTTGGATGAGCCGTGTTTGGGGCTGGACGATCTGAACCGGCAACTGGTGTTGGCGTTGATCGAGAAGCTCTGTGCCGCCAGCGAGACCACCGTGCTCTATGTGAATCACCGCACCGAAGACAGCATCACGGGGATTGAGCACCACTTGCCCGTCGATCGATACGGGCCAGTGGATTTTTAACCGCGGCGCCACCTGGATGTTATGCTGCCGGGTGACTCACTGGGCGGCACCTCTAAAAATAGTCATTGTTTCGTGAGTGCAAGGAAGCCCCGCGCGCACAACCGCAGTGTATAGGTGATACCTGAGGATTCGAGCACGGCGCTGACGCCGCAATCGCGGAAAAAGTGCATTGTTAGAGGTGCCCCGGGCTCAAAAGCCCTGCCATCAATCGAGTTCTAACGCAGAAGAAGCGAGCAGTTTAGGAGGAGATGAAAATGATTCGACGTGCGATTCCGGCCCTTGTGGCGTTGGCCTTCGTGATCACCGCTGGTACGGCCCAGGCGGCTGATCTGCCCAAGAACGTGTCGTGGACCGCGTACGGCACCACCTCATCGGGTTACGCCAACGGTGTTGCTATCGGCAATGTGCTGAAAAAGCACTACGGCACGGAAGTGCGTCTGTTGCCGGGAAAGAACGATGTATCCCGGATGATTCCGGTAGAGAAGGGCAAAGTCGATCTGTGTGCCTGTGGCATGGCTGCCATCCTGGCTATGGAAGGGGTGTTCGATTTCGGCAAGAAGCGCTGGGGACCACAACGTCTCTATAACGTCTTCAACAATGCCAAAGGTAAGAATGGCACTACGCTGGCGTTAGCCAAAGACGTGGGCGCCAAAACCCTGGCCGATCTACGCGGCAAACGGATGGCATGGGTGCGTGGCGCGCCAGCCCTCAACGTTAACTTGGAAGGTTTTTTAGCGTTTGGCGGTTTGACCTGGGATGACGTCAAAAAAGTGGAATTTCCCGGCTGGAAGCAGGCCGTGGACGGCGTGATCAATGGTCAGGCGGATGCGGTCATCGTCTCTACGGTATCGCCACACCTGCAGCGCCTAGCCGCTTCGCCCCGTGGCAATATGCATCCGGCTACTCCGCACGGCGACGCCGCAGCCTGGGAGCGGGCCAAGGCGGCGGCGCCGTGGTGGTTGCCGCGGCTGGTTTCGGTGGGCATCAATCTCGAGAGCAACATGCAGGGCAAAGTGCCGTTCGAAGGGATCGGGTTCCCATATCCTGCGTACGTCACCTATGGTGACCGTTCGCAAGACTTTATTTACGCGCTGACCAAAGCGGTGGTCTCGCATCACGAAGACATCACTGCCGCTCTCAAAAACGCCGATGGTTATGGCATAGCTCGGCAGGTGTTCGACTGGGCGCTGCCGTATCACCCCGGTGCCATCAAGTACTACGAGGAGATCGGTGCCTGGGGCGAAAGAGAAAAAGCGCATAACGCCGCGCTGTTAAAGCGTCAAGAGGTGCTGGCAGCGGCTTGGGAAAAGGTCATAGCGATGCATCTCTCCGGCAAGGAACACGAGGCGAAGTGGCGTGAAGTGCGCGTTGCCGAGTTGGCAGCCGCGGGCCTGGCGGCACCTTTTAAGTAGTTTTATCACTGTAAGTTTTATCAGTGTCACTGCGAAACGCTCCCTGCTTTTGCTTAAGTAGGGAAAACTGGCGGCGTGCTTTCGCCGCCGGTTGCATCGATCCATTTTGAGGGCGCCTCTAACAATAGTCATTGTTTCGTGAGTGCAAGGAAGCACCGCGCGCACAACCGCAGTGTATAGGTGATACCTGAGGATTGGAGCACGGCGCTGACGCCGCAATCGCGGAAAAAGTGCATTGTTAGAGGTGCCCTGGAGGGAAAGGTGGATGTCTGCGCCCGAACAACAGCGCAATGCGGAGAAAGCCGTGGACAATGCGGCGAACGCTACCGCCCGCCACCGTCAGCTCAATGCCATCTGGTGGGCGATCTTGCTGAGCGCTGCGTTTTTCTCCATCGCGCTCTCTATATTCAGTATCTTCAATCTTGCCGTACCACTGCGTGAACACACAGGTATTACCATCCCGTTACTGGCACTGGAGACGCAATATTTCTACGCCATGATGGCGTTTTTATTGCCATTGGTGTTTTTACTCTATCCGGTGTGGCCAGGCGTTGGCCGGATGGACCGGGTGCCCTGGTACGACATGGTGCTGGCGGCGCTGACCTTCGTTATTTGCGGGTATTTCAATTTTTCCGGTGAAGCCATCATCGACGATGGTTGGGAGTACGATGCGCCGGCGCATGCCACGTACATGACTTACGCCCTGTGGTTGATCTGTTTGGAGGCCGCGCGGCGAGCCGGCGGGTTGGTGATTTTTCTTATCTGCGCTCTGCTCTCCGCCTATCCCGTCTTGGCGCCGTGGGCACCGGGGTTTCTGGCCGGACCCGCTGAGGATTGGCAGACCACGGCGAGCTACCACGTGTTCGGTACCGAGAGTCTGATCGGTGTGCCGATGACCGCGTTTGCCAATTTGGTGGTCGGCTTTTTAGTGTTCGGCGTGGCACTGCAATACACCGGCGGCGGCGCGTTTTTCTTAAATCTCGCATTCGCTTTGTTGGGCAAGCGCCGGGGTGGTCCGGCTAAGGTGGCGATTTTCTCCTCCGGACTGATGGGCTCGATGTCCGGTAGTGTTATCACCAATGTGTTGACCACGGGTGTTATGTCCATACCCGCGATGAAGCGGGTGGGCTTCAGATCGACCTACGCCGGTGGCGTGGAAGCGTGTGCCTCGACCGGCGGTGTGGTGATGCCGCCCATCATGGGGGCGACCGCTTTCGTGATGGCGGTGTTTTTGGAAATCCCTTACGCCGATATTGCCATCGCCGCGGTCATTCCTTCGTTGCTTTATTTCTTTGCGCTGTTCATGCAGATCGATGCGTATTCGGCGCGCTTCGGTTTATCCGGATTAGCGGACCGGGAGTTGCCCAGTATAGGCGCAGTGCTGAGAGACGGTTGGTATTTCGTTTTTGTGTTCGTGATGTTGATCGTCATGCTGGTGTACATGCAGCAAGAAGCGCAAGCACCGTACTATGCGACATTGACCCTGCTCATCATCAATCAGTGTTCCAAGAACCACCGCTGGGGTTGGCGGCAACTGCTCGAGTTCATGGTAGGCACCGGTAAGCTGTTCACTGAGCTGGCCGCGATCTTGGCCGGTATAGGGCTCATCATCGGCTCCCTCTCGCTCACCGGCAAGGTGGGTACGATCGCCTATGAACTGGTGGATATCGCCGGGGACAATACCTTTTTGTTGCTGCTCATGGGCGCTGTGACCAGCTTTATTCTAGGCATCGGCATGACGGTGACGGCAGCTTATCTGTTCTTGGCCATCACCTTGGGGCCGGGACTTGAAAGAGCCGGTTTGGATGCTTTGGCTGTACATATGTTCATGCTGTACTGGGCCATGATAAGTTTTATTACCCCGCCTGTTGCCATCGGTGCTTATGCGGCTTCCAGTATCGCCCAGTCGAATCCTTTGAAGACCGGATTGGAAGCCATGCGCCTTGGCACTATTATTTATTTCGTGCCATTTTTCTTTGTGCTGAATCCCGCCCTTATAGGACAAGGCTCCGCGGCGGAAGTGTTCACCGTTTCGTGTGCCGCTATTGTGGGTATAGTCATGATCGCGGCGGGATTGCAGGGTTATCTCATCGGCGCCGGAACCCTAGGGGACAACTCGGCTATTCATTGGCTATTGCGACTGGCATTAATCGCCGCCGGCCTGGTACTCGCGCTGCCTGGCGGTGAGTTGGTGGGATTTACCCATTTACAATTAAACCTGACCGCGCTGGCGGTGGGAGTGCCGGCTTTGGCGCTGACTTGGCTCGTCAACCGCGGCCGTGAGCCTGCCCGGTTGGCGCCCACAGGGTAACCTCACTGGATAACCCCACAGGATGAACGTGGTGTCGAAGTTAGAGCGGCGGGCGGATTTGCTGCCGGGGCTGTTGCACTGCAAGTTTATGCCAAGGGTGGATTAGCTGGCCGCCGGGTTTGGGACAGCGCGCCGCGCTGCTCAATATAACCACGACCCACACGTTCGTTGCTCCCGCCTATCCCCTGAACGTGATAAGGGGTTATTGGCAAACCATTAATCTGTTCGGCATGGATGTGAAGTACGCGGATATCTACCGGTGTAAGACATCATCAATGTCATCGATATGGCATTCGGCGCCTGAGTTATTTGCTACGCCCGTGCACGCTTATGACATTAGGGCACCTCTAACAATGCACTTGTTCCGCGATCGCGGCGTCAGCGCCGTGCTCCAATCCTCAGGTATCACCTATACACTGCGGTTGCGCGCGCGGTGCTTCCTTGCACTCACGAAAAAATGACTATTGTTAGCAGGCGCCTATTATGCGCGCTGTGTCTAACTCGCACACTGGAAGAGTACATGTCTAATAACATCGCAGTATTTGGGTTGGGTTCCATGGGCTATGGCATAGCCATGTCGTTGCTAAGCGCTGGACACACGGTTTACGGCTTTGATGTGGTGGAGGCGCGCGTCCGGCAGTTCGAAGCGGCGGGGGGCCACCGCGCCGGGCTAGCCGCGATAGGCGGTGAGCTGGATACGGCGGTGGTGGTCGTGCTCAATGCGGCGCAAACGCAGGATGTTCTGTTCGGCTCCAGCGGTGTGGTGGCGGCACTTCGTGCCGGTGCTTGTGTGATCGCCTGCGCCACGGTACCGCCTGCGTTTGCCCGCCATGCCGCTGCCCGTTGCGAAGAGCGGGGTGTGCTGTACTTGGATGCGCCTATTTCCGGCGGCTCGGTTAAAGCGGCGCAAGGCGCTTTGTCTGTGATGGCCGCCGGCAGCGAGGCGGCATTCGCTGGCGCCCGCCCAGCCTTGGATGCCATGGCGGAGACGGTATTTGAGCTGTCTAGCGACGTGGGTGTGGGCTCCGCTATGAAAGCGGTTAACCAATTACTGGCAGGTGTGCATATAGCCAGCATGGGTGAAGCGCTGGCCTTCGGTCTTAGCCAGGGTATGGAACCGGCGCAATTGGTGGCCGTGATATCTAAATGTGCTGGTAGCAGTTGGATGTTCGAGAATCGCGCGCCCCACGTGGTCGCTGGCGACTATACGCCGCATTCGGCGGTGGACATCTGGTTAAAAGATCTGGGGATCGTGCTTGATATCGCCAAGGAGGCGAAATTCCCGGCGCCGTTGGCGGCAGCCGCGCTACAGCAGTTTACCGCCGCTGCCGCAGCGGGCCTGGGGGGAGAAGACGACGCCGCCGTAGTGAAAGTGTATGCCCGCAACGCAGGTCTACGTTTGCCTGGAGATGCGGTGTGACTGTTACGCATAACCGCTGGTAGCCGCAGCCGGTGGATGGCAGTCGACTGCAAGAGTACCTCTAAACATGCACTTTTTCCGCGCTTGCGGCGTCAGCGCCGTGCTCGAATCCTCAGGTATGACCTATGCACTGCGGTTGCGCGCGCAGTGCTTCCTTGCACTCACGAGACAATCACTATTTTTAGAGGCGCCCTAGAGCCGAGCCGGGCGGTGCATGAAGCCAGTGAGCCGCGTGACGCAAGTCCGCGGGTGCATGAGTCCCTCAAGCAATACGGTAACCGAGTGAGAAGACGCCGAGTTGAGCGGGTCATGCGCGAGAACGGTATTGGAGGCGGCACAGCGATGCGGTATCGGCCGGTTCCAGGCCTGACTCGTTTGTTCACGAAGTGGGGGAACCGCACCCTGGAGGCGCCAGTCAATGGACCCGACCGGGTAGGGGTCGCCGGCCTGAGATATCTTCGAGTAAGAGGACAATGGCGTGACTTAGCCCCAGTGATGGACCGATGCTCGCGCAAAGTGTCGGGCTGGCGTCCAGGGCCTAGCAAGACGGGTGGGTTGACCCGTAGGGCACTGCGCCAAGCCATCGCAAAGCGCTAGCCTGCGCCGGGCCCGACCGTGCACAGCGAGCGCGGCGTCGAGTTCATAGCGAACGCCTTCGGCCACTGCGTGGAGCGACATGGACCGGTCCGAAGCGTTAATCGTCCTGGACCAATGACGGACAACGCGCATAGGGAGTCAGGGTACAAGTCCATGACAGGGGAACTGTATCACCGCCGCCCGTTCGAGTCGGATGGAGCGGTGCGTCGGGCGGTCGATGCGTACGTGGACTTCTACAACGAAGAGCGGCTACATGCGAGCCTCGGATAGCGGACGCCTAGCGAGTACTAGAGGGCGCATGCAACGAACCAACGGGTATCCACTTTTTCGTAGGAGCCCCCGGTTAATCAGGAATATACTGCAATAGACAGTCTCTGCCTAGGGCAGTATATTCCATATCCGTCTAATATACTGTTAGGCAAGTAAGAAAAAATTCTTCAATTTCGCAGTATATTGCTGATTGTTTTAAACATTTTTACACACGACAATAAAAGGTAGTCTCATGGAACGTTGTCTTATAGTTTTTGATTTAGATACAAAATGCCTTGCGGATCATTATCACAATAAGAGCTGGAGCAATGCTTATTGTGATATTCGTAAAGTTTTAACTAATCACCGGTTCACTAATATTCAGGGTACTGTGTACTTAAGTGATGTAGGGGTACGTCAAGCTCACGGTACGATTGCGCTGCAACAGGTCGCGATTAAGTTCCCTTGGTTTGAAAGGTGTGTGTCAAATGTGCAGTTTTATGACTTGGCTGCCGATTTTAATGCACAGTTTATCGTTGACGGAATTGCTCAAGCTAGAGAAGGTTTTGAGCAAAAACTTCATGATTTACGTAAGCAGATGCTACAAGCAGGACTTGATGAACACAAAGTCGAAGAGATCATTCAAAATCAACAATTCTCTATAGAGAACACGGTGTTAGGGGAACCGCAAAATCTTCTTGGAAAAAACGAGTAAAAGAATTTTTTGAAAATAGCCCAACAAAACGCTCCAGCGGACACTCGTTCCTCGCGCCGCTGAGCTTGGTGTTAGGCCACAAATCATATATCGAGGCATCGAGTGGAAGCACATGGATTTACGGAATGAGATCTTTTGCATTTCTTGATGAAGCTGGAGCAAAAGCAGCTATTAAATCCTCCGTGTCAGATGTTGAAGCATTTCTTAACGAGTTTTGCCAAATTGGTTTTGGCTACGAGAAGCACAATCACTCAGTTCAAAACCCTATGGTAAAAATGGCAAAATCGTTACAAGAGGCTGAAGATAGGCACGCATCACCAAAGAAAAAAGTCCAAATTGCTTATGAAGCATTATCGGGCAAAAGGCTTAAAAAAGGAAACATTCCTGATTTTCAGAGATTTGGCATTGTCGTCGATGTTCGAAATGAATTGATGTTATTGAGAAAAAGAATCACTGATGAGTTTCAAATTATTGATGCACCGATGTTCGCATCTTGAAGTGTAATGGGTATATACCCATCGCCATTGAAAATGCGAATATAGAATACTTATATTAGCTAGCTGATTATGGTCAAAATAAGCTTATGAACAATCATTTAACACCCAGCGAGCGCGATGAACTCATAAAATCTCATCGTAAAGAGAGAGATGGGCGTATTCGAGACCGAATAAAAGCGGTTTTAGCTTTTGATGAGGGTTATAGTTATTCAGAAATTGCTAGGATTTTGCTTTTAGATGATGAGACTATTAGACGCCATGTCGATGATTACTTTTCTAAAGCTAAGCTGAAGCCCGAAAACGGAGGCAGCAAAAGTGATTGAGACGAGAATGAAACAGCAAAGCTCGTTAAACACCTAGAAGGAATGACTTATCCTTATGTTAAGGACATTTGCACTTATGTGAAGTTGAATTTTGGTAAGCTTTACAGTGTAAGCGGCATGACAAAATGGCTGCATCGCAATAATGTCTGCCATAAGAAGCCTCATGCAGTTCCAGCGAAAGCAAACGCACAGGCGCAAAAAGCGTTTGTCAAGGAATATGAACATCTTTCGAAAGACGCTAAAAACAAGGGTTTAATCTATTTCTCGGACAGTTTTCATCCGCAGTATCAAACGCGGTTGGCTTATGGATGGATTTTAAGAGGCACTCGAAAAAGTATTGCCACAACGGCTCGTCAAACACGATTGAATTTCATTGGTGCTGTATCTTTGGAGGGTCACAAAATAATCCACACTGAAGTTGAGCGAGTGAATGCGCAAACCATTAAATCTTTTCTAAAATCTCTACGCAAACGGCATGCACCAGAGAAAGAAATTCATGTAATTTGGGATAATGCGGCTTATCATAAGAGCAAAGACGTTCAGTCTTATGCCAAGGACTCAAACATTAAATTACACTATTTGCCGCCCTATTCACCGAATTTAAATCCAATTGAGCGACTTTGGAAGATGATGCATGAAGCGGTTACTTATAATCGGTACTATGAGAAGTTTGTAGATTTTCGGGAAGCCTCTTTGAATTTTTTCAAGCGCATTGGAAGACGAAAGATTGTATTGAGAAAAAGAATCACTGATAGGTTTCACATTATTAATGCACCGATGTTCGCATCTTGAAGTGTGATGGGTATATCTCAAATTTCCGTCTGGTTGGAATGGGGACTATAGCGGTCAATATAACTGCTGATGATATAATAAAATTCACTGCTGTCCCATAGAGCATACTAACCCTTTGAAATTTTTGGAAAAACTGTTTTCATGTTTCAAACACGATGCCATAATCAATTTTTTATGTAAATCAATACATTATACGCTGTGTTTAACTATGTTTGTGGGACAACAGTGAATAAAATTATGCCGGAAATTAGCCGCTTCCTTGGGATTGTAATTCGTATGTACATTCGTGTGCAGGCTCCCGCTCACTTCCATGCTGAATATGGAGAGTATGAAATTACTGTAGATATTGAAACTGGCGTAGTGACTGGAAAATTTCCAAGAAGAGCATTGAATGCAGTGCTTGAATGGTACATGTTGCACAAAGACGAACTTATGAGTAACTGGGAAGCGGCTATGAATAGGAAGCCACTATCTAAAATAGAGCCTTTGGAGTAGAAGTATGTTTTTGCATGTAGAGCAAGCAAAGTATATAAAAGATTATAGAGTATGGCTCTCCTTCAACGATGGAGCCGAAGGAGAGATTGACCTTTCCTCCGAATTATACGGTGAAATATTTGAACCCCTTAAAGACGTGTCTTTTTTCAAGTCATTTAACTTGGAAGGTCATACTTTATCATGGAGTAACGGGGCTGATTTTGCTCCTGAATTTCTTCGTGAAAATATCGCCTAACAAAACACTCCAGCGGACGGCTACGCCGCCGCTGACCGTTAGCGATGAAGGAAACTTCGGATGTTTTTACCTACACCAACAAAAAAAGATGCAGTTGAGGCCTTACGGGCACTAGAAAATATTGAATGGCCAGAAGGTGACAATGAGGGAGACTGAATAAATTCACCTACGGTTTATCCCTATCTGTCTGCTGATGATCAAGACCTGGTTGATCGAGCAGAATCAGTTATAAACGAATCACTGCTGTCCCATAGAGCATACTAACCCTTTGAAATTTTTGGAAAAACCGTTTTCATGTTTCAAACACGATGCCATAGTCAATTTTTTATGTAAATCAATAGGTTATACGCTGTGTTTAACTATTTTTCGGGACAGCAGTGATCACCTATACACTGCGGTTGCGCGCGCGGTGCTTCTTTGCACTCACGAAACAATGACTATTTTTAGAGGCGCCCTCAAGTAACTCGCCAAAATAAAAAAGCTATGAAAGCGTTGCGCAAGGCGGTGCTGATTTCCACCGGTGGCTGGAATAATCCTGAGTCTTGGGATGCTGCCGGGAAAGAGAAGAACGCTAAAGATGAACAGCGTGCTCAATCCATAAGTTCGGGTCCAAACGGCAACCGTGCGCGGACGCCTGTGTGGTGTCCGCGTTTTTATGCTGAGCATAGTGATAGCTAATCAAACGGTTTCTGGCTCAGTGACCTGCATGGTTAGAGCTTGTCCGCTTAAGTAGCGCTCTAAGTTATGCAAGAAAATTTGCTCGCCACGCACACTGCTGCCCTCGCTGTATCCGGCGCAATGTGCCGTTATCCGCACCTTAGGGTGATGCCAAAAAGGGTGTGCGGATGGCAGCGGTTCTTCTGCAAAAACATCCAGGATGGCAATGCTGGGGCGGCCCTCATCCAGACCGGCGAGTAGGGCGTTCTCATCGACTAGACCGCCCCGGCCTATATTGACGAGTATCGTGTCCTCGGACATGGCTTGGATGAAATCCTGGTTGACGATGTGCCGGTTGCCTGTGTTCAAAGCGGCGCTCAACACCACTACATCGGCGTCATGAACAGCTTTGCTGAGACTATTTTCAGCAACCATGGCATCCACCGGCTCAGCTCCTGTGGGTGTGCGTCTACAGCCAGTGACATGCGCACCGAAAGCGCGCGCCCGCAGCGCCAGTGCGTGTCCCACATGGCCTAATCCGTAGATTAGCCAGCGGCTGTTATGCACGTCTTTGAAACTGAAGGTTTCCCAGCGCTTTTCCGCTTGTGCTTGCCGTCTTGCAACGGTGGGGTGAAAAGCGGTCAACACTTGGGCGAAGACGAACTCGGCGATAGGAACTGCTGACGCATTGGAATTGGTAAGGGTGACGCCGTTGCTGTGAAGCTTGGCGAAGACCGGGTGCTCGAAGCCGGCGGCACTGGATTGAAACCAAGTGAGAGCGGATGATTTCAAACAAGCCACCATGAAGTCACGGACCGGTCCTTGGTTATACAGATCGCGGTTGGCCCAAGCGATGGCAGGTTTGATCTGCTCGCGCTCAAGCACTGTGCCATCGCGCGTCACCGAGCCATCGGCTTGCATGACCAGGGCTTTAACGCGATCGCTTATTCGTGCTTTTAAACGCTCGTAGGCCGGCGCATAGATGAGCAGTTCTATTTCTGTGTCCGGGTTCACCTCATCTGTGCTCACACCGCACCTCGAGGATAACGCTCCGATTGCACGTGCTTGGAAGTCATGGGGGCAAAATCAACGGTGGGTTGCATCTGTATACCTCGCAAGGCCAAGGGCGGCGCTGCCCCTGATATTCGCAAACGGTTGTTTTCAATGCTACTACCTTGGCAAATACCTGTCGGATTATGAAATTACATCACCCATTAGGTCAGCGGAATTTAACTACCGCTCTAGCCGCATCGGATAAGGGGAAGAAGAAACCAAGCCCATCTGCAGACGAGGATTTTCCTTGCCGCGCGGTGGCCAAAGATTCGCACTAAAAGGCGATGGCTTTAATGCTGAATGACGGCATTTATAGCGGGATTACTTGCCGCGGCCGCCGATGAATTGTGTGGTCAATAACAATACAGTGGAAATCAGAACCATGATGGTGGAGATGGCGGCGATGGTGGGATCGATATAGTCCCGTAGAGCGCTGAACATGTGTTTTGTGAGCGTTGCGGTAACACCGCCCGATACGAAGATCGCGATGATGACTTCATCGAACGAGGTTAGGAATGACAACAAGGCCGAGACGACAACGGAGAACTTGATCTGTGGAAGGGTGATAACGAAGAAGGCTTTTGTCCGGGTTGCGCCTAGGCTGCGAGCCACGCGCTCTTGGTTCAGATCGTAAGACTTGAGCGCCGCTGTTATCACGATCATGACCAGCGGTGTGGCCAATACGGTATGGGCCAATACCAGCCCGGTAACGGTATTGTTCAAGCCCACACGTCCGTAAGCGTAAAAAGTGCCGATGGCGATAAGGATGACGGGCACGATCATCGGCGTTATCAGAAACATGAAGATCGCCTTCGCCAGGCGATGACCCGATACGAACAACGCATAAGCGGCGGCGGTGCCCAGCGGCGTGGCTACTAGCATGGTGAGTACGCCGATCTGCAATGAGGTCACCGTCGCGCGTATCCATTTGGATGACTCCACGTATTCGGTGTACCAGCGTAACGACCAATTGCTGGGTGGAAACTCCAGGTATTGAGAATCCGAGAACGACATCGGTATGACGATGAACGTCGGGATCACCAGCAATAACATGATGATGGCGGCTAGGACGTACAGCCACAGCCGAGCGCCATGGGTTATCTGTGTGTCCGATGCGGGCGCTTTTAACCAACTCATGGGCACCTCTAAACATGCACTTTTTCCGCGATTGCGGCGTCAGCTCCGTGCTCGAATCCTCAGGTATCACCTATACCCTGCGGTTGCGCGCGGTGCTTCCTTGCACTCACGAAACAATGGCTATTTTTAGCAGGTGCCCTCAGGTCAATGCTTGCCGAATAGCACAGCGTCTAGCTTCAGCAACCGCGCCGCCGCGAATAGGACTAGCAGTGTGGCCACCAGCAACACCACACCCAGTGCGCTGGCCGCGCCCCAATCGAATTGGTTCTCCAAAATGGCGGTGATCTGGGTAGATACCATCAAGACCCGCCCGCCGCCCAGTACCGCCGGAGTGACGTAAAAACCGAGGCATAAGACGAATACGATCAAGGAACCCGCCACCAGGCCGGACAGGGACAACGGAAAATAGATTTTCCAGAAAGCCTGTGCCGGCGAGGCGCCCAGATTGGCCGCCGCGTGCATCATGTCCCGCTCGATCTTGCGCATGGCGCCATACAGCGGCAAGACCAGAAACGGCAACATGATATGCGCCATGCCGATCAAGGTGCCGGTCATGTTGTGCACCAGCTTTACGGGTGAGTCCCACAGGCCTATATGTATGGCGAAATCATTGAGCATGCCTTTTTTTTGCAGCAGCACCAGCCACGCGTAAGTGCGTACCAGCAGCGATGTCCAAAACGGCAATAAAACGGCCAGCATGAAAACGCCGGCCAGCCGTGATGGCAGCATGGCCAGAAAATAAGCCAGCGGATAACCGAGCGCGATACATATCAATGTGGTCCAGAGGCTGACTTCGAAGGTGGTTAGAAAAACACGCGCATACGATTTGTACTCGATCATTTTGCGGTAGTGTTCAAGCGAGGGTTGCCCGTCACTGCCGATGAAGGACAGGTAGAACAACCAGCCCACGGGTATCACGATGATCGCTGTGACCGCCAGCACAGCGGGCAGCGCCAAGCCGAGCAATAGATGTTGTTCGCGCTTCGCCTGCTGGCGCAGGGCGGGCTCGTTGGGGCGCGAGGTGGGTGAGCTCATGGCGCCCCGTCGCGGGGAATGATGATGGCGTCTTCGCGCTTCAAAGCGAGGCGAATGGGCGCACCTGGTTCGATGCGTGTGGCCGCTGACGCTGAACCGGTGCTAAAGCGAACCGCCAGTTCATGCTCATTGGCTATAGCGGCGATGGCAAACGCGGTTTCGCCTTGGAAGACGAAGTCTTTGATAGTGCCATCGAAAACCATCGCCGCCGCGGGCGCGGCGGCCTCTTGGGGCAGAACGGCTAGCCGCTCCGGCCTGATGACCAGCATGAAGCCCGCCGCTTTGTCCACCGTTCCATCCGGGGCAGTTCCATCCGGGGCAGTGCCATCCGAGGCCACGGGCTGGCCGGCGAAGTGAAGCTCGCCGCTGGCATCGCGTTGCAACGGCAACATGGCCGACTCGCCGATAAAATCGGCCACGAATGCATTAGCCGGATGATTGTAGATGGCCTCCGGCGTATCGACCTGGGCCAGTTTGCCCTGGTTGATAACGGCGATGCGATCGGACAGGGTCAGCGCTTCGCGTTGGTCGTGGGTCACGTAAACCGTGGTGACCCCCAACTGGTGGTGCAGGTGTTTTAACTCGATCTGCATCTGTTCGCGCAGTTTTTTATCCAGCGCGGACAACGGCTCGTCCATCAACAAGATGCGCGGGCGAAAGACGAAAGCCCGCGCCAGTGCAACCCGTTGGCGCTGGCCACCGGAAAGCTGATCGGTGCGGCGCTCGCCAAGACCGGAGAGTTGCACGGTTGCCAGCGCCTGGGCCACGCGCTCGGCGCATTCCGCGGGGGCCACGCGCCGCAGTTTCAGCGCAAACGCGATGTTCTCCGCCACCGACATGTGTGGAAACAAAGCGTAGCTCTGAAACACCATGCCGACTTCGCGCCGGTGGGGCGGGGTCAGCACCATTTCGCTGTCGCCGAAACGAATACTGCCGGCATCGGGCCGGTTGAAACCGGCGATGGCCATCAGCAGGGTGGTCTTGCCTGAACCGGACGGTCCGAGCAGCGTCAGGAACTCACCGCTTCTGACTGCCAGATCCACCGCGTCGAGCGCATGGAATCGACCGTAGGTCTTGGTTAGCCCGCGGATGTGTATCGGCAGGGCGGTGGGCTTGTCCTGCTGCGAATGACCCGATTCTGTGGTCAACGGTTGCACTCTTATATGACGCCTAAAGTACATGACGCCTGAAGCCGCCGGGCGGCAGTGCCCGGCATCTGAGGTGCTCGTCTTATTCGCTCAACATTTCCATGTACAGATCCAGCGCCTCGGTTCTGTGTTTTGCATACCAGTCTAGGCTGACCGGCAACATCAACGGAACGTTCTTGGGATGCGAGGGCAGCGCTTCGAGCAACTCCTGCGGCGCCGTGGTTATCTCGTAGGCTTTTTTGTTGGTGGGGCCGTAAGTGATGTGGAACGGTAGATTTGCCTGATATTGCGCCTTGGAGATCTCGGCCAGGAATTGCATGGCGGTGTTTTTGTTCGGCGCGCCCTTGGGCATGGCGAAGCAATCGTAGTCGAGCAGCGCTTGGTTGAACGTATAACCGACTTTCGCGCCGTCTTTCTTGGCGTTGTCGAAACGGCCATTCCAACCGGTGCTCATGTCCACTTCGGCGTCTTTCATCAACTGCGCTTGCTGCGCGCCCGAGCCCCAGAAGACGGCGATGTGCGGTTTCAGTTCGCGGATCTTGTTGACCGCCCGTTGCATACCCGCAGTGGTGGACAGCACCTCGTAGATTTTTTCCGCCGGCACGCCGTCGGCCATCAGCGCGGGTTCCAGCGCGCCATCGACATTGTTGGCGCGATAGGCGCGGGTGCCGGGGAATTTTTCGACATCCCAAAAATCCGCCCATGAACCCGGCGCGCCAGCCGTTCCGGGGGCACCGTATTTGTCCGTGTTCCAGGCCATGACCGTGGCGAACACGTCCGAGCCTACGCAGTAGTCGGTATAGAGATCCGGGTAAAAGTCGGATACATCGACGACGTTGTAGTCGATTTCCTCGAGGCAGCCTTTGGCGGCGGCGGAGGCGGCGCCGCCCGAACCGGTCACCACCAGATCCCAGGACACGGCGCCGGACTGAACTTGTAGACAGGTTTTGGACATGCTGGCACCGGATTCGCGGTTGATGGCGATACCGGTGTTCTTCGACGCATCGTTGAATAGCGCTTTGTCCTGCGCCGCGCCGTAGGTGCCACCCCAGGACACGACGGTAATGGGCTCGGCGTAGGCCGTAGCCGCCGCTAGCGCCGCCGCCAGCGTTCCGATCAGGGGCTTTATCATATTCAATCCGGACCTTGTTATCGTCGCTCTCATCACTCTTTTCTCCTCCACGTGAACCCCCGCTACATTGAAACCAGGGCGGGGGGCGCTGATGATGAGTCATAAACGGGCCGCAAGCCAGCCCATTTGCTGAAGTTATAGGGGCAGCCGATCCAGCAAGCGGTACCACGCCACCGCCGCGGGCAGGAACCAAGGTCTGCCGCCGTACAGCGGGTGGGTGGGGAAAGGGAGGTTATCGAAGGCGGTGCGCCCCTCGGCAAGCCCTAGCACCTGCTGGCCGATGCGGGTGCCTAGATATCCGGCCATGGACACACCGGAGCCGCAATAACCCATGGCGTAATAAATACCTTCGTGCTGGCCGGCATGGGCCAGGGTATCGAAGGTGTAAGCCACGAACCCCATCCACGAATGGCTGATACGGATGTCCGCCAATTCCGGGAAGATGTGCGTGAGACTACGGTGCAACAGGGCAGCGCTGATCTGCGGGGAGGTCTCGCCACTGGTGACGCGGCCGCCGAACAGGATGCGGGTGCGATCTGGCGACGGACGATAGTAATACACCACCCTGCGGCTATCGCTCAAGATGCGTTGGGTGGGCATCAAGCGCTCCATCAACGCCGGTGGCAGCGTCTCGGTGGCGATGATGTAGCTGCCTATGGGGATCACCCGGCGGCGTAGCCAAGGCGTGAGCTCGCCTGTATAGCCGTTGGTGGCCACCACCACATCGCGCGCTTTGACGGTGCCGCGCGTGGTCGAGAGGGTAAAACCCGAGGACGAACGCTCGATTCGAGTCACCGCGCAGTGGGGCACTATAGCGGTGCCCGCGTGGAGCACCCGTTCCAGCAGTCCCTGGTGAAACCGGCCCGGATCCAGCGAGGCGTGCTGCTCGAACACGGCGCCGCCGAAGTAAGCATCCGTGCCCAACTCCTTGTGTTGCTCTTGGCGCGGCACCATGTGCGCGGCCACTTCCAGTCCGCGCGGCTGCGCCGCGATCGCTCTGGCCATGCGTTCGTACTGGCGGGCGTTGTGGGCCGCATGGAAGCGCCCGGGCACCGTGAAGTCACAATCGATGCGCTCCTCGGCGACGAATTGCGTGATCCAGGCGAGCGTGTTGTGTCCTTCCTGGATAATGCTGAACGCTTTTTCCGCCCCGTGTTGGCGCGCGAGTTCGGCGAAGGTGGGCTTGATGCTGGTGCTGATCTGCCCGCCGTTGCGCGAGCTGCATCCGTAGCCCGCATCTTCGGCGTCCAGCACTAAGGTGTCCCGTCCACCGCGCGCTACCTGCAAGGCGGCGCAAAGACCGGTATAGCCGGCCCCCACGATCGCCACATCCACTGCGCGCGGCAGTTCCGGTGCGCCTAGAGCGGGGCGGGGCGTGCGCTCCCACCAAAATGGCGTTGACTTGAAATCGGGGGCTAGCAGGGTTGATGTCATGGGTGGACTCAGCGGGTTGTCCGACATTGCGCACGCAGGTTGGCCGGTCCGTGGGAGAGCACAACAATGGCCCGGTGCAGTTTTATGTTCAGATTAACAGACTCCGGGATGCGATCTTGATCGTCAGATTCTATTGCTTAGTCTTGGCTGTGCAACGGTAGCGCCGCCACTATGCTAATCCGCTTGGTGAGTCCGCCGTTCATCGCCATGTGATAACCGCGGGTGTCGGTGAAGTAAACCGAGCCATCCGCTGGCAGATGGGTGCAGTGGTTGTTCACCACGAATAAGGAGCCGGGGTTGGAGACGATGGGGATGTGAATGCGCGGCTCCGGGTCGCGGTGCCATGAATTGCAGTTGTAGAGTCCTTTTTCCAGCACGCGCATGCGGCCCACGGGAAAGCGCTGAGTGAGTTCTTCGTGGACGGTGGCGAAATAAGTGCCGGCATATGCCGGTATGAATTCACTGAAGGCGGATTCGTCTACCAAGTCTTCCCTGGGTTCTTCCATATACCGCTCGTCCGGGCGCAGCCAATAACGGCCGGATAGATCATTGGCCGTCTGCGTGGTGGCGCCCGGGCGGCGGGTGAGTGAGATGGCGCCAAAACCTTGCGTACGTTGTTCACCCCTGAAGTCGGTGAGGCGCAACACCTCGTCTAGGGCGGTGCGTAACCGCGCGATGTCGAATTGCAGCGCGAGCTTTTGTAGCCCGGGACCCGGCACGAATTGCGCAACCTGTTGCGTATCCGGTTGTTGCGCCAGCCACTCGCGCATAAGCGCTTGGTCACGGGCTACAGTCGAGGGGTTTGTTGTCACGCTTCAGCCGAGCACTGCCGCGTGTTTATCGAGCAGCGCTAGCGACTCGTCCCTGCCAACAGGCGGTAGGGTGATGATGGCCCTGAAGACGCCGGCATCGCGGTAAGCCTCCAAGCTTTGCGCATCACCGGTGGCGCCGAATACGGAGGTTTGAATGGTGCTCATATCCCGTCCGGCGCGATCCGCCACTTCTTTCAGCCTGGCCATTTCTCCTTTGGCGTCCTTGAAACTACGGGTGCGCGGCAGCCAACCTTCACAGAAATCCACTACCCGCTCTAGCGAGTATTGGGTCTCGCCCCCGAGCAGAATGGGCGGCGGGGTTTGAATGGGCTTGGGGTAGGACCAGAGCGGAGCGAAATCCACGAAGGGGCCGTGATACTCGGGCGTTTCTTCCGCCCATAGCGTTTTGATCGCTTTGGCGCGATCGCACATGACTTTGAAGCGATCCTTGAACGCGGTGCCGTGATTTTCCATCTCCTCGGCATTCCAACCGGCGCCTATGCCGAGTTCGAAGCGCCCGCCGCAGAGCAGGTCCAAGGAGGCGCATTCCTTGGCCAAGACAATGGGATCGCGCTCCGTGAGCAGGGCGATCGCCGTGCCTATGCGCATGTTCTTGGTCGCGGCGGCGGCGAAGGACAGCGCCACCAACGGATCCAAAGTGTGTTTGTATTCCTCGGGCAATTCGGCGCCACCCGGCCATGGGCTCTTGCGGCTGGTGGGAATATGGGTGTGTTCCGGGATGAATAAGGACTCGAAGCCGCGCTCCTCGGCGGCCCGCGCCAGTTCGTCGATGCGGATGGTGTACCCGGTGGAGAATTGCGTGATGCCTATATGCATGGACCTAGCCTGTGTCGTTAGTTAACTGTGTCGTTAGTTAAGAGATAAGTGCAAGAGGGCGATAAGTGCAAGAGGGCGGCGCCGGATCGATGCCGCCCGTAATGGTCGTAGAAGGGCTATAAGCCCTTCGGCAGAGGTTTTAGCCCGCGGCCTGCACCGCCCGCTCAGCCATGACGCTGATCAAGTGGGCGCGGTAGCGGGCGCTACCGTGCAGATCGCTGTTCAAGCCATCAGCCGAGACGCTTACCGAGGCCACCGCGTCCCCGGACCAATTGCCGTCAAGCGCCGCTTCCATATCGCCCTGGCGGAACGCGCAGGCGCCAGCGCCGGTGACAGCCACCCGCGCACCGCCCCCTGTGGCCGCCGCGAATACGCCGACCAAGGCGAAGCGCGAGGCCGGCTGCGGGAATTTGGCGTAGCCCGCTTTGCTGGGGATGGGAAAGGACACCGAGGTGATGATCTCCCCGTCCTCAAGCGCGGTCTCGAACAAGCCCTTGAAGTAGTCGTCCGCGGCGATGCTGCGGCTAGAGGTGTTGATGGTGGCGCCTAGGCCCAGCACGGCAGCCGGGTAATCGGCCGCTGGATCGCTGTTGGCCAACGAGCCACCGATGGTGCCACGGTTGCGCACCGCCGGATCGCCGATACGCCCGGCCAGATCGCAAAGCGCCGGTATCGCCGCGCGCACCGCGGCACTAGCGGCCACTTCCGCGTGCGTGGTCATGGCGCCTAGGGTCACCGTATCACCGGTCACCGTGATACCGCGTAACTCGGCGATGCCGGAGAGCGCCACCAGGGAGCCCGGATCGGCCAAACGCAGTTTCATGGTGGGGAGCAGCGATTGACCGCCGGCTAAGGCATTGCCACCGCTGCTGAGGGCGGTGCTCGCCTCAGCCACCGAGGCAGGTTGATTGATGTCGAAGTTATACATCGCTTGTGATTCCTCAGATATTGGCCTTAAGCGCTGGCTGCTTGGATGGCTTCCCACACGCGCTCGGGCGTGGCGGGCATTTCAATGTCGGTGACGCCGTAGTCGCGCAGGGCGTCGAGCACCGCGTTGATCACCGCCGGCGGCGAGCCGATGGCGCCGATTTCACCGCAGCCTTTAACCCCGAGCGGGTTGAATGGGCAGGGGGTTTCGGTGTTGCCGGTAACCAAGCTGGGCACGTTGTCGGCGCGGGGCATGGTGTAGTCCATGAACGAGCCGCTCAGCAGTTGCCCCTCGCTGTCGTAAACGCCGTTTTCAAGCAATGCTTGGCCGATCCCTTGAGCCACGCCGCCGTGCACCTGACCCTGCACGATCATCGGGTTGATGATGTTGCCGACGTCATCCACGCAGACGAAGCTGGCCACATCCACCTGTCCTGTGCGCGGATCGACTTCCACTTCGCAGACGTAAGCGGCGTTGGGGAAGTTGAAGTTCATCGGATCGAAGAACGCTTGTTCGCTTAAACCCGGCTCCAACTCTTCCAGTGGATAGTTGTGCGGCACGTAAGCGGCAAAAGCCACCTCGGCGATATTGACCGACTTATCGCTACCGGCAACGGAGAAGTTGCCACCGGCGAATTCGATGTCCTCCACCGCCGCTTCCATCAGGTGCGCGGCGATCTTCTTGCCCTTGTCGATGATCTTGTCGGCGGCTTTGACGATGGCGCTACCGCCCACCGACAACGACCGTGAGCCGTAGGTGCCCATGCCCATCTGGCCATTGTTGGTGTCGCCTTCGATGACTTCCACGTTTTCGAATGGCACACCGAGCTTGTCCGATACCACTTGAGCGAAGGTGGTGGCATGGCCTTGGCCGTGGGAGTGACAGCCGGAGAAGACGGTCACGCTGCCGGTGGCGTTGAAGCGCAGTTCCGCCGATTCCCACAGCCCCGCGCGGGCGCCCAATTGGCCGGCGATAGCCGATGGGGCGGCACCGGTTGCTTCGATCGGCAGAGCGTAGCCAATGCCGCGCTTCTTGCCGGCCGCTTCGGACTGCTGTTTGCGGGCGGCGAAGCCGTCTGTATCCGCCGCCGCCAGAGCTTTGTCCAAGGTGCGGGCGTACTCACCGGAGTCGTACATCAAGGCCACCGGGGTTTGGTACGGGAACGCCTCGGGGGCGATGAAGTTACGCCGCCTGAGTTCCGCCGGATGGATGCCCATCTCATGGGCCGCTTTTTCGATGATCCGCTCCAGCAGATAGGTCGCCTCGGGCCGGCCCGCGCCCCGGTAAGCGTCCACCGGCGTGGTGTTGGTGAACACCGCCCGCACCTGGCAGTAGATAGCCGGTGTGGTGTATTGGCCAGCGAACAAAGCGGCGTAGAGATAGGTGGGGATCAGCGGCGCGAAAGCGGATAGATACGCGCCCATATTGGCGATGGTATCCACTTTGAAGCCGAGGAATTTGCCATCCGCGTCCAACGCCAACTCGGCCCTGCTCACATGGTCGCGGCCATGGGCGTCGCTCAAGAAGGCTTCGCTGCGGGTCGCCGTCCAACCGACGGTAATACCCAGCTTGCGGGCCGCCCAACAGAGTACGGCGTATTCGGCGTACGGATAGATTTTAGAGCCGAAGCCACCGCCTACGTCCGGTGAGATCACACGGAACTTGTGCTCCGGTTGTTGCAGGACGAAGGCGCCGAGCAGCAAGCGCACCGCGTGCGGCGCTTGGGCGGTGCAGTGCAAGGTCAAATCACCGGTGGCGCTCGAGAAACTGGCTACGGCCGCTCTGGGCTCCATGGCATTGGGGATCAGACGGTTGTTGGTGAGCGCTAAATGGGTGACATGAGCGGCGCCCTCGAAAGCACTGTCCGCTGGCGCTTTTTCGCCGATCTCCCAGAGAAAGCAAGTGTTGTTAGGCGCTTCGTCCCAGATCTGGTGGGTGCCCGCATCAGCAGCGGTGGCCGTCGAGGCCACCGCGGGCAAGGCTTGGTACTCGACATTGACCGCCTCGGCCCCATCCAGGGCGGCACTGCGCGAATCGGCGATGACGACGGCCACCAGTTCGCCGGCAAAACGAACCCGCTCATTGGCGATGATCGGCCAGGGGGGTTCGGCCATGGCTGAACCGTCCGGCTGCGTGATACCCCAGCCGACCGGCATACCGCCGATGCCGTCGGCGGCAACATCCGCGCCCGCCAGCACCGCTTTCACGCCAGCTGAGGCTGCCGCCGCGCTGGTGTCCACACGGGTGATGTCGGCGTGGGCGTGGGGCGAGCGCACGAAAGCGGCGTGCAGTTGCCCGTGGATTTTTAAATCGTCCACATAGCGCCCGGCGCCGGTGATGAAACGTTGATCTTCAACCCGCCGTACGGCGGCGCCAATTCCAGTCTCGCTCATGCTTGCGAACCTCCCATGGCCGCGGCGCCCGTTCGAATGGCGCGCACGATGTTGTGATAGCCGGTACAGCGGCAGAGGTTGCCCTCAAGCCAGTGGCGGATGTTGTCTTCTGAGGGACTCGGATCATTGGCCACCAGATCTAGCGCGCTCATGATCATGCCGGGCGTACAGAAACCACACTGGAGCGCGTGGTGCTCGCGGAAAGCGGCCTGCATGGGGTGCAGTTCACCGTCCGCCGCCGCCACCCCCTCGATGGTGGTGACATCGGCGCCAGCGGCCTCGAAAGCGAGCATGGTGCAGGCTTTGACACTCTTGCCATTGACATGCACCACGCAGGCGCCGCATTGACTGGTGTCGCAACCGACATGGGTGCCGGTGAGGGAGAGGTGTTCACGCAGCAGTTCCACCAGCAGCGTGCGTGATTCGACCTCGCAAGTCACAGCGTTGCCGTTGACTTGCAAGGACACGTTCATTTGAGCCATGGGCTCCTCCTATGGATGGCGGCTAGGCGCCGGATTGTTGTAAGTGCGAGTCTTCCTCGGCCAGTTTTGCACGTCAAGCGTCTATAGCATTACGGCCTGGGCGCCGCCCCGGCCCCCGCCGGTGTGGCGCAGGTTAAGTCACTCAAGGGCGCCGCTAACAATAGTCATGGTTTCGTGAGTGCAAGGAAGCACCGCGCGCGCAACCGCAGTGTATAGGTGATACCTGAGGATTGGAGCACGGCGCTGACGCCGCAATCGCGGAAAAAGTGCATTTTTAAAAATGCATTTTTAGAGGTGCTCTTAAATCGGTGGCGCCACACAGGGGCGGCGCAGGGCGCTCAGGGTATCGGGTGTCATGGGCGTATAAGCGCCGTCCAGCACGGTTTGTGGTGGCACGAAGCAACCGTCTTGTACTTCACCATCATTGAACTTTATCGGTCCGTTCCAGCAGGTGACGAAGATCTGTCCCCAGACCTTGTAACCCGGTGCTTCGAAATAGAACTGATCGCGGGGCGTCAGGGTGGCGTCTTCTATGCCCAGTTCTTCGGCCAATTCCCGCTGGGCATTGCCGGCATAGGATTCGCCGGGGCGCAGTACACCGCCGGCGGCGGCGTCGTAATAACCAGGAAAAAGATCTTTGTTTTTAGCCCGTTGCTGGAGGAATAGATCGCCCTGGCCGTTAAAAACAAAAATAAAAGTGGCGCGGTGACGCAAACCGAGTTGGCGCACATCGCGCCGCCGCGCCGCGCCGCAAGGGCGATTGCCGATGTTGACCAATTGTACCCGTTCGTCGTCTGCCACGAGCGCATCTCGAAACCCACAATTGTCGCAAGTGTAGGACAGCGCCCTTTATACTGCTGTACTTGTCCTCTCACGGGATCTTTCCTCATGAGTATAGGGAATGACTAAAGTTGCTTTAGTGACCGGCGGTGCCCGCGGTATAGGCGCTGGCATCGCCAAACGGTTGGCGCAGGCGGGCATGCACGTCGTCATCGGCGACTTAAATGTAGACATAGAGGGCGCAGACGCAGAGGGCGCAGACGCAGAGGGCGCAGACGCAGAGGGCGCAGACGTAGAGGGCGTAGATGTAGAGGGCGTAGATGTAGAGGACGCGCAGGCGGGTGAACCCTGGAGCTACGCTCTCGCGGGCGCGCCGCAGGCGGCGGCTACGGTCGCGGCTATTGAACAATGCGGTGTGCAAGGCCTGGCTTTGCCCCTGGATGTTACCGGGCAAGAGAACTGCAAGAGGGTAGTGGCGGCCGTGCTGGAGCGTTTTGGCCGCCTAGATGTGCTGGTGAACAATGCGGGTCTGGTGCAGTCGGGGCCGTTAGCCTCCTACGAACCGTACAGCTTGGATCGGTTATTGGCGGTCAACGTCAAAGGTGTGTTCTATGCCACCCAAGCGGCGCAAAATGCGCTTGAACACACGCAAGGCGCTATTGTGAACGTAGCCTCCATCGCCGGTAAAAAAGGCCACCCGAATCTATCAGCGTACTGCGCCACCAAGTTCGCCGTTATAGGCGCGACCCAGTCCCTGGCTTTGGAATTCGCGCCCCTCAACATCCGTGTTAACGCTCTTTGCCCCGGGATTGTGGGAACAGCGATGTGGTTGGATCATCTAATGGCGGACGAAACTGCGGACCGGGCCGAATTGGAGCAGCGTTTCGAAGAGGTTATGCACGAGCGCATTGCACTCGGTAGGCCGCAGACAGTGGAGGATATGGGAGAGGCCGCGCTCTATCTTGCCACCGCGCCCAATGTGACCGGCATTGCTCTGAATGTCGCTGGCGGCCTGGAAATGAATTAGTTTCTCGCCGTGGCCACCACACTTCGCAATGTGCGCATTTGGGATGGAGAGGGCTTTGCCGCCGCCGATGCGGTGACCCTCGAGGGTGAGCGTATCGCCGCCGTGCATTGCGCTGATGAGGCCCCGGAGGTGGCCCATTGCATAGATTGTTCGGGCCTGACACTGTTACCCGGTTTGTTCGATGCGCATGTGCACATGGAACTCAACCCTGATGAGAACCAAACCCCGGATCCCAAGCGGCCTGATCAGACGCCGCTCATGATCGAACGGGCGGCGGCCATGGTGCGGGCCGGCATTACCACCGCCAGGGATTTAGGCGGCGGGCGTGGCTGGGAGCTGGCGCTGCGCGAGCGTATCGCCAGCGGAGAACTCACCGGTCCGCGTCTGCTCTGCGCCGGCCAGCCACTGACCAGCACAGGGGGGCACTGCCATTTCTGGGGCGGCCAAGTGGACTCCATCGAAGCCGCTCGTGATCACATTGAAGACCAATGTGCCCGCGGCGTTGATCTCATCAAGGTGATGGCCACCGGCGGGGTGATGACGGCGGGGACTAAACCTTCCAGCGCGCAATTCGATCAGCCAACCCTTGATGCCATCGTGGAGCAAGCCCATGCGCGGCAACGCCCGGTGGCAGCCCATTGCCATGGCAGCGACGGCATCCGGGCCGCCGCGCTGGCTGGCGTAGACACCATAGAACACTGTTCCTGGGTAGGCCAGCACGGCTGGGCCAGCGATTATAGAGATACAGTGGCGGCACTCATCGCCTCGCGCGGGATCCGCGTATCGCCGACCATCAGCCGCGGTTGGCGGCGCTTCTTAGACGGCGATCAGGCACGCCTTAGGCTTATTCGAACGGCTTGGTCGGGTATGCGGGGGCATAACATCGCTTTTGTGGCCTCCACCGATGCGGGCATCCCCGATGTTTATCATCATCATCTGCCGCAGGCACTGCCGGTATTCGCCGCCATCAGTGGCATGTCCAATAAAGAAGTGCTAACGAGCGCGACGTCCGGCGCAGCCGATGGACTGGGCGTCAGTCATATCACCGGGCGTATCGCACCAGGGCTGTACGCTGACTTGATGTTGGTCGATGGGGATCCGTGCGCTGATCTGTCCACGCTTGCGCAACCCGCGGCGGTTTGGGCTAGGGGCCGCGATGTGCTGCCGCTGGATTAGCTGACCGTATGCGCCGGGGCGGTGTCAAAAAAGCCGATCATCGGGCCATCACTGATCCCCCTCGCAGCACCGTTCGACGCTTAGCCGTTTGGTGTGCGTGAACATATAACGCCGGCAGTTAGGCTGCGAGCACCACCAAGAGCAGCGCTTTTAATCCAACCACCGGACTGCATGAACTCCATGCGTGCGCCGCGAACAGCGCCGGTTACGTTCCAGGCGAAAGCAACCCCTGCCCGTTTTCGTTGGCGCAAGAGAGCGGCGCAAGCGATGGAAGCGAAGCAGATAAGGGCACCGGTGATGACTATAGGGCACCTGCTAAACATGCACTTTTTCCGCGATGGCGGCGTCAGCGCCGTGCTCGAATCTTCAGGTATCACCTATACACTGCGGTTGCGCGCGGTGCTTTCTTGCACTCACGGAACAATGACTATTTTTAGCAGGTGCCCTAATGACGCGCCCGAATCAGGCTCAACATCTGCTGCAACGAAGCCGGGTATGTGAACCGGCACGCCCGGCCCAATTGGCCGCCGATTCGGTACCGGCCAGGGCCGCATGCTCCGGTTCAAGCGGTCGCGCCGCCTCACGCCAAAACAACCAATCCACAAGCTTGATCCGCAGGCGTATCGGCTAACTCAAGCAGTAATCAACGCAACGCCTCCACGGCTCGCTTAAATTGCCCATCCTGTAATCGATGTTGGCGCGGCAAATCTCGCAGAAAAGCCTCTATATCCGCCTTGGATAAAGCCGGCAATGATTTATCCAGAAAGGCTTTGAGCAAACCTTCGGCCTATCGGGCATAGCGACGCCGCGCGCCTTCGGGCAGCTGTTTTTTGGCTAACAGGTTAAGGTATTTGTGCCAATGGGATGGGCGTTCATCTGAGAAGTGATGATGCGTGGTTACTCGGGTTAATCAGAAATATATCGTACTAGATAGTCTCTGCCTAGTGCAGTATATACCAATCGCCATTGAAAATGCGAATCTAGAATACTTACATTAGCTAGCTGATTATGGTCAAAATAAGCTTATGAACAATCATTTAATACCCAGCGAGCGCGATGAACTCGTAAAATCTCATCGTAAAGAGAGAGATGGGCGTATTCGAGACCGAATAAAAGCTGTTTTAGCTTTTGATGAGGGTTATAGTTATTCAGAAATTTCTAGGATTTTGCTTTTAGATGATGAGACTATTAGACGCCATGTCGATGATTACTTTTCTAAAGCTAAGCTGAAGCCCGAAAACGGAGGCAGCAAAAGTGATTGAGACGAGAATGAAACAGCAAAGCTCGTTAAACACCTAGAAGGAATGACTTATCCTTATGTTAAGGACATTTGCACTTATGTGAAGTTGAATTTTGGTAAGGTTTACAGTGTAAGCGGCATGACAAAATGGCTGCATCGCAATAATGTCTGCCATAAGAAGCCTGATGCAGTGCCAGCGAAAGCAAACGCACAGGCGCAAAAAGCGTTTGTCAAAGACTATGAACATCTTTCGAAAGACGCTAAAAACAAGGGTTTAATCTATTTCTCGGACAGTTTTCATCCGCAGTATCAAACGCGGTTGGCCTATGGATGGATTTTAAGAGGCACTCGAAAAAGTATTGCCACAACGGCTCGTCAAACACGATTGAATTTCATTGGTGCTGTATCTTTGGATGGTCACAAAATAATCCACATTGAAGTTGAGCGAGTGAATGCGCAAACCATTAAATCTTTTCTAAAATCTCTACGCAAACGGCATGCACCAGAGAAAGACATTCATGTAATTTGGGATAATGCGGCTTATCATAAGAGCAAAGACGTTCAGTCTTATGCCAAGGACTCAAACATTAAATTACACTATTTGCCGCCCTATTCACCGAATTTAAATCCAATTGAGCGACTTTGGAAAATGATGCATGAAGCGGTTACTTATAATCGGTACTATGAGAAGTTTTTAGATTTTCGGGAAGCCTCTTTGAATTTTTTCAAGCGCATTGAAAGACGAAAGGCTTTATTGAGAAAAAGAATCACTGATAGATTTCACATTATTAATGCACCGATGTTCGCATCTTGAAGTGTGATGGGTATATTCGTGATTCATAACAAACCTCACTTAAGGCTTCTATTTTAGATCGCTAACGCTAGCCGTAACCGGCGCATTTGTAGTGAGCGTAGCGAACGAAAAATGCGTCCGAGTTTACGGCCTTGTTAGATTTATTGAGCATCGACCTTCATTACTGTTTTTGGGAGAAGCTCTACCAATGAGGTATTTGTACCAGTTGATTGGTTTCTTGATGCTCTGACGTAGCCAGTATCTTGTGGAGAGAAAATACATGACGATGCATGGTTTAGGACTATATCTCTGTTTTCTTCTTCTTTTGCTGCGTCTGTAAGTGCTTTAAATGTAAGCAATGCATTTTGTCTATGTTTGTTCAATATGGCGTTATGCTTATGGGAAAGAAAATTTCTTGCTGATAAAAACAACATATACGCAATAACGCCAAATATTAGCACCTTACTTGTTACAAGCTGGATTGATTGATATGTGTCTGATGGATCTAGACCAGGCACCTTGTGTATAAACAGGCTACCCACAGAATAAACACCTAGGCCAATAGCAAGTTTTGTGGTTCTTGATCTCCATGTTTCTGCGTTTGCCTCATGCTTCTCCGCTTCTTCCTTGAAATGATGTGCTTGCTGTGAAACACCTTGCTCTGCTGCTACACTTCTTATTTCGTCAAGAATGTTCTTGGCTGTATTTTTATGCGCTTCCATTTCCTTGTCGAAATCATCAGCTTTATTCTTTATCGATTGAAGCGTGGCTCTTGCTTGGCTATCTAATCGCTGAAAATCTGCCGCACGATGCAATGAATAGGAAATGAATGGATGTAGTGCTTGAAATGCAGGTTGATATGCATCATTTATTTGCTTGATTATGCTATTTCTTGCATTTTGCGGATTTTGCTGTGCCGCTTTGAACTCCAACGCTTTGGAAAATAGTTGGTAATTATTATTTGCATTGTCGCGGATTACGCCAAGCGTTTGATCAGGAAAACCTTGAAGTGCTGCAACTGATAAGCGTTGATATAACTCGATCAGAAGTTCTGCTGGTTTAACCGCTTCTGCAAAATGCAATTCACTTCCAAGTTCACTCTCTCTCGGTAAGCTAGAAACATCAAACTTTTGAATTCGTTCAAGAGATTCAGTTGCTTCTTGCAGCAATTTTTCTGTGTTGATCGTCACTTTTCTTCCTTTGGTGTTTTTCAAAATCTAACAGTGTATTAGACGGATATGGAATATGCTGCGCTAGGCAGAGGCTGTCTATTGCAGTATATTCTTGATTAACCTGAGTAACCACATATCATCACTTCTCAGATGAACGCCCCGTCCAATTGGCACAAATACCTTAAGAGTACCTCTAAAAATACACTTTTTCCGCGATTGCGGCGTCAGCGCCGTGCTCGAATCTTCAGGTATGAGCTATACACTGCGGTTGCGCGCGGTGCTTTCTTGCACTCACGGAACAATGACTATTTTTAGCAGCTGCCCGGTAGTCGATTACTGACACTACGGGCCGGTTTTCCCTCCTGGATTTCGCTCGGGCTGACTGCGGACTGGGCTAGCATCCAACATTTCACTCAGGTAGTTGCTGTCCCAAGTAGTTGCTGCCCGGTTCTACCACCTTTTGAGTACCATGGGTTTCGAGTGATGAACGGGTCTTCACCGGCAATGCACGCAGTTGGCTTGCGGGCGCGGTGAATCGTGCATACGGTATGCACAACTCAGTGCGGAGAAGAGACGATGTGTGGAATCGCGGGGCGCATCCTCACGGCGCCGGGGCGCGTCGGCAACGACTTGGTCGAGTTGATGGATGCGCAGGCACACCGGGGCGCCGACAGCACTGGCTTCGCCATCTACGGGCCGCCACGCGCACGCGGCTTCGTAGTGCGTGGCATGGGCTTCGAGCGGCACCGCTTAGCCGGTGATATGGAGACGTTTCGCGCCCTGCTGAAGGAGCATGGTGCCGATTTCCTGGCCGAGCCTACTTTTGTCATGGATCATGCAGCCCATTACTGTGCCCGGTTGGTGGTGAGCGAGCCGCGGGATGTGGCGCGCTGGATCGATGATGTCGATACTCACCTCGGCACTTTCGAAGTGCAGTCTTGCGGGCGTTCACTCGAGATCATCAAGGATGTAGGGGGCGCTATTGCTGTGGCGGACAAACACGGTGTGCGCGATCTCATAGGTACCCACGGCTTGGGCCACGCCCGCCTGGCCACGGAGAGCAGTGTGTTGCCCAACGCCAGTCATCCGTTCTGGGCGCGGCCGTTTCCCGACACCGCTATTGTTCATAACGGCCAGATCACCAACTATTTCCTGTGGCGTGACGATCTCACGCGCGCCGGTTACCGGTTCTTGACCGAGAATGACAGCGAACTCATCGCTGTGTGGGTGTCGGATCAGATTAAACGCGGCCTCACCCTGGCGCAGGCGCTGCGGCGTTCCATCGTGGCAATCGATGGCGTGTTCACCTACCTCATCGCGCGGTTGGAAGGCATTGGCCTCGCCAAGGATCGCTTTGCCATGAAACCGCTGGTGGTCATCGAGCGCGATGCACAATGGGCTGGCGCCACCGAAGAGCAGGCCGTGCGGCGTATCTACCCCGGCGAATGCGATGTCGTCAATTACGACGGCCCGGCATTGACGCAGATCTGGAACGTGGGCAAGCGGAGTTTGGCCGCGTGAGTGCTGTTGTGCGTGAGCGCCGGCGCCGGTGAGTCAAGTCGCCCCGGTGAGTCAAGTCGTCATTGAGGCGGGTGGGCGTCACATCCGCGAGATCAACCAAGACATTCAAGCCGCCGTCCGGGCGGGCGCCGCCGTGGAGGTGAGCAATACCTTGTCCCGGCACAACTTAGGCATCGGCTTGCCGGCGCACGCCCAGGTCCACTTCGCCGGCAGTGTCGGTTATTACTGTGGCGGGCTCAATAACGGCGCGCATCTCACCATCGAGCGCAATGCCGGTTGGGGTTTGGCGGAAGGTATGTCCCGCGGTCATGTGACGGTATACGGTTATGCCGGCATGTCGGCGGGCGCCGCCATGACCGGTGGCACCATCCACGTGCGAGGTGACGCCGGCCCGCGCTGCGGCGTGGCGATGAAGGGTGGCCATATCGTCGTGGAAGGGAAGATCGGTTATCAGTCCGGCTTCATGGCGCATCGTGGCAAGCTCATCGCTCTAGGCGGTGCTGGCGCAGCCTGTGCCGACGCACTGTGGCAGGGCGAGGTATGGGTGGCCGGCGCTATCGAGAGCCTCGGTGTGGACGTCAACGTGATCGAGCCTACTGCGGAGGAAGTGGCGCAAGTCGATGCCATTTTAGAGCCCCTCGGATTGGTGGATACGGGGCGAGCATGGCGTAAGCTGATCAGCGCTCAACGCCTTTGGTATTTCGAAAGCAGGGATGCGAAATCGTGGTTGATGATATGAGTAAGCGGTACGAATACCCCTTCGAGATGGCTTCGGAGGCGGCGATCGGATTCGGCGATGGCGCTATCGCCGGGCGGCCCGCCGGTGTTCCCGGCTCTTATGATGAAGGCGGCTCCACCCGTTGGACACCGCAAGCGATAGCCGAAGTACAAGCACTGGCGCAATTGGGCCGCTACCAAGTGCGGGGCTATAACACGTTCAACCGGCGGCTGCCGACGTTCGACGATTTAACCTTTGTCCCCGCAACCATGACCCGCTTGCCGTTGGAGGGCTATAGGGAAAGCTGTGATACCACCACTGTGCTAGGCGCAGGACGTGGCATCGTCGAGCGGCCGGTCGCACTCGACATCCCCATCTATATCGCCTCCATGTCTTTCGGCGCCCTATCGGCTGCGGCGAAGGCGTCGCTCGGTTACGGCGCCTCCAAGGTGGGCACCATGACTTGCACCGGCGAGGGCGGCATGCTGGAGGAAGAGCGCGAGGCTTCGCAGACCCTGCTCTATCAGATGTCGCCGGCCCGTTACCGCATCGATCTGGACCACATCCGCCGTGCCGATGCCTTGGAATTGGTCGTTGGCCAAGGGGCGAAACCGGGTACGGGCGGATTACTCCTGGGGATGAAAGTCAGCCCGCGGGTCTCGGCTATGCGCACCCTCCCCGAGGGTGTGGATCAACGCTCCACCATCCGGCATCCGGATTTTCTAGGCGCCGACGACTTAGCCGTCAAAGTGGAGGAGCTGCGTATCGCCACCGATTACCAGGTGCCCATCTTCTTGAAAATGGGCGCCACGCGGCCGCGCTTCGATGTAGCCATCGCCGCCAAAGCCGGCGTGGACGTGGTGGTGGTTGACGGCGCCGAAGGCGGCACTGGCGCGTCGCCGGAGTTGCTGTTGAACCATACGGGCATTCCCACCATGAGCGCTATTCGGGCGGCCAGGGAAGCGCTCGATGAGTGTGGTATGACGGGCCAGGTGGATCTGATCGCCGCCGGTGGCATCCGCAGCGGTGTCGATGCGGCCAAATGCCTGGCGCTAGGCGCCGATGCGGTGATGATCGGCAACGCCGCAATGATTGCGTTGGGCTGCAACTCACCGCGCTACGCCGCAGACTACGCTGAGTTGGGCACCTCGCCCGGGGCTTGCCATCATTGTCATACGGGCCTTTGCCCGGTGGGCATCGCCACCCAGGACAGTGAGCTTGAAAGACGCATGCAGCCAGCGGCCGGCGCGGAGCGGGTGGCGCGGTTTTTGACCGCTATGACGATGGAGATCACCATGCTCGCCAAAGCCTGCGGCAAGTCATCGGTGCACAATCTGGAAGTCGAGGACCTGCGCGCTCTGTCGTTCGAGGCATCCGCTTTTACCGGCGTCAAGATGGCCGGCATTGACCGCGCTTTTAGCTGGTAGGCTTAAGTCTCAATGCTTGGCCGGCCTTGACTGTAGACTGGCTGCTAATGAGAGCACTGGAGGAGGGAGGAGAATGTCAGGTCGAAGATCTTGCTGAAATAGTAGCCAAGAACGTCGGGGAAGACCGATTCAAGTAACGTTTGACTGTGCAGGGTGCGATGGACCCTTTCTTTCTCGTCGAGCAACTTCAAAACTTTGTTCAACGTGGTACGCAATGCATCACGTTGCAACTGAATTAGCGGAGGTAGCTCTACCAAACGCTCCGTATGGTGCCAGTCGTCGTCCATAACTGTGAACAGTTTGAATCCGAACTGGGACAGAGTGGAACGAACGATGACATTCGAAGCGGTCTTCTTGTTCTCTTTCCTCTTAGAACCTGTTCAAGATCTGACGATTTTGGACATCTGACCTAAGCTATTGTTATCCATAGTCATAGCGGCTGCGAAGGCAATGACAGACGAGCGAATCTACCCGAGTGACCTATCTCGCCAACAGTTCGAGAAAGTTAGACCGATCCTGGAGGCGGCGCGTCGGCGAACCAAGCCAAGGCAACTCGATCTCTATCACGTGTTCAACGCAGTGTTGTACCTGCTGAAGACCGGCTGCCAATGGCGCATGTTGCCCAACGAGTATCCAAAGTGGCGAAGTGTGCATGAGTATTTCACTATCTGGCGGCAATCGTCCCCAGAAGACTCTTGCAGCGCCTTGGACAAGGCGTTAAAAAAATGGGTTGGCGAGGCCCGCAAATCCCAGGGGCGCAGTGGCAAAACCAGCCTGATCATCGTTGATGCACAGAGCGTGAAGAACACAGACAGTGCAAACCACAAAGGTTATGACGCAGGCAAGAAGACTTCTGGTATCAAGCGGCACATAGCTGTGGACACTCAGGGATTGGTGCACGCTGCTTTTGTGACCACGGCAAATGTCACTGATCGAGCTGGGGCACTGGCCGCACTTGCTGCTCAAGCAGATGGGCGCCTCTCGGAGGTTAGGTGTGTAGTGGGCGATGGCGGGTACACGGGGATGGCTTTCGCTGGCGAAGTGCTGAGATTAATCGGAGCGAACGTCGAAATTATCAAACGCTCGGACACGGGTCGTTTTGCCGTCCTCCCGAAGAGGTGGGTTGTCGAGCGAACCTTCTCATGGTTTGAGAAAAACCGCCGGTTGTGGAAAAACTGTGAGCGGCTAATCGAAAGCTCGTTGGGCATGATGCTACTTGCAAATATTGCGCTGTTGCTTCGGAGATCTTGAACAGGCTCTTAGAAGGGCATCCGATAGAACTGCTTCTCAGCTCTCGAATCAACGGCACAATCGGTGACGAGGCTGGCTTCAATTTGAGAGCATGACAAATTGTTTGCACGGCATCTTGCTGGGCTAGATAAGTGATCCGAAATCCCCTACACCTTGGCCAAGGCATGGTTATTTCCGGGGAACGGTTGCACGACTTCGAAGAATCTCGTGATACGGGAAGCCAGTTCAACGAATGTTGTGCAACGGTGATTTCAAGTGATGGTGTCGTGCATGGTTTTGCACAGGCGCTCAATCGGGTTCACCCAGGGTGAATCTGTGGGCTGGAAGTAGAGGCGAAACTTCCGATTGGCATGGCGCCAACGTTGAGCCTGCTCACTTTTGTCAATGATGGGGTTATCGAGCACCCATTGGCTTGGCTCGGCGATAGGTGGCGCGTATGGCCTCAAGGAGCTTGATGAACAGGGTGGTGTTCTTCACATGATGCTCCACCCCTACGAGCTGGCCGCTATGGGCATGCAAAGCGCCGGCAACATAGCGCTTTGGGTTGTGCCCGGGTGTCGGCCCGCCAAGTGGCTCTGCTCGTGGGACCCAACACGCACCGATCGCGGATTGAAGTCGATATCGGCCTCATCGAGGTAGAACGTCTCATGAGGCGAGCGCCGGCGCAGCGCACGGGCGATGGCTCGCATCTTGCGGTTCTTGCTAGGGTCGCGACGAACCAGGACCGGGCGTGCACGGCGCCAGGCAAATCCCAGCCGGACCAGCAAGCGCCGTACCGTCGAGGAGTGGATGTCGCGCCCCGGTTGCCGCGTCACTTCTAAGGCCAACAACTGCGACGTCCAGTGCGTACGCAGGTCGCCGTAGTCCTGTGGCGAACCGCCCAGCCACTCGTTGATTTTGTTCACCACTTCATGGGTCACAGTCCAGCCGCTCACGCCCTCGCGAGGCTGGGACCCGGCCCTCTTCGCCGTACGCCAGGTACCAATCGCGCCAGCCCTGTACCGTCGAGCGGGCGGCGCACAGCAAATGCGCTGTGGCGCTCACGCTCTATCCGGTGTACCGATGAAGCAGAGCCACCGCCCTTCGAACAGGATCACGGTCCCGGGACCGCTGCACTGTGCGCGTCAATCGTCGGTGTGTGGGTCGGGGCATCGCCTGTATATTCATCCTCATCGGGTGACCTCTTCGGCGGCTAGATTGTGTAACAACTCCTACTGATCGCAGAAAGTCACCCGTTCTTTCTTCAAGTGATCGATATTTCGGAACAGCTATCTAAGAGCAGCTGAAGGGCTCCGTAAACGTGCAGGTACTGTAATCCAATGTCTTGGATGGGACTGTGGCCCAGGTAGGCATCGAGAGCCAATTCCGTGTCACCAATGACATCAAGCGCACTACACAATACGTTCCAGTCTTCCGTGTGCTCAAGAAGCAAGCTCTGGAGTCGGCGCTTGTTGATTCGGTCGCGGATTGCTCCTTCGAGCTGAGCGATGCGTTCGGTCATGAGGCCCAACACCGTCAAGGCTCATCTGCCCCAGTGGAGCGTGGCGGAACTGGGGCCGGCTGGAGCCTATTGTTAGGCTTTTGGGGTCCCCATATCGGGCGGTTAGACGCTGCCTGACGACGTGCCGCATCCTCGGCGATTGCTGTGATGTTTCCACCAAATCGGTCTGAGATTTCCACCCGAGCTTGGTGTATTTCCTCTATTACTGAGTCAGTCACTTTCGGTATCATCGCTCAATAACTCCTCCGGGGTGCATATAATGGGGATAGAAATGCCCAATTTCACAAATAGATCGTGAATTCGAGAAAGAATTCTTCCATTCGCAATATGCTTGCAGTTCCAAGTCAGCAAGAACCGTATTTGATGATGTGCAACAGTGGCAATATGAAGCGCATCGACCTGTGCTTTTTCTGGTAACACACCAAGCGACATTATCTGGTCAGCGAGTATTGTAATTTCAGGTGTGTAGGGCAAGAGCGGAATACCGTCAAGCAATGCCAGTCTTTCTGATGCCAGAATTGGATTTCCGGCAGAGGCTTCGTCAATTACATATTGCGAAATCACAAGATCATACTTTGGACGTTCGTGATCCCACCAATAGTGGGTCAATAGTTGTCGGGCGGCTGCTACGATTTGAGTACTTGGTCTCTGCCGCAGATAGCTAACAATCGATGTTTCGATGTAAATCGTGTTCATATCGACGATGTTTGCTGCCTAACGTTCCGGCTCAGGCGCCCGCCAAAGCGGCCCACCGAAACCGAAATCATACACTGAACTCGCGCCGCTTTGGCGGGTCGCCTGGAACCGCTTGTTAGGCGATATTCTCGGCCAAGTTCCTCCCCGCCGTAGGTGGTGGCAGTGGTCTTCCGTCCCGCTTCATAAGCGCAATCCATTCATCCACTATAGTACAAAGTTCTACGTAGACCTGTGCTTCATCGTCACCATGACAACATGGACCGATAATACCCGGACACTGACCAACGAAGCTTTGGTCTTCGTCGGACCATTCTACGATCTTAATATACCGGGCGCTTTCTTTCATTTGTGCGACTCTTGAATTCTTCGTTTCACTTCACGTTCTTGATAGGGTTTAGCATCTGCACCGAATTTTCCCGACAAAGTAACGCGTATCCCTTTGGAATGTTCAAAATTTCTATGGCTTCTTTTGCCGCCTCGATTAATAAAACCCGCGTTTTCCAGGTCGCGGATCAGTTCTCTTATCTTCCGAGGCATATTTTAGTATAGATCGTTTTGGACCGTGTTTGATTGCCTAACGCCCGGCATCACCGGCGGGGAACACCGCGGCGCAGCCGCTGGATGAGCCGTCCGAGTGCAGGCCTTTGTTAGCTCTCATGTTTTGGCCTTGGTCTCCAGCACGTCTTTCAGAATGTCGTCAAATAACGTGTGAATCCGCTCTGACTCCGCCTGACGCTCCCGGCGTTTAACAAAGTCTTCTGTGTTCGCATCAACGATCCAGTCCCAGTCGTCCGGGTGCTTCATTGAAGCTATCCATGCGAACCGCGCGAGCACATCGAATTTGTCCTTGTTCGGCAAATTGACGTTGCGATACCAGCCCAGCGGCATCTTCACATAGTTGTTACTGTCCTCGGCAAGATGAGGACTGGACGAGAACAAGTCCTCTGGGCTGTGGGCGAGGTACTTCCGCCGTTCGCTAGACGCGATCTCCAGTCTCTCGTCGGAGATTCCAGATCCACGTTCCGCCCGATCAATCATCTGCGCGGCCAGCCAACTGAAGCCTTCTTTCGCGGTTCCGAACTGCTGCTTGCGCCCTTCGAAAATAGCCAAATTTGGTGTCCTACCGCCGGAACGCGCCCTGGTTGCAGTTTCCCACCCTGGAAAGCGACGATCCAATTCTCGGAGCACCAGTTCCTCATGCTGCTCTGCTTTTTTCGCCCTCGTGTTTTTCAGTACTTTCAGCAGAGCATCCTTGGAACTCCCTGAGATCATTTGCTCGAACTTTTTGATTTCCACGACAGCTTTCCCGAGCTAACGCTTAACGAAGCGGTCGCGTAGCGATCCGCTTGCTTTACTTGTTATATTTACTTGGCACCTTCCTTTTTAAAGCGGGCCTTCAGTCGTTTTTCAATAACTGGGCCAAGCGACTGGCCATGTTTTTGACCCGCTAACATTCCTTCTTGGGTTACTTGTGGTAGAACAGATGTCACTTTTTTGCCTGTGGGTGTCTTATAGAATAAGACCATTTCTTTTAACTCTGCAGTAGTGAAGTATTTATGGTATAGGACATACGACATACGACATTTCATTTATGAAACCGTTAGCAATAAACTCATCATGCATAACTTTACCAACCTCATCCTGAACAATGGCGACGATCTTGGGGGCTAGATCTTTTTGTTGCTGCGACATTGCAGAGATCATCTGATTGGCAACCGCTGTGCCCATCATTTCACCTATTTTTAAAGCACCTGTTATTTCTAGCATTTCATCTATGACTCGCTTCTTTTCATCGGTGATTTCTTCTGCGAATGAAAACTGTGAAAAAAACAGGGTGATAATTAAAACTATTTTGATCATTGTATACTCCTTGGTAAATATACCCATCGCCATTGAAAGTGCGAATATAGAATACTTACATTAGCTAGCTGATTATGGTCAAAATAAGCTTATGAACAATCCTTTAACACCGAACGAGCGCGATGAACTCATAAAATCTCATCGTAAAGAGAGAGATGGGCGTATTCGAGACCGAATAAAAGCGGTTTTAGCTTTTGATGAGGGTTATAGTTATTCAGAAATGTCTAGGATTTTGCTTTTAGATGATGAGACTATTAGACGCCATGTCGATGATTATTTTTCTAAAGCTAAGCTGAAGCCCGAAAACGGGGGCAGCAAAAGTGATTTAGACGAGAATGAAACAGCAAAGCTCGTTAAACACGTAGAAGGAATGACTTATCCTTATGTTAAGGACATTTGCACTTATGTGAAGTTGAATTTTGGTAAGGTTTACAGTGTAAGCGGCATGACAAAATGGCTGCATCGCAATAATTTCTGCCATAAGAAGCCTCATGCAGTGCCAGCGAAAGCAAACGCACAGGCGCAAAAAGCGTTTGTCAAAGACTATGAACATCTTTCGAAAGACCCTAAAAACAAGGGTTTAATCTATTTCTCGGACAGTTTTCATCCGCAGTATCAAACGCGGTTGGCCTGTGGATGGATTTTAAGAGGCACTCGAAAAAGTATTGCCACAACGGCTCGTCAAACACGATTGAATTTCATTGGTGCTGTATCTTTGGATGGTCACAAAATAATCCACACTGAAGTTGAGCGAGTGAATGCGCAAACCATTAAATCTTTTCTAAAATCTCTACGCAAACGGCATGCACCAGAGAAAGACATTCATGTAATTTGGGATAATGCGGCTTATCATAAGAGCAAAGACGTTCAGTCTTATGCCAAGGACTCAAACATTAAATTACACTATTTGCCGCCCTATTCACCGAATTTAAATCCAATTGAGCGACTTTGGAAAATGATGCATGAAGCGGTTACTTATAATCGGTACTATGAGAAGTTTATAGATTTTCGGGAAGCATCTTTGAATTTTTTCAGGCGCATTGGAAGACGAAAGATTTTATTGAGAAAAAGAATCACTGATAGGTTTCACATTATTAATGCACCGATGTTCGCATCTTGAAGTGTGATGGGTATATAACGCCTCAAGCAGAGGCGCCAGCTTCGCTGGCGTCCTGCTGGCTTGACTTGTTAACTTTATTTCTTACTTGAGTACATAATCGGATAATATATCTCTGTTTTCATTGATTACAGTAGTAAGCATAACTTTGTCTGAATCGGAAAATTACTTATATGCTCCTTCAATAGTTCAAAATAAATGAATTCTTGAAAGTGTTCTGCATAGATAATACACAAGTCATTATGTTTTACTACTTCGGCAAAAAATTACCCGACACAAATTAATAAATATGTTACAATGATGCTATGAAAAAGACAGACGGTCGCTCACTGCCCCATTCCGCGCGAGAAGCCATCCGCAGGCACGCGGTTGCGCAAGTATTATCGGGTGAAAGCCCTGAAAAAGTAATTAAAGCCCTCGGATTTCATCGTTCTTGCATTGACGATTGGTTATCCAGATATGAGCAAGGTGGTGAACAGGCGCTGTCTACCGGTAAGATCACGTGCCGCCCAAGAAAGTGTCCCGATGAATATGCGGATCGCTTACGTGAACGGGTTAAAACGAATCCGTTGCAATTGGACTTTCACGATGCCCTGTGGACGCGCTCGATGATTCAGATATGACTGAAAGACAAATTTGGCATCGAAGTCAGCGAGCGCTCGGTGGGCAATATCCTGTCTCGTTTGGGGATGAGTGCGCAGCGCCCTGGGTTTAAGGCATACGAGCCAGACCCTGATCAGGTTAAGGTATGGTTAAAAGAAACTTGGCCTGAAGTACAACGAGAAGCGAAAAGGCGGCGAGCGCGGGTCTATTTTGGCGACGAATCGACGATCCGGTCGGATTATCATCGTGGTACCACTTGGGGGGTACGGGGTGATACGCCGGTTGTAGCGAAAACGGGTCGGCGCTTTAGCGTAAGTATGCTGTCAGCCGTTTCGCCGAAGGGTCACCTGCGTTTCATGGTGAGCGAATCACGGGTAACCGCAGACGTTTTTATCGACTTTCTAAGGCGTTTGTTGCACAACGCCAAGCGATCGGTCTATTGGGTTGTTGATGGCCATCGAATTCATCGAACCAAGAAGGTGCAAGAATTTGTCCGCAATAGCCAAGGGAGGCTCACGTTAGTATTGCTACTGCCGTATTCACCGGAACTCAATCCTGATGAACGGGTATGGCATCACGTAAAAAGCCAACGAATTGGGCGGACAGTGGTGGCTACAAAGGAGCAACTGGTGGCCTTGGCTCGTTCGGTGTTGCACTCACTGCAACAGAATACGCAAATAATTAAACGGTTTTTCTATGAAAAGCATGTCAGATATATTCTGAATTGATGTCGGGTAATTTTTTGCCGAATTAGTAGTTCACATGGCTCGATCATTCCAGGAATAGAGTTATAGCCCTTTACATGTTCCCAGAATAACTTATGCCTATCATCGTAATGATCGCCAACGATATAGTCTTGGTTTAAAACGATATCGTTAAGCCTATTACTTTCTTCCTTGTTTCTCTTTTCCTGCTCGAGAAATGACATCAACAAAATTGCCTTGCAAGTTGCCTCCCATCGCTCCCACCTAAATTCATCATAGGGAATTTAGGTCGCATAGCTTTTAAGAAGCTCATGCGCCTCATTTTTACGACCGACTGCTATCAGCCATACACATAATAAATTTGCTTCCTCAATGGTCTTTGACTGAGTAGGCTTGAATTTATTTCTTACTGACTTCTTTTTTCGACGAAGGAAAGCGTTATCTATTTCTTCATCTACAACGTTTAACATGATTTTCCTTATGGCACCCAGAGAGTTACTACTTCGGCAAAAAATTACCCGACACAAATTGATAAAATGTGTTATAGTGATGCTATGAAAAAGACAGACGGTCGCTCACTGCCCCATTCCGCGCGAGAAGCCATCCGCAGGCACGCGGTTGCGCAAGTATTATCGGGTGAAAGCCCTGAAAAAGTAATTAAAGCCCTCGGATTTCATCGTTCTTGCATTGACGATTGGTTATCCAGATATGAGCAAGGTGGTGAACAGGCGCTGTCCACCGGCAAGATCACGGGCCGCCCAAGAAAGTGTCCCGATGAATATGCGGATCGCTTACGTGAACTAGTTAAAACGAATCCGTTGCAATTGGATTTTCACGATGCCTTGTGGACGCGCTCGATGATTCAGATATGACTGAAAGACAAATTTGGCATCGAGGTCAGCGAGCGCTCGGTGGGCAATAGCCTGTCTCGTTGGGGGATGAGTGCGCAGCGCCCTGGGTTTAAGGCATACGAGCAAAACCCTGATCAGGTTAAGGTATGGTTAAGAGAAACTTGGCCTGAAGTACAACGAGAAGCGAAAAGGCGCCGAGCGCGGGTCTATTTTGGCGACGAATCGACGATCCGGTCGGATTATCATCGTGGTACCACTTGGGGGGTACGGGGTGATACGCCAGTTGTAGCGAAAACGGGTCGGCGCTTTAGTGTGAATAGGCTGTCAGCCGTTTCGCCGAAGGGTCACCTGCGTTTCATGGTAACCGAATCACGGGTAACCGCAGACGTTTTTATCGACTTTCTAAGGCGTTTGTTGCACAACGCCAAGCGATCGGTCTATTTGATTGTTGATGGCCATCGAATTCATCGAGCCAAGAAAGTGCAAGAATTTGTCCGCAATAGCCAAGGTAAGCTCACGTTAGTATGGTTACCGCCGTATTCACCGGAACTCAATCCTGATGAGCTAGTATGGCATCATGTAAAAAGCCAACGAATTGGGCGGACAGTGGTGGCTACAAAGGAGCAACGGGTGGCCTTGGCTCGTTCGGTGTTGCACTCACTGCAACACAATACGCAAATAATTAAACGGTTTTTCTATGAAAAGCATGTCAGATATATTCTGAATTAATGTCGGGTAATTTTTTTCCGAATTAGTAACGCCCAACTCAGCGGAAAGCCGAAGCAAAGTGTAGGTTTTTCCGATACAGTTGCTTGTTATGTTCAGTTAAGAGCAATTTTCACGTTTCTGAACTCGAAAATATGCTCATCATTTACCCCGTCGCCTCTTACGCGAGAAGTTATTGATACCTTGCTAATAGACTCTACATTTTCTTCAACATCAGTGAATCGTATTGACAGGGGCGTATCGACACCTCGTACTAACTCACCCCCTAGGTAAGAATGCGTTGACTTAAGAGCCCACTTAAAATTGGCTAAAGAAGCGTAATTTGAGGCATATTTGCTTCCGTTTTGATCATATATCGCAGAAGTGCCATATATATAAAATGTTATATCGCTATCTTGTGAATTGGCAGTAAGAAAGCATGTTACAGTGCTACTTTGCTTACTGCATTTTTCTAGAGTAATGTTGACTCCTAATCCAAACTCTTGCCACTTTATTCCACCCAGTATCTTTGAGGTAGGGTTAGGAACCTCTTCGTCCTTTATAAGAGGTATGAATTTTTCAATAAATATTGGCGATAATTTTGTAACGCAATCTCTGTAACTTTTCGAGTTTTCAACTGTAGATCTAACTCCCTCCCATTCACCTTTGGAAAACTCAGCCTCACCCGTTAGTCCAAGTTTTGCTAGTTTTAGTCTTATTCCTGCTTCACCGTCACCCTTAACTCTAATATCCCAATAACTTCCTGCTTCAGCAGGTTTATCGCACACCTTTACTATGTTATTGCTAATAATTTCTATAATTTCTTCGGAACTCATTGATACTCCGGGGAATACTATCGAATAAGTACCAGCAATAAAGAACAAGATTTTTTTCACTACACTCTCCGTTGTAAATATGAAGTTAACAATTTTTAAAACATAACAGTATGTTACACAGGCCGCTGGCCTCTGTAACACTATTATAGGGCGGCCCTATAATTTCTGCAACCGCCAAGGCTACTCCCGTAACTAATTGAAATATAAAAAATTTACCTACTTCGGAAAATCAGCGAAAAACTATAGGGAATTGTTCCCTATAATTTTGTTTAGGCGCATGTGGGGTTAATTCATCGTAGGTTTCTTTAATCATACGCATTAAGAAATCACTACCACCTTTGTCTGAATGAACTTTCTGCGATATATACCCATCGCCATTGAAAATGCGAATATAGAATACTTACATTAGCTAGCTGATTATGGTCAAAATAAGCTTATGAACAATCATTTAACACCAAGCGAGCGCGATGAACTCGTAAAATCTCATCGTAAAGAGAGAGATGGGCGTATTCGAGACCGAATAAAAGCTGTTTTAGCTTTTGATGAGGGTTATAGTTATTCAGAAATTTCTAGGATTTTGCTTTTAGATGATGAGACTATTAGACGCCATGTCGATGATTACTTTTCTAAAGCTAAGCTGAAGCCCGAAAACGGGGGCAGCAAAAGTGATTTAGACGAGAATGAAACAGCAAAGCTCGTTAAACACATAGAAGGAATGACTTATCCTTATGTTAAGAACATTTGCACTTATGTGAAGTTGAATTTTGGTAAGCTTTACAGTGTAAGCGGCATGACAAAATGGCTGCATCGCAATAATGTCTGCCATAAGAAGCCTCATGCAGTTCCAGCGAAAGCAAACGCACAGGCGCAAAAAGCGTTTGTCAAGGAATATGAACATCTTTCGAAAAACGCTAAAAACAAGGGTTTAATCTATTTCTCGGACAGTTTTCATCCGCAGTATCAAACACGGTTGGCTTATGGATGGATTTTAAGAGGCACTCGAAAGAATATTGCCACAACGGCTCGTCAAACACGATTGAATTTCATTGGTGCTGTATCTTTGGATGGTCACAAAATAATCCACACTGAAGTTGAGCGAGTGAATGCGCAAACCATTAAATCTTTTCTAAAATCTCTACGCAAACGGCATGCACCAGAGAAAGACATTCATGTAATTTGGGATAATGCGGCTTATCATAAGAGCAAAGACGTTCAGTCTTATGCCAAGGACTCAAACATTAAATTACACTATTTGCCGCCCTATTCACCGAATTTAAATCCAATTGAGCGACTTTGGAAAATGATGCATGAAGCGGTTACTTATAATCGGTACTATGAGAAGTTTGTAGATTTTCGGGAAACCTCTTTGAATTTTTTCAAGCGCATTGGAAGACGAAAGATTTTATTGAGAAAAAGAATCACTGATAGGTTTCACATTACTAATGCACCGATGTTCGCATCTTGAAGTGTGATGGGTATAGAACGGTACTTTTTCTCTAGTTCATTTTTGTTTGGCATTTCTTTGAAGTCAAGCACTTCCAATGGGTTTATATTGCTTGATTGAACGTTATGCCCAAAATTCCGATTAAATTTCTGATTATTTTCATTCAGTAGCTCTTGATACTGTTGTCTGAGAGAAGCTATTTCTGATTGAAGTTTTGCTATCTCAGAACTCTCGTTTTGCTTTGCTATTTCTATTGCACTATTAGCATTAAAGGCAGACACACTCATGAAGAATGTATAGCCTTGATCATAATAATGACCTAATTCCCATTGGGTGTTTTGGTTCCGTATTACTGCAAGAAAGTCATTATCTTTCTTTAACACTGTAAAGTAGTAAATGTTCATTGGTACTCTGAATTTTAATTTGCGCCTAACAGTATATTCCTAATTAACCTGAGTGATCGCGTATCATCACTTCTCAAATGAACGCCCCATCCAATTGGTACAAATACTTTAAGAGCACCTGCTAAAAATGCACTTTTCCGCGATGGCGGCGTCAGCGCCGTGCTCCAATCCTCAGATATGAACTATACACTGCGGTTGCGCGCGGTGCTTTCTTGCACTCACGGAACAATGACTATTTGTAGCAGCTGCCCTGCAGTTGATTACTGACACTACGGGCCGGTTTTCCCTCCTGGATTTCGCTCGGGCTGACTGCGGACTGGGCTAGCATCCAACATTTCACTCAGGTAGTTGCTGTCCCAAGTAGTTGCTGCCCGGTTCCACCACTTTTTACTACTTCGGTAAAAGATTACCCGACACAAATTGATAAAATATGTTATAGTGATGCTATGAAAAAGACAGACGGTCGCTCACTGCCCCATTCCGCGCGAGAAGCCATCCGCAGGCACGCGGTTGCGAAGTGTTATCGGGTGAAAGCCCTGAAAAAGTAATTCAAGCCCTCGGATTCCATCGTTCTTGCATTGACGATTGCTTATCCAGGTATGAGCAAGGTGGTGGACAGGCGCTGTCCACCGGCAAGATCACGGGTCGCCCAAGAAATTTCCCGATGAATATGCGGATCGCTTACGTGAACGGGTTAAAACGAATCCGTTGCAATTGGATTTTCACGATGCCCTGTGGACGCGCTCGATGATTCAGATATGACTGAAAGACAAATTTGGCATCGAAGTCAGCGAGCGCTCGGTGGGCAATATCCTGTCTCGTTTGGGGATGAGTGCGCAGCGCCCTGGGTTTAAGGCATACGAGCCAGACCCTGATCAGGTTAAGGTATGGTTAAAAGAAACTTGGCCTGAAGTACAACAAGAAGCGAAAAGGCGCCGAGCGCGGGTCTATTTTGGCGACGAATCGACGATCCGGTCGGATTATCATCGTGGTACCACTTGGGGGGTACGGGGTGATACGCCGGTTGTAGCGAAAACGGGTCGGCGCTTTAGCGTGAATAGGCTGTCAGCCGTTTCGCCGAAGGGTCACCTGCGTTTCATGGTAACCGAATCGCGGGTAACCGCAGACGTTTTTATCGACTTTCCAAGGCGTTTGCTGCACAACGCCAAGCGGATCGATCTATTGGGTTGTTGATGGCCATCCCATTCATCGAGCCAAGAAAGTGCAAGAATTTGTCCGCACTAGCCAAGGTAGGCTCACGTTAGTATTGTTACCGCCGTATTCACCGGAACTCAATCCTGATGAACGGGTATGGCATCACGTAAAAAGCCAACGAATTGGGCGGACAGTGGTGGCTACAAAGGAGCAACGGGTGGCCTTGGCTCGTTCGGTGTTGCACTCACTGCAACAGAATATGCAAATAATTAAACGGTTTTTCTATGAAAAGCATGTCAGATATATTCTGAATTAATGTCGGGTAATTTTTTTCCGAATTAGTAAATACCATGGGTTTCGAGTGGTGAACGGGTCTTCACCGGCAATGCACGCAGTTGGCTTGCGGACTCGGTGAATCGTGCATACGGTATGCACAACTCAGTGCGGAGAAGAGACGATGTGTGGAATCGCGGGGCGCATCCTCACGGCGCCGGGGCGCGTCGGCAACGACTTGGTCGAGTTGATGGATGCGCAGGCACACCGGGGCGCCGACAGCACTGGCTTCGCCATCTACGGGCCGCCACGCGCACGCGGCTTCGTGGTGCGTGGCATGGGCTTCGAGCGGCACCGCTTAGCCGGCGATATGGAGACGTTTCGCGCCCTGCTGAAGGAACATGGTGCCGATTTCCTGGCCGAGCCCACTTTTGTCATGGATCAGGCATCGCATTACTGTGCCCGGTTGGTGGTGAGCGAGCCGCGGGATGTGGCGCGCTGGATCGATGATGTCGATACTCACCTTGGCACTTTCGAAGTGCAGTCTTGCGGGCGTTCACTCGAGATCATCAAGGATGTAGGGGGCGCTATTGCTGTGCCGGACAAACACGGTGTGCGCGATCTCATAGGTACCCACGGCTTGGGCCACGCCCGCCTGGCCACGGAGAGCAGTGTGTTACCCAACGCCAGTCATCCGTTCTGGGCGCGACCGTTTCCCGACACCGCTATCGTTCATAACGGCCAGATCACCAACTATTTCCTGTGGCGTGACGCTCTCACGCGCGCCGGTTACCGGTTCTTGACCGAGAATGACAGCGAACTCATCGCTGTGTGGGTGTCGGATCAGATTAAACGCGGCCTCACCCTGGCGCAGGCGCTGCGGCGTTCCATCGTGGCAATCGATGGCGTGTTCACTTACCTCATCGCGCGGTTGGAAGGCATTGGCCTCGCCAAGGATCGCTTTGCCATGAAACCGCTGGTGGTCATCGAGCGCGATGCGCAATGGGCTGGCGCTACCGAAGAGCAGGCCGTGCGGCGTATCTACCCCGGCGAATGCGATGTCGTCAATTACGACGGCCCGGCATTGACGCAGATCTGGGACGTGGGCAAGCGGAGTTTGGCCGCGTGAGTGCTGTCGTGCGTGAGCGCCGTCGCCGGTGAGTCAAGTCGTCCCGGTGAGTAAAGTCGTTATTGAGGCGGGTGGGCGTCACATCCGCGAGATCAACCAAGACATTCAAGCCGCCGTCCGGGCGGGCGCCGCCGTGGAGGTGAGCAATACCTTGTCCCGGCACAATTTAGGCATCGGCTTGCCGGCGCACGCCCAGGTCCGCTTCGCCGGCAGTGTCGGTTATTACTGTGGCGGGCTCAATAACGGCGCGCATCTCACCATCGAGCGCAATGCCGGTTGGGGTCTGGCGGAAGGTATGTCCCGCGGTCATGTAACGGTATACGGTTATGCCGGCATGTCGGCGGGCGCCGCCATGACTGGTGGCACTATCCACGTGCGAGGTGATGCAGGTCCGCGCTGCGGCGTGGCGATGAAGGGTGGCCATATCGTCGTGGAAAGGAAGATCGGTTATCAGTCCGGCTTCATGACTCCCTTTTTGCCGAACAACTGTAAGCCCTAATTTTTCAAGCCTGCGGATGGCTTCTCCGCCTGATATTACGGGAAGCTTAGGAGGCATACGACGGAATTTCTATTGTAGTTAGCCACGATTTTTTGTGAATTGCCATCGGAAACCCTTCCAGATACAACTCCGTAGCCTTTTGCAAGTTAGTTAAAGCCTCATCAACAGATTCCCCTTGTGTGTGCGTGCCAGTCTCCGGATTCATAGCGACAAAGCCTCTTTCAAGCGCTGGGGTCAAAATTGCCGTTAATTGCATAGTTTCTTCTCCAAAATTTATTTACTGCACCTAATCGCCTAACGCCTGCCATAACCGGGAGCAAAAAAAAAGCAGAGTGAGGTACCAGCGGCGCTTTTTTGCGATCCGTGTTTATGGCTTTGTTAGCGGCCATACTGCTTGGATTGCAGTGGTTTTGGACCAAAAGTAACAAACTCTTTTTGTGATTGCTTCTCCCGCTGCCTGAGTGCCTCACAAATTTTGTTTAAATCATTATCGTAGCGTGCCGCATGTTCTGCGCGGTACTTTCTGATTTCTTCAACAATGGGATCTTCAATCATGATATTTCCCTCAATTCTTCTGGTGAACAAAGTTCTGGACACTGATAACCGAGCCTTTCAATCACGCGGCGGATATCTGTTTTGATACTGGCATTGTTGATGTGTTTGAAATTCCAGGTGAGCAAGAAATCAATACCGTTAGCAGCAGCAATACCAATATGCAATGCATCTTCTTCACTCCTGGCTGGCACTGCTAGCGCAGATATGAGTTGTTCGGCTATTACCTGAGCTTCTTCAGATACGCTCAGGTTTTTAATGTTGGACGTAATAGCCAAACGTCGAGCAGCAGCTTCCGGGTTACCCTGTGCAATTTCCTGTTCAACCAACTCAGAAACGTAAACTGAGAAATGCTGGAGATTTTCAGACCACCAAACCTCTGTAATGCTTTGCCGAGCGGCCTTTACCAAATCATTGCTTGGACGTGCCGTTAGGTAACTGATAATCGATGATTCTATATAGACCTTGGATTTCATAATTCGATTCACTGCTGTCCCGCAAAATAGTTAAATACTGTAAACCTCCTTCAAGCGTTGGGGTCAAAATTGCCGTTAATTGCATAGTTTCTTCTCCAAAATTTATTTACTGTACCTGGTCGCCTAACGGCGAGGCTCAGCCGCGGACAAACCGCGTGGCGGGTTGGCCGTCGGCTGGAGCGACTGGTTATGCATCATGCCGAGCTCGAAGAGGAAAACGCTCAGGATGGCGAATGATTTCCATGCCGAGATCCACGTCTAGGTCGGGCCAGTAGAAGTGACCAGGAGTTGGTTCTTGCACGTTTAGAATTTCCCTCACGGAAACATCTTTGAACCATGGAAAATCCTCATAGGACAGAAACATTTCCTCTTCGCCGGCGAGCAGCCAGACGCCGTGCGAAGAAATGCCCGTGACTTCAACTTCCGAAGTGCTGATGCCAAGCGGCTCGGAACTCATTCTGATGCTCCTCCACTATCTCTTCTGCGTCCTTCAGTTGGCGGCGAGAAAGTCCATAATTCCTCGCCAGCTCAATCTCTGGCTCCAACCAGAACTTCGCCTCACCTTCCGCGCGGATAACGTGAACATGCTTCCGCGGTTCTTCCCGTGAAAAGAAAGAAGAACCGAAATCCTTGTTCTCTGTGAATAGTGGGAGCCATAAGGAGTTCCATCGACGCCTAACGGATAAGCTCACGCGCGGACGGACCGGCGCCAGCCGGGACGGACGTCGCGTGCAGCAGGTTGTTAGGCGCTATCGACGCACGCGTATCACAAGTATCTGACAATGCAACTCCCCCGCGCACCTTAGCGACAGTTCCCTAAGTTGGTTATCCAAAGCAGTGTTCCATCCCGGAGGCGGATGCGTGATTTTCGAAACCCTCGCTTCACGATCGTGTATTCGCTGGTCTGAACCTCGCGGCACACAGTCGCCATTAACAGCCGGATCTTCCGATAGTCAGAGCTGATAGCCGCATCGGTAAGAGCATCCAAAGCCTCTTTGGTACCGCATCCTGCGTTTGCGGACACGACTGTGGTCCACAGACTAAGAAAAATAGCGACTGCCAATCTCATCTCAACACTCTTGATGATTGGGAGAATCGCCCCCGTAGACGGCGCCGCCACCGCATCAAGTCTACCCCGCCTACCAGCCGAGACGGACGTACCTAAGGGTACCGTCGAGTTCATTGGCCAAGTCAAGGAGAAAACCATCGTTTACCGCCATGCCCACGCATCCTCGGTCCATTCGCATGGCAGCTCCGGTGGCAGTTGTGAAATAGACGGGTATCCGCTTGCTGTCAATCGCACGATACATAGCGAGTAGATTTCGATAGAAGTTCTCCTGCCGCTCGGTGAATTTCCGTCGAAAGTCTCGGTACTCGGCCGCAGGCGGCCGCCTTAGGTCATCAAAACGGAGCGTCGAAGACGGAAAATCTTCAAGATCAGGAATGAAGTTAACCGTGCACATCAAAGGTCACCTCCATGAATGCGCTGGAGTTACCCACAAACCACGAACCTGTCCGCGGTTTGTGGGTAACTCTGGCGTCTAACGACCAAGCTTAGCCGCGGACAAGCCGCGAAGCGGGTTAGCCGCCGGCTGGAGCGTTTGGTTAGCCCTAAGCCGCCGGTCCACCTCCGTGAATATACGACGATAGAGCGGCTGCTGGCCCTCCACCGTGAAGGCTCGCAACCATCGTCGCGTCATTCTCGTTCAACCCAGGAATCAGGCTGACCGTATGAGTCCAGATATCTGTTAGCAACTGCTGTAACGGGCCGAAATCCATGGACGTCGCGCCAGCGACGGCCGCGCCGAGAGTGACTACTGATACTGCGCCTCTCGTACCAACGACAACATACGGCATGATCTCAAAGGACTTGCGTGGCGACTTCAGATCGGGAGCCTGAAACTGATCTGCCGCTTCTGCGTTTCTCTTCAACTACCTTAAGAGCACCTGAGAGCACCTGCTAAAAATGCACTTTTCCGCGATGGCGGCGTCAGCGCCGTGCTCCAATCCTCAGGTATGAGCTATACACTGCGGTTGCGCGCGCGGTGCTTTCTTGCACTCACGGAACAATGACTATTTGTAGCAGCTGCCCGGTAGTCGATTACTGAACACTACGGGCCGGTTTTCCCTCCTGGATTTCGCTCGGGCTGACTGCGGACTGGGCTAGCATCCAACATTTCACTTAGGTAGTTGCTGCCCGGTTCTGCCACCTTTTGAGTACCATGGGTTTCGAGTGGTGAACGGGTCTTCACCGGCAATGCACGCAGTTGGCTTGCGGACTCGGTGAATCGTGCATACGGTATGCACAACTCAGTGCGGAGAAGAGACGATGTGTGGAATCGCGGGGCGCATCCTCACGGCGCCGGGGCGCGTCGGCAACGACTTGGTCGAGTTGATGGATGCGCAGGCACACCGGGGCGCCGACAGCACTGGCTTCGCCATCTACGGGCCGCCACGCACACACGGCTTCGTAGTGCGCGGCATGGGCTTCGAGCGGCACCGCTTAGCCGGTGATATGGAGACGTTTCGCGCCCTGCTGAAGGAACATGGTGCCGATTTCCTGGCCGAGCCCACTTTTGTCATGGATCATGCAGCCCATTACTGTGCCCGGTTGGTGGTGAGCGAGCCGCGGGATGTGGCGCGCTGGATCGATGATGTCGATACTCACCTCGGCACTTTCGAAGTGCAGTCTTGCGGGCGTTCACTCGAGATCATCAAGGATGTAGGGGGCGCTATTGCTGTGGCGGACAAACACGGTGTGCGCGATCTCATAGGTACCCACGGCTTGGGCCACGCCCGCCTGGCCACGGAGAGCAGTGTGTTACCCAACGCCAGTCATCCGTTCTGGGCGCGGCCGTTTCCCGACACTGCTATCGTTCATAACGGCCAGATCACCAACTATTTCCTGTGGCGTGACGATCTCACGCGCGCCGGTTACCGGTTCTTGACCGAGAATGACAGCGAACTCATCGCTGTGTGGGTGTCGGATCAGATTAAACGCGGCCTCACCCTGGCGCAGGCGCTGCGGCGTTCCATCGTGGCAATCGATGGCGTGTTCACCTACCTCATCGCGCGGTTGGAAGGCATTGGCCTCGCCAAGGATCGCTTTGCCATGAAACCGCTGGTGGTCATCGAGCGCGATGCACAATGGGCTGGCGCCACCGAAGAGCAGGCCGTGCGGCGTATCTACCCCGGCGAATGCGATGTCGTCAATTACGACGGCCCGGCATTGACGCAGATCTGGAACGTGGGCAAGCGGAGTTTGGCCGCGTGAGTGCTGTTGTGCGTGAGCGCCGGCGCCGGTGAGTCAAGTCGCCCCGGTGAGTCAAGTCGTCATTGAGGCGGGTGGGCGTCACATCCGCGAGATCAACCAAGACATTCAAGCCGCCGTCCGGGCGGGCGCCGCCGTGGAGGTGAGCAATACCTTGTCCCGGCACAACTTAGGCATCGGCTTGCCGGCGCACGCCCAGGTCCACTTCGCCGGCAGTGTCGGTTATTACTGTGGCGGGCTCAATAACGGCGCGCATCTCACCATCGAGCGCAATGCCGGTTGGGGTTTGGCGGAAGGTATGTCCCGCGGTCATGTGACGGTATACGGTTATGCCGGCATGTCGGCGGGCGCCGCCATGACCGGTGGCACCATCCACGTGCGAGGTGACGCCGGCCCGCGCTGCGGCGTGGCGATGAAGGGTGGCCATATCGTCGTGGAAGGGAAGATCGGTTATCAGTCCGGCTTCATGGCGCATCGTGGCAAGCTCATCGCTCTAGGCGGTGCTGGCGCAGCCTGTGCCGACGCACTGTGGCAGGGCGAGGTATGGGTGGCCGGCGCTATCGAGAGCCTCGGTGTGGACGTCAACGTGATCGAGCCTACTGCGGAGGAAGTGGCGCAAGTCGATGCCATTTTAGAGCCCCTCGGATTGGTGGATACGGGGCGAGCATGGCGTAAGCTGATCAGCGCTCAACGCCTTTGGTATTTCGAAAGCAGGGATGCGAAATCGTGGTTGATGATATGAGTAAGCGGTACGAATACCCCTTCGAGATGGCTTCGGAGGCGGCGATCGGATTCGGCGATGGCGCTATCGCCGGGCGGCCCGCCGGTGTTCCCGGCTCTTATGATGAAGGCGGCTCCACCCGTTGGACACCGCAAGCGATAGCCGAAGTACAAGCACTGGCGCAATTGGGCCGCTACCAAGTGCGGGGCTATAACACGTTCAACCGGCGGCTGCCGACGTTCGACGATTTAACCTTTGTCCCCGCAACCATGACCCGCTTGCCGTTGGAGGGCTATAGGGAAAGCTGTGATACCACCACTGTGCTAGGCGCAGGACGTGGCATCGTCGAGCGGCCGGTCGCACTCGACATCCCCATCTATATCGCCTCCATGTCTTTCGGCGCCCTATCGGCTGCGGCGAAGGCGTCGCTCGGTTACGGCGCCTCCAAGGTGGGCACCATGACTTGCACCGGCGAGGGCGGCATGCTGGAGGAAGAGCGCGAGGCTTCGCAGACCCTGCTCTATCAGATGTCGCCGGCCCGTTACCGCATCGATCTGGACCACATCCGCCGTGCCGATGCCTTGGAATTGGTCGTTGGCCAAGGGGCGAAACCGGGTACGGGCGGATTACTCCTGGGGATGAAAGTCAGCCCGCGGGTCTCGGCTATGCGCACCCTCCCCGAGGGTGTGGATCAACGCTCCACCATCCGGCATCCGGATTTTCTAGGCGCCGACGACTTAGCCGTCAAAGTGGAGGAGCTGCGTATCGCCACCGATTACCAGGTGCCCATCTTCTTGAAAATGGGCGCCACGCGGCCGCGCTTCGATGTAGCCATCGCCGCCAAAGCCGGCGTGGACGTGGTGGTGGTTGACGGCGCCGAAGGCGGCACTGGCGCGTCGCCGGAGTTGCTGTTGAACCATACGGGCATTCCCACCATGAGCGCTATTCGGGCGGCCAGGGAAGCGCTCGATGAGTGCGGTATGACGGGCCAGGTGGATCTGATCGCCGCCGGTGGCATCCGCAGCGGTGTCGATGCGGCCAAATGCCTGGCGCTAGGCGCCGATGCGGTGATGATCGGCAACGCCGCGATGATTGCGTTGGGCTGCAACTCGCCGCGCTACGCCGCAGACTACGCTGAGTTGGGCACCTCGCCCGGGGCTTGCCATCATTGTCATACGGGCCTTTGCCCGGTGGGCATCGCCACCCAGGACAGTGAGCTTGAAAGACGCATGCAGCCAGCGGCCGGCGCGGAGCGGGTGGCGCGGTTTTTGACCGCTATGACGATGGAGATCACCATGCTCGCCAAAGCCTGCGGCAAGTCATCGGTGCACAATCTGGAAGTCGAGGACCTGCGCGCTCTGTCGTTCGAGGCATCCGCTTTTACCGGCGTCAAGATGGCCGGCATTGACCGCGCTTTTAGCTGGTAGGCTTAAGTCTCAATGCTTGGCCGGCCTTGACTGTAGACTGGCTGCTAATGGGAACACTGGAGGAGGGAGGAGAATGTCAGGTGTCGAGTTCATGCTGCCCGAGGGCATCCATACCGTCGCTTTGGGCGTGGGCGATTTGAATGGGATTTTGCGCGGTAAGCGGGTGCCCTCATCGCATTGGCAGACCGTGTGCACTGACGGCAATGCGCTGTCCATCGCCCTGTTTGCTATCGATATGACCTGTGATGTGTGGGACACGCCGTACGTCAGCTTCGACAACGGCTATCCGGACATGCACCTCTTTCCGCTGGCGGCCCCCGTGCCCCTGCCATGGGAGCCTGGGGTGGCGTTTTGCTTAGCACACGCGCAAGGCATGGATCACAAGCCGGTGCCCATCGATCCGCGCCAGGCGTTGGTGCGTCAAGTCGAGCGCGCCGCGTCCATGGGCTATACGGTCAACGTGGGCTGCGAGATGGAGTTCCACCTGCTCGATCCGCAAACCAAGCAGCCGCGCGATCGCGGTATTCAAGTCTATTCTTTGGCGCGGGCGGCAGAGCTGGAACATGCTAGGTCCCATCCGCCAGCAGATCAACGAGACCGGCATACCCATCGAGCAATCCAATCCCGAATATGCCCCTGGCCAGGTAGAGGTGAATATCCGCTATGCCGATGCGCTCACTTCGGCGGACCGCGTGGTCGTATTCCGCTCCTTGGTCAAGCAACTGGCACGCCGGCACGGTTATTTGGCCACCTTCATGTCGAAGCCGTTCTTCGGCCAATCCGGTAACGGCTTTCATGTGCATCATTCGTTGTCCAAAGAGGGCACCAACGTTTTCTCCGCCGGTGGCAAGCTGTCCGCTTCGGGCCTCAATTATCTCGCCGGCCTGCAAACGCGCATGGCCGAGACGGCCCTGTGTAGCGCAACGACGCCCAATGCGTACCGGCGCCGTCAGCCGTATACCTTCTGTCCCATCAATACCACCTGGGGCATAGACAACCGTACCGTCGGCCTGCGGGTGATTGAGGGGGCCGATGATGCGGTGCGCGTGGAGCAGCACGATGGCAGCGCTGATTGCAACCCCTATTTGTTATTAGCCGCGCAGATCGCCGCCGGGCTAGACGGCGTTGAACAAAATATGCAACCCACCGCCATGACGCGCGCTAACGGTTACGAGGCGGCAGAGGATGAGCCATTGCCCACAGATATAGGCACGGCGTTGGAGCTTGCGCGCGGTTCCGAGTTTTTAAAGCGCGTACTGGACGAGGATCTGTACGCGCTGCTCATTCAGCAGGGCGAACGGGAGCTGGACTTCGTCGGGCGCCAGGTCACGCCGGTAGAGATTGAGCGGTATCTAGAGAATTTCTGAAGCGCGCGATTTGGCGCTGAGACGAGCGATGGCTAAGGCGTCAATGGTTAAGACGATCAATGGCTAAGGCGATCAATGGCTAAGGCGAGCAATGAAGGAGGAACCAATATCATGAAGCTAACCAACCAATGGCTGGCCACGGCGCTGGCTGCGGCCAGCGTGGTGGGCAGCGCGCAGGCTCTCGCCGCCGGCGCCATCAAAGTCGGCTTTATCGGTTCGTTCGCATCGGACGCCGGACGCAGCACCTTGCGGGGCGCTGAGATCGCCATCGACGAACTCAACGCGGCCGGCGGCGTTCTCGGTGGCAAGACGATCGAGCTGGTCAAGGCGGACACCCGCGAAGATGTCACCGAAGGTATCAAGGCTTACGAGTATCTGGCCGAATCCGGGGAGGTGGATTTCATCATCTCCGGCAGCATCGACGATGTATCGCTAGGCTGGCTGCCGCGCATGGTGGAATACAGGATCCCGACGCTCGATACCTGGACTTCTTATATCGGCATCATCGACAAGCTGGTGGAAGATTTCGACAACTACAAGATGTACTTCATGAACGTGGCCTCCGACGAAGCCCTGGCCACGCTCTACATCGACTTCGGCAAGGATATCCTGGCCAAGAAGATGGGTTGGAGGAAAACGATCATCTTGCAAGAAGACACGGCGTTCGGCGGCGCCATCCATGAGCTGGTCAAAGACGTGCTGGCGCCCGAAGCGGGTATAGAGGTGTTGGATACCATCGTCTACGACACCCAAACGGTCGATTTTTCGCCTATTTTCTCCCGGGCCGCCTCAAGTGGTGCCGACTTCATCTACATCATCTCGTCGGTGAACAGCCAAGTGGTGTCATCGCAGTACGTGAAGTTGCAGGTACCGCTGGCGATGACCGGCGTTAACGCGGCCGCGCTAGGCTGGGAATACTGGGAAGATACGGGGGGCGCCGGTGGCGGTATCTCCGTTTTGAGCCCGGTCCCGTCGGTGGGTTTCGAGTTGGACGATGCGTCCAAGCAATTCGCTGAGACCTATGTCAAGCGTTACGGCGATTCGCGGCCCAAGTTCCCGCATTTCAACGGCTTCAACGCTTATTTGGGGGGTTAAGCAAGCGATGGCCGCCGCTGAGGAGGCCGGTGGCTTTAAACCGCTGGACCAATGGGTGACGGCCATGGAGAAGCAGGACCTGATCCTCAAGAAAGACGGCAAACTCTGGTTGCGCTACGGCTTTTGGAAGCCGGGTGAGAAAGAGGCGCGCACGGGCCGCACCTATCCGCACAACATCCGCTTTGACATCAGCCCGCCGTATGACGACGGCGCTCCCTCGATGGTCGTGATTCAATGGTATGAGGATGGCAGCTCCAAGGTGGTTTACCCGCCGAAGTACGCGACTGGCGAGTTTCAACTGCCTTCGTGGGTCAAGCAATAAGCGAGCAGGCCGTGCCGGCGGTCTATTGACTTGCCGGCACGGCGCGGACGCGGCGCGCTCGCCGGGACCGATCATTGACTCAGATACTTATTCAGGGCCTCTTGCTGAGTGGGCTCTACGCGCTCATCGCCGTGGGGTTTACCCTCATCTTCAGTGTTGGCAGGGTGCTCAACCTGGCCTATGGCGCTTATTTGATGCTGGGTGGCTATGCTTATTTTTGGAGCGTGCAGCAGATGGGGATGGCGAAGCTGCCCGGTTTCATCTTTGCCGTCATCATCGGCGCACTGTCCGGGTTACTCATGTACCGCTTTTTGGTGCGGCGCCTGGCCGGGGATCACGGCGCCGTGGAGATCGCTACGTTGATCCTGGCCGTGGTGGTGCAATCCGGTGTCGTCTTGATCTTCAATGACAGCGCCAAAGTGCTGCATCCCATCGTCAGCGGTGTGTGGCGCTTTGGCAACGTCAGCATCACGTTCAACATCCTCGCCGCGATGGTGGCGAACTGGATGATCCTGGGGGCGCTGTATTATTTCGTCAAACGCACCCACCTGGGCCGCGCCATGCAAGCGGTATCGATGGACCGTAAGGGCGCCGCCATTTGCGGCATCGACGTGAATCAAGTCAATCAACTGACCTGGGCCATATCGGGTATGTTGGGTGCCGTGGCCGGCGTGTTCTTCGCCAGCTATACCCAATTGAATCCCACCATGTGGGTAGCACCGCTGATCATCGCTGTGGCCGTGGTGATCGTCGGCGGCATAGGCAGCATCATCGGCACTTTGGTGGTGGCCCATGTCATCGGTTTCATGGAGACCGTTACCACCACGTTGATCGCTGCGGAACTGCGCGGCGTTTTCACCATGGCGCTCATCATCGCGGTGTTGGTCATCCGTCCAAAAGGCTTGTTCGGGCGCGAGGAGCTATAGTGTGCAACCGCGTCATTTGATCCTGTGGGCGCTGTTCGCGGGGGCTATGTTGAGCCTGCCGCAGGTGGCCTCCAGCGGTACGCTGCGCACCCTTATCTTCGCCAACTTTCTGGCTATCTTCGCCATGAGCTGGGACTTTCTCTGCGGCAAGACCGGCTACGTCAGCTTCGGCCACCCGTTTCTCATCGGCATCGGCGCGTACACCACCGCGATCTTGTCGTACCGTTTCGGCGTTCCGCTGGGCGCCAGTATTCCCATCGCTATCGCCGCCACCCTCATCGGTGGCATCGCCTTCTTTTTGCCCGCGTTGCGCATCCGTGGCACCTATTTTGCGCTCGTCACCTTGGCGTTCATGGAACTGATGTACCAATTGGTACAAGTGGTGCGGCCCGACATTACCGGCGGCACCCGCGGTATCTCCGGCATCGAGACGTTGACCATTGGCGCGGAGAAAAACTTCTACCTGTCGTTCACGCTGATGTATGTCATCGCGCTGGTGTTGTGGTTGCTCGCACGCACCCGGGCGGGCACCGCGCTGGATGCTATTCACATGAATGAAGAGGCCGTGCGCGGTAGTGGTCTTAACACCACAAAGCTGAAGCTCTTCGCTTTTGCCACCAGTGCGTGCGTGGCCGGGATCGGCGGTGCTTTCTACGTCCATTACCTGGGCTCCATCGCGCCGCGCGCCCTGTTCGATATCGGTTTTTTGTTCACGATTATCGTGTCGGCTTTGATCGGGGGGGCCGGCACCATCATCGGCCCTCTAGTAGGGGCGTTCTTCTTGACCTTATTGCTGGAGGGCTTGCGGGGTGTGCTGCCGGGTACGGAGCGTTATTTTGTCTACGGCGTGATCGCCTTGGTGTTGTACGTATACAAACCCAAGGGCCTTTACGCGATCTTTTTTGATCTATTGGCCAAGGTACGGGCCAAGGTGTGGGGCAAGAAACGGGGCAAGAAACGGGCACGTAAGCATGCGCCCACTGCTTGAACTCACCGGCATCCGCAAGCATTTCGGCGGTATTCACGCCTGCCAGGGGCTCACGTTGCGCGTCGCCGAGGGGGAATCGCTGGGGCTTATAGGACCCAACGGTGCCGGCAAGACCACCGTATTCAGTCTCATCATGGGTGAGCACCGGCAAAACGCCGGCACCATTCATTTCAATGGCGAAGAGGTGAGCCGAGTGCCGACCCACGGGCGGGTAAAGCGCGGTATTGCCCGGACTTATCAAGTACCCCGTCCATTCGGTGACATGGACGTCGTGAGCAACATTCGGGTTGGCATGATGCCCGACAGCCTGTGGCGCATGCTGGCGAAAGGGCCCGATCACGAGGCGGAGATCGAGCTGGCCTTGAGCGTGGGCTTTGCCGAGGCGGACATCCACCGGTTACCAGGGGAATTGTCCATGGGTGACTTGCGCAAGCTGGAACTGGCCCGGGCACTGGCCACCCATCCGCGCATCATCCTGTTGGACGAGGTGTTCGCGGGGTTGACCGTTGGCGAGATCGCGCAGATGTCCGCACTGCTCGCGCGAAAACGCGCTGAAGGCATGACCTTTGTCATCGTGAGCCACGACCTGCGTTCGCTCGAGCCTTTGGTCGATCGGGCAGTGGCGATGACCTTTGGCCGGCTGGTGGCGGCAGGCAATTTCGAGGACGTCCTGGCCAATGAAGAGGTACGGGCGGCGTACCTCGGGCATTGAAAGCAAAGCCCGAACGATCATGGCATTGCTCGAAATCAATGATCTATTCGCCTTCTATGGCATGGCCGAATCCCTGCACGGCGTCAGTCTGGCGGTGGCTGAAGGCGGCATCATCGGTCTCATCGGACCCAACGGTGCCGGCAAGTCCACCCTGATGGATTCCATCATGGGGTTAACCCGCACCAGGGGTTCGATCAAGCTAGACGGACAAGAACTCACCACCAAGAATACGGCGCAGATCGTAAGGTTGAACGTGGGTTACGCGCCGGAACGGGCGCATCTATTTCCATTCATGACGGTGCATGACAATTTGTTGATAGGGGCGTACACGGCGCGCGGCAAACTGGAACGCAACTTGGAGCGGGTGATGGACTTGTTTCCCATTTTGCAGACCCGCCGCTACCAGGAGACGGGCACGCTGAGCGGCGGCGAGCGGCAGATGGTCTCGCTAGGCCGGGCGCTGATGACTACGCCGCGCATCATGCTGGTGGACGAACCGGCCATCGGACTCGCGCCTAAAGTATGCGGCGACATCGCCGCTGCGCTTCGCCGGCTGAACCAAGAGTCCGGTTTGACCATCGTGATTACGGAGCAAAACGTCAACTTCGCGATGAGCTTGGCTAGCCGCCTATACGTGTTGGAAACAGGCCGTATCCGCATGAGTGGCACCGTGGAGGAGCTGAAAGCCGATCCTGAGACGAAGCGGGCCTATTTCGGTCAGTAATGGGGGATATCCGCGCACCTCGCCGGCGAAGATGTAGGGCACCTTTAACAATGCACTTTTCCGCGATTGCGGCGTCAGCGCCGTGCTCGAATCCCCAGGTATCACTTATACACTGCGGTTGCGCGCGCGGTGCTTCCTTGGACTCACGAAACAATGACTATTTTTAGCAGGTGCTCTGTAGTGCGCACATCAATGAGGTTCGGGGCAAAGCAGTGCGAATTTTATATCGAACGGTGGCGCCGGTGTTAATCTGGCCGGATGGACAATTACGACTACATTATCGCCGGTGCAGGTAGCGCCGGTTGTGTGCTCGCCAACCGCTTGAGCGCCTGCGGCGAACATTCGGTTCTTCTGCTGGAAGCAGGTGGGCGTGATAACTATTTTTGGATCGACATCCCGGTCGGCTACCTCTATACCATCGCCAATCCGCGTACCGACTGGTGTTATCGGATTGAACCGGACGTCGGGCTCAATGGACGCAGCTTGGGTTACGCGCGCGGCAAAGGGCTGGGTGGCTGCTCCTCGATCAACGCCATGATCTACATGCGCGGCCAGGCGGGCGACTACGATCACTGGCGCCAATTGGGCAATGAGGGCTGGTCGTGGAGCGAGGTCTTGCCGGTCTTCAAGCGCTCCGAGGACTATCAGCACGGCGCTGATGAATTTCACGGCGCGGGTGGGGAATTGCGGGTCGAGGAGCGGCGCGTCAATTGGGAAATCCTCGAAGCGTGGCGCGATGCCGCGCAGGAGTGCGGCATCCCGAAAATCACCGAGTTCAACCGGGGTGACAATTTCGGCAACGCTTATTTTCAAATGACCCAACGCACCGGAAAACGCTGGAGTGCCGTGCGGGCGTTCTTGGAACCGGCCATGGGCCGGCCTAATGTGACGGTCATGACCCGGGTGCACGTGAAGCGCCTGACGCTGGCATCCAGTGACTGCGGACCTGCGGCCACGGGCGTCGAGGTACGGTTGCAGGACGGATCAGCGCACACGTTCAAGGCCAACCGCGAAGTTATCTTGAGCGCCGGCGCCATCGGCTCACCCCAGATCCTGCAGCTATCCGGTATTGGCCCGGGTGACTTGCTGAGCGGGCTGGATATCCCCGTGCATCACGAGTTGCCAGGGGTTGGCGAAAATCTGCAGGACCATTTGCAGATCCGTACCATTTATGAAGTCAGCAATACGGTGACGCTCAATCAGCGTGCCAAGTCGCTGTGGGGCAAGGCGTCCATGGCGCTTGAATATTTTCTGTACAAGACCGGGCCGCTGACCATGCCGCCGTCGCAGTTGGGCGCATTCGCCAAAAGTGACGCAGCCCAAGCGTCCGCCAACATGGAGTGGCATGTGCAGCCCTTATCATTGGATAAGTTCGGCGACCCCTTGCATACGTTTAACGCAATCACGCCGTCGGTGTGTAATCTGCGGCCCACCAGCCGTGGCCATGTCAGATTAAAAAGTCCCGATGCGAACGAGTATCCTGCGATTTGTTTGAATTACTTGTCGATGCCCGAGGATCGTCAAGTTGCCGTTGCTGGACTCAAGTTCACGCGCAAGATCATGGCGGCGCAAGCACTGCGGCGTTTTCAACCACGGGAGTTGAAACCCGGTCCGGATATGGTGACGGACGAAGACTTGATGCGGGCGGCCGGTGATCTGGGTACGACGATCTTTCACCCGGTGGGTACCTGCAAAATGGGCCGTGATCCCATGGCGGTTGTCGATGATCAATTGGCGCTGCATGGGGTGCGGAATTTGCGTGTGATCGACGCCTCGATCATGCCGACTATTACCTCCGGCAATACTAACGCGCCAACCCTCATGATCGCGGAGAAAGGCGCGGAGTTTATATTGGCGAGGGCTTCGGCATAAGCTCCGTTTGGCTCAGGGGCACCCGCTAAAAATAGTCATTTTTTCGTGAGTGCAAGGAGGCACCGCGCGCAGAATAGTTCCCATAAACACGAGGAGCCGGTGCTGCGCCGCGAATACCCGGACGAAGAGCACGAATATGACGGGTCCGCCAAGTGACACGGGCCCAGCACTGCTGTTCGCGATGAACATGATCACAAGAGCCACAGTGGCGATCTCGAACGCACTGGAGAGCCGTCAACCGAACTGAGGAAAAGCGACTCCGCGGCGCTATAATTCAAAGACCAGGCCACCGGCGCCAAAACCCGCAATACACCTGGCCCAGCCGAAGCCACACGTCGTACGCATATATGCGGGGGAGTACCAGGCCACGATTGTCAGTCCGATAAGGATCATCAACAAAAATACGAGGATTCGAAGCTTCGGTATCCACCACGCGACAGCCGCGAAAATGAGGTATGTTTAGAACCCCGCGCCGATGCTCTAACTGGGTACATTCCAAGTAGTTGTGTTGTGGATGCCGAAGGCATATATGAGTGCCAAGTTACTGACTATTTCGCCGTTCGTTCACGGACGCGCAGCAGTTCCGCGCGCCCGCAAAATGCCGGGGTGCGTGCGCCGCGCACCGGTGCCAGCCGTTTCCTGTTTCAGCCCGCATGCATAGGCTGAACTTACCTGAGGAGTACAGAGGATGCCGCATTACTTAACTGATGAAGAACTAAAACGTGTAAAAGAAGGGCAGAAGGCCGCGCCGCGCACACCGATCCCGACGCGGATGATTTCCAACGGTGAATTCTCACCGCTGCCGCAATCGCCCCGGCAGCAACAGTTCGAGGCCCGCATTAATGAAATCGGTGATCGCGAAGCCAAACGCCATGGCATGACACGCCGCGGCTTTTTTGGCTCGGCTGCCGGTTTAGCCGCCGCATTCGTGGCCATGAACGATGTGTTCGGTCCGGTGTTCGATGTGCAAACGGCGGAAGCGAAAAGCCCGGAGATGGCCGATGCGCGCGCGGCACGCCTTGCCGGTCAGTTCGTATTCGATGATCAGACCCATTTCGTACACGACGGCTTTGCCCAGGAAGGTTTGTTGGGGCTCGGTTTATTCGCCGCCGATCACTGGAACAAGGCGCTCGACAAGGAGCAGATGACGCTCGCTTATTACAAATTCGAGAATTACATCCGGCAGATTTTCTTGGCAAGCGATACCAAAGTTGCCCTATTGTCGGGAGCGCCGTTCGATGATCCGAGTTGGTGGATGCTGCCTAATGAACAGATCCGCGACACCGTCGATCTGGTCAACCGCTTCGCTGGTTCAAGGCGTATGTTAGGGCATTTTGTGGTTACGCCCAGGCAGAAGGGTTGGATGGAAGGGGTGGATAAAGCCATTGAAGAGCTGCATCCCGCGTCTTGGAAACTCTACACGGTGGGGGATCCGCTATCCGCGGCGACACAATATCCGTATCGCCTGGATGACGAGGCATTGATGTATCCGTTCTATGAGAAAGCGGTCAAAGCGGGCATCAACACGATGTGTATTCATAAGGGTTTGATGCCGGCGGATTATGAGACCAGTTGGAAAGACGTTTGGAAATACAATACTCACTGGGATATCGCCAAAGCGGCCAAAGACTGGCCGCAGATGAACTTCGTCATCTACCACAGTTGCTTGCGTCCGTTCTTGGAGTCGCCTGATGCGGTGATGGCGCACTTCGAGAAAACGGGTGAAATCGAGTGGGCGACGGATCTGGCCAGGTTGCCGGCTGAGCATGGTTTGACCAATGTATATCCGGAACTCGGCACCAGTTTCGCCAACTCCGCTACCGCCAATCCGCGCTTCGCGGCGGCGTTGTTGGGCACACTCGTCAAAGGTTTCGGCCCGGATCGCATTATGTGGGGCACCGATTCTGTCTTCTACGGTTCACCGCAATGGCAGATAGAGGCGCTGCGGCGCATCGAAATACCTGAAGACATGCAGAAGAAGCATGGTTTTGCGCCGCTGGGTGCTGCTGATGGATTGGTGAAGAGTGCCATTCTCGGGTTAAACGGCGCCCGCTTGTATGGCATGGATATGAAGCTTGCGAATACGCCGTTCCAAGAAGATCACTTTGTTGCCATTAGGCAGGAATATGAAGAGCGCGGTGGCATTAGGGATAATGCGGTTTACGGTTACATCGCTTAAGGTCTGGGCTTAAGGTCCGGCACAACTGTGCATAGCATGACGAGGGTCTGGGAGCATCGCCTATCATGGGCGATGTTTCCATGGGCGATGTTTCCGGTTTAGCGTCTGAGCCTAGGAGTTCATCATCGTGCCGATCCGCAGAGGCTTTATCCACATACTCGTTGCCTTATCTTGGTTATGTTCCGTGCCGGGCGCCGCACAAGCGTCGGACGCTAAAACCTTGTATATCGACAAATGTGGGCGGTGTCATGGATTGTCGGGTATCACCGCGAAGAATGATTATGGACGTGGCGGTTTCATTAAGGTCGTCATGTTGCCGCCTGGGCCGGCGCTCAATGGTGTTTATGGCCGGCCTGCCGGTCAGGTGTCTGGGTATAAATATAGTCAGGAGTTATTGGCCGCGGCCAAGGCGGGTTTAGTGTGGGATAGAGCGGCGCTGGACCGGTGGCTAACTGATAGCCGGGCGATGATACCGGGCACTTACATGCTGGTTAAGATCCCGCAGGAAGAGCGTGCCATCATCATCGACTTCTTGGCGGCGCAGAAATAGTAGGCTTATTCTTCGGTATTGTACGCACGGCGCGCCAACGCTATCGCATCAACCAATGCTTGCTCCAGATCGAGTTCTAACAGCATCTCACGAAACAGCGGCACGCAATAATGATAACGCCGCTCAGCGCGGCGCTCGACGATGAAGGCGAGGCTCAAATGCTCCAGGGCTCTTTCGATTTCCATGACGGCGTAGGGTAGGTTTGTTTCCGCGATGAGCTCTTGTGCGTCGCGGATATGGAACGGCTCACCGGCGGCGGTGGCGTACACGATGGCGCACACCCACCTTGACCGGCCCACTCGCGGGCTTTACGTGTTTCGATGACGTAAAAGATCTTTCGCACATTCGCAGAGCCGGTGGTCTCGGTTCGGTAACTTTGATATCGCCAAAAGACAAAGTCCAAACCATAGGAGACCACCATGAGTGGCGATAACACGACGACGATGAGCAAGGTCATTCGCATCGACGAACGCCCGCTGCAAGACCATCTGGGAGAGATGCTGCGAAACACCGTTGAAGAGACACTCAACGATATGCTCGATGTCGAGTCCGATGCGATGTGCGGTGCCCAGCGCTACGAGCGCTCGCCCGATCGGGTCGATACCCGCGCGGGGCACTGCCAGCGTAAGCTGCACGCCAAAGCCGGCGAGGTGGAGTTGAAGGTACCTAAGCTTCGCCGTCAAACTTTCGAGACGGCGATCATCGAACACTACCGTCGCCGAGAGATATCGGTCGAAGAAGCGATCGTGCAGATGTACCTAGCTGGTGTGTCGGTGCGGCGCGATGTGGCGAAGATGCTCAAAGCTATCCACGCCTAGGAAGACCTGCAAGCGGCTCTAGACAAGGCACAGGCGGTGACCCAAAAGCCTCCTCAAGGCGATGCGCTTGGGGAGTGCCGCCGAGCGGGTCTTAGAGTCGATAGAGGAGACATTGACGTTCTACCGCTACCCGTCGGTACATTGGCGCAAGATACGCACCAACAATCCGATGGAGCGACTATTACGCGAGGTAAGGCGGCGAACGAAAATCGTCGGCGCATTCCCCGAAGGAAAGAGTGCGTTGATGCTCGTGGCCGCTCGCCTGCGGCATGTCTCAGCTACGAAATGGGGCACCCGGGTGTACCTGGACATGAAACCATTGTTCACGCCGGCAGAACCTACATTGAACGAACAATCTGCTGTTGCCTAGGAGCGATACCGACGACCACCGGACTCAACGAAAAAGCGAAAGATTCTTGACACTATCCTGCTGAAGGCCCTGATAGCATTCAGGAATGAATACAAGACCGACCCCAATTACGAAGGCATCATCGACGATTACATGGACACAGCCATTCAGTCAGCCATCTTGCTCTGCAAAGCTGGCAAAGGAATCAGGGAAGATCGTTGCCTGAACATGCTTGATGCGCTAGACGACGAAGCCGCCTAACCAACAAGGGGCCTACCGGCCCCTTTCTCTTACACCACCGGCATCTGATTATTGTCGCCGAACCTGGCTGCTCTTATCTAACGATCTCAACCATTTCTTGGTAGTGCTTTTCGTCTAGCTCTTTTATCCAATCAAAAACATCTGATATTACTGAACCACTTTCACCAATAACATTTTCGACAAAATCCTCATTAACTTCGATTAAATCGTTATGCGAATACTCATTGATGAATTTGCGAATCTTCTCTTTCGCTTCGTCTTTGGGGTCTTGACTAGCTGCTACAGCCACTCCAAAAAGGTTTGCGAAATATCCTCTGTTTTTAGGAAATTTGAAGGAGAAAAAAGACTCAAGTAGCTTCCTCGATAAATTTGCTGCAAGAAAGTGGTCATCTGTTTCAAGTGATTGCTGGCTCTTTAGTGAATAGAGTCTCGAAAAAATATAGTGGTATTCAGAATGATATTGAATCAATGCCGAGCCAGCATCGGAGTAGGTAGCAGATCGTGGCCTTTGGTTACTTGCTTTAACAACGTAGAAGTTAGATATATCCTTGTTCATTTTGGTATTTTTTCGAGATATCCAATCTCTCACTAGTTTAAAGAAAGTGAAATTATGTGTAAGAACAAACAACTGCTTCGCTTCTTCACAATTTGCCTTCATATACGAATAGGCATGAAACAAGTGATTTGAATCAAAGCTCGAAATAGGATCATCAACGACAACGATGGTCTCTTTAATGTCGTTATCGGCTTCTTGTAGCTTTGTCATGAAGTACACAAAAGCTATCGCAGTCTTTTCACCCTCGCTTAAATTCCCTTGAACAGGATCAGAATCGTTCCTATGTATCTCATAACCCTTCTTCGCAGCATTGAAACGAAGCGTCAGCTCACTTCGTCCAAGAAACTTGTGGAGAGATTCGTTAAATTGATCAGCTCCTAATCCTTCATTAGACAACGAATCCTCTAAAGCTCTTATTTCTGTTTTTCGGCTATTAATAGTCGCCTTCAGCTTGCTGTTTTGAGTAACACGATCAGCTGCTTCTTTTTTCTTACCATGGTATCTAAACTCCTTAACTTCAGAAGTAGCATAGTGAAGCTCCAGTTGCTTCTTCGCTTTTGTCGTTTCTTCTTTGAAGTTGTCAGATTTATGATTGTGTTTTCTGATTGCCTCGCCAATAGCGGCCAAGGCGGTATTGAAGGCAGTCACTGATGTATCACTGATCGAATCAACTGTCAGACTAGTTGCAAGCGGATTACCGGTCTTCTGGCTCAAAACCTCGTGCCATGCAGTGATTTCTTCATTTAAGGCAGTGATGGCCTTTCCAAGTGCCTCACAAGCTTCTTTGTACTCACCCTTGAATTCATCATAGAAGTCACTTTCGGATGGAAGTTGTGGTTGTTGTACATCCTGACTTGAAAGCCACTGATCAGCCCTCTCAAGCCGATTTTGAAAGGCTTTATAATCGTCATTGAAGTGTGCTTCGAGCTGTTGAATTCGCTCATCAGTAATGCTGTTGCCGCAAAACTCACATTCCTTCGAATCATATTTCTTGTGCAGTTCAAGGCCAGTTTCCACCCATGACTTAATATCATTGTTTTCGACCAGCCTTTGAATGGTTTTGCTTACGACGCTTGTTTTTAACAGATCATCAAGACACGTCTTAGCTTTCTCAAAAGTTTCACTATTAATAGGCCGCTGCTCAAACTTAATGTCCGACTTTTGATCTGGTTTAGCAGCATTGGTCAACTCCACTATCTTTGGATTATCAAGTATTGGTGTATCAGTTTTTATTGCTTCCAAATTATCGTCAATGAAGTTTTCAAACTTTGTCTTATTATAATTAAGATAGTATTTATCAGTAGTGTCAATTGCCTGAAGGCTTGTTTTCATTCGTTTAGCACTGGTGGTGCCGAACTTTGAAATCTCACCGTTTAACTTTTCAATTGCTTCTTGCTCTTTCTCATGTGTTTCGTCGTCTTCCTTTTGTTCCTTTTTTAACTGCTCCAGATTTTCTCGTTCTGCGATTTTTGTCTTATCGATGATAAGAATGCTTTTTGCAACATCGTTCCATGAGATATTTTCGTCTATAAACTCATGATTGAAGGTGTAAATATTCCATTTCGCGTCGTTAATGTTTTCATGCGTAATAGGCGGCCCGACATCCACCTGCACAGAGAATTCAGCAGATGGAAACTTATTTGATGGATTGTGTTTCTCGATATAACGAAATAAGTTCGAAAGCGTGGATTTTCCGCTTCCATTCCAACCATAAAACAGGTTGTATCTACCGAAATTCTTGGCCCCAGAAGCGTTGTGGTCTTGAAAGATTCCAAACTCTTTAAGACGTTGAATATTTTTAATCATAGATTCCCGTATAAATGAGTCGCGACAATCGCTTTTGTGCGCGGCGTAACGGCGGCTTCCGCGGCATCCGGATCAATGCACCAGCTATCAGCGAGTACATCGACCAAAACCGGTACCGCGCCCCGGTGGATGATGGGTGCCGCCGTGGCGATCCAGTTGATATCGGCGAGTATGACTTCATCCCCCTGGCTTATACCCAATGCCGCGAGTCCCATCTGCAGGGCGCCTGTGCAAGACGACGTCGAGATAGCGTGTGTAACGTCAAGATGCGCGCGGAAGGCCGCTTCGAATTTGTGAATATAGTCGTAACAATGGGGGCCCCAGCCATTACGGGCTGCATCCGCCGCGTATCGCACTTCGAGTTCGGTAATCGAAGGCCGGGTATAGGGCACACGGGGTGGGGCGGTGTTTATACCGGAGTTGTTCATAAGAACCTGAACTCGGGCACCGCGACCGCGAAGCGCCCGCCCCATTCACGCACGCAGGCTTGTTGTTGCACCACCTCGGCGGCGATGTTCCACGGCAGGATGAGCACTGTATCGGGATGATCTTTCGCCAGTTGCTCTGGTGAGCAGATGGGGATATGCGAGCCTGGGAGGTACCGTCCTTGCTTGAGCGGGGCGCGGTCGCATACGAAAGACAGCAGATCGCGGCGAACGCCAGAGAAGTTCAGCAGGGTATTACCCTTGGCCGCTGCCCCGTATCCCGCCACGCGCCGCCCGGCCTTGGACTCCCTGATCAAAAATGTCAACAGATCGTTTTTGATTGTCTCTGCCGCCCGTTGCAGCGTTCCATAAGCCACCTCGGATTTTAGTCCGGCGGCCTCTTCACGGCGTAGAAAATCGGCGACGGTTGGCTGGGTCTCATGGGCGGCGCGTTCCCGGCACGCGAACACGCGCAGTGATCCTCCGTGGGTTGCGAGTTCCTCCACATCGAAGATACGCAATCCGGCCTGCGTCAGGATCCGGGTCACCGCGATTAGCGATAGATAAGAGTAGTGTTCGTGATAGATCGTGTCGAATTGCAGACCTCCTAGTAGGCTCATCAGGTGCGGAAACTCAAAGGTGGCCACACCTTCGGGTGCGAGCATGACCGCGAATCCGGCGGCGAAGTCATTGATATCCGGCACGTGCGCAAGAACGTTGTTAGCGGGCATCAGAGCCGCCGGCCCATAGATGTCTAGAAGCTGAGCGGCTGGCGTGGTGCCAAAAAAACGCGTCTCTGTCCTGATGCCTTTGCCGCGTGCAACTTGCGCCGCGGCCGCCGTGGGCTCCACGCCCAGGATGCGCATGCCGTCGGCAAGCGCATATTGAAGGAGATAGCCATCGTTTGAAGCGATCTCGCAGATCAGATCCCCGCTATCGAGTCCGAACCGTGCCTGCATGGCCGTCACGTAGTCGCGGGCGTGTGTCAAGCAACTCTGCGACATGGACGAGAAGTAGGCGTAATCTTCCGTAAACAATTCGTTTGGTGCTGCGTGAGCGGGTGATTGTACAAGCCAGCAGTGCGTGCAGGTATAAACCTTGAGCGGATACGTGCACTGCGCCTCGTCGAGTTGTTCATGCGTCAGATATGCATTGGACGGCGGCTGGTGACCCAAATCGATAAACGGTAGCTCAAGGGCGGATGCGCAGTGACGGCAGTAATGCATAGGGTCAGAGGCCGTCGTATCAAAGTCCGGCAAAGACCGAATCGATCGAGGGATGGGAGCGGTCCTTGTCCGACATCTGGGTTATCGCGCGTGGCCAATGGATTTGGAAGCTGGGGTCGAGCGCATTGACGCCGCTTTGCGCTTGGGCGTTGTATCGGGCCGTGTGGAGATAGAGCATTGCGCAATTATCGGTCAAGGTTTGGAAACCGTGCGCGACACCTTCTGGAATCACCAAAGTCAGGGGCACATCGCCGCTCAAGTTAACTCCATGCCACTTAAGAAAGGTCGGCGAGCCTTTGCGAAGATCGAGCGCGACATCAAAGACGCGCCCGCGCAGACAGGTGATGATTTTTGTCTCCGCCGCGGTTCCTGTCTGGAAATGCATGCCGCGTACGGTTCCGGCCAGCCCGGTCAAAGTACGATTAATCTGTTCGATGCGCCGCGTTCCTAGCACTGGGCTCAGCGCATCCACGCAATAAAGCCGTTCGAGGAATCCACGCGGATCCTCTATCGGTTTGCGGGTGAGTTCGACTACGCCCGCTATGGCCGTACGCTAAAGCGCCCGCTCATATCGCGTTTTCCCACGCCGCGATATCGGCGAGTGTATGCGCACTCATGTCAGCGCCTTGCAGCCAGGCCCGGTGCCACGCCACCGTGCGTGTGATGCACTCCTTCAGATACCACCGTGGCCGCCATCCGGTTGCCTTGCGAATCGCCGTGCTGTCAAGGCGCAGCAAGCCGGCTTCGCGAGGGTGCGCTTCTTGCCCATCTGGCCAATTGACCGTCGCCGCCTCTCCCCACGACGCCGCTGCCATACGCGCCACTTCTCCCACGGTGGCTTCACTTCGTGTATCTGGCCCGTAGTTCCAGCCGCGTTCCAGGTCGGTTCGGCCAGCGAGCAGCGCCTGCGCGAGGGTGATGTACCCGGCCAGCGATTCTATCACATGTTGCCAGGGTCTAACCGCGCCGGGAAATCGCAGTCGTACCGCCTGCCCGGCCTGAAATGCGGCCAGGCAGTCGGGGAGCAGCCGCTGCGGGGACCAGTCACCACCCCCGATGACGTTTCCCGCACGGGCGGTTGCCACAGGAATGCCTCGGCTCGCGAAAAAACTCCGCCGCCATGCCGCCACGGCTATCTCGGCGGCCGCTTTCGAAGCGCTATAAGGATCCGCATCTGCGCCAAGTGGCGCGGATTCCGTAAACGGCTCCGCCGTGTCCGCGTTGGCGTAGACCTTGTCCGTCGTGACTACAACAATGGCCCGCACGCAAGCGGCGCCTCTGGCCGCCTCGAGCACGTTTGCGGTGCCCATCACGTTGACGGCAAAAGTACCGAGCGGATCGCGATAGCTCTCTGCCACGAGCGGTTGCGCCGCCAGATGAAAAATGACTGCCGGCGCCGCGGCCGCCATCGAGACCCTGAGCGGGTCGAGTTCGAGCACATCGGCGCGCGTATCGGAAGCCAGTCCATCTTCAATATTGGCCACGTCGAACATGGAAGGTTCGGTGGCCGGAGCAAGTGCAAAGCCGTGCACGCGCGCGCCCATGCGCGCGAGCCACTTGACCAGCCAGCCCCCCTTGAAGCCAGTATGTCCCGTGACGAAGACCGGGCGTCCTGCCCAAACCGCCGGATTTACCAGATCTTCCACGGCGCCCTCCCGTCCGCCCAGAGCGTCTCCAGATGATTCTTCTCACGCAGTGTATCCATCGGTTGCCAAAAGCCGTGGTGCTCAAAGACCATCAATTGATTCCGGGCCACGAGCTTCGGCAATACATCGCCTTCCCAACTGTCCTCGTCTCCGCCGATGAGCGAGAGAACGTCAGGGCTCAGGACGAAAAAGCCGCCGTTGACCTGCCGGCCGTCACCGGGCGGCTTTTCCGTAATGCCAGTCACTTCGAGATGGTCCGACACCTGTAGTGCGCCGTAGCGTCCAGGCGGCGTGACCGAGATGATCGTGCCCCAACGCCCGTGGGCGCGATGAAACGCGATCTCTGCGGAAATATCGACATCTGCCACCCCATCGCCATAGGTAAAGCAGAACAGCTCCTCCTCGGTGACATACTGCGCGACCCGCTTCAGGCGTCCGCCCGTATTGGTGGCTTCGCCCGTATCGACCAATGTCACTCGCCAGGGCTCCGCGAACTGCTCGTGCACTTCCATCGTATTGGCGTGCAAGTCGAAGGTTACATCGGACATGTGAACGAAATAGTTCGAGAAATACTCCTTGATGACATAACCTTTGTATCCGCAGCAGACGACGAACTCGTTCACGCCGTACGCGGAATAGATTTTCATGATGTGCCAGAGGATGGGCTTGCCGCCGATTTCGACCATCGGCTTGGGTTTCAACCATGTTTCCTCGGATAGTCTGGAGCCGATTCCCCCCGCCAGTATCACAAGTTTCAACGCAAGTGTCCTTGAAATTTCTTTTGTCTCTTTGACCTCCTCAGCACATGAGCATGCCAACTGTTGGTCTGCGATGAAGGCGAATATGAGCAGGCGGAGGTTAAAGGAACGAGGATATTGCATATTAAACGGAAGGGCGCCTGCTAAAAATAGTCATTGTTTCGTGAGTGCAAGGAAGCACCGCGCGCACAACCGCAGTGTATAGGTGATACCTGAGGATTCGAGCACGGCGCTGACGCCGCAATCGCGGAAAAAGTGCATTGTTAGAGGTGCCCGGAATTCTTGGAACTCAGCAAGTACCTCGATCATGTCGGTTGCAAACGCTATAGCTGGCTCAGATCAACGCGACCTGTACGCGCGATACGGTAGAAGTCCAGATCACGCTCAAAGATGACGAAGTAGTGCTCTGCGGCCGCGGCTTTGATCATTTCCGCGTCCGCCCGTGTCTTCACAACCACGACGGCGCGCGTGCCGGGCGCCAATCCGTCGAGACCGCCTAGAAGTGGTATGTCCGGAAAATGTTGGCCTAGGAACCGTCTCATCACATCGGGATGAACAAAACCATAGATGAACACTCCCGCAGCATCGGACAGGCTCCTTTGCAGCCCGGCAGTATGCTCCAGCAGTGCGGGAATTGAGAGCCTCGTGAGTTCGTGTCGAACCGCACCGGCATCCGTGCTGCCACCTAACCACAACTGCTCCCGGCGGCGAAATTCGACTGCCCGGCGCCATTGGCCAGCTTTAATCTGTCGGTTAACAAACACGTCGCGTCCCGCCAGAATACATGCGTCCAGCGATCTTTTAAGAGGCTGGTACAAATCGTCAGGAACAGTGTTATATCCGCGGTCTTGAATCGCGAACAAAATCAGGTTGTCAAGAACGGTAACAAGTTCTTGGTTGAAATAGTCGTCTTGCATATCGACATTAAGCCAATAGTCTCTCGCATACCCTTCCTTGAGTATGCGGTTCTCGATATAGAACGGCTCTAGCTCGAACCTGATGCGGCCCATTCTGGCTAGCCGGTATGCACGCCAGATTGCGAGCGCGAGAAGATGGCACGGAAACATAGTTGTGCCGAGGACTGCCTCTCGCCGCATGATGCCGATCTCCGGAAGCGAGGCGCCACCCAAGAGAACTGATAATATATCCAGTGACGATTGAGTTTTGTCAAACGTGAGCGGCTCGGAGATATTGAAATTGCGATGCAGTTCGCATCCGTTGCGATCATCGTAGGCAATCCAGTCTGCGAACACGGCTTGCAGTTCAGGGTCGCTTTCGAGCATCGCTAGATATCGCTCAACCCCTGCCGGAATGAGGCGATCGTCGTCCGCGAGATAAGTGACATATTTGCCACGCGTGTGCGACAGCGCGTTGATGTAGTTATTGAACGCATTGAGGGTTTGCGGTAACCGGAAATAGCGGATGTTGTCCCGGCTGCGCGCATGCTCGGCAACCACCTCTGGGGTATCGTCCTTCGAGCCATTATCGGAGATGACAACCTCATAGTTGATGCCCAAGGTGTCCAGTTCCGCGAGACGCGTCAAGCAAAGATCCAGCAGCTTGCCGCGATTATAGGTCGGCACGAAAACGCTCAGTAGAGGTTGCTCAGACATCCGCCGCAATGTTTTCCACAGAAATAGTTCGTGTATTGCTCAAACAACGAGCATGTTCCCCGTGTATGCTTGGAGACGCAGTACTTCTCGGATCTCAACCTCGTACATCGGGTTGGCGATGAGAATCAGACCCAACCGTGGTATTCGCTCATCCTCGGGTGAGATCACGCCGGTCCCAATGCCGGGAATGAAGCCGCCCTGCTTTGCCGGATTGGAATCGATCACGGCTTCCAGGTTGGCGTCACCTAAAAGATTGCTCAGCGTCACGCCCTTCGCACCGGCGCCCCAAATGGCCCAGCCGGCATCCCCGCGCCCATGCCGGATCGCGTTGCTCAACTCGCTTTCCTTTTTTCGAATGGCCTTATTGAATCGAGCTAAGCGCCCTCCACCGACCGGCGAAGTGCTTGGCCCGGAACCGACCTTCAATTCAATGAGCTGATACTGATCGCCAAACACGCGCTCGTGCCTGATCACTTCGAATCCGGCTCTCTCGCAGAGCCCGGCCAAGACGGGCATGGCGAAGTAATTGCAGTGCTCGTAGAAGACGTCGCAAATGCAGCCGTGGTCCACGATCCATTCAAATTCAGGTGTCTCGACGGCCACGCGCGCGCCTCCGGCCGCCCGTGCGATCCGCGCCAGTTCCGCGAGAAACGGGCCGATTTCCTCAACATGTTCGACGACGTGCCGGCAGACGATCAAATCAAACTCTTCCTTCACATCCGCCGCTGCGACATAGGATCGCACGTAGTCGATCCCCGCATTTTCCTCACCCCTGTTCTCCGGGCAGGACGTATCATAGCCGACACAGCGAGCGCAACCGCGAGCCCGCAGAAGCCGGAGAAACTCACCTCTCCCGCAACCCACCTCCAGGACCCTGCCGCCGTCGGTCAGGTAGCGTTGCGTCAATCCGCAGGCAACGTGATCAAGGTGCTCACGAAAGGCGCCGGAGAACCCCTGCCGATTGTCATAGAACGCGTCATAGCGGATCAGGGTGCCATCGAACGCGGCATTGAAGATGAGCCCGCAACGCCGGCACTCTTTCAGATCCAGAACGCCGCCGCCAAATTCCTTGGCCTTGGCGACACTGTCACACCGATAATTCAACATGACCGGCTGCCCGCTGCGGCGAAACTCTCCCGAGAGTTCGACGCCGCCGCAACCCGGACAATCCGGACGCAGTGCCGCCGCTGAATCGAAGGCCGAAGGTGTTGTAGCGATGCTCATAGCGGGGCATTAGCGGAGCCGCTTGAGATAGGCGCCAGGCCAGTGGGTGATGTTCTCGCCCAACGCGCTTTCGTTGAACGGCCAATCCGGCTGCTCGATCCCGAACTCGGGATGCGCCGCGGCGAATTCTTCGGCCGCCGCCGTGGGATGGTCCCAACTCCAGTCGGGTGTGCCGCGAGGCACGTCGTGGAGGTAGTGTTGAGCACCGTCCGTAGCCACAACATAAGAGCCCGGCGATACCAGGTGATGATAGGCTGCAAGCTCATTCGCCACGTGCGCCTTGGTGTGGCAGGAGTCCAGGATGACCAAGACCGTCTCATGCGGCTGGATCAGAGCTTCGACCTGGCTCACAGTGGCGCTCGCCACGCAGTCGCCCTCGATCAGGGTGATCCTGTCGGCGAGTTGGTGGGCTTCGAGCGCCTGCCGGTTGTGGGGGCGGATCTCGATATCCACTCCGATAACGCGGCCTTTCCCCATGGCTTTGAAGAGGCTGGCATAAAACACCAGCGACCCGCCGTGCGCCACTCCGGTCTCGACAATGACGTCCGGCTTGACCTGATAAATCACCTCCTGGATCCGCAGCAGGTCTTCCGGCAGTTGAATCACCGGGCGGCCTAGCCATGAGAAACAGTAAGAATACTTTTCATTCCAACCCACCTTGAGCCACTGTCGAGAAAGGACCTCGAACGCTTCTTTGGAATAGAGATTCAAGGTGCGATCTTCACCATCCCCATGGCCGGTGATCTCGAGTGTCTGCGCGATGTCGTCGATGATCAGCTTCATGATGTAAGTGTTTTAATGATTCACCGATGCCGCTGGAATAGCGCCAATGTTTCGCAAATAAGAGAGTTCGCCCTGCAGCCCCTCGCAGAGGCTCACCGACGGCTCCCAACCGGATTCCCTCAAGCGACCGATGTCCGCCAGCACCAGTGGATTGGGATCGTCAATGGGCTCAGCCGCCACCCTGACCAAATCTAGCTCGCATCCCGAGGTGACGGCGGCTTCATGCGCCAGGTGTGCCACTGTGACGGCCTCACCCGACCCCAAATTCACCGTCCCTTGCGCCCGAAGATGAATTAGGTGCCCGACGGCACGGGTGAAATCGTCAATGTGAATGTAGTCTTTCGCGCTATGCGGCGTTCGCAACTCGATGGGCGCGCCGGCGTGCAGCCGCCGCAGAAGATAGGCGCACAGCTTTGCCAACGGTTCACCTGGCCCGTAGGGATAAAAAACCCGCCCCCAACAAAAACCCACCCCAGCCGCTTCGAACTGCGCCTGCCAATGTTGGTGTAGAGCTACTTTGGCCTTGGCGTAAGGACTGGCCGGAGCGATGATACTCTTCGATTCAACCAAAGCTTCGCTGGACGGACCATACTCGGCGCACGTCCCCAGGCCCATTACGTAGGAGATGCCGGCGTCTACAATCCAATCGCCGAGTGCCTTGCTCCACCGAAGAAAATCCTCGTTCAAAGGAGAATCGAGATACCCACCCGGCGTCGTGATCCATGCGGTGTGCAAACAAGCATCAATGTGGTGCTGAGCCAGTTCCTCTTTCGGCAGTTCTTCCAGCGTACCTTGCAATAACGTCAGGTTTTGCTCTTGTTCGACATTGGCGAAGAGTGCTCGCGCTTTCTTCAGATCGCGTACCAGTCCACAGACCGATATACCGTGGTCAAGCAATCGGCGCACGACCGCACTGCCGATGAATCCAGTGGTTCCGGTGACCAGGAGCATCATCGCGGCGCGCACGAGTGCAAGGTGTTCAGATCCAGCAGGCCCCTGTCCCTCTCGGCCATGACGGCCGCCGGCGCAGGCCACCCGGTGTGGACCTCAAGGCCGTCCCCAAGCAATCCCCACCCCGATTCCGGCGTATAACTTTCGGACATCTGCATGTTCCTCTAGGACCTGGAAGCGATGCGCCAAGCTGGCGCCAACTGGGTGTGGTGATTTCGCTTGACTGATCGAGACCAAGCGTATCGAGGCGGGCAAGCCGTCAGGGTGTGTGTGAAATAATCGGGGTTAGCGAAACCAGTGTCTCGGAAGGAGTAGCTGATGACGACCCTGCAATGCACCGCTTTGACACTCTCACAGAGGATTGATTTTGTCGCAGCCGTCCGGTCAGGGCAACGCGAGCATCGAGTGCCGGCGCTGGCTGCGGATTGGTGGCGTATCCCGTCCAACGGTCTATGCAACGTGCTGGCGAGACCGATAACTTAATTCATGTCCCATAGTTTGGCACGCAGGGGTTTGGCCTGCAGGGGTTTGGCACGCAGGGGCGCGGTCAGCGCGCCGCCGTTGGCTCCATGGTGCGCAGTGTGAAGACATTATCTGCAACTTTTGGCGCCACCGTGCGAATCGGTCCGGCTATAGTTCGCTGGCTGACAGTGTTGTTGACGGCGGTATGTTCGGCGGCGGGCGCCGGGCTGCAATCCACGGCGAGTTCTCAGGCGGGCTCGAGTTCTCAGATGGGCTTACAGGTCGCTCTGGGTTTTTCCGGTACCTTCCGCCTGGATCATTGGACGCCGCTCAGTGTGGTGGTCGATAACCGTGGCAGTGCTATTGCCGGTTATCTCGAGGTGATGACCGGCGCGACTGATGCAACAGGGGGGCGGCCTGAAGTCGCAACGCCCGGCGCGGTTGTCTACCGCCAACCCGTGCACCTGGGCCGCGGTGCTAAGCAACGCTTCAGGTTCACCGTGCACCTCGATAATTTCGCCGTGCCGTTGCTGGTGAGGGTGCGCTCCGGTGGTCGCGAAATCACCCGCCACACCGTCGATCTGCGGCGGCGGTTCACCGATGCACGGCTGCTGGTAGTGGTCAGCCGGGATGCCGATCTGGATTACTTGAACGACAGCAGGGGGCGGCGCACGCGCGTGGTCTACCCCCATCCGGAGTTGTTACCGGGGCGGTGGCGTGGCTATGACGGCGCCGCGGCGGTGGTTGTGCATGGCGTGTCGCTGGAGGCCTTGTCTAAATCCCAGTTCGACGCTCTGGAGCAGTGGATTGAGGCGGGCGGCACCTTGGTGGTGGGAGCCAGCGCTGACTTCAGTATCGTCCATACCCCCCGTTTGGCTGGATTGTTGCCGGGATTGCCCGCCGGTACGCGGACCCTGGCTAACGGTGAGGCATTAGGCCGGATCTTGGGTGAGCAGGTGGTGGCCACGCGGCCATTTTCCATTCATGCCGTTGACCGCTTTCGCGGTAGAGCGCGGGCCGCCACTGGTGCTTGGCCTCTTATCGTAGAGGAGGCGCGGGGGCGTGGCCGCGTCATTTATCTGACCTTCGATGTGAGCCGCTATCCGTTTGCCGATTGGCGTGGTTTGCCGGCCATGTGGCTAGACTTGTTACGCTTAGGCCCCCCGCCCAAGACCGGTTTGTCCGATCGCTCGCAAAAACACGAATCCCTGGTGATTGCGGCGATAGAAGGTGGTGCTCTCGCTTATCCCGGACATCTGGGGGTGGTGGCTTTTCTGAGTTTTTATCTCTGTTTGCTGCTCCTTGGATATGCAACATCGGCCGGCGTCAACCGCACCCCGCTGGGTAGGCTGATACCGCTTGCTCCGCTTGTTTTTGCCCCTTTTGCGTACGCGGTGTTCTCCGCGCAGCTATTCACCTCCGGCGCCAAGAGCGCTTTGGTCACCGTCATCGAGCCGTTGCCCGGTAGCGCTTATGCGCTGATGGATCTGTCTTTAGCCCTGTTCGCCAATCGGCGGGTGCCGTTACGCTGGCGTTACGCTGGCGCCGCCCCGCTGTGGCGGGGTATGCCACCGGCGGCGGGCGAGCCGGCGCTCACCTGGACATTCGAGCACGGTTCGACCGGTGAGGTGATAGCCGAGCCGCTGCGGATGCACCGTTTGCACCTGCTACAGGGGCAAGCTCTGGTACCGTTTTCCCTGCGCGCGCAGGCACTGCGCGATGGTGATGAGTTGGAATTACGCGTGGACAACCGTAGCGGTGCCGATCTGCGGGCGGCATGGCTGATACACCAAGATAGGATTTTTCCCCTGGCGCCTATGACGGCCGGTCACACTTTACGCCAGCGTGCCGCGCTGGCGCAGGGTATCGCGTTGGATCCATGGCCCGCCGAGCAGCTACTGGCCGCTCCTGGGTTGAGCCGCGAGCGTGACGCGGTGGCCAAGGTGGACGTATTGCGGGCGGTGCTCGCACGCAGGCGCACCGGCGAGACTGCCACAGCGTTGTTCGCCGGGCTTACCACGGCGCCGTTGGCCGCGGTCTCTGGCGCCGGGTGGTCGTATCACAGTACCGGCATAGTGGTGCAGCAGGTGGCGGTGGAAGCGCGCCGGCAACGGCCCGAGGAGGTGGATCATGGTGTTGGCCCCGATGGCATGGCTGGCATGGCGACTGAGGGTGGCGATGATTGAGCGGGACCACGGCACGAGGTTGTCCACTTGATACACCGTGCCGTGATCTTGTTGCTCAAGCAAGCTTTGAGCAGTCTATGGCGTGGCGGGGAACTCTATCGCGCCTATTTCGGCTACTTGTTGCTCCAGGCGATCGTGCTCGTGTTGTGGTGGCCCAAGTCCGATCTGGCCAGCGCGCTGGAGCGGGGCGTGGGCTCCGATGTGCTGAGCGCGGTGGTGGTGGTGGCCGCTGGCAGTATTGCTTACACCAGCTTGCGGGCTGGCGCTGAGGAACTGATGGCCGATGGCCAGCACTCGTTGCACGAGTGGCGCCAGGTGGCCGCTCTGCCCACGGGTTGGCTAGTGGCCGGTTATCTGGCCGGGCATGCGCTCACGACCGCCCACCTGATGGCGCTGTCGGCACCTATCGTCTTGACGGCCTGGGGGGTGGGTGGGGGCAACTGGCCCGGACTCTTGTTGTGCTGCGCCGGTGTTATGTTGTTGGCGCTTAATTACCGCATGCTGGGCGCGTTGCTGTATCTGCGGTTCGGCCATGCTGGCAGCTTGATGTTCGTGGCCCTGAGGGGCGTTTTCGCCGTTGTTTTTGTCGTTTTGGCGTTCATGTTTCCGCCTAGCAGTTTCCTGGTGCTTACTCTCGATTGTTTCGCCAGCGCCGCGCCGCGGGCCGGCGCCGCCGTCCAGTTTTTCGTTGTTTACACACTGGCCGCAGCGATCCTCACCGGGTTGTTGTGCCGGGCTATAAACGGTCTTAGGTCGCGTGCCGCTTTGTCTTGATGCACCATGGCCACCGTGACGTTGCGGTTGGGAGGGCGCGATGAGCGAGACGGCGGCAGTATTTCCGGCCATGGCGGGCCAGCGGCGTCTGGCCGATTTCATGCGTTCGCTGCGCCGGGCCCGCTATCGTCAACTCATGGTCGAGCACGCCTCGGCGGGACTGTTCGTGGGCTTGTCGGTGGCCGCCGTGGTGCTTCTTATAGCGCGGCTGACACAGATTGCCCATGGCGCCCCGGCGGTGGGCGCCCCGGCGGTGCTGGCTGGATGTGTGTTGGTGGCCCTGGGGGTGGCCCTGGCCGCGCTCGCTTGGCGCCGGCCCGAGCCTATCGCTCTTGCCATCGCCGCTGACGTACGCTTGCGGCTCAAGCAAAAGCTCAGCACGGCGATAGAGGTGCTGCACTATCAGCCGGAGCACCCGCTGGCGGAGCAATTGGTGGTGCAGGCGCTCGATGCGCGCTTGCCGCCGCGGGTGCAACACGTGTTTCCCTTGTCTTTGCCGATCTGGGGCAAGTTGCTGCCGCTGGCGGCAGCGGCGGTGGTGTTCGCGATGGCCATCGAGGTGACCGCGGTTGCGGTCCCGCGGCCTGTTTTCATCGATAGAGCGGTGGCTGATGAGGGGGTGCGGCTGCGGGCATTCGCCGCTTTGATGGAGCGGCGGGCGGAGCGTGACGAGTTGCCTCTGTCGGCGGTCCGGGCTAGGGATATTCATCAGCTAGGCGCGCAGATGGCTGCCGGTGCGCTGGCGCGCCGGGAGGCGTTGAGCCGTCTTGCCCACTTGACGGAAAAAGTGCGCGAGGCGCAGCGCACCGCGTTGCGCGATGGACCGAGCACCCCGACGCGACCCCTGGATGTGCGCTACCAGGACTACGAGGACAATGGCCCCGGTGCGGCGAATATCCGGGCGCTGCTCGCGCAACTCGCCGCCGGCGGCGCCGGCGTGGATGCGCTGCGAGCGTTGCGGGCGTCTAGCGCGGCTCTAGGGCAGTCGGGGTTGACCGAAGAGGCGGTCAACAACGCTTTGCAAGCTCTAGCCGCGGGACGGCCGCAAGGAGTGCAGGAGCTGCTGCGCCAACTGCGCCAGCACCAGCAAGTTGCCGGTGAGACGAGCAATTTGCGTGAAGCCGAGGCCCGCTTGCGGCGTAGCCGGCAAGTGCTTGGCGGTGAGCAGACGGCGCAAACCGTGCCGGGTGTCGGGCAGTCCGGGGGCCGTAAGCAGGCGGCGGGTGAGGCGGCGGCGGGTGGCATGCTGGGCGAGGAGGATATGGCGCAGGGCGATGCCGGGAGTTTTGCCCCTGGCCGGGGCAATGCCGAAGCCGACCGAACAGCGGCGGCGGCCACCGATTTGACCAACCCGGGCGGCGAGGTGATCAAGCCCGAGGGCCGCTATGGCGAGGGGCAAGTATTTCAATCCTGGGTGCGGGCGCTGCCGCGGCTGGATAAGCCTACCCTGGCCCCGGCCGCAGTGAGCGGGCCGTTGCGGGCGCAGTTGGAGGCGGTTCTCAGTAAAGAGCAGGTGCCGGCCCACAGAAAAGAAGTCATTCGCAAGTATTTTTTGGCCTTGACTCAACCGAACACGGAGCAAGATGCCGTCCGCAGCGGTGAGGAACACAACCCTCAATGAATGATGCCCGCGACGATCATGCGTTCGCTGCCCGCCTGGAGCGGGCGCGCGACAGTTTGAACCGCTTGCGGGCACGCATAGCGCAACATGTGGTCGGCCATGAGCGGCTGGTGCACGGCATTCTCATGTGTTTGGTGGCTGGTGGGCACACGCTCTTGGAAGGGGTGCCCGGGCTCGGCAAGACATTGATAGTCAAAACCTTGGGACAGGCCTTGGACCTTGAGTTCGCCAGGGTTCAGTTCACCGCGGATCTGATGCCGGCCGACATTATCGGCACGCAGATGGTGATCGAGGACGAGAGCGGCGGGCGCCATTTTCAGTTTCAGCACGGCCCTATATTTACCCAGCTCTTATTGGCCGACGAGATCAACCGGGCCACGCCCAAGACTCAATCGGCGCTGCTTGAAGCGATGGAGGAGAACCGCGTGACCGTAGGCCGTACCGAGCATCGCTTGGCGGCACCTTTTATGGTGTTGGCGACGCAAAATCCCATCGAGATGGAGGGCACTTACCCGTTACCCGAAGCGCAGTTGGATCGTTTTGCCTTGAAGCTGGAGGCGGCTTATCCGACGGCGCTGGAACTCAAGCGGGTTGTCGATATCGCCTGCGGCGCGCCTCGAGCAATGCCTGGGCCGGTTATGAGCGCTGCCGAGCTACTGGATATACGCCGGCTGGTGCGGGACATAGTGGTGGCCGATCATGTCAAGGATTATGCCGTGAGGCTGGTGTTGGGTACCCATCCCGCTACGGACAAGGCGCCTGAGCCACTACGGCGCTATGTCCGCTACGGGGCCAGCCCCAGGGGTCTGTTGGCCATCATTTTGACCGCTAAAGCCATGGCTTTAATGGAGGGTAGGCTCAACGTCGGCTTTGACGATATCGCTGCGGTGGCTACTGCGGCACTTCGCCACCGCGTCTTGCTGAATTTCGAGGCGCAGGCTGAAGGCATCACGCCGGAGGTCTTGGTAGACAAGCTGCTTGAAGATACGGTGGTGCAGCCCCGCTGAAGCGCCGTGCGCAGCACACTCATGAGCCCATCGAGCACTTTATTCGACAGTGATTTCCTGAGCCGGCTGGAGGCTTTGGAATTGGTGGCGCGGCGCCTATTGCGCGGCGGTTATAGAGGGGAGCACAACAGCCGCCAGTGGGGCCGGAGCCTGGATTTTGCCGATTTTCGCCGCTATCAGCCGGGCGATGATCTGCGTTACGTGGATTGGAATATCTACTCGCGCCTGGAGCGGCTGTTCCTGAAGCTGTTCGCTGCCGAGGAGGATTTGACCTTGCATGTGCTGGTGGATGGCAGCGCCAGCATGGGCTTCGGTGAGCCGCTCAAGTTCGACTATGCACGGCGCTTGGCCGCCGCTTTAACTTACGTAGCGTCGAACCGGATGGACCGGGTGTTACTGAATACGTTTCGCTCTTCGTTGGAGTTGCTCGGCGATGCCATCCGCTGCAAGCGGCAGATGCGCGCCGCGCTGGAGGCACTGGGCAGGCTCGCCTGCGGCGGTCCTACCCACCTGGCTGAAGCCTGCCGTACTTTTGCGGCCAAGACCCGCTATCCGGGGGTGGTGGTCGTTATCTCCGATTTGTTAGGGGATGAGAGTGCTTGCGATGCTTTGCGGTTGCTGTCACGGCGCGGGCATGACTGCGTGCTCGTGCACCTTTTAAGCGAGGATGACATCGAGCCGCTACTCGAAGGTCCGCTACGGTTGGTCGATGCCGAAACGGGCGCCGCTTTGAATCTCAGTATCGACAGCGATTCAAGAGACGCTTATCGCCGGCGCTTGCAACAGCGCTTAAGTGCTCTTGAAAGCCATTGCCGCCGTTTGCGCATCGAGTACCTGCGGGTGAGTACGGCGCTGCCTTTCGAGGACGTCGTGCTCAAGTATCTGCGTGAAGGACGCTTGTTCGCGTGATGGGCGCTTGGCGCTGATGGAGTTCTTGACGCCCTGGTCGTTGCTGGCGCTACTGGCGATTCCTTGTATCGTGTTGTTGCATGTGGTGAGGCCTGCCCGGAAAACAGTGCGCATAGCCAGCAACGCCCTGTGGCGCGAGGTGCTTCACGAGCGCAGATCCAGGCTCGGCTGGGCGCGCCTCATCAAGAATATAAGTCTCATCATTTTGCTGTTGTTTGCCCTGATGAGTGCGTTGGCCTTGGCCGAGCCGCAATGGTTGACCCGCACCGTTGGCCGTTACGACGCGGTGGTTGTCATCGATGTCAGTGCCAGCATGGCGGCCCGCTCCGGCACTACAACACGCTTTGCCCGCGCCATTGCGGAAGCGCGTGCATTGATCGCATCGCTGCCCGCCGGGGGGCGCATGTTGCTGATGACCAGCGGGGCGGTGGCGACCCTGCGCTCGTCGTTCGAAAGCGATGCCGAGCGCTTGTACCAGGCACTGGACAATATCGTTGCCACCGACGAGACGGGCCGGCCGGTGGCGGCTTTGGAGTTGGCCCGTACTCTTCTTAGCGAGCGCGAGCGTAGCCGTGTTTATTTCATCACCGATCGTGCTTTTGATGTGCCTGAGGTGAATGCGCACGCTACATCGGCCCTCGGTTCGCCTGCCCTCAGCCAGGTACAGCTCATCGACGTGGGGAGCGATGCGGCCAATGTGGCTATCACCCGGTTCGATCTGCGGGCGCAGATCGGCTCGGCCGAGCGCTATCAGGTATTCTTGACGGTGGCCAATTTCGGTCCTGAGCCGGTGCGCGTTCCGGTTGCCGTGACGTTGGATAACGTGGCACTCATCGAGCGGGTATTGACGCTGGCGCCGGGCGCCAATGAGCGCGTCATCGCGACGTTTGCCGGTAACCCCGAAGGCTATGCCAAAGCCAGTGTGGAGGTGGATGACGCACTGGCCAGCGATAACTATGCGTATGCGGTGATGGAGCGTGAACGCGGGCGTTTAGTGGCTTTGTTTTCGCGTGGAAATGTCTATCTGCAAAGCCTGCTGGGTGCGTTTCCCAACACGGTGGTGACGCGCATCCAAACGTTGGATCAGGTGGCTTTCGCCACCCACGCACAATGGAATGATCTGGTGATCGTGGACGGATTCGACACGCCGCCGCTGCCAGCGGGACGCTTTTTATTGTTTGGCTCACCGCCCCCCGGTATGGGCGTGGAAGCGCACGGCACCACAGGCCAAGTGACCGTGTCCGGAACTGGCCATAGCGCTTTGGTACGCGGCATTGATTTTTCCGGCGTCAGCGTGGACCGGGCGGTCAAGGTGGCCAGCGCCGGCCAAGGCGGTCAAGCTCCAATCGACGCACTGCCGGGCGTTTCCGTGCAGCGCTTATTCTGGTCGGATGAAACACCACTTGCGCTATCGCTCATCGATAGCCACCGGCGGGCGGTCTGGTTGGGTTTCGATCCGCGCGAGTCCAGTTTTCCTCTGCAGGCGGCTTATCCGTTGTTCATCGCCAATGCCATCGAGTGGCTAGCGCCGCAGCACGCTGGCGCCGGTGCTGGTCCCGCCGGTGTTACCCAAATTGCAGCCGGTACGCGTTATGTCATCCGGGTGCCGCCTGAAGTGACGCATGTGGCGGTCACGGCCCCCGGCGGTGGTGTGAGGCGGCTGGCGGCGGCGCGGGGTAAAGCGGTGGCCGAGGATACGTCCAAGGCCGGTATCTATCGTGTTTCCGCCGGTGCCGAGCGCAGCGCGTTTGCTGTTAACTTGACCAGTTCGGTTGAATCGGATCTGGCCCCCCGCGCACCGCTCCATTCCTCCACTACTAGGCAAAACAGCGGGTCGGCGCAGCACGGTATCGCACTGTGGCCGATGTGCGTTATCGCCGCCATCGTCTTGTTATTGGCGGAATGGTTTTTAGTGGGCGCAAGGCAGTTATATGCCTGAGCTGGCCTATGCTTGAATGGGCGCAACCGTACTGGTTTTTGGCGGCGTTATGCTTGCCGCTGATGGCGTACTACGCTGTGCGCTTCCATGGACAGCCCAGGGGACAGCTCAGGGGGCAGCCCAGGGGACAGCGTAAGGGGCAGCGCTCGCGTGAACTGAGATTTTACCTAGTGGCGGCGCTGCGGATAGTAGCCGTGGCGGCCTTGATTGTCGCCATGGCAGGGCCGCTTCGTCCGGATAATTCCAGCCGCACCGACGTGCTATTCGCCCTGGATGTATCGCGGAGCGTAGCTCTTGACGCGATCGACCGGGCACTGGTCTTCATCAATCAAGCGATAGCGGCGAAGCCAGCGCAAACGCGCATCGGTGTAGTCGTATTCGCGGCGCAGGCGAGCGTGGAGGTCCCGGCCAACCGGGCGCCAGGTACGCTAGAGGAGATACGCTCCCATGTGCGGCGGGAAGCGACAGATATCGCCCGTGGCCTGACAGTGGCCCTGAGTGCTTTTCCGGTAGCCGGCCACCGCCGCATCGTGCTGTTGAGCGACGGGCGTGAAACCAGCGGCAATGCTCTCGCCGCCGCCGCTACCGCCCGCGCCATCGGTGTGGAGGTGTTCACTATGCCCTTAGCCGTTAGCCGGGAGCGGCGTGATGTGCGCATGCGGGGTGTGGGTGTGCCCGCCAGCGTCGCCAGCCATGAGCCTTTTTCGGTGCGTATTGAAGTAGCGGCTAACACTGCCGGTGCAGCGCGTCTTGTGTTGTTGAGAGATGGCGAGCCTCTGAGTGAAAGAACCGTTCAATTGGCACCCGGTACCAATCAATTCACCGTCATCGATCAGATAGAGGATGCGGGCCTGACCGAATATGAGGCGCTGGTGATCATGGCGGGCGATCCGACACCGCAGAACAACCGTTTCCAGGCCTTTGTGCAGGTGAGAGGCGCGCCGCGGGTGCTGCATGCTTTGGGTGAGAGCGGCGCCGGTGCAGCGCTCACCCAAGCTTTGCGGCTGCAAGGCTTGGACGTGGAGGAGGTACCCGCAAGCGCCGTCCCTGGTACTTACCATGGGTTGGCCGATTACGGTCTTATCGTGCTGAATAACGTGTCGGGTTTCGACCTCTCGCTGGCCAAGATGCGCGCCCTGGAAGCGTATGTACGCGATGCCGGCGGTGGTTTGCTGATGGTGGGGGGTGAGCGCAGTTACAGCGCCGGTGGTTACTACGGCACGCCGGTGGAAGAGGCTTTGCCGGTGACCATGGATATACGCACCGAGGTCAAGATTCCGAGTCTGGCGGTAACCATCCTGATCGATAAATCCGGCAGCATGTCGACTCGGTCGGGCGGTGAAGAAAAGCTGGCTATCGCCAAGCAGGCGGCGATGGCCGCTTTGGATGTGTTGAATCCCCTGGATCGGGTCGGTGTATTGGCTTTCGATGCGCAATTCGAGTGGACCGTGCCGGTGACCGAAGTCGGCAACCGCCGCACGGTGGCCGAGCAACTGCGCTCCCTGGCCGCTGGCGGCGGCACCGAACTGGTGCCGGCTTTGAGCGAGGCCATCCGGGTGATGGAAGAGACCACCGCCAAGGTTAAACACCTTATCGTTTTGTCGGATGGTCTTACCGATGCCTCGGCGGAACTGGATAAGTGGGTGGACCAAGCGGTGGCTCGAAATATCACTATTTCCACCGTCGCTTTTGGTCTCGATGCCGATCAGAGTTTGATGGAGCACATCGCCGGCCGCGGCCAGGGGCGGTTTTATTTCACCAGTGATCCGCACACTATTCCGCGCATATTCGTCAGTGAAACGATGGTGGTGTCCCGCGGCCTGCTGGTGGAGGAACCCACCCGAGCACTGGTTACATATCCAAGCGAGATCCTGAAGGGCCTCGCTGCTGATCCGCTGCCGCCCGTACTCGGCTATCAGCGCACCTACGCGCGGGAAGCAGCGCAGGTGGTGCTGTCATCATCCAGGGATGATCCGTTATTGGTGACGTGGCGCTATGGCTTGGGCAAGTCCGCGGCGTTTACCTCCGATCTGGCTGGCCGCTGGGGCCGCGAGTGGGTGCGCTGGCCGCGTTTTGGCCGTTTCGCCGCGCAATTGGCCCGCTGGACCATGCGCAGCGCCGGCGGCGAGCACATGGTGCCCACCTTCTCCTGGCGCGGCCGCCACGGCCAGGTGACCGTCGATGTATTGGACCGTGATGACCGCTACGTTAACCGACTCGAGGTTACCGCGCGCATGTCCGATCCCACCCGCACTACCGCGGATATCGTGTTGGAACAGATCGCGCCGGGCCGCTACCGTGGCACTTTCCCAGTAGAGGCGGCCGGGCGGTTTTATTTCAATATTGTCGGCGAGGGGACAGGCGGGCGCGTTGGACCTGAAACCTTTGGCCTAGCCGTGCCGTACTCTTCCGAATTCGTGGACGCCGGTCTCGACCGCGAACTCCTGGAGGATATCGCTGCCGCTGCGGGCGGACGCATGTTGCCCTTGGCGGCCGGCGCTTTGCCCACGGTGTTGGCGGACAAGGCCGAGGCGGCGCAACTGCAATGGCGCATCTGGTGGCCGTTTGTTCTGTTGGCCTTGGTGGCCGTACTGCTGGAGTTGGTGGTGCGCAAAATGGCCTTGCCGGAGCGGCTTGCCACTTTGCTGCGCTTTGGGGGTGGTACTGCGGGGGTTGATCCGGGTGGGGTAGCAGCGGAGATTGCCGCGGTACGCGAAGCGCAGCTAGCCGCGCTGCGCGCCGGGGGGGTTTTTCAACCGGATGATCCGGCGGCTAGGGCGCGGCTTTATATGAGTGGACGGTCCGGTCACTGAAAGCTTGGCGGGTGTGCGGGTCATCGGCGGGTCATTTGAATCGGCGGGTCATCTGAACTGAATGAAGTGTGAGGAGTGGGGCGTTGCGGGCTGCGGTATGTAGGGCTTTCGGTGAGCCATTGTCCATCGAGGAATTGCAACTGGGCGCGCCGCAGGCCGGCGAGGTAGAGGTGCGGATCAAGGCCGCGGCCATTTGCCATTCGGATATTCTCTATGCCGATGGCGCCTGGGGTGGCGATCTGCCTGCGGTGTTCGGTCATGAGGCAGCCGGCATCGTCACCGCCGTGGGCGCCGGTGTGGCGCAGGTTCGCCCCGGGCAGCACGTGGCCGTGACCCTGGTGCGAAGCTGCGGGCGCTGCGGTTGTTGCGAGCAGGGCTTTTACGGTTCGTGCGAGGGAAGCTTTGCCTTGGACGGGCGGGCCGTGCTGAGGGATGGTGACGGCAATACGGTGCACCAGGGCTTGCGTACCGCTGCGTTTGCTGAACGGGTGGTGGTGGACGCATCGCAAGTAGTGGCCATCCCCGAAGCGCTGCCCATGGCCAGTGCGGCTATCTTGAGCTGCGGGGTTATCACCGGTTTTGGTGCGGTGATTAATACGGCGGCGATAAAACCCGGCGCGTCCGTTGCCGTTATCGGTACCGGCGGGGTGGGACTCAATGCCATTCAGGGGGCCCACCTGAGCGGTGCGCGGGCTGTGATCGCGCTTGATATCGCCCAGTCCAAACTGGATGCGGCGCTTCGCTTTGGTGCCACTGATGCAGTGAATGTGGACGCGGCCAAAACCGATGAAGGCGAGGTAGCGGCGGCCGTAAAACGGGCGGCCGGCGGCCGGCTGGTCGATTATGTCTTCGTCACGGTAGGTGCCAAGAGCGCGTTCGAACTGGCCATGCATCTCATCGGCAACGGCGGTGTGGTGGTTCTGGTCGGCATGGCGCCGCTGGGCGTGACCATGGAATTCGATCCACTCACCTTGGCTAACAGCTCGCAGCGCATCCTGGGCTCGAAGATGGGCTCATCGAATATTCAAAAAGACATTCCGAATCTGGCCACCCTATACACCCAAGGGCGGCTGAAGCTCGATGAGTTGGTAACCGCCTGTTATCCACTCGCCGAGATCAATGACGCCATTGCCGCGGTCAAGCGGGGCGATGCGCTGCGTAATGTCGTGGTGTTTGATGGATGACCGGGAGATAAGGCTCAACCCGGTAGACGGCAGCCGGAACATGCCGGCCAACAAAAAGCGCTTGCGATAACGTTTAGATCTACGGCGTTCAGATCTACGGTGAGAATCAACTACCCAAGAGATCCCCATGGCATTGAAGCTGACTAAGCTGGAGACGTTCTGTACCGATTACGTCGGTTTTGTGCGCGCCGAGGCGGAGGATGGCAGCAGTGGTTGGGGGCAGGTGGCGCCGTATCATGCGGATATCAGCTGCCAGATCTTTCACCGCCAGATAGCTCCCCATGCCCTCGGTGGGGACGCGATGGATTTCGAGCCGTTGCTGAGCGCCATCCTCGCTAAAGAGCACAAATTCCCTGGTTCACATCTTTATCGCGCACTCGGCGGGCTGGATACCGCCCTTTGGGACATGCGCGGCAAACGCGAGGGGCAGCCGGTGGTCAGCTTGCTGGGCGGCGCGCCGGGGCGGTTGCGGGTGTATGGTTCTTCCATGCGCCGCGATATTACGCCACAAGCCGAAGCGCAGCGGCTGGTGCGCCTGCGCGATGAGGCTGGATTTACCGCGTTCAAGTTTCGGGTTGGCGCCGAATGCGGTTTTGCCACGGGTGGATTCGACACTGATGAGTGGCCCGGGCGTACCGAAGCCATTGTTCCTGCTGTCTGTGCTGCGTTGGGTGATGGTGTCGCCAAGCTGGTCGATGGCAATAGTGGCTTCTCGCCGGCGCGTGCCATCGAAGTGGGGCGGATGCTGGAAGCGGAGGGGGTCGTTCATTTCGAGGAGCCCTGCCCGTATTGGGAACTCGAACAGACTAAACGGGTGACGGATGCACTGCGCATCGACGTGACTGGCGGCGAGCAGGACTGCGAGTTGGAGATCTGGCGCCAGCTCACGGGCCGGCATGTGGTGGATGTAGCGCAGCCCGATGTGCTGTACATGGGCGGGCTTACGCGAACTCTTGCAGTGGCCCGTATGGCGCAAGCGGGTGGATTGCCGTGTACGCCCCACGCCGCCAATCTGTCGTTGGTGAGCATCTGCACCATGCATCTGTTGGGCGCCATGCCCAACGCCGGGCCGTATCTAGAGTTCTCGATCGAAGACAGCGGTTACTATCCCTGGCAGCTTGGACTGTTCGAGGGGCATCCTTTCACGGTGACGGACGGCCACGTGAATATCCCTGATCAGCCTGGTTGGGGCGTGCGGATCTCCGCCGATTGGTTGGGCCGCGCCGCTTATCAAGTGAGCGAAGTGTAGTCTGCACCGGCCTTAAGCCTTACAGCCGCCTGTATCGGCGGTGTAAATTGACAGGTCTTACCGTCTGTATCCGGTAGTTGACCCGGACATCGAGAATTTTATGGACTTCCAGCTAAACGAAGAGCAGCGCATGCTGCACGATCTGGTGGAACGCTTCGTCACCGGCGAGTTGCTGCCCCTCGAGAGCACGGTGCTTGCCCGCGAGGCCAACGGCGATGGCAGCGAGTTGACCGATGGCGAGCTGGCACCGCTCTATGCCCGCTGTCGGGAACTCGGCCTTTGGGGGCTGGACGTGCCCGAGGAAATCGGCGGGGCCAACTTGGATGCCGTCAGCCTGGTGGCGGTCAACGAGGCGCTTAAAAAAACCGTGGTGCCGTTCACTTTTCCGCCCGATTCGCCCAATCTGCATATGCTCATGGCCACGGTGAACGATGAACAGCGCGCCCGGTATCTGGCCCCTTACGCGCGCGGCGAGACCACCTCCGCCATCGCCATATCCGAACCGGGCGCCGGCAGTGATCCGGCGGGCATGATCACCCGGGCGGTCAAGGATGGCGGCGACTGGGTGATCAACGGCCGCAAGATCTGGGTGTCGCGCATTCGTGACGCGGATTTTTCCATCGTCATGGCGGTTACCGATCCGAATAAGGGCTCGCGGGGTGGCATCACCGCGTTCCTGATCGACAAAGGCACGCCCGGATTCGAGGTAGCGCGGCAGATCCCCATGCTGGCGGGACACCGCACCTACGAAGTGGTGTTCGAAGATTGCCGGGTGCCGCAGTCCAAAGTGCTGGGAGAAGTGGGGCAGGGGTTCGCGCCGATGCAAAAGCGCCTGACCGTGCGCCGCTTGCAAATGGGTGCCTGGTGCGTGGGGCTGGCCACCCGCGCCCTCGATATGCTGGTTGAGCACGCTACCCAACGCTCTACTTTTGGCGCGCCGCTCTCGGAGCGTCAGTCGATTCAGTGGTGGATTGCCGATGCCGCCACCAAAATCCACGCTTGCCGTTTGATGGCTTTTGATGCGGCGGCGAAACAAGACCAAGGCGAGGACGTGCGCACCGAGGCGTCGATGTTGAAAGTCTACGGTGCCGAGATGGCCACCGAGATCATCGATCACGCTATGCAGGCTTTCGGCGCCATGGGTATGGCCAAGGAAATGCCGTTGCAACTGATGGCGCAGCAGGTGCGCTTAATGCGTATCTATGAAGGACCTAGCGAAGTGCACCGCTGGGTGATCGCGCGGCGGCTCATCCGTGATGCGACCGGTTAGCTGCCCGCCCGATGCAGATAACGGTGCTGGGCGCCGTAGGCGGTAACTTTGCCGTTCGCTCGGCGCTTGCCGGCGATGATGTCAGCGTCGTCGTGCGCGGCGCTGCAAACTACTCGCTGGCACCGGCTTGGCTTCGGTGAAAGTACTTGGCATTGATCGCTGTCCGGCCTCACGAGCCCTCGGCCAAAACCCATACCTAGCCATATGTTGCAACACGCCCGTGTCCCTATCGTAGGTTTTGCCGCCTGGAGCGGAACCGGAAAAACCACCTTGCTACGGCATCTATTGCCGTTGCTGCGGGCGCGAGGCTTGCGGGTTGGCGCGGTCAAACACGCCCATCATGAATTCGACATCGACCACGTGGGTAAGGACAGCTATGAGCTGAGAAAAGCCGGGGCGGAGCGAATATTGATAGCGTCGCGCAAGCGTTGGGCGCTGATGGTCGAGCGGGAGCTTGCGCGCGAGCCGGTGCTGGATCAAGTTCTAAAGGATCTGGATCAAAGCGCGCTTGATCTCCTATTGGTCGAAGGGTTCAAGGAGGAGTCGTTTCCGAAGATAGAGCTATACCGGCCAGTATTAGGCAAGCCGCTGTTATGCCACACCGATCCCGATATCGTGGCGGTGGCCAGCGATAGCCCGCTTGGATTCGATGTCGATGTACCGGTATTCGATCTCAATCAGCCCGCCAGTATTGCCGCGTTCATCTGGTCTAATGTCATACGGCCTAATGCCGCGAGCATGGCTTGCAAAGACTAGGTGGATGGCGTGCGGCGATTGGATAGCCGAGCGGTTTCGCGGTGGGTTGAAACATCGGGCAGCGTTGGCGGAGAAAGAAAGCAGGTGGATTTTACTTCACCTCGGCAAGGCGGTGATGATGGCCTTGGAAAATAGCTCGAGCTGGCAGTGACTTTCGTGCTGATCCCGAGCCTTAAATGATGTGCTCATCCGGTTGAGGCATCTAGCGGGCCTGCCTGAGTTGTTATGGTCAATTACTCACTCAATGCGTCAGGAGCGGTTGAATTCTATCACTGGAAAAAATGAGGCCGGTTCTCGATACCTGCAATGCGGGCCGCACGCTTAGCCTTAGATGTCTGTCATACGCGCGTCAAGAATAGAGCGCCACTGACGATGGCGTTCTGAAACCATATAAACAAACACTTGCTTATGAGTTTCGTTTGGCTCGTACACAACAACGTAGTTATCAAACGGCAGGAATCTAATACCGTTTTTGTAGAGCGCTCCACCAAAGGGCGCTATGGCTAGAGTGTTCTTGGTGCGCTGTTGTAGTCTATCGATAAATAGTCTATCGATAAAATTGAGCGCGTTTTGCGGGTTATCTTTGGCAATATAGTCAAGAATTTCATAAAAATCTTGGTGAGCTGAATCGGTAAAAATAACCTCGTAAATCATGTCTTGGTGGGATGAGCCATATGCTGATCTTCGACATATTCACGGGCTTTGTCAAAGTAGGCTTCATCGGCCACCGTTACCTGACCGGTTTCCACTTGTTGGCGCCCAAGCGCTAAGCGCTCATCGAGTTGTCTACTAGCCGATAACTTGATCTGATTTCTCAATGCTTCACGGATGACTTCACTAACCGAAGCGTAGTGCCCCGTCTGCATTTGACGAGCTACATAGTCTTCCAGGTCTTTGGGCAGAGAGATATTCATGGTCTTTCTGTTAAAAACTAGCCATCTAGCAGTTCAGCAGCATAACAAAAAATATCAATTTTTGTTATCAAGAGGCCGGTAGCCAATGGCTAGGGCGAACTTGTCAACCCCGGCTCATGCGAGCACATCTACGTCACGTTTTGGATTAAACACGGTCACCGGCGACCCATCTGCATACACCACGCGCTAGCGAAGCCCGTCTTCAGGGCCTCCAACTCCGTGAACAATAGGCCCCGCAAAGCCGGTTCAAACGCTGGTGACGCCAATACTCGCTGGCGGAACTGGCGAAAGGTGCTGCTATCGTGGTGCACCGACAACACAAAAGGCGTGCGCGTGTACGCTGTGCACTCGAATCGCGCCCGGATGGCCGACAAGCCGTGCAGGTATTCATAGAACTGCTCAAAGGCGGGTTTGATGGGCGTTTTACGGGTCACCTCCAGCGCGAATACCCGTTGGGATTCACCCATCTCAATGGCGAAAATCCCATCGGGGTGAGCGTTTCGCCGCGCGCTATGTCGCAGACGATTTGATCGACCGACACTGGCCGCCCGCGGCGCACCCGGCCCATGTTTGACATTTGGACTTCCAATCTAGGCGACTTTGCCCCGATTTCGCCGTTGTTCAAACATCCGCCGAACAATATCTCCAATAATGTCAATGAGTGAGTTTTTGAAGATTGTTTTGTAGTGCCATAAAATACATCACACCCCTAAATACATCACACCCCTTGACCCAGACCCCGCACTGCCCTACCGGCCCCCTTCATGTACCTCCGGCGCAGTTCCATCAAAAGCCGGCCAACCGCTGAGCCCTACTTCACCTACCGCCTCGTCGAGTCCGTGCGCACCGACAACGGCGTGCGACAGCGCACTGTGGCTCGCTTGGGGCGACACTTCGAGGTACCCAAAGAGCACTGGCCGGCCCTGGCTCAACGGGTCGAGCAGATAGGGGCAGGGCAACATGACTTCATACCCATCGACCTCGAGCCACAATGGGAAGATACTGCCCCACACTCTCATTGCGCATGATGTTGCCACCCCCCCTGCCATCGCTCTATCGTATTGCCGATCGCCTCCAGGCCCATCAACCGGCGCTCGAAGCGTTTGTCTATAACCGTGAGCGTGAACTGTTTGAGTTCGATGAACTCATCACGCTTCATGATTGAACCCCCACCTATTTCGAAGGTACTGCCAGCGCTAATACATGAGCGGCCCTCGGTCAATCCCAAGAAAAACGCGCCGACTGCCCCCGGGCGACCTTGGCTTGGGTGCTCGATGCCGGCATGGCTACCGAAGAAAAGGTCACCGGGTCGAACGACAAGCCCTATCGCTCTGTGGGGGTCAGCCGTAAGCGCCCTCGTCCATTCGACGCCAACGAGGCGGTGCTTATCAAAGACCACGCTGATACCCCTATCGGCGCGCAGCGTGTGCTCACTGAGCCCGGTGAAGTAGAACTGTACTGTCATTCGAGCCCGCGTGAGCATAGGGACCTCGATAGGGCGCAGGTATTGGCCAAGCGCTTCGAGCGGGCGCCGGATAAGCTCGCCGCGGGCTTAGATAAACCGCGCACGGTGAAGACCTATGCCAAGGTGCTGGAGCGCATCGCACGGCTCGAACAACGCTATGCGCGCGCCGCACAGGACTACTACGACATTGAGGTGAGCGAAGCGCCAGCCAGCGCTAACGCCAGCGCCCTCAAGGGGACGCGCACCCAGCCCATTGAGCTGACTTGGCCCGCGGTGTATGGCTTACGCACCCACCCAACCGATTGGGACGCGGCTACGGTGGGGCGCACCTATACGATGCCGACTGCTCTCGAAGCGGTCTTTCGCTCACGGAAAGGCGAACGGGGGCTGCGCCCGATTGAGCACCACAAGGCTGAGCGAGTCAGCGCTCATCGGTTGATTGCCGTACTGGCTTATCATCGGGTTCATTGCATCGGTTATCCACTCAAGGCCGCGGGTATAACGCTCAGTCGGGAGAGTGGGCGCCGCCGGTTCAGTGGACAGGAGCGGGTCACGGTCCGGTTCAAGCGCGCCGATGGGCGCACAGTGCACGTGCGCAAGAGCACACGCGCCGAGGGGCGCCAACCACTTATCCACGACGCGCTGGGACTGTCGCACTGCCCAGGCCAAACGCAGAAGGGGTGGATGTAGTCACGCGGGCAGGCCATCACCGTGTAGTGCCATAACGGCACCCCGCAATCCTCTAACATATCGATTTATAAGACAATTGATGACTGGAATGTCAAACATGGGCCGGGAGCGGTCAATCCTGGTGCGCCTGCGCACTGGCACACAGCGCTTGCCGTAACGGTCACAGCGCCCTGTATCTGCGCTTGCCCACACTACTGACCGACCTCTCAGTGGCGCACGCCGATGGCCGGTTCCCAAGCTCCTCGCCGCGATGGCCAAGACCGAAGTCTTGGCCATCGACGACTGGGCACTGGCCAAACTCACCGCCGATAACCGGCGCGACTTGCTCGAAATCATCGAAGACCGAAACGCCCTTCGCTCCACCACCGCCACCAGCGAACTGCCCGTTGAAAAATGGCATGACCTCATCGCTGACGCCATCCTCGACCGACTCGTTCACAGGGCCTACAAGAGCGAACTCAAGGGAGAATCACTACGGAAAAAGCGAAAATCATTGGCCCAATCCGAGCACCAAGACTCATAATCTGACATCCGCCTCGCTCCGACACGTGATCGCTTTGACCGGAATCGGTGATCGGCTTCAAACCGGAATCACTGTCCAAGTTCACCGGAATGCGCATCCCTGTGCGGAGCCGCATGCAGGGTGTTGTGGGGCTGGAGGTTAGAGACCTCCGGCTACCCGATTATGCGCTGTATGACGCACGCTCCTCAAGTAACATTAGTTGCTCTTGCTGCTCTTCTTCTTGACGTTCATAGCGCGAGGTATCGTAATTAGTAATAATCGCCTCAATCATTGGATTGCGATTATTTTCTCTGGCTCCAACGTGATAGAAATGCTCTCTGGTTAGAATGTTGAATTTATTCCATAATAGATCTATATACCCATTTTCTCTGTAATCATTGTGATGCCACGTCGATAGAATAAATTTGCTCGATGTATTTGAAAGCGCAGAAAAAAGCGCCTCTTCATGCTTTCCATCCCAGCCGTTGTAATAATCTGTATGCCTGTCAATATATGGCGGGTCGCAGTAGATAATATCTTCGGCATTTCCTTCAGAAATGGTTTGCTCGAAAGGCTGAAATTTAAACACAAAGTCTTTAGCTTTTAATAACCTACAAACATGGCAAACCTGATTAGTGATTTTCGTTACGTATGCTTGTGCAAAGCGTTGTGGTTTTCGGCAGAAGGGTATGTTGAATTCCCCTTTTCGATTAAACCTGATCATTCCATTGAATCCTGCCCTATTTAAGAACAAGAAATCCAGAGGTTGGTGTTCTCTATTAAACCTTTCTCGAATTTCGTAGTAATGGGTTTCGCCTTTTTCTAATAGCTTTTCCCCTTCCATTTCCAAATAGTTTCTAACGATTTCGGGAGTTATTTCACCATCGGAAATTCCTTGATAAAAGGAAATTAGATGAGGGTTGGTGTCACATAGAAGCGCATGCTTTGGTGCTAGGTTAAAAGCCACAACGCCAGTACCCATAAACGGCTCAATCCACCGGCCTTCAAATTCATGTGGAACAATGCTGCCAATCCAGGGCACCAACTTTCTTTTTATGCCCTGTGATTTTATCGGTGGAACATTTACTTTCATTTCTTGCCCTTTGCTGGCGATCTATTATGCTTCGGCACTATCTGGGAAATATCGCCTTTCCGGTATTCGACAAAATCTTTCAAGGTGGTTACCTTCTTCGTTCCTTTCTTTTCATCAGGCATGGTGATTTTCTTGTAATTCATCCAATAGGGCACCTCTAAAAATTACGATTTTGACATTTCGCTAGAGCGTAAGTGACTGATTTTATTGATCATCAGATTTCAGATGTGGACTATTAGAGATGCCCAATAGTCATCAAACCAAAGTTCGCCCAGCTTTGAGAACATTTCGTTTTCATTGAAGGATGTCAGCAATATTATTGATGCTACCGATATTTGCAGTATTTCCACTTCCGCTTTTATCGCTTGCGATCTTCTATTTCTCAGCAACAAAAAACTGAAAATTCCTTACAATTGATGCAATTGAGTGAAGCTGGCTTAATTCATAGCTTTTAGTTTCATCAATCGTGGAACCGTCAACGCGATCATAGATAATTCCCAAGCAGAAATGCCCTGTGTACGAATTGTATGGAAACTCACTGCTGTCCCACAAAATAGTTAAACACAGCGTATAAGCTATTGATTTACATAAAAATTGACTATGGCATTGTGTTTGAGACATGAAAACAGTTTTTCTAGAAATTGCAAAGGGTTAGTATGCTCTATGGGACAGCAGTGATAGGTGATACATGAGGATTCGAGCACGGCGCTGACGCCGTAATCGCGGAAAAAGTGCATTTTTAGAGGTGTCCTAAAGGCGCCGCCGGGGTTGATGGTATGACCCTTGAACCACTCACCGATGGGGTCAGGCCACCATGGCATGGGCGGCGGGAACCATGGCTCAATGGGCGTTATCTTCCCCAGCCGGTCAAGCGTGTGCGTACCCCTAAAGATAACGGTAGCGAACGCCTACTGGGCATTCCCACGGTGCTGGGTCGCGTGATACAGCAAGCGCTCAGGCAAGTCTTGTCCCCGCTGTTTGACCCGGTATTTTTTGAACACAGTGTCGGCTTTCGGCCCAATCGTTCGGCCCATGACGCGCCCAGACAGGTACAAGGCTAGTGCCAACAGCAACACCGGGTTGCGGTGGACATCGGCCTGTCGAAATTCTTTGACCGGGTAAACTACGGCCAACGGATGACGTCGCTTGGCAGGCGATCAAGGATAAAGGCGGCGCTGGGATTGGCGTACCTGAAACAACAAGGCCTGTTCTCGCTACGGGACGGCTGGATGGCCTGTCATCACGGCTGATGAAACGCCCTGTGCGCAGCCGCAGGCAAGGTGTTGTGGGGGTTGGAGCTTAGAGACCTCCGGCTACCCGATTAAGCCGGGCTCGGTTGCTCCTCACCTCGAAGGCCCATGATATAGGGGAAACTGACGTGACCTAGGGATGTGCTCAAGCACTTCGACAACCTCGTAGGCGTCATTGACCTACTAAAAGCAAGCTCTCCGATAACACGAGGCCTTATCTGTTCGATCTAAATAGCTGATCCGCAATGTGCTACCCCATGCCCACTAGCTGGGAAAGGCATCACGGCGTCAACAAAGCGGGCGGCGTGTCGGCACAGTCCGGCCAGTGTGGTGCATTGGTGCCAGTGTGGAGCATCGGTGCCAGTGTGGAGCATCGGTGATTGGGTGTAATGGTGTCGTGCAAGGCCTTCCATAGGCGTTCAATTGTGTTGCCCCAGGGAGGGTAGAGAGGTTGGCAGCGCCGTTGGAATTTGGGCTTCTCAGCCAGCCATCGTTGGATCGCTTTAGTTTCGACCGCTTTAGTGTTGTGTATAGCGTAGTTGTCCCGTATGAGTAGAATGCGGTCCGCGCGCCGCTCGCTGCGCCCAATAGCTGCGCCATATGGCCTCTAGGCGTTCGATGAACCGCGCCGTGTCCTTCACTCAAGTGCTCAACCCATACCCAATCGGCCGGTGTTCGCATGCACCGCACCGGCCAGGTCATGTTTTTCGTTCTGTGCGAGGATCATCACCGCGTTTTGCTGGTCACGGCCACGGCTGCGCCAAGCCAACCCTATCCTGGGCCGTAGGTCCAAGTCGGTTTCATCGGCATACCGTAGCGCTGGATGCCCATCGCACCGGGATAGTGCCTCATCAATGGCCGCCAATCGGCCGGCTTTGTTCGGGCCGCGCCGGTTCAAGGCCGGGCGCGTCCGAGGCCACACGATGTTGAGCGGTGGCAGCGCATCGGCGCACGGTGGCAGCATCAATGTTCAGGCCGTAGCGCTCTTTAAGGGCCAGCACCATCAGTGCCGGGCGCAAGTATCCTTAAGGACTTCGGCGTGTGTTCAAGCCGCACGCCTAAAGCATCAACCAGTGATTGCTGTCACGGTCCATGGGCGTTGGCCTTGCCGGGCGCTGGCCACGGCGTCGACGCCGCCCTCACGATAGGGCCGCTCTTACGATAGAGGTGTACCCAACGATACACCGGTGAACGCGCGGCACCGGGAAACGCCGCCACCTCGCTCACGCTCTAGGGGGGCGGCATCGACGTTCGTACAGCGGTGCTAGAAACGCACATCCAGCGCCGTGCACAGGAAGCGCATGAACGGTGCCGCATCGGCGAACGCTTCACCAACTTTGCCGGCAAAGCCGGGTGCAATGGCATCAGCCGGTGTTAGCTTGGCGATGGCGATGAAGTCTTTACGTTTCAGATCCTCTATCAAAAGGTGATCGGCGCTGTAGCCGCGCGGTGGCCGCTTGAGTGCCTCCCCGGACAGTTCGAAATGACCGGCGAATGCTTTGGCGTCGCGCGCTTGTAGCCAGGCGTTCGGGTTTTCATCAATGGAGGCGCGGATGGCATTCAATGCCGGCGCGGGAGGCCGCCATAAACCTACGCCGAGAAACACCTCATCCGGTTCCAGGTGAACATAGAAGCCGGGTGCGTGTACGTCTTTACCGGCCGTGTGCCGGAATTGGATGCCGATATTGGTTTTGTAGGGACGCTTGTCTTTGGCGAAGCGGGTGTCCTTATGTACGCGCATGAGCGAGCCGCCGGTCTTCTTGGCGATGGCCGGAAATTCATCTGAGATCCGCTTGAGCGGTTCGCCCATCGCTTCGATGAACAGCAGGGCCGGGGTGCGCACGTTCGCCTCGTAGCGTTCTTTGTTGGTTTCGAACCAGGATTTTTCGTTGTTGGCGGCTAGTTGTTCGAGGAAGGTGAAAGTGGATGGAGTAAATAATGGTTTAGCCATTGCGGCTGCTCCCAGTGTTCAACAAAAGCTAGTATTCATGAAAGCACGGCTAAGGGGGTGGAGCCCGATACCGTTGTACAATGCCGCCGGTGCCACGAACAAGCGTGCGTTTGCCTGGAGGGGTTCACCATGGCTTTGACCCAATCGGAGATCGAACAATACCGGCGCGACGGATTTACCGTGCCGTCCTACCGTCTGCCGGCGGCGCAGCTAGCGGCGTTGCGTGAAGCGCTTGACGCCACCTTGGAGTCCAACGCCGGTATCCGCCCGGAAAAGCTGGTGAGTGTGCACATCAAAGGCCGCAATGCCGAGGGGGTGGTGGGCCACCCGACTTTTCTGGAAGTAGCCAAGGATCCAGCGATTTTGGATCGGGTGCAAAGCGTCATAGGCCCGCATATCATCCTCTGGGGCTGTCAGGCTTTTTGTAAGCCCGGTGGCGACGGGCAAGAGGTGCCCATGCATCAAGACGGCCATTATTGGCCGATCCGGCCCTTGGCAACCTGTACCGTGTGGATCGCCATTGATGACAGCACGGTGGAGAACGGCTGTTTGCGGGTGCTGCCCCGCTCGCATCGGGACCACACCCTGTTCGAGCACTATACCGATAGGCGTGAGCAGGTGACGCTGAGCAGCGCGGTGATGCCCGGCACTGTGGCGCAGTACGATGTGGTGGACGTGGAGTTGGAGGCGGGTCAAATGTCACTGCACGATGTCTATATGGTGCATGGCTCGAACCGCAATACCTCGCCGCGCCGGCGGGCCGGCTTGGCTATCCGTTATATGCCGGCCACCTCCCACTTCAACCGTGACTTGATTGAAACCAGGGACACTAGCGGTTATCTGGTCGATTTCTCCAGCCGGCCCTTATGGCTGTTGCGCGGGCGGGATCAGACCGGGAAGAATGATTTTCATATTGGCCACTGATTGGATGAGGTTTGAACGATGGGCCGGCTGAAAGACAAAACGGCGCTGGTGACGGCGGCGGCGCAAGGTATAGGTGAAGCAACTGCGCGGGCTTTTGCGCGGGAAGGGGCCAGCGTACTGGCGACGGATATCAACGAGGCGAAGCTGGCCGCGCTGGCGGAGGTGGACGGGATTACCGTGCGCCGGCTTGACGTGACCGATGGCAACGATGTGGCGCAGCTCGCCGGCGAGTACTCGCCTAACGTGTTATTCAACTGCGCGGGTTTTGTGCATCACGGCTCCATCTTGGACTGCGAGGAAGCGGATTGGGACTTCTCCTTCGCTCTCAACGTCAAGTCCATGTACCGGACCACACGCACTTTTCTGCCCGCTATGCTCGCAGGTGGGGGTGGCTCGATCGTGAACATGGCGTCGGTGGCATCTAGCGTCAAAGGCGTCGTCGATCGCTGTGTCTACGGTGCGTCCAAAGCGGCGGTCATCGGCCTTACCAAGAGTGTCGCGGCCGACTACGTGGGTGCCGGTGTGCGCTGCAACGCCATCTGCCCCGGTACGGTGCAAAGTCCCTCCCTGGATGAGCGCATCGCCGCGCAAGGGGATGCACAGGCGGCGCGCAAAGCGTTTATCGCCCGTCAACCCATGGGCCGCATCGGCACCGCCGACGAGATCGCGGCGATAGCTGTTCATCTTGCCAGCGATGAGTCGGCTTTTACCACCGGCACCATCGTTGTAGTTGATGGCGGTATGTCCGTGTGACGGCGGTGCGTGAGTTTATATTTTGCGTGCCCTTATATTTAAAGTTATTTGGTACTGTTCATTATCTGGAGGAATCTTAGATGAAGCTCTTGCGATACGGCGCCGCTGGCGAGGAACAACCCGGGATTTTGGATGCACATGGCGCCATCCGTTCACTACGAGGACAGGTGGATGATGTTAACGGCGCCGCGCTCAGTGATGAGAGCTTGGCCCGGTTGAGAGCGCTGGAGGTGGCATCGTTGCCCCGGGTAGAGGGCACACCCCGCCTTGGACCGTGTGTGGGCGGCATCGGCAAAATGGTGTGCATAGGGCTTAACTATGTGGACCACGCGCAAGAGACCGGCAATCCGATCCCGGCCGAGCCGATCATCTTCATGAAAGCCACCAGCGCCATCATCGGCCCCGATGACAATATCGTCATTCCTAAGCGCAGTGAGAAGACCGATTGGGAGGTGGAACTCGGCATCGTCATCGGCAAAAGAGCACTGTATGTGGACGAGGCGGAAGCGATGGACTACGTGGCCGGTTTTTGCGTGTGCAACGATGTGTCGGAGCGTGCGTTTCAGATCGAAGGCACGGGGCAGTGGACCAAGGGTAAAAGTTGCGACACTTTCGGGCCGGTGGGGCCGTGGATGGTAACCCGCGACGAGATCGCAGAGCCGCAAAATCTGGGTATTTGGCTGGAAGTCAATGGCAACCGCTACCAGGATGGTTCCACCAAAACCATGATCTTCGGGGTCAAAAACTTGGTGAGTTACTGCTCGCAGCACATGAGCCTACACCCCGGCGATATTATCTCCACGGGCACGCCGCCAGGGGTTGGCAGCGGTATGAAACCGCCGGTTTATCTGAAGGCAGGCGATGTGGTGCGTTTGGGGATCGACGGCTTGGGAGAGCAACAGCAGAACGTCGTGGCTTACGTTTAAAGATTTGACCTGAAGTCTCCCTACTTACGATTCGGCGTGCCGCATCCGCAAGAGGTGCCCTGATGATTAGTTATGGAATTCAAAATTCATGGTCAAATTAGAGACAGAAGACAATAGCAACAGGCCGTGGCGTGTACATCAGACGCTATCTTGAGCGTACATATGGGAAAGGTCATTGGAGAAAAGGGAATTGCATGCATAGAGCTTGTTGGTGGCACGTTCTGTGAAGCCGAAATACACTGGTTTGAAGCACACGGCATAGGTCGCAGAGATTGCAAAATCAAGAGGGTAATCGAATGAACAAATTCGTTATCTGCATCAATAATTCCTCCAACCCAGCTAGCCTGATATTTGGAAAGGTCTACTCAGCCCTGCCTGATCCGGAGGCGGAAACCCATAACATGGTTCGGATTATTGATGAAGATCGCTCACGAGTTTGATGGTTATCTCTATGATGCGCCAATGTTTACACAGATTGAGTTACCTGAAGTAGCAGAACGTGCCCTAATGGCAGCGAATAAGTAGAACTTTAAAATAATGTCTAGCCAGTTACCTAACCGGAAGACACCTATGCCACGTCGAGAAGAACTACAGGATGAACAATGGAAGAGACTGAAACCACTACTCCCATCCTCTCTGTCCGTACTGATGGCTGGGCCCACCCTCGTTGCGATGACCGAGCCATGCTGAACGGGCCATACTGAACGGGCCATACTGAACGGGATTGTGTGGATTTTACGCTCAGGTGCGCGATGTAAAGATTGACCTGAACGGTTTGCGTCATACCACACTTGCCATAGGCGATTCCAATGCTGGGTTGAGGATGGCACGTTGTCCAAGATATTGAGTACATTGGCCCAAGACCTATACGATAGAGGGAAAATCGATGTAGAAGAATGTTTCATAGACGGTACGTTTGCCAGTGCTAAAAAAGGGGTTGTGGAGTTGGCAAGACTTAAGCGGGGCAAGGGTTCGAAGCTGATGGCGGTGGCGAACAGCACGGGTCTTCCTATCGCCATGAGTGTCGGTTGTGCGTCGCCCTATGAAGTCACGCTCGTTGAAACAACACTGGCTGCTGGATTCATATCCGACCCTCCCAGACGAGTGATCGCAGACCGGGCTTATGATAGTGACCCACTGGATAAGCGCTTATCAGAGAAAGGGATAGAACTGATCGCCCCCCATAAGCGCAACCGGTCTAAAGCAGCGCCACAAGATGGCCGAGTTTTGAGACGATATGAACGAAGACGGAAGGTTGAACGATGATTCGCATGGCTGCATCATTTCAGGCGATTGATGACTCGCCATGAATTCAAACTACAAACACCTTGGATTTGTACAACTCGCCTCTATGATTATTTTGCTTCGACAATATTTTTGAGACCGCTTCTAATAATAGCGGCGCAGCCACTCCTAGTACGGAGTGATGGAGCGGAGGAAGTTGAAGACGATCGGCAAGCCCCCGGCAAGTAGGGTATGCGATTCGATGCAGTCAGTGGGGTATCCCTGCGGCCAGTTCTCATCAGCGATGACTTGGCCTCACAGTGCGGCATACGCTGGCAAGTGCATCTGATCGAAGACGCCTGGCCTTATGGGCTGAACGTGGTCTTTGTTTATTCTCCCGTCACATCGATCCGTGCAAAGACGTGGTGTCCTATTCAGGGGCAGCGGCTATGCCGGTGTCTCCTGAAAAGCGAGTCATGGGCATGTTCCATCGCTCGCATGTGGCCTGTTGGAGGGAGGAGCAACAACACACCCCGACCGTCAGGCGAGCCAGGCCGGATGCCTAGCTGGCACCGGCTTACCCTATAAACTTAGCCATACAAACTTAAGTGTTTCTAGGAGGTTACAAGGCATGAGTCTTCGCACCAACATGAAAGCGGTAGCCGTTGCCGGCATCACCGTCGCCCTGTCCCTGTCAGCGGCGACCTCGGCGCACGCGGCCAAACGCGTGAAGTGGAAAATGCAAAACGCCTGGGGTGCAACCGTCCCCCATCTAGGCACCTCGGCGATCCGCTTCGTCAACAACGTCAAAACCATCACCGAGAATAAATTCCAGATCAAGAACTTCGAGCCGGGCGCATTGGTTCCCGCCCTCGAGTGCTTCGATGCAGTCTCCAAAGGCTCCATCGAATCGTGCTGGACCACCCCCGGTTTCCACGCTGGCAAACATCCGGCCGTCTCCTTCTTCACCGCCGTTCCTTTCGGCCCCGGCGTGGGTGAGTACTTGGCATGGAAATGGTTCGGTGGCGGCCAACAGTTGCGCGAAAAGCTCTACAACAAGCATGGCATGACCGCACTCGACAGCTTTTGCATCGGTCCGGAAACCTCTGGCTGGTTCAAAGAGCCAGTGAATGAGCTGGCCGAGTTGAAAGGTTTCAAGATGCGTTTTTTCGGTCTTGGTGCCAAAGTGATGACCAAGCTAGGCGTGTCCACCCAGCTACTCGCGGGTGCCGACATCTATCCGGCGCTGGAGAAAGGCGTTATCGACGCCACCGAGTTCTCCATGCCGACTATGGACATCAACTACGGCTTTTACCAAATCGCGAAGAACAACTACTTCCCGGGTTGGCACCAGCAGACCTCGTGCGCCGAACTGCTGATGAACAAAGCGAAGTACGACGAGTTGTCCGACAACTTCAAGGCCGTCCTGCAAGTCGCTCTCAACGACGCCATCATCCATACCTATGCTGAGACTGAAGCGAAGAACCCCGATGCCATGCAGGAAATGCAGAAAAAGCACGGTGTGAAAGTACAGCGTTGGCGCGATGACCAACTGGCTGAGTTCGAAACCGCTTGGAACGCAGTGGTCGAGGAAGAGTCGGCGAAAGACGCATACTTCAAAGAAGTGGCCGATAATTTCTACGCTTTCCGTAAGAACTATGCCATCTGGGGCGATGCCCAACGCATGAAGTCCACTTACCTCAAGTAAACCATGTTTGCACGACCCACGTTTTCACGACAATAAGACCAACCCACTCCGGTCAAAAGCGGCCGGGTGGCGGCTGGGGCACTCTACCCCGGCCTTCTAAGCTGTTAGGGTATTGAGAGGGCGATGAAAAGTATGTCATCAGATTCGATTTCCCCTCAGGTAATCTTTGGCCTTCCAGATAGTGCGTTCCTGTCTTCCAAGAAAAAAATCGAAGAATCTATTTTGCGCCAGCGAGTCCGTCTTAGCCGGCATCAGAATCGCTTTATCAACAAGACGGTTGAAAGCCAATACAAAATACCGAGTGATTTCTCGCCATCAGGTGAATAAAAAGCAGGGCATCACGCCGGATCAGACGCTGGTTTTAACGGGCCCTAAAGCCGATACCTGCCCGATTAAGTTGCGCCGGATGGGTTATAGTGACCCAGAGACCGGCAAGCATTACGTCTTTCTCACCCATCCATTCAAATGGGCTGCCAAAGCCATTGCGGATATTTATAAGTCGCGTTGGCAAATCGAGTTATTCTTCAAATGCATCAAATAAAATTTGAAGATTAAGTCATTTGTAGGCACGTCAAAAAACGCTGTCATGACTCAAATAGGGGTCGCTATGTGTATGTATTTAATGGTCGCTTACCTGAAGTTCTGTGGCAAACTCGATTTAAGCATTCAACCGATCATCAGACTCTTTCAACTCACTTATTTGAGCGAACAGACCTGTGGGGACTACTCGAAGAAGACCCTCCAGGCCCTATTGAAACTCAGGTACAAATACAGTTTACATTCTCATGAAAGTTTATGGGACAGCAGTGATCACCTATACACTGCGGTTGCGCACGCGGTGCTTCCTTGCACTCACGAAAAAATTATTATTTTTAGAGGCGCTCTGTAGGGGTGCTCACTACCGGGACGCTCATTTGGGGGTCGCGCCAGTCTCGTATGCCGCCGCGATTGTAATGGTTGCGCCGGGCCATACGGAACCCCTCGCCAGCCGTGAGTGCTACCTATGTCCGCCCTTTGATGGGCCCCTTCAGATGGCTGTGTTTGATGGCTTAGGGTGTGCGTCTATATGATACGGAGTGTGTGCCCCGGCCCCTCCCGTATCAACCATGCATTTCCAACACGCCTACAAGTCCATCGCGTTGCAGCACAAGCTGGCGCAATTCATGGATGAGCATATCTATCCGAATGAGGCGCTCTACCGCGAGCAGCTAGCCCGCGCCGCAGACCGCTTCGCCAAAGTGCCCTTGATGGACGAACTCAAGGACCAGGCCAAAGCGCAAGGTCTTTGGAACCTGTTCGTGCCGCTCAGTCATCCGCAATACTCCGAGCATGGCGGTATGAGCAATGTCGACTACGCGCCGCTGGCCGAGATGATGGGCCGGGTCTTGTGGTCGCCCGAGGTCTTCAACTGTAACGCCCCGGATACGGGCAACATGGAAGTGTTCATGAAATACGCCACCCCGGCGCAACAGGAGCAGTGGTTGCGGCCGCTCTTGGCCGGCGATATTCGATCATGCTATGCGATGACCGAGCCCCATGTGGCCTCCAGTGATGCGACCAATATCGAACTGCTCATCAAGCGTGACGGCGACGAATGGGTGCTCAATGGCCGCAAGTGGTTTATCACCGGGGCGATGAATGAGCGCACCATGATCTTCATCGTCATGGGCAAGTCCGATCCCGGTAACCCCAATAGGCACAAACAACAGACCCAGGTGTTAGTGCCTAAGGACACGCCAGGGGTTGCCATCGTGCGGCCCCTGACCACCCTCGGCTACGACGATGCGCCGCTCGGTCACGCCGAAGTGCTGTTCGACAACGTCCGGGTGCCGCTGGAGAACGTGCTGTTGGGGGCAGGGCGCGGTTTCGAGATCGCCCAAGGACGGCTAGGCCCTGGCCGCATGCACCACTGCATGCGTTTGCTAGGCGCCGGTCAACGGGCGCTCGAACTGGCGTGCCGGCGGGTTTCTTCGCGCCAGACCTTCGGACGGTTGCTGAGTCAGCATCAGTCCGTTCGCGAAGAGATCTCCAAGAGTTTCTCCGAGTTGGAGATGGCCCGCCTGCTGGTGCTGAAGACCTGTTATCTGTGGGATCAGAGCGGCGCTCAGGCCAATAAAGATATGCTCGCGGCCTGCAAAACGAGCGTGCCTATGATGGTGCAAACGATCATCGACCGTTGCATGCAGATGCACGGCGCCGGTGGTCTGACGGAAGATTATTGCATGGCCGAAGCGTTTAACTATGCCCGCTGGTGCCGTCAGGCCGATGGCCCCGATCAGGTGCATCAGATGGCGTTGGGTAAACAGATCATTGAGCGTTATGCGGGTTAGTGTTTTGTTATTAGCGCATGTTCGCGGTTTGCGGGATATCTATCTGGATTGGGTGGATTAGTGTTGCAGCCATCGGGCGCATTCGGTGGCTATCGCCGTATGGCTTAGATGCTGTTCATACATCGTTCTACTGTTCTTCGCCATCTGCTTGAGTTCATCGAACCTGGCAGGTAGCTGCCCTAGTAGCTCGGCTAAACTGGCGGGATTATCGCCGCCGAAGTGCAGCAATACCTGCTGCGAGAATTGCTGGCTTAATCGGCGTGAGCAAGCGGAGCGGGCAGTGACGATGGGCCGGCCCGAGCACATATACAAGTAGTTCTTGATAGGCCAGACCCGGCCCGACTTACCGTTAGCGCTAAATAGGCCAAGGCATACATGAGAGTGTGCGATGAAGTTGGCGATGGCGCTAGATGAGAGCCACTGCGAATGCCAATTAACGGTTATGGGCAGTGCTTCTGTGACCAGTGCTTGTACCGCTTCTCTCATTTGCCCGTCGCCTACGATATCCAGCGTTAACGCTGTTTGCGGCGGTAACCTGCGTATGGCTTGGCATAAGGTGGTGATGCCATGCAGTGGCACTAAGGTGCCGACGAACAGAATGCGAATGATCCCGCCGGCCGCTTCCGGATAGGCTCGCGGGGTAAATATGGCTTCGTTGACCGCAATGAGAATGGCCTGAAACTTGCTCGCCGGTAAGCCGAAGAGTTCGGCGTAGAACGCGGTGTTCTCCGGGGTGTCTACAATGGCCAGCCGCGCACAATCGATGGCGCGCCTTTCAACTCGCCGCAGTAGGCGCGCGGGTAGGCCGCCGCTTTTTAAGCGGCGGCGGTCGTTCACCACGGTGTCGTACAGCGAAATGAATACGTCGGCGATGATCGATTCAGGCCGCAGCCGCCGGGGCAGCAAGCTGACTAACAATAGCAACACCACCGCCGGGTAAGGGCAGTAAACAACAGGAATGTGCCGGCAGCGGATCACATCCAATAGCAGCCGCAGGTTGTGCCATGACAACGCGAGTGCACGTACGGCAAGGCTGATGAATTCCGCGCCACCTTTGTGATACCTAGGGGCCGGGTTGAACGGGCGGCTCAGCTCGATAACACGGTTGCCTGCCAGTTGCTTGAGTATGGCAATTTTGTGCAGAACGTTGGGGTAGGCATCGGACGCGGTGTATGCGCCTATGATGGCTAGCTTGGCATCATTGACAGGCGTTGGTGGCACACAATACAAAGCCATCGGCGAAACGCTCCAGCTCGGGACGTAGTTGTAGTTGGCTAAATGGCTGCAACATTGCCGTAATAAGACCGGGGTGAAAATGTTTGACCCATGACCGGTCGGTGCCGCTTGTTAACGTGGCGGCCAACTTTTCCGTTGGTGTTCGCGCGGTTTTCTTGCCGGCGTAATAGAGTTCGCGCAACGGATAGAGGATATTGGTGACGGGGAAGCCATAGCCCTGTATGGACAGTACGGTAAACCCAGTGCGCTGCATGATGTTTTTGTAAAGGTAACCGGTCGTAACGCCCAACACACGCCCTGAGCGGGAGCGTCAACCCACTTCAGGGCGATTCGGCGAGTTTGGCTAGAAGCGGCGAGCCGCGGCCTTTCATGGCGGCTCAGTAGGTCGCTTCGTGGTAGGTCATCTTCGTCTGCCAGCACGGGTGCATGATACGTAGCCACTTGAACGCAACAGTTCGCAGCGCAGATTGATGGGACTTCCTCTTGCTTCCCTGGTGCTGATACAAGCCTGTGGCCCAGAACGAATGCGGTAGTGTCAAAGCTGCCCACTCGACGAAGGTTTGCCGAATGAAAGTGGGACAACTCCAACGCCAGTGAACCCCATTGGAATGGCCACTTCTTTCACTCACCGGAGCCATGCCCGCGTACTTTTAGAGGTCGGTGGCAGTCTCAAAGCGAGCGCGCTGTTCCCCCAATGCGGCCAACACCCGCGGCGCCAATACCGGCCTAGCGCCAGGGAAGGAAGCGAAGAGGTCGTAGTCCTCATGGCCGCTTGCTTTGGATTCGACCGCCTGATTGAACCGCGCGATTGCCCCTAAGGTGGTACGAAGCTGTTCGACCAAGGATTGGACCCTCAAAACGTTGGGCGCGATTACCCCAAGGTCGTCAGTGAGAGGCAGCGCTGAGTGGATTTCATCAAGGCGCGTGTCGATGAGCTCTGTGTATCGCACGTTGTGTGGGTGGCAGAACTTTGGCCATATTGAGCGGCGCGCCTGCTGCACCGCTTTGAGCATTGGCCAGCATTGCAGGCAGTCACGGAAGCTATCGGTGTTCTTGTCCTTAAACCATTGAGGTGGCTGAGGGAAGTAGCATTTAAGAGCACTGCTCAGGCGATGGGTGAAGCGGGTTGGGTCATCGACCCGGCGCCGTCTTGATTGAACTAGCTCGATCAGGCTACGCCTAAGCGCACTGTGGGGCTTGAGCTTATCGCCATGTAGGGTGAGTCACTCCAGGGCGAGTGAGCGCATCGGTAGGGTCATCTTTGGCGTTACAGGGCGCCCACGTGTGGCGGTAGTTGGCCAATGTGGCCGGATTGATGGGGAACCATACGAAGCAATCGGACTGGCTCAGGGCGGTGACTATAGGCCTCTTGAACCGTTCCACTGCGACGGCTATGGGCGCACCCTTGAAAGGCTGGCGCCATTGCTGCGCCCACGGCTCAATGTCTTCAGGTGCGCAAGGACGCACGATTCGACCGTCTCATCGTGCCCTGCGCGCCAACAGCTATCCTGCTGGGCGTCAGCCCAATCCAAGCCTATGCAGGCGAGGAACTGATGGTCACACAACGGATGTTTCATGACACAGACCCTCGGGTGTGGAGTAAGCATTCAGGACATGCGTGCCCGAGTTCTGCGAAGGCATTATAGCTGGCCGGTAGTGCGGCGAGCCCTGAGTATTCTAGCCCTGAGTATTCGTTGACGAGTTCGGGCGCACCTGCGGGTTCGAACGTATGTGGGTGAGCGTCGTGGGCTGCTGGCTCCATATGCGTAACCCGCAGATGCATGTCCCGCCTTCACTGATCGCTACCTGGCCGTTATGAATCAAGTTCACAGAAGACAGGACGGTCAATCTATAACGGGCTCCAAGGGGGGCGGGGCTCCGCTTCGCTGCGCGCCCCTGAGCCCCGCCGTTGGGCTCCCTAGACACAAGCGTGCGCTCACGGCGTGGACAAGCGGACCGTAAAAAAGGCAGCATTCGCATAAGGTTCGGTACGGTAAGTAGGTGCGTTCATGTCTAGATCTGTTGCGGAATTGTTCGACGAAGCTGCCGAACTGGCGGAGCTTGAGCGAGCTACGCTTGCTGGGCTGCTGCTGGAAAGCCTCGAAAAAGAAGCTGACCAAGATGTGGAGGCAGCGTGGGAGAAGGAAATCTCCAGACGAATCAACGATATAGAGTCTGGCCGGGTGGCGCTCCTTCCCTGGGAGGATGTTAAAGCAAGGCTCCTGGGTGAGTGAGAGCGGATTTCCACCCGGCAGCGGACGCAGAACTCGCCGCTGCCAAAGAATGGTACGCTGAGCGTAGCGAGGCGGCGTCGCGAGCCTTCACTGAAGAAGTAGCCCGTGCAGTCGAGAGCATCATGGAGGGGCCCGAGCGATGGCGAGTTACCGCAGTCGATGCGCGCCGCTATGTGCTGCCGATGTTTCCGTTCAGTATCGTCTATCGCACGATCGCGGACGGCATCGTTGTTTTGGCCGTCGCCCACCATCGACGGCGCCCTGGCTATTGGCAAGGCCGATAGGGTATTCGCCAACAAGAGCGTGCAGTGGAGTCTCATTCGCTGCGCGAATGTTCCGGCCACTGACGCATCCCGTTGGGCGCAAACGGCGCTTGCCACTGCAAGATAGGAGGGCGATCCCCTGTTCGATCTTCTGATGTTCAACGTGGATTGGTTGTCCGACCGCGTCGCAGTTCCTGCGCAGCGGGTGTTCGAATACACGGAGGATGATGTTGCAGCCCAGTTTGGGGGCGGCAGCAATCAGATTCGACTAGACAGTCTTTCTAGCTTGCCGTGTCTCTTCTGCGCAGAGGGAACGCACAATGAGCTTGCATACGTCGGCCAAATAAATCGGGCCAGGATTTCCGGTCGGGAGATCCGGCTTGAGGTATCACTTGATTCCGAGGTCCCGCCTCTGCGGAACAGTCAGCTATTTGAAAGGCGAGCGGACCTGGACATGCCGAGTGAGTGGGAATTCTCCAGGAACCATTGGGCTGTAAAGGACGTTGACTTGTACCGCTTCCTGCTCTGGAGCGTGCGTCCTCGCCGCCAGCGCCCCTTATGTATTCCGGATCCCGGAGCATGAGTCCGTAGAACCGCAGTTGGCCTCCGCTATGGTGCCATTCGATTCGGCATTTACCGATGTCTATGAAACCATTCGGGTTGCCGCTGGCGACGTTGGACTGCGCTGTAGGCGCGCCGATGACATCTGGGAGAATCCCGCCATCCTTCAGGATGTCGTGTCACTAATCGATCGCTCCCGCATAGTCGTGTGCGACTGTACCGGAAGAAATCCCAATGTGTTCTACGAGGCAGGTATCGCACACACTCTGGGGCGTGAAGTGATCCTAATCACGCAAAGTGAACACGACATTCCGTTCGACCTTCGGCATCTTCGCTATGTCCATTATCTGAACGATTCAGAAGGGCGCTCGGACCTAGCGCGAGCGTTGAAAGATAGAATGCAGACGTTGGTGGGCCACTAGTGAAAAGGCCAGAGGGTCCTTGCCCAAGCGGGTAAGGTCTGGTCTCTAGCCAGCCCTCCCCACACCACCGTGCCTGCGGGTGCGCACAGGGCGGTTCATTGAGCATGATGCGGTCAAGCCGAGATGGTCATGGATAGACTCGACAGCGGCGAGAATAGTGGGTAACAGGTTCGACAGAATTCGGGTACTGATTTCCGAGGGCAGTGTCCGAATCTCGGATCACGGATACGGCGAGATCACCGCTGATGGACTACTTGCAAGGGAACTTGTCGAGGGTGTGGAAACCGCGGAGGTAATTGAGGATTATCCAAACTACGCCAAAGGACCATGTGTTCTGTTGCTCCAACGAACGAAGGCTGGGCGCTGCGTTCACACTGTATGGGGAATTCCCGCTGGCCACACCAGCCCGGCAGTGCCGATTACAGCGTACATACCTGATCCTGGGAAATGGGAATATGGATTCAAGCGGAGACGCACGTGGGTAAGAGAAAACGAACGAAGTTCATTCACGAAGGGAGCTACGTTGCAGAAGTCGATGTAGAACTCCTAGAAGAGCCCGAAGGATGGTCACCGTATCTTTCTCTGGAAGACGCGTATCGTCTCGATGATGTACGGGAGGCTCTGCGGCGAGGTGACATCAAGACGGCCGCAAAGAAGTCGCGCGTGTTCAGTCTCACACCTGTCGCTGTGTGAGGTAGCGGTGTCGCTGTTCGGCGATGGGCTGTTGGTCTGTGATGAAGCAGGGTTGATTGGGCGAGAGAGGTTCGCAGCCGATGGCGTGAGGTTGCCCTCCAATGGGTCCGAAGGAGTGGAGTGGCCCGCGAGCGGACTTCGAACGCGGCCAGCAGGACACGCCCGTGGAATGGATGCGGCGCAAGAAAGACCGCGGGCGCGGTCGATTCGTATAGGCCAAGCGCTTGGCGACAGCGCCGCCCCCGTGTGCCACTAGCCGCTTGACGCTCAGACTCGATAGAGTGCGCTCAGGGGAGAGACCGCGGGTGAACGGTCAATGGCTGATGGACAGCATGGTTCACCCCATAGGGAAATTGAATCGATAGGCGTGGGGTCAGTGAACACGGAAGAACCGGTTCGCATACACCATTGGGGGTAGCGTTGGCACGAATCACGCGTTCTGAACAAGCCGGCGCGCCCATCTCGGCGGATGTGCAAGCCGACAACCGAGTGCGCAGCGGTCGTAGCCGAAAACCGAACTGCCAAACCGTTTGCCTACAGACTCGTTGGCCCACCGTTCTAACAGGGCCGGCGGGCGATGAGGACCAAGCCCGCGGCGACCAACACCAAGCCTGCCCACAAAGACCACGTGACACCCTCGTCCAACAACCAGGCGCTGGTTAGAACACCAGCGATGGGCGAGACGAAACTAAAGCTCATCATGACGCTGGGGGGGTAGTGTTTGATGAGATAGAAATTCACCATGAAGCAAAAGCAGGTGATAACGATAGCTTGGTAGAGCAAACCCAGTACGGGTGCCCATCCCAGCGCGCTCCAATGAATGGTTTCCGTGGCCGCGCCGCTTATGCCGAATAGGGGGATCGAAAAACATACCATCCAGAGCGTCACCCGCACCTCGTCCACGGAGCGCAGCAGTTTGGCGCTGAATACCAGACGCGCACCCAACATGATGCAACTCAGCAATACGATCCAATTGCCGGGGTTGGTAAATTCACGTACGCCGTCTACATCATGCGGCGACAACACCACGGCAGCGCCGGTGAATGCGACCACCAATCCTGCGAATTTGACCCTGCTCATGCGATCGCCAGCGAGCAGAAAATGAGCGAAGCCGGCAGCGAACAGGGGGTTCAGTGCCAGTAAAACGGCGCCCATGGAGCCGCTGGTCATGCCGAAGCCCACGTTCATGAGCGCGACCTGAGCGGCAAAAAAAGCGCTGAGTAGGGCAAGAGGCAGCCATTCATGACGGTGTGGCCAGATAGGCAACCCGTGCCATTTGCCCCAGAGGAGCAATACCACAAAAGCTACGGTAAAGCGTACGAATCCGGACCACAGGGGCGGAAACACTTCTAGCCCGAATTTGACGGCTACAGGATTCGCGCCCCAAAGACAGTTGATGAAGACGGCCAGGATGATGATCCGGCCAGGGAGGCGCATTTGTGTGCAGCAATCCGCGCTACATACTGATACCTAGCGACCCGCGGGCTAACTGAAAGCCGGCCGCCAAGCGCGGCTTGAGCGCCGGCTGGTAATCGCGCGATAAGGTGCGCGAGAGCAATGCGCGGATGGCGTCCACGGCGGCGGCCTTATCCGTGTTGCCGTCGATGCTGTGATCCAGATCTCCCTCGAATCGGCGTTGCACCTGCGCCTCACCGCTGATCTGCAATGACGGTATCATCGGATGGGTGGGGGCGGGCGCATTGCCGGCGTAGTGCATGATGACTTCCGTGCCGGTGGCGCCTAATCCCGAGACGGTCTCAAGCTCATCACCGCCCACCGTTTCCATCACATGAAGTCCCCCTTGCTCCGGCATCTGCCCATAGGCCAAGGTGGCCCGCCACCGCTCACCGGGCGTCAACAGTGACTGGCAAAAACCGTCCACCGCTAGCAGGGATGCGCTGTCCGCTATGACGACAGTGGCGCCAGCAGCGCACAGCCCCCTCACGAGCTGGGCGATGATATCAGCACAGGCCTCGCTCACCGGTCCTTGACTGGTGATGGCGAGGCGTACGTCTTTGGCCGTGCCAAGGGTTGATTCGGCCACTGGGCGTTGACTGTTGGCGAACCAGCCGCTCACTTTATTGCTGACGCTTGCCAGGCCACCATCCAACTGCACGCTGGCCCAGCCGAAGCGGGACGGATCTTCGTTGTGGTCCGCCAAATAGTTGCGCACGGCGTCATTGTGGGTCTTTTCGCAACCGTGTTCCAACATGAGCGCCTGGCCGGTCATGGGGTGGCGTAGATGACCCAGCAGGGTGCGTAAGTACAGTCCTTCTACATTGGCCGAACCGCAGCCTTCGGTGTGTGCCAGCGCCACGTACCGGGTGTGACTGGTGGTGTTTTCGGCATTGAGCCGAGCGGCTATGAGGCGGGCCACCTGCCCTGAGCAAAGGCTGGTGGGCATGATCAAGCTGATATCCGCGCTGGTGGGACCGGCGCGGCCGTTCAAGGCATCGAAAGTAATGTCCAATGGTGTTCGTGTTGCTGCCGTTTCGAGGGGCACGCCATCGGGGCCGGCGGCGCTTTTTATGCTCTCCACTCGGCCTGGCGCGGTCTGCTGCCAGTTGCGCCAAATGCAGACCTGCGCGTGGCCGGCCAGTTCGCCTTTACTGCGCTGGCCCGAGGCGATGGCCACGGCGAGAGCAAAAGTCTCCGCGCCTAGTGCATCCATGGACATACCGTCGTTGTAGCGGCCGGCATTGACGTCCATTTCATTGGCCAGCATGTCGAAGCGGCCCGAGGTGGTGACGAATTTCAGGGTGGGCGCAAACGGAAAGTTGGTGATGGAACCATTGCCGGTGATGAAGGCGATGATGTTTGCACCGGCCGCCACTTGCCCGGCGATGCTTTCCAAGTCATTGCCTGGACTGTCCATGAAGTAATAGCCCGGCTGGTGCATCGGTTGGCCGTAGTCGATCACATGATCCAGGCGCACTTGCGGATCCCGTTTGCGGGCCGCGCCTATGGATTTCAATGCGATGTTATAGAGTCCCCGGTAGTTGTTGCCCCCGGAGGGATTGCCTTCGGCGCTAGCGCCGTGGTTGGCGGCGCGCGCTTTGAATATTTCGATCTTCTCCAAAAAGCGCTCGGCCGTGGCCCGATCGCGAACGTTGCTGAGCATGTAGGGTTCGGCGCCGATCAACTCATCGGTCTCCGCTAGGTTGGCACTGCCGCCGTTGCGGATGAGTTCCTTGGCTACCCATCCCGCCAGCGCGTTGCCGGAGACCCCGGAGAACGCATCGGAGCCACCGCATTGGAGCGCCAGCTTGAGCGCACTCAAGGGTTGCGCGGAACGCTGGCAGGCATTGACCGCTGGTAGCCAGCTCTCCACCAGGGCGCCCAGCCTTTCGCTTTCATCGGCTAAGGCGCCGCTAATTCGTGCAAAAGCATGTTTGACGTGCTGTAGCGGGTAGCCGTGCTCGGCGGCGTAGGCTCGCAGATCATCGTTGGTGTAACCTTCGACGCCGTAGTCCAGGGCGAGGATGGCGCCCACATTCGGATGCACCAGGAAGCCGGCCAATGTGCGCAGTACGAAATCCAAGTTGTTCGGCTTGCTGGCTCCGCCGCCCTCCGTGTGGGTTACCGCTACCACCCCGTCGATATTGGCGTAGCTGTCAGGCGCATCCTGGAAACGGTCCGCCAGGGCCTGGGCCAACGGCCCCGCCCGTGAGGTAGTGCCCAGGATGACGACGAAATTACGGGTGCCGACGCCGCGGGCGCCAGCTCTGGCGTAGCCCTCGAAGGTGCCGGGCTCGTCCAATACCGCCACCTGTTGTCCCGGCTCGAATGATTGCGCATGCAACTCGTGGCGCTGCATGTAGTCGTCGAAGTTGGCGGCGGATGGGATCGGGAACGGCACGTGACGCTCGCTCAGGGCGGTCAAGATCCGCTCGTTGCAGACGTATTCGCCGGGGGGGATGGCGCGCTTGGCCCTGCCGAAGGGTAGCCCCCAGGAAGTGAGATATGCGCTGCTGGGTATCGCCTCGAAGGCAAAGCGGTGTCCTTCGAGGATAGTGTGAGAAATGATGAGCGCCGCGTTGTCTTTTTGCACCCGGGTGCCAGCCTCTATCTGCCGGGTGGCGATGGCGACGTTGTCGTCACCGGCCGGTAGCCGGGCCACGCTATCGAAGGATATGGATTCACTCATGCTTAAGCTCTCCTCGGCGCCCCGCGTTGAAGTATTCAGCCGGGCACGGACTAGGGTAAATGCGTCACGGCAAAACGGTTCTCACCCTCCGGTACAGGCGGGTGCTGTTAGCGGGGGATACCTCTAAAAATAGTCATTTTTTCGTGAGTGCAAGGAAGCACCGCGCGCACAACCGCAGTGTATAGGTGATCACTGCTGTCCCACAAACTTTTGAATGAGCTTAGAATCAAAGACTATTCTGCGCTAATTTGTTAGAATAGAGGTCCAGAATATCTTTCAATATCAACAGGATAATAGCCTTGAGTCACAGTAACAGCGTATTTTCACAGCTGCTAAAACTGATTTCTAGACATGAATTTGAAACCCTTGCAAAGACCCACCATAAAGGCCGTGTATTGAGGACAATGTCACGCTGGTCACAGTTTGTGGCGTTGAGTTTTGCCCAACTCGCCGGTCGCTGTAGTTTGCGAGATATTGTCAGCAATCTGGATAAACAACGCCGCAAAAGTTACCATTTGGGTATCGGTAAGGTCAGTCGAAGTTCTCTGGCTCGTGTTAACGAGCAACAGCCTTATCAACTCTACGAAGGATTATTTTGGAAGCTGCTGGCACGATGTCAAAGCTTGGCGCCTAGGCATGGGTTTCGTTTTAAAAATAAGCTTTATTCCTTGGATGCATCGACCATTGATTTATGCTTATCACTATTTCCTTGGGCCAAATTTCGCAAGACCAAAGGCGCGATTAAACTACATGTTGGTCTGGACCATGATGGTTTTTTACCGGTCTTTATGACTATTACCGAAGGCAAACAACAAGATATTACACAAGGCCGTAGTTTAGAACTGGATGCGGGTTCTATTGTGGTGTTTGATCGTGGCTATACGGACTACACGTGGTTTAACTTGCTCAATTCAAAGGGGATTTATTTTGTCACCCGGTTGAAAGCCAATACGAAATACCGAGTGATTTCTCGCCATCCGGTGAATAAAGAGCAGGGCATTACCTCAGATCAGACGCTGATTTTAACGGGCCCTAAAGCCGATACCTGTCCGATTAAGTTGCGCCGGATGGGTTATCGGGACCCACAGACCGGCAAGCATTACGTCTTTCTCACCAATCAATTCGAATTGACTGCCAAAACCATTGCAGATATTTATAAGTCGCGTTGGCAAATTGAGTTATTTTTCAAATGCATCAAACAAAATTTGAAGATTAAGTCATTCGTAGGGACGTCAAAAAATGCTGTCATGACTCAAATATGGGTCGCTATGTGTATGTGTTTAATGGTTGCTTACCTGAAATTCTGTAGCAAACTCGATTTAAGCATTCAACAGATTATTCGACTCTTTCAAGTCAATTTATTTGAGCGAAGAGACCTGTGGGGACTACTCAAAGGAGACCCTCCAGGCCCTATTGAAACTCAGGTCCAGATACAGTTTACATTCTCATGAAAGTTTATGGGACAGCAGTGATAGGTGATACATGAGGATTCGAGCACGGCGCTGACGCCGCAATCGCGGAAAAAGTGCATTTTTAGAGGTGCCCGGGGGTTGGAATTGCCAGTCATGCGTAGATAGTCAAACACGATTTTGCTGTTTCGAGCGAGTCTGCGTAGGGTTGCGGCCACACTTTTGCTGATACCGCTCACATTGTATCGTGCCCAGGTACGTCTTAATCCCCATTGTCGTGAGAGCCATCGCCGCATGAAAATCGCCGCCGTTGAAACGCTACGTTGCGCCGAGTTTCCCAATTTGGTGTGGATTGAAATTCACACCGATGAAGGATTGACGGGGCTTGGTGAAACCTATTTCGGCGCCAGGGCCGTTGAAGCGTATATCCATGAATCCTGTGCGCCGTTACTGCTAGGGGCCGATCCGCTGGCCATCGAATCTATCAACCGAAGCTTGACGCCTTATGTGGGTTATGCCGGTACCGGGGTTGAGAGCAGGGGCCGCTCAGCGGTGGATTTGGCGCTGTGGGATCTGTTCGGCCAGGCAGCGAATTTGCCCGTTTATCAGCTATTGGGCGGCGCCAGCCGGGAGCGCATACGGACCTACAACACCTGCGCCGGATACCGCTACGTGCGTAACAAACCCGATTGGGGCACCGATGATTGGGGTTTGGATGGACAGCAGGGGCCTTATGAAGATCTGGATGCGTTTTTAAACCACGCCGATGAGCTGGCGGAGAGTCTGTTAAGCGAAGGCATCACCGGCATGAAGATCTGGCCCTTCGATTATGCCGCCACCGCTTCCGATGGTTACTACATCTCCAACCAGGATTTGGACAAAGCGTTAGCGCCATTGCGCAAAATCCGCCAAGCCGTTGGCCCGCGCATGGACATCATGGTGGAACTGCATGGCTTGTGGCGCTTTCCCGCCGCGCTCAAGATCGCGCAAGCTGTGGAGGCGTTCGAACCGTTTTGGTACGAAGATCCGGTGCGCGCCGACAGCATTCCCGCCCTCAAACAGTTTGCCGAGGCCACCCGCGTTCCCGTATGTGCCAGTGAAACCCTGAGCGCCAGATGGAGCCACCGGGATTTGCTGGAAAGTGGTGCCAGTGCCATCGTTATGCCTGATTTGGTCTGGTGTGGCGGTATTACCGAAGGACGTAAAATTGCCGCCCTGGCCGATACCTATCACCGGCCGGTGGCACCGCATGATTGCACGGGACCGGTGGCATTTATGGCGGCGGTCCATTTGAGCATGCACGTGCCGAATGCGTTGTGTCAGGAATCGGTGCGGGCGTTTTATTCGGGTTGGTACAGAGAATTGGTCACCCAACTGCCCAGCATCAGCGGCGGATATATACATCGACCGGAAGGGGCCGGGTTGGGTACCCGGCTGTTGCCGGATTTTCGTTCTCGTGACGATGTTGCCGTGGTGCGCACCAGTGGCTGACAAAACGAGTTGTTATCTTGTGGTGGTGAAGAATCGGTCCCGAGTGTTCAGGACTACGGCGCATCATCCCCGCTTTGTTGCTGCCTGTGCGCTTTTTCAGTGTCCTTGGCTAGCCGCTCCTCTTCGGTCAGCCACCACTGCGGAGCGCGGCGATGGGCTGGTCTGGTGCTGTAATCATCGGCTCGTATACGGTCTTCCAAGTCTTCGATGTGGCCCAAATCGTAGGCGCGCCAGCGCATGTCGTCGATCCTTCCGTCGGCCCAGTCTTCGTTGACCGTCAAGCTTTTGTAGATGAAGAAATGGATCGAAAAAGGCACACCCCATGCCAGTAATGGCCACAGCGCCCACCAGGGCGCTCCCTGCCAGATGTTAAGAGCGTGTAAGACTATATTGCCGAGGGCGAATACCCATGCATGTAGGCCCATCCGGTTGACGGCTACAAGGCACAGCTTGTCGAGCAATCCCGTGGGCTGGCCGGAGCCGGGATCGTGATCGTTCATGCATTCAGGGCTGCGTAACGGCGGGTCATTCGCAGCACCCGTATCGAGTAAGCGATCCAGGCACCGATAAATAGGGCGACGAAGACCACGTCTATGGTGCCCCAGGATGGCCGTAGCCCCTCGGCTAGCAAATAAAGCACCGTCGCAAGCGGAGCCGATGCGGCATAGAGGGCAGCATATTGATGACGGGTGAAGCCCAGCACTATGCCGGCACAGGCGACGGAAAATGCATACAGGGCACCGCCGGTAGAGCGCGGCGTTGCCGCGGCGCCGATGGTAAGTGTAAGCGCTACGGCGCTGAACAATAGGGTGAGGAAGACGGCATAAGCGCCAGCTTCGTAGTGGATTTGTTCGCGAGTCAACGCATCCGCCGGCGTCAGATACGGCGTTTTGTTGTCATCCCAGACATATTTTTTGAGGAATTTGTCGAAGTCCATGGAGGGACCTCATACGCGGCGGCCACGCAAACTGTTGCCGCCTTTGCCTTCGATGCGGATGGCTAGACGTCTCGCAAATGGCCCGATTCCCGGGCCCTCTTCTCTAGCTGATCTTCCACTTTGGACAGATCGAGCCGCTCTTTGCCTTCGATCTTGGTGCCCGTTTCCTCGGGCCAGTCCAGCGTCATCAATGGGAAGCGCTTGTCCGAGTCCTTGTGTCCGAACAACACGAAGGCCACTTGTAACCAGACGGATATGCCAGCGAGAAGGGCCAAGACCAGCCCCACAGCTAATACCGATTTAATGATCCACCGGTGAGATAGCCCGACTTGCGACGCGGAGATCTCACCGATGTTGTATGAATCGATGGCATACACAGAGGCGAAATACACCACGATTATGGTGTAAGGGATGAGGAAAAAAGTAAGGCCTATGAGTTCGGTCCACGCTTTGCGCCTGAAGCTCAAGTGTTCCCGCACCAGATCCACACGCACATGGGTATTGTGTATGTACCCATAGCCAAGAACCATAGCGAAGAGCACGGTATGTGAGTGCCACTCGAGTTCTTGGAGCAAGGTGGAGTCGAATAGCCGTCCAAAATTCTCTACCAGCCATACCTGAATGCCGACCCGCAGCCCCTCGGAGTTGGTCCACACCGCCTTGCGTGCGATAACGTCGAAGCAGGTGATGATCACGACCGGGACTATGAACCAGGCGCCGAAGCGTCCCAGGGTATCGACTACATATTGCAGGGCGCGCGATATTTTCAGGGTCAGCGGATAGTCATCAACGGCGAGCTGATTGACGGTGGGTGTTGCAGTGTTGGATGTTTGTTCTGACATGAGACTGGTCTCGCTTGCCGGCTTATCCGCCGTAGGTGCTAATGGAGAGATATAGCGCGATTTCCGGTTGCCAGATGACAGCTATCAAACCGATGACCTGAAGGGTCACGAAGGGGATGATGCCTTTGTAGATGCTCTGGATTTTGATTTCCTTGGGCGCGATTCCTTTTAGATAGAACAAGGCAAAGCCGAACGGCGGCGTCAAGAATGATGTCTGCAAGTTGATGGACATCAAGATGATGAACCAGATCTTGATATGGGCCGGATCGACGTGTCCCTGGAAATCAAGACCCGCGACCAGTGGTGCGAATACCGGCAGCACGATCAGAGTGATCTCGATCCAGTCGAGGAAGAAACCCAGGAAGAAAGTGATCCCCATGAGCAAGAAGAGCAACCCCCACGAATCCAAACCGGCTTCGAAGATGAGGTGCTCTACGATGTCGTCACCGCCTAGGGAGCGGTACACATAAGCGAAGCAGGTGGCGCTGATGATGATGAAGAAAATCATCGCCACCGTGCGGGCCGAGGTATGACAAACACCCCGTAACACCGCGCCGGTCAGCCGGCCGTTGGCGGCGGCGAGCAGCATGGCGCCAAAAGCGCCCACCGCACCGGCCTCACTGGGGGTGGCAAAGCCGAACAGAATCGAGCCTTTGATCATGGTGATCAAGAGCACGGGTGGAATGAAGGCTTTGAGAATGAGCGGGCGCATCTCATGGCTCGGCACGTGGAGCAAATTGGGCGGCAGCGGCGGTGCGAGTGCGGGTTTGATGGTTGCCGTAATCCACACGAACAGCAGGTATAGCGCGGCCAGCAACAGGCCGGGGCCGATGGCGGCCATGAACACATTACCCACCGATACTTGCAGCAAGTCCGCCATGATGATGAGCATGATGCTCGGTGGAATGAGAATACCCAGGGTGCCGGAGGCGGCAATGGAGCCGCAGGCGAGGCCGTGGCTGTAGCCTTGGCGCATCATGGTCGGCAGCGCCAAAGCTGTCATCATGGTGACGGAAGCGCCGATGATGCCGGTCATGGCGGCTAACACCGTGCCCATGATGACCACGGCCAGGGCCAGTGAGCCGGGCACGCCTTTTAGCAGCACCTGCACGCAGTAGAGCAGATCATTGGCGATGCCGCTGCGCTCCATCATCACCCCCATGAAGACGAAGGCAGGTACCGCCACCAACACCAAGTTCTCCGCCGCGCCGCCCCAGATCCGCGGCAGGAAATTGAAGAACTCGATAAGCGCGAACATATCCAGGAAGTAGCCGATGAGGCCGAACAGCAGCGCTAGGCCGCCGAGGATGAACGCGACCGGAAAGCCGGTGAACAGCAACGCTGCCAAGGTTGAAAACATCACCAGCGGTAGATAATCCTGAGTCAGGTAGAGGATCGCCTCCTGACGCTCCGGCGTCTGACCGGAGATATAGAAAAAAGCGATGCCCGCGACCGCGAGCAAGACCACCATGGTGACCAGCCCTACGGGAAATTCCTTGGCTGTGGGTTTAGTGGCTTCGGACATAGTGCGTCACCGTGAGGTCTTACAGAACCGTTGTGAGTGAATAGACGGGCGGGAACCTGAGGTTTTAGGTCCCCGCCGAAAAAGCCGGGGTAGAGTGCTCCAGCCGCCACCCGGCCGCTTTCGGCCGCGGTGGGTTGGTCTTATTGTCGTAAAAACGTGGGTCGTGAAAACCTGGTTTACTTGAGGTAAGTGGACTTCATGCGTTGGGCGTCGCCCCAGATGGCATAGTTCTTACGGAAAGCGTAGAACTGATCGGCCACTTCTTTGAAGTATTCGTCTTTCGCCGACTCTTCTTCGACCACTGCGTTCCAAGCGGTTTCGAACTCAGCCAGTTGATCATCGCGCCAGCGCTGTACTGTCACACCGTGCTTTTTCTGCATTTCCTGCATGGCATCGGGGTTCTTCGCTTCGGTCTCAGCATAGGTATGGATGATGGCGTCGTTGAGAGCGACTTGCAGGACGGCCTTGAAGTTGTCGGACAACTCGTCGTACTTCGCTTTGTTCATCAGCAGTTCGGAGCACGAGGTCTGCTGGTGCCAACCCGGGAAGTAGTTGTTCTTCGCGATTTGGTAAAAGCCGTAGTTGATGTCCATGGTCGGCATGGAGAACTCGGTGGCGTCGATAACGCCTTTCTCCAGCGCCGGATAGATGTCGGCACCCGCGAGTAGCTGGGTGGACACGCCTAGCTTGGTCATCACTTTGGCACCAAGACCGAAAAAACGCATCTTGAAACCTTTCAACTCGGCCAGCTCATTCACTGGCTCTTTGAACCAGCCAGAGGTTTCCGGGCCGATGCAAAAGCTGTCGAGTGCGGTCATGCCATGCTTGTTGTAGAGCTTTTCGCGCAGCTCTTGGCCGCCACCGAACCATTTCCATGCCAAGTACTCACCCACGCCGGGGCCGAAAGGAACGGCGGTGAAGAAGGAGACGGCCGGATGTTTGCCAGCGTGGTAACCGGGGGTGGTCCAGCACGATTCGATGGAGCCTTTGGAGACTGCGTCGAAGCACTCGAGGGCGGGAACCAATGCGCCCGGCTCGAAGTTCTTGATCTGGAATTTATTCTCGGTGATGGTTTTGACGTTGTTGACGAAGCGGATCGCCGAGGTGCCTAGATGGGGGACGGTTGCACCCCAGGCGTTTTGCATTTTCCACTTCACGCGTTTGGCCGCGTGCGCTGAGTTCGCCGCTGACAGGGACAGGGCGACGGTGATGCCGGCAACGGCTACCGCTTTCATGTTGGTGCGAAGACTCATGCCTTGTAACCTCCTAAAAACACTAAGTTTGTATGGCTAAGTTTATAGGGTAAGCCGGTGCCAGCTAGGCATCCGGCCTGGCTCGCCTGACGGTCGGGGTGTGTTGTTGCTCCTCCCTCCAACAGGCCACATGCGAGCGATGGAACATGCCCATGACTCGCTTTTCAGGAGACACCGGCATAGCCGCTGCCCCTGAATAGGACACCACGTCTTTGCACGGATCGATGTAACAGGAGAATAGACAAAGACCACGTTCAGCCCATAAGGCCAGAGGTCTTCGATCAGATGCACTTGCCAGCGTAGGCCGCACTGTGAGGCCAAGTCATCACTGATGAGAACCGGCCGCAGGGATACCCCACTGACTGCATCGAATCGCATACCCCACTTGCCGGGGGCTTGCCGATCGTCTTCAACTTCCTCCGCTCCATCACTCCGTATTAGGAGTGGCTGCGCCGCTATTATTAGTGGTACGCAAAGTGATGGCAACCGCAACCCGGTCTTGACATGTGACCGCCATTCCTCTAAGGCTCGCCTTGATTGCGAGTTTCGCTGCGCCAGAACGGGCGCTGGAGTCCGGGCGTTGGCGCGAGCTTTTGCGTGGGGGGCTGCCGTTGCCGAAGGCGTCGTGGAACGGCACCGTAGCTGCGGTCTGGGTAGCCGCAATAGGCGAACAAGTGTTGGAGCAACTAGGGCGAGTTCGTTGACTGCGAAGTGATGCTGGTTGAGCGCGGCCGGGAGACGGGTGCTGCCCGGCCGCAGTTGAAGCGGCTAATGGGCACCTGCTAAAAATAGTGATTTTTCCGTGAGTGCAAGGAAGCACCGCGCGCAGAACCGCAGTGTATAGGTCATACATGAGGATTCGAGCACGGAACTGATGCCGCAATCGCGGAAAAAGTGCATTTTTAGAGGTGCCCTAATTGTTGACCGCGTCTTTGAGCGCTTTACCCGCTTTGAATCCAGGGACATTGGATGCCGGGATAGTGATTTCCTCACGGGTTTGTGGGTTACGCCCTTTGCGCTCATCACGGCGCTTCACCGCGAATGTGCCAAATCCGGCGATGGCCACGTTGTCACCCGACGACAGCGCATCGGTAATGGAATTAAACACGGTGTTGACAGCTACTTCCGCGGTAGCTTTAGGTAGCCCGGCCATCTCTGCCACATGTGAGATGAGATCAGCTCTATTCATTCTTGCACTCCAGTTGGCGCTTCAGGCGCTGCCGGCCCGTGGCCAGCGTTTCCTTAGGCGTGGTTGCCTACTTGGGGGCTGCTCGCGGCGGTAAGGCGCATTGCCGCGGCAAGCGGCAGAGCCACAGTTGCGCAGCGCACAGACCGCGAAGAGCGCCCAAGATGAAATCTATTGCGGTGCTCGACCTATGCCACGAGGCGGATCCGGCACGCCGCCCTGACTGACATTCCCCCATCGAGCCACCTTAATACTATAGTGAATCGTATCGCGCACACCACGTCTAATGTGCAATTTCGTAGGTCACGGTCACGGGCGGCTTGCAGTGCCTCGAACCCTCGTTCGAGCCGCTGTACGCAGGGCTCATCGAGCGCGACGTTGCCGCACCGGGATGCGCCCGTTGCGGGTGGCCATGCAGAGGGGTTGATCATCTGACGCGCTCCAGTTTTTGCAGCGTGCGAAGGTAGCGCGGCAGCGGTTCATCGCCGAAAGTAGCGGGCCAGTTGGTATAGGCGACTTCGCCCACATAGATGTCCCCATGGGAATCGACCGCGATGCCGTGGGGCGCTAGAAATTTGCCTGACTCAAAGCCTGGGCCATCCTCCGCACCTAGACGCGCTACCAGTTTGCCTGCGTTGTCCACGATGCTAAGACGCGGACCTAGATTGGGCGCGGTGCGGTTGACGGGCATACCCGGGCCGAGTTCGCCGATAAAGCAGTGCGGGCACTTGCCCCTAGGCATGAACAAACCGCAGGGCCGGTGCAGGTTGTTCCATTGGGTCTCGTAGCGCCCATCGGTGTCGAAGACTTGGACCCGGTGGTTTTCCCGATCGGCGACATAAATCCAGCCCTCATCGTCGGCCACGATGTTGTGGGCGATGTTGAACTGACCGGCATCGGCACCGGACTCGCCCCAGGTCTTTACGTGCTTGCCGTCCGGAGTGTATTTGTGCACGCAGGCGTTGCCGTAGCCATCGGCTATGAAGATGTGGTTATCGGGGGACAACGCGGTGTGGGTGCAGCGGTGAAAAGGCTCACCGCTCATGTAAGGCGCCGGCTCGCCAGGTACGCCGAGCGCCAGTAGCAGCTTGCCGTGGGCGTCCAGTTTGCGCACCGTGTGATCGCCATCATCGGTGCAGTAGATGGCGTCGTCCGGACCGGCATGACAGCCGTGTGCGCGTTTGAACAAGCCTTCGCCCCAGGAACGCAAGAAATTGCCGCTGCGGTCGAACACCATCATCGGATGTTCGCCCCGGTTAAAAACGAAGACCGTGTCGTTGCTGTCCACCGCCACGCCGGCAACGTCCATGAAGGTCCATCCATCAGGCAGTTTGGCCCAGTCTTCCACCACCCGGTACTGGTACTCGCCGCTACCTAAAATTATCGACATGTCGGGCTCTCCCCCTTCCAAATTGGCTAATAATTAACTCACTCACTCGATTAGCTATCCGCCGGAGAATCCGGTGCATGAATCCGGCGTGCCCGGATTGCTGGTTGAAGCGGCAGGCGTCCATCGAGAAGAAGGCATGGGACCTTATTCGAACACCTTCGTGCTGAGAAGACATTCGCCCTCACTGTGGGCCTCAGCGCAATTCCCGCCGCTATATCGGAGGCAGGCCTCAAGACGCTCATTCGGCAATACCGGAAGAAGTTCGGCGAACGCCTCAGATAAGGCCGGGTTCGGGGATGTCCTAGTGCAAAGCTACTTCGAAGCCGCTCGGAAGCAGGCAGACCAGCTCCAACCTAAAATCCATGGGCGTCTCCTAAAAATAATAATCGTTTCGTGAGTGCAAGGAAGCACCGCGCGCGCAACCGCAGTGTATAGGTGATACCTGAGGATTGGAGCACGGTGCCGACACCGCCATCGCGGAAAAAGTGCATTTTTAGCAGGTGCCCCCATGAGGTACACGAAGACATCGGTGTGACCACCGATGCGCCTAGCTTGCTGCTGCACGTGCACGCCTGGATAGGCACAGATAGAACGCGCGCTATGCGGCGGTGTGAAATCAGCGCACCATCGAGCGCGCGTCGGTCATGGGCTCCCGATTACCAGTGTTCCCGGAACCTTGAGCGCTTAGCGGCGGCGGCTTACACCACTGGTGCGGCTGGCGTCACTCCGGCTCGAAGCCGTGGCTGTCGAACTTCAACGTCGTGCAGTTCTCGGTCACATCGCGGACCAGCTTTTCCGAGGCCGCCTCCGGGAGCCGCGCCGACACTTCCAGGGTGATTTCGACCTCGGCGCCGACGATGCCGTACAGATGCTGTATGACCGCGTCGGCGATCTGCGCGGCGTCCCGTCCGACCCGCATGGGGTCTAGGGCCGCCGTGCCGTGGAAGCGTTTGAGTTGCGGCGTGCGGGGCGCCGCCGGCCCTGGTTCTGGTCCAAGCTGTGGTCCTGGTCCTAGTGCTGGCCCCGGACCTGGACCCGGAGGCTGCGGCGTGCGGCCGGGCGGCGCTGGCGCGGGCTCGGACTCCGCGTCGAGTTGCGCCTGGGCCACCTTTGGCTTCACGAGGACGCTGCCGCCGCCGGCGATGATCCGTGGCTGCTTGCCCGCCACAAGGCCCGTGTAGCGCTTCGCCGCTTCGTCCCACGCTGCGGCATAGGCGAAGGTGTCCGTTGCCCAGGTAAGCGTTGCGACGCCCTCATGGACCGCGTCTGTGAGCACCGTCTCGTCCCGCAGGCGCGGCAAATATAGGTAAGTGGCGATGTCCCCGGCGAGTTGCTTGAGTTCGACGTGATCGCCGCGCCACAGCGGAATGCGGTCGAGTTCGTAGCGCAGGCGCACGCCGCCAAGCTGCGTGATGAGCAGTTCTTCGTTGCGTAGCTTCTTGGATGCGCGAACCGCCAGGGAATCGCGGCCGGACAGCCGCACCTCGGACCATTCGATGCCGCCCCTCGGGTCCGGTTGACCGGGCACCAGCAGCCACTGGAAGGTCTCCGGGATGCGCGCCTTGACGGTCTCGTCGGCGCCCTGGCGCTTGGTCTCGGCCTGCTTGGTCTGCAGCGCGTCCAGGTTCAGGGTCTCGCGGTCGTTGCAGATGGAGGTCCAGGCGAGGTACTGGCGCACCGCCTGCTGCAAATCCTTCAAGCGATTGGAGTCGGCGGCGAGGAACACGAGGGTGTTCCGGTAAGTCCTCGGGCTCGTGCCGCGCTGCTGCAAGATGCTGGCCGCTTGCTCCCTGGCGGTGCTGGCCGTGTCCTTGCCGGTGTGCCGGTAGTCCGGTCCGAGAATAACCAGCCGTGCCTCACGCTCGTCCGGCACATCGCCGCTGGACGCGCAGGGGTGGAGCTTGGCGAAATCGCCCCGGGTGCGGGCCTCGTCGCGCAGCCGCCCCTCGATCGCCTCCGTCACCTCGTGCTCGGCCAGCTGTTGCGCCCGGTCATCGGCCAGCCGTGCCACCGTCGGCTGGGTGGAGTACCAATAGCGCTTGCCGTCAACATAGAGGTAGGTGGCGCGGTCCGTGAGCCGCCGAAGAGCATCCCCGAAGGTCGCCACGTTCTCGCCCGGCTGCACGCAGCCGAGCTTTACTTGCCGGTCTTCGAGGCCGCGGTTGGCGGCTTGCTGAATCGGCGCGGAGCCCATATAGATGGTGCGAGCCACCCGGCGGCTGGCCGAGAACCTGCCGAGGTTGGGGTTCTCCCGGTCTAGCGCCAGCGGCAGTGAATTCGGACCGTCCACGTCCTTCTCGATGACCGGCACCCACGGATCCGACATATAACGGGTCAGTTCGAACTGCACCGGCGGATCATCCACCGGCACGTTCGCGGGCATGATGAGCAAGCTGGCGTCCTGCCGCTCCCACAGGGAGTGGATCACCGCCGCCATCAGACGCAGCACGCCACGGGTGCGCTGGAAGCGGTCGAGGGTGGACCAGTCATTGAACAGGCGGTCGAACAGTTCCGGGTGGATGGGGTAGGCCATCTTGATGCGCCGTTCGTAGTGCGCCTCGCGGCACTCCAGCGGGAACTCCTGGTGCTGGCTGCCGTACAGTTCGGAGAAGGCCCGCGCTATCGCATCCCGGGCCACGAACTCATTGCCCGGCAGAGGCTGGAACAAGCGGCGGCGGACGATCTCGAAGCCCTCGTCCACGCTGGCCGGGCGCCACGAGGCTTCGACCCTGCCGATAGCGTTCTTCAAGCGCGTGAGCGCCTGCTGGCCCCACTGCCCGCCGATCTCGTTGTCCGATGCGGGGATGCTGACCACCAGCAGGGTGCGGTCAGCCGCCTTGGCGGACTCGGACAGGGTCTGCGCGAAGGTGAACTGGGTGTCGAAATTGCCCGCCGGCAGATCGCTGTCCTCATGAAGCTGGCGGGCATAAGCGACCCACTCGTCGATGAGCACCAGGCACGGGGCATACTGGTTGAACAGATGCTTGAGCGCGTCGCCGGGGTTCGTCGAGGTCCGGTCGGCCTCCTGCAACAGGCCGAACGCTTCCTTGCCGCCCAGTTGCCACGCAAGCTCGCCCCATAGCGTGCGCACCTCGGTGCCATCGGGCTTCTTGATGGGCTGACCCGGTGAGATCTTGGTCCCTACGAGGACGGCCCGCCGCACGCCATCCGCGACCTCGAGGCCACTCTCTTTCAGCACTTCTTCGATACCCGGAAGCTGGTCCGCCGTCGTCCCGGAGAACAGATGCCACAGCGCCAGCATGGAGTGCGTCTTGCCACCACCGAAGTTCGTCTGTAGCTCGACGACGGGGTCGCCACCCTTCCCCGATAGCCGTTGAAGCCCGCCGGTGAGGAGCTTCTGGAGGCCACCGGTGAGAAAGGTGCGGCGATAGAACTCGGTGGGATTCTTGTACTCGTCGGAACCTTCGCCCAGGTATACCTGCCACAAGTCAGCGGCGAACTCGGCTTGCTGGTAGTCCCCGGAGGCTACGTCCGGGTGCGGGGTCACGACCTCGCGCCAAGGCTTGAGTCCGCCCTGCGGCTTGCCTTCAACAGGGGCAACCGAGGTCTTGCGCATCTGCGTGCGCCGCTGCTCCTCGAACTGGACCCGTAGCAGGTCCATCCGCATCTTCTCGACTTCATCGGCCTGTGGAGCCGAGACGGCGGCGAGCAGGCGTCCTGCGGAGTCGAGGGCGCGATGTGCGTCATTGCTGCTGAAATTGTGCTGGTGCGCCCACCGGTTGCGGATGTCACGTAGCTCGCTGACTAGGCTGCGCTCCGCGTGTCCGAGGGTCTTGCCGAAGACCGAGTTCCAGTTGTTCCACAGGATGGACAAAATGACCTGGGAATCGAGGTGGAACTCCTCGCCCTTCCTCATCTCGCGACGCTGGCTTTGCTGGGCTATGTCCTGCCATCGGTCCCCATGCTCCTGTTGCATCTCCCGTTCAACGAAGGGTCTTAAACCCTCATTCAGCAGTTCGAGGGACTTACCGACGCGATCTCTATTACTAAGAGCCATCGTTCAAATCTCGTATCGTCGCCCGAACCGTCAAAGCAGGGCTGTCTGTTCTGGTAGTGTTTCGACTTGCTCGGCGAGCCGCGTAATCTCGTTCCAGGCTACGACCAGACTGTTGTAAGCCAACGCCTCGTTAGCCCACCGATTCCGTTCGCAGATCACATATAGCCGATAAGCGAGGTCTCTCGCGACCTCAGCCTTTGCGCCAAGTTGCGCAGCCAGCCGGGCAGCTTCCTGCTCTCCTCCACCCCCTTCTTGCACCAGAGCACGAATGAGATATTGGGTCGTTTCCCAGACAGTTAGCCGAGTATCCGAGGAGAGATCCCAGTCATCTGGAAGCTCGTCTCGCCTCAATAGCCGCACCTTGCCGGACTTCGCTTCGAGAATCCCCGCCTCGACCAACCCGTTGACACCCACGTTCTTACTCTTGCTAAGCTGTTCAGCATCACCAAACTCTCCTTGTTCATTTCCGTGCTGAGCAAACCACGTCACCGCCCAACGAGTGTCGTCGTCAAATTCCCCCTCTTGCTCCTCCAGCACTTCGTCCAACACCTGATTGATCAGCGCGAGCGCCTCACGGACGGTTAAAGGAACGCCGGACGCGCTCAGTACTTTTTCGTAGCGTGTATAAACCGCCATTCCTGGACCGATGGCTGATTGAGCAAGATCCACTGGTGCAATGTTTCCATGTTGGAGATGCGCGATAGCTTCAGGCAATTCCGCTTTGAGCGCGTTGACAAACTCTCGGCGTGTCGCGGTTGTCGCTTCTAGGTCACGCGGGCGACAGACGATTATGATGCTGGAGGCAAGCGCGTTGTATCCCTGGCCCATCATGCGACTGCTATTCTCGGTACGCATAGGCAATGTGCCGCTGATAGCGAAACCGGCGCAGATTACCGCATCAAGAAAAGTCTCCCAGCCGGTACTCGAAGTTCCTGAATCTCCTTTCCTCTCCGATTGCTTAAATGCGTAGTAGATTGTCACAGGAAACGCAGGATGCGCCTGTTCAGCAATGCGATGCATCGCTTTTTTCATGCCAGTGAGGAAAAAGCTCTCTGCCTTCTCCTTGGAGCCGTGGCGATAGGGAGTGGCTACCAGTTCTTCAGACTTGGGAACCGCGAGGGTGGCGAATAGTTCAGGGAATACGGGTTTCAGAGTCCGGCGAAGCCAGACGTAAAAAAAGTCCGATAGGTCCGCGTAGCCAATATTGTCGTAGTAGGGAGGGTCGGTGGAAACCACTTTCGCTCTTGAGATTTCTTGTTGGCCAGCATCTGCCTGTTGGGCGGTTCCGATTGCGTTCGTTGATACAAACTGGAATGACTTTGCAAATGCCTTTGCGATCCCTTCTACGAAAACGACCCATGCACCAGAACTGCTCCCAAGTGGGTTTCCCTCCGCGAAGTCCCAGATCATCGGGATTGCTTGCCTTCCAAACAAATGACGGGGGCATTGAGCGATCGGCTCCCAACCGCATAGGCTGTTTCCCAAGTCAGCTTGTTTGCTAAGCGCGAACGCCAAATAGACCCCAACTGACTGAGCGTAGACGGACGCGCTGTCCTCGCCTTTTTCGTCCCGATTACAGTAGTTTGGGAGTCCGGTGGCAATCGCGTCTTTCAGGATGCGTTCTCGCGCCTCCCCGACAAGATCTGAGAGAGTCGCCAGCGCCACAAGCTGACGCGGAGTGAATATGTCACGATACTTCGTTAATCCGTAAATCTGGGTCTTAATGTCACGGGGGTGATAATTGATGCTCTGCTCTGGAGTCCAAAACGGCTCAGCCTGCTGCTCGATTTCTTCAAGCATAGGCGTGGGGGAAAGGTATACTCGCCCACGCATTCCCTCAGCAACAACGGCGAGCAGGCGAGTGCGAATACGACCAGCCTTGCCTTCATCCCGTATGTAGTCATAAGTGATTGGCACATCAGACATCAGACATCGAAATGCTGCCCATTTGCCAGCGGATGTCCCGTTCTTCACAACATGCGGATGATCAGGCTTGCCGACTTTCACCGTGAAGCGGTATCCGTGATTTCCGATGACGGGCTCGACGTAGGCTTCTTTTCCCTTCTTGGTAGATAGCATGAACGTGGTGGCAAGCGGCACATCGACGTTCGCGAAGGCTGGATTGGGGCTTTTTACCGTGCGAGCCCAGATCCATGCGATCACTGTAAGTTTCTTCCCCAAATAAGGTTCAAGGTCAGGCCTCTCCGTGGACATCTCCACTGTTACCTCGACCTGCGGATATAGATGTCCTATACGTTTTTGCGCCTCGTCTCGCATCCACCGTCCGTAGTAGCGCACGTCCTCCGAAAGCCCCTGCGCACCAGTCCAATCTTTTTCGAGTAGTGTCTTCTCTTCGCGGGATTTCGGGTTCACTGGTGGTATACCGGCGAACTTCGGCGGAATCTCAATCATCGCCTTGCAAATGAGCACGGCCACGGGATTTAGGTCGCTTGCATAGGCTTGCAAACCGAGTCGTTGTGCCTCCAATGGGAGTGCGCCACCCCCCGCAAAGGGGTCGTGGAAAGCAGTCAACTTCTCAGGGTTAAAGAATTCGTCTGCACGGGGATGCTCAGCGTTATCCGCACACGTGGTGCGCCAACTCCGCCAAATCTCGTCCCGCGCCTGCTGGAGCACTGCCTCGTCAGTCGTGTTCTCCCACTTCACCAGATTCTCGATGATCTTGAATAGCCGCTGACGCTCCTTCTCCTGCGATTCCTCGGTAGGAAATTCCTCGGGATGGCTCGATGGATCGTCCACCATTTGCGCGAATATCACCGCTCGTGCCGCCGCGAGTGGTCGCCGGGCCCACCACAGATGCAACGTGCTCGGATGACCGTGGCGTATCGACTTTTCTCGCGCCGACGCCGCGTTGATGGCATCGAGTGGCAGGGCGACTTCGATTAGCTTCTTCCGATACAGTTGCGGCATGACTACTTCCAGAAGCGACCGCTCGAATAGATTGGAGCGTTCGGGTGCGGGCGTCGATGAAATGGTGGGTCGGGCGGACGCAAGAAGCCCTGTGCGTTGGCGTCCTCGGTGTAACGTGCGAATCCGTTCCTACGCAGCGCTTGCTGAGCACCACCTTCGCTTGGGAAGGCCAGTTCATCGAAGACACCTGAAGTGTCACCGAAGAACCCCACTATGACCCCATCTTGGCGGGCATTGATGAGTGCCCAATTCTGTTGAAGGAATTCGACGACCTTGAACCAGTAGTCCCTACTGCTGATTGGAACCTCTTCACGGTTAGGCGTCACGCCGGAAGTTCCGCCCGTGTTAGAAGTTCGCCAAGGTTGTAGTTGACGCTCGTGACTCCGAAGTCTGGTTCCTTCTGGAACGGCTGGCGAAGGTATCGGACCGTGCAGCCGTTGATCTGATGGTACGTCGAGGCATCCTCAGCCACCTTGAAGGCGTCCGTTTCTCCGAATTCCTCGGAGGTCGGTACCTCCACTAGGGCTAGGATAAAGTCGTCCGGCTTGTTGAAGGCGGTTAGGATTTCGTTCTTGGTGATCGTCACTGTTCTAGCGCCATGGACCCGGCCCTTGACTTCGATGAATCGTAGCTTGCCAGTACCCGGTACACGAGACTCCACGTCATAGCCGAGCTTATCTGCCCCCACATCCCTCGGCTCATAGCCAAGCTCGCGCTCGGTCTGCATGACCGCCTCCATCGCTGCCGCCTCCACTCGGCCGGTCTCCTTGGCGAAAGTAGCCGGAGTCTTCACTCTCTCTCCCCGTAATCGCGCCAGCAAGCCAGCGGGGATTACAAGAGCACCGCCGGTCACCACCGGAGGCAAGGGCGCGAGCTTGCGCTCCTGCTCCAACTCGCTCATGCGCTTTTGCAGCCTCGCCTGTAGCTCATCAGCCCGCGCACGGGCCTTGGCCGAATTCAGCTTGGCGTTGACCTTGCCCGCCTGTTCCTGAGCCTGTAGCTCCGTGGCTCTATAATCCCAGTGGTTGATTTCCTTGGTCAGCCGGTCCTTGACCGCCGACCTGGTCTTGTCAACCAAGTCTTCCTTCCGCGCACGGACCTCGTTCAAGTGACCCGGTACCAGTTGTCCGATGGCGTAGGAGACGGCTTTCTGCTCCAAGCCCTCCTTGAGCCACGCGGAGCCGAGCAGGCCGGCGACCAAGGGCTTCTCGTCGTCTCTAATCGCTCGATAATCCAAGTACGGTGCTTGTCCACCGGAGCGCACATCGCCGTCCTCGCCAATCTCCACGAACACCATTGCGCGGGACACCAGACGGTTCTGTCCACCCGCCCCTGGCCGGGCGTCCTGTACCGAATGTTCCAGGAAGAACAGCACGCGGGCGTCCTCGCCGGGGTCGGATTCGTTCACGAGTACGGCACCCTGCTTGAGCAGATCGCGGTGGCGCTCCATGACGATATCGGTCACCGCGCTGAGCAGCGGATGGCCAGGACACAGGAAGGCGGCTGGCGGCTTGCCCGCCACCGCGATTTTGTTCTTGTCGAAGCATACCCGCTCGTACTTTGTTTGCACCGGAGCGCCGATGCCAATCTGGCGATCCCGTGCGCGGATGACCGCCGGGACGTTGGTGATCTCGTACCGCTTAGTCTCCCGCTCACGGATGGTTCCATTCAGGAGCCGGAACGCTTCCTTGAAGTAGCCCTCGATGAAGTGAGGCTGGAGCCGCCTTGCCTCAATGCGCTCCATCTCTTCGCGGATACTGTGGACTCGGCTTGCGTCCATCATGTCATGCGCCAGCGCTCGTTGTTCGAGGAGGTCTTCCAGGTGACTCCGGTCGAGGGCGTTCTCGACGACTTGGTTGAGCTTGGCCCGGACCTCCGGGTCGTCTCCGTATCGAATTGCCTCGATGAGCAGTTCCCGCAAGCGAACACCATCAATGGCCTTACCAAGCACGTCGAAGACACCGCCGCCCAAGGCTTCGCGCTCCACCTCGAGCTTGTGCAGCAAGGTCATGTAGACATCGCCCTCGCGGGTCTCATGCGCGAGCAGGTTCCACAGATGGCAGACCTCGGTCTGCCCGATGCGGTGGATGCGTCCGAAGCGCTGCTCGATTCGATTGGGGTTCCAGGGCAAGTCGTAGTTGACCATCAGGTGGGCGCGTTGCAGGTTGATGCCTTCACCGGCCGCATCGGTGGCGACGAGGACCAACACGTCCTTGTCCTGCGTGAACCGCTCCTGCGCGTTGCGGCGCTCTTCCCGGCCCTGCCCGCCGTGGATGGTGAGCACGGCATCCTCGTGGCCGATGAGCGTGCGTATCCGGTCGGCGAGGTAGTTCAGGGTGTCACGGTGCTCGGTGAAGACGATGAGCTTCCTGCGCAGCCCATGGGTGTCGAACATTTCGGGATTGTCCTGGAGCAGCCGTGATAGCTCGTCCCACTTGCGGTCCGTGCCGGCGCGGCGCACGTTGAGCGCCAGTTTCTCCAAGTCCTGGAGCAGACCAATCTCCGTCTTTAGTTCCGCGATGGTGCGGGCGGTGGTCGCGTCATCGACAATTTGCTCTTCCAACGCCTCAAGCTCATCCTCCGGCGTCTCGTCGATGTCCTCGTAGTCAATCTCCGGCACGTCGTAGCCGGGCTTGCGGAGGTTATCGGCGACCTTGCCGCCTCGGCGCAGGATCTCCTCCTCCCGGAGCCGCTTCTCCAGCCGCTTACGGCGACGACTCAGCGATTGGTAGATGGCCTCCGGGGAGGACGCGAGCCGCCTCTGGAGGATGGTCAGGGCGAAGCCTACGGTGCCCCTACGTCCCTTGTTCTTGAGGTTGTCGGCTCGATTGAACTCCTCGCGCACATAGTCCGTGACGGCGCGGTATAACTGAGCCTCGCCGTCGGACAGTTCGTAACTCACCGTGTAGGCCCGGCGCTGCGGGAACAGCGGTTTGCCGTCGAACTTGAGCAACTGCTCCTTGACCATCCGGCGCATGAGATCGGACGTGTCCGTGGTATGGACACCATTGCGGAAGCGCCCTTCGAAGCGGTCGCCATCGAGCAGCGCGAGAAAAAGCTGGAAGTCCTCCTCCTTGCCGTTGTGCGGCGTGGCACTCAGCAGCAGGAAGTGCCGCGTCAGACCGGCCAGCAGCTTGCCGAGCTTGTAGCGCTTGGTCTCCTTGACCTCGCCGGAGAAGAACGAGGCCGACATCTTGTGCGCCTCGTCGCAGATCACCACGTCCCAGTCGGTCTGCTCCAACTTAGCGTGCAGAGCTTCGTTGCGGGCCAGCTTGTCGAGCCGGGCGATGAGCAGACTCTGCTCGCTGAACACATTGCCAGTGCGCGCCGACTCGATCATGTCGTTGGTCATGATCTCGAACGGAAGCTGGAACCGCTGCCATAACTCGTCCTGCCACTGCTCGACCAGATTGCCGGGGCACACGACGAGGCAGCGGCTGAGGTCACCCCGGACCAGGAGTTCCTTCATCAGGAGCCCGGCCATGATGGTCTTCCCGGCACCAGGGTCGTCGGCCAGCAGGAAGCGCAGCGGCTGGCGGGTCAGCATCTCCCCGTAGACCGCCGTGATCTGGTGCGGCAGCGGCTCTACCAGGGACGTGTGAACGGCGAGATAGGGATCGAACAGATGGGCCAGGCGGATGCGCTGCGCCTCGGCCACCAGCCGTAGCCTGTCGCCATCGGCGTCGAAGGACCAGGGGCGGGCGGCCTCCACAAGGTCCAGGGTGCGCTCCATGTCGCGGTAGAGCAGTTGCGTGCCGGGCACGCCGTTTGCCGCCTTGTAGATGACCTCGGCCACATCCGAGCCGTGCCACTTCACCGTCTCGACGGTGACGTTCTCGCCCGGCAGGATGCCCCGGAGGATGCTGCCGGCGGTGATGTCTTGCAGGCGCGCCATGGGCTCCTCCACAGACGCGCGCGGCTCCTGGCACTGTTGGTAGCAAAACCTCCTGGCAGGGTCGCGCGCAGATGACCTCGGCAGCATAACCGATTGAAAGTGGGTCTAGAACGCCGTCTTCGGCGCAGCAATCTCGGCGCGGCGGTTGGTCCCAAGGCCGCTGTCACGTGGCGCTCAACCGCGCATTGCAGTCCTGCGCTCACCGCTTCGTTGGCGCCGCAGCAGGGCCTGGCAGCGGCTCCGGTGAATCTGAATTTTCTTAAAGAAATTCAATGAGTTGGATTTCATGAAAAAAGTGTGTATGTGGAATCCATGGGCCCCATGGCTACAGCGCAGCCAACGGCTTTGCAGCGCACGCTCTCGCTCGATGAGGCCGCTGAGTTCCTTAAGGTTATGCATAAGCAAACCGTGCGGCGGGATCCGAAGCGCGAAGCCAGGCAAGGCATAGCGGTACTCGGAGCGTCCGCGAGGCGCGGCGGGCGCAAAGCGTTGCCAACCCGGCCGTGAACCGCACGCGGCGAGCAATCCGCGGTGTGTTGCGCCGCTGCGAAGAATGGGACTGTCTGCACCGCGCACCGGAGGTTCGCATGCTGCCGCAGGAGGAGGCACGGATATGCTGGTTGAGCGGGGAGGCGGCGTACAGGTGGCCCGGCGAACGCCCCGGCCCTGTTGCCGGCATGATGCGGTGCACCCTCGCGGCCGCACTTCCACAGGCGCATGTGACCGGGCTCGAAGGGCGTCAGCTAGACTTGCCGCGTAGGTGCGCCTGGGTCCATGCGGAGCAAGCGAAGGCCGGAAAGCCGGTTGCGGTACCGCTCGATCGGCAGGCTTGCCGTGTTCTGCGCCGTCAGATTGGGAAACACGCGGACCGAGTATTCACCTGCCGGGGAGAGCCCATCACGAAGGCAGGCTAGCGTGCATGGAGCAATGCGCTCAAACGGGCCGCCATCGAAGACCGCCGCTGGCACGACTCGCGGCACACCTGGGCTTCTTGGCACGTTCAGCCGGGCACGCCGCTGCCCGTGCTGCAAAAGTTGGCTAGGTGGAGCACGATTCAGATGCTTATGCGCTACGCGCACTTGACCGCTGACCACCTTGCTCCTTAACGCCGGGAAGCTGGCGGAGCTGTGCACAATGCCCGCCACAGTAACCGAACGCAAGCGCGCGTCCTAGATAGGTATGCTCTCTAACTCACTGTTTGCCTTGATGTTTCTGGTGGGCGGCGCAGGGATCGAACCGGCGGCCACCTGATTGAAAGACTGACGCTCTTTTTCGCCCTATCTCTTTGTTTAGGCGAGAGACAATGCGTGCCCACCCAGCTACAAAACGGCACCTTCGGTACACGCTAACCGTCTGCATGCATTGACGTGCGTTTCTCTTTGTAGAACGCAGTAGGCCACATTAGACGGCAATCTGAGCGGCGATCTCATACATGACGGGTGTGTAGATGTCTGCTTCGACCTCGGGGGTGCTAATGGACACAATGAGGGCATACCGCGCCAAGTTGCCCCATCGCTCTAAGGCAGGCCGCTCTTTCCACCAGCCCAATACTGGATACACGGCGACATGACCGCGCTCCGCTAGCTCACTCGCTGTCCCCGACCACACATCGCAGTGGAGACTTCCCAACGTGCACAGACGTTGACCCAAGAACCACTCGCCAGTCTCCGCGACGGCCCCCTGGTAGTCCTCCTCTTCATCACGCGCTTGTTTGTTCAGTCGTTGACGAAACTCGTCCTGCGTTTCGAGTGAGCGCTTTACGGAGAAGCGCAGTCCATGAGACTGGTACCGGAACTTTCTCGTCCAACCGCGCTCACCGGGATTGGGCTCTACAAAGTACGAGAGCGTGACGCGCATTTCGACCATAGCGTTCCCCAGCGCTCTCAACTCATCGACCGGCCACGGGAGCGCGTGCAGTTGAATCTCTCGGGTTCTGACAGCGCCGCCGTCTTTGTGGAATGGCTGTAGCGTGGATTCGGCAATGAGCGTGAGCGAATCCCGAGTACTCCAATGAAGAGCGCCCTCATCAGGGACCCCGTAGCCATACCATCTAAGGAGATTGGTCTTCTGACGCCGTGTGTTGAGCGGCGCAAAGCGGCGCTTCATCGTCTCCGTCCAGCGAGCAGAGTGCACGATTAACGCACGTACCGTCTCCGGCCACAGGTTCGGATACTGTGCTGTGACTGCCGCAGCAAGTCGAGCGATCAGTGCTGACGCTCCACTGGTATCTCCGAACGGAACTAGCAGTCGTGATTGGGGCTGATGACCTGTGGACACGACTTTCAGTGAATCGATATCGAAGGCGTGCTGAGTTTCAGGGTCAAGAGCCATATTGCCCCCTTCCATCACTACATCTGGCTTCAGGGGCCACTGCCTCTCTGTCCACGCTGTAGAGGTACAGCTCGAAGGTGCTAGGTCACCGCTCGGAGCTATGACCGTCCAGCCAGGGAACTCACTTGCTTCAATCTCCGTCTTCTTCGTGTACGCACCGACTGTAATGGCGTTCCATGCCTGACCAGGGTCGTGAACAGGGTCTGTGTGATTGCTATGCGGATAGTGACGTCGCTCAGTGAATGCAGTATTGCCTGCTGCGAGAACGATGAGGCGCCGTCGTTCATCCTCCATCCCCGAGCTGATTGCATCGATAGCTGCTGACCAGGACGATGGCCGGCCACGGTCACGGTTGTCAGAGCTGGTGATTGCCATGCAATAGATTCGGTCTCGCTCGGGGTGCGAAATTTCCGGTTGGGCGATGCCATCTCTAGTTATGGCACCGTAGAGATGAGGGTCTTGGTGATAAGAGGGATCAGGCGTTACCTTCACCGATTCGATTCGGTGGCTTAGTTGGTAGTCTTCCGTGGATTCAAGCAAAGTGGCCAGGTCTCCATAGATGGCGGTACCGGCCATCGGATTGCCATGCCCGTAGGAATCGGCGACGCCCCAGGTCGCGTTGTAGGTATGAAGGTCGTTGTCATCTGCTACCGGTGCGAGTAAGGGATGGCCATTCGTCACGCCTGTATCCAGTAGACACACGAATGGACAACTGGCTTGGGGTGTCCGAAGTCTTGCGAGAAGTTTGTCTATCCACTCTGCCTGCTCCTCCGGCCCCATCTCCAGATAGAACTCAGCGGTTACCTTTGGGCGACGTATCTCGGCGAACACTGCGAGTAGGTGGGCGGATTGACTCATCTGCTCTGCCGTGCCACGAACGAGCAGCACGATTCTGTCTAGAAACCGGATCGATTCCGCGTGCACTTGCATCCCGAGCCGTTCGGCGTGCGTGCGGAGAAAGCGCTCTTGGTTCACGGATCGGCTCACTCTCAGCCACACTTCCCACCAAACAGCATTGTTCTCTTTTGGAAACAGCTCATCCGGGTCGGTCCATAGCGCTCTCAAGGCTGCTTCTCGTACCGCTTGTATGCTCTCAACGAGCTCGCGGTTCTTGGGCTTTCCGGTTGCAGAGTCGCGGGAGGGATCCGAATAGGCGAGCACCTTGTTCAGTAGGATATCTAGCTTCCCATCCGGTACGAATATGGTGGCGAGTTGCTTATCTCCTGCCGATTTGACGTTGCAGAGCTCGATACCACTCCTCATGGCTTCAAGGCTCTCGAACTTCAGTTCGAATCCTGCCTCGCTCTCGAACGTGAGGTAGAGCCCATTCTGGACACTTAGACCGTGCGCAAGCCGTTCTTGTGCTCGGGTCTTTTCAGTGCTTCTAAGCGCCTCAAACTGCGAGATCAGTGCCTGCGCGTGAGCTTGACGGTTTCGCGTAGGGGTAGCGAACGCTCGCGAGCCACCGCTTGCAGGGTTTGTGTAGGGCCGGGTCTCAGGTGAGGCAGGAACAACTAGATGTGGAAGATATTTACTGTCGCCGTTCGGCATGGGTTAGTCGCCAGCTTCGATTCTGCGATTGTCCGCTCTGCGGCGTTCTACGAGCGCGTCTGTCAGGTTGCGTTGTGAGAGCCGAGCTTTGTCATGGATGATGGCATGCTTGACCGCGTCTTCACAGGCGCTCGCGATGTCGCCATGACTCAGACCTTCTGCGACCTCGCAGACTTTGTTCCAAACGATCCTCGACGTCGGGAACGCCGACACCTTCGCTTTGATGACTGCTGCGACTTGGGCGGCATCTGGTAACGCGTATTCGATGACATCGTCAAAACGCCTCAGTAAGGCTCGGTCAAGCAATTCGGCGTGGTTAGTTGCTGCAATCAGCAAGCTGTCCGAATTATCGAGCTCTATCAGTTGGAGGAAACTGTTCAACACCCGCCGAATTTCACCAACGTCATTGCCGAAACCTCGTTTTGCACCAATGCTGTCGAACTCGTCGAACAAGTAGACGCCACGAGTTCGGTCAATGGCTTGAAAGACGATACGCAACTTAGCCGCGGTCTCACCCAGGTACTTGGTCATCAGTCCGTCGAGTCGGACTATGAACAGGGGTAGCCCCAATTCTCCTGTGAGCACTGAGGATGTCATCGTCTTGCCGGTACCGGGCGGGCCGAGCAGTAGAACTTTTCTTCGCGGAACCAACCCATAGGCGCGGATCTTTTGTGATTGGCGGTGTTCCTTTATTAGCCGAACAAGCCGGTCTTTGGTGTCCTCCGGCAACACCAAGTCGTTGAGGCGCAGTTGTGGATACCTAGCAGTAAGCAGTTCCCCTAGTTCGCCTTTAGGCTGAGCTAGGGGGGTCGGCTTCTTCGAGCGCAAGTGACCCTGCTTGGCCTGCTCAATGAGCTCGCGCAGTTCAAGCGCTAGCTTGCCGTGTCCCTGCTTTGCTTCGTGCGCCGCGACCTGCATTGCGACAGCAAGGAACTGCTCGTCATCTCCGGCCATGTGGGACTTGAGGAGGGCCTTGAGCTGATGTGCGCTCGCCATGCTGGTGTTCGCCCCCTTGCTACTTGCCTTGCCCGATTACGGACGCCGCGATGGGCTGTGGTGTTTCGAGCAGAACAAGCTCAATCAAAACAAATAGTATAGAGCAAGGCCTGCGTCCAAATTGAAAGACTGACGCTCTGCAAGCAGATAAGCTATTGAATGGTATGGAGAATTCACGCTCTATACACGCTACACGAGGCTGGGTTAGCTCATCGCTAAGCGATTGAATTTCCGTGTCTTTCAAGCCGATTGTAGAAGCCGTTGGCGGTCGCTCCCTGGCCCGGGACGGCGAACGGGTGGTCTATTCCAAGTGCTCGACCTCCACGTTTCCCCAGTGCGCGTTCAGATACTCGGCCACCAACCTTCGGTGACAGTGATGAGGCTTGTCCTCGCTGCAAAGAAGACAGCCTTCCTCTAGGACATCCTTGGGCACTTTATCTTCGATTCGCCGCTGCTCCATAAGCGCCATGAATCGCTTTTCGTATGCCTCCCACGAGCTTTTATTCTTCTTGTACTCATCGAGAATGTTTTTGGTGGGTGCAAGCTCGGGTAGATGCACGTAGCCGGCACCGCAAAGCTCGCGGGCAAAATACTCGAGGTCGTTTCGCTTGGCGAATCCTGCCAACTGAGAAACGTTGTTCAGCCTAACGTCAACAATACGTTTGACACCGGCCCGGTGCAGTTTACCGAAGAACTTCTCCGCGCTCTTTTTGGTGAACCCGATGGTATAGACCTTCATCGTGTAGCGCCGGCGGGAACGGGGTGAAAAGGCTCGTTCCCGGGGCGCTTGTAGGCGATTCTTGCCTCCTGAATCTCATAGGCCTCTCGCACGGCTGCAGCGGCGGTCTTGAACAGATCTTCGCCGATCCCGAGTCGTCTGATGAGGCGCTCAAGCGTCGCGCTGTGCTTCTCCAAAGACCCGTCAGCTAGGATGTGCTGGACCTGCAGGCCGCATTCCTCAAGATGGCGCGCAACCAAAATTGTTCGGTGGCAGTCGAGCGGTTCTTTTTCGGCACACATCAGCGCCAGCCGGTACGATTGTGCGCCCGTCCGCACGCGTTGTAGCCCGCTTCGAAAGAGGGCACTTCGAGCGAGCTTCTCGTAGCTGACTTTTACGTCGCCGTAGCAAGCCGGATCGTCCGAACGTGCGCCTAACTCCGATCCGAGGAACACGTAGGCGATGCCAAGCTCTTTCAGTGCAGACTTGAAGGGTTCCCGATTGAACTGAGGGTTGGTCCGGCTGTAAGGGCGGGAACGAACGTCACCGATTGCCGTTATGGCGTGATGGGCCAACAACGACGTGAGTTGGTCGAGGGAGTGTGTCGAGTGGCCGATGGTGTAGACAATATTTGGCATCGAAACTACACCCGGCACGGCGTGATGATAGCTGCCGCGAGTTTATAAACATAGTTGTCCAATGGTTCTCCCAAGCTCACACAAACCAATGCATTCTCCAATCGTAGATGTGTGTCAGGTTGGGACAGAGCGCACTGTTCGATCTCAGGGTCTGTAACACGAACGGCGTAGGACTGGCCCTTCCAGGTCCAGCGAGCGCGGACCTTTCTCTGCATGTCGCCAAAAGCAGCCCCCTCGGCAGTTGCACTGATGACAACCTCGTTCGCGCGAATTAGCGCAAGCGAGTTCGGCAGCGACTCAGCTTGGTCTAGTGGAATGCGATCATTTGAACCATGATAGCTACTGTACCCGTTGACCCACAGCGAAGACATGTGGATGTCCACTGCTGAAGTAAGCATTGGCCAATCGGCTCTTCCCATACGGTCCCAATAGTAGCCGTCGTCGATCAGATGGTTCTCGGTCTGGTAGGTATGCGGTCTAGGCTCTTTCATCTGGATGCGCACGATGTCCAACAACTGCGCCCTCGTCCCATCGGGATACCGCCGATCCGACTCTGACATCTCTTCGTGCTGTCTTGCACTCACGGGCCGTACCCACTCTCCCAGACCTGCTTGATCAACAACCTTGCCAGCTAGGCAGCGTCCGCACATCTTGCGGGAGTTCGCAAGGCAGATAATGGTCTTTCGTAATCGGGCATACAAGTGGCCTATATCCCTGATTCTATCGCCCACGGAACCGTGGATCGAGGCAAATCAAAAATGTTCGTTTTGGGAACGCTGACCGCGCACGGTCCAATACCAGTGTTCAGCACTTAAGTTTCGCATCGCAAATGGGCGGCGCTGATATCGGTCTTCGGGGCCTCCAAGAGCAGATCGATAGCAGTACAAGTGCCGGTGAGTTGTTCTTTCACCGCCAGGGCCATGCTGCCTGAATCGACAGCGACCTTCGATACGAGAAAGGGCTACCGTATCCAGGTCCACGCACCGCGATGTCCAGCCTAGAGCAGCACGAGACGCTCCTGGCGCGAATCGTCAGCCCGGGCACCGACGTTGGAAGGTGACGTTGCCCCTTCACTCTAGATCATCGAACAAAGTTCGGTCCGCAGCTTGCGCAGAGTACCGCACAGGTCTTGACAACTTCACCAGCGTCCCATCTTGCACCAACCGCTTGAGCCAGTCTCGTGCCTGGGGTTTAGTCACCCCAAGTTGTTCTGCGACGGCCGCTTCGATGACCAGGAGTCCGATGCGACCTGCGCTATCGGCCAAGACCTCGCCGAGAAACCGCTCGTGCCCGAGACGTTCGGGGGCGATCAGCAATATGTCCACTTGGTCCTGCCGCAGGGCCTCCTCCGCGGCCTCCCAGTGCTCCCGGTTGTCCGATGTGATGCGGACAGCCCGCACGCCCATTCGTTCCGCCGCCGCGATCTGGTTGCGCATGAGCGCGAGCAGTGGCGAGACGAGCAGGGCCGGGCCGGCGCCCGCTTCGCGCAGCAGCTTGGTCGCGATGAAGTAGACGAAACTTTTGCCTCATCCGGTCTTTTGAACGACGAGAAGGCGGCCGCGGCCTTCGGCGGCGTGGCGGATCGTCTCGTCCTGCTCTGCGCGAAACTCGGCGTCCGGTTGACCGGTACCGGCTCGCAGCAGATCTATCGCCCATTTGCTGTCGTAGTCCATTGGTTCACGCTCGCTAGCTGTCAGCGGAACATACCGCGCCTTCCATGCCCCGGGGTGTTGCGGTTCTGTGACCTGGCGTGATCCATCAGTCGAGCCGCGAATCTATCATCGGCCTCGGCGTGGCTCCCGGCGACCGCATTGATCATCGCCTGCTCTGACTGCCACGCTTCACCGCCTGCCACGGCCAGTACCACCGGGCGGGACGTAGCTTTCGGTTGCCTGAAGGTGCGCACAAATCTGGCCGGCGAAGTTCCGAATCCCGTGCGTCTCGAGTGCTGCCGCCGTCACCTCAGCAATGCCTCCAAGGGTACAATTGCACTACGATTCAGCGCACTGATCGATGTCAATGCCGGGGGTTGCCGACAATCCCGAGGGCCGCAGCCAAAAAGCGCGCACGTTCGCCGCCGAGTAGCTGGTTGACCTGAACGCGACTGCGGCGGCGGTTGGCGCCGGCTACGCGCCTGGCAACGCCGGTTCGCAAACTCGCCTACGCCGCTGGCGAGTCAATTGGACCGCTAGAGCCCAGATGACCTCGGTGCTAGTGGCTGAGAGCGCGGCGTGGGCGCGCTAGCGCGCGTTAGGGCGTACAGAATGAAAATACGTTTGGGAAAATACGTTTGGGAAAATACGTTTGGGAAAACGCGTCTGGTGATTAAGCGAGACTAGCCACCATGGTCAGACTGCCTCGCCTCGAACTCAGCCGCTTCAGGGCGGTGTTCGCGCCTCCCCCGAACGAGGACCAAGAGTACTTGGGTTCAGCTTGGCGCGGGGCATTCGGACACGCACTCAAGGAGTCCGCCTGCATGACCCATTTGCCGGTTTGCTCCAAGTGCTCCTTGTATCGAACCTGCACTTACAGCTACGTTTTTGAAACCCCCCCGCCTATAGGGGCGAAGAAGCTGCGGCTCTACCCCGCAGCACCCCACCCATTCGTCTTCCAAGTTCCACTCAAGGGAATGCACCGGCTGGCTAGCGAAGAGCTTTGCCTTCCGTTCACGCTGTTCGGTAGGGGCGTCAATGCACTCGCGCACTTCATAACCGCTTTAGCCTCGGCGGGAGACCGAGGAGTGGGACGGTGCCGGACGCGATACCGATTAAGGCGAATAGAGCTAGAGACCGCGAGCGGAGGCTGGCGCCTGCTGGCGAAGGTGGGCGATGGCATCGGCGAGGTAAGAGCCGCCGTGCCGGGTTTACCTTTAGCCCCGCGGCAGGTGCGGGTCGAACTTCAAACCCCTCTTAGCGTACGCCGGCAGGGCCGGTCCGTCGGCGCCAAAGCACTTGGATTCGCTGACGTGTTCTCGAGCCTGCTGCGGCGCATCTCGCTCCTGTCCAATTTCCACGGCGCCGAACCGCTAGAAACAGAGTTTCGAGGGCTCACGCAAGCCGCGCGGGGTATTGAATTCGAAGCCGCGAGCCTAGGGGATTGGAAAATGCAAAGATTCTCTACTCGACAAGGGGCCCACGTGCCCATGGGGGGCGTAACGGGGCACTTCACCATCGACATGGGGAAGGCGGAGCCGTTATGGCCGTACCTGTGGCTCGGGCAATGGACGCATGCGGGGCGGGCGGCGACGATGGGTCTAGGACGCTATCGAATCACCGATGTCGCAAGCTTGCAATCGCTTCCAGGCACGCCGGCGCCTGCCAATATGTACCCATGAAACATGTACCCATGAAAAGCGAGGCTCGCATCGCAACGACCGCCGGTCGCATTGTGTCAGTCGATCCAGGTCCGGCTCAGCCGGATCTGCACGCACCGGCGCGGTACAACCGGCGCATCCTGTTGATGGTTACAGGGCTGTCGCCGCAGGTTGTGACGGAAACCCTGTATGGACTGGCGCACCAGGAGCCGCAGCCATTCGTTCCCACGGAGATCCATGTGGTGACAACCGTGGCGGGTGCGCAACGCGTCAAGCTGCTTCTCTTGGACAAGCAGCAGGGCGCTTATCACGCGTTTTGCCGTGACTATGGCATAGAGGCCGATGGGATTCGGTTCGATGAATCCAACATACATCTGTTATGCGATAAGGCGGGCGCACCCCTGGCGGATATCGACAGCGAAGCGAGCAATCGCGAAGCAGCCAACACGATTACCCACCTCGTGTCCAATCTCACCGCCGATGCGGATTGTGCGGTGCACGCATCTATAGCCGGGGGCCGAAAAACCATGGGTTTCTACCTCGGCTATGCCCTGTCGCTACACGGACGCCCCCAGGATAGACTGTCGCATGTGCTCGTATCCGCCCCGTTTGAATCCGAGCAAGCTTTTTATTACCCGCCACCGGCGCCTAGGGTAATGGTCATAAAAGGACTGCCAGTCCACACGAGCGATGCGCAAGTGACTCTCGCGAATATTCCATTCGTGCGTCTTCGCGACCATCTGGCCGCTGGGGAAGAAGCGGTTGCGCGTGGTTTCGACGAGGTGGTAACGGACGTTCAACGCCATATCGCGCCACCGAGTCTGGCGCTCGACTTGGCGGCGTCGGCAGTCGAGGCAGATGGGCGCACTGTTGCACTGGCACCGACGCGGCTCGCACTGCTTGCGGTGTTCGCAAGAAGGGCCATAGCCGGCGAACCTTCGATAGCGGCTCCGGCTAAATATGTTCCGGACCGGCAATGGGGTGAGCGCTATTTGGCTGAGTATCGGGCGATTCAGGGTCCTATGGGCGCCACCGACGCAACGGAGCGAGCCCTGTACGCCGGCATGTCCGGTGAGTACTTTTCCTCTCAATTGAGTAACTTGCGGCGGGCTTTGCGCTGCGCACTAGGAGCGCGTGCGAGGCCTTTTCTGATTGAGGATGGAGGGCTGCGGCCGCGTCGATATCACTTGGCACTGCGCCCCCAGGACATCACTTTTGTCGAGGGCGGGCAGCAGGCAGGCAGCCAGCGCCGTCCCTGAGGACCTAGTACATGGAACGCATAGAGCGCTTCGAATATGCCCTCAGCTTTTCCACTCCGGCTTTCCTGGGCAACGCCGAACAAAGGGCTGCCTGGCGCTCGCCGCCATTCAAGGCACTGCTTCGCCACTGGTGGCGAGTGTGGCGCGCTGCGGGCTCCAAGGTCAGCGTGGCCGGCTTGCGTGAAGAGGAGGGTGACTTGTTCGGTAACGCATGGCTAAACCGCCACCTTCATCGGGCAAGCCGGGTTCGGATCGCCGTGAGGCCGCCCGCTAGGGGAGGCCGCATCTGGGAGACAGCGCAGTGGCCCGAGCGCTTTGAACGGGTGCGCGCCACCGCAACCGGTCAAGGCGTACCGAGCGACCTCTACCTCGGCTACGGTCCTATAACGCCGCCGGGAAGGGGCCAGCGGGTCAATCTTAGGGGCGGGGCGTTGGCGCCGGCGCAATGTGGCACTTTTTTCCTCAGCGCCCCGCAAAGTGCTGTAAGCGATATTCGCGGCGTGCTGCAGTACATTGACTGGTTTGGCGCGGTGGGTAGCCGCGCCCGCAATGGCTGGGGCAGCGTGAGCCTGAGTTCGCACCAGAGTGCCCCGCCGCTGCGTCCGCTCGCGGCGGTTGAACCGATGCTTGTGCGTTGTCTTCGACCCTGGTGGGAATGTCTGGACAGCGAGTGGCCGCATGCACTCGGCGCCGATGACAAGGGCCGGCCGCTTGTGTGGATATCAGGCCCGCTCGAGAACTGGCGCAAGGCCATCGAATTGTTGGCGCAAATCAAGGCCGAGATGCGTATCCGCGCCAAGAGCAATCCGGCTGCTGGCGCGTTGGCCTATCTCGGTTACCCCGCCGGACCGAAGGGCAACCCCTGCGAAATTCCATTCAAAAGAGGAAGTGAGGGACGCTTACCCTCTCAGATTCGGTTCAAGATCCGGCCTGAGGGAGACTGTGGCAAAGTCGTCGCCGTGATTTATCACCTGCCCTGTGCAGTGCCCGAGGATTTCATCGACTCGGTTGCCGATTCGCAACGCAAACGGACACTGGCGGACGTCGATGCGCAGCGCGACACCTGGAAGGACATGCACGGTGTGCTCGACGGGCGTCATGACCTGCGGCGTCTGGGGGCGCACTGATGACCAATTGGAAAAGAAAGCTAGCCGCATGGCTACACGGCCCGGCCGAAAAAGCACTGCTCCTGACGCGCACGCGAGCGGGGCACGAGCGGGGCACGAGCGGGGCACCGCCGCGACGCTCCGCCATCGGCTCGGGCTAGACGAAGAACTGTTTGACCGGCGTGCAGATTGGCTCGCATCGGCCGCAGACCGGCCGAACTGGCCTAGACCGGAAGACGCCCGCTATCCGGCCTGGAAACAAGTGCTCTTTACCGACGAGCCGCTAATCATCCATCCGCTTTCGGGACAGGAGATTCAACTGCCGCCAAGCTCTGCTGAGGTGAGCGCTGATGACATTGAGGAAGCCAGCCTGGCGCATTCCGAGCGGCTCATTCGGGAGGGCGACCCACGCCGCACGTTTCTTGCGTTCTGGCGTTTCGGTCCGGCGATCGGTGCGTGGGATCCCGGCGTGGGGCGGTTATGGGGGCTCATGCCTGCCGACAGCCGCACGCCCGACCACACCATTTGGCAGCAGGCCGAACTCGTGAGCGCGCTGCACACTTGTCTAGATGAAGGCGACACGCCGGCCTTGCTGTCGCTTAGTTTCGGCCCTGTGCAAAGTTTTATCGCGCAAGCCCGCAGCACCTCGGACCTCTGGGCTGGTTCACACTTGCTGGCCAACATCGTGTGGGCGGGCCTCCAAGCGATAGTAGACCGGCTCGGACCGGACTCCATTTTGTTTCCCTCTCTTTTCGGCTCACCGTTTGCCGACGCCTGGCTGCTCGAAGAAGAACAGCTAGGCGAAGCCGCACGTGGGTTCATGCGCAAGGTGAACAGGCCTCTGGTCGAGTGCAATGACGACCGCAATCCATTATTCAATGCCTCGCTACCGCACCGGCTCCTCGCCCTCGTGCCTGCGCGGCAGGCTAGCGAGCTGGCCCGCGCCGCTACCGGGGCCGCTCGCCGCTTCGTTAAAGAGGAGGCCCTCGCGGGTGCGCGAGAATTGTTCGGGCGGGCCGGGCTTGCCTGGTGCGAAACGGCGGCACAACAGCTCGAAGCGCAACTGGATGGATTTCCGGAGGTCAGTTGGTCATCTACCGAATGGCCTCATGGTGGCGCCGACGGCCTAGCGCTGGATGCTGCGGCAAAGCAGTTCCGGGAGGCCCTGGGAGACATCGACCCCGCACTCGCCGACAGCGGCGTGTTCGCGCCTGCTGCATGGAGTGTGCTGAGTCGTGAGCAATCTGTCGATGGCTTCGATTTCTGGCGCCCTGGGACTGGCCTGCTCTATGCGGCAGCGTACACGCTGAATGAACGAGGACTGGCTGCGGCAAAAGCGGCTCGCCCGTTCAGGGCCCTGACTCAGCAGGGCTTGCGTTGCACGCTTTGCGGCGAGCGCGAGTGGCTGACAACAGACCGGGAAGAACTGCATAAGCCCCGTGGTCAGCGTCTTGCCGAGGCTTCGCCCTGGGCGGCATTGGCCGAGCGGGCGCCCTCATTGGTCAAGCCCGGTGAGTTTCTCTGCGCGATCTGTACGGCTAAGCGCGCCTGGCCCGGTCGATTCGCAGCTAAGGTTGCACGGACCACTGGGCGGACAGAGGGCCGGGCAACGCGATTCGTGGTGAGCACCCACGCGCTCGCGTTATCCACTTCGCTAGCCCGGCTGGCAACGGCGCCGACTCGCTTACCTGAGGAGAGTTGCGCGATCGACCGGCTACTCTCGGTCACAGAGGCGATAGCGGACTTGGACGCCGCCGTGCTGCCCGGTCAATTGGTTCGGCAATTGCAAACCCAACCCAAGATTTTGCGCCTCGCGCACCGACTTCCCGCTTTGCTCGAGCGTATCCGCAGTCTGGACGACGAGCAGGCGCCTACAGGGGTTGAGGGCGTTACGGCCGGGCGGGTGCTGGCTGATATGCGTAAGGCATTTGGCAGTCGGCCAGAGACCTACTACGCGCTCATCTTGATGGATGGCGACAAAATGGGTGCCTGGCTGTCGGGGTCTATCGATGAGTACAGGTTGCGTTTTGCTGATACCTGGCACCCGCAGGTTCGCTCTAAGGTGGATGACCTCGCCAGGCAGCTTCCCTGGCTAGATGAATACCAGCAAGCGTTGCGCCCGCTGTCGCCAGCCCGTCATTCGACTATCTCCCGAGCGCAGGGGAATTTTTCGACCTGGGTTGCCCGTTATGTTATCGAAGAGTGTGTCAAGGGCCGGCTGCTTTACGCTGGTGGTGACGATGTGCTGGCGATGGTGGCTGTCGATGACCTGGCAGCCGCGATGGTTTTGCTTCGTTGTGTCTACAGTGGGGTGGCGGTCCCCGATGAAGCCGGTATCGGCTATCGCCTATCGGCCGGGTCGAAGTTGCAACTCGAAAACGGCTTTGCAGAGCTGAATGATCGCCGCCTTATCATGATGGGGCCGCGGGCGACAGCATCGATGGGTGCAGTTATCGCGCATCATCAGGCGCCCCTAGGGCGGGTTCTACGTGACCTGCGTGAAGCAGAGGCGAGAGCGAAGGCGGGTGGCCGCGACCGCTTTTGCCTGCGGGTGCTAAAGCGCGGCGGAGGGGAAGTGAGTATCGAAAGCCCCTGGTGGCAGCAGCGCCGCGACGAGAGCGAGGGCACGCCGGGTCCGTCGGTGATCGGCGTCCTGCATGAACTCGGCAGTTATCTCGCCACAGAGAAACTGTCGCGCTCGAGCCTGTACCGGGCCAATCTCTGGTTGGAGTCGCTCCCGGACATACCTCACTCGCAAACGGATGAGCAATGGCGCTGCCGGGCGGCGGCAAGTATCGGCGCACAGTTCGGACGTGGTGCCGGGGACGCAGGTGACTCGATGGGTACGCTGGCGCAGCGCCTGGTGGACTGCTTGTGCGACACGATGCGCCCGCAGAAATGCCGCAGCGCGCTCGCAGACCTGCTCGCTGTCGCCGAGTTCACGGCACGCGCCAGCCGCAGTGCTAAGACGCTGGAGATGGCGCGATGACGGCGCACTATTTCGTCGAGCCGACCGACACGCTGTTTCTTCGCGGGAACAGCGAATTCGGCGAGGCTGGACAGCATGGTCAATCGGTTGTGCCGCCGGCACCTGCGGTGTTTGCGGGCGCTTTCCGCTCGGCAATGTTGGCGCATCAGGATGGAGCGCTGGCTGCTTTTGTGCGCACAGGCCGCACCGGTGACGCGAAACTTGACCAGGTTTTGGGAGTGCTGGACCCAGCCACAGGCCAGGTGTCTAAACCGGGTTCTTTTGCAGTGTCATCGACCTGCATGGCACAACTTCATGGTCGAGAATTATCGCGCTTTTACATCCCGCCAGCGGATCTCGTCCGGTTGGCGGACGGGCCCGTGGATGCACCCCCGACGTTGCGCACAACGTTGCGCACAATCGTGCCGCGCGCATTGTCCCCACTCGAGTGCAACTCTAGCGCATTGCCGTTGACTGCGAGCCTGCGTGCGCCGGCGCCAGCGAAGCCGGTCACCGGCTGGTATCTCAGGGAGCAGGGTTGGCGCCAGCATCTGGCCGGCTCAAGACCCGACGCGCGCTCGCATGTCGTTGCAGCGAGCGCGCTCCATGCTCTAGACCCCAGGCTCGGGATTGGATTGGACGCAGGCGCAGGTGCCACTGCCAAAGGCCTCATCTATACCACCGAAGGCCACTCGTTTGTGAGCGAACTCGACGCGCTGGGCAATACAAGCTCCAGCGGCTTCTTGGTGGGGCTGGACGGCATAGAGGGGCAGTTGCCTGATAGTGGTCAACTCAGGCTTGGTGGCGAGGGGCGGTCTGCCCGGTTCACACGCGTACCGGCCCCGACTCCCGACGCCGCTCCCGCTGTCGAATCTCGCTCGCGCTTGCGCCTGCTACTCCTCACCCCCGGCCTGTTCGCGAAGGGATGGGTGCCGGATGGCATCGAACTGAAAAACGGTGTCTATTGGCTAGACCTGGGGACAGCCAAGGCTAGACTGGCTTGCGCGGCCTTACGCCGTAGCGAAGTCGTGAGTGGGTGGGACCTTTTTCGCCGGTGTCCGAAGCCGGCGCAACGCTGCGTCCCCGCGGGATCGGTCTACTGGTTCGACCAGGTAGAAGGCGACATGGCGGAGTTCGCGCGGTGGGCCGCTTGCCGGTTGAGTGATGCGGCGCTCGGGCCGGAGCGCCGCGCTGAGGGATTCAACCGCGCCGTTGTGTCTGCTTGGGCAGATGCGCACGGCGGATGAAAAATTCGCAGATACATATTCGCAGACACATACATGTCTTGGGCGGGCGCGCGGCGGTACGCGCCCTTCGAGGGTAGCTGGAGAAAGATCCGATGTTCGAGAGTTCGAAGCTCGTCTTCTACTACGCAATAAGTCCAGTCCACATGGGAGCGGGATCGGCGCTGGGGGCAATCGACAACCCCATCCAGCGAGAGGTTCATACCTCCTTGCCGATGTTCGCCGGCTCGGGGCTCAAGGGCGCGGTGCGGCACGCCTGCCGCGCGGCTTGGCATGGCCGTGACGATGGAGCGGAACTGGTTAATGGATTGTTCGGACCCGAAAGCTCGGACCGGTTGCACGCGGGGGCGGTGTCGTTCGCCGATGCGCAGCTCGTCGTGCTGCCGGTTAGAAGCCTGCGTGGCGCCTTCGCTTTCGTGGCCAGTCCGTTGACGTTGGGACGTTTGGCGAGGCTGGCAGATCTTGCGGGCGAGCCGGACCCATGGCGTATTCCCGCGGTGGAGGCTGGGGCCGCCAACTGCGCTACAAAGGGTCTGCTGTCGGGCCAACAACTGGTGCTCGAGGCTTTCGAGTTCGGCGCTATTGTCGATCCGGAAGTGTCTGCGATTGCGCAGTGGTTGAGTAGCCGGGTGCTGCCGGCGGACTCGGCACACACATTCTTTGCGGCCAAGCTGGCGCGCGATCTGGTGGTAGTCGATGACGCGTCGCTGTGCCACTTCGCCAGACATGCCATGGTCGTGGAGTCTCACGTCGGCATCAGCGATGAGACTGGCACCGCCGAAGACGGCAGGTTGTTTTTCACGGAAAACCTGCCGGCCGAGACCGTCATGGCGGGCCTGGTGCAATCGACGCGCGAACGGGTGCTGGACAAAGCACAACCTAGAGACGCACACGCTGTGATGGAAACCCTGCTCAGTGGCCCGCAAGGAGGAAGCGGCATCGCGAAGAGCGTGCTGCAGATTGGCGCGGACGCGACGACTGGTCGTGGACTCGTCGTGGTCAATGTATGAGTGCAGGAGCGGCTGTGAGCAAGACTGAACGCAGAACACTGGACCAACAACGCGCTAGCTTCGCTTGGCAAAGTGCGGTCGCTGGCTGCGATAAAGCCGGAGACGAATATCGCAGAGCGGCGAAGAGTTCGCCAGCGCTGGTGATGAGCAGCGGGTTGATGCCGACGCTGGCCTATCTTTATGCGAAAGACGGCGCCCACCGGCGCCTGTGCGATGATCTTTGCCGGTGGCTGAGGTCCGGACACGGCGAGGCGCTAGGTATCGCCGCGAGCGATGCCGGCTTCGCCGAGATTATGAATGCATTGCACGGATGCCGCTCCGAGGACTACCTGCGGGCGACTGACGAAATACTGGAGCTGCTCAAGTGGCTTCGCCAGTATGCCGACGCGGTGGCGCACGCCGGAGCCACCGCGTGAAGCGCCGCGCTGCACTGCCCCGGTATGTGCCGGTGGATGATTTACGCGAGTGTCCGCCCGGACACCGCTTTGACCTCTACTGCAAGCTCTGGGACGAGAACTGGTCGCTTGAGCGTGACGAGAAGAAAGCGGCCCTCAAGGACTGCTGCGGGCGGCTATCGAAGGCTGCTAGAGAGCTAGCAGCCGCGCTGCGCGAGCGCCAACACCTGAGCCTAGGCAGTTTGCCGGCTGCCCTGGAGATACCCGCCCGCTCAACCGGACCGTTCGTCACGGGGCTGGGGCTAGAGCACCCGACCGAGATAGGATTTGCTTTTCTGGCGCCCTACGGATTGCCTTATCTTCCTGGCTCGAGTGTCAAGGGGGTCGTGCGTCGAGCCATGGAAGAACGGATACTGGAGGGGGCGGAACAAGGCCCGGATATCGCAGCGCTTTGGTGGCTGTTCGGCCTCGATGCGGTGAATGGATTGTTGGCGGGCATCGAGCCGGATACCGCCGACGAACTGTTCAGGCTGGCGAACTCGGGGCCCGGACTCGTGGCGTTGGCAGGGTCACTGGGCTTTGGCAGTAACGCGGAAGGTTCCCCAGGCACGCGGCTAGTGCAAGCGCTGAAGTGTCCCAGGCGCCGCGCCCAACTCCGTTTGCGCGGCTGCTTGTCGTTCTTCGACGTGTTTCCATCGCTGCGCGGCGAGCGCCTGGAAGTCGATATTCTCACGCCTCACTACACCCACTATTACCAAGATGCCCACCCGCCGCACGATGCTGGGCAGTTGAACCCGTTACCGTTCTTGGTCATCGGACCAGGTGCAGAATTCAAGTTCTACCTGAGCTGTGATTCGGGGCGTCTACCGGAATATCTACGTGAGCGCTGGCGTGACTGGATGGTGCAGGCTTTCGAGCATGCTTTCAACTGGCTCGGATTCGGCGCCAAGGGCGCGCTGGGGTATGGACAGATGCGCCTCGACCGTGCGGCGCTCGACGAACTCGACCAAGCGCGCGCGGAGCGAGAGAGAAAGGCTAGACGTCAGGACGAGGTGAGCCTGCTTCCCGGCGACGCCGCTTGGCTACAGTTACGAGCAGACGAGGGCTGCTTTGCGGACAACAACCGTTTACTCGGCACGCTAAAGCCCTGGTTGGAGGAACGAGAGGCACTGTCGCCCGAGGCTAAAACATTTCTGCGGGATCGGGTTGAGCGCACCTGGCCGGGAATTCTTGCTAATCCGGACGCGGTCAGGGGTAAGAAAAAGAAGCCTAAATTCAGCGCCAGTCCGGTGGCGCTGGCGAAGCGATTACTGTCCCTGGGAGTGCCCCCCCCATGAGCGTGTTATTCACTTTTTTGGGGCGGCCACCCCGCGGTGACAGGAGCTATCAGCGTGTCGAATACACCTTTTCCGATGGCCGCAAGACCCGCCCTGTTCACTTCCTAGGATGGGAACTGCAGTCCATCACCCGGCCCGCGCGAGTCGTAGTGCTAGGTACGCAAGGAAGCGCATGGGACCATCTGCTGGAAAGCGATATCCGCCTCGGGGATGATGGGGAGGCGGAGCGTCTCGCGGTGATTGAAGCAGTCGAGAGGAGCGCTGTTTCCCAATCGATGCTGGACCGGCTTGCGCCGCTGCTCAGCGATGAGTTGGGCCGTGACGTACGGCTTCTCATCGTGCCCTACTGCCGCACCCTGACGGAGCAGGCAGCGCTGCTGCGCCACTTCGCCGACCATGTCGATGAGGGCGACCTCATCGACATCGACGTGACTCACGGTTTTCGGTCAATGCCCATGCTCGGCTTGTTGGCCGCCTTGTTCCTTCGCCGGGTGCGGCGCGGGCAGATGGAACACATTTGGTACGGCGAGTTAGGCCCCGGCCAAGGTCAGGGGACTGTGCAAGATCTGGTCGGACTCTTGTCCTTTGCAGACTGGCTCGACGCCCTGGCTGTATTCGACCATACCGCAGACTACGGTGTGTTCGCCCGTCTCACCGGTCCTTCGGGCGAGTGGCTCGAATCGGCGGCGTTTTTCGAGCGTACGACCAACGCGACGCAAGCGCGGCAAAAGCTCACAACGTGGGCGAACCGGCCCGACCGCTATCCATCGAATGACCCGGCCGTTAATCTATTTCGCGACACCCTCGACCAGCGCTTATCCTGGCGCAGTGCTACTAACCGTGCGGATTGGGAGGCGAAACTCGCCAGCAGCGCCCTAGAGGTCGGCGATTACCTGCGGGCCGCCATCTTCGGTCTGGAGAGTACCGTGACTAGGGAAGTGTTGGCGGTAGGACGGTCACCTGAGGACTTTGCCGCCCGGGAAGAGGCCGGGAAGCTGGCACGCAGCCATTACCCAGGTGTGCGTGAGCTTGCCGGTATCAGAAACGCCCTCGCACATGGCACGCGGGACCGTAAGTTGGCGCGAACGCTTGACTCTCCCGAGAACCTGCACGGGGCATTGCAAAAGCTCTTGGCTCAGGTGCTTGATAACTGACATTCCCCACAATTAAATTCCCTTTCGGGATAGCCCCCGGCTGAGGAACGCCAGCTTGTAGCGCAAGCTTGCAGATTAAGCCGCAGGGGCCGAACTGGTCTACCGTGCTCTTAATCGACCGTACGAGTGGATGAGCCGGCATGGTCCAAAGAACGCCCTACCTTCTAGCCTATGATATCCGCGAGCCGCGCCGATTGAAGGCAGCGCTTAAAATTGCGCGCAGTCACGCTACCGGCGGCCAACGCTCTGTCCACGAGGTTTTCCTCACCCGTAGCGAACGCAACGGGATCCTGGAGGCATTCCGCCAGTTGCTTGACCAGCAAGAAGACCGGTTGCTACTTATCCGGCTTGACCCTCGTGCACGTACGTACGCCATCGGTACCGCGTCGCCGATGGCCGATCCGGATTTTTTCTACCTGGGTTAAGGTTTGTGGCAACCCTGATATTGGACCGCACGGCTATATCGCTGTCCCACGAATCAGGGGCGCTCATCATTCACGAGAATGGGGCGCGCCGCGGTTCGGTTCCCATCAAGCTTCTACGGCGGGTAGTGGTGCAAAGCAAATCCCTCGAATGGACTAGCGGCACCCTCGCTCACATCGTCGAGCATGGTGCCGCGGTGCTCGTGCTGAGTCCGCGCCACGCTCGCCAGAGCGCGCTGGTGTTGGGGCCTCGTCATAACGACGCCACGATCCGCCTGGCGCAGGCCGAATTCGTCACTGAAGGGACCCGAAGAGTCGCTTGGGCGCGGCGCCTCATCGCTCTTAAGCTAAGGCGCCAGGAGGAGATGCTAGCCACTCTTGAGCAGCGTAGACCCGACAGACGGCGCGCATTGCGAGCCGGGGTCAACGTTCATCAACGGGCGATGTCGGCGCTGCGCTCCACGGCCAGCATTCCGAGTATCCGGGGAGTAGAAGGCGCTGCGGCCGCCGCGTATTTTCGTGCCCTAGGTGAAGTATTTCCGCCCGCCTTGAAATTCTCGGGTAGAAATCGGCGCCCGCCTCGAGACCCCGTCAATGCCTGCCTCTCGTTGGGTTACACACTGCTCCACTTCGACGCGGTGCGTGCCGCACATGTGGCCGGTCTGGACCCGTTGATCGGCTTCTATCACTTACCTGAGTTCGGTCGGGAGTCATTGGCGTGCGATCTGATCGAGCCCCTGCGTGCGAGGGTGGACTTTTTTGTATGGAGACTATTCGCCGACCGTACTTTGCGTGCGGAAAATTTTAAGCACGACAGAGGCGGCTGCCTGTTGGGCAAAGCGGGCCGGGCTCGATTTTATCCAGATTGGGAGGCATTCGCTGGGCCTCATCGAAGGTTATTGCGGCGTCAGTGCCAAGTAATCGCCAGAGGGTTGAACAACCGCGGCGGGCACCTGCTGGAGCAGTTGGCAGCATGTGATGCAACGGAAGTTGTCGATGACTTGGCAGTGGTGCGGCAGCAATGAATGAGTACACGGCGCGCAAGCCGCTCTATTTGATGAGCATCAATCGCGTCACTGTACGTTACGGCAGCGGCAGCTTGGCGGTATTTAGTGGTCGAAATTGCCGGGGCCGCTACCCGCTAGAGCGCATCTCCCGCATTCTGTCCACCGCCAATGTTGATTGGCGTGGCGATGCACTCTTTGCTTGCACTCGGGCTCGGATAAGCATCGTGCTCATCGATCGGCGCGGTGGTTGGCACGGCACTATTGAGCCCCCTTTGGTCCAGCTTTCGCCGGTTGTCGAACTTCTGGATGAATTGGTTACCGACAGCGATTACCCAGATGTCTTTGACAACTTCATGCGCCACCTGCGCTCCAAGACACTCAAGCGCTGGCTGTCAAAACGTGGTGCCTGCGCGGATGGCGAGTTCGAACGAAAAGAGTGGGTTCGCAGCTATGTATACGGCGGCCAGCCGCCACACGACCTGCAGTACGACTTTCGCGGACTTCTGCGTGCTCTAGTAGAATCGCGATTACATAAACTCGGAGTCCGAAGCCGCTACTCCACGGAAGCGGGCGATGTGCTCGACCTTGCAGGGCACCTGTGTGAACTCGTCTACGGCGAGATCGTGATGAATTCGGGAACGATACCGGTTACCACCTCGGACACTCGTGCGAGTATTCGCTTCTTTCAGGCTTCTGTTGAAGATTACAGCCAGTCCATCGACCATGCGCTCAAGGCCTTGCAACGACTGCTAGCAAATCGAGTGCGACGATGGCACTGAAGGACCGAGGCTGTTGGATTATCGCCTACGATATCGGTGACCCGAAGCGTCTTCGTCGTGTATTCCGTTACCTGCGCCGATATGCAGTTCCGGTACAGTATTCACTGTTCTATGTGGAAGCTTCGCAAGGGGCAATCGGGCGAATTATGCAAGGCATCGAAGACTTTATCGATCCACGCGAGGACGACGTACGCGCTTACCATATCCCTAGCCGCGGAACCATTGATACAATAGGCGCTCCGGCACTCCCGAATGGGGCAAAATTATTCAGTCTACCGACCGAACGCGGTGGACCCTCTGAGGGGCCTTCACTAGATGGCATACTATTCGGGACGGACTAGGAAGTTGAATAGCGACGATATATGTCAAGGGGGTCTCCAAGGCAGTGATTTTGAAGCGGAAAATTTTCGATGCGGAAGAAAGACATACCCTGAAGAAGAAGGGATTACGACTCCTCTCTCGGACCGGCATTGCCATGGGTGCCATTGAAGAAAGACATACCCTGAAGAAGAAGGGATTACGACCGGAGCAGATGAGGTCTTCGTAGTCGTCGTCGGGGAAGAAGAAAGACATACCCTGAAGAAGAAGGGATTACGACTTTATAGGGTAATCCCTCATTTGTAAGCGTCTCCAGAAATGGAGTTATGCCGCCCTGGCCAACTTTTGTTTCGGGGTGATACCTCCTAGGGCCATGTTCGTTCGTTCGTTGTTGTACGTCCAGAGCCATCGTGTGGCGAATGCCTGGACCTGAACAATAGAATCGAACAAGTACTGAGCGAGCCACTCGTAACGCACGGTCCGGTTGTATCGCTCCACGTAGCCGTTGGGGTGTGGTTGACCTGGCTGGATGTAGTCCAGCCCTATCTCGCCCCGTTCAGCCCAATCCATCATGGCCCCCCTAGTGGATTCAGGGCCGTTGTCACATCGAATGACGCGCGCTGTGCCACGCCATTCAATGAGTGGGTCGAGGACACCAATGACGCTCGCCGACGCCAGCGAGAAGTCCGCTTCAATGGCTAAGCCCCTGACCATTAAAGTCATCGAAGTCCATTGCAGAGCCGAACCCTGCCTCCGTCAGCAAGACGCTCATGCATGAAGTCCATTGACCCGGTGTCGTTCACACCCCGCGGTGCCCTCAGCGGCTCGGGCTTTTCGCGCACCAGGCATTTGTTCGGCTTGATGCGCAGGTGCCACTCCAACTCCCGATCAATGCGATACACGCGCTTAGGATTGAATCGCAGATCCTTGACGGTGCGCAGGTACAGCAAAGCCCAAAGCCCCAGTTGCTTTGAGGGTGCGTCAAGCGAATGAGCCAATCGGCAATGAGCGCGTGGTCGTCCGACACCTTCGGCCTATAGCGCTAGCAAGTCTCGCTCATACCCAACGCACGACCTGCGAGTCGGAGGCGGGTGCGGTGAGCCTGCCGGGCCTTCTTGGCCCTCTCACGTCGATGAGCTGGCCTCAGTACTTTCCCGCAAAAGCTTCCTGACGGCTCTCACCGACAAGCCGCTGCTCGGCATCCATCTTCTTCAGCCGCCGTTTCTCCTGTTCGAGCTCCATGAGACGGGATATCAACGAGGCGTCCATACCTGCGTACTTGGCGCGCCACTGGTAGAACGTCGCGCTGCTCATACCGTGTTCGCGGCAAAGCTCTGGAACCGGTGTACCCGCCTCAGCCTGCTTGAAGGATGCTGAGGATTTGACTGTCGGTATAGCGGGATTTTTTCATGCGCAATCTCCTCCGTTTACACTACGAGAACATTCCACTTCTCAATACCGCTAATTTTCGGGCGGATTACCGTCAGCTTTTTGGTCAACATTCAGCGTCGAATTGTCGCCGAAACTGCAGCCCGAACATAAACCGCTCAGGCCTCTCCTAGTAGCGCTCGAAGCTCCTGCACGGGTAGTGATACGTGGTGCAAGCTACGTACCCCGGTCGTGTGTTCAGTAGGTTGAAGAAATTCATGCGCAGTCGGATAGATGACTTGGATGTCATCCAGCGCAGCGCGGACCACACCGACAGCCACTGACTGCATCTTGCTACCTGTCGGAGAGACGACAATGCGATCAAACACCGAGTGCCGGTCGTAGATCTCGATAATTGCCGCGATCGTTTCCCTATAATCCAAAGTGCTTACGGCCACCGACTCGGAAATACCTACGATGCGGCAGGAAGGCTTATTGATGTCACGGATCGCAACCGTACGCCACGCGAACTCGGGACGCGGTGGAACACCCTCCAAGACGTGAAGATGCGATGGCTGAAGCTCCGCTAGCAAGCTGCTCAGTTGATGGGCTTCAAAGGAAGGGAAGGCAACCAATCTCGAAGCTTCCCCGGCCATAGCGACGGAACTCAACTCTGGCGCTGTCACTATGTCCAAGATCCCCTTCGACAGGAAGCCGCCGATACGCGAAGGACGTTCGGATCTGCCTAAAGCTCGCTCTACGTCCTCTTTGTTCGGCGGGTAGCTCTCGGCTTCCGCGTAGACGACATGGAGTTCTCGAACTCGTGTATCTTGAACACAGGCTGACACTAACTGGACTATCAACAGCCTCGACATCGCTGACACGTCGAGAAACACTCGGACTCCCGGTTCGAACTTTTCCAGTATCTGCTGCGCGATGCCGGCCGGCCGCGCTCTGTCGTAGACCTCAACACCAACTCGTCCGTCAACCGCACTGACAAGTTCGACAAGCCTCTGCGTCTTGTTCTCAGGGTAAAACGGACGATAGTCGAGAATCGTCGCGCTGAAGCCTCTATGCCCCCCTTCGACTAACGTATTCAAAAAGTGCTCTGCTCGGTCCTCGAATCCTGCGCATAGCACGAGATGGTCTCCCTCACCCAAGGTTTCAGGAATGGACTGCGTCAGCCGAGGCCATGGACGTAGACGAAGTTCCTCATCCACCCTCCGGATATCGATAGTCACGATTCGTCACTTCCTTGGCGAAACATGTCGATTGTCGGGTCTTCTATGTACTCGTCTCTGAGTCGTTTTGTACGTTCAAATGCTGCTGGAGATGAAAGCAACTGCTCAAGCTCCTCCGACTCTAGCTCGAGCGAATCTCTGCGACTGAAGGACAACCAGAAGTGCGGAATAAGGTACCGTCGCAGATAGTATCGAGGCACTACATTTCCCCGACGGCTTCTGCCACGCGGGTCCTCCAGAAATATGGAGTACCGTAGCAACTCCACCAGAATCGCTTTGTTATCTTGCGAAAGCGATGGTGCCTCATAGGGTTCGATACGAGAGGCCTGATGTGGAGGGTTTCCGCCCTCATTCTTCGAGTTGCGAAACATCAAATGCGAATGAGCGACCGCTCCGAACGAATCCACGATGGCAGCCAATCTCTCGCCATTCCTCGGCAGGTCACGAACTTGCTGGATGAACTCCCCGGCTGCGGTGCGTATTGAGGAATGCTGCATTTCTCCCGGTATGCGTGGAACTGTGTCCGTCGCGCCAAGCTTTTCGATTCCCCCGAAATCTTCCACCATTCTTTGCACTAGACGAAGCACGTAGTGAATATCGCCACTGCACATTGCCGCTACAGTTTGTTCGCTCGCATACAGGCCGTTGCGGCGCTTATCCCGGATCGACCGTGCTCGCTCATTCTCGTTAGGACTCTCCGAACCCAGCAATTCTTCCAAAGAAGCGACCGGAAAGTCCTGCACCATCTGAAACCGCTTTCTGAACAGGTCTCTAAGAGCCTGTTCAAGATCTCCGAAGCAACAGCGCAATATTTGCAAGTAGCATCATGCCCAACGAGCTTTCGATTAGCCGCTCACAGTTTTTCCACAACCGGCGGTTTTTCTCAAACCATGAGAAGGTTCGCTCGACAACCCACCTCTTCGGGAGGACGGCAAAACGACCCGTGTCCGAGCGTTTGATAATTTCGACGTTCGCTCCGATTAATCTCAGCACTTCGCCAGCGAAAGCCATCCCCGTGTACCCGCCATCGCCCACTACACACCTAACCTCCGAGAGGCGCCCATCTGCTTGAGCAGCAAGTGCGGCCAGTGCCCCAACTCGATCAGTGACATTTGCCGTGGTCACAAAAGCAGCGTGCAATAATCCCTGAGTGTCCACAGCTATGTGCCGCTTGATACCAGAAGTCTTCTTGCCTGCGTCATAACCTTTGTGGTTTGCACTGTCTGTGTTCTTCACGCTCTGTGCATCAACGATGATCAGGCTGGCTTTGCCACTGCGCCCCTGGGATTCGCGGGCCTCGCCAACCCATTTTTTTAACGCCTTGTTCAAGGCGCTGCAAGAGTCTTCTGGGGACGATTGCCGCCAGATAGTGAAATACTCATGCACACTTCGCCACTTTGGATACTCGTTGGGCAACATGCGCCATTGGCAGCCGGTCTTCAGCACGTACAACACTGCGTTGAACACGTGATAGAGATCGAGTTGCCTTGGCTTGGTTCGCCGACGCGCCGCCTCCAGGATCGGTCTAACTTTCTCGAACTGTTGGCGAGATAGGTCACTCGGGTAGATTCGCTCGTCTGTCATTGCCTTCGCAGCCGCTATGACTATGGATAACAATAGTTTAGGTCAGATGTCCAAAATCGTCAGATCTTGAACAGGTTCTAAGGAATTCCAGTCCTTGCGGAAGTGATTCGAGGAAACGAAGTCCCAAGTTCAGTAGTTCGTATTCTCGATTCTCAACGTACGCTTTGCCATCGACGTCGGTCTTGGCGAACGAGATTGGACTCTCAGTTGATATCTTAAAGAACATGTCTGCTCCGCGGTTCATCAACAAGCGATTCAAATTGCGCTGAAGATCCAGTGTGATTTTCGGTTCCGAGTAGTCATCGATGAAAAAATATAGGGGTCGATCAGCCAAGAACGGTGCATGCTCGCGGAGTAGTGCAACAATTCGAACGAGCGCTTCCGGCCCGCAATAGCCGGTCGCTTGCTCCTTGTGGAGATGCTGCTGTTTTCGTTGTGCACGTCGGCGTTGACGATTCTCTAACGCACTGACTAGCCCCTCGATGGTAGAGCCACTCGGATCCTTGGCTGGCTCCATACTCGACAGCTCCCGAATGTCGTCACACATTCGGGCTTCAACGGCAACCAGCGAATTCGGGAAGCGTCTTTTGCTCCACGACCGAATGCTCTTGAGCAATCCCGCCACAAGTATCACGACGAGAAAATGCATCGGAACGTCAAGTCCGTTGTCGTCCTCTGGAAGTTGGTACCGCGGAAACGAAAAATACAGATCGTCGCATCGGTAGTAGCTACCGATGTATCGAATCTCGGCGGGCGCGTCGGAGCCTACTGAAATCCTGTAGTCCAAGGAGAGGGCGCGAAACACGGTAGTCTTGCCGCAGCCCCTAGGTCCTGTAACAACGGTGTTCGTCCTGCTTTCGATTTGATGAAGACCCAAAACTCTTTCTGAGTAGAGGTTCTTCAATAGCAGGTTCGAACTTCCAATTTGCTCGCAATTCGGATAGTCGAACGGTGTGGTTAGCGCATTATCACCGGTACGCTCATCGCGTGCATCAAGGAACTGCACTTCCATCGCGTTTAGCTTTTGCAGCAGATCTCGGGGGTTCTGTGCCAGATGGTCTGCAAGTTTGTCCGTTTCGATTAGATGACGACTAAGAAAGTCATTACGAAGCACTTCGAATTCGTACCGTTCGAGCGCCGACGAGGGCCGTCCGGGAAGGCTCTCCAAGAGGGATCGAAGGATATTGGCAACGGACAGGAAATCCGAACGATGGGCAGAACTCAGCGCGAACTCACTAGCGCCGAAGTCCGTGATACGAAACCGGAACCGGCCATATACATCGTACTTCGGAGGTTCAACGAGGATGTTTCCATCGTGCAGGTCGCCATGCTGAATTCGATCCGGGCGCTCGGTAAGCTCGAAGAGTAATTCGAACATGCACTCTAGGAATTGCTTTACGAATGGAATTGAAAGGTCTCTGCGGGCTTCCTTGGCGAACTCTCGCAAGCTTTTGCCGTCAACGTACTCGCATTCAAATACGACGAACTCGCGCCCACCGATTTCCGGAGCATTCCAATCGTCCGGCACAGTCCAACGAAAGGCTCTTGTGTACTTCACGACCGAGGGATGTCGGATCGTGTTCGGCAATCGCGCCTCCAACCGATACTCGTCCTCTTCAAGGTTGTCTTTAAGATTCTCTACTGGGACGAATTTCAGCGCGATATCGCTGCCAATTGTCGAATCGCAAGCTCGGAAAACGTGGCCGTTATTGCCGCTTCCAAGGTGATCAACGATTGGATGCTCCGGGTAGCGACTCAGCCGCTTGCCGAGAAAAGGGTCAACAGGTGGAAGATTTGCCCGAACCACTACGAGTTCCGCCTGAAGACCAGAACGTTCTCGTCTCGTACACCGCGCTGGTCACGCCTAGCACGCCTGATGTCCGGGATCCGATCTCGAATCAGATCCGTTAGCTGCAAGCTTGGTGCGTACCGCTCGAAGATTTCGCGAATGAGAGTAGATGGGTAGCGTTCTCCCTTGCGAGTTGTCTTCTCACCTACGACGATGACGCAATGTCCACCTGATGACAGATGGACTTGAGCGCGTTTTGCGAGCGAGGTAGATGCCCGCAAGAAACCTTGCATGCTGCTCAGGCTAGTGTCAGTTGACTTTTGGCCGTCTTGGCCTAGAAACCACAATCTCAAACGGTTGTCGCGGGCGTAGTCGAGCGCGTTCATATACGGTGGACTGGTAATGATCGAATCAACATGCTCAGGCCAATTAGACCTTCCAATGAAACTGTTGCGGACAGTAGCCTTCAAACCGACCGATGGGAATTCAACCCGTCTATATGCACGGTCAACCTTGGCTGCTAATCGAGAGTAGACCTCGCGAGCGCTATACATCTCGGGAAACTCGTCCCTCGGGAACTTTCGAGTTCTAAGGTACGGAACCAAATGGCTGCTCGGGAACGATAAAAATCCGGGACGCTGGTGGTGCAAGATTCCGAGCAGGCAACTCAGCGAGAAGAAATCCCTTCGCGCTCGTAGCACATTGGCCCACCGGATGGTGTCCCTAAGCGTATCAGGGTGGAAGAAGGCCCTAACCCACGGCGGAACTCGGCGTAGGTCCGGCGACGGCTCACTGCCCACCGCTGCCTTCGCCTGCTCGAGCGCTCTTCGAGCAGTCGCCAAAGTCTTCGGTGCCGACAGCTTTCCTTTAGTAAGTACAAGTGCGTATCTACTCGCATCTGAGGCGAAAGCCTGCCTTCCGTTGAGTCGCGCGGAAAGTGGAACCGTGCCACTGCCGCAGAACGGATCGACCACAAGGTCGCCTTCATTGCTGAATTCACAGACCAAGTCAGCCGCTATTCCACTCTTCAGTTTCCCGATATACGGGGCAAGCTGATGAAGGGTGCATTCTGTTGACGCGTGCGATTCCGCCCACGACGATGGGGCGAGGCGAATCGCTGAGTTGCCTGCGCCGGCACTTGGAGGCGGCTCGGTACTCTTCGGTAGTGGGTCTATGGCGGAAAACGTTGGCACAGGGTCCTCTCGTAGAACGCTATCGAAAACCGACGTTTCTGCGGGATTCCTTGGTGCGGATCGTTGACGGTCTATACAGCGGTCCAGAATCTCTCAAAACTGTTTCTCGATACATGTATCTCAACATGATAGCTTCGCACGGAAAAATAGGGCTGGTTGATGCTCGTCGGCTACGCGCGTGTCAGTACCGCTGACCAAGACCTTTCCCTCCAAGTCGATGCTCTCACGGAAGCCGGGTGCGAGAAGATCTTTAGTGCATCTCCCTGGGCCAGCCACCAAGGAGTGGTCCGCAAAAAGTACCAAGTTCTCACAATCCCATCTTGCGGCTGGGACTATCAACCCATCGCGCCCAAGGAACGCTACCGCAGCGCCCAAGCTCTCACCGTTAAAGCGTTCCGTATCTCCTTGTGGTCATTTCTCTCGGGCCGGATGTACAACCCTAAGGGATTGGGGGGCCTGTTGTCTGACGACATGTGGAATACCTGCGTAGGTCAGCCACGTTGTTCTGCCTCCTGCGGGAGGTGTCGTCCCACTACCTTGATATTGAGGTAGGCATCAATCCAGGTTCGCCAACGTTGCCGCAGCACAAAGACTACCGTTTAGGTACCGCCGCTTGGCTGGAGTTGGATGGGGATCAGGGCACGGCCGCCATAGCCGCTTCAGGGGACACCGCGGGCGCAGCCAATCCGGGACGCTCAACAGCAGGTGGCGGTGCGCCGCAATGGTGGCACGGTGAGTCTGCCGGATACGGTGAGTCTGCCGGCTCAGGGCCAGGCGGCTACGCCAAACGCTGCGAGCGCGGGCTCTCATCCATGGCCGCGATCATGCGCTGGGCCAGTTCCACCAGTAATTCTTCTCTACGTGCGGCGGCGGCGGGATCGCGCCAGCGGTTGTGTGTGTCATGGGGATCGGTGCGCCGGTCGTAGTATTCGCCCCAGTCTTCATCTAAGTACACAGACAAGCGGGCGTCAGCCGTGACCAAGGTGCGTACCCGGGCGGGTTTGGTGAAACCCATCCGGGCGACGGCGTCGTTGAATTCGATGAGCAAACTCTCGCGCACTTCGGCGGCGCCTGCGAGGCAAGCCAACAAGCTGTGGCCCTGCATGCCGAAATAAGGCCCCACACCGGCCCGCGCCAATACGGTGCTGGCGATGTCGATGGTGGAGCCGAGCGCGTTCGAGACGCGGCTTTCACGCTGGTGCGGATCGGACCAGATGAAGGGCACTTTGTTGATGGACTCCAGGGCTAGCGCCCCTTTCAACATCAAGTTGAAGTCGCCTAGATAATCACCGTGATCGGCGTTGAAGCAGATCACGGTGTTGTCATAGTGCCCGCTGTCACGCAGCGCCTGCACGATGGCGCCCACGGCGTCGTCTATCATCGTCACCATGCCCGCCGTCAACGCCATGGCCTCGCGCACTTGCCGCTCATCGGCTAGGGCAAAGGCGGTGGTGGCCGTCACCGGCTGCGCCCCGGCCCGGGCCAGTTTCATGCACGCCGCTAGCGGCATGGGCGGATTGCGGTGAGCGGCATAAGGTAACGGTAATGCGAAGTCATCCGGATCGTACATATCCCAATAACGGCCCGGCGGGGTAAACGGATGATGCGGATCGGGGAACGATACGAAGGAGAAGAAAGGCCCGCCGTATGCGCGCTGAGCGGCCAGCCAGGCGCAGGCTTGCTCGCGGATGTAGGCGGTCGAGTAGAGGGCTGCGGGGATGGCTGTTCTATAAGCTTGCGCACAAGCGTAGTGATGCGGCAGTTGATTGGCCCGGTCGCGCAGCGCGGCCCAGTCTGTTCTCTGTTCGCGTAACCACTGTAAATAGTGGCCGTCCGCTTGGTCCCCGTGACCGAGTACCACATCGACGTGATCGAAGCCGTAATAAGGTGTTTTAAAGGCATACCGGCCGGGCCCTTGGTAGCGCGCCGGTTGCTCTTGCCAGTAGTCGCCCGCCTCGGCTTGCCAGGCTTCCGCTAGAGGGCCCGAGGCGAAAGCGGCCCGGCCTACGGGGGCGGTGGTGGTGAACGGTTGCAGGTGGGATTTGCCTATGGAGGCGGTTTTATAACCGGACCGGCGCAACGCCTCGACGAAGGTGTTGGCCCGTTCGGGCAAGATGCAGCCGTTGTAGCGCAGTCCATGGGCGGTGGGAAAGCGGCCCGTCATCAAACTGGCCCGGTTGGGCATGCACACCGGGCTTGCCACGTAGAACCGGTCGAATCGGGTGCCGCTGGCGGCCAGTGCGTCGATGTGAGGCGTGCGCACTACCGGATGGCCAGCGCAGCCCAGCCAGTCGGCACGGTGCTGATCGGTCATGATGAACAGGAAATTGGGCTGTTTGCTCATTTATGCGCTGCTCCACACGACTGGCCGTTGGGCGGTGAGGGCGGCTATACCCTGGTGCAAATCACTACTGCCGTAGGCGCGCGTCGCCAAGTCATCGTCGGGTGCCGCGCGTGCGTCCGGCAACCGTGCCGCAGTAGGCTCGGTCACTGCCATGGCGTCGTACAGGGTCCGGGTCATGGCCTTAGGCGCCTTGGGACGGTCGCAGGTAAGCGTCGCTACGGCAGCGGATTTACCGAGGCGCACGGTGCTGTTATCCGCCGCGGTGTTGTCTTTTGTCGCGGGGGCTTTTGCCGTGGGGGCTTTGGTCACCGGGTTTTGGTCACTGGAGCTTTTGCCAGGGGGATCAGGCAGGGGGCAATACCAGCGTGGCGGTGCCGAACACGCGGGTCTCCCCTCGCTCGTTGGTGACGGTGAGGTCGAGTTCGACTTCGCCCCGGTGTTCGGCTATGTCGGTCACGACGGCGCTTATCTTGTGCGGCGTGTCCACTAGCACGGGGGCGCGAAAAACAGTATCGATTTTGCCGATGCGCCCGGTTGGCGCCCAACGGTGCAAGACCGCGGTCAAAAAGCCTTGACTCATTACCCCCGGCACGATGGCGCTGGGCAGGCCCAATTCGCGCGCTGCTTGGTGATCGGTGAAGCGCGGGCCGTTCCAGCCGGCCGCCGCGCAGAAGCGGCGTACGTTGCCGATGCTAGTATCCGGGGTGAAGTCCGGCAACTCAGCGCCGAATTCGACTTCAGCGATGCTGTGGACGCTCATTTTGCCGGCGCTCATGAGGTTTTGCTCTCTTTGATAACCAGGCGGGTGTCGGCATCGGCCACTTTGTCGCCGTTGTCGTCAAACAGCTCCATCCGTGAGACGACGAAGATCATGCGTCCGGAGCGGCCGGTCTTCGCGTAGATATCGTGTACATGGGTGTGGCCGGTGAGTTTTGCGCCTGGCCGTACTGCTTTGTAGGGGGTGACATCTTTGCCGCCATCAAAGCCAACGCCGCCGAACATGGGGAAGTCCTGCGGTAGGTTGCGGCCCCTGGCGAGGCTGGAAACCCAGGTCGGCGTGGCTTGGAAATCGGCATGGGCCGGATCGGTGAAGCGCGGCGCGATCTCACCGCAGGCTCTAGCGCATTCGGCCAGCACTTCAGCATTGACCTCGAATTCCTTGGTCTCGAATTGATGGCCTAGGTATTTTTCTTTGATCTGTTCGATGTCGTCCATTCGATAGTCTCTACGGTGCTGGTGCTTATAGGGTTGGCGCTGACATAGCTTTAAGATTGAGGGGCTTTAAGATTGAGGAGCCTTGAGATCGAGGGCCTCGAATTCCTCCGCTTTAAGCGCTTCCACCAGTTCGCCTTCGCAGCCGATGGGCGCCGGGAAGCGGGTGCCGCTGCGGCCTATATGACTGACGATATGGGCATCGCTGCCGCCGATGCCGAGGTAACCCAACTCATCGGCCATCGCTTGCGCCACCTCATCCTCGTTGCCGCGGCTGCCGCCATTGATGGTTTCCACGATGCGCACGCCCGCGGGCACACCGTAGGTTTCGATATGGGCCGACATGCCGACCCGTTGGCGGCCCGGGTGACAGGGGGCGGCGACAGCGCCGTGGCGCTCACACTGCTCTAACACCATGGCCAGCGGTAGGCGTATATCGGCGAAGTCGAAGGCGGCGCTGAGGGCGGGGGTGACGCCGTAGACCAGCACGTGTCCATATTCGGTTTCTACTTCACTGGCTTTGAGGATGGTGATGCCGAACTCGGCGGCTAGGGCGCTGTAGTCGGATTCGTCGTCGAATTGCCGGTGTTCGGACAACACGAAGCCGTCTATGGGTAGGTCGCGGGTTTTGATCCATTGACAATAGTTTTTGACCTTGGCCCGGCCGTCGTCCGATTTGATGGAGTGTGCATGTAAGTCAAGGATCACGGTGTTACCCCGCCAGTTGTTGCCCCGCCAGCCGTTGCCCCACTAGCCGTTGCCAATGGGCATCGAGTTGTTCGATCAGCGCGTGTTCGTCAGCGCAATTATCGATCACTACGTCGGCCCGGGCGCGCCTTTGTTCGTTGGACAGTTGCGCTGCTAGGCGCGCTTCCACCGCTGCGCGGTCAACCCCGTCGCGGGCGATGGCGCGGCGGATGGCGATCTCATGCTCGGCGATGACCACCCAGACCTCATCGACGGCGTCTTCCCAGCCAGCTTCAAACAGCACCGCCGCTTCCAGCACGACCACACTGTACGGTTGTTTGGCTCTGTGTTCTTCGATGCGCGCCTCGGCCAGCCGCCGGATGGCCGGCCAGACGATATCGGTGAGTTCTTTTAGGCGGTTGTTTTCGCCAAACACTCGCGCGCCTAGGGCTTTGCGATCGATGTGGCCACTGCCATCGACGATGGCCTGACCGAAGGTGGCGACTACCTGCTCAAAAGCCGGTGTCTCCGGCCCGTAGGCGGCGTGCCCCAGTTTATCGGCATCAATGATATAGGCACCGCGCCCGCTCAGATAACTTGCTGCGGTGGATTTACCGGAGGCGATGCCGCCAGTTAAGCCTATAACTTTCAATGAGTAGTTCCTCTGACGCGCAAGCCCGTTATTTTAGCGAGCACATGGCTATGCGTCGAAGTCGATTAGCGTTTGGGACGCAAACGCACAACGCTCATCCCGCCGTCGCGCCGCCATCGACCGGTAGCGCGACGCCGGTGATGTAAGACGCTTCATCGCTGAGCAGGAAGAGGGCGGCATTGGCCACTTCCTCGGGCCGCCCAGGGCGTTGCATGGGGATCCGCGCCTGGCGTTGCTCGATCAGCGCTTCCGGATCCATGCCGGCCAGCGCCTGCTGATCGGGCAGTTTGACGAAGACCCGCAGCATCGGCGTGTCTATGGGTCCGGGGCACAGAGCATTGACGCGGATGTTGTCGGGCGCCAGGCGAATGGCCATGGCTTTGACATAGCCGATCACGCCGTGTTTGGCGGCGGAGTAAGCGGGGCTTTGCCGCGAGCCGATCAAGCCCGATACCGAGGAGGTGTAGAGCAGGGCGCCACCACCGCGGGCGCGCAGATGGGCGAGCGCCGCTGCCGTGGTGACGGCCACCGAGCGCAGGTTCAGATCCATGGTGAGGGCGAAGTCGTTCCAATCGACCTCTTCGACCCTGGCGGGACCGGGAGTGCCCACGTGATTCCACACGAAATCGAGTCCACCCAGGGCATCGGCGGCCGCGCGCACGATGTCCCGCGCTTCATCGTCGTTGCTGAGATCAGCGGCGATGGTGTGGGCTCGACCGCCAGCGGCTTCGATCGCCTCGGCCACCGCGTGCAGGGCGCTGGCGTCGCGATCGGCCAGCATTACGCTGGCACCCTCGGCAGCGAAGCGCAGGGCGCCTGCTCTGCCCATACCGGAGGCGGCAGCGGTGACTAAGCCGAGTTTGTTCTCGATTCTCATGGATAATGCACCTTCATGACCGTGGTTGTGGCATTGTTGGCTATGGCCGGTAATGGCGTCTACTCAACGTAAAATCGCACTGGGTAAAATCGCACCGGGTAAAACCACACCGGGCACCGGTAGGCGTTCTTTATCAGCCGAGTGAGCACTGAATTTTGTCAAATAGTGTGCTGCAAGAAGCGCTAGAGGCGCGGGTGGAACTGGCGCAGTCTTGGTTTTGCCAACTGCACGAAGGCGCCGCTTATGACGGCGGCGGTATCACCCGCGCGTCCTACGGTGACGGTGACGGTGAACGATGGGCCCACGTGCTCATGGCGCGCGCAGCCTGCCAACTGGGCCTAGAGATAGAGGCCGGGCACGCGATGACTAAAATCGCCGGCCAAGTTGATTTTAGTTTGGATATGCGCAGTTTAGATGGCGGCTTGTTAAATGAGTTGGAAGGCCGCCTGGTAGAGATGACAGGGGCCATGGAGCGCCGCCCTCAGGTGCGCTTCGCATTGGGCGCGTTTACCCGTGCCGCGCCTGGGAGTTTAGATGCCGATAGCAAGCGCGCGCTGCGCGCAGGCATTGATGAACCCGGCATGCAGGCGCTGGATATCACCAGCGGTGCCTCCCACGGTGCGGCGGCGTTTGCCGCCGCCGGTGTGCCCACCGCCATGCTTGTTCATCCGCCATGCCAACGGCGGCCACGATCCGGATGAGGCGATGGCCCTCAGTGATTTTATGCAAGCCACGCAGGTGTTGGCGTGGTGGCTTGTGAATGCAGCCAACTGAAGGGGGAAGAGCTGATGGCGACGATGGCGGAGAAAGCGGCGCGGTTCAAAGCGCTGCATGAGGAGCAGGGCGCTTTTATCATGCCCAATCCGTGGGATCGCGGTTCTGCCAAAGTGATGGAGCATTTGGGTTTCAAGGCGCTGGCAACGACCAGCGCCGGATTCGCCCATACCCTGGGCCGGGCGGATGGAGCGTTGAGCGCCCAAGAGAATATCGAGCACTGCCGCGATCTCGGCAGTGCGGTGGCCGTGCCCATGAGTGCGGATCTTGAAAACTGCTATGCCGATGATCCGCAAGATGCTGCGAAGACCTTGCTGGCGGCGGCAAAAGCCGGTATGGCGGGCGGTTCCATCGAAGATTACGACGGTGCGCGCATCTACGATTTCAATCATGCGGTGGAGCGGGTGCGGGCGGCAGCCGAGGTTCTTGGCTCGCGTCCTCACCCGTTTATGTTGACGGCCCGCGCGGAGAATCTGATCCGCGGTGTGCCGGACTTCGATGACACCATCCGCAGACTGCAAGCTTTCGCGGCGGCGGGCGCCGATGTGCTCTACGCGCCGGGTCTTAAAACCATCGCAGAGATCCGCACGGTGGTGCAATCGGTAGGCAAGCCTCTGAATGTGTTAGCGCCTATGGCCAGGGGGGTGAGCGTCGAGGAGATGGCGGCAGCGGGCGTCAAACGCATCAGCTTGGGCGGCGCCCTGTTGCGCGCGGTGATGGCGAGTCTGTTCACGGCGGGCACGCAGATGCTGGAGGAGGGCACGTTTACTTGGACCGGGGCGCTGACGCGAGAGAAAGATATCGCGAGCCTTTATTGATAGCTGCTGCGAGAGGCCGAAGACCGGCACGGTGGGCTAACAGCACTTTCGGCCTGTTCACTGGCATTGAGCGCCGGTCCCGGTTGCTCACCCGGGCTTTCGCCCTGCTCTCCAAGCTGGCCACATTGCGAAGCGCTGATCGCCGCGGTTTACGGGGCGCGGGATCAGGCTGTGCAACGCTCACGGCTACCCAAGGGATGAGCAAACTTCTTTAAGAGTCACGCCGTACTTGCGAAAATCAGGCTAATTGGCGGATTTATCCGGATGCTAGTTAGAGATATTCGCCGAGTCGCTAGACGTGGTACATGTAGCGATTGCGCTGCGGGTGACGCTGATTGGCGTGGTGTGGTCCACCGCTACACGTACTTCGTGCATGGTGGCATCACGGTCATGGTTTGCGCGCGGCGGGGGTAGTGGGCGCGGGCGCCTGCGCAGCGGCCGGCTTCGGGCCGGCTCACAGCGGCTCTGCGGACGGTTGTGCGGCGAGCTTGGGCCATCGCCGGCGGCTCCAGTGCTATGCTCCGGCCTTATGCTATATAAGCCTTATGCTATATAAGCCTTATGCTATATAAGCCTTATGCTATATAAGCCTTGGGCTATATAAGCCTTGGGCTATATAAGCCTTGGGCCAGGTGACGATGGCCTGGAGTGGTGTAGACATGTCCGATTGGCGGCCGCAGACGTTGCGTAGTTATCAGAGCAAAGGGTTCGCTGAGCGTTCCGGGTTCGGCACGCGCCCGGCGCTGCTCATCGTCGATTTCATCAATGGTTTTACCGATCCTGCGTCGCCGCTAGGCGGTGATTTCAGTGCTGAGTTGGCGCAGACCCAACGGCTGTTGGATGCATTCAGGGCGTCGCACTTGCCGGTGGCTTACACGACGACGGCTTACAGCGCCGAGCTATTGGACGGTGGGCACTTCGTTCGCAAAATACCGTCCCTAGCGCTGCTGCAGGAGGGCTCGCCGCCCACATATATCGATGAGCGGATCAAGCAGCGGCCCGGTGAACACGTGGTGGTGAAGAAGTACGCCAGCGCGTTTTTCGGCACTGATCTGTACCGGCTTTTGCAGCGCGACGGGGTGGACACAGTGGTGCTGGCGGGTTGCACCACTAGCGGCTGTGTGCGGGCTTCGGCGGTTGATTCGCTGCAGTACGGTTTTCGAACGGTGGTGGTGGCCGATGCGGTCGGCGACCGGGCGCGCGAGCCGCACGAAGCGAGTCTGTTCGACATAGACGCTAAGTACGGCGACGTCATCAGCACTGCTGATGTATTGAGTCAATTGGCGCGGCTCGCCTGCCATAACGTTGATTGATTGGGGTTGATTGATTGGCGCTGATTGATTGGCGTAATTTACTGGCTGCGAGGTAGTTCGCATGGTGGGCGATCGGCGTTTTTCTTCCGTGTTCGACACGTTACTGGATGATAACAAGCGGCAACTGGATGGCCTGATGGGGATGCCATCCGGCCCCACGGCTGGTGCTAGCGCGCTGCTACCGGGTGCCAGGCCGTGGCCGCAAAGCCGTGAGCCTGGGGCCGATGATTGGAGCGATAGCACTATTGCCGCGGAGTTGGATGCCCGCTTCGGCAAAAGATGGCGGTTCGAGATCCGGGAGCAGCGCCGCGAGGGCGATGAAATCATCGTATTGGGCCGGCTTAGCGTGCCGGACAAAAACCTATCCCGCTCGCACTTCGGCGCCGCCAGGATGGGTACGGCCAGTGGACCTAGCGGGACCAGTCAAGGTGTTGCTTTCAGTTTGGGCGCAACTGTGCGCGACGAGCGCGCTGCCACCCGTGCCGCTGCCTTGGCGGCGCTGGATAATTGCGCGAGTATGCTTTAAAAGCCCATCTGCGCGAATAAGGACAACGGCATGACTTGGTTATTAACCGTGGGCGCACCAGCGCCCGATTTTGAATTGCCTAACCAGCATAACGCCCGCGTGTCATCAGCCGACCTACACGGCCACTATGCGTTGTTGTGGTGGTATCCCAAGGCCGATACCCCCGGCTGAACCCTCCAAGGTAAGGGACTCCGTGATCGATTCCCTGAATTCACTAGCCGCAATGCGGTGATTCTAGGCGTCAGTTGCGACCCGCCGCGAGAGAACCGTGCATTTAAAGAGAAGTTCGATTTTCCGTTTGATTTGCTCTGTGACGTAGAGAGAGCGGTCAGCATGCTCTATGGCGCTGCCGATTCGCCGCAGACGATTTATCCGGCACGCATCAGCTATTTGATCGATCCGCAAGGCCGGGTGGCGCGGGTGTACGCCGAGGTGAATCCCGCAAGTCACGCAGACGATGTTTTGCGGGATTTGGCGGCACTCTAGCGGCTTGGGACGTTTCTGCACGCAGGGGTTTTACGGGTTTGACCGGACACATTGGCATAGTCGGCTGTTCAGCCGAGGGCGCGGCGCTTTGTTATAGAACCATTTGTCTGGAGGGCGCGCGCTACCTGGGTGATTACGCTCATCCGGAAGTCTCCATGCATACGCCGCCCTTGAACGCCTATGTGGCATGCCTGGAGCGGGGCGACATGGAGGGTGTGGCGCGGATAATGCTGGACTCCGCCCAGGTGCTGGCCAGAGCGGGGGCGGACTTTCTCATTTGCCCGGATAACACGATTCATCAGGCTTTGCCGAAGGTACTGCCAAGGTCTGCGCTGCCGTGGCTGCATATCGCTGAGGTGGTGGCGCAGGAGGCGCTGGCCAATCATTACGGAAAAGTGGCGATTGCCGGAACCCGTTGGTTAGTGGAAAGCGATGTTTATCCTCACGCTTTTGGCAAAAAGGATTTGCAGTGCTTTTTACCGCCGCCGCAAGAGCGCGGTGAGATACACCGAATCATCATGGATGAGCTGGTCAATGGCCGCGTCGAAGCCGGTTCAATCGATTATGTGAAGGATGCTGTCCAGAGATGGAAAGGAGAAGGCTGCACCGCCGTCGCCCTCGTATGCACGGAGCTGCCATTACTGTTTACGCACACTTCATGTCCGTTGCCGGTATTGGATTCCACCCGGCTATTGGCACGCGCCGCGTTGCGGCGGGCCGTGGCTTGGGGACGGACCAGCGCAACGTGTTGATTCTTTGACATTGACCCGTTCCTAAAAAAACCATCCAAAGGAGCAATGCTCTGATGTCGAGCAAGCTTATCGAATTGTCCGATGGCCTGATGGTCGAGGTTGAGGCGCGAGAGGACAGCGGCATGGCCCATCCGATTAGCGCCCATCCGATTAGCGCCCATCCGATTGGCGCTGGGTGTGCCGAACAGGTGGAAGGTTCACTGGCTGCGGTGGAACCGCTGCTGCTGAAAGCCGTGCAGCCGGTGGTATCCGTACAGTGCGCTAAAGTAAGATTTCCTCAGCGACGCTTGCTGAAGTCTCAGCAGTGTCAACCAGACTCAGATCAGCGCTGTCGCATATACTCCAACAGATCGGGACTGGGCAAGCCGGTTTCCTCCAGCCCCGCGTCACGTTGAAATCCGAGTATGGCCTCGCGGGTCAATTGCCCCATGCGCCCGTCGATAGGCCCCGGATCATATCCTTGCGCAGACAGGACTCGCTGGGTGTCCAGCACTAGATTGCCGGTGATGGGCACCGAGCGCAGTTGTCCCGGCATGGCTAGGCGGGTGTATAGAGCCAGCTTGCGGGCGAGCCCTTTGTAGAGGGCATTGGCTTGCCGCTTTTGCACTTCGCTGAGCGAGCGCCAGACGACGCCGCGGTTTTGCAGGGCGCGCACATGGCGCTGGGTGGCGGCGAGGGTGATCCAGGCGTAGGCGATGACCGGATCTTTTTTGACCCCCTCGCCATTGAAGTAGGACACGCCCAAGGTGTATTGCGCTTTGGCGTCGCCCTGATCGGCGGCGCGCCGGTACCACTTGACCGCTTCCTCGTCGTCAACCGGCACGTCTTCGCCAAAATCGTAAATCTGGGCCAGGTTGTATTGCGCCGCCGCCACGCCTTGCTTGGCCGCTTTCAAGTACCATTGCGCCGCTTTGACGTTGTCTTCTTTAACGCCGTCGCCGAAGTCGTAGACCAGGCCCAGGTGATATTGGGCTTGGGCGAAACCGCCTTCGGCGGCGGCCCGGTACCACTTGACGGCGGCGCGGTCGTTTTCTTTCACGCCCTCGCCCCGGCTCAGCATGAGACCGACGCTGTATTGCGCTTCCCGGCTGCCTTGTTGCGCTGCCGCTAAATACCACTTGAAGGCGGTGGCCCAATCCTTGGGCACGCCATGGCCGCGATCGTACAGGACGGCGAGATTGTTCTGCGCTTCGCGCTCGCCGGCTTCCGCCAGCGGTTGCCACTGCGCTAGCGCCGCCGCGTAGTCGCCGCGTACGTATGCGTCCAAGCCCGCGTCGAAGTCGGCGCCCGCCGATGCGATGGCCCATAAGAGTAGCGGGGCTAGAAGCGAGAAGGCGCCCGGGCGGTATCTTGGCCGTGGCTGCATCGGTGGGGTGAGCCTCGAGTTTGAACGCTACTCGCGGAACTATAATCCTTAGCCGCCGCCTCTGTGACATAGCCCCCGTCAATGTTTTTTTGGCCGGCGGCGTCAGTGGCCACGGTGGTGGCGTGCAAAGCCCCGCCGGCGCAGGCAGGCGCCGTGCCCGTCCCGGCCAGGCGTTCTAGGCCCGCTTCGGACAAGCGCTTCGCGTGCCGGTGTTGTCGTGCAGGACGACACCGGTGAAGGTGCCGCCTGGGCCGAATGCGATCCCGAGCACCGGCGTTCCTTTTTGCCATGGTTGGCCGTGGCTGTTGTTACCAGCCCATGGAGCGGCTGGTGCGCCTGGGATCGGCGGCGCCGCTGATTGCGCCCGTGTGCAGATCTTTTTTGACTGCGCATAAGCCGGCCACCGCGTGCGTCCACTGTGCCAAGCGTTCTACCTGGTGGCCTTTGTCTTGCAACTCATCGCACACCGCCTCGGCGACCCGGCCTTCGATGGTGACGCGGCCAGGCGACGCTTCGTGAGGGGCGAAGCTGTCGGGGTGGCTGTGGGTCATGAGGCGCGGGGCTTCGATGGCGTCTTGTAGCGGCATGGCGAATTGAAAATGATTCAGCAGGAATTGCAGATTGGCTTGCACCTGGGTGTCGCCGCCGGGGGTGCCGAAGGGCATCAGCCATCGGCCTGGGGAGCGGGCGAAGCAAGGGTTGGGGGTCAGCCGCGGGCGTTTGCCGGGGGCCAGGCAGGACGGGTGCTCTTTAACCGCCCAGGACTGGTGGCCACGCGAGGAGATGGCGAGGCCGGTGCCGGGCACGATGGGGGTGTCCCAACTGGTATCGGACGGGTTGGCGCAAAATGCGTTACCGGCTTTGTCGATGATGGCCACGATGGAGGTGTCCGCCGGCAGCTTGGCCGGCTCCCCGCGCACGGCCACGGGCGAAATATACGGCGTGTATCCGGGTATTTTGGCCGGCACGGGCAGGCCGGGGAAGGCCTGTCCAGTGATGCGGGCGCGCTGCGCTTGGCCGTAGTCTTGGCTTAGCCAGGCCGACAAGGGCACATCCACCCATGCCGGATCGCCGAGGTAGGCTTCCCGATCGGCGAAGACCAGTTTGAGGGTTTCGGCGATGTGGTGGAAATAATCGCCGGTGCCGTAGCCTAGGGCGTCGAAGTCCAAGCCGGCGGCGATGTTGAGGGCGGTGTGTAACACCGGGCCCTGGCACCAGGCGCCGCAGGTGTGGATTTCGATGTCTTCGCCGCCTAGCCGGACGGTGCGGGCCACGGATGGGATGATCTCGCTGGCGAAGCCGGCTAAGTCCGCCGCGCTCAGCAGGCCGTCGTGCTCTTGCTGGTGTTTGACGATGGTGCTCGCCAGATCGCCTTGGTAGAAGGCGTGGTGCACGGCGGCCAGGCCGGTGTCGCGATCGGGGCCGGCGGCTTTTTCTTGGTCGCACAGATAGCTCAGGGTGCGGCCTAGATCGGCTTGGATGAACTGCTGGCCTATTCGGGGCACTACGCCGCCGGGCAACCATAGCTCTACGTTGTCCGGGAAGTGCCGGTAGGCATCGGCGTACTGGGCCACGTAGTCGATCATGACGTGGTGGCGGGCAAAACCCGCCGCTGCGTGGCGGATGGCGCGGGCGGCGACGTCGGCAAAGCGCATAGTGCCCCACCTTCGCAATGCCTGAATGCAGGCATCGGGCGCCGCCGGTACTACGGTGCGCCGTACCCCCAGGGGGATTTCGCCGCGGTGGCGGCGGATGTACTCGTCCACGTCCAGGGCCGCTGGCCAGCCGCCCAGGCCGGTGACGGTGAGGGTCTCGCCGGTCTGCGCCCAATGAATGATCATGGGGGCGACGCCAGCGATGCTGACTTGGTCGCTGTAGACCACGCCTAGGGTCAAGATGGCGGCCACGCCTGCGTCCACCGCGTTGCCGCCGTTGTCCAGGATTTCGAAAGCGGCGAGGGCGGCCAGTTCATGGCCAGCGCTGACCACGAAGTTGTGGCCTAGCGTGGGAGGGACTACTGGCATGGGAGGTTCCCGCTTGTGTTGTTTACGCTCGGTTGAACCGGACGGTGGCGTTGCCGGGGGTGGTGGCATCGCCGCTCCCGTCCTTGATGAAGAGTTTCAGCTTGGCTTGTTTGCCGGCCACGTCCACCGACTCGATCTCGCCCTATGCAGGCTTTGTGTTCGCCGGTGATTCCCGCTTTTTTGTCTCTTATGGGCACGGTCCTATGGGCACGGTTTTATCTCCTATGGGCTCTCGTCTATCCCATTTGGCGCACATCCGTCAGGCGTCCTGTTATCGCCGCCGCTGCGGCCATGGCGGGACTGACCAGGTGGGTACGGGCAGCGCGGCCTTGGCGGCCTTCGAAATTGCGGTTGGAGGTGGAGGCGCAGCGCTTGCCGGGTGCCACCCGATCCGGGTTCATGCCAAGGCACATGGAGCAGCCCGATTCGCGCCATTGGAAGCCGGCGGCGATGAAGATTCGGTCCAAGCCTTCTGCTTCGGCTTGCTTTTTGATGAGGGTGGAGCCGGGGGAGACCATGGCCTGCACGTGGCTGGCTACTCGTTTGCCTTCGATGATGGCAGCGGCGGCGCGCAGGTCCTCCATGCGGCTGTTGGTGCACGAGCCGATAAAGACGTTGTCGATGCTGATGTCGGTCATTTTGGTGCCGGGGGTGAGGCCCATGTAGGCGAGCGCCCGCTCGATGGCGTTGCGCTTGGCGGCGGTGGCCGCGCCTGCGGGGTCCGGTACCACGCCGGTGATGGCGATCACATCCTCGGGGCTGGTGCCCCAGGTCACTTGTGGTGCGATAGCGCGGGCGTCGATGGTGGTTTCTTTGTCGTAGCGGGCGCCTTGGTCGGAGACTAGGGTTTTCCAATAGGCCACCGCGGCATCGAAGGTCTCGCCGCTGGGTGACAGGGGCCGGCCCGCCACGTAGTCGAAGGTTGTTTGATCCGGGGCGATGAGGCCGGCCCGGGCGCCGGCTTCGATGGTCATATTCGACACGGTCATGCGCCCTTCCATGGACAGCTCGCGGATGGCTTGACCGGCGTATTCCACCACGTGGCCGGTACCGCCAGCGGTGCCCAATTCGCCGATGATGGCCATGATCAGATCCTTGCCGGTGACGCCCGCGGGTAGCGAGCCGTGCACTGTGATGCGCATGTTCTTGGGGCGTGAGGTACGCAGGGTTTGGGTGGCCAACACGTGCTCGACTTCGGAGGTGCCTATACCGAAAGCGAGGGCGCCGAAGGCGCCGTGGGTGGCGGTGTGCGAGTCGCAGCACACCAAGGTGGTGCCTGGCAGGGTGAAGCCTTGTTCCGGGCCGATGACGTGCACGATGCCTTGGCGCGCGTCCAACATGTCGAAGATGGGTACGCCGAAGTCCGCGCAGTTGCGGCTGAGCGTTTCCACTTGCAGGCGGGACTCGGCGTCTGCGATGCCTTGGGTGCGATCGGTGGTGGGTACGTTGTGATCGGCCACGGCCAGATTGGCGCTGGGCCGGCGTACCTGGCGGCCGGCGGTGCGCAGCCCCTCGAAGGCTTGTGGCGAGAGCACTTCGTGCAATAACTGGCGATCGATATAAAGGATGTGGATACCGTCATCTTGCACTTCGACTAGGTGGCTGTCCCAGATTTTGTCGAATAGCGTTCTTGGCTGGCCCATGCGCCTCTTGCTCCTGGATATAGGCTCTTAGATATACAGCCACGGCTGGCTGGCTTTTTGCTGCGCTTCGAAGGCGTCGATTTTGTCCACTTTTTGCAGCGTGAGGCCGATGTCGTCCAGGCCGTTGAGTAAGCAGTGGCGGCGGAATTCGTCTATCTCGAATTTGACCACCGGGCCGTTGGGCCGGCGGATCTCCATCGTTTGCAGATCGACGCTCAGTTGCGGGTTTTCCTTGTCCGACGCATCGCCCATGAGCACGTCCAGCTCTTCCTTGCTGACGGTGATGGGCAAGATGCCGTTCTTGAAGCAGTTGTTGTAGAAGATGTCGGCGAAGCTGGTGGAGATGACGCAGCGGATGCCGAAGTCCAGCAATGCCCACGGCGCGTGCTCGCGCGATGAGCCACAGCCGAAGTTGTCGCCCGCGAGCAGGATTTTGGCGTTGCGGTAGGGCTCTTGGTTGAGCACGAATTCCGGTTTTTCGCTGCCATCGGTGTTGAAGCGCAGCTCGTCGAACAACACTTTGCCGAGGCCGGTGCGTTTGATGGTGCGAAGATGCAGTTTGGGGATGATCTGATCGGTGTCTATGTTGATGGCGTTCATCGGCGCCGCAACGCCGGACAGGGTGACGAATTTTTCCATGGGGTGAGTCCTCTATTGGCGTGGCTTAGACCAGATCTCTGACATCGCTCAGGCGCCCGGTGACGGCGGCGGCGGCGGCCATGGCGGGGCTGAGCAAATGGGTGCGGCCATCGCGGCCCTGGCGGCCCATGAAGTTGCGGTTGGTGGTGGAGGCGCAGCGTTCGCCCGGGCTCAGTTTGTCGGTGTTCATGGCCAGACACATGGAGCAGCCGGGTTCGCGCCATTCGAAGCCGGCTTCGATGAGGGTGGCGGCCAAGCCCTCTTGCTCGGCTTGCTCTTTCACCAGGCCGGAGCCTGGCACCACCATGGCGCGTACGCCGTCGGCGACTTTGCGGCCTTTGGCGACGGTGGCGACGGCGCGGATGTCTTCGATGCGGCCATTGGTGCACGAGCCGATGAACACGCGCTGTACTTTTACATCGCGCATGGCCTGTCCTGGGGTGAGGTCCATGTAGGCTAGGGCCCGTTCCATGCTGGCTTGTTGGCCGGCGCTGCCGGCGTCGGCGGGGTCGGGCACATTACCGGTGATGGGGATAACATCCTGCGGGCTGGTGCCCCAGGTGGTGAGTGGCACGATGGCGCTGATGTCCAAGGTCGCTTCTTTGTCGTACCGGGCGCCATCATCGGACGGCAGCGTGCGCCAGTAGGCGGCGGCTTGCTCCCATCGCGCGCCTTGAGGGGCGCGGGGGGTGTTTTCGAGATAGTCGAAGGTGGTTTTGTCGGGGGCGATGAGGCCGGCGCGAGCGCCCGCTTCGATGCTCATGTTGGAGACCGTCATGCGCCCTTCCATGGACAGGGCTTCGATGGCCGGACCGGTGTATTCGATGACGTGGCCGGTGCCGCCGCCGGTGCCGATTTTGCCGATGATGGCGAGGATCAGATCTTTGGCGGTGCAGCCTAAGGGCAGCTCGCCATCGACGGTGATGCGCATGGATTTGGCGGGCGCTTGGATCAGCGTTTGCGTGGCCAATACGTGTTCGACTTCCGAGGTGCCGATGCCGAAAGCGAGGGCACCGAAAGCGCCGTGGGTGGCGGTGTGGCTGTCGCCGCATACCAGCGTGATGCCGGGCAGGGTGAAGCCTTGCTCCGGGCCGATGATGTGGACGATGCCATTGCGCTTGTCTTCGTAGTGAAACAGTTCGACGCCGAATTCGGCGCAGTTGTCGATGAGGGTGTCTATCTGTAGCTGCGAGTCGGCCGCTATGCCTTCGCTGCGATCGGTGGCGATGTTGTGATCGATGACCGCGAGGGTGGCGTCCGGGCGGCGTACTTTACGGCCCGCGGTGCGCAGCCCTGCGTAGGGTTGTGGCGTGGTGACTTCGTGGGTGAGGTGGCGATCGATGTATAGGAGGCAGGTGCCGTCCGGTTCCGTCGCCACCACGTGGCTGTCCCAGATCTTCTCGAATAGGGTTCTTGGCTTATTCATGTACGGGCTACTTCAGTATGTGGCTTAAGGCTTTGGCCATGGATGATAAGGCTTTGGCTATGGATGAGGGGTGATGGTAGAAAGCGCGGATTATAGGTCAAAGTAGGCTGAGGCCGGCGGCAGTGTGCGAATGGCGCGGCGGGTTGGCGCGGCTAGGCGGCCGGCTAGCCTAGGCGCTGCGTCAAGAGCGCAACGCTTTTTATCCGCAACTTTTACCCGCAGCGCTTTTTAGCGCTGGCAAGCGTTAGACGACAGCGGACCCGCCATCGACGTTGATGACCTGTCCGGTGACGTAAGCGCCAGCGGCGCTAGCTAGCCAAACGGCGGTGCCGGCGATTTCGTCCGGAGCGCCTATACGGCGCAGCGGCAGTTGGCTGGACACCCGCTCCAAGCGGACCGGATCGGTCCATAGGGCCTTGGCGAAGTCGGTTTTGATGAGGCCCGGAGCGATGGCATTGACGCGGATATTGTGCTGGCCGTATTCCACCGCCAGGTTGCGGGCGAGCTGGTGCTCGGCGACTTTGGATATGGCATAAGCGCCCAGATCGGTGGAGCCTTTGAGGCCGGCGATGCTGGCGATGATGATGATCGCGCCTTCGTTGCGCTGCGCCATGTGTGGCAGTACCAAGTGGCACAGTTTGAAGGTACTGCGCACGTTGATGTCGAGGATCTTCTCGAACGCCGAGTCGGGGATGCCGCTGGAGGGGCCGTGGTAAGGGTTGACGGCGGCGTTGGCGACTAGGGTGGTGATTTTGCCCCACTTGTCCAAGGTGCTATCGACGAGGTATTGCAGCCGCTCATCATCGCCCACGTGACAGGCAATGGAGATGGCCTGGCCGCCGTTTTTAGCGATGTTTTTGTTGATATCGGCGGTTACCGCTTCGCACACATCGGATTTGCGGCTGGATACCACGACTTTGGCGCCGGCTTCGCATAAGCGTTCGGCGATGGCTTTGCCGATGCCTTTGGTGGACCCGGTGACGATGGCTACGGCATCGCTCATATCGAATAGGCTCATGGTCTCAGCTCCTTTAGGATGGGTTTGGATGGTTGTTGCGGGCCGTTTTGGAGGCGGGCGCGTTTGGCGATGACGAAGACTTCGTCATTGAACCAAAGGCCGCCGTATTTGCGCAGAATGCGGCTGGTGTGCTCCAGGTACTCGCCGGAACTCAGTACCGGCTCCAAGCGTTCATCTTCCACTTGTGCCACGTAGATGGCGGCATTCCAAGCGGCGAATAAGGTGGAGGTGCCGATGCTGGACTGAATTTCATCGGGCAGTGTGTGCATCTGATAGCTGAGCAGCGCGTCGGAGTCGGAAACACCGCTGATGCGGTAGTCGTTGGCGCGCTCGCCTAGGGTTTGTTTGAGGGTCTGAATGAGTTCGTGGCGGGTGACTTGAAACGGATCTTCGTCGGGCCAGATCTGGCGGATGAGCTCCAGGCCCGGATCGTTGCCGATGGACTGGGCTATCAGGGCGCGGCCGCCGGGGGCGAGGGCGCGGGACATGGGCTCCAAGACGTTCTTGACTTTGAAGTGCGCGGGTATACGCGCGCGCCATGGCTGGGATACCAGCACTAGGTCGAAGTCGGCGGCTACATCCTCGCTGCGCGGTTTGATGCTGTTCAGTACGAAGTCTTGGTCTGCGCGGTATATGACCAGGACCGACGGTGTTTCGTAGAGCGGGTTGCCGGTTCTGGCGCTGGGGCGCACGCGCCAGCCATCGACCAGTTGGGTGTCCAGATCCCTTAGCTGTTCGCCGAATTCGGCCGCGGTGTTGCCGTGTAGTGGGAGATCTGTCCAGTTGATCGCCAGGTCTTTCTTGGCGCGGCGCAACCACGGTGCGTTAGCGTAATAAAGGTTCGTGAATACCACTACGGTGGCGGTGTGTTCCACGAACCGGTCCGGCAGCTTGTCCAGACTGAGGCGTATGTCCTCCAAGCTGATCTCTTTGCCCACCACGTACAGCGGTACGGTGGGGAATAGCTTGTGGGAGGCGCGCATGATGTGGCTGAGCAAGGTGCCATCGCCCATCCCGGCATCGAAGATGCGAAGGGCGGGCGGAGTCGGCTTGATGTGACGCAACTCTTCAATGGCCCGTTGCGCTATTTTCCATTTCTCATTGCAGGTGGTGACGAAGGACAGGTATTTCTGTCTGTTGTCGTAGAAGCGAAATGGACGCGCTTCTTCGCTCATGGTGCTATCTCCAGGGCGATCCGTTCAAACCCTGTCATTGTGGCAGACAATGGTGCGTACACACGGCGGTGGTTGACCCGCATTACCCACATTGCAAACGAGTACAGTGGCGCTGGCGGCAGCTTGAGGGCAGCGCTGAAAATAATCATTTTTTCGTCAGTGCAAGAAAGCACCGCGCAGAGGAAGTCGGTATTGGCGCTCACATAAACATCATGGGAACGTCGAGGCCCATCATGAGCCGGCCCACCGTCTCGTAGTTGGTGACACGGCCCTGCACTTGTTGCGATACCGCGTGGGCGTCCCTGAAGCGGCGCTCGAACGGTTGATTTTGAAAAATAGCGGTAGCGCCGGCCATGCGGTAAACCTTTTCCATGACATCGGTCGCTTCATTGATGGCATGGGTGGTGGCCAGACGTATGCGGCCCCGCTGCTCGAGGGACAGGGTGCGGGTGGCGCACACTGCGTCCCAGATCTCATCTAGGGTGGTTTGTTGAAAAGCGCGGGCCGCGCCATAACGGGCTTCGAGCAGGGCCAGATCGGTATGAAAAACCGGGCTGTCTTTAAGCGCGCTGGGAGCACCGCGGGCGGTTTTATGCTCCGCCAAAGCCCGTAGATCATCTAGCCCGCCGCGGGCGATGCCAAGGGCCACACCGGAGAACACAGCGGCGTAAACATTGGTCGTCGGGAAGATGAAAAGTGGTTCGTCCTGGCGGCATTCCTCGCGCGCCTCGCGGTTCAGGGTGTAGGCCTCCTCGACGAATAAATCATCGACCGAATAACCTTCGCTGCGCGTGCCGCGAAGCCCCATTACGTACCAATCATCGGCGAGCGTTGCCCGTTCGCGTGGCAATAACGCCGTGCGCACGGCGGGTTTACCGGCGGCGTCGAGTTTGGGTGTTGTTCCATCGGCCTGGTAGACTTTGCAATGAGCGCCCAGCCAGGTGGCATGTTTGCTACCACTGGCGAACTGCCACGTGCCGCTGATCCGGTAGCCACCGTGCGCCGCAATGGCTTTACCTTGATTGCCGGCGCCCCACGCCAATACGCTATCGTGCGCGCCAAACACGTGGCGGGCCGGAGCATCGTCCAGAAAAGCGCCGGACATGGCGCAGCCTAGCCCTTGGCCTAGGCACCATGCGGCACTGGCATCGGCGGTGGCGATCGTTTCCGTCACCCGCGCCAATTGCGCCGGCGGCAGGGCGGCGCCACCTAAAGACAGCGGCAGGGACAGACGAAAGAGTGCTTCGGCGTGCATCGCGTTCAGCACGGGCGGGGTCAGTTCCCGTGCCGCTTCGATGCCGGCACGTTCGGCCACCAGCGTAGGCACCACCGCGAGCGCTCGCGCTTCGGCCGAGCGGCTTATGCCGGGCCTAGTTGTGTTGGGCCCGGTTGTGTTGGGTCTAGTTGTGCCGGGCCTAGTGGTAGCGGATCTATTGACAGGCTTGGGATCGGCGGCAGCCACGATTCACTCTCGAGCATGAAACCCATAGCTGGGAGAGTGTGGCAAGAGCCGGCGCCTAGCGCCAGTGTACAGACGCATACTTGACGGTATGGTTGTGCGGATGGTGTGGCGGCCGCCGGTGCCGGGGGGCACCGCGCGGCGTTTCCTACAGCTTGGTGACCGCCACCCGGCCGCCATCGGCTTTGACGCGGTAACCGGCACCGTTGTCGCAGTTGACGGTGTAGTCGTTATTGCCGTTCTTGCCGTATTGGGAGACGGCCGGGCACGAGTGGCCTTGCAATAGGATAACGGAGCGCAAGTCCTTGGCGGTTTTGTCACCGGCGAAGGACGCGCTTGCGAACAGCAGGGTCACGCCGGCACCCGCCGTGGCCAGCGCGCGCGAAGCGAAGGAAATGGTTCTAAACATGGATGGCTCCTGCATGATAAACCTGATGCACGATAAGCCAGCCATGGCCGCCTAGACGGTCATAGCTTGGCCAGTTCTTGGGGGTTGTTCAGCACGTCCCATAGTTGTGGCTCGGCGAACGCTATATCAGCCGACAGCTCGGGGTCGCCGTCTTGTACCAAAGTCATGACTTTCAATAACAAGAGTTCGAAGCGTTCGCGTAGTTGTTCGAGTTGCGCCGGATCGTCGCGCTTGTGGTCATAAAATGATTTGAAGCCGTCAACCAAGTTATCCATCTGCGATTTGAGTTCGAGCTTGGTGAAAAATCCGAGGGCGTCGGTGCCACGTAACCGTTCGGTGAGCGCATCCAAGTCGAGCGCTTCAATCTGTTCTTTGGCCGCTTGCTGTTGTGCCGCTCGCGCATTATTGCTGGTCTCTGTACCGGTATTCTCCGGTGCCTTGCCCACCGCTTCGGTCTTGCCTGCCGCCCCGGTCTTGACTGCCACCGTGGACGTTCGGGCTGCGGTTTGCTCATCGCCGACCGGTTCGGCCCTCGCAGGGCCTACCGCCAGCATCAGTAATGCCAAGACCCAGGATAAGTGGTGCTTTGTCTGCATGGGCGTGGTTTCCCGTTCGAATTGTCAGTAACTTATGTCGGTGGCGCAGGCGCCGGGCCGCGGCTTGATCGGCGCCTGCGCTGTCGTGGATCCTCGACCCTGGTCCGGCCATTACGAGTTGACTCGGTATGAACACGATTGTTCCCGCTATTGCGCCGTCCTTCGCCATCAACCGGCTGTCGTCTATTCTAGCGGCCGAGGTCATCGGACTCGACCTGCGCAAGCCTTTGGACCGGCCTACCCAAGAGGCGGTTTATCAGGCTTTTCTGCAATATCAATTATTGGTATTTCGCGGCCAAGCGCTCGGCAAAGAGCAGCAGATCGCGTTTACCGGGCAATTCGGCACGCTTGAAAAACACATGCCGTGCAATCAAGGCAGCGATTTGAGTTTGTTGCACGTGGTGAGTAACTTGGACGAGCGTGGCGTCCCCACCGGGGTACTGGGTTCAACGCGCTGGCACTCGGATAAATCGTTCAGAGCGGCACCGTCTATGGCCACCGTGTTGCATGCGGTGCAACTGCCGCCTGAAGGGGGTGATACCTGTTTTGCCAATATGTACCGCGCCTGGGAAACGCTGCCCGTTGCGATCCGGGCGGAACTGGAAGGTGTGCGGGTGGTGCACAGTTGGGCGCTGTCGCGCGACAATGCCGGCAAAATCATCTCCGAGGCGGAGCGGCTGGACGCACCGCCCATGAGCCATCCGTTGGCCCGGCCCCACCCCGACACCGGGCGCCGGGCGCTGTTCGTGGGGGCCCACGCCTCTCACCTGGAAGGGCTGCCGTTGGCACCGGGCCGGGCCCGCATCGAGGCACTGGAAACCCACGCCACCCATCCGTCCAACGTGTATCAGCACAGGTGGGCACCGGGGGATGTCATCATGTGGGACAACCGCTGTTTGTTGCACCGGGCGTTGCCCAACTTCGACGCCGCCGCACACGCCCGTGTATTACATAGAACGTGTTTGCGTGGTACGCCTACTAGCGAGTGATATACCCGTCATGAAACCTATTGACTGCGCCGAGCTGGCCGCTGGCATAGTGCCGCGGCATATATTCGTTGAGGAGGGCGTGTACGCAGCGGAACTGGAGAGATTGTTCACCCGCGCCTGGTTGTTCATAGGCCATGAGTCGCAGATAGCGAACCCCGGCGATTTCTTCGCTTCACGGATGGGCGCGGAGTCGGTGATTTTGGCGCGTGACAAAAGCGGCGAAGTGCATGTTTTGTTGAATTCATGCCGGCACCGGGGCATGAAAGTGTGCCGCTACGAGTCCGGCAATGCTGATCGGTTTACCTGCCCTTATCACGCATGGGCTTACGACACGGACGGCAGTTTGCGCGGCGTTCCCCATGACAAGACGGTGTACGAAGGGGGCATCGATCGCAGCCGTTGGTCGCTCATCAAGGTGGCCCGCATGGCTATCTACAAAGGCAGCATCTGGGCCACATGGGACGAACACGCCCCTGATTTCGAGACTTATTTAGGTGACGCCAAGACGCATCTGGACCTGGCCTTGGATTGCCGCGACGGGCGCCCTGGGGGCGCCGAGGTTATCGGTCTGCACAAATGGGTGTTTCCGGCCAATTGGAAATTCGCTGCGGAAAATTTTTTGGGCGATACCTACCATAATCCCAGCCACCGGTCGGTGGATATGATCGGTATTGGCCCAAGCGCCGGGCGTGGGGTTAAGGGGCGCCGGGACGATGAACTGGAGCAGGCGCAACACGTGTGGGTGAGTTTTCCCGCCGGGCATGGAGTGCATAGCGCGGTGCGGCCCGTGGGCCGGGAATACGTGGAATCATTCAAGGACGATCCCGAGATAGAAGCGTATTTTCGCCACTGCTACGAGGCGCGCAACCGCCGCTTGGGCGACGCTGCACGCTTGCTGCCTTTCGTTGGCACTATGTTCCCGAATACCTCTTATCACGGTGGCCAGCCGCGCGGCCTTTGTACTTGGCATCCGCACAGTCCCACGCAAACCGAAGCGTGGCGTTTTTTCATGGTGGATGCGGATGCTCCCACCGCCGTCAAGCAATTCTTGCGCCGTTTCTACATGCGCTACTCGGGACCTGCCGGTATGACGGAGCAGGACGACATGGAAAACTGGTTATATGCGACACAGGCGAGCGTAGGTACAGTGGCTAAGCGTTACGCGTTCAACTATCAACAGTCCATGCACAGTCCGCGCCTCGATCCGGAGATACTCGGACTGCGCATCAAGGGCGAGGTGAGCACGCAGATCAGCGAGCACATGGCGCGGGGGTTTTACCGGCGTTGGGCGGATTACATAGACGACAGGCCTTGGGATGTTTTACTCGGGCGTTCGGATAAGCGTTTCACGCCACCCACTGCTGCGGAGTAAAGCAGGGCACCTTAAAAAAATGCACTTTTTCCGCGATTGCGGCGTCAGCTCCGTGCTCCAATCCTCAGGTATGAGCTATACACTGCGGTTCTGCGCGCGGTGCTTCCTTGCACTCACGAAAAAATGACTATTTTAGAGGTGCCCAACAGTTGGTGGACGCTCGCCTGATAGCGCTCAAATACGAGTTGGAAGAATTTCTTTTTCATGAGGCGGAACTCATCGACGAGCGCCGTTTCGAGGAATGGCTGAGGCTTTTTTCCGATGATCTGATCTACTTCATGCCGATACGGCGCAATGTTCGGTTCGGTGAGCACGCCACCCGGGAAAATACCCGCGAGGGCGAGGGGATCAGTTGGTTTGATGAAGACAAATGGACACTCGCCAAGCGGGTAGAGCAGATCATGACTGGATTGCATTATGCGGAGGAGCCGCTATCGCGTGTCTGTCATATGATCGCCAACGTGCGTTTGCTGGAGCTAAGGGAGGCAGACGGTGCGCCTCGGCAGGTCAAACTCTCATGCAGATTTTTGGTTTATCAAAACCGGGTCGAGTACGAGACCCACACCTTCGTCGGCAAGCGTTTCGATACGTTGATTGCGGCGGCTGAGGGTTGGAAGATTCAGCGGCGGGAGATCATCCTCGACCAGAATGTTTTACTGGCTAAAAACCTTTCTACGTTTTTTTAAGTATGCATCTTGGCACCCTTGGTGATCTTGTCCACTAACTTCCGCTCCGCCCGCACACCGAGCCCCACTATTTTGGCGTTATTCGGGGAGAATTGGGTGAAAACCTCCCGGTTAGCGGCATCGTGACCGGTGGCGAACATTTCCTCCACATAGGCGGATGTTATTACGCTCCGTTCTACTGCCCGCCGGTGGATGGTGGCAAGGCGCTCGCCCGGTGCACTCAAGCAGATGACGGGTTGGATGCTGAGGGCGTTGAAGCGGTTGCCAGCGGCGTCAATGTACGGTTCGCCAATAATATCCGGCGCCTGGCCGGTTATACCGCTCATCAAAAACGCCGTAACGTTGAGCTTTTGCCAGACCGCTAAATCGTCGCGCAGCACGATGGCGATCTTGGTGTCGAAGATGAGGTCCTCGGCTATTGCCATCAGCCGCTCTTGTTCGCCGCTGGCTGGCCGCCGCCGATCTCCGCCTCGGTGAAATCGCCGCCTTGGTAAAGCTCGGGCAGCGAACCCGGATCGGTTGCCGGTTCGCGGGCGAGCACCGCCCCGGCATAATCTTCCGAATGATCTTGGGGCACATAACCCAAGCGGTGGGCATTGCTGTTATCCCACCATGAGCGCTTGTTGTTCGACGCACCGTAGACGATCTCGAATCGTAAATCCGGATGCTCCAGGCCAATGGTGATCAGTTGTGCGAGATCGCGGGGACTTATCCATATGGCCAGCCGGCGTTTGTCCACCGGTGCATCGGCCACATTGCCGATGCGGATGCAAAGGATACGAAGACCGTATTTGTGGGCATATAAACTGCCGGCGGCCTCGCCGAACGCTTTGGATACGCCGTAGCGGCTGTCTGGGCGTACCGTCACGTCCACCGGGATGGTCTCATCGCGCCGGTAAAAACCCACGGCGTGATTGGAGCTAGCGAATATCACCCGTTCAACACCGGCCTGGCGCGCCGCCTCGTAGTGATGGTACATACCGATGATGTTGCGCTCCAAAATGCGTTGCCATTGGTGTTCGCGTGATTCGCCGCCTAGAGCGATGACGCCGTGCGCTTCTCGCATCAATGCGGTCATGGCATTGAGATCGGTGACGTCGGCGTTTATGAATGTTTCACCGGCTACCCGATCGCTGATCGGACGTATATCGGCGAGCCGTAATCGATATTTGCCGCGCAATTCTTCGCGCAGCCGCGCACCCACGTCGCCGGCGGCGCCTGTAATCACTATTGTTTTCATTGCGATGAAATGCTCCGCTACGCCATCACACGCTTAGGCCAGCACGCGCTGGCGCGGTACGCCGCGTAGATGCCCGCCTACTCGGGCGCCAGGCAACGCGGCGATCGTGTCCGCCACGGCGAGTAGCCGTTCTATGTCTATGCCTGTGGTTATGCCCATATTCTCGAAGGTGAAGACGAGATCCTCGGTGGCGGTGTTGCCGGTGGCCCCCGGCGCGAACGGACAGCCGCCAAGCCCCGCCGCCGCGGCGTCGAATACCCGCACGCCGGCGCCGTGGGCGGCGAGCGCGTTGGCCACACCTAACCCGAAGGTGTCGTGGCCGTGGAAGGCCCAAGCAACGGTTTCGCCAGTGCCGAATGTTGTTATGGCTTGTTCGAACAGCGCGCCGACTTGGTCGGGAAAAGCGCGGCCGGTGGTGTCGCAGATACCGAACTCGAAGGCGCCGTCCGGCTCATCCCGCGCCAGTTCCATAACAGCGTCCAACCATGGCATCACCGCGGCGGCGTCGATACGGCCTGCGTAGGGACAGTCGAAAGCGGTGGCCACATTGACCCGTAGGCGAAAGCCGGGGGTACCCCGGTGGGTGTGGATCACTTGTTTCAGTTCCTCCACCGACTCGGCGACGCTTTTACGCACATTGGCCCGGTTATGGGTCTCGGATACCGAGAACACGTAGACCAAATCGCTGACGCCCGCTGCGAGAGCGCGGGCGCCGCCGCGGGCGTTGGCGATGAGGGCGGGCAGGCGATAGTTCTTTGCCGGGCCCGATGTTGATGGGCCCAATGTTTGGTGAACTTCAGCCGTATCCGCTAACTGAGGCACGGCTTTGGGGCTGACGAATGAACCCGTCTCTACACGCTTGACACCAGCGTTCAACAAAGCCCGCACGATCTCGGCTTTAGCCGGCGTCGGGATGTAGGGTTTGACGGATTGGAAGCCGTCACGGGGGGCCACATCGACGATTTCTACGGCATTGTTATCCACGAGATTTATTCACCACCCTATTTATTCACCCTGCGAAGTCAACCACCGAGTGCGGCCGTAAGCGCCAGCCCATGGGCCAACAAATGCCGATCGCGCCGGCGTTTGGCGCAGACTTGAAGGCCGATGGGTAATCCTGCCGCCGAAGTGTACAGCGGTAGCGTCAACGCCGGCATGTGCAAGGTGGTCCAGGCCATGTTGAAGGTGGCGGGGCCCGTGCTGCCTAAGCCGGCCGGCGCCGCGCCCGGTGCGGGCAAGGTGATGAGTACATCGAGCCTGTCCATGCGTTCATCCATGGCGAGGCGGGCCTGCTCCAGGCGTGCTTGAGCGGTGATATAGGTCTCGTAGTCGCCCTCTAGGCCATCGCGCATGCGTCCATCGCGTAAATCGCTGCTGAGCGCGTCCTCGGCATATAACCGCTCGTGGGCCAAGGTGCGGGCGAATTCGAAGCCGGATACGGTGCGGTTGTGCGTCTCTAGATCCACAAAAAAAGGATCATCGTCGAACTCGATGATTTCGGCGCCGCCGGCGCGCAAGACCCTGGCCGCATCGTGCAAATGAGTTCGGGCATCCGCATCCGCCTGCTGCCACCACGGCGAACGGCTAAGGCCTATACGCATTCGCTCTATAGGTGGCGGCGACAGGGGCGCGTGGCTGTCGCCCAATAAGGCGGCGCGGGCGAGCACCAGATCGTCGATATGGCGGGCGAAGAGGCCAGCGGTATCGAAGCTCGGTGTGTTGGCTAACATGCCGGAGGTATTCAAATCCCCATAAGTGGGTTTATAACCCACCGCGCCACAGTAAGCTGCGGGACGGATAACGGAGCCGGTGGTTTGGGAACCGAGCGCGAGCGCTACGAACCCGGCGGCCACCGCTGCCGCTGAACCGCTGGAGGACCCGCCCGGTGTGTGGGCGGCGTTCCAGGGGTTGGTAGTGGGGCCGGGACAGCGGTGGGCGAATTCCGTGGTGACGGTTTTGCCGAGCAGCAAGCCGCCCTGGATTCTGAGCGCTGCAACTAGCGCGGCATCGCGGGGCGGCTGCGCGCCCGCATGGATGGCGCTGCCGTAGGCGGTAGGCATGTCATGGGTGTCGTAGTTGTCCTTGACGGCGAATATCAGTCCGCGGTAGGGCTGTGCCGGTCCTGCATCCAAGGCTTTTGCACGGCGCAGGGCTTTGGCGGTATCTATGTATTCGAATGCCCGCACTTGAGTATCCCGCTCGGCGATGCGTTCGATCATCTGCTGTGCGAGCCGGTACACGCTGGTGCGCCCATTAGCCACCGCGGCTAGTTGCTGGCGCAGGGTGCTGTGTGGACCTACAGTCACGTTTTTAGCCCTCCTGGTCGAGCGTGCAGTGGGGCCGCTCGAACAAACGGTGTAGATAAACGCTCAAAGCGGGATAAGGGGCTAGATGTTGCATACGGCGGGCCCAGTTGACGGTCCAACCCGTCACTATGTCGGTGACGCTAAAGCGCTCTGCCACCAAGTACGGCGACTGTTCCAAGTGCGCTGCCAGCACGCGAAGACCTGTGTGCAGCTCTTCGTTGTTGCGCGCCACCACTGCCGGCACCCGCTTATCTTCGGGGTACATGGATAGGTGCTTGGCATTGCTCCAAAGATAAGCGTCCAATTCGCTCAGCACGAACGAGATCCACTGATCTTGCAGGCCGCGCTCCCTACTGCCGGCGGCAAACGATAGGCGCGCAGCGGGGTTCAGATCACACAGGTGGGTGCAGATGGCCGCTGATTCGAACAGCGCCTGGCCGTCTATAACGATGGCCGGCAGCTTTGCCATGGGATTGAGTGCGCGCAGCGTATCGCTGCCGATCATCGATCCGTCATCGACGAATGCAAAAGGTAGGCCGAGTTCCAGAAGGGTCCATTGCGGGCGCGCGGAGCGGGTTTTGCCAACGCCGTATAGGGTAATCTTACGAGTCATCTGTCAACTGTGCCGCGGGTGTAATCGCGGCACAGTTGAATCGAATTCGCCGCCCGATGCAATGGCCCCCGATGTCATAGCTATGATGCGAAAGCGCCTATAGGACTATCGGGGCTGCCCGTTCACGGTCCAATCGTAATCGATGAATTTTACCTTGTAGTCCGCCGGGATCGGCCTCGCCCTGTACCGATTCACGTAAGCGATAAGAGAGGGACTCTCGGCCAGGAAATCTTCCGGGAAGAAATCGAATATTTCGGTTAACCACACGAGCCGGCGGCTATCGTCAACCCGCACGTTGCGCTCTTCATTTAGAAACTTGCGGGTTTCCGCTTCGAGCTGTGTTGCCAACGTGGCGGCGTCGAACGGCACCTGCGGCAGGCGTGGACAGCCCACCGACATGCAGTTCAAGGCGAAATGCACACGCGGTTCGCCCAGCTTTCGAATGATGTCGTTCTCATAGCTATAAAGGGTCATCTCTTGATTGCCGATGGCATGATCCTTGATACCGAAGAACCAGAACTTCTTGAGTCCACCTAAGGACTCGGGGATCCCTTCATCCAATATCGCTTTCATGGATAGAGCGTTGTAGGAATTCAGGTAGTGGGCCAAGCGGGTATGTTCATCCGGGAACAGTTGCGGCGTTGCCATGGGGGAATGCTCGGCGATAAATGCGATGTATTGGTCCAAGTCCGAAGAGTCTTTGGCCAGCGCGCGAAAATCGACGCGCCCTTGAGTATCCACGTAGGCGGCCAACACCCTGGTAGGCGGCCAACACCCTGGCCCAGGCTTCGAGCGCTTGCTGCGCTGGCGTTTGCTCGGCGAATGATGTCGCAGTGGCGCACAGCAGAGCTGAGCAGGCGAATAGCTGTCTGAACATGGGCACCTCTACCTAATGCCATTCATGGCAGCATACGAAGCGGTGTCCGGTCCGACAGGAAGGGCTTGGCTGGAGTTCCAACGGAACCTGAGGTTCGCCCCCATGGTCGTAGTTCGAAGCGTAAAGGGGTTGGCCTGGCGGGTGGGAGACGTTCGTGTCAAATGAAGCCATCATGAGCGCACGCGAGGTGCGCGAGTGGCGTCCAGAGGCGCCGCAATCATCCAGAACGGGCGCCCTGCGCGCCGCTCACGAAGCTATGTGCGGTGCCGGATGTGGCGGGTCCGATCAGCAGATGGGGCAACGCTGGCCTATAGGCTGCGTGGCGCTCGAGATCACCCAGCGCTGCAATCTCGATTGCACCGCCTGTTATCTCTCCGAGCACTCCGAGGCGGTGCGCGATCTGCCTGTGGACGAGATATATAAGCGCATCGACCGTATCTTCGAGTACTACGGCGCCAAAACCGATGTCCAAGTGACCGGTGGCGATCCGACGCTGCGCAACCATGACGAACTCGTTGCCATCGTGCGCCGCATTGTCGAGCGGGGCCTGCGGCCCACGCTGATGACCAACGGTATCAAAGCGAGCGCCGAGCTGTTGGGGCGCTTGGCGCAGGCCGGCTTGGTCGATGTCGCGTTTCATGTGGACACCACCCAGGAGCGCAAAGGTTACCACTGTGAGAGGGATCTGAATCCGTTGCGCAAAGCGTATATGGACAACGCGCGGGCGGCCGGCTTGTCGGTCATGTTCAATACCACTTTGCATGAAGGTAATTTTCACGAAGTCCCGGATCTGGTCCGTTTCTTCAGGGAAAACGCCGATTGCGTGCGCACGGCGGCGTTTCAGTTGTTGGCCGATACCGGGCGCGGGGTTTGGCGCAGCCGCGGTGAGGCCATCACCATGGCATCGGCCATCGCCAAGATCGAACAAGGCGCGGGCACGCGGATCGGATTTGATGTTTCCCGCATCGGTCATCCGGCGTGTACGCAGTACGGACTGACACTGTGTGCCGGCCAAGACACCATCAATCTTTTTGATGAGCCCGAGTTCATCGCCCGGCTACAGGCGGCCAGCGCGGACTTGGTGCTTGAACGCAACGCTCCATTGGTGACATTAGGCCGTGCTTGGCGCTGGGCGCTGAGCCATCCCGGCATCGCGCTTAGCGCCGTCGCTTGGTTAGGACGCAAACTCCCCAAGGTAGCCGCGGCGTGGCTCAAGCATCCTGGCACATTGTCAACATTGTCTTTCACTGTGCACGACTTCATGGACGCGGCGGCCCTCGAGCGCGAGCGTATCTGCGCCTGCGTCTTTAAAGTGATGACGGCTGAGGGGCCTGTGTCCATGTGTCTGCACAACGCCAAACGCGATGCCTACATCTTGCAGCCGCTGCCTATGGGCGAAGCGGTATGGGATCCCTTGGCTGGGCGTGCGGTGGCGCAAGTGCAGTTGCGTCCACCGCCGCAGCCGGCAGCGCATCCGCTGAAGCGGGTCAAAGGACGCACGCGGCAGCAGTTGTTGGCGCAGCGTCGGGCGACTAAAGAGGCGCGGCTCTAGTCGTTAACCGAACCGGTTCTCTTGAAGCAGATTGCGCCGTCTCGCCAGCGTCTACAATCTAGTGCTTGCGGTGATTCAGCGGCTACGCCGTTGAAATGGAAAGCATGGCTGGGGTTGGCGCTGGTTTATGTTTCCTTGTTGACCGGTATCTATAGCTTGTGGGCGATGGTCTTGATCGCTTGGGTGATCGGTGATCTGCGCGCCCGGGAGACGTGGTTTTTAGAGACGGTGCCACGTGCCACCCACCCCGTGACTTACTGGGCGCTGCTGCTCAGTTGGACAGCGTTCAGCATTCTTTTGCTCGCGTTTGATGTGATGGTTCTCTGGGGTGGCCAATGGTGGCGATAGAGGAGGATGGCCAGTGAATGACGAGCAATTGGCCAAGGCCATGGCCGTGCCTTTGGGTGAAGCGCATTCGCTGCCATTTTTCGTTTATCGCGATGCCGAGCACTACCGCCGGGAAATGACGCGGGTGTTGCACGATGATTGGGTGTTTGTCTGTGCGGGGGCGGAAATCGCCGCTCCTGGCGATTATTTCGCTTTGCACTTGGGCGGCGAACCGCTCGTTGTGCTGCGTGGACGCGATGGGCAGGTGCGGGCTCTGTCGAATGTTTGTAGACACCGGGGCACGCAACTACTTGAAGATGGATTTGGCCGCATTGAGGGCAATATCGTCTGCCCTTATCACGCCTGGGCCTATGAGGATGACGGCGCGCTTAAAGCAGTGCCTTTGGCCAGTGACATCAAGGTAGAGCGGCAGCGGCACAAACTTTCCGTCTTTGCCGTGAGCGATTGGCATGGCCTGCTATTCGTGCACTTGGGCAAGGCGCCACAGCCGCTTCATGAACGCTTGGCGGGCATCGACCGTTACCTTGAAATATTCGAACTAAGCCGTTTTGACAAAGCGTTTTCGGGACCCATCGAATATTGGGATGCCAATTGGAAGCTGGTCATGGAAAACGCCATGGAGAGCTATCACCTTTTCAAAGTGCACGCGCAGACGCTGGAAACGTTGACTCCCACGCGGGATGCTTATTACGTTGCCGGTAATGCCTTATGGACGTTGACCGGTGGTAGAACTGTAGTGGATAAGAGTGGGTTGAGCGGTCTGCTGAGCGGCGGTTACCCTGAAGCTTTTGATCACTATCTGCTGATCTCCCTGCCGCCGTCTTTCGTCGGCGTGTTAGGTTACGACACATTGGGTTGGCTCGCGGCTTATCCCACCGGCCCGCAAAGCGCCATGATCCGCTCGGGCGGTATCACCGACGATTTGAGCCATTTCGAAAACAGTGAGGCACGCGCTTTCACGGAAGCGTTTTTTGCCGAGGACAAAGATCTCTGCGAGCGGGTCCAGGCTGGGATGTCGGCGCAATTGACCGGTGGTGGTCAGTTGGTCGATATGGAGCGGGTGGTGGTGGATTTCCATAACTATTTGGCCCACCGGATGTTCGGCGTTGCGCCTAGGCCGCGCATCGAGTTGCCTGACGCTGGGCGCTTTTTGCTAGGGTAGCGAATATCATCCAGCATCGGGTCAATCTCGACGGTCAACGGCTCGGTAGAGCATTTCAGAGAATGAGAAGATATAAACCGCCGAACAGGAAGCCTTATTTGTTTAAGGTTAAAGCCGGTCCTAGAGTCCGAGGAGCTTCTGCTTAGCGGCAGCGAATTCTTCATCCGTGAGCGCCCCTTGCTCGTGTAGCTCAGAGATCTGCTTAAGCCTCGCGTTCAAATCGATGCTGTCCTGGGTCGTAGCCGATGTCCCGCAGCCCTTCTCTGTGTGGATCTTCTGGAGATGCAGCTTGCGTTCATTGGCCGCATTGACGGCCTTTTCTATGTTGGAGTACGTGGCGATTAGCGCTGGCCAGAACAGCAAGAGCGCCGCAGTGTTCGTCCCCGTAACACCCCTCTCGTCGCGCGCCTCCTGCTTGAACTTCTCGGCATCCGCGATCTGCGCTTCGATTTGAGCGCAGGTGAGCTTTTCATCTCCAAGCTGGCGCTCCTCGACGACGTGTGGTGTCGCACACCCGGCCACGAATATGCCAAGAGTAATGGAAAAAATACTCGTTTCATTCGTTTCTTCTCGATGCCATGGATTTCTATTTATCACCCCTTAGATCACAGAAATTAGGCAAGTGATGGCAGCGTGAGGGCGGTAGTAGCGGACCTGACAGTTGCCATAACCGAACCCAAAAAGCAGAGCGACGAAGGGGCGGCGCTTTTTGGGGTCCGAGTTAACGGCTTTGTTCCAATGTACACGTCGTCCTTCGAATTCCCACCAGCGCGCCGGTCCTTCGCTGCCGCAAGTAACGGCGCGTTTGCCATTGGCGTTTACGATGCCCCGGGTGCCGAATTCGCGGATTTGTTCTATCCGGAGCCGCGCGGCTTCGGTCTGCATGGCCTGGCGGGCCGGCAGGGCGTTTAGAGTTCTGTAGGCTGTTCACGGTGCTTCGCCGCAATGGTCCAGAGCCGCAGCGATCCGTTTTCCCTCGCGATAGCGAGGCGGGCATCTGGCCCGGGGCTTAGGGAAAGGGCGGTGATCGGCGAGCCGTGGGGCAGGGGCGGGATAACTGCTTTTTTGCCGGCGCAAGTCGAATGGGTGTGCCAGGCTCGCGCGGCCACCGGCGGTCAGCCAGCCGGGCTCGGCCCGGGTGAGCTTGGGGGTGGGTTGGTGGTCTGTTGGTGGTCTGTTGGTCGGCACTTAGTTCGTGGCTGGGTCGGGTGGCAGCGTCGCTGGTCCTAAATACCGCGACCTGCCGTCGGCGCACGCTAATCCCGCTATCACTTTCGATGCGTCTGACGGTGGCGGGATAATGTCCCTTGGGAGAGAGAGCGAGACGTTCCACGGCGCCTAGTTGGTCTATGTGTCACGTCAGACGCCGTTCGGCGAAATCCCACAACTCGACGCGATTGTTGAGACCGCCCATGGCGAACAACGGTTTTTGCGGATGCAGGATCATGGAGCGTGCGGTGTGTTGGACTATGGCACATTGAGTTGGATCGCTGTCTCGCGGAGTTAATTCGGCAGACGCCGTCTGCCAAATCTGCGTTAGTCGCAAGTTGCGTCTAGGTCAAGCATCGACTTGCTTGACGCCGTGCGGTTTTGCTTCGGTAACGAGTGGGCCCGCCTCCGGCCACACCTGCTAGAATGCGGGCGCTTTTGACCCTCAGAGTGTTCTCACATGACCGATGAAGTCCGCAGCGCCCTCGCGCCCACCGGCACACTACGCGCCGGTATCAACATGGGTAATTTCCTTCTGGTAACCGGTAAAGCCGGCAATGGCGATCCAACCGGTGTGTCTCCCAGTATGGCGGCGGCGCTGGCCTCTCGCCTCGGTGTGCCGGTGTCTTATCTGCAATACGAGTCGCCGGGCGTGCTAGCGGATGCGGCCACGGATGATGTGTGGGACGTCGGTAATATAGGCGCGGAGCCGGCGCGGGCAGAAAGTATCAATTTTACGGCGGCGTATGTGGAGATCGAGGCGACCTATTTGGTCCGCGGCGACTCTCCTTTGCGGACCGTGGCCGATGTTGATAAGGCAGGTGTGCGTATCGCGGTGTCCGCCCGCAGCGCCTACGATCTCTGGCTCACCCGCACTATCAAGCATGCCGAGTTGGTACGTGTGGCGGGTCTGGAAGCGTCGTTTAATCTGTTCGTGGACGAGGGCTTGGATGCATTGGCCGGATTGCGGCCACGGCTGGTGAGCGATGTCGAGCGTATCCCCGGCGCCCGCATCATGGAGGAGCGTTTTTCGGCGGTACAACAAGCCATGGGTGTGCCTAAGTCCAGAGGGGATGCGGCGTTCCAATACGTCCGCCAATTCGTCGAGGAAGCAAAAGCGTCAGGGTTGGTAGCGAGTCTTATCGAGCAGCACCAGGTGCGGGGGTTATCCGTCGCCGCGCCTGCATAAGAGCCCCACGCTCCTCGAAAACTAAAGACCATGTTTACCGAACTGGTGATCCTTGAGGAAATAGGGGAGGGTCGTTTTTTGGGTGCCGCTACGCCGGATAAAGGCGCGCGTACCTTCGGCGGGCAATTTCTCGCGCAAGCGTTACGAGCCGCACAGCACACGGTCTCCGATGATCGGGATGTGCAGAGGGGGCAAGCGTCCGAATGCAACACATAGTTGCTTAGGCGTGGAATTAGGGTGCCTGCCATGTAGTCGGCGATCACTCTCGGCTCTGTCAGCAGCCGTTTATGGGGCGTGAACGGCAGCTAGTTGTAACCGGCGGACCACCGACCGGTTGCTTCACTTTGCCCATGAACCACCCTAGGCCGGCCTCGAAATTTGTTGCTTATTACCGCGTCTCAACCACGGGGCAGGATGAAAGCGGTTTGAGCGAGGAAGCCCAACATATGGCCGTGAAAGCCTACCTTGGCGCCAATCCAGGGGCAGAACTGGTGGCCGAGTTTCGGGAAGTGGAAAGCGGCGTTGATTTCATGGCCTGTGACAATCCCCAAGCCAATCGGCTGATGGTTCATATTCTAGCGGCTTGCGCGGAGCATGAACGCGGGTTAATCAGCCAACGCACCAAAGACGGCCTGGCGGCGGCGAAGGCTCGCGGCGTGGTACTGGAGGCCAGCGCGGCGGCGCTGAATGCCCTAAACAGCGACGGGGCGCTACCAGCACGCTATGGCGATTGTGGACGCTGTACGGGCTATTCCCGAAGATGACCGCGCCAGCGTTGCCGGCCTAACCCGTGAAATGAGTAGCCGGCGCATTCCAACGCGGAACCGCGTCCTAGAATTGCTTCAGCAAGTGATCGTACTCCGCGTGGGTGCCGATCCAGTACCAGTAATATGTGTCGCCGTCCCGCAATGCCAACGCCCGGCAATTCAGGGACACTCGCGCCGAATACACTCCGGTGGAAGCCGATACCATTTTGAAATGCAAACTCGGATGCTGCGGGTTGTCCAGCCATAGCAGGAATTGCTTTTCCGCCAGCGCTTGGGTGTCTTTGGATAGTTTGTAAAACTGTCTCCAAAATGACGGCAACGCCCTGGAATTCATCGGCGTTATTTTTCAGCGAAAAAGTCTGTGACCTTACCAGCGGCGATCTGTGCCCGAACTTCTGCGGCTTGAGCCTCTAGCAGTTTTTCCGAACGCGGGTCGCTAAAAGCGGCATCCCAGCGTGCTTCGTCCTGGATCAAATCTAGCATGAATTGACCAACGCAATCCTGCGATGATTCGGGTATCCGCTGCGCGGCATCAATGGCTTGGTCTAAGAGCTTGGTCATCGGTCCTACTCTACTCGTCGCCCCCCATCGGGGCAAGTTTTGACAAAGCCGCCCCAGCCCTTAACCCTACCAGAGCACCCCCATGAAAAGCTTACACCGTTCACCAGAGCCCGAAATCGGGGCTACGCTCTGCCGTGGGGGGTTGGCGAAGGTGCGGTCTTCGCCCGTAAAGCGGTTGTTGCTTAAATACTACAAACCGTGTACCGGCTTCATCTAACGCTTTGGCTTGTTCCAGCACCTGTACGTTGTTGGCGCCTTTTCGTGCCAGGCAAAGGGCCGCGGTCAAGCGGCCGAGTCCGGCACCGGCTATGACCACCTTGAATGGTTTGAGAGGGTTTTGCCTGCCGCTGGCTTATTCCTTGCGGATCACCATGTAAGCATGCACATAATCCATGCCGTGTTGCTCGGGTTCTTCTAACACCCGCTGGGCGTAAGCGGCGTAGTAGCGATCGATAAGGGTGGCACGTTCACCGGCATCACGCTGCGGGTTGAGGCCACCCATAAACGTGCTTTGTGTCCACGAGCGCAGGGTTGGAATATAGTTTTCCGCAAACCGGGCGGCGTCGCCGTGTTGTCTGAAGTCCAATTTGTATGGGCATTCGACGACTTTGGTGGTGATCGACTCCAAGCGCAACCCAGCCCGATACACAGGCGATGATCCATCCATGAGTGGTACGCTGAATTCAGCCACGTCATTGTAGTATTGGGGCAGGGTCATACGCTGATACTCATCCTCGGTGATCTGTCCTGCGGCCAGCATTGCCTGCCATACGGCGTTGAACGTATCGAACATATCGGCGCCTTCGGTGTGCCCCAAGTAGCGCCCTTGTTGGTCGCGGCAAAAGTTGACTAGCACCAAGCGCCCGCCGGGTTTTAGCTCCTTGGCCCGGTGATGCAGGAGGGTCTCCCAATCGCTTCGCGCCTGGCGTTGAAAGGCCGCCAGCTCACAGCCGGATGCGCCTACCGCCTGAACGTGACCGCTGATGTCGCAGGGTTTCGCGCTCAACCAATGCATGGCGGTGGAGGAGAAACCTAGATCAAGGCTGTTATCCGGTAGTAGCTGACGGTAGAAAGAACTGCCGCAAGCACTCACGAAGACGCCTTCATGGGCGTCCAGAAAGGTGGGCTCCGGGCCTTTCTCCAAGCCGTGAATGATGGCGAATAGAGCGTTGTAGTCGTTGCCGGGTTGATCGGTATAGATAACCTGAAACTGCCGGCTTTTATTGCCGGCCCGCACGGCCTCTATGCTCTTGCGCACCAGTGCCATCGAACTGCCACCGTCCGCGCAGCCCAGATCCGCGAAACAAAACGCGCCGCTGGCGTTCAAGTCCATGGCATCAATGGCGTCCAGGACCAGAGGCGTGGCCCCATCGATAACATTCTTGGTACCGATGGTGGCCAGCCAATAGCCGGAGCGCATGGAAATATGATCGGCTTCGGTGTTCGTTGCGGTCATGGGTCGAGCCTGATTGGATGTGTCGATGGCTTAGGGACTGCTCAGAGCACTGCGCGGTTTTCCGGCCAACGCCAGGGCACTCAGGGCGGCCAGCAGGAAGCCGAAAGCGAGCAGGGTAAACCCATCCCTGAATGCCAGGCTATTGGCTTGCACCACGATCACGCGGCTTAAGTACTCGACGGCCATCGGCATGCGCTCGGCGGCGGTGATGCCGTAATCGATGAGCAATGCCGCCACCTGCTGTAGCAAGTCCTGGGTATAGCCATTACCGTCCGTTTGGGTGGCGGCCAGGGCGTCGGCGTGGTGAATGAGGCGGTGGTCCAGCACGATGGCCAGCGCATTGGTGCCAGCGGCGCCGGTCATGCGCACGAAGTTCATGGTGCCGACGCCGTAGGGCAGCAGCTCCGCCGGTAGCTCGCGCATCGCCCCGGTTTGTAGCGATGGCATGGCGATGCTGAGTCCGATGCGCCCAAAGGTGGCCCAGGCGGCGACGAACCAGAACGCCGCATTGGCATCCGCCCCGGCCAGGGCGATGGATGAGCCGCCGAACATGAGCATGCCGATGGCGATCGGAATGCCGGAGCGGGGTTGTTGCGCCAGGCGCCCGCCGATGGGGAAAGTCGGGATCATCATGAGTCCGGTGATCATGAGCAAGAGCCCGGCCTTGAAGGCGGTGTAGCCGAGCACTGTTTGCGCGAAGATGGGCAGCACGTAGAGGGAGCCGAACATACCGGCGCCGAAGATGAATCCCACGATGACCGAGATGGTGAAGGTGCGGATGCGGAAGAGGCGCATTTGCAGGAGCGGCGTGGCAGTGGTGAATTCGACGAGCAAGAAAGCGGCCAGGCAGCAGGCGGCGGTAAAAAACAACGTGAAGATATAGGGCGAGGTCCAGCCGAAGCGCGAACCGCTGGAGATGGCTGTGAGGAAGGTGCCCATGGCGGTGGCGATGAGAAGCAAACTCCACCAGTTGAGCTTCACTTTGGCCGTGTTGCCCGCCCGCGCGGGCAGATATCTAAGAACCTGTTCAAGATCTGACGATTTTGGACATCTGACCTAAGCTATTGTTATCCATAGTCATAGCGGCTGCGAAGGCAATGACAGACGAGCGAATCTACCCGAGTGACCTATCTCGCCAACAGTTCGAGAAAGTTAGACCGATCCTGGAGGCGGCGCGTCGGCGAACCAAGCCAAGACAACTCGATCTCTATCACGTGTTCAACGCAGTGTTGTACGTGCTGAAGACCGGCTGCCAATGGCGCATGTTGCCCAACGAGTATCCAAAGTGGCGAAGTGTGCATGAGTATTTCACTATCTGGCGGCAATCGTCCCCAGAAGACTCTTGCAGCGCCTTGGACAAGGCGTTAAAAAAATGGGTTGGCGAGGCCCGCGAATCCCAGGGGCGCAGTGGCAAAGCCAGCCTGATCATCGTTGATGCACAGAGCGTGAAGAACACAGACAGTGCAAACCACAAAGGTTATGACGCAGGCAAGAAGACTTCTGGTATCAAGCGGCACATAGCTGTGGACACTCAGGGATTATTGCACGCTGCTTTTGTGACCACGGCAAATGTCACTGATCGAGCTGGGGCACTGGCCGCACTTGCTGCTCAAGCAGATGGGCGCCTCTCGGAGGTTAGGTGTGTAGTGGGCGATGGCGGGTACACGGGGATGGCTTTCGCTGGCGAAGTGCTGAGATTAATCGGAGCGAACGTCGAAATTATCAAACGCTCGGACACGGGTCGTTTTGCCGTCCTCCCGAAGAGGTGGGTTGTCGAGCGAACCTTCTCATGGTTTGAGAAAAACCGCCGGTTGTGGAAAAACTGTGAGCGGCTAATCGAAAGCTCGTTGGGCATGATGCTACTTGCAAATATTGCGCTGTTGCTTCGGAGATCTTGAACAGGCTCTAAGACCCATGGCGGTGGCTACGAGCATCGCCGGTATGGACGCGCCGAAGATGTCGCGCCAATGCCAGTGATCGACGATGAGGCCGCCGAGCATGGGTCCCAGGGCCGGGCCCAGGATGAAGCCCATGCCGTAAACACCCATGGCTTTACCGCGCTGCTCGATGGCAAATAACGGGAACATCACGGTCATGGTCAGCGGCTGCAAAAGCCCGGCGCAGCCGCCTTGGATGCACCGTATGGCCACCAGCCCGTAGTAGTTGGGAGTGAATTGCCCGGCCAAGGAGGCGAGACAGAATATGACGCAGGCGCCCACGTAGGTGTTACGGGTGCCGAAGTTGTTCACGAACCAGCCGTTCATCAACATCATCACCGGCATGGCGGCCAAATTGGCCGTCGACATCCAGTGCACCTGGTCCTGGCCGATGCCGTAGGTGCCCATGATGTCGGGTACCGCCACGTTGACCATGGTCGATGACAGCACACTGCCCATCATGCCGAGGATGACGGTGGCGGTGGCGAGCCACTTATAGTTGGGTGAGCCCGCGAATTTGGCGGGGATGAGGTTATCGGGCACCGGTGATCACCCGGGATTCAGGACAGTACACTAGCATCACGTTATCCAAGGGTTCAGTCGCTGCCATGCTGTTTTCGTTTAGACCGCCCAACGCGGATTATCTGGGTTTCCCCGCCACCCCGGAAGGTATCGTTGCCACCGCGAAGCGGGCCGAGTCTCTAGGTTTTGACGCTATCTTGGTGAACGACCATGTCATCGTCAAAGAGGCGCTGGCGGCTTCGTGGGGCAACACCTTTGATCCGCTGGTGACACTCTCGTACTTGGCGGCTTGTACCGAGAAGGTGCGCTTGGTGACTTCGGTACTCATCGTGCCGCTTAGAAACCCCGTCATCACTGCCAAGATGATCGCCACGCTGGACCAGTTTTCAGGAGGACGGGTCATTGTAGGGGTGGGTGCCGGATGGAGCGAACCGGAATTCGCCGCCCTCGGTGCCGAGCACGCCAACCGTGGCGCCATCACCGATGAATACCTGGATATCTTCAAAGCTTGTTGGTCACCCGATCCGATCGCCTACCAGGGCCGCTCGCATCAGTTCGAAGAGATGTATTGCTCACCCAAGCCGGTGCAACAGCCCCATCCGCCGTTTTGGGTGGGTGGCTCCAGTAACCCGGCGCTTCGCCGTGCGGCGCGTATCGCGCAGGTGTGGCAGCCGGTGCCCATGGCGCTGGCCGCGTTACAGGAGAGAACGGCGTACCTGCGTAATGCCTGCGAGCGCGCTGGCCGCGAGGCGATGCCGCGGATGCGGATGAGTTTGCGGGTCAATTTCAGTGAGATAACCGGTAAGCCGGCGCGCGATAGCGGCGGCGAGCGCGTCACCGGACACGGCACCGCGAGCGAGGTAGCGGACGATATCAAGCGCTACCGGGACGAAGCAGGGTTGCGCGAGTTTCAGGTGAACTTCAACGGTTGTGGAAGCCTCGCGCAACTGGAGGCTTCCATGGATCGGTTCATGGGAGAGGTGCGCCCGGCGGTACTCGCTTAGATCTAAGCCCTTTAGATTTTAGGCCCCTTAGATCTAAACCCTTTGGCCGAAGACCGGGACGTCCTTTTTGTCTTCTAGGGCCTCGGCGCCTTCGGTCGGCAAGATCTCCACATAGTTGAGGGCGGCATCGATATCGCCCTGCCACACTTCCCGCGGTAGATCGTAAACCAACTCCACGCCGTAGCCATTCGGATCGCGTATGTACAAGCTATGGGTCATGCCGTGGTTAACCCGTGAGTCGAATTTGACGCCCATGGTCCGTACGTGCTCCAACCGTGCCAGCCAGGCTTCGCGATCGGGAAAAGTGATGGCGATGTGGTTGATCGCGGAGGTGCTGGCGAACGGTCCCCATTCGCCCTTATCGGGCGGTGGCAGGGTATTTTTCTCGACTAGCGCCAGATCGTGATGGTGCGTCTGCCCGTCGTTGTCACCGCTGTAGAAGCGCATCTTGACGCCTTCGCGGCGGCCCGGTGTGGGCTCTAATTCGCCGACTTGACGAAAACCTATGACCTCGGTCCAGAATTGATGGGATGCATCGATATCGCATACGTTTAGGACCAGATGATTGATGCCCTTCGGGGTTCCGGGACTCTGCATGGTTTGCTCCTGAGATCTGCATCAGATAGGCTCATCGTCCGCTATCCCGGGCCGCCCGGCAACCACTATGTAGTTCTGGGCCATGGTCGTTCCAAGCGCCAAACTCACCGGACTTGCGGTTATCGTTTTTGTGCTCGCTTTTCTGGTCGAGTGGGTCACCGGTTCACCGTTGTCACGCGGCGCATTTAGAGAAGGAATGGGGATCGCGTACGTCTGCGCCCTCGTCTGCTCGACCGCGTTCACCCTGATGGCTGATTCATTGATCGAGGACGCGGTCAAAGCGGCGCTGTTGTGCGCTTGTGCCAGTGTGCTGTGGGCCATCTCAACCTTTGACGGTTACGGCTTCGCCTTGCTGTGTTTAATGAATGGGGTCTGGTACGGCACGCTATTGCGGCGCATATGAAGCCTTGCTTGGCAAAGGGGCGTGCTAGCTGGTTATAGGTTGGCCATGTGCACCCGCCCTGAACATTCATTCGACTCACCGCGCTTTGGTTTACGCGCGAGTGCGCCACGTTCCTCCTGCACTCTACCGCCTTACCTGCTTCTATTGCTGTCCTAGCGGGCAGATATCACGCAAGGCCGCACGGGGCCGCACACCGTGCCACCCACTCACCGCTTCTAACCCTAGAACCGCGCTTCCATGCGTCCCGCTACAAAGGTCACCGCCATGACTATGCTCACCGATCCGTGCGCTAAATACTTCCGGTTTCAACGTATCCAAGTCTCCGATCGGCGTTGGCCCGAGCGTGCTCTGACAGCGCCACCTATTGGGTGCAGCGTGGATTTGCGCGATGGTAACCAAGCGCTCATAGAACCGATGGATAGCGCGCGCAAGCGGCGTTTGTTCGATGTCCTGGTGGCCATCGGCTTCGATGTGAGCGGTCAGGAGATGAGTGCGAAGGGCCTTGACGGTACGGTGACGTACGTTGAGTTGCGTGTTGCGGCTGGGCGGCCAGTGTTTGGCATAAGTCCAGTGTTTGGCATAAGTATTGAGACCGGCGTTGCTCAATCGGCCATGCAAGCGATCGTTTGTGCGCTGAACGGCGCGGGCGTGGAAGTTGCCGTGGAGGCTGCTCAGGGACAGTGTGTAGATACCGCCGCCAGTTCTTCAATCCAGGTGATCAATGCGCCGTTAGTGGCGGATGCATGCAGGCTGTGGTCATCATCGACCTCGATAAGACGCACATGACTGCCGGCATTGGCGGCGTAGAGCTTGCGGCTGTCATCAATGTTCACCACTTCGTCGCGTAGACCGTGGACGATGTAAACGGGGCTTTTAATCGGCAGTTGCAAGGGCATACCACGGCGCACAGCCGCCTGCGCCAAAAACAAACTGGGGCCAGTCCAGGCGCACCGTTGTATGAGTGCGCAAAGAACCGCGCCGCCAAAAGAAGAGCCAACGGCAACGTGCGGCGGCGCTTTGCGCAGAGCTTGTATGTGTGTGTCTATACAGCCCTCGAAGTCGCTTGTATCCATGGCGGGGGTAGTGGCATCGAAATGGGCGGCCAAGAGGCGCGCCTTGTTGCCCTGGGGACTACTGTTCAAGCCGTGGATGAAATGGACTTTGATCATGTCGAGTGGTGTTTGCGTGTTCGGCCGTCACTAGCGTGACGCTTGGGGACACCTGCTAAAAATAGTCATTGTTTCGTGAGTGCAAGGAAGCACCGCGCGCACAACCGCAGTGTATAGGTGATACCTGAGGATTCGAGCACGGCGCTGACGCCGCAATCGCGGAAAAGTGCATTTTTTTAAGGTGCCCTTGGGCCAGTATCTTGCAAATGGCGTTGGATTGTTGTTGTGTGCGTTTACCAATCCATAGAGTGGGAATAGTCGGCGATGAGACTGGCAATCGGCATCGGCAGCGTAGGGAGCGGGTGCCCGGATATCCACGATGACGTGCGTTATGTGCAGGCGGGGGAGGCACTTGGCATCGACTACGCCTGGTCGGCGGAAGCCTGGGGCCGCGATGCGGTGAGCCCGATCGCCTACTTGGCCGCCGTCACCAACCGCATCAAGCTAGGCACCGGCATCATGCAAGTGACGGCCAGGGTGCCGGTGATGACCGCTATGACAGCGTTGACTTTAGCCAATCTGTCCAATGACCGGTTCGTGCTCGGCTTAGGCGTCAGCGGGCCGCAGGTCGTGGAAGGTCTGCACGGGGTGCCATTCCAACCGGCATTGACGCGGCTTAAAGAGACCGTGGCCATCGTGCGGCAGGCTTTCAACGGCGAGAAAATCCACCATCAGGGCAAAGTTTATGAGTTGCCACGGGCGGGCGGAGAAGGCAAGTCCTTGCGTTTAGATCATGTGGCGCGCCCGGATCTGCCGATATTTTTCGCCACCTTGGCGCCGAGATCATTGCGCTATACCGGCGAAGTAGCCGATGGTTGGTTAGGCACTTCGTTTTCTCCCGATTTTCCCGGTGCGCACTTCGAACATCTTCGCGCAGGGGCGGCCAGTGCGGGCCGGTCTATGGAGCACATCGAAACCCAAACCGCGGTCACCGTTGCCATCGGAGAAGATGTTGACGCCTTAGTGGATAGTCTGCGGCCAGGGGTCGCATTTCAGCTTGGCGCCATGGGCTCATCGACGACGAATTTCTACAATGAAGCCTTCCAACGGGCTGGCTATCAGGATGACGCGCTGGCGGTGCAGGGGCTTTGGCGGGCAGGTAGACGGGATGATGCGGCTAAACGGGTGCCGCAGGACTTGGTGTTGAAATACGGTCTTATCGGCGATGATGCAATGATTAAGCAAAGGATCGCGCTTTATAGAGACGCTGGCATCACCTGCCTCAACTTACGCATTCGGGGCGCTGATGTGGATGAACGTATTCGCAGGTTGGAGCGCGCCGTGGAGATCATCAGCGCGGTCCAATAGTTTTACCGGGTGTTTTAAGCGAGCGGCAGGCGCACGTTGGCGGTGCCGAAGACGCGGGTTTCGTTGGCTTCGTTCTTGATCTGCAAGTCGAGTTCCACTAAGCCTGAATCTTCGTCCATGTCGGTGACCACCGCGCTTATCTGCAGCGGTGTGTCAGCCATCATGGGGGCGCGGAATACCGTGTCGATTTTCTCCACCTTGGCGGCGGGGTTCCAGCGGTGGATCATACTGGTGAGAAACGCCATGCCCATAATGCCCGGCACTAGCGCACCGGGTAAGCCTTGCGCTTCGGCTTTCTGGTGATCATCGAAGCGTCCGTTGCCGTCGTATTTCACGGCTTTCGCGAATGCACGGGTATTGGCAAGGTAGCTGTCCGGCACGAACGGTTCCAATTCTTGTCCGAACTCGGCATCTTTGATGGTCTGGATGGCTTTGATGGTCTGGATGGCGCTCATTGGGCGGGCTTCTCGCGGATAACTTGGCGTGAATCACAGGTAGCGTAGTGTTCGCCGGCTTCATCGTAAAGCTCGGTGCGGGCGACGATAAAAATCATGCGCCCGGAGCGGCCACTTTTATCGTAGATATCGTGTAGATGAGTTTTTCCGGTTAGTTTGACGTCGGGGCCGACCGGCTTGTGCGAGGCTACGGCTTTACCGCCGTCCATTGAGATACCGCCAAGGCTTGGGAAGTCTATGGGTAGCCGGCGGCCCGAGGCGAAGCTCGCTAGAAGGCTGGCATGACTTGGAAGTCGGGGTGCGCCGGAGCGGTCAATTGGAGGAGTTCTTCACCGGCGAGGCGGGCTGCTTGTGCCACTTGCTGGGGAGCGAATTCGAATTGGATGGTGTCGAATTCGAGGTTTAGGAAGCGTTCTTTTAGTTCTTCAACATCGACTATGGGGAGTCCTCATACCTTGGATGGCGATGAGTATAACCTGAGTGGGATAGCTCCCAGGACCGCCTATGCCGATTGATCCAGCGTCTTGCACAGCCAGCGTCGAAAGTTACCATGCGTCCGCTAAGTTGTTGACTGTTAAAGGAAATAGCGGTATAAGTTCTCAAGAGCGGGAATACATGACACATCTGTGAGGGTGCAGAGTACTGACCAACGATGTTGCAGGTACTATCTGAGTTAACTACACAGGAGTTCGCCACGTATATAGGGACGCTCTCATCAGTTATCGGATTGATCTTGACCGTTGCGGTGTTTTTTCGAGTCGATAATATTCGGCGAGAGTACATTCTGCGTGCACGGCTTCCGCAGATCACAAAGAACCTGCGCGACCGAGCCTCGTCCGTCTCCGAACTGGCGCGCAACTATCTGGAAAGCCAAGATGATCTTTTGGTTACACTCGCTCGAACGGAGGCTGACGTAACTAGCCTGATGGAAAAAGCCTCATCTCAGCTCCGCCCATTCATAAAGCTGCTCCTTAAGCAAACCAGAGCTTTTAGAACTTCCAAAAAAGGCCGCTTTTGCTGAGGAGGCTTTTATATGTTGGCCTACGGATTGGGACGAGGGTGGCGGGCGAGTCTTTACGCCGCTTTAGGTTGCACGTTCGGTATCGTGCTCCATGTGACGGCGAGCATCATCGGTCTAGCCGCGCTATTACATGCAAGTGCGCTCGCGTTTCGGATCATCAAGTATCTCGGTGTTGCCTATCTCTTTTAGTATGGCATGGGGCATCCTCCGTGACTCTGGCGCTCTTCAGGTAGAGGAGAGCAGGGATGCCGTATCGAAGGGAAGAATCGTGCTACAGGGGTTTTTGTTGAACATCCTGAATCCAAAGCTATCCCTGTTTTCTTAGCGTTCTTACCGCAGATCATTGCCGCTGATGCGGCTAATCCTACCGCTCATATGCTCGTTCTCGCCGCCATCTTCATGCTGATGACCTTGTGGGCTATGGCGCGTTTGCCGCCGCGGCTCGGCGGTATGTGATTTCCAAGCCGCGGGTGATGACATGGTTACGGCGCGGATTTGCCGGCGCGTTTGCCGCGCTTGGATTGAAGCTAGCGTTTGCCGAGCGGTAGTGCCTAGGAATACTGACTTCCCGCCTGATATCATCACCAGGGCGGGGCGGAAAAGTGCTAGCTATCCTACGAGTTGCCAGTACGGTCGCGGTCGTATAGGCCCGAGTGCTTAGGCTTTGTGGATAAACCGTAAGGCGGCACCGTTGTTGCACCAGCGTTCTCCTGTGGGAGGCGGTCCATCGTTGAAGACATGGCCATGATGGCCTTTGCAGCGCGCGCAGTGATACTCTGTCCGTGGCCAGATCAGTTTGAAATCCTTCTTGGTCTCGAACGCACCAGGTATGGTGGTAAAGAAGCTCGGCCAGCCGGTACCACTGTCAAATTTCATGGCTGAGGTAAAGAGTGGCAAGCTACAGCCAGTGCACACGTATACACCCGGCCGCTTTTCGCCGTTTAGCGGGCTGTGGAAGGGACGCTCCGTTCCTTCACGCCGTAAAATCTCGTACTGTTGCGGCGTGAGCATTTCTTTCCATTTTTCTTCCGAGTAATTGAGCGGCTCGGTTACTAGTGCGACATCCGCATCTTCCGCTAAATACGATTTCCAATTCTTCTGCAAGTTTTCCACGTTGGTCCCGCCGGTTTTCGCTTGGGTCGTCTGTACTGCCTGAGTTAACAGGACTGCACCGGGGGAGATGGCCAAATGTTGGAGCAATGTTCGTCGTTTCATCTATCCCCCCTTTTGGTTACTTGATTCTGTCGTATTGCGAGCGGCCTCGCATTGGCGGCCGGGTCTGCATGGAAACTATCCGCGAGCGGTAGTGCCTATCTACGGTAACAAAGTACTGCCGGTCAGATATCGGTCGATTTCCCGGGCCGCCTCGCGTCCCTCGTTGATCGCCCGTACCACCAGCGATTGGCCACGGCGGCAGTCACCGGCAGCGAATACTTTTTCGACGCTGGTTTGGTATTTGCCATAGTCTGCTTTGTAGTTGGATCGCTCATCGTATTCAAGGTTTAGCGGCTCGGAGACAGCGTGTTCCGGCCCTAGATAACCCATCGAGAGAAATACCAGGTCCACCTCCCAGACTTGCTCAGTGCCTTCGATGGGCTGAATCTTGCCGCCTTCGAGGGCCACGTCAATCGTCTTCAGTGCCCGCAGACGGCCATTGTCATCGCCTTGAAACTCGAGCGTGGAGATACCGTACACGCGTGGATCGCTACCGTATTTGGCGGCCGATTCCTGATGGGCGTAATCGACTCTGAAGATGATGGGCCAGGTGGGCCATGGATTATTCGGTGCCCGTTCGCTGGGTGGCTTCGGAAACAGTTCGAAGTTGGTGAGCGATTCGCAGCCGTGGCGCAATGACGTGCCGATACAGTCAGCTCCCGTATCGCCGCCACCGATGACGATGACTTTTTTACCCTTGGCGCAGAGATATTTGCCGTCTTCAAGATTCGAATCTAACAGGCTGCGGGTATTGGCTCGCAGAAAGTCCATAGCGAAGTGCACGCCATCCAACTCGCGTCCCGGGATCGGCAAATCGCGCGGAACGGTGGCGCCGGTGGTCAGCAGTAGAGCGTCGTGTTCATCGCGCAACTGCGTCACGCTCAAGGCGCTATTGTTGCCGTCGGTAACGTGCGCGTTGCTGGCGAATTCCACGCCTTCCGCCTGCATCAAATCCAACCGGCGTTGAACGATCCTTTTGTCCAACTTCATGTTCGGAATGCCGTACATCAACAAACCACCGATGCGATCTTCGCGTTCATACACGGTGACGGTATGGCCGGCTTGGTTGAGCTGCGCGGCCGCTGATAAACCGGCAGGTCCGGAGCCGACTACGGCAACTTTCAATCCAGTGCGGTGGGCCGGCGGCTGTGGTACTACCCAGCCTTCTTCAAAACCCCGATCGATGATCGCCATTTCGATATTTTTAATGGTGACGGCGGGGCTGGTGATACCGAGTACGCAGGCGCCTTCGCAGGGCGCTGGGCATACGCGGCCAGTGAACTCGGGAAAATTGTTGGTTTTGTGTAGGCGATCTAGGGCATCGCGCCAATGGCCGCGGTACGCCAGATCGTTCCATTCGGGAATGAGATTATGGATCGGGCAGCCATCGTCCGATTGGCAAAACGGTACGCCGCAGTCCATGCACCGCGCTCCTTGAGTGATGAGGCGCGGTGTGTCATGGGCGGTATATATCTCGTGAAAATCGCCGATGCGAAGAGTGGCGTCCCGGTACGGCGCCGCCTCGCGTTCGAACTCTTTGAAACCTGTGGGCTTACCCATTCGTTACCTTGATCTGTGTGATTTGAACCTATGTGCGGTAGTGTACGGACGCGGCTAGGCGCCGCTAAGCCCCACTAACCCGTGGCGGTGGCGGCGACGCTCATGCGCGCGGCTTGCGCCCGCTGCTCCAACACGCGCTTATAGTCCGTAGGCATCACTTTGATGAACTGCGCTTTAACGCTTTCCCAACTGGCCAATACATGATCGGCGATGGGAGAGCCGGTCAAGCGGGCGTGGTTGTTGAGCAGGCGTTCGAGTTCCGCTTCGTCCGCTTCGCCCATACGTTCAAGACCGATAGTTTCCATGTTGCACTGGTCTTCAAAACGGCTGTGGGGATCCAGCACGTAAGCGATACCGCCACTCATGCCGGCGGCGAAATTACGCCCGGTGGGGCCTAAAATGACGGCTATGCCGCCGGTCATGTATTCGCAACCGTGATCGCCGACGCCTTCGATGACCGCCTTGGCGCCACTGTTGCGCACGCAAAAACGCTCCGCCGCCAGGCCGCGGAAATAAGCTTCGCCGCTAGTGGCACCGTAGAGCACCACGTTGCCGACAATGATCTGCTCCTCGGCTTTTAACCGACTCGCTTTGGGTGGGTAGACGATGACTTTGCCGCCGGAAAGGCCCTTGCCCACGTAGTCGTTGGCATCACCTTCGACTTCCAGTGTAATCCCCTTGGCTAGCCAAGCCCCGAAACTCTGTCCGGCGTTGCCGGTGAACTTGAAGTGGATCGTATCGTCGTCGAGCATTTGCGGCCCAACGCGGCGAATGATCTGATGGGACAACATGCCGCCGACGACGCGGTTGATATTGACGATATCAAGTGCCGCGTAAACATTGCTGCTATGGCTCAACGCTGGCTCCGCTAGCTCGATGAGCCGGTTGTCTAAGGCGTGCTCCAGTGCATGATCTTGTGGGTGCCGCGCATAAACGCCAAGGCAATTCTCCGGCTCTTCGGCGGGGGCGAGAATATTGGATAAATCGAGCCCCCGTGCCTTCCAGTGTGCTAGCGCCGGCTCCACATCCAGGAGGTCCACCCGGCCTATAATGTCGTTGACCGTGCGCACGCCAAGCTCGGCCATGATCTGGCGCAGTTCCTCGGCCACCATGAAGAAATAGTTGACCACGTGTTCCGGCGCGCCGGTGAATTTCTTGCGTAGATCCGCATCCTGCGTGGCGATGCCGACTGGGCAGGTATTCAGGTGGCATTTGCGCATCATAATGCAGCCAAGAGCGATGAGCGGCGCGGTGGCGAAGCCGAATTCCTCGGCGCCCAACAACGCGGCGATAGCCACATCGCGGCCGGTTTTGATCTGGCCGTCCGTTTGCAACACCACCCTTGAGCGCAGATTGTTCATCACCAGGGTTTGGTGCGTCTCGGCGATACCCAGCTCCCACGGCACGCCGGCATGTTTGATGGACGTGAGCGGTGACGCACCGGTACCGCCGGTGTCGCCAGCGATGACCAAATGATCGGCCCGCGCTTTGGTTACCCCCGCAGCGACGGTGCCCACACCTATAGCGGCGCCCAACTTGACGCTAATGCGCGCGTCGGGATTAGCGTTCTTTAAGTCGTGGATGAGCTGAGCGATGTCCTCAATGGAGTAGATATCGTGATGGGGCGGCGGTGAGATCAAACCGACACCCGGCGTGGAGTGACGGATCGAGGCGATGAATTCATCGACTTTGCCGCCCGGCAACTCGCCCCCTTCGCCAGGTTTGGCGCCCTGGATGATTTTGATCTGCAACTCATCGGCGTTGCTGAGATAGTTGATGGTGACACCAAACCGGCCGCTGGCCACCTGTTTGATGGCGGAGCGTTTGGAATCGCCATTGGGCAATGGTTTGAAGCGTTCCGGATCTTCGCCGCCTTCGCCGGTATTGGATTTACCGCCAATGCGGTTCATGGCGATGGCGAGGGATTCGTGGGCTTCCTTCGAGATGGAGCCGAAGCTCATGGCGCCGGTGGCAAAACGTTTGACGATGTCCGCCGCCGGCTCTACCTCATCGGCACTGATCCCCGCTTGCGGCTTGAATTGCAGTAATCCACGCAGATTGCTGGTGCGCGCGTTCTCCCCGTTGGCATGCGCGGAGAAGCGCCAGTAAGCGTCTTCGCTGTTGGCCCGCGCCGCCACCTGTAAGCTGGCTACCGAGTTCGGATCCCACATGTGGGTGTCGCCGCCCCGGCGCCAATGGAAATCGCCAGGATTGGGCAACACCGGCAAGGCAGTGGCTGCACCGGGTGGGAAGCCGATTTCGTGGCGTCTTTGCAGCTCATCGGCGAGTACCTCGAAGCCGGCGCCCTGAATGCGGCTAGCGGTACCGTTGAAGCAGCGATCGACCACATCGCAGGCCAATCCCACCGCCTCGAAGATCTGGGCACTTTTGTATGATTGCAACGTGGAGATGCCCATCTTGGCCATCACCTTCATCATGCCCTTGGCGACGCCTTTGCGATAGGCCGTGACGATGTCCTCGTCGGAGTGGATGTGGGCCGCAGTGTCCAGATACCCGTTACGGCGCGCATCCCATAAGGACTCGAAGGCGAGATAGGGATTGATGCCATCGGCGCCGTAACCCACCAGTAGGCAATGATGGTGAACCTCGCGCGCCTCACCCGTTTCCACGATAAGGCCAATGCGGGTCCTGGCGTAGGTTTCCACCAGGTGATGATGTACCGCGCCCACCGCCATCAAGGCACTGATGGCCACCCGTTCTTTACTGAGCGCCCGGTCGCTCAAAATCACCAAGCTGTAGCCATCCTCGATGGCGGCGCTGGCTTCGCGGCACAGCCGATCCAGCGCTTCGCGCAAGCCCTTTTCACCCGCACCACTGGGAAAAGTGATGTCCAGGACTTGGCTCTTCCAGCCCCGGTGATCCATGTTCTTGAGCGCCGCTAACTCCTCGTTGGAGAGGATAGGGTGCGGCAGCCGCAGCCGGTGTGCGTGCGCCTGGGTGGCTTTGAGCAAATTGCGCTCAGGCCCGATGTAGCACTCCAACGCCATGACGACTTCTTCGCGGATGGAGTCTATGGCCGGGTTGGTGACCTGGGCGAAACGCTGTTTGAAGTAGTCGTACAGCATGCGTGGTTTGGATGACATTACCGCCAAGGCCGAATCATTGCCCATGGAGCCGAGCGGATCGCGCAACTCCGCTACCAGTGGCAGCAGCATGAACTGCATGGTCTCCGTGGTGTAGCCCAGCGACTGCATGCGTGGCAGCAGGGTTGCCGGCTCAAACCCTCCGGCGTCGTTGGGCGCCGGCAGATCGGTTATCTCTATGCGTTGTTTCGCCAGCCACTCGCGGTACGGTTTGCGGGTGGCCAACTCGGATTTGATCTCCTCATCGGGGATCATGCGTCCCGCTTCGAAGTCGATAAGAAAGATGCGGCCCGGTTGCAGCCGGCCCTTGGCGGTCACCTTGGCCGGATCCACCGGCACCACGCCCACTTCCGAGGCCATGATGCACTTGTGATCATCGGTGATGTAATAACGTGATGGACGCAGGCCGTTGCGATCGAGGACCGCGCCTATGTAGTGGCCATCGGTGAAAGCGATGGAGGCCGGGCCATCCCAGGGTTCCATCAGGCACGAGTGATACTCGTAGAACGCGCGCTTGTCCGGATCCATGGTGGAATGCTGTTGCCAGGCTTCCGGGATCATCATGAGCACGGCTTCTTGCAAGGTGCGCCCGCTCATCAGCAGGAATTCGAGGACGTTGTCGAAGGTGCCCGAGTCCGAGCAGTCTTCCTCGACAATAGGCATCAGTTGCTGCAAGCCGTCGCCAAAGACATCCGTGGCCAGCGTGCCTTGGCGGGCGACCATGGCATTTTTGTTGCCAAGGAGGGTGTTGATCTCACCGTTGTGGCTCATGAACCGGTTTGGTTGCGCCCGGTCCCAGGAGGGGAAGGTGTTGGTGGAGAAACGCGAATGCACCATGGCGAGGTGCGATTCATAATCGCTGGCATCGAGATCGGGGAAGAAGGGGAATACTTGCTCCGGCGTCAACATGCCTTTATAGACGATGACGGCGGTGGACAGCGAGCAGACATAGAAGAGTTTGCGTTGACGCAGTGAGGGGTCGCCCCGCAGGCGGTGCGTGGCCGCTTTACGTACCACATAGAGGCGCCGTTCCAGCGCTTTGCCAGTGATGTCATCGGTGATGTCATCGGCGGTGACGAAGAGCTGCTCCATGTGTGGCATGGCGGCACGCGCTGCTTTACCGATGTTAGCGAGGTCCGGCTCCACGGGCAGGGGGCGCCAGCCTATGAGACGCAAGCCGCTTTCGGCGATGGCACCCTCGAGTACCACTTTGCAGTGGGCGCGTTCTTCTTCGTCTCGAGGAAGGAATATATTCCCTGCGCCATAGGCGCCGGCTGGTGGCAGGGCGCTGGCGAAGATCTCTTGGGCAACCCGGGCCATGAGGCGGTGGGGCAGGGTGGTTAAAATACCGGCACCGTCGCCGGTGGTGACTTCGTAGCCGACGCCGCCGCGGTGGGTCATGCGGCAGTTCATGTGGGCCGCATGACGAATGATCTCGTTGCTGGCACGGCCGAGGATATCGCATACGAAGCCGACGCCGCAGGAGTCTTTCTCTTGGCTAGGATGGTATAGGCCGCGGGCCGCGGGCAGTCCAAGCGTGAGTTCTTGTTTTAGTTCCGACATCGGGTCGCTCCTTGTCGCCCACTCTTCTCATCGGCGGGTGGCTCATCAGCGGGTGGCGCCGATATGAACGGGCCTCATGAAACGGGTTGAGGTCTACGGATTGCACCGGCTATGCCCCATTCCGTCAACTCGAAGGTGAGTCGCGGAAATCGCAGGTTGTGCCCGTAGGCGAACCTCTAACGGTGGCAGAAAACGTGCACTACATCAACCGAATGGCTGCAGAAGTCAGGGCAAGCGAGTGATAAGTAATTTATAAACAAAGAGTTGTGGGGCACAAGTGACATTGCTATTTTGCTGGAATTAATGCCGATGCTCACAAGTCTCACTGATGTCGTTGCCTTGCTCAAGGACCCGCGCTCGGACAAAAATCGTCTCTACTCCTCAAATGAGATATTGCTGTTATGCGCTTGTGCCATTATCAGCGGGGCCAATGGCTGGAAGGCCATCGCCTAGTTCGGACACGCCGAGTTGGAGTGGCCACAGTGGTTTCTGGCCTTTGAAAACGGTATCCTCAACAAGGCTACGCTGGCCTGGATGGGATTGATGGGTCGCATCCACGCGAAAGCCTTCAGCCAGTGCTTTGCACCGTGGGCTGCCAGCTTGGTCAGTGACGGTGAGGGTAGCCAAAGCGAGGTGATAGCCTCGGACGGTAAGGCGGCTCGGCGCTCCCAATAATCGGCGCACTGGACATGGAGCACTGCATGTTGTGGGCGTGTGGGCAGCCGTTGTCGTTGGGCCAGTTGGTGACACAAGTCCAATGAGATAACGGCCATTCCGGCATTACTGGACTTGCTGGAAATCCGCGAGGTCGTTGGTCACGATAGACGCATCCGTGTCGGTGATACACTCACTCATCATGAGCGGCCTAGGGAGAATGACCAACTGACTTGCTGCGAAGGGTGAAATCGTGCCTCAGCATCAAAGCACATCGCTTTTAAGCCGCAGTGGACGATGACTTCAGGGAGAAAGTGGTATTTCAGCAGGAATTAAGTATCATTCGGTTGTCTTGCTACATCTTCTCTTTTCACCACTTATGGAAAAGATGTAGATTATATTAGAAAAACTAATTTGATTCTCAAAGCAAAGGATGCCCAATGTACTATCTCGGACCAGATTCGAACCTGTTATCTCGGGGATGGCTCAGCGCAACACTGCTAGCGACTGTGGCCTTCATCGGCGCTTCCGGCTGTAGTTCGGACAGTTCATCGAGTGGCAAGCTTGTACTCACCGGATCAAGCACAATAGCACCCCTCGTCGCGGAGATAGCCCGCCGATTTGAGGCCGCTAATCCGGGCGTTCGGATAGACGTGCAAACCGGCGGGTCCAGCCGCGGCATCGCTGACACAGCTAGCGGCTCCGCTGATATCGGTATGGCAAGCCGCGCCCTGACGGCAGACGAGAGCGCGCAACTCAATCAGCATTTGATCGCGGTTGACGGCGTTGCCGTTCTGTTGCATGCATCAAATCCGGTCAAATCCCTGACCCGTGCCGACCTCGTGGCCATCTATACCGGCACCACAGACAATTGGAAAGCGTTTGGTGGTGAGGATCGTCCGATTGCCGTGATCCACCGGGCCGACGGTCGCTCTGAGGTCAGCCTGCTCTCAAAATATCTAGGGGTACCGGCATCATCTATACAGGCGGATCTCATCGTTGGCGAGAACCAGCATGCGTTGAAATCCTGCGCTGCCAGCGAAGAGTGCATTGTTTACATGTCGCTAGGTGCTGCTAAGTTAGGGGCAGAGGCCGGGGTCGCTGTACGAATGATTCCAGTCGACGGGATAGCACCGACGATCGCTGCGGTGCAACAGCGCGAATTCCCGATTGTTCGGCCCCTCAACTTGTTGACCAAGGGTGAACCGAAGGGCTTGGCCGCGGATTTTCTAAAGTACGCGGTCTCCGCCGAAGTTAACGACCTGGTGGAAGCGCAAGGCTATGTTGCGCTCGAACGCTGATTACCTGACAGCTCAAATAGCGAAAATACTCGCTTACCTGGCGGGAATCGTCGTTTTTCTTGTATTCGGATTCGTCTGCCTCGAAGCGGTTTCTGCGCTGGGCGCAATTGGTTGGAGTCAGTTCGTTACGGACGATATGTGGCTGCCAACGGCGGATAAATTCTACCTATTGTCCATGCTCGCGGCGACAATCGTCAGCACCATAGGCGCAATTATCATTGCGACGCCGCTTGGGATCGGTTGCGCCCTATTCTCGCGCCACTGGGCAACACCGGGCGTAGCCATGTGGTTTCGCAGACTAGTAGAGCTGCTGGCTGGTATTCCTTCAGTCGTGTACGGTCTGTGGGGTCTGGTGGTGCTCGTTCCTCTACTGGCAGAGTTTCGCTCACCAGGGTCAAGCTTACTCGCAGGTATTTTGGTGCTCGCCGTGATGATCCTGCCGACCGTCGCACTGCTAGCCGATACGGCCATTGGCGCAGTGCCCGTGACCTACATCCGGGGGGTTGCTGCACTCGGAGTGGGGAAGTTCACCACGATGATGAGGATTGTGTTGCCCACCGCTAGAGCCGGCATCGCTACAGGCGTATTGCTGGCGACCGGGCGCGCACTGGGCGAGACTATGGCGGTGCTCATGGTTTGCGGCAATGTGATTCAAATGCCCTTTGAGCTGTTGGATCCAGTGCGCACACTGACTGCCAACATCGCCCTGGAAATGGGCTACGCAACCGCATTTCACCGCTCTGCTCTGTTCGTGTGCGGTCTAGTTCTGATGTTGCTGGTGGGGGCTTTGGTTCTGATTGCCCAAGAATCAACGGTGAATGAGCAGACTCAAGCCGGATAGGCTAAGCGGATGTTCACACTTGCTTAACTTGCGCTTCGCATATTGGTACGATTAGCTCAGGTCCTTTGAAGTAGGTCCGGTCTTACTAAAATAGGTGTTTTCGTTGCGTACAGAACGACTCATTTCAATGCGCGACGCGGTGATGACAGCGTTAGTGTATTTGTGCGCACTTACCGTGTTCGCCGTGCTCGTATGGATTATCGCTGACGTGGTGCTCCGCGGAGCCGGCTCGTTTAGCTTCACTTTTTTGGTTTCAGAACCGCTTGATGCAGGACGCGCCGGCGGCATTGGACCGATTGTTGTTTCCACCATATTGATTCTCGTGGTCTGTCTATGTGCCGCGTTGCCAATTGGGCTCGGTGCGGCAATCTTTCTCTCTGAGTTCACGCGAGGTGATCGGGCATCTGGCCACTTCGTCAGGTCAAGCCTGGATGTGTTGGCGGGTGTCCCATCCATTGTCTTCGGGTTGTTTGGCACCGTGCTCTTTTGCGAAGTTCTGGGATTAGGGTTTTCTATCCTAAGTGGCGGTCTGACTTTGGCGTGTATGATTTTGCCTTTACTGATTCGCACTACTGAACTGGGGTTGAGATCAGTTTCGGCTGGTGATCGGCTCGGGGCCGCCGCATTGGCACTCAGCAAAACCACGACGTTGCGGTGGATTATTCTGCCCGTCGCCGCTCCCGCGATAATTGCCGGAACTGTGCTGGGGCTAGGCCGTGCAATCGCCGAAACAGCAGCACTAATTTTCACTAGTGGATATGTCTCCCGAATGCCGGAGTCTTTGATGGACTCAGGCCGAGCGCTGTCCGTGCATATTTTTGATTTGGCTATGAACGTTCCGAACGGCGACGAAAGTGCGTATGCCTCGGCGCTGGTTTTGATCGTGTTACTCATAGCGGTTAATTTAACAACAGCTTCCGTTACCACAAGAGTCTTGGCGCGATGACACTTGAATTAATTGAATCGTATGATCTAGCTCGAAATTTTCTGGACCAAACTGAGGACATGGCAGATGGACTGCTCGTGGATGTTAGGAATCTAAGTGTCCGGTACTCAAGTGGATATGCACTACGCGACGTCAGTGCGCGCTTTAAAAAAGGGCGAATTACAGCGTTGGTCGGTCCTAGCGGTTGCGGTAAGACCAGCTTTCTAAATTGTCTTAACCGCATGACGGATCTCATTCCGGGTTGCGAAGTGAGTGGCCGCATCAGTATCGGCGGTGAATCGGTTACCGATCCCAGTACGGATCTTCAGCGCCTTCGCCGCCGCGTCGGGATGATCTTCCAACGGCCGAATCCGTTTCCCTTGTCTATACGCCAAAACATTCAGTTGGCACTCCGGGAACACGGGACCACCGAGCAAGAACAACTGGAGACGATTACCCAACGGGTATTGACCGACGTGGGGCTGTGGGGCGAGGTCAGCGGCCGTTTGGATGGATCGGCGCGCGACTTATCTGGCGGGCAAGCCCAGCGTCTGTGTTTAGCCAGGGCGTTAGCGCTTGAGCCCGAACTGCTGCTGATGGACGAGCCGTGCAGCGCGCTAGATCCAATTGCGAGTGAAAAAGTCGAACAACACATCGCCTCATTGGGTGAGCATTACACGGTACTCATAGTCACGCATAATCTCGGCCAGGCAAAACGGATCGCCGATGAGACTATTGTGTTTTGGGTGTCTGAGGGTGCTGGCCGCATTGTCGAACAAGGGCGCACTGAACAGATATTTGACTCACCTACGGAAGCTGTGACCGCGGATTACGTGACGGGAAGAGCGGGCTAGTCTACTTGAGGTGTGGACACGGGGAGCGCTACTTCATATCACTGTTTACGGTACACCGTACGATCCACGTCCTCATCTCAGCATCCAATAACGATACAATTTTCGCCTTGAACGGCCATAGCAAAAGCGGGACTTTGATATCAAACTCGATAGCTTTCGCCCGTACGAAAACATGCGCTTTTACCACTATCCCATTGGCGACTAATTGTACAGAGGCACTTGAATCGTCCAGCCAGCGTAATGTTGGTTCGTACTGCGGATAGTTGCGACAAAACGACTTCCAAGCTTTATTGGCGCTTTGCTTGGCATCTTCGATACCGAGATCGTGAGGAACTAGATGCTTCACCCGCTAGGTTAAGCTGGCATTGGCACGGCATCATCCGCCGTCAGTTTTAGCTGCTCTTTCTCATCTTGGCAGAGTTGCGTAGTCCCTCGCTCCGGAAGCGTCAATCCCATCGTTACCGTACCGGCGGCGAGTAGAAATAGCGCCGACAACCATAAGCAGCCAATCATCCCAAGGCTTTGAAAGATCCAACCTGACAGCACTGTCCCCACCAACCGTCCGCCTGCGTTGGCCATATAGTAGAACCCCACATTCATTGACACATGATCTGCTTCAGAGTACGCGACGATCAGATACGAATGCACTGCGGATGTGGCTGCAAATACTGCTGCGAATAGTGCAAGTCCACCGAGCAGCACCAGACCAGGTGCAATACCGGCGCTGAGCCCAAGTGCGATCCCTGCTGGAATGGTAGCGAGTAAAAACGTCCAGAACTGTGCGGTGTATGCTTTGGGGACTGATCCTTTCTCCGACCGGATGTACTTTGGCGCCTGGGCTTGTATGTAGCCGTACCCGATTACCCATAACGCTAGGAAAGCGCCTACGCCCATAGGCGTCCAACCCATAACCGAAGCCATATAGATCGGTAGCGCAACTACAAACCACACATCTCTCGAACCGAAAAGGAAAAAACGCGCGGCCGACAGGATATTGATCCGCCTGCTCATCGAGAACATTGATGTGAACTTGACCTTACTTTTTGCTTTGCCGAAGTCGTTCGGTAGCGCTTTAACCGATACTGCCAATGTGGCAGCTAGGCCGATGGCCATCAGCAACATGGCAAGATTGAATCCGAACACAAGCAGTAATGCACCACCTAGGAAGAAGCCTAGGCCCTTCAATGCGTTTTTAGATCCGGTCAGAACTGCAACCCACTTATAGAGTTCGTTGTCAGCCCTCTCGGGTAAGATGAGCTTGAGCGAGCTTTTTGAACTCATCTTCGTCAAGTCTTTGGCGATGCCGGCTAATGCTTGGGCAAACATTACAAAGGGAACGGCGATCGCCAACGACCACCCCGGCGTAACCACCGTCATCATCGCCAGCGCTACGATCTGGAATGCCAGCCCAGCGAATAACGTGAAACGCAGTCCCAGCTTTGCGCCTAACCATCCTCCGACTAAGTTGGTCACTACCCCGAAAATTTCGTAAAACAGAAACAGAAAAGCGATCGCGATGGGGCTGAATCCTAGACTCAGGAAGAAAAACAGCACTAGCATTCGGATGGCGCCATCGGTCAGCATCAGGGCCCAATACGCCGACGTAACTAGCACATACTCCCGCGCTCCATAGCTGCCATCGGGTTGTTTTTTCAATACAGCACGCAACGCTGCCATGTCACGCCAACGTTTTGACAACCAGCGTGCTGAGTAAACCCGAGCTATGAACGCGGCGGCCAGCCGCACCGGCCTGAACAACGCGGTAACGACCCACCTGATAAACGCCCAGGTGTAGTAAGCCAGCAAAGCAGTGGCAGAAATCGCCCCAAGCTTTCGCCAGAGTTTGTCCCAGAATCCTTTATTCAGCCGTGTCAGACCTTTGGTAAAAACGGCAGATAACCTTGCCCCCAGCGGCGCGCCGCCGCCCGTGTTCCGGGCGCTTGGTGACGGGGACTCACCAGTACCTTCGCCGCTCCTACAAGCCTCGCCGTCTGACGACGGCGTATCGTATTGTGAGGCTGGCGCGGATTTGGTTGCCGCCGATAGGTCGTCTTCCTCATCTGCCTTCGATTGCGTATCGCGGCGCGGGATTACATCTCTTAGCACTTCCTTGGCGAACGTTGCGCCGAATGCCATCGCGTAGCATGCGGAGCGCACCAGACTTAGCCCATCACGGCTCGGCGGTCGCACCGCCGCAGCTCGCAAAGCGGCACTGGCGCTTATTACGGCGTCAAGATTATCTGTTTCTGAAATAGTCACGCGGTTAGGAGGAGGAGTTCTAATTTAATGTATCGGTAATACTACCGCATAGTAGCGCAATTGTGGAACGTATGGTGTTCCTTTATCAACTGTGCAAGCCTATGGCACCATGGCAAGACAGTTCTAACCGTCGTGTACCGGGCCGCACTGGGGTCGCGGTTTGCAATTGCTCGTCAGGCGTAGGTAATCAAACACGATTCTGATGTTTCGAGCGAGTCTGCGTATGGTGGCGGCAACACTCTCGTTCGCTCTCAGCTCTGATGAGGCCTATTGCAAAGCGGCGCAGGCGGGTGAGGTTTTCAGATCCGTGTCCGGTGCGCACGGTACAGCGGTCTTCATCTCCGTTCCAGTCGCGCCTGGAGTGGCAAGCCTCAATGCTTCAGTGACCGCGGTTCAAGTCCATCAAGCACTGGGCATCAGCGCTTGATGGGTCATGGGCGGTCAGCCCGTAGAGGATTTCCCAGGAGACCTTGCCGAGCTCGGCGTAGGTGGCCACCTACCATAGGGTATGGCCAATCTTGGGCATGGCCCCGAGGTAGTGATGGGCGTCGAGCAGCGACTGAAACCGTGTCTGCTCGCTCGCCGTCACCGGGCGCACCGTGACTTCACGAAGATTCAAGTACTCAACTCGCCGGGTTGTCTGTCTGGGGCGATGGATACCGGCTTGGGGTGAGGATGTTCAGTATCGGGGTTAACTTGCTAATCTCGCTTATGAATTTTGCTAGGGCAAATTCGCCCTGCCTATGGCATCCCCAGCTATGACTACAATAGCGTGGTATGATCAATTCAGTTACACTAAGTTTTACCAGGCTCTCAGGAACTGACAGACTGTCGGAATCAGAGCTGATCCTGGCAAAGCTCGAGATATACAGATACCTTGCATACAGGACCTTGACGAAGGTGCCGTCGAGACGTGCTCATGACTAGAACTGGATGATGGTAGCTCTAGGCCCAGTCCACCGAGTTTCTCGCATAGGCTTTTTTTAGTTGCACCAACAGGTAATGGAAGTATGATTGACGAAACTGACACCACTGATACCACTGATACCAACGGCGAGTCCAAGACTATGCGTGCCCGTACCTCTGTATCGCGGACAAAACGCAAATCCACGATGTCTAGCAGTAATGTTACTAGCCGCACTACGGAACCGGTGAGCGAGGAAGCGGCAGCCGCCGAGAGCGTTGTATCGGCGGCGGATGAGCAGGCGCCAGCGGATGAGCAAGTGATAACGGACGAGCAAGCACCACCACCGCTTGAATCCGCCGCAGCCGCCATGCGCGAAGGCGCCAGTGACGCGCGAACGGCGGCCCGAAAATTTTGGCCGACGCTGAGCCGTGCTACATCACTCGTGGCCTATTCATCGTGTTACTACGTGTCGTACGGTGTGGTCTATAGCGCGACCGTGCTATGTGAAGTATTTCCCAAGAACAACCCGATTGTTGATGGTCTTGCTGATGGTGCCCGGGCGGCGCGAAGTGCCCGCGTTGTGCACAAGGAGGCTTTGCTGGAAGGCGCAGAGACGACGGGGTTGGAAATCGCTGCCGAAGCGCTGTAGGCGTAAAGAACCAGCTCTTGCCAAGTTGTGATACTGGCGGGAGACGCCTCTTATGTTGCTACGGTTGGTAGGCTACCTGTGACTTGGCAGCTCATCTCGCTGTGAGATGTCGCTCAGCAGTTATCTACAGACATTGTTCGGTGAGACATGCGGATACTGACTGCGTTGGCCATCGGGATAGCGATTGGCGCCAACTGGAAAAAAATCAGCGCACAGCTTGGGATCTATGCTCCGGCGCTGAAGGATGTAGGCGAGAAAGCGGGTGATGTGTATACGGCGGCACAGGCTGCGATTGTTGGGAAGCTGGAGGAGTTTGCGGATGCACACGAAGCGACCGTAGCCAGCATGCGGGATACTGAGAACAGCACCGGGGATACTGGCGCGGCGGCGGCATCTGGCGATGACCCCGAAGTGGATGATCCTCAAGCAGATAATGCCCAGGCAGATAATGCCCAAGGGGAAGACTCTAAAGCGGTGGATGATATTGGGGCGGATGCCGGTGCAAAGGTGCCGCCTGCTGCCAAGGCAGTTACCGAGGATTGGGGAACGGGTACCGCCGCCGCGCATGCTTCCCCCAGTGCCGATAGTCATCTGCAGCACCACGATAGCTTACCCGGCTAATGCGCAGCTTTTGATAACTGCACGATTGTGTATGGAGGTGTAAACGTCATGGAGAGCATCGAACGCGTCAAAATTTCATCTGATCGTATTCAGTTGCGTAGCGCCAGGCTGTTTAGCGATCCTAAGGCTAGTCAGCTCGAACCCTTCGTATTGAGAGCGATGCGTACACCAGAGGTGAAATCGCTGGAAATTGCATGGTGGCGGCGCGCAGCAGTATTTACTTTATCCTCTTCCAGTCCACACGAAGTCGCCATGCGTTTGGCCGACAATCTGGAAGAAAGTTACCCATTACCGGACGCCGACGCCTCTTTGCAGCGTTGCCTTAGACAAAGCATTCATGCATCAGGACGCAAAAGCCTCACCATTCATCGCAGAGGGAACAGCTTTAGTACATGGGATGTTCGTCACCGGCACCATGGATGCATTCGCCTCACCAACTCTTTGTTAATTCGGCGTAAAGATCTTTGCCACGAAGTGGAAAGAGCGTTGGTGGGAGCACTTGGAGTGAGTAGATATGAAACTCGCTCCCTGTCCGGCTCCGTGCGCATATTTTTCGAACCATCACAGATCAGCGAAGAGTACATTGTCGATGCGCTGGATGATGCCTTGTCGGCAGCCGATGCAGGCTCGCCGGATCCGGTCGAATATGAGCTGGCATTGTGTACAGGCATGCTTGGTTTGTCCACGCTCGCCCAGTTCGGCATGCCCGCTCTGATGACACCTTCTCTTGTGCTGTTTGCATTGTGCGTCATTCCCTCTTTCCGCGAGGCCTATCATGTAATCAGGCATGAGCGCCGGCTGGGGGTTGACGTCTTGGACGCGATAGTCGCTGTGATGTGTGTGGTCACGCGGCAAGCGTTCGTTGGTGCCGTATTAGCTTGGTGCCTGTGCTTCGGCCGCAAGTTGTTGGAGCGCACACGAGACGATTCTAAAAAGCAGTTGCTTAATGTATTCGGTAAGCAGCCGCGTTCAGTTTGGGTGCTGCGCGGTGGCGTAGAATTGGAAATTCCTATGGCCGATCTGGTCGCTGGCGACGTTATTGTGGTCAATACAGGCGAGACCGTGCCTGTAGATGGACGTATTGATGAAGGCGCTGCGATCATCGACCAGCACGTGCTTACCGGAGAATCCGCACCCGTAGACAAAACAGTTGGCGATGATGTGTTCGCATCCACTGTTGTTGTGGCCGGTAAAATGTATGTCCGGGTTGAACGGGCGGGATCGGATACCACATCGGCTCAGATCAGCCGAATTCTCGAGGAGAGTGCGGGATTCACATTACGATCGCAGTCTAGGGGCGAAGCGCTGGCCGACCAGATGGTGCTGCCTACGCTGGCTCTTGCTGGTGCGGGTTATCTGGTCACCGGCCCTCTGGGAGCAACGTCTATAGCAAACTGTGACTTCGGTACGGGAATTCGTATGGCAGCGCCGCTGGCGCTGTTGTCGTCGCTTTCCGTATGCGCGGAGCGCGGCATCCTGGTCAAAGACGGTGATGCTCTGGAAACACTCTCGAAGGTAGACACTTTTCTTTTCGATAAGACCGGCACGCTTACCAGAGAGATTCCGGAAATCGGGCGGATTATCGCCGTCAATGGTTTCAGCGAGGATCAGGTCCTCCGTTATGCTGCCGCTGCTGAGCAGAAATTTTCTCATCCTATCGCCCGCGCGATTTCGGAACGCTTCGAGGTCAGCAGACAGTCGTTACCAGCGATTGATGACTCTCAGTATCACGTCGGATATGGCATCGAGGTGGTTGTCGATGGACACCGCATTCGGGTCGGCAGTGGCCGTTTCATTGAGATGGCCGGACTCGAGATGCCTGCGTTACTTTCCGAGGCTCTCGCCTATGCTCATGACGAGGGACACTCGCTGGTGTTTGTCGCCATTGATGACGCGTTGGGCGGTGCCCTTGAGATTCAAGCGGCACTTCGGCCGGAGATACCGGATGTTATCGCGGGACTGCGCCAACGAGGGGTCAAGCACATCGCGATCATCTCGGGTGATCACGAAAAACCCACGCGCCGCCTAGCAGAGCAATTGGGGATCGACATCTGCTTCGCTGAAGTATTACCACAGGACAAAGGCGCCTATGTGGATTTACTCCGCTCCCAAGGGCATACAGTATGCTTCCTGGGGGACGGCATTAACGATTCCATCGCACTGCAAAAAGCGCACGTCTCCGTATCTTTACGGGGCGCCAGCGCCATTGCCACGGATACTGCGCAGATCGTGTTCATGGAAGAAAATCTGCGGCGGATCTGCGAGCTAAGCGACATCGCCAAGAACTTGGAACGAAACGTTGGGTTCAGTTGGCAGCTCATTTTGGCTCTAAACCTATTTTGCATAGCCGGAACCTTCCTATTCGGATTCGGTGTGCTTTCATCGGTGGTAGCCAATAACGGCGCTGCCATCGGAGCCCTATACAATGGGTTGCGGCCACGACGGCTTCTTAAAGACCTCAAGTCCCGGAGTTCAGTGTGACAATTCAGACAGCTTGATCTATAGCTAATCACATATTCCGTCAGCAGGGTAAATAAATCGAGTTGGGGGCTTTGAACGAAAAACCCATTTACACGTTCGTCAATAATCTGCACTAAGTGTTTAGAGTCGCTAAGTACTTCTTCGACTTCGGTTGGGTCTCCCTACAGGTGTTCTGCAAGCCACGGCTGACGGGGTGGAGCTTAGTGTGTATGTCGAGGCTGTAGGAATAGGGTTGGGTCCATACGGTCCCATACCCTTTTCCTAGTTAGCAGCCTCGTTAGCCGCGCGAGCCGTCCTCTGCATCAGGGGGAGGGAAACGCTGTTCGAAGTCATCCAGAAATTGATGCATAAACACCACCGCCTCGTCGTGGGCCTTCGGGAAACGCCGCTGCATCCATGAGTTAAGCCGGCCAGCCCGCGATTTGGGTTGTGCCATAAGCGCAGTGCCTACGACGAGCAGCGGCCAACCTGGAATCATTGGTAACGCCACGCCTAACACCCCGCCGGAGAGGATTAGTGCACGGGCGGCGGCCCGATTCTGTCTCATCCTTGGTCCGATAGCGCCAGCAACGCCCGCCGAGCTGTCCTCATCATCGCGCAATTCATCAGCGGCGCCTGCGGGTGGTATGGAGTTCATCGGTCGGCTAATCACTACTTGGAACCATTTCTAGGTCTTGGCCTGTAGTGTCATGCTTAGCTTCCTCCTGCCGCGCGGCGTTGGCTCGGCGCGCAGCGTTGGCACCATCAGCAAACCCGTATGCGAATACATTGTCCTTGGGAAACAGATCGGTAATCACTGCCGCTCCGTACACGGTGCCGTAGGCCACGTAGTATGCCGATGAATAAGCGAGCGCTCTAGATGCCCGCTTCACGGTTCCTAGGATGTTGTCCCCGGGTTTATGCAAGTTCATCATACTCTCATTTAAATCGTTGGAATTCATGACCATACCTCTTGCTACAACCAGCTTTAAGCCGTAGAGCGCTCCCAGCGCGGGTGCCACGACGGCAACAGGTATACAATTGTAAACCTCGCGCCGGGCCGTGACCACAGTTTGCGTAGCGTGGTGTTGAGAGATAATTGCTTTTTAGTACGGCTGCACGGCGCTAGTGCAGGCTTCGAGCCACCATGGATGCGAGTTCGACCATGCGATTAACGTAGCCGATCTCATTGTCGTACCAGGCAAGTATTTTCACCTGGGTTCCGTCCACCACCATCGTTGACGGCGCATCCACGATGCTAGATCTTGTGTCATTAACATAGTCCACCGACACAAGCGGCCGCTGCTCAAAGCCTAGAATGCCGGCTAGAGGGCCTTTCGCGGCATTGCGCAAAAGCTCGTTGACCTCCTCGATAGAGGTGGGTCGCTCTACCTCGAATACACAGTCGGTTAGCGAGGCGTTGAGCAGAGGCACGCGAACAGCAACACCGTTGAGTTTACCAGCGAGTTCCGGATAGATCATAGAAATCGCCGTGGCCGATCCGGTAGTGGTGGGAATCAACGACATTAGCGAGGAGCGCGCGCGCCGGAAATCTCGATGTGGTGCGTCCACTACTGTTTGCGTGTTGGTAACGTCATGAATGGTAGTCATCATGCCGTGACGGATGCCTAGCCCTTCGTGAATCACTTTCACCACGGGGGCCAGGCAGTTGGTGGTACACGAAGCGGCGGTTAACAGCCGGTGGCGATTCGGCTCATAGCGGTCATGGTTGATGCCCATTACCACGTTGAGCGCGCCTTCTTTTACTGGTGCAGCCACGATCACCTTCTGGATACCATGCTCTATAAAGGCCGCCAATCCCTTAGCAGTACGGAACTTGCCGCTACACTCCAACACAATATCGACATTGTCGTTGCCCCAGGGAACATCCATGGGGGAATCTATCATTGAATAGGCGATCGGCTTACCGTCAACCACGATCCCGTGTTCATTAGATTCTACGCTGCGGTCCCATCGGCCATGCACGGAATCGAATTCCAACAAGTGTGCTGACATTTCGGCCGCACATGCTGGCTCGTTGATCGCAACAAACCGTAGTTCCGGATGGTTCACTGCAGCCCGCAGTGCCAGCCGCCCCATTCTTCCAAAGCCGTTAATAGCTACTCTAACGCTCACCGTCGTGCCTCAAAAATAGGAAAAAATGCGATCGTAGCACTTGCAAGCGTGGCGGTGGCCACCGTGTGCATACGGTGGGTGATGAGATCAGCCCGTTATCCGAATGGCCATGACTCGAATGGAACTAAACAATCGCATTACTCTGCGGGTCGATGAGGTGCATTTGGCTCTTATCGATGGTGAATCCCATGTCTGCGCTCACCGGGGCAATGGCTTTGGGATCGGAGCGTGAGCAGATTTCTTGCTGCCCTAGATCCAGGAACACCATCGTATCCATACCCATAGGCTCCAGCACTTTTACCTGTGCTTCGAAGTCTTGGAAATCGCCGTGGGTATGGGCCCGCTTATGGGTCATGTGTTCGGGCCGGATCCCTAGCACCATATCACGGCCAACATAAGCGCCGTAGCGCTCGTTGCGTTCCTTTGGTACTGAAAGAACCAACTCATCGCCACCGATGCGGATGTTGACACCATCGGTCGCCTGATCGACGTGACATGGCACGAAGTTCATGGAGGGCGAGCCTATGAAGCTGGCGACGAAGTGGGTCTTGGGCGAGTTATACATCTCATCGGGCGTTCCCACCTGCTCTATAACACCGTGGTTCATAACCACGATGCGATCGGCCAGGGTCATCGCTTCCACTTGGTCGTGGGTCACGTAGACAACAGTGGTTTGCAAGCGTTGGTGGATCTTCTTGATTTCGGTGCGCATTTGCACCCGTAGTTTGGCGTCCAGATTGGACAGCGGTTCATCGAACAAAAACACCCGGGGCTGACGTACGATGGCGCGTCCCATCGCCACCCGCTGGCGTTGACCACCAGACAGTTGCCGTGGACGGCGCTCTAGCAATTCGCCGATATTCAAAATATCGGCCGCCTCTTCGACCCGCTTGTCGATTTGCGCTTTAGGCATTTTGCGCAGCTTAAGGCCGAAGGCCATGTTGTCGTACACGCTCATGTGCGGGTAAAGTGCGTAGTTCTGGAACACCATGGCGATGTCGCGATCTTTAGGCGGCACGTTGTTGACCACGTGGGCGTCTATAGCGATGTCTCCGCCCGTGATGTCCTCAAGTCCTGCGATCATGCGCAAAGTGGTGGTCTTGCCGCAGCCCGAGGGCCCCACCAAAGCGATGAATTCGCCGTCGTTGATATACAAATCAATACCGCGCACGGCCGTTACATCCCCGGCATAAAGTTTCCACAGTTCGTTTAACTGAATATCAGCCATGGTTCTATCCCTCCGTACCCGTCATCACTTGATTGCGCCCGACGTTAGGCCGGAGACGTAGTAGTCCATAAAGAATGAATAAAGAACGACGATCGGAATGGTGCCAGCGAAGCAGGCCGCCATCAGTGAACCCCAATAATAAACATCGCCGCGTATGAGTTCGGTGAACACCCCTACGCCGATAGTTTTAGCCTCCGCCGCTTGGATGAATACCAGCGAATAAAGGAATTCGTTCCACGACAGCGTGAAGGCGAATAATACGGCGCAGATAATGCCCGGCATAGCCATGGGTAAGACTACTTTGAACAACGCACCCAACCTGGAACAACCGTCCAGGTATGCACATTCCTCTACTTCCACGGGAATGGTTTTGAAGTAACCGAGCAGTAGCCAGATGACGAACGGCGTCAGAAATGTCGGGTAGGTCAAAATCAAAGACCAGTAGGTATCCCGAATAGGAATGATGTCGTCGATAAAGTTGACCACGTCTATGAGTGGAATAAACAACAGGGGTTGCGGCACCAGGTAGGTGACGAATACCGCGATACCGAATATTTCAACGCCGCGGAATTTGAGTCTGGCCAAGGCGTAGGCGGCGAGGATGCCGATGGATACGGCAATGATGGTCGAGACCACCGAGACAATAATAGTGTTGAGCAACCAACTTTCGAAGAAAGCGGTGTTTTCTGCTAGGTATACATAGTTGTCGAGCGTCATTCCCGTCGCCCAGAATGGCGATATCCCGAGATTGCTGATCTCCTGATCGGATTTGACGGAGGTGATCAGGATGATGTAGAGCGGGAACAAGGCGAAAGCGACGAAAGGCACTAGGGCCAGATAGTTGTACGTGGCTTTGCGCCGGCGCCACGCCGGCGGCGCATTGCGTATTTTGGGTGCGCTCTCCGTGTGCGCCACGGCGGCCTCATTGTTTGCAGTGCTAGAGTTCATAGGAACTGTCCCGGCGCACCAGGCGCAATAAGAAGATAACGATGGCGACCAGCATGGGGAACAAGAACAGCGAAATCGCCGCACCTAGACCAATCTCGTGGTTAGCTATGCCGGTGACGTAGGAGTAGGTGGCAAACAGATGGGTGGAGTTGATCGGACCACCGCGGGTGAGCACGAATACGATATTGAAATCCGCCAGGGTGAAGATGGTCGAGAACAAGATGACGATGGCCAAGATCGGGCGCAGTAGCGGCAAGGTTATTTTCCAGAATTTATCCCACGCGGTAGCGCCGTCAATCTCCGCCGCTTCGTAGAGATGCTCGGGAATGGAGACTAGGCCAGCGAGTATGGTGATGATAAAAAACGGTAACCCGCGCCAGATGTTCACGAATATGCAGGCGTAGAGCGCGATGTCCGGATCGCCCAGCCATTGATAGGGCCCGATCCCCAAGGCGTCAAACGGCCACACGTTCTCCAATATCCAGTTGATGTGACTATAAGTGGGATCGAATATCAGCCACCAGCCGAGGGTTGTGAGGGCGGTGGGAGCAACAAAGGGGATGAGCAAGGAGCCGCGCCAGAATTTTTTGAGGCGCAGCGCTTTTAGCAGCAATAACGCCGCTAGCATGCCAAAGACGATTTTGAACAATACCGAATAAAAGGCGAAGAGCAGTGTGTTCTTGATCGTGATCCAGAAGATATCGTCTTCGGTCAGTATGTAGATGAAGTTCTCAAAGCCGATGAACTCCGATGGATGACCGATGAAGGCATCGCTCAGACTGAAATAAACAGCCAAGCAAAACGGATAAACGATGAGGGCGACCATGATGAAAGCCGCCGGGAAGATGAAACCATAGCCGTCTATATCCGGGCCTGCCATCTTGGTAATGGCCCGGATCATGGGCCGTTCCGGGGGCCGGATCAGTTCCCGGCCCCCTGTAGAAGGAGCCGGGGCCTGATCTATTGAAGAAGTAGCTGCCACCGTTTTGTCCTCCGCTTCGACAGTAGGCTTCGATAACAGGCACGCGGATTAGGTGGCCCGATCAGATGACCGGGCCTGTCGCTCAAGATTCAGCTTCTAGTGAACTTACGCTTTCGCTTTGCGGTTGAAGCGCCGGTAAATACGCCCCATCTGGCTCGCTAGCTTCTTCACCGCGTCCTCGGGAGACAAGCGATCGGTGGCGCATTCAGCCAGGGTGTCAGGCAGCAGGTATTGGTCGTATACCGTCTGCGCCGCCGCCGTGGGTACGCCCGGCCAACCCAAGGAGTGGGTGTACAGACCGATCTTGGTGGCGAAGTGATACACCGCTTCCGACTGATAGATTTCGTGGTTGGCGAACTGCTCGAGCACCGGTTGGTTATACCCCTTACTGGCCACCAACAACTTCTCTTGATTGTCTTTCTGGAAGTGATATTCGAGGAATTCTTTGGCCAACTGTTTTTCCCTGGCGAACTTCCACACACCAACGCCCACGAAAGAGGCTGCCATGTGCCGGCCCCCCGGTCCTTGAGGCGGTATGACGTGATTGATCTGCTCATGCACCAGGTTTTGCGTGCCGGGAATAAGCGCATCGTTGCGCACCGCCGCCCGATAGGCGCTGATCGGGTTGAAGATGCATGGCGCACTTGCCGGATATCATGCACACGTTGTTGTTGCGGTCGTCCCACGCCAGCACTTCTGTCTCCATGCAGTCTTTGTATAGGGCGCGGACGAACTTGAACGCTTCGACCGTTTCCTTGGAATTGACGGCAACGGTTTTGTTGTCATCTTCCACCAGTTTGGCGCCGTGGGACCACAGGATGCCGCGGTTGATCCAGTTGGCGTCGGCGGAGTGACCGAGCTGAATACCGAGTGGGTGTCCGATCTTTTTCAGCTTGGCACCGGCGCGGTGCACGTCTTCCCAGGTATCCGGCACGGCTTCATCGACTTGGGCTAGCAGATCCTTGCGGTAAACCAACGGGAATGAGATGAAGTACCACGGCAGGGCTTTTTGATGGCCATCGTCGCCCTTACCCATGGTCTGCGTGGTCCAGCCGCCGCCTGCGTTGCCGATGCGCTCGTAGACGTCGTCGATATTCTCTAAGTGGTTTGAATACAGATGTGGATTGGAGTTGGAGACGTTGACGATATCGTGGCCTTTTTGGCCTTGCACCTCACCGGCGAGTACCGCGGGCAATTGCAAGTGAGCCACACGGTCCATACGGACTTCGACGCCGTTTTGCGTGCCGAACTCTTTGAACTGACGCTCTAGCTCATCGTCGGAGGCCGGCACGAAGTGCGACCATACAAGCATGCGCAGTTTGCGTTCTTGGGCGATGGCCGGCATCTGCCCAGTGGCGAGAATGGCGGCCATGCCACCACCTAGTGCGGCGGTTTGGCCCAAGAACTGGCGGCGGCTCCGGTTTTTCACATCTGCATTTTCTACGCCCGCTGGTGTCTTGGTATCGCTGGTGTAATCGTCTTTCATGTTATATCTCCCTCCTGAACGTCGTTTTCTCGCCCGTATTTGGGCTGTTGATACGCTGCTATCCGCCATTTAGCAGGAAGTAGTGGCGGCCAAACGGCTCTAACGTAGTTGTACCTGTGAAGACGAAGAGGTGCAACTTTTTGGACCTACATAAGTCCGCTGCCATAGCGAAAATAGTTGGTTGTTGCCGTATTCCCGATCATATTACTGATAGGGGGACATGTTCGCGGTATCATCCGGCCTTTGCCATCGGCACGCCAACCAAGCTCGCTCTTATGTGGTGCGCTCTAGCGGTTGGCGAAGACCTCGCGGTTAGGAGGGTCAGTAAGTGTCACGCACCAAGTTACGTTTTTTGTTTTTGAACGTCGGACATTTTCTAGATCATCTGTTTGTTCTGATTTTTGCCACCGCCGCTCTCAAGCTGACCACGGACTGGGGGCTTGGCTACGCTGAACTCATCCCCTACGCGACGCCCGGTTTTGTGGCTTTCGGTTTATGTGCAATCCCGGCAGGTTGGCTGGCGGACAAGTGGAGCAGGGAAGGCATGATGGTGGTGTTTTTTATCGGCATCGGCCTTTGCTCGATCATGGCCGGATTCGCTAATTCACCCCTGCAAATGGGCATTTGCTTGACCTTGGTTGGCATGTTCGCCGCCATCTACCATCCGGTGGGACTGGCCATGGTGGTGCAGGGCTTGGAGAAAACTGGTGTGCCGCTGGCCATCAACGGCATCTTCGGCAACATGGGAGTGGCCAGTGCCGTGTTGTTGACGGGGCTGATAGTGGACCACGCGGGATGGCGCAGTGCGTTTTTTCTACCGGGTGTGCTGTCGGTGGTTATCGGTCTCATGTATCTGGTCTTCATACGTTCGGGGGCCGATGGGCTGGCGGCGGTTACCAGCAAAAAAGCGGCGGCGTTACAACTTTCCAGGCGCACCTTGGTTCGGGTATTCGGCGTCGTACTGTTCACCACGGCGTTGGGGGGCTTGGTGTTTCAGAGCACCACTTTCGCTTTGCCTAAGATCTTCGATGAGCGTTTGACGGATATTGCTGGCACCGCCACCTGGGTGGGTATCTACGCATTCATCGTATTTTCGATCGCGGCGCTGGCGCAGTTGGTGGTCGGATATCTGGTCGATAGCCACTCCGTACGCACGGTTTTTGCCGTAGTTGCCCTATCGCAGGCGGTATTCTTTTTCGTCATGACCCAGCTTGAGGGGATCGCCGCGTTGCTCGTCGCGATCGCTTTTATGCTGGTAGTCTTCGGCCAGATCCCGATCAACGACGTATTGGTCGGGCGTATGGCGCGCAGCGAATGGCGCTCGCGCGCGTACGCGGTACGCTACATCGTCACATTCACAGTGAGTGCTACTGCCGTACCGCTTATCGCCTGGATCCACGGGAGTTGGGGGTTCGCGATGTTATTCAGTGTGTTGGCGGTAACCGCGTTTGCGATTTTCCTCGCCACCCTGGTGCTGCCAGGTTCCGAGGACGCGCAGGCGCCGGTGGCAGCTTAAATTTCAACATAGACTTACACCGCAAACTTAGGCCAAATTTAGCCTGCGCCGAATGACGTAGCGCATTATTCGCCGCGCTGCGTCAAACAGCAGCGTTGCCGCCAACAGCACGAGCGCATCGCGCACGAAGTGAGCGCCGAATACCTCCACATCAAGGGCATAAGCGCTCCCGGTGGTGAGTAGCACGGCTAGCGCGCTAACGCTTTGCGCTATGCGATTCAATTCATGCAGAGGCGAGTCGATGCGCTGCAACGCGAGCGCGTGCTCGGTCAACAGGGCAGGTTGCCGTAGGGCCGCCGCCGTTGCCTGGGATGTCACGCTTTGTCCCAAGCGTATGTATGTCACGATGAGTGGAGTACCAGGCGGTGTAGCCACCACCAACTCATGGCGCAGGAAGGCTTGGGCGTTGCGCCAATTGCGCGGTAAACACCACAGCGCTTTATAGGTACTGGGCAGTAGCAATTGGCCGCTGCCCGCCAAAACGAACCACCACGGCCGCAATACCACGTACAGACACTCTTTGATAAGTCCCAAGACGATAGTCGCCAAGACTAGCGCCTATCGGTGAAAGCATCGACCAACTTGACTACCGTTTCGATCAGAGTATTCCATGTTTCAAGCCCGGTTCTGACGGCCCGTTGGTGGACCTCGTGTAGCGGCGCGAAGTCCGCGCCCACATAGTCCGAGTCGATACGGTTGACTACATCGCCATCGAGTCCGATAACGGTCTGCATGACGATCGGGTTGGTCCTTATCTCCCACATGCGGCTAATTTTTACGTTAGCGCGGCCAAACGAATCGTCTCCAGCCTGCGGCCACGCCCCCATCTCTTGCAGCATATCGACGAGATTTCTAGCATTCACAGCGATACGGCGAAGTAAATGTTTATCCTTGTTGCGCGCCGGTGGAGGGGCGGATGTATCCTCGGCGCGCTCAGCAATGAGCTGTAGATGAGCCACGGTATCGGCGAAATCGCTGCCAGCGCTTAAGCGCTCGTGTGTGCCTAGGCGCTTTAGTGTTAGTAGCTTTCTTTCGTAGGCCTCGATGATCTCAACGGTTGCCACCCGTGGTGCGGGCGCGCCTATGCCAGCAATGGCCTCCACCACGATGGTGTCGATCTGTAGATGAGTAAAATCATGGAGCAGCGAGCGAACACGCTTTTTGCGTTCACTAGGCTCATGTTTTTTGCCGAAACCGAACAAAGATTTAAGAATCCAAGTCTTTTTCGTTGGCGGTAATGAGTTCGTAGAGGGACTTTAAGGCTTCTAAATTGTCCTTGATGATCTGTTGTCCTTTATCCACCTGGGTTTGATGAAAGTCCACCAGTTTGGTCAAGTCGCCGGTGACAAAGCCTTCGTCAAAGGCGTTGCTGATATCACCGTCGATGAGGTTGATCTGGGTTTTGATGCTACGGGTAGGCGCATCGTCCTTGGTGACTTCGGTTCTTATATCCAAGACCACCACCGACTTGATGCCGTCGATGACTTTCTGTTTGAGGGTGCGGTTATCAGTGGTGGGAGAAGTGACGGTATCGGGCCTGCTCAGCTTCCTTAAACAGAGGTGGGCTAGGTACGGCCATAAGCAATGACTCTAGCACTTAAATAGATTTTCAAAAATAGGTCTGGGCGGCCGATGAGGGGAGCGCTTGATCGCCTAAGGTTTGATCTACAAGGCCGATTCGATATGAGCTGAGCGGTTGTGTGCACATTCTCTGGCCGCATACCCTTAGCTATTTTATACCGTACCGCCGCTTATCGAGGACCTTCGGGTATGAGCTTGGCAGTTTGGACAGATCCCGCGACCGGGAATAAGAGCTTCAACACCCGCGCCGCTAAAGCCACCGACAAAATTGCCGGCAAGGGTTATTCCATCGTCACCGATGAAGCATTGACCACCCTGCCGCCACCGCCCGCTGGGGCGGTCTTCGATGCCGAGGAGCAGGCCAAATACCGGCAGTTCAAGGAGGCCAGGCGTGGTGCGGCCGACTATATGGCCATGGAGGGAGAATTCAGCAAGTACTTACAAGACGTTTATTCCGCACCGCCAGTAGTGCGCGAGGCACTGACCGATGAGTGCGAAATTCTGGTGGTGGGCGCCGGTTTTGCGGGCTTATTGCTCTGGTACAGACTGAGTCAGGCCGGGTTCACTGATGTGCGGTTTTGTGAAAAAGGCGGCGACGTGGGCGGCACCTGGTATTGGAACCGCTATCCGGGGATCGCCTGCGATGTGGAGTCGTATAGCTACTTGCCATTACTGGAGGAGATGGGCTACTACCCGACGATGAAGTTCGCCTCTGGCTTCGAGATCCTGGAGTACTGCCAGAACATGGCGCAGAAGTTCGGCTTCTACGATCGGTGCTTGTTCCACACGACGGTGGAGGAGACGCTCTGGGATGAGGACGCGGGGCGGTGGACGGTGCTCACCGATCGGGGCGACCGTATGCGGGCCAGGTTCGTTATCCTCGCCAATGGCATCTTGACGACACCCAAGCTGGCCCGCATTAAAGGCATGCAAACCTTTAAGGGAGAGGCCTTCCACACCTCACGCTGGAACTACAACATCGATCTGCAAGATAAGCGTGTAGGCATCATCGGCACTGGCGCCACGGCGGTGCAGGTCATTCCCGCGATCGCCAAAGTGGTGAAAGAGCTTTATGTGTTTCAACGTACGCCTTCTTCTATAGACGTACGCGACCAACGGGCCACTACTCGAGAGGAGATCGAGCAGTGGGCTAAGGAACCGGGGTGGGCCAGAGCCAGGCGCGAACGGCTGGCGAAAATCTCCGCTGGCCGCACGGCGTTGAAAGGTAACGATGACTACCTCTCCGGCAAAGTGGCCGACTACAAAGTGCGCAAGAAACACAACGGTGTGCTGAGTCCTGAAGAGCTGATTCAAAAGCAGTTGAATACCAATTTCAGGATCATGGAGCAGATCAGGGCTAGGGTGGATACCGTCGTCGGCCATTCAGCGACGGCTGCCGCGTTAAAACCTTATTACCCGTATGGCTGCAAACGTCCCGCTTTCCACGACGAGTTCTTGCCGGTATTTAACCGGCCCCATGTCACGCTGGTGGACACGGCGCCCCACGGAGTCAGGGAAATCAATGAACGCGGTGTGGTACACGATGGCAAGGAATATCCGCTGGATGTGCTTATCTATGCCACCGGATTTCAATGGATGGGTACGGCTACGTTTAATATGATTGCCGGATGTGGCGGGCGTACTTTGCAAGAGAAGTGGCAAGCGCAAGGCACCCGCACCTATCTTGGCATCCACAGTCACGGCTTCCCGAATCTATTGATCATGTCCGGCCCGCAAGGCGGTGGCGGTCAATTCAATTTTACCCGGGTCATCGAAGCGCACGCGGAGTATGCCGTATGGATGCTCAGTACCATGCGCGAGCGGGGCGCCCGCCGTGTCGATGTAAAAAAAGGGCCTGAAGATGAGTATGCCGCCCATTGCCGCGAGGCGGATATCAGGACCCAGCCACTACGAGATTGTATTTCTTATTACAACGGCCACGGTGAGGGACAACCTGGCGCCTTGGCGTACTATGGCGGCGCACAGAAATGGCACGAGCTGCGCAAAGCGGCGCAAGCGTCGATGGATGCTTATGTGTTCGACGTGTGAAAGCAGACGCGTGCAAACACCTGACTTGAGATAGGCAAGCTCCCGCCATCCGGTGCCGTGGGAGTCAAGACAAGTTAGTTGAGACCGTAGAATTCTCGCGCATTGTCGCAGGTAATCTTTTTCACCTGCTCTGGCGTGAGGTCCGCGAACTGCTCGTCTATGTACTTGCTGGACTCTGGCCAAATACCGTCCGTGTGAGGATAGTCCGAGCCCCACATCAGCGTATCTTCCGTCATCAAGTTCTTAGCGTTCAGCAACATGGGGCCGATGGGATCGTACTGAAAAGTCGCTTTACAATGGCGCTGCCAATACTCGGACGGCTTTAGCTTCATCAGATCCCTGAAACGATCCTCGAACTCAAAATCCATGCGGTCCAGTGCATACGGGATCCAGCCGATGCCGCTCTCGCCGAAAGAGACCTTGAGCCGCGGGTAGCGGTCGAATACGCCAGCGCCGATCATGGCCGCCAAGATGTGTATAAGGCCCATCTGAAAAGCGGCTACGCCGGTGAACATGGCTGCCCGGCGCACCTGGCCGGAGGCCGTCTCGCGGGCTTTGGGATCGGTGGTGGGAAAGGTATGGAAGTGTAGCGGCAGCTGCACCTCGTCTACCGCTTTCCAGACCGGCTCCCAACACGGGTGCCACATCGGTTCCATGTCCCAGGAACACGACAGTTCTATGCCCCGCAGGCCGATTTTGGCGCAGCGGTAGATCTCTTTGGCGGCGGCCTCAATGTCGCCATAGGGAATGCAGGCGAGGCCGATATGGTGTCCTGGGTAATGACTGCAAAAGTCTTTCAGCCAGTCATTGTAGATCTTGAGCATCTCATTGGCGGCTTCGGCATCTTGCATCTTCGAGGCTGAGCCTAGGATGCCGAAAATGACTTCGGCATCAACACCGTCGCGCTCCATTTCTTTGCGCCGAAGGTGTGGATCGGAGGGGCGCTGAATGCCTTTTTGACCGTCCTCGAACAGGCCGGTGGTGGCCATGATATCGACGCGGCGGTTTTGCCCGGGAACTAGCTTCGCACCGCCTGGGCCGACACCGTTCAACAGGCCAAAATTAGCCCCTTGTTTGGTTACCCATTGGGGGCCGTCAGGCCCATCGTCCACGTAAGGCATACGATCTTTGAGGGCTGCGGATGCCTCCGAGGTGAACAGTGCAGGTGGCATCCAGGGCATATCTAGATGACAGTCGGCTGAAATTCTCCGGTACTCCATGGGTTCCGGTACTCCTTCCGCTCTTTGACAGGTTTGTGGTTCGTTGCCGAGGGTAAGATCAAATCGCAGTGGCTGCCAATAGTTGCTCGATAGGCTAGCCAGTGAAACTCAATCTATTCTTGAGATCTATGATTGGCTGAGATCCATGACTGGTTATCGGATAAGCCAGCGCAAACTTATTACTGGGCACCTCTAACAATGCACTTTTTCCGCGATTGCGGCGTCAGCGCCGTGCTCGAATCCTCAGGTATCACCTATACACTGCGGTTCTGCGCGCGGTGCTTCCTTGCACTCACGAAAAAATGACTATTTTTAGAGGTGTCCTACTGGCTTGTTTACATGGACGCAATGCCGTCCTTGCGCGCCCGCGGTGGCCGGCCAGAGTTGTGGATGTTACCGGATGATGCGGCCGAGCGGGAGGTGGCAGATGGTGGGGCAGCGCGCATATTTAACGAACACGGTGAACTGTTCGTCGTAGTGCGTGCCCAACGCCACAGTTTCGTGGCCACCCGAGGTTCGTAGTTAACCCACTGCCAAGCAGGATTCACCTTCAATGCGTCACAAAAATCCGCTGCCGCCGCCGCGGTTAATGGTTCACGTAATACAGCTGGATTGCGCGGTTGCATATAGATTTCAACCAGCACCAATTCGCACAGCACGAAGGCTTGGCCTGCACATGCATGGTCGCAAAAAAACGGCTCGCTGCTTGCTGGTGGGGACTATCGGGATTGACCGTGTATAGGAATAAATTCGTATCCGCGGAACGTATATACCCATCGCCATTGAAAGTGCGAATCTAGAATACTTGCATGAGCTAGCTGATTATGGTCAAAATAAGCTTATGAACAATCATTCAACACCGAGCGAGCGCGATGAACTCATAAAATTTCATCGTAAAGAAAGAGATGGGCGTATTCGAGACCGAATAGAAGCGGTTTTAGCTTTTGATGAGGGTTGTAGTTATTCAGAAATTTCTAGACTCTTACTTCTAGATGATGAGACCATTGGACGCCCTATCGATGATTACTTTTCTAAAGCTAAGTTGAAGCCCGAAAACGGGGGCAGCAAAAGTGATTTAAACGAGAATGAAACAGCAAAGCTCGTTAAACACCTAGATGGTTGATGCTCGATGCGAGCCATTGCAAGGTCCCTCCTCATGCTGCCGGTGCTCAAGGAGGTCATCAAGACAGGAGTGTCACACAAGGGGGCTCACCCCCAAGATACATCTGGCCGTGGATGCGCCTGGTATGCCGATCCGAATCCTTATTACAGCAGCTACCCGTGCAGATTGTACACAAGCTGAGCCCTTGATAGAAGGCATTGATGCGCAGTATTGACTCGCCGACCGAGGCTACGACAGTGATGCCATTGTCACCCAGGCTCAAGCTCAAGGGATGGAAGTGGTAATTGCGCCGAAGAAGAATCGCACGATACAGAGGTCCTATGACAAAGAATTGTATAAGGTGCGTCATCTCGTTGAAAATGCTTTTCTGCATCTGAAGAAATGGCGCGGCATTGCCACCCGATATGCGAAGAATACCGCTTCGTTCCTCGCTGCAGTGCAGATCAGGTGCATTGCCCTATGGGCTTGTATCTTGTGACGACACTACCTAACAGCCAGACCAGACCCGGCATCGAATAATTGGAATGCGATTCATTGCCCGCTCTGACCTCAACATCCAATACCAAGCGCAAATTGGCCATCATGTAGGTATGTGACGTGTGTGAGGGGCGACCCGGTTTATGCCGGTTGTAACCCGCCTCGGCGCCCTCCTGATGCCCATCAAGCGGTTTCACTGTCACGTCTACATCCATTATCCATGGCGTCGTTAACAACGGCTCGTAGCACGCGTGTCAGTGACGTTGTAACCACTCGACACCGGCCGCTTCATCCATGTGATGCAACGCTCTACGCGCTGAGTCATCGCTGACCACTTTGCTCATCCCCAACCGCTTGCAATTGACCTAGTCATTGATCAGACAGGTCATATGAGCATAGCGTTTATGACCCGACAAAATGGACAAAAACAATGAGCCCAACACATCCGTTTTCTTCGGCGCGTTATGGCTCGTGTAATACAGCGGGCACTGCTCAACCCACGGGTCAAAACGGCTACCCAGCTTCAAGAATTGAATGAAAAACGCCAATTGACCCATCGGCGTCACTGCCGCCGTGGGGTCCCATTGCACGTACACTGGGCCGGCGAAGGTATCGACTTGCGCGGGGGCTAGTGCCAGAGCGTTTACCTGCTCATCGCTCTCACCCTGTGGGTGAGCGGGACCAGACCCTGAAGGCATCACTTTCCCTCACTGTTTCAACTATTTACAAAATTACTACAGCCTTCAACTGAGGAATCTAGGATTAATGGTCCTACCCGCGATATGTGGACAGAGGGTTAAGCTACAGCAGCGGCTTCAAATGCCGTTGGACTGACGCAGCTGAGCGTGGCATGAAGTCGGGTCGTGTGGTAGAACGTTTCGATGTATTGGAATACCTCCTGTCGCACCGCGTGACGGGTCGGATCTCGGTTACCGTAGATAGTTTCGACTTTCAGGGCGTGGCAGAAGGCCTCGGCACAGGCATTGTCGAAGCAGTTGCCTTTGGCACTCATCGAACTGATGAACCGGTGTTTTCGTAACATGCGCTGATGCTGTTTCGAACCATATTGACGCCTTCGGTCGGTGGGCATGATGACGCCCGTGGACATCGTGCGTCGCCACCGCGCCATTTGCAGTGCCTTGCACACCCACGGTGCTGTCATCGTTTTGTCCATCGCCCAGCCGACGGCCTGGCGTGAATACAAGTCCAGAATCACCGCCCGATAAACCCGGCCCGCGCCGGTTCAAAGGTAGGTCAGATGGCCAACCCCCTTGTGGTTCGGCGCCTGGGCGCTAAAGTCCTGCTCAAGCGGGTTTTCGGCCACCGGGCGAGTGTGGCTAGAATCGGTGGGGGCCTTCCATCGTTTAGCCTCTTTCGCCGGTAAACCCTGCCTACGCAGGCTCGCGGCCACCGTCTTGTGGTCGTCGCCGTGACCATGCGCATTCCGGTGACGTGTGAGCCGCGGCGTGCCCGCGCGGTGATTGAACGACTCGAAGGCTTCGCCCACCTGGGCCTCGAGCGCCTGCTTGGCCAGAGCCCCGGCGAGCGCGCCACCGGTAGCAACCGCTGCGTGACCCGCCCAGTACCCGCGCCCTCACGGTCACGTGAAACTCGCCTGAGTGCACTGGCATGAACGCGTGCTTCACTTCAGGCTGCGAGCAAAGGACGCGGCGGCTTTTTTTAATAGGGCCAACGCCTCTGCCGGCTCGGCGAGCGGGCATTTGAGTTTGGCCATTGCCGGCGCCTGCGGTTGGTCAATTGGCCCCCGACCTTATCTCCAGTTGGGCTTGCTGAGGCCAGTGGTACCGCTGCGGGCGGTACAGACCCAGTTCCCTTGGCCCGCATCATTGACGCCGATACGTTCAGCCAAGAGCAACGCCTCGCGTTTGCATTCTGGTGAATGAGGTTTTCGCGTGACTGCCGCCACTTTCGTTTGAGTCTTGCTCGTATCTGCCATCAGGCACCTGCAAAGCGAGCAATACTCGCTTAGTTAGGTGTGTCAGGATCAGCTTAAGGGCACCTCTAAAAATTACGATTTTGACATTTTACCAGAGCGTAAATTACTGATTTTATTGATCATCATATTTCAGAATGTGAATTATTAGAGGTGCCCTTGATTTGTCCGCTAAAGATCGGGCTAAGAAGTCCCGTGTGATTGAAGTATGTCTGGTTTCGAAGTTCAGTTCGATTTCGGGTTGGTCACCTTTCTTGTTGTCTTCAGATTTCACGTGAGCACGGGTCAGTAACCCAGCACGTTTCTTTTCGCGCAGCCGATAGCTTTCGCCCTTGATGTTGATGGTAGTGGCGTGGGGTGCAACCGGTTCAAGATGGCAGTCGCCAGCACGGGGTCGCCAAACACCTCTCCCCACAATCGACGAAGCCCTTGTTGGAGGTCAGGAGCATGGCGCCACGCTCATATCGGCGTTGGATGAGTCGGAACAACAGTGAGGCATCTTCACGGGCCCACGGCAAATATCCGATTTCATCTAGGGTTAAAAGCTTGGGGTAGACCCACTGCTGGAGTTGACGCTCCAGTCGGTTCTCATCGCGTGCCTTCTTGAGCTTATTGAGCAGGGCGTCGAGGGACAGGAATAACACCCGATGACCGGCCTCGACCGCCTTGATGCCCAGGGCGACAGCGAGGTGGGTTTTCCCTACCCCCGGCGGCCCTAGCAAGATGAGATTCTCGGCGCGTTCGACACAAGCCAAGGTGGACAGTTGTCGTACTCGCTTGCGCTCGATAGTGGGCTGGAAGGAGAAGTCGAACTGCTCCAACGTCTTGACCCATGGCAGGCGTGCTATCTTCAGTCGCGACTCGACACCACTGAGGTGGCGCCCACGCCACTCGGTATTGAGTGCCTCAGTGAGGAAGTTGCGCCAATCGAGTTCACGCTTCGCAGCCTGCGCGCACACAGCATCCAGAGCGCCGGGGAGATAGGTGAACTTGAGTGTCGCCATCACCTGATTCCGTTCCATTGTGCCGCCTCCTCATAGACGCGCAGTGCGCGGTGCTCGGTGGCGGCAGCTCACAGATGGACATGATGCTCAGGCACCGTCTGCCAGCCCACTGCCACTGGACGAAGCCGATGAAAGGCTACCACCGCGTCGTCACGCGCACTGGGACGTCTTGGCCAACACTGGGGCGTCCTGGCCAATACGAATGGCCATGAGTGGTCCACACCCCCCGGTACGCTGTAGCGATTGCCGCGCACGTCGATGTAGCCACCATCCCAGCCGACGCTACGCTGTTCTCGTGCGCCTAGAGCGTTAGCCTCATCGCGCCAGAATCGCTCAATGACTCTTTCACCGTGAGTGCCATGAACCCGGGTGTCCGCTTCATCGGCCAACCCGGCGAGCAACAAAGCGTTGAGAGGGGCGAGGCTGTCGAAACTGCGGGAGCGGGTGAAAAAGTTATCTTTCACCTAGTGCACCATCGGATCGGTTTTGCCTTGGGTACGCGCCCGATAAGGCCGGCAGACCTTGGGCACGAAACCGTAGTGGCCCGCAAGGTCCGCAAACCGCCGATTGAAGCGCACCTCAGCGCTGGCCCGATGTTCGAGCACAGCGGCCTTCTGGTTGTCGATGAGCACCACTCTAGGCACACCGGCGAAGGAGGTGAAACCTTGCACCAGCGATTCGTAGGTGTGCTCGGCATCGAAGCTAAAGCTGGCCACCACGTGGAAACGGCGTGAGTCACCCAGGGGGTTGACGACAAAGTAGACCTTGCGCTCCACCCCATCGATAGGCACCCGAATCTCACCCCGCACGAATACCGCTCATGACAATTGGCTCACGTGGCTTGATTTCGGGGAAGCACTACAGTGATACATATTGAGCGAAGGGAGGTCCGCATCTAACGGAGAAACGGAGAGCAAAAATGAGGGGTTGGGGGGTTGGTGATTTTGGGATTCTCTGAGTACGCATGTGTTGTTTAGCTAAAATATGACAAAACCCATGAATACTGGGGTTTTAGGGCACTTTCGCAAACCCAAAAATAACGCTAAATTTTTCGAGAACCAAAAACTGGCGGAGAGGGAGGGATTCGAACCCTCGATACGCGTTAACGTACACACACTTTCCAGGCGTGCTCCTTCAGCCTCTCGGACACCTCTCCAGAGCAAGCCTTCCATAATAGATTGCCTGTTTGTCCCCGGCAATGACTTAATGAGTCTTTTGGCTATTTTCTATCAGCTAAGGCATCACCTAATTTAGGGCGCCTCTAAGAATAGTCATTTTTTCGTGAGTGCAAGGAAGCACCGCGCGCGCAACCGCAGTGTCTAGGTGATACCTGATGATTCGAGCACGGAGCTGGCGCCGCAATCGCGGAAAAAGTGCATTTTTAGAGGTGTCTTTCAGATGACCGTGCTTTCGTTTAGGCACTCATGCACATTCGATCAATCATTTGGCGTGACCGATAATGCCGGGCCTTCTACGCACAGGATTGACAGCCAACGCTGGCACTTTGTCCCATGCCACCCCGAAAAAAGAACGTAGTAGTACTCACTTCCGGTCTGAGCGGTAGTTCGGTGACAACGGCCTTGATCGCCCGGGCTGGTTACTGGACGGGTGCGGGTACCGTGCCTAAGGAAACGGCTTATGATCGCTACGATACCTACGAGAATCGAGAACTGGTCGAACTGAATCAGCGCCTGTTCGTGGAGCTAGGGTTTGACGGCGCTCTGGCGCAGCGTTTCGATCCGGCCTGGGAGGCGCTTTTCGATGGCGGCTATGAGCGCGTAGACCGGAATCCTTATGAAGTTTTTCTAAGAGCCTGTTCAAGATCTCCGAAGCAACAGCGCAATATTTGCAAGTAGCATCATGCCCAACGAGCTTTCGATTAGCCGCTCACAGTTTTTCCACAACCGGCGGTTTTTCTCAAACCATGAGAAGGTTCGCTCGACAACCCACCTCTTCGGGAGGACGGCAAAACGACCCGTGTCCGAGCGTTTGATAATTTCGACGTTCGCTCCGATTAATCTCAGCACTTCGCCAGCGAAAGCCATCCCCGTGTACCCGCCATCGCCCACTACACACCTAACCTCCGAGAGGCGCCCATCTGCTTGAGCAGCAAGTGCGGCCAGTGCCCCAACTCGATCAGTGACATTTGCCGTGGTCACAAAAGCAGCGTGCAATAATCCCTGAGTGTCCACAGCTATGTGCCGCTTGATACCAGAAGTCTTCTTGCCTGCGTCATAACCTTTGTGGTTTGCACTGTCTGTGTTCTTCACGCTCTGTGCATCAACGATGATCAGGCTGGCTTTGCCACTGCGCCCCTGGGATTCGCGGGCCTCGCCAACCCATTTTTTTAACGCCTTGTTCAAGGCGCTGCAAGAGTCTTCTGGGGACGATTGCCGCCAGATAGTGAAATACTCATGCACACTTCGCCACTTTGGATACTCGTTGGGCAACATGCGCCATTGGCAGCCGGTCTTCAGCACGTACAACACTGCGTTGAACACGTGATAGAGATCGAGTTGTCTTGGCTTGGTTCGCCGACGCGCCGCCTCCAGGATCGGTCTAACTTTCTCGAACTGTTGGCGAGATAGGTCACTCGGGTAGATTCGCTCGTCTGTCATTGCCTTCGCAGCCGCTATGACTATGGATAACAATAGTTTAGGTCAGATGTCCAAAATCGTCAGATCTTGAACAGGTTCTAACAACGTGTAACCAACACGGCCCCTGGATTTGGAAGGACCCTAGGCTCTCGCTGGCGTTACGTTTTTGGATTCGGTTATTGCCTTTGCAAGAGGTGCGCTTTGTCGTGTTGGGCCGTAGTTTAGGTCAGCTATGGACGTCAATGCTGCTCAAACGCCAGATTGTGTCGCCGGCTTACCTGCGCTGTTACGAGGGCGGTATCCGGCATAGTGTCGAGGCATTGTTGCGCGCCCACGGCGCGGCTATGTATGCGCTTTCTTACGATGCACTCATCGAGCAGCCGGAACGAACTATCGCTGACTTGAATGAGTTTTTGGAAACGCAGTTAACTGTGGCCGATCTAGAGGCGGTGTATCACGGTGCGCTCAGACGCCCTACCCGGGGGCTTCGCGATGTGCTGAAGGCCTGGCTTATCTATCTGAAAAACTACGCCGAGCGCCAGACCTAATAAGGCAAGACACCAGTGCGCGCGGATGTGTTTGAATCCTTTGACGAGCTGCCCGGCGGTCACCGGGAATTGCTGAAGGCGGCCGGTGCCGATGTATACGCCTTAAGCCCCGGTTGGTTTAGTAATTTCGCTGCCACGGTTTTGCAACCGGGAGATACTTTGCGCATTGTGACGGTTACGGCCCCGGACGGTACCGCGCTTGCGCTTCTACCTCTATATAAACGTAGGGGGGATAGGCGCAAGGGGCATGGCGAGTTGGCGTCGCTGGCGAATTTTTATACCTGTGAGTTCGATGTGATCAGTGGCCGGAACGGTGAAGATCCGCAGGCCATCGCCGATTCTCTCTGCAGCGCCATAGCGGCGCAACGCCCGCGCCCGGATATCGTGCGCATAGACAGTCTTCCCGAGTGTGGTATGTGGTTGGCGCCGTTGTTGCGTGGCTTTAGAAAAGCAGGTTTTTTGGTCGAGCCGTTCGAATATTTCGGGTGCTGGTTCGAAAGTCTACAAAACAAAACGATGGCCGACTACATGGCTAGCCGTCCTGGCCGTCTGCGCAGTACTGTGACGAGAAAGCGGCGGCGTATGGAGCGTTACGGCGATGCCCGTGTTGTGATCGCATCAGCGCTAGAGGACGCCAAGCTGCTGATTGCTGATTACGAAGAGGTGCACGCCAAGAGTTGGAAGCCGGCGGAGCCGCACCCTGATTTTATGCCAGGCTTGATTCATGTGGCGGCTAGGGACGGCGCTTTGCGTTTAGGCGTTCTTTACCGGGCCGAGCGGCCCATAGCAGCGCAGCTTTGGCTACTTTCCGGCACCCGTGCGACCATTTATAAGCTCTCGTATGACAGTGCCCACGGGCGCGATTCGCCGGGCGCCGTGCTGACGCTGTACATGATCGAACACGCTGTGGCGGAGGGTTCACTTACCGAACTCGATTTTGGCCGGGGCGATGATCCTTACAAGAGAGAATGGCTAAAGGAGCGGCGCGCGCGGTGGAGCCTCATCGCGATGAATCCACGCACGGCGAATGGGGCGTTATGTGCGCTTAGACGTATGACTAAGCACTGGGCCAAGAGAGTACTCGGGCGGGTATGGCCCGTTTGAATAGCTTCTGCTATGGGTACGACTTTTGCACTCACCGGTGCCCCTGTGGTTGGATCCCTGGGCTGACTGATCGTCAGGAGAATCGACTTCACCATTTAACCAAGACAATCCACATCCCCGCGAAAGCGCGGCGTTTGAGTGCTTCACTTTGAATGCGTCAGTCCACTGACAAGCTAGCGATGCGCTGGTTGATGGCAGGCGCCATGTTTGCCACGAATAGCGCTAGGCGCTCGCGCATCGTGGCGATGTTTTCAGTTTGGCTGGCAGTCGAGACCGCCACGATGGCGCCACTAGGATCGCCCGATAGCCGGCCCAGCAGGCCCAATAATTTTGCCTTCTCGGGGCTGTTAGTGGTGCGCTCGCCGATCACGAACCAGCGCCAGATGAGCCGGGTTTTTGTGCTGCCGCCGCCAGTGGCTCTAACTAAGGTTTCGAAGATGGGCGGCTCGTTTGGTAGTGCGCGCTTGAATTCGCGCACCCGGCGCCAATTCGATTCCCTGTAGTCGGCGTGCTCGACACTCACCAACTCACTGCCTTGCACATTTGTGGCGAAGTAGGCGAGGCGTAAATCTATCTGCACACTCTCGCCGGCGAATTCGTAGGCCGCTGCGTGCAATGCCGTGGCGCCGCCGTAGATGGGCTGCCACTCGGCGGTTGCGGCCAACGGCCCCCGCCAAGCCGCGGTGGCTCGTATGGGAGCAATGTCGGCATTGCCAGGGCTTTGGCCCTGTTGCGTGAGCAACCATGCGGCGGCGGTTGGCGCTGTCACCAGCGCCAGCACGCAGGCTATAGTAAGCGCCGGTTTTTGCGCCGGTGCTGCGGTTTCGCTGGATATGCGGTTGGCGGTGGTACCATCGGATGATGCCTTGTGCGTGTCGGCCAAGCGACTGCCTAGCCAGAGCAACGGGGCCAGCGCTACGGTAAAAAGAACCCAGCCGAAGAATTCATGGTCATGCACCAGGGAGGAACGCATCTCGGTGACATAGCCGGCGAAGATGATGCCGGTTACCCGGATCCAGTTGAACACAACGGAGAGCAACACCGAGACGATGATGAAAACAGATGCTCTGAGGGGGCTACGAAGATGCATGTAGGCGAATAAGGTGGCGATGGAGACCATGGCCAGCAGATAACGCAAGCCCGCACACACCCGTTCGATGGCAAACTGTCCCCGCGGGATGGTCATGTAGTGGCCTTCCACGTGCACCGGTACACCGATAAAGCGCAGTATGTGGGTGGCGGCTACCGTGGTGATCTCTTGCAGGGGGGGGATCAACACGTCCCACACGGGGATGACCAGTAGCATGCAGCCTAGTGGGAACGCCGCCACACGCACCACGGCGAAACCGAACAAGGACCAGACGATGCCGATGGGCGCCGCCGCGAATGCCATCTGCGACAGTAAATCGATGCCGGAGATGGCCCCTAGCCACGCAATCAGGGCAACTCCCACCAAGAACCCAAGGCCCAATAGACTCGGTTGCCAAGGTTGCATGGCGAGTTGTTGCCGGCGCATCCACAGCATGTAAAGACCGACGGGTATCAACAAAAGGCCGTGGCCATAGGCTTGGTGTTGCCACCACAATAGGCTTAAGAACACTGCCGTGTCGGCATGTAACAAGCCGAATAGCACGAGCGCGGTGCCCGCCCCTAGCAGCATCAGCCGCCGTTTGTCAGCGTTCTCGGTGTGCATTAACGGATCTGGATTTCGGGTTAGCATGATTGCCCGATAAGCGGGGCGAGACAGGATATTTTAAGCGGCAATAGTGATTGACGGCAGGGTAGGATAAGAGCAGGCGCTGGGCCGCTAAACGGCATGTGCCACAGTGACTCATATGCCACAGTTACCGTGCTGCCTGCGGCTGTTAGACTAAGCAACTTTTGATGTCCTATGGTTGTCTTGGACCGTGGTTTTATCGTGTGACCGGGCCGCGTCCGAGCAAAGCCATCGAAGCGCTGTTGCCGGCCCTGGTCCTGAAACTACAGATCTACAGAAATCGACGTTCCACTACAAAGGAGTTGATTAAGTGAGACCGAACCGTGTGTTGGAGCGGATGGTGGCCGGTGAGAAAGTGATCAATGGCTGGTGTGCCATCCCCAGTTCCGTTAGCGCCGAGACTATGGCGCATCAGGCCTTCGATAGTGTGACAGTAGACATGCAGCATGGGTTGATCGACTACCAGTGCGCGTTGACGATGTTGCAGGCTATATCGCAAACCCAGGCGACCCCGCTTTGCCGGGTGCCGTGGCTCGAGCCTGGCATCATTATGAAGATGCTGGATGCGGGCGCCTACGGTGTTATTTGTCCCATGGTCAATATACCGCAGGATGCGCACGCGTTTGTCTCTGCCTGCTCCTATGCACCGGACGGCATGCGCAGCTTCGGGCCAACCCGCGCCGTGGTCTACGGTGGCGCCGACTACGCGCAACACGCCAACCGCTCGATGTTGAAGCTCGCTATGATCGAGACCAAGCAGGCGGTGGCGAATATGGAGGCGATTATGGCAACGCCGGGTTTGTCCGGTGTCTACATAGGTCCGTCCGATCTCTCTTTATCCTATGGTTATACGCCGAAGTTGGATCACGATGAGCCGGCGGTGTTGGAGATAATCGGGCAGATCTGCGAATGCGCCAAGAGGCACGGCATTTTGGCCGGCATCCACTGCCTGAGTCCAGCTTACGCCAAGCGGATGCACGCCGAGGGTTTCGATATGGTGACCCTGGCCAGCGACAACCGGCTCATCGCCGCTGGCGCCGCGGAGCATATCGCGCTGGTGCGCGCCAGCGATGCGGGCGACGGACCGGCAGGTCAGTACTGAGTGACCAGTACGTAAATTATCAGTATCAAGCTAGTCGCGAACAGGCGGTGGCTGAGGTGTGTGCCAAAAAAGTATGTATCGTAGGGGCGGGTGCCATGGGTGGCTCCTTCGCAGCGCTGCTGGACCGTGCCGGCCATGCGGTTCGCGCGGTCGATAATCGGGCCGCTCATGTCGCTGCCATCGAACGGGACGGATTGCGTATGACGGGTGCGTTGGGAGAGCACTGGGCGCGCATTGAAGTGTCCACCGGTGAGGCCCTGGAAGCGGGGTGGGCCGATTGGGTCATCGTATTCACCGATACCAACGGCACTCGCGCGGCTGGAGAAATAGCCAAGTCCGTTATGGCTGCCGATGGTTGTACCGTTACCATGCAAAACGGTATCGGCAATGTGGATGCGCTCTGTGACATCCTAGGCCATGGCACCATGGGCCGTGAGAAAGTCCTGGGTGGCTCCAGTATGTGCAGCGCCGCGGTGATGGCGCCGGGGCATGTAGTATTCACCCATCACGGCCCCACCACCTTGGGCGAGTTGGATGGCACGCGCTCGGAGCGGCTCAATGCTCTAGTGGAGCTGTTGTCTTCAGCCGGGCTGGATATCGCCGTAAGCGGTGATATCCATGGAAAGATCTGGAATAAGTTCATCCTCAACTGCGGGGTTAACGCGCTGTGTGCGGTGAGCGGCATGCGCAGTGGCGAGATGGCCCGCGTCCCCGAACTCTACGCACTACAAGACCGCATCATTGATGAGGCCCTGGCGGTGGCGGCTGCCAAAGGCATCGTCCTCCCAGACAAGGACATCAGGACCACCGTCAAAAAAGCAGCCTTTTATAGGTTCAACAAACCGTCCATGCTCCAGCACATAGAGGCGGGCAAAAAGACCGAGATCGATGCTATCAACGGCGCCTTGGTGCGTGAAGCCAAAGCTGTTGGCATTGCGGTGCCGTACAACGAGGCCTTGGTTGCGCTGCTAAAGGGTGTGGAAACGCGGCGCCGGCGCGAAGAGGAAGGGATGGATATTGACTACGACGGCTGGGAGGCCCGCATTCAAGATGAGCCCTTGCCGGATTAAGCGCCGAGCCCCCGGCAGGGTTGAGCGCCAAGCAAGCCAATCCAGCCGCGCAAAGCCCACGCCGGATCCACGAAAGAGGAATATACCACTGTGCCCGCAACACCATCCGAAGCATCCGCCGCCGACGCCCAGGAGGCCATAGTCGAGGAGCTGGGCTTCTTTGACGATTGGTCCGATCGCTACCGCTATCTCATCGATCTGGGTCGCAAGTTACCGCCATTCCGCGACGAGTGGTGCACTGACGCCCACCGCATCGACGGCTGTCAATCACAGGTATGGATGCACTACGAGATGACGGGCGATGTGCTCGATATCCGCGCCACTAGCGATGCGGCCATCGTCTCTGGGCTGATCGCCTTATTGATCCGGGTGTACAGTTTGCGCCCGCCGGAGGAGATTTTGGCGACCCACCCCGAGTTCGTGGAGCGCACCGGGCTTAAAGGTTATTTGAGTCCAACCCGCAGCAACGGTCTTGCTTCCATGTTATCAGCGGTGTTTGCAGCGGCCAAGGCGGTCTGAAGAGCAAGCGGGTGTAAGCGAAGTGATGAGTCGGCGCGGGCAGACAATCCTGGTACGATTGTTTTACTGTGGCGTGCGCGCTTATCAACTGTTCATATCGCCTGTGTTGCCGCCTAGCTGCCGGCATCTACCCACTTGCTCGGAATATGCGCTGGAAGCGCTGGCGAAGCATGGGGCAGTGTGGGGCTCGTGGTTGACGCTTCGCCGGCTTTTTAGGTGTCATCCTTGGGGCACCAGTGGATACGACCCGGTACCATGAACTCCCCATCGTCTCACCATTACCAGTCGTTTTAGAGGATCCCGATGCCTGATATCACCTTGTCCGACGGATCGGTTCGGCATTTCGATGCGTCTTTGCGTGGTGACGAGTTGGCTGCCAGCATCAGCAAGTCGTTAGCCCGCGATGCACTCGCCCTGCGCATCAATGGTGAGTTGCGCGACCTCACTACTCGTGTCGAGACCGATGCCACGGTGGCTATCATTACCCGCATTTCTGATGAGGGCCTTGAATTGTTGCGCCACGACGCGGCGCATGTGATGGCCGAAGCCGTCAAAGAGCTGTTTCCAGGGACGCAGGTGACCATTGGTCCAGCGATAGAGGATGGTTTTTATTATGACTTCGCCCGCGACGAGCCGTTCACCTCAGAGGATTTGGCGATCATAGAAGCCCGTATGCGGGACATCGTGGAGCGTGACGAGGCTATAGAGCGCGAGGTTTGGGCACGCGATGAGGCGGTGAGCTTCTTTCGCGGGATGGGCGAAGCGTACAAAGCGGAGATCATCGAAGGCATACCCTCGGATGAACCGCTCTCGCTCTACCGGCAGGGAGATTTCATCGATCTGTGCCGTGGTCCGCATCTGCCTTCGACCGGCCGGCTCGGCAAGGCGTTCAAGTTGACCAAAGTGGCCGGCGCCTACTGGCGCGGCGATCCGCGCAACGCCATGCTGCAACGCATCTACGGCACTGCCTGGGCTGATGACAAAGCGCTCAAAGCTTATCTCACCCGCATCGAGGAGGCGGAGAAGCGCGACCACCGGCGCCTCGGCCGCCAACTCGATCTGTTCCACTTTCAAGAAGAGGCGCCCGGCGCCGTATTCTGGCATCCCAAGGGCTGGACTTTATTCCAGTTGCTCATCGATTACATGCGCCGGCGTCAGGATGAGGCGGGTTACTTGGAGGTGAACACGCCGGAGGTGATGGACCGCAGCTTGTGGGAGGCGTCCGGGCACTGGGATACTTTTCACGAGCATATGTTTACCACCGTCACGGAAGATGAGCGGGTGTTCGCTATCAAGCCGATGAATTGTCCCGGGCACGTGCAGGTGTACAACAACCAACTGCGCAGCTACCGGGAGCTGCCACTGCGCATTTCCGAGTTCGGTAAAGTGCACCGCTATGAACCGTCCGGCGCCCTACACGGATTGATGCGGGTGCGGGCTTTTACCCAGGATGATGCGCATATCTTCTGCACGCCGGCGCAGATCACTCAAGCCTCTAAAGAGGTGTGCGAGTTACTGCTCGGTATTTATGCCGACTTCGGCTTTCACGAGGTGCGGGTGAAATTCGCCGATAGGCCGGAAAAGCGGGTGGGTTCGGATAAGGTCTGGGACCAGGCGGAGCAGGCGTTGCAAGAGGCGTGCAAGGCCTCGGGGCTGGAATACACCACCAATCCTGGGGAAGGGGCGTTCTATGGACCTAAGCTCGAGTTCGTGTTGCGCGATGCCATCGGCAGGGATTGGCAATGCGGTACTTTGCAGGTGGATTTGAATTTACCGAATCGTCTGGGTGCGCAATACGTGGCCGAGGATGGCGCCAAGCATATGCCGGTTATGCTGCACCGGGCCTTATTCGGCTCACTGGAGCGGTTTACCGGGATTTTGCTCGAGCATCACGCGGGCGCTCTCCCGTTTTGGTTGGCGCCTGTGCAGATTATGGTGGCCACCATTACGTCGGATGCCGACGGTTATGCCGGTGAAGTGGTGCAAGCCTTCAGGGCGGCCGGGTTGCGGGCCGAGATGGATGTGCGCAATGAAAAGATCGCTTACAAAGTGCGCGCGCACAGTTTAGTCAAGATCCCGGCCATCTGCGCCGTGGGCAAAAAAGAGATCGAGGACCGAACGGTGGCGGTACGCCGGCTTGGATCTAGGCAGCAACAGACAATGGCGTTGGCCGAGGCCATCGAGCAACTCGCGCAGGAGAACAAGACCCGCGGCCAAAGCGCGGCCAGTGAGGCGGCGTAGCCCAGGGAGGGACTAGCCCAAGGGCTAGCTTCTAGGCGTTGTCTAGCTTTAGGCACCTAACTTTTAGGCAGTCACGACTGTAGGCGTGTGGCCGTCCAGGAGCAGCCGGTACCGCGCTGCGTCTATATTGCCGCCGGAGAGCACCACGGCGATCCGCTTGCCCCGCATCATCCGCCGCTCTTGCAGCAACGCTGCAAGGGTGGCGGCGCCTGCACCCTCGGCAATGTTGTGAGTGCAAGAGAAGAACTGGCGTACGGCATCGGCTATATCGTCTTCGGTGACAGCCACCAGCCGCGATACACCTGCGCGAAGCATGGCTAGCGCGTCTGGGTGGGGTATGCGCACCGCCAGCCCCTCGGCGAAGGTCGCGCAGTGGTTGGTGGAGACGGGCTGACCGTGCTCGAGGGAGTGCAGATAAGCAGGCGCGTTGGTGGCCACCACACCTATCACTTCCGTGTCTAGACCGAGCGCATCGCGGGCCGCGATGACACCACAGCATCCACTGCCCATGCCGACTGGTACATAGACGGCATCGAGCCGCGTTACAGCCTCCAGCAGTTCCAAACCGTAGCTGGCCACACCCTCTACTAGGTGCGGGTGAAAAGATTCGAATAGATGCCAGCCGCGCTTGGCGGCCAACCGGCGGGCATGATCAAAAGCGGCGTTGAAGTCTTCTCCGTGCTCGATCAATTCGCCGCCCATGGCGCGTATGGCGGCATTTTTATCCGGGTTGTTACCTTCAGGTACCACTATGACGGCGTTTAAGCTCGCATCCCGTGCGGCGTATACCACGCTTTGGCCATGATTTCCCGTCGAAGCGGCCACGACGCCCCAGGTCGGTGATCGAGCTGCGGGTTCGCGCTCTTTTAGCTCGTGCACGTAATTGATGCCGCCACGGATCTTGAAAGCACCGGTGGGCGTATGATTTTCGTGTTTCACCCAAACGGACGCGCCGCTCAATTCGCTGAGCCCCGGCCAATGGATTTGAGGTGTTGGATTCATCCGCACATGGACACGCGCTGTCACCGTGCGTAGCCGGGCCAGCGAGGGTGTTGGTGTTTTCATTAGGCGTTCTTCATTGCGCTGCCAAGCGTTGTAGTTCCTCGTAGAGAACCGGCGCCACGGTAATGCCCTCTTCAGGTGTTCTTTTACGCGCCTCATAGCGTCTGTCACTGGGCAAGCGGGTACCGGGCTGAGCCATGATCGCTTCGAACAGCTTTTCCGCGTGGGCGAGGGCGTTACTACCGGCACCGTTGGTTTTCGCCGGATCGATACACAATAAGAACTCGCCACCCGTTGGCGGTCCGCCGTCGCCATTGTCGGCGGCGGTGGATTCGAAGCTGAATAGATCGCCTATAAGGGCGCCTGCCAGCAGTTCCACCATCAACGCGATGGCCGCTCCTTTGTAGCCACCGAAGCACAGTTGCGCACCTTTGAGCGCCATTTCGGGATCGGTGGTGGGCGCGCCATCCGGGCCGAGGGCCCATCCTTCAGGGATGGGTTTGCCGTCCCGTAGATGCAGTTGGATCTCGCCCCTAGCGCTGGCGCTGGATGCTTGATCGAACACCAGTGGCGAGTGGCCTTGCCGTGGCCAGGCGAAGCCCATCGGATTAGTGCCGTATAGCGGCTTGGTCCCGCCTGCTGGCGCCACGTAGCTCAGGGCGGCGGTGAAAGCGAAAGCCACCAAGCCATGGCCGGCCAAGGTTTCCACCTCGGGCCACAGGGCGGCGAAGTGGTGGGTATTGGTGATCCCCGCCGCTGCGATGCCTTGTTGCCGGGTGCGCTCAATCAACGGTGCATAGGCGGTTTTTAACGCCAGCGGGGCAAAGCCGCGTTTGGAGTCGATGTGAATGACGCCCGGTGCCAAGTCTTTTATCAACGGTACCGCATGACCATCCGCTTTACCGCTCTTGGCCGCTTTGACGTAACCCGGGATGCGAAACAGCCCGTGGGATTTGCACTCATCGCGTTCGGCGTGGGTGACGGTGTCGGCGATGGCCTGTGCCTGCGCCTCACCGATGCGGTGGCGCGTCAGTATTCGCATGGCGAGCGCATGGGTTTGTTCTAGGGTGAGGTGGGGATCGGACATGGCATAAAGGGTTCCGCTTAGTGTTGGCCGTCCAGCCATCTTTGGGGGAGATTATTGCTGGGGCAACTTATTCTCATTGCAGTTCGAAACTGCGCTCGACCAGCAGTCTGTCCTCATGGAAGAGCTGCACCCGCCATGTGCCGGGTTTGGACGTGGCGGTGGTGCCGGCGACTTTGAGGCTAACGATAAGATCCGAGTTGTTGCCGAACACGGTTTTTACGCCTCCGGAGACATACGGTGTACCGTCGGGTTGAATCCAGTTGGCGCGAAAGATCTGCGTACTGGCCACCAGGTTGTAGTCGAATTCGACGTGCAAAGTGACCTGTTCATCATCCACCGAAAAGAGGGTTTTGGGATTTTTGTTGTTGGTGTAGAGCCAGTAGGATTCGGCGCTTTCGGACAGTGTGCTGTCGGCGACGTTGATGGAACAACCGGCTAACCAAGCAAGGCCGAGCCCCATTAGCAATAAAGCTTTAGTCTGGCTCATTAATGCTCTCTTTTTCTCTAGCAGCTTTTAGCTCTTCGCTCATCCGTAGTGACAGTTCGCTGACTAACGGCAACACGCGGCCAAGGTATTTTTCGGTGATCTTGACCGATCCCTGTAATAGTTGAGGGGTGCGTTCAACCATCTTCAGTCCGATGGGCGAGCGGTAAAAAGCGGCCAGTTCGGCCAGTTCCTCTTTTGCGTAGTGGTTCATGTAGAGTGCTACGTAATCATCGCGCACCTGGTTCCAGCCGATTTCGCTGCGTAATACGCCGGCTAACTTGTCCATGTAATGCTCGGCGATGGTTTTGCGCTCGGGTGAACTCTGCAATTGCCCCATGTTGGTGCGCATGACCCGGCGCGCCTGCTCGTACAATTGCTCTAGCGCCCGGCTAGCCCCTTGGGCCTCCAATACTGCCAGCGCAGCCTGCCGGTGGGCCTCGTCTTGAGCGGTGACATTGGCCGCCGGCAATAACAGTGCCGTGCTGCAAAGGACTATCGACAACCGACGCATGGGTATTCGAGTCTCGTGCGGGAAAGCGGGTTACCGGCATCTCGGCCCAGGTATTTTAGGGCACCGGTGCTGTTATGGGGACAACGCTCAGAGCGCGGTAATTGTGCACTCCGGCGCGATTGTGCGATAGGGCGGGAGAGGTGAATTGCGCTGTCAATACGCCGGTGCCACTATGAGCGGCGCTTGTTGCCGAAGTTCGATGGAGGAGTGCGCCCACGATGCCTAGATTTGCAGCCAATCTGAGCATGATGTTTACCGAAGTCCCGTTCTTGGAGCGTTTCGAACGGGCCGCTACGGCTGGTTTTACCGCGGTCGAGTATCTGTTTCCCTATGAGTTCGAGGCTGCGGTTCTCGCCGAGCGTTTGCGAAGAGCCGATCTGTCGCAGGTGCTATTCAACCTACCGCCCGGTGATTGGAGCCGTGGGGAGCGCGGGTTGGCGGCGCTCGCGGGACGTGAGGATGAATTCAAGCGGGCATTGGACGAGGCTGTGCGTTACGCGGGCATCATCGGCTGTCCCAGGTTGCACGTGATGGCCGGGCTAGTGCCCGATGAGGAGGCCAAAGCGGCTGCCATGGACACTTATCTCAAGAACTTGGAGTGGGCCTGCACGCAAGTGGCCGGTGAGCCGCTGACGTTGGTCATAGAGCCCATCAATAACCGGGATATTCCCGGCTATTTGTTGAATTATCAGTACCTCGCCCGGGAGGTCATCGAGCAGGTCGGACACACCAATTTACGCCTGCAATTAGACCTCTATCACGTGCAGATCATGGAGGGGGACTTGGCTGTTCACGTGCGGGACTACGCCGATATCACTGCGCACATGCAAATTGCCGGTGTACCTGAGCGGCACGAACCCGATACTGGCGAAATCAACTATCCGTATCTGTTCGAACTGATCGATGAGGTCGGCTATGACGGTTGGGTCGGCTGTGAGTACCGCCCCCGCGGGCACACTGAGGCAGGCCTCGATTGGTTTGCCCCCTATGCGGTGGAGGAGCAGCGGGCGCAGGGCAACCTATGAGCGTGTTGCTAGGCTGCATAGCCGATGATTTTACCGGCGCTACCGATCTGGCCAACACGTTGGTTAAGGAAGGCATGCGGGTTGTTCAGATAATCGGTGTGCCGGCGCCGGGTACCATCCCGGACGATGTGGATGCGCTCGTCGTGGCATTGAAGAGCCGCAGCATTCGCGCCAGCCAAGCGGTGGCTTTATCGCTGGCGGCGTTGCAACGGCTGCGCGAAGCGGGCGCCCGTCAAATACACCTCGAATATTCGCCGCGCCGGACGCTGCTTGGCCGGCGTATTCGGTACCTCTACGGATGAGATGATGAGCTCGCTCGCAGCGCCTTGATTGCACCGCAATCGTTGCGTAGATTGGACTCACGGAAGAACGGAGAGTTTGGCCATGGCGAGCATCACGATCCGCAACCTCGACGACGACGTGAAGACGCGCCTGCGCGCCGCCGAACACCACCGTTCCATGGAAGAGGAAGCGCGGCTGATCCTGCGCGATGCGGTAGGGCGCAAAGCGGATCCGCGGAACCTCGCGAGCATCGTGCGCTCGCATTTCGGACCGGACAACGGCGTGGATCCGGAGTTGCCGCCGCGCAGTGTGGCCGTCGGGCAGGTCGCCTTGGAAACCGCGCGGCGTTTGCGACTGGACCGGCCTTTGAGCGATTCAGGCTTCGACTCACGGCCGCTTTAGGCACCCTCATCGCGCGCATGGTCTGTCCGGCTAGCGAGTTCTATACCCAGGCCTGGCTGCAACAACACAGTGCCTTGGGTGAACTCATCGAGCAGGATTTTGCCCACACCGATTGGATGCAACTCTATCGGATTGCCGACCGTCTTTACGCTCATAAAACAGCGTTGGAGACATTTCTCTATAAGCGCGAGCGTGACCTGTTTGAGTTCGATGAAGTCATCACGCTCAAGGTGTTGATGGAGTCACCAGAGTCAGCGACCACCGTGTAGTGCCATAACTGCATCTTACGACCCTCTAACACACTGATTTACAAGACAATTGACGACTGCAATGTCAAACATGGGCCGGCATCGGGCCGAACTGGTCACCGATGACGCGAGGGCGCTGCGCGAGCAGTTCGAAGCGGTCACCGGCGAACGGTTATCGGCGCTGGAGGGGATGGGCGAAAGTGCGAAGGAAGTTCCGGGGAAAACGGTCGAAGCCGATATTGCGCGGGATGGATTACTAGGCAAATCCAAGGATCATGCTGCGGACAAGGCGCCGATGACGAAGCGGATCGAACACGAACTGGGGCTGTGACATGGCACTGCAAGCGCGCTGCGAGGTTCAATGAAGCCGGGGAGCGCCCACTGATGCTGCTCGACTACACGGAAGGGCGAACTGTGGCGTCCGTGCTCCAATAAGGCATTCAATCCTTTTCGAAGGCGTGAGCATCCAACCGCAGGCTCGCGCTGTTTTCCGTAACGATCCGCTCGACATGCTCCGGCACGCCAGAAGGCACGTTCACCTCGATCTCGAGTGTGATTCGAACCTCAGAACCCACCAAACCATCTAAGTGAGCGACCACCTCCTCCGCAATCCGACTGGCTTCCGGGCCAATGCGAGCGTGACTGAGTGTCGCCGTCGCGTGGAACCGACGAGGCGCCACCCGCTCCAATCGCTCGCGGTTCAGAGCTTCGGTCGGCTGAGCGGACTCGCTCGAATTGGGAGCGGCCGGAGGGGGGGCTTCTGGCTGAGTCGTATTCGGGGCTTCGGTATCGATCTGGGCGCGGGCAACCGTTGATTTGACAACCAGGCCGTTACTGTCGCGAGTGATATCGATACCGTGCGTGATTCGCAATCCACGGTAACGCTTCGCGACCTCGTCGAATCCGTCGGCGAACGCGAATGTATCGTGTTCCCACGTCAGGAGCCCAACGCCGCCCTTGACTGCGCGAACGAGCACATCTGCACTCGTGAGCCGCGGCAGGTACAGATACTGCCCGAAGTCTTCCGTCAACTGGCGTACGCCGACATGATCGCCGCGCCAAAGCGGTACGTCGTCCAGGTGCAGTCGAAGTACGGCAGGACCCAGATCGGCCACCAAGAGCTCCTCGCTCAGAAGCCGACGCGAGGTTCGTTCTGCAAGCGGGCCCGATGCGGACAGATTCAGCGACTTCCAGGATACGTCGGAACTCGGTGACTGCTGCTCGGGAACGATCAGCCATCGATATGTCTCCGGAACCCTTGCCCGAACCGTGGCGCTCGCCGCCTCCTGTTGAGTCCGAGCCTGGCCGGCCTGATGGGGGTCCAGGTTGAGCCTTTCCACGTCTTTGACGATCGACTTCCAAGCCAAGAACCGTCGCAGCGCCTCGTCCAGTTCCTGATATCGTGCCCGGTCCGCTGCTAGAAACGCCAAGGCGTTGCGGAACAGCCTCGGGGCTGCGCCGCGGGACTCCAGGATCGTAGCCGCCAGCGTTTGGGCGGGATTGTCCGCTCCGCGGACATGGTGCGTATCTGGCGGCAGCACGACCAAGCGAGCGTCGCTTTCGTCGGCCACGTCCGCAGGAGATTTCGGGAACGTGTGAATGCGTGCGAAGGCGCCCTTTTCGCGCAGTTCGCTCCTGAGCCGGCCTTCGAGCTCGGAAGCCACCGCGCCCGAGTCGCGCCGAAGCTCCTCTGCCCGATCCTCTGCGAGCTTGGCCACCGTCGGCTGGGTGTCGTACCAGTACCGCGTGCCGTCCTGGTAGAGATAAGTGGCCCGAACCGCGAGACGGCGAAGTCCGTCGCCGAAGACGGCTGGCGGCTCCGACGGCACAACGCAGCCGAGCTTGATGCGCGTGTCCTCGATGCCTCGCCGCGCGGCTTCCGCGATCGGTGCGGAGCCCAGATAGATCGTGCGCGCGACTCGTTGCGTTGCGCGGAGTTTGCCCAGATTGGGTGCATCGCCATCGATCGCGACCGGCAGCGAGTTGGCACCATCGATATCCTTCTCGATCACAGGCGTCCAGTTGTCGGAAAGGTACCGCGTGAGTTCGTTCTGCACGCGCGTATTGTCCAGATGGACGTTCCAGGGCTGTATCAAGGGACTGCGATCGCCGGTTTCCCACAGGCTGTGGATCACCGCCGCCATCAGACGCAGCACGCCGCGGGTGCGCTGGAACCTCGCGAGCGAGGACCAGTCGGTGTAAAGGCGGTCGAACACCTCCGGATGGATCGGATAGGCCGCCTGAATGCGTCGCTCATACTCCGCCGTCGCGCAGGCAGCGGGAAACTCCGCGCCGTGCTTCATATATAAATCGGCGAAAGCCCGTGCGGTGACGTCCCGCTGCTTGCGAGCCTCCCCGTCGGCTAGCGGCTTGAACAATCGCCGCCTGACGATTTCGAATCCTTCCTCGGCTGTCGCCGGCCGCCAAGGCGATTCGACGCGCGCAATTACGTTGCGAAGGCGCTCAAGTGCATCGTGGCCGCGTCTGCCTCCCACCTCCGAATCATCGACTTCGGCGCCTGCCCCGGCAGCCTGGTCCGACGCGGGCAGGGACACCATCAGCAGGCAGTTCTCCGTCAGCTTGACCGCCTCGGTCAGAGCCTGTGCGAAGGTGAACTGAGTCTCGAACGTTCCGCCCGGCAGGCCCGATTCGTCATGAAGTTGGCGGGCGTACGCCACCCACTCGTCGATCAGAATGGCGCACGGTCCATGGTCATCCAGTAGCTCGCGCAGCTTGTGTCCAGGGTTGGTCGCGCGCTCGTCATCGACACGCACGCGCTCATAGGCCGCCCGGCCACCGAGCTGATACGCCAACTCGCCCCAGAGCGTGTGAGCGACCGTGCCGTCGGCCTTCGGTTCCGGGTCGCCGGGAGAAATCTGGGTCCCTACCAGAATCGCTAGCCGGACGGGTTGGACGCGGGTGACCTCGGCTTCTTCGAGTACTGCGCCCAATCCCGGCACCGTCTGCGCGTCGATGCCGGAGAACAGATGGTACAGGGCCAGCATGGAGTGCGTTTTGCCGCCTCCGAAGTTGGTCTGAAGCTGTATGACCGGAGCGCCGTCTCCTTCCGAGAGACGGCGGATCGCGCCGACTAGCAACGACTTCAGACTCGCCGTCAGGTATGTGCGTCGAAAGAACTCGATCGGATCGCGGTACTCGTCGATACCTTGGCCCCGGTGCACTTGGCCTAGATCGGCCGCGAATTCCGCTTGCTGATAGCGCCCGGTCGCCACGTCATCATGGGGTTCGACAACGTCCCGCCAAGCCTTGACGCCCGAAGTCGCCAAAGCATCCAGCTGGCGGGAGACAACCCGCCGAGTCTCGCCGCGCACCTGCCCGTCCAACACCAGGCGGCGAAGGTCCATCTTCATCCGCCCGACCTCCGCCGCCTGCGGTGCCGACACCGCCGCAAGCATGCGCTCCGCAGAGTCGAGCGCGCGGTCTGTGTCATCGCTAGAGAACCGCTCCTGATGCGCCCACTTGTTCCGCCAGTCGCGCAATTCGGACACCAGACCGCGGCCGCTGTGGCCAAGCGTGTCTTGGAACACCTCGCGCCAGACGTCGGTCATCAGCCGCAAGAGGCCCGAGGCGTCCCATTGGTCTATCGGCTTGTTCGCTAGACGCGGCTCGTCCGTGTAACGCTGGATGCGTTCCAAGGGCACGCGCTTGGAACGGGCGCGTATCTCGCGGATCACGTACGGTGCGAGTCCGCTGCGCAGTAGTTCCAGCGCCTTGCCTACGCGTTCGCGGTTGGTCGTCGCCATAGATCCCCTCGTGGGCGAGTGTCGCCGCCTCGATCCGGATGCGGACCGGGGCCATCCACGAGGCCGCGACCGTACCTTCGCCAATGCAGATTTCCCTTACATCATGGAGCACAACGCCTTGCATGAAAAGCCAACAGCCCTATTCGGACCTCTGGCCGATTCGGTCATCTATCGCCAATCGCGCTTGTGGAAGCCTCGCACGCTGGCGGTCAATCGCTGCTATCTGCGCAATCAGATCCTGCCGTTCTTCGCGCAGAGACCTGTTGCGGAAGTCTCGCCGGGCGAGGTCCGGCAGTGGTTCGCTTCCCTGCACGCCACGCCGGCTGCGGCGAACCGCGCCTTGCCTGTGCTCTCGGCTGTGTTCCACGAAGCGGAACGGCTGGGACTTCGTCCCCAAAACAGCAATCCCTGCGCGGGTGTACGGCGCTACCGCGCACCGGGACGCAGCCGCTTTCTCACCCCTGCGGAAACCCATCGACTCGGTACCGTACTTGCCGAACGCGAACGCGACGCCCCCGACGCGGCTGCCCTTGTGCGCCTGCTGATCCTCACCGGCTGCCGCCAGGGCGAGATTCGGCATCTGCGGTGGGACGAATACCGGGAAGGTAATCTGTACCTTCGCGACAGCAAGACCGGACCACGAACGGTGTGGCTCTGCGGCGCGAGCCGGCTCGTCCTGGCGGCTCTCGAAAGGACGTCGGCCTGGGTCTTTCCGGCCAGGAGGGACGAAGGTCCCATGCGCACGGAAACCCTGTACCGGCACTGGCGAGACATTCGGGCGGCGGCCAGATTGCCGGATGTGCGCCTCCACGACCTCCGACACTCCTACGCCAGCTTCGCCCTGGCTCAGGGCGAGACCGTGTTGACGATAGGTCGCCTGCTCGGGCATCGCGACGCGGCGACCACACTGCGGTATCTGCACTTCAACGATTTGCTCGCGATACAGGCCGTGCAGACAGTCGCCGCTGCTATGGCGCATCGACCATGACGACGTTCGCGGATTTCGTAGCGGCGCCCTGGACAGTTGTATGCCATGAGCCGTGCAAGCCCTCCACCAAAGGCCGGGTCGAGAGTTTGCTGCGCACGCAACTACTCCCCGAGTTCGGGCCCTTTGACCTGAATCGGCTGGGCGACGAGGACATATCGCGGTGGTTCGACTGCTACTCAAGGACCGCGCCCGCAGGCGCAAACCGTGCCTTGGATGTGCTGCTCCAAATCCTGAACTTCGCCGTTGAGTGCGGCAAGCTCGCGGCGAATCCCGCCCGTACCATTCGGCGCAACCCGCGGCCCAGGAAGACGCGGTTCCTGACTCGCGCGGAGATCAGACGGCTGCACCAAGCGCTGGACGCCCATCGCGGGAGAGGGTCCGGCGTGCAGCAGGCCGACATCATCCGTCTCTTGCTGCTGACCGGGTGCCGCAAGGGCGAGCTGATAGCTTTGCGCTGGTCGGAGGTTCATGACGACAGACTCGTGCTGAGCGATTCAAAGACCGGTCCCCGAGCGGTTTTTCTCAGCGCCGAGGCCCAAGCTATCCTTACGAGGCAACCCCGCATCGGACCGTACGTCTTCCCGTCCCCCACTGACCCTTCGGCCAACCGATCGGCGGAACTTTCGCTCTGGAGAAAGGTCCGGCGAACCGCAAACATCGCGGATGTACGTCTCCACGACCTCCGGCATTCCTTCGCCAGCCACGCGGTCATGGCTGGCGTTCCCCTGCCCGTGGTGTCTCGTCTGCTGGGTCATGCGCAGATGCGCATGACGCTGCGCAGATGCGCATGACGCTGCGCTACGCGCATGTGAGCGACCGGGAGACCGAAGCCGCGGCCGAGCGCATCGGATCGGCAATCTCGGCTGTCCTGACCGGGGCCAGCAGTTGACGCGAACCGACCCTTGGCGGAGACTTTCGTTCAGAGGCTGCCTTGGCTCAACGATTCTTCGGGAGCCTCCACGATTCGTTCCCCGAGAGGATCTCTTGCGCAGGAAACTCATCGAAATTGCGCTCCCGCTTGACGAGATCAATGCGGCCGGCGCACGCGAGAAGTCCATCCGTCACGGCCACCCGTCCACCCTGCATCTCTGGTGGTCCCGCAAGCCCTTGGCGGTCGCCCGCGCAGTAATTTTCGGTCAGTTGGTGGACGATCCGTCATCGGTACCGGAGGAGTTTCCGACACCGGAGGAGCAGGCGGGTGAGCGCGAGCGCTTGTTCGGCATTCTGCGCGAGTTGGTGAAATGGGAAAACACCGGCAACGAGCAGTTGGCTCTTGCAGCCTAATCCAGGATGACGTCACCACGGAGTTCGCCCTGTCGTCGCGTCGTTCGCGACCTTCAAGTGCGCAAGCCACGAGCCTCACGCTCCCTCTTCAAACTCGGTGCGGGACAGCCCCGATTGGCGAATGATCGACATCAGCGTGCCGGTCCGCAATTCTCGATGAATCGGCACCGGAACTGTCACCGTTCCACCTGGGCCGGACCTCTGCATGATGACGTGGCTACCGCGTCGCCGGACTTCCGCGAATCCGTGCGCTTCGAGTATCCGACACACCTCCCGGCCGGAGTGCGGTCTCAGCCTAGCCAACGGCTATTTCGACGTCGGTGACGTAAACCTCGCGTTTGGCGCGACGTTCTATTTCCTCGGCCGAGGCGGCCTCGAAAAAGAGGGTAAGCGCTTCTTGGAGATTCGCGCGGGCCTCCGCAACGCTGTCTCCTTGGCTGGCCACATCCACCTCGGGACACAGCGCGACGTACCCAGTTCCTTCGCGCTCGACAATAGCCGTCAATCGCCTGTTCATACCTTACCTCCGCCAAAGTGTGGTTTGCTCGTCCGCGAGGCAGCGGCTTGCCTTGCCGGGAGTCATGCGGTGCCTGACATCGGCTTCCCCGTACACAACCCTTGGAGCACGCCGGTCAGTTCCACGAGCCGTCAAGATCGAGCATTTCCCCTTGAACGGGATCCATGGAGCGCGCGATCTCGGCGATGGACGGCCAGCTTCTGACGAGCGTGTTGTAGGCGAGTGCCTCCGGCGCCCGGTTCTTCCGGTCGGCCAGCGCGTACAGGCGATAACAGAGCTCGCGGGCTGTATCGGCGGCGCTGCCCAGCGTCCGCACGAGTCTGGCCGCACCTTCATCCCCCTTGGTTTCAAGGACACGAATCAGATGGTGCACCATCTCCCACGACGTCAACCGCGTGTCCGTTCGAGGATCCCAGTTCGCGGGGAGTTCCTCGGGTCTGAGCAGTCGCACCCTGCCAGCGCGCGAAACGAGTATGCCAGCTTCCGCCATTCCCGCGACGCTGGTCACTTTTGCCTTGGACAAGGTTTCCGCACGACCGAACTCGCCTTCGCCGAACCCGTGCTCCTCGAACCAAGCAAGCGCCCATCGGCTGTCCGCATCGAAGTCACCTTCCTGCTCAGCAAGCACCTCGTCAAGGATCTGGTTTATGAGCGCGAGCGCTTCGCGCACGGTCATCGGCTTGCCGGACGCGTCGAGCACCTTGGCGTAGCGCGTGTATGCCGCCATACCGGGGCCGATGGCAGCCTGGGCGAGATCGACCGGCGCGATGTTGCCCGATTGGAGGAGTCGGAGCGCGGCTGGCAGGCGGCCACGCAGGTCGCCAACGAACTGGCGGCGGGTGGCTAGCGGCGCAGCGTCCGGCCTCCGCCTCCCCACTAGGACAATCGACGATGCGAGGGCGTTCGTTCCGATGCTGGTTGATCGTGCACTCCGCTCGGTCCGCATTGGCAATGTCCCGGTGACAGCAACGCCGGATTGGATAACGGCTTCAAGAAAGGTCTCCCATCCGGTGCTTGCTGTGCCAGACTCCCCTTTCTTCGTCTCTGATTGTTTGAAGGCATAGTAGATGGTTACCGGTAGAGCGGGGTGGGCCTTCGATCCGATCGTCCCGATCGCTTCTCGCATGCCGACGAGGAAAAACTGCTCCGCTGCCTCTTTGCTTCCGTGACGGTAGGGCGTGGCTACCAATTCCTCTGTCTTGGGTACGGCAACCGTCGCAAACAGGTCAGGAAAAGTCATCTTCAGGGTGCGACGGAGCCAGACGTAGAAGAAGTCCGACAGGTCCGCATAGCCGATATTGTCGTAGTAGGGCGGATCCGTGGAGAACGCCACATCACTCGGTCCCCTCGCGTCACAGGCATTCATTTGCCGCGAGAACGAGATGGCATCGTTGGACGGCAGGCATTCCAATACCTTCGGAATCCAACCAACCCCCGTGTCTGACCAGTTGTCGCTACTTGAGCTGAACGGATTGCTCTCCGCGAAGTCCCACACCATCGGAATAGCTTGACGCGTGAAAGCGTGAGCAACGAAGCCTCCGCTTCCCTCCCATGTCGCATTGCCGTTCCAGAAATCCGTTGCGCGTCCGACTCCGAGACCGAGATACACTCCCACCGCCTGGGCGTAGGCAAAGGCATCTGTCCCTCCTTCCGCCAAGCCGCGCCCCTCGGACGTCAACCCGGCTGTGGAGGCGTCCCTCTCGATTGTCTCCTGTGCTGCAGCCACCAAGTCGGAAAACGTGGTGAGCGCGGTGAGTTGGCGATTTGTGAACAAATCGCCGAAGGATTCCAGCCCGTACGCCAGCGTCCAGAAGTTGCGTGGGTCTTCGGGCAGGTTCTGTTCCGGCCGCCAGATCGACTCGGCCTCCCTCGCCGTGCGGTCGTGCGAATCGGTCGGGTGGAGGTAAACGCGCCCCCGGTCGCCCTCGGCAACAATTGCCAACAAGCGAGCACCCATCCGTTTGGCTATGCCCTCCGACTTCACGAAGTCCGGCGCAATGGGTGAGCCCGACATCAGGCACTGGAAGTTCGAGCCGCGCGAGAGCTTGGTTCCGCGCTTCGCCTCTTCCGGCGGTATTCCGACCTTGACCACGAACCGGTACCCCCGTTCCTCGATCACCGGTTCAACCCACGCTTCCTTTCCCTTCTTGCTCGACAGCACGAACGAACTCGCCAGCGGCACCTCTACATCCGCGAAGGCCGGGTTGGGACTCTTCACCGTGCGCGCCCACAGCCAGGCAATCACGGTGAGCTTGCGCCCGACATACGGCTTGAGGTCCGGGCGCTCCGCCGCCATCGCCGCCGTCACCCCCGCCTTCGGATACAGGTGACCGATGCGCCTCGAAGCCTCGTCACGCATCCACCGGCCGTAGTAGCGCACGTCGGCGGCGAGGCCCGAGGCCCCTGGCCATCCGCCCTCGCCCGCAAGACCCGCCCGGTCCTCCGGATTCACTGGCGGCCTTCCTGCGAACTTTGGCGGAATCTCGATCATCGCCTTGTTGATCAGCACCGCCACCGGGTTGAGGTCCGAGGCGTGCGCCTCCAGGCCCAGCCGCTGCGCCTCCAGCGGCAGTGAGCCGCCGCCGGCGAAGGGGTCGTGAAAGGCGGGCAGCCTGTCCGGGTCGAACAGTTCGGCGGCGCGCGGGTGCTCCGCGTTGTCGGCGCAGGCCCGCCGCCAGCTCCGGCGTATCTCGGCGCGCGCCTTGCCGAGCACCGTCTCGTTGCCGGTGTTTTCCCATTTCACCAACTCGCGCAGAATGCCGAACAAGCGCTCGCGCTCACCCGCCTGCTCCTCCGGTGTCGGAAACTCCTCCGGTACCGATGACGGATCGTCCACCAACTGACCGAATATCACCGCACGGGCTGCGGCCAGCGGTCGCCTCGCCCACCAGAGGTGGAGCGTGCTCGGGTGCCCGTGGCGGATCGACTTCTCTCTCGCGGACGCCGTGTTGATGGCGTCGAGCGGCAACGCGACCTCAATGAGCTTGGTTCGCGTGACGGTCATTGGCGGCACCAACAGCCCGTCGATGCTTCGGTGTCCGCTTGTAGCGACGTTGACCGCTGATCGGATCGAGTTTCGCTGTCAGCTTGAGTCACATTCCCGAACAGGATCTGTCCCCACGACGTTTTACGGATCTCCGATGCACGGCCCAGCATCCGATCCGCAGGTGATCTCCTAACGAGACTCTGCCAATTCACGCGGGCGCCTCGGCGCGGGCGAGCAGATCCTTCATATGGTAGTTGACGCTGGTCACTGCCCAGTCGGGTTCCTTCTCGAACGGTCGCCGAACATAGTGCACACGGTGCGTTTCGCTGTCGAGAAACTCGACGATGGCGAGAATGTAATCGTCCGGCTTGTTGAGCGCCATTAGGATCTCATTTTTTGTTACCGTGATCGTGTCGGCGCCGCTGACCCGCCCTTTGACCTCGATGAGCCGTAGGCGACCCGTCTTGCGATCTCGGCTCTCGATATCCCAGCCAACGTGTTCGAATTCGCGGTCTATAGGCTCAAATCCGAGGTCTCTTTCGACGGCCATGACGATTCCCCTAGCCCGGGCAGCCGCTTTTTGAGCGTCCACTGGCTGCGGGGGTGTCGTGCCGGTCATGCGGGCGATCAGACCCGCCGGGACAACCACGGCGCCGCCAAGCACAGCGGGCGGCAAGGCCGACACTTGTTCTTCGCGTGCCAATTGCGCCATGCGACGTTCCAGGCGCTGCTCCATCTCCTCGGCCCGACGGCGTGCCTCCCCCGAGTTGAGCCGCGCGCCGGCTTTACCCGCACGCTCCTGCAGGCGGAGCTGCTCAGCGCGGTGGTACCAGTGGGCGATTTCTTTCGTTAAGCGCGCCTTCACCGCGGCCCGCGTCTTTGCAACCCACTCGATACGCCTCGTTCTCACTTCCGAGATGTGGTCTGGAACGATCCGGGTGATCGCTTCTGTCTGCGCCTCCCTCTCCAGATCCTTTTTCACCCAGCCCAGTTCCCGTAGCGCAAGTATCTCATTGATGCTGGGGTCGCCGGCGCCAAGCGGGCGGTAGTCGAGATAGGGCGCATAGCCAAGCTGCCGGCGATTTCCGTTCCCGTCCATCTCCACGTAGAGCATTCGCTTGGAAATCACGCGGGCGTCGGTGCTATCGGCGGTGCCGCCGTCCAGAATTTCGTGTTCAAGCGCGAACAGGACGCGCGGCGCGCCACCCTCGTCACTGTCGTCCACCAGCACCGTACCGCGTTTCAGGAGTTCGCCATGCCGTTCCAGAGTGAGGTCGAGCACCGCCGACAGAAGCGGATGCCCGGGACAGACGAAGGCCGCCGGTGGTTTGCTGGACATCGACAGCAAGGACTTTTCGAAAGCGATGCGCTCGTAGCGAGGCAATACCGGCTCGCCGCCGCCTAGCTGGCGGTCGCGGCTGCGTATCGCCGTCGGAACGTGGCCAACCTGATAACGCCTCCGTTCGCGCTGGCGCGCCGTGCCGCCGAGCGTGCGGAACGCCTCCAGGAAGAACGACTCGATGAAGTGCGGCTGCAGCCGCCACGCCTCTGCTCGCTCTAGGTCCTCCCTCGCCCGGGCGACCCGGCTCGTGTCCATGGCGTCGTGGACCAGCGCACGCTCCTCAATCAAGTCCCGGAGGCGCTCCCGATCGATGGCGGCGCTGACCGCGTGATTCAGTCGGGCGCGCACCTGCGGACGGTCGCCGTAGCGAATGGCCTCAATGAGCAGATCGCGCAGCGTCTTTCCGTCGAACTGCAGCTTGCCCAGGACGTCGAATACCTGGCCGCCCAGCGCGTTTCGCGCCTGCTCGAGCTTCTCGAGAAGCCGGCGGAAGACATCGCCCTCGCGCGTCTCCTCGGCCACCAGGTTCCACAGGTGGCAGACTTCGGTTTGCCCGATCCGGTGTATCCTGCCGAAACGCTGCTCAATGCGGTTGGGGTTCCACGGCAAGTCGTAGTTCACCATGAGGTGCGCACGTTGCAGGTTGATGCCTTCCCCGGCGGCATCGGTGGCCAGCAAGATCAGGACGTCCGGGTCGTGCCGGAACGACTCCTGCGCCTCGCGCCGCCGGTCCCTTCCCATCCCCCCGTGGATCTGCACCACTCCATCCGGCCGGCCGAGCAGCGTGCTGATGCGGTGCGCAAGATAGTTCAGTGTGTCGCGGTGCTCGGTGAAGACAACGAGCTTCTGGGCGGGCGGCGCCTTGGGGAAGGGAAGATCCCTGTTCCCGTGAGGCGGATGGTCCTCTGCCTCTTGTGGAGTAAACCGGGCCTGGGCGAAAACTTTCGCCAGCACGTTGGAGAGTTCGCGCCACTTCGTGTCCTCTCCAGTTCTGCGGATCTTCGCTGCCATCGACTGAAGTTTCCTGAGGGACTCGATCTCGGCTTGAAGTTCGGCAGTCGTACTTGCCGCCGTGGCTTGGTCGAGAACTGCGCGTTCCGTGGCCTCCACTTCGTCGTCGGGGACATCGTCCAGGTCTTCGATGTCGATGTCGAGGTTCGTGCCGACGGCAGGAAGCGTGGCGCCGCGCTGTATCAACCCGACCTCTCGCAGGCGACTTTCGAGCCGGTTTCGTCTTCGCGTCAGGGATTGGTAGATCGCCTCCGGGGACGAAGCGAGCCGCCGCTGCAACACTGTGAGCGCGAAGCCGACCGTCCCTGCGCGCTTGTCGTTCTGCAGCGCCTCAGCCCGGTTGAACTCTTCGCGAACGTAATCCGTGACGGCACGGTACAGTTGTGCTTCATCGTCCGTCAGCCTGTATGGCACGGAGTATGCAATCCGCTCAGGGAACAGCGGACGCCCGTCGAACTTGAGGAGGTTCTCCTTGACCATTCGACGCATCAGATCAGTAACATCGACCTGGTGGGCACCGTCGCGGAACCGTCCTTCGAAGCGGTCGCTGTCAAGCAGCGCGAGGAACAGCTGGAAGTCCTCTTCCTTGCCGTTGTGCGGGGTGGCCGTCATGAGCAGAAGGTGCCGGGTAAGGCCGGACAGAAGCTGGCCGAGGCGGTAGCGCTTCGTATACTTGATCTCTGCGCCGAAGAATGTCGCTGACATCTTGTGCGCCTCGTCGCATATGACGAGGTCGTAGTGACAATCCCGGGCGGCGAGTTTCTCCTGCACATCGTCGTTGCGCGCGACCTTGTCCAGACGCGCGATCGCAAGGTCGGTTTCCCGGAACCAGTTGCCAGTGCGTGCCGCTTCCAGCTTGTCGTTCGTCATGATCTCAAAACTGAGGTCGAATCGCCGGTACAACTCGTCCTGCCACTGCTCGACGAGACTGCCCGGGCATACCACTAGGCATCGAACCAGATCTCCCCGGGCGATCAGCTCCTTGATGAGGAGTCCCGCCATGATCGTCTTGCCGGAACCTGGGTCGTCGGCGAGAAGGAACCTGAGCGGCTGCCTCGGCAGCATGGCTTCATAGACCGCCGTGATTTGGTGCGGCAGGGGATCCACCAGGGACGTGTGGACAGCCAGCATCGGATCGAAAAGGTGTGCGAGCCGGATTCGCTGCGCCTCCGCCACAAGGCGGTACAGAGCGCCGTCTCCGTCGAAACTCCACGGCCGGCCTTGCGACACCCGTTCAAGTCGCTCCTCGTCATCCCGGAAGAGGAGCGCTTCTCCGACCTTGCCGGAAGCAGAACGGTAAAGGAGCGTTAAAGCGTCGGATCCATGCCACTTGACTCCAACCACGGTGGCCGTCTCGGCCGGACGTACGCCGCGAACAGTGCAATCGGGCTGAAGGTCTTCCAGTTTCAATGCGGGTATGTTTCCTCTGTTTCTCGCCGGAGCATATCGAGGCGGAAGGGTTGGCGAAACACGCTGTGCAATTCAGAACCGCCCCAGGCACCGCCCGGGATGGCTCGTTCTTAGGACGGCGGTAAGATCGGTCATAGCGGCGGATTGACAGAGGACTCGGGAACCAACGTGGAAACGAACTGCAGGATTTCCTCGACCTCGTGCTCGCGCCCGTCTGCAATGAGGTCGCGCCGGAGAACCTGGGCGGCGAACAGCGCGGCCTTGGCGACTTGGATATCGAGTTCGGTGCGCGGCCACTCGCGCCGGTCGAGGGCCTCCATGACGAGCTCGACCATGAGCCCGTTGGCGGAAACATCGCGATCTTTCGCGATCTTTTCGATCCGCTCTCATTGCACCGGCGTGACCCGGATGGTCCTCGTCAACGTCTCTACCATCGGTCTTTCGGCATGCTCCTGAACGAACCCCTGCGCGCAGTCAGATTGAGCGCTTTTCTGGAGCGAGGCAATCGACAATGCCGGGAGTGTCGGAGGCTAGGCGGTCGCGGTCCTCCGCAAGTCCCTGGTTCACATGCTGTAAGCGAATCGTGTTACAGGCGTAGTCGCCGGAGCATACACTCGGCCCAACAACACGGAAGCGGCCCAAGGCGTTGAAATCGCAGGGGAATGCAGGTCAGGCGCGCGCTTGCCGCGACAGCGCCATTGGCGCGTTGGGTGTGAGAACCACGCGCCGAAGGGCGTCCTAATCGCGCTTCCTGGCCGCTCAAACCGTCGGGCGATGAAAGCCGTTGTGCAACCGGCGTTTAGCCCGAGTGGCGCTTGAGCGGCAGCGCCCACCGTGCACTTGCGGAGACAATCCCCAAACCGCCGCGCGGCTTCCGAGCATCACTGTAGGAAGCACGAGGTAACAAAGCAATGCGCGAAGTCTCGTTCACCGACACCGTCACTCACTCGGCCCGCACCGTCGCCGTCGGTGCGGGTGCACTCGATGCCGCCGCGCCGCAGTGGTCGCCGCACATGTCCCCGTAGCGCATGGACGGGCCATGCACACTCTACCGTTCCGGCAAGCCGTCGGCGACCCTGACGGAAGGGCAAGCGCTGTTGGCAACAAATAGAACTGTCCGGTTTTGTAGCACAAGGGTTGTCCGGTTGTTCTCTTGAATGATTTGTTGTTGGTCCTGTGGGATTGTGGGCGAGAGGCGCGAGAGTGTGGGCAAGGCGGTGGGCAACGCGTGAGCGTTTTGTCCACGGGCTGTGCACACGGCCCGCAGGACTCGTCCACAACCCCACAGGACCCTCACCGCGCCGCAGCGCTGCAGGCGCGGTGCCCGTGCTCCGTGGCGGGGGCGTCGGCCACCAGGGAACCCATCGCACTCGTACTCGGCGAGCTTGCGCGGCCCGTGGAACACCGCCAGGCGCCTGTCGGGGTAGCGATGCACCTGCACCCGCGCCTTGATGAAGTGGCAGCGGTGGGCCTGGGCCGGAATCTGCAAGCGCTTGCGCTCGAAGCTCGCGGGCGCTGAAGCCAATGAACTGTCCGACTTACAGTTCGCCGAGCAACTGGCCGAGTTTGAATGCCGCAGCCGCATGACCAAGCGCATTGACCTGCATCGGCGACAGGCGAGTTTCCCCGTGCACAAGGCCATTGAAGAGTTTGACTTCCGCCCGCAAACCGCCCTCACCAAACGACAGATCAATCAGTGGCTCGATTTGCAGTTCATCGACCAACGCGCCCACCTGATCTTCATCGGGCCGCCCGGCACCGGCAAAACCCATTTGGCCATTGCCATCGGCAACCAAGCGATTGATGCGCGCTACAAGGTGTGTTGTTCACCACCGCCTATGAACGGCGTTATACAAGCCAGCCTTCGCCCGTATGGGTCAGCGCCATTCCCTCGGCGACGGAGGGCGAAAAACACCCGTCCCGCCGCACGCATACCGACACGCTCGCGCGTCTCCTGGGGGCAATACAAGACACTGTCTCCTGTCATCTCGGCGCGGGAACGGGATACCCCGTGCTGAAGACGGAAATTTCTCGAGAAAAGGTGGACAGTCTGGCGGAATTGCACCGGCTCTGCGACTGGGTCGTTACGCTGGATCGCAACACCGGCATCGAGTACTTCGACTCTCCGGGAGACAACCGGGAAATCTACGACGCTTATGTGATTGACTGCGTACCGGAGCGTGAAGACCTCGGTTGTCTTCAGTTGATCACATCGACCGCGAATCTGAACGAAGTTCGTAGCTTGCTCGACGGTGCGCTCGATCAAATGGGGCTGGGTCGTAGCCGCCGCAACGCCGAGTTTCTCTTGGAACATCTGAAGGCGCTCAGCGGGCGACTCGCCATTCGTCTTACCGGACACAGGCCGGCTACATCGGAGTTGATCGCCCTCGCGGTGTCTCACGCCAACTGTAGGGATGCTTCGGCAAGCGACGACTGCTGGGTTTCGCTCGAAGACGGGTTCGTCGTTCCGGTCGATGACGTCAGGGATCTACTCCCACCCTTGAGCGGAAGCAAGAACGAAGACGACAAGGGAACGCGCCCGCACCTGATCTACGTCACCGCGGAGCCCCGCAAGGGCCTCGTTTTCCGCTTCGTCGAGGTGAAGTATCGTCGTCATCTACGGACTGCCCGATCACCGGATATCCTCGATCGGATCAACCGGCAGACCCGAGCGCTCCGCGAACGATGGGATCGCTGGTACGGCCATGAGGATGTATGCGCCCCGTTCAGGGCGATCCGCCGAGCCAAGCTGGCCCGTGTGTTACGTTTCTATGCCGACAAGGCGCGCAGGCATGGTATGCGGACAGAGCGGCATAAGGCCCTTACCGAGGAAGTCAATCGCATGATCGCAAGAGGGGGAGACTATGCGCCGCCCGGCTCAAGCTCGTTCCGACAATGGCGAAGGAGTGTCGCAAATACGGTATTTCACTGGTTTTGGCATCCCAGGAGGCCCGGGATTTTGACATTTCCGTGTTTTCTGCTGTCGCCAACTATCTCGTTTTCCGCTCTACAGATACCGATGCTAAATTCCTTGTCAGGAACGTATCGAACTCAAGACAGGAGAGGGCTCTGATCGACCGGATCAAGCAGATGGACAGGTTTAATGCCCTCTATTTCGGCGAAGGAAAGAGTCGATCTTCGCATGTGGCCCTTTCGCCGTGGCCGCGGAAGGTTGGATATGACGAGAAAATCGGGAGTCGATAATGATAAGATCGCTGACCATCGACTACGGCGATGAAGTCTTGCTGGCCCTTGGCATGACCCCGGATGAGTTCAGCAAGGAAGCCAGGACTCTCATCGCGGTCAAGCTCTATGAAATGGGACGGTTATCCACTGGCGCGGCGGCCGGGCTCGCGAACCTGCCCAAGCCATTATTTCTGACCAAGTTGGCGGCCTACGGCATTGACACGTTCGATGTGTCAGAGGATGAGCTTCAACGCGATGTGACCAGTGCGCGGCGTCATCTGTAACACCTCGCCGTTGCAGTACCTGTATCAGACGGACTTGCTTCATCTATTGCCAACCCTGTTCGAATCGGCACAGGTGCCACCGGCCGTGGCGGCAGAGCTGGCAGAAGGCAAAAGGCACGGCATCCGCTTGCCGGAGTTGGCGGAAATCTCATGGATAACGGTGCGTTCTGTGCGGGATCGTACATTGTTGCCTCTTGTTGCGAACCTGGGCAACGGGGAAAAGGAGGTCCTGGCCCTCGGGATGGAAACGCCGGGTCATCTGCTCGTCTTGGATGACCGGAACGCGCGTCGATACGCCAATGCGGCAGGACTCGAGAGCACCGGCACACTAGGTATTCTCGTGCTGGCAAAGGAGCGAGGTGTTATCGAGACGGTTCGGCCAATTCTGGATCATCTCCAAGATATGCAATTTCGAGTCGATGCCGCAACTCGCGAGATGGTTCTAGACATGGCCGAAGAACCGCATTGAGGAGCGTAGCTGCGCGCGTCTCCACTTTTGCATTCCAATCCTCTCTCCAAAGATGCCGTATACCTGGACCCTGGATCGCTTAACAATCCAGATCTTATGTCTTCCTGTAATGCGGATAACGTCCAGGACTCGTAGTCCGAGCAACATGTGCGGTTCTCGGACGATAGGCTGCACGATCATTACGGCCCGATCCGTCTGATGCGGCAGACCATGGGCCTTCCGAGCACGAGGGCATGATCTCGCCCAAAAGCCGAATGCGGGAGAGCCGCATGTCCAGTTTGATGAGGGGGGCATAAGCGCCAACTCGTTCGGCGAACCGGGGCCATGCACCGCCGACACGGCTGCGTCATGGCGCCGAGTGCCTGTTTCGGCTGTCGGATCGCTTCGAAACATGGCGCGACGAACCCATCCAGCGCACGGTGAGGGGCTCGCCGTGCATCCGATTGTCCACCCACGGTTCTGCCGGAAGCGCCGCTCGACGCACGAGCGAGCGGGATCGGGCCCGAACCGCAGCACGGCGCACGGCGGAGCATCCCGCGCGCCGCGCGCGTTCATATAGCGGTTCGCGGTTGACGGTCAATGGCCGGGAACGAAGTCGAACCCCTCGGCGTCCGGCAAGCCCGCATGCGCGAGGTCTCCGGTCGTCGAAGTCGCGGACTGCCGTCGGGATTGTCGGACGATCGCCGGGACGCGGATCGTGGAGCCGGAGCACAAGGGCGACACCGATCTGCATCCCGGCCCGCTCGGCTTTCCGTTTCCAGCGCGTGTCATTCTTCCGCCGGTCTCAGCACCTTGGCCTGGAGTTTCCGGGCCGCCGCAACCATCCGATCGACGTCGGCCTTGTGCCCTTCTGCGAGCATTTCGTCGCGCTCGAGCGTCGCGAGGAAGCAGGAATAACGGAAAGTGCGCTCGATCAGACCGGCAGGCCCGGGCCGAAACGGACCCGGATCGGCGGCAACGGTGCTCGCGCCGGGTGCATCGGACGGCCCGGCCGGATGCGGTTCGCCATCCGGCGCGGGCACGATGGTGGAGATGAACTGCCGGATTTCCTCGATCTCGTGCTCGTGTCCCAACTCGATCAGCTCTCGGGCGAGAACCTGCGCGGCGAACAGTGAGGCCCTCGCGACTTGTATCTCCACCTCGTTGCGCGGCCTGTGGAACACCGCCAGGCGCCCGTCGGGGTAGCGATGCACCTGCACCCGCGCCTTGATGAAGTGGCAGCGGTGGGCCTGGGCCGGAATCTGCAAGCGCGTGCGCTCGAAGCGCACACAGTTGTCTCGCCCGACGGTGCGCTCGTGGTGCTCGCACAGGATGTCGGCCAATCCAGGGCCGATGAAGAGCACGAGCGCGGTGCCGGGCTCGGCCGCCGGCACCGCGAACTCCTCATTGAACGCTGAACGGTAGTGCTCGGCGAGCTAGCGGTTCGCCTCGGGCATCGTGTCGATGCCGTGTGCGGCGAGCTCCTTGGGCGGGCGTTCCTAGTGGGTGGCGAACATGCGCTCGCACCGCCCCCGGGCTTCCGGTGAGTAGGCGGGAATCATCGCTACGCCGAGCTGGCGCATCGCACGGGCGAACTGCGTCGGATGGTCTCGGTCCTAAGCTGGGTCCAGAGCGCATAGAGCCGTGACGTCGTAAGCTCCGCCGGGAACACGCGCTCATCCCCCTCGCGCCTGGAGAGCGCCGTAACCAGCTGCGCCGCGTCTGGTCCGAGCCAAAGCGTGCGCGGCCCGGTCTTGGTGTCGGGCAGTCGCGCGGCGCCGCCCTCCTGGGCGGACAGGTCGGTGATCTCGTCCCAGTGGAGTATTGAGCACTTCGGAGAGCCGGGCGCCAGTGAGGGTCAGGAGCCGGAGCGCGGCCACGTGCCAAGAGTGCTCCTCGCTGTGGCGGTCGAGCACGGTGCCGAGACGTTCAAGTTCTTGCGCGCTCTGATGGCGCGCGACGGGGCGCCTCGGATTCATGACGATGTTGGCGCAGGCGTCGGGAACGTTCTCGGGAAGCTCGCCCCAGTGCCGGGCCGTCCTGAGCATGGCGCGTAGATGTTAATGGCCAGTTAAATCGATCCAGTAGCGGTATCCCATGGGCCGCTGGCCACGCCCTGGAAGACCTGTTCTTCTCGGCGGTCGGCGAAGCGGAGCTACGCTACGGTGCCGCCATTCTGCCGGTGGGCCGGCGGCGGGAATCGCTGGTCTCGGATATCGAGCGAATGCTGAGCGACGCCTTCGATGACCGTGTGCTGCCGTTCGACAGCAGGGCGGCCCGTGCCTACGCGGGTATCGCGGCCATGCGCCGTTCAGCCGGTCGCACCATCCCGCCGGCGGACTGCCAGGGCGCGGCGATCGCCCGATCCCGCGATATGGCGGTGGCGACGCGCGACGTCAGGGACTTCGATGATATCGACATCGAGATCGTCAATCCGTGGACGGCGGCGTGAGCGGCACGACCGAGGCCTTCGCACGGGTCAAGATCGATGCTCTGCTCAGGGACGCCGGCTGGAATCTCACCGACGGCTCGATCGTCCTGTTCGAGCACGCCCTGCCGGGCGGTACGCAGGCCGACTACGTGCTTTGCGACCGGCAGGGCCGGCCGATGGCGGTGCTGGAAGCCAAGCGTGCGAGCACCGACCCCATTGCGGTGCAGGACCAGGGAAGGCACTACGCCGAACAACTCGGCGTGCCGTTCGTCTTCTTGTCGAACGGCGAGGAAGCGCGGTTTCTGGAGCGGGAGATCGACGCCCACGCGCGCCGGATCGCAGGCTTCTGTGCACAGGACGACCTCCAGCGGCGGATCGCCGCGCGCCGGAACCGCCGCGACCTGTCCACGGTCGCCATCGAGCGGAAGATCATCGACTGCGACTACTAGATCGAGTGCATCGAGGCGCTGTCCGCCGAAGTAACGCGCGGAAGGCGGAAGCTGCTGGTCGAGATGGCGGCGGGCACCGCTACACGCTGCGCCGGGCCATTGAGGAAGGCCATCTGGTGCCGTACAGTATCTACAGGGCGATGACGGCGAAGACCGCCGCCGAAGACGGCTTTCCGGTTCGCCGCGACGAACTCGACTGGGCCGCGATGGACAAGAAGTACGCAAAGGTCGGACACACCAATCTACGCCTGCAATCGGACCTCTATCACGTGCAGATCATGGAGGGGGATTTAGCCGTTCACGTGCGGGACTACGCCGATATCACTGCGTACATACAAATTGCCGGTGTACCCGAGCGGCATGAATCCGATACTGGCGAAATCAACTACCCGTATCTGTTCGAACTGATCGATGAGGTCGGCTATGACGGTTGGGTCGGCTGCGAGTACCGCCCCCGCGGGCGCACTGAGGCAGGCCTCGATTGGTTTGCCCCTTATGCGGTAGAGGAGCAGCGGGCGCAGGGCAACTTATGAGCGTGTTGCTGGGCTGCATCGCCGATGATTTTACCGGTGCTACCGATCTGGCCAACACGTTGGTCAAGGAAGGCATGCGGGTTATTCAGATAATCGGTGTGCCGGCGCCGGGTACCATCCCGGACGATGTGGATGCGCTCGTCGTGGCATTGAAGAGCCGCAGCATTCGCGCCGGCCAAGCGGTGGCTTTATCGCTGGCGGCGTTGCAACGGCTGCGCGAAGCGGGCGCCCGTCAAATCCTGTTCAAATACTGTTCTACCTTCGATTCTACCGATGACGGCAATATCGGCCCGGTGGCCGAGGCATTAGCGCAGGCACTAGGGGCCGGGGTGAGTGTGGTGTGTCCCGCATTTCCTGAAACGGGGCGGACTGTCTACAACGGGCATCTGTTCGTGGGTGATCGGCTGTTGCATGAGAGCGGCATGGAAAATCATCCGCTCAATCCGATGCGCGATGCCGATCTGGTGCGGGTGCTGAGTGCGCAGACGAAGACCGCCGTCGGATTGGTGCCCTATGCGGATGTGCATCGCGGCGCGCGCGCGATACGCGCCCGCTTGCGATCGCTGGCGCAAGCCGGTACCCGCTTCGCGGTGGTGGACGCCACTTTGGATGAGCACCTGCGCGAGATCGCGGTGGCTATAGCCGATGCACCGCTGATCACCGGCGGTTCCGGTATCGCATTGGGTTTGCCGGCGAATTTTGAGCGCGCCGGTCACTTCGAGCGCCGCGCCGATGCTGGCGAATTACCGCAAGCCGGCGGTAGTGCTGTGGTGCTGAGCGGCAGTTGTTCCAAGGCGACGCGGACGCAGATCCGCGCCTATTGTGGAGATCACCCGGCTCGGCGGATCGATGTGCTTGCTTTGGCCAGGGATTTCGACGCCGAGGTCGGATGCGTTTGTAGCTGGTTCGACGGGCAGGCGTCAGCGGCCGCACCACTCATCTACACCTCTGATGAACCGCAAGCCGTTGCCGCGGTGCAAGAGAGTTTGGGCCGGGAGGCGGCCGGTCTTCTCGCCGAGCGGGCGATGGCCGCCATCGCGCTCCATGTGGTGGAACGCGGGGTCAGGCGTATGGTGATCGCCGGTGGCGAAACCGCGGGGGCGGTGGTGGAGGCGCTAGGGGTTGACGCCTTGCGTATCGGTGCACAGATAGCTCCAGGGGTCCCATGGACAGTGTCGCTGGGCGGGCGGCCCATCGCGCTTGCGCTCAAATCCGGTAACTTTGGCGCGGAGGATTTTTTTGCCGCGGCGCTGGGTGCTTAGCGGGTGCTGGGGGCCCTATTGTGCTGCGGGGCCGTATTCGGACTAGGCGGGTTCGGGCTGACGGGCTAGAATGCCGTGCGGCCCGTATCGGTCCCCTCGCATCGGCGATCCGTAAACCCCGCCAGGCCTGGAAGGGAGCAACGGTAGCGGACTCTTCGAGTGCCGGGGTGTGGCTGGTGCGGGCCGCATTTGCTCTTTCTCGAGTCTTGGCCGGCCGTTTGCGCTGTTACTCGAATGGCACCGGCGTACGGCACGCTTCTTTCAAGGTAGTCATTGATGTTTCAACTGACCGAACCGCAACAACAACTCCGGGCAAGAGCGCGTGAGTTGGCGCAGCAAGAGTTCGCCCCAAAAGCAGCGCAGGTGGACCGCACCGAGGCTTATCCCTGGGATAACGTGGAGCGGTTGAAACAAGCGGGTTTTATGGGCATGACCCTTCCCTGCGAGTACGGCGGTCAGGGGGCCAGCTACTTGGATGCGGTGGTGGTCATTGAAGAGATGGCCAAAGCTTGCGGCACCAGTGGGCGTATCAGTGTGGAAGCCAACATGGGCGCGATCGGCGCGATCATGAAGTATGGCAGCGAGGAGCAAAAGCGGCTCGCCGCCGAATTGGTGTTGGGCGGCGACAAACCGGCTATTTGCATCACCGAGCCCGGCGCTGGCAGTGCTGCGACGCAGATGACTACGCGGGCGGATAAGCGCGGTAATACTTATGTCATCAATGGCGAGAAGCACTGGATCACGGGGGGCGGGGTGTCGCGCTTGCACCTGATCTTCGCCCGGGTATTCGATCAGGGACAAAACCTGGGGATCGGCGGTTTCTTAGCCCTCAGAGGCGTTGCGGGGCTGGTGATCGGCAAGCGTGAGCCGGCCATGGGGCTGCGCGGTATTCCGGAGACGCAAATCCTGTTCGAGGATCTGGAGATCCCGCAGAACAGGGTGGTGGTTCCGCCACGCGGATTCCGCCACGGCTTTGCCGGATTGATGGATGCGTATAACGGCCAGCGGGTGGGCGCCGGTACAGTGGCGCTGGGGCTGGCGGCAGGGGCTTATGATCACGCTCTTGCTTACGCTCAGGAGCGCGAGCAATTTGGCCGGCCTATCTGTGAGTTCCAAGGTTTGCAGTGGATGCTGGTGGATATGGGCATCAAACTGGAGGCGGCCCGGGCGTTGCTCTGGCAGGCTGCGGCTAGCGCTGGCGGCGCTGGCGGCGGCTTTCCTGACGTGGAGATGGCTGCCAGGGCGAAAATCCTCGCCTCCGAGTCGGCCATTGAGGTCACCAACGAGGCGTTGCAGATCTTCGGCGCGGCCGGTTATTCCCGTAACAACCCCATGGAGCGTTACGTGCGCGATGCCAGGATGTTCACCATTGCTGGTGGTACCGCGCAGATATTGCGCACTGTGGTGGCCGCCAGGCTACTCGGGCGCAAGCTGCCGCAAACCCGTGATGGCTACGGCGGTTCAGAGGCGCTGGCCAAGGCTGGCTGAGATGTCCTATCAGGTGCTCGCGCGCAAATGGCGGCCCCGCCGGTTCTCCGAGATGGTGGGGCAAGAGCACGTGGTGCGCGCGCTCAGCAATGCGCTGGCGGGTGGACGGTTGCACCACGCTTATCTGTTCACCGGGACCCGCGGGGTGGGTAAGACCACCATCGCCCGCATTGTGGCCAAGGGACTCAACTGCGAATCCGGCGTGACAGCCGAGCCATGTGGTGAATGCAGCGCGTGTGTAGAGGTTGATGGGGGACGTTTTGTGGACCTCATTGAAGTGGATGCCGCCTCCCGCGCCCGCGTCGATGAGACGCGCGATCTGATGGACAACGTTCTTTACGCCCCGGCCAGGGGACGCTACAAGGTGTACCTTATCGATGAGGTGCACATGTTCTCCAAGCACAGTTTCAATGCGTTGTTGAAGACGCTCGAGGAACCGCCAGCGCACGTCAAGTTTCTGTTGGCCACCACCGATCCGCAAAAACTGCCAGTGACGGTGTTGTCGCGCTGTTTGCAGTTTCATTTGCGTGCCTTACCCGAGGCACGGATCGGAGTCCATCTGCGCAGTGTGTTGAACGCGGAGCACTCCGGCGCCAAGGTTAGCGCAGGTGGGCTCGAAGGAAGCGGGAGTGCAGAAAATGAGCGCGCGGGCTCGCTGCTCGGCCATGCGGCGGCCATGACGGTTGAAGAGGGCGCCGTAAGCGCGTTGGCGCGGGCGGCCCGCGGCAGCATGCGCGATGCGCTCAGCTTGTTGGATCAGGCCATCGCTTATGGGGGGGGGGGGCTGCGCGAGAGTGATGTGCAGGCCCTGTTGGGTACGCCTGAGCGGGCTGATGTCTGGGGACTGCTAGAAGCGCTGGCCTGCGGCGATGGCAAAGCGCTGCTGGAGGCGCTCGAGGCGCTCGCCGAAACTGCGCTCGATTTCGATGCTCTGCTGGCGGAGCTGCTGGAAGCGCTGCAGATGCTGGCGGTGTTGCAAGCGGTACCCAATAGTATGGCGACCGATAGTGGCGATGGGCAAATAGCGGCGGCGCTCAGTAGTGCGCTCACCCCTGAGGATGTACAGCTGTTCTATCAGATAGGCATCCAGGGGCGCCGCGACTTGCCGTTCGCGCCCACGCTGAAGAGTGGTTTTGAGATGATCATGCTGCGCATGCTTGCTTTTAAACCACTGCTACCTGAGCCTCTTTTGCCTGAATCCTCTACCCCCGCTGCCTCCGTGCCGCCCTCGGGAGCGCCGCCCCGGCCGAATACCGGCGGCCATCTGGCTAGCAACGATCTGGCCGGTAACGGCGCCGGCAGTAACGGCGCATCAGGTAGTCACGCTCTTGAGGCGCATAATCCACTTGACACTGGCTTGTCGGGCCACGGCGTCTTGGCTACCCGGCAACTGAGGGATGAAGTACCTGTCTACGAGGTTGTGCCGCATCAGGGTGAACAGCTAAGCGGTGACACCGCCACAGACCCGATGACCTGCGAACGCTGGGCCGGCCTGATAGCAAGACTCGGTTTAACGGGACTTACCGGGGAGCTGGCGGCTAATTGCGAATGGGTGTCGGAGCAAAGTGGGGTGGTCCATCTGCGTATTGCCCCCTCCTATGCTCAGCTCAACAGCGAGCGGGCGCGGTTGGGGTTGCAAGATGCCTTAACCGCCCGTCTAGGTAGGCAGACCAAGATCAGCGTAACGGTGGGAGAGAGAGACTCGGAGACGCCGGCGCAACGGGCTACCCGGCTTGCCGACGAACGCTTGGCCGAGGCCACCGCCTCTCTTCGTGAGGATCCCAAAGTGGCTGAGATCTGTGATATGTTCGGGGCGGTGGTCGATCCCCAAGCGGTGAGACTTGCCAGCCGGAGGGTTGCGCGGTGAAGCGATTGACCGGCACCGTCGCGCGGTATGTGAACCGGCCAGCAACCAGACCAGGAGTAAAGTGATGAAAGGTCCTCTTGCTCAAGTGATGCAGCAAGCGCAGGAGATGAAACGTAAATGGGACAGTGCGCGCGAGGAGCTGGAGTCCATGGAGGTAACCGGCGAGGCGGGCGGTGGCATGGTCAAGGTGACGATGACGGGCCGCAACGATGTGCGTAATGTGCATATCGATCCGATCGCTTTGGACGATCGGGGGATGCTGGAAGACCTTATCGCCGCAGCGATGAATGATGCGGTGCGGCGGGTTGAGGCGGCGCGTGAAGAGAAGATGGCCGGATTGACCGAGGGTTTGCAGTTACCCGGGGGCATGAGTTTTCCGGGTGGCTTGGACCGCCTGTTCTAGCTGACCCCAAAAACAGTTGTTTCATGCCCCAGTTGTTTCATGCCCCAGTTGTTTCATGCCTAAGGGGGGATTGATCGAGGAACTGGTTGCGGCGTTGAGGTGCTTACCCGGTGTAGGCCCTAAGTCTGCTCAACGCATGGCTTATCATTTACTTGAGCGCAACCGGCCGGGAGGACTGCGCCTCGCGCAGGCGCTGCGAAGAGCGATGGAGGGGGTCGGTCACTGTGGCCGGTGCGGCACATTATCGGAATTGAACGAATGCACTCTTTGCACCAACACGAAGCGTGATGCCGGCAAGCTGTGCATCGTGGAAACCCCCGCCGATGTCAATGCGCTCGAAGCCAGTACCGGTTATGACGGGCTTTATTATGTGTTGATGGGCCGGCTTTCGCCGCTAGACGGCATCGGGCCGCGAGAACTCGGCTTGGAGAAACTAAGCAACCGCTTGGCCCGAGAGCAGGTACAGGAGGTTATCCTCGCGACCAGCGCCACGGTGGAGGGCGATGCCACTGCGCACTACGTCGCGGAATTAGCAAGAGAGGCGGGTATTCGCGCTTTTCGTATCGCCCACGGGGTGCCGGTAGGTGGCGAGCTGGAGTACGTGGATAGCGGTACTTTGGCCCACGCGCTACATGGCAGGATCCCCATGGAGGAGTAGGTTTTCCTATTGAACATGGGAAGCTAGTGCGCTGTAGCACAGAACACTAGGGCTGTTCGGTGGCTTCGCTCTCAAGGCGATCTGCATGTAGCCATCGGGGAGGAACAAAAGACGGGCGTTGCTCGTCGTAGGCCTGCCGTGATGACCCCTACCGGCCAGTGCACCGCTACGACCAAGCCGGTGCGCACTGCCGTCATGGAACAGCGCCGCCGGGACTTATGGGCATAGACGATGCACTGAGCTAGCTCAAGCGAGTAGAGCGTCTATCTTGGCGGCGCAAATGAAATCGTTTTCCGACAACCCGCCAATGGCATGGGTGGTGTAGTGTACGTTGACGCGGCTATATCCCACCTCCAGATCGGGATGGTGATCTTCGCGGTGAGCCACCCAGGCAAGCGCATTGACGAACTCCATGACTTCGTGAAAATTCCGGTAGCGAAATGCACGGGAGATCGCCGTGCCCGGGCCGTTCAAGGTCCAACCATTCAGTTGGCCCAGCAGTTTTTCCGCTTCGCTGCGGGTTAGCGGATCGACGCCGCCTTCACAGGGTTTACAGTGTTTGGTAGTCAGATCGGAAGGGCTCATGGACTGGGTTTTCCTTTTGCTCGATTTAGCGGTTGATTCGGTTGAGTAGTACCTGGATCAGTTGGACGGCACATAAGCCTCTAGGTGGGCTACCCGTTGTGGGGCTGACGGATGCGAATCGTGAAAAGCCGAATAAAGCGGATCGGGCGTCAAGGTACTGGCGTTGGTACGGTACAGCTTCACCAAGGCGCGCACCAAGGTGGCGCCATCGCAATTCTCGGCGGCGAATGCATCGGCTTCGTATTCATGACGCCGTGACAAGGCGCTAGACAAGGGACCTAGGAAAAAGAAAAAAGCCGGTGCCACCATCAGAAAGAGGACTAGTGCCTGTGCTGTGCCCGCAGTGCTCACACCGAGGCTAGTATAAAACCACGCTTGTTCGGCCAGCCACGCCAGCAGCGCGAGCGAGGCCATGATGCTCGCGGCGCCGACCGCTAGCTGCTTGAGAATGTGTTTAAGTTTGAAATGCCCTACTTCATGGGCGAGGACCGCTTCCACTTCGTCGGTATCTAGCTCGGCCAACAGCGTGTCGTAGAAGACGATGCGTTTGCTGGAACCTAAACCGGTGAAATAAGCGTTGCCGTGGCTGGAACGCTTCGAACCGTCGGTCACGAAGATACCGCTGGCGCGAAAGCCGTGGCGCTTTAGCAGCTTCGCGATCCGCTCGGCCAATGCTTCATCTCGCAACGGTGTGAAGCGATTGAACAGCGGCGCTATGAATACCGGGAATGCCCAGAAGGCGATGAGATTGATGGTCAGCCAGGCGCCCCAAGCCGCTAACCACCACAGCGAGCCTAAGCTGTCCATGAGCCACACGACGAGGGCGGCGGCAGGTCCCCCTAGCAGGACCCCTAGAGCAGCTTTCTTTGCCTGATCGGTGCAATAAGTTGCCGCCGTGGTGCGGTTAAAGCCGAAGCGCTGCTCTATACCGAAAGTAGCTACTAGATCCATCGGCAGTTGGATGAGGGCGGTTATGAAGAACACCGAGAGAATGAGCCCAGCACCGCGCCAAGCATTCGAGGAGATAGCAAAGGAGTGCCACAGTTGCGCCAACATCTCAAGACCGCCACCCAGAGTCCAAAGGAGCACCACGGCGGCCGACAAAACCAGCTCCCACATTCCGAGCCGGGTTTTGGCGACGGTGTAAGCGGCGGCTTTACGGTGCGCATCGTTGCCGATGCGGCCCTTGAACTGAGCCGGCACGTAGTGCGCGTGGGCCTGAACGTGACGCACTTGACGTGCCGCTAGCCACAGTTGAACGAATGAATTAAGGGCTAGGGCGGCTAAGAAGGCTAGGGTAAAAGCCATGTTGAAGGTCCGCGTTGAGTTGTTGACGTCAAGAGTCTATTGGCAGTTCACGGCCGAAGGCCAGGGGTTTGGGGGCTAGAAGTCCGGGGCCAGTGAATGTGTCCACTGCGTAGTAAGAGATCTGCTTGGTTGCACTTGTGCTTTGTTACAATACTGCGCCCTCGGCTCACCGAAGAGAGCACAAAGCGGTGACGCAAGATCAACGCAATCTAGTCTGGATGGATCTGGAGATGACGGGTCTGGATCCGGACAATGATCATATCATCGAGATAGCGACCATCATTACCGACGACGTTCTCAATATATTAGCAAAGGGGCCGGTGATGGCTATTCATCAGCCCGATGAGCGTCTAGCCTTGATGGATGAATGGAATCAACGCACCCATGGTGCCACCGGTCTTATCGAGCGAGTGCGCGCCAGCAGCGTCACCGAAGCCGCTGCAGAGCGGTGCACACTCGAGTTTTTGCAAGGACACGTTCCTCCCGGTGTATCGCCGCTTTGCGGTAATAGCATTTGTCAGGATCGGCGTTTTTTATACCGCTTCATGCCTCAATTGGAAGCTTATCTGCACTACCGTAATTTGGATGTGAGTACGCTAAAGGAGTTGGCTCGCCGCTGGGCGCCCACTGTCGCCGATAGCGTAATCAAACACTCCACTCATCAGGCCTTGGATGACATCCTCGCCTCTATAGATGAGTTGCGTTACTACCGCAAACATCTGATTAAAGTCCAGTGAGCGCACGGGAGCATTGGCCTACGGCGTTGCACCGCGCGGCAGGTGCCCGTGACATAGACCGCCTCGCGATAGCAGCAGGAACACCCGGGATCGAGCTGATGGAGCGGGCCGGCGCTTACGCTTTTTCGGTGTTGCGCGAGCGTTGGCCTTCAGCGCGGCGCATTACGGCCGTATGTGGTACCGGCAACAATGGCGGCGACGGTTTTGTTCTCGCGCGGCTAGCGCTGGAGGCAGGCTGCGAGGCGACGATTGCTCTAGTCGGTGACGCGGATGATATACGCGGCGATGCGCGCCTTGCTCTAGAGCGCTTGGCCTGCGTGGGAGTCCGCGTTCAATCTTTCGACCGCGACGGTCTAGCTGGTGCCGATGTGGTGATCGACGCCCTCTTAGGTATTGGGTTGAAGCGCCCCTTGGATGGGGATTACGCCAGTGCCGTGAGCGTGCTCAATTCACAGCCCGCTCCGGTATTGGCTATGGATGTGCCAACAGGCCTGAATGCCGATACTGGTGCTGTGATGGGCGCGTGCGTGCAATGCGCTGCTACCGTGACGTTCGTTGCCTTGAAGCAGGGCTTGCTGACCGGGCGGGCGCCTGCTTTTACGGGGCGGCTGTATTTCGCCGATTTAGGCATTGCCCCTGCCATCGCCGCCCAGGTGGTGCGCTCGGCCCGGTGGATGGGAGCCGCAGCCCTGGTCGAACGGTTGTTACCGAGGGCGCGTGATGCGCACAAAGGGGATTTTGGCCACGTCGTGGTCGTCGGTGGCGCCGAGGGTTATGCCGGAGCCGCGCTGATGAGCGCCCGGGCGGCGGCGCGCGCCGGCGCCGGATTAGTGAGCTTGGTTACCCACGAAACCCACGCGGCCATGGTTGTGATGGCCTGTCCGGAGGTGATGGTGCACGGTGCCGGCGCACCGCCGCAGCTAGGGCGTTTCCTCGACAGGGCTACGGTACTTGCCGCCGGGCCGGGATTGGGTCAGGAGGCGTGGGGTAGGAAGCTGTTCGAGTCGGTTTGCCGCGCACCTAAGCCAATCGTGCTCGATGCCGACGGTCTCAATTGGCTGGCCCGTCTGGGCGGGCACCGTGATGACTGGATCTTGACCCCGCACCCAGCGGAGGCGGGCCGCCTCCTAGGCGTGTCTACGGCAACGGTGCAGGAGGACCGCTTCGCTGTCGCGCGGGCTATCGCCGAGCGCTTCGGTGGGGTTTGTGTGCTGAAAGGGCCCGGTACCGTAGTGGATAACGGGACGGACACCGTGGTGGTGACCACGGGCAATCCTGGCATGGCCAGCGGTGGTTCCGGCGATGTGCTGACCGGCGTTATCGCTGCCTTGCTCGGGCAGGGGTTGGCCGCTTTTGATGCCGCCACTATAGGCGCGTGTTGGCACGGTTATGCGGGTGATCTGGCCGCCGCTGACGGCGAGCGTGGCATGTTGGCGACGGATGTGATCGAACATCTGCGCCGGGCTGGAAACCCTTAGCTGCAGAAATTGCGAGCTACAACGCGGTTTCCAGCAAGTCCAATTCGGGATGTATTCCAACCCTATAGAATCTGCGCCGTTGGAAGCTATCCCTCGCCTACCAATATCCGACCAGTTTAAATGGGAAATATCCGACGGCCTCTCATGGCGCGACGATGTTGCTCTATCTCCGCGCGAACGCGAGCACACGCTGCGCGAACTGCAGGAGCTCATGATCGTTGATCGTCACGGTTTGGAATGCAGCGTTTGTGTCGTGATGAAAGAGATTCGCGTAATCCAACAGGTCACGTACTTCCTGCCTGTCTGCAGGTGATAGGATTTGTTGGGGTGATCCTTCTCTTTGCTCGCACACGCCAATGAACGGGCCCAGCAGGGATCCAGGAGGAAAGTCCTCCGGATAGCCAACACGCATAAAAGCTTCCATGATCGGCCGAAGCGCACTCGCTATCGCTCGTTCATTGTCCCCGGCCCCATTTTGAACGTAGGCCAACACCATCGCATGATTACGATCATGCTCAGTAACGCAATCCTGATTCACGTCCCAAGCAGCAATAGTGGAGCCTTCACCCGCCCTTACGATACGGCACGCTGAGCGGAGCGTTGTAGCTGTCCCTTGCCAAATATCACAGAGAAATGGCTTCGTATGGGAAAGCACGATGATCTGCTCAACGGCGTCGGCAAGGCGTCTCATCTCTTGGATGGTGGTAAGCGACCGATGTTCATCAAGACTCGTTATGGGGTCGTCTATCACAACCACCTTTTGAGCTCTGGTTGGATCATTTTCCAGCGACGCAAAAAAGAACGCGAGCGCAAGCGTGTTGCGATCGCCCGCGCTAAGTGTGTTTCTAAAGGACGGCTCTCCAGCATCACCCTGCAGTGGGACCGCCACCTGATTGACTAGAACAGAGTAATTGCAGCTAGAACCTCCCCGGATATTAACGGAGGTGACATTATGTAGACGAAAGTGCGCATTGAAGCGACGAAGGTAATCGTTTATCGCTTCACCGTATGTCGGAAAGACTTCGTTTCGATATACATTCAATGCTTCGCGTGCTGTATCTCGGGCTTGTTCTGTCTCCGACTTCAAACGCTTCTCTTCAAGATAGGCATCGCAGAGCGCAGCTATTTCGGGTCTACGACGATTACGGATCGCGCTCAGCGTGTTGAGATCGGCCTGTAAAACATCAATGTCAGCAGCTGCGGCGCGTTCCCGCACGATCTCAATCTGCTCATGGGTCGCCGCTAAACGTTCACTGAGCGCTTTCACCTCAGCACAGATGTCGTGGTACGTGGCAAGCGCATCCGCTAGAGCCCCATCAATCGCCAAAGGTTCAAGAGGAGCTGCCTGTTTTCGGGAAAGAAGTTCCTGAACCGCCTCAAGTGCGCCTTTCCAGCTCCTGAATATCGCTGCAGTATCCAGGCCTATCTCGGGTAGCGCTAGGAACTCCGACCAGAATTGCCGCGTTTCACCAGCAACACGGACGGAGCGCTCAAACGCAGCTTGGATTTCACCACTATGTATGTTCGAGATCTCACGGACCATGTCATCAATGGCTTCTCTCAGTTCCCGATAGGCATCGCTGAAATACTCTTGATAGTGCGCAATGAGAACGGACCCATCGAGGGGCTGAGCACAAAAAGGGCAGACCTCAGATTCTTCACCCTCCGACGCGTTGGCAATTCGCGACATGCCCTCGCCTACCCAGACTTCTCCCGCGTGTCCAAGTTTCGCAAGATGTGTCTGTACGCGAGCAGCCGCGTTCGCCTCTAGACCTGGTAAGTCGCGGGCCAACAATTCCTGAATGGCATCAACGTCGAAACGTGGAAGAGCGATCGTGAGGAACAGCGGGTGTTGTCGAATCGCATCAGCTTTCCTACCCGCAGCAAGGGCTCGCTCAGCTTCTTGGACCGCCTCATCGATATCATCTTGTTCTTCAAGAGCGCAGAAAGCATCGACCGTGAGCCCCTCTCGAGCATCCGCCGGAATCTCCGCGCCTTTGGCTTGAAGATCTCGGTTGTGCTGTTCAATTCTATCGACGTGCAGTTGCAGCGCTGCGTTCAACTGCACGCCCCGCGCCCCGATGATGAGCTCATGTAGTTTTTGCTTGTGACCAGCCTCGACCTTCATACCTGAGCAGACGTTTTGGGCGACGAACTCATCGTCGAAAACAACGATAGTCGGCAGCGGTTGGTTCCAAGCCCCATTTTCGAACACCGATTGTCCGGCGCCACTAGATATGACGATATGCGGAGGGTGCTGAGCCCCAAGCCTATGTCTTTCGGTAACGGGTAGTGGATCGCCAGAGGAAAGTGATCGGAAAGTGGAGGCCAACGTCGTCTTTCCCCGACCATTCTCCGCGTAGATCAGTGCGACTTTCTGCAACGGAAGGTGTGCACCACTGTCAACCGAATCGAAAGTCCCGATATTGCGCAGAAGATTGATAGCCTCGATCATTAATCTACTACTTCGGCAAAAAATTACCCGACACAAATTAATAAAATGTGTTATAGTGATGCTATGAAAAAGACAGACGGTCGCTCACTGCCCCATTCCGCGCGAGAAGCCATCCGCAGGCACGCGGTTGCGCAAGTATTATCGGGTGAAAGCCCTGAAAAAGTAATTAAAGCCCTCGGATTTCATCGTTCTTGCATTGACGATTGGTTATCCAGATATGAGCAAGGTGGTGAACAGGCGCTGTCCACCGGCAAGATCACGGGCCGCCCAAGAAAGTGTCCCGATGAATATGCGGATCGCTTACGTGAACTAGTTAAAACGAATCCGTTGCAATTGGATTTTCACGATGCCTTGTGGACGCGCTCGATGATTCAGATATGACTGAAAGACAAATTTGGCATCGAGGTCAGCGAGCGCTCGGTGGGCAATAGCCTGTCTCGTTGGGGGATGAGTGCGCAGCGCCCTGGGTTTAAGGCATACGAGCAAAACCCTGATCAGGTTAAGGTATGGTTAAGAGAAACTTGGCCTGAAGTACAACGAGAAGCGAAAAGGCGCCGAGCGCGGGTCTATTTTGGCGACGAATCGACGATCCGGTCGGATTATCATCGTGGTACCACTTGGGGGGTACGGGGTGATACGCCAGTTGTAGCGAAAACGGGTCGGCGCTTTAGTGTGAATAGGCTGTCAGCCGTTTCGCCGAAGGGTCACCTGCGTTTCATGGTAACCGAATCACGGGTAACCGCAGACGTTTTTATCGACTTTCTAAGGCGTTTGTTGCACAACGCCAAGCGATCGGTCTATTGGGTTGTTGATGGCCATCCCATTCATCGAGCCAAGAAAGTGCAAGAATTTGTCCGCACTAGCCAAGGTAAGCTCACGTTAGTATGGTTACCGCCGTATTCACCGGAACTCAATCCTGATGAGCTAGTATGGCATCATGTAAAAAGCCAACGAATTGGGCGGACAGTGGTGGCTACAAAGGAGCAACGGGTGGCCTTGGCTCGTTCGGTGTTGCACTCACTGCAACACAATACGCAAATAATTAAACGGTTTTTCTATGAAAAGCATGTCAGATATATTCTGAATTAATGTCGGGTAATTTTTTTCCGAATTAGTAACTCCTCAACACCCAACGCTTTCGTTTTGCTTTTCTTCTTAGTTGGATGCGCTTGTTTCTTCATCTTTCGGGCCGGATATGCAGTGATTACAAACACCGTACCGTCGGAATGAACTCGTGCCGTCGCGTCACCGAGGAACCCAGCATACTTCCGCGGATTCTTGATCCTCTCTGCGATTTCGGCGCGCACGCTTCCAACATCGACTCCTTTCACTCGCTCGAGGTACCTGACCACCGCATGGTCGGAGACCTCGACTAGCGGCTCTGATTTGCCGTGTTCGTTTGTCGCGACTCGTGAATTCGCGGTTGTGCTGGTCGGTTGAAAGCGAGTCATATCAGCTCCGACTCAACATTCGCCCCGGCATCGCGAATAGCGGATTCAACTATTTTCCGAATCTGCTTAAGGAAGTCCTTCGCCACGTCGGTCATTCCTGCGCTAGGAACCGGCATAGCTTCTTCGTACACGCTTTGAATGTCGCGAGCCCGCAGGAAGGTCGAACCCGTTCCCCGATAATCGTAGGCTCGTCGCCAAACCGGCAGTTCCTTCTCGATCAGCCTCTGGAAAGCGACCTCGTGGATCTTCGTGAATGCTGCCCTACGCACACTAGAGATAACCTCCTGCGCTTCGTCTTCACTGGACGGTTGCTTTTGCCACCGCGTCGGGGCTTCCAGGAACCGAGACAAGTGTTCTTGGAGCCGACCGATAAAGTCGGCAACCGGTCTCAGGTGCTTGTACTCCCAATCGGTCTCTCCGGCGATTCTCCGGTTCAATGCCTTCACGCGCGTCCAATGTTCTTTCGAAACGCCATCGTGGCTGGCTAGCCCAAGGCGCGCTGCCCATGGTCTCTGGAAATCGTTGGCAGCGGCTTGAATCGCGAAGGACAAACCCGCAGTGTCGTAGACCGGTCGAGCTTCAGTTTCTAATGTCTCGCCTACCTGCTCCGCGAAAAAGGTGAGCATGCTGACAAGCTCACCGACCGGTCCCCCCGGTAGTTTGTCGCTCCCCCTATTCAGGGCCCCGAGCATGAAGCACCGTTTTTCAAGGTCCGTTTCGATCGCTCTCACCACTGGCGCGCCAACAACATCACGCAAACCAGAAAGCGCATTCATGACTGCCGCCATTACGTGCGCCCGTTTATCAGAGAACGTAGGCAGGTTGTCACCCTTGACCTGATCAAAGTGTGTGAAGGCTATAGCGAGCTTGCCGTAGTGACCGCTCGCGGCGAGCGATCGCATGACCGCAAGCGGTGCTGCCTGCATGGGTTGCTGCGCACTGTCGACTAACACCAGAACATCTACATCGTCGAACCGGCGCGTGATGCGAGTGCTCACGCTGGATGAACTGTCCGGCGTATGCCCCAGACCTTCCCCGTCAATGAGGACTAGCTTTGGTTCAAGCCCGCCTTGAAACAATGGATAAAGCGGGCCGCGAATCCGAATGCCATCAACTAGAGGAGTTAGAAGGCGCCCAAACAGCGGCGCAAAGTTGCTTGAGAATCCTCGAACCTGCTCCAAGAACTCGGTGCGGTCCTCAGACTCGAATGTCCATTGTTCCGGCCAACCGGCGCGATTCTTTTGGAGATCGCCAATTTCTACAGATTCGAACCTCGACTTTGTGGCATCCAGTATGTCGAGAGCGAGCTCTGAGAACCCGTCTGCGTCTTCAAGCGTTTCTTCGAACAAATCCTCTAGTTCATCGCGATCTTCGCCCGTGACCGTCTCCATACTTACTTCCAAAACCGATTCAATCTCGCTCCGTACGGAACTAGCGAGATGCTTCACCCGTTCAAGGTAGCTGTCGATTGCCTTCTGATTCGCAATCTGCTGCTCGCTCGGGAGCAAACTCTCCGCTTGAGGCTCATCTTTCTCTTCATCGTCGAAAGACCACTCATCTCCCGATGCTGCTGCCTTAGCTTTGTAACCGCCTAGCAAATAGCTGAGTCGAAATCTCTGATCTCGATGATTGAGCAGCGCATTCGCAATTTCTTGGTTATCTTTGCCGCGAGCTGCCGCAGAACAGGCATCAATGATACAGTCTTCGATCGCGGCTTCCGTATAGTGCTCCGAGAAGAAGGTCACTACGGCCGTATAGGGCCCATCCGCGGTGACCACTTCAATATCCGCGATCGTAGTTTTTGCGGTTGAAGTAGACGGAAATCGATCGCGGTCGGGATCTGAACCGATGAGATGTCTGAGCAAACTGGTTTTTCCAGCCCCGGTCGTGCCAACCAGCATCGCTCTTGTGTACCCCTCGTCTGCGCTCGGCAGCGGGATCGTCTGGTTCCGAATAGTCCAACTATCGGGGCGGCGAGCGACGAGCTCATCATAAAATGCCTTGACGATCGGCTCGTGAAATTGACCAAACGCCTCCTGACGCTTGGTGGCAACCCACCACGATTCGTTCGATAACAGCTCGTTCATTTCCGCGACGAGGGAATCAGCCTCACTCTCGTCCGCGGTTCCTAGGCCACGCCTTACCTTGAGCCCCGGTCGGCCTTGGCTGTCCTTGCGCAGGGGATGCCTAAAAGTGATCGTCCAACCTGGCCGGTTGTTCGTTCTAGTCTTAGATGCTCGATATTGTTTAGCCATGGGGAGCTCTCGCGTTGTTCCATGTTGTACCGGAAAGCGAGACTATCAGCGGTTGGAGCACAGCGCAAGCTTTTCGGTACAACATGGAACAACGATGCCAGCCAATGGCTAATCCGAATGAGGAGGTTCAGATGGCGCATTCACCGATTATCGAACGACTACAGATCGATCCCGGTAATCGAACACTCGGGGAGCTGATCCAGGATAGAGAGGCTTCGCTACACGAGATTCGACAGCTGCAAGCAGAGATTAACCGTCTTAGGGCCCGAGCTAATCAGCGGCCCAAAGCCAGTAACAATCTAGCCGAGTCTGCACCATACCGAGGCGGTACGCTGAGGATAGTAAAAACAAAAGCCCATTCCAGCTCAAAGCCGAGGTATTGGATGGTGGGGCGAAAAGGCGTTGATAGCTCTGCGCCGGGGAGGATTGGTCGGGTGGGGGGGTAGGCCTACAGTTGACGAGCGCGGCGCCTACGACATACAAGCTGCGAGCTCAACGACCCAAATGACGCGCGTGCGCTGTCCTTGGCGGTCTGTCGGCCAGATGGGGTCATTGACATCAGTTCGCCAAAGCCAACGGCGGCGCACGTGGCTGCACCAGCCCTTGCAGAGCAGTGTGTTCGAGAATGCGCGAAATGACGCCAGGCTCGGTCATGACAGCAATCACTTGCAACTCGGTATTTATCGCATCATTCACAACACCCCTTTTCAATACAACACAATCAGTGTAGCCTCGGAAGTTCACACCAATAAATGGAGGGAAACCGCATGTTTAAATTGCGCACTGTGTTTGCTGCATCTAGCGTTGCGATACTATTTACAGGAGGAGTTGCGCAGGCTGACCCTGCGAGTGAAATAGCCGCCGCTGTAGGTGGTGGTGAAGTAGTAGATCTTACCGTAACAATCTCAGAAAACTATCCAGCACATTGGCCATTTCATCCACCATTCCGACGTTGGACAATGAACTGGTTTGAAGCCCAGGATGGTCCCTATACAAAGAACCCGAGGGAAGGTGCTGGCGGTGCTGGCGACACCGTTCAGGAAAATCTGGTGCAATCTGTCTTTCCTTATTACAGCCAGCAAATGGTCATAGACGAGCACACGGGTACGCAGGCGGACTTTCCGGCACATTTTGTACCACCAGAAGGCTCCGGAATTGAATTTCAATCCGATGCTGGGTGGATGACGGGCGATAAATATCCAGTAGAAAACATGATGGGTCCTGCGGTAGTGGTCGACGTTAGCGATATTCTCGATCAGGCAGATGGTGGAAAGAGCCCGTTGATTACCGTAGACATTATAAAAGCTGACGAGGAGTCAAACGGTGAAATAAACGCTGGTGATGTTGTGTTGTTTTATTCGGGTTATGACGATCTATATTACAAGCCATTCCCCGAAGGCAATCGGCTGGCATGGGATCCGCTAGTGGGCGGCAATGTACCTGGTTGGCCTGCACCTACACCCGAAGCAGTTGAATATCTTGCATCAAAAGGGGTGACTCATCTGGCAATCGACAGCCCATCAATGGGACCTATCGGGCACATGTGGGAAGACAAACCGATGGCGCAAATGACTCACGTCAAATTTCTGGAAAAAGGCGGCTCATGGACCGAGTTCTGTCGAAACATTGGGCAGCTACCGGCGCGAGGAGCCTATTTCATTTCTCTTAGCGCAAAGGTTGTTGATATGTCCGGAGGGTTAACGCGTGCCATTGCAATAAAGCCTAACGGGGCCGGTGTTGGCGGTTAGCGACACACAGATCAATCGAAACCGTAAGGCAAGCGCTATCGTTCCTACTTAATCTAACGGCGACTGAACTCAGTTGCCGTTAGATTATCTCGATAAATTTATTATTATCGATATTTTTGAACAAATATAAAGTCTCTTGCATTCTGCTGGTTTCACTGAAATCAACCACGCTGATTATATGTGACGTCAAACTGGGCATAATTGGCGACAGGAACGACATTCAGGACGAACTTCGATATGTTTGCAGAATAACCCATGCAAAAAAAATTCGTGATATTACGCAATTTGACAATCGCCACGCTAATGGGTGGCGCGCTGATTTTCGCATCGCGAATCTACATGCAAGAGCATGCGGCCCAACCCAGTGAGATCACCGAGTTAAGAAAATTAGAATGGCAGGACCTGATACCAGCTGCAAAACCACTGGTCGATGCACTGTCAGATACGCCAATCAATGTTCGCTATGATCTTGGCTTCATAAGCAAGGTATTTGCCGACGCCGATGCGGAAGTAATTTCCCGCAATGGACCAGAGTTCCAGAATGCCATGTCACTGTTGGAGAAACACCGTGCCGACGGAATTGATGTCGATTCATTGCTGGTCGCGGTAAGCGAGAGAGATCAGGAAATCTCGAAACGTGGTGAGGCAGTTGACAGTTCGCTTGACGGTAAATTAGTGCAACTGCCTGGATATGCACTGCCTCTGGATTTGGCAGAACAAGGTATGACTGAATTTCTGCTGGTACCCTTTGTCGGCGCATGTATTCACGTGCCACCACCACCCCCGAATCAAATAGTATTGGCTCAACTGAAATCAGCCTACCAAGTAAAAGAACTCTACGACCCTGTACTGATCACCGGTCATTTACGCGCGCAGCCGGCTAGCACCGAGCTTTACCTTGTCGATGGTCAGGCTCAGGTACCAATGGGCTACAGTATGCAGGTGACAGAAATCGAGCCAATGGAATAAACGTAATGACCGATGTACTCCATGCTGGCATCGGAGAGGAATAGTTAGATTGGAACTATCTAGTCTGGCCCAACAATATGACCATGTGCGAAACATTCCAGTATTTTGTTATCAGATTTACAAAGTATCGATCCAAACTCTCTATCTTCAAATCAGCTACAAGTTAAAAACATAGTCTATATGCGTGATTGCATTCAACCACACAATGACACTTTTGAATTCATTCGGTTACCTTCACAGACACCCCGAATCTATAACGGAGCAACTTGCAGAAATTCGTGCCACACTATGTACAAGAGCACATCGTTGGTCGCGTAAGACCATAGTCATTCCCGGAAATCCCATTTATCTAATACTGACAAAAAGTGCAAACATGGTAACTCAAGAATAAGTTTGCCCTACAGTAAAACCTTGAGCTGATGATCAACAGGTTGTGAACCAATTGTTAATTTCGGGTACTAGCCCATCGACAGACTAAATTTCCGAAAATCCTCGATTGTCCAACGAATTGGGTAGCGATTGTTCACTAAATTTAGCCCATTCAAGCGTATCAAGCCCTTGCAAATACCTGTCAACCCTATTTAGGATCAACATTATTATTGACCGAACGACAATCACATCAGTTTCGAACCAGGCATATTAAGCGCTATTAGGTTCTTCGAAACTTTATCTACCAATTGGTACAATCACACGACTTAGATAATTAGTGCTGTTGCCAGCATTTTTCGCTGGACTAACTTGATGGCTCTATATTCTTTTAGTAGGATAATTGTTCTAATGTCGTCAAAACCGCTGTTGTATTCCTCCTACAAACAAGATATAACAGTGTTCTTTATAATGCGTCAAAAAACAAGCATCGGTGTCAATACGATTGCTTGCTCTCGCATTTCAATCGAGGTAACTTATACTCCGCCAGCTTATGCGTTGTCTTGCGGAAAAAAATCATGCTCGCACGTAAGCTCAAGTTGCTTGGGGATTTTTCTCTTACCATAGACGAGGAATCCCTGGCGGTTCCAGGAAAAAAGAAAAAAAGCCCTACTTGCTATGGTCGCGCTTTCGCCGGACTGTAAAATAGCGCGAGATCGACTCATAGAAACGCTATGGAGCAACCGGTCGCCTGAGCAAGGAACAAACAGCTTACGACAAACACTAGCTGAACTACGCCGGCTCCTCAAGTCTACGGATCCGGATCTCCTTACAACTACCACGCGCGGTACCGTTCAACTCAATATTCCGGAAGAGAACATCGATTGTTTAAGGTTGCGGCAAATCAACCGATCTCATTCAATCGCAGGAGGATGAGGATAGTAAAAACAAAAGCCCATTCCAGCTCAAAGCCGAGGTATTGGATGGTGGGGCGAAAAGGCGTTGATAGCTCTGCGCCGGGGAGGATTGGTCGGGTGGGGGGTAGGCCTACAGTTGACGAGCGCGGCGCGTACGACATACAAGCTGCGCGCTCAACGACCCCAATGACGCGCGTGCGCTGTCCCTGGCGGTCTGTCGGCCAGATGGGGTCATTGACATCAGTTCGCCAAAGCCAACGGCGGCGCACGTGGCTGCACCAGCCCTTGCAGAGCAGTGTGTTCGAGAATGCGCGAAATGACGCCAGGCTCGGTCATGACAGCAATCACTTGCAACTCGCCGCCACAATGAGGGCACTGCTTCATATCAATGGCGAACACCCGCTTAAGTCGGGCCATCGAACTCAACGGCGTCCTGCCAACATGGGACACGCATTCATCGTTCGCACTCACTTGGCTCGCCACCTTGGGGCGAGCCACGATGTCGGCTCGTTCGCGCGCATTGGGCGCGAATAATCCGTGGTCTCTCACCCAATGAGCCTTGGGGCGCGGCACCAGCGCCGCCCATCGCGCGATGAAGTCCTGCGGCTCGAACAATACGTGTGTGGTGCCGTCGCTAAACGCGCGCTTCAACTCAAGCACCACCCACCCGTCACCCTCAATGCTTAGGCGTTCTTGCGCTATCGGACCTCGCGCCCTGTAACGGCACACTCGTTCGAGCTTGGCCCGTTCATGCGCTTCACAAGCAACGGCGCAGTTCAGCGAGAACCCATCACCCGCGCCGGTCAATGGCTTCGCTGTCGCGCCGCTCGGCTCCACAGCCAACAACGGATCGTGCAACCGCATCGTGGCGCGTCCAGCGCGAGGGCCAGCGGCGATGACAGAGCGTATTGCTGCGCCCGCCAGTTGTTCGTAGGGTGAGTCCATCTCCAGGTCAAGGTAAGGCTGCCCGGCCTCGGCCACTCGCACACCGGCACGCACCAGCGTGCGGGTGACGCGGGGAATAATAGGCGTGAGTAAGGTGTTGAGTGTCTCTGGACGTAAGGCCTCGGCCCGTGGAAAACAAACGTGTCAGTACGATGGCCGTCTCGATTTTCCCCTTAATGAGCTTAAAATCGAAGACTTTGGTCGTGGTTACGATCTGGAGAAAATCCCACCTACCGCTTATGACCGCCTGGTTTTTAGTTTTCTGGCGGTCTGTGGGGACACCGTCGGGCCTTTGAAGGGAAAGGTTGCCGAGGTTGCCGAGGTTGTCGATGGTTGGAATTCACAGGTTCCAGCAGAAGAGCAGATCACTGAAGGTCATATTATCCCACTTGATCCCTACGGCGATCTGGGTACCACCCGCAATGTCGGTCTGGACGATGATGTTGGTTATGTCAGTCTTGGTCCAGCCAACTTTCTGCCTTACTACAATGAGCAGCGAGCTGCCGGCCTGTTGGGCGGTTTGCGAGAATTAAAGTCCCGTGCTCGCCGGACGGGTCATAAATTAGAGCTGGCCTTCAGTATCGGTGGCTGGAGTTTATCGGGTTACTTTTCTGCCGTAGCAGCGGATCCAGCCAAGCGCAAAGTCTTTATCGACAGTATTGTTGACTTCTTTGAGCGCTTTCCGATGTTTGTTGCCGTTGATATCGACTGGGAATACCCTGGCGGTGGCGGCCTGGAAAGTAATATCTTTGACGAAGTCAACGATGGCCCCAACTACGCCATCTTAGTTAAAGAACTACGTCAAGCCCTGGACAGTCGCTTCGGTGCCAATGATCGCAAAGAAATTTCTATCGCTTCCAGTGCCGTGGTCGGAAAGCTGCAAAAATCCAGTATTCCTGATCTGGTCGCCAACGGTCTGGATAATATATTTTTGATGAGCTACGACTTCTTTGGCACCGGCTGGGCCGAGTACATTGGTCACCAGACTAACCTTAGGCCACCGGCTGGTGTCGATCCCAACAGTGGTTATGATCTATCGGCGTCTACCGCCATTGATTATCTGGTGGACGAACTGGGCGTGCCTCCCGCAACCATTCACCTGGGTTATGCCAATTACGGCCGTGCCTGCCTTGGTGCTGATTTGAGCCTCAGTCCCGGTGATGCTGACTACCGCCGTTATGATCAACCTGGAGCTGCACTGGGTAGCTTTGAAAAAGGTGCGCCGGAGTTGTTTGATATTTTCAATAACTATTTCGATGCGGAACATCAACTGGCGGCTGGTAAAAACGGTTTTAAATTGATGACGGATACGCTGGCTGATGCCGATGTGTTGTTCAGCGAAGGCAGAGGCCACTATATTTCTTTTGATACGCCTCGCACCACCAAAATAAAAGCCGAATATGCCCACGCAAAGGGTCTGGCCGGGGTATTTTCCTGGTCTGGTGATCAGGACAATGGACTGCTGGCCAATGCTGCCAGAGAGGGTGCCGGTTATATTGCCAAACCGGGGGAAAGCATCGACATGGGGCCACTGTACAATCCGGGCGAATCATTCGAACTGCAACCGATTGCCGGTGGAGAAAGTAAAGTCGCGGTATTGCAAACCGATCAGGCCACCGAAGCCACCTACGTGCTCCACCAGGTCAACTACAAGCCCGATGGCTCTGGCGGCAATTTATCCTACACCGCCAGCCGTGTCTGTAAATCAATGTACAACCGATATGCACAGGAAAGCAAGCGGCCCAAAGTGTCCGCCTATATCACTGACTGGTGCCAATATGATGGTCGCATAGATGGCAGCTTTGACCTTGCGGGTTTGGGTCGTGGCTTCGATTTAAACAAAATGCCCCGCGACGGTTATGACCGCCTGATATTCAGCTTTATGGCGCTGTGCGGCGACAATACCAACCCTGCTAACAAAGATAAAATCCAGGAAGTTGTGGATGGTTGGAACAGACACGATGGGGTAGAACCAATTACCGCTGGCCATATTATTCCACTGGATATCTATGGTGATCTCGGCAGTGTCGTCAATGTGGGTTTGCCGGAGGGAACCACCGGACATCCTGGCGATGTCAGCGATTTTCTGCATTACTACAATCAGCAGGATGCCGCCGGCTTATTGGGCGGTCTGCGCGAGATGCAAAGGCGTGCTGCCGAATCCGGTCACACTCTGGAACTGGCTTTCAGTGTTGGTGGTTGGAGTCTTTCCGGCTATTTCTCGGTGATGGCTGCAGATGAGGGCAAACGGATGGTCTTTATCAACAGCGTCATCGACTTTTTCGAGCGCTTCCCGATGTTTAAAGGTATTGATATCGACTGGGAATACCCTGGTGGGGGCGGTCTGGAAAGCAATATTTACGATCCAGTCAACGATGGACCCAACTACGCCACGCTGATCGGTGAACTGCGTAGCGCGCTGGATGATCGCTTCGGTGTTGGCCAGGACAGAAAAGATATTTCCATCGCCACCAGCGCGGTGGTTGGCAAGATGGAAAAAGCCGCTCCGGCCTTGCGGGCAGCAGGACTGGATAAGATTTTTCTGATGAGTTACGACTTTTTTGGCAGTCCCTGGGCTGACTATATCGGCCACCATACCAATCTGCTGTCTCCGGCGGGTGCCGACCCCAATGGTGATTACGACCTGTCTGCCGACACCGCCGTCACGTACCTGATCGATACTCTGGGAGTACTGCCGGAAAAAATCCAACTGGGTTACGCCAACTACGGTCGCTCCTGTGTCGGTGCCAATCTGACGGATCGCAGTTATACCAATAGCGGTTCACCCACCCCGCTGGGTACTTTCGAGACCGGTGCGCCGGAGTTGTTCGATATCTTTAATAACTACTTTGACGTCGAGCACCCTAATGACGGTGCTCAGGGGAAGAATACTTTCGTGTTGATGACCGATACTGTCGCTGATGCCGATGTGCTCTTCAGTGCCGTGGACGGTGGTCCCACCGGGCATTATATTTCACTCGATACCCCGCGTACGGTAAAAGCAAAAGCCGAGTACGCTCTTGACCGGGGTTTAGGTGGTATATTCTCCTGGTCCGGTGATCAGGACTGCGGTCTGTTGGCTAATGCCGCCAGAGAGGGTGCCGGTTATACCCTGACCCGATCCGGCAAAAAAATTGATATGGCACCACTTTATAACACGGGACAGGAGATTGAGCTTGCTCCGATTCCGCCTGAAGACTAACAATATCATCGCTCTCTGGATGTGGCCTTAGTTTATGGAATTTTCTCAACCCAAAGTGCCACTGGCAGAGCTGATTCAAGCGGGTCTGTCCGATCTGGTCTGAATCGGTTCCAAAAGTATGCGCCTGTATGCCAGGCAGGGCACCGGTTTTAGCCAGAGAGTGAAAATCACCTACAAGCGTTAAAGCTATGAATAATCAGACAGCAACCATGAACAATTCGGGTCAAGACACTAATAGTACCTTGACCATCAATCCGCCTGAGTTGCCCAAAGGCGGTGGCGCTATCCAGGGCATTGGCGAGACCTTTCAAGCCGATGAATTTACCGGCACCGCCAGCTTTTCTGTGCCGCTGCCTGCTTCTCCCGGTCGCGGCTTTGAGCCGTCATTGGCCCTGACCTATTCCTCCGGTGGTGGCAATAGCCACTTCGGTCTTGGTTGGGATCTGGCTATTCCATCGATATCACGCAAGACCAGCAAAGGTCAACCGCGCTATAACCAAAACGATACCTTTGTGCTGTCCAGTGCCGAGGATTTAGTCGCCATTGATAGCAGTGATGCAACGGTGATTATCGGGAGTACCACTTACATTCTGCGCCGCTATCGCCCACGCGTCGAAGCCGGTTTTACCCGTATTGAATACTGGCAGGCGGACGATGCCTCCAATAGCTTCTGGCGTACCATTACCGCCGACAATATCACCAGTGTCTTTGGTTACGATCAGCACAGTCGTATCGTCAATCCAGATAACCCGGCCCAGATATTCGAATGGCTATTAACCCTCTCCTACGATGCGCACGGCAATGCGGTGTTTTATCAGTATAAACAGGAAGATGATGTCAATGTGCCCGACACGCTGTCGGAAACCAATCGTATGCACACTGCTCAGCGCTATCTGCAACGTGTTTGTTATGGCAATGCCACTCCTTGGGTAGTTAATGACTTTCCCCAGGACCTGGATACCATAGCTAATGCCCAATGGCACTTTGAAGTGGTGTTTGATTACGGCGAATACACCGATGCTCTAAACAGTGATGACCCCTATACTCCGACCCATAACTGGTTAGCGCGTGCTGATGCTTTTTCGCGTTACGATGCCGGTTTTGAACTACGCACGCATCGCTTATGCCGCAATGTCTTATTGTTTCATCGTTTTGTGGAATTGGATACTGATGCTACCAACCTGGCTGATGCCACCCCGCGCCTGACCCAGCGCGTAACGCTCAATTATGATGAAAATGCTACGCTGACCCGCTTAAGCTCAGTAAGCTCCAGCGGCTATCGTTACCAGGCCGCTACCAACGATTATCAAAGCCTTAGCCTGCCTGCTGTGGACTTTGGTTATACGACTTTCACTGCTCAGGGTCATACCTGGCAAAGGCTGCAACAGGAAAGTGGCGAAACCTTCCCCGATTGGGATGGTGCCAGTTACCGTTTGGTCGATGTGCATGGCGAGGGCATTCCTGGCGTACTGTATCTCGACGGTCAATCAGTATTTTACTGGCAGCCTGAACGAATATCCGATGAAAAATCTAACAGCGCAACGCAGACCTATCACGGTCCTGTTGCCCTGGGAGAGCTGCCTCTGACTCATAAGAAAGAGGGTATCAGCGCACGCCTGATGGACTTAAGCGGTAATGGTCAATTGGACTGGGTCAGCACGATGGGTGCTGCCACCGGTTTTTTTCAAGGTAAGGCTACTGCCGCTCACGATAAGTACCAGCACGGTGCCTGGGAAATCTTCCAGACCTTCGAGTCTATGCCGACCGAATTTTTCCATCCCCAGACAGACCTGATTGATGCCACTGGCGATGGTTTGTCAGATCTGGTACTGCTGCAAGAGCGGGAAGTCAGGGTATATCCCTCCAAGGGTAAACGTGGCTTTGAACGGGCATTGACCCAGCTTCGTAGCCACCAGCTACCCACCTCAAAAGCAGAGTCGGCTAAAGAACTGTTGCAATTCGTTGATCTACTCGGCACTGGTCGCCAACATCGGGTACGGGTGTGCAACGGCAGCGTCGAATGTTGGCCCAATCTGGGTTACGGTCGTTTTGGTGACAAGATAGAGTTGGATAATGCTCCCGATTTTGGTCCACAGTTTGATACCCAGCGTTTATTCCTGGCCGATATTGATGGTTCCGGCGCGACCGATCTGATCTACGCCCATAGTGATCATGTTGCTATTTATTTTAATCACAGTGGTAATGATTTCAGTATTGAACCTCTAACTATCAGCCTGCCAAGCCCTTGTGACAATATTGATCAAATCAGTTTTGCCGATATCAAAGGCAACGGCACTCAATGCCTGGTGTTTGCCGAACGCAAACCCAAACCGCGCCAATGGTTCTACGATTTCTGCCAAGGCAGCAAACCCTATCTGTTGAATCGGGTAACTAACAATAGGGGTGCTGAAACTGAAATCCGCTATACCAGTTCTACCCAATTTTATTTACAGGACAAAGAACAGGGCCAACCCTGGCTGACTGCTCTACCTTTTCCAGTACAGGTAGTTCGTCAGGTTCTTACCCACGACCTGATTGGCGATAATGTACTGACGCTGTTGTATAGCTACCACCACGGCTACTACGACGAAGTCGAACGCGAATTCAGAGGTTTTGGTCGGGTAGAGCGCCAGGATGCCGAAGTGTTTAGCGATACCGGTTCGCCCGAAGAATATGTAGCGCCAGCAAGAAGTATCACTTGGTATCACACTGGTGCAGCGCAGCAAAATACCCTGACGCAACAGTATCGTAGCGAATACTATCAGGGTGATCCCGATGCGGCAGCCCTGGCCGACAGCAGCGTAAACTACGTTTCGGCGGAAGTCGATGAAGACACCCAGCGCGAAGCACAACGCGCCCTCAAAGGTCAGATATTGCGCGAGGAACTCTACGGCCTGGATGACGGTGATGCCAGTCAGCACCCCTATAGCGTAGCCGAGCATCGCTACCATGTGCGGCAATTACAACAGCGTGGCGATCAGCGCTATGCCGTTTTCTTTGCCTATCTTATCGAAAACCTCGATTACGCCTACGAACGCAATCCAGCCGATCCAAAATTCAGTCACAAACTGGTGTTAGCGGTTAACGAATACGGCACGGTGGTGCAAACTGCCCAGCTAGCCTATGGGCGGCGTAGCGCTGCCGCAGGTCTACCCGAACAAGAAAGTATTAAAGTCACCAGCGCCATTAACCGCAGCTTAAACAATGTCTTTGCCGATCACAGCAGCGATAGCCATCAGATCGGGCTTGCTAAAGAATCGCTATCCTTTGAGATCACCAACCTAAGCGCCCCCAGCGGCGACAGTGAAGTACTTGATTATGACGAGATCAAAGCGCAGTTATGCGCTCATGACCCGGAAACGCAACTGCCTTTTGCCGCTGGTATTAATTCCCGTTTGTTAAACTGGCAACAGCACTACTATATTGCTGCCGGTAGCGATACACCTCTGGCTTTTGGTACAGTTGATGCCCAAGCTTTGCCATCGCATAGCGAGCAGGTCGTCTTCACTGAGCAGCAAATCAATGCTGCGCCGCAAGGTTTGCAAGACCAGATGACTAACGGTGGTTATAGTCAACACGATGGTTATTGGTGGAATCCCGACAGCAGACAACGTTATCACACGGTCAGCGCTTACTGCTTGCCCAGCGAAGTGATCGATCCTTTGGGCAACAGCAGCACCTACGATGCTTACGACACCCACTGGCTAATGCTCCTGCAAACCACTGATGCGCTTGGCAATACTACCACCGCACAGCAAGTCGATTATCAGGTGCTACAAGCCCAACAAATCATTGATATCAACGGCAATACCAGCGAAGCCCTGTTCGATGCTTTAGGACAGGTGCTGGTCACGTCATTTTATGGTACGGAAAACGGCAATCCTGTTGGCTTCGATCCGCTGACTGATTACACCATGACCGATGCGCCCGACAGTGACAGTGTGATCAACGATCCGGCCACCTACCTGCAAAACGCCGCCACTTATTTTTACTACGATCTATCCAGTTGGCAACTAAACAACCAACCGGTGCGTGCCGTGCAACTCACTGCCGAAGATTATCCAGGGCAGGGCGGACGCATTCCAATCGCCATCACCTACAGCGATGGTTTGGGCCGTACCCTGCAAAGCAAAGTACAGGTCGAAAGTGGCGAAGCCCTGGCTGTTAATGCCAACGACAAGATCGAAACCATCACTGCCACTACGCGTTGGTTGACCAGTAATCGCGTGGTGTATAACAATAAAGGCGAGCCGGTCAAACAATACAAACCGTATTACAGCAATACTCACGACTTTATTGATAACGAAACGCTTAATAGCTTTGGTGTCAAACTCACGCTGCACTACGATCCTCTGGGTAGAGTGATACGCACCGACACTGCCAAGGGATTTTTCACCAAAGTCGAGTTCAATCCCTGGAGTGAACAACACTACGACGAAAATGATACCGTCACCGACTCTGACTATTACATCAGTAACATTGATAACGCCGACTTACCGCAAGAGGAAAGAACGGCCCTGCAAAAAGCCGCCGTATTTTACGATACTCCAGCGGAAAACATTCTGGATAATCTTGGCCGTACTATTCGCAGTATCCAGCGCAACAAAACAGAGGCAAGCGGAGCAGTAACCAGCCTCACTGAACACTACAGCTACGATGTTGTCGGTAATCAACTCAGTAGTGCTGATGCCCGCTTGTCATCAGGCAACACTGTTAACTTTGAGACCAGCTACAACCTCGCCAATGAAGCGCTACATAGCCAAAGCGCCGATGCTGGTGAAAGCTGGATGCTCAGTAACGTTATGGGTAATCCGCTTTATCGCCAAGACGCACGTGGTATCGAACAAACCTTTACCTATGATGAACTCAATCGTCCCATCAGTGAACATATTACCGGCAATGACGGGCAGCAAGACCTTGATCACACCGTTACGCTCACCCTCTACGGTGAAAATCAACCCAACGCGCAAGACCACAATCTACGTGGCCAGGTCTATCAACACTACGATCAGGCTGGTATGAACCAAACTAACAGCTACAGTCTGCAAGGCCGGACCCTAAGCAGCACTCGGCAACTACGTAGTGCTTACCAAAACGAAGCCCACTGGCCTGCTGATGAAACTCAGCGAACAGCGTTGCTGGAAACGGAAACCTTTACCACCAGCACCAGCTACGATGCGCTGGCGAGGGTTAAACAAACCACCGATGCTGATAACAATAGCACCAGCCCCGCCTACCATATCTCCGGGCGACTCAACCAACTTGTGGTGCAACACGGCGATGGCAGCGGCACTACCGACTATGTACAAAATATCCACTACAACGCCAAAAGCCAGCGACAACAAATCACCTACGGCAATGGCGTTACCACCCACTACCACTACGAAGACACCACCTTTCGTCTCACTCGAATAAACAGCCAGCGTAGCGATCAAAGCCCATTGCAAGACCTTAACTACACCTACGATGCGGCGGGTAATATCACGCAGATAGAAGATAAAGCCTGGAATACTGTATTTAATAACAACCTGCAGGTTGATCCCAAAAGCGAATACACCTATGACGCGCTCTATCGTCTGATCGAAGCCACCGGACGCGCGCATGAAAGTCTTGCCAATAAAAACCAGCAACAGCCAGGCAACTTTGACAAGCTACCGTCGATGCCAGCCATCAGCAATGCCGAAGCACTGATCAATTACACGCTCAGCTACCAATACGACCAGGCCGGTAATCTAAACCAAATCCACCACGCCAGCACTAACGCCAACTGGACACGGGACATGATAGTAGCCAACAACAGCAGCCGTGCGGTCGAACAAAACACCAATGGTACGATAACGCCCAATCAGGTAGATGATTACTTTGATCACAATGGCAATCAGATACAGATGGATGGAATAAATGCTCTGCACTGGAACTACCGCAATAACATAGCGCATGTCGAGAAGACCAGCCAACTGCATGAGTATTATGTTTACGACAGCAGTGGTCAGCGGGTGCGCAAAATCACCGAAAATACCAGCGCAGCCATCTCACATTACCAGGAGACCATTTATCTGGGCAGCCTGGAAATCCACCGCAAACACAACGACAGTATCGGTGACAGCCCAACCGAAGAGCGGTACACCTTGCGCATCAGCAATGACGAAGGTCAGGTCGCCAATCGTGAGCACTGGACTGTAGGCAGCCCACCCAGCGAAGTCAGCAATCCACAGGTTCGCTATCAGTTGGAAAATTATCTTGGTTCGGCGTCAATGGAAGTCGATGAACAGGGACTGATTATCAGCTATGAAGAATACTTTCCGTATGGCGGCACCAGTTTTATTGCAGGCAAGAGTGCAGCAGAGGTTAGTCTGAAGCGTTACCGTTACAGTGGTAAGGAACGCGACGATTTAACCGGGTTTTATTACTATGGCGCCCGTTACTATGCACCTTGGATAGGACGTTGGTTAAGTGCCGATCCGGCAGGAACGGTAGACGGACTCAATTTATATGCGTTTGTCGGTGGGAATCCGGTCATAGGGAGAGATACAACCGGGTTATACGATGACCCCAAAAGTCCAGAACTACCAGAGAGATTCAGGCTATCTGGTGAGCAAAGAAAGGCAGCAGTGGACAACAAAAACAAAAACAAAAACAAAAAGCCGCAAGCGGGCAAACAAACAAAACCACCAGCGTCAAAACCCCGTCCTCTGGAACAAATTGTTGGTATGGCCGCTGCACTCTTATCCGCCATTCCTAATGCTGCTCCAACTCCGGCAGCAGAAACTGCCCCCGAAGGAGCAGAAGCGGTACCCAGAGGAGCAGAAGCAGCCCCAGAAGAGTCCTTCTACTTTTACAAAGGTTTATATCTCGAACATGCACAAGATATTCTGAACTGGCAGGATAGATGGAAAGCAGAAGTCGAAGATGATATTCGCCGGGGTAATAAAGACAAGTTAGATAGCGCAACTTTAAAAGGCAGTGAAAAAAAAGGAACACCTTCACGGTTAATTCCGATTCGTGGTCACATCACAGCTGATTATGGATATAGCAGGAATTACCCACAGGACGCACCCGAGGAAGATAGGGTGGTTATGGAATTTGAGTTGTCAGCCAAACTAATGACAAAAGATGTTATAGCCCTTAGTTCGGACGAGAAAGTAAGAGAAGTTATCGCAGGCAACACAGCCGATCAATTTGTGCAACTCGGTCCCAACATCGGGGAAGGACAGTTAGGCGGCTACATTGGAACCAAACCTGAGAAAACAACATTCAGCCTTGGGGTTGGCCAAAATCTAAACGGACCGACTCAATTCTTATTCCAGCTATTGCTAAAAGAGGCGCGTATAGTTAACAGGTAGTACGAGGCGAAATATCGAAGGGTCAGGCACGACCCCGAGAAGGCCATCTCCCTCATGATAACAACATGAAGACCACACTACACGCTCATACAAATCAAGGTTCTGATGGTAGCGAGCAGATCGTCTTTACTGAGCAGCAAATCAATGCTGCGCCGCAAGGTTTGCAAGACCAGATGACTAACGGTGGTTATAGTCAACACGACGGTTACTGGTGGAATCCCGACAGCAAACAACGTTACCACGCGGTCAGCGCTTACTGCCTGCCCAGCGAAGTGATCGATCCTTTGGGCAACAGCAGCACCTATGATGCTTACGACACCCACTGGCTAATGCTCCTGCAAACCACTGATGCGCTTGGCAATACTACCACCGCACAGCAAGTCGATTATCAGGTGCTACAAGCCCAACAAATCATTGATATCAACGGCAATACCAGCGAAGCCCTGTTCGATGCTTTAGGACAGGTGCTGGTCACGTCATTTTATGGTACGGAAAACGGCAATCCTGTTGGCTTCGATCCGCTGACTGATTACACCATGACCGATGCGCCCGACAGTGACAGTGTGATCAACGATCCGGCCACCTACCTGCAAAACGCCGCCACTTATTTTTACTACGATCTATCCAGTTGGCAACTAAACAACCAACCGGTGCGTGCCGTGCAACTCACTGCCGAAGATTATCCAGGGCAGGGCAGACGCATTCCAATCGCCATCACCTACAGCGATGGTTTGGGCCGCGTACCCTGCAAAGCAAAGTACAGGTCGAAAGTGGCGAAGCCCTGGCTGTTAATGCCAACGACAAGATCGAAACTATCACTGCCAGTACGCGTTGGTTGACCAGTAATCGCGTGGTGTATAACAACAAAGGCGAGCCGGTCAAACAATACGAACCGTATTACAGCAATACTCACGACTTTATTGATAACGAAACGCTTAATAGCTTTGGTGTCAAACTCACGCTGCACTACGATCCTCTGGGTAGAGTGGTACGCACCGACACTGCCAAGGGATTTTTCACCAAAGTCGAGTTCAATCCCTGGAGTGAACAACACTACGACGAAAATGATACCGTCACTGACTCTGATTATTACATCAGTAACATTGATAACGCCGACTTACCGCAAGAGGAAAGAACGGCCCTGCAAAAAGCCGCCGTATTTTACGATACTCCAGCGGAAAACATTCTGGATAATCTTGGCCGTACTATTCGCAGTATCCAGCGCAACAAAACAGAGGCAAGCGGAGCAGTAACCAGCCTCACTGAACACTACGGCTACGGGCGCGCTCTTAAAATAATGTATACACTTATCGATAATTGAGCTATAATCTGGTCTCTTTTGTCAAGAGAAGAACTTGGATTCAAGTGATAAGTGCATAACCCATGACTTTTCTTGCATCTATTCCAGTCAGTTCCTTAAACATCTCGTAAGGAGTCCTGTAACTAAGGCACTTTCTGGGTCTGCTGTTTAACTTGTCAACCGCTCTAATCACCTCTGTTTCGGTGACTTGATCCAGCTCCATGGATTTGGGGAAGTACTGTCTGAGTAACCCATTCCCATTCCCATTCCCATTCCCATTCCCATTCCCATTCCCATTTTTTCATTTTGCCCTCTTTCCCATGAGTGATAAGGCGTTGCAAAATAGCTTTTACACTTCAACGCCTTGTTGACTGCTGTATGATCTACAAACTCTTTGCCATGGGAGGATAGTAAAAACAAAAGCCCATTCCAGCTCAAAGCCGAGGTATTGGATGGTGGGGCGAAAAGGCGTTGATAGCTCTGCGCCGGGGAGGATTGGTCGGGTGGGGGGGTAGGCCTACAGTTGACGAGCGCGGCGCGTACGACATACAAGCTGCGCGCTCAACGACCCCAATGACGCGCGTGCGCTGTCCCTGGCGGTCTGTCGGCCAGATGGGGTCATTGACATCAGTTCGTCAAAGCCAACGGCGGCGCACGTGGCTGCACCAGCCCTTGCAGAGCAGTGTGTTCGAGAATGCGCGAAATGACGCCAGGCTCGGTCATGACAGCAATCACTTGCAACTCGCCGCCACAATGAGGGCACTGCTTCATATCAATGGCGAACACCCGCTTAAGTCGGGCCATCGAACTCAACGGCGTCCTGCCAACATGGGACACGCATTCATCGTTCGCACTCACTTGGCTCGCCACCTTGGGGCGAGCCACGATGTCGGCTCGTTCGCGCGCATTGGGCGCGAATAATCCGTGGTCTCTCACCCAATGAGCCTTGGGGCGCGGCACCAGCGCCGCCCATCGCGCGATGAAGTCCTGCGGCTCGAACAATACGTGTGTGGTGCCGTCGCTAAACGCGCGCTTCAACTCAAGCACCACCCACCCGTCACCCTCAATGCTTAGGCGTTCTTGCGCTATCGGACCTCGCGCCCTGTAACGGCACACTCGTTCGAGCTTGGCCCGTTCATGCGCTTCACAAGCAACGGCGCAGTTCAGCGAGAACCCATCACCCGCGCCGGTCAATGGCTTCGCTGTCGCGCCGCTCGGCTCCACAGCCAACAACGGATCGTGCAACCGCATCGTGGCGCGTCCAGCGCGAGGGCCAGCGGCGATGACAGAGCGTATTGCTGCGCCCGCCAGTTGTTCGTAGGGTGAGTCCATCTCCAGGTCAAGGTAAGGCTGCCCGGCCTCGGCCACTCGCACACCGGCACGCACCAGCGTGCGGGTGACGCGGGGAATAATAGGCGTGAGTAAGGTGTTGAGTGTCTCTGGACGTAAGGCCTCGGCCCGTGGAAAACAAACCTTGCCGTGCTTGAAACTGTAGGCGCCGTCAAGCGCCAGAACGTGCAGATGCACATTCAGGTTCAATTTCGAGCCGAAGCGCTGAATGAATGTCACCATGCCAGTGCGCGCCCCGTTGCAGTGGCGCACGCCTGCGCGCTTTAGCAGCGCTGTTGACAGCGCACGGATGACCACACCAAGCACACGGCTAAGCCATTGGGGCTGCGCTGCAAACAGCATGCGTAGAGGCCACGGAAATGACAGCACCCATTGGCGATAGGGTGCTTTCGGTAGCACGTTGCCGACTAGGTGTGCGCCACTCTCCGCCATGCGCCGCGACGCGCACGACGGGCACCAGCCGCGGCGCTTACAACTAAACGCCACTAAATGCTCGTGACGACACCCCGTGCATTTTGCAGTGCAGCGCACTTCGCGTGCTCGCGCAGTGGGCCAACGGCGCGATTGTGCGCCGCTCGATACGTGGCATACGTAGGCCCGTGGCTCGGTTATTGTTCATTGTCCAGGGCAGCCGTTCGTCGGGGCGCGACGGGTCGGGAGAATGGACGCCTTTCCACCAATCCGCGCTGCTGCATCAGAATTCGCGTGATTCTGCGAACCTGATCACCCACGCAGGCTCTGCCAGAAATCCGCCCAGTGCCAAGTGGTCACCGGAAACCTGCGCAGTTACCGTAGTTGGCTGGACGTAGGCGCACCGCTTCCCAAGCTGGTGGCCTACTGAAGCGGACACTCGTGAGCACGATGCCAACGTCCTGAAATGACTATCCTTTGCCCCATCGCCAACTCGATGGTTTGGCAATTCGTGACCCGCTGTACATCGATTGCATCTGGCGTAGCCTCAGACAGATCACCTAGTGCCTACACAGTCCAGGCCAGCTACCTGCGTCAATCAAGACCGAGTTCAATGAGACTCTGAAGTATTCGTGGTGCAAGAACTGGGGTCATTGACTGCGCGCTCAGACGTCACAAAAAAGTGTAAAGAATTCCGACATCCCTTCTGCTTGATCGGCAGCCATCCGCTTCAAGTCTTTTGGTCTTAGCTAACGAACCAAGGGAAGGTTCAGTTGAGCGGCGGGGAGGGATATCGCTCCAACCGCATGTACGTTGCCATCGGTTGTCCTTAGGCCGCACCGCTAAGCCGCGTGGACCGAGTGCGTCTGGAGTCGAGTCCAAGTGCGCCGACGCCTACACATCGTCCGGCGTTGCGAACTCGCCAGGCTTTACCAGCGGCAGCCAGCGCTGATGAGCGCCCGGGCGGCGGCGCGCGCCGGCGCCGGATTAGTGAGCTTGGTTACCCACGAAACCCACGCGGCCATGGTTGTGATGGCCTGTCTGGAGGTGATGGTGCACGGTGCCGGCGCACCGCCGCAGCTAGGGCGTTTCCTCGACAGGGCTACGGTACTTGCCGCCGGGCCGGGATTGGGTCAGGAGGCGTGGGGTAGGAAGCTGTTCGAGTCGGTTTGCCGCGCACCTAAGCCAATCGTGCTCGATGCCGACGGTCTCAATTGGCTGGCCCGTCTGGGCGGGCACCGTGATGACTGGATCTTGACCCCGCACCCAGCGGAGGCGGGCCGCCTCCTAGGCGTGTCTACGGCAACGGTGCAGGAGGACCGCTTCGCTGTCGCGCGGGCTATCGCCGAGCGCTTCGGTGGGGTTTGTGTGCTGAAAGGGCCCGGTACCGTAGTGGATAACGGGACGGACACCGTGGTGGTGACCACGGGCAATCCTGGCATGGCCAGCGGTGGTTCCGGCGATGTGCTGACCGGCGTTATCGCTGCCTTGCTCGGGCAGGGGTTGGCCGCTTTTGATGCCGCCACTATAGGCGCGTGTTGGCACGGTTATGCGGGTGATCTGGCCGCTGCTGACGGCGAGCGTGGCATGTTGGCGACGGATGTGATCGAACATCTGCGCCGGGCTGGAAACCCTTAATGGTGTGTTTAAGTCATGTTTTCATATAGTTAACTATATGAATTGAATGAAAATTCATATGAGTAGTTAATGTTCTACTTGAAATAACGCTAATAACTGTTTTACATTGGCGCTGTGTTTGTTCGCCAGTTAGTCACATGCGCTGTTCAAGTCTTGTTTTGCTGACAGTGTTCGCCGCTGTGGGGGTCACACTTGTAGCCGAGCCCGTCAAAGCTGCCCAGACCACAGTGCAAGCACTGCACGTCCAAACGGTGGCGGGCCAATCGCGCATCATTTTCGATGTGTCCGAACCGTTGGCCGCTCATCAGATCTTCACCCTCGGCAATCCGGACCGGTTGGTCATAGACATGCGCGATGCGCGTTTGGCGCCTACCGTGGCCTCCGCGGCCTCGCATCCCCCACTCATCAAGTCCGTTCGCTTCGGGCTGCGCAATACCACGGATCTGCGGATGGTCCTAGATGTTGTCGAGCCCGTGCGGGCCAAAAGCTTTATGTTAGGGCCAGATGAGCGGCACGGTCACCGGCTGGTGGTGTATCTACACGGGCGCAGCACACCGCGGCAAAAAAGCAACCCAACACCTGGCAGTCCAGCAGCCGGTGACGTAACTCTTGGGGCCAGGTCGATCGTCATTGCTATAGATGCTGGTCACGGTGGCGCCGATCCCGGCGCTATTGGCGCCGGGGGGACTTACGAGAAAGACATCACACTGTCTATCGCCAAGCGCTTAGCCGGCGAGATTAATGCTATGCGTGGATTTCGCGGGGTGCTGATCAGGAAGGGCGATGAGTATCTGCGCCTTCGCACCCGCATCGCCAGGGCGCGTCGCTCCAAGGCCGATCTGTTGGTTTCCATTCATGCCGATGCATTTAAGGACAGGCGGGTAAGAGGCTCATCGGTCTGGGTGTTATCGTCCGAAGGTGCATCCAGTGAGGCGCGCTGGCTTGTGGCGCAGGAGAATGCGGCGGATCTTGTAGGCGGCGTCAGTCTGGATGACAAGGATGAGCTGTTAAAGCAGGTGATCTTGGATCTCTCTCAGACTGCCACGCTCAACGACAGCGTTGAGGTCGCTAATGTGACCTTGAACGAGTTGCGTAAGCTTGGCCGGGTGCACAAGCGCACCGTTCAGCGGGCCGGATTCATGGTGTTGAAGGCACCGGATATTCCTTCCATTTTAGTGGAAGCTGCGTTTATCTCCAATCCTGCGGAAGAACGGCGCTTGCGCGACGCTAAGCACCAAAGGCGGCTGGCCCAGTCTATAGCGCGGGGTATTCGCGGCTATTTCGAGCGCAAGCCGCCGCCCGGCACTGCGCTCGCAGTTCGCTCCCGGCATGTTATCAGTCCAGGCGAGACGCTGAGCGCTATCGCCACGCGCTACGACATCAGTGTGCGAGCGTTGCGCGAGTCGAACAATCTGGCCTCCGATCGGTTGCGGGTGGGGCAAGTATTGCGTATACCCGGCCAAGGGAGTTAGGGCCTGAGGAAGTCGGGGCAGGGATCACGTTTCGTGCTCTAGCGCTGCTGCTGCCACATTCAAGACATGGGACCGGGTGAACAGCAGGCGGCGGCATGAGCCACCCGATTGGCGCCACAAAACCGCCGCCCGGATGGCCGCCAATAGTAGGGCGCGGATGAGGTTCGCATTACTCGAGTCGCTTTAAGTGAGCCGGTTCTGCGCGCACCATACTGCGCGGCGTGAGCAGGCTTATCCGTGCGCGGTAGATACGCGCCAGAACTTCTATCATTTCCGTCTCTAATGAGTCATCGGCGCGCAGGCGATTGTTGGCTTCGATGATACCGTCGCGAATGGCATTAAGACGCGGCGCGCTTTTGATGAATGAACGCTCTAGGGTTAGTAAGTGCGCTGACATAGCGGGTTATTTTCAGATCCGCATATCCGGCGCCGTGGCCCGATTGGTGTTGCAGCGTCTTGCAGCCTAACCGCATCTCTTGGGGATAAAGATCTCCAGGACACTATCGGCCTCCAAGGCAAGCACGCTGCGGATGCTGGCGCGTAGCGCAAGATGCGGTGCCGAGCCTTCCACTGCGATACGTTGAACCAGGGCCGCTGCTTGATCGATCCCCGCCAAGGCCAGTACCCGCTCCCGTTCGCTTTCTTGTGAGCCGAATAAGTATCTCAACATCGCACGCTGCCTGAACTGTCTCTATCGCGGCTTAGTGTGCTGTCCAACTCGCTTCGATGATCGCACCACCCAAGCACTCTTCCCCATCGTAGAACACGATAAATTGTCCGGGGGTAATGGCCCGCTGGGGCAGTTCGAAGAGCACTTCCAATAACCCACCGGCGCCGGCTGCGACCCGGCAGGCCTGATCAGGCTGGCGGTAACGGGTCTTGGCGGTGGCGTAGAAGGTACCCCCAGGTGGCGTGCCTGCGATCCAATGGGCCCGTGATGCCCGCACGGTATTGCTGTAGAGCAAAGGATGATGGGTCCCTTGAACCACCTGTAGCGTGTTGTCGGTAACGCACTTTGCATAGACGTACCAAGGCTCATTGGTCGTGCCCGCCACGCCGCCTATGCCAATGCCTCGGCGCTGCCCGATGGTGTAGAAAACGGCGCCGCGGTGGCTGCCCACTAGCCGACCGCGCTGATCGAGTATGGGGCCCTGTTGGCCGCGCAAGAATCTACCTAGGAATTGCCTAAAAGGCCGCTCGCCTATAAAGCAAATGCCGGTGCTGTCGCGTTTGTCATGGGTGGGCAGGCCGCGGGCAGCGGCGAGGGTGCGGACCTCGGACTTGTGTAACTCACCCAATGGGAATTCAACGGCGGCGAGGGCCGACTGCGACAAGGCGTGAAGAAAATACGTTTGATCTTTACTCCTGTCCTTGGCTCTTAACAATTTAATATCCGAATCTTCGTGCACTACGCGGGCGTAGTGTCCGGTGGCCACTTTTTCAGCGCCCAGCCATTCGGCATGGGCTTTGAATTCTTTGAACTTTATTTCTCTATTGCAGATGACGTCGGGATTGGGCGTGCGCCCGGCCTCGTGTTCACGCAAGAATTCGGTAAATACCCGATCCCAATACTCGGTGGCGAAGTTGACGGTGCGAAGTTCGATGCCGAGCACGCTAGCTACGCGCTCTGCGTCTGCCAGATCGGTGGCCGCAGAGCACCCTTGTGCATCGTCTTCTTCCCAATTTTTCATGAACAAACCGGTAACGCGATGGCCCGCATCCGCCAATAAAGACGCGGTAACAGAAGAATCAACGCCCCCGGACATGCCGGCCACGAAGTGAGTCTTATGCGAGGATCTTCCCCGATCTGATAGAGAGGCCTTACCGGATATAGGAGTGGAAGCGGCGGTAGGCGGCAATGGCGTAAACCTTGGCTGATGGCATGGACAGAGGCCGCAAAATATACATCGTCAGCAAGCGCCCGGATGCATTTGCTACCAGGGCGCGGCCACTGTGCATTGAGGGTGCGCGGGTGAGTCTGTTTCCTGGCTCGCTCTAAAGTGCGAAAATACGCTGCCATTTTATGCGCGGGCATTCGCTCACAATGAAAACACTACTCAAGATCATCGCCTGGGTTGCAGGCATCGGGCTGGCGGCGCTAGTAGCGGCCATCGTGTTGGTGCCGCTGCTGATAGACCCCAATGACCATAAGGACGCCATCACGGCGCGGGTTAAAAAACACACTGGCCGCGATCTCAGCATAGAAGGCAAGCTCGAGATGAGCGTATTCCCGTGGTTGGGTGTCACAGTGGGGGGACTGCAACTGGGTAACGCCGCAGGCTTCGAAGATGCGGCTTTCGCCAAAGTGGCCGGGCTGGAGGTGCGGGTTAAGTTGGCGCCTTTGGTTTTTGACCGGCGCTTGGAGATGGACAAAGTCACCATCCGAGGGCTTGAACTCTACGCTGAGCGCAACGCCAAAGGCGAGACCAATTTTCCAGGAACTAAGGCTCAAGACAGTAAGGCCCAAGATGGTAAGACCGGGCGAGATAGCGGTGCTAGTGGTGAGGAGTCCAGTGAAGGTGGCAGTGTGAAACTGGCCGGCTTCGCGTTAGGTGGCGTAGAGATTGTCGATGCCAAGATCTCTTGGCGGGATGCACGTTCAGCGCAAAATGTGGTGCTCTCCAAGGTGGCGCTCAACACCGGCCCGGTATCGCTGGCTGCTCCGGTGCGGTTCGATATGCGGGCGGCGCTATCGGTGGCTAAGCCCAAGCTCGATGGCACGCTATCTATCAAGACCACTTTGCATCATGCGGGCGATGGTCGGAAGATAAGCGCGGAAGGTTTGAACCTAAGCGCTGAGTTAGCCGGACCTACGTTGCCCAACGGTAAACTCAAGGCGGATGTGTACACCGATGCCTCCATTGACGTGCCTGGTGGTGGCGCTCAGTTGTCCGCGTTGTCGGTGAAGCTAGCTCAACTGTTGCAGCTCGACGGTGGATTGAAGATTTCCGGGCTGAAGACGGCGCCTAAAGCCACCGGCAAGATTAGCGTAGCGCAGTTCAATCCTCGGCAACTGCTGGAGGCGCTCGGACAAAAAGCGCCGGTTACCGCTGATGCAGGTGTATTGACGTCTCTCGCCTTGGCTGGAGACCTGACGGCGGATGCCACCCAGGTTCGACTAGCACCGTTCAAGATGGTTTTGGACGATAGCAACGTGAGTGGAACGTTTGCCGCGCGCAATTTTGCAAAACCGGCGCTCAGCTTCGATCTGGAGGTGGATGCCATTGATGCCGATCGCTATTTGCCGCCAAAAGCGGCGCCGGCCGCATCCGCCTTATCCGATAATTCCGCTGATGCGCCCTCTGGCGGCACTAGCAGCGGCGGCGATGCAGTCATTGCCCTCGATCCGCTGCGAGCGCTTAACGTTAGTGGCAAGCTCGCGCTAGCTGAACTCAAGGTCAACAAGCTGAAATTGAGTGATATCTCACTAGACATCAAGGCCAACAGCGGAAACATTCATCTAAAGCCGCTGCGCGCCAAGCTCTATGGCGGATCATACGCTGGCAACATCGGCGTGGATGCCCGTGGCAAAGCACTTAAGCTTCGCTTGGATGAATCGTTAAACGGTGTTCAGTTGCGGCCGTTGCTCAAAGATCTGCAGGGCGAGGAGCGGCTCTCGGGAACCGCTAAGATGCGGCTGCGTGCCACGGCCACCGGCTCCACGGTGACGGCGATGAAGAAAGAGATCAACGGCAGGGGCGATTTTCTTTTCGAAAACGGTGCCATCGAAGGTTACAACCTGGCCGCCATGATAAGGAAGGCCAAAGCGAAGTTCTTAGGCGGCGCTGCGGATACCTCCGGTTTGCCCAAACGTACCGACTTTTCCGAGATGGGCGGTTCATTCAAGATCGCCAAGGGCGTGGTGGATAACCGGGATTTCAAGGCCAAGGTACCGCTGCTGCGGGTCACTGGCAAAGGTAAGGCCGATTTGGTTGCTGAGACCATCGACTACCTGGCCACCGTGTCGGTAGTGGCGACGAGTAAGGGACAAGGTGGCAAGGAGCTGACCGAACTCAACGGTGTCGATATACCTGTCAAAATCGGTGGCACGTTCGCTAATCCCAGCTACGGTTTCGAGGGCGCGATCATGGCCGCGGTCGAGACGGTGGCAAAAAGCCTCTTGAGTGGCAAAGCGCAAGACTTGGTCAAGGGAAAAATAGATAACGTGGCGGGCGGCGCGGTGAAAGACACCGTGGGCAAGGTTCTAGGCGGCAGCGGTGATACGGCCGGTGGCGCTGCCAAAGCGGTATCCGGCGCTCTAGGCGGCCTACTGAAAGGAGGCGCGGATTCTGGCAGCGATACCAAGCGCGAATCGCCCCCGGCGCCCGCCGATAATGAATCACCTGCCGATGGAGCGGCTAAGCTATTGAAAGGGCTATTGAACTGAATGTGCCGATGCGGGTGGTGGTGAGTGGGGCGGCAACTGGCGGCGGGCGCATTTACGGGCCCGTCCAGGATTGCCTCCCACCGTTTTGTTGAGCGGCGTAGATACAGAGCACATCAGATGCACGTCAATGCGCCGGTACCTTCTTTACCTTCGCACTTAAAGCGCTGGCAGCGGGTGCTAAATGCATTGATGGACAAAGAAGCGGGGCGGGCGCATACCTTCCGCGCAACAGGCCTTGGCCTTGCTGGATGCTGGTTGAATTCTTTAGGTTGATTTTCTTGGGCTAGCTGACTGTCTTCGTACCAAGGGACTATCTTCCCGCCGATTCTTTCTCTGTTTCGGTATTTACCAGCCGCTCGATGGCGGGACTCGACCACGGACCTGTTATGTGATAACGGGAGGCGGCTGCTTCGTCCACTATCTTGGTGTCCAGTACTTTTTCAGCTAACCAGATAACGGCACCCACGCCAGCGCCGACGCCGCCTAGCGCGGCGCCGGCGATGGGTAAGCTGCCGCTCACGTGGGGCGTTACTTTTACCTGTTGATCGAAACCAGGGGGGTTGGACAAGGTCACCTTGTCCATTTCAAGCGACAGACTGGGCCAGACACTCAGCTCAATATCACCGGTGATCTCCAGATCACGCTGGGTGGATTCCTCCACCACGGCCTCGATTTCATCCCGGTAGTCATTGGGATCAACGAGCAGGGGTACCAATACGGCAGCGGACACCACCAATATCAACACCAGACCAACAATGATTCCGATCCACTTGAGCGCTTTCATAGCCTTGCCTTTGATCTACAAACCACCGTTCATTCTCCTAGCAGGAAAAATGCAACGGAAGTTGATTCATTCCAATGGAATACCGTCAGGGATACGTGGGAGTATAGAGAACTGGCTGCTAGCTCAACAGGCCATCTGCTAGGTTCAGATTGAACTTTCCGGTTGCTTTGAGGGACGATTGAGCTGTGGCCATGCAAACCACGATTTCGCCAACAAACCTCTGGGTAACGCTTTATGAAGCAATGGATCCTGATTCCGGCCTTAGCACTTGCCTTGGCCCTGCTTTCCGGCTGTGCCACCAGTCCCACGGGGCGCAGTCAATTACTGCTGGTCTCCCCAGAACAGGCCATCAGTGCCTCAGCAGAGGCCTACGTCGAAACCCTCAAGCCACTGGAGAAGGAAGGCAAGGTCGACAGTGACCCGAAGACACTGGGCCGGGTTCAGTTGATCACCGGAAAAATCATCTCCCAGGCCATTCAGGCCTACCCGGAAACCAAAGACTGGAAGTGGAGTGTCAAGGTCATTGACGAACCAGAGAATATCAACGCCTGGTGCATGGCCGGCGGCAAAATGGCCATCTACACCGGGCTGCTCAACGAGGTGGACCCCACAGATGACGAACTGGCCCAAGTCATGGCCCACGAAGTCGCCCATGCCCTGTCCAATCACACGGCAGAAAAGATGTCCGTCGCCCTGGCCAGCCAGATTGGCCTGATTGGGGTCGCCATCGCCGCAGATGACAGCAAGTACCGGCAGTTGGCCATGACCGGTGCTGCCCTGGCCGCCACCTACGCGATTCAAATGCCCAACAGCCGTACAGCGGAAACCGAAGCTGACCGGATAGGTATCGAACTGGCGGCCAAAGCGGGTTACAACCCGGATGCGGCAGTCTCTCTGTGGCACAAAATGCAGAAAGCCAGTGGTGGCGGCCCACCCGAATTTCTCAGCACTCACCCTGCCCCAAGCAACCGCATCAAAGCCCTCGGTGAGCTTGCACCGCAGGTGAGGCCCTATTACCAGGAAAACACCCCCCGCCCGATCTACCGGTTCAAGTGAGTCAGTGCTCGTTAAAGGCGCGCACCAGCATGTTCTGCATCGGCTGGATCAGGTATTTGGCCAAACTGCGCTCGCCGGTCTTGATCACCACCTCGACCGGCATGCCGGACACCAGCTTTAGCTGCTCGGCACGCAATACGCCAAGGCTTTCAGCGTCCATGCTCAGGCGGGCTCGATAGTGTGAAGACTGGTCTCGCTGCTCGACGAATACATCCGTTGACACATCCTGCAGATCGGCATACAGGCTGGGGAAGTTCTGTGATCCCTCAAACACCGGAAAGCGGACCTCCGCCTTCATTCCAGGATGCAGATTATTAATGTCCAGCGGGGCCATCTCGGCCTCGATCTGGAAATCCTGCTCCTTGGGCACGATCTCCATAATCGCTTTCCCCGCCACCACCACCGCCCCCAAGGTGACGACCTCGAAGCCCTTCACTTTGCCTGCAACCGGGGCATGAATGCTCGTACGACTGAGTTTATCAATCACCTCGCTGCGCTCGGCACGCAGATCGATCTGACGGCTCTGGCGCTCCTGCAGGCGGGTGAGCACTTCTTTACGATATTCCCGCTGACTCAGGGTCATACGGAACCGGGCTTCGGCCATCGATTCCTTCAGTCGGGCTATTTCCCCCTCCTGGGACACCCGATCACCCTGCAGTTCACTGCGACGCCGTTGCAGTTCCCGCAGTTGGGTGGCTGAAGCCATGTTCTTTTCGCGCAAGCTGCGCATGCCTTCGATGTCTTTACTGAGCAAATCGATACGCACCTGCAGCGATGCAATCAAACGATGTGCAGCGTCGATCTGCTGCCGGGACTGGGACACCTGCTGCTCAAGGACACCCTGTTCTGACGCCAGGGTCTCCCGCCGAGAGTGAAACAGTTCCTGCTGTGTCTTAAGGATGTCTTGCACCCAATCGGTTTCAGTATCGGCCAGCCACTCCTGGGTAAACACCAACTCCCTGGCATCGTCCCGTTCCGCCGCAAGGCGCTGGAGACTGGCCCGGTTTTCCGTCAGACGTTCATCCATGCGTTCTTTTCGGATTAACAGAGCCTCGCGATCCAAACGCAGCAGCAATTGACCTTCCGCCACCTCATCCCCGTCTTTCACCAATATTTCCCGCACCAGGCCACCATCCAGGTGCTGCACAACCTTATTCTTGGAGGCCACGCTCAATCGACCACCCGCCACTACGGCACTTTGCAGGGGTGCCCAGGAGGACCACAGCAGAAACACCACAAAGGTGAGACTCAGCATCAGAAATCCCACCCGGCGATACAGCCGGTCGCTGTGCTCCTGCTCCGTCAAGTGGTGCACGTTCACTTCATTTGATTCGTTCATGATGGAGCTCCTTAGCCCGCAACCCGCAAGGGCGTGGTCGGCTGCTTGTTACTTTCTGCCCGCTGCTTCGCCAGATGGGTCAATACCTGATCACGCGGGCCAAACAGCTGTTGCTTGCCCTCATGCAACAACAACACTTTGTCTGTCAGGCCAATCAGGCCAGGACGATGGCTGACCAGAATCAGCGTGACCCCGTCTTCTTTCATGCGCCGACAGGCGGTCATCAAGGCCTGCTCACCGGCCTCATCAAGGCTGGCATTGGGCTCGTCCATCACCACCAGCCTTGGCTGGCCGTACAAGGCCCGGGCCAGGCCGACACGTTGCCGCTGCTCGTGGCTCGCCCCAAGGTGGCGAGCAAAGTGAGTGCGAACGATGAATGCGTGTCCAATGTTGGCAGTACCGGCGCCATCGAAGGTTACAACCTGGCCGCCATGATAAGGAAGGCCAAAGCGAAGTTTTTAGGCGGCGATGCGGATACCTCCGGTTTGCCTAAACGTACCGACTTTTCCGAGATGGGCGGTTCATTCAAGATCGCCAAGGGCGTGGTGGATAACCGGGATTTCAAGGCCAAGGTACCGCTGCTGCGGGTCACTGGCAAAGGTAAGGCCGATTTGGTTGCTGAGACCATCGACTATCTGGCCACCGTGTCGGTAGTGGCGACGAGTAAGGGACAAGGTGGCAAGGAGCTGACCGAACTCAACGGTGTCGATATACCTGTCAAAATCGGTGGCACGTTCGCTAATCCCAGCTACGGTTTCGAGGGCGCGATCATGGCCGCGGTCGAGACGGTGGCAAAAAGCCTCTTGAGTGGCAAAGCGCAAGACTTGGTCAAGGGAAAAATAGATAACGTGGCGGGCGGCGCGGTGAAAGACACCGTGGGCAAGGTTCTAGGCGGCAGCGGTGATACGGCCGGCGGCGCTGCCAAAGCGGTATCCGGTGCTCTAGGCGGCCTACTGAAAGGAGGCGCGGATTCTGGCAGCGATACCAAGCGCGAATCGCCCCCGGCGCCCGCCGATAATGAATCACCTGCCGATGGAGCGGCTAAGCTATTGAAAGGGCTATTGAACTGAATGTGCCGATGCGGGTGGTGGTGAGTGGGGCGGCGCATACCTTCCGCGCAACAGGCCTTGGCCTTGCTGGATGCTGGTTGAATTCTTTAGGTTGATTTTCTTGGGCTAGCTGACTGTCTTCGTACCAAGGGACTATCTTCCCGCCGATTCTTTCTCTGTTTCGGTATTTACCAGCCGCTCGATGGCAGGACTCGACCACGGACCTGTTATGTGATAACGGGAGGCGGCTGCTTCGTCCACTATCTTGGTGTCCAGTACTTTTTCAGCTAACCAGATAACGGCACCCACGCCAGCGCCGACGCCGCCTAGCGCGGCGCCGGCGATGGGTAAGCTGCCGCTCACGTGGGGCGTTACTTTTACTTGTTGATCGTAGTCTTCCGCCACTAATCCGGTACGCCCGACGACGTCGATGCGGGCGGCCTGGCTTTCCAACACCAGATCGTTGGTGTAGGCGTTACCGCCTTCAACCGAGAAGTGACCATGTAAGCGGTCGAAAGCGAAGCCTTTTTCGAACACCGCGCCTATATCCAAGACCATGAGCTGAGGTAGGGACTGCAAATTAAGCAAGCCGAATATGCGCGCCCCGGGTCCCGGCCCCAGGTGCAGCAGGCGTCCGTTGGACGAGTGAAACCGGATCTCACCGGTCATATTGCCTAGATCAACTTCAGCCGGGGATGTATTCCAAGCCGCGTTAATGGCAATCTCAGTGGCGCCGCCTTCGGTCGAGTTGGGATCTTGGCCGATGGCATGGATTAAAGAAGCCAGATCGTCGGCGTGTACGGTGGCTGCCAGTGTGGTGAGATCACCGCGGCCGATGCGCCTCCAGGTCAGTTGGCCCTGGGCGTCGAACCCATCAGCGATTAGATAGACTTTGTCCAGCGTTATACCGTCGGCGAGTCGGCGGGATACGAATTTGAGTGTGCCGAGTTCGCGCCCGCCGTAGCTGAACCGTTTCACGTTAAAACTAAGAGCAGGTAAGGATCGGGGATCTAAGGTTTTACCGTCTTTGGCCTGTTCCAAATCCGCAAGCGTCAGGCGCTCCAGGTTCACCGTGACCGTGCCACCCGGCTCGGTGGGGCCGCGTATGAAGCCGGCCAGGGATTGCGATTCGAGGGCCAGTACTCCGGCGGGTACGGGTTTTTTGCCCGTCAGGGCGTGGACGTCGCGAAAGATGGCGGCGCCCACTGCAAGCTTTTGCACGTAGAGGTCTAGTTCGACTCTGGAGAGGTCTATGCCGGTTTGCCACCGGCCACTACTCGCTGCTTGAAGCTCCGCTAAGTCGAATGTGGGCAGCCGTCCCGAGATCCGCCAGCGGCCGCGTTGCAGAGGGGGCGGTTGGCCGCTGCCTAGCCGTACTGATATGGCTGCAAGGCCCCGTTTCTTTCCACGTGTAGGTGCCCCGGGTGTGGTGCTATGGGACATAAAGCTACCGGGCATGAGAATGGCCGCATGAGCGAAATCCGCGTAGCTCAAGTGCAGCGGCGCGCCGGCACGTAGCTCTGCGCTGGCCGTGAACGGTGCTCGCACCGACGCGGGTTTGGCGAGAAACGCCGGCAGCTCCAAGCGGGTACCTATTAGTGATGAGCGCAGCGTGAAGTGCGGTGCTTTATCCTTGGCCACATCAATGGCTAAGGTCCAGTCCGATTGGCCCTTGATGCGGCTTAGTAACCGTTTGTCCGCAGGCGCTTCGCCAGCGAGCGTGGCAACCAATTCGAGCCAGAATTGGGCCGGCGCCTTGGTCGTTATCTTGAAGTGTCCGCGGCGCGATGTGTCGGCCAGAGCATAAGTGCCGGCTACTTCGACGGGGCGGTCCAATAGGTGAAACGCTAGATTCTTCGTGCTGACTACGCCATCGGTAACGGTCAATTCGCCGGACAATTGCTTGAGCGGCGGCATCGTACCACCCACCTCCAGGCGGTTGTTTTTGAGAGACAGGCGTGCTTTGGTGCTGTACTTATCGCTTACCAGGCGGCGGCTCGCTTCGAGTTTGACCCGCACCGTACCCTCGATTTTGATCCCGCGCAACGTACTTCGTCTGATTGCTGTGCTCTCGCCAACGATGCCGATTAACGATTGCGCGGTGCCGGACAGAGCGGTTGTCAGGTTCAGCGACGCCTCAGGGCTGCCAAGCCCCGATGCGGTGAGGCTCAAGGCGCCTTGCATATGTCCAAGCTTCGCTTTGGCCGCTTCGACCTGAACGGTTCCTCGTTGGTATCGCAATGTGCCGCTGGCCGTTGCGAGCTCGGGCACGGGCAGCGCATGACTGAAGGCGAAGTCGTCAAATTGCAGCTGCAGGCGCACACTGTCGGAATTCGGCGCTGCTTCAAGTTTGTTGCTGCGCCCGCGCAACTCGATGCGCGTTTGCCTCACGCGGCCTGTCTTGAGGCTGTCCGCCAACCAGTCGTTCAGTTCCGCGTTAAAGGCTGGCGACGGCAGGTATGGCTTTAGCGCCGGCACATCGAAGCCGGCTACTTCAATGCGCAGATCCAACAACTCATGCGCTTTTTCGTCACTGATGACAGCGCCGTTGACGGTGAGGCCGAAGTCTTCGTTCGCGAGCTTGAATTCGCGCGCGCTGTATATCACCGACGATTGTTCTATGTCGAAGTCGATGCGGCCTTCAGCAGTATCGAAGATCAACGCTTTGGCGGACAGCTCATCGGCCGTTAGCACGAGTGGATTGGTTTTGGACAATGGGCTAATGTCCGCCTCGAATACCCCGCGCTCGTGCGTCATCCATATACTACCGCTAAAGCCTTCTACGCCCCAGTGTTCGGATGTGGGCGGCCATGATATGTCCTGCAATCTGGCGCTGGCGGTAAAAGGTATTGGCGAGATGGCGGTGTTATGCCAATCCAACACCAGCTCTTTGACCTCGCCCACGGCATGGAAGGCGCGCATCTGCGCAATATTCTTATCATCGGGTTCGACGAATGCCAGTACCGCCAACAGATCTTCCAGCCGGCCCTCGGTGAGGGTGGCGGAGTAGCGTCCATCGGTGCGCAAAAAAGCGGTGGCACGGACAGCCTGCCAACGCTTGACCGCTCCGCTCACGGTCAGATCATGTGCGATGATGCGCCAGCCCTGCGGTTTGCGTTCGGCATTGATGTGGGTGGCGATGCCGGTGGGTCCTTGCCAGCGGCCCGGTGCCCAGCGCAGCTTCGTGACCGCGATTTCGCCGCGTAGCCGAAGCGGTATCCGGGCGCCTATGGTGGCGGTTAGTTTGAACTGCGCGACCGCTTCGCTGCCGGGCAGCGGTAGGTCCTTCGCCAATGCCTTCAGTTCGCGCATGGGGACGCTGGCACTCGTTATAGTCAGGGCCAAGTGTTCACCGCCTTCGGTATCTTGCGGGGTGTATTTGCCCATCAGCGAGACGTTGGTTTGTGATTGCCCGGGTAGTTGCAAAGCACCGTGTATGGAGCGGCCTTCGGCTCGAGATTCACTAGTGACATCAAGCGCGAACTCGATGGGCGGGTCAGATGCAAGAGCCTGCGTTGAGACGGGGGCTTGGTCTGAAACAGGCCGGGGGTGATAGAGCAATTTAGCGCCGGCCAGTGTCAGGGTCGCGGGACCGTACAGGAGGCGCTCTAGCGCTTCTATTCGTGCCGCGGTAGCGGTGTTGGAACCGATGCCGAGTAGACGTAGCTGACCATCCTCGGTGAGAGTGACTTCGACGGTTGCGCCCATGACTCGTATGCCGTGGGCGTGCAACGCAAGGTGGCGAAAGGTGGTGAAGAAATCGATGTGGACTTCAGCGGTATCAAAGCCGATGGTGCTGGAACCCTCGGCGTTGTACAGGCGAAGGTTATCGACTCTCAAGATCGGGTTGGGTCCCCGCCAGCTCACTTGAGCGCCGCTGATGGAGACCGGTTGGCCGAGCAGTTGCTCAAGGCGCAGGGCCAGCTCATCGCGGTACTGGCCGATATTTTGCACCACAAAAAAAACCGCGCTTGCCACCAGTACCACCGCTACCGCGATGATGGCCATCGAGGCGAGCGCGATCCGGTAGAGCTTATGAGCGGTGAGTCTAAAACCTGGGCTTGCCATGAGCGCGGTGCCGCCTCATTACATCAATACGACGTCGTACTGTGCTTGGTTGTAGAGCGGTTCGACTTGAAGCTTGATGGGGCGGCCTATGAACTCTTCGAGTTCAGCGAAATTGGCTGATTCCTCATCGACCATTAGATCAACGACCGCATGGGAGGCCAGCACCAATAACTCCTTGGCGTCATACTGGCGCGCTTCGCGCAAGATCTCGCGAAATATCTCGTAACACACGGTTTGTGCCGACTTGAGAAAGCCATTGCCGTTGCAGGTAGGGCATGGATCGCAAAGAGCCCGTCCTAAGCTCTCACGGGTGCGCTTACGGGTCATCTCCACTAGACCCAAGGCGGAAACGTCGGATACTTGGGTCTTGGTCGGATCCCGTTCCAACCATTTTTCAAGTGCGCGCAAGACCTGCCGGCGGTGCTCTGCATTGTCCATGTCGATGAAGTCGATTATGATAATACCGCCCAAATTACGCAGCCGCAGTTGGCGGGCGATGGACTGGGCGGCCTCCAGGTTGGTTTTGAATATGGTTTCTCCTAGGTTGCGGTGGCCGACGTAAGCACCGGTGTTTACGTCTATAGTCGTCATCGCCTCTGTTTGATCGATGACTAAATGGCCGCCCGATTTGAGTGGGACTTGCCGCTGTAGGGCGCGTTCCAATTCATCTTCCACGCTGTAGAGATCGAATATTGGACGCTCACCTGGATAATGTTCCACACGTTCAGACAACTCGGGCAGGAATTCTTCGGTGAAGGCGCGCATGCGCTTGAAGCTCTCACTGGAATCCACTCTTACCCGGTCCAAGTCGGTGCCTACCATTTCCCGTAGCGTGCGCAGTAATAACGGCAGATCTTCATGTACCAAGGTGGGTGCGTTAAAGCGCTGAGCTTTGGCACTGACGGTGTTCCACAGCTTGTTGAGAAAGCTGACGTCGGCTTGTATGTGGGGGTCTATGGCACATTCAGCAGCGGTTCTTACGATGAATCTACCGCTCTCCTGGCCTTCGGTCAAGTGCTCCACGTAGCTGCGCAGGCGCTCGCGCACTTCTTCATCCTCAATGCGCTGGGATACGCCGACGCCGTTTTGACTACGGGGTAGATAAACCAGATAACACGCGGGGACGGAGATGCCAGTGGTCAATCTGGCGCCCTTGGTACCTATGGGATCTTTGATGACTTGAACCAGTAATTCCTGGCTTTCTTGCACCAACTGGGAAATGCTTTCCGCGCTTGCTGACGTGTCTAGCCGCTCGGTGGAGCGCGTGTATCTTTCATTTCGGTGGCTTTCATCGGCCGGGCGTTCGTGCGCCAGGCGCTCGGTGGCGTTGATCGAGGCACCGCGCGGGGTGATGTCGGACGCGTGCAAAAACGCAGCGCGCTCTAAGCCGATGTCCACGAAGGCGGCCTGCATGCCGGGCAGCACGCGCGATACCTTGCCTCTATAGATGTTGCCGACTATACCGCGGTTGGAGGTACGCTCCATGGCGAATTCTTGCAACATACCGTTTTCGATAAACGCAACCCGGGTTTCGCGGGGCGTCACGTTGATGAGCAACTCCGCACTCATCTATGCGTTCCCGGGTTGGGGCAGGCACTGGTGGTGGCACGTAGCGGTTCAAGCGGATGGTTCATGGGCTGGCCGCTGTTGAGGGTAGGCCTGAGATTATATCGCAGCCGAAGTGTGGCGCTTGGCTGACGTACACTGTGTCCCCATGAACTCGTCTTCAGAACCTATGACCCAGCCCAGTGCTAAATCCGCTTTGGGCACACACGTGGGGGCCGGCTGTGATTGGCTTGCGGTGGTGTCCGCCGGCCGCCCCGAGCACGCCCGTGCCGCCCTGGCGCGCTGTCACGCAGCCGCGGAGCATCTCGCCGGCGAGGGTGCCGCGCCAGCCGAGGCAGTGCGCAAAGGATATGCTATTGGCAGCATCCTGCATGATCTGGAGATGGATGCGCAGACGGTGGCGGTGGGCGTCCTCGTGGGATTGCGCGCGGTCATCAGCCCGGCGCAGGTGCGCGGTGGGCATGGCGCTGCGGTGGCCGATCTATTCGACGTGGTGGAACGGTTGCAGCCGATCCCGGAGCTGCTGAGCGGTGCTGATGAGGAAAAGCAGGTGGAGCGGCTACGGCGCATGTTACTCACCATGGTGAGTGATGTTCGTGCCGCCCTAGTGCTGCTCGCCGAGCGTCTATTCGACTTACGTATTGCCGATCGCGAAGAGGTGACGGTGAAAAGAGCTAGAGCCCAGCAGACGCTCGCCTTGTTCGCTCCGCTGGCCGCCCGTCTAGGTGTTTGGCAGCTCAAGTGGGAGTTGGAGGATCTCTCTTTGAGGATCCTCGAGCCGCAGGTGTACAAGGATATCGCCAGACAGTTGGCGCAGCGCCGGGTCGATCGGGAGCGGTACATTCGGGTGGCGGTGGAGCGCATTGAGCAGGCCTTGACCAGTTCTGGTATTAAAGCGTCCGTCACCGGCAGGCCCAAGCACATCTATAGCATTTGGCGGAAGATGCGGGCCAAGTCCCTCGACTTTCATGAACTCTTCGACGTACGTGCGGTGCGCATACTGACGCAAACGGTGGCTGAGTGCTACGCCACCTTGGGGCTGGTGCATTCCCTATGGCCGCATGTCCGTAGGGAATTCGACGACTACATTGCCAACCCCAAGACCAACCGCTATCAATCGCTGCACACAGCCGTGATTGGGCCTGAATCGCGCACCCTGGAAGTGCAGATAAGAACACAAGCCATGCATGCTCATGCGGAGCGGGGGGTGGCGGCTCATTGGCGCTATAAGGAGGGGCGCTACAAGGAAGGGCGTCATGAAGAAGGTGATGGTGGAGAAGGACTCGATGATCGCCTGACATGGTTACGCCAAGCGCTGGAGTGGCATTCGGAGCTGGAGGATCCGCGCCAAGCGCTAGACAAGCTGGCCGAGCGGGTGCGCGATGAACACGTCTATGCGCTCACTCCCCAGGGCCGTGTGTTCGAGCTACCCATTGGTGCCACGCCCATCGATTTCGCCTACCGGGTACACACCGATATAGGGCACCGCACCCGCGGTGCGCGGGTGGACGGCGCACTGGTACCGTTGACCCGGGCGTTACAGAGCGGACAGACGGTGGAGATTTTAACGGCACGGGACGGCGTGCCCAGCCGTGACTGGCTCAACCGGGATCTCGGCTATCTAGTGACGGCCCGCGCGCGTGCCAAAGTGCGCCAATGGTTCCGCAAACAAGATTACGCGCAAAACATGCACGATGGCCGTGAGGCGTGGGAGCGCGAGCTGCGCCGCATGCAGTTGCGGGGTGTGGATCTCTCACCCCTGCCGGCCCGGTTCAATCTCATCACCGTCAATGATCTTTTCGCCGCCATCGGGCGGGGTGATGTGCAGATAAGACAAGTAATGCGCGAGGCACAAGCAAGCCTCGGTTCCCATTCGTTGCCACGCCCGCGCCGTGTTCGGCAGGACTTGCCGCAGGCGCCTGACGTTGCCGTGGAAGGGGTGGGGGACTTGCTCATCACTATGGCCCGTTGCTGCGGCCCGATTCCGCCCGAGCCCATTGTCGGCTACATTACGCGCGGCCGTGGGGTCAGTGTGCACCGGCGAACGTGTCGCAATGCCGAGCGGTTGAGCGCGGCGGAACCGGATCGGGTGCTGGATGTGTCTTGGAGCACTGGCCGGCGGCGCCAGCGTTATGCGGTGGCGATCACGGTAAAAGCATACGATCGGCGTGGACTGTTGCGCGATGTGAGTGCAACGATTGCTGACACGGGTGTGGACGTACGTTCGATAAAGTCCGATACGATTGAAAACACGGGATCCGTGGTAATGGCAATTACCGTCAATATAACAGAAATGACCGAACTTAGCCGCCTCATGGCAAGACTGGTACAGGTGCGCAATGTGTACGAGGTGTACCGGCAGGAAGTGGCCCCTTAAGTGAGGACGTACAGGCGTGGCGAACTCTTTGACAGCGCGTGTTACTTTATCCATGGTGATCACCCTGGCCGGGCTCTGGTTTTTGTTGTCCGGGAAGAGCGCTGCCTTGATCTTGGCTCTAGGAGTGGCATCCTGCGTCCTGGTGCTGTTCTTGAGCGTGCGCATGAAAGTCACCGATGAGGAGGGCTTGCCGGTGTACGTCAACCACGTCGCACTAGTGACGTACATCGCTTGGCTGGCCTTGGAAGTGATCAAAGCAAATATTACCGTCACCAAACATGTGCTGGCCCCGCGTATCGCCATAGATCCGGTGATATTTTCTGTTCCGGCGCGCCAACGCACCGTGGTTGGCCGGGTTATCTACGCCAATTCCATTACCCTTACACCTGGCACGGTCAGTATCGATTTGGATGAGAACAGTATCGAGGTACACGCGCTAACCGCCAGCGGCGCGCTTGAACTGATCGAGGGGGATATGGGCGATCGGGTAGTGGCGGTGGAACGCCATGTTTGAAGTGGCTGCTATAGAAGTGGGTGCCATAAAAGTAGGGGCTATAGAGGTGGGCGCTCTTGCCGTGGTCTTGACCATGGGGTTGGTGCTGATACGCGGCATCCTAGGGCCTACCATTTATGATCGGATACTGGCCGTTAACACCTTCGGCACTAAAACAGTGCTGTTGTTGGGCCTGTGGGGTTATATGACCGGGCGTCCGGAGTTCCTGGATATCGCCTTGGTCTACGCTCTTATCAACTTCATCGGCACGGTGGCGGTGCTTAAGTTCTTCGAGCACGGCGACCTCGGCGATCGCGACCAGGGCGTGCCACGCCGCTGATGGGCACGGTGATGGACCTCGTGATGGACTTCGTGATGGACTTCGTGATCTGGGGGCTCATGGCCGCGGGCGGCTTTTTTGTCCTGGTCGGCGGTATCGGCCTGTTGCGTTTCCCCGATCTATTCTCCCGCCTGCATGCGGCTAGCGTGACGGAAACGCTTGGCGCCGGGCTGCTGTTGTCGGGCATGTTGCTCCAGTCGCCGCACTGGCTGGTAGGCGTCAAGATCGTGCTGTTGGGCGCTTTTCTCATCGTCACTAGTCCCACGGCCGCGCATGCCACCGCCAAGGCGGCGTTGCAAGGCGGAGCCAAGCCCATAGGCCGGCGTCTGGCTACGCCGGAACTGGAGGAGGACGCGTCATCGAACAACTGATGTTCGTCGTCCTGCTGGGTATGCTGGCGGTGACGGCGATCGCTATCCTACGACTGCCGGGCTTGTTTACAGCAGCCATGCTGGCAGGCATCTACAGCCTGGTTTCGGCGGTGATTTTCGTCGCCTTGGATGCCGTGGATGTGGCGTTCACCGAAGCTGCCGTGGGGGCCGGTGTGTCCACCATTCTCATGGTAGCAACGCTGGCGTTGACCGATCTCAGGAGCGCACGGGCGGTGCCCACATCGATACCTGCTCTGTTGGCGGTTACGCTGACCGGCGGTGCTTTGCTCTACGCGACGGTGGATATGCCACTTATAGGCGACGTTAACGCGCCGGCGCATCAGCATGTGGCGCCCCGGTACCTGAACGAGTCGGGCGAGGCGATGGGCATTCCCAACGTAGTCACCTCGGTGCTTGCCAGCTACCGCGGTTACGATACTTTTGGTGAGGTTACTGTCATTTTTACCGCCGGTATAGGCGTGTTGGCGTTGCTTGGCCGCGGCCGGCGCAAGAAGGCGGACGCGGCGCACGGGGAGAGATGAGCGATGCAACACCACTACGTGTTGCGGGTAGTTGCCAAGATATTGATACCACTTATTTTATTGTTCGCCCTCTACGTCCAGTTTCACGGTGATTTCGGACCGGGCGGAGGTTTTCAGGCTGGGGTGATCTTCGCCGCCGCGTTCGTGCTCTACGGTTTGGTGTTTGGCTTGGAACGGGTTAAGCAGGTGGTCAGCGCCACTTGGCTGCGGGTGATCGCCGCCCTCGGCGTGTTGCTCTACGGTGGTGTAGGCGTGGCCTCTCTTATGTTAGGTGCCAATTTTCTGGGGTACGACGTGCTGGGCGCCAGCGGACCGGCGGGGCAGCATTTGGGCATTTTACTGGTCGAATTGGGTGTCGGTATGACCGTCGCTGCCGTCATGATATCACTTTATTATTACTTTGCTGGATAAGGCGGCATGTTCGAGCAGCTAGGTGGCTACAATTACTGGATAGTCATCCTGTTGATGATGACCGGGTTATACATCGTGATCTCCTGCCGCAATCTCATGAAGAAGGTGATCGGGCTCAATATCTTTCAAGCTTCGGTTTTTATTCTATACATCAGCGTCGGTAAGGTCAGCGGTGGAACAGCACCGATACTGGATCCATCAATAACGGTCTATTCCAACCCTCTTCCCCACGTTCTCATTCTTACCGCCATTGTCGTAGGTGTAGCCACCACCGCCCTTGGGCTCGCTCTCATCGTGCGCATCCACGATGCTTATGGCACGGTGGAGGAAGATGAAATCGACGAGGTTGAGCGAAGCGGGCTCGAGCGGCGCCTTTGATGGAAGACCATTTCCCGGTACTGGTGGTGTTGGTGCCGCTGATGGCAGCGCCGTTGGTAGTGATCGCCGCCAACGGCGCATTCGGCTGTGCGATGGCGTTCATCGCCAGTTGCTTATCGCTGGCCATGTCGCTCTCGATGCTCGGTCAAGTCACCGATGGGGCCATGGCGATCAGTTACGCATTGGGTGACTGGGTCGCCCCGTGGGGTATCGAATACCGGGTGGATCGGTTAAATGCGTTGGTATTGGCGCTAGTCAGCGGTATCAGTGCCGTCGTATTGCTGTTTGCTTGGCGTACCGCTCCACGCAACGTGGCCTCCGACCGGCTGTATTTGTTCTATGCGTGCTGGTTGTTGTGCCTGACCGGCTTGCTGGGCATTGCGGTCACCGGCGATGCTTTTAATGTATTCGTGTTCCTGGAGATCTCCTCGCTTTCGACCTACACCCTGGTGTCTTTGGCGAAGCGGCGCAGCGCCCAATGGGCGGCGTTCCGGTATCTCATCATGGGTACCGTTGGCGCCACTTTTATCCTGATCGGTGTGGGGCTGCTGTACATGATGACCGGCACGCTCAATATGGCGGATTTGGCGCAACGCTTACCGCCGATCGCCCACACCGCAGCGGTACGCGCCGGGGTTGGGTTTATCCTCGTCGGCGTGGCGGCGAAGATGGCGTTGTTCCCCTTGCACATGTGGTTGCCCCACGCCTACACCCAGGCCCCCATCGCGGTGAGCGCATTCTTGGCCGGCACCGCCACCAAAGTCGCCGCTTATCTGATGATGCGCTTCGCGCTGAGCGTGTTCGGCGCCGCTTATAGTTTCGACACTTTGGCCATCGGCACGCCCATCGTGTTGGCGGGCTGTGGCGCGGCGCTGGTGGGATCGCTAGCCGCCTTGCAGGTGGATGATGTGAAACGGCTGTTGGCTTATTCGAGCCTGGCCCAGATCGGTTACATAGCATTGGGCATCGGTATTGGCTCGATCACTGGCGTAGCTGCGGGTATTTTGCACGTTTTCAACCACGCACTGATGAAGACCGCGCTATTCACGGCGCTCGGTTGTGTGTTGTGGCAATGCGGCAGCCAGACCCTACAGGCGTTCAACGGGTTGGGTCGGCGCATGCCACTGACGGCGTTGGCGTGGTCGGTGGCTGCGGCCAGCCTGATCGGCATTCCACTGACCGCAGGATTTATCTCCAAGTGGTATTTGATCTTGGGTGCTCTTGAGCGGGGCTGGTGGCCGCTGGCGGTGCTGGTGTTGGTGACCTCGCTGATGGCGGTCGTGTATATGGGCAAGGTTTTGGAGCGTATTTGGCTAGGGCCGGCGGTGGAGTGGGGCAGGGAGCGAGGAGCGGCGGTGGCGAAGCCGGTCCCGGCGAGTATGTTGGCGGCCACCCTGCTCCTGGCCGGCGCCAATATCTACTTCGGCATAGATACGGATTTGACTGTCGATGTTGCTTTGAGCGCGGCCACCGCTTTACTGGCGGGATATGCGCCGTGAGTGGCCAAGAGCAACTCATTTTGATGCTTGGTATTCCAGCGTTCTGTGCGGTACTGGTAAGCCTGCTCGGGCGCTGGCCGAATATCCGCGAGTGCGTGACCATATCGAGCGCGTGTGCACTGGTGGGTGTGGTATGGCCATTCGCACTTGCTCTGATCGAGGGTATAGAGCCGCGTTGGGTCATCGCAACGCCGCTTGCCGGCGTCAAAATCGTATTGCAAGCGGAGCCTTTGGGGGCCGTGTTCGCATTGGTGGCGGCGACGCTTTGGATAGTGAGTTCGCTCTATTCCATCGGTTATATGCGTGGCAACAACGAGGACCATCAAACCCGCTTTTATGCGTGCTTCGCCATTGCCATCGCTTCGGCTATGGGTGTGGCGATGGCCGGTAATCTACTCACCTTATTCATCTTCTACGAAATCTTGACCTTATCGACCTACCCCTTGGTGGCTCATCACGGTGATGAGGATGCACGGCTAGGTGGCCGGACCTACCTGATGATCTTGCTGGGTACGTCGGTCGGCTTGTTCTTGCTCGCCATCTTGTGGACCCATAGCTTGGCTGGACACGGTGAATTCCGTCCCGGCGGCATCTTGGCTGGCCACATCGAAGGCGCCATGGTAGCCGTATTGCTGGCGCTCTTCGTCTACGGCATCGGCAAAGCGGCGCTGATGCCGTTGCACCGATGGCTGCCGGCGGCCATGGTGGCGCCGACGCCGGTCAGTGCATTGTTGCACGCCGTGGCGGTGGTCAAAGCCGGTGTATTTTGCGTGACCAAGATAGTGGTTTACGTATTCGGCCTCGAGCTGCTAAGCGGTGAAGGTGGCGCTGTTTGGTTGGTGTGGATAGCCGGGATGAGTATCGTCATCGCCTCCAGCGTAGCCCTTAAGCAAGACGATCTGAAACGCCGGCTGGCTTACTCGACCGTGAGCCAACTGGCCTATGTGGTACTAGCCGCCGCGCTGCTTGCGCCGCTTTCGATCATGGCGGCGGTTTTGCACATAGTCGCCCACGCCTTCGGTAAGATCACGTTGTTTTTCGCCGCCGGTTCTATCTATACGGCGGCGCACAAAACAAGGGTGAGCGAGTTGGCCGGGGTGGGTTGGCGTATGCCGTTTACCATGGGCGCATTCGCTGTGGCCAGTATTTCCCTGATCGGCTTACCCCCTACCGCAGGCTTTATCAGCAAGTGGTATCTACTGAGTGGTGCCGGCGAGGCGGGACAGCCGTTCGCCATCGCGGCACTGGTAGCTTCTACCGCGCTTAATGCGGCTTATTTTTTACCCGTCGTGTACACGGCTTTTTTGAAAAAAGAGGCCGAACAGGAAAGTTGCAGCGCTACCCACGGAGAGGCGCCGCTCCCTATGGTTATAGCCATGGTGTTTACGGCTGCGGTAACCGTTGCGCTTTTCTTCTGGTCCGATGTGCCAATGGCGTTGGCCGTGGCACTATTGACGCGTGGTTTATGAGGCAGCGCGATCCTCTTCGCCTATTTGACTATGTGCCGGTTTGTCTACATAGCTCGGTTTGTCTACATACGCTTAAGACACTCACTTCGGCCAGGGTAGACTGAACTCGGCTTTTAAGTCGTTGAACGCGGCTTCACCACGGCTGAGTTTTTCAGGTGACAGGTTCTGGGCGGTCAGTTCTTTATTGTTGATGGCATCGGCGTTGTTAAAGGCGGCTCCGGCGGAAAACCACGCATAAGCTTGGGCGTCATCCTCCTCTACCCCATGCCCTAAAGCCGCCATGATGCCGAGATTATTCATCGCCTTGGCATTGCCGCCCATGGCCGAACGGCGGTACCAGTGCAGAGCGCTCGAGTATTCGCGCGGTACACCGCGGCCTTCGTAATACATCAAGCCGAGATTGTACTGGGCGAGTGGTTCGCCGGCTTCAGCCGCCCGGCGCAGCCAATGAGCGGCCTGCCGATCATCTGGCGGCACACCGTGACCCTGCGCGTACATTAGACCTAGACTGGTTTGGGCGCGTATGTGGCCTTGCTCGGCGGCGGCCCTGTACCATTTGGCCGCCAAGCGGTAATCGCGCGGTATGCCCTGGCCAGCGTCGTAACTGGCGGCGAGGCGGAATTGTTCTTGCGCATCTACCGGTGCCGCCCGTTCAACAGCGGTGTGGTCCGGTATCAGCGCCGCCCGGTTGCGCGCTTCAGCCTCGCGCGCCTGCACCTGTTGCAGCAATATGCCGATGTTGAGATCGGCACTGGCACTATGCGGCCATAACAGTGCGTCGGCTGTGACAACGTTGCCCACAACTACTATAAGCGGGACTATGACGGGCCATCGGTTTCGCGTAAACACCATTCACGGGATGCTCATTTTAAAATGTTGAGCAGGTTGCGCGCGTCATCTTTGAAGGCCAATTCCTGCGGCGAGGCTATCACCTCTTCCAAAAGCTCTTTGGCCCGTTCTTTTTCACCCGTGCGCACTAATGTGTAGGCCAGATGGTAGCGGATCTCCATGGAGCCTGGGGCTCCTGTGGCGGCTTTTTTCAGCAGCGTCAAGCCTTGTTGCACCTTACCGCTCAGCACCAGTAGCCAACCGTAGGTATCGACTATAGCAGGTGAGTGCTTAGCTAATTGGTAGGCCCGTTTAGCGTATTCCAAGGCCCGGGGATCTTTTGATTTATGGTAGATCCAGGCCAGATTGTTAAGAGCGATCACGTTGTTCGGTGAATGAGCGAGAATAGCCTCGTAGCCGCGCGCAGCTTCCGGTCCGGAATCATGGCTTTGATCAAGAGTGGCGAGAGCCAGCCGTGAGGCGTGATCGTCCGGCTTTTCGAGCAGCCATTCACGCAGTCCTTGGGCGGCTTTGGCGTAGCTGCCTAGTTCGATATCGACGCGGGCTATGAGCCGTGCAAGGGCGCCGCTAGGGGCTAGTGCGAAAGCTTTTTGGTAGGCGCTTCGCGCCGCTTCGGCCTGCCCGGCGGCCATGTTGACATCTCCAAGGAGTAAATAACCGGCCGACTCCTTTGGGCTCATCTCGCTTACCCTGGTAGCTTGTTGGATGGCCGAGGCGAAATGACCGTCACGCGCGTCGAGCCGCGCCAAACTGCTCAGCGCCAAGCGGTTATCTCCCTGCGCCTGCAAGACGGTTTCCAAATTGGCGCGAGCGGCGGCGTGATTACCAGAGCGCATCAGCGATTCGCCCAGACGCCAACGATATTGCATATTGTCCGGGTAAGCTTGTGTCAGTTCTTTGAATATATTCTGGGCATCGGCGCTGTTGCCTTGCGCATCTAAACTGCGCGCTAATATGACTTGCGCCTGCGGTGCCTTAGGTGCGATCTCGACCGCCTCTTTGGCCATTCGTACACCTTCCCTGATGCGGCCATTCAGAAGGTAGCCATCGGCCAGTATCAGGCGTGCGCGCAGGGCGCTTTTATTGTTGTTACGAATACTGAGTAGGGTTTGCTCCGCTTTCTCTGGAGCCTCTTCGGTGATGTATATGCGGGCGAGGCGCAGCGCTGCCATCTCCATATCAGGGTTGGCCGCAAGAATGGACTCGTAGCGCTGCGTGGCGCTCTTCACGTCGCCTGCTTGAATATCCATGTCGGCCAGATGCAGTGTGGCGTTGTGAAATTTCGGATCGAGCTTCAATGCGCGGGAGAAGTATGCGCGGGCTTTATCCACCTCGCCTTTGCCCCGGTAGGCGATGCCGCTCAGGTTTAGTGGGAGCGGATCGCCCGGTTGGCGCCCGGCCAGTTTCGCTGCCGCGGCAATGGCTTTATCCCACTGCTCGCGCTGCAAGAAGGCATAGACGAGCAATAGATCGGCACGGGTGAAATTCGGATCAACCGCCAGTATTTCTTGCAGGGTTTGCACCGCTTCGGACTCTTTACCGATCACCATTTGTTGAATGGCGAGTTGGGCGCGTATCGCGCTAGCTTCAGGGTCTAGCTGAGCGGCACTTTCCAGCAGTTCAGTTCCTTCCTGATAGCGTTGAACGCCTATGTAAGCGAGCCCCAGCGTGGCTAGGATCTGGGGATCCTCGTTTGCCTTATCCCTGAGCGGCTCCAGTGTATGGATGGCGTTTTCCGCCTGGTCCAGCTTCAGGTAGGCGCTTGCCAGTAGCTTGCGGGCGATCGGGAGGTAGACGCTTGCCATTAGCTTGCGGACGGTCGGGTGCTCCAGCTTATGCTCGACCAGCCGGTTGAGATAAGCTTCCGCCTGCTTATACTCTTTTTGTGTGTAATGTAACGCACCTGCCAACAGCAGTGTTTCCGGGTGATTGGGCGCAAGACGCAGTACCTCCCTGAAGGCGGTTAGGGCGGTATCGGTATCGCCCGCTTGCTGTGCCGAGATCGCCCGCAGGTAGTTGACCAGGGGATGGGTCGGGTTGGCTTCGTAGAGGCCATCCAGGATTTTGTCGGCTTCGTCTAATCTTCCCAAGCCGAGATTGGCGCTCACCAGCCCGAGGAGCACGGCCGGTGCGTTGGGGGCGATCTTCTCGGCCGCCTCGTAAGTCGCCAAAGCGTCTTCAAACTTACCATCGCGCAAGTCGATTTCGCCTTTTAGCAGCGACGTTTCGATGCCCACCCTGCCGATACCCGCGCTCTCGCTACCGATGGACCTCGTGATCTGCGTTTGCGCCGCTGCATGGTCGCCGCGCAGCAGAGCGACGTGGGCCATGCCGCGTAGCGCTCCAGCATGATTCGGGTCGTTAGCCAGGGCTTTTTGGAATGCGGCTTTCGCCTGGTCCGGTGCGTTCAAGCCAAAGCGGGCCTCTCCTTTCAGCACGGTGACCTCATTGCTCGGTTTTAGCTGGGTCAGCCGGGCCAGCGCTTCTTTGAACTGCGATTGTTGTAACTGCGCTTTTACTATCGACAAATCGACGTCCTCGCCTCGTTTACCGGCCTGTTTAGCCCGCTCCAGCTCCTTTAAGGCAGATGCGCCCTGGCGAAGGTCTAGATAAATGTTGCCCAACAACCAGCGGGCCTCGGCGTTGTCCGCATCGCTTTGCAATACGTTCTTCAAGGCGACCATGGCAGCGAACCTATCGCCCTTGGCGATTAGCGATTGGGCTTGTTGCATGTGATCGGCCGCACTATCCCCCGCCAGGTAGGCGCCAGCGACCACCGCCAGCACCACCGCCACCAAGATGAGTGCGGCCCAACGCGCGAGGTTCCACTTGGATTTTCGTCGATGCTGCATCTTAGTCCTCATAGATGAGCGGTTGCCGTTTGGTCTGTCCCATAGAAGCTGGCTCCGCTAGGGTACGTGATTGTAGCGTGCTTTCGGTTGTGAGTGGTTTCAGCCTGACGCTCTTGGCGTCCATGCCCCCGGCACGATCATGTCTGAGGTTCACTGGCACGTGGACTTCCGCTGTATCAGCGCCGAAAATACTGCGCCTTAGCTGCGTTGCAACCTTGGCGCCGTTCCTATGATTCGGATTTTCCGGCACTACATCCCGAAGTTTCTGATCGTACTCGGAACAGTCGAGGCGCTGATCTTGTTCTGCTCGGTCTATTTGGGCGTCGCGCCGCCTTTTGTAGGACCGAATCCAACGCGTCAATTATTGGTCGGCGAGTTGTGGTCCAAGGCTGCGTTCTACGCCATTATCATGATGCTGGCCTTCTCCTCGGTGGGCCTTTATCAGCGCGATTTGAGTGACGAAGTGCGCGGCCTGATATTGCGCCTCGCGGTGGCTCTGACGGGTGGCTCTATCGCCACCGGCGTTGGTATGTATCTATGGCCGCGCATGTCCATAGGTGTGAGCGCGTTCTTGCTCGCTTTGCTCATCTCGGCCATTTGTATCGTTGTGTTTCGCAAGCTGGTGTATCAGTTCTCCGGGTACGATCAGCTAAAGCGCAGGGTGCTTGTCCTAGGTGCCGCTGAGCGTGCAGCATCGGCGCTGTCGATCGAGGAAGCCGGCGAGGTCAGCGACATCATCCTGGTCGGATTCGTACATGTGCGGGGCGAGGATTCGACCATAGACCGCGAGCGGCGGGTATACGTGCAGACCAACTTGCTGGACCTTTGCTTGGAATTGCAGGTCGAAGAGCTGGTGGTTGCCATAGATGAGGAACAGGTCGAGTTTCCCGTGGGACAGATCTTGGATTGCAAGATGCATGGTGTGGCGGTCATGGACCAGGTGACTTTCCTGGAGCAGCAAAGCGGTTGCCTGCAATTGCATGCTTTGCGCCCAAGCACCATCGTGTTCGCGGAAGGTTTCGTGCAGGCGGTGGTGAAGGGCTATGCACACCGCGCTTTCGATCTGGTGGTCAGTGCCTGCGGCTTGGTGTTGGCATCGCCTTTGATGTTGTTGACGGCACTCGCTATCTACGCGGAATCGGGTTTTAGAGGCCCCATTTTGTACCGTCAGATCCGCGTTGGACGCAACGGTAGGCACTTTCAGATATTGAAGTTCCGCAGCATGCGTACGGATGCGGAACTCGATGGTCATGCCCGTTGGGCGCAGGAGAACGACTCGCGTATCACCCGCATCGGTGGTTTGCTGCGCAAAACTCGTCTGGATGAGTTGCCGCAGTTGGTCAACGTGCTAGCGGGTACCATGAGCTTTGTGGGACCGCGGCCAGAGCGCCCCGAATTCGTCGATTCGCTATCCAAGGAGATCCCTTATTTCGATCTCCGTCACATCGTCAATCCTGGTATTACCGGATGGGCTCAGATCTGCTATCCCTACGGCGCCTCAATCGAGGATGCGCGGCGCAAGCTGGAGTATGATCTCTATTACATCAAGAACTACAGCTTGTTCTTGGATCTGGCCATCATGATACAAACCGCCCAGGTCGTTCTCTGGGGTAAGGGGCGGTAAGTTCCGGGGCCTGGCCGTGATGATGGTCAGCATAGGTACTCTTTCCTACGGATTCGGCGGTGGGCTCTATCTGTTATTGAGCGTTCTGCTGTTCACCGCTTGGCGTGGCCGGGTTCAGGGTGGCTTGATGTTGACGGTATCGGTGCTGTCAACCCTGTGGTGTTTCGCCTTGGCGTACTACGCCAGTAGCGGTACTCCTGGACTACTAATGCTCATGATATTGGAGGCCTTGCGCGCCGCTGCCTGGCTCGTCTTCTTGCTGCGCTTGCTCGGCTTCGGCTCAGGTAAGAACAGCGATGGGCGCGCTGATGTGCGCTGGCTGGCGCATGCGGTGTGGATCGCCTTGACCTGCTTCGGTCTTTGGTTTGCCGCTGCCCTGACGGTACATGGCACGCAGCTTATTACCGCAAACAGCGTCTTATCCGTTGCTATGGGCTTCGTCGCCTTGGCGGTGCTAGGACTGGTGTTGATCGAGCAGCTCTACCGCAACACCCGCCGCGAGCTGCGCTGGGCTATCAAGCTCCTGTGTCTAGGCTCTGGCGGTCTTTTTGCCTACGACTTGTTTTTGTACGCCGATGCCATGCTGGTCAAGCAGATCGACATCACCTTGTGGAGGGCCCGCGGTGCCATCCACGGTTTGGTCGTGCCGATGTTGGTAGTGGCGGCTGCGCGCAATCCTCAATGGTCGCTGGAGGTGTTCGTCTCGCGGCGCGTGGTATTTCACTCCGCGGCACTGCTGGGGGCCGGCATCTATTTGATAGCGATGTCATTCGCGGGGTACTACATCCGCATATACGGCGGTGAATGGGGCGCGGTAGCGCAAACAGTGTTCCTCTTCGGTGCGCTGGTGATGTTGGTGCTGTTGCTGGCATCGGGGCAGATACGGTCGCGCCTGCGCTTGGCGCTGAACAAACATTTCTTCCGCGATAAATACGAGTACCGGGAAGAGTGGCTGAAATTCACCTACACACTGTCCGATAGTGCCGATGACAGAGAATTGCGGGAAAACGTGGTCGGTGGTATCGCCAATGCCATGGAGTCGCCTGGTGGTATTCTCTGGATGCGCCGCGCAAAAAGCCACTTCGTGCCCACGGCAGCAGCTCAACTGGATTTGCCCGAGGGGTGCGTGTTGCCGATCGACGCTTCGATGATAAGGTTTTTAAGCACCTCGGGGTGGGTCATCTTTTTGGACGAAGTGAACACCGGTAAGCAGCACTACAAGAATTTGGTTCTACCCGATTGGCTCGGCACGTTGTGGCGGCCCTGGCTAGTGGTCCCGCTCATCTACGGCGAATCGTTGATCGGCTTCATCATCCTCGCCCGCTCCGCGGCAGCGCGGCGTCTTAACTGGGAAGACACCGATCTGCTAAAGACCATGGGGCGGCAAGCGGCCACCCATTTGGCGATGATGCGGGCCTCCGAAGCGCTGGCGGAAGCGCGTCAATTTGAAGCCTTCAACCGCTTGTCGTCATTCGTGGTGCATGATCTCAAGAACGTAGCCGCGCAACTCTCGTTGGTAACCGCCAATGCCAAGCGCCATTTGGACAATCCGGAGTTTGTCGCAGACGCCATGTCCACGGTGGAGAACGCGACGGCGAGAATGAACCGTATGTTGGCTCATCTGCGCAAAGGCAAAATCGAGGAGACCGCCACCAAGGTCATCAATATCGGTCCCGTAATGGAGAAGGTGGTCGAAGCGCGTAGCGCCGATCAGCCACGGCCGGAATTGAAAGTGGTGAACCCGGGACTAACTGTTAACGCCGATCCCGAGCGTCTGGCGACGGTGGTCGAACACATTGTGCAAAATGCACAAGAGGCCACGGAAAATGATGGCGAAGTGGTGGTATCACTACGCTTCGATGAGGACAGCGTCGTTATAGAGATCGCCGACTCGGGTTGCGGGATGGACGCGGACTTCATCGCATCGCGGCTGTTCAAGCCATTCGATACGACCAAGGGGAATGCCGGTATGGGGATCGGTGTGTATGAGAGCCGCGAGTTCGTCGAGAGCTGTGGCGGTGAATTGGAGGTGAACAGTAACAAAGGACTCGGCACTACGTTTGCCCTGCGTTTCCCGCCAGGGACTGAACAGCCTGGCGGGTTGCTGGTGATGGGGGGCGAGCATTGAGCAAGGTGAGCCGAGCCCTGGCTAATCGAAGCGCGGCCAATCGGGTGTTACTGGCAGTCGAGGACGATCCAGGGTTGCAAAACCAGCTTAAATGGTGTTTCGAGGATTATCAGGTGCACGTGTCAGGCGATCGGGAGACAGCGGTCAATCAGGTGCGCCGGTTGGAGCCGGCCGTAGTGACCCTTGATTTGGGCCTGCCTCCTGATCCGGCCAATGCCTCCGAGGGGTTGGCGACGTTACAGCAGATTCTCTCAATGGCGCCAAGCACCAAGGTGATTGTGATTACTGGTAATGACGATCGTGAAGATGCGGTACGTGCCGTGGCGCTGGGTGCATACGACTTTTATCAAAAACCCGTAGATCCCGAGATCTTGAGTCTGATCGTCGATCGGGCCTATCGGGTGCACGAGCTGGAGCAGGAAAACAAACGTCTCGCAGAGAGCGCGCAGGCGACCCCCCTGGCCGGCATCATCGCGGCTAGTCCCGAGATGACCAAGGTGTGCCGGACGGTGGAGAAGGTGGCGCCTACCGATGTCAGCGTTTTACTACTGGGCGAGAGTGGTACGGGCAAGGAGGTTTTGACGCGGGCGTTGCACGCTATGAGCCGGCGCAAGCGCAAGCGTTTGGTGGCGATCAACTGCGCAGCGATTCCGGAGAACTTACTGGAAAGTGAACTGTTCGGCTACGAACGGGGCGCGTTCACCGGCGCCAACAAACAGACTATAGGCAAGATCGAGTACGCTGACGGAGGCACTCTTTTTCTCGATGAGATAGGCGATTTGCCGCAGCCTCTACAGGCCAAGTTGTTGCGCTTCCTACAGGAACGCACTATAGAGCGGGTCGGCGGGCGCGAGGAGATTGCGGTGGACGTGCGGGTGGTGTGCGCTACCCATCAAGATCTCTACGGACGCATTAAAGAGGGTGCTTTCAGAGAGGATCTGTTCTACCGCATCAGCGAGATTACGGTGACTATTCCCGCCTTGCGTGAGCGTAGCGGCGATGCCTTGCTGTTGGCGCGGGCGCTCCTTAAACGCTACGCCGAAGAGCACGGGCGCAATCTGCGCGGTCTTGCCGATGACGCGATGGAGGCAGTGCAAGCATATCCCTGGCCGGGTAACGCCCGCGAACTCGAGAACCGGATGAAACGTGCCGTGATTATGGCCGAAGGCAATGTGGTGACAGCGGAGGATTTGGAGCTAGAGGACACTGAAGGCCGGCCGGTGGTCTTCAATTTGCGGCAAGTGCGTGAAGAGGCGGAACGCGAGGCCATTAAGCGGGCACTGGTCTTTGCCGATCAAAAAGTGGCGCAAGCAGCCGAGATGTTAGGGGTAAGCCGCCCGACGCTCTATGACTTGATCGAAAAGTACGGCCTCAAGTGAATACGATTGCGGTGAGTTCGAATGGCAGTAATGGCAGTTAGCGGGCCCGTCCAATGCCGCAACCGGTGACATTCGACACTTAAGAAGTTGCTGGAATATTGGTACACAACTACCTACCACCCCTAATTCTTCAGGAAAGTTTTTGTGTGCTTTTACGTGGACATAGTCAGGTGGAACGGCCTAGAATCTTCGACTGCGAGGCATACAGTGCCCACAAGAAGATGTAAGAGGACGGAAAGCGCGCCGCGGAGTAGGAAGCAGCAAGAGGGCCAAGCGGTTGAGGTCTCCCTTATCTCATGCGATCTCTGTCGACAGTGACTTTCCTATCGTGGAGAAGAGTAATGAGCGTATTCAGGGTGGTGCTAGCCGGTGTGTGGGTTGCTTTGCTGACGGCTTGTGAGTCGGTAGGGCCGGACGCGGATACCTTGGCAGTGGAGGTGCCGCAAGATTACAACTACATCATCGGTCCGGGCGACAACCTCAATATCTTCGTCTGGCGTAATCCCGAACTTACGCAAACCGTCCCCGTGCGCCCAGATGGGCGCCTCTCGGTTCCTCTGGTGGAGGACCTGCAGGCGAGTGGCAAGACTGCCACCGAACTCGCGCGGGAGGTGGAGGAAATTCTCTCTCAATACATACGCGAGCCGTTGGTGACGGTCATCGTCCAGGACTTCGCCGGCGTCTATGACGAACAGATCCGCGTTGTAGGTGAAGCGGCGGAGCCACGGGCGCTTACCTACAGCAGGAATATGACCATTCTTGATGTGATGATTGCGGTCGGTGGGTTGACGGAATTCGCCGACGGCAACCAAGCCAGGCTAGTGCGGCGCACCGGGGACAGTAGCAGTCAATACCGGGTGCGCCTGGAAGATCTGCTAAAAGACGGCGATATTTCAGCCAATGTGCCGGTGGCTCCAGGGGATGTGGTGATCATCCCCGAGGCCTGGTTTTAGTTGGTGCGGACCGTCCCCATACCTACGATGGTTCTATGGCAACAGAAAACCCACTGATACAGATCCGCAACCATGCCAGGATGGCGTGGCGTTTTCGTTGGTTCGCACTGATCGCCGCTGGACTAATCTGCGGTGCAGGGTGGGTTGGCGTAGCGGCGTTGCCGAACCAGTACGAAGTATCGACTCAGGTTTACTTGGATACTAAATCGATGCTGCGGCCGGTGCTAAAAAACCTCGCTATCGCGCCGCAGGAACAGGAAACAGCGCGGCTCATCAGCCGCACGTTGCTGGTGAGGCCTAATCTAGAGGCGGTGGCCCGTAAAACCGATATGGATTTGGCTGTGACCACGCCTAAGGAATTCGAATTGCTTATCGGTAACTTAGCGAGCCGAATCGAAGTTGGAAGCACCAAACGCAGTAATATTTTTCAGATCTCTTTCGAGGGTACCGATCCGAAGCAGACCTATAGAGTGGTGGAGGCTTTACTCAATATTTTCGTTGAACGTTCTCTTGGCGAGAGCAGGAGAGACACTAGCTCCACACGCCAATTCATCGAAGAGCAGATCAAGGAGTACGAAGCGCGTCTGTTGGCGGCCGAGACGCGGTTAAAGGAGTTCAAGCGGCAAAACGCCGGCCTGATGCCACGTGATGGCAAGACCTATTTTGCGCGTTTGGACGAACTGTCTACACGCGTGTCCGAGGCCAGTTTGCAGTTGTCCGAAGCAGCACGCCGCGTAAGCGCCATAGAAAAACAATTACAGGGCGTGCCTAAGGCGTTTAAGGCACCGGGCAGCACTGCGGCTGAAAAACTTCGCGCATCGACCGTGGATCCGCTGGTTGAGCGAATCTACGCTATGCGCCACCGGCTTGACGAACTGCTGGTGGTCTACAAGGCCAAACATCCGGATGTAGTCGCGGCGCGTGGCATTTTGGAATCCTTGGAAGCGCAATACGAGGCCCAGCAAAAAGAGACTAAGGCAACCGAGTCGGCCGATACTGGCAAGGAAGAGGAGGAACTGGAAGAGGCTGTACCCAATCCCCTGCACCAGGAACTCACGGTGGCGCTTGGCAACGCGCAGGCGGAAATGGCGGCGATGCAAGCCCGTGTGGATGAGTACCTTCGGCGCCAAACCGAGTTGCGCAAACTGGTCGATACCGTTCCCAAGGTTGAAGCTGAATTGGCCCGGCTCAATCGTGATTACGACATCGACAAGAAGAATTACGATGAACTGGTGCAGCGCCGCGAAGCGCTCAAAATTTCCGATGAGGCCAGCCAGACCACCGATGACATACGGTTCAACGTGATCGAACCACCGCGTGAGCCTATCGTACCCACAGGGCCTCACCGGATTATTTTGAGTGCCGGTGTGTTGGTAGTCGGGCTAGGTGCGGGCGTTGGGTTAGCGTTTCTCATCGGCTTACTGAAACCAGCGTTTTACGGCCGCGACGATTGTGAATCGATTACTCAGTTGCCAGTTCTGGGCGTGGTGTCGCGAGTGTGGACCCGTGGCGAACTGTTCCGCCACCGCATGGAAGTGGTGACCTTTGCACTCGGCTGTATCGCTCTGTTGGCCGTATGCGTCGGGGTCATCATAGTGCACCACTTTTATGTGGATATCTTCAGTGAGCTAAACGTCCTCGGACGTCTCGCGCAACTGAAAGAGCGCTTCTTGTGAGCATTATCGAAAAAGCGCTCGATAGACTGGATGACGAGTCGAAGCGGCGACGCTCCAAGCATAGAACGAAAGACCAAGATGGCTTGGATCATGGGTCAAAAGATGATTTCGGCGAGGCCTTGGATAAGACGGATTTGCCGGGTGGAATGGATTGGTCCATTGAACCGCTGCCAGCTGATCCTTTAACGCGTGATCCGTCGAATTCCGCGCCGTTAGCGCCTGGACCTCCGGTTGCGCCAGCTTCAACGCAAGAGACAATGGCTGCTTGTGAGGCGCAGCCGGACGGCCGCATGGAATTTGAGCGCTCGGTGAATGAGAGCCCAGGGGAGCAAAGTTCTAGGCACCACGATTTGGGTGATGAGCAAGCGCGGCGCAGTAACGATGCGCCCACGGCGTTACGTTTGCCTACCGTTGACAGCGTCTCTCAACTCTTGGAAGAGCCCGCGTCTCGGTTGACGCCGCCCGCCGATGGGGCAGAAGACGAGCAACAATGCAAGCCACGCACCTTGTCACGGGAAATCGAGATCGATCTGAATCGACTGGGCGCCTCGGGTATGTTGACGCCCGCTAGTGACAAAACGGTGATGGCGGAACAGTTCCGCGCCATCAAGCGCCCGTTACTTTTGCAAGCGGCCGCTGAGGGTGCGGATAGGCGCGCCCTTACGAACCTAATCATGGTGGCCAGTTCGCTGCCCGACGAAGGGAAAACATCGGTCTCGATCAACTTGGCCATGTCCATCGCCCAAGAACGGGACCGTACAGTGCTCTTGATGGATGCCGACGTGGTCAAGTCGGATGTCTCCAGCAACCTCGGCATTAAACCAGAGCTCGGTTTAACCGATCTGTTGGCGGACAACACCCTGACGGTACCTGAGGTGATGTTGCGCACCAACATCCCCAAACTTTCGGTTATTCCCGCCGGGCATTCGCACCGAAACGTAACCGAATTGTTTGCCGGTGAGTATATGCGCGTGCTCATGGAGGAGTTCGCCAATAAGTATAGCGACCGCATCGTTATCATCGATTCGCCGCCGCTCTTAGCGGCCTCCGGCGCCAGTGTGTTAGCGGGATTGGCCGGTCAGATCGTGATGGTGGTGGAAGCTGTGAGAACCCCACAGCGGGCTGTTCTGGAGGCGCTGCGGATGTTAGGGCCCTTGGACAACGTCGGCTTGGTGTTGAATAAAGTTCGCGACACCCAGGGCGGCTACGGTTACGGCTACGGCTACGGCTATGGCTACGGGCACGATTATGTGGTTAAGCCGCGTTAGCTCGCTGCTCCTTCGGCGAATAGCCGGCGCAGGGCAGGTGGCCGGCACGGTTGTTATAGCGAGTTGCACTTGCGTTTGGGCAGGTGACTGGACGCTCACCCCCCGGTTCAATGTGGAAGAGACGTTTACGGACAATGTCGCTCTAGCCGGGCCCGGCCGCGAGCGTCACGAATTCATCACCAGTGTAGAGCCCGGGCTGTCGGTACGGGGCGAAGGCAAGAGATTGCAGTTCAATCTCGAATACAACATGGAGGTGCTGGTTTACCAGCGCGATGCGACGCCCAATGCGATCAATCAACAACTGCAAAGCGACGCTAGCGCGGAACTGTTGGAGAAGGTCGCTTTTGTCGATTTGAGGGCCACCCGCTCGCAACAAAACGCCAACTCCTTTGTCCGTACCGCGGCGGATAACCTGTCGGCAACCGGCAACTCATCGGAGGTGACCACCTACCGTATAAGCCCGTATGCTCGCCATCATCTAGGCGATTTTGCGGACGCCGAGTTGCGCTACACCATCGACGGCGTTACCAACGAAAGCAACGGCGCCAGGAACACCAGCAGGTCGGCTACCAGCGCTCTTACGTTGACCAGTGGCGCTCATTTTTCCCGGGCGAAATGGCGTATAGACTATTCCCGCCAACGGGTCATCAACTTGAGTGGCTCTATCAACCGGTTCAGGCGGGTGCAAGGAGAATTACGCTATCGGTTCAGCCGGCGCTACGGTGCTTTGGTTAGGCTCGGCAAGGAGCGCAACGAATTTCCCTCCTCCCAGCCCTCTACCGGAAGCAATTATTGGAGCTTCGGTCTTACGTGGACGCCGAGCAGCCGAACGACGGTGGAAGGAGAGTACGGCAAGCGGTTCTTCGGTCATCGTTTCGGTCTCAACCTGTCGCACCGCACCAGGCGTACCCTATGGACTGCCTCATTTACCGAGCAACCGACCCAGTCGCGCCAACTGCAACTGGAACGGGTGCTGGTTCCGTTGCAAGATGCACTCGGTAATCCGGTGCCGGATCCGGCCACGGGGACACAGGTGGGGGTGCCCGTGGATACGGTCAACCCCACGGACGAAGTGCTGGTGCGGTCCCGGTTTGACGGGGCGGTGGATTTGTTCGGGCGCAGGACCACCGGCAGAATTGCCATCTTCAGTGAAGCGCGGCGATTTCAAGTAAGTGGTAATCTGATTACGGTTGACGGCACAACGTTCAATTTCAATCGCAGCCTGACACCTAAAGATACGCTGAGTATCATGGGGCTCTATCAAGTGCGCAAGAACCAGGCCACGAACCAAAAAGATGAACGGATGTCGATGAATATGCGTTATGCGCACAGTTTTGGTCCGGATTTTCGGGGCACAATTGGATTCAATAAGGTTAAGCAGAACTCGAGTTCGGCCAATAATGAATTCGATGAACACCGGATGAGCATAGGGGTTTTGACCACCTTCTAATGCCAGGTCCGAGCACGATGCGCATTCAGGAGGCCCAAGAGGCGGTAAATAGCGGATGTACGAGGACTTCTACAACTTTCGGGCAAAGCCGTTCCAACTCAGTCCTGATCCGCGCTTCTTCTTCAATAGCCGGGGACATAAGCGGGCGTTATCTTATCTGCGCTATGGTCTTCGCCAAGGTGAAGGCTTCATCATTATCACCGGTAACGTAGGTACGGGCAAAACAACGCTGGTGACAGCGTTGTTCAAGGCGCTCGAGCATGAGAACGTCGTCGCCGCGCAGGTGGTTACGACTAATCTGCAGGCCGACGAATTGGTGAAGGTGGTGGCTATCGCTTTTGGCTTGGACACCGAGCAGGTTAGTAAAGCGATACTGCTACACAACTTGGAGACTTTTTTGCGCACCTGTGCCATGGAGGGAAAGCGCGTTTTGTTGGTGGTAGATGAGGCGCAAGGGCTACCGAAGAAGTCCATCGAAGAGCTACGCATGCTGTCCAATTTTCACTATCAGGGCCGAGCGCTGCTACAAACATTCATGTTGGGACAGCGTGAGTTTCGCACCACCATGCGTTCGGAAGGCTTTGAACAGCTTCGCCAGCGCGTCATCGCTGCCTACCATTTGAAGCCACTCGATGAGCTAGAAACCAAGGGATATGTGATACACCGGCTGAAGACTGCCGGCTGGGAGGACAATCCTACGTTGGATGAGCGCATTTTCAATGCCATCTATGACTTCACCGATGGTGTTCCGCGGCGGATTAACACCTTGTGCGATCGGCTGTTTCTCTACGGTGCGCTGGAGGAACTCACTCACCTGGACTTGAACGATTTGCGCTCCGTGACCCTCGACATCATGGAAGAGCACGGGGCTACAACGCAAGAAATCCTGTGTATGGAACGGGGGGACGAGGGCGCTGATTTAGCCATATTCGGCAAAGAAGGAGGCGACGGCAACGGTGGCGGCTCACAAGACAGTGGCTCACAAGACAGTGCTGAGGCATTGCGGCGCCAAGAAGAGGAGCGCAAGGCCATTGAACGGCAAAACAGTGCTCGTCAAGACGATAAGAGGCTGAGTGCCATGGAGGCCTCGGTAGCCTCGTTAGCCACTGCTATGCGTGAGGAGCTGTCACTGCTACGGCAAGCCTTGATGGCTCAGGCCGACAAGGAGCCGGACGATGACAAGGAGCCGGACGATGACAAGTAGAGTAGAGGCGGAGAACTAGATATGGGCACTGCCCATGAGTGATAAGAGCATCGTCAATGCGATGACTGTAGACGTTGAAGACTATTTTCAGGTATCGGCGTTTGAGTCCGCTATTAGCCGGGATGATTGGATCTCGTTGCCTTGCCGGGTGGAGCATAATGTAGACCGCATTTTGCAATTGTTCGATGGGCAGGGTGTTAAAGCGACCTTCTTCACTTTAGGGTGGATGGCTGAGCGGTATCCGAGCATGGTTCGGCGTATCGCTGAGTCGGGACACGAGGTGGGTTCCCATGGCTACTCTCATGTTCGTGCCACCGAGCAGACCTCCGCGCAATTTCGCGACGACGTCACCCGTACCAGGGTACTGCTACAAGATATCAGCGCACAGCCGATCAACGGCTACAGGGCCGCCAGTTTCTCCATTGGTGCCGGTAATCTTTGGACATTGGATGAACTGGCCGAAGCTGGATACCTCTACAGTTCCAGCATCAATCCGATATGTCATGACCTCTACGGTATGCCTAGAGCGCCGCGCTTTGCTTTTCAACCGGGACATCGCACGTTGCTGGAAGTTCCTATCACCACTATCCACATCGCTGGGCAAAATATTCCTTGTGGCGGCGGCGGTTATTTCCGTTTATTGCCCTATCGGTATTTCAGATGGGCGCTGCGGCGGGTAAATTCGGATGATCGGGAAGCGGCAGTGTTCTATTTTCACCCCTGGGAGATCGATCCGGACCAGCCACGGCAGGAGAATATTTCACTTAAAATCCGCTTTCGCCACTACACTAATTTGCGGCACATGGAGCAGCGCTTAAAAAAGCTGCTGAGCGAATTTCGCTGGGGCCGCATGGATGAGGTGTTCTTAAAGCGGCAAAATGTGCCCGTAGTCGATCTGTTTGCGCAGGCGGCGGTGGGTTAACGTAGCCGGCCGGACCGCTGGGCGCGAACGATGATCGACAACATTTCCAAACTGCTGATGGTAGGGTTGACTCTCCTAGTGTTGTTTTATCACTGGAAGCACTCGGACGACTGATCCGCTGCCACCCGACCGTGATTACCGATCTACTTCTGTCGGTGGTTTTTTTGACCATTATGGCACTTGGAATTTCCAAGCCGTCTGTCGCCATGGCGGGCGTCATCTGGGTAGACGTCTTGCGTCCCCAGACCATGTCCTCTAGCTTTTTGGTCGGCAAACCGGTTTCGCTGATCGTCGTTTTGGTGCTTTGCGTAAGTTTGCTGCTCGGTTGGAAGCGATGGTCTGCGCCGGTGAAGAAAGCGAATCTGGTGTTGCTTCCCATCTTCATGGGTTGGATTACCCTCACCACCACGGAAGCGCTCTTTCCTCATTATGCTTGGTGGAAGTACGACATCGCGGTCAAGACGATCTTCATAGCCATACTGGTTTCACTCGTACTCAATAGTCGGCATAAGATGGAAACGGCGATCTGGATCTTCGTCATCTCGGTCGGTTTCTTCTGCACCCAGGCCGGGCTTAAGACCTTGATCGGTGGTGGTGGCTATGGCGTCCATCTACTCAATGCGAGCAGTGGCGGTATTACCGAATCCAGTACCCTATCGGCGGCCGCTATTATGGCCTTGCCATTGATTTTTTATCTGATAAAGCACGGGTTGCTGGTAAAAGAATTTCCGCTGCTGCGGCTTGTTCTTTACTGGTTTATCGCTGCTAGTTTATTAACCATGGTCGGCACCTATGCCCGCACCGGATTGGTGTGTTTGGCGGCGTTTATCGGCTTAAATGCTGTTGCTTCCAAGGACAAGTGGAAATACGTGCTGGGCGGTCTGTGTGTGGCGGCGGGACTGGCGGCGTTTACCTCCGATGAATGGGCGACTCGAATGAGTACGGTGACTACCGCGACGCAGGAGAATTCCGCTCTAGGGCGGATTGTCGTTTGGCGCTGGACCATAGATTTCGTCAAGGACAAGCCATTGGGTGGAGGGTTTCAAGCTTATCTAGCCAATCGATACAACTTGGTTGATTACATTCAAGGCGATGAGTTTCTCGACAGAGTTACGGATCCTAGAGCGTTTCACAGCATTATTTTCGAGGTGTTGGGTGAGCATGGCTATATAGGATTGTTTATCTTCTGCACCATTTTGTCCTATGGTATGTGGTGTAACTATCTCAGCCAGCGTCAAGGACGCCGCAGTGGTGAGCTATGGCGTGAGGATATGGCGATCGCGCTCGCTAGAGCGCTTATTGTAATTTGCATTGGCGGATTGTTCATCGCTATCGCGTTTTATCCTATGATCTGGTTCCTCGTCGCCTTCGCTGTAAGTTTGCACAACGTGCCGTTCACGGCGGAAACAGGGCAGAGAGAATCCACCAGCGGCGAACCGCTTGCGAGAGAATTAAGGCCAGCGCGTACGAGTATCTATTGGCAGTACCGGGGGTTCCCGCCGCCAGCGAAGCCGCCCGATGTTCGCTGATTCCGATGACGCAAGCCGTCCAGTACAGCGGCACCGTGCGGGCTGCGTTTGCTCTGGAGCAGCAATTGCAGGCGCGAGTTGAAAGCAGATGGTGCTTGCCTAGTCATTCACCCATCGCGGCCCCGATGCGGGTGATGGGGACCTTAAAAAAATGCACTTTTCCGCGATTGCGGCGTCAGTGCCGTGCTCGAATCCTCAGGTATACCTATACACTGCGGTTGTGCGCGCGGTGCTTCCTTGCACTCACGAAACAATGACTATTTTTCAGAGGTGCTCTTTATCAAAGCCATGTTCATCTATACCCATCGCCATTGAAAATGCGAATATAGAATACTTACATTAGCTAGCTGATTATGGTCAAAATAAGCTTATGAACAATCATTTAACACCGAGCGAGCGCGATGAACTCATAAAATCTCATCGTAAAGAGAGAGATGGGCGTATTCGAGACCGAATAAAAGCTGTTTTAGCTTTTGATGAGGGTTATAGTTATTCAGAAATTTCTAGGATTTTGCTTTTAGATGATGAGACTATTAGACGCCATGTCGATGATTATTTTTCTAAAGCTAAGCTGAAGCCCGAAAACGGGGGCAGCAAAAGTGATTTAGACGAGAATGAAACAGCAAAGCTCGTTAAACACGTAGAAGGAATGACTTATCCTTATGTTAAGGACATTTGCACTTATGTGAAGTTGAATTTTGGTAAGGTTTACAGTGTAAGCGGCATGACAAAATGGCTGCATCGCAATAATTTCTGCCATAAGAAGCCTCATGCAGTGCCAGCGAAAGCAAACGCACAGGCGCAAAAAGCGTTTGTCAAAGACTATGAACATCTTTCGAAAGACCCTAAAAAACAAGGGTTTAATCTATTTCTCGGACAGTTTTCATCCGCAGTATCAAACGCGGTTGGCCTGTGGATGGATTTTAAGAGGCACTCGAAAAAGTATTGCCACAACGGCTCGTCAAACACGATTGAATTTCATTGGTGCTGTATCTTTGGATGGTCACAAAATAATCCACACTGAAGTTGAGCGAGTGAATGCGCAAACCATTAAATCTTTTCTAAAATCTCTACGCAAACGGCATGCACCAGAGAAAGAAATTCATGTAATTTGGGATAATGCGGCTTATCATAAGAGCAAAGACGTTCAGTCTTATGCCAAGGACTCAAACATTAAATTACACTATTTGCCGCCCTATTCACCGAATTTAAATCCAATTGAGCGACTTTGGAAAATGATGCATGAAGCGGTTACTTATAATCGGTACTATGAGAAGTTTATAGATTTTCGGGAAGCATCTTTGAATTTTTTCAAGCGCATTGGAAGACGAAAGATTTTATTGAGAAAAAGAATCACTGATAGGTTTCACATTATTAATGCACCGATGTTCGCATCTTGAAGTGTGATGGGTATATGTGAAGAACTACCGCGAACGGACACGGTGAGCGCATACGTTCGAAGCGCCCGGCACTCCAAGTGCATGAACCCATCGAGTGCTAGCACAGGACGTGCGGATACTGCGCGCGGTTTGCTTCACTGATAGTTCCCCATGTCCAGGTTGCGCCGCGCCCTTAAGTTTACCTTCGCTCAGGAGTACGGTTCGCAACTGCTACAGTTCGTCTCTGTAGTGATTCTTTCGCGGCTTTTGACGCCAGCAGAAATCGGTACTTTCTCTGTGGCGGCAGCGGTGCTGTTCTTGGCATCGGCGTTGCGCACCTACGGTGTCGCCCAGTACATAGTGCGAGAGAGGGAACTCACCGGCGAGAAGATACGGCAAGCAACGGCGGTGGTGTTCCTAATGGCCTGGGGGTTGGGGACTCTTATCGTTGTGTTGGCTCCCCTGTTCGCCGACTTCTACGGTGAGCCCGGTTTGCAACGCATTTTTTGGTTGACGGCGTTCGGATTCGTTCTGACCCCTTTCATTGCCGTCCCTTACGCCTGCTTACAACGTGAGATGCAGTTCGATAAGACCATCAGGGTGCGCTACTGCGCTGCGTTGACCCAGGTAGTCGTGTCCATCGGTCTCGCGTATGACGGCTATGGCTATATGAGCCTTGCTTGGGGGGTAACGGTGGGTGCCTGCACGGAGTGTATTGTAGTCAATATTTATAGGCCCTCTTACGCGCCGTGGTGGCCGACGTTTGCCGGCTGCCGCCGCATCTTCGCTTTCGGAACCTACACCGGGTTGACCAACGTGCTCGAAAGGTTTAGCGAGGGCGTTCCCGACTTGGTGTTGGGCCGGGTGACGGGTATGGCCGATGTCGGCGTGTTCTCCAGGGGGTTTGGCGTAGTGATGTTGTTTACCCGGGTTGTGACTCTTGCGGTAAAGCCGGTGATATTGCCGCATTTTTCCAGGGCGCATCAGGCGGGCGAGGGGCTTAGTGAAATTTATCTGCGCGCCGTGCAGTATCAGACCGCGCTGGCCTGGCCTTTTTTTGCCTGCTTTGCTGTTTGTACATTGCCTATTGTTCGCATCCTTTACGGCGATCAATGGGATAGCTCCGTGATACTGGCGCAAGTTTTAGTTGTCTTCGGTTTGGCTCAAGCGGTTTATTGTTATAGCAATGAGGCCTTGGTGGCGGTGGGTTGGGTGAAACCATTGCTGGCGACAGAAACATCCATGTTTTTTCTGCGCATGTTGTGCGTATTCATCGGCGCGGTGAGCGGTGGCACCCTTGGCGCCGCTAGCGGTTTGGCCGTTGCCGCCGCCATTGAGGGTACTGTGCGAAGCTGCGTGGTAGCGAATGCTCTGGGGTTCGATGTGCTGCGTTGGTTGCGTTTCGTCTGGGCCAGTGGCGCCGTGGCGCTGACCGTCGCGGTGGTCTCCAAGAGCACCTCGCAACTGGCGCTCCGGTATGCTCCGGACAATATGTGGGTGCAGGCGGTTTTTGTGGCGGGGAGTGGGGCCATGACTTGGTTTGCGGCTCTGTTCGTATTCCGCCATCCGCTGTATGCGGAGGTGGTGGCCGCGATGGCACATATTCGCCGCACTGCCCTGGGCCAAAGTGGATAAGTGGGCTAAAGGGCACCTCTAAAAATAGTCATTGTTTCGTGAGTGCAAGGAAGCACCGCGCGCAGAACCGCAGTGTATAGGTGATACCTGAGGATTCGAGCACGGAGATGACGCCGCAATCGCGGAAAAAGTGCATTTTTAGAGGTGCCCTAAAGCGGATAAGTACGGTACACCAGATGCGAAACAGGCGGTTTGTTACGGGTAGCTGAGCGTGGGATAAATTAGGACAAAGCCATAGTTGAGTTGCTCAGGTTTGGGTCGATGCCCATGCGGCGCATATTAGATAGACCTGGGGATAACCGCGGGAGGCGGGAGAGATAATGGTGAACAGCGAACCGAGCACATCGCGTGAACCCCAAGTGCTGTTTGTCTCGCAGCAATGCCCTTGGCCGAAGAACTCCGGCGGCAATATCCGCACGTATTTTATCGCCCGCTACCTCGCTCAGGTGGCTGCAGTCACTCTATTGACGACGGCACCTAGAGAGGGTGGGGCGCAAGCCGAGGCGGAGCTTGAGAAATTCTGTGCAAAAGTTGAGTTCGTGAACGATGAGAAGGGAAATTCTGCGCTGGCCAATGCCGCCACTTTAGCCAAGAGCTTCCTGCGCCGGCGGCCTGCTTTCATCGAGCACAATTTAATGCGGGGCTTGAACCGGGCAGTGCAACGCTGTTTGGCCACCGAGCGCTACGACGCTTTGCATGTCAATCAAGTGGATACGTTTTTGTATTTTGCCGATCTGCATCTTACCGGTGGAACGGCTGATGAGAAAAAGGTGTCGATCGTGCTAGATACCCATAATATCCATGCCGAGTACTACCGGCGCCGGGCGCGGGCCGCCAGTAATCCGGTTACACGGGCGCTATTCGCCCGGGATGGAAGGTTGTTAGCGGATTTTGAGTTAAACGCTTTTAGGTCGTCCGATAAAGTCATCGTCTGTTCGCCGGATGAGCAACAGGCGGTCCAAGCCATGGATGACACCTTGGCCAAGGATGAATCGGTGAATGTGGTGGTGGTTCCGAACGGGGTGGACTGTGAAGAGTACTACCCGAGCCCGGATGATCCTTTCGATAGACCGCATGAGCTAGTATTCATGGGCGATATGGCATACGCGCCCAACTCCGAGGGGGTGGCGGGATTTATCCGTAATGTGCTTCCCCGAGTGCGCCAGCACTACCCGGATACGCACTTCACGGTTATTGGTAAAGCACCTCCATCTGCACTATTGAAGTTGGTGGAGAGGCGCAGTGACGTGACCGTTACCGGGTTCGTGGATGAGATGATGCCGTATATGCACCGCGCCAAAGTGTTTGTCATACCACTGCAATACGGGGCTGGAACCAGGCTGAAGGTGCCGCAGGCGTTCGCGTGCGGCATACCGACGGTGTCTACCACCATAGGGGCTGAGGGAATCGACTACACCGTTGGGTCGGACATTCTCATCGCAGATAGCGATGAGGCGATGGCCGATGCTATCTGTACTTTATTCGCGGATCGTGAACTCTACAGGACCTTGCGCACCCGCGGCCGCGAGACGGCACTTAGCAAATATGATTGGCGGGTGATCGGCCAACTCGTGGTTGAACAGTATATCGAGTTGCTTGGTTTGAAGCGGTGAGCGTGGTCAATCGGCAAAGGGTTCTTACTTAGAAAGCGTATTTTGAAGCCATCCACAGTGTTGATGCGGAAGCAGGTGTGGGACGAGGTTCGCGAGGCCGTGAAGCTTCCAAAAAAGCGGCGCTGAAGATACCTGGATTCTGCTGCATGTGACGGGTTTCATAACCGTGCGCTTCAAGGGCGTTAGCCGCCATCATCTCGAAGCGTTTTATCTGTGCTTGGGACATCCGGGTTTTCCACTTATTGTAGTTGCCCCGCGAAAGTTCGGTGCCGTCAGCGGCGAGCTTGTCCTCATCGAAGGGGACAGCTAGCCAGCGAAACGGTGCATTTTTAGAGGTGCCCTAAGGAAGGTTGCGCACTATAAGCGGGCCGGCGATGCGGCTCACCCATACCGGTAAGCGTTGCCAGAGGGCTATAGCGAGAGCGTATTTAGGATTGTTTGGATTAAGTCCCGGCAGTTCGCTGCCATCCCGCAGCCAGTAGTGCCAGTACAACTGGCGTGGTTGCGCACCCCACTGCTGTTTGAATTTGTGCGCTCCGCTATCGGGGGTCGTGCGGCCGAAGTCGAACAGTTCACAGTCCAACTCTATGGCCAGTTTGAGCACTTCCCAGTAGAGCATCATGTTGACGCTTAAGTGATTGTAGGCGCGCAGGCTGGACGCCCAAGGTATCTCCATGCGCGTTCCGGTGCGTAACAAAAACGCACCGGCCACCGGGCGGCGCCCCACGCGTACGATCACGATGTGGATGTTCTCGGCAAAGGTCTGGGCAATGGAGGCAAAAAAAGCACGGGAATAAACCGGCGTGCCTAGATCGCGCATATTCACGGCAAACACCGTGTAGAAATCGCGCAGCAATTCGCCACCGCCCACATAGGCGATGGCACCACTGCGCAACGGACGTTTTATCTGCGCTCTGAGCTTGGTGCGGAGCTGGTGGTTCAACTGCTCGGAGGATTCAGGCAGAGCCAGTTGCATGACGATTTTGTCGGTTCTGCACGGCCACTGTACCGGTTGCGGTATCACATCGCGGCTCTCCAGGTGGGAGCAACCCAGCCGTTGCGCATGGAGGGCGCCTTCCACGAGCAGTGCTGCCGCTACGCTCGCGTTGTCCGCCAGTACGCCGCCAAAGTTGACGTAGGGCATGGATACCAGGTAATCCCCGAACAGGCGGCTTCTTTGGCGCACCATCGGCAAGATGCCGGCGATACCCTGGCCGAACCGGCGTGCGAGCAAGAAATAACACTCGTGGCCAAAGAGTTCTTCTATCAATCGTTTCCAAGCGCTTTGGTGATAGAGCGTACCGTGCGGGTGGGAGGCAGTGAATGCGTCCCATTCGGCGAAGTCTTGCGGGGAGGCGGTGGCGAATACGAGTCCTCGCTGGCCCGTGTATGAATCATGGTCGATCAAAACAGGTTGATCCATTGTCCCGCAGGCTATGCATGTGGCTGAGCGCGCAGGTGGAGAGTGGCAATTCACCGCATTATACGCGGCGCGTGCTGCCGCAATGTGATCATCGCGGCCGCTTTGCCGGCTATATCACAGCCGCTTCTGCCCGCGTGTGGCTATCCAAGCTATGATTGCCGATGCCTGCGATTGTCAGCGCCTAGGATTATCAACGGCAAGGATTATCAACGCCTATGACTATCAAGGCGCGGGCGCGTACAATGCGGGGCCGGTACGCGGTGGCGTGCCGTTGGTCCCTGCCGTCCGTGTAAACCGGCGGTGCCTGCGAGAGTTTGTTCATGCTTCACGATGTCAAGCTTGTGCTGGAAGACGGCACGGAGCTGCTCGGCCACGGGTTCGGTGCTAGCGCTCCCGTGTGCGGAGAGGTGGTCTTCAATACCGCGATGTGCGGCTACTTGGAAACGCTCACCGATCCCTCCTATAGGGGGCAGATCTTGGTTATGACCTACCCTTTGGTAGGAAATTACGGCGTGCCGCCGGAGCGGCCCTCCGGCACCCTGGAGCGCCCCTATGAATCCGGTGAAATACAGGTTCAGGGCCTGGTCGTGCAAAACTATATGTCCGACTATTCCCATCACGCCGCCACCCGCTCGCTGTCCGATTGGATGATGGGGCAGGGGATCCCTGGCGTTACCGGGATCGATACGCGGGCGCTGACGCGAAGGCTGCGTGAGCATGGCACGATGCGCGGCTGGCTGTTCGACGGGCGTTGGAACTTGGCACGGGCGAAGCGTGAGGCGGCCGGTGTCGATATGCGCGAGGAGGTGTTTCAACTCGTGACGCCCGATGAAGTGTCGCGCTTTGCGGGTGGTGATCTCGACGTACTGCTCATCGACGTAGGTGCCAAGGACAACATCGTGCGCTCCTTGCAGGCCCGTGGTGCCGGGGTCATTCGAGCACCTTGGCACGCGGCGCTGCCAAAGTTGGCCGAGGAAGTCGATGGTATTCTGATCGCCAACGGCCCCGGCGACCCCCGCGATCTGGGCGCGCTCGTTGCTGATGTACGTGGTTTGATGGGTTCGTTCCCAGGTCCGATTTTCGGTATTTGTCTAGGCAATCAAGTGCTGGCCCGGGCCGCTGGCGCCGATACTTACAAACTCTCCTACGGTCATCGCAGTATCAATCAGCCGGTGCAGGATTTGTTGACGCGCCGCTCCTACATCACCAGCCAAAATCACGGCTATGCCGTCAGCGAAGGGTCGCTGCCGGCTGGGTGGGAAACATGGTTCGTCAATATCAATGACGGTACCAACGAGGGGCTCCACTGCCGGAGCAAGCCGTTTTTCAGTGTTCAGTTCCATCCCGAGGCAAGTCCCGGACCGCGCGACACCGGGTTTTTGTTCGACGACTTTTTGCGCTTGAGCGGTGCGCTGGCGAGGCGCTGATATGTTTGGAGCATACCTACCGAGGAAACCGAAGCGGGTGTTGGTACTCGGCTCCGGTGCTCTGCAGATTGGCCAGGCCGGGGAGTTCGATTACTCCGGCTCCCAAGCGATCAAGGCGTTCAAGGAAGAAGGCATCCATACGGTGCTCATCAATCCGAATATCGCCACCATTCAAACCAGCGAGGAGTTGGCCGATCGCATTTACCTGGTAGCGGTGACGCCTGCATTTGTAGAGCGGATCATCGTCCAGGAAGAAGTCGATGCGGTGACGCTGTCGTTCGGTGGCCAAACGGCGCTCAATTGCGGCTTGCAGATCGAGGAGATGGGTGTCTTCGAGAAATATGGGGTGCAGGTGTTGGGTACCTCTACCGATACCATACGTGATACCGAAGACCGTCATCTGTTCGTGCAGCGGCTCGCCGAGATCGGGGTCAAGACGGCGCTTAGCCGCGCTTGCCATTGTGCCGCCGAGGCGCGCGAGGCGGCCCGCGAGATAGGCTTTCCCGTGATGCTGCGCGGCGCGTTCGCTCTGGGTGGTAAAGGCAGTGGCATCGTGGAATCGGCGGCGGCGCTGGACGATGCGCTGCACCGGGCTTTCTCCGGGGATATCACCCAGGTGTTGGTGGAGGAGTGTCTACGAGGTTGGAAAGAGATTGAATATGAGGTGGTGCGCGATTCGCGCGACAACTGCATCACCGTGTGCAACATGGAAAACTTCGACCCGATGGGCATCCATACGGGCGAGTCCATCGTTGTGGCGCCGTCGCAGACGCTAAACGATGAGGAGTATCAGATGTTGCGTACCGTCGCCATCGATACCGTGCGTCACCTCGGCGTGGTCGGTGAGTGCAACATCCAGTACGCCCTGGACCCGAATGGAACGGACTATCGTGTCATTGAGGTTAATGCCCGCCTCTCGCGTTCCAGCGCGCTGGCGAGCAAAGCGACCGGCTATCCGCTAGCCTACGTGGCGGCGAAAATCGCGGTGGGTTACACCCTGCCGGAAATTCCCAATGGCATCACCCGCCGCACCACCGCTTTTTTCGAGCCAGCTCTTGATTACATCGTGTGCAAGGTGCCGCGTTGGGATCTGACCAAGTTCCAGGGCGCTTCCACGGTCATCGGCAGTGAGATGAAAAGCGTGGGCGAGGTGATGGCTATTGGCCGCACTTTCCCCGAGGTTATTCAAAAAGCGCTGCGTATGCTGGATATCGGTGTGCATGGTCTTGACCCCGATGCATTCGCCGAAGGTGATACGCTAGAGGCCGTGCGCAATCCCAGCCCAACCCGGATCTTCGCCCTGGCGCGGGCCTTGCGCGAAGGGCGAAGCGTGGAAGACCTGCATCGGCTGACGGCCATCGACGAGTGGTTTTTGCAGGCGCTGGTACAGGTCGTCACCCTGCAGCGGGAGTTGATCACCACCTGTGATGATATTCCCGGGCCGCAGCTTTTGCGCGCCGCCAAGCAGTCGGGTTTTTCCGATAGGGCGATTGAGAAACTGGTGGATGCACCCCGCGGCAGTGCACGCGATGCCAGGCGCAAGGGCGGCATCGTGCCCCATCTGGCGCAGATCGATACATTGGCGGCGGAATTTCCTGCCGATACCAACTACCTCTATTCGACGTATCACGCCAACGAGTCCGACGTGGCGCCTTCGTGGCGCCGCAAGATCATGGTCATAGGCTCGGGCGCCTACCGTATCGGCTCGTCGGTGGAATTCGACTGGTGTTGCGTCAACGCGGTCAAAGCAGCCAACGCGCTAGGCTTCGAGACCATTATGTTGAACTACAACCCCGAGACCGTGAGCACCGATTACGATGAATGCGACAAGCTGGTTTTCGATGAGATCAGCCTCGAATCGGTGCTCGATGTATACGAGCGCGAGCAGCCTTACGGCGTCATTATCGGTATGGGTGGCCAGTTGCCGAATAACCTGGCCTTGGGCTTGGCCCAAGCAGGGGTGCGCATCTTGGGTACTGCTCCTCGGGATATAGACAGGGCTGAGGATAGGCGCAAATTCAGCGTGCTGCTCGATGAACTAGGCATCGATCAGCCGCGCTGGGCTCACATCACCGATCTGGCTCAAGTCGATAGTATCGTCGAGGAATTGGGCGGCTACCCCGTATTGGTGCGGCCCAGTTATGTGCTAAGTGGTGCGGCGATGAGCGTTGCCCACGAGCGCAATGAGCTCGAGCGCATTTTGGCGTTCGCTAAGGAAGTGTCGCCGGAACACCCAGTGGTGGTGTCCAAGTTCGAACTGCACGCCCGTGAGGTGGAGATCGACGCGGTTGCTGATGGGGGTGAATTGGCTCTTTGGGCGATCAGCGAACACGTCGAGGATGCCGGTGTGCACAGCGGCGATGCCACCTTGGTTTTGCCCCCGCAACACCTGTATATCTCTACTGTTCGACGGATCAAGCAGATCGGCGCTCAGCTCGCCCGGGCGCTCAATATTACCGGCCCATTCAATGCGCAGTTCTTGGCCCGCCAGGGTGAGGTCAAGGTGATAGAGTGCAATCTACGCGCTTCGCGCAGCTTTCCATTTGTCTCCAAGGTGACGGGCGTGAACTACGCACAAGAGGCGGCTAGGCGCATGTTGGGGGCTCGTCGAGCGATCGCCAACAATAGTCTGGATTTGGACTACGTGGGCGTTAAAGTGCCGATGTTCTCGTTTGGCCGGCTGGCCGGTGCCGATCCGCTGCTGGGTGTGGAAATGACCAGTACTGGCGAAGTCGGCTGCCTGGGGGCTAATCTGAATGACGCGTTGTTACACGGTTTACTCGCCACCGGCTTCAGATTCCCACGCAAAGGGATTTTGTTGTCGTTAGGGCCGGTAGTCGATAAATATTGGTTTGCCGACGAGGCGCAAGTCATTACCCGTGATCTGGCGTTGCCTATCTACGCCACGCAAGGAACGGCGCAGATGTTGCGTGAGCTGGGCCATGAAGTGTCGGTGGTTGGCAAGAGCCGGGATGAGGCCAACAGCGCGATGCGCTGTATTGAAGAGGGGCACGTTGATCTGGTTATTAATGTTCCGCGTTCTTACGATGAGCGGGGCCGTCCGGATGGTTATCACATCAGGCGCTCGGCGGTGGACGCAGGGGTGCCTCTGATTACTGATCTACAATTGGCGCGGGCCGTGATCGAGGCGCTGCGCACTATGCCCGAGGACCAGCTCAGCCTGCGCCCGTGGAGCGATTACCTCTCTAGCTCCACCCGCGTGTTGGCGTAGCGCGCGGGTCTAGTAATGGTGTGAGTGGACACACTAGCGGTCCTGGTCGAATGAAAGGAGGCGCGCGGCAGTGACCGGTGGATTGGTGTTGCATACCCGCGTAGTGACTGGCGGCGGTGGCGGCCCAGAGAAGACCATCGTCAACTCGCCCCGGTTTTTGCAGGATAAGGGTTATCCCATGTTGTGCGCTTATATGCGCGCGCCCGATGATCCTTACTTCGAGCGCTTATTGGAGCGCGCGGCAGTCAAGGGGGCCAGCATTATTGCGGTGGACGACCACGGGCTTTTTGACTGGCGTATAGCGCGCTATTTCAACGCTTTGTGTAAAGAACACCGCCCTGCTATCTGGCACGCCCATGACTACAAAAGCAATCTTCTAGGGCTTCTAGCCCACCGGGCGCACCCTATGCGGTTGGTGACTACAGTGCACGGTTGGGTGCAAAAAACCTGGAAAACACCGCTCTACTACGCGATCGATAAAATGTCCTTGCGCCGGTACGAACACGTGGTGTGTGTATCCGAGGATATCTACCGGGAGGTGCGAGGCTTAGGCGTGGACGAGGATGCTTGTACCTACGTGCCCAATGGAGTCGATACTGAGGAGTTTTGCCGTGCCGTACCCAGCGGCGAGGTAAAAGCACGCTTCGGGGTGGCGCCTGGGCGTTTGGTGGTGGGGGCCGTGGGCCGGCTGTCTGACGAAAAAGGTTTTCATCTTCTTATTGAGGCATTCGTGCGCACCCGGGCGCGGGTGCAAGTGGACGCGGAGCTGTGGATCGCCGGTGAAGGTACCGAGCAGCGGCGGCTAGAGCGGTTGATCGCCGCCTTAGGTGCTGAGGATCGGGTTAAGTTGTTGGGTTTTCGCAAGGATACGCTGGATGTATTCCATGCCATGGATCTGTTCGTTTTGAGTTCGATCCGGGAAGGATTGCCCAATGTTGTCCTGGAGGCGATGGCGTTGGAGTTGCCGGTTCTATGCACCAAAGTCGCCAGTGTGCCGAACGTGATCATGGACGGTGACAACGGCTTACTCACCGACACTGGTTCGGCGCCAGCGCTGGAGCCTGGTCTGGAACGTTTACTCACCGATGCGAAGCTGCGGTCTGCATTGGGCGCAAAAGCACGAAAAGCGGTGGTCGAACGGCATAGCTTCGCCCTCAGAATGCAGCGTATCCGAGAGATCTACGACCGGGTTTTGCAGAAGCCGGCGCCCTGATGCGATGAACCCTAAGGCGATGAACCCTAAGGCGATGAACCCTAAGGCGATAAACGTAGTGTGATGAATGGGGGCAAACAAGACAGTTCCGGTCTAGACAATTCCGATCAGGAAGGTCTTAACGTAGTCATAGTCGAGCATGAAGAGCGTTCGGCTGCTGTCATGTTCATCAAGCGATCGGTGCAGGTGGCTTTCTCGCTATGGGTGAGTCCGCGCGTGGCGCTTTATTACCTATTCGGGCGTCTGCTCGGGCCACAAGCATTTCTGCACGCCAGTGAAAGCATCGGCAAAGTGCCGGGCCTATGGGGCATTTATTGCCGCCAGGCGTTCTACCGCGCCACGCTCTATAGTTGTGGACAAGATTGTTATTTCGGTTGGCTGAGCACTTTTTCCATAGCCGAGGCCCGTGTTGGCCGCAATGTCTATCTGGGGCGCCGCTGCAGCATCGGTTTCGCGGACATAGGCGATCATGTCATGTTGGCGGACGGTGTGCAGATCTTAAGCGGTGGCCGGGAACACGGACTGGCTACCGGTAGCGGGGAGACCCATCAGGAGCAGGCGCGCGAGTTCAGGCGCGTCACAATAGGGGAAGGAGCCTGGCTTGGCACCAATTGCATCATTATGGCGGACGTGGGCGCACACGCCGTGGTAGGCGCCGGTGCGGTGGTGACTAAGCCGGTGCCGCCGTACGGTATTGCTGTCGGTATCCCGGCTAAGGTCCTGCGGGTCAATGCGCCCGCCAGCCCCTAGCCGTACGCTGCTCATGTGCTCCCGTGATGGTTGGTTGATGATCGCCCTGTAGTGATCGAAGTCCGCTTAACAAATACCGGGTTACGCGAGCAGCGCCACCGCGCTGGCGAGCCGGTCCGGTGTGGGGTGCCGCTTCCCAGGGGATGGTGCGATGGCGCCCGGGCTTGGTTGCGGGTACAAGCGCACGATGGTACGCAACGCGCTAGCCAGACACGGATCATCAAGCGTTGGCCTGATGGGTCCGCGAGATGGGTATTGGTTGACTGGCTGCTCAGTGAGGAGGACGGCGGTCAATTCGAACTCTATAAAGGAGACGCGCCGCCGGCAGATGAGAACTGGTACCGACGATCAGGGGACGACCTGACCGTAGTTACCCGCAATGCCCGTTATCGATTGACCGCTGGCGCCACCTTTCCTGTGGTCAGCATCGAGGGTTGCCGTTGGCCACGGCCTATGCGGCCAAATTTAAGCCTGAGCTTTGCCAGCGCTAACACGCCCGTCACCATTCGTTGCGAAGCTCTGCAGCTCATTGACGCCGGTCCGGTTTGCCTTACCGTCAAGGCCCGGGCCCAGATCGCGGCGCCGGGGAAAGCGCCACTGGTTTGCGTGGTACGCCTCACCTTTTATCGCGAGAGCGCCGCCGTGGGCGCCACAGTAGCACTCACCAATCCCAACGCGGCGGAGCATCCAGGTGGTATCTGGGAACTCGGCGACAGCGGCTCGGTATTGCTGCGCGAGTTTTCTTTTAACGTGGCGACCGACGGTCAAGCGCGAGGAGCGCAACTGCGGCTGGGGGAAAATGACGCTGTTTTGCACCACGGCTCACGGCTAGGGGTACATCAAGAGTCCAGCGGCGGCGAACGATGGGATAGCCCCAATCATCTCAATCGAAATGCGCAGCTAACGCTTCGTTACCGCGGCTTCAAAGCGGTTGCGGGTGAAGCAGTAACAGCGGGAAATCGTGCGCAGCCAGTACTTCAGCTAAACGGCGCGCAGGAGGCGCGTTTCGCCTTAGCGGCACGTTATTTTTGGCAGAATTTTCCACGCGGGCTTCATTTCGAGGACGGCGGCGCACGTCTCGCTTTGTTTCCCGCGGACTGCGCCGATGCTCATGAGCTACAGGGCGGTGAGCGCAAAACCCATGAATGGTGGTGGGCTGTCGATGCTGATGAACCGTATTCGTTGGCGTGGGTGGCCGATCCGGCCGTTTTGCACGTGGCCACGGATTGGATCGAATCGGCCAAAGCCGTGCCTTATATCAAACGTGGGGTTTTTGACGAGAGCTATCGATTCTATTTAGACCGCATGATCGCCGGCGATGAATCATTCGAGGCCAAGCGCGAGCGCATCGACGAATATGGCTGGCGCAATTTTGGTGACATCAACGCGGATCACGAAGCGGCGTTTCATACGTCCGAAGAGCCCTATATTTCTCACTACAATAATCAGTACGATGCGGTTTACAGCTTTGGTGCTCATTTTTTGTGCTCCGGGGATATACCCATCGCCATTGAAAATGCGAATATAGAATACTTATATTAGCTAGCTGATTATGGTCAAAATAAGCTTATGAACAATCATTTAACACCGAGCGAGCGCGATGAACTCATAAAATCTCATCGTAAAGAGAGAGATGGGCGTATTCGAGACCGAATAAAAGCTGTTTTAGCTTTTGATGAGGGTTATAGTTATTCAGAAATGTCTAGGATTTTGCTTTTAGATGATGAGACTATTAGACGCCATGTCGATGATTACTTTTCTAAAGCTAAGCTGAAGCCCGAAAACGGAGGCAGCAAAAGTGATTGAGACGAGAATGAAACAGCAAAGCTCGTTAAACACGTAGAAGGAATGACTTATCCTTATGTTAAGGACATTTGCACTTATGTGAAGTTGAATTTTGGTAAGCTTTACAGTGTAAGCGGCATGACAAAATGGCTGCATCGCAATAATGTCTGCCATAAGAAGCCTCATGCAGTTCCAGCGAAAGCAAACGCACAGGCGCAAAAAGCGTTTGTCAAGGAATATGAACATCTTTCGAAAGACGCTAAAAACAAGGGTTTAATCTATTTCTCGGACAGTTTTCATCCGCAGTATCAAACACGGTTGGCTTATGGATGGATTTTAAGAGGCACTCGAAAGAATATTGCCACAACGGCTCGTCAAACACGATTGAATTTCATTGGTGCTGTATCTTTGGAGGGTCACAAAATAATCCACACTGAAGTTGAGCGAGTGAATGCGCAAACCATTAAATCTTTTCTAAAATCTCTACGCAAACGGCATGCACCAGAGAAAGACATTCATGTAATTTGGGATAATGCGGCTTATCATAAGAGCAAAGACGTTCAGTCATATGCCAAGGACTCAAACATTAAATTACACTATTTGCCGCCCTATTCACCGAATTTAAATCCAATTGAGCGACTTTGGAAAATGATGCATGAAGCGGTTACTTATAATCGGTACTATGAGAAGTTTGTAGATTTTCGGGAAGCCTCTTTGAATTTTTTCAAGCGCATTGGAAGACGAAAGATTTTATTGAGAAAAAGAATCACTGATAGGTTTCACATTATCAATGCACCGATGTTCGCATCTTGAAGTGTGATGGGTATATTCGCTGGTTCCGCCACATGGATGAATTGGCCCGCCATCTGTCCGACATAGACACCTATCACACAACCCGCGACAAGCCGGCGTACAACCACGGTATGTTCTGGCACACAGCGCACTACGCTCAGGCCGGCTTGGCGACGCATCGGACTTATCCACGGGCGGACGGAGTGATGGGCGGTGGCCCTTCATCGGAGCACTTGTATACGTCCGGCTTGGCGCTGCACTATTGGATGACCGGTAGCGAGGCCTCGTATGAGGCAGTGATCAATTTCGGGCGCTATGTAATAGACGCCGATGATGGCTCGTTGACCCCATTTAGGTTTCTGTCGCGGGGGCCTACCGGGATCGTGTCCTGTTCCGGAACCATGGATTATCACGGTCCCGGCCGTGGGCCGGGTAACGCTATGGAAGCGCTGATGAACGCATTCGACCTCGGTGGGGAACGGCGTTTTCTTATCAAAGCGGAGGAACTGCTTTGCCGCTGCGTGCATCCGCATGACGATTTAGGGGCGCGCAATCTACTGGACATTGAATACCGCTGGTATTACATGGTCTTCCTGCGTACTTTGCTTAAGTACCTGGCGCTTAAACAAACCCTCGGTGAAATCGATTGGCACTACGCTTATGCCCGCGAGAGCTTGTTGACCTATGCACGCTGGGCTGCTGAGCATGAATACCCGTATATCGACAAACCCGAGGCACTTGAATTCCCCAATGAAACCTGGCCGGCGCAGGAGTTGCGCAAAAGCGATGTATTCGAGTTGGCCGCCCGCTATGCTGGCGGCGAGTGGCGCGAGCGGTTCAGGGAGCGGGCGCGGTTTTTCTACGCGGCGGCGCTGGATGGCTTGAGCCAGTATCCGGACACCCGGTTGCGGGCCCGGCCTATGGTGTTGCTGTCGAGCTTTGGTGTCGCTCATGCGACGTTGCGAAACGAGTCCTTAGACGTGGATGCTTTGGCCGTGGCTATCGATGATGTGCCCGGTGATACGGATTTTGGCCAGCCACTCATCTTCGTCAGGCAAAAGCGCATCGCCATGCGGCGCGCAGCGTTCATCGCTGTGTGTGGTTGTGCTGCTTTTTTAGCCAGTATCGCGGCCTTAGTTTTTTGAAGCCAATGCACTCACGAAAAAATGACTATTTTTAGCGCTGCCCTGTTGCCGTACAAGTTCTTTAACTGCTTGCGGGGTGGTTGGGATGCCGCCCAGTCGCCCGGTAAAGAACTCGAAATAGCGCCGCATTTTGTCGAGGAAATTGGCGACGTCCCGCGCCGTATTGGTATACGGGGTGCAACCCGGTTTTACCGTCGGGCTGTGGAAAGAAATAGTGAAAACCCTCACGCCGCGCTGCACCAAGGCGCGTGTGAGCCGCTTCATCTTATCGAGCGTGTGTCCTTCCGGAGACAGCAGTATCCGCTCCAAGATACGGCTTTTTGACAACACGCTGGCCAGTAAACCGCCGCTCATCGACTGTAGATTGTGTTGGCTGTACACCTTGGAGCCGAAATCGTGGAGTGGGCCCGTGAAACCGCCGGTGGTAGGAATGCCGAGTAACTGGCCGTTTTTCCCCAAGCGGTAGAGGTGAGCGTCCAAGCGGCTGAAGTTCGGGCCTTGATCAGCAGTGAAGTCATAGCCGCAGGCGGCACTGAAGTCGATGTCTATGCCTAGGTCCAACAGCGTCTCGGCGGTGTGTTTGCCAAAGCCGTAGCGTCCCGCTTTGTGGGTCGTGGGCCGTTCATCGAAGCTCGTTTCTATGGCTTCCAACAGGCAAGTGAGCTTACGGTGCTCCAGGGCCGGATCAAGATTGCCTTGATAGGAATTGGCACGGGTTAACTGCTCATCGAACGGCGGATTGACCCAGGCATGCAAATGGGCGCCGATCTGGGCTTTACCCCGCTGCGAGAAATCGCGCAACACGGCGACGGCATCGGGTGAGGTGGCAATTGGGTAGTCGATAACGTAGGTCGGTGCCAAGCCAAATTCCTCGCATATTTCCTGCGCCCGCCAAAGCTCGGCCATGGCGCTGACACCGGTGGCGTTACGATCGAAGTTGCGCCGCTGCCAATCGAATTCCTCCTCCGTATCGACTACTACCATCAGCGACGGTTTCACCTCGACTGGCAGCTCAATAGGGGTTCGGGCTTCGAGATTTCGTCCTAGCTCCAAAATGAAGAGACTCCGCGGTTATCGAACGGCACTGGTTTGGACCGCCAGTATTGTGCCAGAGAGGGAAATTGGCCGAAGTGTCGATTGAACCTCAGTAGTCGTTTTGTGTAATCGCTGGGGCCGGTGTAGGCTGCGGCGCGTTCTTGGACTCTGCTACCATTGTAGCCACGCCACGGCCCGTGCCGGTCATTGCGCCCGCGGCGGGATGAAGTTGGAACATGGGGCACAGCACTCAAGGTATGTGTGATTCGCAGGCGTGCACAATTCAAGTATGCATAGGGTATTCAAAGAGTAGCGGTAGCTGTCTACCGGCGCACGACCCGGCGATACTGAACCCAACAACACGCAGCCCAGTGAAACTCACAAGTGGGGCGCTAGAGCGTGATGCACTCTGATGGGGCATGGACGATTTGCGTGCGCGAGATCACAGCCCCAGCCAGCCTGGAATCCGTCTGGCGCGACCTACAAACACGCGCCGACGCATCGTTTTTTCAGTCATGGGCGTGGATCGGCACCTGGCTGAGAACATTCCCTGAGCAGGCGCACATCCTCGCGCTGGAACTCAAGCGCAATGGACGCACTATCGCTTTGTCGGTGCTCGGGCGAAATACCGTAACCCGCAACCGTGTGTTCGCGCCCCGGGCGCTTTTGGTGAGCGAAGCGGGCGATCCCGAACACGACTCGCTGACGGTGGAACACAGCGGTTTTCTGATCGAACGGGGGCAAAAAGCGGAAGCCATTGCCCGCGCCATCGCTTACCTCGAACGCGTGGACTTCAATTGGGACGAACTTCATATAGGTGGGGTGGAAGCCGCCGATGCCGAAGTCTACCTACGCTCGGCGCAGGCGGCTGGGTTGATCCCCATCGTGCGCTCCAACTATCCGTATTTCTATGTGGATTTGGCCCACTTGCGCGAGCATTCGCTCGATTATCTGTCTACCTTGAGTGCCAACACGCGCCAACAAGTGCGCCGCTCCATGCGTCTTTATGAGCGACATGACGGTGCCCTGATGTTGCAAGTCGCCCACTCGAGGGCGCAGGCACTCGAGTTTTTTGCTGCGCTGCGGGCGGTGCACCAGGAGAGTTGGCGCAAGCGTGGGCAGCCGGGCGCTTTCGTCAACGAGCGGTTGGTCGAATTCCACCGTTCGTTGATCGAGGCGAGCTTCGATCATGGCGAGGTGCAGATCGTGCGGGTGAGTGCCGGCGGCCATGACTTCGGTTATCTCTACAATTTCCTGCTCGATGGGGTAGTTTCGAACTATCAGACCGGGTTCAGATACTCCGATGATGGGCGTCTTAAACCCGGACTGGTCTCCCATGTGTTGGCCATTGAGCACAGCGTCGCCGCAGGTTGCCGAGTGTATGATTTCCTCACCGGCGATCAGCGTTACAAGCGATCATTGGCCAAGAATGAATCCACAATGCAGTGGCTGGTCTTACGGCGGCGCGGGTTCAATCGCAATTTAGGCGCAGGGATGCGCGGGATCGCCCGCTGGATAGTTGGCCGTTGACTTAGATGGCTGTTGGCTTAGATGCCCGTTGGCTTAGATAGCGGTTACATTCGATGGCTGTCACCAGCCGTAAGCATCGGTGTAGCGCTTTAGCATATGTTCGATGGAGAAGGCCGATTCGATGTGCGCTCTAGCGGCCTGCTGAAGATGGCGGCGCAATGCCTCATCCGTATGGATCCGGGCCAGGGCTGCGGTCAGGGCTTGCGCATCCCGCGACGGGATTAAAAGACCTTGATCTTCGTGGCGCAGGATTTCAGGCGTACCCCCCACCTGGGTGGCAACGACCGCCAGTCCGGCGGCCAGGGCTTCCAAGAGAGTGACGGAAATGCCCTCGATGACGGAGCAGTTGACATAGGTATCCAAGCCGGCGAGCAGCGCCCGGGCGTCGTCGCGTTGGCCTGTGAAGACCGTGCGAGCGGCGATTCCTGCCTGCGCGCAGGCCCGCTCCAGCATCACGCGATCGGGACCGTCGCCGATGAACACCAGCTTGAGTGTTGGTATCTGTTGGTATAAGTGGGCAGCCGCTTGCACTAACAGACCCAGGTTTTTGACCGGATCCAGCCGCGCCACTGTGCCGATGGTCCAATCGTCCCCGGCCAGTCCAAGGTTAGCTCTGGCATCGGCGCGGGCGCTTGCCTGCGGTGTTGGACCCGGATCGATGCCGTTGTGATTGACCTCGAGCCGCGCGGCCGGCAAGCCTTCGCTGATCAGGTGCCGGCGCAGATCATGGGATACAGCGAAGAAGCGTCCCGGCGTGCGGCCGAAGAACTGATTGGCAAGGCGCCGTTTCATCGATGGCGAGCCATCGGAATAGCGGCCGTGCTCGGTGTATACAATTTTGCTGCCCGGGAGGGTTAACCCGGCCAAGCAGCCGTAGATGAACGGGGTGTAGTGATGACAGTGAATAACCGGCGCCGGCAGGGTTTTGGCGATACGCCGAATGCCCGCCGCCAACCGCCATTGGAAGCCCGGGCGCCGTTCCAGCACTGTCACACGAATACCGAGGGTGGCGACCCGGTACGCCCATTCTCCGGCTGCGTCCAAGCAGACCACTTCGATCTGCGTGTCGTGGTGCAACCGCTCGCACATCTCGATGACCAACCGCTCGGTGCCCCCGGCACCAAGACTTAGAACCACCTGCACCAGGGCGCGTCGCATGCTAAGACGAATATTGGCTCCGGTACCAGCCGCGGTACTCGCCGGAGCGTATGTTTTCGCACCACCGATCGTGGTCTAAGTACCACTCGATGACGCCAGCCATAGCCGTCTCGGGTGTGTGCGCAGCCCGCCATCCCAGGGCGTGCGTGGTGCTGGCATCCACCGCGTAACGTTGATCATGACCGGGCCTATCGTTGATATGGCGGATGAGCGCGCGGGCGCTACCGGCCGGGCGTTGTAAAGCTTGGTCTACCCGATCGCATATCTGCTCTACCAGGCCGATGTTGGTGCGCTCGCAGTTGGCGCCGATGAGGTAAGTGTGTCCGGGGGTTCCCCGTTCCAGCACGTAGCGTAGCGCGCTGCAATGATCATCGACGTGAATCCAATCGCGGATCTGGCGTCCATCGCCGTAGACCGGCAATTCGGCACCGTCTTTGGCGTTCAAGATCATCAGGGGAATCAACTTTTCCGGGAATTGCCACGGTCCGTAGTTGTTGCCGCAATGGGTCACCATCACCGGCAGACCGTAGGTGCGCTGCCAAGCCCTCGCCAGATGGTCCGAACTCGCTTTGGAAGCCGCATAAGGGCTGCTTGGCCGGTACCGATCGTTAGCACCAAACGGCGCATCCTGCGCCCCCAAGTCGCCGAATACTTCATCCGTGCTGACATGCACGAACCGGGTGGTGGCCGGATCCTTATCCGGCCACGCTGCCCGCGCGGCTTCCAGTAATACATACGTTCCGGTGATGTTGGTGCGCAGAAATTGCTCGGCGTCGGCTATGGACCGGTCCACATGGCTTTCGGCCGCTAGGTGGATGACCCGGTCCACCTGATGCCGGGCAAACACATGGGTCACCGTCTCAGGCGCGGCGACGTCCCCTTCGATGAATTCGATGCGTCCGCTCTTGATGAGTGGACCTATACCGCTTAAGTCACCGGAATAGGTGAGTGCATCCAAGACGACGATCCGATGGTCGGTGACGGCCGCCAGATGGTGTACCAGGTTGGTACCTATGAAACCGGCACCGCCGGTGATGAGAAGCGAATTCACTGGCAAGGCCCTAGCAGGCACCGCTGCGCCGTCTCAGGCCGGCTATTTTGTTGTGGCCGATCAAAGGCTCAAATATTTCGGGCATTACTGTAAACTACGGCGACTAGAACTAAGCGAAAAAATCAGGCCGGCAGAATAACAAGCTGGCGCGCTATAGGGGAGCGGCATGTCTGGCACAAATGCGCAACGCACTGGCGCGAAGTGGTAGCGTTACGCGGCGCTGTTGGACCAGGCTCACTGCTGCGGCCAGTGCGGCTGGCGGCAGCGGCACTGGCGTGCTTGGGGTTGTTGTTGGCGGCGCCAGCTATAGGCCAATCATTTACCCTCAATCTACAAGATGCCGATATCAAGACGCTCATCATGACCGTATCCGAGGTCACCGGGCGTAACTTTATCGTCGATCCGCGCGTGCAGGGCAAGGTTACAGTGATCTCCGCTAGAGCGCTGCGCGACGATGAGGTGTATCAAGTGTTTCTCTCGGTTTTGAAAGTCCATGGCTATGTAGCTGTACCTAGCGGCAGCGTGGTCAAGATTTTACCGCAAGCGCAGGGCCGTACCGGCGGTGGGCTGGGTGGCTCGGGATCCGATGAAATCGTCACCCGCATTATCCCCGTGCGCAACGTGCCGGCGCACACGCTGGTGCCGGTGCTGCGCCCGCTATTGCCGCAGTTCGCCCATTTGGCCGCCCAGACCGATAGCAATGCACTGGTAGTATCCGATACCGCCAACAACGTGAACCGCATCGAGGCGCTGGTACGGCGGATGGACGTGGGCGCCAATGCCGAAATAGAGGTGGTGACCCTAAAGCACGCCTCGGCGCAGGACATCGCCAACCTCTTGATGGCCGCGCAAGGAGCGCAGGGCGAGGTACCCGGTGGCTCGCGCGTGGTGGCCGAAACCAGGACCAACAGCGTACTGGTAAGTGGTGGCCGGGCGGCGCGGGCGCGCCTACGTAAGACTATTCAACGTTTGGATGTGCCCCGGCGCCATGCTGCCGGCAATACCAAAGTCTTCAAGTTACGGTATGCCAAGGCTGAAGATCTGGTGCCCGTGCTGGAAGGGATAGCGGGTGGTGCGGCTCAAGCCGGGAACGCTGCCACCGGCAGCTCTACAGCCAATACGGGAGCCAGCTCCAACAACTTGGCGGCGCGAACCACAATTCAGCCCGAGAGTAGCGCCGGTAGGCGAGCGCGTAGCCGTGGCTCCAACGACTTGGCGGCGCGCACCACAATTCAGCCTGAGCCGACCATGAACGCGCTGGTGATTACCACTACACCATCGCACATGTTGACGCTGGCGGAGGTCATCAAACAACTGGATGTGCGCCGCAACCAAGTGCTGGTGGAGGCGATCATTGCCGATATGTCGGCCGATAAAGCGCAGCAATTCGGCGTGCAGTGGCGCGCACCTACCACGCCCAGCAGCTCGGGCGCTTTTGGCGGCACTAATTTCACCGGTGGCGGCGCCTCCGCCAGTATCGCGGCGCTGGCCTCCAATCCATTGGGTGTAGGCTCCGGTCTTTCTCTTGGCATCATCGACGGCGTGTTCAACTTCAACGGTCAGCAATTTGTTAACTTCAACCTGTTGGTGAGAGCGCTCGCGTCGGACACATCGACCAATGTGTTATCGACACCGTCCGTGGTCACGGTGGATAACCGGCCAGCGGAAATCGTGGTGGCGCGCAATGTGCCCTTCGTGACTGGTCAGTTCACCTCCGGCGCGGCTGACGGCACCAACCCGTTTCAGACCATAGAGCGTCAGGATGTAGGCATCATCTTGCGGGTGCGCCCACAGGTGAATAACGGCGAAGAGTTGCTACTTGAAATCGAGCAAGAAGTATCGTCCATAGAGCCCACCACCACGGTACAGGGTAGCGCGCAGGCGGTCGATCTGGTTACGAACAAGCGGTCTATCAACACCGCCGTCATGGTTAAAGATGGCAAGGTGTTAGTGCTCGGTGGTTTGATAGCCGACAACGTCACCCAGAGCCGGGAGAAAGTACCGGTACTGGGCGATGTGCCAATCATTGGCAAGCTGTTCGGCTTCGACAATACAGGACTCAACAAGCGTAATTTGATGGTGTTCTTGCGCACTACCATACTGCATGACGAGGCTGGCCAGCGGGAGACGGCGGTGCGTTATGAAGACACCCGGCGCCGGCAGTTGAAGAGACAGGAAGAAGGTATCAACCTGCTACCTGAAGAAAAATCCCCGGTATTACCCACCGTGCAAGGCTTTTTGGATCAGCTGAAACGGCCTGCAGCAACGCCGCAAGGTGACGGCGGCAATTGAGCAGTGGCACGCAGCTATGTCGGATGCGGCGTTTCAAGGCGCTGTGATAGAACGCTCGCCGGTGGATCTGCCGTTCTCGTTTTGCCGGCGCCACCGGGTAATATTGGATGACATTGATGGTGATGGGGCCACCATCGTCTACCAAGCCCCCCTATCGGCCGATGTAATCGCCGAATTATCGCGTCATTTAGACCGGCCTTTGCGGCTTGTAGGCGTGGACGAAACCAGCTTCGAGCGCCGCCTGTCAGGGCTCATAGAGCGCGATCCGGGCGATGCGGCCGAGCGGATCATCGAAGACATGGACGAGAGCGGCGATCTGATCGCCTTGGCCGGCTTGATCCCTGATGCCGGCGATCTACTCGAGTCGGCGGAAGATGCGCCTGTGGTGCGGCTGGTCAACGCGATATTGACGCGGGCGCTGCGCGAGGGCGCGTCCGATGTCCACTTGGAGCCTTACGAGTCGCGGGTGGCGGTGCGTTTCAGGGTGGATGGCATGTTGCGCGAGGTGTTGTCGCCGCAGCGGGCGCTGGCGCCGGTGTTGGCGGCGCGGGTTAAGATTATGGCGAGTTTGGACATCGCCGAGCGCCGGCTACCCCAGGATGGGCGTATTTCCTTGCGGGTTGCTGGCCAGCCCATAGACGTGCGCGTCTCTACCATGCCGTCGGGTCATGGGGAGCGGGTGGTGTTACGGCTGCTGGAGAAAGACAGCGGCGCTTTGGATCTAGCCGAACTCGGAATGGGCGACGGCACCGTCGGTACGCTGGTGGAGGTGGTGTCCAACCCTCATGGTGTACTGTTAGTCACTGGCCCCACCGGCTCGGGTAAGACCACTACGCTCTACGCGCTCATCAACCGTCTGAACGACAACAGCCGTAATATCCTGACAGTGGAAGAGCCCATCGAATACTACATCGACGGGATCGGACAAACGCAAGTCAATCGTAAAGTGGACATGAGCTTTGCCCGCGGCTTGCGCGCCATCTTACGGCAGGATCCGGATGTGGTGATGGTGGGGGAAATCCGTGATTTGGAGACCGCCGAAGTGGCGGTGCAAGCCAGTCTCACAGGCCATCTGGTTATGTCTACACTGCACACCAATACCGCCGTGGGCGCGGTCACTAGACTACGGGATATGGGCGTCGAGTCGTTCTTGTTGTCTGCAAGCTTGGTGGGCGTTATAGCGCAGCGTTTGGTGCGCTGTCTTTGCACGCAGTGCCGCCGCCCCTATGAGCCCTGCGAGGAGGAGGCGCGGGCTGCCGGAATGGCCGGGCGTGGTGTGTTGTTCGCGGCGGTGGGTTGCCACGCCTGTGCTGGCACCGGTTACCGTGGCCGCAGCGGATTGTTCGAGCTGGTACCCGTAGACAACGACATGCGCGGCCTCATTCACGAGGGCGCGCCGCAGGCTCGGTTGGAAGCGCACGCCCGGCGCTATTGTCCATCGCTATTGGCCGATGGTCAGCGGCTAGTGCAGATGGGAAAGACCTCTCTTAGCGAGTTGCAACGGGTAGCTAAAGCCGTGTGAGCGGGAGCCGCGTTTGAGCGCGTTTGAATACTCCGCAGTAGATGCCCGTGGCCGTACGGTCAAAGGGGTAGCCGAGGGTGGCAGTGCCCGCCATGTTCGTGATCAGCTACGTGGCGGCGGACTGACGCCGCTACAGGTGGAACCGCTGGTCCGGGAACCCGTGGACCGGGGATCAGCGACACGCAAGCCGGCATCCACGCAGGTCCCGCAGCCCGATGCTGTGTCGCGGCCGCGGCGTGTCGCACGTCTTTCCCACGCCGAGTACACGCTATTTTTGCGTTTGCTCGGAAGCCTGCTCGAGGCTGGGCTTGAACTGGAAGTGGCTCTGCGCACCGCGCAGCGCCAGGCCGGCGCGCGCGCCCAGGTGTTTTACGGCTCATTGATAGCCAGGATCTTGGAGGGCATGAACCTTTCGCAGGCGTTGCGGGCAATGGGCAATGTGCCCCGCCTCGGTATCGCCGCCATCGCCGCTGCAGAGCGGGCGGGGCAGTTGGCCGCTGTACTGGTCGCGCTCGCCGATCACGGTGAGCGCCGCGAGTATATGCGCAACAAAGTCATGATGGCGCTGCTCTATCCGGCCATTTTGACCCTGGTTTCCGTAGGTGTGGCATTAGCTTTGGTCACTTATGTGGTGCCGGAAGTGGCGCGCGTCTTCGAAGGTTATAGGGCTGAGTTGCCTTTGATGACCCGGGCGTTACTCGCATCTAGCGATTTCTTGAATACTTACGGCGCGGCGTTGGCGGTGCTAGGTGTGGTGGTTGTGGTATGTATCAGCGCCGCCAGACATAGTCCCGCGGCTTCGCGTGTCTATGATCGGATCGCAATGGCCACCCCGGGCCTGCGCTGGCTCAGGCGGGCGGTCGAACGGGAGCGCTTCTTGGACACCTTGGCCATGTTGTTGGCCGGCGGTGTGCCGTTGGTGGAGGCGATGCGCGGGGCTGCGGATGTGTTGCAAAGCGAACTGCTGCGCGCCGGGGCGGAGCAGGCCATCGCGCAAGCGCGCCGCGGGCAAACTTTGGCGGCAGCCATGGGACCTAGCGGTCTTTTGTCGCCCGTCACTTTACAGTTGGTGAGCGCCGGCGAACAGAGCGCCCGCTTGGAGGATATGTTGATGCGCGCCGCCCACTTGGAGGGGGCTCAGTTGGAGCGGCGCGTAGCCACTTCGTTGGCATTGCTGGAGCCGGTTTTGATTCTAGTGATGGGCGTCATGGTACTGGCGATAGTGCTTGCGATTTTGTTGCCGATCTTCGAACTGAATACTCTGATCACGTAGAATTGCGCTGCATCAAAGGGGGCTTCATCGAAAAGCGCTTGTTTAGGCCCCGATATCCATTACATACCCTGATATCCATTACCCAGCGGAGACCGACTCGATGTCCGATGAGATACCGGCGCACGGTGGCGCCCTGGTCAGCCGGGTAGTGCCCCCCGAACGGGCCGAGCCGCTCAAGGAAGCGTCGATGGGCTTGCCATCGTTGACCTTATCGCTGCGTCAGCTGTGCGATTTGGAGCTGATCGCCAACGGCGGTTTTTCACCCTTGCAAGGCTTCATGGGCGAAGCCGATTACCACGGCGTTCTCGAGCGGATGCGCTTGCAGAGCGGCGCGCTATGGCCGATCCCTATCACCCTGGAGGTGAGCGAGGAACAGGCCAACACTATGGAACAAGGCTCGCCGGTGGCGCTGCGTGACAACGAGGGCTTCATGCTGGCCGTATTGATGGTCGCTGAGGTATTCAGTCCCGAGCCGAAGCTGGAAGCCGAGCGCATCTATGCTACCTGCTCCACGCAGCATCCGGAAGTGGCCAGGCTCATGGCCGGACCGCCCCGGTGTTATCTGGGCGGCACCATCGAGGCGGTGCAGCTACCCAATCACTACGATTTTGCATCCTTGCGCTATACGCCGGTGGAATTGCGCGAATACTTCGCCCGCGTTGGTTGGCGCCAGGTGGTGGCCCTGCACACCAGCAAACCGGTGCACCGCATGCAGCGTACCCTCTGCATGGAGGCGGTCAAACGGGCTAACGCCCATCTGCTCATTCATCCGGTGGTCGGCATTTCGCGCCCCGGCGATGTCAGTTATTACACCAGGGTGAAGTGTTATAGAGCGGTGGAGCGGTATTTTCCGCACGGCGTCGCCATGTTGGCTCTGTTGCCGATGGCGATGCGCATGGCCGGACCGCGCGCAGCCCTGTGGCACGCGATCGTGCGCCGCAACTACGGTTGCTCCCATTTCGTCATAGCCAATGATCATGGCAGTCCACCGCGTTCCAACGAGGCCATGCGCGGTCTGTTCGGTCCTTACGCAGCCCAGGATTTGGTTAAGGAACATGAGCGGGAAGTGGGGATCGAAGTGGTCGGCTTCGAGCGGCAGGTGTACTCACCCGAACGCCGCCGGTTCGTGGCGCTAAGCGAGGTGGGCTCGGCTGAAGTAGCGGATCTTTACACCTCCGAATTCGATCGCCGCCTCGCCATGGAAGAGCCGGTTCCCGCTTGGTACACCTATCCGGAAGTGATAGCGGTGCTGCGTGCGGCGAATCCGCCGCGCCGCAAGATGGGGCTGACCTTGTTCTTCACCGGCCTGTCGGGGGCCGGCAAGTCAACGATCGCCAAAATCGTCTACGGCAAGCTCATCGAGGACGGCACCCGCCCGGTTACGCTGCTCGATGGCGATGTGGTGCGTTTGAATCTTTCCAGTGAACTCGGCTTTTCCAAAGCACACCGCGACTTGAACGTACGCCGTATCGGTTTCGTCGCCGCGGAGATTACCAAGAACCGCGGTGTGGCTATCTGCGCGCCTATCGCACCGTATCTGGCCACGCGAAGTGCGGTACGCGAGACCGTCTCCGAGCACGGCGCGTTCATCGAGATCCACGTATCGACGCCGCTGGAAGTGTGCGAAGCCCGCGATCGTAAAGGGTTATATGCTAAAGCCCGTAAAGGTCTGATCGCGGAATTTACCGGTGTCAGCGATCCGTATGAAGTGCCGGAAGGCCCGGAGATGCGCATCGATACCAGTTCCATGTCGCCTATGGAGGCGGGCGAGGAGGTGTATCTGTACTTGGTGCGGCAAGGATTCATCGATACCGGCGATACTGTCGAGGCCCATGTATGAGGGGCTGGCGCAGGCGAGATGGAGCACTGCCGGGTCAGGGCGGCTTCACCCTGATAGAGGTCATGATAGTGGTCGTTATTCTAGGTATCCTGGCCTCCATCGTGGTGCCGCGCATCATGGGCCGTCCGGATGAGGCGCGTTTGGTGAAAGTGCGCGCCGATATTCGGGCCATGGAATCCGCACTGGAACTCTACCGGCTGGATAATTTCAATTACCCCACCGCTAACCAAGGCTTGAGCGCCTTGGTAGAGCGGCCCACCAGCGCACCGCTGGCGGAGAATTGGAAAGAGGGCGGATATCTGGACCGGTTGCCGGTGGACCCTTGGGGGCAACCCTATCAATACGTGCAGCCCGGTTTGCACGGGCCATTCGATCTGTATTCCTTCGGTGCCGACGGGCGCCCGTCCGGGCAGGGCATTAACGCTGATGTGGGCAACTGGGAGACCGAGTAACGGCGCGGGCTTCAGTCTGCTCGAACTCTTGATGGTGCTCATCGTCGTGAGCGTACTGCTCACTTTAGTCGTGGCCGGCTTGCCTAGTAGCGGCCTTATCCGTGGCATCGACGCCGATGTGATGCGCCTGCGCGCGCAGCTGTCCAAAGCGGCCGATTACGCCGTGCTGCGCGGTACCCACGTAGGTCTGGCGCTGACGCCGGTGAGCTACCGGTTCTTGGCCGTGGGCGCCGATGGCCACTGGCACTCGATCGAAGCCGATGGATTGCGCGGTGAGTTCATTATGGCGCCGGGGGCTTTGCAATTGATGGTGGACGATCGTCCTGTGCCTGTGAAACGTCCTGCGCCTACGCAACATGGCGCCGCGGACGAGGATAACCCGGACAAGGATAACCACAGACAGATCCAGCGGCCCTCGCTCATCGTCGATGATTTAGGCGAATGGTTGCCGTTCGAGTTGCGCATTGTTCGTGGCGCCAAGCGCTTCTCGATCAAAGGAGGTGACGGTGAGCCGGTAACCGTGGATGGCCTGGTGGCAGCTCGCGCCCCGTGAGCAGGTCTTTCGCGGGCCGTTCCAATGGCGGCTTCACCCTGCTCGAGGTCGTAGTGGCACTGGCCGTCGTCGCCATCGCGCTAGGCGCGTTATTGACCGCTGGCAGCCAAAGCGCCCGCACCGGTGCTCACTTAAGAGATAAAACCATCGCTATGTGGGTGGCGTCCAATTTGACCGCCGAAGTGGGCCTTGGCGGTGCACCGCCCGTGGGTGAAATACGCGGCAAGGCGATGATGGCCGGGCGTACCTGGTACTGGATCCGCCGTACCGAAACCACTGGCGACAGTCATCTGTTCAGGGTCGGGGTACGGGTATTTGCGCGGCCTTTGGAGATACGCCCGGGTGTGGCCGAGGGCGCTTTGGCCGAGCTGAGCACCCTGGCCGGGAACACCGTGCCATGACCGCGGCGGTGATGGTGGTGGCAGGGCGCCGCACGCTGGCATCGGCGCGCGGTTTTACCCTGCTGGAGCTGACCGTCGCCGTCGCGCTGCTGGGGCTGGTTGCCATACTCGCGCACGGCGGTTTGGTGCAAACCTTACGCACTTTCGAGCACAGCGCGCAGTCGATTGAGCGAGTGATGGCTTGGCAGCGTGGGCTCGCCATTATGGGCCGCGATATCGAGGCATCGGTGCCGCGAACCATCATCGACATAAACGGTGCCCGTGCGCCCGCTTTTGTCGCCGGTCCCGCGTTCTTCGAGTTCACGCGAGATGGTTCTTTTACACCGCCCGGCGTGCTCCGCTCTACCTTGGAGCGGGTACGCTATCACTATCTTGAAGGTGCGCTGTACCGGAGTCATTGGCATGTTTTGGATCGCACGTCTACCACCCAGGTCGCGCGCGAGCGGCGAGTGCTAGACGGATTGACCGATCTCACCATTCGTTATCTGCATGAAGATGGCCGTTGGTTAACGCACTGGCCACGTATCCATAACGCCTTACCACGGGCCATCGAGTTGCAGTTCGCCGCTGGCGGTGCCGGGCAGGTAAGAAGGCTATGGCAAGTCGATTAGGGCCGCTGATGATCCGCTACCCCCAGCGTGGCGCCGCACTGGTGACGGCCTTATTGGTGGTGGCTCTGGCGGTTGCCGCGGTGGTGCCCTGGCTGAGCCGTGAGCGTGTCGCCATCGCCAGTACTGCTAACTTGAACGATTGGCTGCAAGCGCGCTTAGTGGGCAGGGGGCTGGAGCTATGGGCCAAGACCGTTCTGGCGCGCGACGGTGCTGCCGGCAGCGTCGATCATTTGGGCGAGGAATGGGCGATTCCCGTAGCGCAGCTAGCAATAGAGCGGGGCCGGATCAGCGGTGCTCTGGTGGATGCTCAGGGACGTATGAACCTCAACAGTTTAATGGCGGCTGACGGTTACCCCGATCCGCTGGCGGTGGCGCGCTTTGGCCGCTTGCTCGAGGCGGTGGGTTTGGAACCCCGGCTGACGAGTGCGATGCTTGACTGGATGGATGAGGACGAGATCGTAAGTGGCACCGCCGGCGCGGAATCGGCGCACTACGCCAACGCCGAGCAGCCGTACCGTGCGGCGAACGCGGAATTCGCCGCGGTAAGCGAGTTGCGCTTGGTCGCCGGTTTCGATGCGGCGTCGGTTGCACGGCTCACGCCTTACGTGTCGGTGTTACCGGGTGCCACGGCGGTCAACGTCAACACGGCGCCACCGGCGGTATTGCAGGCGTTGACCGGAGCCGATAAAACGTCCGTGCAAGCATTTGCCGCCCAGCGCAAGACCCGCCCATTTTCCGGGCCCGATGAATTGGCGCAAACCCCATTGTTCGCTGGCGGCCGGGTAGAACTCGATGGCCTGGATGTATCCAGTCATTGGTTTGAGCTAAAAGCGCGTATCGAACTGCCGCGGGCCGCATCCAGTCATTTCGCTCTCATCAACCGCACTGGTGAGCGGGCTAAGGTGCTGCGCCGCCGGTTCGGACCATGAGCGCGCGCCACACCTTGCTACGAAGACCCGGCCCCCCCGGTGCCGACTGGGCGGTATTGCCGCCAGGGGTACCGCGCTGGCGTCTTGGCGCCCTGGACACCCTGCTTACCCCTGGGGAGGCCGTCGTCTTGCTGGCACCGTCGCCGGATGTCAGGCTCATGGAAGCGGCTATGCCGGGCATGTCTCAACGTCAGGCCCGCCAGGCGATCCCGTTTTCCTTGGAAGACGGTTTCGCCGAGGATTTGGACGCGCTGCAATTGGCGGTAGGGGGGCGTACGGTGACCAGCACCTATAGTGTGACTGCCGTGGCCAAGCGCCGGCTGGCCGGCTGGCTGCACGCGGTGAGCAATGCTGGCGCCCGGGTTGTCGCCGTAATACCGGAACTTCTAACATTGCCGTGGGCCGAAGGCCAGCTCTCCTTGTCCGAGGAAGACGGGCGGGTGCACATACGTTGGGGCGCTTGCCGCGGCCTCAGCGTCGAGCACGCGCTGCTGGATCCCGCACTCGCCGCTATCCTGGCCGAGCATGCCCCGCAGCGGGTGTGCGTCTATGGCGCTGCCTTATCTGCGCCGATTTCTCGACTGGACGGCTTGGAGACGGTAGTAACCACGGCGCACGGTAGCGACTTTAGCGGCATTGCCGCCAGGATGGCGCATCAAACCACAGCCGTGGACATACGCGGCGAAGAGCAGCGGGCAGGGATTGTCTCCTTGCGGGCGTTGACGCCATGGCGGGGGACTTTGCTGGCCGCCGGTGTGGCCACCTTGCTCGGTTTTGCCCAGCTCTGGAGCGACATCGCGGCGTTGGAAGCCGAGCGCGGCCGTTGGGACGGTTTAGCGCGGGCGGCGTACCGCCAAGCGTTTCCGGAAGATGGTCCAGCCATTGATGTGGAGCGTTTGCTGCGCCGGCGCCTCGCCAGCCTGGGTGGGACGGGCGCAGGCAGGGGGGGCACTGGCGGGACGGGCGGCGCTCAGGCTGCCGGGGTTATCGATCTGTTGCACGCAGTGGCCAGAGCACAAACCCTGAGCAGCGGCAAAGATACCACGGTGCAGGAGTTGCGTTACCGTGACGGTGCGTTGGATGTGGTCTTGATGAGCGATGAACTGGCGACTCTGGAAGCCTGGCGCGCGCGTCTTGCGGAAGTTGGCGGGGCACTGCGCGGTGAGACGCTGAGCGCGGTGGCAACACCGGACGGGGCACGCGCTACCGTGCAGGTGCGCGGGCGCTGAGTGGGCCGTCTAATGCAAAGACGAACCATTTTGCTCGCGATCGGCGCCACAGCCATAGTCGCTGGCTTATGGGATTTTGTTTGGCGGCCGTTGACGGAGCGCCGCAGCGCTCTACGTGCGGAGGTGACACAGGCCCAGCAATTACACGGCTGGGTGCAGGCGAATATCGCTGCCGCCAAACGCGGCCCTGGCCAACTGCGGGCCGATGGTGGACTGGCGCAGGCGTCACAGGCGATTCAACGCTCGGCGAGGCGCTTCGAGATGGCTGGCAGTGTGAGCCGAATCGAACCGCGTGAACAGCGGGTCAACATTACCCTGGAAAATGCGCCATTCGATAGAATGGTTATCTGGCTGGCGGCTTTGCAAAGTGAATTCGGACTGCATATAGAGTCGCTGGCGGTTAGCCGCACGCGCCCTGGTATTGTGGCTGGACAGATAATCATCGCCAGTGCGCCACCCTGATGCGTATGGCCCTCGTGCTCGCTTGGTTCGCCAGCGTCTACTTGGGCGCGCTGCTGGTGAATACGCCGGCGGCCTGGTTACACGCCCATCTACCTGAGTCTTGGCGCACACCGCTGCTCACCGTCTCCGGGTTGCTGCGTCAAGGTGAGGGCCGCCTGGCGTATGCCGGGGTTGGCGGTAGCGGTATTCGCATCCGTTGGGCACTGGCACCTTGGCTGTTGTGGAAAGGCTGTTCGGCAGGGACTTTGCGGGTGGCTAACAGCCCGGTGGATGCGCGCATGGAGCTTTGTCCCTTCAACGAATCGTTACATGTAGCCGAAGCACGGTTCACACTCGAAGCGGCGCAGGTGGCCGGTCTTTTGCGGCTTCCCGCCAGCGCCTTGCGGGGACAGATGGTGGTGCATCTGGCCGAGTTTCAGTTGACCCCGGATGCCATCCACGTGGATGGGCGTATCGAATGGGCCGGTGCCGAAATCGATTTCGCTGTTCCTACTACCCTTGGACGGGTTACCGCGCAGCTGCGGCCCGCAGCCGGCGCTGTGTTGGTTGAGGCGCGCAATAGCGGCGAGTATGACGTAGGCCTGGAACTAACCGTTAAAGTCGATAGCACGGGACGTTATGAAGTGACTGGCACCCTTGAGCCTGTGCGCCCGGGCTTTACCGCTCGCCTCGCGGCTCTTGGTTCGGTGCGGTCCGATGGCAAAGTGGAGGTGCGCTTACAGGGGCAGTTAGTCCATTAGAGCACCTTAAAAAATGCACTTTTTCCGCGATGGCGGCGTCAGCGCCGTGCTCGAATCCTCAGGTATCACCTATACACTGCGGTTGCGCGCGCGGTGCTTCCTTGCACTCACGAAACAATGACTATTTTTAGCAGAGGTGCCCATTAGCTCCTAACCATTACCGAACAGGTGGCGCTCCCAGTTAAGAGCAGTGCGCACGATCATCTCCAGATCATCGTAACGCGGTTCCCAATCAAGCTCGGCTCGAATGCGATCAGTGCCGGCGACAAGACTAGGCGGATCGCCTGGCCGGCGCGACTCTTCGCGCACACTGAATGTAGTGCCGGCTACTTTGGCGACCATATCCAGGACTTCCCGTACGCTGTATCCATGTCCATAGCCGCAGTTGAAAATGCGCGATTCGCCGCCGTGCTCCAAGTAACCGAGTGCTTTTAGATGGACATGCGCCAGATCCTCGACGTAAATGTAGTTCCGCACCCCGGTGCCGTCGGGCGTCGGATAGTCAGTGCCAAAGATCGCCAGTGACGCCGCCGGATCCAGCGCCGCTTTACAGGCGACTTTTATGAGCAACGTCGCATCGGGAGTGGATTGTCCTATACGCCCGCGGGGGTCGCAGCCGGCGACGTTGAAATAGCGCAAGATGACGAACGAAGGCCCACCTGCGTTTGCCAGATCGCCCAGCATGTATTCCGACATGAGCTTGGACCTGCCGTAGGGATTGATGGGTAGGGTAGGGGTGTCTTCGGTCGCCACCGGGCCATCCGGCATGCCGTAAACGGCCGCCGTCGATGAAAAAATGAAGTGTTTGACACCAGTGCGCTGACAGCAGGTCAACAAGTTACGGGTGGTACAGGTGTTGTTGCCGTAATACTTCATGGGATCGGCGACCGATTCCGGTACCACCGTATGGGCGGCGAGATGCATCACCGCATCAATGTTAGCAGTGGTGAGAATGTTGGAGACCAATTCGATATCAGCGGCATCGCCAACGATAAGTTCTCCGTGCAGCACCGCATTTCTAAAGCCCTTGGACAGGTTGTCCAAGATAACAACCTTACGTCCGGCTTCGCCAAGTTGTTTGACTACATGGGAGCCGATGTAACCCGCGCCGCCAGTGACCAGCACCGTTCCACTCATTAGTTTTTAGCCTAATCGTTTTTGGCCCAATCGTTTTTGGCCCAATCCTTCGTATCGGAGCAATCGGTGCTTCTTACAAAGTCTTTAGCAATTGCCTGGCCGCTTCATTAAAGGACGGCGTTCCTTCAGCCATGGCCATCTTTTTGAGGATCGGCCTAGCCTGGTCACTTTGACCGGCTTGCACCAGCGCCAGCGCGAAATGGTACTGGATCTCAGGCATATCGGGAGCACTGCGGGCAGCACGTTTAAGGATGCCAAGCCCTTGCTGTACGCTGTCTGATTGAACCAAAAACCAGCCATAGGTATCGGCTACCGCCGGCTGCCGGGGAGCCAGATCGTAGGCCCTCTTAGCATATTCCATAGCCCGTGGGTCGCCCTTTTCGAAATAAAGCCAAGAGATATTGTTAAGAGCGACGACATTGTCAGGCGCTGCCGCCAGTATGCGTTCGTAGTGCTCTATAGCCGAGTTGGCGTTGCCCGCCGATTGCTGAATGCTGGCTGAGGCCAAACGCACAGTTTGGTCGTCCGGGTGATCGTTCAACCAGTCCGTGAGTAATGCCTGGGCTTGCTCTTCTTTGCCCAAGTTGTTTAAGGCGTGGTGGAGCTTCATGATGATCCGGCCACTAGGTAGCAGTTTAAGCGCTTCCCTATAAGCGCTGACGGCGGCGTCGTATTCGCCCGCATATGCATAGACATCGCCGCGCAATACGGTTGGGCCCGGAATATCGGGGGCGAGTTTATCCAGTTGCTCCGCGAGGGCGAACGCTTTGTCAAAATTGCCTTGTCTCGCTTCGAGTTCGCCCATGGCGAGTAGCGCGCCGTAGTGATTGGGTTGGACATCAAGGGTGCGTTGCAAATGGGTGCGCGCCGCTTCCTGCTCTCCCATACGAAGCATCAGCATGCCGAGTTGGAAGTGCACCGCGGGCGACTCCGGGAAATCTCTACTCAGCGATGAGAGCAGGGATTTAGCCCGTTTGAAATCCCCATTCGCACCGTAAGCACGGCCTAGTGCGAAACGTACCTGGGGATCGTCGGGAGCAATTCGGGCCGCTTCCTCGGACACTTCGAATGCGGCCTTGGGTTTGGCTTTGTGCAGGTACAATTCGTTCAACATCAGCCGTGGAGCCAGCGACTGCTGATTGGCTTTACGCGAGGCCTGCAAAACTTCCACCGCTTTTGCGTGTTTTCCCTGAAAGTTGGCGACCCGCGCGAGTGCTACACTAGCCGGTTCGACTGTGGGATCCTTAGAGCCTGTTCAAGATCTCCGAAGCAACAGCGCAATATTTGCAAGTAGCATCATGCCCAACGAGCTTTCGATTAGCCGCTCACAGTTTTTCCACAACCGGCGGTTTTTCTCAAACCATGAGAAGGTTCGCTCGACAACCCACCTCTTCGGGAGGACGGCAAAACGACCCGTGTCCGAGCGTTTGATAATTTCGACGTTCGCTCCGATTAATCTCAGCACTTCGCCAGCGAAAGCCATCCCCGTGTACCCGCCATCGCCCACTACACACCTAACCTCCGAGAGGCGCCCATCTGCTTGAGCAGCAAGTGCGGCCAGTGCCCCAGCTCGATCAGTGACATTTGCCGTGGTCACAAAAGCAGCGTGCACCAATCCCTGAGTGTCCACAGCTATGTGCCGCTTGATACCAGAAGTCTTCTTGCCTGCGTCATAACCTTTGTGGTTTGCACTGTCTGTGTTCTTCACGCTCTGTGCATCAACGATGATCAGGCTGGTTTTGCCACTGCGCCCCTGGGATTTGCGGGCCTCGCCAACCCATTTTTTTAACGCCTTGTCCAAGGCGCTGCAAGAGTCTTCTGGGGACGATTGCCGCCAGATAGTGAAATACTCATGCACACTTCGCCACTTTGGATACTCGTTGGGCAACATGCGCCATTGGCAGCCGGTCTTCAGCAGGTACAACACTGCGTTGAACACGTGATAGAGATCGAGTTGCCTTGGCTTGGTTCGCCGACGCGCCGCCTCCAGGATCGGTCTAACTTTCTCGAACTGTTGGCGAGATAGGTCACTCGGGTAGATTCGCTCGTCTGTCATTGCCTTCGCAGCCGCTATGACTATGGATAACAATAGCTTAGGTCAGATGTCCAAAATCGTCAGATCTTGAACAGGTTCTTAGCCAGGATGGCTTCATAGCGTTTTCGGGCTTCATCCAAACGGTTCAGTTGAACGTCCAACGCGGCGATATTGAGGGCCGCATTGACGAAGTTTTCATCGGCGTCCAAGGCTCTTTGATAATATTCACGTGCTCTGTCCAGATTCTCCTTGCCCACATAAGCGGCGCCCACCAGATTGAGCGGTATCGGTGCGTCTTTCTGCTTGGCGATGAGCGCTTCGCCGGCGGCGATGGCTTTATCCCAGTCGCGGTTGCGCAAGTGCGTAAATATCAATAACAGATCGGCGCGGTCGAAGTTCGGGTTCAGTTTCACGGCTTGCTCTAGGGAGGCGATGGCCTTCTGCGAAGAACCATCCAGCAGTTGCGACAACGCTAATTGAGTACGGATGGCGGCGGCTCCGGGAGCCAAAGCCGCGGCGCGTTCCAGCAAGTCGGACCCTCTTTTTGCGTCGCGCAGTCCTAGATAAGCACTGCCCAGCATGGCGACAAGCTGTGGGTCCTGGGTACTGTCGTTGACGACGGGTTCCAAGGTACTGGCCGCCTCTTTGTTTTGATCGAGCGCCAAATGCACTGTCGCGAGCAGTTTACGCGCCGCAATGTTATCGGGTGATATGGACAGAAACCGGCTGAGATAGTCTTCGGCTTGGCGGAATTCTCTTTTGTCGTAGGAAAGCGAACCAATTAGAAAGAGCGCTTGAGGGTGGTTCGGCCGCACCTGTAGCACGTCTCGCAAAGAGACGAAGGCGCTGTCTGTGTCGCCTAGCTGATACGCAGCGACGGCACGAAAATAATTGACCGTGGCCGCTCCTGGCGCCGCCCGGTGTAGGACCTCGAGTTGCGTCTTGGCCTCCTCTGCTCGGTTTTGTGCAAGCAGCGAGCGGGCTAACCCGAGGGTGGGGTTAGGCGCGCCCTTGGTGAGCGCTTGTGCTTTCCTGAATGCGGCCTCGGCGATTTCGAACTCATTCGTGGTCATGGCCAGCTCAGCCTTTAAAAACTGACTCTCGGCGTTGCCTTTATCTAGTTGGGTGGCTGCGTCTAGATGTACCTGCGCCAGTTCATGATCCCCGGTAGCCAGGCCGATTTTGGCGAGTCCGCGATGGGCCCCGGCGGAGTCGGGATCGGTCTCAAGTACCCGTTCGAAAGTGTTTTTTGCCCCCTTCATGTCGCGCAGTCCGAGCTGGGCCTCTGCGCGCATCACGAGCAGGGTATCGGGTGAGCTTGTTAACGCAGCACCAGGCAGTTCTTTTAATAACTCCTCGAACTGGCCCAGATTGAGGCGCGCCTGCAACATTGCTAGCGTCAAATCCTCGCTCTCCATACCTAGAGCGGCGGCTTTCTCGAATTCCTTGAATGCTGCTGCAGGCTGTGACAGATCCAGGTAGATTTGGCCCAGTTGCCAGCGTGTCTGTGCATTTTCGGGCTCGGCTTGCAATGTGTTTTTATATTCGATGATAGCGGTGCTGTAGTCGCCGGCAGCGGCGGCAGCTCGGGCTTTGGCGAGCAGTCCCTCGATGTCGGGCGGCGCATCACAGGCGCTCAGAGTGACTGCGGTCAGTAAAAAAGCGATCAAAAAAAGCGCGCCGGTTACGTATGAGCGTGCGCGGTGCACAAGATCCGTGAGCGGCAACACAGTGTGAGTCATACGGGCTACCTCCGATGATGAGGCTAATTGTGTAATTCAAGTAAAAGGTGGCATCGCCCGATCGCTGCTAGGGGCATGGTGAACGCTAGAGACTGGTGGGCTCGAATATAGGGCGCCTGCTAAAAATGCACTTTTTCCGCGATTGCGGCGTCAGCGCCGTGCTCGAATCCTCGGGTATCACCTATACACTGCGGTTGCGCGCGCGGTGCTTCCTTGCACTCACGAAAAAATGACTGTTTTTAGCAGTTACCCTATAGAGGCGCATCAGTTGATGGCAAAAGACACGTCGCCGTCCTCGTTGAAGAGTTTTAAGGTGGGCGCATCCTCTTGCGTCATCTCGAACGTTGCCCGGGTACGTCCAATTTTGTCCGATAAATCGATAAAAGGCGTGTCATCGAATCGCAGGCCCAGGGACATGCGCGGCTTGCCATTGCTGTCCAAGAGTTGGAACACGGGCACCTTGGAGTACATGCGCAAAAACAAGCGTGTGTTGCCCGAGTTGTCTATCAGTTTGAACTCTTTGGATTCCATCAGTGTTTGCTGGACTGTCACATTGGCCGGGCTGAATTGATTGATGATGAGAAAAGCGATGAGCAAAATTGCTGCGAACATGGAGTAACGCAAGCGTTTGGCCTGGTGCTCCAATTGCCCGATCCGCGTCTCCATGGCACCCACCAGTGCATCGGCCACCGTATCGTTCATATCCGGTATCCGCTGCCGCTCCACGCCCGGCGCATCGATCACCTTGGCAGGGCGAACATCCGTTGCCGTAGGGATGGCATCGGCGGCGCGAAGTGTGGACATCGACTCACCGCCTGCGGCACGCTCTTTGGGGACCTCGTTGTCATGCATCCGAATTCGTCTCAGTGTTGTAGGCGCGCACTAGCCCTGAGCGGCGGCCAGTGCTTCGGCATTCTACACTGGTTGCGCGGGAGCCCCCGCTTAGGCGGCGTATTACACGCGTGACCGGTACCACATTTCGTTGGTTCCCCGAAGCGGTGTCGCCGCTAGAGCGCACCAGCGCCAGCAGCGCCAGCGAAGCGATGAGCCCTACGGGTATTGAAGAGCGATACCGCCAGCAGCGACAGCGCTCAGCAAACGCGCCGCATTAGCGCTGTCAAAACCTACCCGTACGCCGTACACGAAGGGAGCAGTGCCCAGGCCTAGCCGTACAGCGTGGCAAGACCCGGCTCACCCGCCGCGGGCGGATTCATGCCGGAGCGGGAAACGCCGTGCGCCAGTGATTGGCGATATCTAGGCGTCGCGTCACCCACACCTGATCATGGCTTTGCACATAATCCAGAAAACGGGCGAGTGCGGCGGCGCGCCCCGGGCGCCCTGCAAGACGACAGTGCAAACCGACGGACAGCATTTTCGCAGAGGTCGCCCCTTCAGCGTATAACGCATCGAAACTGTCCTTCAGATAGATGAAAAAATCTTCCCCATTGCTAAAACCTTGGGGCGTCGCGAAACGCATATCGTTGACATCGAGCGTATACGGCACCATGAGTTGGGTCACGCCGCCGGTGACATCCCAGTAAGGCAGTTCATCGGCGTAGGAGTCGGCGTTGTAGACAAATCCCCCATACTCACCGACCAGCCGGTGGGTGTTCGGACTCGTGCGTCCCAGGTACCAGCCGCGCGGCCGCGCGCCGGTCGCCCGTGTGTGAACCTCGATGGCCTGTTCCAGGTGTTCCCGCTCCACACGCTCGTCGATGAACTGATAGTCCAACCAACGATAGCCGTGAGAGGCGATCTCCCAGTCGGCGTCGAGCATTGCCTCGACCGCACGTGGATTGCGCTCCAATGCCATCGCTACGCCGAACACCGTCGCCGGTATCTGGCGCTCCGTGAACAGCCGGTGCAGTCGCCAGAAACCGCAACGGGCGCCGAATTCGTAGAGCGACTCCATGCTCATGTGACGGACACCGCTGTACGGGGCGGCGCCAATGATTTCGGACAGGAATGCCTCGGACCCGGCGTCTCCGTGGAGCACACAGCGCTCGGCCCCTTCCTCGTAGTTGATGACGAACTGAACGGCTATGCGCGCTTGGTTCGGCCACTGTGGCTGCGGTGGAGTCGGACCGTAGCCGAATAGGTCTCGGGGATAAGCGGATGTTGACATCGGCATTCTATTGTTAGGGTGCTGCTGCAATCGCAGCAAGGCGCCGTCGTACGATATTGTTGATTGCCTAGAGCGCAGTCTATTGTATGACAATAAACCGCGCTTGCTAGACAGAGCAGGTTCATGCGCGGGGCAGAGCGACTGCCAATACCAATCCGGCGAGGATGAGGAGTAGACGATGGCGACTGATACCAAACTCGGCACGCCCGAACAGCTACGGGACCCGAATTACACCCCCCCGCTAAGGTCGGCGATTCCGCTTGGCATTCAGCATGTGCTCGCGATGTTCATCAGCAACATCACGCCCGCCATCATCATTGCCGGCGCGGCCGGCTTCGGCTTCGGGTCGAACTCGGCGGACTTTCCGGACCTCATCTACATGATCCAGATGTCGATGCTGTTTGCCGGTGTCGCAACGTTGATCCAGACGATCGGCTTCGGGCCGGTGGGTGCGCGCCTGCCAATCGTCCAAGGCACGAGTTTTGCGTTCATCCCAATCATGATCCCCCTGGTGGCCGGCAAGGGCGTGGATGCCATGGCCGCAGTTATGGGTGGCGTGCTGGTTGGAGGGATTTTTCATGCCTGCCTGGCGCCATTTGTAGGTCGGATCCGCTTCGCATTGCCGCCTCTAGTGACCGGTCTGGTCGTCACGATGATAGGGCTAGCCCTGGTCAAAGTCGGCATTCAGTACGCAGCTGGCGGTGTCCCTGCAATGGGCAAGCCCGAGTACGGCAGTCTTCTGAACTGGTCTCTTGCACTGGTTGTCATCTGCGTGACGCTAGGGCTCAAGTTCTTCGCACGCGGCATGTTGTCTGTCGCATCTGTACTCATCGGGCTGATCGTTGGCTATCTGGTTGCTCTTGCGCTCGGCATGGTCAGCTTTGGCAATGTTGGACGCGCGGGCGCATTTGCGCTGCCGAATCCGTTTCATTTCGGAGTGGAGTTCACCGGCGCTGCAATGATTGGATTTTGTCTGATGGCTTTCATCTCGGCCATCGAGACGGTGGGCGATGTCTGCGGTATCACCAAGGGTGGTGCCAATCGTGAGGCGACCGACGCGGAGATCAAGGGCGCTACATTTGCCGACGGTATTGGTACGGCCTTAGCCGGGCTGTTCGGCGCACTGCCCAACACCTCCTTTTCACAGAATGTCGGCCTCGTGGCTATTACCGGTGTGATGAGCCGTCACGTTGTGACCTTTGGTGCCATCTTCCTGATCATTGCCGGCTTCGTTCCAAAGGTAGGCGCATTCGTATCAACGATACCGATCGAGGTGCTGGGCGGCGGCGTGATCGTGATGTTCGGCATGGTTGTTGCCGCCGGTGTCAACATGTTGTCCGACGTCACGTGGAACCGGCGCAATATGGTGATCTTCGCGATTTCTATCTCGATCGGACTCGGGCTGCAACTCGAGCCCGGTGCTCTGCAACACCTACCTGCCACCGCGAAAGTGTTGCTGTCATCCGGGCTATTGCCGGCTGCGTTCATTGCCATCGCACTGAACCTTCTGCTGCCGGACGAGTTGGTTGACGAGCAGACGGCTCTTAAGTCCGGTGGCCTGGGTGCCGACGACACTGAGCCGCAAAGCTGAATCGACCGCCAGGCCATGGCAAGCCTCGGTACACCCGTGCTCGACCCCGCAGCCGTTAAACTGGCCAGCGGGTATCCGCATCGATCTCTACCAGGTGAATGGCGAGCGCCTACACGTGCGCACAGCGACAACAAACGCAGATGGGCGTACCGGCAGTGGTCTTCCCAACACTGCCCTTTAGGTTGAGGCTAGCAACAACGCATCCTTGTTCTAGAGGCCGAAAGCGACAGAGGGCGGCTACTTTTCTGCCCTGCATTTCGAAGGCTTCAGCAGAAAGCACAAGTATTCTCCATGGAGCCAAACGCGGCCGTACGAAGCCGGCTGACGCACTCACTCGAAGTTTCTCAGGTAGGCCGATACATTGCCGATCAAATCTGCATCGGCCTTGCGAAAGAAGAATTTGCCACGGCTGAAGAGCGTACGGCACTCGTGACTTTCGTAGAAACGGCGTGCCTGATGCACGACAGCGGAAATCCACCGTTCGGACATTTCGGTGAGGCTGCAATAGCCCAGTGGTTTCGGATGAACGGCGGCAGTCATGTCGTCAAGGCCTGTACGTCGTTTCGCCAGCCGCCCGGATAGATGACATAAAGGCATTGCGATTAACGTGAATGTGTAACTATCCCCAATAACAGTCCCACTTCGCCGTAGAAAATTCTTTATCCTAACGAGAGAGGATTTTCTGATGAGCAAGCCCAGGCTGACCTAGACGCCAATCGACTGTGAGGCATAGTGCTACAGCGCCCGTGGGCCAGGATGGCGACCCTTTATGTTCCGGCTGGCTCCAACATGACTTTCAGGTCGGGGCCGGCGCATTTAAGTGATTCAAACCTGTCGCAGAACGTATCGAAGCCCACCGAGCCCGTGATGAGTTGTGCGACGTCGAGCCGGCCGTTACCGAGCAGTTCCACGATGACTTCGAAATGACGCTTCTCGTAGCACATGGTGAAGCGCAGGTCGATTGCCTTGACGACGGCGATCGCGGGCACGATCGAATCCGTGCCCATGCAAAGGCCCGCGACCACCACACACCCGTCGTTAGCAACGACCTCGATGGCTTGTTGCATGGTCCCGGCGACGCCGACGCAATCGAACACCACATCTGGCGGGCCACCGCAGACAATATGCAGCCGGTCGCTCACAGTTTCGACGCTCGCGTCGATGAATTCGGTGGCACCAAAGTCAGCCGCACGGCTGGCTCGGGCGCCCACTAAATCGCTTACCACCACCTGCCGCGCGCCCAGGTGACGGCACCACAGGGCAACACTGAGGCCGACCGGACCGGCACCCATGATGAGAATAGTGCTGCCCGCTTGCAAGGTGGCGCGTTCCGCTGCCGCCAACCCCACTGCGAGAGGCTCAACGAGCGCGCCCATCCGATAATCGACACCTTCGGGGAGCCGAATGGCGCTTGCAAGTCCGACCCTGGTGAACTCCGCATAGGCGCCCGGCAATGTTGGCGTAGCTCGCGTGTCCACGGAAGAGCAACGATAAAATCGACCGGCCATGCAGGCCGCACAGCGCCCGCAACTGACGAAGGGCAGCGCGCAGATCGCCTCACCCACCTTGAAGCCGCCATTCGTCTCGCCGCCTACCTCGACCACTTCTCCGGCGAACTCGTGGCCCAAGATGCCGCCGGTGGCCAAGGGGCGCCAGGCGCCATCCGTATTGTGGTGCTCGGTCCAGTGCAAGTCCGTGCCGCAAATGCCGCATGCGCGCACCGCGATCACCAACTCTTCGGGCCCTGGAATGGGCTCCGCCACGTCCTCGACGACAAGCGGGGTGCCAACGGACTTAAAGACGGCCGCTTTCATGCTGTGCTCCTGCTACGGGTGGTGTGATGGTGTCAAACGAGACTCGGCGATGGTGTGCCGCTTTCGCGCCGCATTTTGCCCGGCAGTTGAAGCATGTCCGAGCAACCGCGGCGAGTTGTCGTATCTCGACAAGGTGGTCCTGTCTATTCATGGCCAACAATAGTACTTGTGCTGGTCGCGCCCGTTACAAGCGCTGAACGTGGCCCGAGGGAATGTTCCGTCATTCAAGGGGCGCCAAAATATCCATGGAATCGGGCAACCATAATGTGATTTCTGGAAAAATCGTGAGCAGAACGATTACCAGGATTTCCACGATGACGAAGGGGATGATCCCGCGATAAATCGTCGCCATGGATACGTTGTATTTCTTGGCCACGCCGTGGATAACGAAGACATTGATGCCAATGGGCGGAGTGATCTGACCCATCTCCATCATGATCACCATGATGACGCCGAACCAAATCGGATCGAATCCGAGTCCAACGACGGTAGGGAAAAGAATAGGCAGGGTCAGCATCATCATCGGAATGATGTTCATGACCATTCCAAGAACCAGGTAGAGGAGGAGAATGAGCACGTAGATGACGTAGCGCGATACGTCGAGACCCTTGAGGAAGTTGGCAAACGCAAGGGGGAGATCGGTGAGCGTGACGAAGTATCCCAGCAAGCCGACGCCGATCAGGATCGTGAAGATCATCGCGCTAGTTTGGGTGGCTTCCAATAGCGCTGCGAACAGTTTGTGACGGTTGAACCCGGGCGCGAACCATGCGATCAACAGTGCCCCGCTAGCACCGATGCCTCCGGCTTCTGTTGGTGTGAGCAGGCCGGAGTAGATGCCACCGATTACACCGGCGAACAAAATTGCCACCGGCCATACGCCGGTGATGGACTGGAGGATTTCCGCAGCCGTGGCCTTCGGCGCTTTTGGCCCTAGACTCGGATTGATCCGGCATTGCACATACACCGCCAAGGCAAATCCGGTGACCAGGATGATCCCCGGAATAATGCCTGCCATGAACATCTTGCCGATGGATTGCTCGGTGATGATGCTATAGACAACAAATCCGATACTGGGTGGGATCAGGATCCCTAGCGTTCCTCCGGCAGCGACTGAGCCGGTCGCGAGCGAATCGTCGTAGTTGTATTTCTTCATCTGCGGAATAGAGACGGAACCCATTGTCGCCGCCGCGGCGACGCTCTCACCACAAATCGCGGCAAACCCGCCGCACCCGGCCACCGTTCCGATGGCGAGTCCGCCGGGCAAACGGCCGAACATCTTGATACCCGCGTTGTAGAGTTTTGCCCCGATGCCCGCGTGTAGGACGAGAAACCCCATCAGCAAAAAGAACGGAATGACGACAAAGAAATATTGGGCAACAGCGTCGTAGGTATTGATCTTGGCGACGTTGAACGCTACGTCATTGCCGATCAGATACATGAGGCCCGTGAGTCCGGTGAAGGCCATCGAGAACGCAACCGGAAATCCAAGCAATAAAATGGCCATCATCAGCAGCGTGTAGATGATGCCGACGGTTGCAGAGTTGAAATCTCCAAACAGCGTCTTCATCAGCGCGGCGGAGAACATTCCGGCAACCGCAATCAATACAACCGCACAAAATACAGTCCCAAACTTCGCGCTATTACGGTGGTGTCGGTATAAGCCCGACAAGTGCGTGAACAGCGCTGCAAACAGCGTGAGTGCAAGCAGCAACGTTCCAAGTGCGACCACCGCATAAAGAAGCCCAAAGGGCATGCGTGTTATGTCGGCCACCTCTTCGCGCTGAAAAGCTTCGATGGCACGCGCAGCGCTGAGCCAACTCATCGCACCGAATAGGAACGCTCCCCAAATGGAAAAAATGCTTTGTAAGAAGCTATTGACCTGGTCCGATAGTCTGGATGTGAGCAGGTCAACCGCAACATGTTGGTTTTTCAGCATGGTGTAAGCAACACTAAAAAATGCCATGAACACCAACATGAAGGTTTGTAATTCGATCATGCCCGACAGCGGGCTGCGAAAGATCAGCCGGCTGACAAGGTCTACCACCATGCCAATGGCCATCAATAAGGTCACGATGGCGGCCGCATAACAAAGATAGCGGCAGATAGGGTCAAGAATGCGGTGAGCGGCCCCGGCGATCAGAGCAAAGACGTCGTGAGAGTGTTCAGGCAATATCGGACCGTCAGTTGCACGGTCTTTGGTGTTCGATGGGCTATCGACCACCGGATCCTGATTTACCATCACGTCTTCCTTCCAAGACAGGTTCCGAGTTTGTCGCCCCCTCGGACCGCCGTCCAGTCCCTCAGCGAATGGCTATCCGCGTAGGCGGACGGTTGAGGAAGCGGGCCGCTACTCCGGTAACCAGGGCAATACCGTTGCCCGGGTGACGAGGTTTGCGGTCCGCTCGAGTTTAGATGAGCGGCCGGACGCCGCTCAAAAACAAGCTGTTGTTATTCCTGCCAGCTATTGCCCCACCATTTCGCGGAGGTGTACTTCATACCCTTAAATTCAGCGGTGTACTCGCGCACCTTCGCGAGAATCGCCTCACCATCAATGCCCTTGTCCGTCATGGTTTTCATCCATTCATCGTAGGCGGGCTTGGTCTTCGCAACCCATTTTGCTTTCTCTTCTGGCGACAGGGTAATGATGGTGTCACCGCGTTTTTTCATCTTGCTCACTGACGAGCCTCTGCGGTTATCGACAATAGCACCCGTGAAGTTGGTGAGTTCGTTTTCCATCGAGCGCAACAGCGCCTGTTGCTCCGGCGTCAGCTTGTTCCAGGCTTGCACCGACATTGTCATCGGAATCATCACGAACGGGCCGCCTACCAGCGAGTGGTTGCTGGTGTGGTCGGTCATCTTCCACTTGATGATGGGGGCGGTCGGGAACCAGATACCGTCAACCGCCTTGCGTTGCAGTGTCACATAAAGGTCCGACACCTTGACGTTCCTAGGCGTCGCGCCGAGCAGATTACTGTAAGTAACGCCGGACTTCGAAAATGCGCCAATCTCCAGACCTTGCAGGTCCTCGAGCGTCTTCACCGGTGCGACATCTTTGTGAATGTGCAGGTTGAAGAAATCCGATACATGGAAGCCCAGCGGCACCAGACCTTCGAACTCCGCTTTGACTTCCGGGATGTTGTGGTAAGCCTTCTGGAAGACGTGGTTCGCCTCGACCGTGCTATCGAACTGGAACGGCAAGGTCATCACATGGGTTGCTGGGAAAAGACTCTCTTGCGTGAACAGACCCGTGGTGACAACCAGATCGACCAGTCCGGACTTGAGGCCATCTATCGTTTGCGGCGCTTTGACCAATGTGCCGGCATGGAACCATTTGAACGTGAGTGCGCCGTCGGTGCGTTTTTCGATTTCCTTGAGGTAGGGGATATAGACGTGCTGTACCAGATAGTGGCCTTCCGGCTCGTAGCTGCCAACCTTGATTTCCAATGCCCAGACCGCCGGCGCCAACAGCACCGGCGCGGTGGCGTATAGCGCAAGCGCTTTTATCCATTTCATTAGATTCATACTTCTTCTCCTCTGGGAGATTGATTGTGTTGCGGGCGTTCATTCACCCTGCATATTCGGGCTGTGGACCTCGGGCTACCTCCAATGCCTTGCGCAGTGTTTTGATATGCGCCTTGATGTCTTTGCCGATCGGCCAAAGTAGGGCACAGGTGGAACCCAATAAAGGGCACCTGCTAAAAATGCACTTTTTCCGCGATTGCGGCGTCATCTCCGTGCTCGAATCCTCAGGTATCACCTATACACTGCGGTTGTGCGCGCGGTGCTTCCTTGCACTCACGGAAAAATGACTATTTTTAGCAGGCGCCCTAAATTCTGTTGCGCCCGGTATCGATAGTCTCACCCTTTGTCGATTCGTTCCGAGGCTGATGGCTATCCTAATCGAGCGCGGCTAATTCGGTTTCGAGCCGTTCGATCGTCGCTAGGATTTCATTCCATCCTAGCTCCCACTCAAGGCGCCCGGTGTCCCAACGTCCGTCTTTCCCGACGAAATGGGCGAAAGGGATCGCGTCTTGATAGACGTCGATGCCAGCGAAGATCTTGGTGTCGGCGATCATTGCGTATGGTTTCCCCGGGAGCGTGCGTGCTTCCTCGAAAGCGCCCAGAACTTCAGGGATGCTGTTGCCATTTATCTGGCGGGCATGGAATCCGAATGCTTCCATTTTTTCTCGGACCGGTGCAACCGCCATCACATCAGAGGTCTTGCCGGTGGCGCCAAGATCATTGTTGTCGATGATGACGATGAAATTTGATAACGCGTAGTGGGCAGCAAACATGAATGCCTCCCACACGCTGCCTTCGTGAAGCTCGCCGTCAGAAAGCAAACAAATTACACGCTTGTCGCTGCCTCTTTTGCGTTCGCCAAGCGCGATCCCGGCCGCCTGCGACACGCCGGTGCCGAGCGAACCCGAGGTGATCTCGAACCCTCGCGCCCATTCGATTGGGCTCTGGTCGATCGCAGAGCCATCGGCGCCCATGGTCCGAAGCTCCGCCATGGAGTAGATACCTAGCTCGGCCATGGCAGCGTAGTTGATAATGGTGTCGTGGCCGTTCGAGTTGACAAAACGATCATGGTACCAACCCTTGCCGTCCTCGCGCATTTCGTCGAAAAAGATGCATGCTCCAACATCGGCGAGCGCTACGCCCTGGCCAGCATAACCCCCGCGTTGCATGCAGATATCGACAACGTTCCGGCGTAACTTTGCCGCCCACAGTTCCAGGGCTTTTATGCGTTTCCCGGAGTTGCTCCTCATTGCATGAGCGCCTCGATCCGCGTGGCCAAGGTTGCAGCATCCAGGCCGAAGTGCTTGCGAATGTGCCCGATTGATCCGCCCGGGGCCCACCGGTCAGGCACGCCGATGCGGGTTATGCGCGGGCCGCGACCGACACTTGCGATGATCTCGCTCACCAGCCCACCGAGGCCGGTAGAAATCTGGTGGTTTTCAACGGTAACGATCTGCTCGTGGGCCAAGCAGTAATCGATTATTTCTTCCTTGTGCACCGGCTTTATCGTGGGTACGTGTAGCAGTGAATGATCGACCCCCCGTTCGACCAATACATCCGCGGCTTCGACCGCCCATTGCGTCGCGTGCCCGCAGGCGATCACACCCACGCCGCCGCCGTTACGCAGGGGATAGGTCTTCCCCAGTTCAAATTTGAATGTCTCGGGGTCGAGCATCCGTGGCGTTGTGCCGCGATGTCCGCGCATGTAAACGAGGCCAGGCGTTTCGCAAGCGACCTCGAGTGCTTGGGCGAGATCGGTAACATCCATCGGATCGATCACGGTCGCATTGGGCACCGCCCGCAACATGCCCAAATCCTCTGTGCCTTGGTGGTGAATCGGCGCCGGGCTGGAGATCCCGGGAGTAAAAGCCAGGACGATGCCAGTATTCTTGCTGGTGCCCATGCAGATCACCATCTGGTCGAAACAACGGCGCGAGGCATAGCTGCCAAACGTGGTCGCCACCGGCACATATCCCGCTTTTGCCAAACCGGCCGCGACCCCGACCAAGTTCTGTTCCGCCATGCCTACCTCGACATACTGCTCGGGCAGTTCCGCGCAAACGCGGAACAGATCGACATACTGGCTGAGGTCGGCGCTCATCATGATGACGTCTTTACGCCTGCTACACAGCTCGAAGCTGATGGCGTCGAAGGCCGAGCTTTGGAGCGTACGCTCGTCGCGTGCTAGTAGCATCTATCGGCCTTCATCAGGTTGTCTTGAAAAATGGTTGGCGGCAACTGCGCGCCTGGCGCTAGATTTCGCTTGGACAGAGCCGGCAATGTTGCACCCCCCGTCACAGAAGACACATGCAAGTTTTTCTCCCTCTAACCATCCGCGTATGGCCGTAGCGCGGGGTACAGCGGGGTACGGGATAGAGGTCAGAGGTCTGACCTTTGGCAGCGTTTATAAGGGTTCAATATGCCCTAAGTCAATATGCCCCAAGTCAGGGCGTGCAGAATTGCTTCTTGGGCGCTTGCCGTCGCCGCAAAGCAGTCTGGCAGGCTAGCGTTGTTTCAGCGCACTCAGATGCGAACTGACGCGCATTGGGGGGACTCGCTTCTCCGCGACCTGCGGAATACTGCCGTGGAAGTCCAGCGCCTCACGCCGCTCGGCCGAGAACCGGACATCAATGCGCGCCGGGTTGTACCAGGTGACCGAATAGCAAATTATCGTGCCCCGATTCGAATAAGCACTGTACTCGACTAAGAGTACCGGCTCGCCTTCGCGCAATCCGAGCAGGGACGCTGTATCGCCAGGGGCCGGAACAACCGAAAGCCGGCCGTCAGAGCGGAACAACTCGCTGTCCAATTGATCATGAAACATCGCGATAAGCGTGTTCGTATTAACGTCGAAGCCGCTAGCGTCGAAGGCGACGCCCTCGATGACCGCAGGGACGGCATCGAATGTTCGTTGAACTGGAACATCATCGGCTCGAAACACACGGTCGATCAGCCAAATCTCGCTATCGTGCGCAATATCGAGAAGGTCCGAAATCATAGCGTCGGCGGGGCGGCGCAGGATTGAGAGATCCGATACAGACGCCTCTTGCCCACTTTCACGTATCAATGCCGGGTGACTGCGAATGTAAGGCAACGGTACGGTGAGCGACTTTTCGTCCCTGGGCTTTCGAACAATCGTACCAACGCCCCATTTTTTCTCGATCAAACCGGCTTGCCACAGCTTGCCGAAGGCTTCCCGCAGCTTTGCGCGGCTGACGCCCAGGGCTTCGGAGAGTTTGACTTCGGACGGCAAGCGGTCGCCATCTGCGAAGTCGGATTCGATCATTGCCCGCAGTCGCGCGGTTATGTCTGTGGGGTCGTTCAGTGCCATGGCTACAGGTGGAAAAGCGAAAAGACTCAGATGACCGCGAAGCCGTCTGGACTCTCGCAGCTACAGCTAATGCAGTACTTGCTAGCGTCTTCGCGAGCTGGATTACACGCTCGCCGCTTCGGAATGTGTCCGTTCCGGTTGTTCTTCGGCACGGCGTGCTTTGAACGCGCTGCCCCAGATCTGCATGGCCTCAATGATGTGCTCCAAAGAGCGGCCGAGATCGGTGATTGCATACTCAACACGTGGCGGAACCTCGGTAAAAACATGCCGCGTAATGATACCGTCCGCCTCCAACTCACGGAGTTGCAAAGTAATCATGCGCTCGGTGGCGTTCGGAGCGAGACGACACAGTGCGCCAAAGCGCTTGGGTCCGCCAAGAAGCCGGCACACTAATATAGGTTTCCACCGCCCGCCAATCACGCTCAAGGTCGCTTCGACGTCGCAACCTGTTTTCCAATTGTATTTTCGCGCCATATGACCAATCCATCTTTGAGTGAAGCCATTACTTACAAAAATGTAGGTACTTGTTAATTTTGAGGCATAGCGGCAGGCTGTCCTGCATAAGCTCAACCGTCTTACGCGGAGATTACATAATGAAAGCGATTGGCTACACCGAAAGAGGCCCGATTTCAGCCGCAACCTCTGTGCTTGAATTCGACGCCGAGATGCCATCACCCGGGGCTAGCGATCTGCTCGTGGAGGTGCGTGGAGTCTCAGTCAACCCTGTCGATGTCAAAGTGCGTGCCAACCGGCAGCCGGAAGGCGGCCCGCGAATTTTAGGGTTTGATGCCGCAGGCGTGGTGCAAGAGGTCGGCGCAGATGTCACCCTGTTCAAGCCGGGTGACGCAGTGTTCTACGCCGGCGAGTTCACGAGGCCAGGTAGCAATGCCGAATTCCAAGCTGTGGATGAGCGGCTGGTCGGACGGAAACCGGCATCGCTCAGTTTCTCGGACGCTGCCGGCATGGCGCTTACCAGCATAACGGCTTGGGAACTCTTGTTTGACAGTTTTGGCATCAACGAAGGTGCGGGTGCCGGCGAGGCTCTGTTGGTCATCGGCGGCGCGGGCGGTGTTGGATCCATTCTGATCCAACTCGCCAAGAAACTCACCGGGTTGACGGTCATTGCGACCGCATCGCGCGACGACACCGTCGCATGGGTCAAGCGGATGGGCGCCGACCACGTGGTCAACCATCGCAACCCGCTGAACGATGAAATAGCAGCGCTAGGGATCGCCCCGAAATATGTGGCAACCCTCAACCAAACCGACCGGCACTTTGCCGCAATCATTGACTTGATCAAGCCGCGGGGACACATCGCTCTGATCGACGATCCACAGGGCATCGATATCTCGGCGATCAAACTCAAGGCGTTGTCTTACAGCTGGGAGTTCATGTTTGCGCGTTCGATGTTTCAGACCGACGACATGGATGCGCAGCACAAGCTGCTCTGCCGGGTGGCGGACATGCTTGACGATGGGACGTTAGTTGCAACCGTTAACAAAAATTGCGGCCCGCTCAATGAAGCCAACTTGCGGGCAGCGCTGGCGCACCAGGAAGCTGGCGCTGCCATCGGCAAGACCGTTCTAGGCGGCGTAGGGTAGGCCACCCCATGCCTCTACCTCTGGAGAACAAAGTCGCAATCGTCACTGGTGCTACCGGTGGGATCGGCGTGGCTACAGTCAAGCGATTAGCAGCCGATGGTGCCAACATCATTGCATCAGGGCGCAATACACAACGCCTGGAAGAACTTGCTGCCATTGGCCCTGAGGTCATCGCGCAGCAATCCGATGTGTCTTACGACGGCGACGCGCGGGCGCTCGTTGAACGGGCCGAAAGCGAATTCGGTCGCCTAGACGTTTTGTTCAACGGGGCTGGCATCGTCGGGGAAAACGCACTGATCGAGGATCAGAGCCTTGAAAATTTCGACCATGTCATGGCCGTCAACGTCACGGGCACGTTCTTGACGATGAAATACGCCATTCCCGCGCTGCGCAAGAATGGCGGTGGCGCCATCATCAACGTGTCTTCCGCCGCGGGCGTACAAGGCGGCCGTCCGACAATGCCTGTCTATTGTGCTAGCAAACACGCGGTCATCGGACTGACCCGCGTTGGAGCGAAAGCTCATGCTGGCGAAGGCATACGCATCAATGCGATCGTCCCCGGGCAGATCGATACCGGTATGCTGGCCGCGGTGGAACAGGACGCTTTTCCCGGCGACCTGGTGGAAGCGCGAAAACGCGTGCTCGGGGGGATCCCGGCCGGCCGCTATGGCGAGCCGGATGAAGTCGCTGCGCTGGTCGCGTTTCTATGTCGTGATGACGCCAAGTTTATCAGCGGCAGCATTTACACCATCGATGGTGCGCTCACTCCATTTTGAATCGGTGCTGTGTAAATCCTTCTTCGAAATCGCTTTGCCGTCGCTGTTGCGTAAGAGTGACGGGCCGCGCTCGGACCACCGACACCCGCAGCTGGGCAACCACTGACTGCAACTCTGACAAATCAGCGCGCATGTTGAGTGCCTGACGGACCGGTAGCTCAACCTCCCGGACAAAGATACCGCGTCCGGAGTAACGCTCGGCCAGCCCCTCTCCTTCCAGGGCATCCATTGCCTGCTTGACAGTCATGCGCGCCACGCCGAGTTTCTCGATGAGTTCGCGTAGCCGGGACAGTTGCCTGCCGGGCGCGAGCGCACCAGAGAGAATCTGATGGCGGAGCATCGTGGCTACCTCGGCGTGCGGCGGGAGCGTCTGCCGTTTCATTGCTTGCAGATCCACGCTCAATACCTTCAGTGGCGAGACTGCTTGTGAGGAACTCGATAGCTCTGGCCGAGTGCTTCCAACAAAGCCAATTCCGACGACTGCTCACGGCCGGCAGTGTTGCTTGACATCACCCCCCGGTTTCGAAACCATCCAGAGGTTTAGCACCATATAGCTGCATGATCCCGAATTGCAGAATTCAAATTGCAGAATTGAAGGAGGCGTTGTGAGGAACTTGAGAACCCTGGCCGTTGCAACAGTGGCCGCACTAGGTCTCAGCGGCGGGGCCGCTCAAGCTGAGTACCCCGACAAACCGATTACATTAATCGTGTCATTTGCGGCAGGTGGCAACGCCGACATCGTCGCGAGAATGAATGCTGAAGCGCTTAGCAAGGAGCTTGGTGTTCCCGTCAATGTCGTAAACAAACCTGGTGGCGCACATATTCCGGCAACGATGAGCGTGTTGGAGAAGCCCGCAGACGGGTACACGCTGTTCAATTGGTCGCCGCCCAGCTTCATGATTGTGCCACTGACTCGTAAAGTGCCCTACGAGCCGCTCAAAGATTTCGTGCCTCTATTTGCAGGCATCTCGGCCTCCAATGCTCTATACGTCCGGGCTAACAGCCCGTACCGGACGTTCGAAGATTTCATTGCTGGCGCTAAGGCCAAGAAGCTGACTATCGGTGTCAACAATTTGGGTGCGCCGCCGAATCTGAGTGCCGTCCAACTTGCCAGCGAGTTCGGCCTCGAGTTCAAGACGCTTGCGCTAAAGACGGTACCGAAGACGATGGCCGGTTTGCTAGGCGGTCAGGTGGATGTCGCGGTCGGCCAGGTTGCTTCCATTCACAAGTACGGCGACAAGGTCCGCCCTCTGATCATTCTCGATAACAATCGAGCCGCGTTCTTCGACAAGGACCTGCCTGGCGTGCGAACGGTGGGCGAAGCGTTCCCAGGTAAGCAGGCCGCTGTCTGGGTCCATGGCGGCCTCGCCGTCAAGGCAGGCACACCGCAAGCCATCGTGGACGAATTGCTGGAGGCTTCCAAGGTGCTTGGCACGCCCGAGTTTCGTGCCAAGATTCCGAAAAGCGTGAGCTACAACTGGATTCACGGAACCGAGGCGGTTACCAAGAACATCCAGTTCGGCATCGACCTCTATACGCCCATCCTCGGCGGACTTGGATTGTTGAAGAAGTAGTGCGACGCTCGCAGCGCCCCGTTATCAAGAGGCGCTGCGGTCGGTACATCTTTTCCATGCTCAGTCAACGAGCGGCAAACAGTGTCTTTGCCATCCTAGTGATCGTAGCGAGTTGCTACTTCGCGTGGATGGCTGAGCAATTCGAAACCAGCGGGCTGCTGGCCAGTTCGGGATTGCCCTCGAAGTTCTTCCCGCAGTTGACCCTAGGCTTTACGGCTCTTTGCGCGGTTGTCGTGATTTTTCTCTATGCACGGCGGGGCGCGGCGGGCGGCGACGAGGGGCAGGCTGTGTTCGCCGATATAGGGGAAGCGCGTCGCGGTTTGCTCATGCTCGCCGTCATGGTGATCTGCTATCTCATCTGGTTGCATGCGGGGTTCGTTTCCATGGCGGCGCTCGCCGGACCGCTCAGTCTGGCAGCGATGGGGATCCGGTCGAAGTTGATCTACCTCACGGTCCTTATACTGACCGGCGTGATCTACATCGTGTTTACCCAACTCCTGGGCGTTCAATTCAGCTAGCGCCACCACGATGTACGCCGACTTTGACGCCGTCGTTCTGGCGCTGACACAGCTTACGCAACTGATAAGCCTCGTACTCTTGGTTGCTGGCATTGTGCTCGGGCTCATTATCGGCATCCTTCCCGGTCTCGGTCCGCCTATCGCGATCGCGCTCGCGTTGCCTTTTACGTTCTACCTCGAACCTGTGCCGTCGCTGGTGCTGCTCCTGGGAATCTACTCCGCGGCGATCTACGGCGGCTCCATCTCCGCCATCGCCGTGGGCATTCCCGGTACCGGGGCCGCTATTGCCACGGTGCAAGATGGTCACAAGATGTTCAAGTCGGGACGTGGCGGTGAAGCCCTCGGATTCTCCTTGACCGGTTCCATCATCGGTGGACTCGTGAGCGTCGTGTGCCTTGCGTTCATCTCCCCTGCCTTGGCAGAGCTCGCCGTTCAATTCGGACCGCGCGAGTATCTGGCCGTCAGCGTTTTCGGCCTTGTTGTAGTAGTGCGGGTCGCCGGGCAGAGCGTTGCGAAAGGACTCCTGGCAGGCGGGCTTGGAATCTTTCTAACAACATGGGGCCTTGATGAACTGAACGGGACCGAGCGCTACACCTTCGGTAGTTATCATCTTTATGAAGGGCTGCCACTCGTGCCGTTTCTAGTCGGGCTTTTCGCATTGTCCGAGGTGATGATTGGCGCGGAGCGCGCTTCGCAGAAGATCGAATTCACGCAGTCCAGCCTAACTGTCAAACTTCCTGGACTAAAGACGCTGCGCAAGATGAAAGATGTCCTATTACGGTCGTCCCTCATCGGTACGGTGATCGGAATCATTCCAGGTGAGGGGGCAGCTGTTGGTGCGTTCTTTGCCTACTCCGAGGCCAAACGGCGCTCGAAGTCGCCGGAGCGGTTCGGCACGGGTATACCAGAGGGCATCGTAGCGCCGGAAACCGCCAACAACGCTACCGTTGGCGGAGCGCTGGTGCCCACGCTGACGCTAGGTGTGCCGGGCAGTCCGGCTGCCGCCGTCTTACTGGGGGCGCTGCTGATTCAAGGGCTGGCGCCGGGTCCGAAGTTGTTCACGGAACGGCCCGACATCATGTACTCGATCTTTATCGGCCTGTTCGTTATCAACGTCTTGATGATATTCATCGGCCTGATAGCGATCCGCTTTGCCGCGCGCCTCATCATGGTGCCGGCTGGTGTTATCGTCCCGACCGTAATGCTGCTGAGTTTCGTCGGCATCTACTCTGTGTCTAACAGTCTGTTCAATGTCGGCGTACTGCTCGGGGCAGGAATTCTGGGTTATGTGGTGCGCAAGCTCGGCTACTCCATCGCACCGTTGTCTATCGGGTTTGTGTTAGGGCCCATTTTGGAAAACTCGTTGCGTCAGTCGTTGACGATTGCCGATGGCAGTGCAATTGAATTCTTCAACACACCGATCGGCCTGACTATCTACGCGGTGCTCTCGATTACGATTCTGTGGGGACCGGTGTCGGGTTGGCTGCGCAACAGAAAGGTTCGAGGTAGAGAACCAAGTGAGTGAACGGCCAAACATCCATGAGCAAAACAACTTAGTCGGTGCTCCTCAGTATGAGTCACTGATGGATGAGTTCGACACCACGATCTCCACGCACATGGCGGCGACAGGCGACGATTGGGATATGGCTGCCGGCTTTACACCGCCAAATTTTCCGACTCACGCTTTTCCGACTCACGCTGGGGCCAAGGCGTATCTCGACAACGAGCGCTTGCCAAGCGCCATTGAAGTTACGTGATCTACACCTGAGGTCAGGAATGGAGCGATGACGGACGCAGGTGAACGCGTTCTAAGCGGCGGTGAGGTCGCCGTCGAGATGCTCGAGCGATTCGGCGTGGAAATCATGTTTGGTCTTCCCGGCGATCAAACCGATATCTACGACGCGCTCTACCGCCGGGGCCGTATTCGTCACGTCTTGGTTAGACACGAGCAAGCGGCTGCTCATATGGCGGACGCGTACGCCAGGAAGACTGGCAAGGTAGGCGTGTGCGATGCATCCGTTGGTCCGGGGGCGACGAATCTAATCGGAGGTGTCTGCGAAGCGTTCACCTCTGGTGTGCCTATGGTCGCTATCGCATCGGCGCTTCGCAGTGATTGGCGAGGTCGAGAATCGTTTCAGGAGATCGACCAAGTCAGTGTGTTCAAACCGGTAACCAAGCTCGCGCTGTCGGTTGATCACGTGCAACGAATTCCCGAACTCATGGCGCGGGCGTTTCAGATTGCCACTACAGGGCGGCCAGGGCCGGTGTTCCTAAGTTTCCCGCTGGACGTCCTGAAAGCACAGCATACTTTCACCGCGGCCGGGCTCGAGGTTGATGCGCGCTATGGCAGTTACCCTGCGCATAGGATGACGCCGCCGCTCGAGGACGTACGTAGTGCAACGAGCGGACTGCTGGCCGCAGCGCGCCCCATTATTGTCGCCGGTGGGGGGGTGATCGCGTCCGGTGCCATGGACGAGGTAAGGACACTCTCAGAGCTACTTGGGATTCCAGTGGCAACAACTTTTATGGGCAAAGGTACATTGCCCGAAAACCATCCGCTCAGCCTCGGACCTTTCGGACTGATCGGCCGTTCAGCAGTTAACGAGTACGTACTGAAGGCCGATTTTGTGCTCGCGCTTGGGACCCGCTTTACCAACGTTGACACGGTGGCCTGGCGCGTTCCAAACCCTAGTACCCGCATCGTGCAGGTAGATATCGAGCCGACGCAAGTCGGGCGCAACTATGCCGTCCACCAATCACTGCCCGGAGACGTTCAGGCTGTACTGAAGATGATGATGGATGTCCTCGAATCAGAGCGCGGTACCGCACAGCGAGCGGGGCAGCGCGAGGAAGTATTGGCACTGACGTCGCACTGGCGAGAGCGCTCCGGTATCGGCTCTGCGCTCGCGAAAGACAACGACTGCTCACCGCTCCATCCATTGCAGGTCATCCGCGCCTTGCGCAACACCATGGCGGCGGATGACGCCATCATCTGCGACTCGGGATTCAATCAGATCTGGGGTGGCCAATACTTCGAGGTAGGCCAAGCCGGCCGCAACTACATGGGCCCACGCGGCTTTGGAATCATGGGGTTCTCGCTTCCCGCGGCTATAGCTTATTCATTGGCAAACCCTGATCAACGCGTGGTCGCGCTATGCGGTGACGGTGGTTTTGCAATGGTGATGCAAGAATTGGAAACCGCCATTCGCGCTGGCGCGAGACTGACTGTGTGCATCATGAACAACGGAAGTCTGCAGTTCATCAAGGACAACCAGCGATTGTTGTTCGGCTCGCGGTACATATCCACCGAGTTCAGCGCACTCGACTACTCCCTGATTGCACGCGCTTTTGGGTGCGTCGGACTTCGAGTGGAACGCAGCGGCGATTTGGAAGGGGCTCTGTTCGAGGCGTTGGCAAGCGACCTGCCGGCCGTTGTCGATGTTCGCGTCATGGCCGACGCTGTTCCCGAACGACTCACTCAGCAGAAGCTCGATTGAGAGGCGTGGCGGCGCAAAGCCCGTTCTGCCACGGCCTAAAGGGGACCTCTAAAAACCTACTGCGCGACGCTATGGCTGCGTTGCGCGGTGCTCGGAATCCTCAGGTATTACCCATACACTGCGGTTCCTGCGCTCCGTGCGCCTTGCCCTAAGGCCGCTCGCTACGGTTTTTAGAGGTCCCCTTTAGAGATTTAACTAATGACAACTTCGACCAACGCAACCGACAACTCAAGAGATATCGAGCGCATTGCCACCCGCTTGCGCATGCACGTTATCGACATGGTTGCTCCGAGTGGTCAGGGTTACGTGCAGCAAGGGCTTGGCGCTGCCGATATCTTCGCGTCGCTCTACTTTGCCGTAGCGCGCCATGACCCAAGCGATCCGACTTGGGTTGATCGCGACAGAATTTTCCTGACGACCGCGCACAACACGGCAATTTTTTACGCCACGCTTGCTGAGCGCGGCTTCTTTGACATCGATCGCCTGAAAACATATGTAACGGACGGATCGACGCTGGAGATCAACTCATCCGAGCGCATGGGGCCGTTTATTGAAGCAACCTGTGGATCGCTCGGACAGGGACTCTCCGTAGCGGTGGGCTGCGCCTTGGCCGCCAAGCGACAGAAACGTTCCAGCCGGTTCTACGTCATCATCGGCGACGGTGAAATGCAGGAGGGGCAAGTGTGGGAGGCAGCGATGCTGGCGGGTGCCTGCGGCCTCGACAACCTTTGTCTGATCGTGGATTACGACTTCCTGCAATCGGAAGGACCCATGGACAAAGTCATGTCATTGGAACCACTAGTCACCAAGATGGAGAGCTTTGGGTTCGATGTTCAGGACATTGATGGCAACAACATCGGTGCTTTATTGGCCGCATTCGATCGGGCGCAAAACACCGAGGGCAAACCCTCGTGCATCAAAGCGAACACGCTTGTAGGCAAAGGCGTGTCTTCATTGGAAGGACTGATGTTTCACCAACTTCGATTCCCGGCCGAAGTCGCCCAGAGTGCGCGCGCGGAACTGCAGGGGAAGCTTACATGACACAACCATTGTCAAAACTCGAAGCGGCTGATTTCATCAATCGCTCTTTTAAGCCACTGCCGCGCTCCTATGGCGATGCACTGCTCGAAGCGGCTCAACGCGATCCCCGGATCGTTTGTTTAACAGCGGACCTGTCACCGCCAACCGAGACCGACCTTTTTCGCGACGTACTGCCGGAGCGTTTTCACAACGTCGGAATCGCCGAGGCAAACATGATCGGCATGGCCGGAGGAATGGCACGTTCGGGCGAGATCCCATTCGTCCACAGCTTTTGTGCATTTGTGACCAAGCGTTGCTACGACCAAATCACGATGCAGGCCGCTTACCCCAATTTGCCAATTAAGATCGTAGGGTTCTTACCCGGTGTCGCAACCTTGTTGGGTGTTTCACACCAGGCCAACGAAGATATCGCAATCATGCGTGCGGTGCCGAACATGATGGTGCTTGAACCATCCGGACCGCAGTATCACGCGGCGGTCGTTGAACTGGCGTTGCAACATGAGGGGCCGGTTTACCTGCGAATGAAACGCCCGGAACAACCACCGTCTCAGCCTGTTGAGGCGAAGCGGTTGGAACTGGGGCGTGGGGTCCTGCGCCGAGAAGGAAATGATGCCGCACTCATCGCCTGCGGTTTGTCCGTTGATGAATCGTTAAAAGCCGCTGACACGCTTTCTGGCGAAGGCATCGAAATATCAGTAGTCGATATGGCATCCATAAAACCATTGGATGCGGATTTGGTGTTGCGCCTTGCGGAGGCAACCGGAGCAATGGTGACAGCGGAGAATCATTCCATTATCGGAGGATTGGGCTCGGCCGTGGCGGAGGTTCTCGTTGACGCCGGTGTTGGACTGCCGTTTAAGCGAGTGGGTGTTCAGGATCGGTTCTGCGAGGGTGGCACGACGCCGTATCTGATGCACAAATTCGATCTTGGACAGCATCGCGCTCGCCGCCGCCGCGCGCGAAGTCGTAGAGCGCAAACGAAGTAAATAGAAAGACTCCGGATCGGTAATGGGAGGGTTAAGCCCTACCTATTCCACGGAACCTAATCCGGCGAGCGAAGGCGGTGTGTCGAAGACGAGTCTGAAGCCTTGATGTGCCGTAGAAATATCAGGCGTGGTTCCAGTACGAGCGGCGATTCGGTAGCGGAAGCAATAGCTCTTGTGACACAGAAACGATCCGCCTTTTAGACGTTTTGCCGCTCGCATCATCTGGGCGAGTATTTTCGATTGTTTACTGCCTCCGCGCAGCTTCATACGTTGAGACGTCCACTCCTGAACATTGCCGCTCAAGTTGTACAGTCCATAACCAGGACACCTCTAAAAATGCACTTTTTCCGCGATTGCGGCGTCAGCGCCGTGCTCCAATCCTCAGGTATCACCTATACCCTGCGGTTGTGCGCGCGGTGCTTCCTTGCACTCACGAAACAATGACTATTTTTAGCAGGCGCCCACCCTTAGAGCCTGTTCAAGATCTCCGAAGCAACAGCGCAATATTTGCAAGTAGCATCATGCCCAACGAGCTTTCGATTAGCCGCTCACAGTTTTTCCACAACCGGCGGTTTTTCTCAAACCATGAGAAGGTTCGCTCGACAACCCACCTCTTCGGGAGGACGGCAAAACGACCCGTGTCCGAGCGTTTGATAATTTCGACGTTCGCTCCGATTAATCTCAGCACTTCGCCAGCGAAAGCCATCCCCGTGTACCCGCCATCGCCCACTACACACCTAACCTCCGAGAGGCGCCCATCTGCTTGAGCAGCAAGTGCGGCCAGTGCCCCAGCTCGATCAGTGACATTTGCCGTGGTCACAAAAGCAGCGTGCAATAATCCCTGAGTGTCCACAGCTATGTGCCGCTTGATACCAGAAGTCTTCTTGCCTGCGTCATAACCTTTGTGGTTTGCACTGTCTGTGTTCTTCACGCTCTGTGCATCAACGATGATCAGGCTGGCTTTGCCACTGCGCCCCTGGGATTCGCGGGCCTCGCCAACCCATTTTTTTAACGCCTTGTCCAAGGCGCTGCAAGAGTCTTCTGGGGACGATTGCCGCCAGATAGTGAAATACTCATGCACACTTCGCCACTTTGGATACTCGTTGGGCAACATGCGCCATTGGCAGCCGGTCTTCAGCACGTACAACACTGCGTTGAACACGTGATAGAGATCGAGTTGTCTTGGCTTGGTTCGCCGACGCGCCGCCTCCAGGATCGGTCTAACTTTCTCGAACTGTTGGCGAGATAGGTCACTCGGGTAGATTCGCTCGTCTGTCATTGCCTTCGCAGCCGCTATGACTATGGATAACAATAGTTTAGGTCAGATGTCCAAAATCGTCAGATCTTGAACAGGTTCTTAGGTTCAAACGACCTCGCAGGGCAGTAGCCGGATATCCGTCGAGGGAAAGATTGTGGGCCGGAAACCTACCCTGCCAGACGTTACATGGCTGGAAATCCGCGTCGTTCGGCTCCCGATTGCCCCAAGGGAACATGACGTCGCTAAGTCCTCCGCGCGCAGCATGCTCCCACTCCGGCTCAGCCGGCAATCTACCGCCCGCCCATTTTGCAAATTGGGCGGCGTCATTCCACGTAATGTGAACCACCGGATGGTCGGGATACCAATCGTACTCGGACCCTGGCCCGTTGACCCGTCGCCAGTTCGCGCCATCCGTTTTGACCCGCCACTCCTGTCCGGGGGGCGATAGGGCTGACCGCGCCGATCCGGTAAGTGACCATAGAACGAGTACGACCAGCCGTACCGCTGCTTGAACTACCACGTCGCGCCGCAGCTGCGCTGAGGCACGGATGCCCGCATGCAAACGATGCGGCGAGATGGCCAGCCGTTCACCCCGGTGCAGCTAGCCCATCATCGGCACGACGGCCGGGGCCGGTGGATGGAGGCGACAGGAAGCGGTGGACTGCCTGTCTGCGCACGGCACCATCTAGGGGGATTACCGCATGAAAGAGCGGAGTCTTGCGTGGCTTCTTCGGCACGCCGGGCGCCAAGGAGGAGGGCGGCGAGCGGACGTGCTGGTGCGGTTGCGGCCACAACAGCAAGAAGGTCTAGCCTCAGCAGGTGGGACGGCCGGTTCCAAGTGCGAGACGGGCGCTGGTGCTGACCCGCATTCGATTCAGGAGGGATGACGAGCGGGGCGGGTGCGAACGCATACCTGCGACTGCCGCGGCTTGTTCGTGACTAGGGCTATGAGCCTTAGGCCTGCGTCAACATCGCCAAGCGCCTATTGCCGCCACCCGCTGTCGCACGCGAGATCGAGCGCACTTTGACCGGCTCGGTGTTGCGCATCGACTCGGAGGAGGTAGAAGGTGGTGACGTCTGCGCGTACCCTACCGGGAGAATGGGCGTATGCCATTCAAGGCCCGCGCAGCAAGGAGGCTGACGCGCTCATAGGCGCAAGCCGTCTCGCCTTGCGTGGTCCGCGGGGAAGTCCGAAGTTTGGTGATGCTACCGGTTGAGCGCGGGCGGGCACGGTACGATGCGCTAGGCGGCGCAATTCCTTGTTGATTTATAAGACAAATCGTAAGTTGATCGTTCTATGATAGAAGAAGGACTCCTCAGGCTAAAAACGATAGAGGTGGAACGCCTCTTCAAGCTATATGACCACCGCATTGCTCTGAACCTAGGCGAGAGGGTTACGCTGCTTCACGGTCCGAACGGAGTAGGCAAGACGGTGGTGCTGCGCATAGTTGATTCGATGCTTAACGGTCGGTTCAGCCGCCTGCGGAATATTCCTTTTCGCAGCGTGCGCCTTGAGTTCGAGGACGGTACACAACTCGCGCTGGTCGAGTCTCAGGACGGCGACCCGGCTGGCGATCGAAACGTTCGCCTGGAGCTTGTTGCCGAAGTGGGCGGGTCACAGTCAGCAACGCTTCACTGGCCACGCGGCCGCATAGAAGACCTACTAGTAGACCACTCCTACATCGAACCGCACCCTGAGCAAGATGCGCTGTGGATTGACATGAGGGATGGCGAGGTGCTGTCGGAGGACGAGATTCTCGCGCGGTTCGGCCGCCCGCCACGGTCTCGCATGCCTCAGGCAGGACGTCGAAGCCGAAAAGAAAAAACTCCTGATTGGTTTCCAGAGCCTGATTGGTTTCCGCAGCTAAGAGATAAAGTCAGTACCCATCTCGTTGAGGCGCAGCGTCTACTGCGGGTGGATTGGGGCGCTGCGCGCAAATACCCCTACTACAGCCCGCGCGCACGCCCCCCCACCGTCTCGACTGTAGTGGAGTATGCGCAGGACTTTCAGAGGCGAATTGGCGAGACTATGGCTCGCTACGGCCGGACCTCTCAGACCCTTGACCAAACGTTCCCCGAGCGCTTGATCGGTGCGACGGACTCGCTCGCCGAATCGGACCTGCGCGAGCGCATGACCGCTCTCGATAAAAAGCGCGCCGAGTTGAAGACTATGGGTATCCTCGATGAAACGCCGGCTCATCCTTTCGATGTCTCCGCATTGAGAGACCTTGACCCTACGCAATCACGCGTCATGACGCTTTATGTGCATGATACGGCGGAGAAGCTGAAAACACTGGAAGATCTGGCCAACAGGACCCGGCTCTTGCTGGAGAGCGTGAACCGCAAGTTTCAGCACAAACACATTCGCATGGACCGCGAGAAGGGTTTTGTCGCAGAGAATGATATCGGTGAAGAGCTGAGGCTTGTCTCGCTCTCGTCAGGAGAGCAGCACGAGCTGGTGCTGCTATACGACGTGCTGTTTCGTGTGCGCCCCAATACCGTCGTGCTTATCGATGAGCCAGAGCTTTCTCTTCATGTGGCATGGCAAAAACGGTTCCTTCCCGAGCTTTTGGAGATCGTCGGAACGGCCAACTTCGACGCGCTCATCGCGACCCATTCTCCATTCATCATCGGCGACAGGACGGACTTGATGGTCGGGCTGGGGGGCAGCGAAGAGTAATGCCTACAGGATTGAAGGACGCGGGCGCGTTGGAGGCGGAAGTGAGAATGACCCGTTCCGTTCATTCAGGGGCAATCTTGATCGTCGAAGGCCCCGACGATGCCCGGTTCTGGGGCGGCCTCGTGGACACCGGGGCCTGCGAACTCGTGATAGCCGAGGGCAAGGTCAACGCAACAGGTGCTATTACCCGGCTCGACAACAGCGGTTTCGCCGGCGCCCTGGCCCTAGTCGATGATGACCGGGACTCGCTGCTAGGGCGCGGTCCACTGTCGGACAACCTCATACGCACCGACGCGCACGACCTGGAGTGTGTTCTCCTGCGGTCTCCCGCTTTGGGACGAGTATTGGCAGAGCTTGGTGATGATGCGAAGCTCACGCGCTTTGTGCAGACCTCGGGGAAGCCGGTTCGAGCGGCTCTGCTGGATAAAGGATGCTTGTTTGGGCGGGTGTGGTGGGCTGCAGAGCTCATTGGCCACCCAATCGAGCACGGCATCCGGCAGGTTCAACGATATGTCAGACAGCAGGATTGGGAGATTGACGAACAACAGTTTTGGGCCGCAGTGGTGAGCGGCGCTCAGGAGCCGGCGGCTGCCGGATTACGCGACGCGGCGGCGGCGCTGCCCGACGCCGATCCGTGGTTTGTTGCAAGAGGGCATGACCTCGTTGCGATACTCAGAATCGGGCTAAAGCGGGCCCTGGGCAACATTCGCAATAGCGTCGGACCGGCCCGAATATCACAACTGCTGAGAGTTGCATTTCAGCTCGAAGACCTGGACGCCTGTGAGCTTGGCAAGCGTATCCGGGAGTGGGAGTGGCGCACTCAGGGTTTTGCAATTTTGGCCGCTGACCCATTTGGATAAGCGAGGACGTGGCCAGTATCACCATCCGCAACCTCTCCACCGAGACCAAGGAACGGCTACGCGCGCGGGCCGAACGGCACGGTTCGAGCCTGGAAGCCCTCGCCCGATCTATTCTGGATCAGGCCGCTCAGGACTTCATTCCGGCATCGTTGCCGCGCTTTCCACGCGACCTGATTGTTATGGTCGAGCCAGGGGAGGAAATCGAGCCTTTGCTCCGACAGCTCGATGACCGGCAAGAGGCCGTGGATCTTTGATTCTGCTCGATACCAACGTACTTTCGGAACTCACACGGCTGTCGCCGGCACCCACGGTAGTTGAATGGCTTGAGGAAAACGAACCCCTCCCCGCTTTGCCGACGGTTGCTCTTGCCGAGTTGTCATACGGCATCGCAAGACTTCCAGGGGGGCGTAGGAAGTCCAGCTTGGGAGAGTTTTGGCTGACGCTCCGGGATCGATTCGCCGGTCGGACGTTTGCCTTCGATGTCAGAGCGTCCGCAGCTTACGGCGAACTCGTGGCGGCCGCGGAACGGCGTGGATGGAAGGTGCATGTGGGCGACGGTCAGATTGCTGCGATTGCTTCGGTGCAAAACATGTCCGTCGCGACGCGTGACATCGACGATTTTGAGCCAACTGGGGTACGACTGATAAATCCCTGGACGAGCGCGTCGTAGGTGCGAACACGGCGCGCGAGCGCGCGGTGCAATTAGCGGTCGAGCTAGCGGTCCTTGTAAAACTGTTCCCGCTTGGCACGGAATGGACCTGAAATGCTTGGTGGCCAGAGGCGGAATCGAACCACCGGCACGCGGATTTTCAGTCCCCTGCTCTAATGCATAACTCTTTTAGGAGCAGTCGGTTGCGGTGCTTGCTTTTTCCCAAACCGCACTTCGGTTGCACGTAAATTCAGTTGGATAGCGATTGGAGGCGGCACGAATTTGGCACAAGGCTTTACGAGCCCCGTTTGCGCCATGAGCCAGTCGGAACAGGAATTAAACGTCATCCACCGATTATCGAGAAAGAGCCAATAGTCGATGAGGTGGATTGGGTGTTCTCCAAGACCTCGATTTTCGACGAGTGTGAGAGGAACAAAGCACCTGTTGCATGGTAGAGACCACTCCTGGCGGCCGCCGCTTGGCTGCGTTGTTGCCAGGGCTGCCCGCCGCTACCCGGCGGGTGGTTAACGGTGCGGCGTTGGGCCGCATCCTGGGTGAGCAGATGGCGGCAACGCGGCCATTCATCATTCATGCGGTCGAGCGCTTTCGCGGCAAAGCACGGGCTGCCACCGGTGGCTGGCCCCTCATTATCGAACAGATGCGCGGTGATGACCGCGTTATCTATCTAACCTTCGATATGAGCCGCTATCCGTTTACCGATTGAAGTGGCATGCCGGCCATGTGGCTAGCTCTGTTAGGTTTGGGTGCATTGCCCAAAACCGGCTTATCCGATGACGCGCACGAGCACCAAGCCCTGGCGGCTGTAGCGCTAGAGAGCGGTGCTCTCGCCTATCTCGGACATCTGGGCATGGTGGGTTTTTATCTCGGTCTGCTTCTGTTCGGACATGCGGCGCCGAGCAGCGTTAATCGCTATCTGCTGCGCACTGTGCTGCTGCTTGCTCCGGTTGTGTTTGCCCTGCTCGCCTGCGCGGTATTCTCTTCGCGGCTATTCAGTTCCGGTGCCAAGAGCGTCCTGGTCACCGTCATGGAACCGCTGCCCGGTAGCGGTTATGCGCTCATGCAGCTGTCCCTTGGCTTGTTCGCCAACCGGCGCGCGACTTTAGGCTGGTCTTACCGTGGCGGCGCCCCGCTGTGGTGGGGTATTCCGTCACAACCGGGTGAGGCGGCACTGCAGTGGACGTTTGTGAACGGTCTTACAGCAGAAGTGGCGCCCGCACCTGTGCGGATGCACCGTTTGCATGTGCTAAGTGGTCATGAGCTGGTGCCGTTTTCCTTAGATGTTCGGGCGGTGCGCGAGAGCGGTGCATTGGCGTTACGCTTAGATAACCGCAGCGGCGCCCAGATCCGGGCAGTGTGGCTGATATATCAGCCCAGGGTTTTTCCTCTGCAACCGGTGGCCGCCGAGCACACCTCACACCATCGCGTCACTTTGGCCAAAGGCACTGCTTTAGATCCATGGCCCGCTGAGCCTCTACTGGCTGCGCCCGCCTTAAGCCATGAGCACGATGCGCCGGTCAAGATGGCGCTATTGCGGGCGGTGCTGGCGCGCAAGCGCACCGACGAGCGATCCACCGCGCTGTTGGTCGGGCTGACCGAGGGGCCGTTGACCGCGGTCTCCACTGCCGCTTGGTCCCATCACAGTACCGCTATAGTGGTTCAGCGGCCGCCGGTACAGATTCGCCTGCGACATCCGCAGGCAGCGGATTAGGGTTTCGGCGGCAGAATGAGGCCATGATTGAACGGGGCCAAAGCACAGGCTTACCCGCTTGAGGCCGCGGATGATAGTGCCGTTGCTCAAGGAAGCTGTGGGCGCTCTGTGGCGGGGTGGGGCACTCTACCGCGCATACCTCGGTTATCCGCTGCTGCAGGCGATCACGCTCGTGTTGTAGTGGCCCAAATCCGGCCTCGCCAGTGCGCTCACCCAGGGTGTGGGCAGTGATGTGCTGGCCGCGGTAACGGTGGCGGCTGGCGCCAGTATTGCTTACACCAGCTTGCGGGCCGGCGCTGAAGATACTCATGCACGATGGCCAGTGCTCGTTACATGAGTGGCGCCAGGTGAGCGCGCTCCTCACAGTCTGGCTGGTGGCCGGTTATCTGGACGGGCCTGCCATCATGACAGCACACCTGATGGCGCTATCGGCGCCCGTCGTCTTGACGGCGTAGGCTGTGTGTGCCGTGCCGGTATCGTGTTGCTGGCGCTTGACTACCGCCTGCTGGGCGCGGTGTTGTATCTACATTTGGGTCATGCCGGCGGCTTGATGTTCGTGACATTAAGAGGCGTCTTCGCCGTTGCTTTCATCGCTTTAGCGTTCGTGTTCCCGCCCACTGGCTTGCTGGTGCTGGCGCTCGATTGCTTTAGCGCCGGGGCGCCGCGCAGCGGCAATAGCGCGCAGTTTTTCCTGATCTACGCTGTGGCCGCGGTCATGCTCACCGGCTTGTTGTTCCACGCTATAAGCCGTGCGCGCTCGCGTACCGTCTCGACTTGAGCCACCGTGGCGCTTGCGCCGCCCGGACTCTGGTGAATCGCACCGGATTTTCGTTCACAATGGACCGCACCGTTGGGCTGTGGCTCTTGCACCGCCCGGGCTCCGGTAAATTGCGGAGCCGCCAATCGATCTGAAAAAATGAGATGAAGGAAAGGCTAGCAATGACACGCCATGACATCACAGTATTAGGCGGCGTTGTGGTCGCCGCAGCACTGCTGCTCGAGCCCCTCCCGCTGCCCGCCCAGCAAGGCGGCGTGAGCACCGCGGGATCAGCCCGTCCGAAGAATGTATCGGACGGAACGGTAAGCATAGCGTCCGGTGGTTACGCCATGCGTTACTATTTCCAGGAAGGCAAGACTTTCACAGACAAAGATGCGCATGTCTATCACGAGCCGCTGATCTATCTGGATGTAGACAAAGACGACAGGATCAGGTCCAACATCGACGACATCGACGACAATGGCGTCCTGACCTTGTATGTGCGTTGGCATAGCAAACCTGAAGAGATAGTCAGCGCCCTGCGGCAGGAGTTGATAACAACGGCCAAACAACAAGATCCCTATTTCAAACTCGAACCGGGCACTGAGCCTTATAGGATTTCGGTTCTTGACCTGTCCCAAGCACAATTCATATCTTCCAAGAACACGCAACTGAAATCCCGCCCGTTACAGGCGGCGTTTACCGAAAAGGGGCGCATTCCTGTCTACTTTGATACCGGTTCTCGTGATAAAGCTCAGTCTTTTCTCGATGAATTGCGCGACGATCACAGCCAGCTTGTATTCAATTATAGCTTTCACGGCGTATCCGACGAGACATGCACTGCCACACTCAAGTCCGGCGTCATACAGGACCTCGACCTGTTCAAGCAGGTTGCCGGCGAAGGGAGGGAAGGCAGTGTCGCCCGCCATCAAATCGTCGATATCGCAGAACAAGTCATCAAACGGGAGCTGTTTGAAACCCGCTGCGCGAGTATGGCGGCGGCAGACGATCTGATGAAGAAGCTGTTGGACAGGCTTGGCGACCCTGAAAAAGCAGAGGTCTCGGGCTGGGAGGCGGTTGATAAATTGACAGCGTTCGACGCGGACAGTTTCAAGGCCGATGTGACAACGGCAACGAAAGACATCAAGAACAAGGTTACTCGCGAGCAGGTTCTCGACGCCACATCTAAGGCGATGAGCGAAGCGGAAACTGAGGCACTAGAGGCGGGAGTGGCAGTCTCCTACTCAGACGTGTTCAAGTCATCTCTGTCTGGCAGTTGGGCGAAGTCCAAGGGTTCGAGCAGCGCGGAAGCCAACAAAGCATTCACGGACGCCCTCGCCAAACAGGGGATACACGCGAGCTGGGAGGGGCAGAAGTTCGTTCCCAAGTCTGTGGATGTGCATAGCGTGGCAAGCTTGCGCTCGGCATGGGGGAAAACCGTACAGCTCACCTACAGCCTCACCACCGGCGAAAACGGCGGGGATTCTATCCACCTGACGAGACATGCCTGGTCTAGAAGCCTGCCGTATCAAGAATGGCGGGACATGAACGCCCGCTTGGACGAGCATAAAGCGGACATGGAACAGTGGCGCCAAGAGATGAGCAACGCCATAGACATTGACAGTAAGAAGGGCGATGTAAGGATTAGAGCGCCAGGCGAGAGGGGCGATGTAGACATTAGCGCGCCAGGCGAGAGGGGCGATGTAGACATTAGCGCGACAGGCACAGTGAACATTCGTGCGAAAAGAGTGCTTGTCAATGGGAAAGAAATGTAGACCTTACAGCGACAGGCGAGAGGGGCGATGTGGAGATTATAGTGACAGACAGGGTGGACATTCGCGCGGAAAGATTGCCTGTCAATGGGGAAGATTTTATTACGGTCGCGTCCTGTTATTATCGATTTGCTGCACCCACCAAATCCCGATACGCTGTTCACTGGCATCATTACGATCTTGGCAGAGACGACGAGGCGGCCCTTATTGCTGGTTGGGATACATCATGCGTCGATGATCTCACTTTATCGCTAGTTAGAAGCCGATCAACTGAAAGTGCTGGATACCGAAACCGGTTTCTCAAAGTAAGACACTGGCGCTGTGCTAACAATCTAACGGTGCGCATCATATTTATGGACGGAGCGGGAGTTGGGCGGGATTGGACTAGATGGCCTGACGAGCGGCGGAGTGAATATTCTCTGTCGCTCTTGAAGTCTTGGCGCAGCCACTAGGGGATGAGCGTTCCGAGGCAGTTTGAGCTAGATGCGGTCAACTGGAGGGTAGGTAGGATGACGCCAAAAAGCGCACTGCCCGTAGTGCTGCTCATAGGCTTGACGGTTGCGGCCGGTTGGGCGGCGGCCGGGCCCAACGCGGGATCGGCGCAAGCCGGGGGCGCAGGCGCCGCCCACGGCAGCCGCTTCGCCGCGGGATTGCCGAAGCCGGAGGATCGGGTGGCAGCGGATGCGGCGGCCGATGAAGCGAAGACAGCCGGGAAGGAGCCAAGCAAACAGCCGGCCGCCGGGGCGGCCAATGAGGGGCTGCTGTCAAGCAAGGCGTCAAACAAAGCCGCAAAGCAGACGAACGGCCAGACAAAAGCGATAGAAGAGCAAGGCCGAGCCAAAACGAAAAAGAAAGGCCCTAAGAAAAAGAAGGTTGGAACAGTAAAAGCGGCCACGGATAAGAAAAACGCGAGCGAAATAGCAGAAAAAGGACTTAAGTCTATCGAGAAGCAAACTCAAGAGAGGCTCGATGCAGCGCTCGCCAATCAGAAAAAAGTGGTCAAGGCCATGAACGACTTGGCGCCGGACATTGGCCCGGAAGATGTGAATGAGGACTTTCTCGTTCCAATGCAATAAAGCCTTTTTCATGCCTGAAAAAAGTCACTGGGCTGGAAGCCTCACTCAACGGGTTGCTCATCGGAGGCGCAGCAATTCACGAAATCTGCGAATTCATGGCGGTGGACTGCGCTCGCGGCATCGCTATTCGTGGCGCCATGCTTCGTTACCCACGTTGCCGAAGCTCAGGTAACGGTTGGCGCCTGTACTCCAGGACAGCGGCAATGCCAAATAAATACCATCGCGGAATGTGTCTGTTACGACGAATGGAGTCAAGCAAGAGAAGCAATGATGGTGGTGTGTGAATGGGAGCAAACCGACCGCAATTGCGGCCCTCGGCCGTCCTGTGATGAAAGCCGCAGTGGTGAACGATGGCAACCCGAAAGCGGACACTATCAATGCCGCTGCTCGAAAGACAAAAACGCAACTATGCGCTGTCAGTGGAAGGTTTATTAGGAAGAGTTGCTTGGGACAGGCCCGCCCGGCCTCATTTTCACAGCCATGAGCCGCACACGAGACGAGCCAGGCCGGTGTGGAGCGTGACCTGGCTTTTTTCGTGCGGCCCTGCTCAAGGAAGGTGTTGAGAGTGCCTGCTCTGCGGCGGCGCGGACACTGGCAAAACTGTGCCGCGCGATTATATCAACGCGACGATTGGTTTTGAGCAGCTCGCTGATCGCGCTGGCAAATCGCCCAAGGGCCTCAGGCGCATGCCCGGCCCCAGGGATAAGCCACAGGCGCATAAGCTAGTTGAGATCATCGTCCATCTCCAAAAAGCGCGCAGGTCTTCACTGTACAGCGCAGGCCGTTCGATAGAGGGCTTGCGGCTCACAGCCGCTGCCGGCAAGCATCGCAACCCGTCGATGAGTATGAGAGGAATAAAGCGCCTGTTGCATTGTAGAGGCCACTCCTGGCGGCCGTTGGGTTCAGCGTTGGGCCTTTGCTTCCGGCTACTGTCGGCTCCGAGGTGCGCAACAACGCTCACATGGAGCCTTGCAGGAGGATGGCCGGGGTCGGTGTCACCGCAGCACATAGGATCACAGGCCAGCCGCCACCGTGGCCGTGCCGCTCGCAGCCCATCCCGATAAGGCGTCGCGGGGTTATGGGCCTTCGTCGAACAACCCCGGCTGCGCTGGCGCCCGGCAGGGTGCACGCATCGCCATTGAGGACCGAGCTGACTGCGCATCAAGGTGGCTGAGAATCTTCTAGATGCCGTCGGGCCCCTGTCATCGCCGCGCGGCGTTCGGCCGGTGTCGGCTCCCCCGTATCGTTCTTTGCACATTGAGTGCCCCTGCCCCGTTTAGCGGGTGTGACGCGTGTACGGTATTCGCTGTTGGGCGCGAACACCCCGTGACCAATTCACCGGGAGTGAATTGGGACACGCGAAGTGCGCCCGAAGGGGGCGCGCCGAGGATGGCGCGCATCCAACCGAGTGAGGTTCACTCTCGGCTTCGGTCCCAGGGCGGCCAGGCGAGCGATAATGTCCAGAGGTTCGAATATGACGTGCGCCGTGCCATCGCGGTACGGCGTCTTCAGCGGGTAACGGATGTTGCCATTGCCGGTAAGCGACAGACCCTTGTCCGAGAGGGCCGGCCGACTGAGCTATCGACACAAGCGCTCGAGCTGGCGGCGTTGACCCGCCCGCGCCCAAACGCCGTCATGCAGGGAGAACCCGGCCACCTTGCCGACGCCATCATCGAACAGCCCCTCGGATGCGGCCAGCGTCTGCGGCGCGAACACCTTCGGCGATGCGGTAGGTGACCGGCGAACCGGGTCGTTGTTCCATCGTGCCGGCGTCAAAGTCATCGCCAGTCAGATACGTATTCTGCGCATCGCGTTCGAGAAAGCCCTGCCGTTCGAGGTAGCACCCGATGCGCTGCGCCAAGGTTTGGGTGAGCTGTGACAGCTCGGCACTAGTCGGCGCCTTCACCCGGCGAAAACGCGGCGAGCCATCACAACGCTCGACCTACACCCCGTCGAGCAACAGCATGTGGAGCGATTCTGTTGCTTGGAGGCTGGCACGATGGCTGCATCGACAACCTGTCGTTTACGTGCAGTCAAACCCGCTGCATCAATGGGTTCGAGTCAAGTACTCAACAGGGGTTCGACGAGCCCCGCACTGTTCAGCCATTCACGCAATAACCGGGCCGTCTTGGCATCCGGTACCCGGCTTTGCGCAGTCAAGCCAAGAAACCGGCAGACACTATAACGGTCACGGATTTAGATGTGCCCTTAAGGTATTTGTGCCAATTGGATGGGGCGTTCATCTGAGCAGTGATGATACGTGGTGACTCGGGTTAATCAGGAATATGTCGTAGCTAGATAGTCTCTGCCTAGTGCAGTATATTCAATATCCGGCTAATACACTAATATGCACAAAACTCGGTCATAGCGCACGATTTCTCCTTGACCAACGGACTTCTACGAAAACGACGCACCGTGGACAGCTCTGCGTGGTTCAGGTATATTTCTCTGTCCGACTGTGCATTGATCGCGGGACGGGAACTATGCCTGATGACGTAGTGGATGCGGCCTGGTTCATACGAAAATTCCTTGAATCTGAGGTGGCCGGTTGGCAGAAGACCTTAGAAAGCTTCCGGAGCCGGAAGAAATCGATGTATTCGAAGGCATTTGCTACGAACATTGTTGCTCTGGCCGAACAACATCTGGTGAAGGTTGTTGACCCTCATATCAAGCTCGAATTCATCGTCGCGTCCAGAATCGAGGACGCAACGAGGCGCCCTAGCACGTCATTTTTCACGACTTCGACGTGCCAAGTACTCGTTGACGCCCATGTTCAACCTCAGGAGAGGTTGTATTGGACGCTGCACGAAACGGCGCACATATTGCACAGCGTCCAAAGGGCACTTCCCGCCCGTTCATATACAGATGACATTGATTTGAGGGCATTGAACTTCGTACCAAGGCAACTTGGTGTGGAACGAACGAACTTCGAAGCTGCCTCCCTTCTCTATCAGGATGTATACGAAACGCTCGAACTTCCAATCAAGGGAAGAAAAAGGAAGCGTTCGAGCATCTTGATCGAGAACATGTGGGAGCGAGTCGAGGGTATTGTTCGCCGCACAAGTGAACAGTCCTCGACGCTCTCCGCCCACATACCGACAAATCCATTCTACGCACTCGATGACGAAGCCAAGCGGTACGTCGAGCAGTCTCTGAATCATATCGACCATTCACTAACCGCGGTTCAGGAGTCACTGCAGCACATGGAAGCAGCAATTGAGGAAGCCGCGAGTTGAGTCTCACAACAGAGCTACTTGACACAGTCAGAAAGCTAGGCGCTCTCGAAGCAAGAACAGAGGACGTTGCAAAGGCTCAAGCCAGAATCGAATCAAAGCTAAATGATTTCATCGACCGGCTTGCACGCATCGAAGCCAACTACGAACACCTTCGTGAATCGGTCAAAAATGAAATCCTGGCGGACATAAAGGCCGACCTACGTGGGCTCCAGGTTTATTTGGACCTTGAGAAACGCAATCTTCTACCTGCCTCGGATGGAGAGCACGGCACGTCCCCGCCTACCGCTTAGCATAACAACCGCATCCGGCTGACCGTTTGACCCGCTGGCCGAAATTGCTGTCGCAATTCGTCCATCGCCTCAAACGGTGGCTGATGCGGAGCGTTAGGCGCTCAGCACAACCGAAACATTGAGTAAGTTAAACAATATGCTAGAAAAACTTAGAAGAAATCCTGAAGCAAAAGAACACCACTTGAAATTTATTCCTTTTCACTACCCAGCGATTTTCGATAGAACTTTTGCAGTCGCCAAAAATTCAGAAGGTGTCGTTTGTGCTCTACTTTGTGCAACTGCATTAGAAGCTTTTATAAATGACTTTGCTGGTTGGTATAGTTTTGCATCCAAACATTTACATCAATATGGTGAAGATGACTACCCTGTCAAAAACTATTTAAAAGCAGACGAACGAGAAATACTAAATACATTAAATAAAAACGAACGACTAACAACGCTAGAAAAGTTTCAAATTATCTATAAATTCGACAAATCAAATGTAGTATTTCAAGACGCAACAACTTTAATAAAAATAAGAAATAGTCTCGCACACATAAAATCCGAAGAATTAAATATTTAACGAGCCAAAATCAGTTATAGAAGGCTACCCCAAATTTCTTGACAATTTATTCCAAAATAAAGTCATTTCTAAACCAGAGAAATTTTGTAGTTGGATTGAGGTAATCGAGGAACAAGAGTTTTGCTTGTGGTGTCAAAACACTTGTTATCAGCTTGTAAAAGAAACGATGAAACAGCTACCTGAGTCAAATGTAAAAAACAATTTCATCAAAAAAATGTGCTTCCCATTTAACGTTGATGTAATGCGTAAACGTTATCAATATGTGCCTAACAGGTAAATCTAGGTGACGCCTACGGCGCACCTGATTTAGGCGTGTGTGTCGGGCATGACACAGACCTAGCGAGGTGGAAGTCCTCTTACCAAGTACTCGTGGAGTTGAAGGTTAGCGGAAGGACAAGGATTACATCGTGAGGTGTGGGCTGGAGGAAGTCCAACGCAAACTGGCGGGGCGACGAACAGGAACTAGATAGAAGGTGTGAGGTATCCGAGACCAGTGGGCACGTGACCACGAAGTCTTCCCTCCACAGACGGGATAGGTTTTATAAATCGAGCGTTTACGCCCTGAAAGCCCTGTGTCTTAGCCCGAGAGGTCTGTCATAGGTGCCGGAAGCACTGAAATCGGGGTAACCGGATTTGAGCGTAGGGCACAAGTCAGCAAAAGACAGAGTAGGCCGTGTCCTCGACGGTTGAAGGTCTGAACCTTATCGGCATCATGAACGGTTTGAAGTAGGACCTGACAGCCGCCGACCGGCGAGGCGAAGTGCCTGCCGCGAGTGGGAGGCAGAACAGGTGAGGGGAGAAAAACGCCCTCAGGACGCCATCGAAGCGGGTTCGTGGATGATGCAGGTAGTGGACAAGGAAAAGCGGATACAGGCATTGAAACCAGTCCAACGTAACCAAGGTGCAGCGGGAGTAGAGGGTATGACGGTAGATGAACGGTCAGGCTACCTGAAGCACCACTGGCCTGCTATCAAGGCGCCACGGTTGGCAGGCACCTATCAGCCACAACCGACGCTGCGAATCGAGATACCCCAACCACACGGACGCCTGCGCCAACGGGGCCTACCCCCGGTCACCGACCGTGTTATCCAGCCAGCAATAGCACAAGTGCTGCGCTGGATGTGGGAACCGCCATTCCATCCCAACCGCTACGGTTTGCGCCGGATGCGCAGTGCACAACAAGCGCTACACCGGGCACAAAGCGAGGTCATCAAAGGCCGCAAGTGGGTCGTTGCTCTGGACTTCGACAGCGTCTTCGACCGGGTCAAGCAGGACCGGCTAATGCCTAAGCTGAAAGCTGAAATCCAAGACAAAGCCCGGCTAGGGCTGCTCAACGGCTAGCTGACATCGGGCGTTGAAATCAATGGAAGGTATGAGAAAACAGCCGAAGGCGTACCACAAGGGAGCCCGCGGTCACCGCTGTTATCAAATAGGGTCCTCAATGAGCTTGACCGGGAACGGGAACGGCGAGGCCACCCCTTCGTTCGCTAGGCCGATGACTGCCCAATCTATGGACGCCGCCCACGCGCAGGCGAACGGGTAAAACAAAGCATCCCCCACTTTGCCGAGCCTACCTTAGGGCTCAAGGTCCATGTCGCCAAAAGTGCGGGGGTTCGTCCCTGCAACCGGACAGTCCTGGGGTTTACCTGTAGCCCACGCCCTGGCCACACACTCAAAGTGTCTGAAAAGGCAGTGGAGAAGGTGAACCACCCGGTAAGGGGGCTAGGCCGCCGGACCCGAGGCCATTGCTATCTATCAGCTTATCGCTGAATTGAAAGAAATCCCTGCTGGGTTGGAACGCTTACTTGGGTATCGCCCCAGTAAAGAGCCCGCAGCGCGACCTGGACAAATGGATACGGCGGAAGTTACGGTGCGACCTATGGAAACCGTGGGACAGGTCGGGCTACCGCACGCTCAGGGCTTTGGGCGTTGAACGTCGATGGGCGTGGAATACCGCGAAATCGGCCCATGGCCCATGGCGGTTGAGTGCAAGCCCAGCCCTTTACTAGGCCTTACCCCATAGGGACTTTAAAGACTTGGGGCTGGTAGCCTTATCAGCATGAACCAGAAACGACACGATAATGAACCGCCGGGGTACGTGCTCCGTAGGCCCGGTGGGGTGGGAGGAGGGGCATCGTGAGGTGCCCCCCCTATCCCGATTGGACCACGTAGAAATGGACGGACGTTACAATCTAGGAACACAAGAAGTACGAGCGCTCGCGATCCAATGTCACGCGCTGGATTGCGAATTTGATGCGTTGTTCAATGACAACACGATCTGCGGGTACTCCGACCGAACCTACGACGCGTATACGCGACTACTTTCGACTGCACTCCTCAATCTCGCGATTTCGATACGGGTTTCCCTGAACAAGCACCCGGCCTACAGGAATACGCGTAGCGGCGTTTCGAACGCTGGCCTCTTCGAAGACTTAGGGCCGCATGGGGATGGAACATTCTCGTTCAAGGATGTCTGCGACAAGATCATTCACGCAGAAGAAATATTGCGTCCAATTGAGATTGGTACTCGCGGTGCATGCTGCACGCTGCGCGGTGAACTTCGCGGAAAGTCGTGGGAACTCGGTCTTGGTGTCCGAATCTTTACGGAGTACGTACTTAAGTGGTGTGACGAAGTCGATGCCGAGCCGTAGGCCCACATTGGGCCCAACAATGCCATCCAGCCGGCCGCTTGACCCGCTGGCCGAAGTTGCTGACGCAACTCGTCTATCGCCTCAAGCGGCGGCTGATTGCTGGTGTTGGGCGTGAAAGCGTGTATTCAAGGGCAAGCAGAATTCCAATTCAGCCTGGATGCCGGCATACCGATAGTGTTGCGATTGCGATGCCCAAGCGCAGAACAACGGCAATTTATGTGCCCATGTAGACACGGCGGTTGCTGGCCGAGAATGACTGCAAAGTTCAACAATGTTTTCTCGTGCAGGCTGGCCCTCAACCGCTGGGGAACATCGGCGAAGCGCAAACATGGCGTATCGATACGAGGACTCGTAGCCGGGCATCAGTCACTGCAAAGTCAAGTACTTGTAGACAAGCTGATGTGGCAACAAGATAAGCATTCGATATCTGAGTTTCAGCGCTGTAGGGATGCAGCGGGTCGCGACGTTCGTTGGTGTAGTAAGCGTCCTCGCCCAACAACGGGCTCCAAGGAGGGGCGCTCCGCTTCGCTGCGCGCCCCTGAGCCCCGCCGTTAGCGGCAAAGGAAGGGTTTCTCCGTGGCTAAGCAAAAATTCTCACCGGAGAAAATCACTTCTCCGATCCAACTGCTGGCGGTTTGGTTCGTTTCGCTAATTGCGCTAGATGGTGCCTTTCTTGGCGCTGCCGCAACGATCACAGCGCCGGACTGGCTTCTGGTTGTCTTAGTCGTGGCGGCCGTATTAAACGTGCCTATCTTCCTGGGCTGCATGTTTCTATTGCAAACTCGATTTCGTGCGGAACTTCAGTCGGACGAGCACTATTCGACCTACATTGCCCAGCGGAGGGAACGAGCAGAGTCGTTGGCCGATGAAGTGCGCGGCCTCATGGACGAGGCTGGTCTGGATTTGCAGCGACTGGTTCAGGGAGTGCGACTAAGCGACGAGGTAGTCGATTCAATTAGACCGTTAATCGAGGAGCTTGCCGATTCAATTAGGTCACTCGAACGCACTTCCGACCACTCAGTAGATTCCGAATCTCTACTGACCCTGGCACACGGTGAGTTGGTCGTGGGCAACTGGCTAGCCGGAGCTGAAATCCTCGAGCGGTACGCTCAGAGTCGCCCACACGACTGCGAGGCTAACTATTTGCGTGGCGTGGCCTTTGCCAATGATCGAGATGGCAAACGTACTGATCGTGCATCCCTTCGAGCGTACAACGACACAATCGCATTTCTTCCCGAAGAAATCGACGACAACTTTCGGGCACGGGTACATACGTATCGCGAGGCAATACTGAAGCGAATGCGTCGGTTTGATGAGGCACTGGCGGATTTTACAATCTCTTTGCCGCTCGTTCGCGCCGAATATGAACGGGCTGACCTCTTCTACAATTTTGCGAGCACCTATGCAATGAAGGGTGATCGAGAGCGAATGTTAGAGTCTCTGTGGAAGATTCCTGAAGAATCAGGGTATTTGCGCGCTGTATACAACCGTCGCTCTGATTACTTTCAATTGTTTGCTAATGACCCAGAATTCCTAGCCGTGCTTAGCGGTGCTAACACCGCAATCCAGCCGACCGGCGAGGACGCCGGCGGCTGATCGCGTCCGTTGGGCGTAAAAGCGTGTATTCAAGGGCAAACAGAATTCCAATTCAGCCTGGATGCGGGCATACCGATAGTGTTGCGATTGCGAGGCCCAAGCGCAGAATAACAGCAATTAACAACAGCAATTTATGTGCCCATGTAGACACGGCGATTGCTGGCCGAGAATGATTGCAAAGCTCAACAATGTTCTCTCGTGCAGGCTGGCCCTCAAACCGCTGTGGAACATCGGCGAAGCGCAAACATGGCGTATCGGTACGAGGACTCGTAGTCGGGCATCAGTCACAGCAGAGTCAAGGACTTGTAGACAAGCTGATGTGGCAGCAAGATAGGCATTCGATATCCGAGTTTCAGCGCTGTCGGGATGCAACGGGTCGCGACGTTCGTTGGTGTAGTAAGCGCCCTCGCCCAACACACGCCCTGAGCGGGACCGTCAACCCATTTCAGGCCGATTCGGCGAGTTTGGCTAGAAGCGGCGAGCCGCGGCCTTTCATGGCGGCTCAGTAGGTCGCTTCGTTGTAGGTCGTCTTCGTCTTCCGGCACGGGTGCATGATACGTAGCCACTTGAACGCAAGAGCGCGCAGCGCAGATTGATGGCACTTCCCCTTCGCTTCTCTGGTGCTGATACAAGCCTGTGGCCCAGAACGAATGCGGCGTTGTCAAAGCTGCCCACTCGACGAAGGGTTGCCGAATAAAAGTGGGACAACCCCAACGCCCGTGAACCCCATTGGAATGGCCACTTCTTTCAGTCACCGGAGCCATGCTCGCGTACTTTTGGAGGTCGGTGGCAGTCTCAAAGCGAGCGCGCTGTTCCCCCAATGCGGCCAACAACCGCGGCGCCAATACCGGCCCAGCACCAGGGAAGGAAGCGAAGAGGTCGTAGTCCTCATGGCCGCTTGCTTTGGATTCGACCACCTGATTGACCCGTGCGATTGCCCCTAAGGTGGTACGAAGCTGTTCGACCAAGGATTGGATCCTCAAAACGTCGGGCTCGATTACCCCAAGGTCGTCAGTGAGAGGCACCGCTGAGTTGATGTCATCCTTGATTGAACTAGCTCAATCAGGCTACGCCTAAGCGCACTGTGGGGCTGTAAGGGTTTGAGCTTATCGCCATGTAGGGTGGTCACTCCAGGGCGAGTGGCGCATCGGTAGGGTCATCTTTGGCGCCACAGGGCACCCACGTGTGGCGGTAGTTGGCCAATGGGGCCGCATTGATGGGGAACCATACGAAGCAATCGGACTGGCTCAGGGCGGTGACTATAGGCCCCTTGAACAGTTCCACTGCGACGGCTATGGGCGCACCCTTGAAAGGCTGGCACCATTGCCGCGCCCACGGCTCAATGTCTTCAGGTGCGCAAGGACGCACGATTCGACCGTCTCATCGTGCCCTGCGCGCCAACAGCTATCCTGCCGGGCGTCAGCCCAATCCAAGCCTATGCAGGCGAGGAACTGATGGTTACACAACGGAATGCGGACGTTCCAATACCTGAGTTAGCCAAAAAACAATCGCATTCAAAGCCGTATTCTGGGTACTGGCCGAAATATTGCGCTCCGTAGCAAGGTATGACAGATAACGTTCAACATCCGTCCGGTCCACCTCGGCGATGGATTTTCCCGCGCACCAACGCATAAACCGGGTTACCTAATCCATATAGGCTTGTTCGGTACGGATAGAATAATGGCGCGAACGAATCAGGCTCGACATCTGCTGCAACGATGACCGATACGCCTCATCCAGCCCGCTTTGATGCGCAACGCGCTGGCTTAAATCAGCCACGGGTTCTGTTCGCGCCAATGTTGCATGGTTGGGCTGCAACGACTGTGCCGCCTCGTGCCAATACAACCAATCTACAGTTTGACCAGCAGGCGTGTTAGCCAAATCAACCAGTAATAAACGCAACGCATCCACTGCTTGCTTGAACTGCCAATGCTGTAATCGATTGTGGCGCGACAAATCTCCCAGAAAATCCTCTATAGTCCGCTTTGGATAAAACAGGCAGTGATTTATCCGGAAAAGCTTCGAGCAAACTTTCGACCTGTCGGACGTACCAACGCCGCGCGCCTTCTGGCACCTGCTTTTTGGCTAACAGATCAAGGTATTTGTGCCAATTGGATGGGGATTTCATCTGTGAAGTGATGGTGCGTGGTTACTCCGGCTCATTAGGAATATTCTGTATCCGTCTAATACACTGTTGGACCCGCTAGACCCCATTTGCTCACATACACGTACGTTTCGGGTAGGAATGAGAGGGAATGCAATTCATCACCCACGGCCCCGACATCCCCGATGCGCTTTTGCAGGCGCACGAGGAAGGCCGCGTGGTGTTCTTCTGCGGTGCAGGCATTTCCTATCCCGCCGGTCTGCCGGGCTTCAAGGGGCTGGTTGAGCAGATCTACCGGCTGAACGGCACGGCACTCTCGGACATCGAGCGCGAGGCTTTCGATCGTGGGCAGTTCGACGCCACGCTTGACCTGCTGGAGCGGCGCCTGCCGGGGCAGCGCCTCGCCGTCCGCCGCGCACTGGCGCAGGCGCTAAAACCAAAATTGCGCCGCAAGGGTGCAACCGATACGCAGGCGGCGCTGCTGCGGCTGGCGCGCAGTCGTGATGGCGCGTTGCGGCTGGTCACCACCAACTTCGACCGCGTGTTTCACAGGGCGGCCAAACGCACAGGCCAGGCGTTCCAGGACTATGCCGCGCCGATGCTGCCGATTCCGAAGAACAGCCGCTGGAACGGGCTGGTCTTTTTGCATGGCCTATTGCCTGAGAGACTAGACGACACGGTCCTGAATCGTCTAGTGGTCACCAGCGGCGATTTCGGCCTGGCTTACTTGACGGAGCGCTGGGCCGCCCGCTTCGTGAGCGAGCTATTCCGAAACTACGTCGTCTGTTTCGTCGGTTACAGCATCAATGATCCAGTGCTGCGCTACATGATGGATGCGCTGGCCGCCGACCGGAGGCTGGGCGAAGTCATACCACAGGCCTGGGCGCTGGGCGATTGCGAGCCAGGGCAAGAGCACCGCAAGACTATTGAGTGGAAAGCCAAGGGCGTCACGTCCATCCTTTACGAAGTGCCTGCCGGTAGCCACGATCATTCGGTGGTACACCAGACCCTGCACGCCTGGGCAGACACCTACCGTGACGGCGTGCAGGGTAAAGAAGCCATCGTCGTCAAGCACGCCTTGGCCTGGCCACAAGACAGCACGCAGCAAGACGACTTCGTCGGTCGGATGCTGTGGGCCTTGTCGGACAAATCGGGACTGCCGGCCAAGCGCTTTGCTGACTTCAGTCCCGTCCCGTCACTGGACAGGTCTGGCCCAAGTCCCGCGACTTGGCTACCCCACGAATCGCAGAATCCTTAACCCGGCTGGTCATTGCTGCCCGAGGTGAGTTCCCGGCAGCCTTGGCTGCGGTACAGGACTGGCTGCAACCGATTGAACGCCCGCACTACGTCGCCCATCAACTGCACGAATCTGGGCTGTGCAGACGGTTTCCTGTGGAGGCATTGTCGCTACTGAATGCCGTGATTGCCGATCAACAGTGGTCACCCCGGGAGTTGGGACAATGCTTGGAAGAGATCATTCAGGCCGCGCCACAGCTTGTGCAAGATACCCCATACCAGCGCCTACGCGAATTCGTACGGAGGCACGGGTAATGGCGAAGTGAATGGCCCTTCGCAACCAGTCGGGCCCAACATGCGCTACGCGCTCCTTTCGGCCGGTGATGCTTGGCGTTATGGTTACACAAAAAAATACTACAGAAGGAGATCGTTATGAATGACACTGTCCAGGTTTACATTGACACCCACTCGAAAAGCCAAGTGGCTGGTTTTCTGTTCACCCTATTTTTGGGCCCGCTTGGGCTCTTTTATAGTAGTTGGGTTGCTGCACTTATCCTCTGCGTAATCGCTATGATTTCTGCAGCCACTATTATAGGGCCATTAAATATGTTGGGTACTGGCAATACTTATAAGCTTCGTTACTGTAAATAGCCATAATGAAAAGGTACAAGCTACCGCTAATCTAAATCATTCTAAATCGGAACCATAACAAGTAGCTGCACCGGATCGCTGCTTCGCAGTTCCCCAGTGAGCTAGGTGTTATGTGCTTCTTGCTTGAATCGCGATACACTCTGCTTTGTACCACTAGACAAGGTGAAAGGGTATGAAAATTCAAGAACTTACCTTGCAGGAGCGGTTACGCTTGGTCGAGCAAATCTGGGACAGCATCGCCGACGAAGAGGCCTCAATTGAATTGCCCGAGGCACATCGTGAGGTTCTGGAGGTGCGCCTGGAGGCCTACCGAAAATCAGGTGATCGGGGTGTGCCCGCCGCTGAGGCCATCGAAAGGATACGTTCGCGGTTGTGATGGTTCGGCTGCGTCCGCAAGCCGATGCCGATCTGGAAGAAGCCGCTCACTGGTACGAGGAACAGGTTGACGGCCTGGGTTCAGAGTTTTTGGATGAGTCTCTGCGAACGATTTCTCGTATCTCCAAGCACCCGGCATCGTATCCCCTCGTGTTTCAGAATGTTCGTCGTGCGATGACTCGACGCTTTCCGTTCTGCGTCTACTTCATTGAGGAAAATGATGAGATTGTCGTCATCGCAGTCATGCATGGCACTCGTCATCCATCCAGATGGCAAGGGCGCACATAACAAATAAGGATAGGTTGCGCGTAGCCGCGACCTATCCCGTGTTGGACAAGCCCGAGGTTGTAGCAGCCCTACTATGTTGCTTGTGGTATGCGGTCTCATCTTCGTAGAAAAGAAAGTAGATTTAGGGTTGGCCATATTATCCCATGTGGGGGCAATAATCGGTGGTTTGGTAGCTGGTGTTGGGTATGCTAATAGCAAGAACACTTAACAATCCGCTCAAATTCGTTCCGGCCGCTAAAAGCGCGGCCTTCACTGGACTCGCTACGCGTTGCTTCGCTCGCCGTTTAGCGGGGCGTTATGTGCTTCCGCAAATTACGATATACACCATCTAAAATATAGTCTAAAATTAGGCATTATATTCGGTCGATGATGAGGTCTAGATATGAGACAGGTATTAGCTGATTGTTCTGCAAGTATTTCAGAACTAAAGAAAAATCCTATTGCCCTCTTGAATGATTCGGAAGGTTCGCCTATTGCAATATTAAACCATAACAAGCCAGCAGCTTATCTAATTCCAGCTGAGACTTATGAGTGGATGGTGGAATTGATTGATGATTATCAGCTTGCAAAATTGGTAGAAGAAAAGCTTAAGGATAGAGATCGAGCAGTGGAAGTAAATCTTGATGACTTATAAGCTTAAATTTCTTCTAGTCGCACTCAAAGAATGGAAAAATTAGCCCATCCTATTCAATCTCAATTCAAGAAAAAATTAGAAGAGAGGTTGATAAATCCTCATATTCCTTCCGCCAAGCTGACAGGCTATGAGAGAGTCTACAAAATCAAACTCAGAACAGCAGGTTATCGATTAGCTTATGAAGTAATTGATGATGAGCTTGTCGTTTACATATTAGCCGTTGGGAAAAGAGAAAAAGATTCTGTCTACAGAACTTTGAATAAACGAGTTAACTATTGAGCACGCACATAATCGGGTAACCGGAGGTCTCTGACCTCCAGCCCCCGCAACACCCTGCAGGCGGCTCCGCACAGGGCGTTTCATCCACCGTGATGACCGGCAATCCAGCCGTCCCGAAGTGAGAACAGCCCTTGTTGTTTCAGGTACGTCAATCCCAGTGCAGCCTCTATCCCGTGGCACTTGGCACTCTGCCACCCGCCTTTGCCGAAACGATCGGCGTAGCGGGCAAAACGGTGCCCACGTGGTTCCTGTTCCCTATCCAGGGAAGCGAACATGACGTTGGACAGCCACGGTGACAACGGGCCCCCTGTGGCACCCCTTCATGGCTGGGCCATAGGATGATTCCATTCCTAATGCCTGCCCGAAGAGAGCGCCCTATCAGGCGCTTCGAAGGCTCGGCGCTGAAGGCATACACTTCGCCCGCGCCCAGTGCGCGACGCTTGGGCTGAAGCGGTTGAAGATCGCAGCGCGGGTCAAGAGCACGGCCCGGCGGATAAGGCTGTCGTTCTCGCCGGCCTATCCTTATGCCCAGACCTTTACCCAAGTGCTGGCGAACGTACAGAAAGCGCTGTTGTGGAATCCGTGCGGATAGCACTCAACGCCACCCCCTCACGCGCAAACCCGTGATCGGCGCCGCGCCGAGGTCGGCGCACGTTCGGGCCTCACCACCAACGCTTGCTTGACCCCCCAAAGTACAAAATATCGCTCTTCACATCGCCTGGACTCGCACCGTTCGCGCCAATCGGCGTCGCTCCCTCCACGACATCGACGCGATCAGCGTGATTCACAAGATCTGCGGCTCGCAATCGGGAATCGGTGACGGATGCGGGTTAGTGCCAACAGCACCATCGGATGGCTGCGGACATCGACCGGTCAAAATTCTTTGACCGGGTTAACCACGACCAACGGATGACGTGGCTTGGCAGGCGATCAGGGACAAAGGCTTGTTACACCTGCATCAGCACGTAGGCGAACGAGGAGAAGTACAACCGCAACGGGTTCGCCCGCATCGTGTGTGCGCTGGTGCGGTCGGCAAAGAGGTCGAGTGGCTGCTCCTTGATGCGATTGTCCCTCTCGCCGCGCGCGCAGTATAGCTTCTCATACAATCGCTTGGCCGAGGCCTGGCGCGGCGAGAGGTGGGTCACCACGAACCGCGGATTCTCCCCCTCCGACAGAGACTCCGCCTTGCCCACCACCCGGTGGCTCCACGATTGGCCAGTGCGGTAGGTGAAGTCGCGCAATCGCCGGGCCGGCTTGCCGGTGCGACGATGAACGCTGCGGCCGAGGCATCCTGATTCGATTCGCGCAACCGCGCACACAACAGATGCTCGCCGCAGACGATGTACAGCGGCAGATAACAGTAGCAACGGTAGTCGCCGTGAAAGAATCGCCCTTCCTGGTGACCGTGCAACGGGTCGTCGCTCGCATCGAGGTCGAGCCAGACCTCGCGCGGCGCCCGCGAATGCGATTCCACAAAGAACTCGACCCACAACTCATCAAACCCTTCCGGGCGCGCGACGAGGCGCTTGTCGCGCTCGTGTGCCGCCGCCTCCGCTTCGCCGAGTTCCATGCGGTTCAACGGACTCGCACTGGTCCATGGATGCGCTTGTCGCTCTCGCGGAGCAGGACGCCACCGGCGTCGGAGCCGATGTGCCCACCATCGAATCGTCCGGTGACCAAGCGCCGTCCCAGGGCGTGAAACTCAAGCGGCTCACCCGTACACTGTGTCTTCAAGGTTGTTTCCTCCTCGTGTGGCCTAACCCATTGATCCCACAACCGTTATGCCACCGGAAGCAGCCTTTTTCTACCCCCTTGGTGAGTTTTTCGGGTTAGCACACAGAGCGCTATCGCTAAGATTGCGTTAACACTATGTAAAGAGGCAAATCGATGAAATACACGGTAGTAGCGCTTTTGACAACCATCTGTCTTCTTCCCGCCAACGTCTCCGCCTAGCAAGATCAAATAACCGAGCCGCTTCTAAAGGCACTGCAGGGGATTGGCGCTCTGAGCGAACAGAACAAGAGGTTGGAAGAACGAATTAGGGTTCTTGAAGCGAGTCAAGGAGGTGTCGCAGTTGACGCCATGGAACGTAGGCTAACGGCACTTGAAGAGCTTCAAAAGTTGACTTCAGCTCGCAGACTGTCCTGTAGGGCGTTGCCGACCGAGGACCGACAGCCATTCCGTCAATGTGGTTCCGGCGAGTACAGCCTCATGGAGTGGTGCTCCGGGAACTGCGACGACGACGCCCGCGTCACTATATGCTGTGGGGTTCCCAAGTGAGATTCGCATAACATCGCAATGCAGCCGACTGGCGAGGACGCCAGCGGCTAATTGCAAGCATTAGGCTTTTAAAATGAAAAGAAAATCGGTACCTCAGAAAACAAAGATGCGACTTCAGCAGGAGATCGATTCACGGTGTCCATTCTGTGACAGTGGCGATGTGGATCATTTTCAGTTCCATCATATTGATGAAAACCCAGAGAATAATGATTCTTCTAACCTGTTAATGTTATGTCCAACATGCCATTCAAAGATCACCAAGGGTGATGTTGGTCGATCTGAAGTCGAAGCGATCAAGAAACGCCTTGTTAATGAAGATAGCTCCAGAGGAACAAAAATGGGAAACGTGATTAATTTCAATGATAAGGTTGGAAATGCTGTTGTCGGAGACAACAATAAGGTAACAGTAAACGTCAAACAACAAACCAAGAAAAACAAGTATCCAACTGATAGTCTTGGCGCAAACAACGACAAAACCAATTATATAAGCTATCTAATCACGAGGTATCACGAGTACAAAGAACGGGAAGTCGGTAAGGAGAAGATGAACTACGCCATTTTTCAGTCAGTTTTGAAAAAGAGGTTCAAGATTGGAAAAACAAGAACCCTTTATAATATCCCGGAAGAGAAATTAGAAGAACTTGCATCTGAGATTCGAAAGCGCATTGATGGAACAGTGCTAGCTAATGTGAAACGTTCCAAAGACCAATTCAAGAACTACCTTAGCTACGATGAATATCTTGCAGAAACAAAAGCCTAACACGGCGCTCCAGCGGACACCCAACACGGCGCGGCATTGGGCGTAAAAGCGTGTATTCAAGGGCAAACAGAATTCCAATTCAGCCTGGATGCGGGCATACCAATAGTGTTGCGATTACGATGCTCAAGCGCAGAACAACAGCAATTTACTAATTCGGAAAAAAATTACCCGACATTAATTCAGAATATATCTGACATGCTTTTCATAGAAAAACCGTTTAATTATTTGCGTATTCTGTTGCAGTGAGTGCAACACCGAACGAGCCAAGGCCATCAGTTGCTCCTTTGTAGCCACCACTGTCCGCCCAATTCGTTGGCTTTTTACATGATGCCATACTAGCTCATCAGGATTGAGTTCCGGTGAATACGGCGGTAACAATACTAACGTGAGCTTACCTTGGCTAGTGCGGACAAATTCTTGCACTTTCTTGGCTCGATGAATGGGATGGCCATCAACAATCAAATAGACCGATCGCTTGGCGTTGTGCAACAAACGCCTTAGAAAGTCGATAAAAACGTCTGCGGTTACCCGTGATTCAGTTACCATGAAACGCAGGTGACCCTTCGGCGAAACGGCTGACAGCATATTCACGCTAAAGCGCCGACCCGTTTTCGCTACAACTGGCGTATCACCCCGTACCCCCCAAGTGGTACCACGATGATAATCCGACCGGATCGTCGATTCGTCGCCAAAATAGACCCGCGCTCGGCGCCTTTTCGCTTCTCGTTGTACTTCAGGCCAAGTTTCTTTTAACCATACCTTAACCTGATCAGGGTTTTGCTCGTATGCCTTAAACCCAGGGCGCTGCGCACTCATCCCCAAACGAGACAGGATATTGCCCACCGAGCGTTCGCTGACCTCGATGCCAAATTTATCTTTCAGTCATATCTGAATCATCGAGCGTGTCCACAAGGCATCGTGAAAATCCAATTGCAACGGATTCGTTTTAACTAGTTCACGTAAGCGATCCGCATATTCATCGGGACACTTTCTTGGGCGACCCGTGATCTTGCCGGTGGACAGCGCCTGTTCACCACCTTGCTCATATCTGGATAACCAATCGTCAATGCAAGAACGATGAAATCCGAGGGCTTTAATTACTTTTTCAGGGCTTTCACCCGATAATACTTGCGCAACCGCGTGCCTGCGGATGGCTTCTCGCGCGGAATGGGGCAGTGAGCGACCGTCTGTCTTTTTCATAGCATCACTATAACACATTTTATTAATTTGTGTCGGGTAATTTTTTTCCGAAGTAGTATGTGCCCATGTAGACACGGTGGTTGATGGCCAAGAATGATTGCAAAGCTCAACGATATTCTCTCGCCCCGGCTGGCCCTCAACGGCTCTGGAACATCTGCGAGGCACGAGCATCGCGTATTGGTCCGAAGACTCGTAGTCGGGCATCAGTCACGGCAAAGTCAAGTACTTGTAGACAAGCCGATGTGGCAACAAGATAAGCATTCGATATCTGGGTTTCAGCGCTGTTGAGATGCAGCGGGTCGCGACGTTCGTTGGTGTAGTAAGCGCCCTCGCCCAATACACTGTTGGCACAAAGAACCGTGCATAAGTGCCATCTCTGCGAGGAAGAGCGCGAACTTCGGAAGTCACACATTATTCCGGAGTTCGTCTACGCTCCACTCTACGATTCGAAGCACCGAATGCATGTTCTAGGAAGGTCCGTGTCTGTACCGGAGAAATTCCTGCAGAAAGGCGTAAGGGAACCCTTGCTCTGCGACGCCTGTGAACAACTCCTAAGCGCCTACGAGCGCTACGTGAGTCGCGTGTTTGCCGGACGCTCGAATGTCGAGGCAAAGCAAGATGGAGGCCTTATACATCTTCGAGGCATTGACTACACAAAGTTCAAGCTCTTTGCGCTGTCGATATTGTGGAGAGCGAGTGTTTCGTCACTCGACATGTTCAATCAAGTTGAACTGGGGCGCCACGGACCAATACTGGTGTCGATGATTCGGGAAGGAAATGCAGGCAGTCAAATTGAAGTCCGAAGCACTGCAAGAGCTGCAGGAAGCTTTTGCCGCCCCTGATAGTGATTATCGTCGGGTCACGGTCGAAGAGGTGATAGCCCGTAACGCTCCCGGCTCTGAATAAATCAAGCTTTAGGTCTCAGCTAACCAGGCGGCCATATCAAGCGCGTGATAGGTGATGATGAGATCGGCACCGGCGCGCTTCATCGCTAGCAGGTTTTCTGTCACGATAGTGCGCTCATCCAACCATCCATTCGCCGCTGCCGCTTTGACCATGGAGTATTCACCGCTGACGTTGTAGGCGGCCATGGGTAACTCGGGGTGGGCCTTATGTACCCGGCGGATGACGTCCAGGTAGGCGAGGGCCGGTTTGACCATGAGGAAGTCGGCGCCTTCCGCCACATCGATACGCGCCTCGCGCAAGGCTTCGCGCACGTTGGCCGGATCCATTTGGTGGGTGCGCCTATCGCCGGACTTGGGCGCGCCTTGCGCCGCCTCGCGGAAGGGGTCGTAATAACCGGAGGCGTATTTGACCGCGTACGACATGACGGGAATGTGCTCGAAGCCGTCGTCGTCCAAGGCTTCGCGGATGGCGGCTACCATACCGTCGAGCATACCGCTAGGGGCGACGATGTCGGCGCCCGCCGTTGTGTGACTCACAGCGACCCGCCGCAGCACCTCCAAGGTTTCGTCATTGAGTACATAGCCTTGCGGTAAGCGCGGATTGTCGTGATTCAAAAGGCCGCAGTGTCCATGCTCGGTGTACTCGCACAAGCACACGTCGGTGATCACCAACAAACCGGGTACGGCCCTTTTGATGGCGCGAATGGCTTGTTGGATGATGCCGTCATCGGCGTAGTTTTCTGCGCCTACCGGATCTTTGTTAAGCGGGATCCCGAACAGTAAGATGGAGCGAATGTCCAGTGCCGCCGCGCGCTCGGCTTGCGCTAGCGCCTGATCGACGGACAACTGATATATCCCGGGCATGGAGCTGATGGGGTTGCGGATGTTGGCTCCGTGTACCACGAATAGTGGATAGCACAAGTCCGCCGCCGTCAGCACGGTTTCGCGTACTGTGGCGCGCATAGCTTCGGTGTGGCGCAGCCTGCGAGTGCGCAACGGTCCGTGGCTAGGATTTACCCCGATCACTGTGGTGGATTTGTTCATCGTGGAGCGCCAAGTGTGATGTTAGGTTTTGGCCGCTTCGCCGATGTTGTCTACCCCGCGTTTTTCCAACAGTTGGTCAAGCCAGTCGGGATCCATCTCGGGGACTGATGATAAGAGCAGATCGGTGTAGGCGTGGTGCGGTGGTTGAAACATTTGGTCTTTGGGACCCGCCTCTACCACTTGCCTTTCTTTCATCACTACCACTTCATCGGCGATCGCTTTGACCGTGGCCAGATCATGGGTGATGAACATATAGGCTAGATTCAGCTCGTCCTGCAGGCGATCGAGCAGCCGTAAGATACCTTCGGCCACCAACTGGTCCAATGCACTGGTGACCTCGTCGCAGATGATGAACTCGGGCTCGGCGGCCAGCGCCCTGGCGATGCCTATGCGTTGTTTTTGGCCGCCGGATAGCTCCGATGGCAAGCGGTGATAGTACTGGGACGGCTCCAGTTCGATCTGGTCTAGCAGTTCATCGACCCGCTTTTTCAGATCGGCGCCGGTTAATCCTCTATAGAAATGAACCGGCCGGCCGATGATCTCGCCGATACGTTTCTTCGGATTGAGCGCCGTATCGGCCATCTGGTAGATCATCTGTACCTGCCGTAGCTGCTCCACCGAGCGTTGTTTGAAGCTCGGTGGCAGCGGTTCGCCGTTGTAGAGGATGTGGCCGTTGATGGGCGGCAGCAGACCCGTGATGCAACGCGCCGTGGTCGATTTACCCGAGCCCGATTCGCCGACCACCGCTACCGTTCGGCCACGGTGGATGTCGAACGATACGTCGTCCAGGACTTTGATGACTTCGTAAGCCGCCGTGATATTGCTGACGCGGATGACCGGGCTCTCATCGGGCGGTGGTGGCGGTTTTTGTTCCCGCTGGAAGCTGCGCACGGCCCACAAGGACTTGGTGTAATCCTCTTTGGGCTCGGCCAACATGGTGCGGGTGTCGGCTTCTTCGACTTCGTCGCCTTTTAGCAACACTTTGATGCGATCGGCCATCTGCGCTACCACCGCTAGATCATGGGTGATGTAGATGGCGGCGGTGTTGAATTGTTCGACGATATCGCGGATCGCCGCCAGTACCTCGATCTGCGTGGTCACATCCAGCGCCGTGGTGGGCTCATCGAAGATGATGAGATCGGGCCGGCAGCTCATGGCCATGGCGGTCATGGCCCGTTGCAGTTGCCCGCCGGATACTTGATGCGGATAGCGGAAGCCGATTTCGCCCGGGTTGGGCAGGCGTAGCCGGGTGTAGAGATCGATGGCATCCTCTTGGCTGGCGCGGCGGGATTGGATTTTGTGCTGCACCGGCGCCGCTGTGTGCTGATCGATCAGACGGTGAGCAGGATTGAACGAGGCCGCTGCCGACTGCGCCACATAGGCGATTCTGGCGCCCCGTAACATGCGCAGATCCTCCTCCGGTGAGGAGGTGAGTTCCATGCTGTCGAACTCGATGCTGCCATCGGCTATGCGGCAGCCGTCCCTAGTGAAGCCCATGGCGGCCAGCCCGATGGTGGATTTGCCGGCGCCGGATTCTCCTATCAGTCCCATGATCTCGCCGCGGTGAAGGTCCAGATCGACGCCGTGCACAATCCCGTTCCAGGTCTCATCCACACGCCCTTCGATGCGCAGCCCACGGATTTTGAGCAGCAGTTTTTTGTCTTGGTTCATGGGTTCACTCCTTCAAGCCGGACGAGCGGTGCAGCATCCAATCGACCACGAAGTTGATGGAGACCGTCAACAGCGCGATGGCAGCAGCCGGGATCAACGGTGTCACTTCACCGAAAGAGATCAGGGTGGCGTTTTCGCGCACCATCGAACCCCAGTCCGCCGTGGGCGGTTGAATACCCAGGCCTAGGAACGACAGGGCGGAGATGGCCAGGAATACGAAACAAAAGCGCAAGCCGAACTCCGCTACCAGAGGTGCAGTGGCATTGGGCAAAATTTCCCGCACGATGAGATACCAGGTTTTTTCCCCGCGCAGGCGGGCCGCTTCTATATAGTCCATGACGACAATGTTGCCGGCCACCGCTCTTGCTAACCGGTATACCAGCGGTGAGTAGAGCAGGGCAATGACCAATATCAGGTTGATGATGTCGGTACCGACGATGGTGAGCAGCAGCAGCGCGAAGACCAGTTGCGGAATGGCCATCAAGGTATCGACAATGCGCCCGCAGGCCTGATCCACCCAGCCGCCCAGCGTTGCCGACATCAATCCGGCCAAGGAGCCTACGGTGAAAGCGATGAGGGTGGTCAGCAGGGCGATGCCGACGGTGTTGCGCGCGCCGTAGATGATGCGGCTGAACATGTCTCTGCCTAATTGGTCGCCCCCTAGCAGCATCTTGTCATCGGCCGGTGCATAGGAACCGCTTACCACTTGCGCTTCGCCAAAAGGCGCGATAACCGGCGCGAACAGTGCGGCGACGATGTATACCACGATGACGAATAAGCCGAACGATGCCGTCAACGGTGCCGTGCGCATGGCTTTGGCCGCTTCACGCGGCAGTATCTGGGTAAGGAACTCGCGAAACGAGTAGGCCAGTCCCGCGGCGGCGAAGAACAAGCCGATGGCGATAACGATATAGCGCAGGGCGCCTTCGCCGCCCAGCAAGCCCACCAGGAAAGAGATCAACGTCAGGCTGAACAACACCAGAAAAGCACTGCGCTGGTGATAGTAGGCGGCGATGCAAGAAGCCCCGATCATGAGGCCGTAGAAAACGATGGTGAAGGTGCTCATGGTCTTACCCCCTCACTTGGGATGACGCAGGCGCGGGTTAGACAGGATAGCGCCCACGTCCGCCGTCAAATTGAGCAATATGTAGGTGGCGGCAAAGATCAGGCAGCAAGCCTGCACCACCGGGAAATCGCGTTTGGTCACGCTATCCACCAAGAGCTGTCCGACACCTGGATAAACGAACACGATTTCCACCAAAACCACGCCGGTTATGAGATAGGCGAGGTTCAGTGCCACCACGTTGATGATGGGCGCAAGCGCATTGGGCAGCGCGTGCACGGCGATGACTTTCCAACGCGGTTCGCCTTTGAGCCTGGCCATCTCGATATACGGCGAGGCCAGTAGCGCGATGATGGCGGCGCGGGTCATGCGCATCATGTGGGCCACCACCACCAGGGTCAGCGTGATGGCCGGCAGCATGCTGACGTAAGCGCGCTCGGCCAGAGCCATGGACTCGCTGACGCTGGAGATGGAGGGAAACACCGAGTTTTGCACCGCGAGGAACAAGATCAAGATGTACCCGACGAAGAACTCCGGTGACGATATGGAAGTCAGCGTGCCGACGTTGGCGATTCTATCGAACACCGACTCCCTGTAGAGCGCGGCGAGAATACCGAGGATGATGGAAATCGGTACCGACATCACCGCAGCCATGACGGCGAGAAATAAAGTGTTGCTAAAACGTGGCCCCAACTGCTCGGCCACGGAGCGCTGATTAGCCAGCGATACACCGAAATCACCGCGTACCGCACCCCACAACCACTCGCCATAGCGCACCACCGCGGGCCGGTCTAGGCCCATCTCCTCGCGCATGGCTTTGACTGTCTCGGGGGTGGCTGATTGACCTAGAATTTGTTGGGCCAGATCGCCGGGCAGCAGCTCTACTGCGCCGAAAATGATGACGGAGACGACCAAGAGGGTGATCAGACCCAGGCCCAGCCGTTTGGCCACCAGTTGTAGGACACCGTCCATATTTGCTTCCCTCCAATGCAAGACTTCTGACCAGCGGCCAACAGCCCGGGAGCTGCTGCTCCCGGGCCAGCGTCGATCGACGCCCAGGGTGTATGGTCTAGGGTGTATGGTCTAGGGTGTATGGCCTAGGGTTTACGCAAACCACCAGCGCTCCATCCAGCGTTCGCCGTCCAGATCCTAGTTCGAGGCCATTGTCTTGGGCAGGCCGAGTTTGTCGGAGGTGGCGAAGACGTAGGAGGCGAACATCGGCACGATGACGCCGCCTTCATCGCGCACTATGCCCTGCATGTCGGCATACATCTGCCGCCGTTTGCCTTCATCGAGTTCGGCGCGGGCCACTTGCAACAGTTGGTTGAACTCGGCGTGCTCCCAAGCGGTGTCGTTCCAGGCCACACCGGCTTCATACGCCGTTGAGAACATCCAGTCAGCGGTCGGCCGCCCGCCCCAGTAACAGGCGCAGAATGCTTTTTTGTTCCAGACATTGGACCAATAACCGTCGTTCGGCTCACGTATGACTTGCATGTTGATGCCGCAGGCTTTAGCCGTTTCCGCAAATAGAGCGCCGGCATCTACGGCGCCGGCGAAGGCGGCGTCCGCCACGTGCAGATCGACGGACAGTGAGTCCAGACCGGCTTTTTCGAGATAGTGCTTGGCTTTGTCCGGATCATAGGTGCGCTGCTCCAGATCCTTGGCGAAGAAGCGTTGACCTGGGCCGATCGGATGGTCGTTGCCGATAACACCGAAGCCCTGCAAGATCTTGGCCACCATCTCTTTGCGGTCGAGGGCGTGTTTCAGTGCCATACGCACGTTGTTGTCGTTATAGGGGGCGACATTGGTACGCATCGGGAAGGTGTAGTGCTGGGTGCCGGCAATGGAGTGAATATTGATGCCCTTGCGGCGCTTTAGCAGATGAACAGTTTTCAGATCAACGCGGTCGATGGCGTCCACTTCGCCGGTGATGATGGCGTTGGTGCGGGCCGCCGGATCAACAATGGTGATCATCTGGATCTGCTCGAAGTGGCCGCGCCCGGAGTCCCAGTATCCGGCGTACTTGTCGAGGTCCAAGCGGACACCCGGCTCGAATTTGTTGATTTTGTAGGCGCCAGCACCGATGCCCGATTGCCAGTGCGCTTTGCCATCTTTGCTCGGCATGATGGGCAGGTGGTAGTCACTGACGATGTAGGGGAAATCGGCGTTGCCGGCCTCCAGATGAAACACCACGGTATGTTTGCCATCGGCTTGCATCTCTTTGATGGGGGAGACTATCGGCTTGGCTGCGGATTTGGATTTTTCGCCACGGTGATGAGTGATGGAGGCGATGACGTCGTCAGCGGTGACTTCGCGGCCATCGTGGTAGGTCATGCCTCGGCGCAGTTTGAAGGTCCAAGAGGTTGCATCGGCGGACGCCTCCCAACTCTCGGCCACTTGGCCAGCCAACGCTCCGCTAGCGCTGACTTCGGTCAGGTAATTGTGGATGCCGTGGGTCAAGGCTAGGGTAAAACCATTCTCATGCGTCGCCGGATCAAGGCTGTCTACCGTTTGGCCGTGGGCTTTGCCCATGCGCATGACCCCGCCTTTCTTGGGGCCCGCCGCTCGGGCGAAGTTGAAAGGGGCGGCCAAGGCAACGGCGCCAGCGGCACTGGTCTGTAGGAATTGCCGGCGGTTAGAGGTGCTCATCGTTTGCTCTCCCAGGTGGTGATTGAGTTCAGCTAATCATTGGTCTCACGCCTGTGAAATGGCTGTGTTTGCGACCGTTCATCTTCCATCCGCGGGCCAATGCTGGCACGGCGTCCTCGCAGTGGCAACGTTCGGGGCTCGCGATGCGGTTCCCAATCCGCTGTGCGCCGCGCTGTCGCCTACCTTCGACGTGGACGAGTACCACCACGTTCCGGCGCCCGGTTTCGTGCGGGTGAGCGACCGAGTCAAGACACGATAGGCTACTGGGCTGCCGGCAACAGTGACGCGAAAAAACGGCCGGCGCCCGGCCCTGTTCATGCAGTTTGGCAGTCAACTGAAATTGACTGCCAATCGAAGTAAGCTGCTGTTGCAGTCGTTTAGCCCGGTTACAAGGTCTTTAGAAATTCAACGAGCGCTTCCTTCTCATCTTGTTTCAACGCAGGTCCGATGATCCCGGGGGACTTGCCATCGGCAAACTCGTGGCCGGCGTTGCTGTTCGCTTTCTTTGTCGTGTCCATAATGAAGTAGCCGTCCTCGTCGTAGTCGCTGCCTGGCTTGGCGGGCCGGCTGATAATGCCGGCATTTTTCGCATCGAAGCTAGGATCACCGACGGCGAAAACGCTAGGCCGCTCGGCTACGGGACTTAACAGGGCCATCAGCGTTGGGACCGAGCCGTTGTGCAGAAAGGGGGCGGTGGCCCACACGCCGTTCAGGGGTCTCGCTTTGTAACCGGCGCCCGCTTTGCAGGCAATTCGGGCGGTCACCTTGGTAGAGGGTTTTGACTGGCGGGGAGATATAGTTGTCGCGGTACCACGCTTGAATCCCTTCATCGACGATGGCCCCTAGGGCCAGAGCAAATAGCACGGCGGGGCCGTCGCTAAGCGGTACGTTGACTAAGGGCCCGGGTGCCCTACCGGGTGCGTTGGGCGCCAGTGTGCACACGTCGATATCAATGCCGGCCCCGGACGTTGCAGCACCGGCCACGGCGCCGCCGGTGCTTCCAGCCGTGTTGACCGTGCGGTAGATCAATACATTGGCCTGCGCCGGATCGGTACCGATCCTCTTCTCGTCGATGATCTTAACGTTGAGCACTGCATTGCGGGTTTGTTTGATCTCTCCATCCTCATACCATTCGATGGGGCTCCAGTAATCCCAGAACGGCGAATCAGGCGCTTCGCCAGCGGCAACTTCATGCGTGAGCGCCGGTAAATGGCACCGTTGGCAGTGCTTTTCGTATAGCTTGGCGCCTTTTTCCGCCTTAGCTTCGTCTATCTTAGGGAATGACTCCGGCCAGCGTGGCCCGGCCAAGCCGGTGAATTTCTTTTGTGGCAAAGGCTCGGCGCCGGCTAATTGCTTCTCGATCCAGTGCAGGTTGGCGAGTGGGATCTCGGTGGAGAAGCGGCGGCTGGTAGCATCGAAGTTGATGTACCCCGCTAAGCCCATGGCCTCGCCCACGTTCCTGACCAGGGGTTGCATGATGGAGCCGTCGTACTGCACCCAGTCGAACCATGACGCAGTCCAGATATGCGGATAGTTCACTGGTGCATCCACCTCCACATAGTTTTGCTGCCGGCTCATGGCGACGGAGAACACCTGGTTGCCGATGCGGTTGAGCGCGTCTAAGCGGGAAAATCCTTCGGTGACTTCGATGCCGCCAGGCCGTTCAGCCGACACTGTGATAAAGCTGGTCATGTCGGCGGCGAGTTTGAGCTTGGTCCCATCGGAGTACTGATCACCTAGCACGCGCTTGGCAAAGCGCTCGAACCGTCCATTGAGCAGCGGAAGTTTTTGCGCTAGTGCGGTTTGACCAAGAGCGGCGGCGATAGCTTTGGTCAGTTGCCCTAGATCGATCATCGCCGGTCCGCCTTCGATGATGTGCTGCTTGCCCTCGTAGACGAGCTGGCCTGTGTGACAAGCAGCGCACGAGAAGCCGACGGAGGTGTATTGGCCTGTGGTCAGGCCGTCTATGTCCTGGTAAGGCGTCGCGGCGAATCCAATGGGTAGTCCGTAGGGATTGTGTTTGCTCTTGTCGGCTTTGATAAAGCCGAACCGAAGCAGGTATTGGTTGCTGGAAAATAATGGCTCGATGGCGAAAGGCACCCCCCAGATGCTATCGGTGGGTTTCTCCAAGGCCATGAACCAACGCATGGGCAGCTTGAGGATGCGCGAGCCTTGATCTTTGAAGTGATACTCCTCGGCGCCGGCCTCGGTCCAGTTCTGCTCTTGCGGCTTCCAAACCTGTTCGGCGTTTACCGCCGGTGGCAGCTTGGGCGGGGTGAGCGCCTCAATGATGGAGCCCACCTTGGGGCTGTTCACGATACTGATGATGACGCTGAGAATGATGAAGCCTAGCAGCCCCAATATGAGCCGTTTTTGGGTGAAGAGTTGGCTAAACATAGCAATGGTCCTCCTTATGATACTGCATTTTCATGGCTGTTTGAGACAATTCTACTAGGGCGTGTTGACACTATTCAACGCTTGCACGATAAGGGCGAAGTGGATAAAAAACATAAAGACAACATCACTGCTGTCCCATAAACTTTCATGAGAATGTAAACTGTATCTGTACCTGAGTTTCAACAGGGTCTGGAGGGTCTTCTTTGAGTAGTCCCCACAGATCTCTTCGCTCAAATAAATTGAGGGCACCTCTAAAATTCAAGAATAAGCTCCATTTCTATCCACATGACTTTGGGATTTTTCAGTCAACCTCGAGTGACGACTACTGCATGCCGGACTTCGCGTTTCTCAACCTCGATAGGCCGACTTTTCCGGTCCAAAAAGGGTCATTTTCCCTTTTTCTCAAATTGCAGACCTACTCTCTCCTGCACAAAGTCACCAAGCGTCTCATATTATACACCCTGTTCATCATGCCAACCTTCACTTCAGTACGCGCAAGCCCTATCACTCGTGAGTAAAGCCCGCCTTGCTCATGGGTCAGTGACCCAAAAACGGGCTCGACTCTAGCACGGATTTTTGAACGCCTCGCATTCGACTTCTTGCTGCGCTGCGATAGCGGATGATGCCTATTGCCCTTTGTGTGAACAGGGCTACGCTCTCCATCGCCGCCAAGCTGATTTCATTGTTCTCGTTTTGATAAGCACTATCCGCCCATACATCAGCCGATGTGTTGTCTGCCAATAGTTCAATAAAAACCTGTGAATCGTGAACCTCAGCACAAGTCACTTCATAGTCGCGGACCCACTTGTGCGCGTTATCTACCGCCACATGATTGTTATAGCCGAAATGCGTTGCTTCATTGTTCTTCGCCCAGCGCGCATCACTGTTATTTATATCATTTATCCTATTTTTAGAGGTGCCCTTATGCACCCTGGCAAATGAAATACTCGATACTGCTGGCGACGCATGATTGGTAGTTCTCCTGGCAGTAGTCATACAGCCCATCATCGCGACAGAACTTTCGGAAACATTCTCCTGCGCTCAAAGGACCGCCCCGACGTCAGACACGCAAACAACCGGAGGACCATCGATAGTAACATCGACTCCAATCCACCGCGTCGGTTCGCTCCGACCAAGTGATCACAATGCGTTGGAACGAGTGATCACGATGTATGGAATGCGCAATTGGTACTGATTTAGAAAAGACTCTGAAATTTCACTTTAACTGTCTAAAAAGCCCTATTGACCAAACGATTGTGACATACTCAAAGCACATCCTTTTTGCGCCCGCGTATTGACGCGTCGGACAATTTCTATCGTGGTACCCGGTCGATCGCTCTCTTTCTCGCGAATGATGCCTATATCTTCGGTGATCAGAAAAGCGGGATAGCTGTTTGCAGAAGCATCCATAAAACTGAGTAAGCCCGGTTCGCCAAGGGGCATGGGCCGGAGGGTCTTGGGGTCTAATGCTCTGGCGTAGACCCAAGGTGGTACGCGCTTACACTGCGCATCATCCTCAAAAAAGCAGGTGTTGAGTTCCACCTGGTTGAAGGTATCGCGAATTTGACTGCACTCTTTGAGTTTGAAGGTGTCCATCAGCAACCGGTTGAACTCTTCACGTACCAACGCTTTATCTTCATGGGTCTTCCAGCCACCGCCAGTAATGATATAGAGCTGATCCTCACCTGAGTGATCAATCTGCTTGGCTTGCATATACTCGCAAAGCAGATAGACAAAGTAAGGTGGGCCGATCAAACAAGCGGTTTTACCGCTCTTTTGAATACGTCGTAGATGTTCAAGCGTGGCCGCGAAGTCGATGTGCTCATTATCCACAGTAAAAGCGGTGGGATAGAGCATTTCCACCAAGCTCATGACATACTTGAACCAGATATTCTTGGCATTGAAGCGATCAGGGCCCAAGTTGACCAATTCCATTTGATGATCAAACCACTCGCCTATGTATTTCATACCAAAGTTCACCGAACCGAGTAGGCGCTCAATACTCAAGCGGTCACGGGCCACCTGACTTTTGACACCGGTGGTTCCGCTGCTGGTAAACCAGTTTTCGATCTCCGTCTCGGGTGCGGTGGCCAAGCGACAAAACTTGAACACCGAGGTGGGAAAAACAGGAATCTCATCCAAAGTCGATACCTGTCCACTCACCTCCTGTGTTTGGCAATAACGACGATATTCCGTATTATGCTGGTAGTGATGCTCAAAGGCCTCGATCACTTGACTCTGCTGGATGGCTTTCTGCTGTGTCAGCGTCCACTCTGAGGGATTGCTCGTAAAGATCAGGTTATCAATATCTGAGCTTGCGCCAATTTCCTCGAAATTCACGCCGGTCTCTTCCAGATTCGCACTCGACAACTCAACGGTATTCATTTGCATTGTCTCGACCGTTTGCTCTGAGCAAAGAAGCTCCAGATAATCGCTCGATCACTTGACCGATAGATTGCCGTTAGTGCTCCCTAGTCCTGGGCTCTACAAGTGATGCGATTTGATCCGTTCGTTGACCAAATTCATTGCGGCTCGCCGGCGATCTAGGTCTTTCATTGATTCGAATGACCAGAGCACATCAGAAGCATCGCACAACTCCATGGCCATATTGCCCTTGTCAATCGCCTGCTGATAAACGCCGATGGCGTTTTCATCGAGTAGCTGGTTCATCTTCGTTTCAAAATCGATATCGGGATGCATTTCACGGATGTAGGCCGAGAGATACTCGCGTACTTCATTCCTCGCCGCTTCTTCCGTATCCTGCTTATTCGCAATTAGGGTCAGACGATGCCGGACGTTCTCGATATCCACTCCATGCTCGTCAGCTGTTTTTCGATAGCGTATCGCTAGGGCTTGCCGTCTTTCATTCGAGTCATCCCACTTGTAGATGAGTGGCAAGGCTCTTTTTGCCGCCCATGCGACAATCGACTCACTCGTCGCCAGTACGAATTGCTCTGGTCCACCTTGGGTATAGGGATGGGGATTGATCGATATTCTCGGAAAACTGTAAAAGTCATTGTCGGTCTGGCAGAAACCGGTCTTCAAGGCCTCGTCGATGATCTCATGGCAGACTTCGAAGATTTGCTGCTGCGAATCCGTTGGTCGGTTGAAAAAGGTCATATCTTGCGTCTTTTCGCTGTCGCTAAAGCCTAAGATGAAGCGCCCCTCACTCATTTGATCCAAGAGACAGGCCTCTTCAGCGACGCGCACCGGGTGATGCGTGGTGATCACTTGGTTCAATGACGCGACCTTGATTCTCTCCGTCAAACCCAAGAGGTAGCCTGCGACGGTGATCGGAGCACCGACCACGCCGTTGGTCGAGAAATGATTCTCATACACAGCGAACTGGTCAAAGTGTGATTGGTCCGCATATTGAGCGGTATCGAGCATGCGCTCCAGGATCTGTTCTGAGGACTCATCTTGACCGAGAAGATTGAGGAAGAATAGTCCGAATTTCATTGGCTTCTCCTTGGCTTCTCCCTCCGTTCACTCAGGCAACGGCTTCCAAGCGCGCTTCGGCTGTAGCTGTAGCCTTCGACTCACTTTTCGGTTTCAGGTAAGGCGCGACTTCCGACTGGAACATCTTCATTGAGCGGATGATCTCTTCCTCGGAACCATTGGCTTCAAAGCCACAATTGATATGGCGGATACCGGTGGCCTCGAGGTCATTCTGAATGATCTCAATGCACTCTTGTGGGGTGCCGACCGGATTGATTTCGTAGCTGTAATCGACCCGGCGGTTCGTGTTTTTGTGGCCCTTCAAGACAAAGTCACGCCATTGCCCTTTGTGGAAGTCATAGCCGCGGGTCTGGTCTGAATCATCAAAGATACAGGTGGCATTCACATAGCCATCGTACCAATGGCGCAGGAAATCACGGCAGATCTCTTTGGCGCGCTGCGAGTCATGATCGACCGAGGTAATATAGGACAGGCAGTGATCAATGTTGTTGACATCATGACCATTCTCCATGGCAATCTCATTGTAGAGTTCTATTTGAGTTTTTTTCTCACTGGTTTTGATAATCCAGCTGATGATCATGGGCAAACCGCGTATGGCCGCCCATTCGGTAGTGCTGGCAGATTCGGCGACCACATAAAAAGGTGCGCCGCCTTGTGTGTAAGCCTTTGGATTCACTTGGACTTTTGGGAAACGAATATGCTCGTTGTCCGCTCCGATATAACCCTCGGTCATGCCGTTCTTAATCAGATCATACCAACAGTCCATGAGTGCTCGGCTGTTCTCCATGTCTGTAGCGAAGACACGGAAATCTTTGTGGTATAGGCCACGACAGATACCAAAGCGAAAACGCCCCTTGGACATTTGGTCCAGTAAGTTGACATCTTCCAACTGGCGAACCGGATGCGCTGTCGGCAAGACCACCGCCGCGGTGCCTACATTCAGAGTCTTGGTCGCACCCAGGATATTGGCCGCGGCAACAAAGAGATTGCCCGTGAGCCCAAAGTCCGTAAAATGATGCTCGAGCAACCATATATCGTCAAAGCCACATTGTTCCGAAGCTTTGGCCAGATTGACAAAGCGACCAATGACTTCTCGATGCGATAATTCCGGAGGCTTGTAGGTAAATAGAAAGTTTCCGAATTTCATGGTGTTATCTTCTTTGTTGTCCGTGCGGGGTTTGGGTTGGTGCGGGTGCGTCAGGAAGTTGCTGCTTGTTGAGTCATTTCTGCTTGTTGAGTCTCAATATCGCGCATGAGTCGGCGTTCATTCACCTTCGCGAGAGTGATCTGTTCGAACTGGGGTTCTATAATATCTAAGGAAATATCGAGCTGCCGGTTATCCAAGGCGATAGCGGCCTTGGTGACCGACTGTAGAAAATTTCGCAGCACGACCAAGTTTTCGCTCAGATCATGGGAGCTGCCCAGCAGCGAGTAGACCTTGCATTGCTCGTTGTCGATGCTGGTCATGAACGCCATCACTTCTTCCTGCCTGACCCAGTCATCGTTATTCGCGGTGAAAGCGATGAAGGGCGACTTGAAGTCACTCATTTTGTCGATCGTGGAATTCAGGCTGTGCCAATCGAATTGAAAACAGTCGCGCACGAAGACTTCGGAGCCGAGTCGATGTCCTTCAAAGTCCAGAGCGTCAGGCAGATCCTCGAGTGGTAAGCTGAGGTAGTCAAAACCCAGGGCTTTTTCTAGCGTATCGCGCAGGTTGACCACGCCGACTGCGGTCACCAGAAAAGCAAGATCAATATCGGCAATCACTTCATAGGCGACGCGTGCGGCCAAGCTGGCCGCGACGAGGCCAATCTTGTCAATCCCACGGCCTTGCAACCAAGCGTAAACCGCCAAGAGGCTTCGCTTGCCCGCTGTCATGGTGAATTCGTCGATATTTCCGGTGCTCAAGCCCACGTGATTCAGAGAATCATAGCGAATTACTCGAAAGCCATTTTCCGACAGATATTCCACCAGGCCCGTAAAGTGATCCATGCGCCTGGCAAAGCCCGCTGCCACGAGAATGGTCGTGTATCTGTTGGGGGTATCCGCTTTAGGGGGCGTTTCCCAAATACGAATGGTTTGCTCCGGACCAAAATCCAGTACATGATCAATGGTTTGCCAACGCGACGTAGTTTCCATGTCGGTCACTTTTTCTTTCTCCTGATTCAAAACGTACTCATACTGGAAGTGCGATCTCTATGACAAGAGGCTGAAAACCGAGCTGAGACGAACCTACTTACAATCTGCTTGCAAAACACGGTCAGGTAACATGTTAGGGTACGAAAACCAGAAATTTATCTTCTTCAAGGAAGCGGGTTTGTTCTATCTCCACCGCGACATCTTTAGCCGTAAAGTCATAAGGCCGCTCGTGGCTAATGAAGCGCACCAAGCCTTGGAGTGGGCACATGGAGTCGTGCGATCCCCCTACGCGAAAGATATTATTCATCCCCGCTTCAACGATGCGCTCAGCACCCGCTCGGGCTAACCGATCCCGATACTTGAAAGACGCCTCCCAGGGATAGATTGCAACCGTTTGCGTTTGGTATTTTTTGACAAAGGGCAGCACCTCATCGACGCTGGATACTCGATGCAAGTACACACAGCGACCCAAGGGCTGGCTTAACTCGGTACCTGCTTCTGATTCGATGATCATCCAGGTATGGTCGGGATCGACTTCAGCCTTCAGCCCGGCAAATTCACATTCTTTCAGGGTCAGTGAATAACTTGCTTGCTCATCAAAATTTTGCTTGGCTTTGGGCAGAATCTTGGCGTAGAGTTGGAGCTGACGTTTCAAATGATCCCGAAAATCCTCGAAGCTGTCACCGATGTAGTATAGGTTTTGGGTCGAAAAGCAGGCTTTCTGATCGTAGAAGCAGATATCATGTGCCGCGCCGATCGCAGCGGCTTCTATATTCTCCGGCGCATCAATGATACTCAAGCTCTTCTTCGGCCCGAATTTCAGCACATCGATATGCGCAGGCGCATGTCTGACTGCCCACTCGATGGCATCCCGGCCTCCCCATGCAATCACTACGTCCATGCCTTGCATCATGGTTTGCACGGTGCTCGGCTCTTGATCATGCGGCCAGTAAAGCACCGATAAGGAACGGGTGATGGGATGTTTAGGATCCACATCAATGCAGCTCATGGCCAAGGAATGAGCAGTAAAAGGATCCGCCGAAGCGGTCTTCACGATGCACTGATTCTTGGTCAGAATACCACGCAAAATCGATGTAATTCCCGATAAAGGTACATTGCCGGCTAGTAAGTGCAGGGATTTTCCTTTGGCATAAGCCCTCATGTAACACTCGTCCTGAGGTACCCACTCATCCATGATATGGCGCGAGCCGAGTTCGTTCTTCACGATATCGTAAAGGGCACTCTTGGAGCAGAGGATCATGGAGATCCAATTGGCTTCCAATTTGGCCATCTGTTCAGAATAACCTAGAAATTTTTTCAGCTCGCGGATATAGATTCGACGCCGACCGTATTCCTCGCTCTTCCAACGCTGGCCTACCGTATACAAGAAATTGATGATTTGGTGCAAATCCAAGTCATGACAAGGCTCTTGCTCGAGTAAGCGTTGTGCATGCTCCGGTAAGAATTGTGCCAAGTGGACTTGATGTTCACCAAAATTCAAGGCCAGCGTAGCAGCGCCATCTTCAGGGAAGGGCTGGATCACACCGTTGATGATCATGGGAAGGAATTTATCCATAATGACACCCTAATTTATCCAGATCATACGAGCAATCTAAAATAAAGCTTTATTTCGCGTCAAGCTTAAATTCTTTGCTATGCTTTCCATTAGCGCCCCGGCTGCTAGACAAACCACCGAGACCTACGCGCGCCCCTCCCGGCAGACGTCTCGCTGGTTGACCTCATCAGGGTTATCGGCCAATGGAACGCTGTTTTCTAAGCAGATGTGCCGAGGGCCAAAGCGGCCGTCATCCTGAACAACGGCGAGCCATTGCAAGATGCAAGCGGCGGACACGGCGAGCGGCAACTGTTCCGGGGGGCGTGGATTGGCGCCTGAGCCACGCAACCGGATTCAGGTCTAGAAGGTTCCTGAGGGCATAATTCCCGAGTGTGGCCTGCTCCTCAACTGGGTGGGAAACATTTCTAGAAGCCGTGATCCGGGCGGGGTTTTCGACGATCGGGACATGGCCTATGCGAACGGAGAACGCAAGCCGCCTCCGAGGGCAGGCATCCAATGCACTCGCTTCGAGCGTTGTACTAGGGCCTGTTAACACTATTCAAGGCCTGCACGATAAGGGCGAAGTGGATAAAAAACATAAAAACAACATCCAGTTTGTCGAAGCGTGAAAAGGTTCGACGAAATCCTTTTAGCCGCCGGAACCATCTCTCTACTTCATTTCGCTTTTTATACAACTCCTTGTCGTATTGCCAAGGCCTCAGCCGGTTGCTTTTCGGTGGCACAACGGGCTCCATCCCCCAATCGACTATCAACTGCCGGGTCTCATCGCCTTCGTAGGCCTTGTCCATGATGACTTGAGTCCCTTCCCAGCCATTGTTTTCAAAGGATTTCACTCATTCCCGGCCTGCTGGCGCGTCCCCAACGTGGCCCGGGGACAGGGACAAGGTCACTGCTGTTGTGGCATCTGCCGCAACCCTATGAATCTTCGTCGTCCACCCGGCTCGGGATTGACCCATCGACTGTGGACCGTTTTTTTTAACGCGCCAGTCCCATCCGGGTGAACTTTGACTGCTGTACTGTCCAAAGAGACCTGCTCCACCTGTATGTGGATGACATCGTTTTCCTGTAGTGCAGCCAATACCCTATCGAGTACAGCATTTTTCGCCCAGCGATTGGCCCGAGTATAAATGCTGTGCCAATGGCCGAACTTTTATGGCTGCATCTGTTGATGGTCGTACCTATTGTTGTCGCAGCGCGTTAGTGGCTTTTATGTCGATATCACCGGCGCTGGTGCAGACAACACCATAGTGCTCCTTGGCTGCTGCTACACTGACCAGGCCGTTTAACACATCGGCGGCGACCGCCTGCACGGGCCGCTCGTGAGGCCGTCCCAGCCCGCCACCGCCCGGCATCTCCAGCCTGAGAGCGGCGCCGGCGGGAATGCTCTGGCGCCCTTTACCGGCTAGAGGCGTGCCGTCGCTCAACGTTACCACGCCCCTGGCGCCCTCGTTGCCGCCGTCTCGGCCGCGAGGTGGATTCAACACCCGATCGAACATGGCCGAGACCACATAGGAGGCGCCTTCGGCGTGTTCGATTTCCATGCTTTGGCCGAGGCCGCCGCGGTAGCACCCGGCGCCCCCCGAGTCGGTGCGGTATTCTTTGCAGCGAATGAGCAGTGGCGCGATGGTTTCGGTGATTTCTACCGGTGTGTTGCGCACCCCCGACGGGAAAGCGGTGGCCGACAAGCCGTCTTGTACAGGGCGCGCGCCGGTGCCGCCGGAATGAAAAACATTGACGGCGAATTGGCCCGCATGAGCGTTCTGGGCGTTGTCATCCTGTAGCGCGGGGCCATTCATGAGCAGGGGGTTCCAGAGCGAGGAGGCACCCTCAGCGGGCACTGCTATACCCTCTACTTGATGTAAGCAGCCGAGCACTACATCGGGCAGCATCTGACCGGTGACGTGGCGGGCGCAGACCCCGGCGGGCGGTGGGGCGTTGAGGATGCTGCCCTCAGGCGCGGTGACCCGCACGGGCGCCAGCGAGCCGGCGTTATTGGGGATATCGGAGCCTACTACGCAGCGCACGCCGAAAGATGCGTACGCCTGGGTATAGGTGAGCGGCACGTTGATGCCGAGCTGCGAGAGGCTGGAGGTGCCCGCAAACGATAAGTCGATGCCGGAGGCGGAGAGGGTGAGCGCTGCCACCAAATCGAGTTCCTTCTCGTGGCCATCCACCCGCATGCAGTTGTGATAGATGCCGGGGGGCAGTGCGCGTATGGCCTCCAGCATGGAGCGCTCGGAGGTGTCGATGATGTAGTCAGATACATCGTCGATGTCCGGCAAGCCGAATTCATCCAGGGTTTCCAATAGCCGTCTCGCGCCGATCTCGTTGCAGGCGGCGAGCGAGTAAAGATCGCCCTCCACTTGCATTGCTTCGCGGACATTGGCTCTGACTATACGCAGCAGTATGTCATTGGCTTTGCCACCCTCGAATAACGGCATGATGGGAATGTTGAGCCCTTCTTCATAGACTTCCTTGCCGTCGGCGCTAAATCCTAAGCCACCTACATCCACCACATGGCTGGTGCAGGCGAACAAGCCGATGGCCCGGCCCGCATTAAAAACTGGCGTTACCACGGTGAAGTCGTGTAGATGGCCGGTTCCCATCCACGGATCATTGGTGATGAGTACATCGCCCTCGGCCAGGCTATGCAGGGGGTAGCGCTGCAAGAAAAAGCCCACCGAGGCGGCCATGGCGTTGACGTGCCCGGGGGTGCCGGTCACCGCCTGCGCTACCATCCGCCCGCTTTTGTCGAACAGGCCCGCTGAGAGGTCGCCCGCTTCCCGGGTGGAGGTGGAGAACGCCGTTCGCACCAGGGTTTGGGCTTGTTCTTCGACTACCGACAGTAGCCGGTCCCAGATAATCTGTAGGCGAATTCGGTCTAGTGCGCTCATGAGGTGGTATCCGCTGTTGAGGTATTAGAGATGATCAGGTGGCCGCAGGTGCTGCTGGTGGCGCTGAACGCAGGCGGCACCACCGTGGTTGTCTCATCCTCTTCGATGAGCGCAGGGCCGGTGACGACGGTGGCTGTAGTGATGCTTTGGCGGGCGTAAACGGGTGTTTCCAGCCAACCGGCGGTGTCTGCGTCGAACAGCATTCGCGCCCCGGTAACTGCCACCGGCGGGGCATCTGTGGTAGCTCCCGGAGTCTGCCTGGGGGGCGTCTTCATTGGCGGCCAGCGCACTGGCAGCGGCGCGGTAGACAGGCGCAGGGTCCAACTCAGCACTTCTATTTCCAGGCCGGGGATGATGCGCCCGAACAGCTGCCGGTAGGCCTGTTCGAACGATTCTCTAAGCTCGCTGCTATTCAATGAGCTATCCACTGTCACCTGAATCTCATGGCCTTGCCCGACGTAACGCATATAAGCCGAGCGCCGCTGCGTGAGCGGCGTATTCGGGGCTGCGGCGCTGATAAGGTCGCGGGCTTCGCCGTACATCTGCCTGAAGATGGTATCCATCCGCGCACTGTTCAGCTCCGTTAGCCGGGCGTAGCGGCTGCGGACCACTTCGTAAGCTATAGGTGCGCGCAGAAAGCCTATAGCCGAGCCCACACCGGCGCCGCGCGGTATCACCACGGTGCCTATAGCGAGCTTTTGCGCTAAACGGGCAGCGTGCAAAGGGGCCGCGCCGCCGAATGCGATCATCACCCGGCGAGCTAGATTAGTACCCCGCTCAACGGCATGCATGCGGGCGGCGGCAGCCATATTTTCATCCACCACTTCGGCAATGCCGAAAGCCGCCTCGGTGTGTTCGACGCCTAGAGGCGCGGCCACGTGTTCACGCACGGCTTCCGTGGCGGCCGCTGTGTCCAGGGTAAAGCTGCCGCCGGCGAAGCGCTGCGGATCAAGCTTGCCTAGGGCGAGATCGGCGTCGGTGACGGTTGCATGTAAGCCGCCGCGGCCATAGCAGGCCGGGCCTGGTTCGGAGCCTGCACTGCGTGGCCCGACGCCGATGCGGCCCAACGCGTCCACCGAGGCTATCGAACCGCCCCCGGCGCCGATCTCCACCATCTCGATGACTGGAATGCGTACCGGCAGGCCGCTGCCGCGCATGAAGCGGTAAGCGCGTGCCACTTCGAGGCTGCGCGAAGTGAGCGGTGTGGCGCTGTCGAGCAGACAGATCTTGGCGGTGGTGCCGCCCATGTCGTACGACACCACCCGTTCGTAACCTTCTTCTGCGGCGATTTGCGCGGCCAGGATGGCGCCCCCCGCTGGTCCTGATTCCACCAGGCGGATCGGATAGCGCTTGGCGGCGTCCAAGCCCATCAATGTACCAGCAGAACTCATCAGCAGCAGTTCGCCGGCACAGCCCAGCTCATCGAGTCCCGCGCGTAACCGTGCCAGGTAGCCGGCCATTACCGGACGCACGTAGGCATTGGCGACGGTGGTCGATTGGCGCTCGTATTCGCGCACTTCCGGACACACTTCGCTCGAGAGGCTGAGCGAGAGTTCCGGCAACTCGGCGGCGATGATGGCGGCAGCCTGCTGTTCGTGCGCTGGATTGGCATAAGCGTGGATGAACCCAATGGCTAAGCTCTCGATGCCGTGGGCCACCAGTTGCGCAATGATCCGGTGTACCGACGTTTCATCCAGCGGCGTTAGCACCTCGCCGCGCCAATTCAAGCGCTCGGTGACGGGCCAGCGCAGGTACCGTGGTACTAACGGGCGCGGACGGTTGGCGCCGATGTCGTATTGAGCGAACCGGTTCTCCTGGGCCATCTCTAACGAGTCGCGCAGCCCTGCTGTGGTGAGCAATGCGGTTTTAGCGCCTTTACGCTCTATCAGAGCATTGGTGGCCAGGGTGGTCCCATGGATCACCATGGACACATCGCCGGGGCTTATCCGATGCTCGCTCAGTAGAGTGCGGATGCCGTCCAGCACCCCTTGTTCCGGAGCGGCCGGTGTGGTCAGCCGTTTGGCCGTGACAATACCGTCCGTTAAGGCCAGTGCTAAATCGGTAAAAGTGCCGCCTATATCGATGGCGAGGCGGAGCGGCTGTTGGGTCATGGATACTCATTCGTGACATAACTTCGGGCACACTATGCACCGTGGTTCGAAGCGAAGGTAGCGCCGTCGTGACAAAAGCTATTGATATAGGTGGATTGGATCATATCGTGCTGCGCACTGCGGATGCGCGCCGTTTGCAGTCGTTTTACTGCACTGTGCTCGGGTGCAGCGTTGAGCGCGAGGTGGTTGAACTCGGACTCATCCAGCTCCGGGCCGGTGCCGCGCTTATAGATATTGTTCCCGTCGATGGTGAATTGGGCGCTAAGGGTGGTGCTGCGCCCGCTGCCGAGGGGCGCAATCTGGACCATTTTTGCCTGTGGCTGGCGCAGTTCGATGAGGCCGCGATACGTACGCATCTGCGCGCTTGCGGTATACAAGCGCCAGCCGCCGCGCGCCGCTACGGCGCCCAGGGATTCGGACCATCCATCTACATAGAAGACCCGGATGGCAACACCGTGGAGTTGAAGGGGCCAGCGCAATAAGCACCAACGCAATAGGCGCTCTGGTTCGGGCAGTATATTCGGTTTTTATACCGTCATCTTAGCCGCGCATTTTCTCGCCGCGCGGATCATACCGAGCCCGCAAACTGGCTTTGGCGGCAAAGCGTTCACCGCCGATCTCTATTTGCCAGGTGGTGTTATTCAAGAAATCGGCGCTCACCGCCTCCTCGTGATAGACATAACCGAGTCCCACCGAGGCCCCCAGCGTGTGTCCGAAGCTGCCCGAGGTCAAAAAGCCCTTGATATGGCCGTCGCCCACGATCGGCTCATGCTGATACAGCATGGGTTCGCTGTCTTCCAATACGAATTGCACCAGCCTTTTGCGTCGGTGAGCGCCGCCCTCGCGCTGCTTGGCAATGGCCTCGTGACCGATGAATGCGATGGCTTTGTCCATCGCGCAAACGAAGCCTAGCCCAGCCTCCAGCGGCGTATCCTCATCCCCCACGTCGTGGCCGAAATGTACGAATTTTTTTTCCATACGGCACGAGTCCAAGGCGTGCATGCCGGCGTTGCGGATACCGTAGGCGGCGCCCGCTTGCATGAGCACATCGTATACGTGCCGCGCCATATCGACGGACACATAGATTTCCCAACCCAGTTCGCCCACGTACGATACCCGGGTGGCGCGCACCGGCGCGTAGCCGATCTCCGCTTCCTTGGAGGTACCGAAGGGAAACGCTGCGGCGCTCAGGTCCGTTCGCATGAGTGGTTCCAGCAGCGCTCTGGAGCGGGGGCCCATGACACCGAATACGGCCCATGCGGAGGTGATATCGACCACGGTTACGCGGGCATCGTCGGGCGTATTGCGCGCGAGCCAATCCAGATCACGGCCAGTGACGGCGGCACCGCTCACTATCCACAACCGGTTCTCGGTCAAGCGGGCGACGGTGAGATCGGCTTCGATGCCGCCGCGCTCGTTGAGCCAATGGGTGTAGACCACCCGTCCCGGTTCCACGTCGATGTCGGCGGTGCAGATCCGTTGCAACACCGCCACCGCATCACGGCCTTCCACCAGGTATTTGGAAAAGCTGCTCTGGTCGAACAGGGTGAGGGCGTTGCGCGCTGCTAGATGCTCTTGGCGCCATGGCTTGAACCAGCGGGCTTTGCCGAAACTGTAGTCGTACACCGCTTCCATGCCGTCCACGGCGAACCAGTCGGGCCGCTCCCAGCCGGCCACTTGGCCGAAGCAGGCACCGGCGTCACGTAATCGTTCGTGGATGGGGGAGTGGCGCACGTTGCGGCCTGTTTGGTATTGGCGCTGCGGGTAGTGACGCGCATAGAGCAGTCCCAGGGTTTCACTGACCCGCTCTTCGATGAACGCCTGCGTGCCCATGAACGGATACACGCGGCGGATGTCGTTGCTCCAAAGGTCCATCGAGGGCGCGCCCCGGTCCATCCACTCGGCGCACGCTTTACCGAGCCCGCCGCTGCTTTGGATGCCCACCGAGTTGAGGCCGCAGGCGAGGAAATAACCGCGCAGTTCGGGCGCTTCGCCGATATGGAACTGATCATCGGGGGTGAATGATTCGGGGCCACAGAAGAACTTGCGCCAACCGAGCTTCGCCAGCAGGGGAACGCGCTGCATGGCGTCTTCGAGGACGGGCATCAATTGTTCTTCCATGTGCCCTGGCAGTTCGTCGAAGGAGAAATCACCCGGTATGCCGTTTTGTCCCCAGGGCACTGCATTGGGCTCGAAAGCGCCGACCAGGAGGGCCCCGGTGTCTTCCCGGTAGTACGCGCATTTGTCATGGTCGCGCAGTACCGGCAGATCCGGATGTATATCCGGGTGTTTCTCCGTCACGGCGTAATAGTGCTCGCAGGCGTGCAGTGGAATATTGACACCCGATAGCTTGCCTAGAGCGCGCGCCCACAGGCCGGCGCAGTTGACCACGAAGTCGCTCTTGATAATACCGGCGGTGGTTCGGACGCCCCTGACGCGGCCGTTAGCGTTCAGTACCGACTCCACGCTTACCCCTTCCAGACAACGGGCACCGCGGCCCCTGGCACCTTTGACGAAGGCCATGGTGATATCTATGGGACTACTCTTGCCGTCGTGAGCGACGAAGGTGCCGCCCAAGAGTTCTTTGCTATTGATGAGAGGGAATAGATTGCTTATCTCGTCTACGGTGACGGTATCGACCCTGGTAACACCGAAAGCGTTATTCATCGATGCGACCCGCCGCAGCTCTTCGAACCGGTCCTTTGAATGGGCGATGCTCAGGCTGCCAACTTGTCTGAAGCCCGTGGATTGGCCGGTTTCTTCCTCCAACTCTTGCAACAGTCCCATGGAATAAGCAGCCAGCCGGGCGTGGCTTTCGGTGGCACGCAGGGTGCCTATGAGCCCGGCCGCGTGCCAGGTAGTACCGCAAGCGAACGATGCGCGTTCCAGCAATACCACGTCGGACCAGCCTTGGCGGGCGAGATGGTAAGCGACACTGGCGCCGGTGATGCCGCCACCGATGATGACGGCGGATGCGTGTTGCGGAACTTCGGTGGTCATAGGGGCTCCTTAATGGACTACGACGTCGCTCGGTAGCTGGGTGCAGGCGGTGCAAGTATGGAGTCTGAGCTATGTTCCCTGCCACAAGATAACTGTCCGTCATGCGACCCGGGTACGACTGCGGACTGTATTTGAGGTCCGGTATGCGAGCCTGCGACATTTTTCCCTGTTATGATCCGGGGTTGCCAGACCGGATGTCTCAAAGAGCGCAGCCTCCAGCAGAGTAGGCCTCTTAGAGAGTCAAGGCCCTACTGGAACATAGGCGCGAGTAGCTAGCTAATGGCAGAAGTCGTTTCGATACCTGAAAGCGGCCAGCGGGTGGACGGTAGCTTTCCAATGCTGTGCCGTTTCGAACGTAACCGCGAAGGCCGCGACTTCGTCGTGGGCGATATTCACGGCATGTTCGATCATCTGAGTGCATTGATGGCTGACATCAGGTTCGACGATACCCGCGACCGGCTATTTTCAGTCGGCGATCTGGTCGATAGAGGCCCGCACTCACACCGGGCGCTGGAGTGGCTGGATAAGAATTGGTTTCACGCCTGTAGAGGCAATCACGAGCAGTTCGTCATCGACTCGGACGATCCGGAGCAACTGGAAGTTTGGGTGCAGCACAACGGCGGTGAATGGTGGATTCGGCTAGACCGTGAACAACGCGAGCGCTTTCGTGCCCGCTTCGCCGCTTTGCCGTTAGCGCTTGAAGTGGAGACGGACTCCGGACTGGTGGGCATTGTGCATGCGGATGTGCCGCCCCTAATCACCTGGGATCGGTTTACGGATCTGCTGGAAGATGAGAACGAGGACGCGATTTTCTATGCCATGTGGTCGCGCAACCGCATCACCGGCAACTGCTCCGCGCCGCCGGTGCAGGGACGGGTAGAGCGGGTTTATTGCGGGCATACGCCCATCCGCGAGACGCTTTCCTTCGACAACGTGCACTTCATTGATACCGGAGCGGTGTATAGCGCTGAAGGGTACAGGGAGGCACGGCTCACGGTGGTCGAGATCCAGCCAGAGCGCCACCGGGAATTCACCATCAATACGTTTTTGCCGCCGCTCTACTAGCCGCACCTTGCGGCTAACCTGAAATTCCGCCTGTCCCGATCTACCGATCAACCCAGGCTTGCGATTGATGTTCTGCGGTATCCCGAAATAGAAAAGGCCGCCCGCAGGCGGCCTTTCAACTCAAGAGTTGTTTGACTTAAGCGTCTTTCAACTCGGCAGTGGCGATTAACCGGCTTGGAACTTACCGCCGACCTGATCGCAAGCTTCCTTAGTCATCGCCACCCAGCCGGTACCTTTACAAGCGTTGTGACCTTTGCAGGCGCTGTTGGCGGTCTTGCAAGAACTCAAGCCTTTGCAGGCGTTGGCGCCGGTACAGTGACCATTGGCTCCGGCGGAAGCGGTCATCGGGGCCGTCGCGAACATGGCGGCAGCGGTAGCGGCAAGAGCGATGCCGGTTGCTTTCTTAGCAGTGCTCATATCGAGTAACTCCTTCGAATCGAGTCTAATACGGTAATGTAAACGTCAGTATGAACTCGACAAAAGCCGCTGCGGATCTCTTTTCCCCCGCTGCTTTTGCGAGCTTCCAGCTTCGACAGGGCATGTCCGGCGAAAGTTTCTTGCCGAATTCAATTCGGAGAAAAAAATTTGTACGCCGTGCTGACCCCGGTGAAACATTAATTCGTGCTGGCGCAAACGACTAGACCCTCCATTACCCATTGCCGTAAGAAGCCGGCGGCGCGTAACGCCACGTGTTCGGCAGCTATCCACTCGCACAGCCCTTCGCATATCTCGCCAAAGGTGGCGCTATCCCGGACCGCCTGAACCGCATAAGCTTCGTCCACCTCCAGCGAGCGGAAAAGCGCACGTAAGTCTTGGCGCCACACCAGCCAGCGTACCGGATACTCGAAGCGTTCCGGTTCTGGGAGCGCCTCGCCCGCATCCGCGGCCAGCCGTAGCGGTCCGATATTCCACGTGGTATCCAGCGTTCGCATACTCGGGTGAAAACCGAAACGCAAGTTCGGCCAGGCCGCCGGTGCGATAGCTGCCAAGTCGCTTTCCTCTAGCGGTGCTGCGTCGCCGGCGTCCAGGCTGAGGGAGATGGCCCAATCGAGGGCTGCGGTATCGCCGATAACCCGGTATTCGCGCCACGGCTCGTTGTCCCGCAAAAACGCGCCCAAATGTTTGCCGAACCAACGGATGGAAGGATGGTTTGACGGGTGTGCCGTTATGTAACGCTCGGCGATCAGGTTGAACTGCTCTTCGCCGGTGGCGGCGAACAGCGTTGAGAAGTCGGTTTGCAACGCTTCGATGAGGCGCAGTCTATAGGCATCGAAATACACCTGCATGCGTGTATTGTCATCACCGCTACCGTGCGGCGCGATATGCGCGGCGAGTGACTGCGCGCTTCCCGTACCGGTCAGATAGCCTTGAAAATCCCGTTGTATGTCTACCAGCGACGACATCTCAGAGGCCGCTACCGCGGTGGTGCACGCAGGGCGTGTTGCGCCACGCGGCGGGCATGGCACAGCTCGCGGAATACATCGTCGAACGGCGGGATATCGTCGTCGCGCTCGATCATGGTAGAGACCGGGCCTAAGCGGGCGATGGCATAACCGTACAGATCCCATACTTCGTCGATGACCGGATGATCATGGGTATCGACTATATGAGTGCCGAAATTCGTATGCCCGGCCAGATGTATTTGCCGCACCCGCGTCGGCGTGATGGCATTGATGTACGCATGGGCATCGAAGCCGTGGTTGAAGCTACTCACGTAGATATTGTTGACGTCTAGCAAAATACCGCAGTCGGCACGCTCGGCCACTTCATTTAAAAATTCCCATTCCGTGAGAGCCGATGCGTTGTACGTCACATAGCTGGAAACGTTTTCTATGATGAACGGGCGTGCTAGCGTCTCTTGCACGATGTTGATTCTCTGCGCCACGTGCTGTAGCGCTTCCTCGGTGTAGGGCAGGGGCAGCAGATCGTGCATGTTGGTGTGATCGACGCCGGTCCAGCACAGGTGGTCGGAGAACCAGTGCGGCTCCACCCGGTCGGCCAGTTGGCGTAAAGCTTTCAGGTAATCGTCATTGAGCGGATCGGCGCTGCCGATGGACAAGGACACGCCGTGCATCACCATGGGATAACGCTCACGGATCCGGTCCAGCCAGGCGAGTGGTTTGCCGCCGGCGACCAGATAGTTCTCCGAGATGATCTCGAACCAATCGACCGCCGGCCACTGCTCCGCTATTTCTGCATAGTGTTGCGGCCGCAGACCGAGTCCAAAGCCCAAGTCGGGGCGCTCGACGCAAGAGGATTCACCCATGGCTTTTCACTTCCATCACCAGCGACTCATTGCCAGCCAAGACGGCGGGGCAGCAGCGACTCTTGGCACAGCGGGCACGAATGTACACTCAGAGCAGGGCTAAGGTGCGAGAGTTCCGCCTTGGCTACGTTCTTGAGATCGCTATGCGCTTGGACGGTAGTCAGCGCGCTCTGTAGACGATACGCCCTTTGCTGAGATCGTAGGGGGTGAGTTGTACGGTGACTTTGTCGCCCGTGAGTATACGAATATAGTGCTTGCGCATTTTGCCGGATATGTGCGCCGTCACCACGTGCCCGTTGTCGAGTTCAACTCTAAACATGGTGTTTGGCAGCGTCTCTTTGACGGTGCCTTCCATTTCGATGTGGTCTTCTTTTGCCAACAGGGCAGGTCCTCAAGCAAGGTAGCCGCGTATTGTGCCAGATGGGCCACAGCAGTCAACGTGCCTGGCAGTCAACGTGCCCTGATAGTCACCAACCCTGGCATTCAGCGGGCCGGTCCATTCCACTCCATCCATTGGCCATCGCGCAGGCGCTCCTGGGGAAGGTACTCATTTTTATAGGCCATCTTTTCACATTCACCAATCCAATAGCCCAGATACAGCCAATGGCCGTTGCGGCGTTGCACCTCGTCAATAGCCCAGAGGATAGCGTGGACGCCGAGGCTGCGTTGACTGTAGCTGGGCTCGAAGAAGGTGTAGACGGCCGATAGCCCATCACGCAATTCGTCGAGTACCGCCACGGCTAGCAGTTCATCGTCCAGCCGCATTTCGGCTAGGGTGGTCTTGCACCAATCACTCATGAGGAAGCCAATGTAGTCATCCGGGGTATGCCTGGCCATTTCGCCGTCACCGTGCCGTGCGCGCTGATAACGGCGGTAAAGATTAAAATGCTGCTCGTGGTACTGCGCTGGTAACACTTGCACACTCAAGTCGGCGTTTTTACGGGCAACCCGGCGTTGGCTACGCTTGGGCTTGAAGCGGGCGACGGGGATGCGCACCGGGACGCAGGCGTTGCAGTCGGGGCAGGCTGGCCGGTAGATGTTATCGCCGCTGCGTCTGAAGCCGTAGGCCGCGAGCACGCCATACAGATGGGCAGTCATCGGATAGCTGGGATCGGCGACCACCGTTTTTGCCCGCTGTCCCGGCAGATAGCTGCATGGGTGTAAAATGGTCTCGAAAAACCGCAAGCTTATGCGTTGCTCATTCGACATGGGCCAATACCCTATCCATCCGGTTCCAGATCGACTAGGCGGGCCAGTAGCGCTTCGAATTCAACGCGCGCGATGAGCCGTGCGCCCAAGCGGGTGAGATGCGCAGTGGGGAGTTGGCAATCAATGAGTTCGTATCCCGAGGCGCAAAGGTATGCGAGCGCGACCTTGGAGGCGTCCGTTTGCCGGGTGAACATGGACTCACCAAAAAATACCCGTCCCAGGCCGATGCCGTACAAACCGCCCACTAATTCTCCGCCGTACCAGGATTCGAATGAGTGGGCAGCGCCCAAGCGGTGAAGCTGGGTATAGGCGCTAGCCATGTCACTGTCTATCCAGGTACCTGCATCATTGCCTCGGGGGGCTGCACACGCTTTGATGACCTGCTCGAAAGCGCAGTTTAGCCTGACCTTAAAAACACCGCTGCGGATGCGTTTGCGCAACGAGCGCGAAATACGAAGTTCCCGAGGGAAGAGAACAGCGCGTGGGTTGGGGGTCCACCAAAGCAGGGGATCGCCCTCGTTATACCAAGGGAAGATGCCGCGCCGGTAGGCTTCCAGCAGGCGCTCGCTGGAGAGGTCGCCGCCAACCGCCAGCAGGCCGTTGGGTTCGCTTAGAGCTTGATCGGTAGGCGGGAAGGAGGCTGGCGGGGCGCACGCCGGGATGATGCGCGGCACGGCTTGACGTCTCACTGCCCGGTGCCGGATCGATCTGCTGGCGGATGGCTTTCGCTTTTAAAAGGAGAGTGTTCAGCAGCGGCGTTCAGATAGCTTTGCACATCGCCGGCCTCCTCCACCAGGAGCCGCGCTATGGCATCTCTAAACCCGGCGTGAGCGAACCAATGGGCCGAGTGGGTTGGCACCGGCATGAAGCCGCGGCTCAGCTTGTGTTCACCCTGCGCCCCGGCCTCCAAGCGTCCGAGTCCATGCTCTATGGCGATCTCTATATGCCGGTAGTAACACAGTTCGAAGTGCAGACCACGATGATTTTCAATGCAGCCCCAGTTGCGGCCAAACAAGGTATCGGTGCCGCACACGCTGTAGGTGCCGGCGATGTAGCGCCCGCCATTGCGCGCCATGATGAGTAGGGTGGAATCGGGCAAAGTCTCGGCAAGGCGTAGAAAAAAATCCAAGGTGAGGGAAGGAAACCCCCATTTACGGTCGTAGATAGCGCAATAGAATTGGTGGAATGCAGCCCAGTGGCACTCCTCGGTGTCCCGGCCCCACATGATCTCGATGTCGAGCGCCGCTTTCTCCACGTCCCGGCGCTCGCGGCGTATTTCTTTGCGCCGCTTGTGGGTGAGGCAATCCAGGAAATCCTGGAAATCGCGGTATCCGTGATTGCGCCAGTGGAACTGATAGCCCATGCGAGTCAGCAAGCCCTGCTTGGACAACGCCTCATGGTGGGCCTGCTCCGGGAACAGCCAGTGCACCGATGAGAGGTCCTCTTGCTTGGCGAAAGCGATAGCGCCCAACATCAAGTGCTCACGCACGGTGGCCACATCTTCGTCCGGTACCACCAGCAACCGCGGGCCGGGGGCTGGAGTAAACGGTACCGCGGCGACCAGCTTGGGGTAGTAATCCAGGCCGGCCCGCTGATAAGCGTCGGCGAAAGCCCAATCGAAGACGAATTCGCCATACGAATTGGTCTTGATATAAGCAGGCGTAGCGCCCACCAAGCGCTCACCGCGATGGACCAGCAGATGGCGTGGAAACCAGCCGGTACGTTTGCCTAGACAGTTTTCGGTCTCTAGCGCTTTCAATAGTTCGTGGCGCACGAAAGGATTGGTGGCGCCGGCCGCTGCGTTCCAATCTTGCGCCGGCACGGCATCGATTGCGCCAACCACCGAGATGCTGAGTGTCCGGCTCTCGTTTAACGGGTCCTCGATCAATGGATTATCGGAACGCTCCACGGCCGCCGCATCCCATCAGGCCTTGCTCTCTAGCGCGTCCAGGTATTGTTCCGCGTCCAGGGCGGCCATGCAGCCGGTGCCCGCCGAGGTGATGGCCTGGCGGTAGACGTGGTCGGCCACATCGCCAGCGGCGAAGACACCTGCAATGCTGGTGGCGGTGGCGTTGCCGCTCAGTCCACTGGCGACCTTGATATAACCATCCGCCATGTCCAATTGGCCTTCGAAGATCTGGGTATTGGGCGTGTGGCCGATAGCGATAAAAACCCCCTGCACGGGTATCTCCCGGGTCACTCCCTCCTGGGTAACCCCTGCGGCGGTAGCGGCGAGCCGGATGCCGGTGACGCCCGAGTCGTCGCCTAGGACTTCATCGAGTACGTGATTCCACTGAATATCCACGTTGTCAGCGGTTTTGGCTATGAGCTTGTCGGCCAGGATCTTCTCCGAGCGCAAGCGGTCACGGCGGTGCACGACGGTTACTTTGGCGGCGATATTAGCCAGATATAAAGCTTCCTCCACGGCGGTATTGCCGCCGCCGATCACGGCCACGGGTTGATCTTTATAAAAGAAACCATCGCAGGTGGCGCAGGCGGACACGCCTTTGCCCTTGAAGGCCGTCTCGGAGTCCAGGCCTAGATATTTCGCCGATGCGCCGGTGGCGATGATCAGCGCGTCGCAGGTATAGGTACCGGTGTCGCCTTGCAGGCGAAAAGGCCGCTCGTGCAAATAGGCGGTATGGATCTGGTCGAAGACGATCTCGGTCTCGAAGCGGCCGGCGTGTTTGCGCATGCGCTCCATCAGCTCCGGGCCTTGTACGCCGGCATCGTCACCCGGCCAGTTATCGACGTCGGTGGTGGTGGTCATCTGTCCACCCATTTCCATACCGGTGATGAGGACGGGATTCAAGTTGGCGCGGGCGGCGTATACGGCGGCGGTATAGCCCGCGGGGCCGGAGCCGAGGATCAGTAAGCGGCAGTGCTTGGAGTCGCTCAAAGGGAATGCTCTTCTGTCGCGAGAATGCGGTCGGCGGAGTGTAGCAAATTCTGTTACCTTCTCGTTCAGCTTGATATTTATATTTTGTTAATTAGACTCTTATAAGCTTTTCTTCATAAACAGGATGAAAAATTGGCTCAGGCCGCCCGTAAAACTCCGCCGGAGTTGTCGGGGCTGGCGCGCCCATTGGCGCGCGGTGCCCGTGAAGCCGCGTTAATCATTCTTGTTGCCGCTGTGGCCTACCTGTTTTTAGCCCTTGGCAGCTATGACAAGAATGATCCGGGTTGGTCTTTTACCGGGCCGGTGACGGAGGTGGTCAACTACGGCGGCGTGGTCGGCGCCTGGTTTGCCGATGTGACGCTCTATCTGTTCGGCTATCTGGCCTATGTTTTCCCATTGATGCTCGCTGGCGGTGGCTGGGTTGCGCTGCAAGACCATGCGCGGTTGCAAGCGCTGAGGTGGGTCTACGGTGTCGTTCGCACTATGGGTCTGACGATGACATTGGCGGGCGGATCCGGCCTTGCTACATTGCATTGCAAAAGCGATAAGCTGCCGTTGAATGCAGGGGGGATTTTGGGCGACATAGTGGGCAATGGCCTGGCCGCCGCCTTCAGTCCGTTCGGTAGCACGCTATTCCTGATGGCGATGCTGCTCACTGGCATGACGTTGTTGACCGGTCTGTCGTGGTTGTGGCTGATGGACACAACGGGCCGGTACACACTGTTGGCTGGCCACCATGTCTTATTGGCGCTAGCGGCCGGCCGGCGGGGCGTTCTCATCTTGCGCGAGCGGCTGCGCGCGCCGCAGGAGTGGGAACGGGACGGACGCGAGCCAGGCGCGGGTGAGCAATGGGGGGATAATGTCGGCCGAGCCGCTGAGCGCCAATCGCCGACAATCCAAATGCCGCTGCCGGCGGAGTTGATGGACGAGGCATTTCAGCACAGAGCTGCACAGTCCGGGCAAGGAGTGGCCGAGGCTGCCTCTAAAAGCGGACATAACAAGCGCCACTGTGAGCGGACGATACCTAAGAGCGAGCGGGCGGAGCGCGAACAGCGGGCGCTTGCGCCAACGCCCGCAGTCACGGAGCGCGTGCTGCCTTCGCTCGCGTTGCTCGATCAACCGCCGCCGCGCAGTCATCCGGTTTCACAAGACGCGTTGCAGGCGATGTCGCGGCAAGTCGAGATGAAGTTGATGGATTTCGGGGTGCAGGCGGATGTTGTCGCGGTGCATCCAGGCCCGGTGATCACCCGCTTCGAATTGCAATTGGCCGCCGGGGTGAAAGTGAGCCGGGTGAGTGGACTGGCCAAAGATCTGGCCCGTTCGCTCTCCACCATCAGCGTGCGCGTGGTGGAGATCATACCGGGGAAAACCGTCATTGGCCTTGAATTGCCCAACGAACACCGCGAGCTGGTGACCTTTGGCGAACTGGTCAACGCGCAGGCCTTCGAGAAGAGCGCCTCGCCCCTGACCCTCGCTTTAGGTCATGATATTTCCGGCACTTCGGTGGTGGTCGATCTGGCGAAGATGCCGCATCTGCTGGTGGCCGGTACCACCGGCTCCGGTAAGTCGGTGGCGGTCAATGCGATGATTTTGAGCCTGCTCTATAAATCCTCTGCGCGGGATGTGCGGCTCATCATGATCGATCCGAAGATGTTGGAATTGTCTATCTACGACGGCATTGCGCATCTGTTGGCGCCGGTGGTCACGGACATGAAGGATGCGGCCAATGCGCTGCGCTGGTCAGTGGCGGAAATGGAGCGGCGCTACAAACTGATGGCCAAACTGGGCGTGCGCAATATCGCCGGTTATAACCGCAAGGTGCACGAGGCGGCGGAAAAAAGCATGCCCATTGCCGATCCGTTCTTCGTGCCACCTAAAAGTGCATTGGATGAAAGTGTATCGGATGATGGCAGGGAGCCACCCCAGGCGCCTGGGCTTGAAACATTGCCGTTCATCGTCGTAGTAGTGGACGAGTTGGCGGACCTCATGATGGTGACCGGCAAGAAGATCGAAGAACTGATCGCCCGCTTGGCGCAAAAAGCCCGCGCCTCGGGCATTCATCTCATACTGGCCACCCAGCGCCCGTCGGTGGATGTGATCACCGGTCTTATCAAAGCCAACATTCCAAGCCGCATAGGTTTTCAAGTGTCCTCCAAGATCGATTCGCGCACGATCCTGGATCAGGCCGGCGCGGAGCAGCTATTGGGCCACGGCGATATGCTGTACCTGACCCCCGGCATGCCGGCGCCCACCCGGGTACATGGCGCGTTCGTGGCCGATAATGAAGTGCACCGGGTGGTTGAAGCGTTGAAGGCGTTGGGCGAGCCCTCGTATATAGACGAGGTTATCAACGGCCCTAGCGAAACCGATGCACCCATTCCTGGCATGGCACTCTTGGACGATACCGGTGGCGAGGGAGATGCGCTCTATGATCAAGGCGTGCGCATTGTTACCGAGTCACGGCGGGCCTCCATCTCCGGGGTGCAGCGCCGGCTGAAGATCGGCTATAACCGGGCCGCCAGGATGATCGAGCAGATGGAGATGGCCGGGATTGTCGGGCCTTTGCAGTCAAACGGGAATCGTGAGGTAATTGCGCCCCCTCCGCCAGCGGACTAGCTTATGGGCACTTCTAAAAATAGTCATTGTTTCGTGAGTGCAAGGAAGCACCGCGCGCACAACCGCAGTGTATAGGTGATACCTGAGGATTGGAGCACGGAGCTGACGCCGCAATCGCGGAAAAAGTGCATTTTTTTAAGGTGCCCCTATGTTTCGAGTTGTTTTTTTCGTCCTGGTTCTCGGCATAGGCCAGCACGCGGCCGCGGCTAAAGCCGGCGTTGCGCTACAAGCTTTTTTGGACGGTGCATCCTCCGTCGCCGCGCAGTTCGAGCAAAATCTGTTCGACGATGCTGGCAAGCTGATCGAAACCTCCACTGGCTTTATGGTGCTGCGCCGGCCCGATCAATTCCGCTGGCATTATGCGCAACCGTTCGAGCAGCAGATCATCGCCGATGGCGAGAAGATCTGGATCTATGATCCGGACTTGCAGCAGGTGTCGGTAAAACCCATGGGACGTACCATTGGCGGCTCGCCGGCGATTTTGCTCAGCAGCGACAGGCGCATTACGGAGCTGTTCGAGGTTCGCGATCTGGACCCTGCCAAAGGGCTGGATTGGGTCGAGCTGATACCCCGCGAAACCGACTCGGCGTTTACCGCGTTGCGGGTGGGTATGCGCGATGGAGTATTGGCGGCGATGACCCTGGCGGACACGTTCGGCCAACGCACGGAACTCAGTTTCCATGATGTGCGGCGCAACCAAGCGCTACCCGAGGACACGTTCGACTTCGTGCCGCCCCCCGGTGCCGACGTACTCGAGGAGCAATGGTCACCGCCTCAATGAGGCCAATGGTCCAGCGGCCCAATGGCCTCAACGGTCCAATGGCCTCAATGGCATGAGGCAAACGGTATGAGCGGGCTGGCGTGAGGCCCTTGGCCGATCGCATGCGGCCGCGCCACCTCGCTGAGGTGTGTGGTCAACATCATCTGCTCGGCGAGGGCAAACCGTTGCGCAGAGCACTGGCCGGCGGCCGCCTACACTCGATGATCTTCTGGGGACCGCCGGGCAGCGGCAAAACCACCCTGGCGAGACTGGTGGCGAACGCTGCTGATTTGCAGTTCTTGAGCCTGTCGGCCGTCCTCAGCGGGGTCAAAGACATACGGGCAGCTATCGACCGCGCCAAAGCCGAGCAGAGCCGGGGCACGGTACTGTTCATCGATGAGGTGCACCGCTTCAACAAGTCGCAGCAAGATGCGTTCTTGCCCCAGGTGGAAGACGGTACCGTTATCTTCATCGGCGCGACCACCGAGAATCCTTCCTTCGAAGTGAACAATGCGCTGTTGTCGCGGGCGCGGGTGTATGTATTGCAAGCATTGGAAGCGGCGGATCTGGTGCAGATTATCACCGCGGCGGTCAGTGACGAGGAGCGCGGCCTAGGGCCAATGGGTGCCACCGAACAGGCCGTGGCGGCGCTAGCGCAGGCTGCTGATGGCGATGCGCGAAGAGCGTTGACTTTTCTCGAGATCGCCGCCGATCTGGCCTTGGGAGATGGCATGCCGGTGGGCGAAGCGGCGCAAGTGCGCTTGGAGCACGTGCAGGCGGCGCTAAGCGGCGGTTCGCTACGCCGGTTCGATAAGGGCGGGGATGCGTTCTACGATCTCATCTCTGCCCTGCACAAATCCGTGCGGGGCTCCGATCCGGATGCTTCTCTTTACTGGCTGGCGCGTATGTTGGATGTTGGTTGCGATCCGCTCTATATCGCCCGCCGGCTGGCGCGCATCGCCTCGGAGGATATAGGTAACGCCGATCCCCGGGCGCTCGCTATTACCCTCGATGCCTGGGACACGCAAGTGCGGCTAGGGACGCCGGAAGGTGAGCTGGCCCTGGGGCAGGCGGTGGTGTATCTGGCGTTGGCGGCCAAGAGCAATGCCGTGTACAGCGCCTTCAAAGCGGCTATGGCCGATGCCAAAGAACACGGTTCTTTGCCCGTGCCGGTGCATCTGCGCAATGCGCCCACCCGGCTGATGAAGGAACTCGGTCACGGGCGTGCTTACCGTTACGCGCACGATGAAGCCAATGCTTACGCCGCCGGGGAGAACTATTTCCCTGAAGCACTCAAGGGGAAACGGTATTATGCGCCGGTAGAGCGCGGGCTGGAGATCAAGCTGGCTGAGAAGCTGGAGCGCCTACGTGAACTCGATCGCCATTTTCTAGCGGCACAGCGCTCTAAATTCAAGACTTAAGGGCACCTCTAAAAATAGTCAATGTTTCGTGAGTGCAAGGAAGCACCGCGCGCAGAACCGCAGTGTATGGGTCATACCTGATGATTCGAGCACGGCGCTGACGCCGCAATCGCGGAAAAAGTGCATTTTTAGCAGGTGCTCTTAAACTAATCGTAGTGAGCGTGACGGGTGTGTAACCACGGCGCGCTATACCGTTCTCCCGTTGGAATCCCCTATGCTCGACGCCAATCGATTCAGACGCGATCTACCCGCAACGGCCGCCGCACTAGCCAAGCGCGGTGTGATTCTGGATGTACCGCATCTAGAGGGCCTGGAAGCGCGGCGCAAAGAGATCCAGATAAAGACCCAGGCGTTGCAGCAGCAGCGTAACAGTCAATCCCGCTCCATAGGCGAGGCCAAAGCGCGCGGCGAAGACATCGCACCGCTGCGCCAGCGGGTGGCCCATCTGGGCGAAGAGCTAAAAGCCGCCGAGACGGCGTTAGGCGAAATCCAGGCGGAACTGGAAGCCATTGCCGTAGAGCTGCCCAACATCGCCCATGAGTCGGTGCCGGAGGGCAAAGACGAAGAGGACAATGTGGAAGTGAGGCGGTGGGGCCGGCCACGGCAGTTCAGCTTCACGCCTAAGGATCATCTCGACTTGGGTGTTGGCTTGGCACTGCTCGATACGGAGTTCTCCGCCAAGTTGTCGGGCGCGCGCTTTATGTCCCTGCGTGCCGAGTTCGCGCAACTGCACCGGGCGCTTATTCAGTTCATGCTGGACGTGCATACCCGCGAGCACGGTTATACGGAAATCTATGTTCCTTACCTGGTGAATGCCGATACGCTATTCGCCACCGGCCAATTGCCGAAGTTCAAAGAAGATCTGTTTCATGTTCCGGAGCAGGAGCTATATCTGATCCCGACGGCAGAGGTGCCGGTGACCAATATTGCCAGGGATCGGATCTTCGAAGACGGCGAGTTACCGGCCAGCTTCGTTTGCCACTCGCCGTGTTTTCGCAGCGAGGCCGGCGCCTACGGCAAAGATACCCGGGGCATGTTCAGGCAGCATCAATTCGAGAAAGTCGAATTGGTGCATATAGTGCGGCCGGATGAATCGTACGATACCTTGGAGCGGCTCACGGGGCACGCCGAGACCATCCTTCAGCGCTTGGAACTGGCGTACCGCGTGCTCACTTTGTGTACCGGGGATATGGGATTCGGCGCCGCCAAAACCTACGACATCGAAGTGTGGATCCCGGGGCAAAACAAATACCGCGAGATCTCCTCGTGCAGCAACTGCACCGATTTTCAGGCGCGGCGCATGCTTGGCCGTTGGCGTAACCCCGAAACGGCTAAGCCCGAGTTGGTGCACACCTTGAACGGTTCGGGTGTTGCTATTGGGCGGGCGATGATCGCGGTGGTGGAGAACTATCAACAGGAGGATGGCCGGGTGCGTATACCCGATGTCTTGATACCGTATATGCACGGTAAGGAAATCATCGGTTGACCGCTGTGTGACGCTATACGGCGGCGATCAAAAGAGCGACGAAAACGCCCACCAGGACCAATGGGATAAGAGCGGACAGCCAATCACTGGTGGAACCCTCGGGGCTGTTCTTCACCCACTCTTTGGCCGCCGGCCAGATCAAGATGAGGAAGCCCGCCATCAAGATGGCGCCAATGATCTGAAACCAAGAGATGTCGTTCATCTTGCCTCCCTAAAACCCGAGTAGGTGACCCCGGGCAGATGGCACCCCGGGCAAATGACAGTCAAGTAAAAAAGCCCGGCAAAGCCGGGCTTTTTTATCACGTGCTAATCGCTACCTGGGCTAATTGCTACCTGGCCCCGTATTCAGTCTCAGTTGTCGCTGCCCATCACGCCGAGGATGTGGAGCAGATGGACAAAGATGTTGAAGATATTCAGGTACAACTGAACGGTCGCCATGATGTAGTTGGTTTCTCCACCATGAATGATGCGGCTGGTGTCGAAGAGGATAAAGCCGCTCATGATGAAGATGATCGCCGCGGAGATGGTGAGTGACAAAGCCGGAATGGCGAAGAATATATTCGCGATTATCGCCAACAGCGCGACGATCAGGCCCACGAACAGAAAACCGCCGAGGAAGCTGAAGTCCTTGCGTGTCATCAGCACGTAACCCGAAAGGGCCAGGAAGATGGCACCGGTGCCACCCATGGCGGTGGCGATGAGTTGCGGGCCATTGGGCAGTGACAGATACGCGGTCAGCAGCGGCCCTAGGGAAAAGCCCAGTAGGCCGGTGATACCGAACACTACGGGCAGACCCGCCGCCGAGTTCGCAGTGCGCGGCAGCACGAACCACAACATAACGAAACTGGCGATGAAGCAGATCAACGAAGCGCCATGGGAGACGCCGGCAAAAACGGAAACACTGGCCATCAGCGCGCTGAAAACCAGCGTCATGGACAGCAACATATAGGTGTTGCGCAGGACGCGATTCGTGGCTAGGACTGACTCCACACTGCGAATCGGGGCTTGTGTTGACGGATTCATATCGACATAACCTCCTGATTAGCCGAAAAAACTAACTCGGTAAACATGACCATACAGGCTCTAGAGAGGATTCTACTCAACTGCAATCAACATGCAACAACATTGGGCTTACAAATATATTAACAAGAGTTAAGTTGTGTTGGAGCATGCAAGTTCTGTAAGCGCTTTTCCAATAGAGCAATAGCACCGGGGCTGCGGGCCGCTTCTTCCACTTCGTCATGCACCGCGATGCCGTGCTCCATGGCCCGCTGGCGAAGCGCCGCCTCGGCTGTTTCCACGGGCGGCTCGCCAGCGGAGCGCAACACCAATACCCCGTGGGTCTCATCAGTCGTCCGGCCACTGGCGGTTATGCGCGCCCGCGCCCGCGGTGTGGTTTCCATCGGGTTATTGGCGATGCAGCCGGCGCTGCGCCCGCCGTGTTGCTAGTTCTTCCTAATCGCTCTTCGAATGCCATGCGCTTGAGGGATCTCCGGGTCCGCCTTGCCGGCTGATAGGATCTTGCCGGCTGATAGGATACTGGCTGATAAGATAAGAGATTGCCCATTGCCATGACCTTATCTCTATGAGCCAGAGGATGACAGCCGAGCGCAATATGGTCCAACGGATTAGGGCGACTTATAGAGTGTCGGCGCCCGCCGCCCAGGCGGCGGCGCTGGGCGAGCGGATCGCTTACGAACAGACGGTGGAGTTGCCCGCGGCGATAGTGACCGATCCCCATGTGCTAGATGCCGTAGTCGGGCGGGTGGAGGCGCTGCATGAAGTGGATGAGGGGCTGACGGATATCGTCATCAGCTACAGCGCTGAGCTAGGCAATTTACATCTTTCGCAGTTCTTTAACCTGGTGTTCGGCAACGTATCGATTTACCCCGGTGTGCGCTTGGCCGATCTGCGCTTGCCGGATAGTTTCCTGGTGGCGTTCAAGGGGCCGAACCACGGTGTGCAGGGCCTGCGCCGGCGGCTGGGCGTTTATGGCCGGCCCCTGTTGGCCACCGCCGTCAAACCCAATGGATTGCCGCTGGGGGAGCTAGCCGGCATCGCCAGGGCGTTCGCTGCGGGTGGCGGTGATATCGTTAAGGACGATCAGAATCTGATCGATGATTTTGCATCCTTCAAGCGCCGCACCCTGGCCTGCCGCGACGCGGTAAGAGAAGGTTGCGATCTGAGCGGCAGGCCTTGTTTGTATTTTCCTCACGTGAGCGCACCCGGCCCGGCGTTACGCCAATTCTTCGAATACGTGGCATCCATCGGTTTGGAAGGCGTACTGGTGTGCCCGCAGATCGCCGGCTTCGATAGCGTCAGGCTGCTCGCCGAGGAGACGGGGCTCGTTATCATGGCGCACCCCTCGATGCTGGGCACTTTCGCGATTGCCGAGAACGCCGGGGTTGAACACGGTCTTTTATTCGGCACCTGGATGCGGCTCGCGGGGGCGGATATCGCCATATTTCCAAGCGTAGGAGGCCGCTTCTCCTTGACCGGGGCGCAGTGTGACAGCATCACGGCGCGCCTGCGCGAGCCTTTAGGCGAGATCGCGCCGGCCTGGCCGAGTCCCGCCGGTGGCTTGAGTTATGACAACCTGCCGCAGCAGGTGGCGCGCTACGGTGACGATTCGGTGATCTTGATCGGCGGTGCGCTGTTCGGCCACTCGCCGGAGTTGACCACGAGTACCGAGGCGTTCGTGCGCCGCCTGCAGCGCTGCGGCAGCGCTTGCCGTTATCATTCGCCGGTGGCGCCGGCTCCAGCGCCACCGCTAGCCGAACGCTATTTCGCATTCGACGATTATCAGTGGCAGGGCCGGCCCGGCTCGCCTTACAAAGACGCCGCTGACGACAGTTTCAAAGGGGTCAGGCGGGTCGAGCTGATCGGTAAGTACGGCGAGCCTACCAATGCGGACTTGCGTTATTTCGAGGTGGAGCCAGGCGGCTATTCCTGCCGGGAAAGCCATCTACACACCCACATCGTCATCGGCGCCAGGGGCGAGGGCGTGCTGGTCTTGGGCGATGAAAAAGTGCCTCTAAAGGTGAACGATGTGGCTTATGTAGAGCCGTTGCAGGCGCATCAGCTCCGCAATGAAACGGATGAGCCGTTCGGTTTTTTCTGCATCGTCGATCACGAGCGCGATAGACCGGTGCGCCTTCCCTTGGGCCAAACCAGGCCATACTCTAAACTAAGCCATACTCTGGGGCCTGCAGTGGACCGGGGGAGCGATGCTGATGAGCGGACCGGCTTTTTTAAGCGCCATTGAACTGGCTGAAATGATTCGCTCGCGCGAGCTGAGTGCCCGCGAGTTGACCATGTTTTTCATCGACCGCATCGAGCGTTTGGATGGCGCGGTCAACGCGGTGGCGGTGCGTGACTTCGACCGGGCGCTTGCACGGGCCGATGTAGCGGATCAAGCGCTGGCGGCAGGCCGCGTTCTAGGTCCTTTGCACGGTGTGCCGATGACCATCAAGGAGTCGTTCGACATCGAAGGACTGCCCACCACCTTCGGCAATCCCGAGTTCAAAGATAATATCGCCACCAGCGATGCCCGCATGGTCGAACGCTTCAAAGGCGCCGGCGCCCATTTTATCGGCAAGACCAACGTGCCCATCGATCTGGCCGATCTGCAAAGTTACAACGACCTCTACGGCGTCACCGGCAACCCCTGGGATACCACCCGCACAGCCGGCGGATCATCGGGCGGATCGGCCGCCGCGCTGGCCGCCGGTATGAGCGCGCTGGACAGCGGCTCGGATATAGGCGGCTCCATCAGAAATCCGGCCCACTTCTGTGGGGTGTACGGACACAAGCCGACCTGGAACGTGATCTCGGCCAAAGGACATGCGCTGCCGGGGACCTTGGCGGCGTCCGATCTCGGCGTTGTCGGACCGATGGCGCGCTCGGCCGGTGATCTGGCTTTGGCCATGGACATCACCGCTGGCCCCGGCCCGCTGGAGGCACCGGGCTGGCGTCTTGACCTGCCCCGCCCGCGCAAGTCCACCTTGCGCCAGTACCGTGTCGTCATTTGGCCAAGCGATGCGCTGGCGCCGGTGGATGATGCCATCGCCGACCGGATAGCGGAGATCGGTGAACTATTGGGCCGCCTGGGCGCGACGGTGAGCGATAGCGCGCGGCCTGCGATCGATCTGGCCGATGCTATACGCACTTACAAATACCTGCTGCACGGCGCCCTGTCGGCGCGCACGCCGGAGCCGGTACGGCAGCATTACCGTGAACTGGCGGCGGCGCTTGCTGCGCACGATGATTCCGATCGGGCTATCACCGCCCGCGGCACAGTACAGGAGCATGCCGCCTGGCTCGAGCACAACAATGCCCGCACCGCGTTGCGCTACGCCTGGCAGCGGTTCTTCGCCGACTGGGATGTGCTCATCTGCCCGCCAGTGGCGAGCACGGCGTTTGCCCATGAGCATGGGCCGTTTCGTGATCGCACAGTGACCGTCAACGGTAATCCCCAGCCTTATTTTCAGCAGCTCTTTTGGGCTGGACTCGTCACCGGCCCCTATCTGCCCAGCACGGTGTTTCCCACCGGTGTTGCCGCCGATGGTCTGCCGGTCGGCGCGCAAGCGGTGAGCGGTGAATTCAATGATTACCTCACCATCGATTTTTGCCGCCTGCTGGCCCGTGAAACAGGCGGTTTCACGCCGCCGCCTCTGTATAACAACTAGCTCCCATATGCGAGATGGCTTGCTTTTTGGCCCTCGTTGGGCGACAACGGCCCCGGCGGGTCTGTTGCGCCGAGGCCGGTACTAGATGAACCTGGCGTGCGGCCGCCTACTACAATGCCATGACACAATGGCCATGACGCAATGAAGGAGGAGCATGTGAAGACATCGTTTGCGAAGTTGATCATCGCGCCGCTGGCGGGTGCCTTATTGGCCGCCGCGCCGATGGTACAAGCGGTTAAAGATGGCGGCATCTTGAAGGCTTACCACCGCGGCACGCCGCCCAGTGGCTCGATTCACGAGGAGGCGACCAACTCCACCGTGTCGCCGTACATGGGTGTGTTCAACAACCTCATCATGTACGATCAGTCCGAACCCAGAAACAGCACGGATAGCATCGTGCTCGATCTGGCGACCTCGTGGGCATGGAGCGATGACAAAACCCGGTTGACCTTCAAGCTGCGCGAAGGCGTGAAATGGCACGACGGCAAACCGTTTACCGCTAAGGACGTGCAGTGCACCTGGGATCTTGTCCTCGGCAAGCGTAAAGCGCGGCTACGCAAAAACCCGCGTAAATCGTGGTACCGGAATCTGGAAAAAGTCACCGTCAACGGTGATACGGAAGCGACCTTCCACCTGAAGCGTCCGCAACCGGCTTTCGTCACCCTACTGGCCTCCGGCTACAGCCCGGTGTATCCGTGCCACGTGCCACCGAAGAAAATGCGCACCAAGCCGATTGGCACGGGGCCGTTTAAGTTCGTCGAGCTCAAGCAAAACGAGCACGTTAAGTTCATCAAGAACGAGAACTACTGGAAAGCAGGCAAGCCGCATCTGGATGGTATCGAGTGGACCATTATCAAGAGCCGTTCCACTCGGGTGTTGGCGTTCATCGCCGGTAAATTCGATCTGACTTTTAACGTGGACGTGACCATTCCACTGCTAAAAGATGTCAAGGAACAGGCACCGAACGCCGTGTGCGAGCTGCGCACCACCAACGTCAGCACCAACCTCATCGTCAACCAGGATAGAGCACCGTTCGACAATGCGAAGATTCGCAAAGCGATGGTGTTGACCCTGGACCGCCAAGCCTTCATCGATATCCTGGGCCACGGCCAGACAGTGATGGGCGGTGCTCTGCTGCCGCCGCCAGGTGGCGTTTGGGGCATGCCGCCGGAGGTGTTGCAGAACGTCGCCGGCTTCAATCCCGACGTGGAAGCCAACCGGGCCGAGGCGCGCATGATCATGGAGAGCCTCGGTTACGGCCCCGATAACCGGCTCAAGGTCAAGGTCGCCACCCGCAACATCGCTGTCTACCGCGATCCGTCCGTTATCCTCATCGACCATCTGAAAGAGATCTATATCGATGGCGAATTGGAGACGGTGGAGACCAGTAACTGGCACGCCAAGGTGGCCCGCAAGGACTATATGGTCGGCCTGAATCTGACCGGCATAGGGGTCGATGATCCGGATGCCATGTTCTACGAGAACTATGCTTGCGGCTCGCAGCGCAACTACACTGGCTACTGCAACAAAGAGCTTGAGAAACTCTATGAGCAGCAGTCCATGATGACGGACGTAGAGGCGCGCAAAAAGCTGGTGTGGGAAATCGACAAGCGGCTGCAAGAAGACGCCGCCCGGCCGATTATCTTCCATGGCAAAGCGGCCACTTGCTGGCAACCCTACGTGAAGAATTTCACCACCATGGTGAACAGTGTGTACAACGGTTGGCGCATGGAGGACGTTTGGCTGGACAAGTAGTCTTGGCCATATAACACGTAATGCCTCGCCATCGGGCGAGCGGGTTTCAGCGGTGTCGCCGATGCGCCGCTGAAGCCGGTATCCGCCGGCTCATTGCTGTCCTGGGTTCGATAGTTTCAGGGCTTGAATTTCAGGGCAGGTAGGAGTAATTCCGTGACCAGCTATTTGGTGCGTCGTTTCTTGCTGATGTTGCTCACGCTCATCGGCATGTCGATCATCATTTTCGCCATGTTGCGGTTGGTGCCGGGCAATATCGCCGACATCATGTTCGACTCCGCCGGCTTCGTGGATCCGGAAGAGAAAGCCATACTCGAAGCCGAACTCGGGTTGGATAAACCGATACCCGTGCAGTACTTCGATTGGATGTTTTCGTTGGCTAAGGGCGATCTGGGGTTCTCTTATGTCTCCGAAATGCCGGTCATCGACGAGATCGGACCGCGCATTCCCATCACCGTCAAACTGGCCGTGTTGGCGTTGATATTCTCGGTGTTGTTCGGTTTACCGTTCGGTGTGATCAGCGCCGTCAAGCAGGATACGAAGCTCGATTATTGTTTGCGCCTAGTCAGTCTGAGTGGATTGTCATTTCCGTCATTTTGGCTGGCTTTGCTGATATTGATGGCGTTCGTCGCTTACTTCGGCGAAATACCCATCTACACCGAGCGGCCCGAGACCTTGTGGGACGAATTATTACTCTACAGCCTGCCGGCGGCGGCGGTGGGTTTTCGCGCCTCCGCGCTCATCATGCGCTTGACCCGATCATCGATGTTGGAAGTATTGCGCCAGGACTACATTCGCACGGCGCGGGCCAAGGGTGCCTCCGACAATTCCATCAACTACTATCACGCGCTCAAAAACGCCGTGCTGCCAGTGACCACCATCATCGGCATAGAAGCCGCGTTCCTCATCGGCGGGCTCATCATTACGGAGACGGTATTCAATATCCCCGGCGTGGCGCATTTCTTAGTCGAAGCCATCTTGATGCGCGACTATCCCATCGTGCAGAACCTGGTCATGTTCATCGCCGTCATCGTGGTGGTCATCAACTTCATGATCGATCTCATGTACGCGGTGCTCGATCCCCGGATCAAATATGCGGACTGATAGAGCTTACCAAGATAAAGCTTACCAATTGGGGCGAGGCGCAGTGCGCTTATGAGCAGCATTAACCACGAGGCGGAACTCGCTAAAGCGGGCGCCAATGTCGATGGCTGGTGGAGTTCGACCCTGTTCTTCTGCCGCCGTTATCCACTGGGCGCGGCGGGCGCGGTCATCGTCTTCGGTTTTATCTTCTTCGCCATCTTCGCCAACTTGGTGGCGCTGCATGATCCGCTGCAAACCAACGCCTCCATGGCGCTGGCCTCTCCAGGTGGGCAGATGTGGATGGGCGCCGATGCTATGGGGCGCGACGTCTATAGCCGCATCGTGCACGGCGCCCGCATATCCTTGGCCGTGGGTATAGGCTCCACCGTGCTCGGCTGCTTGTTGGGGGTGATTATCGGATTGATGTCCGGTTATTTGCTCGGCTGGTTCGACCTTATCGTGCAGCGCATCATCGACATCATGCAGGCGCTGCCGCTCCTGGTCATGGCCCTGGTGATGGCGGCATCCCTCGGTCCATCGCTTGAAAACACCATCATCGCCATCTCCATACCACTGGTGCCACAGGTGGCCAGGGTCATTCGCTCCAACACATTGAGCCTTCGGGAAATGCCGTTCGTGGAAGCGGCGCGGGCGGCGGGCATGAGTGAAGTGCGGGTGGCGGTGCGCCACGTGCTGCCCAATACCATGGCACCGTTAATTGTTCTGGCGACGGCGCAACTGGGCTCGGCCATCCTGACCGAAGCATCGTTATCGTTCCTCGGCCTCGGCATCCCCGAACCCCATCCATCCTGGGGCCGGATGCTATCGGAGTCGGCCGCTGAATATGTGCGCACGGCACCCTGGCTCGTGATCTTCCCGGGTATCGCCATCAGCCTGGCGGTGTTCGGCACCAACTTGCTAGGCGATGCGTTGCGTGATCTGTTGGATCCGCGCCAACGTGGATAGATACCCGCGGTGAAGATAGAGGAGAGCAGGGCGTGAGCGCAGCGGGCGAGAAAGTCCTTGAAGTAGACAACCTGGAAACCTGCTTCTACTCCCGCGACGGCGTGATTAAAGCCGTCAACGACGTGTCATTCAGCCTGGGTAAACGTGAAACCCTGGGCATCGTGGGCGAATCGGGGTGCGGCAAAAGCGTCACCGCCTTGTCTATTATGCGTTTGGTGCAAGAGCCGGGACGCATAACGGGTGGCGCCATCCGGCTTGAGAATGAAAATCTCCTGACGCTCAGCCAAGAGCGTATGCGGGAGATCCGTGGCAACGAAATATCGATGATATTTCAAGAACCCATGACCTCGCTGAACCCGGTGATCACCATCGGCCAGCAGGTGGGTGAATCGCTGGTGTTGCACCAGGGCATGTCCAAGACGGCGGCCCTGGAGCGGGCGATTGAGATGCTCGATCTGGTGCGCATTCCCGAAGCGCGGCAGCGGGCTAGGGAATATCCGCATCAGCTCTCCGGCGGCATGCGCCAGCGGGTCATGATCGCCATGGCGCTGGCATGTAATCCGAAAATCCTCATCGCCGATGAGCCCACCACGGCCTTGGACGTGACCATTCAGGCGCAGATCCTGGAACTCATCGTCGAGCTACAGCGTGAACTCGGCACCGCCGTTATTCTGATTACCCATGACTTGGGCGTAGTGGCGGAAACGGCGGAGCGGGTGGTGGTGATGTACGCCGGCAAAAAAGTCGAAGAGACGGATGTGTATACGCTGTTCAAAGATCCGCTGCATCCGTACACCAAAGGATTGCTCTCATCCATTCCGCAACTCGCCGTTATCGGCGGTGACGGGAGCGGCGGCGAGGCCAAGAAAAGATTGACCGAGATCCCAGGCATCGTGCCGCCCTTGACCGAGCTGCCGCCGGGCTGCGCGTTCGCACCCCGCTGCCCTCATGCCGATGAGCAATGCCGGCAAGCTTATCCTCCGTACCAGGCCCATGGGGATGATCACTACGCCGCGTGCTGGCACATCGACAAACTGAGGGGGGTGCGGCATGGCTGAAGCGGCCACCGCCGGTAAGCCGGTATTAGAAGTCACCGGCCTCAAAAAACACTTCCCGATCAAAAAAGGGTTGCTGTCCAAGATCTCCGGCCATGTGTACGCCGTTGACGGTGTCAGCTTCTCCATCGGCCAGGGGGAAACGCTGGGTTTGGTGGGCGAGTCCGGTTGTGGCAAGTCCACCGTGGGCCGCACGGTCCTGCGCTTGATAGAACCCACCGAAGGGTCAATCCGGGTTGACGGCACCGACATTACGGCATTGAACAAAGCCGCACTGCGTGCCTACAGGCGGCAGATGCAAATTATTTTCCAGGATCCGTTTTCCTCGCTGAATCCTAGGATGTCCGCTGGCGATATCGTCGGTGAGCTGTTGCAAGTGCACGGCATCGCCCAGGGCGAGGAAAAACAAGAGCGGGTGGCCGCTTTGTTTGAGCGGGTCGGTTTGCGGCGCAACCAGATGCGTAACTTTCCGCATCAGTTCTCCGGCGGGCAGCGCCAGCGCATCGGTATCGCCCGGGCGCTGGCGTTGAATCCGAAATTGATCATCGGCGACGAGGCGGTGTCTGCTCTTGACGTATCGATTCAGGCGCAAGTGATCAACCTGCTACAGGACTTGCAGGAAGAATACCGGCTGTCGTATCTGTTCATCGCCCACGATTTGGCGGTGGTGGAACACATCAGTCAGCGCATTGCCGTGATGTATTTAGGCCGCATCGTCGAATACACCGATACCAAGACGCTGTTCACCAGCCCACAGCACCCCTACACCGAGGCGCTGCTGTCGGCGGTGCCGATCCCCAATCCGGAAATGCGGCGCAAAAAAATAATCTTGCAGGGGGACGTGCCTAGCCCGATCAAACCGCCTCCGGGCTGTCACTTCCACACCCGCTGTCCGTACGCTGAAGAGCGGTGCAAGGTAGAGGAGCCAGTTCTGAAAAATCTCACCGAGGGCCACCGAGTGGCCTGCCATCTCAGATAAGTCCTGCTTTATTAAAAGTGATGCAGCTCGAAGAACTGCGCCGTGAATATCTGCAAGGTGGACTTGAGCGGGCCGATCTGGATGATGACCCGCTGGTCCAGTTCGAACGCTGGCTGGCGCAAGCGATGCAACTTGGCGTCAATGATCCCACCGCCATGACCGTGGCCACCGTGGATGCGCAAGGACAACCCTCGCAGCGGGTGGTGTTACTAAAACACGTGGATAACAACGGCTTTGTTTTCTACACCAACCTGGATAGCCGCAAAGCGCTGGAACTCGGCACCAACCCGAAGACAAGTCTACATTTCCCCTGGCATCAGATCGACCGTCAAGTCAAAGTGAGAGGCGTGGCCGAGCGCATACCGGCGGCGGTGGCGCTGGCGTATTTTGCTAGCCGTCCCCGTGAAAGTCAGTTAGCCGCATGGGCCTCGGCACAGAGCCGGCCCATCTCGTCGCGGCAATTTTTACTGCAACAGTTCGCGGCCATGAAAAAGCGCTTCTCCGAGGGGCACATCCCGCTACCCGACCGCTGGGGTGGATACCGGGTAGTGCCCCACGCCATCGAGTTTTGGCAAGGCGGCGCCCACCGTCTGCATGACCGGTTCGAGTTCGTAAAGTCAACCGGCGCAGACTGGAGCGTTGCGCGCCTGGCGCCATGATCTGTATATAAAAAGCAGCGCTCTCATCGCGCAATGACAGGCTTTACGATGAACCCTCTAGGCTGTCCTTCGAAACCGCTTAGTTTGCGTACTTGGCGCCGCCAGGCCTCTAGATCGGGCCCTTTTAGCTCGGACTCTTCAAGGACTTTTATGTCTTGCTCCGCAGACACCGCTTTCTCCGCCCCTGTCTTTGCCAGGATCGGGGTGCTTCGAGGGGGAGAATAGCGTTTCACGGCGTCATCGGCGGCGTAGGCCGGTGCGGCGAGTGCTGTGATGAACGCGGCGCATAGAGCTTTAAATACCGGTGGGCTTTTAAATAGCGGTGGGCTGCCGTCGTTCTTGCACGGTGGGGTGATAGTGTGTTCGATAGTCCTGTTGTCCATCGCGCGCTTACCTTCTAACAGTGGTTGCCAACAGTGGTTGCCGACGGTGGTCGGTGGTGTGGGCGGATACGGCACGCTCACGTGCGGAAATATCATTTATGTGCGGCCATCGGTAAATGTATGGCTATTGGCCACAGGGCTATAGTCTTTTTTCGCAAACTCGCTATCATGCGCCGCCGCAATATCCGTGTTTCTCCAAGGCGGAATCCTTTTATGCAAGCCGCTGCTGCGCGCATCGTTCATACCCGCTGGTTCAATGGCCTCATCATTGGACTGATTTTGCTGACGGCAGTTCTGGTCGGTCTAGAGACGTCCGTCGTGGTCATGAGCCGCTTCGGTGATATCACGGAGTTGCTCAATCAGCTCATCCTAGCGGTCTTTGTCCTCGAAGTTGTGCTCAAGATCACAGCCGTGTGGCCCGAGCCTAAGCGTTATTTTGCAGACGGTTGGAATCTATTCGATTTTCTGATCGTGGTTTTTTCCCTGATGCCCGCCACCGGCGAGTTCGCCATGGTGGCGCGGCTGATGCGCTTGCTGCGGGTCATGCGGCTCATATCGACCATCCCCGAGCTGCGCCTTATCGTCACCACCTTGATCCGATCCATCCCGAGCATGGTTCATGTCATCATCTTGATGAGCATCGTGTTCTACATCTACGCCGTGATCGGTTTTCATCTGTTCCATCAGCATGATCCCACCCATTGGCGGACCTTGGGTCTGGCGGTGCTGACCTTGTTTCGCATCGTCACGCTGGAAGATTGGACTGACGTCATGTACACGGCCATGGACTGGCATCCGCTGGCCTGGATTTATTTCGTGAGCTTCGTGGTGGTGGGCACTTTTGTGGTCGTCAATTTGTTCATCGCCGTGGTCTTGAACAACTTGGACGAAGCCAAGCAACAGCGGCTGCGGGAAATGCAGCCGCCGGTTAGCCGCGAAGACTTGTTACGGGAACTACGCGAGACCCAGGCGAGTATTCAGCGCTTGCATGACCAATTGCAGCGAGTCAGGGAATAGCTGTACTGGCCGCTAATCACGTTAAAGCTGAAACATTTACCCATGTTTCCATGACTCGAGCGGCCTTGACTTAAGTGGCCAGCTAGGCGTGCGTCCGCCTTGGGTAGCCCGTGTTGCGCGGGGGACCTCCCCGGCAACCGAAATCTGCTACCGTTCCCCGCCTACCGTTGTTAGGAGTACGCCCACATGATGCCTTCGTCCATTCCGATCCCCATGCCGGGTGGTTTGTCCATCGATCTGCCGCGATTTGTGCGGGTCAGGCAAAAGTTCCCGGCTGATCACATTGCTGACATCGACAAAACGGTGGCCGAGCAATTCCAAGGGTTGCCGCCCATGGATTTAGCGGGCAAGCGGGTTGCGCTCGGGGTGGGCAGCCGTGGCATAGGTCCGCAGCCGCCGGTGGTGCAGGCCGTCGTGCGTGAGTTGAAAGCGGTGGGTGCGGTGCCGTTCGTAGTTCCGGCCATGGGCAGTCATGGTGGCGGGACGGCCGCAGGGCAGCGCTCCATACTGGAAGGCTATGGCATGGACGAAGCCTTTCTAGGCTGTCCCATCCATGCTTCCATGGACGTGGTGGAAGTGGCGCGGCTGAATAGTGGTACGCCGATCTACTGCGATCGCAATGCCTACGAGGCCGATTACATCGTGCCGTGCAACCGGGTGAAACCGCATACGGATTTTCGCGGCAAACACGAGAGTGGCCTGGTGAAGATGATGGCCATTGGTTTGGCCAAGCATGCCGGCGCCGAGGCGATCCATGCCCTAGGTTTTACCCGCTTCAAGGACGTGATACCGGAGGCGGGTTTGGCCTTCCTGGAGAACACGAAAACGCTGTTCGGCGTGGCCATGGTGGAGAATGCTTACGATCGGTTAATGCGTCTTGAACTGGTGCCGCGGGCGCAGATCTTCGAGCGGGATGCGGCGTTGCTGGAGTTGGCGAAAGTCAACATTCCAAGATTCTTATTCTCCGCCATCGACATTCTCATCATTGATGAAATCGGCAAGAACATTTCCGGCGCGGGCATGGATCCCAATGCCACCGGGCGGCCAGGAACCGGACTACCCGGCTTCGACTCGGCCCCGGACATCACCCGCATCGTGGTCCGCGATCTGACCGAAAGCACCCACGGCAACGCCACCGGCATAGCGGGCGCGGACGTCACCACCCAGCGCTTGGCGCAAAAGATGGATTGGACCGCCACCTACGTCAACATCGTGACCGCCGGCATCGTGGATGCGGCGAAGATGCCGTTGGTGGCCGACGATGATCGTACGGCGCTAGGCGTGGCTTTACGTGGTTGTCCGTCGGTGCAAGGCACGGATGCCCGCATCGTCCGCGCCCGCAACACCTTGGAACTCTCGCAAGTGTGGGCCAGCGAGCCGCTGCTGCCGGAGATCAACGCCAATGAGCAGATGGAGGTGATGGGTGATCCGGTGACTGTCAGCTTTGATGCAGAGGGTTCCTTGCCCGTCTTCGGATAAAGGCAAAGACCGATCCTCCCCGCGACATTCGGACACCCTGTCAAGCGACTTGTTGCTGCTCAAAAGTCGTGGGGCTGACGTAACCCAGCGCGCTGTATAGGCGCACGGTGTTGTAGGAGGTCTCGATGTATTGGAAGACCTCGCGGCGCATGCCCGAAGTCGCTGTCTGCGCAGGCTCGCGGCTATCGTCTTTTCGTCGTAGCAATGGCCCGCCTCGCCCAGCGCCTTGGTGATACGCGGCGCCCCGTAACGACCTTGATGATATAGCGGGGACTATTTCCAGGCCCGCTCACCCGGCGCTGGCGGTTCACGGGGTGGTCCGGCGAAGCATTGCGCTACGTTCATCCAACGCTTGGCCGATTCTCCCACGACCTTGAGCGTGGTGTCCGCGATGTTGCGCCCTTGGGTGACCACGTGGCAGAACTCGGCGGCGCCACCCTCTATGCGATCGGTCTCGCTCGCTTCGTGGAATGCCCAGATGGCACCGGACGGCACTGTGAGACGCACGTAGGGGATAGGGCTTGGAAGCCTACTCACCCCGGTTGGCGAACGTCCAACCGAAGGTGCGACAGCCCAACACGGCGATGTTTTTCAGCCTATCGCAATAACTGCGTTTGACTCGTAAGAGATCATACACATCCTGTGCGTGCGCCCAGGTTTCCATTTGCCGGGCAGTGGTGAACATGCGTACCCCCATATCCGGCCCTACCCAGCGCACCCGCCGGGCAGGATCGGCCTCGCCCAAGGCCTGGCACATTTGCTGAAAAAAATCCCGCCAGGTAGCGAGCAGGATTCTACCTTCCACCCGCTCAGGTCCGATCCCTTGCAAGCCGTCCCCGTTTTCGCCGCGCTCCCGGGCATCTGCCCGTGCTCTTAGTACGGCGTCGAAAACATCGGGTTGGGTCAGGGATTGGACGGCCATCCAGTCGCCGCTGTGCAGATGCCACAGGACGTCATTGACCGTCCATGATTTGAACGGGGTAGGCCGGTTCCAGTCGGCGCCGGAAAGCGTGGTCAAAAGAGCAAAGAGTTCATCACCCTCATCTTGCAGGTCGCGGGCTGGCTCTAACATGATTCTGAGGCATCGGTTGTGATAGGACTTGGCTATGGTAGCTGATTGGCCGTCGCCCGCAGCGCTTGGACGAGCGGCCTTGCATGAGTGCGTCAAGCTCGTGGATTGTGGCGGAACTCCCTGATTGGGGTATGTTTTTTGGTACTGCCTGAAACTGTTGTATGCTCGGCCCGGGCCGAAGAGCGCAAGAGAGATAGAACTCGGGAAAACGCCTTGGGGAAATTAACCCTTGGGGAAATTAACGTCTTCTCTGAGTCTCAAACAAAAAATCTTTCGGAGGAATCGTTTATGTATCTGGCCAAATACCTGACCAAAGATCTAGCCAAAGATCTGGGGGTCGCGTGGTTATCCGGCGCTGTTGCTCTCGCCACTGGCGCTGGCGCTTTGGCGGGGGAAATTCCAAAAAAGCTCGTGTTTAGCTCGTATGACTTCGGCAGCTCGGGTTTTGCGCAAGCTTCCGGTATCGCCAATGCGTTCAAGCAGAAGTTCGGCACCCGTATCCGCATCATTCCGTCGGGCACCAGTATCGGTCGTATGTTGCCACTATCTCAGCGCAAAGTTGATTACGCTTTCCTCGCCTCCGGTACTTTCTTCGGCTCCGAGGGCACTTACGACTTCGCTTCACCGAACTGGGGTCCGCAGGATCTGCGGTGTGTGTTATCACCGCCCTCGCAAACCGGTGTGGTGATGTTGGGTAATTCCAAGTTTTCCGATGCCACCGACATCAAAGGGATGCGGCTCGGATATGTTAAAGGTAATCCTTCGGTCAATGTGAAAACCGACGCGGTGGCGGCGTTTGGTGGCTTGAAAGAAGGTGAGTGGGAGCGGGTTTGGCACGGCGGTTACGGCGTTATGAAAACGTCTTTGTTAACCGGCAAGATCGATGGTTTTCTGGCCTCGGCCCACTCCGGCTTCTCCAAGGAAATCGAAGCTTCACCCAGCGGCATTAAGTGGTTGCAGTTTCCCCACGAGGCAAAGGATGCATGGGCGCGGATGACGGCCAAAGCGCCGATGTATTCGCCTTGGAAAGAGATTAACGGAGCCGGTATCACCGAGAACAATCCGAGCTACACCATGTCGTTTCGTTATCCGATGATGGTGACTTATGCCGAGCGCCCGTTCGATGAGGTCTACGCCATCGTCAAAGCCATGGACGAGTTGTATGACAGTTACAAAGATGTGTCATATGCCGCCCGGTACTGGAAGATCTCCGATTCCGGTGTACCGCCGTGTGAAGCTGCATTCCATCCAGCGGCGGTGAAATATCTAAAGGAAAAAGGGGTTTGGACAGAAGACTCTGAGAAGTGGCAGCAGGCGCGCCTGACCCGCCACGCCGCTGTGATTGAGGCCTGGGATGAAGCGCAAGACTCTTATAACAAGATGCGCGCAGAGCAGCGCAAAGCCGGTAAGAAAATCAAAGCCGGCGAGGGTTGGACCGAGTGGTGGGAGGAGGCGCGCAAAGAGAAAGGTCTGGACTAGCTGCGTTGTTTAAAGCGGCGTAAGCGGCAACCTACAGGTACAGGTAATCTACGGTATCGGGGCGGCCGCAGCCCGCAGCTGTCTCTCAGTGTCATTTTTGCTCGTCTATACCGCGTGCATACTGCACCGCAGTTGTATCTTGTCGCGGAGCCTGAGCGATGGCGGAACAAAGCACTTCACCGGAACTCGAACGGTTTGAAGAGCCTGGCGAAAAGCGCCTCACTGGGTTGGTCTACTGGATTGCCTTGTTTTATGGCGGCTTCGGTCTTCTAGTAGCGATCAATCAGACTTTTAGCTTTAACGCTTTCGGTTTCGTTCTGATCGACAATGCTTATTATTATCTGCTTATAGGCATTTTCCTGCCGCTTGCTTTTCTGATCTTTCCGGCCACTAAGTCTCACTCCGATCGGGTACCGTTATACGATTGGATGTTGTTCGTGGCGACTATTGCCGCCTCTTATTACCTCTCGTATCACGGCGCCGATATGGTGCAGCAGGGCTGGGATATAGCTGCGCCTGCTCTGCCCACCGCCGTCGCGGCGGCCATTTGTTTTTTAGCGCTGGAAGGTGTACGCCGCGCAGGTGGTTGGATCTTGTTCTGCGTTTGCCTGGTTTTCTTTACCTTCCCGCTATGGACGCAGGAGGCGCCCGGTTTTCTTTGGGGCATGGGTAAAACCCCGCTTGAGTTGGTGCGCTCCTATGCCATGGGTTTTGAGAGCATTGTCGGGGTGCCCATGCGCGTGGCCGGCAATATCCTCATCGGTTTTTTGGTATTCGGGGCGGCCTTGGTGGTCACTGGTGGTGGTGAATTCTTTATGAACTTCGCCGCTGCTTTGCTCGGTAAATCCCGTGGCGGTCCGGCCAAGGTCGCGATCGTGTCGAGCGGTTTTTTCGGCTCTTTGAGCGGTAGTGTTATCTCTAATGTGGTCACTACCGGCCAGTTAACCATTCCCACCATGAAGCGGGCCGGTTATCCGCCTTCTTATGCCGGCGCGGTGGAGGCTTGTGCATCTACCGGTGGCACATTGATGCCACCGGTGATGGGCGCTGTCGCGTTTATCATGGCGGAGTTTTTGAATATTCCTTATAGCGATATCGTTATCGCCGCCGCGGTACCGTCGATACTGTTCTACGTCGCGTTGTTGTTGCAGGTGGATTGTTATGCGGCGGTGCAGGGCCTAAAAGGGCAATCGGCGGAAGAGATCCCCAGCATGTGGCAAACACTCAAAGAAGGTTGGTTTTATCTATTTAGCTTAGGTCTGCTGGTCTACCTTCTAGTATTCGCCCGCCTGCAACTCTATGCCCCTTATTACGCCACCATCGCATTGCTGGTGGCGGTCGCCATATTCCGTAAACAGAACCGTTTCAACTTGAAGCAATTCATGGCACTTATCGTCGAATCGACCAAGACCATTTCCAATATCATCGCCATCCTGGCGGGTATTGGCGTGATTGTCGGCTCCCTTGCATTTACCGGCGTGGGTGGCGCTTTTTCCCGTGAATTGGTCGGACTGGCGCAAGGCAGTCTATGGTTGCTCCTGGTGATGGGCGCGATCACCAGTTTTCTGCTAGGAATGGGCGTCACGGTGAGTGCGTGTTATATCTTCTTAGCGATTGTGATGGGGCCGGCGCTTATCGAGTTTGGGTTAGATCCGATCGCCAGTCACCTTTTCATTTTGTATTGGGGGATGTTGTCTTACATCACACCGCCGGTAGCCTTGGCCGCGGTCGCCGCGTCGGTGATCGCCGGTTCAAAGCAGATGGAAACCGCGTTTATGGCCATGCGTTTGGGTTCCATCAAATTCATTTTGCCGTTTATCGTCGTGGTCACTCCGGCCTTGATCATCCGCGGCGCGCCCCTCGACGTGGTGCTCACGATCTCCGCCTGTACTGTTGCCGTGGTGTTGATGGCTTGCGGTTTTGAGGGTTATCTCTACGGGGTTGGAAAAGTAGGCGCGCTCATGCGTACCTTGCTGTTTTTAGGTGCTGGCGGATTCCTCTATCCCGATTACACCAGCTATATGGTCGCTACCATCGGCACCGTCATTGTTTACTGTGCGGCATTCATGACACTACGGGGTAGACCCCAGGTGGCTAGCGGTTGATGGGGACGTTAAATCCTAGTCGGATAATTCCTCTCTTAGCTGCTGGTAGCGGTTGAGTATGGCTTGACGCTTGACCTGTATGGAAGCGGATTCTCCGGGCAAGCCGGGGCCGCCGGTAACATGCAGCCACAACATATAGAGCCAACCCACCGCCGCGTAGCACGAAGTCGAGTAGGTTAACAGTATGGAGAAAGCTTCCGTTTGGCGGCGTAGAATTTCCTTCAAGCCGGCTGCCACGAACGCCATTGCCAGCAATTGCAACGGGATGGCGATGAGTAAGAGCGCACCGGGGGAGAACAAAAACGGTTCATAGCCACGGTTGATACAGAACAAGATGACGCCCAGCACCACCAGCCAGGCAATGACGGGTGGCGGTTTGGGCAGGGTGGATAGAAAAGACCAACAGATCCCGAGTACGGCGAGGAAGGCGAGTGTGGTGGGCTAAAAGAAGCCCCTATCGAGCAGGGTCAACACGGCCAGCACCACGATTGGTACATACACCGCCATGTTGATGCAGTGGCCGTAGAGCGGTGCGGTATGCTGCCCGGTGTAAATCTTCAACCCGCGGCACTAGCACGCGAAAATAAAATTCGACGCAGGCGAGGAGCAGGGCGCTTAGCAAAAAACGGGTCGTCGAGGCACTGGCTAAGTCGTGAGAAATGGTGAAGTCAAGACCCGGCAGTACGATGACGCTCAAGGCTAGCAGGAGGGTGGCACGCTCTAGATATTGGGTGAGTAGCGGATTCATTGCGCTTCCCTCCAGGTGGACCCCATTTTGCCACGGCTACATAACAAACCATGGACGCCACAGTGCTACGGCAAGAAGATGGAGCACGCCGATGTCATGGCCTGAGACGGCGGGCAATAGATTGACGATGATGAAACAGTTGACGTAAGCGAAGGCGCCGATGGCGAGTATTAAAGCCAATGGATCTTGGAGTTTGCGGTACACCCAAAGCCCTAGTGGTATGGGTGCGTAGAGCCAGAAGTGGTCCACCGGATCGGATGAGAAAATAACCAGGGTAGAGAATAAAGGGCGCCGCTAACAATAGTCATTTTTTCGTGAGTGCAAGGAAGCACCGCGCGCACAACCGCAGTGTATAGGTGATACCTGAGGATTGGAGCACGGCGCTGATGCCGCAATCGCGGAAAAAGTGCATTGTTAGAGATGCCCTAAATTGACTGCCCGTGGCGCCACGTCGGGTAAGCGTTCAATGAAACGGCTGATCCAGGCCGTTGCCAAGGTGAGCCCCAGTAGGGGCACCGCGTTCGTGCCGATGCGATAGCCTTTGTCCCACAGCCACAGGGTGAGGAACATCCAGGCGGCCATGAGGGAGGTGACGCCCACCAGGCCTAGCCAGTTCTCCGTCAGGAATGGGTGCAGGTACACGTTCCACGCGCTGTGTTGCTCTACGAACTCATCGTCCGAACTCCGTTCGGTTTCAGGCGCGGCGCTAAATTCCGCATCCTCCTCCGGTAGGCTCCGGCCGCGCTCGTCACGGGCCGATACCGTTGCCGCTCTTGGCGCCGCTTCGCTAGGTTGCGCAGTTGCGCGCGGAGCCACATCAGGCTTAGCCGTGCTCACAGGTGCCGGCGCCTCGGCGACGGGCGCCACAGACTCTAATGCCAGCCAGCCGCTGCACTACTACGAGTACGAGCCGCCGTAGCGCTTCGGCGGCGCCGATACCGGGCGTGAAGAAGGGTTGTTTTTCCCGCTCGCCCATGCTGGGTAAAGCGATGGAAATGGCAGCGGCTTAGATGGGTACCGGTCAGATGGATGCCAGGCGCGCATGACGGATTTCGGTGAGCGGCGCCGGCCTCTAGAGCGTATTGAAGTGATTCATGTTTATCAGTTATTATAAGAAATAAATTCATATTAAGAAGCAAATTCATGTTGTATCGGCTTGCAATTGGTGTTATACAATGTTCTTAGCAGATCAAATCAGAAGGATGCTCACAACCCAACTGGAAGCCGAGTATTGATGGTTGCTCTTACGGTAATAACCATAAATCTCGGGCCATATAATCAGTAGTACCTGCACAAGGCCATACTCTTATGCGAAATATCTGCAATCGAATTTGGCGATTGGGAATCACTATCGCGGTTTTTTTTAGTATATCCCTACCTTCGTCTGCACTGACTATCAAATTTAACGATGTCACAGTTGGCGGCGCGATAAATAGGCAGGCTTTACAAGGATTTAACGAGGCTGCTTCGATTTGGTCTAGTCTTTTTACCGATCCAACCACTATCCGAATTGATATCGCTTATCAACCCATACTCGGCAGTCCTCTCATACCCGGCAGTACTCTTGGGTACGCAACGTCTGCAACCGTAAGCACTTCTGTTAGCCAAGTTCTTCACGGATTGCGTAACGATGCTTTATCGTCTTTCGATCAAAGAGCTATTGCCCATCTGCCGGCAACGAACGTATCACGAGCACCTTCAACTGCAGGTAGGGAGGCGCTTATCTACTTGACAACGGAGCCATCCCCATCCGTACCTAACACTAGCCGTGTATTAGATAACGATGGCAGCAACAACAATTCAGTCCTCAATGCGTATAGAGCAAACCTTAAAGGCTTGAACTTACTCATTGACGATGGAGAGACCCCTGACGGTAGTATTACTTTTAATAGTGATGTGGCGTTCGATTTCGATCGGTCGGATGGTATCAGTGCTGATTCATTTGACTTCGTTGGCGTTGCTCTTCATGAAATCGGTCATATTCTCGGTTTCACCAGCGGTGTCGCTGACGTTGATGGGTTCTCGGAAATTCTTCTCGACGATTATCGAATTTTTAGTGTTCTTGACCTGTTCCGCTATTCTGAGGAGAGCCTACGTGAAGGGCCTGGTATTCTTGACTTAGCCGCTGGTGGTACCCCCTATTTTTCAATCGATGGAGGGGTAACGAATAGCGGGCTCTTCTCAACCGGCCCAACCAATGGTGATGGCCAGCAGCCGGGCCATTGGAAGGACTTCTTGGGGCTAGGCCTTTGGGATCCCTCATTGTCCAAAGGAGAATTGGGCAAGATTTCATCATTGGATTTACTCGCATTTGATGTCATCGGATGGGATCGGGCCGCCGTTGCTTTTGAACCTAGCGTATTGATGTTGTTTGCATCCGGTATGTTGGGGATGTTTTGGATAAGACGGTTTAAACCCAAGTCCGCCCAAGTCCGCGTTGATCTCTAGGGCGCCTCGCGCAGAACCGCAGTGTATAGGTGATACATGAGGATTGGAGCACGGATCTGACGCCGCAATCGCGGAAAAAGTGCATTTTTAGAGATGCCCTTTTAGGAGCTTTCAACCAGCGGCGGCTTATATTGATCAATGCACGCGCATTCGCCTCGTCCACCTGTTCGGGGTGAGCATAGGGCGCCCATAGAAGACAAGTTCCGCCCGCTGATGTGAACAGCGGCGTTTCACTATGGCCTAGTTGTGCATCCAGTATTTCAAGCCATCTCCGATCATGTACCCCAGCCCACTTCGGCCCGCGCGTTCGGATCACAAAGCGACGTATCAACTGTGAGATGGCGGCGGTGGCGTGTGCCGGTGGTATGTCTTGATTTAAAGACGCCTCGATCTGGCTAAGTTCGTGTAGGGCTGCGTAGGTGGGGGAGTTACGGCGGCGCTTATGCACGAGCGCAAAAGTGCAAACGCTCACTAGTAATAGAGCGGCCAGGAGCCACCCTCCAAGCGGTACGCTAAAACCCCACCGGCTCGGGCAGTTCTCTATCTTTCAGTCCTGTAAGAGATTGCGCAGCTTCGTTCATCGTTTATTTATGGCACGTGCATCCATTGTTGCATGACGCCGGTTAACGTATCTACGGCAGCGTTCTGTGTACTGACGCTCAGCAGTTCGATGTTATGGCTAAGGAACTGCCAGTTTATCTTCTCGCGGTGCTCATCGAATTGGCTGGCGTAGCGTTTGCGTTCGCGATTATCTTTTCCAGGGATGAGCCAACGCCCTAAGCCATCCGTCACCTGATAGTCCGCCGCTACCGGTAAAGTTGCTTCCAACGCATCGAAGATCAAGATAGCGGTGGTTTGTGCGCGGCCTGCACATTGCGCCAGCGCTCGGAGGCCGTTGTCATGCAGTGTGTGAAAATCGCTGATGACGATAAGGCGATCGCCAACTCGGGTGCGGTTTGCGGTTTCCTGCAAGGCGGCGTCTAGCGCCGATTCGCGCAAGTTCTCACCGGGCAAACATTGCAGCGCCTCCAGTGCCTGAAAGAGTGCCATCACCCCGGCACTGCGGAGGTTAGGCGCAGCGTAGCGTATTCGTGTGGCACCGCTCACGGCTCCGCCCACCCGAGCGTCATCTTCCACTGCCATCCAAGTGATGAGTGCGGCTAGGCGGGCGGCTAATACCGACTTGAAGGCGCAGCGGGTGCCGAAGGCCATGCTGGGGCCTACATCGGCTAGCACCAGCACCGGGCGCTCGCGCTCCTCCTTATACACTTTGGTGTAGGTCTCGCCCATGCGGGCGGTGACGCGCCAGTCGATGGTGCGCATGTCATCGCCCAGGCCGCAGCGGCGGGATTCTTCAAAGTCGAGGCCGCGGCCGCGGTGGGCCGAACGGTGACCTGCCGATGCTACATGCCGGGCGGCGTTGCGCGCCGCCCGCAACGCCGCCGCCTGGCTGCGAAGTGCCGCTAAGTCAGCGGCGCGTATATGCACCGCACTGCTGAGAGTGACTCCAGTTTGGGTAGCTCTGGCTTGGGTGGGTTGCTGGCATGCCAAGCTAAGGCACCGGAACGGCGCGCAGTAGCGCGTCAATTAGGGTGTCGGCGGTGATGCCGCTGGCTTGGGCCCCGTGCGCCAGGACCAGACGATGGCGTAGCACTTCATGGGCCATGGCATGCACATCGCCAGGGACCACATAGTCACGCCCATCCAACCAGGCATGGGCGCGGCAGACCCGGTCGAAGGCGAGGCTGGCCCGCGGGCTGGCGCCGATGATCACCGCGTCCGGTAACTCGGGTACGTATGGACTTGGCGCCTGTGTCGCCCGCACCAGTTCTATGATGTACCGTGTTTACGAGCAGGTGCTTGCCATGGTGCCTGAGCACGCCCAGGCGGCGCACAATCACGCCATCGTGGCGAATGCCTTAGCCGGGCAACCGGCTATGGCTGATCCTGACCGAAATGATGACGAGGGCGGGCCGGAAGCGCCGGCGGTGGACGAGGCGAGTCCTCGCAACGATCCGGCTACCACGCGCCCCATTGCCCGCGCCGCGGGGGGTGAGCAACAAAGAAGTGCGCGTACCGCATCTGATGACGTGGGACGTTTGCCCTCTAGCGCCGAGCATTATCAAGGCGCTTACGCGGCGCCGGAAAACCCGGCTGAAGCGCCCAGCGTGTTGGCGCTGCCGGGGCAGGCGCATGAACCGGTGGAGCGGCCATCCGGTGATGCGTACGTGCAGGCGGTGTTGGTGCCTGTGCCCGAGGTGATCAGCGCCGAAGAGAAGAACCAGATGATGGAGCAATGGCTGCGTGAGGTACCGGATGATCCCATCGGGCTGCTGCGTAACAAATTGAAGCTGCGCCACCTACGGGCGGTCCAGGTGCCTGAGATCGAGGCGCCTGCAATCCGGGCGTGGAATGTCGCTGGGATTGAACCGCCGGTGCCGGGCAGTCCGTGGTGAGCCGGTGTCTAGGACAGCATACCTGGTCAGGGCCGCTTTTGGCCGCCATATCGGCGCTCTTCGCGAGGGGGTATTGCATCACGGTGCAGGCGGTGCAGAAAGCCTGGATAGAAACCATCGTGACGCCAACCACGCCCTATGTGCAGCAACATGTTTTGTATACAGTGCGCGCGTTTTGGCACAAGACCCTGCGCGACGGTGAATTGAAGGTCGCCTTGCCACACGGCGCTGTCGCCGAGCGGTTCGGTGATGCGGCACGGTTTGAGCGCTTGTTGGGCACCGAGGTGTTTAACGTCATCGAGCGCCGCTGGGTATTGGCCGCCGCTGCCAGCGGTACGCTCGCTATCGCACCGGCGCAGTTGCGCGCGCAGGCGCCGGTCAAAAAAGCGGCGGGCGGCCTGGATCTCTACGGTAGGGACTATAGGCAGGCCGATTGGAGCTATCTAACGGCTACAGGCGATGCATATGTTCTAACCGTTCGCCCGCGGCCTGCCAGCGATCCTTATGGTGCCAGTGGGAGCGCTTGGTTGCCTGCCGTGTCTTTGAATGTGCGCACCTATTGGCAAGAGCATGACGGGACGCGGGCAGCCGTTGGCGAACCCACCACCTGGGTGGTGGCGGTTGCCGCTAGAGGCCTGGCGGCGGCGCAATTGCCGGTAGTGGTGCCGCCGCAACGGGCTGGATTGCAGGTGTATGAAGTGGGCAACACGGTCGCGGCGCGGGCCGCGCAATCCGGTTTGCTCACCACCCGGGTACAGCGCTTTGCCATGGTGTCACGGCGCGGCGGCGAGTTTGCACTGCCACCGGTTCAGATACCTTGGTGGGACGTCAATGCCGATGTGCCGCGGGTAGCCCGCGCGCCAGGACGCACCCTCACTACCCTCAGCGCTGCTCCAGCTAAGAGCGATGAACAGTCAATGCGTTTTATCACCGGTGGGGTGCTGTTTGCCGCCGTCGCGGGGATCATGACCGCGGGGATCATGGTTGCAGGGATCGGGGCTGCGGGGATCGGGGCCGCTGGGATCAGGCACGGGCGGGTTGCGCTGCTCCGTTGGATGCTTTGGATACGCTTGCGCATCGCTTTTGGCAGGGGCCGGGAAGCGTCCGTCAGACGTTTGATTCTGGCCGTGGGTGTAAACGTACGGCCGGCACCAGCCGGCGTCGCTGCTGGCAATACACCATGCGGTTACCCAGACTCGTGTCGCCCGTTGGCTGGCACAGTTGGACCGTCAGGCTTTCGGTAAGCCCGGTAGTGGAAGAAAAGAGATTCAGGAGCTGCGCTTCAAGGATGTCAAGACGGCGCTGGAGGACGTGTTCAAGTATGAGAAAGAATGTTTACCGGTGGGAGGGTTGCCGCCCCTCTACAAGCCGTAGCGAGGCGGTCTAGTCCGGTTTTTGCGATAGCCAACCTATTAGCGGTTGCAGATGTACATCGTGATTTCGAAGCCGAAGCGAATTTCTTCAAACTGAGGTTTAGTCCACATGGTCAAGTCTCCTATTGGCGTCACTGTGTGAGTCTAGCGCGCCACGGCTAGGGATATCAACGCCGATCAACGCCGGTGTTTGAGAACTCTCGAACCGTCTTGAGGTTCTTTCGTAGCCGGTTGCCAGCACGGGCACGCCAGAGCAAAATGTTTCCGCTCACCTGCGAATAGAACCAAAAACCACTGACTTCGAACCGAGGGAGGAAGTTTATCTTAGGAAAGCTATGCCTACTAAAGCTATCCGCTTGGCAGTCACTTGCGGTTTTGTGACGGGTTTGTTGGCTGGTCCGGCCGGCGCACAGACGGCGGCAGGCTTGGCCAAGGACGCATACACCCCCGACAACGTGTTGACGCTGGGAATGGGCCACGGCCAGCAGCGTTACAGCCCGCTGGTGCAGCTCAACAAGAAATCCGTCAAGCGCTTGGTGCCGGTTTGGAACTACGCCTTGGGCAACAACCGCGGCCAGGAGTCGCAGCCGTTGATTTACAACGGTGTCATGTATGTCACCACCCACGATAAAACCCACGCTATCAATACGAAGACGGGCCGTCAGCTCTAGGTTCACGCTATCGAGTATCCCCCGCAGACCACCCGCATCGTATGCTGCGGCATCCTCAACCGTGGCGGTGCTCTGTACGAAGGCAAGTTTTACCGGGCGACCCTGGATGTTCACGTCATCGCCCTGGACATAGCTACCGGCAAGGAGTTGTGGCGTTCCAAGGCGGCCGATATCGCCGACAGCTATTCCATGACCATGGTGCCGCTTATCGCCAACGGCGTGGTGGTGACCGGCATCTCTGGCGGTGAGTACGGTACCCGGGGCTTCATCGACGGTTGGGATCCGCAAAGCGGCGAACACCTTTGGCGCAGGTATACTACAGCCGCTCCTGGCCAGCCGGGTGGTGATACCTGGCCCGGAGACACCTACAAGTTCGGTGCTGCGCCCACTTGGATTACCGGCACTTACGATCCGGATCTGGACCTTGTCTATTGGGGCACAGGGAACGGCGGTCCGTGGTATTCCGAGTACCATAAAGGCGATAATCTGTATGTAGCCACAGTGCTCGCACTCAAGCCCGATCGGTGTTGCCCGACTACCACGGCAAAGGCCGCGGCGAGGTCAAGCGTCAGGTTGAGCTGGCCGCCACCCGTCCGTACTTGCGCACCCAATTCGAAATCATCGTGACGCCGCAATTCCAACGGCAGGTAAGCTCTATTGACGACCTTGAGGGGATCGCGCCGATGGTCGAGATTCAGAGCTTACCGGCCATCATATTGTGGCAGCACAAAGATGGACTGCTGATGAGCAATATCACTCACATAGCCCCCACCAAGGGGTTACTCAACCAACTGGAGACCGGTGGCGCAGTAGCTACGCTGATGGAGGTGCACCGCTTCGATCACTACCGTTTTCGCAATCCTACCACCAAGCTGCGGTGGAGCGGTTATACCCACCCCATCGGCTACAATTTCGGCTTCGCCGGTTTGGCCGGCGCTAGCGATCTGATAGCGTCGGTCAATGAAGTGCTAACCCGTTTTGCCGATAGTGCAACGCTTGCCGATATCGCCAAGCGCAATGCGTTGACTTACTTCGCACCGGCCAAGCCGTATGTGGCCGGCAAGCTGACCATCGAATGAAGATCTCATTTTAGGTGTTAGGCGCCCGCCGCAGCCGCCCGCGGTGGGTGCCGCCGTGTTTTTAAAAACAGATAGCCGATGATGGCCAAGTTGCCCACATTGCAAGCCACACCGGCGTAGAAAGCGGGGGCATACGAACCGGTCTGATCGAAGGAGAACCCACCGGACCACGAACCCAACGCCATGCCGATGGTGCCGAAGAACACCACCAGCCCCGTGCGTGCGCCGGCGCCGGCGGGCCCTATGTGTTCGCGGATGATGACCGGATAGATGGGCAAGACGCCACCGTAACCCAGTCCGAACAGCGCGGCGACAGCGTACAGTTGGGTCAATGTGTCAGCCAGGGGGAACAGTCCGAGCATGAGCGCTTGTACGCTCGAGAAGACTAAAAGACTGCCCAGCGGCCCGAGGCGGGCGGTCAAAAAACCGATCCCCACCATACTGCTGAACGCCGCACATAGCAGCATCAACGACAACAAGCGGGCGCCGTGCAGGGCGGAAAAGCCGATGTCGCTGGCGTGGGAGAGCAGATGGGCTAACGGCAATGACATGGCGACGCAGCAACCGATGATGGCGATCGAGAGCAGTTGAGTCAGTTGGCGCGCCGGTAAGGTGGCGCGGTGCCGGCCGCTATGCACGGCCCCTTGCCTGGCCGATGGCGCGGGATGTTGTTTGAGGAACACCAGGCTCAGGGGCACCATGGTCAGAACAACAAACACGCCGTAATAAAGAGCGGTGTCGCGCCAACCGATGTTACTGATGCCGTGCTGGAAGATGGCGGGCCATATCGCGCCGGCGATGGCTTGCCCGCTGCCGACGATGCCGACCGCCATACCCCGGCGGGTCTCGAACCAGTGGGTGATGTTCACCATAAGCGGAGAGAAAAGTGTCGCGCGGCCCACCAAACCCATCATCAAGCCGTAGATGGCGTAGAGTTGCCAGATGTGTTCAATGCCATAGGTCAAGCAGGCGCCGGCGCCGATCATCACCGCGCCAAGGCAGGCAGGGCGTGCCATGCCGGCCCGGTCCAGCCAGTAACCCATGAGAATACCGCCGATACCGCCACCTAAATATTGCAGCGCGTAAGCGGTTGAGGGCACGGCACGCGGCCATGCGAATTCAACGGCGATGGGCTTTAGAGCGGCGACCAACAGATACACGCTACCGGTGCCGGCGACCATCATGTAACACGAGGCGAAGAGGACCACATACCGGTACCAGCCGGCGCTAGTGTCCTGCGGTGCAGGTGGCCCGTGCGGGTGCATACCGGTGTGGATGCCGAGCGCGGCTAATTGCAAATCTTGTTCGCCAGGTGTAAGTGTGGCCGCAGGTAGTGACCGCCGAGGGTTTTACCGAGTACGATACCGCCCGCAGCGCGATACTACACGCTATTACCCACCTAAAAATCCATGCGGACAGAACTCATGCGCTACTACAACTCCATCGTAGAGACGATAGGCGACACGCCATTGGTCAAGCTCAACGCCGTGAACCAAAACATCCCCGGCACCATCCTGGCTAAAGTCGAGTATTTCAATCCCGGTAACTCGATGAAAGATCGCATGGCGCTCAAGATGATCGAAGATGCTGAAGCGCGCGGCGATTTGAAACCCGGTGGCACCCTCATTGAGGGCACCTCCGGCAATACGGGAATGGGACTCGCCCTAGGGGCTATTGCTAAAGGCTACCAATGCATCTTCACGTTGGCGGATAAGCAGTCGCAGGAGAAGATCGATATTTTGCGGGCGGTCGGCGCCGAGGTGATCGTCTGTCCCACCAGCGTGCCACCGGCAGACCCACGTTCGTATTACTCGGTGGCCAAGCGCTTGAATGAGCAGATAGAGAATTCCTACTACCCCAATCAGTACGACAATCTGTCCAACACGGCGGCGCACTACGAGTCCACTGGCCCCGAGATCTGGCGCGACACGGACGGCAAAATCACTCACTACGCCGCCGGGGTAGGAACAGGCGGGTCCATGTGCGGTGTTGCCCGCTATTTGAAGGAGCGAAATCCGGATGTGGTGACTGTTGGCATCGACACCTACGGCTCGGTATTTAAAAAGTACAAGGAAACCGGGGTGTTCGATGAGAACGAGATCTATCCATACATGACCGAAGGGATCGGTGAAGACATTCTGCCGGCCAATGTGGATTTTTCGCTCATCGATCACTTCGTTAAAGTCACCGACAAAGACGCCGCCATCATGACGCGCCGCCTGTCGCGCGAAGAGGGCTTGTTCGTGGGCTGGTCATGCGGATCGGCGGTGTTCGGTGCGCTCGAATGGGCGCGGGGCAATCTCGAAGAAGATGATGTGATGGTCGTCATTCTGCCCGACCATGGCACCCGCTACCTGGGCAAGGTATATAACGATATTTGGATGAAAGACCACGGTTTTTTGGAAGAGTGTGACTACGCCACGGTGAACAGCATTATCAGCAAACAAAATGGTGAGGACGCGCTCACTTGCATCCATCAAGATGCCACCATAGCCGAAGCTGTCGCGCTGCTGAGTGCAGCCGGGATCTCTCAGTTGCCAGTGGTGGACGGTGAGCAGAACTTCGTCGGATCGCTCTCCGATACCAAGCTGTTGAACGGTCTCATCGAAAATCCCGGCCTGCGCGAGCAGTCGGTGCGCGAGTTGATGGAGGCGCCATTCAGGTTCGTGCCGGTGGATACAACGCTTGATGTGTTGAGTTCGATGATCAGCCGGGACACGCCCGCGGTTATGGTACGGGATAAGGAAAATCGCCCACGCATCATCACTCAGTTCGATCTGCTGGAGTCCCTGACGGAGCAGTGATCGGAATTATAAAGTAGCCGCGATCAGCAGCAGTGGACGTTGGTCCCCTCATGGGCGGCTTCTGTTTGTTAGCCGCCTCTATGGTGATGCGTCCGATATTCGCTGAGGAAGCCTCAGGCCTGGTGCAGCTACTGCGCCGCCGCCCTCTTGATCTCTTCCCAACAGTGGTTCGAGGCCTCGAACATTGCCACGGCACGCGGCACCGAATAGGGTTGCTCGGTCAGGCTTTCCGGGTCCCACTCGCTGCGCGGGGTGTCAAAGAAGTCACCGCCGTATACATGCAATGCGCCAGTCAGTTTCTGCAGTGGGTTGTGGACGGAATGGATCACCTCTTTACCCAATGAGCACACCGCAGCGGGCTCCAATACCCGCGTGCCGTGTTGTTCCAAGGTCTGATCCTTGCGCTGCCAGAAGGTGTTGTCTTCACGTCCGCCATACAGGCCGATGACCGCCCACATTTCGTGGTTGTGGGGATACAACGTCATCTGCGGTCCCCATACCAGATTGAGGATGGTGAGTTCAGTGCTCACGTGAATGCGGTTAATGCCGGCTTTGTCGGGCTCGCCGATGGCAGCTAGTAGTGCGGCAGGCGAGGATACGGCCCGCTGCATCAGTTCCCGGATCTCTTCGCGGGCGTTATCGCCACTGGCTGCACCCTTGCAGTCTTCTACGAAGCCTTCGAAATCAAACATCGCTCGCACCTCAATATTAGGAATTATCTACAGGGTCTGGGTCGGAGAGTCGGTAACCCTTGCAGTTCAAGGCTAGGCATCTGGCCGCCAGGATTTTTGCCGGTGTAGGGTGGCCGGAGGTTCTCCCTAGCCATCGGATCATGCTCGGCCAACTCCATCTCGATGCCTTGCTCGGGCGGGAACATGCGCACCATGCATGGGTTGGGGCCAAACGAATTCGGCATTCTCATCGCGGTCTTCCTCTGTGGCGCTGGCGGGGCCGGTAGCTCTTAAACTGGCAGATTGTCTTATTAGGGTGAGCGGCAGTGTATCGGATAGTGTGGCGCTGGTGCTTATGAGAACGCTTAAATCCGGTTCTGGGCGCCGTGGCATGACAGACGGCGGTGTGCTAGACGCTGAGTTCCGCTATCCTGTGCGGCCATGGGAGAGGTGGCTGAGTGGCCGAAAGCGGCGGTCTTGAAAACCGTTGACCCGCAAGGGTCCGGGGGTTCGAATCCCTCCCTCTCCGCCAATAAATCAATAAGCTAGGTGTCGATCGTGTCTAATTTTAGGGGTGTTTTGGGGTAGTTGGGCTCCAGTTAAACACGATTTCGGACACGCTCTTCATGCTGTCGCAGTATGCGTTTCGGGTCTCTACCATCGTTGCTTGCGGATGTGCGCCGAACCCGGCAAATCGGTATGACGACCGTGGCGTTGTTAGGCGCGCTGGACGTGTTGCTCAAGCGGGTTTGACATACGCCTCTCGCGGGCGGTGAGGCATACGTTTGGATCGCGAATGCTTGGTCCGCAACCCCCGCAAGTGGTCGTCTGGCGCTATGCGTCCACTGCGCGATCTCAGATCAGAGACAGGCGCACACAGGGAGCGACCATTGTCGGCGTGCAGGAGTCGGCTACGGTTGTCGTGCCCGTTTTAGGTGATGAAGGTCGGCAAGTCGAATGCGTCGCCTCGTGCCAACCGGCCATCAACGCCGCATTCCGGGCAATGTAAATCGTGGCGGGGCAGATCGTGGCAAACCTCTACGTTCCGGGTTTGATGACACCTGTCATTGCGCGCTGGGGTGTCGATATCGGTATACATGAACTGTCACCTCGCTGATTGCTATAAAGACTATCGATTGCTAAACTGCAATTATCGTGGTCAAATGTAAAGATTGCGTTATCGCCTATAAATTGCTATATCGCAATTCTGCTGGGAGTCAGAAAATGGTTGAGAAAAAAAAGAGATTTGACCTGGAGGGGTTTTACAGCGTGCTAGACGGGACCCGAATCGCGCGCGGCAAGACCTGGAAAGAGGTTGCAGCGGAGACGGAGGTGAGTGAAAGCACGCTCTCCAGGATGCGTACCGGCCAGCGCCCCGATGCGGGCAGTCTGGCGTCGCTCGCGGCCTGGTCCGGGCTCAATCCGGCGGATTTCGTGACGGGCACTCGCACAGAGGCAGCTGAACCGCTCGCTCAGATTTCGGCTTTCCTGCATTCGGATCCCCGACTCTCTAAAGAGGGGGCAGACATGATCGATGGGTTGGTCAAGTCCACCTACGAGCGGATCGTGAAGAAACGCTGATCGTATCGAGGGCGTGTGAGAAGATGGCCGTAATTCACGTATTGCGTTAGTTATGCACCTCGATACACCGCAGCGAGGCCTGGCGCTTGCCAACGAGCTGGTTGCGGAAGGTTGTTCGACATTCACCTTCGACGAAGTGGAAAAGCGGCTCGGGAAGTCGAAGACGGCCACCGCAAACCTCCTCAAGCGCATGGAGAAAGCCGGCCTGATCGATCGCGTACGGCGGGGGCACTACGTTGTGCGTCAACTGGGCGTGCTCGGTACACCCGCCGCTGCCGAAGACGTCGCGTTGTCGGTCGGAGCAGCACTGCACAGCGTGTCACATCGTATCGCCTATCGAAGCGCCCTTTACGAGCATGACTTGGTGGTCCATCCCACACGTTCCATTCAGGTTGCGGCCGAACGCCGGATCCGCACCAAGACGCTCTCCGGCCGGCCGCTGCAGGTTGTAATCGAACCGCTCGAAAAGCTTGAGGTGGGGCATGTGTCGTGGAGGACGTCCTATATCTCCGATCGGCATCGCGCCGTCCTGGATGCTGCACAGCGTCCGCGGCTAGTCGGTGGGGTCGAGGTGTTGGCGGCGGCCTTCGCCGCGGCCGCACACGAGCTGGACGTAGAGATCCTCATGGACCATGCCCGCCGGTTGGGCTGGGCAGCGGCGCTGCGGCGGTTGGGCTCACTCGCCGACGCCTTGGCATTAAAACCGCTCCAAGGTGCGCTCCAGCCTCTCAGACCTATCACTGCGGATCTCGATCTCGAGCCCGGAACCGATGAGCCCACGGTTTGGCGGGATAGCCGGTGGCGCGTGCGCTGGCCAAGATCTGTTGACGAATTACTGGCCGTGACCGGTCAGTGAGCAATCGGGCACAGATTACCCAGCAGGCCGCGCGTGACGGTGTAACGGCACCGACCGTGGAACGGGACTACGTATTAGCACACGTCATAGCCGCTCTCGGAGCGCTAGGCGACGGCCACGGCCTCGTGTTCAAGGGCGGAACGGCACTTAGACCCTGCTACTTCGAGGGCTATCGCTATTCGGCTGAATCTAGATTTTTCGGTGGTCGAGAATGGCATTGAAGACGCCTACGCGACCATTGAAGCGGCACTTACGCTGGTAACCGGCGCCGTCGAGGGCTTGCATCTGACTGGTGACGAGCCGAAGCGAATTGCGTATCAGGGCCCGTTGGGCCGACAGCGCTACCTGAAGCTCGATATCGCAGACGACGAACTCGTCCTCAACATTGACACCATCCGTCTGTTGCCGCGCTGGCCGGATTTACCAGAGACGATCGCAGTTCCGGTGTACCCGCTCGCAGAGATAGCCGGCGAGAAGCTGCGCTGCGTCATGCAGCGCATGCAGTGCAGGGATTTGTTCGATCTTTGGCTCTTGTTCGAAAACGCGGATGTCGATCCGCGCGACGCGGTCGAGATCCTCGTGCCCAAAGCCACACACCGAAATCTGAATCCGCATGATTTTGCAACGAGTTATCGGTCGCGGCTGCAGCAGTACCGGCGTCGCTGGACCAACGAGATCGAAATCCACGTGCCAGGCGAGGTGCCGCATTTCGAGCACGTCGAGCGAACCGTCACGCAGCGGCTACGCGGCGTTGGGCTGTTATAAGGTCGAGATCTCAGCCGGCACTGATTCTGTCGCTGGCACGATGACGGGGAACACGTTCTACCCTGATCAGGGGGCAGCGGGCGCAAGCAGTTCCCGGCTCAGTTTGCGTTCCTCGGCTGCAAATTCGTCCGGCGCCTCGCGAGAGATGCGATCCAAGCGTCGTGGATGTGTTGAGTCGGGCTGTTGCGAGAGTCGCCCTCTACAAAGCCCTTCATCGGGCTTCGATCGCAGTAGTCGATGACCCTCTCAGCGATGGCTTCGATGAGCGGGATCGGGTACGGCAGGTCGAAACCTTCCAACGGCTCGCACGGCGATACCTTGATGAGGTCATCAAGGTCTCCGAGAATGGCACGACTCGCCACTCGCTGTCGATGATGGTGGTCGGCGCGATGGCGATCTTCACGGTCAAGTTCTGGAGCGTGCTCTGGTACCTGGCCATGTGGGTCGAGCAGAACCTGATCCTGTCCATGTACCCGGACGTCAACGTGTTCTTGCAGATCTTCGCCAACCCCGGCGAGCACGACGCCAAGCGCCTGCTACTGAACATGATCACGACCAGCCTCTACCTGGGGTTGCCGCTGCTCTGGAGCGGGATGATGGCCTGGGCGGGGATCAGCGTGGGGCGCGCCATCAATAACGCCACGGCACCGCTCGCGCGGCCGGCGGACGATGCGGGTCGTCAGGGAGGGGCGATCGGCAAGGCCGCGGTGAGTAAGGGGCTGCGCCGCCAGTCCTCATCGTACCAGCCGTAGGGACCATTGCCGGCGTCCAGCCGCCCGGTGTGATGGTTGTACTCGCCAATCAGGTCGGAGTCGTGGAGCTGACGATCGTCATGATGACGAGCCTCTTGATGGTTTCTCCGCCAAGAAAATCCGCAGCTACTACCTCCTGAACCCGCTTGAGGAAGGGCAGCGCGGATTCGAGTTGCTGCTGACGCAAACTGACAAGGCGAGCCCGCTGGCCTTGGTCCAACAGAAGCTTCAGTCCGCCGATCAGTCCCTGCGGATCACGGAGAACTTCGCCTTCTTCGAAGAGCAGGTAAAGAATCTCGGCGACAACCTATCGGCGCTTTGTCGGGGGCTCGCGAAACTGGTTGTTGTTGATATAGCGCTCAGCCGCGATCAGGACAATCCGCAGCTCATTTTCGAGAGTATGAACTCGACCGGCCGAGAGCTTAGCCAGGCCGACCTGATTCGCAATTTTGTTCTTATGGGGTTGGAGCCCTCTCGTCAAACTCAGCTGTACGAGGACCACTGGCGCCCGATGGAAGTGGGGTTTGGCCAGGGAGGTTATGGCTCGCATTTTGACAGCTTTATGCGGCATTATCTTACATTGAAAACGGGAGAAATTCCGAATGTTCGTGCGGTCTACGAAGCGTTCAAGACTCATGCCCGAACACCAGAAATTGTTGAGGGCGGTGTCAACGCTTTGGTAGCCGACATTCATGCTTTTGCTGGCTACTACTGCGCCATGGCACTAGGCAAAGAAACTGATAAGAGACTGGCCGAGGCGTTTCGAGAGCTGCGCGAACTGAAGGTGGACGTTGCCTATCCGTTCCTGCTGGAGCTCTACGACGACTTTGTGCATGATAGGCTTGAAACGGCCGACTTCGAGTGCGCCGTCCGATTGGTCGAGGCTTACGTATTCCGTCGAGCAGTTTGTGCTATTCCCACCAACTCGCTGAACAAGACGTTTGCGACATTTGGGCGCTCACTACGAAAAGATAGATATCTAGAGAGTATCCAGGCGTACCTCCTGACGCTGCCATCGTACCGACGCTTTCCGGGAGACGAGGAGCTCAAGCGCGAGCTTTCGGTGCGCGATCTCTACAACTTCCCTCGCCGCAGCTACTAGGCTTCGCCGCATGGAAAATCACAACAGAACGGAGCGTGTTCCCGTCGATGAATACACTATCGAGCACATTCTTCCGCGGAACGAAAACCTCTCTGCAAGGTGGCGAGACGAGCTCGGTTCTGAATGGCAGTGCGTACAAGAGACCTGGCTGCACACGCTCGGCAGCCTAACGCTGACCGGATACAACGCGGAATACAGCGACCGACCGTTCGCCGAGAAGCGCGACATGCAAGGTGGTTTCAAGGAGAGCCCTCTCAGGCTCAACGAGGGCCTGAGTACCCTCGACAAGTGGAATGAAGAGGCAATCGAAGCTCGGGCAGAGCGACTCGCCCAGATGGCCACAAAAGTGTGGGCCATACCGTCGTTGGAAGCCGAGGTGTTCGAGTCGTATCGCCCGCGAGGGGAGAAGGCAGCGGGATATTCAATCGATGCTCATGCGCACCTTGCACATGGTTCGCCAGAGTCGTCTTCGCCTATCGCTCAATATGCAGTTTCACGAACCCCATGATCCGAAGGGTATTGCAAAGGACGTCACCAATATGGGCCGGTGGGGTAATGGCGACGTGGAGATAAACCTGAGCAAGTCGGACGAACTCCCTTACGTCATGGGGCTGGTGCGACAAGCATTGGAGAAGCAGATGGGCAACGGTGAATCTGAAGCATGAGAACAAACCCGGTCTAATAATGAATCAGGCAATCCACAACAGCATCGTCAACTTCATCTGGGGCATCGCCGACGACGTGTTGCGCGATGTCTATGTGCGCGGCAAGTACCGCGACGTGATCCTGCCGATGACCGTGATCCGCCGCCTCGACGCGCTTTTGGAGCCGAGCAAGGAAAAAGTCCTCGGCATGAAGAAGCAGCTGGACGGTGCCGGGATCGCCAACCAAGACGCCGCCCTCTGTCAGGCCTCGGGCGAGGCTTTTTACAACGTTTCGCTCTTTACCCTGCGCGACCTGAAGAACCGCGCCAAGCAGCAACAGCTCAAGGCCGATTTCGAAGCCTACCTGGACGGGTTTTCGCCCAACGTCCAGGAGATCCTCGAAAAGTTCAAGTTTCGCAACCAGATCCCAACTTTAATCGAGGCCGACATCCTCGGCCACCTGATCGAGAAGTTCCTCGACGCCCGTATCAACCTCAGTCCCAAGCCGGTGCAGGATGTGGACGGCAACGAGCTGCTCCCGGCGCTCGACAACCACTCCATGGGAACGATCTTCGAGGAGCTGATCCGCCGCTTCAACGAAGAGAACAACGAAGAGGCCGGAGAGCACTTCACGCCCCGCGACGTGGTCAAGCTCATGGCCGACCTGATTTTTCTGCCGGTAGCTGATGACATCGAATCCGGCACCTATCTCGTCTATGACGGGGCCTGCGGCACCGGCGGCATGCTGACCGTGGCGGAGGAACGCTTGGCCGAACTGGCCCAGAGTCACGGCAAGGATGTCTCCATTCACCTGTTCGCTCAGGAGGTGCAGCCGGAAACCTACGCCATCTCCAAGGCCGACCTGCTGCTCAAAGGCGAAGGGGCCGAGGCCGAGAACATGAAGTACGGCTCCACGCTCTCCAGCGATGCCTTCCCGTCGCAGGCGTTCGACTTCATGCTCTCCAATCCGCCCTACGGCAAGAGCTGGAAGACCGATCTGGAGCGCCTGGGTGGCAAGGGCGACATCAAGGACCCGCGCTTTGTCACCCAGCACGGCGATGACCCGGAATACAAGATGCTCACGCGCTCCTCGGACGGGCAACTCATGTTCCTGGTCAACAAGCTCTCCAAGATGAAGCACACCACCCGCCTCGGCAGCCGCATCGCCGAGGTCCACAACGGCTCGTCGCTCTTCACCGGCAACGCCGGTCAGGGCGAGAGCAACATCCGCCGCTGGATCATCGAAAACGACTGGCTGGAGGCCATCATCGCTCTGCCGGAAAACATGTTCTACAACACCGGCATTGCCACCTACATCTGGGTCCTGACCAACCGCAAGAGCGAAGAGCGTCGGGGCAAGATCCAGCTCATTGATGCCACCGAGTGGTTCGTGCCGCTGCGCCGCAACCTCGGCAAGAAGAACTGCGAGTTCTCCGAGGAACACATTCGCGCCATCAGCGACCTGGTGGTCAATCCGGTCGAAACCGAGAAATCCAAGATTTTTCCCACCGAGGCTTTCGGCTACTGGAAGGTGACGGTGGACCGACCACTGCGCCTTGCCGTTGACCTGAGCCCAGCCCGGCTGGAATGGTTCGAGCGGACCTGCGCCAAGGTCAAGGAAGAGCCGCTGGCCAAGCTGGCACGCCGCGTGGCCGAGACCCTCGGTGCCGAGCCGCATCTGGACTTCAACGCCTTCATGGATGTCTGCGAGGCCGATGCCGACAAGCACGGCGTCAAGCTCATCGCCAAGCGCAAAAAGCTGTTGCAAAGCGAACTGTGCGACCCCCGCGAGGATCCGCACCGGTGCTGAAGAAGGTTCACAAGCCGGGCAAGGCCACGCCCGACCCCATCCACGGCCTGTTCGAGGCCGAGGTGAACGGCAAGACCTGCGTGGTCGAGTACGAGCCGGATACCGCCCTGCGCGACAGCGAGCAGGTGCCGCTGCTGGAAGAAGGCGGTATCGAGGCGTTCTTCCGGCGCGAGGTGCTGCGTTATACCCCGGATGCCTGGATCGATCCGGGCAAGACGCTGGTGGGCTACGAGATCTCCTTCACCCGCCATTTCTACCGGCCCGCGCCCATGCGCACTCTGGATGAGATCAAGGCCGATATCTACGCCCTGGAGCAAGAAACCGAACTGCTCAAGGAGCAGAAGCAGAACGTCATCAACCAGACTGTGACCCGGGGGCTCGATCCCAAGGTCAAGCTCAAGCCCAGCGGCGGGGAATGGATCGGGGATATTCCAGAGCATTGGGAAGCCAGACGGCTCCGCACGTTGGCGGCGGTCAGGGCTAGTGGCATCGACAAGAACACGAATGAGGACGAAGTCCCGGTCATGCTCTGTAACTACGTGGACGTTTACAAGAACGACCGCATCACCACTGCTATCGATTTCATGAAGGCCACGGCCACGCTGGAAGAGATTCGCGCTTTTGAGCTGAGAGCGGGCGACGTGATCATCACCAAGGATTCCGAAAGTTGGGACGACATAGCGATCCCCACTTTCGTTCCCGAGGCGCTGCCGGGCATCGTATTATGCGCCTATCACTTGGCCTTGATTAGACCGTTCTCAGGTGAAATCGAAGGCGAGTTCCTTTTCAGAGCCTTCTGTTCCGACCCAGTGGCAGACCAGTTCCGGGTTGCCGCCACCGGCGTGACTCGCTTTGGCTTGGCGCAAGGTGCAATCAAGGGGGCGTTCTTCCCGCTTCCACCGCTGGAGGAACAGCGAGCGATTATTGCCCATATAAATGAGAAGTGCGCCGAGATCAGTAAGGCGACTTCAAGAGCCGAGCGCGAGATCGAGCTGATGCGTGAATACCGCACCCGGCTGATTTCCGACGTGGTCACCGGCCAGGTGGATGTGCGCGATATCGAGGTGCCGGAAGTTGCCGAGGACGAGCTGCTGGCGCTGGAAGAGGACATCGGCGAGTCCGACGACGCGATCGATGACGAGGGGGACATGGATGAAACCGACTGACACCAGCGAGAAGGGCCTGGAGTCGATCATCGTCGCCTCACTCGTGGAGAAAGCTGGATACGTTCAGGGCGACCCGCAGGATTTCGACCGGGAACACGCCATCGACCTGGCCAAGCTGCTGCAATTCCTCGCCTCCACCCAGCCCGATACCTATGAGGCGCTTGGCATCGAAGAGGAAGGCCCCAAGCGCACCCAGTTCCTGCACCGCCTACAGGGCGAGATCGCCAAGCGTGGTGTGGTGGATGTGCTGCGCGGCGGCATCAAGCACGGCCCGGCGCATTTGGACCTTTTCTACGGCACGCCGACCCCGGGTAACGTGAAGGCGGCCGAACGGTTCGTGGCCAACATCTTCAGCGTCACGCGTCAATTGAGATATAGCCGCATCGAGACGGCCCTCGCCCTCGACCTGGCCGTGTTCATCAACGGGCTGCCCATCGCCACCTTCGAACTCAAGAACAAACTCACCAAGCAGACGGTGTTCGACGCTGTGCAGCAGTACCAGCGCGACCGTGACCCGAAGGAGCTGCTATTTCAGTTCGGCCGCTGCGTCGTGCATTTTGCTGTGGATGATCACCAGGTGCGTTTTTGTACCCACCTCAAGGGTAAGGGTTCGTGGTTTCTGCCCTTCAACAAAGGCTGTAACGACGGCGCAGGCAATCCGCCCAACCCGGCCGGGCTCGCCACTGACTATTTGTGGAAGGAGACCCTCTCCAGGGCGGGTTTGACCGACATTCTGGAGAACTACGCCCAGGTGGTGGAGGAAAAAGACGAGAAGACCGGCAAAAAGACGTACAAGCAGATCTTCCCCCGCTACCACCAGTTGACGGTGGTGCGCCTGCTCCTGGCCGATGCCGCTGAAAGCGGCGTCGGCAGGCGCTACCTGATCCAGCACTCGGCGGGCAGTGGCAAGAGCAACTCCATCACTTGGCTGGCGCATCAGCTTGTGGGGCTTGAGCATGAGAGCAAAGCGCTGTTCGACTCGGTCATCGTGGTCACCGACCGGCGAGTGCTCGACAAACAAATTCGCGACACCATCAAGCAATTCGCCCAGGTCGCGGCGAGCGTTGGTCATGCGGAACACTCCGGCGACTTGCGAAAATTCCTCTACGCCGGGAAGAAGATCATCCTCACCACGGTTCAGAAGTTTCCATTCATTCTCAACGAAATTGGCGACCTGAAGAGCAGCCGGTTCGCCATCATTATCGACGAGGCACACTCGAGTCAGGGCGGGAAAACCACCGCTGCAATGAACCAGGTGCTCGAGAGTGGCGCAGTCGCCGATGGGGAGGAGGAATCGTTCGAAGACAAGATCAACAAGATTATGGAAGGCCGGAAGATGGTGACCAATGCCGGCTACTTCGCCTTCACGGCGACTCCGAAGAACAAGACCCTGGAGATCTTCGGAGAGCCGGATCCGCAGACTGACGGCGCCGTGAAGCACCACCCGTTCCACAACTACACGATGAAGCAGGCCATCCAGGAGGGCTTCATCCTCGATGTGCTGAAGAATTACACCCCGGTGGAGAGCTACTATCGCCTGGCCAAGACGGTGGAGGACGACCCGCTCTTCGACGCCAAGAAGGCACAGAAAAAGCTGCGCCGCTATGTGCAGTCCCATGAGCACGCCATCCGCGAGAAGGCTGAGATCATGGTGGACCACTTCCATGCGCAGGTGATAGGTCACCGCAAGATCGGCAGCCTGGCCCGAGCGATGGTCATCACCAACGGCATCCAGCGGGCCATCCAGTACTTCCGTGCCTTCAGAAACTACCTCAAGGAAAGCAAGAGCCCCTACCAGCCAATCGTGGCGTTCTCTGGTGAGCATGAATACGGAGGCAGGAACGTCACCGAAGCAACCCTGAACGGTTTTCCCAGCAGCCAGATCCCGGACAAGGTGCAGCAGGACCCGTACCGCTTTCTGATCGTCGCCGACAAGTACCAGACCGGCTACGACGAACCCCTGCTGCACACGATGTACGTGGACAAGGCGCTCTCCGGCATCAAGGCGGTGCAGACCCTCTCGCGCCTCAATCGCGCCCACCCGCAGAAGCACGACACCTTTGTGCTCGATTTCTACAACGACTCGGAGACGATCCGGAAGTCGTTCGAGCCTTATTACCGTACCACCATCCTCAGTGACGAGACCGACCCCAACAAGCTGCACGATCTGAAGTCGGATCTGGGCGCCTATCAGGTCTACTCGCAGGCGCAAATCGACGACCTTGTAGGACTCTATTCGAATGGTTCAGATCGCGACAAACTCGACCCAGTCCTGGACGCTTGCGTGGCCACCTACAACGCCGATCTTGACGAAAACGGCCAGGTGGACTTCAAGGGCAAGAGCAAGGCCTTCGTCCGCACCTACGGCTTTCTGTCCTCGATCCTGCCGTACTCGAATGCTGATTGGGAGAAACTATCGATTTTCCTGAATTTTCTGATCCCGAAGCTTCCCGTACCCAAGGAAGAAGACCTCTCCCGGGGCATCCTCGAGGCCATCGATATGGATAGCTACCGTGTCGAGGTCAAAACCAGCCTGAAGATTGGCCTTCCTGATCAGGATGCGGAAGTCGGACCGGTTCCGACCAGCGGCGGCGGCCGCAAGCCGGAACCGGAGCTGGACCAACTGAGCAACATCATCAAGGCGTTCAACGACCAGTTCGGCAACATCGATTGGAAGGATGCCGACAAGATCCGCGAGGTGATCGCGGAGGAAATCCCGGCCAAGGTGGCGGCGGACGCGGCCTATCAGAACGCTATGAAGAACAACGACAAGAAGACCGCCCGGATTGAGCACGACGCCGCGCTACAGCGGGTCATGATCGACCTGCTGGCCGACCACACTGAGCTGTTCAAGCAGTTCAGCGACAACCCGTCGTTCAAGAAATGGCTGGGCGATACCATCTTCGGGGTAACGTACCAGGAGGCATCGTGATCGGCGCCCACGGAATCCTCGTTGAGGACGGAAACGAAGAGTCGGGCGCTTGACTGAATCGGTCGGGGTTCGATGAGGAGGAATAGTAAATGGCAGACTCTTTCACGACGCAGAGACGTGAGTGAGGAGCAGGTCGAACAGTGCACCTTGCTCCGCTTACGATGCTATCTCATTGTCGATAACCAGCATCGTGTGTCGTCGAACTTTTTTACCTGCGTCTTCTCTTAGAGGGCCATGGCAGATTGCCATCCAGTTCTTCCAAGAGTGGTTCGGCCTCGTCATCATAGTCACTACGCTGATCGGACCGTTCGAGGCTTTGATCAAACCAGATTAGCGAAAGGCACTGATCCCATTCCCGTAAGAGGATCGCTTCTTCGGCCAGCATCGGGCGGCTTTTGATCCCGCCGTTAAACCACACATCCGATGCAAGTTCGTCATAGTCCTCGGTCTTGGATGAGTCTTGGGTGAGGCGGAACGCGACGCTTCCCTTCGGAAGGGAAATATTGAAGTCGATCCAGCCCTTAATCTCGTTCAGATACTTCGAACGGGAAACGTAGCGGATATGTCCGGCCTCACTCAACACGAACGCGCAGGGTTCATTCGCGTTGACCGCGAAGCGCGAACCTGTCGTAGTCAGTGATGCCTTGTATCTTTGTGCCAAATCCTTCACAGCAGCCAGTGAAATCTCTGTATCGCTGACATCTTTGCTGAAGAGGTCGTAAGGCAGCAGACACTCCGCTGCAAACACGTCGCACAACATTTCCTCCTGAGGACGGCGACCGTAACGCATCAGGGTATCTGTCCTCAGCTTTGGTCCCTGATGCTTTGAGGGTAGTTCGAGAACAATATGGGCGATTTCATGGAGAACGGTGAACCACTGACGTTCCTCCCGGTGATTGCCGTTAACAATGATGACGTGTTTGCCTTTGATTTGGGTCGTTTGGCCGGATTCATCATCGTTCAAATCATGGACGATCTTGATCCTGGCGTTCGCAGCAGTGGCGAAGGGCTCGAGATCGATTGGTACGGATGAAACGCCAATGTCCCGAATGAGCTTCCGGGCTTTCATGATGGCCTGGAATTCCAGGCGTTGGAAATCGCTCATTCAGACCTCTTCGTCGTCGAAGAGCGCGGCCAGACGATCGATGTGTCTGCGCCACTCGTCTTTCGACTCAGGACGCTTTCCCCGGAAACTCATCTGATAAGACGGCTCAAGAAGGTCGAGCGGGCGCTCCTCGTCTTCAATGAAGACATCGACGAGTTCTTCGTTCATCGATTTCCCGACAAGCAGCCTGAGTAGGCGGGCGCGGCGGGGCGTGAGCTTCAAGTTTCGGACGAACGAATCAATGACCTGTTCGGACGGTGCCGTCTTTTCGTCCTTCTCCAGCCGGTGAATGTATGCGTGGTCGATCTCACAGAGTTTACCCAGTTCCCGCAAACTCAGGCCGCGCTCTTCCCGGAATCTCTTCAAGGCATAACCGAATGACATCAGAGTCCTCTTGACAGGCTTCCCGGCTACCTATACGGTGTTGTCTATACTAGACAACAGACAGGTGTATCTCTCAGAAATATAGCTGATTTCCGCGTTTTAGACTACTTGGTGCCCCGTCGTCTGCTCAGGCATACACCATAACCAAGCAGGCGCTTTTTGACAATCGAATCTGCCCGTCATGGCGGGCGTCTGAGTTTCGGAGCGGGAGGCGCAAAAGGCCGCATCCTGTGCATAGACGGGGGCGGAATCCTCGGTACGTTTCCTGCCGCCTTTCTAGCCGGCCTCGAACAGCACCTGCAAGGCCGGCCGGTGGGGTCGTACTTCGACCTGATAGCGGGCACCTCCACGGGAGGCAGCATCGCCATTGGGTTGGCGATGGGGTTGCGCGCCTCGGACCTTCTCGAACTCTACGAAAAGCGAGGTCCGGAGATTTTTGGGCAGGGGCGCGGGCCGATCACAGATTTCATCTTGGACAAGCTGCGGTTCGGTCGTCAGCTCGTTATAAACAAACACGATTCAGGGCCACTGCGGACCGCCCTGGAAGGAACACTCGGCGACAAGCGGATCGGCGACGCTGCCACCCGGCTCCTTATCCCTGCATGGAATCCGGTCGCGCGCTCTGTCTACATCTACAAGACGGCGCATCATCCGCGCCTTCGCAACGATTACAAATCTCTTGCTGTCGATGCGGCTCTGGCCACCGCTGCGGCGCCGACTTATTTTCGCCAGCACGTCACGCAACACGCGGTCGGACTGACAGACGGCGGTACGTGGGCGAATAACCCCACAGCCCTCGCTGTTGTCGAGGCGATCACGATGCTGGGCTGGCCGGGCGAATCCCTCCACGTCCTTAGTCTCGGCTGCCTGGAAGAGACTTATACCATCCGCAAGTGGGCTGGCATCGGAACACTCGGTGCCAAAGTCATCAAGCTGTTCATGGACGGGCAGTCGCACAGCGCGATGGGGATCGCCAAGCTGCTCACCGGCCACGAGCATGAACGCACGGCCATACATCGCATCAACCACACAGCCCCCCACAGCGCCTACAAGATGGATGACGCGCGTGTCATTCAGGACCTCAAGGGGCTGGGTTATTCCTTCGCACGTGATCGGCAACCGGTTCTCGATCCCGTGTTCTTCAGCCAGCCGGCAGAGGCATTCGTCCCGGTCTATGTGCTGGGTCAGGAACCGGAGAAGGCATCAACAGAGAGGGTCTGCGCATGACTATCGATGTCAGGAAGTATTCTGCGTTTCTCGAACAGATCGCGTGCGAGATTGATATCCCGCCCAGTAAGTATCAGGACGCCGTGGACAGGTATCAGGCCGTGGGGCGCTGGCTTGAAGACGGGGAGTATCCCGATTGCCATGGCGAGCCCAGTATATGCGTACAGGGATCGTTTCGGCTGGGAACCGTCACGCGGCCCATCCGTGACGGGATCGAGGCGAGCTACGATATTGACCTCGTCTGTGAATTGGCGACGCAAAAGGACCGGACTACACCGCGGGCCGTCAAAGCCATGGTCGGCGATCGTCTCCGGGAGCATGGGACGTACCGGAAGCTTCTCGATTTCGAGGGCCGCCGGTGCTGGACACTGGAATACGCCGAGCAGGGTGGCGTGGGCTTCCATCTGGATGTTCTGCCTGCTGTCCCCGATGCGCGAGGGCTTCTGGACACCGCGATCGCGATCACCGATAAGACGGACAACACTTACACCTGGTCAGCCAGCAATCCCCGCGGCTATGGGGACTGGTTTGACCGCAAGAACGCAATCGCCTTCCAGCGCGTTGCCTTCGAACAGAAGCAAAATATCCAGCGCCGGGAATCTCTGGTTTATGCCAGTATCGATGAGGTTCCGGACCAGCTAGTCCGCACACCGCTCCAACGTTCAATTCAACTCATGAAGCGGCATCGTGATCTGCGCTTCAATCATCATGACCGCATCGACTACGCGCCGATCTCGATTATCGTCACCACGCTTGCAGCGCATCTCTACGGCAGCGAGCCGGACGTGTATTCCGCTCTGTCAGGCATCGTCGGCAAGCTCCATGCGCACGCGGCGCTCGTCGAGGGCAGGGCCATCGAGCCAGCGGTGGCGGCGATGGGGCTCGTCCAGCGTCGGGCAGACGGAACGTGGTATATCGGAAACCCGGTCAAGCCGGATGAGAACTTCGCCGACCGCTGGCATGAAGATAACCATGCACGCGCACGTGCGTTCTTTGCCTGGGTGGATGCTCTCCATAAGGACCTTCTCAACATCCTCGGCGAGACGAATCCGCGCCTGCTCAAGGAACGCCTGGGCCGCGCTTTGGGTGCGGCGGCGGTAGCCAAGCACTTCGATATGCTGGTTCCGCCGGAGCCGGTGCTCGACACACCGCCGCGCATTCACATCACCAGGCCTGCTAAGCCCTGGAGGGAAGATTGACCGAGGATGTTCAGATTCAAATCGCTGAGCTTGTGGCGGTCCATAAGGGGCTCGGCAACGTAACCGAGCGCGAAAGTGAAACAGTACTCTCCGGCGCGTTGCCGTTCGAGGCGTCTACCGATGGACTGGAAACCATCACGGACTCCTTTGATATCGAGGTGACGATTCCGAACGACTTTTCCGACACGCTGCCGCGCGTTAGGGAAACGGGCGGCCGGATCGGCACCGACTACGACCATCGCAATCCGGGCGGAACGCTCTGTCTGGCTGTTCCGGTCGAGCAGCGTCGCGTCTTCTTTGATGAGCCAACGTTACTCGGGTTCGTCAACCGGTTGGTGATCCCGTACCTCTATGGTTTCTGCTTCTTCACGAAGCATGGTCATCATCCCTTCGACGAAGCCGCGCACGGCTTTGAAGGCATCTCGCGTCACTACGTGGATACGCTTCATCTGCAGGGTGATCTCGCTGCGCTCAGAGTCATCTGTTTTCTCTTCGAACACAGTTATCGCGGTCATCATGATTGCCCTTGCGGGAGCGGACGGAAAGTCAGAGCGTGCCACGGGTCGGCGCTACTGGCGCTCCACAACACTCATAATGAACAGTCCCTTCGCACGGATTTCATGGCCATCTTCGAGACGTGCTTCGCCAAATTCGAGAACGGTCAGCTTTCTTTTTCCACGCCGCTGCGTAGGCAATTGCTACGTCTTCTGAAGAAGTTCCAGGACTAGCTGTCCAAAGGCACGCGCGACCGGGTTGTTTGTCTGCGCCTTGGGCCCATCCGTCAAGGCCATTCCCTGGCCAGGCCGGCGTCAAACGCGGCACCGTCCTTCACGCCGATCGGCACTGCAACGATTTGGTATTGAGCGCCGAGAACGACTTAGAATAGGCGCGAATCGGGAGAGAAAGGCGTTCGAATTAGAGATGATCTGGACACGGTGCCTTTGTAAACTATTGAAATACAAGGAAACACCGAAGATTCGAATCCCTCCCTCTCCGCCGAGCGCAGCCTGAAGAGCACCGCTAAAAATGCACTTTTTCCGCGATTGCGGCGTCAGCTCCGTGCTCGAATCCTCAGGTATGAGCTATACACTGCGGTTCTGCGCGCGGTGCTTCCTTGTACTCACGAAACAATGACTATTCTTAGAGGCGCCCGTAAGCTCGATCAATATGGATTTGATTGAGCTGCTCAAATACATCATATTGAGCGCGCGCGCCATTGATGCAGAAGATAATGAATTCGCATGGCCGGATGTTTCTCATATCTGCGATGATGAAATGAAGGTGCTGATGAAAAGCATCGTCCGTCGCCTATACACTTTTCTGATGCAAGGCGAAGATCCACGCTTTGATAAAAACATGAATTACCACAAGCGACTTACGCGGACATGGGGATGAGCCAAATCTTGATTGCACGAAGGAAAAGATCAGAGCCTTGCGGTGAATAGACCCTATAATCACCTCAAGTAATGCGGTGATTAATATGTGGATTCACCAACACCAAAACTGGCCAAACTTGACATGGGCCGCAGAAGACCTTGCATCCAAATTGGCTGATATACGCCACCGCCAAGGGCGTTTGCTTGGCCGCATGGAAGGGCTTGGCTTTGAGCTTAAACGCGAAGCGAGTCTTAGTACGCTGACCAATGATGTGGTGAAATCATCGGCCATTGAAGGCGAAAACCTTAATCTGGAAGAAGTCCGTTCATCCATTGCCCGTAGGCTGGGGATTGATGTTGCCGGATTGATTCCTTCCAGTCGTGATGTGGAAGGCATTGTTGAGATGATGCTGGATGCTACACAGCAATTTTCCAAGCCGTTGACGAAAGACCGCTTATTTGATTGGCATGCTGCATTGTTCCCGACAGGACGCAGCGGTATGCAGCGGATCACGGTTGGCGGTTGGCGCACAATAGATGCCGGACCCATGCAGGTTGTTTCTGGCCCGATCGGCAAAGAGAAGGTTCACTTTGAAGCCCCAAGCGCCGACCGCTTAGAAAATGAGATACAGGCGTTTCTTGAGTGGTTCGGTAACGGCCACGACATTGATCCTGTTATCAAAGCAGGCATTGCCCATTTATGGTTTGTGACCATCCATCCCTTTGAAGATGGGAATGGACGGATTGCCCGAACCATTGGTGATATGGCACTGGCTCGTGCTGATGGCACACAGGACCGCTTCTATAGCTTGTCATCGCAGATTAAGGCAGAGCGTAAAGATTATTACGACCAGCTTGAAAAGCAGCAACGCAGTACACCCGACATTACAGACTGGCTCACATGGTTTTTGGATTGTTTAGGGCGAGCGATTTCCAATGCCGAAACGACCCTTGGCAATGTTCTGTTCAAGGCGCAGCTATGGGATACCATCAATCAAAAGCCTGTTAATGAACGTCAGCGCCTAATCATTAACCGCCTGCTTGAGGAGGATTTTGAAGGCTATATGAATACATCCAAATACGCCAAACTGGCCAAGTGCTCAAACGATACGGCGCTCAGAGATATTCAGGAATTGAAGGATAGAGGAATTTTCATTCAGAACCCCGGTGGCGGGCGTAGTACTAGCTACAGATTGCCGGATAGGAATGGATAACCCCGTTTCCAATGAATCCCAAAGCAGGATTCGAACTCTCGGTAGGTACTGTATTTGCGCCTTTTGTGGGTATGAAATTTGTGAGAAAAGCAACCAAATAGGCGCATAGCGTTGCAACGCTTTTTTCTTGGTGTATTGGATTTACCCATGAAAACTGTTGCAACACGGCGCGATGTAAAGGAAAGTCATGGGAGATGCGGTTTAATACACCGCCACTTTCACTGTTTTTAGCCATATAAATCAATGACTTAAAAACGCAAGAATTCACATCTGAAGCCATTGGTCTGATAAAGAGGACCGTAGAAACGGCTTTACACAAGCCTGCCTACATCTACCAATCCCGTCATGATGTCTACTATTTTCAAGTCTGGGTGCCAGAGCGGTTCCAGGCAAAAATTGGACCGAAGATGCTGATCCGCAAAAGTTTGGGGACAAGGAACCGAAGATATGCATGATGAAAGCCCGCGTGCCGAGGACGAATACAAACGCCGACTCAAGGCACTTGAACGGGAGAATCTAGAGCGACGCAGGGCCAATGAAATTCTATCCAAGGCGTCGGCTTTTTTCGCCCAGGCGGCGCTCGACCGCCCACTGAAGCGTGAGTGCCGTTTATCGACGAATACCGTGGTACTTACGGGGTCGAGTCAATGGGCAAACACTTGGCTCCATTGCCCCATCGACGTACTACGAACACACAGCCCGTGAGGGCGACCCTCAACGCCTTCCTCAGCGTACTCAACGCGACGCCCGGCTGGCCCCCGAAGTGCAGCGGGTGTGGACACAGAACCATGCGGTCTACGGCGTTGGCAAGGTATGCCATCCACTCAAACCTGAAGGCCACAGCGTGGCGCGTTGCACGACCAGCGGGCTGATGCGTTCCTTGGGACTCAGGGGATGATGCGTGGGACCCGCGTACGCACCCCACTCCCCGCGCAGGACTCCCACAGCGAGGACCCCCCGTCCACCGGGACTTCAGGGCACCTCTAAAAATGCACTTTTTCCGCGATTGCGGTGTCAGTTCCGTGCTCGAATCCTCAGGTATCACCTATACACTGCGGTTCTGCGCGCGGTGCTTCCTTGCACTCACGAAAAAATGACTATTTTTAGAGGCGCCCTTCAGTGCGCGCCGTCCAAACGAGTGATGGGTGTCCGATTTCACCGATGTCGCAACCCGCTCAGGGTTCGTCTACGTCGCCTTCGTTATCGATGGGTTTGCCTGTCGCATTGTAGGTTGGCGCGTATCGAAATCAATGCGAACCGAGTGCGTTGTCGATGCGCTTGAACAGGCCCTGCACGAGCGCTGCCGAGCGGCGGCAGATGAGCCGCTGACCCGCCACAGTGAGCGAGGTGTCCAGATCTCTCTCAGTACCCTACACGCAGCGTCTCGAGCAGGCCGGCATCACACCCTGCGTTGGCCGTATCAGGGATTCTTATGACAACGCTTTAGCCGAGACCCTCAACGGCTTGTACAAGGCACAGGTGATACATCGACGCGGCGCCGGGTCAGACCAGCAAGGCGGTTGCAATAGCCACCTGACACTGGGTTCACTGGTTCAACCACGAACGCCTGCTGGGCGCTATCGACTACGTACCGCCCGCAGAACTTGAACAGGCGTGTTATCAATCAATACAAGGCTCGGCCATGGCGGCTTGACTCAAACCAACGAGCCTGCGGTTTCCCCGGTACAGTTCAACTTGGTTCACCCGCTATCACCTGAACCGCGCGCAAAGCGGGCCGACCAACTTGCGGCTTGCCGCGAACGAGAACCCGAGATAAGTAGCTTGGAGCATTCCAAGTTGGGGGAGATAGCTCTACGATATAAGATGGGAGACGTAATCGATGTGGGAAACGGTTTGCCACTATTGGCCCTACCAGACTGTTGCCGCGCCGACCTTATCCGTTCCAGCGCGAAAGGTTTTGGGTTTAAAACCGTCCCTTACTCCGGCAGCTCACAAACGGACTTCGAGACCAATGACAACATTAACCGCCAACCAATCGCCACGCATCGCGCCGCCCAAGCCTGTCGCCGGCAATGGCGCCGCTGGGCGCGACGCGCCGACCGCCGAGCAGTCGCGGCTGCTGTATCAAGCCATGTTGACCGCGCGAGAAGTCGATCGCATTGAAGAGGAGATCACGCGGCGCGGCGCGGCGTTCTTTCACGTGTCAGGCGGCGGCCATGAAGCTTCGGCGGCGCTGGCGCTGCATTTGCACGAACGGGATTGGCTGAACTGTCATTATCGCGACAAGGCGTTGATGATCGCTCGTGGTCTGACGGCGAGAGCTTTCTTTGACGCGCTCTATTGCAAGAACGCGTCGCATTCGCGCGGCCGGCAAATGTCCGCTCACATGTCCGACGCCGACTTGCGAATCGCTAGCTTGACCGGGCCAGTCGGCAATGCGGCTTTGCATGCGGTCGGCATGGCGATGACCGTCAAACGTCAAGACGAGAACTCGATCGTTTTGTGTTCCGCCGGCGACGGCATGACGCAAGAAGGCGAGTTTCTAGAAGCTTGCGCCGAAGCGGCTCGCAGCGAATTGCCGGTGCTGTTTTTAGTCGAGGACAACGGCTGGGCGATTTCGACGCCCACCGACGGCAAAACGTTTTATTCCTTAAACGGTGATCAGCCCGAAGAGTTTCACTGCATTCCGATTCATCGTATCGACGGCCGCGACGTACTCGGCGCTTGGCGCGTGTTGGGCGCGGTGGTTGACCGCATGCGGCTGCGAGGACTGCCGGAGATCGTCGTGTTGAGCGTCGAGCGGCTTTCCAATCACACCAACGCCGACGACCAAACCACTTATCGTGACGAGGCCGACATTCGCCGCTCGGCCGCGACGGGCGATCCGATTCGAATTTTCGAGCGTCAGTTGCTGGGCGCCGGTTGGACAGAATCCGAATTGGCTTTTGTGCGGCAAGAGGTCGCCGCTCAAGTCGCCGAAGCCGACGAACAAGCCGCGCTGGGCGCGGATCCCGAGCCTACGTTCACCGCGAAGGCCCCGCTGCCGGATGTTTGCTTGAAGAGCACGCATGATGGTGTTGAAGCACATGATCGGACAAGCGACGCGTTTTATGATCCGCCGTTGACTATGAAAGACGCGATCCGCGAAACGCTGCGCGAGCGATTGGCTGGCGACTCGCGGGTGACGATGTGGGGAGAAGATATCGAAGATCCCAAGGGTGACGTCTTCGGCGTCACCAAGGGGTTGAGCACTGAATTTCCCGGACGCATCGGCAATTCGCCGCTTACCGAATCCACGATTGTTGGCGCGGCGATTGGACGTGCGTTAGCCGGCGAGCGACCGATCGCTTTCCTGCAATTCGCCGATTTTCTGCCGCTTGCCTATAATCAAATCATCAGCGAACTCGGCAGCATGCACTGGCGAACCGACGGCCAGTGGACCGCGCCGGTGATCATCATGGTTCCTTGCGGCGGTTATAGACCGGGCTTGGGGCCGTTTCACGCCAGTTCGTTCGAATCGGTCATGGCTCACACGCCAGGCATCGACGTGTTCATGCCCAGCACGGCATCGGATGCGGCCGGACTGTTGAACGCGGCGTTTGCTTCCGAGCGGCCGACTGTATTCTTTTATCCCAAAAGCTGCTTGAACGATCCGCTGCATACCACGTCGATCAACGTCGCCGATCAAGTCGTCGCGATCGGTTCGGCTCGCAAGGTAACGTCGGGCCGCGACATCACGCTGGTCACTTGGGGTAATCCAGTGCGTCTTTGCGAGCGGGCGGCCGAAGCTTTGGAGGCGGCGAACATCGAGGCGGAAGTCATCGATCTGCGCAGTTTGTCTCCGTGGGACGAGCAAGCCGTTTTGTCATCGGTCGAACGGACGGGCCGTGTGATCGTCGTTCATGAAGACAACCACACGTGCGGCTTGGGTGCAGAGATCCTGGCGACGATCGGCGAAAAAAGTCGGCAGCCGGTGATGATGCGGCGCGTGACGCGGCCGGATACTTACGTGCCTTGTAATTTTGCGAATCAAATCGACGTGCTGCCGTCGTTGCGGCGCGTGTTGACGACCGCGTCGGAAATGCTGGGTTTGGACTTGGCATGGGAAGCCAAACCACAAGCTGAACGCGGTGTAAGCTTTGTCGAAGCGATCGGCTCTGGGCCGTCCGACGAAACCGTAGTGATCGTTGACTTGAATGTCGAGCCCGGCCAGAGTGTTGGACGCGGCGATGTGGTGGCTTCGTTGGAAACGACAAAGAGCGTCTTTGAATTGATGTCGCCCGTTTCGGGAGTAATAGAACAGGTGCTGGCCGCTACGGGCGAGACGGTCGATGTCGGCGCGCCGTTGTTGAAAGTGCGCACGGCGGATGCTTCACAACGTCCCAAGCCATTGACGCAAGAGCAGCCCGGAACACCGATATTTACCCGTCGCCGCGCCGCCAACGCCGACTCGGTTACGGTGGCTCGTTCTGCCGATGCAGCGGTCGTGAACCGCCAATTGCAAGTCGGTTTATCGACCGTGTCGATGATCGCCGGTAGCCGCCGCGTGACCAACGAACAACTGCAAGCGGAGATGGGCGGTGCCATTGTTGAAGACATAGTTCGGTTAACCGGCATCGAGTCGCGGCGCTGGGCCGGCGAAGGTGAAGACGCGGTGTCGCTCGCGGCTCGCGCGTGTGAAGCAGCGCTGGAACGCGAGCAATTGATTGCCAGCGACCTGGACCTGATGATTTGCGCGACGACGACACCGGTCGCCGTCACGCCGTCGATGGCTTTTCGCATCCTGAGCCAAGTGGAAGGCGGGCGCAATGCGATGCTGCCAGCGTATGATATCAACGCGGCCTGCTCGGGGTACTTGTACGCATTGCGGGCCGGCTACGACTTTTTGCAAGACCAACCGAACGGCTGCGTATTGGTCGTTACCACCGAAGTGCTTTCCCCGGTGCTTGATCCCCAAGATCCCGACACGCGCGTCATCTTTGGCGATGCGGCGTCGGCGACGGTGTTGTATGGCGAGTTGCAAATCGATCGCGCGGCCGCTCGGCTGTATCGTCCGGAACTCTCGGGCAAGGTCGATGCGGACCATGCTTTGACGGTGCCATGCGTCAGCAACGGCTATTTGCAAATGGACGGCCGCCGCGTGTTCCGCGAAGCCGTACGCGCAATGATGGTTAGCTTGAGCCGCGCTTGCGACGCCTTGGGACTGGACGTGGCCGAACTCGATTTGCTGGTGCCGCATCAGGCGAACCAGCGGATTATCGACGCGATTCAGAACCGCACAACGGTTCCGGTTTACAGCAACATCAAACATTACGGCAACACATCGTCCAGCAGTATTCCGCTGTGTTTAGACGAGTTGTTATCGACTTTGAGAACGGGCCAGCGTTTGGGCTTATGCGCTTTTGGAGGCGGTTATACGTTCGGCGCTGGCGTGATCGAAGCGCGAGCTAACGTCTTTCCGTATAGGCGGCATCCTGCCGCCGATACGAAGGCCGCTTTGATCGTTTAATTAATCAATTAGGTAACCCCCGGCTATGCCAGGGGGACTCGAATAGGTTTGAGGGCACCTCTAAAAATGCACTTTTTCCGCGATTGCGGCGTCAGCTCCGTGCTCGAATCCTCATGTATGAGCTATACACTGCGGTTCTGCGCGCGGTGCTTCCTTGCACTCACGAAAAAATTACTATTTTTAGAGGTGCCCTTGACCGATACGACGGTCATCTAGCCTTGTGTTTCGGCCAAGAAATACGAGGAACACCTATGCGAGACCATAAGAGTTTGGCGTATACGCGCTAGGATTTTAAGTACCATTGTTGGATAGTGGTCATCCCAAAGCGTAGAAGAAAGTTAAAGCGTAGAAGAAAGTTAAAGCGTAGAAGAAAGTTGATATACGGCGACTTGCGCAGAGGTTTGGGCGAGAGCTCCCACGGGCTCGCCAAATTAGGGTGAATTACGATTTACTGCGATGATGGCCAACTTTTTTCTGTAGGTCGTAATTGAATGATCAGCAAGAGGAGCCATACCCACACCCTTCAAAATAAACCCTTTGAGACGTTGGAAGAATGTCGTATTAGTCAGAAGCTTGGCGTCGGAGTAGTCTCCAGGCTTACAAAAAGTTAAGAACCGAATATCTCCACAATGGATATAGCCTTTGTATTGATCAAGAAACGTCTCAACAAACTTCAATACTTTAAGCTTTTTGATCAGATAAGATAGGACAGTAATCACCGTGTCACCTAGAGGCATTAACGGAACACAATCTGCAGCATTGACGATACGGTAGAGTGGTGTTTTCATGTCCGAGACCCAATCACGATTGCCTACTTTGGGTGACCCAAAGGTATAACATGCAGCAATACCGCCTCTATGAGTCAGGCGTTTTGCCGCTATCGTTGCCAATGCCCCGCCCAGACTGTGACCGGTAATATACAACTGGTAGTCGTGATATTGATCATTTTGCAAAAATAGTTGGATGTCCTCCCCAATAACTTCGTAGGCTTCAGAAAAACCTTTGTGGAGTTTGCTCTTCGCTACTGGGGAGACTCTCATCCGAGCATCAATATCCGACTGAATGTCTTTGATACTGGTTGGTTCTGTACCTCTAAAGGCTAAGACTAGTCGCTTTTGTTGAGTATTGGCAGCAATAAATGCTTGGGTACCTTTCTTGTTGAATAAGGCCACTTTTCATAACCTAGAATATTCAGATTCTCATTGATCTCTTTCTTGCCTTCTTCTGGATCGTAGGCAAAGTTCTCAAGTATTTGGTTAACCTGGTTTGATTGCTTAGTATTCAATAGTGTCTTAACGGCCTGCTCAAAGAGCTTTTTTGTTCTATCATCATTGACAAGAGCATTTTCGTACTTAATGTAAGCCAGCTCAGAAAAACAAGCCATGAACCAAGATGTTCGGTCACTATAGGCTGCTCTGTAAGTGGGGATATCTAGCGCGAGTATCGTTTCGATAGCTCTGTGATCGGAATCGTTAGCTCTTAGCAACATTACTGCTCTCAAATAATCTGTAGGGCACCTCTAAAAATGCACTTTTTCCGCGATTGCGGCGTCAGCTCCGTGCTCGAATCCTCATGTATGACCTTATACACTGCGGTTCTGCGCGCGGTGCTTCCTTGCACTCACGAAAAAATTACTATTTTTAGAGGCGCCCTGTAGAAATTTATACTAAATCTGGCGAGAGTTGACGTTTTTGATAGGAATTTCAACAAACCATCAACAATGAGGTAACTTTCATATTATATGTTAATGACAAAATCATCAAACTTGAATTCTAGTCATATGCGCATAATTCCAGAATAATTCTCATATTAATCCCTATTTCTTAATAATTCAAGCTTCGGAGTTGAAATTACTATAATCTAAACCGACTCTGCATATCTTTATCCATCTTCCATACGTAGTGTAAATGAATCCAATTGCAAGCTTTGAACAAAGAACTCGCTCACCCGGTCGTCAATGCTCGGCATAATTGCCGGCACTGAACAACCAAGGTCTTTTTCAATATCGCGCAAAGTTCCGCTAATAATCGCTCGAAATAACTCCCGTACATGAACCAACATCATATAACGGATCGTGCCCAAGTGAATAGATGCGGTGTGCGCGGCAAAAGTCCTTGTCTGCTCTGTCAGCAAGCCTGGATGCTGTTTCGCTTCCTTGAAGTAAACCTCTATGCCCCATCGCAACGCATAGAGTTGCACCCTCTTACTGACGCTAAGGCGCACGTCTGTTGTCAGAAATAGCGCCCAGTTCTTTTGGCCAACTTCCGCTTCACCCGACGTCTTCAAACTGCGCACAAGCAACAACTTCGCTTTTCTCCAGTCAGGCTCATTTTTCTTGTCCTGCGATAAATTCAACTCCACTTTCATCGGCACTGCCTTCCACGGTAGACCTTGCACTTTTCTCCATCGACCCTTAACCGCCTGTGCGTAAAGTGCCTCCGCGTCCAATAGAACTTCCTTCCTTTTCTTGTTCACCGTGCGGTACTTCAGCTTACCCTTGTTCCTTACCCTTGTTCATCTGGAAGATAGGGCAAACACCCAGGGAAAGGGCTGTACCAATCATTCGTTTGCTACCGCACCACTCATCCGCTACCAAGTACTGCCCCTGCACACCATTATCTATCACTCGCTTCATCATGGCCTGCACCATCGCTGGTTTATCCTGTGTACTCGCTTCAAGATGACGAGCCCGTACTGTTCGCCTGGGATGCGCAGGAGTGGCGGCGGCGTGGCAGTGCGCGTATAGAGGGGCGCTTCGGTATAGAGCGGGCGGTGCGGCCCTTTGATGAACTGCACGCGGCCGCGTGCAGCTCTTGTCCTCGATGATCAGGACTGATCTTGATGAGACTTTGCCATGTTTGCCTTTGTCGTCAGCACGATACTGGGCGGGATAGTGGCCATTGTTACAGCTATAAGCGTCCAAAGTAGGCCGTCTAGGCCCCATTGGTCGGCGATCAGTCCAAATACGAAAGGCCCACCCACTGAGGCAGCGCTCGATAGTGTATAGATGAGGGCATAGCCCCGTGATTGGCGGTCCGTGGTAACAAAATCGGCGACCGCACCATAGGTCACCGTCGATGAGCCCTGGACGAATATACCAATAACCGGCAAGGTCAACAGTAAGAGTTCCGCGGGTAATGCGATGACCCCACCAAACGCGGTCAACGTTGTTAGTTGCACCAAAATGAAGGTGTTGCGATCACCGAGTTTGGCGGCGAGAAATCCACAGCAGAGCTTACCCACCATACCTCCAGTCAGTGCTAGCACAACACCACCGGCGGCGATCGCCTCATCGACACCTTTATCTAGCAAAACGAACGTCAAAAACGTCAGAAACACGGCTTGCACGGTGCTATCTAGAAAAATAAGGGTGCCGAGCAAAGCAAATCTTTTTGGCTCTTTAATGCCCCAACCACGCCCGCGGCGCTTTTGACCGCTGTTGTCGGCTGCATGTTCGGAGGGCGTGTGCGGCGCTGCTAGTGGCTCACCATTGCGATTGCCGTGTGTCCTGGGTGCTGCGCCGGCGCCAACGCGGCTCAGCAGTAGCCATGCAGCGAGTGCGAAACCGATCGCGGCGCCAGCCAACAGGGTCACGATGGTATTCCACGCGAAGCCAGCGCCTAGTGCTGCGCTGAACGAGGCGGTGAAGAATAATTTGCCGGCATCGCCACAGGCGTTGTAGCTGCCTAAGGCGCGCCTCCTGCTGATGCCATGGAAGGTTTGGACCAGCAAGGAGGAAGCGAGGGAGTGTTGAAACGCGGCGCCTATACCGGTGAGGAAGAAGGCTAGGGCTATGAGTGTGAAGCCCGTTGCGTGTGCTACGCCAAGATAACCGCCTCCTGCGCATACCATGCCAAAGGTCAGTAGTGGCCGCTCGCCGAGGCGCTCTGCCATGATCCCGGCAGGTATTTCGAGGCTGGACATCGCGATGCTACTGAGGCCGCGTAACAATCCGACCTGGGCGTAACTGAGGCCGAATACTTGTGCAAGGATCGGTAAGAGTACGTACTGGAGGGCGGTCAGGCCGTCTTGTATGGCATGTGCTCCACAACTGACGAACAGTACCCGCCCATCACTACTAGGGCCGGTTAACGGATTTTCCAACGGCTATTGGCTAGGTGGGTGGCGGCATCCATGTAATGATAGCTCAAGGCGGTGCTCTGTTTTTAATCGAACAACGCCGCGCTTAAGCGTCTAGGTTATAGGCTATGCGATCTGAGCGGGAGCCTACCTGAGCGGCAGCCATGGCGCGCTTGGCGCCTTTTATTTAAGCATGTTCGGTTGACGCATCCGGCGCCAACGCCGAATCTTACCCGTTTTTGCCACCGAAGGAGTTGCTCTTGCCGCTCAGTCATGCTGCACCCAGAACTGAAATTCACACTCGAAATCTCGAACTGCACGTTTACCGGCGCGAAGATGGATTGTTTGACGTGGAGGGGCATTTGCTCGATGTCAAACCTATAACCATTGAGTTTCATCATGTTAAGCGCTCCGCTGGCGAGCCGGTGCATGATCTGCGTTTGCGTCTTACCATCGACCGAAAACTGGAAGTACAGTGCGCGGAGGCGAAAATGGATGTGGGTGCGTACCCATTTTGTGCTGGTGCGGAGCCTAATTTCGCCGCCCTTGCCGGACTTCGTATTGGCCCTGGATGGAACCGTAAGGTGCGTGAGCGGGTTGGCGGCGGCAAGGGCTGTACCCATCTGGTGGAGATGCTGGCGCAGATGGCGACAACAGCGTTGCAGGCGATCGGGTCGGATGAGGATGAGGACACTGTCGCTACGCCACCTGATGAGCGCAAGCTAGCGCCGGGGATGCTGGATGCTTGTTACACCTACCGGAGTGAGAGCCAATTCGTGAAGTTCCATTATCCCCGCTATTTCCGGGACGCGGCAGACGGCGTTTGAAGAGGTCTATGGCGTCTCACGGACCAGGAAGTTGGAACTGGCGGCGGCGCGTTCATGCGAGGCCTTAGTGTGCGAGGTTCGCCGTGCAAAATCACCGTACGAAGTTCACGCTAAGCGATGTGGGTAACGCCGCTCCCTGAACCGTGATCCCTTCGGGGTGCCAGGCGATGGTGGTGGACACCAACTCATCTTCGGTAGTCACGTAGCCGAGTTGCACCAGCGCTTGCACCCTGCCGGCAGCCAACTGGGAGGCGGCTTTGGCTGATAGGGATTTGCCGCTTTTGCGCTGTTGCTCGATGAGTAATGCCATGGCGATGTCCTGCGCCACCGCGTGTGGCGCCGTCAACCGGACGCTGCCCATCTGGCGGTCAATACGCCCGGCGAAGGCTAAGGCGCCGGAAGCTATTCGGAGGGTGCCGCTAAAGCCGGTTGGCGCCGAGCCGAATAGGGGGGCACTCGCTCGGGCTTTGATAGCCCCGATTTCCATACGCAGCATTGGTAGGCTCAGGTGACCGGCGGGGACGGTGGCGTGAATGTGGGTTGTATTGCCAGCGAGCGCCACTTGAGCCACTAGAGTCAAGGGCCGGGTTTTCGCTACATATGTTGTGCTCACCAATGCACCGGTGGGGAGGATTTCAATATCGGCTGCGGCATACACCGGCCAAAGCCTGGTGTTGCCATATTTGAGGCCCAAAGCGGCGAGGAGCGGGGTGCTGCGGTAGGCGATAGAGCCGGTGGCCGATAGCCCGGGCGCGCCTAGACCGAGCCGGCTTTGTCCGGAGAACCAAGCTTGGTCGTGCAAAGCAAACGCGATATCTGCGCTACCGATACTGAGAGGCGCGGCGTGCAGGTATTGGCCGATGCGATGATTAATGTAGGCGCAGCCGGCGCTAACGACTGTGGCTAGAGTGGTGAGGATGATGGCGGCGGCCACTGCTATACGCCGCCTAGGTAAACGCATGGCTTTAGCGGCAGTCCTCGGGCTTTAACGCGGCACGCAACTCGCCGCCTACGCACTTGAGTTCAGCTATCCCATTGGTACCGATCTGTGGCCGTAAGCGCATTACCGTGCCGGCAATGGATTCGTCGCCGGTCAGCTCGACTAGAATGTCACCGTTCACGTCCACTTCTACCCCGGCCACCACCCTGGCCGTGGCCGGCGGCAATTCCAGTTTGGCACCCGCCGCTGGCAGTTGCCCATAGGTGGCATGATGGGTTTGCACGGTATCCAGCACCGCCGAATAGGCTTCTTGCGTGTGCTCACTCAAGGTGTAGTCCTGATAGGCCGAAATGGCGACGGCGGCGGCGATACCGGCCACCGCCACGGCGGCCATGGCATGGGAGCCGAACACGTCGAGCGGCGTTCCATCGAAGGTCATCTGCATAGCGATGCGTTCGGCACCCAGCTCCAGGCGCCAGCCGAGCGCGCCTTCTATCGGCAAGCGTAGCTGATTAGCGCTCGGTAGCGTCATCATGTCGATGCCCGCGCCGCTGATATCGGACAGCATTTGAACGCCCTGCAGCATATAGTGATAGATGGACCGCGGCAGATTATCGACCCTAAGCGACAACAAGGCGGCGCTGTTGGTGTAGGCGGTGCCCTCGTTTTGCGCCAGCCATTGGGCGATGGACACCCGGTATTTGCTGTTGATGCGATCGATGAGTGCCTGCGGCACCGACGCTGACACGATATAACCGTTGTCTTCCACCCAGTAGCTGTGGATGGTGTCGGCCCGGGCCATCCACCGCGCCAGTGGCCCGTCTTGCTCTGTGTCCTGTTCCGGCGGGTACTCCGACAGCATCACCGATAGGTGATTGATGGTACCGGCGTCGGTCTCATGCCGGGTGAGGGTTACATTCGGTTGCTTGGCGAGCTGAGCCACCAGCGCACGGTAGCGCTGTGCATCTCGAATTTTGCCCGCCACGAAGTCACCGGCGGAATCGCTAAAGATGATAGCCTCCGGTCCGACCGAACCGAGCAGTTCTTCGAAGATCTCGGTATCCAGGGTTTCGGCCAACTCGGCCCGCCATCGGCGGAACCCGTCGAGCGCCTCGGTGTTGCCTGTGTGTTGGATGGCTTTTTCGATCCGCTCTATGGTGTCGGTTTCGAGGAAACCGAGCCCCGCTACCCATTGAATCTTGCCGACGGCATCCAGATCGGCAACCATCGTGGCAGTGGGGATGAGTTCCAGCAATCCGGAGCGCGGGATGTCTACGGCTATACGGGCATGGCCTTTGCTCTTAGTGGTACCCATGCCGATGGCGATAGCGCGGGCCTTCAACAAACCCCACTGCCGCATGATCTGCACGTCTTCCGGTGGCATGAAGAGCTGGGCGAACGGCATCAATGCCTGGGTATTGATCCACAGCAACAGCCCGCGCCCGGACATATCGATTTCCGCCTCTAATGTGTCGATGGGGCGGATGGGCCTCTCAGGCAGTTCTAAGAAGCTCTTGACGACAGGCTGCGCAACGGCCGTCCCCGCAACGATGCTCACGCGTTGCGTGGCTGGCTCGAATTGAATCGCGACCGGTAAGCCGTCCAGCGCCAGCAGACCAAACGAGCCGGGTTGTATCGGCGATATGTAATCGACTGCCGGGCTGGCGGTGGCGATGGTGTAGAGCATCGCGTTCACTTCAGCCAGCGTTTTGAAGCTCACTTTCGCGGTGACTAGACCAGCCGGAGCGGGTGGACCTTTTTGCCCTCCAGGCACCAATCGCACCACCGCTTCTATGGGTGAGCGAAGATGGGCCAACACGAGCTGCGCGACGGCGCCTTCCTCGTTCAGGGTGCTCAGTTCACTGCCGATGGCTTGCCGTAGCCGGTCCAGGGTGTCCTGCACCACTGGATTGTCGATGACATTTTCGAGTCCGCGGCCTTGCATTGCCGTGAGCAGGGTCCAAGGTCCAGGGATGCGAAGATAAGCTATCGCGTCGGCGGGTATGCGTTCACGCAAGGTACCGGCCTCGCTGATCTCGGCGGCGGCGGGCGCCGGTATGAGTGTGACTGCGGTTATTGCGGCAGTCACTACTGGAATCACGATGGCTAGAACTAACTTCAGCGCGGATTTAACCACACTGGGCGTCATTGCAAGGGGCGCACTTAAATGAGGCGCTATTGGACTCATGAGTATTGCGTGTCCTTTAGTTACCGAAATGAAAGCGGGTACCCATATGCGTTGCATTGGTTTGCATCGCTGCGGCTGGCGAGCAAGCCACCCCTGCGAGCGCTAACGCGGGTACCGGTATCCGTGCGCGCCTTAGAAGCGTTCTCATTGGCGGTTCTTTTACTGTTTAAAAGTCCGTCTAGCTCCGCCCGGTTATGGTAGCAGCTCATTAAAAAGGATGCGGATCTTAGGACATGGCCCTAGTGATGCCCGGCGAAATGCTTCCGCCAGCGGTAGCTGGGTTTTATCGATGATGAGCGTCCGGTGCTTCTCAAGCTTCAGGCTTTGGCAGTCAGCGCTTTTACAAATGCGGGTAGGGCAAAAGCGGCATGGTGGGTGGCCGGCGTATAGTACCGCGTCACCAAGCCTGCGCCAGCGAAGCGGTGGGCGATGGTCTCGCCGGGGATGGCCCGCAACGCCGCTGTGTCGCTGGCCCAGGCGAAGGTCATGATGCCGCCCACATACGTGGGCACCGCGGCAGCATAGAATGCCACGTCGGTGAAATGAGGCATGAGCCGGGCCGCTGTTTGTGTGATCTCATCGCCTTGCAAAAACGGCACACCGTTTTGCGCGACCAGGACGCCACCTGGCGCCAGGCAACGCTTGCAGCCGGCATAGAACGCCTCGCTGAAGAGGGCTTCACCGGGTCCGATGGGATCGGTGGCATCGGAGATGATGACGTCGAAGCGCTCTTGCGCAGTGTTGACATAGCGGGCGCCATCGTCAAACACGAGTTGCAGCCGCGGATCATCGAATGCCCCTGCACAATGATTGGGCAAGTAGCGTTTAGCGGTCTCGATAACGGCGGCGTCGATCTCGACTTGCGTGAGGTGTTCCACCGTGGCGTGGCGCAGCACTTCCCGGGCCATGGCGCCGTCGCCGCCGCCTACGATGAGCACCCGGCGCGCCTGTCCATGGGCCAGAATCGGCACATGGGCGAGCATCTCATGGTAGATGAACTCGTCGCGTTCTGTGGTCTGGATGATGCCGTCCAGGGCCATCACCCGCCCGAATCGGGCATTAGTGAAGATGATGAGATGGAAATGCTCGGTGCGCTGCTCGTAGAGCACCTCATCGACGCTGAACCACTGGCCGTAGTGGGGATAGAGGGTTTCTTTGAAATCATGCATGGGGTAGCACGCGGGCGGGGCCTTCCGTGGCCACCCAGCCCATGTCGGGGAATGACTGTGTGGCGCTACTTCGGCAACTTGCCTTGCACGCCCTCCACGTACCAGTTCATCCCCAGCAACACATCATCCGACACCCGCTCACCGGCGGGCACCACTTCTTCGCCCGCCTGATTGCGCACCGGTCCGTCGAAAGCATGCCGTTTGCCGCTCTTCAAATCATCGACCAGTTGCCGGGCTCGGGCGCGCACATCGGCGGGGATGGCATCATTGAACGGTGCCATGGCCACCATGCCCGCCGCTAGGCCGGCCCAGGTGTCTTCGCTCTGCCAACTGCTGTCCATCACCGCTTTGGTCCGGGCGACGTAATATTTGTCCCAGTCGTTGACGATCGCTGTGAGCTGGGCTTTGGGTGCGAACTTGCTCATATCGGAGGCTTGGCCGATGGCCCATACACCGCGCGATTCGGCCACCTGTAGGGCGGCGGGTGAATCGGTGTGTTGCGAGATCACATCGGCGCCTTGATCGATCAGCGCTTTGGCCGCATCGCCTTCTTTACCCGGGTCGTACCAGGTGTTCACCCACACCACTTTGACTTCGGCTTCGGGGTTCACCGAGCGCAGGGCCAGGGTGAAGGCGTTGATGCCGCGCACCACCTCCGGAATAGGAAAGCTCGCGATATAGCCGACCACGCCGCTGTTCGACATATGACCGGCGAGGAAGCCGGCCACTGTGCGCCCCTCATAGAAGCGCCCTGAGTAGGTGCTGACATTGTCAGCCCGTTTATACCCGGTGGCATGCTCGAATTTCACTTTGGGGAATTTTTTCGCCACCTTGAGCGTTGGGTTCATAAAGCCGAATGAGGTGGTGAAGATGAGATCGGAGCCATTGGCCGCCAGTTGGCGTATCACCCGCTCGGCATCGGGTCCTTCCTTGACGTTCTCTACGTAGCTGGTCTCGACCTTGTCGCCCAGGGCTTTGTCGATGGCTTGGCGGCCGATGTCGTGGCGGTAGGTCCAGCCATGATCGCCGATGGGTCCTACATAGACGAAGCCCACTTTTAGCGCATCGGCGGCTTGTGCTGAGGGCAGGCCCATGGCGAGCGCGGCGGCGCAGCCTATAGCGAGCGCCCGGGCGTGTTCGAGTTGTTGCAGCATGTGTTTAGCTCCCCCTTGAAGATTTGAGTTGATGTGCCGGAGTGGCAACCGAAGCCGGGCTTTTGACCGAGGGTGTGAACTGTACCAGTTCGTGCCCGTCATCGCGCCGGGTGGAAGGTGCGTCCCAGGCACGCAGGCGTGTGCAAACGCATGGCGGTTTTGTCCCGCGAAATGATCACCAGCACGGCGATGGTAGCGAGGTACGGTAACATCGACAGCCATTGGGAAGCCACGTCTATGCCCATGCCCTGCGCGTGTAACTGCAAGATGGTGACGCCGCCGAACAGGTAAGCGCCGGCCAACACGCGCCAGGGTTTCCAGGTGGCGAAGACCACCAGCGCCAGGGCGATCCAACCGCGGCCCGCGGTCATGTTCTCTGCCCACATGGGCGAGTAGGCAAGGGAGAGATAAGCACCGCCCAGACCGCACAGCGCACCACCGAAGGCGATGGCCCCGTAGCGAATGGCGATCACCGGATAACCGAGGGCATGGGCAGAATCGTGGCTCTCGCCCACCGCCCGCAGGATCATGCCGGCGCGGGTGCGGTAGAGGAAATACCAAACACCGCCGGCAGCGGCGACGGACAGGTAAATAAGAGCGTCGTGCCGGAACAGCAGTGGACCCAAAACAGGAACATCGGATAAGCCCGGGACCGCGAGTTTCGCTAGACCGTCGAAAGGAATGCCTACATAAGTCTGTCCCGCCAGGGCGGCCACTCCGGTGCCGAATAAGGTCAAAGCCAATCCGGTAGCGACTTGGTTGGCCCGCAAGGTCAGGCAGATGAAACCGAAGAGCAGTGACAGGACGGTGCCAGCGGCAACGGCGGCGATACATCCGGCTAACCCGCTGCCGGTCAAGGTGCCGGTGGCGAAAGCACTGATCGCCCCTATCAGCATCATGCCTTCCACACCCAGGTTCAGTACTCCCGCTTTTTCTACCACCAATTCCCCTAGCGCGGCGAATACCAGCGGGGTGGCGGCGGTGATGACCGTCACGATGATGGGGACCAGCGCGGTATCCATGGATGATTATGTCCGGGTAGATTATGCCGCTTCGAGGTTGATTCTGTAGTTGATGAGTACGTCGCAGGCGAGCAGGTAAAACAGCAATAGACCCTGAAACACGCCGGTGACGGCCGATGGCATGGCGAGTTCCATCTGCGCGCTCTCCCCGCCGAGGAATGATAGGGCCATCAGCAGGCCGGCGGCCAGTATGCCGAAGGGATGCAAGCGGCCCAGGAAGGCGACGATGATGGCGGTAAAACCATAACCGGGCGAGATGGCTGGCACCAATTGCCCCATCGGCCCGGCGGCTTCGAATAGACCGGCAAGGCCCGCCAGCCCTCCGGATACCAGCAACACGAACCAGACCACGGCTTGGTGAGAAAAGCCGGCGTAATGCGCCGCCCCCGGCGCGTGGCCGGTGACTTCTATTTGATAGCCTATGAGGGTGCGGCTCAGCAACACCCAGGCCGCTGCCACCACCGCCAACGCCGCCGCCGCCCCCGCGTGCAAGCGAGTGCCTTCGATGAGCACGGGCAACAAGGCGGCGTCGTGAAAGAGCCGGGACTGCGGAAAGTTGAACCCTTCGGGATCTTTCCACGGGCCGTGCACCAGATAGCTGAGCAGCAACAAAGCCACGTAGGTCAGCATCAAGCTCACCAAGATCTCATTGGTGCCGAAGCGGTTTTTGAGGAACGCGGGGATCGCCGCCCAGAGCATGCCGCCAGCGATGCCGGCGGCGAGCATAAGCGGTAGAACGAAAACATGCGCTTGGCCGTAGAGCGCCAGAGCCACGCCGCCGCCGGTTATCGCCCCTAGAGTCAATTGCCCCTCCGCGCCTATGTTCCACACCCCGGCCTTGAAACCGAAGGCGAGGCCGATGGCGCAAAGCACCAGGGGGGTCGCTTTGACCAACAGCTCGGTGGCACCGTAGATGTCTTTAACCGGCTGCACGAAGAATACATACAGCGCATGGAGCGGCTCGTGACCGCTCGCGATGAATAACACGGCGCCGGTCGCGATGGTAAGTCCTATGGCGATGGCCGGCGATAACCAGCGCATGGCCGCCGCTGGCGCTGCTCTAGGTCGCAGCCTAATGCTGGGCAGCATGGGAGGACTTTTGGGCGGCTGAGCGCTCGCCCGCGGGTTGTTCGGCCGCGGGCGCTTGTCCCGCCATGCGCAAGCCGATAATGGTGGCGTTCAATGTTTGCGTTGGGCTGGCTTCGCTCAGGCGGCCAGCGTAAATGACGGCGATGCGGTCACAAAGAGCCATCAGTTCATCGAGTTCCTGGGAGACGATGAGCACGCCAGCGCCGCCAGCGGCCAAATCGATGAGCGCTTGATGGATGGCGGTGGCGGCCCCGGCATCCACGCCCCAGGTGGGTTGGGCGGCGATGAGGATACGGGGTCGCTTGCCGAGTTCGCGGCCGGTGATGAATTTTTGCAAGTTGCCGCCCGATAAGCTGTTGGCCGCCGCCCATGGGCCGGCGCAGCGCACATCGTGTGCGTGCACGGTGGCCTGGGCGGCGCCGGCAAGCCGTCCGGCGCGGATGAAACCGCTTTGAGTAAAACCTTGACTGGCGGCGGCGGTGAGCAGGGTGTTACGCACTAAGCTCAGGGGCGGGACAGCGCCTTGTCCCTGCCGGTCTTCGGGAATGCACGCTAAGCCCAGGCGCCGCCGGCCCCGCGGCCCAAGCCGTCCGGCGGCCACGCCGCCGATGCGCACCACCTCCGGCGTGGTTGCCGGGTGTTCCCCGGAGAGTGCTTTGACCAGCTCGCTTTGACCGTTGCCTGCGACACCGGCGATACCCATGATTTCGCCGGCGTGCAATTGCAAATGTATATCGGCCAGATTGACACCGAAACGATCATCGCTAGCCGTACTCAAGCCGTTCACCGTTAGAACGGGGGGACCACGCTCGGGGGACTTGCGCTCGGGAGCCGCCAGCGCCGCCCCCACCATCATCCGCGCCATCGACGCGCTGGACTGCGTGCGCGGATCGCACTGGCCGGCGACCTTGCCCGCACGCAGGATGGTGGCGTGGCTGCACAGCGCTTTGATCTCGTGGAGCTTGTGACTGATATACAAAATGGAGCAGCCCTCTTCGGCCAGTTGCCGCAAGGTCACGAATAGTTGCTCGGCTTCTTGTGGCGTCAGAACGGAGGTCGGCTCGTCCAAAATCAGCAATTGTGTGTCTCGCAGCAAGCAGCGGAGGATCTCGACCCGCTGGCGCTCGCCCATCGATAAGGTGTGCACCGCCCGCTCCGGTTCCATGCTCAGGCGGTAGCGGCCAGCCAGCGCGCTGATGCGCGCGCCGAGTTGGCGCATGGGGATGGCTCGATCCAAGCCGAGGGCGATATTCTCCGCCACCGATAGAGCCTCGAACAGCGAAAAATGTTGGAACACCATGCCTATGCCGAGGGCGCGGGCCGCCCTGGGGCCACGCACCGTGACCGGCCGACCGTTCCACCGTATCTCACCGGCATCGGCCTGTAACAGGCCATCGACGATTTTGACCAGGGTACTCTTGCCGGCGCCGTTTTCGCCCAGCAGTGCATGGATTTGGCCCGGTTGCACCGCCAGATCGATACCATCATTGGCGACCACGGTGGCGAAAACCTTCCTGATGCCACGAAGTTCGAGGCGGGGCGGGGCGCTGCTTTGGGCTGGCATCAATGGCTCGGAGGTGCACGAGGCTCGCGGGCGGATAACTGGATGATACGGTGCCCTTCCAGCGCGGGGAAGCCCACGGTGGAGTCGGTCAATGTCTTTGGTCAACGCCGCCGGTGCGTGCACTGCGCCAGCATGCGGGCTAGAGTTGCCCCATCGCATTTCACGAATAAAGGGGCAGCGATGGACCTGGGGTTGAGTGACAAAGTGGTACTGGTAACGGGCGCCGGTTCCGGCATAGGCCGGCAGATCGCGCTCGATATGGTGGCGGAGGGGGCGGCGCGCGTAGTGGTCGCCGATCTGAACGAAGCCGGTGCGGCGCAAACAGTGGCGCAAGCCGATGAGCAGGGGAGGGGAGTGGCCACGGCGGTTCGGTTGGACGTGACGTCCTTCGAGAACGCGAATAGCGTAGTGAGCGGCATTCAAGCCGAGCACGGACGGTTGGACGTGTTGGTCAACTGTGCCGGCGCCTGGCGGGTGAATCTGTTCACCGATTCCAAGCCTGAAGACTGGGCGTTCGAGATCAATGTCTGTTTGATGGGGGTGATCAACTGCACCCGCGCCGCTCTTGATCCGATGATCGCCCAGGGCGGCGGTAAGATAGTCAATATTTCCTCCGACGCGGGCCGGATCGGCGAATTCCGCCAGGCGGTTTACTCCGGCGCCAAGGCTGGCGTCATCGGTTTTTCCAAGGCGGTGGCCCGTGAGGTGGGCAAGTCGGGGGTGCACATCAACTGTGTGTGTCCGGGTTATACCAAGACACCAGGCACCGCCGGTTTGACCGAGGAGCTGGAGGCGCGCATCGCCAAGAGCTACCCCTTGCGCAAGATCGGGGTGCCAAGCGATGTCTCGCGGGTGGTGGTTTTCCTCGCCTCGGACGGTGCCAGCCACATCACCGGCCAGACCCTCTCGGTCAGTGGCGGCTACGTTATGGTCTGACTGCGAAGGAGGCAATGGCATGGCAGAAAAACTCTTTATAGACGCGCAGCGGCTACTCGATGATTCGTACGCGCTCGGTTTGCAGATCTTGGACAGTGGTTTTCACCCCGATTTCATCGTCGGTGTGTGGCGCGGCGGGACGCCGGTCGGTATCGCCGTGCAAGAGCTGCTCGATTACTTCGGTGTAGTCACCGATCACATTGCCATACGTACCTCGTCGTATACCGCCATCGGTGAGCGCAGCTTCAATATCCGGGTGCACGGATTGAATTACATCGTCAAGAACGTGAACGCGGAGAACTCGCTGCTGATCGTGGACGATGTGTGGGATACCGGCCTTAGCATTCAAGCCGTTATTCAGCACTTGCGCGAGGAGTCGCGCCGTAATACCCCTGACGATATCCGTATCGCCACGGCGTATTACAAACCGGGTAATAACCGTACCGACTTGGCGCCGGATTATTTCGTGCATGAAACGGAGCGCTGGTTAGTGTTTCCACACGAATTACACGGGCTTACCCGTGAGGAGATCTTGAAGCACAAGGTGACCGGCGCATCACTGCGGCAACGGTTGATGACGGAGGCGGCGCAATAGAGCGCCGGCGGGAGCGCAGCCTACGGGCGGTCGCTACTCGACGGTCTGACTGATCTCGACGGTGACCTCGGCGGTGTCTCCGGGCGCCAGAGCGGCTGAAAAACCCTGTAAATCGCCGGGGGCTGGGCGGGCGTTGCCGCTGGCGGAGATGCGCGCGCCTACCACCACCTTGGGGAAAGTGGCTAATGTCATAGCCGGCATCATGGCCATGGATTCATCCAGTATCACGGTAGCCGGCAGCGCGTCCGCGCTCAGGCGTTGCACTGCTAGCGGCATGGGAGGACCGCGCTCGGCGCGGGCGAATACGAACAGCGCCGCGCCGGCCTTGATCTCGCCGACTAGAGCGGCGGCCAGACGCACGTTGACTTTGATGCTGATGCCCTCGGCTTGGGCCGCCGCTTTGGCGGTGGCCTGGGCCGGCGAGATCTGAGCAGCGCCAGCTCGAGCGGTAGTAGCCAGCACCGGCGTGGACTTTGGCGTGGACTTCAAGGGGGTGTCAACAGGCGTGGACGGCGCGGCCCTCGCTTGCGCGATGAACTGATCGAGCGTAGCCGTCTCTTCGGGGGGGAGCGCGCCGGAGCGTTTGAGCTGTTGCCAGTGCTCGATGGCGCCAGGGCCATCGCCGGATTGCATTTGCGCTATGCCCGCCAGCCACAAGCTCTTGGGATGCATGGGGTTGATACGTAGGGCATCGGCGATGAGTTCTTTGGGGCGGCCCGCTAAGCGGTTGCCGTTCAACCGGCCCAGCACCTCGGCGTAACCGGCGATCGCATCCGGCTGCTCAGGGAGGCGTTGGTAAGCCTGCTGGTAAGCTTTGGCCGCCTCTTGCAGCCGGTCCAGTACGGTGTAGGAGCGGCCCAGCATCAGCCAGCCTTGACCATCGCTAGGATCATCAGCTAGCCGCTCAGCGAGCCCTCCTACCATCTCTTCTACCGATGGCATGGCGGAGGAGCCACTGGCGCTTTGACTGCCGGGTGCTGCCACTGCCGTGCTGCCCGCGGAGGGTGCACTTTTGCCCGCGACTGCCAAACCGTCCGGGCGGCCCACGACAGCGTAGAGGCCGATGGCGATGGCGCATGTAGCAATAGTGATCACCGCGACTGAGGGAGTGGGCGGTAACTGGCGCACCGTTTCCTTCCCTTGAGCCGTGTCTGCGAGCAACTCACGCGCCAGCTCATCGCGGGCGATCTCGAACTGATCGTGATCGATAACGCCCTCATCCAAATCGATTTCCAATTCGCCTAAGCGGCTCTCATAAGCGAGCACCGCGTGGTCGTCGCGGCTGGGCTCGGGCGCGCCGTCGTCACGCCACAAAGCCGGCACTATCCAGGCGAGCGTGGCGGCCAGCAAAATGAGCACGCCGAAGCAGAAAATGATCATGCGCTTTCCTTGTTGCGGCTGAGCAAGGCGTCCAGCTTGGCGTGCTCCGCGGCGCTCAGTTGGCCTGTTTTCACGCTGGGGCGCCGCTTGCGTATATGTTTGAACAGAACGAAAAAACCGATGGCGGCAAAGATGGGCGGGCCCAACCACAGGGCCGCGGTCAGCGGTTTGAACGGCGGCCGGTAGAGTACGAAATCGCCGTAGCGCGCCACCATGAAGGCGGTGATCGCATCGTCCGGTTCACCGGCGGCGATCATCTCGAATACTTCACGCCGCAGATCTTGGGCCAACTGCGCATCCGAGTCCGCTAGCGACTGGTTTTGGCAGACCAGGCAACGCAGCTCATGCAACAACCCGCGGTAGCGGGCCTCATCCTCGGCACTGGCGAATTCGCGTAGTTCCATGGCCATGGCCATGGGGATGAGGAGGCTGCCGGCGATCACTGCCATCCGCAGTGCGGTTAGTGTTCGCATGATTGCACAACTCCTTCAATGGCCGACCCCGGCTTCAATGGCCAACCCCGGCGTTGGCGCTAGCCCCGGCGCTGGCCAGGCGCCGCGCCACGCCGCTCGCGCCACTCGTTTGCCGGGCCTTGCTTTGCCGCTTCAACTGCGTGCCCAGGCGGTAGCGCTTATCCGAGGCGGCCAGTAACCCGCCTAACACCATGAAGATCGGCCCCAACCATATCCAGCGCACAAACGGCTTTACGTACAGCCGCACGGACCAAGCCCCTGCGCCTATATGCTCGCCCAAGGCGACGTAAACATCCCGGGTGAATCCGGCATCTATGCCGGCCTCGGTCATCGGCTGCGCCTGAATGGGGTAAAAACGTTTCTCCGGCAGCAAAGTGGCGATGAGTCTAGCGCCGTCGAATACCTGCACTTCGCCGCGTTGCGCCTGGTAGTTCGGACCGGGCCCGCGGGTTACGCCTTTGAACTCGAACCGGTAGCCGCCCAAGGTGTGCGACTCGCCCGGTTTCAAACCCACGTCTTTCTCGATGCTATAGGTGCTCGCCATGGTGACCCCGGCGATGAAGATACCGAGCCCGAAATGAGCCAAGACCATGCCTAGGGAATCGCGCGGCAACTGGCGCAACGCCTGTAGCTTGTTGGCTTTGTTGGCAAGGCGCGCCGTTACCGACTTGAGAGCGCTCAAGCACACCCATGCCGCGATGGCCAGGCTCAGCACCACCATGAGGCTGCCGGGCGGATAAACCAAAGCGGTGGCAAACACGCCTAGGGCGAGGGCGGCGAAGATGAGCGCTAGCACGCGCCGCGTGATGAGCAACGCTCGGTCTTGCTTCCACCGGGTCAACGGGCCGATGCCCAGGACCACTGCCAGCGGCAAGGTGAGTAGAGGGAAGACCTCGTCGAAGAACGGTTTGCCCACGGAGATCTTGGCCGGTGCGATGGCCCCCATGGCAGCCAGCCCATCGACGATGAGCGGGAATAAGGTGCCCAGCAGCACCACCGCGCAGGAGACCACCAGCAACACGTTGTTGACCAGCAAAAGCGTTTCTCTGGACATGAGTGCGAACTGGCCGCCGCCGCTCACATCGCTGGCCCTGAAAGCGTAAAGCGCCAGCGCGCCACCCACTACAATGGCCAGAAAAATGAGGATGAACAGACCGCGTTCGGGATCGCTGGCGAAGGCGTGCACCGAGACCAGCACGCCTGAGCGGACCAGGAAAGTGCCCAATAGGCTCAAGGAGAAGCCGGTGATGGCCAGCAGCACTGTCCAGGCCCTGAACGCGCCCCGCTTTTCGGTCACTGCCAGTGAGTGGATGAGGGCGGTGGCCACCAACCAGGGCATGAACGAAGCGTTCTCCACCGGATCCCAAAACCACCAACCGCCCCACCCCAACTCGTAGTACGCCCACCAACTGCCCAGCGTGATGCCGGCGGTGAGAAAAGCCCAGGCCACTGTGGTCCAGGGCCGGGTCCAGCGGGTCCAGGCGGCATCCAGGCGGCCGTCCAGCAGGGCGGCGATGGCGAAAGCGAACGGCACTGCCAGGCCCACGTAACCCATGTACAGCATGGGCGGGTGAATGATAAGACCCGGGTCTTGTAGCAGTGGATTCAAGTCGCCGCCGTGAGGTGGCGCGGGCAGCATGCGATCGAACGGGTTGGAGGTGAACAGCGTGAACGATAAAAAGCCGGCGCCCACCGCCCCCATGATGCCGAGTACGCGCGCCCTGAAGGTACTGGGCAGCGCGCCGCTGGCCAGGCTGACCGCCGTGCCCCAGCCACCCAGGATAAGTACCCACAGCAGCAAGGAACCCTCGTGTGCGCCCCACACGGCGGAGATCTTGTAGAAAACCGGCAGTGCCTCGTTGGAGTTCCTGGCCACGTAGGCGACCGAGAAGTCTTCGTTCAGGAACGCAGCGGTCAAGCAGGCAAAAGCGGCGGCGAGTAAAGCGAATTGGGCTTGCGCGGCGGGTGCGGCAATGGCCATCCAGCCGCTGGCGCCGCGGTGGGCGCCCACCAGCGGGAACACTGTCTGCACGATGGCCACGGCGAAGGCCAGGATCAGAGCGAAGTTGCCGAGTTCGGGCAGCATGCGGTGTTATCCCCCTGCGTCTTGATTGCTTGGACTGTAATTGCTTGGGCCGTAGTTGCCTGGGCCGTAATTGTGTGGGCTAGTGAGCTGCTCGCCGTTGGCGCGGGCCGCTTCGATGGCGCTAGCCACTTCCGGCGGCATGTAGTTCTCATCGTGCTTGGCCAGCACCTGTGAGGCTTGCAAGATGCCATCGGCTGTCATCGAGCCGGTCGCCACGATGCCCTGACCTTCCCTGAACAGATCGGGCAGTATACCGGTGTGTTGCACGGTGATCTGATGGCCGGTGTCGGTTAGAGCGAAGCGCACTTGGGTGGTACCGGGGGTACGTTGCACACTGCCGTCCACGACGATGCCGCCCACCCGTAGTGCGCGCCCGGCCGGCGCTTTGCCCGCGTGTATTTCCGATGGGCTGTAGAAATACAATTTATTGTCCGACAGGGCGGTCAACGCGAGTACTGTTGCCAGCGTAGTGCCGCCCAGCAGCGTGCCTACGAAGATCATGCGTTGGCGTCGTGGTGTCATCGATTGCTCCTGCCGGCGCGGCCGGTTGCGGCGAGTTTCCCGGTCCTCGCGATGCGCTTGGCTATCTGTTTTAGCAGGGCGCGGCGCTTGCCGATGGGCGCCAATACGTTGGCCACCAGCACCACCAAGGTCAGGCCGAACGCTGGCCATACATACGCCGCATAACCACCTATGGCGAAAAACTCGGCCATTCGTCTACTCGGCCATCTGTCTAATTCAGGCCCCTAAGATCATCATTGACCCAGGTGCTGTCACGCTCGCGCTCCAGCACCTCGTTACGCGCCCGCATGAGCAAGGTGGTAAAAAAATAAAACTGAAAGCCGAGCGCTGAAATGAGTAAGGGCGCGAGCATGCTCGAATGCATAGAGGGTTTGTCGAATTTGGTGATGGTGGGACCTTGATGCAAGGACGCCCACCATTCCACCGAATAATGAATGATAGGCACGTTGACCACGCCGACGATGGCGAGCACGGCGCAGGCGCGCCCGGCAGTGCGCTGATCCTCGATGGCGCTACGCAGCGCAATGATGCCTAGGTACAGGAATAACAAGATGAGTTCCGAGGTGAGGCGGGCATCCCACACCCACCAAGTGCCCCACATCGGCTTACCCCAAAGCGAGCCGGTAGCGAGGGCGAGAAAAGTAAACCAGGCACCTAAGGGAGCCGCCTGCATGGCCATCACATCGGCGAGTTTCATGCGCCAGATGAGGTGGATAGCGGCGCATGTGGCCATGAATACATAAGTGAACAAGGACATCCAGGCGCTGGGCACGTGCACGAAGATGATGCGGTAACTCTCGCCTTGCTGGTAATCCGGTGGGGCGACGAACAAGCCGCCGTACAGGCCGTAGCCCAAGGTGAGGGCGGTAGCGGCCGCCAACCACGGAATGAGGCGTGACGATAGCCAGTAGAAGTGCCGTGGGGAGGCCATGCGATAGAGAAAATTCCAGATGGCCGCATAAACGGATCTCAGCATGTCGGGGCGGTTGATTCCTGGACGAGACGGTGAGTAGGCCAGTGAGCGTAGCAGCCACTGGAGCATTAAGCGCGCATTATAGCCTCAACCTATGGTGATTCTCAGCGCCGCGGCGGCCGCCACAGGCGCTAACGTCAGGGCCAAAACCAACATGGCGCCTAATAGCAAAAACAGGTTGTACACCGGTAAGCCGAGGCCAGCGGCATCTACCGTGTGGGCGCCGAATATGAGCACCGGCACATATAACGGCAAGATGAGCAAAGCCAGCAGCGCGCCGCCGCGCCGTAATCCTACCGTTAGTGCCACACCGATAGCCCCGACCAGGCTCATGACCGGCGTTCCCAACGCCAGCGTCGCCGCGAGCGCGCCATAGGCGCTGGCCGGGAGGGCCAGCAGCGCGGCTAACAGCGGCGAGCAGGCGATGAGGGGAACACCGCTCACCAGCCAATGAGCGGTTATTTTGGCCAGCACCAGAATGGGCGCCGGTACCGGTGAGAGCATCATCTGCTCCAGCGTGCCGTCTTCGAAGTCGGAACGGAACAGGCCATCCAAGGCCAGCAAGGCCGAGAGTAGGGCGATCACCCAAATAACGCCCGCCGCGACTTCGGCCAGGATGCTTTGAACGGGACTTATGCCCAGCGCAAAGAGTGCAGCCGCGACGATGAAAAATAGGAGCGGGTTGGCTACGTCACCGGGTTTTCTGAGGGCCAGGCGCAGATCGCGCTGCAGCAATGCGCCAAATGCATGGAGCCACATGGTGGGTCAACCCAGGTTTAGCGTCGCTGTGCGGGCGGGCGGGCGGGTGAGCGGCTGATGAGTCGTGAAGATCAAGACCCCGCCTGCTTCGATGTGATCGCCCATCAGCGATTCAGCGAGTGCCGCTCCGTCTTGATCCAGAGCCGTCAGCGGCTCATCCAGCAACCATAGGGGTGCACCGCTCAACAGCAGGCGGGCGAGTGAAACACGGCGCCGTTGTCCAGCCGATAGGGTATAAGCAGGAACATCTTCGAAACCGTAAAGCTCAACGCGCTCGAGTACTTCATCAATGCTCAGTGCCGTATGTTGTCCCTGCAACGCACTCAAGTAACGCAGATTCTCCCTTGGTGTCAGTTCCAGCTTGACCCCCCCCGCATAACCCAGATAACAAAGTTCGTGGCGCAGGCGGCAATCGGCTGTGGTTATGGATCGGCCACGCCAGCGCACCTCGCCGGCCAGTGGCAGCACCAAGCCGCACAGGATCCGCAGCAGCGTGGTCTTGCCACATCCGTTGGGGCCGGCGATCTGCAGGGCTTGCCCGGCCCCCACCTTCACCGCTATGTCTTCGAAGAGTAGGCGCTCGCCTCTTTGCGATGAGAGGCCGGTGCCACTTAGCTGGTGCTCGCACTGCATCGGCGTGAGACCGTGGATGACAGGGGGTAGCGGACGGTAGCGGGTTGTGCTGCGTGAGGCAATGCGCAACAGACGGCATTCTTAAGCATTTTCGCCCTGCCTCATCTCTGATACGAACGCCCGTGAAGTTATCGTCACACGCTCAATACCGGAGTTTGAAAACGAACTGACACGGCGCGCCAAAGTGCCGGTGCCTAAGCTAGCGCAGTCAATGCGCCATTCCCGAGGACGGATTCGGCAAGAGGCTGATGCGGTATCGGTTATCCTCGAGCGGTTCGCGGCGATGGTCGTTGATTCGATGGATAACGCCGTCGATCGCAACTTCAATGATGGCTCACGCGCTCACGCCATGATCGAGCGGCATGGCGGGCCACGGATGGCCGTAACCGGCTCTATCCACCCGAGGCACCTACATCGACACGGATTTGCTGCCGGAGGGAAAAGAATAGCTGGCTGAGTAGGAGAGCCTGCGGCGATCGCTGCAGGTGGCCCTCTAGTCCTATGGCTTCAGGATCTATGGCTTTAGGGTCTATGGCCTCAGGCCCCGGTTTTGCGCCTGTTCGTCTTCGCCATGTCCTCGATCAGGGCGTCGATGCCACTTTTCTTTACCCGCTGGGCGAAAGATGAGCGGTACGTTCTCACTAAACTCACGCCCTCTATGGATACATCGAACAGTTTCCAACCCAGTTTGCCGCCGTGTAGACGGTAGTTGATCGACAGTGATGGCGCCGAGGATTGCGGGATCCGCGTGGGCACTATCGCTTCTCCGGGGCGCTTGGTACGGCGCGCCGGCAGGTACTCGATGTCCACCGATGGATTGTCCGCTATGGCAACCGCGTAAGTACGCAATAGCAGTATGCGAAATTGCTCTACAAACCGGCGGCGTTGATCAGCGGTGGCTTTACGCCAATGTTTACCCAAGATCCGGCGGGCGGCGCGCTCCAAATCCACGTGCGGTTCGATGTACTCGGCCACCAGATCGAAAGCGCGGTCCACATCCACCGGTCCGGTCTGTGCACCTACCGCTTTTAGCAAACGCGCGGTGGTTTCTTTGATCAAGCCCGCGGCTTGCTCTACATCGACTTCGCCTTCCTGCGCTGCCGCCATGACCGCAATGAGTGAGGTGAGGAGTACGGCTGTTGCTCGCGATAAAAACATACGCCGCCCCAGGCGGGCTAATTGCTCCGTCATATGTCTTGCACCTTGGCTATTGTTTTCTTTGCAGGTTGGGCCGGTTCGTGCCCAATGCGAAGCGGGCCACCGCGAGGTGGGCCGTTGCGAAGTGGGCCATGGCGAAGAGGGAGATTGCGGTAAACCAGCACCCGGATGTCATCCCCGAGGCCGTATAGTATGCCGTATTGCGCGAATTCGGATCGGTGTGATCAAACACCGGCCATTGGCGTTTTGAAAACGATGCGGGCGCTGCCGGCAACGGGGCACGGCGCGTACAGGGGAGGGTCTTGCGATGCGGTTGCGCCATACATTGTCCTGGATACTGCCGGCTCTTCTGTACGCTGGTGCCATTTTGGCCGATCAGACCGACACCGAACTCGACACTCTGTTCGCTGATCTTAAAAGTGCGGCCACGCTGGCCGAGGCACGGGTGGCAGAAGATCGGATCTGGGCTCATTGGGCTCGTTCCGGCGACCAAGCGGTGGATGAACTCTACGCCGCCGGTATCAGTGCCATGCGTGAAGGCCGGTTGGACGAAGCGATTCGCGTGTTTTCCAAGGTCATCGCGGCTAAACCGAAGTTCGCCGAGGGATGGAACAAGCGGGCTACCCTCTATTTTTACGCCGATCGGTTTGATGAATCGGTCAGTGATATTCGCGCGGTCTTGGCATTGGAGCCCCGTCATTTTGGGGCCATCTCCGGTATGGGGCTGGTGTTTTTGGTACAAAAAGACTACGCAGGTGCTCTGCTCGCGTTCGAGCAAGTGCTCGCCATCAATCCGCAGTCGTTATTCGCGCGGGCGCAAGTTGAACGGTTGCGCGAGGTGCTAAAGCGTGGGCCGGTATAGTTTTGTGAGCCAGTGTATCGGGGCCAGTGTATCGGGGCCAGTGTATCGGGGCCAGTGTATCGGGGCCAGTGTATCGGGGCCAGTGTATCGGGGCCAGTGTATCGGGGCCAGTGTATCGGGGCCAGTGTATCGGGGCCAGTGTATCGGGGCCAGTGTATCGGGGCCAGTGTATCGGGGCCAGTGTAATCGAGGAGTCAGTGGATGTGTTTAACATGGCTTAACCAGGCTGGTACACGGCGGGGGGCGGCGCCACGGTTGGCTATGGGGGTTGGGCTTTTGCTAGGCGTGACATTTTTGCCGAGCACTGAAGCAGCGGCGGCCGATCGCCACGCGAATTATTACTACCCACCTCCCACGACTTCCGAGACCTACGTGGCGCGGGCCCAGACGTTTGCCGACTCCAACCGTAAACGGCGCATCTTTTTCGTCACTGAACTCACTAATCAGATGATGGGAAGCCCATATCCGCCGCCGTTCGCTTTATTTGCTAAAGGCGAGGAGGCGGAGAAACTCATCATCACCAGTCTCTATGACAATGGCTACAACACGCTTTACCGCATGCGCGGGTTGCTAGCTATTTTGACCTCGCGCTCTAGGGCTACGCCTATCTTCCAGGAGTTCGAAGTACAGGACATATTCACTTTTCTAGATCTGCTGAAGTTGCTCGGATTTGCGCAACTGACAGTGACAGACGGCGATTCTTTTGCTCATCAGATCAGGATTGAGTAGGGGTCTGGCTGTTGCCGGCCCGGCTCTTGACGGGTTCCGGGCGCTTGATGGTTAAAGGGCCTTGACGATGCAGGGCTTGGCAATCTAGGCGCTAGGATACGTCAGAGCCGCCAGCGCAGCACTTTGCGTACCTGCTCGGCATGGGATTTCAAATTCTCCTGCGGATGGCCGACCACCGCCAGACTGCCGTTGCGTACCGGTATGACGACGGCGGAATAGCGCCTGGCACTAGCACTTTGATGCGCATCGACGTATTGCCCAGGCATCACCATGACGGTGACCTTGTCATGGGTGCCCACCATCACGAAGTGAAAGTTGCGTTTGTTGTCCCACGGGCAAGGGTATACCAGCGTCACCTTGCCGGGCAGTTCGGTCATCTCTATGCCGGCCATCCGCGCTACCGGGCGCACCAGATCCATGGGCAGCGGCTCGTTGCGCTCGAACATCCACTGCTCGTGGTCCACATGAGCGATGGCCCGATCCACCAACCGTTCGTCGGATTGCCCTAGCGCCAGCAGGCTGCCTGCGGCCACGGCAACAGCGATAGACGCTGCCAGCGCGAATTGAATGAGGGTGCTGGTCCGGAGCCTTAAGGGGATGATGTTGCTTATCTGCCGCACCCGGCTTAGCTGTCGGACCCGGGCGAGTATGCGCGATGCCAAGCTGGATGGCCAATCGATGTTGACCGCCTGCGCTAGCTCCGCTTCGAACTGCGCATCTTTGGATTGTGCCAGGCGTTGGCTGAACAGTATTTTGGCGGCCAAGGTATCCGGTATATTAACGTTGAGCGCGCTTAGCAGGGCCGCTTCTTGGGCGCGCATACCGCGGGCAAAGCTCGTGCAGGCCTCACACTGCCCCCGGTGGGCTCGGCCTTCGGCAGACTCCACGGTGGGTTCTGCGGTGATCTGGCGGCGGTACTCTAGGCAGTTCATCGTTCTCGATACCCGTGTTCTTGAGATCTATTCTCAAGATCTGTGGGAGAGCGGCTCGCTGTCGCCTCCCAACACTTTACGAAGTTGCTGGCGAGCCCTGAACAAACGGGTGTTGACCGTCGCCCTGGGCATATCCAGCATGTCTGCAATCTCCTCTCCCGAGTAACCCCAAAGTACCTGCAATACCAGGGGTTCGCGGTAGGAGTCCTCCAACTGGCCAATCGCCTCACGCACCGCCATCGTGTCGTTGTCACTGCGTGATTGCACATCGGTATCCGGCAAGGTATCCAGATCCACCTTGCTCAAGTCGGGCCGGGCTTTTTCGTAGTGACGAGCGTGCTCGCGCCGCAAGGTGGTGATGAGCCAGCTTTTCGCTTTGCCCTCATCCTTTAGGCTGTCTAGAAAACGCCACGCGCGTAAAAACGTCTCCTGTACCAAGTCTTCAGCGAGTTGGCGGCTTTTGCACAACCAATAGGCGTATCGAAAAAGGTCCGACGAGTAGGCATGCACCATGCTTTCGAAACGGGTTTCGGCACTCGTCATTAGCTGTTGCTGCGGTTTTTGGCCGTTGTAGGTGTGAGACCGGGGCCCATACGTGAATGTTTCAACCGTGAATATTTCAGTATTCGCATACTGCTGATGTTAGGTTGCCGGTGGTGGCTTCTGCTGCATGATAGAGATTAGCCGCGTGACATCGCCCCACATACTATCGCCCCCCATATACTATCGGCCAACTCAGTATCAGCTAACCGTCCCGGTCGTTGCGAATCTCCCATGCCCGCGAGTGTTTATCTGCTGGCCTTATGCCAAGCCCTGATGATGACCGGCAACACCGTGGTGATCAGTGCCTCGGCGCTGGTCGGCGAGACTTTGGCCAGCGCTCCGGCATTGGCTACCATACCTTTCGGGGTGCAGTTCCTAGGCATGGCGCTGACCACCTTTCCTGCATCCTTGCTGATGCAGAAAATCGGCCGCCGCGCCGGCTTTATTCTAGGGGCCGGCATCGGCTTAATCGGTGCGGGCGTTTGCACCTTCGCCATCGTCGCCCAGAGTATGGCGTGGTTCGTCGCTGGCAGTTTTGCCATCGGCTCATTCAGTGCCATGGCGCAGTACTATCGTTTCGCCGCCGCCGATGTGGCTGCCCCTGAGATACGGGCACGGGCTATTTCCTATGTGCTGGCCGGTGGTGTCATCGCCGCCTTCCTCGGTCCCAACCTGGCGCGGTACACGCGGGCGTTGTGGCCCGAGCATCTATTCGCCGGATGCTTTGCCGCTCTTATGATTTTGATGGTCTTGTCCGCTTTGCTGGCGGCGGCCTTGCAGATCCCCAGGACCGGCGCCGTGCATGCTGAAGGGTGTGCGCGGCCCACTAAGACCGTGATCATGCAACCTATCTACATCGTTGCGGTGTTGGGGGCGATGGTGGGCTACGGGGTGATGAATCTGCTCATGTCCGCCACTCCGTTGGCCATGAAGTTCTACGGTCATGCTTTCGACGAGACGGCTTTTGTGATCCAGTGGCATGTGATGGCGATGTTCGCGCCATCGTTTGTTACCGGCAGTCTGATCGCCCGCTTCGGTGTATTGCAGGTGATGGCCGCAGGGGCGGTTCTGCTTATCGCTAGCGTATTCGCAAACCTCGCCGGGCAAGCGTTACCGAACTTTTATGCCGCTCTTATCTTGCTCGGTCTGGGCTGGAATTTTCTATTCGTGGGTGGCACTTTTCTCCTGACCCAGGCGCATCGCCCAGCGGAGAAAGCGGTGGCCCAAGGGATCAACGATTTATTGGTATTCAGCGCCGTTACCCTCACCGCACTCAGCTCAGGCATGGTGCAGTTCGCGGTAGGGTGGCGCATGGTCAACGCCGGTGTGTTGCCGCTGGTGTTGGTGGTGTTGGTGTCCTTGCTTTGGTTGGCTTGGCGGCAGCGGAGCGCGGCTCCTGCATCTCGCGCCTAGTGGGCACCTCTAAAAATGCACTTTTTCCGCGATTGCGGCGTCAGCGCCGTGCTCGAATCCTCAGGTATCACCTATACACTGCGGTTCTGCGCGCGGTGCTTCCTTGCACTCACGAAACAATGACTATTTTTAGCAGACGCCCTAGTGCCGTTGCTTCAACGCAAGAGCTGCCAGGCGCCGCGCAGTTGCGTATCTTCGTTCAGCCGCTGTTTGATCGGCATGGCCAGCCAGCGTTTGGCATGGGCGGCCGAGCCCTGAATTTCAAGCGCCGGTTGCAATCCCGTTTCATTCCAAGAGAAGCCTCGCGGTGCGAACATGGCGCCTGTGATGAAACGCACCCGCATCTCATTGCTCAGGGTAAAGGTGCGTTCTATGGTTGCTTTACCGAAAGATTCGACGCCCACTAGACGGCCTTCCCGGTGTCCCACCAATGCCGCCGCCGCCGCCTCCGCAGCGGAGGCGGTGGATTCGTTGACGAGTACAGCTAATCGCATGGTGAACGGGCGCTTATTGGTGGAGATGTAGCGCTGGATGTCTTTGCGCTTCTTGGCGACGTAGAGCAACACCGCGTTCGATGGCGTAAACAGCTCGGCCAACCGCAATCCTTCCGCGAAGACACCGCCGCTATTGTTACGCAGATCGATGATCAGGCGCTCTACCCCCGCATCTCGCCACCGTTCTAGATGAGTGCGGACCTTCTCCGATAGGCCCTCGGTGAACGCCCGTATACGCAGGTAAGCAACGTCGCCCGGCAGTAATCCGGTCTGGATGTTGGCGATCGGGTGAATGTCCGATACGACTTCCAGTTCCAGAACTTCGATGTCTCGCACCACCGTCAATTGCAAATGCTGGGCGGCTGGTGCCCGCAATATCTTGTTGAGGGCGGCGGTGGTCATACCCGTTAGCGGCATACCGTTGATACGCATGATACGGTCGTGAACGCGCAGCATGCCGTCAGCGGGAGAGCCGGCGGTGACCGCCGTCACCGTGAGGCTCGCGTCACCGGCGTTGTAGCGGCTGTGAATGCCGATGGAGGTACGCTGGCCGGTGAGTCTCTCCAACACTTGGGCGTACTCTTGCCGTGTCCAAATGCGCGCCTGTTCGGGTGTGCTCGGCGGCGAGATCCGCCTCAACATGCCTTTTATGGCGGCATAGTAAAGAGATTGCTCGTCGAGGGCGCGGGAGTAGTACTTATCGAGCAGCAGGTTACGCACTTCATCGAAAGTCGCCCTGGCGTCGGGAAAGTCGAAGCCGATGGTGGTGTCGAACAACGGAGTATCGAAACCGGCGGGACTTTTGGCTTGTGCTGGAGCCGCGGCGGCTATCCACAGTCCCAGTAGGGCCAGCACGGTTAGCCTAGGGGCATGCCGCCAGCGGGTGACGCCAATACCGTATCGAACTGATACAAGCCGGCCCGATGGGCACCAGGCCAATAGATGAGTCAACGGCTTCGACATAGTTAATATCCCACCGGTTTGGGCCTAAACTGGTGCCACTATTACCCGCCTAATCACCATACGGGAGAATCTCATGTCCGAACCAGTTATCGCGCAACTTAGCCCTTACAAAATGGAACTCGAACCGGGACGTTATTGGTGGTGCAAGTGTGGGCGTTCCCAACAGCAGCCTTTTTGCGATGGCTCGCACAAAGATACCGGTTTTACTCCAGTTGAGGTGGTGATCGAAGAGAAAAAAGCGCTAGCGCTTTGTGGCTGTAAGCGCAGCGCGAAGAAGCCGTTTTGTGACGGAACCCACCGCACCCTGGAGGGTTAAGGCCTAGAAAGTGAGAGCTTGGAAAGTAGGGCCTGGAGAGCGACAGCTTGTAGAGTGATGGTGTCGAAGAGTCACTGAGCTATGACCGCGCGGTGTCTTGACCTGATAGGTGCCGTCGGCCTTGAATTCGATGAGCAGGTCATTGCTTTGCGCTTGCCGGATGCCGGCCGCAGGCTGGCCCGACAGTGACGGCTTGGTGGCGAGGGCTGCGCTCGAGTGGCCTAGCACTAGCGCGAGCAGCGCTACCGGCAAGATGCGGTGGCATAGATGGGATGCCATGGTTGAGGTCATGATCGTTCACCTGGGTTCAAGCGGATCATAAGCGCTAGAATAATGCCGTTTGTTTGATATTTTTTTGCGCTGGAACCCGCATTTGGAGAATTGCCGTGCTCCCTATCGTAAAAGGCGTGACGCACCCGCCGGCCGCAACTGCTTTGGCACTCGGTGTTCTGGGCTTGGTCAGCGGGTGGCTTATCGCGGGCAGTGTAGTGTTACTGGTGGGAGCGGGTCTTGCCCTGCGGCGGGCGTCCAGTGCCGAGGTGATGATGTTGGATGCCCTCAGTGGACTCAGTGTGGCGGTCGATGATGCGGCGCGCCAGCGGTTGACCGCACTGGTACCCGGTCTGCGTGCCGCCCGCAGCGTGAGCGGTGCAGAGCGGTTGGGCATGCAAGCGTATGCTCAGCTCACGGCGCTTTGCCGCGGCTTTATCAGTTATCGCAAGGTACTATCGCGGCGTTTCAGTCCTGTAGAGCTGACCCACGGGCGTTATCTGAAAGCCGGTGAGCAGGTGTTTTTAGCGGCGCTGGACGATCTTGACCGTACCGCGGCAAGACTTCAGGGTCTAGCTGCCGTGGATGTCGATCAGGTGCGGGCGCAGCTGCGAATGCTGGAACGGCTGGAGAAGCCGTCCGAGAATGAAGCGAGGGAGCGGGATACCTTACGGGAGCGCCTGCGTCTTCGTGGTGAGGAGGAGGACGGTGTGCGTGGCCTGCTGGCCTCCAACGAGCAGGCGCTCACGCAATTGAGTGCGGCCCATTCGTCGCTGGCGCGGTTGCGCACCGAGCGTGGCGTGGCGCAGTTGGAGGCCGATTCCGCCATGCGTCAGCTAGAGGAGCTCTCTAAACGGGCGCAGCGCTACTCCATTGATGCGCCCCAATAAGACTAGCTTTCATCCAACACTTCAATGGACAATCTGTTGCCCACGGTACGGGCTTGCTCGGCCCGCTGAATGGATTGCTCCGCTTCGCTGGCCAACTTGTCCATCTCGATAATCGATTCAGCCATGCGCGGCAACGCCTCTTGGCGGTAACGGGAGACGTCTTCCAAGGCCTCGTTGATGTCGGCGAACGCTTGCCGCAGAACATCCATGTCAAGAGCCGTGGCACTGGCCTGTTTTTGAATGTCCACGCCTTGGGTTTTGAGCCGCTCGGAGGTGGATGCCAGCAGTTGATTGGTGGTGTTCGTGACCGCCTGGATCTTATCCAACACCACCTTCTGGTGGGCCAGCGCCATGGCCAGCGTCACCGCCACCTGTAGGGCGTTGACGGTCACGTTGGCGGCCCGGTCCACACCCCGCATCAGCTCTTTGTTATTGCGCATGATCATCTCGATGGTGAGATAACCTTGCTGGTTGACCAGCAATTGCTGTTGCAGATCTTGGATCCGCTGCCGTAATGGAAAGAGCAGCTCTTCTTGGATGAACTGGGTTTTATCCTCCTCGCCCACCACCTCGCGGGCTAGTTTGTATTCGAGCTTGTGATCGATAAGCTGTCCGAGTTGAATCGCCTGCTCGAGGCGTGAGCCCACCTGACGCATGTGTTTTTGATCATCACTCAAGGTCAGGTTGTCGCGGTGGAGTTGCTCCTTGCCCTTGTCCAGCGAACGGATGATGGTGTCGATGACCGGGGAGGCGGCCTCGTAGCGGGAGAAATAGCGCTTGAGCGGCGTGCCTACGCCTGGGATATTACCGATCAGGCGCATCAACCAACCGGCTTCGAAATCGACTTCGGCCGGATCCAAGCCCTCCACCTGCGTGCGTAGCTCGATGAGCGAATTGGCCACCTCGCCGCCGTCTTCGCTGCGGCTGGAAAGGGTGCGCAGCGGTTCGTTTAGCATGGCGCTTCGGCGGGCCGCTTCGCGTTGTGCCTCAAGGCCCATGGATTCCACCGCTTGGCGCGCCTCTTCCCTGGCCGCATGATCACCGGGCGGTGTTTCCAGCATCTGCTCCACCAACCGCGCTGCGTGAGCGTCTAGTGGAGAACCGTCTCGTGCGCTGGCCGGCTCGATGGTGGCCGGCAAGCTCATATCGAGTTCTTGGCGCAACTCATCGATAGGTGGAATGGACAAATTATCGCGGGCATCGACTTGGGTACTCACTGGTACTCTCCCCGTCATTCAAGGTGATGGACGATCCATGCGCTGTCGAGTTCGGCCAGAGCGGTCGCGGGCGCGTTGGTAATCAGGTGCAACTCATCGGCCTCGCTGAATTCCGGGCCGAGTTGGCCGCTTATCAGGCCTTGCAAAGAACGCGGACCGTAGGATGACAAGCGCGCGGCTGAAATCTTGTCGGTCCAGCCGTGCACCCGGGCTTTCTCCGAGTAGAGCGCGAAGCGGGCATAACGCTTGGTGCCCAGTTGCTCAGCCAGCCGTTTGCCGGCGTTCAGTTGCGCTCTCATCTCGTACGAGCTATCCAGCACGATGAGGACTAGCCGTGGCGATGCTTCAAGGTATCCATGGTAAGCGCCGGCGCCGGTGGTGCAAGTCACCGTGGCGATAGCTAACCAGATGAGCAGACTTTTCATAGGTGTTACATCTGCGCGTTTAAAAGCGCTCCTATTTTGTATTCGATCTGAGCCTCGTCAGCGTTGAGACTGGCCGCCTCCACCAACGAAGACAACCGCTTTAGCTCGCTTAGCTTCGCTGCATAACCGATGGTGTAGATAGGGATCTGCAAACCGGCGGCGATGGGCGCTAGATCGCCGTACTCCAAACCGCGGTTGGTTGCCCCGTCGCTTAGAACGAATAGTATCGGCTTGGCGTCAGGCGTGGCGCGCACGGCTTCGTCCAGCATGCTCAAGGAGATAGCAACACCGTCATACATGGCGGTGTTGCCACCGGCCCGCAGTGCGTCCACGGCAGCGACAAAGTTTGCTTTATGCGGCAGATTGAAGCGCTTGATGGGTAGCAGCGTAGTCACGCTGTTATTGAAAGCAACCAAGCCGATGGAATTCTCGGAGGCGATGAATTCGGCACCGGCGGTGAGCGCTTTACGCAAGTTGGCGAGGCGGGTGCCGCGCATCGAACCGCTCACATCGCAGAGAAACACGGCCGCGATAGGGCGTCCCGAATCTTTTTTCTCTTTCCACAGCCGTTGCGCTTTGATCAAAGTGGCGCCATCCGGAAGTGCGTACGCCGATTGGTGGCGCGGCCCTGCGTTAAAGCCGTACTCCGATGCGAGCTGGACGAACTTATCTTGGGCGGCAAACTGGGCGAACGCCTCGATCACCGCTTTTTGTGCAGTATCTTCGCCGGTGAAATAGAGCGGGTTGTCATGCAGCAAACCGAACGCGATGAATTCGTAACCCGATGATAGCTCCGGGGTTTTAACGAAGGTTTGGTATTCCATGACGAAAGCATCCAAGCTGCCTTCGTTTTGCACCGACTCGCGCATCTGCAAGGTGGTGAGGGCTACGAACGGAACCCCCTGTTGAAAGCTCTCGAAACTGCTGACCACGGCGTCCGATAACATCGCTTCTTGATCGCCGCCAGCGAACTCGGCTAATACGGTCACTAAAAAGTTGAGCCCGGTGCTGCTGGCAAACGGATCGGTATATCCCATCACCAGATGTCCTTGCACCACAGCATCGAGCAGATTGCGCACATTGAGTTCACCGTAGCGCTCGCGCATAGCAGCCGCTGAGCCGGCCCGTAACACAATACCGGCACTGTTGCCTACCAACCGCTCACTGACAGGTGCAACTTGCGCGCCATGAGCCTTGGCCATGGCGATCCAAAGATGGTTGCTCGGAGAAAAAGCGGCCGGTGTGTGTTCGCCCGAGGCGATGAATTGGTAGCCGGTCCCGGAAGCGATTTTGCGAATGGAAACACTGGCCTCGCGGCCATCGGCCAGTTTTACGCGGGCCTGATTGAACTGCTTGGCCACCTCGTTGATCCAGCCATCGGTGCCCTGACCGGCTTTTTCGCTGGAGGCGAAGATCTCCGCGTGTACCACGTTCCCCGAAGTGGCGCCCCTCACCGACAGGGGAAACTCCGTGATCGCCGGGAGCGTGGACTTGAGATCGGCTTTATTGCCCAAGGACAGTTTAGCGCGGCGGATCACGGGCGCGTCGATCCGGTCTATGCCCGGCGTTAGGTTGCGCAAAGCGCTGCTGGCTTCGTCGCGGGTCAGGGGAACCTCGAACCAGCTTTTCCAAAGGTTTGGCTGGCTGACGATGACCCCTGCGGTCACCAAAAAGGCGGCGGCGAGCAACAATAGTTTTTTCATGACTTTTCCTTTAGCCCCCTACCTACGCCCAGGGCTATCTACACCCAAGGCCGCAGCACGGGCGGCCAAGGCCTCGAGTTCCGCCATGGCGGTATTGACGTCGATACTCGCGTGTCCCCGCTGCGTACGCACCTCAGCCAGCGCACCAGCGGTATTGCTAAGGGCGGTCATGGCCGCTTCATTGTCGGCCAACAGTTCACTGACCCGTACAGTTTGCCGCTCGAACAACTGCAACCGTTGCCGCACGCTCTCGAGTTCGCGCTGTTGCGCGCTGCCGGTGCCGCGGCCCGCCAACGCTGCTTCGCGCGCCGACAGCGCGTGCGCATCAATGGAGCGGATGCTGGTGAGAGCCACGGCCACCTCATGCAGATTATCGATCGCACTCAGGTAGACCTGCTCCGCCGTGCCTCTATAGCGCCCGAAAGTGAGCTCACCGGCGTTCAAGCGCCGCTCCACGACGGCAGTGAGTGCGGCCAGCTTTTCTCTTAATCCACGTAGCTGACCGACTGCTTGGGTAGCGCCCAGGGCGCGCAGATCGGCCTCGAGCGTCTGCATACGCGCCACCGCGATACGGTCCAAGTGATCGCTGGCGTGCTGCTGGGCTGCGGCCCAGGCCGGTGAGCGGGAAAAAAGCGGTGGCCACAGGGCGAGCAAAGCGAGTGTTACCACCAGGGCGAGCGCGCTGATGGTCAACGGTGGCTCGAACCAACGCAAGAAGCCGACGAGTGCGGCAATGTCGATGATGAGCACTGCCCAGCTTGCCGGATGACGGCAGAGCACCCGCCAAAAACCGCTGGCAACGATCATGGTGCCCTAGGCATTGGCTGGCACTGGCTTAGCCACGCACTGAACCATCGATCCCACAGAAACGCTCCCTACCTGAATAGCATCGCATATTGTTTACTGGCAGCTTGCGCTGTGCCTCTTACACTGTAGCAGCTAGGTAAATGGAGGGCATTGACTGGATTTCAAACTGAGCCATTTCAAACCGAGCCGTTGCCGGCCATTCACCGGCTCGCCGTCCGCCCTCTGAGCCACCGTCTACCCGGTTCGCCGTCCAGGCCCTGGCGGAGCATACCCCGGCGCAACGCGTTGGCGCATATTCTATTGGCCCGCTAGGGCGGATATGTGGGCTTTTTCCCATACACACATGGGCACCGTTGCGTTGCAAAGCAGGCGTTGAGCCAGGGGGAGTTAGCCAATTGCAGCAACTCGGCGTGAAGCGTGTAGCGCCCGCCCATGGAGCACTGCTGCCTCGTGAGTCCAACCCTAGCCGGTGGCCGCGGCAGTATTGCGGATGGGATGCCAGCGTAGTCTTTTGGCTTAACTCATCGCTGCTGGCACGGATTCGGCGTTATGATCGCTGCCCCCCGGATCGTGCCACCATGAACGACATCCAACCATCGCCGCCAACGCCCGCCGCGCTAGCAGCCATGCTGGAGCAGTGCATGGTGGCGCACCGGCATGGCTTGGCCCGCGCCATAGGGCGGGCCAAGCCTCACGCCGATGCCGAGAACTACGCTGCGCTGGTCGAGCGCGTGACCCGCTCGCAGGTGCAATACAGAGCGCGGCTAGGCTCGAGACCGGTTATTTCATTCGATGACAATCTACCCATAGCCCGTGAGCGGGATGCATTGGCGAACGTCATAGCCCGCCACCAGGTGGTGGTGGTGTGTGGTGAGACCGGTTCGGGTAAAACCACTCAATTGCCCAAAATCTGTCTGCAACTGGGACGGGGAGCCGGTGGCCTCATCGGCCATACCCAACCCCGCCGTATCGCCGCGCGCACGATGGCGGCCCGCATCGCCAGCGAACTCGGCACGCCGCTGGGAGAGCTGGTGGGATATCAGGTGCGTTTCGCTGAGCAGGTGAGCGAGCGCAGCCTGGTCAAGGTGATGACCGACGGTGTATTGCTAAGCGAGCTGGCCCGCGACCGGTTTTTAAATGCTTATGACACGCTCATCATTGATGAAGCCCACGAGCGTTCACTCAATATCGATTTCATACTGGGTTATCTGAAACGTCTCACCGCCAAGCGTCCCGATCTCAAGATCATCATTACCTCGGCCACCATCGATCCGGCGAGTTTTTCCAAGCACTTCAACAACGCGCCGGTGGTCGAGGTGAGCGGGCGCAGCTATCCGGTGGAGGTGCGCTGGCGGCCGCTGGCCGATGAGACGGACGATATGGCGCGGGCCGTGGTCGCGGCGGTAGAAGAGGCGGGCCGCATCAACCGCGGCGATGTGCTGGTGTTTTTGCCCGGTGAGCGGGAAATCCGCGATATCGCTAAAGCGCTTCGTCAGTGCGCATTCAAAAGCACCGAGATACTGCCTTTGTATGGCCGCCTGAGTTTGGCGCAGCAAGCGCGGATTTTTACCCCGGCTACGGGGCGGCGCATCGTATTGGCCACCAACGTGGCGGAAACCTCTGTCACGGTGCCTAATATTCGCTTCGTCGTGGATACCGGTCTCGCCCGCATCAGCCGCTACAGCTATCGCAGCAAGGTGCAGGGATTGCCGGTGGAGATGATTTCCAGGGCCTCCGCCGAGCAGCGCAAAGGACGCTGCGGGCGGGTAGCCCCGGGTGTGTGCTTCAGGCTGTACGGTGAAGAGGCTTTTCAAGCGAGGGCTCAATTCACCGAGCCCGAGATCAAGCGCACCAATCTGGCCGCCGTTGTCCTGCAGATGACAGCGTTGAAGCTGGGCAGCCCGGAACAGTTTCCATTTATGGCGCCGCCCGATAGACGCTACGTGCGCGATGCTTTCCGGGTGTTGCAGGAATTGCGTGCCTTGGATAGCCGGGAAGCCTTGACGCCACTTGGCCGCAAGCTAGCCCGACTACCGCTGGATCCGAGATTAGGTGCCATGCTGTTGGCGGCCCATGAGCAAGACTGCGTGGCCGAGGTGTTGACCATCACCGCTGCCCTCAGTATCAATGATCCTAGGGAGCGGCCCATGGAGGCCCGCGAGGCGGCCGAGCGGGCGCAGCGGCGTTTTACCGACAAGCGCTCGGATTTTATATCGTGGTTGAACCTATGGCGTTTTTTCCGTGAACAGGCGGGCGAGCACTCCAATGCGCAATTTAAAACCATCTGCGTTGAGCATTATCTGAATCATGCACGGTTGCGTGAATGGGCCGACGTACGCCGCCAGCTAAAAGCGCTCTGTGCCACGATGGACATCCATCCCAAATCGGGGGAGGCCAGTTATGAAGCGGTCCACAAAGCGTTGCTGGCCGGCCTGCTAACGCAGGTGGGAACCCGCCACGAGGAGGGTGGTTACTGCGGTACCCGCGGCAGCCGCTTCCATATCTTCCCAGGCTCCGCGGTGCCAGCGCAGGGACCGCCTTGGGTCATGGCGGCGAGTTTGGTCGCAACCCACAGGCTCTACGCCCATCACGTAGCCCGCATCGAGCCTGGGTGGATTGAGGCCTTAGCCGGCGATCTGGTATCCAGGCGCCACCATGATCCGCGCTGGCAGCCCCGGCGCGGTGAGGTGGTGGCGACCGAGCAAGTCGATTTCTTCGGCCTACAGTTGGTGGCCCGCCGTACTGTGGCGTATGCCCGCATCGACGCAGTGGGTGCGCGTGACGTGTTCATCCGCGAGGCCCTGGTGGAAAACCGGCTGTGCGCCGCCCGCCGCCGTTTCTGCGCGCCAACATAAAGCTGTTGAACGCGATCGCCGAGCTGGAGCATCGCCTGCGCCGTGCCGATCTGATGGCCGATGCGAAGTGGCAATTCGATTTTTATGACGAGCGCTTGGGCGCGGGGATCGTCAATGAGCGGCGCTTGAGCCGCTGGCTGGGCAGCGCAGCTAAAGAGACAGTAGCCGGCCTCATGATGACCCGCGAGCAAGTGCTGGCAGGCCGCGACATCCCATCGCAGCAGGAGCGTTTTCCACCGTTTGTACACGCCGGGGAACACCGTTTGCTGCTCAGCTATCGCTTTGAACCAGGCCATGAGGCGGACGGCGTTACGGCCAGTATTCCAGTGGCCATCTTGAACCAGCTCTCGGCGCAAGCCTTCGAATGGTTGGTGCCGGGTCTATTCGTAGAGCGCATGACCGCCATTTTGCGCGCCTTGCCGAAGCGCTACCGGCGCTCCCTGGTGCCGCTGCCGGATTTCGTCAAGGCGTGCGTCGAATCCCTGGATTACGGGGCGGGTGATCTTATCAGTGCACTCACCGTTGAGTTGGAACGCATGACCGGTATGCAAGTGCCGGCCGATGCATGGCGGCTCGATACCGTGCCGCCCCATCTCAACATGCGCTTTAAGGTATTCGACAGTGATGGCGCCGTGCTGGCCACCGCCAGGGATTTGGCGGCGCTACAGCGGGATCTGAACGAAGCATCCCAAGACAGTTTCGGCGAAATGTTACGCCAAAAGACCGTGATTGAGGGCCGGCGTAGATGGGATTTCGGCCCGCTACCTGCGCACACCCAGTGGCGAAGTGGCGGCGTCGAATTGGTTGGGTATCCGGGTTTGGTGGACGATGGCGATAGCGTGAGCGTGAAAGTGTTCCAGGAACCGGCGGCGCGCGATGAAGCGCATTTTGCCGGGCTGACCCGTTTGATGTTGCTAAAAGGCGGACGCGACCTGCGCTCACTCATCCGCGGGCTCGGCAAAGAGCCCGCTCTTGCGTTCATGTACGCCAATGCGCCGCCGGCGCACAGCGGCTACTGTCCGCTGCAGGCCAGGGATGATCTAGGGGCCGGCCGCGAATTGGACGAGGATGCCGCCGCGCTCACTGCCCGCACCGCGTTACTAGCCGGTGGTGTTACCATCATGGATGCGGACGCATTCACGGCGGGTTATGGCCGGGCCATGTCCGCAGTCGGCGCGCTCAGCGTTGAAATACTGGAGACACTGAGGGCTCTTGCTAAAGCCCACCATGAATTCGTCACCGCCGCTGCCAAAGTCGATGGGCCTGGCCGGGTGGATGCGCTTGGCGATGCGCGCGCCCAAGTAGGACGGTTGGTGCACCGGCGTTTCTTAACCGTCACCCCCCTACCCGTGTTGAAGCAATTGCCCCGTTACGTGCGTGCCGCTACTGTGCGTCTGAATAAACTGGACCGGGATGCCCGTGCCGATACCCGGCGCTTGGCGGAGATCATGAGTACCGAGAATGAACTCTGGCGCCAGCTCCGCTTGGCCGGCAAGCACTGGCGGCGCCATCGCGCTCTGATTGAAGTGCGCTGGATGGTAGAGGAGTTGCGCGTATCGGTATTCGCGCAGGAATTGGGTGCGCAAGGGCCGATTTCGGTTAAGCGGGTGATGCAGGCACTAGAGCGATTGTGAGCGGCACGTGGGTGTGTCCTGTCACACCTGCGGTGCTTATAGGGAGCTTGCGCATCAACTCAAGGATTCTGGTGCCCGCGCTACCATCCTCCTGGAGAATTTCGCCCATATCCTGGCCGAAGTCATCGACCAAACCGAGGTGGAACACGTCGTCGTCATCAAGATGGGCGATTGCTTGCCCTTGCCGAAGAGTCTCATCGTCAACTTCGTGGTCAAGTACGTGAAGAGAGGGGGAAGATGATGCCGTGTTTTCAGTTGAGCAAAACACCGGCATTCAACGGCCGCCACTGACAGGCGCTGACGTTGCGTTTTTTACAGTCAGGGGTGGCAGGTACAGACCTTTCTTGCCCGCCGTGGTGTAATCGAAATAGTTCCAGTAAGGCAACGCGAATTGAGCGCTACCACTCAGTTTTCGGAGTGTTTTCTCGAAGCAATACAAACGGTGTAGAGAAAATCGGCTACATTCGGAGACCCCGCAGCCACAAATTCCCTAATACTTCCAGTTTGAGTAAAACCAGGCAAAAGTGACACTCCTACACTATACCCAGCAGGGTAGGCCCAGGAGTGTCACTAAAAGATTAAATGTCAATCCCGTAGTACAGGGAGAGATACTTTACGATCTCTTCTCTGTGGGGCATTAACTCTGGGAGGTAACTCCTGAGAGCTTTACGAACCGCATCCCCAAAGGTGGCGGTATCCTGAGTTTTATTGCGAACAAAGGGATCGAGCTTCTGGATCAGTTGCCAGTTGCTATCGATGTTCTCCGCTTTCAGGGTCTTCTCGAGGTTGGGGGCGGTGTTGTCGGGGAAATCGGGCAGAATGCGGCTGACGAAGGTGACCCGGTGGAATACCCGCCAGCAAGGGGGTTTTTTGTCCGATTGGTTGGCTTGGCGTAGAGCAGCGGCATTGGGATGATCACTCTGGGCTAGCCAGATGGGATCGACGACTTTGCCAAACAAGTCTTCAAAGTTGCGATCGGAGCTATCAAGATAGAAGGTCTTGAAGCGATAGGCATCCACTTTACCCGCTGCGGTGACAGCATTGCCATTATCATCGAAGACCGGTTGCCATTCATTATCTGCATCTGGAGCCGTCTTTTGCAAGTCACCGGGAACATCCACATTCACCTCGATACTAAAGGCTTTTTCTGTATCTTTCGCTTTGGTTTTGGTGAGGCTGAAACCACCACCGATCGAGGCTTCAAATTCCAGATTGAAACCAATGCTGAAAACTTCCACATCGGTGCTGAAACTGCCACCCGCGGCACCACTGAAGCTGAAGGAGCCAGCCGTGACTTCACTCTTAACATCAGTTGTTTCAGTGGTCTCGGCAAAGAAGCCGCCATCGGCTGTCCAGACATAGGTGTTCGCCAAGTTTCGTTTGGCAAATTTTTGCGGCAATTCTAGGGAAGTGCCTTGAGATAGAGCATCACCAAACCCGCCAACGATGGAACCAATCCCAGCACCGACAGCCACACCCAGGGGACCAGCAAGAAGTCCGGCGGCGGCACCAGCGGCGGCACCAATGATCTGCCCGGTGTCGGCAATCTCGGTATCTGAGTTTTGGTAATAGTTGAGCAGGCGTTGCTCTTCCCGTTGGATGCGTCGCTCAATGGCGTAGGCTTCTTTGGGTTTGTAGTAACTGTACTCCCCGTATTGACGGGCATTGGCATAATCGGGATCGAGCACAACAGTGCCTTGTTCATTGTAGCCCACGCGACCATCCAATGTACCCTGCTTGGTATAGCGAGGGTTCATTTGGAAGGGAATAATATTCCAGTCGATGGGAATATCCGGATTCGGCAGCATCCGGAACGAAACCAGGGCGTTATTGTGGGCGAGGCGCAGGGCAAAAATATCTGCCGTCTGGGATTGAACGAGGGCAAAGCCCATGTTTCCAGGTTGAACGCGCCGCCCGACGGCAGGATTGAGCTGCTGTCCAGGTCCTGCTCCTTCCAGAGAGCCGCCCAGCGCCACAGACATGCTGCGAGTGCGGTTAATACTGGTGCCTAAACTTTCTTCCTGAGACCAGCTATTGGAGGTGTCGAAGATTCCTTCCACACCTACATTCATTTCCGCCTCAACTAATTTCTTCGCCGTACCGATACCTAAGGGAGCTGTAATCAGCAAATCATCCGAACCTGTACTGAGGGAACCTGCCCCCTTAAATCCCAGATCGAAACTTTCTTCTTTGGAGGCTGAAAGGGTATAGGTGACGGTTTCACTCTCCACAACTTCGATGTTGGAGACTTTCTCAATCAGGTCGTAGCGAGAACTGACAACCCCATCCGTCAGGTTTTCGCTGGGAACTGGGGGTACACCTTCAATGTAACCGATAACTTGGGGATCGAACTGGGCTTGTCCAATCCATTCCGTCACCAGGTTGCCGACTTTGTAGCCAGTCGCTAAATTCCACTGACCATTTTGCAAGTAACTGTAGCAGCGCTTGAGCACACCCCCCGTATTGCCCTGGTTGTCTCGCTGCAAGTCTGCATATTCGATGACTGCGGGAGTGCTATCAATCTGTTCGTGAAAGTCTGTGCTGATACCAGCAAGGGCTGAACGAACGGCAGCGGTGTCGTTGCCAATAGGGGCAGTGGAAAGGAAGATACTCGGCTTCGCCTCTTGGTTGCTAGGTAAGAGCAGATGGTTACCCCGCAATCCATTGTCACTGAGTTGGGTGGCTTCGCTACGGGTGGAACTGTCGTCGAAGGTGTAGTAGGCCAGCAGGTCTTGTTTTTCTCCTTTGAGACGGGTGAACAAGTTGTCAGAAATTTGCTCATCGGTGCGAAGGGTGCGCCAGATGCGGACTTCTTCCAGGATACCTTGGAAGCGCTCCTGGGATGCCCCATTGAGTTTGTAGCCCGCCATACTGAACTGGGCATCGCCCCAATTGGGAGTTCCCGATGTCAGGCTGTCTGCGGCTAGAGGCAAACCATTTAACAACAGGTAAAAAGGACTCCCTTGAGGATCGGGATTCCGCACCCAACGGGCACCTTTAATTTTGCCGTGGTTGTTACTCTTGCTATCAATGGCGACGTTGCCTTCGTTCTCTTCAAACTGCCACCAACTCACCAGGCCGGATTCGTTACCCTGAATCTTTTTGCCGATGTCTTTCAGATCACGGGCAGTACTCCACAGGCGCACTTCGGAGATAATGCCTCGAAAGTAGTCTTGTTGACGGGGAGAAGATGAACAGCGACCGATTTCTAAGGGTTCATCGTTGCCGAGAGGCGCTTCGTCTCGATAACGAGAGATGCCCTTTTGTTCACCGTTGATGTAGAAGGCGATATCGAACCATTCTTCCACATCAACCGATTCGATCGCGTCAATGTTGAGGGTTTGAGGATTACCGTCTGCATCATTGTAAGTAACAGTCTTAGTTCCTTCGGTTTGATTTTGGGTACTGCCCTTCTTGCGAGTGACGGCAACGCGATAGAATGTACTGACCGTTAAGGCTTGAGTCGAGCGATAGGTATGGTTGCCACCGTCGGCATCCTCAAAGGTGAATTCTAACTTGCCATCACTAGCGACTTTGAATTGGTAAGGAACACTTTTGTCTTCTTGATCGAAAAATCCTTTACCGATAATACCCTGACTACTATCCCGGTTATTGATCTGGATAAAGGCTTCGATGGTGAGATCTTCACCAATATCGAACATTTGATTGTTGCTGCAGTCAAGGTAGCTTTGTCCGTTAAAGCTGAGTCCGTGAGACTGGCGGAAACCCATGGCGATATGATGCCACTGTTTAGGGGTTAGAGTTTCTTTACTCTTGAGAAAGCGCTGTCCCTTGTGGTTTGCTGTCGTTCCTTGGCTGACTCCAGCCACGAGATGGTAGGTTTTGGAGTTTTGACTGGAGGACGCTTGCAAGGCAAGGGTATAGGCGGCATTCTCGGAGCAATGATGGATTAACCGAGACGTTTCCCTGTTCGTGTCACTGGGATTCACCCAGGCTTCCACGGTTATATCCGAGTTCATCGCCGTTTGAGCCAGCTTGTCGCTGGGTAAAGATAGTAAATCACTGGTGCTACTGAAGTAGTAGGCATGTCCGGGTGTGTTCGCAATCCAAAGGCTGTCTCGTCCATGAGTCGCCGTTGCTACTTCGTTTACTATTGTCACTATTGTGGTCACAGTAAGCGCAGGCAAGGCATCGGGTTTGTCCACGGAAGTTGGATTACCGTGAACTGTTCCGTGGTAAGCATTGCGGCTGCGATCACGGGCTTTGCCATTTTCAAAGCTGTAGCAAGCCACCAAATTAGCTTCTGTACCGCTTAAGCGCTGATTCATATCAGCCTGAATGTCGGCTTGAGAGCGTGCAGAACTCCAAATGCGACATTCATCGATCGCACCGTCCCAATATTGGCTATAGTTTATGAGGCGACTCAAAGTTAGGGTCGTAAAATTCCCAATCAACCGAGTTTTTCCCGTTCCAGAGGCGGCAAGATTACCATTGCGGTAAATCGCCATGGTACCGTCGATGGCATTTTTCACAAACGCCCAGTGAACCCAAACACCCTTGTAATCAGCATCTTGAACGGATAGTTCTAGGCGATCATAATGACCGGCATCTCCAGCATCCCACATCACCTCACCATTCATCCAAGGAAGGTGAACGGTGAATATTCGCTGTCCTGCGGCATTGTTGGCATCAATAATGGAAGTGCTTTTAGGCAGTCCCGCATCACCTTTTGCCCAAAACTCGATTGTGATTTCCTGGTTAATGGTGAAGCTTATTTCTGGAGGAAGCTCAATGTAGTCACCTTGATTATTAAAGTTCAAAGCTGTCTGACTAACTTCTTGCTCTTGGTATTCTGCTTTCCCTTCGCCCAAGGCAACCACTTGTAGCGATCGCTCCTTAACACTATAAGCTGACGGACTCACAGTGGCGGTTACTTCTGCCGGTCGATCTCCTGTGCCATTCAGAATATGGGTAAACAGTTGGGGATCGCGGGGCAAATCAGTCCAGGTTTCCGTGATGCCGCGATCAGGATTCGTAATCACCAGAGTACAAGTGTTAAGTATGCGACCATCACTGATGGTTGCGGTTATATTGTTGTTCCCGGCAGAACGAGCCAGCAACATCACGCCATTCTCAGCAAACTGTAAACGGGTTCGTGCTACTAGAGTCTGGAAATAGGCAGCCATGAACTGCCTAGAGTTATCGGGGTAGTAGAGAGCTAAATCTGCTGTTGCTCCCTCTAACATTATTGGTGTATGGGTGCTAGGAGCAAACTTGATTAAGCTGCCGTTCACCGTCAAGCCAGAAGCATCCATATGGACAAGCCCCATCGGTAAGCGAATTTCCTGCTTTTCGCCCCCGGTTAACACGCTTAACTCGCTTTGTTTGGCGATGAGAGTGGTTTCTTTTTGCTGTTTCAGCGATTGTTTTTGGGTGAGGATATTCTCCTTGGCTAACAAGTCATTCAGTTCGGTTGTTTTGGTATTGACTTGGTTTTGTTTGGCGTTGCATTGAGACTGCAAATCCGCGACAACATTGTTGCAAGTCTCGCTAGTTTTGACAATGATAAAATGTCCATTATGATGGTTAGCATCGCTGTGGTGGACAAGACGATTTCCACTATACTGTTTAAACACATACCAGTTAGCGTAGGTACGGAGCCGAACATAGCCTCCCCAGAGGCTCTATCCAGGTAGAAGCCCATCCACCTGCTGTCCTCAATATACGCTAGGGCAAAACACCATTCATCTGGTCGTCCCGATTGTAAGTAACTGTTCCTCACCTTACTCAGTAACCGGATTCGTCCACCTGTCCAATTTTCAAATTTCCACTTGACATTATCATTGTCTTCACTGGAATGGAAAACACCATGGTTAGATGTTGAAGTTTTCATGTAAGTACCAGAACCACGAATTTGCAATCGGCACCAGTAGTTCATGTAATTGTTTTCTTCAAACGCCTTATCCTGGTTCAATTGGGCGAGTTGGTTTTCCAGAGTTTCTTTCTGTGCAGTCACTGTGGGAATGCGTGCAGTATCAACCCGCAACGTGGCTATTTCCTGGTTGAGTCGCTCAATATCATCCGTCAGGGTGCGAATTTCTTTTTCCAGACTGGAAATTGTTGTCAGATGATTACTAGTTTGAGGTTTTTCCAGCACGGGCAGATCGATCGCATCAGGTGTGCTTGTCAATCGTCCTTCCCGGGAAACGGCAAAATCCAGGGTGGCGACCGCCGGATCGCCGCCACTGCCGGAATTTGTTGCCGCAGCTACCATGACGCGGGCACTTTTCTTCATCGGTTTGCTGCTGCCGTCGTACCCAGTCGCCACTTCTTCCTGCTGGTAGTACAGTTTAGCTGACAATGAATCCACAATTGTCCGATTAACAAATGAGAAACTGCTGCGACGCATTCCCGGATGATCGCCAATGGGGGCATCGGAAGCCACCCACTGAGGTGTACCGTGAATGGTGCCATAATTACCCCCATCGGTTTGATCAAAAGCCCGATTACCCGCCCCTTCATCAAAGCGCCAGTAACCCACTAGCCCCGGTTCATTGCCGATTAAACGCCGCAAGCGATCGCTGTCAATCTCATACCCTGTCCGGGCATAGCCCCACACCCGTGCTTCATCAATTTGTCCAGCAAATAACTTATCTCCCCCACGATTTGAGCCGAGCCGGACGCGGGTAAATTGAGAAGAAAGTGTCAGGGTTTGAGACAGGACTTCTGCACCATCCAGGAAGCCTTTAAGAGCAGTGCCATCATAGGCAATCACTAGATGTTGCCAGTCTAGAGCGATCGCGCCGATGGTAAAAGACCCACCTGAATGTAGGAACCGCCAGTTCCTTGCACCATCGCTATCTATCTGAAATGAGTCAGTTGTGGTAGCACTATTGCTAGAAGCAAAAAGTCCTGTCCCCTCAGGCAAATCCTGCCGTGCGGCGCGTACCCACATCTCAATCGTAAAGGCGGTGGGTGTCCAGGGTTGATCCAGAACCACCTCAACATAGTTACTGGTACCATCAAACGCTAAAGCCGTTTCTGCATGGTTGGTGGCTTGAGTAACAGGAACCAAACTCGCACCAGTAAAGGGATCGGCTCCCGGTTCTCGTTCCAAAACGGCATTGCGATATTGAGGATCGGGGCTGGTGTAGAGTTGGGTGCCTTGGGTATTAAACAGTCCATCACCAGCCACTTCCAAGTTAAAGGCGTCGATGCGCTGGGTGGCACTATTGTGGGCAAAAAACTGCCAGCGTTTGATCCCATTCACTTGGGTTGGCAGTTGCAATACGGTAAAGCCCCCAGCGGTTAAGTTGCGAATAAACGCCAGTTCTTGGGTTGGCTCAAAGAAGGGGTTCCCTTCCATGTCTTTGGCCCCTAAGCTGTCAGTTTGGCTGGCAGGGCGGGTCTTGTGGCGACTCCGTTGATAGCGCACTTCCCGGTTTGGCCGCAAAACTTTGCCCGAGAGAACAAAACGATCGCACAACAATGTACTGTCCACCAAAGGGATATTGTTGCCGTCGCTCTTTTCTAAGTCGCTGCGGGTCGCATCTCCAGAAGCCCCTCCGTTGCTGAGCTTATACACTGCATCAGCATGACCGTTGGCGATCGCCTGTCGGAACAGGAAAATGTGTTGATTATCCGAGAACACCCGGAAAGGAGCATCGGCAGTCAAGCGGGCGGTGCTGGAGAGGAAGCGATCAATCTCCTCCGGTTGCAAGGTACTGGGATCTGCCACCTCTTGCCGGGTATCCAGCTTCACCACTGGAAATGAGGTTGCCTCCACGACGCTATAGCCCACCTGCTCAATTTCCTTGGGAAACTCCAGCTCTGTGGGGTCTTCGGGCCAATAAGCCACATCAAACTCTTCCTTGTTGCCGCGAGTATCGTTTAAATCCAACACGGCATAGAAGATACGCCGCTGATCGTCCATCGCCAAAGCGATCGGCACCCCTTTATGGGTTACCATGGCGGTATAGCGGTAGGGGCGATCAGTATAACTTTTGACCAATTTTTCAGACAGATTAGCAATTGCCATTTCTACTACATCCTTATTACTTAAAAAATCGGTAGCCTGGGATTCTGAACCAGAACACGTAATTCGGCGCATGGATGACACCAACGGCGATGCCGTTAGGCCGCCTCGCCATCAGCCACCGTTCTTTCTCCGGTGGTACGGCCCTATTGTGCTTTTGCGCATCACGCCGGTAATCATCTGGCAGATAGTTGCGCAGTAGTGGCGAGTAATCGCTCAAAAAGAACGCCCTGTTCGCCCCATGGCTAAGCCACGGATAGTCATGGCTGAGATCCCGCAGATGATGATGCGCATCGGCGATCGGGATATCGGCGAGGCACTCGTTCATGGGGAGAAATCACTCATTTGCACCTCCATGCCCCGTACGCACAGGTATTGCTCTTGCCCCACAGCGGACCAGTCATCTTCGTCTAATGGCCGAGTATAGGAAGAATAAACGTCCTTATCGGATCCAAGCAACAGTTAAGTGAAATGGGGTACAGGCTAGTCTTGAGTGATTGAGATGGTGTACGGTCAGGATCGTTGCATAGGACCCGCCTAGTTTGGTCGGAAATGGGCTGGAAATGTCCGGTATTTCTCACTGGCCATGAGCGTGCTCCCGGCGCTGGTTGACAACGCATCAGAACAAGGACGCGAACAGCGCCACTGGCGCTGGCGCCCGACTATGGGTAACGCTCTGGGGGGGGGGGAACGCTGTGGGTTCGTTGGTTCTGGCTTTGTCCTTCAAGGGGGCGAGGCCTTGAAGAGGTCAAGGATCTTGTTGTTCACCGCCGGGTCTTCGATACGGGCCATCACCTCGACCTTTGCACCGCAGCGCTCACCGGTTTCGATATCGGTATCGAATACCCGTCTCAGGCAATACCAGGGATGAGCTAGGGCCAGCCGCGAATTGGACGAGGATGCCGCCGCGCTCATTGCCCGCACCGCGTTAATAGCCGGTGGTGTTATTATCATGGATGCGGACGCATTCACGGCGGGTTATAGCCGGGTCATGTCCGCAGCCGGCGCGCTCAGCGTTGAATGACTGGAGACACTGAGGGCTCTTGCTTGGCCGGCAGGCACTGGCGGCGCCATCACGCTCTGGTTGAAGTGCGCTGGATGGTGGAGGAGTTGCGCGTATCGGTGTTCGTGCAGGAATTGGGTGCGCAAGGGCCGATTTCGGTTAAGCGGGTTACGCAGGCACTAGAGGTGCTCTAGAGCAATTGTGAACGGCACGTGAGGGTGTTCTGTCACACCTGCGGTGCTTATATGGCACCAAGTAAGTAATAATTCGTTCACTGCTACGGGCAGTCCTGACAACGGGACAGCGAGGAGTCATGGAAAAATATTGGGTCAAAAGTTATCCGCAAGGCGTGCCGCAAGAGATCGCTGATGAACGTGCGTCCGATGTGGTGCAACTCTTTGAAAACAGTATTGAACGGTTTGCCTCACGGCCTGCTTTTACCAACCTGGGCGCCACTCTCACTTTCGTTGAAATAGCCCAAAAAACGCAGGCACTTGCAGCTTATCTACAGCAAAAGCTCGGCTTCAACACCGGCGATAGGGTAGCTATCATGATGCCCAATGTGCTGCAAAACCCGATCGCCATCTTCGGCGTGTTGCGTGCCGGTATGACCGTGGTCAATACCAATCCCCTCTACACGCCCAGGGAACTTGTGCATCAACTCAAGGATTCTGGTGCCCGCGCTATCATCATCCTGGAGAATTTCGCCCATGTCTTGGCCGAAGTCATCGACCAGACCGAGGTGGAACACGTCGTTGTCACCAAGATGGGCGATTGCTTGCCCTTGCCGAAGAGCCTCGTCGTCAACTTCGTGGTCAAGTACGTGAAGAAGATGGTGCCGCGTTTTCAGTTAAGTAAAACACTGGCGTTCAATGACGTTCTGGCCGAGGGGGCGGAACTCGACTATCAACGGCCGCCACTGACAGGCGCTGACATCGCGTTTCTACAGTACACCGGCGGTACTACGGGTGTATCCAAGGGGGCGGTCCTGAGCCACGGCAACATCAGTTCGAATGTGGAGCAGGCACGGCTGTGGATAAATCCAGTGATCAAGGAAGGTGATGAACTCATAGTCACCGCATTACCGCTTTATCACATCTTCTCGTTGACAGCCAACTGCTTGACCTACATGCAGGTAGGCGCGCAGAACTATCTCATCACTAACCCCCGCGACATGCCGGGCTTTGTAAAAGAGCTAAAAAGTATTCGCCCGACGGCTATCACTGGCGTCAACACATTGTTCAACGGACTTTTGAATACGCCCGGATTCGAGGCGGTGGATTTCAGTCGGTTGCGCGTCGCCTTGGGCGGCGGCATGGCGGTGCAGCGCGCCGTGGCGCAGCGGTGGCAGCAGGCCACGGGCATCCCGTTACTGGAGGCCTACGGCCTTACCGAGACCTCGCCTGGCGTCACTATCAATCCGCTGGACCGCAAGGACTACAGTGGCTCTACAGGCTTGCCATTGCCGTCCACCGATGTAGCGATCCGTGATGAGGAGGGTAACGCGCTTGGCTTGAATGAGGCGGGTGAGCTGTATGTGCGCGGACCGCAAGTGATGCAGGGTTATTGGAACCGGCCCGAGGAGACGGCCGAGGTGTTGAGTGAGGACGGTTGGCTGAGGACCGGCGACGTGGCGACCATCGACGCACAAGGATATGTGTATATAGTCGATCGTAAAAAAGACCTGATCTTGGTATCGGGCTTTAACGTCTATCCGAATGAAATCGAAGACGTGGTCGCAGCCCATCCCGGCGTACTGGAAGTGGGGGCTATCGGTGAGCCGGATGAGCATTCGGGAGAGGTGGTCAAAATCGTGGTGGTGAAAAAAGATCCAGGGCTCACCGAGGAGCAAATCATCGCCCATTGCAAGAGCAATCTCACCGGCTATAAAGTGCCGAAGTTCGTTGAGTTCCGCCGTGAACTGCCCAAGACCAACGTCGGTAAAATCTTGCGCCGCGAGCTGCGCGGCACTGTTACTTCAATAAGCAACACTCAATAACCAATAGGGCAGCTCTAAAAATGCACTTTTCCGCGATTGCGGCGTCAGCGCCGTGCTCGAATTCTCAGGTATGAGCTATACACTGCGGTTCTGCGCGCGGTGCTTTCTTGCACTCACGAAAAAATTACTATTTTTAGAGGTGCCCAATAGTTGTCTATTAAAAAGCCGATAAGTTGCTATTAAAAACGAGGGAGCCGTACCTGATGGAGGTTGTTTGCCTGGACCTCGAAGGCGTGTTAGTGCCCGAGGTTTGGATCAACGTGGCCGAGCGCACGGGCATCGAAGCACTGCGCCTGACCACCCGCGACATCGCCGACTATGATGAACTCATGACCTACCGGTTGGGCGTGCTGGATAAGCACGGTATCGGCCTCCATGAGATCCAAAGCGTCATCGGCGAGCTGACGCCGCTCGATGGTGCGGCGGACTTCCTGGATTGGCTGCGGCCACGCTTCCAGGTGGTTATTCTTTCGGATACGTTTTATGAATTCGCCGCGCCGCTGATGCGCCAATTGGCCTGGCCAACTTTATTTTGTCATCGCCTGCAAGTTGAGCCAGATGGCAGGATCAACGGCTACAAGCTGCGGATGCCCGATCAGAAGCGGGCCTGTGTGGAGGCGTTTAGAGCGGTCAACTTCCGCACCTTAGCGGCGGGCGATTCCTACAATGACATGACCATGTTGGGTGCGGCGGATGCGGGCATTCTCTTTTGTCCACCCGCCAACGTTGTCAATAACTTCCCGCAGTTTCCGGTGACCCGCACCTATGACGAGTTGCGCGGCGCCTTCACCAATGCGAGCGAACGGGATATCCGCGGGTGAGCATGCCGTGCCGCTTCGGTTACACCCTACGCCGCCGCTGGCGGCGTTATGCCATAGAAGCGATTGTCATCATCGGTGTATTCGGTGCCATCCAAGTGTGGCATGCCCGCGGTGTCGTGCAGGGCGTGGCACCTGTGTTGACCGGCCCTAGACTCGATGGCGGGCAGTCCGTGTTTTCCGCGCGCGGCACCGGCCCACGCTGGTTCATTTCTGGGCCATTGGGTGCCACATCTGTCCCTGGATGGACGGCAACGTAGATGCAGAATAGACACATGAATTGACGTTTTACTGCCCACCAATAGTGTACCCAGAGTGGATGATCGACAAATGTTATAGTGTCCGCAGCCTCCAGGCGAACCGAAATAGATTCTATTGTGGCAACTCCATCAATGATCCAACGATCTTTCTCTATGAGATCATAATGTTTCGAATGGAATTCTTCAGCCGGAGTAGCAACCTAATCAGGGTTCCATTGAAGCTTATCGAGTTGATAAACAGGTAAATTTTTTGCGGAACTAAGCGATCTGCAGAGAATGCTTTTGCCTCCGCCTGCATTTCCTAATACTGCAACTCTTGTCACGATACCTCCTAGGGCGTGTTAACACTATTCAACGCCTGCACGATAAGGGCGAAGTGGATAAAAAACATAAAAACAACATCCAGTTTGTCGAAGCGTGAAAAGATTCGACGAAATCTTTTCAGCCGTCGAAACCATCTCTCTACTTCATTTCGCTTCTTATACATTTCCTTGTCGTATTGCCAAGGCCTCAGCCGATTGCTTTTCGGTGGCACAACGGACTCCATCCCCAAATCGACTATCAACTGCCGGGTCTCATCGCCTTCGTAGGCCTTGTCCATGATGACTTGAGTCCCCTCCCAGCCATTGTTTTCAAGGGATTTCACTCATTCCCGGCCTGCTGGCGCATCCCCAACGTGGCCCGGGGACAGGGAAAAGGTCACTGCTGTTGTGGCATCTGCTGCAACCCTATGAATCTTCGTCGTCCACCCGGCTCGGGATTGACCCATCGACTGTGGACCGTTTTTTTAACGCGCCAGTTCCATCGGGGTGAACTCTGACTGCTGTACTGTCCAAAGATACCTGCTCCACCTGTATGTGGATGAAATCGTTAATAGCTCCTTTTCGAGTTCGAATAGGGCCTTGAATAGGGATGTGACCTCTTCTCCCCATATAGCCTCTGCCTCCAGATAGTCCAGATACATCGCCGTACGGACTCCTTGCACCTTTTCCCAACGTCTTTCATACGCCTTTTGTAATCCATAAAAGCGAATTTGCTCGCGTGTCATGTTTTGGGACTGCTCTGACGAAGGTTCCGGCATTTCGTACGCCAAAATTGCGGGATCGCGAACTCGGTCTATCGCGTCTCGGTACTTGAAGACTCCAACGAGTAGTCGGCGCGTGAGTTCGTACTCGGATTGGCCTGTCAGTTGCCGTCTCCACGTCCCGAGCCCCTTCACCGCCACGATAGCGCCCGTCACAGCTGCGCCGGCCAGGACGATATCCTTCAGTATTGAAACGACCTCAGGGAATGGCACAACTTTTGACTCTGTCGGCATAACGGGATGCATGAGCGGCTGGAACATTCGCGTAGCGAATGGGCCAGTCCGTCTCCATGCTCTTGTTATGCCGCATTCGGCCGTCAGTAGTTGCCATTTGATTGTTTCGGTTTGAGTTCAAAGGCCAACTGCGACCGGAAGAAACACACATCGAATTCCATGAAAAAGTTGACCTGGCCAAGGATTACAGGAACTTGATTGTTTCGTGTCCACGCGAACGCCAGACGAACCGAAGCGAATTGACCAATTGTTGCGCTCACAAGGATGGCACGCGCATCGAAATCCGCCAGATTACCAACCAATTGTATGGAAATTGGCTGTTCAGCCCAGATAGCACCCAATTGAACGCCAACATCATATGGCAACACGCTGAGTGCTGCGCCACTATCGACCAACGCAGAAACGTCGGCAGTATTACCATCGAGTTCCAGCGTAATCGGAGCATATGGAAGCGCGCTTGCGGCACCGAGTGATGAATCGATTTCAACATATGGAAATCGTTGATCTTCTGGCATCAGGATGCGACCTCATCTTCGTCGAGGACGCGTAACAATGTAGCCGCGCCTTGGAACGAATCATGAGGTGACCAAATCGGCATGGTTTTGTCGGCCACATCGAGTGTGATCCCGTCATCGCGCGCTACATCCGCAGCAAGTAGTTGAATGAGCCGCAGCTTATCGATACGAGGCAGCGATTGAATGGTCGGCAGCATTTCGTAGAGCGTCATTTCATCACCATTTGATAGCGCTGGGGCTTTGCGGCATAACGCTTGGTTCAAGGGCGCCGCCGTAGGCGGCGTCCCTTGGAACCATTTGTTATGAGCCTTGTATGAATTAACTGAATAGCCTTGCAAAAAAACCTTCCTTTTTTGTGGTTGTATTTTTTAATAAAGTTGATTGTTCAGATAGAGTGTTTTTTAGCTTATCATCATGACTAATGAGAATATTTACTAAATCAAAAGTGCTTTCAAATTTTTCAATGTGGTAATCATCTCTTTCAAAACTTGCTTTGAATAAATTTGGAAATATTTTTGACCATGCTGAAAAATACTTTCGACAGTGCTTTTCTGTACCAAAAATCTGACCATAAGAGCCACAAAGCAAACAATGAGTTATTTTCTTTCTTTCACCATTTATTTGCTTTGCTTTTTTTATTTGCTTTGCAGTTAGTGAAACTAGAATAATATCTTCTTTTATCATAACTTTGCCACATCCAGTATGATTACAGAATTTTTGGATGGAAAAGGTACTATAAAGCCTCCTTTTCCTACGAAGAAGGTTTGATTATTGCATTTTGGACAGGTTGATGCATATTCAGCTGAGACATCAAGCAAGCTTTTTTTTGTGCGCGCTAAATATTTCTTTGCAATTCTTACAAGTGAGTTCAACAACGGAATAGCTCATTTTACATCCTTTTTATTGATCTTTGGTATGCTTTGGCTCATAACAGTATGTTACACAGGCCACTGGCCTCTGTAACATTATTATAGGGCCGCCCTAATAATTTCTGCAACCGCCAAGGCTACTCCCGTAACTAATTGAAATATAAAAATTTACCTACTTCGGACAATCAGCGAAAAACTATAGGGAATTGTTCCCTATAATCCTGTTGTATTTTTACAACAACAAGCGTATCCTGCCCCAACTTTCTTGAAAAGGATTTCGAGATGACCAGATCCCCTTTTCTGCTATCCATTGCTGACTATATGCGGGTGCGTGGTTACAGCAAGCGCACCATCCACACCTATATCCGGTGGATAAAATCCTTTATCATATTTAGCCAAAAATGACACCCAAGCGACATGGGTCGGGATGAGGTCGTGGCTTACCTGACGTATTTGGCGGTTAAACGCAAGGTCTCCTCCAGCACACAGTCGCTGGCACTCAATGCGCTGGTCTTTTTGTATGACAAGTTTCTGGAAAAGCCTTTAGGCGATGTCAGCGAGTGCCATCGTGCGCGGCGTCAACAGAAGTTGCCATCAGTGCTAACACCGTCCGAGGTGCAAAGCTTGCTTTCTCTACTGTCAGGAAAGCACCGCTTAATGGCGTGCATTATGTATGGCTCTGGGTTGCGACGTATTGAGTTGATACGTCTTCGCGTGAACGATATTGATTTCGATTTTGGACACATTCGAATTTGGAACGGAAAAGGCTATAAGCACCGCATTGTCACATTGGCACCAGAACTGACTTCTGGCTAAAACATCAGATAGAAAAAGTCAAGATATTATTGGAAGAAGACCAACAAAGCGCTGAATATGCCGGTGTTTGGTTACCCAACGCATTGGCGAGAAAATACCCCACAGCACAGTATGAACTTGGCTGGCACTATCTTTTTCCAGCATCCAGATTAAGTATTGATCCTGAAACAAACAAGCTGCGCCGACACCATATTGATGAGAGTTTGTTTGGCAAGGTGCTCCGCGATGCGGTCAAAAAATCCGCTATTCAAAAGACCGTTACACCCCACACTTTACGGCATTCCTTTGCTACTCACCTCTTGCAAAGTGGTGCTGATATACCAATCACCATTGAAAATGCGAATCTAGAAACTTACATTAGCTAGCTGATTATGGTCAAAATAAGCTTATGAACAATCATTTAACACCCAGCGAGCGCGATGAACTCATAAAATCTCATCGTAAAGAGAGGGATGGGCGTATTCGAGACCGAATAAAAGCGGTTTTAGCTTTTGATGAGGGTTATAGTTATTCAGAAATGTCTAGGATTTTGCTTTTAGATGATGAGACTATTAGACGCCATGTCGATGATTACTTTTCTAAAGCTAAGCTGAAGCCCGAAAACGGGGGCAGCAAAAGTGATTGAGACGAGAATGAAACAGCAAAGCTCGTTAAACACATAGAAGGAATGACTTATCCTTATGTTAAGGACATTTGCACTTATGTGAAGTTGAATTTCGGTAAGGTTTACAGTGTAAGCGCCATGCCAAAATGGCTGCATCGCAATAATGTCTGCCATAAGAAGCCTGATGCAGTTCCAGCGAAAGCAAACGCACAGGCGCAAAAAGCGTTTGTCAAAGACTATGAACATCTTTTGAAAAACGTTAAAACAAGGGTTTAATCTATTTCTCGGACAGTTTTCATCCGCAGTATCAAACGCGGTTGGCTTATGGATGGATTTTAAGAGGCACTCGAAAGAATATTGCCACAACGGCTCGTCAAATACGATTAAATTTCATTGGTGCTGTATCTTTGGAGGGTCACACAATAATCCACACTGAAGTTGAGCGAGTGAATGCGCAAACGATTAAATCTTTTCTAAAATCTCTACGCAAACGGCATACACCAGAGAAAGAGATTCATGTAATTTGGGATAATGCGGCTTATCATAAGAGCAAAGACGTTCAGTCTTATGCCAAGGACTCAAACATTAAATTACACTATTTGCCGTCCTATTCACCGAATTTAAATCCAATTGAGCGACTTTGGAAAATGATGCATGAAGCGGTTACTACTTCGGCAAAAAATTACCCGACACAAATTAATAAAATGTGTTATAGTGATGCTATGAAAAAGACAGACGGTCGCTCACTGCCCCATTCCGCGCGAGAAGCCATCCGCAGGCACGCGGTTGCGCAAGTATTATCGGGTGAAAGCCCTGAAAAAGTAATTAAAGCCCTCGGATTTCATCGTTCTTGCATTGACGATTGGTTATCCAGATATGAGCAAGGTGGTGAACAGGCGCTGTCCACCGGCAAGATCACAGGCCGCCCAAGAAAGTGTCCCGATGAATATGCGGATCGCTTACGTGAACTAGTTAAAACGAATCCGTTGCAATTGGATTTTCACGATGCCTTGTGGACACGCTCGATGATTCAGATATTACTGAAAGATAAATTTGGCATCGAGGTCAGCGAGCGCTCGGTGGGCAATATCCTGTCTCGTTTGGGGATGAGTGCGCAGCGCCCTGGGTTTAAGGCATACGAGCAAAACCCTGATCAGGTTAAGGTATGGTTAAGAGAAACTTGGCCTGAAGTACAACGAGAAGCGAAAAGGCGCCGAGCGCGGGTCTATTTTGGCGACGAATCGACGATCCGGTCGGATTATCATCGTGGTACCACTTGGGGGGTACGGGGTGATACGCCAGTTGTAGCGAAAACGGGTCGGCGCTTTAGCGTGAATATGCTGTCAGCCGTTTCGCCGAAAGGTCACCTGCGTTTCATGGTAACTGAATCACGGGTAACCGCAGACGTTTTTATCGACTTTCTAAGGCGTTTGTTGCACAACGCCAAGCGATCGGTCTATTTGATTGTTGATGGCCATCCCATTCATCGAGCCAAGAAAGTGCAAGAATTTGTCCGCAATAGCCAAGGTAAGCTCACGTTAGTATGGTTACCGCCGTATTCACCGGAACTCAATCCTGATGAGCTAGTATGGCATCATGTAAAAAGCCAACGAATTGGGCGGACAGTGGTGGCTACAAAGGAGCAACTGATGGCCTTGGCTCGTTCGGTGTTGCACTCACTGCAACAGAATACGCAAATAATTAAACGGTTTTTCTATGAAAAGCATGTCAGATATATTCTGAATTAATGTCGGGTAATTTTTTTCCGAATTAGTACTTATAATCGGTACTATGAGAAGTTTTTAGATTTTCGGGAAGCATCTTTGAATTTTTTCAAGCGCATTGGAAGACGAAAGGCTTTATTGAGAAAAAGAATCACTGATAGGTTTCACATTATTAATGCACCGATGTTCGCATCTTGAAGTGTGATGGGTATAGATGGCCTAAAAGCTACATGTCCACGCCCTTCTTACCAAAAAAACCAGTGAGCCTAACGCCACCGCTCAGGCGCGGCTTGCGGTGCCGGACGGTTTGCGGCAGCAAATCGGCTGGCAGTGCAAGCCGCGCCTGAGCGGTGGCGTTAGCTGTCATTCACTAGCTTCCATCATCAACTGCTCAAGGAATTCATGAACTTCATCAAGTTCTTTCTGCATTGACCTTCTGTTCACGAAATCCTGTGTATTTGCGTCCACTTTCCAGTCCCAGTCGGCCAGGTAGCGCGCTCTCACGACCCAGGACATCCTCGCTAGCGCCCCAAACTTGTGCTCATTACTCAGATTGACGTTTAGGTACCATCCGCCAGGCATCTTCTGGAAGTTGTTGCCGTCTTCTGCCAAATGTGGGCTCCCAGAGAACAGTTCTTGGGGTGACCTGGCAAGATATTTACAACAAGACGACGACGCGATTTTCAACCGACTGTCTTCTACGCCGCCTTGTAACGCTGCTTCGCGCAACATGCGTTCAACGAGCCAGGTGAATCCATCTTTCGCGGTAGCGAAGCTCTGTTCCTGACCCTTCCACACTGCGGTATTGAACGTTCGCCCGCCGGACTTAGCCCGGCGTGTGACCTCCCAACCAGGGAATCGAGCATTCAGTTCCTGGAGTACGAGATCTTCATGCTCGTGTGCGTTCTTATCCCGAACGTTCTTTAAAACTCTCAGGAGGCCGTCTTTGTCGGCGCCAGAGATCATTGCTTTGAACTTGGTCAGGTCCATGGGTTTAGGTCTGGCTACACAGCTAACGCCAGCGCCTAACCGATCCCCACAAATTCATATGAGTTGAGCCTGTTGTCGAATGAGTGGTGGTATCCGTTCGGCGACGCCTAGTAGATCGTGTATTTGAACGTCGAAGCGATGACTCCGCATCACTTCGCGTCCGAGGAAAAACACCGACAGCACCGGCTCTTCTCGCTCGGTGTTTGCTTGAAAGTGGCGCTGCCATCCCTGGGCGCGAGCATACAGTCCGGCCAACCAGTACACCAATGTCGCTAACGTGTTGAGCAGTAGCAGCACTTGTAGACGCTCGCAGCAACGGCTGCGCGCATAGCGAAGGGCAAACCCCCAACGATGACTCTTGGCATCGCGGAAGGTTTCTTCTATTGGCATGCGCAATCCGTACCAGTGAACGATTTCGCGTGCCGAGCGCTTGCTGTGAGGCAGCGAAGTGGCCAGCAACCACGGCTCGCGCTTGTCGCGCCGCCACCGCTCGCGATGCGATTGAGGTTGCGCACGGCGCTTCTTTGGGCGACCGGGGCCACGGTGGGACTTCTTTATTAGGTACAGTCCGCACCCGTAGGGCTCTTTGTGCGATAGCTGAGCGTACCCGAGAAAGGTTGCCTTGCCCGTGGCTTGGGCGAACACTCGTGTCGTCCACGACCACTGCTTCGACCCTTGCAGGCAGTAGCGAACACGGTTTCGTACACGACCTACCCCATGCCACCCCAACTGTTCGACGTCCCGGAACCACGGTCCGCGAAAGCCTGCGTCGGTGACCACGGTAGGCACACACCCCTGTGGCAACACGGCATGTCAATTGCGCAAGAACCGCCGATGGGTCCGTGGATTGTTGTAACGCGAAAGGGGATGCACTTCCTCGTAGAGGGTCAGTGCTCGACCGCCTAGTGGCACCGCAGCTTTGAGCATTAAGAACTTGTGTCCAGGCTCGCAGTCCGACCAGTCCACGATGACAACGGGGTGCGCGAGCGAGCGCACAAACCCATGGGCCATGGCACGGTCTATGTACAAACGTTCGTGATGCAGATGCGTGTTGCCCAGCAGACGGTCGATGCACTTGATGTTGTGTTTGGTGAAGGCCGTGCACAGCAGGCTGCGACCGATATGCGACAAATTCAGCTTGCCGCCAGAAAGCAGTCCGCCGACCGCCTTGACCACGGCCGCGGACTCTGGCTAGGTGCATGTGCGGCACTGCCGTGACCAACCAATTGTGTAACAATTCTGCCCCGTGCACGTCGATCCCCTAGACACCTGATTTCTCAACAGTTTCCTATAAGAATTCGTGGGGATTGATCAGCGCCAGCGTTCAGGCGCCGCTTGAGGAGACAGACGAATTGCGTCAGCAATTTCGGCTGGCTGGTCAAGCGGGTCGCTCCGGAACTCCTTGTTGGGCAGATTCGATCGTTGATACTGACGATAGTACGTGGCTAGGGTGGCACTGCGACGACAGAGATACCTCCGACACCATTAGAGTATCTCGACCCGATGTCGAGTGCACACATCGCTAAAGTCTTGATGATTGAACGTCACAAGATAATCGACATTAACGTTCGAGTCTTCGATTAGGAGTCGAAGCAAGCAATCCACCATGCTTAGGGGACGCCGCCGGTGCAGGGATGAGCGGAAGCTGAGTTCCAATGCGGAATCTCGATAGTCGTCATCTGGCAAGAATTCCACTCTTAGGTCTTTGAGGTAATTTTCGAAGAGCTGCAGCATCATTGCATTTCGGACTAGACGTGTACGTACTGTTTCATAGAGCGTCGGCCAGGGGATGACAATGACGCAATGCTCAAGCATTTCACTGGCGTACTGGGCACTAGCGTGGTTATCGTCCCTTGGATTAAACAGTGCATACCAGAAACCTGTGTCGATCAAGGCGCGCTCCATTTCCCTAAAAGTCCTCAATGTCGTCCGTTGTTCTTGACGAAAACCCAGACCACGGTGGCGACTTCCTCTTTCCGACAAGAAATCTACCTTTCAAGCGCTTGGTCTTGCTATCTTGGAACGTAATATAGATTCTAGCTCGTCGTCCTAGCTCAACACTCGCTCGGATGTCTTCTTCCATTTCCTCGGCAAGTGACTTTCGATAGCCATAGTTCAAAAACGCGACACGGTCACCGCATTCCTTCGCGTCCAGGTCGTCCAGCCACGTATACATACCTTCGTAATCTCCACGAACTCCGAGGTCGTAGGAGAGCCAGACGGCTTTTTTCGGCACTTCGTATTTCTCCTTGTTGGCTAAGGATGTTTTGACGCCCAACGAGATGCGTGAGGGGCGCGCCCAGAAGCTACGGAAGCGCCGCTACCAGCAACGAACGCGACGAGCCAAACAAAGTCAGCCAAAGGTAGGCGCGTCCCTTCTACGCTTTTGTTATGCTGCTGACACTTCAACGAATTCACTGTCTGAACAAGGGGTAGGAACTGGGATTTCCTGAGCCGCTAGGTCTTCGATATGCAGATCTATAGCCTCACGGATTAGAGCGACTACTTCTTCGCGACTATTGCCCACGGCAATACATCCTGGCAGATCCGGCACGTGGGCTCCCCAGCTTGATTCACCTTCTTCGATTACGACCATATAGCGCATGGTTGACTTACCTCAGCCCTGCTTGCTTCAGGATTGCGTTGAGCGTTCCAGGCGGGATATCACTACCGGCGCTTTCCTGCCACGGTGACCGTAACTGATTTGGTTTCATGACGGTAATGTCGATGGCTGCCACGAGTTCTGACATGGTACCAGCCATCAGCCTCTAGCATCCGAAGCAAGTCTCGAACTTTCATGTGACGCTATCGTACGAGCCCAAACGGTATGTGCGACATAACGCCAAATTCAGGGGCTGGCGCTACAGGCGACAGTCCCCTGGAATTTTTTGTGTACGCCCGGCATGGGCACGAACGAATGGGGTGAAAGTCCCCTGTGGGAAAATCACACTCCATGGCAATAGAAATTGCTACGGAAATTAACGACTAGCCACCCGCAAGGGCAAAGTGGTGAGGCAACGTCTGAAGGAAGCGTTAAGCAAAGCGGCGAGTTGATGAACAAGACCGTCATAGGAGGCGTAGGCTGAAGGCGAGATGGCCCAAGACATCGAAGCCCTGTGATTGAACGGCCAGCGTCAATGGTGCAGTGGTGCAGCGAAAGTTCGCGCTCTTAGTCTGGGGAGAGCTGCTCGACAGGCGAGCGGTAGATAACCCGTCAGGCCACGGGTAGCTCAAGCCTGGGCCTGTCCGTAGGCATCGCCGCAGAAGAGCGAACCCGATGCAAACCGATAGCGCCTGGCGGGGTCACTCAGTCGGTGACCGAACAGAAGTCAGCAGAGGCCTAGTCGCCCAATGCCTCGCGTAAGGGTGGGGACAGGGTGAAGGCCTGAACATTCACCACCCAGGAGGCGCCTTGCCCTACCGGCCGCCCCGCACACCGACCGGAGTGATTGGGTGAAGCAGCGTAGGGACGAGCAACCCGCCTTGAGCACCGCTCGACTCGCACACCTCGTGTGGGCGGAGAATCGCCATCGGGCCTGGAAGCGTGTTCGAGCCAACACAGGGGCACCGGGTGTGGATGGCAGGGCTATCGATGCCTTCCCCGACTGGGCTAGGGCCAACGGGCGCGAGGTAAAAAGTGCGCGGTTGGCGGGGACCTATCACCCAGCCCCGGTGCGCCGGGTTGAGCTACCCCAGCCCAACGGCGGTATACGTGTGCTGGGCATTCCTACGGGACTCGCTCGCCTCATTCAGCCAGCCATTGCACAACGCCTGATGGCGTTGTTCGACCCGGACTTCTCAATCGATAGCTATGGGTTCAGGCCGGGCCGCGATGCCCATCAGGTGGTGCACCCGATACAGCACGAGAGTGCGCACAATCGGCGTCATGCTGTGGCTATCGACCGGTCGAAGTGCTTTGACCGGGTTAACCAGGATCGGCTGATGACCCAGCGGGGCCGCAAGGTGCAGGACAAACGGGTAGTGAAGCGGAGCAAGCGCTCCTTGCAAGCAGGCGTCTTGCTAGGCAATCAGCTTGAAGCGAGTCACCGGGGTGTCCCTCAGGGCGGACCATTATCGCCGTGGTTGGCAAACAGTCTGCTTGACCGGATGGACAAGGAACTGGCGCGGCGCGGGCATCCTTTTGCCCGATACGCAGATGACATCCTTATCGGGCTGGGCCGCCAGCGCGCCGGTGAACGCTTGCGGCGTAGCCTGACACATTATCGGCAGAAAGGTCTGCCAGTGGTAGTCAATACCGATAAAAGCCGCGGGGTCAAAGTCAGTAACAGCCAGTGCCCGGGGGTTACCTTCCGGGGCGGGCGTATCCACTGGCACGCCAAAGTGCTGGAGAAGTTTAAACAGCCAATACGGCCACTGACCAACCGGCACTGGGGTGTATCGATGCGTTACCCGCTTGACAAACTCAGCCACTACCTTCGGGGCTGGCGCAACTATTTTGGTAGTGCCAGGGGGTATCAACGCGGTGTCGATCGAGCGCATTGGATTCGACGACGCCTCCGTATGGCCTACTGGCGACAGTGGCGTAAGCCGCGAACCAAGGTAGGGAACCTGATAAAGCGTGGCTGTATCCATACAGCTTGCACTGGCCTGTGGACTGACCCGCAAGGGGCCGTGGCGTCGGTCAAAGACACCCGGTATTGAGCAGGCGTTGTCCAATGCTTACCTGAAAGCCGAAGGTCTTTATTCCCTGCGCGAGGGTTGGAGCAAGCTTCACTAGGGGAAATGAAACGCCCTGTGCGGACCCCCATGCAGGGTGTTGTGGGCAGGGACGGCTAGAGACCGTCCCTTACCCGATTATGTTGCTGGCTCACCATTACACCATAACTCATATTCGCTTATGTCTATTTCCTTCCCCCATGATATGGCATAGCCTCCTTGCTCAACTTTCACAGATTTGAATAAAACAGGGTTTTTTAATGGTTGGAACATTTTTCTTTTTAACAAAGGCGTAACATCGTATTTTTTAATTTGCTGATTATCAAATTCAACTTTCAAAGTTCGTTCGCCGATAGCCTGGACATTATTTATTTTAGGATAATTCATTGCTTACTCCAATGGAGGCAGTTTATGAAATTCTTGTGCATCCCACATTTTTTTCATCTCACCTTTGTTAAGCGTAGCCCATTCAATCACCAATTTCTTTGCTCTGCTTGGTAAGTCGCCCTCAATCATTTCAAGGGTATCAATACTGAATAGCCCAACATGTTCACCGTATACAGCATGGAAGTGTGGTGGTGGATGGTCGCCAAAGAACAACTTTATTACAATTCCATAAAATCTTGCTATTTCAGGCATCTTTTTTCCTGTTTCTTTCTAATTTTTCAATTCTCTCAAATGCAGAAGAGAAATACTCATTTGCTTCAGTAGCATTTAGAATCTAGCGTTCGTCTGTTTCCGCTGCTCGTAAATCAATTAGCTTTTCTAAATAAGTATCCACAAAACCTTGCGGCAATAATAGTGATAAAAATACCCAATTACAAGACACTCTGTCAAGTATTGTGGTTTATAGAAATAAGCACCCACTAATAAGACTGCTAAAATTACTTTTAAATATTTTACTGGCTTAGCAAATTTAATGACTAACTTAACTTCTTCGTCTGCTTTCTCTTTCATTCTAGTTGCAGTCCTTTTATTAAAGTCATCTTGTTTTTTGTCGTAGTACATGGTTCCCTCAAGTAGCAACATAACGGCCGCAATCAGCCGCTGGCGTCCTCGCCAGTCGGCTGGATTGCGTTGTTAGATGCGTCGTTTCGACCTTCCACAGCAGCCGATCGCAATCGAAAGCCAACGGTTGCCTCAATCACTTTCTCAGCCATCATTTCAGCAGATGAGGTCTTTTGAACTGGCAAATCAAGTAGGCGCGAGACACGCGCGAGAATCGTCTTGGTACTTCCTACTCGCTCAAGTGCAGAAATCGCTGCTTGTCTGGTTTTGCATTGGCGCATTTCTTCGACCAACGCGACAAGTTCCGAATCGGCGATGGAATCGGAAGCGCGTTTCTGTCCGGCTTTGGTGTCCTCCACGACCACCCTGATCCGAGCGGCGCCGGAGATAACGGCCTCAATGTCTGACGCCGGGAGTCGCGCCAACTGTTTGGCTAGTTCCTGCAGTAGTTGAACTGCCTTCTGATTGGGTAGAGGCGCGGCCTTTTCGTTCTTCCCGGATGTGGTCACTCGTCGAGCCTCTCTTGAAACTCTGTAACGAACTCTTCCAGCTCGTTCACAACGTTTTGATACGTTCCGGGAGACTGTCCGGTCAAGACTACCGGCACTCCGTATTCTGGAGCATCGCCAAAAAGGGTTTTGTTTTCTCTGATCCAGGCGTCGAATACTGGGAGACCTAGAGCTTTGGTCTGCGCCATGTATGGTCGTTGGGTCGAAATCGGCTGCTGGCTTTGGACTTGAATCATGGTGAAAATCACCCCTAGCAAAGTGGGGTCAATGGTCTCACTTTTTGAGTCGTTGTCCATTGTGACGTATTCGTTGAATGGCTCCACAAGATCATTCAGATTCCGCCGGAGATAATCGATTCCCAACGTCGATAAGTAGTCGGGCTTCGCAGGGACCAGAATCTTATCGCTTGCGACGATAGCTGTTTTGGTGACAACGTTGAAGTTTGGCGGGCAATCAATAAGGACCAGGTCAAAGTCATCCACCAGGTCTTCGAGCCCGTTCTTGAGGCGCTGATGGACTCGGAGAAAGCTTGTTTTCGCTTGCTTAAGGGTTGCGCCACCTAGCTTCGTCGCAAGTTCTAGGTCAACGTTTATTAGTCCAAGATGTGAAGAGACCAGATGAAGCTCACCTCTACCATCGAGTCGTTGCCGTGTCCGTTCGGGCTGAAAGATTAGTTGTTCGATCGGAAACGGCGTTCCCGACGAAAACGAATCAAACCATGATTTGATAGTTTGATCTTCCGCAAGATGCTCGTTCCAATAGTCTGGCTGCACAAAGGAGAAAGTCAGACTCGCTTGAGCGTCTAAGTCGAGAAGGAGGACACGTTTCCCCCGCCAAGCAAGCTCTGCGGCGAGGTTGGCGGTTGTCGTTGTTTTGCCAACGCCCCCTTTGTAGTTGATTACCGATACTACTGGCATGTTCTCCCTCCTGGAGGTGATTGAGGTGCCTGCTTATTAGGCTAGTATCTACTAATTCGGAAAAAAATTACCCGACATTAATTCAGAATATATCTGACATGCTTTTCATAGAAAAACCGTTTAATTATTTGCGTATTGTGTTGCAGTGAGTGCAACACCGAACGAGCCAAGGCCACCCGTTGCTCCTTTGTAGCCACCACTGTCCGCCCAATTCGTTGGCTTTTTACATGATGCCATACTAGCTCATCAGGATTGAGTTCCGGTGAATACGGCGGTAACCATACTAACGTGAGCTTACCTTGGCTAGTGCGGACAAATTCTTGCACCTTCTTGGCTCGATGAATTGGATGGCCATCAACAACCCAATAGACCGATCGCTTGGCGTTGTGCAACAAACGCCTTAGAAAGTCGATAAAAACGTCTGCGGTTACCCGTGATTCGGTTACCATGAAACGCAGGTGACCCTTCGGCGAAACGGCTGACAGCCTATTCACGCTAAAGCGCCGACCCGTTTTCGCTACAACCGGCGTATCACCCCGTACCCCCCAAGTGGTACCACGATGATAATCCGACCGGATCGTCGATTCGTCGCCAAAATAGACCCGCGCTCGGCGCCTTTTCGCTTCTCGTTGTACTTCAGGCCAAGTTTCTCTTAACCATACCTTAACCTGATCAGGGTTTTGCTCGTATGCCTTAAACCCAGGGCGCTGCGCACTCATCCCCCAACGAGACAGGCTATTGCCCACCGAGCGCTCGCTGACCTCGATGCCAAATTTGTCTTTCAGTCATATCTGAATCATCGAGCGCGTCCACAAGGCATCGTGAAAATCCAATTGCAACGGATTCGTTTTAACTAGTTCACGTAAGCGATCCGCATATTCATCGGGACACTTTCTTGGGCGGCCCGTGATCTTGCCGGTGGACAGCGCCTGTTCACCACCTTGCTCATATCTGGATAACCAATCGTCAATGCAAGAACGATGAAATCCGAGGGCTTTAATTACTTTTTCAGGGCTTTCACCCGATAATACTTGCGCAACCGCGTGCCTGCGGATGGCTTCTCGCGCGGAATGGGGCAGTGAGCGACCGTCTGTCTTTTTCATAGCATCACTATAACACATTTTATTAATTTGTGTCGGGTAATTTTTTGCCGAAGTAGTAACAGTATGTTACACAGGCCGCTGGCCTCTGTAACATTATTATAGGGCGGCCCTATAATTTTCTGCAATCGCCAAGGCTACTCCCGTAACTAATTGAAATATAAAAATTTACCTACTTCGGAAAATCAGCGAAAAACTATAGGGAATTGTTCCCTATAATTCTGTTGTATTTTTGCAACAACAAGCGTATCCTGCCTCCAACTTTCTTGAAAAGGATTTTGAGATGACCAGATCCCCTTTCCTGCTATCCATTGCTGACTATATGCGGGTGCGTGGTTACAGCAAGCGCACCATCCACACCTATATCCGGTGGATAAAATCCTTTATCATATTTAGCCAAAAACGACACCCAAGCGACATGGGTCGGGATGAGGTCGTGGCTTACCTGACGTATTTGGCGGTTAAACGCAAGGTCTCCTCCAGCACACAGTCGCTGGCACTCAATGCGCTAGTCTTTTTGTATGACAAGTTTCTGGAAAAGCCTTTAGGCGATGTGAGCGAGTGCCATCGTGCGCGGCGTCAACAGAAGTTGCCATCAGTGCTAACACCGTCCGAGGTGCAAAGCTTGCTTTCTCTACTGTCAGGAAAGCACCGCTTAATGGCGTGCATTATGTATGGCTCCGGGTTGCGACGTATTGAGTTGATACGTCTTCGCGTGAACGCTATTGATTTCGATTTTGGACACATTCGAATTTGGAACGGAAAAGGCTATAAGCACCGCATTGTCACATTGGCATCAGAACTGACTTCTGCGCTAAAATATCAGATAGAAAAAGTCAAGATATTATTGGAAGAAGACCAACAAAGCGCTGGATATACCCATCACACTTCAAGATGCGAACATCGGTGCATTAATAATGTGAAACCTATCAGTGATTCTTTTTCTCAATAAAATCTTTCGTCTTCCAATGCGCTTGAAAAAATTCAAAGAGGCTTCCCGAAAATCTACAAACTTCTCATAGTACCGATTATAAGTAACCGCTTCATGCATCATTTTCCAAAGTCGCTCAATTGGATTTAAATTCGGTGAATAGGGCGGCAAATAGTGTAATTTAATGTTTGAGTCCTTGGCATAAGACTGAACGTCTTTGCTCTTATGATAAGCCGCATTATCCCAAATTACATGAATGTCTTTCTCTGGTGCATGCCGTTTGCGTAGAGATTTTAGAAAAGATTTAATGGTTTGCGCATTCACTCGCTCAACTTCAGTGTGGATTATTTTGTGACCCTCCAAAGATACAGCACCAATGAAATTCAATCGTGTTTGACGAGCCGTTGTGGCAATATTCTTTCGAGTGCCTCTTAAAATCCATCCATAAGCCAACCGTGTTTGATACTGCGGATGAAAACTGTCCGAGAAATAGATTAAACCCTTGTTTTTAGCGTTTTTCGAAAGATGTTCATATTCCTTGACAAACGCTTTTTGCGCCTGTGCGTTTGCTTTCGCTGGAACTGCATGAGGCTTCTTATGGCAGACATTATTGCGATGCAGCCATTTTGTCATGCCGCTTACACTGTAAACCTTACCAAAATTCAACTTCACATAAGTGCAAATGTCCTTAACATGAGGATAAGTCATTCCTTCTAGGTGTTTAACGAGCTTTGCTGTTTCATTCTCGTCTCAATCACTTTTGCTGCCCCCGTTTTCGGGCTTCAGCTTAGCTTTAGAAAAGTAATCATCGACATGGCGTCTAATAGTCTCATCATCTAAAAGCAAAATCCTAGAAATTTCTGAATAACTATAACCCTCATCAAAAGCTAAAACAGCTTTTATTCGGTCTCGAATACGCCCATCTCTCTCTTTACGATGAGATTTTATGAGTTCATCGCGCTTGCTGGGTGTTAAATGATTGTTCATAAGCTTATTTTGACCATAATCAGCTAGCTAATATAAGTATTCTATATTCGCATTTTCAATGGCGATGGGTATATGCCGGTGTTTGGTTACCCAACGCATTGGCGAGAAAATACCCCACAGCACAGTATGAACTTGGCTGGCACTATCTTTTTCCAGCATCCAGATTAAGTATTGATCCTGAAACAAACAAGTTGCGCCGACACCATATTGATGAGAGTTTGTTTGGCAAGGTGCTCCGCGATGCGGTCAAAAAATCCGGTATTCAAAAGACCGTTACACCCCACACTTTACGGCATTCCTTTGCTACTCACTTCTTGCAAAGTGGTGCTGATATACGCACTGTTCAGGAACAACTCGGGCATAGTGATGTAAAAACGACGGAAATTTACACACATGCGCTCAAACAGGGTGCTCAGGGCGTCAAAAGTCCACTCAGTAGCTTGTTGGGGCGGGACTGATACTACTGCATTGCCCCAAACACGGGTTTGCCACACATCTGCAATCATCACGTTTCTGAATTGGAAAGCCTCTATCAGCATTCCTTTGCAAAAGTAGGAGACGGCGCAGAAAGAGGCCCAGATAAGGGACAGACACAATTTCCGGCACAATTTCCCAGTTTCCCGGCACAATCTCCCTCTGCCCCTTCTAGTCCAGGGTTTTTCTGGACTACACAAAACGCCTAGACCTCAATGGCTACTTGCCACAGGCAAAAATCGCGTTTGTCCTTCCTGTACTCATAACAGAGAATAATATGTTTTAAGTCTGCTCAGAGGAAGCGCGATGTTTAGTAGCTCCGATATTCACACCGTGACGGATTTCAGCCGCAAGCCAGCCGAACACATCAAACGGCTGCACAAAAGTAAGCGCCCGGAGATTCTAACCGTCAACGGCAAGGCCGCCGTTGTCGTTCAGGATGCTGAAACCTATGAGAAAATGGCCGAATTGGCCGCCTACGCTGATAGCATCATCGCAAACGCTGGCAAACAGCCATAACGTGGTCACGGTGGCGCTGAACTCCGGCGGTGCCGATGCGGTAGCCGCGCATATGCAAGAGCGCGGCCGCGCCTTTCCCGTAGTGCTCGATGAGTCGGGTAGCGTTGCCTCCGTATGGGGCGTGCGCGGGGTACCCACTACGTTTTTCGTCGATGCCGAGGGCACGGTGCGCAACGTAACCGTTGGCTACACCTCGTGGTTGGGGCTGCGCCTTCGGCTTTGGTGGGCTGAGCAAAACACCGGGGGGCGGGCCCGCTGCCAAACCGGGCTGACCGGTGCGAAGTAATGTAGGCCCAGTTGAGTGACGGTATGAATGTCCGGTTCGTCATCGACTATCAAAATGACCGGGGGCGTTGCGTGCATGAACAGTACGTCTTCAGCTTCACTGTTGTTCGAATAGTTTGTAAATCGCCGGGCTATACAAGTGACCCCAGCCGTTGGCCGCGGCTTGCTCTAAGCGTTCAGCGGCGACCTTGGCGGTTTTAGCATCGACGTTCACCGACTCGGCTAGGGCCAGCGCATAGCTCATATCTTTGAGCGAATAGGTGATCGGAAACCAGTCATCAGGATAATCGTTCTTGGTCATGCAGGCGCCGTGGCGGCGCATCACGAAGCTATCGGCGGAGCCGCGCGCGAGGATGTCGAATACTTTGGTCCGATCTACGCCGGCCCTCGTGGCGATGGCCATGGCCTCCGCCAGGGCGGACACGGTTTGGAACACCAGCATATTGTTCATGAGTTTGAGCACTTGGCCGGTGCCTATTTCTCCACAATGGGAAATCTCCGTGCCCATACAGCGCAGATAGGGCTCTATCCGGCTGAACACTTGCTCATCGGCACCTACAGTGATGGCCAGAGTGCCGTCTTCAGCCGAGGGTACGCCCCGGGCCACCGGCGCGTCGGCGAAGTCAACGCCTTTTTGCGCCAGGGCACCAGCGGCTTCCCGGTCCACTCCGACGGTGGCCGTGGTCATATCGACGACGGTTTGCCCGCGGCGGGCATGATGGATGAGGCCATCGTCTGCAAAGCACACTGCGCGCACTTGCGGCGCGCCGGGTAAACACATGAATACCAGGTCGCTGGTATCGACTAGCTCCGCTATGGATGTCGCTCTTGTGACGCCGTCATCCGCTAAAGCTTGCGCTTTTGCCGGATCTATGTCGAAGCCCATCACCGGCACGCCGGCTCGCTTGGCTAGATTGCGGCACATGCGCCCGCCCATGACGCCCAGGCCGATGAACCCGAGTCCTTTGATCAGTGGCATATCCGAACCTCGCTACTGGCCAGAGAGGGCTACTGGCTAGAGAGGGAATGTACCTGACTGGTGGCCGGCTGACAGCCCGCAGCACCATTCTCGTTGCGTGTGACGGGCTATGCAGTCACTGCCGGTGCGTTATCATTGCTGCGTTATGTTATTCCTTTTACCTCCGGTTAGATTGATCGCCGTTCTTAAAGGGACATTCAAAAAAGCGATGCTCAAACGCCGATCAGGGCTTGGCGCCGTCGCTGTTTTGAGCCTCGGCTCTGCGGCGTGGATGGCGCAACCAATGCAGGCCGCGGAGCCGGTGCCGGTAGTCGTTTCGTTCACCATATTGGGCGATTTCGTCAGCCGTATAGGCGGTAGCAGGGTGGCGGTGCGAACGCTGGTGGGGAGCGGCGAAGATACGCATACCTACGTGCCCTCGCCCCGTGATGCAAAAGCGTTGCGGGACGCTCGCCTCATCGTCATCAATGGTCTTGGTTTTGAAGGCTGGATGACACGGCTGGTGCAGGCGAGCGGCACGGCGGCACCGCTAGTCAGGGCCAGTGATGGAGTGGAGCTTTTACAGACCCATGGGCACCACGTGGAGCGAGGGTCCACCGGAACCTCTAGCCGTGAAACCCATCACCTTGAAAACGATCCCCACGCGTGGCTAAGCGCCATCAATGCGGTTATTTACGTTCGCAACATTGCGCAGGCACTGTGCCGCATCGACGGTGGGCATTGCGCCGCATACCGCCAGCGTGCTGATGAGTACGCAATAGAACTGCAGCGCTTGGATAAGCATATCAGAGAGCAGGTCGCGCGGGTGCCGGCGGCGCGGCGGCGGGTGGTCGCGGCCCATGCGGCATTCGGCTATTTTGCTGCTGAGTATGGTATGACTTTTCTAACGGTTCTTGGCACCAGCACCCACAGTGAGGCATCAGCCGCGCAGGTAGCTAGACTGATACGTCAAGCACGCCGGCAGGGGGCCAATGCCATCTTCGTCGAGAATATCGCCGATCCGCGCTTGATGCAGCAGGTGGCGCGCGAGATGGGTATCGAGCTGGGTGGTGTTTTGTACGCCGATGCGTTGGGAGCGGCCGAAGACGGCCCCGCATCGTATGTCGAGTTAATGCGGCGAAATGTCCACACTCTTGTCGAAGGCATCTTGCAAATGGATAAGTGAGTTGATGATGAAGCGCTGGGTGTGGGGTTTGGCCTTTGCGGTGTTGTTGGTGGCTGGGCCGGCCAGGGCGGATGATGTAACGGCCGGTATTGCAAAACCCGCTGAGCTAGAGGTGAAAAACGCTTGGTCGCGGGCGCTGCCACCGGTGGCCAGCACGGGGGCTGTTTACCTCACTTTAGTCAACCGGGGGGCGTTTCCTCGGCGTTTGCTGAGCGCTTCGAGTCCGGTGGCTGAACGCGTGGAGATCCACAGTCACGCCATGTCCAGCGATGGGATGGTGAAGATGCGCAAGGTTGAGGCGGTTGAGGTTTCAGCCCGGGCCCCCGTCATTTTCAAACCCCACGGTCTGCACGTTATGTTGATCGGTCTTAAACAACCGCTGGTGGCCGATAAGCGTTTCTCTTTGACCCTGAGGTTTGAGCGGGGCGAAGTGCTGGAGACGCAGTTCGAAGTTCGCTAAACCGGCCTGATGGTACGGTGGAACGGGCATGCTCGGCTGTCACCGCTAAGAGCGCTCATCCACGCTCTTAGCGCAAAGCGAGGGGGTAATCGGTGAGTGGCTCCGGCCCGCTCTCGCGAACCACTATTTGCTGTTCCAGCTTGACGCCTTCACCGCCACTGCGTTTGCCCACAAAAGCTTCCACGCTCATGACCGCACCGGCCGGGATGATGTCATCGAAGCCATTGCTATCCCATTTCTCCCGCGCGTACACCGAGGGATATTCATCGCATAGTCCGGTGCCGTGGGCCATGACGGTATAACCGTTGTACTCATCTAGCGGGGGATACCAGAGTTTTTCGGTCACCTCCCGCAAGCTCGCGCCGGCTTTGAATAATTCGGTGTTGCGCGCTACCGTCTCGCTCGCCAGATCGTGTAACTGCTGTTGTGCGCCGCTAGGCGCCCCACCGCCGCACAACCATGTCCTGGACATGTCTATACACATGCCGTAAGCGCCCACCAAGTCGGTATCGAAGGCTATCAACTCGCCGGCTTTCACCACTTTGCTGCTAGCCTCTTGAAACCATGGATTGGTCCGTTCCCCGGAGGCCAGGAGCCGGGTTTCTATCCATTCACCGAAGCGTAAAGTGTTCGATTCTTGCAGCCTGGCCCAAAGAGCCACTTCGGTGACGCCTGGGCTCAGCATAGCTTTCATGTCGTCGAGGTTGCGCTGACAAGCATGGGCGGCACAGCGCATGGCGTTGATCTCTTCTTCATGTTTGACGAGGCGGGCTTTTTCCATCAACGGTTGCCCGCTGACTAAATCCACCCCGCACGCCTCCAAGGCGCGAATACCTTCAAGAGCTAGAATATCCACCGCCAAACGCCGTCCCCCACCCCCGTGTTCATCGAGCAGCGCGGCGATCTCATCGGCCCAACGCTTGGCTACTTCCAGTACCCGCGAGCCCACCCAGAATGGGTGCATGGTGGTGGCGGGGCGGATTTCATCGATCACATCGCAGTGAGCGCTGAGGAACTCTGCATCTGAGAACTCGAAAACGATGACCGGCCCTGCGGTGGCGATGAAGGCATAACGCACAGCGTTGTGCATGGTCCACAACGACATATTGGTGGAATCGGTGGCATAACGGATGTTGAGCGGATCGTAGAGCAGGGCGCCATCGCATTGATGCTGGCGCAGTTGCTCGCGCACCCGGGCCACCCGGTAGCGCCGCATGCGGGAAAGATCCGGTAATTGCAAGCCGGCCGCAGCCCATTCGTCCAGTACCTGCGGCGTTGGGCCTAGGTGGTGCGTATTGTTGTCGGTGTGCTTGATGAACCATTCGGGGATAGGCCGACCACCGCGGATCTTGGGAAAATGACGCTTAGGGGCTAGGGTGGAGTCGTTGTACATGATTGATGGCTGGTGCACGTTCGGGTGCGGCGAACATTAACCGCTGTGCGGTGGCCGGGGTTATTTGGATGCGGCGGAAAAATTCCCCCTAGGCGTCATGATCTCGGGCGTCACGACTTCGGGAGCGGCCAATAGAGCCCGCCAATGTCACGGTGTGGTTTTGTATGCTCATGCGCCCGGTTGAAGCGAACGAGGTATACGCCTATGTCCGAGCGGGCCCTGGCCCTGCACGCCAACCCTTGGCTAGGGGTGTTTTTTATCACCGGCGGTGGCTCCCCGATCATCTCCGAGATCTTGAGCACGCCCGGCGCTAGCCGTTCGGTGTTGGAGATAACGGTACCGTATGCATACTCATCGCTAACACGAGTGCTAGGGCGGGCGCCTGAACAACCGCACTGCGGGGCGTGTTCAGGGGCGAGCGCGCGGGCGCTCGCCATGGCCGCGTTGCAGCGCGCGTTGGTGCTGGCGCCGGGGGAGGATCCGGATCGCTTATTCGGACTCGGTTGCACCGCCAGTCTCGCCACCGATAGGCCAAAGCGCGGCGGGCACCGGGCTCATATCGCGTTGCAGACCGCATGGCGTACCCACGCGCAAGCCTTGACCCTGACCGGCGATCGGGCCTGTGAGGAGGCGGCGCTGACGGACGCGCTTTGGCGTTTGTTGCAAGAAGCACTGCACGAGGAACCCGGTGGGTGTACCTTGGCCGCCAAGGCTCAAGCGGGTTGGCGCGCACTGGTTTTGGGCGCTGAGCAAGCCGTCGCAACGCAGCCGCATGACGGGCGTTTATTACTCCCCGGTGCGTTTAATCCGTTGCATGAGGGCCACCGGGCCATGTTGGAGGTGGCCCAGGAGCTGACCGGGTTGGCCGGTGCATTCGAGTTGTCGATCGCCAACGTTGATAAGCCAGCTCTGGACTATGTGGAAATCGAGCGCCGGCTGGCGCAATTCAACCCCGGGCCGTTGCTAAAATCCCGGTTTATAAAGCCTGTATGGCTATCTAGTTTGCCGACATTTTTGGCTAAAGCCAGGTGTTTTCCCGGGGCGGTGTTCGCCGTGGGTGTCGATACTATCGAGCGGATCGACGCGCCACGCTATTACGGCGGCGCGGCTGGCCGCGATCGTGCCATCGGTGAGCTGGCCGCCCTCGGTTGCCGGTTTGTGGTGTTTGGGCGGGTCACCGGTGGCCGGTTTCAGAGCTTGGATCGCATGGATCTCAGCCATGCGTTACGGCGGCTGTGCCAAGCGGTGCCCGAAGCAAGGTTTCGCCAGGACATTTCATCGACGCAATTGCGCGCGAATGCCTCTTAGTGATTAGGATTTTCCACGTTCGCGCAGATACCAAAACAGCGCTGCTATTTGCAGAACTAACAGTGAGCCGAAGGCCCACCTGTAGCCTTCGGCCGAATAGCTATTGGCCGTTTGCGGAAATAAATCCAGCACCGCGCCGATGAATGCCTGCGCCAGGAACGCGGCGGCGAACAAGACTAGATTCACCGCTGTTTGCGCCCGCGCGGAGCGGGCGGTGCCGAAATGTTTCGCTAGCGCCGGGTAAGCGAGTATGGACATCTGTCCGGTCATACCGAACACGGCCCACATGATGAAGTTGATGCAAGTCAGCTCTGCGATGATGGCGGCCTGGGACAGCATGAACGCGAGCAGGGCACCCACCATGATATGTAACTGATCGACGCCACGGCGGCCGAGGCGATCGGCCACTATGCCGCCCAATAAAATGCCGAGCAAAAACGCCACCGCGATGATCAGCAAGTACCAAGCAACGCCGTCCCGGCCGAAGCCGGCGATGTCTCTGAACCACGGCCCCGTCCACAGCGTGTGTATGCCTACATGGGCGCCCGCGGTAGTGGCGACGATGGGCGCCAGTGACCAAAAATACCGATCGGTATAGATGCCGCGTATCTCCTGAAGTTGTTCGTGCAGCCGCTGGCGCAGTGGCGGCACGCCGGGTTCCGGAACCACGGCCGCGATGATGAGTGCGACAGCCGCCGTCAGGCCGGCGCCGGCGGCGAACAATCCGCGCCAACCTATGGTTTGAACGGCGAACTCGGCTGGCAGCGTCGCTGTGAGCATGCCCAAACCGCCCACCGACATGATGCAGGCGTTGGCCAGGGCGTGACGCGATGGGTGAAACCACAGCACCACAGCTTTGAATCCAGCCATCAATCCGCCGGCGAAGCCAAGGCCTATCAGAGCGCGGGCGGCGGCCAGTGCCAGGGCCGAGTTGGCCAGTGAGAACAATAACGAGCCCAGCGCTGCCACCAGCAGCAAGGTGGCTTGGACGCGGCGCGGGCCGAAGCGATCCAGCAAGATCCCCAATGGGAGTTGAAACAAGGCGAAGGCGATCAAGTACGCCGCTGTCACCAATCCGAGCTGGCCCGCGTCCAGATGAAGATCCGCGGCCAGATTCGGCGCCACTACCGCGTTGATGGCGCGGAACATGTAGGAGAGAAAATAACCTGCCGCAAACGGCAATAACACCACCAGCACTAGGCGAACAGGCATGGACTTAGCGCAGGGGTTGGACACTTAGGGGTCATTTCCTCTGATGACAATTGTGGAGTAGGCCATTGCTCTGCTTTTTGGGGATGAGCGTTACGCTGATGCGGGCCGCTAAGCCGATGAGAGACAATTCTGCATCGTCGCCCCGGGCGTGATGGAGATGCGATCATAGCAGCCCGCCGCTACGCGCTTTAAGGCCGAATGTGGTACTAAGGGGTAGGCGGTTTTGGGGCAACAGCGGGGAGTGAAGCGGGTGCAGCCTTATCAGATGCGCGAAACATGGCGGGTCACGAAGCCGGCGGTGCGTGGGGAGCGCGGTCTTGTCTCAACGCAACACTACTTGGCCTCCGAGGCAGGTGCTTCGATCCTGCGCGCCGGCGGGAACGCCGCCGATGCGGCGGTGGCCGCCGGTTTGGCGCTGGGCGTGGTGGAGCCCTGGATGAGCGGTATAGGCGGCGGTGGTTTCATGCAATGGATGGACGCCACGTCTGATGCCACGCTTAAGGCCACGTCCAAGACAGTGGCAGCCGGAGCGGTCTCGGGTGTCGATTTCGCCATGGTGTCACCCCAGGGACTGGACCCGGCCGACTATCCACTGGTGGCAGGGACCAACGCGGCGGATAAATTCAATTGGCCCACCGTATTCGAGGATCGGCATACCACTGGCCCTTACTCGATTGCGGTGCCGGGCTACCTGGCCGGTATCTGCGCGGTGTTAACGCGCTATGGCACCATGAGCCTTGCCGATGTGATGGCGCCGGCTCTTGAGTTGGTGCGTTTCGGTTTACCATTGGATTGGTTGGCGACGCAGAAAATCAGCAACAACGCCAGGGATTTGCGCAACTACGCCGCCAGCGCGCGGATGTATCTGCCGCACGGATTGCCTCCCGTGGGGCCGGTCAACGGTGAGGTGACGGGACTGCCCTGGCGGGAATTGGTCACCACCTATGAGGCCCTCGCCACCGATGGTATCGAGGGCTTTTACTCCGGCGCGTTGGCGGCAACGCTGGCGCAAGATGCACACGATGTGGGCAGTTCCATGCGCTTGTCCGATCTTCAGGCGTATAGCGCGCACCCGTTCGAAGGCAAACCCGTACACTACCGGGACGCCCGCGTGTGGGCGCCGCAGGGGCTCAATGCAGGACCCAGCTTGGAGTACGCTTTAAGCGCTTTGCAGACCCGATGGGCGGCGGCGAGCAGCGGTCCGGATGGCGCCGCCTATGCCCATTACGCCGATGTGCTCCTGGAGGCCTATGCCCGGCGTTTGGCCACCATGGGCGTTGCTTCGGGCTCAGGCAATACCTCCCATCTAGGGGTGATCGACGGGGCCGGCAATGTGGTCTCATGGACCCAGACCATCATGTCGGCATTCGGCTCCAAGGTGGTGATGCCAAGTACCGGCATCACCATGAACAATGGCATCATGTGGTTCGATCCGGTGCCTGGCCGCCCCAATTCCATCCAGCCGGGGGTGCGTCCTCTATCCAATATGTGTCCGGCCATCGTTGAACTGGCCAATGGCTGCCGCTTGGCGGTGGGCGCCTGTGGCGGGCGCAAGATCCTCCCCGCCGTCTTTCAGCTTATCTCCTTCATGGTGGACTACCGTATGTCGCTGGAGGAGGCCATGCACACGCCGCGCATAGATGTGAGTGGCACCGATGAGGTGGCTGTGGACAACCGCTTGTCAGCCGATGTTGTCCGTGTGGTGAGCGATGGGCGGCGGTGCAAAGTGGCGCAACACGGGGTCTATCCGAATCAATTCGCGCTGCCGAACATCGTGGCGCTGCACGACGGCGTCTATAGCGGCGGGGCTTTTATCATGTCACCCACCGCTGCCGTCATTGCGGTATAAAAGTTGTGGTCATGTAAAGTCGTGGCCGCCCGGATAAGACTCACGCCAGGCAAGACTCACGGCAGCGAGCGGGCCGCCTCTTTCTGTGTGCGTGTGACTTTCACGCCGAGCCGCCGCAGGAGATCAGGTGTGGGGTAAGCGTCAGCCGGCAAGCGCAGTTCGAGCTGGACCGCCCGCACTGCCTCTCGCGTGCGCGCACCGATGATGCCGTCTACTTTACCCACATCATGGCCGCGTGCCTGCAAAGTCCGCTGCAAAGAGCGAATTTCATCAATGCCTAGCGGCGCAAAAGTCACCTTATTAATCCGCAGCCGCGGGGCGCCGGCCAAGCGGGTGGCTAGATAGGCGGCGGTGGTGGTGTAGATCAGCGATTCGTTCCACTTCAAGTAGACGTGGAAGTTCTCATAGGCCAGAAACGCCGGACCGCGCCGCCCCATCGGCAACAGCAACGACACCGGCGTATCCGGGGCGGGCGGGCGGCCCTGCGGGCGCCGCTCAACGCCTTTTTGTGCCCAATAAGACCAGGGTCTGGGTGAGTAAACACCGGCGTGTTCCCAGGGCAGCACCTGCGGCAGGATCGCCTCTTCCAGCCACGGCTCACCGGCGTTCCAGCCGAAGGCGCGAAGCAAACCGGCAGCCGATGCCAAGGCATCCGGCACGCTAGCTATGAGGTCGCGGCGGCCATCGCCGTCCCAATCGACGGCGTTGCGCAAATAATCCGATGGTAGGAATTGGACTTGGCCCAGCTCCCCTGCCGGGGCCCCACGCATCTGTTCGGGGGTCAGATCACCTGCCTCGATGAGCCGCAGCGCGTCCAACAACTACGGGCGGAATAACGCTGGACGGCGGCAGTCGTAGGCCAGGGTTGCGAGGGCGTCCAGCGTCGGAAAATCGCCGTTGTTGGCACCGAAGTCGGTTTCCAAGGCCCAAAACGCCGTGATCACCGGACCTGGCACGCCGAACGCTCTTTCCAACTCGGCGAATAGCCGCGCGCGCTGGCGCAGTTGTCTGGCGCCGTGTTCGAGCCGGTAGCCGGACACCATGCGTCTTGCGAAGGTTAAAAAGTCCTGGGCAAAAACCGCCGCACTGCGATCGCGGTCGATGACCGCGCTGCTGAATCTCACCGGTGCCAGTGCGCGCAACGCTGCCGCTGACAAGCCCGCCTGAGTTGCTTCATCGGTAAAACTGCTCAGCCACTTGTTGAACGGTTGAGTGTTGCGGCAAGCGGCATCGACGTTGGTGCAGAATACAAGACTCAGGGCCATACAGGCGGCGCACACCGCCAGCGTATGAGCAGTACGCAATTGTTGGATCATTGTCAACCGTAAGAGCAGCGCTAAAAATAGTCATTTTTTCGTGAGTGCAAGGAAGCACTGCGCGCACAACCGCAGTGTATAGGTCATACCTGATGATTCGAGCACGGAACCGACACCTGAAGACCCGTATTTAGCTCAGCTATGGGCGCGGTTTCGCCGGTAGAGAGCGCATTTTTGGTGCGTCAACATGACGTCGCGCAAACCGTGCTTCCCAGTGCCTAAGGATACGTGGGCCAACGTCCGAGTGTAGCGGGAATTTGTAGGCTTGGACCAGCGTCCAAGCAAGGTATCGGTAGATTGAGGCGCCGGCGTTTTGCGACCGGTGTGGCGGTGAGAGTCATGCTCCAGTGCCGAGTGCGCCCGCTCATGTTGAATTTACTCGCCTGCTTGGCCGCGCTGCCATGGAGCCCCCTGGCCAGTGCGTACGAGGGTTCGGCGTTCGCCGATGTAGAGCGGGTTGTTTTCGCTAACCCCTACGCCCAATTGCCGCGTTATCAAGTGACCGAAGCCGAACTCGATGAGGAAACTGGCGGTGGCGAGACGGCTAACCGGTTGCTGGCAGCGGCCCGGCGTACCCTTTCGGTACGGCATGATTTGATTCAGTTCGAGGGTGGGCGCAAATTGTTTCAGGCCAACGGCCGTTGTTTCTCCGGCACTTGGAATATCACCGAACGATCGGCCTTCAGCGGTTATTTTGCCGCCGGCTCTAAAGGCCTGGTTATCGTGCGCGCTTCCGTTTCCCTATCCGAGACCACGCGCGGCCACAAACGGGCGTTCGCCCTGGCGGGCAAAATCTTTCCAACGCTCGATCCGGCGCAGGTGGTTAAAACGGTCAATTTCTTCGCCATGGAGAACTTGCTAGGAACCTATGATGATTATTTTCTCGACGCGGTGATGGACAATGAGCCCGAGGTGTCAGGTTTGCCGGGAGGATTGAGCCAATTCTTTCTAGGGCTGCGCATCTCCGGTGACTTGGAGACGGCCGATCGGGAAGTGAGTGGTGACGCCGCCAATGTCCGTTACCGTCCAGTGCGTCCTATTGCCGCTATTGATGCACCTTCGGTAGCGGCCCCGCGCTGGATGCGTTTGACAGTGGCGCCAGAGACTGTGCGGGTTGATGCGGATGATTTTCGCGATGAGCTGGCGCTCGCCAACTATCCGGGTAAACGGCTGGTGTTCGACGTCGCGGCCGCGGCCAACCATGCAGGTGGCAAGGCGTCCGCTGAGTGGCGCAGATTGGGTTATATCGAACTCACGCGGGACGTGGTCTCCCATGGTTGCGATGCGCGCCTGCATTTTGCCCATCCGCCGGCGCAATAAAGGGCCGGGTCATACCGCTGTTTAGCCGTCACTATCATGGGGACATAAGGATATTGAATCAGCTACTTGGTGCCGTAAATGCGATCGCCTGCGTCGCCTAGCCCCGGTACTATATAGCCGTGTTCATTCAGATGTTCGTCGATGGCGGCGGTAAAAATAGGTACATGCGGATGGGCTCGTTGGAATTTTTCCACGCCTTCCGGAGCCGCCAATAAGCACACCATTTTGATATCGCGCGCGCCGGCTTCTTGGATCCTATCGATAGCGGCAATAGATGAATGAGCTGTAGCCAACATAGGGTCCAATATCAGTACTGGCCGGTCGGACAGATCATCGGGTACCTTGAAATAGTATTCCACCGCGGCCAGTGTCTGCGGCTCTCTATATAAGCCGATGTGACCGACGCGGGCCGATGGCATCAGTTCCAACATCCCTTCCAGCAAACCGTTGCCTGCGCGCAGAATGGAAATAAGCACTAGTTTTTTGCCCGCCAGCGAGGGCGATCGCATAGTCGCTAGGGGCGTCTCGATGGTTGAGTCTTCCAACCTCAAATTACGGGTCACTTCATAGCCGAGCAGTAGCGAGATTTCTTTTAGCAGTTGCCGGAATTTCGCCGTCGGCGTATCGATGCGCCGCATTAGAGTCAGCTTGTGCTGTACCAGGGGATGGTCAACAACGGTGCACTTTGCCATATTTGCTCCTCTGTGCAATCCGACAACTTAAAGAACTAAAACCGCAATAACGCGGCGCCGTAGTGCGGTACGCACAGCACACCGGAGCGGCCAAGTTAGAGGCAATCAGTTACGCTTAGCTTGACGGTGTTGGCGTCCAATTCTACCAGGGGCTGCACTCGGCCTGGCCAATTCCTACCTGAAACGGTGCCTGCGCAAGAGACTCGTCTCTGCGCGATCCCCAAGCCAGTTCGGACTTGTTGCTGGTCAACATACCGCGCGAAAGCGTGGTCGTGCCTGGCGGGTCAACATCGGTCCGGGGTTGCGTCGGCCTGCTCGCCGCCGCTTACTTTCACCCCAAACCCTCATCAGCGTCACCGATCGGGGTTCGCCTGCGCCCTGTGCCGACGCCGCATGGCGCTCAATGCGGGCGCTTGGCTCCCATCGCAGTGGCTGACCTCTCTACACCGCCAAACTTCCTGTTCGCCAAATAACGGCGCTTTCGGGAAGCCATTAACATACCCGCACCCCAAACCCTGGCGGATTGGGAGCGGTGGATGTCTTTTGCCCTGATGCTGGTGGCTTCAAAGAGCGGATTGATCTGAGGTCGGTAGGACTGTGGTTCGGCATCATTTAGGCTCGCTATAGGCTCGGAAAACGGACGCGTAGGAGCGTTTCCGTATGTGACAGAGAGTGTGGCGAGCAACGAGAAAAAATAGAAGAATCAGTGAGTTAGGTGACGCTATGTTGCAATTATGTCAGTGCCCAAGCTTTAACGTAAGAGTCAGCTGCTCTGCCAACTGAGCTAACGGCCCGGGAGGGCGCATAGTGTAGGGATGCGTCTGCCCCGATTCAAGCGCTGTCGATTGTGCCGCCCGACCCGTCATGGCAAAATCCGACGCTTGGTTTCGCGCCCTGAAGTGCAGTGCGCGCAAAATAACTGAATCTTTAAGCGAAAGTGGCGGAATTGGTAGACGCGCTGGCTTTAGGTGCCAGTGGGGCGACCCGTGCGAGTTCGAGTCTCGCCTTTCGCACCAACTCCTTCTCTTTGCCGAGGTATGTAACTGATGGAAGTGGCCGTAGAGACCACCGAGGGGCTCCAGCGCCGGATGACCGTGCAAGTTCCGGAGGATGATATTGCTGCCAAGGTGGGCGACCGCTTACGGGATCTGACGCGGTCGGCGAGTGTGCCTGGCTTCAGGCCGGGTAAGGTGCCGCTTAAAATTGTCGCCAGACGCTTCGGCAAGCGGGTCCGTGATGAGGTGGTGGGCGAACTCGTACAGCAAAGTTTCTACGACGCCGTGACGCAAAAGGAGCTGCGCCCGGCCAGCGGGCCTGTGATCGATCCGTTACAAGCGGAGCCGGGCGAGGGGTTGTCTTATACGGCGGTTTTCGATGTGTATCCGGAGTTTGACTTGGCCGCCGTTGAAGGCGTTGAGGTGGCACGCCCGACCGCTGAGGTAGAAGATGGCGATGTTGACAGGATGCTCCAGACCCTGCGCGAGCAGCGCAAGCAGTTCAACGAAGTCGATCGGGCGGCGGCGGATGGCGATCGGGTGACCATCGATTTCGAGGGCTCTATCGAGGGCGAAGCTTTCGAGGGGGGCAAGGGGCAAGACTTTGCGCTGGTGCTGGGCAGCGCCAACCCGGTCCACGGGTTTGAGGAAGGCATAATCGGTATGTCCGCTGGCGAATCCAAGACCATTCAGGTTAACTTCCCCGGGGACTACGCAGCTGAGCGTTTAGCTGGCAAGGAGGCCGATTTCGCCGTTAGCTTGCACAGAGTAGAGGAAGGGTCTTTGCCCGAGGTGGACGATGAATTCGTCAAAGCGTTCGGTGTAGAAGATGGCACTATCGAGTCCTTCCAGACCGAGATCCGGCGCAACATGGAGCGGGAACTGGCCGATGTAATCCGCGCGCGCACCAAGGAGCGGATCCTGGACGCGCTGCTCAGCAGCAATACCGTCGAGTTACCCAATGCTCTGGTGATGGAGGAGCGGGATCGCCTATTCGAGGCCCGTAGAGAACAGGTGCGCCGGCAGGGCATCGATCCGGATGGCTTAGGGGTTGGGCCTGAGGTGATGGAAGAGGCGGCACGCCGGCGAGTAGGCCTGGGCTTGGTGTTGGCTGAGATGATTAAAAAGCACTCACTTGAGCCTGATCCGCAGCAGGTGCGGGCGCGGGTTGAGAGCATTGCTTCGACTTACGAGGAGCCGCATCGGGTCGTCGCCTATCTCTACAGCGACAGAGAGCGGTTGGCCGAGATCGAGTCCGCAGTATTGGAAGAACAGGTGGTCGATCTGGTACTGGCCAATGCACAAGTATCGGACGAGGTGAGCACATTTGACGCGCTCACCAAGCGTAATCAGGCTCTATCCTGGGAGGATTGAAGGCCGCAGCCGGCCGCATAGGGAGGCGCGCATTAACCTATTATGAGTGCATTTATTTGAGCATGTTTGACGGCGTTGCCAGGATTCTTGGTACCCTTGCTGGAAGCTAGACGCTTTGCGCCCGCGGGAGCGCCTCGCGATCCGGTAAAATCCCGCAACAGATCACGCTTGCCAGCCATGTTGTGTGTCGCTTTTGTGCGAGCATATAGCGCGCATAGACACCGTTATTCGCAGGTGGAGTGGCTACACTCCCGATTACTAGAGGGCACCTGCTAAAAATGCACTTTTTCCGCGATTGCGGCATCAACTCCGTGCTCGAATCCTCATGTATGACCTATACACTGCGGTTGTGCGCGCGGTGCTTCCTTGCACTCACGAAAAAATTATTGTTTTTAGAGGCGCCCTAGAGTTTAAGTTACCTAACGTTGTAAGGGTTTGCTGTTGATGAATGACATCACGGATCCACCAGTTCCTTCCATAAAAGGGCTTAACCTGATTCCCATAGTCGTGGAGCAATCCGCCCGCGGCGAACGATCGTACGATATTTACTCACGCCTGCTTAAGGAGCGGGTGATATTCATGGTGGGGCCGGTAGAGGACTACACCGCCAACGTCGTTGTCGCGCAGATGCTATTCCTTGAGTCGGAAAACCCTGACAAGGACATTTATCTCTATATCAACTCACCGGGCGGTGCGGTGACTTCGGGCATGGCGATCTATGACACCATGCGCTACATCAAGCCCGATGTCAGTACCATGTGTATCGGTCAGGCGGCCAGCATGGGCGCGCTGTTACTGGCCGGTGGCGCCAAGGGCAAGCGCCTCGCGCTGCCCCACGCACGCATTATGATTCATCAGCCCCTGGGCGGTTTCCAGGGTCAGGCGACAGATATCGATATCCACGCCCGAGAGATTTTGCGGGTGCGCGAGCGCATGAATCTTATCTTGGCGGAGCATACGGGACAAGATCTGGAGACGATTGCCGCGGATACGGAGCGCGATCGATTCTTGGAGGCTGACGAGGCGCAAGCTTATGGGCTTATCGATCAGGTGCTGCGCGAACGGCCCAGCGCAGCGAGCAGCAATTAAGTCCCAAGCCGAGAAGCAATCTTTGCCAAGTAGGTCTTTGTTATGTAAATCTTTGACTGGAACCTCGGCTTTGCGCACCTATTCGAATACATCATCTCGAACCGACGAGTTACTGAGGACAATCGATGAGCGATAAGCACGGCAAGGGTGGCGACGGTGATCGGCTGCTCTACTGCTCTTTCTGCGGGAAGAGTCAACATGAAGTCCGCAAGCTCATCGCCGGACCCTCGGTGTTCATCTGCGATGAGTGCGTTGATCTTTGCAACGACATTATTCGCGAGGAGATCCAGGAAAAGTCCGACACGGCAACCGGTAGCTCGCTGCCCACACCCCGCGAAATCAACCATATCTTGGATGATTACGTGGTAGGACAACATCACGCCAAGAAAGTCTTGTCGGTGGCTGTTTATAACCACTATAAGCGGCTTGATTCAGGGCTCTCGGTGGATGAAGTTGAACTCTCCAAGAGCAATGTTTTGTTGATAGGTCCCACCGGCTGTGGCAAGACCTTATTGGCCGAGACCCTGGCTAGGCTGCTGAACGTACCTTTCACTATCGCCGATGCGACGACGCTCACGGAAGCGGGCTATGTCGGCGAGGACGTGGAGAATATCATCCAGAAGCTGTTGCAAAAATGCGACTACGATGTGGAAAAAGCGCAAACCGGTATCGTCTATATCGACGAAATCGATAAGATTTCCCGTAAATCCGACAACCCGTCGATTACACGCGACGTATCCGGTGAGGGCGTACAACAAGCGTTATTGAAGCTCGTCGAAGGTACCGTGGCGTCGGTGCCGCCCCAAGGAGGGCGCAAGCATCCGCAACAAGAATTTTTGCAGGTCAATACGGCCAATATCCTCTTTATTTGTGGTGGCGCTTTCGATGGCCTCGCTAAGATCATCGAAAACCGCTCGTCGATCAAAGGCGGTATCGGTTTTGGCGCTGATGTCAAAAGCAAGGATGAGAGTAAAAAGGTGGGCGAGATCTTGCTCGATGTGGAGCCTGAGGACTTGATCCACTATGGCCTTATCCCTGAATTCGTTGGCCGCTTGCCGGTGTTGGCCACGCTTGAGGAACTCGATGAAGAGCAGCTCGTCAAGATACTTACGGAGCCGAAGAACGCGCTTATCAAGCAATACCGCCGTTTGTTCGAAATGGAAGGTGCGGACATAGAGTTTCGCGACGATGCACTGCGTGCTATTGCTGAGAAAGCCATGGAGCGCAAGACGGGCGCCCGTGGTCTGCGCTCGATTTTGGAGCACGAACTCCTTGAGACCATGTATGACATGCCTTCCATGGATAATGTGATGAAAGTCGTTGTGGACGAGTCGGTGATCAGGGGAGACTCCGAACCGTTGCTCATCTATGAAAGTGACCGTCAGCGTGCCGCCACCACGGAATAGGGTGGAGGGTCCAAGGAAGGCGTTGAAAGCGCGGATCGGCGCCTCCACGTATGGGACGGCTGAGACAGGGGGTAGCGTCCGGTCCGGTTGACGATGTATTGCTTGGAACTTCGCGCTGAGTTCCCCGTTGAGGTGGCCCTTGTTCGAACGTGACGAAAGCGAGAGCGGCTTACCGCTCATCCTCCCTGTTTTACCGTTGCGGGATGTGGTGATTTTCCCCCATATGGTTATCCCGTTGTTTGTAGGACGGGCCAAGTCTATAGCCGCATTGGAACTGGCGCAGCAGGCGGATAAAAAGATCTTCCTGATCGCGCAAAAAGACGCGGCGCAAGATGATCCTGGGATCGACGATATTTATAAAATAGGCACGATCTCCTCTATTTTGCAGTTGCTAAAGCTGCCCGATGGTACCGTGAAGGTGCTGGTTGAGGGTGGCCTGAGGGCGGCGATCGAAAGTTACGAGCAAGTGGGCGATTGCTTTGCCGCTAGAGTCCTACCGCTGGCCGAGGCGCCCGCGGCGGAGCGCGAGGCTGAGGTCATTAGCCGCTCTTTGGTGACCCAGTTCGAGCAGTACGTCAAGCTGAATAAGAAGATCCCGCAGGAAATCGTCGGATCGTTGAACAGTATCGATGACCCGAGCCGATTGGCCGATACGGTGGCGGCGCATCTGGCGGTTAAGATCCCGCAAAAACAAGACATCCTTGAGATCGCCGATATTCGCAAGCGTGTCGAGCGCATCATTTCGTGCATCGAAGACGAGATGGATCTTTTTCAGGTCGAAAAGCGTATCCGTGGCCGGGTCAAGCGGCAGATGGAGAAGGGTCAGCGCGAGTACTATCTGAATGAGCAGATGAAGGCGATTCAGAAGGAACTCGGTGACATGGACGAGGCGCCTAACGAGTTGGAGGAACTGGGGCGGCGCATCGAAGAGGCTGGGATGAGCAAGGAAGCCAAGGGCAAGGCCTTAAGTGAACTCGGCAAGCTTAAGATGATGTCGCCGATGTCGGCTGAGGCCACTGTGGTGCGCAATTATATTGACTGGTTGGTCAGCGTCCCGTGGAAAAAGCGCACCCGGATCCGCCATGATTTGGCCAAGGCTGAAGAGGTGTTGGAAGCCGATCACTACGGCCTTGAAAAAGTCAAAGAGCGGATCCTCGAGTACTTAGCGGTTCAGCAGCGGGTTAAGCAGTTAAAAGGCCCTATCCTGTGTCTGGTAGGGCCGCCTGGCGTAGGTAAAACATCCCTAGGCCAATCCATCGCCCGTGCCACTAGCCGCAAGTTCGTCCGTATGTCGTTGGGCGGCGTGCGTGATGAGGCGGAGATCCGAGGGCACCGGCGTACCTACATCGGTGCGCTGCCTGGCAAGATCGTGCAGAGCCTGTCCAAGGTCGGCGTGCGCAATCCCTTGTTTCTGTTGGATGAAGTGGACAAGATGTCAATGGATTTTCGCGGTGATCCGTCCTCAGCGTTGCTCGAAGTGCTGGATCCGGAGCAGAATCATACGTTTGTCGATCACTATCTTGAGGTGGACTACGATTTGTCCGATGTGATGTTCGTGGCTACCGCCAATACCATGAACATCCCTGGACCGCTGTTGGACCGGATGGAGGTCATCCGTATCTCCGGCTACACAGAGCCTGAGAAGATCTCCATCGCGCACCGCTACCTGATAGACAAGCAGCGCAAGAACAATGGTCTTGCCGAAGAGGAGATTAAAATAGAAGAATCGGCCACCACCGATATCATCCGCTACTACACGCGTGAAGCTGGGGTGCGGAATCTGGAGCGTGAGATCGCCAAGATCTGCCGCAAGGTGGTTACGGAAAAAGTCCGCACTAAGAGCGCAGAGCGCATTGATGTTGGCGCCGATGTGCTGGAGCAATATTTGGGTGTTCAACGGTTTCGCTTTGGCCGCGCCGATGAGCAAGATCGCATCGGTCATGTCACCGGACTGGCCTGGACCGAAGTGGGTGGCGATTTGTTAACCATTGAGGCGGCCATAACTCCAGGTAAGGGCAAGCTCGCTAACACCGGTTCGCTCGGCGATGTGATGCAAGAATCGATACAGGCAGCCATGACTGTGGTGCGCGCGCGCGCGGCCGTGTTGGGTTTGGCGGAAGATTTTTATCAAAAGCACGATGTACACATCCACGTTCCCGAAGGTGCGACTCCCAAAGATGGTCCGAGCGCAGGCATCGGTATGTGCACGGCCCTTGTGTCGGCGCTGACGCAGGTACCGGTGCGCTCCGATGTGGCTATGACAGGGGAAATCACTTTACGCGGGGAAGTGCTTCCGATCGGTGGCCTCAAGGAAAAACTGCTGGCCGCGCTGCGTGGCGGCATACAGCTTGTTTTGATCCCGGAGGAAAACCAAAGAGAGCTTTCAGAAGTACCTGATGAAATCAAGGACGGGCTGGATATACGCCAGGTTAGATGGATGGATGAAGTGCTTGAGTTGGCGTTGCGGCACATGCCTGAATCGCGTGACGATACGAAGGGTGATTTGGTGCCGACCGAGCCGCCGGCAGACAAGGATGAAGCTGGAACTCTCATGAAGCATTGATGCTGGTGACGGTAATAATGACGCATAGAAGGATGACAGCTAAGAATCCGTTGCTATAATACGACGCTTGGTTGCGCGGGGAGGAGTTCGGCGTCAGAACGCAGACGGTGCCCTAGGTTACTGTGAGCCTCAGGTCACGGTGAAACCGAAGCATTGCCAATCCTGGGTTGTTGTAAGCCCGGATTGCTATAAGCCTTGGATGAGTAGCCTGGCAGTATTATCGGGTGCTTAGCTCAGCTGGGAGAGCGTCGCCCTTACAAGGCGAAAGTCGGGGGTTCGATCCCCTCAGCACCCACCAGTAGCCGTCGGAGCGGTAGTTCAGTTGGTTAGAATACCGGCCTGTCACGCCGGGGGTCGCGGGTTCGAGTCCCGTCCGCTCCGCCATATACGAAGGGCGCTCCAGTTTGGCTGGCGCGCCCTTTTTCATGTGAATGAGTTGTCTGGTCTTGCGGGTCATACATCGCAGGCGGATGCCAACATAGTCTGAGACCTAGTAGATCCGATGCTGCAAAACATTCGAGACCGAGCCAAAGGGTGGCTAGCGTGGGTCATCGTCATAGTTATTTGCGTGCCGTTCGCACTATGGGGGATCCAGGAATACTTTGGCGTCGATCCTAACGTTCCGGTGATTGATGTGAACGGGCAAGAGATTAGCTTGCAGACATTCAATCTGGCGTATCAACGCGCTCAAATGCAACGGCCCGTGGATATCGATGATCCGGATGCCGAGACGCAGCGTAAGAACGAGCTGGTTGAGCAGCTTATCAACAACGAAGTGATCGTGCAGGGCGCATCGGCGCAGGGTCTTCGGATTTCAGATGCGCAGCTAATCGGCGCCCTTCAATCGACCCCCACTTTCCAACGCGACGGACGGTTCTCTCAGGAACAATACGAAGCATCCCTGCGCAACGTCGGGTATACCTCGTCCAATTTTGAGTTCTATCAGCGCCGCTCGATGTTGGTCAATCAAATTGCTTCTGCGCTGGGTGACTCCTCTTTTTCCGCTGACTTCGAGACCGAGCAATTGTTGGGTTTGCAAGCCCAGCGCAGAACGTTTTCTGCACTGATCATAAAGAGCGCGGCGCAAGAGAATGTTGAACCCACGGAGCAGGAGTTGAAGGACTATTACGAGAGTAATAAGCAGGAGTTCAACTCTGAAGAGCAGGTGAAATTGGCTTATGTCGTGCTGTCAAAAGCAAAACTCGCCGAGTCTATTGCCATACCCGGTGACGATGTTCTAAGGGCGCAGTTCGAGACTGACAGTAGGCTTTATACGCCGCCCGAGCAGCGCACGGTACGGCATATTTTGGTTGAAGTCGATGAGGAAGCGGATGCTGCCGCCGTAGATGCGGCGAAGAGCGAGATCGAGGTTGTGCGGGCGCGTATTGCTGGCGGTGAAGCGTTTGAGGATGTCGCTAAGGAAGTGTCCGCCGATGCGGCCTCGGCCGCTCAAGGCGGCAGTCTGGGCGAAATCGGGCGCGGTTTCATGGTACCTGAATTCGAAGAGGCGGCGTTCGCCCTGGCCGCAGGTGAGTTGAGCGAACCGATCAGATCGCCGTTCGGTTTTCATTTGATCCGGGTCGATGAGATTTCTGGTGATGGGGAGCCTACATTTGCCGAGGTGCGCGATGAAGTGTTGGCGGAGTATCGCAAGAAGCGCGCGGAAGGGGAATATTACGAGCAAGGTACACGTTTGCGGGATATGGCGTTTACCGAATCTGGCTCACTGGACTTCGCCGCCGAAGAACTGGCTTTGACCGTTGAGCAAACGCCGTTTATTAGCCGGGAAGGTATTACTGGACATCCGGTTGCCGGCGATCAGCGGGTACTGCGCGCGGCTTTTGGCCAGGAGGTGTTAGAGCAGCGCGTCAACAGCGATGTTCTAGATCACATAGATGGCACGGCTATAGTGGTTCGTGTGGAGGAGCACCGCCCCAGCGCCGAGCAGAGTTTCGAGGATGTGCGCAATGAGGTCGAGAAAGTGGTGCGTGCACAAAAAGGACAAGCAGCGGCGAAGAAAGCAGGCGAGGCGCTGGTACGCGAGCTTCGAGGTGGGTTAGACGCCGAGGCGGCGGCTAACCGCATGGAACTCAAGTGGACCGAGTTCGCTGCCTTGGCCCGTGGCGCGAAGGGGCCCGATGCGGAGGCGCTCGAGTTGGCTTTTAAGATGCCTCACCCCAAAGAAGAGCAACCTGAAGAAGACAACCCCAAAGAGAATAACCCCGAAGAAAATAAGACGGCGAAGAAAAATAACGCTGTATTCGACGGGGTGATCAATGAGGCAAAGGATTATGTGGTGGTAATGTTGACTGAAGTAAGCGAAGCCAAGCTACCGCTGGAGGCAGCCAAGACGCAATTCGCTAACGGCCTCGCTCGGGACATTGGTCAATTTGAGTTGCGCGGACTGATTGATGCCCTACGGGCGAAGGCGGATGTGGAGATTTTCGAGAGCCGTCTATAGTTGTTCATCTTCTTTAGGGCGCCTCTAAAAATAGTCATTTTTTCGCGAGTGCAAGGAAGCACCGCGCGCACAACCGCAGTGTATAGGTGATACCTGAGGATTCGAGCACAGCGCTGACGCCACAATCGCGGAAAAAGTGCATTTTCAGAGGTGCCCTTTAGCTATTTGTTTTCCATGGCTATATATGCGTGGTCCAATGTTTAGAGTGGTCCGCCCAACTGCTAGTGCCGGGCGGAAGCGGCTCTGTGTTATCTGCCTTCCACAATCCGCTCTTTGCGTTTGAACCGCTTGCTCAAGAATTCCATTTGATCGGCTAAGATCCTGCGGTTGGACAGTGCTAGATACTCCGCCCGGTTTGGTGCGTAAGGCACTGCCACTAGGGGCATGTCGGCCTCCTCTGGCGTGCGCGCACCTTTTTTGTGGTTGCACGGCCGGCAGGCGGTAGCGACATTGTTCCAGCTATCCCGCCCGCCCTTGGACAGTGGCACGATGTGATCTCTAGTGAGTTCATACTCGAAGAATTGCTGGCCGCAGTACATGCAGATGTGTCCATCGCGCAAGAACAACTCCCGGTTGGACAGGGGCGGGGTTCCTGCGTGCATGTGTCCGCGGGCACTGCCTCGCACCGCGATGATGGAGTTGATGTTCACGCACGAGCGCTCACCCGTCTCGCGCGAGCGGCCACCCCAAAATGTAAAGCTCTGCTCTCCGGCGCACCAGGCGATGCGATCGCGGGTGTGAAGCACTATCGCCTCTTGCCACGGGATCCAACGCAGCGGCTGGCCGTTGATCTCCAGCCGTAAAATCAGGGGGGACACAATTCTTCTCTCTTTTTTAGGTGTTAGGTGAGTTATTTTGCCTAATCTTGCCGACGGTTAAAATTACCCCTGGATTACAGTTAGGTGAAGCCACAGGGACTGACTATGAGTGTAACCAGTGAGGTTACTTGGTGATTCCCCTTCGTAAGCTGTATTTTGCAGGCCGATGCAAGGAAAATCTGTATGTCCTCGACATGGATGCCGACCTGTTTATTGGGCTGTCTGACCCGAAGGATGGTGAGTTGCCTAGTGGTTCTTGCAGTGTGAGTGTTAACGGAATAAAGCGCTGCTTTTATGACACTTGTTGCTTTTACAACACTTGTTCGCGGGTGGGCCGCTTATTCCACGGCCGCAGAGTGAACTTGCCGCAACATGAAATAGAAATCCAGTTCATATTCAACCGCGGCGTATATTCCATATTCGGGGACTAGCTTAACCCATATTTAGGCACTATCGGATAACTGGATAAGTGGCTAACTGGGTAGGATTTCAGGTACTCATACCTATGGTGCTGTAGCCAGCATCAACGTACAAGATCTCGCCGGTGATACCCGAGGCTAGTTCCGAGCACAGGAAGGCCGCTGCATTGCCGACTTCGTGGATATCGACATTGCGTTTTAAGGGAGAGGTATTGCGCGCATGTTCCAAAAAGCTACGAAACTCCGGGATGCCGGCGGCAGCGAGGGTCTTTATAGGCCCGGCGGAAATGCCATTGACGCGAATATTTTTGGCCCCTAGATCGGCTGCCAGATAGCGCACGTTAGCTTCTAAACTGGCTTTGGCGAGGCCCATCACGTTGTAGTTGGGCACTACCCGTTCGGCGCCCAGATAGGTGAGGGTGACGATGGAACCGCCGTTGGCCATAAGGGTGGCGGCATGGCGCGAGACGGCGGTTAAACTAAAACTGCTGATATCATGGGCTATGTGAAAAGCCTCGCGGCTTACCTGCGAAAAATCGCCTTCCAAGGCTTCGCGCGGTGCGTACGCAATAGCGTGTACCACCACGTCCAAGGTATCCCACGAAGCGGCCAACTGTTCAAATACGCTGGTAATGGATTCGTCTTGCGCCACGTTGCACGGCAGTACCCGTTGCGAGTCTACCGCCGCTGCGAGCTTTCGCACTCGCTCGGCTAGCCGCTCTTCTTGATAGGTAAATGCCAATTCCCCACCTTGCCGGTGAATGGCTTGCGCAATCCCCCAGGCGATGGAGCGGTTGCTCGCCACGCCCATCACGAGCGCCCGTTTACTCTGCAAGAATCCCACCGGTGCGACTACCTACACTTTAATCCGAGGTTCGGACTTAATCTGAGGCCTGGAGCCCTAGATCTTAACCCAGTTTCCATAACTGCATTCATAGCTATTACCGTTATTAGTCACTTCAGCACCTTCAGGGAATTCCCCCCCATTCCAGTAGCAGAATCGGGTCGCTGCGTCGAGCACCACGGTCGATTCGGATTCCACGTCCACCATAATCGGTGAATTTTTCTTAGCGGGGTCTTGGGCATCGACTTCGGTTACGTCGGCCATCGCGATGGTCTCCCTAATGTTTGGTTAGCCGTCATTGCGACACTTTACTTGAGGTCGCGAGCCTTCGATAGATGGTCGCTGGTGCGCGCGAGCCGTGTGACGATGCGGCTGTCGTTTTTGAGAACCGCAGCACTGCCTTTGACGATGATATAAAAAGCCTGATCCGTCTCCCTCTCCTGGACCACATTGTCACCGGCGAGTGCGTTTACCCACCGGGTCGCTCTGACCACCTCCCAGACTTCCGCGTCCGAGAATTCCTGAAAGAAGCGCAGCTCCTTGACCCGCGAGAACTTCTAGTCCTCCTCGAGCTCCGATGGCGTGTACAACTGGCCCGCCACTCGGGCCAGTTCGATAGCAAATTCAAGGCCAGTTTTGTAGCGCTTGTTCCGGTCTTTTTCCAGCGCCTTGGCGATCACCGTACTGAGCTGCTCCGGTGCCTGCACGCGCAGCGAAGAAACAGTGGGCGGGGTTTCGTTTAGAAGCTGAAAGATGAGCCGCGTGAGCGGGGCCGGCATGAACGGCGGGCGGCCGGTCAGTAACTCGAATAACACTGCGCCTAGGGAGTAGATGTCGGTTTGGTTGTTGAGTTCTTCCTCGCTCGCCTGCTCGGGAGACATGTAGAGGGGGGAGCCGACTATGCCTATCACCTGCGTGGTGTCTGCCTGCGCCTGTAGGGCGATGCCGAAATCGCCAATTTTCACATCGTCATCGTCCGTGAGCATGATGTTGGTCGGTTTGATGTCTCTGTGTATGACGCCGCGCCGGTGAGCATAGTCGAGCGCTTTGGCGCATTTGAATCCAATCTGAACCACTTTCTCAATCGCCAGTAGCTTGTCCGGTGTGCAGTAATCTTTGAGGGTCAAACCGCTAGAGACGTATTCCATGACGATATACGGCTTGTTATCTTCTTCACCGGCGTCGAATATTTTGAGGATGTTAGGGTTGTTCAACGAGCCTGCGGTATGGGCTTCGTTGAAGAACATCTTGCGGAACAACCGGCCAGTGCCCCCGCTGGTGTCGCCATCCACCGCGCAGACTTTGATCGCAACGTGCCGATCTGAGAATGGATCGTGCCCGGCGTAGACAACGCCCACATTACCCTTACCGGCGATGTCGAGAATGGTGTACTTGCCGATTTTTGCCGGGAGCTGACTCATAGGGGAATCATACGAGCATCACAGCGGTGATGCAGCCAAATCCACTTGACGCTCATGGGCAACCAATGGCGCAGTGATGGCCTATCCCGAGTGGCCGGCAGCGGGCGGATAAAGATTCAGCCGCTGTCCGGGTTTGAGTATGGTCTTAGCCGTCAAGTTATTCCACTGGCGGAGCTGGGAAACTCTATAACCCAGCCGCTGCGCAATGCTCCATAGTGAATCCCCCACCCGCACTGTATACACGCGTGCGCGCTCAGCGGTGAAGGCAGCGCCGGTAGATGCGGTTACCGCGGCACCGCGCTTCGCCGGTGCCGTACGCGAGGGCGCCGTAGGCGCCGGCGGTATAGTGAGCTTTTGGCCGGGGCGCAGTATTTTTTTTGCACTCATGCCGGGATTGGCTTGAACGAGTGTGGCAACGCGCAAATCGTAGCGCCGTGCTATGGACCAAAGTGAGTTGCCGGCACGTACCTCATGAACGCGAGTCTTGCTAGAGCCGCCAACGGCGCCTGAGCGTGTCATCGGTGGTGCCGACGCTAGCGTGGCCGCGGAGGTGGAGCCTACAACAGGTACGATCAGTGTTTTTCCTGCGCGTATGAACGGTGACCGCAGCTTGTTGACTTTTTTGAGCACGTTGACTTGGGTACCGTAACGGCGCGCGATCTGGCCCAGGTTTTCACCAGAAGCGGTGACATGCCGGCGCCAGGTTACGCGTTTCGCGGGAGGGACTTTAGCGAGTTTTATTTTAAAGCCCTCGGCTTTTGGTGCCGGAATGAGCAATCTGTGAGGACCGTCCGGATCCATCGACCAGCGCTTGAATCCCGGGTTTAACCGCTGCAATTCAGCTAACTCGACGTTTGCCATTTGCGCCGCTAAGCCCAAGTCGAGTTGCGTGCCAACTTCGACGATGGAGAAGTACGGAGCATCCGCGATGGTGGCCAAGGTTAGCCCTAAGGATTCGGTTTCTAGTACCGCGGCGGCCATGCCCAGGAGGCGCGGTACGTAATCTTGAGTTTCCCATGGGAGTAGCGGCCGAATGGACCAGTAGTCGGTGTCCCGGTTTAAAGCGGCGCTGCGTGCCTGAGCACGGGTAACGGTGCCGCGGCCACAGTTGTAAGCGGCGAGTGCCAGTGGCCAACTGGCGAATTCCGCGTGCAATTCTTGTAAATAACTCAGCGCTGCGGCGGTGGCGTCAATCACGTCGCGGCGCCCGTCGTACCACCAGTTTTGTTTAAGTCCCAAGTGCCGGCCAGTGGGAGCGATTATCTGCCAAAGCCCGGCGGCGCCGCTGCTAGAGTAGGCCAGTGGCCTGTAGCTGCTCTCGACGATGGGCAACAGGGCGAGTTCCATCGGCAGGCCGCGTTGGGCTATGTTTTCGGCGATGTAGTGCAGATAAGGGGCTGCCCGCTCCGATACCCGCTTGACGTAGTGAGGGTTGTCAGCAAACCAAACCCGTTTAGCTTGCACGCTTGAATGTGGCGCTAGCTCCATGCGAAAACCACGCCGAATGCGGCCCCAAAGGTCGGTACGCCGGTCGTTGCGGTGTTCATTCGCAGAGGCTGGCGCCGAGTTGGCAGAATTTGGAGCGGAAGTGAGCGGTGCCCGCGTCGCCAGTGGTTTGGCCAAGGCCAATGCAGAACTACTGCTAGGTGAGGGCAGATCCGCCGTGGCTCCATGAGTGGCGGCGGCCTGAGCAGCGTTCTTCGAGGTATGATTTTTTTCATAACTCAGCCAAGAAAGCCCAGGTATGTTGCTGAAGTTGTCTATGGACGGCAGTTCGTCCTTGATGCCATGAAGCGTGCAACCATGACTCAGCGCCGCCGCTAGTATTGTAGCGGCGGCGGCTGTACTCCTCTGGGAACTCATGCTCATTCGGCCCATATTATGTATGGGTTGTAGCTGCGGTAAAATTGACAACATTTAGTGTGATCAACTAGTTATTATTGATATTTAAAGTGTTTTCTCTAATGCAGTGAACTATATAATGCCACCCATGAGTACAAAGCCCTCCGATGTTGTTTTCGCCGAGTGGTTCGGCAAGCTCCCCGGCCGTTTATATAGAGACGCCGAGCGGCGTGGAATATACCGGGCTTTACGCGGGCGCGCTGTACGCACCGCAGTGCAGATTGGCAATGTGTTGCAACTCCTCGATCTGGCTTCGTGCGATCCGCTTCCAGGCGCGGCCCATGTCTTGGTGGGAGCGGTACGTCAACAGCCGGGTGATATATGCGCACAGCCGCACGATTTACCGTTCTATTCCGACTGCATCGATCTGCTTATATTGCCACATGTGCTCGAAATGCACCCCCGTCCCCACGCGGTTTTGCGTGAAGCGCATCGAGTGTTGGCGCCTGAAGGGCATATTCTGATCACTGGATTCTCGCCGGTAAGCCTATTCGGTGCGGCACATCTGGCCTTGCGCCACCGCCGTAACCCGCCTTGGAATGCTAGATTGCTGAGCGTTGGACGGGTAACGGATTGGTTGGCGTTGCTCGGTTTCGAGAGGGTTGGCACATTGAGCGATCCGTTGCCAAGGCCGTGGTTGGCACCGGCCGCTTTGGCTTATAGCTTTGCCGGCGCGGTGGCGGGGAGTTACGTCTTGTTGGGGCGTAAGCGCGTGTTCGGCCTGCGGCCCATCGTGTCACGTTGGCGGCCGCGCCGTTTGGCCGTTGTGGGGGGACTTGCCGAACCGTCCACTCGCACTGCCGCGCGGCCTAAGGCTTCTAGCCGCAAGGCTCCTTGATGGTGCAGCGCGTTGAGATCCACACCGATGGGGCTTGTAGCGGCAATCCAGGGCCTGGCGGTTGGGCGGTATTGCTGCGCTATGGAGAGCATGAACGGGAGTTGAGCGGTGGTGAGGCGCGCACCACCAATAACCGGATGGAGTTGATGGCCATCATCACCGGCTTGGAAGCACTGCTCCGGCCCTGTGATGTATTAGTGCGCAGCGATTCGCGTTACGTGTTGGATGGCGCCACCCGCTGGATGAGCGGGTGGCGGCGCAACGGCTGGCGCACCGCGGCCAAGACAGCGGTGAAAAATGACGATCTGTGGCGGCGTTTGGATGCCGCACAAACGGGCCACCGCATCGAGTGGCAATGGGTGAAGGGGCACAGTGGCGATCCGGACAACGAGCGGGTGGACGCGCTGGCCCGCCAAGCGATTAAACAATACCGGGGAGGGTTGTCTTGAGACAGGTGGTGTTAGACACGGAGACCACGGGGTTGGAGCCAGAGGCGGGACACCGGATCATCGAGATCGGAGCTGTTGAAATGGTTAACCGGCGCCTCACCGGCCGTCATTTTCATCAGTATTTAAATCCGCAAAGGGACATCGATCAGGGGGCTTTGGAAGTCCACGGCATTACCCTTGATTTCTTGGCTGACAAACCGTGTTTTACCGACGTGGCGGGTGAGTTCCTGGAGTTTATCGCTGGCGCGGAACTCATTATTCATAACGCACCTTTCGATGTCGCATTTTTAAACGCGGAAATCATCCGTAGCGATCTCGAAGGCGATATCGGCGAGCGCTGCTCGGTATTGGATTCCTTGGCCTTGGCCCGCCAGATGCATCCCGGCCAGCGCAATAGCTTGGATGCGCTCTGTAAACGGTATGCGGTAGACAACTCACAGCGCGATTTACACGGCGCTTTGCTCGATGCCGAAATCCTGGCTGACGTTTTCCTGGCTATGACCGGTGGCCAGACCAGCTTGGCGTTGCTCGACGATGATGAGAATGATTACACCGCGCCTTCGGCCGATGAGCGCCGTCTCCGGCCACTAGGGCAGTTGCGTGTGGTGCGCGCCGACATGGCGGAATGGGAGGCGCACCGCACCAGGCTGCGCGCCATACACAAGGCTGCTGGTAGCTGCTTATGGTTGGAATTAGTGCCTGATGAGTGCGCATGAATGCGAATTTTGGTAAGCAATGACGATGGTTACCTAGCGCCGGGATTGAGGGCGCTGGCCGATGCGCTGTGCAGTGTCGCTGACGTCGTTGTGGTTGCCCCTGAACGCAATCGCAGCGGTGCTAGCAACTCACTGACCCTATCGCGGCCGTTACGGGTAAACCGGGCATCGTCGGGATTTTATTTTGTCGATGGCACCCCGACCGACTGCGTTCATCTAGCCCTGTTCGGGGTGCTTCGCGAGCAGCCCGATCTAGTGGTTTCCGGCATTAATGCCGGCGCTAATTTAGGCGATGACGTTATCTATTCAGGAACCGTTGCGGCGGCGATGGAGGGGCGCTTTCTAGGCCTGCCGGCGATTGCCGTGTCTCTTGTGTCGGAACAACCCACTCATTATGCGGCGGCGGCGCAGGTGGCGAAGGACATGGTGACCAATCTGTCCGAGAATACGATTCCTGGCGATACTATCTTGAACGTCAATGTCCCCGATCTACCGTACGGCGAATTAGCCGGGTTTGAAGTGGCGCGGCTAGGCTCGCGCCACCAAGCCGAGCCGGTGATCGCAATGCCCGATCCACGGGGCAATGGCTCGGTTTATTGGATTGGGGCGACGGGGGCGGAACACGATGCCGGTCCGGGTACCGATTTTCACGCGGTGCGCGAAGGCAAGGTGGCGGTTACTCCATTACATACAGACTTGACCCGAACCACGGCCATGGATTCGGTCACAGCGTGGCTTGAGAGGTTGGCACATCCGTGAGTGGAAGAGCGGGTATAGGAATGACTTCTCAGCGCGCCAGGGATCGGCTCATCGACCGCCTGCGGCAACATGGTATCGGCGATGAGCGGGTGCTGGCCGTGATGGCACAAGTGCCCCGCCATTTGTTTGTTGACGAGGCGCTTTCCAGTCGCGCTTACGAAGATACGGCACTGCCCATCGGCCATGGGCAAACTATCTCCCAGCCCTATGTGGTGGCGCGCATGACTGCGGCCGCCATAGGGGTTAGCGGTACCCCGGACAAAGTATTGGAAATAGGTACGGGGTGTGGGTATCAAACCGCTGTTTTGGCTGAGTTGGCCGAGCGTGTGTACAGCCTGGAACGTATCGGTGCTTTGCTCGATGGTGCCCGAAGCCGAGTGCGTAGATTGGGTTGCTCCAATGTGGTGTTTCGCGAGGGCGACGGTTACGCCGGCTGGCAAGATGAGGCGCCTTTTGACGCGATACTGGTGGCGGCGGCGCCTCTTGATGTGCCGGTGGCACTGAAGGAGCAACTGGCCATCGGTGGCCGGTTGGTCATCCCGGCAGGTCATCGCGAGGGGCAGTCTTTGTTGCTGATCCGCCGGCAAGCCCATGGTTTCACCGAAGAGACACTTGACCGGGTCCGATTCGTACCGCTGGTGTGAACAAGCCACCGATGACAAGAATCGCTGCCGCAATGAGCGTCGTATCCGCTCTAGCGTTGGTGGCCGCAGGTTGTACCTCGGGGCTACCTATTCAGGCGCCGGTGGATGGCGAGGAGTTTGCCGGAGCCGATTCGCGGGTGGTGCAGCCAGTCACTGGGGCCGATGGCGTGAGGACGCGCATTCACCGGGTAAAGCGTGGCGATACCTTGTACGCCATCGCTTGGCGCTATGGCCTTGATTACAAGGAACTCGCCAGATGGAACGGTATAGGCGCGCCTTACACTATCTACCCCGATCAGCCGCTTCTTCTCTCCGATACCGGCATCGATTGGCCTCAACATCGATCGCAAGGCGGCGCGCTGGCCAAGTCAGGGCAGCGTTCACCGCCGCGTTCGCCAGCGGCGAATGCCGCGAAGCGGGCCAAGCCGGTGGCGCCGCGTTCCCGTGGGAATGCGCCGATGAGTCAGTGGATGTGGCCCACCAAGGGGCGGATCGTCAAGACGTTCAAAGGGACCAAGAGGACCGGAATAGATATCGCCGGCAAGCGCGGTCAGGACGTGCTCGCGGCGGCCGATGGACGTGTTGTTTACAGCGGGAGTGGACTTCGTGGATATGGTCAGCTTATTATAGTGAAACATAATAAAAGATTCCTAAGTGCATACGCACACAATAAAAAGCTACACGTCACCGAAGGTGATGAAGTAGTTAGGGGCCAACGGATCGCGGAGATGGGAGACACCGATAGTGATCGGGTCAAACTCCATTTCGAGATACGCCGTGATGGCAAACCGGTGGATCCCATCTCCTACTTGCCCCTAAAACCCGGGTAGGAGATAACTATGTCGAGCGCGAGCCCGTTCACATCCCGTGTAGACGATGTTGCTGAGGAATCGGATCATGGGCGGGATTTTCCGCCCCCCTTGGACCCAGTCGATGAACCGGCGCCCAATGTGCGGTTCTCACCCGCAGAGACGGCGGAACGTGAGCTAGACGCCACCCGGCTCTACCTCAATGAGATCGGCTACGCCTCCTTACTCAGCGCCGAGGAAGAGGTGTATTTCGCCCGGCGGGCATTGCGTGGCGAAATGGCCGCGCGCCAGCGCATGATCGAAAGCAACTTACGGTTAGTGGTCAAGATAGCGCGCCGCTACATGAACCGTGGACTGGCCCTGCTAGACCTGATCGAGGAGGGTAATCTTGGACTGATACGCGCGGTTGAGAAGTTCGATCCGGAGCGGGGATTTCGTTTTTCCACCTACGCCACATGGTGGATCCGGCAAACGATTGAACGGGCGCTGATGAATCAGACGCGCACCATCCGCTTGCCGATTCATGTGGTTAAAGAGATCAATGTTTGTCTGCGCGCCGCCCGGCGCTTAGCTCAGCGTTTGGATAAAGAGCCAAGCGTGGAGGATGTGGCGACGGAGCTTGACCGGCCGCTCGAGGAAGTCAAGCGTATGCTCGGATTAAACGAGCGCATAGCCTCTGTGGATATGCCCCGTTCGGGTGATTCGGAGCGCTCGCTTTTAGATTCGATTCCCGATGAATACAACGTTGATCCCTGCGAGACGTTGCAAGAAGAGTGCATTCATTCCCACATGGAAAGTTGGCTGGATCAGTTGAGTGAAAAGCAGCGCGCCGTGGTGGAGCGCCGTTTTGGTTTGTATGGGCGAGAAATTTCTACCCTTGATCAGGTCGGCAACGAGCTTGGCGTAACCCGGGAGCGGGTGCGTCAAATTCAAATTGAAGCGCTCAAGCGGATGCGCGAGATGCTCGAGCGTGAAGGTTTTTCTATGGAGACCGTTTTCGGTTAGCTCCGCTTGGCGTATCAAGTCGGCGCGAGTACCGCCGCGATGACACGGCGTTCTTCGCCGATGAGGATATTGAACGTTCTACAAGCCGCCGCTGTGTCCATGATTTCAAATCCGAGTTCACTGGCGTACAAAAACGCCAGTTGGTCCACAGCCGGAAATTGTTGACGTGCGCCGGTGCCGATCAGCATTATCTCCGGCTTGAGATCCAAATAAGTTTGCAAGCTTTGCCGACTGATATCGTCTACGGTGAGTGCCGCCCAAGGTTGGGGAGCGGTATCGGCTTGAATAATTAATGATCCTGGATAGGTGGTTTCGTTAACTGCGATGCCGGCCGGTGAATAGCTGGTGATGCGAAATCTGGCGCTGTTGTCTAAGTGCAGTTTCATAAACCTTATGTTAACGCTGAGCCATGGGTGGCTGCCACGGCGGGTTCGAAGTTCATAGCCGCCGCCGCTTGTAGCTTTTCCGGCTTAAGCTGACGCCGCCAAATTTCTGGCGGTGTTAGTTCTCAATGCGGTCGATCGGGCCGTAGCGGTGCTGTTCGGTTGACCTCGGCCGAGGATTGACATAAAACCGTCATATCGCGCGCCCATGGAGGTGCCTTAAGCCTGGGGAAAGGGTCGTGATTGACTCGGATGGTTTTCGCCTGAATGTCGGTATCATCGTCAGTGATGGTGACGATAAGGTGCTGTGGGCGCGCCGGGTTGGGCAGGATTCGTGGCAGTTTCCTCAGGGTGGGATCAAAGCAGATGAAGCGCCGCAGGAAGCCTTATTCAGGGAACTCTACGAGGAACTGGGGCTGGAGCCCGCCTGTGTCGAGGTGGTCGGCTGCACCCGCCAGTGGTTAAAGTACACATTACCTTCGCGGTACGTACGCAAGAACTGTACGCCCCAGTGTATCGGGCAAAAACAGATGTGGTTTTTGCTGCGCATGGTGGGTGGTGAGGACAGTGTATGTTTGGACCACGACATAAAACCGGAATTCGACACCTGGCGGTGGGTGCACTACTGGTGGCCGCCGCGCGAAGTCATTTTCTTCAAGCGCCGGGTATATTGGCAAGCGCTTAGGGAGTTGGCGCCCCTACTAGGCCCGCCGGTTACGTCCACCACGCCTAAGCGGCCACGCCCGAACAGGTATCGCCGCACCGGGCGCAAGCGCCAGGGTCAGAAGGCGGCAGCCGCCGGTTAGTATCCGCACTAGCCGAATCGCCTCCACCCCAATCGATCTTCAACTAAATCGTCCCCCGCTCTTCTGTCTACTTCTGTGTTCTTGTCCGGCGAGATGGCCTCAAGGGCGCCTCTAAAAATAGTCATTGTTTCGTGAGTGCAAGGAAGCACCGCGCGCAGAACCGCAGTGTATAGGTGATACCTGAGGATTCGAGCACGGAGCTGACGCCGCAATCGCGGAAAAAGTGCATTTTTTTAAGGTGCCCTCAAGGGTCACCGCTACCGATGGCCCTTAGCCTCGGCGATAATGCGGCGATGCTAGGTCAGCTTTGAATAATCATGATTTCACAACAACCATCCTTAACCGAACGTGCTAGACGTGTACTGCCGGCCGGCGGCCTAGGTAATTTTCCGCCGGACTTCTTTGTGCGCGAAGGGAAGGGCGCGCGGATAAAAGACGTCAACGGCGTTGAGTACGTGGATTTTTTGCTGGGTTCCGGGCCGCTGCTGATAGGGCACGGTCATCCGAAGGTGTTGGCGGCGGTGAACGAGCAAATTCCATTAGGCACGACTTTTTTTGCTAACAATGAACACTGCGTAGCTTTGGCCGAAGCCATCGTCGAGGCCACGCCGTGCGCGGATCAGGTGCGTTTCGTCAGCTCCGGTTCCGAAGCTTCGCTCTATGCTATGCGTTTGGCCAGGGCCCATAGAAAGCGCGATAAGTTACTCAAGTTCGAAGGCGGCTATCACGGTATGAGTGATTATTCGTTGCACAGCCTCGCGCCTACGCAGCTTGCGAATTTTCCTTTACCGGTGGCCGATTCAGCCGGTATTCCAGAGCACGTTGGCGAGGATATGATCATCGCGCCGTTCAATGATGTTGAAGCGGCGGTGAGCCTTATCCGGGAAAATGCGGCAGAGTTGGCAGGCGTTATCGTCGAGCCGATGCAGCGGCTTATTCCACCCGAGCCCGGTTTTTTACAGTCGCTTCGGGATATCACCACGGAACTCGGTTTGGTGCTGATCTTCGATGAAGTCGTGACTGGTTTTCGCATGGGGTATGCGAGCGGCCAAGGTTATTACGGCGTGACCCCCGACATCTGCTCGCTGGGCAAAGTCATCGGCGGTGGTTTTTCGCTGGCGGCCATTGCCGGCCGTAGGGAAATCATGGCGCACTTCGATGCCGACGCTGTGGCGCCGGAAGATTTTACCCTGCAGATCGGAACATTGAGCGGCAACCCGGTGGCATCCGTGGCCGGCTTGGCGACGTTGAACGTGTTGCGCAGGCCAGGCACTTTCGACCGGCTTTTTCAAATCGGTGAGCGCTTGATGAGCGGCCTTCGCGCCGCTCTGGCCGATGCGGGTGTGGCCGCCCAGGTGGTGGGTGAGGCACCGATGTTCGACGTTGTATTCACCGAGCGTGAAGTGCGCAATTACCGCGATGTATTGGCCGCTGATGCCGGCCAACTCGCGCTTTTTAATCAAGTCATGCGCGCGCACGGCATCTTGAAGAGCGCCGGCAAACACTACGTGTCGGTGGCATTGGAAGAGCGTGATATCGAGCAAACCCTGTGCGCCTACCAGGCAGCGGCAAAAGCAGTTGCCGCTTAGTGGGTCTTAGCTTAGTGGATCTGCACAGTGGCGGAACAACCGATGTCTGAAGCCCTCCCGGCGCCGGCTGATGCCAATATGCGCCGGCATTCATCCCATTGGGGCGCGTTTAACGCCTATGTGCAAGATGGCCGTCTGGTGCGGGTAGAGCCGTTTGAATCCGATCCATCCCCTTCCTCTATTTCCCGCGCCGTGCCCGCAGCGGTTTATGCTGGCACCCGGGTAGCCGAGCCGTGTGTACGCCGTTCTTGGCTGGAGCAAGGTCCTGGCGCCCGGACCCAGTTGCGGGGGGCCGAGGCTTTTGTGCGCGTGTCCTGGGACGAGGCGCTGGATCGGGTAGCTGCCGAGTTGCAGCGGGTGCATGGTAATTGCGGCAAGGACGCCATCTTTGGTGGCTCCTACGGCTGGTCCAGCGCGGGCCGGTTTCATCATGCGAAGACCTTGTTGCAGCGCTTTTTGGGGCAACTGGGCGGATATGTCGATCAGATCCATACCTATTCGAATGCGGCCGGGCACGCTATCTTGCCGTATATATTCGGCGACAAAGGGTTAGGCCGTGGCCCTTTCACCTCCTGGGACAGCATCTGCGAGCACACCGATCTCTTTGTCTCGTTCGGGGGCCTGGGACTGAAAAATACCCAGGTAGAACCTGGCGGCATGGGCGAGCACAGCACCCACAAATGGCTGCCGCGCCTGCGCCAAAGCGGTGTAAAGGTGATCAGCCTCACCCCTGTACGCGACGACACCGCGCAAGCCCTCGATGCCCAATGGCTGAGTCCGAGGCCGAATACAGATGTGGCTTTGATGCTGGGCCTCGCCCATACCTGGTTATCGGAGGGGCTGCACGATGCGGCCTTCTTGCGTACCCATGCCGAGGGGTTCGAGCGTTTCGCCCGTTACCTCGAGGGCCATGAGGACGGTGTGGTCAAAGACGCGAGGTGGGCGGCCAACATCACTGAGTTGGACGCCGCAACTATCGTGGCCCTGGCCCGGCGCATGGACTCCGGGCGCACCATGATCGGTGTGGCTTACGCGCTACAGCGGGCCGAACACGGTGAACAAGCTTATTGGATGGCCGCTACCCTGGCCGCTATGTTGGGGCAGATCGGTTTGCCGGGCGGCGGTTGCGGTTTCGGTTACGGCAGCATGAACGGCTACGGCAATCCGGTGCGCCGCTTCCCCGTGCCGGTGATGTTGCGCGGACCGAACCCGTCCAACGCTTTCATTCCGGTAGCCCGCGTCGCCGACATGCTGCTCCATCCAGGTGAGCGCTATGAGTTCGACGGGATGACGCGCACCTATCCGGACGTCGAATTGGTGTACTGGTGCGGCGGTAACCCGTTTCATCATCACCAAGATCTCAACCGTTTGGTGCGCGCCTGGCAGCGCCCGCAAACCATTGTGGTCAATGAGATCTGGTGGACGGCGACGGCGAAGTATGCCGACATCGTGTTGCCGGCAACGACCACCTTGGAGCGCAATGATATAGGGGCCAGTTCGCGCGATCGCTTCATCATGGCCATGCAAAAAGCCATAGAGCCGGTGGGCCAGGCCCGGCCCGACTACGCTATCTTCTCGGCTTTAGCCGCGCGCTTGGGATTCCATGATCGGTTCACCGAGGGGCGGGACGAAGCGCAGTGGTTACGGCATCTGTATGCCGTCTCCCGCCAACAGGCGGCGCGGCATCGGATCGAGTTGCCGGACTTCGATGAGTTCTGGCGCCGGGGATATGTGGAAGTACCCGAGCCCGATGAGCCTTACATCGCATTCGAGGCTTTTCGCCTAGATCCTGAGGCCAACCCATTGAAAACCCCTTCGGGGAAAGTCGAGATCTACTCTGGGCGGATCCGCGGCTACGGGTACGATGATTGCCCTGGGCATCCTAAGTGGATGGAACCGCGCGAATGGCTGGGCGGTTCATTGGCCAGCGAGTTTGCACTGCATATGATTTCCAATCAGCCAGTCACCAAGCTACACGGACAGATGGACGACGGCCCCGTGTCCCGCGCCGGTAAGCGCGCGGGCCGCGAGCCCATCGAAATGCATCCCGAGGACGCCAAGGCGCGGGGTATCGACGACGGCCAAGTGGTACGGGTGTTCAACGGCCGCGGGGCGATGCTGGCCTGTGCCACGGTCTCGGATGGTATCCGCCAAGGGGTGGTGCGGGTATCCACCGGCGCCTGGTACGACCCGGCCGAGCCCGGCCAGCCTGGCGCGCTGGACAAACACGGTAACCCCAATGTGCTCACACGGGATGCGGGCACCTCGCAGTTGGCGCAAGGTCCGATCGCCCACAGTGCCCTGGTGGAAGTCGAGCCATACGAAGGCGAGCTACCGCCCGTGAGCGCCCATGAGGCACCGCTTATAGAGGACCGTCCACAGTAGTGAGCGCGCGTAGTGGAAACCGCCATGGACTTTGGGGCACCTCTAACAATGCACTTTTCCGCGATGGCGGCGTCAGCGCCGTGCTCGAATCCTCATGTATCACCTATACACTGCGGTTGCGCGCGCGGTGTGCTTCCTTGCACTCACGAAACAATGACTATTTTTAGAGCTGCCCTTTATGGAAGCCGTGTGCGTACGGCAGGGTGGTTGCTCGCGGCCACGCTGCTGGCCACCGCTCTTGCCGGTTGCGATAGCACTGCGGGCTTAACAACCGCCTTTGAGAAGGCCAAAGACGCGCTCGTCCAGCGGGTGCGGGGCAAGCCGCCGGCGCAGAAGAAATCGCGCCAAAGCCGGCCCCATTTGGTTGAGTTGGCTGAAGTGCGCCTGGATGCGTTCAATCTCACCCACGTTTACAGCGGCTCATTGCGGGCACGGCGCACGGTACGGATCCACGCCCAGGAGGAAGGGCGGGTGACGGCGGTCCCCTTCTACGAAGGTGATACCGTGGCCGGCGGGGAGCAGATCCTGCGCATTGATGCCACCTTGTTGCGGGCGCAACTGGACAAAGCCGTCGCTGTGCGCGAGGAATCCGCGGCTAACCTCAAGCGGCTGGCGGGTCTTCGGCGCAGCAAATTGGTCGGTGAAGACGAGTACTCGCGCGCCGTGACAGCGTTGCAGGTGGCGAAAGCGGAGGAGGTGGTGCTGCGGGCCAGGGTCGGTTACACGCAGGTGACGGCGCCGTTTAGCGGCGTGGTTACGCAGCGGCACATGGAGCCGGGCGATATAGTGGCCCGCCATGCCCATATCATGACCATCAGCGATCCGGATTCACTGCTCATCGATATCGCCGCATCGGAACTGTTGCTCCCCGATCTCTACACCGGCGATGAAGTCACAGTGCGCATCGATGCACTGGGGAGCGCTGATTACCTGGGCGAGGTCGTGCGCATCCATCCGCAGATCGATGCCAGAACCCGGCAGGGTAAAGTCGAAGTGGCGCTAAAGCCCATTCCCGAGGGAGCAAGAGCCGGCCAGTTTGCCCGGGTGACTTTCTCGGTGACGGCATTTGGCCGCACAGTGATGCCGTTCGGCGCGTTGCGGCGGGACCGGAGCGGAGAATATGTGTTCGTCGTCGCGGCAGATGGCAAAGCGCGCAAAGTGAGCGTTCGAACCGGCCGCAGACTGGCGGACCGGGTGGAGGTATTGCAGGGGTTGGAGCCTGGTGCCAACGTGGTATTGCGCGGCTTCCTGGGGCTCACTGACGGCAAGACGGTCAAAGCCGTGAACGCGCCGGCAGCATAGGCTGAGGATGTGGCTGGCGCTGCAACAGGTGGGCTCGCCGCCCTATCGGCCCGCCATCCGGTCGGCGTCACCATGCTCGCCCTCTCCATCATCGTGCTCGGCTGGTTTTCTTTGGAGCGGCTGGGCGTTGATCTACTGCCGCATATTATTTACCCGGAAGTGCGGGTACGGATCACCGATCCGGGTGTGCCCGGCACCATCATGGAAGATCAAATCACCCGGCAATTGGAGGAGCAACTCGCCATCACCGAGGATGCGATCAGCGTGCAATCGCGCAGCAGTGAAGCCCGCTCGCAAGTTGATCTGTCGTTTCAGTACGGCAAAGACATAGATGTTGCACTGCGCGATGCCAGCACCCGGCTGGATCGGGCCAAGCGCTTTTTGCCGGACACCATCGAGCCACCGGTTATCTTCAAGCTGGACCCGGCGCAGATCCCGATCCTTGATCTAGTGGCCAGCAGCGCGTTGAGACGCCCATCGGAGTTGCGCGAGTGGATCGACTATACGTTCTCGAAGTGGTTCTTGAATCTACCGGGTATGGCGGCGGTGGAGGTCGGTGGCGCACCGGTACGCGAGATCCAGGTGGTACCCGATCAGCAGCGTCTGGCCGGCTTCGGGGTGCAAGCCGATGATCTGGTGAGAGCGCTTCGCCAGGGTAACCTAGACCGGGCGGGCGGGCGCGTGCGTATGCAGCGCCAGGTCATCTCCGGGCGCACCACGGGCCGCTTCGAAACGGTAGCGGCCATCGCTTCTTTGCCCGTGCCAAGCGGCGATGGCATGGTGCGGCTGCGGGACGTGGCCGAGGTCATCGATACCGAGCGCGACGAGAAATTGCGCATCCGTTTGGACGGCGTGCCCGGGGTCAAGGTGGCTTTTCAGAAGCAGCCGCAGGCCAACGCCGTGGCCGTGGTCGATGCCGTCAATCAGCAACTCGCATGGCTGCGCGAGCAGAACTTGATTCCAGAAGATATCGAACTGCGGGTGGTGAGCGATGCCGCCGTCTTCGTGCGCCAAGCCATCATCAACGCCTCGGTGGCGGCCCTGTCTGGCTCCTTTCTAGCGATGCTGGTGGTGTTCACGTTTTTGGGCGATCTGCGGCGGACTTTGATCATCGGCTCCAGTATTCCGCTCGGCATCATGGTGGCTTTCCTGCTGATGGATACGGTAGGACTGACATTGAACGTGATGACTTTAGGCGGTTTGGCCCTAGGCGTTGGTTTACTGGTGGACAATACAGTAGTGATGCTGGAGAACATCTATCGCCACCAACGCATGGGTAAATCCGTGCACGCGGCGGCACAAGACGCGGCGCGGGAAGTGCACGGCGCGGTAGTGGCGTCCACCTCTACTAATCTGGTGGCGGTATTGCCTTTCTTGTTCGTAGGCGGCCTCATCGGCCTTTTGTTTCGCGAACTCATCGCCACCATTTCGGCCGCCATAGCCGCCTCTTTACTGGTCGCCCTAACGGTGGTACCGGCATTGGGTGCCCGCGTGCCGGCGCTGAAGCCCGGTTTGTTACGCCGCGGTTTGGACGGGCTCATGGCCATAGCGCAACGGGCTTATGGATCTGTGTTGGTCCTGCTACTGCGCTGGCGGTGGTTCGCACCTCTCCCGTTTATCTTCGCGCTTTGGTTTGTCTGGCCGGCGTTTACCTCTGGTAAGCAGACGTTGATGCCGTATGTGGATGATGGCCGTTTGCGCGCCTACCTCATTGCCGACTCGGGCATTAGCTTGGATGAAATGGATCGTCTGGCGGCGCGGCTGGAGACCTTGATCGCGGCGCAGCCAGAGGTGGTGTCGGTCTACGCGCAAGTGGGTGGCTTTGTGTTCGGGCGCAGCGAGCGGCAGGCGACTAATTTTTCCCGCTTGAGTGTGCAACTGGTGCCGCGGGCGGAGCGGCAAGAATCGACTGGCGCGTGGATCAAGCGGATGAAAAAGGAGATAAGAGCGCTCGAGTTGGCCGGGGTCCGCGTGCGTATGCGGCCCCAGGGGATCCGGGGCTTGCGGATCAGCAGGGGCGATGACGACCTCAGCTTGCGGGTGCGGGGCCCGGATCTGGATGTGCTGGCCCGTATTGGCGATGATATCGTGGCGCGGCTGGATGCGATCCCGGGGGTAGAGAATGCGCGGCACTCGGCGGAGGATTCCGTGCAAGAGCTGACGGTGCGCATCGACCGCGAGCGGGCGGCGGCGCTTGGGCTTACCGTGGAAGCCATCAGCCGGGCGTTACGCATCGCGCTACAGGGCGTTATCGCCACCGACTTCATTGAAGGGGATCGCAAATACGATGTGCGCCTGCGTTTCCCCTTGACACGGCGTTCGAGCCCGCGCGACCTGGAGTTGGTGATGTTATTCCCGCCCAGGACGGTCAGTGAGGGGGAAGCCATTTATCTGGGCGATGTGGCGAGTGTGGAATTGGTCAATGCACCCGCGCGTATTGTGCGTGACCGCCAGCAGCGTATTGTCGAAATCAACGGCAACATCGGCACTGGCAAGACCTTGGGAGCAGTGTCCAAGGCCGCTTTCGCCGTGCTGTCCGATTACGAGTTGCCGCCCGGCTATACCCTCTATGACGGGGGCGCCTCCGATACCCTGAACCGCAGTGAGTCCGTTATTCAGACGCTGTTGGCGCTGGCCGTATTCCTGGTTTTCGTGGTCATGGCAGTGCAATACGAGAGTTTGCGCAATCCGTTGATCATCCTGGCCGGCGTGCCCTTTGCCGCCATCGGCGTGGCCCTCGCCATTATGATGTTGCAACTGCCGCTGTCGATGCCGCTTTGGTTGGGGCTCATCATGCTGGCTGGCATCGTGGTCAACAACGCCATCGTCCTGGTGGAATACATCGAACTCGAACGGGGCCGGGGCCAACCGTTTGAGGCTGCCATCTTGAGTGCGGGCCGTTTACGGTTACGGCCCATACTGATGACCACGTTGACCACCGTGGTTGGCATGTTGCCCCTGGCGCTGGGGTGGGGGGAGGGGGCGGAAATGTTGCAACCGCTGGCCATCGCTATCGTCTGGGGACTGAGTTTTTCCACCCTGGTGAGCTTGCTGTTGATTCCCGTGCTGTACCGTATGATGGCGGTGGGCGATGTAACGATGATGGCGGCGCCGGCGGCTGTTTAATGCGGTCTGTAGGAGGCGGTATGAGTGCTCGTGATTGGGTCTTGCTGGTGGCGATGGTATTCACCGCAGCGGCCGCGCTAGGGGCAGATGATTTGGCACCCCATCCCAAGTATTCACCGGCGGATGTGGTGCGTATTCAACTGCAAGCCCTGCGTAACAACGGCGCTGACGATGCCGGCATCGCCCTGGCATTTCGTTTCGCCTCACCCGCCAATCGCGCCCAAACCGGTCCCATTGAGCGTTTTGCGCGCATGATCAAGCTGGGACCTTATGCGCTCATGCTGAATTACCGCCAGGCCATCTACGAGGGTGTGGAGATTAAAGGCCAGCAGGCGCAGCAAAGAGTGTTGTTGCTGGGCGCGCAACATTCCGTGCGTTACGACTTCTTTCTGCGGCTGCAGACTCAGCCACCGTACCAGAACTGTTGGATGACTGAAGGGGTAGGGGTGGTGGCCACACCAGGTGGCTCACTGGCGTTCCATCAACGCGACTGGGTGAGATTGCCATCCACTGATTTTTCCGCGAATACGAATCATTCATATTTGCATTATTTGTTCAGCACGAGATGATATAGCTAATGGATCTGTGACCTGTCATACGCCTTGCCGGTGCCGCTCATCGAGCACACGCTCGCGTGTTCATCGAGCCGTTGGCGAAAGTCGTAGCTTGCGTACTGCGACCCCTTGCCGGAATGATGCGACCGCTGTGCGCCCAACTCGCGGTGCATCAAGGCCGTCGTCAATGCCTGCATGACTAGATGACGGTTGCTCTTTGTGCTCATTGTCCAACCAACGCCTGCGACCCGTGCGCTTGCTAGGTCACGCTTCCACCGATGCAGCACGCTGGTGGCCATGCCCAGATCCTTCGCCGTGCCCACAATGCTCTGCCCAGACGACATGGCCAACTCTACGGCTTCGCGTTTGAACTCAGCGGTGTAGTGACGTCTTTCTCTTAGTTCCCATCAAACACCTCCACGGTCATTACGGCCCTTACTCTTAGGTGTTCACTTTTTTGGGGAAGACCAAGCGCGTTGCTCGCGGTATTCGTATTGACCTTTGAAACGATTGCCGGAACGTCGAATGTCGATTGTGGGCTGCGGGTGGCATACACCGTCACTTCAGTCAGGGAAACGGGAGACTGTTGTTGCCGGGCGGACGTGGTGGATACCGCCATGCGTGATAAACAACGCGCCAACGCACGTTACGCCCGTAGCGTTTCGCATCTTAGTTCTCACTTTAAGTTTGTCTTTTTGTAGATTGTTTTATCTATAAGGTTTTATTCGAATTATGCTGAATGCCAAACACCTGTTAGGTGTAATGCCATCTCACGAGGTCAGTGATAATGAGAATGGTTCTTATTTACAGGAGGAGGTTGAAATGAACAGAGGCATTTTTAAGCGGCGGGCACTCTACATGGCTGTGGCCAGTGCTCTAGCCGTCCCGGCCACCGCAAACGCGGTCGAGGTGTCCGTAAGTGGCCATGTCAACCGGGCCATCTTGTTCGCTGACGACGGTTTTGATTCCGATGTCATGCAGTCGGACAACGCTCAGTCGGTGTCGCGTTTTCGCATTACGGGTAGCAGCGAACTCGGTGTTGCTGGTATGCGTGTGGGCGTTAATCTGGAGACGGCATGGGCGTCTAACACCACCTCTAACGTAACCATCAAGGGCCGCAACGGCAATGCAACTGGCAACGATGTCAGCTTCGACATACAGCACAGCAATCTTTGGTTTAGCGGCGGTTGGGGTACCCTGACCTTAGGCCATGCCGCTACCGCCTACGACGGCATAGCGGACGCCTCTCAGGCTGGGCCAGTGTTCTTGGCCGGTACTACCAATGGCGCCACCATGGGATCATCCATTACCTTCAAGCGTACGGGTAATGCAACGTTTAACCTAGGCGATGGGCGGGGTACCACTGTTGGCAATGCGTACGAGAGTTTCGCGGGCGGATGCCAGGGCATATTACGCTATGATACGCCGGCCTTGGGCCCGCTAACCGCCTCGGTTTCTGTTTCGGACAACGAATCTTGGCAAGCCGGGGTTGTTTTAGATACTTCTTTTGCCGGAACGAATATCGTTCTTGGCGGCGGTTATGAGGATCTTGAAAACGACGTTGAGGACTCCGGTGCCATCGGTATTTCTGAACGCTGGGGCGTTAATCTGGGCGTAGCATTCCCTCAAGGAAGCAACTTTACCGTGGCTTACAGCGGCGGCGGCTTCCGCAACGGTAACGGCAATAACGGTGCCGATACGCTACAGAGCGAAGGACGGACACTGTACTTGCAACTCGGTCATCAGTGGGGCCATAACGCCCTGGCCGTCGAATATGGACAAGCCGACTCGGATGGCCAAGTGGCAGCGGGTACCGTTGATCACGAGGCGACGGTGTGGGGCATCGGTTTCACCCATGCTTTGTCCGGCCCTAGGGTTCAGCTCTTTGCCGGCTACCGCAATGTGGACCTGGAGGTGCAAAACGTGACAGGCATTGAAGACGTGGATTTATTTCAAATGGGGGCACGCGTACGCTTCTAGCTAAGTGTACTTGGAGGCAGTGTCAGCGATGAACACCTGCGCGCAGGTGTATCATCGCGCACCGCCGCCTCCCTACTTTTTGAGCAACGCCTTGGTTGACCGTTCGGTTGACTCTAAAGCGGCGTTATATGCCGCTAACTGCCGGGGGTGTGCTCGACACTAGCGCATGATTGTCCCAGCTACTGAGCTGTGGCTGCGCATTGCAGCTTTCGTGAATCCCGGGGCCCACTGATGCACATCTTCCCGTAGGCGCCGGCGAGAAGAAATTGCTCGGGGATAGCCGTTCTAGCGACACCGCATACGTCCGTCATTATTAGGCTTCGCACAAAAGAGGCGCGCTGAACATCCCATACAGTGGCTATATTGCCGCGCGGCGAAATAGCACAAACGTAACGCCCTGAGGCATCGAATGCCACGCTCCCGCGAGAGTGACGCATCGCAGACCAAACGTGCCGCGGTGCGGACGGGAAATACGATTGACCAGCGCGGGCGCAAGCGGCCACGGGCACTGGCTGGTGCTTCCTTGCACTCACGAAAAAATTACTATTTTTAGCGGCGCCCCTAGGGAGAAAATGGGCTAGAGCTGTCGCCACGGCGGGCCACGCGATACCATGGGGCGCACCGGGGCGTACTTGCCCACCTTCCCGATCTCGAATACGACTAGGAGTTAACCATGCTCGCAGCCATGTCGTGGCTGGATCTGAGCGCCGTCTTATGGTTCGCGTTCAGTTGGATCGCTTACGCGGTCATCGCTGATAAGACCCGGCTGCGCACTCGCAGCGTCGCCTACGTGATGGATGAATTTCGTGTCCATTGGATGATGGCGATGTTACAGCGCGAGTTGCGCATTATCGATACCAGTATCGTCGGCAATATTCTTCATGGCGTGGCTTTTTTTGCCTCCACCTCGATATTGTTGGTGGGTGGTCTTATCGCCGCATTGGCGGCTGGTGATCAGGCCATAGCGGTGCTGTCCGATCTGCCGTTCTCCGCCGCTACCTCTCGTAGCAGTTGGGAAATCAAAGTGCTGTTGCTGGTCGGCATATTCGTCCATGCATTTTTTAAACTGGCGTGGGCGTTTCGCCTCTTCGTCAACTGTTCCGTACTCATAGGCGCCGCGCCCCTGCCGCCAGCACCGGCGACGGTTGTCGAGCAATACGCCGGCTGTGCTGGTTATGCGCTCAGTCTAGCGTCGGAGCACTACAATGCCGGATTGCGGGCGTTCTTTTTTGCGCTAGCGGCCATTTGGTGGTTGTTGAATCCGATCGCTTTTTTGGTGGCGACTAGCGTGGTCTTGTTGGTCCTGTACCGGCGGGAGTTTCATTCACGCACCCTCAAGACCATTAAAACCGGTTTGGAGATTTCAGCATCGGCCGCAGGTCCGAAGTAATCGGGCGGTAAATCCATGGCAGACGGAAACCACGCAGCGAAGCGCCGGAGACGATGCGACGTTGTTATCACCGGCGGCGGTTTGTACGGCGCCAGCACGGCTTATCATCTACTGGCGCGTGAGCCGGCTCTGCGCGTTGGCATCGTGGAACCCGACAGCCGGTTACACCCATGCCGCCTCGGCCCGCTCAAACGGCGGTGTGCGCATCCAGGCACGTATTACGAGAGGCTCGAAGAATGCTTGCCTGGCCATGATCAACCGGTCGGCGGGTTGGCGGCCCGTGGCATTGTCGGCAGCGCGGTGATAGGGGGAGAGGCGGGATGAAGAGTTGGGTAGAGCGTGCCAACGGTGGGGATACACATTTCCCGCTGCGAAATCTTCCTCTAGGCGTGGCCGGCGAAGCACCCGGCTGCGCCACCATCATTGGCAGCCAGGTGATGCGGTTGGCATCGTTGGAGCAGGCGGGATTGCTGGCCCTACCTGGTGAGCGAATGACCGGTGAGCGGCACGCCGAGCCGGCGGCCCTTAGGACAAATTAAGCCGCCCGGCGCCGGTGTGCCGCAGTTCGGCCCCTGCCAACGGCTCGATATCGAATTGGAGCAGCTTGTATTGCTCGAACGAACTTCAATCAGCTCTATTACCCGGCGGCACAACAATTGGCTCGTCACGCCATTGGCGGGTGGCGCATGAATGTTGCTGATCTGCCGGGTTGTGGCACTATCTAGGGAACGGGTAAGGGTGAATATGGCTCGTTGTCGGAGATGACTTGGGGTGGCCGGGATCCGTTGCGGTTCCCCAATGGCACGGCCCGTACGTTCCTGGAAGATGGCCCTGGAAGACGGCGATGAGGTGATCATGAGGGGATGGGCACAGGGTGATGGTTACCGTGTGGGCTTCGGCGAGTGTGCCGGCGTCATAGCGCCAGCGCCGGATTTCCCCAGTCAATGGATTGGCAATAGATTGGCCGCTAGCGCGCTGGCGCTATAGTCTGCCAGATTCAATCAGCCCAGCTGGAGAAGCTACCGTGAACGACGAGATCCGCCGCGCACTGGACACGCTATTCGCCGCCGATTCCGAACTCTACGCCAACCGCGGCTTTGCCCGGCGGATCGGTTTTGGCAAGCGCCCGGCGCTGGTCAACATCGATTTAGCCAATGCCTGGACCCGGCCCGGCTATGCGTTCTCCTGCGAGGGCATGGAAACCATTATTCCCGCCGTGCAGGCGCTGTTGACGGTATTTAGAGCCAAGGGATTGCCGGTCGTTTATACCACCACGGCTTACGATGTTACCGACGGACCCAACACCGATATGGGGCTTTGGCACTACAAGATCCCGGCGCAAGTGTTGCAAGCCGGCTCCGATACCGTGGCCATCGACGACCGCATCGCGCCCATGGAAGGTGAACAGCTCATCGTCAAAAAACGCGCCAGCGCGTTTCACGGGACTTATCTCGCCGGTTTTTTGCGGGCCAACAACGTGGACACCGTCGTGGTCACGGGTGTCACCATGTCCGCCTGCGTGCGCAATACGGTGGAAGACGCCATCGCCGACGGTTTCAAACCCATCGTGGTCAGGGAAGCGGTGGATGATCGCATTCAGGGCGCGGTGGCATGGAATCTGTTCGATGTGGACGCCAAGTTCGGCGACGTGGAGCCTCTGGATACCGTGCTGCAACACCTACAGTGCAATGAGGCGTAACGCTTGCGCCAGCACTGGCCAGCCCGTCTAATGGGCGATGCGGTCCGTGGCCATCGGTTGAAGGGGGTGCGCTTTGATTCGTCTGGGGGTAGACGTAGGCGGGACGTTCACCGATCTGGTGTTCATCAATGATGCCAGCGGCGTGCTGCACCTCAACAAAGTGCCGACGACGCCGGACGATCCGTCCATAGGCACCATCAATGGGGCGTTGGAGCTATGCCGGCAGGCGTCCGTCGCGCCGCGTGATGTGGGGCAGTTCTTCCACGGTACCACCATCGCCACCAATATTGTGCTGGAGCACAACGGCGCCCGCACCGGTATGCTGACCACGGCAGGTTACCGCGACATCATTCATATCGCCCGCCACAAGCGTCCATATAATTTCAGCATTCAACAAGATCTGCCCTGGCAAAAACATCCCCTGGTCAGACGCAGGTACCGGCTGCCGATCACCGAGCGCATCCTGGCGCCCGCGGGCGAGATTCAAAAACCGCTGGACGAAGCGCAGGTGCGTGCCGCCGTGCGTAAGCTCAAGGACGCCGAAGTGGAGGCGGTGGCGGTCTGCTTCATGTTCTCTTTTCTCAACCCCGAACATGAACAGAGGGTGGGCGAGATCATCGCCGCGGAGTGGCCGGAGGTTTATCTGTCGCTGTCCCACGAGGTGATCCCTCAATACCGCGAATACGAACGCTTTAGCACCACCTGCTTGAATGCGTTCGTGGGTCCGAAGACGGCGCGCTATGTGGACAACCTCAACCACGGCCTCAAGAACAAGCAATTCAGCGCTGACTTGCATCTGATGCAGACCAATGGTGGCGTGGCCACCGCCGAGGGCGCCGTGCAGCGGCCCGTCACTTTGCTCATGTCCGGACCGGTGGCCGGTCTCATCGGTGGGATCTGGGCCAGCCGCCGGTCCGGGTTGAACAATGTCATCACCCTGGATGTTGGCGGTACCTCGGCCGACATCGGCGTCGCGCCCAATGGCGAGATGACCATGAAGCACCTGCTGGACTCGAAAGTAGGGGCTTATCAAGCCATGCTGCCCATGGTCGATATAGACACCATCGGCGCGGGCGGTGGCTCCATCGCTTATGTGGACCGGGGCGGCGTGTTCAGGGTAGGTCCACGCAGCGCCGGTGCGGTGCCAGGGCCGTGCTGCTATGACCGGGGCGGTGACTTGCCCACCTCCACCGATTGCAACGCCGTGCTCGGCCGGTTGAATCCGGGCAACTTTCTAGGCGGGCGCATGAGCCTTCGCATCGACTACGCCGAGCAGGCTATTGCCAAGCATCTCGCCGGCCGGCTCGATATGAGCGTGCCCGAGGCCGCCCTAGGCGCTCTCAAGATCTTGAATCACAGCATGATTCAATCCATCGAACTGAACAGCGTGCGCAAGGGTTACGATCCGCGGGAATTCGTCTTGGTGGCTTTTGGTGGCGGTGGCCCCATGCAGGCTTGCGAAGTAGCCGAGGAGTTGTCCATTCCTATCGTCGTGGTGCCGCCCAACCCCGGTCTAACCTCGGCGCTGGGGCTGCTGGCAACGGATCTGTCCTACGACTACAGCCGCACCCAGTTGTCATTGCTCAGCAAACCGGATCTGGCCAAGTTGGCCCGCGAGTTTGCCGAATTGGAGCAACTGGCCAGCGCCCAACTCGACCGGAATCATATCGACGCAAGGCAGCGCACCTTGCGCCGGGTGGCCGAGTGCCGCTACCTGGGGCAGGGGTACGAGTTGCGGGTGGAGGCGCCTGAAGGCGAGTTGAATGACGCATGGCTCGCCCGTCTCATCGAAGCCTTCCACGCCGTTCACGATCGCGAGTATGGCCGCCACTACAGCGACAAAGATGTGGAGCTAGTCAATATCCGCGTGCTCGGCATAGGCGCCATACCGGATCTGCAATTGCGCGGACCGGCCAAGAGCGGGCCGCAACCGGACGCAGCGGCCCGTAGCGACGAGCGGGAAGTGATCTTCGATGATGGCAACGGTAAGTCACTCAAACTGCGCACAGGTATTTACGAGCGCGATTTGCTGAAAGCGGGCAACCGCATCACCGGGCCAGCCATCATCGAGCAGCCCGATACCACCACGCTGATCCTTCCCGAGCGGGTGGCCGAGATCGATGATGCGGGCAATATTCTGATCGATATGTCTTGAAGCGAGGGCATAACCGATGTCGATTGCTGTTAAAGACTTAGCTGGCGATTTGACCTCCTGTTACGGCGAAGCCTGGAGCTTCGATGTGGTGTCGCACCTGTGTTTGGGCGACAGCGTGGAAGTGACCGCCGAAGTACGGGCCAACGGTGCATCGGTACGGCAAACAGGCCATGCCAACGGCCGTGAGCCCAGCCTAGGAGAGAAACTGACGGCAGCGTCCAACGATGCTTTCGTGCGCTGTGCCGAGCAGTTGTTGGCCCATCATCATGCACCGGGCACCCATGCACCGGCGGGCACCCAGGCACCAGTCACCCATGCGCCGGGCACCCATACGCCGGGCACCCGAGGGCAGACCGGCCAAACCGACCGGCCCCGCGCCACGCCGCCAGCCGCGGCAAGGACCTCCACGCCGTCGGTCCCGGTCAAGCCCGCCGCCGCCGTAGTCGAGCCCGTCAGTCAAGCACCGCCGCCCCGCACCGGCACGGCGCCGCGTGGCCGGGGTGAGGATTTGGATCCGGTGTCCCTTCGCGTCATAGGCGGCGCGTTCAATGCCATCGCCAAGGAAATGGCCCATGTGCTCTACCGCATGTCCTACTCCAGCATCATCCGCGAATCCGAGGATCTGGGCTGCGGCATCTTCGATCACGAAGGCAACGAGCTGTGTGAGAGCGAAAGTACGCCCATGCATATCGGTTCGCTGCCCTGGTACATACGCGGCATCAAGCAGCGCCTGGGCGATGACGTCAACGAGGGCGACGTCATCATTCACAATCATCCGTATTACGGCGCCTCCCATACCCCGGATCTGGCGGTCCTGGTGCCCGTCTTTCACGATGGCCGCATGGTCGCTTACTCCGGCTGCACCGCCCATCTTCTGGACGTGGGTGGCGCCGCGCCGGGCATCAACGTGGATGTGGTGGACGTCTTCGCCGAGGCCAAGCTGTTCAACGCCATCAAGCTCTACGATCGCGGTGTACGCAACGATGCTATCTGGCAAATGCTGATCGACAACGTGCGCACACCGAACATGGATATCTCCGATATCGAAGCCATGATCGCCGCGGTGGAATTGGGCCGGGATCGCTTCGGACAGTTGTTGGACAAGTACGGCCAGCAAACCGTTATGGATACGGCGTATTACTGGATGGACTACTCGGAGCGCATGCTGCGGGCGGAAATCGAGAAGTTGCCGGACGGTGAATATCACGCGCAAGGGTGGCTGGATGACGACGGCAAGAACCGCGATCAGCCGCTCAAGGTCAACGTCACGGTGCGGGTTAAAGGCAGCGATATCACCATCGATCTCACCGGCTCGGCGCCCGAAGTGGAAACCGGCTTCAATGTGCCGTACGAAGGCTCGCTCATCGTCGCCTGCAACTACATCGTGCGCACGCTACTGCTGGATGAAGCGGTGCTGGAAGAGTTCGTGCCGCAAAACGAAGGTATCTTCAGACCGGTGCAGGTGATAGCGCCCAAGGGCACCATTTTTAATCCGAACTTCCCGCGCGCTTGTTTTTCAAGATTCGCCCAGATCCAACGGGTACTCGATTGCACCATTCAAGCCTTGGCACCGGTGATCCCGGAGCGGGCCACCGGCGGCAACTCTGCCTCTTTGTACTTTATTTCTTACTCCGGTTTCGTGCCGGAGAAACAGCAATACTGGATGTACTTGGAGGTAGACGAGGGCAGCTACGGTGGCCGCTACGGCAAGGATGGCATGGACAGCGTGGACAACCTCATGGCCAATACCCGCAACAACCCGGTGGAAGAGTTGGATATGCATTATCCACTCAGAAACGAGCGTTACGAACTGCGCGATGATCCACCGGCGCCGGGGCAATGGCGCGGCGGCATAGGCATCGTGCGCGAGAACCGGTTCTTGACCGATGGCTTCCTCTCCTGCGAGGCGGATCGGCACTTAGAGGCGCCGGTCGGCGTTTTCGGTGGGCACCAGGGATTGACCGGCAGGTTGACCAAGAATCCCGGCACCCCGCAAGAGGAGGATTGGCCGTCCAAGATCACCGGCTACAAGATGAAAGCCAATGATATGTTGCGCATCGAAGGGCCATCGGGCGGTGGTTACGGTGATCCCAAAAAGCGCGATCCGCAGAGGGTGCTGAGCGATTATCTGGATGATTTCATTGATCTGGACATGGCCCGCGATATCTACGGCGTCGTCATCAACGGGCAAACGGAGCGGGTGGACGAGGAGGGCACTAGAAGGCTGCGGGGTGGATGAGCGGCGCCGCGCCGGGGCTTTACTCCGAGCTTGGGCTGAGACCTTAGGCGCAAACATTCGTATCCTATGGACGCTAACGCTCATCAATTCCTAGTCCTGATGTTGACCCTCGCCGGCCTGGCGGTGGCGGCGGGGTTGATCGTCGCCTTGGCGACCTTCATCCGCCGGGCCAAGGTGGCGGCATTGAGCGATGAACCACGTCCGGCCGGCAGCCGTTGGTTCGAACTGTTATTGGCCGTGGTGCTGCTCGCTGCCCTGGTGGTCCTGTTGGTGGCGGCGGGGGTGAGTTTTTTCCCTGACGCGGGTGGACCCAGCACGGATTGGCGCTCCGATCCCAAGGAATCGGTGTTCATCAACTTGATGCTGGTCGTCATCGTTGTTCTGCTCGCTTGGATCATCATTCTCGGCAGCGACCCGGGCATGGAGCGTCAAGACCGCCTCCGAACACGCCCGTGAGTGGTTGCACTGCGATCTGATGGTGCTGCTGCTAGTGCTCGGCTTTCTCAACGTGCGCGCCGTGGCGGCGCCGGAGGAATACGGGGCACTGTTTTGGGATGTGCTCAACTTGGCCTTGTTCGTCTTGGCCTTCTGGCTGGTGGATCGCAAAGTCACCCGTTACCGCTTCTTGTTGAGTTATGCTTATTTCATCCTCCTGCCACTGCTGCTTATCATCTGGCGGGCGGTACAGGGCGTTGCGGCGCCGCCGGAGTTGACATGGTGGAACACTGAGTGGCCGTTTTTGCTGCTGGCGATTATTTTCTTCATCTTCGAGATCATCGCGCTGATCGTGACCGACAAGCCGGACCAACAAGCCGGCAGAATCACCAAGGACGCGATCTTCGCCGCGCTCTACGGCATAGCGTTATTGGTTGCTATCCCGGCCACGGAATAGACCGCCCAGACGAGTGAAGCGCGCACAAGAGAACCAGAGGTACACAAGGCGATGACAGGCTGGCAGTGGTTTTGGACACTCATAGGGTTCATCGTCTACATCATTGCCCTCATCTTTCTCTATTTCTTCAAACCCTTCGAAGATCTGTTCGTGCTGGTGTTAAACGGCATCAGCTACCAGAACATCATTTTCTGGGTGGCTTTGTTTGTGGGGGTGATCGGCTTTTGCACCTATCACTGGCGTGCGTACCGCATTCACATCATCGGCGAGCATAATGTGGAAGCGATGGTGATGAGTTCCCTGCGCGGCTCCGCCCTGACCGCCATCATCTTGTGTGGCGGGGCCATGTTGCAGTCGGTGCAAATCCTCTGCGCTCATATGTTGGCGGTGGGGTTTAGCTTCGAGGACGGGTTTGGGCGACATCTGGGCGCGGTGCTCGCTATGGTTGTGCTGACTGCTGTGTTTTGTGTGGTTTATTGGTTGTTGAAAGTGCTGCGGCGTTCGCATGCGGCTATGGGTCATGGGGTTTGAAGCTGGCGGATGACAGCGCCCTGTACTGTTCATCAATCATGTTCCCATGAGGTATTGAGTTCATACCGAAATTGTGCCATCCAGTTACAACTCGTCAGATCAGCCGGCTCTGCAACACCAATTGCAACATCTGGTGTGGTGCGCTCATCGCTACCCGCGACTGCTGTTTCCCCGGCGAGAGGGTGCATTGGGCACTAGGGCGCTGGACTGCGGCGGCGTGCAAGAGCGAATGCACAACTGCGGTTTTCTCCACGGCAATATCAAGCGGTTGCAGCGGCTCGTGCAATGGGAACTGCGTATAGGGCAGCGCTAAAAATAGTCATTTTTTCGTGCAAGGAAGCACCGCGCGCACAACCGCAGTGTATAGGTCAGACCTGAGGATTCGAGCACAGCGCTGACGCCGCAATCGCGGAAAAAGTGCATTTTTAGCGGTGCCCAAGATTGGAAACAAGGAAATACACGTTTATAAAAAATTCAAAATGTTGTATAAATAGTCAGCGAAGCGTCTGTTTTGTCCCATTGTTGCATCACGTTAACCAAATATAGAGCACCTCTAAAAATTACGATTTTGACATTTTGCTAGAGCGTAAGGGACTGATTTTATTGATCATCAGATTTCAGAATGTGGATTATTAGAGGTGCCCTATATCCCAAAGGAATATTCCATGAAAATTTCAAAAAAAACTTTCAACCTGATATTGATAAGTATTTTTCTCACTGTCTGTTCCAGGGCCAACTCGGCATCAAATTGCCAGATTGTCTACGACGCTGGCAGTAGCGGCACACGCCTGTATATCTACGAACAACAGGGCGATAGCTGGGTGGAACACCGCGGCCCGAAAGTTTCCGCCCTGGCTGACCCGGTACGGGAAATTCGCGGCAAAACCTGGGCCGACGCCGATGCGGTGGTAGCCGAAGTGGTAGGCGCATTGGATGAGGTGAAACCGGATTTTGACTGGTCAACCCAATGCCAGCTGGATGCTGCACAGGTGCTGGCGACGGCAGGCATGCGTATCGCTGAGCAGGAAGATCGCGACAAAAGCGAGAGCAACTCTGGGGCAAACTCGAAAGGGCCCTGCGGCAAAAGCTGGGAAACGAGGCAACCATCAATACCCAGACCCTGACCGGGTTTGAAGAAGGGTTATACGCCTGGTTGGCAGTGCGGGAAAATTTCCGCAACGACTCAAACTTCGGCATTGTAGAAATGGGGGGTGCTTCCACCCAGATCACCTTCCCCTGCGCAGATTGTGAAGATACCCAGCAAATCTTAGTGCGTGGAGAATCACTGCCCATGTACAGCTATTCTTTTCTGGGCTTGGGTCAGGACGAAGCACCTAAAACCCTGGGTCTTGCGCCCACCTGTGAATATGGTGTCGGTCTTCATGACCGGGATTGGACTCCCGCGACCTGCGCCAAGGACATACATTTTGAGTACCCCGAGGGTTTTATTGATCCCTATAACTATGGGCCGCAGGGCCGTGGCACCTATAACGACGTACCCAATGAACAGGCGAAAGTCGAAAACTGGACATTGACCGGCGCCTTCAACTACATGGCGCCGGACGATGTGGACAATTGCTGTATGGATGAAAATCAATGTTATCAACCGGAGACTTCCTGCTTCCGCGCTGTCTACCTGCCCAAATATCTCAACGCTCTGGAAATCGTCTCTTCACAAACTGTAAGTGCAAGCTGGACTTACGGTGCGGCGGTTTGCGCGGCAACCAATTGTCTGCAAGACCGCTCGGGTCGGCATTGCCGCTGGACCGATAAGGGTTGCCTGGAATAATCTGAAGCTTTCATTCCTAAAGCAATAGGGAAAGCCGGTATCCAGCTTTCCCTGTGTGCAATTCTGGCGACAGACCGTTAGGATTTTCGTGATGGCAGCTCTTCATGCGCGAGGTGCTCGCCTACTTCGATAACACCCGGGAGCTGACGAGCGACGACGTGGCGGCCGCGCTCGAAGCGTTCTCGTGCGCCTGACCACCGGAGGAACCCGGGGCCATGCCCAACAACTACAAGATCCTCGTCTGCGTGCTCGCCATCGCGGTGTGCGTCGCGGTCTTCTGGTTCGACACGGCCTCCGGCATCGCGCGCTGGGTGACTCTTGCCCTCGGGCCCATGATGGCCAGCGCCATCTGGGTCTTGCCAACCTCCAGCGCCGGCAGTGTCTAGTCGAACTCGCGCCTACATCCGCACCGGCCAGCGCCCATCATCGAAAGTGCGCGCAGTGGGTTGGCTGTTGCGGTGCGATGGCTGAGGTGGACGGTGTCGATGAACGCCGCTCAAGCACTTCGCCAACAAGCCGGTCCCGATGGGGCTACCGGCGCCATCGCCCCGGGGAGACCGTTCTCTACGGCCATCGTAGAGCAACCCGCTGAACCGTTGTTCGCCGGGCAAGCAGAGCAGGGCAGAGGGCGTTGCCTCGATACGTACGCGAAGAATTCGAGTCGTACGCGCCCCGCCCCAATCCCAGCGAAGAGATGGGCCGCTCAGCGCGTCACTGCACCGGTTGGCTCGATTGAAACGCATATTGGCTATCGATAGCCGCCGCGGCCCCCGCTGTGAGGGTGAGGGGCGTGTCAGTGCGGTTGTCACCGAGCCAGGGGGGATGGCTCGGAGCCTCCAACACCTTTAACCGCCGCAGCACCGATCTTCCTGATGGCGGGGTGGCATCAATGCCGCGCTGAGCCCACCAATCGCTTGTGCCATTCGAGCCCATGGCCGGCGGTTAGCGCACGTCACGACACACACGTCGTCAGCTTCAATCGCAACGGCTGCCGGCGAGCGATGCGCCTGATGTAGGGCCTCGCCCAAGCCCCTCGCTGCGCCTATGGGTGGTCCCTGGGCTTCGCCTGATGAACCTACCTCGAGACTCAGCCAGTCTGCCCCAAAGGCCGCTTAAATTTCCTATCCCCATCCCCGTTGTTTGAATAGTCCTGTGCAGAAGTGCTCTGACTCCTTCAAAGTTACAGAATCGAGTAAAAAGCTTGATTATTGGATATTTACGGATAGAATCGGGTAAGATCAAATAAAATCGGATAGAAATACCCTCTAATCGGCTACATGAATTTATCGTCACTGACTATTACACCCGAATTGCTGCGCCTGATCACTGAATTGGATGAATTCAAAGGAAGTTGGAAAGCAAACAGCGACCAAAGCCCTGAATGCCTGCAAATGCTGCGCCATGTAGCAACCATTGAAAGTGTCGGCTCATCAACCCGTATTGAGGGTTCAAAGCTGAGTAACAGCGAAATTGAAGTGCTGTTAAGCAATGTGGGCAAGACTTCTTTTCTGACTCGTGATGAGCAAGAGGTGGCTGGCTATGCCGAAGTCATGGAAATAGTGTTTGAGAACCACCATGAAATTCCGCTCACCGAAAATTACATCAAACAACTTCATGCCACGCTTTTAAGGCACTCGGACAAAGACACACGGCACCGTGGGGAATATAAAAAACACCCTAATAATGTCGAGGCCTTTGCCCCGGATGGTACAAGCCTTGGGGTGGTATTTGAAACTACTACGCCCTTTGATACGCCAAAACAAATGCAAGACTTGCTAAGCTGGGCAAGGGAAACACTGGTAGATAAGGGTTACCACCCTCTGGTGGTTACCGGGGTTTTCAATGTTGTGTTTTTGGCGATACATCCTTTCCAAGACGGTAATGGGCGTTTATCCCGTGCGCTGGTCAGTTTGCTATTGCTCAAGGCTGGGTATAGCTACATTCCTTACAGTTCACTGGAAAGCATCATCGAAAAAAATAAAGATGCCTACTATCTGGCACTACAAAGAACCCAGAAAACTTTGCAGGACGAAAAAATCGACTGGCTGCCCTGGCTGCGCTTCTTTTTGACTGCTCTCAAGCGACAAAAAGACCATCTGATTGACAAAACTCAATCTTTCCAGCATTACACGGATTTACCCTATGAAAGCATGTTGATTATGCAATATGTTGATAACAATCAGCGTATTACACTGAAGGAAGCAGAACAACTGACCAATAGAGTATCAAAATCAACCCTTAAAAACCGTCTGGCTCAACTGGTTGAACAGGGTTTATTGGTACGCCATGGGAAGGCGCGTGGCACATGGTATAGCAAGCTGGGTTAACGTGATGGCCGTATAAAAAACCGATCTTTCGGTGGGAATGGCTAAGCAAAAACTGACAAAGCATGATACGAGAACTCTTAACAGGTAAAATGCGCTTAACCGGAAAAGAGCACGCATGAATAACCAAGACACAGAACTCGATGAAGAATTGAATTCTCCCGAATCAGAAGAAGAGTCGGAATTTCTCGACCCGGTGATGGAGCCATTCAACCCGTCTAAAATTGATATTGTGGTTAAACCAAAGTCCCTGGATACCTTGATCGAAAGGATTGAGCATAATGAAATTGATATGAATACGGACTTTCAGCGCCATGCCGACTTGTGGGATAACGGAAAAATGAGCCGATTGATTGAGTCGATTTTAATCCGATTTCCTTTGCCCGCATTCTATTTTGATGCCTCTGAGGATGATAATTGGTTGATCGTTGATGGACTCCAGAGGCTATCGTCTATCCGTAAGTTTGTGATCGATAAAAAGTTGCGTTTGAGTGGCCTGGAATTTCTGACGGATTTGCATGGTTGTACTTACGACAAGCTGCATCGCACTTATCAACGCCGGATTAAGGAATGCCCGGTCACAGTTTATATGATTAAGCCAGGGACGCCTAATGATGTGAAGTACTCCGTGTTTAAGCGAATTAATACAGGCGGCTTAACCCTGAATAATCAGGAAATTCGCAATGCCTTGGCAAAACCAAGGGAGCGTAAATTATTGGAAGAAGCTGCAAATCTGGAATACTCAAAAGCCATGCTAGGCGATCTTTCAAAACGCATGCAGGATCAAGAACTGGTGTTGCGTTTTTGGGCTTTTTATCAGTTGGATTATTTGAATGAAAAAAAGAATATTACTTCATTCCTGGATAAAGCAATGGAGGAGATTAAAAAAGGCGATGACAATTATCGGGAAATGTTTAGACGCCAATATTCGTCAGCTATCGAGCGTTGTTACTTCTTATTAGGAGAATCGGGTTTTGAGAAAGACCAATCACCGAGCGCACGTAAACGACTTAAAAATTCTGCTTTGTTTGAAGTATGGATGGTTGGGTTGGCAAAAATCTCACAACCAGACTTTCAAAAACTACTAAGTCATCAAGCCTTATTTCAGAAAAGGGCCTACGCTTTGTTGCAGAATAGCGAGTTCTTTGATTCTATTACCTATGCGACCCAGAAAAAAGATCATGTCGAAATACGTCACAGGAAGGCTAAAGAGTTAATTTCAGAGATGTTAGATGCTTGAATTTATCCACATTAAAAACTTCAAGACTTTACTGGATGCCAATTTTCCGCTTGGTGCATTGAATTTGTTTTCCGGCTTGAATGGCATGGGTAAATCGACCCTGGTGCAAAGCCTGTTGTTGCTTCGTCAGTCGCATGAGCGAAATACATTAGAGCACAAGGGTCTGTTGCTGAATGGAGATTATGTCAACCTGGGCACCGGCAAGGATGCCTTGTCGAGTTTTAGTGATCAGGAAGAAATTATCTTTACCGTCAAATGGAGTGAGTTTGGTGAGGCTGCCAGGTTTGAATTTGATTATCAGCACGACTCTGATTTGTTACCTCTGCGCCATGCCAATAGTGAAGGTGAATTGGATTCGCTCAGTTTGTTTAATGCCCATTTTCAGTATCTCAGTGCCGACAGGTTGGAACCGAACAGCCATCACCGATTATCGGAGTTTCATATTCGCGACCTGAAATCTCTGGGGCGACATGGCGAGTATGCGGTTCACTTTATTGCGGTACATGGCTCCAGAGAAATTGAGATCAACGCATTGAAGCACCCAACGCGGTGTCAAATACCTTGCTGGCGAATATCGAGGCCTGGATGTCTGACATTACACCGGGTTTAAAAATCAAAGCGGTTGCCCAGCCGCAGTTTAATTCCGCCAGCTTGGGCTACGCATTCAATCAGGGAAAAGAAACCACCGAGGATTTAAACCGCAAAATGTTGGTTTTGGTTTGACCTATGTATTACCTGTGGTGACCAGTATAGTCAGCGCATCGCAAGGTGATCTGTTGGTAATCGAAAACCCCGAATCACATTTGCATCCGGCAGGTCAATCGATTATGGGCAAGTTGTGTGCCATTGCCGCCCAAAATGGTGTGCAACTTGTTGTGGAATCGCATTCTGACCATTTTTTGAATGGTATGCGGGTGGCGGTCAAACAAAAGATTATCAACGTGGATGCGATAAAAGTTTTTTTTCTCCAACGCGATATGCATGCCTCCATGCATGCTTCTGAGGTTATGTATCCCAAAATTGACATAGATGGCCGGCTTGATTGCTGGCCGGATGGTTTTTTCGACCAATGGGATAAAGAATTGGACCAACTTTTATGAGCCATGGCATTGTCCTGAACCACCACTCTTTACCCTTTGCAAATATTGAGGATGCGAATAAGGGTTTATTACTGTTTCTCAAGATTTTAAAAACATGTCGAGCGGCAGGCCTTAAGATTCTTTTGCTTGACGAAGACCAGGACAAGTCATTGATGTGACTTGAATTGACTGCAGGATATTTTGTAAAGTGATTGGTTTTCGCTGGCTGGAAAAGATGCGCTAATGAGCGATTGGCGCAGGTTGTTAAGATCGCTTGAAACCAAGCAACCACTATTTGAAGCGCTTGATGCCGAGGCAATTGACAATAAGGTGGAGGTCGGGTTGCTTGGTGAATCAACTGGCAATCGAGTGTTGTTGGCAGCCTATGTTTTGCAGACCTTTTTAATCAGTTTTTCTACGCAGCAAAAATGGTTGGCTCCAACGATCCGCGTATGGATTTTGGATGTTTCCGCAGAGGTGGAGGAGAAAGAAGGTTCGTTGTTAAACCTGGTCGATGGCAACAGCCTGGAAGTTCACGAAGAGGATTTGCTCCGTAGGCGAAATGACTTGATCAATTCAGCCAAGGATATATGGAATAATCGACGGGAATTGTTTCCCCACCTGACGTTATTGTCCAATCAAATCGGTTCCTCGCTGCAAAACTGGTCGGCCCGACAAGACATTTTACTAAAGGCGCGCGATGGGCTACATGTGCTGGAACGATTTTGTGCAAAGTGGCAAGGTGGGGAATACAGTGATTATCGCCATGCGTATTTGCAGAAGTTGGGCTTGGCGGCAGAAGTGAGTGGTGAATCCCCAAGTGTGAGTAATGACCCCAAGAAAAAGAAAGAACGGATGTTTTGGTTGGATGATGGCCGGGAAGTCTATTGTGAAAACCATATAAAACTGCCTGATGGTTATCGCCTGCATTATTTTCCCGACACGACTCACAAACATATTTATGTGGCATATCTTGGGCCGCATTTGCCTTTATAAGTTAGGGGTGATTAAAGTGTGCAATGACCACGACCTGGTGATTATTACACGCAAGAGGGAATCCTCTGTTGTAATGATGTCTTTGGATGATTTCCACGCTATGGAAGAAGAAGCCAGTAAACACATCGCGGTGATTTCGCATCGGCGACAGGTCGGAGGCACGTTGGGTAAAAGCTGCTCCCGCGCCAACGCGCCCTCTCCCAATCGGTTGCGGGCGGTCCATGCGCTCAGCGCAAAGCGCCTCGACGCCCACTGCCGTTATCGATTCGCGCAGTGGGCTGGCTGTCGCGGTGCGATGGCTGAGGTGGACTGTGTCGATGGACGCCGCTCAAGCGCTTCGCCAACAAGCCGGTAGCCCCATGGGGCTACCGGCGCCATCGCCCCGAGGAGACCGTGCTCTACGGTCATCGTAGAACAACCCGCTGAACCGTTCTTGGCCGGGCGAGAAGAGCAGGGCCGGGCGTTGCCTTGATACGTACGCGAAGAATTCGAGTCGTATTGGCGCTGCGCTTGATTGGAGCATGGCTTGGTACGCGCCCAATGCACGGGCTGTCGCTGACCAAGCACCAGGTAGCGTTGAGCGGTAAACGCCGCGGCGGGTGCTCTTCGTGTGCATCGCGGTGCCTGGACTAGACGGGCGCGCACCGGGTGGACAATGGGCTGCCGCGTGCACCGTATCGCCAGGGGGTGGTGTCGTTTCCCTGGCCCCTTCGTCGGCGGTTCGCGGCGCAACCGAAAAGGCTCACCCAGGGGCTTGGTGTAGTGATCCGGGCACTGTCAGCGGCGCGACTCCATCGCGCGCGGGTACGGCGCCGCGACGGCGCGCGCACCGCTAGGGTGACTGTCACCGAACGCGTTGGCTCGACGTTGAAGCTGAACGGGCACTGGCCTGTTCTGGCGCTAGCGGGCATTGACACTTTTGAGCAGGGCAAAGCGCGCTTTCACCGCGCCCCAGCGCCACGACCAGGCGAGTTCGAGGCGCTGCTGAGAACGCTCATCACGCGCATCACTCGTACGCGGGTGCGTGCGGGTGTGGGGGTCGGCGAAGATGAGCAGCCCTACCTCGACTTGGACCTCAACTCGCCCTACGAGCCATTGACCCGCGCCGCCATCGGGTAGGTCATCGCCGCCGGTCCCCAGGCCGGGCGGGCCACGATGCGCCTACCTCACCCTTGGCTGGCCGGCCAATCCAGGGCCGCACTCCCCAAGCCCTTCATCGCCGCTGGCGCTGGCTTCTCGCTCAACTGCGCGGTGGTCGGCGAGCCAAACGAGCGCGCCACGCTCGCGCCGCAATCGCGGAAAAGTGCATTTTTAGCAGGTGCTCTTGCGTGCTGTACGGATCTGTCTAGCGTACCGGGCTGCTAGGGTGTTTCGCTGCCTCCACGCGGCGGCATGAAAGCGGACGTTAAACGGTAAAGCCCGAAGCACCTGCCGGCATGACCCGCGGCGCTTGTTCCCGGTGGCGGCGAATAGCGTGCGCGCCGCCGTATTGGCCGCGCTTGACGAAATTACCGTCTCCGGCGCGTCCCACGTACTGGCCAGCGTCGATCACCACCTTGCCGCGCGACAGAACCGTGTGGGTATATCCTTTCACTTTGAAGCCTTCGTAGGCGCAGTAGTCCACATTCATGTGATGGGTGCGGTGGTTGTGAACGCTGATGGTCTCTTCGTGCTGCGGATCGAAAATGACGATATCCGCGTCGGAGCCAACAGCGATGGTGCCTTTGTTCGGAAATAAACCGAATATTTTTGCCGCCGTGGTGGAGGTGAGTTCGACGAAGCGGTTGAGATCGATATGCCCGCCGCCAACACCGTGGTGGTAGATGAGCGCCAGGCGATTTTCAACGCCGGGCCCACCGTTGGGAATGGCGCTGAAATCATCGCGGCCCAATTCTTTTTGCTCTTTCATGCAAAACGGGCAGTGATCGGTGGAGATGACGTCTAGATGCTTGGCGCGCAGGCCCGACCAGAGTTCGCCTTGGTGCCATTGTTCGCGCAGCGGTGGCGTCAGCACGTATTTGGCCCCGTCGAAACCGGGTTCATCATAGGCTCTGGCGTCCAATAGAAGATATTGCGGGCAGGTCTCGGCATGGGCCATCACGCCCCGCGCTTGTGCTTGGCGCAGCTCGTACAGGGCTTCATAACAGCTTAGATGCACGATGTACGCAGGTGCTTTTGCCACCTCCGCGATGGCCAGAGCGCGGTGCACCCCCTCGGCTTCAAGCCGTGTGGGGCGGGTGAGAGCGTGGTACTTAGGCGTGGTATTGCCCTCGGCGATGGCGGATTTGACCAACTCGTCGATGACGATGCCGTTCTCCGCATGCACGCACACCAAGGTGCCGTCTTCTCCTGCTTGGCGCATGGCCCGGTAAATGGTGCCATCGTCCGAGAGCATGACGCCGGGGTAAGCCATGAAAAGCTTGTAGCTGGTAATGCCTTCGTCCGCCAAGGCACGCATTTCCGGCATGCGCGCTGCCGGCATATCGGTGACGATCATGTGAAAACCATAATCGATGGCGGTGCGCCCGGCGGCTTTTTCGTGCCACGCCGCCAATGCCGCCAAAGTCGAGGTGCCGCGGGTTTGCACGGCGAAGTCGATGATGCAGGTGGTGCCACCGAAGGCGGCGGCGCGGGTGCCGGTTTCGAAAGTGTCCGAGGTTTGCGTGCCACCGAAGGGGAGTTGCAGGTGGGTATGGGGATCGATGCCCCCAGGGATCACCAACTTGTCCGAGGCGTCGATGATCCGATCCGCATCCATGAGCAGATCTTTGCCGATCAAAGTCACGGTGTCGTCGAGGATAAAAATATCGGCGTAATAATCGTCTACCGCCGTCACCACCCGCCCATTCTTGATGAGCACGCTCATAGCTATCTCCACTAGGTGCGCCGCGAGCTTATCACAGCCGCCGGCTATCGCTGGCGGGCCAAATAACGGCAAGGGGGGGTTGTTCTCGAGCAGGATTCGGCTATGGTCATGGTTGCCCAATTATCATGGACACACATAGCGCGTGAACACACAACGCCGATCTCGGGAGCAAGACGATGACAGCAGGCTCGAATAAAAGCGCAGGCATTACGCGTAGAGATTTTCTAGGTAGCACCACCAAAACCGTTGCCGTGGGGGCGCTGGCGGGCAGTTTCCCAAGCATCGTTTCGGCGGCCGATCCTATCCGCACTATCGGGCTAGGCGTTAGCATCATCAATGAAATCCAGGGTCAGGCCAGCAAGGACTTAGGCTTCAAGGTGCGCGGCCAAGCGCTAGGTTACGGGGCCATGTTCAGCAAGATGCTGAATCAGAACGGCCAGTACGAAATCGCCGAGGGTTATTTCAACGACATGGATGTATTCATTCCGTCTAAAGTCTGGCAGCCCATAGACACCACCCGCATTGAGGACTGGGACAAAGTCACCGACCTGTGCAAGACCGGCAAGCTCTCCGAGGACTCGAATGTGGGGCAGGGTGATGCACCGGTGCGCCACCTCTGGCTGGATGAGAACGGCAACCGGGTGGCGGGGCCTAGCCGCTACATTTCCATGGTCCCGGGTTGGCACAACGCCGACTCTATTGGCTATAACCCGCAGGATACTGGCCGCAAGATCGAGAGTTGGGGGGAGTTGTTCAGCGATGATTTCAAAGGCCGCGTGGCCCTCCTGAACGTGCCACAGATCGGCACCATGGACGCCGCCTTGGGCGTAGAAGCGCTGGGGCTTTACGAGTTCAAGGACAAGGGCAACATGACCAAGGAGGAGATCGACTTCCTGGTCAATTTTTTAATCGAGAAGAAAAAAGCTGGGCATTTCCGTGCCTTCTGGGAGACCTTCGGCCAATCCGTCAACCTGATGGTGAGCGGTGAGGTGGCTTTGGAGAGCATGTGGTCGCCGGCGGTAACGGCGGTCAAAGCCGAAGGTGTGCCCTGCGTGTATGCAGCGCCCAAAGAGGGCCTGCGTGGCTGGCACGGCGGTCTTGCCATCTCCGCTAAAGTGACCGGCAAGAAGCTGGATCAGTGCTATGACTACATCAACTGGTGGTTGGGCGGCTGGGCTGGCGCTTTTGTCGCCCGCCAAGGCTATTACATGTCGGTGCCGGATAATGTCAAAAAGCATCTTGCTCCCGCGGAGTGGGATTTTTGGTATCTGGGCAAGCCGGCCGCTACCGAGCTGCCCGATCCCTTCGACACCATCATTGTCGAGCAAGGTGAAGTGCGCGATGGTGGTTCGTATTGGGACCGCTTCCGCAATATCGCCGTGTGGAATTCGTTGATGGATGAGAACGACTATCTGGTCAAGCGCTGGACGGAGTTCTTGAGCGCTTAAGCCGGAACGAACGCAGGCGACCATGGCTGCGTTCGCTTCTAAAGCGGGCTAACCATGCGCGCCCCACCCACCGACTATCACGATGGCCTGATCGGCTCGCAACGGGTAGCAGCACCCGCTTCCGGCGAGACGGCGGTCGGTTATAGGCGCGAGGCGGGATTCCCCACCGGTTGGTTGGTGACGCCGGCGGTGCTTTGGCTCATCGTCTTCTTGATGGTGCCGCTGGCGGCCATCGTTGTCTTCAGCTTGTTCGAAGCCACCGGCCACGGCATGCAAGCGGGGCTCTCGTTAAAGAATTATCAAGACTATTTCTATACAGAGGGTTTTTTCGATAGCGGGTCGAATAACTTCCTAAAGTTCAGCATCTTCATCAAAACGCTGGGCACGACCTTTAGATTTACTTTCGAGGTCATGGTCATCTGCTTGCTTATCGGTTACCCCATCGCTTACTTCTTAGCGATGCAGGTTCATTCTTTTAAATGGCAGATGGCGTTGTTTCTGGTGTGCATGGTGCCGTTTTGGACCAGTTATCTGATCCGGGCAGTGGCTTGGTTGCCCATGCTTGGCCGGCGTGGTTTGCTCAATCAATTTTTGCTCGAGGCGGGTATTGTCGACAAGCCGGTCGGCTTTTTACTGTATTCGGAATTCGGTTACACCGTCGCTTTGGTGCAGCTTTACGTGGTTCTTTGCGTGGGGCCTATCTTTTTTTCGCTGGCCAAAATCGATCGCGATATCCTGGAAGCGGCGCGCGATATGGGAGCGGGCGCAGGACAGATATTCCGGGAGATCATCTTGCCCCTGTCCCTGCCGGGTGTCGCCATCGGCATGATCTTCATATTCGTCATGTTGATGGGTGAGTTCGCTACCGCCGTTGTGGTCTACGGCGGTAAAACCACGACGGTGGGTACCGTCATCCTCAACTATTACGCCATCGCCAACTATCCGTTCGCTGCCGTCAACGCTTTGATGTTGATGTTGGCCATGATGATCGGCGTGGTGATCATTTTGCGTATCGTCGATATACGCAAGGAGCTTTAGCGGCCCATGGCCAAGTGGCATCCGCAAAGACGGCGCAAGGCCGCCGTGAAGAGTGCTTTCAGCGCTTATTACATAGTATTCGTGTTGTTTATTTACGGCCCCATGATCGCCATGTTCGTGCTGTCTTTCCAGGGGCGCCGCGGCGGTACCAGTTTTCCTATGCGCGGTACCAGTTTGTACTGGTGGAATAAGCTGATCGAGCCCTCGTCCATCGGTGATCTTCAAGGGGCGCTGCTGCGCTCTTTGATTTTAGCCCTGATCGTTATGCTGATAACAGCATTGTTCTCCACCATGCTGGCGATGGCGTTTCGAAAACGTTTTCCAGGTTCCGGCATTCTGTTTTATCTAGTGATGAGCGGCATCATGGTGCCAGGGGTCTTACTGAGCTTGGGTCTTGCCACCTTGATGCGCCAGTTCGGCTTGCCGCCGGCCTGGTGGTCCAGTGGCTTGGGCGTGCACGTCGTGTGGACCTTACCGTTCGGTTTTCTGGTCATGATGGCCGTGTTCAACCGCTTCGACAGCCGGCTAGAGGAGGCCGCCCGTGATATGGGCGCCAGTGAATGGACGGTGTTCAAGGAAGTAACACTACCGCTCATTTTGCCGGGTATTGTGGCGGCTGGGTTATTCGGTTTTACCTTGTCCTATGACGAGTTTGCGCGCACCACCTTGCTAGCGGGTGAATTCAATACCCTGCCATTGGATATCAATGCGCAGATGACCCAGCGCATCAGGCCTACGTTGTTTGCCTTGGGGACCGCTTCAACTATTTTTTCGTTGCTGATGATCGGACTGTTCTTAGTAGTGTACTCGGTGCTCTACAGGCGCACACGAAGCTAGTAGACGGACACGGGGGTAGTGGCGGACTGGGGTAACGATGCCCCGGTAAGGCACTTGACGATGTCGGGATTGGCGATATGCCGTTTTGCTGTTCTGTCGCGGTATTCCATCACCGTTTGCCGCCTAAGCGATCAACAGTGCCAGCGATCAACGGCGCCGCGCCACCGCGTCAGCCAAAACACACAGGATTTCAAACATCATGGTCGCGCCAGTCAAGGCGGTGTAACCGGACTGATCGAAAGGTGGCGCCACTTCTACGACATCGCCACCGATCAAGTTAAGCCCTTGCAGGCCGCGCAGCATCATTTGCGCTTCGTGACTGGTGAAACCGCCGATTTCAGGCGTTCCGGTACCGGGGGCGTAAACCGGATCCAAACCGTCTACATCGAAGCTCACGTAAACGGGTCCGCTGCCCACAATGCGCCTCGCCTCGTCCACGGCGGCTTTGATGCCGATGCTGTAAAGCTCGTCCATGTAGATGACCCGCATGCCCGAGTCATGACTGAACTGCCAGATGCCGGCGTCGTTCACCCCCCCTCGAATACCGATCTGAACGGTACGTTCAGGATCCAAAACGCCTATCTCCACGGCCCGGCGGAAGGGGGCACCGTGATGAAACTTGCTGCCCAGATAATCGTCGCCGGTGTCGCAGTGGGCGTCGAAATGAACCATGCCCACTGGCCGGTCACGGCCGATGGCCCGCATGATAGGCAGCGTAACAGAGTGATCACCACCGGCTGATAGCGGCACGACTCCGGCGCCATGCACTCTGTCGAAGAAGGTTTCTATTTCATCCAAGCTGGCTTCCAGATTAAACGGACTACTCACGATGGCATCACCGATGTCCGCCACGTTGACGAGATCGTACGGACAGATACCGGTGGCTTGATTGATGCGGCGCATCAAGCTTGATTGGTTGCGAATTTCACGAGGACCGTGACGGGCGCCGGTTCGGTTGGTCACGCCGCCATCGAAGGGCACGCCGATGAGGGCGATATCGAGGCCTTCAAGCTCGGGCGTATGGGGTACACGCATGAAGGTGGGGATGCCGGTGTAGCGTGGTTGCTGCATAGGCTCGCTGGCGGTATCGCCCGCGCCCGGTGATCGCTTCTCGTTCGACATGTTGAGTCCTTAGGTGCCGGGGGAGTGGGCCGTGGCCGCTCCGATTAACAGCGTTTCGTGTACTGGTGATTAGAACTGGGCGGACATTGGCGCACGGCTGTGTTCAAATCACGCCCTGGGTAAGTTTCCATGGGGTGAATTCTACCTATCTGACTCTGTTTAAGATAAGGCGGCAAAAATCCTGATGGCAGCACCCGCTCAACACTATCAACGGGAGGAGACATCAATATGAAGCTCGCGAGACACACGTTTACCGGCCTCGCTGCGGTTGCCGCTTGGGCCGTTACCGGCCTTGCACAAGCAGCGGATATCGTCATTGGCGTACCGAATTGGCCGTCGGTTCGCGCCACGGCCCATGTCCTGAAAGTGGTCATAGAGGACAATCTCGGCCTTGAGGTTGAACTGCAAAACGGCACCAATCCAGTGGTTTTCGAAGCCATGGACTCAGGTGCGATGCACGTGCATCCGGAGGTTTGGATGCCGAACCAGGCCAACCTCAACCAGACTTACGTGAAAGAGAAAAAGACCGTTAGGATGAATCCGAACGGAATTCCTGCTTTTCAGGGTATGTGTGTGACCAAGGGTACGGTCGCGCGCACGGGTATCGTCAATTTGTCTGATCTCACCAACCCGGATATGGCCGCCAAGTTCGATACTGACGGCGACGGCAAGGGCGAAATTTGGATTGGCGCGGCCGGTTGGGCTTCCACCAATGTGGAGAAAATCCGCGCCAAGTCCTACGGTTATGCGGAAACTATGAACCTCAAGGAAATGGACGAGACCCTGGCGCTTGCCGAGGTCGATAACGCGGTGGCGAAGAACTCCGACATCGTGTTTTTCTGTTATACGCCGCATCATATGTTCGCTCTTCACGAACTGGTGGTGTTGCAGGAGCCGGCCTACGATGCGTCTAAGTGGACCGTCATCCAACCCACTGATGATCCCCAATGGTTGGAGAAGTCCGACGCGGCGGTTGCCTGGGATCTGGCCCATCTGCGTGTTCACTATGCTGCCGCTCTTGAAAAGAGCAACGCCGCGGCGGCGAAGATGCTGGCCAACGTCAAGCTAGACACCGACACGGTCTCCACGATGACCTATGCGCTGGTAGTCGAGAAGCAAGATCCGGCGGATTTCGCCAAAAAGTGGGTCGTTGAGAACGGCAAGCTAGTCGATTCATGGCTGCAATAGTCCTGGCTGTGAGCCGTTGAGGCCGCCGCGGGTGGGTTGCCCGCCTGCGGCATTTATCCGAGCGGCGTTTATCTGTGGGGCCGTACTTACGTCACCGTGTCAAATGTCGGGGCGGGTTGAACTTTGGGGGATAGCGTGGCCGAGGAAGGCATCAAGCTGGATGCGGTTTGGAAGATCTTTGGTGGCCGGGCTAACGAAGCGATGTCGGCGATCCAAAAGGATAACTTGTCCAAAGCGCAAGTGTTGGAGAAGTTTCAGTGCGTGGTCGGCGTGGCCGATTGTTCGTTCTCCGTCGAGAAAGGCGAAATCTTCTGTGTCATGGGACTTTCCGGCTCCGGTAAGTCAACCATGGTGCGGCACTTAAACCGCCTGATCGAGCCGACTTCGGGGACTTTGCAGGTGTTGGGCCGGGATATGCTGAACTTGAGTCCGGAGGAATTGCGGGCCATGCGGGCGCGGCACATCGGCATGGTGTTTCAGCACATGGCTTTGCTGCCACACCGCACGGTACGCGACAACGTCGCTTTTCCCCTGCAAGTGCGGGGCGAATCGAAGTCGCACCGCTGGGAAGTCTCGCAGCGGTGCTTAAATCTGGTCAATTTAGACGGCTATGAAGATCGTTTTCCACGCGAGTTATCCGGCGGTATGCAGCAGCGCGTAGGGTTGGCCCGGGCGCTGGCCTCGGATCCGGAAGTACTCCTGATGGACGAGCCGTTCTCGGCGCTGGACCCGCTTATCAGGCGCCAGCTTCAGGACCAGTTCATGGCTTTGTCCGCTGATATGCAGAAAACGACCGTCTTTATCACGCATGATCTGGATGAGGCTATTCGTATCGGTAACCGGATCGCCATCATGAAGGATGGGCGCATCGTTCAGATCGGTACGCCTGAAGATATCGTCACTAAACCTGCGGATGGGTACGTGAAGGATTTTGTCGAAGGCATTTCACGGCTCAAACTCGTTTTTGCCCATTCCATCATGGTGCGCATTGATGAGTATTCAGGGGCGCCGCTGGAGGATGCGCCCCGGGCGCCCCACGGTACTGATCTCGATGCGCTGATCGATCTGGCCACCGAGACCGAGCTACCCACCGTGATACAAGATGATGACGGCGTAGATATCGGCGTCATCGATAAGGCGACGCTGTTAAAAGGTATCCGCGGAGGCAAAGCATGAGTGCCGATACGGGCCTCGAACCAGGACCTAAAAGCCTCGACAGCTCCGTTGCCGAGTTCGTCAAAGACAATGAGGCATATTACTGCGCTCAATTCGCGAACATTCAGGGCGCTACCGGTTTAGTCGTATCATGGAACACGATGGCGGCCCTGTTTGGCCCCTTGTGGGGCGCTGCGCGCGGACTTTGGGGTTTCTTTTGGACTTTCTTGATCATCGAGCTGTTCGCGCTGGTACAAATCGGCAGGGGATTGTGGGGTGACTTAGGCGCTGATCAGATCGCCCGCTACGAGCGTCTTCTCGGCAATGTCGCCAAGCGTGAAGAGCAAGCGCGGGTGGCCCTGGCCAATGGCGATCAGGCGGCAGCGGATTCGGCGCTCAAGATCGCCGAGAATCTGCAACGTGTGGCCGCCGCCGCCAAAGAGAAAGCTGAAGCCGCCGCGGGCGAGGCAACGGAGGTTTTTCTGCTCGGACTTGCACTGATCATCGCAGTAAAGATCCTGGCAGGTTTATACGCCAACATCGCCTATGAAAAACAATACCTCCGCTGGCGGGAATTGCCCGCATTGCAAGCCGGCATCAGCCGTGGCAGTGCCGCGTTTGGCGGTTTACTCCTGATCGCTATTTGGCCGTTGACGCTATTTCGTTTCACCGTGGCCGATCCCGACAAGGTACTGAGCGGGGCAACGGGCGGTTTTCTAGGTGGAAAAATTCCAATTACCGATTTCCCCGTCAATAGAGAATATTTCGCCGGCTGGGCGAAACAAGGCGACGCCGCGTTCGACTGGTTAGCGAAGAACTTCGGCGATGTATTCGACGGCGTAACGGCGGGCATTCGGGCCATACTCGATGGCCTGGAAATTGTGTTGATACAAACGCCTTGGCCGGTTGTTATGGTCGTGATTGCTGTAATGGCTTTTCGGCTCGCCGGTGTGCGGGTGGCTATCTTCACCACGGCGGCCATGGCTTATCTGGCGATGATGGGATTGTGGAAGATCTCCATGATCACTGTCGCGCTCATAGGGGCCGGCGCGGCGCTTTGCGTCATCATTGGTATTCCTCTTGGGATCTGGTTTGGCAAGAGTAAACGCGCTTACGCTTTGGCTGAGCCAGTGCTCGATTTTATGCAAACGATGCCGGCCTTCGTCTATCTGATCCCCATTATTGCTTTCTTCGGCACGGGTAAACCGCCGGGGGTGTTGGCAACCATTATCTTTGCCATGCCACCTGTTATCCGCTTAACCGCTCTCGGTATGCGTGGTGTGCCGGAAACCACCAAAGAGGCGGCAGTGGCATTTGGCTGCTCTAAATGGCAACTACTCGTGAACGTCGAACTTCCGCTGGCCATGCCGTCCATCATGACCGGGATCAATCAGACCATTTTGATGAGTTTGTCCATGGTGGTGATCGCATCGCTCATAGGTGCTGAAGGGCTTGGTGCACTGATCCTGGAAGCTCTGCAATATGCGGCCAAAGGGCAGGGTTTGTTAGGCGGGCTGGCGATCCTATTTTGCGCCATGGTGATCGATAGAATTGCCCAGGGTATGTACCGCAAACAGGTCGGTAACGGATAAAACCGCACGGCGACCAATGGGGCATGGCGGGCTAGACTGAGTCTGTGCACATAGCTTGACTCAAATTCTGGGCTCTTCCCTTCTTTAAGTGGGTGGTTTAGCATAATCTAAAACACTCAATGCAAAGATGCATCCATGCGCGACAAGAAACTCTATTCTCAAATACTGGGTATTGAAACACCCTGGTTCGTGTCTGATGTCGAGCTGTCCCTTCAGGCGCAACAGGTTAAAGTCTTTATTGAGCACACTGGCAAAAAAGGCTGCCAATGCCGTGTTTGCGCTAAGCCCTGTCCGGGTTACGACCACATTATCCAGAAGTGGCGGCATTGGGATACCTGTCAGTTCCAAACTATTCTTGTTGCCCGTGTTCCCCGTGTCCAATGCCCTGAAACACAAGGTGTTGGCCATTGACGTTCCTTGGGCTGATCAGGCTCCCGATACACAGCCCTGTTCGAAGCCTTGGTCATTGACTGGCTCAAAGAGGCAACAACCAAGGCTGTTGCACGACCAATGAAGCTTAGCTGGAACGCCATTGATGGTATTGGGCAACGTGCCGTGAACAAGAGGTCTTGCTCGCAGGGATGCCCAACCTCCAAAACGACTAGCTGTCGATGAGACCTCTTTTCAAAAGCACCCCGAATACGTCACAGTAGTGACTGACCACGATAAAGGCGTCGTTACCCATGTCGCTGATGAGCGTAAGAGCGACAGCCTCAATGAGTATTTTGATACGTTGGCGGATGACGCCAAAAAAGGTATCGAATGTGTGACGATGGATAGGTCCAAGGCTTATATCAAGTCAGTCAGGCAAACTATTCCGCAGGCAGACCGGAAGATAGCATTTGATAAATTCCCTATTGCTCAGTCCCTGGGTAAAGCGGTCAATAAGGTTCGCATGGAAGAGAATAAAACCCTTATAAGCAAGGGTGTAGAGTGGCTGAAGGGAACTCGTTACAACGGGCTGACAAACCCTGAGAACCTGTCTAAAGAGCAGTGGGATAACTTTGAACCACTGAGACACTGAACGCTTAAAACAGCTCGCGCCTGGGCTATTCGTGAACTGGCGATGAGCTTATGGGATTACCCATCCACAGCTTGGGCAATCAAAGCCTGGAAGAAGTGGTTGAGCCTGGGCTCAGCGATGTCGCCTAGAACCCATCAAAGAAGTTGCCAGAACGATTAAAGAGCATTTGTGGGGCATCGTCAACGCTATTGTTCTTAAGGCCAACAATGGACGAGCAGAAGGCATTAACAGCACGATCCAAAGTTTGAAGAATCGAGCGTGTGGTTTCAGAAATCGTGAACGATATAAGGCAGCGATCTACTTTCATTTGGGTGGGTTGGATTTATATCCCACTGGCATACATCGCTGAAAACCGCCCACTTAAAGAAGGGAAGAGCCTCCAATTCAGACAAGAGCCTATTTGAGTCGCTCATAGGTTCCCTCTTCTTCGTTCGAGTTCCCTAGCTGTTCTAATATCTTGCTTCGTAGCAGGGCGGGTAACCTCTTTATCGAGATTTGTTTTCTCATTCGGGCCAACATTTATCGATCTAGTTTGAACATGGGGAGTTGGTATGCTCGTCTGAGTTGCTTTATCAAAATGGGTTTGCCCTACTAAATCAATGTGACCTTTAGTTCCAGGCGTGCTAAATGGAACACTGTTCTTTCCGAGTTGCTGTTGTAGCTCACCAGCCACCTCGTTAACATTCTTCCCTACACTCTTTGAGGGAGTACGCTCTCAATATGATGTATTTAATCAGCTCAATCAAATCCATCAGGCACCCAGGCAATGCCACAGGTTTTTGTCCGGGCTGATGGCCAGACTTGGTTCCTTGTCGTCGTGGAACGGGCACAACCCCAGGTAGTCCTTGCCGTGCTGCTTCAGATTGATGCCCGAGGGCTCCACCAGACGCACCCAAGCTACTTCGCGTTTCAGGCGGTCGAGTTCTGTGTCTGGGGTGCGGGCCATAGGCGTTTTCCTCAAAAAACTTGTCAATAGTCTCTACAGTGCATATCATGATAGACACTTTACTTAGTTTCTGGCAAGGCATATTTATGAGGGCCATACAATGGCCAACCAAGCTCATCACTGGATTCAAGGTCTGGATATGTCCGTCTTCGCCGAACGCCTGCGCTTGCTCAGGCAAGCCCGCAACATCACACAAGCCCGGTTAGCTGAGCTGCTAGAAGTCAGCCCACGGGTCTATAACCGTTGGGAGAAAGGCGGCAATGTGCCGCATTTCGATACCATCGTGAAGATTGCCGACATTCTCCAGGTTGCTCTGGATGAGCTGGCCGGACGGCAGGAACCCTCACAAGACTTGAAGATCAGGAACTACCAGCTACGCCAGCTTTGCCAGCAGTGCGACAATTTGCCGGATGAAGACCAGCAGGCACTAATTGTCATAATAGACAGTTTGGTGAAGAAATCAGATGTGACAAGGGTCATCGGCAAGTTGGCACACGGCTAACCGATTACAGCGAGGAACTCAGCATGCATGCCGCTAAACAAGAAGCGCTCAACGTCATCAACCAACTGCCGGAAAATACCGACATGGATGAGATCATGTACCGGCTCTATGTGCTCGATAAGATCAGGAAGGGTCAGGAGGCCGTGGAACAGGGCCAGACCCTCACCAGTGAGGAACTAAAGCGGGAAATTGATTCATGGTGATCTGGTCGCAACCGGCCAGGGCCGATCTGCGTTCCATCCATGATTTTATCGCTCACGATTCCCGCTTCTATGCCAAGAAGGTTGCCCAGGATATCCGCGAGAAGACCGATATTCTGGAGCAGCTACCCAGGACCGGCAGGAAAGTGCCAGAACTCAATGAGGATGCGGTCAGGGAGTTGTCGCTCTACTCCTACCGGATCATCTATGAAATCAAGGAACAAGGGATATTCGTGTTAGCCGTGGTGCATAAACGACGGGATTTGAAGGCTGAGGAAATTGAGCGGTAGCTTGTTCCGAGTGAATCCTCAGTCACTACTCAGCTTGAGAACTTAAGCAATAGGAAATTTGAAATTATCGCCATCTGCTGTCCTGCCGACAATTACACTCCCACTAATACGATATGTCTCTATTGTGTCAGAACACATATTCATCCACATTTGGTCTCCATCGCCAGATAAACCGATAAACCCTGTCTCATCTTGGACAATTATCCCTTCTCGTTCAGATGCAACAAACTCATGGAATACCGTCGGAACTCTGTATTTGAAAACGAGATTCCCTGTGGCTACCTCATACCCTGCCACTGTATCGGTAATGCCAACATAGACCATACGGTTGTGTAGAAGAACTTCTGGCAATAAACCAACATCCGCGAAACCAATGGGTATGCAAATACCTTCTTCCTTAAGCCTTAGATACCCCCAAGTATTTGCTTCATCTGTGATTAACTCATCAAAAACACCGCATTCACTGGAATCTAATCGAGCTTGCATATCACTCTTAGAATCGCATTGAACCCAAAACTCTCTATCCATGAGCTTACTTCGCCATGATAGTAATCACTTTTCCAGCCTCTTCGACAAACTGGATTTTCGATCCAGTCCCAGTAACTCCTGGCAGGAAAAATTCCCTCAGATTTCTACCCGGAACATTTGAGCCACCAGGAACAATCGAGGAAGAGTCATTAAATGCATCATTAAATCTTCGAGTAACCTCAGCACGATTTTGAGGCGTATCAGCAATACTAATTCTGTCGACATTGCCACGAGCACGCTGGGTGTTTTTAGCATTCGCTTGATTGATATTTTTATTGAAAAGGAAATCTAACTTTCGGTTATTTTTGCCGAAGTTCAATCCCCTCTTTGAGGCAACAGGGGAGTCCGGCGGCCCCGTCGTACTACGTGCCGATTTTCCCTGCTGCGTCAGCCAGTTAACAACGCCATCGGCCTGATGCCCCATCCACAGTAAATTTTGATCGGCCGATGCGACTTTGGCGCTAACCACGCCGTTGGTCCCCAGGGCCAGCAGCGCGCTCAGTACAAGGTGGATGATGATCTTTGACAGTTGCATGGGTGGGATTGTATCGGGAGGTTCGCCGGTTACCGAGGGGTTTGCTTCTTTTAGCCGCTCTTCGCCGGTACGCGGTCGCCGCTAGAAGGCCGGGGATTGCCCCCGGCCTTGAGGGTTACCGGTACTGTTTCCAGTATGGATAGCCGACCCGCTCGTAGTATTCGCGGGCCTTCATTCGCTCGTCCGAGCCGTTACTGCCGTAGCCGTCGTCCCTGGGATTGCTGGCCCAGTTCATGATTTTGGCCAAGTCGGCGATGAAGCCCCGGATGACCGTTTTCGGCTCCACTCCATCGGCTTCACACAGCTCGATGAACTCATCTGGCAAGTCGATGACGATACGCTGGCTCATGGTGTTTGCTCCTCTGGCTGGTGACAGCCCAGAAGGACTTTCTGGACATGCGCCCCAACCGGCGCCGCGCGCAGGGCCGTCAAGGCTGCGTAGTGAGGCACGAACGAAGCACCCGCAGGGCTTGGCCTTGACGGTTCGAGCACGGTGCTAACTTGCCCGCATGTGCAGGAAGTTCTTTTCCACTAAGCTACAGGATTGAGGGAGGGCAGCGACAGGCGCAGCGAAGGACGCGAGAAACGAACGGCCGCAGCCGACTGGCGCTGACCGGGGCGGGCGGGCATTTCAATCAATCGGCTTTGACTGGAGCACGTCAGCGGCGCAAGACAAAGCCGACGCGCCGTAGGGAACGGCGCCCCTTATCGGGCACGGATAGCCCAGCGGCCATTTACACATAACGCTGATTATGCGGCGCAGCGGACAATAGCGAAGTTGCGCCGACTGAGGAACGAAGGAGAGTGCAACTTTGATACTGCGCATAATCGCGCGTTATGTTATTTGGCCGCACAAAGCCCCCTTTTAGGGGGATGGGGGGTATCAAGCGCAGCCACAGTAAGGCGGCAACCTTTCTGTGGCGAAGCGAACCAACACCCAGCTTGAGCGATAGCTGAAGCTGACAACCGCGAGCCAGGGACGGCGAGCGTGTCGAACGGAGCCACTGACCTTGAACGAAGTCGGCCAGGGATTGGCCGTCCCAGCTTGGCGCGGCGCTTGTCCGAACTGCAAGAAGTGTGACTTGCGCCAGGGATTGGCGGCGCACTTCTTGCCGGACGTTGCAAGCGCCGTGACAAGCGGTCCGAGGGGCACGGACTGTCCGACGGGTCGCGGCGTCCGGGTTCACCCCTGCGGCTCCGGATCTGCCTCAGATTCAGCAGCTAAAGTGGATAACAGCTCGTCGGCTTGCTCTTCATTTTCGCCTTGTTCTGCATTATCGGCTGGGCGCTTGTCTTGCTGTTTCTCCAGTCTTGCCGGATGCGTGGCCGTGTGGATCTCTTGCAACTGTCGGATGGATACCTGGGTGTAAATTTGCGTGGTGCTGACATCCGCATGACCGAGCATTTCCTGGATAAAATGGATGTCCGCGCCGTGCTCCAGCATCAGGGTCGCCATCGTGTGCCGGAACAGGTGGCGAGCGCCGGTCTTGCCGATCCCGGCAGACTGCACGTAGTTTCTGACCAGTTGCGTGAGTCGGTTCGGGGTAAAGGGTTCGCTCAGGTTGGTCAGATACAGCACACCGTCATCGATACCGGCCACCAGTTCCGGGCGTACTTCGGCCAGATACTTGTCGATCCAGGCCAACGCTCTATCGCCTATCGGGATCATGCGATCTTTCTTACCCTTTCCCTGGCGGATCATGACCGTGCCGCGATCCACGTCGATGTCGTAGAGCTTGAGGCCGATCAGCTCCATGCGTCTCATGCCGGTGGAGTACAAGGTCTCCAGCATGGCCCGGTCACGGATGCCCAAGGCATCATTGGTGTCGGTCTGGTTCAGTACCGTCTCGGCTTCAGCCTGGGTCAGCACATGCTTGGGCAGACGCTTTTCCAGTCTTGGTAGATCGAGTTCCGATGCCGGGTTGTAGAGGATGTGGTTCTGCCGGGTCAGCCATTTGAACCAGGCCCGCACCGGCACCAGGTGACTGTGCTGGTTGCGGAAGCTTAGGGGTTCACCGTCCTTCTTTCTGTGCAGATACAGATGGCGCTGATAGCGCTCCAGGATCGGCTTGATGATTTCGTTGGGACGCTTCAGGCTGCGTTCGTCGCACCAGACGATGAACACGCCGGGGTAATGCTCACGGCCCTTGATGGTGGCTTTGCTGTAGTTATTGATTTGCAGCCAGTCGAGGTAGCGGTTCAGGTAGGCCGCCATGCCGTCCGGGTCGTTGGGATCGCCGATGACCGGCTTGGGCAATATCGCGCCTTTCCTGGGCATGGACTATGCCTCTTGAGCGGCTAAAGGCGTGACGGTCTGTGGGTCACTATGACTACGATATGACGCACTGTTATTTTTGGGCTTAAACGTGCGTTTTTGTGGTTTTTTCTCCGCTTTCTCCGAAGTCCCCGCTGTGGCTGACTTTGCGGCGTTTTTCTTACCCTGACTGACCCCTGACCGGGGGCTGACCAGACCCTGACCGCTGCCCATTTTGCCCTGACCGGTTTGCGTCGTAGTTCAACTTTTCCACGTCGGTCAGACCAGAGAGGAAGGCTTTACCGTCTTCGCCTTCGCCCTGGTACAGCAGTTCATAGCTGAACGACTGTCCGCGTCCGCCGCGGTGGATAAGCAGGTATTCCATGTCCGCCAGTCGTGCCAGGTGGACTTTTAACGCGGTATCGCTCCAGCCGCGTATCTCCCGGCGGCTAAAGCGGTGGTCTTTTTGCTCCATGCCCTGCGCCTGACAATAGTCCGTCACGGTTCGGTAGATATGCTCCAGTAGCTTGCGCGTCTGCGGCGACAGCTCGTCCAGCGTCCGGCCCAGCACTTCATGCGCTAATCGGTTGGCCGCCTCGATGTCGGATAACGTGGCCTCGATGTATTCGATGCGCTGGCCGTTGTGGTTCACGGTTTTTATCTCGCGCTGGTATTGGTGCAGCAAGGCGATGGAGCGGATCAGCGTCAGATACTTCAGGTGATCCCGGCGGGTTCTGGTTTTGTTGTCGATGAAGCTGAGTTTTTCCGCGTAGGGGTTGGCTACCAGTAACGGCTTGAGCAACCGCTGCGCATTGCGATGATTGTCGATGATCAGCTTTTTTGTCCTCAGCGGCGAGCAAGCCTTCCAGTGTTTGTTGCTGCCTTTGCATGGCGTGGATCGCTTGCGTCTGGTCGCGGGATTCGTTCACGCTGAGCACCAAACAACGGTTCATCAGCTCTTCATCAATGTCGATGGCCGTAGTGGTCAGGAACAGCATCACCGGCCCTTCAACCCGGTATTCCTTGGTCTCCATATCGCCAGTGGTTTCGTTCTTGCCCGTGCGGGCGATGGTGATCTCGTCTTCACTCTGCAACAGCTTCAAGGCATAGCTGGCATTCCCCGCGCCTTCTTCCTCGGCGATGGCCAGGATTTTGTGTTTCAAGTTGGTCTTGCCCATGTAGAACAGGCTTTGCCCAGTCATGGCGCTGTACTGCACGCGCTCCTCTTCCGGTATCAGCGCCAGCACCGCATCCATCAGGGTTGATTTACCAGCGGCGCTGGTGCTTTGGGTCATCACGGCTAATGGTTTATCCAACTTGCGGCTGACGCAAGCCAGATAGCCGATTAACGTATTGGTCGCCTCGCCGACCACGCCGCAGCGCTCGAAGTCAGCCAGGATGCGGGTCATCAGGTCGGGGCTTTTCAGCAACGCCAGGGCGGTGTTTTGCTCGGATTCGGTGAGGGTCGGTTCCTGCTTTTCCGGCTCCAAGGCTTGCTTGATTTGTTGTTCTTGCAGCGCCTCGCACTTGAGCAACACCTTGCCTAGGTCGCGCTTGAGAATGTCGTCTTTCAGGCCCAGCTCGATGCTGGCCGCTTTGATGTAGGCCGCGCGTTGTTTGGCGTTGTACAGCTCCAGGCTATCCACATGGAAGGCTTCATTTCGACGAACCAGCACGTTGACTTTCAGCACCTCGAAGCTGAGGTTCTTCTGTAGCCCACGGATGCAGTATTGCCGGTCGCCGAAGGCCATGTTGATTTCATGCTCAGAGATGTCGGCCTCTATTTCTTCGGCAGGTTTGGGTTGCGGGCTGGCTTCGGTGGGTTCGGGGATTGCCTCTTTAGCAGCTAAAGGATTGGATGATTCCGGTTCGGCGGCAGGTTCCGGCACCGTGAGGATTTCACCGGTTTCCATGTCGATGACCTCATCGCTGGCCGTGCCGGTGCTGATGTCCGGCGCTTGGCCCTTGCCCATCCACTGTGCGGAGCGCAACACCAAGCCCGAACTCTTGGCTGCGGGCTTGACCTGCATCGCGTATTCGTTCGCATCCATGCCCTTGGGGAACTGCACACGGAAGCAGTCGATGTCTTCTTTGGTCAGCTTCTCCGCCAGGGCCTCGGCGGCATTGTTTCCCGCTTCGTCCCGGTCATAGGCGATCAGTACACGCTGGATACCGTGACGCTGGAACGCGGCCAAGTGGTCATCAGTAAAACCGGATGTGCCGTAGCTGGCGGTGACATTTCGATACCCGGCAGCCCAGAAGGTCAAGGCATCGATCAAGGATTCGCACAGGATGATTTCAGCCGATGCCTGCAAAGCCTCTTCATTGAACACCCCGGCATGTGGCCCCGGTAGATAGAGGTGCTACGGCGTCCCCTTTCTCAGTTTCTTGCCCAGCAGCTTGCGCCCATAGACTTCGGTGATCACGCCTTCGGGATTGATGACCGGGATCACCAGCGAGCCGCTGAAGTGTTTATGGCCGCTCTGGCGCAAGACACCGATATTTTGCAACTGGCCGCGAACCTCGGCCCCGGCCTTGCGGTTCTTCTCCGGCAGGCGGTAACCCAATGTGCGGTTGGCGTAGCCCAACCTGAAGCGCTCGATCAGTTCGGGATGATCCAGACCACGGGATTTCAGATAGTCCAGCGCCTCGGGGCTTTGCTTCAGGGTCTCGTGGTAGTAGTCGATGACGGTGGAGAGCTGCTTTTGATCGTCGGGATTGGCGGCTAAAGAGGAAGGATGCTTGGCGGTGGTGTTGCGCTTCACCGGCGAGGCCGGAACCGACAATGCCGCATCCCCTTCCCGCAGCAGTTCCACCGCATGGCGGAAGCTCACGCCCTGGCGCTTCATCACCCACTGGATCACATCGCCGCCCTCATCGCAGGCACCCAGGCAGTGCCACAGGTTCTTGTCCAGACTGATGACCAGGGACGGCTCCTTGTCGTCGTGGAAGGGACACAGCCCCAGATAGTCCTTGCCGTGTTTCTTCAGCTCGATGCCGCAGGACTCCACCAGGCGCACCAAAGCTACTTCGCGTTTCAGGCGGTCGAGTTCATCAGCGGGGATTTTGGCCATGGTCACTTCCAAAGGGCGTCAAGATTCTCTTATGCGCCATTCTAGATTCTCTTATGCTACCTTTATCAAGCACAACAGATACCAGGAGGTACCATCATGGATACTTTCATCACAAAGCTGATTTCGATGAGTATTGCTCAACGACTGGTAACCTTGCGTAAGCAAAAGGGGCTGACTCAGCACGCTCTGGCTGACGCTCTTGGCCTGCATATCACTCAGGTCAAACGCTACGAGGCGGGAACCTCTCAGCCTTCTCTGGAGGCTTTGAAGAAGCTGGCAAAGACCTTCCGTGTGACCACGGATTCCTTGATTTTCGAGCCGCAAGAGCTGGAACCAGATGAAGACCTGCGCATGCAGTTCAAGGCGGTCAGCGACATGCCCGCCGACGAACAGCGCGTCGTCAAGCAACTGCTGGAAGGGATGATTATCAAATACGAGGCGGAACGCTGGTCTTCGAAGGCCCGGTGATTACCCAACCACCAGTCAAATCCATGAGGTAACGACAATGCATACCGCCAAACAGGAAGCACTAGAGGCCATTCAACGGTTACCCGATGATGTGGACACCGAAGAGATGATCTATCGGCTCTATGTGCTGGAGAACATCCGACGCGGTCAGCAGGACGCTGACAAGGGTAAAACCGAATCCGCCGAAGCGGTGCTTAAAGATATTCAATCATGGTGAAGTGGACGAACCATGCCAAACGGCAGCTTCGTCACATCCATGACTACATCGCCCAGGACTCGCCCATGTATGCCAGGCGGGTCAGTGAAGCACTGGTCAAAAGAACCATTGGCCTGGACGATGCTACCCCGCAAAGGACGGACAGTGCCAGAGCTGAACGAAGAAGCCGTGCGGGAACTAGGGCTGTATTCCTACCGGATTTTGTACGAGATCAAATCCGATGACCTTATCGAGGTATTGGCCGTGATTCATAAACGGCGGCATCTGGAGGCTGAGGAGATTCCGAGAGATCAATGACAAAGCCCCGCTTCATTCCACATAATCCTCAAATTCCCATCGCCCAAGTCGAGAAACTCTCGTTGCCACCTCATTCCAATCCTCACCTGAACAATGCATTAAATATTTATTAATCCTTCGGATGATGTTTTCGTAATTGTACTCGCGGACAATAAAATGGTGACGACCAATAACAATCTCATCCAGCCCATATGTTTTTTCAATCCACTTGGGCGTACATACCTCAATATCAAACGATTCTTCCCAGTCTTCTCCCACAGGACCGATCATCGCCTGTAACAAAAAGGCAAAGCACTCTGGTTCTGCAGGTTGATGACCGAGAAGATCGTCTACATCAGGGCTATGAACACGCTTTAGTTCTGCTTTCATAGCTCTAACCTATAACATCTAGATGACTATTGGATTGCCATCCTTTTGTCTTCTGTCCTGGGATTTTTTGCTCAAAGTTTGCTTGAGTTTTACCCAGCTTACCTTTGTAGCTAGGTGGACGATATTGCCTTAACCCATCTTTTCCGACCAAGGTTTTTCCATCACTTGCTATCTTGTAGTCATCACCAACCCAAGCCTTACCTAGCTTATCGGCTTCCGTTCTTGTGCCAGTACCTAGGCCAAAGTTTCCTTTCCCTTTAGCCGCATCACGAAGGATGCCTATTTCCTTCGCTACACCCTTTGAGGCACAATTATGAACCCATACTCCCCGCTCCCCCACAAAATAAGTATGGAACTTGTCAACACTGATATCATAGGCAAGAAAAGCACTCTCACGCGTGCGCGCCGCCACAACATCAAGGGACTCGCCCGTCGCGGTCACTAGCTGCATGCCCGCCGACACACTATCCGCCCGGATAAATCCTTGCCCTCCGACATAGAACGGATGTTCGGCCGTGGTGACGAGGGTCTCCATACCGCCGTCATGGGCAATACCGAGGCTGATTTGGCTGGCATGTTCTCTCGCGCCCACGCCCGTGACCGCTTGGTAAGCCGTCTCGCCGGTGGTCTCATGGCGCGAAAAGACTAAGTCCCCCCTCTGCAAGGACTCGATGGGCACCGGGCCTTGTTCGGTGAGTACCGGGGTGCCGGCGGGGAAACTGCAGGTGCCTTTGAAGATGCCGCGGACGATGCCATACAGCCCGCGGGCACTGTTGGCCATCTTCGCCACTTGCTGGCCAATCAGGGCGCCGGGCGCCGCACCCACGCCCAGGCCTAGTGCGCCGATCCCCGCGCCCACCGCCGCGCCACCGAGGCGCAGCGCGGTTTCTTCTATGGCCGCCTGTGCCGCCTGTTCGTGCCGGCCATAGAGAGCGAGTCCCTTCGACTCGGCGTAGGGAATACCGGTGGTCCCGGCCGCTGCGGACAGGAGTTGGGGGGCGGCGCTGCTCACCCGGTCCCAAAAGCTGGGCCGTTTTTCATAGCTGGTTCGTTGGGCGGTTGAGTTGTTGTGGATGGAGCCGGTGGCCACGGTGCCGAAGGGGTCGACGAACATGACCGGGTTGTTGGCGGCATAGGCGTATTGGTTGACGCCATCGACAAAGCCCAGCGGGTCGCGCTGGGTGAACCGGCCGGTACTGGGGTCGTAGTAGCGCGCCCGGTAGTAGAGCAGGCCGGTTGCGTCCGCTTCGCGGCCGGTGTAGTCGAAGCGTTGCAGGTGGCCGCTACGGGTCACGACAGTGCCCCAGGCGTCGTATTGGTGGGCGCCCAGTAGGGTGCCGGCGGCATCGGTCATGGCCACGACGGAGCCGAGGCCGTCTTGTTGGTAAAACTGGCTGGCGCCGTCGGCGTCGGTGTGGATGAGCGGGTTATCGATGCCGGCGTGGGTATAGCGGCCCGCCGCTTGGGTCCAGGTGCCGCCGTAGTCGGCCACCAGGTTGGCGCCTGAGTAGATAAACCGCTCGGTCGCCGCGCCTTGTCGTTTCTCGATGCGCCGGCCGCCGGGGTCGTATTGGTAGGTCTCGAGGGAGCCATCGTCGAGCTCGGCGCTACTCAAGCGGTCCAGGGCGTCATAGTTGAGTGTGAGGACGGGCAGTACGCCGCCGGCCAGTTGGCGGGTCAGGTTGCCGTTGTCATCGTATTCGTAGCCCATGTCCGTGCTGGCGCCGCTATCGATAGTGAGCAATCTCATCAATGGTGAGGGTGGGGCTGCCGTTTTCGTTGAAGAAATAACGCTTGACGAAGCCGCGCTCATTGGTGGTGGTGGCCTCGCGGCGATAGTCGTTGTCAGTGAAGGTCAGGGTGCCGCCCCGATCATCGGTGTGGCGCAACACCCGTCCATTGCTGTAGTACTCGAAGGTCATGCCGTTGCCGTTGGGCTTTTGGTAGCGGCGCAGGGCGTGATTGAGATTCACCCCGTCGGCGAGGCCGTAGTACTCGTACGTCAGGCCCGGTTGCTGGCCGCTGGCCGCGAGCGGGTTATCGACGCGCTCCAACTCGCCGTCGGCGTTGTAGTGGTAGCGCCACTCGCGCCCCGTCGAGGGGTAGGTCCAGTCACGCAGGTGGGTAATGCGCTGGGCCGAGTCGTACAACAAGGTGATGACCCGGTCGAGGTCATCGGTGACGGTGTCCAGGGTACCGGCTGGGCCGTAGTCGAAGCGCAGGCCGTTGCCATTGCGGTCTTCGAGGCGCAGCACGCGGGCTGTTTGGCCGACCGTGCCGGGGACATTCTCGAAGAAATAGCTAAAGCCGTTTTTCTCCCGAATGCGATAGCGCCCATCGGGTTCACGGCTGGCGGTGAAATAAAAGCCCTGCGGTGGGGTGAACGCGGCGCCGATGGCCACACCGCCGGCGGCGCCGGCGACGGGGATGAAGCGCTGTCCGCCATCGCCGGTGGTCCAGGTGACCGATGAGGTCAGGGTGTCCTCGTCGGCGGACTCCTCTTGCGCATCGCCATCGCTGTCCTCGAAGGTCAGGAAGTGATTGAAACTGTGCGTCCAGCCGTAACCGAGGGGCGCCGTTGAGGCGTTGGGATGGGCGGCGGCCAGACTGTTGTAGGTGCGTTGAAAAGAGATAGGCAGCCCGCCGCGGCCAATGACCCGCAAGTCCTGTGCAACTGCCCGCGCACTTCCGCTCCGGCCTTGCGGTTCTTCTCCGGCAGGCGATAACCCAATGTCCGGTTGGCGTAGCCCAGCTTGAAGCGCTCAATCAGTTCGGGATGATCACCCAAACCCCGGCTTTTGAGGTAATCCAGGGCCTCCGAGCTTTGCTTCAACATCTCGTGGTAGTAGTCGATTACCACAGCAAACTGTTTCTGGTCGTCAGGATTAGCGGCTAAAGAGAATGGATGCTTGGCGGTGGTATTGCGCTTGACCGGCGCAGCCGGAACCGACAGCGTGGCATTACCTTCCCGCATCAGCTCCACCGCATGGCGGAAACTCACACCCTGGCGCTTCATCACCCACTGAATCGCGTCACCGCTTTCATTACAGGCACCCAGGCAATGCCACAGGTTCTTGTCCGGACTGATCACCAGGGACGGTTCTTTGTCGTCGTGGAACGGACACGGACCCAGATAGTTCTTGCCGTGCTTCTTCAACTCGATGCCGGAGGACTCCACCAGGCGCACCAAAGCTACTTCGCGTTTCAGGCGGTCGAGTTCAGATTCGGGTATTCGGGCCATATTTCACCTCGCTGACAGCAATTTCTATCAACAAACGATGGATGAAATATACCTAACATGTTACTATGAGTCAACACAATAACTTTGATAACCACCAATCTCTAGGATAAACTAAGGAGTATCTATTACCCAAATAACCTTGTTAGGCAGCAAAACGAGGCTTATCATGACTTTGGGAGAACGTATTAAACGGCTCAGGCAGGAGCGCAACTGGTCGCAGACGCAGTTTGCCCAGAAGCTCAAGGTGCACCAGAAGCAGATTTCCGGTTATGAGCGGGATGTTCATGTCCCATCGACCGAACTGCTGATCCGCATGGCCGATCTGTTCAATGTCTCCTTGGACTATCTCGCCTTCGATAACCGGGAAGATTTGCAACAGGTTCAGATCGCCGACCGTGACCTGCTACAAAAGCTGGAGGCCATCGACCGGCTGGCCGATGCGGACAGAGCCACCGTCAAGGCCGTGCTCGATGCCTTCATTCTTAAGAATCGGTTTCAGCAACTCGCCTCGACCCACAAGGAGCAAACGGCATGACCGATTATCGGGATCGCATCACCATCGAGCCGGGCAAGCGCGGCGGCAAGCCCTGCATCCGTTCCATGCGGATCACAGTCTATGATGTGCTGGATTGGCTGGCCTCAGGCATGAGCGAAGCGGAGATTTTGGAGGATTACCCGGAGTTGACCCAGGATGACATCCGGGCCTGCCTGGCCTTCGCCGCCAACCGGGAACACCAGCTATCGACGATTGCACCGGCTTGAAGCTGCTACTGGATCAGAACCTGTCGTTGAGGTTGCTGGAGAAGCTGGAACCGGTGTATCCGGGGTCAACGCAAGTCAAGTTCGTTGAGCTTGACCAGGCCGATGACCTGACCGTCTGGCAGTTTGCCAAGGACAACGGCTTTACCATCGTCACCAAAGATTCGGATTTTCACGAATTCAGCCTGGTCTACGGCAATCCGCCGAAGGTCATCTGGTTGAAATGCGGCAATAAGCCCAAGTGGTATGTGCTCGGCTTGCTGCTCAACAACAAAGACCAGATCGAAGCCTTCCTCGAAGACTCGGACAGCAGTTGCTTGGAGATTTATTGATCAGGGGTGTTAGAAAAGCTTCAATGGGAAATTGTATTTTGATACTCATTCCATAACTCACTTGTTATGCGAGTGCCAAGTATCAAATTATCCCAATACTGCTGCAGCATTCCTTCCACAGTATAGACACCTTCGTCAGTTTCAGCCGTCCGACTTACGAGCAAATCTGACAACACTCGCCAATATCTACTCCGGGCTTTCGCACTCAAATCACTATCGCTCTTCAGCGCCTCACTCAAATTAAACGGAAACAGCCGCACTAATCGCGACCTGCGATTTTCAGCCAACGCAGTTGAGTAGTCACCGCGAGTTCGCGCAACCATGCTCAACATATGGGAGGCTACAGCTGAATCTGAGTGTGACCGTAATATTCTTTCGAAAGATACATCGCCATCTGGTAGCAACACACTATAACGATACGCATCCCATACTGCTGCCTCGAAACTGCTAGGCGTCGTCAATAACCCTGAAAAGATATCTGATGCTGCTTCATAGTCTGCCAGCGGCGGCAACAACAACAGTACACCACATAGTAAACTTTCCGCTTCTGAGACCACACCTCTTTGAACCTGGGGTTCCAGAATAGACACTATGGTCTCGTTATCACCTTCCTCAATAGCATGCGCTAAAGCCGAGCCAACACTATACCCATCGCCATTGAAAGTGCGAATCTAGAATACTTACATTAGCTAGCTGATTATGGTCAAAATAAGCTTATGAACAATCATTTAACACCGAACGAGCGCGATGAACTCATAAAATCTCATCGTAAAGAGAGAGATGGGCGTATTCGAGACCGAATAAAAGCGGTTTTAGCTTTTGATGAGGGTTATAGTTATTCAGAAATTTCCAGGATTTTGCTTTTAGATGATGAGACTATTAGACGCCCTGTCGATGATTACTTTTCTAAAGCTAAGCTGAAGCCCGAAAACGGGGGCAGCAAAAGTGATTGAGACGAGCATGAAACAGCAAAGCTCGTTAAACACATAGAAGGAATGACTTATCCTTATGTTAAGGACATCTGCACTTATGTGAAGTTGAATGTTGGTAAGCTTTACAGTGTAAGCGGCATGACAAAATGGCTGCATCGCAATAATGTCTGCCATAAGAAGCCTGATGCAGTTCCAGCGAAAGCAAACGCACAGGCGCAAAAAGCGTTTGTCAAAGACTATGAACATCTTTCGAAAAACGCTAAAAACAAGGGTTTAATCTATTTCTCGGACAGTTTTCACCCACAGTATCAAACGCGGTTGGCTTATGAATGGATTTTAAGAGGCACTCGAAAGAATATTGCCACAACGGCTCGTCAAACACGATTGAATTTCATTGGTGCTGTATCTTTGGAGGGTCACACAATAATCCACACTGAAGTTGAGCGAGTGAATGCGCAAACCATTAAATCTTTTCTAAAATCTCTACGCAAACGGCATACACCAGAGAAAGAAATTCATGTAATTTGGGATAATGCGGCTTATCATAAGAGCAAAGACGTTCAGTCTTATGCCAAGGACTCAAACATTAAATTACACTATTTGCCGCCCTATTCACCGAATTTAAATCCAATTGAGCGACTTTGGAAAATGATGCATGAAGCGGTTACTTATAATCGGTACTATGAGAAGTTTGTAGATTTTCGGGAAGCCTCTTTGAATTTTTTCAAGCGCGTTGGAAGACGAAAGGCTTTATTGAGAAAAGAATCACTGATAGGTTTCACATTATTAATGCACCGATGTTCGCATCTTGAAGTGTGATGGGTATATTGGACTCCAGGCGCCCTAGTCGGAGTCGGTCCGGTCGCACCGGTTGGTACACGTATCGCCTCACCGTTTGGGGTGACTACGAAATCCGGGGCCTTCGATGGGTCGGATACCCTCTTTGGCGGACAATTATGAACCCATACCCCATATATTTTTTAAGTTTACTCAACATACAGCTTATCAATCAGTTCTTCTAAGCTTTTCCCTTTTATGTTGGCGTTATATTCTTCGTCGAAGCCAACTTCCAAAAGATAATCAGAACACAGTTCTCTTAAATCGACAGCATCATCTTCATCTAGATCTTTAAGCACAACACAGGTGGGTTGATCTTCGAAATCTAGTCTTTTCTGCCATTTGAAGTGTTCCTTGACTTCAATCAACATGCCTCTCTGCTGGGAGGTCAGACGCACGATCATTGCCCACCTCCCTGTTGCCTTTTCAGTCGTTCTGCTAATTTAGAGCCCGTGGGATGAACAGTAACAACTTTTCCAGTTTCTGGGTTGATCGCCACAGTTGCCTTTTCACCAATGAACTTCTCGCTCGGTCGTCCCTGACTGTCATATTTTACATTAGTCTTTTTGAGCGGATTTTTTACAGCATCTAGCTCATCAGTGCTTTTTACCTGTCGGTTAATTTTTTGGTTAAGACTATGTTTGGTGTGCTGTATTGTTCCCTTTGTAACCGGACAATTGTGAACCCATACTCCCCGCTCCCCCACAAAATAAGTATGGAACTGATCAACACTGATATCATAGGCAAGAAAAGCACTCGCGCGCGTGCGCGCCGCCACTACATCAAGGGACTCGCCCGTCGCTGTCACTAGCTGCATACCCGCCGACACACTATCCGCCCGGATAAATCCTCGCCCTCTGACATAGAACGGATGTTCGGCCGTGGTGACGAGGGTCTCTATACCGCCGCCATAGGCAATACCGAGGCTGACGTGGCTGGCATGTTCTCTCGCGCCCACGCCCGTGACCGCTTGGTAAGCCGTCTCGCCGGTGGTCTCATGGCGTGAAAAGACTAAGTCCCCTCTCTGGCAAGGACTCGATGGGCACCAGGCCCTGTTCGGTGAGTACCGGGGTGCCGGCGGGGAAACTGCAGGTGCCTTTGAAGATGCCGCGGACGATGCCATACAGCCTGCGGGCACTGTTGGCCATCTTCACCACTTGCTGGCCAATCAGGGCGCCGGGTGCCGCACCCACGCCCAGGCCTAGTGCGCCGATCCCCGCGCCCACCGCCGCGCCACCGAGGCGCAGCGCGGTTTCTTCTATGGCCGCCTGTTCCGCCTGTTCCGCCTGTTCGTGCCGGCCAAATAGCGTCAGGACGCCCGACTCGGCGTAGGGAATACCGGCGGTCCCGGCCGCCGCGGACAGGAGTTGGGGGGCGGCGCTGCTCACCCGGTCCCAAAAGCTGGGCCGTTTTTCATAGCTGGTTCGTTGGGCGGTTGAGTTGTTGTGGATGGAACCGGTGGCCACGGTGCCGAAGGGGTCGACGAACATGACCGGGTTGTTGGCGGCATAGGCGTATTGGTTGACGCCATCGACAAAGCCTAGTGGGTCGCGCTGGGTGAACCGGCCGGTCCCGGGGTCGTAGTAGCGCGCCCGGTAGTAGAGCAGGCCGGTTGCATCCGCTTCGCGGCCGGTGTAGCCGAAGCGTTGCAGGTGGCCGCTACGGGTCACGACAGTGCCCCAGGCGTCGTATTGGTGGGCGCCCAGTAGGGTGCCGGCGGCATCGGTCATGGCCACGACGGAGCCGAGGCCGTCTTGTTGGTAAAACTGGCTGGCGCCGTTGGCGTCGGTGTGGATGAGCGGGTTGTCGATGCCGGCGTGGGTATAGCGGCCCGCCGCTTGGGTCCAGGTGCCGCCGTAGTCGGCCACTAGGTTGGCGCCCGAGTAGATAAACCGCTCGGTCGCCGCGCCTTGTCGTTTCTCGATGCGCCGGCCGCCGGGGTCGTATTGGTAGGTCTCGAGGGAGCCATCGTCGAGCTCGGCGCTACTCAAGCGGTCCAGGGCGTCATAGTTGAGTGTCAGGACGGGCAGTACGCCGCTGGCCAGTTGGCGGGTCAGGTTGCCGTTGTCATCGTATTCGTAGCCCATGTCCGTGCTGGCGCCGCTATCGATAGTGAGCAATTGATGGGCGGCGTCGTAGGTGTAGGTGCGAACGCCATCACCGTTGTCTTGGGTGGCGCGGTTGCCGTACACGTCGTAGGTGTAGGCGCCGATGAGCGAGTCATCAGTGGCGTCGGTTACCTGGGTCAAGCGGTCGAGCGGGTCGTAGGTGTAGCGCCGTTCGCGGGTGGCGCCGCCGAGGGTCTGGGCGTAGGTGTCGCGCAGTCCGGCGGCGTTGTAACTGTAGGCGTGGCTGCTGATCTGCGAGCCGTCAGCGCGGCGGTTGACGAGGCGGCTCAAGGTGTCGTCGGCGTTGTAGTGATAGCGCGTGGCCAGGCCGTTATCGAACCAGCGCTCGGTGAGGCGCCCAGCGGCGTCGTAGCCGAAGTTGACCAGGGTCCCGTTGGGCGCCCAGATAGTGGCCAGGCGGCCTACGGGATCGTACAGGTACTGGGTGAGGTGGCCTTCACCGTCACCCATGGTATTGAGCAATCCGCCGGCGCTGTAGTGGTATTCGATGCTTTTCCCGCCGCGGTGATCGGCTTGTCGCACGAGGCGGTGAGCGGTGTCGTATCGGTAGCTGTAGGTGACTTCCGGTGCTTCGACTTGGGTGACTTGGCCCAGGGCGTTGCGGGTGTAGCGGGTGGTGTGGGGGGTTGCATCCGAGGCATGGCGGTAAGCCCGGCGCTCGGTCACATAGCCGCCGTAGGCGTAGTCGCGTTCGACTCGCTGCCCTTTGGGGTCCACCAGGGTGATGAGGTTGTCGTGGAGGTCGTAGGTGAACGTCCAGGTGTTGCCGTTGGCGTCGGTCTGTGAGAGTTTGCGCCCGAAGTCGTCGTAGGTGTTGATTTGCTGAACGGTGGTGAGGTCGGCGCCCGCGTTCGTGCCGCTGGTCTGGGGGGTATGGCCGGCGGCTATTTGCACCCTGTTGCCGAGGGCATTGTATCGGTAGGTGGTGACCGGGCGGATGGCCGGAAGATCGGGGGCTGCGTTGTGCAACGGACCGGCCACGCGCACGACCCGGCCCAGGGCATCGTATTGGGTGTGGGTATCGCGGCCCAGATGGTCCACTACGCGCGTGACACGGCCGACTGCGTCGTATTCGAAATCGACGTACCGGTTGAGCGGCGAAGTGCGCCGCCTGAGCCTGCCGTCTCCGGCGGCGCCATAGTAGGTGTGCTGTATTTGATGGCCGTTGGGATCGGTGATGGAGCGCACTCGGCCGATGGCATCGTAGTCGCGTACCACGGCGTGGCCTTCTTCGTCGTAGACGCGCACGGCACGGTTCAACGCGTCGTAATCGATGGAGGTACGAAAGCCGTCGGCATCGACCACGGCGGTGAGGTTGCCCAGGGCGTCGTATTCCGAGCGGGTGACAAAACCACCGGCATCGATGCTTTGGACGGGCCGGTCCAGGGCGTCATAGAGGAATCGGGATTGGTCAACCACCGCCGGGGTGCCGCCCGGCGTTGTGACCGTCAGGCGGTGGCCGGTCATGTTGCCGTTGGCGTCAAACCGATAGCGCCGCGGCCACCCCTGGGTGTCGGTGGATAAGACCAGGCGTCCGGCTCGATCGTAGTGGTGCTCGGAGCGGTACCAGTTGTCGTCGATGCTCGCCGTGGGCCGCCCTAGGGCGTCGTAAGATTGTGTGACTTGCCGGCATTCGGTGGACCGCTCGATGCGCGCGTCGCCATCGAGGTCGCCGCACCGGCGTACGGTGACCGGATTGAGCCCGCTGGTGGCGTTGGCGGTATCGGTGTAGTCGAACTCCGCCGTTGGGCCTTGTTGTGTTTGAAAATCTCTAATGCGCTTGATGATGAGCGGATTGCCGTGGGCATCGAAGGTCTGTTGAGTCCAGCTCAAGATCGCGGCCGGCACGGGCTCCCACGTGGCCGGATCATAATGCGCGCCGGTGTTCGCCTTCAGTACGAGAGTCTGGGTGATATTACCGGCGGCATCGGACTGATGGAGGGTGATGTTGCCGTTGGCGTCCTTGACCTTCATGGCTTGGGCAAAGGCGTTGAAATGGCTGTATTCGGTGGTCGCGCCGGAGGGAGCGGTGATGCGCGTGACGTTGCCGTTGGCGTCGTAGTCGTAGCGGGTGGTCAAGCCGGCGGCATCGGTGCGGGCGATTTCATGGAACGGGGCGAGTGGGTCGTACGTATGTGCCATGCGCCCGCCGTTCTCATCGATGGTGAGGGTGGGGCTGCCGTTCTCATTGAAGAAATAACGCTTGACGAAGCCGCGCTCATTGGTGGTGGTGGCCTCGCGGCGATAGTCGTTGTCAGTGAAGGTCAGGGTGCCGCCCCGATCATCGGTGTGGCGCAACACCCGTCCATTGCTGTAGTACTCGAAGGTCATGCCGTTGCCGTTGGGCTTTTGGGAACGGCGCAGGGCGTGATTGAGATTCACCCCGTCGGCGAGGCCGTAGTACTCGTACGTCAGGCCCGGTTGCTGGCCGCTGGCCGCGAGCGGGTTATCGACGCGCTCCAACTCGCCGTCGGCGTTGTAGTGGTAGCGCCACTCGCGCCCCGTCGAGGGGTAGGTCCAGTCACGCAGGTGGGTCAGGCGATGGGCCGAGTCGTACAACAAGGTGATGACCCGGTCGAGGTCATCGGTGACGGTGTCCAGGGTACCGGCTGGGCCGTAGTCGAAGCGAAGGCCGTTGCCATTGCGGTCTTCGAGGCGCAGCACGCGGGCTGTTTGGCCGACCGTGCCGGGGACATTCTCGAAGAAATAGCTGAAGCCGTTTTTCTCCCGAATGCGATAGCGCCCATCGGGCTCGCGGCTGGCGGCGAAATAAAAGCCCTGCGGTGGGGTGAACGCGGCGCCGATGGCGACACCGCCGGCGGCGCCAGCGACGGGGATGAAGCGCTGTCCGCCATCACCGGTGGTCCAGGTGACCGATGAGGTCAGGGTGTCCTCGTCAGAACCTTCCACATCGGCATCGCCATCGCTGTCCTCGAAGGTCAGGAAGTGATTGAAACTGTGCGTCCAGCCGTAACCGAGGGGCGCCGTTGAGGCGTTGGGATGGGCGGCGGCCAGACTGTTGTAGGTGCGTTGAAAGGAGATAGGCAGCCCGCCGCGGCCCATGACCCGCAAGTCCTGCTCGATATCGAACAGGTTGCCGGTGGCCATGTTCACCGGATCACCGCCGCGCGAGGTGCCGTGGGTGGTGCCGTAGTTGATCATCGAGTTGAGGGTGGCCGGGGCGAGCGCCGTGGGCGTGGACGCGCCAGGGGCACCGGCGCGGCGGGCCGGCAAGCGGTAGGTGGGGGCGCTGGGCGTGCGGTTGACCGTGTAGCCACCAGCGAAGGGTCCGATTTTGTAGGTGGCGCTCAAGCGGTTACCGGACTGGCGCGTGGCCACGTAGATTTGGCCGGTCCATTCACCGTAGTCGATAAGACTGACGGGGATTTTGATGTCATGGCCACTGTTGAGCAGCCCTTGGAGGGTGTTCTTGGTCGCTTGGCTGTAGTCGAGCGCGCCCTCGCCGACCTGTAGCTTGGGCCACTCGGTCGCTTGGTTGGCGGCATTGATGTCCAGCACTTCGATGCCGCTGTCGTTGGCGAATTGCAGGCCGCGCACGGCGCTGACCGCGTCCATGCGGGCGTTTTCCTGCCACACATAGGATTCGAGCGCAGACAAGGCATAACCACCCAAGACGAAGGCTTCAAAGGAGGTCCGGCCGGTCTCCAGATGGGTGCTGCGCGACTGGCCGCCGGGCACGTCGATGAGGAAACCGCTGTTGGTGACGGCGTAGGGCAAGTCGAACAGATAGCTCACCTCCGTGCGGCTGGCGGTCAAGCCAATGTGCAGTCCGCTTTGGCCGGACTCGCCGTACAAGCGCCCGACCCGGTGGTACGCATCGGCGATGTAGTGCAGATACTTGAGGCCCACCAGATGCAAAAACTCCCCTAGCGTCGCCTCCTTGTCCTCGGCTGGGTCGGGGGTGTTGTTGATCCCTTCGAGCAGCCGGGCGGCGCGCGCCTGAATCAAACGCTCGGAGGTCTGATGGCTGTAGAGGTGCAGGGCGTGATAATCGAAGGCCGAGAGCGTGTCGAAGCGGGTGGCGTTGAGGGTGGCGCCCCCGAGTTGTACCTCGAGCGATAGGGTGCGTTTGGGCAAGCGATCGACCCGCACCACATTGGGGTCGAGGGTGGTGCCGCCGTACCACTCGTTGAGCGCGAAGTAACAGGTGGGCGCGGAGGTCGGGTCGAGGTTGACGGCGGCCCCGTCCACTTTGAGCACCGGAGTGTGATCCCGGACGCACTGAACGGCCCCGTTGCGCTGGATATAAAGCGCACTACCAGGGCCGTAGCGCGCCTCCAGTTGGCGCAGGTAGGCGCGGCGCTCGGCGTCCAGCGAGCCGCCGGTGCCGGGTTGGAAGGCGAGGGTGAGCCGTTTGAGGGCGATGGCCGGTACATCCAACACGGCATGGCCCAAGGTGGCGTTGCTTTGGGCGTTGCCCACGTCGATGGACAGCGTATAGCGGTGTTTGGCGGGCAGGGCCGCGGTCTCGGCGGTGGCGGTGCCATCCCAGGCCAGGTATTGCCTGACCTCATAGGGCAAGGTGGCGGGCAAGATATCGAGGGTGAGCGGCTCGGTGCGCCCGGTATAGGGCACATCGGCCAAGGTGTTGTTGCCGTAGCGCGGCGCCAGGGTTCGGATATGGGCTTGGACCTGCGCCTCGAACTGTTCGTGGGGCAACAAAAGAGTGCGCGTGCTCAGATAGCTGGCATAGTCGAACGATACATCGATGGCGATGCCGTCTTGATAGGCGCGGTTCTTGAAAGCGGTATCGATGGGCACCCAGCGGTGGCCGCGGTTATTGGCGCCGGAGCCCCGATAGTTCCGGTACGGGATACACGCCTCGACCCACACCTGGGTGAAGAAGACGTTATCTCCGGAGCGGCTCGTCGGGATTTGACCCGAAGCCAACAGAGCCGCGGCACCGGTTGCGGACCGGGCGCCTAGCCAGCGGTAGAGCCGCTCGTCGTTGTAGAAAGCGACCTGGCCCTTGACGTAGCGCGCCGGGATGTTCGAGGCGCGCAACAGCGCGAGGGTGAGCGAGGCGTGATCGGTGGCGTTGGCGGCACCGCTGATGAGCGCGCCCTGAGCGCCTTTGAGTGAGCCGAAATACGCTTCGAAATCAATCTCATTGCTGACGTACTCGATGATGCGCACGGGCGAATAGCCGAGCGATTGGGCCAGCGCGGCGATGTCCGGTGTGACGGCGACCTCGGCATGGACAGTGGCGGCGGGGCGGCCTAAGTCCGCGGCGGTGTAGTCGCAGGTGGCCGCTTCAGAGGGGGTGGCGGGCGGTTGGCCGACCGTGATGAAGCGGGCAGGGGGGGTGAAGCGGCCAAGGTCTGAACGGCCAGGGTCTGAACCGCTGGGGCCTGAACTACTGGGACCGAAGCCGGCGCCGTCGGTGCCCGCGGTGGTGAATTGGGCGGCAGGGAAGCGGGCCGGTGCAAAGCGCGCCAGGGTGTGGCCGTCCAGTAAGCCATCGAAAGCGCCCACCCGGCGGGCGCGCGCGTGTCGCGGCGGCGGCGCGGGCTTCGAATCATCGTCGCGCAATACCGGCCGTTCATGGTGCACGGTGGGCTGGTTTTCATTGAACGGTGGCGCCACGTAGCGCCGTGGCGCCGGGATATTGGGCACCCCTGCGGTGCGCGCCTGACGCCGGCTGCTTTCGACCCGTTGTCCCCGGCGCCATTGGCGCAGCGCCTTGCGCGCCTCGGACAGGGCCCGGCCTTGTGCCTTGGGGGTTCGGGCCTGGTGGATGGCCCGCAAGGTCGCGAGCACCTCTTCGAAGCGGCGCTGCACGCGGGCGGCGAACCGGGGACGCTGGCTGCCCGGTTGGCGCGTAACCTTTTCAATCAGTGCCGGGCGCAACTCGGCAATGGCCGTGATATGGCGCTGAAGCTGGACTTTGGCTTGGGTGGACAGCAAGGCCCCGGTAGGCGTCGCCCGGCGAATGCGCCGCAGCGTCCTGCTGGTGTCCTTGAGCGTTGCGACCAACTCATGGGAGGTGGTGTCCAGGGCGCGCACCAGAGAGGCTTGCACGGCGCTGGCGATCAGTTCGCTATGAATGCGCCGGCCCTTGTTGCGCTCCTGGGCGCCAGCGCCGGCCATGGCGAGGAGTGCCAGTAGGGCGCCTAGCGTTATGGCCAGCGCAAGACGCCTGCCGATGGCCGTGTGTATTCTTATGGCTTGGTCGAAATATCGGTGCTGGGCAACAGACCGCGCGAGGCCGAGTGGAGATTGAATGAACTGAGCGGGCGTGAGCCAAGTCGCCAAATAGGTGATTGCACCAAGCATGCCTGCTGTTCCGTGACCGGGTTGGGGCTCGTAATCCTAGAGCCGCGTACGTCCTGTTATGAAACTGGGTGTACGCGGGCTGCTGCACTGTGGGCACATCTTGACTGTGGGTACATCTTGTTGCGCAGGCAGTGGCAGCGTTCTAGGTGGCGTTGAGTGTACGCGGTATTGGGTAGGGAATGAATACCGATATGCTTACTATGCATCCAGTGAGTCAATACAAAAAACCCTTGTGTTAACTCCTCTGATGCGAGGTATGATTGCGCCGTCTTGAGGACTCGGCCGCATCCAGGATGTGGCGTGTGCTCATGGTTTGTACGGCGAGCTACGGCTTGGAACAGTAGCAGATGGAGTTAGCGGAATAGGTAGGCGGCACAATGATGGTGAAGTGGGTGAAACGGTGCATATTGGTCTGCGCCATGACCCTGGCCTGCGCGATACCTGCGCTCGCTCAAGAGTTCGAGCCGAAAACGATCCCGCCCGAAACGATCCCGCCCGAAACGATCCCGCGATTCGACCTCAAAACCATCCGGGACTCGCGTCCACTTCCCGCTTTTGATGCTACCCGAACGGATGCCGTTGGTTGTGCGGGTTGCGAGGTCATTGATGCAAAGCCTGTAGCTGCCGTGGCGCGGCCGCCGATTCGCAGGGCACAAGAGAAGACCAAAGCCGCAACAAGCAGGGCGGCGAAAAAGCGCTGCGAATTTGAGGCGAGTGCGCAAAGCCGAGCCTTTACCTTCTCCAATCAGCGGCTTACCGTTCAAGTGAACACTTGTAGCGCGGCGCAGTAGGGCCGAGTGATTGCCACTTAATCGAGAGCATTGCTAGTGTGTTGGGTGCATTAAAGGGACTACGCTGGTACTGGCGGGGAACGGTACTGGTTGCGTTAGCGCTGTTGGCCTTTTCGCTGAGTTCATGGGCGGCAACGCAGACGCAACTCGATGCGGCTAGGGCGGCGGCGCTCGCTTGGTTGATTGAGCGCCAGCAAGGCGACGGTAGCTGGCGGGGACGGCCCGGCAACGACATTCAGGTATCTGCCAACAGCTTGCTCGCGATGGAACGGGCCGGCGTCAACGGTTATGTGCATTCACGCGGGCTTAGCTGGCTCACCAATGCTGAACCGCGAAGCATTGATGCGTTGGCGCAGCAGGCGATCGTGCTGCAAGGGGCGGGTCTACAGACGCAGCCTCTGTTCGAGGCGCTGATCGCGAGGCGCAACCGGCTGAGTGCGTGGGGTGCGTACAGTCAGTTTTCGACCAGCTTCCCGGATACACCGCTGGCCATGCGCGCCCTGCGCTCCGATGCGGCGACGTATCAGGCGGAAAGATCCAAGCTGTTGATCGGGCTTTGCGAGATCTTGCGTTCGCAGAAAACCGCCTCTGATGCGGGGAGTTGGTCCTATCTCGCCGCCGATGATCCAGCGTTGGTGTCAACCGGCAAGAGTGCCGTGATTCCCACCGCGCAGAACGTTGTGGAACTGCACGCCTTCATTGCACTGGGATACTCCGCTAGGACCTGTAATGGCTACAACTTCAATCTGGCTACCGCTGTAGATGCGGGCGTTGATTGGTTGATCGGGCTCGTTGACGGCGATGGTGGGATCGGTGTGGATGGGAGTACGGTGCTGGAGACGAGCGCTGCGTTCCTCGTCATCGATACGGTTCGTTCGGGTGCGCCTTCTCTGGCCGTGTTGCAGGACTATTTGGTCAATACACAGGCGGCGGATGGCGCCTGGGAACAAGATGCGCTCGTGACTGCGTTGGCGGCCCGAACATTCGCCGCGACCCAACTGGCCGATACCGATGGCGATGGCCTGCCCGATGTTGTCGAAGCCAGGCTGGGTACCGATCCGGGGCTCGCCGATGCCAGAGCGCTGGTCAAGGGTAACGGTGCCAGCGAACTCGGGATTACCGCACCACACGTGTTCTCGGCCCGGCTCGGCCAGCCGTTCTCCGCTGATCTGATGATCACCGGGGGCGTTGCTCCTTATTCTTGGCGGGTAACGGGTTTTCTGCCGGACGGGATCGCGTCGGTGGGTAGTACGACGGCTACCAACACGCTGGCGGGTACGCCCACGGTGACCGGAACGTTTAACTTTGGTTATGGGGTGACGGATGCCAACGGTACGGTACTCACCGGCAATGGACAGCTCCGAGTCAATATCCCACCGGTGTTGGCGGCCCCGGCGGACCCAGTGTCAAGTGAAGGCGCAGCCGTCTCGCTAACCGTCGCCGCCTCCGATGAGGATGGCGATTCATTGAGTTACAGTGCGAGTGGACTGCCACCAGGGCTGAGCATCAACGCGGCGACTGGCGAGATTGTGGGCAACCTGGATTATGTCTCGACCGGTGTCTACGCAGGCGCGACGGTCACAGTCAGCGATGGGTCGGACGCGGTAAGCCAGCAGTTCACTTGGACGGTCAACGATGTGGACCGCGAGCCGGTGATCGATACAGCACCGGCTTCGCTGACCAGTGACGAAGGTGCCGCCATCGCGCTGGGCGCGACAGCCAGCGACCCGGATGGTTTGGCGGTCGGCTTCAGCTACACCAACCTGCCCCCAGGTGTTACCTACTCCAGTGCAACCGGCGACATCACTGGTACGCCTACTTATGAGGCCGCGGGTACTTATTCGATTACGTTGACCGTAAGCGACGGCTTTTTGCAGGCCACTCACGGTTTTGTATGGACGGTGAACGACACAAACCGCGCGCCGCTGCTCGATGACCTTGGCGTGATCTTCGTGAACGAAGGCAACCAGACGGAGCTTACCCTCGCTTTCAGCGATCCCGACAATCATAACTTGAACGTGACGGTGAACTCGGTGGCCACGTTCGTGACGGCGACGCCCAACCCCGACGGCACGATCACGCTGACGATTGCGCCCGGAAGCGATGATGCTCAGAGCGCTAGTTATCCGGTTATCGTCAGCGTCACCGATACGCATGCGGCGCCATTGACGACCAGCAAGACGCTGCAGATCGGTGTTATCGAGGATTCAGGGGCGACTCATGTCGTGCAATTGTCCTCCGGCTACGGCGATTTCAAGCTTGAGTTGTACGGAGCGGTTGCGCCACGAGCGGTCAGTGCGTTTCTGACTTTGGTGTCCACGGGTGAACTGGAGGGGTCACTCGTCGATCACATTGGATTTCCAACCCAACGGCCGATTTTGCAGAGCGGTGGCTTGCGTTTAGAAGGGAGCCAATGGGAGCGGGTCAACGAGGGTGGGGCGCTTGCGAGCGAGCCGGGTATCGCACATGAGTATGGAACGGTTGCGCTCACGTCGGCGACAGGGCTTTGGCCGAATTTCTCGCGGAGCCAATGGTTTATCAATCCGGCGGATAATTCTTCGGCGCTGAGTTCAGCTACGCAGACGGTATTCGGGCGAGTGGTGGACGGCTGGCCTGTCATATCAGCCATCGCCAATACGCCTGTATACAACGCGAGCGCTATTGATTTCGCTGGGATTGGCCGGGCCGAGGAATCGACTCTAACGCAACTGCCCTTGGTGAACGCTTCGATTCCGATATTACTGGGCGGTGTTGTTGAACTATCGGCTTACGCCAGACCCTGCACGTTAATCGGGATCGCGGGCGAGCCGTTCCAATCGGAGTTCCCGCTACCGGTGGGGTTGACGGCGCCCTATACCTATGCGATCAGTTCGGGTGCTTTGCCACCGGGTGTGACACTTGATCCCGTCACTGGAATTATTGCTGGCGCGACCAACGCCGGTGGGCGTTATCCATTTAGTTACACGATGACGGACGCGCTGTCGGCTCAGGCGAGCGCTCACTGTACGTTTATCGTGAACTCACCCCCTGTTGTGCAGATGATTGCTGATCAGAGCAACGAGGAGGGGGAATCGGTCTCGGTGCCGGTGCTGGCGACGGATGCCGATCCAGGCGATATTTTGACCTACGGTCTGGCGAGCGGTCACCTGCTACCACAAGGCGTGAACATCGATCCGGTCACGGGTGTCATGTCCGGGGTGATCGCGGCGGCCAGCGCGGGCTCCTACACGCCGGTGGTGACGGTTTCCGATGGCATTTTCACCCTGTCCGAGACATTTGGCTGGTTGGTGGATGCCGCCGATGGCTTGGTGGTGACGGATATCGCCGATGTAACCATGGACGAAGGCGATTCGGTTGACGTTGCCGTCACTGCAAGTGGCGTCGCTGTGTCGCTTTGCATCGTACCGGGCAGTCCATTGCCGCCGTTCGTCACCTTGGCCGACAACGGTGATGGTACGGGGAGTATCCATATCGCGCCTACTCATGCGGATGCGGGTTCGTATACCGTTGCCGTCACGGTTGGCGCTTCGCAATCATTGTGTACCAGGCCGCCGGAGGCGCAGCTATTTGCCCCGGTGAGGAAGACGTTTACGGTGGACGTGGCAGATGTTAATCAGCCACCCGCGGTCATGTTGCCTGGCGCCCAGTCCCATCGCGCGGGGGCGACGGTCAATCTTCCTATCCCGGCCTCCGATCCGGAAGGCGGGACGTTGCGATTCGCTGCGGTTGATTTGCCAGCCGGGCTGACCATAGACGCCGCCAGCGGCACCATCAGTGGCGCCATCGCGCTGGACGCGCGGGGCGACTACAGCGTAGCCCTCTCAATTTTGGATGTGCTCGACAACCGGGTTCATGGCTACACGCTGCAATGGACGGTTACCGCCAACAACATCGCGCCGACGGCCATCGACGATGCGGTGAGTACCGATGAGGATGTCGCCCTCACGTTTGACGTGCGCGTCAACGATACCGATGCGAACGGTGATGTGTTGGCAATCGATAGCCATACGGCCGTGGCGAACGGTACTCTTGTTCTCAATGCCGACGGCACATTCAGCTACACGCCCAATGCGCAGTTCAGCGGCTCGGAGTCCTTTGATTATGTGATCACCGATGGCGCCAGCTCTGACACCGGGACGGTGACCATCACTGTGGAGGCGGTGAATGATCCACCGTCGGTCACGAATCCGGTGCTTGTGAGCAGTGCCGAGAACGATACCGTCAACTTGACGCTGGTGGCGAGTGACGAAGAAGGACAGGCCCTCACGTACTCAGCATCGGGTCTACCGGGCGGACTTTCCATGAACGCGGACACTGGTGCTGTGACCGGCGTGTTGGGCTACACGACGGCCGGTAGTTATACCGTCGCAGCCAATGTGGCCGACGCGGGCGGCGCGTCTACCGAGGTGGTTTTCACTTGGGTGGTGCGCGACATCAACCAAGCACCCGTGGCGGCGGCCGACTCGGTTTCCACGCCGGAGGATACACCGGCAAGTATTGCGGTGCTTGCGAACGACGTTGAGCCCGATGGACAGGCACTAGCTGTCACCGCGGTGACGCAACCGTCCGATGGGACGGCGATCATCAATGCGGACAACACCGTTACCTATACCCCCAACCAGAATTTCTTCGGCGCGGATACATTTCACTACACCGTGAGTGACGGCTTGCTCGGTATCAATGTAGCGGCTGTAAGCGTTACCGTTACGGCGCAAAACGATGCGCCGGTCGCGGTCGCTGATAGCGTGACCGTAGATGAGGGTACATGGGCCGTCGTTGATCTCGCCGCCAATGATATTGACGTCGAGAACGCGCTGGACCTTGCGAGTATCGCCATCACCGTTGGCGCTAACCACGGCACGCTGGTCAACGACGGCGACGGTACAGTGGGGTACCGACACGATGGTAGCGAAACCACGGGTGACAGTTTCACGTACACGATTGCAGATACTTCAGGTGCATCTTCGAACCCGGTCAGTGTGACCATCACCGTTACGCCGGTGAACGACGCGCCCATTGCGGCGGCTGATGCGGGAGCGGTGGCCGAAGGCGCCACGCAGAACATTGATATCGCGGGCAATGACACCGACGCGGAAAACGCGCTGGATCCGAACAGTGTGACAATTGTCAGCGCGCCCATGAATGGATCGGTTCGGATCTTCGCCGACGGTACGGTTGACTACACGCACGATAGTAGTGAAACCCTGGCTGATCGCTTTCAGTACACCATCGCCGACACGAGCGGTACGCCTTCTAACGTGGCAAGTGTTGCCATCACGGTATCCGCAGTCAATGACGCCCCGGTTGCATCGGACGACAGCACGGTTGTCGCGGAAGGGGCAAGTCTTTCCATCGACGTAGTTGGTAACGATGCCGATGCCGATGATGGCCTGGACTTGACGAGCGTGGTGATAGTTGCAGGCGCCACCAATGGCACACTCGTGGTCAATTCGAACGGCACGGTGGTTTATGAGCACGATGGCTCGGAAACGCTTTCAGATAGTTTCAGCTACACCGTTGCCGATGTCGGTGGGGCGGTATCCAACGTTGCTATCGTCGCTATCACTGTTGCTCCGACCAACGATAATCCCGTGGCTGTTGGAGAAACAGTCGCCGTTGACGAAGGCGGTGCGGTAACAATCAATGTGGTTGTAAACGATACCGACAGCGACGATGCTTTGAATCCGAGCAGTGTCTCAGTGGTGTCAGGTACGACTAATGGCGTACTGATCAACCATGCCGATGGCACGCTGACCTATACCCATGATGGCAGTGAGACCACCGCCGATAGCTTCAGCTACACGATTGCTGATACTACCGGCGCGGTATCCAACGCCGCCACGGTCACTATCTCCGTGACGCCGCAAAATGATGCGCCAGTGGCCACAGCTGACAGCCAGACAGTTGCCGAAGCCGGCGCAGTCGTTATTGATGTGGCGGGCAACGATTCCGATCCGGACGATGGCATCGTTGCCTCGAGTGTGGTGGTGGTTGCTGGAGCGACCAACGGCAGCTTGACCAACAATCTCGATGGAACTGTCACGTATACCCATGACGGTAGCGAGACCACCTCGGACAGCTTTACGTACACCATCACCGATGGCAGTGGCGCCGTATCGAATGTGGCAACGGTCAGCATCGCTGTAACGCCGCACAACGATGCGCCCGTGGCCGTTGCCGATAGTGGTTTGGTGAATGAAGGTGCGGCGCAGACGATTAATCTCATCGCCAACGATACGGATGCGGATGACGGCATCGATCCGTCCAGTCTCGTGGTGGTGGTGGCACCTGCACACGGTTCGCTGAGCCTGCTGGGCGATGGCACGGTGAGTTACACTCACGACGGCAGTGAGACCACAACCGATAGCTTCAGCTACCGTGTGTCTGACTTCGCCGGCGCCCCGTCTAATACGGTGACGGCCAATATCTCGATTACCCCCATTAACGATATACCGATTGCCGCTGCCGACACCGGCTCAGTGGTCGAAGGCTACAGCGTCATTCTCAACCTGGCGGCGAACGATACGGACGCGGACGATGGCATCGATCCGGCGAGCATTGTAGTGACGGCGCCGGTCAGCAACGGCTCGCTTATCGTCAATGGCGACGGTACGGTCAGCTATACCCATAATGGCGGTGAAACCACGTCGGACGGCTTCAGCTACACCATCGCGGATGCCAGTGGCGCGTTGTCGAACGTGGCGGCCGTGACTATTACGGTGACGGCGCAAAATGATGCGCCGGTGGCTGCCGGTGACAGTGCGGTCCTCAATGAGGGTGCGAGCACAACCATCAACCTTGTTGCCAACGATACTGACGCCGATGATGGTGTTGACCCATCCAGCATCGCCATCATCTCCGGTGTCGCGAACGGCAATGTGGTCATCAATGCCAATGGCACCGTTGACTATGCCCATGATGGGGGTGAAACGACCAGTGATAGCTTCACTTACACCATCAGTGATGTTGCGGGCGCCGTATCGAATGCGGCGCCGGTCAGCATCACGGTCACGCCGGTTAATGATGCACCGGTGGCGGTGGCCGATGCGGCACGCACGGTAGGCGGGATCGAAGTCGTTGTGCCGGTGTTGGCCAACGACGTGGATGCAGATGGAGATCCGCTGCAAGTGAGCGCGGTGACACCGGCGTCACATGGAGTGATACGCCATGATGGCATGCGCATTCATTACACGCCGGAAGTTGATTTCGCAGGTGTCGAGCGGGTGGACTATACGGTGGTTGATGGTCAAGGCGGGAGCCACGGCGCGGCGCTGACGATTACGGTTGAGGCGCCCGGAGTGACGGCGCCGCCGCGTCTGGTGGAGCCCCCTAATGAAACGGAGGTGGCGACACTGGCGCCACCACTGGTGGTCGCGCACGAGATTCATGATCCACGCCTGGAAGTGGGGTATGAATTCGAGCTCTATGAGGATCCGCAGATGCAGGTGTTGGTGCGTCGCGCGACGGTGACGGCCGGCGCACAGACGCTTACGGCGTGGCCGGTATTCCCGCCGTTGGATGCGGATAACCAGTGGTACGACTGGCGCGCACGTGGGTTTAACGCGGGTGGGCACAGTGTATGGGTATATGGTGATTTTTTTGTCAACACGGAAAATGACGCCCCGGGTCCTTTGCCATTGAGTGCGCCGGGGATCGGCGTGGAAGTCGATAGCCTAAGGCCGACCTTGGAGGTGGTTAACAGCGTGGATGTGGATCAGGGCACGGCACCGCTGACCTATGTATTCGCAGTCTATGAAAACGACCCCGGCATCAGCCCGGAAGTCTGGCCATTGGTTGAGTCTTCGGCGCTGGCGGCGGGCGACGAAGGGGTTACGGCGTGGCGTGTTGAAGTGGCGTTGCGGGAGAACCGGGAATACCACTGGCAGGTGACGGTGAGTGACGAGCACGGTGCGCGAACGCGCAGCGACGTGGGGCGCTTCTTTGTGAATACGGCGAACGAGGCGCCGCGGTCGCCGGCGGTGGCCGCACCACTGGTGGACGAGGAAGTGCCGACGCAGGCGGTGCGCTTGCAGGTGCACAATGCGGTGGATGCAGATCGCGACACGCTGCATTACACCTTTGAGCTGGATCGGGGCGAGACCTTTGACAGTGCATTCCAACAGCGCTCCGAACGGCTGCCCGCGGGTGTGGGGACGACGAGTTGGGACGTTGAGGGGTTAGCCGACAACACCTGGTATGTATGGCGAGTGAAAGCCGATGACGGCGTCGCGGAGAGTGGTTGGACCAATGGCCGGTTTTTCGTGAACACCCAAAACGACGCGCCCTCGATACCGACGGTGCGTAATCCGGGGAACGGAGCATGGGTTGGGACGCGCAGGCCGGCGTTGGCCGTTAACGCGAGTACGGACGAGGACGAAGATGCGCTGGACTATGAGTTCGAACTCTACGCCTACAGTCACCGCTCGCAGGAACTCGCCAGCGCTGTTGAGGTTGAGCCGAGGCGTGGATTGACCAGTCGGACGCCACGGATGTTGTTGGATGACCACCGCTGGTATGCGTGGCGAGCGCGAGCCGTGGATGAGCATGGAGCGGCGAGTGCGCCGATGGAATGGCAGTGGTTCTTTGTCAATGACAATGGAGTGGATGATGCGCCGGAGTTGGAATGGGTGCTGCCCTACACGGATATAGAGATACCGACGGAGGACGGCCAGGTTTGGCTGCGCTGGCAGGTTCGGCTGCGCTGGGAAGATAGCGATCCGGACAGCAATGCGCGGGTGTCGTTGTATTACGAGCGCGCTGACGTAGATGGACCCGTCGGGACCTTGATTGCCGCGGATATAGAGGAAGACCTGGATGATTGGGGCGATGAGTATCCGTGGGAGGTGTCGGGATTGTACCCGGGACATTATCGAGTGTATGCACATATACGCGATGCGCGCAATGAAGTGCGGGTGTATGCACCTGGTGTGGTCACAGTGATGGCCCTGGTGCTACCAGGGGACTTAAACGGAGATGGGATGACGGATCTCGCGGATTTATACTATATAGCGTCGAGTTATGAGGCCTGCACCGGGGCGCCGAATTTTGTTGCGCGAGCCGATTACGATGCGGACGGTTGTGTGACGTGGCGGGATTTTGAGGTTTGGTATTACGACTATTTCTTAACCCGTTAAGCGGATGTGGGTATGAAGGCGGGGTGCAAGATGACAGACACAGCAACGAACTCGGTTCGCATTGATTTCGATACGCGCCAACCCACGATGCGACGGGCAAACCCATCGATAACGAAGGCGACGTAGACGAACCCTGAGCGGGTTGCGACACAGGTGAAATCGGACCCCCACCACTCGTTTGGACGGCTCGCACTGAAGTCCCGGTGGCCGTGGTCTTCGCGGTGGGGGTCCTCCGCCGGGGTTGGGGTGGGTACGCGGGCCCCACGTCTCCCCCCAGTAGTCCCAAGAAACGCACGCGCCACGCGGTGGCCTTCACGTTTGAGTGGATGGCATACCTTGCCAACGCCGTAGACCGCATGGTTGTGTGTCCACACCCGCTGCACTTCGGTGGCTAGCCGTGCGCCGCGTTGAGTCCGCTGTAGAAATGCCTTGGCCTTGAGGGTCGCCCTCACGGGCTTTGTGTTCGTAGTACGTCGATGGGGCAATGGAGCCAAGTGTTTGCCCATGGGCTCGACCCGGTCAGTACTCCGGTATTGGCCGATAAACGACACTCACGCTTCAGTGGGTGGTCGAGTGCCGCCTGGGCGAAAAAAGCCGGCGCCTTGGGTAGAATGTCATTGGCCTTGCGTCGCTCTAGATGCTCCCGTTCAAGTGCCTTGAGTCGGCGTTTGTATTGGTCCTCGGCACGCGGTGCCCGCAACACCCAAGCGCGCGGTGTTTCTGCTGAGCACCCTAATCTTGTCCGCTATCGAACCGATTGTCGTCCACTGAGAGGCATCGTCATCACGATGTGCCGCAACCCTGCGCACCGCACGCTCTCGAACTTCGGACGACTAGCATTTTTGTTGGGGTTTGTTCATTGCTCCGTACTCTCAAGATTTGGAGCCTGCGGGAATACCGGGGAACAAATTGAATTGTTGAAAGACCATGCCCACTTCCTGGCGAATACGGGTGGCATCGTCCAGATTGCCCGAGATTTCGGTACCGTTCACCCGGATGAAGCCGTCATCGTGTTCCTCCAGGCAGTTGATACAGCGATCATCGTGGACTTGCCCGATCCTGAGGGCCCGCACATCACCACTCGCTCCCCGTGCATCACTTGCAAGTTGACCCCTTTGAGCGCTTGAAACGTGCCAAAGTATTTGGAGACGTTTTTGAGTTCGATGATCGGCTCTTCGCTCATGGAAATACTCATGCAGGAGATGTAAGAGGTGTGCCAATCAGGTTCTAAAGACGGCCAATCGCCGTTCTAAAAAGCCGAAAATCAAGGCCAGCGCGTAACAGATGCAGAAGTACACGGCGGCCACGAATAACCAGATTTCGAATACATACTGGGTAGAGTAAGCAACCTCCTGGGCGAGAAATGTCAGTTCCTGAATCGAGATGAGGGAGACGATGGATGAGTCTTTTATCAGGGTGATGAATTGGCCGGCCAACGGCGGGATGACACGCTGGATGGCCTGCGGGAGCACTACCCAGCGAAGCACTTGAATGCTAGACAGTCCGAGCGACTGGCCCGCCTCGAACTGTCCGCGGTCGATGGACTTAATACCGGCGCGCACGATCTCCGTGATGTAAGCGGCTTCGAATAGAGCCAGGCAGATGATGCCGGAGATGATGTTCGAGAACAGCTCCTTCGGTCCAAGCAATATTTCCAGGATGGCGAGTGTTCGAGGCGACGCTTTGACGGACAGTTCGTCGATACCGAAGAGCGGCACGAGCTGAGAGCTGATAAAAAAGTAGAAAACGAAGATAAAGACCACCGGCGGCATATTGCGCACCAGCTCGACGAAAAGACGGCTGATCATGCGCGGGAACAAGCCGCTAGCGGTGCGCATGATGCCCATTACGACGCCGATGATACTGGCGATCAACATCGACCAGAGCGCCAGACGAAACGTCATCGCCAACCCGTTCAGCAACAGGTTGGGCGCATAAGCTTGTTGCTCTTCGTCCCAGCGCAAGATGTATTCAGGTAAAAACGCCCAGTGCCACTCGTACACCATGACCGTATCGATCCGGTGCACCAGGTAGGCGATGAGCGCAATGGCCGATATTATGACGGTAACGTCGATGGCACGCGCCAGCGCAGAGACGGGTTTTTGCTTTCTACGCACCGTCTTTCTACGCGCTGTCATCGGGCCGGCCGGCGGAACTGATGAGACCCGCCCCCTAACGCGGATCTCATCGTGTGCCTCTACACTATTTCTTCAGATTGACTTGATCGGCCCAATCCAGGGTGGTGAACCAATATTTCCACCGCTGCGCCAACCAGCCGTTGCTGGTATTGATCATGATCCAATTGGAGAAAATATTGAGACTGTCCGGATCGCCCTTACGAAGAGCAAATGCCTCATTGCCCTCGGTCAGCCTCTCGAGGGTAGGATTGAACAGGACATCGGCATTTTGCGACTGCCTAAAAGGTCGGCGAGGGAAAGCTCGCCAACACGGCGTGGGCATTGCCATTGACCACTTCCTGCAGTACCAAGGAGTTGTCGTCGAACTGGCGTAATTTCGCCTTCGGGAACAGTTTCTGCGTATGGGTGCAGGGGGTAGCGCCGCGCCGGCAGGTGAATGTGACTTTCGGGTTGTTGTAACCGTCCGGCCACTTCAGTTCACCCGCGAGCTTTTTGTTCGCCACGATGCCTATGCCCGAATGGGCATAGGGCGCGGAAAAATTCACTGTGATGTTGCGCTTCGGCGTGACGCTCATGCCACCGATGACGACATCGAACTTGCCGGCGATGAGGGCAGGAATAATGCCCGACCACGCAGTTGGCACGAATTCAATCTCCACCTCTAAATCGGCGGCCAATTTCTTGGCCACGTCGATCTCGAAGCCGATGAGTTCGCCTTTTTTATTGCGCATAGCCCAGGGTACGAAAGTGGACATGCCGACCTTCAATTTACCGCGCTTCATTACCGCTTCGATGACACTCTCGGAAGTGAGTTGTTTTTGCGCTTCACCCGCAGCGGCGGTGCCGGACGCGATAACTAAGCTGAGCGCGAACGCTGAGCTGGAGACTAGGGTTCGTAACAAGCGCATGAGTTTTCTCCTTCGGGTTTCCAAATTCCGTGTGATGTGAGGATTACGCGCGAGCGGTACGCCGCATTCGCTTCTCCAACAGGCCGACCAGCACGGATAGGGTTATCGTGACAGCCAAGTACATGGCGGCTACCACAATCCATATCTCGAAGGCCATGAATGTCTCCGAGATGATGTCGAGACCTGCCGTCGTCAGGTCGAACACGGCGATGACGCTGACGATGGCCGAATGCTTGATGAGGTTGACCAGGATGCCGACCAGCGGTGGCAGCATGATGGGTATGGCCTGCGGCAATATGACGTAGCGGTAGGCTTGTGCGCGGGTGAGGCCAATACTGTCACTGGCCTCCCATTGCCCCCGCGGTATGGACAGAACTCCACCGCGGATGATCTCCGAGGCAAAAGACCCTTCGAAGAAAGCGATGCAAATAACCGCGACCCAAAATCTATCGATCTCGAAGATCGGCCCCAACACGAAATAAAAGACCAACAACTGCACCAGCAGCGGTGTGTTGCGAATCACCTCCAAGTAAACGGTGGCCAGCAAACGGCCGGAGAATGATCCGGATAAGCGCAAAAATGCGGTGACTAGACCGATCATCAAGCCGAGCACGATGCTGTAAGCACCGATCTCCAAAGTCACCAGAAGACCGTCGAGCAACGGCCCCCCGGATGAATTCTCCATCAATGACCTGGTACAAATACTGAGGTACGCGGTGCCACTGCCAGGCGTAGTTCATGGCGTTGGCGCCACGCAGTACAAACCAGAGCAGCACGCCGGTGAAAAGAACGAACTGTGCTATATCTGCGGTGTGCGAACGCCATAGGCGCCTGCAGATGGACCGTGCCATCTACAGTGTTACCCGTTGCGGCGCAACGGCGATAGTTGCGTTGGCCGGGGAAATGGACGCAGTGGCATTATTATCCTGTTCATCATATGCCCGGATGGCGGTGATGCCTGAATCGTGCCGTCATTGCGACCAGTACATTGGAATGTGTTTCGAGCAGTCACCAGAGGATCTCTGTGCTACCGGTGTAGCAACACCCCGTCACCCGACGGCCAAGCCAACATTACTTCATCGCCCGCACTGAAGCCACGCGGTTGCGAGCGGTGCCGCTCGAGGTAGACAAAATGCCCGGGCGCCACTTCGAACACGTCTGTTTCTAGCGAGCCCAGGAATTCGGTGGTGATGTACTTGCCGGTCAACTGGTTGGACATACCAGCCGTTCCCTCACCCGTGTGCATCCTGTCCGCCCGTACGCTGAACCACACTTCCGCCCCCTGCGTGACATCGTACTCGAGTTCATCCGGGACTTTGACGAAGAACACTTTGCCGATGGATTCGACGAAGACCATGGAGCCGGAGAGGGAGCGTATGACGCCGTGAAATAGGTTGTTTTTGCCGATGAATTGCGCCACGAATTTGGTACGAGGCCGCTCGTAGATCTCGCGGGAAGTCCCGGTTTGCTGAATGATCGCATCGCTCATGACGATGACCTTGTCCGCCATGGAGAGCGCTTCTTGTTGCGAATGGGTCACCATGATGAAAGTGATGCCGAGTTCGCGTTGAATTTTCTTCAACTCGACCATCATGGTTTGACGCAAGTTGTAATCCAGCGCTCCTAGGGGTTCATCCAGTAGTAGAACGGTGGGCCTCGAGATCAATGCCCGCGCCAGGGCGACGCGCTGTTGTTGGCCGCCCGATAATGCCGCCGGTCTGCGCTCGGCGAATTCCGCGAGCCCCACCAGCTCCAACATTTGCCATACCGGCGGGGCGCGCTGCGCTTTGCTCCGGCCCTGCATCTTCAAGCTGAATTCGACGTTCTCGAACACCGTCCTGTGTGGAAACAGAGCGAAGCTTTGGAACATCATCGAGGTGTCACGGTGAGAGGGCGGCAGATCGGTGACGTCCTGTCCTGCAATTTCGATGGTCCCTTGAGTGACTTCCTCGAGCCCGCCGATCATGCGCAGCGTGGTGGTTTTGCCGCAGCCCGATGGCCCCAACATGGCGACGAACTCGCCGTGCTCGATTTCGGCGTTGAAGTCGATGACGGCCTGGGCGCCGCCAGGGTAGGTTTTGTGAACGCCCGTTAGAACGACGTCGTATTGGGTTGCCACGGCGTCTGTCTTCTATTCATCGCTAAGGCCGCTGAGGGCCGATAGTCACTTATCCCAAGCGCCGTATCATGGCTTTCAGCAATGACCACACCTGCTCGAACGGCACATCGTTGAGATCGCCTTGTTCGTTCACCGTGCGCAGCATGCTTATCGCTTCAGCCAACGACCGGTCATCGCCCGCATGGCTTTCCAAGGTGGCCAATGCCTGCCCGAACGGCGCTTGCCGGGCTGCATCATTGGTTAAGTGCATATCGACCAACTGCGCGATCTGCTCATAGGCCGCCACTGCTTGCCGTGAGGTCCAAGGCCGCCCGAAGATGCCGCGTATGCCATTTTCCTGGAAGCGTTGGCGCAAGCCTTCCGGCATGGATTGGGCGATGCCTTCCAGCACTTCGCCAAGGCCGAAGCCGGAGGTGAACAGTCCGCGGATAGTATCCACCGTGCCACCTTCGCCGCCGTACATACGGATCTGCGCATTGTTGAGCGCATTGCCCATGGCTTTGGCCTGATCCACGTGGATATCGCGCTCTGCTTCGATGTGCAGCCGCGCCAGTTCGAGGAAGGTGGCAACATCGTCGAACTTGGCCAGCGCTTCGGCCTTGGACTCGATGCCCCGGGCTTGCGCCTCCAGCATGCGTTGCGCATTATCGACCCGCAGCGTCTCTATCTCTTGTTGCGCGCGGCCCTCGGCGCCCGCTTCGCGCTCGACGCCAACGGCGATGATCTGTTGCGATTCGCTGGTGGCTCGTGCCCGCGTGAGGGTGGCCTCGGCCTCTTCCAGGGCCGCGTCCCGGCGCGCCTCGGCCTGGGTTTGCATATGCATGCGGGTGATCTGCGCTTTTGCTTCTTCGCCGATGCGGCGTATTCGGGCATCGCCGCCGGCGCGGATTTCATCGACGGAACGGGTGCGATCGGCGTCGGCTAGAACACGCACCGACTCGGCTGAATGTTCCGCCCGCTCGCGCTCGGCGACGATGGTAAACCGCGCGATTTCCGCTTGCTCCAGCTCTTTGGCTTTGCCGGCCAGCGCAATGTCCCGGTCCCGCTCCTCCATTTCACGGGCCAGCGCCCGTTCGATCTCGGCGGCCTCGCGCCCGCGCTGCTCCTGGGTGAGTGCTATGTCCCGTTGCACGCGCGCTGTTTCCAGGGCCAGTTCTTTGTCGATTTCCTCGCGCTCCACTTCCCAGCGCCGTTCCAAAATAACGCGCTGCTTCTCGCTCAGCAGGCGTGCTTGTTCATCGGAAATCGCTTTTTCTTGCTCCGCCTGAGCGACGGTCTCGGCCCGGTCGTGCTCTAAGATCTTGAGCCGTGTTGCAAGAGCGCGGGCGCGGATTTCGAGATTGGCCGATTCGGTGGCGGCGTGGCGCGCGTTGCGGGCCACCTCGTCGCGTTCCGCCACCGCGGTATTGCTAAGGATTTCCGCCTCGCGCCGCTCCCGTTCTTTGGTGATCAGCTCTATCTCGCGATCCCGATCCGCCGATTCCCGGGCGAGCTGGCGGCGGATCTCCACCAGCTCCTGCTCGCGGGCTTTTTCGATGAGCGCGATCTGCCGGTCCCGCTCCGCCTCTTCCAGCGCCAAGTTACGCCGGATATTGGCCAATTCCTCTTCTTTGGCCTTCTCGATAAGGGCGATTTCCCGGTTGCGGCGTTCTTCTTCGAGCTTGCGGGCTTTGTGGATCTCCTGAATTTCACGGCGCTCCGCCTCCACCAGCACGGCCAAGTCCCGCTCCGTGCGCAGGCGCTCCAGGGCTTTTTCGTTGTCGATCTCTTTTTGTTCTACATCCAGGCGCCGATCGAGTACATAGACCTGTTTCTCACCCACCTGCAGGGCTTGCTCGTTGGCCACCTGCTTGTCTTGTTGGGCGCGGGCGAAGGCTTCTTTTTGCTCGATTTCAAGCATTTCCAACTGGGCATCGAGTTCACGCTGGCGGATGGCAACACTGGTGCGTTTTTCCGTGTTGTGCACCTCGCGCCGGGCGCTGGACGTGACTTCGGTGACGATCTTGAGGCCTTCTGCGTCGAATACGTTATCTGTGTTGAAGTGCTCCTTGCCGGTCTGCTCCAAGGTGACCACGGTGCACTCTTCCAAGGTGAGGCCGTTGGCCTGGAAGCTTTCGGTCACGTTGCTCTTGACCACTTGAGCGAAAGCGTCCCGGTCTTCATGCAACTCGTTCAGCGTCTTGGTGGCGGCGTAGCTGCGCAGCGCACTGACCACTTTGGCTTCCAGCAAATTCGAGACTTCCTGCGGACTGAAGGTTTTCTCGCCTAAGCTGCGGGCGGCGACCAGCAATTCATCCACCGAGCGGCCCACGTGGCAGTAAAGCTCGGCCACCACATCGATACGGATTTTGTCGGCGGCCAGTACCGCTTGGCCGCCGGAGCGCGAGACGATGATTTTGATGGTCTCCAGGGAAACCCAAGTGACCTCATGAAACACCGGTAAGACCATGGCACCGCGCCCCAAGCACACCTTGGTGCCTAGGAATCCAGTGCGCACGAAGCCCATATTGGCGGGGGCGCGCTTATAGACCCAGATCGAGAGGATGTAGAACACCGCGATGACGAAGACCACTAAGATGAACGCGGTGATTCCCGATTCAAGCGACATGGGTCTACCTACTGCTACGGATTTTGGTTTTATTCTCCGCTTCGCGCAGCGCGGCGAAGCGGTGGGTTGACTGTGTAATGCATTTGCGCGCAATAAGCTAGGCATGCACGATCGATTCAGGCAAGGCGCCGAAGTCGAACACCGGCAAGGGCGGGCGGGATTTGCGTATCGATGCGCGCAATTGTTCCGTCGCCCGTGAGTCAACCCGGCCATCGCTGATGATCACACCATAGTGCTCGCGGGCCAGCTCGCGGGTGGCGAGGCCCCGGGCCACGTCCAGCCGTACTCGCTCGGGATCGCGCTCTAGCGCATCGCCCCAGCCGCCGCCGCCGGCCGTGCGAAAGACGATACGGTCGCCCGGCTCCACCGCCACGTTATCGACCTTGGAGGGCAGGGCGGCGCTCTCGCCATTGGCTCTTACCAGATGCTTTTCCGAGCAGCCCCCGGGTTTGCCGCCCAGTATGCCCCAGGGCTGGGTCAGGTGACGGTCGTCGTGAATCGAGATCGCGCCTTTCTCGAGCACCCGGTAGACTTTCTCCACACCGTTACCGCCGCGGTGTTTACCCGCTCCGCCGGTATCGGTGAGGGTGGTGTAGCGCTCCACCACCAGCGGGAAATAGCTCTCCAGGTATTCGGTGGGAATGTTCTCGAACAGTGGCCACCACGAATGCCCGTCCATGCCATCGCCGAGCGGGCGGCCCGGAATGCCGCCGTACAAAATCTCCATGAGCTGGAAAGGCGTACCGTTCGAGTCGGTGCCGGAATAGAGGAAGTGGGGGCTTGAGCCGTAGCCGGCGGCGGTAGCCATCTGCGGGGCTTTTTTGCTGAGCGCACCGCCCAGCACGTCGAATTGACGGGCGAGCGCGTGGGTTCTGCAACCGAGCGCCGCCGGGAACTTTGGATTGACCAGGGAGCCCTTGGGCATGCTCACGTGGATGAGATCGTAGAAGCCGTCGTTAAATAAGATCTGCGGATCGAAGACCATGATCAGGTAGACGCCGATGAACATCTTGAACATGCCTTCGTGTAGATAAAAGTTGATCGGGCCGGGTGCTTGGGGCGAGGTGCCGGTCCAATCGAAATAAGCGTGATCGCCTTCACGCCACACCGTGAGGACCATTTTGAACGGGCCGTTGCCAAGGCCGTCATCGTCTACATAGTCCTCGAAGGATTGTGGCTCTTCGGGCAAGTTCTGCACGATGAGTTGGCGCATGGCCCGGTTGGTGCGGGCCAGCAGCGCTTCGCACGCCAACAGATAACGCGCACGGCCAAAGCGCTCGCAGATCTCGATGACCCGTTTCTCGCCGGCCCGGCTGCCGGCGATGATGGCCATCAGATCGCTATAGTTCATCTGCGGCGTGCGGGTGTTGTTCATGATGATGTCCAGCGCCGCTTGGTTGAGCACGCCGCGCTGGTAGATCTTGATGGGCGGAATGCGGATCCCTTCGCCGAAGATGGAGGTGGCCGCCGTGGGCATGCTGCACGGCACCGGCCCGCCCACGTCCATCATGTGGCCGAACATGGAGCTAAAACCTACCAACTGATCGCTGTGGAAGATAGGCACTAGCACCATCCAGTCGTTGATGTGACTGACGGCGCCGCCGCAGCGGTAGGGATCGCTTTGCAAAATCACGTCGCCTGGGTACAAGGTCAAGGCTTCGTTTGCCAGCATTTCCGCCACATAGGAGCCGAACTGGCCGACGATCATGCGGCCCTTGGCATCGGTGATCATGGGGAATTCGTCGTGTTGCTCGCGGATCACCGGCGACATGGCGGAACGGAATAACACGGCGTCCATTTCGTGGCGCGCGTTGCGCAGCGCGTTCTCGATGAGGTCCAGGGTAATGGGATCGAGTCCGGCAGTGCTGGCAGGGGCGGGCGCGGGATCTGTGCGCGTGGTTGGCGGCGTTGCCGCGGGCGCTGATACGGCGGCTGGCAGGGGCGCCCCCGGGTAGACACCCGCGCGCGAAACCGGCTGGGTCCCACCGTTGTTACCCCTTTGCTCACCGGTACCATGCTCATCGCTACCGGGCTCACCGGTACCGCCATCACTCGAATAGGCTAGGCTTGCCGATTGCAATTGCGCTGCCGCTGGTGGTATCGAAGAGGCCGACACCAGGCCGAACTGCTTGGTCTGCTCTTCGAACAGCGCGTCGAATTGGCGCTTGTTGGTCTGTACCAGCTCATCAAGAGACAATGCCCGTTCAGGCGATGCTGTCCGCTCTAGTGTCGGCATGTTCGCTTACCTTTGCCATGTTCGCTTACTTTTGCAATGGGTCCGTTCTCGAATCATCACTCATGCGCCGTGGCCGCCTGAGCGCTAGGCCGCTCACCCGCCGGCAAGATGAGAATGCTGCCGTAGGGGTCCACGTGGCCGGTGTGATGAGGATGAATGAGTGTGGTCGAATCCGTCTGCGTAATGATGGCCGGGCCATGCACCTGATGCCCGGCCCGTAGTTTTAGCCGGTCATAAACGGCGGCGGGCTGGAACGAGCTAGCGAAATAGACCTGCTCGTGGCCGACCCAGGCGGCGCCCGCATCGGCATCGATCGGCACCAGGCGCGGGAGCGCCATCTTGCGCACCTGCCCGGCGCCCACGGCCCGCAGATTCACCAACTCCACCGGTGTACCCAACTTGAAACCGTACAGACGCTCGTGGGCGGCGCCAAAACGCGTGGCCAGCTCATCCAGCGCTGCCTTGTCAAAACCGCTGGAGCGTACCTCTAGTGCCACTTCATAACCCTGGCGAAAATAACGCACGTCCGCTTCATAACGAATGCTTTGATCGCCGCTGGCGATGCCTTCTTCGCTGAGCCAACCGGCGGCTTCAGTGCCCAAGCGTTTTAACACAGCGCTGATGTCGGCGGGAGCCACCGTTTCCAAGTGGCGGATGAATGTTTGGGCGAATTCGTTTTTGGCATCGGAATACAAAAAACCGAGGGCGGACAGCACGCCAGGGGTGGGCGGAATGATCACGGGATAACAGCCCGCCAGCATGGCGATAGCATTACCGTGCAATGGACCTGCGCCGCCGAAAGCCACTAGGGCGAAGTCGCGTGGATCCAAGCCTTTTTGCACTGTCACCAAGCGTAACGCACCCAGCATGTTCTCGTTGACTATATCCACAATGCCCTGCGCCGCCTGCTGTGTGCCTAGGCCTAGGCAGGTGGCGATGCGGTTAACAGCGCTTTCGGCGGCGGCCACCTCCAATGCCATAGCACCATCGAGCAAGCGCGGCGGCAAGCGTCCTAGCACCACATTGGCGTCGGTCACGGTGGGTTCCTCGCCGCCGTGACCGTAACAGGCTGGCCCTGGCCGTGCCCCGGCGCTGTGCGGACCTACCCGCAAGGCACCGGTCATGGGCACATGGGCGATGGAGCCGCCGCCGGCACCTACGCTGTGCACCTCCACCGACGGGATCTTGATGGGGTAGTAACCGAGAGCGGTTTGTCTCGAGATGGTAGGCAGGCCGTTTCGAATGAGCGAGACATCCGTGGAGGTGCCGCCCATGTCGAAGCCTAGCGCATTGGGGTGACCGGCGAGCCCGGCGATGAAAGCGGCGCCCGATACCCCGCCCGCCGGCCCCGAGAGCATCGTGTGCACGGGCCGATCCGCCGCCCGTTTGACGCTCATGAGGCCGCCATCGGAGCGTACGATATTGACCGTGGGTTGGACTTGCAATTCGCCTAACTTGGTCTCGAAATTGGCCAGGTAGTTGCGCATGGCGGGGCGCACGTAGGCGTTCATCACCGTCACCAAGGTGCGTTCGTACTCGCGAAATTCGGGCAGGATTTCCGATGACACGGACACTGGCATGTCCGGCGCCAAAGCGTTGACGATGGCTTTAAGTCGCTGCTCGTGGGCTGCGTTGGCGTAGGCGTTGAGCAACGAGATGGTGATGGATTCGACTTGCGCATCCAGTAGCGTCTGTACCGCCCCCTGGGCTTGGCTTTCGTCCAGCGGCGTTAACACCTCTCCGCGGGCGCTCATCCGCTCCTCGACGCCTTGGGTGTGTTGCAGATCGGCCAACGGAGCGGGTTTTTGCATGATCATCCAGCCGGCCAGCGGCCCGGGTGTTTGTGATCGGGCCAGATGTAAAATCTGTTCGAAGTCTTGCGTCACCAGCAAACCGACCCGTGCGCCTTTCTCCTCCAGCACGATGTTGGTGGAAACGGTGGTGCCGTGGAGCAGGGCGCGTATATCGGCTGGCCGCATCTGCGCCCGTTCCAACAGGCCACGTATGCCTTCGAGAATGCCCACGGATTGATCATGGGGGGTGGAGGGGGTTTTGTGCAGATGCAGCGCGCCGCTTGACTCGTCGAACAAAAGCAGATCGGTAAATGTGCCTCCAACGTCAATACCCAACCGGCAACTCATGGTATTCGCCTGCTCTCCCCACACGCGCAGTGCGCACTGTAACCAAACTTCGGCCCGCGCACATCACCGGCTTCCCTTTGCGCCTATATAACCGAGGCACTCGGCACCCTTGGAATTACCTAGGGCGAACTCGGTGAACACTTGAAAACACGGTACGAAACGTTGCATATCACCACCGCCTGCGACGCAGGGTCGCGCGCCAGCGCCGCGCCTGACCTCCCGGCCCCTGAAGTCGCCGCTAAACCCATTCGGCGCCAGTTCAGCGCTCAATACCGGTTGCGCATCCTGGATGAAGCGGACCGCTGCACCGAACCGGGGGAAGTCGGTTGATTACTACGCCGCGAGGGCCTGCGCAACTCGCATTTGACCGCCTGGTGTGAAGCCTGGCGCGAAGGAGCACTGAAGGAACTTACGCCCCAAAAGCGCGGCGCCAAGCCGGTCAAACGCAATCATCCAGCCGGCCAGCGGCCCGGGGGTTTGTGAGTCGGGCCAGATGTAAAATTTGTTGGAAGTCTTGCGTCACCAGCAAACCGGCCCGTGCGCCTTATTTCCTCCAGCACGATGTTGGTGGAGACGGTGGTGCCGTGGAGCAGGGCGCATATATCGGCTGGCCGCATCTGCGCCCGTTCCAACAGGCCACGTATACCTTCGAGAATGCCTACGGATTGTTCATGGAGAGTGGAGGGGGGTTTGTGCAGATGCAGCGCGCCGCTTAACTCGTCGAATAAAAGCAGAAACGACCTGGAAACACATTAATACATGCTCCATCCGGCTTCAGTATTCTTTTTATTTCTCGAAGTGCTGAAGAATAGTCCATGATTATGCTCAAAGACCTGGCTACTGAATACGATGTTAAAAGTTTTATCCTCATAAGGAATTTTAGTAAGGGTCATCTTCTATTTTCTGTGTAATACCATCATTCATATAAGATGTTAAATTCGCATTGGGACTGTCCGGAAGCGCAATGTCGCAACCAAAGAATTGATATCCAGCTTGCCGGAACTGGTGTACACAGATACCTTCACCACAACCAAAAGCAAGTAGTATGGTATCTTCAGATACAGTTAGACTTGTATTACTCAGTAAGGTTTTCAGTCATGCAACATACTGGAGGGCACCTCTAAAAATGCACTTTTTCCGCGATTGCGGCGTCAGCTCCGTGCTCGAATCCTCATGTATCACCTATCACTGCTGTCCCGTAGAGCATACCAACCCTTTGAATTTATTGGAAAAACTGTTTTCATGTCTCAAACACAATGCATAGTTAATTTTTTATGGAAATCAATAGGTTATACGCTGTGTTTAACCATTTTGTGGGACAGCAGTGATCACCTATACACTGCGGTTCCGCGCGCGGTGCTTCCTTGCACTCACGAAACAATGACTATTTTTAGAGGTGCCCTTCAATCGTTTTCAGCTAGGGGAATCTAATAAGTGACGTCGCTTGAAGAGGTATTCGGTGTTCGCTTCGCCCGTTTTCATCGTCACCATTGTTAGATTGAGCTTCTCCGCCCAGTCTTTGACGTCAGCTCGTTTCGCAAATTCCATGGGCCAACCACCTAACCAATCCACAATATCGGTGAAAAAAGCCATCCCTCTAGATCGTTTATAGCCAACAATCTTAGATTGTTTATAGCCGACAACCTCAGATCGTTTATAGCCAGCAATTCGTTGGATAAGATCAGGGATTTTCTGCCAATTTTTGTAGAGGACAAATTCCAAAATATACCAGCCCACCATATATTTTTTGGCAAGCCAACCGGAACGGTTATAGCGCTGTTTGACCTCCAACCAAAATTCAGCTGGGGGGTTGACTTGGATATCATAGTCGTACAGAGCAATGTACAAAATCGTCTCATCCTTCATCAGCCGGGCTGTATTATCCATCGCCTGCCACATTGCGCCAGTGTGATGCAGCACTCCCCAACAATACACCACATCTGCGGGTTCCAGCGTCCTGAAAAATTGCTCATCGAGAATTGAACCTTGCAGTACGGTCCAATGAGAAGGATTACCCGAGTACGCCTTGAGCATATTTGTTGTTTTGACCGAGTTAGAGTCTAAGTCGAAGCTCACAATCTTGGCTGCACCCGCTCTTAGAACCTGTTCAAGATCTGACGATTTTGGACATCTGACCTAAGCTATTGTTATCCATAGTCATAGCGGCTGCGAAGGCAATGACAGACGAGCGAATCTACCCGAGTGACCTATCTCGCCAACAGTTCGAGAAAGTTAGACCGATCCTGGAGGCGGCGCGTCGGCGAACCAAGCCAAGGCAACTCGATCTCTATCACGTGTTCAACGCAGTGTTGTACCTGCTGAAGACCGGCTGCCAATGGCGCATGTTGCCCAACGAGTATCCAAAGTGGCGAAGTGTGCATGAGTATTTCACTATCTGGCGGCAATCGTCCCCAGAAGACTCTTGCAGCGCCTTGGACAAGGCGTTAAAAAAATGGGTTGGCGAGGCCCGCAAATCCCAGGGGCGCAGTGGCAAAACCAGCCTGATCATCGTTGATGCACAGAGCGTGAAGAACACAGACAGTGCAAACCACAAAGGTTATGACGCAGGCAAGAAGACTTCTGGTATCAAGCGGCACATAGCTGTGGACACTCAGGGATTGGTGCACGCTGCTTTTGTGACCACGGCAAATGTCACTGATCGAGCTGGGGCACTGGCCGCACTTGCTGCTCAAGCAGATGGGCGCCTCTCGGAGGTTAGGTGTGTAGTGGGCGATGGCGGGTACACGGGGATGGCTTTCGCTGGCGAAGTGCTGAGATTAATCGGAGCGAACGTCGAAATTATCAAACGCTCGGACACGGGTCGTTTTGCCGTCCTCCCGAAGAGGTGGGTTGTCGAGCGAACCTTCTCATGGTTTGAGAAAAACCGCCGGTTGTGGAAAAACTGTGAGCGGCTAATCGAAAGCTCGTTGGGCATGATGCTACTTGCAAATATTGCGCTGTTGCTTCGGAGATCTTGAACAGGCTCTAAGAGCTGCCAAGGAATGCAGTCCACTACCGCAACCAATATCAAGAAAGTACTTGCCTTGCAGGTCATCCATGACTAGGAACTCAAGTAAATGCTGTTGAGCGATAGCTAATCGCTCTTCACTAAAGTACCGCTTGAGGTAGTGTGCCCAATTTTTCCCAAAGCCAAAACGCATTTCTTCAGACATAGGAGTGCTTTTCACAAAATGATCATGATTAAGTTATGTATTATACTTCAACTGCTAAATAGCCTAAGCAGTACATTGCGAGTTTCGGTAAGTGTGCCTCCAACATCAATACCCACCCGGCAACTCACGGTATTCGCCTGCATCTCCTCACACGCACGGTGCGCACTGTAACCAAACTTCGGCCCGGGTACTGTGTGAATCCGAACGCGAACACGTCCTCGGCGTGCTCACCTCCCCCCGCTTCATCGACCGTTCGCCGGCCGAATTGGTGGCCACGTTGCTCGGTAAGGGCGCTATGTGTGCTCCGAGCGCACGCTGTACCGCAGCCGGCCATCCGGTGCGTGAGCGGCGCAGCCAGCGCCAACGCCCGTCAGTACAGCAAGCCCCAACTGCGGGCCAACGCATCCAACCAAGTCCGGAGCTGGGACGGCACCAAACTTCTGGGGCCGACGAACTTCCCTTAGTACAACCACGAGCATCGCCACGGCATTGCCATGCTGATACCGGCTGAGGTGCACCATGGGTGCGCTGAAGCCGTACTCCAACAGCGTCAACGCACTCTGGAGGCAGCCCTAGCGGCCCATCCCGAACGATTCGTGCACGGGCCACCCAAGCACCAGCCGCTTCCCGAAGTGGTCTGGATCAACCCACCAGAGGGTTCACCAACTAGCAGGAGTAGCGCTCATTGAAGTATAGGCGGTGAGTGCCGCAAAATTGTTCACAGGTTCCGCTTCGTTCCCGGAGACATTTACGCGCCGTTTGCAAATTGCGCTGGGTCTGTTATACCGGGCGCACTATTTCCTCAAGGCGGGAGCGTTGCCTCCATGGCAGTGCGCGAAGACGACACGGCGAGATGGCGTACAGCACGCTTTTGGATAGGCGTAGTGGCCCTGCTGATCCTCGCCGTGTTCATGTACTTCTTCCAGCCGGTGGAAGACTACTTGGTCGCCAGCATCCCGAAGATCCATTTCTTTAATATCGTCTTTTGGTGCGCCTGCGCTGTCGCCGTCATCGGCTACGCCGTGGCCCACTGGCAATCGTTTAAGCAATATATCTTCAGCGCCAGTGGTGACATAGACACCGACGCACTGGTGTTCAACGCGCTGCAAATCGCCATCTTGATCGCCGTCGTGTTCTGTGCTGGCGCCACTCTCCAGGCGCTGGAGTTACTGGCGGCGGACATCATGCAGACCGGCCCGGAGTTGGAGGAGAACTTCGGCTCGCGGATCTTGGCCATCATCGTGCTGATCATCTTGGCGGCGTTGTTCTATCTGCTGCACTACGCCGTGCGGGCAGTGCGGGCGGGCTGGAAACCGCGGCGGGCGCCTAGACGATCAGGGCCGGGTGCTTAACAGCAGACACTTAGATAAATACAGGACCAGAGGCGTCGGGGCATCGCCCGCTTCTACCTCATTCCTGGAAGGCGCTGCATAATAGTTACCGCTCAGCGTCCGCTTGTGACGAGGCAGCGGTGGTCTGCTAGGTACTGACCATCACTCAGGCGGCGCTCGATGTAGGCAATGCCTTGGAGGAGCTTGAGATTAACCCACTTGAGATTAACCAACTTGGGATTAATCCATTGGCAGTGCGCCCCGAGAGGGCCGTTATATTGGATGCGCTTTTGCGTCTGCGGCGGCGAGCCGAGGATGGACCGGCTTAGCGAAGACCCCACCTCTGGTACACTCGTGCGCCTATCGGTGTTGGGTGGAGGCGATGAAGCTCTACGATGCGAAGCAGGCTCCGAATCCGGGACGGGTGCGTATCTTTTGGGCTGAAAAAAGCGTTGAGATTCCCACGGAGCAAGTCGGTCTACTCGGCATGGAAAATCGTAAGGGGCCGTTCCTAGTGAAAAATCCGTTGGCCGGTGTGCCGCTGCTAGAACTAGATGACGGTGCATATATCGCTGCAACCGTTGCCATCTGCCGCTATTTCGAGGCACTGCATCCAATGCCTTGTCTGCTGGGGGACGGCGCTTTTGCGCAGGCCAATATCGAGATGTGGAATCGCCGCGCGGAGCTGGCCTTGATGCTACCGGTGGCGGCCAGATTGGGGGGGGGGACCTCTAACAACCGTAGCGAGCGGCCTTAGGGCAAGGCGCACGGAGCGCAGGAACCGCAGTGTATGGGTAATACAATGAGGATTGCGAGCACCGCGCAACGCAGCCATAGCGTCGCGCAGTAGGTTTTAGAGGTCCCCGTGGCGTGGTTTGAGAAAGAAATGGAGGGACGCGAGTATGTTGCGGGCAATACATTTTCTATCGCCGACATCACCGCTGTTGGCGCGATCGATTTCGCCCGGGCCGTGAGTATTGGCCTAGGGGAGGCGCATCCGTGCCTTCGCGCTTGGCACGGGCGGGTGGCGGCGAGATCATCCTACGATGCCTGAGGGGGCGTTTTCCAAGATAGGCCTGCTGATGCCGGCCGGGCAGCAGCGGCGCTCGAACAATGCTAAGCGCCTGGCGGCGGCGCTGCGTGCGAAGGTCGGCAAAGCCATCGCTGATTACGGTATGTTGGATGATGGCGATAAGGTCATGGTTTGCTTATCGGGCGGCAAGGATTCCTACACCATGCTCGATATGCTGCTCAGCTTGCAGCGAAAAGCGCCTGTCAGTTTCGAGTTGGTGGCGGTTAATCTGGATCAAAAACAGCCTGGATTTCCCGAGCATGTGCTGCCGGATTACCTGCGCGAACTCGGTGTGCCGTACCACATCATTGAGCAAGATACTCATAGCGTAGTCACCCGCGTAGTGCCCGCTGGCAAGACCATGTGCGGTCTTTGTTCGCGGTTGAGACGTGGGTCCTTGTACACTTTCGCGCACGCTCATGGATTTGACAAAATAGCCTTGGGTCACCACCGCGACGACATTGTTGAGACCTTGTTTTTAAACTTGTTCCACGGTGGCCGGATGAAGGCGATGCCGCCTAAGCTGCGCAGCGACAACGGCAAACATATGGTCATTCGGCCACTAGCTTACTGCGCGGAAAGTGACATTGAGCGGTACGCACGGGCGCGCGTTTTCCCCATCATCCCCTGCAATCTGTGCGGCTCCCAAAGCAACCTGCAAAGGGTGCAGATAAAAAATATGCTGGCCGAATGGGAGCGCCAGCAGCCAGGGCGGGTGGAGCGAATTTTCAGGGCGATGCAAAATATCGATCCTTCGCAGCTCGCCGACGGCACATTGTTCGACTTTAAAGCGCTCTGACGCGCCGGGTTTTTTCGAGAGGCTTGCCGGCGGCCCCGAGGTGCGCCGCGCACTATAGAGAGAGATCTCACCATGGGACACCGACTTTCCAAGATTTACACCCGTACCGGGGATGCCGGGACCACCGGATTAGCCGACGGCTCGCGCGTAGACAAGGACTGTTTACGGATTGAGACGATGGGTGATGTGGATGAACTCAATTGCGCTATTGGCGCTGTTTTGCTGCATGCGGCGGTTCCGGCGGTGTCCAGGGCGTGTTTAACCGATGTGCAACATGCGCTATTCGACGTCGGTGGGGAAATGGCGATTCCGGGCGCCAGCACGCTAACGGCGCGTTACGTTGAATATCTGGAAGAGCACTTGGATGCGTTGAATGAGGCGCTACCACCGCTGAAGGAGTTCATTTTGCCAGGCGGGGGAGCGGGCGCGGTCGCCTGTCACGTGGCCCGGTCCATGTGCCGCCGCGCCGAACGCGCGCTTATCCGGTTGGGCCGCGAGGAGCAAGTCAATGAGCACAGCCGCCGTTATCTGAATCGGCTCTCGGATCTGTTATTCGTCCTAGCACGTGTCACTGCGCGCGCCGAGCAAGGGGAGGTGTATTGGCAGCCGGGGCGGGAGCGCTAACACCCGTGGAGCGTGGGCGCTAATACCCGCGCTGCTCAAGGTCCAGCGCTTGGCCTTTGCGAACCATCTGCAACCGGTTCAGAGAAGAATTGCCGGGCAGGATTTCGACCGGGAAGTTGCCATTGATGACGGCAGCTTTGACGTGGTTAGGCGGGTAGGGATATGGCCGCGAGCAGCGCGGTAACTGGCGTTATGGCCAAGGGGCGCCTGCTAAAAATAGTCATTTTTTCGTGAGTGCAAGGAAGCACCGCGCGCAGAACCGCAGTGTATAGGCGATACATGAGGATTGGAGCACGGCGCTGACGCCGCAATCGCGGAAAAGTGCATTTTTAGCGGGTGCCCCAAGGCGATGAGCACCGCTTTGATGGCCTTGAAGAAACCGCTTAGGAGTAAGTCAACTTGAAAGAGTGCCAAGTGCATCCCATGTGGTGCGAATGCCTCGACACCGGACTACATTCTGGTCTTTTCTTCACGTTTAACGTCCCCCCTGTTCAACTCAGTTAGTCCATGCTCGACTAGGCTATTCGTTTTACGTCTTTTGGCGTTTTACGTCTTTTGGCTTCCTGCAATGCTGGAGGAACAATGCCGGCGACCAAAGAAATTGAAGCTTTGCCAGTTGTTGAAATTCCGAGCATAGAGACTTTGGATGTAGAGCCAGCCCGGACCCGCGTGCGCGCCTGGGTGGATGAGGCCATCATCGTCGATAGCACCGGGGCACTGGTTTTGCGGGAGGGGAACTTTAGCCCGGTTTATTATTTCCCTCAAAACGATGTGCGCATGGATCGGTTCACGAAGACGGAGCATTCCACCTATTGTCCTTTTAAGGGCAACGCCTCGTACTGGACGCTACGGGTAGGTGAGCGGGCGCTGCAAAATGTTATGTGGAGCTATGAGCATCCTTACGAGGAAGCCCGGCAGTTGGCCAAATATGTGGCTTTCTACACTGATAGGCTGGATGCTGTGCACGCGGAACCGCAGGGCGAGCCGGACGGGCAGAGCTGTGTTCCAGCCTCCAAGGGCTCGGCGCTCAAACCTACTGTACATAAACATCCAGGGTCTGCGCAGGTACCCGCACAAGCCAATCCGTTACTGACGTGGTTGCTGTACGAGGCGCCAATGCTCACTACACCCGCACAGTTGACCGCTGAGTTGGCGCAGCGCCTACAGGCTTGTGGCATGGAGCTGGCCCGCTTGAATGTCGTTATTCGCACGCTGCACCCGCAGATTGTAGGTCATGCTTACCGGTGGGCGTTCGGATTACAGGATGTTGAGATTTTTCCTCTCTCATATGAGCTATTGCAAACTGCGGAGTATTTGAATAGTCCGTTTGTGCCCATTTATGAGGGGGCCGGTGGTATTCGAAGACGTCTCTTCGGTGATGCGCCGCAGCTCGACTATCCCATCTTGTCTAAATTACGCGAGGAAGGCGTCACTGATTACGTGGCGATGCCGCTGGTATTCAGCGACGGTGCGCTACACGTGCTGACCCTGTGCTCTTACAGACAGGGCGGCTTTACGACCCAGGAACTAGGCTGGCTCTACGAAGTGCTGGCGGTGCTCGCGCGGCTCTACGAGGTACACGCCCGCAAGGGTATCGCGCTTAATTTGTTGCAAACCTATCTGGGCCCGCAAACAGGAGGGCGGGTGCTGGATGGCAAGATCCGCCGCGGTGATGCTGAAGATATCTCTGCCGTTATCTGGTTTTGTGATCTACGCAGCTCTACGCAATTGGCGCAGCGCCTTGGGCGGCGCGCGTTTTTGCGGCTGCTCAATGAATTCTTCGATCACTTAGCGGCACCTATCGCCCGTCATGGCGGCGAGATACTGCGTTTTATAGGCGATGCGGCCTTGGCCATATTCCCCATCGCCAGGGACGAGCACGCGAGCTGTCAAGCGCACGACGCGGTCACTAGAGCGCTGACAGCGGTGGATGAGGCTGTGGCTAGGGTGGCGGCCATGAACGCTGCCAGGAGCGCAAAAAGCGAGATCACCGTCGATTTCGGCATCGGTCTACATCTAGGTGAAGTGACTTACGGCAATATAGGCACCGATGAGCGTCTGGAATTCACCGTCATCGGCGAGGCGGCCAACTTTGCCGCGCGGGTCGAAGCGCAGTGTAAAAGCCTGGGTCACAATGTTCTGTTATCCGCAGCGGTGGCGGCGCATTTTCCTGGCCGGTTCGCTTCCCTGGGGCACCATGAGCTGCGTGGTGTGCCGGGTAAACACAAGCTGTTCACCTTGGAATCCGGCCTAGGGGGGATCGCTTAAGCGCCAGAACTTAAGGCCCCGGAACTCGATTCGTCCCAACTCGAGGTGGCCCGCTTGGCCAGCAGTTTATCGGCGATAAACGCATCGCGCCCATAGATATCGTGACGGAATTGAACGCGGCCGTCCCGCCCCACCCAAGCGGTGCGGTAGATGAGGTGTACCGGTACCGACTGCGGTAGATCGACAGCGGTGCGCGCGCCCCTGTTCACGGCGTCCTCAATACTCGATCGTTCCCAACCGTCCTTGCCATGTAGCAAGTACTCCGCCATCGCCATCGGTTTTGCCACCCGGATGCACCCGGAGCTGAAGGTGCGCACCGGCTTGTTGAACAGATTGCGCGACGGTGTGTCGTGCAGGTAGACGGCGAATGGGTTTTTGAACATGAATTTAACCCGTCCAAGCGCGTTGGCGGGGCCCGGATCTTGGCGCATCCTGAAGGGCAATACACCGCCGTGCCCGGCGACGCTCTGCCAGTCGATGTTTTCCCGGCTGAGTTCCTCTCCGGTGCTTTTGTCGAACAAACGTAGTCCTTCATCGACCATGTAGTACGGATCTTGCAGCATTCTCGGGAACAGATCTTTGCGGGCGATGGACTCCGGAACGTTCCAGTCGGGGTTGATTTCAAGCCAGGTGAGTTGGCCCGAGAAGATAGGTGTTTTACGCACACGGCGGCCGACTATGATGGCCATATCCATCACCAACTCACCGTCTTCAATGATCTCCAAGGCGAAGCCCGGCACGTTGACCAATACATAGCGTTGGCCCAGATCGGTCGGCAGCCAGCGCGCCCGTTCCATGTTGGCAACGATTTGCTCGACCCGCTCCTCGGCACTCATGCGCAGCGCCCGTTGGGTGCGCTTGCCGACGATGCCGTCCATGGCCAAGCCGTGACGGCGTTGGAAGTCGATAACGGCGTCGTAAAGAGGCTGATCGTAGTGCGGCGAGTTAAGGCCCGCATCGAGCAGATCGCCGGTTACGAAAAGGCGCTCGCGTAAAGTGGGTATGCGCTCGTCGAGGTCGCCCAGTTCAAGACTCTTGCCGGCGGGCATGAGCGGCCAGCCGCCGGCCTTGACCAGTGCCCGGTAGCGCACCAGGGCTTCGCGCATGCTGGCATAGAGCGCATTGTCAGGTGCCAACAGGGCCAGATGTTCCGTTACATCTGCCGTAGCCGCGATGCCAGCCAATAACACGGCTGGATCGGTAGGCTCGGGCCGGCGCATGCCCCGTTGGCGTACCGCCAGAGAATCCGGATGAGTGCCCTGCAAGTCTTGGATGTAGCGCACGAAGTCCAACGAGGCTTCGAGTTCAAGCGCTGCCAGCGCTTCGGGCGTGCGCGGGTTCAGGGCGTGATCATGTCCCAGGGCATAGCGTCCGGGATTCAAGCCTTCATCGGCCGCCGTGCGCAGTTTGCCGCGCAACGCCTCAATGCGTTCCATACCTTGTCCCGCGCTAAACCACACCGGTTGAAATTGACGGGTCTCATAGCTTTGTCTGAGCGCATGAAACGGGTTTTGTTGCGGCAGTCCGGCGCCTAGAAGACCGCTCAAAACAGCGGCGATGGGTTCGATACTGTCTATAAGAGGGCCGTCTATAAGAGCTAAAGTTTTAGCGGGGGGGGCGCCTGCTCTTTGAATATCTCCACCTTGGGTATCTGCTTGCTGAATATCTGTTCGTTGGAAAGTTTCATCCGTTTTAAGAGCGTGCGCGCAATAGGCGCTGTTGGACGCCATTAGAGCACTCGCCGCGATGAGGGCGATGGTCAAGCGTTGCAATTCGAAACTCCCTCCCGGTGACGGCGGCTAGCACTCCTAATTGCGCTCGCCATGACAGTTGAAACCAGCTTGTGCTGCGCCGGCCATTCAACGACGAATTGTAGCTGAGTAACAGGGGCGGCACAGTGAGCCTTGAGCAATCTTGCGAGTCTGTTCGTTGCCCGCCGCCGCCCGCGTGAGGCCGTCGGATAGGCCGGCGTTCAGTCCACGGTCCACCGTTCTAGCGCCCATCGCTTGATCGCTTCGAGGCCTGCCGTGGGTCTCCAAGCCGGGGGTTCGAGTCCCAGAAATCGTAAGGTCTCGCGCCAGAGCCGTACGGCGGGTTCGTTGCAGGTCGCTGGCGCGTGATTTTGTTTGCTGAGTTTTCGTCCATGCGCATCGCATAACACGGGCACATGGCAGTATTGCGCAGCGGGTAAGGCCAATGTTCGACCAAGGTAGAGTTGAGGGCCGGTGGAGGCCAGCAGATCTGCTCCGCGCACCACGTGGCTCACGTTTTCATCGCTGTCATCGATCACCGTGACCAAATGATAAGCGTAAACGCCATCGGCTCTGCGCACGATGAAGTCGCCCGTGGTAGTAGGGAGATCGCAGGTGATGAGGCCCCGCGCGGCGTCGGTGAAGCGCAGCGGTTCATCATTGACGCGAAGGCGCACGGAGCGGCTCTTTCGCCCCGCCGCCAGACCGCCGCGGCAAGTGCCCGGGTACGGTTTTCTGCCTACCTCTTTGCGGCTGCACGCACAGTCGAAGACCGCGTTCTTGGCCCGCAATGCGGACAGTGCCTCGGCGTAGCGCTGCAAACGTGTGCTCTGGCGGCGTACGGGTCCGTCATGGTTGAGCCCTAGACGGTGCAGTTCAGCGAGGATGGCCTGTTCCGCGCCTGGCCGGGTGCGCGAGCTGTCGATATCGTCCATGCGTACGAACCAATAACCACCCCTGGCACGGGCCGCCAGGTAGCTGGCGATGGCCGCGACCAAGGATCCGGCGTGCAGCGGTCCGGATGGCGATGGCGCGAAGCGCCCGCGGTAGTTTTCGTTCAAGAGCTTATTGATTCAATGGCTGACTGGTCCGCTACGCTCTCTACGGCGCCGTGCCTCATGGCTCTCGCTGCCTCATGGGCCCCGCCTTATGGGTCCGGCTGTTTCCTTGAGTTGCTTGACCCAAAAGACGGTGGCTCCCGCTACTGCCGCGGGAATGGCGATAAGGTTGAGGAAGGGGATGGCGATTACCACGGTGACCATGGCGCCAAAACCGATAGCTGCCAATCGGCATTGTGTCACCTTGGCGCGCTGCTCTTTGAATCCGTAGCCATGATTGCCCATGGGAAAATCCACGTAGCTGATGGCGAGCATCCAGGCACTGAAGGCGAACCAGATAAACGGCGCCACCAGTTGGATACCGGGGATGAAAAAGAGTGTTCCCAGCAGCGCCATGCGGGGCAGTATGTAGGCGAGCTTGCGTAACTCGGAGGTGAGCGCGATACCGGCGTCTTTAGCGATGGCCTTGAGGCCGTGCTCACCGCCCGCAAGCGGTGCGCCGGTGAGTTCGTGTTCCACCGCTTCGGCGAGCACGCCGTTGAAGGGCGCGGCTATGAGGTTGGCGGCGATGGCAAAGGTGTAGAAGCCGAATACAGCCAAGGCCAAAGCAAACAGTGGCCACATGAGCCACAGCAATATTTCCGGCACGTTTGCGGCGAGGGTGTTGACCCAGCCGTTGAATTGGCTAGCGCCCCACCAAAATAAACCCAAAAACAGGATGACATTGATGGCCAAGGGGAAGATCACGAAACGGCGCAGCCTCGGGCGCAGGATCAAGCGCAGGCCCATGAAGAAGTACAACGCCCCCATCACCGGGTTGTTTTGCAGGATGCTGGTCATGATCTTCGCGATACCCCCTTCAAGCGACGCTGGCGGCTATGCGCCATCTTTTGGCTCTTAGCTGGCGCTTAGGCCATTGACAGCACCCCGGATGGGTGGCTGGCCTAAGGCTATTGGATTCGAGGGGATGTGGAGGCCGGGACGTCCCAAATCAAGCGCAATTCAAGGTAGGATAGCAGACCGCGCACAGCCAGCATGTGGGCCGCGCGTAACGTGGCGGCACCTCCCACAACCGCCTGAAATTGCTTTAATTTGCGCTTGCTTTGAGTGTGCCTTCGCCGATGCGCTTCAGCTTGATTGCGGTAACCTTGGCGCCCGCCCATAGGCTCCTATCCAACCAGCCCCCAAGCGGCCAGCGCACGTTTTGCTGCGCGCGCATCGGCCGGAGGCAAAGACACTAGATGCGCTTGCGCAAAATCAATTTGGCCGGCTTTAAGTCTTTCGTCGATCCCACTACGATCGAGTTCCCCGGCGATCTGGTGGGCATTGTTGGTCCGAATGGGTGCGGTAAGTCCAACGTTATCGATGCCGTGCGTTGGGTGATGGGGGAGATTTCCGCCCGCCACCTGCGCGGCGATTCGATGGCCGATGTCATTTTCAACGGCTCCACTACCCGCAAGCCGGTGGGGCAGGCCAGTGTAGAGCTGATCTTCGATAACGCCGATGGCCGTCTAGGCGAACGTTATGCCGCTTACGCCGAGATCTCGGTGCGCCGGCAGGTGGGGCGGGAGGGCAGCTCGGCTTATTCCCTCAACGGCACCCGCTGCCGCCGGCGCGATGTCACCGATCTGTTCTTGGGTACGGGTTTGGGGCCGCGCAGCTACGCGGTCATCGAACAGGGCATGATCTCGCGCATCGTCGAAGCCCGTCCCGAGGAGTTGCGCGATTATCTGGAAGAAGTGGCCGGGATCTCGCGCTACAAAGAACGCCGCCGCGACACGGAAAACCGTATGCGCCATACCCGCGAACATTTGGAGCGGCTCACCGATGTACGTCTGGAACTCGAAAAACAGTTAACCCGGCTCTACCGGCAAGCGTGTCAAGCGCAGCGCTACAAGGCGCTCAAGGCCGAGGAGCGCCAGCTAGAAGTAGAACTATTGGCGTTGCAGTGGCAGCGCTTGGCCGCGGAGGCGGCGCGGCAAGCACAGTTGGTGCAGACCCAGGCGACGGCGGTGGAAAGTACGCTGGCGGAGCTGCGAGGTAGAGAAAGTGCTATCGAGCAAGCGCGCGAGCAGCAAACAGCGCTGTCCGAGGCGGCTAATGAAGCGTATAGACAGGTGCTCGAGGCCTCGGCGGAGGTGGGCCGTACCGAGGAGATCATCGACGGGCTGACACGGCGCGAGGGCGCTCTCGCAGAGAGCTTGCAACGCGAGCAGGCTACTGTTGATGAGGTGCGCGCCCATCTGGCTGCTAGCGTGGCGCAACTCGATGAACTGCGCGCGAAGCTGGGCCAAGCCGAACCCGCTCTGGCGCAACTGGAGGAGGAGATGGGCCGGGCCAAAGAGCGCTTTGCCGCCAGTGAACGGGCGGTGAACGAGTGGCAAGCCGGTTGGGAAGATTTGGCCCGGCGCATACGCATGCCAGCGGAAGCGGCCCAGGCTGAACGGACCCGCATCGAGGGTCTGGAGGAACGTATCCAACGCATCGGTGAGCGCGAGCGCCGGCTCGGTGCAGAGCGCGGCGAGCTGGACTTATCTGCGGCGCAAAGCGCCGTGCACACGGCAGTGCAAACGCGCGAGCGGTGCCAGCAGGAGGAGACCGGGGCGCAGGCAGGGTTGCAAGAAAACCTCGCACGAGTGCGCGAGCTGCGCGAGCAGGCTAGCGCTGGCGCGCGCCGCTTACATGAGCTGCGGGCCGAGCACCTGAATGCGCAGAGTACCTACGCATCGCTCAGCGCATTGCAGCGTGAAGCGCTGGAGCGCAACGACGCGGCGTTGACGCGGTGGATAGAAGCCAATGATCTTGCGCAAGCTGGCCGCTTGGCCGATGCATTGCGGGTGGCGCCGGGGTGGGAGCGGGCCGTGGAGATGACCTTGGAGCAGATGCTGCAAGCTCTAATCGTCCCGCGCCTGGAGGGCGTCTCCTTTGATGGCATCTCGGGTCCTCTAGGCTTGATAGCCAATGACTCGATGGGTACCGGCGAGGCGAATCGAGCCACAGAGGGTGCGCCGCATGACGCATTGGCGGCGCAGGTGCAGCCCGCCGCTTTGGTAAGGGATTTGCTGTGGGGCGCGCGCACTGTGGCGAGTATTGAACAGGGCATTGCCAGGCGCGCCGAACTGGGCGCTGGAGAATATTTCGTCACCCCGCAAGGCGCCCGTATCGCACCAGCGGTGCTACGTGTTCCCTGCGCCAAGGATGCTGAGAGCGGTGTCATTGTGCGGGCACAGCAGATCCGGGAGTTGGAAGAGGTATTGGCGGCGCGGGCGGCGGCGGCCAGCGAGGCGCAAGCGCAGCACAACACCTTGCAACAGCGCTTGCAAGCAGCAGAGGCGGCGGCCGAGCAGGCGCGCAGCGCTGCCAATGATGCTCACCGCCAATACAGTGTCGCCGCCGCCCGATTAGACGGGGCACAGCGTGATTTGCAGGCGCTCGAAGACCGCGCGGCGCGCCTCGCTGGAGAAAGTGAGGCGCTGAGTACCCGCTGGCAGGAATCGCACGAGCAATTAAATGCCGCAAAGCGGCGGTTGGCGCAGGCTACTGACGAGTTGGCGCAGGTGGAAACCGAGCGTTCGCAGTGGTCGCTTGACCGCGATGAGCTGCGCGGTGCCCTCGAGCACGCCCGGGATGAATGGTACCAGCTCCGCGACAACGGTTATCAGCTCGGTTTGCAAGTCGAGGGGTGGCGTACGCGGGTCGCTTCACTGGAAGAGTCCAATCTTCGGTATACGCAGGATCGTAGCCGTTTAGAGGTCCACTGCATGAAGCTTGCAGAGGAATTACAAGGGCTCGCAGAGCCTTTGCGCGAAGCGCGCGAGAGGCTACAGGAAAAAGTCGCTGCGCACCGGCAAACCGAAGCCGTGCTGAGGGATCGGCGTACCGCCGCGGAGGCCGGTGAGGCGGCGCTGCGTGAGCTGGACGGCGCCCGCGCGAATGCCAGTGTCAACGCTGATGCGGCCCGCGAAACACTGGCCGCTATGCGCCTCGAAGCGCGCGAAAGCGTGGTGCGAAGAGATACGGTGCACGAGCAGCTAGCCGAGCGGTACGATGTATCGGGCAAGCATGCACTGGTTGAGAGTGAGGCGGACGTCGGTGAACCCGGCGCCAGCGAAGCGAGCGTGCACGGCCCGCAGGCCATACTCGAGGCATTGGATGAAGGCGCGGATGAGGCCATATGGACGCAGCGGCTGGCCGAGCTGGCGCAGCGCATCTCGCGGCTGGGCGCGATCAATTTGGCGGCCATTGATGAGCACAAGGAACTGGTGGAGCGCAAAACCTATCTGGATGCCCAACACGCCGATCTGGAGGAGGCACTGGCCACGTTGGATGCGGCCATATTGCGCATAGACGGGGAGACCCGCACGCGCTTCAAAGATACCTTCGACAAGGCCAGTCAAGGGCTGGGTACGCGCTTCCCCAAGTTGTTCGGTGGCGGTCAAGCATACTTGCAGTTGAGCGATAATGATCTTCTGACCGCGGGCGTCTCCGTGATGGCGCAGCCTCCAGGCAAACGCAATAGTACGATTCAGTTGCTGTCGGGTGGCGAGAAAGCGCTGTGCGCGGTGGCCTTGGTGTTTGCGCTGTTCGATTTGAATCCAGCGCCGTTTTGCCTACTCGATGAGGTGGATGCGCCTCTAGATGATGCCAATGTGGGACGTTTTAGTGAGTTGGTGAAGGAGATAGCCGAGCAAGTGCAGATGCTGGTGGTCACGCACAACAAAGTCACCATGGAGGTAGTGCAGCAGCTTGTGGGGGTGACCATGAATGAACCGGGTGTGTCGCGCCTGGTGACGGTCGATATGGACGAGGCCGTGGCCATGGTAGACGGCGGCTAACCACCAAGCATCGGCGGCAGCGCGATGACAGAACTCGCCTGGAGTTTGTTGCTACTGATATTTCTGGCGGCTGCCGGTGTCGGCATGCGGGAGTTTTTGAGCCGTTTGGCCGGTACGCGTACGGTTGCATCCAGGCCGCTGGTGGAACCCGGCATCGGGGTCTTGGAGGAGGCTGGCGCGGATCGTCATGGCGAAGCGAGCGACACTGTCAGAATGCCTAGCTCTGACATCGGTGGCGCCGAGGCCGGTGCTCTTGACACCGGTTACCGGGGTAATGCCGACTACCCGGGGAGCGGTGAGGTAGAGATGCTTGACGACCATGCGGATTGTCCGTTTCCGCACGACAACCCCTATCCTGATACCCGGCACCTTGGAGCAGATTGTTCCGCGGCCGATGAGCGCGCGCGAAGGGGCAGCGGTGCCCGGGCACAAATGGGATCCACAGCGGTGGGGCCTGCACAGATAGAGGCGCCGGTGCGCGGCAGCGGGCGATACTGGAGCGGCGTGCTGGAACCGAGCCATGACGAGGGGGCCGGGGCGGTCGCTGGATTAACACCGCTAGCGGGTGAAGCGCCCAAGGATGAGGCGCTCACAGATGAGGCAGTGCCGCTGGCGCCGCCAAAAGATCGATTACCGCACAGGTCCATGCCGTCAGAGGCGTCTTTACTGACCGAGGCCTCGGACAAGCGAAGTCCGGGTATGGAGCGTCAGCCGGAGTTGGCACTGACCGCAGTACCAGGCGAAGAAATATCCGCAGAGAACCGCGCTGCGGTGGCGCAAGAGGCGATTACCGGCTCGGATCCGGTGGCGAATGAACTCATCGTGTCGTTGTTGGTACTCCAGCCTGGAGGGGAGAATTTCGCTGGCGATGATGTCCACCGGGCGCTGGTGGGAGCAGGCCTCGAGTTCGGGGTTATGCATATTTTTCACCACTTCGGGGTCACCGAGACACCAAGTGCCCGGCCTGTGCTGAGTGTCGCCAAGGTGCTGGAACCGGGACATTTCGTCGAACATGATCTAGCCACCTACCAGACACCGGGACTCGCCGTTTTCATGCGCTTGCCTGGACGCCAAGACGGCCTGGTGACACTGGAGCTTTTGTTGTCTATCGCGGAACGTTTGGCGCAATGCTTGGGTGGAGTTCTGACCGATGAGCGTAGAACGCCGTTGACAAGAGTTCAGGTGAGCCGCTTGCGCTCGCAGGTGCGGGCTTTTATGGAGGCGTCATCGTAGGCGGTGTCGCGAACCTTGTTAGCGCCGGGAGTTTAGATATGGCCGATGAAGCGGGCGTTGCCACTCGCGTTGAGCTGCTACGGGAACTGCTCGAAGAACACAATCATCGCTATCACGTACTGGATGCGCCGATTATCGCCGATGCCGAGTACGACGCACTGTTGCGTGAGCTGGAGCAGTTGGAGCGGGAGCACCCGGAACTGCTGACTTCATCATCCCCCACCCAGCGGGTAGGCGGGACTGCAAACAGTGCTTTTGGTGAAGTGGTGCATGCGGTGCCGATGTTGTCGCTGAGCAATGCTTTTGCAGATGAAGAGGTGGCGGAGTTCGATCGCAGGGTGCGCGAGCGCTTGGAGGTCGATGAGGTTGAGTACTGCGCTGAGACCAAGCTGGACGGCTTAGCCATCAGCTTGCGCTATGAGAACGGCAAGCTGGTGCGGGCGGCTACCCGGGGCGATGGCGAGAGGGGCGAGGACGTCACCAGCAATGCGCGCACCATCCGGACCGTCCCTTTGGTCTTGCGGGGGCGGGGCTGGCCTGCGGTGCTGGAGGTGCGTGGCGAGGTCTACATGAGCCACGCGGGTTTCGAGGCCATGAACGCACGTCAGCGCGAGGCGGGGGAGAAGACGTTTGCCAATCCACGCAACGCGGCCGCTGGCGGACTGCGTCAACTGGATCCGAAAATGACCGCGCAAAGACCACTGACCATGTACTGCTACGGCGTGGGCGAAGTGGCCGGAGCGAGCTTGCCACCCACCCATGCCGGGCTGTTCGAGTGGTTGGCCGGGTGGGGGCTGCGGGTCTCGCCGGAAGTAGAGGTGGTGCGCGGCTTGGCTGGCTGTTTGCGTTATTACCAGGTGATTGATGCCCGCCGCGAGGCCCTCGGCTACGAGATCGATGGCGTCGTGTACAAAGTGAACTCATTGGCCGAGCAGGCGCGCATGGGGTATGTCTCAAGAGCGCCGCGTTTTGCTCTGGCGCGCAAGTTTCCCGCTGAGCAGGCGACCACGGTAGTTCGGGCTATCGAGGTGCAGGTAGGCCGCACCGGCGCTGTTACTCCGGTGGCGCGGCTGGAGCCGGTGCAGGTGGCGGGGGTTACCGTGACCAATGCTACGTTGCACAACCGCGATGAGATCGAGCGCAAGGATGTGCGGGTTGGGGACACGGTGATGATCCGGCGGGCCGGCGACGTGATCCCCCAGGTATTGAGCGTGATATTGGAGCAGCGCCCGGCGGCGGCGGCGCGCTATGTGTTCCCCGAGCGATGTCCGCAGTGTGGTTCACCGCTCGTTAGGGTGGAGGGCGAAGTGGTGATCCGGTGTACCGGTGGACAGGTATGTCCACAGCAACGCAAAGAAGCGTTGCGCCATTTCGCCTCCAGGCGGGCGCTGGACATCGAGGGTTTAGGTGACAAGCTCGTGGCCCAATTGGTCGATACGGGGATGGTGACCACCTTGGCCGACTTATTCGCCTTGACGGTCGAGCAGGTAAGCGGCCTCGAGCGCATGGCCCACACCTCAGCTTCGAATCTCGTCACGGCCTTAGCCAAGGCGCGTGAGACCACCTTACCCCGCTTTTTATATGCGCTTGGCATTGCGGAGGTGGGTGAGGCGACGGCGCAGTCTTTGGCGCGGCATTTCGGCGATCTGGGACCCATACAACGCGCAAAACCGGAAGCGTTGGCGGCGGTGCCCGACGTGGGCCCCATAGTGGCGGGACATATTCATCGTTTTTTTGCCGATGAGGGTAACCGCGGTGTCATTGAGCAACTGCGTACTGCGGGGGTCCGCTGGGAGCCCATCGAGGTCAGCTTCGAGCCTGGGATTCTGGCAGGCAAGATCATGGTTTTGACCGGCACCTTGGAGCGGCTGAGCAGAGCCGACGCCAAGGCGGCATTGACCACCATGGGCGCAAAAGTCACCGCTAGCGTATCGGCGAAGACCGATTATGTAATCGCGGGTACGTCGGCCGGCGCTAAGTTGACCAAGGCACAATCGCTGGGCATACCGGTGCTGGACGAGGCCGCTTTGGAGCGTGTGCTGGCGGGTGATATGGCGACGCTGCAAGAAGAGCCAACGAGCCCTCTTACCGCGGCCAAGCCTGCGGCTCTAGCGGCGCGCTGGCGTAGCGCATTGCGCATTCGTTTGAAAAAGCGGCCGGCGTATCTATCGGCGCGCAGCCGCCATCGACGCTTTTGTCTGAAGCAGCGGGCGTATCTGTGGCGCGCAACCGTGGTTCACGGCTTCGCCGGCCAATGAGCCCTCTTGCCGCGGCCATGAACATGAGCATCAGCCCACGGCCCGATGCTGCGTTGGTCAGCGTGATCGCCGCCACCGTGACCGGTCATGCGGTGCTCTATCTAGGGGCTTGCGATGAGGTGATTATCCGGGCTGCTCTAGAGGGCTGCGATATCACCACCCCGGTGCTCGCTTTAACCACCGAAGCGCAACACTGCGAGCGTTTGCGCGACGCGGTGCCCGACGATCTGCGTTTGTCTATCCATCATCAGGATGCGGTTTCTTTTCTGGCGGACGTGGAGCGCCATCGCTTTGGCTTCATGATCATTGACGGCTCGGCCGCCCGGCAATTGCCTCTGGCGTTGACGCTGCTCGCGCCCGCGGGTGTCGCCGTGGGTTTGGGCACGCTGGCGCTGCCACCGCCTAGCGGCGAGCGCATCGTTTGTCCGGTGACCATGCCCGGGATCGCTTGGATAGTGTCGCGCAGGGCCCGTGCCGCGCCGCGCCGGCGCGGCGGGCGGCGGGTGCGGCATTCACTTTAAGCGCTGCCAAGCCTACCGGCTCTAGCAGTGTGCGCAGCCGTGGTTTGCGCCCTCGTCTAAAGCGGCCAGCGTATTGACTCAGTGCTGTGCAAGTGACTTCCCTCCAGGAGATAGTGTTGGACAGGCTTGAATTGAGAGAGCGACAGCCATGAATGGGCAAGTCAGATTGCTGGAAGGCGGCGAGCTCCATCAAGCGGTGATTCACGATGGCTTGCTAAGCGCCCAGCAATGGGTGTGGATTGCTACCGCCGATCTCAAAGACATGCACGTGCAAATCGACCGCGCTTTTGTGCCCATACTGGAGCAATTCGATCGCATGGCGCAACGGGGGGTGCGTTTTCGTATCGTGCATAGCGCGCTGCCGTCGCGCCCGTTCAGAGCTACCCTGGAGGGCTTCAAAGCGCTGACCGGGGGCGGCCTGGAACTCCAGATCTGTCCGCGCTGTCATTGGAAACTGGTGCTCGTCGATGGCCGCTTTGCTTATTGCGGCTCGGCTAATTTCACCGGTGCGGGTTTGGGCGCCAAAAACATCCACAAGCGCAATCTGGAGCTGGGTTTGGTCACCGAGGACGCTGCTTGGGTAGCACGGCTTACGGCTATCTTCGATCGCTTTTGGATAGGCGCCCATTGCCAAGCGTGCAAGCTGCGGGCCGCCTGCCCGGATCCGATATCTTAAAGTGTTTTCCAACTCATCACCTCGCGTGCCTATACCCCCTCGACTAAAAGCCTCATGACCAAACTATTGTCTACCTCCCGCCGTGTCGAACAGATGCAAGCACCCGTTATTGCGCAAGTGGGCGCGTTGCTGGCGGCCCACCCGCGGGCTATTTCGTTGGGTCAAGGGGTGCCGTCCTATGGACCGCCGGTGGCGCTGTTGGCAAGAGCCGTGACACCGGAGGAGGACCCCTCGCGCCACCGCTATCAGCCGGGTGACGGGATGCTCGAGTTGCAGGCCGTTTGGCGCGCGGTCATCGCTGAGGAGAATGGCATAGGCCTGGAGCAAGGGGACATGATCGTCACTGCCGGCAGCAATATGGCTTTTCTCCAACTGATGGCCGTGGTCGCCGATCCGGGCGCTCAGGTTATTTTGCCGCTGCCTTATTTCTTCAATCAGCGCATGGCTCTGGAAATACTCGGTATAGAGCCGGTATTGGTGGCCACCGATCACGCATTTCAATTGGACCCGGAGCGGATCGCGGCAGCCGTGACCGCTAAAACCCGGGCTATAGTCACCGTGTCGCCCAACAATCCGACCGGTGCTGTCTATCCTGAGGCAGCGCTAAAGCAAATCAACGAGTTGTGCGCGGCCCGCGGCCTCATTCATGTGAGCGATGAGGCTTATCAGCACTTTGTCTTCGAGGGTGCCACGCACTTCTCGCCCGCCAGTGTGAGCGGGGCGGAGGCGCACACGATTACGCTGTTTTCGCTCAGCAAGTCCTACGGCATCGCGGGTTGGCGGGTAGGCTGCGCGCTGGTGCCGCGGCGGTTGATGCATGACGTGCGCAAAGTGCAGGACACTAATCTCATCTGTGCTCCGGTGCCGTCGCAGCGGTTGGCGGCGGTGTTGCTGGCTGAGGGCAGCGAGTGGCGCAAGGCGAAGGTGGCGCAGATCGCAGCGCTGCGCCAGCCACTCATCCGCGCTTTGGCCGCAATGAGCGCACTGCTTGAGGCGCCGGTTACCGAGGGCGCGTTTTATTTCATGTTGCGCTTGCCTCGAACGGGTCCCGATATGCCGTTGGTGGAGCGCTTGATACGCGAGCACGGTATCGCACTCATTCCCGGCAGCGCTTTCGGCGCGGGTCCTCAAATGCACTTGCGCTTGGCCTATGGCGCCCTGACCCGCGCATCGCTGGACGACGCCATGGCCCGGTTGCGACAAGGGCTGAGCGCGGCCCGGTGGGTTTAGCTCTTGATGCAACCGATGTCTAAGAATTCTTCCTGTAATCAGGCACAATGAAAGCACGGATGCAGCCCCCTTGGCCGCATCGCAAACGTATACTGTGGCGCCAGCGGAGCAAGTCCGCCAAAGCGATAGTCATGCGCTCGAACCAGCACACCCGGGTAACCTCCCATGAGCACCGTTTTAGAACTGCGCGAGTCCAGCCCTCCTTTAGATATCGTCCAAGATGTCGCCATGGAGCTATTGCGTAGCCGGCGCACCATCCATGATTTCACCACCCAAGAGCCGCCCGCGGGGCTTATCGAAGAGGCGTTGGAGGTGGCCCGCTGGGCGCCCAACCATCACCTGACCCAACCGTGGCGTTTCTATCTGGTAGGGGCTGAGACGCGTGAGGCCATCGCCCGGTTAAACGGTGATATGGTGGCTGGTAAAAAAGGCGCGCAAGCGGGCGAAGCCAAGTATGAGCGATGGCGCAATATCCCCGGCTGGCTGGTGGTCACCTGCGAAAACCACGACGACCCTATACGCGCCAAGGAAGACTACGCCGCAACTTGCTGCGCTATACACAACATCACATTAAAAAATGGCCTCGGCCACCTTCGGTGCCCGTGGCTCAACTCAGGGGCTATTAGCTTAACCAAGTTGGTTTTGAAGTTGGCAAGCAGCTTGAAGTTTTACCGGGCATAGGCCATCTGGTGATTACTTTGGCACCCGATAAAACGCCTTGATTTTTTACCAGCCCCAGCAATTGACTGGGGCTTTTGGGGCATAACGCCAAGCTCAGCGGCGGTGTTAACCGTCCTCTGGAGTATTTTGTTAGGCGTGAGTCCTCCCCCTTAGGCTATTTAAGTGACACCATTTCCCATGCTGAATGGCTTAATTTTGTACTTGTACAACGCTCCAATGATAAAACTCGCCATCTATCAAGTGGTGAGTATGTTCTTGATGATTCACCACCGACCGCCAAACAAAGGTTACTTCCACGCAATTTTAGCTGTCCATTTTTCAAATGCTCAAACTTTTGCAAGTTTTGAGTATCAAAAAAGGAAACTCTATAGTCACATGGACGAAGTAATACTGCTGTCCCCGGTAAAACTGTATTGTTTACCCCAAATGCCGTAACACAAACTTGCGCACTTGGAAACAAAAGCTGACCTTTGCTGGTATAAATCACTGCACTATCAGGAGTTGGACCACTTTTGCAGTTGTGTGTAAATAATGGAACCTCTAAACGCAAATTGGAGCCTGTGCCTAAAATATCAAAACAGTAACCATCCGTTGGTCTGTCTAAGCGATCTTTAAGACGCACATGAACTAAATTATTCTCGTTTGCATAGGAAACAGCGACCATCCCAATAAATATTGGGGATGAGATAAAGCATATTTTCAATGCTTTTTTTATTAGTTTTGCAATCATTTTGATACCTCGCTTTGAATAAGTGTTCTGTTATCTATATTGTTACCTCATCGTTAATACACAGAACAGAATATAAAACTAAACGGTCGCTGTGCGTTTAACCGCCTAACGCCGCCAGCAGGGGCAGACAAAACGCGTAGCGGTTTGGCTGTCCCTCTGGCTGGCCTTGTTAAGCGCGCTATTGCTTCGAACGCTCATACGCCGCATAGCTTCTCAGTAGCTCTAGCCGCTCGACAACCTGTCCAGTAGTGGCGCCGTGTAGCTTCATTTTTGCCACCACCATCATGTATTTCCATGGCACGTAAGTATTGGCTGGATCACGATATAGATCGCTCATTACTTGGCTAATTGTTTGCGCATCACTCATTGGGATCGCATTTTCGTAGGACCCCGCGTTCTTTATTTGCAGTTCTTCAAACAATAGCTCTTGGCCTTTGCTAGCACCCCAAACCCAGTAAACCTGACTATCAGTACTTACGCGAGACCAACTTTTCCCCGGATTGTATTCTTGGTCAGCAGACACAGATGACCATACGAACATGATCAATATCACGACGGGGATCGATTTTCTTCTCGTCATACTTGGATTCTCGTTTTTAGCGCTTAACGGACAAGCTCAGCCGCGGCCAGAACGCGTAGCGGGCTGGCCGTCGGCTGGAGCGACTTGTTAGATTTCACTTTCTGCGAGTCCTCCAGTATCCGGGCTCCCGGCTGAAATGAGCTACTGCAATTATGACTATTTCGTCTGGAGACGGTTCGTAGATAACGCCGTACCGGAACCCTCGAACTCTACAGCGCCGGATGCCACCACCCATGTGGTGCCAGGCATCTGGGAATGCCTTGATGCGATCAATGGCCGCCCGAACTTCATCACGCAACCGATCGCCGGTGCCAGGTGCCTCAGAATTCAGTCTCTCAACCGCGTCCCGTAGTTCAGACCGGGCAGGACCAAGAAAGCGAACCTTCAATCACTTTTGCCCAGTTCCGCAAAGACCTCGTCGACATCGTAAGCTTCAAGCTCACCGCGACGATAGGCAGCAAGGCGATCTTCTGCCTCCTTGAGCCACTGGGCTTCGATTTTAGGATCCGGCTTTCCCAAACTTTCAAGCAATTCGTCCACTAGAACTGCCCGCTCACCGGCGGAGAGTTCTAGCGCATCACGAAGCAGAGATTCAGAAGACACGGCCATGTTGCCACCTCGCAGCGTTGCTTAGTCCCAGCATAGCGATACCGAGCGGTGAAATCTAACGGCTACATTCAATTGCGGGTGAACCGCGTAGCGGTGAAGCCGTCAATTGCAATGATTTGTTAGCGCAGATGACGGTAGCCACACCAGGTGGTGCTGCACGTGATGAGGTGCGAACGGGGCCAATGATAATTGGACGTCGAACCCGCCGACGATGCACACCGAAGCCGTCTTCTAGGCCGTATTGGGTTCGACTCGAAGTCGGCCACCTACGCAATGCGTTACTACGCTTCCGGGGCAAGATCCATGCTCCTCGCTTTGTCGTCATCCCTCCGTGAGTGTGCATGCTCAAGTCCCTTGCCTTTGACCCGCTTGAAGGCGCTAACAGTATGTTACACAGGCCGCTGGCCTCTGTAACATTATTATAGGGCGGCCCTATAATTTTCTGCAACCGCCAAGGCTACTCCCGTAACTAATTGAAATATAAAAAAATTTACCTACTTCGGACAATCAGCGAAAAACTATAGGGAATTGTTCCCTATAATTCTGTTGTATTTTTGCAACAACAAGCGTATCCTGCCCCCAACTTTCTTGAAAAGGATTTCGAGATGACCAGATCCCCTTTTCTGCTATCCATTGCTGACTATATGCGGGTGCGTGGTTACAGCAAGCGCACCATCCACACCTATATCCGGTGGATAAAATCCTTTATCATATTTAGCCGAAAACGACACCCAAGCGACATGGGTCGGGATGAGGTCGCGGCTTACCTGACGTATTTGGCGGTTAAACGCAAGGTCTCCTCCAGCACACAGTCGCTGGCACTCAATGCGCTGGTCTTTTTGTATGACAAGTTTCTGGAAAAGCCTTTAGGCGATGTCAGCGAGTGCCATCGTGCGCGGCGTCAACAGAAGTTGCCATCAGTGCTAACACCGTCCGAGGTGCAAAGCTTGCTTTCTCTACTGTCAGGAAAGCACCGCTTAATGGCGTGCATTATGTATGGCTCCGGGTTGCGACGTATTGAGTTGATACGTCTTCGCGTGAACGCTATTGATTTCGATTTTGGACACATTCGAATTTGGAACGGAAAAGGCTATAAGCACCGCATTGTCACATTGGCACCAGAACTGACTTCTGCGCTAAAATATCAGATAGAAAAAGTCAAGATATTATTGGAAGAAGACCAACAAAGCGCTGAATATGCCGGTGTTTGGTTACCCAACGCATTGGCGAGAAAATACCCCACAGCACAGTATGAACTTGGCTGGCACTATCTTTTTCCAGCATCCGGATTAAGTATTGATCCTGAAACAAGCAAGCTGCGCCGACACCATATTGATGAGAGTTTGTTTGGCAAGGTGCTCCGCGATGCGGTCAAAAAATCCAGTATTCAAAAGACCGTTACACCCCACACTTTACGGCATTCCTTTGCTACTCACCTCCTGCAAAGTGGTGCTGATATACGCACTGTTCAGGAACAACTCGGGCATAGTGATGTAAAAACGACGGAAATTTACACACATGCGCTCAAACAGGGTGCTCAGGGCGTCAAAAGTCCACTCAGTAGCTTGCTGGGGCGGGACTGATACTACTGCATTGCCCCAAACACGGGTTTGCCACACATCTGCAATCATCACGTTTCTGAATTGGAAAGCCTCTATCAGCATTCCTTTGCAAAAGTAGGAGACGGCGCAGAAAGAGGCCGTGTTGGTACACCCGGAGTCCTGCGGACCGGTGCATCAGGACACCGCCGGACTGGATACCCCATCATCGGGTCTCATTCAGGCTTGAGCCGAATGCAGGGACACTCGCCCGTTCGGTTCTTAGGGGGCGGGGCGGGGTTAACGTCGCCCTGGCGCCGGGTCGCGCGCTGCGCGAATGGCCTAGGGTCGGGACAGCTGACGGAAGTGACGCTTCGGATTGCTAGGTCACGTGGCTCTGAGCCTACACCGGTGAGGAACGAGCCGAGAGGCAATGGGGCACAGGTGCAGTGCCCGTGTTCGGCGTGCGTGTCTCAAGCCTGCTGGCGGCGAAGTCGAGCGTCGCTATGCGCGTCAGCGCGCGGAAGAAACGGTGCTCTACGATGGGGTCGAGCGCCATCAAGGCGCGTTCTTCGCGCATCTGGAGGAGCAGGGTAGGCGAGTTGCCGGGTTCGTGCGCGATGAGTTCGAGGGCTATCTTCGCAGTGGGCGGCTGGAGCACGGATTGGTACGGGTGAAGTGCGAGGGCTGCCGGCATGAGCACCGGGTTGCTTTCAGTGGCAAAGGCCGCGGTTTGTGTGCGTCATGCGCATCGCGGCCGATGGCCGAGACCGGCGCGAAGCGCGTCGACGAGCTTCTGCCAGCAGTGCCATAGCGGCAGTGGGTGTTGTCGTTTCCCATCGCGTTGAGGCGACTGTTCGCGCACCGTCCTCAGGTGCTCTAGGCGGTGTTGGCGGTGGTCAGGCGAGCGCTGTCGAGCGCTGTTATCGACCGGGCCGGTCATCGTCGGTGTGACGCCTAGACTGGAGTGGTGAGTTTCATCGAGCGCTTGGGCAGTGCCCTGAACCTCAACCTTCACCGGCCCATGCGGGTGCCCGACGGTGGGTGGCGTTTCGCCCAGGGCAAACCCCACTATCAGCGCGCCCCGGCGCCGAGTGAAGCTGACATCGAGCGACTGCTCGTACGCCTCATCGGGCGCATCACCCGCTGTTGGGTAGGTGCCGGCGTGTGGGTGATGGAAGGCGAGGCGTCCTCCCTCGATGTGGACAGCGCTGACGAGGAGGGGCTCGCGGGTTGGGCTGGCGCAGCGGTGCGCGACCGCATCGCAGTCGGTCCACTGGCTGGACCGCGCACGATGCGGCTTCGGGGACCGACGCTGGCCGGGTCGTTGTCATCGACCCCGGGCGCGCTCAGCGCAAGTCATGAGGGGTTCTCACTCAATGGGGCGCTCGCCTGGGGCGCCAGAGAGCGGGACACACTCGAGCGGCGGTGCCGTTACCGGGCGAGCGGGCCACTATCGAACGAGCGGTGGTCCATCGACGGCGACGGTCTGCTCGTGCCCGAACTCGAGCGCCCGTTGCGCGACGCCACCCCGCAGTGCTTGTTCGAAGCGCTGGACTGCCTGGCTCGCCTGGCCGCTCCGATACCCCGTCCGCACAGCCCTCTCATCCGCTATCACGGCGTGTTCGCACCCCATGCCCGCCATCGCGCTGGGGTGCTTGGCAGACCCCGTGCGCGCGCACCCAGCGCAGACGAGGCGCCCAAGGCTGCGCTCGCGCGCGCCGCGATGACCTGGAGGCAGCGGCGGCGGCGCGTAGACGACGGCGCGTATACAACATTGGCATCGGCATCGGCCCGCGCTGCGCTGGGTCGGTCAAGGGGTGGGCGGTGATGACCGAGCCGGGCGTGCTCGCCTCTATCCTCGCGCACTTCGCCAAGCGAGAAGCCCGCGCACCGCCCGCAGCCGCCTGAGTCTAGCCTCATACTTCCCATCGATGCCGAGCGCCTCGACGGGCATCTGTGGGGTTCGGCCCACGGCGGTAAAAGCGGGCCGCCGCGCCTGTCAGAGCGCCGCCCGAGCCGCTGGCAGCGAGCCTCCTGCTTACGTTCTCGATCCTGGCCCACCTGACCCCGGCACCCAACGGAGACCTCGGGCCATACCGCACGCGCAGAGCCCATTGATGGTTTGAAAGAACTATTCGCAGAAACACTTTTCTTAGAGATTCGGTGTGATATCCGCCGTGCTTTGCGAAGTGCTGGGAGATGGTCACAGCGTCTGGAACGATTTGCCGCAATTGACTTCCCAAACCGTAAAGTCCAGTCGAGGTCGAATGCGAACCGAGCATCAACGTAAACCGCGACGGAGCGCAAACCGCTTGGTTGCAATAAGCTCGCTCGAATCGCATCCCCCGCGCCGCCAGAGCGTCGATGTTGGGAGTTTTTGCAATGGAGTCTCCATAACATCCCAAAGCCGGTTTCAGATCGTCGACCAAAATCATCAAAACGTTGGGACGCTCTGCGGCGGCGCAGTAAACGCTTGTCAACGTCAGCCAAACACCGAGTGCTAAAAAAAGCCGAATATTCTTTGTTTTCCGCAATGAAAAAGGCGGTGTGGTTTGCTTCAGCATTGGATGGCGCCCTGCAAAGTTACTTGATTGACTAATTTTACACCAAAGAATAAAATGGCAGTTTCCTATTAGGAGAACTGATAAAATGACGAATTTTAGCAATCCTTTTCGTCCTGGCGCGGGCTACCTTCCTCCGTTTCTCGCTGGCCGTTAAAAAGAAACGAAGGAATTCCGCCGCCTTTTGCAACAAGAACAAATTTTAGAAAACATGGTTTTGACGGGACTTCGCGGCGTCGGCAAAACGGTATTGTTGGAAACGTTTAAGCCGCTCGCGTTAGAAACGGGATGGTTGTGGGTGGGGGCCGACTTATCGGAAATCGCCAGCGTCAACGAATCGAGTATGGCTTTACGGCTCCTCACAGATTTATCTGTCGTTACATCCCAGTTTGTGATTAGCGAACAAGAACTGCGAGGGGTTGGTTTTGTAAGAGAAATCAAAATTCAAAAACGCACGCTTGATTTTCACACATTAAATGCAATCTATCAAGCAACGCCGGGACTGGTTTCTGGCAAATTAAAAAGAGTTTTGGAGTTAGTGTGGGCTAATTTAAAAGTGAGGAGCCGCAAAGGTTTGATATTTGCTTATGATGAAGCGCAAAACATCAGCAACCAATCGGCGAAAGAACAATTCACTCTTTCTTTCATTAGATGTTTTTCAATCGATTCAAAGAAAAGACGTTCCCTTCATGTTGGCGCTCACGGGTTTGCCGACGTTATTCCCTAAATTAGTGGATGCGAGAACTTTTGCCGAACGCATGTTCCGAGTGATCTTCTTGGGGCGTCTGGAGACTCAAGATTGCCGAGAAACCATTCAAAAACCGATTTCCGACGCTGTTTACCCGGTTCGTTTGAATGAAATCTCGACGCAAACAATCGTCGAGATTTCTGGAGGATATCCTTATTTTATTCAGTTTATCTGCCGAGAGGTTTTCGACTTTTTCTTACAAAAAAGCGATGCGGGAGAAGAGCTGACAGCGCCTGCTGATGCGATTATTCGAAAATTGGACACCGATTTTTTTCTGGCAGGTGGGCTAAGGCGACGGATCGCCAACGTCAACTCTTATATGTTATCGCGGATTTAGAAAACAGCGACGCAGAGTTCACTGTGCAGGATGTGGTCACGCATTCTCAGGAATTATTAGAAAAGCCTTTCAATAACAGTCACGTCAATCAAATGTTTTCTTCGTTGATCAGCGCCGGATTGGTATATCGTAATCGCCATGGAAAATACGCTTTTGCTGTGCCGTTACTGACCGGCTTTATTAAACGTCAAGAAAGCAGTATCGAAGGCATGACTCAATAACTTACATCCTTGCCGCTTTATTATGACGCTCGACCTCGCACTTTCTCCCTCTGGCCGCCTCACTATTTCCTCCGCCGACCATCCCGCCAACAGCGACGCGGGGCGGATCGCCAAAGCGTTCTCCGAAGACGCCGCTCCCGGTCTGTTCGCATTGGCGGCGCACCGCTTAGACGCTTCGTGGAGCCTTTCCGCGGGCTACTGGCGGGAGTTCGCCGCGCGTTACCTCAGCGAACTCTGTCAAACTCCGTCGGGGACGGACGCCGCCATCGAAGAAATTCCGCCGCCAAGCGATTTGCCTCTGCGGTTGCTTAGCGCTCCTCCAATGACCGGGGCGGAATACCTTTCCCGCGACGTATTAGAAAGCCTTTGGCGGGATTTGGATGTCTGGGTTCGTCAAGAGATCGCTGAACATTTTCAAGAAGGGCTTTCTGATTTTCTCGCCCAGCGAGCACCGTTGTGGCGCCAGGTCGGCCGCGTTTGTTTTCATTTAGCGGAGAACCGCCGCGATCCCGAATATCCATTCGCCTTTTTGGCGACCTACGCCTCCCATGTCAGCGACGGAGGAAAAATCCAATACCAACCGTTGAGCAAAGCGCTTCAAGAATATGCCGGAGCGAAAAACAAAAAAGCGTTGATTCAATTGCTTTCGCCGGTTCAAGCCGCTTCCGAAGCCAGCGTTTGGGTGAAAGAGTTAGTAGATAGCGGAGACATCTATCATCCGTTAGCTTGGACGTCTCCGCAAGCTCACCGTTTTTTATTAGACGCTCCGAAATTAAAAGACAGTGGAATTGTGTTGCGGCTGCCTGACTGGTGGAGAAAACGACCGCGGCCCCGCGTCAATGTGACCATCGGCGGCAAGAAGCGGAATAAGTTGGGCGCCGATGGAATGTTGGATTTTAAAATACAGGCGGCGTTGGGTGATCAGAAGCTGACCGCGAAAGAGTGGAAAGAATTACTTAATAGTGAAAACGGCTTAGTGTTGCTGCGAGGCCAATGGGTTGAAGTGGATAAAGATAAATTGCAAGAGACGCTCAATCATTGGCAAGCCATCGAACAACAGACAGCGGATGGAATTTCGTTTCTCGACGGGATGCGGTTGTTGGCCGGAGCCTCCTCCGATTTGGCCGGCCAATCCGAGCAAGACGACGAACACGAGCAATGGGCTTTTGTGGACGCTGGCGATTGGCTTGGAAAGACATTGGCCGATTTGCGAAGCCCGGAAAACCTGCAAGCATCTCAACCCGGTGATGCTTTGAAAGCGACTTTGCGGGAATATCAAAACACCGGCGTTAGTTGGCTGCGTTTGTTATGCGAGTTGGGATTGGGAGCTTGCTTGGCTGATGATATGGGGCTGGGAAAAACCATCCAAATTATTTCGTTGCTGTTAGTATTGAAAAAGAAAAAACGAACGGCTCAACCTTCTTTGTTAGTGCTGCCGGCTTCGTTGTTGGCAAATTGGAAGTCGGAGCTTGCTAAGTTTGCTCCGTCATTGCGAACTCGTTTCGTACATGCTTCGCAAATCTCCAAAGACGAATTGGAAACGTTGTCTGCTGATCCTGAAGGAGCTCTGAAGAAAACCGACGTGGTGTTGACGACTTACGGAATGTTATTACGTCAAGATTGGTTATTAGATGTCAAATGGCGATTGGCAGTGTTGGACGAAGCGCAAGCGATCAAAAATCCTTCGGCTCGGCAAACTAAGGCGGTTAAAAAGTTGCAAGCGGAATCCCGCATCGCATTGACAGGAACGCCCGTCGAAAATCGTTTGGGAGATCTTTGGTCATTGTTTGATTTCCTCTGTCCGGGCTTGCTAGGAACACAACAGAAATTCAAAAGCTTCATTAAGTCTTTAGAAGAGCGAAAAACCGATCGTTATGCTCCGTTGCGGCGGTTGGTGGAGCCTTATATCTTACGTCGCTTGAAAACAGACAAACGCGTGATCGCTGATTTGCCAGAGAAGACCGAGCTAAACGCCTATTGCGGCTTGAGCAAACGGCAAGCGGCGTTATATAGCAAATTAGTCGATGAGTTGGCAGAGGCTTTAGAGGATGAAGAGAACAAGGAGGGAATCCAACGCCGCGGCTTAGTATTATCTTACTTGATGCGTTTTAAACAACTTTGCGATCACCCGAATCTATTATCACCCGAGGGAGAATTTGCTTCTGAAGACAGCGGCAAATTTGCTCGCTTGGCGGAGATATGCGAAGAGGTCGCCTCTCGCCAAGAGAAGATATTGATTTTCACCCAATTTCGCGAAATGGCTGATCCGTTGGCGAATTTTCTTTCCTCGATTTTCGGCCGCAGCGGTTTGATTTTGCACGGAGGAACTCCGGTCAAACAACGCAAACAGCGAGTGGATTCTTTCCAACAAGAGGACGGCCCGCCGTTTTTCATATTGTCTTTGAAAGCGGGCGGCGTAGGGTTGAATTTAACCGCCGCTTCGCACGTGGTTCACTTCGATCGTTGGTGGAATCCGGCGGTTGAAAAGCAGGCCGAGGATCGCGCTTTTCGTATCGGGCAAAAACGCAATGTGTTAGTGCATCGATTTATTTGCCAAGGAACAGTCGAAGAAAAGATTCATGAACTGATCGAAGAAAAGTCGCAGCTTGCCGCGGATTTACTGGAGGGCGGGGCGGAAAAGATGCTAACGGAAATGAGCGATTCAGAATTAATTCAATTGGTGTCGATAGACGTGGAGCGAGCCAAATTATGATAGAAGACGCACGGCAAATATTTAACCGCAGATTTTGGGAAGCCATAGATTTAAAATCGGCGGTTTCCCTGAATCTGTGATTAAATAATCACCATTAAATTTTGCCTCGCACTGATAGAAGCTTGCAATTCCATAAAAACTATATAGATTTTTATAAACACAGACCCCACACCCATTATTTAAAACGCTTCGAGAGGAGCATCCGATGAACTGGTACGAATGGAAACCTTACGTTCCGGTCGCCGAGCGAAAACGTCAAGCCAAACAAGAGATGGACAAGCTCCGCAAGAAGGGAGTCGACATCCAGCCGGTGGAGATCACAGGCCGCAAGATCGCCAAGACGTTTTGGGGGGAGGCTTGGTGTGATCATTTGGAGTCTTACAGCGATTACGCCAACCGTTTGCCGCGCGGCCGCACGTATGTTCGCAACGGCTCGGTTTGCCATTTAGCCATCGGCCAAGGAAAAATCGAAGCGAAAGTCAGCGGTTCAGAGTTTTACGAAGTCAGCGTCCGCATCAAAAAGTTATCCGACAAAAAATGGAAAGACGTTAAGAAAAAATGCGGCGGGCAAATTGGTTCGTTGTTGGAGTTGCTCAAAGGCGATTTGTCGGGCGAGGTCATGGAGATCGTGACCGACCGGAAAACGGGTTTGTTTCCATCGCCTCGGGAAATATCGTTCGAATGCGATTGCCCCGACTGGGCCGGGATGTGTAAACATATCGCCGCGGTGCTTTACGGGATCGGAGCGCGATTCGACGAACAACCGAAGATGTTGTTTCATTTGCGCGGCGTCGATCACAACGAGTTGATTGAAAGCGACGCCGAAATTGCAACTTCCGGCGGCCAAGGGAAGAAGATTTCCACGGAAGATTTGAGCGACGTGTTCGGCATTGATTTGCAAACGGAAGCGCCGAAGAAGAAAACGACGACGAAGCGGAAAACGTCGACTGTTAAGAAAAAGACCGCTAAAAAGAAAACGGCGAAGAAGGCGACAACGACAGTTAAGAAAACAACGCCCGCGAAAAAGACTGCCAGGAAAGTGAAAGCAAAAAGCACGGCGTCTGAGATTGTCGGGAAGAAAACGCCCGACAAAAGGAAGAAATCGCCGAAGAAATAACCGTTATTTCGCCAGAATCGATTTTCGGGAGCACCCGCGTACTCCAAAATTTCTCTCACAACGCTTTGTCGGCAAGCGGCTGGTCGAGATGCCTACGCAAGTCGTCCAATTGGCGGAGAGAGGGTGATAACGTTGACCGAGTTCAGCAATACGTCTCAGAGAGATGGTTTTGATGACTGGGATCATTACGGGGGAAGTGTTTTGAATTCAGAAAACCACATCTTCGGCGAGTTGGCTTACTACTTCGGCAAAAAGTTACCCGACACAAATTGATAAAATGTGTTATAGTGATGCTATGAAAAAGACAGACGGTCGCTCACTGCCCCATTCCGCGCGAGAAGCCATCCGCAGGCACGCGGTTGCGCAAGTGTTATCGGGTGAAAGCCCTGAAAAAGTAATTAAAGCCCTCGGATTTCATCGTTCTTGCATTGACGATTGCTTATCCAGGTATGAGCAAGGTGGTGAGCAGGCGCTGTCCACCGGCAAGATCACGGGCTGCCCAAGAAAGTGTCCCGATGAATATGCGGATCGCTTACGTGAACGGGTTAAAACGAATCCGTTGCAATTGGATTTTCACGATGCCCTGTGGACGCGCTCGATGATTCAGACATGACTGAAAGACAAATTTGGCATCGAAGTCAGCGAGCGCTCGGTGGGCAATAGCCTGTCTCGTTGGGGGATGAGTGCGCAGCGCCCTCGGTTTAAGGCATACGAGCCAGACCCTGATCAGGTTAAGGTATGGTTAAGAGAAACTTGGCCTGAAGTACAACGAGAAGCGAAAAGGCGGCGAGCGCGGGTCTATTTTGGCGACGAATCGACGATCCGGTCGGACTATCATCGTGGTACCACTTGGGGGGTACGGGGTGATACGCCGGTTGTAGCGAAAACGGGTCGGCGCTTTAGCGTGAATAGGCTGTCAGCCGTTTCGCCGAAGGGTCACCTGCGTTTCATGGTGAGCGAATCGCGGGTAACCGCAGACGTTTTTATCGACTTTCCAAGGCGTTTGCTGCACAACGCCAAGCGAGCGATCTATTTGATTGTTGATGGCCATCCCATTCATCGAGCCAAGAAGGTACAAGAATTTGTCCGCAATAGCCAAGGTAAGCTCACGTTAGTATTGTTACCGCCGTATTCACCGGAACTCAATCCTGATGAGCTAGTATGGCATCACGTAAAAAGCCAACGAATTGGGCGGACAGTGGTGGCTACAAAGGAGCAACGGGTGGCTTTGGCTCGTTCGGTGTTGCACTCACTGCAACACAATACGCAAATAATTAAACGGTTTTTCTATGAAGAGCATGTCAGATATATTCTGAATTGATATCGGGTAATTTTTTGCCGAATTAGTAACATTAGAGTGCTGCAATTCAGGCGAACTGCGCGTGGCTCGCCTGGCCGCTCTGATACCCCGTCCGCACAGCCCTCTCATCCGCTATCACGGCGTGTTCGCACCCCATGCCCGCCATCGCGCTGGGGTGCTTGGCAGACCCCGTGCGCGCGCACCCAGCGCAGACGAGGCGCCCAAGGCTGCGCTCGCGCGCGCCGCGATGACCTGGAGGCAGCGGCGGCGGCGCGTAGACGACGGCGCGTATACAACATTGACATCGGCATCGGCCCGCGCTGCGCTGGGTCGGTCAAGGGGTGGGCGGTGATGACCGAGCCGGGCGTGCTCGCCTCTATTCTCGCGCACTTCGCCAAGCGAGAAGCCCGCGCACCGCCCGCAGCCGCCTGAGTCTAGCCTCATACTTCCCATCGATGCCGAGCGCCTCGACGGGCATCTGTGGGGTTCGGCCCACGGCGGTAAAAGCGGGCCGCCGCGCCTGTCAGAGCGCCGCCCGAGCCGCTGGCAGCGAGCCTCCTGCTTACGTTCTCGATCCTGGCCCACCTGACCCCGGCACCCAACGGGGACCTCGGGCCATACCGCACGCGCAGAGACAATTGATGGTTTGTAAGAACTATTCGCTGTCAACTAAACTTTGCGCCTTTGCGCGAGAATTGGAATAAACCGCATGAACGCCGCAACGCAGAGAGAAGAATGTAAGAGAGATTGAGTTATAATTTTGCTGAGAACTTCAGAAAACAAATCAGATAAGGAGGGCTAGAGATGACAACACTGACAGTGACAGAAGCACAAGCCAATTTTTCAGACATAGTAGAGCGTGTCTGTGAAGGGGAGGACATCATTATAACCAAAATGGGAAAGCCTTTAGTGAAAATATCCCCTTGTCCCCCCACTCCAAAAGCTCAGCTTCTTGGCTACATGGAAGGACAAGCTGTCATTCCTGACGACTTCGATACTTGGCCGGAATTAGAAGCCCGCGCCTTGGGTATTGAAGAATAGGTTATCATGGAATTACTTCTGGATACCCACGTTTTACTTTGGACAGTATTTGAGTCGAAAAAGCTTGCATCGGAAGTTGAACAGGCAATTGCTTCCCCAGACAATGTTATCTATGTTAGTATTGTTTCCCTGTGGGAAATTGGCATTAAACAAAACCTGGGTCGTCTTTCGGTTCCTGCAAGCTTTTTTGAGAGTTTACCTGCTAGGTGTAAGATTCTTGAGCTGAAGGTATCTCATATTAAGACTTACAAGGAATTGCCTTTGCACCATCGCGATCCTTTTGATCGGATGTTGGTAGCACAAGCCATGGCGGAAGATTTGGTTTTGGTAACACGGAATAGCAAGATTGAAGGGCACCTCTAATAATCCACATTCTGAAATCTGATGATCAATAAAATCAGTCACTTACGCTCTAGCGAAATGTCAAAATCGTAATTTTTAGAGGTGCCCTGAATTATATGACGTACCAATACTCTTTGCCTGATTTCCTCAATAATCGTCTCCGATACGGATTTACCTTGCACCTGCACCAGTCGCCTTGCAGATAATTGGTAGGATAATGGTTTCTTAAATCTGCTTAACTAAGCCGGAAGCTAACAGGGCTTGGTGAAAAGCCTCTCTTTTACTTTCTTCATCTCGGGGTAGAAGATATTCTTGTACAGCGCGATGGATCTGACGTAATTCCTCTCGCTTCAGACTACTTAATTGCTCAAGTATTTGATTCAGTACCGTATCGGCAGAAAGTCCCCTAATATGCTTTTCTATTTGCTCTCTAATATTGGTCTTCATTTGTTTAAATATTTTCTCTAACAATAGTTTACATTAAAGCTGGCCGCCGCGCCTGTCAGAGCGCCGCCCGATCCGCTGTCAGCGAGCATCCTGCTTACGTTCTCGAGCCTGGCCCACCTGACCCCGGCACCAAACGGGGACCTCGGTCCATACCGGACGCGCAGAGCCAATTGATGGTTTGAAAGAACTATTCGCACACTGCTGAACTAACCCGCAGCCTCATCCGAGATTTGCAGGAATTGCGGCTTGAAGAGAGCCGGGCACGTATGTAACCAACAGGTTATTTACATAAAAATTGAGATCGGGTAGAGTAGCCGGCAGGCTGGTGTGGCAGTCCTCCGTTTTGCAATGGAGTATCGTCACTGCCGGCAGCAATATGGCTTTTCTCCAACTGATGGCCGTGGTCGCCGATCCGGGCGCTCAGGTTATTTTGCCGCTGCCTTATTTCTTCAATCAGCGCATGGCTCTGGAAATACTCGGTATAGAGCCGGTATTGGTGGCCACCGATCACGCATTTCAATTGGACCCGGAGCGGATCGCGGCAGCCGTGACCGCTAAAACCCGGGCTATAGTCACCGTGTCGCCCAACAATCCGACCGGTGCCGTCTATCCTGAGGCAGCGCTAAAGCAAATCAACGAGTTGTGCGCGGCCCGCGGCCTCATTCATGTGAGCGATGAGGCTTATCAGCACTTTGTCTTCGAGGGTGCCACGCACTTCTCGCCCGCTAGTGTGAGCGGGGCGGAGGCGCACACGATTACGCTGTTTTCGCTCAGCAAGTCCTACGGCATCGCGGGTTGGCGGGTAGGCTGCGCGCTGGTGCCGCGGCGGTTGATGCATGACGTGCGCAAAGTGCAGGACACTAATCTCATCTGTGCTCCGGTGCCGTCGCAGCGGTTGGCGGCGGTGTTGCTGGCTGAGGGCAGCGAGTGGCGCAAGGCGAAGGTGGCGCAGATCGCAGCGCTGCGCCAGCCACTCATCCGCGCTTTGGCCGCAATGAGCGCACTGCTTGAGGCGCCGGTTACCGAGGGCGCGTTTTATTTCATGTTGCGCTTGCCTCGAACGGGTCCCGATATGCCGTTGGTGGAGCGCTTGATACGCGAGCACGGTATCGCACTCATTCCCGGCAGCGCTTTCGGCGCGGGTCCTCAAATGCACTTGCGCTTGGCCTATGGCGCCCTGACCCGCGCATCGCTGGACGACGCCATGGCCCGGTTGCGACAAGGGCTGAGCGCGGCCCGGTGGGTTTAGCTCTTGATTCAACCGATGTCCAAGAATTCTTCCTGTAATCAGGCACAATGAAAGCACGGATGCAGCCCTCTTGGCTGCATCGCAAACGTATACTGTGGCGCCAGCGGAGCAAGTCCGCCAAAGCGATAGTCATGCGCTCGAACCAGCACACCCGGGTAACCTCCCATGAGCACCGTTTTAGAACTGCGCGAGTCCAGCCCTCCTTTGGATATCGCCCAAGATGTAGCCCAAGATGTCGCCATGGAGCTATTGCGTAGCCGACGCACCATCCATGATTTCACCACCCAAGAGCCGCCCGCGGGGCTTATCGAAGAGGCGTTGGAGGTGGCCCGCTGGGCGCCCAACCATCACCTGACCCAACCGTGGCGTTTCTATCTGGTAGGGGCTGAGACGCGTGAGGCCATCGCCCGGTTAAACGGTGATATGGTGGCTGGTAAAAAAGGCGCGCAAGCGGGCGAAGCCAAGTATGAGCGATGGCGCAATATCCCCGGCTGGCTGGTGGTCACCTGCGAAAACCACGACGACCCTATACGCGCCAAGGAAGACTACGCCGCAACCTGTTGCGCTATACACAACGTTGCGTTGTTTCTGTGGAGCCGCGGTCTTGGGGTGAAATGGACCACCGGAGCGGTTACCCGCACAGCGCAATTCTACGATCTGCTGTGGATTGACGAGGCGGTGGAGAGCGTGGTCGGGCTGGTGTGGTACGGCTACGCCGAACACGTGCCGGTGACGGCCCGCAAAGCGGTCTCGGAAGTGCTGGTCAAGCTGCCCTGAGGGTGGCCTGGTCGCGCCACATAGTCGATAAGCGCCGGCTGATCCCCCATGCAATTAACCCCCATGCAACTAACCTCTGCGCAATTGATCTCACCGGCGGCGGCACGTAACTTCGAGCCTATTTGTGAAGTATTGGCAAGCCTGTTGCCTGACCATGGGCAGGTCTTGGAGATCGCCAGTGGTCCCGGGCAACACGTTTGCGGATTCGGCCGGCGTTTTGGCCATGTGCAATGGCAGCCTAGTGATGCCGATCCGCGGGCCTTAGCCAGCATTGCCGCCTGGCGTGAAAGCGCAGCGCTCGCCAATGTGCGGCCACCGCTTCATCTTGATGTGACCGCCCATCATTGGCCGCTGGACTTCAATGCGTTACCGAGTGTCATACTGGCCATCAATCTGTGTCATATCGCCCCCTGGCAGGTTACTCTTGGCTTAGTATACGGGGCAGGCCGGTATCTGCACGCTGGCGGCAAGTTACTGGTGTATGGGCCGTTCAAACGGGCAGGTGAGCACACCGCGCCCAGCAATGCCGCTTTCGATCAATCATTGCGCCGTGCTGATCCGGCACACGGCGTTCGCGATATGGATGAGGTGATTATTTATGCAAACACGCAGGAGCTTAACCTTGAGCAGATCCATGCTATGCCTTCGAATAATTTCTTGGTCGAGTTCGAGCACTTATAGCCATGTCCAGTGACGCGCAACTGCCCAAACCTTTGCAAGTACTGTTAACCCGGTTGGCGCGGGGTGAGTGCGTTCTGATCGATGGTGCCACCGGTACGGAGCTGGACCGCCGCGGCGCCACCATGGACCAGGAAGCATGGTGTGCCGTCGCCACGCTTACGCATCCTGAACTGTTGCGCACTATTCACGAGGACTATATACGGGCTGGCGCCCAGTTGATTACCTCCAATACCTACGCCAACAGCGGCGCCATGCTGACGGCGGCGGGCCGCGCTGGCGAGGTCGGGGAGCTGACCCAACGGGCGGTGGATATCGCGCTTGAAGCCCGCGAGCAGTGCCGGGCTGGCGATGAAGTGGTGGTGGCCGGCTCCATGTCCCATATGGCGCCGGTTAACCCGGGGTCCCAGGGCCGCGACTGGAGCCGCGTGCCCGAACAAGCCAAGTGGCAAGCTTATTTGCACGAGACTGCGCAGGCGCTGGCGGCGAGCGGTGTCGATCTGCTGCTGATGGAGATGATGCATGATCCGGTGATGGCGCCTTTGGCGATCGAGGCGGCACGCGAGACCGGCTTGCCGCTTTGGATCGGTTATTCGGCGAAAGCGGGTGAGGCGGGGCCCGTGGCCTGCTCTTATCCGGATATGCGCTTCGCCGAGATGGTCGAACGGGCGCCGCCCACTGCTGCGCAAGTGTGCGGCATCATGCACTCGCCACCCGAGATAAGCGGCGCGGCGCTGGAGGTATTGCGTGGATTTACCGATATGCCGTTGATGGTCTATCCCGATAGCGGTCAATTCGAAATGCCGCACTGGAATTTCTCCACCGTTATTTCCGAGGCGGCCTTCGTAGACTGGTGTTTGCAGTGGCGCGATACCGGAGTACAGGTCTTCGGCGGTTGCTGCGGCTTGGGCCTCACCCATATAGAGGCGCTGGCCAAACATATTCGATAGTGGTTATCGATGCGCGCAAAGCACGGTTCGAGTTGCGCCCGCTGCGGGCCGATGATGCCATGCGCGTCGCCGCGCTCAGCGCAGATAGTGCCATCGCCGATGCCATGGTCAACTCACCGCCGCCGGCCCCGGTATCGGAGGTGCGCCGTTTCGTGGAGGCGTGCCAGCGCGGTGAGCAAGTGGGCTCCAGTGTGTATCGCGCCATCGTGGATGCTGACGAGTTGGTCGGTGTGGTGGCCTTGCACCCTATCGATTCCGTCAACCGCAGTGCTGAATTAATGGTCTGGGTAGGGCGGGCATTTTGGGGCCGGGGGCTCGCCTCCAAGGCCGTCAACAGCATGGTGCGCGATGCTTTTGAATGCCATGGCCTCAACCGTATCTATGCGTATCACCTGTGGCGCAGCAAGGCGCCCGCGCGGGTGTTGGCGGCAGCGGGTTTCGTACGCGAGGGGGTGTTGCGCCAAGCTAGGTTGAGGAAAGGCGGCTTCGAGGACGTGGTGCAGTGTGCGTTGCTGCACGAGGATTGGCGCTCTAGCTTCCTGTAACGGTTTATTGACCCACTGGTCACTGACCACTGGGTTGTCGAACTGGGCTACTGACGGCCTGGACGCCCCTCGATCAGTGCAAACCCCGTGTCGGTGGCGACAATGTCCCATCCGGGATCGCGCGACTCATCCGGATCTGCGCAGCAGTTATTAGCCAGCGCGTCTTGTTCCAGTAGGTGCTGGAGGCGCCGGCGGGTAGTTGCGGATGAGGGTGGAGGAATGCAGTGACTAGATGGCTTCCGGCGTGGCAGCCGCTTCGGCAAGGGGATCTGGTAGATGTTATCGCCCCGGCTTCTGCCGCTTGCGATGCCGCTTTGGAAGCGGGGCTAGCGGTTTTGCGCTCATGGGGACTGCGGCTCCGGGTGCCGGCCGATCTGATGAGACCGGATCCGTTTTTCGCCAATGAGGACACCATCCGCTGGCAGCACTTGCGAACGGCACTCAAGGCGCAAGATTCAAGTGCCATCTGGTGTGCTAGGGGCGGAGTGGGCTGTATTCGCCTGGTGCCTCGGCTATCGCGCATGGCGCGCCCGGCACGGGCTAAGCCGTTAATAGGTTTTAGCGATATCAGTGTTTTGTTGCTGGCGCTGGATGCTTGGCGTTGGACGCCGGTGCATGGCCCGGTGCTCACGCAACTGGCGTCTACCCATCCGGGGTTAGGGTCCGGGCAGACGAAGCTAGTGCGCGACCTGCTCTTTGCACGTATGGGCGGGTTGAGCTTCCCGGGTCTGCGGCCATTGAATGATGCGGCGCGGGCGGCGCAGTCGGTGCGCGGTAGCCTGAGTGGTGGCAACTTGACCACTTTGCAGACTCTTTGCGGTAGTCCCATACAGCTCAGAGGACGCAAGCGCATCGTGTTTTTCGAAGACGTCAATGAACGTGGTTACCAGATCGATCGCATGCTGAGTGCCATGTTGAACGCGGGGGCTTTCAAGGGCGCTGCCGCCGTCGTCTTCGGGCAGTTCCTGAACGACAAAGAAAGCGGTGGCCGTGGCTACGCGCCGCTGGCTATGGAGAACTTCGCTGGGCGGGTGCGGTTCCCCGTGTTCGCGGGACTGAAGATGGGGCATGGGCCTTATCTGCCACCCATGGTGCTCGGTGTGCCAGCGAAGATCGTTTCAAGCGGCGGCAAGCGCGGCGCTGGCAGGTGGACCTTGCGCATGTCGTTGAAAGAGGTTGATGCGCTTGAGCCGCCTTAGGGTTGCGCTGCTGGAGAGCTTGAGTATCAGGGGATTGACGCATCTGATAGTGTGCTCGGGTTGATCATCTAGGCGGTGGTGTTCGTCTCGATTCGAATCATCGGCTGGTCGAATCATCGGCTGGGGAACGTCTGAGGCTGCCGGTGACGGCGTACAGCGGGGTAGTGCATGACAAATCGAGTAGTGGTTGTGGGGGCTGGCCACGCGGCGGGCCAGTTCGCCGCGCGTTTGCGCAATGAGAAGTTCGAAGGCGAGATCGTCATGCTGGGGAATGAGCCGCAATTGCCGTACCAACGTCCGCCCCTGTCCAAGGCTTACCTGGCGGGCGAAGTGGGGTCGGACCGTGTGTTATTGCGCCCAGCGGACTTCTATGAGGACAAGAATGTCGAGGTACGCTTATCCACCGCGGTGGCCGCGATCGACACCGGCGCCTCTACGGTCACCACCCAGGCAGTTACCACTCAGGCAGTTGCCACCGGGGCGGGCGATACCCTCGAGTACACCCACTTGGTTTTGGCGACCGGGGCGCGGGTGCGGCGTTTGCCCGGCTTCGAGCTTGCCGGTGTGCACTATGTGCGCACTTTGGCCGATTCCGATAGCCTGAAAAGCGCGCTTGCACCCGGGCAGAAAATTATAGTGGTGGGGGGGGGATATATCGGTTTGGAGGTGGCGGCGGTAGCGGCCAAACGCGGTGCTGCGGTGACCGTGTTGGAAGCGCAGCCACGAATATTGTCGCGGGTGGCGACCGCGCCCGTCGCGGATTATCTAAGGCGCGTTCATGAGGCCAACGGGGTGGTGATTCGCACCGGCGTTCGGATCGCGCGGGCCGAGGGTGAGGCCGGGGTGGGTGCGGTAGTGCTGCAGGATGATGCCGGCGCGCAAGGCGAACGGATCGAGGCCGATGCCGTCATCGTCGGCATCGGTATAACGCCCAATACGGAGCTTGCCGAGGCGGCTGGTCTGCACGTGGACGACGGTATCGTAGTGGATGAACGAGGCGCCACCACCTGCGCCAACGTCTGGGCCATCGGCGATTGTAGCCGCCATCCCAGCCGCATCTATGGTCGCAGTGTACGCCTGGAGTCGGTGCACAACGCCATGGCGCAGGCGGGTGTGGTGGCCGCCAATATCGCTGGCAAGGATACGGTGTACAACGAGATCCCGTGGTTTTGGTCGGACCAATACGATCTCAAGTTACAGATCGCAGGCCTGGCTGATGGGCACGATGAGACGGTCATCAGAGGCGACCCCGACACGGGTAGTTTTACCGTGTTCGCCCTGGCGCGAGGGTGTGTGATCGCTGCGGACAGCATCAACGCTATGCGTGATCACATCGAGTGCCGCAAGTTGGCGGCGGCGAAAAAAGCGGTTGACAAGGCGCGCCTGGCCGATGTGGGCGTGGCGTTGAAGGAACTTTAGCCGCTGCTTAACAGCACGTAGATCGCACCGGTGCCGCCGTCCACCGGCCTGGCGAAGCAAAACGCGATCACATCCTGGCGCTGCCGCAACCAACGGTCCAATTTGCCTTTGAGCACCGGCTTACCGCCCGGTGAGCGCAAGCCCTTGCCATGGATCACGCGCACGCTGCGGATGCCGCGTGCTCTGCAATCGGTTAAAAAGCGGTTAAGCGCGGCGTGGGCCTCATTGGCTGTCTTACCGTGCAGATCGAGTTCTTTGCCGATGGGGTATTGTCCGCGGCGCAAACGGCGCTGCTGCTGTTGCTGTAAGCCAGGGCGGGCGTACCACAACTCTTCACCCGTTTCGTGTTCGCCGTGTAGTGGATCGGCCTTTCTGAGCGCGGCGATGACTTTTTTGTTGTCGCGGATGCGTTGCCCGGGAACCGGCCTTAACCGGGGCCGCTCCGGCTCGATGCGGTCGCCTTGCAGGGGACGTACGCCATCTAGCTCTTGGCGAAACAGAGCCAAGTCGTCGTCATCGCGGTCGTTGTTCATACCGGCCTCGCCGGAGCTTTGCTGTGAGCCTAAACAGTGATGCTCTCTGGAGCGCACCAGCTAGAGCAGGTTGAGTGAAGCCTAATGTCACAGAAGGCATTGCGTTCGTCAGCTTACTGTAGCGGCCCGCCGGCGCGGAATGCGTGCCAGTAGCAAAACCGCCGTCAGTGTAGCGTAGATCAACGGCTCCGCCAGATCGGCTTTGACCAGCCAAATAAAATGCAAGCAGGCAAGAATAGTGGCGATGTAGGCGCCACGGTGCAACAGCCGCCAGCGCCGGCCCCCCAGCCACCGGACCATACCGTCCGTGGACGTGATGGCCAGTGGCGCGAGCACACAAAGAGCAGCGAAACCGACGCTAATATAAGGCCGATCGATGATATCGGCGATGATCGCGGGCCAATCGAAAGACTGATCCAGCCACAGATAGGTGGTGAAATGCATCGTCACATAGAAGAATGCATAAAGCCCGAGCAAACGCCGGATCCGGATCAACCAATTCCAGCCGGTCCATTGGCGCAGTGGTGTGACGGCCAGCGTCGCTACTAATAAGCGCAATCCCCACTCGCCGGTTTCATGCAGGATCCGCTCGATCGGGTTGGCCCCTAGCGCCTCGGTGAAGACGCCGTAAACCAGCGCTGCTATAGGCAGCGCCAGTAGGATGAACAGGATTGGCTTGGCGATCCGCTCGGGACGTTTCATGCTCAGTAGAACTTAACCAGATCCATGCCGGTGTAGAGGGCGGCGACTTGTTCTGCATAGCCGTTGAATTTTAGCGTAGGCACTTTCGGTGAGAAAAAACCACCGCCCACTTTGCGCTCTTTGCGCTGACTCCAACGGGGATGATCGACTTGCGGATTGACATTGGAATAAAAACCGTATTCCTGCGGCGCCGAATCGTTCCATGTAGTGGGGGGTTGTTTCTCCGTGAATTTGATTCGCACGATGGATTTGATGCTCTTGAAACCGTATTTCCACGGCACTATGAGCCGGATGGGCGCACCGTTTTGATTGGGCAGTTCCTCGCCGTACAGGCCCACGGTGAGCAGCGTCAGTGGATGCATGGCCTCATCTATACGCAGTCCTTCCACATACGGCCAATTCAATACCGGGCGCCGCTGGCCGGGCATGCGTTTGGGATCGTAGAGGGTTTCGAATGCCACGTATTTGGCTTTTGCGGTGGGATTGAAGCGCTTCAGCACGGTGGCGAGCGGCACGCCGATCCAGGGCACCACCATCGACCAGGCTTCGACGCAGCGGAAGCGGTAGATCCGTTCCTCTAGCTCGCTCGGTTTTATGATGTCTTCGAAGTGATACCGGCCCGGCTTTTCGCACTCACCGCTGACCACCACGCTCCAAGGTTTGGGATTGAAGTCCTTGGCGTTTTCCACCGGGTCGTCTTTACCGGTCCCGAATTCGTAGAAGTTGTTATAGGTGGTAACGTATTTTTTAGGGGTCGGATCATCGTCCACCACATAGTCCGGGTTCTTGGTGGCTGCCAGTTTGGCGGCGGCCAGAGTGGGCGGCGCCCAGGCTAATCCGGGCATTGTCGCCACCAACACCGCACCGGCACTGTCGCGCAGGAAACGGCGGCGGCCAAAGTACAGCTCGGGTTGAGTGATCTCGGATGGTGCAATGTCCGCGGGTCGCTTGATAAGCATGTTCGCCTCCTCGGCTGGGGCTTTGGCGGCTAGGACGTTAGCCGCCTGACATTAGCCTCAATGGGGGTGGTATGTGATGATTCTCGGCGTTTCCGACAGAGATTGGAGTATTCGAGTTCCGGTGTGTGACCGATGTCTCGCTCACCCCCTCCTATGTCAAAGCGCCTATGTCAAAGCGCGTTGGGCGTTGGTAAACATGCGAAACCATGGCGACAGGTCCTGCCAGGTCGGCGGATGCCAGCTCAACTGGACGGTGCGAAACGCCCGCTCGGGGTGCGGCATCATGATGGTGGCCCTACCGTCGGTTGTGGTCAGACCGGTAATGCCTAGCGGTGAACCGTTCGGGTTGGCCGGATACCGGGTCGCTATGCCGCCGCTACCGTCTACGTAGCGCAGCGCGATCGTGTGATTGGCGCAGGCTTTGCCGGCATCATCCGCAGGGTCGAATAGCGCCCGGCCCTCACCGTGAGCCACGGGTACCGGCAACTTGGCGCCTTCCATGCCAGCTAGAAAAGCGGAGTTTGTCTTCAGTATTTCCACCAACGACAAGCGGGCCTCGAATTGCTCCGATCGGTTACGCACGAAGCGCGGCCACAGTTCGCTGCCGGGAATGAGCGATTTGAGCTGCGCCAGCATTTGACAGCCGTTACATACCCCTAGCGTTAAAGTGTTGTGCGCGGCGAAGAATGCGGCAAAAGCGTCGTGGGCGCGGTTGTTGAAACGAATCGAAGCGGCCCAGCCGCCGCCGCCGCCCAACACATCGCCGTAGGAGAAACCGCCACACGCCGCCAGCACTTGAAAATCGTCAAGAGCCGTTCTACCGGAGTGAATGTCGCTCATATGTACATCCACCGCCTCGAAGCCGGCGCTGCGGAAGGCCGCCGCCATTTCCACATGGCCATTCACACCTTGTTCGCGCAATAGCGCCACCCGCGGGCGGGTACCGGTCAAGGCCGGCGCTTCTTTGAAGGTGGTCGTAGCCGCGCCTAGCCCGGCGCCGTCCAGTACTAGCCGGGCGTTATGTTCTTCATCTGCGCACCCGGGGTGGTCTCTGCGTTTGGCCATGAGGTGGCTGGTTTGCGACCACGCTTGGCGCAGCGCCGTCATGGTCAAATCGGCGATCAGGGCGCCGTCTCTATGAATGGTGAGCCGGGGCGAGGCGGCGGTGGGCCGTCCGAGCAGGTGAATATGATCGGCCAATCCGTGCTCCGTCAATCTGTGCTCCGTCAATCCGTAATCCGTCAATCCGTAATCCGCCAATCCGTGAGCCGCCAACCTGTGATCCGATAGGGTGGTAGCGGCGAATCGCTCGATCACGGTGTCGCAGTGGGCGGTAGCGACTTGTAGCACTGCTCCCAGCTCCTCGCACAGCAGCACAGCCGATGGGTCGGCGCCAAAGCCATTGATATCCAGGGTGCTGATATCCAGAGCAGCGCCGCAACCGCTGGCGAAACACATCTCGGCGATGGCCGTCACCAAGCCGCCATCGCTACGATCGTGATAAGCCAGCACCAGCTCGTCTTCGATGAGCGATTGCATGGTTTCGAAGAAAGCCCGTAGCGCCTGCGGTGAGCACAGATCCGGCGTTTCACCGGCGAGATTGCCGCGTATCACTGCCAAAGTACTGGCGCCAAGGCGCGTTTCCCCAAGCGCCAGATCGATGAACAACAGTACCGAATCCTGGCTCAGGTCAAGCAGCGGCGTCAGGCTTTTGCGAACGTCCGTGACCGGGGCGAAGGCGGAGACGATAAGAGAAAGAGGGGAGATGACCTCCCTAGGCTCGCCGTCATGCTGCCAAACCGTTTTCATGGACAATGAGTCTTTGCCCACAGGAATGCTGATACCGAGGGCCGGACAGAGATCCAAACCAACGGCTTCCACCGCTTGGTAAAGCGCCGCGTCCTGCCCCGGATGAGCGCAAGCCGCCATCCAATTGGCGGACAGGGCGACGTTGTCAAGCGCGCCCACGGCGGCGGCGGCGAGGTTGGTGAGGGCCTCGGCGACCGCCATGCGGGCTGAGGCGGGTGCGTTGAGGACGGCGATGGGTGGGCGCTCGCCCATGGCCATGGCTTCGCCGGTGAAGTTCCGGTAATCCGTCAACGTCACCGCGCAATCGGCCACGGGCACTTGATAAGGGCCGACCATCTGATCCCGGTGCACCAGGCCGCCGACGCTACGATCGCCTATGGTGATGAGAAAACTCTTGTCACCCACCGTCGGTGTGCCGAGCACCGCCAGGATGTCGTGTTCCAGATCGCTGCTAGATGGGCCAAGCGGTAGTTTGGCCGCCGGCTTGGATAGCGCATCGCGCTGCCTGCGCGGCAAACGGCCAAGCAATGTCTCCATGTCCAAATCCACTGGCTGTTCCCCCAGCATATCGTCATGCAGGCGTAGTAGCGGTTGTCGGGTGACGCGGCCTAAGGAGACGGCGGGGCAGCGCTCGCGCCCGGCGATGCTTAAAAAGCGCTCCATATCGGCGGCCGCCACGGTCAGCACGTAACGCTCCTGCGCTTCGTTGCACCAGATCTGCATCGGGCTCATGCCCGGATCCGCGTTGGGGATATGGCGCAGTTCAAGTTTGGCGCCCAGATTATCGGGGTGCACGATCTCCGGGATAGCGTTGGACAGGCCACCCGCCCCCACGTCGTGAATGGCTTGAATAGGATTGGCCTCGCCCATGGCCCAGCAGGCGTCGATCACCTCTTGGCAGCGGCGTTGCATTTCCGCATTGCCGCGCTGTACCGAGGCGAAGTCCAACTCGCTGTCACCGGTGCCGCTAGAGGCCGAGGAGGCGGCGGCGCCGCCTAACCCGATCAGCATGGCCGGGCCGCCTAGTACCACCACGTGCATCCCTGCTTCTACCGTATTTTTGTGTACGTTCTCCGGGCGGATATTGCCGAGGCCGCCTGCCACCATAATCGGCTTGTGAAACCCGAACCGCTCACCGGCGTGCGCCAGCTCGAAGCTGCGAAAGAAGCCTAGAATGGCCGGGCGGCCAAATTCGTTGTTGTAGCCGGCGGCCCCTATCGGGCCTTCGAGCATAATGTCCAGCGCGGAGGCGATGTGCTGCGGTTTGCCGTGGGACTGTTCCCAGGGCTTGCGGTTTTCCGGTAGCAGCAAGTTGGAGACGCAAAAGCCTGTAAGGCCTGCTTTGGCCCGGGCGCCGCGGCCCGTTGCCGCCTCATCGCGTATCTCACCGCCCGAGCCGGTGGCCGCGCCTGCAAATGGCGAGATGGCGCTCGGATGATTGTGGGTTTCCACCTTGATGAGAATGTGGTGTTCCGTGGCCGTGTTGTTATACACATGGTTCATCGGATCGGGCGCCAGTCCTGTTGCCGGCCAGCCTCGTAGGACGGCGGCGTTGTCGCTATATGCCGACAACACGCCCCCTGGGTTCAACCTATGAGTGTTGCGAATCATGTCGAACAAGCTTTGGTTTTTAGCCCGACCGTCTAGGGTCCACGCGGCGTTGAAAATTTTGTGCCGGCAATGCTCCGAATTGACCTGAGCGAACATCATCAACTCCACATCGGTGGGCGGGCGTCCAAGCGCTTGGTAGCGTTCCACCAAGTGGCTGAATTCGGCTTCGTCCAGGGTTACACCGAGTAGCGCCGCGGTATCTTCGATGGCCTGTTGTATATCGTTACCAGCCCGGTGTTGTGATGATTGGGGTTGTGGTGATTGGGGTCGTAGCGGCTTGGGTTGCCCAACGGCGAAGAGTTCGCTCTCCAGATCGGTGTGTGTATGCACCGATTCAGTCATACGGTCGTGGATGTGAGGCCTTAGCGCGTCCCGCATATGCGCGCCGCCGCTGGCGAGCCAGGCAACGCCGCGCTCAATGCGCCGCACCGCTGCTAGCCCGCAGCAGTGGGCGATATCGGTGGCCTTGCTGGACCAGGGCGAGATGGTGCCGCCGCGGGGTACGACGACGGCGACGGCGGGTAGCGTGGATTCGAGGCGTGGGCCATACGCGAGCAGCGCTTGCAGCCGGTCTTGCTCTAGCGCCTCCAAAGGGCGGCTCAAGTCTAGAAAATGAAGAAAACGGGCGCGTATGTCTTGCACATCTATGCCCGATTGCCTGAGGGTTTCCAGTAATCGGACACGGCGAAACTCGGGTAGGGCGGCGGGGCCTTCATGCGGCATGACGATGAAACGGTAGGGCAGGGCTGAAGATCCTAATTATACCGGGTGCTGGAAGGCGGCGTTTTGCATTTTTCGCGCTAGTAAGCTCCCGTTGCCTGTAACCGGTTTGATACTATTCGCGGCGGCCAAGACTGTGGTGCAGACTTAGACGCGCGCTCAACGAATTTTCATCTGGCGGCCAAAAAGTCGCAGCCCGTGAACTAGACAAAACCCATGAATCAGACAAACCAATCGGCGGAGAACCCCAACGCATGAGCGAACAGCCATCACCCCCCACGGCGCAGATGCTGCCGCGGCCAGCGCAGGAGAGCACATATTCCGCGCACGTAGTGCAATATTGGTTACCTGTCGTGCTCATTGTTCTGCTCGTCTTGATGCCCGAGCGGGAGGCATCCGAACGTGACGGTGAGGCTGCGTCACCGGCAATGGAGATAGCGCAGGCCGGCAACAAACAACCTGTACTAGGGGCGGCTTCTACGCCGACCGAGGGGGCGGATACGTCCGATACCTTAGTGGCGGCGGCGGTGATGACTGAGACGGCCACCTCGGAGCAGCCGGTAAACACCCAGCCATTAAACGCGGGGCAACAAGCGCCAGGGCAAACATCGCTGACAGGGGCGGAATCAACGTCCGCGGCGGTGGCCAAGACCGATGCCGGGAGTGACACTGATGAGGCCAAAGGCGGTGGAACTCATGCTGTTGTGAGTACGGCTGAAGACACTGCTAAAGTCAGTGATGCACCAGTGGATGCTGGTGACGAAAAGCCGGTCACTGCCGCTGTGTCCGAAGCGGCAGCCGGCCTGATATCCGCTGGCGACACTGCGCCGGCGAAAAAGCATGAAGAGCAGAAGGTAGCAAGCGCGCTACAAGCCGGGTCCGAAGCAACGCCGCAGCAGCCTGAGGCAACCCCTGAACCCGATAGTACAACCGTGTTGCAGCAACCACCGGTGATCCCAGCGGTGACCCCAGCGGTGACCCCAGCGGTCACTGTGGCACCGGCGTATTCTCCCGCGGTGGGCAAATGGACCGAGGTCGTAGTGATAGACCCCAATGTATTCGTCGCTCCGGTCTCCACGGTAGCAACCGTTGCCACACGAGAGGCAAGAGCGCCGCATGGAGCATTGCCGCCAGCCGGAACATCACCTTCGGCCCCCAATATGCCGCCGCACGGTGCCGGCCCTGCTTATTACTACCCGCCGCATCCGCATTGGGGCCAGCCGCCACCGCGATGGGGTTGGCCGCCTCATCCGTACTACGGCTACGGTTATGTGCCTCCAGGACAGGCGTTTTATCCACCGCCGCCGGGGTATGCTCCGGGGGTGCCGCCCGCCGAGGGTGCACCGCAACAGTAGTAGGCAGTGAATGACGCCGCCAGTGCCCGCTTAGTGTTCTAGGTGCTGAATGACTCACACAAGCAGCCGGCCCAAGCACATACGGTCATATCCGAGGATTCGAGCACGGAACTGATGCCGCAATCGCGGAAAACGAGTGATTTCAATCTTGCGATCGGAACCGGTGAGGGTTGCGAGATGGAGCGGTGCTCATGAATCGACTACCCGGGTATGGACAGGGTATGGATATCTGTAGCACTGCTGGCAGTTATCAGATGGTCATCTGCCGTAAATTGACATCAGGCTGCCCGGCCTCCCAGATTTCATCGAATTGCCGGGTGAGTTCGCCCGCTCGCACCGGATCGTTGAAACATACCTGGCCAGCGTAGAGATCGCTGTGTGGTCTGTATATATAACCGGTGCGATCGATGATCACCAACGATGCGTTGAAATGTTTGTGATCGCGGTTAGGACCGCGAATGGAGAAATAAGTAGGCAGACGTTTGACTAAGCTCACCAAGCGATGGTCTTGGCGTACCAGGGGCCCGGTGTCCATGACCACCATGCGCACCCGCAGGTGGCGGCGGGTGAAGGCCAGGTTTTTGAACGCAGCCACCAACTCGCGCTCATCGAACAAGCGGCGGTCCAAATTGCGGCTTACCCAATCCACCCGGGCTCTCGCCTGTTGCATCATGTGGAGCAGCACTCAGCGTTGAGCATCCAGCCCGTCTAGGTCAAGAACTTCTTTGTTCTCATGTAGGGTGGGTGCGGCGATGGCTTCCAGGGCGAAGCTACACGTTGCGGGCAAGCTGGGCGGCGGCGCCCACATAGTCGCGCGGGCGCAACGCTTTCAAGGTTTCTTTGGCCGGCTGCGGAAGGCTTAACGTGTCGATGAACGCGTGCAGCGCCGCCTGGTCAATCGCTTGCCCGCGGGTCAGTGCTTTCATTTTCTCGTAAGGCTCTGCTACACCGTAGCGGCGCATGACGGTCTGTATGGGTTCAGCCAGGATTTCCCAGGCATCCTCGAGATCCGCATCCAACCGCGCCGGGTTGAGTTGCAATTTGGCAAGCCCTTTTTGCAAGGATTTGAACGCGATCACAGTGTGTGCGAATGCGACGCCCAGATTGCGCAACACCGTGGAATCGGACAGATCCCGTTGCCATCTGGACACTTGCAGCTTGCTCGCCATGTGCTCCATCAACGCATTGGCGATGCCGAGGTTACCCTCGGCATTCTCAAAATCGATAGGATTGACTTTGTGCGGCATGGTCGATGAGCCGACCTCGTCCGCTTGCAGGTGCTGGGAGAAATAACCGAGCGCTATGTAACCCCAGATGTCCCGGCTCAAGTCCAATAAGATGGTGTTCAGCCGTACCATGGCGTGAAATAGCTCGGCGATATAGTCGTGCGGCTCGATCTGCGAGGTGTAGGGATTCCAGCGAAGGCCCAGCGAGGTGACCACCTGTTCGCCCAGTGTTGCCCAATCGGCCTGCGGGTAAGCGGCCAGATGGGCATTGAAATTACCCACGGCGCCGTTCAACTTGCCGAGCAGGGGCTGCGCTTTCAGTTGCTGGTGTTGTCGGTCCAAGCGCGCTACCACATTGGCGATTTCTTTGCCCATGGTGGTGGGCGATGCCGGCTGGCCATGGGTGCGCGCGAGCATGGGTTGGCCGGCTAGGGTATGAGCCATGGCGCGAAGCGTTTCAATGAGTTCGTTTAGCAGTGGCGATAAAACATCATCACGGGCGTCACGCAACATGAGTGCGTGGGACAGATTGTTGATGTCCTCGGAGGTACAAGCGAAGTGCACGAACTCTGTGAGCGGCGCGAGTTCGCGCTCATTGGCCAGCCGGCTTTTGATGAAATACTCCACCGCTTTGACGTCGTGGTTGGTGCTGGCTTCGATGCGTTTGACCGCGGCGGCCTCGGCCAGGCCGAAGGTGTCACTGATGGCTAGCAGTGCCCGGCGGCTGTCATCCGTTAGCGCTGTGGCTTGTTCGATGTGCGGGTGATCGCATAGAGCTTCCAGCCACCGCACTTCTACTTTGACGCGGCGGGCGATCAGGCCGTACTCGCTGAATATGCTCCGCAACGGCGCGGTCTGGCGGCCGTATCTGCCATCGATGGGAGAGACGGCGCTCAGCGCATCGAGATCCATCTATTCATTCCTGCTGCTATTGATTCTCGTCATGGGGTGTCAGGGCTGTGGGGTGTCAGGGTTGCGGGGTGTCAGATATGAATGGCGCGTCCATCGACGGCCAAGGCGGCTTCGTGCACAGCCTCGGATAGGGTTGGGTGTGCATGGATGATACGTGCCAAGTCCTCGGCGCTGGCATGAAACGCCATCGCCGTCACCGCTTCACCGATCAACTCCGATGCGTTGGCGCCGAATATGTGTACACCGAGAATGCGATCGCTGTGGGCTGCGGCCAAGATTTTCACCAGGCCATCGGTTTGCCCGGCCCCTTGCGCGCGGCCAAGGCCCATGTACGGGAAGGTACCACTCTTATATTCGATGCCTTGCTCATCCAACTGTTGTGGGCTAGCGCCCACCCAGGCGATCTCCGGATGGGTATAGACGACCCAAGGTACCAGGGCGTGATCGATCTCGGGTTTTTGCCCGGCGATGAGTTCCGCCACGGCGATACCCTCTTCCGAGGCTTTATGCGCGAGCATGGGGCCTGCCACTACGTCGCCCACCGCGTAGATACCCTCGATATTCGTGCGGCATTGGCGGTCCACTGCGATGCGCCCTTGCGGGTCCAGCGCCAATCCGGCGGCATCGGCGTCGAGTCCGTCCGTCGCCGGGCAGCGGCCCACAGCGACGATGAGCTTGTCCACTTCCAGGGTATGCTCACCTTCGCCACTGTTGTAGGCCACCCGAACACCGCCGTCAGTTACCTGTGTGCCCGTGACTCGACAACCCAAGCGTATATCCAATCCTTGTTTTTTGAGCGCTTTGAGTGCCTGCTGGCTGATTTGCCGGTCGGCCGCCGCCAGAAAGTCATCGAGTGCTTCCAGTATTACCACCTGTGATCCGAAGCGCGACCAGACGCTGCCCAACTCGAGGCCGATGACGCCGGCACCGATAATGCCGAGCCGCGAGGGTATCTCATCGAAGGCCAAGGCACCTTCGTTGTCAACGATATTGACGCCATCCACCGGCGCCACCGCGATAGTGATGGGTGCCGAGCCGGTGGCGATGATGATGTTGCTCGCCGTTAGGGTTTGCGTGGTGCCGTCCGCCGCCCGTACCTCCACCTGTTTATCAGGCAACAAAGCGCCAGTGCCGGTTTTAAGGTCTATCTTGTTTTTGCGAAACAGTCCGCGGATGCCGCGGGTCAAGTTCGCCACCACTTTATTTTTGCGGGCCATGGCCTTGGCCAGATCCAACTGCACGTCACCGGCGGTAATACCGTGGGCTGGGAAGGCGTGCTGGATAGCGTGATAGTGGTGTGAGGTATCCAGTAGTGCTTTGGATGGGATGCAGCCCACGTTCAAGCAGGTGCCACCCAGCGATGGGTGGCCGGTGGCGGCGGCCCACCGGTCCACACAAGCAGTGGTGAGGCCCAGTTGAGCGGCGCGGATCGCGGCCACGTAGCCGCCAGGCCCCGCGCCTATCACTACCACATCATAGTTGCTCATGACGGTTCTCTTATTGCGGGCTATGGTTTATGTGCCGAGCAGCATCCGCCCCGGATCTTCGATACATTCCTTGATGGTAACGAGAAACCGCACTGCCTCTTGGCCATCGATAATCCGATGGTCATAGGACAGCGCCAGATACATGATCGGGCGGATGATGATCTCACCGTTTTCCACCACCGGCCGCTCTTGGGTTTTGTGCATCCCTAAAATGGCGCTTTGCGGTGGGTTCAGGATGGGGGTCGATAACATCGAGCCGAACACGCCGCCATTGGAAATGGTGAACGTGCCGCCGGTCAGCTCATCCAGCGTTAAGGTGCCGGACCGCGCTCGCTGCCCGAATTCGGCGATTTTGCTTTCGATCTCGGCAAAGCTCATCGCTTCCACATTGCGCAAAACCGGTACCACCAAGCCTCTGGGGGATGCCACTGCCACGCCGATATCGCAGTAGTCGTGGTAGAGCATATCGGTGCCGTCCATATAGGCGTTGACCACCGGGAAACGCTGCAAGGCTTGCACTGCGGCTTTGGCAAAGAAAGACATAAAACCCAGGCGCACGCCATGGGTTTTCTCGAAGTCGTCACGCAGCCGTTTGCGCAATGCCATGACGGCGCCCATATCGACTTCATTAAATGTGCTCAGGATGGCTGCGGTGTGTTGTGCGTCCACCAGGCGCTCAGCAATACGCTGGCGCAGCCGCGTCATCGGCACCCGCCGTTCGCCGCGCGCTTGTGCCACCGCCGGTGCAGACTTCGCTTGCGCTGTGGCGGGCGCAGTAGATGCTGGGTCTTGAGAGACAGGGGCTAGGGATACTGGGGCTGGGGATACCGGGACCGTAGATATTGGGGCTGTGGGCGCCGGGGCCGGACTGGGGCCGGCATTGGCCATCGACATGACATCTTCTTTGGTGATGCGCCCACCGGGTCCGCTACCTTCAATGGTGGTTGGATCCACCCCGCTTTCGGCCATTGCTTTGCGGGCGGCGGGTCCCGCAGCGCTCATCGGAGCAACGGTCGGTGGAGCAGCGGTTGTGGCTGATACAGCCGGCGGCTGGTTGTTTGCTCGTGCCTGTACAGGCTCGGGTGCCTGTACGGATCCGGGTGCTTCGGCCACTGCCGTGGTGTCGATTCTGGCAATAGCCCGTCCCGCTACCACCGTCGTGCCGGCCGGTTCCAGGATCTCCAAGAGAACACCGCCGGCTGGCGCCGGTATCTCCATCACTATCTTGTCGGTCTCTAGCTCGCTTAGCACCTCACTGCGGATCACGGTGTCACCAGGGCGCTTGGTCCATTGGAGCAGAACGCCATCCGGCACCGACTCTGGGAGCAATGGCACCGTTACATCGACGATCACGTATGCTTACCTCGGCTTTGAGTTCAGGTCTTTGAGTTCAGGTCTTTGGGGTTGCCGCGGACTTCTTGTCCTGTTCGGCGTCAATGCCGAAAGCGTCTTGGACTAGTGCCCGTTGCTGTTCGTGGTGAACATTGAGATAGCCGGCCGCCGGCGAGGCGGAGTATTCCCGCCCGGCGTAGTGCAACTGGCGATCGGCCACCATGCCGGCCAGATGGCGCCGCGAGAGCATGAAAAACCACGAGCCTTGATTGCGTGGCTCTTCTTGGCACCAGACCACGTCTTTAGCTTCGGCATAGCGGTCCAGGATGGCTTGAATAGCTGTTTTCGGGAACGGGTACAACTGCTCGATGCGCACTATGGCGATATGTTTGGGGATGCCGAGTTCGCGCCGTTTCTCGATAAGGTCGTAGTACACCTTACCGCTGCATAAGACGAGGCGGGTCACCGCGGCTGGCGGCAGCCCCCCTTCCACATCATCCATCACCACCTGAAACCGGCCCTGGATCAACTCTTCCCGGGTCGATACGCAGTTGCGGTGGCGTAGCAAGCTCTTCGGGCTCATGATCACCAGCGGTTTGCGAAAAGCGCGCAACATCTGGCGGCGTAACATATGGAACAGTTGCGCCGGCGTGCTGGGTACACACACCTGGATGTTGTCCTCGGCGCAAAGCTGCAGATAGCGTTCCAGACGGGCCGAGGAGTGTTCCGGGCCTTGGCCCTCATAACCGTGCGGCAGCAGCAGCACCAAGCCACAGTGCCGGCCCCACTTGGCCTCCGACGAACTCAGAAACTGGTCGATAACAACCTGCGCACCGTTGGCGAAATCACCGAATTGAGCTTCCCACAACGTCAAACATTCGGGTTCTGCGGTGCTAAAGCCGTATTCGAAAGCGAGTACGGCTTCTTCGGACAGTACCGAATTGATGACCCTGAACGAGGGCTGGCCCTCGAACAGATGACGCAGTGGTTGATAGGTGCCGCGTTCTTTTTGATTGTGCAGCGTAGCGTGCCGGTGGGAGAAAGTGCCGCGCTCGCTATCTTGTCCGGATAGGCGCACCGAGTAACCATCCTCCAGCAAACTGGCGTAGGCTAGCGATTCGGCGAAACCCCAGTCGATGGGTTTGGTGCCGCCGCTCATCGCAACACGCGCGTCCATGATCCGCCGCACGGTGCGGTGGATTTCGAAGTGCTCGGGATAGGTGCTAAGCCGTGCACCCAGCCGGCGTATGCGCTCCAGCGAAATGCCGCTGTCGCACGGTTCGTCCCAGGCGTCCGACAAATGGGGGGCCCAGTTAACCAGGTGGGCGGTGGCGGGGTTGACGGTCAGCGGTCTGGATACTACTTGGTTGTCCTCCAGGCTTTGAATGTACTGCTCCGCTAGCCGATCCGCTTGGCCAGCCTCGATCACTCCCTCGCGCTCCAAGCGCTCTGCGTATAGCCGCCGCACGCCCTTCTGATTGCGGATGCGCTGATACATCATGGGCTGGGTGACCAACGGCTCATCGGCTTCGTTGTGGCCGTGGCGGCGGTAGCAGAGCATGTCTATCACTACGTCGCGTTTGAATTCCATGCGGTAAGCCACCGCCAACTCGGTGACGAAGGTCACCGCCTCGGGATCGTTACCGTTGACGTGAAAGATCGGCGCCTCTACCAGCTTGGCCACGTCCGTGCAGTAGAGAGTGGAGCGCGAATCGGCCGGATCGCTGGTGGTAAAGCCGATCTGATTATTGACCACCACGTGAATAGTGCCGCCAGTGCCGTAGCCGCGGGTCGCGGCCAGGTTGAGGGTCTCCATCACCACCCCTTGGCCGGCGAACGCCGCATCACCGTGCACCAATACCGGTAACACCTGAGCGCCGTCGCTATCCGCGCGGCGCTCCTGCCGCGCCCGGCAAGAGCCTTCAACCACCGGGTTGATGATCTCCAGGTGGGAGGGATTGAAGGCCAAAACCAGATGCACGGGACCGCCCGGCGTTGCCACATCCGAGGAGAAGCCGAGGTGATATTTAACATCGCCCGAGCCGGAGCCCACATCGATTTTACCCTCGAACTCACCGAACAGGACCCGTGGGTGTTTGCCGTAAATATTGACCAGAACATTGAGGCGGCCACGATGGGCCATGCCCACAACGATCTCCTTGACACCGTTGGCGCCGGAGCGCTGGATGATCTCGTCGAGCAAGGGAATAAGGCTCTCGCCGCCCTCCAGCGAAAACCGCTTTTGCCCTACATATTTAGTGTGCAGGTACTCTTCGAGTTTACGGCCTGCCGTCAGCCAGCGAAGAATGTCTTTTTTCTTGTCCGCGTCATAAGACGGGCGCCCGCGCGCCGCCTCCAAGCGCTGCTGTAGCCAGCGCTTGGAGGCGGTGGAGGTGATGTGCATGAATTCCGCACCGACACTGCCGCAGTAGGTCTCCTCCAGTAGTTGTTTAATCTCGCGCAGCGGCGCTTCCGGCTCGGTAAAAAGGGAGCCGGTGTTGAAGATCACATCCAAGTCTTCATCGGTGAGCTTGTGATAATCGAGCGCCAGATCGGGTATGTAGGGTCTTTTTGTCAGGCCCAGTGGATCCAGATCCGCTTGGCAGTGGCCGCGGTAGCGCACGGCGCCGATGTAGGTGAGCACTGCGGATTGCTTCTCTGTGAGCGCGGAACGGTTCTCCGGTAAAGCGCCGTTACCGGCCAGGCTTTTACTTACGGACGCTTTGCTCTGCGCCGCCACCGTGGTTGGCAAGGATTTGAAGTAATCGCGCCAAGAGGGTTCTACCGAGCCGGGATCATGCAGGTAGCTCTGGTAGATAGCGTCAAGATAAGCCGCGTTGGCGGGACTTAGAACCGTGGCGTCGCTCATGCTTCACACAACTCCAGCTCGGCAGGACTCCAACTTTGCACCATTGCGACAGGCGGTGAAGACCGATAGCCGCGCGAGCCTCTGGCAAAGACCTGCAAATGAAGCGGGCCTACAAGATAAGAGGACCTACAAATAAGGTCTGTGGTGAGGGTCCTGGCCGCGGCAGGCAAGTCTACCGCAGCGTCCGTACCGTGGGTACACAAAGCCGCGTCACATATGCCATTATTCAAAGCCGGTACCGAAAAACGACCCAGTCTAAACTTCAGTCAGGCGAAACTTCAGTCAGGCGCCCAACGAAGCCGTAGGGCCGGCGTCAACTACCGCCGTGCACCACTGGCAGCGCAGCCAATAAGCCAGCGCCAGCACGCACTGGAGTTCGAACATAGCTCCAACTCTAGCGAAGCCGCATAAGTATTGAGAAGGAAAGAACCCATGGTTACAAACCGTACAGTAACGATCACTGACAACACTACGGGCGACACGGTCGAATGTCCCATCATTGAAGGCACCCACGGTGCACCGGTTATCAGCATCAAGGGTTTGTATCCGGCGCTTGGTATGTTTACCCATGATCCGGGGTTCGGCGCCACCTCTAGCTGCAACAGCACTATTACCTACATAGATGGCGATAAGGGCATCTTGCTCTACCGGGGTTATCCGATCGAGCAGTTGGCGGAGAAAAGCTCCTATTTGGAGGTGTGTTACCTGCTCCTGTTCGGTGAGCTGCCGGCGCCCGAGGAGTTCGCCCGCTTCTCGGCCAAGATCCGGCAGCATTCGATGGTGCATGAAGGTATGCGCACCATGATCGGCGGCTACCGGCAAGATGCGCATCCGATGGGCATGCTGGTCGGTTTGGTGGGCTCCTTGTCCACCTTCTATCACGACTCGCTGGATATCAACGACCCTGAACACCGGGTGCTATCGGCTTACCGCGTTATCGCCAAGATGCCGACCTTGGCCGCGGATATCTACAAGTATCATCTAGGCCAGCCGTTCAACTATCCGGTGAATTCGCTAGGCTATGTCAATAATTTCATGCGCATGATGTATGCGGTACCGGCAGAGCCGTTTCAGATTAGCCCGACGGCGGTAAAAGCACTGGAGTTGATGCTCATACTGCATGCCGACCACGAGCAGAACACTAGCACCTCCACCGTACGTTTGGCCGGTAGCTCAGGCGCTAATCCATTCGCCTGTATAGCGGCCGGGATCGCCACACTTTGGGGACCTGCTCATGGCGGCGCCAACGAGGCGGTTATTCATATGCTCAATGAGATTGGCGAGGCCAAGAATATTGCGCGCTTCCTGGACAGAGCCAAAGACAAGGACGATCCGTTCCGTCTAATGGGCTTTGGTCACCGGGTGTACAAGAACTTCGATCCGCGTGCCACCATCATCCGCCAAGCCTGCCATGATCTGTTGGGCGAGTTGGATGCCGGGGCGCAACAGGCGCCTTTGTTCGAAGTGGCCCAGGAGCTGGAGCAGATCGCGCTCAGCGATGATTACTTCAAGGAGCGCAACTTGTATCCCAACGTGGATTTTTACTCCGGCATTATCCTGAGCGCTCTCAACATCACAGTGAACATGTTCACTGTGATGTTCGCCATGGCCCGATCGGTTGGCTGGATTGCCCAGTGGATGGAGATGATGGTGGATGCCGAGCAGCGCATCGGCCGTCCGCGTCAGCTCTACACGGGCGCCGCTAAGCGTGATTATGTGTTGAAGCGTGATCGCGAAGACTGATCACTAGCTCTTCTTATACCACCCGCAATTGGAGAAGCCGATGAAAGCGCCTATGCGCGTGGCAGTCACCGGGGCTGCCGGCCAGATCTCATATTCCCTTTTGTTTCGCATCGCCTCTGGCGAGATGTTGGGCACCGATCAGCCCGTCATTTTGCAGTTGCTGGAGATAAGCCCTGCACTCAAAGCGCTAGCAGGCGTGGTGATGGAACTCAGTGACTGCGCCTACCCCTTATTGCAAAACATCGTGACTACGGACGATGCCGATGTCGCGTTCAAAGACGCCAACTACGCCATGTTGGTCGGCGCGCGGCCGCGGGGGCCCGGCATGGAGCGTGGCGACTTACTGGCCGAAAACGGCAAGATCTTCGGGCCGCAAGGACATGCTTTGAACGAACATGCCAGCCGCGATGTCAAGGTGATAGTCATCGGCAACCCGGCCAATACCAACGCGCTTATCTGTATGAAGAACGCGCCGGATCTAGCGCCTGAGCAGTTCTCCGCCATGACCCGTCTAGACCACAACCGGGCTATCTCCCAGCTCGCGGCGAAGACCGGTGCGCCGGTCACCGATATCAAGCGCATGACCATTTGGGGCAATCACTCCGCCACCCAGTATCCGGATATCTCCCACTGCACCGTGGCTGGCAAAGCGGCCAAGGACTGGGTAGACGATACTTGGGTGCGCGATGAGTTCATCCCCCGGGTGCAAAAACGCGGTGCGCAGATCATTGACGCACGTGGACTTTCAAGCGCAGCGTCGGCCGGTTACGCCGGCTTGGACCATATGCGCACGTGGGTCAACGGCACGGGCGATGGCGATTGGGTCAGCATGGCGATTCCCTCCGATGGCAGCTATGGCATTGCCGAGGGCCTGATGTACTCCTATCCGGTGACTGTGAGCGATGGCGAAGTCAGCATTGTGCAGGGCCTTGATATAGACGACTTCAGTAGGGAAAAGATGAGCGCCACGGAGCAGGAATTGGCCGAGGAGCGCGACGCCGTGAGCGATCTGCTCTAGTGGACACTGGGTGGACTCGCCGGCGCTTCCCCATGACATCCGGCGCCAGCGCTACTTGCGCCAAACGGCTCTGGGACTTGCCAATACCCGCAAGCCGGCCCTGCGTTGTGCAAGCTCTTGAACCGTCGTCACCAGATGTTTGCGGTTGCCGCCCAGACGATCGAGCTGCCATACAATCACGGTGTCCTTGGCCCGCAGCGCCTGGAGGCATGCCGTTAGCCCACAGCGTTCGTCCCTGTGAACCCGCTGCTCTTGCCCGTCACTGCCGCTTAAGTGACGAGGACTTTCGGCTCATCATTCGATCCGCCCATGATCATCATGCCGTATGCGCTGGACAATCGTATGCGCTGGACAACAACGGCATGAAGATGTGGACCGCGCCAGCATTGACACCTAGCCAATGGTCGGAATACGCCGCCGCTATGTTGCTCTGGCCGGGTTTACCCCGGCGGCACTGGCCGATCAGAGGACGTTGGAACTGGCCGAACGCATCAGCATTGTGCCGGATGATAAGTCGCCGGATGATAAACCTGATGTGAACGCGTTAACGCCGGTCGAAGTGAGTATTGAGTTGAATAGCGGATTCGAACTCAAGCGGACAGTGCACACTCGTTTATGGCAATCCGGCAAAACCCATGACCCGCCCCGATTACCTGGTCAAATTCAATAACAATTGGACCTGGAGCCGCCAGCCATTGGCCGCCGCCGCGCCGCACGTCATCGAGCTGGTCGAGGATCTAGAAACCATCGGTGATATCAGCGCCGTCACCCGGTTGCTACAGCCCCCGGATTAGTCCATGGAGCGGCGCGATTTCGATGCGGCGGCGGCGTGGGGCGGCACCCAAGTATTCGACTGGTATGGCGTTGGGGACACCGGAGTGATCATTGCCGAAGCCACCCCTGGCGGCGGGCTTTAGGTGTTCGAAGATGCCCACTGGTTGGAGATGATAGATCCCGATACCGCGCAACCCATGGCAGAGGGCACCACTGGTGATCAGTGCGTGACTGGTCTATTTAAAAATATCGTCTATCCCATCTGCGCTTCGATACGCAAGCTCTGAGCGCGGTTGTAACCAGCCCGCTACCTGGCAATGGCTGGACTTTACGCCATACCTGGGACTTCATGGGGGGCAGCGACAACATGGTAAAGTTGCGCGGCATTAACATTTATCCGGCGGCTAGGGGTTTATCCGGCGACTAGGGGTTTATCCGGCGGCTGAGGCGGCTTGCTCAGCCAGTGGCCGCAGGCGACGGGCGAATACGTGTGCCGCCTGCGGCAAGTGCCAACTACCGGTTTCGAGCAATTGACGGTAGAAGTGGAATGGCGCGGCCAGCCCGAAGGAACCGGATCAGCAACTGGGGCCGGCTCAAAAGATGGCGCTGAAAAAGCAGTGGCAGATAAGCGACAACAGCAACTGGGGGTGCGGGTTGAGGTGAAACTGGTGCCACCACAGAGCACGGCTGAAGCCACTGGTGTCACCGCACGGCAAAAACCAGTACGGTTAATCGACGAGCGCTGATGAGCACGGCCCACGAACTGAGCGCAGTAGCCGCCAGCCAGGCGCTAGCCGAAGAAGGTAGCGTTTACCGCCCCCAACAATGGCGTTTCATGCGCGGATATAAGCTTTCGCGTTTATGCCTAGCCGGTGTTACGTTAATCGAATCCTATCCGGCTAACGCATGGAATGCGCAGCGCCTTGCTGAAGCCGGTGCGCAAGTGGCCAGATCAGTGCGCTACGGTGCCTCACTAACGGTGCGGAAGGTGGCCCTGGCGGCGGAGTGTATCCGCTTAGTGCGGGCCGCTGGCGAAGCGCTGTTCGGTCAGGCTGAGCTCATTTGCTCATCCGTTGCTCCCTCCTTACCCGTGCGCACCGGCGAGGCGGCGCCTGCCGATCAGGCGGACTTTACCGCGCTCGCTAACATTCTAGGCGCGCCTGCCCTCAGCCTCCCTGCCGGGATCAGCACCAGTGGTCTTCCCATCGGTGTGCAGTTAGTGCCGGCGCCGGACCGTGACAGGTGGCTACTCGAAGTAGCTAAGGGCATTGACGAGTTGCTTACGCCGCTGCGATGACTGCACCCCTGCCGCACAAAGATCGCCCATATAGGCGCCAGATAGATGGGATCGAAACCACCATGATCCGTCCACAACGAGGATTGAGTTTGGCCAACTTGGCCGAGCTTTGGCGCTTTAGGGAGCTGGCGCTAGTCATGGTGGAGCGCGACATTCGCGTGCGCTACCGCCAAACCGTGATGGGGGTGAGCTGGGCTATCGCCCAACCCATCGTCATGATGGTGGTGTTCTCCATTGTCTTTGGCCGCTTGGCTAAAGTACCGTCCGAGGGTTTTCCATATCCTGTTTTCGTCTACGCCGGCTTATTGCCTTGGCTGCTGTTCGCCAACGCTGTGTCCCATGCCTCCAATGCTCTAGTGGCGCAATCCCAACTGGTGTCCAAGATTTATTTTCCCCGCCTGCTGTTGCCACTGAGCGCGGTGGGCGTTTGGCTGATGGATTTTGTTATCGCCGCCTTCGTGCTGATGGCGTTGATGCTCTACTACGGCACCCCGTTTAGCCTCGGTTTGTTGTTGCTAGCGCCGCTGCTGGCCGGGGTACTGTTGGCTGCCCTGGGAGTAGGGGTGTTCTTTTCTGCGCTCATCGTCAGCTACCGCGATTTTCGCTATGTGGTGCCGTTCGTGATCCAGATCTGGATGTTCGCCACCCCGGTCATCTATCCACTTGCGATGATTCCCACCGAATGGCAGTGGCTCATGCATCTCAATCCGATGGCCGGTTTCGTCGATGGTTTTCGTGCCGCTTTTTTAGGCAAGCCTTTGAACCTCGGCGCGCTGGCCGTGGCGGCTTTTGTGGCAGCCTTAATGTTTCTAGTGGGGGCGGTGTATTTTCAACGGGCGGAAAGGCGTTTTGCCGATGTTATCTGAAGAGGGGAGGGCGAAGAACTGGGCCATAGAGGCCACGGGTTTAGGTAAGGAGTACATCGTCGGTGGTATCAGCGCGCCGGACAACTTCAAGGATTTGTTGGTGCACATGGCTAGCGCGCCGTGGCGGCGCTGGCGGCAGTTGCGCGGAGAGGTCAGCGCCGGGCAGCGCTTCTGGGCCTTGAACGCTATTGATCTCGCCGTCCCGGCCGGCCAAGTCCTCGGCGTCATCGGCCATAACGGCGCCGGCAAGAGCACTTTGCTCAAGGTGTTGAGCCGCATCACTGCACCCACCACGGGCGCGGTGCTGTTGCGCGGTAGGGTGGCTAGCTTGTTGGAGGTGGGCACCGGCTTTCACCCGGAGCTTTCCGGCCGTGAAAACATCTACCTCAACGGCGCCGTGCTGGGTATGCGGCGTAAAGATATACAGCAAAGTTTTGACGAAATCGTGGATTTCTCCGGTGTTGAGCGCTTCATCGACACCCCGGTCAAACGTTATTCCTCCGGCATGCACATGCGCTTGGCTTTCGCCGTCGCCGCCCACCTGCGCGCCGACATCATGCTGGTCGATGAGGTGTTGGCCGTTGGTGACCATGCGTTTCAGCAACGTTGTCTAGGCAAGATGGGTGATGTGGCCCGCAGCGGCCGCACCATTTTATTCGTCAGCCACAACATGAATGCGGTGCAGTCATTGTGTACCCGGGCGGTGCGTATCGAGGACGGCGCCATCGTCGATGATGATGTGCCGCGGGCGGTGACGGCCCGCTATCTGTCGTGCATGAGCGCGGGCAGGGTGGAGGCTATCTGGGCCGAAGATGAGGCGCCTGGCGATGAGGCTGTGCGTTTATTGGCGGTGCGCCTGCTGGGTGAGCCGTGGCATGCCGGCGTCTACGGCAGCTCCGCGCCACCGATCGTGGAGATGGAGGTGTTGGTACACCATGCCGAGCCGGATCTGTGCATCGGTTTTGACCTCGTTACCGCCAATGGCCAAGCGGTTTTGCGCACCCATCACAGTGATGTAGAGATCGAGCACAAACCCGCGGTGCGCCCGGGTATTAACCGCCTGCGGTGTCCACTGCCCAAGGATTTGCTGAACGCCGGTATTTACCACGTCTGTCCGCGTATCAGTGTGCACCGGCGGTATTGGATCGTGGAGGACGATGCGGCGGTCGCTTTTGAGCTGCTGCTCGATCATGGCCGCTCGCCCTTGTTCGGCACCCGCGATATAGAGCGCCCTGGAGCTATCTCGCCGATCATCGAGTGGTATGGCGCTTGACTCGGGAGGATTTGAACGGCGGTTGGCCGCGTATCTCCATCGTCACGCCTACGCTCAATCAAGCTGAATCTCTGGAGCATACACTTCGTTCGATTACCCGGCGACTACACGTGTTACGAGGGACGGGGCCTCGCTGGCCGGCCCTGCCGGCACTATGGCCGAAGCCAACGCCATCTGTTCTACCGTGAAGGTATTGCGGCGCTTAAGCGGGCTAGAGTAGTGCGGAAAATCACTGAGTTGGCCATGATACATTCAATGCCAATGAATTTAGTTTCTAAATTCTCCAAGATCGCAGCGATGCCTATAATCCGCGCCCAGCGCCCCCTCACCGCGCACGGTGAGGTGCGGTTGTACGGTCATTCGAGCCAGCGTGAGAGCAAAGAGCGCGGCCTCGCCGAGTTGTTCGCCAAGCGCTTGGAGGAGGCACTGGAGCAGCTTGCCGCTGGCCTGCATACACCGGCCCACGGTGAAGCCCACGGTGAAGAAATACGCCAAGAGGATGGAGCGCACCGGGCGGCTCAAACAACGCTACGCGCGCGCCGCCCGGTACGACGACATCGCGGTGAGCCACGACCTAGCCAGTGGTCATGGCCAGTGGCCATGCTACCGCTATCAAGTGGCCGCGCATCAAGTCCGTCGAACTCACTTTGCCGGGGGTGTGTACTGCCTGCGCACCAACCCGACCGAGTGGGACGAAGCCACACTGTGGCGCATCTGCACGAGGCTGACCGGCCTCGAAGCGGTGTTTCGCTCACTGAAATCGGCACTGGAGCTGCGCCCGGTTTATCAGCATAAGACCGGGCGGGTCAGTGCTCGTCTATTTATTTTGCTCGTCTATTTATTTGCGGGCCGACTTCATGGAACCGGATACTGAAACGGGCGAACTCAAACGCTTGCCCATAAAAAGCTACAGCAACCATGACTTCTTTGAGTGACAATAGATGCTCCGGATAGAGTCATGCCAGCACCCTTAGTCAGCATCTTGATCCCGTGTTATAACGCCGCGCGCTTCATCGAAGAGGCGGTGGTGAGCGCCCTGGCGCAGACCTATGAGCCCATCGAAGTCATCATCGTGAACGATGGCTCCAGCGACTGCAGCGCCCATATCCTGGAGCAGTTCACCGATCGAGTAACTGTCCTACAGCAAGACAATCAGGGCGGCAACGCCGCCCGCAACCGCTTGCTGGCGGCGGCAACGGGCACCTGGTTGCAATATCTGGACGCGGACGATTACTTGCTGACCCATAAAATTCACGATCAGTTAAACGCCGCTCGACGGGGCGATGCCGATGTGCTCTTGAGCACCGTAACAACCCGTAACGAACGGTCAACCCCTCCCAACTTCACCGATTCACCCATCGCCGGCAGCGCCGATCCCTGGGAACTCATGGCCTCATGGCGCTTGCCACAGACCGGCGGCGCACTATGGTCCAAGGCGGCGTTGGAGTCGGTGGACGGTTGGCGGGTGGAGCAGCGTTGTTGCCAAGACAACGAACTCTATCTACGCCTGTTGAAAGCGGGCAAGGTATTCGAAGCGGTGGAGACGGACGGCGCGGTGTATCGAGACTGGGGCGGAGCAACGGTGTCACGCGCCGATGTTGACCTAAACCGCAAGACCCGCCTGGAACTCATCGACGAGACGGAAGACTTCCTACGTGAACACGGTGAACTCACGCTCCAACGGCAAGCGGCGATCAGCTATTCGCGCTTCCAGATGGCCCGGGTGATCTGGCCCTGCGATCGCCCATGGGCCGAGCGCATCATGCAACACCTCTATGCCAACGATACGCAATTCGAACCACCGCACGGCAGCCTCAAGCCACTGTATCGATGGCTCCTCAAACACCTAGGGTTTTCAGCCGCGGAACATATTGCCGCGGCCGGCCGGGGACAATTCCCATTCTCCATGTGATGATCCCTCTAAGTGACAATTACCGGGCCACCCGCAGTTCGATGGTCCAAGCCGCTTCCGCCAGATGGCGCTGTACTGCGTAAGTATGCTCGAACGCCTCGTCATGCCAGGTGGCAGCCAATGTTTCCGCCATGATGAACCCACGGTGCTCAGCCACCGCTCGGGTGATCTCGGCACTGCCTATTACCCGCAACTCGATCCGATCATCCACCTGTAGCTCAGCGCTCTTACGGGCGTCCTGCACCGTGCGCACCACCTCGCGGGCGAGACCTTCGCGCTCGAGCGCCGGGGTGAGTTCCGTATTCAGCGCCACCAGATAACCGTCCTCTTCCGCGCAGGCGAAGCCGGGGGCGGAGCGCGTTTCGATGAGAAAGTCTTCGGGCTCGAAGCTCAGCGCTTGGCCGTCCACTGCCAGCACATGGGGGTGTCCCGCCGCCACGTCCGCGGCGATGGCCGCCCCGTCAGCGCTCTGTAACGCCTTGCGAATGGCGGGAATGAGTTTGCCGTAGCGTTTGCCCACCCGGGGCAGATTGGGCTTGATCCTGTAGCTCACCAACCCGGCGTCGCGGGCGATGGGTTCAACGCTCTTGACATTCAGCTCTTCCATGATCTGCCCGGCCAGCGCGCCGATGGCTACGGCGGCCTGCTCATCCGGTGCTCTCACCAACAGCTTGGCCAAGGGCTGGCGCACCCGTAAGCGGTGAGCTTCCCGCGCCGAGCGCCCCAAGCCGACCACCCGCTGCACCACGGCCACGTCATGGATGAGCCTTTCGTCCACCCACTCGGCGCACGCTTGAGGCCACTCGGCCATATGTACGCTAAGGGGCGCGGATCGATCCACGGAGCGCACCAAGTTCTGGTGCAGTGCCTCGGCTATGAACGGCATGAAGGGTGCGATCAACCGGGTGACGGTCTGCAGCGCTGCATACAAAGTGAGGTAGGCGGCTTGTTTGTCCTGACCCTGGGCCGCTTTCCAAAAGCGGCGGCGGTTGCGGCGCACATACCAATTGCTCAATTGATCAACGAAATGCTCGATGGCCTCTCCAGCGGCTTTGGCATCGAAGTCATCCATTGCATGGGTCGCCGTTGCCACGGTTCGGTGGAGCAGGGCAACCAGCCAGCGGTCGATCCGAGGCCGGCGCTCAAGGGGCACTGGTGCGTTCAGATCCACCTGATCCAAGCGCGCGTACATGACGAAGAAAGCATAAGTGTTCCACAGCGTATTGACGAAGCTGGCCGCCACCTCGGCGATGATCTCCACCGAGATGCGCTTTTGACCATCGGGCGGCACCCGGGCCAAGAAATGCCAGCGCAAAGCGTCCGCCCCCACTTTGTCGAAGACGTCGTAAGGATCGACGATGTTGCCCTTGGACTTGGACATCTTGAAGCCGTCTTTATCGACGATATGGCTCAAGCACACACAGTTCTTAAAGGCGACCTTGTCCGATACCAAGGTGGCGATGGCGTGCAGGGTATAGAACCAACCGCGGGTTTGATCGATGGCCTCGCAGATATAGTCGGCCGGGAAGTGCGTCTCGAAGATAGCCCGGTTCTCGAACGGATAGTGCCACTGGGCATAGCTCATGGCGCCCGAGTCGAACCAGCAGTCGATGACTTCGGGCACCCGCTCGAACTGCGCGCCGCTCAGCGGATCGGTGAAGGTGATCGCATCCACGGCGGGCCGGTGTAAATCCAGCTCCGCTAAGCTGCTGCCGCTTAAAGCTTCCAGTTCGGCCACAGATCCTACGCAGCGGAAATTGCCGTTGCCGTCCGTCCAAATAGGCAGGGGGGTACCCCAAAAGCGCTCGCGCGACAGCGCCCAATCGATATTGTTCTCCAGCCAATTGCCGAAGCGGCCATCGCGTATGTGCGCCGGTACCCAATTGATGGTTTGATTGAGTGCTATCAGCCGATCGCGAAATCGACTGGTGCGTATATACCACGCTTGCTTGGCGTAGTAGATAAGCGGATCGCCGGTGCGCCAGCCGAAAGGATAGTTGTGCAGATACTTCTCGGCGCGGAATATATCGCCCCGTTGCGTCAAGATATCGATAAGCACCGGATCGGCTTCTTTGAAGAACATACCGGCTACCGGTGTTACTTCGTTTTTGAAGCAGCCGTCCAGACCCACGCCGTGAACCACCGGCAGGCCGTGAGCTTGGCAGAGATTCAAGTCGTCCACGCCATAAGCAGGGGCGCAGTGGACGATACCGGTGCCGTCCTCGGTGCTGACGAAATCAGCGGGCAATACCTGCCAGCAGTTGTCCGCCGGTTCCACCGCTAGGTAGTCGAATAAGCGCTGATAACGCCGTCCGATCAGATCACGGCCTGTGACCGTTTTGACGATGTGGTGATCACGGTCTCGCAGTGCCGACGCCACCAGGGCGCTGGCCAGGATCAGTGTTTCGCCGCCGCATTCGACGTAGGCGTAATCTATCTCTTCACCCACCGCCAGGCACAGATTGGAGGGCAAGGTCCAAGGCGTGGTGGTCCACACTAGATACGAAGTATTGTCCTCGTCCGCGGCGCGCAACCGCACGTAGATGGAAGGGTCCTGCACCTCTTTATAACCCAGCGCTACCTCATGGGACGACAGGGTGGCGCCGATCCGCGGATCATAGGGCACCACTTTGTAACCTAGGTATAAAAGATCTTTATCCCATAGGGTTTTGAGCAGATGCCATACCGACTCTATGTAGCCGTTGTCGAGCGTGTAATAAGCTTCGTCCAGGTTGACCCAAAAACCCATCCGCTCGGTCATTTTTTCCCAGTCGGCGATATAGCGCAGCACCGATTCGCGGCAGCGGCGGGTGAATTGGGCGATGCCCACTTCCTGCTCGATACGGCTTTTGTCGAAGATATCGAGTTCTTTTTCGATCTCGTGTTCCACCGGTAAACCGTGGGTGTCCCAACCGGCTTTACGCGGCACGTGGTAACCACGCATGGTTTTATAGCGCGGATAGACATCTTTGAAGGTACGGGCTAGAACGTGGTGAATACCCGGCTTGCCATTGGCCGTGGGCGGGCCTTCGCAGAAAGTAAAGCGTTGTTTACCTTTGGATTGTTCCAGCGTTTGCTCGAACACCCGGTGTTCGCGCCAAAATTGCAAGATGGTTGTTTCCAAGGCCGGGCCGTCATAGTGGCCGGTTACTGCTTCGAACATGTCTCTCTCCACTCAATCATTACTGCTCAGCAACACCGGACTGTCATCCACCGCACAAGACGCCGCTTGTTGAGGCGCATCTGTAGGTGCTGTCCGCATGCCGGGGCGATTCAGTGGATTCACTTCGCGGTACCACCCGGCTTCACCGGCTCTTCGCAGCAACCGGTCTTGACAAGCGACGGTGCCAGCTCCTGAGTCAATGGACTCAGGAATGCATAGACGCAAGCCGATGGCACGATCACTTCGGCCTTGTCTCGCGGGCCAAGCGTCTGAGCTTACTCCGTGCGCGGCGCCTACACCGGTTGGCGCCTTGCCTGTTTCGGTCAGCGGCTCCAGGGTGGTTTTCCTCCAGGGTGATTTTCACAGGGCTCGAACGCGAGGCTCGCACCGTCCCTCACTCGCTAGCGGTTCGAGCAATCCTATTACTCGTCCCTTTCGTTGCCTTGAACTCTTTGCACAGTTGATTCAAAGCGCGGTATTTAAACACATGGAGCGCTGGAGCGTGCGCTGCCATCTTGCTTGACCAGTTGCGCCAGTTCGAACGCCAGTTCGATGCTCTGACTGGCATTGAGGCGCGGATCACAATGGGTGTGGTAACGGTCGGCTAGCCCTTCCTCGGTAATGTCCTGGGCACCACCGACACACTCGGTGACATTTTTGCCGGTCATTTCCACATGGATCCCACCGGCGTAGGTGCCCTCGGCGCGGTGGATGGCAAAAAACCGGCTCACTTCTTCCATGATCGCCGTAAAGCGCCTGGTTTTAAGGCCGCTGCTCGATTTGATGGTGTTGCCGTGCATCGGATCGCAAGACCACACCACTGTACGTCCCTCACGTTGCACGGTACTGATCAACCGGGACAGGTGCTCGCCGATACCCGCGGCGCCCATCCGGGCGATGAGCGTAATGCGTCCTGCTTCATCGTCCGGGTTCAGCTTATCCAGTAGGGCCATGAGATCATCGGGTTGCAGGCTAGGACCGGCTTTGATGCCGATAGGATTGGCAACACCGCTTAAAAATTCCACGTGCGCCCCGCCGGGCTGGCGGGTACGGTCGCCGATCCACAGCATATGGGCCGAGGTGTCATACCAATCCCCGCTGGTGGAATCGACCCGTGCAAACGCTTCTTCATAGCCGAGTAACAGCGCTTCATGGCTGGTGTAGATGTCGGTTTGCCGTAACGCCGGCGCGGTTTGGGAGGTAATACCGCAGGCTTGCATGAAATCGAGTGCCTCCTCTATACGTGTGCACAAATGCTCAAAGCGCTCGCCCTGGGGGCTGCCGGCGACGAAATCCATGTTCCAGCGGTGCACGCGGTGTAAGTCGGCATAGCCGCCGGAGGCGAGGGCGCGTAATAGATTCAGGGTCGCTGCCGCTTGTGAATACGCTTGCAGCATGCGTTCCGGCTGTGGTCTGCGCGCGCTATCGTCGAATTCGATGCCGTTGATGATGTCGCCTAGATAGGAGCACAGCTCCGTCTCATTTTGCCGTTCGGTGGGGGTGGAGCGCGGTTTGGCGAACTGTCCCGCAAGGCGGCCCACTTTCACCACCGGGCAGGCGCCAGCGAAGGTGAGCACCACCGCCATCTGCAGCAGCACTCTGGCCGTATCGCGGATGTTGTCCGGATGAAACTCCGCGAAACTCTCCGCGCAGTCGCCACCTTGCAATAAAAACGCTCGGCCCATGGACACCTGGGCGAGGCGCTCTTTGAGTTGGCGCGCTTCGCCGGCGAAAACCAGCGGCGGAAAGCTGCGCAGAGTATGTTCCACGCGCGCCAGCTCATCCCCATCGGGATAGCTGGGTAGGTGCTTGGCTGGTTTGAGTCTCCAACTACCGGGAAGCCATGGGTGCGGCAAGGTTTCATTCATAGTGTTTAGCCGAGTGTTTAGCCGATGCGCTTGAACAAGCCGGGCGGATTATAGACACGAATACCCCTTCAACGATCATGGGTGCCTAGCGCTGTTTGCACTATGAGGGGATGGGTGACATGGTCAGCGGCCAAGGCGCAGGCCCACGGCGGCCATGCCTAAGGTCGCCGGCAGTGGCTGAGATAAACACGCTGGCGGCGAGGGCGGTGCTCGCTTGCGGGACACGGGTTCGCATGATTGCGTCCTCGATTGCTCTTCCTTGATTGTATGCGGGGCTGGTAGGGATGCTATTGTGAGTCCTGGTCCCAGCGGGTCAGCATGGCATTTGGGGGCTCTGCGTCTGTAGGCCGGGAGCGCGCCCGTAATTTGCGATCAGCCCGCAACATCATTAGACGCCAGATCACTAGACTCATGCCCCTTTTATCTCTACATGCAGTCGAACTCGGCTTTGGCGGCGAGCCGTTGTTGGATGCAGTCCAACTGACCGTGGAAGCTGATGAGCGTATTTGCTTGCTCGGGCCTAACGGGACCGGTAAATCCACTTTGCTGGATGTGCTAGCCGGCCGGCGGCAGCCAGATAACGGTGTGCGCAAAGCCGGCGCCCAGTTGCGCATAGGTGTGTTGCCACAAGTCTTCGACAGCACTGCCGCGGGTACGGTGCGCAAGGTATTAAGCGGCGCTTTTGGCGAAGAGCTACGCTGGATAGAGCAGGCCGCCAGACTGTCGGCAACGGGTGATGCCGCCAGCGCCGCGCAAGCCGATCGACTGCTTCAAGCGATCGAGGCGGCCGGCGCCTGGAATGCTCAGCGCAAGATCGAGCGCACCCTGGATGAGTTGGCCGTGCCTGCGGATAGCCCGTTTCAGTCGCTCTCGGGCGGTCAGCAGCGGCGGGTCTTATTGCGCAGAGCGATGTTGCCGGCACCGCCGTTGTTGTTGCTGGACGAGCCCACCAATCATCTAGACATAGAGGCGATAGAGGCGCTCACCCGCGATCTGCTCGCCTGGCGGGGTGCGCTGTTGTTCACCACTCATGATCGACGGGCGATCGAGGAGTTAGCCACTCGAATCATCGAGCTTGATCGGGGCAAGTTGACATCCTGGCCAGGCGATTACGCCAACTATCTGCGCCGGCGTGAAGAGCGTGAAGCGGCTGAACAGCAGGCGAGCACGCAGCAGGAACGGCGGCTGGCGCAGGAGGAAGCCTGGATTCGTCAGGGCGTCAAAGCGCGCCGTACCCGCAACCAAGGCCGGGTCAGGCGCTTGCAGGCCATGCGTGCGGCGCTCGCCGAGCGCCGCGATGCGCTGGGCAAAGCCACCTTCTCACTGAGTGCGGGGCAGCGCTCGGGAAGGCGGATCAGCGAATTGCGTGGTGTGTATTTCGGCTATGGTGACGAGCCGTTGGTATGCGCGCTGGATCTGCTCATCGAGCGCGGCGATAGGGTGGGCATCATCGGACCCAATGGCGCGGGTAAAACGACGTTAGTCAAGTTAGTGCTAGGGCACTTGCCGCCGGTTGAAGGCGAGGTGCGACTCGGTACCCGGCTGGAGGTGGCTTATCTGGACCAAATCCGCCAAGCCATCCCCGGCGCTGCGACGGTGTACGGCGCGGTGGCGGACGGCGCCGATCACGTGGTGGTGGCGGGTGAACGCCGCCATGTCATCGGTTATCTGGCCGATTTTCTGTTTCCACCGCAGCGCGTTCGCAACCGGGTGTCGTCGCTGTCCGGTGGCGAACAGGCCCGTTTGGCGTTAGCCAAAATCTTCGCCAAGCCATCGAATGTGCTGGTGTTGGATGAGCCGACCAATGATCTGGATCTGGCAACGCTGGAATTGCTCGAAGAACGTCTATTGGACTACGCGGGCACGCTGTTGGTGGTCAGCCATGACCGGGCGTTTTTAGATAGCGTAGTGACCTCGACGGTGGTGTTCGAGGGCAACGGGCGTATCGGTCAATACGTGGGGGGGTATTCGGACTGGGAACGCCACCACCGGCGGTGCCAATGGCCGGCGCCTAGCCGCCTGCAAAAAACCGACACAGCGGTTAGCGAACCGCATAAACGCGAGGCCTCGCCGCAGCGTCCAGCGAAGCTCTCGTATAAAGCCAAGCGTGAGTTGGATGCGCTGCCGGAGCGCATAGAGGCGCTGGAACAGCGTGCCGCCGAGCTTCGTGACACTCTAGGCCGGTCGGAATTGTACCGCGATGGGGGCCATCGAGTGGCAGGGGTTAAGGCCACGCTAGAGGCGGTGGAGACGGAACTGGAGATGGCCTTCGAGCGCTGGAGCGAGCTTGAAGCGCGCGCCGACGGTTCGGCGCCGGCCTGAACCGATCGGTGCGAAACTGTCACACTGTGGCCGATGCCCCCGCTGATCATGCATGACCATGAATAATCAATACGGAGCGTTTGCCACGTGAGCGAAACCCAAGTGCCCATCAACCAGGCGCCTATCAACCAGGCGCCTATCAACCAGAGGCGGCGCGCACTGTTAACCGGTATCACGGGGCAAGACGGCGCTTACTTGGCTGAATTTCTACTGCATAAGGGCTATGAGGTCCACGGCATCAAACGGCGGGCGTCATTGTTCAATACCGATCGTATCGATCATCTGTACCAAGATCCGCACGAGACGCAACGCAATTTCATCTTGCACCACGGGGATATGACGGATTCGACCAACCTTATCCGCATCATTCAGCACGTGCAGCCCGATGAGATCTACAACTTGGCGGCTCAAAGCCATGTCGCCGTTTCATTCGAAACCCCTGAATACACGGCCAATGCCGACGGTCTTGGCGCCCTGCGTATTCTTGAAGCTATCCGCATCCTGGGGCTGCAAGAACGTACCCGGTATTATCAAGCATCCACTTCGGAACTCTACGGGTTGGTGCAGGCAACACCCCAGCGCGAGACGACCGCGTTTTACCCACGCTCACCGTACGCTTGCGCCAAGCTCTATGCGCATTGGATAACGGTCAACTATCGTGAAGCTTACGGCTTGTTCGCTTGCAATGGCATCCTCTTCAACCACGAGTCACCCCTGCGCGGCGAAACGTTTTTAACGCGCAAAGTGACGCGCGCCGTCGCCCGTATTGCGCTCGGCCTGCAACAGCGCCTTTACTTGGGTAATTTGGACTCTTTGCGCGACTGGGGCCACGCTCGCGATTACGTGCAAGCCCAGTGGCTGATCTTGCAAGGCGCCAGCCCGAAGGACTACGTGATCGCCAGCGGTGAGCAGCACTCGGTGCGCGAGTTCACTGAACGTGCTTTCGCTACGCTAGGCATCGGTATCGAGTGGCACGGGCGCGGTGTCGATGAGGTGGGCATAGCTGCGCGCGTGGACAGTACCGCGCAGGTCGAACCGGCCATCGCTAAGGGAGCTGTGATCGTGTGCGTTGATCCGGCCTACTTCCGGCCAACGGAGGTGGATGCCCTGCTGGGTGATGCGAGTCTTGCGCGACAAGAACTCGGCTGGGTGCCCAGGATTCAGTTTCCGGGGTTGGTCGCGGAGATGGTCGAATCGGATCTACATGAGGCGCAAAAAGATGCTCTGGCCCGGGCGCAGGGTCTGAATACCTTCAGGCGCTTTGAATAAAGTGCACCTCTAAAGATGTACGCTCTGGAGCGCGCCAGCCGCATCTACGTGGCGGGTCACACCGGTTTGGTGGGCTCGGCGATGTTGCGCAAACTGTCTCAAGCCGGATTTTCGCGTACGCTAACCGCCGCTAGAAGTGAGCTTGACCTGACCGATCGCAACAGCGTCAAAGCATGGTTTGCTGCACACCGGCCCCATGTGGTTGTGCTCTGCGCGGCGCGGGTGGGAGGCATCCTGGCCAATGCGTCAGCGCCCGTTGAGTTTTTGCTGGACAACTTGCATATCCAGAACAACGTCATTCATACCGCCCACGAAACCGGGGTGGAACAGCTCGTGTTCTTGGGTTCATCGTGCATTTATCCGCGCGAGGCCAACCAGCCGATCGGTGAAGATTCGTTGCTGACCGCTCCGTTAGAGCCTACTAACCGGCCATACGCCATCGCCAAAATTGCCGGCATCGAACTGTGCTGGGCGCTTAATCGTCAGCATCAACGCCGCTATTTCGCTTTAATGCCCACCAACCTATACGGCCCCGAGGACAACTTCGACTTGTTCTCTTCCCATGTCTTGCCGGCGTTGATCCGCAAGATGCATGAGGCGCGCGAACGCGCCGATGCCTCGGTTACCTTATGGGGCACGGGAGAGCCTAAGCGCGAGTTTCTCTACAGTGATGATTTGGCCGATGCGGCTTTGTACCTGCTCGAACGACCCGCCGCGCGGCTGGCGCATCTGTTCTGCGAAGCGCACCCACCGTTACTCAACGTGGGAACAGGACAGGACATTCGGATCCGGGAACTGGCTGATAAGGTCGCCCGCACCGTCGGTTTCGAAGGTGCTTTGCAATGGGATACCGGCAAGCCCGATGGTACTGCGCGCAAGTTGCTCGATGTAAGCCGGATGAGCGCGTTGGGTTGGCAGGCCAAGACGCCATTGGATCAAGGTATCGCACTTGCCTACGAAGCGTTTTTAGCCGGCCGGGTGCGGCGCTTGTGAACCCGCATGGGGCAGAGCACCCGCGGCGATGGGATACGTGGCCACGCAATAGGTGGCGGTGGGACCGGCAGCGCCCCGGCTGGGTGGCCGGCGCGCGCCGGGTGGTATCTCCCCATTGCGATCATCGTCCCAGGGGGCAAGATGTGGAACTGATCGTGCTCCACGGCATCAGCTTGCCGCCTGGACAATTCGGTGGGCCGCTAGTGGAGCAGTTGTTTTCCGGCCAACTCTTCGGCATCGGGGACGGCGAACTCGGCCGGTTGCGGGTAGCGGCGCATTTCCTGCTTCGCCGCGACGGAGAATTGGTGCAATTCGTGCCGGTTCATCTGCGCGCCTGGCATGCGGGACTGTCCAGCTTCAGGGGTAGACGCGGATGTAATGATTTTTCTGTTGGCATCGAACTGGAGGGCACCGATGATATTCTATACACCGGTCAACAGTATGCTGGCTTAGCGCGCTTGCTGCGGTTGTTGTTCGATCGCTATCCGGGCTTACTGAAGCAATGCGTGGTTGGACATGAGCACATTGCGCCTGGCCGTAAAACCGATCCTGGTGCAAGTTTCGATTGGACATGGCTGGAGGCGTTCTTTGATGCACAGTTGGATCCCGGGGAACGACGCTAGAATCCAGCTAGTCTACATTGACGTATCAGCTATCGAGGTGTAGCTCGTTTCACGAGCCCTTATTTTGGCCCGCATTTATATTTGGATGGCAGATCCTTCACAATCACATGATTGATTGCTCCAAATTCACTGAGAGGAAAGACCCGATGAAGCGTATCCGTGATGGTCTCATCACCAGTGCCGCGGTGGCTGCTGCGCTTACTGGTCCAACCGCGTCCGCTGCCTGGCTAGGCCGTAGTGCGCAACCGCTACCCGCGCTGGCGCCGGCCGTCGCCGTTCAGACGGCGGGTCAGGTGGCTCCGTCCATTGACGGCGCCGCGTTGCGCGAGGTTGCCCAGATGGGATTATTGTTCGGTACGGGGGATGTGGCGGTAAACAACGGAATCGACGATTGGCAATCGGTGAGCGGCAAGCCTCTGTCTTACTCCGGCGGCGAACTGATCCGCACCGGCCCTGACGGGCTCGGAGTGCTGCGCTTACCCGATCAGGGCACCGTATTCCTGTGTCCCTACACCTTGAGTGTTATGACGCGCGGGCCCAGCGGTCGATTGAATTTCGAACTCACCAGAGGAACGGCGCGGCTCATCTTTGGACAGGAGGACGCCCCGCGGATCGAGGCGGCGAACAAAGAGTTCATGCCCGATAGAGATTTGCAGGGCGAGGTTTGGGCGATAGAGCTGAATGTTAGGACCAAGGACGTCAGCATCATGATGCTGACGTCCGGGTTAGAAGATGGCCAAGACGTGCCCACCAAGCACAACGGTGAGCCCTGGGACGGTGCCAAGGCAGCGGAAAATCAACTATGGGTGGTGTCCCCTAACAGTGGTACGGATGAATACGAGGCGCAGGCTCTAGGCTATCCGAGCGGCGCAGTACAACCCAAAATCGATACGGAAACACCGCCCGATCGGGTAAGAGCCGAAGAGTACTTGTGCCGGCTGCCGGAAGTCGTCGAGCGCGCCGGGACGCTTGCATTAACGGGCAGAGCGCCAGCAAGCGACATACCGGCGAAACCGCCCCAAGATTTGCCTGACGAAGGCAATCTCATAGGGCCTTCGGGAAATCCGCCGTTGGCACTGGCCGAACCTGTTGAAAAAGCGGAGCGAAGATCGGCTGGTGAGGCACCGGTTACTATAACTGCAACGGCGTTACCCGAAAGTGGTTCTGGGAGCGGTGCTACATCGGTTATCGTACCTACAATGGCGTTACCCACAAATAATTCTGAGAACAATGCTAGTCCAAATTAGGGGGTATCGTCAAAAAAAAGGCACCCGATAGATGGTTTACACGTAACAGCCGGAGGGGTGTTCTGAAGGCAATCCTATCTTTTCCCTCGAAATATGTGCTATAACCGTTCGAAATAAAAGAAGAATTTTTAGAACAAACAAGGTTCTAATTCAAACAAGAATGAGGGAGAGACGAGTTGCAGCACCAAAGAGAACTGGTGTTGAGCAACTACAGCGAGAGATGATGGCGAAGCGACGACACGCGTCAAAGCGCTCGCGCGCGCTCTGTAGAGCGTCGGTGGCGTCATTTGGCTTAATTTTGGCCCACTCACCCTCAACACTTAACGCTCAGAGTCAATCCTCTGACACTGAACCGGTGCGTAGCCTGGACCAGCGGTTCAGCGAAGAGATAGGTGGCGTCCAAGATGACGCCCTATACGACACCAATGTCGATCTGAGGACTGCCAGCTTTGCGGTCGGTGGCGACTCGTCTGGCGCCAAGAGAGCCCGAGGCGTGTTCGCCAAGCTAACCGCTGGCTGGGTCTACGACGACAATGTGCTCAGGATCGGCAGACGAGGCGAAAGCGACGACCGCTTTCGCATCGCACCCACCATCGGCTATGAGCAGGACTTCGGACAGCATCGGGCCAAGGTGTCCTATGAAGGGGAATACAATAGCTATTGGTCTATGTCGGATGAGAACACTGCCGATCACAAGCTCCAGTTCGAGGGGGATTTCACCCTGCATAAGAAACTCAAAGCATTGTTGCGCAGTCGCTACGAAGTCAGCAACGAAAAGCGCGGCGACCGTATTGGCCGCGTGCAACGCGATGCGGTGCCCGATTCCAGGGAAGACATCAGTTTTGCCGGCGATCTGACCCTGGGACGGCGCATCGCCATCGCGCAAGTCCGAGCCCGCGGGGAATATACCCAAACGCGATATACCAATAATAACCAAGGCGTCCGCGATATTGATGTATGGGGCAGTGGGTTGACGGGTTTTTACAATTTCGGCCCGAAGCTGTCGGCGTTTATCGAAGGTAACTACACCATTTTGGGCTACCGTTCGGGTCTTAACTTGGATGGATGGGAGAAAAGCGTTTTTGCAGGGGTGCGTTGGGAGGCAACGGCCAAGACTCAAGGCGAGTTCAAGATTGGCCGGCGCAAACGCTCTTTCGCCGACAAGAACATAGACTCAGTGTTGGGCACTAGCTGGGATCTCAAGGTACTCTGGGAACCGAGAGCCAATAACCAGGTCCAGTTCTTCAGTATGCAAACCGGAGAAGAAAGTGCTGAGAACGGTGGTGCACAGCAAAACCGGCAGTTTGGCGCGCTGTGGGATTTCGCCTTCGACGAGCGATGGAGTATGACGAGCGAGGTGACTATCGACTTCACCAGCGCCTCACCAGATACGTCCGGTTCTGATACCACGATCACAGCCGGCACTATGTTTACTTATGAGATAGACCGCGGCCTTGCGGTGCAGGCAGGAGTTAGGAGAACCGTGCGCGAGTCCGCAGATCGCCAAAACGATTTCAAGAACCATACGCTGTCGTTGGAATTCGTGGCGGAGTATCCGCAGCTTTCCTCTGAGTAGATCGCTAGAGGCGAGGCGATGAAATGTATGCCCTAAATCGTTACTCAATCTCGATTCTGGGACTTGTCGCCGTTTGGGTGGCTCAGGTGTGGTGCACCGATGTGAGCATGGCGCAAACGGCCAAGTCAGGGGGAGTAGCTACCGGTGATACGGTGTCAGTTGTGGTTTACGGGGAGCCGGAGCTGAATGTCACCGGTGCCAAAGTCAAGGGTAACGGCACCATCGTGGTACCGCTCATCGGCGACGTACGGGTCGCTGGATTATCCGCTGAGGAGGTCCGTACGCGCATCACGGAGTTGTTTGCCGATGGGTATTTAAAAAAACCCATCATAACCGTTGATGTGGAGAAGTTTCAGCTCTACTACATCAAAGGACAGGTGCGAAAACCCGGTGGCTACCGTTTCAAGGAGGGGTTGTCGGTCGAGAAAGCTATCGCACTAGCTGGTGGCTTCACCGAGCGCGCATCGGAGACCGATATTCGCTTGAACCGCGAGAATGGCAAAGCCGTGACCGGCAAAATACCTGTATCCACCGTCATCGTTCCAGGAGATGTCATTACTGTAGGCGAGAGCTTTTTTTGACGCGCGCGATGGGAACTTACCGGTGCCGTCTACTACGCTGATGGTTATTGCTTTGGCGAAGCAATAGATGGTAGCCCAGTTCCAACCTAAAGCCGGTTCCGGCCCAGCAACGGTTACACCGGCGATGGTGTCATTGGCTGACACCGGTCCTGTTAGGCGCGCCGATGCCGAGGACAACGCCGGCCCAGGTCTGGTCGAATACTGGCGGGTATTGCTGCATTACAAATGGAGCATTTTGGGCATCGTTATCATCGCGGCGATCGTCGGCTTGATGTCAGCTATTTCGGCACAGCCAGTCTATCGTGCGGAAGCAAGGCTGCTGGTTCAGTTCAATCCGGTTGCCAACATTCGCGGTGTGCAGATGGTGGAGCCCACGCTCACGCAGGCGTGGATATTGCAGCAGACCTTGAGCGATATCCTACGTTCCCGCGCCATCGCCGAAAAAGTGGTGAGGCGCCTGGGTTTACATGAGTCCGATCCGGTCGTCCCCAAAGACGAGCCGGCTATCGCGCCACCTGCGGAGCACCCCCTCAAGGCACAGTTAAAGCAGATTCGAGACAGCGTGAAGCTACCGCAGTGGCGTCAATGGATTCCAGCAGAATGGCGTTCACCGCCGCCGCCACCACGGCTTCCTGAGCATTGGCTCAACAGTCAAATAGAGCGTATCCGCACCGGTCTTGTGATCGGTGGCGGCCGGGAAAGCAGTGTCTTCAGCGTCGGCTTTATGTCAAGCGATCCGCAGCAGGCGGCCGATATCGCCAACGCCGTGGCCGAGGCTTACATAGAATTCACTATTGACGATAAAGAGGAGACGTCGTTTCGGCAGGTGCGCTGGCTGCAACAAAGAGTCGAGGAACTGCGCGCGGACATGGATGAAAGAGCTAGGGCAGTCACCGAGTATCAAAGCCAGGTGGGTATGGGCAGCGTCGAGCAGCAAGACGAGATAAACCGCAACCGTATCGGCCAACTCATCTCCGAGCTGACCAAAGCTGTGGCCGTACGTTCACAGCTTGAAGCGCGGGTTAGGCAGTTGCGTAACGCCATGGCACGCGGCGTGTCTAGCGATACTGTAGTCACCTTGTTCGGGAACGATAACTTGGTGTTGGAACTGGAGCGGCGCATTTCGAATGTGCAGCGCACCGTATCCGAGCTTTCGGAGCGCTATGGTCACAAGCACCCGAAGATGATCGCTGCGCGCAATGAGCTGCGGGAACTGCGCAATGCATTGAAGTCGAAGGTGGCAAACGGCGTTGCGAACGCGCAGCAAGAACTGGACGTGGCCATCGCCCATGTCAAAGAACTCGATAATCTTAAAGCCGTGGCGGAAAAAGAAGTTCGTGGCAAGACTGGAGACGCCTATCAGCTAAGCCAATTGGAACGCGAGGCGAAAGCGGCCCGCGAACTGTATTTGAGCGTGTTGGAACAGTATAAAGTGCTGGCTTTGTCGGCCCGCGATACGGCCCATTCCAACGTTCGTCTAATCGACAGAGCGATCCGTCCTGCGCAACCCTCGGCGCCCGATCGGCAACGAATAGTCATCGTCGCCGCACTGACCGGACTGGTGATCGCGGTGGCATTGGCGTTACTGCGCAATTATCTAGATGCTACTTTCAAAACCCGTGAGGACGTAGAGCATCACATTGGCTTGCCGGTGTTCGGTGTTGTGCCTCAAGTGAACAACCGTAAGGCGCCTCGTATATCTTTGACCGCGGCGGATGAACCACAAGGACAGTTTACCGAGGCCATCAACGACGTCAGGACAGCTATCTTGCTATCGCAGGTCGATGAGCCGCCCAAAGTCATCATGTTGACCTCGACCACCGCTGGCGAGGGCAAGACCACTTTAGCTTGCAATCTGGCGATAGCTTTCTCTCAACGCGGACGAACGCTATTGTTGGAAGCGGATTTGAGACGCGGCGACTTATCCAAAGCGCTTGGTATAAACACTGGCCCGGGATTGTCCGACTTCGTGTCCGGCGCTTGTTCTTTGCAGGACGCACTCCTTCAGTTGCCGGAATTACCGACCTTATACGTGATGCAAGGTGGTACAACGCCGCCCAACGCAATCGAGATCATTTCATCGCACAAGTTCAATTTAGGCCTACACAATCTTCGTGAGGCTTTCGATTTCATAATAATCGATACATCGCCGGTTCTCCCCGTGAGCGATGCGGTTGTACTGGGTAATTCGGCCGATGCGATTTTGCTCGTCATTCAAACTGAACGCACGAGTCAAGCGTCGGTAAAACTCGCTTTGAAACGGCTACAGGCTGCGCGGTTGCGTCCCGTCGGCGTAGTGCTCCAGCAAGCGAACATGAAGCGTGTCGAAGGCTACGGGCAATATTATGGTGGATACCACCAGTACTATACAAAGCGGCGCACCTGAACACGCCATACCGGCGCATTCGACACCAGTGTGGCGTCGGGCCGGATATTGGTGCAGCGCAGGTGTTACAACCTCCTTAATGTTGTGGTCGCTCGCCTGGGGCATCGCGGATCTGAGTGCTCAGCCGGCAAAGAACTTTTTACGTGACTTGCACGACTACCGGGCGGAAGTGAGCGCCGAGCAGTGGTCACAGGCCATAGCTGGGCTGGACACTGCTATCCGTACCAATCCACTGAGCGCGCACTACAAAGCGGAACGTGCCCGCCTCCTGGAATGGCGAAGTTGGAACGGCGATATCGATTCCAAGCGCTCCCTTCGCTGGCGCGCCGCGGCTGTTGCAGAATTTCGCCGGGCCATCGCTTCACGGCCTACATGGGGGATCGCTTGGGCAGAGCTGGCCCAGTGTGCCGCTCTTTTAGATGGTTTGACAGCCGAGGTCCGTGCTGCACTCGAACGGTCCGTGGAACTAGCCCCATGGGATAGGGCAGTGCAGCGCAAAATCTTATGGATCGGTCTTTTGACCTTCAATGAACTGGATGAAAAAAGCCGTGCAACGGTGCGCGGCGTAGCCCGAAACATTTTGCGGTTAAATCAGGACGTGCGTTTGTTAGAAGCGCTGTCGGCACAATACGGATGGGATGCAGAACTGCGTGTAGCAAAGCAGGCATTAACACTGGAGCGGCGTAATCTTAAGACGCGCCGCCTAGGCAATGTTGACCACGGGGCTGATATTGACCAGGAACCCGAGGTTGACCGCAGGCCTGCTGCCAACCATCGGCCCGGCCAGTGAAGAGCGCTGGTGCCTCGCACCCTTTGGTCTTCCTGGGATTGTTAGTGCTCTTGTTCTGGCTGCCTTGGCCGCTCGGCAGTAACCGGCCCTGGTCTTGGTCGCTCATGCAAGCAGGCGTATTTCTACTACTGACTTTGGTATTTTCAGTTCGCGCCCGTGGCGCCGCTCCGCTCGTCTTGCCGGTGGGCGGCAAACTCTGCGTTGGACTTCTATCCGGTACCTGTTGTTACCTGTTGTTGCAAACCGTGCCGATGCCGGCCGAGTGGATCGAATATCTTCAGCCAAGTGCGTATGCGGCGTATAGGCTGGCGCCAGGTCATTTCGGCTACATGCCGCTTAGTGTGGACACCGGGTCAACCCTCGCCATGTGTTTACGCTTGCTGGCTTACACCGGTGTTTTTCTTTTGGTCATGCTGCTCGTAAGAATACCTGGGCGGGCCGCGTGCATTGCCATCGTCATCGTCGGCTGCGCCGTATTACAGACGATCTATGGCATTGCTGTGCGCACCCACTGGGGCAGCGGCCTGTGGGATCCGGGTTTTACTGCGAACGCCGTATCGGGAACCTATGTCAACCGTAATCATTTCGCCGGTCTGATGGTGCTTGCCGTGAGTTTGTGCGCGGGAGGATTAGTGCAACGAGGTTTTTTCTCTGCCGCCGGTGCCGATTGGAAAAGCAATGTAAGCAGCATAATCTCCTGGCTGCTCTCGTCTTCGCTTTGGCTTTTGTTCGCACTGCTCATAACTATTGGTGGTTTGATTCTGAGTACATCCAGAGGCGGTTTGTTAGCGGCCGGTGGCGGATTGCTGATCGCAGGTATTGTGAGCCGGCGCTGGGGCGCGGTGATGCACGGTACCTTGTTGCTAGGATTGATAGCGCTCTTCGCCATCGCCTGGCTAGGCGGTGGCACCCTGGGCGAGAAACTGATCGGTCAGGGCTTGGAGAGCAACCGGCCCTTGTTGGCTAGGACCACACTCACCCTCATCGGCCAAGCACCCGTATTAGGCGGCGGCGGCGGTACATTCGAGTGGCGTTTTCCCGCTGTTCGCGGGCCGGAGCTGGAGGATCTGCACTACGACCACGCCCACAACGATTATCTAGAAACACTGGCGGATTTGGGCCTGTTCGGCGGCGTGTTGTTGGGTACGGTGCTCACGCTAGGATTCTGGCGCATCGCTAAAGGTCTGCGCGCGCGCCACGACAAGCAAATCAAAGCGCTGCTATACGGGGTATTGGCGGCGTTGAGCGGAGCGTTACTGCATGCATTGGTGGATTTCAACTTTCGCATTCCAGCCAACGCGGCCTATTTCTTCGCGCTACTGGGTTTAGGAATAGCTGCGGCGGACCGCCAGCATCTTTACGCGCAGCGGCGGGAGATACAAGTATAGTGAGACGCTTTCCAAGGGAAAGAGTTTTGGTGACGGGGGGCGCCGGTTTTTTAGGCTCGCATTTGTGCCGGCGTCTGCTGCGCGATGGCCATGATGTGTTGTGTGTGGATAACTTCTACACCGGCTCACGCGATAACGTTTCGGATCTGTTCGATGACAAGCGCTTCGAGCTGATGCGCCACGACATTACGTTTCCGCTGTATATCGAAGTGGATCGTATTTTTAATCTGGCTTGCCCCGCTTCCCCTGTCCACTATCAATACGATCCGGTGCAAACGACTAAAACGAGTGTGCACGGTGCTATCAATATGCTGGGGTTAGCCAAACGGGTGGGCGCCCGGGTGTTTCAGGCCTCCACCAGTGAAATCTACGGCGACCCGCAAGTGCACCCGCAAAAAGAGGACTACTGGGGGCGGGTCAATCCGATAGGACCGCGCTCGTGTTACGACGAAGGTAAACGGTGTGCCGAAACCCTTTTCTTCGACTACCACAGGCAATTGAGTCTGCCGATCAAAGTGGCCCGGATCTTCAACACCTATGGACCCGGGATGCGACCCGACGATGGCCGGGTGGTATCGAATTTCATCGTTCAAGCGTTACTGGATAAACCTATCACCCTGTATGGAGACGGTTCGCAGACACGTTCGTTTTGTTATGTGGATGATCTGATAGAGGGATGTGTGCGGTTGATGGACAGTGACGATGCGGTGACGGGCCCTATGAACATCGGCAATCCGGCGGAGATCTCGGTGAAAGAGCTGGCGGCGGTGGTTATCGAGTGCTGCGGCTCAAAATCGTCCATCGAGTTCAGGCCGCTACCGCAGGACGACCCTTTTCAGCGCTGTCCGGACATCAGCCTCGCCCAAAAAACACTAGACTGGTCGCCGCAAGTATCCCTTGAGCGCGGTTTGGAGCGCACCGTGGCCTGGTTTCGTGAACAATTGTCGGATTGAGACCCTGTATGTGATTGAGACCCTGTATGTGTGGCGTGGCTGCGAGCTTTAACTACGGCGATGGCCTAGCCGATCTGGATGCAGTCACCCGCTTATGCGCCCTCATGAGCGCACGAGGCCCGGACGGAGATGGCATCTGGCAAAGCCCTGATCGGTGCATATGTTTAGGTCACCGCCGCCTTGCCATCATCGATACCGATCCGCGTGCGAATCAGCCGATGGTGTATGGGGACGGGCGCTTCGTCATTTCATTCAACGGCGAGATCTACAATTTTGCCGCGCTCAAGCGTGATTTGCAGGCGCTGGGTTACCGGTTTATTACCGCATCGGATACCGAGGTCGTGCTGGCCCTGTACGCCCAGCACGGTGCGGCCATGTTGACCATGCTCCGGGGTATGTTCGCTTTCGCCTTGTGGGATGATCAGGCACGCCAGTTGCTGCTTGCCCGTGATCCCTACGGCATCAAACCACTCTATTTCACCGACGACGGCACTGCGGTGCAGGTGTGCTCGAGTGCACGGGCTTTTGCCGTCACCGGCTTGACCGCAGGCCGGTGTCATCCGGGCGCGCTGGGCGCCTATCTGGCCCTAGGTAGTGTGCCCGATACGCAGCCCCTGGACGCGGCGGTGAAGGCGGTGCCAGCAGGCGGGTATGTACGGGTCGATGAGCACGGCGCACATGAGGCACATATCTGGTACTCGGTCGCCGATCGTTTCGAGACAGCGGCACACAAGCCGGGCGCTGCCGATAGGGCGGCGCAGGTACGCCGGGCGCTCAGTGACAGTGTTGCCGCACATTTGGTGGCGGATGTACCGGTAGGTATTTTTTTATCGGCAGGCATCGATTCAGGATCGCTGCTTGGACTTTTGCATGGCGCCGGTGTGCCATCGCCGATGGCTATTACGGCAGGCTTTGGTGAGACCAGCGAGCAAAGCGAGATCAGTGGCGCGCAGATGTTGGTGCGCCACTACGCCGGGACCCGCAGCGTTAGCACGCTGTTTCGCCGGCAAGATGTACAGCAGGAGCTACCGGCGTTCTTCGCGTGTATGGATCAGCCCACTATTGACGGGCTCAATACCTGGTTAGTGGCAAAAGTGGCTAAAGCGCACGGGCTCAAGGTGGCCTTGAGCGGGGTGGGTGGCGATGAGTTGTTTTGCGGCTACCCCTCATTTCGCGATATCCCTAAGTGGCTGCGGATATTTGGCTGGATGCGCCGAAAGCCATGCTTGACGGCTGCGTTGGGTACAGTGGCCGGCGGGGTGGCGCGCGCCGCGGGGCTGAGCCCGAAGATGGCGGCGTTGCCTGCTCTGGCGGCCACCTTGGGGGGGGCGTACATGGCGAAGCGTGGTCTGTTCACGGCCCAAGAGTTGGCAACGCTCCTAACTGGTGATGCCTGGCAGGAGGCCAAGCGGAGCTGGCCACCGCTGACTCATCCCAGCCAACTGGTCCCGGGCCGCCTGTCGGCCAATCATCTGGGCGCCAATCACTTGGGCGCCAATCACTTGAATGTGGCGGCGCTCGAGTCGATTCATTATTTGCGCACCCAGCTATTGCGCGACGCCGACTGGGCCGGCATGGCCCATTCGGTGGAGATCCGCACGCCCCTTGTGGATCGGCAACTGCTGGAGTCGGTGTTGCTGGCCATGGGTAAGGCGCTACCCCCTGCGGGCAAAAAGATGTTAGCCAATGCCCCGCCAAAAGGTTTGCCCGCCGCCCTGAGGCAACGGCGCAAGACCGGTTTTACCGTGCCCGTGCATGAATGGTTGTTGTCCCACCCGGCACCGGCGTTGCCACGCTTTGTCAACGCCCACTGGTCAAGGCGATGGGCGCTTGAGGTGCTGGCCGCCGCCTTTCCGGCCGCGCTGGATTACTTGAAACCCCGATTCGCCTCCAGCCTGCGTGCGGGCAACATGGCCCGCAGTGCCGCCGCATGAGTACGCCGGCGGTTACGCGCAGCGCCGAGTACACGGCGCAAGCGCCGCCGGTTTACGCTGGACTTGGCCTATTCAGCACAGTTCTAGGGACCCTACTGGGCGTGCTTTTGTTACCCGAACGCGATGCGACGCAGGCGGCTTTAGTTTTTCCTGCGGCCATGTTATGCACCGGTTTAGCTATCGCACCTTTTGCTGCCAGCTTGCGCGATCCCAAGGCCATATTGCGGCTTGAACACTTGTTGCCATTCGCGGTTGTTTATTGGCTGCTTCTAGATCTGTTGCAAGGCGACGCCGTACTGCTAGGGCTGACCTCAGCGGACGTCGCCAATGGCTTCATCGCGGTGGGTACGTTCTGCGCCGGTTGTTACGGCGCGGCTTTGTTTGCGCGGTGGCACGTACCAGGACTGGTACAGCGTTCGGTTGACCGCGATGTCCCGCCAGCGCTCATTTTCAAGCTCGCGGTTCTGTGCTTCGCCGTAGGTTCATTCAAGTACTTTTACGCCGTGGGCTTTAACCCCAGTAAATTCATATTTTTTTTGGGTGTAGGACGCTGGGCAGCGCCTTGGGGACCGCAAACCTTGGGGGGTTGGGATGCTATTTTGGATCACCTGCCTTACTTCGGTTTCCTGGTACCCGTATTCGGTGTGACCTTGGGGCTGCGTATAGGCTGGCTGCGCGGACCGACCATCCTCGTGTTTTTGATGGCGGTGCTGTTGTTGCTGCTACTGGCTCAAGGAGGCGGGCGGCGTGTGGTCGGTGTGATGGCCGGAGCGCCACTTATTACTTGGATCTTGGCACAGCAGCGCCTGGATGTGCGTAAGCTCATCGTGATCGGGGTTGCGGTCGCCTCCATCTTGTATTTCATGGAGGTTATGCTGCGTTACCGCAATATCGGCCTGGCACACTACTTCTACGGCGATGCGGCTGAAGAGGTGGCGTTCGATCGGGTTAACGTGGATGACAATTTTTTCCGGCTTTGTCAGATCATCAAAATCATTCCCGACAGTCATGATTATGTCTACCACCAACAACTGGTGTATGCCTTGGTGCGGCCCATTCCCCGAGCGATCTGGCAAGGAAAACCGGTCGGGTCGGGCTTCAACCTCGCTGAGTTTATCGGCGAAAAAGGTCTCTCCCTGTCCGTCTCAGTGATTTCAGAGTGGTACATGAGTGGCGGTTACATCATCGTATTGATAGGGGGACTCATCTATGGGCAATTGGCCCGGATGATGAGTGCCCTGTGGGCGGTGACCCATTTAGGGGTTGGACGCTTGCTCTACGCTGTTTGCGCGATGACATTGTTCGCGGGCGTGCGCTCCATGACCGAGTTGGTGTTAATGAGCTATATCGTGCTGGCGTGGCTCGCCATCTGGTGGCTGTTCCTGCGCAACCGAACGGATAAGGACTGATGGAACGGTCCGGCGCGGCCTTGGAGCGGGTCATCGTAATAACCGATATACCATCGCCTTACCAAGTGGAGTTGTTCGACGCACTGACCACGGCGCAAGTCTTCGCCCTGCGTGTTATCTACGTTCGCGCAGCGGCCCCAGAGCGGCAGTGGAAGATGACGAAGTGCGCCCATCAGCACGCTTTTCTATCCGATCATCGGTTCACGCGGCGCGACGCCAATCATTGGCTGAATTGGGGGCAGTTGGCGATCTTTGGCCACTATCGCTCTGCGCTGACACGCCGTCTAATGCGCCGCCGGGCGGGCAGCGCTAAACCCTGGTGTTTTTGGGGTGAGCGGCCCGGGGCCCGTTACCGGGGTGCATTGGGGCGCTGGTTTAGGCGCTGGGGATTGCGCACCTTGCACAGCCAAGCGGTGCCTATCTGGGGCATCGGGCAATGGGCGGTAGACGGCTATAGTGAAGAATTTGGCCGCGAGCGTGCCTATTTTAACGTGCCTTACTTCTCCGATTTGGAGCGGTTCAGCCAATGCACGCGGCCTCTTGAGACCGATGGGTCTGAACCTTGTGGGCCTGAACCCTGTGGGCCTGAATCTTCAAGGATGGATCCCGCCCAGTCCGGCGCCACCCGGTGGCTACTCTATTCAGGTTCTTTATCCCACCGTAAGGGCGTTGATCTCCTGGCTCACGCGTTTGCCAAAGTGGCGCTGGAGCATCCGAGTCTCGGACTCGCTGTGACCGGTGCCGGAGAGTTGGAAAACAAACTCAAACTCCGTTTGAAGAACTTAGCTGGGCAGGTGCGCTTCTTGGGTTTTAAGAGCTGGGACGAGTTGCCCGCCGTGTACGCAAGCGCGCAAGGCCTGATTGCGCCATCGCGGTACGACGGATGGGGCATGATCATCCCCGAAGCGCTGGCCGCCGGATTACCGGTTATTGCTACACGGTGGATGGGCGCGGCCATCGATCTACTGAATTCGAGTAATGGATGGGTAGTGACGCAGGGCGATGTACGGGCCATCGAAGATGCCCTGCGCAGTTTCGCGGCGCTGGATAAGACGCAGTTGCAAGCCATGGCAAGCGCTGCCCGGCAAACGGTGGCCAGTCACCGCCTTGAGGATGGCGTGGCGCGCTTTGTAGCGGCAGCCCGCGGGACGGTGGCGCAGCATGGGCTCACCCGGTGCACATCGCTCACGTAATACCCACTTATCTACCGGCCAAACGCTATGGTGGACCCATCGAATCGGTCCACGGTTTAAGTCGGGCACTGGTCGAGCGAGGGCACCGGGTTCAAGTCTTCACCACCAATGTGGATGGACTTGAGGAAAGCCCCGTATCAACCGAGGAGCCTCACTACCTGGATGGGGTTGAGGTGCGCTATGCCCCGATTTCTCCGGTTGCCCTATTGCGCCGCTTTTATTATGCGCCGCAACTGCGTTTAGCTCTTTCCCGGTCCATCAACGCCATAGACATCGTTCACTTGCATTCGGTTTTTCTGTGGCCTATCAGTGCGGCGGCACGGGTCTCGGCTAAACACCGAGTGCCTTACCTGATTGCCCCACGTGGCATGCTTGACAAAACACTGCTTGCGGCGCGCGGAAACCTACGTAAACGAGCGTGGATCACGCTTTATGAAAAGCGCACCTTAAGCCGCGCGGCGCGTATTCACGCGACCTCCGAGTTGGAAGTTGCCAAACTGGCTGAGCTAGGTCTGGACCTGGCACCTGTCTGTATCGTAGCCAATGGCACAGATTTGCCGGTGCTCACCGGTCAGGTCCGTGATGCCGATCATGTGCTGTTTTTGGGCCGTATTACGCCGAAGAAAGGCCTTGATCAGTTAATCCCCGCCATGGCTCGGCTAAGGCACGCCAGGCTCACCGTAGCGGGACCCGATGAGCGGGGCTACCGGGCGCGCATGGAGGCCTTGGCGGCGGATGCGGGCGTCGCCGGACGGGTCAAATTCGTAGGTAGGGTGGATCGCCGCGAGCGCGATCGCCTACTCGCCCGAGCAAGCGTGCTCGCCTTGCCATCACGCTCGGAGAATTTTGCCAATGCCGTGCTCGAGGCGATGGCGGCAGGGTGTCCGGTGTTACTGAGTCCGCATGTTGGATTAGCCCGTGCCGTCGATAAGGCCGGTGCTGGCCTTATTGTCGAGGTAGGCGTTGAACCCATCGCTAAAGGGCTGGCCAGTATCCTAGCTAATGCGGTCCCGGATCTTGGCACGGGGGGACTTGGCATGGGGGGACCTTGTATGGGTCAGGCCGGGCGCCGGCTAGTGGAGCGGCAATTCACCTGGAACGCGGTGGCCGGGCAGATGGAAACGACGTATACGAGCATTATAGAAAAGCGCTTTTTAACGGCGCGGGCGCAACCATGCTCAACCAGATAACCCCGGTCCTGCTGACGTACAACGAAGCGCCCAATATAGAAAGAACGTTACACGCGCTGTCGTGGGCTCAGGAGATTGTAGTCGTGGACAGTTTTAGCACCGATGCGACCCTCGAGGTATTAGCTGAGTTCGCTCGAGTTCGCGTGGTGCAGCGCGCCTTCGAGAACCATGCGGATCAGTGGAACTACGGGATCAGCGAGACTGGTATAGAAACAGAGTGGATTTTAGCTCTGGACGCCGATTGGGTTGTGACTGATGCCCTGCGCTCGGAGGTCGCCACGCTGGTGCCACCGCCCGATGTCGCTGCTTACGCGGTTCCCTTCAAATACTGTGTTTACGGTCAGGTTTTACATGGCTCTTTGTACCCACCCACGATAGCACTATACCGGCGTGGTGCCGGGCACTATGACATGGACGGCCACACTCAGCGCGTGCGCATAGCCGGCGACACCCGGCAATTGGCCGGATATCTATTACACGACGATCGTAAGAGCTTGCAACGCTGGTTGTGGGCGCAGGGCCGGTACGCTCAGCTGGAGGCGAATTGGTTGTGTTCCAAGTCTTTCGCTAAGCTCGGCCTATCCCATAAGCTGCGCCGGCTCTGCGTGGTCATGCCCTGGTTATTGCCTCTGTATTACCTGATCGTGAAGGGTGGTTTATTCGATGGGCGGGCCGGCTTGGTGTATGCGCTGCAACGTGCCGCGGCGGAGGCATTGATCGCTGTTAACATCCTCGCCCGCCATTGGGATGCGGCATGCGCCGGGGGCGAAGCTGAAAACTAGTCAAGCGAACGTAGCCGGGAAGCGTTGTTCAAACTAGCGTTATTCAAACTAAGGGAACAGTTAGACTTGAACGGCCCGATTCTCGGCGTCAATGCGTTTCACGGCGATTCGGCCGCTTGCTTGGTCATTGATGGAGAGCTGGCCGCGGCGGCCGAAGAGGAGCGTTTCAGACGGGTAAAACACTGGGCGGGATTTCCAAGTGAGGCGATACGTTATTGCCTCGCCCATGCCGGCTTGCGCCTTGCCGGGGTGAGCGATGTCGCGGTCAACTCCGACCCCCGTGCATCGCTTGGTGCCAAAATCGCTTATACCCTGCGCACCCGCCCAAGCCTGGGCTTGCTGTGGCAGAGCTTGCGCAACAAAAAAGCACGCACTTCCATCGCCAGCCATCTGGCGGTCATAGACAACTCCGTTTTCAGCGGCCAAGTGCACGCCATAGAGCATCACCTAGCTCATCTGGCGTCGGCTTTTTCTGCTTCGGGAGAGGCTGCTGCCACCTGTGTTTCGGTTGACGGATTTGGCGATTTTGCCAGTGCCGCGTGGGGGTATTGGACGCACAGTGATTGGCCGGTGGAAGGCCGGATACGGTTTCCTCATTCACTCGGCATTTTCTACCAAGCCATGACCCAATATCTGGGCTTTTGGCAATATGGCGATGAATTCAAGGTCATGGGTCTGGCTGGATACGGCGCGGGGGAGGCGCAAGCGAGTACCGTCAATAGCCATCTGGCAGACATGGTAACCACACACACGGATGGCGCTTTTAGCCTGAATCTGAATTATTTTCGCCATCATAAAGAGCGTGTGGCTTACGCTTGGGATGGCGGCGTGCCCCAAGTGGGCCGCCTTTTCTCCGAGCGGCTGGAACTGCAGCTAGGTCCCGCCCGCCACGGTGAGGAGCCCATCGAAGCGCGGCATAAAGCGATCGCTTTCGCCACCCAGCACCTCTATGAAACTGCTTTCTTTCATCTGCTCCGCGCGCTGCAAGCGCGCCACCTGAGCAAGACGGTCGTGTTGGCGGGCGGCTGCGCCATGAATTCCCTGGCCAACGGCAAGATCACCACACAAACACCGTTTGAGCGGGTTTATGTGCAGCCGGCGGCTGGCGATGCGGGGGGCGCCATCGGTGCTGCCTTCGCTGTGCTCAAGCGCAAGGGTCAGTCCATGAAGGCAAGCACGATGACGCACGCTTACTACGGGCCGCAGGCCGCGCCTTCTGAGGTGGTGGACACGCTGGCTGAACATGGGGCCGAGTTGCGGGCTCGCGGCATGCACCTGAAGCACTTTGCCGAGGAGGCCGCTCTGGTTACCGATACTGCCGCTGCCATCGCTAGCGGGCAAGTGGTGGGCTGGTTTCAGGGCCGTATGGAGTGGGGGCCTAGGGCGCTTGGCAACCGCTCCATTTTGGCCGATCCGCGCCGTGAGGACATACGTGAATTGCTCAACCGCAAGATAAAGCTGCGCGAACCGTTCAGACCGTTCGCCCCGTCTATACTGGAGGAGCATGTAGGCGCGTGGTTTGAGCGCGCGCAGCCGGTTCCGTTCATGACGCAAGTCCTGCCTGTACTGGCGCAGCGCCGAGCTCAGATCCCGGCGGTGACCCACGTGGATGGAACCGGCCGGCTGCAAACAGTGAGCCGGGAATCCAATGCCAGGTTCTACGCCTTGATCGAGGCATTCGCCACCATCACCGGCATTCCCATGGTGTTGAATACTTCATTCAACGAAAACGAACCCATTGTGCGCACACCCAAGGAGGCACTCGCTTGCTTTTTGCGCACCGATATGGATCGCGTAGTGTTGGGGGATTGGTGCGTATACCGCCTACCGGTAAGGCCGGATGAGCCCCGCCGGAAGTAAGCTCTTCTATGCTAAGCGCTATGCACGCGGTGTTTGTCTAGCCGGTTGTGCTAACATCCGCCAGATGCTTTACACCGGCCCTGATATCGCCTCACTCACACGCGAGTCGCATAGCCTCTCGCGGCTCATACATGTGTATGAGAGTAACTTCGTCCGGCTCATGCGTTTGATTCCCTCTTTGGATGAATTCGAAGGCAGTGTCAAATCCCGTGTTGCCGATGCTATGGATCTCTACCTGAGCATTCATGAGCGCACCCGCTATACCACCACTTTGTCGCTGACCTACCGCTTCGAAAGCGATGCCGGTCTGGTGCTGGAACCCAATGCCCGGATCCGGGTTTACCACGATGTACGTTCAGTGGAACTGCTTTACCACACTAGGCGGCGCCTGCGCCGAGTAACGGCGTGGCGGCCAGGGCGGCGTAGACCCGAGTTGGAACGCAAATGGGAGATGAACCGCTTTTTGCAGAAGTGGCTCGGTTTTTGCCAGCGCCAGGGGCATGTATTCTTGAACGGAACGGCCGTGAATGTGGACCCGCGGTTGTTGGACTTGAAGTACTACTCGCTATTTGGCGAGGGCTCCGTATTCGGTGCTGGGGAGTCGGTGGTTTAAGGTCCGACCAAGTTTCACCTAGGCGCTATTTGCCATCTTCGCCATATTTACTCGTAAGGGGCTACAGGGGTGAGTGCCTCGCTGACACGAAAGCTGGGATAGCGCCCGCGTATACCGTGATTCGCCCCATGAGTGAGTCCATAAATAGCCTGGTACGCGAGCACGGCCCTCACATAGCGGCGTGTTTCCTTGAAAGGGATGGTTTCCACCCAAATGTCGCCATCTAGCAGTGTCGATTGCGCACGCCATCTACGAATGCGATGGGGGCCGGCATTGTATGCCGCCGTCGCCAGCGCGGTGTGTCCGTTCAAACGCTTGCTCAGACGGGCCAAATAGGTGGTGCCGAATTTAATATTGAGCACGGGTGAGAAAAGCTCGGCGTTGTGGCGCAGTCTCATCCCTAGTGATTGGGCCACCTCCCGGGCTGTTCCCGGCAGCAGTTGCATAAGACCCAAGGCGCCCGCGCTCGAGCGTATGTCGTTCAGATAAGCGCTCTCCTGGCGCATCACTGCCCGTGCCCACAGCGCGGAAACGCCGGCTCTTTTGGCTTCTTTTCGTACTATGGTCTGGTACGGGAGCGGGAACCTAAGGCTGATGAAATCCAAAGCCTTGGCCCGGCCTAGCGTCACAATAGCCATGCTGTGCCAACCCCAGCCGTGGGCGGCATGCGCCGCGGCGATCAGATCTTTAGCACCCTCGAGCTGGCCGAGTAGGTAATGCCATTCACGGCGCGCCTCGGTGTAGCGCTCCATGGCCAGCCATTCACGGGCGCGTTTGGCTGACGGTTGGTTCGACAAGCGCTTGATGGCGGCCGCAGAGGGGGCCTGCGGTTGTGGATTCAAGCTATAGGGGCGGCCTAATCTATCAGCGGCTAGAAAGCCGTGAAAGGAGCGGGCGCTGGCGGCACGCGCATACGCTTGTCTAGCCAACTGCACCTGGCCAGCATGCTCTGCAGCCCGGCCTTGCCAATACTGCCAGCGCGGCTCCTTTAGCTCCTGTGCCGGTAGTCTGCCTAGCGCCTGACGGGCGGCGGGCCAACGGCCATGCCGGAGCGCACTGGTAACGCGCCAATAACGCACTTGGTCGCGGATGGGCTCGCGAATGCCGCTCAACCAATCCACTGCCTCCGGGCGCTGGGCACCGGCGAGGAACAGACCGACCCATTCATCGGCCCGCTTCACCGCTACCGGTGGATAGGGCCGGCGGGTGCGCTCCTCACGCCAAAAGCGGGCGGCTTCAACGGCGTCGGTGCGGGCGAGGCGGCGCAGCGCATAGGCCACCATATCTTCGGTTTGCGCCGGGTAGCGGATCAGCGGCAACTCGGCGACGCTTTTAGGGTTGTCGCGAAGACGCAGCCAAGCTTTCATTAACGTCCGCTCTTCAGGGGGCAGTTTCTTGCCTAGATAACGGGCCAGCGGCGGGTTGCCCGCGCGCACTGCAAGGGCAATCCGTGCAAGCGTGAGTGGATTGGATATGCCACCGGCTTGCCGCCATCTGGAGAAGGGCGCATCGCATTCATCCGGCATGGACTTGCCGTTCAACCAGAGTGCTTGGGTCCGGCTGGCCGCTTCCTTGACGCGGCCTGTTTGCCACAGCGCATGGGCGTGGCGACATCTCTGAGCGTCAGCCTTGGACCCCCTGTAGTGCTCGAGCCACTCGCTCCAGGCACCGTCCTTCGCGAAAAAGCGCAAGAGCGCGGAGCGCAAAGGCTGGGTCATGGGCGCGTTGCCATAGCGCGCCAAAAACACCTTCGCCTGCTCCCGCTCATCCGGTAACCGCTGCCGTAACCGCTCAGCTTGCAGATAGGGGCGTAGCGGGTAATTGTGCAAACGCTCGTACAAAGGCGCGAACAGCGCGGTGCTTTTTTGCGCCAATGCTCTCTCGGCAGCGATAAACGCCGCTCTGCCGGCTGAGTTGTCCGCCCACGCACGGGTGCTGCAAAAGTCCAGGCAGAGGATAAGCGCGGTAAGCCATAGCAGCCGCGCTACGGTAGGTTCTGCAGGAGCATCAGCGTAAACTGTCGAGCCTCCATTGGCGGGCGTGTTCGTCCTGGCGTACCAGCGGGATGTTCCCCACGTAGACCTTGAACGTGACGGCCTTGGCCGTGAAAACGTTTGCTGTGCGCAGATCCGAAGAGGCAATACATGAGTGAAGTAAGCGTCAGTAGAGCGCAGCGCGGTCTCGGCGATTTGCTGTCGTTGATGCGCCGGCTGCGGGATCCGGCTAGCGGTTGTCCTTGGGACGCAGAGCAAACGTTCGCGACCATAGCCTCTTATACCGTCGAGGAAGCCTACGAGGTGGCCGATGCCATCAACCGGCAAAATCATGAAGAACTGCTCGATGAGCTGGGTGATCTTCTGTTTCAAGTCGTGTTCCACGCACGTATTGCCGAGGAGCAGGGCTTGTTCGACTTCGCTGACGTCGCCCGCGCCATCGTCGATAAAATGGTGCGACGCCATCCCCATGTCTTCGCGGATGCGCCGCGGGAGCTAGCGGGGGAGAATTGGGAGGTGATCAAAGCGCAGGAAAGGCGGCGCAAAGGCGCTCCCGAGGCGGCCAGCGCCCTGGCCGGCATCACCCGTGGGTTGCCTCCGATCAAGCGCGCCGTCGCGCTGCAAAAGCGCGCCGCCAAGACCGGCTTTGACTGGCCCGGCGTAACCGGTCCGGCCGCCAAATTGAGCACAGAGTGTGATGAGCTGAACGCTGCCATTAGAGAAGGTGATACGGCGGCCGCGGCGGCTGAATTGGGCGATGTTTTCTTTACCGCGGCGAATATCGCCAGACACCTACGTATCGATCCCGACCAGGTCATGATGGACACCAATGCCCGGTTTGAGTCCCGCTTTAGAGCGATGGAGGCTAATGCTCCGCAGGCAGGGTTAGCAGCGTTGGATGACGATACCCGTGAGCGCTTGTGGGAGGCGGCCAAACGGGACGAGCGCGGCTCATGACGGCGCCACCTACGGATGCAGTGGCTATGGCAACGGCACGGTGGCGGCTTTGGCGCCTGCGGGTCATCGCTGGCTGCTGGCTGGCGGCGGCGGCGCTGCTCGGCTCTTGGTTCTGGCCCGTGACCCGGTCTGTATGGGATCATATCGACACTTATGCCTTCAATATCTTGCATGGGCACCTGCGTTATATGGGAGCGGGATGGCATTGGTTCTGGGCGGCTGCGAATACACGATGGTTCGACCTCGGCTCGGCACTGGCGTTCGCTCTGATTTTTTTGTTTCACTTAAAGGCTGGTGGACTTATGGATCTGACCCGCCGCTTGGCTCAGGGTGTTTTTCTCACCGTCTTTACCGTCACCGTTCTATACCTATCCACCAAACATGTTTTTGTCTTCGAACGCTTGAGTCCAAGCTTACAACTGCAACCGGTCATCCGTCTTTCCACCGTCTTTACCGAAATCAAAGTGAAAGATATATCCGGGAACAGCTTTCCGGGTGATCACGGTACCACCGTTACTTTGTTTACCTTTTTTATCTGGGCATTTGCCGGTAGACGCCTAGGGCTGATCACTGTTCTTGTGGCCGGCTTCCTGGTATTGCCGCGAATGGTAAGTGGCGCCCATTGGCTCACCGATCTTCTGGTTGGCAGCGCAGCCATCGCCCTGGTGGCATTACCGCTGGCACTCGCCACACCCCTCAGTGCCACCGTCATCGCACTGCTGGATGGGATATTGCAAAGATTTTCGCAGCCACTACTCGATTGGTTGCGCCTGAAGCGCAATGACGAGGGCCATGCGCCTTGAGTGAGGCATCATTTGAGGACCGGGGTCAGCGGAAGATGCCTCTACACGGATACTACTGTAGGGCACCTCTAAAATTGCACTTTTCCGCGATTGCGGCGTCAGCGCCGTGCTCTAATCCTCATGTATGACCTTATACACTGCGGTTGTGCGCGCGGTGCTTTCCCGCGCTCACGAAAAAATGACTATTTTTAGCGGTGCCCTGTAGTCAGATTTCGCCTCACTGGCTGCGTGCTCAATCGGTCACCTGCCTGCTCAACCTGAGGCAATATCCTTGTCCCGTTCGATCAAAGCATAAGCCGAGTGGTTGTGGATGGATTCAAAATTCTCCGATTCCACTACATAAGCGGTCACCCGCGGATCTTCATTCAACCGTGCCGCCACATCGCGCACCATGTCTTCCACGAACTTGGGATTGTCATACGCGCGCTCTGTCACGTATTTCTCATCCGGGCGTTTGAGCACGCCGTAAAGCTGGCAAGATGCCTCGTTCTCTACGATATCGATAAGCTCTTCCACCCAGACCAGCGCATTGGTGCGCACGTCCACGGTGACATGAGAGCGTTGATTGTGCGCACCGTAATCTGCAATCTGCTTCGAGCACGGACACAGCGATGTGACCGGTACTATCACCTTGGTATGCATGAAAACAACGCCGCGGTCGATTTTGCCGATGAAACTGACCTCGTAGTCCATCAAACTGGTAACACCACTCACGGGAGCGGCCTTGGAGACGAAGTACGGGAAAGTCATCTCGATGTAACCTGATTGTGCCTCCAACCGCTCGGTCATCTCATCGAGCATGCGCTTGAAGGTTTGGACGGTAATCTCGTACTCGTGCTGATTCAAAATGTCCACGAAACGGGACATGTGGGTGCCCTTGAAGTCCTGGGGCAAATTCACATACATGTTGAAGGTGGCGATGGTGCGCTGTTCCCCGGTTGAGCGGTCCATCACTTTCACCGGGTGGCGAATGCCTTTTACGCCGACTTTGTCGATGGGGATACAGCGAGTATCAGCGCTCCCTTGTACGTCAGCAATGTGTTCAACGCCGGCTTCAGCAGCGACCGTTTCGAGCGTGTTCATCACCATCTCCTAGTGAAGTGCTGGACCCCGGCGGAGGTGAGGCCCGATAAAGCACATCAGCTTACTATTGTAATGTCCAGTCCGCTATCAATGACGCCGGCAACACTCAGCCACTCAATGGGTCCTAGCGATGATGAAGGCACTCAGCCAACGCAGCGGATCGGCCCGGCTATCGAAACCCTGCAGTGCTTTTATAGCTTCTTCGTGCATGGTGAAAGCCATGCTTTTGGCTTCCTCCAAACCGAGCAGGGCGGGGTAGGTCGGTTTATCTAGCGCTTCGTCGGCCCCTTGACGTTTACCGAGGGTTGTTGTGTCTCCCTCTACATCGAGGATGTCATCTTGGATTTGGAAGGCTAGGCCAATGCGGTACGCGTATCGGTCCAGTGGCTCTATGCGGGCATCACCCGGTGCTGATGTGCATAGCGCCCCGAGGCGCACGGCACCCCGTATAAGAGCGCCTGTCTTAAGTTCGTGCATAGTTTGCAATTCAGTCAGGGTGAGCGCTTTGCCCACCGCCGCTAAATCGATGGCCTGTCCCCCCGCCATGCCGGCAGCACCGCTGGCTTTGGCCAACACCGCCACCATCTCGGCGGCATTGGGATGGCGCTCTAGGCCATCCCCGGCCAGGAGTTCGAATGCCAGCGTCTGAAGAGCGTCTCCCGCGAGCATTGCCGTCGCTTCGTTGAATTTGATGTGGCATGTGGGCACACCACGGCGCAGAGCGTCATCATCCATACACGGCAGGTCGTCGTGCACCAAGGAATAAGCGTGAATCAGCTCCACCGCAGCGGCAGCCCTATCTAGATAGACTCCATTGGGACCGGGGCTGCGCGAACCTTCAGAGTTTTTTATCGTTCGATCGGCTAGGGCTTGACCGGCTAGGGCTTGACCGGTCAGGTATACCAACGCCGCCCGCACCCGCTTGCCGCCATTCAAAACGGCGTAGCGCATAGCTTGATGTAAGCGCTCCAGGTAGGCGGACTCCCCGGGTAGGCACTGCGCCAACACCTCTTGCACCCGCGCTTGGCAGCTCTTGAGCGCGGCCGATAGCGCCGCCTCATCCAGATTGAGGTTATTCATGGCTGTCAAGGGAAAACTCCTCCAGGTCCCTTTTAACGTCCAACTCACCGGTACCGTCCGACTCACCGGGGCCACGCTCACTCAATATGCGGACTTTGCGCTCCGCTTCGTCTAGGCTCCTCTGGCAGTGGTCGCTGAGCGCCATACCCCGCTCGTAAAGTGTCAACGACGCCTCAAGGCTGAGATCGCCTTTCTCCATCTCAGCCACGACCTTCTCAAGCGCTTCGAGTGCTTGTTCGAATGATAGAGCTTGCTCGGTGGCCAAAACTTGCTCAGCCGACTGTTCGCCAGAGGACATAACTTTAGATGCTCGTATGGTTTGTGGGGGCTGCTCGATGCCCACGTAAAATACGCAACCTAAAGGTTCTGCACCGGTGGCGTCAACGCGCTCCAAGCACTATTTTCGTTTGACAATGGTTGTACTCCTCACCACAATTCCTAAGTTAATCATGGCCTAGCGGACATGCTTCCTAGAGGCCGCGCGGCTAGCCGCACAATAGTTCTAGTCGCACAATAGTTATCGTGTCCTGGAGTTTCTACCTCTGGGGCCACATCCCGTACGAATGTTATTAAACTTATCAATGGCGCCCCGCCGGGGCCCAAAGTGTTGCACAACTGGGAGGACACAGACTGATGGAGTTGAAAGGCAGTAAAACGGAACAGAATTTAAAAGACGCGTTTGCCGGGGAGTCTCAAGCTAATAGGCGTTATCTTTATTTCGCGGCGAAAGCCGACGTAGAGGGCTACAACGACGTCTCCGCCGTATTCCGGTCCACCGCCGAGGGCGAAACCGGCCATGCGCACGGCCACTTGGAGTATCTAGAGGCATCCGGCGACCCCGCCACCGGACTGCCCATCGGTGGCACCGCCGACAATCTCAAGGCTGCTATTGCCGGCGAGACCCATGAGTACACCGATATGTACCCCGGCATGGCTAAAGCCGCCCGCGACGAAGGCTTTGACGAGGTGGCCGACTGGTTTGAGACACTGGCCAAGGCAGAGCGCTCTCATGCCAACCGCTTCCAAAAAGCGCTGGACAGCTTGGACGCTTAAAGCTAATCCAGCAAGCGCTCCAGCGCCAAGCTGCTCACAAAAATGCCCCAGCTTTAGGCTGGGGCCTGGCTGTCCTCCAATCTTCGTAAAACCGGTGCCTAGAACGCTGGTCAAACCGCTCTGTTGCGTGCCACTGGAGACGCATTGGCGGGGTTATCTTCCAGAGTTTTTATGTTCTGGGCGGTTATTATTCCCAAGACTCGTTGTCTGGGGACTTATTTCCTGAGGCTTGAGAACATGGCCAGAGCGATTGATAACAATCATGTAGTTGAGCACCGGCTCCGATCGCGGGGCTGGACCGCCGCACTGGTGGGGTGTGCCTCGGTTTTTCTTGCCCCCTCGGTTTTTCTCGCCCTGGGTATTTTGCTCCCAGCCGGCGGCGCGAACGCACAGCTAGGCTCCTCCAAGTCCCGCAATGATCCTACACCGCTTCGTAGCACTTACGGTGATGAGGTGACTGACTGGCGCGAAAACGAGTTAGCCCTGCCCCCGTTTCCACGCCAAGAACATCTCACCCCCATACAGTTGAACTTCGCAGGTGCCACTCACCGTTACTATATAGATGAGAGCTCCTTGAGCTTCGGCAGCGATAAGGTGATTCGTTACACCGTTGTCATCAGGAGCAAAACCGGTGTTGTCAACGTCTTTTACGAAGGCATTAGCTGTCCTACCCGCGAATTTAAGGAATATGCCTATGGCACCGCTAAGCGCGAGTTCAGACTAAGGCCCGCTCCCCGTTGGCGAGCGATTACCCGGCGTGGAGTGAAAGCGTACCGCGATGCCCTGTTCACCAAATATGTGTGCTCCAAATCCACTGGCGCCATCGGGGTGGAGGGGGTGATAAAACGGTTACGCCATGGTGGTCAGATCATGCATTCATCCTGGGACGACGCTAGGCCCGACGCCTGAGGACCTAACACTTTAGGGCCTCAGGCTCGAGCATGGGATATTGATGAACGATAGAACGTATGATGCTTCGGCTATCGAGGTTCTCTCAGGACTCGATCCGGTACGCAAGCGGCCCGGTATGTACACCGATACGGCACGGCCCAATCATCTGGTTCAGGAGGTAGTTGATAACAGCGTCGATGAGGCGATAGCGGGGCACGCTGGCAATATCGCCGTCACGTTGCACGGCGATAGCTCGGTTACCGTGGTGGATGATGGCCGCGGCATGCCCATCGATATACACCCGCAAGAAGGTGTGCCCGGCGTCGAGGTGATCCTGACCCGGTTGCACGCCGGCGGTAAATTTTCTCACAAGAACTATCAGTTCTCCGGTGGACTGCACGGGGTTGGCGTCTCGGTGGTCAATGCTCTTAGCCTGCGGCTGCAAGTGGCCGTGCGCCGCGCTGGCCAGGAATGGTGTATGGCGTTTGCGGGCGGTGAAAAAGTCAGCGAACTGGAGGCGGTACGCTGCGTTGGTCGGCGCAACACGGGTACCACCATCCGCTTCTGGCCCGATCCACGCTATTTTGATTCTGCCAAAATCGCTCTGCCGCGTTTGCGCCACCTGCTGCGCGCCAAAGCGGTACTGTGCCCCGGTTTGCGCGTCACCCTGGATGACGAGACCTCGGGCGAACACGACGAGTGGTTCTACGAGTCCGGCTTGGATACTTATTTGAGCGATACGCTGATCGGCACCCAATTCATGCCGCGTGAACCTTTTTGCGGTGGCACTGTAACCGGCAATGAAGCGGTCGATTGGGCGGTGGTCTGGGTCACAGACGGGGAAGAGGAGGTGCATGAGAGTTACGTCAACCTAGTGCCAACCACCCAAGGCGGTACCCACGTAAACGGTTTGCGCACAGGGCTGCTCGAGGCACTGCGTGAGTACTGCGAATTCCGCTCCTTGCTACCCCGTGGCCTCAAGCTTGCACCCGATGATGTTTGGATCGGCTGTACTTACGTGTTGTCGGTGAAACTAAAAGATCCGCAGTTTTCCGGGCAGGTCAAAGAGCGGCTGTCATCACGCGAGTGCGCGCTGTTCGTATCTGGCACGGTGAAAGATGCATTCAGCTTATGGCTGAATCAGCACCCAGAAGCGGGCGATGCCATCGCTGAGCTAGTGATCAATAACGCTCAGCGCCGTTCACGGGCGGCTAAGAAAGTCATCCGCAAGCGCTTGACTGGCGGTCCCGCACTACCGGGTAAGTTGGCCGACTGCCAAAGCCAAGACCTCACCGTCACTGAACTGTTTTTGGTCGAGGGCGATTCGGCTGGTGGCTCGGCTAAGCAAGCGCGGGATCGCGAATTCCAGGCGGTCATGCCGTTACGGGGGAAGATCTTGAATACCTGGGATCTGGACTCCTCCGAAGTGCTCAGTTCACAGGAGGTACACGATGTCGCCGTGGCCATAGGCGTTGATCCCGGGAGTGCCGATATAGATGGCCTTCGCTATGGCAAAGTCTGCATTCTCGCTGACGCCGACTCCGACGGTGCTCACATCGCCACACTGCTGTGTGCACTGTTCGTCAAACACTTCAGACCGTTGGTCGAACGCGGCCACATCTTCGTCGCGATGCCACCTCTTTACCGTATCGATGTGGGCAAGGAAGTGCACTACACCCTGGACGAGGCGGAAAAACAATCGGTGCTTCACCGCATCGCGGATGAAAACAAGCGGGCTAAGCCGAATGTGCAACGCTTTAAAGGACTCGGTGAGATGAACCCGCTGCAATTGCGCGAAACCACTATGACCCCCGATACCAGACGATTGGTGCAACTGGTGGTGGAGCCCGATGATCCGCAAGATGACACCGATGCACTGATGGACATGCTGCTGGCGAAGAAGCGCTCTGCCGATCGGCGTCAATGGCTGGAAACCCGGGGCGACATGGCCGAGCCGGCTTAAACACCGCGCAGTATCAAGTTAAGAGGAGCAAAACGTGGCGCTAGTGCTACCTGCCGATGAGCGCATGCCGCTTCGGGTATTCTCGGAGAAAGCGTACTTGGACTATTCCATGTACGTGGTGTTGGATCGCGCGTTGCCGCATATTGGCGATGGGTTAAAACCGGTCCAACGCCGCATCATTTACGCGATGTCGGAACTCGGGCTGTCGGCCTCGGCGAAGTTCCAAAAGTCCGCCAGATCGGTGGGTGATGTATTGGGCAAATATCACCCCCATGGCGATTCGGCCTGTTACGAAGCCATGGTACTGATGGCACAGCCGTTTTCATTTCGCTATCCGCTGATAGACGGGCAGGGCAACTGGGGCTCCATCGACGATCCCAAATCGTTCGCCGCCATGCGTTATACCGAGGCGCGGTTAACCGCTTTTGCCAGCGCTCTCACCGCGGAACTCAAGCAAGGCACGGTCGAATGGGTGCCCAATTTTGATGGCGGTCTGGCCGAGCCTGCGCGGTTGCCGTCGCGCTTACCGCATCTGCTCTTGAACGGCGCTTCGGGTATCGCGGTCGGCATGGCGACGGACATCCCTCCCCATTGCCTGGACGAGTTGATCAACGCCTGCGTGCATCTGCTGGATAACCGCAAAGCCACGGTGGCACAGTTGATGGAACACTTGCCAGGGCCCGATTATCCCACCCGCGCCGAAATCATTTCCACGCCGCACGAACTCAGAACAATCTACGAAACCGGCATGGGTTCGGTGCGCCTGCGGGCGGCCTATGAACGGGAAGATGGCAATGTGGTCATTACCGCGTTGCCCTATCAGGTGTCGGGCTCCAAAGTTATGGAGCAGGTAGCGCAACAGATTACCGCTAAAAAATTACCTTGGCTCGAATACGCGCGCGACGAATCGGATCACGAATCACCGGTACGGCTGGTGCTAGTACCCCGCTCCAACCGGGTAGATATAGACGCCATGATGTCCCATCTTTTTGCCACCACGGGACTGGAGCGTACCTATAGGGTCAATCTGAACTGCATTGGCTTGGATGGACGCCCAAGAGTGCGTAACTTGCGGGATCTGCTGCTCGAATGGCTCGAATTTCGGCAAACCACGGTTGAACGCAGGCTGCAATTTAGACTGGACAAAGTTCAGGCCGAATTGCACAAGCTGGACGGTTATCTCATCGCCTTCCTCAATATCGGCGAGGTGATCGAGATCATCAGGACCTACGACCGACCTAAACCGGAGTTGATGAGCCGCTTCGGGCTGAGCGATGTGCAAGCTGAAGCGGTACTGGAGCTGAAGCTGCGGCACCTGGCCAAGCTTGAGGAAATGAAGATCCGCACCCAACAGGCGGAGTTGCAAAAAGAGCGCGACACCTTGGTAAAAACTCTAGGATCACCGCGGCGTATACGCGCCCTGATTCGAGCGGAATTGCTTGAAGATGCAGATAAGTTCACCGATGCCCCGGCTCCGGGCGTCCCCTGCCGGCGCTCGCCCATAGTGGCGCGGCGTGCGGCTAAGGCGCTGGAGGAAACCGATCTGTTGGGCTCGGAGCCGATCACAGTGGTGCTCTCCGAACGGGGTTGGGTACGCGCCGCTAAAGGGCATGAGGTGGACCCTGCCACCCTCAACTACCGCTCCGGCGACGGGTTTCGCTTCGCGGCGAGGGGACGCAATAATCAAACAGTTATTTTTTTGGATTCCACAGGGAGGACTTACAGTCTTGCCGCCCATACGCTGCCTTCGGCTAGGGGGCAGGGCGAACCCCTTTCAGGACGGATCAACCCACCCGATGGTGCAAGCTTTGAAGGTGTATTGATGGATGAGCCGGGCGCCCGTTATCTACTGGGTACTGACGCCGGCTTCGCCTTCATCGCCAAAACCGGTGATCTATTGGCCAAAAACCGGGCCGGAAAGGTGGTGTTGACGGTGCCGGGCAAAGCCAAAGTTCTGCCGCCGCTACCCTTAGCGAGCGACGGTGCGTTGGAGGTGGCGATCGCCACCAACGCAGGACGCTTGTTGGTGCACCGGCTGGATGAACTGCCCGAACTCGCCCGTGGCAAGGGCGTGAAGACGCTAAACATCGCCGCGGAAAAAGCACGCAGCGGCGAGGAAGTGGTGGTGGCCATGACAGTGGTAGGCGCACACCAACGTTTGACTATCTACGCGGGTAAGCGGCATCTGACATTACGCAACAGTGACCTTAGCGGTTACCGTTTAGGCCGTGGTAAGCGGGGCCGCGCCTTGCCACGCGGTTTCCAAAGGGTGGAATCCATGAGCGCCGAGTAGCCCATTTGTTCAATCTCCAAGCGCTAATTTTCTCTAAGCGTCAATCTTCTCTGGGCATCAAAGGTGCTCAGTTATCGATATTATTGAACTCATAAGTCAAGTGGCGCTCGGGTTCTTGAATACAGTGGCCTTGAGCATAGGAACCCCCTAGTTGCCAGAGAAATGCCAAGGTGGTGGCGTCCTGTAGCGCTGTCGCTATAGGGCACCTTAAAAAGATGCACTTTTTCCGCGATTGCGGCGTCAGCGCCGTGCTCGAATCCTCAGGTATCACCTATACACTGCGGTTGTGCGCGCGGTGCTTCCTTGCACTCACGAAACAATGACTATTTTTAGCAGGCGCCCTATAGGCATTTTGCCCAGCCCGCCGGCGCGTTTTTTGCAAAGCGCCTACATGCGCGCCACCGCCAGGGCAGGCATCGGGCCGTTTAGCTGCTCTCATTCCATCATGTTATCCGACTTATCCAGGCGCTAGTTACCTTGAAGGCCGAACTCGTGTCACAAGCCGCTGAGAAGCGGCCAGTTGCCCGCAGTAACATTGACGGCAAATGGTGAGCTTGGCACATTACGCGCGCACTGCACTGCTTAACCGATGCGGCCTCTTGACTTTGGCGGCTTGTTACTTCTCTTAGAACTCGGTCCACATCCATGGCAAGTTACAGCACTAATGAGTTCCGCGGCGGCCTTAAGCTGCTGCTAGACAATGAGCCTTGTGCCATCATTGAAAACGAGTTCGTCAAGCCGGGCAAAGGCCAGGCGTTTAACCGCGTCAAATTACGCAACTTGAGATCGGGCCGGGTTATCGAGCGCACCTTCAAATCCGGCGAATCTGTGGAAGCGGCTGATGTGGTCGAACTCGATCTGCAATATCTGTGGGCCGATGGGAATGACTGGCATTTCATGCACGAAGAGTCCTTCGAGCAGTACGCGGTCGGCGAGAGGATCGTTGGCGAGGCGGTCAAGTTCCTGAAGGAACAGGATATTTGTACCGCCACGTTGTGGAACGGTGAGCCGATCAGTATCACCCCGCCCAATCATGTAGTGCTGCGGGTGGCACAAACGGATCCCGGTATTCGCGGCGATACCGCCACTGGCGCAACCAAGCCGGCCACGCTTGAGACCGGTGCCGTGGTACGGGTGCCGTTGTTTGTTGAACGAGGCGAATTGCTGAAAGTCGATACCCGTACCGGCGAATACGTATCGCGTGTTAAGGAGTGATTGATGCGGCTGAGTGGCGTCCGGGTGCGGCTCGGGCGGTCCTTAAGGCGAGAGCGGCTATTCTCGCCACCATCAGGACCTTCTTCGATGAGCGTGGCATAGTCGAAGTCGAGACCCCGTGTTTGGCCGCCGCCCCGGCCACCGATCCGCACATACAATCCCTACGGGTCGCTACTACTCTAGGCAGCCGTACCCAAACCCTTTATTTGCAAAGCTCGCCCGAGTTCGCCATGAAGCGGCTACTCGCCGCCGGATGCGGTCCCATCTATCAGATAACCCGCGCTTTCAGAGACGGTGAAGTAGGCCGTTATCACAATGTGGAGTTCACTATCCTCGAGTGGTACAGGCCGGGTTTCGACCATCGCAGGCTGATGGCCGAGACCGCCAGCTTGCTCGTGGAATTGACCGGATTGTGCCATTGGCGGGCGCGCCGTTACGCCGATGTGTTCAGAGCTTACGCGGGTCTTGACTTCAACGCCTCGCGCCACGAGTTGGTTCGCGCGGCGCTTGAGAAAACCGGCGTAGCGCACCATGCGCTTGCCGACATGCGCCGTGCTGATCTATTGGATCTGCTTTTCGCCCATGCCGTCCAACCCAATCTCGATGGATTGTGTATGGTGTATGACTTTCCTGCGTGTCAGTGCGCCCTAGCCCGTATCTACCCGGCACCCAACCCTGTGGCGGCCAGGTTCGAGGGATTTATCAATGGCGTTGAAATCGCTAACGGGTATCACGAATTGACCGATAGCGCTGAGCAGCGGGCACGCATGGTGGATGACTTGGCCGAGCGCCGCCGCCTCGGATTGCCGGCTGTGCCCATGGATGAGCGCCTGCTCGCTGCCCTGGCGGCGGGCCTACCCGATACCGCGGGGGTGGCGGTGGGGGTTGATCGCATCGTTCAATTAGCACTGAACGCCGGCTCCTTGGACGATGTGATAGCGTTCTCTTCGGCGCGATCGTGCGCCCCTTAACAAACCATTGAAAGCATGCCCGGCAATCCCAACGCAGTTTATTGTTCAAGGCTTGCGGTGATGGCAGACGCGGGGGAGCGTGGATTTGACGAACTTAACGGCCTGCGGTGTGTCTACCGCAGGCATGTGTTATCAGGCAAGCACAATTTTCGGGTTAGATGTCGATGGCTGGACAGAGCGCGGATCGCGCACTCGTCGAGAGGGTGCGTCAGGGCGATCGACGAGCCTTCGACTTGCTGGTACTGAAGTATCAGGGGCGCATCATAAAGCTTGTTGGCCGCTATGTGCACGACAGCTCGGACGCCCAAGATGTTGCGCAAGAGGCTTTTCTAAAGGCGTACCGGGCGCTGCCCAGATTCCGAGGCGACAGCGCTTTTTATACCTGGATATACCGGATCGCTATCAACACGGCGAAGAATTATCTGGCGGCGCAGAGCCGGCGCACACCACAGGGCGGATTCGAGCAAGTGGACGGGGAGTTGATGGAGCGCGATTCCCGGTTCGAGGATGTGGCGACCCCAGAGCACAATATACTTAGAGACGAAATTAAAAGCACGCTGACGCAGGCCATCGTCGAGCTGCCGGTGGATCTGCGCACGGCGGTGACTTTGCGCGAGTTGGACGGCATGAGCTATGAAGAGATTGCTGAAGCGATGGAGTGTCCCATAGGAACGGTAAGGTCGCGGATCTTCAGAGCCAGGGAGGCCATTAATCGACGACTTGAATCTCTGCTGGATTGAGTAATGAACGAACGAAGCAAAGAGTTGCTTTCAGCCCACCTGGATGGCGACCTCACCGAGGAGGAGGCTATCGAACTGGCTGACTATTGGGCCAATGAGCCGGCGCTGAGGGCCGTAGGCCGGCGCTATCAATTGGTTGGCGAGGTGCTGCGTACTCGCAATGACACAACTGAACCAGACTTTTGTCTTGTACAACGCCTGCGTCAACAGATAGATCGGCCTCCTGAGAGTGACCAAGGCGCGCCTATAAACGGGCCCCTGCCTATAGACTGTGCGAAGGAGCCGCGCCCGCCCGTGTTCCTGCAACCGGATGTTAAATCGGACCCTCGCTGGCGCAAAGCGGTCAAGCCGGCGGCGGCATTTCTTTTGGCAGCGGGTATTGCGGCGTTGGCCGTGGGTAGCGTGCGGATATGGAATGCCGGCAACGGCGCGAGCGAAAGTGCGCTTACTACCGCTAGCGCGAAGGTGCGGGCGGCATCTTCAAGGAGTGGCAATTGGAATGGAGCCGAACCTACAGTTGAACATAAGCTCAACACCTATCTTGCCAATCATAGCGAAGTATCGGGCGCCGGCAACTTACCAGCCTATGTGCGCAAAGTGAGCCATAGTGGTGAGGGGGGCCATAGTAGTGGGCCGGCCGCCAATGGACGCCAATAGCCCGCGTTGGCAACCGACCGTGCGGTGGGCGGCCGTGCGGTGGGCGGCCGCCACATTGCTGCTGGCAGCCTGCCAGACGGTACTGGCTGAGGAAGCTCGCCAGTGGCTTGACCGCATGGCGCAGGCGGCGCGAACACTGAGCTATGACGGGATTTTCATCTACAGGCGTGGTTCCGAGCTGCAGTCACTGCGCATCGTGCACAGGTTTGATGGCAGCGCAGAGCAAGAGCGGCTGCTGGCGTTGGACGGACTGCCACGGGAGGTTATTCGCAACCACGACTCTGTCACCTGTATCCTGCCGGCAGGCGCGCCAGTGATTGAAAGCAAGAGAAGCTTGCGTTCGATCAACACAGGACCGCTTTTCGCCGCGCCAGGGGTACCTGACACCTACGACATCAGGCTGAACGGTGAGGGACGCACGGCGGGCCGGCGCACGGTCCGGTTGAGTGTAATGCCGCGCGATACGCTGCGTTATGGTTACCGGTTGTGGATCGATCAAGCCACCGCTTTGTTGCTGCGCTCGGCTTTGATCGCACCGCAAGGTCAGGTGTTGGAAGAATTCATCTACACTAGTGTCGAAGTTCCTGTTGCGATCAGCGACAAAGCTTTGCGCCCGACTATAGGCGGGCGGGGCTTTACCGCGTATTCGAGCCGCATTGCACCGGGCGCGCAAGAAGAGCGACGCCCGTTCGACAGGCGTCCGGTTAGTCACGAAGGGTCCAACTGGCGTATAGCATGGATGCCACGGGGCTTTCAAATGCGCGAGCGCCTTGTGGGCACCGCGCCGGAGGATGGAGCTTTAGAGCATTGGGTGTTCACTGACGGACTCGCATCCGTTTCGGTGTTCATCGAACAATTCAAGCGTGAGAGCGACAGGCTGAACGGACATTCGGCACTCGGGGCCGTCAGCGCTTTTGGCCTGAGCGTCGGAGTCCATCAGGTAACCGTGGTCGGCGAAGTACCGCCGCAGACGGTTGAGCGCATCGGGCAATCGGTCGCCGCGGGCCACTGACGTTAGGAGCGATCGAGAGGGGGGCACTGTTATGAACACTGCTAAGTTGGCACCCGTCAATCTGCGGTGGTCGGCGGCATTGAATCTGTTGTTAAAATTTATCATTGGGCTTACCGTTGGATTCAGCGCCGAGACTATGGCGGCGCAGGCCCGGCTCCCGGATTTTGCCTCGTTGGTGAAGAGAAGTGCGCCAGCGGTCGTCAATATCAGCACGGTGCAAAAAAGCAAGCCGCGCCCAGGTACCACGCCGCCCTCGTTGCCGGAGAACAGCCCTTTCAATGAATATTTCAAACGGTATTTCAATAAGAAAAAAGAGTCCGATGAATTCGATTCTCAGTCCTTGGGGGCCGGTTTCATCATCTCTGCCGATGGTTACATCATTTCCAACAACCATGTGGTGAAGAACGCCGGAGCCGTTACCGTTAAACTCAATGATCGCCGTGAATTTCTCGCCCAGGTGGTGGGTGCTGACGAACGCAGTGATATCGCTCTGCTCAAGATCGAGGCACATGATCTACCCGTGGCCGTTCTGGGCCGGTCCGGCGAATTGCGGGTGGGGGAATGGGTATTGGCCATAGGCTCACCCTTCGGTTTGGAACACTCGGTAACGGTGGGCGTCGTGAGCTACAAAGGACGGCCTTTGCCACAGGCGAACTACGTGCCCTACATTCAGACTGACGTGGCCATCAACCCGGGCAACTCCGGTGGCCCGCTTTTTAATCAAGCCGGCGAGGTAGTAGGCGTTAATTCCCAGATCTTTAGCCGGACCGGCGGTTATATGGACATGTCGTTTGCGATACCTATAGATGTCGCCATGAACGTGGTGGAGCAACTGCGCAGCAAGGGCCGCGTGAGCCGTGGCTGGCTAGGCGTACTGATACAGGAAGTGACCGGTGAACTGGCTCAGACCTACGGACTCACACGCCCCGAGGGCGCGTTTGTAGCCAAGGTGTTAGATGGCTCGCCAGCAGCGGCGGGCGGGCTGGAAGCCGGCGATGTGGTCGTCTCGTACAACGGCCACCCGGTGCAGCGCTCCTCCGATCTGCCGCCCATCGTAGGTGCTTCGCCGGTAGGAGGCGCAGCACCGATCGTCGTGATTCGTAAGACGGAAGAAGGCTACGAGCAACTGGATCTGACCGTCACCACCGGAGAGCTGCCTGAAGAGGTGGTCGCGCAAGGAGCGTTGCAGCGCAAACTAAAAGCCCCGGGTGAGCAGCCCGTTTTAGGCGCTGAGTTACAGGATCTGGATACGGAGCAACGAAAAGCGCTTGGCGTAGGCGTACAGTGGGGGGTGCTCGTGCAGTCCCTTGAGGAGGGTCCATTAAAGCGGGCTGGTGTCGCCGACGGTGACGTCATCTTGACCCTTAACCACGCTGATATCAGAGACAGTGAACATCTCGCGCAACTGGCTCAAGATTTGCCACCGGATAAGCCACTAGCTCTGTATGTTCTACGCGGCGGTACCCATGTATTCCTGTCGTTGACAATAAGCGTCAATTGACGACCGAGAGAGAAAAGGTGAAATCAATCCGCATTCAACCGTAGGGCACCTCTAAAAATAGTCATTGTTTCGTGAGTGCAAGGAAGCACCGCGCGCACAACCGCAGTGTATAGGTGATACCTGAGGATCCGAGCACGGCGCTGACGCCGCAATCGCGGAAAAAGTGCATTTTTAGAGGTGCCCCGTATTGGAACGGGTATAATTCAAACGTTTGTGTAAAGCGATTTTAATCGCTTCCGTTCAGCATGGATACCGGTTTTGGGGGCGCCGCTTCGGCGCCCTTTTCATATCCAAGAGAGCAATACTCATGCAACCAAAGCGGTCGATTAACTTACCGGCGAGTGCACCTGATGCGGTTTGACTTCGCCACCTTACTCGTACTGCTGGTGCTCGTTTGCGGCATCATTTGGGCTATTGATGCGGCGTTGTGGGCACCCCGGCGGCGCCGGGACGCCGCTGAACGGGCCGATGCGGAGCGAGGAGATGCTGAACGAGATAGGGCTGCCGGCAGCGATGAATACGACGTTGAAATGCCCAAGATCGTCGAACTCGCCCGCTCGTTTTTTCCCGTGTTTTTGGTGGTGTTGCTCCTTCGCTCATTTTTGGTCGAACCGTTTCGTATACCATCGGGTTCGATGGTCCCGACGTTGTTGATCGGCGACTTTATCTTGGTCAACAAGTTCACGTACGGCATTCGTTTGCCTATTACTGATCACAAGATCATCGAAATTGGGACACCGCAACGAGGGGATATAGTGGTGTTCAGATATCCCGAAGACCCTGCCGTGCCTTATATCAAGCGAGTCGTGGGATTGCCGGGCGATAGGATTAACTACGAGAAAAAAAGAGTGCATATCAATGGCAAGCCGGTTCCTCTTGATCAAGTGCCTAGTCTCTACTCCGGGCGGGGATCACAAAGCCGGTTCACCGGCTTCATTCATCAGCGGGAAACCCTGGGCGAAAAAGAGCACTCAATACTGCTCAACCCGCGGCGGGCTAGGGCCTTTCCAATCGAGTATAAGGTACCTGAAGACCATTACTTTGTGTTAGGAGACAACCGCGATGAGAGCGCTGACAGCCGCGTTTGGGGATTTGTTCCGGACCAGAACTTAATTGGCAAAGCCTTCAAAATATGGATGCATTTCGATTGGGGGCATGGCGGTCCGCAATGGGAGCGGCTTGGAAGCGACATTGAGTGAAGCACTGCAGACAACCCTTCAAAACTCAGTAGTTTCGTCTAGGAGCACGATTATGATAAGTCGGCCTAGAGAGCAGCGCGGCATGAGCATATGGGTACTGATGTATATCGCTGTGACCCTATAGAATCGATGAGCAACTATTATGTCACCGGTGATTAGGGTCCAGTGACGGAACAACCTATGCTGGAAGATCCGGCGCTCAGGCGGCTACAGAAAACCCTGGGATACACCTTCAACAACCTGACTCATCTGCGCACTGCGCTGACCCACCGCAGCGCGGCGCCGTCGCACAACGAGCGCATGGAATTCCTAGGCGACTCGGTACTGGGCATGGTGGCGGCGGAGATGCTCTATGAACAGTTCCCGAACATGCGCGAGGGTGATCTGACCCGCGCTAGAGCCCAATTGGTCAAGCGCGAAACGCTTGTGCAGATGGCCCGCGAACTCAATTTGAGCGCCCATCTACAACTTGGACAAGGTGAGCTTAGAAGCGGCGGGCGTCAACGTGAATCGATATTGGCGGACACCTTCGAAGCTGTGGTGGGCGCCATGTATTTGGATGGGGGCTTGGACCGTGCACGTTCATTTTTAAACGAGCATTTGGCGCCGCGTATGAACACTTTGGCAGGTCCCGCGCCGAAGGACCCGAAAACTCGCCTGCAGGAGTTTTTGCAGGGTAAAGGCATTACTTTACCTAGCTATGAAGTGCGCGAAACAACCGGCCAGTCTCATAACCAGACATTTCATGTAGTGTGCTTCGTCCCTTCGCTTGCAATCGAAGGCTATGGCTGTGGAGGCAGCCGGCGGCGTGCCGAACAAGATGCCGCGGCCGGTGTGTTGGGCCAACTGAGTATCTCCGACAGTGCATAAACCTCATCGATTCGGTTATGTGGCTTTAGTGGGGCGTCCTAATGTTGGTAAATCAACGCTATTCAATCGGATAGTCGGCCAAAAAATCAGTATTGTGACCCGCCGGGCACAGACTACGCGCAACCGCATTTTAGGTATTTCAACCGGCGCTCACTGGCAGATAGCATTTGTGGACACGCCAGGTATGCACTTGCGGCAACGCGGCGCACTCAACCGCTATATGAACCGAACCGCACAGGGCGCACTAGCTGACGTCAATCTCGCCTTGTTCATGGTTGAAGGGGGCCGGTGGACGGACGAGGACAGTAATGTTCTTACGCAGATAGAAAAACGCGGCGTGGCCGCATTTTTACTCGTCAATAAAGTTGATCGGATCAAGCGCAAAGAAGGGCTGCTGCCTTTTCTAGAAGCATCCGCGTCGCGCTACCCGTTCTTGGAAATCGTTCCCGTATCCGCCTTAGCCGGCGACAATATCGAGCGTCTGATAGAACTGATTGTGCCGCGGCTGCCGGCGGGGGAGGCTGGCTTTCCCGATGACCAAATCACTGACAAAAGTGTCCGGTTTCTGGCTGCCGAGACGTTACGGGAAAAGCTCACCCGCCGTTTGGGCGATGAATTACCCTATGGTCTTGGCATTGAGATCGAGGCGTTCAACGAAACCCATAAGCTGACGTCTATAGGCGCCGTTGTTTGGGTGGAGCGGCCACAACACAAACCCATGGTCATCGGCAAAGGAGGGCGTTTGCTGAAGCGGGTAGGTAGCGATGCGCGCAAGGATTTGGAGTTATTGTTGGACACTCACGTGTACCTTCGTCTTTGGGTCAAAGTGCGCGATGGCTGGTCCAATGATGAGCGGGCTTTACGGCAGCTCGGATATCACGAGTGAGCCATAGTTCAGTCCTCGCTTATGTCTTGCATCAGCGTGCATATCGCGAGACTAGCGCCATTGTCGAAGTGATAACACGCGAATATGGGCGAGTAGGGGTCGTTGCGCGCGGCATCAGGTCAAGCGCGAAGAACCGCTCTGCGCTGACACCTTTTCAGCGCTACTGGCTGCAATGGAAAGAGCAGGGTGAACTGCAGCGGTTGGAAAAATGGGAGACGGACGGCGTTGCCCATCGCTTGCAGGGAACGACGCTAGTCAGTGGACTTTACGTCAACGAACTTTTGTTGAAGCTCATCGAGCGCCACGATCCGCACGCGCTTTTGTACGACGCTTATCAAGACACCGTAGGAGCATTGGCTACCGGTACCATGAGGCCGGGGATCGCACTTCGGTGGTTCGAGATGGCGCTATTGTCGGCTATCGGCTATGGCCCTGATTTTAGCCACGAACGCGACGGTGAGACGCCGCTGTCGCCGGATGCGTGCTATGGCTTTGAGCCGGATGAGGGCGCCTATCGTTGTGCACCAGATTCGCCCGGCTTGCAGATCAAAGGAACGACCCTGCTGGCGCTTGCTTCCGGGCAACTCACGGATGCCTCTCAACTACGCGAGGCGAAGGCGCTTATGCGCATGCTGATCCAATACCGCTTGCAAGATCGCACTATAGTGTCCAGAACGCTGTTCCGAGCGGGGGAACGCGAGCGGGCCAAAACCATAGGGTTGCAAACCGCTGAGGATGGCACGCGCAATATGCCGGCGTGCTGATCCGTTAACCGCTAATCTTTAGGCGCTAATCTTTAGGCGCTAATCTTTAGGCGCTAATCTTTAGGCGTAGAGTCCTGTTTATTCACCCCCGAGGGCGCTGGTGTGATGTTCGCTTCGCTCGCAGCAGCGGGCGCCGGCGGCGATGTGGTCGCGGGTTTTGCTGCTTGAAGCAGCGCACTGTTTTCCGCAGGCTGACCCCCACCAGTTGCACCAATGGGCTTTACCGTATCGTCCGTGCCGGCTTTGTTAGAGCCCTCTACCGTAGCCGCTACAGCCCGATGGTTGCCTGATTTATCAGTCATTGCTTCGCCGGTGCTTTTGGCCGCGGTGCTTGAGACGGATTCATGCCCGCCGCAAGATGACGATGCGGATTGTTTTTGCCCGTCGTTGCTGGCTGCGTCTTTAGTGGCCACTGCTTTGGATGGCGAGGCCTGGCTATCGCCATGCCCACCGGGTACGCTGGCCTCGGCCGCTCGCCGGTTTTCGCCAGCGGACTTGGCATGGGAGTGGGCGTTTTGGTCTTCAGGCTTGGCGTCTACCAGACCGTTGCGCGAAGCGCTTGGGACGTGCGGATTGTGTTCTTGTGAAGGGCCGTTAGAACCAGCGGTCGCCTCGCCATTGATCGCTTGCGCCGCGCTCTGCGCTGCCGCACCTTGCCCCCGTCCCCGCCGGCTACGGCCGCGGCCGCCGCGGCGCCCTCGGCGTACCCGTCCGCGCGGCGTGTTTTCATGCTCCGATTGATCTTCTTCGGACTCTGGCATATCTCCACCGGTGCCTTCACTGACTACAGTCATCACATCCTCCTCGTCTGCGTTTTGCACTGCCTGCTTACGTTCATCCCTGGCCCGGCCACCGCGCCGTACACGCTGTTCATTGCTATCGGAGCGACCGTCGGCACGGCCATCAGCGCGCCTGTCGCGCCCCGGCTGCTCTGGCTTGCTATGCTCTTGTTTTTGATTATCCTGGCGCTGGTTGGCCTGTTGCTCCTGGCGCCCCCGCGGTTGCTCGCCGCTGGGTCCACGCCGCCTCGATTTACCGCTGGAACGGCGCTCGTCACGGTTACGTATATCAGTCTTATTCTTTTGCTCCTTCTCCGGTTCGGATGCGGGCACTTGTGCGGCGGTGCTGAACAGGCTGGCCACAATGCGCTTAAAGAATCCCGGTTCAGACTTTGCCGTGGCCGTGCGCTGCATCGGGGGCGGCGGCGCTACGCGCTTCACTGCGGGTTCCGGCCCGGCGAGTGCCGATCGTTGGGTAGCGTAGCCCGGTAGTTCTTTTTCCGTTTCCGCTAGTTGATAGCTGGACTTGCTGTTGACGTCGTGCTCGGTGTCATCGTTGCGTACCCGCAGTAACTCGTAGTGAGGTGTCTCCATCGCCGTGTCCGGAGCCATGACCACGCCAACGCCGTGCCGCGTCTCGATCTCGACGATCGCCTCGCGCTTCTCATTCAGCAAGAAAGTGCCCACCTCTAGCGGCAAGCGGACTGCGACCTTACCGGTTTTCTCCTTCATCGCCTCTTCTTCGACTAGGCGCAAAATAGACAAAGAGAGCGATTCGGTGCTGCGAATAACGCCTTGACCGTTGCAGCGCGAACACACCACCAGGTGGGAGTCTCCAAGCGAAGGCCGCAGCCTTTGGCGCGACATCTCCAGCAGCCCGAAGCGGGAGATGCGGCCAACCTGTACACGCGCCCGGTCTTGTTTGAGTGCCTCGCGTAACCGGTTCTCTACTTCGCGCTGGTTCTTACTGGAAGTCATGTCGATGAAATCGATGACGATGAGCCCACCTAGATCGCGAAGGCGTAGTTGACGGGCGATTTCATCGGCCGCTTCCACATTGGTATTGAGCGCTGTTTCCTCAATGTCGCTGCCCTTGGTAGCGCGCGCCGAGTTGATGTCGATGGCGACCAGTGCTTCAGTATGATCGATGACGATGGCGCCCCCGGATGGCAGGCGCACGGAATGTTGGAAGGCCGATTCGATGCGCGACTCAATCTGATAGCGGCTAAAGAGTGGCACGCTGTCGTCGTAGCGTTTTAGCTTGCGCAGATTTTGCGGCATGACCTGCTCTACGAAATCGCGCGCTTTGCCAAAAATTTCCGCATCGTCAATCAACACCTCATTTAAGTCCGGTGCGAAGTAATCGCGTATAGCGCGCACGATGAGATTGCTTTCCTGATAGATGAGAAACGGCGCCGGGCGTTCGGAGGCGTTTTCAATAGCGGTCCAAACTTTCAGCAGATAGTCCAAATCCCACTGTAATTCCTCGGCCGAGCGGCCAACGCCAGCAGTGCGCACTATAAGTCCCATGCCTGTGGGAATATCGAGCGTACTCAGAGCTTCCTTGAGATCGGCTCTCTCATCGCCCTCGACCCGCCTGGATATACCACCGGCGCGCGGGTTATTCGGCATCAAGACCAAATAGCGCCCGGCCAAGCTGATAAAGGTGGTAAGCGCCGCCCCCTTATTGCCCCGCTCTTCTTTCTCCACCTGCACGGTCAGCTCTTGCCCTTCGCTAACGACATCTTTGATGCCGATGCGCCCGCTTTCGGCGCTATCGGTGGTCTTATAGTATTGGCGGGAGATCTCTTTGAAAGACAAGAAACCGTGGCGCTCCGAGCCAAAGTCCACGAAAGCGGCCTCCAAGCTCGGCTCGATCCGGGTGATTTTGCCTTTGTAAATATTGGCTTTTTTCTGCGCCCTGGAAGGTACTTCTATATCCAGATCATGTAGATGTTGGCCATCTACGATAGCCACGCGCAGCTCTTCTGGCTGCGTCGCGTTGATAAGCATCCGTTTCATTTAGTCTCCCCAAAAGGAATACCGGCGGCGCACAGCCGCTCGCTGAGTTGTTTGCATAAAGCGGACCCTGGGCGGGGAGGTCCCACTCCGCTAGGCGCGACAGCTTATTTGCACGCGGCGCGCACATATTCCCAGCGGGGACTCGCCAAGTGCTGCGTTCAAGCCGCCGCTCGTTCGACTGCGCGCGTTCATCGCGCTACACCACGAAGCACCCTCCCAGGGGCTTCGCGTCAAGGCCGGTATGCCTATGATCCCGATGCCGACAACGATCTGACGGAGATCTGGAACACCGCCCTTTAGAGGTCCGGTTATTCGCCTAACAGGCGGTGCCGAAGGCTCATGCATCCGTCACCGCGGGTGCTCGGTTAAGTGAGCACTGCTCGCCAATCTAGGGGTTTGTGGGCACGGGTTTTTCATGCATTGTGTTGCTCGTGCCCACCCGCATGGCGCCGGTACAATATAGCAATGTCAATACGCAACAGCAATGTAAGCAGTGCACGCACGCCTAAGGCGGTGGAGAAAACCCGCTGGATCGTGGCCCAAATCGGCGCCCGTGAGCACTATGCATTGGCCCGCTGTGCGCATAGCAACGGAGGTCTTAGCTGCTTTTACACCGATGTTTGGTGCCGTTTCGGTCAGACCACGCTCGCGCGCGGCCCGCGCGTATGCCGTGCCCTGGCCGGCCGTTGGCACGATGATCTGCGCTATGCCCAAGTGCGCACCTTAGGTCTTCGTGTAGCCATTGGCGCGGCGCTGGCCGGGCGGGCGGGCGATAGCCGGCAGTTACATTTCAACTTCATCAAAGCTGGTCGCCGCTTCGCGCAAATCCTGGCTGCGCAGTTGGCGAGGTGCCCACTTGAAGCAGGCCGTGATGTATTCATCGGCTATAACACGGCTAGTCTAGAGACGCTGCGGGCCCTGCGGGAACGGGGTATCAGCACCTTGCTGGCCCAGATAGATCCTGCCAGAACCGAGGCTGCTCTGGTGGCTGGCGAACATCGCCGGTGGCCCGGCTGGCAGCCGCACTCGGGCGCTGGCATCCCTGAAGAATACTGGGCGCGAATGCACGATGAGTGGTGCGAGGCGGATGCTGTGGTGGTGAATTCGGGTTGGTCCAAACGGGCGCTTGAAACCCAGGGAGTGCCGGCGGATAAGATCCACATAGTGCCGCTCGCCTACGAGCGTCCTAGGGGAAGTGCGAGTGGCCGAATTCGCCGGGCGGCCTCGCGGCGAGGCCCGCTGATGGTGTTGTTTCTAGGGCAAGTGAACCTGCGCAAGGGAATACCGTACTTGCTGGCAACCGCCGCCCGCTTGCCAAATGATATCGAGGTAACAGTCGCAGGCCCCATTGCCATTGCCGCAGACAAAATCGCCGCGGCGCCCGCTAATGTGCGTTTCGTCGGTACTGTTGCCCGCGCTGATATCGGTAAGTACATGGACCAAGCCGACGTATTCGTCTTACCGACCGTGTCCGACGGCTTCGCCATCACCCAATTGGAAGCGATGGCTTTTGGACTTCCGGTAGTGGCCACCAGCAGTTGCGCGCAAGTGGTTACGGATAAGATGGACGGCCGGGTGGTGCCGCCGGGCGATGTCGATGCGTTGACGGGCGCTTTGGCCGACATCGCCGGCGATGCCGGCGCGCTGGAGGCGTATTCCACCGCCGCTTTACGCACGGTTGACCGCTACTCCTTGGCAAGAGTGGCTGTGGAGTTGGACATGGTGGCGCAGCAGGTGGTGGCTTCGTCAGGGCTGGATGGGAAGTAGAAACAGCACAAAGTAGGTAATGAGTTCTAATGGGGCAAGCCACGGAAGTTCGCTATATCACCGTCGCTAATGAATATGCTGGCCAGCGCATCGACAACTATCTCGCCCGAATCCTGAAGGGCGTGCCCAAATCGCTGCTTTACGGGCTTTTGCGGCGCGGCGAAGTGCGTGTCAACAAAGGCCGGGTACGTCAGCACCGCCGTCTGGAGCAAGGCGATGTGGTGCGTATTCCACCGCTGCAGGTGGCGCCGGAGCGGGTCCATCGGCTGCCCCATTGGCTGGAGCACAGGCTGCGGGGCGCTACGCTGTTCGAGGATGACAGGTTATGGATAATCAACAAACCGAGCGGGGTGGCAGTCCATGGAGGTAGCGGTGAGAGTACCGGCCTCATCGAAGCGTTGCGGCTGATGCGCGGGGATTTGCCTTATTTGGAACTCGTACACCGGTTGGATAAAGAGACCTCGGGTTGCTTGCTCTTAGCCAAACGGCGTAGCACTCTTCGTGCCGCCCATGAAGCATTGCGCGAACGCCACGCCGAGAAAACATATCTCGCGTTGGTGGCCGGCAAGTGGCCCGCGCACCTGCGGCGGGTGCAAGCCCCCTTACAGAAAAACGTATTGCGCTCAGGAGAGCGCGTGGTCAAGGTACACGAGCACGGTAAGGCGTCGCGAACGGATTTTTCGATCATGCAAGCAACGCCGCAGGCCACCTTGTTGCAGGCCAAACCGGTCACCGGACGCACTCACCAGATCAGAGTGCACTGCGCTGCCAGTGAGCATCCAGTAGCGGGCGACCTCAAGTACGGTGACTATAAGGTCAACGCGAAGATGGCTGATCTCGGTTTGAACCGGCTGTTTCTGCACAGTCATACCTTGAAGCTAAAAGCCTTGGGTGTGGATGTTAAAGCGCCGCTGGCGGCAGTCTTGACTGAAGTGCTCGAACGTCTGGGGCTGCATGGTGGCTGATCCGCGCTCCCAGCTTTTGCTCTGCGACTGGGACGGAACGCTTAGCGATAAACCCGTACCAAGCCCTATCTAGTAGATAGTGTTTGAACTGTTGGAAATGACCGGCATTGAAAATGAGTGAAATACCCAGCACTGCCGCCTCACGTCCGTCCGAGACGCCGTGGGAGCGGACCCTTATCTGCGAGCTGGCCCGCGAGGCGTTAAAAGAGCAGCGCCGGGGCCGGCGCTGGAATATCTTCTTTAAGCTCGCCTTCCTTATCTACATCACCGTGGCGTTATTTCTGTACACACCGGGCTCGTTGTTCGATGATGAAGAGCAAGGACCACACACGGCTTTGGTGGATATTTCGGGCACTATCTCCGCTGACTCGGAGGCTAGCGCCGATCGCATAGTGACCGGGTTACGGGCAGCGTTTAAGGATGAAGAGGCTAAAGGCGTCATTATTCGCATCAACAGTCCGGGTGGGTCGCCAGTGCAAGCAGGCTATATCTACGATGAAATCCGCCGGCTCAAGGCCGAGCACCAAAAGAAAAAAGTGTTTGCCGTTATCGGCGATCTGTGTGCCTCGGGTGGTTATTACATCGCCGTCGCCGCCGATCAAATCTATGCCGACGAATCGAGCCTGGTGGGAAGTATTGGTGTGCTGCTAAATGGCTTCGGTTTGGTGGAAGCGATGAACAAAGTCGGTGTTGAGCGCCGGCTCTACACGGCGGGTGAAAACAAAGGTTTTCTAGATCCGTTCTCGCCCGTCAACGAAGGGCAGGTGGAACATCTGCAGGGCGTGTTGGACGTTTTGCATCAGGAATTCATCCGTGTTGTGCGTGAGGGGCGTGGTGCACGGCTGAAGGGCGATGAGCAGCTGTTTTCTGGGTTGATCTGGTCTGGCGCGGAAAGCAAAGAACTCGGATTGGTTGATGCGTTCGGCAGTGCCAGCTACGTCGCTCGTGAGATCCTAGGAGCTGAACGGATCGTCGATTACACACCACAGCCGGGTCTGCTCCAGCGTTTCGCCGACCGCGTCGGGGTAGGTTTGGCGCGAGCGATAAGCACCCAGTTCGGGGTCAATCCGGTGCCGCGCTGACCGCCGGTTAGGTAACGGGGCCAGATAGTGGCGCCGTAGAAGTTAGCGTGAACAGGCCCTATGCGAGAACATCGAAGCCGAATTCTTCAAGCATCCCGCTTAGACGGATCAATGGCAGCCCGATGAGTGCACTTGGATCCTGTGTACGGATGTGCGTGAACAGGGCGCAGCCTGCGCCCTCCGCGCGGATAGCACCGGCACACTGATAGGGTTGATCCTTGAGCAGGTAGGCTTCTATGCGCTCTTTAGATAGAACTTTGAAACCAACGGTTACTTCCACCATATCTACACTGTGTTGCCCGCTGATAGCGTCGAGTACACAAATACCGGTGAGGAAGTGCACTTCTTTGCCACTGGCCGCTTCGAGTTGGGCCACAGCGCGCTCATGGCTGTGGGGTTTGCCAACGATGGCGCCATTCACGACGGCGACCTGATCAGCGCCAATAATCAGGCTCTCGGGACACGCTTCGACTACCGCGAGCGCTTTTTCGTGGGCTAGCCGGCGCACTAGAGCGCCAGCACTCTCGCCGGGCCTGGGCGACTCGTCGATCTCGGGGGACTGGGTCGTGAAAGGTACCCCTAGATCGTTCAGCAACTGCCAGCGATACATCGAGCTTGAACCTAGAACCAATGTTCGAGCCGTCATCTTTCATTACACCTGCGAACTTTAGACTTGAAGGATCGCAGACATGCAGGCCTAGACAGGGGGAGCTTTTGACACATGCTGCTCGGAATCAATACTATTGTTTGTTTGTGGCCGCCGCCTTTTATGTTGACACCATCGCCAATCACACCACTCAGGCCGTGCCAGAACAACTATTTTCGCCGATAAAACTCGTTGAGCGGGCTGCTGTTTTGCGTGGCACCGTGCCTCTCAACTCGTTTGAACGGCTTTTGGAGGCGGCAGGTGGCAGGCAAGCTGATGCGGTAGAGTACTGTCTGTACTTTCGCCGCGATGAACACGGCAACGCGATAGTGACCGGTGAAGTGGCGGCGGTACTGGAACTCGAGTGTCAAAGATGCCTTGCGCGCTTCGCCCACAAGGTACGCGCTGAGGTGCAGGTGGAGTTCGTGAAAGAGGCGGACGCGCAGGCAAAGTTACCAGGCTTCGATGCGGTGTACGTGAAACAACCGGCGCCACTAGGATTATTTCTGGAAACGGAGTTGTTGCTCGCGCTTCCATTCGCACCGGCTCACAAACAACCAATGTGCCGTATTGATGAACGCTATGCTGAGGCCAAGGCCGATGATACCGCCTATACCAAGGCATCACCTTTCGCGGTGTTGCGTGAATGGGTGACGCCGGCTAATGGCCCAGAGCAGTAAAGATAGATCGATAGGGGCGATGGGCGTGCGCCGCATTTGCAGATAGTTCAACTCAATCCGAGGAATCAACTGAATGGCTGTTCAACAAAATCGTAAAACCCGCTCCAAACGCGGTATGCGGCGCGCCCATGACGGCTTATCTAAGCCGGTCCTATCGCGCGATCCTATGACCGGGGAGACTCACCGCCGCCATCACGTTACCTCGGACGGTTATTACCGCGGCCGCCAAGTCTTCGAGAATAACGAGGAAGATTAGCGCTTGACTCTTACTGTCGCCCTCGATGCGATGGGGGGAGACCACGGACCGTCCGTGGTCGTGCCTGCCGCGCTTAGAGCAGCACGTATGCGCGGTGATTTACAACTGGTGTTAGTGGGTGATTGCGCGCGTATCGAGCCTCACCTAAAAGGTGTACCCGCGGTGGTGAGGGAGCGATCCATCCACCTGCGCCACGCATCGCAGACGGTGGATATGGATGAGCCTCCGGCTCAAGCCATGCGCACCAAAAAGGACTCCTCAATGCGCGTCGCCATCGATCTGGTGAAAAATGGGGAGGCACGGGCTTGTGTGAGCGCCGGTAATACAGGCGCGCTCATGGCGACGGCGCGCTTTGTCTTAAAAACCCTGCCCGGCATAGACAGGCCTGCCATCTGCTCCACGCTGCCAACCATAGACGGCATGACTCATATGTTGGACCTAGGCGCCAATGTGGAGTGCACCGCGCAGCATTTGGTGCAATTCGCGGTCATGGGCGCTTCTCTGGTGAGCGCTGTGCATCACGTCCCGAATCCACGGGTTGGCTTGCTCAACATCGGCGAGGAAGACATTAAAGGCAACAAGCAAGTCAAGCAGGCTGGACGCATGCTGGAAGCCTCGGCGCTCAACTACGTCGGCTATCTGGAGGGAGACAATATCTACAAGGATGTCGCAGACGTAGTCGTGTGTGACGGCTTCTCCGGAAACGTCGCCCTCAAGTCGAGTGAAGGGGTAATTCATCTGGTGAGCAGTTTCATGCAACAGGAGTTCGAGCGTAATCTTCTGACACGATTGGCCGGGCTCGCCGCGCTGCCGGTATTGCGCTCGCTGCGCCGCCGTCTTGACCCTAGGCGCTATAACGGCGGTGCTTTTGTGGGCTTGCGTGGCGTTGTGGTCAAAAGCCACGGTGGCGCCGACAGTTATTCTTTTTGCAATGCGATCATCGCCGCCGCCGAAGCGGCGGCTGGCGATCTCACCTCGCGCATCGAAACGCAACTCGGTGGAACGCTAGAGCAGGCAGTAGCTGGATGAAGTACGCGAGTATCAAGGGTACGGGAAGTTACCTGCCAGAGAAAATCGTTACTAACGACGAACTGGCGGCCATGGTAGATACCTCGGATGAATGGATCCGCGAGCGCACCGGTATCCACCAGCGGCACCGCTCGGCGGACGGGGAGGGCACCGGACAGATGGCCGAAGCCGCCGCACGTCATGCGATGGACGCAGCCGGCGTATCCCCTGAGGACATAGACCTTATCGTGCTGGGTACTACCACCCCGGACCGGGTCTACCCCGCCACCGCCTGCCAAGTTCAAGCGCGGCTCGGCATCGCCGGTTGCGCCGCCTTCGACGTGCAAGCGGTCTGTTCCGGATTCATCTATGCCCTGGGTGTGGCGGAGAAGTTCATCCGCACCGAAAGCGCCACACGGGCATTGGTTATAGGAGCAGACGTGCACTCGCGGTTGCTCGATTGGGCTGACCGGTCCACCTGTATTTTATTCGGCGACGGTGCCGGCGCTGTCGTTATCGAGGCGTCGGATGAACCGGGGATAATGTCCTCTCACCTACACGCCGATGGGCGCTACGAGCCGTTGTTGTATGTGGACGGCAGTGTCGCAGATGGCTATGACGCACAAAGCGCCGGTCCAGCGGTCACCCGCATGCAAGGCAACGAGGTCTTCAAAGTCGCGGTCCGCACCCTGGGCCGAATTGTCGATGAAACCCTAGCGGCCAATGGCCTCAAGCGGCAGGCGGTGGATTGGTTGATCCCGCACCAGGCGAATCTGCGCATCATCCAAGCGACGGCCAAAAAGCTGCGCTTGCCCATGGACCGGGTGGTAGTGACGGTGGACAAGCATGGCAATACCTCAGCCGCTTCTGTTCCTCTCGCCTTGGACACGGCGGTGCGCGATGGCCGCATCAAACGCGGTGAGATTCTCCTACTGGAAGCTTTTGGTGGCGGCTTTACTTGGGGTTCTGCCCTGGTGCGCTTCTAGCCTTCAACCGTCTTTCACCGAATCCGAGAAGAGTGCTATGAAATTAGGCATGGTGTTCCCCGGACAGGGGTCCCAATCAGTGGGCATGCTAGCGCAGTTGCATGCTAGCGAGTCGTGTGTGCGCACCACGTTCGAGGAAGCGTCCAATGCGCTCGCGTTCGATCTAGGCAAGCTCATGTTGGAGGGCCCCGAGCTAGACCTTAACCGTACCTACAATACGCAGCCGGCAGTGCTGACCGGAGCGGTGGCTATGTGGCGGGTGTGGTGCGCGCGGGGCGGCCCGCGCCCGGCATTACTCGCCGGCCACAGCGTGGGCGAATTCGCCGCTTTAGTGTGCGCCGAGGCATTGCCTTTTGCCGAGGCGGTAAGTTTCGTTGCCGAGCGTGGCCGGTATATGCAAGAGGCAGTGCCGGAAGGAGAGGGCGCCGTGGCCGCGATTCTAGGTCTTGATGATGGTGCGGTAGCCGCTGTGTGCGAGGAAGCGGCTCAAGGCGAGGTGGTCTGTGCGGTCAACTACAATGCCCCCGGACAAGTGGTCATCGCGGGGCATACCGCCGCCGTCGAGCGTGCTCTGCAAGGAGCCAAAGAGGCGGGGGCGAAAAAAGCCATGATGTTGCCGGTCAGTGTGCCCGTGCATTGTGAACTCATGCGCGCGCCTGGGGAGCGCCTGCTGCCGTCTATAGACGCGCTCAATTTAAGCGCGCCCCAAATCCCGATCATTCACAACGTGGACGTCAAGACCCATGTCACCGTGGATGAGATTCGGGCAGTGTTACGTCCTCATGTTTTCAGTCCGGTCCACTGGGCCCGCACCGTGCAGCATATGGCTGAGGCAGGTGTGGGCAACATGATTGAATCCGGTGCGGGTCGTGTCTTGTCAGGTCTGGCTAAACGTATAAGCCGCAGTATCGCCACCCATCCCATCTTCGATGATGCATCGGTGGACAAAGCACTCGCGGCACTGGGCAGCGCAGCAAAGGGGGCTATGCCATGACCCCGCTTACCGGAGAGACGGCGTTGGTCACTGGTGCGAGCCGCGGCATTGGCGCCGGTATCGCCGATGAGCTGGTGGCCCTGGGCGCTTTCGTCGTCGGTACCGCGACCAGCGGCAGCGCGGTTGATGCTCTGGCCCGAAGATTGGGCGATGCGGGCGCTGCATATCGCTACGACGCTTATGATTGGAGCACAGGGGAAGCGTTGCTGGCGGCACTGGCCGGTTCTGATCGAATGCCGGCGATATTGGTTAACAACGCCGCCATCAACCGCGACACGCTCTTGATGCGGATGAAGGACAGCGATTGGTCGGAGGTTATAGACACCAACTTGACGGGGGTATTCAAGCTGACGCGGGGGTGTTTACGGGCCATGGTAAAAGCCCGCCATGGGCGTATCATCAATCTGACTTCGATCGTTGGGGCTACAGGCAACAGCGGTCAGGCCAACTACGCAGCGGCTAAAGCCGGTCTCATCGGTTTCGGTAAATCCTTGGCCCGGGAAGTGGCCTCGCGCGGCATCACCGTCAATTGCGTATCGCCAGGCTTCATAGACACGGATATGACCCGTGCGCTCACTGAACAGCAGTGCGAGGCATTGACCACACAGATCCCGATGGGGCGTCTAGGCAGCCCCGTGGATGTGGCCAAGTGCGTAGCATTCTTAGCCTCTAATGACGCCGCCTATATCACGGGACAAACACTGCATGTAAACGGTGGTATGCTGATGTACTAATATGTGCTTCATAAAAAAGATTAACTTTTCTCTGCAACACCTTGATTCTCAACAGAGTTTCTTGTAAATGTTGCATTCCCGTAATACCTTGAAAAGGTTCCTTATTTCACTAAACTACGCCTCGTGCCCTGTGTGGTATGTACGTATGGGAGGATACAAATCGTCATGAGCACGTTCGAAGAACGCGTCAAACAGATAGTTGTTGAGCAGCTTGGCGTGAAAGAGGAGGACGTATCCGGGGATTCGTCCTTTGTTGATGATCTCGGTGCTGACTCTTTAGATACCGTTGAACTCGTAATGGCTTTCGAAGAAGAATTCAATTGCGAGATCCCGGATGAAGAAGCCGAGAAAATTACGACTGTGCGCGAAGCGTGTAGCTACATTAGTGCTAATGCAGAACTTTAAGGCGCAGGCAGGCCCCTACCAATTTGAACAAAGCTGAGTTAGGCGGTCTGCTGAGTCCAAGATACCCTGGCCGGGGATACCTTAGAAGCCACGCTAGCCTTGGCCGGCGTGGCTCTTTCATATACCGCATCCATCTCTGATTTCATTGCAGGCCGCGTAATGGCTAGCCCTGCGTCAAGACAAACCGACTAATACGGGACTAAGATCCAGGCTCGATAAGAGTACCGGGACATTAGTCCTGAGCGAGGTAGTACCGTGAGACGTCGAATAGTAGTGACCGGATTGGGGTTAGTGACGCCCGTGGGCAATACCGTGGCCGATACCTGGGAGGCAATCAAGGCTGGGCGTAGCGGCATAGCTCCCATCGATCTATTCGATGTTTCCAATTTTCCTAGCCGCATCGGCGGCACCGTCAAAGACTTTGACAAAGACACCTACCTCAGTGCCAAAGACGCACGCAAAATGGATCCCTTCATCCACTACGGCATCGCCTCGTGTATTCAAGCAATCGAAGACTCCGGTGTAGAGATCAGCGATGAGAATGCGGCCCGCATAGGCATAGCGTACGGCTCAGGTATAGGCGGCCTGCCAGGCATTGAGCGGGGTCATGATAGTTATCTGGCTGGCGGACCGCGGAAGATCTCCCCCTTTTTTGTGCCATCGAACATCATCAATATGGTCGCCGGCAATCTGTCGATCCGCTACGGCATAAAAGGGCCCAGCTACGGCATTGTGGCCGCGTGCGCCACCGGTACTCACAATATCGGCGATGCGGCACGCATGATCGAACGCGGTGACGTTGACGTCATGATCGCCGGGGGCTCAGAGATGGCGATGTCCCCCACTGGACTTGGCGGCTTCGCTGCTGCCAAAGCGTTATCGACCCGCAATGACGAGCCGGAGCAGGCGAGCAGACCGTGGGATGTGGAGCGTGATGGTTTCGTACTGGCTGATGGTGCCGGCGCCTTGGTGCTCGAATCGCTGGAGCATGCGACAGTGCGCGGTGCGCCGATCTATGCCGAAGTGAGGGGCTTTGCCATGACCAGCGATGCCTATCACATGACGCTGCCGCCCGATGATGCCGATGGTGCGAGCCGCTGCATGAACCTGGCATTAGCAGATGCGGGTGTCAATCCTGATGAAGTCGATTACATCAATGCCCATGGAACATCGACACCGGCGGGAGATGTGGCTGAGACACGGGCCATAAAAATGAGCTTGGGCGATGCGGCCAGTAAAGTAGCCATCAGCTCGACCAAATCCATGATCGGCCACCAACTAGGCGCGGCGGGCAGCGTTGAGGCGGCGTTTTGCGTATTAGCGATCCGCGATCAAGTGGCGCCGCCGACCATCAATTTGGATAATCCCGGCGAGGGTTGCGACCTCGATTATGTACCGCACACTGCCCGTGAGATGAAGATCGCTATCACTGTCAGCAACTCGTTCGGATTCGGTGGTACCAACGGTTCGTTGGTGTTCAGCCAACTCACCTGACAATGATAGGCGCCTGACCATGTTGGGCTCGAGCTTGAGAGGCTTTGGTCTTGGGCTCGCAGTCGTGACGGTTGCGGCTGTTGGCATCATATTCGCCGGTTATCTCGACTTGTTAAAGCCCTTCGGCCCACACGTTCTAGCGGCCCAGACGAACGCGGCTTATGCCGTGCCTAGTGGCACCCGCTTCTCCGATCTGGTGCGAGACTGGCAGCAACGGGGTTTTATCTCCAACCCGTACGCGCTGCGATGGTATGGTCGCATCAGCAAAGACGCACAGCATATCAAGGCCGGCGAATACACCATTGAAGAAGATGACACGCCACTCAGCTTGCTTCGCTCGCTGGTCAAAGGCCGCACCGTTCAACACGCGATTACCCTGGTCGAAGGGTGGACTTTCAAACAGATCCGGGCCGCCATTGCCCAAGAGGCAAAACTAAGTCAGACCCTGGTGGGACTTGATGAGGTGCAGATCATGGCCCGGCTAGGGGCCGGCGGGCAGCACCCCGAAGGCCGCTTTTTTCCCGATACTTACTACTTCACGCGAGGGCAAAAAGACATTGATGTATTGCAGCGGGCACACGCCGCCATGCGCTTATATCTCGCCGCTGCCTGGCCTACCCGTGCAACCGGGCTGCCATATGACTCGCCTTACGATGCATTGATCATGGCTTCCATCGTCGAGAAAGAAACCGGCGCCGCGCAAGAGCGTGAAGCGATAGCCGGTGTCTTAGTGCGCAGACTTAAGAAAAATATGCTGCTGCAGACCGATCCCACCGTTATTTATGGCATGGGCGAGCGGTATGCAGGCAATATTCGTAAGAAAGACTTGCGCGAAGACACCCCCTACAACACCTATGTGCATAAAGGCCTGCCCCCCACGCCCATCGCTAACCCGGGCGCCGCCGCCATAGACGCCGCACTCAATCCGACCAGTGGTAGCGCTCTATATTTCGTGGCTAAAGGTGATGGCACCGGTACCCATGTGTTCTCCGATACCTACGCGCAACACCGCCGGGCGGTCGAAGCTTATCGCGCGCGGTTGAGGAAAAGAAGCTAGTGTCAGCGGTGACTGAACAGGGCCGCTTTATCACTTTCGAAGGCGGGGAGGGGGCCGGCAAGTCCACTCAAATCAGACGGATCGAACAGATTTTAAAACTGCGTGGAGTAGACGTGGTAGTCACGCGTGAACCGGGCGGCACTCCATTAGCCGAAGACATTCGCGAGTTGGTACTGGCGCCACGCGATGAACCGGTTGGACAATGGACCGAGTTGCTCCTCATATTCGCCGCCCGTGCCCAGCATCTTTATGGTTTGATAGAACCCGCTCTAGTACGGGGACAATGGGTGCTTTGCGACCGCTTCACGGATGCAACCTACGCCTATCAGGGAGCAGCGCGCGGACTCGGCGGCGCGCGGGTAGAGACCTTAGAGGCCATGGTGCAAGGAGCGCGCAGACCGGATCTGACCTTCGTATTCGACCTTGATGTCAACATCGGGCTGCAGCGGATCAGTGACCGCGGTCGAGGGCATGATCGGTTTGAACGGGAGAAAACCGCGTTCTTCAAGCGGGTGCGCCAAGCTTACCTGGAGCGCGCTTGCGCATCACCCCGACGCTACTGCATTCTAGATGCCAGTCAAACTATCGATGCGCTCACACGGCAGATTGCCGCTCGATTGATGGAATTGTAGATCGGATGGAGATTTATCCGTGGCATGCTAAAACCTGGCGCCGCCTGTTTGGGATTATCAACGAGGGCAGGGTGCCTCATGCATGGGTACTCAGTGGTCCGCTCTACACGGGCAAGTCGAAGTTCGCAAAGCAATTGAGTTTCGCTTTGTTGTGCGAGCGTCGGCGCGAAGAGGGCGCCTGCGGGCAATGCCGGAGTTGCCGCCTCGCGGTGCAAGGCGCTCATCCGGACTTCTTGCATATTAAGATACCGGAACAAAAGCAGGAGATCGGCATCGACGCGGTCCGGGAGATGACCAGCCAAGCTATGCTCACCCGGCAACTGGCGGCTTATAAAACGATCATCATAGAACCGTTAGACGCGATGGGCCTTAGCGCGGCGAATGCGCTCCTCAAGATCCTTGAAGAACCTCCCGAGGGTACAGTTTTTATCAGCATCACCCACCGCCGCTCCGCCGTCTTGCCAACTATCATGAGCCGGTGCCAGAGGATCGATCTGCCAGCGCCGGCGAGGAAAAACGCGCTGCGATGGTTGCACACTCAAATAGCCGAGGAGCGGGTGGAGGAGTTATTAGACGCGGCTGAAGGTCTGCCTTTACGCGCTCTTCAGTTGTCCGAGGACCGGGATATCTTGAATTTGAGGGCCAATCTGCGGCGCGATCTATCTGCTCTCATGCGCGGGCATCTAGCGCCGCTGGAGGCGGCCAAGGAATGGAGCAATGCACCGCTTGATGAAACGGTCGCCTGGATGCTATCCCTCGGTCACAATCTCATTAAGCAGTGCATGAGCGATCCCGCAAGTGCGCCCAAGTTGGACGTACGTGCCCTATACGCCATACTGGACGAGGTAGCCGAGGCGAAACGTGCCCTGGCCGAACGGGCTAATCTCAATGGCACACTCATGCTGGAAACATTGGCGCTGGCATGGGCGGGAGCGGCGCGCCAGGAACGTTGACGCCGAGAGCTAGCTATAGCGCTGTGATGTCGTCGATAGCGGCCTTAATACGCTTTGCTTTAATGACGCCTTGTACATGCTCTGTTGTCCTACGGTACCGGCCCGATAACGGATCGCGGTGCACGTAAACAGCGGTTCTGGCGGATGTGCGGCGTACATCAATAACCCAATATTCCGCAATAGCATGGCGCGCGTATAGCATTGCTTTCTCACCTCGGTCTAAAGATAGCGAGGAATCGGCGACTTCGATGACAAGTAGCGTATCGCCAGCACTCGGGTGATGTGCATCGTAGTCACCGGAACGCACGAGCACGAGGTCGGGCTCCGGCCATGTATCTTCAGCCAATGCGAGTGGTTGTTGCACTCGCAGATGAAACAAGCCGGTATCGAGTTGAGCACTAAGGTTGTGCATGAGCGTGGTGACGACGTTCGCGTGTCGTGGATTTATCGGCACCATTCGAAGCAGTTCCCCCTCGATCAACTCAAGGCGCTCTCTAGGGTCGATGAGGCCGGATTGAATCGCCTGAAAGTATCTCGCTGCCGTCCACTGCCAACGCGCTTGTGTCAATACGCTCATCGTTCGCTGGCCTCCAGCAACGGTTGCAATCCCTCTAGATAAGCCGAGTTCGCCCGGTGGCTTTCTTTGTCATTGTAGTCAGTCGCCCAATGTTGCGGAATATGAAAGTTCGCATAATGTATATTATGTAAAGTTCATGATCCCCTAGGCACCGATTCATCAGGTGGCCGAAATTGGTGCCCGGGGCCGGACTCGAACCGGCATGGCGTTTCCGCCCACGGATTTTAAGTCCGTTACGTCTACCAATTTCGTCACCCGGGCATGGCGCAGCATTGTAATGGAGGTTACCCGCCATGCCCATGGACGAGCCTTCTCAATCATCAACAACGCCTTCGCCAGTGTACCCGGCCACGGCACCCAGCCACTATTGGGGTTTTCATCGATCAGTTGTAAGACGCGAGCATTGGGCACCCTTCACAGAACTCACCTCGCCGCTGGTGTCATTGATGGTGAGTTCCTTCGGGATCCATCTCGTTCGGCTATAATGGAAACCTGCGGATGGGGGCTGTTCCCCTGCCCTCCTCAGTGGCCACACCACTTCGCCCGCTCTTCACGCAAGTCCTGCCCAGAGATCATATTCGGGTAACGGCTTGCTTTTATGTCGTAGAAAAGCGTCAGCTTGCCGCTTACCCCCTGGCGCAGATCCTGCCTGATGCACACTGCGAATAGACCACACACTACCGTCAAACGATCTTCGCACCAGCTCCAAGGGATCAACCCGCCGATCGGTGATACCCCCAAACCGCAGTACTAGCGTCGCCTCGGGAGTGCAGACTTTCGCCGCATTGTTCCACACCGTTTTGAGATCGCTAGCGAACTCACCGGGACTCGAGTGCATGATCTGCCGTTCACTGGTGTAGTCCACTCGCTCGGCTCCCCCTAGGAACCAATAACGCAACCACTGATCAGAAATATAAGTACGCATGCCGTAGTACGGCGGTGAGGTTATGACCCATGAAAAGCGCGCGCCGTCCTTATCGGGTACTAACGATTCGGCTTCGCGGCTGTCACCGAGACGAACCTGGCCTAGACCAACCGAGCCATTGCCCTCAGGCGCAGCCTGGTAATAGCGCTGTGCCCGCCGCTCGATAATATCTAGCACGTCAACGCGCAATGGATAACAGTTGCGCTCGCGCCAGTAGCGTGCCGCATATCCCGGCTTCGGTGCGTAAGTCCGCGGGCTTTGATTGGAAAAGTAGCTCTGAAAAGTTTTTTGCCGCGGACCGTGCAGAGCACCGAGGATGATGCCCCGCAGGGCGATGCGAACGGCGGTTGAACAGTCCTGCAAAAGAGCCGTCCTGAACCCGCACAGCGCCACTAATACATCGGGATGATATGCCCACTCCCAGAACTCTCCAGCGGGGACTTCGCAGGGCTCGGTACAGGCCAAAATATCCTTCGCTTCGGCCATGATTTGTAAAGCGCTAGGCGGTACCAATTTCGCCCCGGTAATGGCAGCGGCCACCGGACTCGAATCGACCCCCAGCGAACCCAGGCCAAGCATCTTGGCGGCGAAGTTGGTCGTTCCGCGCCCGCAAAACGGATCGAGCACGGCTTGTTCACGCTTCGCCCGTCGGCGCAAAATGCCTAGAGGAAAGGCCAGGGGAAACATGGTGAAGTAGGGGCAGATGGAGTTCAGCGCGGTATTCGCTCCCGCAGTATTCGCTCCCTGCGCGTTCATGCTTTTTTCCGGATATACGTGGCGTTGGACGGGCTCTTGAATGTCTCCCAGCCATAACCTCGTTTACCGTAGATTTCATCCATCGCTTTTCTGACGAGCTGAAAAGCAAAATTGTCCCTGTCGTCCAAGTGTTGCGGGAGTTGCTTTAAAAAGAAAGCTTTAACCGCCCCCCAGGGCGCGCCCTCGGGCGCTGCGATCTTGGTGGTCAAGCGCTCATCGGCGCGCAGCGCATCGATCACTCGTGCCTCGATGCCAGCCATCACATCAACAGCTCCCACGCCCTCCTCCGGGTTGGCATCGCCCATCAGACTTAACTGTGTATCTCCCCTGAACCTCTCGCGCAGCACTCTGGCATGGGTATTGCCCGCCGGCCGGTTGTAGGCGGTATCGCGCACGGGGAATTGACGCTCGAAAGAGATCGCACGAATACTCACGGGGTAAGGTTTTCCTCCCACTGAGCTCCAGAATATGCCTTGACCGGGAATAGGCTCATTTAACAGCGAGCTTAGAAGATCATCGCTAAAGTGCGCGTTGGCCCGTTTCAGCGCCGTTAAATCTGCCGCCGACAGCAGGTGGAAGACGAACCAATTGTCGCCCTGGCTCAGGATTTCGACCGGTATGCTGCCAGGCTGCTGGGTAATAAGAAGTGCGCCTAAATCGTACTTGCGGCCTTCTTTGACCCACGCGATATACGGCTCCGCCGCCGGCGCGTTGTCGTTTAACACTGACTGGGCTTCCTCGACTACCGCGATGGTAGGAATGGTCTTGGGTTCAGCGGCGGTGAATTCCTGTTGATTGCGGTCAAAAATGCGCCGCAGTATCAGTCCGGACAGCACCAGGGACTGCCCACCGCGCATTTGCGACACATCGATGACGCAGAGTTTCCCCTCCGATAGAGCGTGGATGAGCATGTCCATGAGCTGGCTGCTCTTGTCGTGCAACATGCGCACGATGGCCGTCATGTTGCCTCTGGCAGCCAGTGCCTCCGCCTCCTGGCGCTGCGGCTCTAAATCGAGAATCTCGCACACCTCTTCGAGCGGCGTTGCGTTGCCGTTGGCATCGATGAGATTGACCAGCGCCTCCCACCGGTTCTGCGGCAATCCGCGCAGTTTGCGGACATTTTGCTGCTCTTGGCGTTCTGGGCTCAGGGCGATAGCGATGACATCCGCAGGGCGAAGGCGCCGGATATCGAGGCGGATCCCGCCGGCCACGAACGTGCTGTAAAACGGGCTAGGATTACGGCGTTCGGTAAAGACGATCAGCTTATCCTCGAGGGCGGGCACATCACACAGCCCCGGCCTGCCTTTGTCATCGGGCCAAAAATATTCCCCATCAGGATCGAAGATCACAGTACCGACCGCCACCCGCCGCCCGCCACGCTTCACAACGTATGGCGTAGTCTCGTAGAGCTGACTGAATAGCAGTTTGTTCAGGTTTGATTTGCCGAAGCCAGCGCGGGCGAAGACGAAACTCCGGCGTGAGACCAGGGACGCCACGGGGAATTTTACGAGCGTCTCCGGAGATACTAACTGCATCCATTCCTGGGTTTCAAAACCGGTGGCGCCTGCGGCGTAGATGTACTCGCCGAAGGCAAGATGCCCAATTGGCGCCCCGTCCACATTGTGTCCGGCGATCTCGCGCAGGACGGCATTCGAGGGGAAAGCGACCGGGCTTCCCACATGGGGCAGGCGCCGGTGGGACGGCACAAAGGTAAGAGCGCAGCCCCGCTTGCGCAGTACGCCGAGCACGCGGATATTGACCCGGTATTTGAGGTACTGCTCGCGCAGATCTTCCGGTATGGGGCGGCCTTCACGCACGGCGCGTATATTGAATTCTTCACCCGAGCCGAACGCCAGCTTACCCTCCGAAGAGAACGACGTGATGCGCCCTAGCACCGCTTCATCCGGCGTCTCTAGCTGCACCAGGAGAAATTGCCCGTGCATCGGAATACTTTGGAATTCGTTGCGGTAAGGCAGCACCAGATCGGCATGGAACTCCAACCCACCTTGCTGAAAACCGCGAAAAATCCCGGCGACTTTGTCTTGAGGAAATAACGGTGTGTCCCCGATCATGGCGGCACCTATCCGTAGCGCTGCTGGGAGGGATCGGCATCCTGTAGCTGGAACACATCAAGTATTGCCGCATCACCCTTGAGACTTGCCCGTACCCCTTCATAAATAAAGTCTTGCAGGATGTCGAAATCGAACTCCACCAGCGCTGCGCTCTCATGGGCCTTCTGTAGACAACGCGGGTAGTGGGGAACCGGAAATCCGTTGATGGTGTCGGCCAACAGCGCACCGAGTATGGTATGAGCCTCCCCCGCCTGTGGCACGAAGATGTCAATCGGCCAGATGGGGTCGCGGCGGTGGCCGCCGAACTTCACCAAAAACATCTTGCCGCCAACAAACTTGTTGCCCTCCCCGCCTGCGCCGGCACGGTCGTCGCCACGGGCGAACTCCGACCAGACGTAAGCCCGTTCTTCAACGTCGCGTGGAATCTCGACGTAAGCGGGATAGTCGGTTTGCAATACGCCCTCAAGCGCCATAGCCAAGCGGTATCTGGACAGAACTTTGCTGCGTTTGGCGACACCGGTCAGGTAGATGCGGCGCCGGCACCGGTGCCATTGTTCTTCAATGCGCGCGAGCATGCCTTGCAGCAAGCGTTGAAACAGATCGCCGGCGAAAACTTTGCTGCGTAAAAGACCATCGCAGACGATGAGTGTGTCCGTGCCGAAATCTTTCTTTAAAACGGCGAAAACAATGGCCCATTCCACCAACTCCCTATAGACCTGCACCCAACTTGGAGAGATGGGATTAGCGCTAGCCGTGGGCCTGATCATGTGGGACAGCGCCGGTAAGGTGTGTACACCCAGGAATCGCATCATCTCGCCAAGCGCCGTGTTTGGCGCTCCGTCGCGGCCGAACTGCCGCTCATTGAGCTTTTCTATAGGCGTGGTGGGCGAGATAGCTTCAAGACAATATTCGTTATCGCTGCTGTCAACAACGCGCACTAGTTGGATCAGAAAAGGATCAAAATGAAGCTGGTTGTTGCCGCCATCGGTACCGACGATGGAGATCGAGGTAGTGGCGCGCGGCTGAATGCGCCGGGTCGATAGACCTAGAGGCCGGATCTCCTCGCGCAATTGGTCGAGAATCGTTTGATCGGCACCGATGCAATCGGCTATCGCTTCCTTGAGTTGGCCTTGAGTTGCGGGATCAATCAATGGCGTAGGTTCATCATAGCTGAGGACATAGCATAGCAAGATAGTCGTTTAAGTCGTCCTCTGCGCTTCACTTGCGCGTTCTTTATCGGCGTACGCTATGTTTTTCTCTACTTATCTAATATCGCGGTAACAAGGCGGAGCTATTCGGGAACGGCAACCCTGTCGAACAGGGTGTCGAAGAATTGGAGGCTGAGCCCGGAATCGAACCGAGGTACACGGCTTTACGAGGTACACGGCTTTAACTGTTAGGGAAAATGAACACATCCTCCCACAATATCACTCAGAAGCTAGCCAAATCGCCCCATATAAAGTACGATTAGAAGTACTATTAATGACCCTATTGGGGATCAACTCATGACCAGCATCACCGCAAATGATCTCAAGACTAAAGGCGTGTCTGTTGTCGAGTCCGCCCTTCAGCAAGACGGGGAAGCCGTGATTACCGTACGCGGCGAGCGTAAGTACGTTGTGCTCGACTTCAATACCTACAACAAACTGCGCGAATACGAGTTGGATATCGCCCTTCAAGAAGCCTGCAGCGATATAACCAACGGTAACTACAAAACTGAAAGCGTGGATGAGCATATGAAGCGAGTACTGGGCTAATGCCATACACACTGATATACCCGGATAGCTATATCAGACGCGCCAAGAAATTCTTATGGAAGCATCCAGAGATACATAACCAATACAGGAAAACGCTCGAACTGCTGGAGTTAGACCCTTACCACCCCTCATTAAGGTTGCACAACTTGGAAGGTCGCCTGAAGGGTCTATCCTCAGTCTCTATCAATATGAGCTATCGGATTGTGCTGGAGTTGGAGATTCAGGACAGGGAGATTATTCTGGTCAATATTGGTAACCATGATCAGGTTTATTAGCCAAACTAACCGCCACTCTATGGTTTCTGTAACACTGAGCTTTTCATCATTACCTGTCTGATAGCGGTACAAAACGGAGCTATTCGGGAACGGCAACCCTGTCGAACAGAGTGTCGGGGAATTGGAGGCTGAGCCCGGAATCGAACCGAGGTACACGGCTTTGCAGGCCGCTGCATGACCACTCTGCCACTCAGCCGGTAAAAGAAACGGCGCCAATAAATGACGGCGCCGTTTTGAATCGTTTGGAGCGGGAAACGAGACTCGAACTCGCGACCCCAACCTTGGCAAGGTTGTGCTCTACCAACTGAGCTATTCCCGCAGATTTTCCGTATTTTCAGGCGTTTACACGCTACTGTTCGTATCCAGCTTCTTCCGAGATGGTCACGCATTCGGTCACGCAACAACGACCGCACGAACAAACTTCCCTGCCACGCCACGGCAGGCTTTCGCGCTACGGAAGCCTAAAATTGTAATCCATGTTTTCCCCTTTGGGAACATCTGGCTCCGAACGGCATCCGCCCTACCCTGCCATGTCTACGGCCCGTCACCCCAGGTCGTGGCTGCTGGTGGGCGAGACCATCGTGCAGTGCAGACCGGACTCTTATCTGTTCTACACAAACTGCGCTATGTTCAGCCGTATTCGACTATCTTTCATTGCTTCTATTGGACAACAAAGATGGATGGGGGCAAGAATGAGAATGGCATGGTCCCTGAATCTGAACCAGCGGTCACGCCGGGTGATGCGTGGCGGAGACGACTAATGGTTGAAGACCGTTGGCTATCGGTCGATGAGATCGCCGCTTACCTCGGGGTGAAGCGCGATACGGTGTACAAGTGGATCGACCGCAAGAACATGCCCGGTCACAAGGTCGGCCGGCTGTGGAAATTCAGAAAAGACGAGGTTGACCAGTGGGTCCGGCTAGGCAGCAAGGCACGGGGTGCGGGCCGCGATGACTGATGCTGTTGCACCGACGGCCTGCTCCACGCCCGGCGCTTCCGGGCCGCTTGGTGAGGATCAGAGGACGCACCGGCATGGATAACCCATTCTTCGAACGCCCGATCCTCAATTCTCCATACGATTACCCCGGCAGGCATTGGGAACTGGACGCCACCGGTCAGCCGACGCAACAGATCATCGAGAGCCGCCGCCGTGCGGAATTCATCACCCCTATTCCGAAGCCCAAGAAGCGCAAAAGCGCCACCAAACAAGAGTCGCTTCTATTCGATGAACTCTCGACCAAGGATCAGCAATACGACCACACGGCGGTCATCAACGGCGTCCGCGAGCAAGTTAACCAGTGGAGCAAGCTGCCGAAGCCGAACCAGTGGCGGGTAACGCCAGAGACAGCCCGCCTCCTCCAGCACTGGCGGCATCATGAGTTCAGTGACATCCGCCCCTTCTTCTGTCAGGTCGAGGCTGCTGAGACCGCGATCTGGCTGACCGAGGTCGCGCCACAGATCGGCAACGCCGGAAAGCGGTTTCTCGACCATCTCGCCAACGCCAGCAACGACGCCAACCCCGAGCTAATGCGTCTGGCACTCAAGCTGGCTACGGGGGCGGGGAAAACGACCGTGATGGCGATGCTGATTGCGTGGCAGACCATCAATGCCGTGCGACACCCGCAGAGCAGGCGATTCACCCGTGGCTTCCTCATAGTGGCACCGGGCTTGACCATCCGAGACCGGCTGCGAGTCCTCCAGCCCAACGACCCGGACAGCTACTACGAAGCCCGCGAACTGGTGCCGGGTGACATGCTCGCAGACATTGAACGCGCCAAGATCGTCATCACCAACTATCACGCCTTCAAGCGCCGCGAGCGCATGGACCTGTCAAAAGGCGGACGTTCCCTGCTCCAAGGACGCGGCGAAGCACTCGACACCCTGGAGACGGAAGGTCAGATGCTACAGCGGGTGATGCCTGGACTCATGGGCATCAAGAACATCTTGGTGCTCAATGACGAGGCGCACCACTGCTATCGAGAGAAGCCCGGTGAAGAACTGGAAGGCGACCTGAAGGGAGACGACAAGAAGGAAGCCGAGAAGAACAAAGAAGCAGCGCGAGTCTGGATTTCAGGTCTAGAAGCAGTCAACCGAAAGCTCGGTGTCACTCGCGTCATCGACTTGTCTGCCACGCCGTTTTTTCTGAGCGGATCGGGTTATGCCGAGGGCACCTTGTTCCCCTGGACCATGAGCGACTTCTCTTTGATGGACGCCATCGAGTGCGGCATCGTCAAGCTCCCCCGTGTTCCCGTAGCGGACAACATCCCAGGGGGCGAGATGCCCCGCTTCCGCAACTTGTGGGGCCGACCACTTGGACCTGGGCGTGCCGAGTAACGCCCAGGGGGCGAGATGCCCCGCTTCCGCAACTTGTGGGAGCACATCCGCCAGCGTATGCCGAAGAAAGGGCGTGGCAAGAGCAAGTCCCTCGACCCGCTTAGTCTGCCGGTGGAACTACAGACTGCGCTCGAAGCGCTCTACGGGCACTACAAGAAGACCTACGATCTGTGGGAGAAAGCCGGAATTCGGGTTCCACCCTGTTTCATTGTCGTCTGCAACAACACGGCTACATCAAAGCTGGTCTATGACTATATCTCAGGCTTTGTTCAGGAGCAGGCAGATGGATCGAGCCGGGTCATCAATGGCCGGCTGGAGCTGTTTCGCAACTACGATGAACACGACAACCAGTACCCGCGCCCGCGCACGCTGCTGATAGACAGTGAACAGCTTGAATCCGGAGACGCGCTCGACAAGCGGTTTCGAGAGATGGCGGCGGACGAGATCGACCGCTTTAGACGCGAGATCATCGAGCGCACCCGCGATCACCGCCAAGCCGAGGGCATCACCGACCAAGACTTGCTTCGCGAGGTCATGAATACAGTCGGCAAGGCTGGCCGTCTTGGTGGTTCCATCCGATGTGTCGTGTCCGTATCCATGCTGACAGAGGGTTGGGACGCCAATACCGTCACCCATGTGCTCGGCGTTCGCGCCTTCGGTACTCAACTGCTCTGCGAGCAAGTCGTAGGACGCGCCCTTCGCCGTCAGTCATACGACCTCAACGAAGAAGAACTCTTCAACGTCGAGTATGCCGATGTGCTCGGCATCCCGTTTGATTTCGCCGCCAGGCCGGTCGTCGCGCCGCCGCAGCCACCGCGTGAAACGATTCAGGTAAGAGCTGTATCACCGGAGCGCGATTCACTCGAAATCCGCTTCCCTCGGGTCGCCGGATACCGGGTCGAGCTACCGGAAGAGAAACTGACAGCGAAGTTCAACGCGGACTCCATACTGGAACTCACGCCCGATATGGTCGGAGCCACCCACACGCAGAACTCAGGAATCATCGGCGAATCAGTCGATCTCAGCCTGGAGCACCTAGAGGATATGAGGCGGTCGTCTCTTATCTTCCACATCGCGACCCGACTTTTGTACACCAAATGGCGCGATCCAGGCGACGAGCCGAAGCTGTTCTTGCATGGCCAGCTACGACGCATTACCAAGCAATGGTTGGACCACTGCCTCGTCTGCAAGGGGGACACCTATCCCGCTCAGCTCATGTACCAAGAGCTTGCAGACATGGCTTGTGAGCGCATAACCGCAGGCATCACCCGCCAGCTCATCGGTGAACGTCCCGTCAAAGCGGTGATGGACCCGTACAATCCCGTTGGCTCGACCAGCAACGTCAAGTTCAACACTTCGAACCGCGACCGCTATGAAACACACTCCCGGCGGTGTCATGTCAATTGGGTCATTCTTGATAGCGACTGGGAAGCGGAATTCTGCCGCGTAGCGGAGGCGCATCCTCGCGTCAAAGCCTACGTCAAGAACCACCACCTTGGCTTGGAAGTTCCGTATCGCTACGGCTCAGAGAGCCGCAGATACCGTCCAGACTTTATCGTCGTGTCGATGATGGCCATGGAGATGATGACTTCCTGTATCTCGTTGTCGAGATCAAAGGCTACCGAAGAGAGGACGCCAAGGAGAAGAAAGCGACGATGGACACCTATTGGGTTCCTGGCGTCAACAATCATGGTCAATACGGACGTTGGGCATTCGCGGAATTCACGGATGTCTATGAGATGCAGGTTGATTTCGCGGCCAAGGTGGAGTCGGAGTTCGACAAGATGATCGACTCCGTAGCGGCTGCACCAGTGCTGTAGGGACTTGATATGGCCAAGAGAAACAAACGTGCGCTCTCCAAGTCGGTAGAAGCAATAACTCACGACGAAGCGACCCGAAAGAACATTCCCACCGCGGAATATCAGTCCGTGATGCAGAAGGAAGAGCAAAGCGCGATTCGCGTCGCATATGACCGACGGAACCGGGATCTCGATCCTCAACTTGTGTGGTGGGGAAAGGACGAGCAGGACTGGTCAGATTTGGTTGTACATGTCCCGCCATTGTACATCCAAGAGAAGGTGCACCCGAAAGTTCTCGTAGATGACCTGCTTCGTCGGTCGAACGCCGCAGAGCGGTATCGTATCGAGCAAGTTGACCTATTTACAAACTTCAATGGCACACCCGGTGACAGCGCAAAAACTGAGTTTTATCAGCACGATGCTAACTGGACCAACCGTATGATTCTTGGCGATAGCTTGCAGGTAATGGCGTCTCTGGCAGAGCGCGAGGGCTTACGCAGCCAAGTGCAATGCATCTATTTGGATCCGTCGTATGGTATCAAGTTTAACTCGAACTTCCAGTGGTCAACTACTAGCAATGTTGTAAGGGACGGGCGTCCCGACCACATAACACGGGAACCCGAACAAGTGAAAGCCTTCCGAGATACATGGAAGGAAGGCGTTCACTCTTATCTCACGTATCTGCGTGACCGACTAACTGTTGCACGAGACCTGCTAGCCGACTCTGGGTCGATATTTGTTCAAATCGGAGATGAGAACGCACATCGAGTTAGGACAGTGTTAGATGAGATTTTCGGAGATTCGAATTTTATAGCTAACATTCAGTTTCGTACAAAGATACCACTCGGCACTACTTATCTTGCTGGCGTCACGGATTATTTGCTTTGGTACGGGAAGAACAAATCTCTCACGAAATATCGGAAGCTGCTTTTTCCGAGAGCCTCGGGTGAGGGCACTCAATTCACGGGTGTGCGGACTCCAGATGGCGCTGTTCGCCGTATGACGCGAGAAGAAGCGACAGGAGAAAGAGAGATACCGCACGGAGAATCCGCGTGTCGTGGGTTGGACCTCGTGTCCGCAGGTCGAACAGAATCCTGCGTGTTCGACGCCGAATTTCACGGCAAGATCTTTAGAACATCTTCCAAGAAAAGCTGGAAAACAAATCCGTCCGGCTTCGAGAGATGTAAGAAAGCAAGCCGCATTATTGGCGGAAGAACGTCACTGTCTTATCTTTTTCTCCACGATGACTATCCTGTTCAAGAATTCTCCAACATGTGGTTCGATACGCAAGGGGCAGCGGGCAAGTCATACGTAGTTCAAACGAGTGAGAAGGTTATCCAGCGATGCATTCTGATGGCTACGGATCCTGGTGACCTTGTGCTCGACCCAACCTGTGGAGCAGGAACGACTGCCTACGTGGCCGAACAATGGGGCCGACGATGGATCACGATAGATACTTCGCGCGTATCGCTGGCACTGGCCCGCGCACGAATAATGGGTGCTCGTTATCCGTTCTACATCCTCGCTGACAGTATGGAGGGGAAACAAAAAGAAGCAGAAATCACTCGCTCCATGCGATCCGAGTCGGCAACGGCTGGTGACATTCGTCAAGGCTTCACTTACGCACGGGTGCCACACATTACGCTCAGGGCGATTGCAAATAATACTGAGATTGACGTGATTTGGGATAAATTCTCGGAAGCACTGGATAAACTCAGAGCTGATCTGAATCACGAGCTAAAGCAGCAATGGGCAGAATGGGAGATTCCACGCAAACCGACCGAAAGTTGGAACCCTCGGGCTAAACGGCTTCACGAGCAGTGGTGGAGAGAAAGAATCGAGCGACAGAGTGAAATCGATGCGTCAATCTCAGCAAAGGCTGACTTTGAGTATCTGTACGACAAACCGTATGAGAACGGCAATATCGTTAGAGTTGCGGGGCCGTTTACCGTAGAAAGCCTATCTCCGCATCGAGTTTTGGCAGTTGACGAGGACGATGAACTGATTGATAGCGTCTCCGAAGCTTCCAGCGACTATGGGAAAGAAATCGATTTCGTTCAGGTAATACTTGAAAATCTCAAGACCGCAGGGGTGCAGCAAGCGCACAAGGCGGATCGCATCGCGTTCACGTCTCTCATACCGTGGCCGGGGAAACTGCTCTGCGCCGAGGGTCGCTACATCGAAGGTGGCAAAGATTCCGATTCCACCCCAACCGGCCCTGAGAAGCGTGCCGCCATCTTCATCGGTCCCGAGTTCGGAACTGTTAGCCGCCCGGACTTAGTTGCCGCCGCCCGTGAGGCTGGAGACGCAGATTTCGATGTTCTGATCACCTGTGCGTTCAATTACGACGCGCATTCGTCCGAGTTCGACAAGCTTGGGCGCATCCCTGTCCTCAAGGCACGCATGAACGCTGACCTGCACATGGCAGAAGATTTAAAGAACACGGGCAAGGGCAACCTGTTCGTGATCTTTGGGGAACCGGACATTGATGTCATAGATGCAGATGACGGTCAGGTGCAGGTCCGGGTGAACGGCGTGGACGTATTCCACCCGCAGACCGGCGAGGTCAGGTCTGATGGTCCCGATGGTATCGCATGCTGGTTCATCGACACGGACTACAACGAAGAGAGCTTCTTCGTTCGCCACGCCTACTTCTTGGGAGCGAATGACCCCTACAAAGCACTGAAGACGACGCTCAAGGCCGAAATCAACGCAGAAGCATGGGCGACCCTGCACAGCGATACATCGCGGCCTTTCCCAAAGCCTCAGACAGGCCGCATCGCTGTCAAGGTGATTAACCATCTCGGCGATGAGGTCATGAAAGTGTACCGGGTCGATTGATGCACTTCCGTATCGCGGACACGTTCACCGACAGCCTCACCAAGCTGACGGGTGACGAGCAGAAAGCTGTGAAGACCACTGCCTTCGACTTGCAGCTAAATCCGGCCAACCCCGGATTGAAGTTCCACAAGCTGAACGCAGCTCGTGACCCCGGCTTCTGGTCGGTACGCGCAGGTAGAGATATCCGTGTCATTGTCCACCGTTCGGCGGATAGCGTATTGCTCTGCTATGCCGCTCATCATGACAGAGCCTATCGGTGGGGTGAGACCCGGAAGCTCGACGTACACCCCAAGACTGGTGTCGCACAACTCGTTGAGATACGCGAAACCGTCGAGACCATCACGGTTCCCAAGTACGTCGAAGATGAGTCACTACCTGGGCCGAAGCCAGCGCTGTTCGCGGACATGGCTCCCGACGACCTACTCAAGTACGGCGTCCCTGAAGAATGGGTGGACGACGTTCTTAGTGCAGATGAAGATAGCTTGCTGGTCCTTGCCGACCATCTACCCAGTGAAGCCGCCGAGGCGCTTCTCGAACTGGCGACGGGCGGTCAACCTGAACTACCGCAGAAGCAAGCAGCGGATGCGGACCCGTTCGAGCACCCTGATGCTCAGAGACGCTTCCGCATACTCACTGACGCGGATGAACTTGCTCGTGCGCTCGATTATCCGTGGGAGAAGTGGACCGTGTTCCTGCATCCGGCGCAACGCCGGGTCGTCGAGCGGAAGTACAACGGCCCCGCCCGCGTCTCCGGGTCGGCGGGCACGGGGAAGACCATCGTTGCGCTACACCGTGCTGTGCATCTCGCTCGGGCACATCCGAACGCCCACATCCTCTTAACAACGTTCTCGGAAACATTGGCGCATGCGTTGCAGACGAAGCTACGGCGGCTCCTTGGCAACGAACCTCGGTTCGGCGAACGGCTCGAAGTTCATTCACTAGACGTTATCGGCGACCGGCTCTACGAAGGACAGTTTGGCCCGGTCAAGGTAGCGCCAAGGGATGAGATTCAAAGGAATCTGATACAAGCAAGCGCCGACAAGGGCGCGGGCAAGTTTAGTGTCAGATTCCTCATCGGAGAGTGGGAGGACGTGGTAGACGCTTGGCAGTTGGACACTTGGGAGTCTTATCGGGATGTGAGGCGATTGGGACGCAAAACCCGTCTCTCCGAGCAGCAACGTGCTGCACTATGGGCTGTCTTTGATGAAGTGCGGCAAGGCTTGAGCGAGCGGGGCTTCATTACCCGGTCCCAGTTGTTCAGCAGACTCGCCACGCAGATAGCCGAACGTCGCCACCCTCCTTTCGATTTCGCGGTCGTAGATGAAGCACAGGACATCGGTGTCGCCCAACTAAGATTCTTGGCTGCACTAGGTGGAGACAGACCCAACTGCTTGTTCTTTGCGGGCGACCTCGGCCAGCGAATCTTCCAAACACCATTCTCTTGGAAGTCACTCGGGGTTGATGTAAGGGGCAGATCACAGACATTGCGTATCAACTACCGAACGTCCCATCAGATACGGCAGCAAGCGGACCGGCTATTGGGACAAGAGGTCGCGGATGTCGATGGCAATGTCGAGAGCCGCCGCGGCACGGTGTCCGTGTTCAACGGGCCACGCCCGCAGATTGAAACATTCGAGAGCGCCGAATTGGAAGCGGAAGCCGTGGGTGAGTGGTTGACGGCGTTGCAGAGCGAGCCAGTTTTGCCTCACGAGATAGGACTCTTCGTACGGTCCGCCGCGCAACTGCCACGGGCCGAGTCGTCGGCAACCCAAGCGGGGCTTGCTTTCAAGGTGCTTGACGAACACGCCGAGACTACCCATGGTCATTGTTCCATCAGCACCATGCACCTTGCCAAAGGGTTGGAATTCCGCGCTGTCGCTGTCATGGCCTGTGACGACGAGGTACTGCCATCGCAGGAACGGATAGAAAACGTCTCAGATGATGCGGATCTGGAAGAAGTCTACGACACCGAGCGGCAGCTCTTGTACGTGGCATGCACCCGTGCCCGTGACCGCCTCTTGGTTACGGGTGTATCTCCCGAGTCCGAGTTTCTGGATGATCTCTTGGGGTGAACGCATCGCGAGGCCCTCTACGCACGTTCGTGCTGATCGGACTGTACCAAGGCGTGCGGACACAAGTGATTCTCCGTACACAAGCGATTCTCGACCTGCGGTGGGACCCGATCGATTAGCGCTGGGTCAACTACTGGCCGTCAACGCTTGGGAGTGCCGGTCTGCTGGCGTTGATCGGTGTGCCCATCAGGCACCTCCATAGCCATCAACGGCCACGCCGCTTTCAGATAGATCGCCATCGACCATAGCGTGAGGACAGCGGCGCCATACAAGCAGAATAATCCGATGTCGTAAGTGGGTAGCGGGCCTACATCGTCACGGTAGAGCAACAGGGAAATGGCTAGCATCTGCACAACGGTTTTGATCTTGCCCATATAAACCACCGCCACGGAGCCACGCTGTCCCAGCATCGCCATCCATTCGCGTAGCGCCGAGATCGCGATCTCCCGGCCGATGATGATGATGGCAGGCACTGTCACTTGCGCTCTGGGGTCCGCTTGCACCAACAGCACCAGGGCGGCGGCCACCACCAGCTTATCTGCCACCGGATCTAAAAACGCCCCAAAAGCACTGGTTTGATTGAGCCGTCTAGCGAGATACCCATCCAACCAATCAGTGATCGCAGCAGCGGCGAACAACCCGGTTACCAGCTCGTTTGTCCAGGGCCGTTCGATGTAGAACACGCCGATGAACACGGGCACGATAACGATGCGGATCCAAGAAAGCGTATTGGGAATATTCATGCGCCGTTGCGGAAACTGTCGTAGATCAATTGGGCGAGCGTACGGCTCACCCCTTTTACCCTGGCCAAATCTTCCACCCCTGCTCTTGCCACGCCCTGTAAGCCGCCGAACTCACTGATGAGCCGCTGCCTGCGTTTCTCCCCCACCCCGGGGATCTGTTCCAGCGTAGACACCCGCCGTGCTTGGTTGCGCCGGGTGCGGTGGCCGGTGATGGCGAAGCGGTGGGCTTCATCGCGGATGCTCTGAATGAGCAACAGCGCCATCGCATCGGGCTGAAGCCGGATGGGATGGGCGCGCCCAGGAACAAATAAATTCTCGAGCCCGGCCTTGCGTGTAGGCCCTTTAGCCACTGCGACTAACGTGACGCTCTCTATCTGCAACTCCGTCATCACCTGCTCTGCTTGGGTCAACTGACCTTTGCCGCCGTCGATGAGCAGAACATCGGGCAGCGCAGCCTCTTCGCGTTTCACTCTGGTATAGCGGCGCTCTAGCGCCTGGCGCATGGCGCCATAGTCATCCCCCGCGGCTACGTTACGGATATTGAACCGGCGATAATCCGACTTGATGGCGCCCTCCTCGCCGAATACCACGCAGGAAGCGACAGTGGCCTCGCCCACGGTGTGAGAGATATCGAAGCATTCGATACGCGAGGGTGTTTCGTCCAACTGCAAAGCTTCGCACAAGGACTCCATACGCTGCCTGGCACTGCTGCGGGCACCGAGTTGCTGGGTCAGTGCGAGCTGCGCATTGTTACATGCCATCTCCAACCAGCGCACCCGCTCGCCCCGTAGCGGGATCTGTATGGTTACTTTGCGCCCGGCACGCTCGCCGAGCACCTGCGTCAGCGCATCGACGCCGCTGATGGGCGCGTTCACCAAGATGTCGGCGGCAATGGTGCGGTCGCTGGGACCGGATAGATAGAACTGCGGTAAAAATGCGCTCAGTACCTGCGCATCGTCGGCACCGGCGGTGTGCCGGGGATAGTAGCTTTTGTTGCCGAGGTTCTGACCGTCGCGGATCATGAACACCTGCACCACGCCAAGGCCGTCGCGCACCATAGCGGCGATGACATCGATATTGCCCCGCCCGCTGCTCACGTATTGGCGTTCCTGCACCCGGCGCACGTTGGCGATCTGGTCGCGGTAGCGGGCCGCTATCTCATAGCGCAGAGCGCCCGCCGCCTGCTTCATACGGCTCACCAATTCTTCCACCACCAGTTCGCTACGCCCCTCCAGGAACATGATGGCGTGGCGAATATCCTCGCCGTACTCGCGCTCATCGACCAAGCCTACGCACGGTGCCGTGCACCGGCCTATCTGGTGTTGTAAGCAAGGCCGCGAGCGGTTGCGGAAAAAACTCTCCTCGCATTGGCGTACCTGGAATAATTTCTGCAACTGATTGAGGGTGTCGCGGGTCGCGCTGGCACTGGCGTACGGACCGAAATAGCGGCCTTTGTTGCGCCGGGCGCCGCGGTGAAAAGCGAGCCGCGGAAACGGCTGCCCGGTGGCGACAAAGATATAGGGGTAACTTTTGTCATCGCGCAGCAAAATATTAAAGCGCGGTAAGTGCTCCTTAATGAGAGAGTTTTCCAGCAGCAGCGCTTCGGTTTCCGTGTGGGTGACGGTGATCTCCAGCCGTTGCACCGCCGCCACCAGCGCCCGCGTCTTGACCGGCAATCCGTCCACGCTGCGGAAATAGCTGGTGACCCGGTTACGCAGACTCTTGGCCTTGCCGACATAGATCACTTCATCATCCGCCCCCAGCATTCGATAGACGCCGGGTTTGTGTGGCAGTGTGGCGAGGAAGTCCTCGAAGTCGAAGGGTGCACTGCGTGCTGGTTGGTTCATCGGATAGCGCTGGCCGCCGTGTCGATAATCGCCTGGAGCATGGCTTCGGTGAGCCTGCCGGTATTGACGTTAAGCCGGCTGCAGTGATAACTGCTGAGCACAGTGTACCGGTCCACGTGGTGTTTGGCGCCATGTGCGAACGGTGCGGCCCGTTGGGCCACACCCAAGGCCATCAAGGTAGCCGCGTGGGCCAAGTGTCCGAGGGTCACTATCCAATGAGGGTGTTGCAAAGCGGCCAGCTCGGCGCGCAAAAATGGGTTGCAGTTGCGCAGCTCGCCACTAGTGGGCTTATTGCCCGGCGGTAAGCACTTCACCGCGTTGGTCATGCGCACGCGGTGCAGCACAAGACCGTCCTTGAGCGCGGTAGCGGTCGCTTGGTTGGTAAGCCCGGCCCGGTGCAAACAGCGAAACAGCATGGTCCCTGAACTATCGCCGGTAAAAACTCGGCCTGTTCTATTGGCACCATGTAAACCAGGCGCCAGGCCGACGATCAACAGACGGTAGCGCGGCGCCTCAAAGCTGTCCACCGGATGGGCTGTCCACCGGGTGGGCTGTCCACCGGGTGGCAACAATAGTGCGGGAAAAGACTGCGAGTCTGGGCGAGATGAGCAACCAGCCGCGGACAACGCACACAGCCGCTATCGAAGGGCTCCGCTTCAACCGCTGAGCAAGGTGGCAAGTTTGGCTCCAGTCATTGGCGTTCGCGTTGACCTACTGACCATTAGTTAACTATTGACCCACTAAGTATTGGCCCACTAGGCGCCGCGAGGTAGCGAATACGTCATCGCCCATACCCATAGCCCGATTGAGTGCCACATCCCGATCCCAGGGATTGGCTATTTGCCCGATGGTCTTCAAGCGCGCCGCGTCAATGCCCGGCCATTGATACCATGGCGATACCAGCGGAAAGAACTGTAGCGGCCAATCGCTGCCGTAGACCAGGCGCCCTTCGAGACGCACATCGGTCAACGCGGGCCGCAGTACACCCAGGCGGTTGAACTGCGTGAGAGCGGAGATATCGGCGTACAGGTTGGAGTATTGCGCAAACAGCGGCAACAAGCGTTCATAGTTGCTCTGTCCTTCGTTGCGCCCCGCACCGGCCAGGTGAGCGGCGATCACGGTCACACCAATATCCAGCGCTAGCCGCAACCGCAACGGATCCCCCAAACGGTCATCGGCAGCAGCAAAAGCGCGCTCGTCGCCGGTATGGATCAGCAGCGGTAAACCGAGCGCTTTCACCCGGTGGTAAAACGGCGTGATGCGCTTATCGGCCGGATCGATGGCCATGATGCCAGGGATCCATTTGACCAGCACGGCGCCCGCCGCTTTGACCCGGGCGAGGCGCGCCAGTGCGTCACGGCGGTAGGGATTGATGCTGGCCCCGAACAGTAAGTTGTCGAAGCGCGCGGTCTCGGCGGCGACGAAATCATTCGGCATATACATTTGCGTGTTGACCATATCCAGGCGGCCATCCGCATCAACCACGCCGTCCAGGGCCAGCACCACGGCATAGGAGATGTGCACAGAGCGGGCGACGTGCTCGGCGATACGGCGGATGACTAGCCCATCGCCCTGTTCATTCAAGGCCTCGCGGGTGACGCCAAAAGCTCTTAGAGCCTGTTCAAGATCTCCGAAGCAACAGCGCAATATTTGCAAGTAGCATCATGCCCAACGAGCTTTCGATTAGCCGCTCACAGTTTTTCCACAACCGGCGGTTTTTCTCAAACCATGAGAAGGTTCGCTCGACAACCCACCTCTTCGGGAGGACGGCAAAACGACCCGTGTCCGAGCGTTTGATAATTTCGACGTTCGCTCCGATTAATCTCAGCACTTCGCCAGCGAAAGCCATCCCCGTGTACCCGCCATCGCCCACTACACACCTAACCTCCGAGAGGCGCCCATCTGCTTGAGCAGCAAGTGCGGCCAGTGCCCCAGCTCGATCAGTGACATTTGCCGTGGTCACAAAAGCAGCGTGCACCAATCCCTGAGTGTCCACAGCTATGTGCCGCTTGATACCAGAAGTCTTCTTGCCTGCGTCATAACCTTTGTGGTTTGCACTGTCTGTGTTCTTCACGCTCTGTGCATCAACGATGATCAGGCTGGTTTTGCCACTGCGCCCCTGGGATTTGCGGGCCTCGCCAACCCATTTTTTTAACGCCTTGTCCAAGGCGCTGCAAGAGTCTTCTGGGGACGATTGCCGCCAGATAGTGAAATACTCATGCACACTTCGCCACTTTGGATACTCGTTGGGCAACATGCGCCATTGGCAGCCGGTCTTCAGCAGGTACAACACTGCGTTGAACACGTGATAGAGATCGAGTTGCCTTGGCTTGGTTCGCCGACGCGCCGCCTCCAGGATCGGTCTAACTTTCTCGAACTGTTGGCGAGATAGGTCACTCGGGTAGATTCGCTCGTCTGTCATTGCCTTCGCAGCCGCTATGACTATGGATAACAATAGCTTAGGTCAGATGTCCAAAATCGTCAGATCTTGAACAGGTTCTTAGATAGATAGGAAATTTGTAACTGTTTTCCAGTTCCGGGCTGACGAATGCGCCACTGCCGCCGGCGCCGATGCCGGCAGCATGGGCATGCAGATCCACCCCTGCCAACCCGCTTGGCGGCGCCGGTGCAGGGTCAAGCCACATTAACCATGCGCCAGCGGCGGCCGCCAAAGCCAGCAACACCAGCAGCAGTTTTCGCGCCCGTTGCATGTTTTTTATCGTCCCCGTCACACTTGCGTGATGAAGGATATAGTCAGCCCCCGCCATGCGTGTGAAGGTATACTGGGCGGCAGCGGCGCAGGGCGCCGCGTTTGCAACATGCCTACACCACATATCGTAGCGAGAAACGAATGCGGCCGATTCCAACCGCCCTGAAAACAAAAGATTGCCGGGGCCATACCCGCATCGCTGCCGCCGGGATCGTCGGTGCGTTGCTCGTGTTGGGAGCCCTCGCTTGGTGGTTCACCAGGCCGCCGCCGCAAGTGCCCGCCCCCGCTGTGGTAGCGTTGCCCGCTTTACCACCGGCACCGGCCAACTCCACTCAACCACGCGGCCCCGAGCGTAAAGAAGCCCTTATTGATGTGAGTGAGTTGATAAAACAGGAGTTGAGCGCTGAGCAATTGGTAGCACACGCCCGCCGTTATCTCGAGCAAAATGAAGCAGGTCCGGCCTTCTTGCTCCTGCGCAAAGCGGCGCGTCAGGGGTCGGGGGAGGCGTCTTTTTTAATCGGCCGCATGTATGATCCGGCCGGCTTCGAGGAGCGCTTATCCCCGTTTCTGAAGGCCCGTGCCGACAGAGCATACGAGTGGTATGAACAAGCCGCCAAGGCCGGTTTCGACGGCGCCAGTGCTGCCGCTGAGCAAGTGATCGCCGGGCTGCAAAGCGCCGCTGATAAAGGCGATGAGACGGCCGCGGCCAGCCTCGCCCAGTTGCGCAAGTCAACAGGGGTACGGTAGCGATGATGCCCGGTTCAGCCAAGCGCGCGGGCCGGTTGGCGCGCGGCTGGCTTTCTCTGTTGCTGTTGGCTGCGCTAAGCGTTGGCTGGAGCCTCGCCCAGGCCCGCGTCCCGTTGTTGATGGAAGGCAAAAAAACCCTGTATCAGCGCGTCCTCACCCGCCCGGGGGCGCAGTTGACTAGCAGGCCCGGTCAAGCCGGTGTGCCTGTCCCCGCCTTCAGCGTGTTGTTCGTCTACAGCCGGCAGATCCATGGGGATGAGCGCTGGCTTGAAGTGGGCGCTGCGGAGCGCACCGGCGCCGATGGCTGGCTGCCTGCATCAGCGGCTATCGACTGGAAGCAGACCATGACGGTGGCGTTTACCAATCCAGCGGGCCGCGCCCGGTTGCCGCTGTTCAAAGACAAGGACTACGTGCTGGAACTGCTCGAATCGGAGTTGGCGGTGCAGCGCAATCAGGCAGTGGTGGAAAAACTCGCCGCGGCGCAAGCATCCGGTCAACCGCTAACCGAGCTGCCCGCGGTTTCCATAGAGCCGGCGGTCCACGTGGACTTCACCCGGCAGTTCTACTTGTTGCCTATCTTGGAAGCGGAGCAGCTTTTTTTCGCCGATGGCTTCTCGGCCCGCCTGCTTAAAGTAGCCTCCGTCAGTGAGAGCGATGCGCCGGCTAATACCGCTGCGCCGGCCAATACCGCTGCCAACGCTCACCGGCAATTCAAAACCGCCATCGCCTTCGTGGTGGACGCTACCAGTTCGATGGGTCCTTATATCAACGAGATGCGTGCCACCATCGACCAGGTGTACGACACTATTGCGCAGAGCGGTTTGAGCAATAGGGTGGTATTCGGGCTAGTGGCCTACCGGGACAACACCGCGGTCACACCGGGTCTTGAATACGTCTCCAAAGTGTTCGCTGATTTCGCAAGTGGCGCCGAAGCCCAGTCATTTTTAGATAAAGCCGCCGCGGTCGAACCCGCCCAGGTGTCGTCTAAAGATTTCATCGAAGATGCCCATGCGGGCGTGTTGAGCGCGATCAATGAGCTGGATTGGGCCGGCTATGGCGGCCGCTACATCGTTGTCATCACCGATGCAGGTCCGCGCGACGGCGCCGATCCGCGCGCCACCTCCGGGCTATCAGGCGGGCAGCTACGCCAACTGGCCTGGGAGGGAGGCATCGCTATCGTTAGCCTGCACTTATTGACCAAAGAAGGTAAGCGTAACCACGAGCAGGCGAAGGAGCGGCTGAGCCTTCTCTCCGAGCTAGCGCAAGGCAGCCTTTATTACGGTGTAGAAGCAGGCGATGCGGACCGCCTAGGCGACGTCATCGAGTCGCTGGCCACGCTGCTCACCGAGCAGGTGGCCGTTATCTCGCAAGGGCGCGCGAGCAAGAGCGCATTCTCCATCCAAGCCACTGCCGGCGCCGCCGATCCTGAACTCGCCAGACTGCGCGGCACTATCGCCAAGGTAGGTTATGCCATGCAACTGGCCTATTTGGGGCGCACCGAGGGCACACAAGTCCCCGCCGTATTCGAAGCATGGGTAGCCGATCGGGATGTGTCCAATCCCGAACAAGTGGCGCTAGAGGTACGGGTTTTACTCAACAAGAATCAATTGAGCGATCTGCAAGAAGCGCTGAAATCGGTCATCTACGCCGGCGAGATCGGCCAGATTTCCCCCGAATCGTTCTTCGATGAGATCCGCAGCGCCGCCGCCGCGCTGGCCAGGGATCCATCCAAAGTAGGCCGGGCAGAATACAAGAATCTGGGCGAGACCGGCTTGCTCAGCGAATATCTGGAAGGCCTGCCTTACCGCAGCAAAGTAATGAACGTGAGCCGTGATCTTTGGCTTAGCTGGAGTATCGGCGAGCAGCAAGCGTTTCTAGATGATGTCGAATCGAAGATCCGGCTATATCAGCAGTTTCACGACGATGTGGACCGGTGGAAAGTGTTGTCCGGCAACACCAGCGCCGGGGAGGCGGTTTATCCCGTGCCACTAGAGGCTCTGCCATAGAGCGCCCGATGATCAGCGCGATCTACCGACTCACCGATGTGGCCAAGCGCTATGGCGAAGCCCAAGACGGTCCGGAGTTCGAGTTATTCGTACCGCAACTCACCGTCAACGCTGGACACCGTGTCGGCATAGTCGCGGAGAGCGGTTTTGGCAAGAGTACGCTGTTGGATCTGCTGGTGTTCGCCTCGCGGCCTACCGCCGGCGCTGGTTTTGGCTTCGAGATCCCATCGGGCGGCCGCGTTGATGTCATGGCGCAGTGGTCCACTGGCGGTAGCAACGCTTTTAGCACCTTACGCCGCGAGCATATCGGCGTGGTTCTGCAAACGGGTGGTCTGCTACCGTTTTTGACCGCCCGCGGTAATATCGAGCTACCGGGCAAGCTGTTAGGCCGGGCAGTGGACGTCGCCGGCTTGGCATACAAGTTAGACATTTGTGGCCAACTCGGTAAATACCCGCGGCAACTGTCCATCGGCCAACGCCAACGGGTGGCCATCGCCCGTGCTCTGGCCCACCGGCCCCTGGTGGTGGTGGCGGATGAACCGACGGCGTCATTGGATCGGGTTAATGCCGACCGGGTCATGAACTATTTGGTGGAGTTGGCGCAAAGCGAGGGCATCACTTTGATCTTGGCCAGTCATGACCGCACCCTCGTTTCGCGTTACGCCTTCGAAGTGCTGCACCATGATCAGGAAGTCAACGCCGGTGAGGTCGGTGTACGCTCACGCTTTTGGAATTAGCGCGGCTGGATAAGCGCCCCGTGGCGGCTGGATAAACGATGCAAGAAACCGTTTCCGCCATACGTCTAGCGCTAGCGGATTTTGTTTTCGAATGGCGCCTGTCGAGCTGCTTCGTATTAGCGCTAGCAGCCGTGTTAGCGCCCCTGCTGGTCCTCTTCGGCCTCAAGTACGGCATCGTGGAGACCATACGCGGACCGATGCTGGACAATCCCCTATACCGCCAGATATCGCCGATCGGCAGTGGCCATTTTCCCCACCAGTGGTTCGAGCAGATGCGCGCCCATCCAGCGGTGGATTTCGTGGTGCCGAGGACCCGCAACATCGCCGCCACCATCGAGCTGCGGGTGACGGGGACAAAGCGCATCGCCTTGAGCGCGGAACTCATCCCCACGGCGCCCGGTGATCCGGCTCTTGCCAGCCCGCTGCCCGGCGGTAACATCCAGCAGGTCATACTATCGGCGGCGGCCGCCCGCAAACTGCAAGTGAACACGGGCGATAGCATAGAAGGCGTGGTAGAACGTAGCCGGCATGGCCGCCGCCAGCGTGCCACCGCCACGCTTGAAGTCACCGGTATCGCGCCGGAGCGGGCTTTCGGCCGCCCCGGTGTTTTCGCTGCGGTCGCTTTTTTAGATGCAGTGGAGGATTACCGGGATGGTCACGCTGCGCCCGCTCTGGGTTGGAGCGGAAGCAGGGCGCCGGAACGCCAGTTCTATGCCAGCTACCGTCTCTATGCTAAACACTTGCAAGATGTGGCCGTGTTACGCGATGGCCTGCAAGCCGCCGGTCTCAACGTGCGCACCCGCGCCGCGGACATCGAAGTGCTGCAGTCGCTAGATAGAAACTTGTCCCTTATCTTTTGGGTACTGGCGGCCATCGGCGCCGTTGGCTACTTGCTGTCCTTGGGCGCTAGCCTGTGGTCTTTAGTGGAACGCAAACGCAAAGAGCTAAGTGTCATGCGCTTAATGGGCATTCGCACCGGGGCATTGGTGTGGTTTCCCGTGGCCCACGCCGTATTGTTGGCCATCGCCGGCAGTGCGCTGGCAGTGGCGGCAGCCATCGGCATCGCCGTGCTGCTCAATTCATTGTTCGCCGATGTTAGCGGGGCCGGCCAGTTCGTTTGCAGACTACTGCCCACGCACCTGGTGAGCGCTGTGGGCATTACCTTGCTGGGCGCTACCTTGGCTTGCGTGCTCGCCGCTTACCGCAGCACGCGGATCGATCCGGCCGAAGGGCTGCGAGATGTCTAGAACGCTGGCCACCTGGCTGCTTACCTTAGCGGCATTTGCTGCCGCCAACGGCATCGAGGCCAACGGCATCGAGATCGAGTGGCCGGGTAAATTCTATAACCCCCAACCACTAGCTGGAGACTTGGTATTGCCGATGCCCTGCGGCGGCGCGATGGTCTTCAGGCCAGTTGCAACGCAAACGCAATTAAGGCTCGATGATCAGCGTGTGGAACTGGGCACCGTCTCCGCAGAACTCGGCTACTCGGAACATCCCCGGGCCGCCCATATCGCCGGCTCCTTCAGCGCCCAGGGGGCGCTCATGCCCAATATATACTGGCTCGGCAAATACGAAGTCACCGAGATGCAATGGAACGCGGTCACTCACTCTTCCGCATGCCTCAGTGTGAATATGCACGGGCGTTTACCGATCAGTCGCATCAACTGGTTCGATGCGGTGCAGTTCGCCCACCGCTACACCGCATGGTTATACGCCCACTCCCTGGACGCTATACCCAGGGAAGAGGGGCAAGCGGGTTTTATACGCTTACCCACCGAGGTGGAATGGGAATATGCCGCGCGGGGCGGCAACGCGGTCAGTGGCGAGGCCTTCAAACAACGCACGTTCCCCATGGCCGGCGGCATGCAACGCTACGTCTGGTTCGATCACCCGGCCCGCGGGCAACGCCAACCCGCCGGTTTGCTCAAGCCCAATCCTCTGGGCTTATTCGACATATTGGGTAACGTCGAGGAGATCGTCCTCGAACCCTACCGCTTGCATAAAGTCATCCGCTTACACGGACAAGCGGGGGGCTTCATCACCAAAGGCGGCCATTTCTTCACTACCGGCTCCGCCATTCGCAGCGCTTACCGGCGCGAATATGCGCCGTTTAACCAGCAACAAGGCAACCCCACCCGGGTCGCCACCATCGGCGCACGAATGGCCATCGGCAACATCACCATCACCTCGCGCGCCATACTGGCCCGCATCAAAGCGCAGTGGCACCTGCAACCGCGCAGCAGCTCACGCTAACCTCGCCATTGTCTGAGCCAAGCTCGCCCCATTTCATCGCGCCCTCAGTGCACAGTTGTTGCACGCTTCGTTGCAACACCGTCCTCCAGCACCCTCTTGGTCGCCACCTATTCCGTGAATGGTGGCACTTACCGCCAGAGGCCGTGCCATCGCAGTGCAGCAGCCGGCCTCTGGGCGTGGTTGCCAGCTAATTTTTGGCGGCTGATTTCCAGTGGCTAATCTGCCCAGGGCTGGCGGCGGCAAAAGCGGATGTGGGTACAACTATCAACGGCTATCATACGCCGGATGCAATCTTAGAGGATGCCTAGGTGGTCGCGCGCAATGTTGCCCTGCCCGTGGTTCTATGGGTACTTGTTTTATGCTTTCCGCTCTCGGGCACCGCACAAGTCGATGGTGCACTCAGGCCCGTTGAACTGTTTCATAGTGAGCTTCTAAATATCATGCGCAATGGCGAGCGCCTAGGCTTCGATGGACGCAAGGTGCGCTTCGGCCAGCTAGTCGAACGCACCTTCGATCAAGACTTTATCGCGCGGCGTTTGTTACGCCCACACTGGCAGCAGTTCGACCGGACCAGCAAGCGCGAACTCAAGACTTTAATTTTCGATTTCGCCACCAGTATTCTCGCTGTACAGTTCGACAGCTATGACAATCAACGCTTCGAGACCCGTTTTGTACGTGAACTCAAGCGCGGCATGGCCCGGGTGCGCAGCGATTTTCATCTGGATGAAGACGACCCGCCCATCAAAGTAGACTTCATGCTGCGGCCGACCGGGAACGAATGGCGCATCGTCGATTTTTGGTTCGATGGGGTAAGCGGCAGCCGCATCCATCACGCCGAGTTCAACGCGATTGTCAGCAAAGGTGGCAAAGCGGCGTTGATCAAAGCCATCAACAATAAAATCGACAAGATGCGTGATAAGCGCACTTAATAGGCCACGCTTGATAGGCCACGCTTGAATGGGCTATGCAGGCCATGCCCTGTTCTTAGATTCAACACATAGCGCAGCGTACGGACATGGTTAGAAGAACACCTATCCAAATCGTCGTCATTCGCGATAAGTCGGATGACCAAACAAACGCCTATGTGTCGGCCATTGAACTCGCTTTCGAAGGCCGCTCCCGCCAGGCCAAGGGCGCGCCGCGATACCTCTGCGATGCCATCGATCTCCAAATGCACGTGCTGGAACCCGATCTGGCGCATCCCACGTTCGACGCCGCAAAGCTGTTGGAGGCTGCCGCGCACACCATTGTCGTGGAACTGCGCTCGGGACTTAATGCCACGCGCAGCGCCGAGCAGCAGGCGTTTTTTGCCCGGCTAGCGGCAGAGCAGTTGGTGGATGAAGCGCAACAGCTCACGGTCACGCTACCGGAGCCCCGAGTGGGCGGGAGACTTCAACTCGCCACCACCGGTGCAGATGAAGTCGAGAACAGCCTGCTTCCCGCTGCCACTGCGTTGCACGCACTTGAACTCGCCCGCCGTACGCTGGCAGCAGCCCTACCGGCACCCAGCCCTGAAGTTGGTGGGTCACGGCTTAATTTTTTTATCAGCCACAGCAAACTCGACGGTATACCTGCCACACTATCACTCACCGGGCTCATGCGCCGGTTGCGTGACTTGGGCGCTGCGGCCAGCAGCAGCGGCATGACCACGCGGTTTCCGTACTTTTATGACGTCGAGAGTATCGCGCCCGGCGCCGATTGGCGCAAAGCGCTTGAAGCGAAGGCGCGCTCGTCAGTGTTGATCGCCCTGCGCACGGATGAATATCAAAACCGCTACTGGTGCCGGATGGAGTATCAGTGGGCCGAGCAGACGGGCGTTCCGATCGTGGTCGCCGATCTGCGCACCGGGCAGTTCCAAGCGGCGGACCGGTTGCCGTTCGGCACCGCGGTAGCGCTGCGGCTCAGTGATGGCAACCTGCTACGGCTCATCCTACATGCCTGCGCCAGTCATGTTCGCTTTTTGCGGGATCGGTATATGGCGGCTCATTCACAGCAGGGGGATTGGGAAGTGTTACCCCGCCATCCGACGGCACTGTCGCTCGCCGGCGCGCTTGGCCGGTTAAACACAGGAAGAAAGCCTGGACCAGGTGCCCGAATTTACTACCCGCCTCCGCGGTTGCCGGCTGCATATATCGAGGCGATCAAGCCTATGTTGGCGCGCATGCAAATCCCTGTAAAACTGCGTTCAATGGACCAATTGGACTAGGATCCACCCATGAGCAAGCGCCGCTGGGTCAATCTATCCATCTCTCCCAGTGAGGAAGCGGCTGCACTCGGATTCGATGAGTATGCCATCAACCGCATAGCCGTGCGGCTAGCACAGTTCCTATTATTTCGTGACTACAACGTCGCCTTCGGTCACGACTGGCGTGAAGACGGCGTTATGCGGGCAGTGGCGGAGCTGGCGGAAACGGCGGCCTCGGGGGGACGCTTGAACGAGCTGCATGACGGCTCGGCGCGCATGTTGAATCTGGTGGCGCAAGCGCGCGATACGCTGAGTAAAGAAGCGTTGGGCACGGCGGCCCTAGCCGGCAATATCCTGCGCGTTCATGCTCTTGACGATCGGGTGAACAACGGTGACTGGCAGGGGCTGTTGACGCAAGCCGAGCAGCCGTTTATCGCCACCCGCATCGAATCCCTCAGCGGGCCCGGGCCGCACCCCGATCGGGCCTGCCAACTGTGGGTGCTGCGTTACGCACTGACCCGGCTGTCCCCTATCGGTTGCCGCATCTGCGTCGGTGGCAAGACTGCCGCATATCAGGGTTATTACGCAGGCGTTGCCGAAGAAGCGTACCTGGCCTTGCGTCACGGGCAACCGCTCTACCTGATTGGAGGATTCGGTGGTGTGGCCGGCGCCGTCGCTAGCGTGTTGGCCGATCCGCAAGCCACCGCCCACGATTGCTTGAATCCCCCGAACAAGCCTGACACGGACGCGCTCGCGGCGCGCCAGCGCATGGCGGCGGCCCTAGACCTGCCTCTATCCGGCCTGGCCGCCTGGTTCGGGGAGTGTGGGCTCGGTGGACTGGCGCGAGGCAACGGGCTGAGCGAGGAGCAGAACCTACGCTTGTTCGCCTGCACTGATATCGAAGCAGCTTTGGGGTTGATCGCACAGGGCCTTCGCGTATTAGCAAAGCGCGGATAGACGGTCAACATAGACGGTCAGCGAAGCGCTCATCCCACCCGCATGGTGTATAACCCAATACCCGCAAGAACACCGGTAACAGCGGCCGTCACAATGGCATAGAGCCCCCGCCAAGTCGCCACCGCCGCAGCGGCCCCGCGCAGCGTACTCAACCAAGAACCCTCGACCGGCTTGGCCATGAAAATCATAAACGCCATAAACGATGGCACAGCGGTGATGATAAAGCCGATCTTGTAAGAACCGGTGGTGGCTAAGATAGCCCCATACATCACCGGATAGATCATCATCGCCACGCTGGTAAACGACAGTACGCCACCGGTGACACCGCCTACTTTATCGGCCGGCGCCAACCGCGCCGTTTCCGACAGCAAAATGCCATGCCAACTGAGCCCCGTAATGTTATACAAAATCGCCACCGCGGTAATTTCGTAACTGGACCACGTGTGGTCTATCCACGTGATCATGATGGCAGCGATGCCGCCCACCAGACCGATGCCAGCCAAGATGTATCGTGGCGCAACCAAGCTGGTCCCTAGCACCCCCCAGGCAATACGCGCCCAAATGGCCGAAAAGCTGGCTAAGGCGAAGACAGTGCCCGCGCTGGTTTCCGAATATTGCAGTCCATCGATCAAGTAAAGGATGAAGAAGCCGGCGAATATGGACTGTAAACCGCCGAAAGCAAAAGCTGAAAAAGCGATATCGCGAAGCGGATAGTTGGTCACCACCAAGCGCAGGGTCTGTGGTAAGTCGGACACGCAGAGCCTTACATCCGGGCGCCGCTCGCTATCGAAATATTCGCGGATCGGCTGCAATAACACGGCCACCATCACCACGATAAATGCCGTGACCAAAGCGGTGCCGTAAGCACCCAAACGAATCGTAGTGCCCAACGTAGCGCTGTAGAAAACCAATCCCAGCAAAAACGGCAGCAGCAAACCGCCGATGAGACTGCCTACCGGGACGCCGGTTTGTTTGACCGAGAAGATGAAAGGCGCCAGATGTGGCGGTGACACCCGGGCCAGGATCTGGGAGCTGGCTGGCGTAGACACGGCGGCGGCGCCGAGCAATAAGGCACCCAGCGGCAGCAACCACAACACCCCGGCCGCGGTGATGAGCAAGCTGCACGCCATCAAAATGAGCGCGTATTGGCTGATCCGCAGGGGACCGTAGCGGATGATAAAACCACCGCAACCTACCGCGGCGGCGATGGCCATCAGATGTTGCATAAAAAGATAGGCACCCAGCCATCCGCGGGAGATGCCGAACTCTGCGGCTAGACGATCCGCCAACACCGGCATGACCATTTGGCACACGTAGGAAAACGCTTGCTGAAACAGCATCGACACGGTAGCGATGGCCAAAATGGAACGCCACCCCAGTACCCCTAGATTGAGTCCTGCGCGATTGAATCCAGTCACTCTATCGAGTCTCGTTATTGGCGCCGTACGACGATGTTCACCGCTGCTCTCATGCCGGGCCAGACGGCGCGGTCTATGGGTGGCATAGTGATGATGACGGGAATGCGTTGGGTGCCGGACACATCGTTCCCGGTGGGCTTGGCGATGCTGGCGAGGGTGACCCGGCTGATGGTCTGCACCTCGCCTGAGAACTCCTCGAACGGGTAGGCATCGATTTCGATGCGCACCGGCTGCCCGACTTTGACATGCCGGATATCGGCTTCGTCCACATTGGCTTCGATCCAAAGATCACTGGGATCATGCAGCAATACCATCGGCACACCGTCTTCTACATACTGGCCAGGATCGATGTGCACTGCGCTGACGACAGCCCGTTGCGGACTGTATATATGCATAGCTGAAATGCGCTGACGCGACTGCTCCGAGACGACGTCTAGCTTCTCGAGCTCACGGTCTATGACCCGTAGCCGCGACTGGTAGACCGCCTCGCGCTTATGCTGGACTTCCAGTTCCTCCAAGCGCTTCTCCGCCATCGATGTCTGCGTTTGCAGGTGGCGAAGCTGGCCAGTGATTTCCAGCAACTTATCATTGGCATCATCCACCTGCTGGCGTGGCACCACGCTGCGGGTTTGTAGCGTATTGTTGCGCTCGACGTTCTTGCCGGCGATGACAAGCCGCTCGTCCAAAGTCGCGCGCTGTAATCTCAATTGCTCAAGCGCCGCTTTGGCAGTGGCGATTTTGTGCTCCAACTCCGACAGGAAAAACGCAAGTTCCGCCTCCACTTGCCCGCGCACTGCCCGTTGCCGCGCGCTATCGGCCTGCAGCGACTTGATGGTCAGCGCCTCCATGGCCGCATCCATGGTCACCAGCACATCCCCCCGCTCCACCCGATCACCACGCTTGACGTGCACCGCCGCCACATGGCCGTTGACACTGCTGGAGAGAATCGTAAAGTTCGAGCGCACCCGCGCATTGGGTTCGTAGACGTGATCAAACCAGAACAATAACTCGTTGACGCCAACAGCGATGGCCCCGGCGGCAACCGATATCAGCAGCAATCTCTTCACGTTAGCCCAGTGGGCACCGCTAACAATAATAATTTTTTCGTGAGTGCAAGGAAGCACCGCGCGCACAACCGCAGTGTATAGGTGATACCTGAGGATTCGAGCACGGCGCTGACGCCGCAATCGCGGAAAAAGTGCATTTTTAGCAGGTGCCCCAGTGTTTGCGAGGACTGCTCAAGCATACAAAGTCCGGGAGCCATACGGGGCAGCCGGGCAAGATCGGTACACTGTGGCTTCAAGTCCATTGCCAACTTAGGGTCCCCATTGCCAACTTAGGGTCCGTTGCCAACTTAGGACCGATCGCCGAATTAGAGTCCACCGGCAACCCAGCGCCATGCAGATCGTTCACTGCTTCGATTACAAAACCAACCGGCGCGGGCTGAAGAAGATCATCGACCGCCCGCTAGCGCATATCGCTCGCCTGTACATGCGCATTGGCAGGCTAGCTCTACCTGGGGCACAGAGCGCCTAGAACGGGTTGACTAGCCCTTAGACGCCCGCGGTTGACGGGCCTGGGTTGACTGTTCTGGGTTGACGGGCCTGGGTGAACGGGTGCGGGCTATTGCAACTCGAATAAAGCATTAAATGTTTTCAGCCATACGATGACAGTGCCGCCCGTATCAAGCACTTGCACCCCGCTACCGCGCTTCGCCAGCACGCCCTCTAGTGCCGGGCGGTCGCTGACCTTCAGCGCTAGAGCAGCAAATCGACACTGTGGCCCAAGCGGATGCTGGCCAATGCCATTAAACCGTTCTGCATAGATGCCCGGGCTGATAATCTCCAGCACTGCTGCATTCAGATCGATATGGCATTGGCCGGCACCGGCGTGCTCCACCGGCAAATCCAGCAGAGCGCTGTACTTCGCCGCTTCGCCAGCCACGTCTTCGGCCACCATGATAAAAGCGCGGGTAGCGCTACAACTATTGGCGTGCCCCCGCCACTCATCGCGCCACACCAGCTCCGGTGTGCCATGCTCGCAGAAATAAACCCGGCCGGCGGGAAAGACATCCGCACGCACCGCCACGGTCCTGAACCTAGCAGCGGTTTCGACTTGCGTCCCAGGCGTAGTCCCAGCCACCGCCACTGGCCGTGAAAAAGCCTTCGGCGGCTCGCCGTCCCAGCCGAGTTGTTTGAGATGGGCGTAAGTGTGGTCCACGTTAGCGCTCTTAAAAACCAAGCCGTTTAACCCGACCGGCGCCGCTGCGAGCTCCGCCCTACCCTCGCCCCCTTGCGGCAAGCCGATGAGTTCCAAATAGTCCGAGCCCAAGATCATGAGGTGATTGATGGAACCTAGAGTATGGTAACCGCGTGGCGTCAAATGAAAACCCAACGCGGTGAACTGCGCCTCGGCGGCATCCATGTCATAGCGGACATTGAAGACCATATGATCGAGTATGGGTATCATGCTCAGCTCTTCTTTCGGTTTAAGAAAGCGCTCATCGACTGATTGGGCGCGCCGCAACGGTAGCTCTACACATACGCTTGAATACCGGCGCGGTCAGCGCCGGGCAGCCCCATGCGCTCCCAATCCATAAAGCCGATTGCCACCACCGGGTATGGCGCCAGCTTAACGCGGCCAGCGCGGCGCGCCTATTCCAGCGGTGAGACGCCCTTAGCGTCGCACACCTTCTCACGGGCTGCCATGGCCGCGCAAAGAGCCGCGTTGCCAGTCCCCGCCACCCCTGCGCCGTACGCACCGGTCATCGATCATTACCGCTAGCTGCCAATGCGCGCGGGCTGGCGAAGTTGGCACTATCGTTCAAGGCGGGCTTGGCGAAGCGGGCGCACTCGAGGACAATCCGCACCCGGCATCGTGTAGGTCATCAACCAATGGCATTTTCCTTTACGCTACGAGTCACCACGGCCGATTTGGACAACCTCGGCCACGTTAACAACGCGCGGTACTTGGACTTTCTGGAGCGGGGCCGAACCCGCTGGTATCAAAAAGTAGGCCTGATCGGCTGTTGCCGGGCCGCAACGCCCGATCGCCCGATCGATACGGTAGTGGTGAACATCAACATCGATTTCAAACAAGAGTGCTTGCCAGAGGAGACGCTAAGCGTCACAGCCGCCCCCATCAAAGCGGGCGCTAAGAGCTTCACTGTCGAGCAGACCATCATCAAAGCCTGCGGTGCAGTTGCCGCCACTGCCACGGTGACGTCGGTGGTGATGGACTTGAACGAACGCCGTGCGGTGGCATTGCCGCCGGCGGCACGGCAACTGTTTGCGGCCAACTAAGAGATAAAGCTGTGGACAATAAGGCATCGGCTCTGCGCACCGGTGGCTGCGACTGTGGCGCCGTGCGCTATCAGGTCAAAAGCAAGCTACGCGGCGTTATCGCCTGCCATTGCGTACAGTGCCGCAAACCGAGCGGGCACTACAGCGCCGCCACTGCCGCACCGCCACCGGCCCTTCAATTGTTGGAAGTGCGCGCTCTCATGTGGTACCGCGCATCACCAGCGGCGGCGCGCGGTTTTTGCGGCACCTGCGACAGTACTCTTTTTTGGCGCCCCGCCACCGGCGCTCGCATCAGCGAATAACGCTACTATCTGCTGCCATGGAACCGCTCACCATATTGCAAGCCATCAGGAAGGAACTGAAATCCGTGCTGGTGGAGCGTGATCACCTGGTAGACGGCGTGTTACTCGCCCTACTCGCCCGCCAGCACGTTCTCCTGCTCGGCCCACCGGGCACCGCCAAATCGATGTTGGCACGGGAGCTTTGCCGGCGCCTTGGCGGGCGCTACTTCGAATGGCTGCTGACCAAATTCACCACCCCCGAGGAGATCTTCGGCCCGCTGAGCTTACCGGCGCTGGAACAGGGCCGCTTCGAGCGCATCATCGAGAACAAACTGCCCGTAGCGGATATCGCTTTCCTGGACGAAATATTCAAAGCCAATTCCGCCATCTTGAACTCGCTGCTGACTATCTTGAACGAGCGGCGCTTCTATCAGGGCACCCAGATCATGGATGTACCCGTACACAGCGTCATAGGTGCATCCAACGAACTGCCCGAAGAAGAGGAACTGGCCGCGCTCTATGATCGCTTTGCTCTGCGCTTCACCGCCGGATATATAGAAAACGCGGGGAATTTCGGCCGTATGCTGTTAATGCACGATGCGGGTAAAGCGCCCGTCACCGTCCTGCCCCGCGAGAGCCTCATGACCCTGGCCCAGGCGTGCGCAGCTATTGCGGTGCCCAAAGCGGTGATCGCGGAAATGGCGCAGCTAAGGCAGCAATTGACCACTAAAGGCGTCATCGCCTCCGATCGCCGCTATAGACAAAGCTTGTCCGTTCTACGCGCGGCAGCGCTGCTGGACGGACGGCAATCGGTGCAGCATCAGGATCTGTTCTGGCTAGAACATATGCTATGGAACGATCCTTCAGAGCAGTCCGCAGTGTTAGCGGTTTTATCCGAGATGAGCAGCGGTTTCGAAGAAGAAGCGAGAAAACTCATCCGCCAAGCCCTGGAGATCAAAGCTTACGCAGCACGCAGTTGGCCGACCCAAGCCGAGAGCGATCGCGCGCTCATCGAAGCGCACACCAAGCTTGAAGATATTCACCGGCATCTGGGCACCTTACAGCGGCGTGCCCGCGAGCGAGGGCGCGACGCCGGCCCGCTCGAGCACCACAAACAACGGGTGGCAGACATGCAGCGTGAATTATTGGTATCGGCACGGTCATGGGTCAGCTAAACACCCTATTGAACGATGGCTACGATCGTGAAGTCGTGGCGCAGGCCCTGGCCACCCACCCGCCGTTAGCGCAAGCGGCACAGGCCCTAGCCCGGCTGCTGCCGCACGGCGGCGCGCTGGCCGAAGATTTATTCTTCGCCGTCTTTAAACTGAACGCCGTCCTGGTCCCCGCCGAGGAGCTATCCGTGGCGGTATTAATCAATCGACGGCTGGTGGCGGGCGTACTGGCGGCGGCAGCGCTCGAGCAGCTACGCCAGCGCACCGCTCTTGACCCGGTAACCGCCGCCACGGCTGCCGCACGGCTAGCCGAGCAGGTGTTAAGCACCCTTAAGACAGAGTTCCGCTTCGATGCTCAGTCACTGGTGCAGGCCAGCGAAGCGGCGCTGGATGAGCAAGAGCTAGACGCATTGCTCGCCCAGCGCAAGCAATTAGACAGCGTGGATGAACTTCCATCAGACACCCGACAAGATATGCGCGACGCGTTGGATCGTGATATCAAGTCGGCCCGGTCCAGGCGTAGCCGAAGCAAGCGCAAACAGGCTGAGATCGCCGCTAATCTCAGCAAAAATGCCAGCACTTTGGGTGATGCTCTCGAGCGGCTCCCGCAACAACTCGAGGCTGCCGAAAGCCACGCCAAGGGCTTGGGCGTAGGCGGCGACGGGCAAGTCGATTCCGCCAAGCGCCTGGAACTCGGCGAGCGTATCGCGCGCAGCAGCAAGCTACGGCGCCTGGCACAAATCGTTGGCGCATTCAAAGAAGTGGCCTTCGAAGCGCGCCGCGCCCGCACCACCCAGTGGCCCCAAGAACTCCACACGGTCACCTGCGGCAATGAGTTGGAGCAGCTACTGCCGGCTGAGTTGCTGGGGTTGCAGAAGAGGAACGCAGCACTTCGCCCGGACTTTCTGCGCCGCTATAGCGAACGGCAGTTGAGCCAGTATCACTTACACGCTCCCGCTAACCGCGGCCCTATGGTCATCTGCTTGGACGGCAGTGGCTCCATGCAAGGCAAAAAAGAGCTTTGGAGTAAAGCGGTTGCCCTAACGCTCATGGACATCGCCCGCCGCCAAAAGCGCGGCTGCTTGGGTCTCATCTTCTCCTCCAGCGCGCAGCTCTTCGAGGTTGAACTGCTCGCCAAAAGCCGGCTTGGCGGGCGGGCCAAAGTACGCGACGAAGCGCTCATAAGCTTCGCCGAGCACTTTCCAAGCGGCGGCACAGACTTCGAGGCGCCCCTGCAAAGAGCCGTGGATGCGGTCACCACCGGCAACTTCCGCCGCGGCGACATCGTGTTCATCACCGACGGACAGGCGGCCGTTTCCGAAACACTGATCGAGCGCATTCGCGTACAACGCAAGCGGCATCGGTTCCGAATTTACGGCGTGCTAGTGGATCTGGATGATCATCGAACCGAGAGCTTGGCCAGATTCTCCGACGAGGTGCGTACCGTGACCGACTTGACCAGCGATGCGATGACGCAGCTCTTCGCTGCCGTTTAAGAATATTGCCCCTGCAAGAATATTGCCCTTAAGAATATTGTTGTTAGCCGTCGAAATCGATGTGACCGCACGGCAGTCATATGACACCGACAGCAACAATGACCAAGTCCGATACAACACACAGGAGAGCACTGAATGGCTAAATACATATTTGTCTATCACGGCGGCAAAATGCCGGAGACGCAAGAAGAAGGCGAGCGGGTGATGGCCCAGTGGACCGCATGGTTAGGGGGCATGGGGGATGCGGTGGCCGATGACGGCAACCCGGTAGGGCCTTCATCCACGGTCAATAGCGACGGCTCCGTAACCGGCGACGGTGGCGCCAACCCGGCAAGCGGTTACTCCCTCATCAACGCCGATTCCATGGAACAAGCGCTGGAGATGGCCAAGGGTTGCCCGGTGTTAGAAGCCGGGGGTTCGGTCGAAGTGGCACAAACCATCGACATGTAAGCCACCTTATCCGCTTCTCGGGAAACCGGGCGCTTCAGGTGCCCGGTATTCGTTAGCGCCTAATCGGCAATGAGTGGCAATGAGTGGCATTACCTCAAAGCATTGGTATACGGTATACCAGGATTCGATCACCCAAGACTGACCAACGTTTCGAGGGACTTACCATGCCGGACGACGTCACCGCGGCCCCACTTACCGACGGCTTTCACCTAGTCATCGATGCGCTCAAGCTGAACGGTGTAGAGACCATCTACAACGTGCCGGGCATTCCCATCACCGATCTGGGCCGTTTCATGCAAGCGGCGGGCCTGCGCGTTCTCTCATTGCGCCACGAACAAAATGCCGGCTATGCGGCCGCCATCGCCGGATTTCTCACTAAAAAGCCCGGTGTGTGCATGACCGTGTCGGCACCCGGCTTTCTAAACGGCCTCACCGCCCTCGCCCACGCCACCACCAACTGCTATCCGATGATCCTGATAAGCGGCTCCTCGGAGCGGGAAATCATCGATCTGCAGCAGGGCGACTACGAAGAGATGGATCAATTGGCCATCGCCAAACCGCTTTGCAAAGCGGCTTACCGCATATTGCACGCGCAGGACATCGGCATCGGCATCGCCCGGGCTATACGCTCGGCCGTATCGGGACGCCCTGGCGGGGTATATCTGGATCTTCCAGGCGCGCTCCTCGGCCAGACCATGGACGCAAAAGCAGGCCAGCGCTCGCTAGTCCACGTAGTGGATGCGGCGCCGCGGCAATTACCCGCACCCCAAGCCGTCACTCGCGCCCTTAAGGTTTTAGCGTCGGCCCAGCGGCCGCTTATCATTCTCGGCAAAGGCGCCGCTTATGCCCAGGCTGACGCAGCCATAAAAGCGCTGGTGGAGAGAAGCGGTATGCCTTACTTGCCCATGAGCATGGCTAAAGGGCTGCTACCAGATACCCATCCTCAATCAGCCGGCCCAGCGCGCTCCTTGGTGCTCAAAGAGTCGGATGTGGTCATGTTGATCGGCGCCCGCCTCAATTGGCTGCTAGCGCACGGCAAAGGCAGAACCTGGGGCGCAGCGCCTAAACGTTTCGTGCAAATCGATATAGAACCCAGGGAAATGGACAGCAACCAGGCCATTGTCGCACCGCTGGTGGGCGACATCGGCTCGTGTGTCGATGCTTTGCTTACCGGCATGGGTGATGACTGGGCTGCACCACCGCCGGAGTGGATCAACACCGTAAGCGAGAAGAGACAAACCAACATCGCGCGGATGGTGCCAAGGCTGCAAAACAATAACGTACCCATGGACTATCAAGGCGCCCTGGGTGTGCTGCGCACCATCATCGCCGAGCGCCCGGATGCTATTTTGGTCAACGAAGGTGCCAACACCCTGGACTTCGCCCGCTCCATCATCGACATGTACAAGCCGCGCAAACGGCTGGATGTAGGTACCTGGGGTGTCATGGGCGTGGGCATGGGACAGGCCATCGCCGCCGCCGTGGAAACCGGCCATCCCGTATTGGCGATCGAGGGCGACAGCGCCTTCGGCTTCTCGGGCATGGAAATAGAAACGGTCTGCCGTTACCACCTGCCCGTCACCGTGGTCGTGTTCAACAACGGCGGCATCTACCGGGGCACCGATAAGAACCCGTCCGCCGGCGCAGATGTAGCCACCACCGTGTTCGTCAAAGACGCCCGCTACGACAAGATGATCGCAGCGTTTGGCGGCGCCGGCTATCACGTGGAATCGCCCGATGCGCTGAGGCGGGCTGTTAATGCAGCGATGGACGCGGGCCAGCCTGCCCTGATCAATGCCGTCATTGATGCGGCGGCTGGGACCGAGAGTGGACGTATCGGTAATCTCAACCCGCAAAGCGTGGTGGCGGCGAAGCAGTGAGTGGATGCGGTGGCGGTGCGGTGCTTCCAGGGCGGATTTGTCCCAGCGAAATTCATCAGTGAAAATTCTTAAGTGAGAGTGACGGCTCCCTCGGCAGAGCCGGGCGAGCTCTCCGATTGGGTTAGTCAGCCAAACCCCGAAGCCATGTTCCGCCCGATACCCGATTGCGGCCTCGACTGTACGCACGAGAATGCTGAAGTTCACCCAATCGGTGCTCATGGTAGACGCATTGAATCAGCCGGCTGGCGAGAATCAAGGTGAACGCTGCCGGGGCCACCAGTGCGTAGCGCTGGTGGACCGGCTTTATCTGGCCGCTCTCACGGAGCTAGGTGTCTGGCGAACCAACCGCCTCGCTCCAAGGCAGGGAGAACACCGCTAACCGGCTCCCTGCCCTTCGCGTCGCGCATCCTTGCCGATATCGTCGATCCGGTCTCAGCGCTCGCAATCGATGTCACTGCTGCCGGCCTGATTTTTATTGCAAGCCCGCCTGTCAAAAGCCAGCCTGTCATAGGACTTGCGGAGAAAGCGATTGCCAAAGCACGGCGTCTTGATGAACGCTTTGACTGAGATTGCCCGGCTGGCAAACCGTCGCCCGTGCTTTCGCAACATCCGACTGGACCTGCCGCTAGACCGCCACTTCGATAAAACGCAGCTCTCAGCCATCAAAGAGGAATGGGTATCCTGGCCTTTGCCTTAGACCTCAAAGCGATAGGCGCGTTTGACGGCTTCTATCTCTTCCTGTGAGACGAATTCACCTTTGTCCGCTTGCTGTACGGCTGCTTGAATCAGGCGATATTCCTGTTCCCAGCTATCGCCTATTCGTAGGGTGCTACCGATAATGTCGCCAGCATCGAGACCGCTTTCATGGGCGAGAGCAAGGACTCGCTCGGCAAGTTCGGGAGGAATGCCAGAAGTGAAGAGAAAGAAAGCTGGCGCTCGGCCTGTTTGCGCCCTATAAACGAAAAACCCCGCGATCATCACTGGCACGAGGCCAGGAGAGGAGTTACCCGGGGACTGCGCGAATACTATAGGGATGGATAGATCCGAATGCGAGCAAAAAAGCTCTGCGATATTGAGAGAATCCTTTCTGATCAGCGGCTTAGTGGATATCAGAGAGGGGCTTTAAAGGCCGATGAAGCCGCTCTGGCTCGCTATTTGTGGAACAGTCAGCGCAGCGAAGCGCTCTATCCCAACCTACAGATGGTGGCGATCGCCCTGCGAAATGCGCTACACACCACTGTCCACAAGCATTTTGGGTCTGAGCGATGGTTTGCCCCCCCACCCTACTGCGTACACAGGATGCCGCGGCCATCCAGAAGGTCAGGGACGGGCTGACCCGCAAACGTAAACCACATGATCCGGATCGGATCATCGCTGCGCTCAATTTCGGCTTTTGGACCTCACTGCTCGACCGTGCCTATGAGCGGCAACTTTGGCCAAGATTATTGGCTCAGGTCTTTCCATCCATGCCGCGCACACTACGTACCCGGCAACGCCTGGCCAGCCGTTTCAACCAAATCCGCAGGCTGCGCAATCGCGTCTTTCATCACGAGCCAATTTGGCACTGGCGTGATTTACCGCAGCAACCCGCTGAGATTCTCGAAGCCATCCGCTGGCTCGAGCCAGCGCTGGAGGAACTCGCAGATCTCATCGAACGCTTTGCCACAGTGCATACGACTGGGCCGAAGCAAATCGAACAGCAGCTATTGATGAACTTCTCAACGAGAAACGCCTGCGCCTTCTTTGGGTTCTGGGTGTCTGCCACGGCCGAGCATCCCTCTTTATTTTTATTCTTCGGACCTTCGCCCGCCGACCCTGGCGCAAGGCGGCACGGCCGTTTCCTGTGGGCGGCTCATGGCGTTCTCTGTTACCGGGACACCTTGGCGGATCTGCGCAGCGCGGAGAACGGGGAATTCGCGCCCGCCAATTTTGCGGGGCTTGCCATTAGCGCCGCCGGCCAGCACCTCCCACCAGTTGCGCCCAGTGGCCTTGCCGTTGGCTTGCCACTCGTCGTTACCTCATCAATCAAGCTGGCGATGCCGGCGTATCCGTTCTCCAGCAGTCATTGCCGTGCAAGCATCTGGTCCATCCTCGCCGCTGTTGGTCTGCTACGCGCGCTTGCGCGGCGCCCCGAGTCCCGCCACCCGAAAATTGGTGATCAGGGCCTCCGCGACCGGCCCGCGCCTGTCGGGCCGGCTGTTTACCCGCCGCGTTGCCTGGACGCTGTAAATGTAATGGCTTTCGTATAAGGAGCACGTGAGGCCGGTGAACGAATTCGAGGCAATGACTCGCACTCCCTTGGTTGCCAGGGACGTGAACACCTCGGCTAGCTGCCGCTGCTGGGCAAGGCCGAATTTGTTCTTGCTGTAGCTCGTGAAGCACGCTGTTCTCGACACCGGGATATAGGGCGGGTCGAAGTACACGAGGTCGTTCGGGCTAATGCCGTCAAGCGTATCGAGAAATGTTCTCGTGCCGATGGTTGCACACTGAAGCGTCTTCGATACCGCCCTGAGATTCTTTTCGTCCCTGATCAGGGGGTTCGAGTATCGGCCAAAAGGGGCATTGAACTGCCCCTTGCTGTTCTCTCGGTAGAGACCGTTGAAACAGGTTCGGTTGAGATAGATTATCCGCGCCGCCTTGCTCGAAGGCCTGCGGGGCGAGGATGCGCGGACCGCGTAGAAATAGTCTTCGCCGTGGCGTCGCTCGTGCCCCTTCAGGGCGGTCAGCACGCCTTCGATGTCATCGCGGATGCCGACATAGGCGTCAATCAAATTCGGATTGATGTCGGACAGATGAGCGCCGCTGGAAATCGACCCCATGCGGGCAAGCCGGAAATACAGTGCCCCGCCACCCATGAACGGCTCATGATAGGCGCCGAATTCACCAGCTGCCTGCACTGCTTTGAGCAGTTCCGGCAAGAGTTGGCGCTTTCCGCCAACCCATTTCAGGAATGGATAAGGGATGGGTTCGCGCCTAGCTTTCTTGTCGTTCAAAGTCCGAAGTACAACTCGATCCACTTCTGAGCGTCATCCAGATCCACAGCTTTGCCGGTAGAGTGAAGGTAGGCCGTCATATTGGCCGAAAACCCGCCGCCCTAGAACACCACAATGTCCCTGATAGGCCATGCATCGATATGGTCCAGTGTCGCGGCAATCTTCTCTTCCGCGCGCCCCTGCGAGCCTTGATACTTGCACTTAATCCCGAGGCTTATGCGGGGTTTGCCGGATGACGCAGCACTACGTCGATGTTGCGGCGCGCGCCCCATATTCGCCGCCCGGCCCTCACCTGCGTTTCCGCAATCGAGCCGAGGCTTTCTCCGAGGCTCGCCACAGGGTCGCGAAGTTCTGCGCCGTTGTGTACTGCGGTCGCGCCACCCGGCATGCCGATCTCCTTTTCATGCCATCACGGTTCAATCTTACCGGACCAAGGCTGCGGTGGGTGTTTTTTAGCGCGACGCAATAGAGCAACGCCCGGCATCGCTTCGCAGCCATGCCGGGCGTCGTGGTACACGCTGGACTTTGCGTTAGCGAGCGCCAGACCTCTCAACCGCGTGGATTCGCTCGATGCCTCTGCTGCGTCTGTAGGCGGCGAGCGGGCGGCTAGTAGGCCGGGAGCGACATCGGGCATCGGGCGGCACAAGAGGAAGCCGGCGGCTGGCAGCGGCAACGATGGCGCAGTGCTCTGCCAATTTCTGCCAACTTTCCGCCAAGCCGATTCGGCGGAAAATGTGCTTTTCCAAAAACAAAAAACAATAACTTCTTGCGATTCTGCAAGACACAGTAATCCCCCCGAAGAATTAGCGGCATTGAGAAATGGAATGTTCTCGTAGTGTAAACGGAGGAGATTTCGCATGAAAAAATCCCGATATACCGACAGTCAAATCCTCAGCATCCTTAAGCAGGCTGATGCGGGTACAACCGGTTTCAGAGCGGTGTCGTGAGCACGGTATGAGCAGCGCGACGTTCTACCAGTGGCGCGCCAAGTACGCAGGTATGGACGCCTCGTTGATGTCCCGTCTCAAGGAGATCGAAGAGGAGAACCGGCGGCTGAAAAGGCGCGATTAAATGACAGGTTGGTCTAGCCCATGATGGTTTTTTACCGGCCTTTATGACTATTACCGAAGGCAAACAACAAGATATTACATAAAGCCGTAGTTTAGAACTGGATGCAGGTTCTATTGTGGTGTTTGATCGTGGCTATACGGACTTCACGTGGTTTAACTTGCTCAATTCAAAGGGGATTTATTTTGTCACCCGGTTGAAAGCCAATACAAAATACCGAGTGATTTCTCGCCATCAGGTCAATAAAGAGCAGGGCATCACCTCGGAGCGGACGCTGGTTTTAACGGGCCCTAAAGCCGATACCTGCCCGATTAAGTTGCGCCGGATGGGTTATAGTGACCCAGGGACCGGCAAGCATTACGTCTTTCTCACCAATCAATTCGAATTGGCTGCCAAAACCATCGCAGATATTTATAAGTCGCGTTGGCAAATTGAGTTATTTTTCAAATGCATCAAACAAAATTTGAAGATTAAGTCATTCGTAGGCACGTCAAAAAATGCTGTCATGACTCAAATAGGGGTCGCTATGTGTATGTATTTAATGGTCGCTTACTTGAAATTCTGTAGCAAACTCGATTTAAGCATTCAACAGATTATCAGACTCTTTCAAGTCAATTTATTTGAGCGAACAGACCTGTGGGGACTAATCAAAGGAGACCCTCCAGGCCCTATTGAAACTCAGGTCCAGATACAGTTTACATTCTCATGAAAGTTTATGGGACAGCAATGATAGGTCATACATGAGGATTGGAGCACGGAGTTGACGCCGCAATCGCGGAAAAAGTGCATTTTTAGCAGGTGCCCTTCAGTCTGATTGGCGCCAAACTAAGTGGTTGTTCTCTTCCCGTGTATTTGCCTCCTAAAACCATCGCTCACCCATTTTCGAGGAGAGATGTTTCGCTGCCCCCAAACATGTCATGGAGATCTCGAATAAGCAGCCTGATCTCTTGGAGCTGATTTACACCACAGGCTGCGGAGGCGATTAGGCCGCCGATTCCCGAAAGCATCGAAATAGCGAGCTTAAGTGCGCCCGCACAAAGCATTGGTCTCATCAATGCCCACACCAAGAGCTTTTCATCTCGGGATCGTGCTCTACGATAGAGTGCCCACAAGAACTTCGCGTTGTCTTTCGAGCTTCCTCCAATGCCCAGTGACTTCCACAGGACTATGAACAGCAGTACGAAGACAAGATACATCGCTAGCGCAGCAAGGCATCCTTGAGTCTCTGTCATCTCTTTCCTTTCGCGCGCTTCTTAATGGGAGCACATCTATGTGCTCCCCTGTGTTCATCAATGTAGATATCTGTCAAAAAATATGCGCAGATTACTTCCAAGAGCAACCTCATTTCTATCTGTGCCGGGATTCTCAGCTCCCAGTACTTGCGTTGGGTTATCTATTAGGTCTCGTATGGCGGCTCGTAGTTCTTCATGTCTCCTCATGACGCCTGCCGACTGTCCCATCGCTGCTTGAGAAACCACCGCACCGAAGCGATTCATAGTCCACAACACATGATAGAGAGCAAGAATTGAAACGACTGTTACTGCAAGTCCGCCAAGTATGCCAAATGTGACTACGACCTGATCGGTCTCACTCACTGGAATTCCCAGCCAAATGACTAGATGAGACCCCACAAGTATGAGAAGGCCGACAACCAAAACCATCAAAATCGAATTCACCCGCTTCTTTAATACGTTCATGGTTGGAAGCACCTTTCTAGCAAACTCCAAACCGGAGTCAAAAAAGTCCTTATCTCCTATCTCATTCTCAAGATAGGGAGACTCGAGTGTTAGCTTTACAAGCTCGATGTATGTTCTGTCATGAGCCATCAACTTCACTTGTTCAGTCAGAAGAGCAACTCTCGAGCTTTCAAGCTCGAGCAATTCATAGAGGCGTTCCTGCTCTGCGTCCCTCAATTCAGTGGCAAGAGAATCTGCATCAGCGTGCTCAGTATCTCCAACTGACCTACCGTGACGCACTGACATCGTATTGCTCTCTAGTCAAGCCAACCGGTTTTCCTTCCAGCAGAGCTTTCGCCGCTCTCCGTAACCGTTTCTTTAGGTTGTTCACTTCTCGTGTAGTGAGATTCATTTTCCTCGAAAGCTCCGCACTACCTTTGATTTCCGCTTCAATCATCAAGTGTGCTAGTTCCGCTAGCCTTGGCTCAAGCGCATCTAGCATTGCCAAAAGCCACTGTTGCTCGGATAAAGCCTCAGTAAGCTCATCAGGAGAGTGGGATGAGTACCACCCTCGATCGACTTCAGAGACAGTCTCTGAGGGCCGAATAAATTGATTCTCCTTAGAAAGGACTCGATGACTGATCTCGCTATTGATAATCCCCGTAAGATGCTCGAACAGTGGTCGAGCCGAAGAGTCCCACTTGCGCTGTCCGGATAAGGTTTTCTCAATCGCGATATGGACCAAGTCCATCGGTTCCCACGCGCCAGGCGCTTCGCTTCGATGTCCTCGCCAGAACTTCTTCCGCACCTGAAAGGCGGCATATAGCGCGAGTCTCGACACAAGGTCCTCCCAATTGAACTCAGTCCAGTCAACAACAGCAGGTTGAATGGCATGATTAGGATCTCCAAGGTCGTTTCTCATTAACTCGCCGGTGCCCATCTATTTGCCGAGGCAATGCGCGGATTTGCCACGACGCTTGTTCGTAGAGAGTTTGGCCGCCTTTTCCCAATCTGCATACGTACATTCATGTTGCTCCAGCTTATCCCTATACCAATGTATGCCGATGATTCAACGGCTTTTGCCAACAGCCAATAGGTTTCGCCAAAAAATAGACCGTAACCCCTTGTTTATAAGTACTTTTCGCAAACAGAGAGCCTGCTGCGCCGGAAAGGCGCACAGTTTAGGGGATTCGGGTATATCTGCTCCAGAAGCTCCGTCTAGACGGGTCTATGCAGCGCGATGCCCTCGAGGCAGCCGGCTGCGAGCGCATCTATTCGGATACGAAATCTGGTGCACTCTCTGACCGTAATTGTAAATGACTGACTTATAAGGAAATATGGTGCCGGCGAGTGGACTTGAACCACCGGCCTACTGATTACGAATGAGTCCAGAGACATTTTCTTTCTTCTTATAAAACAAACTCTTACAGACTTTCTTCACGAAAGACCAACATTATTACATACTAACAAATTCACTGACTTACGCTTGAGTTTTCGGGGCGGGCCACGCCTCGCCCTGTTCCTGGGAGCGTATGTCTGAGATGGCCAATATCGGGTTGGCGTACAGCGCGTACCACTCACAGGTAGCCGTGCTCCGACTCGACACTGCGGAACAAGGCGTAACGCCATTGAGACGCGGTCTAGGTGATTGTCATTCCCTGACATAAGGAGCAATCGCTGGACATTGTTGTGAACCAGACCATCTCTTGGAAGCAACCAATCGATAGTCGAGTCGAATGAAAGCTCACTGGACGGATGCGCTTCTTCGGCTGCCTTTCGGAACCCGATGTCCAGTTCCGTCACCAACTCCTGAGCATTCTGGTCGCCAATTCTTCCCACGACCGGTCGAGCCGCGAGAACGAACCGTCGAAGCGCCGTCCGCGCGTGCGCGAACGACCCGTCGAGCCGCTGGTGAAACGATGCGTTCGGGTCCGCCGTGAGTCGATGTGCAAAGTTGCCGATGTCGCTCTCAAGGATTTGGGCAACTCCGTCCAAGTGTGCGGCATTTTGCCTCGCCAGCTTGAGTTCTCTCCAGCGGAAATTGCTATGCGTCACGATAACAGAACCCGTTGCCTGAGCCAGATACATAGCAAGCTCGAAGTTCGGTGCCATGCTGAGGATCTGGAACTGGCCATGTTGACCCGCAAGCAAGTCCTCTCGCAGGAGAGCCAGTGGATCTCGCTCTCGCATGACCTCCATGCAATCCAGGGCTTTCTCCAGATCTTCGTCGGACATCTCGGGAGAACTCTTCGATAATGTGCTCTTTTGCGCGTCCCGTGGCAAAGTCAGGAGGCTACGGCGAAATTCGTCCTTCCCAAGCCACATGAGCAACTTCTCATCGTCTCTCTCTAACTTGGCACTCGAATTTCGACCTTCTGCCATGTGCATCATTTGCTCCCGCAGATGAAAGTCGAAATCGCATGGGTCCGGGAACAAATTGACGAACCCGGCATCAATGAAGGGCTCGAGGATCAGGAGCAGGTAGATGTTTCTCAGAGTTTGAGTCAGGTGTTGACGTGGTGACTCTGTAGGACTGAACTCTAGTCGAACGCATGCCGGATTGACGAAGGGGGCTTTGGATCAGCAATTGGTCAAAGAGTGGCACGACACTTGTAGCGAAAAAGGAAATGACACGCGGGTCAACGACGCCGGAATACAAAGCGCGAAGTTCGTTGTCTGGCTTTGGCAACAACTGGAATAAGTCAGTGTAGGGTGGCCAGAAGACCTCATAGACTTCATGAATTCGCTTGACGTGCGTCTCGTCAAACTCTCGTTTCACATCTTCCCAAGTCTTGCCGTCATCGAATCCAAGGATGTCATTCACTGCTCGAATCAATCCCAGATTCCGCTCGCGAATACTTAGTTCGCCTATGTAGGACGCTGAGCCTCGCTCTTGTGTCGGCAGCAGTTTTTGTAGGGCTTACCACTGCCGCATGGCACGGGTCTTTTTTCCCGACTCGCTTCGGATTGGGTGAATCCCTGCGGAGGTATGGATTCTCGGGAACCGTTCGTCCATAAGCATCCTGATAGTGAGTAGTACCATCCTCGTACCCGACGTACATTTCCCCGCCGAAGTGCCAAAGTTCGTCACTTGGCGGAAGTAATACATTGCGTATCTCAGGCCAAGACACTGGTGCTTCCTTCTCAGGAAACAAGAGATCTTCTCTTCCCGCAGCGACATACCTCGCGGACCTGCTCTTCAGAACAAAGTTGATCGCGTGCACTTCGTGGTCATTGAGCTTGCGTGTCCGAATGAACGCGTCTGTGCGGACAATGCTGTTTCTCATGAATCTGGCGTTGGTCCCGTCCTCCCTTGGGTTCACACTTTCAGGGCTCTTCGCGTAGTCGTAGTGTGTCAAGATCAGTAGGTGGTCTTTGTCTAACGCAAACAGTGTTTGCGTACCCGCCAACTTGATCGATGGATCGAACGGGAATCGACATTCATTACTTTAAGGAAACGCAGATCTGTGCCGATCTCCGTTGGCAGGACGCTAGCAGAATTTGGCAGAATAAATCAGTAGATAGGCATGGGAAGTCGTAAATACCCCAACTTTCGATGTCGATTGCTGTCGGTCGCGGCCTACAAGCCACCCGCTCCCCGCCTACATACGCCGATGCGTAATCGACCGAGACTGTTACCCATACGCGACGGGGATGTCTGGAGATAGCCGACGCAGAGTCAGTGTGACCCACGCGCCCGGCACGACAATCCGGTTGTGCTGTGCGTTGTCGTTCGCTGTATGTCCAAGCTCACACATCTATCGCTGCGGATTTCATACGTGCATACGCCGTCGCGTCGGACTGTATCCGGTGACCGCCACGAACGACACATCTGCCGCTTCGCTTTGCCTGTTCCGCAGATTCTCTGACCCTAGCTATCAGGGTCTGCAAAGGGTAAAATAATGGTGAGATCCGTGATGTCGGTCAGGAAACTAGTTGGTGCCGGACGTGATCTACAAGAATGCGCCACTCTTTGAAGCGATCGCCGAGGTTCGTTGGCAGTTGCAACCCCTTCAAGTGCTCCCAGGCGCAGCCGTAGATCCTTATTTTGACAAGACATCAGCCGCCTTTCGAAGAAAGGTTGCCGAGGCGGGGTTTACGCACAGTGAACGACTTACTCCGTCGGAGGCGCCGCTCGAACTGTTTGCTCACAAGCCCGTATGGCGATTCCGGCAACAGGCGGACGTTTGGCCGCTCTTCCAGTTGGGACCGGGAATACTTACGGCCAATGTGGTACCACCGTATGGAGGGTGGAAGACATTCAGGGAGTTCATCCGACTGGGGGTGCAATTCCTGTCGGAAAGTCATCCGCTATGGTCCGATGACTTTGAAACCTCCGCCTTGCAACTGCGGTATCTGGACGGCTTCCGCCCTGCTCACGGAATGAATGACTATACGGACTTCGCTCAAACTGGGTTGAATCTTTCGCTCCAGTACCCCGAATGGATGTTGGCCGACGCTGTGCCTGACCCCGCCCCCGAGGCAGTAGTCCAATATCGCGTGCTACTGAACAGCCCAGCCGGTGGTCTAGGTCGTGTTGCACTCAAACCGGGTAAGGTGCACAACGAGTCCGCTGCAATTCTAGATATGAGCATTCAGTCTCGTGATCTAGGAGGAATGCCTGTTTTGGCGCGCGGGCTAAGTGAATGGTTCGACCAAGCACACGGCGTATTGAAATCTTGGTTCGGGAACGTAATGTCAGATCCTGTGGCCTCGTTGGTCCGTTCAGAGCCAAGCGTTGGTCGAGAAACACACGAACTGAGCACGGCCCCAGTCCCAGCAGTGACATACCACGGAGCCATCTTTAACAACAGCCCACACGTAGAAGCGATGTCAGACGTGTCAGTCGCCTTGACCGACCAGCAACTTGAAAGAAAACAGGCAACGTGGCCCCAACTCCCGTCAATCAGCGACGAGTATAACGTGAATGCGTCGAGAATTTTCGAGCACGACGAGTCACCGTCCTCGGCATCTGCGGTGACCGAGAGCACGTGGAAATTTCCTCAAATTCGCGCTCCTCAACTCGCAATGCCGCTCGCAGCAGTTCCGGTTGGCACTTCCCACCCCCTGCACTCCTTTGTTGACACAGACGAATCGAGTTCATTGGCATTCGAAGTCGATGAGATGACCCCGGACATGGTCGCCGCAGGTGTTTATTCGTCGCGCGTCTTGGCCCACGCTACCGCTGATGCCATCGTGGAATCGTTGGCATCAGTTAGCGCAGACACCTATGAGTTGGAGCCGGGTGCTTGGATCGTCGAATGCACCTTTCCTGAGCGCGACAAGCGAGTTAGCGCCGTCTTTCGCGATAGTTACGCCCATCTCGTTGCGATCCTGGATAGTCACATCGTTGACGAGGTATATCGAGGGGATCAATTCGATTTAAGTGTCGTCCAAGAAAGAGCCAAACAACTCGCTTCTATGAATTGCGTTGCTACGGCTTAGGGACTTCGATCAAGCGATGCCATGGGAGCCTGACCCGTCCAGCGTAGGGCGCGGCGAAATGATTGGCCGACGAGCGTTTATCCCTCCGTTTAATAGCGATGGTTCCACCTTTAAATCGAAAGTGTTCTTTGACAAGCGGAAAGGCGGACTCTCGCTCGATCGACTCAGTGCATCTGGATCAGCAGCCAAAGCAGTAGTGTCGTTCTTGACCCCGCAGTGTTTGGATTCGGCCGAGAGTCAGAGAAAGACCTTTCATGGCTGGATTTGCTTTACGCACTCGGCAATTCTGGATCACAACTGGTTCTCGCGACGAGGCTTTATGGCTCGCCCATCGCGAATCGAAGAGTCACCCTACAGACCAGCGAATCCGTACCATTCTGACCTAGTTCAAGACGGCGAACATCAGGCTGAGGACGCCGAAACATTGTCCATAATTCTGGCGCATCTGGTGACCATTCAAGGAACACTCGTCCCACCCAGAGGTGTTGCATCGACTTAAGGGCACCTCTAAAAATAGTAATTTTTTCGTGAGTGCAAGGAAGCACCGCGCGCAGAACCGCAGTGTATAGGTCATCACTGCTGTCCCGCAAAATAGCTAAACACGGAATTCACCTTGTTGTACGTCGCTGGAAATAAAGATCTTTACCTGTTCTTCGATGCGGCGGATGACTGAACCTACTACTTGCCAGAGATCAGACGTTTGACGTCTAGGGAGTCGAAGCTGCACGCGTTTGTCTGCGCTGGGAAGCAAGGCGTGCTCGACCAACTTGGCAAAGTAAAGCCCTTTCTCGATGACAAGAAGAGGGTGCTCTTCTTCATCGATAAAGACCTCAATGATCTGTTAGGCAATCCAGTTCCGGAACCAGTGGATTGTCAGATCAAGGTCGTCTCCCGGTTCGAACTCGATGACCATGTCCTGGCCGTTCTTGCGAGCGGTGAAGTGAATCTAGTTCCCTCTGATGTCTGACTCCAGCAGCCCGAGAACGCCGTCGGGTCGATGCGATACGAGGTAGATAAAGAAAGTTTCGTATATATCTGTCGCGTGGGCGATGTTGCGCTCAAACCTTTAGCGAGCAGGCGCTGACGATCCTTGTCTCGACATCAACTCTCTTGCTAGTTTACCGAGCTTCGTACAACCAAGAGGACGAATCGAGTGGTAGACAAGCTTGATATGGGCGCGGACTTCCCGTCCATGACACTACAATTGGTCGGCGGGGGCGAATTTTCGCTACCCGGTGACCTTTCCAACGACTACACGGTAGTTCTGTTCTACCGTGGCCAGTGGTGACCGTACTGTAGACGACAGTTAGCCGGCTACGAGGAACACCGCGAAGAACTCGCATCCATTGGCACCAGCATTATCGCGGCAAGCGTAGATCCACAAGACAAAGCTCAAGAGATTGCGGACGGGGTCAACTTTCCCGTTGCCTATGGCCTGCAACGCGACATGGCGGATGCCATTGGCGCGTGGTGGGAAGAGCAGCGTCAGGTTGTGCAGCCATCGGAGTTCATCCTTGACCGGGACGGCAAGGTCCTGACATCAATGTACTGCTCTGGTCCCGCGGGCCGCATTTCGGCAGACAATGCCGTGCGTCAAATCACCTTTTGGCGCTCACGCTAGAGCGCTGCCGCGACGCATCTCAATTGGGCAATAACTCCGGGCCAATACTGGCCCGGGGCACGAAACGCTATACGTGTTTCCCGCGCGTGCGCCCAGTTCACGCTCAGCGCTCTGGGCAGATACCTCTTCCAGTGTGGTTGCCATCGTGTCATTCCACGTGTTCAAGAATGCTCCGACCGAAAGGCAGGCTACCATTTCGACGATCTGATCGTCGGAAAAATGTGCCCTCAGTTCGGCAAAATGCTCATCGTTCGTGTCGTTGGGGCGTGACGAGACTGCGAGTGCAAGCGCAGCCCAGCCCGCTCGGCATCGTTGAAGAGCGGGCTCGATTCGAACTCCCATAGGGCGGCCAGTTTTTCTTCGGAAACATTGTTGTTCTTCGCCAGTTGCGATACCGAATGCGCTTGGCAGTAGAGGCAACCGTTGCTCTGAATTTACATTGAGCGAACAAAGTATTGAAAAACGCTTAGTACGCTCATAATCGGGTAAGGGCCGGTCTCTACCCGGCCCTGCCCGCAACACCGCGCATGCGGGTCCGCACGGGGCGTTTCCTTCACCTACCAAGCCACCGCTTAGCGCTCTCCCTAAAGCTGGCGACATCACTTACCCGCCGGAGCATGACTTCACCTTGACGGTGCCACGCCCGCTCTGAGACTCAGGCGTCTCGCTCTTTGACGAAGGTTCGGGCCTTCACCCTGTCCCACCCATGACGGGGGGCGTTTGGCTACTATGGCCTAGGCTGACTTGCGAGCAATCACCCGGCGGGTTACCCCCTCTGGCGCTATCGCTTGGCATCGGCTTCGCTCTTGTCCGGCGATGTCCTAGTACCAGCCCGGGCTTGGTCAACCCGTGGCCTGAGTGGTGTGCTACCGAGCGCCCGTCAATCCGATCGCCCCAGATACGAACAGGCACTTTTAAGACCAGGCACTTTCGCTGCACCACTGCGCCATTGACGCTGGCCGTCCGAGCACAGGGCTTCGATGCCTTGTGCCCTCTCGTCTTCAGCCTACGCCTCTTATGACGGTCTTGTTCATCGGCTCGCAGCTTGGCTCCCGTTCGTGGCTCCTATCCCGCCACTCACCCTTCAGATCTTGCTTCACGTCTTCGCCCTTGCGGGTGGCTGGTCGTTCATACTGGCGGCCAATACCGTTAGAGGTGGATCAGACTCCAGGCCAGTCAAGCGCCACCGCCGCGTGCAGCCAACAGCCCCATGTAAAAACACATCATTGATGCACCGGCGAGGCTGGTGATTTCACCGACGTCGTAAGCAGGGGAAACCTCCACCAGATCCATGCCCACAAAGTTGACGGCTCCAAGCCGCGTCAGAATTCCCCGTGCTTGCCACGTCTGCAACCCACCCACCTCCGGCGTGCCGGTGCCCGGTGCGTTGGACGGGTCCAGTCCGTCTATATCGAAGGTGAGATAGGTTTTGCCGCTACCCACAACGGCCGTGATGCGTTCGGCAATAGCGCACGGCGTTGACAAGTGAACGTCTTCAGCCCAGATGATGGTGACGCCTTGCTCTTGAGTCCAAGCCAGCGTGCCGGCATCCACCCGGCAGCGGATCCCTATCTGCACCATGCGGTGCGGATCGATCAAGCCTTCGTTGATGGCGATGCGAAAATTGGTGCCATGGGTCACCGGCGCGCCGTAGTTCTCCGCCCATGTGTCCACGTGCGCATCGAAGTGCACCAGCCCCAGTCGACCGTGCCGCTTGGCTGCTGCCCGCAACAGCGGCAGCGATACCAGATGATCACCGCCCATGGCGATCAAGTGCGGGTATTCGGCAGCCTGCGACTCGATCATCTTCAGTGACTCGTCCAGATTGCCCATCAGCAAGCCGAAGTTGCCGACATCGGCGAAGTCGAGATCATAGGGATTGTGAGGCATGTCCGGATAGGTGCCGCCCACCATACGGCTCGCCCGGCGGATGGCGGCGGGTCCGTCACGGGTGCCGGCGCGGTTTGTGGTGGCGATATCAAGCGGTACGCCAGCCACGGCAATGGCCGCGTCTGTACTGCTGTTGGCGGTGGCTAGAAAGGTTTCTCGCGCCGCGAAGGTCGGCAAGAACGCTGTTTGACGAAAGCTCATAGGAGTGCCTCTACGTCTAGGCCGGCTCGGTATCCGGCCTAGGCGGTCGCACGGTGCGGGGGGAAAGCCTACTTCTGAAGTTCGGTCCAGATGGCCGTATACATGGACTGTACATCGGGCGCACAGGTGGGCACAAAACGGCCCTTGGCGGCAAACTCGGCCGGGATGTTCACTTCCGGCGCCGTCTTGAGTTCTTCCGACATGAACTGCTCCGAGCCGTCTATGGCGTTCGCATACTTGGCGAATTCCGACAGCAGGGCAGCGTTCTCCGGCGCCATGATGAAATTCTGGAACAGCTTGGCGTTCTCCACGTTCTTTGCGTCCTTGAGCACCGCCACGCTATCCATCCACAAAATGAACCCTTCGCGCGGATAACCGAAACGCACGTCGGCATTTTTCTTGCGCGCACGCAATCCCGCGCCACTCCAGTAAAGCGACGCAGCCAGATCGCGGCCGGCGAATTTCTCGATAACGCCATAGCTCATGGACAACCACTTGGGCTTTGCCGCCACCAGTACGTCACGGGCTTTTTTCAGTATGGCTTTGTCGCTAGTACACGGCTCGCCGCCCACGTACATCAGGGCAACGGCCATGACATCGCCCATTTCGGGTGCGACGTTGATCTTGCCCTCCAACGCCTTGGGCGGATCGAAAATGATGGCGGAGGTATTGATATCACCGCCGTAAACCGACGTATCGACGATGTTACCCACGGTGCCCCACAGCCAGGGCGCGGTGTAGCGGCGGCCCGGATCCCAATCGGGATCGCGCCATTTCGCCGATACCTGTTTGAAGTTCGCCATCTGATCGGGCCGGGATTCGAGCAGCAGCCCTTCTTTGATCCAGATCGGCACGTAGTTGGCCGACGGGACGACGAGGTCGAAGCCGTGGCCACCGGCTTTGATTTTCGCCAGCGCGGTGTCATTGGAGTCGTAGTCGGTCAGGGTGACTTTGACGCCGTGGGCTCGCTCGAATTTCTTTATCAGCTCCGGGTTGGTGTAGTTGCCCCAGTTATAGATATTCAACTCGCCCGCGCCATGGGCAGGGACGGTGATGGTCAGCGCTAAGGCGGCGGCCAAAGCGGTCAATGATCGGCGGTTCATTACTCTACTCCCTCGGTCATATGAAGCATTCACTGCTTCTTGCGGTTCAACCAGAAGACTATCGTAACCATCACCACGGATACCGCTAGCAGCACGGTGGAAATAGCATTGATTTCGGGGGTGATGACCCGGCGCAGTTGGCCGAGCATGTAAGTGGGCAGGGTGTCCTGTCCAGCGGATTTGACCAACTCCGTGATCACCACGTCATCAAGCGAAATCACGAAGGCCAGCATCGCCCCGGCGAGGATACCGGGCCATAGAAGCGGCAGCGTCACCCGGCTGAAAGTGCGCCACGGTGTTGCATACAGATCGCTGGCGGCGGTCTCCAAGGATCGATCCATGCCCTGCAGCCGCGCTCGAATGGGCAGATAAGCGAACGGCACGCAAAACGCGGTGTGGGCCGCCACTAGGTAGGCGAGCCCATGATAGCCGGTGGCCGTCTTGATGAGGGCGAAGACGATGAGCAGGGCCACGCCGGTGACGATTTCCGGCACCATCAGTGGTTGATTGATCAGGGCGAATACCGCCGTGAGCCCGCGGTAGGGCCGGGTGCGGGTGGTGCCTAGGGCGGCTAGGGTGGCCACGGTGGTGGCGAACAGTGAGGCCAGTACGGCGACGATCAATGAGCGGGCGGTGGCGTCTTGAACCTGTTCGTTGTGCCACGCCGCCAGGTACCAGCGCCATGAGAAGCCTTCCCATAGGGTGATGGAGATGCCGGCGTTGAACGAATAGATAACGAGCGGCAACAGTGGCGCGTACAGCAGGGCGAAACAGATGAGCGCCAGCGGCGTGAAGCCGGTTTGTTTGATGGCGGAAAATGGCTCAGCCATGCGCGCCATCCCCGCTATCGGCGCTGCGCACGTAGAGCAACAGCGCGGCCATGACGAGGAGCAGCAAGGTGATGGCGAGGGCGGCGCCCAGCGGCCAGTTGCGCGCCTGGCCGAATTGCAATTCGATCAAGTTACCGAGCATCAGTTGTTTGCCACCGCCTAGTACCCGCGGGGTCACATACGCGCCCAGCGCTGGCACGAAGACCAGGATGGAGCCGGCGATGATGCCCGGGCGCACCAGCGGCATGATGATGTTGCGCAGCACCTGCCAGCGGGTGGCGTAGAGATCATAAGCCGCTTCAACTAGACGCAAGTCGAGCTTTTCCATGGAGGCGTAGAGCGGCAAGACCATCAGCGGTAGATACACATAAGTCATGCCGAGCATGACGGCGAACTCGGTGTAGAGCATCTGCAAGGGTTCGTCCAGGATGCCGGCCACGCTCAGCACCGTATTGATCACACCTTGGTTACGGATGAGTTCCATGATGGCGAAGGTGCGGATCAGCAGGTTGGTCCAAAAAGGAATGGTGATCAGGAATAACCAGAAGTTGCGGGTTTCACGCGGGCGTGTGGCGATGAAATACGCGGTCGGGAATCCGACAATCAACGCCGCCGCCGTGGTCATCAGTGATAGTTTTAGCGAGCGCAAGAAAATCGATAGATGGGCATCCGCGATGGCGAGGGTGCCATCGAAGATGTCACGCTTGACGAACACGCTGGCCCAGCCGTCGGTGGAGAACTGCCACACGACGCCGCCGTAATCGCCTGGCGTCAGGAACGAGTAGAGCAGCATGACCACCAGCGGTCCGGAGGCGGCGCAGAACAATATCGTAAGCGCCGGTGTGGCCAGCAGCCAGTTGTTGCGGATCTCGGCCTGTTCTATTTGGCTCTGTAAGCGGCTTTGCGAGGTGCTTTGCATGGCAGCTGTGTCAATCCGCCAGCACCTGCACGGCGGTGGCGGGGAAGTGCACACCGACGTGTTGGCCAACGGTGAACGCCGTAGCCGCACCGGGTGAGTGAGCGGCGTGGGCTACGAATACGGCGCCGTCGGAGATGGGGTCATCGAATAAGCGCACGTCGTAACGGGTATCGGTGCCGCGGTACACGATGTTTTCAATCGAGCCGCGTAGCAGTGCATCGTGTGTGGCAGCGGTCAATCGCGCATGCTCCGGGCGCACGGCAATGGTGACGGTGTCGTTAAGCACCGGTGCGGACGGTAGGCTAACCTCGATCTCGCTGCCCGGCGCCATGCGCACTGTTCCCCGCGCACCATTGCGGGTGGTTAAGGTGGCGGCCAGGAAATTGGTGTCGCCGATGAAGTCCGCCACGAAGCGCACGGCTGGTTGGTCGTAAATGGCTTGCGGCGAGCCGATTTGCAAGATCCGCCCCTTATTCATCACCGCGATGCGGTCCGACATGGTCAGGGCTTCTTCCTGGTCGTGGGTGACGAAGACGAAAGTGATGCCGGTTTCATGCTGTAGCCGTTTCAGCTCGAGCTGCATGTTCTTGCGCAGCTTGTAGTCGAGCGCGGAAAGCGGTTCATCGAGCAACAATACCTTCGGGTGTGGCGCCAGCGCCCGGGCTAAGGCAACACGTTGTTGCTGTCCGCCCGAAATCTGATCGGTGCGGCGGTCGCGCAGCTCGATCATTTGCACCAGGTTCAGCATGTCATCGACGGTTGCTTCGATCTCGGCGGCCGGGCGCTTTAGCATCTTCAAGCCGAAGGCGATGTTTTCGGCGACGCTCATGTGCGGAAACAGCGCATAACTCTGGAATACCGTGTTCACCGGGCGGCGGTACGGTGGCCACGGTGTGACGTCGGTGCCGTCCAGCAGCAAGGCGCCAGTGCTCGGGTGATCGAAGCCGGCTATCAATCGCAGCAGTGTGGTCTTGCCGCATCCCGATGGGCCTAGCAAGGTAAAGAATTCGTTCTGGCCGATGTCCACCACGACGTCATCAAGCGCTACCACGCGGCCGTCGCCCTGGCCGAATGACTTGGATACTCCAAGCACACTCACGGCGGGTGGGCTATCCGCGCGCGCGTAGTGCGAATCGATGCTCATAGTTTTGCTCTTGATGCGGCCAATAACCGGAGGCTTGCACCTGCGTTTGATCACTTTACATCATCGAAAAGCGTATTGAGGGCAAGCCGCCTGATGAACGCTATGACCAGCGCCAGCAACACACCCTGCCAGTGTTGACCAAGCTACGCCAATGGCGCGGCGATAAGCTGAAAAAGGTGTTGCCCAGCTCTGATAGGGGGCAGGCGCTGGCTTATCTGGACCGCTATTGGAATGGTCGGGTAATACAACACCCCTCAACTCCTATCCAGGAATTGCACCACACATGAATCCAAGAAGCGCATAAAAGCAAGGTCACGGCCAGGCGCTGCGACACAATGCCCCCAGGGCGATTCGTAGCAACGCATTTGCGCGTTAGGCATATGCTCGACTTCGATAGCGCTGTCTTGCGGTGGAAAGTACAGATCGGTTGAACAAGGCACGACGATGGCATGGGCAGAAATCGCGCCAAGAGCAGCATGATAGTCGCCGTTGTAGGTGGCGTTGGCACTGATGTCCGCGTGCTGCCAGGTCCATAACATGGCCAACAAGTCATTGGCGTCCCACTGTAGATGATCGCGTTCCCAATCGGCCAGTAACGCCTCGTAGGTCTCGAAACCGAGTGCCCGGTGTAACCGTTCGCGGTAGAAGGTCTGCGAGAAAGCCCAACCGGCATACACGCGGCCAAACGCTTTGAGTCCCGCTGCCGGCGGTGCGCGGTAGTCACCACCGTTGAATGTTTGATCGGCTTGCAGAGCCGCTTTGACCCCTTCCAAGAACACGATGTTGTGATAGGAGGCTTTGGCCGAGCCGCAAAATGGGAGAATAGCCCTGACTCTATCGGGAAACTGAGCGGCCCATTCGAAAGCTTGACAGGCGGCCATGGACCAACCGAATACCAAGTCGATGGTTTCCACCCCGAATACTTCCTGCAACAGACGTTGTTGGCAGCGCACGTTGTCATAGAGGGTGGTAGGGGGAAAGCGGGGCCCATCTTGCGGTGCGGCGGTGTTGCTCGGCGACGATGACAGACCATTACCGAACATGTTTATCGAGATGATGAACCTGCGGCCAGGGTCCAAACTCGGCAGTGCCCGAAGGTAAGCTTCGTTGCGAATATGCGTGCCGGTATAGAAGGTGGGCAGTAAGATGACCGGCATGCCCGGGCGGTAGTCGCCGTAGGTTTGATACACGAGGCGCGCAGCGGCCAGCACCTCACCGCTTTGCAACTCGACGTCGCCGAGTTTGAAGACCTTGCCCCCAGCACTCATCGAGACGCCGCCGCGTTCAATACAGCCGCAGATACTCTTGCACTTCCCAGTCCGTGACGGCTTGATGGTAACGTTCCCACTCGTCGATCTTGTAACGCAGATAGGACTCGTGCATCTGTGCGCCCATGACGTCACGGGCGAGTTCATCGGCTTGCAGCGCCTCAACGGCTTCTAATAGGTGGCGTGGCAGGCGCCGGCCACCGTGGGCCTGAATCTGTTCATCCGACAGCGCGTAGAGATCACGGTTGAGGGCGGCCCCGGGGTCGATACGCTGCGCCACGCCTTGGGCGGCAAACGCCAATGTCAATGCCAGCGACAGGTAGGGATTCATGCACATATCGGCAGCGCGGTTTTCAATGCAAAAGCGATTCTGCGGCAGCCGCAACATAGCGGAACGATTGTTGTTGCCATAAGTCATGTGGGTCGGTGCCCAGGTGACGGTGCCACCCTCGAAACCACCGACACGCGGCACGAGGCCGTTATACGAATTCACCGTAGAGCAGGCCACCGCTGTCAATGCCGCGCCATGGCTCAAAATACCCCCTACTGCATGATAAACGCACTCGGCCCACCCACCGTTCTCACCCTCGAATAGATTGACCCCTGACGCATCCGTACGCTGCATGGAAAAGTTGATGTGTGCGCCCGAGCGCCAATCACCGATGCTGGGTTTAGGCATGAATGTGACGAACATGCCGTGGCGTTTCGCCACTTCTTTCAACAGCACGCGCAAAAACACCAAGCGGTCAGCCATACGCAACACATCGGTGTAACCGAAATCCAATTCGAACTGCGAATAAGCGCCCTCCGCCACCACATCCTTGAGCCCCCATTTGAGTTCCCCCAATACCTCTATGATCTCACCCAAAAAGCCCATTGCATCGATCGAGTACTCCGTGTCATAACCGAATGCCTGGCGCCGCGGGCGCAGCCCCTGCCCCGGCAACGGATCGTTGTCGAAAGCTTTGATTGGCTGTCCCTCGTGCCAGCGCATGGTAATGAACTCGGGCTCAATGCCAGCAAAGCCGGCCAAGCCTAGTTCGGCGGCATCAGCGACAGCGCGTTTCAAGGTATGGCGGGGACAGAGATTGTAGGGCTTATCTTGCCACCACAGATCGGCCATCACCCAAGCACAACGCCGGTCCCACGGGCAGATGACCAAGGGATCCAAATCAGGTACCGGTATCTGATCAGAGTCCGCCGGCGTCAACTCCGGAACGAACGATACGGAGTGCACGGCGAACTGCGGCCCCCTACCCGCGCACAACGCCGCCAATTCCGACAGCGGGACAGGCTTGGTTTTGGGTACGCCGAGCAGGTCTATCCAACAGGAGAGCAAGTACTTGACGCCGGCTTCTTCGAGCTTCGTTTGACAAGCCCGAACACGTTCGGGCGCAGGGAAAGAGGCGGCCATGCCTGAAGTCATCGGTTCACTCATCGCTCAGTCTCACTGCGCAATTTATAACGTAAACGCCGCAATCTGTTCGAATGCCGTAACTTGGCAGCGTTCGAATCCGCTCCTGCGGCAACTATGCTACACATACGTGACGTTGTCCCGGATTGCAACTCAAAAGCCCGCGGTGCTTCACGGCCGCGCATACAGAACCATGAAAATCTCCGCCTCGGGGCTGTCAGCGCAAGCTGTTAGCGCTTTTTGGAATACCGGTGCGGTGCCACGCGGCTTGCCGGCGCCGGCCTACACAAGTCAAGCATTCTTTGCACGAGAATGCGAGACGGTGTTCTTCGATCACTGGGTATTCGCCGCCTTCGCCCATGAATTAGCCACCGCGGGTGATGTTTGTCCTATTCAAGTGGCGGGCCGGCCGGTGCTGTTGGTGCGTGGCGGGGACGGCGAACTCAGGGCGTTCGAGAACGTTTGCCGCCACCGCTGCCTGCAGCTAGTGACCGCGGCGGGCAACGCCGGACAAACCCTGCGCTGCCCTTACCATGCGTGGACTTACGGACTCGACGGGACATTGATGATCACCCCGTTTTTCGGTGGCAGTCAGCCTCGCGAGGTACCGCCCGGTTTCGATCGGCGTGACCACGGACTCAAAGCCTTGCGATGCGCCGAGTGGCACGATTGGGTATTTGTGAACCTGAGTGGCCGCGCCCAATCGTTCGAGAGTTTCATCGCTCCTATCGGTGCGTGGATAAGCGATATGAATGTAGACGCGCTGGTCGCGCTGCCCGCGCTCGATTTTGATAATGTTCAATGCAATTGGAAGTTTCTCATCGAGAACTTCATCGAGCCCTACCACGTTCCAGTCGTACACGCCAAGACAACCGAGCAGCCGCTGGCCAACCACTATGTGATCGACAATGGACCCTGCCTAGGTTGCGCCATTGATGTAGAGGCCATGGAGGTTCGGGATGGTCATCACGATGACGGAGCTCACCCCAGTGCACCGGTGCGCGACGGTGCCTTGGCCGCGAGTTCTCGTTATCTCACCCTCTTTCCCAACTTCGTGCTTGCGCGATACTTGCCGAATCAGCTAGGCGTGCATCTGAACACGCCACTTGCGCCTGGAACTACGGCTCAACGCCGCGTGATTTACGTGCCGCACGATATTGCCGCCAACGCAGCTGAGATGGCTGCTCTGCGCTCGCTATGGCAAAAAGTCCACCGCGAAGACCACGCTATGTGCGAGCGGTTGCAAAGCGGACGGACGGCCGATGTGGCACAGCAAGGGGGCGTGATATCGCCCGTATGGGAACCGGCGGTGCGCCGGTTTCAAGAGCGTATTCTTGCCACCATGGGCGCCGGCAGGCATGAGCGTTGACGGTGGTAGACCGTTGCCATTGGCGTCGATCTCGGGAAGAGCCAATAAACATGCCCGCCGCCATTCATTGCGCCTGAAGCGCCCGGCTTTAACTTCAGGGCACCTGCTAAAAATGCACTTTTTCCATGAGTGCATTTTTAGCAGGTGCCCTTCAATCGAGAAAGCCTGCACGTCGCACACGCATCACTCGATGACGGCTCCCCGATGGAGTGCCCAACCGACCAGGGTCAAGCCGGATTGGCTCGTTATGCCCGGCTCTGACTTGGGCGAGTGGACAAGCCGGCCGGGTGGAGTTGTGGCCCTACATTCCCGGTCACATCCGGTGCTGTCGAATGGCGCCGTTGGCTGGCTGCGTCGGGCAGGGCTACCTCGACTTGGCGATGGATTCGCCTTATTATATTCCTATCCGCTCAACCTAATTTTGTATATGCGATTAAATATTGAAAATATGTATTTTGTATATACAATTAAGCAATGGAGATTAAATTAGATCCGGCTAAATCCAACAAAAACACGCTTGAACGAGGTTTGCCTTTTGATCGTGTACTGGATTTGGATTGGTCAGATACTGTCATTATCCCCGACATTCGGTACGACTATCCGGAACCACGTTACATCGCTGTCGGGTATTTGGAAGACCGTTTACACGTAACCTGTTTTACGCCAATTGAAAATAGCATTCGTGTCATCAGTTTACGTAAAGCAAACGCTAGAGAGGCGAAACACCATGGCAAACCCATTAAGCGATAAAACAGGAGAGGTACGCGAACTCACAGCAAAAGATTTCGCTCAGGCAATGCCCGCGAGCAAAGTACTGCCCGATATTGTTGGTCACGCAACAGCACAAACCTTACTGGCATCCAAACAAGGTAAACGAGGAGCGCAAAAAGCACTAACCAAACAATCTATATCTATCCGCTTGTCACCAAACGTTGTCAACTACTTTAAGGCGACAGGAAAAGGTTGGCAAACCCGTATTAATGACGTACTTAGCGAATACATTGCATCCAAATAAAGGGCACCTCTAAAGCTAGTATTCCGGTTGGCGAACCTCGATTACACTCAGCACGTCAACCAGAATATGCAGTTACTAAAACTCAACACCCAATAGTGCTGTCGCTGTATTAGCATCCTATCCAGTACCGCCATCTGCTGTGCTATAGGCTTTATCATGCACCCATTCCAAGCTTAAGGTGGTGTTTTCCACTAAGTCGATAGACAGTGCTAAAGATAAACGTGACTCTGGCAAGCCCAATGCAACCGCTTCGTTGGTTTCCTGGTACGCAACTGCAATCGTTGCGCCATTGGCAATACCGTCAAAACTATAGCCAATTTCAGTATTCCAAGCCGAGGGTTCTGCACCTTGGCTCTTGTATGTCACTTCGCCAACTTGGAAGCTATCGGTTACTGTGACATATTCACCACAGCCCAAGGCCCATCTACGCCGGGCAGAACTGAGGTTCAGCCCGAACCGCGGCCAGCGCCGGCGTGCAGCGCACCGGAAGTAGGCCCACGTCCAAGACCTTCGCCGCGTAAACTGCAACACCCTGGGCGACAGGCTCATCTAGACCTCTCGCTACCGCGCCCTCACGGCAAATTGGCTGTTTATAATTCCTACTCTGCGGAGCATGACCAGAGATGAGCGGCGAACCTTGTTTCGAGAAATGGTGAAGGCGCTCAGAGACGGGCGAGCTTCAGAGTTCGCGGACGCGGTACATCGCGTTGGTTTCCAGACCACCAGCAAGACCTATCGTCAGAGCGTGAGCATTGCGCTCGCGCAGTTTGCGAAAGACGGGTTCATCCGCAAAGTAAAGCGGGGCACTTGGAAGACGCATTAGGAGTGCATGGTTGTAAGGTGGAAGGCTCGCTCTTGACAGGTGAGTCCCCGGGGGATCGCGGGATTAAGTTAGGAATCGTCCTGCATTGCGGGCGTAAAATAGCTATAGAGAAGCTGTAATTCGTTCACGCAAGGAAGTGATCGGCGCGTTTGTAGTGCCAAACCAAAGGCCCTAAAGCTGGCGTAAGAGTGAGGCTGAACGAAAGAAAAGAACGTAACTTATTGTTTCTTGAATGGTGGGCCGCGCAGGGATCGAATCTGCGACCACCTGATTAAAAGTCGCGAAACTCGCTAACGAAAGCGTTCACAATCAATATTCAGACAAGTAGCCAGACTCACATGGAAGAACAACATCATCAGATCAATGCTATCGAATGCGCGTTGCACGAATTGCAGAGTGAGTCCACCGCCACCGCCTGGGCTCGGCGCACTTTGTGTGTCGCACTTCAGCAACTCGCAGGGCTACCAGAGGATACCTCTTTATCGCTGGCCGAAACCTTCGAGGCGATTGCTCGCGACTGTGCTGATGCACAACGACGCACCATGGGGCTGGTCATAACTCGACTTGTAAGTAGCTCTGAATTGCTTCCGAAGGGGAGCATTGAGAAGAGTGGGCGTCACGTCGTCGCGCTAGTTGAGCAGGGCTGCCCGGATCTTCTGAACCAGGTAGTCACTAACAAAAAAGCGCAAACGCACGAAAAGCTTGCAGCCATACAAAGCATCCATTCCATGGGATGCGAGCGCTTGATGCAATTAAGTCACCCCTTCACCAATTTGCAGGGACTTGATGGGCGGCGACAAACGATACTGCGCGATCTCAATCACGGGCCAACGAAAGCGTATTTGAATGCCTTTGGATACGGGGCGGTGTATTCGTCCGTCACAAGTTTGCTCGCCCTTGTTGCGAGGGTCGTGCAGTCTCAAGGCCATGAACTTCAAGGCGCAATGCAGAGCCTGCTCGACTCCGTTGATGATGAGATCAACCAGTACGAAGATGTAGGAACCTTTCTTGTCAGGGACTACTTCCTTCCGTTCGTGCAAGCGATTCGCGAGTGCGCCAACGCTCTCAATGCCAGTCTGGCAGACAGATTTCAGTGCAGCATCGCTGTTCCGACCAGCCCGTACCGGCTGGAGAAACGGTACCCACTGCATATCGTTGGATCGCGGATTCAAGTGTTCGTTCCGCTAACGAACAAAGGACCAGGAACAGCACAGGATGTCGTCGCCTACTGCATCGCGGACAACTGCGTTGTAAGGACGGAGGAAACGAGACTAGGAAGCATCGAACCATCACGATTTGTTCTCACATTGATATTCGAGGTTACCCAACCACTAGAGCGGGCGGACCTGTATGCTGAAGTGACGTGGAATGTCGTCGAAGAGGCGTCGCTACACCGTCGGGACTTTTCTGTGTCTGTGGAGGGGCAACGAACCGATCTTGATTGGGAGTTACTAATTCGGAAAAAAATTACCCGACATTAATTCAGAATATATCTGACATGCTCTTCATAGAAAAACCGTTTAATTATTTGCGTATTCTGTTGCAGTGAGTGCAACACCGAACGAGCCAAGGCCACCCGTTGCTCCTTTGTAGCCACCACTGTCCGCCCAATTCGTTGGCTTTTTACATGATGCCATACTAGCTCATCAGGATTGAGTTCCGGTGAATACGGCGGTAACCATACTAACGTGAGCTTACCTTGGCTAGTGCGGACAAATTCTTGCACCTTCTTGGCTCGATGAATTCGATGGCCATCAACAACCCAATAGACCGATCGCTTGGCGTTGTGCAGCAAACGCCTTGGAAAGTCGATAAAAACGTCTGCGGTTACCCGTGATTCGCTCACCATGAAACGCAGGTGACCCTTCGGCGAAACGGCTGACAGCATACTTACGCTAAAGCGCCGACCCGTTTTCGCTACAACCGGCGTATCACCCCGTACCCCCCAAGTGGTACCACGATGATAATCCGACCGGATCGTCGATTCGTCGCCAAAATAGACCCGCGCTCGGCGCCTTTTCGCTTCTCGTTGTACTTCAGGCCAAGTTTCTCTTAACCATACCTTAACCTGATCAGGGTTTTGCTCGTATGCCTTAAACCCAGGGCGCTGCGCACTCATCCCCCAACGAGACAGGCTATTGCCCACCGAGCGCTCGCTGACCTCGATACCAAATTTATCTTTCAGTCATATCTGAATCATCGAGCGCGTCCACAAGGCATCGTGAAAATCCAATTGCAACGGATTCGTTTTAACTAGTTCACGTAAGCGATCCGCATATTCATCGGGACACTTTCTTGGGCGGCCCGTGATCTTGCCGGTGGACAGCGCCTGTTCACCACCTTGCTCATATCTGGATAACCAATCGTCAATGCAAGAACGATGAAATCCGAGGGCTTTAATTACTTTTTCAGGGCTTTCACCCGATAATACTTGCGCAACCGCGTGCCTGCGGATGGCTTCTCGCGCGGAATGGGGCAGTGAGCGACCGTCTGTCTTTTTCATAGCATCACTATAACACATTTTATTAATTTGTGTCGGGTAATTTTTTGCCGAAATAGTACTTGCGAGACGCCATCCTTATAGCCTTGAAATTGCGTTCGGCGATGAGTTCTACGGTCGGCGGGATACATTGAATCGTATCCTGCGCCGCCTCGCGCCGGATACGATGCAATCGACCTATATCACCGGCCAGAAGCGTGTCGGAAAAAGCTCCCTCGCGCATGCGGTCCAAGGTGAGATTTCGTCTGGATACCACTCAAGCAACTATAAGGTGCTTTATCTGGAATGCGGAGAGATTCTACACACGAGTGGCCAAGAAACCTTGGAGGCGCTTGGGCTTCGGCTGGAGGAACTCCTGACTGATGCACTGCCCCGGTCGGTCGATTGGGTTTCGTCTGACTACAAATCATCGCTTGCGCCCCTCAATAGGCTGCTTGATAAATTGAGAGAGGTGTGCCCGGACCATCGCTTCGTAGTCATTCTTGATGAATTCGATGAAATCAATGAATCGTTGTACCGTCACGGTGAACTGGCGAATACGTTCTTTCTGAACCTGCGAACAATATCGTCAAAACGGAATATATCGTTCGTCCTTGTCGGGGCCGAAAGAATGCCCTATGTCATGGCCGCACAAGGGGAGAAATTGAATCGTTTCGAGCGCGAGTGGCTTGACAGTTTTGACCGGGAGTCGGAGTGGGCCGATTATCTAGCACTGGTCAGGACACCAGTAACTGAAGTCGTAGAAGCCTATGAAAGCGCACTATACGCGTTGTTTAACTATACAAACGGGCATCCGTATTTCACGAAGATGCTCTGTGCCTCTGTTTATGAATGCGCCGTAGAGGCGAAGGACGCGGAGATCACAGGGGGAGAGATTGATAGGGCCGCGCGGCGAATTGTTGCGACCTTGGATACCAATGTATTTGCTCACTATTGGAGAGATGGTATCCGTGGGGACTCTAAGGATATTGAAATCACATCGTTAAAGCGATGCCGTCTACTTTTGGCATGGGCAAGAACGGCACGAGCGAAGAAGCCACCTAAGGTCGAGGCCATCCGAGCGAATGTTCATTCCACAGGCCTTGACGGTGGTGAGGTTCTCCCGTTTCTCGAAGATTTCTGCCGACGTGGCGTCTTCAAGGAAAGCGCGGGCGAGTATTGGCCAACCGTAGATCTGTTTGCTAATTGGCTCTTAGAGTCTGGGTTTTCCATGCTCGTAACCGATCAGCTTGGAGACGAGCTTGCCGAGGCAAAGCAGCAAGCGGAAGACCATGCGTATGTCCATGCAAAAGAGCTTGTTGATGTAACTTCGCAGTGGGATCTATATCAGGGGCGACCAATAACCCCAGAGCAAGTCCGGGCATGGCTCGATCAGTTGGACTCAAATGTTGAGCGAAGAATACTGTTTAAGTTGTTACGGCACTTACGCTTCTTCAAAGATGCCGAGATTCGGGAAAAGTTCCGGTCAGCCCACTCCTGGATAAAGCAACGTCTTCCCGTCGTAGTGAAGACAAGTCGCGCTCAACGTCGCAATGACATTCTCGTCTCGTATGTGGATGGCCCGGGCAAGAGTGGTGCTCATTACGCCGGTCTGTACGCGAATACGAATGAGATCGTGTCGGATAACATAGTCTCACCCGAGAAGCTTGCTGAGAGGGTGCGCGAGTTTGGGGACGGCAATGCTGTCGCCGTTGTCGTTGTCGATGACATGATCGGCACAGGCTCTAATCTGGTAGGGAAATTCGCGGCTCTGTCTGGCGTTTTCAACGACGCAGGGATAGGCACCGAAGTGCCGTTGTCGGTTGCCGTCTTGACGGGGACCGTGGCCGGCGAACGCCGGGTCAGAAAACATTTGCAGGTTGAACTCCCAAACTCTGATCTCGAGATATGCGAGATTCTTGAGGATAAGCATTTTGCCTTCACCGACGCGCTAGGACTTTGGGAGTCCGAGGACGAGAAGAGCCACGCGAAGGCTTTACTGACGGATCTGGGCGCTCGTGTACAGAAGCGCAAACCACTCGGATTCGAAGACCAGGGGCTATTGCTTTCCTTTTCCCGAAACTGCCCGAACAATTCTTTGCCGATATTGCACGGCTTTGGAAAAACTAACAGTCCGTGGACTCCGCTGTTTCCACGAATTCGCACGTAGTGTCGTGCCCCGGACGCTACAATTGCCTCGGTTTCCGTCCACCCCTGTTGGCATAAGAAATTGACCGGGATTTCCGTGCAGAAAAAACGCCGAATCCTCCATGTTTCCACCCGAATACACCAGCGACGTGACCGAAGTGACTCACACGCGCAGACATCTGCGACTTCACTCGACTATGGCCAACACCCGGCAGTCCACGACCGCGCAGAGCGTCGCGCGAGGTCCTCGGCCCTTCCGGTTGCACCCGTGCGTGCAGATCCACTGTCATCAAAGCCGCACGTACGGCACCCTACGGGCACAGGCCACCCACCACACGCTGACGGTGCAGAGCGCGAGACATCAAAGAATGCATGAACGCCTACACTTCTCGTTCACCTAACCCCACCGCCACAAGTAGAAAATAAAGTCCTCGCGCCACGCCTTGATAGACCTAGGGCGGCGCCCCGCCCTTCTGTACCAGACTATGGACTATGACTTAAGTTATCGCTTTCCTCAGCACGTTACCGAGCAGATATAGGCGCTTGTTCGATGAGTGAAGCAGTGAAACAAAGCCGGGGCCAAGTGGACGACAGTAGACCCATGGACAGCAGCAGCGAAATAGACGAGCTGCCTACCGGCCAGGATTATCTGGACAGCCTGGATGACGGGCGCGAGATCTGGTTCGACGGCGAGCGGGTGGGGCGAGTGACCGCGCACCCAGCTTTTGCCACCGCCGCCCGCTCCATTGCCCATCTATACGATGCCCTGCACGCGCCCGATACCCGCGAGGTACTGACGGGCATCGACCGGCAGGGCATTCGTACCCACCGTTTCTTCAAACCGAGCTACTCGGCGGACGATCTCATCGCCTCGCGCGAGGCGATCAGGGTATGGCAGGAGATGACCTACGGCTGGATGGGGCGCACCCCGGATTACAAAGCAGCGTTTATGGCGCAATTGGCCGAGGGGCATACGTTCTATGGTGAATACGCCGGCAACGCTCTCGCCTGGTATCAACGCTGCGCCCGCCGCTGCTTGTACATGAACCATGTACTTATAGACCCACCAGTGGACCGGGCCAAAGCCCGTAGCGATGTCAAAGACGTCTATGTCAGCGTGGATAAAGACGATGATCGCGGCATTTATGTCTCCGGCGCCAAGATGGTAGCGACCGGCTCAGCCCTCACTCACGCTACCTTCGTCGCCGTTAACAGCGGCGTGGCGGCGCGCATGCAAAACGGGCGGGACGAAGACATGGCCGTAGTGTTCATTGCCGCTATGAATACCCCTGGCCTCAAGCTGCTATCCAGACCTTCGTACGAAGCAGCCGCGCGCAGCCCGTTCGATGCGCCGCTGGCCGCACGGTTTGATGAGAACGACGCAGTGGTGGTGTTCGAAAACGCTTTGGTGCCCTGGGAAAACGTGCTGGTTTACCGCGACGTTGAACGTACCAAGGGTTTCTACGCCGGCTCCGGCTTTTTCAACCGCTTCAACTTGCAGGCGAGTGTGCGCCTGGCGGTCAAACTGGAATTTTGCATCGGCCTGTTGCTAAAGAGCACGGCGGCTAGCGGCACGGACTCGTTTCGCGGGGTACAGGCGGCCATCGGTGAGCTGATCGGTATGCGCGATCTCATCTGGGCGCTCAGCACCGCCATGGTGACCGATCCCGAACCGGGCATCGGCGCCTCCGTCCTGCCCCGCCTGCAGGTGGCCGCCGCTAGCCGTGTCTATATGACCAATGCATGGGAACGGGTGCGCACCATCTTCGAGACCTTCTTGGCGGGTGCCCCCTCGTTTACCGTCTCCAGTGTGGCCGACGTCACCCATCCGCATTTGGGTGAAATCATCGACACGTATTACCGGGGCACCGGACTGGCCGGCAAAGACCGCATCAAACTGTTCAACCTGGTTTGGGATGCGCTGTATTCGGAGTTTGCCGGCCGCCACGCGTTGTACGAGCGCAATTACGCAGGTAACCAGGAACAACAGCGGTTGGACATTCTTCGCTGGGCCGAATTGCGCGGCGACGCCGGCCGTTATCGCCAGTTGGTCGATCGATGTCTCGGCGACTATGATGAAACCGGATGGACTGTGCCTCACCTGAGCGGTAGAAACATAGGCTAATAAGCCGCCTGCACTCATGCCCGAAACGCAACGCCTACGCCGTTTGGGTGGGGCGACTCTAATGCTGATCGCCCTGACCATCGCCGTAGTGCAAGCACCTGGGCGGTATCGCATTGTGGGTCCGGACCTGTTGACGGCGCAGCGCACTGAACACACTCCCAGCATACGCGTACATAGGTTCGCCAGCGCCGCGGCCAGTATCGAGGCGGGGCAATTTCGATTGCGCGGTTTAGGCGCGCCCCGCATCAGCTTGGCAGGCTTCTCGCTGCCGCCGCTACCGGACACCGAGTTCCTGCATATTCGCGCGCAGATCCGCGTGCAGGCGCTCACCCTCTACAACCAGCACTGGGGCGCAGGCGGAATCGCCATACACAGCCACGATGGCCGGGGCCAGCGGATTTGGTATTGGCCGTCGTCGTTAGCCCGCTTCCGCGGCCGCGGCGACTGGCGCACTTTGGAGTACGTGTGGCCGGTGGCAGCACAAGCCCAATCCATACGGCTGTTCGCGTACATCCTATCCGATCCCCAAGCAGTGTTGACGGCACGCAATTTAACGGTACGGCGCGCGCAGGAGCGGGGTTTATACAAGGCGGCCAGCTACGCCTTGTGGGCCGCATGGGCCATCTTGTTACTCGCCTGGCTGATCACGTTGGTCAGGGTGAGTCACCGGCAGCCGGGATGGTATCGGTGGCCATGTTACGTGAGCTTACTGAGTGCTGTAGCCATCATCGGTGCTGGCATCACGCCGCACCCGCACCTGGGCAACAGCCTCGGTTGGGGGCAAGCGCGGCTGATGGCGGCGGCGTACCAACTAGATACTTGGTTAGTGGACTTGACCAGCGCAGAGGATACGGCGGCCGCACAAGCGGAGGCCAGCGGTGCACAGGAGTTGGCCACGGCGGATGTCGCAAAAGCGGCACCTAGTGATGGCCAAAGCACTCATAGCGCCGATCAAAACCCACGGCACCCAGTGGCAAAAACTTCAAGTGCAACGGCCGCCGCGGCCCGCTGGCGAGAACTGCCCGAACAGCCGGCGCCCACGCCGCCCAAGGCGGACCGCCTAGGGCATGCTTTAGTGTTCACTTTCCTGAGCATCATCGCTCTACTCGGCTGGCACAAGACCCCTACCAGCGCTGTCCTAGGCTGTGTAGTGTTGACATCGATCTCGGTGCAAACCCTGCAAAACCTCATTATTACTCGCGACGCCGAGCTGCTCGATCTGACTTTTGATTTGGCGGGTATCGCCTTGGGTGCCCTCATCGTGATGACCATCAGACACCTTCGAAGCGCTACTATCTACAGCCAGTGAAGCCACTCTAGCTATGGAGACCCGGCCTATGGCCCCGCGTATTGTTTTCGTGACCAATTTCCCCGACTCTGCGACGCGGGCCCGGGAGATGGCACCCGCAGGATTCGAGTTCATACCGGCCAAGGCGGGCAGCGCGGCATACAAAGAAGCCATCGCCAGTGCGCAGTACTTAGTGGGCTTTGTCGCCGAGTTGATTCGAACAGAACTCTACGGCGCCGCCAAACAGCTCAAGCTCATTCAACTACTGAGTGCCGGTTACGATTCGGCGGATATCCACGCTGCCCGTGAGGCCGGTATTGCCGTGGCCAACAACGGCGGTGCCAACGCCGTGGCCGTGTCCGAGCACGCGCTACTGCTGATGCTGGCCGTGTCCCGGCAACTGGTGCGCCAGCACCGGCTAGTGCGCAACGGCCAATGGCGCGGTGATCAAACGCCGCGGTTATTCGAGCTGCGCGGCAAAACGCTCGGTATCATAGGCCTGGGTTCCATCGGCAAGAAGGTGGCACATCTGGGCAATGCTTTCGGCATGCAGATCACCTATTTCGATATCGCGCGGCTCGATGAGGCGCAAGAAGATGCTCTGAATGTGCGCTTCCGGCTATTGAATGAATTGCTGGCGCAAAGCGACTACGTATCGCTGCATGTGCCGCTCAATCCAAGCACCCATCACCTGATCGACGCGCAAGCCTTGGCGCTCATGAAACCGGGGGCGTTTCTCATCAACACGGCGCGCGGTCCGGTCATTGATGAACAAGCACTCATTCATGCACTAAAAGAGGAGCAGATAGCAGGGGCCGGCTTGGATGTCTTCGATGATGAGCCGCCGCCTGCCGGCAATGAGTTATTCGACTTGGACAACGTCGTCTTGACAGCACACATGGCGGGACCCACCTTCGAGAGCCACACCGCCCGTTTGCGCAATGCGTTCGACAACGTGCAACGGGTACAACGCGGTGAGGCGCCGCTGTGGGTAATACCGGAACTGGCCTGAAGCGCACTGGCCACTTGCAGACCGTTTGCTATACTTCGATCGGTGTTGCAATAGCACCGGTCATTGCCACAAGACACGAAGAACAACGCGTGCCGACGAAGAATACCTCAGGACAATCAAGCCCGCTGCGCGGGGCGCTGTTGCTCGCTAGCTTGACAACCCTCGGTAGTCTAAGCACGGTGATTACGAACACTGCCGCTGCCGCCCGGTGGACGGTGGTGCCAGTGCGCTCAAGCGATACCGTCTCGGCTCTTTTTGCCGCTCACGGCCTCAATCAGCGCGCTCTGATGACTCTTATGAACAAGCAGGCGGTGGCTAAACGGCTAACGGCGGTGCGCGCGGGCGACACACTGGAGTTGCTCACGGACGGCAAGCAGCTCAAAGCCCTACGCATTCATAACAGCGCGGGCCGATTGATGGAAGTGCGCTACATGAACCACGGCCGCTGGCAGCACCGCAACAAACAGCTAAGCAAGCACGCTCTTCAGGCGCTTGCTGTGCGGCGTTTGGAAGTCGATTGGCGTTTCCCCGCAAGGTCCGCAAACACCTCTGCTGCCGAGGCAACGATAGTATCCAAGGCCGCAACAAGAGCGGGCGCCGAGGTCGAGCCACTCGAACGAGTCGAACCGCTTGAACAATACGTGCAGACAACCACTCATCACCCAGCCAATGCCTTGGAACGCTTGGTGCCGGCCGCTTCGCTTCAGTTGCGATCAACGCATCTAAGTGCGGCCGTGAGAGCGGCGGAAGCATTGCTGCACCAACGGGCTATGGCTGCACGCAGATCCAACGCGGCAGCCATATCACGCAGGCCGTCCATAGCCGCGCTGGTGCGCCGTGCAGAGAGGAATCGAAGCACAGCGCGTCCAACCCAAAAGCGCGTCACGACGATCGCCGCCAAGGCCTGGAATAATACGCGTTTGGCCGATCCCAGAATCGCCACTGTCATAGCAGCCGCCAAACAGCACATAGGGGTGCCCTATTTGTGGGGCGGCACTACGCCCGAAGGTTTCGACTGTAGCGGCTTCGTCAGCTACCACTTGAAGCGTGTAGGAATCAAAGTGCCGCGTACGGCGGCTCAGCAATTCCGCTACACCCGGGTAGCCGCGGTCAGCCGGGAAGAGCTACGCCCTGGAGACTTGGTGTTCTTCTGGGATCGCAAACGGCGTAATCACATCAATCACGTCGGCATCTATATAGGCGACAACAAGTTCATCCATGCGGTTGGAGAAAACATACCTGTCACCATTACTCCGATCGACAAGCGTAACTATAAACAGCGGTTTGCCGGTGGCGGCCGCGTTATCGGCTAGCGTCCACGGCGCCAGTATGTGACATAACTCACTGTTCGCACTATCAATCCACGCCTCGAGGTTCCTGTGGCCAGCGCTTTCAGGGTCATACTCAGTATGATCGTGGCAAACCGAGCACGCGCTCGGCGATGAAGTTCAACACCAATTCACGGCTCACCGGCGCGATGCGCGGAATAAAGGCCTCGCGCATGTACCGCTCTACGTGGTACTCCTTCGCATAACCCATGCCGCCATGGGACAACACCGCTGTCTCGCACGCGCGAAAACACGCTTCCGCTGCCAGATATTTTGCTGCGTTCGCCTGCGCGCCACACGCTTCGTTGTCGTCGTAGCGGGCGGCGGCGTCAAAAGCCATCAGGTTGGCTGCCTCAAGCTCGGCCCAGCATTTGGCAAGCGGATGCTGGATCCCTTGATTGGATCCGATGGGGCGGCCGAACACTTCCCGCGCCCCCGCGTAGTCGCAGGCGCGCGCCAGGGCGGCACGGCCCAAACCCACCGCTTCGGCCGCGATCATGATCCGCTCCGGATTAAGTCCATGCAAAATATATTCGAAGCCCCGCCCTTCTTCGCCTATAAGATCTTCTCGAGGTACCGGCAGACCGTCTATAAAAACCGCGTTCGTGTTGACCGCGGCCCTACCCATTTTGTCGATCTCGCGTATTTCCACGTAGTCGCGATCCAACTTGGTATAGAACAAGCTGATGCCGTCAGTGCGCCGGGCGACATCAACCCGCCGCGATGTGCGGGCGAGCAGCAGGACGCGATCGGCGTGCTGAGCGTTGGTGGTCCAGTGCTTACGCCCGTTGACGATATAGCCATCACCCTTGCGCTCGGCGAAGGTTTCAATACTGCTGGTATCCAAGCCAGCGTTCGGCTCGGTCACGGCGAAGCACGCTTTTTCATCCCCGCGTATGAGCGCAGGCAGCATCCGTTGCTTTTGCTCCTCGGTGCCGAATACAACCACGGGATTCAAGCCGAAGATATTGAGATGCACCGCCGAGGCACCACTGAATCCCGCGCCGGATTCAGCGATGGCCTGCATCATGATCGAAGCTTCGGTGATGCCTAAGGCGGAGCCGCCGTACTCTTCGGGCATGGCGATGCCAAGCCAACCGCCCGCGGCGACGGCCTCCACGAAGTCGAATGGAAAGCGCTTCTCACGATCGCAATCCAGCCAGTATTGCGCATCGAAGCGTTCGCAAAGCCGCGCCACGCTATCGCGAATGGCTTGTTGCTCCTCGGTTAGCCGTATTGTCATCTCACTGTCTTTGCCGCCATATCCGAACTCAGTGAGCCCGCCGCCTGAGCCATTCGATGGATTGCATGATCATCGCTTCATCCATGGCGTGCACCTCCACGCCTTGACCGATAGAGGACAGCAGTGTGATGGTGAGTTCGCCGCCCAGGTGTTCGCGAAATTCCTCAAGCCCCTTGAGCACGGCATTCCCACCAGCACTGTCCACGGTATCCAGCGCCGGATGCCATAGCTTGAAGCCCAAGTGTTCCAGCAAAAAACAGATGCGCTCGTCCCCGCCTTGGGCCAACTGTCCGGCCAGTACCGAATAGCGCGCATCGAGCGCGATGCCGATGGCCACCGCCTCGCCATGGCGCAGGTGATGCCGGGTCAAAGACTCTAACTTGTGCGCCGCCCAATGACCGTAATCCAGCGGACGGGCGCTACCGGACTCGAATGGGTCCCCGCCATGGGCGATCTGGTGCATATGCAATTCGGCACACCGGCGCACCATATGGGCCACCGCATCATCTTCGAACAGAGCCAAGGCATCGCCATGGCGCTCCAGCCAAGTAAAGAACGCACCATCGCGGATCAGCGCCACCTTCACCGCTTCAGCCATACCGGCAATCTGATCGCGGCGCTCCAAGGTACGCAAAAACTGCGCATCGTTGATTACTGCAAACGGCGGCGCGAAGGCGCCGGCGAAGTTCTTGGCGCCATATAGGTTCACGCCGTTCTTGACGCCAACGCCCGAATCGTTTTGCGCAAGCACGGTGGTCGGCATGCGCACATGACGCACCCCTCGATGGGTAGTGGCCGCCACCAGGCCTACAGCGTCCAGCAGCGCACCGCCGCCGATGGCGATCACATAAGCGTGGCGATCGATATGACTGTCGAATAAGCGGCGCTGCATATCTTCGACAAAATGCAACTCGTTCTTGACCTTCTCGCCCCCGGGCACACTGATAGGGGGCGCCACCAATTCAAGGCTGGTGGCATGATGGTTGAAGTAAGCGGCGATGCTCTCGGTAAGCGAAGCGCCGGCTTGGCCTTTACCGGCCCTGAGCAGGCCATCGTCTACGAACACGATACAACGGTGACGGCGCTCCGGCTCCAGCCGCCTTACCGCGTCCAATAGAGTATGATTTTCCAGCGCTAAAGCATCACGGGTAAAACAGACCGGATACTCAAAGGGCACAGCAAAGCGCTGCCAATGGATACGGGTATCCTGGTGAAGCACCTCATGATCGCTTGTGGCCATCCGTCCACTCCTTAAGCCAACCTGCCATTCGATGCGCGGCATCATATCGCACACCCGCGCAGTCAGGTATTCATCACCACCGATACCCGTAAACGATTGCCGTCGCGCTCGAACTAGCGACAACACACCTCGAAAAAAGTCGCCGAATACAGCTCTATGAGCCCAAAACCAAATATATGTCGCCGCGAGCTTATCCTCTCGCTCATATATACGACAAAATATTGTCGAAATGAGCGATTCGACACACTTATAGCAGATAAAACAACGAAAATATGGCACGTCAATCAGCAAGTGATTGGAGGCAATAACGATGTACCTGAATGCACAATGGAGCGAACGCTCGCTCGTGGATGACATTCAAAGTTTGGTGATGCGCATTGAAGCCATAGGAATTCCCCGCGACCGCAAAGGCAAACACACCATCTCATTTTTGAAACAAATGGTGCGAACCAAGCGCGATCAACTGGCTCTATTGCGCCATCAACTAGAGCGGGGCGGTGCTGCCAACTAGCGCTGCCTTGCGCGGAGCCCCACACTGGCGAAGCCGGTGATTCACTCATGAGTTAATGGCCAACGCAATTAATGGCCAACGGCGTTAATGACCAACGACGTTAATAGCCAGCGGGTTCAAGCTCAGTCCTGAGTGGGGGTAAAAGCCTGCGCCATAGCTCTGGCTTTGGCGACCTCCTCGCGGGACAGCTTGGATTCCAGGGTTTGGCGCAGCTCGATGGCATCGGCTACGCCTTGCTCATCGGCGAGGATCGCCCAGGAAAGCGCGGCCACTTCATCTTTGGCAACACCTTGACCGCGTGCCAAGCGCGTCGCCAGATGACGCTGCGCTTTGGCATATCCACGCTTGGCCGCCACCCCGAACCAGTGTGCCGACTGGGCGTGGTCTACGGTCACGCCGTGACCATCCCTGAAAGCCTTGCCGACATTGTAGATGGCTTTGACAAATCCCTGCTGCGCTGCCAGGTGGAAATACTTGAAGGATTCATTCAAATCCTTCTCCACACCCAGTCCATAATGGTGCATCTTGCCGAGTGTGTATTGCGAATTGGCAAAACCGAGATCGCTCGCCCGCTTGAGATAAGACAAGGCCGCAGCGTAGTCTTGCACCCCACCGATCCCGCCTATATGCGTCAGAGCGATGTTGTGCAGCGCGCGGGCATGACCTTGATCGCCGGCCAAGTGCCACCATTGCACCGCCCATCCCCGATCTCTTCGCACCCCGCGTCCATCGGCATACATCACGCCGAGGTTATACTGCGCACGCGGGTCGCCGGCATCGGCCAGTGGACGCCACAGCGCCAGTGCCTCTCTAAAGCGGCCCGCTTGAAACGCCTCATAGCCTTTGGCGAAATCAAAAGCCTGCACTGGCAAGCACATGGAGAGTAACGCACCCGCGCCCATGATCCGAGACAGAACTTTAACTAGGCCCATCTGGCTGGTCTCCTTCGTCGTACGCAGTATTGTGGCGGTCATCAACCGTTCTGCTTCGGACGGTCTAGCGGTAGCGGCTCGACTCGTGCCCGTAACAACTCCAACAGCCCGGTGATGCCATCTCTTTGCATCACCGTTTGAAACTCACGCCGTTGGTTCAACGTCATACTGATGCCTTCCACCGAAACATCAATGATTTTCAGCTTGGCGCCGAACTTGCGGATACGCCAGCCGGCCTTAACCGCAGGGCCACTGTCCTGCTCGATTTGCGTGCGCACCAGCCGATCGGTATTACCCCGCTCAATCACATCGACGACGTGGAACCGGGCGGCATCGAAACCGCCTAGCCGAGCTCCGTAGGTCTTCAGGATGAATTCACTGAATAGCTGCGTGAACGTGGCCTGCTCCGCTTTCGAGGATTGTTTCCAGAATCTGCCCATGGCCACCCTGGCGATCAGCGGCATATGAAAGCCATCAGCCAACAGGGCGCGAAAAGCGCTCTCCCGGCTGGCAATATCGCCCTCACCGGAGAGCGCAGCCGAAGCGCGCATCACCAGTTCGCGCATAAATGTCTTGGCCTCCTCGGTGCTTGGCCTATCGGCCGCCTGGGCCAAGCCCGGCAGCGCACACAATAGCAACACTATAGCCAGGAGTTGCGGTTTCTTGCTCGTATTGATGGCCGGCATAGACCGAAGTCTCTTAACCAAAAAGGACAATGCAGAAGGGTAGGTAAAGCAACCGCGGGCTACAAGAGGCAGCGCTCTTAAGTTCACCATTCATACTGCAGCGCGCTCATTGTCATATCCGGCGCGAGCGTCGCAACCCACCATGATCTTCGAGATAATCAAACACTTTGCTCCGCCCCGCAGTAGGCCACACGTGCAAGTCGTATTCACCCTCACCCCATCCACCGCCACCTCATTGACTGCCATGGGCCGCGCCACAGCCACAGCCACAGCCACAGCCACGATCATGCTCTGCTCAGGGCAAGCTTGCGCACAAGCGGATTTGGAGACAGCGCTAACCGCCTATGAGGCAAGCAATTATCAAGAGGCGATAACCCCATTCACTGATGCGGCCAATACTGGCGATGCGAAGGCGCAGTACTACCTGGGCAAACTCCATGCCCAGGGGCTAGGCACTCCCAGGGATCCGGTGACTGCGGCCATGTGGTTTAAACGGGCGGCGCAGGCGGGCCATTCTTTGGCCCAATACCAGTTGGGCAAGATGTATGGCCGGGGCGATGGCGTTACTAAGGATCTTGCCGATGCGCTGCATTGGTTGCGCCGTGCTGCCCACCAAGGCGAAGCGCGCGCGGAGTTCACCTTGGGCTTCGTTTACGCCAATGGTGTAGGCGTTAAAGCCGATCTGCCACAGGCGCACCTTTGGTATGCGCGGGCCGCCGCCTCCGGCCACGGTGGTGCGCAGCACAACTTGGGGCTCATGTACTACAAAGGCACAGGCATAACTACTGATCTGGGTAAAGCCATTACATGGTTCGAAAACAGCGCCAAATCCGGGCATCCGGCGGCCCTGCACAGTCTTGCAACACTTCTTCGGCGTGGCGAAGGATTGCCTAAAGACAGCGCCCGGGCCGCCGAGCTTCTGGAACGGGCCGCCCGGCAAGGACACGTCAAAGCGCAGTTCGATCTCGGCCAGATGGTGCGCGCAGGCGACGGGGTCGAGCGCGATTTGGTCAAAGCGATCCGCCTGTACCGGGCGGCGGCCGATCAGGGCCACACCCGCGCCCAGTACAACCTCGCGTTTCTATTGGCCCACGCACCTGCACCGCTGTCATCACCGCACACCGCGGTGCGCTACTACCGATTGGCCGCCGCTGCCGGCCACGTGGGCGCGATGGTCAATCTAGGCGCCATGTACGGCAACGGCTTCGGCCTGGAACCCGATCCGGTGCAGGCTTTCGCCTGGTGGTCGTTGGCGCAAGCGGCTGGCGACGCCAACGCGGCGAAGAACCTCGCGCAACTGCGCCGATCGCTAACCTCCGAGCAACTAGAGCAAGGTCAATCGGCACTGGCGGCATTGGGGCAAAAGCTAGATGCGTACAAACCATGAGCGAAGCGGCGCGCAGTTGGCTCAGCCACGCCCGCAGCATACTCACACTGGCCTTGCCGGTGATGGTGGCGCGCGCGGGTGTACTGATTCTCATCGCGGTGGATACGGCGATGACGGGGCACGCCGGTGCCGATGAACTGGCCGCCTACGCCATCGCCAGCGTGCCCATGATCCCGCTTATGTTGCTAGGCATCGGCCTCATGAGTGGAACCACGATATTCGCGGCGCGGGCCATGGCCAATGGCGACACGCGCGAGGCGGGCCGTATCTGGCGGGTTGCATGCTCAATCGCTCTGCAAAGTGGCACTATTATGGCACTCATTTGCCTCCCGGGTGCTTGGTGGCTGGAACTGCTCGGCCAAGCGCGAGACTTGGCGGCGGCCGGTGCCGGCCCGCTGTTTTATCTATCCCTGGGATTACCGGCTGTGCTGGGATTCGCCGCCACCAGCTTCTTTCTGGAAAGCTTGGGCCGGCCCTTGCCAGGCGTTGCGATCATACTGGCCGCCAATATCCTCAACGCTTTTTTGAATTGGCTATTGATCTACGGCCAGTGGGGTTTTGCGGCATCAGGCGCCGATGGCGCCGCTATCGCCACAACGGTAGTCCGATGGCTGAGTTTGATAGCGCTGTGCGTTTATATTTATTGGCGCTTGCCGCAGCAGCGGTTCGGCCTTACCGGCATCAATCCACAGGCCGGCAAGCTACGCCGCCGCATCTGGCGCTTCGGCATCCCGATGGGGCTGGCTCATATGCTGGAATCAGCCGCCTTCGCCACCATGACTATCTTCGCCGGTTGGATGGGGACGATCCCTCTGGCGGCTTTTCAAAGTGCTTTCAACCTATTGTCACTGCCATTCATGCTCGCGCTTGGCTTCAGCACTGCAGCCAGCGTGCGGGTCGCCAGCGCTCTTGCCCGTAAACGGACCGCAGACGCGCTGCGAGCCGGGGTCACCGCCACTGCGCTTTGCGCCAGCGCCCTAGCGGCTCTTGCCATCAGCTACGCGCTATTCACGCCCTTCTACGCCGGACTTTATTCCAATGAGGAGCCGGTGCTCGCCCTGCTGCTCCCAGCCATCATCGCCGCTGCCTGGGTACTGTGTCCCGATGGCATGCAGGGCACACTCATCGGCGCGCTGCGTGGCTGCGGTGACGTGTGGCCGGCAACCGGTCTTTACATAATGTGTTTTTGGGCATCATGGTGCCGGCCGGATACTGGCTGGGAATCCACGCGAGCTATGGTCCAGTAGGCTTGCTGCTCGGAACCGTGGCCGGAGTCACCACCGCCACTGTCGCGCTAGGCTGGCGCTTTTTGTACATCACGTCGCGTCCATTGCATCACGCCTGAGACGCTCAGCCAGCCAGGTCCGGCGCGCTTACTTCTACGGCGCTTACTTCTCGGCGGTCCATTTCTCCCGGTGTTCAATCATGGTGACCGATGGCGCGTCCCCCATTCCTTGGCTGATCGAATAAGCCAAAGCTGTTTGACATAGCTGCCCATCCATGCCGGCACTCCCAAGGCTTGCGCCTGCGCCGTAAACCTGTCTCAGGTACGACTCACTCATGAGCTGCTGCCAACAGTTTTTTGCCACGGGCAACCCTATCTACCCTACCCCGGCGAAGCCGAGCTTACCCCTGGCACACTATTGCCTCCCCACGCTTTGAGATACACCCCCACACTTTGAGATACACCAGCAGTGGCAGTTTATCGCCATAGAAATTTATCGCCCGGCCGTCACTTGCACCTGTGGATGCGGGATAATGCACCATCCCATTCACGCACACCCGCACCCAACGCGCTTTCGGAGACAGGATCTTGACCCACCGCAGCGGCCGCCATTTCTTGCAGATCCCAGGCCCGACCAACGTACCGGATCGGGTGCTACGGGCCATCGATCATCCGACCATCGATCACCGCGGCCCTAATTTCGCAGAGCTGGGCCTAGCCTGCCTGTGCGGTATGCGCCAAGTATTCGGCACCGAACAGCACGTGGTCATCTTCCCCTCCTCCGGCAGCGGCGCCTGGGAGGCGGCCTTGGTCAACACATTAAAACCCGGCGACAAAGTGCTGATGGCCGAAACCGGCCACTTCGCCACGCTGTGGAAAGAGATGGCCACCCAGCTAGGATTGGCGGTGGAGTTCGTGCCTGGCGACTGGCGTCATGGCGCCGACATCAATGCCATTGCAGCCCGCCTGGAGGCGGACCGCGACGGCCGCATAGCAGCGCTGGCCATTGTTCACAACGAAACCTCTACAGGCTGCTTATCTCAAGTGCAGGCAGTGCGCCAAACACTGGATGCCGCGGGCCATCACGCACTGTTGTTGGTCGATGCTATTTCCTCGCTGGCCTGCGTCGCCTGCCGGCATGATGAATGGGGCGTGGACGTAACCGTCAGCTGTTCGCAAAAAGGTCTGATGCTGCCGCCGGGCTTGGGGTTCAATGCCATCAGCGCCAAGGCCCTGGGCCGGGCCGAAGAGGGCGGGTTTCAACGCAGCTATTGGGATTGGCGGCCCATGTTGGCCAACAACGCCAATGGTTATTTTCCCTATACCCCTGCCACCAACATGCTGTACGGCTTGCGTGAAGCGCTCGACATGCTGTTCGAGGAAGGTTTGCCCAACGTCTTCGCCAGGCACAGCCGCCACGGCGAAGCCACCCGCCGCGCCGTGCGCGGCTGGGGCCTTGAGGTGCTTTGCCGCAATCCGGAGGAATACAGCCCGTCGCTAACGGCGGTGCTGATGCCGCAGGGGCACGATGCCGATGCGTTGCGAAAAACTATTCTTGAACGCTTCGATATGTCGCTGGGCACGGGACTTGGCCGCCTCGCCGGCAAGATATTTCGCATCGGCCACCTAGGCCACTACAACGATCTCACGCTAGCGGGAGCGCTGAGCGGCGTGCAGATGGGGCTCGGCCTGCAGGGGCTCAAACCAGGCGACGGGCTCGGCGCAGCGCTCGATTATCTGGCCACGGCTAACGCTTAAGCCCTCCCCTCTCTTTCTTGCTATCACTCTAAGTCGGGTTCACTCATGGCACACCCTGGCCGCTCAACCCTAGCCCGGCACCTGCGCGATGCACTAGCCGGCGAAGTGCTATTCGATGCCGCATCGCGCGGGCGCTACAGCACCGACGCCTCTATCTATCAGATAGAACCGGTGGGCGTAGTGGTGCCGCGGCACGCGCAGGATGTACGCCGGGCCATGGCCATCGCGGCGGACGCGGGGGTACCGTTACTGGCGCGCGGCGGTGGCACTTCACAGTGTGGACAGACAGTGGGCGAAGCGCTGGTCATCGACTACAGCAAACATATGAACCGTCTGCTAGCGCTGGATCCGGTGTCGCGCAGAGCGCGGGTAGAGCCCGGTATTGTGCTGGATCAATTGAACGCGCAATTGCGGCCCCATGGCCTGTTCTTCCCCATCGACGTATCCACCTCCAGCCGCGCCACCATCGGCGGCATGACCGGCAACAACTCCTGCGGTGCCCGCTCCATCCGCTATGGCAACATGGTTCACAACGTCCTCAGTATCGACGCCGTTTTGGCCGACGGCCGTGAGTGGACCTTCGGCCCCGTCACCAGCGATCTCGGTGAATTGGATAGGTACGGCGAATACCGGGGGCTGATAGGCCAGCTACGGAGTATTGCCGATGGCGCCGCCACCGCCATGGCTGAGCGCTGGCCCAAGCTGCTACGCCGGGTAGGCGGATATAACCTAGATCTACTGTTCCCGGATGAGGGCGGCAGCCACAACATGGCCCATATACTGGTGGGCTCGGAGGGCACCTTAGCCAATTTCCTGAGCATTGATCTGGCGCTCAGCGAGATCCCGCCACACAAAGTGCTAGGCGTATGTCACTTCCCAACGTTCTACCAGGCCATGGCCAGTACCCGGCACATCGTCGAATTGGGGCCTAGCGCGGTGGAGTTGGTGGACCGCGCCATGATCGAACTGTCGCGCGACATCGCCATGTTCCGCCCGATCGTCGAACGTTTCGTGCAAGGCGAACCCGATGCGGTGTTGCTGGTTGAATTCGCCGGCGAGGACTGCGCCGGCCAAATAGAGGCGCTAGATCGCCTCGAAACACTGATGGCCGATCTCGGCTTTGCCGGCGGCGTGGTGCGGGCGGAACAGCCGGCGTTTCAAAGCCAGATCTGGGAGCTGCGCAAGGCCGGGCTCAATATCATGATGTCGATGAAAGGCGACGGTAAGCCGGTGTCTTTCATCGAAGATTGTGCCGTTGCCTTGGATGATCTAGCGGACTACACCGAGCGCTTGACCGAGGTGTTTGCCAAGCACGGCACCACCGGTACCTGGTACGCCCATGCCTCGGTGGGTTGTCTGCATGTGCGCCCTATTTTGAACATGAAAGATGGGACAGACGTGGTCAAAATGCGGGCCATCGCCGAGGCAGCATTTGCCATGGTACGCGAGTACAAAGGTTCCCATTCCGGTGAGCACGGCGATGGCTTGGTGCGCTCCGAGTTTCATGAGCCCATGTTCGGACCGCAGTTGACGGACGCTTTCGCGCAGGTCAAACGGGCTTTCGATCCCAAAAGCCTGATGAATCCCGGCAAGATCGTGCAGCCACCGAAAATGGATGACCGCAGCTTGTTCCGTTTCAAGCCGGGGTACGCCACCCAAGAGATAGCGACGGGCCTCGAATGGTCGCCGTGGCACGGCTTCGCGGGCGCGGTAGAGATGTGCAACAACAACGGTGCTTGCCGCAAGCTCTCAGGCGCCGTGATGTGCCCGTCTTACCGCGCCACACGCAATGAAGAGGACGTGACCCGTGGCCGCGCCAATACCCTGCGTCTGGCGTTATCGGGTCAATTGGATGGCGGCATTTGCAGCGATGCCGTAGCGCAATCCCTATCGCTTTGCGTTGGCTGCAAGGGCTGCAAGCGCGAATGCCCCACCGGCGTGGACATGGCCCGCATGAAGACGGAGGTGCTCTATCAGCGCGCTAAGCACGGCGGCCTATCCATGCGCGATAAGTTGATCGCATATTTGCCTAGGTACGCCCCATCAGCCCACCAATACCGGGCCTTGTGGCACTTGCGCGACCAGGTGCCCGGCTTGGCCGTCCTGTCGGAGTACCTGTTCGGATTGAGTGCCAGGCGATCATTGCCGAAGTGGCATGCCGATCCTTTTAAAGACACACTGGCCGCTACGCCATCGACCGCTACGCCATCGAATAAGGGGGCCGGTAGCGGACGCGAAGCCGTATTCTTCGCCGACACCTTCAACCGTTGGTTCGAACCGGACAACGCCCGCGCCGCGCTCAAAGTCTTAGTCCATGCCGGCTATTCAGTGCGCTTCGCCACGCCGCCGGCAGAAGCGCTACACGCGGCTAGACCGCTATGTTGCGGGCGCACCTTCCTCGCCGCCGGGCTGATCGATGAAGCCAAAGTCGAAGCTCGCCGTACCGTGGCGGCACTGGCGCCTTTTGTCGGGCGGGGCGTGCCTGTGATCGGATTGGAACCGTCTTGCTTGCTCACCCTACGCGATGAGTTCGGCGCTCTACTGGGAGGGCGAGCAACCGCGGCGCTGGCAGCAAAAGCCATGCTTTTCGAGGAGTTTCTACACAGCGAACACGAGGCCGGCCACCTGGCTTTGACATTCGCCCCGCAACCGCGGCGCCACGCGTTGCTGCACGGCCATTGCCACCAGAAAGCTTTCGGCATCATGGGCAGTGTCAGCGACGTCTTGAAGCTCATCCCCAATCTCGAGGTGAGCACCATCGAGTCTAGTTGCTGCGGCATGGCCGGCGCTTTCGGCTATGAAGCGGCTCACTACGACATCTCGATGAAGATGGGCGAGCTGGGTGTGCTGCCCAGGGTACGCGAGGCCGGCGAAGATACGCTCATCGTCGCCGATGGCACCAGTTGCCGCCACCAGATCGCCGATGGCGCCGGCCGTCAGGCGCGGCATGTGGCGCAGGTGTTGGCAAGCGCTTTGGCGACGGTGTAAACGCCGGGTTATGCGTATTGGGTCATGCGCATTGGGTCATGCGCATTTTCGAGTGAATTTCGACGGCGGTGCTTGCACAATACGCCGCCTGATTTTCATCGCATTGTGAGTACCAAGCCATGGATCATCAATCCGCCATGCTCGCCGCGCGCAGCTTGACCGCGGCGCGCCGTTCCGGCACCCGTATAGACTCTCTTCCGGCACCAGCCGTGCCGCGATCCCACGATGACGGCTACCACATCCAAGACGCGGTCGCCGCCTGCTTCGGCGAGCAAGTGGGCGCGTGGAAGGTAGGCGCGACCCACCCCAACGCCCAGGCCAGCCTGGGCGTAGACGGTCCGGTGGCGGCCCGCCTATTCAGTCAAAACTTGCTCTTTGGCGATCAAAGATTAGCGGATACTTTCATGGTGCGCGGCCTGGAGGCGGAATACGCTTTTCTCATGGGCGCCGATCTTCCGCCCGCTGGCGTGCCCTACAGCCGCGAGCAGATCGCGGCCGCGGTGGCTTCTGTGCACCCGGCCATCGAGATCGTGGACACCCGCTTTACCGCCGCGCAGCAAGGCGTCCTGGCCATCGCCGACAACGTCAACGACGCGCTTTGGATCTACGGCGAAGGGGTGAGCGACTGGCGCGCGTTGGATAGGGTCAACGCGGAAGTCACCCTGCAAGTGAACGGCGAAGTGGTGGTGCGCGGCAGCGGCGCGGAAGTATTGGGCGACCCGATGACATCGCTTGAGTGGTTGGTCAACGAACATGCGGGCGCGCGCGAGGGCGTGCGGGCTGGACAGTACATTACCACCGGCAGTTGCACCGGCTTGTACAAATCACCAGCCGGATGCACGGCGCGGGCCACCTTCGCCGGCCTGGGCGAACTCAACGTCATGTTCACGGCGCCCGGTCACTGATCGTAATCCACCACAATGCGATCGGTGACCGGATGGGCCTGGCAGGTCAAGACATAACCACGGGCGATCTCGTAGTCCTCCAAGGCGTAATTTGCGTACATATCCACCTCGCCCTCGAGCAACCGCGCTTGACAGGTGGCGCACACCCCGCCTCTACACGAGTAAGGCAGCTCGAGCCCGGCCCGTTCGCCGGCTTGCAATACCGTCTCTTCACCGCGCGTCAAAGTAAGCTGCGTGGTGCGCCCGTGCATAATCAAACGCACTTGGCAGCCGGCAGCGCCGGTGCTGGCGTCCTCACCGCGGCGGCCGCTCACTGGCGCCAGCGCGTCAGGTGCCTCGAACAACTCCATCTTGATAGCGTCCGGCAGCATGCCGTGATCCAACAAAGCACCGCGCACTGCCTCCATCATGGCGAGCGGACCACACAAAAAAGCGGCGTCCATAGACTGAATGTTAATCCAGCTCTTGAAGAGCGCAGCACATTTGTCACTATCGATACGCCCATTGAACAACGCCACATCTTGCTGTTCACGGGTGAGCACATGCACCAAATTCAGCCGGTGCAAATAGCGGTTTTTGAGATCCTCCAAAGCTTCCCTGAACATGATGGAGGGCGATGCGCGGTTGCCGTAGAGCAACGTGAAGCGGCTGCGCGGCTCCTCGGCCAAGGTCGTGGCGAGGATGCTCATCATAGGGGTAATGCCGCTGCCGGCGGCGATGGCCAGATAGTGTCTCGCTGTAGCTGAATCCAGGGGCAAGAAAAAATTACCTGCCGGGGTCATCGCCTCGATAATATCCCCGGGCGCCAAAACCTCGTTCGCCCAGGAAGAAAACCGGCCGCCCGGCACGTGCTTAATGCCCACCTGCAACGTGGTCGATCCAACCGCTGAGCAAATCGAATAAGAACGGCGGATTTCGCTGCCGTTCAAAATAGCTTTGCAGGTCAAGTACTGCCCTTGCACATGACGAAAACGGTGCGCCTCTTCAGGCCGCGGCTCCAGCGTCAGCACCACACTGTCGCGGGTCTCACGCCGCACCTGCGCGACCCGTAGCCTGAAGAACTCACTCACGGGCGCTCATCATCAATAGCACTTGAAATAATCGAAGGGCTCCAAACACTGACGGCAGCGGTACTGGGCCTTACAGGGAGTGGAGCCAAAGCGGCTCACCAGCGCCGTGTCATCCGCGCCACAGTGGGGGCAGCTGACCACGCGCGGGATAGTGGAGGCGCCGCCGGCAGCTAGGCCCACGGGCGGCGCGATACCGAACTGCCGCAGCCGCGCGCGTCCCTTCTCGGTTAACCAATCGGTGGTCCAGGGCGGTGTCAACTGCCGCTCTATGCGCACTTCGGCAATGCCGTGCGCCAACAACGCGGCGCGTATGTCGGCGGCGATCATGTCATTGGCCGGGCAGCCGCAATAGGTGGGGGTCACGGCTACCACTAGGACCGGACTTTGCGGGGCTGACCTTTGTAGGGCTGGCTCTTGCGATGTTGATCGAGCGAGTGCCGGGCTATCCTGCCACCGCCACCAGCGCACGATACCCAGATCGATCACGGAAATCACCGGGATCTCGGGATCGGGCACAGCCTCCAAGCAGGCACGGATCTCATCGTCGCCGGGACGGTTGCCGCTCACCCGCAGGCTCACCCGGGGGCTCACCAGGAAGCGCCCGGATAAGCACGCTGCAAAAACTGCATCTCGGCCAGCAAATAACCCAAATGCTCAGTGTGGATGCCGCGCCGGCCACCGCTTTGTGTCCACGGATCACCGGGCAGGGTCAGGCAAGCCTCCTCGAACACAGCCTCGACCCGCCCCATCCACGGTTCACGTAGCGATGGCGGAGCGGGAGCAACACCTGCGGCCACAAGCCGCCCATCCAACTCATCGGCCTCGAACAACTCACCGGTATACATCCATAGATCATCGACCGCCGCTTGCGTGCGCTGGTGACTCTCCTCAGTGCCATCGCCCAGACGTATCAGCCACTGTTCGGAGCGCTCCAGATGGTAGCGCACCTCTTTCAGGGATTTTTGCGCGACGCCGGCTACCTCGCCGATGGTACTGCGTCCCAAGGCTTCCAGGTACAGGCGATGCCACGCATCGAAATAGAACTGCCGCGCCAGGGTCACGGCGAAATCGCCGTTGGGTTGTTCCACCAACAATACGTTCCGGTAGCCCGCAGCGTCTCTTGCAAATGCCAGTGCGTCGGCATCGCGGCCTGCATCTTCCTGCCGCGCCGCCCAGTGCAGCCAAAAAGTCCCCTGCCCCAACAGATCCAGCGCCACATTGGCAAGACCCAATTCTTCTTCCAGCGCTGGCGCATGGCCCACCCATTCGCTCAGCCGGTGGCTCAACACCAAGGCCGAATCGCCAAGCCTCAAACCGAGTTCCAAAAGATCAGGGGCGGCAACCATCAAATAGGCCCCAGATCCTCGGGGATATCGTAAAAAGTGGGATGGCGGTATACCTTGTCATTGGACGGTTCGAACAAAATGTCTTTTTCATCCGGTGAGCTGGCCACGATGTCAACGGAGCGTACCACCCAAATACTGGTGCCTTCGTTGCGCCGGGTGTAGACGTCGCGGGCATTGCGCATGGCCATCTGCGCATCGGCTGCGTGCAGTGAGCCCACATGACGGTGGGCCAGCCCGTGTTGGGAGCGCACGAACACTTCCCATAGCGGCCATTCTTCCTGCGCCATCAGTGACTGCGCCGCCTAGCCGAGGATTTCATCGGTTTGGGTTTTCTTTGGAGCAGGCGCGCGTGCCGCCTGTTTGCGGGCGTAAACTAGCGCCGCCTCCCGCACCCAAGCCCCCTCCTCATGGGCTTTGATCCGCGCCCGCAAACGCTCGCGGTTGCAAGGGCCACCGCCTTTTATAACCCGGTGAAACTCCTCCCAGTCGATGTCGCCGAAGTCGTAGTGGCCCCGCGCCTCATTCCACTTCAGATCGGGATCAGGAATAGTCAGGCCCAGAAACTCGGCCTGGGGCACGGTCGCGTCCACAAAACGCTGGCGTAGCTCATCGTTACTGGCGAATTTAATGCGCCAAGCCATGGATTGCGCACTGTGCACGGACTCGCCATCAGGCGGGCCAAACATCATAAGCGTCGGCCACCACCAGCGGTTGAGGGCATCTTGCGCCATCTGTTTTTGCTCGGGGGTACCGCTACACAGTTGTATCAGCGCATCGAAACCCTGGCGTTGATGAAAGCTCTCTTCCTTGCAAATACGGACCATGGCCCGGGCATACGGCCCAAAAGAGCAGCGTTGCAAAGGCACCTGGTTCATGAGCGCAGCGCCGTCCACTAACCAACCGATGGTGCCCACGTCGGCCCAGGTCAGGGTGGGATAGTTGAAAATGCTGGAATACTTGGCTTTGCCCGCGTGCAATTGCCGATTCATCTGCTCCCGGCTGATGCCAAGCGTTTCCGCCGCGCCATACAGATACAGTCCGTGCCCGCCTTCGTCTTGCACCTTGGCCAGCAAGATCGCCTTACGCTTGAGCGTGGGCGCCCGGGTCAGCCAATTGCCTTCCGGCAGCATACCGACGATTTCGGAGTGGGCATGCTGTGAGATCTGCCGGATCAAAGTACGCCGGTATCCTTCCGGCATCCAATCCTTGGGCTCGATTTTGATATCCGCGTCGATGCGTTCCTGGAAAGCCCGCTCCTCGGGTGTCAGCGCTGCCGTGTTCGTCTCGGTCTTGACCATCTGCGCATACATCGATTATGCCCCCTATCCAATCAACATCGTATCCAATCAACATCGTATCCAGTCAACGTGATATCCGATTCAACTCAGCGTGCTATTCGCTGCCAGCGGCCGTGCTGTGGCCTAGTGGCCGGTAGTCATCGGCGCCTCCAATACCACTCTAAACCGTGCCCGCCGTGCCCGTACAGCCATGCCGGTAAGAGCCATCTTCGGCAAGCGCCGCACAATGGCCGCCAGCGCCACTACGCCCTCCAAGCGGGCCACGTGCAAGCCGGCGCAGGTATGAATGCCGCTGCCAAAGCACAAGTGCGGATTGGGCGAGCGGTTTAAACGCAATTCGTCGGGACCCTCGAATACGGCGGGGTCCCGGTTAGCTGCGGCGATGTTCAGCGTGATGTTCGTGCCGCGCGCCAACGCCACGCCGCCCACCCGCACTGGCCTCGTCGTGCGCCTGTTGTTCAACTGGATCGGCGCTTCGAAGCGGAGCAGTTCTTCCACCGCGCTTGCGATGAGCGCCGGCTCGGATCTGAGCGCCCGCAGTTGCTCGGGAAACCGCAGCAGAGACAGAACGCCGTTGGCGATCAAATTGGTCGTCGTCTCATGCCCGGCGTTCAGCAAAAACACGATCTGATGGTAGAGTTCGCGCCCATCCAGCCGGTAACCGCCGGCGCCCTCCCAGCGCACTAAGCGGGCCAACAGATCATCGTCATCATCAGTCAGTGACGCCCGTCTTCGTTTGACGAAGACATCCAAAAAATCGATGAACTCGTCCACCGCTGCGTTGCCTTCACCCAAGCGCTGCGGCGTCATGCGCAACTCCAGCGCGCCCAGGATGGCCAGCGACCAATGCCGCAGCGGCCCGCGTTCGCTACGGGGAATACGCAGCAGCGAGCCGATGACCTCGATGGGAATGGGCGCCGCGAAGTCGGCCACCAGATCGAAGTCCCGCTTGTCTTGCACCCGATCCAACAACTCTTCCACCAGGTGGCTCAGCCACCCTTGCATGGCCCGCACCGCCTTGGGCGAGAGCCCACTGCCGAAGGCACGGCGCACCCGTGTGTGGAGCGGCGGGTCGTTGAATACCAGGCTGGTGGTGTGGTGTTCGTACAGCGAGCTATCGCCCAGTAAGGGCCTGAATTGTTCTTTTTTGTCCGAGTTGAACGTCTTGGGATCGCGGTAAACCGCGAACAGCTCGGCATGGCGGGTGAGATAAACGCTGCCGTCGGGACAGCGGTATACCGGCTGCTGCGCCCTCAGCGCGTGCAACACAGGATACGGATCATCGAAGTACGCTGCCGGCAGATTCACCGGATCGAAATTGCTGATGTCGATGGAGTACACGCGCTAGTGGTTGTTGAATTCGAGCGTAATAGGGGATTTATTCGCGGTGCTACTGTTGCGGGCCGCGTGATTGCTTGGGTCGGGATTCACTCACTGGCAACCGCGGGCGGTTCGCCTGCGGCTCCGGCAAAGGCGCCACCGGCGTCATTGAAGCGATGCTACGCCGGGTCAGTTCTCGATATTGCGCGCCACCCTCACCCAACCAAGTACACTCATCGCTGCTCAACGGCCGGAGCACTTTAGCGGGCGCTCCGGCGGCCAAGTGACGGGCCGGTATACTGGCGCCGCCTTTGACCAGGGAGTGGGCCGCCACCAGCGCCTCATCGCCGATCACGGCCCCGTCCAGCACGGTGCAGTTGATACCGACTAGGGCCCCTGCTCCGACGATGCAGCTATGCAAAACAGCGCCATGACCGATCTGCGCACCCGCTTTCACCCGCGTCTCCATGCCGCTATAGCCGTGCATGACGCAGCCATCTTGAATATTGCTGCCCGCTTCGACAATGAGCGGGCCACAATCTCCGCGTAAAGAGGCGAGTGGCGCGATATAGCAGCCAGGGCCTATGTTGACCTCACCGATGAGCACTGCCTGGGGGTGTACATAAGCATCCGCATGAACGACCGGAATAACGCCGTCTATAGCATAACAGGGCATAGGGCATAACCGCGGCGCCGGGTGAGCCGGTGCATGTGGAGTTCAGCGCATAATGATACAAAATGCCCACCTCGACCACGCGCAATGACTATTTTGGAACCGAGCTATGACCACCGGCAGCGGAGCAAACGCACCCGAGTCACCCAGCACGCTAGAGACGGTCGGCCCACTGCAAGGCGCCAGACGGGCCGGCGCGGCGATGGACGCGAACGACGCCGCGGCCCGCTTCATGGGTATGGAGTTGGAAGAGAACCGGCCCGGCTTTGCGCAACTGTCCCTCACCGTCACCGGCGAGATGATCAACGGTGTCGATGTGTGTCACGGCGGTTTCATCTTCGCCTTGGCCGACACGGCCATGGCTCACGCCAGCAACAGCCGCAACCAAGTGAGCGTCGCGGCCAGCGCCGGCATCGAATTTCTGCGCCCCACCGTGGCCGGCGACCGGCTCACGGCCCGGGCTGAAGAAGGGGCCTTAGTGGGCCGCAATGGCATCTACGATGTCAGCGTAGTCAATCAAAACGGCGACCTCATCGCCCTCTTCCGCGGCAAAACCCGCACCATAAAAGGCGCAATCGTTCCCGACATGCGCATCAGCGAGCAGGGGTGAAGCCGCACAACGCCTTAATGTCCTAATGACGATACCGTCTAGACGACCACCCCTACGATGTAAGAATAGATGTAAGAATTAGACGCTCACGCTGGCCCGTGCCCGCCGCTGTTACCTTCTCTTTACGGTTTTTACTTCTCTTTATGGGCACGCGATGGCGTAAACCCCTTCCACCCCTGGCGGTAACGAATATTCGGACCAGGTGCTCCCCCCATCCTCCGTGCCAAACACTTGACCGCGGCGGGCGGCGCAGTAAATGCGTTGATCCGTGCGCCCGGTAGTGGCCACACACATCAGCGTACTCGCCATACTCACGCCATGATCAAAGCGCCGCCAGGTCGCCCCTGAATCATCACTGCGGTATAGCGAGCCTGCATCCGACACTGCCGCCTTGCTGATAGCGGCGAACAGGGTTTCAGGTGCGTGCGGGGACACGATGACATCACGGGCATAAGTAATAGGCGAAAAAGCGCCGATGTCGAGATCACGCCAGGACTCGCCCTTGTCTTCGCTCACGAACAAACCCATCCGGTTAGCCAAGAACACGGTTCCAGGCGCCGCTGGTGAGATCGCCAGTGCGTGGGAATCCATCATCCCTTCGGTATCGGTATCGCTACCGATACGGCTCCTGTAGGCCGCCTGCCCGGTAAACTCAAGCAAACCAGCGTTGATATCGGTCCAGCTACGCCCACCATCCAAGCTGCGCACGAGGCCGCCCACTTCCAAGGCCACGTACATCTCGTCCGGATTACCGGGATCCATCGCCAGGCCGATCACCCGCGTGGGAAAACCCATCACACACACCGCCGGCGGCAGCGCGTAATCCAATTGCCGCCAATGCCCGCCGCCGTCATCAGTGCGGAACACGCCATTGTCCACAGTGCCGCAGAGCAACACGTTCGATTTTTGAGGATGGAGCAATAAAGACCATGTGATCTCTTCGGTTGGCAGATGCATGGAGGTCCAACTCTCACCACCGTCGCCGCTGCGGTAAGGTCCCGCCTGCGTCGCGGCAAACATCTGCGCATCATCCTCGGGATGCACCGCGAGTGCTCTTATCTCAGCATTCTCAGGTAAGCCATGGCGCAAGAGCACCTCTAAAAATGCACTTTTTCCGCGATTGCGACGTCAGCGCCGTGCTCGAATCCTCAGGTATCACCTATACACTGCGGTTCTGCGCGCGGTGCTTCCTTGCACTCACGAAAAAATTACTATTTTTAGAGGTGCCCTCAAGTGCTCCCAGGACGCATCGGCGCTGGCGCGTCTGAACAGACCCACAGTACGGCTACCAGGTGTTGCCGCCACCCACTGCGCGGACCCTACGTAAATCGGCCGATCCATGCTCTACCCCTCCCATTGATCTTGGCGTCACTATTGATCTTGGCGCCTACCCTGCTTCCAGCTTAGGCAAAAAGAACACTTCGGCACCCTCTGGTAACGGTTGATAGGTGGCGTGCTCGTTGATTTCTCCGTTGATGGCAACGGTGGTCTCCTCGGCCAAAAATTCGCCGATACCAGGGAAGCGTTCATCCATCGCTTTGATGACCGCGCGCAGATTACGCGCCTCCACGTAGAACTCGGTCTCACCGTTGGTGAGTTCGGTGGAGCCAGTGGACAGGACGACGCGAACAGCCATGGTCCTTGAACGTCCTTACAACTCGGTCCCGGAGCGTGAGTCGAGTGCATCGGTCAGCTTGGGCGGCGATATGGGTAGGTCGGTCATACGCCGTCCCACGGCATCGGCGATGGCGTTGGCGATAGCGGCCATCGGCGGGCAGATACTGACTTCGCCAGCGCCTTTCACACCGAAGGGATGATTCGGATTCGGGCATTCCACCAACACCGGTTCGATCATCGGCGTATCGGAAGCAACCGGCACCCGGTAGTCCAGGAAGCCAGGGTTTTGCAGCTTGCCGTCCTCACCGTAGATGTATTCTTCATTGAGCGCCCAGCCTATCCCCTGCACCACACCGCCTTGGATCTGGCCTTCCACATAATCGGGATGAATGGCGCGGCCCACATCTTGTGCCGCCACGAAGCGCAAAATCGTCACTTTGCCCGTATCCGGATCGACTTCCACATCACAGAACTGGGTGGAAAAGCCTGGCGCCTGGCCGGCCGCGGCCACCGTCCCCGTCGCCCCGATGGGGCCACCGGTGGCGGCGGCTTTGGCGGCTAACGCCTTGAGGCTCAGCGGCTCGAACTCGCCGACGTTGGAACTGGCCGGCTTGGCGCAACCGTCCTCCCAGACCACACCCTCCACGTCCACGTCCCAGATAAGCGCCGCCCGTGCGCGTAGATCATCAATGACTTTTTCACACGCTTGAATGACCGCCATGCCGGTGGCGTACGTCACCCGCGAGCCGCCAGTGACATGCGTGTAAGGCACCGCGCCCGTGTCCGAGACCTGCGCTTGCACGTTGTAATAATCGATGCCCAAGGTCTCCGCCGCCATGATCGCCATGGACGCCCGCGAACCGCCGATGTCCGGGCTGCCGGTGGAGACCACCGCCGTGCCGTCCGCATTGATGAACAAGGTGGCACCCGATTCACCGGCGCCGTTGAACCAGTAACCGGAGGCCACGCCGCGCCCCTGATTCGGCCCCAGGGGTTCTTGATAACCTGGATGGTCGAGCAGCGCCTGCACTGTCTCCAAGTATCCGCCATGGGCCAGCTTCGGCCCGTAGATCATCTGCGTGCCTGGCATCGCCGCATTCTGCTTGCGAAATGCGAGCGGATCCATGCCGATGGATTTAGCGGCGATATCCATGGTGCTCTCCACGGCGAAAGCGCTGATGGGCGAACCGGGCGCCCGGTAAGCGGCGGACTTGGGCCGGTTGCACACCACGTCGAAGCCTTCGGTGCGCTGGTTGGGGATGTCGTAGGTGGCGAACGCGCACATGCAGCCGTTCAACACCGGCGAGCCTGGAAAGGCCCCCCCCTGATAGGCGAAGCTGCCTTCGGCAGCGATGATAGTGCCGTCGCGCTTGACGCCGATTTTGACGCGCATGGACGCACCCGAAGTGGGGCCGGTGGCCTTGAAGACATCCTCGCGGGTCATAGCCATGCGCACGGGAGCGCCGGATTTGCGCGACAAGATCATCGCCAATGGTTCTAAGTAAACGGTGGTTTTACCACCGAAACCGCCGCCGATTTCCGCCGGATTGACGTGTACGTCACCGACCCGCATACCTGTTAGCCGGGCGGTCAGGTTGCGCACGATGAAATGTCCTTGACTGGAAGACCACAATTCGCCCCGGCCATTCGGGTGGTAATAAGCCAAAGTGGCGTGGGGTTCTATGTAAGCTTGGTGCACCGGCGCCGTCTTATAGGTCTTCTCCACGATCGCATCCGCCGCGGCGAAACCGGCTTGCACATCACCGATGGAAAAACCCACCTGTTTGGCGATATTCGATGGTGTCTCCGGCACCGGCTGCGGGCCGCGTGTGATCATGTCCTCGAAGAGCAAGGGGGCGTTCGCCGCCATCGCGGCATCGACGTCGATCACATGGGGCAGTACTTCGTAGTCCACTTCGATGAGTGCCAACGCCGCCTCGGCGATGTGTGCATTGACCGCCGCCACCGCCGCCAAAGCATGCCCTTCATACAGCACTTTCTCACGCGCCATCACGTTGCGGGTGACATGCCAGAAGTTGACCTGTACCCGTTCATTGCCGATGTAAGCGAAGTCGTGATCAGGCATATCCGCCGCCGTCATGACCGCTTTGACCCCCATGAGGGCCTGAGCTTTTGAAGTATCTACGGATCTGATGCGGGCGTGGGGATGAGGTGAACGCAGGACCTTGCCAACCAACGTGCCCGGCAGGCTATAGTCGCCACCGTACTTGGCATCACCGGTGACTTTAGCCACTCCATCAGGCCGCACCGGCCGCTTACCCACCCACTTGAATTGACGCGCTTCACTCATCTTCTACTGCTCCCGATAAAAACTTCAGTGCCCGGGATTTGAGCCCTAGGCGACGGCATGAGAACCCCGACACTTTAAATCAATTCGACGAGCGAGCGCTCTACGCTTACCGTTACAAGCGCCATAACTTTACGCGCAGGGTTCGCGGCCTGAATTCTGGCGTGACCACGGTTTGCTCATCGTGCGGGCGGGCGGCAATACCGGCCTCTTCTCAGCTATCATCGGCGCTTGGCCCGGTGGCCGCATGCGCGATATGGTCCAACCCGTAACCATGGAGATCAACCGTATGAGCGAAGGTTATACCCTGCGCGCTCCGACTGTGGAGCGCGCCTCGGCCAAGCGCCAAAAGCTCACCCCACCACCCCCATTAACCGGACGCACGGTGGCGCTACTAGGCATCGGTAAAGAGCGCAGCGATGAGTGCCTAGACAGCCTCGAGCAGATGTTGCCGGCCCGCGGCCACACGGTGCGCCGCTACGCCAAGCCCTCGCCATTCAAGCAGGCGGCCGCCGCGCAATGCGCAGCGCTGGGCTTTGCACCGGCCATCGTATGGGTACCCCATCCCATCCAGAACCGCAGCGCAGCGGAGCTGGCGCCGAGCGCGGATGATGCCTTAGCGCCGATCCTTGCCCCACTGGCCGCAGGTCCGGCGCCGGCAGCTCTTGCCCAATAGGCTGCGGCGTATACCGGGCAGGCGCTTTTGGCGTGCGATCGCGCCTGAACTGTTGGCGATACCTGGGCTGTTGGCGATGATACTAGCCGCCACATCCACCGCCACGGCACAGCCTGCACCCCACGCCGAGCACGAATTTTTCTTCACCCGGGCAATCTACTCCGGGCTTAGCGATCTCGATGATTGGGGCCCGCGCTGGGCCATTGATTTTCCGCAGGCGGAGCAACACTTCCTAGTCGCGCTGCAACGGTTGACCGGTATCGATGCTTACGCACTAGACAATGCCATCGAAATTAGCGACCAAGCGCTACGCGATTATCCTTTTGTCTATGCGGTGGAAGTCGGTGCCATCACCCTCTCCGAGGGTGAACGCGAAGCGCTGCGCGCTTACTTGCTCGCCGGTGGCTTTCTCGTCATCGACGATTTTTGGGGCACCTGGGCTTGGCAGCACCTGGAACAAGCGTTAGCGGCGTTGTTACCAGAATTCGCCATTCGGGAAGTACCGCTGTCGCATCCGATCTTCCATGCCTTCTACGACCTCGATCAGATCATGCAAGTGCCGAACGCGGCCCAAGCCGGCACCGGCAAAACCCATGAATTCGACGGCCACACGCCGCATGTGCGCGGCATTTTCGACCATTCGGGCCGGCTTATGGTGCTTATCAACTGGAACACCGATCTAGGCGATGCCTGGGAATGGGCCGATGAGCCCACCTATCCGTTACGCTATTCCACCTTCGCCTTCGAGTTCGGGGTCAATATCGTCATCTATTCAATGACTTTTTGAATCTCGTCGGGACTTAGGTATAGTCCACACTATCGGCTTCTAATTCCATCACTGGTGAGGCCGCCCACCCAACATGGGAGAACTGAAGATGCGCAAATCCGTATACATCCTTTCCCTCGCCTTCGCTCTTGGCGGACTGGCTTCTACCGCAGCACACGCTGGTGGCGGCGGGTGCAACTACTCGAGTCAGGCCAAGAAAAGCGATCTGGAAGCGCCACCGCCTGCCGCCATCACCGGCACTACGACGGTGGAAAAAACCCTCGGTAAAGCCCTGTCGGATAAAACCACCTAAACTGAATCTCTAATATCTTTGCTCCGCCCCCTGGCATCCGCTGGGGGGCTTATGCGCAAGTGCGCAGTAGGCCAGCCCCCATCCATTCTCCTCACTTTGCTTTTAAGCTTTTCAGCGTTCGAGTAGACTCGCGCCCCTGGTGGCTACCGCTTTGGCAGCGCTAGTCCCATATGAATACAAGAAACCTTCTTTCGTTGCTCGCAGGAGGACATCCAACTATGCAACGCCGTGATTTCATGAAAACCGCCGCAGTGGCAGGCGCAGGTGCCGCCACCGCGGCGGTGGCTGCTCCAGCGCTAGCGCAAGCGCGCAAAGATATGGTGATCGTTTCGTCGTGGCCGCGTGACTTCCCCGGTCTAGGCACCAGCGCGCAACGCCTCGCGGCCCGCATCACCGAGGTGTCTCAAGGCGTCATCCAGACCAAGTATTTCGCCGCCGGTGAGCGCGTTGGCGGCTTCGACGTATTCGACGAGGTGGCCTCCGGCAATTCCCAAGCTTACGTCTCCGCGGAGTACTACTGGAAAGGCAAGCACCCGGCATTCGCTTTTTTCACCGCCGTGCCTTTTGGGATGACCACCATCGAGTGGAACGCCTGGATCAAATTCCTGGGCGGCCAAGCACTCTGGGACGAGCTGTCCGGAAGCTTTGGCTTGAAGTGCTTGCCGGCAGGTGCCACCGGCACGCAGATGGGCGGCTGGTTCAACAAAGAGATCAATTCCGCCGACGACTTGAAAGGCCTCAAGATGCGCATCCCCGGGCTGGGCGGTGACGTGATGGCCAAACTGGGCGCCTCTCCGGTTTCCCTGCCGGGTGGTCAGATCTATGAAAACCTGGTCTCCGGCGCCATCGAAGCCACCGAGTGGGTGGGCCCGTACAACGACTACTTCATGAAGTTCTACGAAGCGGCCAAGTACTATTACTACCCTGGTTTCCACGAGCCGGGCGGTGGTGTGTGCGTCGGCATGAATGCGTCGTGGTGGGGTTCGCTCTCCAACTATGAGCAAGCTGTTATCACCGCCTGCTGTATGGAAGAACACGCTGCCCAGTATGAGGAAGCACAAGCGAACAACGGTGCTTACCTGGCCCGCCTCATCAACGACCACGGGGTACAACTAAAAGAGTTCAGCGAGGACGTGTATGAAGCCTTTGGTGAAGCATCGGCAGCGGTATACGACGAGACCCGCCAACACAGCGCACTGGCCAACAAAGTCACCGACGCCTTCATGAAGACGCTACGCGAAGTGGGCGGCTGGCAGAAGATTGCCGAGGTCGCTTTCAGTAACCGGCGTAACGAAGCGCTGGATATCTAGTGCTGGATATCCAGCACTAGATTCTGAAGGGCGCTTGGAAACCTGACGCGGTGCTCCCGCGGGATTGCGGGGTTACGCTACTGGGAAGTAGACACTCCACAAGAGGGACGGGCAACCCGCCCGTCTCCCTCGCCTAGCCAGCCTCTCGCGTCTGAACCAGCGCGCCGTCACTCCCCCCGTGTGTTTGCACCCCCTATACGTTTTTGCACCATTAGGTTGTCTAGCCGCATCGGCCCAGGGCTTTAACTCCCAGGGCTTTAACTCCCAGGGCTTTCATTCTCGTGAACACCCATACACAAGAGATAGCGGGTGAAACACCGCAGGCAAAACCGGCGGTGGCGGACGGCCTAGTCCTCACCACCCGCGCCTTCGGCTGGGCCATGCTCGGCCTACTGGGCGTTTTTCTCATCAACAATCAAATCACATTGGTCTTCGATTGGCCCGGCATCACCGCGCTGTTCGAAGACGGTGAGGCGCCGCCGCGGGCGTGGCTGCAATTGGGCTTCTATGTGGCTGTGACCATCAGCGCCATCGTTTTGGCCATGACCACCCGCCAACGCACCCTGCGCGCCGACGCCACCTTGATCTCGGGGTTCAACGCGTACCTGGTACGCGGCGCGTTTTGGGCGGTATTTCTCATCGGCCTCACGGATATGGCGATCTCGTTGCTACGGGTAGAAGGCTTTCTCGTGGGTCTAGCCGGCGAACAACTCGCCACCGATCTGGGCCGCTCCATCTACAGAGGCTCCAACGTACACGTGCCGCTCATGGCGGCCGGCTTTGTCATCGCCTTATTCAGCCGCAGCCTCGGCTTCGTCTGGCTGGCGCTGCTCATCGTCATCGCCGAACTGGCCATCGTTTTTACCCGTTTCGTGTTCTCCTACGAGCAAGCCTTCATGGGCGATCTGGTGCGCTTGTGGTATGCCGCGTTATTCCTCTTCGCCAGCGCCTACACCCTGCTCGCAGAGGCTCATGTGCGCGTGGACGTGTTCTACGCCGGCTTCAGCGCCCGGCGCAAAGGCTTAGTCAACGCCATCGGCACGGTCTTGCTGGGCATGTCCATGTGCTGGGTCATCCTCATCGTAGGCATGGACGGCAAAGCCGCCATCATCAACAGCCCGGTGCTGAACTTCGAAGTGTCCCAATCCGGCTTCGGCATGTACACCAAATATCTGATGGCGGCGTTCTTGGGCCTATTCGCCATCACCATGCTGGTGGAATTCGTCGCTTATACCCTATCGGCGGTGGCTAACTACCGCGGCGATCCGGGCGCCCGGCCAATAGCCGCCAGCACCACCCACTAGGGCCGGATCATTAGGGACCAAATATTTAGGGCCGATCATTTGAAGGCTACATAAAAGTGGAACTCTACTTTCTGGCGCTGCTGATTTTGCTCATGGCCGGAGCGCTAGCCTCCGGTTATCCAGTGGCGTTCGCTCTGCCGGGCTCAGCCATATTGAGCATCGTCATCGCCGCCGCCTGCGGCTACCTGTTCGCCGGAGATACCGACGCTTATTTCGCCCAGGGCGGCCCCTCTCAATGGCTGAGCGCCGGCGTCACCAACTTACGCGGCGTCTACTGGGAGGTAGAGCGCGACACGCTCATCGCCATCCCGCTGTTCATCTTCATGGGCATCATGCTGCAACGCTCCCGGATCGCCGAAGATCTGCTGCTGACCATGGCGCAGTTGTTCGGCCCGGTGCCGGGCGGACTCGGCATTTCCGTGGTGTTCGTAGGGGCCCTGCTGGCCGCCACCACCGGCATACTCGGTGCAACGGTGGTGGCCATGGGCCTCATCTCGCTACCAGCGATGTTGCGCAACAGCTACTCACGCCCGCTCGCCAGCGGCACCATCGCCGCCTCCGGCACCTTAGGCCAGATCATTCCACCGTCCATCGTGCTCATTATTCTTGCCGACCAGTTGGCGAGTGCCGTGGATCAAGCGGGCACCACCCGGGAAAACTTATACAAAAGCGCTACCGGCGAGCTGTCCATGCCTTCAGAGTTCGGCGTAGTCTCCACCAGCGCAGGCGAAATGTTCATGGGCGCTTTCGTCCCTGGCCTGGTATTGGTGGGCTTGTACATGGCTTACATCCTGGGCCGCGCCTTGTTACAACCCGCAGCCGCGCCCGCCGTCCCCAGGGAAGGCGCTTTCGATCGAACCTTCCTCGTCAAAGTGGTACTCACCCTGGTGCCACCACTCACACTCATCTTCCTGGTGCTAGGCTCCATCATCGCCGGCATCGCCACAGTCAACCAAGCCGGTGCCATCGGTGCCGCCGGTGCCTTGCTCATGGCCGGCTACCGCCTGCGCGAGGGCCAGCCAGGCGCTTACCATCCGGCCCTCTTGGGCCTCGTCTCGTTGCTCCTCATCGGCATCGTTCTCGCCAGCTTCGATACCAACATCAAAAACGTAGCAACCGACGCGCAACGCTTCGGCATCGCCCTGGGCCTTATCGGTGTCGCCGGCCTCATCGCCGCACTCATCTGGAGCGGCATTCGCGCCCACCGCATCGACACCACCCTGCACGGTGTCATGGTGGAAACGGCGAAGACCACCTCCTTGGTCTTCATCATCCTGCTGGGCGCGGCCATGTTGACCGCCGCGTTTCGTGCCTTCGGTGGTGAAGACATCGTGCGTGAATTCCTCAACGGCTTACCAGGCGGATTTTGGAGCAAATTCATCATCGTCATGGCAGTGATATTCCTGCTGGGTTTCTTCCTCGACTTCATCGAAATCGCGGTGGTCGTGGTACCCATCGTGGCGCCCATCTTGTTGGCCGATCCGTCCGCCAACATCACCGCTGTGTGGTTGGGCGTCATGATCGGCCTCAATATCCAAACCTCGTTCCTGACCCCGCCGTTCGGCTTCGCCCTGTTCTATCTGCGCGGCGTGGCGCCACCGGACGTGCGCACCATCGACATGTACAAAGGCGTGGTGCCGTTTATTGTCCTACAGTTAACCGCTCTTGCCATCGTCGGTTACATACCGCAACTGGTGAACTACCTACCTAGCCGTATCTCGTTTACCTCGGAGACGGCGCCGCCGCCACGCAACCCGAAGCTGCAATACTGCTTGCAGAACTATGTGGCCGATATCTATGCCGAGGACGGCGATCGCATCGCTCGCACCATAGCGGCGGCGCAAGCCGTTGATCTCGGAGACCTACCCAAAAAGCGCTACGCTACGGCGGCACAAGCGTTCCAAAATGCGGCGGCCACCCAATCCTTGTTAAACCAAGCGTTTGTTGCGCAAGCAGCGGTGGAAGCGGCTGCCTATAGCTACAGGCTTTTACACCGTCAGGTGCGCTTTATCGAAAGTGAAATGCGCGAGCTGCAAAAGGAGATTCAGGCACTACAGACCCGTCTGAGCCATACGCGGGGCGCGGACTCGGCGCCAGTCAAAGCGCAGTTGCAAACCCAAATCGATGAGTCAGAAGCGCAACTCAAACAACTGACGCGATCGATTCCCGCTGAGTGGGCCGAGGCCCACGAAAAATTCAGCCGGCTCATCAAAGAACAGCGCGCTGCGCGCAAGAAGTACCAACGCACCGCCGATGCCGCATTCAGTCCCATCGTAGAGTTGGTGCAAACCCTGGAGAGCACGCCGGCCCTAGCCGCATTAGGCGCCGATATAGAAGGACTCCCAGCCCGTATAGAAGCAGAGGACGCCAGCGCCATAGTGGCTCCGCTGACCACCTTGATCAAACAGCTAGGCGCGGTAAAAGGCGCGGAGAAACTCAAGTCCGGACTCAACCGGGCGCGACGCGACTTGCGTAGGAAAAAACCCAAGAAAGAGCGGGCCATCAAACACGCCCAACGCGCGCTCGCGCAATACCGGACCCAGCTGGAATGGCGGGAGAAAACTTCACAATCCGCCTTGCCGGACCTCAAGCAATACCTGGCCGAATTGCGCACCACCATCGGCATCCGCCAGCAGAGCAAGATGACTAAGGAGCAGTCCCTGTATGTAGCCGCGTGCAGTGCCGGGCACCGGGATATATCTCTTAACTTCTAGGGCTTAACTTCTAGGGCTTAACTTCTAGGGCTTAATTTCCAAGCAGGCATTCTCCAAAGCAACAAGCAGCGGCTTAGCTCGCACACTGAGCGATACCCTGGTGCTCGAATCAAAGCGGGTGAATATCCTGATCGTCTATCGGCGCGGATACCCAACCCAATTAGCCTCAGCCGAAGCCTGGCGCCGCCTAAGCAGCCCTGTCCTGACCCCGCAACCCTTGGCTACCGCAGGAGTCGGAGCCGCAATCCGTAGCGACACCCGAAGTTCGAGTACACCTCCGTCTAAGGTCCCCCCTGAAGGAGCGATTCCTTGTTCAAAACTGTGGCGGCAACTACTTCGAGCCCGGCACCGGCGAGTTGACCGAGGATCGCAGGGAGCAAGCGCGCCTCAGATCTGAACCGGGTGGTGGCCGCGGTGGTCCTGTGGAACACGTTCTATCTGGAGAAAGCGCCAGCCGAAGAAAGCGGTTGCGCAAGTGCGTCAGCGCCGCGAGGTGCCCGATGACTACTTGAAGTATTTATCCCCGCCCGGTTGGGAGCCCATCAGTGTGACCGGCGATTACATCTGGAAACTCGCCGGGCGTCCTTAGCGTGCACTATTTTCTGTGCCATGGCGTGACCCCTGCCACTGAAGGCGCAGGAGAATCCATCGCAGCCAACCTCGTTTTACACAACGTATTGTGGCTGACCGTTGGGAGGCGGGCTTTGGCACCGGCAGCCGTAGCTTACGCCAAGCCTTCTAATAACCGGGTCACAGCCTGCTCGGCGGCCTCGTTTAATACTGCGCTTACCTCCAGGAAAGCCGCCTGCGCCGGATACCTCAGCCGCGCGCACTTCACCGCGTCTTTTTCGGTCATGAGAAGTGGTCGGTCACCGAAGGCGACCATATCCGCGTCCGCGTAAGCGTAGTGATCGGGCTGTACGTGTTCATGCACACGCACGCCCAAGGCGCGCAAGGTATCGAAGAAGCGCTTGGGATAACCGATGCCGGCCACAGCGTCCGCCTCGACGCCCCGATAAACACCCAAGGACCGCCGCTCGCCGCCCAGTGTCACGAAAGCAGAGGGAAGTAGGCGAAATCCAGGTTCTCCTTCCCGGTATTCATCGCCTCTTGAACTTCGCAGAACCAGAGCACCGCTATTAAGACGTGACGCTGGCTCGCGCAGAGGGCCGGCGGGCAATAGCCGGCCATTGCCTAAGCCCCGTTCTGCGTCAACCACAATAATTTCAACATCCCGTGCCAGGGCGAGGTGCTGCAAGCCATCATCGCCGACGATGACATCACAGGCGTGCTGCTCAAGCAGCATGAGGCCCGCCGCGGTCCGGCTAGGCGCTGCCACTACCGGGACGGCGGCTCGACTGGCCAGCAATACCGCCTCGTCTCCCACCAGCGCCGGATCACTGGTCTTTGTGACTACTTGTGGCCATGCCCGCGAGCGGCCTGCGTAACCGCGGGTGATGATACCGGGCCGTCTACCCAACTGTTTGAGACGTTCGGTGAGAGTCAACACGAGCGGGGTCTTGCCCGTTCCACCCACCGTGATATTGCCCACTATGATCACCGGCACCGGCAAGGTAGTGCTGCTCAGCCATCCATGGGCGTACAACGATTTGCGCAACCGTACCACCCCGCCGAAGACCCAGGACAACGGCAAAAGAGCAAGTGAGGCCGGATGGTGGCGGTACCACAGACTATCCACCTGCCGCGGTGTTATTCCGATCCGCTACGGGTGGTCCGCTACGGGCGGTCCGCTACGGGTGGCAAAACGCACTTTCGACAATCCCGCCTGGCGGGCTGCATCAAGGGCCAGGACGACGGCATGGTGCGGTGTATTGGCATCTGCGTTGACGATTAAGGGAATGGACTGATCCGCGGCTGCCGCTCCCATTATGGCCCGCTTCAGTGTGTCTAGCCGGGCATTGAGCAAGGTGTTGCCATCGACGAAGTAACGGCCATTGGCATCAATAGCGATCTCGATACGCCGGCGTTGCTCGGCATCGGGCGGTGCAGCACTGGACTCCGGTAGCTGTATGGCCAGCTCCGCTTCGCGGTCGAAGGTGGTCGATACCATGAAGAAGATGAGCAGCAAAAAAACGACGTCGATGAGCGGCGTCAAATTGATGTCCGGCGGCTCCGGCCGGCGCGGCCGCAGATTCATGGTCCGCGCTCGCGTTGGCCCAACAGGACTTCAACCATTTTGAGCGCCTCCTGCTCCATGGTGATCACCAGATCATCGATTTTGCGCTGCAGATGGCGGTAGAAGAGCAGGCTGGGGATGGCTACGGAAATGCCTGCTGCGGTGGTGATCAACGCTTGCGAGATACCCTCGGCCAGAACTTCCGGATTGCCAACGCCATGCACCGTTATGACGGTGAACACTTTGATCATGCCGATGACGGTACCCAGCAATCCGAGCAGCGGCGTGATCGCAGCCACGGTGCCGAGCAGATTCAGGTACCGTTCCAATTCGTGCACCACGTGCCGTCCCACATCCTGGATCGCCTCTTTCATGATCTCGCGAGCGGCGTGACGGTTGGCCAGACCTGCGGCCAGTACTCTGCCAAGCGGAGAGCCGGCCCGCACCTGGTGGATCCGGTCTTCGTCCAACTCGCCCGCTTTGGCCCATTGCCACACTTGCACGACCAATTGGCTCGGCACGATGCGCTCTTTTTGCAGGGTCCAAAACCGCTCCACGACGATCGCCATGGCTACTATGGAACACAATAAGATAGGCACCATCAGCCACCCGCCCGCCTTCACCATTTCGAACACCTTGAGTCAACTCCCCCACAGTTATGCCCGCGCAGTCATACCAGCGCGCCGGCGCCAAGCGGCGGCTACTTTAACCTGCAACAGCTGCCCGATTCACTGGCTTGCGTCAGTGCCAAAAACGTTCTAGGGCCGGGCGCGCCGTATGTACTTCCAGTGCACCCGAAGGCGCTAACCGTAACTCGACAGCGCCGTCGTGGGCTGTGTTGTATGCCCGCGCGCTCATGTCCCTATACCGCGCCTGCACCGAGGCGTGCGGAAAGCCGAAACGGTTGGCCAATCCCGCTGAGAACACCACCACACGCGGATCGACCGCGCGCACCCAAGACCGAGTGGAGGAAGTGTTAGAGCCGTGATGCGGTGCGATAACAGCCGTAGCGTCCAGCAATATCGGGCGTTGCAACATCGCCGCCTCTGCTCGGGCTTCAATATCGCCAGGCAGCAATAGCGCACCGGCGCCGCTACTGACCCGTAACACACATGAGCGGTCGTTGCGGCTACCGCGGGTGTTCGCATACGGGTACAAAAACTGAAAGTGCACGCCGTCCCAGCGCCACTCGAGACCGGCGATGCAGGCTTTTGCCCCAGCGGCGGCACCGAATACCTGCTGCACCGGCAATGCGCTGCGCAGCGTGGTGGCACCTGAAGCATGGTCGTCATCGGCGTGGGAGATCACCAGCGTATCGATGGTGGCGATGCCTTGGTGCCGTAAAAACGGCTGTATGACCGTGCGCGCGGCGTTGGTGGCACCCATCGAAGGGCCGGTGTCGTATACCAACACGTGCTCTCGCGTCTCCACCACGACTGCCAACCCCTGCCCCACATCCAATACAGTAGCTCTTATATGACCCCGCTCTAGCGGCACTAGCGGCGCAAACAACGCCGGCAGCAAACAGGTGGCTCCCAGCCAGCGGGCGGGAAATCCACTGGGCGCCAATATCCACACGACCCCTATTACTGCCAACACCATTGTTATGGGCGTTACCGCGGCCCCGGCACGAAGTTGCAGATCGGGCGCGGCTAATACCGCAAGACCGCTAAATACAGCGTCAAGGCCGTACGCCGCAGCGAATAACAACACTTCGGCCAATTGCGGCAAGGGCAGCGCGCATAAGAGCCTGTTCAAGATCTCCGAAGCAACAGCGCAATATTTGCAAGTAGCATCATGCCCAACGAGCTTTCGATTAGCCGCTCACAGTTTTTCCACAACCGGCGGTTTTTCTCAAACCATGAGAAGGTTCGCTCGACAACCCACCTCTTCGGGAGGACGGCAAAACGACCCGTGTCCGAGCGTTTGATAATTTCGACGTTCGCTCCGATTAATCTCAGCACTTCGCCAGCGAAAGCCATCCCCGTGTACCCGCCATCGCCCACTACACACCTAACCTCCGAGAGGCGCCCATCTGCTTGAGCAGCAAGTGCGGCCAGTGCCCCAGCTCGATCAGTGACATTTGCCGTGGTCACAAAAGCAGCGTGCACCAATCCCTGAGTGTCCACAGCTATGTGCCGCTTGATACCAGAAGTCTTCTTGCCTGCGTCATAACCTTTGTGGTTTGCACTGTCTGTGTTCTTCACGCTCTGTGCATCAACGATGATCAGGCTGGTTTTGCCACTGCGCCCCTGGGATTTGCGGGCCTCGCCAACCCATTTTTTTAACGCCTTGTCCAAGGCGCTGCAAGAGTCTTCTGGGGACGATTGCCGCCAGATAGTGAAATACTCATGCACACTTCGCCACTTTGGATACTCGTTGGGCAACATGCGCCATTGGCAGCCGGTCTTCAGCAGGTACAACACTGCGTTGAACACGTGATAGAGATCGAGTTGCCTTGGCTTGGTTCGCCGACGCGCCGCCTCCAGGATCGGTCTAACTTTCTCGAACTGTTGGCGAGATAGGTCACTCGGGTAGATTCGCTCGTCTGTCATTGCCTTCGCAGCCGCTATGACTATGGATAACAATAGCTTAGGTCAGATGTCCAAAATCGTCAGATCTTGAACAGGTTCTAACATTGCCAGGAGCACCGTGGGCACGGCTAGACCACCAACCAGAGGCACTGCCAGCGCATTGGCGACGATGCCGATACCGGTACTCTCCCCGAACACCGTCAGGGCAACAGGCGTGAGACCCACGGCTACCACCCACTGCGTGCGCAAAACCAACACTGGCCAAGGTCCTCGAGTGTGCCCGCGCATACCGTAGAGGAGTACCGCTACAGCGGCGCACGATAACCACAGCCCCGGCGCCATGACCGAGGCAGGACTGAACAGCAAGATGATGATGACCGCCGTACCGAGTGCCGCACCGCCCCGCAGGGGTCTTAATAGATAAACGGAAGCGAAAAATACGAAAGCCATGATCAGCGCTCTTTGGGTCGGTAAACTAAAGCCAGCCAGCGCTGCATACACCAGCGCCGCACCCAGCGCGCCGATGGCGGCGGCACGCGGGGCAGCGATGAAAGCGAGGCGAGGTAGCCGCCGCCAACTCCAGCTCACGCAGGCGAACACCGCGCCCGCGATCAATCCTATATGCAAGCCGGAGACCGCCATTAGGTGCGCTGTCCCCGTGCGCCGCAAGATAGTCCACTGCTCCTCGGTGATGGCATCACGTAGGCCGAGCGCCAGCGCTTCTATAACACCTTGCGCCGAGTGGCCGTTCAACAACGCTTGGATGCGCCCGCGCAGTACCATGCGAAGCTGTTCCACACCGGCGGTTAAGGTGGTCGCCTCAAACGGGGTGTTCACCGGCCCGCTGTCCCGCACATACCCCGTGTAATCGATGCCATTGCGAAACAGCCAGCCCGCATAGTCGAAACCGCCCGGGTTGAATTTTGCGGGTGCCAGCCGCAGGCGCACCCGTAATCCCAAAGGCGCGCCTGCTAGCACTGCGCTTCGTTGATCGTACCAATTCAATCTCACTCGATTCGCGAGCGGCCGGTGTTCGCCGTTAACAGCTCTAAGGGCGAGTTCGAATTGGACACCGTACCTACGTTGCCGTGGTACGCTGGCGACGATCCCCTCTACCGTCACCGGCACACTGGGACTGGCGACGATATCACACGACAACATGACATGCGCCGACGTGGCTGCCCACAAAACACCGCCAGCGCCGGCCAGGCACACACGCGGCAACACCATGGCGTGGCCGCGCACGCGCCAGAGCAACAGCGCAATGAGCGGCAGGAATTGTCCGTAAAACGGATCCGGTAGCGCTGTGTGCTGAGCGATCAGTGCGCAACCGGTAGCAAAGGCCAGAGCGTAGAGCAGCATGGGCCATCCTTGTGTGCTGGGCAAAAAAATCCCTGACGGGCAGCAAAGTCTCGAAGCCTGTTGTACCCGCGATTAAACTACCGCGCCGAAGCGATCGAGCGCGACATCGGCATGCCCAAACGGTTCCTCAAACAGTTACTGCCCAAGCCCCATGAGATTCGCGGGGATCGCACCCTAACGCGCGTCTTCGGCACACTGCTGCACAACCCCAACCTCTGGCATCTGAACCGCGGTTCGGTGACTTGGGCAGTGTTCGTCGGCCTGCTGATGGCTTTTGTACCCATTCCGTTTCAAATGGTGTTAGCGGCGGGCGGCGCGATCTTTGTAGGCTGTAATCTCCCGGTGGCGGTGGCGATGGTATGGGTGACCAATCCGCTCACCGTAGGCCCTATCTTCTATGGTGCGTACGTGGTGGGAACGCTGCTCATCGGCGAGCCGGCAAAAGATATCGTTTTCGAAATTTCGCTCCAATGGCTGTCCACGCAATTAACAACCATCTGGCAACCGTTTTTGCTGGGATGCGTGGCCTGCGGTGTGACCGCCGCCGCGCTGGGCGCCGCTCTTGTGCACATCGCTTGGCGCATTAATGTGAGCTTGAGCTGGCGCGGGCGCCAACGTAGGCGTCCCCCCTCATAGCCGTTCTAGCAAAGATTTACATTCTACAGTGGACTGAACGCTACCTTAGGCGGCCATCGACCAGCTCCAACACCCGGTCCACGCGCTCCACCATCGCATGATCATGCGTCACCATCACCAAACTGGTGCCTTGTTCCTTATTGAGATCCAAGACCAGCTCGAACACTTGCTCGGCTGTGCGCCGGTCCAAATTGCCAGTGGGTTCATCGGCCAGAATGCAGGCCGGCCGTGTAACCAGCGCGCGGGCTAGGGCCACCCGTTGGCGTTCACCGCCGGAGAGCTGAGACGGGTGGTGCCGGCCGCGCGCAGCCAAACCGACCCGGCTAAGCAGGGCATCGGCCCGCTCGGCGGCGTCTTGTGCCGCGGCCCCACCGATGAGAAGCGGCATAGCCACGTTCTCAAGGGCGTTAAATTCCGGTAACAGGTGATGAAACTGATACACGAAGCCGAGGGCGCGGTTGCGCAGCCGGCTAAGTGCTTTGATGCTCAACGCGCTTAAGCGCTGCCCTTCGATGAACAGCTCGCCGGCGCTAGGGGTATCCAGTCCACCCAGCAGGTGCAACAAGGTGCTCTTGCCCGACCCGGAAGCACCGACTATGCCAACCAATTCGCCGCGCCCAACTGACAGATTAAGACCGTGTAACACCTCCACGCTCAACTCGCGATGGCCGAAGGATTTGACTAGACCGCTACAGCGAAGCGCTTCACTACTCATAGCGAAGCGCTTGCGCCGGATGAGTTCTGGAGGCGCGCCAAGCGGGATAAAAAGTGGCCAGGGTAGCCAGCACGAACGTGGTGGCGGTGATGATGCTCACATCCTCCCAGCGTAGCTCGGAGGGCACTTTGGAGATGTAATAAATCTTCTCAGGCAAAAATTTGATGCCCAGTGTTGCTTCAACCCAAGCCACCAAGCGTTCCACATTGAGTGACAACGTGATACCGCCCAGGGCGCCTATCACATTGCCGATCAAACCGATGGCCATGCCTTGAATGACGAATATCCCCATCACCGCTCCAGGGGTGATCCCTAAAGTTAACAAGATGGCGATGTCCGCTTGCTTATCGGTGACCACCATGATGAGGGTAGAGACGATATTGAATGCCGCCACTGCCACGATCAGCGTCAGGATGATGAACATCACCACTTTCTCGGTTTTAAGAGCAGCAAAGAAGTTCGCATGCGCACGGGTCCAGTCGCTGACGAAATATAGTCCGCCCAGCGATCGGGCTACCTCAACACTCACCGCCGGCGCCGTGTCTATGTCTTTAAGTTTCAACCGCACGCCGGTGAAGCCCTTGGCGCCTAAGCCGAACAGACGGCCGGCGTCCTCTATATGGACCAGGGCCAGGGCGCCATCATACTGGGAGTGGCCCACACGGAAGATGCCAACGACGGTAAAGCGCCGCAGCCGGGGTACCACGCCAGCAGGGGTAAATCTGGCCGCAGGCGCAATCACTGTCACTTTGGAGCCGAGGACGGCGCCCAAACGTTGCGCCAAAATCTCTCCCAGCACGATGTTGTAATGGCCAGCCTTGAGGGCCTCATAACTGCCCGATGTCATATAGTCGGGCAGATCGTTGACCGTGGGCTCCACCTCCGGCAATAAACCCCGCACGATCGCCCCCCGCACCTTCTGGCCGTTCATCAACATGGATTGGGCGCGCACATAGGGGGCGGCAGCGAGCACCTGCGGGTGCTGCGCGGATTTCTCCGCCAGGGCCGGCCAGTTGTCCAGTTTTTTCTTATAACCTTCAACGGTCGCGTGGGCGCCCATACCCAACACCCGGGCTTTCAATTCTTTTTGAAACCCGTTCATGACCGACAGTACAGTGATGAGCGCCGTCACGCCCACGGCTAAGCCGAGCACGGAGAACAAGCTGATAAACGAGATGAAGTTGTTGCGGCGCTCCGCCCTCACGTAGCGAAGTCCTATCCAACATGACAGCGGTCTATACATACAGCGGCCTAGTAAGCGCAGGGCCTGAAAGATGAGGACCTGAAAGGTGAGGACCTAAAAGAGTGAGAGAGGCGATGCATGGGCGCGCATTAAAGCACAACTCAAGCCCCTTTCCTCAAGGCGAAAAAGCGGCGCACATCGGCAAAGCTGCGGGTCCTGCTCATGGGCGGTAAGGCACGCATAAAGCTCTTGCCATAACCTTTGGTGACAATGCGCGGATCGCCTAAAACCAACACGCCTGTATCGGTGCGCGAGCGGATGAGACGGCCAACCCCTTGTTTGAGGGCAATGGCCGCCTGCGGCAGTTGATGCTCGTGGAACGGATCGCGGCCATTGGCTTTCATAGTGCGCAGCCGTGCCTCCAGAACCGGATCATCGGGCGCGGCGAATGGCAGCTTATCGATGATGACACAGGATAGGGCGTCGCCACGCACATCCACCCCTTCCCAAAAGCTTGCGGTGGCTAGCAACAGGGCGTTACCCAGTTCCACGAACCGCCGTATCAGTTCGGCTTTTGACTCATCGCCCTGTACCAGCATCGGAAACCCGGTACGCCCGCGCAGGAGTGTGGCCGCTTCGGCCATAGCCCGCCTGGAGGTAAACAGCAAAAATGCCCGCCCTTCGCTTTCCTCCAGCACCGGTACCACCGCCTCGATAAGCGCCTCGGTATGATGCTGTTCGCGCGGTTCGGGCAATGGCGCCGGTAGGTAACAAAGCGCTTGTTGGTCGTAATCGAACGGACTTGGAAATACCACCGTCTCATCGGCGGCAATACCCATGCGCGATGCGAAATGGGCGAAGGAATCGCCTATGGCCAAGGTCGCCGAGGTGAAGATCCAGGCGCTGGGATGGGCCCGCATATGGTTGGCGAAGAGTTCATCGACCTCCAAAGGCGCGCTACGCCAGCTAAAACCGCGCGGGTGCGCCTCCACCCAACGCACCGTGTTGTCCGGACAGTCTTCGCTCAGCAAACGAAGGCGCCCGCGAGCGTCGATGGCCCGGCGCAAACAGGCACTCAACTCGCCACCCCCGTCGTCCGTTTGCACGGTCTCGATGAGCCCCTCAAGCGCCGCAGCCAGGCGTTGCATGGCGTCTTGAATAGCGGGGAGATCCTTGCTCTGCTCCCACGAGCCCTGCATGTCCTCAGCCAAGCGCAGACGGGTCACGGCGATAGCCTCGCGCAGTGCCCGCGTTGCTTTCGCGCATGCCCCTGAATCGCCGCCACCCTCAGCGACCGCCCGCTCAGCGTCATCGGCCAATTCGCGCAACTGACCGGCCGATAAGGATTCGCCAAAAAAACGGGTGGCCACCTCCGGCAATTGATGGGCCTCATCAAAGATGACGCAATCGGCGCTTGGTAGCAGTTCTCCCACACCTTCATCGCGTAATGCCATATCGGCAAAGAACAAGTGGTGGTTGACCACCACAATATGCGCCTCCATGGCGGCACGCCGGGCTTTGACCACGTGGCATTCATCGAAGTGCGCGCATTCTTGACCCAAGCAATTATCCGCGCTGGAAGTCACCAACCGTTGTACCAGCGCGTCCTCTGGGATCCCCGGCAACTCGGCCATATCCCCTGCCTGGGTGATCCCGGCCCATTCGCGGATGCGCTGCAGATGAGTGGCCAATAGCGGATCGGTGACGCCCTGCCCCTGCGCCACGTGCAGGCGGTGCAGGCACAGATAATTAGCCCGGCCCTTGAGCAGCACGACTTTTACCGGCTGGCCCAACACTAGGCGCACCAAGGGCAAGTCCTTGTCGAATAGTTGATCTTGCAGGTTACGGGTGCCGGTGGAAATGATGACCCGCGCACCCGATGCGAGGGCAGGCAGCAGATAGGCAATGGTTTTACCCGTGCCCGTACCCGTCTCACAGATAAGCGTGGCGCGGGTGTCTATGGCCCGCGCCACAGCCGCCGCCATCTCCCGTTGCTGCCACCGCGGCTCAAAATTGTCGATGACCTTGGCCGTCGCGCCACCGGGGCCTAGCAATGGGTACGGATCGGCGTTGATGGGCCTACTCCCAGTCGAAGAGTGAGTCCCCTATCGTACGCAAGTCAGTATCCGTCTGCCCTGCGCTCACCGATCAGGGTTTGTCCGTGTTGCTTAAATAGCCATCGCCGCAGACGCCAGGCCAACGCCTCGTTCAAGTCTGTTTGCCAATAAACCAAGGCATAAGTTCTATTCGCCGAGCGCAGCCGTGCCACCATCAAGGGGCCGGTGAGCACGGGCGGGAGCACGGCGTCTAGTAGCACACGGTGTCCGTTTGCATATATGACGGCGGGCGCGTCGCCAATGGCCAGCGCCTGCATCGCGTTACCCGCATCGCGAAAGCCATGCAAACGCAGCGCCCTAATACAGCTAAGTGCTACCAACCCTAACCCTGGCAAGCGGATGGCCGGAGGCAGTTCCGCGTACAGCAAACACGCACCCGCGAAGGCGTGTAAAACCCCTATTAACATGCTCAATGCCATGGAGGGTGGAATAACCACCCAATTACCGGCTGATTGCTTTGCTGGTCCCATGTCTTGCCCCGGGAATCATGCGCCACCCAGCAGCCTGCCTGTCCGCAAAGGCCGGTTCAACACCACCACTCACCACTGCCCCACGGTAGCGCTTGAGTCCTACAAGTCAGCCGCGCATACTCTTACCGCACTGCAACATTCAGCGTTGTTCGGGCAATGTCCGAAGATGATGTAAAAGCCAAAGACGAAGGGGTTAGGGACGGCGCATGGGACAAGAAGCCCCAAGGTACGCAAGGCGCAGACCGAAGCCAAGCAATATCGGAGATCGGTGGCCCCACTGGGCCTGAGCCGACCCGCTATGGCGATTGGGAACGCAAAGGCCGGTGCATAGATTTTTGAGCCGAACGTTACGGGCCGCCGGTTTAATCTCAGGGCGAGTTTGCTCCGGGCGAAATTAGTTTATAGAGATTATCAAGTCAACTCCAAGTCTGAACATCCTCCCCCGCAACCGGTAAATTACTCCACACCTAGGAACATAACGAGACAGGCGTTTGAACTTTCGCGAAGTGATTAACACTACCGTCGGTCTGGAACTGCACCCGGAGAAAACTCGACGGCGATGGCGAACCGGTGGCGAGTTCCTGATCGCCATAGATCCCTCCTGCACGCGCGTGCGCGGTGGTAACGGGCTTGCGTATGCTGAGACATTGTTCGAGCGCATTCTCGCGCAACCAGGGACGCGGCTGCCCTCCGACCGTCGCTTTGCGACACGCGCCCGTACCGCGAATAACAGGGTCAGCGTCGCCAAGATCCTGTTCGATGAATTGCAAGGCTTGCTGGCCGGACTCGATTGAGCTGTGCGGATCGGCCGACCTTCAAAGGGCCGTCTAAAGTTCTGATAGATCGACGTTCACGGTCCCGACCCGATTCAGGTCCAGAAGCCGCTGAAGCGAGATGCGGTATCCCGCCTGCTCGGCGTACATGTAGTCGGGCGTCGCCCAATCAAGTTTATCGACCACGAGCGCCCGCCCCTCAGCCGGCGCGCTTGCGTTTTCGTCACCCTCGAGCACGGTCACATCCGGGAAATGTGTTCTGAACAGGTTATGGATAGTGCGCTCCCGAAAGCCCTGTAACCTGACCCCGACGACATCGCTCAACGTATGTGTGAGTTCCCGAATGTGTTGCAACGCCGCCGGTAATGCGAGTTCCGTCACATCACGATGCTGCTGCCTCTGCGGTCTAAGTCCGTGCCACAACACTTGCCTGCGTCTGAGTTCGAGTGCGAGAAGCCAGTCCCTAGCGTGTTTAGCGCGCGCGATCTCGAGGTCCAGACGCGCATGAAGAAAGTGATCGATCAGGCCACGCAACTCAGCAAGTTTCGTGACTGGAACCTTGGTTGCACCGCTGTCTTGCAGTGCCGCCAGCACAATGGATTCGAGTTGATTGCGCATCTCGTCACCGATCACGTGCAACCGCATGCTCCAATTTGCGCGCTCACCCCGCCGGTACTCAGGCTTGATGACTGCGTGCTCGCGATAGAACGGTTCGAGTTCAAAAGCCACGCGCCCGTAGCGGGATACGCGGTACATCCACAGATGATAGAAATAGGCGCCCCGCCGGATCAGTTCCTGACAACGCAGCAGCACGTCTTTGCGAAACACAGCCTGCTCTGGAAACAAAACGTGGCGTAACACGAATTCTACCAGTGCTACGGGTACATCAGGGCCGAAGACAACGGGCTCCGACAACCCGACGAAGTAGCGATACAGCTCCTTGTCCGCCTCATCGTCGTAGGCCATCCAGTCCGCATAGATCGCGACGAGATCCGGCTCGCGCTCCAGGCGCTCCACATACCCGAACAGTGCTTGCGGCACGATGAAGTCGTCGTCGGCGTGTACAACGACGTATTTGCCCCGGGCGTTGTGCACGGCGTTGATGATCCCCCCCGCGAGCGACGCCGCGTACGGGTGCCGACAGTAGCGAACGAACGGCGCGACACGCGCGCGCTCGGCCACGACCTGGGCGGTGTGATCGGACGACATGTTGTCCGCGACGACAATCTCGAACGGCACGCCGAATTGCTGTAGCGCGCAAAGGCGCTCCAGCGTGTATGCGAGCAAGTCGGCCCGGTCACCGGTTGGCATGCACAGGCTCAGCAGCGGATCTGTCATCGGTCACCTTGTGAACGACCGCGCTGCAACGCGACGTACTTCATCATGGCTTGCGTCCCCGCACGTTCAGGCTGATGAGGTTGCCCGCCATGCGATACGCGCTGTAATCATCGAACAGTCCGAACTCCTGCACCCGCTCTAACTGGTGAAAGCCGGTGCGTTCCAGATAGGCCGCGAGAATGCCGGCGGTAAAGCCGGTCTTATGAAAGTCGAAGGTATCTTCCTGGCCACCGTAGAGCGTGCGCATCAACAGGTTCTTGAGGCCCAGTTCCGCCTGTGGATGCACCAGCAGCTGCGAGACGACCTCGAGGTCTGGAACACTGATGAGCACTTCACCGTTTGGCGCTAGCACGCGATGCCATTCGCGTAACGTGCCGACGATTTCTGCATGGCTCACATGTTCCAATACGTGGCTTGCATAGATGGCCGCGACCGAGTTGTCGGGAAACGCGGACAGGTCCGTGCAATTCCCGATGAAGTCCACATCGGGACTCGATTGAATGTTGAAGATTTGCCAACCGTCTTTGCGCTGCGTTCCGCCGATGTGCAGACGCAGCGGTGTGCCGCTGCGCAGCCACTTATCGATCCCGGCGCGGGTCACGGCGCCATCGGTGCCTGAGTCCAAGCTCGTCCGGTATCCGAACAGCTCACACAGCTCACGTGTCTTGCTCGTGATCAGCGCATAGGCGAGTCTCTCGGCGCTGTTTTGTTCCCATTCGTAAGCCTGCCCTTTGAAGTTGACCTGATGGGAATTCACAGCCGCGATGGCCGGCACAGTGCCGGCCATCGCCTCAACCTTGCGGGCAACCGAAACATCGGACGCCGCGATGGCCTCGCGAACCGCTTGCAGCGGGCGTTTCAGCTGCAACTGAGCGAGCACCGACAACATGCTGGCCATGGGCTGCGATTTGACATCCTCGAAGCGCAGCACAGAGAACGACTTGAACTGATCGGCGTGTTCGAGAACGGTCCGGTAATAGAGCACGTGATCGTCAATACGATCCAACCCTTCGTGACCAGGCAGGTATTCACTGCCGCGTTGGATGTACTCGATAAACGGCGCCGGCGCCTCGACGATGCCATATGCATTGAAGCCGGCATTCTTCATGCGCCGCCACCACGAGTACAGCGCATCGCGTGGATCGCGCGTCATCAGAATCACGTGATGCTCATGCAGATCATCGAGCTGCGTGCGGTGACTCCACTCGACGGCGATGTCTTCTTTGAACCAGAATTCGCGCGTGCGCCCAAATACTGGCAGGTGCTTGAGTAAGTCGGTGTATTCGTGATCGGTGACAACGGACGTATCGTCGACGTCCTGCCAGAACGGACCCCGATCAGTTCGGAACACCCGCACTCCGAGTTCGAGCAACGCATTCAGCACGAGCGTGACGCCGTTTGGGCTGCGAGGAGATGCGATCAGAGCTTTTGCCATCCAGCATTGTACCCATATCGATTGACGACGACATTGCGGATAAAGCCACCGGAACGGATCTCACGCACCACCCGTCTCATCGTTGAGTTGAACATCGAGCGTGGGCTAACTCTTCGAGTAGCCGACCGTAAACGGCTTCAGCAAGACAGTCCCACTTGCCGATGTCCATCAATCAGAATCCCCCGATCGTCAGCAAACCTAGCCTACTCCACGTAAGTACAGCGCCCCCTGCGGGTGACCTCCTTCGCCCGTTCCAGCATCTTATCCACCTCGTTGAGATAACTATTGTTTAGCAACGGTGACAGCATACCGCCCTGGGGAACACCGCGCTGACCACTGGCTTTCAGGATGCGCTTGAGCAATGTCAGAATGCACGCATCGCTAATGCGGCCCGCCACTTTTCCTAATAGGATGTCATGGCGAACCGTGCCGCAATCCAACGCCAAGTCCACGTCAATGACGCGAGTCTTGTTCTGTACAATCGCTGCGGCAACCCGTTCTACCGCCTGATGAGCCGTTCGCTTGGGCCGATAACCGCCATCGCATGGGCCGCTTGCAACGTTTCCCACTTGCGTAAATGGACGTGTACAGGCCCCAAAAACATCAGGCATTATCAGCCTTCGCCTTGAGGTATATCTTTCCCTCTCAGCTCCTGCAGATTGATGGACGCTTTTGTCATCTCGCCCCTGCCTCCACCTCCATTGTCGAAGAATTATCAGCAGTAGGGTGCCTTCGCCCTATGGTTGCGGGCTCGGTCTTCGAGGCCACCTATGCGTTCACTCGCGTTACGGCTCGATAACTCGCAATCTCCCTAAGAGAGATTGTGTCGATAGGCTTCAGGACTTGGGTTTCCCACCCCCCTGCTATCCAAGCTACGGGGTTGCTGATTATTACTCCGGCAGGATTGACTCCTGCTGAACAGGCCAGCCTTAGCTGGACATACAACCGGTCGTGATGTGTTACATTCCCGCCAGGCCCCGACGCGTTGACAGACGTCTTGTATCGAGAATTGCGCACTGCGCACGCACAGCCCCGTCGGACCGCTGGTCACGTCTCGCCGACCGGCATCTCGCTACATCGTACAATCTGAGGAACACGCGCATTGCAGCAATACAAGCCCGGAGACTTTACGGGCCTGGCCGACAACTACTCGAAATACCGCCCGGGGTATGCTGCTGGCGCAGTGCGCGCGCTGTTTGGTTATTGCGGACGTTCCGCCAAGGACCTCGATGTCGTTGATGTAGGGGCCGGCACCGGCATCTGGACGCGCATATTGGCAGCCATGGGCCCGCGCTCGCTACGCGCGGTCGAACCAAACGACGACATGCGTTCAGCTGGCATGCGCGATAGCGCCGATGCGCCGATCGAGTGGCACGCGGGCACCGGTGAAGCGACCGGTCTCAACGATGCTTCTGCCGACCTGCTCTGCATGGCGAGTTCCTTCCACTGGGCTGACTTCGATAGCGCAACGACCGAGTTCGCACGCGTGTTGCGCCCGCAGGGTGTGTTTGCCGCATTGTGGAATCCACGCGTGATCGAAGCCAATCCGCTACTGGTTGAAATAGAAGATAAACTCTACAAGATGGCGCCGCATATCAAACGTCGCTCGTCGGGCCGCGCTGCATTCACCGATACGTTGACCGAGCGGCTGGCGGACTGCGGCCATTTCGACGATGTCGTTTACATCGAAGGGCGGCATGTTGCGCGGCAGACCCGTGAGCACTACCTGGGCGTGTGGCGATCCGTCAACGACGTACGCTCACAGGCAGGCGAAGCCACGTTTGCCCAATACCTCGAGTGGGTCGCGCAGCGTATCGCCGGCATCGAGATTATTGAAACGGTCTACCAGACGCGTCTTTGGGCCACTCGCCGTGGCTGACTGCTCATGCAAGCCGCATGCCCTCATCCTCGCTGCCGGGCGCGGCAGTCGCATGGGTGCACTGACAGAAGACGTGCCGAAAGGTTTGAACACCTTGGCCGGGCGCACACTGATCGAATGGCAATGTCATGCGCTCGTCGGCGCCGGCACCGAAGCGCCCGTTGCCGTGGGTGGTTATCGTACTGAAAAACTGGCCGAGTTTGTTCCGGCAGCCTATGTCAACGCTCGTTGGCAAGAGACCAACATGGTCCGCTCCCTCGCCTGCGCAGCACCCCTTCTTGAAACCGGGGTGACGTGCGTTTCGTATTCCGATATTGTCTACCATCCTGCTCTAGTCCGGGCGTTGATCGCAGCAGACGGTGACATCGTCATGACCTACGACCAGCGCTGGCAGAACTTGTGGACACTGCGTTTCGAAGATCCGTTGAGCGATGCAGAGACTTTCCGGTCGCTGGACGGCCGACTGATCGAGATCGGCGCTAAAGCGGACAGTTACACGGATATCGAAGGTCAGTTCATGGGTTTGTTCAAATTCACGCCCGCTGGTTGGCGGCGGGTCGCCGAATACCTCGCGACCCTGCCGGGCGCCCGCGTTGACCGGCTCGATATCACGTCACTGTTCGCGGAATTGGTTGCGAAGGGTGTGACCGTCCACACCGTCGCCATAGACGGCTGCTGGTGCGAAGTCGATAGTGAATCCGACCTACGCAAATATGACGCCGCGTTACACGATACACCGGCTGGTGAACGGTGGTCACACGACTGGCGGACTTGATGATGGCGGCGGACCGGCCACTGCCGGCCTACGTCGCGACCCTGCCAGGACACGAACATGCTTGAACGCGATCGCCTGTTCGGCACCAAAGCCGAGACGCTTGCACGGCTCGTCGATATCAGTGACGCCTTTACAATTCCAGCGTTCAAGTACTTCGATGTATCGCGTTGGCGCTCCGAAGCCGATGCCATACTCGATGATCTGAACGACGTATTCGCGTCGGCACCAGCCGTTGCCGTACGCAGTAGCGCCGCGCATGAGGACGGTGCAACCGCATCAATGGCTGGGCACTTCGATTCTGTACTCGGGGTCCCAGCGCACCACCGCGACCAACTCCGGGCCGCTATCGAACAGGTCATTGCGTCGTTCGACGGCGATGACGCCGATCAGATCATGGTTCAGCGCCAGGCGACGCACATCGAACTGAGTGGCATCGCGATGACCCACGACATCCGTGATGGCTCGCCGTACATCGTCATCAACTATGACGATACGACCGGACGCACCGATTCGGTCACCAGCGGTGCAGGTATTCACAAGACAATTTTGCTGCACCGGGGCATTGCACTCGGCCAGCTTCGCTCGCCCCGCATGCGCGCTATCCTGAAGATGGTACGTGAGATAGAGAGCTACTTCGGGCGTGAGCCACTCGATATCGAGTTTGCCGTTGACCGGGATGGCAGCGCACACCTCTTTCAGGTACGCCGGATTGCAAGCCGCAGCGCCTGGGACACCGATGTCGAAGTCTCTGTCGATCGACGGCTGCCGGCGCTCGCCAGTTTCATAGCCGACGTTTCCGCACGCCGCGACGGCATCTTTGGCGATACCACGGTGCTCGGAAACATGAGCGACTGGAATCCGGTCGAGATGATTGGCGCGATCCCACGCCCGCTCGCCGCCTCTTTGTACCGCGATCTGATAACACGCTCCGTCTGGCAGACCGCGCGCGCGCGACTCGGTTACCGACGTATGCCGCCCCAAGAGTTGATGGTGTTCCTGGATGCGCGTCCGTTTATCGATATCCGGGCAAGCTTCAATTCGTTTCTCCCCGAAGGGCTGGACGCGACCGTTGCCGAACGCCTTGTCAATGCCGAACTGGCGCGGCTGCGCGCGTCTCCGGAACTACACGACAAGATTGAATTCGAGATCGTCCCTTCCGTCCGCGATTTCACGCTTGAACCGAGACTTAAGGACCTCTACGGAGAGCAGTTGTCCGCGGATGCACGCAAGCACTTGACACGCTGTCTGGAGGCATTGACGTGCGCCCTGGTGGACATCGGCCCCGACGCTTCGCTGGCGCGTGCTGAAGCCAGGGTCGCAGCCCATCACGAATCACAGAAGCGGCGCCAGCCGCCAGAAGCCAATGCGCATGCAGAACTCTATCGGGTCGGACAGCTACTGATCGAGACCCGGCGTGCCGGCACGTTACCGTTTGCAATGCTTGCACGCCACAGCTTCATCGCCGAAACACTGCTGCGAACCGCCATCGCGCGCGGTGCAATATGTGTCGAACGCGTCGCCGAGTTCAAACTCGACATAGACACCGTTGCGACCCAGATGGCAGACGCGCTCGCGCAAGTCAGCGCGGGCCAATTGGACGCGCGCCACTTCCTCAAAGAGTATGGACACCTTCGTCCCGGCACCTACGACATTCTGTCACCCCGCTACGATGCGCGCGCGGCTCTGTTCGACTCGGCGACCGCGTTGTCGGTCCGCACTGAGCGCCGCCCTTTTGAACTGCATCAAGATGAACGGCGCGACCTCGGCAAACTGCTCGCCGAGTCGGCAATGACGAAAGTTGATGCCGATGGGTTCATGGCGTATGCCCGCCGCGCCACCGTGGCTCGGGAGTTCGGCAAGTTCGTGTTCACCCGCGATCTGTCGGACGCCATCGAATCTCTCGCACGGTTCGGCAAGCAGATCGGCGTCACCCGCGAGCAGTTGTCGTTTCTGTCAGTTGACGAGTTGCTGAATGGCCTCGTGCAGGGTTCGTCAAACTTTGGGCCCGCCCGCCTCCAGGAGCGTGCCACAGAAGCCGAGGCGGCCTGGCGCGGAGCGAGCGTTGTGAAGCTCAGCTATCTGATCATGCGACCTGACGATTTGTACGCTGTCATCTTTCATCGCAGTATCGCCAACTTCGTTGGCAACGCGCGTGTTGATGCGCCCTGGGTGCATGTCTCGAATCAGGATGTGGACGGCACGCGTCTCACTGGCCGGGTCGTGTGTATCGAGAATGCCGACCCGGGTTACGACTGGATCTTTTTGAAAGGGATCAGCGGCCTGGTCACGAAATACGGTGGCGCAAACTCACACATGGCGATCCGCTGCGCTGAGTTCGGGCTGCCTGCGGCCATTGGCTGCGGAGAGCAGCTGTTCAACGATGCGATGGCTGGCAACCGGATCGAGTTAGACTGTGCATCTCAGACCTTGCGTGCAATCGACTGAGTCGTGATGAGCCAGACGCGACGGATTCGAATTGGTATCACGATGCGCGAAACCGATGCGCCCGACTATCATGAAACCCGCGATGCGTTGGCACAAGACTGGCCGGCGTGGATGGCGGTGCATCTACCCGATGCCCAATGGCTGCCGATCCCGAATCTCGGTGCAGACGCGGTGTCTTTCGCGCGCGACTGGCGGCTCAATGGTTATGTCTTCTCAGGTGGTGCGGATCCTGGCCAAAGTCCATTACGCGACGCGACGGAAGCCGTATTGCTCGAAGAAGCGGTGGCACTGCAACATCCTGTACTCGGGATCTGCCGCGGGTTGCAACTTCTGGTCATGCACTTCCAAGGACGGTTGACGACGACCGCTCATCACGTCGCAATACCCCACACAGTTAACGCCACAGGCGCCGGTAAGGGTTGGTTCGGCATGACCACGTTCGACGTCAACTCATTTCACAATCTGGCCATCTCGGCCGGCGATTTCCCCGCAGACCTCGTTGCGCTCGCCGTTGACGGCGCCGGTGATGTAGAAGCTGCCACCCATCGCCAACTGCCGCTGACCGGCATCATGTGGCACCCGGAACGCCACGGCCCTCACAGCATGATGGCACCGAGCCTTCACCTCATTCGCCGCGTGTTCGGACTCAGGTGAGCCGGGGCGGCGCGATGCAGGTAGGTACGGTATATTGGATTACGGGTCTCGCAGGCGCGGGCAAATCGACAACGGCACGCGGACTTGCCGAGCGGCTGCGACGTAGCGGGCGTGCAGTGTTCGTACTGGACGGTGATGACATGCGCGCCATCATACCTGGCACTTTCGATCATACGCTCGAGGAGCGGCGACAGTTGGCGCAGTATTACGCGGCGCTCGCCAACCGGCTCCAAGCCGACGGTATTGATGTCGTCTGCGCAACGATCTCGATGTTCCAATCGATACGGGACTGGAACCGCGAGCACAACCCCACCTACGTGGAGATTTTCCTGGACGTTGGCCTCGACGAGCTTAAGCGCCGTGACCAGAAGGGGATCTATTCCGGCCAGGCGTCTGGACAGGTGCGCGATGTCATCGGACTCGACTTGGGGCTGGAGTTGCCCAGATCTCCAGATATCACGCTGACGCCTGGCATTGGCGACGATGCCGAAGCGGTGCTCGCACAATTGTGGCGTGCGCTCATGAAACCGACCGATCCCGACAGCACAAGCTGACCGGTTGCAGGTACCGGCCCAACGCTCCGCGGTATCGAGCACGACTATAGCTTAGGACCGCGGCAGGAACAACTCGTCGAAGAATCGCAACCAGTTGCCACCGACGACCCCATGTGCTCAGCGTCATTAGCCACCACAGCGCCCACTGTTACACCCCAAAAAAGTCGGCACCCTGCCCGTAAAAGGCACCAATAGCGTCGCCGCAACTATGCGCCGACTCGCTCGACACATCAGAATCGTGTTTCATTGACTGACGCATGATGGACAATTCCAAATCGCGAACCCGGCATATACTCGGCCAGGACGGTTAGAGCCGTTTTGCCGTGGGTTCAATCTTGCCCAACGTTGCGTAGGCGGAACGTTGCCAGTTACCTTAAGTGGCCTTGATAATTGCACGCTGGCTTGAGCAGCCGAGTTTGAATATAGCCTATGCGACACCGCACTGGCGGATCCCGCCGCGAATATCGCCCCATCACTGTTAGAGAGGACCGTTGAAGATGCAAAGCGCTAACCGCCCCCTCTCCCCGCATTTGCAGATCTATAGACTGCCGATGCTCGCCATTTTGTCGATCACCCATCGGGTCACTGGTGTCGCTCTTTGCGCTGGCGCCTTGCTCTTGGTCTATTGGCTCGCCGCTTTGGCCGGCGGACCGCAGACCTTTGCTACCGCCCACAGCATCATGACCTCATGGCTCGGTTTATTGATGATCATCGGCTTCAGTTGGGCGCTCTATTATCACTTATGCAACGGCATCCGCCATTTAGTATGGGATACGGGCCACGGCCTCACGCTGGAAAGTGCCGGCGTCTCCGGGTGGATGGTGCTGGCTGCCTCGGTGTTACTCACCCTCTTCACCTGGCTCATCAGCTACGCCCTGTCCGGAGGTGCGTCGTGAGCATGCTTACCCCGCTCGCCCGCGTGCGTGGACTCGGATCCGCGAAAGAAGGCACCCATCATTTCTGGTGGCAACGCCTAACCGCTCTGGCCCTGGTGCCGCTGGCGGTGTTTTGTGTGATCGGGCTTTTGACGCTGACCGCCGCTGGCCAAAACGCAGCCGATACTTACAACACAGCACGTGCATGGATCGCCCACCCCGTGGTGGCGGTACTCGTGGTGGTGACCATCGCCATGGTTTTCCACCATGGCCAACTCGGATTGCAAGTCGTCATCGAAGACTACATCCACGCCGAGTGGATCAAATTGACGGCCTTGCTGACAGCGAAATTCGCTGCCGTTGTGTTCGCTCTTATCGGCATCCTTGCCGTGTTACGCATCGCGGTGGGAGGCTGACTCGATGGCTGCATACGATGTTATAGACCACAAATACGATGTGGTGGTGGTAGGTGCAGGCGGCGCCGGCTTGCGCGCCACTTTTGGCCTCGCCGGCGCCGGTCTTGCCACTGCTTGCCTCACTAAAGTGTTTCCCACCCGCTCACACACGGTCGCCGCACAGGGTGGGATCAGCGCCGCGCTTGGCAATATGGGCGAGGATGACTGGCGCTGGCATATGTACGACACCGTCAAAGGATCCGACTGGTTAGGCGATCAAGATGCCATCGAATACATGTGCCGTGAGGCGGTGCCCGCCGTGGTGGAACTGGAACACTACGGGGTGCCGTTCTCCCGTACCGATGACGGGCGCATCTATCAACGTCCGTTCGGCGGCATGTCCACGCACTACGGCGAGGGTACCGCACACCGCACCTGTGCCGCCGCCGACCGTACCGGCCATGCCATGCTGCATACGCTCTATCAGCAAAGCCTCAAGCATCAAGCCGAATTCTTCATCGAGTATTTCGCCCTGGACCTCATCATGGACGACGATGGCCAATGCCGTGGCGTGCTCGCCTGGTGTTTGGATGACGGCTCTATTCACCGCTTCCGCGCTCAGACCACTATTCTGGCCACCGGCGGTTATGGCCGCGCTTATTTTTCCTGCACCTCGGCCCACACCTGCACGGGTGACGGCGGCGGTATGGCGCTGCGGGCCGGCTTGCCCATGCAGGACATGGAGTTCGTCCAATTCCATCCCACCGGCATCTATGGCTCGGGCTGCCTCATCACCGAAGGCAGCCGCGGTGAAGGCGGCTATCTCACCAACTGTGATGGCGAGCGGTTTATGGAACGTTACGCGCCCAACGCCAAGGATCTGGCCTCACGCGATGTGGTTAGCCGGTCCATGACCATAGAAATCCGCGAAGGCCGGGGAGTAGGGCCTGACGCCGATCATATCGATCTGCACTTGGAGCACTTGGGACCGGAGGTCATCAATGAGCGGCTGCCGGGGATCGCCGAGACGGCGCAGATCTTCGCCGGTGTGGATGTCTCCAAAGAGCCGATCCCGGTGTTGCCGACGGTGCACTACAACATGGGCGGTATTCCCACCAACTACCACGGCGAAGTGGTGACGGTAAAAGATGGCGATTCGGACTTCGTGGTGCCGGGTTTATTCGCCCTTGGCGAAGCCGGCTGCGTATCCGTCCATGGGGCTAACCGCCTCGGCTCCAACTCGCTGTTGGACCTGGTGGTGTTTGGCCGTGCGGCGGCGCTTCGCTGCGCCGCCATCATCACCCCTGGGGCAGCGCAGCCCGATCCGCAGCCTTTAAGGGACGAACAAACGCTGAGTTGGTTGGACCGCCTGCGTCACGCCAGCGGCGGCACGCCGACGGCGGATCTGCGTCTCAACATGCAGCGGGTGATGCAGAGCAACGCCGCGGTCTTTCGCACCGGTGAAAGTCTTGAGGAAGGCAAAGCGCTACTGGCCCGGGTCTGGGAAGGATTTAGCGACGTGCGGGTATCGGACCGCTCCATGGTGTGGAATACCGATCTGGTGGAGACGCTAGAGCTAGACAATCTGCTGCGCCAATCCATCGTTACCATGCACAGTGCCGCTAACCGAACTGAATCGCGCGGCGGTCATGCACGGGAGGACTATAAGGAGCGGGACGACGACAACTGGATGCAACATACCTTGGCATGGGTCGATGACTCGGGCAACGCCACATTCGGCTACAGGCCGGTGCACCTATACACCTGGAGTGACGAAATCGACGTGTTTCCGCCGAAGAAGCGCGAGTATTAGTGAGCAGTACACTATTTAGGACAGTACACCAGATGGGAGAATTTTGACCTATGGCACAATTCACGTTACCGGCGAATTCCATTATCCGTGGCGGCGAGCATTTTCCCGCACCGGCGGATGCTAGCGATAAACGCCGCGTCGAGGTGTACCGGTGGGAGCCGGACTCCGGCAAGAATCCTAGAGTCGATTCCTATGATGTCGATCTGGCCACCTGTGGGCCGATGGTTCTTGACCTGCTCATCAAGATCAAGAACGAGATGGATGCCACCCTCGCCTTCCGCCGCTCCTGCCGCGAGGGGATCTGCGGCTCATGCGCGATGAACGTAGACGGCACCAACACACTGGCCTGTACCAAGCCGATACATGAGGTCGAAGGCACTATCAAGATCTACCCGCTGCCCCACATGCCCGTGGTGCGGGATCTGGTGCCCGATCTCACCCATTTCTATGCCCAGTACGCCTCGATCAAACCGTGGATGCAGACCCAAACCCCGCCGCCACCGGATCGCGAACGTAGACAAACCAAGGAAGAGCGCGAGAAGCTAGACGGTCTGTACGAATGTATTCTGTGCGCCTGCTGCTCCACTAGTTGTCCCAGCTACTGGTGGAACAGCGACCGTTACCTAGGACCAGCGATCTTGCTTCAGGCCTACCGCTGGATCGCCGACAGCAGGGATGAGTTTACTGGCGAGCGTTTGGATAACCTGGAAGATCCGTTCCGTCTATACCGCTGCCACACCATCATGAACTGCGCCAAAGTCTGCCCTAAGGGGCTCAACCCAGCGAAGGCCATCGCTGAAATCAAAAAACTGATGGTCGAGCGTACGCTTTAATTCAATGGGCGACCGTCTACTGTGGCGTTGCCGCCGTGGCCTGCGCGAGTTGGATACACTCATGCAAGGGTACTACCGGCGGCGTTACCAAGATTCGAGCGACGCAGACAAAGCCACGTTTGAGGCACTGTTGGATGAAGCAGATCCGGACATTTTGGCTTGGATCATGTTCCGGCAAGATATACCGCCACGCTACAGCACCCTGATTCAGGCGATACGTAGCCTCGAGTCTACTAAGGCTTGAGCGGCCATGGCAGAGCGAACAAAGCCGGCGCGGACCTTCGCATGGCTCGAATATCTGGGCGTGTTACGGGCGAGAGGGCGGGACGCGCGCAAATTCCTGCACGCACAACTTACCAATGACATCGCCGGAGCCGATCCCGGCTCTGTCACATTGGCCGCGTGGTGCGATCCCAAAGGCCGCATGTTGGCCCTATTTAAGGTCGCGGTGCTGGCTGATGACGAGGTGTGGCTCATCGCTCCCGCGGGTGTGTTGGATGAGGTCGCTTCACCTCTTAGCCAGTTCATCCTGCGCTCCAGGGTCAAGGTGGATCGTGTAGCGGCCCGCTGCATAGGTGTTATCGGAGAAACTGATCCCAGCCTGCCGTCCCCTGGACGGCTGACAGTGTTGGATGCTCATATTCGCCTGGGCATAGACGAAGCGCGCGTGCTCATCGCTGGTGAGCCGGATATTCTCGCCAGGGTTGCCCAAGGATATAGGGAGGAAGAGGTTTGCACTTGGCAACTCATGGATGTAGATACGGGTTACCCTGAAGTATGGCCAGCGACGATGGGTCAATTCGTACCGCAGATGACCAATCTTGATCTGATCGGTGGCGTGAGCTTCAGCAAGGGCTGCTATCCAGGGCAGGAGATCGTTGCCAGGACCCAGTACTTGGGCCGCATCAAGCGGCGCATGTTTCGCCTGCAGATCAACGCCACCGTGCCGCCTAAGCCCGGTGATGCCGTGGAAAATGACGCAGGTGTTAGAATCGGCACGGTGGTACGCGCTGCAACGCAACCAAAGCATAAAGACCCGACGGATGGGATCCGAGCGCTTGCCGTACTGCGTCTTGACGCGGTGGATGGTGTCATCCGTATGAGTACCCAACGCTCGGCTCAGGCTCAGCTTGTGCCGCTGCCTTATACTTGAGGGCAAATGAGCCCGTTTCATCCACCTTGGTGGCTGCGCTCCAGACACGGGCAAACCCTATGGCCTGCCTTATTTAGACGAAAGCCCCGACTACCGCTTGAAAAAGAGCGCCTGATTTTGCCGGATGGCGACTTCCTGGATTTGGTATGGACGCCTTGGCGAGGATCCGGTGAGGCATCTGCGCTGGTCCTGATCCTTCATGGTTTGGAAGGATCATCCGAATCCACCTATGCGGCGGGCATGTTGGATGCCGTATCGCGCCAAGGTTGGCAAGCCGTTCTCATGCACTTTAGGGGATGCAGCGGTGAGGCTAATAGAGCGCGCCGCAGCTATCATTCCGGCGAGACTGACGACTTGCAGTTCGTGGCCGAGCGGATAACAGCACGGTATCCAGGACGAGTCTTGTTTGGCCTGGGATTTTCCCTAGGTGGCAATGTGTTACTCAAGTGGCTCGGGGAAAGAGGCAGCGATGTACCCCTGCGGGCAGCGATAGCTATTTCCGTTCCCTTCGATCTGGCCTGCGCTGCCAAGGCCCTCGGCAAAGGCTTCTCCCGGCTATATCAATGGTGGTTAATGCGAAGCCTGGTGGCCAATTTGCACAGGAAGTTCTCCAAACCGGTTGCCGATAACGAGTTTAGTGTAGTGGCCGCCACGAATTCCTTCTGGCATTTCGATGATCGAGTAACCGCCCCTCTGCACGGCTTCGCAAACGTTCACGATTACTACGCCAAATGCAGTTCAAAGCAGTTTTTATGCGCCATACGGATCCCGACGTTGCTGATTCAGTCTAGAGACGATCCGTTTTTGCCAGCCCATTGCCTCCCCGATAGGGAGACAATGAGTGAATACATCAGCACTGATTTTACCGAAGGCGGTGGGCACGTGGGATTCGTTTGCGGCAATTGGCCATGGCAGGCGCGGTACTGGCTAGAACCGCGTTCACTGTCATTCCTGCGCATGTTTGTAGATGAGGCGCCGTTGATTCAGATTCGGCCCACCCCGAGCTAGCTTTTCGGCGTGCCTGCACGCGCCGGGGCGGTAGACCACAGGTCCTGAACGCGCAGACCATCAAGCCTGCCGAGGCCATGCTCCAAGATACCGAGAACGCCCTTTCATCAGCGACGTGATTGACCCACTCAAAATTGGCGAGACCGCTTTTTATCGATATTTCCCGCCAGAGCGCATTAAACAGCTTACACATAAGACACCAAAACGCATCGAACTCCGATTCTTCCGGACGCTACCTGGAAATGAGCCGGTTCGGGAGTGGCTGCTAGGGCTTGCCGATGATGACCGGCGCCGGATAGGGATCGATCCGGCAGCCGTAGAGTTTGGCTGGCCTATCGGCATGCCGCTGTGACGGCTCACCAAGCGTATTCCAAGGAGTGGAAGGGCCTGGTGAGAATGGTCAAGTACTGGAACAACAATCCCAAGCACGGAGAGAAACCCGTAAAGCCTTCGTTTCTGATCGAGGTCATAGCCCTTCAATGCCTGTTTGGCGGGTGGGGTGGAAGCTTCGATCGAGAGATGCAAGGGTTCTTCACGACTTTGGCAGATAGGATATTCGAGGAGTGGCCTGACCCAGCCGGTCTCGGACCGCCTGTCAGTAACGGGATGACAAAGGCGCAGAAACAGGGTGACGTGCTTTTGTTCCGATGAACCCTTATAGGCTTAGCTCTTGCCGCTTGCCGCCGCGATCGCTTTCATGCTCAAACGAATGCGGCCTTGCTTATCGACCTCCAGCACTTTGACCTTGACCATTTCCCCTTCCGATAGCTTGTCGCTCACTTTCTGTACTCTTTCCTCGGAGATCTGGGAGATGTGCACCAAACCATCGCGTCCTGGAAGGATATTCACGAACGCGCCGAAGTCCATTAACTTCGAAACACGGCCTTCGTAGATCTGCCCGACTTCCACATCGGCCGTGATCTGCTCGATGCGCCGTTTCGCTTCCTGCCCAGCCGCATTGTCAACCGATGCGATCTTGATGGTGCCATCGTCGTTGATATCGATGGTCGCGCCGGTTTCCTCCGTAATACTGCGTATCGTCGCGCCACCTTTGCCTATCACATCACGGATCTTCTCCGGATCAATGCGCAGGGAAATGATCCGCGGTGCGAACTCGGACATCTCCGCCCTGGGTTCGTTGATGGTTTTAGTCATCTCATCCAAGATGTGCTGCCGGCCTTCCAGTGCTTGCTCTAAGGCCTGGACCATGATTTCACGGGTGATGCCGTCAATCTTGATATCCATCTGCAACGCGGTCACGCCATCGCGTGTTCCAACGACTTTAAAATCCATGTCGCCCAGATGGTCTTCATCGCCCATGATGTCCGACAAGACGACGAACCTGTCGCCTTCCTTGATAAGACCCATGGCGATCCCCGCCACAGGTGCTTTGACGGGCACCCCTGCATCCATCAATGCCAAGCTGGTTCCACACACCGAGGCCATCGAGCTGGAACCGTTGGATTCCGTGATCTCGCAGACTACGCGCACCACGTACGGAAAATCCGTCATGTCCGGCATGATTGCCATGACCCCGCGTTTGGCTAACCGGCCATGGCCGATTTCGCGCCGCTTCGGCGTGCCTACCCGGCCCGTTTCCCCCACGCAAAAAGGTGGGAAATTGTAGTGCAGCATGAACGGCTCTCGCCGCTCGCCCTCAATAGCGTCGATGAGTTGTGCATCCCGGCCACTGCCCAGCGTAGTGACGACGATGGCTTGCGTTTCGCCGCGGGTAAATAGGGCGGAGCCATGGGTACGTGAAAGCACGCCAACCCGTGATGAGATCGCCCGCACGGCGCGAGTGTCCCGTCCATCAATACGTGGCTGCCCATCCAGTATCCGTTGGCGTACGGTGCTTTTCTCTAATTTGTTAAACGCCTCATCCACCGCCACCGCCGTCCACGCCTCGTCGCCGTCAGCCGCGATAGCCCCGTGTATTTCAGCGCGAAGAGCATGCACTTGGTCACGCCGCTCCAGCTTATCGACTACGCTATAAGCAGCCCCCAGCTCGGCGCCGGCAAGAACCTCGATCTTCGCCGCAAGCTCCATATCGGGTTCAGGGGCAGACCACTCCCAGCGCGCTGCACCCACTTGCGCCGTCAATTCATCAATGAGCTTGATAACTGCTTGGGACTGCTCGTGGCCGAACATTACCGCGCCTAACATCACTTCTTCAGGCAGTTGGCCGGCTTCCGACTCCACCATCAACACAGCACCCGAAGTGCCTGCAACTACCAGATCCAACTGCGACTCCGGCAACTCACTGAGCCCCGGATTCAACCGATACTGCCCATCCTTATAACCAACCCGGGCCGCCCCTATGGGACCGGCGAAAGGAATACCGGAAAGAGAAACGGCGGCGCTCGCCCCGATGAGAGCGGGAATATCCGGATCGATGTCGGGATCCAAAGACATCACGGTGGCAATAATTTGCACTTCGTTTCTAAACCCTTTGGGGAACAACGGTCGCAGAGGGCGATCGATCAGGCGCGAGGTCAACGTCTCTTTTTCACTAGGCCGCCCCTCTCGTTTGAAAAACCCACCGGGGATCTTGCCCGCCGCGTAAGTCTTCTCCTGATAGTCCACGGTCAGGGGAAAGAAATCTCGGCCAGGCTCGGCGGACCGCCGGCCAACCACGGTCACTAGGACAGTGGTCTCGCCTAATGAAGCCAAAACGGCGCCGTCAGCTTGTCGGGCAATTTCACCGGTTTGCAGGGTGAGCGTATGAGCGCCGTACTGTACGGCTTTAATGATAGGGGTCATGGGGATTCCTGAAGTGTGGTGTGCGCTAGCGGCGCAGTCCTAACTTGCCGATGAGTTCGCGGTAGCGCCCTACGTCTTTGCGCTTGAGGTGATCCAACAAACGCCGACGCCGGCTCACCATCTTCAGTAGACCTTGACGGGAGTGGTGGTCGTGAATGTGAGCTCTAAAGTGTTCGGTTAACGTTTTAATACGCGCGGAGAGTAATGCAACTTGTACCTCCGCTGAACCAGTGTCGTTTTCGCCGCGTTTATAATCGGCGACGATTTCAGCTTTTTGCTGGACGTTAAGAGTCATCAGGTGGTGTCTCGGCTAGGATGTGAAGTTAAGAAGAGACGGGGAAATGAGCCACGCGGCCCACCATGAGCGGTACCAAGACCGAGCGTTGCTCGTGTTGATGCCCAATCAATGAAGGAGGTTCCGCATAGGATTCGTAGGCTCAAATTGTGTGTAATATTGAAGCATGTGCCGCTGAACTGACAAAGCACTTCGATTTAAACAGCGTATTGTATCGCGGTAGGATTTTATACCACAAGTGCAGGCAATTGCCGGATCGTATTGCAGGCGCAATCCTGCGGGATCGTGACCATGGTTGTGCCTGCATGCTCACCCCCTCTAGTGGCGGGTACCAAAGGTCAACGCACTAAAGCCTTGAAGGCCTGAGGGTTTGGCACTTCGGAGGGCTTTAACTCCCAGGGGGTTTTAACTCTTGAGTAGACGCCGCGGCGCCACTCTACCATCGTCGATGATCTCTCCAACGCCGATAAATCTAGACCCTGGCGCGAATAGCTTCACCGCACCGGATGTAGGCGCCTTAGGGACCAAAACGGGCTGTCCCTTGCCCACGTAGAATGCGAGATCGGCAGTCAATGTAATGCGCGGCCAATCCGGTGGTAAGGCATCTTCCGGCGCCAGTAATAATGCATCAGCGCACTGCTGCGCCAACGCCGCTTCGAACTGCTCTACGGTAATGCTCTGCTCCTCAGCGAAAGGTCCGGCGGCAGTGCGGCGTAGCGACCATAGGCTCGCGCCGCAGCCAAGCGCCTCACCGATGTCCTCGCCCAGTGTCCGAATATAAGTGCCCTTAGAGCAACTGACGAATATATCCAAATGCGTTTGACCGAGGCTTTCCACGCTGAGTTGATAAATGGTCGCTCGCCTCGGCTCACGCTCCACCACTTCCCCGCGATGTGCCAGTTTATAGAGCCGTTCGCCTTTGTGCTTGACAGCAGAGTGCATCGGTGGGATCTGCTCGATCTCCCCTCTGAAGCGTTCTAATACGGCCTCGACAGTGCCATCATCCAGTGACGGCACACTGCGTTCCTCAATGATCGCTCCTTCGGCATCGGCGGTGCTGGTCCGTATCCCAAGCCGCAGACGTGCGCGGTACTGTTTATCGGCGTTGAGCAAATAACCCGATAGCTTGGTTGCTTCACCGAAGCAAAGAGGCAGGACACCGCTCGCTAGCCGATCCAAACTGCCGGTATGACCAGCTTTGCGGGCATTCATTTGCCGCTTCACTTGCTGCAACAGTTCGTTTGAGCCCATCCCCACCGGCTTGATGATAGGCAGCACACCGGTTACCGGCCTGCCACGGCGTGTGTACCGCCTCACGGCGTGTTCTCCTCTCCCAGTGTCCCCTCTACGCGTCCTTCTTCCACACTGCTGCCTGATCGTGCGCCGCCCATCCCTGCTTCACTCAATAGAGATTCAATTCTTGCTGCTTGTTCCATTGTGTCGTCTATGGTGAAAGTGAGTTTGGGTACCACGCGCAAGCGGATCCTTTGCGCTAGTTCGCGCCTCAAGAAACCTGCCGCTGCTTCCAACCCCTCTATCATCGCCGCTTTATCACCGCCGGCCGGCACAATGACGAATACCCGCGCATAAGCCAGATCCTTGGATATCTCCACGTCGTTGATCAACCCACCGTTCAACCGGGGATCTGCAACTTTATGGCCTAACAGATCGGACAATTCGCGGCGGATCTGATCAGCGACCCGGTGAATACGGGTACGATGGGGACTACGATTGGCTGGCATAACCCGATAGAACCTGTAAGCGAAGTGCGTATTGCGCCCTTCTCTAGAGCGGTGGACAGATGTCGCGTAAGCGGTTATAGCCGGACCGTCAGAGCCGGCGTTCTATCTGAACGCGTTCAAACACCTCAATCTGATCACCGGGTTTGACGTCGTTGTAGCTGCGCACACCAATACCGCACTCCATGCCGGATTTGACCTCTTGGACGTCATCTTGAAAGCGCCGCAACGACTCGAGTTCGCCTTCGAATATCACCACGTTGTCTCGCAGTACCCGTATCGGATTGCTGCGCTTGACTGCACCTTCCATCACCATGCAGCCGGCGATGGCGCCGTAACGGCGCGCTCTGAACACATCACGGACTTGCGCGATGCCGACAATCTGCTCTCTCATCTCCGGCTTCAGCAGGCCTTGCAACGCGGATTTGACCGTATCTATTACGTCATAGATAACGCTGAAATAGTGCAGATCGATCTTCTCCGCTTCAATGACACGGCGTGCACTGCTCTCGGCGCGTACGTTAAAACCGATCATGATCGCATTGGCGGCAATCGCCAGATTCACATCGGTCTCGTTGATACCGCCGGTGCTGCTGGCCACCACTTTTACCTTAGCTTCATCGGTGGATACACGCTCCAACGCATCGCGCAAAGCTTCAGTAGAGCCGTGTACATCAGCTTTCAACACCACGTTAAGGGTCAGCGCATCATCTTCTTTGAGCTGACTGAACACAGCATCCAAACTGGTCGCCTGCTGGCGCGCCAGCTTGACCTCGCGCGAACGCGATTGACGTAGCTGAGCCACTTCGCGGGCTTTACGCTCATCGGCCACCACCAGTGCTTCATCGCCCGCGTTGGGCGGCGCGGACAAGCCCAATACCTCCACCGGCATGGCGGGGCCGGCTGTCTCCACCGCTGCGCCCCGCTCATCGAACATACCGCGTATGCGGCCGTATTCTTGGCCCGCCAAAAGCATATCGCCACGGCGCAAGGTGCCGCCTTGAACCAGCACAGTGGCCACTGGACCACGGCCCCGGTCCAGCCTGGATTCGATGACCACACCCGTCGCTGCGCCCTGAGTTGGCGCCGTCAATTCCAACACTTCCGCTTGCAGCAAGATGGCCTCAAGCAACCCGTCAACGCCTTGACCGGTGATGGCCGAGATATGCACGAACTGTGTGTCTCCGCCCCAGTCCTCAGGGATGACTTCCCGGTTGGACAATTCCTGTTTGACCCGGTCTGGCGCCGCTTCTTCTCTATCGATCTTGTTAACTGCAACGATCAGCGGCACGCCGGCGGCTTTGGCGTGTTGAATAGCTTCCTCCGTTTGCGGCATCACCCCATCATCGGCCGCCACCACCAGCACCACGATGTCGGTGGACTTGGCGCCACGGGCGCGCATGGCGGTAAACGCCGCGTGGCCTGGAGTATCGAGGAAAGTAATACCGCCTTGCTCTATTTCCACATGGTACGCGCCTATGTGTTGAGTAATACCGCCCGCTTCGCTAGCGGTGACTTTAGCTTTGCGTATGCAGTCGAGCAGCGAGGTCTTACCGTGATCCACATGGCCCATGATGGTCACAATCGGCGATCGGGGCACAGCCTGGTAATCGTTCTCGCCGGTGGCGCTCAGCACCTCATCTTCGATGGTATTTTCGTTGAGCAACTTAGGCTTGTGCCCCATTTCCTCAACCACGACGGCAGCAGTTTCCTGATCGACCACCTGATTGATAGTGACCATGGAACCAAGGCTCATCATCACCTTGATCACCGCCGACGCTTTCACCGACATGCGCTGAGCCAAGTCGGCCACTGAGATAGTCTCCGGCAGCGATACTTCTCGTACGATTGGCGCGGTGGGACGCTCAAACGCTTGGCGGCCCGTGGACGGTGGTGGAACACGCCGGCCAGTAGACGTTTTGCTCTGGGCTTTTTTGCGCCTACGGCCACTCTTATCGGCGGCAACGTGCAGCTCTTTGCGGCCAAAACGCGCCTCGCGCTCCTCTTCCTGTTTCTGGCTACGCCGCACTTCCTCGGCCTCGCGGGCGGCCCGCTCAGCCTCCGCGCTGCGCTGCGCTTCTTCCTCTTCGCGCTGCCGCCGTTCCTCTTGCGCCGCGACTCTGGCGGCCTCTTTCTTGGCTAACTCGGCGGCACGCACCTCTTCTTCTTCGCGCTCCTGCTCAGCTTGCACACGCGCTTCTTCCTCCGCCTTAGCCCGTGCTTTGGCTTCCGCTTTACGGCGTGCCGGCTCTTCGGCTTTACGGCGCGTCTCTTCTAGCTCCTTGGCTTCCGCTTCGGCGCGAAGCTGAGCACCCAGCTCGAGCTGACGGCGTTTTGCTTGTTCTGCCAGATCCCGCTTCGCGGCCTCCATGCGCTCTCGTTGATAGGACTCGGCGGCAGCCGGTTCCGAGCCGCGAGCCGCATTAGCGCCCGCTTCCTGCGGCTTGCGCGGCAACGTACGGCGCTTGCGCACCTCCACGGTAACTGTTTTACGCCTGCCGGCAGTTGAAGACACTTTGATCTCACTGACTTGCTTGCGCTTGACGCTCAGGCGTTTTTCCACTTTTGGTTTAGCTGACGTACCTCTGCGTGTACGCAAGTGCTCCAGCAATTGAGCCTTGTCTTCGTCGTTAATGTGCTCGTCCGCTTCCCGGTGGGGCAATCCTGCTTCGCTCAATTGATCGAGCAGCCGCTCTACCGGCGTTCCCACGGAATTAGCCAGTTGCCTGACCGTGACTTGCATCATGTGCACTATCCTCTGGACTCTTTTAAGCCCAAGACTTCCAGACCTAAAACTTTTCAGGCCCCACTCTCTAAACCTTACGCTTGCGAGATCTAGATCACTGGGTCTAGGCCTCTTAAGCCTTGGCTTTTTTAGGACTCGTTTTCTTCGTCTTCAAACCAAACCGCGCGAGCCGACATAATCAGATCGCCAGCAAATTGCGTCTCTAAATCGGCAATCTCGAGCAATTCATCGACGGATTGTTCCGCCAAGTCTTCGCGCGAGACGATGCCCGCTTGATTTAACAATTCCGCCAGTTCGTTGGTCATGCCTTCCACTTCGAACAGATCTCCAGAGCCCTTAATGCGCTCCTCGCTGGCGATCGCCTTGGTTAGCAACAGGTCGCGCGCCCGGCTCTGTAATTCCTCCACCACATCCGCGTCGAATTCTTCGATCTGGCTCATCTCCTCGGTTGCCACCCAGGCGACGTCGTCGATCGACTGAAAGCCCTCCTGAATGAGGATATTCGCCACTTCTTCATCGACATCCAACTGCTCCATGAACATGCGCAGCAGATCTTCAGTCTCCGCCTCGATTTTCTCATCCGCCTGCGCTTCGGTCATGACGTTGAGTTCCCAGCCCGTCAGTTGGCTGGCCAAACGCACATTTTGCCCTCCGCGTCCGATGGCTTGCGAAAGTTGCTCCTCACCCACAGCCACATCCATGGATCCGGCCTCCTCATCGACGACGATAGAGGCCACCTCGGCTGGTGACATCGCATTGATGACGTACTGCGCCGGATTCTCATCCCATGGAATGATGTCAACACGCTCGCCCGCCAACTCGTTGGATACCGCCTGCACCCGCGACCCGCGCATCCCCACGCAAGCTCCCACCGGGTCAACTCGCGCTTCCTTGGTCCTGACGCCGATCTTGGCGCGTGAGCCGGGATCACGGGCGGCACCCATGATCTCGATGAGCCCCTCGCCGATTTCCGGTACTTCGAGTTGGAAGAGTGCCATTAACAATTCCGGGGCAGTGCGGCTCACGAACAATTGCGGTCCCCGCAGCACGGAGCTGACATCACGCAGGTAACCGCGCACCCGATCGCCAGGGCGCATGGCTTCGCGCGGGATCAGCTCATCGCGCATGATCGCAGCCTCGGCATTACCGCCCAAATCCAATACGACGTTACCGCGTTCAATGCGCTTGACCAAGCCGGTGATAAGCTCGCCCACCCGATCCTCGTAAGCCTCGACGATCTGCGCACGCTCTGCTTCGCGCACTTTTTGAACGATCACCTGTTTCGCCGTCTGCGCCGCGATACGGCCAAAATCGACCGACTCCATCGGTTCTTCTATGTATTCACCGAGGGTGATGGCTGGATGATCGATGCGAGCTTCGGTCAATTTGATATGGCGCCCAGGTACAGGCTCTAGCAAAACTGTCCCATCGCCCTCGGCTGGGCTTTCGTCTTCGGATGGAATGCCCTCATCAGGCACTACCTGCCATCTGCGGAAGGTCTCGTAGTGGCCACTATCCCGATCGATCTCTACACGCACATCGCATTCATCACCGTGTTTTTTCTTGGTTGCACTCGCAAGCGCAGCCTCAATGGCCTCGAAAATGATTTCAGCGGCGACGCCTTTCTCATTGGATACGGCTTCCACCACCATCAAAATCTCTTTGTTCATTCCAATCCCGCGCGAAGCTATAACTCAGGGTCGAGCGTCGCCCTAGCGACCATCGACAGCGGAAACTCAAAACGTGCCCCTTCCTCCTCTATAACAACGGTGTCATCCACCAATTCAATCAAGGTGCCACGAAACCGCCGCCGCCCCTCGTGTGACGATTCCAGTTCAACCTTCACCCGTTCGCCTGCGAACCGCTTATAGTGCTCGGCTTTCATGAGCGGTCTGAACACACCGGGCGACGACACCTCGAGGGTGTAAGCAGTTGCGATCGGATCTTCCACGTCGAGCACACCGCTCACTTGATGGCTAACGTCGGCGCAATCGTCGATGGTCACGCCGCCCGGCTGATCGATATAGATCCGCAACATGCCAGCACCGCCGGCGTGGTACTCTAATCCCACGAATTCGTAACCCAGCATCTGTATGCTTGGGTGCAGTAGCCCGGTGAGCTTTTGCTCTAACGTCTGAACGCCTGAAACCTCGGTTACAGCTCTGCCCCGTGTCGTGGTCTTCGCTGGCGCCGGATCTTTAGTTCTCGGAATCTTAGCCCCTGGAGTCGATGCGTCGATCAGCGGTTTCTTGCCTCCAAAACAAAAAATGGGCACAAGGCCCACTATAGAGCGAACAAATCCAGTCTCTGCCAATTGGCAGATCCCACCGATTGACCAATACTCATCAAGGAGCCAAGCTCGTCGGTGGCCAAACGCAGCGCGCTAGTATAGCGTGCCGATCCACATCCGTCACCGCCAAGCGCAGCAATTTTCTCGCTAAGCAACCTTCTTGATGCATTCTTTAGACCCCAACTACTGTCGCCCGCGCGCTTGTTCAAGCAGTGTTACCGCATCATGGTCATAAGTGCCGCCGGCACCGCCCCAGCGCTCCGGTACCGATGCGGCTAGCAACCCAGGCCTGTCCTGCCTTGGCCCAAAAAGCTCTGTCCACCATACCTTGTTACGCCAGCGCTGGGGTGGCAGCTCGTCGGCGAAGAAACGCCGCGTAGAATCGGCGAGCAGACGATGCTCTTCGTCCATCTAACGTGAATCCTGATAGTGCATACTTAGTGCCCCTGCAGTGTCCGTTCTTAACCGGGGGACTGGACCTGCTATGATTGACCGCCCGCTGTGAGCAACCAGTTAACGTAAGGCGATGATTTAGGGTGACAACTTAAGCATTGAGCTTAAGTCTAGAGCGGCTCGCCCACTTGCGCCTGCACGAAACGTGATTGAGAGGTTTTGTCTGCTTGTCTGAACCGCATCAGTACACCACCGGCGGGCGCTGTGTAATACGCCCGCATGCCGGTGTTTTTCATCGCCGGAGTTTTCTTTATCGTAAGGGAGTTTCGTGCCCTCGTGGCGCACCGCAACCGCAGTCATTCGCAGGTCATTCCATGAGTGCGCTGCGGCGGGTATTCTCATTTCAGTCGCTATTTGTACTCATCCTAGTAGCAGCCGGTAGCTGGTTCGCGGTGCAAGAGTTCCGCGAACGTCTGGTCTTCGTAAAAGAAACCGATGCTCGCATTACCGCCCAGCTGGTCACCGTCAGCTCCCGTGTGGATGGTTGGCTGACGCAGCTACATGCGGAGGAAGGACAGCAGGTGAAACGCGACGCGCCTATCGCCAGTTTGGACGACCGGGCGGCCCGCCTACAGCTGACGCAGCTAGAGGCACAGCGCGGCGGCATCGAAGCTGAGCAGCGCCGGCTAGATGCCGAGAGCCAAATGGTCGAGGAACAAACGCGTATGCTGCTAGCGACCCGCGCCTCCCGGGTACGCGCTGCCGAGGCCGTGGTGCAATCCCTCAAACCGCAGTTAGATCTAGCACGCGAGGAACTGGCCAGGGTGCAATCGCTCTATAAGGACGGCGTGGCGTCCAAACAGAGCCTTGATCAGGCACGCACGCTGGTACATCAACTGCACGGCCAGTATTTAAGCGCGGTCGCCCGGCACGCTGAAGCGCAAGGGGAGATGGCTGAAGCGCAAGCGTCCAGGGCACGGGTGGATGTGTTGGCCAGCGAAGCGGAAAAACTGCGCCACCGCGCCGCCCAAATCACCGGTGAGATCGAGGAAAACCGGTTGGCGATAGGCGACCGCGTGGTACCCAGTCCATTAACCGGTGTGGTGGACAGAGTATTCGTCGAGCCTGGAGAGTACCTACGAGCAGGCCAGAGGATTGCGCTTATCCACGACCCCAAGCATATGTGGATAGAGGCTAATATCAAGGAAACTGAACTTCGCCGGCTCAGGCCGGAGCAGCCCGTACACATCGTAGTGGACGCTTATCCCGAGGCCCAACTAAGCGGCCGCGTGGAACGCATTGGGCAGGCGACCACCTCGACTTTCGCGTTGTTACCCAATCCCAATCCGAGTGGTAACTTCACCAAAATCACCCAACGGGTTCCAGTGCGGATAGTCATCGAGCAAACCGATAAGCGGCTCCGTCCTGGGTTGATGGCGGAGGTACACATTGACGTGCGTTAGCGCAGGACCTCAACGCTGTTGCGACCTTGCCGGTTTGCGGGGTAGCAAAAGATTCACGCACGTACCCTGTCCCTCCACGCTTTCTATATGAATATGGCCATTGAGCTTATGAATGACGCCATGGACTACAGCCAGGCCCATGCCGGTACCTTTCCCGAAGGGCTTAGAGCCTGTTCAAGATCTCCGAAGCAACAGCGCAATATTTGCAAGTAGCATCATGCCCAACGAGCTTTCGATTAGCCGCTCACAGTTTTTCCACAACCGGCGGTTTTTCTCAAACCATGAGAAGGTTCGCTCGACAACCCACCTCTTCGGGAGGACGGCAAAACGACCCGTGTCCGAGCGTTTGATAATTTCGACGTTCGCTCCGATTAATCTCAGCACTTCGCCAGCGAAAGCCATCCCCGTGTACCCGCCATCGCCCACTACACACCTAACCTCCGAGAGGCGCCCATCTGCTTGAGCAGCAAGTGCGGCCAGTGCCCCAGCTCGATCAGTGACATTTGCCGTGGTCACAAAAGCAGCGTGCACCAATCCCTGAGTGTCCACAGCTATGTGCCGCTTGATACCAGAAGTCTTCTTGCCTGCGTCATAACCTTTGTGGTTTGCACTGTCTGTGTTCTTCACGCTCTGTGCATCAACGATGATCAGGCTGGTTTTGCCACTGCGCCCCTGGGATTTGCGGGCCTCGCCAACCCATTTTTTTAACGCCTTGTCCAAGGCGCTGCAAGAGTCTTCTGGGGACGATTGCCGCCAGATAGTGAAATACTCATGCACACTTCGCCACTTTGGATACTCGTTGGGCAACATGCGCCATTGGCAGCCGGTCTTCAGCAGGTACAACACTGCGTTGAACACGTGATAGAGATCGAGTTGCCTTGGCTTGGTTCGCCGACGCGCCGCCTCCAGGATCGGTCTAACTTTCTCGAACTGTTGGCGAGATAGGTCACTCGGGTAGATTCGCTCGTCTGTCATTGCCTTCGCAGCCGCTATGACTATGGATAACAATAGCTTAGGTCAGATGTCCAAAATCGTCAGATCTTGAACAGGTTCTTAGTGGTGTAGAAGGGTTCAAAAAGACGTCCCAAGTCGGCGGCAGCGATACCGCTCCCGGTGTCCTCGATCGACAAAATCGCAAAGTCACCGTTGACCGGTAACTGACACGAATTACACCGCTCGTGTTGTCCCCGCCGCGAGCGTAAGAACTTAATCGCTAAAGTACCTCTCCCCGACATGGCGTCACGAGCGTTGATGCCTAAGTTCAATATCGCTTGCTTGAGCGTCACCACTTGTCCGTACATCTCCAACTCATCGTTGATGTCGATCTTCAGTTTGACACTGGCAGGCAGCGTCGCGCGCAACAGCTTGACGGTTTCGTCAAGCACATGGCGCAGGCTGAACGTTTCCATCACCCCCGAGTCGCCACGGCCAAACGCGAGCAGTTGGGCGACGATATCGCGCGCTCGCTCGCCGGCTAGCCGGATCTCCTCAAGATAGCGCCTGGTATCTTCACCAGCCCCATCGGCGTTCGCTAACATGCCGAGGTGTACATTGCCTAGGATAGTGCCCAGCATATTGTTGAAGTCGTGCGCGATACCCGCGGCCAACTGCCCGATCGCCTGCATCTTGTTCACCTGTGCCGTAGCTATCTCCGCCCGTTTGTGGGCAGTTACATCAAGGGAGATAGTCACGGCGCCACCGGACGGTAGGAGCTGCTCATGAACCAGCAAGATGCGGCCATCTTGGCATTCTAACTCAAACGGACCCTGCGGATTGCGGTGCCGCGCCAGACGCTCCCGTAGCCATTCATCCTCTCGCTGAGCAGCCTCGGGATATAAACCCGCCGCCAGCGCCGCACGTATATGTTCCTCGAAGAGAACACCTGGGCGCACCGTGTGGGCGACAGCCGCGTTGATTTCCCTAAACTTCTCATTGGCTATCACAATACGGTCCGCTTCATCGACCAGTAGAAACAACTCATCTAGCTGATCGATCGACGCCGCCAGCAAGCGGCGTCTTTGCTCCGCCTGACGTTCCGCGCTCTGAGCCTGGCGCAGTGCCGTTATATCCGTCCAGATCGCGAGAATGCCACCTTCGGCGATAGACCGTTCCTGGACGACAAAAATACGTCCATCGGCCAGTTCACGCTCAATGGGACCTGCGGCGGTACGGTGGGCCGCTAAGCGCTCCTTGAGCCACGTCTCTTCATGGCCTATAGCATCGGGTATGACCCCACGCTCCAGAGCGGTACGCACCGTTTGCTCGAAAGAAACGCCCACTCGCAGCACGTCTTTGATCTCATGGAACAGGGTCTCGAAGGCGTCGTTCCACAGGACTAATGTATCGTTGGCATCGTATAGCACCAGCGCATCGGCGCAGACGCGAAGCGCCTCATGTAACCGAGCTTCAGCGGTCAGTGCGGCGTGGCGTGCTTTAACCTCCTGCGAGACATCCCGGGCCATGCCCCGGTAGCCTTGAAACCTCCTATTCTCATCGAATACCGGGACGCCACTCGTACTGATCCACACATCTGGCGCACTCTCATCACCTTTGTATTGAAAGATGAAGTCACGAAACGGCAGGTAGGCGTGCAAGGTACGCAGATGCTCGTGCCAAGCACTGGGATTACTTTCCTCACCCAGCATCTGTTCGCTGGTCTTGCCATAATGCCACTGCGGCAACACGCCGAACGCGTCTTTAACGCTGTCGGAGAACCAGACGAAGCGCAGCTCGGCATCCGTCTCCCAAAACCAATCAGCGCTAGATTCAGCAAAGCCGCGGTATCGCTCGAATTCGTGTTTCCAATCCACCGGTGGGTCCTTGTGCCATAGGCCGTTGGCGCCGGATATATTCTCAAACAGTATATTAATTCCTGAAACAATTGCCTTCACCTCAACGCGACCTTTACCCGTCTACGGCCGTATGGTGCGGGATTATCTGCCCAATGCTAGGAGCAGCGGTTATGGCTCACTCAGACGTGCACGGCGTTACCCAACTCATCAATGCTGCTCTCAAGGGCGTTATCGATGGCTTGCTCCCATGCAGCAGTGCTCGATGCAGCGGCACTATTGGCCGCAAACACCACACCACGTGAGGTATTGACGATACCCCCCTCTAGTCCATATGGACCTGGCACGAAACCGGCAAGCGCATCAGCGGCACTGCCGCCCTGGGCGCCGTAACCCGGAACTAGAAATAGCGCATGGGGTAGTGCTTCGCGCACGAGCGCTGCTTGATGCGGCCAAGTGGCGCCACAGACGACACCGAGGGACGACCATCCAGTCACTGGTCCTTTCAGCGCACCATGCATAGCGACCAAGCCTCTAGCCACTTGTATGTAGAGCGGTTGAGCCTGCACCTGCTGATCTTGAAGGTCACCGCTTCCTGGATTGCTGGTTTTCACCAGCACGAAAAGCCCCTTCCCGGCACCAGCCGCAACCGCCGCGAACTCAGCCAACGAATCCAATCCCAGATATGGATTTAGTGTTAGCGCGTTCACCGGCATAGTTGCATCAGCCGTCAGATAAGCTTTGGCATAAGCCTTGGCAGTGGAGCCGATATCACCACGTTTAGCATCCAGCAAAACTGTCAGTCCATCAGCCTGGGCCCGTGCGCACAACCGGCTCAATACCCTGAGGCCGCGCCAGCCCAACTGTTCAAAGAACGCGATCTGTGGTTTTACGATGGCAACCCGCCCAGCAATGCGCTCGAGCACGGCACTTAAGAAACTCTCAATAGCCTGGGCCGTTAATTCATCACTCGGATGCATGCTGCCTTGGGTAAACAAAGAGGGGATCAAATCCAAATGGGGATCCAGCCCCACACACAGAGGATGGCCCACGTCGCGTATTTCGCTGATTAAGTGATCAGCAAAATGCTTAGCGCCGCTCGCCGCGAGTTGTTTCGACATACGTCCTTAATCCGTGCATTTATCGGCGTGCATTCATCAGTGCGCGTGAGGCCTAGTTTCAAGCCGCGAGCGCGCGCAAAAAAACCCGCTCATGGCGGGTTCTTTCTTGCTCCACTTACGCAGCGGCTCACTTGATAGCGGGAGCTGGCTGCCAACAGTATCTACCGCTAGTCACTGCCTTTGATATCGCCTCTAAGCCGCAACCCCTGAGTGCGTTACTATCTAGCTTAGAAGGAGCCCACACCGTTCAGGGCGCGAACTCTAACCGAAAACCCCCTTCTCCATCAATGGGAGGGCAAAAAAGTGGCTAGAAAGCGTCCTCCCTCAAAGAAGACCTATCCAGCACCTTTTTCCGTTCGTCTGACCGATCAGGAACGTGCCGAACTAACAAGACTCGCCGACGGACAGCCTTTGGGGCAGCTCATCAAGGACGCTATTTTGCAAAACGGTGTTCGGCCACCGCCGTCTCGCAAGCCACGTATTCAGGATCAGAAATTGCTGGCCAAGCTACTTGGCGCTTTAGGTCAATCCCGTATTGCCAGCAACATCAACCATCTCGCTAAAGCGGCCAATTCCGGCTCCCTGCCGTCAATGAAGAAGTGCTGCAAAGCCTGCAAGACGCCGTCGCGGCCATCCGCTGGATGCGCGACACACTAATAGAAAGAATGGGGGGCTGAAGCCTCAGAGCCAAGAGCCGCCGTCAGAGCCTTTTGAGGGGAAAGGCAATGATCCTTAAGGGCAATCAGCGTGCCGGAGGGCGGCAAATGGCACTTCCCCTGCTCAACGGCGAACAAAACGAGCATGTAAATGTCCATGAAGTTCGTGGATTTATTGCGTCAAACGTATTGGAAGCGCTGAACGAAGCCAATGCCTTGTCCAAGAGGACGCAGTGCAGGCAGTTCATGTACGCCCTGAGCCTGAATCCACCACAGGATGAGCGGGTCTCTATCGAGACCTTTGAAGCCACGCTGAATCGGGTCGAAAAGAAGCTCGGATTGGAGGGCAGCCGCGTATCGTTGTATTCCACGAAAAAGAAGGCCACCGTCATGCCCACTGCGTCTGGAGCCGGATCGATAGCGAGGAAATGAAAGCGATCAATATCTCGCACCTCAAAATCAAGCTGAACGAGATAGCCAAGTCCCTGTATCTGGAGCACGGCTGGCAGATGCCGGATGGATTTCGGGACAAGAGCAGAAAAAATCCGCTCAACTACACTCGCGCTGAATGGCAACAAGCGTTGCGCATTGGCCGCAAGCCTTCCAATATCAAACGCGAGCTACAGGAAAGCTGGGCGATATCGGACAGTAAACAGAGTTTTTCCAATGCCTTGCAAGAGCAAGGCTACTATCTGGCACAGGGCAAGAGCCCAGAGAACTGTCCTGGAAATACTAATTCGGAAAAAAATTACCCGACATCAATTCAGAATATATCTGACATGCTCTTCATAGAAAAACCGTTTAATTATTTGCGTATTGCGTTGCAGTGAGTGCAACACCGAACGAGCCAAGGCCACCCGTTGCTCCTTTGTAGCCACCACTGTCCGCCCAATCCGTTGGCTTTTTACGTGATGCCATACTAGCTCATCAGGATTGAGTTCCGGTGAATACGGCGGTAACCATACTAACGTGAGCTTACCTTGGCTAGTGCGGACAAATTCTTGCACCTTCTTGGCTCGATGAATGGGATGGCCATCAACAACCCAATAGACCGATCGCTTGGCGTTGTGCAGCAAACGCCTTGGAAAGTCGATAAAAACGTCTGCGGTTACCCGTGATTCGCTCACCATGAAACGCAGGTGACCCTTCGGCGAAACGGCTGACAGCATACTTACGCTAAAGCGCCGACCCGTTTTCGCTACAACCGGCGTATCACCCCGTACCCCCCAAGTGGTACCACGATGATAATCCGACCGGATCGTCGATTCGTCGCCAAAATAGACCCGCGCTCGCCGCCTTTTCGCTTCTTGTTGTACTTCAGGCCAAGTTTCTCTTAACCATACCTTAACCTGAGCAGGGTCTGGCTCGTATGCCTTAAACCCAGGGCGCTGCGCACTCATCCCCAAACGAGACAGGCTATTGCCCACCGAGCGCTCACTGACTTCGATGCCAAATTTGTCTTTCAGTCATATCTGAATCATCGAGCGCGTCCACAGGGCATCGTGAAAATCCAATTGCAACGGATTCGTTTTAACCCGTTCACGTAAGCGATCCGCATATTCATCGGGACACTTTCTTGGGCGGCCCGTGCTCTTGCCGGTGGACAGCGCCTGTTCACCACCTTGCTCATACCTGGATAACCAATCGTCAATGCAAGAACGATGGAATCCGAGGGCTTTAATTACTTTTTCAGGGCTTTCACCCGATAATACTTGCGCAACCGCGTGCCTACGGATGGCTTCTCGCGCGGAATGGGGCAGTGAGCGACCGTCTGTCTTTTTCATAGTATCACTATAACACATTTTATTAATTTGTGTCGGGTAATTTTTTGCCGAAGTAGTATGTGCTGTGCGTTACCGTTTTTAATGTCTCGACTGGTCGTTGACCACTGGAAATTGGAGTTGAATTTGATACCGTAGGCGGGTCGAAATAGATGCACTGCACCTTACCCCGCAATCCCTCCCGTTCCGCCAGTGAAGCCATTACCTGCAGGCTGTCTCCCAGAATCATCCGGTTCGACCAATTGGCCTCGTGCTGGTAGAACTCGGTTTTCGCGGCTTCATTGGGCAGGCCGTTGAAGTCGGCGAACAGATCAGCCTGCGCCGATTGCGCCTGTTCCGTCTTTTCGGTCTGGCGGCGCAGGTCATCAATCAATGCCTTGGGGTGAATTTTTTCCTGAGATATACCCATCACACTTCAAGATGCGAACATCGGTGCATTAATAATGTGAAACCTATCAGTGATTCTTTTTCTCAATAAAATCTTTCGTCTTCCAATGCGCTTGAAAAAATTCAAAGAGGCTTCCCGAAAATCTATAAACTTCTCATAGTACCGATTATAAGTAACCGCTTCATGCATCATTTTCCAAAGTCGCTCAATTGGATTTAAATTCGGTGAATAGGGCGGCAAATAGTGTAATCTACTACTTCGGCAAAAAATTACCCGACACAAATTAATAAAATGTGTTATAGTGATACTATGAAAAAGACAGACGGTCGCTCACTGCCCCATTCCGCGCGAGAAGCCATCCGCAGGCACGCGGTTGCGCAAGTATTATCGGGTGAAAGCCCTGAAAAAGTAATTAAAGCCCTCGGATTTCATCGTTCTTGCATTGACGATTGGTTATCCAGATATGAGCAAGGTGGTGAACAGGCGCTGTCCACCGGCAAGATCACGGGCCGCCCAAGAAAGTGTCCCGATGAATATGCGGATCGCTTACGTGAACTAGTTAAAACGAATCCGTTGCAATTGGATTTTCACGATGCCTTGTGGACGCGCTCGATGATTCAGATATGACTGAAAGACAAATTTGGCATCGAGGTCAGCGAGCGCTCGGTGGGCAATAGCCTGTCTCGTTGGGGGATGAGTGCGCAGCGCCCTGGGTTTAAGGCATACGAGCAAAACCCTGATCAGGTTAAGGTATGGTTAAGAGAAACTTGGCCTGAAGTACAACGAGAAGCGAAAAGGCGCCGAGCGCGGGTCTATTTTGGCGACGAATCGACGATCCGGTCGGATTATCATCGTGGTACCACTTGGGGGGTACGGGGTGATACGCCAGTTGTAGCGAAAACGGGTCGGCGCTTTAGTGTGAATAGGCTGTCAGCCGTTTCGCCGAAGGGTCACCTGCGTTTCATGGTAACCGAATCACGGGTAACCGCAGACGTTTTTATCGACTTTCTAAGGCGTTTGTTGCACAACGCCAAGCGATCGGTCTATTTGATTGTTGATGGCCATCCCATTCATCGAGCCAAGAAAGTGCAAGAATTTGTCCGCACTAGCCAAGGTAAGCTCACGTTAGTATGGTTACCGCCGTATTCACCGGAACTCAATCCTGATGAGCTAGTATGGCATCATGTAAAAAGCCAACGAATTGGGCGGACAGTGGTGGCTACAAAGGAGCAACGGGTGGCCTTGGCTCGTTCGGTGTTGCACTCACTGCAACACAATACGCAAATAATTAAACGGTTTTTCTATGAAAAGCATGTCAGATATATTCTGAATTAATGTCGGGTAATTTTTTTCCGAATTAGTAATGTTTGAGTCCTTGGCATAAGACTGAACGTCTTTGCTCTTATGATAAGCCGCATTATCCCAAATTACATGAATGTCTTTCTCTGGTGCATGCCGTTTGCGTAGAGATTTTAGAAAAGATTTAATGGTTTGCGCATTCACTCGCTCAACTTCAGTGTGGATTATTTTGTGACCATCCAAAGATACAGCACCAATGAAATTCAATCGTGTTTGACGAGCCGTTGTGGCAATACTTTTTCGAGTGCCTCTTAAAATCCATCCACAGGCCAACCGCGTTTGATACTGCGGATGAAAACTGTCCGAGAAATAGATTAAACCCTTGTTTTTAGGGTCTTTCGAAAGATGTTCATAGTCTTTGACAAACGCTTTTTGCGCCTGTGCGTTTGCTTTCGCTGGCACTGCATGAGGCTTCTTATGGCAGAAATTATTGCGATGCAGCCATTTTGTCATGCCGCTTACACTGTAAACCTTACCAAAATTCAACTTCACATAAGTGCAAATGTCCTTAACATAAGGATAAGTCATTCCTTCTACGTGTTTAACGAGCTTTGCTGTTTCATTCTCGTCTAAATCACTTTTGCTGCCCCCGTTTTCGGGCTTCAGCTTAGCTTTAGAAAAATAATCATCGACATGGCGTCTAATAGTCTCATCATCTAAAAGCAAAATCCTAGCAATTTCTGAATAACTATAACCCTCATCAAAAGCTAAAACAGCTTTTATTCGGTCTCGAATACGCCCATCTCTCTCTTTACGATGAGATTTTATGAGTTCATCGCGCTCGCTCGGTGTTAAATGATTGTTCATAAGCTTATTTTGACCATAATCAGCTAGCTAATGTAAGTATTCTAGTTTCGCATTTTCAATGGCGATGGGTATATACAGCGGCGGGGCGTGAACGACTAAATCTGACCAATCCTGTTCATCCTTGCCGCGCCAGACCAGTTGCGGATCCAGGTCACGATTTCTTGTTTCTTTTTCCTCGGCCAGATGACCTGCTGCGTCAGGGCGCTTATAGGCGGTGCGAATAGCGCTCTTGTCTTTTTCGTGCAGAGCGACCTCGTATTCCGCGGTGGGGATATTGATCCGCTTATCGCTTTCGTGGGTCAGCGTTTCAACTTTTTTAGGATATTTTTTAGCCATCTTGTGTTTCCCTGAACGGGTTTTTGATGGTCAGTTGTTCAATCGTTTGCCCATGTTGTAAATCTTCACTGTAGAGGGTTCTGCATCCGGCCTCCAACGCCGCTGCGATAATCAGGGAATCGTAAAAACGATATTGGTAGCGTGACTGGAGTTTCAACCCATGCTGATAAAGACCGACTGAGGGGTTGATTTTCCATAGTGGTGCCAGGGTATCGGCCAAAAAGGCATTGACTTGCGCTGGCGTTGCCCTAACTTGCAGTTTCGTTGTGATTACGTTCAGAGTTTCCTGCACCACCTGATAGCTAATCACGGTGTTATCTGTTATCAATGCATGAGCAACACAGTCCTTAGCGATGGCTTGTTTTTGTGGCGCCGTTTCATCAAACATGTAAATTAGGATATTACTGTCAAAAAAATTAGCATTCATTCATTTCGTCCCGAGTGAATTTCCGCCCACCCGTACGCACCGTTTTACACATCTCTTCAATATTTGCCATGGCAATCTCCGCCTGTCGCTTACGCTGGCGTTGCGCATAGTCTTCCAGCCATTCACGGAATTTGGCGTTGAGCGTGGTGTGCTCGCTTTTCGCGCGCTGACGGGCGGCCTCAATCAAGTGCTCATCGGCACTTAAGGTGATGTTTTTCATATGATTGCCCTCAATACACTATAGGGCACCTCTAATAATCCACATTCCGAAATCTGATGATCAATAAAATCAGTCACTTACGCTCTAGCAAAACGTTAAAATCGTAATTTTTAGAGGTGCCCTATAATAGTGCACACTATTATAGTGTAGAAGTAATAAAAGAACACCCGGCTGTTCTCATCAAATCGGCATAGCCGCTGATTTCAAGGCGACAGATGCCCGGGATTTTTTCTCCTCCATTCAAGCATTTCCAGCAACTGAATGCGGCCAATATTTCGCGCCTCGAATTTGAGATCGAAAAGACTTTTTGAGGTCACTTTTTTCAGCCTGCTCCCTGCATGGGTCGTGGTTCCCTTGCGCACGGATTTTTCACGGGGCCACCAGATCAGCAATCCAATGTGTTGCACGGTCTCGTTCAGATAGCCGTGCTCCCTGAAAAGGGCGATAAGCCAGTCCCAGAAATATTTACCATTGGCAAGCTGCTTTTTATAGTCGTCCTTGTGCGCCGTTTTCACTTCGATAGCAAACAGATAAAGCGTATTGGCGTGCGAAACGGCTATCAGGGCATCACACATTTTCGCCAGGTGTTTGGGTGGGCTGGCGCTGAAAAACGCCAGACCCTTCTCTTCTTTAGCGTGTTTAAGGCAGAAGGCCATACTGTGCTTATGCGGCGATCTTATTTCGACCCTCGCTTCGTTTTGTACGATCCAGTCTCTATCGTTGCGCAGTAAATGGTAGCGCGAACCAATGGTGTCCCGAATGATGTCAATCACGGTTCCGTTCATACCGTTTTTCCTGCAAACTGTAGTAGATGTCGTCGTTGACTTTGTTCAGGTCAGTAATCACCTGATCAAAGGTGGTGGCGTAAATACCGTCCTGTGATGTTATCTCAAAGGGTTTGATTTCTTGTTCATCAAACAGGTAGGCGGCGACTTTATCGGGGTCGAGAACTTCTTCGGCCTGGTATTTATGCTTTTTTCGCAAGGTTCCATCGTCCTGACTGAGCATGATCAGGGTATTGAATTCGCGGACGATATAATCGCTGTGGGTGCTGATCACGATATTCATCCCGGCATTGACCAGTTTCGCCAGCAGCCGGGCGATCTGGCGCTGGTTCTCCGGGTGAATATTGAGTTCCGGTTCGTCAATCATCAACAGATCGCCCCGCTTCGCCTGGTTTTCCAGGTAAAACCAGAGGCCGAACAGGCTTTTGACGGTACTGGATGTCATATGCAGCCCCAGGGTCCGGGTAGCCTGTCCATCCCGCTTTTTCTGGTAGGGTTTAAAGGCGTATCGTCGGTGCGTCCGTCCACGCGGTAAGCGCCCTGGGCGAGTTTCTTTTTCAATTCCTCCGCGAATAGATGAAAATCGCTGGCGCTCCCGCGTTGAATGTCGGCAAGCTGGTTTAACCAGTCAATATAGTGGGCGATGGGCATAGCGTAGCGGGAACGGATAACATCCCGTAGCAGTTCACTGAGATCAATGTTTTCCCTGGAGGCATGATGCAACAGCGCCGTGCGGCGCGTACCCAGTTCGCGGAAAAAGAGGTGTAGGCCGTTGCGCTCAGCAGGCATCAGAAATACGTCGGGAGGCAGGCGCTCAAGCACGCCCTGGCGCAAACCCGCCACGCCTCCGATTGGCTCTTCCCTTCTTTAAGTGGGTGGTTTTCAGCGATGTATGCCAGTGGGATATAAATCCAGCCCACCCAGATGAAAGTAGATCGCTGCCTTATATCGTTCACGGTTTCTGAAACCACACGCTCGATTCTTCAAACTTTGGATCGTGCTGTTAATGCCTTCTGCTCGTCCATTGTTGGCCTTAAGAACAATAGCGTTGACGATGCCCCACAAATGCGCTTTAATCGTTCTAGCCACTTCCTTGATGGGTTCTAGGCGACATCGCTGAGCCCAGCTCAACCACTTCTTCCAGGCTTTGATTGCCCAAGTTGTGGATGGGTAATTCCATAAGCTCATCGCCAGTTCACCGATAGCCCAGGCACGAGCTGTTTTAAGGGTTGAGTGTCTCAGTGGTTCAAAGTTATCCCACTGCTCTTTAGACAGGTTCTCAGGGTTTGTCAGCCCGTTGTAACGAGTTCCCTTTAGCCACTCTACACCCTTGCTTATAAGGGTTTTATTCTCTTCCATGCGAACCATATTGACCGCTTTACCGAGGGATTGGGCAATAGGGAATTTATCAAATGCTATCTTCTGGCCTGCCTGCGGAATAGTTTGCCTGACTGACTTGATATAAGCTTTGGACCTATCCATCGTCACACATTCGATACCTTTTTTGGCGTCATCCGCCAACGTATCAAAATACTCATTGAGGCTGTCGCTTTTACGCTCATCAGCGACATGGATAACGACGCCTTTATCGTGGTCGGTCACTACTGTGACGTATTCGTGGTGCTTTTGAAAGAGGTCTCATCAACAGCGAGTCGCTTTGGAGATTGGGCATCCCTGCGAGCAAGACCTCTGTTCACGGCACGTTGCCCAATACCATCAATGGCGTTCCAGCTAAGCTTCATTTGTCGTGCAACAGCCTTGGTTGTTGCCTCTTTGAGCCAGTCAATGACCAAGGCTTCGAACAGGGCTGTATATCGGGAGCCTGATTCAGCCCAAGGAACGTCAATGGCCAACACCTTGTGTTCAGGGTACTGGACACGGGGAACACGGGCAACGAGGATAGTTTGGAACTGACAGGTATCCCAATGCCGCCACTTCTGGATAATGTGGTCGTAACCCGGACAGGGCTTAGCGCAAACACGGCATTGGCAGCCTTTTTTGCCAGTGTGCTCAATAAAGACTTTAACCTGTTGCGCCTGAAGGGACAGCTCGACATCAGACACGAACCAGGGTGTTTCAATACCTAGTATTCGAGAATAGAGTTTCTTGTCGCGCATTGATGCATCTTTGCATTGAGTGTTTTAGATTATGCTAAACCACCCACTTAAAGAAGGGAAGAGCCCCAAAATTCAACTTCACATAAGTGCAAATGTCCTTAACATAAGGATAAGTCATTCCTTCTATGTGTTTAACGAGCTTTGCTGTTTCATTCTCGTTTAAATCACTTTTGCTGCCTCCGTTTTCGGGCTTCAGCTTAGCTTTAGAAAAGTAATCATCGACATGGCGTCTAATAGTCTCATCATCTAAAAGCAAAATCCTAGAAATTTCTGAATAACTATAACCCTCATCAAAAGTTAAAACAGCTTTTATTCGGTCTCGAATACGTCCATCTCTCTCTTTACGATGAGATTTTATGAGTTCATCGCGCTCGCTCGGTGTTAAATGATTTTTCATAAGCTTATTTTGACCATAATCAGCTAGCTAGTGCAAGTATTCTATATTCGCACTTTCAATGGCGATTGGTATATACCCATCACACTTCAAGATGCGAACATCGGTGCATTAATAATGTGAAACCTATCAGTGATTCTTTTTCTCAATACAATCTTTCGTCTTCCAATGCGCTTGAAAAAATTCAAAGAGGCTTCCCGAAAATCTACAAACTTCTCATAGTACCGATTATAAGTAACCGCTTCATGCATCATTTTCCAAAGTCGCTCAATTGGATTTAAATTCGGTGAATAGGGCGGCAAATAGTGTAATTTAATGTTTGAGTCCTTGGCATAAGACTGAACGTCTTTGCTCTTATGATAAGCCGCATTATCCCAAATTACATGAATGTCTTTCTCTGGTGCATGCCGTTTGCGTAGAGATTTTAGAAAAGATTTAATGGTTTGCGCATTCACTCGCTCAACTTCAGTGTGGATTATTTTGTGACCCTCCAAAGAGACAGCACCAATGAAATTCAATCGTGTTTGACGAGCCGTTGTGGCAATATTCTTTCGAGTGCCTCTTAAAATCCATCCATAAGCCAACCGTGTTTGATACTGCGGATGAAAACTGTCCGAGAAATAGATTAAACCCTTGTTTTTAGCGTCTTTCGAAAGATGTTCATATTCCTTGACAAACGCTTTTTGCGCCTGTGCGTTTGCTTTCGCTGGAACTGCATGAGGCTTCTTATGGCAGACATTATTGCGATGCAGCCATTTTGTCATGCCGCTTACACTGTAAAGCTTACCGAAATTCAACTTCACATAAGTGCAAATGTCCTTAACATAAGGATAAGTCATTCCTTCTACGTGTTTAACGAGCTTTGCTGTTTCATTCTCGTTTAAATCACTTTTGCTGCCTCCGTTTTCGGGCTTCAGCTTAGCTTTAGAAAAGTAATCATCGATAGGGCGTCTAATAGTCTCATCATCTAAAAGCAAAATTCTAGAAATTTCTGAATAACTATAACCCTCATCAAAAGCTAAAACAGCTTTTATTCGGTCTCGAATACGCCCATCTCTCTCTTTACGATGAGATTTTATGAGTTCATCGCGCTCGCTGGGTGTTAAATGATTGTTCATAAGCTTATTTTGACCATAATCAGCTAGCTAATATAAGTATTCTATATTCGCATTTTCAATGGCGATGGGTATATACAATGACCTGAATTCAAGTGATAAGTGCATAACCGGATAAATTATTTGCATCCAAGCCAGTCAGTCCCATAAATACTTCAGCCGGCGTCCTAAAGCCTAGGCACTTTCTAGGTCGATTGTTCAGTTTGTGGAGCGCTTCAAGAACTTGCTGAGTGGTGACATCGATAAGCGTCATTGTCTTGGGAAAGTATTGGCGCAATAGCCCATTGGCATTCTCGTTTTGACCTCTTTCCCAAGAATGATACGGCTTCGCAAAATAGGTATCACATTCTAGCTCTTTAGCTAGCGTCTCGTGTTGTGCAAACTCTTTACCATTATCGAAAGTAATTGTTTTAACGTGGGCTTTGAGCGGTCTGAGCAATGCTACTATCGCGTCTTTAACAGACTCGGCCTTTTTTCCTGCTAATGGTGCCGCTAGACGCAGCTTACTTTTCCTATCATCGAGTGTCACAATCGCACCTTGGTGATGTTGGCCAATGAGGGTATCAACCTCCCAATCGCCTACACGTTGACGATGATTGGCAGCTTCAGGACGCTGCTCGATATCAACGCGATTAGGAATACCTGTGCGATTACGAGGCGACCCATAGCGCTTGCGATAGGTCTTAGTCTGGTGTCGAAGATGTTGATAGAGGGTTCCTTGCGTTTTTTTGCATGAGCCACGGCCGTCGCATATTGTGTCGCCTATCATTTCTCAATGATGGAGGCTGCCCTAACGGTAGGTGAACCGGACGCGTATTTATCTGCGTCCAGTTCATATTCATTCTAGAGCTTACTGAGGTCGAATTGTCTTGACTGTGGTTTCCTTTTTCGACATGAATGATGGGCCTGTCTCGCGCGTCGTCTTAATCACGCGGAGCCCATCGAGATACATGATGTCTTCGACTCTCATTCGGTCGTTCCAAATGAACGTCTTGAATCCGCCCTCAACGATTCTGGCCTCCCTCACGCCTCCGCCTCCTGCGGTAAGGCTAAGGGTCGGCTCAACTAGTCTCTGAGGGCCCCCGCTGCCGCGCATCCCAACTATATCGTCCGCTGCGCTGACAGGCACGAGCATGGCAAGTCCGATCGCGATGCAAGGGATAAACGATTTTCTCATGTGTACACCCCACCTTCTGGGTTTAAGCCCGGTCTTCAATTCGGTTAGTTCTAATCACCTCGAGTTGCATTTTGCATTAAACGGACAATTGCGTACGCCTTCCGTTGGTTTTGTAATACATCACAATGGCGAAAAAATGTCAACAAACTCTAGAAAAGGTCCGGCAATTTTGCGGCCTCAATTTGTGCTTTGAAACAGGCAGCGCCTTACCATCTATACCCATCACACTTCAAGATGCGAACATCGGTGCATTAATAATGTGAAACCTATCAGTGATTCTTTTTCTCAATAAAATCTTTCGTCTTCCAATGCGCTTGAAAAAATTCAAAGAGGCTTCCCGAAAATCTACAAACTTCTCATAGTACCGATTATAAGTAACCGCTTCATGCATCATTTTCCAAAGTCGCTCAATTGGATTTAAATTCGGTGAATAGGGCGGCAAATAGTGTAATTTAATGTTTGAGTCCTTAGCATAAGACTGAACGTCTTTGCTCTTATGATAAGCCGCATTATCCCAAATTACATGAATGTCTTTCTCTGGTGCATGCCGTTTGCGTAGAGATTTTAGAAAAGATTTAATCGTTTGCGCATTCACTCGCTCAACTTCAGTGTGGATTATTTTGTGACCCTCCAAAGATACAGCACCAATGAAATTCAATCGTGTTTGACGAGCCGTTGTGGCAATATTCTTTCGAGTGCCTCTTAAAATCCATCCATAAGCCAACCGTGTTTGTTACTGCGGATGAAAACTGTCCGAGAAATAGATTAAACCCTTGTTTTTAGCGTCTTTCGAAAGATGTTCATATTCCTTGACAAACGCTTTTTGCGCCTGTGCGTTTGCTTTCGTTGGAACTGCATGAGGCTTCTTATGGCAGACATTATTGCGATGCAGCCATTTTGTCATGCCGCTTACACTGTAAAGCTTACCAAAATTCAACTTCACATAAGTGCAAATGTCCTTAACATAAGGATAAGTCATTCCTTCTATGTGTTTAACGAGCTTTGCTGTTTCATTCTCGTTTAAATCACTTTTGCTGCCTCCGTTTTCGGGCTTCAGCTTAGCTTTAGAAAAGTAATCATCGACATGGCGTCTAATAGTCTCATCATCTAAAAGCAAAATCCTAGCAATTTCTGAATAACTATAACCCTCATCAAAAGCTAAAACCGCTTTTATTCGGTCTCGAATACGCCCATCTCTCTCTTTACGATGAGATTTTATGAGTTCATCGCGCTCGCTGGGTGTTAAATGATTGTTCATAAGCTTATTTTGACCATAATCAGCTAGCTAATATAAGTATTCTATATTCGCATTTTCAATGGCGATGGGTATATCTTCATTGCCGGAGGAAAACCAAACGTAATAAACAAGGTCCGATGCTTTCCTCCGCTGCATCGGTTTCAGAAGCCGAGCATGAACTTGACCGCCTGTTCTCGTTCCGTGACCGCTTCCTTGATGGCTCAATAGACCTGTATCTACTAGAGATTGGCGGGCTCAGGCGATGTTGTCTTTGTTGGCCGCTTTAGACTGTGCATCTTTAGGGGTGACGCGATTTTCGCGCACCAGACGTTGTAAAGATTGATCCAGTGTCTGCATGCCGTGGACTTGGCCTGTTTGAATAGCCGAATACATCTGCGCGATCTTATTTTCGCGGATGAGATTACGGATGGCTGGGGCTCAAGCCGTTGTGTCATTGCGTGGGTTGACCCACACGGATGCTCGTTGGGATCAATTTTGGCGTAAGCTCGACCAATATGGGTTTGATTTAGCCGCTTCAATACATCATATTGAGAGCCCACCCCATGTGCCAACAACGCTGGCAAACCTTCATTGCCAATAGCGGTGCTATTCAGATCTTCGGTACGAACGATCTGATGACCGCTGAATATGCTTCACGCTTGTGCGGGATCGGCACTGTCGAATCTGTTAGCCACGCCCAGCGCCGAGCGGCGTGCCGGATTGTTTTCCGATCCGAATTATTGAGCCGCGATGACGGGCTGATTTCGCGCAGCCTTATTACGCCCGATGAGGTAATGACAATGCATCCGGCAGCGCAGATTCTCATCCTATCGCACGCCTATCCGGTGGTGTGCTTCAAGACCGCGTATTTTCTGGATAAGCGATACCGTAAGAAGGATGGCAGCCCTTTGTTCGATATCCATCCTCACTATGCGGATCGACCTCTGGCGTCACCCATCAACTTTCTGCGTGCCGGCTTCGATGTCGGCAGCGCACTGGATATGGTATTCGACGGAGGTTAGCGACGATGATGCGGATACGGATCAACATCATCCTGCTCTTGGCATTTGCCTATGGCGCTTACGGCGTATTGGAGAATGCGGACAACCTCTATACACCTACGCACTGGAATACTACCTCTATTGCGCCTCGCCATGGTTGCTGCTCTTTGGCTCGGTCAAGGCATGGTATCGTAGTTTCATCTGGCGACGTGAGGATTGTGCCGCAAAACCTCTGGGAGGCTGCCAAAGCACGTCAGGATGATCTGGATAAGCGCACGGGCCACTTAGGCAGCCGAAAGCGTCCGCAATATCTGCTGTCCGGCCTGCTGGTCTGTGGAAGCTGCGGCAGCGGATTTTCCAAGATCAACAGCGAGCGCTACGGCTGTTCGTCTGCTTGAAATAAGGGCGAGAGAGTGTCTGCACCAACAAGAAGACGATCAAACGCAGCGTGCTGGAAGGCAAAGTCCTGAATGCCCTCCAGAGCCACCTGATGCAAGATGATCTGGTGCAGGTCTTCTGTGATGAATATGCCCGTCACATGAATGCGCCGAGAACAGCCCAAAATGCCGCTCTGGCCAGCCGCAAAGCCGAAGCGGCCAAGCTGGCCAAGGAGTGGGAAAACATCATATAGGCGATTAAGGACGGTGTTCCGGCCTCAATGGTTGAGGACGATCTGGCACGGGTTACTGCGAGACTGGATGAACTGGCAGCGCTGACGGAAAACGAGCGCGATGAGCCGCGCCCGCTGATCCATCCCACTATGTCACGTCGATATAGGTCTGAGATCGAGGCTCTAATGAAAGCGCTTCGCGACGGCAAAGCTGCCGCAGCCAGAGAACAGGTTCTCGGGCTGATTGAGAAGATCGTGCTCACGTCCAAAGACGGTGAGGACGAGCTGTCTATCGTACCTCCACGGCGACTTGGCAGGCATCCTGAAGATAGCCACAGAGGATAAAACGATGAAAGACAAAGGGAAGATAGAAAAACGGCTCGAAGTTATGGCTGTCAATGACAACGATAACTTCGAGCCGTTTGTTCAATTGGCAGCGGGGGTGTTCAATTGGTAGCGGGGGCAAGATTCGAACTTGCGACCTTCGGGTTATGAGCCCGACGAGCTGCCTGACTGCTCCACCCCGCAATAGAAGGCTGGGTATAATAACCACCCGCGGAGAGCTTGGCAAGATTAACGCCAGCCATTATCAGCAGTTCCATGCGTGGCGCACGAACTAAGGCCTGGGTTAATACTCGGATCTTGTCGCTCAGCCTTACCGCCGCAGGCGTATGGGCAAGCGGCATGCGCTTCACTCGCCTGACCGGCGCTTCAAGCCTGTAATCGCCGATGAGTTGGATCACCTCGCTCATCACATTATCTATACTGAGTCCACCTAGAGTCCTATTGTTGGGATTTACCCGCGCTGGTTCGGCTCAGCAATAGCCTTGAAAGCTTGACGGGGCGTGGCCAGTCAAGCAGGTAAGCCCAGGTGGCGGCGAAACGTCGTTTTAGACAAGATAAGGCTCCCGAACAATGCTGTTCGGGCCGTTACGGTAGCATCTTTTGCTACTCATGTTCGGGATTGCGCCCTACACCATTACGGCCTTGTCATAAAGCGGGCGTTAGCAGCTTGCACCGCCTGATCACCGGGCGCCAACTGATTAGAGCGCCGGGCTAACTCAACGGCCAGACGCCGTAAACCCTGGACCTCCCGAACGCTTGCAAGCCGATGCCACAGCCAGGCATCGTCCGGGGTTATCTCCAGCGCCCGTTCATAGCTAGCCGCTGCCTCCTCGAAACGTTTCGCTCTCTCATGCGCGGCTCCCTGATTAACCAATGCTCTCGTCGCGGGGTTGGACGGAAGTTCGGGAGCGCTGGCTGGTACCAAAGCTTGCAGCAAACGCTCAGAATCATCGGCCCGTCGTTGCAGGGGGGCAGTCAATGCCAGCGACGGTAGATTGGGCTGACGCAATCTGAACGACCCGTCTCGCCCATCCACCCCGCGATTGCTTTTCAACTCTGCCGCCCCGCTCAACTGCACCGCACTGGTACGGCCGGAATAAGAAGGTTGAGCATAGACGCGGGAGGCTTGAACGCCTGAGGTCTGCTGATCGGAGGCGGCTGCCGGTGGGATATTTTTTACCGTCGTCACCATGGCCGCTGTGCGATCCGCCATCGGCGCCAGCTCCTGGGAGCCGCTCAGCAACGTATTGCATCCGCTAAGTGACAATGCTAACAACGCACTGATAAAAAAGCTTACCCGTCTCATCGGTCTTCCTCCACATCTTGTCCATGTCCGGCGCAGCCTGATCCCAACAATGATTGAATAAATCCGCCCAATAGATCGCCCTCGCACCCTCCGGCCGGTTGACCACGGCGCTCATCTAAAGCAACGTTTTCTACGCCTGCGTCGGCTATTGGTGTTTTGCCAGCCGGTAGTGGCCTAGGTTTCACCGCAGCCATGAGATCGGTCCACACGCGCAAGGCGCCGTTTGAGCCGCTCAAACCAGCAGGACGATTGTCATCGCGCCCAATCCACACGACGGCCAACTTGTCCGCGCCAAAGCCTGCGAACCAGCTATCGCGCAAGTTGTCGGTGGTGCCGGTCTTGCCTGCCATGCGCATGTGTTTGGGCAAAGTGCGGTGGGCGTAGCGCGCCGTACCGCGTTCCATCACTTCGACCATCGCGGTGCGCAACTTGCCAATAGCCGCTGGCTTCACTGCCTGATGCACATCCAACGCATAGCGCTTAAGCGGCGCACTATTGGCGTGCGTCACTGCCCGTATCACCCGAAGCGGTACTTTAAATCCCTTACTGGCCAAAGGCTGGTACATGCCCGCGACTTCCAGGGGCGTCAGCTCAACGGTGCCCAAGAGGATGGATGGCACGGGCTGAATGGAACGCGCCACACCGAGTGCTTTTAAGGTCCGCGCGACCCGCGCGACCCCAAGTTCCAGTCCCAGCCGAACAGTAGCCTGATTGAGGGAATGCACCAAGCCGTCTCGCAGTGGCACGGTGCCGCGGCTACGCCCGTCGTAGTTGTTGGGACGCCAGGTCCGCCCCTCCGGCAAGCGTACAGCGATAGGCGCATCGTCGATCAGAGAATCAAGGGAGCGGCGTTCCTCCAAAGCGGTAAGGTACACCGCCGGTTTCACCAGCGAGCCGATGGCCCGCCTCGCCGCCAACGCCCGGTTAAAACCATGGGCCTGCGGATTACGGCTGCCGACGACGGCTAATATTTGCCCATTAGTGGGCTCGGCCACCACCACCGCCCCCTCGAGCTTGCCTGGTGGCAGTTTCTTGGCTCTTTCAAGCTTTGCTAAGCGGTTTTCTAGGGCAGTTTCCGCAGCTTTTTGCGTCGATGGTTCAAGGGTTGTGAAAATGCGCAGTCCCTCACCTGTCAGATCCGCCGACGCGTAGTCGCGCTGAAGCTGTGCGCGAACCAGTTCCATAAACGCCGGATGGGTCGATGAAGGTGATACTCCTCCTTTTTTCAGACCAAGCGATCTGGCTTTAGCGGCTTTTGCTTGCGCTGGCGTGATAACGCCGTTGTCTGCCATGACCGCCAGTACCAGATTGCGCCGCTTAAGAGCGCGCTTAGGATAACGCCGCGGATTGTAGTACGAAGCGCCCCGGGCTAAGCCCACCAACAATGCGCACTCATGCAACTTTAGCTCTTCAACAGGCCGCCCGAAATACAACCATGCGGCCGATCCGAACCCATGTATGCCATTGTTGCCCTGTTGTCCGAGGTAAATTTCGTTCATGTATGCATTCAAAATCGTGCGTTTGTCGTAACGCGCCTCCAAGATGAGTGCAATCAACGCCTCTTTGCTCTTGCGCCACAAGGTGCGTTCAGAAGTCAGAAAAAAGTTCTTGGCCAGTTGCTGGGTAAGCGTGCTACCGCCCTGTACCGCCGCACCTGCCATGATGTTGGCGAGCAGCGCCCGCGCGATACCACGCACGGAGATACCGGCGTGATCATAGAAATGCCGGTCCTCGACCGCGAGTAGCCCAGTCACCAACGCCTGCGGCATATGCTCCAGTTTCTTGAGGATCCGATCTTCTTTGTGATGCGGGTAGATGCGTCCTATGAGCGCCGGCTCCAGGCGCAACAAGGGTAAATTCTTGCCGCCGACACGGATGCGCGCGATTCGGCTGCCGGTGAAATCGATGCTGACCTGCTGGCCCGGCTCCTCACCATCCCAGAACCTAAAAGGGCGAAGATAAATATCAATGCGTTTAGATCCGGCCGCATACTGCCCTGGACGGTCGGTCTTTTTCACACCCGTGTAACCTGCCGCTTTCAGCTCCGCTAACAAGGTACTTCTGGCAATAGTTTGGTCCGGGTACAGGGTCAGTGGCTTGGCGTACAGGCGCGCGGGAACCGCCCACCGCTTGCCTTCGAAATCCGAGCGTACTTTGAGATCAAACCAGCCAGTGAGCGCGGCCAACGCCAGTGCAGCCAACACACTCGCGCGCAACACCCACTTCTTCAGCGGCGCAGCCCAGCGCCTTAGTGCTGATGGCCGCGTTCTGCGTTTGAGAGGCTTTCGCTTAGGTGCCATCGCTTGCTCGTAATGGTAGTGCCGGCATCGGCCATACCGTGGACAAGGGTTGCACAGAGCATAAAGGGGGTTGCGCTTTCAATCAAGAAAGTAGTTGAAGTTAATACTATAAACCCTTGAAAAAGGAGAGGGTTGTTAAATTTTAGCCATAGTTCGCCCGAATCTGAGCAGGATACGCTGCTCAGTCGCGGTTCAGGCCGTGTTTACGCATTTTCTCAACCAGCGTGGTGCGCCCCATGCCGAGGCGTTTCGCGGCATGGGCGACTACCCAGGCGGTCTCGTCCAAAGCTTGAGTGATGAGGTTGCGCTCCATCGTGTTGAGATGCTCCTTAAGATCCAAACCTTCGCGTGGCAAACTTTGTTTGGTTACGAACACACCGCTAAGACCTAGCGTCTGCTCCGGATCGATATCGCGCAGATCAATGTCGATCTGGTATTTCTCCGGTAGGTCTTGGGCATCCACAATGCCGTGGGGATAGAGAATACCCAGGCGCTCCACCAGATTCGCCAGTTCCCGGACGTTGCCTGGCCACAGATAGCGGGCCAACGAATCCATCGCCGCTGGCGTCATGCGCACCGTGTCACGGCCCTCGTGATCCATCTTGTTGACCAGATCATTGATGAGCAGAGGTAAATCTTCTACCCGCTCGCGCAGCGGCGGCAACTCGATCGGAAACACGCTCAAACGGTAATAGAGATCTTCGCGGAAACGGCCCTCGGCAATGGCCATTTCCAGATCGGCGTTAGTCGCTGCGATGATGCGTACGTCCACTTCCATAGGCTTGTTGCTACCCACCCGCTCCTGCAATACCCGCAGTAGCTTGACCTGCATATCCGGTGGCATATCGCCGATTTCATCCAAGAACAAGGTACCGCCGTTGGCCATCTCGAAGCGGCCTACTCGTGCGCCTATGGCACCGGTAAAAGCACCTTTTTCATGACCGAATAGTTCGCTTTCCAACAGATCTTTAGGCATGGCGCCGCAATTGAGCGGCACAAACGGCTTGTAACGCCGGTTCGACTGGTAGTGAACGTTGCGAGCAACAACCTCCTTGCCGGTCCCCGACTCTCCTAACACCAGCACCGTGGCATCACTCTGGGCCACTTGGTCGATGAGCTTGCGTACATTGCGCACGCCTCGGCTAGTACCCGATAAGCTGCGAAATAACTCCGGTGAGACACTATCGCCGCGGGCGTTCTTACGGTCTTCCAGGCACGCTTCTACCTGCTGTAGCGCGTTTTGCACTGTCGATAGACGCAACGGCCATTCCAATCTGGCTACGGTACCTTCAAGCATTTCCTTGTCCGTGACCGCCTCCTGGCCCACTCCCGTGAGCAAGACCATCGGCATGTGCCGATCGTGGTCGCGCATGAGGCGAAAGACTTTGTGAATAGCGCTATCGGATTGATTGGCCATCACCATGACGCAATCAGCGCGTTCCATATCTAGAGCTTGCTTCCAATCCGATTCAATGCCGCACTCAACGTAGCGGTGTTCTAAGAAGTCGAGCGTTTTAATTAGCTCATCGCGACGCTGGTCCCTCGAATCGACGACGATCAGAATATCCACAAACTTACTGCGTGCCCCGTGAAATGCCGATTCCGCCCAACGTTGTCATGAAAAAACATGAACTCGCCAATACTACGCTCTTGCGCAACCTTTTTTCCCAAGACCTGATGGTGCTCAGCCAAAACGGCTAGCGTATCCTACGGATTTTCAATGTGTCATGGTCACCTCTGCTCGAACCAATGCGCCGGCACCCGGCTCAGATCATCTGGCTCATCAATATCGGCCAGCGGCTCCAATTCCAGCCAGCCCAGTTTCGCTGCCACCAACTGCTCGCGCGTCTCCCTCATCACCGATGACGTCCCCCATTGCATCACTGAGAACGCAGCGGCGCTGGGCGCACGAGTGGCCACACACACATAGCCTCCATCCAGCGCCGGCCTAAAGACCCACCCCCCGTAGGTCCGTAGAACCGCCACTGCTTCGGCTAATCTTATAGTGTTTTGAGCAGGACAATCGGTGCCGATGAGCACACTTCCAAAACCGCTGGCCGCCGCGCTTTGCATGGCGAAGAGCATCCGTGTCCCCAGATCCGGGCCGCTTTGAGCGTGCAAAGGAATAGACATTCGGGAACAAAGAGCCGCTAGAGCGCCATCTTTGCAAGCCGATGCACCCCACATCTGGACGCCGTCCGCACCGCAACCGAGGGCCGCCTCCAGGGCCGCAAACACCATGCGCCAGTATAGTGAAGCCGCACCTGCCGCCCCCAGCCGCGGAATCAAGCGAGTTTTACATTGACCAGGAATCGGTTCGCGCGCGAATAGCTGTATAACGACTCTCAACCGCCATGGTCCTCAGGTGCACGGTCCTCATAGAAGTGGCGTAAGCGGCGTGGCGGCACACCGAGGAAATAGGCCGCGCGCAATGCCCACATCAATGCGACCGTCCTCACCACACCATACCGCTCCCAGCGCCGGCTAGAGGTCACCACTGGCGGCGCCTTCACCCGGTAAGGCCAGCTTTCCGCGCGCAGACGCTTGCTGAGCGCAACGTCTTCCATCAGTTCTATATCCGGATAACCGCCGTGCGCTTCAAACAGGTGCCGGCGTACAAAAATTGCCTGGTCGCCGGTAGGCACACCACTGTAATGCGAGCGCCAGTTAATCAGGTGTTCAATAACTCTAAAAGATAGAGAGCCGCCGCTCAAGCGCACATCGAAGCGCCCCCATTGCACCCGCTCATGTGCCAAGACCTCGGTGAGAGCTATTAGATGTGGTGCCGCGAAGAGCGTATCCGCATGCAAAAACAGTAACGTTTCACCTTGCGCGGCAGCGGCACCGCTATTCATCTGCCTGGCTCTCCCTCTGGGCGCGGCGACCAGCCGGTGGCAATGAGGAGCCGCCAGTTCGGGGGTAGCATCGCGGCTGCCGCCATCGCTGACGATGATCTCGATCGGCCCAGGCAACCGCTTGAGTTGCTCAAGCCTTTGCCGAATGACGCCCGCTTCGTTCAACACGGGCACGATGATGGAGATCAGCGGGCGAATTCCTGGCTCAGAAGGAGGAAGTCTTAGCTAAGAGCGCCGCCGCAGCTACTGCCTTGCCCTGCGGTACATCCAAAACAATGGGACCGCGCCGTGATGGGAGCATTGGTCAAATCGACGCCCTTGAGTTCCGTCAGATGTATGCGCGATGAACCGTTCCGGCGCAGCCCCAGGCCCAACATCTGATTGAAGTCGCAATCATAGGTATATCCCCGCCAATCGACACTCACCAGCGAACGGCACATCAATGCCCTCAGATTAGCCGGCTGGTGTGCATTTTTTAGTAACTTGACGTAGCCGTCGAACTGGCCTTTAGAAATCAATACGCTGCCAAAACGTCCGACCGGTAAATTGACCAAGGAAAACAACTGCGTGAACTCGACGCCGTGTTCCTGGCGCAACACCCGCCGGTACTCGTCTTCCAAGTTTGCTTGCGGCGGTGGCAACACAGGGCCTTGCGGGTTATACACCAGGCTTAGGATTAGCCCCGACCCGGGCTTGCCATAACCCAGTTGGTTGAGCATACGTAAGCCCTTGATGCTGCGCGAGAAAACCCCCTTGCCGCGCTGTTGCGTCACGTTCGCCTCGGAGTAGCACGGCAAAGACGCCACCACTTCCACCTGATAACCGGCGAGAAACTCGGCCAATGTCTCTTGCCCGGGCTCGGTGAGTACCGTTAGATTGCAGCGGTCCATCACCCTGACATCCAACGACCGCGCAGCCTCCACCAGATAGCGAAAATTCGCATTCAATTCCGGTGCACCGCCCGTTAAATCCAACGTAGTAACAGCCGATGAGGCAATGAACTCTATCACCTGCTCCACCGTCTCGCGCGTCATCCGCTCTTTGCGGTTAGGGCCGGCATTGACGTGACAGTGCACGCAAGATTGGTTGCATAGATAGCCTAGATTGACCTGCAAAGTGGTCAACTGACCACGTTTGACCGGTGGAAAATCAGCGCCTAGCCTCGGTAGGGCGGCATGCATGGGTGAGAATTCCTAGCTGATTCGGGGTAAACCCTGATGGTATTTCAGCGGACCGCTGACACCACGTTATTGTTCCCCGCACGCAACGTCCTGTTCAACGACTGGGGCCTTTTCAATGAGTAGCTACACTGACCGATAGACTCTATACTCTAGCAACTCACATGGGGCCGTAGCTCAGCCGGGAGAGCGTCGCGTTCGCAATGCGAAGGTCGGGAGTTCGATCCTCCTCGGCTCCACCAATCGCCACCTCCTAGCAGCATTGTTGGTTGCCAGCGAAGTGCTTATACGCCAGGCCGTTGCATCCTGATCTGCCTGCGCGTCATAGCCTGGAACTCCACCGCCATTACTATGGACTTGGTGCCATCCTTGGGAACGTGGTAAGGCCCGGTTCAATCGGCTCTAGGATCAGAGAAACCCGCACCTGGCGGGCTTCTTTAGGGATAGTTCAAATGCTTAAGTTGTGACGTTGCCTAAGTATGATGGCCTAGGGTGATGGCCTAGGCACATTGTCTTAGGCGCGTTTGAATTTCCTTTTAAATCCAACTAGTGCGAAACCGAGGCCTAGCATTGCTGCTGTACTTGGCTCTGGGATCGGTAACGGTAGTGTGGTGGCGCTGGTGCCGACCAAGTTGTCCAAAGCAAACCCGGCTGACGTGGCAGTGAACGTTATCGACGACAATATCGTGGATTGGAACCCAGCCGCGGGAAACGAGAAGGTCTGAAAATCGTGAATCTCCGGGCCATCGGCGATATCGTCGTATAAAAAGCTAGTGAAGCTAGTTCCGCCATTGAGCAATTCCGCCATGATACTGATGGTCTGACCTGGGACGTCGGGTTGGAAGCCGCTCAAATCAACGCTGGTTACCGAAAAACCATCAGCATTGGATAAAGTTATAGAACCCGGTCCCGACACTGCCAAAATATCAGTGCCATTTAAAGGAGGGGGATCATCTAACGAACCACTCGCAGCGTTCGAATCAACGAAGAAAACATTGCCTACTGAAAAAGAAGACAGTGAGATAGCGAAACCATCGACTATAGCATCATCCGCTGGCAAGAAGCGGTAGCCGCTTGGCATTTGGTCTTCGAAAGTTAGCGTAAACGCGCCTGCTGATGCACTCAGCCCAATGCTGGTCGCGGCAACTGCAGAGAGAATCAATCTTTTCATCAGAGTAAGTACCTTAATCTGGAATTTGTTACGCTTATACGCTCTGTAGCAGGTATCATGCCAATCTATCTTTTACTTCAAAAACAATGGGTTAAAATTCTAACAAAGAATCCAAGGACATTAGTGTAAGAAATTTCGACACCAAAATCAGTCAAAGTCTGCTTCGCGGCAGGCGTGGTATAGAGCGCCTGATGGCCCCCAGAGCCAACCCCATCTCCCTCAGGTTGCCATGCGTTCGCTAGCGCTTGCATTGACACCACACGAATGAGTATGTTCTACCCAGCGCATGGATGCCAAAAGCCCGCATCGGACGTTTGTGGATATTGCTAAGCTGCCTATCCCTATGAAGAATCTATAGGTGGTGATGTAAGAGTTTGTGGCGCCGTCTGCGTGAGTCAATCGTCAAGGATCTGACTTTCAATCTATAAGCTCCTAATATTTTCCGCTAAAAAGCGCCAAAAAAAGCAACAAAATCCGATAACCACTCACTCCAATGCGAAGCGCGCGGCGATTCCATCGGCGACAGCCAAGCCTTGGCGGGTGAGTTGCATACGCCCGCATTCAATCAGGGCCAAGCCTTCTTGCGCCAGCAGTGCGCACAAGGCACCGTTTATGCCGGCCAGATCAACACCGTAGCGGCGGTAAAACTCGGCAAATTCGATGCCTTCGGCGGTACGCAGTTTAAGCATCAGCGCCTCTAGAGCCAGTTGCTCATCCGTCAACCGCTCCGCAGCGGCAATAGGCCGGCCGTTGGCTAAAGCTTGCTCGTACGCTGATAACCGGGACTCATTCCACCAACGGCTGCGACCGTCGAATGAGTGAGACGACGGCCCCAAACCAAGATACGGCGCGTGCGACCAATATTTCATATTGTGCGCCGACCGGTGCCCCGGCGCTGACGCGAAGTTACTCACCTCGTAGGCGTCATAACCGGCCTGCGCGAGCCGTTCTTGGACAAGTTCAAAATAACGGGCTTGCACCGTCTCCGGCAACTCGGTCAGTTTGCCGTGCGCATGCCAGCGGCCAAACGTTGTACCCTCGTGCAGCGTTAACTGGTAACAAGACACATGCGGTGGTCCGATCTTCATCAGCCTGTCCAGGCTAGCAGCCAGTGTTGCCCCGGTTTGTCCGGGCAGACCGAAGATGATATCGGCGGAAACGGTTGTAAAGCCGGCCTCCATGCTGCTCACTAGAGCATCCACCGCTTCGTGCGCACAATGACGGCGGCCCAAAAAGCGTAGTTCCGCGTCAACCAAGGACTGAACGCCCAGGCTTAAGTAGCTCACTGCGAGACGCTGCCAAAGCGCCAGGCTGGTCTCATCCACATCCTCCGGATTGGCTTCAAAAAAAATGGTCGGCGCGGCGCGAACCGGCAGACACTCCATGGCCGCTCCCAATATATCGCTGAGTTCACCGCCACTCAGTAAAGAGGGGGTACCGCCACCGAAGTAGACGGTATCGATGGGAAAATGCCAGTGGTTCCGCCACAGCTCGATCTCGCGCACTAAAGCTTTAACGAAGCGCGCCCGCACCGGCACGGCGGCGACGCGCACCGCGAAATCACAATAAGGGCACACGGCGGAGCAAAACGGGATATGAATGTAGAGCCCCGCAGGGGCGCTCATTGTTGATCGGTGCGCAGTACCGAGACGAAAGCTTCCTGGGGTATCTCCACTGATCCGACCAGCTTCATGCGCGCTTTGCCTTTCTTTTGCTTTTCCAGCAGCTTGCGCTTGCGGCTAACGTCACCGCCATAGCACTTAGCGGTGACGTCTTTGCGAAAAGCGCTGATGGTGGAGCGGGCGATGATGTTACCGCCGATCGCGCCTTGCACCGGGATCTTGAATTGATGCCTGGGAATGTTTTTGGCCAACTGTTCGCTGTAGTGCAACGCCCTACCCCGCGCTTTGTCGGCGTGGGCGAGGAAAGCCAGGGCATCAACCCGCTCGTGATGCACCAGGATATCCACTTTGACGATGGCCCCCGGCCGGTAGTCCAGCTCTTCGTAGTCGAAGGATCCGTAGCCGCGGGTCGCGGATTTCAACCGATCATAGAATTCGAATAGCACTTCGGCCAGAGGCATCTCAGCCACCAGATCTATGCGTCCTTTGGAGAGAAAGTTGGTTTCGATGGTGGCGGCCCGGTGATTGCGGCACAAGGTGATAGCCGCCCCCATGTGACTTTCAGGCACCAGTATAGAGGCCTTGATATAGGGCTCTTCAACGCTGTCTATATCACCGGGCTCGGGCCAATTGGCAGGATTGTCTATTTCAACCAGGGTGCCGTTCTTAAGCGTCACCCGGTAGAGCACGGAGGGTGCCGATAGCACCAGCGACAACTCGAATTCGCGCTTCAGCCGCTCTTGCACCACATCCAGGTGTAGCAGGCCCAAAAAGCCGCATCTAAAGCCAAAACCCAAGGCCGCCGAGGAATCCTTCTGATAGTCCAGGGCCGCATCGTTCAACGCCAACTTCTCGAGTGCCGCTGTCAGCTCCGGGTATTCATCCGTGGACATCGGGTAGATGGATGAAAACACCACCGGCTTAGCCGGTTGATAGCCGGGCAAAGGCGCCTTGGCTGGATTCTCGACCACGGTCAGGGTATCGCCGATACTGACGTCACGGATGGTTTTGATGCCGGTGATGATGTAACCGACGGCACCGCACGGCAGCACATCGGTTTTACACCGGGTGAGGCGGTTGTAGCCGAGTTCATGCACCTCGTACTCACGGCCAGTGTGCATAAAACGCACCTTGGCAGCCGTGCGCAATTCCCCTTGCCGTATCCGGCAGGATAAAACCACGCCTCTATAGGCATCGTATTGGGCATCGAATACAAGTGCCTTAACCGGTGCCTTGGACTCGCCCGAGGGCGGCGGCAATTGCCGCACTATGCCTTCCAGAACCTCTTCCACACCCACGCCGTTCTTCGCCGATATGGCAATAGCGGCGAACGGATCCAGGCCTAGATCCGCATCGATTTCCTCGCGTACCCGTTCTACATCCGCTGCCGGCAAGTCGATCTTGTTGATAATCGGCAACAGTTCCAACTCATGCTCCATCGCCAGATACAGATTAGCGACAGTTTGCGCTTCCACGCCCTGCGTGGCATCGACGATGATGATGGCGCCGTCGCAGGCCATCAGCGAGCGGCGTACCTCGTGGGAGAAATCCACGTGCCCAGGGGTGTCGATTAAATTCAGTTGATAGCGCTCACCATCCTTGGCCTGATAGTCCAAAGTGATCGAGTTGCTCTTGATGGTGATGCCGCGCTCGCGCTCGATGTCCATATCGTCCAGTACCTGGTCACGAAAGTCGCGTGCCCCCACCGCGTCGCAGGCCTGAATCAGCCGATCAGCCAGCGTCGATTTACCATGGTCTATGTGCGCGATGATGCAAAAGTTGCGTATGTTTTTCATCGTAAAGATGCTGAGATCCTGCTCACGGGAACATTAACATCGAAATCGTCGCCGATTTGTTTGCCCCAGTCGAGCGGTAACCGAACTTATATTTCTTTGCCAGGCTCTTTTCGACTACAGTTGGGCACTTCCACCCCGTGGCGTGCCTCATCGATCGGAGGATAGCATCGTGGCCACGATTCAAGCGGATGCCACAGCGAGTAGTGCCATTGACCCTTTGGCCATTGACCCTTTGGCCGTTACCCCTTTGAGCTTGCACATAGGCGCTGAAATCGGCGGCGTGGATCTCACCGAGCCCCTGCCACCAGCGCAGCTCGCCGCTATACGCGCCGCACTTCTCAAGTGGAAGGTGGTGTTCTTCCGCGACCAGGCGTTGGATCACGCCCAACACGTCGCATTTTGCCGGCAATTCGGTCCGCTGACGCCAGCACATGTCGTCTTCGGAGGCGATCAGCAATACCCGGAGATCTATACCGTCGCCAAACACAGAAAAGCGAATTCGAAGCGCGACCAAGTAGTGCTACGCCCATGGACCGGCTGGCATGCGGACATTACCGCCGCCATCAATCCGCCTAGCGCTTCGGTATTGCGCGGTGCGGTAGTGCCCCCTTATGGCGGCGATACCCTCTGGACCAACTTGGCGGCCGCTTACCAAGCCTTGTCACCTACCCTGCGCGGCTTCATGGATACCCTGCGCGGCCTGCACCGGTTCGATGCGCCCAGCGGTACGTACAAGACCCGCGCTTACGATGAGATGGTGGAGCAAAACGTACTCATCACCGAGCATCCGCTGATCCGCGTCCATCCCGAAACCGGTGAGCGGGTGCTCTATTGCAGCCCTTCTTTTCTGAAATCGATCGTCGGCCTGTCGCCATACGAAAGCCTACATCTCATGGAAATGTTGTTCGAGCACGCGGTACGGCCCGAGTTTACGGTGCGTTTTAAGTGGGAGCCTGGCAGCATCGCGTTTTGGGATAACCGGGCGACCGCTCATCTGGCACCGCGCGATATCTTCGAATCCGACTTCGACCGCCAGTTCTACCGTGTCACACTGATGGGCGATGTGCCGGTGGGCGTGGATGGCAGTCAATCCGTAGCCATCGCCGGCAAACCCATAGAAGCCATCGGCGAATAACCCCCCATCGGCGAATAACCCTTATGTATAATCGGCGCTGGCGGGACCGGCAGGCTGGAGAAAGAGCCCGCTCACAAGCCCACATCCAACCAACGCTCGATTCCCAATGGATGTACCGGCTTCGGGGTTTCCACGGGTACAGACGACGGTGATAAGCCGATCGACGTGTAAACCGTAGCGGTCTCGCCGGCCTGAGGCTCTTCGATCCACCCTTGTTCAAGAAGCATGCTAATGAGGCGCGTCACCTCCGGGTAATCCAACTCTCTATATGCCAGTACTTTGTAGGTGAGTTGTCCGGCTAATGCCGTTACCGTGGTAACTACCGATGGCGGCTGCACGTGATCCGTATTCTTTGGGTCCGCATTCCTGGGGTCGATGTTCTTGGGGTCCATGCCCTTGGCGCCTTGCGTGGAAACACTTACGGCTAAGGTTAAACATCGTTACAACCTGGCGCGATGGCACTGCAGCCCACTGCGTGTAGGCCGGGCGCCCGATTAACTGCTCTTTGGCAACCGCTTGATCGCGGTATTGTAGTCGAGCCGGTGCTTGTTCCATAGGCGGTGAATGCCATCTGCCCTGTAGACCGACTCCCCTCGCAACTCGCAGACTAACCGCCTATCGACATATAACGCCTTGGCGGACCTCAAACACGAACTCAAGGATGCCTCGTTAACCGGGTCGCCCAGCCGGTAATGCTCTGTCAGCGGACTATAGGAGGTGATAACACTGCTCCTCGGCGTCTACCCAGGCGCGTATTTCGTTGCGTGCGCAAGTGCCTTCGGCAGCCGACGTTGCCGGCGCACTGGTGGCACAGACTAAGGCGAACACCGCGATACTCGAACATGTTCTCATAGTAATTTCTCGCTCAAGCGGCTACTGATCGCTTATTGAAGGGATAACATTAAATGGTAGTACCAATTCTTTTACTACGCTCAATGGCTTTTATGCTCAATGGATCAGCAGCGAAATTTCAGAATAGCAATAGCTTTCGATCGACGAAAAAGATCGCTTAGCCATCGCGCAGGTTCGCAGCCGCAAAGCGCTGGCGACGGGAGGCAGCGAACATCGGCGGTAGGCAAGTGTTGACAGTTGGCAAGTGTTAGGAGAGCGTGCGCAGGCTAATAGATTGACATCACACGCCCGAGCCATGTCCGAGCCGATATTACAAGTCAAAGATCTCACCGTTAGCTTTCACCTCAAACGCGGGATTTTGACCGCGGTCGATTCGAACTCCTTCTCCATAGAAAAAGGTGAAACCTTCGGTTTAGTTGGAGAATCGGGCTCTGGCAAATCGGTTACCGCGCGCGCCATCATGCGCCTTATCAGAACTCCGCCCGGTAAGACCAGCGGCGAGGTCGTCTTCGACGGCGACAAAGTGTTTGAGCTGAGCGCCAAACAGATGGAGAGCATCCGTGGCAGCAAGATAGCCATGGTGTTTCAAGAGCCGATGAGCGCGCTCAATCCGGTGTTCACCGTCGGTGCCCAGATCGGCGACGTGCTGCGCACCAACCTGGCAATGACCAAAAATGAGGCGAAGGAGCGCACGGTCGAACTATTGCGGCTGGTTGGTATTCCGTCACCTGAAAAGCGCCTGAATAGCTATGTGCATGAATTTTCCGGCGGCATGCGCCAGCGCGTGATGTTGGCAATGGCCTTGAGTTGCGATCCCATGTTCCTCATCGCCGACGAACCGACCACCGCTTTGGACGTGACCATTCAAGCGACCATCCTGGAACTCATCAAAGACATGATCGACCGCTTCGGCATGTCGTTGTTATTCATCACCCACAATCTGGGCGTAGTGGCCCACTCATGTGACAAGATCGGCGTCATGTACGCCTCTCACCTAGTAGAACTCGGCACTAAGGAGGAGATCTTCAACAACCCGCAGCATCCCTACACACTGGGGCTGCTCAATTCGATTCCACGGATGGATGCAAACGAAAAATGGCTAACCCCGATCGATGGTTACGTCTGCGACATGCTGGACCCACCCAAGGGATGCAAATTCAACCCACGCTGTCCTAAGGCTATGGACATCTGCCGCGAACAGCAGCCCGCACTCAAGGAACTCGCCCCTGGTCATTTTTCGGCGTGCCACCTACACCATAGTTAGCCGGCGCACCCGCTCATCCGCCATCAAACCCGATCACACCTAGATATCGCATCTAGATATTGTGGCAAGCCACCATGTGGGCAGGCGCCACCTCGCGAAGCTCTGGCGACTGCGAACCACACTGCTCGGTGGCCAGCGGGCAGCGGCCCTTGAGGCGGCATCCGGGGGGAGGATCGATGGGCGTCGCAACCTCCCCTTGCAAGGTGAGCTTGGGCGGCGGTTTAGCGATGTCCGGCTCAGGCACGGCGGCCAGCAAAGCATTGGTATAGGGGTGCTGCGGCTGTGTGAAGATCGCCTGTACCGGTCCGGTTTCTACGATCTTGCCCACGTACATCACCGCCACCCTGTCGCTGATGTGACGGACCACACTGAGATCATGGGCGATGAACAAATAAGTCAAAGAGAAAGACTCTTGCAGTTCGCGGAATAGATTCAGGATCTGCGCTTGCACCGAAACGTCCAGAGCTGACACCGGCTCATCTCCGATGACCAGTTCGGGATCCACCGCCAAGGCTCTAGCGATGGCAATACGCTGGCGCTGGCCGCCGCTGAACTCATGCGGATAGCGATCGATGTGCTCGCGCCCCAGTCCCACCAGATTGAGCAGCTCGAGTACCCGTTCGCGCCTGGAGATCCAATCCGCGGTCAGATTGTGGATTTCCAATGGCCGCTCAAGGATCTGCATGATGGTCTTACGCGGATTGAGCGAGGCGTAAGGATCTTGAAACACGAGTTGAATCGTTTTTCGCAGCTCCCTCATCTGGGCGCCGGAAAACGTCAGCAGATCTTGGCCCTTGACTTCAATGTTGCCGCTGGAAGGTTCGATCAAGCGCGTGATAAGACGCCCCGTGGTGGACTTGCCACAACCGCTCTCCCCCACCAGGCCCAGGGTTTCGCCCGCCCGGATGTGAAAGCTGATGTCATCGACTGCTTTTAGCGTTTGCCGTTTGCCGGCAATGCGTGAGATCAGATCACCGTTTAGAGTGAAATGCTTGACGAGGTTTCGGACCTCGAGCAGATTCTCGCTCATCGCTCTACCAATCTAGGATCGAGAATATCCCGCAAGCCGTCGCCGAACAGGTTGAATGCCAGCACCGAATAACAGATAGCCAACCCGGGAAACACCGCGATCATCGGGTATTGCTCCATATGATCTTGTGCCGCATTCAAGTCAGCGCCCCAATCGGGCGTGGGCGGTGGTGTCCCCAAACCCAAGAACGACAGGGCGGCGATGATCAGGATCATTAATCCAAGGCGTACCGTGGCGTTGACGATAAGAGGCGATAAACAATTCGGCAGGACTTGCCCCAGCGCCGTGCGCAACGGGCTCTCGCCGATGATATGAGCGGCTTCCACGTACTCCTTGTTCGCCTCCACCAATGCCGCGCCGCGCGCCAGCCGGGCCACTTCGGGCATGAAGGCAAAACCGAGCGCGAAGACCAAGATGAGATCATTCCAAAAACCTTCCAATTTCCATGCCCGCGCCAAGGTCACGATGAGCAGGTAAAGCAACAGCCCGGGGAACGCCAGTAGACCATCGACGCAACGCATGGAAATAGCATCGAAGCGCCCACCGAAGTAACCGGACAAAATACCGAAGGGGATGCCCAGCGCCAAGCCGAAGAGCACGGCAGTAATACTGATGACAACAGTGCGGCGTCCGCCGTAGAGAACCCTTGAAAAAATATCCCGGCCAAATTTGTCGGTCCCCATATAGTGCTCGGCACTCACCGGCGCCAGCCGGGCACGGTAGTCGGGTTTGATGGGATCATGCGTCGCCAATACCGGCGTCAATAAACAAACGATCAGCAAGAAAATAATCATCAACGCGCCGATGGTAGCCGTGCGGCTCTTGCGGATCTCCGTATAACCCGTGCCCAAGGATGCTTGCATCCGGCGCATGCGCACCCGCCACGGCGTCTCATCGACTGTGAGTGTGTCGATGCGCTGCCTCGAACGCAGTTGCATTGATGGTACGTTCGACATTCCGGCTACCCCATTAACCCATGCCCACCCGCGGGTTGAGAACACGATAGAGTAAATCCACCAGCAAATTGACGATCACCACAATAACGCCAAGGACCAGAACACCTGCCTGGATCACGGGATAGTCGCGCAACTGAATGCCCTCATAGATGGCAAAGCCGATCCCCGGCCAGGCAAAGATGGACTCGAGGACTACCGTGCCCCCCATCAGATTGGCTAACTGCAATCCGCTGATGGTGACGGTCGGGATCAGCGCGTTGCGCAACGTGTACTTATAGATAACCCGCCGCTCCGACAGGCCCAGTGAGCGGCCAGTATCCACATAGTCCTTACTGATCTCATCGAGCATGCTGGAGCGGGTCAAACGGGTGGTGAAAGCGGCCTGTCTGAATCCCACCGCAATAGCCGGTAACACCAAGTACAAAGCACTCTTAGGTAGATTTTCCGCCGGACTGTAGTAGCCGGACGACGGCAACCAACCGAGAAATAAACTGAAAAACAAGATGGAGAGGATGGCGAACCAGAATTCCGGAATGGAGATGCCGGCCAACGAAGTCGTCTGCGCCGCGTAATCGGCAGCCGTATTGCGCCTGACGGCGGCCAAAGTGCCTAGCGGTATCGCGATCAACATCGACAGGGTAATTCCCACTAACGCCAAGTACGCAGTAGCCGGAATACGCTCGATTAGCTCGATGGACACTGGCCGGCGTGTGACCAAGGACTTACCGAAATCGCCCTGAAGAACGTTACCAAGCCAGTAGAGATACTGAATGTGGATCGGCTTATCCAGTCCGTATTCCTTCTCCAGAGCTTTACGGATCTCCGGATCATCGATCATCTCCTCATCGGCCAAGGTATCGATCACATCACCCGGCAAAGCTTGCACGAAGCCAAAAACCACTATAGAGAGGATGAGTACAACCGGGACGAGCTGAAGTATGCGGTTGATGGTATAGACAAGCATCGTACTGTGAACCTTACCTGGACCCTTCAAATAGCAACCTGGACGCAAGTAAGCGCGCCCCGCCCGGGAGGAGATACCAAACAGCATCTTCGCCCGAGGCCGGGGCGCCATGAGCCCCTCTAAGGCGAAGGACTAGCTCTCGATATAAGCCGTGCGTATACCCGCACCTGCGATGTTGTACGGACCTGCGAACGCAGGCTCGTATCCTTTCACGCGTTTGTGCGCCGCAGAGGTCAGCGGCACACAATGCGTATAGATGAAACCGCAATCGTCATTGACGATGCCTTCCACTTCACGGTACATCTCTTTGCGCTTCTCGGCGTCCAACACCGCTCTCGCCTCCAAGATGAGCTTACCGGTGGACAGAATATTACGTGCGTACCAACCATCCGGCTCAAAGCGGTAGCTGTTGGCCGTCGAGTCTATACCGTAGTCCGCCTTGTCGTACTTTTTGCGCAGCACCGGATTGTCGAACACTTCATTGGTGGGCTTGAAGCCGGCGTCTTGCAACATGGCATGGACCAGTTCACCGGAGTTGCGCATGTATTGATAAGACGCCCGGGCAACCACGGCGATCGGCTGATTCATCGCATTCAGCTTATTCAATATCCACTTGGACTTGTCCGGATCGTATGCCTTGACGTTGTCGATTTCCTTCATGTACCAAGGACTACTACTGCTGTAAAAACCATTCAGTTTTTCGGAGAGCCCATTGAATACGACTTGATGGATAGCTTCTTTGTCGATGGCGTGCGCCAACGCTTGGCGCATCATCTTGCCGTCCTTACCCGCTTGCATGGAGAACGGGCCTTCTTTCATCTGCACGGCGAGATACGCGGTACCGACCTGCGAAATATCCCAGGTGTTGTATGTGTCGGAATAGTTCTTCTTGAAACCGCCCACATCGCTATACGCCATATTCTCGATGAGATCGACCTCATCGGTGCGCAGAGCAGTCAAACGCACTTTGTCTTCACGCTTGGGATACCCTTCTACAGCATCCAGGTACGGTAGCTGATTGCCCTCGGCATCGGTTTCGAAGAAGTTCTCGAAGCGCACCAACTCCGTCTTCGCATACCGTTTCCAGCTCACGAATTTGAACGGGCCGCACCCTATAGGACGAGTATCAGCTTGCTCCACACTATCCGGTGCCATCAGGTTGACCGGGTAGTACACGCAATTGGATAAGAAAATACCGTTCGGCGCCTTCAAGCGGATCTGCACAGTGTGCGGATCCAGTACTTTGATGGCTTCCACATCTTGCAGCGATGCGCGGGTAAACGCATGACTGGTCTTGGGATCGCGGATGCGGTTGAAGTTCCACTGCACCGATTCAGCATCAACGGTACGGCCGTTGTGATACTCAACCCCTTTACGTAACTTGAACGTATAGGTCTTCAGATCCTTTGAAATATCCCAGCTCTCGGCTATACCGGGGACAATTTCCATTTTCTTGTTGAGGTCCAACAGGCCGTGGGTAGTCGCGGCCAGCGGGTTCGATACGTAATAGATGATATTGCGGTGGGTATCCAAACCACGGCCATCAACGCGCGTGGCGAAGCGCAGTACGCCGCCCCGCGTAGGATGCTTCTTGGCCGCCGCAGGCGCACTTGCCATACCCAAAGCAGCACCGGCCGCCATCGTACCCGTGGCCGCGAGAAAGTCGCGACGCGATGGGTTATATGATCTCTCTTGTCTAGACATATGAAGATCGCCTCCTCGTTATAGCGAATTCATGGCATAGTCCGAATCGCTTTTACTCGATTTTTTGCGCAATCGGATAGTCACCCATCAAAGCCATGGAAGTCCACCACCCGGGCCCAACTACATACATGAGTGCGCTGTTACATCGATTCGGTATGTCAGCGCACTCAAGCCACCCATTCACTGACCGGTGCCCGCGCCTCATGTAGGGGTTGGCATATGACGTCTACTAGAGCTGGACCATCGTGTTCTACCGCTGCGCCAAGCACCGCTCTCAACGCCGCCGGGTCTGCCACCCGCCATGCTTTAACACCGAAAGCCTCGGCCACTCCGGCATGGTGGGTGCGATCGAAGTCCACCGAGAAATAGCGCTCATCGAAACCGCTGCGTTGGCCGGCTTTGATCCACCCGAACGCGGCATTGGAACAGACCACCATAGTCAGCGGCACCTTTTGCCGCACGATCGTCTCCAACTCGCCAACGGTAAAACCAAACGACCCATCGCCCATGACGGCTACGATTTTGGCCGATGGGCGCCCGTACCACGCGCCCACGGCGGCCGACATGGAGTAACCGAGCGCCCCATGGGCGCGGTTGGACCAAAAATGACGGCCCGTTTCACGCAGTTCGTAAAACGCGGAGAGGTAAGGACAGGGGGTGCCGGGATCGGCGATCACCACAGCGTCATCGGGCAACACGGCACGCAGTTCCGCCACCAGGCGCTCAGGACGGATCGGGACGTCATTGCTGGCCGACAGTTCAGCGAAATAAGCTGCTTTCCGGGCACGCGCCCCGCCGGCCCGTTTTTTACCGTCGAATGTTGTGGCGACAGCGCCTCTTTCATCCAGCGCCACGTTTAGCGCATTCAATCCGAGCCGGGCATCAGCGAGCAAAGCCGCCTCGGTCCTATAGTTGGCACCGATGACGCTGGGGTCCACATCCAAATGCACTACGCGCGTCCCAGGCGCGGGAAAACACCACCGTTCCGTCGTCACAGAGCCGGCCCGGCAGCCGATGAAGAATATGAGATCAGAGCTCTGAACGACCGCCCTGGTGGCGGCGATACCACCATTGGAACCGACCACCCCCACTGCCAGTGGATGAGTTTCAGGCAATGATCCTTGACCGCTGATGGTGGTGGCAACGGGAATATCCAATGCCTCGGCAAAGATTCCAAGAGCCCCCTCGCCGCCAGCGATAACCACCGCGCCACCACAGATAATCAACGGTTTTTTCGCCGACAAGAGCACATCCAGCAACGTCTCTACAGCTTGTGGGTCGGGTGCAACCGGCCACGCCGGGAACCGTCCTAAGGCTTCATCCGCCCAAATATACGCCTCCGGCACCTCATCTTTTTGCACATCGAACGGAAGCCCCAGGTGGGCGGCGCCGGGGCGTGCGGTGGTCATCGCTCTGAAAGCCGCCCGCACTTCGGCGGGCAGGCGATCGGCACGGTCTATAACGCTGGAGTATTTGGTGAGTGGCTTGAACAAGCTCTCTTGATCGAGTTCGGTAAGAGCAAAACGGCCACGGGCAGTGGTGGATATGTCCGAAGTGATGCCGAGCACCGGGATGGACGATTCGCTCGCCTCCACTATACCCGGAAGAATATAGGTGGCCCCACCGCCACTTGGTGCTTCACAGATCCCTACCTTGCCGGTCACCCGGGCGTAGCCATCGGCCATATACGCAGCGGATCGCTCATCGCGGGTCAGCACGTGCTCGATGCCATGGTCCAAGCGGTAGAGGGCGTCATAAAACGGTAACGAGGTATCCCCGCATAGTCCGAATATATGCCGTACTCCGTGTAGCTGAAGCATGCGCACGAATGCTTCCGCGCCATTTAACTGATTGCTGCCGGCGGCCATTATCGCCTCCAGGTGCTCACTTCGCTGAAGGTGCGACACCATAACACGGGCAACAAGAGCCCCGGGAGAGAAGAACTATGGAGGACAGGAGATTGAGATGAAAAGCAAGCCCGCCAGTACGCATAAAGCTGGCGCCCTGGGTAAAGCTGGTGCCCCGGGCAGGATTCGAACCTGCGGCCTACCGCTTAGGAGAGAGAAGGTCCATTTATAACACCTTGTTTCCAAAGGGATAATGGGGCTTATTTTTCTTGGAGCCAGTTTGGAGCATCTCAAACCAATTCGGACATGGCGTCCCCGGCAGGATTCGAACCTGCAACCTACGCCTTAGGAGGGCGTTGCGCTATCCAGTTGTGCCACGGGGACTTGACGGTACATTCTACCAAGACACCCTCCGACCGGTCACCTCCAATCTGGTAGGCTTTGAAGGTTTTAAGGCAACCAACCAGAACAGAACCTTAACCCTATGCTGATGACCGCAACCCCAGACCATAACGACTATCTACCGGATGCGGTTGCCGACCTTGAGAATCCCCAGACGGACATTCCCCGGATAGCCAAGGACAAGAAGTTACTGGCTGAGATTGCTTCGTCTGTTCAACAGATACCCACCCAACACAACCTATTCAATGCTGATGCCCGTAGGTTGTCGTTCATCCCTGATGAATCGGTTCATCTGGTGGTCACGTCTCCACCCTATTGGACCCTGAAGAAGTATAGGGACCATGAAGACCAGTTAGGGGACGTTGCCGATTATGAACGGTTCTTGCGGGAATTGGATAAGGTTTGGAAGCACTGTTACCGGGTGTTGGTTCCGGGAGGTCGGTTGGTCTGTGTAATCGGTGACGTGTGCCTATCCAGACGGAAGAACAAGGGTAGACACACGGTTATACCACTTCATGCGTCCATTCAGGAACATTGCAGGGAGATAGGGTATGACAACCTTGCACCCATCATCTGGCACAAGATTGCAAATGCCGTGTTCGAAGCATCCGGCAACGGTGCCGGGTTCCTTGGCAAACCATATGAACCGAATGCAGTCATCAAGAACGATATTGAATTCTTGTTGATGGAACGGAAGCCGGGTGGATACCGGAAGCCATCGGTTGCAACCCGTGTTCTGTCCATCATCTCTGATGAAAATCACAAGCAGTGGTTTCAGTCTATTTGGTCCGGTGTGACTGGTGCATCAACCCGGAACCACCCGGCACCCTACCCGGAAGAACTGGCAGAACGGTTGATTCGGATGTTCAGTTTTGTAGGGGATACTGTGTTAGACCCGTTCATGGGGACCGGTACAACAACGGTTTCGGCTGCGAAGTGGGGACGCAATAGCATAGGGGTTGAACTGGACCCCCATTACTTCGAACATGCAGAGAAGCGAATCAGGCATTCAACCGGTTCCCTGTTCTCCCATGCTGAAGTTCGAAGCGAAGTGAAGATAAAGAAGTTGCGGGAGCCGTTGAACACTTTTGGTCTACCCGGCTGAAACAGGATAAGAACCAAGGTTCAACCACTGACAAGAAGGATGCAGGAAATAGGAGTGCCGTAACTGGTGGCGCACAACTTGACGGATTCATTCACCTTCTTGCAACCATTCTTGAAGATGCCGGGTTGCCAGACCATACAATATTCACTAAGCAAACCGTTCTCCCCGGTTATTTCAGACCTAACAAGGATTGGGACTTGGTTGCCGTGGTGGATGGTGAACTGTTGGCAACCATCGAATTCAAGTCTCATGTGGGAGCGTCATTCGGAAACAACTTCAACAACCGTATCGAAGAAGCATTGGGCAGTGCAACCGATGTTCTGACAGCATACCGTGAAGGTGCCTTCAGACCTTCACAGAAGCCGTGGTTAGGCTGGTTGATGCTATTGGAAGATACTCAACGGTCACAAACTCCTGTACGGGTATCAGAACCCCATTTTGAAGTATTCGAAGAATTCAAACAGGCATCCTATGCCAGACGGTATGAACTGTTCTGTGAACGTCTGGTTCGTGAAAGATTGTATGATGCAACCTGTTTGCTGTTATCTGACAGGGATAATGGGTTGCAGGGTGGATACTCAGAACCGAATAAGGAAATCAACTTCAAGAACTTTGCAACATCACTGAGTGCCCATGCAATGGCTTATGCCAAGATGCGTGAAGGTTAGTCCATTCTGTTCACTGGTCAAACAGTTCAGAACTGAAGGTCTTCTTCTGATGTTCGAATGACCATATCCGGTCAAGTTCTTTCCGGGCATCTTCGCTGTCAATCGTCCCTTCCCCGAAGTCATCTCGGCGCGGTACAAGTTGACGAAGATGTCTACCAAGAAAACTAAGCACACTCCGAGGTCAACGTATTGCAGAACTCGGCGTGTTTCAGGGTCGAAGTCTCCGAAGCTCTCTGCCACGAGAGCAGCGAGCACGTAGACGCTCAGCACGACAAGTGTCAGTTGGTAGAGCGGCGTGCCAGGTTCGCGCATATTGGCTTGTCTAGTCGTCTTCAAGCCCTCCGAAGATTTCAACCCCCGATCGCGCCACTTAAGAAACAGACGGCAGATTAGGAGGCGGTCGCTCTATCCTACTGACGCTACCGGGGCGTTCGGCCGATCATAGCAGCCCGATGGACCTCTAGCGATGTCAGACTAACTGGCCCGCGCAACGGTGTGGCGCCGCCGCAGCAGCTAGTTTGCGTAGCACCCGGTCTTCGCGGCGTTTAAGCCCCGGCATATAAGGGGCCCGCCGTAGCAGCATCCGGGTCAACTCGAGCGCCCGTGGCAACTGCTTGAGCTGATGCTCGTAGAGTTTGGCCAACTGCTCCGCCGCTACCGCATGACCCTGCTCCGCCAGGGTGGTCAAAGCCGCTTCAGCATGGAACCACGCGCCGGCACGCTTGGCCAATCTGGCCAGCTCCAGGGTATCAGTATCATCGAGTTGTACGCGAAAACGGCGAAGAGCCGCATAGAGTTCACCCTCGTCCACACGGTCCCGTAAAACCGCCGCAACACGCGCGCCGTAGGTGCCCGGATCGGCATAAACCCGCGCCAACGGTGCCAGCAGCGCGGCCAGGCCCAGCACATCGTCACGGTTGTGACGCACCACAGCACGCATGCCGGAGCCATCGCCATAGCGCATCCAATTAAACCACTGAATAGGAACTTCAGCGCCAGGCAGATCATCCGCGCGCACCCGGGACAGCAACTTTTGCTCCGCCCGTTGAAGCTTGCAATCGGGCCAACGGCCGGCAAAAGCCCGGCGAACCCTAGGCAGTAAATCCAGATGCGTTGTTTCACAGAACCTTAGCGGTAACCCGGCCAGCCTGAAGCGGGTCTCTAGCAACGGCAGATCGTAGCTAGCACCGTTGTAGCTCACTATTGCATCGCAGCGTTGCAAGACTTCAGCCAATGCTTCTAGTGCGGCCTGCTCGCCCTGAAAACGCGTCAAAACCCACTGATGCAGTCGCAGTTCACGGGCCGCGAGTTCTAAAGCACCTATCACGAACGCTACGGTGCCGGTGCCGCCGGCCAGGCCGGTGGTTTCTGTATCGATCACTACCAGCCGTCGGGGCATGCGGGCCGCGCCCAACAGATAGGCCACTGCGCCAAGAGCTGCCTCATCGATCACAGCTTGCCCGACCGATACCGGTTGAGGCAGGTGGTGTGCCGCATAGATAACCCCCGCAGCAACGAGTCGGCCTTCCAATTGGTGGCACAATTGCGCCGCCGACATCCTGGCGCCTGCCGGAGAACGTTTTCTAGTGATTGCGAACTGTTGGAGCCGCGCCGATACTGTTCTGCGCTCGTCCATACCGGTAAAGAGCTCGGTGTTCTTAGTAGCGGCCATACCGGATTCTTCTCGCAGTGCCCGCAACCGGCTGAGTTTCCCAGTCATTGCAGCGCGCCTGCCCTGCCATCTGGCGCCCTATTCTCCAAAGCCTTATCAACGCTCGCCTTATCAACACTTCGCTCAATGCCTTGGGTTTTGCCAAGTACCGACAATACGCCTAGAGCGGCTTGCTTTAGCGATACGTACCGGTGCTCATCGCTTTGCAGCACCGGACCAACGCACGCGGGACAGCCGATAGGACATTCACAGGCCGACACCAGCTCCTGCGCCCGTGCAACCAGCTCGGTCCGTTGCTCATACAGTGGCGTCGACAAGCCCATGCCGCCGGGAAAATTGTCATAGAGGAATAGGGCCGGTTCAAAACGCTGCCGGGATTCCGGTGCGTTGTCATGCGCTGGCCATTGTTCCTGTCCCGTACCGATGCAGCGGCCTAGATCCGCAAGCTCCGCCATGGACAACAGCGCAGCGACGTGATGAAGCGCGTAAGCAGCGCCTTGCAATCCATCCAGCGCCACATTTTGCTCAGGGAACAACCCGCTCAATACAGACGGTGCTAGACGCCACCACAACGCCGTGGAATGCATCTCGCAATCAGGCAGATCAATTTCGCCGTAGCCGATAGTCTCATGCGTGTAGTACCTGATCTTTTTATAACCCTTAACCCGGCAGACCACGTGGACCTCACCGTGGGCACACTCCGTGCGCGCTCCTGCATCTGTGTCAAACCGCTCCAGAATTTTTAGGCGCGTGTAGTCAATAGCCTCGGTGTAATAGCCGGCCCGGGTCTTGCGTACAAAAGCCTTACGTCCCTCCCAATCCAGCTTCTCGACTTGCCAAGGCGCTGCTTGAATCAGATAAATAGCCCCTTCGTACAACGTCTTGGCGGCGCCGGCATAGTCCACTTCGGCGATAACGTTGCGTTGACCGTCCGTCACGTCGATGACGATGAAGTTGCCATTGGCGACGCTGCGCAAATTGACCGTATTAGCCGGATAGCTTTCCGCCATCCAATGCCACCGGTCACCTTCCAGGTGGAGGACCTCCTCTTCTTGCAGATAAGCGAGATAGTCATCCGGTGCCACCGGCCCAAACAGTTCTCCGCGTTTGAACGGTAACTCGAAAGCGGCGCAACGGATGTGGTCCAACACAATCAAATCCTGATCCGGCGCCACCCGTGCCTGTTCGGGCGGTGCATTCACGAAGAACTCAGGATGCCGGACCACGAATTGGTCGAGGGGGTCGCTGCTGGCGACCAACACCCCCAGCGCCCGGCGCTGGCGCCGCCCTACCCGGCCCAACCGTTGCCACGTAGCGGCAATCGTTCCGGGGTAGCCGTTGAGAATGCATACGTCCAGCGCACCGATATCCACACCCAACTCGAGCGCGGATGTGGTTACTACACAATCCACCTCGCCCGCGCGTAAGCTGCGCTCGGTCTTGCGCCGCTCGGCTGGCAGATGGCCGCCGCGGTACGCCCTCACACGGGCCGGTTTACGCTGATCGGTGTCAAATGCATCTTTCAAGTACTTGGTCAGCACTTCCACCATCGTGCGAGACCTGGCGAATACGATACTGCGGGCGCCATTGCTGACAGCCTGGCGGCTGATGCGGGCCGATTGCGAGCGGGCAGAAGCGCGTAATCCCAACTCCGGGTTGACCACCGGTGGATTCCAAAAAAGCACATCCCGCGGACCCTGCGGAGCACCACTCTCGGTTAGAGCCACCACCTCCTGCCCCGTGAGCACACCAGCATGTTGCGCCGGATTACCGATAGTCGCGCTACACAGAATGAATTGTGGGGTGGATCCGTAGAACGCGGCGATCCGCCGTAAACGGCGAATAACATTGGCCACGTGCGCACCGAAACAACCGCGATAAATATGCGCTTCGTCGATCACCACGTAGCGCAATGACTCGAACAACCGCGCCCAGCGCGTGTGATGCGGCAAAATGCCCTGGTGCACCATATCCGGGTTGCTGACGACGACATCACCGCGCTTGCGCACGGCAATGCGCGCATCGCTGGGCGTATCGCCGTCATAGGTATAAACCCGCATACCGAGATCGCCGAGCCGGTTCAACTCGAGCAACTCCGTCACTTGGTCTTGGGAGAGCGCTTTGGTGGGAAACAGATACAGCGCCTTGGCGCTCTCCATACGCACGGCATGGATAACAGGAAGGTTGTAGCAGAGCGATTTACCGGATGCAGTCGGGGTCACTACGACTAGATTCCGGCCTCTTTGCAACACATCCAGCGCTTGACGCTGATGACTGTAAAGCCGGGTAATGCCACGTTCTGCTAATGCTTGCACCAGTGCGTTGTCCAAATAACCGGGTAGATCAGCGTACTGCCCCGGCTTAGCCGGGATCTCCAGCTTGCCGGTGATGCAGCCACGCTCGGAGCGTTGAAGCGCGGCGATGGTTTTCTCGACCGGGCCGATCTGAGAAGTAGAAGCTGAGGGGATCATAGATGTGTTCTCTGTTGGTTCTCCTCATAGAATAGAGAACCAACAGAGAACACGCAACAGCGATATGGCGCTACAATGCGTGGCAAAAGAGAAAAAGATGGAGTCCCACAGCAGTATGCCAACCGACTACAAGGCGGCCCTAGGTGAGTTTCAACGGTTCGCCGAGCAAGACGATCCCAATGCGCAATATCAGCTAGGTGTGCTCTATGGGCTAGGTTTAGGGAGCTAGCAAGACTACGCGGCAGCGCTTTACTGCTACCAGCGCTCAGCCAAGGCGGGTAACCCCCGCGCGCAGTGCAATCTTGGGTGGATGTACGGCACCGGACGTGGTGTGCCGCAAGATTTCGTGCGCGCTCTAGCCTGGTACAGCGTAGCGGCTGCCTGCGGCGAGGACACGGCGCGAAAAAATAGAGATCTGCTCAACAGCAAAATGACCCCATCCCAGGTGGAGTGTGCTCAAGCTCTCGCTTACGAGTTCACCTCCAACGCTCAGCGCACAGACTAACGGGCGCCTGCTAAAAATAGTCATTGTTTCGTGAGTGCAAGGAAGCACCGCGCGCACAACCGCAGTGTATAGGTCATACCTGAGGATTCGAGCACGGAGCTGACGCCGCAATCGCGGAAAAAGTGCATTTTTAGCAGGTGCCCTAACCTACAGCCTCTCCAGGGATATATGTGCCCATCAATGAGATATCTGTGAGATAGACGGTACCATCATCATGTATTTCAATCATAAGGTGCTTGCGTGAAACAGAGCGATAGCGAGCACTCAAAACGGCGCCGCAAGAGCTTGCACGCCCCACCACAGCATGATTACCCGGCAACCGGATATCGCCGCCGGTATCGTCGATCAGCAAGAAGTTGTGGGAACCTGACACCAACGTGAAATCGTGATTGGCCAAGCGTAACACCGGCGATTGGCGCGGACCGAAATCGACTCGCACCGGCTCATTTTCAGGCAAGCGTTCCATGGCTGCCCAGATGTGTGCATCACCCTACAGTTGGCGCAGATCGAATAGCAATCGCTGCGCCATCTCATCGTCCCGTGCGGGGACCACGGCTAACTGGCCGCCGGCTCTGTCATTACGGTGAGCATTGAATCGCCCGCGGGCCACACCTTCCAAACATTGATGCAACCCCCGCAGATATTGCCGGTAACGCTCTACAGCAACGAAGCTGAAGCTCTCCCGGCCCTTGGCGATACGGTCAACGGCCAACAGAACCCGATCCCAGCCCTGATCGGGCTCCACATTACGCCCAGCGGTCTGGACTTGACGGCCTACCATCCAGGCGGCGGCCAGTTTATCTAGCTCTCGTTCTTGCTCCTCGACGGTGTTTTTGGCGAAAAGTAAAGCGTTGTCGTCCAGCGTCACTATCTGGGTCACTTTTCAGGCGAAGGGACTACCCTTCCCTGTAACAGCGCGTCAAACTCGTCGGCGGAGCAGCATTCGCAGACCCGATTGTCCAGCACCAGCCTGAGCACCACCACATGAGACTTTCCGAGCATTTATCGTTGCCGCAAACTGTACGCTTACTCTTTATTGTAGGAGCGCACGTGACCCTTGGCGACGAATAAAACCCGCAACCAGCACAGCCGTAAAAGATTCCTCTTGAGTCTGGTTTTGGCCGCTAGCGGTGTCTTTTCGCATCTAGCGCCCGCCGACTTGAACAAGGGGATAACGGCTTATCGCAACGGCGACTTCGAGGTTGCGTACGCTGAGTTCCTGGGCGCAGCCGTCACCGGCGACACCAAGGCTCAATACATGCTGGGATCTATGCATGAAGATGGCCTTGGCGTGAACCGAGACGACAGTGCCGCGGCGCGCTGGTATAAGCGTGCCGCCACCCATGACCCACCTGAGCCGGAGGCACAGTTGGCGCTCGCCTATCTGTACTTAGAGGGCCGCGGGATCGGTGTTGATGCCGAACGGGCAGCGACCCTATTTAAGGCCGCGGCAACCTCGCGCAAACCTCAACCGGAGGCGATGAATGCCATCGGCGCTCTATATGCCCGCGGCCGAGGGGTGGAACGCTCGGTCACCGAAGCCATTAAGTGGTATAGGCGTGCCGCGCACCTGGGTCATGCTGACGGTATGTACAATCTCGCCACTGCTTACCACCGAGGCCAAGGGATCACCGCCTCGGTATCTCAAGCGCTTACATGGTACCGCCGCGCCGCGCTGAAATGGCATGTTCCATCTCAGATCAACCTCGCCTATATCTACGCCCAAGGCTATAGCGGTGATGGTCGGGAAGTGAAAGTCAATTATGTCAAAGCCTATGCGTGGTTGCGCTTGGCAGCGGCAACAGGCAACAACACAGCCGAGGAAAACCTTGAGATACTGAAAAATCGTATGACCGATCAGGAGCGTGCCAAGGGAAACCAACACCTTGAGGCGCTCACAAAAGAGTTGCCTCTTCGTCAGGGCGCGAGTAGGAATGAACGATAGGGCACCTGCTAAAAATGTACTTTTTCCGCGATTGCGGCGTCAGCTCCGTGCTCGAATCCTCAGGTATCACCTATACACTGCGGTTCTGCGCGCGGTGCTTCCTTGCACTCACGAAAAAATGACTATTTTTAGCGGCGCCCGATGGAACATGAGTAGCGATAGCCCGCCCACTTTAGCGGAAAAATTCTCCGGCGCATTACAGTACATCTATCCTAAGCGGGCGTTGTCGGCCCTGATGTTCGCCGCCTGCCGTATACGCTTCGAGCCCTGGAAAAACTGGCAGATCCGATGGTTTATACGGCGCTACGGCATCGATATGAATGAGGCACTGGAGCCCGATCCGTTGGCTTATAGAGAGTTCAATACCTTCTTCATCCGCCCGCTACGCCCTGAAGTGCGTCCTATAGACGGCAGAGCAGACACTGTGGCGGCGCCGGCGGATGGCCACATCTTGGAATTCGGTGACATTCATGATGGCCAATTCTTGCAAGTCAAAGGTCATCACCTGAGCGTGGAACTTTTACTGGGTGGTCCTTCCCAATGGTCGGCGCCATTTATTAACGGTCAATTCGTAACCGTCTATCTCTCTCCGCGCGACTATCATCGAGTTCACATGCCGCTAGGCGGCGAACTCAAAGCGATGGCCTACATACCAGGCGAACTCTTCAGCGTCAGTGTTGCATGCACTAAAACCATATCCGGACTGTTCACCCGCAACGAGCGTGCTGTGTCTTTCTTCGACACAGCAATTGGCCCTATGGCAGTTGTTTTGGTAGGCGCTGTATTCGTGGGAAGCATTGAGACCCTGTGGGCAGGCATGGTTCACGGCCGCCGCGATGAGGTGTCGTGGTGGCAATACTCGAGCGGCCACGCTATAACCATTGCCAAAGGATTGGAAATGGGCCGTTTCAATATGGGCTCAACAGCGATTGCCGTATTCCCCGAAGATACCATCGAATGGAGCACGCACCTAAGGCCCGGTCAAGCCGTGCGCATGGGCGAAACACTAGGGTGTTTTTGCAAACCGTGGTGTTGAGCGGCCCCTGTATTAATCGGCACTGATGTTGATATAAGTCGGCGCGTTGTTAACTGGCAAATGCCTGACGGCATATCACCAAAAGCCCACTCGGCACCACACCTAGGCCGATGATAAACAAGCCGTTTAGTCCCATCAGCACCCGCACCCCTCGACTGTCTTCTATGGCCGCCTCATCCGTAGCCGGCTCGAAGTAGACCATCCTCGCGACCCGCAGGTAATAGAACAGGCCGATAATGGAGAACACCACGGCGACGATGGCCAGCCAAACCATGCCATCGGCCACTACCTCCCTCAACACATTCCATTTGGCCCAAAAACCTAGAAACGGCGGCACACCCGCCATGGACAACATGATGACAAGGGTCATAAAAGCGTAAAGAGGATGACGCGCATTGAGGCCGGCGAAACTCTCGATTTCTTCCGCTTCCACGCCCTTACGGCTGAGGATCACCACCAGTCCGAACGCACCTAACGCCATCACCGCATAGACGATGGAATAGAATAACGCCGCTGCATAAGACTCGGCTGTCCCCGGAATCACCCCTAGAAACAAAAAGCCCACATGCGCGATAGTCGAGTACGCCAACATCCGTTTGATATTGGTCTGCGCTATGGCCACTACGTTGCCGATCGCCATCGACAAAACCGCCATGATGATCAGCATGTCCTGCCAATGTTGATGCACACCGCCAAGGCCCTCAGCCAACAGCCGGATGAGCATGGCAAAACCGGCGAGCTTAGGCGCTGTCGCGATAAACAAAGTGACACTGGACGGTGCCCCTTGATAAACATCGGGGATCCACATATGAAATGGAACCGCACCTAGCTTGAACGCGATACCGACGACGACGAACACTGTACCCAGAATAAGCACTTTGTCGGTGCTTTTGACGCTTTTTATCACCTCCGCGATACCGTCTATATTGAGCGTACCGGTGGCGCCAAAAAGCATCGACATGCCATACAGCAACATACCAGAGGCGAGCGCGCCCAGGACGAAATACTTCATCGCCGCCTCAGATGCCACCGATGAATCCCGCTGCAACGCCACCATCGCGTACAAGGACAAGGACAGCAACTCCAACCCTAGATAGATAGTCAGCAAGCTGGCGGCGGACACCAAAATAAGCATGCCGAGCACGGCGAACAGACCGAGCAGATAGTATTCGCCTTTAGCCAAATTCCTGTCCACGAGATATTTGCGCGAGTACGCAAACACGAAGAACGCCATGGCTAAAACGGTTAGCTTCAACACCATTGCCAAGGTGTCGAGTTTAAAGCTGCCAGAGAACGTTATTCCGGGGGTGGCGTAGGCTTCGATTAGATAATACCCAGTCACCACCAAGGAGATCTGGCTCAGCCAGTAAGTCCACTCGCGCTTTTCCGGCGGCAATAGAACATCCACGACCAGTACGGTGCAAGCCAGCACCAGTAGTGCGATTTCCGCGCTGGCAGGTGCAAAGTCAGGCACGACAAGGGTTGAAGTCACGACTCGGTGCCCCCGGTTACTGCAATTTACGTGTGATGTGTTCCAACAGGTTTTGCACCGATGGTTCCATCACTTCGAGCAAGGGGGCCGGCCAGAGGCCGAATAACAACACTGCGACGGCTAGCGCCCCCAAAATGAATTTCTCCCGGCCGCTCACGTCGCTCAGCCGGGCGACATCGTCATTAGCGATTGCGCCGAACACCACCCGCTTGTACATCCAAAGTGTATAAGCAGCGCCTAGAATCAAAGTTAGAGCGGCGGCGAAAGCGAGCCAAAAATTCGCCTGGAACGCACTTAAGATCACCATGAACTCGCCTACGAATCCCGAAGTGCCCGGCAGCCCGGAATTGGCCAGTGCGAACAGCATCATAAAAGCCGCGAATACCGGCATGGTGTTGGCGACACCGCCATAATCACTGATCATGCGGCTGTGCACGCGGTCGTACATAACGCCCACACACAAGAACAAAGCACCCGATATGAAGCCGTGGGAAATCATCTGGACCATGGCGCCTTGCACACCGAGCGCAGCGCCGTCGTTTCCACCAGGCACGGCCAATATGGCAAAGATCACGAAGAAACCTAGGGTTACGAATCCCATATGAGAGACGGACGAATATGCGATCAGTTTCTTCATATCGGGCTGTACTAACGCGACGAAGCCAATGTAGACGATGGCCACCAGCGACAAAGCGATCATCAACCAGTCAAGTTCGCTGCTGGCCCCGGTGGTAATAGGCAAGCTAAATCGAATCAAGCCATAGCCGCCCAGTTTCAACATGACGGCGGCGAGTACAACAGAGCCCCCGGTTGGCGCCTCCACATGAGCATCCGGTAGCCAAGTGTGCACCGGCCACATGGGAACCTTAACGGCAAACGCGAGAAGAAATGCCAAAAAGATGAAGATCTGCGCTATTGAACCGAGTTCCAGTTGATGCAGGGCTAAGATCTCGAACGTACCGCCCTCAATGTACATATAAATGAACGCCACCAACATGAACACGGATCCGAGGAAGGTATATAAGAAGAACTTGATCGTGGCGTATACGCGTCGCGGCCCACCCCACACACCGATAATGATGAACATCGGGATGAGAATTGCTTCCCAGAACACGTAAAACAGCATCGCGTCCAAAGCGGCAAACGCCCCGATCATCAGACCTTCTTGAATCAGCAAAGCAGCCATGTATTGGTGTGTGCGGGTTTCTATCACTTCCCACCCCGCCAACACGACCAACACCGTGGTAAATGTAGTCAGCAAGATAAGCGGCATGGAAAAGCCATCTACACCGAGGTGGTAATAGATGTCGAATGGCTCAATCCACGCCACTTTCTCGACAAACTGCATCTCGGGAGTACCCAGTGTGAACTCCGAATAAAGCGCAATTGATGCGAGGAACGTCATCACCGCAACGATGGCAGCCAGCATACGGGCCGTGGCCCTGCTCTCATTGCCCGCCAGCGACACCAATACGCCGCCGGCAATGGGCAGCCAGATGAGCAGGCTCAATAAAAATTCATTCAGGAACATGCCGGCTCTAGCCCCTTTGCCGCATTCGAGGTTCGGTCACACACGAGGTTCTTGTGTTATTCAAGGGCACCTCTAAAAATAGTCATTTTTTCGTGAGTGCAAGGAAGCACCGCGCGCGCAACCGCAGTGTATAGGTCATACATGAGGATTCGAGCACGGCGCTGACGCCGCAATCGCGGAAAAAGTGCATTTTCAGAGGTGCCCTCAAGATTAGCCCCCATGGACTATCCAGAGCAGGAAGATCAATAAACCGAATATCATGGCAAAGGCGTAACTGGACAGCACGCCTGTTTGCAATCCACGAAGCACCGCGGAAATATGGCCGACTAAACGGGCCGATCCATTAACGATAAAACCATCTATAAGTCCCGCGTCGGCCTTTTGCCAAAGTTGCTGTCCAAGTGCCCGCGCACCACCGGCGAAGAGGAAATCGTTAAAGCGGTCGAAACCGTATTTCTCTTCTAGAACGGTGTGCACCCAACGAAACCGCTCAGCGATTTGCCCGGGAATATGGGGCGCAATTATGTAGAGTAGCCAGGCCACTATGAATCCGGCCAACGCCAGATAAAAAGGTGGTGAGGCAACACAATGCAGAGCAAACGACAGCGCATCGCCGTACTGCGCGGCAAATATCGCGTTAGGCTCGCGGCCATCGGATACATAGATGGAGCGGCCGAACATCCCTTCGCTCTCCACCAGCATCGGCCCGGCAAACGCGGCACCGATCATTATCGAAGGAATCGCCAGTATGACTAGCGGAACGGTGACTACCGCCGGGCTCTCGTGCAGGTGCTCACGGGTATGCGCATCCATCCGCGGGGCGCCATGAAAGACCATAAAATAGAGCCTAAAGCTATACAGCGATGTGATAAAAACGCCGCTTAATAGACAAAGGTACGCATAATCCGTACCGAATACCTGCGCATCTTGTACCGCTAAAATAATGGCATCCTTGGAGTAATAACCAGCAAAACCCGGGAAACCGATCAGGGCCAGGGTGCCGATCAACAAAGTTATCCAAGTGACCGGCATCATTTTGCGCAAACCTCCCATCTCGCGCATGTCTTGTTTGTGATGCATGCCGATGATCACTGATCCTGCCGCCAAAAACAGTAGCGCCTTGAAGAATGCGTGGGTACCCAGGTGGAAGATGGCGGCGCCGTAAGCCGAGGCACCCAAGGCTGCTGTCATATAACCGAGCTGCGACAACGTGGAATACGCCACCACGCGCTTGATGTCGTTTTGCACCAAGCCGAGCAAACCCATAAAGAACGCGGTCGTTGCGCCGATGATAAGAACAAAACTCAAAGCAGCATCGGACAGTTCGAACAACGGCGACATTCTCGCCACCATGAAAATGCCAGCGGTGACCATGGTGGCGGCATGGATCAGCGCCGAGATCGGCGTCGGGCCTTCCATCGAATCGGGTAACCACACATGCAACGGCACCTGCGCCGACTTACCCATGGCGCCGATAAACAGTAAGATGCAAATCACCGTTATCAAACCCCAAGGCTCATCGCCCAAGATAGTGATCTGCGTGTAAATGAGATCGGGTGCCTTGGCAAAAACAGTGGCGTAGTGCAGCGAGTCGAAGTACATCATGATCGCGGCAATACCGAGCAGAAAACCGAAATCGCCCACCCGGTTTACTAGAAATGCTTTTAAATTAGCGTATATCGCCGTATCACGCTTGAACCAAAAGCCGATGAGCAGATACGAAACCACGCCAACCGCTTCCCAGCCGAAAAAAAGCTGTAGGAAGTTATTGGACATCACCAACATCAGCATCGAGAAGGTAAATAGTGAGATATAGCTGAAGAATCGCTGATAACCGTCGTCCCCGGCCATATAGCCAATGGTGTAGATGTGCACCATCAGTGACACGAAGGTAACGACCAACATCATAATGGCCGTCAGCTCATCGATCAGAAAACCTATTTGCAACTCGATGCCGCCTACAACGCCCCAGGTATAAAGCGTCGCATCCAGTGATTCGCTGCCGCTGATGACGCGGCTGAAGATCCCCAGCGAGAAAAACGCGGCGATGGCGACACCGGCGATGGTGACACGATGAGCGTTAGCGCGGCCGATTTGGCGGCCGAATAAGCCGGCGATGATGGCACCCGCGAGCGGAAACAATACCGTCGCGGTTGCGAGCACGTGAAGGTTATTTGACACGGCCTCTAGCCCTTCATCGTGTTCAGATCGCTCACATTGATCGTCGAGCGGTTGCGGAATAGAACCACCAATATCGCCAGCCCTATGGCGGCCTCGGCAGCGGCAACGGTAAGAATAAAGAATACGAATACCTGGCCAGCCAATCCGGCCGGATCGGGCAGATAATGGGAAAACGCGATGAAATTGATGTTCACCGAGAGCAACATCAATTCAATGCACATCAGCAAAATAATGATGTTCTTACGATTGAGAATAATGCCTGCCATGCTCAAGCAAAACATGACCGCGCCTAGAACCAGATAATCCGACAATAGAATGATCATCGCGCCTCTCCGCTTGCCGGCTCCCGGTTTGCTGGCTCCTGCTTTGTCGGCTCCTGCTTTGTTGGCGCCGGCGCAGTCGTTCCTTCGGCAGGCATTTTCACCAAGCGCACCCGATCGCGCCGGCGCACCGCAACCTGGGCAGCGGGATCTTGCGACTTGGTGTTTTCACGGCGCCTCGAGGTCAACGAAATCGCTGCCACTATGGCGACCAGCAAGATAACCGAGGCGATCTCGAACGGATAAACATATTCGGTGTAGAGCACGGCGCCAAGTTCTTTGGTGTTGCTGTAATCGGCCTCATGGCGTGGCGGCGGCGGCATGGTGCCGGCGCCCATACGTTCCGGCCCGACTACGCTGGTGATAGATAACGCCACTGCCACAGCGACGATGGCACCGACGATCCAATAACGGAACATGCCTTCGCGCAATTGCGCTACGTTGATATCCAGCATCATGACCACGAAGAGGAAAAGCACCATGACGGCGCCCACATATACCAGTACCAAGGTAATGGCGAGGAACTCCGCTTCGAGTAATAGCCAAAGCGCGGAGCTTGAGAAAAAAGCCAACACTAAAAATAGTGCCGCGTGCACCGGGTTGCGGGCGGTTATCACCATCAAGCCGGCGAACACCAAAATAGCCGCAAACACCCAGAATACGATAAATTCGAACATATTCTCCCCTAATGAATTGGTGTGCGCACCGACGTATTCAAGATCACCATCCCGGTCTCACTAAAGAGCAGCTCTAACAATGCACTTGTTCCGCGATTGCGGCGTCAGCGCCGTGCTCGAATCCTCATGTATGACCTATACATATGACCTATACACTGCGGTTGTGCGCACGGTGCTTCCTTGCACTCACGAAAAAATGACTATTTTTAGCAGGTGCCCTAAAGGATCACCGGTATGGCGCATCGCTTGCCCGATCGGCGGCCAATTGCGCTTCCATCTTGTCCCCCACTGCCAACAACTTTTCCTTGGTCATAATAAGATCGCCACGCTGCTCGCCGTGGTACTCGTAAATGCGCGTCTCGACGATCGAATCCACCGGACACGACTCTTCGCAAAAACCGCAGAAGATACATTTAGTAAGGTCGATCTCGTATTTAGTGGTACGGCGTTGACCGTCTTCTCGCGGTTCCGCCTCTATGGTGATGGCAAGCGCTGGACATACTGCTTCGCACAGTTTGCAAGCAATGCAGCGCTCTTCACCATTGGGATAACGCCGCAGTGCATGCAATCCTCTAAAGCGTGGTGACTGAGGGGTTTTTTCCTCCGGATATTGCACGGTGAATTTGCGGCGGAATAAATAGCCCGCAGTGAGCTTCAAACCTTTTAACAATTCAGTTAGAAAAAAACTCTTGAAATAGTGCGTGATCGGTCTCATCAGTATCTATCCTCGCCCCTGAACCTCTCACCCCTAAACCCTTCAACCCTAAACCCTTCGACCCTGAGCACTGGCTTTAGTCAAACCACGGCGGCACTTCGCCGAGAATGAGACCGCCTGCCACCACTATCCAAATGATCGTGATCGGAATGAAAACCTTCCACCCTAGCCGCATGATCTGGTCGTAGCGATAGCGGGGGAATGTGGCGCGAAACCAAAGAAAACAAAACAGAAAAGCCAGTGTTTTGAGCACCAGCCAGTGAATACCCGAGCCAATCAGTGCGCCGAACACACTGCCGTTGAAGCTAGCTAGCCACTGCGTGCCCTCGAACGGTGACAACCAACCGCCCAAGAACATAATAGCGGTCAGCAAGGAGATGAGGATCATATTGGCGTACTCGGCCATGAAAAAGACCGCAAACGCCATGCCGGAATACTCTACGTGAAAGCCGGCGACGATTTCCGACTCGCCTTCCGCCACATCGAACGGCGCGCGATTGGTTTCCGCCACGCCAGAGATGAAATACACGATAAAAAGAGGCGCCAAGGGTAGCCAAAACCAATGCAACGGCCCGCCTGCTTGGGACATGACGATGGCCCCTAGATTGAGGCTGCCAGCGGCCATCAAGACACCCACCAGGGCAAAACCCATAGCGATTTCGTAGGCCACGATCTGCGCAGCCGAACGCATAGCCCCCAACAGCGCGTACTTGGAATTGGACGACCACCCGGCGATGATGACGCCGTATACCCCCAGCGATGTCATTGCCAATATATACAGTAGTCCGGCGTTGACGTCCGCCAACACCATGGTGCTATCAAAAGGAACCACCGCCCACGCCGCCAGAGCAGAGGCCAAGGAGATCACTGGCGCCATCAAGAAGAGCAGTTTATTAGCGCCCGCCGGAATGATGATCTCTTTGAACGCCAACTTCATGGCGTCGGCGATCGGCTGCAAGATGCCACCGAACAGCTTGCGTCCACCGAGATGGATACCGCCCACCCGGTTCGGACCCAAGCGCACCTGGATGTAGCCGATGACTTTACGCTCCGCCAGGGTGAGATAAGCCACCGCCCCCAACAACGGTGCCAGAATCAGGACGATGTAGAAGAGAATCTTCGCAACCGTCTCGACGTATTCAAGCAACAACGTATGCTCCTTCGCCCTGACTCACTACATCTGGGGCGACGTCTGCGGCTGCTTCCAGGCTGATGGGCGCCACTGCGCCATGCAACATGGCACTGGCGGCTAAACCGCTGGGCACCAGGGCACAGCCAAGCGCGATGCCATCATCCACTTCCAGAGGCAACGAGATGCTGACACCGTTTTGCCGCACCACCACGTTCTGCCCAGCAGCGCTTAAGCCTAAACGTTCAGCCTCCACCGGATGCAGCCGCACGCTGGCTGCCCGCCTGCCTTCAGGTGTGTTTTGCAGCGCGGTTGCCCGTCTGACCAGGGGATCGACCGCGTACATAGGTACATCGCCGCAGCGCCATAAACGTAGCTGCCCAGACTTCGGTGGCCCAGACTTCGGTAGCCCGGATTTCGGCGACTCGGGCCCCGGCGCCTCACCGTTATCCAACCGTGGGGTGACACTGGTGAGCGCTAGTCCTGTGAGCACCACGTTCTTACACTGCCTGCGCACTTCGTCGCGAATCGCATCACAGCGCATATAGTCGAAGCCATCCAGTTCCAGCAAGTTGCCGAGCACGCGCAATATTTTCCAGGCCGGCCGGGCTTCGCCGGGCGGGCTGAGGGCGGCGCTGTTGTACTGCCACTGGCCATCGGCATTGACCATGGTGCCGTCCGTCTCCGCGAATAACGCCATCGGCAAAAGCACATCGGAATACGCTTGCGCATTTTGCGTAGCGTACGCGCACATATTGATCACGCAATCGGCTCGGTTCAAAGCAGCCAAAGCCACCCCACCGTCCCAACAATCCAACTCGGGCTCTACCCCTAGCAACAGGTACGCTTTGCGTGAGCGTTCAAGCATAGTCCTGACATCGGCGCCGCGCCTATCCGCCTTGGCGCCACCCGGTCCCCGGTGCGGTAACATACCGGCCAGCGCAGCGCCGGCCTGATTGGCGCCCAGAGGCAACATACCTGCGCTGGCGCCCGCCAGTTGGCCGATGCGCGCCGCCAGTGTCCGCAATTCGGCGCTGTGGGGGTGGGCTGCGCCCATCGCGCCCAGCACCACCGCCGCTTTGTCAGCGTCGTGTAGCTCCTTGGCGACGGCCCGGTGCCAATCATCAGCCTCAACGACATTCACGCCATCGGCACACGCACCGGTCAGATCCACCAGGGCGGATATGATCGCGGCCAATTCCCGCCCCCAAGCGGCAGGCGACACCACGCGGCCGGGAAACACTTCGACGTTGTTAGCGTAATCGACCGCATTGAGCTGGCGGATAGTGGCGCCTTTCGCTGCCGCTTTTCTCAAACGATGATTGACAAGAGGCACTTCCTTGCGTACATCACAGCCGACCAACAAAACAGCGTTGACGCCCTCCATCTCGGCCAGCGGTCTTCCCAGGGACCAAAACGGCGGTGCCTCATCCTGATCACGCACATCGCCTTCGCGCAGGCGGTGGTCCAAGCTGTTGATACCCAAGGCCCGGGCGATCTTTTGCAACAGATAATGCTCTTCAACGGTGGCATTGGGAGAAGCCAGCACCCCAATCTCATCGGCACCATGGGTGTCGAGCACCGAGCGCAGTTTCTCCACCACCGCGTTGAGCGCATCGTCCCAGTCGATATCACGCCACTGGACATCACGCCCCTCACCGCCGGTTTTGATACGCGGCGTATGCAAGCGATCAGCGCTGTAGAGCCCCTCGTAGCTGAAACGGTCGCGATCCGAAATCCAGCTCTCGTTGATGTCATCGTTACGCCGCGGTACCACCCGCATCACTTGGCGGCGGGCGATGTGCACAAACAGATTCGATCCCACCGGATCATGGGGAGCAACCGATTCGCGGGCCTGCATCTCCCACGCACGCGCGCGAAAACGGAATGGCTTCGACGTAAGCGCTCCCACTGGGCACACGTCTATCACGTTACCCGACAGCTCGGATTCAATGGCTTTTTCGATATAAGTGCCTATCTCCAGGTGCTCACCACGCCCGGTGGCGCCCAGCTCCGGCATACCGGCGATCTCCTCGCCGAAGCGCACGCAACGGGTGCAGTGAATACACCGGGTCATGTCGGTGGCGATAAGCGGCCCTAGATTTTTGTCTTTCACCACCCGCTTGCGCTCGGTGAAACGTGATATGCCGTCGCCATAACCCAGCGCCAAATCCTGCAGCTCGCACTCACCACCCTGATCGCAAATAGGACAATCGAGCGGATGGTTGATCAGCAAAAACTCCATCACCGACTTTTGTGCTTGACGTGCATAAGCCGATCGGGTGGCAATCTTCATACCGTCCATGACTGGCGTGGCGCAGGCGGGCAACGGTTTAGATGCACGCTCCACTTCCACTAAGCACATGCGGCAATTCGCCGCGATGGACAGCTTCTCGTGGTAACAGAAGCGAGGAATGAAAAGCCCTTCCCGATCGGCCACATGGATGATCATCTCACCCTGCTTTGCCGGCACGCTGCGGCCGTCAATCTCTATTTGAAAATCGCCTTCACTCATCTGCGAAGCCCTTCAGGCAGCACTATTCGGCCGCTTGTGCGCCAATGTCTCGACTACCGATGTTTTGATTGCCGATGTTTTGATTGCCGATGTTTTGATTGTCAGTATTCTGGACCTCGAGTAGCGAACGCCCGCCGTTTTCAATCATGAATTTGAATTCGTGGCCGTAACACTTTAAGAAACTCTGCACCGGCCAGGCAGCGGCATCGCCTAACGCACAGATAGTGCGGCCTTCGATGTTATTGGCCACGCTCATCAGCCGATCCAGATCCTCCGGCGTGCCCTTACCGTCCACAATGCGCACCAGCATTCTGTACAACCAGCCAGTTCCTTCGCGGCACGGTGTGCACTGACCACACGATTCCGCGTAATAAAACCTCGAAATGCGGCGCAGCATACGCACCATGCAGGTGGTCTCGTCCATGACCACCACTGCACCTGAACCCAACAACGACCCGGCCTGCTCGATGCTGTCGTAGTCCATATTGGTCTGCATCATCACCTCGCCCGGCACCACCGGGACCGACGAGCCTCCAGGGATCACGGCTTTGATGGTCCGGCCCTTCCAAATATCGCCCGCCATGTCTAGCAAAGTGGCAAAAGGCGTACCTAACCGTACCTCGAAATTGCCAGGGTTCTCCACGTGCCCGGACACCGAGAAGCATTTCATGCCGTGGCTATTCTCGACACCTAATGAGATAAACCAATCTGCGCCATTGCGTATCACCGCGGGCGCCGAGGCGATGGTTTCGGTGTTATTGACCGTAGTCGGCTTGCCGTACACGCCGTATTGAGCGGGGAATGGAGGCTTGAAACGGGGTTGTCCTTTCTTGCCCTCCAGCGATTCGATAAGCGCTGTTTCTTCACCGCAGATGTAAGCGCCGGCACCTAGGTGGCTGTAGAGGTTGACGCTGATATCCGATCCGAGCACGTTCTTACCCACATACCCGGCGTCATAAGCTTCTTTTAGCGCGCCTTCGAAACGTTCAAAAGGTTCGTCCATGAACTCGCCACGCATGTAGTTATAACCGACTGGCGCGTTCATCGCGTAGCAGGCGATCAGCATGCCCTCAACCAGGGCATGAGGATTAAAACGCAAGATGTCGCGATCTTTACAGGTACCCGGCTCACTCTCATCGGAGTTCACCACCAGGTACTTTTCACCGGGATCGTCTCGCGGCATGAAACCCCACTTTACGCCGGCGGGAAAACCGGCACCGCCACGGCCACGCACCCCGGCTTTTTTCATCTCGTCGATGATGGCATCGCGTGAAATACCCCCGCGTACGATGCGCTCCCAGGCTTCATAACCGCCCGTGCTTTTATAAGCCCCCATAGTCCAGGGACGGGCAAGGCCGAGCGTGCCGTATACAACGTAATCGGATCCACGGTGATCAGACACGGGGCTTACTCCAGTGCATCCAATAGCTCATCGATTCGCTCTGGCGTGAGGTGTTCGTGATAAACGTGATCCACCATCATCATGGGCGCCCCGCAACAGGCCGCTAAACACTCTTCTTCAGGTTTCAAGAAGATGCGGCCATCCTCGGTACTCTGGCCTACGCTTATGCCGAGTTTATTCTCGATGTATGCCACTAGCTCGTCGGCGCCACGGAGCATGCACGATATGTTGGTGCAAACAGACACACTATGCCGCCCCACCGGCTCGGTTTCGAACATGGAGTAGAAAGTGGCAGCCTCGTAGACCCAAATTTTCGGGATGCGTAAATAGTCGGCTACACCGTCCATTAACTCAGGGGTAAGATAACCCCGGTTTTCATGCTGGGCCGCCCGTAGAGCTGCGCACACGGCGGAGCGGCGTTGATTGGGCGGATACTTGGTCAGCCAGTGATCGATTGCTTCACGCACATGGGCGCGAAGGACGGATTCACCGGCGCTTGCTTCACTCATCGGTCCACTTCCCCGAAGACGATATCTTGCGTACCGATGACCGCGACCACGTCGGCGAGCATGTGCCCACGCACCATTTCATCCATCGCCGACATATGCACGAACCCTGGCGCCCGTATCTTCAGCCGGTAAGGCTTATTGGCGCCGTCGCAGATAAGGTAAATGCCGAATTCGCCCTTCGGCGCCTCCACCGCCTGATAGGTTTCGCCTTCGGCAATACACATGCCCTCGGTGAAGAGCTTGAAGTGATGGATGAGCGCTTCCATGTCCTCTTTCATCGCTTCCCGGCTGGGCGGCACCAGTTTCGGATCGTCCAACATAACCGGTCCAGGGTTCTCCCGCAGCCACTTCACGCATTGGCGCACGATGTTGTTCGACTGCCGCAGTTCTTCCATACGCACCAAGTAGCGGTCATAACAATCGCCGTTGACACCAACCGGGATATCAAAATCCATCTCGGCATAGACTTCATAAGGTTGTTTTTTGCGCAGGTCCCATTCAACCCCTGAACCGCGCAGCATGGCGCCGCTAAAACCAAGCTGCATGGCCCGCTCGGGCGAGACCACGCCGATACCGACCGTGCGTTGTTTCCAGATGCGGTTGTCGGTCAGAAGCGTTTCATACTCATCTACACAGGCCGGAAAGCGTTCGGTGAAGTCCCAGATGAAATCGAGCAAAGAGCCCTCTCGGTTGCGGTTCAGGTGTTCTAAATCGCTACGGCTATAGCGCGACGAAGACTCGAATTTAGGCATCTGCTCGGGCAGATCGCGATACACCCCACCCGGCCTATAATAGGTAGCGTGCATGCGCGTACCGGACACCGCCTCATAGCAGTCCATCAAGTCCTCGCGTTCGCGGAAGGCATACAGGAATACCGTCATAGCGCCTATATCGAGACCGTGGGCGCCAATCCACATTAGATGATTCAAGATACGGGTGATCTCATCGAACATGACACGGATGTATTGCGCCCGCGGCGGCGGTGCAATGCCGAGCAACTTCTCCATCGCCAACACATAAGCGTGCTCGTTACACATCATCGACACGTAATCGAGCCGATCCATATAACCGATGCTCTGATTGAACGGTTTGCTTTCCGCCAACTTCTCCGTTGCCCGATGCAACAATCCTATATGCGGATCCGCCCGCTCTATCACCTCCCCGTCCATCTCCAGCACCAGACGCAGCACCCCGTGCGCCGCCGGGTGTTGCGGGCCGAAGTTCATGGTGAAGTTACGGATCTCAGGCATCGTCTACCTCCCCATCGGCGGCTTCTTCCGCTATGGGAACCGCCTCTTGATGGTAGCGGGCGTCGTTGCGTATCACCCTAGGTACCAGCGTGCGGGGCTCAATGGATACCGGTTCGTAAACCACGCGCCCTTTAGACGGATCGTAACGGGTCTCCACATGTCCGCTGAGCGGGAAATCCTTGCGGAACGGATGCCCCACAAAACCGTAATCCGTCAGGATACGCCGCAGATCCGGATGGCCGGAGAATAAAATGCCGAATAGGTCGAAAGCTTCGCGCTCGAACCAGTTCGCCGATGCCCAAATATCCACCATGGACGGTACCATCGGTGGCTCACCCGGCGCCGGCACCCGCAGCCGTATGCGATGATTGTGGGTAATGGACAAGAGTTGATAAACCACGGCAAAACGCGGTCCGCAATGTTTGCTTGCGCCATGTTCGCCGCGCTCCACACCGCGGCTAAAACCGGTGCGGGTGGCCATATCACTGGTTTTCCAATCGGCCGCGCCGTAAGCGCTGTAATCGACGCCACAAAGGTCGATGAGCATCTCGCACCGGGTAGCCTCGTTATCGCGCAGCGACAAGGCCACCGCGGCGACATTCTCGGCACTGGTCTGTACAGTTACCTGATCGTCTCGATCGAGCACTTCGGCCAAACCCTCGGCGAGGCTGCCGCGAACAACAGCGGCAAGTGCGGCGGAAGATTCACTCATAGGAGCTACTCATAAGTGCAGATGTCTCTTAACTTAATGCGCCACACACTTAATGCGCTATGTATCAGGCGCCATGTATCCAGGCGCCATGTATCTGGCGCGTCGAATATCTAACGTGCGATAGTGCTGGTGCGCCGGATTTTGTTATGCAGTTGCAAAATCCCGTAAAGCAAAGCTTCCGCCGTGGGCGGACAGCCAGGCACGTATACGTCCACCGGCACGATCCGGTCACATCCGCGCACCACTGAGTAGGAATAGTGATAATAGCCCCCGCCATTGGCACAGGAGCCCATGGAAATAACCCACCGGGGCTCGGACATCTGGTCATATACCTTGCGCAGCGCAGGCGCCATCTTGTTGACCAAGGTGCCAGCCACGATCATGACATCGGACTGGCGGGGGCTCGGCCTGAACACCACGCCGAAGCGGTCCAAATCATAGCGCGAAGCGCCGGCATGCATCATTTCCACGGCACAGCACGCGAGACCAAAGGTCATAGGCCACATAGAACCGGTACGCGCCCAGTTGATGAGTTTGTCCGCTGTAGTGGTGACGAAGCCCTCCTCAAGAACACCCTCTATTCCCATTCCAGCGCTCCCTTCTTCCACTCGTAGATGAAGCCGATCACCAACACACCCAGAAAGATCATCATCGCCATGAAGCCGAACATACCGACCTCATCGAGTACGATGGCCCAGGGGAACAAGAAGGCGATCTCGAGATCGAAAATGATGAAGAGAATGGCGACCAGGTAGTAGCGTACGTCGAATTTCATGCGCGAATCTTCAAATGCTTCAAATCCGCATTCGTAAGGAGATAGCTTTTCTGCATCGCCGCGCCGCGGACCCATAACGAAACCCACGCTCAACATGACACACCCCAAGCCCACGCCGACGATGATGAAGATCAGCACTGGCAAATAGTTCTCGATCATGTTTATAGCTCCAAGTAACCCGCTCACCCTCCACCACCGCGAAGGGTCCTACGTTTTTACCACCGGCTCTGGCCACCGTTTTCAGCACACAGGTCATGGCGCATAGCGGATTTGCCATGTACCGGAAACCGGCGAAGAATCATCGTTCTAGGTAAAACTCAAGAACTCCACAAACCCAAGGGGTTCTACAAACTCAAGGGCTCTACGCAAAACACGCAGACATTGGTGCCGAAGGCCGGACTCGAACCGGCACGGGTCTCCCCACTACCCCCTCAAGATAGCGTGTCTACCAATTCCACCACTTCGGCGATCGTACAAGCCGGGCGATTATAGCCTGACCGCGCCGATCTCGCGCTATTGCTGCCCCGTTCCCTCACTAGCAGACCCCGCACTAGCAGGCGATTCGGACGGCGAGGATTCCGACGGCGATGAGGGCGTATCGGAACTCGCTTGGCTAGCCGTTGGACTCACGGGTTTGTCGCTGCCCTCATCAGCCCTTTGCTCTGTTTGCAGCACGCTGCTCCCATCAAGGACGCTGTTGCGTTCAACGTTCCTAGAGCCCAGATGAGCAAGCGTCAAACTCAAAATGAAAAACACAGTGGCCAATATGGCCGTGGTGCGCGACAAGAAGTTACCGGCGCCGGAAGCCCCGAAGACAGAACCGGCGCCGCCGGCGCCGAAGGCCGCTCCCGCGTCCGCGCCTTTACCCTGTTGCAGCATAACCAGAACAATGATCATCACCGCAACCAATACGAGGGCCGCCGTCAATATATTGACCAGCATCTATCGATTACTCCCAGCACGGCAGATGGCCGCGAATTCATCCGCTTTAAGAGAGGCGCCGCCGATGAGACCGCCATCGATATCGGGCGCACTAAAGAGTTCGGCGGCATTATCCGCTTTCACGCTGCCACCATAGAGAATGCGAAGACCGCTGGCCACGGCCATATCGCGGGATGCCACCAATTGCCTTATCCGAGCGTGAACTTCCTGCGCCTGTGCCGGCGTCGCTGTCTCGCCCGTGCCGATGGCCCACACCGGTTCATAGGCGATTATAGCGCTGCTTAACGCCGCCACGCCGAGTTCGTTCAAGAGTGCCCGAATCTGACGCTCGATCACCACTTGCGTGGTACCACTCTGACGCTCTTGCAGTGTTTCTCCCACACACAAAATAGGCGTCAGATCGTGTGCTTGCGCCGCTTTGAATTTGGCCACCACGTGCCTATCGGCTTCCCCGTAAAGCGTACGCCGCTCGGAGTGGCCCACGATGACGTGGCTGCAACCCGCGTCGGCCAACATGGACGGTGCCAGTTCTCCAGTGAATGCACCCACCTCGTGCTCACTGACCGTCTGCGCGCCAAGTTGAATAAAACTGCTGCCCGGAACTCTATCGCCCAGAGCATTACTACCCTGGGTACTACCGCCAAGGGCCTCACGCGCTGTGGTCAATAAAATGGCGGGCGGACAGATGATGACCTCGCATGAAGGCCGACCATCGCCTCCCAGTTGATCGAGCAACGATGTTAGCAACGATCGGGTGAAGGCCTGATCGCCATTCATTTTCCAATTGCCCGCGACAACCTTAGTGCGCATGGTCAGCTGAGCTCATAGCAGTAAAAAACATGCCAGCATAATGAGTTCCGCACCGTCCTTCAATCACCTGGCCGCCGATGCCCCTGATGCTCCACCGCCTCCATGGCATCGGCCACCGACGCGGCCAGATGGTCCACCAGTGTTTCCACCTGGGCCTGGTCCTGGCCTTCCACCATCACCCGCACTACAGGTTCAGTGCCAGATGGACGCAACAATACCCGGCCCATCGTCCCTAATTCAGCCTCCGCCGCCCTGACTGCCGCAGCCACAGCAGGGATCACGGTGGGATCCATGCGTCTAGGCATACGCACATTTCGCAACAACTGCGGGTACTTCGACATACCGCCCTTCAAAGCACCTAGCGCTTTGCCAGTGCGGCGCATGGCAGCCAATACCTCCAAAGCCGCGACGATGCCATCCCCCGTGGACATGCGGTCCAGGCAAATGATGTGCCCGGATGTTTCACCGCCCAGCGTCCATCCTGCGCCGGTCATCGCCTCGAGCACATAACGGTCCCCTACTTTGGCGCGCTTCAAGGCGATGCCGCGCTCGCGCAGCACTTCCTCCAACCCGAGATTGGTCATCACCGTTCCCACCACGCCACCTTGCATAGTGCGCTGTTCGCAACGCGATTCAGCGATGATGAATAACACCTCATCGCCATCTAGAATTTCGCCTTCAGCGTCCACCAAGATCAGCCGGTCGCCGTCACCATCAAGGGCGATCCCTAGATCTGCATTCTCCGCGGCAACCCGCTCGCGTAACAATTCGGGCGCAGTGGCGCCGCAGCCGTCATTGATATTGAGACCATCCGGTTGGCAACCGATGGCAACCACGTCCGCGCCCAGTTCATCCAATACCGCCGGTGCGATGTGATAGGTTGCCCCATGGGCGCAGTCCACCACGATTTTAAGACCGCGCAGATCCATCCCGTAGGGAATGGTGCTCTTGCAAAATTCAATATAGCGGCCCGCCGCATCCTGCACCCGCTCGGCTTTACCGAGTGCCGCCGACGGTACGGTCTGCATCGGCAATGCCAAGGCGCGTTCGATCTCAAGTTCCACCGCATCAGGCAGCTTGGCACCGTCTCCCGAGAAAAATTTAATACCATTGTCTTCGTAAGGATTGTGCGAAGCACTGATGACGATGCCGGCATCGGCATGTAAGGTCTGGGTGAGGTAGGCGATCGCAGGCGTAGGCATCGGCCCAAGCAATCGTATGTCGATACCGGCCGAGATCAAACCGGCCTCCAGGGCCGACTCGAACATATACCCACTGATCCGCGTGTCCTTGCCGATCAGCACTTTGCCACTGCCTTTGCCGGACAGTACCCGGCCGGCGGCGAAGCCCAAGCGCATCACAAAATCTGGCGTTATAGGCGGTTCCCCGACTTTGCCCCGAATGCCGTCGGTACCGAAATAGGCCCGCTCTTGCGGCATGCTTCTCTCCCCCTAATGAGTGCAGCTAATGCCGGGCAGGCTGCATGGCTATGGCTTGCCACACTTTCAACGCATCGATAGTAGGCGCAACATCATGCACCCTGACAATAGCCGCGCCCGCCTGCGCCGCATGTAAGGCGGCGGCCACGCTGCCGTGCAGCCGCTGTTCCACTGTTCTGCCCGTCAACGTGCCTAACATGGATTTTCGCGACACGCCTGCCAAAACAGGAAATCCTCTAGCCACCAGTGCGGGCAGTGCGTGCAAAAGCGCCAGATTGTGCGCAAGGCTCTTGCCGAAGCCAATGCCCGGGTCCAGCACAATCTTGTTCGGCGAAAGCCCTTGCCCGATGCAATGCCGCGCGCGTTCTTCTAAAAAATCGAACACATCGGCAACGACGTTCACATAACGCGGATCGTGCTGCATGGAGGCCGGCTCACCTTGCATGTGCACTACACAAACCGGGACTCCCCGCTGGCAAAGCTCCGTCAACACATCCGGCGCTTGAGCAAAAGCCCTGATATCGTTAATGAGATCGGCACCAGCAGCAAGTCCGGCACGCATCACCCTACTTCTGCTGGTATCCAGGGAGATCATCGTATCCGATTCGTTGCGCAACGCCTCGATGGTGGGGATAACCCGATCGAACTCTTCACTTTCCGAAATGCTGGCGGCCCCTGGCCGGCTGGATTCGCCGCCGATATCGATGATATCCGCACCAGCAGCCAATAGGTGACGGGCGTGGTGCAAAGCCCGCTGCGGCCGGACATAGGCACCACCGTCGTAGAAAGAATCCGGTGTGATGTTGAGGATTCCCATCACCAGGGGACCACTGGGCGCCGCTCCCTCACCAAGCGGGAGAACTTGCCGCAGTTGCTGCTGCCAGCGCGGACGCGCTGGCAAGCATGAGAACGGTGTGCTCATCCGGATCCTTGTTCGATGGGATCCTTAGGGGCAACTCTAAGGGTATGGGGTCGTCAACTAGTGCTCGCTCGCCGGATCACCGATTTCGGAAGATTCGCCGGTATCTTCCTCGCCTTTAGGCGCAGTCCCATCACCGGAAGCGGGCGGGGTGTCATCGTGAGGCCAATCCTTGGGCTCGCGAATAGGGCGCCCATGCATAACATCGTCGATCTGATCGGCGTCTATGGTCTCGTACTTAATCAGCGCATCCGCCATGGCGTGTAGCTTGTCCATGTTTGACCGCAGGATTCCTTCCGCACACTGATAGTTCCTATCGATAATGCTGCGTACTTCCTCATCGATGATCCGCGCGGTTTCATCAGACATCTGCTTATGCTGCGTCACACTGTGTCCAAGGAATACCTCGCCCTCATCCTGGTTGTACTTGAGCGGCCCAAGCTTCTCCGAAAGTCCCCATTGCGTGACCATATTACGCGCCGTTTCCGTGGCCACTTTGATATCCTGGCTAGCGCCCGTAGTCACACCGTCAGCCCCAAGGATAAGGTCCTCGGCGATACGCCCACCGAACATCACCGCGATACGGCTCTCCAAATATTTGCGGCTATAGCTCAGCCGGTCTTGTTCCGGCAGGAACATAGTGACACCCAAAGCGCGCCCACGCGGGATAATCGTGACTTTATATACCGGATCATAGGATGGCACTTTCAGGCCTACGATGGCATGCCCTGCTTCGTGATAAGCGGTATTGCGCTTCTCATCCTCATCCATGACCATGGACTTGCGCTCGGCTCCCATCATGATTTTGTCTTTAGCTTTCTCCAAATGCTCCATACCGACTACGCGCCGGTTCGCGCGGGCGGCAAAGAGGGCTGCCTCGTTCACCAAATTAGCCAAATCAGCGCCGGAAAACCCGGGCGTGCCGCGTGCGATAACGGCCGGATCGGCATCCTTATCCAACGGCACTTTGCGCATATGCACTTTCACAATCTGCTCGCGGCCACGAACATCGGGCAGCGGCACTACCACCTGCCGATCAAAACGCCCTGGCCGCAAGAGCGCGGGGTCTAATACATCGGGCCGGTTGGTAGCGGCGATAACGATAACGCCCTCGTTACCTTCAAAACCGTCCATCTCCACCAGCAACTGATTGAGGGTCTGCTCGCGCTCATCGTGACCACCGCCCAGACCAGCGCCACGGTGACGCCCAACCGCGTCGATTTCATCGATAAAAATAATACACGGCGCGTGCTTCTTCGCTTGCTCGAACATGTCGCGCACCCGGGATGCGCCCACGCCGACGAACATTTCCACGAAATCGGAACCCGATATGGTAAAGAACGGCACCCGCGCTTCACCGGCGATGGCTTTCGCCAGCAGCGTTTTACCCGTGCCGGGCGCTCCCACCATCAACACCCCACGCGGGATCTTGCCGCCTAGTTTCTGGAATTTGCCTGGATCGCGGAGAAAATCGACTAGCTCGCCGACCTCGTCCTTGGCCTCTTCTACACCGGCCACATCAGCAAACGTTACCTTTACCTGATCTTCACCGAGCAGGCGCGCCCGGCTCTTACCAAAGGAAAGTGCGCCGCGGCCCCCACCGCCCCCTTGCATCTGGCGCATAAAGAAGATCCAAACGCCGATCAGCAACAGCATGGGGAACCAGGAGATGAAGATTTTCATCAACACGCTTTCCTGCTCCGGCGGACGCGCATCAATGGTCACGCCCTTGTCGAGCAAATCGCCGATCAGGGCTTTGTTGTCTGTTTCGGGGATATAGGTAACGTAGGTTTTTTTGTCGTCGCCACGCATCTTGGCGATAACAGTGGAGTCGTCAATGACGACCGACTCGACCCGTCCCTGCCGTACCGCTTGGTAAAACTTGGTGTAATCAAGCTTCTCGGGACGGGAGGGTTGACCGCCAAAGTTGTTGAACAAAGACATCAACACAAGGGCAATCACTACCCAGAGAATGAGTGTTTTTGGCATACCGTTCAATGCGCCGCCTCCTGTTCGTCTAGCCGACTGAGGCACCGCGAACACAAAATCATGCCTCGCCAAATCGTATATCGATTATACATTGCTCCCACAACCGCTAGTGTGATCGCACTTTGTCCGTCAATTCCGTGGCCGACTCCTCACACCGGCCTGCCCAATGATGTGGGCACGCGCTGCGCAAATTGCAAGTCGCACACAGGCTCCGGCTTCACTTAAGCCCACACCCGAGGAGATAAGTTTCCCTGGAGCGTGCGCGAGATGCAGCCGGTTTGCGCACCGCCACCTTCTTAAAGTAAGCCCGCAGATCGCGTACGAAGCCGTCGAATCCTTCGCCATGAAACACTTTGACTAAAAACGTACCCCGTTTAGCCAACGCCTCCCTCGCAAACGCCAAAGCCAACTCCGCCAACGCCATGCTGCGCACCTGATCCAAGTCCCGGGTACCGGAGAAATTCGGCGACATATCGCTCAGCACCACGTCCAGCGGCGCCCCATCCAACCGCTCCTCAAGATACTCCAACGTGGCATCTTCGCTGAAATCCCCCTGAATGACAGTGACCCCGGGCAGCGGTGCCATTTCCAATCTATCCAATGCGAACACCACACCTTTTGTGCCGATTTTTTGCGCGGCGTATTCAGACCAACCGCCCGGCGCGGCCCCTAGATCCACCACCCGCGCCCCAGGGCGCAAAATATGGTCGCGTTCATCTATATCCATAAGCTTATAAGCCGAACGGGCGATGCGCCCTTCGCGCCGCGCCCGCAACACGTACTCATCACGCCGGTGTTCATCCAGCCAGCGGCCGCTTGAACCGCGCTTTGCCACTCAGTGCCACCGCACTCGATTCAACTCCCAGTCCGCCTAAATCCGGTTACGACCCCATGGGCTCCGGCTGCGTTACCATTGCCGCGCAATCACACCTGGGATACAGCGCATGCTGATCGATAGCAAAGAACGCCGGCACCTGCGAGCCAAAGCCCATGCACTCAAGCCAGTCGTCATAGTCGGAGAGGCTGGCTTGCACGATGCCGTTTTGGCGGAAATCGCCGGAACACTTACCCATCATGAATTGATAAAAGTGCGCTTGCCCGCCATTGGGCGCTCACAGAGAGACACTCTTTGTCGGCAAATCGCCGATCTCACTCAAGCAGCCCTGGTGCAAACGGTGGGGCGCATCGCGGTGCTCTACAAGCGCAGGCCGCCACAAGCGAAAACCCCAAAAGGGAAAATACAGAAGGCAAAAACGCAAACGACGAATTCACAACGGCTTAAGCCGGCCCCCAAACGCGCCCCGCTTAGCCGCAAACGCTCTGCCACGTCTAAACATAGCTCACGTTCGCGATCTCGTAATTGACAAGTCCGCCCGGTGCTTCGACGGTTACCTCATCGCCAGTACTCTTACCTATCAACGCCCGGGCAATAGGCGACGTGACCGAGATCTTGCCCTGACTTATGTCCGCCTCCAGTTCGCCTACAATTTGATACGCGGACTCTGCTTGCGAATCCAAATTGAACAACATAACAGTAGCGCCGAAGACCACCCGATCGCCAGCATCGACGGCGGTCGGGTCAATGATCTGAACCCGCGCCAAAGTATCCTCGATCTCAGCGATGCGGCCTTCGAGGAAGCTTTGTTGTTCGCGCGCCGCATGATACTCGGCGTTTTCCTTCAGATCACCGTGAGCACACGCTTCCGCGATCGCTTTGATGACATTAGGACGGTCAACGCCTTTGAGCTTTTTCAGCTCCTCGCGCAACCGCTCCACCCCCGCCGCGGTCATCGGCGCCCGAGCCATGGCGTTCTCCTCATAAAACCGTCAGTAAAAAGTTTCGTGTCCAGACGGCGCTGTGTATACGTTCGCCTCATCCTTAAAGCTTAGTGGCGAAAACCCAACACGTCTTGCATGTCATATACCCCCGCGGATTGCGACGCCAGCCAAGCAGCGGCGCGCAATGCACCATGGGCGAAGTTCGCCCGGGTGTGGCTGCGGTGGGTAATTTCGATGCGCTCACCCTCGGTTGCGAACATAACGGTATGATCGCCGACGATGTCACCGCCGCGAACGGTCTCGAAGCCAATGGTACGCCGATCGCGTGGACCGGTTCGGCCCTCACGGCCATAGACGGCGCACTCACCGAGATCACGGCCCAAGGTGTTGGCAAGAATTTCCCCCATGCGCACGGCGGTACCCGAGGGTGCATCCACTTTATGCCGGTGATGCGCTTCGATAACTTCGATATCGGCACTGTCGCCGAGCGCCTTAGCTGCCACTTCGATCAGCTTGAACGTGAGATTAACCCCAATACTCATGTTCGGCGCGAACACGATAGGAATATGCTCACTGGCGGCCTTGATGGCCCCGCGCTGCTCTTCGTTGAGCCCGGTGGTACCGATGACCATGGGTTTGTCCAACGCTACGCATTGACGAAGGTGCTCCACGGTGGGCTCCGGTAGCGTGAACTCGACTAATACATCAAAATCCGCAGCGATGGCGGCTAGTTCGGCGCTAAGCACACAACCGAGTGCTGCACCGCCCGCCAAAGTGCCGGCGTCCACCCCTAGTGCATCATGTCCGGGACGCTCCAATGCGGCCGCGCACACTACGCCATCGGCGGTTTCGCAAGCCTCGATGAGCGCGCGCCCCATACGCCCCGCAGCGCCAGCTATAGCAACTCGCACGTCTTTCTCCGTAGTGGCGGTCGCGGTAGTAGGAGCGCTCACAGCTTCATATCCTCGAAAAACCGCTTGACCCCATCTAGCCACGTGCTGGTACGCGGGCTGTGCTCATTAGAACTTTCGTTCATCTGCGCCTCGAACTGCTGCAACAATTCGCGCTGGCGCCGATTCAAGTTCACTGGCGTCTCCACTACGACTCGGCAAATGAGATCGCCGAGCCCGCCACCATTAACCGCCCGCACGCCTTTACCCCGCACCCGGAATAATTTACCTGTCTGTGTGCTAGCCGGTATCTTCAAGTTCACCCGGTGATCGAGTGTAGGTACCTCCAATTCACCCCCCAGGGTGGCCGTGGTAAAGCTGATAGGCACTTCGCAATAAAGATTATTCCCATCGCGTTCGAAGATGGGATGTTCGCGCACGTGTATTTCTACGTACAGATCCCCGGGCGGCCCGCCTTTCTCGCCCGGCTCACCTTCGCCGGCAAGGCGGATCCGGTTACCGGTATCTACACCGGCCGGCACCTTGACCTTAAGAGTATTGGTTCCACGTACCCAACCTTCGCCATTGCAGCTACGGCAAGGATCCGTTATCACCTTACCCATGCCATGGCACCGCGGACACGTTTGTTGAATGGAAAAAAAACCCTGCTGCATGCGCACCTGACCGGCGCCATTACAGGTATTACAAGTGCTAGGTGAGGTGCCCGCCCGCGCGCCAGAGCCATCACAGGTGGTGCACGTCTTGCGGGAAGGTACGGAGATGCGCGCTTCAGTGCCGTTGCAAGCATCTTCCAGGGACAACTCCAGTGGATAACGTAGATCGGCGCCCCGGTAGGCCCGCTGGCCGCCGCCACGGGTGCCGAATATATCGCCGAACACATCATCGAAAATATCGCGAAAACCACCCGCACCGCCACGCGCGCCGCCCATGGTTTGCTCTAAACCGGCGTGCCCCAATTGATCGTACGTTGCGCGCTTTTGCGGATTGGAAAGAATTTCATAAGCCTCCTTGATCTCTTTAAAGCTCTCCTCAGCTTTTGCATCATCCGGATTGCGATCCGGATGAAATTTCATCGCCAACCGGCGATAAGCTTTCTTAAGAGCACTGTCGTCAGCGTCGCGGCCGACGCTGAGAACTTCGTAATAATCCCGTTTTGACATGTACTCTATTCGCTTCTTTGCGGACCGCTTACCGGCCCGCGCTTGGCTAACAGATGCATCAACGCATTAGGTAGGTAGAACCAGGTATCAACCGGACTGGTGAATGGGTGAGGAATCGATCTAATTCTTGGCCACCCACCGCTTGGTTATCCGCTCTTGCGTCATTCATTCCCGGGTCACCCATTCCTGGACTACCCATTCTTGGCATCGTCCTTAACTTCCTCGAACTCGGCATCGACCACATCGGCTTGCGGCTCAGAGGCGCTCTCGCCGCCATTAGCAGCCGCTCCGGTCGCACCCGCTTCGCCAGCGCCAGCCTCTTGCTGATAGACACGCTCGGCGATCTTACCGTGCAACTCCGCCAAGCGATTGTATTTGGTATCTATAACGTCTTTGTTATCGTCTTTTATCGCCTCTTTCAACTCCGATGAAGCCGCCTCGATATCGGCGCGCTCCGCCGCCTCCACCTTATCGCCCAGATCGGCCAGCGCTTTGTCCGTCGCATGCAGCAGTGAATCGGCACGGTTGCGCGCACCGACCAGCTCATGGAACTTGCGATCCTCCTCGGCGTGAGATTCGGCATCCTTGACCATGCGCTCTATCTCGTCATCGGAAAGACCGCTGGAAGCGCGGATAACGATAGACTGCTCTTTACCTGTCGCCTTGTCCTTGGCCGACACGTTTAAGATACCATTAGCGTCGATATCGAAAGTGACCTCAATCTGCGGTACCCCGCGTGGCGCCGGTGGAATATCGCTCAGATCGAATTTGCCTAGCGACTTGTTAGAGGAGGCAACTTCCCGTTCACCTTGCAACACGTGCACAGTCACCGCCGACTGGTTGTCATCGGCGGTGGAAAACGTTTGTCCGGCCTTGGTCGGAATCGTGGTGTTCTTCTCGATGAGCTTGGTCATCACACCACCTAGAGTCTCGATGCCTAGACTGAGCGGCGTCACATCCAACAGCAGCACGTCTTTGACATCGCCAGCCAAAACGCCTGCCTGAATCGATGCACCGATGGCCACCGCCTCGTCAGGATTCACATCCCTGCGCAGCTCCTTACCGAAGATGTCTTTGACCATCTCCTGCACTTTGGGCATACGCGTTTGACCACCGACCAAAATGACATCGGAGATGTCGCCCGGCTTGAGGCTGGCGTCGCTAAGAGCGGTCTTGCAGGGCTGCACCGTACGGGCGATCAAATCCTCGACCAGCGATTCCAACTTGGCCCGCGTCAGTTTGACGTTCAGATGCTTAGGGCCACTGGTGTCGGCGGTGATGTAGGGCAAACTCACTTCCGTTTGTTGGCTGGAAGACAACTCGATCTTGGCTTTCTCCGCCGCTTCTTTGAGGCGCTGCAATGCCAGAGGATCATTATGTAGGTCGATCGCCTGATCACGCATGAACTCATCGGCTAGATAATCAATGATGCGAAGGTCGAAATCCTCACCACCGAGGAAGGTGTCACCATTAGTAGACAACACCTCGAACTGGTGCTCGCCATCGACCTCGGCGATTTCTATGATCGACACATCGAACGTGCCGCCCCCCAGATCGTATACAGCGATCTTCACATCGCCGCGCTGTTTGTCGAGTCCATAAGCCAGGGCCGCGGCAGTCGGCTCGTTGATGATGCGGCGCACCTCCAGACCAGCGATACGGCCCGCATCCTTGGTCGCCTGGCGCTGGGAATCATTAAAATACGCCGGCACGGTAATAACCGCCTCATCAACGGTCTCGCCTAGATAATCCTCCGCCGTCTTTTTCATCTTCATCAGCACGCGGGCCGAGATCTCGGGCGGCGCCATCTTCTTGTCATTGGCCTCTACCCAAGCATCCTCGTTATCGGCCCGTACTATCTTGTACGGCACCATATCGACGTCGCGTTGCACCACATCGTCGCTAAAGCGCCGGCCTATCAGCCGCTTGACCGCAAACAAGGTATTTCGCGGATTGGTCACCGCTTGACGCTTGGCCGATTGTCCGACCAGGATCTCATCATCCGATGAAAACGCCACCACTGAAGGCGTGGTGCGATCGCCTTCGCTGTTCTCGATGACCCGGGCACTATCCCCGTCCATTACGGCAACACAGGAATTAGTCGTGCCAAGGTCGATACCAATGATCTTCGCCATGGTCTTGCTCTATCTCTTTCGGTTTTCGAGGCCCGAACCCATCGGCAGGGCCGTTGATTGACGCAAAATTTTAGGGTTCACCATCGGATTTCAAGGGTTTTGCCGAAATCCGGCGGAACTTTTTCCAAAACTATTGAGACACGATCACCATGGCTGGACGCACTAGGCGGTCGTTTAGCAGATAACCCTTCTGGATAACGGCGATCACCTGCCCGGTCGAGCCATCCTCCGCGGCTTGCATGGATACCGCCTGGTGGAACTGCGGATTGAACGTTTCGCCTTCGGGATCGACCACGGCCACCCCGAATTTTTCCACCGCCGCGGCGAACATCTTGTCGGTCAGCTCAATCCCTTCGCGCACGCTCGCCAGATCGGCGCTCTCGTTGTCACAGGCAGTAATGCCCAATTCGAGACTGTCTTTTACCGGTAGCAATTCGTTCACGAACCGCTCGAGGGCGTATTTGTGCGCCTTCTCCACATCACGGGTAACCCGTTTACGCGTGTTGTCGAGTTCAGCCTTCATGCGCAGCACAGCATCATCCTTCGCTGCCACCGCAGCCTGAAGTTCCGCCACCAAGGCGGTGAGGCTCTCTGTGGAAGCTTCTTCCGCAGAAACATCATCGTTAGCCGGCGCGTCTTCTTGGCCAGCTTCCTTCACCGCCGTTTGAGCGCCGGTCTCGTCCTGGGCCTCATTACCTTGGATCTCATTGACACCGGCTTCGGATACCTCGTCCTCACCGGTAGTCACATCTTCGGGGGGAATCACATCATTAGGTGAATTGTCGTGTACGTTCATCAAACTCTAAGCCCACAGTGCCAACTATGCCGGCAACACCTGCCACTGCACGCGTTGCATCTTAAAACGCGAGGTATACACACGCCCCAGGCATTCGGCTACTGCTCCTCGGGCCGCTTACCTTCAGGCCGCTTGCACTACCAGCCCGCGATATGGGGATCAGTGTTTCTGGTTCAAGGCGTTGCTGACTAACCGGGCAGTCATATCAACGATTGGGATAACACGATCGTAGGGGATACGGGTTGGACCGATGACGCCTAGCACGCCTACGCACTGCCCATCCACTTGATAAGGCATAGTCACCAGCGAGCATTCACCAAGGGTGTTGTAACCGGACTCCTCGCCGATGAACAACTGCATTCCTTGAGCGCTCAAGGACTGATCCAACAGATGCAAGATGTCACGTTTGGTGTTGAACACATCGAACAGCTCGCGTAGCTTTTCCACCGTAGACAGCTCACCGTAATCCATGAGATTGGTTTGCCCGGTCATGACGAAATCGTCGTCCACCGGACGCTCCAGGAAGGTCTTCTCGGCCATCTCCACGGTGGCCTGCATCATTGTGTCCATATGCTCGCGCGCCTCGGATAGCTCGCGCACCAGGACTTCGCGGGCAGCATACGGATCGCGCCCACCGAACAGCTCACTCAAGTAGTTGCCCGCCTGTTGCAGTTCACTGGCGCCGTATTGCCTGGCTGTCTCTATAATGCGGTTTTCCACCTCGTGATCATTGATCACGAGAATCACCAACACCTGGCAGCCAGACAAAGGTAGAAATTCCACCTGCCGTAAACTCACATGACTGCTGCGCGGCAGCATAACGAGGCCAGCCAGCTTGGTGTAATCGGAGAGAATGGCCGATGCCCGCTCCACCACCCGCGCCGGTTCGGTATCCATGCCGAGTTCCTCCCGGGCCCGCTCCACGTCCTTCGCCTTAGGTGGCTCCACCGTCAGCATGGTGTCCACAAAAAGACGATAGCCTTGCACCGTGGGGACCCGGCCAGCCGAGGTATGGGGGGAGACGATAAGCCCCAGATCTTCCAGATCGGCCATGACGTTACGAATAGTGGCCGGACTCACTCCTAGAGAGGGTTCACGAGACAGGGTTCGCGATCCAACCGGATTGCCATCACGGATGTATTGTTCCACCAACACCTTGAGCAGATGCTGAGCGCGAGGGTTCAACGCCCCCTCGAATCGCGACTTATGCATGAACTCCTCTGACGTTAAACAACGTGCCGTGGAACGGTCTCAACCCTATCAGGGTCTAGTACGCACGCCAAGCGGCCACTTTCAATAATAATTTCGCGACCTCATCGCCCATGGTAAGTTCCTAGGTTTAAAAACTTCCTCGGTCTAAAAACATTGGCCTCATCAACCCCGCATCTTGCGGCGCCATCCGGGAGCTTTCGTCAATGCTGACGCATCTTAGCGTGCGCGACCTTGCGATTGTCGATAGTCTCAGTGTTGAATTCGGACCTGGCCTCACCGTTCTTACGGGCGAGACCGGCGCCGGTAAATCCATCCTGATCGACGCTTTGTCACTCACCCTGGGCGCCCGCTCCAACGCGCAGATGGTGCGGCAGGGGCAGAGCCGGGCGGAGGTGACAGCGCTATACGACATCAGCACCATCGCAGGCGTCGCGCAAAAGCTAGCCGCGCTCGAACTCAATAGCGCCGATGACGACTTGCACCTGCGGCGAACGTTGAGCGCAGATGGCCGCTCCCGCGCCTATATCAATGGCCAGCTAGTCCCCGTGCAAATGTTAAAAGAAGTGGGCGCGGCGCTAGTGGACATCCACGGTCAACACGAACACCAGTCCCTCACCGATGGCACTGTGCAGCGCCAGCTCCTAGACGCCTACGCCGGACATACGCAATTGGTCGATGAAACCGGGGCGGCTTACGACACTTTGCAAGCCCGACAAGAGGAATACGATGCTCTGGTCGGCGGTGCGGGCGATCACGAGGCCAGGCAAGCCTTGCTTGAATATCAAGTCGATGAGTTGCGGGAGCTGGCCCCCACAGCAGGGGAATTCGAAGACTGCCGCCAAGAACTGGCCTACTTGAGCCGCGCCGTCGAGCAGCGTGAAGACGCCGGCCATGCGCTCACCGCGCTGGAAGACAATGACGACGTCCAACGCGCCCTGGCATTGGTGAGCGCATTAGTTGATAAAACCCCCGGCCATCCACTCATACCCTGCCGCGAGTTACTTGAAACCGCCGTCATACATGTGGACGAAGCCACCACCGCACTGCGTGCTTTCACCGAACAGGAGCTACCGGATCCGGAGCGGCTAGCGGTTCTAAATGAGCGCATGGAACAGTTGCAAAACACCGCCCGCAAACACCGCACGGCACCGGAAGCATTGCCGGACATACTGCTCACGCTGGAGCGGGAACTAGACGGCTTGATGAGCGCGAGTAACCGTCTTGGGCAACTGCAAGACGAACTAGCCCAAGCCCACACCAACTACCAAGAGGCAGCCCACAAGCTTTCCGCCTCACGGTGCCATGCCGCAGCGGCCCTAGGCGAGGCGATCAGCGCTCATATGCAAGAACTCGGCATGCCCTCAGGACGCTGTGAAGTGGCCATAACCACGGTTGATGATCGGATACGCCGGCACGGCCACGATAGGGTTGAACTGAAAGTCGCCATCAATCCTGGCGCGTCAATGCAAGCGCTCGCCCGGGTGGCCTCGGGCGGCGAGTTATCCAGGGTGAGCCTGGCGGTGCAAGTGGTTCTCGCCGGCGTTTCCGCCGTTCCCACCCTCATATTCGACGAGGTCGATGTGGGCGTGGGCGGCCGGGTTGCCGAAATCGTCGGCAAGCAACTAAGGACCGTGGCCGCCTCCCGCCAAGTCCTGTGCGTCACTCATCTGGCGCAAGTCGCCTGTCAAGGCAACGGCCACCTGAGAGTTGCAAAGCGCACCGATGGCGAACGGGTGCAAACAGTACTCGAGCAACTCGATGCCAAGGCCCGCATAGCCGAGGTTGCCAGAATGCTGGGTGGTGTTGAAATCACTAAGCGCACCCTTGCCCATGCACGGGAGATGTTAAAAGCGGGTGCGCGATAGACGGGGCGGAACCCACCATCCACGCAGGTCCTCTATAATAAAGTCATGCAAACCTTGAGATTCACCAGCGGCCTGCTCGTGGCCGCAACGCTTAGCGCCTGCTCTTTTTTACATGACGTACCTGGCGTCTATCGCATCGACATCCAGCAAGGCAACGTCATCGAAGAAGAAATGCTGCAGCGGCTCGAACTCGGCATGTCCAAACGCAAAGTGCGCTTCATCTTGGGAACGCCCCTGCTGAGCGACGCTTTTCACCCGGATCGCTGGGACTACGTGTACACCTATAAAGAAGGAGGTGGAGAATTCGTCCAGCGCAACATCTCTATTTTCTTTGCAGACGATGTCCTTGCTGAAGTCGCTGGCGATATCAAGCTGAGCCCGCGGCAGGCCGAACCCCCGCCTAAACGGCGCGATCAGATCGTCAAAGTAGAAGGTCCGGGTGAGAGCCAGGGCATACTTTCAGGACTGCCCAATCCGTTTGCGCGCGACCTAGACGAAGAACCCCGTAAACGCAAGAGCGCCACGTGGACGCGGGCAACACGCCAGCAAGAGAGCGAATCTTCTGCCAAATCATCGAATAGTATTTGGCAGCGCTTAACCGCTTCCGAGCAAGACGAGGATGATGAAGCCGCACAGCCGCTCGCAACCAGAACTCCCGCCCAGGATGGCGAAGACACATCGGCTAAGAGCAACGCCGAGATCAACATCGAGGCCGAGCAACGTACTTCAGCGGACGTTCAAGCGAAAGAGGCCCGACAGGGCGAGACTGCGCAAGTGGCCACCGGCGATGCCACACAAAGTGGCGGTATCTTCTCCAGAATCCGTGAGCGCTTCAGCCTGCCTGAAGGCGCAGGCGATCTCATCACCATCAAACCACCGCCGGAGGATGAGAACGATAGGCAGTAAACTCAAGCACCGCGTTGGCGGGCCGCGGCCCGTCTGCGCTGCTCTCTAGGCTCGATCATCAAGGGACGGTAGATCTCGACCCGGTCACCTGGCTCTAATTCGTAATCCAAAGAGACCACCTCTGCGTATACCCCGATGGCGGTGCGCGCCAAATCTATAGCGGGGTATCGCTCAAGAATACCGGACGCCAAAATCGCCTCGCGCGCGCTCGTCCCGGCGGTCACTTGAAGGTCCACCACAGTTTGCTCACCGGGTAGCGCATAAACCACTTGCACATCAATACTTGCCATACAATTGCCAAGCCCTGCGGCTAAATGCATTGACCATGGTGCCTGCAATCTCGTTGAACACCGGACCGAATGTAGCCGCGACAATACGGGAGACAAACTCGAAATTGAGATTTAAGCTGATGAAGCAAGCATGCCCGCCACGTTCATGAAACATCCACCGGCCATCCAGGCTGCGAAACGGTCCTTCCACGAGTTCAATATCGATACACCGATTCGGCGTTAGCTTATTTAGAGTAGTAAAGCGCTTGCTAAACGGACCCTTGGCCACCTCAAGACTCGCCCGCATGGAACACTCGTTGCTTTCGTGCACCACAGAACGCCGGCACCAAGGTAAAAAATATTGATACGCTGACACGTCCGCCACTAGCGCAAACATCTGCGATTGCGAAAACTGCACTAGATTACTGCGGCGTACAACAGTCACGGATAGGCGGCTCCAGATGGGCGTCGCGAGCCTATAAGCGATTTCTTAGGCGGCGTGTTAAAAAGCGTGTGATGTTATCATAGGTGCCGCCCCTATTCCTTGCGTGACCTCCGGATAAGCCTTGCGTGGCCAAAAAGAGCAAAAGCCCATCGCCCGCTACCATCGCCGTCAACAAGAAGGCGCGGCATGATTATTTCCTGGAACAGTCGCTTGAAGCCGGGCTCGCCCTAGAAGGCTGGGAGGTCAAATCATTACGCGAGGGCCGGATCAACCTCAAAGAAGGGTATGTCATCTTGCGCGGCGGCGAAGCCTATCTGTTCGGCGCTCACATCTCGCCGCTCCCCTCAGCCTCCACCCACGTCAACCCTGATCCTGTGCGCACCCGCAAGCTGCTCCTGCACCGGCCGGAGATCAGCCGGCTGATCGGCGCAGTCGAGCGGCGCGGTTACACCGTGGTGCCTACCCGCATGTACTGGAAACATGGCCGCGCCAAACTGGAAGTGACACTTGGCAAAGGCAAGAAGCAGCATGACAAGCGCGCAACGGAGCGCGAACGCGATTGGCAGCGCGAGAAGTCAAGGCTGCTCAAAGCCGGCTAACGCGAGCACGTCCACCGCCAGCCTAGCGAACTGCACCTACAAGGTCATCCTTGGATCTTGCACGAATCATTCCGATCGACCGGCGCTGGGTGTATCATCCCCACCTACCTTAACTTTTTGGGGGCGACATGGTTTCGACGTGGGTAGCGAAACCGGAGGTGCATGCCGAGGTGCGGGATCCTCGTAAAACATCTTGCAAACCAAGTTAGTTGCCAACGACGACAACTACGCTCTAGCCGCTTAAGGCTAGCCTCTGACCGCCGTGTGCCTGTGCGCTGCGGGTTTCAGGGGTCACCACTACACGGGATCGCCGCAAAGCCTGCCCCAGGTGTAGCCGCTAAAACCCATAGGGGATCGCCGCTTCGTAGCCCTGTACGCCGGGACGCGGGCGGTTAAAACTCAATGGCGCACTAAGCATGTAGAGCCGATGGCGGAGTACTTGCGGACGCGGGTTCGATTCCCGCCGCCTCCACCAAACTCTGGGGTGTTCACCCCATCAAAATCAAACACTTAACCGATTGCCATCCATGCTCAACTGGGCACGGATGAGCATGGGTTGGTCAGCATTTTGGTCAACATATGTTACATACACGCGGAGTCGCGCCTCCGGCACTGCCAGATTATCTATCACAGAACACAGGTTGATGCTTGCTTTTCTATCACTCGTAGATTATTGTATTGACAGGTTTTCCGTCACTGCAAGGATATTCCGATGGAATCTCAAGCAACAACACTGCCTGGAGCCGCCCAGCTAAGTGCGAAGGAAATGGTCATTAACGCTCTTGCGAAGATTCGTGCTCAAGAGACGGACGAGGTGTTTTCGGATCTATCGGGAGACGGTGATGGCGCCCTTATCGATTCCAAGGAAGCAGAGGTAATTATCTCGGTACTGCAGGTTCAGCTTGAACTTGACCTCGGTCAAGTTGAAGACATCGGCGACTGCGACGAGATAACTCTGGACCTCCTAGCCGCGCACATCGAACGATGCCAAGGAGTTGGGCAATGAGCCTGAGTATATCTGGTGAAAATCTGTCCCAAACTTGGGGATTTGCGTTTCAAGCCTTGTTGGCCCAACCCGGCGCTCATTGCGCCAACCTCTTTGTCGCAATTGAAAACCCACTCGTTGAAGACCCGGCGATTCGCAACAACCTTGACGCTTTCCTCGCCGCTCGCCGAAAAGACAATATCGATGGAAAACAGCCGGTTCAAAGCATCAAGACGGTGGCGAACACCATCTTCCCGAGTGCGTACTACCGGCCTCACCTCGAAGGAGACGCCCGGAATCACCTCTACAAATTGGCGAAACGGTCGGAAGAAAAGCGTCGTGGCGTGAGTGCCAATCGAAGGGGAACCTACTTTGACCGCCTTATTTCTTGGCCGGGCGTCGGGGACACGACGGCGTTGAACCAACTTGAACTGACGGTAGAGAAGCTACGTGCATATCGCCAGAGGTCCACGAAAACTGCCAATAATTTGGAGATCTCGATTGAAGCACCAAGGGACGATTTGGATGCGGCCCACAGCCTTTCGGTTTTCCGACCGGAGTTCGACTCGAAGCAATTGATGGGATTTCCCTGCTTGAGTCACATTAGTTTTAGTCTGATGAATGGCCGGCTGCATATGGCGGCCGTCTATCGTAACCACTACTTCTTGAGACGCGCTTACGGCAACTACGTCGGACTCGCTCGCGTACTTGATTTTCTAAGCCGGGAATCTGGCTGGCCAACGGGTGAATTGACCTGTCTTTCGACGCATGCGACTGCGGAACTAGGAAAAGGAAAAGGCTTCGGAAAAGGAAATCTCACAACCTTAGCCAAGTCCTGTTCACCGAACGACCCACGCCAATGCGCCGCATAGAACGCGACGAAACCGATATGGCGGATCATCTCTACAACATTATTCGCTCAAGGCGCGAGTGTCCGATCTGTTGTGGGGTGGATGTCATCGACCTAGGGCCGTTCGAACGTCAACTAAGAGTAGGCGGCACGGCGTTCTTAGAGCGCATCTACACGCCTAATGAACTGGAGTACTGCGGCAGCAGAAGCAAGTCGCTTGCTGGAAGATTTGCTGCGAAAGAAGCGGCAGCCAAAGCGCTAGGAACCGGCGTTCGCGGCTTCAATTGGACGGACATCGAAGTGGCTAGGAATAAGGGAGAGCGCCCGACTCTGGTTTTCCACGGCAAGGCAGCCGCGATAGCTAGCACATTCGGAATGTGCTCATGGCTACTTACTACTTCGGCAAAAAATTACCCGACACAAATTAATAAAATGTGTTATAGTGATGCTATGAAAAAGACAGACGGTCGCTCACTGCCCCATTCCGCGCGAGAAGCCATCCGCAGGCACGCGGTTGCGCAAGTATTATCGGGTGAAAGCCCTGAAAAAGTAATTAAAGCCCGCGGATTTCATCGTTCTTGCATTGACGATTGGTTATCCAGATATGAGCAAGGTGGTGAACAGGCGCTGTCCACCGGCAAGATCACGGGTCGCCCAAGAAATTTCCCGATGAATATGCGGATCGCTTACGTGAACTAGTTAAAACGAATCCGTTGCAATTGGATTTTCACGATGCCTTGTGGACACGCTCGATGATTCAGATATGACTGAAAGATAAATTTGGCATCGAGGTCAGCGAGCGCTCGGTGGGCAATAGCCTGTCTCGTTTGGGGATGAGTGCGCAGCGCCCTGGGTTTAAGGCATACGAGCAAAACCCTGATCAGGTTAAGGTATGGTTAAAAGAAACTTGGCCTGAAGTACAACGAGAAGCGAAAAGGCGGCGAGCGCGGGTCTATTTTGGCGACGAATCGACGATCCGGTCGGATTATCATCGTGGTACCACTTGGGGGGTACGGGGTGATACGCCAGTTGTAGCGAAAACGGGTCGGCGCTTTAGCGTGAATAGGCTGTCAGCCGTTTCGCCGAAAGGTCACCTGCGTTTCATGGTAACTGAATCACGGGTAACCGCAGACGTTTTTATCGACTTTCTAAGGCGTTTGTTGCACAACGCCAAGCGATCGGTCTATTTGATTGTTGATGGCCATCGAATTCATCGAGCCAAGAAAGTGCAAGAATTTGTCCGCAATAGCCAAGGTAAGCTCACGTTAGTATGGTTACCGCCGTATTCACCGGAACTCAATCCTGATGAGCTAGTATGGCATCATGTAAAAAGCCAACGAATTGGGCGGACAGTGGTGGCTACAAAGGAGCAACTGATGGCCTTGGCTCGTTCGGTGTTGCACTCACTGCAACAGAATACGCAAATAATTAAACGGTTTTTCTATGAAAAGCATGTCAGATATATTCTGAATTAATGTCGGGTAATTTTTTTCCGAATTAGTAGCATTAGTCATAGCGAGAATACAGCTATCGCCTTCGTAATTGGCTTGGCAGACGGCTCCCCGCAAGCAAACTAAGAACCGATCATCAGGAGGAATATTGTGGACAACAACAAGGCGGACGCCCTCCAAGCATCTGTTGAATCTCCAAGAGACCACGAAGTTCTTGGCAATCGACTAAAAGAGGCGCGAGAGTTTCTCGGTTTATCGCAAGACGCTGTTGCACGAGCGATGAACCTTTCACGCGCAACCATTTCAGCAATCGAGATCGGTAAGCGAAAGGTCACGGGGCTTGAACTTAGAGACCTGGCGAAGCTCTATCGGACTCCAGTCGCCGATTTGCTTGGAGAGTCGCCGTCGGCCAGCACGGACGATGTCCAAGCTAGAAGTCTGTATCGGGCAACTAAGGACCTCACAGTGGAAGAACAGTCACAAGTACTAAGGTTCGCAGAATTTCTCAGAAGCGCCGGACGAGCGCCAGAAAAGCAATCCCATGATGAATGAGAACTCAATACCGTGAGACCGCCCGGACTATTTGCGGCGCGCAAGGAGGCAGAGAGGGTTGCTCAAAAAGAGCATGCCAGGCTCGGGACGGACCTGACACGCCCGATTGACATCTTCGACATTATTCAGTCTGAAAGGGTCTGGCTAATGTTCCAACCTATGCCTGGCTTGTTCGGGGTCTATGAAAAGCAAGGAAGCACGGCGGGGATCATGCTAAACGCCAACCATCCCTTGTCGTTGCAGCGGTTTACAGCCGCACATGAGTATGGCCACCACGTTTTGGGGCACGACGCCAGTTACGACTTTGAATCGGAAATAGAGCAATCCGCCACCGATCCTCAAGAAGTACAAGCGCAAGCTTTCAGCGCTGAATTCCTCATGCCGTTGCAGTTGGTTAACAGGACACTTCGGCGTGTCAAAGGCACGATCACGCCTCGCTCCCTCACTGCATCGGACATCTACAACCTGTCCTTACACATGGGAAACAGCTATGCGGCAACGGTCTCACGCCTCGTTGGCACGAACAAGCTCAGTGCTGGCGCTGCTGTCGCACTTAGAAGGGCCGCGCCGATACAAGTGAAAAGTGCCCTGCTAGGCGCAAAGCCGGAGAATTCCCGGGCGGACGTTTGGGCGATTGAAGCTGACGAAGGAAGCCACATCGTTCGACCTGCCACTGGCGATACCATAGTAGTCAGCCTCCCGGAGAACCCAAGCACTGGTTTTTTATGGGAGTGGCAACCAGAGTCATTTGCAAACACCACCTCCGGGTTGACGGTGTTAGAGGACGCTTCGAGAAACGAAACTTCGACTGCTTATGGCGCACACCGAACGCGGCGGGTGCGAATGAACGTTTCCGCACCAACGAACAATTCGGTCGAGTTTTTGTACAAGCGCCCTTGGCTAGACGTTTCGCCCGGTATGAAACGATGCATAGTAACTGTAGAAGCGATAGACCGCCCACTGGGTAATGCTGACCGTGGACTTGCGCTTCCACAGCGGAACTACTTGCTTGCCGGGTAACTGGCCACGCTGACGCTACCAAGCTCTACTCGGATACATCGTTGCCAACTATCGATTTACGTAACCGTATTTTTCGTGCTCGTGATCAAGGTCAGAGAGGCACTTGCGTAGCTTTTGCAACTACGACACTAACCGAAGCATGGCATACCTACTCCAACGCCTTATCGGAGGAATCACTCTATTGGCACTGCAAAGCCATAGATGGAAATTGGGACGAAGGAACAGGAATAGCCACCGCGGTTGCAGTAGTTTCTTCACAGGGCCAGGTTTCGATGAGCGAATGGCCGTACGACCCTTCAGCTTTGCCAGGAAGCATGCTTCCTTACAGTCCAGGCGTCAGTAGCGCCAGCGTCTGGTACAAGGCGCAATTGATCTCGATACCGCCGACCATCCGAAGCATTAGAAGTTCATTAGATTCGGGAGTGCCTGTACTGACCGGGCTGGGCCTCACTTCATCGTTTTTCGTGCCAGATTCGGGACGGATTCCCTACGATGAAATCGATACCGCAGAAGTGTGCCGGCACGCCGTCGTCGTCGTTGGCTACGACAGTAATCAGGATAGTGTCCTTGTGCGCAACTCTTGGGGAGAGTCCTGGGGGATTCAAGGACATGCATGGGTTCAGGACGTGCACTTGGCATCCATGGTGATTGAGACAGGGACACTAGATGGAGGGACGAACAAGTGAAAATGCGTGAGTATCAAAAGTTGGCCCAAGTCACTGATCAGAATCCGGGCTGCGATGAGTCTGGACTCGTTATTCCTCTTCTCGGAATGATCGGCGAAGCTGGTTCTCTGTTGTCCGAATACAAAAAGAAACTACGTGACGGTGACTCGCATGTGGAATTTCGCCAGCATCTCTCGGAGGAACTAGGAGACCTCCTTTGGTATATTGCGAACCTCGCGCAAAAATGGGGCCTTGATCTTGAGGATATTGCCCGCGCAAACATCGATAAAGTGAATGACCGCTGGCCGGGCGGTAAGCGAAGTGTTGCATACACACTCTTCGACGAAGGCAATGAACCCACCGAACAACTACCTCGACGCTTTGAGGCCGAACTAGAAGAGCACGAAGAGAATGGCGTCGTTCGAGTTACCTTTAGGATTGACGGGAAACAAGTCGGCAACGAAATAGCCGACAATGCTTGGACAGACGACGGATATCGATTCCACGACGTATTTCACCTCACTGCTGTCCCATAAACTTTCATGAGAATGTAAACTGTATCTGGACCTGAGTTTCAATAGGGCCTGGAGGGTCTCCTTTGAGTAGTCCCCACAGGTCTCTTCGCTCAAATAAATTGACTTGAAAGAGTCTAATGATCTGTTGAATGCTTAAATCGAGTTTGCTACAAAATTTCAGGTAAGCAACCATTAAATACATACACATAGCGATCCATATTTGAGTCATGACAGCATTTTTTGACGTCCCTACGAATGACTTAATCTTCAAGTTTTGTTTGATGCATTTGAAAAATAACTCAATTTGCCAACGCGACTTATAAATATCTGCAATGGTTTTGGCAGTCAATTCGAATTGATTGGTGAGAAAGACGTAATGCTTGCCGGTCTGTGGGTCACTATAACCCATCCGGCGCAACTTAATCGGGCAGGTATCGGCTTTAGGGCCCGTTAAAATCAGCGTCTGATCTGAGGTAATGCCCTGCTCTTTATTGACCGGATGGCGAGAAATCACTCGGTATTTCGTATTGGCTTTCAACCGGGTGACAAAATAAATTCCCTTTGAATTGAGCAAGTTAAACCACGTGTAGTCCGTATAGCCACGATCAAACACCACAATAGAACCCGCATCCAGTTCTAAACTACGGCCTTGTGTAATATCTTGTTGTTTGCCTTCGGTAATAGTCATAAAGACCGGTAAAAAACCATCATGGTCCAGACCAACATGTAGTTTAATCGCGCCTTTGGTCTTACGAAACTTAGCCCAAGGAAATAGTGATAAGCATCAATCGATGGTCGATGCATCCAAGGAATAAAGCTTATTTTTAAAACGAAACCCATGCCTAGGCGCCAAGCTTTGACATCGTGCCAGCAGCTTCCAAAATAATCCTTCGTAGAGTGGATAAGGCTGTTGCTCGTTAACGCGAGCCAGAGAACTTCGACTGACCTTACCGATACCCAAATGGTAACTTTTGCGGCGTTGTTTATCCAGATTGCTGACAATATCTCGCAAACTACAGCGACCGGCGAGTTGGGCAAAACTCAACGCCACAAACTGTGACCAGCGTGATATTGTCCTCAATACACGGCCTTTATGGTGGGTTTTTGCGAGGGTTTCAAATTCATGTCTAGAAATCAGTTTTAGCAGCTGTGAAAATACGCTGTTACTGTGACTCAAGGCTATTATCCTGTTGATATTGAAAGATATTCTGAACCTCTATTCTAACAAATTAGCGCAGAATAGTCTTTGATTCTAAGCTCATTCAAAAGTTTGTGGGACAGCAGTGATTTCACCTAGCCAATCTAGCTGTGCTTGGATGGTCGCCCGTAATTCGAAGCTTTCTAAAGCGAAAGAGAAAAAGCAGCGAGCTAACTGACAACATAGAGGATGGAGGGCGAGCCATCGTTCTCGACGAGGCGCTCGTGGCTGAAATCTTCGAATACGGTGAGCGTCACAACTTTCTACGAGATGTCAGTGCAGTTGACTATCAGTTCCTGCGACACATAAGAAACCTGGTATCTGGGCGAGAAGTTGGCGCTCGAACAATTGCCGATTTTCAGCAGGCAATGCTAACTGGGTTTGATGTATTCAACAGAGTCCGAGAGTCGCGAGGCGGTAGGCTGCGAGTTGACCTACATGAGAGAACTCTCGAACTGCTTTAGTTACATTCTTCCAACTGGAACGTGCGGGCTACTCAATGTGTTCGTTTAAGCCCCATTTGGGTGGGTACCAATACTCAATTGGCATCGACTCCGGCACGAACGTTTGCTTTATGCGTCGCCGCTTATCTCCATCTTGTGGAAAAGCGACTCTCGCGTATTTGCTGATCTCGCAAAATAGATTCTGACAATCGATTAGATGAAGTTGGCGTCCCCAAAGACCCTCAAATTTTAGACCCAGCCGTTCAAATTCCGACGCCTGGTGTTCTGTCACCAGTCGAATTATCTCTTCAGGTGTGTATTCGCCAGTATCAACGAAACACCTGCGAATGCCGTCTAACGCGCCTGGACCTGCCCGCACGAAGTCGTTCTCGCTGAAGCTCGTCACCTCTGAGTAATTGATGTCGATTGCGTATTGGTACGCCAAGAATGGCCCCACGGTTGGGTAGCTCAGCAGTAGATTGAAGACTTGCTCCATACTGTTCGCTTGACTGACTCGTTCGGGCAAATGCTCCCTGAGCATTCGCTGAACTAGGTCGATATGAAATTCGTACTTGCGTAGATGACTCCCGCGAGGCGGCGTGGGTATGATGTATGCCGCTGAGTAGAGCTTCCCTCCAGCGTTTGTGGCTCGCTCAAGAACGCGTTTGAACGCGGACGAATCAAACGTCTCCTTCGAAACCTCGCCGAACTCCTGTTCCAGTAGCTCCCATGTGTCGATACGGTTGAAAAACTTGAACAGGAGAATTCGAAGGCAAGTGTCATCCGTATCGTAGTCACCAGAGTAGATCACGTTCCGAATCAGATACTGGCTAACCCGGTCAGATGCGCGATACGCGTTCGTGAACTTGTACCGTCTAAGTACATCGTCTGCCGTCCAGTCAGGCGGGTGCCCGGCAATCCGGCGGTGGAATACCTGTTGCCGTTCATACGCGAAACGCCAATAGGCGTCGTATACGGCAGTCGTCGGCAGACGGTCGTTGAGATTCACAGGCACCTGATTGGGTCGCTCAATCGCAAGTCAGGCTTAGGTGCCATTGGTCAGTGCGCTTTGGCTATTCATTCAGATGTGTGTCAAAAACCACTGTTTCTGAGAGATGGTGCCTGACGCACCTGAAACAGTGCTAGCTGACAGCCAATATCTCTCAAAACTGCCCCTCGAATGATGTCTCTCATAATGATAGACTGCTCGCGGGTTTTGATATAGAGGTTCCCGATGCTTATCGGCTACGCTCGCGTCAGTACGACTGACCAAGACCTTTCCCTCCAGACAGACGCTCTCGCCAATGTGGGATGCGAGAAAATTTTCAAAGACACGGCCTCGGGTTCGCGAGCCGAGCGCCCTGGTCTGCTGGAAGCCATGGAGTTCGCCCGTAATGGCGACTCGATTGTTGTCTGGCGACTCGACAGATTGGGCCGGTCACTCAAAGACCTCCTGGACCTAATTTCTCAGTTGGACGAGCGCGGCGTAGGTTTCCGCAGTCTGACCGAACACCTCGACACTTCGACTTCCGGCGGCAAGCTGATCTTTCAGGTCTTCGGTGCGATAGCGGAATTTAAGCGGAACCTAATCCGCGAGAGGACTAATGCCGGCCTACAAGCTGCTCGTGCCAGGGGGCACAAAGGTGGCCACCCGAAATCGCTGACAGACAAAGACCTTGCGGCCGCATCCGCGTTACTGGCGGACCCGAATCTCACAGTCTCTGAAGTCGCAGCACGGTTGAACACCAGCCCAGCTACGCTCTATCGCTACCTTCCCAAGGGCGGCAGATCTGCAATCGAGAGCAATTCTTTTGGGTAATATTTCCCAGGTCTGACACGTTCGTCGATCCATTCCAATAACCAGCCTAAATACCGAGAAGATTGGATTCTCGGGAAACATTTCTCATGGTTGAAACATTGATTGTATTGACACCATGGAACATTCGATTCCCGCCGCCTCCACCATATTTCGATTCCCAACTGTTCCTTCTGGTCAGCCCCAAAGACGGCAAGTGGTGGAGATTCAACTACCTGTTCAACGGGAGGGAAAAGCTGCTGTCGCTTGGCATCTACCCCGAGGTGAGCCTGAAGGATGCCCGCGACCGGTGGGGCGGGGCGCGAAAGCAAGTTTGCAGCCGGGATCGACCCCGGCGAGCACCGCAAGGCCAAGAAAGCGGCCAGAGTGGCGAAGCTGGCGAATAGCTTCGAGGTGGTGGTGCGAGAGTGGTACGCGAAACACTCTCCCAATTGGTCCGCCAATCACGGGGACCGGATCATCCGTCGCCTAGAGCGGGACATTTTTCCCTGGCTCGGTGGCTCACCGGTTGCCGATATTGCGGCCCCACAACTTCTGCCAGTGATTCGACGCATCGAGCAACGCGGTGCGCTGGAAACCGCCCACCGTGCCCTCGCCAACTGCGGACAAGTCTTCCGCTATGCGGTCGCTACTGGTCGGGCTGAACACGACCCAAGCGGCGACCTAAAGGATGCCCTGCCGCCGGTGAAAGGCACCCACTTTGCCGCTGTGACTGATCCGAACAAGGTCGCTGGAATACTCCGGGCACTCGACGCCTATGAAGGCACGTTGATTGTCCGCTGCGCCCTTCGCCTCGCCCCGCTGGTGTTCGTGCGTCCTGGCGAACTGCGCCATGCCGAATGGGCGGACATCGACTCAGATGCCGCGCAATGGCGCTACACGGTATTCAAAACCAACACCCAGCACATTGTGCCGCTTTCGCGGCAAGCGGTCGAAATCCTGCGGGCGCTTCACCCGCTCACCAGTAGGAGCCGATACGCCTTCCCGAGCACCCGGAACCCTAAGGACGACCGCCCCATGAGCAGCAACGCGATACTTTCAGCGAGGCGCCGAATGAGTATTGGTCAGGACCAGATGAGCGGTCACCGGTTCCGGGCGATAACGCGTACCATCCTGAACGAAGTTCTAGGCTTCCGGCCCGATTTCATCGAGCACCAGCTTGCGCACGCGGTTCGAGACCCTAATGGTCGGGCCTACAACCGCACGGCCCACCTGCCGGAGCGGCGCGAGATGATGCAGGAATGGGCTGATTACGTTGAAGCTGATTACTTGGACAAGTTGAAGGCGGGCACGATTGGCGGCTCCACTGTCGCAGGCGGCCGGGATCCGTCCACAGCACCTGGCACTTTGAAACGCGGTGTCAATTGGCTGCGCAAGATGCCCGGCGACGCTCAGCGCGCACTAGCAACCGGGCTACTTCTGGAGGGTGTCCTCGCCGCACTCCACATCCTCTAGTCGTTGATGGCGATTCTGAGCAAACTGGACGGTAGGCAGCACCAGCCTCGGCAGATGCATTCGAGCACACTGGTTGCTCAAGAGTTCTCGCCAATAGGGCCACACGTGATAGCTCACATTCTTGAGGCAGAACTCGTCAATGCTGGCCTCTTCCAGCAGTTCGGTCATCTCGTATTCGGCGGTGAATTCGGCCTCGATAAGCGCCTTGACGGAAAGTTCCTCGCTCTTCTCGCTCTGATCGACCCAGCGCGCTCCCAAACGGACGAATACTCTCAACAACCGGTTCTGATCATCGAATTCGATCACATTCGCCTGTTTCACAAGATGCATCTGCTGAACATTCAGGCGTTCGATATCCGGGTCATACTTCGGGTCGAACTCCGCAGAGCAACTGGCAATCTGGTCGCGAACGTAGACGTCCTGAATATTCAGGTTGTCTATGGCTTTTTGCAGATCGGCGCTGATCATGCGGCGTAACGCGCCTCCTGTTCACCGCAAGGCGTAGAACTGGAAATCAAACGAACCGGTCCGCTGACGCTCCTCGCACCGAGCGCCGCGGGATGCCAGTTTCCCGCAGCGTGCCATTCCTCGCCAGCAATGACGCGATCCACGCCCGCCCGATGGCGCAGTAGTTCGAGAGCGGCGGGAAGCCCCACAGCTAAACGCAACAGCTTGTCCATAGCCTCGGATTGGACTACGTCATCTGTCTCGTACTTGGAAAACGCCACTGGGCCACCGCCAAATATCTGCGCCGCCTCGGCCTGACTCAAGCCAAGTCTCTCACGAAGCCCCCGCACCTCGACGCCCGTCAACAAACCATCCGCCCGTTTCTTGAAAGCGTTCATCAAGCGCTTGTTGGTGCGCGTTTGACCGGCGTCCGCCTGCTCACTCCCGCAGGCGTCGCACAGGGAAAAATGAAGCTCCAGTTCGGTAGCGCGCCCCTTATACTCAACGGGATTCTTGCCGACATGGGCGTGCAGATTTCCCTCGCCACAGACCGGGCACAAGTAGTCCGAATTGCTCATCTATCTCTACCTTCTCTCTTCTGGCGGGTGGCACGAAACTATCAGCAGCTTGCCCGTCTTGGCTACAGCGAACTTGACGTAGTACTCCACGTCCATCTGCGTCCGCCCGTAGGGCATTCGCTCACGACGCGCCAGTGAGTAGGCGTCGCAAGCGGCCCATGGGCCGTTAGGGGAATGCTTGCACCACTCCGAGCCCCGGAACCGGCCTGACCGCAGCGCAATTTCCAGCAGTTCGTGCACATCGTTCGTATCAAGCGCCCATTTCGGCAAGTCGATCACGCATTTCCTGGTCCAAGCAAGAACCACCTGTGCGCCTGATTCAGCCAACAGCACCAGTACCTCATCGGCCGAATACAACGGTCCGCCCGCAATCTTGCGACTCGCCCCATCACGTGGGAGGTCACCTTCAAACTGGCTGACAATCGTTTCATTTACCATAATGGTAAGTCAAGATGAATTTTCAAGAGGAATCTTCCCGGGCTCACGTCTCATCAGACATCGTCGGCTGACTGGACTCTGACAGTACCCGCCGCAGGAAGGCATCCCGCATTTTGTCAGATAGGAAGCCGTGGGCCGAGTCGTTGCCGACCAGAATGTCGAACAGGTCCCCGGCGCGCTCGCGCTGGTCAATCAGTAAGTCCAAGGCTTTTGTCTTCATAGACGGTCTTGAAAGCCGACGGGCCGCTGTTCTTGGCCTGCTGCACCGGGATCTCGTCGGCCTCAGCCTACGACTCCACGTCCTTCATCCAACGGATGTCGACCTCCTCGAAACTGATTGATCTCGTGCTTCCTGGCTCTCACAATTTCCCAGATCAGCTTGCCAAGGCGATCAGCCACTACTTCAACAGGACCGAGGGGCGAGGCCCCATTCTCTGACGCATACAAACAATATGAATCAACGAGTTAGGAAATCACCATCCATGGCTACATAGTCATGGATGGTGATTGGCGAGCATGGTTTGGTCGGCATTTTGGTCAACATCTAAGACCTTGTGTGTATCAAACCAATCTTGACAGGACGACGCCGCAAAAGGCGCCGCCCCACCGACGGCTAGCTATCCATTGCAAACCGGCTGCCACTTCGCAACGAGTTCACTCTCCTCTTGCCGACGCACTCCAGGTCCACCGTCAGTTTGGTGGACTTGGATATGCGTTGCGCCTTGCCCGGTGATGCAAGGCATCTTGTGATGGGAGTCGAAGCGTTCCGACAGATCGCCGGTCTCGCCGATGTAAATCGGGCGATGCCTCCCCGGCGATACCTTCTTGCTGAAGATGTAATTTCCTGGGGCAGCCTTGAAGGTCGTGCCAATCGGATAAATGAAATACCGATACTCCCGACCGGAAAGTCCAGGCCAAGACATCGATTTCGTTTCTGTAGTCATCGTCATATCAAAAATCACCCTATAGTTACGTAAGAAACGGCAGGATTGCCGTACAAACACCCCGGCGACGTGTGACGGAAGAGTGTCACAAAAAGTTTGGAGTTCCGAACAGATTGTATTTGAACGACCACCCTCAAGGCAAGTACCATTTATACCGCTATACCGAACAACGACGATAACGAACGAGGAAGCACGTGGTGACCACCGCCGTCGGAGAGAAAATTCGAAAATTACGGAAGGAGCGAGGCTACACCCTGGACCAGCTTGCAGAACTGACAGGCTCAAGCAAGAGTTACATCTGGGAAATAGAGAACAAGGCGCCGCCGCGACCGTCCGCTGACAAGTTGTCAAAAATTGCGAATGCGCTGGATGTGACTATCGAGTACCTCATGGACGACAGCGGCGCGATTGACCAGGAGGATGCTGCCGACGCAGCGTTCTTTCGGAAGTACAAACAACTAAGCGAGGGAGATCGGGCACGCCTGAGAAAGATGATCGACCTCTGGGATGACGACTAAGAGCGGCCATGACCCCGGAAAAGTGGGCAATTCGAATCAGCCATATCGTTTCGGCGGCGATGGGGGACGACCGATTCCCTATTGATGTCTCCGAAGTGGCGCGGGAGATTTCCCATCACTTGTATCCCGATGACCCCATTTCTGTGATCAAAGGTGCGCCTTTGAGTAGTTTTGATGGTGCACTTGCCCGTGCACCAGTGGAAAAGCAAGGATGGGGTATCTTCTATAACGACGACATTGAGTCACAAGGTCGAATCAACTTCACCCTAGGCCACGAGTTTGGCCACTATCTACTCCATCGGCTTGAACATCTAGACGGCTTCAATTGCACCAGCCGAGACCTAGTTCGGTTGGATAATGTACTGAACGAAATCGAGCATCAGGCAAATGTCTTCGCTTCTTACCTGCTCATGCCGCTGGACGATTTTCGACGACAAATACCGCCGTTGGTAGCACCAACATTCGATGACCTATCTGCCTGCGCCAATCGATACGGCGTATCTCTTACCGCGGCAGCGCTGAAGTGGATCAAGTACACGGAGCGTCGGGCAATTCTGGTGATGTCGCGGGATGGATTTGTTCTTTGGGCTTGGTCGAGTGATAGCGCGTACCGTAGCGGCGCGTTCATAAAAACTGCGGATCGTCCGCCGATCCCGGTACCGACTACATCGTTGGCTGCCGACCCGGTTTCGAATCGGTTCGAGTCAACGGCGCGTGAGCACGGTGAAGGCGTATGGTTACAGCAGGAATCTTGCGACGAGCTAGCGTTGTTCTCGGATCGTTACGATTTCGCTATGTCGCTGCTGCACCTACCGTCCAAATCGCCTGCAGTTGACCTCCACGAGAGCGATGTCAGGTTACGAGAGCTTGATTCCCCAAGTTGGTAACCGACTATACGCTAGGTTTATACGCAGGCTCTAGGCGGAACGAAAGACACGACAACAATCGGATAGAAGATACCAAACAATGTTGTTCCGACTCGGAAAAGACAAGGTTATTAATGAGGCCAAGAGTGTTACCACGGACATCGGCCAGCCAATGGCTGTTATCCCCACGCGCAAACAGTTCTAGGCCGAGTTTCGCTTGACCCTCAGCCCGGACCGCGCCTTGATCGAGCGTTCTCAGAGGACGATTCTCACGCGCTTCAGCACGCAGCCTGTTCGCGCAGAGCTTCGTACAATCCTGAATGATTCAACAGAACTTCAATGATGCCGCGCAACACCGTTTCCGAGTTCAACGCTTGTTTGCTCATGGTTTCGTGGGCGTCATACGCTTCGATGATGGCGTTGACGGTTTCGGGGGTTAAGTCCGGCGAACTGGCGAACTGTTCCTTGGTGTTGCTGGCGGCTTGTCGGCGCAGCGTCTCGGATTCCATCAACTTGCTTTTTAGAACGTCATTGACGTAAACGAGTTTGTCTTGGTCTGTGAGTTCGCTGTCGAACAGATCATTGACTTTTTCGATGATGTCCGCGAGATACGCTTGTTGCTTCTCCTGCACGCTGCCACTGCCCGCATCGGATATAGGCTCCAATTCGGGGTAGTCACCGTCAGCCAGCGGCATAGCATTCTGGCCCTTGTCTTTCAGCGCATGATGCGTCAAGACGACCTTCGAAAGATCTATCCCTTCTCGTTCCCGCCCGAACTCCAACGTCCGTAGCAGATGCTTGAAGAAGATCGCCCGCTTCTCGATGGCGCTATTAGCATAATCGAACATCTGCGACAGAAAGCTGTACAGGCGCAGAAAAGCTCCCATGTCGCTTTTGAACAGGGTGAGTGCGTCCATCTCGTCCTTCGCCTGCGCAGCCGCCTGCTCGCCGCCCTTCGCCCACGCCGTTTCGAGTGCGATCTGCGCCGACTTGAATCGCTTGACAATTCGGTCACGCACTGGCTCCAGGGCGTTGACCAGGTCGGCCTGCTTGGACTTGGGATCGAGTGCGACGGCGACGACGCGATCGACTTCGAAGCTGTCGTAGTGGCCAGCCGCATCCAGCTTGGCGCGAAGATCGAAGACCAGATTAGGGTCGGTTGTGGATGCGAGTTGCGCCGTCGAGTAATACGTCTTGAATGCGTCCAGAATTTCCGCCGGTTCGTTGACGAAATCGAGAACGTACGTAGTGTCTTTGCCGGGATGGGCACGGTTTAGGCGGGATAGCGTTTGCACGGCTTGGATACCCGCCAAACGCTTGTCGACATACATCCCGCAAAGTAGCGGCTGATCAAATCCGGTTTGAAATTTGTTGGCGGCGAGCAGAATCTTGTAGCCGCCGCCTTTGAAAGCTTCCCGGAGGTCCCGCCCATTCAACCCCGGGTTGAGAACTTTGCTGTTTTCGGTAAACGGATCCGGACCAGACTCCTTGTCATGCACCTCACCGGAAAACGCCACCAACGTGGCCATGTGATAACCACGGTCTTTGATGTACTTTTCGATGGCAAGCTGCCACCGCACTGCTTCGACCCGGCTTGACACCACGACCATGGCCTTGGCGTCGCCATCGAGCAACGGGGCGACACATTCCCGGTAATGCTCGACGACAACTTGTACCTTCTGGGCAATGTTGTAAGGGTGTAACCGCACCCATCCCATGATGCTTTTGATGGCGGCATTGCGATCTACGGCGGCTTCGTCGTAGTCCTTGCCGTCATGAGCAAGCCGGAACGCCAGCGCATACGAGGTGTAGTTCTGCAGCACGTCCAGGATGAACCCTTCCTCGATGGCTTGGCGCATCGAATAGACGTGAAATGGTCGTGGCACGTTGTCCGGACCGGCAGGCTGCGCCGGGTCCGGCCGGGTTCCGAACAGTTCCATGGTTTTGTTCTTGGGCGTCGCCGTGAACGCCACGAAGGTGATACCGCTGTCCTCCGCCCGCGCAGCCATCTGCGCCGCCAGGACATCCTCGGCACTGACTTCACCGCCGTCGCCCAACTCGGCGATCTCCGCTGGCGACAGTACGGCTTTCAGTTTCGACGCCGCTTCACCGGTTTGTGAACTGTGCGCCTCGTCAGCGATGACGGCGAAGCGCTTGTCCTGGGTCGCCGAGAGTTCACGCACTGCCTCCAGCGCAAACGGGAAGGTCTGAATGGTGCAAACAACGATTTTTTTATCGCCCGAGAGTGCCCCGGCCAACTCGGCGCTTTTGCTGCCACCGGTGCCTTCAATCTTCGCCACGACGCCGGCTTGGCGCTGAAAATCGAACAACGCCTCTCGTAGCTGCGAGTCGATCACAGTCCGATCGGACACGACCAGAACGCTATCGAACATTTTCCGGTGCGATGAATCGTGCAACTCGGCGAGGCAATGCGCGGTCCAGGCGATTGAGTTCGTCTTGCCGCTGCCAGCGCTGTGTTGAACCAGATATTTGGTGCCCGGCCCGTCAGCCAGAACGGCGGCTTGAATCTTGCGAGTCACATCAAGCTGGTGGTAACGAGGGAAGATGATCTTGGCGATGCGCTTCTTCTTGTCCCGTTGCGCGATCAGATATCGGCCCAAGATTTCCAGCCAGCTTTCCCGCTCCCAAACCTGCTCCCAGAGATAGGCGGTTGGATGACCGCTGGCCGGGTTCGATGGATTTCCCGCCGCCCCGTCGTCGCCCTGGTTGAACGGCAGAAATCGGGTAGCTGGCCCATCGAGCTTGGTTGCCATATGCACCTCGCTATCGCTTACAGCGAAATGCACCAACGCCCCATTCGGAAATGATAACAACGGCTCGGGTGACCGGCCTTTCTGACGGGGTAGCCGGTCAAAGCGGTATTGATCGATCGCGTCATCGACGCTCTGGGTGAAATCTATCTTTAGCTCGACGGTGGCGACAGGAATACCATTCAGGAACAGCACGATGTCGATGCTGTTCTCCTCATGCACGGAGTAACGAACCTGACGCACGACGCGCAGACGATTTGCTTCGTACCGGGTGATGATGTCCGGATTGATCGCCAAGGCAGGTTTGAACTGCGCAAGCGATAGCGGCTGTCGCAGCCCCAGCAATTCGACGCCATTGCGCAAGACATCAAGCGTGCCGCGCTGGTCAATCTGATCGCGCAGCCGCGTCAGCAACGTCTCGGCGGCACTCGCACCGTGGTTCTTGTTCAGGCTTTGCCAGGCTTTGGGCTGCGTCGCCCGCACCCAGTCGAAGACATCATCGGGGAACAACGCTTTCGAGCGATCATATTTCTTGAAATCGCCCTCTGCGTACAGCCACCCATTCGCTGCCAAGTGTTCGCAGATTTGGTCCTCGAAGCTGATCTCTTTGTGTAGGCTCATGATGCTTCGGGCGACGACTCAGTGTCAGGTCGTGATTTCAGCAACATGAATTCCTCTGGGATCGCCGCCGGGCAGGAAAATTCGAATTGTCTGTGGTCGCGGAGTCATGCTGCTTCCAAGTCTGTCAGTCCACGCACATCGATCTGACCCGTGACGGCAGCGGAAATTAGGGCAGTCCGACGTTCCTGGAGCAACTCGACGAAACGATAAGCCTCCGCACGAAGATCATCAATCTCGCTGAGTTCAACATTGAGTGTCTTCAGGATCGTTATTTGCTCCGAGAACGGAGGGATCGGTATAGCGAACTCTGCAACGGTTCCCCCAGCTACTTTCCAAATACCCGCAGCCGTCTTTGCACCCATTTCTATTTGGGGACGAGACACGGGACAATTCAGGAATAGCACTGCAAATTCTGGCGACATCAGGTCTGAAAAACGCAGACGAATAAGAATATCAGGATAAACGCACCCACCCTCCGGCACGCACTCTATGATTCCGACAGACCCCACCAAGTCTTGGCTCCCGTTCCCCCTCATCATCATTACGTCGCCCGGGCGAACCCAATACGGTTCTGCAGCATCCTTGGTAATCGCTGCCAGCTTAAGGTGGGATTTTATGTCAACAACTCCGTTTCGTACGGCAGCAATTGAAAACGTCGATACTCCTTCCGAACCCGCATCTGGCGCCTGCGGTGACACACCATTCTTCACGGGTTCGTCGAAAACGTGCTTCAATCGACTAACCCTCCAATGACACGGAACATCACCGAGCCATTCGATGTCGGAAGGCTTCATGGGGGCGTCGGGGTTCAAGCCTTTGGTGACGGCGTGGGAGATGACTGCCTGACGTTTTTCTTTCAGCAATTCGATCAGCCGCTGCTGCTCGGCAATCAGTTCATCAATCTTCGCCGTTTCTCGGTCGAGGAAGGTGGCAATTTGTTGTTGTTCGGACAGGGGCGGTAGCGGGAGTTCGACATTATCAAGCGCGTATTGCCCAATTCCGACTCGCGTCAACCCGTTGGCGCGAACTGCGAAGCAAGATTTCACGTACACTGAATCGAAGAGTCGCTTGATGTAAGCGCCAGATGTGCCTTCCTTTGGTCGCAACATCGACAAGTGATAGCCGCACACCACGTCCGGCAGCGATTCGGCAACATAAGCGGCAATCGCGATGTCGTCTGCAGACTCCGAATCCTTGGTAATGATGGTATCTCCGGCGCGGAGGGTAAATTTTTGGATTTGGTCCGTGGACGCAGTTGCCTGCATGAATTGGATGTCGTCGGTGATCGTTTCGTTGTAGTACACATCCGTGTAATTGCAGAGCGAGATCGCCGCCTCCCCTTCGCGGGACTTCTTGTCTACATTGCTCGGATACGCATCGCAAATGCACTTGAGTCGAATCGACGACCAATGCTCTGGTAGCTCACCCAGCCAATCGATACCGCTGTGTCTATAGCTCGAATACCGCGGAAAACTCACGCCGTCAGCCCATCAATCATGGTGCGAATTCGGTCCGTGACGCCCTTCAACTCAGCGTCGATCACACTCAATGGACGGGGCGGCTGGAATACGTAGAAATGCCGGTTAAAAGGAATCTCGTAGCCAACCTTGGTTTTGGCTTGATCAATCCAAGCGTCCGGCGCGTGCGGTGTCACCTCCCGCTCAAAGTAAACCTCAACATCCTCGCTGAGCGGTACATTCTCGGTATCACGAAGCGACGCATCCGGAACCGGCTGGCCCTTCGCTTTGCCCCGCGTGCCCAGCACGACGTTGTTATGGTCGTCACGCTGAGGACGCTCAACGGTGATCGTTCGATATCCGAAATCTTCATTTTTGAAGATTCGGCTGATGGGAACGCCGTCTTCCTCGTACTCGTCCAAAGAACCGAAAAGGCGCGTGATCTTGTCGATGTGCGCGGAACTCAGTTCTTTTCGTTTACTCCCGAGGCTCTTGCGCATCTTCTGCCAGAAGCCGGAGGCGTCGATGAGTTGCACCTTGCCCTTGCGCGCCTCGGGTTTGCGGTTGCTGACGATCCACACATAGGTGCTGATGCCGGTGTTGTAGAACATATCCGTCGGCAGGCCGATGATGGCTTCCACCAAGTCGTTCTCCAGCACATAGCGCCGGATTTCGCTCTCGCCAGAGCCCGCGCCGCTGGTGAACAGCGGCGAGCCGTTGAGCACGATACCGAAGCGGCTGCCACCATCCACCGCCGGGCGCATCTTGGATATCAGATGCAACAAGAACAGCAGGGAACCATCGCTGATCCGCGGCAAACCGGGACCAAAACGGCCATCGAAGCCCATCTGCCCGGCTTCTTGCCTGATCTCGGTCTGAATCTTTTTCCATTCCACGCCGAACGGTGGATTCGACAGCATGTAGTCGAAGTGTTTGCCCGGTAGGCCATCGCTAGACAGCGTGTTACCAAAGATGATGTTGGCGATGTCCTGGCCTTTGATCAGCATGTCCGCCTTGCAGATAGCATAGGACTCGGCATTCAGTTCCTGCCCGTACATCACCATGCGGGCATCCGGGTTGAGGCTGGCCAAATGCTCCCCGGCGACACTCAGCATGCCGCCAGTGCCGGCAGCCGGATCGTACAGCGAGCGGACCACGCCCGGCTTCGTCAACGCATCGTCATCTTCGATGAACAGCAGATTCACCATGAGACGGATGACTTCGCGGGGGGTGAAGTGCTCACCGGCCGTCTCGTTGGATAGCTCGGCAAAGCGGCGGATCAATTCCTCGAATACGGCACCCATCTGCGCGTTGCTGACGGCATCCGGATGAAGATCGATATTGGCGAACTTCTCCGTGACGAGGTACAGCAGTCCGCTCTTGTGCAGCCGGTCGATCGGGGTATGGAAATCGAAGCTCTCGAAGATGTCCCGTACCGTCGGCGAGAAGACTTGCATGTAGGCCCGCAGGTTCTCCCCGATGTGGTCTTGATCTCCCATCAGCGTCTTCAAGTCTAGCGGCGAGGTGTTGAAGAAAAACTGACCGGATAGGCGCAGCAGGAATGGCGCCGGGTTCAACCCTGCCCTCTCGCGTGTCTTCTTCTCAGCCAGCACGGCTTCTTTGGTCGGCTCCAGTACGCAATCCAGGCGCCGCAGGACAGTGAATGGCAAGATGACCTTGCCGTATTCGGACTGCTTGAAGTCCCCGCGCAGAAGATCAGCGACGGACCAGATGAATGACGATAGGTTCGGATCGCTCACTAGCTTGCGCCGCTGCCGGCCCTGCCAGGGCCATCGCCAAGCAGCGCCCTATCGCCGCTCGCGACAGCCGGATGCGAGAATCTCGGTTCACCCACGCCGGTTCTACTCATCGCCCCCAAATCTCTAGCCTCCCCGGTTCGTCGTTCTACTTTCTACCGATGGCCACCAGGCCCAACAAAAGCTCTTAACTTCGATGCGTTAGCTGCGTCCGGGAGCATTGTGGTCAAACGCGCCGGAATTTTTATAGTGGGATTATGGGCACCTCTAAAAATAGTCATTGTTTCGTGAGTGCAAGGAAGCACCGCGCGCGCAACCGCGGTGTATCGCTCATACCTGAGGATTGGAGCACGGCGCTGACGCCGCCATTGAGGAAAAGTGCATTTTTAGCAGGCGCCCTAAAGACGCTCCAGACCGGCGACCGCTCTCGTTTACCGCTCAAAGCGTTATCTGCCTATAGAACATTCAATGACCAAGAACCTTGAGCTTACACCTACGACACCTTAAGCTTTTCGCCGGGACAATGAGAATCTGGCACCAGGCCAACCGCCGCAATAGGCGCTACCCACGGCCAATCCGCCCAAGCCGGTGAGAACAATGGCAGTTCTAGACTACTCCCATCTGAGTGATGACTACGACGCTAAACGATACCTCTCGGATACCGATCGGTTAGTGGAGAGCTTGCGCATGGAGGCGTTTATGGAGCTGCTTCAGCTCCGTTCAAACATGAAAGTGGCCGACATAGCCACCGGTACCGGACGCGGGGCGATAGCGATGGCGGCCCATGTCGAACATGTGACGGCGGTAGACGGGACACCCAAGATGCTCGAGCAGGCCAAGACCAAGGCGGTGGAAGCGGGCCTGAGTAACATCGATTTCCAGCTCGCAGACGCATTCGCCTTGGAGCTGCCCAGTGAGCATTTCGACCTCGTCATTGCTCTTAACTTTCTCCATCTCTTCCTGCCGGTAGAGCGGCAGGCGAAGTTGGTCGCGCAGATGGCGCGGCTAGTAAAGCCCGGCGGCCGGCTGGTGATCGAGCTCGATAACGCCCTGCAGGGCGGTCCGCTCGGATTGCTGCGGAAATATTTCGTGCACGACCTCGGCTACAACTTTCCGTGGGACATCCGTCGCATGATGAGCCCGGACCTTCGCATCGAATCGGTTTGTGGTGTGTTGCTTCCGGGAGTGTGGCGGCTCCACACATTAGCCCCGCGCTTGGTCTTCGCATTGGCACGGGCAGCGCACTACACGCCCCTGTTGAAATACCTGACCATGCGCTGGTTCATCAGCGCTCGCAAGGTCCACTGAGCTGAGGCCATGAGGGAGCTGTGAGACGCGTTGAGCACTGGATACGAGCCGCGGTAGAGTCTTTACACGATTCGCGCTCGGTATCCGCTCTTTCCTGCGATAGTTTTCTCGCCCGGCCCCTGGGACGAAATGCCGTCTGGGAAGTGACCGAACGTGCGTCTCAAAGAAAGGTGTGTGTCAAGATCTGGCGTGACCAAGTTATCTTTCACCGGGAGGTGCAAGGCCGGGCCATCATCAATAACATAGCCAGCCGGCGGCCTCGCATTCTTCCTGTGACCGTCTTGCATACCGATGAGGAGCGGGGGGCGATAGTCACCGAATGGATCGAAGGCGTGACGCTTCGCCATCTGCTCAACGCTCAGTTGAGGTACCGTATTCCGCTGGCGCGTACGGCAACGGCCGCCAACCGGTGCTTTGTCATGACCGTGGAACTCCTGCGCGAGCTACACTGCGTCGATCGAGCGCAATTCTCTCAAGGGGCCGATCATAGCATCGGCGCTCAAATCGAGCGGCTCAATCGAAACGCGCGAGAATTGGCCCAAAGCCCGTTACTTAAAGACATGGATATTTTCCATGCTTTTCCGGTGCAGGTGGACGCGAGCCAGTTCAATCTGAACATGGGCGGGATCTTCGGGGATCTGTCTCCTGAAAACGTGGTGTATGCGGGAGGAAAAGTGGGATTTTGGGACTTCGAAGACATGGGGATTGGACCTACTCTTCGCGACTATATCTATGTCGATTATTTTCTTGGGCGGATGAGCCGATGGCGTTACCAACTCCCGCGGGCAGCGTTGCAGCGGCTGGCAAAAGAACTCCAGCAATGTAGCGCATATACTTCTTTTTGCAGACTGGAACTCATGCTCGCCCACCTCGCGCTTCTCGCGCGCGAGTACAGCAACACGAGTGGCTTGCGCCGCAGCGTGGAGTGGTTCGACATCAAACAGTTGGCCAATGCGGCTCAATCGTTGTGGTTGACGGCAGTGCAGCCGATATTGAAAGCTGCGCCGCATCCACGGGGGTAGCGAAGAGTTCATAACTACCGTCACTGCCCTCGTCCCATACCCGAAGCTGAGCCCATACCACCGGCTGCACATCACCACGCCACCCACACAATCCAACCAATGTGAACATGCTCTAACCAATAGAGGAAAACGATCGATGAAGAGATTTCTAGGCTTGGCATTGGCCGCATCTGCATCCATTGCGGCAGCACTAGTGGCGGTGCCAACCGCTGCCGAGTATCCCGAAAAACCCGTTCGATTCATCAATCCATGGCCCCCCGGCGACCTGGAAGATGTGCTCGTTCGGATGATCGCCGAAGACTTCCAAAAAGCGTACGGACAACCGGCGGCCGTTGTTAACAAGCCGGGCGGCGGTGGCGGGCCGTTTCCAGGCGCCATAGAAGTAGCAAGAGCACCAGCGGACGGTTACACCATCGGCAACTTCGTGATCGGCGTACCGGTCATTGGACCGAACATCGGCATTGCCGAACTCAATCCGAATCCATTCGAACCGATTGGGATTTTCCTCACCTACCCCTTTGTGATCGTTACCTCTAAAGAGGCCCCCTATCAGTCGATGGAGGGGTTGGCACAACATGCGAAGTCGCATGACGTAGTGCTGGGACATTTCGGCGCGCCGCTGATCCCGACTAAAGTGACATTGGCGCTTGCCAGGAAAATGGGCTTTTCTTTTGCAGCGGATTCCGCCTTCGACAATCTCGACTGCAACACGCTAGCCTCCGGCGATGTGGACGTGATGAACACCACCATTCAGCTCGTCGTGCCGTGCTTGGACAAGATAACCGTTCTAACGGCGATCACCGAGCAGCGTATTGCAAAAGCACCTGATGCACCTACTGTTGGAGAACTCGACAAATCGTTGAGCATTTCACTTTGGAATGGCCTTTTCGTTCACAAAGAGGTGCCGCCGGCGGTCCGTGAGAAAATCGCCGCGATCGCCCGGAAAACGGTGACTAGCGGCCGGGCGCGGAAGTTCGCCAGCGACACCGGCGCGCAGATCTACTGGAAAGATGCAGCAACTTCGACTCGACAGATCGCGGCCGATATTGAGGCCGCCGGAAAAATTGCGCAGCTGCTGAAATAATTTTGCTGCTCGAGACGCACTCGTGAGCAATGCGAAAAACTCGACAGTAGACTCGACAGTAGACTCGACAGTAGAAAACACCCACGATGGTGCAGCCAGCCCAACCCGCACTAGACATCACCGGGCCGAGCTGCTTTTTTGCATAGCAGCATGGGCCATAGCGGTATTTTTGGCATCGCAGCTAGGTTCGCAGCTAAGCTGGCAAAGCGGACAACCGTTGGTAAAGCAGCCCGGTTTCTTCTCGCTAGTCGCCATCGTGGGTATGCTCCTGTTCGGTGTTGTGGAGCTGTTTTTTTGCTGGCGGCGTCAAGTACTGCGAAGCGATGAGAGCATAGTCCGCGAAGTAGGCCTGTGGTTGCGCTCAGTCGAATACGCGATCTGGTTCATGCTTTACGTACTCACCGTACCCTACGCCGGATATATCTTAAGCACGCTCGCTCTTTGTCTCTCGTTAACCCTACGGTTGGGTTATAGAAGCAAACCGATGCTGATGTACGCCCTACTGGTGGGCCTCGCAACCGTAGTGGTCTTCAAGAGTGTTCTGTCCGTCAAAATACCTGGCGGTGCGGTCTACGAACTGCTGCCAGACGCACTACGCAACTTCCTGGTTCTGTATTTGTAACGCTGGCGATGGAAACACTTGCTGCAAGTCTTGGCATCATCAGCCGTCCAGACGTCGTCGCAGCCCTGCTCATCGGCTCAGCCGGCGGCATAATCATCGGCGCCATTCCAGGCGTGGGACCGGCCATCGCTATCGCCATTCTCTTACCGGCAACTTTCGCGTTGGAGCCCATCGTCGGTATTACGATGCTGCTCGGGATCTATGGTTCAGCCATGTTCGGCGGCGCCATTCCCGCCATTCTCATCAATACGCCGGGGACGCCGGTCAATGCCTTGACCACCTATGACGGCTACCCCCTGACCCAACGCGGAGAAGCACACCGGGCGCTGTCCCTGGCCTACGGCGCCTCATTTGTAGGCGGTGTTTTTTCCGTGCTGTGTCTAATGACCCTGGCGCCATTTTTAGCCAGGATCGCGCCCTTTTTCGGTTCCCGCGAAATATTTCTCGCCTGTGTACTGGGCATGATCCTCGTCGTTATCGCGCACCGCGCAAAGAGTATGGCGGCCGGAGCGCTCCTCTCCTTCGGTATCTTCTTGCAGACCATCGGCTTTGAACCCGTCGCCTACACGCACCGCTATACCTTCGGACAGTCCTGGTTGTTGTCCGGCATCGATCTCATCGTGGCCGTGCTCGGTTTATTTGCGCTCAGTCAGGCATTCTTACTGTTAGCTGGCAAGGACCGCCTACCCAAATTGCCTATCGTCACCGGGCCTATCCTTACAGGCGGACTATTTCGCGGGCTCAAAGAAGTATTCAAATTCCCCAAAATAGTGTTACCTGGCGCCGCTTTTGGCACGGTGATGGGCATCATTCCAGGGGTAGGCGAATTCACCGCTCAATTTCTTTCTTACACACTGGCGCAGAAGATCTCGCCCAATCCCGAGCGTTTCGGGCGTGGCGCTCCGCAAGGGATTATCGCATCGGAAGCGGCCAATAACGCAGTTCCCGCAGCGGCCATGATCCCGTTGCTGGCCTTAGGCATTCCCGGCGAGGCACTGACCGCGATGATGCTCGCTGTGTTCTATGTTCACACACTGCTGTCCCACAAACTTTTGAATGAGCTTAGAATCAAAGACTATTCTGCGCTAATTTGTTAGAATAGAGGTCCAGAATATCTTTCAATATCAACAGGATAATAGCCTTGAGTCACAGTAACAGCGTATTTTCACAGCTGCTAAAACTGATTTCTAGACATGAATTTGAAACCCTTGCAAAGACCCACCATAAAGGCCGTGTATTGAGGACAATGTCACGCTGGTCACAGTTTGTGGCGTTGAGTTTTGCCCAACTCGCCGGTCGCTGTAGTTTGCGAGATATTGTCAGCAATCTGGATAAACAACGCCGCAAAAGTTACCATTTGGGTATCGGTAAGGTCAGTCGAAGTTCTCTGGCTCGTGTTAACGAGCAACAGCCTTATCAACTCTACGAAGGATTATTTTGGAAGCTGCTGGCACGATGTCAAAGCTTGGCGCCTAGGCATGGGTTTCGTTTTAAAAATAAGCTTTATTCCTTGGATGCATCGACCATTGATTTATGCTTATCACTATTTCCTTGGGCCAAATTTCGCAAGACCAAAGGCGCGATTAAACTACATGTTGGTCTGGACCATGATGGTTTTTTACCGGTCTTTATGACTATTACCGAAGGCAAACAACAAGATATTACACAAGGCCGTAGTTTAGAACTGGATGCGGGTTCTATTGTGGTGTTTGATCGTGGCTATACGGACTACACGTGGTTTAACTTGCTCAATTCAAAGGGGATTTATTTTGTCACCCGGTTGAAAGCCAATACGAAATACCGAGTGATTTCTCGCCATCCGGTCAATAAAGAGCAGGGCATTACCTCAGATCAGACGCTGATTTTAACGGGCCCTAAAGCCGATACCTGTCCGATTAAGTTGCGCCGGATGGGTTATCGGGACCCACAGACCGGCAAGCATTACGTCTTTCTCACCAATCAATTCGAATTGACTGCCAAAACCATTGCAGATATTTATAAGTCGCGTTGGCAAATTGAGTTATTTTTCAAATGCATCAAACAAAATTTGAAGATTAAGTCATTCGTAGGGACGTCAAAAAATGCTGTCATGACTCAAATATGGGTCGCTATGTGTATGTGTTTAATGGTTGCTTACCTGAAATTCTGTAGCAAACTCGATTTAAGCATTCAACAGATTATTCGACTCTTTCAAGTCAATTTATTTGAGCGAAGAGACCTGTGGGGACTACTCAAAGGAGACCCTCCAGGCCCTATTGAAACTCAGGTCCAGATACAGTTTACATTCTCATGAAAGTTTATGGGACAGCAGTGATGTTCACAATATTATTCCAGGCCCGGGTCTGTTCCAACATCAAATGGACTTCGTACTGGCGCTTTATCTTTGCCTACTCATACTGAATGTACTAGCGCTTATCTTTCTCATGCTGGCGACAAGACCGCTGCTAAAAGTGGTGTCGATTCCCAACCGATTTCTTGGTATGGCGATTCTAGTACTGTCCTTCGTCGGCGTTTATTCGCTTAGAAACTCGGTCATTGACTGCTTGATCGCCGCCTTTTTCGGGATGTTGGGCTTGATATTAAAACGGCTCGACTTGCCTATTGTTCCGATCATTCTAGGCATGGTGCTGGGCGGCATCGCGGAGAACAAATTCCGTACCTCACTGCCGCGTATCAAAACGCCGCTGGATTGGATAGACCGGCCTATAGCAGGGACCATTTTTGTTATCATTCTGATCGTTTTAGCGATTCACTTCTGGTCGATGCTGAAGGCGCGCCGGCGGGATATCCCATGATCGCTAATGCAAATTACTGCTAGCCATAAAGTGCCCTGGGTACTACTGAGCCCTGGGCACTACTAAATCACCATTCTTTTCATTCGAAAAACCTGTATCTGCTGTTAGTACTGTTCCTTTTGGCGCAAATATATTCTTGGGCACCTCTAAAAATGCACTTTTTCCGCGATTGCGGCGTCAGCGCCGTGCTCGAATCCTCAGGTATCACCTATACACTGCGGTTCTGCGCGCGGTGCTTCCTTGCACTCACGAAAAAATTACTATTTTTAGCAGGCGCCCCAAAGCTCGACCAACATGCCGCTCACGAAACGAATCGCGCTGGTAACCCAATCTGCCCGCGCTTGGGGACGGCAGCAAATTTCATAGTCCACGCCGAGGACATGCTAGAGGTTGCTGAGTGGATCGCCAGCAACACTCGGTTTGACCGCTTATATTTCTACGGTAAAGATCTTCCCGTCCACGTTAGCGTAGGACCTGACCATAGCCGAAGTTTCATTCATGTCCGAACGCTTACCAACGGCAGACGCCACCCACTTGCTCGGCGTTCTGTGAACCGATAACTGCACCGGCTATTTACCTACGGGCGGCCGGGCCCGACTTTGACAGTTGCTAGGGCGTGTTAACACTATTCAACGCCTGCACGATAAGGGCGAAGTGGATAAAAAACATAAAAACAACATCCAGTTTGTCGAAGCGTGTAAAGATTCGACGAAATCCTTTCAGCCGCCGAAACAATCTCTCTACTTCATTTCGCTTTTTATACAGCTCCTTGTCGTATTTCCAAGGCCTCAGCCGATTGCTTTTCGCTGGCACAACGGGCTCCATCCCCAAATCGACTATCAACTGCCGGGTCTCATCGCCTTCGTAGGCCTTGTCCATGATGACTTGAGTCCCGTCCCAGCCATTGTTTTCAAAGGATTTCAATAATTCCCGGCCTGCTGGCGCATCCCCGACGTGGCCCGGGGATAGGGAAAAGGTCACTGCTGTTGTGGCATTTGCTGCAACCCTATGAATCTTCGTTGTCCACCCGGCTCGGGACTTACCAATCGACTGTGGACCGTTTTTTTTAACGCGCCAGTCCCCTCCGGGTGAACTTTGACTGCTGTACTGCCCTAAAGATACTTGCTCCACCTGTATGTTGATGACATCGTTTTCCTGTAGTGCAGCAAATACACTATCGAGTACACCATTTTTCGCCCAGCGATTGGCACGAGTATAAAGGCTGTGCCAATGGCCGAACTTTTTCGGCAAACCTCGCCACTTGCAACCGTGCTCAGCGACATACAAAATGGCATTCAACACCAATAAATTGGGTATTTTGACGTTACCTCTTTGAACAGGAAGGAGTTTTTGGATAATTTTAAATTGTGATGCGGTGATTTTCATACGCGAAGTCTATCATAATTAGTGTTAACAGGCCCTAGATACGTAGCCGCCATTTCCCTAGGCGGATCCAACCCCTTACGGAGATCCCCGGAAACACCCGTGTAACTAGGCATTCAGCCCAACTTCAGGACCGTTGGGAGATTTCGAATGCGTAGAGATTGCAGTCGCTTAGTAGCCCAGCGCCCGGTCTTCGGCGTCGCGCGTGTCGCCGTTGCTATGCACCACGAACCCGCCGTCCAACCGTACCGGTCCGCGGTTACCGACTCCACGCTGCCAGCCGCCCGCCCGCATGCCGGGAGTCTTTCAGGGAAATTTCGCGGCAATGATTTTTTATAGCACACGCTTCGATCGCAGCGTATTTTCTGCACCGACGCCCAGTGACGAACAGCAGCGTTCGCTTTTTCCACAGGACGAAAAACTATCCTTATTCGCCTCGGCTTTATTGCCCTTGGCGAAATATATCCCCATCTTGTACGGCGTACTTTAAATTTATTTACATTGGGCGAATGAGGCGTGAGCGATAGCGCAAGCCAAGGCTTTAGCACACGGGCCATACGGGCAGGTCAGAAGCGCAGTTTCGAAGGGGAGCACAGCGATCCCATCCACATGACGTCCAGCTTCGTATTCGGCTCGGCCAGCGAGGCCGCCGCCCGCTTTCGCGATGAGAGCCCCGGTAACGTCTATTCGCGCTTTACTAATCCGACTGTACGTGTTTTTGAGCAGCGTCTGGCCGCCCTTGAAGAAGGCGCTCATTGCGTGGCGACGGCCTCCGGGATGGCTGCGGTATTGAACACCTGCATGACGCTGCTCAGTGCCGGCGATCACGTGGTCGCCTCGCGCGCGCTATTCGGCTCGACTATCGGTCTTTTTAACAAGATCTTGAAGCGCTTCGGGATCAGTACCAGCTACGTACCACTTGCAGCGTTAGCGGCCTGGGAGGCGGCGATTACCCCGCAAACCAAACTGCTCTTCGCCGAATCGCCTTCGAACCCTCTTGGCGAGGTGGTTGACTTGCGCGCCCTCGCGGAGCTGGCGCATCAGCACGGCTGCCGGTTAGTGGTGGACAACGTCGCCTGCACACCCGCGCTGCAACAACCACTCGAACTGGGCGCGGATGTAGTGGTGCATTCGGCGACCAAATACATCGACGGCCAGGGCCGCGCCGTGGGCGGAGCCATCGTCACCAACGAAAAAGACTTGAGCGACGGCTTCTTCAGCTTTAACCGCACGGCAGGACCCAGCCTCAGTCCTTTCAATGCCTGGATATTCGTCAACGGATTGGAAACCCTGCGCTTGCGTATGCACGCTCACAGTGCCAATGCTCTTAGACTGGCGCAGTGGCTGGAGCAACACCCGGCGATCGCGCGGGTGCATTACCCCGGCCTGCCGTCGAACCCGGCTTATCCGATCGCAACCTCTCAACAAACCGCCTTCGGCGGCGTCGTCGCCTTCGATATCAAAGGCGGGCAACAACAAGCCTGGGAGGTGATAGACGCAACTCAACTGCTATCGATCACGGCCAACTTAGGCGACACCAAAACGACCATCACACACCCCGCCACCACCACCCACGGCCGGCTGGAAGAACAGGAGCGGATCGCCATGGGGGTGCGCCAATCACTGCTCCGGGTCGCCGTCGGTTTGGAGAACATAGACAATGTCATGGATGATCTGGAGCGGGGTTTGAACCGGATTGCTCTTCGTGAGAGCCCCTCTCACCGCACAATAGCTTCCAACAACAACCGCTGCGCTGGCGACATCACCCCTGAGGAGGCCTGGCAAGTACTCACGGAAGACCTCTGCGCGCAGCTGATCGATGTGCGCACGGAGGCGGAATGGTCGTATGTGGGCGCGCCCGATCTGGACGGAATTGGCCGTGAGGCCATCCGACTGTCCTGGAAACATTTTCCCAAGATGGACGTCAATCCCGATTTCGTTTCTACCCTGCAGAACCGGATCGCCGATACCAACGCTCCACTGCTGTTCCTCTGCCGTTCCGGCATACGCTCGCGGGACGCCGCCATCGCCATGACCGATGCGGGTTTTACCCAGTGTTACAACATCGCACAAGGATTCGAGGGCGATCAGGACGAGGCCAAACACCGCGGCCTCCGCTCCGGTTGGAAAGCGGCCGGCTTACCCTGGCGCCAGTCCTGACCGTAGCGCCAGCGGCGGCCGGCGTAAGACTATCGGCGAGTGCGCGCAAAACCGCGACCACTGATTAGGCATCTACTAGGCGGGGCATCTACTAGGCGAGGCATCCAACTCAAGCGTCTAGGGCTAGCCGTCAGCCATCAACACCAACGTGCCGGTGGTGGACAAGGTTCCGCCCGTACCATTGACCACACAGGTCTTGGCCGAGGTCTGTTTGCCCGGATCGCCGTGAATGCCATCCTCGGCGGTGCCCGAAAGCTGCCGGTATGCCTCGATGAGCAACGGCATGCCGTACATACCGCTGTGATTGAACGACAGTCCACCGCCGTTGGTATTGACGGGGAAACGTCCACCGGGTGCCGCGTGCCCCTCCTGCCACAGCGTGTGACCCTCCCCTAGCGGTGCCAGACCGAGCATCTCAGCGGTGATGGCAGCGGTAATGGTAAAGGAGTCGTAGATCATGGCCATTTCCATGTCATCCGGCCCCATGCCGGCCATGGTGTAGGCGGCCTCGGCTGAGCGTCTGGCGGAGGTGGCGGTGAAGTCATCCATTTCCAGCATGTTCTGGTGGCCCATGCTCTCACCGGCCCCCGCAATCCACACCGGCTTGGTTTTAAGCCCTGCGGCCACTTTCGGGCTGGCGACGATGACGGCACCGCCATGATCGGTCACCATGCAGCAGTGCAAAATAGTGAGCGGCCAGGTGATCAGCCGCGACTGCGCCACTTGTTGTAGCGTGATCGGCCCGCCGAAGGGATGCTTGTCCTTGGAATACATGGCGGCGCGCGGATTTAACGTTGCCCAGTCGCGGGTCACTTTGGCGATGTGCGCGAAGTCTTGCGTTGTCGTACCGTAGCGGTGCATGTGCCGCGTCATGGCGTGGGCATAGGCCGTCGGCGCGCCGCCCATGCCATAAGCGCTGGTCATCTCCAGTGCCGGCGAGGCATCGCCACTGCCCGGTCCGTAGCTAGGCCGGCCTTTGGCGCCTATGGCCCGCTGGGAATGGCCGTTCTCGCCGTGGCTGATGAGAGCCACTTCGATGATGCCCGCATGAATCGCGGCGAGGGCGTGGTGTACGTGCATCTCGAACGAGCAGCCGCCGCAAGCGGTGGTGTCTATGTAGCGCGGTTGTATCCCTAGGTGCTCACACAACTCGCTGGACCAACCGGTGGAAAAGATCCCATCGATTTTGGCGATGGGGATACCGGTGTACTCACTGACGTTTTTGATCGCCTCTATATGCAACTGCAATGAGGACTTCGGTTGCTTGAGAAAACCGATCTCATCGGCTTCGGCGGCGCCGACGATGGCGGCGGCTTTATAGAGTTGTCCCGGCATGACTACCCCTCCACCACGCGCCAAAACGGCAGATGCATGTCATCGTTGGCTGGCTCGAACTCGACTTTGACCTTGGCCCCGATCTTGATGTCTTCGGGTTTGGCGGGATCCACTCCCCGCAAGATCGTGAGCATCCGATCACCTTCCTTGAGATCGATGTAAGCGGTCACGTAAGGCGCCTCTTGCTGCCACGCCGGTGGCGTTAGATGTTGCACGGCGAAGGTGTAGAGGGTGCCCTCGCCGCTGCCTTCCACCCAATCGAGATCCATAGAGTGGCAAAACGGGCAGATGAAGCGGGGATACCAGTGCACGCGGTTGCATTCCTTGCAGTGCGGCAGCATCAGTTTGCCGGCTTTGGCACCCTCCCAAAATGGTCCGGTGTTGGTACCTTTGGCCGGGATCGGTTTGTCGTACGCCATGGACGAGGCTCTCCTCCTTTTAGTGAGCCCCGTACTGTACACAAACTTTGCCTGGAAACTTCGCTCGAACGCCCTCTACTATCAAACGCCCTCTACCATCAAGCGCCCTCTACCATCAAGCGCGTATCTGGCAGGCACGACAGCGCCGGAATGGCCAGATCCGGGCGCGCCAGCCGGCTCACTGCTGTCAGGGCGGAGACGATGGCACCCTCCTGCCACCCGGGCAGTGAGGAAACCTGATCGCCTACTATGAAGAAGTTGGGCAATCCGCTATCCACTCCCGTGCCCTGAGCAATGTGATTGAAGTGGGTAACCGACTCCTCAACATTGTGCCACTGGGGCCAACCGCCCTTGATATGGGGCATATTCTGCCAGGCGATGGCGACACCATGCTCCAGTCCTTCGGCGAACGAGGTGTTGAACCGGGCGGCCCCCTGGCGGGCCAGTTCGAGCCGCTCTGGCACGGGCAGCTTGCCCATGTCGTAAGCGTTTTGACTGAAGTTATAACAGCCAGTCAGCACCCCTTTCTCATCGTGGTAATCGTTGGATGGGTACCAAATCTGCGTGATGGCATCATCAGTCCAGGAAATACCGCCGAAGATCGGCACCACGCCCACTTCGGAATCGGGCACATAGAGCACGTCCTGCCCCACCGACTCATCGTATCGCGCCGTGATGCGCCCCCCCTGCCACAGCGCCCTATCCGCTTGCCAACCCACTTTGGTGGTGTAGGACAGAAAACGGTTGGCGTACTCATCCGCCGGCTTATCGAACTGTGTCGTATAAACCGCCTGCAAGGCTGCTTTAAAACCTGGTTCGAACAGGCCGGACTCGGGTGATTGCAGACACTCGGACAAAATATCGCTCAAGAAGGGCATCGCCGCGTTGCTGAACACATAATCGGCGGCGATGGTTTCTTTCTCTTCCGTACCGAGCTTGGCCACCTGGATCTCGTACTGCTCACCGTTCCAATCGACGTGATCGACCCTGGAATTGAGGCGAATAGTGCCGCCTTTGGCCGCCACCTGCCGGGCAAAAGCGTGCTGCACCTGGTCCATACCACCAACGGGTTGAAACAAAGTCTCCTGCCATAAAAAGTCCTGCGGTTGATAGAAGCTGGTCTTGCTCCAAAACTCCGATTGCAGCAGTGTTTCGAAGGAGAAGGCGCTGGCAATCTCGCCCGCGTCAACGCCGGGGAGGCTTGAGTAGCCGGCCCGATCGGCGGCATCATCCTGGCCATCCTCGGCTGCCTCGACCACATACTTGCCCTCAGCATTGAGTTGACCGAAATCCACCATCAGCGATTGCAGCCACCGTATCTGCTCTTCGCGCTCCTCGGGTGTGGTAAAGCACTTCTGCTCATCGATGAACAAGCCGGCATTTTGATAGACCATCTCGGCCAGCCAGCCGCGGGTGTTGTGCTCGAGGCGCCGGTACACTGACGGTGCATCACCCGCCGGACCACCATCCATCTGCACCAAATTCGATTGGCTGTTCATGACGTAGACTTCGACGGGAACACCGAATTGATTGAGATAGCCGAGCAGGTGCTTGTGGCTAGACGGGATACGGCCCGGCCCTGCGTTGAGAGTAAGGGGCGGCGTCACCGCGCGGCCGTTCGAAGCGCACCACCTGTGGCGGCGCCGGCTCGGAGCCGAATAACTGACTGTCTTCATCTTCGATGAGCGTGTCGCCCGTACGCAGGGTGAGACAACGCCCGCCGGTGCGGTTGTTGGCCTCGAGCACGATCACCTCTAGACCGGTGCGCTGATTGAGCAGCTCATAGGCCGCCGTAAGCCCACCGACGCCGGAGCCGATCACCACGGCACGCTTACCGGCGAATTGGTTCTCCTTACACACCACGGGCCCGGGCGCGGTTTTGCGTCCCTGGTTAGCGGCGAAATCCAACATACTCCGGGCCATGGCGCCCGGGTTTTGCAGCAAGAATTGCAAGCGGCCTAGTTTTTGGCCTGACTTCTGCTTGGACATGGTGCCTCCTGTGCACGTGGATGGGGGTATGCGAAAGCCTCAAAGGATCTGGGATATTCCTTCCCTAATCAATCCCTAGATGCCGGCAATATTGTCAGGTGACTGCGGCCACTCGCCACTTTCCACTTTGCGCACGGCGTTTAGGATGCCTTCGTTGGCCGGGGTGGCAATGCCATGCTTCGCGCCTTTCTCTGCTACCAAACCGTTTAAGTATTCAATCTCGGTGCGCCGGCCTTTCTTGACATCCTGCCCCATAGACGGGAAGGAGCCGGGGGCCCGCTCTTTGGCACCGTTCATCTTGGCCGCCTCGATGCGTGCCAAGGCGTCGGCATCGCCGTCCGCCGCCGCCACCCACTCATCCGGCGCGAAACCGGTGATATTCTCCAACCGCACACCTTCGGCCTGCGCCACGCGGATGGTCTCGGCGGACAGGCGGATGGAGAGCCGCCGCGGCGCTTCCACCAGCGCCATGTCCCTGGTGTCATAGCCGGTGCAAGCCGACAAACCGTTGCCGCTGGCGTTGATGGTGAGTTTGCTCCAGCGCTCGCCCATCAAGTTGGTGGTCATCTTGGCGCTGTCCACATGTCCCAGCCATGCGACGAAATCCTTCACTCGATCGGATTCCTGTCCGCTTAACTCACCGCAGCGAAACACCGTGTACGAGGCACCCCGCTTAGGCACATTGCGCTGCACGAAACCGGCCGATTTGAGGTCCACGGAGATAGTGCTGGCGATACACCCAGCCACCCGCTCCGAACCTACGATGGCGGCGATGCGATCTTCGTTAATGCAATTTTGCAGCGAGACAACAAAGCCCTCCCCCGACAGGGCCGGCTTGACCAGCTCCGCCGCCCATTCAGTGTCGTAGGACTTGGTTGAAATGATAGCTATATCCACCGGCTGCTCATGGGCGATCGCTTTGAATTCACCCGGTGTCATGGCTTTGACTTCGAGTTTGAAGCACTCCTCCTCGCTCATCCCCTTGAGCTCCAAGCCATCGCCGCGCATGGTTTCCACATGGTCCACCCAAGGGTCTACGAACGTGACGTCCATCCCTGCCCGGGCCAGGTTTCCCCCCGTGTAAGCGCCCACCGCGCCCGCTCCGATTACAAACACTTTTTTTGTCATGCTCGCTCAACTCCAACGCCCGATAGTTCATACGCATCCGAGGCGCACCGTTCCGTCAATCCCGGCTCCTCCTCCCCGTCCCTGGGCCAGGTGGAACGCAGCGTGCTTGAGATCACCCGCGCCGCTTTGCCCATCAGGCCCAGCTCCCGCGCCTTGCGCTCACTGACGACAATGGCGGCAGCCGCTCCGCCGCCCACCGGCGAGCACATGGGCCGGGTCAGCGGCTCGGCGATCATCGGCGCCGCCGATACTTCATCAACGCTCATGGCGTGGCGAAATCAGGCACGCTCATTCAACTCGTATATCGCCAGGCGCCATCCTGGCACCGGCGAGCGCTTGCGTCACTGCCTGTGCACCCAGGGCTTTGAGCCCTGACTCCAAATGCTTGCCGAAGAGCGTCATACCGATATCAGCGACATAAGCATTGAGCTTCATGGCAGGCCTCAGCTAAATGGCGAAGCCGCCGAGTTTCACATCCAGATATTCATCGATCCCCTGGCTGCCGCCTTCGCGCCCCAGACCGCTGTCCTTGACGCCACCGAACGGCGCGGCGGCGGCGGTGGGATTGATGTCGTTGATCCCGACGATGCCGAACTTGAGCGCCTCGAAAGCACGCATCGCCTGCGCGGTGTTGTTGGTGTAGACGTAAGCGGCGAGCCCGTAGTTGGTGTCGTTGGCCATGCCGATAACGTCGTCATCGTCGTCGTACGTCACCACGGCGGCGATCGGGCCGAAGGTTTCCTCGCGGTAGATGAGCATATCCGTGGTCACGCCGCTCAAAACGGTGGGTGAATAAAACGTACCGGCATCCAAGCCGTTATCCATCATGCGGTGCCCGCCGCACAGTAGCTGCGCCCCCTTGCTCAGGGCATCTTTGACCTGCGCATCGACTTTAGCCAGCGCCCGCTCGTCAATCAATGGGCCTACACCGATGCCGTCGGCCAAACCATTGCCAGCCCGCAGGCGGATCACCCTGGAGACCAGCTCATCGGTAAACGGTGCGTGGGCGTCCTGGTGCACGAACATGCGGTTCGGACTGATGCACGCTTGTCCGGCGTTCAGGAACTTGACCGCCGCCGCGCCCTTGGCCGCGTGCACCGGATCGGCGTCCTTGAACACGATAAACGGCGCGTGCCCGCCCAACTCCAACGAAATGCGTTTCATATGCTGGCCGGCGCCTGCGGCCAACCTGCGGCCCACCGCCGTGGAGCCGGTGAAAGTCAGCTTGCGCACCCGCGGGTCCTCCACCAGCAACCGGCCCACCGGTTGCGGATCCGCCGCCGTCACCAAGTTGATAACACCGGGCGGCACCCCGGCATCGATCAGCACTTTGTAAGTCTCGATGGCGCAAAGCGGCGTCGCCTCGGCGGGTTTCAGCACCACCGTGCAACCCGCCGCCAGCGCGGGACCCATCTTGCGGGTCAACATGGACACGGGGTAGTTCCACGGCGTGATCGCGCCCACCACCCCCACCGGCTGGCGCAGCACGAGGAAGCGCTGATCCTGGCGCGGTGCCGGCAACACTTGGCCGCTGACACGTTTGGCCTCCTCGGCGAACCAGCGCAGGAAATCCGCCGCATACTGCACCTCGATGCGGGCCGCCCTGAGCGGCTTACCCTGCTCCATGGTCATGGTGCGCGCCAGGTGCTCCTTGCGCTGCACCATCAAGTCATAGGCTTTGTGCAGGATTTCAGAGCGCTCGAAGGCGGTACGCCCCGCCCAGCCCGCAGCGGCGGCATCCGCCGCGTGAATGGCCGCCAAGGTATCGGCTTCGCCACCATCGGCAACGGTATCGATCACCTCGCTTGTGGCCGGATTGGTGACCTCGAAGCGCTTGCCACTGATCGCTTCGCGCCATTGTCCGCTGATATACATGCTCGACTTATCTCCGCACTTAACTGCCCGTCATCAGGCGCTCATAAATTCTTGCCAACGCCGCCTTATCCGGCCGTATCGGTGGTATCCGCCGGGTCACGGAATACGGCACCAGCCGGGCGCCGTCGTGGGCCGCTACGGCGAAGGAAAACACGTAAAAATCAGGTTCGGCGCCCATCCGCAGATCGGACAGTACTAACTGCCCCGCCCGTACCTCGGCGCTCAAAAAACCCCTGGAAAACCATTTGAGCCGGCGCACCGCCCAGACATCCGCGTGCGCCTCGAGTAGTTGTTCATCATGCGCGTAGGACTTGAATTCGATAGGCCGGCGCGGTGCCAGGAGGGAATAGTAGCCGACGTAATACGCATCTTCTTGCATCACCACCGCCCGCCACAGCAGTGCGTTGAACGGTGTGGGAATCACCAATAGCCGAGCCTGCGCCATCGCACTCTCGCGCAAGTCCTCTTCGATGATCGCCGTGACATGAGCTTGGAACAGCAAGGTGAGCGCAAGATAGGCCGTACTCACACTCAGGCCGGTCACGGCCAAGCGCACGCCCAAGCGGCGCCGGCGGCGCATCGCCACGAAAGCGATGACGCCGGCGGCCAACGGCAAGGTATAGAGCGGATCGATAATGAAAATGCTGCCCGCGCCGAACGGGTGCTCACTCAAGGGCCACAGCAGTTGGGTGCCGTAGACGGTGGCCGCATCCAGCAGCGGATGGGTAATAAGACATAGCCATACCATCCAACACCAGGCGCGAAACGATACCCTCTCGCCGCCCTGGGATAGCGCTACTCGGGATAGCGCTGCTCGGCCAGCCAGGCGCATGGCACACCACGCCAACAGAGGTGTCACCACGCTCAGCAGCAACAGTGAATGGGTGGCGCTGCGGTGATAGGTAAAGCTGGCCACCGGATCGCTATAGCGCACTATCACGTCCAGATCCGGCAAGGTGGCCAACAAGCCACCCATCAAGGCCGCCCTCGCGCCGATACGCGCTCCCAGTGTGGTAGCGCCTAGGGCTGCCCCGAGGGTGAATTGGGTTAGCGAATCCACAGTATCGGATTTACCGGGATGGTGGATCTAAATAGTGGATCCAAAAAGATGGCGCGAAACAGGATGCCTGTTCAGTAGGTGCCAGGATAAGCGCCACCATCCAACAGGAAGTTCTGGCCGGTAATATAGCCGGTGTGGGCGCTACAGATAAACGCACAAGTCTTGCCGAACTCCTGCGCTGTGCCAAAACGTCCGGACGGATTAGCCGCCGCCTGCGCCGCCGCCACCGCCGCTTCATCCTCACCGGTCTTCGCTGCCCTGAAGGCAAAAGTTCCCCGCAGCCGATCGGTATCGAACGGCCCTGGCAAGATGCTGTTGATGGTGACTCCGCGGCGCACCGTATTGCGCGCCACGCCGGCGACGAAGCCGTGTAGACCACTACGGGCGCCATTCGACAAACCCAGCACATCAATGGGCGCTTTAACCGACGAGGAGGTAATGTTGACGATGCGGCCAAAACCGCGCTCCATCATGCCATCTACGGTGGCTTTGATGAGTTCTATGGCGGTCAACATGTTCGCATCCAGAGCCGCGATCCAATCATCCCGCGTCCAATCGCGAAAATCGCCCGGCGGCGGCCCACCGGCGTTGTTCACCAGGATGTCCGGCGCAGGACAGGCCGCCAGCGCCGCCGCGCGGCCCTGCGCTGTGGTGATGTCGCCAGTAACCGCGGTCACTTGCACGCCGGTTTTGCCGCGGATCTGCGCCGCCGTGGCCTCCAGCGTGGCGGCAGTGCGCGCTGTTATCACCACGTGCACGCCCTCTTCGGCCAATGCCATGGCACAACCCTTACCCAGACCTTTACTCGCCGCACACACGATGGCGTGCTTACCCGCAATCCCTAAATCCACGGTACTTCTCCCCCATCTCTCGTTAATTCAACTAACCGCGCCCGACTATCCACGGCGGATCTCCGAACCGGGAAAAGTCAACTTGATGCGGAATACGACTTTACTGGCGCAGGTGATGGCGTGGGTGCCGGGATCGAGGTACACCGGTATCTCGTTAATGGTCTTATCCACCACACACTGAAAGCCACGCTCGGAGAAGATGTCGATCAACATGGACAAGGCCAGCGGATCTTCGAATACGCTGTCATCGGAGTTGACGATGGCGCGCCCTGCCACCGCGTGGCGCTCGATAATAGGCATGAACTTGTCACGTACCAGAGCAACCACCTGCACGAACAGCTCGCGGCTATCGAGTTCGTAACTATCCAGGCGGCGGATCAGTTCCTGGCGCGCATGTAGCGTCAAATCCTGGGCCAGCGGCAGCGGGCGCAGGCGATCAAAGGTGCGCGGATCCAGCTCGAGTGAACTTTGATACTGAAGTTCGCGCACGATATTTTGCTCCACTTCTTTGATCGGCCCTTCCGCGTTGACGAAGTGGTAGTGGTAGATCTCTTTGAGCGACGTGAGTGCATCCCAGGTCTGCTCCTTGAACACCCGGTAACGGTGTCTAGCGGCCTCGGGATCCACATCGGTTTTGCGCAGTTCTTCTTTGCTGCCGACCCCGGTTTCCTCGACTTCTTTGTTGGCCGCGATGATCTGCTCGCCGCGGGCGAGTTGGCGGGCCACGCTGGTCTGTTCGGTCACGAACAGCGCCATGGCGTGCACCGTGGGCCGGCGGAAATTAATCGCCAGCGGGGTATCGGCGAACTCTTGGTGCAGCGCCTGAATTTTGTCTACCAATCGCTTCAAGCACTCCGTTTGCACCCTGGTGCGGGGAAATCCATCGAGCACGGCACCGTCGCGAAAGGGCAGTTCCAGCAGCTTGTGCAACAAGATCTCGAACACTTCCTTGTCGCCGACCAAGCCACCGGCGTCTTTGATACGCTGCGCCTCGGGCATATTCAACAGCGCACTCATCACGATGGGCGGACAGGTCAGGCCGCGCACCCGCATGATGAACTGCGTTTGCGTGCCCTTGCCTGAACCAGGCGCGCCGCCCAGTAAGATCAGCTCCTTGGGAAAGCGCAGATGCTCCCGTCCGCGCGCCTCCTCCAGCGCGTCCCAGACGGTATCGAAGATAAGCTGCGCATCTTTGATCTCCAGATCCGCAGTGTGACTGTTTTGTTCCATGGCTGAGGGATTCCGGGGCTCTTTAGCAACAGCACACCAAAGCTGCGCGATTCTACCAGGGCAATGCGGCAATGGCATGAGCCCGGCAACGCCGCAGCGCCCAATCAAGGCCAAGAGCTTGAGACTATCGCAACGGCGCAGTTTAATGGCGCAGTTCAATAATGGGTTTTGCTACCCACCTGTTGCGAAGAGTGCTGGCATGTCTACCTGCCCCGTATGTGATGGCGATGTGGAATTGAGCGGCGATGCTGTGGAGGGAGAACTCATCGAGTGCCCGGATTGCGGCTCGGAACTGGAGATCACCGGTCTTGAGCCGGTGCAACTGGCCGAAGCGCCGGAAGCCGAAGAGGACTGGGGCGAATGAGGGTAGGCTTCCTCCATTCGCTGATCCGCAAGGATGAAAAACTCCTGCTGGAGGCGTTTAAAGGATTCGGCGGCGTAGAACTGGTCATGTTGGATGACCGTCAGTTGACGTTCGACTTGCGCACACCGCCGCCGGTGGACGTCGTGCTGGAGCGCTCCATCAACCATTCGCGGGCCATGCACGCGCTCAAACTATTCGAGGCGCTGGGCATCCGCTGCGTGAATACCCATGACGTCTCAAGAGTGTGCGGCGACAAACTGTTGACCTCCATCGCGCTTGCAGACGCCAACGTGCCGCAGCCGCAGGTGCGCATCGCCTTCACTGAACAGTCCGCGCTGCAAGCCATTGAGGAACTGGGCTATCCGGTGGTGCTAAAACCGGCAGTAGGCTCCTGGGGCCGCCTGCTCTCCAAAGTCAATGACCGCGAGGCAGCGGAATCCATTTTGGAGCACAAGACAGTACTCGGCAGTTACCACCACTCCATCTTCTATATGCAAAAATACGTGGAGAAAAACGGGCGCGATATCCGCAGCTTCGTGGTGGGCGATGAGTGCATTGCCGCCATTTACCGCACATCCGGGCACTGGATCACCAACACCGCCCGCGGCGCCACCGCCCGCGGTTGTCCGGTCACCCCGGCCATCGCCGACCTCAGCTTGGCGGCGGCCAAGGCCGTGGGCGGCGGCGTGGTGGCTATTGATCTGTTCGAACTGGCGGACGGCAGCTTCCAGGTCAACGAAGTCAACTACACCATGGAGTTCAAGAACTCCATCGACACCACCGGCGTCAACATCCCGCAGCATATCGCCGCCTACGCGGTGGCTGCCGGCAAGGCCTGCCGGTAACGCGTGAGTCATGCACCAAGACGTCATTAAAGTGGCCATCACCGGCGGCTCCGGCTACACCGGCGGTGAACTCGTACGCTTGCTGCATTTTCACCCCAAGGTGGAGATCACTCAGATCACATCGCAGCGGCTTGCCGGTAAATTCGTGCACAACGCCCATCCGAACCTGCGCCAAGTGAGCCGCCATAAGTTCTGTACTCTGAGCGAACTGGCGCCCTGCGATCTGCTGTTTCTGTGCTTGCCCCATGGCCGCGCCATGGACAGCATCGACGCTTTTCGCACGCTGGCGCCGAAGATCATCGACTTGAGCGGCGATTTCCGCCTGCGTAACCCGTCGGATTATGACAAGTGGTACGGCCGCGCCCATCCACGCCCCGAGTTATTGACCGAATTCGTCTACGGCATACCGGAACTGCACCGCGCGCGCATGGCTCGGGCGGACTTGGTCACCGGCGCCGGTTGCAACGCCACCGCCACCATTTTGGCCCTGCGCCCGCTGGTGCAAGCCAAGCTGGTGGACTCGGTGGTGGTGGAAGTCAAAGCCGGCTCCAGCGAGGGCGGTAACGCCAGTTCCGATGCTAGCCACCATCCGGAGCGAAGCGGCGTGGTGCGTTCTTACAAACCCACCGGCCACCGGCACGTGGCCGAGATGCAACAAGCTCTGGATGGGATCCCCATTCATTTCTCCGCCACCGCCATCGAGATGGTGCGCGGCATTCTCGCCACTTGCCATGTATTCTTGCGCGAAGACGTGGACGAGAAAGCGCTCTGGAAGCTCTACCGCCAAGCTTATGGCGATGAACCCTTCATTCGCATCGTCAAGGAGCGCAGCGGCATTCACCGCTACCCGGAGCCCAAATTGCTGGCCGGCACCAACTACTGCGATATCGGTTTCGAACGCGACCCGCACAGCAACCGGCTGGTGGTGCTGAGCGCCATCGACAATCTGATGAAAGGGGCCGGTGGCCAGGGGGTGCAAGCGCTGAATGCGATGCACGGTTGGGACGAGCGCACCGGCCTCGAATTCCCCGGCTTACATCCCATCTAAGCCGTGTGCCCCATCCAAGCCGTGTGCCCCATCCAAGCTATGTGCCGAAGCTGATTCATGTGCCGGCTGCTGTGTGTCAGATCCAACGAGCTTTTTACGCTGTGCGCACATCTGCGTCCCTTCGCCTGCATCGCTGAAAACAGCCGCGAATATCAAGGCCACGGCTGGGGGTGTTCATGGTGGGACGATGGCAGGTGGCACCACTACCATGACATCCGCCCGCTTTGGCAAGATCCGGCGCCGCCGCAAGCGGCCACCACGCTGTTGGTGGCCCATGCGCGCAGCGCGTTCAGGGATGAGGGCATTGCCGTTGAGAACAATATGCCCTTCGCCGACGGTGAGCGGGTGTTTTCATTCAACGGTGAACTGCGCGGCGTGCGCATCAAGGAGCAAGGGCGCATCGGCGCGGAGAAGATTTTCAACTACATCAAACGCTTCGACAAAGGGGACCTAGGCGCGGCCATTGAGCGCGGCGTCAGCGTGATCGAGAAACGCTCCCGTTATATACGGGCGATGAACTTCGTCATCGCCACACCTCAAGCCGTGCACGCCGCATCGCTCTACAACGAAGATCCGGACTATTTCCAATTGCGTGTGGCGCACACGGCCAACACTTTGATCATCTGCTCGGAACCTTACGGCGAATATGCTTGGCAGCGGCTGCCCAACCGTAGCGTGACAAGCTATCCGCAATAGAACTATGCGTATCATCAAAATAGGCGGCGGCGCTGCCATCAATTACGCTGGCGTAGTAAGCGATATCGCCGCCCTGGCCGAGCCCTGCGTGGTGGTGCATGGCGCCAACGCGCTGCGCGACCAGTTGGCCGAGCGCCTCGGCACCCCCAAACAAGTGCTCACCTCGGTGTCCGGCTACGCCAGTGTGTTGTCCGATGAGGCGGCCATCGACGTTATTTTAATGAGCTACGCCGGCCTCAGAAACAAACGGCTGGTGGAGCAGTTTCAGCGCGCTGGCGTGAACGCAGTGGGTTTGACCGGCATCGACGGCGGCTTGGTGCAAGGCACCCCCGCAATAAAGGTATTCGCGTACGCGAGGGCTCCAAGACCCTCATCAAGCGTGATTTCTCGGGCAAACCCAAAGCTGTTAACGGGCAGTTGCTATCGCTGCTTCTGAGCAATGGCTATACACCGGTACTGACCATCCCGATACTGGACCAAGACGGCCACGCGGTGAATTCGGAAAACGACGATATCGTCAACGCACTGCAAGCTGAGCTGGGCGCATCGCAGATCATTCAACTCATCGAAGCGGCCGGCTTCCTGGCGGATGCGGCAGACCCTGAATCATTGCTACCCACCCTGACCCGGGCGGAGGTGGCACTGCGCGAGCAGCAAGTGGATGGGCGCATGAAGCGTAAGATGTTAGCGCTCAAAACCCTGGTGCAAACCGGCACCGCGCAAATCGTGATCGCCGATGGACGGGTCGAGCACCCGATCCGCGATGCCATAGCCGGTAAGGGGACCCTGATACGATGAGCGCAAGACCATGACTACGGATGCCGCATACCGGGCACTGGAAAGCCGCTATTCCATCGACCTCTATCCGAAGCGGGAACTCACCATCGTCAAAGGCGATGGCGCCACGCTGTGGGACGCCGATGGCAATGAGTACATAGACTGCGCCGCCGGCATCGGCGTGGCCAGTGTGGGCCATGCCAACCCGAAGGTGGCCGCCGCCGTGGCGGCGCAAGCGGGCACCTTGCTCACCTGTCCGGGTATCTTCTACAACGATATCCGCGCCAAGCTGCTGGAGCGGCTGGTGACCCTGGCCCCGGACGGTCTCATCCAGGCGTTTTTGTGCAACTCCGGTAGCGAGGCCCTGGAGGGCGCGCTCAAATTCGCCCGCCATGCCACCGGCCGCAAAAACATCATCTGCGCCATGCGCGGCTATCATGGCCGCACCATGGGCGCTTTGAGTGCCACCCACAAAAAAGAATACCGCGAGCCGTTCGAACCGCTACCCGGTGGCTTTACCTACGTTGCGTATAACAACATCGACAAACTCAGGGCCGCCGTCAACGGCGATACAGCCGCCGTGCTCCTCGAGCCAGTGCAGGGCGAAGGCGGTATCCGTCCGGGCCGTGCCGATTACTTTAAAGCGGCACGGGCGCTTTGCGATGAGCACGGCGCCCTGCTCATCTTCGATGAGGTACAGACCGGCTTTTGCCGCACCGGCGCCTTATTCGCCTGCGAGCATTTCCAGGTCACGCCCGATATCCTTTGCGTGGCCAAAGCGATGGCCGGCGGCGTACCGATGGGGGCGGTTTTGGCCGGCAAGCGCATCAAGAGCTTACGGGGATTGCACGGCTCGACCTTTGGCGGCAACCCGCTGGCCTGCGCCGCCGCTCTGGCAGCCATAGACTTCATGATCGATGAGGACTTAAGCGGTCAAGCCAGAGCCAAGGGGGCCGCTTTAGTGGAGCAATTCCTGGCCAACAAGCCGGCCCGGGTGCGCGACGTACGCCACCTGGGCCTCATGGTGGGCATCGAGCTAAAAGAGCGGGTGCAGCCTTTTTTGCTGGCGCTCATGGACCAGGGCGTGCTAGCGCTGCCCGCCGGCCCCACCGTATTGCGTTTATTGCCCCCGCTGGTGATCACGCAAGCACAGATCTCGCGTGTCGTCGAAGCGTTACACGAAGTCTTAACGCACTGATGAGCGCCGTTGAATCACAACCGTTCAATCACAGCCGTTCAATTACAGCCGTTCAATTACAAAGGGGCCGTAGCATGAAAGCAGTAGTGGCAACCGAACTCGATCAATTCTCGGTGGAAAATGTCGAGTTGGATCCCCCCAAAGTCGGCGAAGTCCTGGTGCGCATGAAAGCGACCGGTGTGTGCCACTCCGATCTGTCCATGATCAACGGCACCATTCCTACCCCCTTCCCCACTGTGCTAGGCCATGAAGGGGCCGGCATCGTCGAACAGATCGGTGAAGGTGTCACTCATGTCGAAGCGGGCGATCACGTGGTGCTCTCTTTCGTACCCCAGTGCGGCGAGTGCTTCCACTGTATCCATGACGAGCCCTATCTTTGCAATGTCGCCAAAGTGGACGGCAACCTGTTGGATGGCACCAGCCGGGCGCGGATGAACGGTGATTACATCGCCGTGATGTCATTCTTGGGCAACATGGCTGAATACGCCGTAGTGCCCTCGATCTGCGTGGTACCCATCGAGAAAGATGTGAGTTTCCAGGCCGCTGCTCTGGTCGGTTGCGGCATCACCACCGGGGTGGGCGCCGCCATCAAAACAGCCCGAGTCGCCCCAGGCGCGACGGTGGCCGTGGTCGGTTGCGGTGGTGTTGGCCTGTCGGTGATCCAAGGCTGCCGCATCGCTGGCGCCAAACGCATCATCGCCGTCGATCTGTCGGCGGAGAAAATGGAGATGGCCAAGTCCTTTGGCGCCACCGACACGGTCACCCCCGGCGCCAACACGGTGCGTGAAATCATGGGCATGACCGGCGGTATCGGCGTTGACTATGCGTTCGAAGTCATCGGCCGCCCGGCCACCATAGAAACCTGCGTCAAACTGGCCCGCCGCGGCGGCCGCGCCGTGCTGGTCGGTGTGGGCCGCATGGAAGAGCGCTTCTCCGTCAACGCGCTCATCTTGCCGCTCACCGCGAAAACGATCCAGGGCTGTATGTACGGTAGCGTCAACACCAAAACCGATTTCCGGATGTACTTGGATTTCTACCGCCGGGGTTTGCTGGATCTGGACGGCATGGTGAGCCGCACCTATAGCATCGACGAAGCGCCCCAAGCATTCGCCGATCTCGAAAGCGGCAACAACGCCCGTGGCGTCATTCTGTACCCCTAAGGCCTACACAACTGGGCCTACACGACTGGGCCTACACAACCGGGCCTGCACAACCGTTAAGAAGACTATGATGAACGACCTCCCCCCTTACGATTTCGCCACTGGCAATACCAATGCGGAAACCTTCCCCGCCGAGGCCCTGGCGGTGACGGCGGCGGCGGTCATCCGCCGCCTGGGTCCGGAACTCAACCGCTACCCCGGTAAATTGGGCCATGCCGGGCTCAGAGCGTTGATGGCCCGCCGGGAGATGGAACGCGAAGGGGTGGCGGTGGACCCCGAGCATATATTCTTGCTGAATGGCTCCATGCAAGGCGTTACGCTGATGGCCGAAGCCCTGTGCAATGGCCCCGGCGATCCGGTCGTCATGGAAGAGCACTGCTATGTCGGCACGGTTAACGCCTACGGTGGGCTCGGTCTCGATAGGGTGGGGATCCCGGTGGACGGCCACGGCATGCGCATGGATGCGCTGGAGCGGGAACTGACCCGCTTGGAAAGCGCAGGCCGCCCGGCCAAGTTCATCTACGTGCTGGCCACCTATCAAAACCCCACTGGCTCGATGATGCCCCGCGCCCGCCGCCTGGAACTCATCGCTATCGCCAAGCGCCACGATGCCATCTTGGTGGAGGATAACTGTTACGCGGACGTGCATTTCGAAGGCGCCAAGGAGCCATCGCTCTACGCCCTGGACGAGGATGTCAAACACATCTACCTCTGCTCCTTGTCCAAGATCTTCGCGCCGGGGGTGCGCCTGGGTTACGTCATCGCCAAACCACCCTTGTTGGATACACTGCTGGCCCGGCGCCACGACGCCGGCCCTAACACCCTCGCCGCCGCCATCGTCGAAGCGTACCTGCGCGATCGCTTGTGGGAGCACTGCGAGATGGCCAATAAAGCGCTCAAAGCCAAACGGGACACCATGTTGGAAGGCTTGGAGCAACATCTCGGTAATACGTGCTCCTGGTCCCATCCGGTGGGCGGACTGTTCATCTGGGTGCGCATTCCCGATGATGTGGACATGGATAAGTTCGAGGAGGAAGGCGCTAAACGGGGGGTCACTTTCGCGCGCGGTAAGAATTTTTACGTGCGCGATGACGAGATCCCCTATATCCGCTTGGCCTTTGGTTATCCGACGCAAGAGAACATCCGCGCTGGCATGCCGGAGCTGACCGCCGCCTTGAACGCCGCCCGGGCATAGGGGGCCAAGAGCGGCGGCATCGGACTTTAATTGACGGGCATTCAATACCCTGCCAGCCGGCCCCAAGTAACGGCGCACGCTTTCTGATGGCGGTCCGTTCGCGTACGCTTTTGCACCTCAAGAGATCGAAGGAGAGGCCGATGTCGCTACTCAACCAATACGACGCCATCGCGCCCGCGGACACCGCCGCCCGCGCGCGATTCATCGGTAAGGTACTGCGCACCAATACCCGTGAGCTATTCGCGGAACTGCGCGAACGCCGGCCTATCTTCACCACCCCTATGGCCACCTTCATCACCAAATACGTTGACGTCGTGGAAGTGCTGCGGCGGCCAGACATTTTCACCGTCAAGCTCTACGCCGCCAAGATGGATCCGTCCATGGGCCCTGTCATGCTGGCGCGCGACAACACCAACATCAATTACAAAGACAAGTCCTTGATGCGCATCCTGTCGCCCCTCACCGATCAGCCGGCGGTACGGGCTATCGCCGGTGAATTAGCGGACGCGGCCATAGAGGCGAACGCCAAGGACGGCAAGTTGGAAGTCATCCGCCACCTCGGCCGCGGTGTGCCGGTGCGGGTGGTCGATAAATACTTTGGTTTTCCTGGCCCCGATGAGGACACCATGCTGCGCTGGTCCAAAGCTACGCAGTCCGATTTCTTCAAGAATCTGACCAACGATGCGGCCATACACGCGGCGTCGGTGACGGCAGGCCAGGAGATGGCGGCGTGGCTGCGCGATTACCTGCCGAAGCGCCAAGCGGAGATATTCGCTTGTGGTGAGTCCCCGGCGGATGTGGTGGGACGGCTGCTGGCAACGCAATTCCCGGGAGATATAGGTTTTACTTTGGACAGGATGCTGTCCAATGTCTCCGGCTTATTGGCGGGCAGCGTGGAAACCAGCTCTCAAGCCATCGCCCAAGCCTTGGAGCAGATATTGCTGCGCCCCGCCGTCGCCAAGCAGGCCAAAGCGGCCGCCGCGTCAACGTCCTTGGACGTGTTCGACAGCATCGTGTGGGAAGCACTGCGGTTCAATCCCATCAATCCCTTGGTGTTCCGCCTGACCGATACCGATACCGTCATCGCCGCAGGCACGGCGCGAGAGGCCCGTATCCCCAAAGGTACCGTGGTCTTCGCCTGCACCGCATCGGCCATGTGGGACAGCGAAGTCATCGAACGCGCGGATGACTTCATCCCGGGCCGGCCCAGCTACAGCTATATGCACTTCGGCTATGCCTCGCATGAGTGTCTAGGCAAACCGGTAGGCGGTGTAATGGTGCCGGAAGTGGTACGGCGTTTGTTGCTGAGCGGCGCCGCGCTGCTGCCGGGAGAGGCCGGGCAAATCGACTTTGCTGGCGGACCGTTCCCCGAATCCTTCACTGTCGCTGTCGATGGCCCCCGCCATCGCTGTCGATGACTAAACACCTTGGCAACAGCGTGCAGAGGTATGCAAAGCCGAGCCGCCGGCCAACCTAGGCATTCTTTTGCCTGCGCTAGGTGACTATATGATGGCGCTCAATCCGGCCGCTACGCAGCACCCCTACTACGCTGGATCGACATTGTCTTGTCCTTCCTGCGAGTTCGATCGGAACAAGAGGTGTCGGAACTTAGGGACTGATCCTTTGCGCAACGCTAACGGCTACGGCGCCATCGCACGAATTCACGGCAGCTTTCTATCGGATTATCGATCTTCTACAGGTTGACTCACAAATTGCGTTTGAACAGGGCCAATAAGCGTTCCCAGTGCCGTTCGGCAGAGGCTTTGTGGTACTTACCTTGGCGCTCAGGAAACACGAATCCATGCTCCGTTCCCGGATACCACTCGATGCGGTAGTCGATACCTGTGCAGGCCAGATGCGCGTCCAGCTTCTCGATCATCTCCGGCGGCGCCCACTCGTCCGTTTCAGCGCAACCGAAGTACATCTCGCCTTGGATCTTGGCGGCAGTCAAATGCGGCGAAGCCGGTCCATCAACCAACAAGCGCACGCCGTGAAATGAGGCGGACGCTTTAATGCGCTCAGGAAATTCAGCGGCGGCGGCAAACACGAAAGGCCCGCTCATGCAATAACCGACCACGCCTACCGGCCCGTCTAAGGCGTTGCCTTCTTCTTGCAAAAACTCGAAGATCGCCCGCGTATCCTGGCAGACCATGGCGTTCGAGAGCTTGTTCATCAGCTCGAACATGCGCTCGCGCGTGGCCCCGGGCATACCCAGATGGAACTCGCGGGTATCGCGGTAATACAGATTCGGCAGCACTACATAGTAGCCAACCGTTGCGATACGCCGGGCCATGTCGTGCAATTCCTCACGTTTACCCGGTGCATCCATATAAAAAATGACCACAGGATGTGGACCACCCTCTTGCGGACAGGTGATGAATGTATTCATATCACCATCGGCCGTGGTTATATCTATGTGCTTGTCCAACATCTGCTACTCACCTTGAAAATCATTGCGCTGCGCTATTTGCTCTGAGCTACTCGGCAACTTCAGCGCGTACATGCGCAGCAACGGTGTTCTCAAAATAAGCCAGCGCGGGCTCGTTGCGGCCAAACGTGAGATGGGTTTGCGCGCCGGAGGCGAGTCCTTGTTGAATGGTCGCGCCGGTTGGAAAATCCTCATCCAGCACCGTCATCATCAATAGATCCATATTCTTGCGCCAATGCTCGCGCGCCTCATCAGATGCCGCCGGCTCGGGGATCAAGAAATCCATCGTCATCGAACAGCGCGCCGGATCATTGGCATCCGGGTAGATACGCCACAGCTCCACATGATCGATTTGCATCACCCAGACAGTGTTCGGGAATAGCACGTACACGATGGCGGAGTGCTCCGGCAGATTCCATTCGCTATGCGGCCGATCGCGCAATAGCTCGACGCTCTTACGCGGGAACACTTCACGGATATGCGGCCCGAAGTTATCCACCAGGCACATGTCATGAATGAATAAGGGCGCGATGCTGTTGCGGTGCAACAAACCGAAATGATACGGCTCCAGAAACGTATCGATGGCGATTTTCCAGTTGAACGGCTGCTCTATGATGCGGGTCTCGTATAAGTGGTAAGCCGGCAATTCATACGCCGCCAGCTCACTGTCCAAGTCACCTAGGAAGCCTGCCACATAGGGCTTTGCATCAGCGTTCAAGCTCACCCACACCATGCCGTGGCGCTCTACCGTAGGGAGTGCTTTCAACCCATGACAGGCTTTATCCACGCCTGTAAAAGCCGCTTCGTTGGGAATATGAATCAACGCCCCGTCCAGGCCGTAGCTCCAACCGTGATAGGGGCAGGAGAAAAGCTTGCGCACACAGCCGGATGCTTGCGTGGCCACTTTCGCGCCCCGGTGGCGGCACACGTTCAAAAAAGCCCGGGCGGCGCCATCGGCTCCACGCGCCACCAGCACGGGTACGCCGGCACGGTCATGGGTGATGAATGTGCCTGGCTCCGGAAGCTCATGACTGAGCGCCATCACCAACGGATAAGCACCGAACAAAACGTCCCGTTCGGCGGCCAAGCGCGAGGCCGAGGTGTAGGTCTGCACTGGAATGCGGGTGACGTCTTCGCTCAAACACGTCTCACTGCGATCGATGTGCTCGTGCAGTGAGCGGATGAGTGCCACTTGTTTTTCGTGCTGCATAAGGCCTCCGTTTTCAGGCTGCCGCGCGCTTGTTCAGAGCATCGATCGCCGGCAGCAGCGACTCGATCATCAAGCGCGTTTGTTTCATCAAATCATCATCGTCAGCGCCAACCGGACGCAGGACGAACTTGGTCACACCGCCATCCACATACTCTTGAACGCGCTGCATCATCTGCGCGCTGCCGCCGGCGACAAAAGTATCGCGTGGATCGCGCTTTGGGCGCCGTGCCCGCGCCGCGCGCAGATGCGCTTGCACCACCGGTTCGTCAGCGGCGCCGAAACGGTAGAAAAAACCCGCGCCGTAATGATCGTCCGCAATGCAAGTGCCCTGCTCCTTACAGGCGGCACGGATATCGCGCACCACTCCAGCCGCCTCCTGCGGGCCTTCGGGACCACCCAGCCAACCGCTGGCGAACCGCGCGGTGCGGCGTATGGATGCTTTGTTATTGCCGCCGTACCACAGCGGCAGTTCGGCCTGAGCTGGCAATGGGGCGATGTGTGCATCGCGGTAGTGAAAAAACTCACCGTCGAAATCGACCCGCTCCCCCGCCCATAACCGGCGGATCAGCGCGAGCGCCTCGTCGGTGCGCTTACCGCGGCCCTCGCCCTCTCGCCCCAGCGCTCGCCAATCGGGACTGAGCGGGCTGCCGATGCCGAAAGCCGGCAGCAAACGCCCCTCGCTCAGCGCATCGATGGTGGCGCACTGCTTAGCCACTTCGAGCGGCTCACGGTAACCCAAGGAGAGCACGTTCATACCGAACTTGATCTGTTTGGTGGCGCCGGCCAGTGCCGCCATTACGCTCATGCAATCGAGCATGGGCACGGCGGATACCAGCCGGTCGGTCTGCCAGATGGAATCAATGCCCCCCTGCTCGCACAGATCGACCCAACGCCAAAAAGCGCGCATAGTCTTGAATGGAAACGCCATCAATCCGATCCCGGCGGCCAGAGCCATTGCGTTTATCCTGCGGTGAGGGTTGCCAGCGCGAAGTGTACCCTCGCCAGGTCAAAGCTGCTTGCGCCCCCACCAACACGCTGTTTATGGGAGCCAAATACACACTGGGACACCAGTAATGGGTTCAGCTCGTAACCCGCATCGTCCAGCGCCGGTTGAAAACCGCAGATCCTCGGTGCGCGGGGCCGGTTGGCCGATGCCGAACCCGCTCATGACAACGCGCCACAGGCGCGCATGATGCGGGTACACGCTTCGTGCAAAGACGCCTGCGCATAGGCATAAGAGATGCGGAAATGATCGCCCACCCCGAAATCGCTACCGGGAACGGTGGCAACACCCACCGCGTCCAGGAGGTACTGACAAAAATCCACATCCGATGACAACACCTTGCCATCCGGCGTCTTCTTGCCATTGGTGCCCGCGCACGAGGGAAACACGTAAAACGCGCCCTCCGGTGACAAGCACTCTATCCCCTCGGCTTGATTGAGCAACGAGACCACCCTATCGCGGCGTCGCCTAAAAGCATCGCGCCATTCGGGGATATGATCTTGCGGGCCATTCAGCGCTGCTACAGCCGCGGCCTGGCCGATGGAACTGGCTCCGGATGTGATGTGGCCTTGCACCGCCACCATCGCCCCGATCAGTGCGGCCGGACCGGCGCCGTAACCGATGCGCCAACCCGTCATCGCATAAGCTTTGGAGACGCCGTTGACGAGCAAAGTGCGGCCACCCAGATCCGGATTTAAATCCAATGCGTGCGCATAAGCGCCGGGCTCATAGACGATGTGCTCATAGATATCGTCCGACAGTAACCAGACGTGCCGGTGGCGATCGAGCACGCCTACAATGCCACCTAGGTCGGCGGCGCCATAAGCCGCCCCGGACGGATTGCTGGGTGCGTTTAACACGAGCCACCGGGTACGTGGCGTGATCGCCTCTTCGATGGCCGCGGCACTCACCCTGAAGCCGCTATCCGCGCCGCTGAGCAATACCTTGGGCACGCCGCCGCAGATCCGGACGATGTCTTTGTATACCCCCCAATACGGCGCCGGGACGATCACTTCATCACCCGGGTTCAAGGTCGCCATGAAGGCATTGAAGAGCACCTGTTTAGCGCCGCTGGAGACGATGATCTCATCAGCCGCGTAGTCGAAGCCGTTCTCCCGGGCGAGCTTTTCCCGGATGGCGCACTTCAATTCGCCGGTACCTGCCGTCGGCGGATATTTAGTAAGGCCGGCACGGGCCGCCGCGTGAGCCGCATCTTTGATATGCTCGGGCGTATCGAAGTCCGGCTCGCCGGTGCCTAGCCCGATAATGTCCACGCCCTGGGCGCGCAGTTCGTTAGCCCGTTCCTGAATGCGCACGATCGAGGACAACTCGATGCCGTCCAAGCGCGCTGCCCGCTGTACTGAGATAGCGGGTAACGATGCCGGGGGTGGCGATGTAGCAGGCGGCCGTGGAGGGGAAGAGGAAGCGAGTATTGGCGATGCTGGAGACAATGGCGAAGTGGTCGATCCCATCGGTCTTGATCTTCTGTTGCAGCGGTAAAAGATACACTGGCTCTTATCATACACCTGCGCCGGCCTTCCTCAGATGCAGAACGGGCCGGTAACCATCGGCAGGAACCCTCGTCCCACCAAGCATAGCGAGCAGCAACTCCTTGGCAGCATCCACCCTGCACAAATTGCGCCCACTGGCGGCCCTTCGGCCCTATGTGCGCCCCCATGCGGCGACCGCCGCTTATGCCCTCACCGCGTTATTGCTGGCAGCAGTCCTGATGCTGTCGATGCCGGCAGCGGTTGGCGTCGTCATCGATCGCGGCCTGTTGGCTGAGAGCGCAGCGTCTGTCGATCGGCATTTCATCATTCTCTTTGGCCTCGCCGTTTTGGCGGCCATCTTCGGCGCCGTGCGTTATTACCTGGTGACATGGCTGGGCGAGCGGGTGGTGGCGGATTTGCGCAATGATGTTTACCGCCACGTATTGACCCTGAGCCCCCGTTTTTTCGACACGCACCGTACCGGCGAAGTCTTGTCCCGGCTCAATACCGACACCACCTTGGTCCAATCCATGGCCGGTGTGAATCTGTCCATCGCCCTTCGCAGTGCCATGATGATGGCCGGCGGCCTGGTCATGTTAGCCGTCACCAGCCCGGTCCTGACCGCCTACATCGCCGGCCTGATCCCCGCCGTCTTGATCCCTTTGTTCATCTATGGCCGCCACGTGCGCCGCCTGTCCAAACGTACCCAAGACCGGGTGGCCGACACCGGCGGCATCGCCGGCGAGACCATAAGCGCCATACAAACAGTTCAGGCGTACGGCTTGGAAGCCGTGCACACCCAGCGCTTTGCCCAAGCCATCGTCCACGCCTTCGAGGCCGCTGCCGCGCGCATCAGAGCGAGGGCGTACTTGACCGCCGGCGCGATCATCATCGCTTTCGGCGCCGTCGTCGTGGTGTTGTGGCTGGGTGCCCGCGACGTCGTCGCCGGTCATATGAGCCCCGGAGAGTTGGGCCAGTTTCTACTGTATGCCGTTATGGTCGCCGGCGCCGTCGCCTCGCTGAGTGAAATGTGGGGTGAGATGCAGCGGGCCGCCGGAGCGATGGAACGGGTGATAGGCTTGCTGCACGCCACCCCGGATACGCAAACGCCTAGAGTGCCAGCGCCGCCACCGCCGGTCAGGGGCGCATTCGCGCTTCACGGCGTCACTTTCGCTTATCCGGCAAGATCCGCAGTCAATGCCCTAGAGCGGTTTTCACTGACCGTGGAACCCGGTGAAACCGTCGCCCTGGTGGGCGCATCCGGTGCCGGCAAGAGCACCGTCATCCAACTCCTGCTGCGCTTTTACGATCCGGCGAGCGGCGTGATCACCGTCGATGGCGCCGACCTGCGCACCCTGAAACCGGCCAGCTTCAGACAGCGCATGGCTTTGGTGCCGCAAGACACGGTACTGTTCGCGGAATCTGTTCTGGCGAATATCCGCTATGGCCGGCCCGAGGCCACCGATGCCGACGTTTACGCCGCCGCCCAAGCCGCTGGGGCCATGGCTTTTATAGAAGCCTTGCCCGATGGGTTTGCCACTGCACTAGGTGAACGCGGCACCCGCCTCTCCGGCGGCCAATGCCAGCGCATCGCCATCGCCCGGGCGATTTTGCGCGATCCGGCCATACTGCTGTTGGACGAAGCCACCTCGGCGTTGGATGCGCCAACTGAATTCGCGGTAAGAAGAGCGCTCGATGCTCTAATGCTAGGGCGCACGACACTCATCATCACCCACCGCCTGGAGACAGTGCGCCGCGCCGATCGCATCGTTGTGATGGATGCCGGACGCGCCGTTGAAAGCGGGACACACGATAGTTTAATGGCACGCGGCGCGGTCTACGCCGGTCTAGCCGCAACGCGATTCAGACACACCGAGCGGACGGTATCTTTAGCCGCCCGCTAGCCGCGCGGCAGCAGCCTCTCGCGGGCAGCCAGGAGTTTCTGGTCATCAGGCAAGACGCCGCTGGCCCGTCGCAGCATACGCTTCATGCGCTGTTTGTCCCCGCGACGGGCGGCGCGCTCGGCCCACTTCAAATACCGCGAAACGATGGCTTTAAGCCCCGCTTGCGCCGCCGCGTTCATAGGATCCAACGCAAGCACGCGCAAGTAGCGCTGATGGGCGTTTGTGCTTTTTGGCGACGTTAACCGGCGCGCTGCGAAGTCCACCTTGGCCGCCTTCAGCAAAGCGGCCACTTCCGCCGCTACCTGCGGGCTCAACGGCGGCGCTTCCGCGGCCGCCGGCACCGCCAGTGTCTCATCCATCGCCACCGTCTCATCCACCGCCACCGTCTCATCGCGGGTAGTGGCCGTCACGGCTAGCGGGGCGGCGCCGGCATCAGTTGCGGTTGGCGCCGCCGGCACAGCGGTAGAAAGTACCGGCGCCCAATCGGCCACCGCCGGTGGTTCTTCGGCCTTGAGAACACGCGTTTCGCTCACCAGTTGCCCCGTTCGCGCGGGTGTGGGCTGTGTTGTAGACACCGTAGGCGGCGCTATGGGCGCGGGCACCACACGCTGCGGCTCAGCGATTTTAGCCACCGCAGCAACCGCTTCGATACCAAGCGGCGTACTCAGTGGCTCGGAATGCCATGCCCAAAGCACACCGGCAGCGCCCACAACCCCGGCGAATCCGGCGGCCAACCGCCAGCGTATGGGCAGTGAGTGCCGGGGCTTAGCCTCGACCGCTTGGGGCAGGGGTGGCGGGCTATCCGCTTTTGGCTTATGGCGAGACGCATCCAGGAACGCCTCATCTAACTCTAAACCGGCACTCAACTCTAAACCGGCACTGGCCGCTTCGGTGGCTCCCAGCTCGGCACCGGCTACCCGTCCAGACGATGCCGCATCAAAGCAGATGGGCTCCTCACCAGGTACGCCGCGTTCCAGCGCATTGCGCCACTTGGAGATATGGCTAGGGCGCCGCTCCGGCTCTAGTGCCAGAGCCGCATCAATGGCCCGCAAAAAGCGCCTGCTGTAAAGACCAGCGCTTACCTCAACAGCGGATTTCAACGGATCGCCTGCGCCAGCAGCGCGAAGCCTCGCGCGGGTCAGCGCGGGAACAGGTAGTTCGCCGGTAACGGCGCGGTACAGGGTGGCACCTAGCCCATAAATATCCGTCCATGGACCCATGTTCGCACTGTCATGGGCTTCACCGTTAAGCGTATCGCCCCTGATCAGTTCCCCCTCGGTCATCTCTCCCTTAGTCATCTCCCCCTTAGTCAACTCCCCCTTAATCATCTCCCCCTCAATCATCTCAACGGGCAGATAGCTAATCGGCAAGCGAATGGGATGCAACTCTTCAGGCCGCATCACCATGGGTCTTGCGTAGGCCAGATCAAGCACTACGGAGGAATCGCCGGTGCGCAGCATGATGTGTTCGGGATGGACCCCGCCGTGCACAATGCCCCGCCCGTGTATCGCTTCCAGTGCCCCACCCACAGCGTGGGCCAAGCCTTGCAACTGCTGTTCACTGGTCATGCGCATCAGAGGAAAAGCTTGCGACAAACGTTGGCCATGGACATAGTCCATCACCCAATAAGCCGTGCCCCACTCCTGCACCACGCCTCGACCACGGACCAAATGGGGATGCTCAACGCCACAGAGTAACTCGCCTTGCACGATAAAGCGCTTCAAAGCGTGGTCAAACTCGGCCGCCGCCGCCTCAACCGCGACAACCTCTGCGTTGGGCGCGCGCCGCGCTAGCCGGACCGGAAAAAACTCCTTAATCACCACCGCCTCACCGCTCGCCCGATCGGTACCGGCGTAACTGACGCCAAGCTCGTTGCTTTCTATAGTCCGCTCGATGTTGTAGCCAGCTACTAGGCGGCCGGCAAGAGGTGGCGCCGCCAGCGGCAATATGCGCTTAACGGTCTTTTGATGCCTAGAAACTCTTATACTTGGTGCCTCGGCCATACAGAGAACATTAAGCACAATTCGCTCACGAAACAACCCGCAAGCTGAGGACTCGTGTCACAGACTCTTTGCCCTGCGCCATCCGGACCATGACTGCTTCGAGCGCACCTGAAACGGCTTCCCTATGCAGCATTTTTCGACCACACATCCCTTAACGTGATTATCACCGGATTGCATTGACCGCGATTGCAACGGTTGATCATCACAGTGCCCTTCACCACGGCGCACTCCCGGCAGGGCACACTCCCGGCAGGGCACACTCCCGGCAGCGGTACCAGGTGATGAGTCGCCCGGCTGAAATCGCCCAGGCTGGGAATCATTGAACAGTGAAATGGGGTGAGCGATGGGACTTGAACCCACGACGACCGGTACCACAAACCGGGGCTCTACCAACTGAGCTACGCCCACCATTGAAATTAGGGCACCTTAAAAAATGCACTTTTTCCGCGAGTGCGGCGTCAGTTCCGTGCTCGAATCCTCAGGTATGACCTATACACTGCGGTTGCGCGCGCGGTGCTTCCTTGCACTCACGAAACAATGACTATTTTTAGTGTGACTATTTTTAGCGGCGCCCTTTGGCTGTTAGATCGCACAGCCGTAAGGCGTGGGATAATAACGCGGCGGTTGCATGAAGTAAATGCCAATACAGCGCCGCCGGCCACATGACCGGCGGCCCACGTGTGCCAAACAACCGGCGTATTTATGTTCGGCGGTTTATTTGACGGTGACGGTGATGCGCTTGGAGGCTACCGGCTCGGTGTGTGGTACGTGCTTGAAGTCCCCCACCAATAATTGCAACGTATGTTTACCCGGCGCCAGCTTCACCATCGTTTCGGTCTGGCCACCGCCGAAATGCCGGTAGTTTTCGCTAACCGGGATCGGCAGATCCGGATCGGGTAAATCGGCATCGATAATAAGATGATGATGTCCTGTCTTGTCGTTGACCGTGCCCGCCGGCGCGACGCCCATCCCGGTTAGCCCGAATACGACCTTGACCGGACTGCTCACCTCAGCCCCATCCTGTGGGCTGATAAAATAAACCTTGGCGCCTTCCGGGGTCGGCGTGTCGCCCGCTTGGGCCGCGCCGGCAATAAGGGCTGCACTGAGAGCAGCAACAATGGGTTTGCGCATATTCACTCCTATCGATTGGAACGGCGGTGTTGTCGGATAGATCGGGTTATGCCAAGCATCGGCATCCCGGATCTGTAGACACGCTTAGGACCGGATTCATTCTACAGGGCACCTCTAAAAATGCACTTGTTTCGCGATTGCGGCGTCAGCGCCGTGCTCGAATCATCAGGTATCACCCATACACTGCGGTTCTGCGCGCGGTGCTTCCTTGCACTCACGAAACAATGACTATTTTTAGCGGCGCCCTACATTCGGCGAATAAATTTTCCCCTCCCGTGGTTCAATAGAACTTAACAGCCGATGCTCTGTGTTGCCCATGGCCTCATCCCCCCAACAATTCAAGCACGCACGATTCAAGCTTAGGTTTGGCCGGCTCTGCCGCTGCCGCCGATGATCTCATCCAACAAGCTTGTGAACGCGCCCTGTCACGCTAGTGACAACTGCATCTAGGTAACCGGCTAGACTGGTGGCTGCTCAGCATCAAGCCGCTGCCACCGCCGCTAGCGGGCGGCTTTTAGAGGCTGGACAAGCCAGCGCGAGACTACCGTTGGACTCACGCCCGTAGAACACACCGGCAATCAGCGTGCACACGCGCTGATTGCCGCCGTGGCGCTTTTACTCACGCATCGTAACGTTAAGCCAAGCCTCGTAAACCGGGGACACACTCAAGCACCTACCCCGTAGCACACCGCTGCCAACCGCCGGTGCAAACCGGCTGCATCGAGACCATGGGCCGCATCGTGTTCGGCCCGCTCGCCGTATTGACGCAACTCCTCGCGCGGTACGCCGATGGCATGGATGCGAACGGGCCGATCACTCATCGCCTCGCTCAACTCAGCGACGCAAGTGCCTTGCGCATAGGGCTCCACTAGAACGACATCCATGGTGCGGCAAATAGCTTGTACGGTTGCCGCGTCAAATGGTCTCACCGTATTGGTGTACAAGATATTCACCGGCAGATCAGCCGCCGCGCTCAGCACGGGCCCGAGCATAGGACCTACGGCGATCACACTCGCCATAGCAGCGCGATCAGCGCGCACCACTTGCATCGCATCACCCTGGCGGGTGAAGCCCTCGCCGTTCATCGCCTCGGACAGACGGATGTACACCCGCTCATCGCTGGCCGCCGCACGGCGTAACTGGGCTTGCACTTCATCCACATGGCCCGGCACGTATATCCGCCATCCGGGCAATAGCGCTATCAGGCCGACATCGGCTGGTGCGTGATGGCTGTACCCGCCCGCGGCCCAGTCATAACTGGCGCCAACCGAGACCAGTATGGCGCCCACGTCTTGATGATTGAGATCGAGTTTTAACTGCTCATACGCGCGCTCCACCAAGAACGGTGCGTACGAGTGCGCAATCGGCCTAAATCCCGCCAAGGCATAACCTGCCGCCATGCCGATTAAGGTTTGCTCGCGAATACCGGCGTTGACCACTCTATGCCCGTATTGACTGAAGATGTGCGGAGCAAAACGATCGGTGCCTATATCGGCAAACAACAAAGCGATACGGTTGTCTTCTTCCAATAGCGCGGACGCGGTGGCGGTAAAACATTCGCGCATCGTTGCATTGGTTATGGATATATTGGTCATGAGTATTTGGCCTGCGTCTGCGCGACTACTACTTTGGGCCCGATTGGGTGTGAAGAAAGCGCGTTTGTTATAGCTTCGTGATCCCGTCCATCAATAGTGCTCGCGTGCCATCCCTCCACTTCGAAGCGGCCCGCTATGCCGCCCGGCCAACCGTGCGCGGCGGAGTTGTTGTCGATGACGATAGCCGTCAAACTGGCAGGCTTAAGCCGCCCGGCTAGCGCGATGGCTTCATGATTGGACCCCTCGTCCAGTTCTCCATCACCGAGCAGAACATAAACACTAGATGGGTTATTGGACGCGTTTAGCGCCAGTGCCAACCCTAGCGCTATGGGTAGCCCGTGCCCCAGAGATCCTGAAGATATCTCCACCCCGGGGATGAGCGTCCGATCAGGGTGTTGACCCAGTGGAGAATGGAGAGCGCCAAAAGAATCCAACCAGCTTTCCGGGAAAAAACCTTTGGCACATAGGACCGCGTAATAAGCCATTGGACCGTGCCCCTTAGAGAGCAAAAAGCGATCGCGCCGCGGGTCGTCAGTAGAAGTTGGGCTGATATTTAAGATCCGGTCGTACAGGATCCAAATAACGTCTAAAGTGGAGGTGGCACTGGCTGTGTGTTTTTCATCGCCGGTCATGCGGCCTAAGAACTGATTGAGCTTTGCATAAACCATCGGTTTTAACTCCCAAGAGCAATGGTGGCGCGAGCTTAAGACTTCAAGTTAAGTTGAAGTCAAGCGCATCCAGCCCATTGCCGATTCAGCCCATTGCCGATTTAGCGATGAGGAGCGCGCCTGTGCCAAGATCGACGCGTTGCACCAGAGATGGGCGGTACCGGCTGTGGCGGTTCAAGCACGCGATATTGCTTGAATCCTTACCCGCCCAAGAGCGTTTGGCAGCGGATCAGCAAAAGAGCGCCTCTAAAAATAGTCATTGTTTCGTGAGTGCAAGGAAGCACCGCGCGCAGAACCGCAGTGTATAGGTGATACCTGAGGATTCGAGCACGGAGCTGACGCCGCAATCGCGGAAAAAGTGCATTTTTAGCAGGTGTCCAAAAGCAATTAGCAACCATCCACGGCCTCTTGGCTAGCGCGAAGGCGGGTGGCGGCGTGCGACGGGCGGTCACTTCCCGGCATCGCACTGTCAACCGTCTGCCCGGCTGGTGTAAGACGGCAATCCTAACTAGCGGGGACCTCTAAAAACCTACTGCGCGACGCTATGGCTGCGTTGCGCGGTGCTCGCAATCCTCATGAGACCCATACAACTGCGGTTCCTGCGCGCCGTGCGCCTTGTCCTAAGGCCGCTCGCTACGGTTTTTAGCAGGTCCCCTAGCGAAAATGGGGTATGACCTCCTGCGCAAACAAACGCATGGAGCGCACCACTTGTTCGTGCGCCATATCACCGAACCAAAAACTCGCATTGAAATGATTGATACCCATGGCCTGTTGCAAGGCCTGTAGCCGTTTAACGCAGGTCTGCGGTGTGCCGATCACCAAATAACGCTCCAGCAGATCAGCGGTCTGCGGCTCCCCATCGAAGGGCACCGCGATAGCATGGCCCCTCTCCACCTGCTCACGATTGTGACGCAGACTCAAGGTGACCCGCATATTCCAGCGTGCTTCTTCCACCGCCGCGCGAGCCTCCGCCTCGGACTCAGTCACATAAACCGCCCGCTGGATGCTCACCTGCACCTTGGACGCATCAAGCTTCTCCTGCTCGACCAAAGCATCGAAACCTTGGCGAAATTCTCTTAACTGATCGATGGACACGCCAAAGCCGCCGCAGACCAAGTTAAACCCACGCTTTAAGGTGGCGGCGATGGACTCAGGGCTCTGTCCCACCACCCAGATAGGCGGATGGGGTCGTTGCTGAGGCACCGGGAATACGGTGGTTTCGCCGAATTTAAAATACTCGCCTCGATAGGAGAACGGCTGGCCTTTGAAGGCTTTCAGCAGGATATCTACACCCTCCTCCCAGCGCCCGCGGCTCTCGCTCAGATCATGGCCCAGGCGCTCGAACTCATAGCGCTGATAGCCGCGTCCCAAACCCACGTCCAGGCGGCCACCGCAGAGCAGATCCGCGGTGGCTATCTCTTCAGCGATGATAAGCGGGTGATGCAAAGGCACCACCACCACGGCGCTACCCACACGGATACGGTCGGTCTCTTTCGCTAGATGGAGGGCATACATCAAAGGCCGCGACAGGTAACCGTAGGTGGAAAAATGATGCTCGGCGCACCAAATGCTGTCGAAGCCAAGCTCATCAGCCGTCTGCGCGAGCTGCGTGCCGCGGGCAAAGATCTCTTGCGACGGACGGGCGGACGGCGATTGCAGTAGAAGAAAAGTGCCAAATTGCATAACGATATCTCTACGCCGCCAAAAGCAGCGAATAGTTGCCAAACCGGCGTATGGGCGCCTTGGATGAGAGCGCATGGCCCTGTAGCTATACGGCTTTGGTGCCAGAGGAAGTCAGCTCGCATATTGCCGGACCTTCGGTTCGCCGCCATCAACTCACTTCAATCCGCACCTGCCACCGGTGCCGATCGCACGGGTTTCTTCTTCCCACCCACGGTAAAACGCCAGGCAAAAACGATGGTTAACACAACAAAAACCAGCGCGATCGGATGGGTGAAGAAAACGCTGAAATCCGCTTTGTGAATGAGCACAGTTTGGCGTAACGCGATCTCGAACATCGGCCCGAGCAAGAAGCCGATGACCAAGCAGACGATGGAAAACCCACTTTTGCGCATCGCGTAACCGAGGGCGGTAAACACGAACAACACCCCCACGTCGAACATGGAGTTGGACGGAATATAGACCCCCGCCACGCACAGCAGCACCACCGTGGGCAACACATAAGTCTTTGGGATCTTGACGAACTGCACCCAGATCCTGATGCCGATACGGCCGATGACGAGATGGGCCAGATTAGCCATCAGCATGGAGGCGAAAATGCTGTACACCAGCGCGCCGTGCTCTTGCATCATGAGCGGCCCCGGCACCACCCCGTGGATCATGAACGCGCCGATGAGCAGCGCCGCCGCCACATTGCCGGGAATACCGAGCGCAATAGTCGGGATGAGGTTGGAGCCGACCACAGCACTGTTGGCCGCTTCCGTCGCTTGAATGCCTTCCAGGCGGCCTTTGCCGAATTCATCGGCGTGGGGCGAGGCCCGCTTCGCCGCACCGTAGCCCAGGAAAGCGGCCAAAGACACACCAAGACCGGGCAACATGCCGATACAGGTACCGATGCTGGCGGAACGAAACAGTGTTCTGATATTGCCCCAATACTCGATGGGGTGCAGGCGGTTATTCTCTTTGAACTGAGCAGCGGACGATAACTGCGCCGCCACCTCCTCGGTTTCACCGCAGCGGCGTAAATCATAGAGCTGAGAGATGATGGAACTCATGGCCAACGTACCGATGGCCATGGGCAGCAGCGGGATACCGTCCCACAAATACACCGAGCCAAAAGTCATGCGCTCCGTGGTATCCACCGGATCAAGCCCCCAGGTGCTCAAGAATACCCCCAGTGCCGCGGCCATGATCCCTTTGACGAGCGAGCGGCCCGCCAAGGCGGCGATCATGGTGAAGGAAAACAAGATGATGGCAGTGAACTCGGTGGGACCGAATTTCAGCGCCACCGCCGCGGCCGGCGCGGCCAACAAAATCAGCATGATGTCGGAGAAAGTATCCCCGAAGACGGAGGAATACAGCGCCGTCTTCATGGCTTTTTCGGGTTTGCCTTGCCTGGCCAGTGGATAACCATCCAGCGCCGTGACCGCTGCCTCCGGGGTACCGGGTGCGTTGATCAAAATAGCTGGTATGGCGCCACCGGACGTGCCGCCTTTATTCACACCGACCAAAAACGCGATGGCTGCCAAAGGCGAGAAATAAAAAGTAATGGGCACGAGGATGGCGAGCGCAGTCACACTGCCCATGCCCGGCAGCACGCCGAAGATAATGCCTAAAACAACACCGGCGCAGATAAAGAGCATATTCTCCAGGGTAAAAGCCGCCGCGAAGCCCGCCCCCATGTGTTGCATCATCTCCATCGCCGCCCTCCGCTAGGTGCAGATTCATGGTTTCAGATTCGCGGGCTCAAATTTCGCCGCGGGCAAGCTGCACTAAAGAGCACGTATCGGTCCCGAAGGGCAACTCGGTGCTGAACAGAAACCACACTGTTTGCGACAAGATGATAGGCGCCAAAACAGCGGTCAGACCCAGGGCGGCCCAGTTGCGTGAGCGCAAGAATAAAAAGGTCACGAGCAAAAAGAGCGTCATGGCCGGCTCGAAACCCACGCAATCCATCACCAGCCAGGCAACGGTGGCAACCGCCAGTAAAATAACTAAATTGACCAGAACCTCGCCGTCCACGCCGGTCGCCTCGGTCCCGAATTCATCATCCAGATCCGCTGCTTTGTCGGCGGGCATGGCAAGCGCCTGTATCACCAACAAGAGCGCCGTTATCAAACACACCGACATGGCGATGGTCGGGATCAGCGCAGGCGGCAGATCAACACCACTATGCGGTGGCTGCGTGGCATTGGGGATCCACCAGAAAATGCAGATCAAAGCGATCAGGGACATGATGATCCCTGCAACGATATGCGTTTTTCTCAAGTGTGCGTTCTACCCAGGTGTACACCGATGACGGGTGCGGCAGCGTAGCTGACCGGGATAATCCCGGTCAGCTACGCTACGGAACTACTATTTGAGCGCATCGACCACATCTTGAAGCTGCTCGGTCACTTGGGCGACGAATGCATCCATCTCGCTAGACGCAATGAAGCGCTTGGGAAACTGAATACGCTCCAAGATCTTGGTGAAATCGGGATCCGCCATGGACGCCTTGGCCGCCGCTTCCAACTTGGCCGCTACCTCGGGTGCAACACCCTTGGGCGCCACCAACACTGAATTCCCCGGCATAGCGATGCCGTACAGATCCTGAGTGGAGGGGGCGTACGGCGCTTTAGGCAATGGGGCCGAAAGGAACGAGGCCAACACGATCATCTTGTCGCCGTATTTTTGGTGCACCCCGCCGCTGTAAGCGAAGTCCACTTTACCGCCCAACAAAAACGGCACCATCTCGCCGCCACCACGGGTAGGGATGGGCGTCCACTTCACGCCTTCTTTTTTAGCGATGAATTCCAGGAACGGCTTGGACATGCCGCCCATATCGGCCACGTTCAGTGGATTTTTCTTGGTGTACTCGATGAGTTCAGGCAGTGTTTTATACGGCTTGCCCGGAGTGGTCACCAAGCCCATCTGGTATTCGCTGATGCCGGCGATGATCTTGAAATCTTCCGTTTTATATTTGACCGGCTTGGTCATCGGGTTCCAGATAAGGCCGCCCAAATCGGCATACATGATGGTGTAACCATCGGCTTTTTGCCGTGCCGTATAGGTAGCGCCCACCGCCGCGCCGCCGCCCGGCTTAGTCTTGACGATGACTTTTTGTCCCAGCTCCTCAGCCATCGCTTTGGACAGCACTTGCGCCATGGTCTCAGTGGTACCACCGGCTTTCCACGGAACGATCATGGTAATCGGTTTATCGGGATAATCAGCGGCAGACGCCGTCGTCGGGACCGCCGCGGATAGGGTTGTGGCCAACGCGGCTACCACGTACGCAAGCAATGCTCTACGTTTGATCATGCTTTCCTCCTCGTCGTGAATTGATGCAGGGCAAGGTTCCCGTCACGTAGTATCCTAGCCTGCATGTTGCACCGGTGCACGTTAGAGCCGCCGCGGAGAATGCAGATTGGATAACTACGCACACATCTTGGCCGAGCACGAAGACGGCGTGGCTATTTTGACCATGAACCGGCCTGAGGTCCTCAATGCGATGAATGGCAAGCTGAGCGCTGAGTTGCACCACGCCGTGCGCCAAGCCGACGCGCACAGCGATATCGGCTGCATCGTCATCACCGGCGCCGGTGACAAAGCTTTCTCCGCCGGCGGTGATATTCACGAGCAACGCGAGAACGATAACAAGCTCACCCGAGAAGAGCTGGATGCCATGGCCAGCAAACGCGCCAAAAGCTCTTTAGAGATAGCTGCCAGCGGCAAACCCACCATCGGCATGATGAATGGCTTGGCCTACGGTGGCGCCGCTGTGCTGGCGTCCTCGTTGGACATTCGCATCGGCTGCGAGAACACTGAATTCCGTTTTCTGGCGGCTGCCTACAGGCGCATCAATTCGACTTGGACACTGCCCAATCAGATCGGTTGGCCCATGGCCAAAGAGCTTTTATTCAGCGCCCGGGTGGTGGACGCTGAAGAGGCTTACCGTATCGGACTGCTGAATCACTTGGTACCGAAAGCGCGCTTACGCGAGGCCACGATGCAACTGGCCAAACAGATCGCCGATAACGACAAACCCTCGGTGGCGGGCATCAAAGCGCTGATGCTAAAGCAGATGGCTGAGACGCTAGAGCAGCAATGGGCGAGCGAATTGGACTTTACCCGCAACGTGCTGCGGGGCGCCAAAGCGCAAGACGCCTTCCCCGAGTTCATCGCCCGCAAAGGCCGCCCTCTACCATCCCCTTAAGCTGGCACCCCCTTAAGCTGGCTGATCTGTGGGGCAGTTCGAAAAATGCACTTTTCCGCGATTGCGGCGTCAGCTCCGTGCTCGAATCCTCATACGTGACAACTCTCCTGCGCCCTCAAGTCCGGCAACAACGGTATACGCCACATCTTTATCTTTTTTATCTTTGCGCAACGTCTCCGGCCCACGTCGAAATCACAGTCCATGCGCCCATTTCAGCACCGCGTTTTCCAGCGTTTTGCCGCCGTAACGGCGCACGTTCTTATGATTGGCGATAACCGCTACGGTCAGTGTCTTACCGCTGCGGGCGTGAACATAACCGGCAATAGCCGAGACCTGCTTGAGGCGTCCTGTTTTGACGTGCATCCGGCCGGCCTCAGGTTTAGCGCGAAAGCGCCGGCGCGCCGTGCCATCCGTTCCAACCACCGATAACGAAGAGACGAATTCAGGCATCAGTGGCGTACGCCAAGCATACCGTAGCAGATCGGTCATGAAACGGGCCGTGACACGGGTGTCGCGGGACAGTCCCGCACCGTTGTCGATCACCAGCCCCTCGGTGTTGAGTCCGACATTGGTCAAGTGCTTTTTTAATACCGCCACACCCTGGGCGCGGTTCACCGGCGGCGGGTGCACCGAGGCGCCTATGGCGAATAGCAGCAGGCGCGACATCACATTGTTGCTCCACTTGTTCAGGGGCCGCACGATGTCACCGAGGGGCCGTGAGTGCCAAGTCAGCAACGGTTTGGCGTCAGCCGGCACTTGGGTGCGTGCAAAACCCCGTTTGATAGTACCGCCCCACTGCTCCCACAACCGCTTGAACAGGCCATAGGTATACGCTTGCGGATGCATAACCGAGCGCGACAGAGAATAGCGGCGGCACTGGCGTGGCAATGATCCGGTGAACGTGCTTCTCTCAACCTTAGCCTCACGTTCATGGCTAAGACGGATCTTGGGTGCGTTGGCGCTGCAATTGTTATTGTTGCTCTTAACCCGGCTTATGATTTCAAGATTTGGCAAATCCGGCTCGGCGGTGACTGACACACCTTTTTTTCCTGGAGAAAAATGAAAACGGGTGGCGTAAAAATTAGTCAGCAAGGCATTAGGGCGGGTATTGTAAAGGCGGTGCGGACGATTATCGAAAGCCCCTGGAGGCGGTGCATTTACCGCGTAATAACTATCGTCCAAAAGCAAGCGGCCAGTGATTTTACGAAGGCCGGTACGCCTTAATTCGCCCACCAGCAACCATAGCTGTTCGATCACCAAAAACGGATCGCCATAGCCCTTGATAGCCAGATCCCCCTCCAGCGTATCGCCTTCGACCTTACCCAATAGATAGATCTCGGTGGGCCAAACATGGGTTGGCCCCAGCACCTCCAGCGCAGTCCAAGTGGTCACCAGCTTGATGGCGCTGGCGGGATTGCGCGCCGTTGTAGCATTGAGTTGCAAGCGCGGTTTGTTCTCGCCAATAGCATGCACGGAAATACTGACAGCGCTCGGCGGAAGCTTGGCCTTGGATAATGCCGATGCAATTGGCTTTGGCATCTTGGCCCACCCCTTCGGGGCCAAAACATTGGATAGCGCCACCAACAGCACCATGCCCATAATAAGCGCGCACCATCGCCTTGAGCGCAACCGTTGCACTGGCATAAGGTGCGCGAAGCAACCTCTCATGCTTGCCACTGCTCCCAGAACACAACCTCGCTCAGCGGCTGACGCTTGGCTTGTTTGCACTCACCGCCGGCGGTGTACACTGATCCTCCCCGCGACATGTGGACACTTTCGTTAAGCGACATTTTTAATTGCAAATGCCGCGGCACTGAGGTATCCGAGCGCGCGGTGGCGCCGGATACAGTTATAGGGCAGCTCTAAAAATAGTAATTTTTTTCGTCAGTGCAAGGAAGCACCGCGCGCCGAGCCGCAGTGTATAGGTCATACCTGAGTATTCGAGCACGGCGCTGACGCCGCGAGCGCGGAAAAAAAGTGCATTTTTAGCGGTGCCCTTAATACGCCGGCCGTAGAACTGCGAGCGGGGTAATCCCAATGTCGGTGCCGCCTCAGGCACAGCAACGGAATCGCCACGCGATCAGGCTTCTTGTTTATACGCTGCCGTAAACCGCCGACGGCTCTTCGACTTTGGTTTCTTTGGGTTTGACATGTTTGCACATCGTGGGACCATCATAGGTCTTAGTGAAGGGTCCATCTTATCTGCGGAAGATCACTTATGGAACAGATTGCCAATTTACACATTGAGAAATTACCCGAGGGCGTGTATCTCGCCACCTGTGAGGCTATTCCGGTCTTATCGCCCAGGGGCGCACCATTACCGAGACCTTGGAGATCGCCCGTGATGTCGCCAAGAAGTTACTGGAGGCGCAAGCCGAACGGCACCAGCAGGTCAAATTGGTGTCGGTGCAGGATTCGTTTGATTACCCGTTGATTCTGGGCACCTGACTGGCAGGCTGGCCGGTTTCAAGTACCGGCAGATCATCAAGAAGCCGAAGAAGTTAGGTTTTGAGTTCGACCGTCAGGCCGCCGGATCGATGGTCTCATCATCTAAAAGTAAAATCCTAGAAATTTCTGAATAATTATAACCCTCATCAAAAGCTAAAACAGCTTTTATTCGGTCTCGAATACGCCCATCTCTCTCTTTACAATGAGATTTCATGAGCTTATGGCGCTCGCTCGGTGTTACATGATTTTTCATAAGCCTATGTTTGACCATAATCAGCTAGCTAATGCAAGTATTCTAGATTCGCACTTTCAATGGCGATTGGTATAGATCGTTTTGGACCGTGTTTGATTGCCTAACGACCAAGCTAACGGGCGCATGTCCCGTTGGACGCCTTGTCAGGGTTTTTTGTTAGCATGAGCTATCACATCTTTGATGACTACAAAAATACCAATAGCAAAAACTACAACACTAAGAATTGCAATTATTTCACCCATTTTACAACTCCCCTATTTCATCAATTTTTCTGTATGCGCGTCGGTTAGTTAAAACAATTGCTACAGTAAGCATAATTACAATTATAAACACTATGATTAATAATACGGCATTCGCATCAGAAAAATTTTGCACTAGCCAGCCAACTAATGAAATATCGATGGCTATCAATACACCAAAGACAACCTTTAGCCATCCCAGCTCTTCTTTTAATTTATCCAGCTTTGGCACAATATTTCACTTTTTAAGTCTATAAAGCCTAACGCCAAGCATCACCGGCCAAAAGGAGCGCGCAGCGCTTCTTGAGGTCCGTGTGCATGCGCTTGCATGACACGGGTCACCCTCCATCGTGGAATAAGATAAGGCCGGTCACTTGCTGCAACAAGTGACCGGCCCAGTAGACTGGCTGGCCACAAGACGGCAGCTTATCGAGCGGCGCACCATGGCACTCAACCGCATCAAGGTCATGCCCAAGAAACTCACTCGCGCCCACAAGGCACTCATTGGAGCACCCGACAAAGAACTCAAGTGGCTTGACGCCAAGCTCGACGCCGCCGCCGATGGCGTTCTCCAATGGCAAGCACATTGGCGGCCAACTGCGTTCGGTATCTGGTGTAGGCAATGGCGTCTTGCACACCCTGCCCGGCGAACGGCCCGAGTTGGGCAAACGCTCCCACAAACAGAGCGCAGCCCTGTGCGCACTGGTACCATTCAATCGCGACAGTGGGCGTTGGCGCGCAAAGCGCCGTATCCGCGGCGGTCGCGCAAACCTCAGAACACGGCTCTACATGGCCACCCTTTAGGCCATTGAGTGCAACCCCTTATTGCGCAGCTTCTATCAACGCCTGGTCGCGACAGGCAAGCACGAGAAAGCGGCCATCACCGCCTGCATGCGAAAGTTCATCGTTATCCTAAATTCCATGGTTCGCGATGAAACAATGTGGGCGCCCGATTCATTAAACGTTACGGCTTGACGGACCACAGTCACTTGTTAGGTGCGTTCTTCGTCATTGCGTTTGTTTGTTATAAAATGCACATACAACGCAATAACGAGCCCAAAAACAACAACAATCAGTGCCCCTAATGTAATACCATCCATATTTATACTCCTATTTTTTTGTGGCACCTCTCGCGGTAGGAACACCCGTTACCGGGCCCACCCGCACAGACCCGGACGTGCAGTCTTCCCGTATCCGGCTCCTCGGTTGTACTCGCTTTCGCGACAGGTGCTTGTTCATACCAAGACCGCATGCTGCCGCTTCCTCTCCACTACACGTGGTTTTGCCACACTCAATTCCTGCAGGGCTGCCTTGAACGTTGACCCGGTGTCACTGGATTTCTTACTGCCACGTCGGTTCAGCCATTGGTAGGCGCAGCCGATGGCAGGGCTGTCAAATCCCGATACGGCGTCGCCGTGACTGCGTACTCCGAAGTCATTATAGGGCACCTCTAAAAATGCACTTTTTCCGCAATTGCGGCCTCAGCGCCGTGCTCGAATCCTCATGTATGACCTATCACTGCTGTCCCATAGCCCATAGAGCATACTAACCCTTTGAAATTTGTGAAAAAACTGTTTTCATGTTTCAAACCCAATGCCATAGTCAATTTTATATGGAAATCAATAGGTTATACGCTGTATTTAACCATTTTGTGGGACAGCAGTGATGACCTATACATTGCGGTTCTGCGCGCGGTGCTTCCTTGCACTCACGAAAAAATTACTGTTTTTAGAGGTGCCCTTGAAGCATTTGTTATACTCCGTGGAAGAATACAAACGGTGATATTTTGAAACGCTGAGAAAGAGCCTGAATGGGCGCGCTCTTAAAATAATGTAACCACTTGTCGGTAGTTGAGTTATAATCTGATCTCTTTTGTCAAGAGAAGGATACCCATTATGAGCCGTGCGGAAATAGTCAAGCGCAGTGATGCAACGGTTACCTTGCAAGTCACCATTTCTTTAGATCCCAAATCAATGCTTCGCTCGGAAGAAGCTATTCGTGATGCGTTAAATGATGTAGGTTGTTTGGCTGCTGAACAAGCCCTTAAACAGTTTGATACCGATGGTTCTCCAGTCATTTTGGGTGACCTCAAAAGAGCTTTACCACAAAACCTATCAAACTCAGTGGGGTGAGGCCAGAGTGGATCGCCACGTTTATCAATCAACTAAAGGGCACCTCTAATAATTCACATTCTGAAATCTGACGATCAATAAAATCAGTCACTTACGCTCTAGCGAAATGTCAAAATCGTAATTTTTAGAGGTGCCCTAAAGGTGGTCGCCAATATTGTCCATTAGAAAAAGACGCAAGGATCTTTCTAACGGCAACACCTGGCTTTGTCAAGTTGCTCTCTTGTAAATACGCAGAACTGGGCTCTAGTCGAGCCTTATTTGATTTGCAGCACTGTCATGGTCGAAGCATAGCGAGAAGCTATTTGAAATCTATAGGTGACGCAGTGGGAAGCGTCGCTCAAGCGAAAGAACAGGCATGGACCTATGCCCCACCGCAATTAGATAAACCAGTTAAGAGCGTGAGTGTCGGCATAGATGGGACCTGCATGCTGTTAACTGAAGGCGGTTGGCGCGAGTCGATGGTGGGGACTATAAGTCTTTATGATCGCGAAGGGCAAAGACTGCATACCATTCAAATGGGGGCGACACCGGAATAGGGCAAGAAGAAGTTTTATGGTCGATTCGATCAAGAGTTATCGAAGGTCAAGGAACGATATCCCAAGGCAAGCTATGTTGCAATAGCTGATGGAGCGAGAAGCAATGGGTCTTATTTGAGTTCTAGAACTGATCGACAGTGGGTAGATTTTTGGCATGCTGTGGGTTATTTGGGTAAAGCAGCCGATGCGCTATTTTCAGGAAAAAGACAGCGTGTTGAACGTGAGGAGTGGCTTGACCAAGCCTGTCATCGACTTAAAAGCCAACCGGGTTCAGCGGCCCGGCTATACAATGAGTTAAAAGAGCACCTTGAGAGTGGGTCGTTTAAAAAGACCGATAAAGAGCACTTATTAACATCGGTCACTTATTTTAACAATAACAAATCCAAGATGCATTATTCTCGGCATCAGTCGGACCATTTACCGACCGGGTCAGGTGTGACTGAAGCGGCTTGTAAAACATTGGTTAAGCAGCGCTTATGCCATTCAGGCAGGCGCTGGAAGGAGGCAGGGGCTCAAGCCGTTCTGTCATTGCGTGGTTTGACCCACACGGATGCTCGTTGGGATCAATTTTGGCGTAAGATCGATCAATACGGGTTTGATTTAGCCGCTTAATACATCATATTGAAAGCACATCCATTCAAAGAAGATCCTCCGGGCCCTATTGAAACTCAGGTACAGATGCAGTTTACATTCTCATGAAAGTTTATGGGACAGCAGTGACTTGAGTTATGTATGCCTCATCATGCAAACGCATGTTGATTTCCTCTGGAGAGGCCGTTTCAAAGAAAAGTTCTATGGTCTCTTTTAAATGTTCTCTGGCTTCTTGTACTGTATCGCCTTGACTCGCAATGTCGAGTTCTGGACAAAGGGACACATAAGAGTTTCCTTCACTTTCTATCAGAGCAGTAAGTATTTTCTTCATACTATTTCTCAGTCATTACCGCTTACTTCAAATTAAACGTTTCCATAACATTCAGACAGCAAAAATAGTTAAAACATCTGAAATATTGAACACCTAACGCCAAGCATGAGAGGCGGGAAGAATCGCACAGCGATTGTGTAGGTCCTTCTCGATGCGCATGTTAGACCAACCCGGCTTACTATCCGAACACTTCCTTGGTTGCTTTGAGATAGTCAATAAAGTTCCCACACTCCACAGATACACTTTCCAACTGGCATACGGCTGGAATTTTGTACCTTTTCATATTTGCAGGCTTTGTATTCTGGACGCTTTCGTTGGACGTTAAGGGCCACCCATTCTCTGCACAAGTAGCGACGATTATGAGATCGTTTTCATCGACCCCGTCGGAGTGGAAGTCACCGCCCTCTATTCCAAGGGTGTGCATGATCATTTGAGCGCGCGCTAGTACCGTTCCCGAGGTTTCAATTCGTTCGATTGGAATTAGCCCTAACCAGTCCGCGCACTCCTGTGACACACGCTCGACCTCTTCGAATGCGACATCCGACATGACAATCCGCTTTTACTCTATCTCGCTCTTCATCCACGTCCAAAGCGTTGGAAATTGTTCAAGTGGATAGTTGTCCCATGCGTATATGACTGACGATGCGTCAAATGCTCGCATAGTACTCTTCAAGAGCATGAATATCGTGGAGTTTTAGATTGTCCAGATATCGACTTGCCTTTGTCAAAGAAATTGCGTCCGTGCTTATGCCGTCAAGCACCGCTCGTACAAAGCGATCCCCGAACATGTGAATGGGTTCCCTGTGACAATATCCTCGATTACCGCCCTCTTTCTGTCCAAAGGCCTGACTCGCCTTCCAAAGGCAGTAGGCACGGCACCTGTCAGAGGTAACCCTCCCGCTGTCCAGAAGACGGCGTAGTACAACCTCTCCGCTCGCTCCGGTCCGCTGTTGAATCGGCTTGAGCCAATCGTCAACATCCGCCGGTTCGTCTGGAACAGACGCAGTGCCAATTAGCACCAATTCTGCGTCCGGCACCAAGAAAGCTCCAGCAAATTGGTTGGCCTCGCGCTCATCTGTATCATCGGATTCAAAGTCGCGTTCACTATCTATCGCGCTTTTGTGATGTAGGAGTAGGTGGCCCAGCTCGTGAGTCAGAGTGAACGTCTGCCTTGCTTCGGCCACTTGCTTTCGGACGAAGATCACAGGACAGGTGTCCTGGTACAGACTAAATCCGAGCATAGTGCTCTCCTTGGGCACCTGCCACTGGCCGTTGTATCCGTTGCTTCGGAACACCAAGATTCCAACGCGTTCGATACTTTCTCGATATGTATCGAAGCTGTTCTCTCGGTCGATCCCAAGCCACTTGCGAGCTACCCGAGCTGACCCGGTCACATCGCGATCAGCGATGTCCGGTGGTTCAAAGACCGGTATTTCACTTACTCGAAGTTCTTCGAGGAGACCAAAGTATCTCTCCCTCTGAGTCTCCGCTTGACGAATTATTTTCCAGACCTTTGGTGCGATCTCTGGTGCTTGATTGGCAAGGGTTCGAAATTGCGGCGTGTACGCGGTCTCGTCCCGTACAGGGGTGGATTCAAGGAAGAAGAAGACACTTCGACCGAAGTATTTCGAAATTTGGCGTAACTGCCTGAACGTGACCCCTCCTTCGCCATCCAGTAGCCTTGAGATGGTATTGGCAGAGATGCCGAGTTCCGACGCCATATCAGACGGCGCCAAGCCAATCTGGTCCGCGCACCAAGCGATGCGGGCGGGGTTGATGTCAGTGAGCCGCTCCATATGGCAATTCTACGTCCCCTCTGGGCAGTTGTCTCGACTGCCTCATGGGCTGGGGGTCCAATCGGGATAGGGGGGCACCTCCCGATGCCCCTCCTCCCACCCCACCGGGCCTACGGAGCACGTACCCCGGCGGTTCATTATCGTGTCGTTTCTGGTTCATGCTGATAAGGCTACCAGCCCCAAGTCTTTAAAGTCCCTATGGGGTAAGGCCTAGTAAAGGGCTGGGCTTGCACTCAACCGCCATGGGCCATGGGCCGATTTCGCGGTATTCCACGCCCATCGACGTTCAACGCCCAAAGCCCTGAGCGTGCGGTAGCCCGACCTGTCCCACGGTTTCCATAGGTCGCACCGTAACTTCCGCCGTATCCCTTTGTCCGGGTCGCGCTGCGGGCTCTTTACTGGGGCGATACCCAAGTAAGCGTTCCAACCCAGCAGGGATTTCTTTCAATTCAGCGATAAGCTGATAGATAGCAATGGCCTCGGGTCCGGCGGCCTAGCCCCCTTACCGGGTGGTTCACCTTCTGCACTGCCTTTTCAGACACTTTGAGTGTGTGGCCAGGGCGTGGGCTACAGGTAAACCCCAGGACTGTCCGGTTGCAGGGACGAACCCCCGCACTTTTGGCGACATGGACCTTGAGCCCTAAGGTAGGCTCGGCAAAGTGGGGGATGCTTTGTTTTACCCGTTCGCCTGCGCGTGGGCGGCGTCCATAGATTGGGCAGTCATCGGCCTAGCGAACGAAGGGGTGGCCTCGCCGTTCCCGTTCCCAGTCAAGCTCATTGAGGGCCATATTTGATAACAGCGGTGACCGCGGGCTCCCTTGTGGTACGCCTTCGGCTGTTTTCTCATACCTTCCATTGATTTCAACGCCCGATGTCAGCTAGCCGTTGAGCAGCCCTAGCCGGGCTTTGTCTTGGATTTCAGTTTTCAGCTTAGGCATTCACCGGTCCTGCTTGACCCGGTCGAAGACGCTGCCGAAGTCCAGAGCAACGACCCACTTGCGGCCTTTGATGCGCTCGCTTTGTGCCCGGTGTAGCGCTTGTTGTGCACTGCGCATCCGGCGCAAACCGTAGCGGTTGGGATGGAATGGCGGTTCCCGCATCCAGCGCAGCACTTGTGCTATTGCTGGCTGGATAACACGGTCGGTGACCGGGGGTAGGCCCCGTTTGCGCAGGCGTCCGTGTGGTTGGGGTATCTCGATTCGCAGCGCCGGTTGTGGCTGATAGGTGCCTGCCAGCCGTGGCGCCTTGATAGCAGGCCTGTGGTGCTTCAGGTAGCCTGACCGTTCATCTACCGTCATACCCTCTACACCCGCTGCACCTTCGGTTACGTTGGACTGGTTTCAATGCCTGTATCCGCTTTTCCTTGTCCACTACCTGCATCATCCATGAACCCGCTTCGAGGGCGTCCTGAGGGCGTTTTCCTCCCCTCACCTGTTCTGCCTCCCACTCGCGGGAGGCACTTCGCCTCGCCGGTCGGCGGCTGTCAGGTCCTACTTCAAACCGTTCATGATGCCGATAAGGTTCAGACCTTCAACCGCCGAGGACACGGCCTACTCTGTCTTTTGCTGACTTGTGCCCTACGGTCAAATCCAGTTACCCCGATTTCAGTGCTTCCGGCACCTATGACAGACCTCTCGGGCTAAGACACACAGCTTTCAGGGCGTAAACGCTGGATTTATAAAACCTATCCCGTCTGTAGAGGGAAGACTTCGTGGTCACGTGCCCACTGGTCTCGGATACCTCACACCTTCTATCCGGTTCCTGTTCGTCACCCCGCCAGTTTGCGTTGGACTTCCTCCAGCCCACACCTCACGATGTAATCCTTGTCCTTCCGCTAACCTTCAACTCCACGAATACTTGGTAAGAGGACTTTCACCTCGCTAGGTCTGTGTCATGCCCAGCATACACGCCAATTTCAGGGGCTGCGCCGCAGGCGCAGTCCCCTGGAAATTTTTGTCAGTTCTCGCTCATGAATCTTTCCCAGGTAGCTTAAGATCCGGTACCAGCTCAACTAACTCATTATATGATGAAGTTAAATTTAAGATCGATTCGTTGCTAACTTCGACACTTGGAATATGCTTTTGAAAATAGTCTTTGAGACAAAACAAAGTTTCAACTAATATTGCCTAGTGGGTGGCGAATAAGTCTTTACTTAGATTCTCATTAAAATCTGAAATAAAGCTAAACCTAAGCGGTGATATAAGCATATCAGACATGCTATTTCCTTTTACTATTGAAGACAACGTATCATGACAATTCAAATGAGCAATATCTGTTAGCTTACTATAGATAAGCTTATAGTGCTGATCGAGGACCTTTATATTTGGAGCTTTTTTATCTCTCATTGACCCAGCTACAGTGTGTCGCATCTGACGTAAGAGCTTCTAATTCTTGTCTTATGAGGCAATAAGCTTGCACATATGCGCCTTCAAATATAACGTTTTCTACAATTCGGATCCCTGAAACATATGAAGCCAAAATAGCTTCAAATTTTTTTCTTTCTTCTACAATATGGGAATATGCCTTTTGATGCAGATAAAATTAAATCTCCTTTACTTGGTTCTTTAACAACCATCAAGTCATAGTTATTCCATATTTTACTTAAACAGTCGCTAAGTTCTGATCTTATTAGGTCTCAAAATACATAAAAACTCTCCAAGTCGTGTTGCAGTTTTTTTCTACAGTTCGTAATATGCTTGTCTTGAAACACATCAAGTTCAGTCAACAGAAACTGTCTATTAAGATCATTAATCATACTTAAACTTTATCTAATTTATATGCATAGAGAGCTAACGGCAACGCTCACCCGCGGCCAAAAGCAGAACGACAACAGGAGCGGCGCTTTTGGCGGTCAGGTGTAGCGTTTTGTTATGCCAGCTCATTAGCCTTGTACCGTACATTGGATCGTGATGGTTCCCGTTGCAGTCGCGCTACATCTGATACCGATCCAGAAAGTCCACCAAATTCTCTGGCAGGTGGCGGTAGGTGTTGGCGCATTATTTTGCCCAGGTACTTTCAAACAACCTTCTGCGCAAACAGCTTGATTTACCTGATTCGTTAGATCGTTAAGCACAGCTGTTTGTGCCCTTGAGGCAGCAGCTCTTCTATTAGAATTCGTGAATACTCCTGTACTCGTCCTGGTTTTGGTACTTCTGAAGGTGTGTGTTCCAGGGCAATTTATTGTCACCATAATTATTCTCCTATTTATTTTAGCTCATTAATATCTCTTCTTTTACAACGCATAACGACAACCACAAGGGGCCGCAGCGCAGCGGAGGTCCCTACCCATGTAGCGACAGCGGAATGGGCAAAACTTGGTGGACTTGTTATGCATTGATGCCCAACTATAGGCAGAAAACGTTCTCAACCCACGTATCCTTTTCATAAGGACCATGAATTGATTGAAAGCAGCCACGACTCTCTTCGATGTCTCGGGCAAGATCCGTGGCGACCCAATCAACGGTACAAATCACTCTATTTGTATCGAGAATGACACCCTTCACAACACCAATGTGAAATATGCGTATTCCAGTTTGACCCTGACCTTTCATTCGCTTAATCGCAATGCGGTCTCCAGCTTTTATTTCAGATGCCTTCTTGTATTGACTCGGTTGCTGGTCTTCTTCCCAGCCAAGCATCCAGTAGCCTTCGGCCACGAATTTTTGGTCCTGATGTTCGACGCCACCCCAAGCGGCGCCAACGAGCCAGTAATTAGGCATGATTATTCTCCTGTAATGCATAACGTCCCGGCTCAGGCGCCCGCCAAAGCGGCCCACCGAAACCGAAATCATACACTGAACTCGCGCCGCTTTGGCGGGTCGCCTGGAACTGCTTGTTAGGCGATATTCTCGGCCAAGTTCCTCCCCGCCGTAGGTGGTGGCAGTGGTCTTCCGTCCCGCTTCATAAGCGCAATCCATTCATCCACTGTAGTACAAAGTTCTACGTAGACCTGTGCTTCATCGTCACCATGACAACATGGACCGATAATACCCGGACACTGACCAACGAAGCTTTGGTCTTCGTCGGACCATTCTACGAGCTTAATATACCGGGTGCTTTCTTTCATTTCCGGGCACCTCTAAAAATGCACTTTTTCCGCGATTGCGGCGTCAGCGCCGTGCTCCAATCCTCAGGTATCACCTAGACACTGCGGTTGTGCGCGCGGTGCTTCCTTGCGCTCACGAAAAAATGACTATTTTTAGAGGCGCCCAGTATTCGCAGAGACCGTTTGACCGCAGTTCGACAAGTCGGCGTAGATCGACGGGGACATAACTGGTCACTGTGAGCAGAACATTCGAGCACGGGCCTTAGCGAACCGCATGAGATGTTCAAGCTTCATGAAATTATCGAGTTCAGCCGCTTCTTCAGGTGTCAGGCTTGCTGTTTTTTCCTTATGGATCAGATCAGCAACGATGTTCTTGGTTTTCTGTGACGGTTCGAACTGCGCAACAGAATCCAGAGTTGTACCAGCGGCGATGAAGTCCACGAGTTCGTCGTATGCTCGGATCATGCCTTGATTGTACCGCTCAAATCGTGTTGTGACGCCAACACGGCTGACACGATAGCAGCACCGTGTGCTTCTGATGCCTAACGCGATGGTTCAGCTGCAAGGATTTCGCGCAGCGGGATTCTTGTCAGTTGGAACCACTTGTTATGCAATCAACGGCCGGATGACCCGCGCAAGCCTCGACGATGACAGGTCATAGGCAACCTGCAAATTCATCCAGAACTCTGCAGAGGTGTTGAATGCCCCGGCAAGAAGCCAAGCAGTGTCCGGCGTTACACCACGCTTTCCTCGAACCAATTCATTGATGCGCTGAGTTGGTATACCCAGATGTTCTGCCAGTCCTTTTTGCGTCAGTTTCAACGGCTCAAGGAATTCATGCAGTAGAATCTTCCCTGGATGTGTGGAAACTCGATTTTGTGGAATCATCAGTGCACCTAGTGATAGTCAATTAGCTCGACGCTTGAGGCCTCACCTGCATTCCAACGGAAGATGATTCGCCATTGGTCATTTACACGAATGCTGTAGAACTCTCGTAAATCCCCACGCAGTTTCTCCAAGCGATTGCTCGGTGGCGACCTGAGGTCCGCTATCGACGTGGCGGCGTTGAGGACATCGAGCTTGAAAAGTGCCGCCTCGCGCAAAACACTCGAGCGCCGCCGGACTCGACTGGACTCCTTGCCGTGATACAGGTCTTCAGTTCTTCGGTCTCCGAACGACTCGATCATTCGCGTAGATTACCGAATACACGGCATCCATGCAACGAGGTAGACTTTGCGCATAATCGGGATAGGGGGATGCCTCACGACCTCCCTCCTCTCACACCACCGGGCCTACGCAGCCCGTATCACGGCGGTTCGGATGTGTAGGTGCGCTCACCGTTTTGCCCACTCCGGCCAACCCCGAGTGCCTGTAGTATCGGTTAGGAAGCGCAGGGCGCAAAGCCGCACTGGCACTGATCCGCCAAAGACCCTGCGCGGACTTCGCCCTATTCCACGCGCGTTGGCGCTCTACGCCAAGCTTATGCAGCGCACGATAGCCGCGCCTAGCCCATTGCTTCCATTGATAAGTGCGCAATCTCCGCCGGGTCCACTTGTTCAAATCACGCCCAGGGCTCAGCCCCTCAGCGAGGCCGAAGTCCGCTTTCCATCCAAACAGGGTCTGTCTCAGCGCTGCAATGATTCGACCAATGTTGGGGCCTCGGGTCCGGCGACTCACCTCACGCACTCGCTGCTTCAACCGGGCGAAGGACTTCCCCGCGACCTTCAGCCGGTCACCGGGCTTAGGCGTGAAGGTGAACCCCAAGAACGTGCGTTCCCAGGGTCTCGCTACCGCACTCGTTCGTGTATTGACTGTGAGCCGCGGTGACTTTTCGATAAAGCGCGTTCGCCAAGCCATGGCTCGTTCACCGGCCCGCTGACTTTTGGGCACCTCTAACAATGCACTTGTTCCGCGATTGCGGCGTCAGCTCCGTGCTCCAATCCTCAGGTATCACCTACACACTGCGGTTGTGCGCGCGGTGCTTCCTTGCACTCACGAAACAATGACTATTTTTAGCAGGTGCTCTTAATACTCGGCCAATGGCTTTTGAGATCATCAGCTAACGCCTCAACGCTCATACCATCAATGCCAGGGGCGCCGCGATGGCGTTGAACTTGACGCAGCGCCGCGATGAGAGGGTCCCCCCTCAATACCGCCGCCATCGCCGGTCATTGCCACTCGCAGCGTTCGCGTCAACGCCGGCCACCCAGGGGTTCATCTTGCCGCGTACGTTGCTCCACCGATGCCTTCCCATTGGTCCTCCACGTTCGCTCCCTGTCCTCATCCGTTCGCGCCTTCTGTTGCCCCGAAGCCACCTACTATGCCCTGTGCTGAGTTCTGTACACCGTTCAGACGAAGTGGCCTTCGACTCGGTTGCTCCCTCAACACTGTACCGTTCTCCCGCAGTAAGACACGAAACTTTCTTTGCGTGAACGCCCAATTTACAAAACGCAGCCCCGTGCAGAGGGCGAACTTCGGGGTACCGTGCCCACTGCTCCCGGCTACGTCACGCCTCCGAGCAGGGTCTTGTACATCGCCCCGCAACTTTGCCTCACGCTTCCTTCAGACAATGCCTCGCCACGTTGCTCTTGCTTTATTGGCTAACCTTCGGCTCTGCCAATACCGGGTGCCGGGACTTTCACCCGACTAGCTTCGTGCCATGTCCGGCACACACGACCAAGCTCAGCCGCGGACAAGCCGCGAAGCGGGTTGGACGTCCGGCGGAGGCCGAAGGCCGGAGCGATCTCGATCGCCTTGTTAGGCGCGGTTTCGGAATATGGGTGAAGTCGATACATCGGTACAACTCGTTTCTAGAGGCGGCGCCGAGCAGACTTGCGGGCGAGGTACTGTTGAAACCCATTCGCCGTCGTTTTTGAACGGACTCTCTGCACCTGAAGTTGAAACTGCGCCTCATAGTTGGAGGCCAGACTTCTGAGGTCCGCGACAAGCTTTTCAAATTCGGAAATCGCCTCTTCGCTCGCCCCCAGATGTATTTGGATGAACTCCGGTCGAGAGAACGGTGTAACGTAGAACGGGCCTTCTTGACGCTTCGCTAACAACCACCAGACTACGCTCTGGCCTCCGAAATCTAGGAATACTTGTGAGGGACTGTTTGCCCATTCCCTTAGCAACGCTGATCGTCCCGGCAAGATCCTCCGGACCGGCACGCTGCGGTGAATGGCGATTCCTTTATTTAGCGCAGCGTGGAAATGTTCTACGTCTCTTTTCCTCCTCGTTCCATCTACGACCCAGATTAGCTTTGAGTAGAACGCATCGCGAGATTCTCGCTCTTCAGGTTTGAGGTATGAGTGTTGGAACTCAATCACCCAGTCGTGGTCGGTCTTCACATCTGCAATGTGTCGCTCACCATTCTCGTCCCGATGAACAAACTCTTGCCAATGTGTTGGGAAACTATCTTTCCAATTGCGATGCCATTCAGTTTCTCTCTCCCACCAGTAATCACAATTTTGTCCACGTCTGTGCGCCCAATGATTGACTCGAATCTCGCCGCATTTGGCAATTACCGACCCGCCGCAACAGGGACACTCTCCAGTGCGATTCGGTTGGGCCTCGCTTCGCTGTCCGTTTACAAAAGCGTATTTCATTGACCGTTTATATTCACCCGTATCTAGGTTTGCGCGTTCTCGGATTACGCCTAACAACCGCAATCACCCGCGCGGAAGGAGCGGTAGCGACTGGAGCGTCGGGTGCATTGCATTGTTGGGCGTTGTTCAGACGGGCTAACCGTGCAAGCATTTTTACTTGCTTGCCTCGATCCACGCCATAACTCTATCAGCAGTTCTTGCTGATATCCTGCGAATATAGTTTTGAAGATACGTTCCCAATATGAGGTTGGCCACTGTAAGAACCAAAGCCAGTAAGATTGCAGCTGCAGGCAAAATTGCTAACAAGGTGAAATTCCCCGGCCACGTGGCAGTTAGCCCATAAATAAGTAGAGCCAGGGAAAATAAATACAATGATCCCGAAACAACATTCTCAACGAGATGGCGCAATCGGTTCTTGAAGCCAACAGCGTCGCTGCGGCTTTCGTCAACACTCTTTCTTAGTTTTTCATTTTCAATCAGGGTGTCACTCAATATTTCTTGCTTTGACCTCTCCAGCACCTCCTTGACCGTACCGACGACCTTGCTCACATCGCCGAAGGTCAAATCCATTAAGTGAAGTCTCGAATCTGTGCTGTGAACCAATAACTCGTAGTCGTTCTCCGTAATGTTTCCTTGCGCTAACAGTTTTTCGGCCTCAGATGCATAGCTTTGCCACACTTCTTCTGATGGCTGTAGAGCTGCGATACAATTCGCTACGACTCTTTCGCGGGGAAGGTTCGGGGCCTTGTTCGCGGTCTTTAACCATACCAATGTGGTAAAAACCTGGTCTGGAATACAAAGGGGTGTATCGGAATGACCATACTGTTCATTGAAAAAACGCGTTGAACTTGAGGCGAGAGCACTGTTCTTTGTAACAAAGATTGCCTTACAGTCTAAGAGTCGTCTTTTGATTTTCCCCTGACGAAGTCGGAATATTGCTGCGATACAGTCTACATCTCTAGCTCTTGACTCGTCCGATTGATAGGGTATTCGCTTTTTAATTGCCGCATCTAGGCCTTTCTCACTGATTCCGTACTTGCCTAGATACGCTGGCGCATCAACTACCCCTATTTCATACTGCCGCAAGTAATCGTCAATACGATTCCTTTCTATTTCTATATCGGAGGATTTGTACCCTCTTCGATTGAAGAATTCTCCAACGCTGCCTGGCCAAGCATCCTTAATTCTTCCGAACTGCTGCGCCTTGATTGAGGTTGTGTGAAGAATGGCATCAATCTCCCCCTTGGTTTTATCGAAGCATCGTAGAGGCACTCGAAGCTCGTTGAGCATGCTCACCATTTCACGAATGGGTGCATGCTGAGACTCTTGAGAATAGCCAAAAAGATCAAGGAGCACGGAAGTATCCAAATAAACGGCAACATCTTGTATTTTCCTTTGGATTTCTTCCGGGGCTTGGTAGTAAAAAGTTTCCGTCAGCATTGCGCCACGTACAAATGAAAGAACGATATCGAGACTCTCTTGGTCTTTTTCTAAAGCATTCTTTATGAACCTAGAGATCAAGTATGAGTACTTCCAATGCGGTTCGCTCTCTCCTTTGATGTCACCTCCATCACGCAGCGCGCTACCGAACAGCCGAGGCGATATTTGATAAAGAATCTCAAAAAAGTATCGGCCTGCTTCCTCGTGTTCGATGGAGATGTTGAATTCGTGACTCAGGTACGCTTCGAATCGATCCGTCAGTTTGCGAAATTCCCTCTCTTCTTTATCTCTATTCGTTATGTAATCATTCTCTGGCAAGACTGGCCGATTTATAGTGTACGTGCCATTGGCAGAGCGGGTTATGGCATCATACTTCTTCATTGCTCTATTCAATAGCACTAATGCTACGTTGTGAGGCACTGAAAAGTCTGCAGTTTCCTCAAAGGTTGTTTTGAAGTCTTGTACTGTAACTACGTCCGCAGTCATGCTGCGAAGTGTGTAAATAACTAGCGGAAGATAGTTGTCAAGAAATGGTGCTGCAGTCGATCGGTCCCAGTTCACCTTCACGACAGCCATGTTCACTATGAAACGGTTCATTTCTTACTTGTCTCCACGATCTTCTGCATGATTTTCCTATTAAAACCAATGGTGTGTAAAGCTGCTCAGCTCAATGTTTGACTTATTGCTCGATTGGTGCGTTATAGTTTTTACGCTTAACAATGTATTAATCAGAGTCACCACGCATCATCATTTCACAGATGAAATCCCCATCCCATTGACACAAATACCTTAACCTGTTAGCCAAACAACAGCTGCCCGAAGGCGCGCGGCGTTGCTATGTCCGACAGGCCGAAGGCTTGCTCAAAGCCTTTCTGGATAAATCATTGCCGGCTTTATCCAAGGCGGATATAGAGGCTTTTCTGCGCGATGTGCCGCGCCAACATCGATTACAGGACAGGCAGTTCAAGCAAGCGGTGGAGGCGTTGCGTTGATGACTGGTTGAGTGAGCCGATAGGCCGGCGGGTCAAGCTTGTGGATTGGTTGTTTTGGCGTGATGCGGCGCGGCCGCTTGAACCGGAGCATGCGGCCCTGGCCGGTGCCGGGCCGGCGGCCAATTGGGCCGGGCGTGCCGGTTCGGATACCGGCTTGGATGCCTCATACCGGGCTTTGTTAATAAGGGCGGCAGTCACCGGGTTGGAAACGATTGAGAATGGCAAGAGTCAAGACGGGCCGGCCAACATGGCCGGCCCGTGCTCGTGACCTGGACTCAGGATTCCAGCCACGCCCAGTGCGACAACTTAAATCCATCGCCTTCACCCACCGGATGGGCGCTCCAGCCACCCAGTTTGTCCGCGCGGGCATCCAGCCAATCGGTGAACAGCGGGATGATGGAACCGCCCTTGTCCCACATGATCTTTTGCGCCTCGCAGTAGAGCTCGTACCGTTTGGGGCCATCCAAAACACCGCGCGCTTCTTTGATTAAACTATCGAACTTCTCGTCGTACCAATGCGCTTCGTTCCACTTGGCGCCGGAGATATAAGTCAGCGAAAAACGTAAGTCGGCGGTGGGCCGCGGCATCCAGTTGGAGCCGTGGAAGGGCCGCTTCATCCACACGTTGGACCAGTAGCCATCAGTCGGCTCACGCACTACGTGGATGTTGAAGCCGATCTTGGCGGCTGACTCACGGATCAACAAAGCCATATCCACCGACTGTACGCCACCGGCCGCTGGCGAGGTGTGCAGGTTGATGGTCTGGCCCGTCATACCCGCTTGCTTCAGGTGGAACTTGGCCTTGTCCAAATCGATGTCGCGCTGCGGAAGCTCTTTGCACCAGTAGCGATCGGCGGGGCCGATCGGCGTGTCGTTGCCGATGGCGCCAAAGCCTTTTTGCACATTCTTTAAAACCGCCTGCCGGTCCACCATGAGTCTAAGCGCCCGGCGCAGTTCCAAGTTATCCGTGGGTTTTTGGTCCACCATCATGGGATAGGTCAGATGGCGGCTGGATTTGGCATTGGCCATGGTCACACCGGGCGCGCCGTTGATGATGGCGATGGACTTGGGATCAACCCGCACGGTGAAGTGGATATCGCCGGCCAACAGCGCGTTGACCCGGGCCGCCGTATCGGCGATACCGAAGGACTCTACTTCGTCCACGTACGGATACTGATCGAAGTGATAAGAACCGTTGCGCACGGCCAGCATGCCCACCCCCGGTTTGAAGCTTTTCAGCTTGAACGGGCCGGTGCCGATCATGTTGTCGAAGTCGGTATGGCCATCGGGCATGATCGCCGCATGCATATCACCGAAATACATGGGCAGATCGGCAGTCGGTGAATCCAGGCTCACCACCAGATAGTCGCCATCCGCCTTCAATTCGGTAATCGACGAGAGCCAAGCTTTGATGATCGAGTCGGAGTTCTCGCCGCGGTGCCGGTTCAGAGAATAGATGCAGTCTTGTACTGTCAGCGATTTACCATGGTGGAATTCAACCCCTTTGCGGATTTTAAAGCGCCAGGTCTTGGCGTCTGCGGAAGCCTCCCACGATGCGGCCAGATCCGGCTCCGCCGAGAGATCGGAGCCATAGCTCACCAGCGTACTGCAAAGCTGGAAGGTGCGGGTGAAGTCCAGCGAAGTGGTCAGCCGGTTGGGATTGAGCGTGTCGTTGGCGCTGTGGCCATACCAACCCAGCCGCAGGCGTCCGCCACGTTTAGGGGTAGCAGCCCGCACCCTGTGCGCCGCCGTCAGCAGTGAGCCAGCGGTAACCCCGGCCACCCCCAGAGCCGTCATCCGCCCCATGAATTCGCGCCGTGAAATGCGCGACTTTGCATACTCGCTCTGGTAGTGATCGAGTTCTTGTTGCTTCAATTTCATATCGTTTTTCTCCTGCGGTCCAACCAGGACCGTTTTAACGCCGGTCTGTACCGGTGAACTCATGCAACCAGTTAGGGGCGCCTCTAAAAATGCACTTTTTCCGCGATTGCGGCGTCAGCGCCGTGCTCGAATCCTCGTGTATGACTATACACTGCGGTTCTGCGCACGGTGCTTCCTTGCACTCACGAAAAAATGACTATTTTTAGCAGGTGCCCTTATTGCAGTTGCATGATGGTTTGATGGCAGGCGATGACATGCCCGCCGTCCAGTTCGCGCACCGGTGGTGCCTCGCGGTCACAAGTGCCTTCGATCATCTGCGGGCAGCGGGTGTGGAAAGGACAGCCGCGAAGCCCGATGTCCACGATGTCCGCCATGGCCTGCTGCGCCTCTGCCGTGGCGCGGTAATCCTCCAGCCAGCCGGTGTGCAGTTGCGGGACGGAGCCTAGCAACAGGCGCGTATACGGATGAAACGGTGGTGACAGTACCGCCTGCGTGGATCCTTGTTCGGCCACCCGCCCGGCATACAACACGACGACGCGATCGGCGAACGAGGCTACCGTCGATAGATCATGGCTGATGAATACAAACGCCGTATGCAGTTGCCGGCGCAGCGATTTCAGCAGCTCAATGATGGCCGCGCCTACCACCGTATCCAGCGCCGAGGTGACCTCATCGCACAAAATCACGTCCGGCTCGGCGGCCAGCGCCCGTGCCAGATTGACCCGTTGTTTCTGGCCACCGGATAGCTCGTGCGGATAGCGGTCGGCGAAATCGGCGGGCAATTCCACCATCGCCAACAACTCTTCAACGCGCTGGCGGCGCTCGCCCGCGCCCAGCCCCATATAAAACTCCAGCGGCCGGCCGAGCGCATGGCCGATCTTCTTCTTCGGATTGAAGGCGACATCGGGCATCTGGAGCACCAACTGCACCCGCTGTAGTGCCTGCTTGGTGCGGTTTTTGACCTCCGCGGCAAGAGCAGCCCCATCCAATAGCACCTCGCCGGCGAATGCCGGTAACAACCCCGAGATGACCCGGGCCAGGGTCGATTTGCCACAACCCGATTCGCCAATGATGCCCACCGCCTGGCCAGGAGGCACGTCGAGATCCACGTCGAATAACACCTGCATACCGGGGGGCGGGCCATAACCGGCACTGATGCCACGCACGCAAAGCACGGGCTGAGGTGCCTCTTGATAGCAGTCATCTGCATCACTGAGGGCTGCATCACTGAGGGCTTCGGTACTGGCGGCTTCGGTGTTGATGGCCTTGGTATTGACAGCTTTGGGCGGCGGGCGCACGGCCGCCATCAGTTGGCGGGTGTAGTCATGCGCCGGTTCGTGAATGATTTGCTCAACCGGCCCCTGCTCCATGATCCGGCCGTGGCGCAGCACGATGATGCGATCGGCCATCTGCGCGACAACGGCCAAGTCGTGGCTCACATAAAGAGCCGCCGCGCCAGCGTCACGCAGCGCATCCTTGAATGCGGCCAACACTTCCACCTGCGTGGTGACATCGATAGCAGTCGTCGGCTCGTCGAAGACCAATAGGTCCGGCCCGCACGACATGGCCATCGAAGCGGCTAGGCGCTGCAATTGCCCACCGCTCACCTGGTGCGGGTATTTACCGCCTATACGCTCGGGCTGCGGCAGCCGCATGCGCCGCGCCCGTTCCACCAAATGCGCTTGCGCCTGCGAGCGGGAATAAACCCGATGCACCAGCGGCGCCTCGGTGATCTGAGCACCTAGGGTGTGGGCAGCATTAAAAGCGGCGGCCGCCGACTGTGGCACATACGCGCTGCGGCTCCCGCGCAGCGCGCGCTTGTGCTCCAGGCTGGTAGCCAAGATGGACTCGCCATCGAACACCACCTCGCCGCCGACGAAGCGGCACCCGGGCCGCGCGTAAGCCATCGCAGCGAGCGCGATGGTCGATTTGCCAGCGCCGGACTCGCCGATAAGAGCGACGACTTCACCACGGCTCACTTGCACGCACACCCCATCCACTATGGCTTGCCAGCCGCCGTGAGGCAGGCGCCCTTCCATGCGCAAGTCACGGATGTCCAGCAGCGGCCTGCTCATTTGATCAGCTCATCGGAGATATCCCGCTGCGAGCGGGACAGATTCCAATCGACCAGGAAGTTGATCGACAACGTAACGGAGAATATCGCCAAGGCCGGCAGAAACAACGCGGCCGAGCCGATGTGGATGCCAGTCATGTTCTCCTTGACCATCGAGCCCCAATCCGCGTGCGGTGGCTGCACGCCTAAACCTAGAAAAGACAGTGCGCTCAACAACAAAATCGAGAAGGTAAAACGCAAGCCGAAATCGGTGGAAAGCGGAATGAACGCATTCGGCAGCACTTCGTTCCACAGGATCCACCACAAGCTCTCGCCACGGGCACGGGCCACCTCCACGAAATCCTGCGTCATGATATTGACGGCCAGTGCCCGCGAGATGCGAAACACCCGCGTGGCCTCGATAAAGCCGATGGCACACACCAATGCCGGTAACGAAGTGCCGAAAATGGACACGATCAACAACGCTAACATGATGGTGGGAAACGAAATAAAAGCGTCCACGGTGCGGCTGATGACAGTGTCTACCCAGCGCCCGGCAATACCTGCCACAAAGCCGCCGACCACGCCCAAACAAAACGCCAAAACCGTCGCAAGCAGCGCCAACCCGAGGGTAGTCTGGGCGCCATAAAACAGCCTGGAGAGCAGATCGCGCCCTAGATAATCCGTGCCCAGTAGACCGTCCTGCCCCAAGGCTGCGAAAGAGGCACTGGAAATGATCTCGCTCTCGGTGCGGGGCGCCAGATAGGGCGCGAACAGCGCCACCACCAGCCAGAACAGCAAAATAAGTATGCACACTGCGCCATAGATGCCAAAAGACGGCAGATATGACCGCCCCGATCTCGCGGTGGGCGCGGTGCTCATCGCGGATGTCTGAGCCTGGGATTGGACACGATCGAGGCCACATCGGCGATCAGATAAAACCCCACATAGACAGCGCAGAACAACATGGCACACGCTTGAACCACCGGGATATCACGGCTTTGCACCCCATCGACCATGAGCTTGGCCAGCCCAGGGAAAGAAAAAATCACCTCCACCACGACGACGCCCGTGATCAGATAAGCGAGGTTGATCGCGATCACATTCACGATGGGGGCGAACGCATTGGGCAATGCATGCCACAGCACAATGCGCATGCGCGGTACACCTTTCAGGATGGCCATCTCGATAGCTGGCGACGTCATAACGTTGAGCACCGCGCTTCGGGTCATGCGCGTCATCGGTGCGAGTACGGCGAAGGTTAGCGTCAATACGGGTAGAAATAACGCCCTAAAGTACTGCTCTAGCGTGGCCGTATCGGATAGATATGAGATCGCCGGTACCCAGCGCAAGGTCACCGCGAACACCAACACCAGCAGCGTGGCGAGCAAGAACTCGGGGCCGGAGATGACACACAGCGTTACCACCGTGATAGCGCGATCATACAAGGAACCCGGATACATCGCCGCGGCGAGACCCAGCGACAATGCCAGCGGTACGGCGAGCAGCGCGGTCACGCCGCCCAACAACAAAGTACTGGGAATGCGCTGCGCCATCAGCTCGGAGATGGCCCGGCCAGTGCCTAGCGCCTCACCGAGATCACCACTTACAAACCCGGCCAACCAGTCCAGGTATCGCACTACCGCCGGGCGCTCCAGGCCAAGCTCCGCGCGGATCACGGCCAAGGTCTGCGGTGTCGCACCCTGCCCCAAGATCGCCTCGGCGACGTCACCGGGCAAGATCTCGATGCCGAAAAACACCAACATCGACACGACTAACACCGTAGCGGCCCCTAGCAGTAACCGGCGAATAATCAGGCGTGCGATCAATAGTTTATGTCCCCACGGCCGGCGGCGCGGTACACCACCGAAGCGGGCCGCGGGCGTCTCCCCCGAGCTTGTACGCCGGTACTATGCGCAATCCGGCCCTGCTTGACAACGAGCAGTCAAAACCATGCAGCCGGCCTCCAGGGATAGTGCTTGCTGTTATGACGAGGCTCTTCAACATCGCCCAACGCGGTCTTTCGCGTCCGGCCCGAGCATGGCGGCGTTGGCCAGTTCACTGCATTCGAAGTGAACGAAGCGCCCCGCATCCTGCGCATAGCCAACGACCGGATTGCGGCAGTAGTCCCGAGATTGTCCGCCCACGCGCGCAACAAGACGGGACCATGCCGTTTTGTCGATCAGCTAGCTACGCTGCTCGATATGGCGCTTAAAGCGAAAAGCGTTTTCCGGTAGAGCTATATCCATGCCGTAGGCATCAGGGCCTACGGCCTCTACCTGGGCAACGATAACGCTGGTCGCCTGACGCTCGAACGCATCCAGTACCGCCTCGCCAAAAGCTAATGTGTCGTCCACGGCGGCAACATGTTCAAGGCCGGCACCGCGGGCGACCGCCGCCAGATCAGTGATCCCTTCTGTTGTGTGGGTATCGAATCCACCGGTCGAGAGCAGGCTGCCGTTATCGAAAATAATATGGATAAGATTAGGCGGACGGTAGCGGGCCAAGGTCGCCAGTCCTCCTAGATTCATGAGCACCGAGCCATCGCCGTCGAGTATGATGACCCGCTCATCAGGCCGGTGCAGGGCCAGGCCCATGCCGATGGAAGACGCCAGACCCATGGCGTGTTGCAAATAGAAGAAATTCTCGCGGTGACCCAGGTTATACAGCTCTTGGGCGCAAGCGCCCATGATGGTCACGACGAGCTTGTCTGCCAACTCCGGGTAGAGCATTTCGATGCAGGTTGCGCGCTTCACCGATCGGCTACACCGCTTCCATCAGCTCGCGCGTCAACAGCAGCGCAACTGGCGCCAAAGCGCTTTGCGAAAACGTCCAAGCTTGGCGGATTTGCTGTCCCACTTTGGCCGGATCGCGGGCCTGTTCGAAGGGAATGCCGAGGGCGCGCAAAATCCCTTCAGTGACGATACCGCCGCGGGTGTGCCACGGATGCGGCTCGCCCCAATGGCCACGGTAGGCGATCAGCATGCAAAGGGGTATGTGATAGAGCTGGGCTAGCGAAACAAGGCCGTTGACGGCGCCGAACAGTCCATGATTTTGCATCAGCAACATATGCGGCGCCCCGGCGAAATAGGCGCCGGCGGCAATCCCTATGGCCTCTTCCTCCTTGCACACCTGGACCAGGGTCATCTGCGGATCATTCTCCGCCCGTTGCAATAACAAGCCCAGCCAAGTCTCCGGTAGCGCCGATAGACTGCGCACGCCAGCCGATTTGATGCCGTCGTAGACGGCTTTCGAGTTGTCGTATGAAACTGTCATCGCGCCATGATAGCGCTACCGGCGAGACCATTCACCCGCACGGTGATTTTTGCAGTTCGCCAACAACGGCTTACAATCGGCCGCCAGCGAAGCGCGCGGCAGGTTATGTGGTTTTCAATAACTGAGGTGAAACGCCGATGAGCGGAGAGAATTGCCTGACCGGTCTTAAAGTTCTTGACCTAACCCAGTTCGAGGCGGGGCCCTCGTGCACCGAGGCACTGGCCTGGCTAGGCGCCGACGTGGTCAAGGTGGAAAATCCGCGGGTGGGCGATCCGGGCCGCGGCATTGGCCGTAGCGGGAGCGAGGTGGATGCTCAATATTTCTTGCAATACAACTCCAGCAAACGGTCCATTGCGCTCAATTTGAAGGACCCGCAAGGGCTTGAGACCCTCAAACGTCTAGCGGCGCAGGCCGATGTCATGATCGAGAACTTTGCGCCCGGCGCCATCGAGCGCCTAGGACTCGGTTATGCCGTCGTCAAAGCCCTCAACCCGGCGATTATCTACTGCCAGATCAAAGGCTTTGGCGCCGGCACCGAATTCGAGAACAACTTGGCTTTCGACATGATCGCCCAGGCGGTGGGCGGCCTCATGTCCATCACCGGCGAGGAAGACGGTCCGCCGTGCAAGCCGGGCACGACCGTGGGCGACACCGGCACCGGCATGTTGATGGCCATCTCCATCCTCGGTGCTTATATACGCCGGCTGCGCACCGGCCAGGGCGAACACCTGGAGGTGGCGATGCAGGATTCCATCCTGCATTACATCCGCAATGCGTTTACCTACATGGAACGCTCAGGTGGCAAAGCCGCGCCCCGCGCCGGCTCCAAGACCGTGGGTGGCGGCCAACCGCCCATAGGCGTCTATCCTTGCAAAGGCGGTGGCCCCAACGACTATGTGTACATTTTCACCAGTCCTGCCAATCCCGAGCATTGGCACCGGCTGTTAGGGGTCATGGGCCGCGAGGATCTAATCGGCGACGAGCGCTTCAGCACACCGGCCGCCCGCACCGAGCACCGGGCCGAGGTGGACGCACTGGTCTGCGAGTGGACCCGGCAACATGACAAGCACACCGCCATGCGGCTGGTGGGCGCGGCCACGGTTCCTGCCGGCGCGGTGATGGATACCCAAGAGCTAGCCGCTGACAAGAACTTCGAGCAGCGCAACATCCGCCAGACCATGCGCCATCCGCAGGCGGGTGACTATGTCATGACCGGCTGGCCGGTACGCTTTGGTGGCGAACCGCCGGCGCTAGGTCCCGCTCCGCTGCTGAATGAACACGCCGAAGCAGTCGTGACTGACTGGCTAGACGATGCGTTAGAGGCGCGTAAGACGGCTTGATGTGTTGAATTAAAGCGGGGGGCGTTGAACCAAAGCGGTGGCGCCACGCGCGAGCGCAGCGCCACCTACGATATCCAGCACAGGCGATATCCAGCACAGGCGATATCCGGCACCGGCCAAAACCAATGCAGGCCAAGGCTCGGTGCCAGCCAAGATCAGTGCGAATTTTACGCGTGCCAGGTGAACTGCTGTGGCTTGCGGGACGATTGCTGTGAGATGACTACGTTCACAAGCGCCGGGCCGGAAAACTTCATCGCTTCATCAAGAGCTTGGCGCAAGTCTTTCGGATCCTCCACGAAGAAACCTTTACCGCCAAAATCCTCCATGATCTTGTCGTAGCGGGCACCATAGATAAGCGCGTTGGGCTGCATATTCATCATCGGATCATCCGGGATCGATGGCATGCCGGGACCGATGCCGCCGTTGTTCAAAACCACGATCTTGGCGGGGAAGTTGTAGCGCACCAAAGTCTCCATCTCCATGCCGGAGAAGCCGATGGCCGAATCCCCGGACAGATGGATAACGGGCCGATCCGGATGGACCACGCAGGCAGCGATGGCATGGCCCAGTCCTACCCCCATGGTGCCGTAGGTGCCCGCGTTCAAGCAGGAACGGGCGTCGGCGACCGGCAACTGGGTAAGACCTATGTCCATGGTGCCAGCGCCTTCAGCGCTTAAGACCGCATTGGCAGGCATCCAGGCGGCGACATCACGCAGCGCCCGGTAATAATTGGCCGGCGCTTGATCATCGTCGATCTGCGGCTTGATGGCGGCCGCATTGGTGGCCATTTTCTCGGCCAGGGCTTCGCGCCACGGCGTGTCTTGCGGATAAAACCACTGCCGGTTGCCGAGGGCTGAATTGATCTGCCCCATGATGGCTTTGCCGTCGCCCACCAGCGCCACTGCCGATTGCTTGTTGTGGCCGATCTCCTCGGGCGCGATGTCGAGTTGAATAACTTTGACGTCCTTGGAGAAGCGTGGCGGCAAGCCGAAATGGAAAATCCAGTTGAAGCGCGCGCCCATCAGAAACACCACATCCGCTTGCTGTAAGGCCAGGGTACGCGCCGCCGCCGCTGATAGGGGATGGTCGTCGGGCACCACGCCCTTACCCATGGGCGAGCGTATGAAAGGCAATTGAGTCCGGTCTATAAACTCGCGCACCTCGTCCTCGGCACGCGCCCAAGCCATGCCCTTACCCACCAGAACTAAAGGCCGCGCGGCCGTCTCCAGCAGATCCAACGCCGCGTCCACGCTCTGCGTTGGCGCAGTCATACGCGGCGGCTGCGGGGCCCGCTCCACCTGCACCACATCATCCAAGTCGCAAGTGCCTTGGATGATGTCGTCGGGCATGTCCAGATAACACGCACCCGGGCGTCCATACAGAGCATGGCGGGTCGCCATCTCGACGTAGTAGGGGATGCGCCGCACGCTCTCTATGCCGTGGGCGAATTTACAAAACGGCGAAGCGATCAGCACCTGGCGCTCCTCTTGGAATGCGCCCATGCCACCACGGTAGGTCTCCGAGGCACCGCCGATCAAGATCATCGGCCAGCAGTTTTGCTGCGCGTTGGCAAGACCGGCCAGACCATGCACTACACCGGGACCGGTGACGACGATGCAAGCGCCGGGGCGGCCCGTCATATAGCCGTACGCCTGCGCCGCGTAGGAGGCGGCCTGCTCATTGCGCATGCCGATATAAGCGATACCTTCCTTCTGCGCCGCCGCCGCGATCGGGCCGACGGGAAATCCAACCACCCCGAACAGGTGGTCAATACCCTGTTGTTTGAGGCTTCTAGCGATCAGTGTGGCGCCATCAATCTGGCTCATGTATTCAATCCTCGTCACCAAAAGTTGCATCCATCAGATTAGCTGCGAATGGCGCGCAAGGGAAAGTGGGAATACAGCGGGCTGCCAAGCTTATGGCGTATTGTGAGGATAGCTTTTGACCGTCAGCCTGAAGCTGCATCCTGAAACAGAAGTGGACCCGGAAAATTGGACAGCCCATTAAGTGTGCTCCTTATGCTGATCAGGCCGCCCTTGATGCGCCGACCTGAGCCAAGGTACACCGCATCCGGGGTGCATCGGTCCAGTGCACTGTGGTGGCGCCTGGCATTATAGAATTGGAACTATCGAGCCAGCCCTGCTCGTCACTGTGCGGGTGTCTCATAGGCGCGCAGAGACACCTCATACCTCTTCGGCGCTATCGACCCAGCGCCTTTTCCAATCCTGGCTCTGATTGGCATGGACATCGAATGGCTCTGCTAGCACAGCCAAAGTACGTTCGTTCTGCAACGCCGCCAGGGCCCACTTTGGCTTTGAATGCAGGGCAATGATTACGTCGTTTTCTTCCGGTCATCTTCTGCTCCTATTCGCATCATCGTCACGCAGAAGATCCACTTAATCGGCGCTGATCCTTGTCTAGGCTATGAGGACCACCTCAGACGCAGTCCCTGAAATTTTTGTTATGCCCCGTGCCTGAGTTATCGTAGTTCTTGAAATACTTCTGGGCATTGCTCTGCGATTCTTAGCAGTGCTTTTGCAGGACCTTGCGGGGTTCGGCGGCCTTGTTCCCAGTCTTGTATGGTTCTTATGCTGACACCCATAAAACCTGCAAACGCTGACTGAGAAAGTTTTAATTTTTTTCTAATCTCTTTAGCCGGTGATGGCTCTGAAAGAATAGAGGTTTTAAGCTTGTCTTCACCGGACTTAAAAGCCTTAATTTCCTCAATACCATCCAAAATTTCTTGGCCTATATCTCGTTCATTCATTTTCGATAGCCTCCGCAATTTTCTTTAGAATGTGACCTGGAATAGTGGCTTGCTCCGATTTATTGTAAATTGTGAGCATCCAGATTTCGTAGTCACTCTTCTTCCAGTAGTAAATTACTCGAACACCACCGCTTTTACCTTTTCCTTCAGGAGCCCAACGTACTTTTCGGACACCGCCGCTGCCACGAATAATATCACCAGACTCAGGTTTTTCCTGTAGGTGCCATTGCAACATTCTGTATTCATCGTCCGACAAATAATCAGAAAGCAGTTTGGTAAATTTGCTTGTTTCAATGAAAATCATAAATTAAAAATATACGGCATTGCCGTATTTTGTCAAATCTACATATTTCATTGATTATATTGATGATTTGTATTGGGGCATAACGCCGCCAGCAGAGGCGCAGCTTTGCTGCGTCCTGCTGACTAGCCTTATTAAGCTCCAAGAGCTGCAAGTTCGCTGTCAAGCTCTTGCTTAGCCTCAAAAAGTTAAAGAACTCTGAATTTCCAGTAACCAGCCCTAGACACCTCTTCAACCTGTTGATTTTTAAAATAGTCATAAGCGTATGAGATGTCGTTGATCAATGCGGCAAACGAATTTGGTAAAACCAAACGATATTCTTCATTGATATTTGTAACTACGTGGTCAATATTAATAGCCTCAGATTGCCTTTCAAGTTGAAGACAGTAGCGGGCGTTTAACATTTGCGCTGACTGCAAAGCAGTTCCTGTTAGTTTATGTAAGCATAGTTCTCTACGCTCACTATTTCTCTCCGGCCCGAAGCGAACGGCTAATCTCGGTCAATATGCCCAAGATGATGCCAAACAAGGCGTACAGGAGCCCGCGATCGATAGCTTCTCTCGGTGATGTGCTACCCAAGTATCGTCCGGGTTCAGGCTCGACTATTACCCCTGTTGCAACGCCCAGCCCCATAGCGAATACCAAGATTCCGCATATCAGCGTTAGAGCTGCAACGATGCGTCCGAGATTCGTGTACAACATCCGCGCACCTTTATTTCAATCGCCTATCTAGCAGAGAGGTAAGGAGCCGGCTTGTGCTCTTTGCCGAACGTCAATGCTCAGCGGCACGCGCCAGCGCGTCCGCTGCAGCGCTTTGTTAGCGGCACACCGACGGCCTCACTATCTGCTTGTTTGTTGCTTTCGAAGTGCCTCGACGCCATCTACGATTCCGCTCTCAATGGCTTCCGCCGCCCACCGGTCCCAGAAGTCTACCGTTGCACTGCTGGGACGCTTGGTAGGTTCGTCAATACGAATACGGCTGGGCAACATAGCGGCATCGCCAACAATGAGCGCTTCACCAATATCCAGGATCGGCAATAGCTCTGCGAAGCTCCCGAGTGTATCCGGCATCAAGCGGCGGATGACTGCTTGATCTTCCGCATTAGTCAAGCGCATCGCTACGAAGTTGTTGCATTGGCTCAATACCGTTCGGTTAACTTCCGCCGGGCGCTGACTGATGACGGTCAATCCCACTCCGTACTTTCGGCCCTCCTTGGCGATGCGCTCAAACGACTTCAGGCCTTCTTCGGACACACCCGATTCATGCCGTTCCGGGATGTACAGGTGAGCTTCGTCACACAGCAACGCGACTGGATGTTGTTTTTCCTTCTCGGTCCACTGCTGGACCGAAAAGACCACACGGGCCACCAGTCCTATGATGAGCGGCAGTATGTCGGACGGGACCTCCGAGAAGTCGATAATCTTGACTCCGCCAGCTCCTCGGACCGTAGTGCTTCCAAGCAGAACGGTCGCGAGTTCCTGCATCCACTCGTACCGCATGGCGTCGTCGCCCGCGCTGAAAAGGAAGCCAAGGCGACGGTCTCCAGTCTTGGACTGTAGTCGCTGGATGAACCGTGTCAGCTTCCCGTGAAACGGGCCCTGCTTCTCTCGGTTGTTTGCGCCAGGGACCATCTCGATATCACACTTACCGAGCTTCGCCAAAACGTTCTCAATGCTATACGGGACGGGGCTATCAATCGTGAAGTTCGCGAGCACGTCTTCCTTTTCGTTTTCTCCAAGATAGGCCCGCTTCGCGTCGGTCACTTCGCGATTGAAAATCATCGCCTGGTTGGGCGCGTTCTGATCGCTCCGGTCAAGGAGCATGGCGAGCATTTCCTCGTACGTCAGCAGCCAGTAGGGCAGATAGAGCACGCCATCCGTCAGCGTTCTGTTCGCGGCCAGATCGCCCGGCCCCGCAACCTTCAGATGGCTGATTCCGTCACCGTCCAACGGGGTGTACTCACCGTGAATATCGAAAAGGAGAGCACTGGCGTTCGGCAGCTGAGCGACCTGCTCAAGGATGCGGGCGACCGTCCACGACTTCCCGGATCCCGTGCTGCCGACCACAACGGCATGTCGCTGGAAAAAGCGGTTTCCGTCAATCCAAGCGTCGGCTTCCTCGTCAAGCGTATATTTGCCCAGGTTGAGCGGCTCCTGGCCCTCGACGATTTGCTTCGAAATGGCGCGCATGAACGCCGTGAGGCGTTCGCCGCCCAGCATGAAACAAGGAGCATCAATCTCGGGCACCGTTTCCAGCGTCCGCCGGAAGATGTTCTGCTCCGTGCCGACGGCATCGAGAAGTGTCCCTATGAGTGTCACGCGGACGATGTTTTCGACGACAGCACGATCGTCCTGGATGTCGTCGCCGTCCTGCTCGTTCTCATTTACCCCAACGAGAGCCTTGCGCATGATCTTGTTGATCAGCCCAATCAAATGTTGGCCCGCTCGCGAACTGCGCAAAACGACCAGATGATTAACCTGCATCCTGCGAAGCGCATCAAGGTTCGAAACACTCACCAGAACGGTGCCGGTGTCCACGCTGTATGCAGAGCCGATGGCATCGCCGGCGTTGTAGTCAAAAATCGGCATTCGTTAACTCTCTTATTCTCCGGTGATCATGTTCATAAAGTCCTGCAACTGCCAGACGGACACACCATCCAATACTACCCCGCCGGGGTCAGTCGGTGTGTACACCCTGGTTCCGTCGGGCGCTTCCTCCACGAAGAGGAACCGTTTCGGCGGCCCGTTCAGAAAAGCAGTCCGGGTTTTCGCCGTGAGTTCCTTGGAGACGACTACGAGAGGGATATCGTCCTTCATTACACGGTTTACCAGAACCGGCTGCACATGCTCGTCGTTGAATCCGTACCCGATGCACACGTAGCAGGTAGCTTCGCGGAGAACGGTATCCGCTGCGCTCATCACAGTCCGGAAAGGGTCTTTGTGGACCTCCCGGTACTTGGAGACGCCAGGGGTCACAACAAGGGGCTTCATGTCGTCAGGGACCGTTTGCGCGAGGGGGATCGCTATCACGTCGTCGGTGGCATCGCGAAACCAGTCGAGGGAGCCGTGGACCTTGAGGATTGTCACCAGTCCCTCAAATCCGGGTAAAGGCGGCCGCTCTCGAGAAACGGACGTTGAGACAAAGCGCTGAAGCCATCCGGCGGTAACGCCCGTAGACGCATAGGCCTCGACTGCGTTCGCGGCATACTCCGCAACGCGGTCGTAATTCGTGGTTACAACCCGGAGATGCGCGTCCGCTGTTCGCAGAAGGTAAGCGAACAAGTCGGATAGCGGAAAGGCGGCTCCGCCCTTCAGGAGTTGCTTGTAGAGTTCGATGTCTTTCGCCGACACAATCTCCCAGGTTTCTTGCACCAAAACCTCGACGGTGTCCTGTGGCAGCGGCACATCGTGAAGGGCTTGCTCAAGGTCTTTGGTATGGTCCAATCGCCTTGCGAAAGCGTCCCATCCCTCTGGATGATCCGTGATGGCGGCCAGCAGCCCGTCGGCAAGAGTCGGCATGGATGGGAGACCGTGGGGAATCGTCGCTCCCGTGCCGAGTACAACGACTGGACGCTCAGCAAGAAAATGCTGGGCGCGTTTCGCTAGCTCTTCATATGTCAACTCTGAATCCGCGGTCGTCATTTTATTCCATCATTTTCGGCTCTTCCCCACTTTGCGTGGGTGATTTAGCATAATCTAAACACTCAATGCAAAGATGCATCAATGCGCGACAAGAAACTCTATTCTCAAATACTAGGTATTGAAACACCCTGGTTCGTGTCTGATGTTGAGCTGTCCCTTCAGGCGCAACAGGTTAAAGTCTTTATTGAGCACACTGGCAAAAAAGGCTGCCAATGCCGTGTTTGCGCTAAGCCCTGTCCGGGTTACGACCACATTATCCAGAAGTGGCGGCATTGGGATACCTGTCGGTTCCAAACTATCCTCGTCGCCCGTGTTCCCCGTGTCCAATGCCCTGAACACAAGGTGTTGGCCATTGACGTCCCTTGGGCTGAATCAGGCTCCCGATACACAGCCCTGTTCGAAGCCTTGGTCATTGACTGGCTCAAAGAGGCAACAACCAAGGCTGTTGCACGACAAACGAAGCTTAGCTGGAACGCCATTGATGGTATTGGGCAACGTGCCGTGAGGAGAGGTCTTGCTCGCAGGAATGCCCAATCTCCAAAACGACTAGCTGTCGATGAGACCTCTTTTCAAAAGCGCCACGAATACGTCACAGTAGTGACTGACCACGATAAAGGCGTCGTTATCCATGTCGCTGATGAGCGTAAAAGCGACAGCCTCAATGAGTATTTTGATACGTTGGCGGATGACGCTAAAAAAGGTATTGAATGTGTGACGATGGATAGGTCTAAAGCTTATATCAAGTCAGTCAGGCAAAATGTTCCCGAGGCAGACCGGAAGATAGCATTTGATAAATTCCATATTGCCCAGTCCCTCGGTAAAGCGGTCAATAAGGTTCGCATGGAAGAGAATAAAACCCTTATAAGCAAGGGTGTAGAGTGGCTAAAGGGAACTCGTTACAACGGGCTGACAAACCCTGAGAACCTGTCTAAAGAGCAGTGGGATAACTTTGAACCACTGAGACACTCAACGCTTAAAACAGCTAGCGCCTGGGCTATCGGTGAACTGGCGATGAGCTTATGGGATTACCCATCCACAGCTTGGGCAATCAAGGCCTGGAAGAAGTGGTTGAGTGGGCTCAAAGATGCCGCCTAGACCCCATCAAGGAAGTTGCCAGAACGGTTAAAGCGCATTTGTGGGGCATCGTCAACGCTATTGTTCTTAAGGCCAACAATGGACGTGCAGAAGGCATTAACAGCACGATCCAAAGTTTGAAGAATCGAGCGTGTGGTTTCAGAAACCGTGAACGATATAAGGCAGCGATCTACTTTCATCCGGGTGGGCTGAATTTGTATCCCACTGGCATACATCGCTGAAAACCACCCACTTAAAGAAGGGAAGAGCCGGCACCACACCCCCCCCCCCTTATGGCTACAGAAGGGGTTATTGGATACGGTTTTGCCGACAAAAATACTGTTGTAGTTTACCTCCTCGACTCAACCTTCTCCGCCAAGATTCCGAAAACACTAGATGGACACAGGGTCGTTACCGAATATACCGGGGTTGTTACGGCGCACGAACTGACCACCGGTTAGTAGCTAGAGCCTTACTAAAAGCAGCAATTGTCATTGCTGATGATTGAGATGCCACCACTGGAACAGAGAAGATCCAGATCAGGCCCGCGACCGATAGGGTTCACCTGACTTTAGAATATGCGTTTACAGCTGTTCAGCAGGCTCGCTGTTTTCAGTGACATACTGTGGCGTAAATTCTAAAGGAACTGTCATGACTGTTATGTGGATTCCTTGATTCCTTGATTCCTGGATTCCTGGATTCCTGGATTCCTGATTAAATGAGGCGTCCAACATCTGTAAACCATCATGGACGCGAGCACAAGATTAAACAAGATCTCAGAAGACGCCATGTGTATAGGCTGCGGCCTATGTCAGAGCATCACGCCTGACAACAAAATCAAATTGGTGTTACAGCCTGATGGATTCGAGCGGCCAATAGCCAACCAAAACTTAACAGACGCGGATGTAGACCGGGTCTACCGCACCTGCCCATCGACGACCCTCAGGGCAAACAACAACGCCTCACAAAATGACCTCGTCTGGGGTAGCTTCGAGGAAATCTACCTCAGCTTCGCAGTCGATCCGCAGATACGCCACCTTGGGTCAACCGGCGGCTTGCTCACCGCGCTTTCGCTTTATCTATTGGAAACCGGCCTCGTTGATTTCATTCTGCACGCGAGGCAGCACCGCCTACATGCATCATTCGGAGAAGCGACCATCAGTCGCAGCAGGGAGCAGGTCATTGACGCCGCAGGCTCCAGATATGGACCTACCGCCACGCTGATCAACATAGATGAAACGATTGAAGATACACTGAAGGCAAATGAAAGATTCGTTTTTATCGGCACACCCTGCGATGTCACGGCACTACGCAACTACGCACTGGAATCTCCTACGGTTGATGAAACCTGCCTCGCCATGATGACAATGGTCTGCGGCGGATTTATGGACACTGTTTCCCTGAGTGCTTTTCTGTCCGATCTCGGTATCAAGGCAACAGATGTAGCGACCATCCGCTACCGAGGATTGGGCTGCCCTGGTGATACGGTGATTAGAATGAAGGATGGTGAAGAGCGGCGATTCACCTATCTAGACTTCTGGGGTGAAGACGACAGCGTATGGGGCCTGCCGGCTCGCTGCAAGATCTGTCCTGATGGTATTGGCGAAGCTGCAGATATCGCGGCTTCTGATACGTGGGATGGTGGTTCACCAACCGTGGCATCTCTTGATTCTGATCCTGGCACCAATGCTGCACTGGTACGAACTGAACGGGGTAAAGCTATCATGGACGGTGCTATCAAGGCAGGGTATCTCACAAGGGGCGACAACCTCACGCCACAGGACATGAGTCGATTTCAACCTCATCAGGAAAACAAAAAACGCACCCTGAAAGCCCGCCTGGATGCTCTCCGATCAGCGGGGCAACTGACGCCGGAAACCCACGATCTCAGGCTCGCGGCATTGGACGCCACACTCAGCGATGCTGATCGCGCACGTGAGTATGAGGGTACGACCCGACGCATAGAACAAAACAGGTTTAGTGAACCAACGCCGCAGCCTTGCGCAAAAAGGAGTAAGACATGAAACCAGCACGCTGGCGCGATCCCGCTAACAAGCTGTTCCCCCATCAGGTTGCATTTACCTCTCCTCCTCACGATTTCGATGCAGCACCTTCAGATTTTCTACGCATGTCTCCCGAAACAGTGGGTGTCCACGGGCGCATGCTGCACGTACCTGATTACGCACATGAACTTAACCAGCGCAACCAGGAACTTTTCTTTACTCGAAGAGTTCGTCGAATGTAGGTCGAACAACGGCGTCGATGTCTGTGGTCAGGTAGGCACCAACTGGGTCCACGCGGGCGGCAAGTCACCAGGGCACCTCTAAAAATAGTCATTTTTTCGTGAGTGCAAGCTTCACCTTGACGCCGCAGTAGGAAAATATGCCCTCCGACACCACCGTGACCGTATCCACGCCCTGATATTCGCAGGCGACTATAAACGGCGCCGGCTTGTAGTCCGGGTAAGTAGTGCCCGCGCCTATGCCCGTCACAAACGTCCGTTCGCTGGCGAAAGCGCGCCCATCCCAGTCCGCCACGCCCCGGCCCACGAACGGCACCACCTCTTCACCCGCCGCCAGGGCTCGCTCCATCAACACCAGCTGATAGGTTCTCACCAGGGCGCCGTTTTCATTGGCATAGCGATCGCAAGCGCCCAGCTTGCCCGGTTTGATCCGGCACAGGATGGGGCAGGCGTCGCAGCGCACTACACCCGCCGCCTCCCTGGCACCGAATTTTGCCGTGCGATCAGCCCCTACCATGATCAGCGCCTCCCCTTCAATCCAGCCAATAAGCGGTGTGGCAGCAACGGGACCTTGCGAAAGCGTACCCCCGTGGCATGAAACACAGCGTTCAAAATAGCCGGTGCCGTCGGCACCAAAGCGGGCTCGCCTATGCCCTTGGCCCCGTACGGTCCGGTGGGCTCCGGGCTCTCTATCAGCAAACTGGTGATGGGCGGCACATCACCGATCGTAGGCACCAAATAGTCGTGCAAGTTCTCGGTGCGGCCCGGGATGAATTCTTCCGTGAGGGCAAGACCTATACCTTGGGCGATGCCGCCTTCGATCTGGCCTTCTACAAGCATCGGATTCACGGCGGCCCCCACGTCATGCGCGGCGACGATGCGCGTTACTCGCACCGTTCCCAGTTCTATATCCACCTCGACGCTGGCAATTTGCGCGGCGAAGCCGTAGGTCCCATAGGGTTCGCCTTGACCGTTTTCATCCAGCGCTTGGGTGGGCGGGTCGAACGTACCCTCGCCCACCAGAACCACATCAGCACTGCCCTCCTCTCCCGGGATGGATGGCAGATCAGCCAAGGCGATCGTGTGTGCACGTCCATCTTCGACAAAGCGCACCGTGGAACCGGCAAGTTCGATGCGCGCCCGCGGCCCCACGTTAGCCCGATGCAGCAGTTGCGCCCGCAACTGTTCGCCAGCCAACTGAGCGGCACGGCCCGACACGTAGGTCTGCCGCGACGCGGACGTCTTACCGGCATCCAGCGTGAGGTCGGTATCGGCACCCACCACCGTTATTGAGGGCAGAGGAATACCGATGGCCTCCGCCATGATCTGGGTGAGCACGGTCGTAGAGCCCTGCCCTATATCCTGCGCGCCGTTGTAGAAAGTGACTTCACCGCTCCTAGCTAAGGTCACCCGCATGGACGAAGGATTGGACATCGAAGTATTGCCGCAGCCATACCACATGCAGCCTATGCCGACGCCGTGCCTAGAGGTTGTCCCCTCCCCCGCACGGTTGTGCGCCGCGGCGGCTTGTCTGAGGGCGTGCCAATGGGGCCGCAAAACATCCAAACACTGGGGCAAACCGGCGCTGGCGCTCAAGCGCTGGCCGGTAGCGGTTACGTCGCCTATACGCAGTGCGTTGCGGCGGCGAAACTCGAGCGGATCCAGCCCGCTGCGACCGGCCAACTCATCCATCAGTGTTTCATGGGCGATAGCCGCCTGCGGCACACCGAAGCCGCGGAAAGCGCCGGACGGTGGCCCGTGGGTAAACACGGCCCGCGCCTGCGCCCGCACATTGGGCACGCGGTACGGCCCCATGCAGTGAACCGGCACCCGGCCCGCCACCGTCGGCCCCCAGGAGGCGTAAGCGCCCGTGTTGAAAACGCCGTCGAATTCAAAAGCGCGCAGCGTGCCAGCGCTGTCAGCCCAGGCGCGCGCCTGCATCATGGCCGGATGCCGTTTAGTGGTGGCCGCCATCGATTCGATACGCGAATAAACGCACGCCACCGGCTTGCCCAAGCGCCAGGCCGCTGCCGCCACCAACGGTTGAACGGACTGGTCCAACTTGCCACCGAAGCCACCGCCACAGGCGGGTGGGCGCACGCGCACTCGTTGCGCTGGCAAATCGAGAATGAGGGCCACTTCGTCACGGTCCATGTGCGGCGTTTGCGTACACACCGAAACCTCGAGGCGCCCGTCCTCTAACGGCCGCGCATAACCCGCCTCCGGCTCTATATAAGCGTGCTCCACGAACCCGGTTTCGAATTCGCCTTCGACTTGGATCATGCCCGGGTTGTCCGGCGCTGGCAGATGGCCGCGGTAAACCTTGCCGTGGGTAAGAACGTTGTGGGTTTGTGACGGATTGATCGGGGGCGCGCTCAGGGCAGCCCCGGTGTCGTCGATCGCCGGTAATACTGCCCAAGTGATCGGTAAATCATCATCGCAAAGCGAATCCAGCGTCTGCGCATCACCCACCAGGGCCAACACCGCCTCGCCCCGGTATCTGACGATGCCGGGCGCCAGTACCGGCTGATCTTTTAAGTCGGGATATACGCCAAAACCGTTGTGCGGGATATGCTCCGCCGTCATGACCAGAGCGAGCCCCGGAAAACGCTGGTAAAGAGCGGTGCAATCGCCGAGGGTGAACTCGGCATGCTGATGCGGTGAGCGCACTACCCGCAGCCGCAACGCCTCACCGGGTATGGCATCAGCACCGAACACCGCCGTTCCCGTTACCTTGGCATTACCGTCGATGGCCGCCACCCGCTGGCCAACCAACGCAGCGCCGTCGTGCTGCACGCTATCCGTTGCACTGCCTCCCGCCGCGTGCAACACAGCCGCCATGATCTTGCGATAGCCCGTGCACCGGCACAGCACCCCACCGAGGGTATCGGCCACCTCTGCTTCGCTGGGCGGTACTTGACGCTCCATCAAAGTGGCGGCAGCCATCAACATGCCCGGGGTGCAAATACCGCACTGGGCCGCGCCGTAGTGCTCGAACGCGCTCTGCAAGCGGGCGGTGGCGGGATTATCGGCAAGCCCTTCGACGGTGGCGACAGCGCGTCCCGCCGCCTGCGCCAGAGGCACCAAGCAGGCACACACTTGCTTGCCGTCCAGCAACACGGTGCAGGCGCCGCAATCCCCGGCATCGCATCCCACTTTGGTCCCTTTAAGCGCCAGATGCTCGCGCAAAACCTCGCTCAGCCGGGTCATGGGCGGTGCCCATACTGCAGCCCGCTTACCGTTCACCGTTAACTCATGCCGCTCGGCTTGCATCAGCGCATCACCGGGCTTGTAAGAAGCCGGCGCACCAACTGCTGCGCCGCCTCCACGCGGTAAGCGGCCGACGCGCGCACGTCATCTATGGCCCGCAACTCGGTGAAATCATCAGGACCGACTAAGCCCGCTGCCGCCCCGGCCTCGCTCCCGCGCAGCCACGCTTCTAGCGCCCGCAGGCGCACAGCCACCTCCGAACAGGCGCCCACGGCGATGCGTATATCCTCGATCAGACCCTCTTGGACCTGCACGCACAGCGCCGCCATGGCGATGGAAATCACCAAATAACGGCGCGCACCCAGCTTCAGAAACGCTGACCGGCTAGCGGGCGGTGGGTGCGGAACAATAATCGTCGTGACCAGCTCATCGGGCTGCAACGCAGTACGCCGGTTGCCGGTGATAAAGCCGGTAAGCGGCACCTCGCGCTGGGCGCTCCTGGAGCGCAAGCGCAATCTGGCATCGAGCGCCAGGAGGGCCGGTACACCATCCGCGGCGGGCGATGCGTTACACAGATTGCCAGCGATGGTGCCGCGATTTTGGATTTGATGGCCACCCACTTCCTTAGCGGCAAGCCTCAAACAATCGAACCAGGGGGGCAGTTGCGCCTGGATCAACTCAGTCCAGGTGACCAGCGCACCTATCTCATGCGCGCCATCCACCTGATAGATGCCCTGCAATTCAGGCAAGCCGCTGATATCCATCACCGGTGCCGCTGCTGGATGCATCAAACCCGGCTCGCCCCAAGCGGTGCGGTTAGCCGCCGCCGGATACACATCGGTCGCCCCCGCCAGCACCAGCCACGGCGAGTCCCGCAACGCGCTGAGCGCATCATCTAGCGAGGTAGGACGCGAGAATTGAGGCATGGATATTTCCGGGGTTACGGGACTGCATAGTTGACTTGGGTTTCACTGGCAACGTAGTCAGCGGTGCGATAGGGTCCGCCACAAGTCAGCTAAGGCGGCCAATCCTGTCACATCATCGATTACCTCGCTAGCACGACGGATTCGGGATGGCGAACACCGCGGCACGCAAACGCCGATGAGAGCTGATGAAACCGATCGTTTGAGTCAGCAAACTCTAACGATATCTGCGCAACTTCAGTGCCAAATCCCCAGATTTCGCTCAAGTACTTGCACGCCGAACGCACTGAGTGAATCCGTGGCTATAAATTCAACCTGTTCGAAATCCCTGCCAATCTCACCGATCCGCACGGCGGCGAAATCCGCCACTTGATGGGCTGGTTGATCGGCGATGTATCGCCAAAATACCCACAGACAATTAAACACGAACAATCCGTGAATAACCCCGGTTATTGGACGATGCTCACGGCGCCATGGGGAATAAGCGTATTCCTCCTGTGCGCCGCGGCGCGTCAAAGGGAAAAAGTGTTCAATACCCGACAATTGAAGATGAACAGACTCGTGGATGAGTCCTTCCGCTAACCGTGCGATGACATGATGCCGCGGGACTTTGGGCCCCTCGCATGGAACAGCAACGAACACTGAGTGGGGCAGCTCGGGCAGTGAGTAGCTAACATCCACCTCAGGGCACGGACAAGAAAGTGGATGGATGCTCCTCACCAGCGCCGCAACCGTCGCATGAATACGAGGCGCGATTGAGTGTATTAGCACCATGGCTAACTCAATCGATCGGCGCACATCGAGAGCTTCAACTTCGTCCCTATTGAGCAATATGGCACCTGGTTGAGCGACGCGCTCTTGCACCGGCGGGCTGACTAATTCCACACCAAAACGGGGCGGCCAACCGGAGTGCGGCTCGCACGGCAAGAACGCGCGCTCCTCTTGTGCTCCCATTAAAACCCGGGCAGTGCTATACCGCTCCGGCACTATCCCAAGATGGTTCCGCAACCGTTCGTCCATTGCCAACATTAACCGTTGTACTTGCAGGGAGGTCCATGCCGCGGGGCTGGCTAAAGCAAGAGCGTCGTCAGTGTTCACAAGGGCACCTCTAAAAATGCACTTTTTCCGCGATTGCGGCGTCAGCGCCGTGCTCGAATCCTCAGGTATCACCTATACACTGCGGTTGCGCGGGCGGTGCTTTCTTGCACTCACGAAAAAATGACTATTTTTAGAGACGCCCACAAGACGGTTTGAACGAGTAAACCAAGGTAAAACGCCTTCCGCTTTGCACAGTAGTCACGGCATGAAATGACCTATCGGATATGCCCATGGCCAGCGCCGTATTGTGCATCGGCCGCAGCAGCCGGCGCACGGAATCACGGACATGGGACCTGAGAATTGCCGTTACGCCGCCCGTTACCCCACGGCCAAGTTGTATGAGTAGCCGATGTGTTTCGCCACCGGTTCTATAATCGTTATGAATTCCAATGCCCTGCCCCTCGATCATCAAGTGCGCGACAACATCGACCAACTCGACCCTAGGTGCACCTAAGAACGAGGAGAGCCACTGCGCGATCGCCGCCAGATATTCTTGGCCGACCAAACACCGCAGTTGTGCCGGTAATGGTGCGCCGAGCAGACTAAATTCATATTGTTCGTAGAAGTCTGTCTTGGTGTATTCCCACAGACCGCACTCCTCCATCCATTGAAGCATCGCTTCAGCTTTGGCAGTTACTAATTCGGAAAAAAATTACCCGACATTAATTCAGAATATATCTGACATGCTTTTCATAGAAAAACCGTTTAATTATTTGCGTATTCTGTTGCAGTGAGTGCAACACCGAACGAGCCAAGGCCATCAGTTGCTCCTTTGTAGCCACCACTGTCCGCCCAATTCGTTGGCTTTTTACATGATGCCATACTAGCTCATCAGGATTGAGTTCCGGTGAATACGGCGGTAACAATACTAACGTGAGCTTACCTTGGCTAGTGCGGACAAATTCTTGCACTTTCTTGGCTCGATGAATTCGATGGCCATCAACAATCAAATAGACCGATCGCTTGGCGTTGTGCAACAAACGCCTTAGAAAGTCGATAAAAACGTCTGCGGTTACCCGTGATTCAGTTACCATGAAACGCAGGTGACCTTTCGGCGAAACGGCTGACAGCCTATTCACGCTAAAGCGCCGACCCGTTTTCGCTACAACTGGCGTATCACCCCGTACCCCCCAAGTGGTACCACGATGATAATCCGACCGGATCGTCGATTCGTCGCCAAAATAGACCCGCGCTCGGCGCCTTTTCGCTTCTCGTTGTACTTCAGGCCAAGTTTCTCTTAACCATACCTTAACCTGATCAGGGTTTTGCTCGTATGCCTTAAACCCAGGGCGCTGCGCACTCATCCCCCAACGAGACAGGCTATTGCCCACCGAGCGCTCGCTGACCTCGATGCCAAATTTATCTTTCAGTAATATCTGAATCATCGAGCGTGTCCACAAGGCATCGTGAAAATCCAATTGCAACGGATTCGTTTTAACCCGTTCACGTAAGCGATCCGCATATTCATCGGGACACTTTCTTGGGCGGCCTGTGATCTTGCCGGTGGACAGCGCCTGTTCACCACCTTGCTCATATCTGGATAACCAATCGTCAATGCAAGAACGATGAAATCCGAGGGCTTTAATTACTTTTTCAGGGCTTTCACCCGATAATACTTGCGCAACCGCGTGCCTGCGGATGGCTTCTCGCGCGGAATGGGGCAGTGAGCGACCGTCTGTCTTTTTCATAGCATCACTATAACACATTTTATTAATTTGTGTCGGGTAATTTTTTGCCGAAGTAGTACCAAGACATGCGGGACCCAAGCGTGATCATAAGGTTCATCGAAGCGCTTTGCGCCATCGAAGTTAAGCGTCATCCTTTAGCTCACAATGCACCGATCGTATGCAAAATATTTCTATACAGATGCTTCTGATCGGCACAGAAGATCGATGGATTGTCATACCCTGATTTTGACGACCAGCGGTGTAGCACCATCCCCCCACCACAGGCCTGTAAAAAAGAACAGGTACGGCAGGCGCGATGGGACGGCGTCTGACTCGATATGTAATCGTTAAACTCCTCACTCTCGGCCACCGCCAATAATGAGTCATTATGTATGGACCACGATCTTGCAAAGCGGTCCGCCCCATCAAAGGAACTTTTCAGGGTATCGTTCTTGGCGATGGTGCCATCCGTTTCGACAATCAGTATCCCGTAGCTCGTGGTGCCAGAGCCTTCTTTGGTGGTGGCACGACCCATGAGGCCGCGCGTGGCGTTATCCAAACATTCGATGGCAATGGGCCCGGCGTCATCCACATAACATCGCCACAGGCGCGCCATCCATTCACCATATTCTACGGACTCGGCCGAGTGCTTCCCGTGTGGTAGCCGATCATGGTTTCCATCTTGATAGAGAAAATCAATACTGGATACGCCCGTTGTCTTAAGAAACTCGTACACCTGCTTTGGGTTGGTAGCCGGGTTTACCACCGAAAGTGTCCCCTTGAAGAACTCGTCACTTTGAGGGTGTTCATTGAGCCGGCGAATGGCATCTAGAGTGCCGGAAAATGAACTTCGCTCCCGATGGTCACGCCTGAACCGATCGTTGACCTCCCGCGGTCCATCAATACTCACTGCCACTGCCGTACGAGTCTGCGCAAAGACTTCAATAATGTCGTCACTCAGCAAGGTGGCGTTGGTTTGAAGCGCGATCGTCGCTTGCGCCCCCAACTCTTTTCTCAACCCGCGCAGAAGGTGCTCCAAGCGCGGTTTTCGCAGCAACAAGGGCTCACCGCCGTGTAAAACCACCGCTAGCGCGCGGCCCTGCCGGTCTTGCAACTCGCCGAGACGCGCTATCGCCGCGTCAATAGTCGCCCACGACATCCGTGCTGGCTGGCCGCGCCAACCTTGATCGGGCGAGTGATAAACGTAGCAGTAGCTGCAATCTAGATTGCAGCGGCTAGCAACCTTGAGCAGAACCGTATCGACGATCAAAGATGGTAGTCCGCAGTGCCCGATAAATCTATGTTATTCAACCACTTACCTCAACGCCCACGATTGTGGCGATTGTGCACCCTGTTGTAACCAGTGGTTGCAGCGAGGTCATCATCAGGGGCCTGCCGGAGGTCTTGAATAAGCCTACGAAGTGCCGGGCTAGGCACCTGCTCTGGGTCGATTTCATGAATAGCGCGGCGCGCAATATCATCAACAGATTCTCTGTCGAAATCATCAACAGAAGCCATATCAGCCACCTCTTCTCTATGTTTCGTTTTAGAGTGAGAAAAACTATCAAAATATCAATAGTTTACAAAACACACCAGGGCGAGCCGCAAGACCCTATGGTAAATGATTGTTTTTGATGGAGAAAAAATCCGCAGCTCGAGCCAATTATCCAACTTAGAACGCTGCCCGTCGAGCCGCGCGGGCAGCGCGCTCCAACCACTCCTGCGCGTATGCGGGAGACTCGCCACCGCCCACCACCAGGCCGGCCCAGGCATAGGCAAATTCATCGGCCAGCGAGGTCGCAAAAGACACGGGATCATCCACGCTCAGCGTCACCACCAATCCACGGTCCTCACCACGCTCGAATGGATCCAGATGAAACAACGGTTGCTCAACAGGATGGGCACGCGCCCCGATCAACATATTGGAACTCGGATTGATCTCGATCGGCGTGCGCCAACGGGCTAGCAGCCGCGCGAGAGCGTCACGGATCCCTTTGAGCATTGGCGCGTCGTGGCGGCACGATACTTCCACTAGTTCGTCCTTCGCCGCACGGGCGCGCAGAATATGCCCCATCACTTTGCGGCACTGTCCGGGCAATCCATCCAACCGTAGGCGCGCGCCGCCAATGCTCTGCCACAACCTCGGGCGGCCGATCTCACGCACCACGGCCCGCACAGCCCCCACATCCATGCCCAAATGTTGCACATGGCGCCCGAGTTCGTCTTGCGCCGCAACTAAAGCGCGAGCCTCCACGCCGCCGGTCATATGAGTGCTAACGAAATCAAGCATCCACGACAAGTCGAAAATACGCTCCAACCGTGGTTGCGTGACATAAGGATGGTCTTCGCACCAGGTAGTGGGATCCAGCCCCAGGGCAAAAGCATACCCGAGCCGATCCCCTCTTTCCATCAACCCCCACCAGAACGGCTCGTGCACAGCACGCAGACCACTTAACAAATGACGGAAATCTTCGCCCACATGAACGGTTAAGCGAAGCGGCCGTACACCTGCCCAGTGCGCCGCTGCGCGGCGAGATGCCGCCCTCAGCATCCGCAATGAATCAGCCAGCGTCCACAACGGACCTTGCAACTCCCGGCCCGCGACATCCAGACCTCGAATAGCTTGTAGCAACAAGGGGTCATATTGAATATACGCAGCCAGTCTGATCGCCGTAATGTAGTGACTGCGTATCTGGTCAATCAGCGAGACTGGCCGATCCCGTATGAAATGCAAAGTCCAGCTAAGCGCAGGATCTCCTTGCTTAGTATTGACTCGCTGCGCAATACGGGCGAGCTGCCGAGTCTTCGAATAGTCCCCAGGCGCTTTACGAAGCTCCAGTTTTTCAACCACTAAACCCGGTTCTCGTTCTAGCGCGGCGCGCGCCTCACTCGCCGCACCTGAAGTGTGAAATTCATCAATGCGGTCAAAGTGCTGTTTGAACGTATCCAGACCCGAGCCGGTAGGGCTATGCACCAAATGCCGGTAACACAGCACGCGAATACGGGTCATCTGAAGCCATAACTGCAAAACCCTACGGCTCCACAGAGAACCAACATGTTGCCCGATGTAATCAAGGCACCGGCGGTTGAGTGCCAACTCGCGTTCAAGGGCGCCAACACTTTGAGAGGGCCGCTTGAGCTGGCTTCTCGCACCGGCTGTCAGAATCAGAAACTCATCCAGTTGAGTCTCGCGCAAAATGGACGATGGCCCCATCCGTCCCCGTATCAGTTCGCCCAGGGCTTGATGCACCCCTGGACGGGGAGCTAAGAAGTCCTGGCACGCGCCCCGTCCATAGCGCATCCAGTACCAGAGCACACAGCGGCACACTAACGCCCGGCGCAACCAACCTTGCCACTCGGCGGTATTGGCAAATCCATCCGGGCACGTGCTGATCGTTCTGAAATTCTTGCGCCGCGTGAGTTCTAACCAGATATCAGGAAATGGCACCGCCGCGGTGGCATGCACATGAAGATGGGCGGTAGGTTCTAGGATACGCAGCGTATCATCCAACAACCGTATCCGCTTCGCCCGCCCCGCATCCGCGGCACTGATAAGCAGATCCGGTGGCAAGGCGAGACTCACCCACCGCCACCGCAAAATTTCCTCTCCCGGCCGCAAACCGTCAGGCCGCAATCGCAAGTCAGCACCGTCACGCTCCAGTAGCCGCCGGGCTTGGCGCATCAGAAAGCGGTCTAGCCCCTCTTCACTGGGACCGCGGAGCATAGTGAGTTCATCGGCGGGCCGCGCGTCAACGCCTAGCTGGCGAAACCGATCGGCCAAATATTCGTTCAGCTTTCGAGTAGAGAATGATGTCCGACCGGTTCTAAATGCGGAAATGCTCGCAAATGGGGCCGCTAGCGCTTCTGCTTGAGCTAACCCAAGGCGGGTGTTCAACTGCCCAGGACCTTGTTCTTCAGATCAGTATCAAACCTGGTAGCTCCCGTGCTCGGCACCATGGCAAGCTCATAACAATCCAAGGCCCGCCCACCGCCTGGGACGAAGCACGAATCGGCAAAGAATGCTTCATCAGCACTACTTTTATCGTGAATATGCAGGAACCCAAATTCCCTTTCCGCTATGTCGCTTACACCAGAGAGAGAACAAATCAGCGCTAGCCACCAATCGAAGTCGCTTCCGTTTTGGTCAAAAAACCCAACCCATGCATGGAAGACGGACTCTCTAGTGTGTCCTGCGCCCGTAGCACATTGCACAAGACGTTCGTTCCACGCTGCTCCCAGCTCTAACCACTCCGCGGGACTCGCTGGTAACGGGCGCGGCATGGGCCAAGGCAGCAAAGTCCGTCCAGCAGCAGTCATCACCTCGGTCCACACCAAGCTCAACGACCTACTGGCCAAGCGCGGCCCGTTCAACTGAAAGTGCTCAGGAAACTCTTGCGCCAGGTCTAGAGCCAAGACGTGTCTAGGAAAGACAGCGAATGCCTGTGTGTAGCCACCACCGCCGTCTTCAGCGTCGTCGTCATAGGGTAGCCACTGAAAGCGGGCGAAATCCAAGCTTCGAAACCACTTGATCGAAATCTGCGCACCCTGAGATCCTGGACAAGAGACGTGACCCGCAATACGCGGCGCCGGCGCGAATTCAAACGGCGCACCAGTAATTTCCATCGATCGATTCGCTGGTTTGTCTCCACCCAACAGCGTAGGCCTATCAAGTACCCACAAATCGTCTTCGCGGGGGGTAGTGACCAGTAATTCCACGAAGTCACGCACTCCGCTCCAGCCATACTGCCCACTTCCCCAACGATCGTAGAAATTTTGCAATGGCCTGAAAGCTAAGGTGAAATCATCCGGATTTTGCCGTTCTCTTATAAATTTACTCAGCGTGGCTTTCTGCTTCTCCGGCTGCTCGTTCTCCAAAGCATTCCAGCACTCATCCAAAATCTTCCCTAACGCCATACCGGCCGCCACCGGCATCCAATCTAATACTGCGGAAACCGGGATACCTAAAAGCCATTTGATGTTCGAGCCTGGGATGGTTTTCTGGCGCAACTTCGGTCCCAACTGACGGCTCTGCTCCCTGACTTCATCTATCCAACTGTCTGTTACCTGCGTCGAGATATCGGCGCAAAAGTCGCGTAGGTATTCGGTTGTTAAAACAAGATCAAGATTCCCGAGATCCGCTGTAATCAGATAAACCAGCCGCTCGTGCCGCAACAATCGCATGGCCTGGAGCAGATCCCGCACTCTGCGTACTTGCAGATCCACGTCGTCAACAGGCAACACCAGCAATCCGCCCTGCGGAAACAATCCATACCGACCTTGTTCCAGCGCGGGCAGTAACTTGTCCATAAACCCTGCCCACTGGGCCTCAAGATCATGCCAACTCCCTTGCTGTTCTCCCTCCCAGACCAAGTACTCGGCAAAGTCCTTAACCATCGCCCCTTGCAAAGTACCAGCCGTCCACCCTACGGTCGCTATACGCTGTAAACGGCGGTACTGGCCTTGAAGTGAATTATCATCCGGCTCAACATCGTATTCATCCGCGCACAGATTGAGGCTATCCCGGCTAACTGTCCGCACCAAAGGTTCGAAAGCTTGAATAATCCAGCTAAGAATCGGTAAATCCGGCGGCAGTGGATCAAAGTCTAAAGGCGCCAGGGCCCGCACCAGTGCGTTCATTTCCCTGAATTCATTAGATAGCGACTTAAAGTTTTCCGGTCTGCGCCACCCTTTCAACATCGTCAGCAACAACGAAGTCTTACCCGCCCCTCTTTGGCCTTCCAACATAATGATATTAACGTGACGGCCTGGCTCCGGATCAGCCCATGGCAGGGTATCCTTATCAGTGCGTTTGGCGGTTCCGGCCTTCGCCGCCTCCCGTAACAACCCGTGAATCTCTCGGATAATGTCTTTTTCCGAGCCGCTCAACACCTCATCGGGCAATACCCGGGTGTCATAGGCTAGGTGCCGGCTTCCAGCATCTGACATAGCTATCTAATCCTTACTTGACGGTGCTTGCGCATCCGCGCATCCAATAGTTGGTGGACGCACAAGCGCTATCGTGTTACATGCGTGCGCGAAACATAACTACGGAGAGCAGCAGATGTGATTGTACGCACATTGGACGATCTCAAAGCGAGCGGCGCCTATAGGGAGAACCCCGGTGTCTGGTCCAGCGCCCGCTATCTTTTGAAAGAAGACGGCGTGGGCATCACGTTGACGCAGACCACCATCGCCGCTCACTCATCGCAAACGCTTGAATACAAAAACCACGTGGAAGCGAACCTGGTGATCGAAGGTAAAGGCACCTTGACCGATGTGGCCACGGGTACTGTTTACAAGTTGAGCCCGGGCTCCATGTACACCCTGGACAAGCACGATAGACACCACATCGAAGCGCACACCGCCATGCGCCTGGTCTGCGTATTCCTGCCGGCACTGGCGGGACCCGAAACCCATGACGAGGACGGCTCCTATCCGCTGCTGTAAAGTTAGCCGGCACGATTCATCACTTCCCCCGAGTCCAACGCGATGTACCAACCGCGCGCCTTCAAAGAACAACGGTTGCCCGTTCTGCATGCGCTGATGCGCAATGAACCCTTCGCCACCTTGGTGATAAACGGCAATGGCGGTCTTAGCGCCAACCAACAACCGCTGCTCCTGGACGCCGGCGAATCGCCCTATGGCACCTTGCGCGGCCACTTGGCCAAAGCCAACCCTCTTTGCGGGGAAATAGCCGATGGCACCGAGGCACTGGTCATCTTCCACGGACCGGAGCGCTATATAACGCCCTCGTGGTATCCGTCAAAAGCTGTGCACGGGAAAGTCGTGCCGACGTGGAATTACGTCACCGTGCACGCTTACGGTACGGTGCACACGGAGCATGACGCTGGCTGGCTGCGGCGGCATCTGACGGCTTTGGTCAACCATCAAGAACAGAACCTCGACAAGCCGTGGGCACTAGCCGACGCGCCGCAGGCGTTCATTGATCGGCAGCTATCGGCTATCACCGGTATCGCGATCGAAATCGAGCGTCTTGAAGGAAAATGGAAGGTCAGTCAAAACCGGGCGGCGGCTGATCGGGCCGGCGTTAGCCGGGGTTTGCGCGAGTCGGGCACGCCAGCGGATCTTGCGTTGGCGGAACTGGTCGATGAATACGGCCCATGAGTTAGAACCGGCTTGGAGAGAACACACATGCTGGCGCTACCTAAAAACCAGTGGACTATCGTCAACGCCGTCAAAGCGCAGGCGCAGCAGTACGGCGAGCGTGTGTTTTGTACCTTCGCCGATGGTTCGGAACTCACTTTCGCCGGCTTTGATCGCGAGTCAGACGCTTTAGCCAGTGGCCTTGCCAATCTCGGCGTGGAATCACAAGACCGGGTCATGATGCTCGGTTACAACAGCAAAGCATTCCTCATTACATGGCTTGCCGTCATGAAACGCGGGGCCATTTTCGTTCCCATCAACACCGAACTCAAAGGCGCGTTTTTACAACACCAGTTTCAAAACTGCGCACCTAAAGTGATTTTTGTGGATGGCGAGTTACGCCATGCCCTTAGCACTATAGACACCAGCACTATAGACACCAGCACTATAGACACGAATGGCGCAGACACCGCTGGCGTGGAAGTTGAATACACGGTGCTGACCAATCCCGGCGCAGCGCCTATCACACCGCTCGCCCGGTCCGAACTGCGCCACTACGCCGATCTCGCCGCCACCGCCGGGCAAGCCGATCAGGCAGTAACACCCGTGCCCGCCGATATCTGCACCATCATGTACACCTCCGGCACCACCGGCCCATCCAAGGGTGTATTGATGCCGCAGGGTCACTGCTTTTTATTCGGCCACAACGCCGCCCGCTGCTTCGCAGTCACCGCAGACGACGTCATGTACATTTGCATGCCGTTGTTTCACGCCATGGGCTTGCCCATACAACTCATCGGCAGTTTGATAGCGGGCGCATCCGTTCACGTGGTGCGCAGGTTCTCCGCCACCCGTTGGCTGGATGATATCCGCGCCTGCGGTGCCACCATCACATTCGGCTTGGGCGTGATCCCCGAATTTATTTTTCGCCAACCAGCCACGCCCCACGACCGCGATCACCAACTGCGCAAGATGGTGGCGGTGCCTATTGCCAATGAATGGGGAGCCGCCTTCGAAGAGCGCTTCGGTCTCAAATTACTGCAAGGTTATGGCATGACCGAATGCAATATTCCGTCGTGGTATTCGCTCACCGATCCGCTAGTGCCGGGACGGGCAGGCCCGGTTATCGACGAACACTTCGAAGTGCGCATCGTGGACTCACAAACCGATGAGCTATTGCCCATAGGCGAGGTCGGCGAAATCGTCATCCGCCCCAAGCAACCATCCTGTTTCATGGCCGGTTACTTCCGCATGCCGGAGCGTACCGTGGAAGCATGGCGCAATTTGTGGTTTCACAGCGGCGATGCTGGACGCATTGATGAGCATGGCCGGCTCTATTTTGTAGACCGGATAAAAGACTGCATCCGCCGCCGCGGCGAGAACATCTCATCGTTCGAAATCGAACAAGTGCTCAATGATCATGAGCACGTCTCGGAGAGCGCCGCCATTGGTGTGCGGGTAGAAGATGCCGGTGGCGAGGAGGAAGTCAAAGCCTGCATCGTGCCGATCGGCAATCACCGCGATCCGGTGGTGCTGTTGGATTGGTGCGCCGAACGCATGCCGCGTTATGCGGTGCCACGCTACATAGAATTCGTCTCGGCGTTAGCCAAGACGCCCACTGGCAAACTGCAAAAACAAGGATTCAAGGACGCCGGTGTTACGAACGACACTTGGGATCGAGAAGCAGCCGGCTATGTGATCGCGCGGGATTAGAGGCGCGCCAGCAACATCTCGATTCACGCCTGTAGTTCGCGTTGCCGCTCTTTTCAAGCAACACAAACGTTACGAGAAATCCCCACCAAACACCGTTCGCCCGGCTGCGCGCCGCCGCCACCGGCAGCGCGAGCAGATAGGCCATCATTGGAAAAGCGATCAACGTCGCGCCGGTTATGCACCCGGCGCCAAATCCGGCGGCGAATGCCACCGGCAATAGCGGCACGGCGCGGAGCCTGAAGCCACCGGCGACACCAGCCACCACCCGCCTCATAATCTCGGGATCCACCGTGATCACGGCGTACAAATCCAGCGCTAATGCGCCAACCGTTCCCAGGACAAGCACCGCGCACAGGCGTGCAGCCATATCGTCCGCCGCCGCTGGCACCATTTTGCAGCCGGCGCCAAAGTCGCTCAGCAGCACTTCGCGCACAACGCAGGCGGGAGAGAAGAACGGCGCCAGCACCAGGATAATCACCGCCGGCCCGCCGTAGCCGGTGAGCCCACGAACATAGCCAGCGAGGGTGGCCACTGCCGCCAAAATGGTAACCGCAAACAAAATGGTAAACGCGAACGGATCATGCGGCTCGAATTCAGACACACACTGCACCGCGCGACAACGGCGCACGGACCCTAACCGGCGCCAATGAACTTGTACATCCGCACGCCGATGTGCTACCTAGCCCCGCAACCAGTAAACAGTACATGGGACCACCGATGGCTATAGATGGGGCTTTTGGCCGCGAGCAGGTGATTTCGTCAGAGGAACTGGCGCCCTATCTCACCCGCAACAACTGCGATGGCCTGATCCAACTCGCCGGCCATATGGCCTTGATGGTTGGCACCGGTTTTCTGATCTATTGCTCGCTCGATAGCGCTTGGGTATGGGCAGCGATGCTCGCCCACGGCATCGTCCTCGCTTTCTTGTTCGCGCCCGTCCACGAGTGCAGCCACCGCACACCGTTTAAGTCGCGCCGGCTCAACGACACCGTGTATTGGCTAGTGGCCCTTATCTACCTGGTACCACCCAACTTCTTCCGCTACGCCCACGCCACCCACCATAAGTACACACAGATCCGCGGCTGGGATCCGGATATGGTGCTGCCACGGCAGGCGACCCTCTGGCACTACCTCTACTACGTCTCGGCGTTCCCTTTCTTCAAACGCAATCTGCTCTGGCTACTGCGCCATGCCGGTGGCCGCATCACCCCCAGTCAACGTTATTACCTGCCGGCCAACAAGGATACGGTGGTCATTGGGGAAGCGCGCATCATCTGGCTCATCTACGGTGCCATCGCCACCACCGCCTTTTGGTTCGAGTCGTGGGCGCCGGTGACCTATTGGCTATTGCCGCGCTTGATGGGCGAGCCCGTGATGCGCTGGCTCCGCATTGCGGAGCATGGCGAGTGCCCGGAAACCCCGGATCTTCGAGAGAACACCCGCACTACTTACGCACCGCGCTGGTTACATTTTCTATTCTGGAATATGTCCTATCACGCCGAGCACCACTTAAGCCCCATGGTGCCATTTCACGCCCTGCCCCGATTCCATGAGCGCGTCAAAGACGAGGTGTTCCCGGCAGCGGACTCCTATGGCGCCGTGCACGCCGATGTGCTGCGCAAAATCACTAGCGGTGAGGGCGTCACGTGGGAGGCGGGTGCTACCCATAGCACAGATTAACCAGTCTCCAGCCCCGCCATGCCGTCTTAATAGTGCGCATGGGCGCACGGAACTAACGCCGTTCTCGTCTATCACATAGCGTTCAACCTTGAGCGTTTAAATAATGCATGAATTTACCAAGCAGAGGCTGAATCCACTGATCGCCAAGAGCACCAGGCGCACGGTTCTACGGCTGGCGACGGGCATCACATGACTATTATCAAGCAGTATGGTCAGTGCTCGCTCAAACCACGCCGCAAGCCGCCGCCGATGTGCGGCTCTGCTGGTACCCCGCGCCGAGCCGGTGCTGCCGCAATGGCGCTCGCTTCAAGAAAGGCGATGTGCTGGTGAAATTCGACTTTCACCAGCACATCTGTTGAAGCGCAGCTGTACCACGTCGCCTACGAAGCCGAGACTAGGCCCGGCGGTGCACTTGCCTACCGCCAACCGCGGCTGATGGTCGGCGATACGCGGATACCGCGCGAGGCGATAAGGGCCGCCACTGTATCTCCATAATCGCTGGCCCAGCCGTGCTGGCCTACCCAGGAACAGTGTTCTATGGTATCGACTCCAGCTAGAGCGGCGGCCTAGATGCCGTCGCTGCCATGGCAATGGGCTGCCACCGGGCGTTGCCGCGCATGGGCTTGCTTCACGATGGCATCAAGGGTTGGCTGATCGAATTGTGCGCCGCAAAGTTTAGTCCTCGCTGTCATCACCCCGCCGGTGGCCATTACCTTCGATGAGATCAACGCCGCGGGCACATTGGCCTTCAATGTGAAAGACCTTGCCAGGGCTTATACGAATTATAGGGTCGTTCGCGCAGGGTGCGCTCTGCGCGAACTCTATATCTGGGGTCTGGTAGGCGCGCGTGCTTCAAGCAGCGCCCAGCGTCCGTGCCCAAGTCCCGCTCGCGGGTTTACATGAAATGGCAATCTTGGGTTTATGACTGACTAGGGCGCACTTCTTTGCGGTATGGGAGTAGAGGGCAGGTTCTTAGCTTGAAAGTCTTGAGTTGCAAATATTTAATTTAAAACTCACGACTCACAGCCCCCTATAGCCTAGTTTATGGCCCTAAACCTACTTACCAGCCTCTACTGGCTTGTTGGAGGACGTAAGCGGCGACATTTGCGATCTTCTCATCGCCCAACCGCTTATAACTGGGCATGGCGCCAGCCCCATTGGTGACCTGCTTGACAATAGCGTCATAAGAAAACTTACCGTATTTTTCCAGCGCTTCTCTGGACAAGTTTTTTTGGGGATTGACCATATTCTTCCCGCCCAAATGGCAAGCATTACAGTTAGCTTTAAAGACCGCAGCGCCCGCGACTGGATCTCCTTGTGCCAAGACGGAAGGTGCGAAGGCGGAAGCGCCGAGCAAAAATAAGCCGGCTGCCAGGACTGGCGTTGTCGTCGATAGTAGCTTTTTCAAGAGAGCTCTCATTTCTTTGAGATCGTACTTCAAGGTGTCACGGTACAGAATGACTCCTTATCTCGTCAAGATATAGAAATGAAGCCCCCCGGCTGCGCTCAGAGCAGGTTGGGCATTGGAAACTTCCTAAATAATGTAGGCCTGCCGCTCGCCTCGGGCAGGTACACACTAACACCGGTCCAGCCGGTATCGGCGATAAGCAGCGCAACCCTAGTAGCGCGTCCATGGACGTGTGCCTTGATGGCCGCGATACTCATAGCCGAGCGAACCCTGCTCGTGCCACAGCGTGACGCCATCGAGAAAATCAGGATATTGCTCTGGCGGCAATGCCCGTCCCAGGACTCGCGCGGCCAGCGGTGCCACCAGCGCATCGTGGCTGATGAAAAAATGCCAACCCGCCCGGCCATTGGCGACGGTCAGCATGTGTTCTATCAGCCTGCGTGTGGCGAACTCGGGATCTGCCATACCTGGCAAGGGATCGGATCGCGCTACGAGATGGGCCAACACACCGTGCCGACCCAGCCGCCGCCAGTTGCCCCGGGCCAGCTCGGCGTCGAGCACATACACGCCCGGATCGCCCAGTACCTCATCTTTCTTGATCGCTACGTCTATACCCGCGCCAGAGCGCAAGGCCTCAGCGGTTTGAACGCAGCGAGACAGCGGGCTCGAGCGCAGGGTACACACCGGCCCCGCAAGGTCTCGCCCGAATGCGAAAGCCTGCTCGCGCCCGCGCTCGGTCAGTGGGAGCGCATTGCCCGTCTCACCTTCGGGTAGAGGTGGACGCTGCGCATGGCGCAGCAGCACCACGAGGGCTCTGTTGGCTGAAGCATCTGTGAAGCTCATCGGGCCTGCGCAATGATCAAGGACGGTACCGCCCGCAGCTCCCGGGTCTCCAGCAGTGCGAACCCGGTGCGTACCAGTAGAGCCTCGATTTCGTTGAGCGAGCGCTCGGCGCCGCCGGTGCTCACAAGCAAATCGAGATCGCACAAGCTGCCGCCAAACCCCAGTTCGCAGCGCAGCAGCTCCACGATGAAGAGCTTGCCACCCGCACGCAATGCGCTGCGTGCGTTCCCGAGAATCACTGCCGCCCGTTCATCGGGCCAATCATGGAGCACGCGCGCCAGCAACACAGCATCGCCGCGCACGTTCCAGGGTTGCAAGAAATCGCATGGGTGCAGGGTGAGCCGCGACCGTAGCTTCTCGGCAATGCGTACTCCGGTCACGACCTCGGGACGCTCGATCAACGTCACGCGCAGCGATGGATTCGCTTCCAGGAGGGCTTCTGCCACCACGCCCACCCCGGCGCCAGCGTCGATCAGATGGCTGATGTTGCGGGTGTCCAGCGCCTCGGCAAGCTGGCGATAATCCTCGCGTGCATAACTGCGCAGCATTCGTTGTATACGCGCAACGCGTTGCGGATCGGAAGCGATTTGCGCAAACACATCGTCCCTCGGGCCCTGGCCGTTTTGCAGAGCCCGCGGCAGGTCAGCCCAGGCGCGGGCAAAGTAGCGAGCGTGCTCGATGGCAGCATCGCGCAAGGTCAGTGGGTCGTCGGCGCGCAGATATTGTCCGCGCCGGGTCGCTTCCCACCTACCGTCCTCATGTTGTACAACCAGCTCGAGCTCGCCAAGAGCCCGCAGCAAACGCACCGCGCTGGCGGGTGGCAGGCGGGCAGAGCGCGCCAGCTCATCAGCGGTAGCGGGCAGTGCTTCGAACACGCCGAACTCGACAGCTGCGGCGATGGCCTCGGATTGCCAGAAACCCACCAAGTCGGCTAAGAGCGCATGGAACTCGGAGCGCTGCGTTGGCCGCAGCTCGCGCACAAGCTCGCCACGTTCATCAATGACCTCGAGCCCGCCATCGAACCGCTGCACACGGGCCTGGCCATTGTAGAACGGCTCTACCATGGCAAAGCGACGCTTGTACGCAGGGCGGCCTAGCCGGCCTACATGCATCCAACCCCGCTCGTCGCGGGCGCGGGCGAATCCCTTGTGAAACACATCCAGATCCAGGAACCAAGACCCGTGTACGAATGCGCCGCGCTCGTCGATGTGGGTCGCGCGACCATCGGCGGCCTGCACCACGGCAATGCCATCGCGATAATCGCCCGCGTAGTTCCACAACTGGGCGTAGACCGGGGCGCCCTGTAGATCGACATGCTGGTACCTGCCACTGAGGTCGCGAATGGGGCATCGCCCATCTTGAAAGTTGCCGCACCAGGCATAGCGCTTGGCGTAGAGCTCGGTGCCGTCGGCGCTGATGTGGTGCCATCCGGCAGAAGCTTCGACCGCAGCACGGTCCTGATAGAAGCCGAACGTGCGCACGAAGCGGCGAGTGTATGCGGGCTTGCCTTGCACATCGATATGCCAAGCTTCACCTGCCATTCGTACAGGCGCCAGGCCGGGCTCGTGAAACTTGAGCACCTCATTGAACCGCCGCTCGTACAAGGGCCGGCCGGCCAAGAGATGATGCGTCCCCTTGGGCGCCACCAGCACCTGTCGCCAGTCGGTCAACCTGCGCGGCACGATTACCCTACCGGCTTGCGCATATTGCAGCCCAGGCACAGAGCACGGCTGCGGTAGGTCTTGAGCAACTGGCCGTACGCATCACCGCGCCAGATTTCCATCAGGCTTGCCTCTCCCAGGTTGCCGAACTCGCCCAAGGTGTGGCGTTGCTGGTCCGGGGCGCAGCAAGGATCGAAGCGGCCTGCGGCGCTGATCCAGGCCTCTTGGCCAAGAAACGGACAGCGCCCGCCGGGGGCAAGATCCTCGGTCGCGGTTTCGTCCAGGAGAAAAATATTCTCGAGCAACACCCGGACGCCATTCGGCAGCGTGCGCTCGGCCGCAGCAGCGCGGGCTTCCAGCACAGCGCGATTCCAGCGCTGGATCGCTGCAGGGCTGCGCCGCATGGATAACACCTCGATCGCTGGAAAATGCGCCCACAGGTGATGGCCTTTGACGCGATCGACCCCGAGATCGACCGCCAGCCGGACAATATCCGCGAGCTCGGCGATGTTGGTCTCGATAAACGTCAACTGAAATGTCACCCGGCAGCGGTTGCCTCCGGTGGCCGCATAAGCATCGCGCTCCGCGATGAATGCCCGGACATTGTCGAGCATCTGCTCCCACCGTGACCCGAGCATCACTGTCTCCTGAGTCTCCTTGGCCGCCCCATTCCAGGAGATCTTCACATCCGATGTCACCGGCACGATACGCTTGGCCCATGCACGCGCACCGTGGCGAGGAAACGTACCATTGGTCGTGAGGTTGAGCTTCACGCCATGCTCCCGGCACAGCCCGATGATGTCGTCGAAGTGCTCGTAGAGCAGAGGTTCGCCCATGGTCGAGGGGATGACCTCGCGCAGGCCATGTTTTGCGGCCTCGGCGATCACGCGGCGAATCAGTGACACATCCATGATGCGCCGCGGCTTGCCAGCAGCCCGGCGCTCGGCTTGCCGGTGACTATGCGGCGAATGCTCCTCACACATGATGCAGCGCAAATTGCACGTGTCCGGGTTGGTGTCGAATGTGATCCGCCACGGCCCATCGAGCGAGCGGATCCGAGCCGAATCGCGCTGCGCGAGCACCTGCTCATAGAGTTGCCCGATAGCCTGCGCGTGACTGGCAATATCGGGAATGTCGCCGGACTCGGACTGCACATACCCCCGCGCGCCCAGTGTTCGTGCCAGCTCCGGATCATCGGCCACCCGTTGCATCTGCTCGGCCAGCGCTGTGGGATCACGATGAGCAAACAAAAGCCCATTGACCTCGTGGTGCACGTACTCGGCCATGCCGCCGTACCGCGCGGTGATCACCGCAACCCGTGCTTGCAGCGCTTCGTGGATCACCAGCGGCGAATTCTCGGCCCAGATCGACGGCACCACAATAGCATCCACACGGTTGAACACATCGCGAACAATATCCTGGTTGCGGTATTCCGATAGCCACTCGACCCGCTCACCAGCATTGTCAGGCAAAGCCCGCGCAATAGCCTTGAGCGACTGCGTATCCTGCCCGCGTGGCCTACCCCATATGCGCAGCCGCGCAGCGCCGCGAACCCGGCCGAACGCCGCCAGCAGATGATGGATGCCCTTGGCGGGAATGTGCGTCCCAATGTAGCCGAACACAAACGGCTCACCCGGGGCTCGGCAGCGCCCGCGCAGCCGCTCGAGATCGAAGCCATAGTCGCGATAGACCAACTTACGCTCCGGCAGGCCGAACTCGTCGCGATAGCGCTCGTACAGATAGCGCGCCGGAGCGATGAACCGGTCCACGAGCTCGGCCATGGCCCGAATGTGCTTCATGCGCCGCGCCACCCAGTGCGTCCAGTGCGCCACATCGTGCTCGTACTCATCGGCTGCACCCGAAAAATAGCGCGCATAGCAGCGCTGCGCGCATTTGCCATCTTCCTGCCCGTCGCAGGCGGCCCAAAGATCAGCCGGATCAGCCGGATGCATCTGCATGAACTGTCCGCGCGGGCACATCACCCAGTAGTCGTGCAGCGTGTACACGATCGGAATCTCGCGGCTCGCCGCCTCAGCCACCAGCGAAGTCGAAAGATGATTGAGATGGCCGATATGCACTACCTGCGGGTGCAGCATATCGAGCAATTCGGCAAACCGCTGATCCACCCCCACATGCCGGTAACGGTCCCGGCTGCGCGGTACATTGACCACGTGCAGCGTCACCCGCGGATCATCCGCATCCACCGCCCGGCGCATGGCGAAGTCGGGCGCAAACGAATCCTCTTGCCGGGTAAATACATGCACCTCATGGCGAGCAGCCAGGCTATGGCACAGAGTCTGCGTATAGACCTCCGAGCCCGCGTTGTAGCGCATGGGATAGCCATGCATGACCTGCAGAACTTTCACGATGCCGCAACCTCCGACCGAGTCAGATACCAGAGCCTCCCGATAATCGCGAAGCAGCCGCCCGAGCCCCGCGCGCAGAACCGCAGTGTATAGGTGATCATTGCTGTCCCATAAACTTTCATGAGAATGTAAACTGTATCTGGACCTGAGTTTCAATAGGGCCTGGAGGGTCTCCTTTGAGTAGTCCCCACAGGTCTGTTCGCTCAAATAAATTAACTTGAAAGAGTCTAATGATCTGTTGAATGCTTAAATCGAGTTTGCTACAAAATTTCAGGTAAGCGACCATTAAATACATACACATAGCGACCCCTATTTGAGTCATGACAGCATTTTTTGACGTGCCTACGAATGACTTAATCTTCAAATTTTGTTTGATACATTTAAAGAATAACTCGATTTGCCAACGCGACTTATAAATATCCGCGATGGTTTTGGCAGCCCATTTGAATGGATGGGTGAGAAAGACGTAATGCTTGCCGGTCTGTGGGTCCCGATAACCCATCCGGCGCAACTTAATCGGACAGGTATCGGCTTTAGGGCCCGTTAAAATCAGCGTCTGATCTGAGGTGATGCCCTGCTCTTTATTCACCGGATGGCGAGAAATCACTCGGTATTTTGTATTGGCTTTCAACCGGGTGACAAAATAAATCCCCTTTGAATTGAGCAAGTTAAACCACGTGAAGTCCGTATAGCCACGATCAAACACCACAATAGAACCCGCATCCAGTTCTAAACTACGACCTTGGGTAATATCTTGTTGTTTGCCTTCGGTAATAGTCATAATAGCCGGTAAAAAACCATCATAGTCTAGACCAACGTGTCATTTAACCGCGCCTTTGGTCTTACGAAATTTGGCCCAAGGAAATAGTGATAAGCATCAATCGATGGTCGATGCATCCAAGGAATAAAGCTTATTTTTAAAGCGAAATCCATCCTTAAGCGCCAAGCTTCGACATCGTGCCAGTCGCTTCCAAAATAATCCTTCGTAGAATGGATAAGGCTGTTAGCTCGTTAACACGAGCCAGAGAACTTCGGCTGACCTTAGCGATACCCAAATGGTAACTTTTGCGGCGTTGTTTATCCAGATTGCTGACAATATCTCGCAAACTACAGCGACCGGCGAGTTGGGCAAAACTCAACGCCACAAACTGTGACCAGCGTGATATTGTCCTCAATACACGGCCTTTATGGTGGGTTTTGGCGAGGGTTTCGAACTCATGTCTAGAAATCAGTTTCAGTCGCTGTGAAAATACGCTGTTACTGTGACTCAAGGCTATTATCCTGTTGATATTAAAAGATATTCTGAACCTCGATTCTAACAAATTAGCGCAGAATAGTCTTTGATTCTAAGCTCATTCAAAAGTTTGTGGGACAGCAATGATGCATAGGGCATCATTAACCAAGCTCGTTCTTATAGGTGCCTCTAAAAATAGTAATTTTTTCGTGAGTGCAAGGAAGCCCCGCGCACAGAACCGCAGTGTATAGGTGATACCTGAGGATTCGAGCACGGAGTTGACGCCGCAATCACGGAAAAAGTGCATTTTTAGAGGTGCCCTTATATGATTGGCCATGGCCCAACCGCCGGAAATACAGGTCGATGACGACGGCAGGTACAACCAACCGATGGCGGTTGGGATATACCCATCGCCATTGAAAATGCGAATATAGAATACTTATATTAGCTAGCTGATTATGGTCAAAATAAGCTTATGAACAATCATTTAACACCCAGCAAGCGCGATGAACTCATAAAATCTCATCGTAAAGAGAGAGATGGGCGTATTCGAGACCGAATAAAAGCTGTTTTAGCTTTTGATGAGGGTTATAGTTATTCAGAAATTTCTAGGATTTTGCTTTTAGATGATGAGACTATTAGACGCCATGTCGATGATTACTTTTCTAAAGCTAAGCTGAAGCCCGAAAACGGAGGCAGCAAAAGTGATTGAGACGAGAATGAAACAGCAAAGCTCGTTAAACACCTAGAAGGAATGACTTATCCTTATGTTAAGGACATTTGCACTTATGTGAAGTTGAATTTTGGTAAGCTTTACAGTGTAAGCGGCATGACAAAATGGCTGCATCGCAATAATGTCTGCCATAAGAAGCCTCATGCAGTTCCAGCGAAAGCAAACGCACAGGCGCAAAAAGCGTTTGTCAAGGAATATGAACATCTTTCGAAAGACGCTAAAAACAAGGGTTTAATCTATTTCTCGGACAGTTTTCATCCGCAGTATCAAACACGGTTGGCTTATGGATGGATTTTAAGAGGCACTCGAAAGAATATTGCCACAACGGCTCGTCAAACACGATTGAATTTCATTGGTGCTGTCTCTTTGGAGGGTCACAAAATAATCCACACTGAAGTTGAGCGAGTGAATGCGCAAACCATTAAATCTTTTCTAAAATCTCTACGCAAACGGCATGCACCAGAGAAAGACATTCATGTAATTTGGGATAATGCGGCTTATCATAAGAGCAAAGACGTTCAGTCTTATGCCAAGGACTCAAACATTAAATTACACTATTTGCCGCCCTATTCACCGAATTTAAATCCAATTGAGCGACTTTGGAAAATGATGCATGAAGCGGTTACTTATAATCGGTACTATGAGAAGTTTGTAGATTTTCGGGAAGCCTCTTTGAATTTTTTCAAGCGCATTGGAAGACGAAAGATTGTATTGAGAAAAAGAATCACTGATAGGTTTCACATTATTAATGCACCGATGTTCGCATCTTGAAGTGTGATGGGTATATACGTGATGTCGCCAATGTAGGACTGGTTGGGTCGATTGGCTTTAAACTGACGGTTGAGCAGATTTCACGAGACGGGCTCAATGTGTTTCGAATCTGTTGTCGCTTTAAAGCGGCGCTTGGTCCGGCACCCTAATCCGGCTTGTTTCATCAGTCGCCCAATCCGACGACGGCTCACCCTCTCGCCCACAGCGGCCGATAGCCGTCACTGGTCTTCCAAAGTGTGCAATGCCCGGGATTGGTTCAGGGTCCGCCATTGGCTGTACAGGTAATCCCGATCCCCGTAGCAGTGGCGCAAATGACGATCCTGATTTTCGGCATTGATCGTCGTGCGTCCGTGTAAAACCCGGTGATTATCCAGTATGATAAGGTCTCCGGGGCATAGGTCCAGCATCAGTTGGTATTGCCGAGCAGTATAATAATCCATGAGTTTTCTGTAGGCCCTGTAGAAGGGTTCGACAATCATTTCCGGTAAGTCGAGAGGGGCAACAAATAAATTGCTAATGCGGACACCTGTAATATTGCCTTCACTGTCCAGATGAATTAAAGGGCTGCGGGCTTGCATATGAATCTGACCGCCCTGCTGCTTGCAAAAGGGGACGGCATAGTGACTGAGCAGAGCAAAGGCCTCCGGTTCTTCCCGGCGCAGGCATTCGGCAATCTGTAAGCCATCGACATAAACTGACTGCCCACTGCCATTGTCACCAGCCACAAGACAATGGAAAAAAATAATACTGGGGAAGGTGGTGCGGTAGCTATCATCATGATGGGGTATGAGGTCACTGTTTAAGTGGGCGACGCTTTTGATGTCTTCCCCCGACTTGAGCAGGATCTCAAAAATCCTACCTGAATCGGTCTCGACAATAACGCCCAATGAAGCCGCGAAGGTTTCCAATTCTCCCCGGCGGGGCGGCACATTTTTTACCAGGCAAAATCCATAGTCCCGTACCCGCCCCAACATCCGCAGACGCTCTGCATCTGTGGCCAGTACGGCGGCATAATTGACCTGGGGCAAATCCTTGGCAATCCGGCTATCCCAGAGCACGGGCCGGTGGCGACGCTGTGCCCGTGCGCGCTCGGAATAACAGTACTGACGTAACCACTGAGCAGTATAAGTGCTTTTGTGCCGGTCATTTTCCCAAACCACTTCAATTCGCCTGGCATCCTTAACCACCACTGATTCAAGCCGTAGGTCCAGCGGTACATCCGTAATGCGGAATTGTTTTCTCCCGAGCGCCGGTTCACCACAGTCAACACAGCGGCAATTGTCCCGAAGCCAGAGATAGTGAAATACACTTTGATGTTGATCGTCCCAATGAACGATCAGTTTTTTACTATCCTGTTGGACCGAGGAGATGGTGTGTTCTATAGCCACGACACATTAATAGGTGCATATCAAATTAGGTGCGTATTACTGTTTTGCCGTGTGAGTAATCTGGGCAAAGCTTTTTTCGCCACCGTAGGTGGAGCGCGCCTGATCAAAAGCTTCACACAGGCGATCACTGAATTCAAGAGGGGTGGCGAACAGTGTGTTCAGTTCATTGATCAGTTGGGTGTCCTTGTAGGCCAGATCCAAGGTGAAACCCGGTCCCGCTCCACCGGCGAGCAGAGAGGGTACTAGTTTTTCCATCACCCAACTGTTGCCGGTACTCGATTGCACCATGGTCGCCAGTTGCTGGAGGTTGATCCCCGCTTCGCTGCCCACCGCCAAGACCTCGCCGATGGCCTTGGCATTGATAAGACAAAGATAATTGATCAGCAATTTTATGAGGGGGGCATTGATATAATTGCCAACATAATAAATCTGCGAACCAACCGCCTCAAGCACTGGCTGGATTGCCTTAAATGTGTCTTGATGACCACCGACAAAAATAGAGAGTGTACCGGCTTCAGCCGCGGCGACGCCACCGGAGACCGGTGCGGTAATAGAAGCGATACCTCGTTCCGCGGCGCCATCTGAAATACGGTTCATCACTGCTATGGAATTGGTGCCCGTGTCAATCCAGATCAGACCCTGTCGCCCATGGGCGAGAACACCGGTATCGCCCAGCATCACCGACTCCAACTGCCTGGGGCCGGGAAGGCTGGTAATAATGACATCGGCGCCACCGGCCAGGTCCGACACGGAATCGCAGCCATGGGCTCCGGCGGCGATTAAAGGGTCTGTTTTCGAGGCATCAATGTCGTATACAGAAAGGGAAAAGCCCTGCTTCAGCAGGTTGATCCCCATATTGCCGCCAATATTACCCAGACCGATCAGGCCGATGCGCCGGTGGTTCTCGCCATTACCGACCCGTACAGAGTCTGCCCCAGTGGCGGCAGCGGCTGCGGCTGTTTGAACACCTGGAAAAACACCAGAGCCGGTATAGGCCTGGTCGGCAATAACCAGTGCATCGTCAATCACGGTAAGGCCTTCATCCAGCTGATGTTTGGTGATGCACAGGGGAGGAGCAACGAAAATCCAGTTCCAGCGCACCAGTGTGCTTATACCCCGTTGCTGCAGACAGGCGCTGATTTTACCCATTGCGCCCATTTGAGCTGAACTGGCGTTCCATGGAACCAGGGGTTCCCGGGTTTCACGATCTTTCACACATTCAATTAAGCCATACAGACCCAGGCTGCGAACGTCCCCCACCGATGGGTGCCGGGCTTTTATGGTTTGCAGTTGTGTGGCCATATAGTCACCGAGCACCCGGCTGTTTTCCACCAACTTCTCTTCTTCATAGATAGCCATAGTTGCCACGGCGGCTGCACAGCCTAAGGGATAACCACTGTAGGTGAGTCCAGAGCCTAGGGGGATATCACCGAAGTAATCGGCAATAGCCTGCCTTACGGTTACCGCTCCCATAGGCACATAGCCACAGGTAAGACCTTTGGCCGTTACCATAATATCCGGGACAACCTGGTAATGATCGATACCAAACATTTTTCCGGTACGGCCAAAACCCACCAGGATCTCATCGCAGATCAATAGGATGCCGTGCTTGTCGGCATAAGCCCGCAGCGCCTGCCAATAGCCATCGGGGGGAATGATCATGCCGTTAAACCCGGTAATACTTTCCATGAGAATAGCGGCTACCGTGTGCGGGCCTTCAAACTCAATAGTCTGGATCACATGATCGATATAAACCTGGGGGTTGCCTTGTGGTGCGTAGCCGAAGGGACAGCGGTAGGCATAGGGATCGTGTACCCGCACAAAACCACTGACGCCGTTTTCACTGTACAGGCGCCTGGGGTCTCCGGTGGCGGTACCCGCCCCGAGGGAAGCGCCGTGATAGCTGCGATAGCGGGTGATAATTTTATGGCGGCCCGTGTATTGACGGGCAATTTTAATGGCGTTTTCAACGGCCTCACCACCCCCTAGAGTGAACAGGGTTTTGGTCAGATCCCCAGGTGTAATTTCAGCCAGTTTGGCCGCTGCCTGCGCCCTGATATCCGTCGCAATAGTGGGATTGGCAAAAGAAAGCTGATCGGTTTGCCGCTTTAATGCCGCCAACAGCTTAGGGTGGCTGTGACCGATATTCATATTCACGGACTGGCTGGAAAAGTCCAGATAGCGTTTGCCGTTCGTGTCCCAGAAATAGACCCCTTCGGCGCGGTCTATCACGATAGGATTGGTCACGCTGTTCTGAGCCACCCATGGGTAAAGCACATGGTCGTGGTGGGTTTGCAGAATGTGTTCAGGAGTCACTGGTATTTCCTTCGGGGTTGCGATGAATTTGCAAGGTTCTCAGGCCATCACCTCAAGGGCGGCGGAAATGCAACAAACCCCATTCAAACAGGCCGTTTTCAGCGGCCTCCACCCAATGGGCAAATCCGGTTTGCGTCAGCTCTAAAAAATCAGTGGAACAAATCCGGCTAAGTTCGGCGTAATGCTCAATCACCGCATCCCGCCAGTTGCTATAGTGTATTAACAGGTGTTTGGACAGTTCAACTGTGTTGAGGCATTCAAACCCCAGACCCGCTGCGATTTCCCGATAGTATTGGAAGGAGCCGATGCGCTGGTGATGGATATTGACCCGGCTGAGCGCCGTTGCCAGCGCGCCATCGGGACAATTGTCCGCCTGCAAAATATCCATAAGGAGAAATTGCCCACCCGGTTTTAACACACGATAGGTTTCCGCCAGAACCTTATCGAGTTCATCGGTATGAAAGAGTGCGTCCTGGGTCCACGCCAGATCGAAGCTGGCATCCGGAAGCGGCATTTGCTTAAAATTGCCGGGCACAATCGTAATCAGATGGTCGAGGCCTTGTTCCCGATTCAGTGCTTCATTCTTCGCATTTTGCTCTTCGCTGATATTCAGGCAGATGACATGGCAACCATAGGTCCGGGCCAGATAACGGGCGGCAGGCCCGTAGCCTGCGCCAATATCCAGGACATGGAAATCGGCATTCAACCCCACGGCATTGCCCGCCATCCACTCGGTGGTTTTTTGCATCGCCTGGGCAATGGTGCGAGTGGGCGGCTCGTCGTATAAACCGAGATTAAGGGTGTCGCTGCCGATAACAAATTCATATAGATTTTCTGCATCCTGGCTGTTGTAGTGTCTGCGCGCACGTTCTGTGGCGGCGTCATTATTGGCAGGCAAACCGGCTGATGTGGAATTCATGGTAATACTCCTCTGTTCTTATCTTGGGGTATATTGATCAGGGCGCCCGCGAAATTCAGGGGCCTTGCTTGTGAAAACTTTACCGCTACAAGCGTTCACCACGGTACGGCAACAGTAAAACTGTTGTTCTTGGTATGTTGGTGACATAGACGGGTCACTTCCTGGCGGGCCTGGTTAAGGATTTGGGCGCCCGGCTTGCCCTTGAGTACCTTGTCTATGATAGTGGCAATAGTATGCATTTCCTCCGGGCCGAATCCCCGACTGGTTATCGCCGAGGTGCCGATACGAATACCGCTGGCGATCCAGGGTTTCCGGACGTCATAGGGAATCAGGTTTCTATTGACGGTGATGCCAATGTTTTCCAGCCGGCTTTCGGCTTCCCGCCCGGTAATATCCCGGGAACGCAGGTCTACCAGCATCAAATGGGTGTCCGTGCCGCCAGAGACAATGCGGAAGCCGCAGGCTTCAAGATCTGCGGCCAATACTCTGGCGTTGTTGAGAACAACCCGTTGATATTCTGCAAACTCAGGCTGTGACGCCTCCTGTAGAGCCACCGCCTTGGCCGCAATGATATGCATATGTGCCGCACCCTGCATACCCGGGAAAAGCGCACTGTCAATTTTCCGAGACAATTGGTCGGCCGCCTGTTCACCCAGTAAAATAATGCCACCGCGGGGACCACGCAGAGTTTTCTGGGTACTGCTGGTGACAACGTGAGCATGGGGCACCGGAGAGGGATAAAGCCCCGCTGCCACCAAGCCCGCAACATGGGCCATATCCGCCAGGAGATATGCCCCCACTTCGTCAGCGATTTTCCGAAAGCGTCTAAAATCAATGATCCGGGGATAGGCACTGGCTCCGGCGATAATCAATTTTGGCCGGATTTCCTTGGCCTGACGAAGAATCCGATCGTAATCAATCTGCTCATTTTCACGGCTCACCTGGTATGAATGAACTTCGTAATGATGGGCGGTCATAGTGAATTTTGCGCCGTGGGTCAAATGCCCGCCGTGCATCAGATCCATGCTCAGCAGTCGCTCACCTGCCTCCATGGTCGTCAGATAAACGGCCTGATTGGCCTGTGAGCAGGAGTAGGGTTGAACATTGGCGTGGGCGGCCCCGAACAGTCGTTTGGCCCGCTCCATCGCCAGGCTCTCCAAACGGTCGATCTCCTGGCACCCACTGAAGTAGCGTTCGCCGATATAGCCTTCGACCACGTTATCGGTGAGCGCTGAACCCATGGCTTCGAGTACACCAGGGCTGACGGCATTAGCGGATGCAATTAACTCGATGGTTGCATTTTGACGTTTATTTTCCTGATTGAAGATACTAAAAATTTCTGGATCTTTTCGCTGTAGGAAAGAATAGTGTTGTACATCTTCACCTGTAATTAGTCGGGCTTCAGAATATTTCATAATCTACCTTATATAAAACGGCAATGTGTTTTTTCTCTTTGTTTTTTATTGCATTCCATGTCGCATCCCGGCTTCAGCCACCTGTTGCAGAGTGGGCAAAAACCGCTGCAGTTCAACAAAAGTAAAGTGTGCCTTCGCGCAATAGTGCTGGTGTTGTGCCGGTAAAATCAACCAGCGTGGACGGGGCATCCCGTTGACTTGCACCCCCATCCAATACCAGTGACACCCCTGGACCCAATTGCTCTGCCACGCCCTGGGCCATTTTATGGGTCTCCATCCCGGAAATATTGACACTAGTGACGGCCAGGGGATAGCCCACCTGCCTGACGAGTTCCAGGCAGAATCGATGATCGGGGATGCGCACTGCCACTGTTTTTTTGCCCGCCGTCACCCAGGCAGGTACCGCATCCCCCTTTTGCATAAAAATCCCTGACATGGCGCCGGGCCAGATACAGTGTAAGGGTTTTGACCATGCTTTCAGTAATCCCCTGTGCAAGATTTTGAAGTTCTTCAATGGCAGTGATGTAGATTATGATAGGCTGCGGGACTTGATATCGTAAATTTTTTAGGGGATAGGAAATTTAAGCGGCCTTTGGGGCAGCATGGCTGAGTATCGAGGTAAGGTTCATAAGGCGAAGCCCCGGGACCACCCGTCGGCGCAGCGAGGGGCTTAGACCAGGCCCTACGTCAGGCGCGTCGCTCGCCGACAGCCGTTGCGATTGAATCTGAGGGCGTGTGTGTCGTGACGTGCGTTAACCGCGGGCCATGGGCTCGAATGGCACAAGCTATTGGTGGGCTCAGCGCGGCATTGATGCCATGGTGCCATCAGGGGGTTCGGTGCCGTGGCGGTTAAGGTGTTGCAGGCTCCGGGCCCTCACCCCTGGCTCGGTGACAACCGCACTGACACGCCCCTCACCCTCGCAGCGTGGGCCGCGGCGGCTATCGATAGCGAATACGCATTTCAATGGAGCCCGCCCGTTCAGTGGCGCGCTGGGCGGCCCATCCTCTTCGGTAGAATTGGCGTTGGGCTTGGGGCGGGGCGCGACGATGAGGCGGCGCGGGGGTGCATGGGGCGCCAAGAGGCCGGGGTCCCTCACCGGATGCGCCCTAGGACGTGGCCCCTAGGACGTGGCACCAGGGCGGCCAGAGACGCGATAAAGTTCTCGGGCTCGAACAGTCCGTGGGGGGTGCCATCGCTGAAGGAGCGCTTCCACTCACCCCCCCCCCCCCCCCCCCCCCCAGGCCCTTGCCCTGGACGCTTAAGCGCTGCTCGGCGAGGGGGCCGCGGGCCAGGTATAGGCCCACCCGTTCGAGCGTGGCGCGCTCGTTTGGCTCGCCGGCCACCGCGCAGTTGAGCGAGCAGCCCTCGCCAGCGGCAGTGAAGGGCTTGGGGAGTGCGGCCCTAGATTGGCCGGCCAGCCAAGGGTAAGGTAGGCGCATCGTGGCCCGCCCGGCCTGGCGAGCGGCGGCGATGACCTACCCGATGGCGGCGCGGGTCAATGGCTCGTAGGGCGAGTTGAGGTCGAAGTCGAGGGAGGACTGCTCCTCTTCGCCGACCCGCCCACCCGCACGCACCGGCGTACGGGTGAGGCGCGTGATGCGCGTTCTCAGCAGCGCCTCGAGTTCGCCCGGTCGTGGCGCTGGGGCGCGGTGAAAGCGCGCTTGCAAGGGCAAGGTGCTGTCGTGGACAACGTCTCGCCGCAGCTATTTCCAGGAATACCCGGCGCCTTACACTGCTATCGTCCTCGAACTGGACGAAGGGCCGCTCTTCGTCTCCTATCCGATCGACATCGACGTTGGCCAACCTGCGCGAGGGTATGACGCTGTCAGTGCGCTGGACAGACGGCGAGGACCAGCACGGCGCCTACAACCCACCCGTGTTTGGCCCGTCGTCCGCGTAAGCGGGTAGAGGGGCAATCGAGACATTCCGGTGGCGAACGGTGCACGAAGCGTAGCGCCGTTTGTGCGAGGCTTTGTTTCGGCACTCGGTGGTGCGGTAAGCCGGTTCAAACCGGAATCAGGAGCGTGTCAAACGCCTGGGGCTCGAAACTGGTGCAGGCGCGAAGGACGCGAGGATACGGTTTGAGGCGTTGGTAAGAGAAGCATGGCGCAGCGTTTGGGATGAGAAGGATCGAGGTCTCGGATTCATTGAGGTCGCCATCCTCACTCCATTGGAAAGGGCGCTCCCACTGCTGACGACGGGGGTTAAAGAGCGCACCCGCCGGCCGGTGACCGGGTCGCGGCCATGCGTTCTGTCACTCTTGGAACGGTTACACAGTCCACAGGCTAGCTAAAGGTTTTCCTCATTGAATCATGAAGAGGTCAGACTCCATTGATTTACAGCTTCCGCTCTCGGTAGGCCAGCGACCGGTGATCCCCACCTCTAGCCATCGGCGCTGATCGCCGTTTCAGAGACGTTGTGATCGCTTCCACAAAGCCCTCATCGCCCAACACCCACGCCTTGTTCATCGACTCCCGGATCGCAGTCGGCATCGACGCTTCAAGCGTCTCTTGGAACAAGGCGCGATACGCCATATGATGCGCTCTCTCCCCGTTGCCGAGCGCCTCATATAACGCATGGGACGTGTGACCAATGCATCCGCGCGTTCAAGGGCATTGGCATGATAACTCGACCACCGATAAGCCCCCGGCTCTGGGACCATGCCGGCCCGTACGGGATTCAGCTCGATGTAGCGGTAACAGAGCAACAGATACCGCTCGCTATCGATAAGGGTGGCCCGGTAGCGGCCTTCCCAAAGCGTGCCGGTGTGCTGATGCCTATCATTAAAATAGCGTACATAGGAGCGCCCGAGGCTCTGCATGACGTTGCCGATGCTCCCTTCGTGATGTGGCGTCATCAGCAAATGCACATGGTTGGTCATGAGCACATAGGCGTGTACCTCACAATGATGGCGCTCGCAGGCGTCTACCAACTTGGAGAGGTAGACCCGATAATCCTCATCAGTTGCGAAAATGGATTGGCGGTTGTTACCCCGTTGAATAACGTGTTGAGGATGAGCGGGCAAGACGAAGCGAGAGAGACGCGCCGATTATCGTGTGTGACGATGAGGAGGCGTGGTATTGGGGAGGATCATCAAGAGGATGCCGCGACGGGTTATTTTGAGGTTGGCAGGAGTACGAGTTTGGCGTTCAACAACTCAGCCGGAGTGGGGGCGCGACGGGGGTGAGGGGGGCCGCGGTCGAGCGTGAAGGTGAGACGGATCGGTAACTCGCGGGTGAGGGCGTGGGGGAGGGAAATGAGATAGCTGCCCCCGGCGGTCCGCGCCTGGGCGCTATAGGGAGAAACCGAGCCGAGCAAGGCGCCGTCGGCGCTGTTGACGCGGATCGAAGCGCCGCGATCCAGAGCGCCAACTGTCACCTGCAGCCAGATCGACTCGTTCGCGTGGCCTGAGCGCTCGGGCCGGAGTTCCAGGGTCACCCGGTCGGCCGCCATCGCCCGAGCCGATGGCGGCCCCATGGCCAGACCGGTCAGGACCAACCCGGCCAGAGAATTTCAGGTAAGCGACCATTAAATACATACACATAGCGACCCCTATTTGAGTCATGACAGCATTCTTTGACGTGCCTACGAATGACTTAATCTTCAAATTTTGTTTGATGCATTTGAAGAATAACTCGATTTGCCAACACGACTTATAAATATCCGCGATGGTTTTGGCAGCCAATTCGAATGGATGGGTGAGAAAGACGTAATGCTTGCCGGTCCCTGGGTCACTATAACCCATCCGGCGCAACTTAATCGGGCAGATATCGGCTTTAGGGCCCGTTAAAATCAGCGTCTGATCCGAGGTGATGCCCTGCTCTTTATTCACCGGATGGCGAGAAATCACTCGGTATTTCGTATTGGCTTTCAACCGGGTGACAAAATAAATCCCCTTTGAATTGAGCCAGTTAAACCACGTGAAGTCCGTATAGCCACGATCAAACACCACAATAGAACCCGCATCCAGTTCTAGACTACGGCCTTGTGTAATATCTTGTTATTTGCCTTCGGTAATAGTCATAAGGCCGGTAAAAAACCATCATGGGCTAGACCAACATGTAATTTAACCGCGCCTTTGGTGTTACGAAATTTGGCCCAAGGAAGTAGTGATAAGCATCAATCGATGGTCGATGCATCCAAGGAATAAAGCTTATTTTTAAAGCGAAATCCATCCTTAAGCGCCAAGCTCTGACATCGTGCCAGCAGCTTCCAAAATAATCCTTCGTAGAGTGGATAAGGCTGTTGCTCGTTAACACGAGCCAACGCCACAAACTGTGACCAGCGTCACATTGTCCTCAACACACAGCCTTTATGATGGGTTTTTGCGAGGGTTTCAAATTCATGTCTAGAAATCAGTTTCAGTCGCTGTGAAAATACGCTGTTACTGTGACTCAAGGCTATTATCCTGTTGATATTGAAAGATATTCTGAACCTCCATTCTAACAAATCAGCGCAGAATAGTCTTTGATTCTAAGCTCATGCAAAAGTTTATGGGACAGCAGTGATTTGATTTAGCTGATTAAATACATCATATTGAAAGCGTATCTATTCAAAATTACCAAAACCAGCGATCGCAAGATCTTCGGGTACTGGAATACCTTGTTGCTTTAGCGCTGATAAAACTCCAAACGCTGAGACGTCAGAGACACAAAAAACATGATCAGCATCGCCAAAATGCTGATCAAATGCACAGCTAATCTGAAATCCATCCTCAATTGACATTGGAGGTTCAACAAACCGGATCATGCGATGGCAAGGCAGGCCAGCGGCTTTCATAGCATCCTCAAAGCCGGCTCATCGCGCTGCACCGCGAGTCCAAGCATCTTCGGCCTCGCTCAGAAATGCAATGTTGCGATAACCCAAGCCGATAAGACCTTCGCTCATCTCCCGAGCCGCCTCACGGTTTGAAAACCAAGATGCAGCATTAGCCTTGAGGGTTTCTTGATGTTCCCTCCTGTGACAGAGCGTGCACTCACCCGCACCCCACTTTCTGGTAGACTCTTATACTTGGTGCGCGAGGGCGTGCGTGATGTTGGTGTTGGCGGGAGCGGCCGCCTAGTCACGACGTGATTATGCCCGAGCCTAGAGCGCGCATCAGAACAGCAGCAGACGAGAAAACACTTATAACTCATTGATTTCAAAAACAAAGGGCCGTTAGCTCAGTTGGCAGAGCAGCTGACTCTTAATCAGCGGGTCGTAGGTTCGATCCCTACACGGCCCACCAATAAAATCCCCTCAAGTCAACGGTGGCCCTTAAGCGCTGTGTTTCAAGCTCCGGGTTGCGGCCAGTGGGATCGGCCCAGGCCGGCTCTTCATGCAATTCGAGAATATCTGCGGCGCTACCAGCTCAGAGCTTTCTCCAGTGCCTTGGCCTCCTCCCAGCGTTGATTGAGCCGTTGCATCGACGCTTCGTACAGCTCGCCGCGCCGCTGCGGTAGTCCGCCTTATTCGTCTTACACAACTGCCAGGCCGAAGCGCCCGCTACTACTACGGCTGGACTGAACATATACGGGCGCCTTAGGCGGCCGCGAACTGGGCGTTGTCCCAGCCCACCCATACGGGGACGAAGTGATTACCCGCGGCGATGTTTACACCGCAGGCGCCATCATTTGCCGATTACCTCGAAACTATTGACACCTTGAAGAAATTGCCACTGATTGAATTGGGTGGGCGAACGGCCGCAGTCCGCAGGGGGCACCGAGCTAGCCGACGATGACGCTATGCCAAGGTGCGTGGCGGTAGCACCGCTCTATCTCACCGACTAAGAGCGCCCGCGCGCGACTCGCACATCGGCGAGTCAGCGATCAGCTTGGGTGCTTGCTCGTCGGCGCTCTGGTAGCGACCGGCCCCGCCATCGGCCTCGAAGTGCTCTACAGGGCCCAGTCCCGCGCTGGCTACGAAGGCATTCTGGCTGAACGCCGGGCGCTGCCCTCATACCCTATCAACAAGGTAGTGACTGCTCCGGGCCGCCTACATCCAACACCGACTGGCCAACACCGACTGGCCAACACCGACTGGCCCGTCCCAGTGGCGCTTCCATACTTGTCTATGGATGAAGACCGATCTTGTGTGGGTTCAGCACTTGGTGCTACGGAGCTACCGAATACTCACCCAAAAGGAGCGCTAAATGTCCGCTTGAAAATGGCACGCCCGACAGGACTCGAACCTGTAACCCTCGGCTTAGAAGGCCGATGCTCTATCCGGTTGAGCTACGGGCGCGTGGCAGTGGGATCCGTGGCAGTGGAATCGATGAGTGATGCCACCTGTGCGCTTTGGCTGCAGCTAGATCCAACCATAAGACCATGCTTTTGGCGTGCGCTTCATAATACTTGCCACCCCGCATGAATACCACCTGGCTGCCGTCCACCCCGTCACTTCCACGGCTGGCCCTTGGCGCCTTTTACGCTGGATGCTGCTGCTGCCAATGGCACGCAATATCGATACGGCGCCGCACCCGAACCTGCTCATGAGACCGCGCCAGCGATGCGGCCCGGCCTGGGCGGCCCGCTAGGCGGCGAGGCAAACCGGCCGATAGCATCTTGGGCGCCTCGCGGCCCTGCCCACACTAGCACGTCAAAAGCATCCTGCTCCGGCAACAACGCCCCGCAAGCAGCAGCACGGTGCAAGATGCAATGCTCTTCGCCCCTGCTTCAAAGTCGATGACGAACTGAAGCGCGGGCCGTGCGCTGCCGGGCCAAGCCGGAGCGGGCGGTGTGGCGCCCTACCCCAGCATGCCGCGCGGATCACGATCAAATGGGCTCATATGCGTGCGCTACAGTCAGCTACCGGCCCAGTCAGCTAGCGAAAACGAGAAAGCGTAGATCTGCGGCCCGCGCCAGCGCGTACAATAGTGCGTTTGCGGGCTGAGTAGTGCCCGCTCCCGGCGCGCCCGCGCTTGGCTGGCAGCGCTGGCCGGAGACACAACACCAGCGGCGATACCAATGCTCGGCATAGCCTACGATCAACTCGCTCGGGATCTCATGCAACGGCTGGACCGGCTCGCGCTATACAGCGAGTGCAGCACCCAGCTCACCCGGCGCTACCTGACCCCGCAACACCGCGGTGCCATCGGCCAGTTGTCGAGTTGGATGAGCGATGCCGGCATGAGCGTCAGATTGGATGAGGCGGCTAACTTAGTGGGCCGGCTAGAAGGCCGCCAGCCGGATTTACCCGCCCTGATGCTAGGCTCCCACATAGACACGGTACCCGATGGCGGGCGCTACGACGGCGCCTTGGGCATCGTCCTGCCCCTGGTGTGCGCAACCTACCTGCAACGCGCCGGCTGGCAGCCCTGTTACCCGCTGGAAGTGACCGCCTTCGGCGATGAAGAAGGCGCCCGCTTCCAATCCACTTACCTCGGCAGCCGCGCCATGGCCGGCACCTTGGACAGGGCGGTGCTGGAGGCTAGCGACAGCGACGGCATCAGCCTGCGCGGCGCCCTGCGCGATTTCGGCCTAGCCCCCGAGCGGCTGGCCCACGCCGCCCGCCGCCCCGGCGAACTGGCCGCTTACGTCGAGGTGCATATAGAACAAGGCCCGGTGCTGGAGGCAGAAGACTTACCCGTTGGCATCGTCAGCGCCATCGCTGGCGCCACCCGTCTAGCCATCACTGTCAGCGGTGCGGCGGGACATGCCGGCACCGTGCCGATGGCGCTGCGCAAAGATGCTCTAGCGGCGGCGGCCGAGGTGATCTTGTTCATCGAACAGTACTGCGCCACCGAGGGTCTGGTGGGCACGGTGGGCCAACTCGCGGTCGCCCCCGGCGCGGTCAATGTGATCCCTGGCGCTGCCACGTTCTCGGTGGATATACGGGCCGGTGATGATGCCGCGCGCGAGCAGGCTGTAAACACTATACGCGCCACGCTCGAGCCAATCGCGGCGCGCCGTGGCGTCAGCTTCGATGTGCGCCAAACCCACAGCGCTCGCAGCGTCGCTTGCGATCAGCGCCTGAGCGCCCGGCTGGCCGGCGCCGTGCGTGCCTGCGGCCACCCCGTTAAGCATTTACCCAGCGGCGCCGGGCACGACGCCGCGGCGATGGCCGCCCTGGTGCCATCAGCGATGTTGTTCGTGCGTTGCGCCAAAGGCATCAGCCATCATCCGGACGAAGCGATAAGTGGCGCGGACGCCGCCGCCGCGGCCCGGGTACTCATCCACTTCTTATGTCATTTCGACCCCCGTCATATAGGAGATTGGGCATCGACATGACCGACGACTTATTGAATTCGGGCCCACCGCGCGTCATCAACATCGGCCTTGCTCAGTTCGCCCGCGACCTGCAGGCGCAAGGACTGCCCTGTGTACACGTGGATTGGCGGCCGCCGGCCGGGGGCGATGCCGCCTTGGACGCCAGCTTGCGGCACGTCAATGCGGTCCATGGCGAGCGCATTGCCGCCGCCAATACGCAGGCCGTGGCCCGTATGCAGCAAGCCGAGCCAGTGCTGGTGGACGTGGGCCTGGCCAAGGATCTCATCGAAGGCTTGGATGAGCGCCGCATATTGCACGCCGGACCGCCCATCACCTGGGAGCGCATGTGCGGGCCGCTGCGCGGCGCCATCGCCGGCGCCGCCGTGTTCGAAGGCTGGGCCGCCAACTTGGCGGAAGGCTTCGAGCTGGCCGCCGAAGGCGCCTTCACGTTCAGCCCCAATCACCATCACGGCGCGGTAGGACCCATGACCGGTTTGACCACCGGCAACATGGCCGTGATGGTGGTGGAAAACCGCGCTTTCTCCAACCGTGCTTACTGCACCTTGAACGAAGGCGTAGGCAAAGTGCTGCGCTTTGGCGCTAACGATGCAACGGTCATCGCCCGCCTGCATTGGCTGGCCGGCGTATTGCGCCCGCTGCTCTCGACGGCCCTCGCCGACAGTGGCGGCGTGAACTTGAAGAGCCTCGCCGCCCGCGGCCTTGCCATGGGCGATGAAATGCACCAGCGCAATGCCGCTTGCACTAGCCTTTTCATCCGCGAACTGGCGCCCTTCGTCAGCCGCTGCGCGCCGGATGCGCAAACGGCGGGTGCAGTCTTGAGCTTCATGGGCAGCAACGATCAGTGGTTCTTGAACATGGCCATGGCCATGGGCAAAGCCATCATGGATCCGCTGGCCGGCATAGCGCACTGCTCCTTGGTGACCGCCATGGCCCGTAACGGCACCGACTTCGGCGTGCGGGTGAGCGCCACCGCGGATACATGGTTCACCGCGCCGGTCGAGATGCCGCGCGGTCTGTATTTCCCGGGCTTCAGCGCCGCCGATGCCAATCCCGACCTGGGCGATTCCACCATCGTTGAAACCATCGGGCTAGGCGGCTTTGCCATGGCCGCCGCGCCCGCCGTCGCCGGCTTCGTCGGGGCCGGCAGCGCCAGCGAAGCGCTGGCCTACACCCGCGCCATGTACGCCATCACCTGCGCCCGCGGCAACGACTGGACCATCCCGGCACTGGACTTCGCCGGCGTGCCCACCGGCATCGATGTATTGAAAGTCGCCCATAGCGGCGTCATGCCCACCATCAACACCGGCATCGCCCACCGCCAGCCCGGTATCGGCCAAGTGGGTGCCGGTATCGTCGAGGCGCCGTATCGCTGTTTCACCCAAGCCGCCGATGCCTTCATCCGCACGCTGGACACGCCATGAGCGCCATCGTCAACCACATTGAGCGCGGCACTTATCTGGACTCCCTCGCCTTGATGCGCCTGTCGGTGCAACTACAAGAGGAAGCCGGGGTGGAAGAAGCGGCCCTCATGATGGCGACGCCGGCTAACCTCGAGCTATTACAAGCGGCCGGGCTCATCGACCCCGAGCGGGCCAACACTCATCCAACCGATGACGGCTCGCATAACGGCTTGGCTGGGCTAGGCGCCCATGATCTCGTCATCGCCATTCGCGCCGTGGATGCGCACAGCGCCAGTGCCGCCATGCGAGCAGCCCACCACCATTTGAGCGCCATGCGCAGTGGCGCTGCGGCTAGCATGGACGCAGGCCCCGCCAACGCCCGCTCCCTTGGCGCTGCCCTAGAGCGCCTGCCCACCGCCAACCTCGCCCTGATCTCGGTGCCGGGCGCATTCGCCGCCGGCGAGGCGCAGGCGGCGCTGGATGCCGGCCTCGACGTCATGGTCTTCAGCGACAACGTACCGGTGGCCGAGGAGCGGCGCTTAAAAGAGCGAGCGCAGGCCGCCGGACGCCTGTTGATGGGCCCGGACTGCGGCACCGCCCTAGTGGCCGGCACCGCCATCGGCTTTGCCAACGCAATCCCCAGCGGTGACATCGGCATCATCGCCGCCTCGGGCACCGGCCTGCAAGAATTCAGCGTCTTGTTGGCCGAGGACGGGGTGGGCGTGAGCCACGCTCTAGGTGTGGGCGGCAGGGATCTCAGCGAAGCGGTGGGCGCTCTGGGCTGCCTGAGTGCGCTAGCGCGCCTGGCCGCCGATCCCGGCACCCGGCACATCGTTGTGATCGCTAAACCGCCCGCCCCTACAGTGGCCGAGCGGGTCGTGCACGCGCTATCGCAGTGCGGCAAACCGGCCAGCGCCTGCCTCATCGGCTACCATCGCGGCGGCGCCACCCAGACCGTTAAGAGCATTCGCATCTACAGCCGCATCATCGATATCGCCGAGGCCATCTTGGGCCATGGGATCGGACGCCATGGGAGCGGACATAGCTATCGTGCAGCCGGCATCGCCTCATTACCCCGGGACCCAAGCGATAGGGACCCAAGCGATAGGGGCCAAGGCAATAGGGGCCAGGCTGCGGGCAGTGGCAGGATTCAAGGCTTGTACGCAGGCGGCACCTTGTGCGCCGAAGCGCAGCAGGTATTGGTGCAGGCGGGTGAAGCGGTCGAGTCCAACACCCCCCTGGCCGGCGTCAGCCGCTTATCCGCTACGCCGGGCGCGCGGGTACACCGCCTGTTCGATCTGGGCGCCGATGAGTTCACCCGAGGCCGACCCCATCCCATGTTGGAGCCGGCCGTGCGCACAGCACCATTGCGGGCAGCGCTAGCCGATCCCCAAGTGGCCGTCATCTTAGTGGACCTCGTGCTCGGCTACGGCGCCCATCCCGATCCCGCCAAAATCTTGGTGGATGCGCTGGGAAGGGGCAGAACCAAACCCGTAATTGCCAGCCTGTGCGGGACCCGCGGCGATCCGCAAAACCTCGAGGCGCAGCGCAGCGCCTTGCGAGCAGCGGGCGCCGCAGTACACACCTCGGCGGCGCGCGCCTGTGAACACGCCCTCGCACTGGTGCGCCAGCGCCCATAATCGCTTATATCCATGCCCGCTTTACCGGGCTCGCTTTACCGGAAACGCTCAATCGTGAACCCCAAGCCGCTGCCCCAACTGAATCCCCCACCCCGCTTACTCATGGGCCCGGGCCCCGTGGACGTCGATCCGCGGGTGTTACGGGCCATGTCCTTGCCCATGCTGGGGCAATTCGATCCGGCCTTCACCCAGTCCATGAACCAGTGCATGGCACTCTACCGCCAGGTGTTCAAAACCGCCAACCACTGGACCCTGATGGTCGACGGCACTGCCCGCGCCGGCACAGAAGCGATGCTCAACTCCATACTGTCGCCAGGCGACCGGGTGCTAGTGCCCATCTTTGGCCGCTTCGGTCACTTGCTGTGCGAAATCGCCAGGCGCTGTAGAGCCGAAGTGATCAGCATAAACACTGCCTGGGGCACCGTCTTCGATCCCGGCCAGATCGAGACAGCCATCCACACCCACCGCCCCAAACTCCTCGCCGTCGTACAGGGCGACACCTCCACCACCATGGCCCAGCCCCTGGACCAAATAGGCCCGCTGTGCCGCCGTGCAGGCGTGTTCGTGTACGTGGATGCCACCGCCTCGATTGCCGGCATGGACTTACGCACCGACGAGTGGCAACTCGATGCGGTATCGGCCGGTTTGCAAAAATGTTTATCCGGCCCCCCCGGCATCGCGCCGCTCACCATCAACCAGCGACTGGCGGAAATAATCGCCGCGCGCAAACACATAGAACAAGGCATCAGACCCGCTGACTACGCCGCCGCCGCAGGCGCCGTCATCCAATCGAACTACCTCGATCTGGGCATGGTGATGGACTATTGGAGCAACCAACGCCTCAACCATCACACCGCAGCCACCTCCATGTTATACGCCGCCTTCGAAAGCGCCCGCCTGGCGCTGGAAGAGGGCCTGGACGCGCGCTTCCAGCGCCACCGGGTGATCGGCGCTGCCCTAGCCGAGGGGCTTGCCGCCATGGATCTGCAACTGTTCGGCGATCAAACCCGTAAAATGCCCAACATCACCGGCGTCCACATCCCGCCAGGGATCGACGGCGAAGCCGTACGCGCCACCCTCATAGACGACTTCGGCATCGAAATAGGCACCTCCTTCGGCCCCCTGCACGGCAAAATCTGGCGCATCGGCACCATGGGTTACGGCGCGCGCAAACGCAACGTATTGCTGTGTCTAGGCGCTCTTGAAGCCGCGTTGAGAAAACACGGCTTTAGAGCACCGCCCGGGGCCGGCGTGGACACCGCGATGCGGCATCTTGAAGGCGCACCGGCCTAACCGCCGGCGTCTTGCTCTTGAGCGCCCAAGATAGGGCGTTTCAAGAAAGGGCGTTAAGGGACGCAGCGCCGAACACACTTTTAGTCACCAAAACGACAACTCTGTCGCCCCGCGACAACCCCCAGAGCAGGCACAGGCAAACCTTCGCCCCTCAAGTCCGGCAGCGCCTAACAGGCATTGGCGCGCACTAGCCGTCAAGACTGGGCGGGCCTGCAAAATCGCAACCACAAGGCGCCCAAAGCCGCCACCGGATCACCTCAAGTCAACAACTGTTGACCCTCCCTTTGACCATAGGCCCCGCTACCATAACCACCGCGATCAATAGCACCGGCGCTGCACAGCGCCCGCCGCTCAGCGCACTGGGTGGGATCGTGCAGCGCGCTCATAGCTAGCGCGCATCACCTGCATACTTTCGCCCGGCCCGCGGTAACCCACCACACCTACTGTGATAAATAGGGCCTGTGATAGGTAGGGCCTGTGATAGGTAAGGCTGGCGGTGACCGGACGGCATAGCACGTCACCCGATCGTTGGTTGAGCCCGCAGTGAGCGAGAGCCGCTAAATACTCGGCCAACCCCGGCCCCCCCCCGGCCTTCACTGGTAGCAATGGATCGGGCGCCCCCACAGCAGCGTCCGCGGTCGTAGCAACAGTCCCGTGCACAGAGGAATTACAGTGAACAGACCGCAGGCCCAAAAAACCTAGCCCGAAGCCGGACAATCCGCACGCGCCGCCCCTTCAATGGCGGCCGAACACCTGATCCAAGCGCTCAAAAAATGCCGGCACAGCGCACCATTCCCGCTCACCCATCTGCCGGTGTGCCATACCGAAACAACGGGCGCTAGAACTCAAGTAGTAACGCTCATACAGCTCCAGCCGGGCGCCCAGCGCCGAGCCCACCAGATCCCAGGCAGTCCTGAAAATACGTGCCCGCCCAGCGGCATCCGTATCAGCGCCGGTCAGATAAGTATCCAGTAACGGCGCCAGCTCGGTATCAGCGAAATCCGCCTCGCTAGGCGTGGCCAACAGATTATGCGAGCCGATGGTTTTGATGATCTCGTTGACCCGTGCCATCCACAGGGGCACCGTGGCCCGCAGCGCCAAGAACGGTCTTGCGTCACACAACCAAGTGCCGCCGCCCCAATCGTAGGATTCCTCCTCAGCGGCCCGCACCGCCGCCCGCGTAAGCTCCGCATAGCTCCAGATCTCGCCCAGCATGGCGGCCGTCTCCGGGCGTTGCTCGCTGCCGGTGGCCTGCGCCATGCGGCAGCACAGCTCATAGGCGAATTCCAGCTTCACCTGCGCGCGGATCGAGGTTTGTTGCATGATATTGGGCATCCAGCCGCGCTCGCGCACCCGGTTATAGACCGCCGGCTCGCCGTCTATGAACACCCGCGCTTTGGGCACTTCTATCTCCTCGAAAATAATGAACGCGTCTTGAACTTCGCGACCCGAGGTGCCATCCTTGGCACCCGCGCGAAATAGCCGCCACTGCGGACCGGATCACGCCGCAGGTCGCGTGCTACACTCGCGCCTCGAATCAGTACCTTGTATGTCAACGATAAATCAGCCAAATCTCGCCGCCCGCAGCGACCTCGAACGACAGGTCGATTTGCTGGTGCAAATGCCGGAAGATCAGCGCGAGAATATTTTGTGGGACCTGAGCCAGCAGGCCAGCACGACCCCGGACGGCAAGTACTACCTGCGCGCGCTGCAGGCTATGCTGCGCTCGAAACTCGAATCGCTCGCCGCCGGCGTTTCTACGCACGAAATGTCCTGACGGGCCGCACCCGCCCCGCTCACAACCGTCCACTCCGCCGACCGACATGACGCGCGGTCGCAACCAGCTTGTACACCCGGTTGATCTCGGCGAAATCGTCGCTGTCCACTAACGCATCGAGCCAGCTCCCCAACGCACTGCCGGCAAGATTCTCAGCGCCTGCAAAACCCGGGCCGATGCGCCTGGCTTGGGCATCAGCGGCGCTATCCTTGCCGGTGCCACCCTCCGGCCGTATAGACGGCCTGCCATCACGAATCGCGCGCAGGAATCGTTCCTTCGTCTCGCTATCCAAGACCAGCTGCGCATCTTCATAGCATACCGCCAGCGCCTCGAAAACCCGGGTGTAGTAGCTGGCTCGACTCTGCAAGCTTTGCGACTCGAACTGCTTGAGCCAGACCCGGCCGTAGTTCTCCGAAAAAACCTGTTCGGCAAAAAACGCCAGCAGGTCGTCACGCGCATGATCGATGCTGAATTCATAATAAAGCCAGCGTGCAATGCGTTTCAGCCGCCGCAGGTTGAGCGAGGCCTGTTCGAATATCTGCTCGTACTCGGGCGACAGCTTGTCACCGACTTGCGCGCGCAAGTCGGCAACCAACTGATCGAACACCGGCTTGACCACTGCCTGCTCGAAACGTCCGGCACCGTCGCCGATATCAAACTCATAGAGAAAGAATTTCTCAAGATAACTTTTGGCTCGCTCACGCGCTTGCGCGAGCGGCGTTTCCGACGAATCCGCTTCCAACGAACCCTTGAAGATATCCACGTAGGGCTCGGCCAACGCCAGTGTCACCTGCGCACGATCGAGTGCGAGTACGTAGACGACGCCCGGCACCCACAGGAAATTCTTCATTGATTCGAGCAAGCGCTTCACCTGCTCGGACTCACAACGATCAAGGTCATCGACGAAGATAATCACCGGCTTCGCATCGTCGTCTAACGCGCCGTTCAACCTGCCGGTGGCGGCGAACCGAATCAAATCCTCGAAGTCGCGCTTGAACTGCTCGTTTTCACTCTCCGGATACTGAAACCGGTTGCTCTCGCCCTCGTAGAAAGACATGAAATCCTGACCGATGCGTTCGATTTCCCCGCGCTCGACGCCGATGCGCTCGGCAACGAAGCCGGTCGCGGTTCTGGCGGCCGCCTTGGCCACCCGGCCGAGCAGCCGCATGCCGGTCTTCACCACCTTCTGCTTGGCGGCGTTGCTGCGCTTGATCGATTTCTGCGCCGAGGCCACGATTTCCGTCAGCAACGGAATCAGCAAATCCGGTTCACGCTCGTATCGCCACGGCTCGAACCAGATCGTCACGGCATCCCCGCCGACTTCCTCCGACGAGTTCTGGCCGGCATCCGCCTGGTCCCGGCGGTTGACGGCGCTCAGGAAGTAGCGCAGGAAGGTTGTTTTTCCCGACCCCCAGGGGCCGTACACGGCGAAGGTGATCGGACCGCGATCCGGTGTCCGCGGCAGTGCCTTCGCAAGCGCACGGGTAATCGCGCTCAATTGCGGTGATTGCCCCGGTCCGAGCGGTTCGTCCCACAGGAACGCCGGATCTACATTCGCCATTTGCTCCTCCACAGCAACCGGGCTCGCCGTACTCTCGCGCGCGAGCATAACGCAGGCAAGCGGCTGACATCACACAAAACCCGAGGCGCGCCGTATGAGAACCCGCATCCGTTCGCGGCTAATCCGGGGCACATGACCCGGCGTCCAGCGGCAATATCCGCCAGTTTCATCTGCCGGTAACACAAGCGGTGTAGGACCGGGTGCACCTAGAAAAAAGTTGAAGGGGGAATCCTTGAAACACGCAATGCAAATCCTCGGTGCGGCGGTGCTCGGCTTGCTGGCCACCCCGGCACTGGCTCAATTCAATCTCCAGATCACCGAAATGTGGCCCGGCAACGAACCCGGCAACAACCTGACCGAAGACTGGTTCGAAATCGTCAACTTCGGTGACGCGGCCTGGATCTCGGGTGTCGATGGCGACCTCTATGCCGCCATAGTGGCGATGGAACGGGCGAACGGCGGGTGCGCGGTAACGTCATGAATACGCTCACCGTTGACCCAAAGCTCGCGCCCGTCGCGCAAGCCTTCGATATAGTCAGAACCGGTGCGAAACGCTGTTCGCACAACCGCAACACGAATACACCCGCCACCTTTTGCCTCTCATGCTTAAGCCCGAGGTATTGTCCACGCCGCACTTGAAAATGGCGCCACCGGTGGCTTGCGCACCCGCCACGTCAATTGCCCGGTTATGCCATCATGTGCCGCGTTGCCCCGCTTTATATGGGCCAGGGTTGAATATGGGCCGGGGTTAAATATGAACCGGGGGTCCCGCTTAGCGCATTGGCTTGATACGTTGTCAAAATTTCATCAGTGAAGAAAAAACGCCGTACTGGAGACCAGGCAGATGTCAATCGAACTGCAAAACCTCATCGAACCGGACCGCGTACACCGTAGCGTATACACCGATCAAGCCATCTTCGATCAGGAAATCGGGCAGATCTTCGAGAAAGTGTGGGTTTACTGTGGCCACCAGTCCCAGATCCCGCACACCGGCGACTATCACACGGTCCAGATAGGCCGCCAACCCATGTTCATGATCCGCGCCAATGACGGGCGCATCCACGTACTCTACAACCGCTGCCCGCACCGTGGCGTGCAACTGTGTGGCGCCCTCAAGGGCAACGCCGGCACCTCCCTGGCCTGCGCTTACCATGGCTGGACCTTTCATCTAGACGGCAAAATCAAGGCCATCCCCATGGGCGCGGCCTACGACGGCACCCGCCTTACCCTGGATCACCCCGATTGCAGCATGAAAGCCGCCGCCCGCGTGGACCGCTACCGGGGTTTCGTATTCGCCAGCCTGGCGGCACAAGGCCCGAGTCTGTTGCAGTTCTTGGGCGCTGCGAAAATAGCTTTCGACGATATGTGTGATCGCTCGCCGCAAGGGGAAGTGGAGGTGGTGCCCATCTGTCACCGCGTGGTGCAGCACTCCAATTGGAAGTTCTTCATGGAAAATCAGCTAGACGCGCTGCATCCGTCAGTGACGCACCAATCCACCGGCAGCGCCGCGACCCGCGTGGAACAGCGGTTGACCGAGGAGCGGGGGGCCGCCCCACTCCACTACCACTACTTGTCGGCCTTCGCCTCCAGTTTTGACCGGTGGGATTCGGTGCAGACGGTGAATCTGCCCCGTGGCCACGGCCTGCTGCAAGCCTACATGGGCTTGCGGCCCACCGATCCCGATACCCTTGAATACGAGCGCTTAATGCGCGCCGCCTACGGCGCGGAGAAAACCGAAGAATATCTATCGCGCAGCATCCACCACGTACTGGTATATCCCTACCTGTCGGTGCAATCGCCGCTACAGCAGTTGCGCTGCTTGCGGCCCATTGCGCCGGACAAAACCCTATCGGAGATCTGGCACTTTCGCCTCAAGGGGGTACCGGAGGCGATCTATCAACGCTCGTTGTGGTACTTCAACCTGGTGAACTCTCCCGCCACCCTGGTTAACGCCGATGATCTGGAGAACTGGACGCGCGCTCAGCGTGGACTGCAATCCAGTGGCGGTGAGTGGGTCAGCTTTCACCGCCACTACGGCGGCGATACGGAAAAAGACGGCGTTATCTTCTCCAACAAAGGCACCTCCGAGGCGGTCATGCGCAGCCAGTTCAAAGCGTGGAGTACCTACATGGCCGCCCGGGGGACGCCCGGCGAAGGCGGACTCAACGGCGGCGCGCACGCATGAGCACCGAACAACTGGCTGACGCCCTCGCCCCCAACACCGTCATTACCGGCACCGATGACGCTACCGGAGCGCAGGCGATCGCACCACAGGCGCTGGGCCGAAGCGCGCCCACCCACACTCAGTACGTACCGGGCAAGGGGGTATACGACAATACCTTGCAGCTCCTAGTGGAAGCCTTCCTCTACCGCCAAGCGGCGCTGCTAGACGCCAAAGACTGGCAAGCATTCATCGACTGTTTCAGCGCCGATGGCGTGTATTGGATGCCGGTGGAACCAGCCCAAACCAGTTGGACCCACCAGCCGTCGATATTCGCTGAGGATCGGCTGATGATGGAAATCCGCATGCGCCGCCTGAACCATCCCAATGCCTGGTCACAGGCGCCCATGTGGGGCACCAATCATCTGGTCGGTAACGTGATTATCGAGTCGGCCAACGATGAGCGGGTGCAGGTTTACTCACGTTTTCAGATGATGGAACTGCGCCGCGACGACATCCGCCACTTCGGCGGAACCTACCGCCACAGCCTAGCCCGCAGCGGCGATGATTTTCGTATCAAATTGCAGCGGGTGGACATGATGAACGGGCAAGCGGCGTACGACTACGTGTTGCAGGCGTGGGGTTGAGGTCCCCTAGAGCCTAGTCAATGCCTTGCCAGGCCAAGTAATTATAGAGGTCGGCCCGGCGCAGCAGCGCCGGGCCGACCGGCTCGCCCGGGGTGTAGTCCCACTGCGGCGCCGCTGGCGTTGGCTCAGACGGATATCTGCCGTTAGCTGCTCCACATTCCACTATTCGTTGTCGGAACGCCCAGTGAGTTTGCTTTTAGAGCCCCTCTAAAAATAGTAATTTTTCGTGAGTGCAAGGAAGCACCGCGCGCAGAATCGCAGTGTATAGGTCATCACTGCTGTACCACAAAATAGTTAAACACAGCGTATAAGCTATTGATTTACATAAAAATTAACTATGGCATTGTGTTTGAAACATGAAAATAGTTTTAAAATTCAAAGAGTTAGTATGCTCTATGGGACAGCAGTGATAGGTCATACATAAGGATTGGAGCACGGAACTGGCGCCGCAATCACGGAAAAAGTACATTTTTAGAGGTGCCCTTTAGTCGATCACAATCGGGGAGCATTGTCAGTGCTGAACATTAAAGCTTGACAAAACTATATAGAACTATATTGTGCCATTGTCGTCTCACAAATTTATGAATGAGCTTTGGAATCAAAGACTATTGTGCGCTAATTTGTTAGAATAGAGGTTCAGAATATCTTTCAATATCAACAGGATAATAGCCTTGAGTCACAGTAACAGCGTATTTTCACAGCTACTGAAACTGATTTCGAGACATGAATTCGAAACCCTCGCAAAAACCCACCATAAAGGCCGTGTATTGAGGAAAATATCACGCGGGTCACAGTTTGTGGCGTTGAGTTTTGCTCAACTCGCCGGGCGCTGTAGTTTGCGAGATATTGTCAGCAACCTGGATAAACAACGCCGCAAAAGTTACCATTGGGGTATCGCTAAGGTCAGCCGAAGCTCTCTGGCTCGTAACGAAGGATTATTTTGGAAGCTACTGGCACGATGTCAAAGCTTGGCGCCTAGGCATGGGTTTCGTTTTAAAAATAAGCTTTATTCCTTGGATGCATCGACCATCGATTGATGCTTATCACTATTTCCTTGGGCTAAGTTTCGTAAGACCAAAGGCGCGATTAAACTACATGTTGGTCTGGACCATGATGGTTTTTTACCGGTCTTTATGACTATTACCGAAGGCAAACAACAAGATATTACACAAGGCCGTAGTTTAGAACTGGATGCGGGTTCTATTGTGGTGTTTGATCGTGGCTATACCCATCACACTTCAAGATGCGAACATCGGTGCATTAATAATGTGAAACCTATCAGTGATTCTTTTTCTCAATAAAATCTTTCGTCTTCCAATGCGCTTGAAAAAATTCAAAGAGGCTTCCCGAAAATCTACAAACTTCTCATAGTACCGATTATAAGTAACCGCTTCATGCATCATTTTCCAAAGTCGCTCAATTGGATTTAAATTCGGTGAATAGGGCGGCAAATAGTGTAATTTAATGTTTGAGTCCTTGGCATAAGACTGAACGTCTTTGCTCTTATGATAAGCCGCATTATCCCAAATTACATGAATTTCTTTCTCTGGTGTATGCCGTTTGCGTAGAGATTTTAGAAAAGATTTAATGGTTTGCGCATTCACTCGCTCAACTTCAGTGTGGATTATTTTGTGACCATCCAAAGATACAGCACCAATGAAATTCAATCGTGTTTGACGAGCCGTTGTGGCAATATTCTTTCGAGTGCCTCTTAAAATCCATCCATAAGCCAACCGCGTTTGATACTGCGGATGAAAACTGTCCGAGAAATAGATTAAACCCTTGTTTTTAGGGTCTTTCGAAAGATGTTCATAGTCTTTGGCAAACGCTTTTTGCGCCTGTGCGTTTGCTTTCGCTGGAACTGCATCAGGCTTCTTGTGGCAGACATTATTGCGATGCAGCCATTTTGTCATGCCGCTTACACTGTAAAGCTTACCAAAATTCAACTTCACATAAGTGCAAATGTCCTTAACATAAGGATAAGTCATTCCTTCTAGGTGTTTAACGAGCTTTGCTGTTTCATTCTCGTCTCAATCACTTTTGCTGCCCCCGTTTTCGGGCTTCAGCTTAGCTTTAGAAAAGTAATCATCGACATGGCGTCTAATAGTCTCATCATCTAAAAGCAAAATCCTAGCAATTTCTGAATAACTATAACCCTCATCAAAAGCTAAAACCGCTTTTATTCGGTCTCGAATACGCCCATCTCTCTCTTTACGATGAGATTTTATGAGTTCATCGCGCTCGTTCGGTGTTAAATGATTGTTCATAAGCTTATTTTGACCATAATCAGCTAGCTAATATAAGTATTCTATATTCGCATTTTCAATGGCGATGGGTATATACGGACTTCACGTGGTTTAACTTGCTCAATTCAGAAGGAGATTTATTTTGTTACACGGTTGAAAGCCAATACAAAATACCGGGTTATTTCTCGCCATCAGGTGAATAAAGAGCAGGGCATCACGTCGGAGCAGACGCTGGTTTTAACGGACCCTAAAGCCGATACCTGCCCGATTAATTGGCAAATTGAGTTATTCTTCAAATGCATCAAACAAAATTTGAAGATTAAGTCATTCGTAGGCACGACAATAGTCTGCAATCGGGCGAGGTATAGGCGTGAAGATGTAAGCCTTGCGTTGCCAAACTTGGAAACTATATATTTTATCTAAGAAGGAAGGTCACAAATGACAAACAATAATGTGGAATCCTATGATCCTGATAAAGGATACCCTGGGGGCAGCCAAGTAGAATATAACGGACGGATTTATGAAGCAAAATGGTGGGCAGATGCTGGATATATACCAGGTGATACCGTAAAAAAAGAATGGGAGACTCCATGGCGTCAAATAGGCGGTGATATCACTGATACCACTGATACCACCAAAACAACAACACCTGTTACTCCACAAGAGCCGATCAACGTCGAAGTCACCTATGGTGCTACATGGGGTACCAATGTGACATCCTCTGTGCAATTCCATCTGAGTGAAGACTTGTCTACTATGACGATGTTACTCCCGCAGGGTACCATCAGTGAAATAAACGGGGCGTGGGGAGCTGATGCTGAACTGTCTCAGTATAGTGGAATGGATCGGGCAGTCTTTCAAAAAAAGACAGGGATTAACTATGAAGTGACCACCTTCGGCTTCAATTTGGTATTGGGTAAAGGCAAAACATTTGAGAACATTCAAGTCAATGAATGTCTCTTTAATGATATAACATGCGTGGTTACCTTTAAGCAGCAGTTACCTCCGGGTACTACGCCCGATGTATCGCAGGTGGAAGCAGTTGATCCTTTCCCCAAGATGGTTGCCGATGATTCCGGGAAACTAGTCAAGGTTACCGGTTGGACTAGCAAAGGCACTACCTACAAAACCTATAAGCGTCAAACCTACACAACACCATCAGGGACTAAAGAGTATCTGGTGGGCGGCTATTTTACCGACTGGGGAATCTATCAAGGTTTTGCCCCAAACCGCCTGCCGATTAATAACATCAACTTTATTCAAGTGGCTTTTGCCGCGATTTGTGGTCCAGGTGATGCCAGTAATTGGTACAGCAATGAAAGCGCCACGGGAGAAGCAAAACCTAAGATCAATGAACTCTGCCAGGGCAAACCAGTCGGCACCATGATCATTCTGGATCATTGGGCACACTATGGCAAAAAAGATATGAATATGCCGGAATGGAAAACACCTTACATGGAATTAGCCTACCATGTGGAAGGCTATGAACGAGATTACGCCTTCCTTGGATTTGGTGAACCAGATGACTACCCCATCCACAATGTGGGTGGAGTAGAATTAACACAAGAAGGCAAGCTGAATTATGCCTATGGGATTCAAAATGATCTGCGCTGCTATAACCAGGTATTGAACCGCGGTGTCCGTAACGATGCCCGCAAGTTCAATATGTTTCTCTCGATCGGTGGCTGGACTCTGAGCGATCCATTCCCCGCCATTGCAGACAACCCGACTTATCGGCGAAACTTCATCAACAGTGTCGCTGATTACCTAAGCATAAATAAGCATATCAATGGTATTGACATAGACTGGGAATTTATTGGAGTTGATGGGGCAAAGACTGGAATCATGGGACCACGAGACCGTGACAATTATACAAAGCTGATGTGTGAATTACGTGCAAAACTCACCAAGCTGACGAACAAAACTGGTGTGACTTATCATCTGTCAGCAGCCATTGGCACCGCTCCTTACCATCTGGATAAGATTCACTGGAATGCGGTAACGATTGACGGAACCCGCTACCCTGGCATCGGGGACATTCTGGATCATGTATTCTTAATGAGTTACGATTATTATGGGCCTTGGGGCAATCGTATTGGTCATCAAGCAGCACTATATACTAATGGTGAAAACGCCGGCTTCAGTGCAAATGCTGCGGTGCAACACCTCAAAAGTGTGGGAGTTCCTTCACGAAAAATTATCTTGGGTGTTACTGCATACGGGCGAATCTGGAAAAATGCACAGAAATCAGATCTAAACCATAATGGCAAATATACGTTTCCAAATATGGCCACGGGACAGCCACCAGGTAGTGTTGGCACAACAGCGGCGGTCGTTTTGTGGCATCACCTGAAGCGTGTAGCATATCAAGATGATGGCACCACACTAAAGGATGATTATCGCTGGATAAGAGATACCCAGGCCAAAGCTGAATTTTTATCGTACGAAGATCCAGAATCCGATGTCAACTTCATCGCCTCGCTAGATACCCCCTATAGCGTCAATGAAAAGGCTCGTTACGTAAAACAACAGGAGCTTGGTGGAATATTCTACTGGACCCTGGATAACGACAATGGGGATCTTCTCAATGCCATACATGAAGGATTAGGGAGCGAATTGAAATCCCCGATACTCAAACCCAGTTTCAAAGATAATTCCATGCTCCTCTACCGCGTTAAAGAGGCAAATCACTGCTCTAATGCCAACGTCAAGGGATACTATTTTATGAAAAAAATCGCTTCTGCTTTGCAGAATTTCTTTACGTTCGGTGGGGTAGGGATTGTGGAGGCATTCAAGAGTCTGTTGTCACTGCCTGCTGCCCTGGCGAATAATACTAGTATTCACGATCTAACGGATGAGGAGTGGGAAGAGTATGTGAAGTTGATAAAAACTGTCGATAACTACGGTGATACTGTTGCGGATTTGACGGTAGAAAAAGCCAAGGCCGAAGCGATAAATGCTGGTGCTACACTCAGATATGAGGGAGTAGCTATCCTCTTCAGCCCTCCTGCGTTGATGGGGTTGGGGCTGGATTTAGGGGCACAAGACTACATCATGGATATTATTTCTCAGCCGGATGGTGAAGATTATTGCGGTAGGATTATTCGCGATAGCCTGGATCCATGGGACCAGATGCGTGAGGATTTTCCAGAACTCGATTATAATTATAAATTATAGCAGTGATCATAGTGCGTGAAATTTGCCACAACCTATTTAGGATTGCTATCAGGCTGACCGGCACGATTGATGGGCTTGCGCAAGCCCCACACAACCTGTGTGCAGTTACCGGTCAGATCAGTTCGCCAGCCCTGTGGCGGTGCGCGGTGCTGGACGGACTCGTGCAGGCTCATGCGTTCGAGGATGCGGGTGCTAAGTCAGGGGCGGCCACGTAATCGTCGTGATAGGCGGCAATGGCTCGTAGTTCGCCGCAATATTTGGGGGCCGCCGCATTTATTTGGGGAAAGCGTTGCCATTGATGCTCAAGCGTGCTCGGCGATGGGTCCTCGGGCCAGGCAGTAGCACATCCACGCGCTCAAGGCGAAGCCCTCAGCGCTTTCTGTCGTGAGCGTGGCCTGTTTAATCATCAACTGCAAGCCTGGCGCGAAGCGTTCGAGCCCCCACCGCTTCGGGCGCCACACCTGAGCAAGTGCGCAAACTCGAACATAACTGCGCAAAGTTAAATCGTTCAAGCGCAAGGACCGCGCGTCGGCGGAGGCGGCCGCACTGCTGGTTCTGCAAAAAAATTCCAAGCGCTGTGGTGGGAGCCACACGGATGACACCCCTGTCATAGCGCTAAACCCTTTTGCTCTGGATAGGACAAGCTTGTGCTGGCGGAGCCCCCGCTTGGTTAAGGTGTGCAAATACTCGGCTTAGCCGTACGCACGGTACAGCGATGGCATCATGGCGCGGCGCCGCTACGGGGGGCGATGGGCGTCACACCGCAGCCGATGGTCACCAACGAACAAGCTCACTGACACTGAACGCGCTTAGGTGTTAGCCACCGTGAATGCGCCGGAGTTTGCCGATCTAAGTCCGGCACAAATCGTGCTCATATTGGCTGAACGCGATAGCCGATAAACGGGTCTATCACCAACCGCTGTGTCGCTAACATCAGCGCTTGAGCCGGGAAGGCATTACGGTATCACGCACGACGTTGACCAACCGGGTGCACCGAGCAGCGACGCGCCTGACCCCCATTGGCAAAGCGCAGCTTGCACACACTGTGCAAAGCGAAGGTGCTGGCCATTGATGAAACACCGGTAAAAGCGGGTCGGCAGAAAAGAGGGGCAATGGCCGATAGTCGGTGACGATGAGGAAGTGTATGTCTCCTACTCTAGGAGCTGTGGACGGCAACACGTGTTCGAGACCTTGGGGCATGACGAGGGCATTTTACTAAGCGATGGACACAGGGCCTACGAGAGCTACGCCAAACGGGTCCCCGAGGTGCCCACGCTCAGTGCTGGACGCACACGAGCAGAGCGTTGTTAAAGGCGCAAAAAAGCGAGCCCGAGGCGGTGACACAAGCGCTCGACTCCATCGGCGCGCTCTACCATGTGGCAATCGCACATCAAAGACAAGCAGTTGCAACAAGCCGACAAACTCGCTTGTCGCGCTGAGCCTTCCAAGCCCAAAGTCGATGCGTTCTTCAACGGCTGTGATATGCAATGTCAGCGCATGGACTGAGACACCCACCATGTCGAGCGAAACCTGCGGGTCATCCCCATAGGCAGGAAAAGCGGGTTATTTAATTGGACCGAAATTGACGCCGAACAGGTCGGCAATCTACAGAGTCTGCTGAGCATCTGCGGATTACACACCATCAACCCGATGACCTACTTGGTGGATGTGCTTCAACGCGTGGACACTCATCCGGCCAAGGATGTACACCTGCTCACACCGCGTCTTTGGAAAACGTACTTCGCCGATAATCCGCGGCGCTCTGACCTAGAGCTATAAACTTCCCGGCTCCCGGCTCTTCGCCGAACATCACACTTCGCGCGTCAATTCAATACGGCCTCGTTTGGCCACTTACGCTCAAGGCGGTGTACCGGGTTCTGGCGGTCAAAGGCCGGTTCGTCTCTCCACGGCGCCACAGGGCGCGTCTGCGGGTGAAGGAAAAGCGCTCGGTAGCCATGGCAAGCAACCCACGTGGGCGATAGACATCACCCACATCGATTGTAGACGCGATGGCTGGGGACACCTAGTCGCGTTCATCGACGATCATGACTGCAGCATCGTTGAGCTATGAGTTCGCTCTTCGGACACGGGCCCGAGAGGCAGAACGAGCGCTAAATGCCGCGTGCATCGAAAGATTCGCCACCCTTCGTGTCCACACGGTGCGACGCCGGTCATCGGCTCGGACAACAGGCTGTTGTTCCAATCGCGGCGAGTCCCTGAGGCATGATACCACTATCGGCTGCGCCAGGAGTTCATTACGCCGTACACACCCGAATAAAACGGCATGACCGAGCGGTTCTTTCGCTCGCTGAAGGAGGCGTGTGTGGCTGCACCGTAGTCCGCACGAATACCGCTCACGACAATTGGCTCACGTGATTTGATTTCGGGGGAGCACTATACGTCTCGCCACCCGGGTACCACCGCATCGGAGCCATCAAGTGAGATATTATAGCCTGTTCGATCCTCGGGCACGCGAGTGCGCATCCATCGTGCCGTGACGAGGTACGCCACTTCGGCGGAACCTACCGTCACAGCCTGGCACGCAGCGGCGAGGATTTTCGTATCAAATTGCAGCGGGTGGACATGATGAACGGGCAAGCGGCGTACGACTACGTGTTGCAGGCGTGGGTTTGAGGTCCCCCAGAGCCTAGTCCTAGAGCCTAGTCAATGCCTTGCCAGGCCCAGTCGTTATACAGGCCGGGCCGGCGCAGCAGCGCCGGGCCGACCGGCTCGCTTGGCGTGTAGTCCCACTGCGGCGCCGCACCGAAATCCCAGGCGGCGGCAACGAGGCGGCGGCGGCGTTGGCTCAAGCGGATGTCTGCCGTTAACTGCTCCACATTCCACTGTTCGCGGGCCAGGATCCGCAAGCGATCCAAGTGCGCGCCAGCACCCACCTGCGGCACTAGATTGCACCGCTCATGGGGATCGGCGGCGAGATCGTATAACACCGGCGGCGCACCACCGCCGGTCAGCAGTTTGTAGTGCTCGTGCTTCACCATGAACATCGGCGCGGGTACGCTCTCGCTGGTCATTTCCGCGTAAACGGGCTGCGCGCGCAGCGGCGTACTACCCTCGCAAAGCGGCACCAGGCTGGTGCCATCGAGCGCTGCCGGTGCCCGCGCCGGCGCGTCGATGCCGGCCAGCTCGCACAAGGTAGGCAGCAGATCCACCAATGACACATTGTCCGCGCGGCGCCGCGCCGCGAAATACCGGGCTGAATGGATGATCAGCGGCACGCGCAAGCAGTGATCGAAGAAGTGTTTTTTGAACCACAATCCGTGTTCGCCCAGCATGTCGCCATGATCAGCGGTAATCACGAGCACCGTGTTGCTAGCAAGGCCAGTCAACTCAAGCGTCGCCAGCAACTCTCCGATCATATGATCGACATAGCTCACGTTGGCGAGATAAGCGTGCCGCGCCACGCGTGTCCCGGCTGCCGTGATCTGTCCATCCAGCAAACCGTGATGTTCGAGCAGCCGCGTTGTATGCACCTCGCGCTCGGCGGCCGGCGCCAGCGGTGTGGCCGGCATCGGTATGTCATCGTGCCGGTAGCGGTCCCAGAATTGTTGTAAACAATAATAAGGCTCGTGCGGGTGGGTAAACGAAGCAGTCAGGAAAAACGGTTGCTCTGGGTTACGCGCATAGTGATGTAACTGAGTCACGGCGCGGTACAACACCGCCTCGTCGTGTTCAATTTGCACACTGCGCCTGCAAACGCCGGCTTTGGTCACCCCCGATGAATCGTTATTCGAGGCCATCCGCGTTTCAGCCCCCCGTGTTTCAGCCCCCCATATTTCATCCCACTGGGGCGTCCAGCAAAAATCGGTGGGATATAGCTCCGGCACGGTACGCTCATGGAAACCGTGCAACATATCCGGCCCTACAAAATGCTGCTTGCCCGATAAGCAACAGTGATATCCAGCCAGGCGCAAATAGTGGGCGATAGTCGGGATCTGGGCGAGGAATTCGGCGCCGTTGTCATAGGCGCCAATACGCGAAGGCAACATACCCGAGAGCATGGAGAACCGCGACGGCGCGCACAGCGGAAAATTGCAATACGCATTCTCAAACACCACGCCGCCACTGGCCAACTTATCCAGATGCGGCGTATCCGCGGTGCCGCCGTACGCACGCAGCACCTGTGGTTTTAACTGATCGGCTTGAATGAGCAGTAGATTCGGCGGTTGCTTGGGCATGCTTGCACTCCAGCGCTTTAAAGTCCCCTAAAGGGCACCTCTAACAATAGTCATTTTTTCGTGAGTGCAAGGAAGCACCGCGCGCACAACCGCAGTGTATAAGGTCATACCTGAGGATTGGAGCACGGCGCTGACGCCGCAATCGCGGAAAAAGTGCATTGTTAGCAGGTGCCCTAAAGCCGTGTCATCCATATACCCATCAGCTCATCGAGTGACGGCTGTGAATGCTTAGGTCCAACGGATAAATGGGTCTTCTTACCTTGTCGAAAGTCACCTGCGAATAATCAGACGTGCATACGCCAACGCCGGCGCACTCCACCACCTCGCGCACCAACGGTTTGAACCCCACCCGGTAATGCACACGGCTTTTGAGCATCAAATAACGCCGCTCGGTGGGCTCTATACCCAGTGCGCGAAAACATCCGGGATCGAAAGGTTCCACGTGTTTGGAGACCACTACGATATCTATGCTGCCTACCCGCAGCACCGCCGTGGTGCCCATGTCGATCATGAGTCCGCGTGACATCTGCACAGTGGCTTTGAATCGACCGTCGGAGAGCAACTTGACGCGGCCGGTGAGCGTTATCGGTTGGCTGCCGTTGGCAAGCGCCGGCATGGACAGCTTGCCACCCAGCGAGACGGTGACTTCATTGCCGGCACCGGCTGCCACCATCGCCGCCACGGCGCTGGGGTCGAAGATGCCGAACACGGCCACATCTTCCAATCCTTGCGCCATGATCGCCGCCAGCACCGCGGTGGTATCCATGGTGCCGCCGGAAGCGGTGTTGTCGTAATGATCCAGTAACAACACCGGGCCTGCTCCCGTTTCGCCCAGTGTTTCGGCACGGGCGAGGGCATCGCGCAGCGGCTCGGGCTGGTACACGAACGCTGCGCGAGCACGCCAAGCCATGTCCAGCAGCTCATCCCGGTAAGCCCTCGCCAGGGCCGCGTCACCGTCGGTGACGACGACTGCGCTGACCCCGGCGTTGCGGATATCGGCATGGGGAAAGCCAGTGAAAAAGCTGGCGGCCAAAGCGCCCTCGCGCTCCATCTGCGCCACCCGTTGCTGAATCTCACGGTTCGGGAAATCATCCGTGCCCTGGCGCATCACATGAGGCAGCATCGGCGCATTGCCCCACGCCATGCGTGGGCCCACCTTGCCGGCCACCGTGTCTAGCAGGATCTGACCGGCGCGGCGCGCGGTGGCGTCCATGTCTATATGAGGATAGGTGTGATAGCCGGTAACCACCGTCGCCTGTTCAACGATCGCCGGATACATATTGGCATGCATATCCAGCGCAACGGCGATCGGCAGATGCGGCGCCACCGCGCGGATACGGCGCAACAATTCGCCTTCACCGTCCTCGTAGCTGCGCGTCACCATGGCCCCGTGCAGATCCAGGAACAGCGCATCGCAACCGGCTTGCGCCGCGACCACGATCTTGGCGGTTATATACTCAAACGCATCATCCTCAACCGCGCCCGAAGGTGGTGCGCCAGCCACGATGGGAATACTGATCTCAGCGCCCGCCGCCCGCGCCACCTCCAGATAGCCGCCCATACAGGTGGCGGTGCCTTGCAACACCGCTATCGCCTCATCGCCTTCCAGCGGGCCGTCGCCGCCGGCGCGGGAAAAGCGCGCCAAATCCGTAATCACCGGCGAAAAAGTGTTGGTCTCGTGGCTCATTTGGGCGATGACGATGTGCATGAGCATTCCGTTTCTATAGCTACTGTAAGAAAGAGCGGTGTGGCGCCGTGCCGCAATGGCCGTAATGTTGTGGCCGTGATGTTATGGTTGCACACTTGAGAGAGTGCCCGCGAGGGTCTATTGAACTGCGAACTCATCAATGACTGAGCACTCGATAAAACTGTTGGCCTCGCTCGCTGGCATAGGGGCGCCGCTAACAATAGTCATTGTTTCGTGAGTGCAAGGAAGCACCGCGCGCGCAACCGCAGTGTATAGGTGATACCTGAGGATTCGAGCACGGCGCTGACGCCGCAATCGCGGAAAAAGTGCATTTTTAGCAGGGGGCCCATAGGTCCATTCGCGGCAACGCTAGCGTTTTTCGTGCCGCGCAGGTTGCGCACGCACCCGGCGCTGGTGACGGCACTGGAAGCCCTGAGCGAATGCTGGGCAGTCACTGACGCCACCGGTTTGCCGTTGCCGGCTAGCTCACCGATTTCGTAGCCGCGCCGCTGGCACCCAGGCCCACATGCGGCTATACGCCGTCGGCCGCGCCGGGCGCCGCCGAATGTTGGTCCAAGCCGGGCGCGGCATGGAAGGCCGGCGGCTGTCGCGGCTGACTTATGGGCAGCCCAACGGCTTACCTGGGCGCATCATCAGTGCGCCGCCCAGGTGACGGATTGCACTGAAAACAACACACGACAACTCTTGATCAAACTCGAATAAACGGCACACTGCAGTCTGGCATTAACACCAGAGGTACCAATGACATCCAAAGTCCTAGCTCTTCGTGATCAATTCTTGTCCGCTTTGACGCAACAGACCGGGGCGCAGGCGCGCTTAGAACCGTTCATCCGCGGACTCTCGGCGGCGGATTTTCGCGCGCTGCCGCAAGCGCATTCAGGGTCGCTTGCCCCATTGGCAGCCGAGCATCTACCAGCTATGACGCCGGCACTGGCAAGCTTCGGAGCACTGGGCAATGCAGTGAGCGCACTGGCACCGGAACTCGTCTGGCACGCCATACTGGAAGGCGCCGATGTCGATGAGCAACTACAACGCGGACTTATCTCATCACAAGCAGGCGCCGCTGAATCGATACCTACGCGGCTGGGGATATTCATGCTGGCCCCAGGACTACACTACCCACTGCATCATCACGCCGCCCTTGAGATCTACTACGTGGTTTACGGCGCCCTCTCGATCCAACACGGTTGCGCAGGGACGCCATTTGAGCTCGGTGCCGGTCAATTCTCGGTAACACCGTGCTACCGCGTGCACGCCTTGACCACGGGCAGCGCGCCGTGCTTGCTGATCTATGCATGGACCGGCTCGATCTCAGAGCCCGGTTGGTGGTGGGAACGCGATACCGATGGCGGTTGGCGGCGTGTGCGCTGGGAACGCCAGCCCGATGGGCGGTGGCTTCAGTGTTCCAGTGAACGGGTCACGGCGGCGGTGATGCGCGAAGCCGGCGAATAGCCGATGGCACGCTAACTAACGATTGCGCTCAGCCGCAAGCAGACCGCGTAGCGGGATGGCCGTCGCATGCAGCACCTTCAGGGCGCCTGATAAAAATAGTCATTGTTTCGTGAGTGCAAGGAAGCACCGCGCGCACAACCGCAGTGTATAGGTCATACATGAGGATTCGAGCACGGAGTTGACGCCGCAATCGCGGAAAAAGTGCATTTTTAGAGGTGCCCTTCATTAGGCTTCGCGCATTCATCAACCGATTGCAACATTTGCTCCATGCCTAGGCACCTTTGGATCAGGTGCTCTGGGATACCCTCAACACCTCTCTACCGCCAAGTCAAGGAAACGGTGAAACAGTACCGCCAAAACCTCTCTGGCGAGAGGCCTATGCTTTGCACACTGCCGATGCCAGGCCTTAGCTGCGCTCAAGAGCGCACGCCGCTTGGGCCGCCACCGTAGCACCGTCAAACGCGCACTCGGCCGCAACCGCTGCGCTGAGGGTCGATAGCGCGTCAGTCAAGCCATCCGCCGCACCAACAGGCGCCGTTACACATCCCAAAGGCGCTGGCGCCTGGCCCACTGGCAACTCGACATCATCATGGCTCTGTTGCCTATCCAATGGAGCCCGGAGCAGATTGCGCGCTGGCTGCCTCAGCACCGCGTGTGTCTGCGTCAGCCATGAGACCCTCTATCGCCTTGTTGGGTACCACAAATGGCACGGCGTTCCACGGCTACAAGGCACTCGCACGACGCACCGGTGTCGCGTTCTACTTCGCACCTGCGTATCACGCCTAGGAGCGCGGCTTGAACGAGAACACCAATGGTCTGCTCCGACAGTCTCTACCGAGAGGCGCAAGTAGGGCTCACCTAACCCAGTCAATGTGCGAACACATTGCCAATAGACTCAATCGGCGATCACGGCAATGCCTCAACTACCAAACCCCGAAGCGGGTTTACCTCAATAATCTTCAACCATCATTTTGTTGCGGTTTCCACTTGAAGTCAGGTACTGCCAACTATTTTGTCTACTTCGTACATAAAGTTATTGTGTTGAAGAAAAGGGAGGTAATCAAAATCTACAGTTTCCCCTTCTTTCCAGATTACATATCTGCAATTATCAAAATCTTTTAGACTAGCCAAACCTTTTGATACCAATGTAGGGACAATAGTTAAGTCCAATACAGTCATATTTGAGAAAGTTAGCCAAACATGAAGCTCAAGGCTTTCATCTGGGCAAAAGCCTTTTGACATTATCTTTTTTATCGAGGACTTACTAATTCGGAAAAAAATTACCCGACATTAATTCAGAATATATCTGACATGCTTTTCATAGAAAAACCGTTTAATTATTTGCATATTCTGTTGCAGTGAGTGCAACACCGAACGAGCCAAGGCCACCCGTTGCTCCTTTGTAGCCACCACTGTCCGCCCAATCCGTTGGCTTTTTACGTGATGCCATACTAGCTCATCAGGATTGAGTTCCGGTGAATACGGCGGTAACCATACTAACGTGAGCTTACCTTGGCTAGTGCGGACAAATTCTTGCACTTTCTTGGCTCGATGAATTCGATGGCCATCAACAATCAAATAGACCGATCGCTTGGCGTTGTGCAGCAAACGCCTTGGAAAGTCGATAAAAACGCCTGCGGTTACCCGTGATTCGCTCACCATAAAACGCAGGTGACCCTTCGGCGAAACGGCTGACAGCCTATTCACGCTAAAGCGCCGACCCGTTTTCGCTACAACCGGCGTATCACCCCGTACTCCCCAAGTAGTACCACGATGATAATCCGACCGGATCGTCGATTCGTCGCCAAAATAGACCCGCGCTCGCCGCCTTTTCGCTTCTTGTTGTACTTCAGGCCAAGTTTCTCTTAACCATACCTTAACCTGAGCAGGGTCTTGCTCGTATGCCTTAAACCCAGGGCGCTGCGCACTCATCCCCCAACGAGACAGGCTATTGCCCACCGAACGCTCGCTGACTTCGATGCCAAATTTGTCTTTCAGTCATATCTGAATCATCGAGCGCGTCCACAGGGCATCGTGAAAATCCAATTGCAACGGATTCGTTTTAACCCGTTCACGTAAGCGATCCGCACATTCATCGGGACACTTTCTTGGGCGACCCGTGATCTTGCCGGTGGACAGCGCCTGTTCACCACCTCGCTCATACCTGGATAAGCAATCGTCAATGCAAGAACGATGAAATCCGAGGGCTTTAATTACTTTTTCAGGGCTTTCACCCGATAATACTTGCGCAACCGCGTGCCTGCGGATGGCTTCTCGCGCGGAATGGGGCAGTGAGCGACCGTCTGTCTTTTTCATAGCATCACTATAACACATTTTATTAATTTGTGTCGGGTAATCTTTTGCCGAAGTAGTAGATACTTGATAAAGCTCTCTATTTTTATACTTTACGTTTCCAATGGTTATCGCAACGGGAGCTAATTCACCTATTTTTTGAAACATCCAGTTTTCATAAAATTGTTGTGACACACTATGGCATAAGTTTGCAAGATTTTCGGGAGAGTTTTGTATAAAACCCCTCGCGGCCTGACCGAGATATTGATCTAAAAACTTCTTTAGCTCTTCATCCAGTAGATTGTTCTTTATTCCACGAGTAACTTCTTCATAGTCTAGATTTGCTCTCTTTTGTTCTTTATCGAATTTCTCTAGAAACTTCACTGAGTCAACAAATTTTTTTAAATAACTCATACCTTAATCCATGATGATGCATAACGGTGGGCTTGAGCGGCTGGGGCACTCGCCGAGTAGGCGGAGCCCGTTACCGGGCTCCGCCCCTGTAAAGAACCGTACGTGATAGTTTCCCATCATAGGGCTCAAGCCTTTCAAAACGCCCTCGCGCACGCCGGCCACAACGTCTATGGCCTTTGCGTCTATGGCCTTTGCCATTCGAACCTGAAGACGGTGCACACCTCGCTCCATCTGGCGCCAATCGGCGCCCTCGCAATCGAGTTGCGTGAGTTGGGGCCGTGCCCGCCTCACACCAAGTGCCGCTCCTATCCATCCGTCCCATTGACCCTCGGTCATGGTGCGTCTCGCAATGAAACACCCGCCGCACGTCCGCACACTTTCGTGTCAGGCAATCCAACCCCTATCCAACACAGTACATGCTGGCTTTTGCTTCTTCCGGCCTCCTGGCCTGCACTGGGATTGGCGTACCTGAAACAACAAGGCATGTTCTCGCTACGGGACGGCTGGATTGCCTGTCATCACGGTGGATTAAACGCCCTGCGCGCAGCCGCATGCAGGGTGTTGTGGGGGCTGGAGCTTAGAGACCTCCGGCTACCCGATTAGGCCGCCGACTCACGCTCCACTTCCCAGCCCGGAAATACGAGAACGGCGGGATGGACGCGGAGCACCCTTGCCAGGACCTTCGCTCTCTCTACTCCCAAATTCACTCGTCCGCGCTCCAATGCAGAGATTGCTGATTGTGGAATACCGGACAATTCTGCCAAGTCATTCTGGCTTAGGTCCTGGAGTTCTCGCACGATTCGAAGGGAATCGCCGACCGAGACATCGACTCTACGTCGAGCTTTTCTGTACTGGCTCATATCACCTACGCCTGTAGTCGTGTGCCGTAACCGACACCACCTCTACTCGCACGACATCCCGTTCGACTCGATAGATGACGCGATACTGCTGGTTGAGTCGCGATGACCGATGGCCCTTCCATTCGCCCCGCAGGGCCTCATCGTTGAATCCGCGGATGTGCCGAATCCCCTCCGGACCTGAAACCGAAACGATCTCTTTCCACACTTCGTACCGCTGCAATAGTAGCAACGGCAGTTTCGCAAGCTGTCGCTCGATGCGCCTATGCTCGTAGATTGCCCACACAGGGCAATTCTACATACCTTTTATGGTATGTCCAATCGCGAAGAGTGCCTTTGTCAGCCCGTAGAGGCCTAATCGGGATAGGAGGATGCCTCACGACCTCCCTCCGCCCACACCACCGGGCCTACGCAGCCCGTACCACGGCGGTCGGATGTGTAAATGCGCTCACCGTTTTGCCCACTCCGGCCAACCCAAGTGCCTGTAGTATCGGTTAGGAAGCGCAGGGCGCAAAGCCGCACTGGCACTGATTCGCCAAGGACCCTGCGCGGACTTCGCCCTATTCCACGCCAGTGGGCGCTCTACGCCAAACCTACGCAGCGCACCATAGCCGCGCCTAGCCCATTGCTTCCATTGATAAGTGCGCCATCTCCGCCCGGTCCACTGGTCCAAATCACGCCGAGGGCTCAGCCCCTCAGCGAGGCCGAAGTCCGCTTTCCCTCCAAGCAGGGTCTGTCTCAGCGCTGCACTGATTCGACCAATGGTGTGGCCTCGGGTCCGGCGGCTCACCTCACCCACTCGCTGCTTTAGCCGGGCGAAGCACTGCCCCGCGACCTTCAGCCGGTCACCGCGCTTATGCGTGAAGGTGAACCCCAGGCACGTGCGTTCCCAGGGTCTCGCTAACGCACTCTTCCGTGTATTGACTGTGAGCCGCAGTGAGTCTTCGATAAAGCGCGTTCGCCAAGCCATGGCTCGTTCACCGGCCCGCTGACTTTTGACATCGATTTGAACGTCGGCGGCGTAGCGAACGAAACGGGGACCTCGGCGCTCTAGCGCCCAATCGAAGTCGTCGAGGACCATGTGGGCCAGCACCGGCGACCGCGCTCCGCCTGGCGCCACACCTTGATCACTGCGCTGACGCGTGCCACCGACTTCGACTCCAACGCGTAGCAAACGGTTGAGTGTCTTGAGCACCCCCTATCTTCAATGCGCCGCTTGAGCGTGGCCATCATACGGTCGTGATGAACGGGTCGAAGAACGACGACCCATCACAATCCACCACCCAGCGACCGCCCTCGCGCACCTCGCTTTGCGATGGACGCAACGCTTGATGGGCACTTCGACCGCGACCGAATCCATCACTTCAATCATCGAACACCGTCTCCCACTCGCGCTGAAGTACCTGAGCGATAGCGTGTTGGATAAAACCGTCTAACACGGTTGGGATCCCCAGCCCATGCACCCCACCAGCGGCCTTCGCTATCTCCACTCCACGCACCGGCTGCGATTGGTACCGTCCTGCCAGCCACTGAGTCTTCAGACTCGGCCAATGGCTTTTGAGATCATCAGCTAACGCCTCAACGCTCCTACCATCAAGGCCAAGGGCGCCGCGATGGCGTTGAACTTGACGCAGCGCCGCGATGAGAGGGTCCCCCCTCAATACCGCCGCCATCGCCGGTCATGGCAACTCCGAGCGTTCGCGTCAACGCCGGCCACCGATGGGTTCATCTTGCCAGGGGTTCATCTTGCCGCGTACGCGGCTCCATTCGCGCAGCGATTGGGCCAGTCCGTCTCGATGCCATTGTTGGACATTTCCTACGATCCGATTTGACTCAGAGCCTTTCGATGCACTTCAGACTCCAGTCGATCAATCGGGTGGAGGTGTCGTACTTCGGCGGCTCATAGTACGGATTACCGTTGGCCGCAAGCTTCCTGACGAACCGCTGGTCCGCATCGGGTAGCGTCTCCCACCAGTTTAGCGAGAAGTAGGCATTCTCGCAGTGCGCGAAAAAGAACTGGGGAAGAAAGGCTTCAAGCCACATACTTGAGCTGCCTAGGAGCGGCTCCAGATATTGTCGAGGTGGGTCCGCGTCGGCCTCATGCATGAATACGACAGAGCATTCTGGCTCGTGCACATCGATTCCGAACGGCAACCAAGCAATCTTGACGGTTGGGTCGTGCAGCGTCTGAAGCGCATTGCCCTGGACGGTTCGATTCGGCGTGATGGCCCCTGTTGCTACGACGGTCGGTTTCCCGGTGATCTGAATTCGAACGGCTTCGAACAGGCTTAGATCGCCCGAGAGGAGACACGTGTCCATGCGGTCCTTTAGGCGTGCGGCGTCGCGCAGACCCTTCCGCATTCCAGCGTCCTGGATATGAAGTGCGCGTTGGACGTATTGCTGAGCGGTTCGATCAGCACCCCGGTCGATCAATTCCGAAAGCGTCTCCTTCATCCTTATAGCGCGTTCCTTCTGAAACACTTCCCAGCACACTGCGCGATAGGCGATCAGGAAGATCTGCTCTTTGCTTCCGATGAACGGGGATTTCTCCAGCGCCCCGAAAGTACTGTCATCATGATACGAGCAAAAGGCATTGAAAACAGACGCCTTTTTCCACCCTCGACTGTGAACTTTGATGTCGCCTTCATCGATCGGTGTGAACGGATAGAACGTTCCAATATGGTTCTCATCCGAACCGACAACTCTCAGAACTCGGCTTCTTTGGAGGGTGTGTGCCGCGGCAACCTTAGTGCACTTGTCTTGCGATGCCTCGGGGTGCATGCATCGAGCGAAGGCCGCGGCCCGAGCAGCCTCGTTGCGGACCGCTCCGAACGGAAGCGGGACCTCTTCACCTCGTCGCAGGTGACAATACTTGAACTTTCGCCCCGAGCCACACCAGCAAGGGTCATTCCGGCCCCGCGCTTGCGCGTCACCCTATGACGTCCAACGATTGGGCTCAGCGGCGAGGTTACGAGTCCGCTGGAGCCCGTTGTTAGGCTTGCTGAAGGTCTAGGAAATGCTCAACAGGAATGTGAACCTCTTGACTCGCTTTTTGCCCTTCGAAATGGATCTCATTGAATTTTTTCTCAATATTTCTCAAGACGTGTCCTGCAAAATATTGCTCGCCACAATAAGCACACTGAAGACATGGGACATCATTCACAATAAGAAATTTATCATCGTGTCGGTAAATATACTGTGTTTGCGAAGGTTGGAGATGTTTATGACCACAGAAAACACAACCTCTATTCATCATGAACCTCGTTCGAACGGGTTTTTGAATTTTGGAGATGTCGGGATATAGACGGTAACGATGGCAACGCGGCCTTCAATTTCGCCGCACACAATATGCAGCGGTTTGCCACTCTCCGTGAAGCCGACTACCAAGCAACCTTCCCCTCTACCTGTATCTTCATACTGTTCAAGGATTCTCCCCGTGCGCAAGGCTTCTTCTACCTCGGAAACGGTCAAGTTGTCATTTTGTCGCTCTTGGTCGCCATGTCTCGAAAAGTAATATTCGCCCCCCTCGACTTTGGTCTGTATCCAAACTATATCAAACATGGCTTGAGTATCTTATAATAATTTTCGAAGCCTATCAGCCGGCGTCAAGCGCGTCTGGAAATCATTGTTAGGCGCTAAAGCCTCATACCCAGCCATATCACGCTCTCTGTGCAAAACTTAATTATCTTCACAAACGGCTTATAGAAAATGCAGTTTGTGGACGCCCTTAAACCTTCCTGGTGGTGCTCCATTTCATCTCGAACGATGGCTTCCACTGCTTTTACGGCCTCAGCGTCTCCAATTTCTTTAAGGGCAATAATTTGCTCCTCTAAATGACGAAGCACTACTGTCTCAACCGCTGCAGTGCACGCAAGGACCGAATCACGACCGAGCAGACCACTAATAAATCCAAGACTGTAACCGCCAATGCCGCACAAGTAATAACTACGGCAACGTCTTACATTTCTCCGTTCCAGCTCTTTCCGGAAAATTTCCAGGTGTTTTTTCTCGTGCGCTAAAAAGTCTTTGAGGGTATCGGTATATCGCACTCGGAATATTGTTCCAATAAGAATTTGCGCGCAGTAAATATTTACCGCGCCAAACTCGCCTGCGTGATTTACTTTCAGAATCCTGCCGGCGGTTCCGATCTCTCCATCAGGTCTTTCAGTCGTCAGTTCCATGGAAATAGCGCCTAACGCCCACGGTCAAGCGGTCGCTCTGGAACGTGATGTTAGGCATCGATAGTCGGACCGTCATAATGTCTCGATATCATGTCAATGAGTTGCTCAAGTGACTCATAGACTAGTCTCCGGGAGTCAGAGTACGTATCCGGCGCCAACGTCTAGCTGACTTCCAGACATTCGGACGTCACACACGTTCTCGATGTTCTTCTTCAACGCTGCGGTTTGTTCCTTTGCTGCATCCATGTAGTTTCCATTCCTATGCGCACAGGCGTCCCGAACAACATTCAGTACTTGTAGAGCTTGCACTACGCTAGGTGACCACGGAATGGGGATGCCTAAGACATCCGAATAGTACCGGCGTACTTGTTGGACGTAATTGTCGGCTCGAATCTGCCTCAGCTTCAGAGCTTTGGACTCTCGGTTCGTCACGTAACGGGTGAGATCAAACACGGTGTGCTCAAAGAGTCCCCACAGCAGCAGAATTGCAGATATCCGCGCGTAATGAGGGATGTGATCTTCGGCCAGTGCATCGAGCCCTGCCAGTTCTTGAGCATGCTCTTCTGCGAAGAGCTTATCGGACTGGAGTTCCAACTCGCGCGTTTTTCTCAGGCGATACTGTGCTCCAGCATGGGCAGCGGACTCTTCAAGGCTGTCCAGATACGCGCTCAAAGCCCGGGAATGGTAGCCGAACGAGATACCGGGGAAGCTCATATCGAGCTTCATCAGCTTGTCGATGGCGTTCTGGTCCATGCTCAGTGCCTAACGCCATGCATAACCGGCCGAAAGGAGCGCGTAGCGCTTCTTGAGGTCCGCGTTCATGCACTTGTTAGCGCGGTCCATGTTCTCGCCACAGCTCGATCATTTTGCGACCTATCGTCGAGGGTTCATAGAGAAGTTTCCCAGCCTCACTCCGGATTTTCACAGCAGATGGAGTCGTAAGGCCCGAACTCACCAACTGCTCCATGTGCCACTGCTCCATGTGCCACTGCTGGTAAGGCAGTTCATCGTCGCCGTGTTCCAGAAATGATTCGAGGTCATCAATGAATGCGGTGTCAATAGCTGCCGCTAGACGGCGAAACTGAGCCCCGTCAAGATGGCCGCCCAAGAAGCAGGCGTAGAACATCCCCAACAGATCTGCCTTTCTCAGGTCGGATAGTTTGTCCAAGACGAGCAACACTGCTTCTCCGATCCGACGCATTTGATCATCGTCAGACAGAATTTGCTTCCGAAACTTCATCCGATCCTGCTGTGACGTTGACTCTGCTTGTTCGATGAACCGCTGAACCTTTGACACGAAGATCCGATCCCGGAGGTCCGCTCCTCCCGTAACAAGTTTCACCATGGTACCGACAAATGGAATGCTCTTGACAATTTCGTTGTCAGTGAGTGCATCGACGACCGCTTCAATGTTCTCCAGTACGGCTTCCAATAGCTTGTGTGGTTTTTTGGGCATAGTTACGCGCTAACAGTTTTTAGACGGACACAGAATATACTGCACTAGGCAGAGGCTGTCTATTGCAGTATATTCCTGATTGACTCGAGTAACCACGCATCACCACTTCACAGATGAACCCTCCATCCAATTGGCACAAATACCTTAATCTGTTAGCCAAAAAGCAAGTGCCAGAAGGCGCTCGGCGTGGGTACGTCCGACATGTCGAACGTTTGCTCAAAGCTTTTCCGGGTAAATCATTGTCTGCTTTATCCAAGGCCGATGTAGAAGTCTTTCTGGGCGATTTGTCGCGCCAACATCGATTACACGATTGGCAGTTTAGGCAAGCGGTGGATGCATTGCGTTTGTTACTGGTTGATTTGACCAATACGCCTGCGGGTCAAGCGGTAGATTGGTGGTTTTGGCGCGAAGCGCCCCAGTCGCTGGAACCCAATCATGCAACATTGCGCGAACAGAACTCGTGGCCGATTTAACTGAGCGTGTTGCGCATCAAACCGGGCTGGATGAGGCCTATCGGGCTTCGTTGCAGCAGATGTTGAGTCTGATTCGGGCGCGTCATTATTCTATCCGTACCGAACAAGCCTATATGGATTGGGTGACCCGGTTTATGCGTTGGTGCGCGGGAAAATCCATCGCCGAGGTGGAACGGACGGATGTTGAGCGTTTTTTGTCGTATCTTGCTACGGAGCGCAATGTTTCGGCCAGTACGTAAAATACGGCGTTGAATGCGATTGTTTTTTGGTTAACGCAGGTATTGCAACGCCCGCATGAAGAGTTTGCTTTTCGTCATGCCAAGCGTCCACGGCGTTTGCCAACGGTATTGAGCCGGGATGAAACCGGACGCTTGCTGAGTCAGATGGAGGGTATCTATGCATTGATGGCTGGTTTGATGTATGGCACGGGGATGCGTTTGATGGAGTGTGTACGCTTGCGCGTGATGGATGTGGATTTCGATTATGCACAAATTGTCGTGCGTAGCGGCAAGGGGGATAAAGACAGAGGTAGTGTGGTCTTCCCCACGAAAGACGGACACCCAAGCAAAACCGACCCTCGGAAAAGCCTTTGGCTTTAGGGGCACCTCTAAAAATAGTCATTGTTTCGTGAGTGCAAGGAAGCACCGCGCGCGCAACCGCAGTGTATAGGTGATACCTGAGGATTGGAGCACGGAGCTGACGCCGCAAGCGCGGAAAAAGTGCATTTTTTTAAGGTGCCCTTTAGGACGTACGAAGCGATGGAAACAGCCCTATATCACGCACTTGGCAACCTACCCGAGCCGGAATTCACCCACAGATTTTGCTGAGGAGGTAGATACTCCATCCTTGGCATTGCCGCCACCCCTATTGCGCCGCCTCCTGGTGAAGCGCGGCCATCGCTTGCTGCGGATCCTCGAACTGCTGTAGTAGCTTGACCTGCCGCGCCTTGGCCGCCTCGGCGCACGCCAGTTTGACATGGCCAAAACCGCGGATGCTCTCAGGTAATTGCGCCAGTTCGATGGCGATACCGTGATTCGCCGGCTGCAGCGCGCTCAGCAACCGCTGCATGAGCCCCGCGTAATCGGCGATGAGCTGCCGTTCCATCCTGCGCTCTGCGGTCTTGCCGAAGAGGTCGAGCGCGCCACCGCGCAAACCTTTGAACCGGGCGATCAGGCGCAGGGCCTGCAACATCCATGGCCCGTATTCTTTTTTCCGTAGCTGCCCGGTTTGCGGATCGTGTTTGGCGAGCAAGGGCGGCGCCATGTGAAAAGTCAGTGAATAATCGCCGGCGAACTGCCGCTCGAGATTGGCCTTGAAGCGCCCATCGGTGTACAAGCGTGCCACTTCATATTCGTCTTTGTACGCCATCAGCTTGAAGAAATTGCGCGCCACCGCCTGCGTCAATGCGTCGCTGCCCACTGCGGCGCCCTCCGCCACCTTGACCTGATTGACCAGGCGCCTATAGCGCGCCGCGTAGGCGGCATCCTGGTAGTCAGTCAAATAAGCCACCCGCTTGGCCACTGTCTCATCCAAGGTCTGTTCAACCGGCGCGGCCTCATCCGCTTGATCCAGCAATGGCCGTATCACCGCCGCCACTGCCTGCGCGTCATGGGCGGCCGCGCGGCCCCACTCGAACGCTTCCAAGTTGACCTCTACAGCGACAGCGTTCAGTTCGATAGCACGCCTGATGGCATCGCGGCTCAGCGGTATCAATCCTTGCTGCCAAGCGTGGCCCATCAAAAACGGATTGGCCGCGATAGAGTTCCCCGACAGTGCAGCGGCCCACTCCGAGGCATTGACGAAACTGGCGTGCCCACCGGTGACCGCCTCGATCTGCTCGACCATGCGTTGGGCGTCCAGATCGACGTTCCAGTCCACCACGAAGGCGGCGGTGGGCACTAACTTGCTGTTAACCACAGCATGGGTACGGTTCGGTGCGCACCGGGCCAGGGTATTTTTCGAGGTCGATTCCACCAGATCACAACCCAGCAGCAGATCGGCCCGGCCAGTGGGCAAACGGGAGCTGTGCAACACCTTCGTTTCGAGGGCGATGCGGATATGGCTTGCCACTGCGCCGTTTTTTTGCGCCATACCGGTGTCGTCCATCACTGTCACCGCTTTGCCTTCCAGGTGCGCGGCCATGCCTAACAAGGCGCCGATGGTCACCACGCCGGTGCCGCCTATACCCGTCACCAACACACCGTAGCTACCGTCAATCACCGGCAACGGCGGCTCGGGAATATGGCGTAGCAACTCTTCGGCCGACTGTGCGTTGGCCGCCGGTTGCGCATGGGAAGCCGATTGCTCATAGGCCGAGCGTGTTTGCGCTTTGCGCAGCGTGGCGCCATGCACGGTCACAAAACTCGGGCAAAAACCTTTGATGCAGGAGAAGTCTTTATTGCAGTTCGACTGATCGATGCGCCGCTTACGGCCAAACCCGGTCTCCAGCGGTTGCACTGAAATACAATTCGAAGCCACCGAACAATCGCCACATCCTTCACACACCAGCTCATTGATGAACGCCCGTTTGTCCGGGTCGGGAAAGGTCCCCCGCTTGCGGCGCCGGCGCTTCTGCGCGGCGCAGGTTTGGTCATAGATGAGCACGCTACACCCTGGCACCTCGCGCAGCTCTCTTTGCACCTGGTCCAGAGCATCGCGGTGGTGGATCTGGGTGCCCTGAGGCCATTGTGTTGACGAGCGGTATTTGCCGGGCTCATCGGTCACCACCACTACCCGCACAGCGCCCTCCGCCGCCACCTGGCGGGCGATCATATCGGGGGTCAGTTGGCCATCGAACGGTTGCCCGCCGGTCATGGCCACGGCATCGTTGAAGAGGATCTTGTAAGTGATATTGGCACCGCTGGCGACGGCTTGGCGTATCGCCAGCGCGCCGGAATGAAAATAAGTGCCATCGCCGAGGTTTTGAAACACGTGTTTCAGCTCGGTGAACGGCGCGCGGCCCGTCCAATTGGCCCCCTCCGCGCCCATGTGGGTAATGAGCTGGGTATTGCGCCCCGGAATGGATTTGGCGATGGCATGACAGCCGATACCGGCCAAGGCCATGCTGCCCTCGGGGACTTTGGTACTGGTGTTGTGCGGACAGCCGGAGCAGAAGAAAGCACTGCGGGCCAGCGGGCCGGCATTATCGGCGGCACTGGCATCGGCCCGCTCCGCTGCCACTACCCGCGCTTCGAATTCGCGCACATCGGTGAACGGGCGCAGACGCTCGACGATGGCACGGGCAACGATGGAGGGGTTGATCACGTAATGGCTGGGCAATAGCGGCTTACCGTTCTCGTCATGTTTGCCAACGATACGCCTGGCGACGCCTCGGCCAGCGCCACTCATCGAATGATTGCCATCCATCAAATAATTAAACAGGACGCTCTTGAGCTGCTCTTCGACGAACCCTCGCTTCTCCTCGACCACCATGATCTCTTCGAGGCCGGTGGCAAACTCGAGAGCGCGGCGCGGCTCCAAGGGCCAGCTAAGACCGATCTTGTAGACCCGTATGCCTATCGCCGCGGCGGCGGCTTGGTCCAGGCCGAGCAGGCTGAGCGCCTCGCACACATCCAGATACGCTTTGCCGGGGGCAGCGATGCCTAGCTTGGCATCAGCTGTACTCGGGGCGATGCGATCGATGTGATTGGCATAAGCGAATGCCTGCGCCGCTGGCAGCCGCACGTCTATATGGCGCTTCTCCTGGGCGAAGCGGTCATCATTGTTGCGGATGTTGAGGCCGTCTTCGGGCAACTCGAAAGCAGGAATAATGATCGACTCGGCCAGCGGATCCAAAAGCACGGAGGCGGAGGTTTCGACCGACTCGGAGATGGCTTTGAACGCCACCCAACAGCCGGAGAAGCGGGACATGGCGATGCCCAGCAGTCCCAAGCTCAGGTATTCATCCACGGTGGCCGGATGCAGCACCGGGATCATGTAGTGAACGAAAGCTTGCTCGCTTTGATGCGGCAAGGTCGATGACTTGCAACTGTGATCATCGCCGGCCAGGCACAGCACACCACCGTGGCGGGAGCTGCCCGCCAGCGAGCCGTGCTTCAGGGCATCGCCAGAGCGGTCCACGCCAGGTCCTTTACCATACCAAATGGCCACTACGCCATCGTATTTGGCGTCGTCGAACATATTGACTTGTTGGCTACCCCACACCGCCGTCGCCGCCAAGTCTTCGTTGACGCCGGGCTGAAAGCGGATGTGGTTGCGGGCTAGAAAGCGCTGCGCCCGCCACAAGTTCACGTCATAACCACCGAGCGGCGAACCCCGGTAGCCGGAGATGAATCCGGCGGTATTGAGGCCCGCCGCCTCGTCGCGCTGGCGCTGCATGATGGGTAGACGCACCAGCGCTTGCACCCCGCTTAAGTAGACCCGCCCCGACTCCAGTTCATATTTGTCGTCCAAGGCTACATTGGCTAGCTGCATCGATTGCTCCTACCTCTGTCACGGTCTAGCATGCTTATCATCCGGCGTTTTCGTGGCCTACGGCCAAACCGGCAAATGTGGCGCCGGATTCTACTCGCCTCGTCCTCATCTTGGGAGTGAGCCGGATAGGAACTTCGACCGTACCGGTCTGGTCTCAGCCGTCGCGGGTTGTTGTGCCCGGAGGAATCCACCATATCGGAGGGGACGGTTGTCATGAGGAATACGTTTGTAAAGTTGGCGGCGTCGGTAGCTGCCGCGGGAGTGCTGGGACTGGCGACGCCAAACGCGCTAGGGGCCGACTACAAAGTTGACGAGGCCCATTCATTCGTCGAGTTTCGCATTTTGCACTTGGGTTATAGCTGGCTGTATGGCCGGTTCAACACCATCTCCGGCGAATTCTCGCATGATCCGGCCAAACCGGAGGCGAGCAGCATTCAGGTCAGCATCGATCCGGCCTCCGTGGATACCAACCACGCGGAGCGCGATAAACATATCCGTAATGCGGATTTCCTGGATGTAGGCCAATACGCCAAGGCGAGTTTTAAGAGCACCCAATACACCGGCACGGCGGAAGCGGGCACCCTGGAAGGCGAATTGACCATGCATGGGGTCACCAAACCGATCACCATCGCCGTCACCAAGCTGGGTGAAGGCAAGGATCCGTGGGGCGGTTACCGCGCCGGTTTCGTGGGCACCGTCAAGTTGGACCGGCGCGACTTCGGTATCGAATACAACCTAGGCCCCAAGAGCTGGGAGATGGAGATCGAACTCGGCATCGAAGGCATTCGTAGGAACTAACGGCCCTATCAGCCGAACGTCGAAAAAGGCTCCTTCCGGAGCCTTTTTTGTTACCAGAGCATGCGCCTGAGCGTGCCGTCTTTGTCGATGAACTGATGTTTGAGCGCGGCGAGGGCGTGGATGACTACCAGTACCGCCACGGCATAGCTGGCGTAGTAGTGCACTTCTATGGCCACATCCCGCGAGGCATCATCCAACACCACCAGGGCCGGTACATCGAACCAGTTAAAGATGGAGACGGCAGCCCCGGCCGATGTGGAGATCAAATAGCCAGTGACCGGTATCAGCAGCATGGCTAGATACAAAAGACCATGCGCGGCATGGGCCGCCACCCGCTCGAAAGTTCTCAGGGTCGCCACCAGTGGCGGCGGCCGGTTGACTAAAGTCCAGACTATCTTGACAAGGGCCAGCGCCAGGACGAGCAGGCCCAGTGCCTTGTGCGCCGTCAGCGAATCGTTGTACCAGCGATCGTAATAAGTGAGATCCACCATGTACCAGCCTAGCCATATGAGGCCGATGATGAGTACGGCGATGAACCAATGCAGGAGTTTTGGCAAGAGGCCGTAACGCTCTTCGGTATTCTTCAGCATCGCTGTCCCCTCCCCCTACCGTGCTTGATAACAAACGTTGCGCTCAGCATAAGATAGGCGCCTGGATTTGCCCACCGGCGCATGAAATATCGGTGCCGGCAGAGCGCGATCAAACCCCTTAATCATGTGGTGGGTGGTTCGAGCAACTACCCTGAGCGTCGGGCGACAGGTTGAGCGGAAAACACAGCGGGAAAACCTTGATCCGTTAAGCCAACGCAGAGGGGCATGTGCAGCTTATCCAGCCGGTATAGAAGTTCCTTTAATACCCCGGCGTATCGATAGAGCAATGGCGATAACGGTCAATAGCCAAAACACGATACAGATCTCGTTGCGTACGAATATCTCCAGTGATCCCTCGGAGAGTTGCAAGGACTGTTTGAAGCTATCCTCCAACAGCGGACCTAGTACAAAAGCGATTAAAAACGGCGCCGCCGGCATGCGCGTGCGCAACATGACAAATCCCACTACCCCCATGACCAACATCACCAGGATATCGAACATATTGTTGTTGATGGCATAAGCGCCAAAAGTACAGAGCACCAACACAACGGGCAGTAAGATCGCATCGGGGATCTCGGCAATACGGCTGATGAGGCGAATGGATATCTTGCCTATTATGAATAAGAAAATAGAACTCAACATGATGCCCATGAAGATGGCGTAGACGATGTCGATGTTCTGTTGAAACAAAAGGGGTCCGGGGCGCAGTCCGTGGATCATGAAAGCGCCTAGGATTACCGCGGTGATAATGTCGCCCGGAACCCCTAGCGCCAGCAGTGGGATCATGGTGGCGCCGGCGACACCGTTATTGCCCGATTCGGCCGCCGCGATCCCTTCGACCTCACCCTTACCGAAGTTCTCCGGATTCTTCGAAGTACGGCGCGCTTCGCTATACGACAAAAACGCGGACGGCGCACCGCCGATGCCGGGTATGGCGCCCAATACCACCCCGATAGCGCTGCCGCGCAGAATGGATTTGAGACAGCGTTTGAAGTCGGCAAAAGTAGCCCCGGCCCGGCCTAGTGCGCCCACCTGTTCGCGCGCCGCCGATCTACGGGTCAGCTGCTCGATGATGGTCGGTATGGCGAACAGGCCGATGAGCACGGGAATAAAATTAAGGCCCGCCATCAACTCGTATTCATCGAAGATAAATCGATTGGTGCCGTAGATAATGTCCAGTCCAACAGTGGCGAGGATGAGGCCCAAGCAGGCGGCCACCAAGCCTTTGGCCAACTCATCGCCAGCAACACCGGCGATAATGGTGAGCGAAAAGACGATCAGGGTGAAAAACTCCGGCGGGCCGAAACGCAGCGCGAAGGCGGCTAAAAAGCCCGCGCATAAAATAAGCGCCAAGTTGGAAACAAAATCCGCGATGCACGATGAATACAAAGCGATATCCAGCGCCCGCTTGGCTTCGCCCTTGCGGGCCAGCGGATAACCATCCAACACGGTACAGGCCGCTGGCGGTGTGCCCGGGGTATTGATCAAGATGGCGGTGATGGAACCGCCGTAGATGCCGCCTTTGTATACCCCCAGCAGCAACAAAATTCCGGTCACTGGCTGCATGGTGAAAGTGAGCGGTAAAGTCAGCGCCACGCCCATGGTGACGGTCATACCCGGTATGGCGCCGACGATGACACCGATGGCGACACCGGCGAACAAGGCAAGAAAATTGTCGAGGCTGGCGAATACGGCGAAGCCGGCGGCTATGTTTTCAAACATCACAGATTCTCAAACAGTCCCAGCGGGATCTGCACCACCGCCACCTGGGTAAAGAAATAATAAAGCGCGATCGGAATAGCGATGGCCACCGGTGTAATCAACCACCCGCGGCGCTCACCGTAGATAAGACACAAGGCCACGATGAGCAGCGCCGATGCGAGCACGAAGCCGGCGTCATTCAACAGATGATAGTAAGCGGTGATGACTATCATCCCTAGCAGCAGGCGTAACCCTGCTCGTTTCAGCGGCAGACGGGTGCCGTCTTCCGCAACCGGTGTCGCCTGACCGGCACGCATGGCGTAAACAGCCCGTAGAGCCATGATCACGCCGATGAAGACGGTCAGTCCCATGATGATGTTGGGCCAAAAAGCCGGCGCTAGTGCCGATATTTCAATGGTATCGGGCGCGTCTATGCCGTACGGGATGATGACGGTGAGCATCAAAACCGCTATCGCAATTACGCAAATAGCATAGATGAGATCAGCTTTTTCTTTACTCATGGGCACCTGCTAAAAATAGTCATTTTTTCGTGAGTGCAAGGAAGCACCGCGCGCACAACTGCAGTGTATAGGTCATCACTGCTGTCCCACAAAATAGTTAAACACAGCGTATAAGCTATTGATTTACATAAAAATTGACTACGCATTGTGTTTGAAACATAAAAACAGTTGTTCCAAAATTTCAAAGGGTTAGTATGCTCTATGGGGCGGTACTCAGTCGTAATGATGGATGGCGGCATACTTCAACTGGAGTACATGCTGAAAAGAGGTGACATTCTCTGGCACCGGTTGTGCTTTTATCCTTGTCCAATTGAGTATGACCCTTACGACGAAGACGAGCACCAATTGGCAGAGATAATCGAAGAACTGGATATGGCAGGGTGGTGGGACAAGGCGCGTCTGCGCGGACCTCTTCGGTTCGACTACCACCCAAAGGACGCCACCGATGCACATCCCGCCTCGCATCTTCACATGGTTATGGACGGACGCCGCGTTCCAGTGCGCTCCGCAGGTATTCATAGGGTTTGTGTTCTCGAACTTCTATCCGGATCTTTGGACCGACCACCAAGACAAACTATCGCTACCGACACTGAACTTGCCAGAAGAGATCACTCAGGCCGCCATGGAGAGTGTGCATGTTGGTCGGCGCAGCAGTTAGTCGTGCTGGCAAAGGTCTCTAGCCGGTCCATCAACGTCCGATTCGCCGGGTAAATGTTGACCAAAATGCTGACCAAACCATGACCATTGATGCCCATCCATGCGCGGCGGGGGATTGAACAATCAAATACTACTCGCAGAGCGGGTAGTATGATGAAAGCCCCCAGAGGGGGCTAAAACCCCTCCAGCCTCATTTGTTCTTGGCGCCTTTCTTCTTTTTCTTGACTCCTGATGTAGTCGCGAATCATCTCTTCATCCAAACCAACGGTGCTCACGCAATAGCCCCTAGCCCAGAAATGCCTTCCCGTAAAGTTCCTCTTTACCTGCAAATAGTCCCTGAATGTCCGAATGGCTGACTTACCCTTCAAAAACCCTATGGTATTCGCCACGCTAAACTTCGGCGGTATCATCAACAACATATGCATATGGTCCTTCATCGCATAACCTTCCACCCACTCAATCCTCTGTTGGCGGCACAGCTCTCGCAAGATCCCACCAATATCTTTCCGCAATGTCCCGCAGCCCGCTTTCTTTCGGTATTTCGGGACAAATACCACGTGATATTTGCAATAATGCTTAACGTGAGCTTGGCTTTGCCACTCTCTCATAACGGCCTCCTATGGAACTCACCGGTTCATGGAGGCCGTTATTCTCCTGCACGCCCGAACAGCGGAGCCTATTTGAGTCTCACCGCCGGAGGCGGTGGTTTACCCTGAGTTAATTAGGATTTGTGGGGCTGGAATTCTTCATGTAGGCGGTACACCTTTATCTGATAATCTCATATCAGCATCAACTTTACCTTCCAGAGTTTTTTGAACGGCAAGCTCCCATTCACTCCAATATGCTCTATCCATAGGCATGCCATCATTCATTAAACACATACCGCTCAGTAACGATCCAATTTCATCCGAACCTGTTCGCTTGTAGTAGTCCTCCAAAAAGGAAAACATCGCAAGGTATGCATCTTTATCGGTGAGAAATTTATCCATAGCTATCGCAATCCGTCACCAGTAACCCATGTTCGAGGTGGATTATTCACACCACCGTTTTGGATTACCCCATTTCTTGTCTCAACCCAGACCTGAGACCCATCTGCTCGCGTAGACACAAAAACCTCATTTCCAAACCTATTAGCTCCCAAACTATTGGAACGATTGGTGCTGATATCCAAAAGCAATCGTCGATTAGCCGGAGTGTCAGGCAAATGGCCGGGAGCATCCCTGAAAATGTGCCTAAGTTGTGAAGGATTATCCGGCAAAGCATTTGCCATATTTTGTACGACTGACGGTGTACCAGCATTGTTATACGGCCGATTTCTAGTTTTTCTGAGTTGCTTGAGTGCTTTAATTGAGCCAGCCGGTACAAAGATGGAGGCGATTTTTGCACCACCCTTGATTTGGTTGCGAGTATGCTCCGGAATTTCATTCCAGCGTCTTGAAACCTTGTTTCCAGTTGCGTCATCCACATAAGTGATGGTCGCATCAATGGCTTCTCCGGTGGCTTCCACAACATCCAGTACGGCAGCGGTTTGTTCAGGATATTCGGTTGCGGACCATTCAACGGCTGCGCTGGTGCTCGCGGCAACGGCTTGACCAAAAAGATCATCGCCTGATCCGATAACAGCAAGTCCTTCAAGGGGATCACCATCCCCTGAATAAGTCGTATAACCGATGATGGCGGCGATGACGCCAATACATAGTCCCCCGCATAGCGCATTGTTCTGGGCAGCGTTCCCACCGGTAAGGGCGGCTGTATCAATATCACCGCCAGCAACCGCAACGGCTAAACCACTTACCAGACGGGCAACATTAACGCCAGCATCCTGATATTCGTTCAACTCCTGTAAAATCGGCCCCCCTCTTTGGAGCAACAAATCCTTAACTTATCGGGTAGAGAACTTGCTCGATTTTTCCTTCTATGTATCGCTTCCTTTCCGATTCATCAATGCCAAGTATGTCTACCGCCAAGTCTCTCACATGCTGAATATTCGTCGCCGTCGGATCTTCTCTTGCCAAATAAAGGTATGGGATATTTGAGTTCCCCTCTAAACACCATTCAGGCACAGGTTCACCCCAACCATAAAAAGGAATCATAGACTTCCAGTACAAAAATTCATCATTAGAACCGAAAAGCTGTTCTGCAATGGAAATCAACTCAAGCGCCCTTGAACTCGCAGTTGCCTCTACTTCCTTTCCAACTGAATAGGCACTTGCATATCCTAAGTCCATACAGTTGAAATAGAGCACAATCAAATTCAAAATTTCAGTGAGGCTAGCCTCACTGGCAGCTACAAGCATTTCATATAACCCAATCGCTTCACGTACAGAACGATTTTTATCTGCTTCCCGAGCTGAAATCATCGATAAGCCCCGCTTCTGTTTACCCCAGCATCTTGTATAACGCCATTCCTTGTCTCAACCCATACTTGGCCATTGCGTTGATCCTTAGTAAACACTTCTATTCCAGCTTTTTGCTTGTTAGGATCAGTCACTAAATCAGGACGTTTGTTGTTTGAATCAGATGCAACATTCTCAAACATCCTTCCGGCTCGTTTGCGTGAACTTTCAGTTCTTGGTGCAATATGTCCTTCATTAACCTTCTTTGGATCAAAGATATGATCTAACTGAGATTTTCCTGATGGCATCCTTGCGCTCTTTGGTTCAACAGGCAGTTTTCTAGTTTTTCTGAGTTGCTTGAGTGCCTTAATTGAGCCAGCCGGTACAAAGATGGAGGCGATTTTTGCACCACCCTTGATTTGGTTGCGAGTATGCTCCGGAATTTCATTCCAGCGTCTTGAAACCTTGTTTCCAGTTGCGTCATCCACATAAGTGATGGTCGCATCAATGGCTTCTCCGGTGGCTTCCACAACATCCAGTACGGCAGCGGTTTGTTCAGGATATTCGGTTGCAGACCATTCAACGGCTGCGCTGGTGCCCGCGGCAACGGCTTGACCAAGAGGATCATCGCCTGATTCGATAACAGCAAGTCCTTCAAGGGGATCACCATCCCCTGAATAAGTCGTATAACCGATGATGGCGGCGATGACGCCAATACATAGTCCCCCGCATAGCGCATTGTTCTGGGCAGCGTTTCCACCGGTAAGGGCGGCTGTATCGACATCACCGCCAGCAACCGCAACGGCTAAACCACTTACCAGACGGGCAACATTAACGCCAGCATCCTGATATTCGTTCAACTCCTGTAAAAGTTGCTCTTTAGAAACTTCACCTGAACGCGCATCCTCCGCGCGTTTTTCCAGCCAGTCGGCCAATCGCGCCTTGGTGATCAGGCCCACTGTCTCGCCCACCACACCGCCTGCTGCACCCGAGCCACAATCACCCGAAGCGGCTGCACCCACCACACATCCAAGTGCCGCATGAGCAATCAACTGACCTGCCGTATTGAGATGACCATCATCAACGGCAATGCCAATCTCCTGCGCGGCATTTTCCCCGATGACGCTCGCCGCCTCCATTCTGAGCGCGGCGATAAGATTTGCATCCAATTTGCCGCCTTCGATAGCGGTGGAGACGCCCGCGTTGACCGTGGTACGGATAAGGCCACGCTGAATATCCCGTACTACACGATCGGCCAGCGAAGCCGTTTTGGGAAGATCGGTGCCAATGTCCGCAACATCGCTGATGTGGACGGTGAGGCCCGTTGCCACCATGGCTGTTGCCAGCGAGCGCAGGGAGGCGGATGAGCCAAGGGTTTCCAGTGCGGCACCCAGATCACCCTTGTTATTGATGAGCGCGATGGTGGCCTGTTTGGCCAGCGAGTTCAGTCCCGCCTGAAGGGCGGCTTGTACGACACCCTCGGTTGCAAAGCCGAGGCCGGTTGCCAGATTGGCCGACAGAGTCGATAACGCCCCGCCACTGACGGCACCCACCACAAGAGAGACGAAAGCAGCACCGGCTTCTGTCAGCCCTTGATTTTCATAATCCCAAGTGTCGAACCGCGCCTGAACTTCAACCCAGTCTACGCGTGGGTCATTTTTGAGCCCGCCGATCCACTCTAGTCCGGGCGATTGGGCAAGCTGGTCAATAGAGGCGTTCAGATCGCCAGTCTTTTGATACTCTACAACAAGGCCTGCTCCTGCATTGATCGTGAGACCGCCGCCTGCCTCGATTTCAACAGGCTTGATGGTTTCCCTGACGTACCCCTGGTCGCTTTCATTCCACCAGAAGATATCTTCTTCACGCCGTTCATCACGTTCAAATTCGGAATCGGTTTCTGTGAGAAGTGCGATTTTGCCTTCTTCGGCTAAGAGCGTTGTTTGTTCTTCGCTGGCAAGTCTGGAAGCTTTTACTGTAATACCTTCTTTTTGGGCGGTGATGGTTAAAGCACCGCTTGCCTCAATGTCTGAACCTCGAGTCTGCGTTGAAGCGGATTGTCTGCGAATGTGGGTTTCGGTTCCAAGCAGACCACTTGTCTTGAGGTCAAGCTTCAGATCTTTGGATTGTTGGTCCTGAACAGCGACGATATCGATACCGCCGGTCGCAGTGATAGTTGTGTCTTTCCCTGAAGAAGTGTCCACGCCTCTTAACGTGACATCCCCGCCGGAATCGAGGGTGAGTGCTTCACCTGCATGAATGCCAACCAGTCGATGGGTGAGGGAGGATCTGCGATCATAGCCCCCTTTGAATTCATCCTTGGCAAGACGCTCGATTTCAAGCGCACCGAGTGCAACCGCTTTTCTCGCATCCAGTGTGGTCGAACCGCCTGAGCTGAATTGTCCACCCGTTGAAGCAATGGTTCCTTCGGCGTCCAATAACAAATCGCCGCGTGCCTGAATACGGGCGATTAGCTGATTGCGGTCGGTAAACCCGTTGCTACGCCGGTCACGGGTTTTAGCCGTATCGTTCAGGATATCATCGGCTTTGATCGTCACGTTGTCGCCGGATACCGTGCCGGAGTTGTTGGAAAACAACTTGCCACCGTTGATCACGATATCCGCATTGGCAAACAGCCCACCGCCCTGACTGAGCACGGCATCATTGGCCGTCACATTCAGACCATCATGGCCTGTCATATCGCCCGAGTTGAACAGTGTGGCCACTTGCACATTAGCCTGACCAGCCTTGATCTGCGCACTTGCAAAATTGACGTTATCCAACGTGGATGAGGCAAGATAAACGCGTGGCACCCAAACGGATTGCCCACCAACAACACGCGCTTCAAGCCATGTGATGTCCTGTGTCAGCCGCGCAACCTGAGCAGGCGTCAAGGCCACACCCAATGTAAGCCCGAGACTTTGCCGAGCATCAATAGCGTTTTCGTACAGGGATTGAACAAGACCACGAGTGTCTGTGGCGTTGCCTACATATCGTTGTCCGGTCAGCGCGAAAATCTGGTCGAAAATAAGCCGCGTTTCCACATAAGCATCACCGAAACGGCGCAGGGTCTGATCGGGGTTGTATCCACCGGCCTGATTAAGAAAAAAGTCCGAACCCAGAAACTCGCTTGGATCGATAAACTGCGAGCGGGTTTCCACCAAGAAAGGCGAATGGGGTTGCTGCGCTACATCAAAGAGCGCACTGCGTCCAAGCAAGGCAGTGATGCCGACATCGAATTCGTCAAGATTGACAAGATTTGCGGGGCCGCTTCCGCCTGCGACATGGGCCGAATTCAGTGCACGGCTACCCGAAGAAAGGCCGATTGGTCCGGCACTTCCACGTACGGCATCGTTGTTCAAATAACCGCTTACATCAGCATCCAGCGTGCCGCCTGCTTCAATGGATGCAAACGTCGAATCATAGGTTGAAGAGGTCGTATTATGGCTGGTCGTTGTCCAGTAGCGGGTTTTCCTGCTGATGCAGATACCCAAAATGCGTCTGGCACAATATCTCTGCGAATGCTGGATAACGGCTGTTGTATCAACCGTTTCAATCAAGTCGCGACCGGTGTTGTTCGCCGTGTTTGCGGTGACTGTAATATTTCCGTTTGCCGCGATTTGGCTGTAGTGGTTATTGAGCGTATTGGCATCAACCGTGATAGTGCCGCCCGCCAACAGTTTGGAGGCCGCAGAGCTTTGGCTTAAAGTTTCGCGGGTTGTAACCACAGTCGTGGTCGTGCTGCCCGAAGTTGACGTTTGTGTTGAAGACGTGGTCCCAAAAGCAAGGTTGGTACGCTCATTGGTAATCGTATCGGCCGCCAGCGTCAGGTCACCCGAAATGGCTTCTATATTGCCCGAGGAGTTCTTGATTGACGTTGCGCGGGCAGCATTTAGACCTCTTATGGTCAGAGCAGCTTCGGCCAGAATATCGGCATGGGTGTTGCTCAGGTGTCCATCGAGCTTATAGATTGACGACGTCCCGGAATAGAACACACCGGTGTTGGTCAAATCACCAGAAAGTTCAGCCAACACATGACCATCAACCGAACCCATTTCCCCCGCATTCGTCACAGTAGCGGCTTTTATAGTCAAGCGCTCCGCGCCGTTGATCAACGCAGTGTTGTGTGAATTCGACAAAGTGCCCAACCGGCCACCAGAACGGCCAACAATCACCAGGGCTTTCTCACTGATAATGGAGCCGGCATTGGCAAGGTTGCCATCCAGTTCTATCGTGCCTGTTGTCTTGGCCGCTATCGCGCCGGTGTTGCTTAGGTTGCCGGTGACATCAATGTCCAATCCGCCAGAGCGCGTTGTCATAACAGTCGCATTATCGAAAGATGCGACAGAATAATTGCCCGAGCCACTGATGATTGAGCCGCCTGCATGATTGTGCAGTGCTGTGCTGTGGGTGTGGTTATGGCCCTTGAGCGCCAGTGCATGTGTGACATCCAGTTGGCCACGGTTGCTCAGCGTCCCATCCACATTCAAACGGGCGCTTGCACCGCCAAGCTCACCGCTATTGTCCACATTGCCATCGGTATTGACACTCAGCTCCGACCCTTGTGCGGCAACCTTGCCAGCATTGTGCACCGATGCGGCATTGAACCCCACGCCCTCATTACCGGCAATCCGTCCTGTGGCGGTATTGATTGAAGCCCCTAGCGATGTAATGTTGACGGCTTTGGCAGAAAACAGATCGCCCTCATTGCGAACGATCGTCACCGCGCTGACAACCGTTCCTGCATCACCTGCCATCCGGCCTGAATTGACAACGCTCCCGCTTATTCCGCGCAATGTTACGGTACTTTTGGAATTCAAGACCGCACTGCTTGTAATATCATCAGCTTCAACAAAAAGATGTCCGGCAGCCGAGTACAAACCACCCGTGAGATTGAGTGATGAAGATGATTTCAGGTCCAATGCACCCAACGCTGTCACACGGGCATTGTGAGCGGAAACATTTTCCGCCTTCAGGGCGATTCCCCCCAAGGATCGCAACACATCCGTATTGCCATCGGCTGCGCGGTCCAGATTGATAGTCGATGCAGTAACGGTCAGTGTGTCTCCCGCGGCAAGTTGACCGTCTCCAGCGTCAAGCCGGTCTGCCTCAACGCTCAGATTGCCAACATTGCTTTGTGCGCCGTCTTCGCGGGTGCCTGATGCAACCAATGCAGCATTACCCAGTGAAACAGAATCGGCTTTCAGGGATACATCGCCAGAAGAAGCAATCAGCGCATTATCATCAAGCGTAACGGCATCGTTAGCCTCTAGAACAATGGCCTCATCAGCAAACAAAGTCCGCTGGACTTCAATCGATTGGGTTTTGGACGTTGCACCGATGGCTCTCTTGGCACGTACATTGCCAAGTACCAGCTTGCCATCGGCTGTCAGGGTCATGCCATGGGCATTGGCAGCCATCTGTCCTTGAGTATTGACCCCTGCACCCCGATCGGTCGAAATAATCTTGATCCGGCCTGCATACATACCGCCCAGCAATGAAGAATCAATCGCCACACCGGGTTCATTCGCGTCAGAAGCAAGGGGCGTGATCAAGCCAGTTTGATACGCATAGCTGTTGCGCCCCGCGACCAGATTAAGATCACCGGCAACCTTGACCGGACCGCCAATACTGATCTTGCGCGACACCAGTTCGAACGCACTGACGCTATCAAGATTAGCCCCATTCAGGCCGATGTTGATATCACCTTTTTCAACCAACAGGCTCTTGAGCGAGCCATTGCTGTTCAGTTCAGGGCGAGCAGTAGCAAGCGTGACCCTGGGTGTATTGATAAAGCCACAGCCGTTACAGCTTATTCCATTAGGGTTGGCAACAATAACATCCGCTCGACTACCATGAACCTCAAGGGTTCCTTCCAATAGCGACCGCTTGGCGCTGATCACTTCATTCACTATAACCGATGCAGGTCCCGATGAGCTTAGGTTAGGGTTACCCTGAACCAGCCCACCCAATTGGGAGCGTTGCAGGGTTTGATTGGAATTGTTTAAAATCGCGCCCGGTTGCCCAACATTGAATCGATCATATTTATTATGCGAGAGACCGGATGCATTGGGCCTAACGATATTGACTAGAGGTACACCATTACCGGCGCTTTCAACCCCCGGTTGGTGGGCCGCTGCCGCATTCCGGGCCGCTGTTATCTCTGCCGCCTGCATGATCAATGGCTGGAAAGCAAGGAGTAAGCACAGCAGATATGACACGGCCTGACGCCTCAAGCGGCCTATTTTGTTAGAGAAATATTGCGAATGCCTGTGTTTCCTGTTTCTAGCCATGTAATACATTCTCCGTGTTTTACACTTATATCAGCGATGAATATTTATAATTGATTGACCATTAAAAAGCAAAATTGACCCGTGCATAAGCCAATCCCGATGCAAAGACTGCCGCATCCAGATTATTGGATGATGCGACACTATCCGACCACGCCACATCAAAACCGATCTTGCCACCGCGGCTGCGCAATCCGATGGCCGCACCGGTCAGATTTCCGCCATTGATGCCAAAGTCCTCTTCTTCGAACACATGAGCAAAATCGATGGCTGCATAGGCTTCCAATGTTCCAAACACCTTTGTAAATGGTTCGTTTTTTGATTGCGTCAACTGGAGGGCACATTCATTGCGCGTCATCACACCACGATTGCCGAACACAACAGATTCGCGCAATCCCCGAACCGTTGAATACCCGCCATAAGCAATCTGCTCCGAGCCAAACAAAAGGTCTGGCGTGTATTGCCCGCTTACCTGACCATTATAGGTCGCAGTTAGGCCACCTAGTTTGAAGAGCTTGAAATAACCGATGGAACCATTCACACTTCTAAACTGCCCCTTCGGCGAACCGGCAGGGGCCGTATCATCATCAAAAGCACCCTAGATATCCAAACCCTGATGGTAGCTTGTTGACGCAACCCACTGACCGCCAAAAAACTGTCTGGAGTGAACTAGCTCCAATGAACTTATCGTAAGATCACGGCTGGATACATCTATTCGGTTGCCCAAAATAAAATTCTCGGTCTGTTTCCATTTGAGTTTGCCAGATAGTGAGGTGATTGAGATCTGATCGCGATGAACAACCCTCGAGACACTCGCGCTCACAGATCGCGAAAGACCCGAGGTATCAATATCTGAAACTGCTCCGACAATTTGCGAATTGTATTCACTCCATAAACCATCCACCGCAAATGTCCAATAACCGTAAGGAACAGAAAAACCACCTGTATAGGTGTCACTGCTTGGAACATCGTCAAAATATAGAGGATGGCGGTCCATCGACCGCTGGTAGCTGAAATTCCATTGCTCATTCAGACGCAAAACATCTTCAAACCCCCAATCGACCCTCGACTGGTATTTGCCGGTTGATGAGGCACCCAAATTGTCAAAGCCCACGGTTCCATACCAGTTTTTAGACTTGTTTCGTCGAACCTGCAAAACCGATGAGCCCGGTTTTTGACCCCCCTCCAGTTCAACTGTTGCATGGTTTGACCGCAGCCGGTTAAGCTGCTCAAGCCCCTGCTCAATGTCACGCAAATTGACCGGCTTGCCCACCATTGCGGGAAATGCGGTATCGATCCGGCTTCTGTTTGTATCAGGCTCACCGTCCATTACAATAGATTCCAGCTTACCTTCGACGACAACGATCTCAAGCAAACCATCTGCCAAATCCTGCTCCGGCAACAATGCACGCGAAGTGATGTAACCTTTCTCCACATACAAAAATGTCAACTGCTTGAGAATATTGTTGAGATCGGAAAGCCCCAGACAGTGTCCCTCGAACTCGGAAACGACCCCGTTGACTGCGCGAGCTTGCAACAATGTAACGCCGGTTAGCGAAACCGTGTTGACCTCAATACAAGCCTCATCCGGTGCAGCAACCTCCCTTCGTGGAGGAGCAACATTTGCACCACCGGGTGGCCGGTTATCGAGCCTACTTCGCTCCAGTTGGCGCTGACGTTCATCGGCCGCCCGGTCGCGCTCGATCTGTTCAGCCTGTCTTGCGGCATCATCGGTAACACTTTGCGCTTGAGCCATATCTTGCAGGCCCAACAAAAACAGATTGGCAGTCAAAACAACCGGCAACACCGATTTGCAAAAAACCCGACCCAGCATGATGGCAATCACTCGGATACATCCGCTTGCTGGGTATTTTACTCTTCAGGCAGATCACCGGAAGCAAGCGCGTTGAACGCTTTGGTAAAGCCCTTCAAAGAAAATTCTACCCTGATGACCTTGCCGTTCAACAGTCGGAACAACCCCGCACCGTTGTGTGCGCGCTTCAGATTTGTCAACAGAGAGTGGTCAGCAGGAATAACGACCTGACAGCCTTGTGTACTACAATGCCTGAATCTCGTCAGAAAAGGCTTTTTCTTTCCCACGATCAAACCGAAATCCGACGGCAAATGAATATCCAAACCAAGAGGCATCCATACCACCAGCGCCCATTTTACTTTTCCAACCTCGTCATCGGCGCGTATCAACGCCACATTGAACAGCTCAATATGTGCCCCGTTCTGCTGTGCTCGCACCGACTGAGCAATCTCGCATTCGGGTTGCTGTACCTCTGCTGCCTGCTTGCTCGGCACAAGACACTGGTAGGTCCAATCACTATATTGACGGATTTGTATTTTCAAATCTTGGCGGTCGCTTGAAGTGTCAGAAGCGCTTACCTGCGCATGAACCGGGTACGCCAAGTACAAGAAAATCAGGGGATACAGTGTAAATTTGGCGAGTTTGCAAATCTCGATAGAGCAGTATTTTTGTTGTTTCATTTTCCAATATTCACACTATGATTTATTTACAGGGTGCGATCTCAATATGATGTATATAAGCAGCTCAATCGAATCCATATCGATCGAGCTTACGCCAACATTGATCCCAACGCGCATCCGTGTGGGTCAACCCACGCAACGAGAGAACGGCTTGAACTCCAGCCTCCTTCCAGCGCATGCCTCAATTGCATAGGCGCTGCTTAACCAATGTTTTACAAACGGTTTCACTAACACCCCAAACATCCACCCACTGTCGATCAATTCCAGACCTCGAATAAGACCCATTAAATAAGGCCCATTGCCTCTCGCTCTATCAGCTATTGCAACACAGGTTGCCTTGGGATATCGGTCCTTGACCTTCGATAGCTCTTGATCAAATCGACCATAACACTTTTTCTTGCCATATTCGGGTGTAGCCCCCATTTGAATGGTATGCAGTCTTTGCCCTTCGCGATCATAAAGACTTATAGTACCCACCATGGACTCGCGCCAACCGCCTTCAGTTAACAGCATACAGCTTCCATCTATTCCAACACTCACGCTCTTAAGAGCACCGCTAAAAATAGTCATTTTTTCGTGAGTGCAAGGAAGCACCGCGCACACAACCGCAGTGTATAGGTCATCACTGCTGCCCCACAAAATAGTTAAACACAGCGTATAAACTATTGATTTACATAAAAAATTGACTATGGCATTGTGTTTGAAACATGAAAACAGTTTTTCCAAAAATTTCAAAGAGTTAGTATGCTCTATGGGACAGCAGTGATAGGTCATACCTGAGGATTGGAGCACGGCGCTGACGCCGCAATCGCGGAAACAGTGCATTTTTAGAGGGGCCCACTAGAGGGCGCAGCCCTTGGCCCAGAAAAACACCCACCTCGGTCAATCCAGTATTGTTGGACAATTCTAGACGCGATATGCGTCCGGCACGGCGTGCTAGGTGCAGCAGCAAACACCGGTTCAAGCGCCTGGTTTTATCCGAGGAACGCTTCGCCTCTAAGGTCGTTATGATTTGGGCCGCCACTGCCTCACCCGATCCAGTTCAAATGATCACAGTTCAAGCCGAGCATCAAATCTTGCCGCCGGTAAGGAAAAAGTTTAGAACTATTGGCCACGGCATCAACCGAGCGCAGGGCGCGGCCGTAGACCCCATGACTGTAAGAGAACATCCGAGGAGTGAAGAGCTATGTTGAGAAGAACCCTTGTGGGTCTTGCCACGGCGGCCAGCGTTTGCCTATTGGCCGCGGGTCTTGCCCAGGCGGCGGACTACCCAGCCAAGCCGGTCGCTTTGATCGCACCTTATGGCCCAGGCGGCGCCTCCGATCTGGCCGCCCGTACCCTGGCCTCCAGCGTGCCCGCCTACCTCGGCAACGCCATGATCGTCACCAACCGTACCGGCGCCGCCGGTGTCACCGGCTCCACCTTCGTCGCCAAATCCAAGCCCAATGGTTACACCCTCTTGCTGGCGCGGGTGGGATCGCAGGTGGGCGTTCCCGCCATCAACACCAAGATCCCCTACCGGTGGAACGACTTCACTTTCCTCGGCTTGCTCGAGTTAAATCCGTTCGTGTTGGTGGTCAATCCGGATGGACCTTACACAACTTTTGCCGATCTCGAAAACGCGGTCAAAGCCGGCCACAAAATAAGCTACTCCTCCGCCGGCGTGGGCACCCTCTTGCATATCGCCGTGGCGGTCTTCGCTGATGCCTTGGGCGCGGACTTCAAGAGGCTCAAGCACATCCCCTACAAAGGTGGCGGCAAGGCGGCGGCGGCGGTGATAGGCGGCCATACCGATATGAGCTTCCAGAATCTGTCCGCTGTCATCGGCGCCATCAACTCGGGTCAGTTGCGGGCATTGGCGGTGACCACCAAGGAGCGTTTCAAAGCCATCAAGGACGTGCCCACGGTGGGTGAATTGGGTCATCCCAAGCTGGAAGCCATCGTCGGTTGGAGCGGACTCTACGGCCCCAAGGGATTGCCGCAAAGCGTCATCGACAAGTGGGTTGATGTGCTACAGAGCGTCAAGAAAGACAAATCATGGAACCGGCTCACTATCAAATTGGGCTCCATCCCGGCCATCAGTTCGCCAACGGCAATGGAGTCTTTCGCCGAGGCGCAGTTCAATACCTTCCGCGACATCACTAGCCGTCTGGGTATGACGATTAAATAACCGGGCACAGAGATTATTGTGGTAACGCACAGGCGCGGAGGCCTGCGCCTGTGCGGTTTAGCGCACCTTAATATCAACGCTTGATATTACCGCGGCGAATGAGACCGGACGTGGCACGGCAACCGAATATATTGATGATCATGGCCGATCAGATGGCGCCGCAGGTGCTGCCCGCCTACGGCCATGCGCTGGTCAAGACCCCACACATAGACGCTCTGGCCGAGCGCGGCGTGGTGTTCGAGAACGCTTATTGCAACTTTCCGCTGTGCGTGCCCTCACGCGCGTCGATGTTGACGGGGCGCTACGCCAACAGCATCGCCGTGTGGGACAACGCGGCGGAAATGACGGCCTCCACGCCAACCCTGGCGCACTATCTGCGCGGCGCCGGCTACTCCGCGACTTTATGCGGCAAGATGCATTTCATAGGCCCCGATCAGCTACACGGTTTCGGTGAACGCTTGACCACGGATATCTATCCCTCGAATTTTGCCTGGACACCGGATTGGACCGAGGGCGATAGGCCTACCGGCATCAGCATGCGGGCCGTGATCGAAGCGGGGCGCTGCGTGCGCAGCCTACAGATCGACTACGACGATGAAGTGGAATACCACGGCGGGCAAAAACTCTACGACTTAGCCCGGTTCGCCGGCGATCAGCCGTGGTTTTTATTGGTGTCTTTTACCCACCCGCACTCGCCTTTTATCACTACCGATCGGTATTGGGATCTGTACCGACATGAAGATATAGAGAGGCCGGCGGTGGCACCCATCGCCTTGGAGCATTTGGATCCCTTCAGTCGCTGGCTCTACTTCGCCCACGCTCAGGACCGGCATACCGTCACGGAAGAGCACGTACGCAATGCCCGGCACGCCTACTACGGCATGGTCAGCTATATTGATGACAAGGTCGGCCATCTGCTGTCGGTGTTGGAGGCTACCGGACTCGCCGATTCCACCGCCGTCGTATTCACCGCTGATCATGGCGAGATGCTGGGCGAACGGGGCATGTGGTACAAGCAGACCTTCTTCGAGTGGTCCGCCAGGGTGCCCTTCATCATCAGCGGTCCCGGCATCGCGGCGGGCCGGCGGGAAGCGGCGCCGGTGTCACTGGTGGACCTCCTGCCAACTTTGCACGACCTAGCGACAGATGCTGCGCCGTTGCCGGAGGTGGCGCCGTTGGACGGTCATTCGCTGGCGCCGCTGTTAGGGACCGCCGCAGTTAAGCACCGATGGGAACACCCGGTTATCTCGGAATACACCGGAGAAGGCACCTGCTCGCCGTGCCGCATGATTCGCCGCGGGGCGCTCAAATGTATTTATACCCATGGGCACCCACTGCAGCTGTTCGACTTAGCCAACGATCCGTTGGAACTCGACGATAAGGCCAACGCTCCGGCTTATGCCGGGCGCCGGGACACGCTGGCGGCGCAGTTGTTGGATGGCTGGGATGCGCAGGACGTGGAGGCACGGGCTAGAGCCAATCAGGCGCAGCGGCATTTTATCCAAAAGGTCACGGGCGGCGCCCCCACCTGGGCATTCGAGGCCCGCCCCGGCGACACGGAGCGCTATGTGCGCAACGCCAGTGCTGTGGCTACCAAGGGCAAAGCGCGGCTGCCTTATGTGCCACCTACCCCCTTCGAGTATTAACCCAGTCGAGCACTAACCCACTGCTGGAATTAACCCAGTGCCGGAATTAACTCCGGCGCTCTTTTGCCAGCCGGCCAATGCCGGAGTTAATGGTGGGCACCTGCTAAAAATAGTCATTGTTTCGTGAGTGCAAGGAAGCACCGCGCGCGCAACCGCAGTGTATAGGTGATACCTGAGGATTGGAGCACGGCGCCGACGCCGCAATCGCGGAAAAAGTGCATTTTTAGCAGGTGCCCTGGTCTTATTCCAGCGGCAACCCTGGATGTTGACTCCTCGCATCGGCGATATCGAAGAACTGGCTCGCTAGGGCTGGCATGGCCACTTCGCCGATGAGTTCAGGCGTCCAGCCACCATGGTGATGCACCATACGCGCCGGCTTCGGCAACCCGTAGAGGGTTAACTCGGATGCGCGCTGATGGAATACCTGCCCGTTCGGGCTACAGCCCTCGGAACCCAGATACACACACAAGGGGGCGATGGCATCGGCTTTTGACCGGCGCAGGCGCTCCTCGCGCGCGGCCGCCATCGCCGGATCCTTAGGCGTAGGCACCGATCGGGTCATGCGTGTATCGGCGGACGGCGCGATCACATTGGCCTTAATGCCTTTGCCGGCGTTTTCCATAGCGACTATACGCGCCAGCGCAACGATTCCCATCTTTGCGGCGCCGTAGTTCGATTGACCGATGTTGCCCAACAGACCGGAGGTGGAAGACACCATGATGATGCGGCCATATTCCTGCTCGCGGAACAAATTGATGGCGGCGCGGCAGACGTTGAAGTGGCCCGTTAAGTGGACGTCGATCACCGCCTGCCAGTCGTCAGGCGACATCTTGTGGAACATGCGATCGCGCAAAATCCCGGCGGGATTGAACACGATGTGGCAACCACCGAATGCGTCCCGCGCTTGCTGTACCATACCCAGACAGTCTTCGAAGCTCGCCACCGAGCCGAAGTTGGCCACCGCTTTACCCCCCGCCGCTTTGATCTCACCGGCAATGGCCTGTGCCGGGGTTTGATCGCCGCCTTCACCACCGCCACCAACGCCCGGATCATTGACCACCACGCTGGCGCCGTTGGCGGCCATCAGCTTTGCCACTTCCGCCCCCACACCGCGGCCGGAGCCGGTACAAATGGCCACGCGGCCATCCAACATTCCCATCGTTCGCTTCCTCATCTGATCGCAACAGCCGGTGACACTAGCATCGGCGCGAACGTTCACTCAAACCGTGCGGTAAGCCGATCGTATATAGGAGACAAGCGTTGCGGCGCTGCCGGGCCGGATGGTGGTTCAATCAGCTAAGATCGCCGCTTTGAAGTAGAGGGCACCTCTAACAAATGCACTTTTTCCGCGATTGCGGCGTCAGCTCCGTGCTCGAATCCTCAGGTATCACCTATACACTGCGGTTGCGCGCGCGGTGCTTCCTTGCACTCACGAAACAATGACTATTGAAAAATGACTATTGTTAGAGGCGCCCTAGAGCCTGCGAGACAAATCAATGACGCTCACCACTGCCAACGAACTCAGCGAATCCTTTCAGTGGCCGGCGCAAGGTGTTGCCCGGGTACCATACCGGTTGTTTTCCGATCCTGAAATCTACGCGCTCGAACAGGCGCGCATTTTCAAAGGCCCGGTCTGGCATTTCCTCTGTCTCGAGATAGACATACCCGATGCGGGTGACTACAAGACCGGCACCGTTGGCGACACACCGGTGGTGGTGACCCGGGATAAGGACGGCGCTATCCATGCCATGGTCAACCGCTGCGCGCACAAGGGTGCCTTGGTCTGCCTCAAAGAGCGCGGTCATGCCAATACCCTGTCATGCATCTACCACGCCTGGACTTATGATCTGAAAGGACAATTGAAAGGCGTGGCATTCCGCAACGGGCTGAAGGGCAGAGGCGGCATGCCCGATGATTTCGATCCGGCTGAGCACCGCCTGCAACCGCTGCGGGTCGCGCGCCTGTTCGGACTGGTCTTCGGCACGTTTTCCGAGGCGACGCCGCCCATTGAAAGTTGGCTCGGGCAGACCATGACCGCTTTCATGCAACGCAACTTTGATCGGCCCTTAAAGTTATTGGGCGTGCACAGTCAACTTATCCATAACAACTGGAAATTATACGCGGAGAATATACGCGATTCTTATCACGCCACTTTGCTGCATACTTTCTACACCGCGTTCAAAGTCAACCGCCTGGATATGGATGGCGGCATTATCCTGGCCGACGGCACACCGTGGCATCACTACAGCTACGCCAAACGGGCCACCTTCGATGAAGCCGGCGAATACACCGCCGCGCACGTTCATTCCGCTCAATACGGCTCCCGATTGGCCGCCCCGCAACTGTTGGCGGCGTGGGATGAGTTCGATGATGGGATTACCCACAGTATTCAGGCGGTGTTTCCCACGTTGGCGTTTCATTTCACCTTGAACTCCTTAGCGGTACGCTATTTCGCGCCCCGTGGCCTGAACGCAACGGAACTCTACTGGATGTATCTAGGGTATGAGGGCGATACCCCGGAGCAAACCCGTATGCGGGTGATGCAAGGTAATCTGACCGGTGCCGCCGGCTTGGTATCACTCGAAGATGGTTGCATCAACGAATTCGTGCAACGGGGCACCAGTGGTAGCGCGCAGCACTGTGCATTCATGGAAATGGGTGGCCGCGGCGTCGCTTCTAGCGAAGCGTCGCGGGCAACGGAGGTTGCCATACGCGGTTTCTGGACCGGCTACCGCGAGATCATGGGCTTTGAATAAACCGACATCACCGACCTACACGGCCCTCATGGATGTCGCATTGCGCCTTAGACTGGAGGACTTTTTTATCGATTACGCGCACGCCGTGGATGATGGTCATGTCGCCAAATGGCCGTCATTTTTTACCCGTGAAGGCCGCTACCAGATCACCAGCCGCGAAAATCACCAAGCCGGTTGGCCCATCGGCATCATGTTGTGCGAAGGGCGCGCCATGATGGAAGACCGCATGCTGGCTTTGGCGACGGCCAACATCTTCGAGCCGCACACTTATTGCCACCAATTGAGCCGGGCGCGGTATTGGCGGCGCGGCGATGGCATGATCGAAGCACGCAGCAATTTCAGCGTGATCCGTACTATGCAAGATGGGCGTATGGAGGTATTCGCCGCTGGCAAGTATCTCGACGAGATAGTTGTCGATGAGGGGGGCGGTGCGAACGATGGACCGAAGTTTTTAAGCCGCACCGTGGTGCTCGATTCGAAGCGGGTGGATATTTTGCTCGTCTATCCGCTTTGAAATACCGGTGGAGTCATTCGATACCTGCACGCGCCAACAAGCCCGCATCATCAATACTTACCTCTCCCACCAGTTCATCTGCCGCCGCCGTACACAAATAGGCAATAACCTTGGCCGGTACCTCCGGCTGGCGGTGCTGGCCGGGGGTGAGCTTGGAAATCGGGTTGACCCCGGAGGCACGAATCACCCCCTGCATTGCGGTATCGACGGTACCTGGCCGAAAATTGAACACACGAATGCCATCGGCGCCATGTTCTAGTGCCAAGGACATGCCCAGCATACGCAGGGCGGCTTTGGACACGCAGTACGCGGTCCAGCCTTCCAAGGGCCGCTGGGCCGCGCCGGATGAGACGTTGATCACGGTGCCACCGCCTCGCTTTTTCATCTGTGGCAACAGCGCCTGCATCAGGTTCAGCGGGCCGGTGACGTTAATGCTGAATGTGCGCTCGAACTGCGCCGGCGCCACGCTGGCAAGTGCTGCGATAGGTTCCACTACACCCGCGTTGTTGATCAGTATGTCCACAGGTCCAAGCCGTGCCTCGACCGCATTGACTGCGGCATCGACCGAGGCGCGATCGGCCACATCACAGCGTACCGCCAGCGCCCGTCCACCGTTTCCTGCAATAACCGCCGCGGCCCGCTCGCAGGCCGCCCGATCGCGCGCGGCAAGCACCACCGCGGCGCCCCGCTTCGCCAGCACCGCCGCACAAGCCCGGCCGATACCGCGGCTGGCGCCGGTGATGAATGCCACTTTGCCTGCGATCGATGAGGTCGATGGTTCGTTCATATGTGGTTTAACCTTGTTGAGTTGGCCCGCTTGAGCTTTCTGCTTGCCAGCTTTCTGCTCGCCTTGGATATTGCCGATGACTGACATAGACCCGATTACCGCCTCCGTCGTCCGCCACCGTTTGGTGGGCACCGTGGAGGAGATGGGTGAAGCGATGCTGCGCACCTCATTTTCGCAGATCTTGAATTCATCGCGGGATTTCTCAACCGCCATCTGCGATGCCGAGGGGCGCCTCGTTGCCCAGGCCGAGCATATCCCGGTGCATGTGGGCGCCTTGCCCACGGGCGTTGTGGCGGTGATGGAGACCTTCGGCGGCGATGTGCATCCAGGCGATGTATTCCTGCTGAATGATCCCTATCACGGCGGCAGCCATCTACCCGACCTAACCGCTTTCGTGCCGGTATTCGTGGACGGCGAACTGGCTTTTTGGACCATCAACCGGGCGCACCATTCGGACATAGGCGGCGCCACCCACGGCGCCTACAACGCGGCGGCCGAGGAGATTTGGCACGAAGGGCTGCGGGTACCGCCGCTGCGTCTTTACGATCGGGGCGAGGTACGGCAGGACCTACTGCATATGTTGGCGGTGAATGTGCGCCACCCGCGGGATTTCAAAGGCGATCTGTACGCTCAGATCGGCTCCGTTCACCTGGGTGAGCGGCGGCTGACAGCGCTGGTGGAGGAATTCGGCGCGGGCACTGTTCATGCCGCCGTCGAGCACATCCTGGATGCGGCGGAGCGCGAGGCACGCGACATTATCCGCGGCTGGAAAGACGGCGTTTACCGTGGGCAAGCGGTGTTGGATGATGACGGCAGAGGCCATGACGACATCACCATCCGCGCCACCGTTACCGTCAAGGGCGCGCAGTTGCGCGTCGATCTGTCCGAGTCCGATAAGCAGGTGCAGAGTTTTCTCAACTCCTCCTACGCCAATATGCGCTCCGCCGTGGCCATGGCTTTGGCTTTCTTGTTCGACCCGCATACACCGAAGAACGATGGCGCGCTGAGGCCACTCGAGATCATCGCTAAGGAGGGCACCATCGTCTGGGCTAAAGCAGGCGCCCCGGTCGCCCTATCCACCTCCCACTGTGCCCAGGAAATCATCGAAGCCGTGGTGGACGCGCTGAGCGCGGCCTGCCCTGAGCGCACCATGGCGGGCTGGGGCCGGCGGTTGCGCATCGCCATCAAGGGCGATGATCCGCGCAGCGCTCAGCCATTCATCTGGCATCTGTTTCACGCCCGGCCGGGTGCCGGCGCCTGCTGCGGCGGCGATGGCTGGCATGGCAGCGGAGAGTGGCATTGCGCCGGCGGACTGAAGTTCGGCTCGGTCGAAGTGGCGGAAGTGCGTTTTCCTCTATTGTTCAAGCGGCACGAATATCTGACCGATTCCGGGGGCCGTGGCGAATACATGGGGGGCGCCGGATGCAGCCTCGAATTAGCTCTAGAAACAGACACCGCCTGTGTCGCCAACACGGCGGGCGACGGTCTGCGCCATGGCGCCCGTGGCCTGATGGGTGGCGAGGACGGCAGGCCTCACCGCTATGTGCTGCACCGTCCCGGTGAGGAACCGCTGCCACTTGCCAGCAAACAAGAAGGCGTGCACGTACCGGCCCGCTTTACCTTTGAAGTGCACTCCGGTGGCGGCGGCGGCTGGGGCGAGCCGGCAAAACGCCGCCAGGCGGCTATCGACGATGACGTGCGCAATGGCTTTGTCACTGCACGCGCGGCCCGGAAAATGCGCTCATGATGCGCTTGGCCATAGACGTTGGCGGCACTTTTACCGATGTGGTAGCCGTCGATGAGGCCGGCACGGTGACGTTCGTCAAGGTGCCGAGCACGCCCCACGACCAGTCCCTAGGCGTGATGGACGGTATTGCACTAGTGGCCGGCCGGCTGAGTGTGCCGGTCGCAACGCTACTGTCGCGTACCGAACGCATCGTGCACGGCATGACCGTGGCCACCAATGCCCTCATCGAGCGCAAAGGCGCACGGGTCGGCTTGCTGACCACCGCCGGCCACCGGGATATTCTGGAGATGCGCGAAGGGCTCAAGCCCGAGCGCTACAATCTGCGCTTGCCGCGCGCCGCGCCGCTGGTGCCGCGGCATCTGCGCCTGGGTGTGCGCGAGCGGCTACGGGCTGACGGTCGAGTAGAAATACCACTGGACGAAGCATCACTGGCCGCGGCCATCGGCGAACTCGAACGCGCCGGTGTGCAAGCCGTAGCGGTCGGCTATCTGCACGCTTACCGGGACGATAGACACGAGCGGGCCACCCGCGCCCGGTTGGCCGAAGCCATGCCGCAGGCATACGTCTCGCTGTCCAGCGAAGTATTGCCTCAGATCAAAGAATATCAACGCTTATCCACCACGGTGGTGAATGCTTATGTAGGACCGGCCATACGCTACTATTTGCGCGGACTCGAAAGCCGCCTGGCCGCCGCCGGCTACTCCGGCGCCCTGCTCATCATGCTGTCCCACGGCGGCGTTGGCCCAGTGGATGAAGCCATCCGGGTAGCCGCGGCCACGGTACTTTCAGGACCCGCCGGGGGATTGGCCGGCGCCCGCCATGTAGGCGCCGCTCTGCTGGAAGCACCCGATCTCATCGGCTTGGACATGGGCGGCACTTCCACCGATATCTCGCTGGTCGTCGGCGGCCAGGCGCAGTTCTCCCCGGAGCGGATCATCGCTCATCAGAGCATTGCTCTGCCGAGTCTGGACATCATCACTCTGGGCGCTGGCGGCGGCTCCATCGGTCACACCAAAGGCGGCCTGCTTCAGGTAGGGCCCGCCAGCGCCGGCGCGCAACCGGGTCCGGCCTGCTACGGGCTGGGCGCAGAGCACGCCACCGTCACCGATGCGAGCGTGGTACTCGGGTATCTGGATCCGGACCGCTTCCTCGGCGGGACGGCGCGCTTGGATGCGGCAGCCGCAGAAAGAGCTTTGCGGGCGCTAGGTGCGGAACTCGGCTTGGACGCCGTACGTACGGCAGAAGGTATGCACCGGGTCGTCAATGCCCATATGGCTGAGGGGATCCGCTTGGCCACGGTGCGGCGCGGCATCGATCCCAGACGCTTCGGGCTGGTGGGTTTTGGCGGCGCCGCCGGTCTGCATGCCACCGATCTGGCCCGCGCGCTACGAATACGCCGGGTCATCATCCCCCGCTACGCTTCCGTGCTCTGCGCCTGGGGTATGCACGCAACGGAGCTGCGTTTCGCAACGAGCCGCTCCCATGTGGGCGCAACCGGCCGGTTGGAGCCGGCGCTGCTCCGGCAAACCTACGCACAATTGGAAGCGCGCGGCACGGCACGGATGCGAGCTTGGTTCGATGGTTCCATCGAATGCCGCCGCTCGGCCGATATGCGCTACGGGGAGCAGATCCATGAGATCGACGTCAGCCTTGACGGCATCGACTTGGACGATACGGAGCACTCGAAAAGCGCACTCAAGGCGGCATTCGAGGCCCGCCATCGCGCCCTCTATACCTACGCTCTGGACGATCAGGACCCTATTTTGATCAACGCCCGTGTCACCATAGCCGGCTTACTTGCTCCACTGCCAGCCGAACAGCTAGCCGCTACCATGGACCCTGCTACACCAAGCGGTACGCGCTCCATCTATCTAGGTAGCTGGTTGGAGGCCGATGTGTATGCTTTCGACAGCATGGCGCCGGGCCAGAACATCACTGGACCTGCGATCATCGAGTCGGATACCACCACCGTGCTCCTGCGCCGTAGCGACCGGGCGTCGCTCACCGTGCAAGGTTGCTTGGATATAGCGGTCGTTTAACGAGGATAGGGCCGGCGAGCGGCATCACACTAGCTGTGATAAACCAGATCAGGTAGCCAAGTGGCCAGGGCCGGCCAAAACACCAACAACACGATCATCGCCAGCATAGCCACCACGAACGGCATGGCACCGATGGCCACATCGGCGAATTTGCCGCCACGCGCCCGAATACCTTGCACCACGTAGAGGTTCACGCCGATGGGCGGTGTAATGAGTGCCGCTTCCATCAGCAACGTGATAAGAATGCCGAACCACACACCGGTAAACATGGGCTCGCCCAGGTTCATCACGATCGGAAACACCACGGGTACCGTGGTCAACATCATGGATAGGGTTTCCATGAACATACCTAGCAGCAGGTAGAACACGATCAACAAGAAGATCGTCTGCAACGCAGTGAGCCCCAACTCGGCGATGAAATTCAGCATCGCCTGAGTGATGCCCATGAACCCCAACACGAAGTTCAGGAAAATAGCCGCGAATACGATCAGCATGATCATGGCGGTGGTACGCATGGTGCCTTCGAAAGCTTCACGCAACATCGACAGGCTCAGCGTCTTGAACGAAGCGGCAATGAGCATGGCCATACATACGCCGATGGACGCCGCTTCCGTGGGGGTAGCGATGCCGGCATAGATCGAACCCACTACCGCCGTGAAGAGCACTATGGGTGGCAGCAGATGCGGCAGCGATCGAATGCGCTCGCCCCAGGTGGTGGCCACCGGCGTGCCGCCCCATTTCGGGCGCAGCAAACAGCCGAGCACGATGGTGGCCATAAACAATAGCGACAAGATCAAACCCGGAATAATGCCGGCCAGATAGAGTTCGGGCACCGAGGTATCGGTCAACAGACCGTACAGGATCAAGTTGATCGACGGCGGCACCAGGATGCCTAGCGTGCCGCCGGCAGCCAGCGAACCTAAAAACAAACTCTCGTTGTAATCACGCGCTTCGATCTCGGGATAAGCGACGGTGCCCACGGTCGCTGCGGTGGCTACACTAGAGCCGGAACTGGCGGCAAATATGGTGCACGAACCGATATTGGCGTGCATCAGACCGCCCGGCAACCAGGACAACCATTGAATAACGGCGGCGTACATGCGCTGCGCAATACCGGCGCGCAGCATGATTTCACCCAGCAAAATGAACATGGGAACAGCCACGAGGATAAATTCCTTGCTCTTCTCCCAGATGATCTCGGCCATGCCGCGGGTGAGGGTGCCGCCCATGGCTATCTCATCGAGCGCAAAGCTCAAAATACCGAGCACGGCGGCCACCGGCACCGCCGCCAGGACCAGGATCAACAACCCGAGCAGGATCCAGTTGACCATGGCCTAGCGCTCCCTAGCGGTGTCCGATTGATTGACACCAGGGCCCAAGACCACATCCACACCCTGGGTTTGTTCTTCGATGGTGTCGATAATCGATGGTACGCCGGCGATTTTATTCAGCAGATCCCAATTACGCCGGGCCAAGGCTACTAGCGAATACAGCGTTACAAAAACCAGTGTGACCAAGAAAAGCGCGAGGCCAGCGAACCAAAACGCCTGCGGGATCCACTGCGGTGTGGCGAGCGTGGTAATCGCAACAGACCCTTTGGTCCATGATTGTTCGAATACAAACCAGGCGTGATAAGTCATTACCCCCATGTAGTAGAGCAGCAGGCTGAGGCCGGTAATATCCAAGATACCGGTAAGTGGCCGTGGCAAGGTGTTGTAGAGCACGTCGATACGCACATTGGACCGGTGCAATAAACAGTAGGAATAAGCCCAGGTCGTACTGGCGGCAAAAACGTAGCCGGAAATCTCATCGGAACCGCTCATGGTGACATTGAACAGCTTGCGGCTAAGCACGTCCAAAGTAACCATTACCGCCGACAACAGCAGCGCCGAACCGCCTATCCATACGGCATATTTGGAGATCTGCTCGAGACGCCGGTGAAGCGTTGCAAACATGCTTGTCTCCCTGCCAAACGTTAGAGGTGCCCGTTAGAGAAAAAAGCCGACTTTCTGTCCTACTTTTTCCCATTCACCCAATCCGAATGGGCCGCAATGCACAATAAACCCGAACGCAAAACGGCGCTGCCTCAGGATGAGGCAGCGCCGTTGTAGCGATGGAAGAGTGCGGCCCGCTTCAGAGCGACGCTTCGACACCGGCGATCCGGCCGATGCGCTCATTCCACTCATCGACGCATCGTTGCGTACCGCAGCGCTTGGCCCAACGCTTGAGAACGAAGTTCTCGACCACGTTCTTCAACAGCTCGTTATCAGCACCGCTAGGCTCGACCGCAACCATGCCGCCCGGAGCGCCGAGGTCGCAAGGACCGGAGGCATTGCAGTCCAGGCCACGTTGGTTATTCTCGGTGGTAGCCACCCACATGTCCTCTTCCAGCTTGGGCAACTCGGTCTCGAACAGTGCCTTGGTCGCATCATCGAGGTTGTTCCACACCTTCATGTTCATGGCCAGGAAAGACGAGGCATAACCGAGGCGTACCCGGATATTGTGGGTTACGACCTGATACCACTTGGCGTTGTATGCAGGCAACACACCGGTGATACCACAGTCGGCCACGCCTTTTTGCAGGGCCGGCACCACCTCGGCGAAAGCGATGGTCACCGCGCTGCCGCCGATGCCTTCGATAAAATCGCCCAGGGTCGTGCTGTAGGTACGGATCTTCTTGCCCGACAGTGCTTTCAAGCTGACATCATCGGTCGTGTTATCGCCCAGATTGCAGAACAACTGTTGGCTAGGCCAAGCGTAGATCATCAGCAATTTGGCAGCGTATTTATCGGCGAATTCACGGGCCAAGATGTCGCGGTACGCTTCGTTGGCAGCGCGGTAATCCTTCATGTTCTGGATAACACCTGCCAGATCGGCCCCCTCGATGGCCGGGCTATCTTGCGCAACGTAGGCGGTTACGCCATGGACCGCATCGAATACGCCCAGCTTCAACAGGCGCATGATTTCGAATCCGGACAGGCCCAGCTCGGTTTGCGATTTCGCGTTCGCGGTCAATTTACCGCCGGACAGTTGCGGCAAGCGCTCTTTCCAAAACGGCCCCTCCCGCTCTTTCCAGTGGTCCAGGAAACTCCAGGTCCCCACCACCTTGAATTCACGCGCTTGCATCTGCGCCGACACAGCGCTCGTCATCGCCCCCAGGGGCACGGCGACCGCCAGCGCACCCACCGCGAATTGGCTCATAATTCCTCTCATGGCTACCTCCAGATTTAGGGCACCTGCTAACAATAGTCATTTTTTCGTGAGTGCAAGGAAGCACCGCGCGCGCAACCGCAGTGTATAGGTCATACCTGAGGATTCGAGCACGGCGCTGACGCCGCAATCGCGGAAAAAGTGCATTTTTAGCAGGTGCCCTTTTGCTTGATTCAGGGCTATCGCCCCAGTCTAGGTTAGTTATCCTTATCGGCTCGAATCATCGCCACCGCAGTATTATTTCTGCCATGATGATTCGATCAAGTATAGGCCGTTATCCACTTGAACACTCATCAACCCTGCTCAACGCGTGGCGCCATACATGACCCAGTGTAGGCGGTTTAACCGGCCGCGCCGCGAGGCTGAGGATGTGCTAATGGTGATGATGTGCCAGAAGTAATTATATGCCTGGGGTAATTATATGCCTGGGGTAATTGTGTGCTTGGGATGACTATGTGCTAGGGGTGAGAAGGTGATAGCGGTGATGACGTGCTAAGGGGAGGAGAATCGGAACTGGGTAGCCTAGGCACCCTGCGGGCGCTGCTCAGTTATCTCTGGCCGCGGCAATTCGAGATACGCTTGCGGGTGGTGCTGGCTCTCACCTGCTTGGTGGCCGCGAAGGGCGCCTTGGTCTATGTACCTTGGTTTTATAAAGAGGCAGTCGATGCACTCAGCGCCCAAACGCACGCTCTCATCGCCTTACCGGTGGCGCTCATCATCGGTTACGGCATCGCCCGGGTCGCCTCCCTCTTGTTCGGCGAGCTGCGCGATGCCATCTTCGCCAAGGTAGGGCAACGGGCCATCCGCGTAGTGGCCCTGCAAGTATTCAATCACCTGCATGCACTGTCGCTGCGCTTTCACTTAGACAGACAGACGGGCGGCCTGTCACGGGCCATCGAGCGTGGCACCCGGGCCATCGATACTCTATTGCGCTTCAGCCTCTTCAATATCATCCCGACGCTCATCGAAATCGCTCTAGTAGCGGTCATTTTGTGGCTGGCCTTGGATGCCTCGGTGGCGTTGGTCACCCTGGTAACCGTGGTGCTGTATATCTGGTACACGATGGCTGTCACCGAGTGGCGCCTCAAATTCCGCCGCCAGATGAACGACGCCGACAGCCGCGCCAATACCAAAGCTATAGACAGTTTGCTGAACTTCGAGACCGTCAAATACTTCGGCAACGAGGCCCACGAAGCGAGGCGTTACGACGAGGCATTGCGGCATTATGAACAGGCTTCCATTCGTTCCCAGACCTCGCTGGCGACCCTCAATATAGGACAGGCGGCGATCATCTCCGCGGGTCTGACGGGGGTGATGCTGATGACAGGGCAAGGCATCGTCGAAGGCACTTTGACCATCGGCACATTCGTGATGGCCAATACCTACCTGATGCAGCTATATCAGCCGCTAGGCTTCTTCGGTTTCGTCTACCGGGAACTCAAGCAAGCCATCATCGACATCGAAAAAATGTTGCAATTGTTGGACGTGCCGCAGGAAGTCGCCGATGCGCAAAACGCGGCGCAACTGGGGCTAAAAGGGGGTGAAGTGCGCTTTGATAACGTGAGCTTTCGCTACGTTGACGACCGCCCCATTCTCACTGATGTGAGCTTCAATGTCCCGGCCGGCAAGATGGTGGCATTCGTCGGTTCATCCGGTGCCGGTAAATCCACCCTATCCCGGTTGCTGTACCGCTTTTACGATGTCGACGAAGGCGCCATCACCGTTGATGGACAAGACATAAGAGACGTTTCTCAAGCTTCGTTAAGAGCGGTTATAGGCACCGTACCGCAAGACACGGTGCTGTTTAACGACACTATCTATTACAACATCGCCTATGGCCGCCCCCAGGCCAATGCGGCGCAAATCGAAGAAGCGGCGCGGCTGGCCAGCATTCACGACTTCATCATGAGCACGCCCGAGGGTTACCAAACCATGGTTGGCGAGCGCGGACTCAAGCTCTCGGGCGGCGAAAAACAGCGGGTCGCCATAGCTAGAAGTATTTTGAAGAATCCTAGAATTCTAATATTCGACGAAGCCACTTCGGCGCTAGATACCCGCACGGAGCGGGAGATCCAGGCCAATCTGCGCCAACTGCGCCGAGGACGCACTACTCTTAGCATCGCCCACCGCCTGTCCACCGTGGTGGACGCCGATGAGATCGTAGTGCTGGACCAAGGCCGCGTGGCCGAGCGCGGCCGCCACCCTGAGCTACTGGCCTTGGACGGACTCTATGCACAAATGTGGCAGCGCCAACAAGAGGCCAGTGACACGGGCGAGACACAGCAAAGTGGCCTGCTGCCCCAGGCGATGTGACGCCCCAAGTGATATTTCGGCCAAGTTAAAATCGGTCTAGAACGAAAGCCGATACTCACCGACCGACCGCCAACTCGAAGACCTCTACCGCTTGTTGACGGCCACGTACGTTGATTCGGCCAACCGAACGCAATTCGGCGTCTGCCAATAACAACGCGGTGTTCTGCGACACCAAGATACGAGTACCGAGTTCCTTGTTGAGCGCTTCCAAACGGGCCGCCAAGTTTACCGCGTCGCCGTGTACCGTATAGCTAAGGCGCCCGCGTGCACCCACGGCGCCCGCCACCAAAGGACCGGTATCAAGACCGATGCGGCTCGCTATACGCTGGCCGCCGTAAAGATTGCAGCGCACCGCCTGTTGCATCTGGACGGCTGCTCTAGCGGCGTTGACGGCGTGGCATTCATCGGCCAAAGGTACATTGAAGGTTGCCAAAATCGCATCGCCTTGAAACTGCGTGACCACGCCGTTATGCGCTTCCAGTATCGATACCATGTCTTCAAAGTACTCATTGAGCAGGGCCACTATAGCCGTGGGGCCCACCGCCTCGGTTAGGGCGGTGAAGCCCTCCAAGTCGCAGAACAAGACAGTGGCCTGCGTGTGCTGAACGTTCAAAGTGCCACCGTCCGCCAACAGCGCTTGCGCCACTTTCTCCGGTACGAAGCGCCCTAGAGTCTCACGGATTAGCGCGCGGTCACGCAAACCTGCGACCATGGCGTTAAATGATTTGGCGGCATCGTCCAATTCCCGTATGCGGCTGCGTGCCACCGCCGGCGCCGCTTCGAGCCCAGAGGCGAGCACCGCGCGGGCCGCTGCCGACAGCCGCTCTATAGGTGCGCTGAACCGTTTGCCGGCATAAGCCGCGCAGATAACGGAGAGGACGAGGACAATACCTCCAGCGGCAAGCGCTTTGTTCAGCCGCTTCAGCTCACTGCTGCCCTGCACTTGCGTATTGAGATAAGCGCCCACGGTCCAGGGCACCGCTCCGTAGCGGGCGATATCGCGGTACAGATACACGTGATAAGCATCGTCGATTTCAGCACCACCCGTATCGATGCGCTCGCTCTCACGCAGCATGAAGAGATCGGCCTGATCAGGATTCCAGATGCGGGCCAACACCCTATCGCCAAAATCCTGCAACGTCGGCAGCGGGACTTCGTGTGCCGTGCGCTCGGGGCGCCATGATGAGAACGACGCATGCGCCAGCACTATCTTCTTGTCGTACAAGATGAACGGCACCATACCGGTGCGCTGTTTGATGAGTTCCAAGGGTCCGGACAGCTCGGAGATGGGTACCACCTGGCCCAGCATGCCGATGTAGCGGCCAGCGATACGCAGCGGCGTGTCGTAGAGCACCACCGTGGTGTTCAATGTCTGCGTCCAAAAAGGTGAACGCCAGGCCGGTTCCTGCTGCGTTCGGCCCACCTCCAACCATTGCACAACATCGGGCCGGTCGCTCCAGTTTTCATCGATCATCTGCCGTGGCGCTCTGCTCCAGCGCCGCGACCGTCCGGATGTTTCGACGATGGCAATACCGGCTACCTGCGGTGTACCGGCTAATGCTCCGAACATAAAAGCATCCAGAGTTTGTGCCGCATCGAGGTCCACCTCACCGCGCTCGATGGCCTGCGCTACCCACCGCGCCTGCGACATGACGGGGGTCAAGCGGGCGTCTACACGCAATTCGATGAAGTCGATGAGCGCCTCACCCTGCGCCTGCAACAATGCGCGGGTGTTAGCGGTAGCACTGCCTACACCGATGGACAACACCACACCGACAGAAATCGCCACCAATAACCCCAGGCCCAGCACGGCGACAGTGGCAGCAGGAAAGCGCCGGCCGGCCAACAGGCGCGCAACGCCGCCCAGGATGTTGCTCCTTGCCGATTGCACGGTGGGCGCGTGGGCCGCAGGTTCGATACTCTGTGCTCTGTTCATATCCGAACTCATATCCCCTGCCACGGCGGATGGTTATGCCCGCTATTGTGCTGCCTTCCAGCATGGCACAGATAGCACTGATGTCCCCATGGATTCAGTCCCCACGGAGCCAGTCCCCACGGAGCCAGTCCCCACGGAGTCAGCCCCCACGGAGTCAGTCCCCCACGGAGTCAAAGCGTTGCCAAGCCTGCTCATCGAAGAAAGCTTGCTGGACCAAGGCGCGCGCAAGAGGCGTGGCGGCGGCTTATCTACCCACCCCGCACGGTGCGCCGGTGCGGCTAGCGCCGAACACGAATTCATCGTAACCTTGCCTGACCGTTGGGGTGCCGTTTGCTGAGAGGCCTTGCAGGCCAACCCATCGAACCTGATCCGGATAACGCCGGCGAAGGGAACGGGCCGACCCGCAAGTCCCGCCGGCTGCCTTCCCGCGCTCGAGTGACATGTCTCGTCTTTATGCAACGTGGAGAGCAGTGTTTTGGCCAGCGCAGCTAATGTAGACACACACCGCGTAAACACACCCATCGCCCTAACCATTGCCGGCTCCGATAGCGGCGGCGGTGCCGGTATTCAGGCTGATCTCAAAACCTTTTCCGCCCTAGGCGCCTACGGCGCCAGCGTAATCACTGCCTTGACGGCGCAAAACACACGGGCGGTAACAGCGGTCGTTGAAACGCCGCTCGCTATGATCAAAGCGCAACTGGACGCAGTGTTCGATGATCTACCGGTCACCGCAGTGAAGATCGGCATGCTCTCCTCTACTGACATTATCCACACCGTCGCCGAGGGGCTGGCTAGAACGCCGGTGCCGGTGGTGCTGGATCCTGTCATGGTGGCCAAATCAGGCGATGCGCTGCTGCGCGATGAGGCGGTGCATACCCTGCGCCAATTGCTGCTGCCCAAAGCGGCGCTGATAACCCCCAATCTTCCCGAAGCGGCTCGATTGCTCGGGCAGGCCATGGCGCAGGATGTAACAGCCATGGCGGCCCAAGGCAAAGCTCTTTTAGCTCTAGGCGCCCAGGCGGTGCTGATGAAAGGCGGTCACGGCCGGGGCGCCAAGTGTATCGACTTGCTCATCAGCGCCGATGGCACAACGGCAAGCGGCACAACGGCAAGCGGCATAACCGCGCGCCTCGAAGCACCGCGCAATCCTACCCGAAACACCCACGGCAGCGGCTGCACCCTCTCCGCCGCCATCGCCGCCGGGCTGGCCAAGGGCGCTACCTTAGCCGCTGCGGTCAAAGCGGCCCATAGCTATGTGCAAGGCGCCATCGCCGCCGCCGATACATTGCACATAGGCTCGGGCCATGGACCGCTACATCATTTTCACGCCACCTGGCGTGCTCAGTGAGATCTAGCGATGCCGGTTAGCATCATCGGCGCAGGCGTGGCCGGTCTTTGCATTGCCACAGAGTTGCGTAACCGCAACATCGAAGTGGCGCTATACGAGCGCGCTGCGGGCCTTGGCGCTGATGCCTGTAGCTGGTGGGCGGGCGGCATGCTGGCCCCCTGGTGTGAACAAGAGAGCGCGCCGGACGCCGTGGTGCGCTTCGGCGCCATAGCTGCCGATTGGTGGCAGCAGCAGGGCGCGGAGGTAAGCCGTAACGGCTCATTGGTGCTCGCTCTAGCACGCGACAGAGCGGAACTCAAACGCTTCGCCCGCCGCACCGGCGGTTATCGCGAGATCGGCGAGGCCGAGATCGCCGCCCTCGAGCCAGACTTGGCCGGACGTTTCTCCCGCGCTTTGTTCTTCGCCGGTGAAGCCCATCTGACGCCGCGCAAAGCGACCGCCACGCTGCTCGCCAAGTTACAGCGCGATCCGGGTGCCGACGTTCATTTCTCCACTGCGATGGAGCCCCGACCGCAGCGCGGTACCATCATTGACTGCCGCGGTTTCGCCGCCCGTGACGTGTTAAACGACCTGCGCGGCGTCAAAGGCGAGATGCTGGTGCTGCAATGCACTGATGTCACTTTATCGCGTCCCGTACGGCTGCTACATCCGCGCATTCCGCTGTATCTAGTGCCCCGTGGCGATGGCCACTTCATGGTGGGCGCCACCATGATCGAAAGCGATGAGCGCACCCGCATCAGTGCCCGCTCCATGCTGGAGTTACTAGGCGCGGCCTACGCGCTTCACCCGGCTTTTGGCGAAGCGCAGGTGGCGGAGATCGGGGTTGATGTGCGCCCCGCTTTCGCCGATAACCTGCCGCGGCTGCGGCGGCTTGACGGTATACTTTATGCGAACGGCCTATACCGGCACGGTTTTCTACTGGCACCGGCGCTGGCGCAGATGACCGCCAGCGTCATAGACAACAGCAACAGTGTTCCGGAGTGGTTGGATGAAGATCACCCTTAACGGTGAGCCGCGCACTATAGACTCGGATAACTTGGCGCGCGCGCTGCACGAACTCGGTTACGCCGACGCCGTGGTCGCCACCGCTCTCAACGGCCACTTCGTGGCCGCTCCCGTGCGTAGCGAGACAACGTTGCAAGACGGCGACCGCCTTGAAGTGGTGGCGCCCATGCAAGGGGGGTGAGCCCGATGGAGAACCTCTCAGCCTCGGCGCTAGCCCTCCCAGGCATCGATCTCCCAGGCATGAATTTTTACGGCACAGCCATCGGCTCGCGCTTGCTGCTAGGCACCTCCCAATATCCATCGCCGGCCGTACTCACCGGCGCCATTGCCGAATCCGGCACGCAAGTGGTCACGGTTTCCCTCAGGCGCGAATCGGGTGAGACCCGGGCTGGACAAGATTTTTGGTCCCTGATCCGCTCACTGGACGTTCGGGTACTGCCCAACACGGCCGATTGTCACAGTGTCAAAGAAGCGGTAACCACCGCCCACATGGCGCGCGAAGTATTCCAAACCCCGTGGATCAAACTGGAAGTCATCGGCGAAGAGGACACCCTGCAACCCGACGTGTTCGGCCTGGTGGAAGCAGCGCGTATCCTGGTGCATGACGGTTTTCAGGTATTCCCTTATACCACCGAAGATCTAGTGGTGAGCGGACGGCTGTTAGAAGCCGGCTGCGAAGTGCTGATGCCCTGGGGTGCACCCATAGGCTCCGGCCTCGGTCTCAACAATGAATACGGTTTGCGCTCCATGCGCGCCCACTTCCCCGGTGTGCCGTTGGTGGTCGATGCCGGCCTCGGCACGCCGTCTCACGCCACCCGGGCGATGGAACTCGGCTGCGATGCGATTTTGCTCAATACCGCCGTCGCTAAAGCAGGCGATCCGGTGGCCATGGCCAAAGCGTTTGCGCTCGCTATCGAGGCAGGACTGCTTGCGAGGCAAGCCGATCCCATGGAACCGCGGGATATGGCGGCGCCCTCAACGCCCGTAATGGGTAAAGCGTTGTTGGGCTGAGGTGAGCCAATAGACCGAGCCAATAGACATGACCAAATAGACATGACCAACATGACACTGGACCGGTTTTATCCGATCTTCGATAGCTGCGCTTGGCTGCAACGGCTGTTGCCGCTAGGGATCCGCATGGTGCAATTGCGGATCAAGGATCGGCAAGACTCAGAGTTGCGCGCGGAGATCCGCCGGGCCAAAAATGTGTGCCACCGCTATGCTTGCCAACTCATCGTCAACGACTATTGGCAGATCGCCATTGATGAGGGTTGCGACTTCGTGCACCTAGGGCAAGAGGACTTGGATGGAGCGGATATTGCGGCCATACGGGCGGCGGGCCTGGCGCTGGGCTTGAGCACCCACGATGCTGCGGAACTCGAGCGGGCTTTGAGCTTGGCGCCCGACTACATCGCCCTGGGACCGGTGTACCCCACTCGATTGAAGAAGATGCGCTGGCCCCAGCAGGGGTTGGCGCGGGTAACCGAGTGGAAAAAGCGGGCCGGGGACACGCCGCTGGTGGCCATCGGCGGCATGACCGTGGAACGGGCCGCGGGTGCGTTCGCGGCGGGTGCTAACATCATCGCCGCGGTCACCGACATCACTTACAACAGCGCCCCCGAGTCGCGGGTGCGGGAATGGTTGGCCGTGACCCGTGAACAACGTGACCCGTGAACGATACGAGCGGCGCAGCATGACCATGGACCGCTACGCCCGTCAGACCATCCTGCCGCAAGTGGGCGCCAGCGGTCAGGCTGCGCTCAGCCAAGCGGCCATCGCCGTGATCGGCGCGGGCGGCCTCGGCTGCCCTGCGCTGCAGTATTTGGTCGGCGCAGGTGTAGATGCTATTACCATCATCGACCCCGACGTAGTGAATATCTCCAACTTGCACCGCCAACCACTATACGGCGCCGCCAGCCAAGGCCAAGCCAAAGTGGCCGCCGCCAAAGCCGCTCTTAATGATCTCAACGGCGATGTGCGCATCGAAGCGATCTGCGAACCGCTCACACCCGCCAACGTGGCCGCCATCACCGCCGGCGCCGATGTGATCATGGACTGCGCCGACAGTTTCGCTGCCACCTATACCCTGTCCGATTACTGCTGGCAGCAGCACATTCCTTTTATCAGCGCCTCAGCCTTGGCCCTATCCGGCTACGCCGGCGGTTTTTGCGGTGGCGCACCATCGCTTCGGGCCGTATTCCCCGCTCTTCCAAGCAACCTCGCCAACTGCGCCAGCGCCGGCGTATTGGGGCCAGTGGTCGGCGTACTGGGCGCCCTGCAAGCACAAATGGCATTGGAAGTCATTTTGCAACTAGAGCCGTCACCACTGGGCCAGGTGATCACCATAGATTTCACCCGCCAACACTTCGCTAGCTTCCGCTTTGACGGCGCCCCCGAGCCGGCCCAGCCGGTGTTCCCGTTCATCGCCGCATCGGCCATCACGGCGGCCGACGCGGTCATCGAGTTGCGCGCTGTAGAGGAAGCACCACAAGCGGTCACTGCCAGCGCGATGCGCACATCGGTGGCCGATCTACAAGCGCAACGGGCAGTGCTACCGGCGGGCGACAGGCTGGTGTTTTGTTGCCGTAGCGGCCTGCGCGCCTGGCGCGCCGCTAGTGTGATCAGCGGCCATGACACCCGCCCAATCGCTTTAGTAGCCCTAGGTGATACACCTGTAGGTCCAACAACCGGGCCCAGTCATTAAGTCCACTTCACCCAGGCCATCATTCACCGGCCCCATTAGGGCACCTCTAAAAATGCACTTTTTCCGCGATTGCGGCGTCATCTCCGTGCTCGAATCCTCAGGTATCACCTATACACTGCGGTTCTGCGCGCGGTGCTTCCTTGCACTCGCGAAAAAATTACTATTTTTAGAGGCGCCCATTAGTCGGTAGAGCGAGTCCATGGTTGCGTTATTCGAAGCACTAGCCATCGCCGAAAAACACCTTGCCGATGGCAATACCGAGGCCGGCCGCGAGTTATTGGCATCCATAGCCGCGCAGCGCCCCGCCGAGCCGGCGCCCGCGCAGCTGCTAGCGCAGCAAGCGCTATCGGCTGGGGCCAACGACGCGGCCATCGAATGGCTGGCGCGAGCGGAGCAGGCGGCGCGGCTCAAGCTCGGCGAAATCACCGCGGCAAGAGCGGCGGTCTTGCGGCAACTGGGGCAAACCGGCGACGCTCTTGCGTTACTGGAGGGTTTTCCGTTCGAGCACAACGCCCACGTACTGCTACAACTGGCCGGCGCGTACTATGATCATGAACGCGATGAAGCTGCGGCGCGCTGTTTCGAAGCGCTGCGCGGCATTGCGCCTAACGACATAAACGTTATCCATGGCAGCGCCGCCGTCGAGCTGCGCCTCGGGCAATTCCAAAGTGCCTCGGCGCGTTTCGAGCAAGCCGCCAGAGCCCGTTTTGCGATCAAAGAATCCTATAGCGGTGAGCAACGCACGTGGAAGATCACCGCTCTTCGCCACTGCCATGACCAACTGGCCCATCTGGCTAATGTTCACAAATTGCCGGCCGCCTACGCACCCGCCCTAGAGGCGCTGGCCTCCCTGCGCGAGACCCTAGTGGGAGCCGCCTACGGTGCTTGCCTACGCCTGAGCGGCCCAACCGTCCCACCCATCGCCCGTGCCCTCAGCGAATTCGTCCACTACCAACCGCCTGCACAGCTGGCCAGCTCCGCTTTAAACGGCGCCCTTGATTTTGCCGCCGTGGAGCAGGCCTACCACGCTGCGGCGGTGGGCATCGAAGTGGTTGATGACTTGCTCTCGGCGCCGGCGCTTCACGCCCTCAATGAATTCTTCATCGACTCAACCATCTGGCACACCGCGTATGACGGTGGCTACGTGGGCGCTTTCGTGGAAGACGGCATCTTTTGCCCATTACTGGCGCAGATCGCCGAGGAACTTCAGCAAGCCATGCCAACACTGTTAGGCAGGCATGCGCTGCACAAGGTATGGGCATTCAAGTATTTCTCCGACGCCCCGGGCATAGGCGTTCACGCCGATGACGCCGCCGTCAACATCAATCTTTGGCTGACACCGGACGAAGCGCGGCTGCCCGGCGCCGACGGTGGCGGCTTGCTGATCTGGGATACGCCGCCACCCGGCGACTGGAACTTCACCGCCATCAACAACAGTGCCTCCACATCCGCCATGCAACGATTCATTCAAGACTCCGGCGCCAAAGCGGTCAACGTGCCATACCGCGCCAACCGGGCGGCGATCTTTTGCTCCGATCTGTTTCACCAAGGTACGCCCGTTCGCTTTAAACCGGGATACCGCGACCGGCGCATCAACCTCACGTTCTTATTCGGCCGCCGCGGCGCCAACCGCGCCGATAACGTAGCGGCGGCATCACGGCTAAAACTGCTAGAACAAGCCGTGGCCGAGCACCGGGCCGGCGCGCTGGAGGCCGCCAAAGCAGGCTACGCCCAGGTGTTGCGAAGCTGGCCTAACGATGCCGACGCGCTTCACTTAAGTGGCAGAATCGCGCTGGACGAAGGCGATCCGGAACGCGCCCAAGCGCTCATCCAAGCGGCCGCACAACACGCGCCCGATAACGCCCATATCGTGCGCAGCCTGGGTGATGCCGCAAAAGCCCAGGGACGGGCGGACGAAGCGCGCGAGCACTACGCCAAGGCTCACACCATGGAGCCCGCCGCGCCCGAATTCATCGAAGTGTTGGCGCAGGCCGAATTCGAGTGCGGCCACGTGGACCAAGCCCGCCGTTTATTGGAACAAGGCGTGCGAAAGTGTCCGACCGCAACAGCGCTCAAACGCAACCTCGCCATAGTGCTGCAACACGCCGATACACCAAAGCCCGAAGAGGCGGTAGCGCGCGCCGAGCGTTTACTTGGAGAAGCCATCAATGCAGCGCCACGAGACGCCATCGCACACATCAACTTGGGCATGCTTTGGGCCAAACAAACCGATTTCACCGCCGCCGCCGAACGCTTCCGGCATGTTTTGACCCTGGAGACCAACCAAGTAGAAGCTCACCTGCGCTTGGCCCATGCGCTGTACGGCACTGGCGATTTCGATGAGGGCCTCAAACACGCAGCCAGCGCCAGATGTTTGCTGCAAGCGCACACCGATATGGCCACCGCCTTGGCGCTGGAATCACGCTTATTGCTAGCTGAAACGGAGCCGGCGCAGATCGAAAGCTGGCTGCAACGCAAAGGCGATAGCTACGCCGGTCTCATCGGCCTCGGTAATGCGCTGCGCCACCGCGGCGAGCTGTGCCGCGCGATAACGGCCTACCGGCGCGCAGCCGAACTGGAGCCGGACAATCATCTGGCACACCGGCGCCTGGCCACGGCCCTAGCGCTGAACGCAAACATGGCACAAGCCGATGCCAGTATTCGAAGAGCGCGCGCTTGCCTGGACACCGACACTCCCACCGTAGAGAACGCCATCTGCTTGCGCCCCGATTTTCTGGCCGAGCAGTTCCCGCAAACAGTACCCGATGACGCGGCGTATGAATGGTCGTCCGATGACGCCCTGACCATTCTGGCCTCGGCCGATCGCGACTATTTCCTGCGCTTTGCCAAGGCGCTGGTGAGTTCATTCATGGACAATGCGCAAGCGCCGGTACGATTTCATTTTCATGTCGTCAACCCCGATCCAGCGGTCGCGGCGAAAGCGCAAGCGCTGCGCGGGACGTACGGCGCCGATATCGCCTTAACCACAGAGCACTACCCGGTAGACGCGCTTATTACCCCCAAGACGTATTACGCTTGTGCCCGGTTTCTGGCACTGCCCGAAGTGATCGAGAAAGTACCTGGCGCTGTACTGATCGCCGACATGGATTTGTTGTGTTTGCGCGGTATAGGCGCGGCCTTGCACCATCTAACCGGGCAGCGTGCTCAGCTCGGCGTTTTCGCCCTCACCCCCAAGACTTACGATCTATGGGATCACTTCCAAGCATCCGCCTTGTTCATCGCCCCAACTGCCGCTGCCAGGGCGGCAATGGACGGCTGCGCCGCCTACATCCGCCATTTTTTCAAGGCTGATCTGGGTGTTTGGTATCTGGATCAAATTGCATTATTCGCCGCCCTCCTCCAGGCCCGCGCCAACGGCACCTGCGTAAGCGAACTACCCATCGAGTGGCTGGCATTACCCACCCATAATCCGTTGGCGCCAGAGACGGCGGCACCCGGTGAAGCGGCCATCTTCTGGTCGCTTTTATCCAGCGTTCCTGCCAATCAAGCGTATTACTCCCATGCAACCGTTGTTAAGTACATGGAATCGACGTCAGCGCAGGAATAATCATCATAGGGGACTAAAGGGCACCTCTAAAAATGCACTTTTCCGCGATTGCGGCGTCAGCTCCGTGCTCCAATCCTCAGGTATCACCCACACACTGCGGTTCTGCGCGCGGTGCTTCCTTGCACTCACGAAACAATGACTATTTTTAGCACGCGCCCTAAAGGACCAACCGTGCCGGCAAATAGTGCAGTCCCGGCAGTCAACACTTGTACAAACGTCTATCCCAGAACAAACTCTAGCGTTTATGCGGGGCTGAGTAGCTAGAGGATCGGGCAGTGGCGGACGGTACTTACAGCGTTGTTTTCAGTGGACACATTCTGGATGGCTTCGAAGCATCCGAAGTGAAAGCAGCATTCGCTAAGCGCTTCAAAATGGAACCGGCTCAAGTAGAAAACTTGTTCTTGGGCCGGCACATCACCCTTAAGAAAAACTTGGACAAAGATAACGCGGAGCGCTACTTCAACGCACTAAGAGCCATAGGGATGGGCGTTGCCGTGGCCAGCCCTCCCGCGAAGTCCATCGAATTCGAACCCGCGCCAGCAACCGAGACACAACTACCCGAACAGGCGTCGGCACCCGAACAGGCATTGGTTTTCGCCGGCGCAGAGAAAATCTACCCAGCAGAACCAGGATTGGCGGCGCAACCGAAATTGGCGCCCGCGCCCAAGCGCCCCCCCAAGGAAGAGCGGGCACAGGCCGCCGTGGATCCTTATCTCCCCCCCACGGCGGCAGTTATAGATACCACGCAAAGCGGCGGCGAAGACTGGCATCCGGCGCGCCGAGTGCCCATCGGGCGGGGAATTGGCTGGCTTGGCGATGCATGGCGCTTGTTCAAGGACAGCCCATTTACCTGGATCGTTAATTTCGTTTTTTTTCATCGCCGTCTTTTTCCTCATGGGGCTCATCCCTATCTTGGGTGCTATCGCCGGGTACCTGCTCTACCCCGTATTGCTAGGCGGCATCATCATAACGGCGGACAACCAATACCATGGTAAACCCATCACCATCAGCATGCTGTTCCGCGGTTTCAAACAACAAACGTCCAGCCTACTGGCCGTAGGTACTGTTTGTTTGCTAACGAGCCTAGTGCTCCTCGGTGGCATGGGCCTTGCCGTGGGCGGTTCGATGGCGTTTCTCTTCGAAGCCACCGGTGAAATACCCGATGCCGCCATGCTGGGACCCTTACTCATTGTCTCGTTGATGGCGGCGCTCCTTTGGCTACCAATATTGATGCTCCTTTGGTTCGCACCCGCTCTGGTTTTGTTGCACGGCGTACCACCTATTGAAGCGATGAAGCAAAGCTTTGCCGGCTGTTTGCGCAACTTCTTACCGTTTTTTCTCTACAGTCTTGTGTATATTCCGCTCGCGCTGGTGGCTCTGATCCCCATAGGACTCGGTTTCTTTATACTGGTACCTGTTTATATGATCTCCTTATACACCTCATACCGAGATATCTATGTCAACTGAGTGGGCGCTACGTTAAGGGCAGCGCTCAGGCTCTCCACGTGAGCGCCACTGCCAGTGCCGTCTAAGCCAGTGCCGTTTACTCCTTTGGCATCTATTCCTTTGGCGTCCAAGGTAACGGCCTCATCCAACATCTGTTGGATCTGTTCATCGCTGTAACCCAACTCCCGCAGCACCTCGACACTGTGCTCCCCCAAGCGTCCCGGTAACCGGCGAATGTCCGCTGGCGTCTTGGAGAAGCGCACCGCCGGGGCGACCATGCGAATGGTGCCTTCACTCGGATGCTCGGCCGTGCGTACCAAGCCCACCGCGTCCAGGTGCGGATCATCGGCCAGGCCCGCCAGTGTATTCGCTCTGCCATTGGGCACGTCGGCGGCTTCCAGCGCGGTCAATAACTCACCGGCTGACCAAGGCTTAACACACTCTTCCACCATGGCATAAAGCTCGTCGATCTTCTCGCTGCGCATTTTCGCGTCCACCACCCGCGGATCGGTCAACATATCATCACGCCCCATCAAGGAGAAAAACGCACGCCACTGTTTGGTGTTATAGGGCAACACACAAACATAACCATCCTTCGTTGCAAACGGGCGCCGGTATTCAGCCATGGTGCGCTCGTAACCGGCCCGCCCAAGGGCCGGTACAAAAGACGTACCCGCTTGATGCTCAACCAGGTTGAAGCCAGCCAGCGCTTCCAACATAGGCACCTCCACATATTGCCCCTCACCGGTTCTTTCGCGGTGAAAGAGCGCCGCCGTGGCGGCGTGCACTACAAATTGCGATCCGATCTTGTCGCAGATCGATGAATTCACCATACGCGGCACGCCGCTTCTGCCACCTTGCATATCGGCCATTCCCGACAACCCCTGAATGATGTCGTCGTAAGCTGGCCTATGGGCGTAGGGGCCATTTTGACCAAAGCCGACCAAAGCGACATAGATAACCTGAGAATTGACTTGACGGATATCATCAACACCAAGCTTGAGCCTAGCCATGGCGGTAGGCCGCACCGAGCACAGCACCACATCCACCGTCGCCGCCAATTTCAAATAAACTTCCCTACCCTTGGCGCTTTTGAGATCGAGCACAATACAACGCTTGTTCCGGTTCAAACCGAGATAGAAATGCCCCATTCCCGGATTGCGAAACGGCGCTATACCACGGGTAATATCACCGTCACAGGATTCGACTTTAATGACATCCGCACCATAGTCGCCCAAAATCTGCGCGGCATAAGGACCAAATCCCACCATGGTGAGATCCAGAACACGCACACCCGCCAAAGGTCCACTGGCTGAGGGTTCACCTTTCAAGGGTTTAGACATGATGTCAATCCTGGTGAAAAGTCACGAATTCATCCAGCGGTTCACGCACCGTCTCCAGCGCATTCACCGCCGCTTGCGTGTCTTCGAACCCGAGACTCATGCCGCAATGGATCATCTGCTTGTCTGGCAGTCGCAGATAATCTTTCAACAGAGCATGGTAAGTGCCCCAGGCCGCCTGCGCACAAGTGTGTAGTCCACGGCCCCGCGCAGCGATACAGACAGACTGGATGAACATCCCGTAGTCCAACCAACTCATCCAGCCCATGTCGTTGTCCACCGAAAACAAGATACCGACCGGTGCACCGAAAAAGCGGAAGTTGCGGGAATGGAACTCCCGGGTTTTTTCCCATTCGCCTTTTTTAATACCGGCCAGACCGTAAAGATCCCATCCCACTTTACGGCGCCGCGCTAGATACGGCTCGCGCCAGGTCTCCATGTAGTGCAGCCGATCATGGCTGTGTTCATTCGCATCCTCCCAAAACACTTTCTGCACGGTATCGATCAAGCGATCCTTGGCCGCACCGGTAAACACGTGTACCCGCCAGGGTTGTGTATTCGTGCCGCTAGGCGATCGCTTCGCCACTTCGAGAATGTCCGCCACCGTCTCTTGGGACACTTCATCCGGTTTAAACGCACGCACCGATCGGCGGCTCAAAATGGCCTCATCCACGCTCAACACTGTTTTATCCCCATATCACTGCTGTGTATAACCTATTGATTTCCATAAAAAATTGACTATGGCATTGTGTTTGAGACATGAAAACAGTTTTTCCAGCAATTTCAAAGGGTTAGTATGCTCTATGGGACAGCAGTGATAGGTCATACATGAGGATTCGAGCACGGAGCTGACGCCGCAATCGCGGAAAAAGTGCATTTTTGGAGGTGCCCTTTAAGCCATTTGCCCGATAATGTTTCATAGGCATATTTGGACTTTTTTCTTTGGTGATGCGCGCCTATCTTCAGCCTCTTGTAACGATTTTGCCATTTTTACCATAGGATTTCGAACTGAGTGATCGTGCTTCTCGTAGCCAAAACCAATTTGGCGAAACTCGTTAAGAAATGCTTCAACATCTGACACGGAGGATTTAATAGCCGCTTTCGCTCCAGCTTCATCAAGAAATGCAAAAGATCTCATTGTAAATTCATGTGCTTCCACTCGATGCTTCGATATATGATTTGTGGCCTAACGTCGCAAATCAGCGGCACGCGCCTTTTGCGCGTCCGCTGGATTTGCCTGGTTAAGTTTTTATCAGGTTTTTTAACATTATAATCTTCATGACTAATTAAATCGGTTCTTCCGGGTTTAGTGTGGGTGAAGCTCCAGTCTCCCACAAAAGAACATGATTGCTGTCTTCAAGTTCTCGGTATTCCGATGGCCACGAGCGTTCCGTCGGACGGTCTGGATCTTGCTGTTCATCCCCTCGGCCACTCCGTTGGTCACACGATGTCGGAGATAGTTGAGAATCCCTTCGAGATGATTCTTGACCGTCAACGCAACCGTCTTGATCGGCTCCAGTTGGCTGCGTCTCGCCCCACCGAACCAGCGTTGGAAGAACTCGCGCCCCGCTTCGACGCTGGGAGCCTCCCAGAGTTCGCCCAACATTTCTTTAATGGACCACGCGCGACCGGTCTTCAGGTTCACAGCCTTCAGGCTTTCAAAAGATTCCTTCCGTTTTTCCGGGAGGTTCTTCTCGGAATAAAGCCACAAATACTTCGTGCCTTTGAGGAGAGCGATCCCTTCTGCCTTCAGAGTTCGATTTTCCTCGCGCCGCACCTTGTCGACTGCCTTATTGACGGGCTGCGCAATGTGGAATCGATCAAACACAATCTTGTCTTTCGCCAGCGGAACCGTCTCCACGGTCGCCAGGTAGAACGGCTCCCACATGTCCATCGAGATGGCTTCGATCGCACCGAACTGCGCCGGCGTCAGCCTCTCGTAATACTCCACAAGACTCGCTTTGGTCCGCTCTTGGGAGATATGGACGACGGACGAATGGTCGAGATCGTAGACGAGGGTGAAATAGTTGTGGCCCTTCTTGTACGCCTTCTCGTCGACCCCGACTCTTTGTGGGAGCTTCGTCGCCTTTGCGTTCTCGTCCCCGAGCGACGGCGCGTTGCATGATACCGAAGGTCTCGTCCCAAGAGAGACCGTTGAGACGTCGGGCTCCTTCCACTGTCTCGCACTGTTGGAGCGTGTCGATCACATGGCTCTCCATCAGGGTTGTGAACCGGGACGATCCCTCTGCCCAAGGGGCTTGGACTTGGCGAACCCCGTGCTCTGGACACTTCACTCTCGGCAGCCTCGCATGAATCCACGTCTTGTATTCGAACAAGTCTCGATGCCTCCAAGCCCGTTCTCTTCCGTGGTCGTAGCAGGGCAGTTCCTGATCGCAATCTGGACACTTCCATTTGGTCCCTTTCTGGTGCTCAAGCCAGACATGCACTTCTTTCGCCTCTTCGTCGACATCGACGTGATGGACGCCCCAAGGGGCTACGAGAGAGAGGACGGCTTCTAAAAATTGGTGCTCAGTCATTCTGGGCTCTCACTGGGGACTGGAAAGTTTAATCAGGAGAGAATACAATACCCATTCAAAATCCGGAAGAACCTGAAAATCTTTCACCATAAACCCATTCTTCGTTTGGTAAAATATCAATCTAAAATCTGAATGAATAGGAATGGAAATAACACTTCTATCATATTGCATCCTTTCCCCTTTGTACTTCGAATAATGTTCACCAGGTTCAATTCCTGATATTATTTTTCTAGTTTTATCTATGAGTTTTTTATTGAGTAGCTTTAAATTAACAAGATCAGCTTCAAATAATATCTCCCATTCATTCGCTATTTCTTGTTCCTTTACTTTACTTTCGACAAGTTGCTTTTCTTGTTCACACCTATGGCAATACTTACCTTTTCCTTTATGTCCACACGGGAATGTTTTTTAGCCATCTCGAATCCTAATCGTGATAGGGGGGCACCTACCGATGCCCCTCCTCCCACCCCACCGGGCCTACGGAGCACGTACCCCGGCGGTTCATTATCGTGTCGTTTCTGGTTCATGCTGATAAGGCTACCAGCCCCAAGTCTTTAAAGTCCCTATGGGGTAAGGCCTAGTAAAGGGCTGGGCTTGCACTCAACCGCCATGGGCCATGGGCCGATTTCGCGGTATTCCACGCCCATCGACGTTCAACGCCCAAAGCCCTGAGCGTGCGGTAGCCCGACCTGTCCCACGGTTTCCATAGGTCGCACCGTAACTTCCGCCGTATCCATTTGTCCAGGTCGCGCTGCGGGCTCTTTACTGGGGCGATACCCAAGTAAGCGTTCCAACCCAGCAGGGATTTCTTTCAATTCAGCGATAAGCTGATAGATAGCAATGGCCTCGGGTCCGGCGGCCTAGCCCCCTTACCGGGTGGTTCACCTTCTCCACTGCCTTTTCAGACACTTTGAGTGTGTGGCCAGGGCGTGGGCTACAGGTAAACCCCAGGACTGTCCGGTTGCAGGGACGAACCCCCGCACTTTTGGCGACATGGACCTTGAGCCCTAAGGTAGGCTCGGCAAAGTGGGGGATGCTTTGTTTTACCCGTTCGCCTGCGCGTGGGCGGCGTCCATAGATTGGGCAGTCATCGGCCTAGCGAACGAAGGGGTGGCCTCGCCGTTCCCGTTCCCGGTCAAGCTCATTGAGGACCCTATTTGATAACAGCGGTGACCGCGGGCTCCCTTGTGGTACGCCTTCGGCTGTTTTCTCATACCTTCCATTGATTTCAACGCCCGATGTCAGCTAGCCGTTGAGCAGCCCTAGCCGGGCTTTGTCTTGGATTTCAGCTTTCAGCTTAGGCATTAGCCGGTCCTGCTTGACCCGGTCGAAGACGCTGTCGAAGTCCAGAGCAACGACCCACTTGCGGCCTTTGATGACCTCGCTTTGTGCCCGGTGTAGCGCTTGTTGTGCACTGCACATCCGGCGCAAACCGTAGCGGTTGGGATGGAATGGCGGTTCCCGCATCCAGCGCAGCACTTGTGCTATTGCTGGCTGGATAACACGGTCGGTGACCGGGGGTAGACCCCGTTGGCGCAGGCGTCCGTGTGGTTGGGGTATCTCGATTCGCAGCGCCGGTTGTGGCTGATAGGTGCCTGCCAACCGTGGCGCCTTGATAGCAGGCCAGTGGTGCTTCAGGTAGCCTGACCGTTCATCTACCGTCATACCCTCTACTCCCGCTGCACCTTCGGTTACGTTGGACTGGTTTCAATGCCTGTATCCGCTTTTCCTTGTCCACTACCTGCATCATCCATGAACCCGCTTCGAGGGCGTCCTGAGGGCGTTTTCCTCCCCTCACCTGTTCTGCCTCCCACTCGCAGGAGGCACTTCGCCTCGCCGGTCGGCGGCTGTCAGGTCCTACTTCAAACCGTTCATGATGCCGATAAGGTTCAGACCTTCAACCGTCGAGGACACGGCCTACTCTGTCTTTTGCTGACTTGTGCCCTACGCTCAAATCCGGTTACCCCGATTTCAGTGCTTCCGGCACCTATGACAGACCTCTCGGGCTAAGACACACAGCTTTCAGGGCGTAAACGCTGGATTTATAAAACCTATCCCGTCTGTAGAGGGAAGACTTCGTGGTCACGTGCCCACTGGTCTCGGATACCTCACACCTTCTATCTAGTTCCTGTTCGTCGCCCCGCCAGTTTGCGTTGGACTTCCTCCAGCCCACACCTCACGATGTAATCCTTGTCCTTCCGCTAACCTTCAACTCCACGATTACTTGGTAAGAGGACTTCCACCTCGCTAGGTCTGTGTCATGCCCGACACACACGACAAGCATGAGCGGCCGGAACATTCGCGCAGCGAATGGGCCGGTCCGTCTCGATGCACTTGTTAGGCATGCTTGTAGATCTCCACCAGAGCATCATGTTCCAGCAACGGTCGTTGTTGGAATTCCGAATGTGTGAATACAACTAGCTGTATCCTTTCATCGATTCGGACTAGTTCTTGTCGGAGACGGTAGTAGAGTGCAAGTGTGTCCTCGCACAACGGAGATGCTACGGCGAGAATGTCTATGTCTCGAAAGCTGCTCTGGCGAAAATACGATCCAAATCCGTAGATTGCATGCACGTCAGGCTGAACGCATGAAATAGATCGGATTTCCGTCTCGATCCTTCTTGTGGTAGCTCCAGACTTCATCTCTCCAAAGGGCACCTGTCATTTCATCGGACACGTACAAGCCAATTCTTGAACTTAGACAGTACTTCTTTGCCTCCTCCGTGTAACCACACCACCCTCCTCCGATGTGAATGAGATCGAGCTTGCCGAATTCGGCTTGCGCGCGGTGAACAGCTGTAATTCCCATTGTGTACTCGTAGCAACACAGGGCGATTAGGTGGTCGCGCTGCTTCTGTCGTTCAACCTCGAAAATGATATCGTCGCGCCGTTGCACCGTTTGAACATTCTGGTGCGAACGTAAAAGCTGCTCAAACCAAACGATTCTGGAATAGGCTACATCCCACGTGTTTCCGCCGTTGGTCACGACTTAAAGATCTCCTCAAACTCCTGGGGATACAGAGGGTAGGAATCGAGGCGGTGGTATTGATTGCTCTCGAAGGCCCCCGCGTGGGTCCGAAATTTGCAGAACACTTCCCATTCGTTGGAAGACAGAAAGTCGGCGTTCGACTCAATCATATTTATGACTTTGGTGTTGTTTGGAACGATCCGGTCGAGCTTCCGCAAATTCCAAAGCTTATATAGGTTAGACCCCGCGTCTTCCAAAGCCGTGTCGGAGCTTGGCCCAAGATCACGCCAGATAGCCCCATTCTCGGCGAGAAGCCGTACGACCGCTTTGAACAACTGCTCCCGCGACTGAAACTTCGCCCCTCTGCCAGTATTTCGTATCCTTTGCTCGTGCGTCGATTTCCACTCTAGAAGCATCTTGACGGGATACTGACCATCCGGTGCTTTGTCAATGCGCCTGTGGCAGGAAGGGCAGAGGAGAATCAGATTTGCGTATGTATCGTCTCCCCCACCTGGGACGCCTCGTGGTCCATCGGGCTTCTTTGCTACAAGATGCGCCATCTCACCGATGTTGAATCCATCGCCAGTCTCAATGAGCTCAGTGAGGTCCTGCTCACAGTCTGGATTCGAACATTTACCAGCCGCGCGCCCCCAGAGCAGTTTGGTATCGGCGTCAGATATGGCCATGTCGTGCCTAACAGTGTATTAGACGGACACAGAATATACTGCACTAGGCAGAGGCTGTCTATTGCAGTATATTCCTGATTGACTCGAGTAACCACGCATCACCACTTCACAGATGAACCCTCCATCCAATTGGCACAAATACCTTAATCTGTTAGCCAAAAAGCAAGTGCCAGAAGGCGCTCGGCGTGGGTACGTCCGACATGTCGAACGTTTGCTCAAAGCTTTTCCGGGTAAATCATTGTCTGCTTTATCCAAGGCCGATGTAGAAGTCTTTCTGGGCGATTTGTCGCGCCAACATCGATTACACGATTGGCAGTTTAGGCAAGCGGTGGATGCATTGCGTTTGTTACTGGTTGATTTGACCAATACGCCTGCGGGTCAAGCGGTAGATTGGTGGTTTTGGCGCGAAGCGCCCCAGTCGCTGGAACCCAATCATGCAACATTGCGCGAACAGAACTCGTGGCCGATTTAACTGAGCGTGTTGCGCATCAAACCGGGCTGGATGAGGCCTATCGGGCTTCGTTGCAGCAGATGTTGAGTCTGATTCGGGCGCGTCATTATTCTATCCGTACCGAACAAGCCTATATGGATTGGGTGACCCGGTTTATGCGTTGGTGCGCGGGAAAATCCATCGCCGAGGTGGAACGGACGGATGTTGAGCGTTTTTTGTCGTATCTTGCTACGGAGCGCAATGTTTCGGCCAGTACGTAAAATACGGCGTTGAATGCGATTGTTTTTTGGTTAACGCAGGTATTGCAACGCCCGCATGAAGAGTTTGCTTTTCGTCATGCCAAGCGTCCACGGCGTTTGCCAACGGTATTGAGCCGGGATGAAACCGGACGCTTGCTGAGTCAGATGGAGGGTATCTATGCATTGATGGCTGGTTTGATGTATGGCACGGGGATGCGTTTGATGGAGTGTGTACGCTTGCGCGTGATGGATGTGGATTTCGATTATGCACAAATTGTCGTGCGTAGCGGCAAGGGGGATAAAGACAGGGTAGTGCCCTTGCCGGAGAAATATAAAACGGCGCTGCATGAACAGATTATGCGATGCCGTAGTTTGCATCGGGCGGATTTGAAAAATGAGGTGGGACCGGTCTTTTTACCGGATGCGGTATCGCGTGAGTATCCGAATGCAGGCAATGAGTTACGCTGGCAATATGTTTTCATGGCGAGCAAGGTGTCGGTTGACCCTCGCACGGGTTTGACGCGTCGCCACCATGTGCATGAAACAACCTTGCAAAAGGCGATTCGCCGCGCAACGCAGGCGGCGGTTATCAATAAGCGCGTGTCCAGTCATACCTTGCGTCATTCATTCGCTACGCATTTACTGGAACGGGGTTACGATATTCGGACAGTACAGGCGTTATTGGGGCATTCGGATGTGAATACGACAATGATTTATACACATGTATTGAACAAGCCGGGGTTGGTAGTGCGTAGTCCGGTAGATGATTTGTAGGGCTTGTTGGGAAATCAGATAGTATTAAACGGACATGTGGGCACCTGCTAAAAATAGTCATTGTTTCGTGAGTGCAAGAAAGCACCGCGCGCGCAACCGCAGTGTATAGGTGATACCTGAGGATTCGAGCACGGCGCTGACGCCGCCATCGTGGAAAAAGCGCATTTTTAGCAGGTGCCCTGGTGTCGTGCATGGTCTGCCACAGCCGTTCGAGCAGGTTGACCCATGGCCAGTAGGGGGGCTGGAAGTCGAGTCGGACCTTCGGGTTCGCGGCCAGCCAGCGCTGCGCCTGCTCGCCTGTGTGGATGATGGAGTGGTCAAGCACCCCTTGGATACGCTTGGCGCCGCGCTAGCCCGTGCGCAACGCATCGAGCCGCTGGATGAATCACGCCGTGGTCTTCGCCCAGTGCTCGACCCCTACCCGCTGGCCGGTGTGTGCATGCCGCGCACCGGCAACGTAGTGCTTCTGGTTCTGGCCCGGCCTCGGCCCACCGACTGGCTGGCCGCGCTGGGTCCAACACGCACCGATGCGTGGATTAAAGTCGCTATCGCCCTCGTCGAGAGAGAACCTCTGGTGGCGCTCGCGGCGACGCAAGGCGCGACCGATAGCCCGCCTCTTGCGGTTCTTGCTCGGGTCGCGGCGAACCCGAACGGGCCGAGCACGGCGTCACACGAAGCCCAGGCGGGGCAGCACCGGGCGCACGGTCGAAGCGTGAATCGTGCCGTCGAGCGGACGCGCGAGCGCCAACGCCAGCCGCTCACAGGTCCAATCGGTACGCAGGTATCCGAGGTCACTGGGCGAAGCGCTCAGCCACTCGTTGATATTACCAACAACCTCCTCGGTCACTGTCCAACCCTGGCGGCCACGCGATGCGGGCACTAGGCTGTCCTCCGCGAACGCCAGGTACAGGTCGCGCCCACTCGGGACTGTAGAGCGGGCCGCGCACACCCGCCGGGCCGTCTCACTCACGCTGTGACCGGCGTGAAGAGGCAGCTATGCCAGCGCGCGACGCACAGGGTGACGGTCGCGAGCGCGTTGCACGGTTCGGGTCAACCGGCGGCGGGCCGCGCGCGGCATTCTCTGTCTACTCGACGGCATCGGGTGGCCTCTTGTGCACCGGGTCGGTGTCGCAACTCCCATGAGCGCAGAACGTCACCCGTTCTTGTCCCATGTGATCGATAGTTCGGAACAGCTATCCAGTTTTGTAGAACGGGTTAAATCGTGGCAAAAGGCCGCATTCAAAACCGTATCGGACTCAACCCTCCCAAGTCATAGTTAAGCGTGTGACGGTCGATCAAACCGGCGCCAATACGCCCCGGTATTCCCCCCTGATAGTTAATCGTCTGCGGTCCAGCGGGCGGGAGGTACATCCGCTGTATGTGAAACGTGCTTTTCGGTAGTGGCTAAACGGTGGTTTTAGGTAGCATGGCGCCCTCTTCGCCAAATTCTGAGTGCTCGCTTATGTCCATGCCGATGCCCGCCATTTCCCTAGCCGCCCTGCCCGGCCGCCGTAAAACCATCATCGAGCTGGCGAGTGAAGCCGAAAAGCGCGGTTTCGCCGGCATCTATCTACCCTCCTTGGGCGATAACATGTCGCTGGCAACCGCCTTGGCCGCCATCACCCACACTATCCCCTTCGGCACCGCCATCGCACCGCTTTATTACCGCGCACCGCTGGACTTCGCCCAAGCGGCCGCTTTCATCCATGAACTATCGAACGGACGCTTCAGATTCGGCATCGGCGTCGCCCATGCTCCTGGCCATGCCCGCTTCGGCGTCACCGCGGGCAAACCCCTGGCGGACACCCGCGCCTTCGTTGAGACAATACGGGCGGCTGAGCGTATTGGCGAGCTGCCCCCTATAATCCTGGCCACCCTGCGTAAACGCATGATCGCGCTGGCTGGAGAAATCGGCGAGGGTATGGTGTTCGCCAACGGCTCGCGTTCGCACATGGCGGACTCCTTGTCGGCCCTGCCCGGTGGCAAGAAAAGCGATCCCGATTTCTTCATCGGCAACATGATCCCCACGTGCATTTGCGACGACGAAGCGGCCGCCGCCGCTGTCAACCGGCGCACGCTCACCAGTTATGCGCACTTGCCCAACTACCGCAACTACTGGCGCGAAGCCGGCTATGCAGAGGAGATGGACGGGGTGGAGCGTGCCATTGCCGCCGGTGAGCCGGACAAAGTCACCCAACACCTAAGTGATCGGTGGCTGGCCGATTGCACCTTGTTCGGCTGCGAGCAAAAAGTATTGGACGGACTGCAAGCCTGGTACGACGCCGGCATACGCACGCCGATACTGGTGCCGTCATCGGCTCAAGGCAACCAGTTGGTGGCTATTCAGGAAATGTTCAGCCTATGCGCCAAGCTCTAGCACGCTATCGTAAGGGGCATAGTCAGGCCGCCGCAGTGGAGCGCATAGGTAGCGGAGCCCATAAGCCATGGAACCCATAACGCAACAGACCCTGCGCGAGCGCTATCGTGCGCTCAATACCCCTGAGTTGATCGCTCTAGGTAAAGCAGGCCAACTCACCGCCGCTGCCAGGCCACTGCTACTTGAGGAACTGGCCAATCGGGGCATTAGCGATTTGGACTCAGCACGGCTGGCGGATCCATCCGGCACCGGCCCTGGCCACCGCGAGCGTCTGCGGCGAGTCGTAGGCATATTTATTCTCGTCATGTCTATCGGGCTGGCACTGGGCACTTTATTGGGCTAAAGCGGCCCGCTACGAGGTATTGAGCGCCAGCGCCACTTCACCGCTGGCGATAGGTCCGCTGACGAAGCACTCGGTGACATGACCGCCCGCTGGACGTATAGAAGTGGCCGCACACACTGCCGGGCTCACCGGCGGCGTACAAGCCCGCAATCGGCTGTCCGAAAGGGCCGGCTGCCCGTAGGGATCGGGCATCCGCTTGCTTTGCACCGTGCACAGGTCCGCCTTGGGCATGGGACACGAGCGGCCAAACTCGCCGCTGGCGGGCCTGCCGGCTAGAGTAGATAAGGCCAAGCGCGTTCATGTTTCAGCAAAGTGATCTTGGTCTCCAAGCCGCCGAACCCTGAATAACCACCCGGGCCATGCGCCGCCAACACGCGGTGGCAAGGGATGATGATCGGGATCGGATTAGAGCCACAAGCCTGTCCGACCGGTGCGGCGAGCATGAATTTGCCGGCCATCTATGTACCGGCGGGCGCCATGCTGCGGGGACACTGGCGCGGGGAAACCCTGGGTTCCGGCACGGATGTGTGGAAGTACTGGGCCGAACGCCGGGCCGGTAATTTGAGCGACGAGGCGTGGCGCGAATTGGAAGTGGGCATCGCCCGCTCTCCCGGTACCTGTATGACCATGGGTACCGCAGCCACTATGATGTCATTGGCCGAGACTTTAGGCATGACCTTGCCAGGCGCCTCATCCATTCCAGCGGTGGATGCAACCCATGCGCATATGGCGTCGCGCTCCGGTAGACGCATCGTGGAGATGGTGTGGCAAGACTTGAAACCGTCCGCCATCCTCACCGAGGCCGCTTTCGACAATGCCATCACCGTTGACATGGCTTTGGGCGGCTCGACCAACGCCATCATCCACCTGGTAGCCATCGCCGGACGTGCTGGTGTGCACTTGGCGTTGGAACGCTTCGACGAACTGTCGCGCACCACGCCGACGCTGGCCAATATGAAACCATCGGGCGAATATTTGATGGAAGATTTTTATTACTCCGGCGGCTTGCCTGCCCTACTGGTGCGGATCGGCGATCGGTTGAACCTCGATTGCCTCACTGTGAACGGCGCCACCTTGGGTGCCAACATAGAGGGCGCCGAAGTGTTCAACGATGAGGTAATAAGATCGCGTGACAATCCCCTGAGTGCCACCGGCGGCACCGCGGTGCTGCGCGGCAATCTGGCCCCGGACGGCGCTATCATCAAACCCGTAGCGGCGCAAGCGCATCTGCTAGAACACACCGGTCCCGCGGTTGTCTTCGAGAATATCGATGATCTGCACGCGCGCATCGACGATCCGGACCTGGACGTTACGGCGGACTCGGTTTTAGTGCTGAAGAACGCCGGCCCGCTGGGCGGACCCGGCATGCCTGAATGGGGTCAGCTACCGATCCCCAAAAAATTACTCGCACAGGGGGTGCGCGACATGGTGCGCATCTCCGATTGCCGCATGAGCGGCACCAGCTACGGCGCCTGCGTGCTGCATGTAGCGCCCGAGTCCGCCCTCGGTGGACCGCTCGCTTTGGTGCGCAGCGGCGATGAGATAACCCTGGATGTGGCGAGCAGGCGGCTGCATCTGGACGTGAACGATACCGAATTGGAGCGGCGCCGGGCGGCGTGGCAACCGCCGCCGCGCCACTACCAAAGAGGCTACGGCTCGTTGTTCCTGGATCACGTGACCCAAGCTGATCAGGGCTGTGACTTCGACTTTCTGCACGCCGGGCCGGACACGCCAGAGCCGGCCATTTATTGAGCGGCCGGCTACTCCAGACGGGGGGCTAAGCTTGGCGAACGGCGCCCGCCTGCATCAGTGCAGCGACCTCGGCATCGCTAAAGCCCCACTCGAGCAAAGCCTCTTCGGTGTGCTCACCCGCGTGCGCACAGGGGCGCTGCACGGCGCTTTGGGTGCGCGAAAACTTGGGCGCCGGCGCCGGTTGCGAGACTCCGTCCAACTCCACGAAGCTCTTGCGCGCTACATTGTGGTGATGTTCCATGGCCTCCGTCATCCGCAGTACGGGTGCGAAACACACGTCTATCTGCTCCATGATCGCGGTCCATTCAGCCCGGGTTTTGGTCTTGAAGATGGCGGCGAAGCGCGCTCTCATGTCCGGCCATTTTTCCCGCGCGGTCTGCGCCGGCAAATCCTCCTGCTCCAAACCGAGCGTCTTCAACAACAGCGCATAGAATTGCGGTTCATTGGAACCGATGGCGATATGCTCCGCGTCGCTAGTCTCATAGGTGTTGTAGTGATGGCAACCGCCGTCCAGGCGGTTGGATTCACGCTGTCGCACGAAGGCGCCCGCGGCCAAGGCGCCGTACGCCGACGTCATCAACGACGCCGCCCCCTCCACCATAGAGGTATCCACCACCTGTCCCCGGCCCGAGCGCTGTGCTTCGATATAGGCCGCCAGGGCGCCCATAGCCATGTACAGCGCGCCCCCGCCGAAATCACCCACCAGGTTAAGCGGTGGCACCGGCCCCGCCGCCTCGCTACCTATAGCGTACAGCGCGCCGGTCAAAGCGATGTAGTTGATATCGTGCCCGGCGGTGTGGGCAATGGGGCCATCCTGCCCCCAGCCAGTCATGCGGCCGTAAATGATTTTGGGATTACGCGCCATGACCACATCAGGCCCAAGTCCCAACCGCTCCATCACGCCGGGCCTGAAACCCTCGATCAGAATATCGGCACCATCGCAGAGCTTCAACGCCGCTTCGCCCCCATCGGGGTGCTTTAAATCGACGGCCACATTCTTGCGGCCACGCAACAAAGTGTTGAACTTAGGAGGCATGATGTCGCGTCCCACATTGGCATTGCGATCGAGGCGGATCACCTCGGCCCCCATGTCGGACAACAACATGCAGCACATCGGCCCCGGGCCGATGCCGGCAAACTCCACCACTTTGACCCCGCTTAAGGCACCCATCTGTTCACCCCCTTATTGCTTATCGAACACAGACTGTAGCTAGAACCTTACGTCACCGCGCGGCGCACTTTGTAGGCCGGGTTATCCCACAGCTCATCGCGGATGACTTCTTCCAGAATATCCAGCGCCCGGGTCAGGTCCTGCCGGTTGATATAGAGAGGCGCAAAGCCGAACCGCATGATGTCGGGCGCCCTGAAGTCGCCGATCACACCCCGTTCGATCAACGCCTGCATGGCCGCATAGCCTTGGTCGAACGCGAACGACACCTGGGAGCCACGCAACGCCGGATCCCTGGGGCTGGCCAATATCAGCTGCGGACAGCGCCGTTGCACTTCGTCGATGAAATACTCCGCTAGCGCCATAGATGCATCACGAATATCGTTCATATCCACGCCATCGAATACATCCAACGCCGCCTCCAGAGCCGCCATGGCGATGACTGGCGGCGTCCCTACCCGCATGCGCTCTATGCCGGCGCCGGGCCGGTAATCGGGGTCGAACGCGAATGGCGCGCGATGGCCTAGCCAACCGGACAACACCGGTTGTACGGCATCTATGTGCGCGGGCGCCACATAGATGAACGCCGGCGCACCCGGCCCGCCATTGAGATATTTGTAAGTGCAGCCGGCGGCGAAATCGGCCCCGGCGGCGGCCAAGGCTACCGGCAAAGCCCCGGCGGAATGGGCCAGATCCCACAGCGTCAGGGCACCGCAAGCGTGGGCCGCTCTGGTCAGATGCGCCATGTCGTGCAAGCGGCCACTGCGGTAATCAACCTGCGTCAGCATGAGCACGGCGACCGACTCATCGAGTGCTGCCTCGACCTCCTGAGGTGCCACCAAGCGCAGTTCGGCGTCCTGGTCAAACCGCTGCAAATAGGTCTTGGCCATGTACAGATCACTTGGGAAGTTACCGGTGTCCGACAGCACTACTTTACGGTCCGGCACCCGGTCCAGAGCCGCCGCCAGTGCCTGATAGATGCGAATGGAAAGCGTTTCACCGACGGTCACGGTGCCGGGTGGCGCACCGATGAGCGTACCGATGCGCTCCCCCAACCGCGCCGGCTGTTGCATCCACCCGGCGTCATTCCAACCAGCGATAAGCTGTGCACCCCACTCCTCGCGCAACAGGGCGGCCACCCGCCGCTCGGCCGCGATCGGCAGCGGACCCAGTGAATTTCCGTCCAAGTAGACGATATGTTCAGGAATGTAGAATTGTGCACGTGTTTCGGCAAAATCCACCCTATGCCTCCCCTTTACTTATTGGCCGCTCAGCTTTTCAGCCGGCGGCAAAGACAGTCAACGATAAAAAATTGGACGGCATATTCGGCGCTGAGCGCTAAGCATTCAACACCTCTTTAAGGCAAGTGCTATGCTCGCCCCTCGACCAGCCTCGCACGGCGCTAGGCCACTGGATGATGGCTGCCCCCAAAACCGTCACCCCCCAAACCGTCAACCTCCAGGGCCATCAGTTCAGATACCGTCAGCCGCGCCCGCTAGAAGGTCTTTCCCGATGCTAATGTTCCGCCAGTGTTTCGATCCGGAGTCGTCAACCTATAGCTATCTGCTGGCCGCTCCCACAACCCACGAAGCGGTGTTGATCGATCCTGTTCAAGGGCAAACCGAACGCGATATCAGATTAGTCAAGGAATTGGGCGTTCGCCTGCGCTGGACGCTGGAAACCCACATACATGCAGATCATGTCACCGGCGGCAGCGCACTGCGCGCAGCGCTAGGCTCCAAGATCGCCATATCCAAGGCAAGCGGCGCCAACGGTGCCGACCGCTTGCTAGAGCACGGCGACACCATCACATTCGGCGGGCGCGCTTTGCAGATGAGAGCAACACCCGGTCACACGCCCGGCTGTGCCGCCTTCGTGTTGGACGATGAGTCGATGGTCTTCACCGGCGATGCGCTAATGATCCGTGGCTGCGGGCGCACGGATTTTCAGCAAGGCTCACCGGCAACACTATTTCGCTCTGTGCGCGAGCAGCTTTTCTCGTTACCTGATTCATGTCTCGTGTACCCAGGACATGACTACAAAGGCTTGTCGTGCTCGACTATCGCCGAGGAGAAACGCCACAACCCCAGATTGGGCCTGCACATGGATGTGACCGGATTCAGCCAGATCATGGATGACTTGGGGCTCGCGTACCCCAAGATGATCGATGTGGCGGTACCCGCAAATCTGCGCTGCGGGGAGCAGCGCTAAAGAGATTTACCCTTGGGGCACCTGCTAAAAATAGTCATTGTTTCGTGAGTGCAAGGAAGCACCGCGCGCAGAACCGCAGTGTATAGGTGATACCTGAGGATTCGAGCACGGAGCTGACGCCGCAATCGCGGAAAAAGTGCATTTTTAGCAGATGCCCCTTGGCTCAGACTGTATCGAGTTCCGGGTAATACCTGAAAATGCCGTGGTGATTAAAAGGCATACGGCGCTCGGAGCGAAGATAGGCCGCCAACCGCGATCGCGCAGCTACCCCTTCGTGCAACGCGGGCAGATAGGTCATGGCGCTCGTGGCCGCCGCGAAAGCCCGGGGAAAAGCGAATTCAAGACCGCACCACAGTTGGAACAGGGCGAGGTCTACATAGGTCAGTTCATCGCCCAGCAACCAAGGCCCGCCACCTCCCGCCAGTACGTCTTCGAAATAACCGAGCCGCGCCGCCAAACGCCCGGCAGCGAACGCGCGCCCAGCGGCTATGGCCGCTTCGCGCTGCTCTTCGAAGGTCAGCGCAACACTGACCGGATGGTGGGTGTTGTGCGCCTCATCGACCCCATCAAGCACGGTGAGCATGAGGCTTCGCGCCATCAGTTGCCGTTCTTCGTCCGCGGCGATGAGTCCATGGCGGCGCGCCAAAAAATCACAGATCACCGCCGTTTGCGCCAGCACCAGCTCACCCTTACGGAGAATGGGCGGCGCGAATGCTTTGCTGCCCGCACCTAACCCGGACCGTACTTTGGCAACCCACTCGGTGCCTTTGGATACATCGCCCTGCATCCGTGCCAGATCTTTACAGGTAACGCCCGCATCCTCCAGCACCAGCCGCACGAATTCACCCCTACCCGGTAAGCCCGGCCAATAGATGAGTTCGTATTCGGATGCTGTGCCCATGTGCTCTCACGCCTATCGCTGCCAGTCGGACCATTGTACCTGGCGTTATAACACCGCCGGCCTCATCAACCGGCCGCTGATCGCTGCTTTGCCAAGGCATCGAAGGCGGCTGATTTAACCGCTGCTTTCACCACCGGCACATCGTCTTTTGCGAGCGGCGGCATGTAGTTCTTACGCGCAAGCGCAGCCTCGATATAAGGTGCCAGCCGCTCGGTTTTACGCGCCTCGCGCTCGGCCGCGTCGCGGGTGAAACCCGGCATCACCGTATCTGCGAACAACTGCAGTGACTCACAGATATTGCTGTGAGAATTGCGCCCCGCTTGCTGCAAGAAGATCACCTGATCAACACCCGCTTCCTGGAATTCGCGCAAATGGCGGCGCATATCATCCGGCGTACCTATACCGGCGCCATCGTATTCGGCCCGCGCCAATGCCGCCTGGATCAAGCGATCGGACGCATCGCCGCGTTTTGCCCGAAAGTCCTCCCACATGTTGCTGAAGCCGGGTACAAAATCTTCCGCCACAAGTCTTTGCTGCGAGTAGCGGAAGAACTCGAAATTGTCCTGCCCGCGGCGGATCGCCTCGGCCCGATCTTCATGCATGGAAAAAGCGGACACCATGGCCAGGTTGGCGTTCACCGACCAGCCTAGCGGCACACACTCCCCGGAACAGATGAGGTCGTAATAAATCTGCGACCAGGTGCGCGCTTCTTGCGGATCCAAGAAAGAAAAAGCGAGGGCGCCTATGCCGTTGCGCGCTGCCACCTTGATAGTGTCACGGTTGGTGCATGCCATCCACAGCGGCGGATGCGGCGTTTGCAGCGGCTTGGGCAGCACGTTGCGGCACGGCATGGTGAAACTTTCCCCGGCAAATCCGGGGTATGGCGTCAGCACCATCATGTTGCAGATCTGCTCGGTGGACTCCAGCGCCATCGCCCGTTTGGTTTTGGCCGCGATACCAAAAGCGCCCAGCTCTAAGCGGGTGGCCCCCTCGCCGATACCAAAATCCACCCGCCCATCGGAGAGCAAATCCAACGTCGCCACACACTCGGCGGTACGGGCGGGATGGTTATAGTTGGCGATCACCTGCTTGATGCCATGACCCAAGCGGATCCGCTCGGTCTGGCCGGCGGCAGCGGCCAGAAACACTTCGGGGGCTGATGAATGGGAGTACTCGTCCAAGAAATGATGCTCAACTTCCCAGGCGTAGTCGAAGCCCAACTCATCGGCCAGCACCACCTGTTGCAGTGCTTCTTTAAAGAGCCTGTGTTCATCTCCATCGTTCCAGGGGCGTGGCAACTGAAGTTCATAAAAAACACCGAAGCGCATTGTTGGCATTCCTCTTGTTTAGAGCTAAACACCCATCTTCGTAAGGCGGGCCCCCGAAGACGGCCATGCAGCTGTCAACCCAGCCGTAATAATGCGTACCATGGCGCCTAGCATCAGCGTATCAGGCGGCGCGGCGAAGAGAACGTAACCCCAACGGGCGGCGGATACCAAGTATGCATGGTCGAAGGTAGCGATCCGCACTCGCCACTCGCCAGCCGGTCCCCGGTTCTTTCGGAACCCGCTCAAATACGGAAAATGTCACAATAACCACGCTTTGCCTAAGCTTTCCAGCAAGAGGTCACCCATGAGTGATGCGCTCGAGCATCTGATCGACTGGCGCTACTGGCGCGACGGCGACGTGGTACGAGTGCTCGATCTGGCACGCCGCGTCAAGCACCGGCGCGGCGCTTACCAAGGCCACATGCAAGGCCATAGCTTGGTCATGCTGTTCCAGAAAACCTCCACCCGTACCCGGGTCTCTTTCGAAGCGGGCATGACCGAACTGGGTGGACATGCCATCAATCTCGACTGGCGCGCGACCAACTTCACCCTGACTAAAATCAGCTACGAGACGCGCTATCTCTCCCGTAATGCCGCCCTCATCATGGCCCGGCTGAAGTCCAATGAAGCATTGCTTGAAATGGTAGAGGCGGCCACGGTGCCCGTGATCAACGGCTGCTGCAATCTTTATCACCCCTGCCAAGCCCTAGCCGACATGCTGACCATCGCCGAAGATCGCGGCACTACCCGGGGCGCCAAACTCACCTACATAGGCGCTTACAACAACGTGGTCAATTCGCTGGTCTCGATCAGCGCGCCGCTAGGCGTGCACTTGACTTTGGTGTGTCCCATACGCGAGCAGGCGGCCATCGACGAAAGCTCCCGCCAGCGCCTGTTGCAACTGGGCCAGCTCAGCGAAACCCTGGACGTCAAAGCCGCGGCTGCCAGCGCCGATTACGTCTACACCGATACCTGGCTCGATATGGAATTCTTCGGCGATCCGGCCTTCGCCGATGAAAAACAACGCCGCACCGCGCTGATGGCGCCCTACCAGATCAATGCGCAACTGATGGCTGGCAGCAACGCCAAAATCATGCACGACATGCCCATTCATCCCGGCTACGAGATCGCCGAGGAGCTGGTCGAATGCGACGCATCCATCATCTACGACCAAGCAGAAAACCGCTTGGATGCGCAAAAAGCCATCATCCTACATCTGCACAGAAAGCTCATCTAACCTGCGGAGCCGCCCATGCCCACCGATACCGCTACCGCCGTCGTAGAGACCTTGGCCGCCCATGGCGTCGATCTGGTGTATTGCGTGCCGGGCGAGAGCTTTTTACCCATTACCGATGCGTTGAGCGATCACCGGCAGATAGAACTCATCGTCTGCCGCCACGAGGGCGGCGCGGCGCTGATGGCGGCGGCCCATGCCCGCGCCCGTGGCGCGCCCGGCGTGTGCATGGTGAGCCGGGGGCCCGGGGCGATGAACGCCGCCATCGGCTTGCATGTGGCCCACCACGATGCCGAGCCGGTGGTATTTCTGATCGGCCAGGCGCCAACCCACCGTCTGGGACGCATGGCGTTGCAGGAGATGAACTACGCCAAGACCTTCAGCGATACGGCCAAGCTGGTCATCGAGGTGTATAGGGCCGAGCAGGTGTCCGAGTCCTTGGCCCGCGCTTTTCACGTAGCCCGCGCCGGTACGCCGGGGCCGGTGGTCGTCGTGTTGCCGGAAGATGTTCTGTACGCCACCGCAGAGGTGCCCTTGGCCGCACCGAGGCCGCTGGCACAACCGGCCATGAGCGCGGCGGATACGCAAGCGGTGCTGGGCATGGTGGAGCAAGCTGAACGTCCTGTTGTCATTGCCGGTGGCCGGGTACGCACCAAGCGCTCACTTGCCGATCTCACAGCATTCGCGCAACGTTTTCGCATCCCGGTGGTAACCGCCCACCGCCGGCTGCACACTTTCGACTCGCGCCATCCCCTGGCCGGGGGCCGGCTGAGCAACCGGGCGCCAGCGCCACTGATGGAGTTGCTGCGCCGCTCCGATCTGCTCATCGTGTTGGGTGAGCGCCTAGGTCCCTCGGTCAGTCAAGGCTACACCTTCCCGCGCGCGCCCAAAGCGGACCAAGCGATGATCCACGTGTGGCCCGATGCCGCCGAACTGGGCCGGGTCTGGCAGGCGGATCTGGCTATTGCCTGCGATCCGGATGCGTTCTTGCAACCGCTATTGGCATCAACCCCCACCCCAGCCGGTGACGCCCGGGAAAGCTGGATACGCTCGTTGCACGAGAGGCATAGAACGTTGATGACCTGGCAAGAGGCGTCAGCCGACGACGGCGTGGTATTCGGCCGGGTTACGCGGGCCATTGATGGGCATCTTAAGAGCGATGCGGCGGTGACTTACGATGCCGGCAATTTCACCTCGTGGGTTAACCGTTTCATCAACCTAAGCCAAGACAACATGTCCATAGGCGCAACCGTAGGTGCGATGGGCGCGGGCGTGCCTTCAGGGGTCGCCGCCGGCTTGGCCGCCCGCGGCCGCCAAGTGGTGGTATTCGTCGGCGATGGCGGCGTCATGATGACGGGTAACGAGCTGGCCACGGCCATCCAGTACGGTATCCCGCTCAAGATATTCATCGCCAACAACGCCGCCTTCGGCACCATTCGCATGCATCAGGCGAAGAGCTTCCCCGGCCGCGTCACACCATCGACCACGCTCACCAATCCCGACTTCGCCCGCTGGGGCCAAGCCTTCGGCGCCCTTGGGCTGCGTATCGAAAACGACAGCGACGTTGAAAAAACAGTGGCGCAGGCGATGGCATACGACGGCGCCGTGGTCGTCGATGTGCGCACCAGCCTCGAATACATTGCCGCCACTGCCCGCCTGCAGGATCTGGAGGGCTAAAGCACCGCCGCTCACGCGCATACAACCAACCCTCAAGTAGCCGATTAACAGCGGTATTCAAGCCCACCTGCACGTTCGAGCTGGCGCAGCAGCGCCGGCCACTCAAGCCCCACCTCGATGTGGCCACCAGGCCCGTACATATTCAGTCCCGCCGCAATCGTCTGCGCTTGCGTGTCCTCGGACAGAGGCTGCAACACCGCCCCGCCGCTCAGCGCATCGATCTGGTGTTTGCATGCGGTTTCGATGCGGTACATCCACACGAACGCTTCACTCATGGTTTTACCTACCGTGAGCAGGCCATGGTTGCGCAGTATAAGAATGCGTTTACCGCCTAAATCCCGCACGATGCGGGGCCGCTCGTCCAACTCGGTAGCGGTGCCCTCATAGTCGTGATAACCGAGCCACCCCATCAGCGTGAGCGCTTTTTGGCTATGCGGCAAAAGTCCGTGTTCCTGCATGGAGACGGCCACGCCAAAACGCGCGTGCGTGTGCATGACAAAATGCAACTCGGGATCATGCATGTGGATAGCGCTATGGATAACGAACCCGGCCCGGTTCATACCGTATTCGGAATCGCCGAGCACGTTGCCGTCGCGATCTACTTTGATCAGGGAAGAGGCCGTGATCTCATCGAATAACAGTCCGAACGGGTTGAGCAAAAAAGTGTCCTGCGTGCCGGGCACCCTAGCGGAGATGTGCGTGTTGTTGAGATCGGTCCAACCCCACAGCGCGCAGAGCCGGTAAGCAGCCGCCAGATCGCAGCGTACCTCCCACTCATGCGCGCCTATATCCGCCGGCCGGCGATCATGGGAATGCAATGGAACAACGGCAGCCATGGGCGAACTCCAAAGTAGGATATACGGGCGTGCCCATTGTACTACCCGCCCTGTGTTGCGCCTGAATGCTTGCACCTAGTGATGCTTGCACCTAGTGAAAGTAAGCGTTGAACACTGTAGTGACGCCGTACGAAGTCTGCAGCGGCCAGGGTGCGATTGAACTGCCCGCCTGCCTGGCAAGGCTGGGCCAAGGCGGCGCGGCGTAAGCTACACCAGTGATGGACGAGGAGACGTTGAGCATCGACAGGCGCATAAGCGGGTGCGGTGGCCAGGCTTGGTATGGACAGGCCGTAGATGCCGGTGGCTGCGCACCGAGCGTGTGGACAACGGGCGGACAGTCGGTTGGCAGCGACCGATCCCTGGTGCGCGATCAAAAGTGCCTCCCCCAATGCCGGCGCCTCTGGTCAGACGACACCGGTGCGGATGGTGCTTGAAGTACGCTCAGCAAGTCATCGATCAGATCTGAGACAGGTTCCCATCGATGAAGTCCTTTACGTCATCCCCAAAGACATAGCGAGACGCCAAGAGATCGACGGCGTTTGCTAAGCTCATCGAGACTCGGTTTCGGGGTTTCGAGCCAGCGCTGTCTTTACGCCGCAGCGCCTCCTCAAGCCGGTTCAGAAACCTCACGAAGAACCAAAGCTCGTACTTCCCACGGATCACGGTCTTTGCGGGCACCTTTTCGATCTCAGTCCGCACCTTCCTGACAACTCGCCATCCTGATTGCCCGCCATTCGACCCGCATACGCGCCTAAACTCGCGCAGCCCCCCATTCACTTTTCGAACCGCGAGGTCCTCATCGACCGAGACGACACGGGCAAGGTTCGCGTCATTCAGTCGCACCGGGCGAGCAGCCCGACGTTCGGCAATCACCCATGCCATCATCGTTAATGCAATTGCCACGAATCTTTGATATGCACGCTTGAATTCATGACACGCCATATCCAATCGCTCATCACGGCTTGACAGGCGAAAGAACTCAGCCCAAACCCTGCGTAGCTCTGCTTCTGTAACCCACAGATTCTCGATGGAATAGCATTGCGTGATGAAGATCGACTCGCTATCCGGTGTATCGACGTCAAGGAAGTCATCCAGGTCTTTATCCAAGAAGAAGAGCGCTCTGCGGATATTGTCAATACGGACGCTTACATGCTCGAACGCTTCAAGAACACCGCGCTTACCGCCGCATGAGAAATCATGAATGTCACCAAGCGAGCCAACGCGCCTGCGGATCTCCGGCATGAAGAATGCCCGATCATCATCGCCCTCGAAGAAGACGTAGATGTCCTTCGTTCCTGCTTTGTAAGCCAAGGTGAACTGATGGCGCACGGAAACCGGACTTGACTTCTGCTCGCGCAGGTAATCGAGAAAACTCATCGGACAACGATGCAATCTCGAAGATCACGGGCGTACTGCTCGAACTCATTGTCGAAAATAAACGGGGAATGAGTTACGGCAGCTATGAAATCACATCTGCTAGAACGGGCAAGGTCGGGCAACAGACGCTTTTGCCACTCAACGGAAAGCGATAGCTCTGGTTCATCAATGATAATGAAGTAGGATTGCGCATCCCCCAGGTATACGTGAGACAGCAGCGAGACGATCTGTTTCTCTCCCGAAGAAAGCTGTCCCATCTGGATAGTGGAAGCATGGTCGGTCATGATGGTTAAGTCGTAGTTCACATCGTCATAGACGATTCGCTTTCCATCCAAATACCGATTGCAGACCAAAACGAACTCACGGAGTGAATCCTCCTGCGTCTGCTGTAACCGAAAAATTTCAACAAGCTTCGAAAAGAAGTGCGCGAGGTACTTGTCTCTTACAGTCTCCTCACTTCCGCTGTCCGACTTTATCTTGTTGATGACATCCTGAAGGTGCGCTTTGTCCTGCTCACTCAGAGTCCGCTCCTCAACACGGTCGAGGATCTTCTCCACTGACTGATCGTCTAGACCTTGGATCTCGGCTCGCTCGTACTTGTCCGCATGGCCTCGAATCACATCCCGCAGATAACTCCCAGCTAGGTCACCCAACTGAACGCGCATCCGTTCTTTGAAGCGGCTCAGCATCTGGCGGATCGTCTCTTGAACGTCCTCCATTCCGAACTGAACCAGTTCAACGTACCCGCCAGCCTTTCGACGACGTATGCCTCGCGACTCGCGACGCATGTATCGATCCATGTCTTCATCGAAATGTGGAAATAGGGTGCGCAGATCCTGCTCGATGCGCCGGTACGTAGGGAGATACAGAATTTGACCGTCGATACCAGCCTCTATTGCTTCACTCAGATCGGAGAGAGTGTCACCGTCCCCTCCGTCGAACATCGAAAGCTGCCAGCCCGGATCCGCCCGTTCAACCATTGAAGACAAATATTCAGCCGGGATGTGCAACTCGTCCGCAAGCAACGAATACTGTCGAGAGAACAACATTTGGAGCACGCCGGGATCTTCGCTGGCCCTTGCCCGCACCGGCGGCGGCAATTCGCGCAGCAGCCTGCGCAGATTCTTTCCGGAGGGGCGGAGTTGAGACGAAGCGAGGCGTAGCCGCTGTTGGCCAAGCTTTATAGACACTTCGTCAAACTGATACCCAAACAGTCGATGCCATTGCCGGGTCAAGAAGTAGTACAGAATGTTGACAACGGTGGTCTTTCCGAGCCCGTTCACTCCTACCAGAACCATACGGTTGTCCTCGACAGGAATTCGCAGGTCGAGTCTCCCGTGAAGCCCTTTGATAGTAATCTCTGAAAGTTTTCGAGGCATTTTGGCCATCGCCATCACCATGAAGTCGCCGAACGGTTGTTCTCGCCGGACCCGGTACTTGTAACCGACATCAATGCAATGTCAAGGATCTGGCCGAGCCAGAGGGTGGCGAACCCGATAACCTCGAAGCAGATAGAGCAGAGCCCGGCACAGAAGAGCCGGATAGCGATGAGGGAGCGCAGGATTTAGCGCCGGCGCCGGCGAACACCACCTCGTGGTTGCAGGGAACTGGAGGCGACGAGCGGCAAAAAGCTGCTCTACATACTGACTGCCGCCCAAGACCTGCTGCGCCAGCAATTGTTCGGCGCCGCCACAGAACTCATCGGCTCCGCTGTGCTAGTCGCCGCTGCCCACAAGGCGGGTCTCTCACAAGCCCCGGCGGTAACTAATGCAGCGGTGTGGCTCTACACCGCTGCCATACCCGACGGTAAATTGGATAACCAACACGCCGGGCTTATCCTACGCACCCTACGCATTGGCGCAGGCCGAACAGCTACCGCAAGCGTTGCTGGCCCAATCGCCGGACGCAGTGAGTACGTTTGTTAGCAGTGCTGCCTAGATGACTTTTTTCTAGGGGTTCTTTTCTCGAGGGTGCTGCGGGCTTGCTCGTAGCTGCGCATGAACGCCTCGGCGCTAATGCGTTTGAACACATCGGCGATCACCGCTAGCGGCACACCATCCAGATCCTTGACCCGCACACAAGCTTTGCCCATATCCAAACGCTTGCCCGTCGCCCGCCAAGCATTGATGAACCACTGCTTAGCCGTGTCATCGGCGTACACGCAAAACAGATAAAGTCCGATGTGATGCTTTTGCCAACCGATGGATGCAAAAGGGACCGGTTGTGACGGATCCACGTGATAACCATCCGGATAAATCGAATGCGGCAGGTAAAAGCTCGGCAGGCCGTACTGCATACCCTCTTCGAAAGCCGGATCGATATGGGCGGCGATAACCTCCCGGATGGTGTTGAGCGCGTGGCGCCGCTCGGGTGTTAACGCATTTAAGTATTGCGCGATGGTGAGCATCACAAATTCCCCACATGGCTCTCGTCAGCGCCCAGGTCTTTTTTTGCGCCGAAGTCATTTCGGTTGTTTTCCGTGCCAACAGCACTGGCAACGCCGCTACAGCTGCGTGGATGAGACGGGATCACCATCGGCAGCCGGCACACACGTTCAACACTTCAGTACCGCCCGCCCGGCGGGACTTGCGCGAAACCGCTCGTCCCAGGCGCGCAGACCCGGCCGGTCGCCAAAGAGATCGGCTTCGATAAAGCGCAAAAATTGGCAGGCCGCCTGCAGCGTGAAATCGGCAATAGAAGGGGCATCCCCAGTCAAAAACGGCCGGTTATCGGCCAGCTCTTGCTCCAGATAGTCGAATGCGGGTTGTAGATCCGCTGCCGCCGCATTGGCTACGGCTGGCTCGGCTGGCCGGCCCAAAGGTGACTTCGTGGCGTGAGCATAGCGTCCCATATGGACGGCCGCACGCAGTTCTACGATGCGCTCCATCTGCAATGCTCGAGCGCGCGCTTTGACATCGGCTGGCAGCAACGCGCCAGCGGGAAAAAGCGCTTCCAGATAATGAATGATCGTCAAAGACTCCAATAGATAGCTACCGTCCCCCAGTTCCAGCACCGGCAGCGTGCCGAAAGGATTGCGCGCGAGGTGCTCGGGCTCTTTGTGCCGGCCTTTCACCGTGTTGACAACGATCTGTTCGATGCCCATGTCGAGCCCACGGTGCGCCCGCTGCGCGATATAGAGCATGACCTTGGTGGGATTGGGAGCCAACGGGACCATGTAGAGTTTCATCCGGCAGGTTCCATTTGATGGGCTACTGTTGATGGGCTACTGCGCCGCCGCGGACCGCACCTCAGGCTCGATGATCACTTGTTTAGCCAACAGCTCCGCTATGCGCTCGCCGCCGTAACCGTATTCCTTCAATATAGCAGCGGAATGCTCGCCTATATGCGGTGCATGGGTAAACCGGGACGGCACGTCAATGGGGGGCAACCCAGGGATTTGTGGTATCGGCAAGGTACCGGCTCCGGCATGCTCCACATAAGCGACGGCACCTACCGCTTGGGTGTGTTCATGGCCCATAAAAGCGCCGTGATCATGCACCATTGAATTCATCACACCCGCCTCGGTTAACCGCTTCGCCCAGTGGGCCGAGGGCTTTTTCTCGAAAGCTGCGCGGATCAAAGCCATCAACTCCTTCTCGTTACGGATCCGTTTTTCACCGCTGTCGAAGCGCACATCAGCCTTGAGTTCAGGCAATCCGAGGACCTCGCAGAGCGCGTCATAATGATGCTCGCGCATCGCCGTGACATTCATGTAGCCGTCTGCGGTACGCATCGTGCCAACCGGCACGTAAAGCGGCTTTACCTCACCGCCTTCCAGGTAATACTCGGCTATCTTGGCGGCCTGCAAGGCGGCGGCGGACTGCATCAAACTGTTATCTATGTAGCACCCCTGTCCGTAGCGGAACTTACGCATCAAAGCAGTCGATAGCGCTTGGAAAGCATAAAGTCCGGTGGTGACATCTATAGGCACCATATTGACCCGGTTCGGCAATCCCTGGCTGTCCTTGTTGACGGTCATGAAACCGGAGAACGCCTGCATAACCGCATCGGTGACCGGCAGATCCTTGTTCGGTCCGGCTTGGCCAAAGCCGGTCACCGACAGATAGATAACGCTAGGGTTAACCGTCTTCACCGCGTCATAAGCGAGGCCGAATTTAGCCATCACACCGGGCCTGAACGCCTCGACCAGCACGTCGCAGTGCATGGCAATGTTCCATGCGATCTCTTTTGCTGCGGGCTGCTTCATATCGAGGGCGATAGAACGCTTGCCGCGGTTGAAAGCGATGGAATGGGCGCAGTGGTCGCCGTACACGGTGCCCATCGCCCGGCCCCAATCGCCCGCCGGCGGATCCACTTTGATGACATCGGCACCATGCTGTGCCAATAGCATGGTACTGTGTGGGCCGGCCACCCCCTGGGTGAAATCCAAGACCTTAATACCGGAAAATGCCCGTTGACTGGCCATATCATTCTTCGCCTCGCTCCAACAAGACCGCTGGTGTACGAACTGCGACAGAGCACCGATCGTCTCGTTTGTTGATGATGGTCACATGTTTCGTACAACGAATAGCATAAAATCTAAACCGATCTGCCACCTTTAGAATCTTTGCAGCTTAAATCCCCGCAGTTTAAATCCCCATGGCGCAAGCTCTTAAAATCCAAGTCATGCGCTAGTGCTGGCTTGGCCCAATGTTTAGCGCGGGTTGAGGTTAGAATCTAGCCTTCGATTCAAACCTCGCACCAGGGACCAACTCCGGGCGTACTCGCAGACCGCCCCGCTCCCTCGCGCCGGGGTCTTAACAGAGCAACCCATAGCCCATGCAGTTCCCTTTCGTACACGAGCCCCCGGCCGAGACGCTGCCCGTCACCGTCCTAACACCGACAGAACTCATGAACTGGCGCGGGCAGCAACCGGACCGCGTGCGGCAGTGGCTGGATGTCACCGGCTTCACCGCCAAGGCCCACTCACTGTGTGTTATACCCTCTGGCAGCGGTGCACCGGCGATGGTGTTGGCCGGACGCGATGAACACGACTGGCTGTGGCCGTTGGCTCACTTGCCATCCGCACTAGGCAACGTGACCTGCGAGTTGGCCAACCCGCCCCCCGGCCAGGCGGCCTATCTCGCCACGCTGGGCTTTGGCCTCGGCGCTTACCGCTTCACCCGATACGCCGACAAAGCGTCCAGTCAAGTGAAGCTGGTCATCCCCGCAGGGGTGGAGGCAAGCGCCCTGCACAGCGAGATGCGGGCCATATCCCTCACCCGCGATCTCATCAACACCGCAGCGACGGACATGATGCCGGAGCATTTGTCGGCAACCGTCAAGCACTTAGCGGAAGAATTCGGCGGCAGCTTCAACGAAATCGTCGGCGATGATCTGCTGGCTCAGGACTACCCTGCCATCCACGCGGTGGGCCGGGCCAGCGCCCATGCTCCCCGGCTATTGGAGCTTCGCTGGTCAGCGCCCAGCGCCAAGAAAAACATCACCTTGGTAGGCAAAGGCGTGTGCTTCGACAGCGGTGGGCTAGACCTCAAACCGGCCTCTAACATGCGCCTCATGAAAAAAGACATGGGCGGCGCCGCGCAGGTACTGGGCTTGGCTACCCGCATCATGGCCAATGCTTTGCCGATACGTCTGCGCGTGTTGATTCCGGCGGTGGAAAACGCGGTATCGGGTAACGCATTTCGCCCAGGAGACGTACTGCAAACCCGGGCCGGCATCAGCGTGGAGGTCGAAAACACCGATGCCGAGGGCCGTCTGATACTCTGTGACGCCCTGTTCGAAGCAGCGGCGGAAAAGCCCGATAACCTTATTGATTTCGCCACCCTCACCGGCGCCGCCCGGGTAGCGGTGGGCACCGACTTACCGGCGCTGTTCTGTAACGATGATGACTTAGCTTTATCACTCGCAGCGGGTGGCAATCAGATAGGCGATCCACTGTGGCGCCTGCCGTTGCACCAACCTTACAAAAACCTACTGCAAAGCCGCATTGCCGATACTTTGAATTGCACTGCTGGTCCCCATGCAGGCGCCGTTATAGCGGCACTGTTCCTTGAACGTTTCATCACTAAAGACGTGCCGTGGGCCCATTTCGATATCATGGCCTGGAACTTGCGCGCTAAACCGGGCCGGCCAGAAGGAGGCGAGGCGATGGCGCTGCGAGCAACTTACCAACATCTGGTCAATACCCTGAGTTAAGCCCTGGCAAGCAAACACCCGGAAGGTAAACACCTGCATATAAACCCAGGCGATGCGTCCCAGCGCCCTATTACTGACGCCGGCACTGGCAATTACCGCCTTAGCTAACCGCGCGCATCACCTTCAAGGCAGCGGCCTTGGGCACCGATATCGTGCTACTGGCCAGCCCGGTTAATAGTGCTGGCCCGGCCCACTGGCCTTGAGGCCGGCTTGCCAATGGATGACGGCCTCGCTAACGCCAGTGCCGTCATTACTGGCAACGTTGACGAACCGCGCCCGTAACTCGGCTGGCCCGTTGGCCACCACATAAGCGTTGGCGGCCCACTCCAGTAAGTCCGTGTCGTTGTAGTCGTTACCCACCGCTGCTGTACGCCGCACGTCTACGCCACCTTCACCAGCCAGCCAAGCGCAGGCGCTCGCTTTGGACACACCGGCCGCGAACAGTTCTATCCAAATAGACGCACCATCCATGGGTGATGTAGTGCGTACCACGTGCAATCCGACCAACTCAGCGCACAACCGCCGCCACATCTGTACGCCACCCTCGGATTTATGTACTACGACTATGTGGGAACCGCCTGGGGATAAATCGTAGCGAGGCGGGCAACCCGCACATAGCGCTCGCGCATACGGCGCGTACCGCTGCAAGCGGCGTTCAAAATCCGGGTTGGTACCCTCCCGGCTGGAGCGATGATAGCGAAACTCATGCGTGCCGGGAGCGGGATTTTGCACCATGAAATCACATCCCAGCCACTTGAGCCGAGCCACGGCACTACCCAACGCTGCCGCATTCAGGGAATGAGCGCGTACCAGTTTACGCGTGGACCAATCGACAATGCCCACACCGGAGGAAAACACTAAATAGTCGATTGGAAACGTGTCATCAATGACACGCATGGTAGACCACAGCGAACGGCCGGTGGCGATAACCCGCGCTACGCCGTCACCGCCTAGATTTTCAAGCGTAGCCCGATCCGCGCTGTTAACTCGTTGCTCCGACGTGAGTAAAGTACCGTCCAAATCCGTTACGAACAGCGCCGGCAGCGGGCGCAGGCAAACAGTCATGACGTCTCTTCGATCGGAGCCATTCACTTAATCCCTATTGAACATCTGACCTCAGGGCACCTCTGATATATTGCTTGGTGTGTCAGCGTTTTTATGGGAAAGCCACTTTAAATCCAACATCTTAATGGTTCATTATCATTAACATAGGCAAAATGAAAACATGAAGTAACTCTTCTTCCAGCTTTAACTTCATTTACACGATGAATACATTTAGGCCGAAAAATTATCAGATCACCAATTTCTGGTTTAATAATTACTGATGGCTTGGAATCTAAATCATTTAATTCTTTTTCCAAGACGAATTGCTCAGTTTTATTGTCTTTAATTAAAGTGTCGATTGCATCTGCATATCCTGGCATATGATCCCATACCTGAAATTCTCCAACTTGGCCCGCGTCAGGGAAATCTAAAAAAACATTCTGCGCAAATTCTATTTTTGGAGAAAAATCCGCTTTATTAGTAGTTTCTTCATTCAAGTCATTTTGGTGTGGTGGAAGCTGCCCACCTTTCTCAACGCTTCTATAAAATCCACCAAACATTCTCCTACCATACATGGTTGGAATCACCGCGCCATATTTCCATATACTGTCTAAATCAAGTCTAACTTTATCTATTGGACATAAATATGGGGACTGTAATTCTCTTAAAAAACGCTGTGTTTTTCCTGCCTCGTCAAAGTATTTATCTAAGAGAGAATGATTTATACATGTCTCGCTAAAATTTATTCCTATCTTAAAAACATCGAGTGTTTTTGCGAAGCTAAAGCGTTCAAACAAATTACTTTTAGAGTATAAATTCTCTATCAGCTTTTTACAAATGTCTTTTTTAATATAATTCTTTACTCTAAGCACAAGCACTTCGCCGCTCATTAGTCTTTTAAAATCATTTAAAGTAAAAGAATCAAATAATTCTAATACTTTTCGATTATAGAAATTTGCAGCGTTTTCCACTGTATCACTTTCTACGGATTTATTGCTTGTTGTATTTGTCATCATCCACCTCCACGTTAATTTGGTAAGTAATCAATAGCTTAGATTGTAGTACCAGATAATAGACGGACTCGGATAAGTTTTGTAGTTACACAAGTGCGGCTTTCATAGGCACCTCCAACTGGCCGCGCCAATGCGCCCGCTGAGGCGAATGGGTGATGAATTTAACGTCTGCCTAATCCACCTGCACCCTGACTGAATGGGCCGGCGCGCGGGCACCCGAAACCCACAAGGACACACGGTGTTCTCCTGGCCTCAGGGGCCAGCGTAAGGTTTCGTTGCTCATCGCTTGACGCCACGGCTTGCCGCCGATGTGCCAGACCACCGGGCGCGGCGGCCCTGCTACATGGGCACGCAGGGCAATGGTTTGGCGCGCTGCGGGTACGCCGGGTAAACGCACCAGCCGCAAACCATCGGGCGGTGATTGGATGCGCGGCACGCCGGCCTCGCCACTGACGCCAGCGGCACCAGTTATAACCGCACGGGGGCGCACCGCTAGGAATTCCGCGGGCGTGGCTGGCGTCGCCGCCCGCGCCGTACGCACATCTATGGCGACCGGGCGCAAGACCGGCTGGCGCGGCGTCCCCGCCAACCATTCCAACACCCGCCGGGGACAGCCGCCGTGGGCGGCAGTGCCGGATTGGGCGCACAGCACCGCCTGACGATAACCCGATGGTGGCGCGAAACGGGGCCGCATCGGCGCTGCCCCATGGGAGCCTTCTACCGCTTTGAGGATGGCGACAGCCGCGGCGGCGGCACTTTGCGCACCACCCAGATGATGCATAGCTCTGGCATCAGCACGGCCCACCCAAACGGCGGCCAGATGGGCAGGGGTCCAGGCTACCGTCCAAGCATCCCTAAAGCCCTGTGAGGTGCCGGTCTTAAGGGCGATGCCATCACCGGCATCAGTATTACCCATGCGTTGAAAACTCGGTAAGCGCGCCTGCGCATCAGCCAAAAATAGGGTCACCAGCCGGGCACTGGCTTGCGCCATCACCCGCCAACCAGAGAAGGTCTCATGCTCGAACCAGCGCAAGGGACGTATCAATCCGCCGGCGGCCAGGGCTGCGTAGGCGGTGGCCAGGCGCTCCAAGGTGGTGGGCAACGCGCCGATGGCAAGCCCCAGTCCGTAATGTTGCGCGCGCTTACGCGCATCGTGGATGCCCAGCCGGTGCAACATCCAGTAAGCCGTATCCAACCCCACTTTGCGCAGCACCCGCACGGCGGGCAGGTTACGTGAATTGGCCAACGCCTGGCGCGGCAACAAGAGGCCCAGATAACCACGATCGGCATTAACCACGCCGCCCGCGCCGGGCATGTCCGCCAGCACCGAATCCGGCTTTAACGCACCGCGCTCTAACGCCAAGGCGTAGATGAAGGGTTTGAGCGTGCTGCCGGGCGAGCGCCGCACCCGCACGAAATCGATAGCACCACTGCCAGCGCCGGTTTCATAACCACCAGATCCCACCCACGCCAAAACGGCGGCATCGTCCAGGCGAATGACCACGGCGGCGGCGTTGTCAGCGCCGCTTGCCCGCCATTGGTCCAAGTGCTCCGCCAGCAGCTCGCTCACGTCCTTTTGTAAACGCTGATCCACTGTGCTGCGCACCACATGGGGAGCAGCATCGGCGCCGGCCAACCGTCTGCCAGCGGCCACGATCCAATGCATCGCCTGCGTGGGACGCACCACTTTTGGCATCACCTTGAGTTCGGCTAGGTGCCGCAGTGCCGATGCGTATTCATCCGCCTGCAACACTCCCTCCTGGCGCAACCGGTTGAGCAGCCGGCGGCCCCTGGCGCGGGCGCGTTCACGGCCATCGGCCCGGTAGGGATTGCTGAGAGACGGCGCCTGCGGAATGGCGGACAGGAATGCGATTTCCGCCCAGCTCAGATCCTTGACCGGCTTGCGCAGATAGATGCGGGCGGCGTTAGCGATGCCGTGCAGCCGGTTGCCGTAGGGCACGATGCGCAGGTAATGGGCCAATATCGCGGCTCTGTCATAGCGTAGGGTCAACCCCACGGCGATGGCCGCCTCCTCCAGTTTGCGCCAATAGGTGCGCTCGCCACCCCGCTGTATGCGGGCGATCTGCATGGCGATGGTGGAGGCACCGGACACCCGCTTTCCCGCTCGCAGATTCTGCGCGAGCGCCCGCCCCATGGCGGCAAGATCAACCCCTGGATGGGCGTAGAACCGTCTGTCTTCCAACGCCAGGGTAGCGCGCTCTATGCGCCGTCTGGACTGCGTGACCGGCCAGTAGCCATAACCCGCGCTATCCGGCCCGCCACCGTCGTCCGGAGAGGGGAAGTGGGCGAGGGGCTCAGCCACCGCATCCAGCAACAACTGCCCTGGCCTAGGGGCGTGTAGATTAGCCTCCTGAAACGCTATCCAGGCGAGATAAACGGCCACCGCCAACGCGGCCACACCACCGCCAGCGATGAACCACCGCAGCGGCCCCAGGACCAGGCCCAGAAACGCCCACAGAGGGCGCCAAAAAACGCTGGCAAAAACACCGGCAGACGGCGTTAATCGCGTGCCAGAGGTCATGCGTGCCAGAGGTCATGGAGGCGGCAGCGCCACACTACATTCAACGGCATCAATCATCACCCGCGTCCACCCGGACATAAGTACCATCGGAGCGGCCACGAATGGCACGGTCGTACATCATTTCGGCGCGGGCCGGCGGTTGGGTGAAACGCCCCGGCGTGATCGCCTTGGCACGAAAACGAAGGCTGTAGGTACCCTTGGGCAGGAAATCGAAGAACCAGGAGACCCGGTGGTCCCGCATATCCCTGAACGTCACCCGGCTACTGTCGCCGGCTGACGCCCGCGCCTCCGGCGGTGCGCCTTCAAGGGCCGGATTAAGCGGCTCCATGGCCGCCGCCAGGGGCGCGATCAGAGCCACATGGTAACGATCCCGCGGATTCACCAGTTCCACCCGCTCCTCAATGACCGCGCCATGGGCCAGTGCTAACTCACCACCCGCTGCAATGTTCATATGCTCGGGTGGCCGCTCGCCGGTTGGGTCTATGCGGTACCAGTCCCGCCGCACCACGAAACCGGCACTCAGTTGCTCGACCTCGGCGCCGGGGGCTGCTGGCAGATATGTAGCTTGATCCACCACCGCTAACACCTGTCCGGCAGCGTCCGGCAATGCCGTTACCGCCAAGCTGAGGGGGCCAGCGCTTGCAGCAGACCAGCGCCCCAAGGCTTTCCCAGCATCGAGCGCTATTCGCGTTTTTTGGGCACCGCTACTGGCCTCGATCAGAACCGGCTCAGGCGGTCCGCTCAGTGTCAACACAGCCGCCAGCGCCGCCAGCGCCGCCGCGTTGGCGTTGGTATCGCCCCATCCGGCCTCTGTCGCCCGCGCCACCAACGCATCGCGTAGCTGGGTAGCGCGTGCGCCATTCGACAATGCGAGGGCGGTACGCAACAACTGCGCCATGGTCCGCACTTCACTGGGCAATATCACGCCCGCCACCGCCACATCGTCATGCAAACCGGCGTACCGCTCGGCGCCCTCTTGCAGGCGCGTGCGAATACCAGCGAAGGCCATCTGCGCCAGCTTATCAATCTGCTCTTCGCTGGCGCCGGTATCACTTAGCACACGCACCATCTGCGCCAAGTTCTCCAGGGAGAGAAATTGCGCCTGCAAGGCTAATTCGGCGGCATAGCCGGGGTCACCCGCGCCCGCCCCGGTCAATGCCGCCAGTGCCCAGGCCCGCTCTGCCAGCTCACTGCCTGGGACCAAGGCCGGATAATCGGAGCGCAGCGCCTGGCGCAACGAACGGATTAACCGCCCGGCCAATTCTACAGGCCCATTAAAACCACCGGCTTTGGCCGCCGTCACCAACTGCAAAGACCACGCCGTGAGGCTCACATAACCGTCTCCACCCGGCCAGTACGCCACCAATCCACGACCATCGATGGCCTGTCCTATCCAGGTGAACGTCTCCTCTAGAGCACGGCGCAACCGCTGCGTATCGCCCCCTGAATCAAGCACGCCATCAAACTTGGCCAACGCCAAACCGCCACGCGCCTTGGCGATGCGCTGCTCGGTACAAGCATACGGGTAAGTGCTGAGATAACTGGCCGCCCCCAGCAAGCCCACCACCTCCGGCGCCGTGCTGACATGCACCGTTCTTTGCCATGCCGAACCGTCCCTGGGCCGGTCATCCAGCGCGGGAAGCGCCAGCGGCCCATCTGCGCCCAGCGAGAATGTGCGTCTGGTGGTGACTGCCTCCCTATCCGCGAACACCGGCAAGGTGACCTCGAAGGCATCCGCGGCGCCGTCCTCCCTCCTGACGGCTACGGCTAGCGTGACTTCCGCCGCCTCAGGGGCAACGGCCAATGTCCACTTGAGCGGATGGGGCCCACGGCCAGCCAGTGCTAGCGAGGACTCACCGGCTGTGATGGCCCGCAATCCTTCGAAACGGGCCTGAACCGCCGCCGGTCCACCTTTATCATCGGTTATGCGCACGTTCGCCGCCGCCTGAAATTCATCGCCGTGGCGCAAAAAGCGCGGCAATTGCGGCTGCACCATCAACGGCAGGCGCACGGCCACATTGCCCGTGGTATGGCCAAACCGGCCAGCGCCGCTGATAGCTTTCGCGCGCAGGCGAAAATTGCTCAGGTTGTCCGGCAGTGGCACCCGCACCCGCGCCACACCGCTGGCATCCACTTGAATACTCGGGGCGTAAAACGCCACCGGCACGAAGCGGCGCCGCACCGTGACGTTATCCAATAGATCCAACGGCTCCAGTTCACCCCCACCGCCGCCAGCGTATTCCTCGAAAGGCAGATAACCGAACAAGCTGTTTCTGGTGTCGTGAAAGCGCACCCGGGACGGCGGCGCCCGCAGGAAATCAGGCATGGGGTTCAAACGCTGTTCGCGGCCTAATGCCAGTACCGCCTGATCGACCAGCCACAGGGTAACTTCTCCCGGGAGCGGCCGCTCAGCGTCATCCGTTAACTTGACGGTGAGCTCGGCGACGGCGCCGGGCCGGGCCGTCTTCGGGTGATCGACGGCCAGCGTTATCTCATTGGCACTCGGCTTCACCTGCAGCCACCGGGTGGCCGCCAAGGTTGCCGGGCGCCCCAAATCGAGCCGCCCGCCCGGCAGCGTCGGCCCGGTACGCGGACGCAGCAATAGAAAATGCACCGGTAGCGCGGGGGCGTAGTGCTCTTGAATAGTCACCTCAGCGGTCGCGGTGCCCCCTTCAATGGTGATCCAGGCGTATTGGTTACCCCCCGGCGCCTCCACCACCATCAGCGCCCGCGCCCGCTGATAGGGGCTTTGTATGATCAATCTGGCCGTATCGCCCAGCCCATAACTGGTCTTATCCGGGGTTATCTCAAACACCCGCGACGGTGGCCGCGACCAGGTCACTTCCTCATCGCCGGTTAGGAAAAAGTCGCCGCGCACCACCTGCAACCGGCCCAGCGCGTCCCGGGTTTCCAACTCCACCACATACACGCCCCGTTCGGACACCGGCAACGCCACCTCCGTGGGTCCATCCGCGGCGGTTTTAACATCGATGCTACGCAGGGGTATATCCACCGTTTCGGTCACGTATTTAGCCACGCCGCTGCTGTAATCACCCGCCCGTAACTGCGCATGCCACTGCCGCTGAAACACGCGCACCGTCACCGGCTGGCCGGCGGCCAGGGCGCCGCCGGGGGTCAAAGCTAGCAGGCGGGCGGTGCTTCTATGCCCCCGTTCCACCACCGGCTCCAACTGCAAACCGAGGATGAGCGCCGGTAATCCCAACACCTCCCGCGTGGCGGTAACGGAACGCCCATCGGCGCCGGTGACGGTGGCCTCGAATACATAGCGCCGGGGCAAAGCACTGGCCTCATCGGCAGGGTTGATCGCAATGACACTCCCCCCAGAGGCATCGGTCAGTCCCTCCTGGCGCGCGAGAGGTTGCCCAGCTAAGAACCTGTTCAAGATCTGACGATTTTGGACATCTGACCTAAGCTATTGTTATCCATAGTCATAGCGGCTGCGAAGGCAATGACAGACGAGCGAATCTACCCGAGTGACCTATCTCGCCAACAGTTCGAGAAAGTTAGACCGATCCTGGAGGCGGCGCGTCGGCGAACCAAGCCAAGGCAACTCGATCTCTATCACGTGTTCAACGCAGTGTTGTACCTGCTGAAGACCGGCTGCCAATGGCGCATGTTGCCCAACGAGTATCCAAAGTGGCGAAGTGTGCATGAGTATTTCACTATCTGGCGGCAATCGTCCCCAGAAGACTCTTGCAGCGCCTTGGACAAGGCGTTAAAAAAATGGGTTGGCGAGGCCCGCAAATCCCAGGGGCGCAGTGGCAAAACCAGCCTGATCATCGTTGATGCACAGAGCGTGAAGAACACAGACAGTGCAAACCACAAAGGTTATGACGCAGGCAAGAAGACTTCTGGTATCAAGCGGCACATAGCTGTGGACACTCAGGGATTGGTGCACGCTGCTTTTGTGACCACGGCAAATGTCACTGATCGAGCTGGGGCACTGGCCGCACTTGCTGCTCAAGCAGATGGGCGCCTCTCGGAGGTTAGGTGTGTAGTGGGCGATGGCGGGTACACGGGGATGGCTTTCGCTGGCGAAGTGCTGAGATTAATCGGAGCGAACGTCGAAATTATCAAACGCTCGGACACGGGTCGTTTTGCCGTCCTCCCGAAGAGGTGGGTTGTCGAGCGAACCTTCTCATGGTTTGAGAAAAACCGCCGGTTGTGGAAAAACTGTGAGCGGCTAATCGAAAGCTCGTTGGGCATGATGCTACTTGCAAATATTGCGCTGTTGCTTCGGAGATCTTGAACAGGCTCTAAGGGTTTTTCACCGCCAAAGCGGTTAACGGAGGCGAAACGGAACTGACTGTAATCGTGTCCATTGGCAATGTGACGGGCCGCATGGGGCAATCGATCGGTGTACGGGAACTGGGTCACCTGCCAGATAACAGGCCGCTCGGAGGCACGGCCACCGGCATAATAATGAGCGGTGGCCGACATCTCGAATGGCCGGTCCAAGAGCACCTGGCCGGGTCCATAAATGCGCACCTCGAACTCGGGTATTTTGTAAGCTTCTTTCTTGAACTCGAGGTGCCCGCAAGAAGCCCAGCCTTGCAGTTCCGCGAATGCCCGGTACTGCCCCGCTGGCACACCGGTTTCGTCAAAAGCGTGATAGAACGTACCCGCCCCGCTCAGCGGCAACGAGTAACGCCATTGGAGCTCGCCGGGGCCATCGACCACCAAAGTGACCTCATCGCCCGCAGGAATGTGGAACTGGCCCGCGTCACGCCCCCGCAACCATCCTTTGATGTGCACCAATTCCTCCGGGCGGTAAACGGGACGCTCGGTGAAAATATGACAGTGCCCGGTTGCTTGGACCCGCAAGTATTGCGGCTGCGAGCGGGTCCATTGTAACCAGGACGAATGATCGGGTTCCCAGCGGTTATCGCTGAACTGCTCCGGTGGCCGCGCTGGATCCCACACCAGCGTATCGGTGTCAGTGCGCACCGCTAGGCGCATGACCTGGCCGCTGCCATCACCTCCACCAATCCAGTCGAAAGTCCCATCCTGGCCAGTCGTTGCGCTCACGAAAGTTCGCCAGTGGGGCTTTTGGCCAGCGTATTGCCATCCCTCCAATGTCACCCTCGCACCAGCGACGGGGGTACCCTCAGCCAATGAGGTCACCACCACTTTTAATGCGTCCGCCGCCGCAACGGTGCTGAGCGCCAAGTCGGTTACCTGGACCCGCATCCAGCTTCTCGCCGGCCTTCCTTGAACGCGCCGTAGTCCCACTAGAAAAGTCCCTGGGCGGCCAGCCGCGGGCGTCTTCGCCAAAATAGGCGCTAAATCCAACCCGAAGCGGGCACCGCTGCCGCCGCGCCTGAGCGGTAGCCGAAACTATTCCGGAAAAAAGCGGCGTGCCTAGTGTTCGCAGATGCGCCGCCAGGCGCGCCGGATCAGGGTGTTGAGACGGTTCATCGAACGGCACTGGCGCTTCACCCGGCCCGGGCGGCGGCGTATCTTCACGCACGCTGACCGGCTCACCGGGAAACGGCCAGAAGCCGCGATCCATCGGATCAACACCGAAGATCTTGAGATCCACCTGCTCCTCGGCACGGCCCAGCAAGGGCAAATGCTGCGGTCCGTGCAGTTCGACCACGCCCTGGGACGCAGCCCACCGCAAAAACGGTGGCTGGCTAGGGAACGTGACCACTACGCGGGTAGGCCCGATGGGGTGCAAGCGCCGATCAGTGCTATCGGCTAGCACCGTGCTGCCTGACAGGTTCAAGGTATAACGCTGCTCCGCGGCAAAATCGCCACTGGCCACCAGCAATCGATCGGCGAGCTTCACTTGCAGATTAAGCACCGGCGGACTGATGTGTATAAAACTCGCCACCTGCGCGTGGGCGGTGGCCCGCGGCGGCGCCGAGAATTCGACCACCAGGCCACGTTGTCCTCGGCAGCGCAGGACCGCCTCCACGCCGTAGAGTACCCCGGCGGCGGGCACCGGAAGACGCTCGTTCAGACAGCCTACGCGGGTTACCCTGAAGGGCGCGGCGGTGGCGAAGCGGTAGCGCCATACCGGCGCATTCCGGGCGGCGCCAAGGCGCAGTTGCAATTCCGCCTGAGTGCCCTCGGCCAGCGGTTCCGGCAATGTAATGACCACTTTCACCGGCGCGTCGCGGGTGTGCCGGTCCAATACTTTGATGTCTAGATCCGCGCCTGATATACGGCGCTCGGCAAAAGCAAGCGTTGCGGGCAATGGTGTCAGTACCAGCTGTAGTTGCGGCGCTAAGGTGCGGGCATCAATTGCAGCGGCGAACGTCAGCGTGACCGAGCGGATGGCGCCGAGATCCTGGGCGCCCTGTGCTGGCACGGTCTGCGTTGGAATATCCAATAATGCTTGGATACGCCACGCCGCCCCTGGTACGGCGAAATCCAAAGGCTTTAGCGCCGGCCACGGCTGCACCGGCCTAAACTGCAAGGTGCGTGCATCCAGCCAGCGAAACGCTCCGGGATGAGCCGGCCATGCCTCTACTATTCCGGGGCCGATAGTTCCGGGGCCAACTATGCCAGGGTTAACGACTGCGGCGGGCTCCAACACCTCGCCGTCCTGCGCTGGCCCGACCGCTTCATCGAAAAATACGGTGACCGGGTCCCAGGCCCGCAGCACCCCGTCCGGCACCAGCCGCGGGGCGGCTAGCGCGGGCGCACAGATGGCGGCCAGTCCACACCAAAACAGAATCTCGAGCATCCACCTGCGCCGCTTAATAGTTACCTCGAACATCGCTGTCACCGTGACGGTAGCGGGATGGGATCGGCCAGATATTTCTCGACCAGCGCCGCTGGCGGCCCGTGCCCTGGCACACTGGTGCCCACCAGGGCAGCCTGTACACTGCGCGGCCCCATGCCGGGAGGATTGGAGACGACCAGCCAGTAATGACCTGCCTCCAACCGATGGCGTTGGATGACGCCTTGCGCCAAAACCTCACCCCGCTCATCGTGGAAATGCGCTTGGGGCACGCCACGCTGCGCGCGGGCACCTACGCCAATGTCGGCCGCTGCCCGCAAGTGCAGATGAAACGCCGCGCGCATTCCTGGCCCCAGCCAAACCGGTTCACTCAGGCCCTCAGTAAGAGGCAGTGCCGGCACCTGCTGCGCGAACACCCGGGCACCGCTGGTGGGCGCCAGCACAGCCAGTGTGCCTGGCTGGCCTGTTAACAGAAAATCGTGGCTGGCGCCGGCCAGCAAAGCATACTCGTGAGTGCCCGCCGCCCGCCAATGCAGTACGGCGGCGTCATCGCCAAAGACGCGCAGCAAGCCGGTACGGCCTCGGGGAACAACGAGCCTCGTGTTGGCTGACACCGTGGCGCCCGTGTTGGCGGAGCCCCATATCTGTGCGGGCAAGTCCGCCGGCGCGGTTGGCATCCACACGGCGGTCAGGCCAGCGCTGTGTCCGATCTCTAGCACCGCGCTTGCGGGCTGTGGGCGTAATAGTTTGCTGCTCCTGGCAGCTCCAAATACTTGTAATGGCAGGGAGCCAGAGCCCTCGACCGCCCCGGCTCCTGCGACTGTCCGAGTAATGCGCCAGCGGCCCGGCGATGAGAAATAGCGTACGCTCACCGGTGCTCCGCGCTCGCCGGCTATCACTGTCTGTGACAATGCGGCGGCCAAGGACCGCTCTCCAGGGTTGAACAGCCAAAGCTCTCGGGCATCCGTCTCAACCGTTACCCGCTCCCCCTCCGGCGCCGCCGCGATAGTGGCGCCGTCCACCAGTACGTGCGCCAGCGCGGGTAGATCCATGACCAGCCGTTTGCGTCCCTCCAGTAGCCGGACCTGGCGCACCGTACCCCCCTCAATAGTGAGCGGCGTGCCAACAGCGGATAAGGCCGCAACCGCGCCATGACTAAAGTGGTCCAAGCGGATATGGGCCAGCGCCGCCCGCTGCGCGGCAACCTTTAGTGTCAGGTTCCGGGGGCTGTCCAGCCAAGCCAGCGCCGCCGCCCCTGGCTTGGCATCGGCAGCCAGTCCAGGAGCGTCCAGGGCAGGGGCAACCGCTTGTGTGTTGATCCGCACAAGACCAGGCAAGCGGTGATCGTGTAGTGAGAGCTTGGCCACGGTGCCGGGTCGAAGCGTCACCGAGGACGCGCCTGGGCTCAGGCGGCGAACTTCATCTTCAGGCGTGCCCATTGCCAAAGCACCCGCACCGCCGCCCACTTCGGTCAACGATACGGTGGTCACACCGCTTTCGGCTGCGACCGGGTATACATGCAGTGAGTACCGTTCTTCCTTGGCCTGCGCCAACAAAGCGAAATTCCAATTCCCCTCGCTGTCATCCGCCCGCGCCACCACCACACCCGAACGGTTCACCAATTCAGCCCGGACATCGGTATCCCCGTGGGAGCGAAACACGAAGCGGCCCTCGGTAAGAGACGCTGGTACAACCCGCGGCACCCGCAAACGCCGGGTCTGTCCGGGCAGTAGCTCGGACACCGATACGGCCACCGTGTAATCGATTCGATTGCCCTTGCGTCCATGGGACAGACGGGCTTGGTACCGCCCCGCCGGCAGTTCACCGCGCCAGCTTTTATCCGCCAGCAAGGTTGCAACACGCTGCCCCGGCGCTTGCGCGGCAAGAGTGCCCGTCATGCCGTTGCTAGCCGCCAATGTGACCTCAGCCGGCGCACTCAACGTGAACGCCCAGATATCCGCTATTTGCCCGGTGCCGGCCTCCGGCTGCAGCCAGCGGTGAGCGGCCATCTGCCCCAACGCCAATTCGTGCGGCCCGCGCCCATCGTATAGCGCTGGCTCGCGCAACCGCGTCAAATCGGCGACTACGTTCGCCGTTTGCGCGGGTGGGAATATCCGCAGCGGATAGCTGCCGGCTTTGAGATCCAGTTCCACCTCGCCACGGCTGCCGGGTGCCACCAGCGGGAGCCCTCCTGCATCGGACAGGGCCACATTGAAGCGGTGGTGGCCGGCGCCCATCACGCGCAACCTATAACGCCCATCCTCCGCCACCCGGACCTGCCCTGCCCGTCCGCTTCCCGCCGCTACACGCATCGCCACGGCGCCATCCGGTGTCACCACACCCGGCATGGGGTCGAGCCTCAGTTCAAGCACGAAAACACCAGCCAGGCCCTCGCTCTTACCCAAAGTGGCCACATCAAGCAGGTATTCACCCTTCGGCAAGTACCCCTCAATGAGCGCATTGCGGCCCATGCCATTACTTTTTGCCTCATACAGGGCCGGGACTAGGGGGCTACTCACTCGCGCCACCGTCGCCAACAATCCGGTGGTTCCGAGCGCGTAGAGGCCGTCACGCGGGATGTGGATTTCGAACTGGGCCGGTGAATCTCGATGCAACCGTACTTGCCTAGGAGCCTCAAGCGTTAACCTATCCGGCGGGCGCACTGGTGTTGGTTCAGCGGGCGATGCTCGTTCCTCCGGCTGCCAGCGCAGCATGGCCTGTACCGGCGCCGCGCCGCGGTTGCGCACCTCGAGATGGTGCGGGCCGGTATCCAAACGGGCTGATGCCGCCCAAGGACCGGGTAAGGCGCGGACCTCCAGCGTTCCGGGCCCTAGCGCCGATAACGTCCCGGGCGCCGCCAACCGTAGCGGTAACAATGTTGGCGCGCCGGGATCTAGGGTCATGGCGAGCGGATGCTTTAAGGTGAGTGGCAACTTTCGCACCAACAGCCCGGCGTCTTCGCCCTGAGCGGGCGTTAGCCGAATGATGGCTTGCTCCCGAGCGGCCACTTTTGCCGTGAAGCGGGCCACGGACGGCAGCATAACCGCCGCACCCGAGGCTCTCGCACCGCTCAGCCCAAATCCGTGTACCCCTGGTCGCTCCGGTGTGATGGTCAGCCGGTAGTAACCTTGGACCAGCTCAACAACGCCATCGGCATCCGGTTGCACCGCTTGCCACTTACCCGTGCGCGGGCGGCTGTATGGCCGTACGGCATAGGCGGCTCGCACCCCGGAACCGGTAAATTTGTAAGAGCCTGGCTCCACCACCCGCAACCACGCCTGGGCTTTGGCAGTGAGGTTAAAGCGGCGCTGCCAATTGACACCGCCGTGCAGAATCACCAAAGCCTCTTGATCCAACGGCGGATCGTTATTTTGACTGGGGCCCACGAACAGCAAGCCGTTGGCGCCTAGCTCATCGCGCGCGGCGCCGGGGATCACGCTCTCAACCCAGTATTCGCCGGCCTGCCGCAATACCGCGCGGCCCGTTGGCACGTACATCTGTAGGGTGTAAGAGGCGTGCGCCTGCCGTTCAACCGTTACCAAATCGAATGCCCCGCCGGTCTCGGCCAGCGGCGTGGTCCGATCAAGATAAAGCCGCGCGATCGGCACCTTGCTCGCATCGCTGATCCGCGCCTGTGCCATCGGCGCAGCGAAGATCCGACGCTTGGCCTGGGGGGTGGCAATGGTCGATACGCCTATGGCCGCCCTGGCGCTGAGCGGCAACTCCAGGCGGAATGCGCCAGCTCTGGCAGGTACCCAAAACCGGTCCACACCAAAAGGGCTGGCCTTATGCGCGGCGCGGTAAGTACTCGGCAAGCGCGGGATCCCCCTGCGCAGATAAAGCGGTTGCTCCTCGCTGCCGTCAGCCCAATCGAGCACCGCCCCGCCGTACGCGCTCACCCGGTAGCGCCCAGGCCCGAGCGCAGTGCTCAATCTCACGAAACGCAACGGCCTGCCTTCACTGGGCTCCTCGACGGTTGCAAAAGCATCGTCCGTGCGCAAAATCCACCGGCCATCGCGCCGAATATGCAGCCCCTCCAGCGAGCGTCCGGCGGCCTCTAGAATCAACTGCTCCGCTTCGGTCAGGGTCACCCAGAAGCTGCGCGCTTGTCCTTGCGCCAAGGTGGTGCTGACGTTGTCCACCGGTTGTAACTCGAGCGGCGCGGTGTTCAATTCCGCGAACGGCAGCACCGCAACATCCGCACTGCCCGCCGCCCCTTCAGCCCCCCAGGTATCAATGCGGTGTACGCCTGCCTCGATGAACGTATTCCACGCCCCGTTTTGCTCCCCGGCCTTACCATGCCACGGCCCCGGTCCGCGCAACCTGGACACTAGACGCAGCGCCACGCCAGCTGGGCCGCTGGCGCGGATGGCATAGCGCCCCCCGGTGGGAATACGCACCGTAATGTCGTGCTTGCCTTGCGCGGAGACGGCGTGTGTCCACGCCAGCGCTGGTGGGGCGAAAGTTAATAGGAGAACGAGGACAATGGGCACGCATAACGCGCCTGCTAGAAGCCTACGCGGATTCATGCGTCCCGGCTCGCCCATGAACCATCCTCCTCAACCACTACGGGCACCGCTAGTATCACCTAGCATGCCACCACAATGGGGCCAATAACTACCGTGCCAATAACTATCGTGCCAATAACTATCGTGAATATAGCGCTGCGTATGACAGCTAACGGGCCATGTCAAAGGTGCAGGGTTGGCAAGCGGGTGCAGGGTTAGCAAGCGCGGGCGGCGAGCACGCCCGCGCTTGAAAATCAGCCTAGTTAAGTAGGTAGGTACTTCAGTGGGCAGGAACGCTGGCATCCACCTCTGGGGACCAAGCCTCAATCCCACCCGCCACGTTGTACACATTGCTCAAGCCTTGCCGCCGGAAGTGTTCGGCAGCTTGGGCGCTGCGCCTACCAGTGTGGCAGTAGAACACCGGCATGGTGCCCTTCTCCAAGCGCTCGATTTCGCCGATAGTGTCCTGCTCAAGGAGCACCGAGCCATCGATGCTCTGGCGTGCGCACGTCGATGAGCCGGTGGGCAGCGCCGGATTTGCGCAACGGGTCCAGCGCCTGCACCGGCATATCCTTGACCGCCGGGGCATATTGGGGTTGTCAATTGCGAGGCTAGTGCCGCCTAATCCCCCGGTCACGTCAAGCCTCAGACCACGGGCGCATTGCGCTGTTTGCAGATCCAGCAACAGCTCGATTCGGCCCACCGGCTACGCACGGCGCCGGCGCAAACTGGATCACGCTGCCGAAGTTGAATGAGCTGCGCTTTGCGCACAATCCATCTACCCGCAGCGCAGCGACAGCGCGGCTGTCGCACCGGGGTGCTGCCCGCCCGCATGATGGCGGGGGAATGGCGGGTGGCGCTCGCCGTATTCGGCCGGGGCGGCGAACCGAATGCTCCGGCTCCCTTGGTCTAGGCGGTGGCCGCCCGACTGCATGGCCGTCATTGAGCATGGGCCGTCCACGGCGCAAGGGTGATCGGGCGCTAGCGGCTGGACGGTACCGTAATGGCCGCACGGGCGTCTTCTGCGTCGAGCGGAATAGCCGGCAAGCAAGTCCCGGAAGCGAAGGACAAGAGGCTGGCGCTGGCGCGAGACCGTTCTGCCGAACCCTCCAGTGGGCCGGACAAATCGGCCCCTAGGAATGCGCACGAAGGCCGACTACCAGCGAATACCCCGCAGGCGGATCGAGACCTCCGGGCTGTTGTCTGTACCGAGCATCAAGGTGACGGCCCATCGGTGTGACGGCCCAATGGGGCTGCGCCAGTGTCTCAGCCCCTGGCTTGACAGCAGCCCGAGCGGCGACAACAACCTGCTTGGCGGTCATACGGAACGTACTCAAACACGCCATCAAGCACGGCATGCTCACCGCAGACTCGTCCCGGGCCATCGCGTCTGGTGCTGAACCCAAGCGGGATGTCTGCGTTGGTGACGATGACTACGCAGCTATCGCCACTCGGCTACCCGCGGCATGGCCTCGCGGAGTCCGCAATCTGAGCTACCCCGTTTCGCACCGCCCAAGCGGTGTGCTCGGTCCACGGGCGTTCGCGGCCGCCGGGAACGACCTGCGTTTTACGGCCAGAAAGAACGGCCAGGACAGGGTGATTGAGTTCGAGGCTGCGGCTGGCCTTGACCGGACGCTACGCTGGTTCCGGCCGTGAAAGCGCGAGCAGCATGTGCACTCCCTATCGCTGCTCTGCTACCCGCGCTGGATGCGGCGGTTGGAGAGCGGCCAACGTGTTTACCGTTGAGTGCATGGCGAGGCGGTTCACGGACGCCGCTGCCGAGGCTGGCGCCGCCATCTGGCGCAAGACCGAGGAACAGTGCAAGCGGCCAGCGCTGCGCGAGCTACGGCCCAAGGCGTTGACCGGCGGGATCGACGTGGCGGGCGACTCCGGTAAGAGCGGACACAAGAGCGGGGCGATGAAGGATCACTCTACCGCCGCCAACGGCTTCCCATGCGGGCCAGCAACCGCCGGCGCACCCCACCTCGCCAGTGATCGTTTTCAAAGAAGTATTCGGCGTATTTTCTGTGCGGCGATCAGAGCCGGCGTAACTAACTGATTTCTTTATAAAAATACTGCCGGTGGGCGGACTTGAACTGCCGGCTTACTGATTGTGAGCGAGAGGAACTAGAATCGACAATTCCTTTATAAACAATAAGTTCCACTAACTTCATCAAAGAATTAAGGTAAAAGCCCTGTCAATAGAATCAAGCACTTACAGTAACGTTTTCTGGATCAAGATCGAATATAGGCGCCATGGTCTTAGAGTCAAGGTCAAGCAGCCAGTCCAGATAGCGCGGTACCAAAGTTGCGAATCGCCACCACACAATGTCAACCACAGATACGCGATCCCCAGTGACATCGGAGATCGTCTCGCATAGGACTTGCGCGTCAAGGTACCCGGCGGTCTTCGCAATCCTTACTAGGTGTCGGTCGGGTTTCGCAATATCCACACCAAGGTTCTTGGCTAGATGAAGACTCGTGACGGGTCCTATGAACGCAAACGTATGCAGGTAGTCGGCGCCCTCCGACTTGACTCTATGCTTTACGGAGTCAAAGCCGCTTGCGCTAACTTCTCCCGCCAATGCCAGCATGGCGTTAACTTTTGCTCGATGACCAAATAGCTGAAATGCCGCGCCGAAAACCTCTTGCTCCGCTTCGACAATTTCCGTCGCCGACCGCCAGTCACGGAACGCACGTCCGATTGCAGGAAAGACTCTCGCGATTACTGCCTCACGCATCCCTGACGAAAGGATCACCCAAGCACCTTCTCGCAAGAAGTCCGACTCACAAAAATCCGAATCAACGGTTGCGTCCTGCCAGTCAATCTCGTCTGCGAATCCGCGGTGGATGAGGAAGTCCTTTGCATCGAGATACCTATTCACCAGTTTCGCTTTCGTCAGTACCGCCTCCACGCTCCTTCCTCCTCTCCGTTTCTTCTTTCTTGTTGTGAAACAGCCCTATGGTTCCTCTGGCCCTCACTGCGAAGCATGCGAACATGCTCGGCAAGCCCGGATTACGCGAAATAAGCCTGCTTGCTTCAACTTTGGTCAAGTATGCGGACTTAAGCGTGTTGAAGTCGGCATCAGGGATTGGGAGGGTATTCTCGTTCGCCGACCAATACGCACGCGACAGTTCTTCGCGCCTGTCCTCAGGCCATCCTGCGTCAGGCCCGCGAGATTCCCGAAACTCCTGTAAGACCAATGTCCATTTGCGGGTTGCATCTTCATGCCTTGATGCCTTTCCAGGCCAGTCGAACACCGCAAGAACCAACGCACCGGCGAACGCTGCCACAGATGCGATACCCAAAACGAATTTCGTCTGCAAAGCATCAATTTCAAAGAATCCATACGTCTCGCCAGAGGCAAATGTTGAAGCGCAGAAGACTACGGACGCTATCAGTAGCAAGATTTCAGCAAATCTCGCGCGAAACCTGTATCTATCCTTCAGCATGTGATGCATCGCTAACGTTTGGCTAGCTACGGAGTACTGCCGTTCAATCTCTTGCTGACTAGGAATTTCGGTCACCCTCAAACATGGACTTCCATTGCCCGACAGAACGGGCAGATTCGAGCCGTCTTGCCAGACTGGCGAGAGCTTGGGATACCACTCGTCTGTTCGTGCTGTTCGCCGCCCCGAGGTACCCGTCAACCGTTCTCGACTGTCCAGTAGCATCTGGTAACGAAGTCTTCACCCGCTCTGAAGAATGCTTTAGTGCATGCATCAGCACTTCGCGTGTACTAGTGCCCCCTTTGTATCCGCTCGCGGCATCGAGCGCGAGTGACTCCAGATGGTATCCGGTCAATCGCTGCTGCTCCGGCAGACGAGAAACCAACGCTTTCATGAGTTTGATTGTCGGAACCAAAGAGCCATCAAGCCGCTTGTTCGCTGAAGTCAGTTGGTCCTTGAATGCCGCTGGATTGGTCGCGTTCCACCCGCTACCAGAGGCATCTGGAACGCGAACCTCCTTTCCCACCCTGACGGCGGGGAGTAACTGGACCTCCGAGCCGTCGCGAAACGCCACGGTCACTGCCATATTGCCCTTGTCAACGCTCTCTATCTCGCGCCCGGTGTACTTGTCGCGAATGATGTCCGTCAAATTGTCCAGCAGTTGCTGTGGCGATAGTCCGACAGTGTTCTCTCTATTGAGAACCAACAGTGCGTCCACATCGCTCAGGCCTTCGACATAGGTGTGCTTGGCGACGGATCCGCCGAACAGAACCGAGTCGATATCGACATCATCGCCGACGATGTCTTTCAACTCGCCAAGGCGTTCCCCAATCTTTTCGGCATCTCTGTCGTTGTAGTTCTTCAAGCAATCTTGCAGATAGCCGTTGACATCGCCCTCTAGTCTCTTCGCTTCCGCCTCGCGAGCCGCATCGACCTTGGCCCGCAGCGAAGGACTGGACGCGGGTATATAGCGACCCCCGCCTCCTCCTCCCATTACCAAATCTCCTCTAGCTCTGAGATCTGAGACCGCATGGTCTCGAATGCGCGCTTGAGATTCTCCCGGCCGTGCTCAAATACAGTAAAATCTTGATTCTCCGACGATCCGAAGACCTGTAAACTGGTCGCCAACCCTGCCAGATAAGAAATGTTGCTGCTAAGAGCGGTCACAATTGACTCGTCATAGGGAGCCGCGAGATCACCACGAATCTGGATTGAGCTTTCGAGGTTGACCGCTAGTCCTTCATGAAGGTAGTACCTCATCCACGAGACTCCATCGAAGATCTCTCCGCCGGCAAAGTAGTACAGCGGCGTGATTGTAGGGTCCAGCCCGCCCCAAACGTGGATAGGAACGTGGATGTCGTTACGGGTCAGGAGAACACGAAGCCTAGCGAGGCGGCGCAACCTGTCGAGAAGATCGTGGCCAAGTTCCTTCTCAGTTACTCCAACTACATCGAAGTCACGCAATTCCGCTACAACCGGCAGAAGAGCATCTACCTCAATTACGTCGCTCCTGTCAGATGCGGGTTTCAACAGGAGGTTCTTTCCCCAATGGGGATAAGAGTCAAATAGACGCTTAGAGCTTTGAATCTGCCGCTCAAATGGTGTGTGCTTGGTGTCCCAGTCGTAGTTCGCGACCAGAATCGAAGCGTCGCTATTAGTCTCTACCAAGTCGTCAAGGACGGCCAGATAGTTTTCGAAAGAGAATGGAAGGTTGCGCACAGGCGTAATCTTCGGCTCCGTCGAATCAAACTCTGGCGCCAGTTCATATCCACCGCTGTCGAGGAATAACAGGCGCGGCGTCTCAAGGTGCTTTTTCGGAGAGGCGTAGTGGTCATGAAATAAGTCATACGCACTAATGAGGAAGGATTCGTGGAGATAAGCTCCCAAAACATCCAAGGCCCCATTCGTTTCCGAGTGAACTCGCTCTGTGCCCTCGGACTTCTCTACGTAGAATCCGAAGCCTTTGCTCGAGAATGACGGCACAAGCAGTGGTAGATCCACATCTGCTCCCAATGGGGTTTGCGGATTGCGAGACCTAAAGTGCATTCAGTTTCTCCCGATCCTTGCAAGACAGGCACACGCCACAAGGTGCGTCTCCTCCTGTCTCGCAACTATAGGTCAAGGGAATCGGCGCTGATTGCGACTTCGCATACGCCCAAATGTCGGGCTTAGACCAATCGACAAATGGTGCCAATACGGAGATTCGACCGCCCGAGTAAAGGTCAACAACACGCTGCATCTCTTCAACGAACGCAGGACTGCAGTCCGCATAGCCGGTCCCTGCATGAATGCCGATAGCGATTCCCGTCACAGACGAAGGTGCCTCCATTAGTGCACCAAAGAGAAAGAATGCGTTCCTTCCGAGCACTTCTCCGGCCAGCTTCATCGACCCTGCAGTCCAATCGAAGCGATTCAGTCGGACTTGATAGTGTGCCGCTAGGCTTTTCGCTGCCTCGAATTCCTTGTAACGAGCGCTCTGCCCGAAATCGATAAAGGCAGCATCCGTAGGTCGCCCGGCATTCTTGTAGAAGCTGAGACAACACGCTGAATCGAGTCCACCACTCAGAAGAACCCGTACCTCCGGGCCACTCACTGACGTGAGTTCTTCAGACGCTTCCTCTCTGACCATAGGCTTCCTTCCTGCAGGCCCACCTCAAAAACGACCGTTTTCGAGACACTCGGGACAGAATCGTCCAATAGTCGTTTAGTTCTGCCTACCATATCTCAAAACTTTCTTTCGTAATAGTCTCTCAATATTGATATAACGCCGTCGGCTTTTGAGAGAGTCTCAGCGCGCCATGAAGATCGGATACGCCAGAATCAGCACCACCGACCAAGGCGTGTCTATGCAGCGCGATGCTTTGGAGGCCGCTGGCTACACATGCATCTACACGGATACGAAATCTGGGATACGTGCAGATCGTGAGGGACTCATCTCCGCTTTAGATTGCGCCAGATCAGGTGACGTGATGGTCGTCTAGCGCCTAGATAGGCTAGGCCGCTCCCTAAAGGACCTGCTCGAACTGGCCGCCCGCCTCGACGCGGCTGGCGTCGGGCTTGTCAGCTTGACCGAGCACCTCAACACGACGACATCCGGCGGCTGGCTTGTGTTCCAAGTCTTCGGCGCAATCGCGGAATTCGAACGCAACCTCATTCGAGAGCGCACGACTGCCGGCCTACTGGCTGCGCGTGCCCGTGGCCGTAAGGGCGGTAGACCGAAATCCTTTTCTGAGAAAGACATGGCTGTTGCAAGGGCGCTACTCGCCGACCCAGAGAGGGCCGTACAAGAAGTGGCAACTCGGCCGAATACCAGTCCTGCCACCCTCTACCGATACTTGCCGAAAGGCGGACGGTCAGGCCTCACGCGCGACGACTTACCGGCGTAACCCTGAGCCGCGCAAGCGCAAGCTGTTACTGCCCTAAATACAGTGGTAGCAACAACCAAATGGAAGGCCGGCATGAACGATGACCGATGTTTCGGGGTGATGCCTGCCAAGGCCATGTTCGGCCGTTCGTTGTTGTAGGTCCAAAGTCAACGCCTAGCGTATGGTTGGACCTGTTGGATTGAATCAAACAGGTATTGACCAAGCCAATCGTAGCGCACCGTTCGGTTGAAACGTTCGGCGTAGCCGTTTGGGTGCGCTTTTCCTGGCTGGATGTACTCTAGCCGGAGCCCCTGCTGTTCAGCCCAGGATGTTAGCGCGGCACTGACGTGCTCAGGGCCGTTATCACCTCGTAGCACTGGCCGCTTGCCGCGCCATTAACTGGTCAAGCACCCGAATGACACGCTCAGACGGCAACGAGAAATCGGCCTCGATGGCCAGACCTTGGCGACTGAAATCGTCGATGATGTGCAATAGCCGGTAAGTACCGCCGGTTCCCAAACGCTCGTGCATAAAGTCCATCGGCCAGGTGCGATCGATGGTATCGGGCACGGCCAAAGGCGCCGGCTTGTCACGCACAATGCGCCGCTTCGGCTCAACCCGTCGATTTAGCTCGAACTCCCGGTAGCCCCGCCACACCCGCTTATGATTGCAGCGAAAGCCTTTGACGTTGCGCAGGCACAGGCAACATGGCCCGAAGCCCCAGTTGCGCTGATCGTGGGTCAGACGCACCCACCCATCGGCAATCAGTGCGTTCTCCTCACAGAGCTTCGCGCGCTAGCGATAGCCGGTCTCACTGAGACCAAGGGCGCGACACACCACTGCGCTGCCCGTGCCGTGTGCCGCCTGAGTGCTCTTGGCCCTCTCACGTCTGCGAGAGGGCCTCAGTACTTTCCCTCGAGAGCCTCCTTGCGGATCGCCGAAACAAGCCGCTCCTCGGCGTACCTCTTCTTCAGTCGGCGGTTCTCGTCCTCCAGTTCTTTGAGACGGGCCATTAGCGACGCATCCAGGCCGCCATACCGCGCTTGCCATGTGTAGAACATGGCCGAACTCATACCGTGTTCGCGGCAAAGCTCTGGAACCGGCGTGCCGGTCTAGGCCTGCTTCGGGATGCTGATGATCGGGCTGTCTGGGTATCGGGACTTTGTCATGTGGGATCGCCTTCGTTCACACTACGAGAACATTCCACTTCTCAATACCGCTACTTTTCGGGGGGATTACCTAACCTGAAGATTCCCAAATTAGCAGGATGGTTTTCCGGGAATTTTCTGGATGTTTTCGTTTGAGAAATGGTGCCGGTGAGTGGACTCGAACCACCGACCTACTGATTACGAATCAGTTGCTCTGCCAACTGAGCTACACCGGCATTGTCTTTGAAAATCAAACGCTTAGGGGCATCTGAAATTTTGTCACGAAATTTCAGGGGTAGATCGTAGAGGAACGCCTTGCGGCAACTGATCGTCATCCCCCGAACTGTGACCGGAGTCGTGGCGACACTATATACCCGCCCGATACCACTAAGCGAAGGTAGCAGAAGGCCGTTTTTGATGGCAAGTATCGAAACTAGGGTGACTGCCAGGGGCCGCACGCTATAAGGTGGTGGTCTCTGTCACGGGGTGAAGGGTCAAGCAGAACGTTCGGCACACCGCTTGCCGCAGAACCGTGGGGCCAGGAGACGGAGCTTAGGAAAGATTCGGTCGTGGTCGACTCGCTGCACCTGACGGTGGGCCAATTCATCGCCCGCTACTAGCGTTTCGCTTTGCCAACCAAGAAGAAAAAGACGAGGCAGACGTACACCGATCAACTCGCCTATCGGGCACTGAGGCTCGGCAAGTACAAGGCCGTAGACCCTGAGCTGCCACGCCTCATATCTGAGTGCCGCGACGAATTACTGTCTGCACTGTTCATCCGTGGTATCAGGGCAGGCCGTCGGCCGAACGCAACGGTGGCGCACTGCTTGAATGTTCTCAGCAGCGTCTATTCCGCAGCCATAAAGAGGACTGGCACGTGTTGAGAGAAGACCAGAACCTTGTCCAAGCTGTCCGACGATCACACGTGGACAACGGGCGAACACGGTTTCTAACCAGCGCCGAGCGCCGCACCCTGCTCGAAGCGTGCCGTGAAGAGAGCAAAGGCATAGAGAACCGGCTCTATTGGATTATGGTGACTGCGATCTATACGGGGGTGTGTGTATTGCGGCCAAGCCGATCACTAGTCGATGTCTTCGACACAGGCGCTGTGGCGCCGCTTGGCGCGCCGTAGCTAGGCGCTGCCCGGCGGTTGCCGCGGTCGGTGGTCGCGCGGTCAACGAGCAGCCCTAGGCACTCTCCCCGAAGGAGGACAGCGCAGCCCTCCGGGGGGCGTTCATCTGCCCGGCCAAGGCGGTGGCCATAGCGGTGAACTTATAGGGTGTGAAGTGTCTCTAGGGCGGGAGGGTTCAACAGAGTCAATGGCTCTGCTTTGGCGCGTGTGTGGGGTCAGGGGTGGTGGTGAGCACCGCGCAGATTATCGTGCTGGGTGGGTCAGGCTTGTCCAGTGAGGTGAGCCGTGTCGTTGTACGGTCGTGTCGATACGGGGGTTGAGGCGGGACCCGACTGAGCGCCCCGCGCGGCTGCCCAAGGTCAACGGGTAGCGGCCAGCGGCTGCCCATCGCTCATCGCCCTGGCTTTTACCGAGGCGCCAGATGTCCAGGCAGGTGCGCATGCTGGGTTCGGGGCAGTGTTAAGCGAGCTGTCAATTGTCATCGGGCGCCAGCTCGGCGAGCGCCATGGCCAGACTATCACCTTGGAATTGCAAACAGTGCTCATGTGGCAGCGCCAAGACGTTGCGGGCGCCGTGGCCGCGGCATCGATATTACGTGAACTCCGGGCGCGCACCGGCGGTACCGGTACCCCAGGTGCGTGCGATGATTGACTGCAACAGGCTGTGCGGGATTTGCCGACAGATACTCAGGGGCAACTAGCCGGCGGGGCGGATACTGTGCGCGCAGCGGGTGTCGCGAACATCGGCAAATCTTACCTGGACGATGGCACCGATCCGCTTGCCGCTCTTGCATGAGAGCTGGTCTACGCCGTCCGGTGAGAATGGACAATATTCCACAGTACACCGCCGATTACCCGGGCGGCCTAGCCGGCCGGCACGGCGTCTCTGGCGAGATTATCGATCGACCTGTTCATCGGCACCGGGCACCGTAGAGGCTTTCGGCTTTACTTCCATATTCGGCTGCAACGGCTCGCCTGACGACCTTTTGGTGGCAATTTCCTTGACTGTTTTTGCAATAGCCACAAATCGTTCCGGTGATGTCGGATGGGTCGATTTGTGCTCGATGCTCTGTGGGCTTTGAATGGCGATGCGGCGCCAGAAGTTAGCGCTTTCGCGGATATCGAAGCCGGCCAGCGCCATGTAATACAGTCCTACATAGTCGGCTTCTTGCTCAAACTCCACGGAATAAGCGCCCGCGCCCGCCATCGCGCCCAACTCGGTAAATTGTCCGCCGGTATTGACGCCTGCCGCCGCGGCGAGCACATCCACCAGCAACCCCGCCGCGCCTCCGGCGATGACGTTGGTTTTCTTCGAGTCGATGTGACCCATGGCATTGTGAGCGAGTTCGTGGGAGACGATGAAGGCCACTTCCTCATCGGTCCGGAGAAACTCCATCATGCCTTTATGCATGACGATCCGATCGCCATCGGCATAGGCGTTCTTTATATCGCTAGGGTCTAACACCACGTCGAACGCACAGGTTTGCACTGGCGTCACTGTAAACGCCCGCGCTTCACCGGAGCGGCGTACCTGTATAGAGAGCGGTTGTCCCGACATGAGTGATTTAGCCAGTTGTTCGCGGGTTTGTTCCGCTGCGGACTCCCCCACTGGTACGCTCCAACCGGCAATACTCTCCAATACATCGCCGACGCGCAGTCCGGCTGCTTGCGCGGGGGACTGCGGCGCAATGAACGTTATTTGCATTAAATCGGTAATCCCTAGCGCCTCGCGGGCGGCGTCGCGCCATCCGTCCTGTAGCTCCAAGTTGTTAGTGGCGCGCATACCGATGGTATAACTCACACGCTCGCCGCAAAGCGGTACACTGCGGGTTAGTATTCGATACGCAACCCGTTGCAGACGTTGGTTCTCGTCAAAGTATGCCCGTAGCGCCAGTTCTCGCTGGGTTTTTGCTTCCAACTCCGCGGCCACTGACGAAACACCGGGCCTGAGTGTAGAGGGTGTTGCGCATCCGGCTAGAACAGTCGCCGCAACTATGGCTAATAAGATCGTGCGCCTCATCCTGATAATGCCTATCCAGTGTCTCCAGCAGGCAATTGTACCGTTAGATCTAAGGGAGGGTTGCTGTGTCTGTGCAGTGGCCAGGCTGCGCTTGGGGGGCAAGTTCGCTTATTCGTAAGGAGAACACGTCGGACGGCCCCTATGTAAGAAAGTTGTTGACGGACAGTTTTCCGGCTAGCCAAGAGGCCGGGCTGGTGGCACGGTTGCGCACCGCGTACATGCTGGCCATCGCGCTCGTGGGTGATGAGGACGGGGAGCTGGCTGGTTACATAGCGTTTAGCCCGTTCACGGTCGCTAGTGTAGCGGGATTGGGGCTGGCGGAGGATAGGCGCAGGCGGGGTCTAGGCGCGCAACGGGTACGCGAGGGACTCGCGGCGTGCCGCCTCGCCGGTTGCGGGTTTGCCGTGGTGTTGGGCGATCCGGCGTATTACGGGCGTTTTGGCTTCCAGCCTGGCAGAAGGTGGGGCTTGCATTGTGCCTATGGCGGCGGGGATGCGTTGCAAGCACTGGAGCTGCGCCCGGGTACCATTCCCGCCAGCGGTGGTGCAGTGAGTGACGCGCCTGCTCTTGACGCGCTGGCGTGACAGGGCTCAGTGGCCATGCCGGGTTTGTCACAAGCCATGCAGCTAACCGCTTTGTTTCTCGGCCCGCTGGCGGCGGCGTACCGTCTCCCGGTACATGGCGTAGAGGCCGCTGCCTATGATCAGCACGATGCCGAGCGAGGCTTGCGTATCGGGGATATCGCCGAAGACCAAAAAGCCTAGACCGACCGCCAGCGGTAAAGCCGTGTACTCGAAGGGGGCTACCAGCGAGGGCTCTGCGCTGCGATACGCTTGAGACAGCAGATAAGACACCGCGCCGTTGACTACGCCCACAGCCACCATGATCGCGCCATCCCTGGGCGTGGGTGTGATCCATTCGCGTAATAGGAATTGCAAAGCGGGATCCGCACCGTGTGCCAAGGCGCCATCTCCGGCGATGAGATACATGGTGGTGCTGACTGCGATGAAGGTCATCTGTATATAAAACGCCATCGTCGAGGCCGGATCGGTGGTGCCCAGACGGCGGGTTATGATCTGCATGGCGGCGTAGGCGCAGGCGCCCGCCAGGGGTAGTAGGGCGACCAGCGAAACCGCCTCCGCACCTGGCCGCAATATCATGATCACCCCGGTTAAGCCGATGGCGACGGCGGTCCAGCGGCGCGGCCCCACCGGATCTCTCAGGAGTAGGGCGGACAATGCGGTTATGAGCAATGGGGCGACAAAGAACACCGCCATCGCTTCGGCCAATGGCATGACCGCCACGCCTAGGAAATAGGTAGAGTTCGCCAGCACGGTCAGCAGGCTCCGGGCCAAGTGGGCGCCGGGACGCGATGTGCGCAGTCCCCGCCAGCCGATCTCTACGCGCATGATCAGAAGGATGATCAGCGTCGCTACCGAAGCTCTCACCAACATCACTTGATGCAGTGGATAAGAGTCGCTCATCCATTTGACGGTCATGTCCTGGACCGACAACAAGACCATCGCGGTGACCACCGCGGTGATGGCGCGAAGAGGATGGTTGGGTGCGGCCGGCATGGGGCGGCACTATAACGCTTATCCTTTGGTGCTGTTTCGTTTTACCGCCTCTGGTCAGGGCAACCGCATGATAATAAATATTTCATAAACAAGGCGTTGTAGGGCACAGTGACATTTATTTCGCTGCTACTACAGCACCATGCTTGCCGGATTGACTAAGGTCTTTGCCTCGCTGAAGGACCCACGCTCAGACAAAAATCACCTCTACTCTCTCAATGAAATATGGCTGTTGCGTACCTGTGCCGCCATCAGCGGGGCCGGTGGTTGGAAGGCCATGACCCAAGTTGGACAAACCAAGCTACAGTGGCTACGGCGGTTGCTAGCTTTTGCAAGCGGTATCCCTAACGGGGATACGCTGGCTTGGGTGATGGGGTGCATTGACGCTGGAGCCTTTGGCCAGTGTTTTGCTCAGTGGGCTGCTAGCTTGGTCAGTGACAATGACGATGGCCACAGTGAAGTGATCGTCCTGGACGGTGAGACCGCAAGGCGCTTTCACAACCGGCGCAGTGGGCATGAGGCACTGCATGGGATCAGCGCCTGGGCGTGTAGGCAACAGCTATCGTTGGGCCAGTTGGCCACGGACACCAACGTCCAATGAGATCATGGCCAATGAGATCACCGCCAATGAGATCACGGCAACTCCAGCGTTACTGGAGTTGCTGGACATTAAGGGGGCTTTGGTCACGATAGACGCCATGGGTTGTCAACTAGACATTGCGGCGCAGGTGGTTGAGAAGAAAGCCGACGCGCCGGGCATTCGATACCGAGCGCTTCATTCAGGCTCATGGCGGGGCCTTTGGTGCCTTCTGCGGCGTGCCCGAAGAATGCGCCTACGACCCAACCCAGTGGGTGGTGGTACACCAACGCTACCTAGAGTTGACCATTGACGAGCGATTGGCCCACTGCGCCAGCGCCGCCGGGTTGCGTATACGGGCCTGCGCAGGCTATGACCCACGAAGTCAAGGGCAAGGTTGAAGCCGGCGTGCAGTACATCAAGGGCGATGGTTTGTACGGCGAACTGTTTGCCGATTGGTCCGCGCTTGAAGACCCTACCCGCGAGTGGTGCACCGAGGCCGCCAGGTGGTGCACCGAGGCCGCCAATGGTGCACCGAGGGGGCCAGTCAGCGCGTCCACGGTACCACCGGCGAGGTGTTTCGGGTGCGCTTCACGTTCCAGCCCGATGTGATAGCCGGTGTGTACCCGAACCTTAGTGCGCATACGGCAAGCTGTCGGGGGGCTCGCTCTTGCACGCCTGCCACAGCAGCGAGAGCCTCACACCTTTGAGTTCGCGGTGAACGCCGGCCCCATCAGGCAGGGGCTTAGAGGTCGTGTCCCGGTGTCGCGCCTGCTTATCTCTTCGGGCAGTGGCCCACTGAGCTGGGCCACCTGAGCGCGGCGGATGGAATCGCCTACGGTTGCAGGCGAAGCATCGATAGCTTGGGCGATGGCACGGATGCTCATGGGTGCGGCGCAGTACAACCGCACAAGCAATAGGATTTCATGCCTGGATAACCGCGTGAAAACCAGGCTGGGTGCTCGCTCGCAACAAGGGGGCGATGGCCCCGCGGTCAATGGGTTATCCCGCCTTGAGTGCTAGAGCCGGGATAAGGAACTGCGTTCTGATGCCGCTGGCAGGCCGAAATCGATCGGCTTGTCACCGCAATGGTGCTCGGCTCTACCCCGGAATCGGTGATCGGCTTAGGCCGGAATACACACCGAAGAGCATAATTCTCCGTAACAAGGGTCGCATCACTTTTTGGTTTCTATAGACTGGTGGTGAAATTTCATTTTCAACACTAGTTGGTTCTCGACCCATATCCGGTCAGTGGCGTCGCCTTAAACGAGACTCGACGGAATACGGACCCGCTGCCGTCGTGTATGCTGTAACTGTCTGATTTGAGAAGATGATGCTGAGTCGGAGAGCACGTCTGCAACACCTTCAAGGTGCGACCTGTGACTGACAACACAAAAAACCTCATCTCGACGCTGCACGGAACCCCCCTCCTGGATAGTAGGTATTGCGACATTCGAGTGGTGAATCGTGACCCGGCCACCGGAAAGCGCGAAGGAATGGAGGGTTCGTTATCCGTCATTTTCAAGGCGACCGACCAGCGGTCCGGCAACGACGTCGCCATTAAGTTCTTCGACCCCGACATTCAAGGGTTCTCCGCACGCTATCGGATGGACTTGTTTGAGCGCGAGAGCCGACTCCTTGAACGCCTGCAAAACAACGACAGGTGTCTGCAACTCGTACAACCGTTGTCAGAGATTCCTATCACAATGACAGATCGCCGGTCTGGTCGCTCAATTACCATCAAGTGCGGATATCTCGTGCTGGAGTGGCTGGACGGGAGTGTTGCAGAGTACTTCATGAGGCAGCAGCGCCATGAAGCCAAGGTGAAGTTGCTGCTCTTTAGAAACATTGTTCTAGGTACGTTCGCTCTCCACCGACAGTCCATCATTCACCGGGACCTGAAGCAGGACAATCTGAGACAAGTCCTTCGCAACGGTCGCGATATCGTGGTGGCGTTGGACCTGGGGACCGCTGTGGACTTGACCTCACCGCAGATTGGCAGTGCCAGGGACTACGCGGAGCCAGTAGGTGCCTCCGCGTTCGCTCCGATTGAAGCACATGCAGGGCTTTCCGGGGTACGTGAACTGCTCGTCTACACCGACATTTACGGCTTAGGTTGTCTGCTTCACGATCTTTTTAACGCAGAGTTATTCCTTGCGCGTGCGGCGCGAGACCCAGGTTTCAATGCGTGCCTCGGAGCCTGCTATAACCACATGAAGACTGTCCTCCAGCGCACATCAGACTCGGACGAGTTGGTTAGGGAGTGGAAGGGCATCATTCAATTGACACGAGGCCAGGTTTCGCATCCAGGAATCCGTAGCGCAACAACATCTGTACCGGCAGGTATCCGAGACCAGATGGATGTTCTATTGAGATCGCTGACGGACGTTGACTATAGGCGGCGCACCGTGGAGCTGGACAAGATTCTCAGACGAATCGACTCGGCGTGCCGGGCACTCGATAATCGCCTGGTTGAGGAACGCGCTCGTGCGCGGCGGGCCGAACGTCGGAGGCGCAGGGAAATCAAAGCGAACAGGCGGCAACTGTATGCCGACGCGATGCCAAACCTGACCATTTCCGCTGGAGAGCACAATGCTTGATTTGAACGAACCAAGCTCGAAGACTGATGTCGTGATCCATGAACAGAAGACGACGATTGAGATCGGGGGCGGCACTCTAGTTGGAACCCGAGTTTCAATGCCCTCGGTGCCACAGTTGCTCCGAGGGGTGCGGGGTGTTTCTCACACTTCCAGCGCCAACGAACCCCATGTCAAAAGTTTTGAATCCGCCTCATTTGCATCGGAAATGGCCCGACTCCTGGAGCAATACGACGAATTCCACGACTCTGAGACCTATCTGGTACGCCTGTCGGGCCTAGCTTCGTTGATGGGTGACTGGCAGCGGGCGCGTGAATTCTCCCGTGATGCGATAAAGCTGAATGCGGACCCTGAGTTGCGCTATCGCGCCGCCGATTACGCTGCGCGAGCGGGAGACGTTGCGCTTGCGCAGAAAGAGTGGACGGCTCTAGCCGACGAAGAACATCTCTTATCAATTCTTCGCTTAGCCGAGATCGCCGTGGCACAAGGCGAGTATGAGGAAGGTAGAGGGTATATCGACAAGGCTATGGCTCTAGACGGCGAGGATTGGCGCGTGCAAATGCTGGCCGGTACGTTCTGTCTTGTGGTCGGTGAGCATGCAGAAGCCGTCCGTCACTTCAGAACCGCACGTATCGATCGGCAAAACTCTGTTGCGTTGTACTTCAATTTGGCGCTTGCCCACATACTCTGCGGGAATGCAAAGCGCGCTCTCAGAGAGTTGCGGGTGGCCGTTGGTTTGAATCCATTCGGACAGAAGAGCCTCGTCGCATGGGCGGATCTATCAGCTCACTTGGGGGAACCTTTGTCCGATGTGTCGTTCGCAATTGCTCGCTACCTAAGGTTGTACGATGACGACAAGCCTCTGACCGATAGGCTCGCTCACCTTTACTATCTCCAAGATGACCTCACTCGCTCCAGCGATGTTCTCAAAGAAGCAGCGCGGCGATTTGACGATCCGAGCATTGCCAACAACCTCGGCGTGATATCAACGCGTAAACGAGAGTTACGGAAGGCAATTCAGGAGTTCTCCACCGCATTGCGACAGAGCAGGGATGATTCGACAAGTGCAGTTGACAGACGGACGGCAGGCATAGCCACGGCGAACCTGGTCGGTGTTCTGAATGAAGCAGGGAGCTTCGAGGACGCGGCACGGGTATCAGAAGCGTACATGGCGTTGAACGAAGAAGAAGACTACATGGCTCGTGAGCCTGAGTGCCGAATCCCTGAAGCGTATGTATGGGCTATGCTCAACCTTCAGAATGGTGATGAGGCGATTCAACGAGCGCAGTCTTGGGTTGGCCAGAACTTAAACCTCAAATCGAAGGTCAGCTTGGCCAGTACGCTGGTTTGCTATTTCTATTCGGTCAAGAAGGATCTGAAGCGAGCATACCGGTACGCACTGCTTGCCTACGAAGCGCAGAACGAGGACAAAAGCCGAGATTTCAACTTATGGAACACATCGCTAAATAATCTTGCGTTTATTGCCATTGAGTCGGGAAATCTGGAAGACGCAGGGCACTACTTGGCACGTGTGCGAGCGGAATCGCCTAGAGAGCGCCGGTACGTCTACGCTACGAAAGGTCTATTGGCGATAAGGCGGGGTCAGATTGAGCGCGGCGAACATTACTACCGAGCGGCGATCTCGAACGCCCACGACAAAACCACCAAGAACCTGCTGAGACTGAAGCTGAATTGGGAATTGGCGAAGCATAGTGCGCACGTAGGCCAGAAGGAACGAGCGTTGAGGTTGCTTTCTCGCGTCCGTCAAACTCGGCTGGCAGGAATTTGGACATTGCCTTTCGTGAAGCGGGAAGCAGACGCACTCGAAAGGAAACTGAAAGGGGGTGCTGACCCGACGCCTTGACGGACGCCAGCCGCCACGAATTCGTCGGTTAGCCTCTTGGGCCGAAGGTCGCGAAGAGTGGGACGGACGTACGCCTCGGTCGTTCTGTTCCACACGCGCACGCCGGACTGCTCCGCTGCACCCGTCAACCGCCGCGATATGACGCTCGCCACATACGTGGCCCTGTGCCCGGGCATCCTCGGCCAGCCGGGGCAGCCGCAACTGGCCGTCCCCGGCAACATGAGCCTGGGCGACAACATCATTCCCGTCGAGAACCTAACTGAGTCGCTGCAAGTCGCATTCGATACCGGTGTTAAGCGAATCTTATTGCCGATGGCCAGCGTCAGCGACATCCCGGCGATTGCGGGCGATCTGTTCGCCAAATTCCAAACGGGTTTCTATTCCGGCCCCGTGATGCCGCGTTCAAGGCGCTCGGTGTAGGGTAATCCTTGCGCCGCAACAATCTTCGGCAATCCGCTTTAAGGTGACAGTTGGGTGACGGTTAGCGCAGCATCCTCATCCATAAGTTATGGACCGGCTTGCAGATCTCAAACGATCCCTCGCTACCCCGGCCCATGTGCTCTGAAGAGCACGACTCAACTCGATTCCGTTCGCGTACATCGGGCTTCGATTGTGTATTCCGGCCAAGCCGAACACTTTGGCGAGCGCGTCATCACGGTCCTGTTCTCGCCATCAAGCCGGGATATGGATGATGCTTGTAAGTGATCGGCTCGGAGCGTGTTAGCCTTGGTCGTCCTCATCGCGCACTGGCCCTCACGGCCGGCCTGGCGGACCAGTGCCGCAGGCCGCCCTCCAGGACTGGCCCGCGCCGTCGCTCCGGTGACAAGCCAGTGGTGGTGCTGAGCCATCCACTGATGGGTACTCAGGGCGTGGATGAGAGAGTTATCCAAGGCGCGCTTACGGCGATAGCCGATGTCTTCGACACAGGCGTCGTGGCACCGCATAGCGCGCCGTAGCCGGGTGCTGCTCGGCGGTTGTCGCGATCGGTTGTGGCGGTCCCCGGTCGCCGCGCGGTCAACGAGCAGCCCCAGGCGCTTCTCGAAGAACAGCGCAGCCCTCCGGGGGGCGTTCATCTGCCCGGCCAAGGCGGTGGCCATAGCGGTCAACTCAAGGGCCTGAAGTGTCTCTAGGGCAGGACGGTTCAACAGAGTCAATCGCTCTGCGTTTGCGCGTGTGTGGGGTGAGGGGTGGGATTGGCGCATCCCTCCATCGACGCCCTTGACCCAGCGCCGGTAGTGCTCGCAGAAGTGCCCATATGGCAAGCCGCCGGGGGCTCGCTCTTGTACGCCTGCCACAGCAGCGGGAGCCTCACGCTTTTGCCTTTGAGTGCGCGGTGAACGCCCAGGCAGGGGCCTAGAGGTGGTGTCCCGGTGGCGGGCCACGCAGGAGAACGGGCGCGCCTGCACGCCGCGCTCGCCCATCCCCTCGGGCAGTGGCTCACTGAGCTGGGCCACCTGAGCGCGGCGGATGGAATCGCCTATGGTTGAAGGCGAAGCATCGATAGCCTGGGCGCTGGCACGGATGTTCATGGGTGCGGCGATGTACAGCCGCACAAGCAACAGAATTTCATGCCTGGATAACTGCGTGAAAGCCTGGGTGGATGCCCGCTCCCCAAAAGGGGGCGATGGTCCCGTGGTCAATGGGTTATCCCGCCTTGAGTGCTAGAGCCGGGACGAGGAACTGCGTTCTGATGCCGCTGGCAGGCCGAAATTGCTCGGCTTGTCACCGCAATGAGCGTTCGGCTTCGCTCCGCAATGGTGCTCGGCTTGGGCCGGAATCGGTGATCGGCTTGGGCCGGAATACACACCAAGGGGCATGATTCTGCGTGACGAGGATCACGTCACCCTTCTTGTTTTCTAGAGCGGGTGGTGAAATTCGGAAATACCTCACTAGGTGGTGAAGTTTCCTTAAGAAAGCTCAAATACGCACCTGTACGCAAGAGTTCGTTGCTACAACTGCCGCCGGTCACAAATGTTATGTTATACACACGATGATTTCTCAGTTATGGAGCCGAGCAGTGTTCAGACATTGGATAGCCCTCATGGTGGTGGCCTTAGTTGCGCAGGACGTATTCGCTGATAGCCGAACCGACATCAAGATTGCAGCGCCCTGGGAAGTTTCGGGGCCGGATCCGGCAACCAACGGTTACATTTTCCTGCGCATGGGGGTGATGGAGACCCTGGTTGATGCTGATTCATCTGGCGCTCTAGTAGCGGCGCTGGCTAGCGCCTGGAGCACATCCGAGGATGGACTAATTTGGCACTTTTCGTTGCAGAAGGCGAAGTTCCACGATGGCACATCACTCGATGCCGAAGCGGCGGCCGCCGCGCTGAGTCGCGCCAGATCGAAACCGGGGCCATTGGCGAAGGCGCCTATTGCCGCTATCGGTGTCGAGGGCGAGCGGCTGCGCATCACACTAACGAGCCCGTTTGCCGCGCTGCCATCGGTCCTTGCGCACTCTTCGACCGGGATACTTGCACCGGCCTCGTTCGATGCAACAGGCAAGGCGATTGCGGCCATCGGCACTGGGCCCTTCAAGGTACGAGAACTGGCGCCTCCCCAGACCCTGCACACGGTCCGATTCGCTGAATATTGGGGTACGCCTGCAAGGCTATCGAGTGCAAACTATCTTGCCACCAAGCGTGCAGAGACTCGCGCCCTGATGGCGGAAAGCGGCGATGCCGATCTCGTGTTCACGCTTGATCCGTCCGGCTATCAACGACTCAGCCAACTCGACAATGTAACTGGCGTTGCAGTCGCCATCCCTAGGGTTATGGTCATCAAGACGAACGCTGGACACGATGCGCTAAAGACCCCCAAAGCCCGGCTCGCGCTGAGTCTTGCGATTGACCGCGTTGGCATCGCGGCGGGGATCACGCGTTTTCCGGAATCGGCAGCGACTCAGTTATTCCCTCCCGCGTTAGGCGAGTGGCATGACCAGAGCCTCGCGCCACTGGGTTACGACCCGGCGACGGCAAAACGATTGTTAAAAGAACTGGGGTGGAGGCCCGGTGCAGACGGAATTCTGACTCGGAACGGCGCGCGCTTCTCGTTGACGCTACGAACTTTTCCGGATCGTCCGGAGCAGCCGCTGGTCGCCGCTGCGCTGCAAGACCAGTGGCGAGCAATCGGTGTGGAGTTGAAGGTTAGCGTCGCGAACTATTCGGAGATTCCGGCAGGCCATCAGGATGGCTCGTTGGAACTTGCCCTGTTTGCTCGTAACTACGGACTGACGCCAGATCCGATCGGCACGGTTCAAGCGGACTACAGTTCCGGCGGCGGTGATTGGGGTGCCATGAACTGGAACGCTCCGGCGATCTCAGCGGCACTGGCAAAGATCGCCGCGACGGCGGACAAGTCTGTGCGTCAACCGCTCATAAAGCAGGTGGCCGAAACCCTTCAGGCTGAGCTGCCGTTGATTCCCGTAGTGTGGTATCAGCACACTGCCTCGGCGGCTCGAGGCCTTAAAGGGGTTGTTATCGACCCGCTTGAGCGCAGTTACGGTCTGCACAAGGTGTCTTGGTCCCACTAGGTGCGGAACCTTACCCAGTTGCTCGCAGCTCGATGCGTCCAGGCGGTCCTCGTCGCTTTAGTCATTGGGGCCGTGAGCTTCGCAATGATGCAGTCACTGCCAGGCGACGCTGCTTTTCGCATTGCCGCGGGCCGTTACGGCTACGACATCATGGATGCTACGGCAGCGGCTTCTGTTCGCGCAGAGTTGGGTTTGGACCGCTCACTACCGCTACAGTTCTGGAGTTGGATGACGCAACTCGCAAACGGCGATCTGGGCCGCTCCTTGGTAACCGGCAATCCCGTATGGGAGGAGTTGGCGCCCCAACTGGCCGCTTCGATGGCGCTAGCAGGTGTGGCGATCATTTTTTCGCTCGTTATTGCGGTGCCTATAGGAACGGTGGCGGGTCTATGGCCGGGCGGGATATTCGACCAGGCCACATTGCTGCTCTCGGCGGGCCTGCGTTCGGTACCTGCATTCGCCCTGGGCGTCGTACTCATGTTGGCTTTAGCCGTTGAGGCGAGGGTACTGCCTGTCGCAGGGTACGGTGAAGCGCGACACTTCGTGCTTCCGTCGCTGGCGCTTGGTTTAAGTCTTGCGTCGGTTTCCAACCGGGTCATTCGTGACGCCGTGGTCGCGTGCTCAGGGAGTGCGTGGTACGCGTTCGCACGTACCAAGGGGCTTAGCCGCCCGGACGTACTCGTGCGCCATGTGGCTCGCAACGCGGCAGTCCCAACGCTCGCCTATGTCGGCGTGCAACTGGCCCTACTGATCGAGGGTGTAGTGATCATCGAATCAGTATTCGCATGGCCGGGTATCGGCCATGCACTGGTGCATGCCATCTTCGAACGCGACCTGCCGATGGTCCAAGGTACAGCTCTTGTGCTCGGGCTGACGTTCGTCATCTTGAGCTTCACGGTTGACCTTGCTTGCCGAGCCCTGGATCCGCGCGGGAGCCCTGCTGCTTGATGCCCCTTGCGCGAGGCATCGGGGTAACGCTGTTGCTGATTCTAGGGCTTGCCGCCCTTGCGGGACCGGAGAGTTTTGCGCTCGACCCGGCAAAACAATCGTTACGGGAAACGCTGCAACCGCCCAGTGCAAAACACGTTTTTGGCACTGACCACCTCGGTCGAGATATGGCGGCGCGTATGCTGGCGGCAACGCGCTTGTCTTTGTCATTGGCGTTTTTGGCCGTCATCTCCGCTGCTATCCCCGGAGTTGCCCTCGGCATCCTCGCAGCCTGGCGTGGTGGCTTGAGCGAGCGGCTCGCGGGCGCGCTGGCGGACGCGATCCTCGCGCTGCCGGGGCTCCTGCTCGTGCTTATGCTGGCAGCCATCGCACCTGGCAGTTGGTGGGCGTTGTATGTCGGTATCGCGTTAACGTTGTGGGTCGAGTACTTCCGGTTCACTAGGCAACGCGCTCGCATCCTGCTTGCTAGTCCGGCTATCGAGGCTTCGCGGCTGTTGGGGTTTGGCCCCAGTCATATTCTGCGCCGGCATGTGCTTCCGGAATTGCTGCCGGGCATCGTCACGTTAGCGGCTTTTGGGATCGCAACCAGTGTTACAGCAATGGCGGCGCTCGGCTTTGTCAGCGTTGGCCTGCGGCCACCGACCGCGGAATGGGGTGTCATGATGACGCAGCTCTTGCCCTATTGGCGCGAGGCACCATGGCTCATCGCTCAACCGATCACATGCTTGGTCGTCACCGTCCTCGCTGTGTATCTGGCCACTGGTCTCACGACCCGGCCGACGTGAAGCCATGTTAGAAGTCGAAAGTCTGGAAGTTCATTCCGGCGAGCTTCAGCTTCTGGGGCCAATTACATTTAGGGTGTGCGAGGGGCGCCCCCTGGTCATCATGGGCGAAACCGGTGCAGGCAAGAGTCTCATCGCCCAGTCCATCATGGGCGCATTACCCTCACCGCTCGAAACTCGTGGGGAAATCTCCCTGAATGGACAGCGGGTGGACCCGCTGCCGCCTAGTGCCCGACAAGCACTCTGGGGCCACACCATCTCGATACTGCCCCAAGAGCCGTGGCGCGCGCTCGCCCCAATCATGCCGGCGTTCGGGCAGGTGAAAGAAACCTACAGCCGGGTTGCGGGACTCGCAAGGCATGAGGCGCACAAGGCAACGGATGGCGTCTACGGACTACTTGGTTTGCGTGGTTCCGAGAAACAAAGGACCGACCAGCTTTCCGGTGGCATGGGTCAACGAGTGGCTTTTGCCGCGGCCACTGCCGGTGGGGCCCGCGTCCTTCTTGCGGACGAACCGACTAAAGGTCTAGACCGCGCAAGAGCGCAGACGACGCTCCAACGGCTCCTCGACATCCCCCTCGCCGGTGGAACGCTCGTTGTAGTGACACATGATGTTTCGGTTGCAAAGACTATCGGTGGCGACCTTTTGATCCTGAAAGATGGCCACGTCGTCGAACGCGGTGCGACCGAGGCTGTATTGGCTAATCCCGCACATGAGTACACGCGGTCCCTGCTCGCCGCCGATCCTGGCCGATGGCACCGCCCTCAATTTGACGGGCGGCCAACGGCCACACCGGTGCTCGAAGCCGCAAACGTCACGGTGGGCCGAGGCGCTAGTGTCCTCATCAAGGGATTTAGCCTGACCCTGTGTGGTGGCGACCGTGTAGCTGTCACCGGCCCAAGCGGCTGCGGCAAAACCTCTCTACTAGACACGCTGGCAGGCCTTATTCCTCCGCTCGACGGCGTCGTGCGCCGGGGCGCTGATGTAGGGAAGACGGGGATTCAAAAGATCTATCAGACGCCGGCTGCGGCTTTTCCGCCACAAGTGTCGATAGTTGCCAACCTCCTAGATGTGGCCAGGCTACACGGCATATCATGGGAGAGCATTGCAAGCCTCCTGGCTCGGATGAGCGTTGACCTGGAGCTACTGGAGCGGCGGCCAGACGCGGTGTCCGGCGGCGAGTTGCAACGCATTTCCATAGCCCGAGCACTAGCCGTGCGACCCGACCTATTGCTCGCTGATGAGCCCACCTCCCGACTTGACCCCATCACCCAGAAAGAAACCTTGGATCTGCTTGCAACTGTGGCGGCGCAGACTAACGTCGCCGTCGTGCTCGTGACCCACGATGAAGCACTTGCTTATGCTTGGGCTCACAAAACGACGGCTGTTGGCGGGGAACAGGCGGCCTAAGCAGGGGGATGATGCAGCCGAAGACAAGCACCGGAAATAGTAAGCGTTGCAGAAAACATGCCTGCAAGTGATTGATTGTCTTGTTGTGTAATGCTCGTCCAGCGGGCATCATACGGCGGGCGTAACTCATTGAAATACAGGCAAAAACAATCCCGCCACGACGGTCATTCGTAATCAGCGGGCCGGTGGTTCAAGTCCACTCACCGGCGCCACGTTTTCCATTGTCTTGTATACGGGCGTCTTGTATACGGGCGTCTTGCCGCATCTTGCACCGCCCCGCAGTGGCGCCCATATCGCTTCATTGAACGTGGCCGCCTGAGCGGGCGCACTGCTGATGTGATAGCGGATTTCACTGCTGAGTTGTCCACCTACTTATTCGCTCGGCCCTTGACCTGCACCAATGTGCGTAGATGCTTCCATTGGCGATGCTGTTGCTCAAGCCATGACGGCGTGTGTATCACCCTCACACAGCGCCGCTCAATGCGCCCATGGTCCTTATCGACTTGTTCGTCTTCGCGCCACTGCACATCCGGCGTATTGGCAAACCACTCGATATCGCTCTAACCATCGCAACCGGCAGTCACGCCACACAGGGTGGCGAAAATAATTTCATTCACGCTGTGGCGCTTGGTTCGCTCCACTGTTGGGGCCTCAAGCGCGTCAAAGACATCTAGGAAGGATTGCAGTTCCAATGCCCGGGGCATTCGCTTAAAGCTCTTTATTCCTGCAATATGGGTGGATAGTATGACCTAACTCTTTGTTGTACAAATACTTTTAGAGGTCCCCTTTAGATAAGGAGGCCCTGGCGCAACAGCTACGCCATGGCCGTGAACACCTTATATCCGTTAGCTCTGAGTTCACACGCCGGACAAGCCCCGCAGCCGTAACCCCATGCGTGTAAGTTCTCCCGATCCCCTACGTAGCAGGTGTGGGTTTTGTGTTTGATAAGCTCCACCAAAGCATTGCCACCTAAGTCGCGAGCCAGTGTCCAGGTCTCGGCTTTGTCGATCCACATGAGCGGCGTCTCCACCACTAAGCGGCTTTCCATCCCTAAGTTGAGTGTTGCCTGTAGAGCCTTCAGCGTGTCATCGCGGCAATCCGGATACCCGGAGTAATCCGTTTCACACATACCGCCCACCAGGCGCTTTAACCCGCGCCGGTACGCGAGCGCCGCGGCCGCGGTGAAGAACAGCAGATTGCGCCCGGGCACGAAGGTGTTAGGTAATGCATTGTTTTGCATCTCTATTTGAATCGCCTCGGTCATAGCGCTCTGGCCCAGCGCACGGATGAAGCGCAGATCCAATACGTGATCCGGGCCTAGGCGCTGCGCCCAGTCGGCAAAGCCGCTGGCCAAGGACTGGCGTACGGCCGCACGGCAGTCCAACTCGACGCTGTGACGCTGGCCGTAGTCAAAACCAACCGTCTCCACCCGACTGAACCGGGCCAAGGCCCATGCGAGACAGGTGGTCGAATCCTGCCCGCCGGAGAACAAAACCAAGGCCGAGTCTTCGTTCATCAACACAACTTCCTAAAGAGGACCTCTAAAAACCGTAGCGAGCGGCGTCAGGGCAAGGCGCACGGCGCGCAGGGACCGCAATGTATGGGTAATACCTGAGGATTGCGAGCACCGCGCAACGCAGCCATAGCGTCGCGCGGTAGGTTTTTAGAGGTCCCCTAAACATGGCCCCGCTGTGAAACGAGTAACGTACAATTGCGCCTAGGTAGTATTCACACGCAACGACTCAGCGGAGACGGTCCATGTTCGCCTCGCCAAAGTTCAACGAGCAGCCCGCCGCATCGCTCGCCATGCCCCCCCTCGACATCAAACCCTTGGAGGGGGCCCGGTTTGGCGCCGAGATCACCGGGCTAGATCCCAAGAACATCACCGCGGCGCAACGCGCGCTCATCCGGGACACCTACAAAAGCCGCCACGGACTCCTTTGTTTCTCCTTCGAACGTCTGCTGGAGGCCGGCGAGTTGCACGCGCTTACCGCGGTCTTCGGCGAAAACGAGTATGCCCCAGGGCTTATTGATGGTATCGGCAAGCGCGCCACCGAGGGAGAAAAAAATCTGTCCGCAGACGAGCAGCTAGCGGCACTGCGGGCGCAAGGCCGCGACCCCTACATGGCTTACATCGGCAACCTGGACCCGCACACGCTAGCGGTGAAACCGGTCGATGAGAAGTTCTTCGGCGAATGGGAGTGGCATACCGATATGTCGTATATCGAAATCCCCCCCACCTTCAGTTTGTTGCATGCCCGGGCGATCCCTGAAGAGGGGGGCGACACCGGCTTTTGCAGCCAGGTGCTGGCGGCCCGGCAGTTACCTGAAGCGTTGCGCACGAAAGTGGCGCACCTCAAAGTCAAACACGATTCGACCTACGGCAGCAGCGGCATAGCCCGCCCTGGCATGACCGCGCCGGCCTCGCCCATGGAAGCCGTCGGTTATCCCCATCCGGTGCTGCGTTCGATCCCCGGCACGGGTGATGAAGCCATCTTTTTAGGCCGGCGCACTAACGGCTACGTGATGGGGATGGCGCTCGATGAGAGTGAAAAGCTGCTCGATGAGCTGTGGGCTCACGCCACTCAAGAGGCTTTTTGTTACCGCCACCAGTGGCGCGTGGGCCAGGTGGTGGTGTGGGACAACCGTATGCTCCTGCACATGCGCTACCCCATGGACAACAGTAAAGCGCGGCTGATGTGGCGCACCCAAACCAAGGGTGAAGCGGTCGTTCCCGCTTACAACTGATCCCCACTTACAACTGAGCGGCAATATCCGATGAAGCTGTCCGCCGAAGAACAAGCCATGCTCGCCGGCGAGATGGGCGCGCCCAAGCGTTGGGCCATGGAGCACATGATGCAGGTTGGCAACGCTTTCGACGCCACCGACATGGTACCGGTCTCGCAGGCGCATATGATGGCTGATCCGGAATCCTTGGGCGCAGCAGGCGTACGTTTCTTGGAGGCGTTTACTCGATATCCCCCCGAGCAGCGCCACGTCGCCATTCCCATGCTCACCGATCCCCGTGGCGTCGATCCCGACTACTACCGCCCACTGGGCCAAACCGAAGAGATGGCCGAGCTGGATAGACGCATCAGCGCGGCTTGCCAACAGTTAGGGATCATGATGACCAATACCTGTATCAATTACCAAACGGTGATGGCGCCGGTGCGCGGCGAGCATGTCGCTTTCGGCGATACCGGCGTGGTGATCTACACCAACAGCGTGCTAGGCGCCTACTCGAACTTCGAAGGCGGCCCCTCCGCCTTGGCGGCGGGCTTCACCGGCCGCACGCCGCGCTATGGTTTGCACCTGGATGAAAATCGCCGGGGCACGCAACATTTCGTAGTGCGCCATCAGCCTCGAGGGCTCACCGATTGGGGCACGCTAGGCGCCATCATCGGCCGCCACGCCGGCTCGTATTGGGAGGTACCGGTCATTGAGGGTATCGAGTCGGTGCCCACTTCCGATGAGATGAAACATCTAGGCGCGGCCATGGCGAGCTACGGCTCAACGCCCCTTTTTCATCTGGTCGGCATCACTCCGCAAGCGCCTGATCTGGCCGCCGTCGATGGCGGCGCGATGGCATCGGCGCGGGACATCACGCGAGCGGATTTCGATGCGCTGCGTTCCAACTTCGGCGGCAAAGGCGCCAAAGTCGATGTGGTGGTATTCGCCGCTCCACAACTATCCATCATGGAAATGGCGCAGGTCGCTCGCTTGCTGGACGGACAGACGGTGCATCCCGAGACGGCATTACTGGTCTGTACCTCACCGGCAGTGGCCGCGGACAGCGCTCGTTTAGGGTTCACTGGCCGCATTGAGGCAGCCGGTGGCAAGGTGCTACAAGGCACCTGCTTTTATCAGCAATACGCCCGGGAAATCGGCGCGGCCAAGGGCTGGACTCGCCTGCTCAGCAATTCGGCCAAAATCGTCAACATCCTAGGGGGTTACGGCTACCAGCCGGCGCTCGCCAGCATGGAAGAGTGTGTTGCCGGCGCCGTGGCCGGGCGCATCGTTTGATGCGCGAACTCAGATGCCATAGAGGCATTGGCGGGCGCACCGAAGGCGTTGCGCTGGTGGCTGATGACAATTTTTCCGCCCGTTACGATCTGGACCGGCGGCGGGGCTTATTCTCGCGTGCGCAACACAAACTGGCCGGGCAATCGTATGTGGACCTCATCCTGGTCGTGAACACGGCCAAGGGCGGCGTCGCTTCCGCCTGGATGCTCTACGAAATGAAAGCGCGCGCCATGGCGCCCCGGGCGATCTTGTTCAACCGTTACAACACCATATTGGCGCAGGGCGCGGCCCTCGCCGACCTGGCCATGTGCGACCGCTTCGAAGACGGCGACATCACCCAGCTCATCAGCACCGGCGATGAACTCATCGTCGCGCCGGCTGATGGATTGGTGATCATCACAAACTGAGGGCCTGACAGCGAGGATCTGAAAGCGTGGTTCAGAAAAGAGCGCAGATCTCTTCACGCTGACAACGGGCTCAGTGTTCCATCACTTTGCCGCCATCCTGGTTGATGGATTGTCCATGGATCCAGGAGGCCGCTTCGGTGCAGAGATAGGCAACAAAAGCGCCCACCTCCTGGTCGGTTCCCCAGCGGGTGACCGCACTCGCGCCTCGCTGGGCGGTCACGGCGTCACCCGGTTTTACCTGATCCATGCGTGATGTGGCGACCGGCCCCGGACAGATGCAGTTCACATTGACACCGTGCGGCCCGAACTCTTGCGCCATCGATTGCGTCATGCCGACAATGGCGAAGTTAGCCGCGTTATACGCCAGTGTATGGGCACTGCCGCGCTTGCCGGCGACCGAGGAGATATTGACGATCTTGCCGCCCTGATTTTGCGCATAGATACGTTTTATAAAAGCCTGCGTGCAAAGAAAGCTGCCGCGCACCTTGACATCGAGTACGCGCTGAAACAGGGCCGGGTCCAGCACCTCTACCGGATTGCGATCATCCCCCCGGGCAATGGCAGCATTGTTGATGAGGATATCGATACGTCCGAATGCATCGACGGTTCTTTGCACCGCCGCCTCGACCGCACCCGCGTCGGTCACATCGAACACCAACGGCAATGCCCGGCGGCCCTGGGCCCGGATCTGTTCGGCGGTACTCTCGATGTCTTGCCAAGCGATGGCTGTTTCATCGCCGGGAAAACTCGCCGGATCCCGTCCGGTGCCGGTGATCACCACATCCGCGCCCAGCCGGGCCAACGCCACCGCCGCCGCCCTGCCGATGCCGCGCAGCCGGCCAGCGCCGGTGACGAATGCAACTTTGCCGTCGAGTTCCGCCATACTTTTATCCTCGTACTGGTGTTTTTAGGACCCAGTGTTCATAGGCTGCCATATTCATAGGCCGCCATATTCATAAGCTGTCACTCATAGGCCCAATTCATAGACGGTAGTGTAGCAATACGTTCAAGCGCGCTTGGCCGCGGCGTGGGCTATCGCGCTTAACTCGGTCATGTCTTTGCGTTCACTCCAGCACATTCACCCGAACAGCTCACCGATGTGAGCCGCCGCTATAGTGTGCGCATCGGCGAATCCCTTGACGTACTGAGCGCTGATGGGCGTGAGCGCCAACAAGTGAAAATCTTGCAGCTCTCTGAGGGTATCCATGATGGGTCCGAAGCGCTGCGAGAATACACGCAAAACGCTGTCCCAATCGCCATCGTCACGCGGTATAGGGCGCACCGTGCAAAAAGCGGTCAGCCGTACTCGCGCAAACGGTTGCGCGGTCGCCTCATCCGGTGCGGCGAAAAGAACGCTCGCCCTGGCGCTGGCAAGCATATTCCCGGTATGAGCGGCCAGGGCGCTTACGAACACGAATGCACTACCGCTGCCGAGCCCGAATACGCATGGCGCTTGGCTCGCCAGCGGCTCACCCGCAGCGCTGACGGTGGCGAGGGTTAACGACTTAAATGGCGCGATGAAGGCGTGCGCTTCGCTCAGCAGTGCATCTGGGCCGGTTTCGCCGGACATACGAACCCTCTCACCATATTGATAGCCACCGCGACAGGATAGTAGGCTGGCGTGTATACCGCTCGGGACTCATCACTACTCGGAGCTCATCACTATATAACGTCCGTGCTCCGGCTGGCCCATTGAAAGCTGGTACTTGGACCCTGGCGGCGATGAGGCCACACGCTACAATAACCGGCTTGCCGAGACCGCAATGAACACCGTTGCCCCAATCAATAGAGCCCAATCAGTAGAGCCCAATCAGTAGAGCCCAATCAGTAGAGCCCAACTAGTAGAGCCCAATCAATAGAGGACATCTCAGTGACTAAAATGACCACGGAAGAAGCCTTTGTTAAGGTCCTTCAGATGCATGGAATTCAGCATGCATTCGGCATCATCGGCTCGGCCATGATGCCCGTCTCCGATCTGTTCCCCAAAGCCGGTATCACCTTCTGGGACTGCGCTCACGAAGGCAATGCCGGAATGATGGCCGACGGTTATTCGCGCGCTTCGGGCAAGATGTCCATGGCCATCGCGCAAAACGGACCGGGTATCACCAATTTTGTCACCCCGATTAAAACCGCCTACTGGAACCACACCCCCTTGCTTCTAGTGACCCCGCAGGCGGCCAACAAAACCATGGGCCAAGGCGGCTTCCAGGAAGTCCCGCAGATGGCCATCTTCGAGGAGATGGTGTGTTATCAAGAAGAGGTGCGAGATCCGGCGCGTATCGCAGAGGTCCTGAGCCGGGTTATCGAGCAAGCTTTGCGCGGCTCGGCCCCTGCTCAAGTCAACGTGCCGCGCGACTATTGGACCCAGGTGATCGACATAGATCTGCCGCAGATCGTACGGGTTGAACGTCCTGCTGGTGGCCGCCAGGCGCTCCAAGAAGCCGCGCAACTGCTGGCCAGCGCCAAATTTCCGGTGATCTTAAATGGCGCCGGAGTGGTGCTGAGCGGTGGCATCGCCGCCTCGGCTGCTCTGGCCGAACGGTTGGGCGCACCCGTGTGCTGCGGCTATCAACACAACGACGCGTTTCCGGGTTCACATCCGCTGTCGGTTGGGCCGCTGGGCTATAACGGTTCCAAAGCGGCCATGGAACTCATTGCCAAAGCCGATGTGGTCCTGGCCTTGGGCACGCGGTTGAACCCATTTTCCACGTTGCCCGGCTACGGTGTTGATTATTGGCCAACACAAGCCAAAGTCATTCAAGTGGATATCAACGCCGATCGCATCGGCCTCACCAAGAAAGTCACCGTGCCCATCCAGGGAGACGCCAAACAGGTGGCCGCCCAACTGCTAGAGTTGTTGCCCAGAACCAGCGGCGGCGATGAGGCCGCCAAGAAAGAGCGCGCTGATCTCGTCGCCACAACCCGCTCGCGTTGGTTGCAGACGCTGGCGTCCATGGATCATGAGGACGACGATCCGGGCACCACGTGGAACGAGCGGGCGCGTAACCGCCAACCGGCTCATATGAGCCCGCGCATGGCATGGCGCGCGATCCAATCATCGCTGCCGGCCAACGCGATTATCTCCTCCGATATCGGTAACAACTGCGCCATCGGCAACGCCTATCCCACGTTCGAAGAAGGGCGTAAATATCTAGCGCCCGGCCTTTTCGGCCCCTGCGGATACGGTTTCCCGGCCATTATGGGCGCCAAAATCGGCTGCCCCGATGTGCCTGTGGTCGGCTTTGCCGGGGATGGCGCTTTCGGCATTTCCATGAACGAGATGACCGCTTGTGGCCGGGAAGAATGGCCAGCCATCACCATGATCATCTTCCGCAACTACCAGTGGGGCGCGGAGAAACGCAACACCACGCTCTGGTACGACGACAACTTCGTTGGCACTGAACTCGATCTGGACGTCTCCTACGCCCTGATCGCCCAAGCCTGCGGACTTAAAGGGATTCAAATCACCACCATGAGCGAACTGACCCAGGCGCTGGCCACGGCAATCGAGGATCAGATGAACGGCACCACCACTTTCCTCGAAGTAGTTCTCAATCAAGAATTGGGCGAGCCGTTCCGCCGCGACGCTATGAAAGCACCTGTGGTCGTAGCGGGCATAGACCCCAACGACACGCGGCCACAATAACGACGGCAAATACAGAGCAACACCGGGCGGCGCCCATCAGCCGCCCACCTGCCATAACACTTGCCACTCACTCTAGCCAATGCCAATGCGCCGGGCCAATGCTAAAACGCTGGGCACCGGAATTGGCCATGGCCCTGGATGGCGCATGGCCCTCCCATCGTTTACTGGTAGCCCGTCTTCTACTCGCGTTGGGTCAATGCGCCGTCTTATTGCTGCTTGCGTACGCGGCCGGCCGCTTAGGCGCCACCCTCACGCAAGGCCCGTCCGTCACCCTAGATCTGGGCTTGCTCGCGGCCCTGTTAGTGTTATCTACGCTCCTCGTGATCGCTCAAGCCGGGGTGTCCACGCACGCTAAACTGACGGCACAGAAACACTTACAGCGGGTACTTTTCGAACATCTACAAAAAGCGGAGCTGCGCGACACCCTCGAGCACCCGGCCGGCGATCTCATCAACCGCCTGACCCAAGACGTGGACACCCTCGTAAGCTTTACCACGGCAGCGGTGCCCAGCATCGGCCCGCAAGCTTTGATGACCCTGGGAGCACTGGTTTTAATGTTCGCCATCGACGGCGCCCTCGCCGTGGCATCAATGGCCGCCGTGGCCGGACTGCTGATACTGGTGCGCTTGGCCGCCCGCTCCCTAAGACCCCTGGCCATGGCGCAAGCACAAGCACAAAGCGAGAGTATCGAAGCGGCGCGAGCGCTGCTCGCCTACCTCCCCGTGAGCAAAGCCTTCGGGCGTGAAGAGGCCGCCATCAGCCAGTTCAGCGACGCTTTGGAGCAAGCCGAATACACCTCGCGCCGGCTGGCGATCTACTCACAATCATTGCAGCCGGCCGCTTGGCTACTGGCAGGCCTCGGTCTATTGGTCTTGCTCGTGGCCAGTAACCGAGGTTGGGTGGGTGGCGGCCAGGACCCCCAGCTAGCGCTATCTTTGGTGGCTTACACGCTAGTCCTGGCCAGAGGTACGGGGGCTATGGCTGCTTTCTACGGCACGCTCCAGCAGGCCTTAGCTGCCGCTACCCGGATCGCGGGGCTGCGCCAAATGTCATTGGAACAAGAGGGCACAACCCCCCTGCCTGCGGGGCCGCTGCAAGTGCGTTTCCGCTCAGTGGATTTCGCTTATCCCGGCCAGAGGATGCTACTGACAAACATCGATTTGACCCTCGAGCCGGGCACCATCACCGCCCTCACCGGTGCCAATGGCACCGGCAAGAGCACCCTGGCAGCATTGTTACTGCGCTTTGAACGCCCCTCGGCCGGCTCTGTCAGCCTGGGCGGCCACGATGTGCAAACCCTCACCACCCAAGCGCTGCGCCAGGCCGTGGCTTGGGTGCCGCAACATCCGCAACTACTACCGGGCACCATCGCCACCAACATCGGCTGGAGCAACACCAAGGTCTCGCGCAGCGGCATAGAAGCGGCAGCGAGACTGGCCACCGCCCATGCCTTCATCAATGCGTTACCGCACGGTTACGACACCCTCATAGGCGCGGGCAATGTGCCCCTATCCGGCGGGCAAATGCAGCGTATCGCGATTGCCAGAGCGGTTTTTGCCAACGCCCCTATTCTGCTCCTGGACGAGGCGACTTCGATGTTCGCGCCCGAGGATGATGAACACTTATTCGACGCGCTAAAGAACTGGCTGCAAACTCGCGCCGTACTGATCATCACCCATCGCGCAACAACTCTAGCCCGTGCCGGCCAGGTGCTTCACCTACATGAGGGCACCCTGAAGGTTCAGTGCAGATAAGCTGCCCCGCTGGCGGCGGTTCACCCACCACGCTGCGCGCACCATTTGGCCACTTGATCGCGAACGCTTCAGGCCTGCTCTCGCTGAGCCCGAAATGGCATCCCACTTCGCTACCGTCCGCAACCCCAGGGTCTGGTAGGACATAAGCTAACGGACCTCAGCCCCGTCACTGTAACCCCTTAGGTAACGAAAAAGTCACCTGCTCCTGACGGCCTTCAGTTTCGCGGATCTCGTGGCCACCCCATCGGCGAAGCTGCTCTAGAACCTCCTGCACCAACACTTCCGGTGCGGAAGCACCCGCGGTCACTCCGATTCTGGCCGCACCGTCTACCCAATCCCGGTGTAGTTCATGGGCACCATCGACCAGATAGGCCCGGGTACCCAGCTTTTCGGCCAGCTCACGCAAGCGGTTGGAATTCGAACTTGTCAGCGAGCCGACCACCACGAACACATCGCACCCGGGCGCTAGACGTTTGACGGCATCCTGCCGGTTTTGAGTGGCATAACAGATATCATCTTTCTTCGGGCCTGTGATCGATGGAAACCTGTTACGCAGAGCATCGATAATCTGCAATGTGTCGTCCATGGATAACGTCGTTTGAGTTACAAAAGCCAAAGAATCCGGTTTATCGATATGTAATCGATCCACGTCTTGCGGCGATTCCACCAAATGCATAGCCCCGCCACCCGGCCGGGCCTCGTACTGCCCCAGGGTTCCTTCTACCTCCGGGTGGCCGGCATGGCCGATCAACACACATTCCCTACCCTCTTTTTGATACCGGACAACCTCCATATGCACCTTAGTGACCAATGGGCAGGTAGCGTCGAATACCTGTAGACTGCGTTTATCCGCTTCGGCCCGTACCGCTTTGGAAACCCCGTGAGCGCTGAAGATCACAATGGCACCATCAGGCACATCTTGTAATTCATCAACGAAGATAGCGCCTTTGCTCTCCAGTCCTTCGACAACATAGCGGTTGTGCACCACCTCATGGCGAACATGAATAGGCGGGCCGAACATCTGTAGTGCCCGCTCAACGATAGCAATAGCCCGATCCACACCGGCGCAAAAGCCGCGGGGGTTCGCCAATACGATTTCCATGGTTGTACTGTCCTCAGTGCCGAAGAGCACGCCGCAAGGTTTTAGCCGCGCTTGCCTGATGCCGCTTCGCTGGATGAAAAAAACGACGTCAGCAATAGCGCCCCGGCCCCCAAACAAATCGCGGAGTCGGCAACATTAAAAGCCGGCCAGTGCCACTGCTGGTAGTACACGTCTATAAAATCGACGACTCGCCCGTCCCTGAATATCCGATCCCATAAATTACCCAGGGCACCGCCCAGCAGCGCCGATAGTGCGAGCGCGGTGAGGCGATCATGTTTAGGCAAACGGTAAATCCAAACTATCAAAGCGATACTGACGGCCAGCGCGACGATGGCCAAAATGTCCCCAGCGCCTGCAAAAAGTGAAAAAGCCGCGCCTGGATTGTAAACCAAGGTTAAATTAAGCCCCGGCATGAGAGCGACTTTGGCGCCCTCCACCAGGCTGGCCTCGGCGGCATACTTGGTCGCCTGATCAAGCACGGTCACTGTTGCGGCGAGCAAAAACCAATAACTCATCGATCCACTCCCAACAGCCGGCGTGCACCAGCGGCATCACGCGCGATTTGAACTTTAAGGGCGTCCAGCGATTCGAACTTGCGTTCCGGGCGCAGGCGCTCCACCAGTTCAACCCGGATCCGCTGGCCGTAGATGGAACGGTTGAAATTGAACAAATGCACTTCAAGCTGGACGTCTTCGCCAACCACGGTCGGGCGCCGTCCCACATTGGCCACCCCTGCTAACTGTTCACCATTCATGTCCACGCGCACGGCGAACACGCCGCAGATGGGCGGGCGAATGCCGTCAAGACGCACGTTCGCAGTGGGGAAACCAATAGTGCGGCCTAGTTGCCTGCCATAAGCAACACGTCCTTGAATATTGTAGGTGGCCCCGAGCAACGCTTCGGCGCCGCGCAGATCGCCTGCCTCCAGACACTTGCGTACCCGCGAGCTAGATACCCGCTCGCCGTCCAGTTCGAAGGTCTCGTGCCGGGCCACGCGAAATCCATGGGGTGCAGCGCATTCGGTCAACAAAGTGAAATCGCCGGCACTCTTGGCGCCAAAACGAAAATCATCCCCCACCACTACAAGCCTCACGCCTAAACGGGCAGCCAACACCTCATCGATAAATTCACGCGGCGCCAAGGCGCCGAACCCGGCGGTGAAGCGCACCAACAACACTCTATCGATCCCGGTTGCCCGCAGCCGCAGCAACTTTTCGGCCAAACCGGTAAGACGAAGGGGCGCGTTATCGCCGCGAAAAAACTCCAGGGGGTGAGGCTCGAATATCATCAGCGTCGTCGGCAATCCTGCCGCTTCGGCCCGAAGCTGGCGCACAATGGCTTGGTGCCCGAGATGCACGCCATCGAAATTACCGACGGTCAAGGCGCAGCCGCGGTGCCTTGGTGCGACATTGTGCAAACCGCGGATGAGCTCCAATTACGCAGTCTCCGAGCGATAAGGATGACAACCCAGCGCCTGATTATACGCAGGTCCTGTTCACCTCTCACCCGAGTGGGCCACTTAAGTCCTAATCAGGACGCCGGATCTGACTGGGCCGCAGGCCGAACAGCAGCAGTGCACCGCCATAGGTGAGCACACCGAATCCTACCGTCAGCGCCAACCGCCAAACGCGCTCCTGAAAGGGCGCGTTCAACCACACCGTCAACTCTCCGGCTATCCAATACACGCCCACTCCCATGAGACCAGCAGCGCTGCCCACCGCAGCGGCGAAACGCCACCAGCCCGGCTTTGGCGAATGGATGCCACGGCTCACCAACCCCCTATATAACAATCCGGCGTTGACCATGGACGACAGCGCGGTCGCGAGGGCGAGCCCGGCGTGGGCCAATGTGAACACCAAAAGCAGGTTGAAGATCAGGTTCGCGGCCATGGCCACCAGCCCTATACGTACCGGGGTCACCATGTCTTGGCGGGCAAAATATCCCGGGGCGAGGATTTTTATCATGACAAACCCCGTCAACCCGATGGCATAAGCAATCAAGCTAAGACTCGCCATGCGCACATCGGCGCCAGTGAAAGCGCCGTATTGAAACAACGTGCTGAGCAACGGCCCAGCCAGTACCGCCAAGCCCACCGATGCTGGAACGGCGATTAAAAATCCCCAGCGCAGCGCCCAGTCCAAGGTCGCCGAAAAAGCCCCTGGATCGCGCTGCGCGTGCTCCGATGAAAGCCGCGGTAATATCACCGTCCCCAGGGCGACGCCGAACACCCCTAGGGGAAACTCCATCAAACGATCGGAGAAATAAAGCCACGAGACGCTGCCGGTCACCAGAAAAGATGCGAGCAAAGTGTCGATCAGCAAATTGATTTGACTGACCGATGCGCCGAAAAGAGCCGGCGCCATGAGCTTGACAATGCGCTTGACGCCTGCATGCCCAACGTTGAGCCGCGGCCTTGCCAAAAGACCCAGCTTGGCCATCAGCGGTAGCTGGAAGCCGAGTTGCGCTGCACCGCCCAGGCACACACCCCAAGCCAACGCGGTCACCGGCTGCGCCAACGCCGGGGCCAAAAAGAGCGCGCAACTGATGATCGAAATATTCAACAATACAGGCGTGAACGCCGGTACCCCGAACCGCTCGTACGAATTGAGAGCACCGCCAGCCAGCGCAGCTAGAGAGATAAACAGTAGATAAGGAAACGTGATACGCAACATATCCGCCGTAAGCGCGAGTTTGCCCGCTTCCCCGGTGACAAAACCGGGGGCGAACACAGCGACAAACGCTGGCGCTGCGAGCATACCTAGCGCTGTCAGCACCAGCAGTACCGCACTCAAAGTGCCCGCTGTATGGGCGATCAGATCGCGTACGGCGGACAAATCGCGGGTTGTACGGTACTCCGACAGGACCGGCACGAAAGCTTGCGAAAACGCCCCTTCGGCGAATAAGCGGCGTAGGAAGTTCGGTATTCTGAAAGCCACGAAGAATGCATCGGCACCAGAGCCGGCGCCAAATGTGCGGGCGATTACCACATCGCGCAGCAATCCCAAGATCCTGGATGCAACCGTGTTGGTACCGACGGTCAACAACGAACTCAGCAATGCTCCTCTCATCGCGGCAGTGATTCTGGCACCGTTGACAAATTGACTTCACCCACGGTAGACGAGATAATTCGCGGCCTTGTTGCACAACGCAGGCATTTTAGTGGCAAATTCACCGCAAGCTCGCAAACGCACCCTGCAAGCTGAAAGAAACCGGCAGCGCAACATGGGTCAACGCTCTATGATGCGCACCTATATCAAGAAAGTGGTAAAAGCCATTGAGTCGGGTGACAAACAAGCGGCTCAAGCCGCCTATGCCAGCGCCGTGCCGATCATCGATCGCACGGCTGGCCGCGGACTCATTCACCAAAACAAAGCTGCTCGGCATAAATCGCGTTTGCACGCGAAGTTGCGCGCCCTCGCCTAGCCCGCGTGCTTCGCTCAATCGGCCAGCACCACCAAGTTATCGCGGTGGACCAGTTCCGGCTGATTGACGTAACCCAACACCTGCGAGATGTGTTCGCTTGACACGCCGGCAAGACGTCTGCATTCATCGGCACCATAGTTGACCAGTCCCCGGGCTACCTCCTTGCCCTCGGTATCTACGCAGCTGATAATTTCGCCACGCGAGAAGTGGCCATCCACCGCTTTTACGCCAACGGCCAACAGGCTGCTGCCGGCGCGGGTCACGACCCTCACCGCACCGTCGTCTATGTGCAAGCACCCACGCACCCGAACCTGGCCGGCCATCCAGCGCTTGCGGGCAGCTAAGCGAGTGCGCCCCGGCCGCAGCCAGGTGCCAACAGGCTCACCGTCCATCAGCCTTGCCAGAATATGCTCTTCGCGTCCCGATGCGATGATCGTAAGCGTGCCCGAACGCGCTGCCAGCGCGGCGGCCCGCAGCTTGGTTGTCATACCACCGCGGCCTAGCGTGCTGCCGCCTTCGGCGACCGCCATCAGTGAACGGTCTCCAGCTTGTGCCTCGCCGATCAGCCGGGCATCGCCATCACGGCGGGGATCTGCGGTATAGAGGCCGGCTTGATCGGTCAGTATGATCAACCGTTCAGCTTCTATCAAATTGGCCGCCAATCCCGCCAGGGTATCGTTGTCGCCCAGCCGGCTGTCGTCGGTGGAGATGGCGTCATTCTCATTCACCACTGGCACCACCCCCAGTTCGAGCAGCGTGCGCAGGGTACTGCGCGCATTGAGATAGCGTTCACGGCTTTCGAAGTCGTCATGGGTCAACAACACCTGAGCGGTATGGCGCGCATAGGCCTGAAAACAACGCTCATAGAGCTGCACCACGCCCATTTGTCCCACTGCCGCCGCCGCTTGCAGCTCATATAGAGCAGCGGGCCGCGTGCGCCAAGCGAGGCGATGCATACCTTCAGCCACCGCCCCGGATGAGACCAGCACAACCTGTACGCCGCCATCCAACAACGCAGCCATTTCACCGGCCCATCGGCTGACGGCTGCCGTATCCAAGCCACGGCCATCGTTGGTCAGCAGGGCGCTCCCTATTTTGATGACGACTACTGTCATGAACGGGCTGTCATGAGTGGGCTGTTATGAGCGGGCCGTTTCGATGGCGATGCCATCGCCCTCGGCGCTTCGCTTCGCCGTCTTACACAAACACTCATGGATAGCTCCCATCAGTGCTTGCGTACCTTGGCGTTCAAGCGCGGAGATCTCGAACCAATGGTCTATCTCGAGCGCATCGGCCACCCATCGAATCCGCCCGTCACGCTCCTCGGGCGACAGCAGATCGATTTTATTGAACACCACCCATCGCGGGCGGGCGTACAAAACATCGTCGAAGCGGCGCAGCTCATCGGCCACAGCACTCGCCTCAGCGGCCAGTTTCTGCTCACTCGGCGCACTGGCAATGTCTATAAGATGCAGCAACAAACGGGTACGCGCCAGGTGGCGAAGAAAACGGTGACCGAGTCCGGCGCCTGCGGCGGCGCCTTCGATGATCCCCGGGATATCCGCCATCACGAAACCAGTGTAAGCATCCAGAGCGACGACACCCAAGTTGGGATGCAACGTGGTAAAAGGATAATCCGCCACCTTAGGCTGCGCCGCCGATACCGCCCGCAGCAAAGACGACTTGCCGGCATTGGGATAACCCAGAAGGCCGACATCGGCCAACACCTTGAGTTCCAGGCGAAGATGGCGGCGCTCACCCGGTTTCCCCGGGGTAGTTCGGCGTGGCGCCCGGTTGACACTGCTTTTGAAGCGGGCGTTACCGATGCCACGCACCCCACCTTTTACCACCAATAACACAGCGCCCGCCGCCGTCAACTCGCCTAGACACTCGCCCGTATCCGTCTCCCAGGCGATGGTGCCCACGGGAACGGGTATGTAAAGATCGTCACCCGCTACCCCGGTTTGGTTATGGCCCCGGCCCGGCGCTCCGCTCTCGGCTCGAAGATGCCGCTTAAAACGCAGATCGACAAGGGTGTTCAGGGCCGCATCCGCCCTTAAAAACACACTTCCGCCGTGGCCTCCATCGCCCCCATCCGGCCCGCCTTTGGGGATGAACTTTTCGCGGCGAAAGCTCATACAGCCGTTACCGCCTTTTCCGGCTTCGACCGTTATCTGCACTTCATCTACGAATTTCATGGTGAAAGAACAGCCCGGGTCTAGGGCACCTCTAGTTTTAAGCGCCTACTCAAGCAAAAAGCCCCGTACTTGGACGGGGCCTTATTGCAGAGGCGAGGGCACCTCTAGGTGCGGCGCTCAGGCGCTGACAACACTCACGTATTTACGCTTGTGTGGGCCTTTGGTCTCGAACAGCACTTTGCCTTCAGCTTTTGCATACAGCGTATAGTCCTTGCCGCAACCGACGTTGACGCCAGCATGAAACTTGGTGCCGCGCTGGCGCACGATGATGTTTCCAGCAATGACGGCCTCGCCGCCGTAACGCTTCACGCCTAGGCGTTTGGACTTCGAATCGCGGCCGTTGCGCGTACTGCCGCCTGCTTTTTTATGTGCCATTAGGTTAGCTCTCCAATCTGCTGCGATCTGCGGACCGTCAAATTCATAGGAGTCAATTAGTGGGAATCGATCAGTGAATCGGTTTATAAGGAGGAGGGAGCATCGACACTGGCAGCTAACTCGCCGTTGATGGCCGTCTCAGCAGCGGCCGTCTCAGTAGTGGTGATTGCGCTGATGGTCAGCTCAGTGTAATGCTGGCGGTGCCCCTTGCGGCGCAAATAACCTTTGCGGCGCTTGAATTTGACCACCATAACTTTATCGCCGCGGCCATGTCCGCTGACGATGGCACTCACCCGGCCACCCTCGACATAAGGCGCGCCCACCTGGACCTCATCACCGTTACTCACCACTAATACAGTGTCGAAATCGATTGCCTCGCCTTCCTTGGCATCAAGGCGTTCCACGCGTAGCCGATCTCCTTCACTCACCCGGTATTGCTTACCCCCGGTGATGAAAACCGCGTTCATTGTGTATTCCTCTTGTAAGACAATTCGGCAGACGAGCTGGCAGTTAACCGATTCACCGAACAAAAGAGAGGAATTGTAAGCTGTGCCGTACCACTGAACAAGGCGGTAAAAAGCATAGCCTAGCGAATTCTCAGGCGCTAAACCGCAGTCGATGTATACTTCTTAGCTAGCGCCCCACCGCACGCTCAAACACCCACTTATGCCGGCGACCACTGCACTCAGTCCTGAAGACATCCGCGCTCTGGCGGCGGCGGACCTGCGCGCCGTCGATGAGCGCATCTTGCGCTCACTGCAATCCGAAGTCGTGCTCATCAACGAGGTGGCAAGATACATTATCGGTGGTGGTGGCAAGCGGCTGAGGCCAACACTGGTATTACTGAGCGCCGGTGCCTATGGTTATGAAGGCGAGCACCATCTCGAGATGGCCGCCATCATCGAGTTCATCCATACCGCCACCCTATTGCACGACGATGTGGTCGATGCCTCGGCCATGCGCCGCGGCAAGGATACGGCGAACATGGTTTGGGGCAACGAAGCCAGCGTGCTAGTCGGCGATTTCCTGTACTCGCGGGCCTTCCAGTTGATGGTGCGGGCTGGTTCGATGCGGGCCATGGAAATATTCGCCGAGACCACCAACGTCATCGCCGAAGGCGAAGTGCTGCAATTACTCAGCATTCACGAGCCGGCCACCACCGAGGAGCAATATCTGGCGGTGATACGCGCCAAAACCGCCAAGTTGTTCGAAGCGTCGGCACGTCTGGGGCCAGTACTCACCGGCTACGGACGGCAGATGGAGGAGCTGATGGCCGAATATGGGCGCCATCTAGGCACGGCGTACCAGTTGGTAGACGATGTACTCGACTACCGTGGCGATGCGCAGGCAATCGGTAAAAACGTAGGGGACGATCTGGCCGAGGGTAAACCCACCTTGCCACTCATCTACACTATGCGCCATGGCACCCCCGCCCAAGCGAAAGTGATCAAAAACGCCATCAAAAACGGCGGCCGTGATGCCATCGATGAAGTCGTGACCATCGTTGAATCGACCGGTGCGATTGAATACACTACGGCGTTCGCCCAGGCTGAAGCCGAGCGCGCTGCAGACGCACTCGAGGGAATTCCCGATTCCCCATTCACTGATGCACTGCGCGGCCTAGCTCACTTCGCCGTCGATCGCAGCAGTTAGCTTCAAAGACCTTGGCGCGCCGGCGAAAACCGCCGGACGAAAATCGGGGTGTAGCTCAGCTTGGTAGAGCACTGTCTTCGGGAGGCAGGGGCCGGAGGTTCAAATCCTCTCACCCCGACCAATTAAATCAACAACTTGCGACGCTGCCCAAAACCGCAGCACGTCCCGGGGTGCACCAGGGGGTGCGCATCATGGTATGCGATCAGTATACGTCCGCACACAAACGCCCCGAACAAGCCCTGCCGCATTGCCAACAGCAGTCCACGTAGATGGCAGCACGCCTGAGTGCGTGTCCACGACACCGCCCTGACCTACGGCATTGAAGTCCATTCACACAAGCCGGATTGACTTCCACGTTCGCCGACTGGAACCGCTTCACTCCCGCGCGGACCGCCTATGCCCACTTCGCGTCCATGCGGCCGCCAGCACGCAACCGATGCTTACTGATAGCAAGTTGTGATTTGGCGAACTTCTCCGGTCTCAGTCGGATAGCTCGCTGTGGCTTCATCATCCTTGCCCGGCAGAAACGATCGTGGTCGCACATAGTTGAAGTCCGACACTTGTGCCAAGTTGGGTGCACGCCCCTCGACGTCTTGGCGAATGCCTTGAACCGGTTACCGTCGTCGCTGTGATCACCTGGACGGAATGGGCGTAGCCCCTGGCGTTCCGGATTGTAGCGCGACCTCACGGCCACCGTATCGTTCAACCAAGCCTGCCTGGTCAAGCTTTGCGCGGCGATCAGCATCGGCGGGATCGACGACGCTACGCCAGAGTGCCTCATGTTCGCGAACTAGCGCAGGCTTCGAACCGGAAATGTCCGTGGTCTCACCCGGGTCCGACTCGACGTCGAACAACTCAGGGGCGTGACCGACATAGTGAATGTACTTATAGCGGTCACTACGGACCATGAATGCACCACTTGCGGAACCCACCGCATGGTATTCGCTGAACGCAAAACGCTCCGAAACGCAGCGCCCGCGCGCGAGGTCGAAGAGCGAGCGCCCGGGACGCACCGAGGGGTCGCCAGGCTGCCCCACTCCGATGCCTTGCAAGACCGTCGGAAAGACATCGACCAGACTAGCCGGTGTTGAGCACACTTCACCCCGGGTACGTCCGGGCCTGCCAGGATCAGCGGGACACGCGCCGAACCATCGTACAGCGTGCATTCCCCCCACAGACCCCGGTTTCCCAAGTTGTCTCCATGATCGGAGCTACAGATGACACGGGTAGTCTCAGCAAGCCTGGTCTGTTCAAGCGCATTTAGAATGCGGCCGATCTGGTGGTCTAGAAAGCTGCACAACGCGTAGTAGCACGCGGTCGCGAGCTTACGCGAGTGGTCATCGAGCGAGTCATCAACCGGCTGGCATTGGTGGAACGCTTCCACCCACGGGTGGCGCTTATATCCCGAGCGTGGGTGCAACGGTGGATCTGGAATCCGACTCAGCGGATAGATGTCAAGGAACTCCTGTGGGACTGTCAGCGGGAAGTGTGGCGCGACGAGCCCCACGAACAATGCCCAGGGCTTATCCGGCGTGGACGATGCGACTTCGCGTATCCATGCGCACGCGCTGTCGGTGTTCTCCATATCGAATGAGTTGTAGCTTGAAAGCCCGGCACCAATCGGGAGCAACATGTTTGCTGCCTTGTCCGGTGTCTGGGGCGGTGGTTCACGAACGGAGCCCCACACCTGCCCCACGCCGCCAGCGAGATGTAGGGGATTGATCTGGCGGCTGAAGCCAGTGGGATCGCTGGCGTTTCGAAAATGCAGCTTCCCAATCGATTCGGCGCGGTGGCCGTGACGCGGCAGAACATGTCCCCAACTCTCTACGCGCCCGTCATACCCCATCGCGTTGTCCCAATAACCGGTTTCGTGAACATCCCTGCCAGTTGCAAGCGCAGCGCGCGCAGGTACGTAAATCGGGCTGTTGGTGTAGGCCGCGGTAAATCGCGTACCGCGTTCAGCGAGACGGTCTGTGTTGGGAGTTCTTCCTAGCGGGGCTCCTGCGCAACCCATTGCACCCGAGTTGTGCTCATCAGAGAGTTAGGTACAACAAGTTCTGCGCCTTCACGGATACCTCCGTCGCTCGTTCACGCTACGACCGGGATAGACAGCGGTGTTAGCGCGCTGTCCATCCGCCGTCCACCGGCAAGCTCGCACCGGTGATCTGGCTGGCGGCCTCCATGCAGAGAAAGTGCACGAAGGCGCCAATCTGCTCCGGTGTTCGGATAGGGACTGAGATCTACGTTGAAGCGTCGGGCGTTGTACAACTGAGGTACCAGACAGATGTCAGCCAATGTCGGCAAGTCACCTTCGCAGAACATACCCGTACGCGCGTCGTTCGCGAGCATCGCCTCCAGGGCGGCTAGCCCTCCAGCTACCCAGTGCACATACCAACGGCCACGTTCCTCGGAGCTTAAACCCAGTTCGCCCGTGAGATGCTGTAGCACACGGAGGTTATTGATGGGATGTATTTCACAGGCCACTGCCAACGCAAAGGCGCGAACGCGCGCTCGTCCCACGGGGTCAGACGGAATTAGCGGCGGCTTGGGCCGTGTCTCCTCCAAGTACTCGATGATTGCTAGCGACTGCGTAAGGTTGGCACCATCAATGGAAAGCACCGGCACAAGCTGCTGCGGGTTTAATGCAGCGAACGTTGGCTGAAGGTGTTCGCCTCCTCCTTGCACAAGCGACACTCCCCTGTGCATCCATTCGATACCCTTGAGATTGAGCGCGATTCGTACTCGGTAGGCTGCGGATGACCGCCAGTAGCCATGCAGGCACACCGACACAGCTCATGTCTCCCCGGTGAAGTCGACAGCCGGGAGCACTTTGCCTCCTGCTTCACCGAAACCAACGTTATACCCGTCACCCCGACAACGGCCGTATAGCGTCAAGATGTCTCCATCTTCGATAAATGAACGCGACCCACCGCTTGCAAGCTCTAGCGGCTCATTGCCGTTCCAGGTGAGTTCCAACAAACTTCCCAAAGAGTCCCGTTCGGCACCGCTGATCGTTCCAGATCCCAGTAAATCACCGGTCTCCATGGCACAGCCGCTACTGGCATGATGAGTGAGCTGCTGCGCGCTTGACCAGTACATGTGCTTGAAGTTGGTTCTGCATATCGTCGTCGAGTCGCTCGACCCATCCGGCGTTAGTCGCACCTCGAGTTGAACGTCGAAGTTGTACGCCCCCCGCTGAACGAGATAGGGCAACGGAACCGGACTTTGCGCTGGCCCGTGGACACGGAACGGTTCCAGCGCCTCCTGCGTAACCACCCATGGTGAGATAGTCGTCGCGAACGCCTTAGCTTGAAATGGGCCAAGTGGCTGATACTCCCAGACCTGTATATCGCGCGCGCTCCAATCGTTCAGCAGTACATAGCCAAAGATCATCGCGTCGGCTTCGGTTACCGAAATTGGCCGGCCCATCGGATTTCCGCCGCCAATTAGCGCGCCCATCTCAAGCTCTATGTCGAGCTTCCGACACGGGCCGAACTGCGGCCCCTCCGCCCCCGGCGCACGCGTTTGCCCCATTGGACGGTGCACATCCGTGCCACTCACTACCACCGTACTAGCGCGCCCGTTATAACCGATCGGAATGTGTAGCCAGTTGGGCATCAAAGCGTTTTCGGGGTCGCGGAACATCTTGCCGACATTGGTGGCATGCTCGCGCGAGGAGTAGAAGTCCGTGTAACCCCGGATGGCAACCGGCATGTGCATCTGACATTTCGCACGCGGTACCAATGCCCTCTCCGACAGCTCGGGGTCGTCACGCAACCGCGAATCTCCGTCGGTCGATAGCAACCGGGATAGAGCGCTGCGGGTAGCCGACCACCCAGCTCTGCCAAGTGCCATAAAGGCGTTCAGTGACTGTCCGTCAAAGACCGGCTGTTCTGTCGGGAGCAGTCCAGCGGCTTCGATCAGGCGCAAATCGAGAATGTTGTCACCGATCGCGACGCCAGGCCGCGGCGACCCAGACGCTCCATCGCTGAACACGCCATAGGGCAAGTTCTGCACCGGGAAATCCGCTGTCGGACCATTGGCGCTTTCGATCCAGCTCGTGAGCGCCGGGTCATGGGTTTCATTGATATCCGTCACTTGGATTACTCGCTATCTAGACTGCCATCGTGTAGCCAGCGAGCGTGCTCTGGCGCCCGTTTGGTTTGCGACCATTCCCTCAGCATGTCCCATTTGATCTCGTCCAGCCGCGCCGTCACCTCAGGCCGCGCCACGTTCACGGCGAGTTCGAGGCGATGCCCGTTCGGGTCAAAGAAATAGATGGACTTGAACAGCGTGTGATCGATTGGACCGATAACATCGATTCCAGCACCTTCAAGGCTCGCCTTGGTTTCTAGGAGCTCGTCCAGACTCTCGACTTCAAGCGCAAGATGCTGAACCCAGTCCGGCGTATTCGGATCTGCGCCCATTTCTGGACGTGTCGGCAATTTGAAGAACGCGAGCACGTTGCCATTCCCCGCATCCAGGAAAATGTGCATATAAGGGTCCGGTTCCTTTGTGGAAGGTACCTCGTTCTCCGCAAACGCGAGTACGAAGTCCATACCAAGGTGCTTTACGTACCATTCGACGGTCTCCTTGGCATCTTTGCAGCGGTAGGCAACGTGATGGATTTTCGAAATCTTCATCCCTTGTTATCTCCGGAATCAGTTAGGCGCGGCGAGCGAACACTGTCCGCCGCGCCTGAAACTTGTACGTTCAGTCAGGATTGATAACGCCTCGACGCAACTGGTCGCGCTCCATCGACTCAAACAGTGCCTGGAAATTGCCTTCTCCGAATCCGTCGTCGCGTTTGCGTTCGATGAATTCGAAGAACACTGGTCCAAGCAGGGTTTCAGAGAAGATTTGCAGGAGGAGGCGCGGATCTCCATCAGCCGTAGATCCATCCAGCAAGATGCCTCTTGACTGCAACGGGGCGACGTCCTCGCCGTGCCCCGGCAAACGCTCGTCCAACATTTCGTAGTACGTAGCGGGCGGCGAAGTCATGAAAGGAAGACCATTGGCCTTCAGCCGGTCCCAACAAGTTGGAAGGTCGTCACAGCGCAATGCGATGTGTTGAATGCCTTCGCCGTTGTAGGCCATTAGAAACTCTTCAATCTGACCTGTCCCAGCGGACGACTCTTCGTTCAACGGTATGCGGATCTTTCCGTCGGGAGCGGTCATTGCGCGTGAGGTCAGGCCGGTGTACTCGCCCTTGATGTCGAAGTACCGAATCTCTCGAAAATTGAAGAGCTTCTCGTAATACTGCGCCCAATACTGCATGCGGCCGCGATAGACGTTGTGCGTCAGATGATCGAGCTCCACGAACCCGCATCCTTCGGGGTGACGGTCTACGCCATCAATAAATTCGAAATCGATGTCGTAGATTGACGCCCCCTCCTCGAACCTATCGATGAGATAGACGGGCGCGCCGCCAATGCCCTTGATCGCGGGCAGCTTGAGTTCCATCGGACCCGCCGGAATGTCGATTGCCTGCGCCCCGAGTTCCAGGGCACGAGCGTAAGCCTGATGCGCATCTCGTACACGAAACGCCAGACCGCAGGCGGACGGCCCATGTTCCTCGGCAAAGTATGCGGCGAGACTTCCGGGTTCGTTGTTGATGATGAAATTGATGCCACCTTGACGGTACAGCACCACGGCCTTGGAACGATGGACTGCCACCTTCGTGAATCCCATCATTTCGAAGACGCGCTCCAATATCCCGGGCTCAGGAGATGCGAACTCCACAAACTCGAAGCCGGCAAGTCCCATCGGATTTTCAAAGAGATCTGTCATAACACTGTCTCCATCTAATTCGTTGTGTGCGATGACCAGTGCGACTTCGGCATCGCCTGCTCGGACTCGCTTGAGTCCTTTCAGAGGCGCTCTTCGCGCGGATCATTCGCTCAAGCAGAAGCCATGCAAAAGGTGGGCAAGCGTCTGGGGTTGCTCGACCATGGCGTCGTGTTTGGTTCCGATGCGCTCGGTTTTCCAACCCTGACGGCCCCGGACTTTCTCGTACTCACCCCAGAATGCCGACGGCGAGTTACGTTCGGCGAGGATGAAGTATTTGCGCGCTACCTCCTGCTCTCGACCGGTTAGCGTGACGCCGTTGCGAAAACATTCGATCGGATGCGGCGTGCACAGTTCGCGGAGCCAGGCTTTTTGATCTGGGTCATCGGTCCAGGCATCGAATAGGTCGGGTTCAAGCGCCGTCCGGTCCCCAGCTATCTGCGCGCCGAATCGAGCCATGCGTTCGGGGTTCGCGTTCGCAAACAAAGAGCACGTCGCTCACTTCGGGCACGAATGCGTCCAAATAGACGACCGCACGGAGCTTCTCCGGTATCTGCGCCGCGACGCCGGTGACGACCATTCCGCCGTACGAATGTCCAACCAGAACAATGTCATCGAGTTCTCGCCACCGAATCGTATTGACTACGTCCAGGACGTGGAGATTTGTATCGATATCCGGCGCCAACAGGTGACTGCGTTCGCCAAGGCCGGTGAGTGTCGGCGCATGCGACTCGTGCCCCAGACCGCGCAACTCATGTTGCAGCTCCGCCCAACACCAGCCGCCGTACCAAGCGCCGTGTACGAGTACAAACGTTACCATGCCTCGGGCTCCAGATCAGCGCCAGATGCGGGCGGCGGCAAGGTCTGCCCCTTCGCGCTGCGCTTGTAACTTGCGCCAGACAAAGTCTGGAAACACCCGCAGCCGATCAGCAACGGTTGAGAATCCGCAATCCGTACCGGCCATCACCCGGTCACCGCCAACGATATTTGCGAAGTTATCGAGCCGCTCTGCGATCAACTCTGGGTGCTCTATACAGTTCGTGTTCGTATCGATCACACCCGGGCAGAGAATCTTGTCGTCCGGAATGTCCTGTCTCCGTTCCGCCCACACTCTGTGCTCGTGAGCGTGGCGCGGATTCGCGGCCTCGAAGAGCAACGTCTGCGGGCGTACCCGCATGACAGTGGCGAGCACCAAATCGAGTGCAACGTCGCAGTGGTGGGGGCCCGGATAGTTGCCCCAGCACAGGTGCAACCGCATCTGCTCCGGAGCAATGTTGCGGGTCGCATGATTGAGAGCTTCGACGTTGCGAACTGCGCGCTTGCGAAAATCCGCATCAGACAGGTTCTTGTAGTATGTGTGTCGTCCCATCGCGAGGTCAGGCGCGTCGAGCTGTAACCGAAAGCCTGCGTTCACGATGGCTTCATATTCCGCCTGCATCGCATCTGCCAACGCGAACACGTACTCGTCCTCGGATGCGTAGTACTGGTTGGGCATGAAAATCGAGATAACACCTGGCGTCGCGGCGTTCATGAACGCTCCGCCCGGCCCGTGCTTGTTTATTGCAACGCGGAAGTTATCTATGTCCGATTCCAAGGGCGTGAGGTCTTTCGCCGAAATGGGCGCGGTGCACGCGGGCGGGGTGAGCGGGTTGTTCTCGGCGTTTTTTGCCATCATCGCCATGAAAGCCGGACTCTGCTCGAGATCAAGCGGCACCATTAGTTGGGTGTCCCCATCACCGAATCCGTTCAGTCGATCTTTCAGGTAATTGGTGTAGGACGGCTTTGACATTTCTCCGTCTGATACGACGTCAACACCCGATTCGACTTGGGCCTCCACGACCGCGTTGACGGCCGACGCAACCAATCGACGAAGCTCATCCTCGTCGTAGGGGGCGCCGCGGTCCTTCGCGACGATGGGCCCGATGAGCTCGACCGGCCGCGGAAGACTGCCGACATGCGTCGTTTGAATTCTGTTACTCATGAGATGTTCGTCCGTTAAGGCGCGCGACTCGGTTCGGTTCGGGATGCAACCAGGCAGTGCCACACGAGCAGTCCGACCGCAGCGAACGCCGCTGGCATATGTACGTACTCAGGCCGCGACAACAGGAGGACAGCGAACGTCAACCTCAGCATGGTCGCGACGGACGTGAGACGGGCGCGGTCGAACCGACTCAACGCGCTCGCAACGAGGTAAAGAGCCAGGCCTAGCCGCAAGACCAACCATGCCGTTGCTCCCCAATCGATCCCGTGTTCGTACCCTGGTAGGGGTTCGCCAGCGGAACTGTTGGGATCAATCAGCGCCTGGTCGATCAGCAACAACTCCAGATAGAAAGCGAATACGAACGGTATCGTGAACATGACGATACCTGCCCGAACGGCCGCGAAGCCGGTCGCCATGGGCTCTGCCTTGGTGATGGTTGACGCCGCGAACGCGGCAATCGCGACCGGTGGCGTAATCGCGGATGCGACGGCGAAGTAGAAGATGAACATGTGCGCCGTAAACGCGGCAATACCAAGCCCCGCCAGCATCGGCCCCAGCAGCAACGCGACGTTGATGTACGCAGGCACTGTCGGCATACCCATGCCGAGCAGAACGCTTAGCAGCATGGTCACGAACAACGCCAGGAACATGAAACCCGGCGCACCGGTTGCACTGATGTCGAGTGTGCGCAGCGACGACAACATGTCTTTGGCAATGAAACCGGACAGTCCCGTGAAATTCAGGCAAAAGTCGATCACCGACACGGCCAGAAACATCAGATACAACGTGCTCATCAATACGCCGGACTCGGCCAGCGCGTTGAATACCTTCGCCGGTCGTGCACGCACATCCGGATCGAGGAAAAGCAGTCCAAGCAAAAGCAACACTGCCCACCAGCCCGCACTGCCGGCGTCACCAGCGGAGTTCCTCACGATCTCAAATAGCCACGGCAGCTCCGCCGCGGCACAGTCCCCACTTTGATCGACCCCCGCCAGTCCGGCCAGGAATCCACAGCCAACAGTGTCTTTGGGCGTAACCAATAGCCCGAGAATGAGCACAATGGGCCCGAAGATCATCAACAGATTGAGCTTGTCCTGGCGATCCAGGATCATATCGTCGGTCAGTTCGCCAATCGCCTCGATGCCCTGCTTGCGCGCTTGAAATACCACCATCAGGAACAGGCAGCCGAAATACGCGATCGCGGGGATAACCGCCGCAATGATGACCTCGTCGTAGGGGACCAGGGTCAGGGAAGCGAGTACAAATCCGGCAACGCCCATGACAGGCGGCATGATCTGCCCGCCCGACGACGCGGCTGCTTCGAGACCGCCAGCGAACGTCTTGTCGGATCCGCGCCTGAGCATCATCGGTATCGTCAATACGCCCGTTGACAGCACATTGACGACCGGACCGCCGCTGATGGTGCCGAAGAATGCAGAGCTGACGATAGCCGCGTGCGCGGGACCACCGCGAAGCCGGCGCGTCCACCGAAATGCCAACTTGATGAGGGACCTGCCGCCAGCCGAAGCGCCGAACAGTCCGCCAAGCACGAGATAAGGGAACACGGTGTTCAGCAATATGGACATGAACTGTCCCAGCAAGCCACTGGAACTGTTGACGAGGATGTCGTGGACCTTAGGACGACCGTCCATCAGCTGACGGGGTTCACCGCCAAGTTTCGTGACCAGGTACTTGCTTGACGTCCTCCACGCCGACGAAGTACCAAACCAGGACGGTTGCCAACGTGTAGCCCGCGATCACGATGGCGACGAGGACGAGCGGAAAGCTTCAGACCTTGACGTTGTAGGCAAGGAATACCGCAATGGCGAGACCGACAATGGCAAATAGCCATGTCCCCGTCGTATTCAGGCATTGCGGATCCTCCACGCTGTCGGGAACGGGCAAGCCGTACAACTTCGCGAATTCTTGTTCTTCTTTCAGGCTCTTCGCGATCAACTCAGCGCGCTCGCCGGTGAATTGGTCAACGAGGCACACGCTGTCGATTTCGACCAGGTAGGTCGTTGCGACGGCAGCTGCCATCACGACGAGCGCGGCATCCATCCCGAGCCCGAGGGTGAGCGCCACCCCCGTCTTGCCGCGAACGAACGCGTGATGCAACGCGACGATTGACATCATCCACATGAAAGCGAGCGGATGGATGTAGTAGTAGGAGAACTTGCGGATGCTGACGTTCGCACTGCCCGTGATTCTCTCAACAAGCGCATCCAACCCCGGGATGGTCGGGATGTTGTTGACCATACCCATGACAACCGGGCCGAAACCCAGCCATAAGGCCAGACGTGCAGCCAGGTCTCTATCTGCCGTCAGGTTTTGGCCTTCGGTCATGGAAGCGCTCTCTGGAACGAGTAGAGGAAGAGCGGCCAACGACCTGACCGCTCTGTTCGCTCAAGCCTTAGGGTTTTGCGCAATCCGGCACTGAATAGCCGGCTTCTTCCCAGGCTGCGACGGCACCGGCGTGGTACTTGAGCTTCATGGGCCCACAAAAGCCACTGCGCTTAGCATCGAGGATGCCAATGCCAACGTTCTTCGCCCATGGCGTCTTGGCTTTTAGGACATCCAGCGTCCTGATGTAAGCCGCGGTCAGGTTCTTGACCAGTTCCTTGGACATCGAAGCGTTCACACTCTCGGCGCCGGTGATGTTCACGGTCCTGTACTTATCGTCTTCCGACACCACCTCAACGTCGGCGCCGTAGCCTAGATCAGAGATATTCATCACGGCTGGCGCGTTTCCTGGCGAAGAGGCCCATCTCTGGAACGGCTCGGATTCGAACACAGATTTGGGCGCCTAGATGATGCGCATTTTCCCGGCAGCCTGGCCGGCGGCAATTCGGTCGCCTGGGTGCGTTGACGGCAGCAGATTGAAGTCCGCTGACCCATCCGCGATGGTCTTGTTAGCCTGACCCCAGTTGACCTGAATTCCCTTGTAACCTTTGCCTTCCTTGAGCCCCGCGACGATCTGCAGCATCTGGCGCGCTCCGATAAGCGCCCCGCCGCGCGGCGGGCCATTGAAGATCGTCTTGCCCTTGAGTTGTTCCCAACTGGACATGTACTGGCTTGGGTTCTTGGGCGAGAGCGCGGAGGCCGGAGAACTCGACTGGCAAGCTATCGGTGGAACTTGGGGGGTCGCAACCAGCCGCGTAACCGATTGGGTTCGTGATAAGAGCATCCGGTTTCCAGCCGAACTCGACCGTGCCATTGATGCAATCTCCGTTGCTCATCCCCGAAATGGCCGAACGCTGTCGCACTACGTGGCCAAGTATTTCGAGGATATGTATCACCACTTCCACGCCGTTCATCCGCTCATGAAGGCAGGAGGGAGGCTCCATTACATCATTGGAAACTCTCTCTTCTATGGTATTCCGGTAGCCTCTGACCGAATATACGAGCACATGCTTCGGAAAGCGGGGGTCGAGAAGGTCAAGAGCAGAATCATCCGAAAACGCAACTCGAAGAGGGAACTGTTTGAATACGACGTATCCGCCGAGGCATAATGTATTGTTGATTTGGCTGCTCACGGACCAACCCGACTGAAGGCACCATATTTCGACAATCCACGGTTCGTAAGTACATGATGCTTCCCGTGAACTCAGCGAATTCTCCGCTCTATGCAAGCACCCAGGGAGGCGTCTCTGCAAACCGACCTTGCACTTGCGTTCCAAATGCGTCGCGAGTCTCGCTGGCTGCAACTGCGAGTGCTCTAGAGGCATCTATCTCTTCGTCAGTAATCCGGTTCGATACGGAAGTGCGCTGCCAACTGAGATGAGACTCGGACACTGCGCCAAGCCGACTCGGAGCGAGGTTCGTTCGATCCTTCCAGGCTAGATTTCCAGACTGGTCTTGCGCGGTACCGAGCCTAACATCAGGCGTGCTCCGCGTGCCCGGGGCAGATCATCGGAACGGTCAGGATCTCTTCTCGCCACCACGTCTGGCCTCCTGCGAGATGACTCCAAGCGACCGCTCGTGGTCAAGCGCTGCTCGAATCGACTGAATGACCTCTTGCTTGCTCTGTCGGGTGAGTTTGGATCTAGAAATCCCGAATCGTTTGCTGCCAAGCTCTGTCAACTGCGCCTTTGGGTAGCGCTCATCTTGCAGAATCTTCTCTACCTCCTTCTGAGGCAGGGCTTCTAAGTCGGTAGGAAGTGCAGCGTGAGGAATCTTTCCTGAACGGGGACGTTCGCTCTTCGGTTTTGCTTCTTTCAAAAGCTCTACGAACTCGGTGATAGACCGACTTTGGTGCGTCCTCATGGCACCAGCTAGCGACCGAAGTGCAGTACTGAGCTTCTTGTTGCCAGTTCTGGGCTCGTCGTTTAGCGCAGCCAACCTGTTTAGGTATCGAGAGACATCCTCGACGGTCAGATCCTCCAACTCCACGTTGAAAGCAAGGTCGGACTGCGGTGCCTGCTCTTCCTTGCTCATCACAGTTCATCGATTCTTTGCTTTAGCTCTGCGGTCAACTCCCTGAATCGACGATGAAGCCCACGCCCGCCCACGTTCTGCGTGCTGGCGCGGTCGTAGACGGGAACCCCGTCTGCGAGAGCTTGAGATAGCCCTGTCCCCTGGACAATATACGGTTCGACGAGCGCGTCTTCCCAACGTCGCTGCAGCGAGTGAAGGTGCTGCGTGTGGTCATCTGTGTAACCAGAATAGCCCTTCGAGGTTTGTATTCGCGTGATAACTAGCCCCACAAGTTCAGATTCTGGCACATGCATTGATCTAGGTTCTCCCATCGCCGCCAGCGCCTTTAGACGCTTGTCGATGCCTGATTTCACCATCTCGAAAAGGTGTGGCGCTCCACGTTCCATCACGGCCTCGGGGACGACGGGAATAATGTATCCATGGCTAGCTGCGATGGCGTTCTGCGCAACGATCTTCGTAGCCGGAGGGCAATCAAATATGATGTAGTCGTACTCGTCGTCGATGCCTGTTTCCTCAAGCCAACGACAAACAAGCGTACGCTTGTTCCACTCAGATTGGATGGCGTTCCCGTGATGAGAGGCAGTGAGTTCGATTTCGGTATCGTCTAGACGAAGGCTCGACGAAACGAGGTCCAAGCTACTGTAGGGATTCCGATAATGCCGGGGGGCCATCGGGTCGGAGAGAACGATCTCATCGCCAGGCAAACCTGGTGATTGTCCAACGAATGGACAAAACACTGCGTTGATGGTCCGATCTTCATCTACCGCCTCTTGCCATCGATCGGCTCCGAGACAGAGAATGGACAAGCTGCTCTGATGGTCCATATCCACTAGCAAGACCCGTTGTCCGTCATGGTACCGCGCTAGTCCTGTGCCGAGATGGAATGCCAGCGTGGTCTTTCCAACGCCGCCCTTGAAGTTGATGATGCTAAGTCGCCTTTGTAGACAGTTAAGGAGTGTGGTGGGTCGATGCCTTTAGACCTCAAGAAGATTCGGGCCACGAATGGCTTGCGCAGGGCGATGCGCTACGTGACTGGCATGAGCACCGTGACCTGACGGATGTCGGCGTGGTCCTGAACACGGGCGCAGGCAAGACTCTCGTCGGGCTTCTAATCGCTCAGTTCCGGGACAAGAAGGCGTTGATACTCGTTCCCGGTTACGGACGAGCGAAACGATGGAATGACATTGCCTCTCCGCCTGATCCGGGGCGGGTAACAGAGGCAGTCAGGGTGCAGCCGGGGGTGCGAGATGGCCAGATGCAAACTTTGGGCGTCGCCCGACGGCCGGATAGGTAGGAGAAGACACCCGCGCATCGGCAACGCCGCGCCGGCTAACTTTTCCTCACTTTCGGAATTCGCCGCCCATCCGCCATCAGTTCCATGACGACGAACGCCCTCTTGTGCTGCGGGCCTACACTGACGTGAATCGGGCACTCTTCGCCGTAGAAGTAAATCCGATCGAATGGAGTGTGTTCTGCCACCCATTCAGCGACTTCGCGCATGTCTTCGTCTCGCACTAGAAAATCCGCGGCGGCGCCCAATCGATCACAGACGAGATTCCCGCGCCGATTGCGCTCGTGCGAGGCATGCTGATCGAGTTTGGGGGCGACGCCTCCGGGCACCTGCCGTGCGAGTTCCGGTGAACAGAACCCGTAGGTCAATTCGATCATTCCGAAATAGTCGATAACCGGGTCGAGGATTTGAGTCGCCAGATCAACCAAGGCCCCATAAGTCTCGAAGTGCTTCGGGACGTTTGCTATTGCAGTGGCGCGCTGGGTTTCGCCACATTCAATCAGGTCTTTGAATTTGAGGTATTCCCCGCATGCGTCGTCCAAATCCGGCAGTTCCTTGGTTCTTTCTAGACCGAACCCTTCGACCTCGTATCGATGACGGCGCAACGCCTCGTCGAATTCTCTTGGAGACGGCCCATAGCCTTGCAAGTCTAGCCACGAGAACTCTTCGAGCGCAGAGTCGAACTCGAGCTGTTCAGGGTATCGGTCGAACTCTTCGTTGATAAATCGCGACTTTCCATAAAGGTATGGCGGTGTGTATTCGCCTTCGTAGGTGTAGTAATCGACGGTCTGGTCTCTCAGATTCACTTTTACCCGCTCCAACATTCTCGGCAACGCACGGCCGGAGAAGTCGTCAAAGCGCATCAAACTCAATTTCTCGCAGTTCTGGTGAATCTTTATGAGATCTGCGGTTCTATGGTCTCCGTAGAGCGCCGCCGCTGCACCCACATACACGCGCAATACAGGGGAGAGCTGCGATATCAATGAAGCGTGGAGTTGCAGGCCCTCCCCTTCTTCGAATGATCCGAGGCCCTTCTCATGCGCTTGGCGGCAAGCCACGGCAATGTTTTCAGGGCTAGCGATCTGATAGAGCAGACGTTGTGACGCTTGCCGGGCAGCGGAGTAGCTGCCGAAGAGGCTCTTGACGTCGGTCTGGATACGCGGCTCCAAGGATGTGTATTTCTTGCGCTGCTCGAACAATGCCAGTGCGAAGTAGACCTCTAGGTCAGCTCGCCTCTCGGCGGCAGCCCGCACCAACGCCTCGGACCCTTTATGGCGCGACAGGAAATTGAGAACGCGCTTGAAACTGCCAAATGTTTCAATGAGTTCGTCAACGTCGGCTACCTCGGACACCGCCGGCGTGCGGCCAAGGTCCAGCCAGCGCTCCCAGACGCACTCCAGTTTCTCGGTGTGTTGAGCGAACAGCTCGGCTGCCCGGCGTTCCTTGAGACTCCGGGGATCCCTCGTGACAGTCAGGCTCCTGTGACGAAGAACGGCACGATGACTACGGCTGCGAGCCGCCAGGAACCGTTGCTCCAGCGTCTTGTCCCGGAAGACGTAAAAGACGCCGGGTCCCACGGCAACCGGTTCTTCATCGAGCACCGCACCGATGAACGCCTGAAGCTCGCTCTGGCTATAGTACTTCTGGAACGTTCCACGCTGAGTGATCATCCCGTCTTTGTAGGGCCGTCCCGGCGTGGCGTTCCGGGATGTGAGCATTGCGGAAACCACCAGCAGTTCACGCGCTAGGGCATACGATTTCCGGACCGCCTCTACGCGCTCGTCGAAGTCGTCTATCACATTGATAACGAAGCCGAGATTGACGATATCCGCCTCTACCAGAGGCTGCTCCGGCGCGTAGTGCGGGTCCCAACCAGCCGCTTGATAACCGTTGTCCACGAGCCCCCTCAAGTCGTCTCCTCGCCCGCATCCGTAGTCGAACACGCAGCTGCCCGGTCGAAGAAGTTCGAATCGGTCCAAGCTTTGAATGGGCGCCGAGAACCCTCGCCTTACCAAGGCTGTGAGATGGCGCTGTAATTCCTCTGTCTTGCTCGGAGCGTGACTTACCGCCTCGCCGGGGGCAGTAGCCGACTCACTTCCCTCGTCGTTACCTAGGGGCGCGAGACGGTGGCCAACAACCTCGTAGCCGGCTGCCGCGACCAGCGAATTCCATTGGTTGCGAAAACCGATTCGGGCGGGCTGCGCGAACAGACCCAATTCCTCGGCGGTGCGGGTCAGCGATTCGTAGCTGGACCGTTCCGGATGCGAGCCCGCGAGCAACAGCTCCTTGCGGTGAAGAATCGGCGGATTGAGCGAGTCCTCGTAGGTCCTGTAGCTCGTAAGGCCGACGTCCGGATCGACGACCCAGCTTGCGCGAAGCGCCGGAAAAGCGTCTTCGAAGAAGTCCGGGTAGTCCAGAAGTCCGACCCGGTTGGATCCTGATTCCATTCGAACGACATTGAAGGGCGCATTTTCATGGTCGCTGAGCACCTCGGTTGCGAGCGCCACAGCGCACCGGGTCGTGTCGTCCGCTTCCGGGAGCGCGGTAACGTGAATGTATGTATGTCGGCCGACGGACTTGCCTACCGTCATGACGCTCGTGTCCTTTTTCCGCGCCGCCGAGCAGACTGCTCTGGCCACCCGCGCATGCCACACAAACCACCAAACGCCGATCGACAACGGTCGGGCGCAAATGCTTACGAACGGCAAGGCTCTGCCGGGCAGGTTCGCCGTAGTCATGAGGCTAAGGGAGTCAGGATGCTCAGCCGCCGGCCGTATGTTATGTTACATTACATCAGTCGTAATGCGAAAGTGGGAGCAGCGCCATGCCGCGGGGAACGAGTGGCCGCGTCGTAATCGAAATCGATCCGTACACAAAAGACATGCTTTATCAAGCACTTGAACGCGAAGGCTGCAGTCTCAAGCGATGGTTCCTGAGCCGGGTGGAAGCGTATCTCTCAGACGGGGAACAGCTCGACTTCGCATTCGAAAATAACGTCGTGGAGCCGAGGAATTCTGCATGACCCGGTTTGGTGAAGTCCGTGTGCAACCGTTCGATCCGGCCAAGGTCGCATTCGGCCGCCACGAAACCTTCCCACTGCGTTATGCCTGGCTTCCGAAGGGCTATCAGGCACTCGCAGAGTGCAGCACGTGTTTCGAATCCGACTCGGCAACGGTAGAGCTTGGTGTCGGCAAAAACATGGTGAGCGCGATTCGCTATTGGCTACACGCGACGGGGATGTCGGCACCCGCGCAACGGGGTTACGACGTGACGCCACTTGGCCGCCGCCTTCTAGGCGCGGACGGCTGGGACCCCTACCTCGAGGACGAGGCAACACTGTGGTTGATCCACTGGCTTCTATGCACCACTCCCGCAATAGCGACAACATGGTGGTGGTTCTTCAATTGCTTTCATAAAGCGGAATTCACCAGCAAGGAGGCGACCGACGCGCTGACTGCGTTCGCCCGTGAACGTACCCAATCGCGTAATTCCGTCGCTACGCTCAAGCAGGACGAGTTAGTCCTGCTTCGTATGTACTCGCCGGCTCGTAAAACTACCCGCACGCCACTCGAAGAATCACTGGATTCGCCAATGACATCCTTGGGACTGATGAGCTATCAACCCGAAGGGCGGCGGTACTCCTCGACTCCAGATGCACGAGACTCGCTACCAGCGGCGGTGGTCGCCTTCGCCCCGGCAGAAGTATTTGAAGCATCGGGCACCAATACCATAAGAATTGACGAACTCTTGTACTCACGCTCGAACCTCGCGGCCCTCGGCAGCGTATTTAGGCTGACCGAGTCATCGTTCATCGCGCATGTTGAGCGTGTCGTGCAGGCGCTTCCCGAGTGCTTCGAGCTCCGGGAGACCGCAGGACTGAACCAACTCTACTTGCTGCAGGCGGTCCCTCCCCTATTCGTCCTGAGTGGCTACTACGACAGTGACGCGATGGGAGCCGCAGCATGAGTCCGAACGGCCGTTTGAGCATGAACACGGCGTACACGCGTGCCGTCAGTCTTGAACGGGACTTGGCGCCAGACGCCGCCCTAAGCCCATACATCCCCACAAAGCGTTCAATAGACACCTTGTCGCGGGTCGTACGAACGTTGGGAGAAGACGCAGTGCCGCGAGCCTGGACACTCGTCGGCCCCTATGGCTCGGGAAAGTCTGCATTCGGCGTATTTCTCGCCCGATTGCTATCGCGCCACGGGCACAACAAGACTGCCGCCATAGACGCGCTTTCGGCAGTCGGGGCTGACGACACCTGGCAAAAAAGCAACGGTTCTGGCGGCTACTGCTCTGGCAGCTACTGCTCTGGCGGCTACTGCTCTGGCGGCTACTGCTCTGGCGGCTACTGCTCTGGCGGCTACTGCGCGGTTGTCCTGACAGGTTCACCGGAGCCCTTGAGTAGAAGACTTGTTCATGCACTGCGAAGGGCTGCCACCGACTTCTGGGCCGGGCGCCGCGGAAAACCGAAGGTGTTGGCAAAGATAGCCCAAGCTGCGAAGCGTGATTCGGTATCCGCATCGGAGTTGGCAGGACTGGTTGATGATCTGTGCGCTGCAGTCGTCAGGGCCGGATGCGATGGTCTGCTCATCCTCATCGATGAGTTGGGCAAGTTCTTGGAGTTCGAGGCGCGCCACTTTGGTGCCAACGATGTGTTCCTGCTTCAGGCACTCGCAGAGCGCTCCGCGGCCGGGGGCTCTCGCCGCGTCCTCGTCGTTACGATGCTTCACCAAGCGTTCGAACAGTACGCGCAGGGACTCGGTGAGCGGCAACGCGCCGAATGGACAAAGGTCCAGGGACGCTTCGAAGTCATCCCGTTCATTGATGCGAGCGAGCAAGTACTAAAGGGCACCTCTAAAAATAGTAATTTTTTCGTGAGTGCAAGGAAGCACCGCGCGCAGAACCGCAGTGTATAGGTCATACCTGAGGATTCGAGCCTTGTGCTTGCGGAACACGTCCACGTAGAACTGGACACCCTTCATCCAGGCGTTGGATGTGGCGTTGCTCTTGGTCCAGTCGGCGTTGATGAAGTCGCTGGTCTCGGTGTCCACGGACCGGATCCATCCCGGTAGCTGGGTGTCCGCGAAATCCCAGATCTTGCCGTAGACTTCGGTCGGGTACTTGATTCCGGCGTCTTTGCTGGATCTTCTTGCAGAGTTCGATGTAGTGGTCGGTGTCCCGAATCGGATAGTTGGCGTCGAAGTCGATGCCGACCTTGTCGAAATGAAATGGTCGCGGTTGATGATGCACGGGGCCTGCATCACCAGGTTCAGCGGCACCGAGTTAAGTTGGTCACCGTCCAGAAAGCCGCTGTTTTGCGACCGCATCGCCTCGAAGGTCCATTCGATCGCGGAGCGCAACTCGGCGTCCATCTCGTTGTCGTAGAAGTCCTGGAGCGGGCGCAGGAACTCCTTCATCTGCCCGACCCAGCGCGAAGCGGTGTCGAACACGGTGGGCCGGATTCCGCCCTTGAAGTTGGTGCGGTACTTCGGGCCGATGATGCTGCCGTAGCTGTCCCAGGTGGTGTTGACCTTGCATCCAGTCCGTTACTCGAATGCCTTGACGATCTGCTCGGACTGCTGGCGGATGATCTTGTTCTGCACGCCGATCATGTTCCAGTAGTCGATCTCCACGCCGCTGAGATCGACCTTGGACTCGGCGAAGATGAGCTGCGGGGTGAGCGAGGTGCCCATCCCCATCGCGGCCAAGACCGTGCTGCGCTTCAGAAACTCGCGCCGCGAAATCGGTCCGGTAAATTCTGCTTGCCATGATCGCCTTCTCGTGTTGCGGTCGTTGGTTTCTCGCTGCCGCGCGCGGCACCCGGCAACGCGCTCCGCCGGATCGGGGTCGCGGTCGGTATCGGAATCGGCCCTGCCGGGCCAGAGCAAAGCGATCGCTTTTTTTCGATTCCGAGCCCGATAGCGGATAGCGGTGCCGACCCCGATTGCCCAGAGGTCGTCTGCTCCGGTCTTCTACGGCAACTGGTATCCCTTCTTGTTGACGCGGATACGGTACAGGCTCTTGCCGGAAGTCAGGTACAGCAGGTTGGCGTCGTCGCCGCGGCCGAAGCCGACGTTGGTCGGCAATTCCTTGCCGGTGGGGATGAAGGCCAACTCCTTGCCCATCGGGTCAAGCACCTGCACGCCGGCGCGCCACTCGCAGCGCGACGCCATCCAGATGTTGCCCTCCTCGTCGGCGACCATGCCGTCGGGGCCGCTGCACGGCGGGTCGAGCTTGGCGTAGTCGAGCAGCACGCGGCGATTGCTCAAGTTACCGTCGGCGTCCACGTCGTAGGCTTGCAGCAGGTGCGGGCCCTGCACCGGCGACTCGCCTTGCTGGAGGGTTTGAAATCCCAACCAGCCGTTGTCGTTGCTGACGATGTACATGGTCTTCTGGTCGGGCGAGATCAGGATGCCGTTGCATTTGCCGCAGTCGGCGGCAATCCTTGTCACCGAGCCGTCCGTGTCCAGCCGATAGGCGGCGAAACCGGCCTGGAACACGGGCTCGTGACCCAGGTAACGCGGATCGGTGAAGTAGATGCGCCCTTTCTCGTCGATGGTGATATCGTTCAGCGCGTTGTAGGACTCCCCGTTGAAAATGCCGGTCAGGATATAGCTCTTGCCAGTGCCCATGTCGGTCTTTACGAGCATGCGCCCGCCGTAGTCGGCGCCAAGCGCCGCGATCATGTTGCCGTCGCGGTCGAACTTGATCCCGTTGGGCATGCCCGAGGGGCTGCGGAAGACGGTGGTCTCACCGCTGCCCGGGTCGAACTTCCAAATGTGGCCCGCCTGCAGATACATGCCCGAGGGGTCTTTGCAGAACGCCGTGAACGTGATGTCGCTGAAATAGACCATCCCGTCGTGGCCGGCCGCCACGCCTTCGGTGAGCGCGCAGCCGCCGTCGAAAACGCGGGCGAGACGGGCGTCGGGCGAGACAAAGGCGGGATCGCCGCTGGGCGGCGGAAACCCGGGGTCGTCGGCAACAGCCGCGGTGGACAGAAAAAGAGCCGTGGTGAGAAAAACCAAACCGGGTGTGACGAGTCGCATGACTTCCATGATCTTCTCCTCATCGGTTAGCGTTGTTGTCGGTCATACCGTGGAACGGGTCAGTGTAGGAGCTTCAATTGCGCCTTTCAACAAAATCGCCCCGGCAGCGCCCGCGCCGCCAGCGCACATTCACCGCCAAGCCGCTCGAGTCCGGCCCTCGCATGGACAGGCCAGGCCCAAGTCCTGACGAACTCAAGCAAACGGTGTGGCCTGACTTCCACCACGCCCGCGATTTGGAGGGGCGGGCGCAGCGGTGCGCTTCTTGAGCGCTCGTGCGGCGGACGAGTTCGCGCTGTTCGGCTCATTCGGCGACATTACAGAACAGCTGAGAAATATGCTCGAAGCTGGCATACCCGTCGGCACCGTACTTCCGCGCCCCATGGTCCTGCCGGATACAGGCGTGGACTATGTGGAGGACTTCGCCAGCAACGCCACGGCAAACTGGTAAACAGATTACTCGCGGGGGTGTCAGGGCTAGTCGCTCAATCCTAGGCGCTTGCGCAGTCTCTTGTACTCCATGATGGAATCGCCCACATAGGGGTTGGAGTCGGTGACGCCCTCATTGGCAAACGCCTTGAGTGCATCCGCGTAGCTCTTCTCCGCCTCAGCCGTTTCTCCCAGGCGGGCCAGAGCCCTGCCGAGTTCCACTTTGGTCGTGGCAAACAGTAGATCGGCCGGTACGGTGGCACTCTTCATCAATGCCAAGGCCGACTCCAGATGTTCGACGGCCACCTTCGGCTGTTGTTGCCTGACCCTCAACCCGCCCCAGTTGGACTGCAGGTGGGCGCGAATAATGGGGTGGGTAGCGGGGTTCGCGTCCACCAGTGCCTGGGCTTGCGTGAGCACGCCTTCCGCGTCGTCCAACCGGCCTTGTAGCACCATGGCATTGGCGAGGTAATAGCGCGCCTGGACCTTGGTGAAGGGGGGTGCTTGCGGATTGGTATCGACCAGCTCTAGATTCTTGCGGTGCCACCGCTCCGCCGCCGCGTAGTTGCCCACATCCTGCGCGATCACGGCAGACTGGTGATTGCGGGCATAGAGTTCGAACGGGCGGTCTTCCGCCACGGCGCAAAGTGTGGTGAGGCCGAGTGCGACGCTCATCAACAAACGGAAAGTCTGGCTAGATTTCAACGTACCGGTCCGGGCTGCAGCTCGAATGAGCTTGGAAAAGCTATAAAGGTTAACTGCCTGGGCACGGCTTGCTCAACCGGCCACACGCCGAACCCCGTGGTTGTCTCCAACGTTACCGTGGTTTACGGCGTCTTCAGCACGGCGCACCGGTGCTGCGACCGCCGTTGCTGTGACCGGATGATGCAACGGCGAATCGCCTTGTCTTTACGCGGATAAATCACCTCCACGCGTGTCCCCGACGCGGTGATGGTGTGTGAGCGGTGTCGAAGATGTCGAATCCCTGTGCTACCAGTTGCGGCAGCGAGAGGGACTCGTCGGTCTTCCACGGGGACGATTCCGACGGCAGTGCCTGCGCGCAAACCGCGCCAGTTGAAATCGTGGATAGAGCGACGGCGAAACGTGCCGCCCAGATGCAGCGTGGTCGTATTGGCGTTGACTCACAAGTCTGATTTCCGAGTCGTAGGGCCGCTAGCCCAAATACTGCACCAGATCGGCGCCCATGACGTAATACCCGTTTAGTATCAAAGCTTTATGACCCATTGGAAAGAAGCCTGGTCACATTTTATGCCTGCATAATCCGAGGCTTGTTCGCGCACGTCCCATCGCGCGTTTTCCTCTCTAGCGTAGCTATGGCTATGCTTTTCGAGCAAAACACCCAATGGAACGCAGGCGTCCGGCGCCTCAACTTTATGTCCTGGTGCGATATGTCCTGGTGCGATATTCGGGCTGGCCCTAGTAATCTCATTTTGACGTGCCCACGGGCGGCAAGTGCGTGTGCGCGGCGCTCTATTCCCATTCCAACTCAGTGAAACTCGCGGTGACGTTTCGCGCATGGTCACGGTCGAATAGCCGCCACCGGGCGCGTTCATCCTGCCCGATTTTCGCCATAGCATCGTCCAATGTGCCGCCCGCTGCGAGGACGGCGCGGACGCCCTCGAGTAACCGAGTCAGGTATCGCTGCTGAGCATCCGCCGCTTCGGGCCACGGAACGCTAGCGGGGCCGTGCCCCGGCACAGCGCGGGTGGCATCAACAGCACGCAGTTTTTCCACAACGGCCAGCCAACCTTTGAGGCTACCGTCGATGACCGGCAGCCTATCGACGAACAGTAAATCGCCGGCAAACAAGGTCCCGGTTATCACGTCCAGCACCGTGAGGTCAGCGTCCGTGTGCGCCGTGGGGTGGGCGGTCAGCCGCAACGTCCGCCCACCTAAATCGATATCAAGATGGTGCTTCACGGTGATTGCAGGCGGTGTTGCCGTACTACCCTCGAAGCCTATGCCAATTAGCCGCTTGAAGTTGTTGGCATAAAACGGCATCCGCTGTTCGATCGCGCGCGACAGTTTGTAGTGGCCGAGGAACTCCGCGCCGGTGGCAGCGAACGCGCCGTTGCCGAACACGTGATCGGGATGCACGTGCGTGTTGATGACGTACGTCACCGGCCGATCCGTTACCCGGCGGACGGCGGCACGCAGGGCCTGCCCAACGGCATGGCTGCCACCGGTATCGATGACGGCAACGCCCGAATCTCCGACGACGAAGCCGGCGTTTGAGACCGCTCCTAGATTTGTGCTGTCCACTTCCGAGTGCGAGCCGGTAGATACAAAAACGCCGGGGGCTACTTCGGTGACCTCCAGGCGGGTCTCGGCCAGCGCTGCGCTGATATTGACGAGTACGACGCTCATAACGAGGAGGAGCGCTGGCCAACTCGCTTTACGCTCTTGCGGACATACGAACATAGCTAGAAGTCCCTTGGAATCATGCGTGGGCCTACGGGCCGCATTCGCGACAGTGCCCAATGCTAGAGTCTGCCCCGTAATGGTTGCTGCACAATCAATGAGTACTAGTCACGATTTTTCTGGCGCTGCGTCAATCATAACTTTCCGTGCGGAGGTACTAGTTTGTTGATCGATTTCATCCGACCTCATCTCCGCGTGCAACTAACAGCTTATGTTAAGCGTTGCAGGCGGATTTCATTACTAACTGTTCTGGCCGCCGGGAACGCCGTCGCTGGCCCTCCCGCCTCCTGTATACAAGAAGAGCCGTTCGACTACCGCGTGGAAGCCTACCGGGCGCCCGTGCCCTGTACTTTGGAAGGCGCGAGGGTGGTGTCCGTTGAGGACGTGGTCGCGATCAAGGAAGGCGGGCCCGCTGTCATGATCGATGTAATGCCGCGGCAGCGGCGCCCCGCCAATCTGCCGAAGAGCAGGCTCTGGCTGCCACCGCCACGCCGCAATCTTCCTGGCAGCATCTGGCTACCCAACGTTGGCGGTGGAGTCTTGCCGGTGGAGGAAGAGGCTTACTTTAGGGCAAATCTGGAGCGCATCACCGGTGAACGGCCAGGTGTAAAACTCGTGTTCTACTGCCTCGATAATTGTTGGATGTCATGGAACGCCGCCAAGCGGGCAATCGAGTGGGGTTACCCTGACGTTGTTTGGTTCCCTGGAGGGACCGATGCCTGGCGCGCAGCCAACTTGCCGCTCGAAGACGCCACACCCATACCTGACGAGTCAATACCTGACGAGTCGCAATAGAGCGACCCTGTGGTGCGTTGACGTTAACTCCTAACGCGTCCTAGTATTGGGGGTCCTATACTATTAGGTCGCACGCAGGAAACCCGCCATGTTTCACGCACTGTCCTCGACTCGACCGGCCAAGAAACCCGTCACCTTGTTCTGGGCGGCGCTGGCGCTGGCCGTCGCCGGCTCGTTGCCACCCTTCGCGGCGGCCAGCGACACCTCGAGGTGGGATGCGCTGCGCCAGCACTACTTCGGCGACCGTGAAATTCATGACGGCCGGCGCGTTCTTGCATTGATGGCACCGGAGCGGGCAGCGAACGCCGCCGTGGTACCCGTCAGTATTCGCGTTGCGTTTCCACAGTCCGAGGAACGTTACGTCAAGACGGTCACGCTGCTAGTCGATAACAATCCGTCACCTCTGGCGGGCCGGTTCCATCTCACACTGGCCAGTGGTAAAGCCAACATTGCCACGCGTATTCGAGTCAATGATTTCACCGACATACGGGCGGTCGCGGAACTGAACGATGGTTCACTGCACATGGTCAAGCGTTATGTCATGGCCGCCGGCGGCTGCTCAGCCCCCGTACCCATGGACATGGATGCCACGTTGGCGCGTATGGGCAAAATGAAGCTGAAGCGCTCGGTTCGCGAGCTCGCAGGTCAGCCCAATCTTGCTCAGTTAATGATCAGTCATCCGAACTTCAGCGGCATGCAGACGGACGCCGCCACCAATCAGTACGTGCCGGCGGACTTTGTCCATCAAATCGAGGTTCGTCACGGCGACAATCTTGTGATGAAAGTCGAAACGGACATCTCCATCAGCGAAAACCCGAACTTCCGGTTCTACTATTCGCCAGTGGCCGAAGGTGAACTCAGCGTCTTCGTCAAAGATACGTCGGGACGGAGCTTTTCGCAGAGCTGGTAGATGATGGCCCCTGGTAGATGATGCCCCCGGTAGATAATGCCCCGGGGTGAACCGGGGCAATGCTCGGCACGGGTTCCCGGCGAGCGCTATCAGCGCTACTTCGGGCACGGTGCACTCATCTCGATGGCTTCTACGAAGGCGATTGAAGCAGCTTTGCGCATCAACGCGGGCCGGCGTCCGACCCATTTCACAAACGATGCGGCAAGTGCTTCGTAATCCGTTCGATCCTGTACGCACTGCCATACCGGCTTGCCTTCAAAGGTGACTTCCGAGGCGTTGATGAGGTCGGCGACGCCCGTGACTAGGCCGCGGCACTGGGTAATGAGCATCTGGCGGAACGTTATCTCACCTACCAACCCGCTGAACTTCGGATCGCTCTGACCGCACGCATGCTTGAGCTCCGCACCGGTTTTCGGTGCCGGCAGGGCACCTTTGGGAGGCGCGCCCGCCGCTGCGTAGGCCGTGCGTGAAGCGCCTTCCAAACCGGCGATAGCCAACGTCAGTGCGAGGGCAGCAACCCCGAACCCGTGTCTCATAACCTTACCTACCGTGCGTCTTGCGTCTAGTTTCGAATGGGGCGAAGTACGCCGCTAAAGTAAGCGCAATCACTGGTCACATCAAGATGGCCGGGGGTTGGCTGCAACCTCGCCCAGGAATTGCAGCGCACATGAATCCACCGCCGAGTTGACAAATCGGTATGCCATCAAGATCGCTCTTGGCTTGACGAACGGTCGCGTAACAGGGAATCTTAATGCGTGGCTAGCTGCGCCAGGCTTGGCATTGCCCCAAGGATGCGCGGTGGCACTCGATAGTTCCAAGCTGCTTGGAACACGGTAAGCAATGCAAGAAGGAGGAAGTGTTCATGCCCAACAAACTTGGTACGAGACTGTTTGGTTCCGTCACTGGTCTCATCGGGGCCAGCGTGATTGCGGGTGCCGCGGTGGCAGGTAATGTCACGCCGGACCGGTTGGCCAACAGTGAAAACGAGCCCGGCAACTGGCTCAATCATCACGGCAACTACGAGGCCCATCGTTTCTCGGGGCTTCGTGAAATCAACAAAGATAACGTCAAGAACCTCAAGGTTGCGTTCACCTATGCCATGGGTAGCGCGCAAGGCGGCGGCACGGATCCTGTGTCCTTCCCGTTCGCGGGTCTTGAAGGAACGCCGATCGCGGAAGACGGTTTCCTTTACCTGACCACGGGCTGGGGCGTGGTAACCAAAATCGACGTGCGGGGCGGCAAAGCCGTCACGTTATGGAAGTCCGATCCCCAGGCCGACAAGGACTGGGCGCCCAGTGTGCTCTGCTGCGGTATCAACAACCGCGGCGTGGCATTGCATGGCAACCTGGTCATCGCACCGGTCATTGACGGCCGCATCCGCGCGCTGAACAAGATCGACGGTTCTCTGGTTTGGGAAACGCAAATTGCCGACCCAGGCATCGCGGAGACCATCACCGGCGCGCCATTGGTCGTCAAAGACATGGTTATCACCGGCATGGCGGGCGCCGAGTTCGGCGTACGCGGCTGGATTGCCGCTCTGGATGTGAAGACGGGCAAGGAACGGTGGCGTACCCATACCATTCCGGGGCCGGGCGAGCCTGGCCATGACACCTGGAAAGACGACTACGGCGCGTGGAAGACCGGCGGTGGTTCGACTTGGGTAACCGGCTCCTACGATCCCGAACTCGACATCATTGTCTGGGGTACCGCGAATCCGGGACCCGACTGGGACAACGCCTACCGCCCGGGTGACAACCTCTGGACGGACAGCACCATTGCCGTGGATGCGGATACCGGCAAGTTCCTGTGGGGCTTCCAGCATACGCCGAACGACCCCTACGACTACGACTCGGTGTCCGAGAACACCTTCGTCGATACGGTCATCAACGGTGAGTTCAAGCGTGCGACCCTGCATGCGAACCGCAACGGTTTCGCTTACGCGCTGGACCGCACCACTGGCGGATACATCTGGGGCACTCAGTTCGTCAAGAAGTTGAACTGGACCGATGGCCTGGACGCCAAGGGCCGGCCTGCTTCCTACGATCCGAACTCCGACATTCAAAACTACAACAAGGGCACCTCGGCTAGCCGTGGTGACATCATCGAAGTTGGCAAGCGGAGTCCGGTTGAAGGTATTTCCTGCCCGGCGCACACCGGCGGAAAGAACTGGCCGCCCACGTCGTACAGCCCGCACACGGGCCTGTACTACATCCCGGTCATCGAGAGCTGCAACAAGGCGTACGCGGCGGTAGCACCCAAGAACTGGGCTCCGTCACAACGCAAGTGGTTCCTCGGCGGCGCGCCGTACTTCACTTTTGACGATCCGCGCTCCGGCCGTATCACTGGCTCAGTCACGGCGCTGGATGTGTCCACCGGCGTTGTGGTACGCAAGTGGGAAACCGAGTTCCCGATGCTGGGCGGCATAATGTCGACCGCGGGCGGAATCGTGGTTACCGGCACGGCCGATGGCGCTGTGGTCGCCCTCGACGACACGACGTTGGAAGAGCTGTGGCGCTTTGAGACCGGCTCGGCGATCAATGCCCCGCCCATGACCTACATGGCGGACGGCAAACAGTACATCGCCATCGAAGTCGGCTTGGGTGGTGCGTGGCCGCAATGGTTCACGGACTCGACCCCGGAGCTCAAGGCTGCTGTGCCAAGCAACGTGCTCTACGTATTCGCGCTCTGAGCGAATATATTCAAGTTGACGGGCTGGCGCATCGCGCCGGCCCGTTTTTTGCCCGTTTCGCTATTGCGTTTGTTCATCCGGACTTGGACCCTATGAGTCGATCATCGGCAGGCATTCGCGGCGTTGTCGCCGTTTTCTTCGCGACCCTTTTTGTGGCAAATCCAGCGGCTTTCGCGCAGGAGAAGAAACGGCGGATCGGGCCTCCACCCAAGGTCTATACGCAGATGCCCGTCATCTGCGCGAAATGCCACAAACCCGACGGGCGCGGCGGCCCAGCCTATGGAGGCTTCGCCGCCGACCTGCGCGCCACGCTGCTGAACAAGGAAGGCCTGATCATCGTGATTGCTGAAGGCATACGCCAGCGCGGCATGCCGGAGTTCAAGAGCATTTTGTCCAAGCGTGAGATAGAAGGCATCGCCACGTACCTGGTGGAGAAGGTCCAGGGGGTGTACTACGACGATCAGGGCAATCGGATCACGGCGGAAGAGTCCGCGCGCCTCGACCCGCGCAAGAACGACGCGCCCGCGAAAAAGAACTAACCGGGCTGATCGATCAAGCGGCTGGCCGGTTAGGGTCCGTCCGAAAAGTGTCCGTCCGAAAACTGGGCTCCTGCCGAGCATTCGGAACGGAAACTGAAAATTGCGATTTCCAGTTTCCTTAGCCGCGGAGCGAGCCCTCCAGCATCTCTAGGTGCCAGCATCTCTTGGTGGTTGTGCGTTCCGGACTAATTGTTAGCCTTTTGGCGAGCTGCCGAGATCTGCTCGTTAGTCATCTTGCCTTCCAGACGCCGGCGCCACGGAACAAGGTAGTTCGCCCCCCCGTCAATGGCCATCGTGAGCCATCCGTGGGCTTCCACCAAATCCTTGTGTTGCCCGTCGCCGGCCTGCATATGCACCATCTTGTAGAGCATCTTTCCGGCCAGGAAACCGGCTTCCTTGGAACGCACGGCCCACCTGCGAGCCTCTGTATAGTCACCCGCTTCACGCGCTTTGTCATACGCTTCCCGGCCGACGACGTACATGGCTCTAGGATCCCCGTTTTCGGCCGCGCAACGCATGCCTTCGGGGAGCGGCGGGCATTTGTTTGCCGCGTTCGCGTTCGCCATGACGACCGCCGCTAGGCCGAGTCCCAAGGTCATCTTCCACATAGCTGGAATTCTCCTCTAACGTTAAGTTCAAGCCGCGGAGTGTTCATTGAACGAACGCTCGAAGACCTCCGATATTAACGGCACAATTGAGCCAGTCCAAGTCCGCGAGCGGTACAGCAGCCAACCCACCCTCATCTCAGGTATAGCGCTCGGGCCACACCTGGACCCACGGTGCGCCACCAGTCGTGCAATCGGCGCCGGCGCGCGGCCCAGATGAGACGAACGGCTGTCCGTTTGGCGTTGAATGTCCGTGCGGAGTTGCCAAAGAGCGTCTCGTGCATCTTCGTCACCTGACCTGCGGCGCGAGGACCGAGCGATGCGATGCGGCCCTGGTCCACAGGAACGCGGGGCCCGAACGTTCGACCGCCCCATTCGAGAAACGAAGCGTAGAAGTCGAGCGGCGAACGGGCGCGGCCCGCAGCGCGCCACAATCGCCAGTCGGCGCGACCGGGAAGGGCGTGCCACAGAGCGATTCCCGCGAGCGCAAGTAGCCCCGTTAACGGCGCAGCGAGCACTGCTATCAAGCCCAGCCGCTTTGCCTTATGTTCCGTGTAGGCCTGCTCGCGTAGCCGTTGCCGGTGCTTCGCTGCGCCCCTCAACATCGGTTCTACCCGCTGACGCGGCGCGGTGACTTGTTCGGCGCGCCCCTGCTCGGGGTCCCAGTAAACGAACGGGACGGCGTCTATGTAGGTGACGGCGTCGGTATCGATGAAAATGTTCCAAGTCTGCTCCAGGTGAGCGGTCAATCCTGATTCCGTCTTCTCCGTGCTGATGGCAGTCTCAGTATTAAGCACGCGGTAGCCAGTGTTCGACGCAAGGCGCAGCTCCGGTAACTCCTCGGCTTTGACCCCCATCACGGTGAGTACGATTTTCCGTTGCACAGTATCGCCGGGGTGGACCGTGGCGATGTCTGGCGTCCAGGCTTCCTCGATGTCTACCTGTCGCGACACCACCCACGTTGTGGCAGGGAAGTCCGCCGGTGGCCCATGAACAGTGAGGCGCCGAGGAGGATGGATTTCCTTGAATTCGAAGTGGCGGCCGTCGCGTGACAGAGCAACGCCGGTCACCGTAATGGCCGCTATGGTGAGGGCGCCGGTCCGCAGCGGCACGATGGCTAATCGCGTCTGATGGCTGTAGCCTTTTCCACCGAACATGTTGATTTGCAGGGTGTGTGGGCGGATGAGGGTCTGCGTACGCGCGTCTTCAATGTCGGGGAGTTCGAGCCTAAGCCGGGTGAACGGATCCGATGACACGAAGCGGACATCCATGACAATTTCACCGCCCACGTACGCCCCGTGCGAGACGATCGACTTCGGGTCGATGGTCACGGTGAACCAACGCCGCTGCGGCTCGCCCGCGCTTCCAACTGCGCCTTGGCCCTGCTGTGCGTGGGCCGCGCCGATCAGCGCACACAGACCGACGGCTATGGTGCGGGCTATCAGCCGGGCGAAAAACCGGCTCATTGCCTTACCCCCCCCAGCCTCGTTTCATACGCTGCCATAAGGCGTGCCCGCAGGACTTTCTTCGGATCATCGCGAATCTCGCGAAGCAGGATCTCCGCCGGCCGCGCACTGCTCCGTTGTTTCAAGTCAACGGTGCCGACAATTCTGCTCTTGTCCCGGTCTTCCTCCTCACTGGCCACTCCCACCGCGCCGGCGCTGCCGGTTTCACCGGTTGAGTTCTCCGGCTTCGCCGGATTCTTTGTGTCGGTCTCGCCCGCCTCGTCAGTGTCACTTGTATTGCCCGCCGTGTCGCTCTGCTCGCTCTCGCGGGCCTGTGTGGACTGAGGTGTGCTCTCTTGTGGAATCGCCGATTGCGGTTCGGCGGACTCCGGCGGAAGCTGCTCGGGTGGCGCGTCCATCGCCACGGGCTGCCCCATTGGCGGTTCCGACGCCTGCCTGACCAGCGCCAGATTGTATTTCGCGTCAGCATGCTCCGGATCGAACCGGAGAACGCGGCCATAGGTTGCGGCCGCGTTCTCCCAGTCTCGTAGTTGCGCATAAGCATTGCCCAGGTTGTAGAGGCTCTCGACCGTGTCGTCCGATGCGAAGTCTCGGGAGGCTTGCGCGTAGCGGCCCGCGCGGTAAGCGGCAACGCCACGCCATCGAGTGTCGTCGAAGAACAGACGCGCCAGCTCCGGACGATGGTCACGCAGAAATGCGAGGCCGATCTCGAAGTCCGTAGGCGGCCGATCGAAACGCGGCCAAAGCCAGGCGACGGCGATAGCCATGAGCGTGCCAGCGAACCAGAGAATAACCCGCCCAGTCATGCGGACCGGAGCCTTCTAAAGAACAGAATCCACAGCACCGTGGCGACGGCCACCAGCCAGTAACCGAGCGGGAAGTCGCCGCTGCGATCCGCATCGCGGATGACATCGGCCACCTCGTCATCCAAGGCCTCCAAGACCTCGGATAACGATTCGCCGTTCACCAATTGCGCGCCCGTGTGCTCCGCGTATGTTTCCCATCCCGGCGGGTGGGGCCGAGCTACAACCAATGCGCGCAACCAGGCCCCGGCCTTGGCCGAATCCGCCGGCGGCGCCAGGCCGCCAGTCAACAAAACGGTTTGTCCAACAATGACTCCGGCGCGCTCGAGCAACTGCTCCGAGTGGACGATCGCGATCCCCACGGCGCGGCCCGAAACGGGCATGAGCTCTGCGTCCAGCACTTGTAAGTAGCGATCGAGCTGAGCGCGATCCGTGGTCAATGGCACCACATCGAACGACTCCGCGCTAGCTGCCACCAAGGCCGTGGGTGTTTCGGGAGAAGCGTCCAAGATGCGGTACGCCAGCAGCCTTTGCTCCACTACATCCTCGCCCGCGCCGAGATCGACAGCGAGTACACGGCCCGCCAGGTTGCCATAGGCAGCGGGCGCACCGGAATCCAGCGTGGGTTCGGCCAGGCCGACCACCAACAACGTCCATAAGCTGGTCCAAAATGCCACCGGCAGGCGTGAATCCGATTTGACGCGCTGCGCCATGAACGATCGCATGGCGGCGTCAATCACCCGGCGCCAGTGTCCGGGCAGCCGCAGGCCGGTGCGGCCACCACCGAGCCAACGCCAGGCCAAGAGCACGCCCGCCGGTACCAGCAGCCACAACGCCATGGGGTGGACGAAGGTCATGCCCGCCGTAGCTCGCGCCATACCAGGGCGGCCATGATGAGGAGTGCCGCACCAATCAAGTACGGTCCCCAATCCCGCTTCAGATGCTGTTCGTCTTCGGGCCGCACCGTGGGTTCAAGGCGGGTGATGGCGTTGGAGGTCGCGGCCAGATCGCTGGTCGATTTTGCCCAGAAAAGTTGCCCACCGGTGCTCTGGGCAATAGTGCGCAGGATGGCCGCGCCATCCGCCTCGATCTTCGACGAGAAGCCGATGGTGTGAATGCGAATCCCTCGTGCCGCGGCCAGGTCCGCCGCGTCAGGACCGGTCAATTCACCGGAGTTGTCCTCACCATCGGACAACAATACCAGTACGCGCGTGCCAGTTTGCTGCTTGTCGAAGGACTTGATCGCCAGCCCGATGGCCCGTCCCAGATCCGTGCGGTGACCGGACAGCCCGATCCTCAGCTCATGCAGCACGGCGGCCACGGCTTCCAGATCGTAGCTGAGTGGCGACACCAGGTAGGCCTCGTGGCCGTAGGCGATGAGACCGATCCGATCGCCTGTGCGTGATTTGATGAACTTTCCAAGCCTGTCGCTCACTACCGAATGCCGCGATACGCCGCGCCCGTCGAGCACCATGTCTTGCTCCTCCATGCTGGCGCTCAAGTCGATGGCAATCATGAGGTCTCGGCCCGTGGGGGCGAGTAAAGCGGAATGACGACTGTATGGACCGGTCAGCGCCAGCACCAGCAGCAGCCATCCAAGAACTTTCAGCCACACGTCCTCCGGCGCATTGCGCGATTGACGCTGACCGTGCGTTGACAACCCGACGATGAGTTGCCGAACGGGCAGGGGTACCGGCAGTGCGGAGTGGGCGGCCAAGGGCGGCAGCAATCGCCAGGCTAACCACGGAATGGGCAGCGCCGCGAACACCCAGGGGTGCAAGAACTCGATCATCGCCGCAACTGCTCGCGCAAGAATGCGACGAATTGCGAGCGTTGTTCGGTGGTGATGTGCTCCGGCCGGTGGAATGCCACGGCTGGCAATGCCACCGCTTGGTTGGAGCGCGCGGAGAGTCCTTGCGCGAAGGTCAGCAGACGGGCCCACTGCTCGGAAGCGTCCGTTTCGGTGAGGATATGGGCAAGGTCGGCGCGCGCCAATGCCCGCCAGCGCCGTGCACGCCAGACCCGAGCCGCGATGATGGCGAGCACAAACAGCGCAAACGCCACGATGGGCCAGAGCGCAAAGTCGAAGGCGCTGGACGCGGCGCCGATTTCGCCCGGAATGTGAATATCGCGTAGCCGGGCCAGGATTTCGTCTTCTTTCATCGCCCCCGCCCCGGGATCAAATGCCCGTGCCTGGCGACTTCGGTGATGCGCCAGCCGTCGCTGATGAGCCTGCGGCGCAACTCGCTTCTGAGTTCGCTCACCACCCTTTCGTGCGCATCGGCTTCGCCCCCCGCGATGGTTGCTACATTGCGGTTGTCGTCCTGGTGGCTCTGATAGGGGTAGCGCCCGGCCGGCATGGGGCGGTGAAAAAGCCAGTCTTCCACAATGATTGCGCGGAACTGGCGAATGGCAATCAGGCCGCGAACGGGATCTCGCAAAGCCTCGGCGTCACCAAAATCACTGAACAGGCAAATCTCATCGCCCGAGCCGAGGGAGCCGCTGGCTGCGTCGATGGCGCCCGCCGGCAGGGTCGGGTTCGCCAAGGGCGTATCACCCCGCGCCAACGCCTCGCGATAACCGTCTTCCAGATGTTTGAAAAGGTACAGAACATGTAACCGTCCGCGGCGCGGGCGCACCTGGATGCCATCCGGCACGACGATCAAACCAACAGGTTCTTGGAGAATGAATGCTTCCCAGGCCAGTTGTGCCGCCAGTAGTGCGGCTGTCTTGGCCATGGGCCGCATCTGCGTTCCAAAGAACAGATGCGAGCGAAAATCGACGATCAGCATGCGGGCGATGTGCGACTCTGCCACGAAGCGTTTCATCTGTGCGCGTCCAGTGCGCGCCGTCGCCCGCCAGTCCATCCAGCGAATGTCGTCGCCCGGCGTATATGGCCCGATGCTATCCAGATCGGAACCTTGCGCACGGCGGCGGCCAGGACGCATGCCGGTGGGAAACCGCTCGCCCGGCATCAATCGCCCGCCCACATGCGCAGGGCGCATCGCCATCATTTCACCGAGTGTCAGTTCGGCTGCATCGGGTGCGCGGACTCGCCGTGGCTTGCGCATACCCTCAAACCACGGAGACTTGCTCGACCAAACGGGCCACGACTTCGTCCGCCGTGACACCGTCCGCTTGTGCACGGTAGTTGAGCCCCATGCGGTGGCGTAGCACGTTGCCGGCCAACGCGGCCACGTCTTCCGGCAGCACGTGGTCCCGTTCCATCAACCAGGCGCGGGCCTGGGCTGTGCGGCCAAGCGCCACGGATCCGCGCGGACTCACCGGATGCGAGAGGTGTTCGCCCACACCGTCGAGTTCTTCCGGGTCGCCCCGGGTGCCGGAGATGAGACGCACGATGTAGTTGCGAATGGGCTCGGAAAGATGCACGTCCAGCACATCACGGCGTGCTTGCACCAGAACGGACTTGGAGATTGGCGGTGCGCGCTCTCTTGCGTCGTCTTGATGCGTGACCTCGTTCAAGACCAGGTCGAGGATATCCCGCTCCGCCGACATGTCCGGATAATCGACGGTGACGTGAAGCAGAAATCTATCCAGTTGCGCCTGCGGTAAATCCCATGTTCCTTCATGTTCGATGGGATTTTGCGTGGCGACCACAAAAAACGGCGGAGCTAGCGCCAGGCTTTCCGTACCGGTGGTGACTTGGCGTTCTTCCATGGCTTCTAGAAGTGCCGATTGCACTTTGGCGGGTGCACGGTTGATCTCGTCGGCCAAGATGAAATTGCCGAATATAGGGCCCGGTTGAAAATCGAATTTATGCGCTCCGGAATCGTAGATCCACGAGCCTGTCAAGTCCGACGGCAAGAGATCCGGCGTGAACTGAATGCGGTTGAAGTCCCCTTCCATGGCCTGTGCAAGAAGCCGTGCGATGCGCGTCTTGGCCAATCCTGGTGCCCCTTCCAGCAATACATGCCCGTCAGCCAGAAGGCCTACCATTAAACTCAGGACGGTCGTGCTTTGGCCGATCATGAGAGACTCGAGTTGACCTCTCAAATTGGCGAATGAAGCTTGAATGGAGTGCGTGCCGGCACACACCGATGTGTTTCCTTACCGGAAATCCGGATCGTTTGGCGAAACGGAGATGGGCCAGCCGTTCAGGCTACCGTACGTTGAGGTGCAGGAAAAGGGTTGACTCATGGCGAGAATGGCATGTGTCGCGACCAGTTGCGTGATTTTGCGCGAAGAATAGCGGGCTATTCGACAAGCAAAATCGCGCAACTGGGCCGACACAGGTCGTTCGCAATAGGTTCATACCCTTTTTCCATGGCCTCATTGGCCGCGTAGGCCAACACTCTTCGGCGAACAGGCTTTTAACAGGTGCGGTATGGATTGACGCTACGTATGCCTGCCAATCTCGATGACCTGCATCCCTCGGAGCTTCCTAGCCAAACGATTTGGGATCGATGGCGTGCTTGTGTAGCCGGTAGCACAACGCCATGCGGGTAACACCCAGATCGCGCGCGGCGCGCGTCACATTACCTTCCCAGCGCTGTAGCGCTGCCCGGATCATCATCGCTTCCGCGCCGACTAGAGTTAGCCCTTCCAATGAGTCCGCGCCGGCGGTGCCATCCCCGGAAGCCGATGACGGGTCGAGGTGCAGATCGCCCGCGCCAATTGCACCGCCCTGATGGAGCAGAACACTGCGATCAACGGTATTGACCAGCTCCCGAACATTACCGGGCCACAGGTGCCGAGCAAGAACATCCATTGCGCCGTCAGTGAATTGGGTGACGGGAACGCCGTAGCGCTGCGCGGCGGCCGCGGCGTAGTGGCGGACCAGTAGCGGCACGTCTTCTGTGCGCTCACGAAGCGCGGGGACGGACACGTTCAAGACGCTTAGCCGAAAGTAGAGATCTTCGCGGAACGACCCGCTCGCAACCATGTCTTCCAGGTTGCGGTTGGTGGCGGCGATGAACCAGGCTCGCACGGCGCGCTCGCGCGTGTCGCCTACCCGGCGGTATTTGTGCCGCTCCAGGATGGCCAATAGGCGAGATTGCAGGTCGAGGGGAAGTTCGCCGATTTCATCCAGGAACAACGTGCCGCTGCCTGCCGCTTCCAACAGGCCCGCGCGCTCGCCGTGCGCACCGGTGAAGGCACCTTTGGCGTGCCCGAATAACTCCGCCTCGATGAGGTCGCGGGCGATGGCCGCGCAGTTCAGATGCACGAACGGTTGTTCGCGCCGCGCGCTGCCGTGATGAAGAGCACGGGCGCACAGATCCTTGCCGGTTCCCGTTTCGCCCATGATCAGTATTGTTGGTGGCGCGCCTTTTGCGGCTGCGGCTAGCGCGCCAATGCGGCCTATTTGCGCTCTCAAAACTGTCATGACGGCGCTCGAACCCAGCAGCGTTGGACCGCCATCATCTTCTACCGGCGGTGACGGGACTGCGGCGGTAACCGGTTCGGCAAGTGCCAGAGCTCGTTCTATGCTATCCAGCAGATTATCGAGATCTATCGGCTTGGTGAGGTAGTCCACCGCCTGCTGTTTCATGGCTGTTACGGCGTCGGTCAAATCGCCGAAGGCCGTCAATACCACCACCGGTGTGTCAGCCAGGGCGCCTTGGCGCGCAGAGCTGAGAAAGTCCAGACCCGATCCATCCGGTAGGCGCATGTCGAGCACCACAAGATCCGGCTTTTTCTCCTCTAGGTACTGATTCGCATCCGACAGGCTATGGGCCACGTCACACTGCAGTCCGGCCCGCTGCAAATGCTTACGCATGGCCCTCGCGAAGACGGCTTCGTCATCGACGACCAGGACGCTTCGCATCTCACTTTGCTTATTCAACGGTAATGTCTTTGTTGCTCACGGGAATGTTGATCGTGACCCGCGTTCCCCCTTCAAGCCTCGGTGTGAACTCGAGCGTGCCGCCGTGGGCCTGTATGACCTTGAAGGCAAACGGTATCCCCAGTCCTGTACCGAATGACTTGGTAGTGGCCCCAGGCCGGACGCGCGCGCCGGACGAAGCAAGTTGCGGTTGGATCTTCATGCTTGTCCCTTCGTCATCTATCGTCAGTACGTTCCATCGACTCCTGCCGTCGTCGCCGGTGCGAACAGTGACCTCGACGTACACCGTTGCGCCGCGCGGGGACGCCTCGGCGGCGTTGTCCAACAGTCCGAAAATCGCTTGCTCGACCAACCCTGCATCCGCGGCGGCCATTGCGACATCCGCGGCGCTTCGATAAAGCAACCGAAGACCGCGTTGGTCGAAGAGCGGACGGGCCAAATCAACGGGTGCCGCGACCACGCTGTCGAACGGAACGGCTTCAAGGGTCGGTGCCAACGGATGGAGATACGATAACAGCGAGCGCAGCCAGCGTTCTAGATTGTCCACGCTGTGCAGAATCGCTTGCCTCGTTTCCGCCAACTCGTCCGGGTCATCTCGGGCATCGATGACCTGGGCGGTGGCGCGAATGCTGGCAAGTGGGTTGCGGATGTTGTGTGCCACGACGGGGACCAAGGCACCCAAGACGGCCTCGCGCTCCGCTTCCACCAGTGCCTGCTGGCTCCGCTCCAGATCGCCGGCCATGGTGTTGAACGCTTGTGCAAGCTGTTCGAGGTCGCGTACGCCGTCCGCGAGAATTCGGTGACTCAAATTGCCATGGCTGAATTCCGCGGCGCCCCGGGCAAGCGCTTCAATGGGCAGCAGGATTCGCCGTCTCAACTGGCGCAGCGATAGCACGGCAAGGCCGAGCGCGAAAGCCAACAGGACGATCACGAGGCCCGCCGAGAGCTGCTTCCAGCGATCAAGACCCGCTTGCAAATGCTCTTGGCGGTTCGAGAGGATGAGCGAAAGGATGGTCAACGCACTTTCGAATTCGGCCAACAGCCATTGCTCCTGCGCCCGGTCCAGCAAGCGGGCGCGGGCCACCGTTGCATCATCCTCGGACACGCCTGCCATATCGCGCTGCAAGACGTCGTAGGTGGTACGTAAGAAATCAGCGGCCAATCGTTCGCGTGGGTCCGTGACGAGCACGCTGAGCGCGTCGAAACGGGTGTCAATTCGGCGTACGTGTTCCGCATGTTCCGCGGGGGCTAAAGAATGGCCGGTCAAGCTCGCCCGAACGACATCCTCGATTTGCCTGTAAAGATCGCCCCGAATGTGTTCGGCGTGGCTGCCCATGGTGGCCAAGCGCAATGCCTGGGCCGACGACTGTTGCCAGTAGTAAGTGGACAGAGCGCCCACACCGCCGCACAGGATCAGCAATACGAACAGGGCGCCCTCGTTGAGCAAAAGCAGCCCTTTGAGTGACGTTGGGAGCAACCGGATCACACGCTGAACTCCTTCAATTGTGTGATAGCAACCAATCCAAGTGGTTGATATGAACCACTATCGAGGCATAAGTGCGATCGCGTTTGTCTAGCGATTCTCACAACCTCTTGATAAGCAGGACAAATCAAGCAAAACATAGATGCTGAGAAAGTCGGCATGGTGGTTGCATGTTTCAGCCGTGTGTCGAAATGTCTTCGACGCCTGTTTTTCGCATGATCATGGGAGATTTCAGCAATGTGGACCAAGCCTGAGTTTGAAGAAATTCGTTTCGGCTTTGAAATCACGATGTACATCTCGAACCGGTAAAGCCGGTTCCGATGCAAACGGCTAGCCAGAGGGTGAACGTTTAGTCACCCGGCCAGCCTGCCGGAGGCCGACCGCTCGCGAAACGCGGGCGTTGGGCCGTCAAACAGAGGAGTCTTGCGCGGCAGCTCCCTTTTGTTTCTCCCTTGCAGGCCCTAGCACCTGCGCTTACACCCACCACACTGCAGTCAGTTTGTTCCAGCCCGTGGTCATCGCCGCCCACCCGGCAGTCACGGCAAACTGGTAGCTACTTGTTCATCCATAAACTGCCGTCTTCATCCATAAACTGCCGTCGTGGCAGTGTATGGATACGCAGCTCGAAAATTGCGATTTCCAAGCTGCTTCAAAATCAATGATTTATTGTCATCGATTTTGCTGGCACATCCATATACCAGTCTGAGCGTCGTCCGTTTTCGGACCGACACTAACTAGATTTCTCACGGGAGTGACGAACATGCTGACCCCTGCGCAAGTTGAGCAATACCACGAAGCCGGGTATGTCATTCCGGACTTTCGCTTGAGCGATGCGACGCTCTCACGCATAAAAGACGCCCACAGCCGCTTGGTGGAGGCGCACGCGGAATTCACTGACTACTGCCCCGCCGTTCTGCCTTACGCCATGGAATTCCTGGACTTTGCGCAGGATGAGGCGATCCTGGACATGGTGACGCAGCTCATCGGCGACAACATCGCGCTTTGGAACAGCAGCTTTTTCGCCAAGCCGGCACTCACCGGCAGCCGCACGCCCTGGCATCAAGATGGAGAGTATTGGCCCATGCGCCCGCTGGCCACGTGCACCGTGTGGATGGCCATTGATGATGCGACCCTGGAAAACGGCTGCCTAGAGGTCATCCCCGGCTCCCACAAGGACAAGCGGTTACGCCAACACACCACCAATGATGGTCCGAATCTGGCCCTGAACCAGGCACTCATTCCGGAGGAACTCGATTCCGCGAAGGCCGCTCCCCTCATCCTGGAAGCCGGTCGAATCTCCTTGCACGATGTGTACCTGGTGCATGGATCCGAGCCCAATCGATCCTCCAAGCCGCGGCGGGGGATGACATTGCGGTTCATGCCTACTAGCTCGTATTACGATCGGAGCATAGAGCGGGAGCTATATGAGCGCGCTGGCAAAGGTAGCGCCGTCAGGCCGCTGTTTCTGATGCGCGGCATAGATGAATGCGGCAAGAATGATTACGAGAACACGGGTTCGAACTCGTCCCACGAAGCAATCCGCGGGGTCGCCGCCGCCGAGTGGCGCCGGTCGAAATGAACGGCGTACATGCCGTGTCGTATGGGCGCGCGCACGTCGTTCTCTAGATTGTCTCCGACGAAGCAAACATCGCTCGCCGAACAACCCGCCAACGACAGCGCGTGAACGTAGATACGCGGATCGGGCTTTTTGAACCCTATATCCGCACTATTGACGGCGAAAGCGAAGCGGTGACGAATGTGGAATTGCTCCAATACCTCATCCACCGTGCCGGGCAGAAAGAAATTGGAAACCACCCCCATTCGGTAGTGCGGCGCCAACACCTCCAGCATCGAGAGCACGCCAGGTGTCAGGGTCAATGTAGCGGGATACCACCGCTTGAATGTATCGATCATCTCGTCCACTAGCGGGCCGAGCAGAGCCTCGCTACATCTAGGCCCCAGCAAACTGCGCAGCCGTTCCGGCAAGGTCACTTCCGGATAGGCGTTACCATCCTTCCAAGCGGAGCTGCGCCAGCCGAAGTACGCGGCCATGAAATCATCCGGATGATCGAATACGCCTGCCGCCACCGGCACGTGAGCAATAGGCTCCATACCGGACTCACCGGTCAGCGCGTCTGCCTCGTCGATCAGCGTGTTGAAACAATCGAAGAATATCCACTTCATGGTCTTGACCGTTGCCTGCCCTATCCGCTTACGCTCCCCCGCTGATTACACGCACGAACGAAGTGTCTCCGATACATGGCCATCGTCGGCCTCGAGCTCGGAACAACCAACAGCTTGGTTGCGTATTGGGGATGGAGAAAAGCCCCAACTCATCGCCAACGCCCTCGGCGAAGTCTTGACGCCGTCAGCGGTATCTGTCGGCGATGACGATGCGATTTTAGTTGGCCGGCCTGCCAAAGATCGATTGCAGACGCACCCGCATCTGACAGCCGCCACATTCAAGCGGGCCATGGGCACCCAGCAGGTATTTCAACTCGGCCAGAAGTCGTTTCGCGCCGAGGAGTTGTCCGCGCTTGTATTGGGCACGCTCAAGGCGGACGCGGAAGCGCATTTGAACGCTGTGGTGACCGGGGCCGTGATCACTGTGCCGGCGTACTTCAATGATGCACAACGGAACGCCACACGTATTGCCGGCGATCCGGTCGGACTCGAAGTCAAACGATTAATCAATGAACCCACGGCGGCGGCCATCGCCTACGGTCTACACGAACGCCCGGAGTTCGTGACCGGCTTGGTCCTGGACCTGGGTGGCGGCGCGTTCGACGTCTCCGTGCTGGCAATGTTCGAGAGCGTCATGCAAGTGCATGCGTCCGCCGGCGACAATCATTTAGGAGGCGAGGATTTCGCCTTACGCCTGGCGGAATCGGCTCTTGCCCGTCCGGACCTCCCCGCCGATCGACTGACCCGGGAGGAACGCCCGGATGTGTTAGCGGCGGCGGAACGGTGCAAGCGTCAGTTGACCGCAAAAGCCCATGCCGAGTTCACGGTCGATCTTGCCGGTGAGGCCCGCAGCGTCGAGTAGTCGCGTCAAGAATTCGAAGAACTGTGCGCGCCGCTGCTGCAACGCCTGCGTAATCCGGTGGCTCTTGCGTCACGCGATGCATCTCTTGCCGCCGCCGACTTGGATTCCGTCATCCTCGTCGGCGGGGCTTCTCGTATGCCATTGATGCGATCTCTTACGGCGCAGATGTTGGGCCGGCTCCCATTCGTGCATGTGAATCCAGATGAGGTGGTGGCACTGGGTGCGGCGGTGCAGGTGGCGCTCATGGAAGGGGACCAGGCACTGGATGAAGTGGTTCTCACCGATGTCGCACCCTACTCCTTGGGAATCGGCATCCAAAATCCCAACGCCCAGGATCGCGATGACAGTTTGTTCAGCCCCATCATCGAGCGCAATACGTCCGTTCCCGCAAGCCGGGTTGTTGCTCGACGGGATGCAGGTCGAGCGTTGTGATGGCTCGCTGCGTTTTCGCCGGGTGAAGGCGCCCACTAGTGCCGAGCTGTCACAGCTCACCCAAACCTTGGCGCAGCGCATCGGGCGCTACCTCGAACGGCAGGACTTTCTCGAATGCGATGCGCAGAATGCATACCTGACTGGCGATGACCTTGACGCCGGCACGATGGAACAACGACCCGGTTCGCCGGTCACCTACCGCATCGCCGTCGGACCACTAGCCAAGGCCGCAAGGTGTTCGCGCCGCAGACGCTGGCCGCGTCCGAGAGGCCGTTCGATGATGGCGTCGGCAAGGTGGCCGGGTTCTCCCTGCATGCCGGCGTTTGGGCGCGGGCGGGTCAACGCCGCCAACTCGAGCGCTTGTGTCGATAGATCAGTCGGCCGGCCATCCCGGACAAGCGTCTGTCGCTTACCCGCAATGGCAACGTCCCTGGGGTGGGGCGGTGCACATCATCGCCTGCATTGAGGAGCCCGACGTCATCTAGAAGATTCTCAGCCACCTTGATGCGCAGTCAGCTCAGTCCTCAATGGCGACGCCGTCCACCCTGCCGGGCGCCAGCGCAGCCGGGGTTGTTCGACGAAGGCCCATAACCCCGCGACGCCTTATCGGGATGGGCTGCGAGCGGCGCGGCCACGGTGGCGGCTGGCCTGTGATCCTATGTGCTGCGGTGACACCGACCCCGGCCATCCTCCTGCAAGGCTCCATGTGAGCGTTGTTGCACACCTCGGAGCCGACAGTAGCCGGAAGCAAACGCCCAACGCCGAACTCAGCGTCAGCCAGGAGTGGCCTCTACAATGCAACAGGTGCTTTATTCCTCTCATACTCATCGACGGGTTGCGATGCTTGCCGGCAGCGGCTGTGAGCCGCAAGCCCTCTATCGAACGGCCTGCGCTGTAAAGTGAAGACCTGCGCGCTTGTTGGAGATGGACGATACTCTCAACTAGCTTATGCGCCTGTGGCTTGTCCCGGAGCCGGGCATGCGCCTGAGGCCCTTGGGCGATTTGCCGGCGCGATCAGCGAGCTACTCAAAGCCAATCGTCGCGTTGATATAATCGCGCGGCACAGTTTTGCCAGTGTCCGCGCCGCCGCAGAGCAGGCACTCTCAACAACCTTCCTTGAGCAGGGCCGCACGAAAAAAGCCAGGTCACGCTCCACACCGGCCTGGCTCGTCTCGTGTGCGGCTCATGGCTGTGAAAATGAGGCCGGGCGGGCCTGTCCCAAGCAACTCTTCCTAATAAACCTTCCACTGACAGCGCATAGTTGCGTTTTTGTCTTTCGAGCAGCGGCATTGATAGTGTCCGCTTTCGGGTTGCCATCGTTCACCACTGCGGCTTTCATCACAGGACGGCCGAGGGCCGCAATTGCGGTCGGTTTGCTCCCATTCACACACCACCATCATTGCTTCTCTTGCTTGACTCCATTCGTCGTAACAGACACATTCCGCGATGGTATTTATTTGGCATTGCCGCTGTCCTGGAGTACAGGCGCCAACCGTTACCTGAGCTTCGGCAACGTGGGTAACGAAGCATGGCGCCACGAATAGCGATGCCGCGAGCGCAGTCCACCGCCATGAATTCGCAGATTTCGTGAATGGCTGCGCCTCCGATGAGCAACCCGTTAAGTGAGGCTTCCAGCCCAGTGACTTTTTTCAGGCATGAAAAAGGCTTTATTGCATCGGAACGAGAAAGTCCTCATTCGCCTCTTTCGGACCAATCTCCGGCGCCAGGCCGTTCATGGCCTCGACCACTTTTTTCTGATTGGCGAGCGCTGCATCGAGCCTCTCTTGAGTTTGCTTCTCGATAGACTTAAGTCCTTTTTCTGCTATTTCGCTCGCGTTTTTCTTATCCGTGGCCGCTTTTACTGTTCCAACCTTCTTTTTCTTAGGGCCTTTCTTTTTCGTTTTGGCTCGGCCTTGCTCTTCTATCGCTTTTGTCTGGCCGCTCGTCTGCTTTGCGGCTTTGTTTGACGCCGTGCTTGACGGCAGCCCCTCATTGGCCGCCCCGGCGGCCGGCTGTTTGCTTGGCTCCTTCCCGGCTGTCTTCGCTTCATCGGCCGCCGCATCCGCTGCCACCCGATCCTCCGGCTTCGGCAATCCCGCGGCGAAGCGGCTGCCGTGGGCGGCGCCTGCGCCCCCGGCTTGCGCCGATCCCGCGTTGGGCCCGGCCGCCGCCCAACCGGCCGCAACCGTCAAGCCTATGAGCAGCACTACGGGCAGTGCGCTTTTTGGCGTCATCCTACCTACCCTCCAGTTGACCGCATCTAGCTCAAACTGCCTCGGAACGCTCATCCCCTAGTGGCTGCACCAAGACTCCACGGGCGGCGACAGAGAATTTTCCCCCAGCTGGCCAGTCCATGTAGTCCTACCCCGCCCAACTCCCGCTCCGTCCATAAATATGATGCGCATATCTAGATCGCCATCACAGCGCCAGTGTCCTACTCTGAGAAACCAGTTATCACTTTCAGTTGATGGGCTTCTCATTAGAGTTAAACTGAGCTCATTGACGCATGATGCACCCCAACTAGCAATAAGGGCCGTATCGTCGTCTCTGCCAAGATCGTAATAGTGCCAGTTAAAGTTTGAGGATTGGGTGGGTGCAGCAAATCGATAATAACAGGACTCGACCGTAATAAAATCCTCCCTATTGACAAGCAGTCTTTTCGCGCTAATGACCACATTGCGTGTCGCTCTAATGTCTACATCGCCCCGCTCACCTGGCGCTCTAATGTCTACATCGCCCCACTTACCTGTCGCTCTAATGTCTACATCTACATTGCCCTCCTTACTGTCAATGTCTATGGCCTTGCTCATCTCCCGGCGCCACTGTTCCATGTCCGCTTCATGCTTGTCCAAGCGGGCGTTCATGTCCCGCCATTCTTGATACGGCATGCTTCTAGACCAGGCATGTCTCGTCAGGTGGATCGCCTCACCGCCGTCTGCGCCGGCGGTGAGGCTGTAGGTGATCTGTACGGTTTTCCCCCACCTCGCGCGCAAGCTTGCCACGCTATGCACATCCACAGACTTGGGAACGAATTTCCGCCCCTCCCAGCTCGCGTGTATCCCCTGTTTGGCGAGGGCGTCCGTGAATGCTTTGTTGGCTTCCGCGCTGCTCGAACCCTTGGACTTCGCCCAACTGCCAGACAGAGATGACTCGAACACGTCTGAGTAGGAGACTGCCACTCCCGCCTCTAGTGCCTTAGTTTCCGCTTCGCTCATCGCCTTAGATGTGGCGTCGAGAACCTGCTCGCGAGTAACCTTGTTCTTGATGTCTTTCGTTGCCGTTGTCACATCGGCCTTGAAACTGTCCGCGTCGAACGCTGTCAATTTATCAACCGCCTCCCAGCCCGAGACCTCTGCTTTTTCAGGGTCGCCAAGCCTGTCCAACAGCTTCTTCATCAGATCGTCTGCCGCCGCCATACTCGCGCAGCGGGTTTCAAACAGCTCCCGTTTGATGACTTGTTCTGCGATATCGACGATTTGATGGCGGGCGACACTGCCTTCCTCCCCTTCGCCGGCAACCTGCTTGAACAGGTCAAGGTCCTGTATGACGCCGGACTTGAGTGTGGCAGTGCATGTCTCGTCGGATACGCCGTGAAAGCTATAATTGAATACAAGCTGGCTGTGATCTTTTTTCAACTCGTTGAGAAAAGACTGAGCTTTATCACGAGAACCGGTATCAAAGTAGACAGGAATGCGCCCCTTTTCGGTAAACGCCGCCTGTAACGGGCGGGATTTCAGTTGCGTGTTCTTGGAAGATGTGAATTGTGCTTGGGACAGGTCAAGAACCGAAATCCTATAAGGCTCAGTGCCCGGTTCGAGTTTGAAATCGGGATCTTGTTGTTTGGCCGTTGTTATCAACTCCTGCCGCAGGGCGCTGACTATCTCTTGAGGTTTGCTATGCCAACGCACATACAAGGTCAGGACGCCATTGTCGTCGATGGCGGACCTGATCGTGTCGTCCTTGTCTACATCCAGATAGATCAGCGGCTCGTGATAGACATGCGCATCTTTATCTGTGAAAGTCTTGCCTTCCTGGAAATAGTAACGCATGACGTAACCACCGGACGCTATGCTTACCGTTCCGTCCGCTACATTCTTCGGACGGGCTGCGCCCGCGGTGCTCACGCCGCCTTGCTGGGCGGGCAGCGGGAGGGGCTCGAGCAGCAGTGCTGCGGCGAGCAGGGCGCCGCCTAATACTGTGATGATGTCATGGCGTGTCATTGCTAGCATTTCCTTCATCTCATTTTTTCAGATCGATTGGCGGATCCCCAATTTACCAGACCGCGTGCGGCTGAAGACCCGCTGTGCGTCAAGTCGAGACGGTACGCGAGCGCACACGGCTTATAGCGTGGAACAACAAGCCGGCGAGAATGACCGCGGCCACGACGTGGATCAGGAAAAACTGCGCGCTGTTGCCGCTGCGCGGCGCCCCGGCGCTAAAGCAATCGAGCGCCAGCACCAGCAAGCCAGTGGGCGGGAACACGAACGCTAAAGCGATGAAAGCAACGGCGAAGACGCCTCTTAATGTCACGAACATCAAGCCGCCGGCATGACCCAAATGTAGATACAACACCGCGCCCAGCAGGCGGTAGTCAAGCGCCAGCAACACGATACCGGCACGGCACAGCAAGAGCCCAGGCCAGTTGCCACCGCCCACGCCGTCAAGACGACGGGCGCCGATAGCGCCATCAGGTGTGCTGTCATGATGGCAGGCCCGTCCAGATAACCGGCCACCAGCCAGACTGTGAGGAGCGCGCTCACCTGGCGCCACTCATGTAACGAGTACTGGCCATCGTGCATGAGTATCTTCAGCGCCGGCCCGCAAGCTGGTGTAAGCAATACTGGCGCCAGCCGCCACCGTTACCGCGGCCAGCACATCACTGCCCACACCCTGGGTGAGCGCACTGGCGAGGCCGGATTTGGGCCACTACAACACGAGCGTGATCGCCTGCAGCAGCGGATAACCGAGGTATGCGCGGTAGAGTGCCCCACCCCGCCACAGAGCGCCCACAGCTTCCTTGAGCAACGGCACTATCATCCGCGGCCTCAAGCGGGTAAGCCTGTGCTTTGGCCCCGTTCAATCATGGCCTCATTCTGCCGCCGAAACCCTAATCCGCTGCCTGCGGATGTCGCAGGCGAATCTGTACCGGCGGCCGCTGAACCACTATAGCAGTACTGTGATGGGACCAAGCGGCAGTGGAGACCGCGGTCAACGGCCCCTCAGTCAGCCCGACCAACAGCGCGGTGGATCGCTCGTCGGTGCGCCTGCGCGCCGGCACCGCCCGCAATAGCGCCATCTTGACCGGCGCATCGTGCTCATGGCTTAAGGCGGGCACAGCCAGTAGAGGCTCAGCGGGCCATGGATCTAAAGCAATGCCTTTGGCCAAAGTGACGCGATGGTGTGAGGTGTGCTCGGCGGCCACCGGTTGCAGGGGAAAAACCCTGGCCTGATATATCAGCCACACTGCCCGGATCTGGGCGCCGCTGCGGTTATCCAAGCGTAACGCCAATGCACCGCTCTCGCGCACCGCCTGAACACCTAAGGAAAACGGCACCAGATCATGACCACTTAGCACATGCAAACGGTGCATCCGCACAGGTGTGGGCGCCACTTCTGCTGTAAGACCGTTCACAAACGTCCACTGCAGCCGCCTCACCCGGTTGTGACGGAATACCCCACCACAGCGGGACGCCGCCACGATGAGACCAGCCTAAAGTCACGCGCCGGTTGGCGAACAAGTCAAGGGACAGCTGCACGAGCGCATAACCGCTACCGGGCAGCGGTTCCATGACGGTGACCAGGACGCTCTTGGCACCGGAGTTGAATAGCCGCGAGGAGAATACCGCGCAGGCGAGCAGGGCAAACACAACCGGAGCAAGCAGCAGCACAGTGCGCAGCAGATAGCGATTAACGCTGCTCGGCGCCGCATGTCCGCACAGAAGCAGAGCGAGATAAAAACCCACCACGCCCAGATGTCCGGGATAGGCGAGAGCACCGCTCTCTAGCGCTACAGCCGCCAGGGCTTGGTGCTCGTGCGCGTCATCGGATAAGCCGGTTTTGGGCAATGCACCCAAACCTAACAGAGCTAGCCACATGGCCGGCATGCCACTGCAATCGGCAAACGGATAGCGGCTCACATCGAAGGTTAGATAGATAACGCGGTCATCACCGCGCATCTGTTCGACAATGAGGGGCCAGCCACCGGTGGCAGCCCGTGCTTTGCCGCGAAAGCGCTCGACCGCATGAATGATGAATGGCCGCGTTGCCGCCATCTGCTCACCCAGGATGCGGCCTAATACCGCACCGTTAACCACCCGCCGGGTGGCGGCGGACAGCCTTGGCAACAACGCAGCCAAGCGGCAGGTATGGGCAATACTGAAGTCGATGCTGGCCCCCCACCACTAAGGTGCCACCTGTGTCAAGCCACTGTTCCAGGGCGTTGAATTGAGATTTAGATAACGCCTCTAGCGAAACACCATGCACCACCAACGCCGTCCACCCTGCCGGGTGCCAGCGCAGCCGGGGTTGTTCGACGAAGGCCCATAACCCGGCGACGCCTTATCGGGATGGCTGCGAGCGGCGCAGCCACGGTGGCGGCTGGCCTGTGATCCTATGTGCCGCGGTGACACCGACCCCGGCCATCCTCCTGCAAGGCTCCATGTGAGCGTTGTTGCACACCTTAGAGCCGACAGTAGCCGGAAGCAAACGCCCAACGCTGAACTCAGCGGCCGCCAGGAGTGGCCTCTACCATGCAACAGGTGCTTTATTCCTCTTATACTCAGCGAAAATCGAGGTCTTGGAGAACACCCAATCCACCTCATCGACTATTGGCTCTTTCTCGATAATCGGTGGATGACGTTTAATTCCTGTTCCGACTGGCTCATGGCGCAAACGGGGCTCGTAAAGCCTTGTGCCAAATTCGTGCCGCTTCCAATCGCTATCCAACTGAATTTACGTGCAACCGAAGTGCGGTTTGGGAAAAAGCAAGCACCGCAGCCGACTGCTCTTAAAAGAGTTATGAATTAGAGCAGAGGACTGAAAATCCGCGTACCGGTGGTTCGATTCCGCCCCTGGCCACCAAGCATTTCAGGTCCATTCCGTGCCAAGCGGGAACAGTTTTACAAGGACCGCTAGCTCGACCGCTAATTGCACCGCGCGCTCGCGCGCCGTGTTCGCACCTACGACGCGCTCGTCCAGGGATTTATCAGTCGTACCCCAGTTGGCTCAAAATCGTCGATGTCACGCGTCGCGACGGACATGTTTTGCACCGAAGCAATCGCAGCAATCTGACCGTCGCCCACATGCACCTTCCATCCACGCCGTTCCGCGACCGCCACGAGTTCGCCGTAAGCTGCGGACGCTCTGACATCGAAGGCAAACGTCCGACCGGCGAATCGATCCCGGATCGTTAGCCAAAACTCTCCCAAGCTGGACTTCCTACGCCCCCCTGGAAGTCTTGCGATGCCGTATGACAACTCGGCAAGGGCAACCGTCGGCAAAGCGAGGAGGGGTTCGTTTTCCTCAAGCCATTCAACTACCGTGGGTGCCGGCGACAGCCGTGTGAGTTCCGAAAGTACGTTGGTATCGAGCAGAATCAAAGATCCACGGCCTCTTGCCGGTCATCGAGCTGTCGGAGCAAAGGCTCGATTTCCTCCCCTGGCTCGACCATAGCAATCAGGTCACGTGGAAAGCGCGGCAACGATGCCGGAATGAAGTCCTGAGCGGCCTGATCCAGAATAGATCGGGCGAGGGCTTCCAGGCTCGAACCGTGCCGTTCGGCCCGCGCGCGTAGCCGTTCCTTGGTCTCGGTGGAGAGGTTGCGGATGGTGATACTGGCCACGTCTTCGCTTATCCAAATGGGTCAGCGGCCAGGAAATGATTGCCTGCAATCACTCTTCTAATCAATGCCAAACCGCATTGAAAACCTCAAAGGCTATGAAGAGTTTCGTGGCCATTATCTCGACGAGAGTGACCCTAGTTCGGAAGAAGTCTTCCTCCTTCTGCATGGCGATGGCAGTCGCGCGACCCATGCCCGCGCCACCTGCGGTGATCAAAGCGCGTCTATCTTTTAGCGATACTTTCATCGTTGTCACTCCAATAATGTTCGTTATCTGCGCAATTCGTAGCGGCCGCTGTAGAGCGGGCACTGTCCCAAAGGGATCCGCGAAACGGATTGCACGCCTACAAAGCGCAGCTAGACTTCAACTGGCCGAGTCGCCCGCCATTGCTGCGGCACGCCATTCGTATAGCGCCTGAATCGAGTGCTCGCTGTTCGCACCACCGTTGGGGTCGATGATCAGCGGTCCGGGTTGATAGCCCCCGCTCTCGAGCCCTCGTTGAACCGATTCCACCAGCCGCACATCCTCGGCTACGGTGGTGTTCAGATCCTGTGCTGCCGCCCGTGCCAATCGAACGCAAAGTAGTCACCCGGCGCCTCGAGCGGCGACACGTGGCCTGCGTATTGCCAGGTTTGGCGAAACACCCGCTCCTGCTCCGGCACAAACGCTGCTGGCTCCGTGTAATACTCGGCTGCCAGGGCATGGCGGATCGGCTTGGTCACGCTCGGGTGTCCTGGTCCCAGTAGGCGCCGATCTCGCGCCGGTGGCGATGAAATCTCTCGATGCGTGCGACCACCTCGTCTTGTGCGTCGGCCACCACGAAAGCCATCAAGGTCTCGAACAAGGCAGCCAGTGCCACCGTGGAAGTAAAGAACTGTGCGCTGTGCGTCGGTACGCAAAAAACATGGGCTGCGCCCTGCGCGATCGTAGAGGCCACACTGTCGGTAATGGCAATGACCGTCACCCCCTGCTCAACGGCAACCCGCGCGGCCTGGACGACCTCGGTTCGGTAGGGTGCAAAAGTGACTGCGATCAGCACATCGTCCTCGCCGGCCCGCACCAGGTCATCCACCGGCAAGCTGCTGTCCTTGGGGATAGCGACCACCGTCTCCAGTGCCATACCCGCCAGGTAAGCGAAGTTGCGCGTCAGCGCTTGCGCAACCCCAACCCCCAGTACATAGGTCACGCGAGCATCCACGATTCGATCGGCCGCGGCCCGCACGCTCTCAGCGCTGACACCGGCAAACAGCGTCTCGATGTTGAACAGTGCGGCGCCGGCCATTTCGCTGAGCAATTCACCATGGCGGCCACCGCGGGCGAGGTCCTGCAGCCACCGGGCCCGCTCGGGGAAATCGGCGCGCCCCTTGCGGATGAAGTCGCGAAAAGGCGCCCGGAAGCTTTCATAACCCTCGAAGCCAACCGCACGCGCCATCCGGACCAGGGTGTTCGGCTTCACGCCGGCGGCCTCGGCCAACTCGCTGATCGAACTGACGCCCACTTCGCGCGGGTGGTCCAGCACGAACCGGGCGGCCTTGCGCAGTTGCGGGCTAAGCTCCGGCAAGGTCTCGAGCAGGCGCGCTACCACCTCGGGTGGTGCTGCATCAGGGCCAGCTAGTAAAGTCTGTTGATTCATGGGTAGAGATGGTATTTCTCTACCGGAACCCTGTCTATACTCGACCGGCGCCGAATTCTTTTGCCGCCAATATTTTTTCTCGCCAGTCTTTTTCGGAGGGCCCATGTCCGATTACCAGAAAGCCGCTCACTGGTCCGACCCGAAGAACAAGCTCTTCGTGCATCAGGTGGGCTTCACTTGTCCTCCCAGGGACTTCGATGCGGCGCCGTCGGACTTTCTGCGAATGTCGCCGGAAACCGTTGGCGTGCACGGCCGCATGCTCCATCTGCCGGCCTACCGGCACCAACTCGATCAGCGCAAGCAGAACTTTCACCTGCTCGAGGAGTTCGTCGAATGCATGGCGAACAACGGCGCCGACGTGTGCGGCCAGGTGGGTTCGAACTGGGTCCACGCCTGTGGTCTAGGCGTGGAAGGGGTACGGGCGCATTGCGAGCGGCTGAGCGAGCGCTATCAGACGCCGTTGCACATGGCCGGCTACGCCATGGTCGAGGCGCTGCGCGAACTCGACATCGAGAAAGTTGCATTGAACGGTGTCTACCACTGGCCGACCTGGTGGCAAGGGACGGCCGGCTTTTTGCGTGAGGCAGGCTTCGATGTTCTCTGGGCAGGCAACTTCGTAGACCAGGGCTTCATCGCGACCCAGGCAGCGTGCAATGCGCAGATCGGGTGCTTCGATGGCGATTTGGCCGCGAAGTCGATGCAGTACGTTGCCGAGCAGGCACCCAATGCCGATGCCTATCTCGCCTGCGGCATGTGCAACTTCCGCCGGGAACGCGACGGTCTCGCCCAGCGTTTCGTCTCGCTGGAGGTCGAACTGGAAGCCATGCTGGGCGGGCCTGTGGTCACGCACGACAACGCACTCTACTGGCGCCTCTTCAAGACATTGGGCATTGGCCCTATCACGAAGCAGGGCACCCTGCTCGCTTCTCTGGGCAACAACTCATGACCCGGCACCGCATCCTCGCCTTATGGGCGGTACCGCGCAGCACCTCGACCGCCTTCGAGTGGATGATGCGCCAGCGCGGCGATCTGCGGTGCTTTCACGAGCCTTTCGGAGAGGCTTGGTATCAGGGAGAAGCACCGCTGTGGCCCCGCGTAACGGAAGACAGCGCGCGCACGCCAGGGCTTACATTGGAAAGCGTTCGGCGCCAGCTTGCGCAAGCCAACGAAGACGGACCGGTCTTCATCAAGGACTTTCCGCACTACATCGATCATATGATCGACGATGCCCTACTGGACTTGTTCAACCATTGCTTTCTCATTCGCGATCCCGCCAAGACCATCACATCCCTGTACGCCAGGTGGCCTGACTTTCACGAGAAAGAAGTCGGCTCTGCGGAGCAACGCGCCTTGTTCGACCGGCTGTGCGAGCGAGACGGCAAGGCGCCACCCGTGCTGGACAGCGATGACTTGCTGGAGCGTCCCGCGCAGATGGTTGCAGCCTGGTGTGCAGCCTGCGGCATCGAATTCATCCCCGAAGCCTTGAACTGGAAGGCCGGTGCACGCGACGCGGTCAGCTGGTGGGACGGCGGCTCGTTTCACGAGAACCTGCGTCACTCGACCGGCCTCAGGCCGCAGGCGCGCAGCAAATACATCGACATCGACGAGGCCCCGGGGCGGGTGCGGGCGGTACATGCCTCGGTCGTCGAGCATTACGAACACCTGCACGCGCACCGATTGCGCGGGTCTTGAGATACGCAAAGTCCTTCAGGCGTGCCCGTAAACCTCTTCATGCACCGAAGCGGCGCGGGTCATAGTCCCGCATGGAAATGTCCGCCGCGCCGTGCACCATCCAGCGCGCGAGTTCGCGGGTAAGGCCCGGCCCCCATCCGATACCGATCTGGGTGCCGCAACAGCACCAGTAGTTGAGGGCACCGGGCGCGGGTCCGATCAACGGGTTGCCATCGGGCGGATGAGAAATGGCGCCGTGCACTTCACGCTTGATACCAAGCTCCGCCAGGACCGGCATGCGCTCCATCGCCTTCTCCAGCCAGGGCATGATGCGGTCGTAGTCGGCCGCAAACAGCCCGTTCTCCGCTTCCCAGGGGCAGAAGTCTTGCCAAACCGAATTCGGGTTGGCTTTTTCGTAGATGCCGACAAGGCCCGACTTCTGCTCCATGCGGATATAGCCCTAGACGCGCTTGTCATCACGCATCACGGGTAGCTCGCGTTCAAGTTCCAGAAACTCGGGCACGGTATCGGTGACGAGGTAGTGATGCGTCATGGACGTCATGGGCAATTGCAGGCCGGACCACTCACCCTTTTTCCGTCATCGCCACCAGCGGACAGACCGGTTGGTCGTCAACTGTCAATCATGGCTGTCCGCCCTTGAGCGAAACCGGTCCGAGGTTTCGCGCCTTGTTGAATTCGCGAAGGCGGGCAAAGACATCGACACCTAGTTGGCGATAGGCGTCCAGGATATCGACCATCACCCAATTCTCGCGAATCTTGCCATGTTCGATTCGCCAGAAGTCCAGGGACCGCATGGTGATCTTCTGCCCCGTAAGGACTATTCCCATCCAGCCATCGCGCGTGACTGTCCGGATCATGTTGGGCCAGCCGGTGACGGCGCAGTAATTGTTGTCGCCAAAGAAGTGGTAGGTGATCTCGCTGACTCTCTGGCCCCGACCCAGCATCGCGTTCAGAAAAAGGACCTAGTGCCAGTTGCGAAATCCTTCGATCCCCCGGGCGGTTCCAATACCGGCAGGTCCGTACCAGTTCATCCGATGATCCCGGAACCGCGGCATCTCCATTTTCTCTGGCCCACCTTCTGGCTCACCTTCGGCGGGGTGCCGCTTCATATGGGTGAGCCTGTCGATCACGAGTTGCTGGCTCACGCGGCTGGGTTCGGCGTCGCGCGCCGGGCGGTTGAGTCCATCACCCGAGGCCGGCCCGGGGATACACAATTCGCGCCCCAGTGAGGGCGCCATGGGCCAGGCATTTGCCTGCATCATTACCTCAGGGATGTCCCAGAGAGCCTGGTACTCCACGATCTTGTCTGCATCGAAACAGTAGAATTCGTGGAACCGCATGTGGCTCAGGTGGCCGGGCGACTGGACTGCTGACATCGCCGAATGGAGGCCCGAGTCGAATGGAAGCCCAAGTCGAATGGAAGCCCAAGTCGAATGGAAGCGTTGGACGCAAAGAAATCTTCAAACTCGCCCTTCGCCGCAATGTCACTGGACCATGCCGAACGCAGCCCGGCCACGCGCTCGCGGTTATGGTCGTGAATCGACCTCAGCCCTTCACCGCGCCGGCAGTCAACCCGCTGACGATTTGCCGCTGGAAGAAGAGCACCAACATGAACAGCGGCGCGGTGGCAGAAACCACGGCGGCAACCGCGAACATCACGTTGCCCTCGACCTGCGTGGTACCTAGAAAGCTGGCGATCTTGGGAATCATGGTCTCGTTCGCCTCACTCAGTAGCAGTGAGGTCACCGTAAAATCATTGTAAGCCAGCAGGAAACTGAACAGCCCGGTGGTAATCACCCCGGGCCACATCACCGGAACGATGACGAAGCGAAATGCCTGAAACCGGGTACAGCCATCGACCATGGCGCTCTCGTCCATATCCTTGGGAATGTTGAGGAAAAACGCATGCAACATCCAAAGCGTAAAAGGTTGATTGATCGCAACCAACACGATGATCGTGGTTGGTAGAACACCCCAGATGTTCCATTCGAAGAACGGCAGCAGGTAACCGGATACCAGCGTGATGTGCGGCATCGCCCGGAAGACCAGGGCGGCCATCAGAATCCAGAACGCGTACCGGTAGCCTGAGCGCGCCAGCGCATATCCACCCAAGGTCCCGAAGGTCAATGAGATTACGACGGTGAAGAACACCACTATCGAAGTGTTGATCACCGGCCGGTAGAACTCTTCCTGTACCCAGGCCCCGTGATAGCCAGCGCCGGTGAACGCGGCGCCGGTCTCGCGGATGGTGTGAATGCCATAAATCGCGTTGCTCCAGTGCGCTTTGGAGAAGAAATCCGCCTGCACCTTGAAGCTTCCCCAAAGCGTCCAGACGAAGGGGAACGCCGCCACCAAAAGCCACACCCCGACGAGCGCGGTGGAAACGACGAACAGGGGCGTCAGCCGGGGGCTTGCCTGGTACGTCATAACGGCCGCTCAGTGCCGCCGCCGGTTGAAGTCACGCCAGGTACGAATCAGTACCGGCGTCAACAGAATGGCCACGCCGATGATCGTCATCATCGAGGTTGCGCCGGCCGAGCCGTACAGCGGATTGCCGCTTTCGCGCAGATCTTTGAAGATGATCCAGCTAAGCGATTGAGCATGCCCCTCGGCCGAAAACCCGACGATCGGCTCAAACACCCGGAAATTGTCCATGAGGAGCATCAAAGTGACGAATACCACTAACGGCATCAAGTGCGGCACGATCACATGGATCATCCGTTGCCACTTCGAGGCGCCGTCGATCATTGCCGCTTCTAGCGTATCGCCAGGTACGGTCTGCAGACCGGCATAGAAGACTATGAAGCTGAAAGGCAGCGTGTGCCAGACGCCGTAGACCATCAGCATGATCCAGGTCAGAGCAGGTGATGCTTTCAGGCTCAGCGACTCATCATCGAATAGGTACTGCAGGGTTGCGCCGATGATGCCGTCGCCATCGACCATCCAAAAGAGGATCAACGAACCGACCAACGGGGTAACCAGAAAAGGTAGCAGCGAAACGACGATCGACGGACCTTTGCACACCTTCGGCAGATTGTTGACACCCGCGGCAATCGCCAGGCCCAACACCAGCACGAGCGGCGTCACGACCAACGTATAGGCGAGCGTAAATGCCAGTGCCTTGTAAAAAGGAAGATTCAACACCCGAGCAAAGAACCCTCCCATGCTCCGGGTTGAACGCCAGGCCTTTCCCACCTCTTCGAAAGCGAGGTGCGAGCGGTTGGTATAGGTGCCGAATCCGTTGAACCGGCCCAGCGGCTGTTCCCGGCGCAGCGCTGCGGTCGCCGCGGTATCGACGGCGGTGGTTTCCTTGCAGCCGAAGGGACCGCAGCTCTTGGAGACCACTATCACCTGCTCGTGCTGAATGTGCAGCGACTGGATGAAGACGCTGACGAGCGGCAGGGCGATGAACAATACCATCGCCGCGAGTGTCGGCAGGATGAACCAGAAGAACGTGCGATGCGGCATTTTCCTTGGGTCTTGGAACACACTGACGTGCAGGGGCCTGTAGCAGACCCCTACACGGACTCCATCATCTCAGGAAGCCCGCTTCCTTGGCCGCGGTGACGTAAGCTGCCTCGACATCGGCCAGCGCCTGCTCGGCGCTTTCTCCACCTTTGAGAAAGTCCACCAACTCCGCGCCAAGCGCGTTATGCATCAAGCCGATGTAAGGGATCATCGGATAGGACGGCGCACCGCCCATCACGGTCGCGGACACGCCGGCCGCGGCCGGTCCCGGCTTGAATCCGTCGATCAGCCATACCGCATCATCGTTGTGTTCAGCCACCATCCGGGGGGTCATGACGCCAACGAGTGCAGCAAAACTCGCCTCTGCCTCGGCATCAGAGACGTTCTTGGCAATGGTGAGGCCATCCCACCAAAGGGTTGCCGACGGTATCGAGCCGCCGGCAACAGTCGGCGCAGCGCTCAGAACCGTGTTCGACGTGACTTCTTTGCTCGAACCTTGGTCGTCGAGTATCACCGCACCACGCGAGCCCCACATGATGCCAAGGGCCGCCTGACCGGCTTCCCAAAGCCCCTGTGTTTCGTTCGAAGCCTGGGTGAGGTGGTCCGGATGGGCATAGTCCGCAAGCGCTTTCATTACTTGCAACGCAGCCAGCCCGGTTTTGTTGTTCACGTTCGGCTCTGCGCTGCCCGCTTTGAAGAGTTCACCACCATGGCCGAAGTAGAGGGTGTTGAACACTTCGCCCATGTTCCACCCGGTCTTCATGTTGATGACCAGTGGATGCTCCATGATGCCAGCGGCGCGAATCTTCCGAGCCGCCGCCAGAACGTCTTCATAGGTTGCCGGAATTGCGCTGACACCTGCTTGCTCGAGAATATCCGTCCTCGAATAGAGATGTTGGGCGTTGGCCATGAAAGCCACCGCCATGACTTTGCCGTCGATGGTCACCAGTTGGTGCGGCTTGAGGTGGGCGCCGTATTTCTTGACGAGATCGTTGAGGGGGCGCAGCAGCCCGTCGTTCATCAATTGGGTCAGCGTCGAGTTCTCAACGATCACCGACGTGTATTCAGCCGGATCCGGGGTCAGCGCCGCGTTCATGATCTCGCGGGCTTCGGTCGTGTGGTTGCGGGTAAAATTCGCCGCCGCGCTTGCGCAATCGGCCTCGGCCGTACCAGCGATGGCGTGAATTGCCGGAAAATCGCTGGCCAGGATTCGGATTGACTGTCCGGACGGGCCGCAATTGGCGTATGCAGCCGAACTCATGAACCCGGCAATCGCTACGGCGATGGTCAAGTGTCTGAGAAACATCGGTATTCTCCTCTTTCTGGAACTGGTTGCGCCGCGTGGTGACGCAGCTAGGGGTGGTCCGGGTTGGCTTGGCCCATGTTTCTGGCGGGCATCAATTCCCGATACGTTCACCTGTGTGTCCGTCGAACAGGTGGCAAGCTCGTGTGGGCACGGCAATCGAGACCGGGTCGCCGATTTCGGCCCTAAAAGCCTTATCGGCCCGCACGCTGACAAGAACCCCGCCAATGCGAACCGACACCATCGTTGCCTCGCCTAGCAGTTCAAGGGTGTAGACCGGCGCGGTGATGTTAGCGTCTTCGTTCGCCGCAACGGTGGCATCTTCGGCGCGAAAGCCAAGCGTGGCGGGACCCTCAGGAGCCGGGACGCCCTCGACCCGGACGCTGGCGGCTTCGAAGGTGCTGTTGGCGACGGCCCCTTCGACCAGATTCATCGCCGGATTGCCAATGAAACCTGCGACGAAAGTATTGGCAGGCCGATCGTAGATCCCGGTCGGCGAGCCCACTTGCTGCACGACGCCCCGGTCCATGACCACGACCCGGTCGGCCAAGGTCATCGCTTCGACCTGATCATGGGTCACGTAGATCGTGGTGATTGCGAGTTCGTGAGTAAGGTTCTTGATCTGCGCCCGGGTAGAAACGCGCAACTTGGCGTCGAGGTTCGAAAGCGGCTCGTCCATCAAAAAAGCGTTCGGCTCCCGCACGATTGCGCGGGCGAGCGCGCTACCCGCTGGCGCTGACCGCCCGACAGTTCGGCCGGCCGCCTGTGCATGAACTCGTCGAGTTCCACCATGGCCGCGGCGCGTCTGACCTTTTCGTCATGCGTGTAGGGGTCTATACCTCGCACCTTCAGCGGGAAACGAATGTTCTCGTAAACATTCATGTTGGGGTAGAGCGCGTAGCTTTGGAACACCATCGCCACATCCCGGTCCTTGGGCTCGAGGCGGTTTACCACGTTGCCGTCGATCAGAATCTCACCCTCGGTGACCTCCTCGAGCCCGGCAATCATCCGCATCGTCGTAGTCTTGCCGCAGCCCGAGGGTCCCAGCAGCACCAGGAATTCCTGGTCCGCGATAGTGAGATCGACGTTATCGACCCCGACGAAACTGCCCCAGCGCTTGGACAGGTTGCGCAACTGGATTTCAGCCAATCCCGTCTCCCCTGCCGGCTTCGATGTGCGCGCATATGCAGACGATACAATAGTAAACCCTCGCCATGCGGGGCAAGCGAATTCAGCGCCGCGGGAAGCGAATCCGCCAAGGAGCAGCATCGGGCAGTCTCCTGTGCAGCGACGGGCGCTGTCAATGAACACCGCGCTACTCCCGAATATTGTGGATAGAGTTCGGGACGATGTCAGGAAAACCGCACCATGGTGACCCGAAGCCGGCGTGGTGTGTCCCTAATGTATTGCAGTCAAAAATGTATTGCAGTCAAATCGAACTACTTGTCGTGTGATGGCCCAGGCGCTACGGCCCTCCCCTCGTCATATTTCTCTCAGCCCTCGCCATTGAAGGGATCGACGCCCAACGGGCGCAGGACATGCGGGAAATCCACCATGACCCAGTTATCGATAATGCGCCCATCGCGCACTTTCCAGCAATCCATGTAGCGCATTTCGACCCTCTTGCCAGTCGGAAATATACCCATGAATTCGCCCGAGTGAACGGCATACTGGGCACCAAAAGCGGCGCCCCATTCGCCCTGGAAGACACGCGCTTCGTCGATGCAGACCTTGTCGGAGAACGCCGCCTGAAACGGCTTTTGCCAATTGTCTTGAAACTCGGCCAGTCCGTTCTTGGTACCGCAACCGGCATTGCCCATCCATCGGAACTGCGGTGCGAAGAACGCACTCATGCCACCTATCTGATGGTCGTTCAGTCCATCGATCATGTTTTCGATGACCTCGCGTGTTCGCTAGGTCCTGCTGAGGTCGTTGTCGCGGGTCAAAGCGCCCTGCCCGGGTTTCTCACTCATTCATGCACCCCAGATAAGGTTGCGCCATCCACAAACCTGGCGCGCTGCGTCGATGCAGGCGGGCTCGTGCCACCCGCTTGGCGTGTAGATGCCGGGACACGTCAGCATCGGCACGACGGAGATCTATGCGCATGTCTCGATCATTAAATCAAAGGAAATCCACAGCGCGACCCATCCTGGGAAGCTAACAAGACAACAAAAACGGAAGTGTGGATATACCATTTAATGGTATATACCCTCAACCCATGACCTGGACTGTTTACCTGACCCGAAAAGCCCATAAGCCCGAAAAGCCCATAAGCCCGAAAAGCCCATAAGCCCGAAAAGCCCATAAGCAATTAGCGAAGTTGCCGCAGACCATCTCAGGATCTGGCTGACCTGGCGGTCACTGATCTGGAAGAACAGGGAATTAACCCACAAGGGTGGGATACCCTCAAGACGGGTGGCGATGAATACCGCTTACGCTTGAACTACCGCTAGCGGATACGCTATCGGAGCGAGGATAACCAGGCGTTAGCGATCGAAAGCGTTAGAGATCGAAGTATTTTATGCCGGACACCGACGGGAGGCGTACCGATGAGTCAAGCACTGAAAATCCATCACGCTCTGGGGGATATTATCGTGACCCCCAGCGGCGACGTGAACCCGGCCCGCTTAAAGAAGATGATCCGCTCCACCCTGGATCAATACATGACGGAAGACCGTGTACCGGCCAAAACGGTTCATGCTGAAGCCAAGCAACGCTACGGCGACCAGTACCGGACGCCAGGTTACTACCTGCGTGTGTACCGCCAACGCGCCGAGCTAACCCAGGCAGAGCTGGCCGAGCAGGCCGGTATCCGTCAGCACCACCTATCTGAAATGGAACACAACAAACGGCCCCTGGGCAAAGCCAATGCGAAAAAGTTGGCGGCGATCCTGGATTGTGACTATCGGAAGCTGTTGTAAGCCTGAGAGACATTCCCGCACCTCAACAGCTGTACTGGCGGAGAAGATACCACATTCGCAAGCTCACTCGCCGCCGCCCCAGGCTTGGGGCTGCACCGCGCCAGCGCCATCAAGCCCCTTTTAACCAAACGAAAGGGGTTAACATAATGCAGAAATCATGCGCAGTGCCCCACAGCGTGCCGAACAGCAATACCCTGCGGGGCACTGTTTGCCTTCGGCCGCATCATTTGCACTATGTTAAACAGCACCTGCGCTCTAAAGCCGCCGCTATCGGCTTTGGCTCCTGCGTCGCTCTACCGGCTACATCCCTGTAGCCGGTAGAGCGGCGAATCACGTTCCATGGGCGGTCACGTCCTCACGACTCCAGCCGCCAAGCGGCTTACGCACCGCTGCGGGCGGGCCCGCGCATCCTCGGCAGCTCTGCTTCTACAACCAGCGGCATGCCCAGCACACATCGTGATAGGGGGGCACCTACCGATGCCCCTCCTCCCACCCCACCGGGCCTACGGAGCACGTACCCCGGCGGTTCATTATCGTGTCGTTTCTGGTTCATGCTGATAAGGCTACCAGCCCCAAGTCTTTAAAGTCCCTATGGGGTAAGGCCTAGTAAAGGGCTGGGCTTGCACTCAACCGCCATGGGCCATGGGCCGATTTCGCGGTATTCCACGCCCATCGACGTTCAACGCCCAAAGCCCTGAGCGTGCGGTAGCCCGACCTGTCCCACGGTTTCCATAGGTCGCACCGTAACTTCCGCCGTATCCATTTGTCCAGGTCGCGCTGCGGGCTCTTTACTGGGGCGATACCCAAGTAAGCGTTCCAACCCAGCAGGGATTTCTTTCAATTCAGCGATAAGCTGATAGATAGCAATGGCCTCGGGTCCGGCGGCCTAGCCCCCTTACCGGGTGGTTCACCTTCTCCACTGCCTTTTCAGACACTTTGAGTGTGTGGCCAGGGCGTGGGCTACAGGTAAACCCCAGGACTGTCCGGTTGCAGGGACGAACCCCCGCACTTTTGGCGACATGGACCTTGAGCCCTAAGGTAGGCTCGGCAAAGTGGGGGATGCTTTGTTTTACCCGTTCGCCTGCGCGTGGGCGGCGTCCATAGATTGGGCAGTCATCGGCCTAGCGAACGAAGGGGTGGCCTCGCCGTTCCCGTTCCCGGTCAAGCTCATTGAGGACCCTATTTGATAACAGCGGTGACCGCGGGCTCCCTTGTGGTACGCCTTCGGCTGTTTTCTCATACCTTCCATTGATTTCAACGCCCGATGTCAGCTAGCCGTTGAGCAGCCCTAGCCGGGCTTTGTCTTGGATTTCAGCTTTCAGCTTAGGCATTAGCCGGTCCTGCTTGACCCGGTCGAAGACGCTGTCGAAGTCCAGAGCAACGACCCACTTGCGGCCTTTGATGACCTCGCTTTGTGCCCGGTGTAGCGCTTGTTGTGCACTGCACATCCGGCGCAAACCGTAGCGGTTGGGATGGAATGGCGGTTCCCGCATCCAGCGCAGCACTTGTGCTATTGCTGGCTGGATAACACGGTCGGTGACCGGGGGTAGACCCCGTTGGCGCAGGCGTCCGTGTGGTTGGGGTATCTCGATTCGCAGCGCCGGTTGTGGCTGATAGGTGCCTGCCAACCGTGGCGCCTTGATAGCAGGCCAGTGGTGCTTCAGGTAGCCTGACCGTTCATCTACCGTCATACCCTCTACTCCCGCTGCACCTTCGGTTACGTTGGACTGGTTTCAATGCCTGTATCCGCTTTTCCTTGTCCACTACCTGCATCATCCATGAACCCGCTTCGAGGGCGTCCTGAGGGCGTTTTCCTCCCCTCACCTGTTCTGCCTCCCACTCGCAGGAGGCACTTCGCCTCGCCGGTCGGCGGCTGTCAGGTCCTACTTCAAACCGTTCATGATGCCGATAAGGTTCAGACCTTCAACCGTCGAGGACACGGCCTACTCTGTCTTTTGCTGACTTGTGCCCTACGCTCAAATCCGGTTACCCCGATTTCAGTGCTTCCGGCACCTATGACAGACCTCTCGGGCTAAGACACACAGCTTTCAGGGCGTAAACGCTGGATTTATAAAACCTATCCCGTCTGTAGAGGGAAGACTTCGTGGTCACGTGCCCACTGGTCTCGGATACCTCACACCTTCTATCTAGTTCCTGTTCGTCGCCCCGCCAGTTTGCGTTGGACTTCCTCCAGCCCACACCTCACGATGTAATCCTTGTCCTTCCGCTAACCTTCAACTCCACGATTACTTGGTAAGAGGACTTCCACCTCGCTAGGTCTGTGTCATGCCCGACACACACGATTTGCTTGAGCGGCCTCGCCATTCGCGCAGCGAATGGCGAGGTCCGTCTCAAAGCGATTGTTCGGCGTCACGTGTCACCCCGCCCGCGCCACACAGCCGGACTTTGTCTTTGGTGAAGCACAGCCAGAACATGTGCGATGTTTTCATCGATAACGAAGTACACGGCGTAAGGGAATCGGCGCAACAGGACACGTCTGACTTCGCCGTATTGCCGCGCGTACTTCTCGGGGCCTCCGACAATGCGTTCCAATGCCACGTCAAGCTCGACCGCAAACTCAATGCCCAGATCCGCGCGCTGGAATTCGTACCATGCGGTCGCGGTCAGAATATCATCGACAGCCTCGTCCCTAAGCCGAACTTCGATCAATTCTTATCTAGTCTCCGTAGGACTTCCAATCTAACTTCCGCCCATGATCGACCGGCGTCGGGATGCTCACGGTATGATTTTAGGCGCTCGTCTAGAATTCGACGATGCTCCTCGGGCACTGACACGGGTGTCGGGTCTTTCGCGATCTCATCCCAAAGACGCTGCACGAGATCAATCCGCGCCTCCAGAGGGGCGTCATTGAATCCAGGGGGACTTTCTAGCTTCGTGCTCATGGTCCCCAATTGTATCCGGCCTGCTAAGTCGAAGCCACAGTGGCTTGGAGACGCCGAATCGGGATAGGGAGGCACCTCACGATGCCTCTCCTCCCACACCACCGGGCGTACGGATCACGTACAACGGTGGTTCATTATCATGCCGTTCCTGATTCATGCTGATAATGCTATCAGCCCCAAGCTTTAAAGGACCTGTTGGCAAGCGCATAGTACAGTCCAGGACTCGCGCTCAGCCGCCAGGGGCCATGCGCTGATTGGGCCGTATTCCAGGCCAGTTGGCCTGTGACTCCCCGCGCGCCTTAAGCGTGCGCTAACCCGACCGGCCCCATTGCTTCCACAGGTAGCAGCGTCATTTTCGTCGTATCCATTTATCCCGATCGCGCTGCGGACTCTTTACTTGGGCGATACCCAAGTAAGCTTTCCAACCCAGCAGGGATTTTCTTAGATCAGCGATAATCTGGTAGATTCAATGGCCTCGTGTTCGACGACATAGCACCCTCACCGTGCGCCTACCTGTTTGCTCCGTGTGCCAACATGCCACCCGCGCCCACGCTGTTTCACGGTTCATCACCCCAAGGGGTCCTCACGCTGTCCGTTTCATCATGTCACCTCGAGCAGGAGCCTTGGGGGCTTCCTGGGTGCCTCAACGTCTCTCTTCGTGCAGGCCACGGCCTGTGCACTCCGCCGCATCTCCACCCCCTCGCCTTATACGGTGGCTTCTGTGTTGCCTTCGGTGTGCGTTAAAACCCTCGGCATCCGCAACTGTGTAGGTCGAAGCTGTACCAGCACTTCAGGGAGCGCGACCTCCCCTACGGCCTACAGGATGCTCTGGGTACGCTTACCCCACGTCTTGGTTCACCGTTACCGGTTCCACAGTGGGAGCAACACGCGATACGGGTGGGGGGCTAACCCTTGCCCGACAGGGACTTGCACCCTGCAAGATACGCCGGGCTTTGATCAGCGCGATAACGGCTGCGCTCAGCCGCCTCTTGAGACGACAGACGTGTTGCGCAAGCAACGTCGGCTGGCGGTGCAAGCGATCGGTTGGAGCGCCTTGTTGGACGAATCTTGCTCGGGGCTCGAGAACCGTGAACCAAACGTAGTACGTGGGAAGCGCCATTCATTGCTTGAACGCTTCGCGGAGCCCATCAGAATCATGCGTCACGTGAAATAGATGGCGCATGAGGAGAAAGTCGTCTGGCCCCACCATTCTCATCCCATCTTCGCCGCAGTTGACCATTTGAGCGATCCGCGGATGATCGAAGACATCCGGTCCGATTGGGTACTGAGCGAACGGGTTGTGGAATGCGTAAAGACCATCCAGCAGGTGTTCCGAATAATTGCGCTTCGGTGTTTTTCGCACCTCGGGAAGGAGGCTGCCTTCTTTCGGGTGGTAGCTCACGAAGACGCTCCCACCATCTGGTTTATTCGCTAGGGCGCGGACCTTGCCCCAGGTAGCAACAGGGCTGTAGATGACAGCGCTCACTTCGGGCATCTCTGGAGCCACAAAGTAGCCCATTGGAACATCCACTCCCTTGCGCTTTTCTACTGAATCCAACTCATAGCGAACTACGGAGTCAGATCCAGTCGCGATGGACTGTTCTTCGTCAAAATATAGGCCATACAAGGCTAGGAAGATCGGCCTGTTTCCAGAAAGATGTGGATGGGGACGGTCGAAAGATGTGAGACAGATTACGAATGGTTTTTCACGTACGTGGGCTAACGATGAATAGCTTGACCGGTACTTCGATACTTTCGACGTGATGCTGTTGGCTATTCGAATCGCAGCATCACGGTTCATCTCGTTGAGGTCGGACGGAACGTCAGGCACGCCCGCACCGTAAGGTTTTACAGCACCTTCTCTCGGCCGGCATATGGTCGCTTCTAGAGTCATTTCGCAGCTGTTGACCGTGGCCGCAAAGTCTGGCGCATGATGCGAAAAATCCACCTCCGCACCGAACTCCTTCAGCGCTGCGTAAAGGTAGAGTTCCCAGAAGCACGCCTCGAACGTCGTTTGAAACTCTGAGACGAACTTTCCGTCGCGGTCCATAAACCCGTAAGACCAATCCCGAAGCACGTCCCTCTCAGGAGCGTTTTCAGGCATCTTAAGCATGCGATAGATCTGATGCTGACGACCTAAAGGCACGCAGTCGGAGAACAGTTCCATTCTAGTGGCCTATGGTCCAACGCTGGAACTCAGCTGGCGCCGGAGCGCGATAGCGCGGAGGGAAAGCAAAGCACCATGCGCTTTGGCCGATCAGCTGCAGCACTTTGTTAGGGCTCAAGTTACACCCGGAATAAAGCAACACCACGCGCCTCCTTCAAAACAACCATATTTTGCGGTTCCATGCTTGCTATCTTTTTCTCGTCTGATCCTGATTCTTCGAGTACGCTCTTAATATAATGTACTCACCTATCGGTAGTCAAGTTATAATCTGGTCTCATTGATCAAACGATGAATATCCATTATGAGCCGTGCGGACATAGTCAAACGCAGTCATGCAACTGTTACCTTGCAAGTCACCATTTCTTCAGGGCCCCTCTGAACATGCACTTTTTCCGCGATGGCGGCGTCAGCGCCGTGCTCGGATCCTCATGTATGACCTAGCACTGCTGTCCCACAAAATAGTTAAACACAGCGTATAACCTATTGATTTACATAAAAATTGACTATGGCATTGTGTTTGAGACATAAAAACAGTTTTTCCAGGAATTTCAAAGAGTTAGTATGCTCTATGGGACAGCAGTGATGACCTATACACCGCGGTTGTGCGCGCGGTGCTTCCTTAGCGTTCACGGAAAAAGTGCATGTTTAGAGGGGCCCATTGGTTAGGCAGCGCCTATGCCATTCAGGGATGCGCGGGAAGGAGGCTGGGGCTCAAGCCGTTCTCTCATTGCGTGGGTTGACCCACACGGATGCTCGTTGGGAGCAATGTTGGCGTAAGTTCGATCAGTATGGATTTGATTGAGCTGTTTATATACATCATATTGAGAGCGTATCCCTCGCTGCATTCATTTTTAGCCTTTCAAGATCGTTCAAATGCTTGGTTGACAGAGAGGATAATTCAATGATTTCAGTTTTCAACAGTTCCCTTGTCCTATCAAACGCATCAAAAGCGGCTACTTGTGAAATTGACCCTTTTTTCTTGTCGATATCAACACCTTCGATTTTTCTAGGTTGTTGACCATTAGTAGCTTGAATATTTGCATTGTAGTTTATTGTTGATATAACTGCTTTCAATCCATACCTAAGCGTATTAACATCGTCGATTAAACCATTTATATTTCGCATGTTTGGTAGTGTACAGACAAACTTGAAGCATGCATTTTCACATTTTTTATAGATCGGTCTATTAATTCGGCCGAGCCTCTTAGACGCGATAGTTCAATTTGAATATACCCATCACACTTCAAGATGCGAACATCGGTGCATTAATAATGTGAAACCTATCAGTGATTCTTTTTCTCAATAAAATCTTTCGTCTTCCAATGCGCTTGAAAAAATTCAAAGATGCTTCCCGAAAATCTATAAACTTCTCATAGTACCGATTATAAGTAACCGCTTCATGCATCATTTTCCAAAGTCGCTCAATTGGATTTAAATTCGGTGAATAGGGCGGCAAATAGTGTAATTTAATGTTTGAGTCCTTGGCATAAGACTGAACGTCTTTGCTCTTATGATAAGCCGCATTATCCCAAATTACATGAATTTCTTTCTCTGGTGTATGCCGTTTGCGTAGAGATTTTAGAAAAGATTTAATGGTTTGCGCATTCACTCGCTCAACTTCAGTGTGGATTATTTTGTGACCATCCAAAGATACAGCACCAATGAAATTCAATCGTGTTTGACGAGCCGTTGTGGCAATACTTTTTCGAGTGCCTCTTAAAATCCATCCACAGGCCAACCGCGTTTGATACTGCGGATGAAAACTGTCCGAGAAATAGATTAAACCCTTGTTTTTAGGGTCTTTCGAAAGATGTTCATAGTCTTTGACAAACGCTTTTTGCGCCTGTGCGTTTGCTTTCGCTGGCACTGCATGAGGCTTCTTATGGCAGAAATTATTGCGATGCAGCCATTTTGTCATGCCGCTTACACTGTAAACCTTACCAAAATTCAACTTCACATAAGTGCAAATGTCCTTAACATAAGGATAAGTCATTCCTTCTACGTGTTTAACGAGCTTTGCTGTTTCATTCTCGTCTAAATCACTTTTGCTGCCCCCGTTTTCGGGCTTCAGCTTAGCTTTAGAAAAATAATCATCGACATGGCGTCTAATAGTCTCATCATCTAAAAGCAAAATCCTAGCAATTTCTGAATAACTATAACCCTCATCAAAAGCTAAAACCGCTTTTATTCGGTCTCGAATACGCCCATCTCTCTCTTTACGATGAGATTTTATGAGTTCATCGCGCTCGCCTGGTGTTAAATGATTGTTCATAAGCTTATTTTGACCATAATCAGCTAGCTAATGTAAGTATTCTATATTCGCATTTTCAATGGCGATGGGTATATACTTCCACTGTTTTATCATCTGTTAATAGCTCATATGCTTTTTTAACAACCTTTGCTACAGTCCTTCCTACGGATTTAACCGTATCCCACAATCCCAACCAAAATCCCATAATGTAATCTCCTAAATAAACTCCGCGTTTTGTAATATGATGCTAACGCCGCGCTCTGCGGCAAATTTGGAGCGCAGCGGAAAATTTGTCCGATAGCAGCGCCTTGTTAGAAGAATACACCGTAGATACCTGAGCCAATACCGACAATACTTGCTAAAAGCGACAAGACCCAATGTTTAGCAATATACTCTAATATGATTTTTGGATGGATTCCGTGCGTATCTCGCCACGTTGCATTTGTTTTTATACTGCCATCAATAACTCTACCGAGAATGCTTGCGAGCACATCGACTTTTCTGAGCGTAGATTGATGCAGTTTAACAAATTCTTTATTTTCAAATGCGGCGGCTTCACCTGGACCATCAAGTAAATCCAGTGCAGTTATATGGTTTGCTTCCATCAATTTTACCAGCCTTGGGTGGCCAATATATTTATTTCCAAAAATTGCCACTAAAGCCCTAGAAAGATCGAATTTGCGCGATTCGTCAAGCTCAACGGGCTTACCCTTTAACATACGATATCTGTGTTCAAGTGCTGGAAAACCGTAATTGATATCTCGCATATTCCAATGAACCCAATCGTAGCTTTTATGCTTCTCCATGAATTCGTAAAATTCTTTAAGCATCTCTTTTTCAAGCTTGTCGTATTCGCTATCAATATCAGCGAAAGCTACCCCCTTTAACTCAGCAATTTTATGAATGGAGAAGGAGGCAGTTTGGCCACTTGCGTAATTTCTTGCCGCAATTGAAGTAACCCTTGGTGTTTGGCCCTCCGGCCTGTCATAAAAGCTTTCACATGAGTAGTGAACGACTAATACATGCTCTTCTCGACCCGAAATTTCATCAAGGTGCTTTTGAGCTTTCCTTCTTCTTTCTAGTTTCTTTAGCTCAGATGGCATGATCTTCCTTTTCTTCTAACAGTGTATTAGACGGATATGAAATATACTGCGCTAGGCAGAGACTGTCTATTGCAGTATATTCCTGATTAACCGGGAGTTCCTACGAAAAAGTGGATACCCGTTGGTTCGTTGCATGCGCCCTCTGGTACTCGCTCGGCGTCCGCTATCCGAGGCTCGAATGTAGCCGCTCTTCGTTGTAGAAATCCACGTACGCATTGACCGCCCGGCGCAGGGCTCCATCCGACTCGAACGGGCGGCAGTGATACAGTTCCCCTTTCATCGACTTGTACCCTGACTCCCTAGGCGCGTTGTCCGTCATTCGTCTAGGACGATTAACGCTTCGGACCCGTCCATGTCGCTCCATGCAGTGGCCGAAGGCGTTCGATATGAACTCGACGCCGCGCTCGCTGTGCACGGTCGGACCCGGCACAGGCGGGCGCTTTGCGATGGCTTTGCGCAGTGCCCTACGGGTCAACCCACCCGTCTTGCCCGGCCCTGGACTCCCGCCCAACGGTTCGCGCGAGCATCGGTCCATCACTGTGGCTAAGTCACGCCATTGTCCTGTTACTCGAAGATACCTCAGGCCGGCGACCCCTATCTGGCCGGGCCCATTGATTGGCGCCTCCACGGTACGATTCCCCCACTTCGTGAACAAACGAGTCAGGCCTGCAACCCGCCGATACCGCATCGTTGTGCAGCCTCCAATACCGTTCTCGCGCATGACCCGCTCAACCCGGCGTTTTCCCACTCGGTTACCGTGTTGCTTGAGGGACTCATGCACCCGCGGACTTGCGTAACGCTGCTCACTCGCTTCATGCACCGTCGGCTCGGCTCTAGCCATTCGCGGTCTTGGCGAGCCCGCTCACGCTCGCCTCGGGCGCACCCCGCGCAGTAGCCACTTGTGCTCAGTCCGTACCAACGGCCCATCACTCGGACCGAGTGGTTCGCTTGCTCGCGGTCGATGAACGAGAAGAGGTCGCTTTTCGTTTCGAAGTGAACGCGATTGCTTTTTTGAACAGCGAGTGTTCCTCCTTGAGGGCACCGCTAAAAATAGTCATTTTTTCGTGAGTGCAAGGAAGCACCGCGCGCGCAACAGCAGTGTATAACTCATCACTGCTGTCCCACAAAATAGTTAAACACAGCGTATAACCTATTGATTTACATAAAAAACTGACTATGGCATTGTGTTTGAGACATGAAAACAGTTTTTCCAGGAATTTCAAAGAGTTAGTATGCTCTATGGGACAGCAGTGATAACTCATACATGAGGATTCGAGCACGGAACTGACGCCGCAATCGCGGAAAAAGTGCATTTTTAGCAGATGCCCTCTGGATAATTCCTGGATAGATAATCTTAGCCCATGCCCTTGTCATGAACCGCCGGAGGTGTATCGGCCACCGGGTGGGCGGCGATGGCCGCGTCATTGAGTTCCGTGCCCCAACCGGGACCATCGGGCAGATGTAGATATCCTTGCTCTACTTTAGGCACTGTGGTCACTATCTCGTCCTTCCACGGTACATCGTCGATATCGATCTCCATGATGCGAAAGTTTGGAATGGCGGCAAACAGATGAGCACTCATCAATGTAGCGATATGACCGTAGAAATTATGCGGGGCGCAATTGATCTCATTGGCTTCGCAAAGCGCTGCGATCTTCAGCGATTGCCAAATGCCGTTCCATGGCACATCGATAATGCCCACATCCATAGAGCGGTGATTGACGAAGGGTAAAAAGCCGCGCAAGCCAAATAAAGACTCGCACGAAGCGATAGGTGTTTTCACCGACCGCCTGATATGGGCCAGCGCCGGTGCGTCGTACAGATCGATTTCAAACCACGTAAGGCCCAGATCATCGAGCGCGCGGGTAACCGTCAAACAACCTTCGGTACGGTAGTTGAAGTTGAGATCCAGCATGATATCCATATCCGCACCTGCGCCTTCGCGAAACGCCTGTAACTGTTCGCGAAGCGCCTTGATGATCGTCCGGTCCGCATTCAGTTCCGGCCATCCTGGCGCCCGGGCAAAACCCGGCTGGTGCATATGCGCCTCGCCGTCAAAGATAAAAATATTGGTCTTGAGCGCGGAGAAACCCCGCTCGCGCACTTCGCGCCCCATGGCGGTGATACCGTCCAGCGACTGGAGCGGGGGCTTGCCCATCAGCTCGGCGGTGCGTGGCAACCTATAGCTACCGCAATGGGACCAATACAAGCGCAACCGGTCACGCACCGCCCCACCGAGTAACTCGTAACACGGCACGTCCAGCTTGCGGGCTTTGAGCTCCAATAAAGCATTTTCTATGGCCGCACTCGCCTGCTGCGCCATGCCGCCGTGGGCTTGGCGCGAGCGGGCGTAGAGTTCCGAGGAGATACGTTCATGGGCCATGGGGTTAGCACCCATGATCCAACTGAGTTGACCTTCGATAACGGTGCTCAGCCCCGGGCTGCCGTAGGATTCGTTGTACTCGGCGATGCCGGTGGTGCCATCATCAGCATGCAGGCGTAGAAAAGAGAATTTGCGCCAGCCCGCATCGCAGTGAAAAATTTCATAACCGTCTAACTTCATCGATCTCGCCTCATCAACGTTGCGCTCTGTCTCATGTGCTCATGTCCCCATTCGCATGCGGTGCTGTTTAGCGCCAACCAAGAAGTGTAACGTGCAAACCTCCCTCAAGCTCAAGGTTTGGAAGTGGTGAGTGTTGCATCGAAGAGCGCCGCGCCCCGCTTAGCCCAGCTTCGATTAAACGACTATCAGTTGGATCCCGCCCTGCTCAACCGTCTCTGTACCCCCGCCCCAGTCATCTATGAAGAGCGGATCAGAAACAATATTCGCACCGTGCTGAATTTGATGGATGGCGACACCACCCGCTGGCGGCCTCACCTGAAAACGGTTAAAGGGCACCTCTAAAAATAGTCATTTTTTCGTGAGTGCAAGAAAGCACTGCGCGCAGAACCGCAGTGTATAGGTGATACCTGAGGATTGGAGCACGGAGCTGACACCGCAATCGCGGAAAAAGTGCATTTTTAGAGGTGCTCTAAAGCCGCCCATCTGTTCACACTGCTGATCGAGAATGCATTCAAGCCCTGCAAGACCGTCGGGTTGATGACCGGTGTATCGACTGTATCGATTTCACAAGTTCATAAGCTTTGCTTGCAGATCTCGCTAGCGATGGGTATGAGCGAGTATAGTCTCACGCGAACCAGAACGACGCGCAGAGGACCTGATGAAACTCGGGATCATGGTTGGCAGTATGCCGGGCACTATTGCTGACAGAGTAGCGCTGGTACAGGAGGCGGAATCGCTGGGATTCGACAGCGCTTGGACGTCTGAAGCTTGGGGCAGGGATGCCGTGACTCATGCTTCCTGGTTGTTAGCCCATACCCACGCCATCAAGGTGGGTACCGGCATTATGCAGATGTCGGCACGCACACCGGCCATGGCGGCGATGACGGCCATGTCATTACAAGAGATGTCGGGCGGGCGCTTTTTGCTAGGCATCGGTCCATCGGGCCCACAGGTCATCGAAGGTTGGCACGGCGAGCCCTTCGGTAAGCCGCTCGCGCGCAGCCGCGAATATATTGCCATCGTCAGAAAAATATTGGCGCGCGAAGAACCGCTAAGGCATCAAGGCGAGCACTATCAGATCCCCAACACCGGCCCCGGCACCACCGGTTTGGGCAAAGCGCTCAAAACCATTTTGCACCCTGATCCGAACCTTAAAATCTACACCGGAGCATTCACGCCAGCCGGTATACGTACCGCCGCCGAGCACGCCGATGGCACCCTGCCTATATTTATGAACCCGCAACGTTTCGAGATATTCGCAGATGATCTCAACCAAGGCTTCGCCAAAGCCGGCGGTGGAAAGACCCTTGAGGACTTCGACTTGGCACCGTTTTGCCGAGTCGTCATCAATAGCGACGTGAACCGGGCGCGCGACGCTTTGCGGGACTACTACGCGCTCTACGTGGGTGGCATGGGTGCCCGCGGCAAGAACTTCTACAACACCTACGTGCGCTCGTTGGGCTACGAAGCTATGGCGCAAAAAGTACAGGACTTGTACTTGGACGGCCACAAACGCGAAGCCGCGGCCCATATTGAGGGTGCTTTCATCGACGAAGTGGCATTGCTGGGACCACCGGCCCGGATCCGTGACCGCTTACAGATTTGGACCGAGGCGGGCAAAGCCGGCAAGGTCGGCACGTTGGTCGTCTTCGCCCCGAATGTGGATTCGATCCGTTTACTGGCCGAGACGGTTCTTTGACCCAGCGCACCGGCGCCACATCTGGCGGCTGTACCAAGGGATCATGCCAAGGGATCATGACTGTAGCAGGGGAAACAGCATTATTTCTGATTGAAATCGTATCCGAATTCTAGCAGTACGGGCCGCTTACCCTTGTTGGTCCACATCAGACAATAGTTCCTGCTTGCATCGAAACTGAAAGTTGCCGCGGCGCCGCGTGTACGGTGAGGAGTAACGGGAAATTCCACTTCGCCGCCGCGATGAAAATGCACTTCGAACTCCAGCTGCGCGTTCGCTTCGAAGCCAATGCGCAGCGCTTGCCCGCTTTGCAATTCTACGCACGCCTCGTAAGCGTGGTTGGATGCGATGTCAATGGCACGATAGCCGGGGGAGTACTCAAGCTCTTCGCCTTCGAACGAGATCGGGCTTCCGGCACCGAGTACGCCACTACAAGCCACACCCGCCAGTGCCATTACGTATCTGAGGTTCAACGCATTACACGCCCCTAGACCCATCTCATTTCGCCAACCGCTCCGCATCTGCCCGCTCTACCCCTGCTAAGCCAGCCTTCAAAGCCGCCCTGGCCGACTTTCTCGCCTCTTTCCTGCGCCCGGCAACCGCATGAATCGCGGCGATACGGTAAAGCGTTATTGGATGTTTGAACTGCTTAACTATAGCTTTGAGCCGGCGCAGGGCATCTCCACTTCGGCCCGTGTGATGATGTAGCCATGCATCCGTAGACACCGCGTCAAGCGTGTCTCCACCCAACGCTCTAGCCTGCGTCAACATGGACTTAGCATCGGCACGTGCATTGGGATTGGGCGTTAATAAACCGGCCAGCCTAATCAAGGTCGCGGTGTGCGCTGGGCTATCGCGCCTAATAGCTTGATACGCATCAATGGCCTCGACTGGACTCATACGTAATTCATCCAGGAATGTCAGATCGTAGCGCAGATCTGGATCGCCTGGGTTGTGTTGCAATCCCCGGCGCAACACACCACGAGCAGCCTTTGGACTAGTTTGCAGCTCCGATAACAACATCCACGCGTCACTGCGCTGTGGTATCAGCTTTACCGCCTCCTCAAGGGACGATTTAGCCTCCTTTTCGCGGCCCCGTTGCAACAACAATTGCGCCCGTTGGACGTAGATATCACCTTCTTCAGGGAATTTGCGTTGCAGCTCGCCAAGGTCTTTAAGCGCCCTGGCCGGCTCGCCAGCCGAAGCCCTCATCGTCGCTGCGATCACGCCAAGCTCGGCGTTATCCGGATACCGCTTGGCTGTTTGTGTTGCGATCTTAACGGCGCCGGCCAACTCACCGCCTGCGAACGCCACACTGCCATACTCGCGCACTAATCGGATCGCTTGTTCGACCGATGGAGCGGCCGCAATGGCCGCCTCGAACGAGCGCGCCGCCGCGGCGAAATCCTTCTGTTGCCCATATGTCTGGCCCAAAGCCTGGTGCAACGCCGCGTGATCGTTGACTACGCTAGCCTCTCTTAACAACTTGAGGACCGCGTCGCTGTCGCCCGCCGCCTGCAATACCATTGCTTTGGTTAGCGTTGCTGTCACGTTAAAGGGCTTGGATGAAGCCAGCAATGCCTCGGCTAGCGGTTTAGCGGCGTCAATATTGCCAGTTCTTACCTGGGCAATGGTGGCCAACCGCAGTGCTTGTCTCCTGAGTGGCCCCGGCTTCAGCTTGGCTAGCGCCGGCTCCACCAGTGCCAGCACGCCGGCCTCATCGCCTGAGGCGAGCAGTGCCCGGCACAACTCAATGTGATAAACGGAAAAAACCAGCGGCAAAATATAGCGGGTTTGCAACAGCCGCCTATAGAGTTCGATGGCTGGCCCGAATCTACGCCGCGCGGCCTCGAGCCGCGCCAGGGTGTTTAATACAAAGATCTGATCAGGCTCCAATGCCAGGGCTTCGCGCAACTGCGCCTCACCCTCACCAGTCCGGCCAAGGCCAAGCTTGGCAGCGCCTAACTTACCCATCGCCGATGCGCGGCCAGCTTCGGCGTCCAGGGAGCGTTGCAAAAGAATCTCAGCCTCTTGCAAGCGCTGCTGCTCCAACCGTATGGTCCCCAACACTTCCAGGGCTAGTGCGTGTTCAGGCTCCTTCTCCAGCAACTCGGTGACAAGACGCTCGGCTATCTTTTTGTTGCCGGCCTGCAATGCCCTGAACACGGCATCGAGTTCCTGTACTTGCTCTGCCTCGTCTTTTTTAAACGTGCCCGTCAACAAGTCCCAGATGGGCTGATCGAAGCTAATCTCTTCCAGCCCCGCCGGTAACGGCTGTGACAAAACCAAGCTCAAGATGGTTACGGCTAGAATCCGCATCGCTTCTCGCCCATCAAAACGTGTTCAACGCAGGCGACGATAGCATAAAGATCTGTCCCCTAATGGTGGGGGACCGCCGCCTCATTCCGATACTAATGTGCTGTCCTATTGCTTGCGCTCGCCACGGCTACCCCAAGGCCCATGCCCGCTATCTGCGTAGACATTGCTGGGCCGGGGCGGATGCGTCCCTTCGCCATACGGCGTCACTCGTAAGGCTTAATCTCGGTTGCGTGCAGGGTGTAGCCGGCGTCCCCTACCTCGTTATAGAACGGCTTAACCGTTAAATCGCCGGTCACCCACACCGCTTCGAAGATATCGTTAAGTGGGTGGGATCGGCCAAGTTTGACGTAAACAATCTGATTCGCGGGCGGCGGCGGCGTGTGAATACAAGCTCCAAAATAAGGTACCAAGAGAAATTCCGAGACCTGCGTATCGGAAAAATCCAGCGGCACCACAAATCCCGGCAATCGCACGCGTTGGCCATCCAACTCACCGACTACGGGTGCGTTGGCACCGGCTTGCATAATTTCGCGCATGAGCTGCTCGGCCTGCGCCGAACCGTCCTCAAGATCACCAGCTTTGTCTAATAGGACCTCCAAGTGGGCAAACGGATCCCAATTCGGCGGCATCAGTTCATCCCACTGCAGTTCCCGTGCAGGGGTAATGGACCAAGTAAACGTTGGTATGAGTACCGCGGCGATCAGTACCGTATACAGGACTGCCCGGGATAGATAGGCCCCAAACGGGTAGGTCCTAAACGGGTAAGCCCTAAACATACAGTGTTTTGCCATGCCATCAAATCCTCAACGTAAGACCATCGGCCAGCGACAGGCGATATGCTCTCAAGGCGGGCAGCATCCCGGCGAGCAGCGCTGCTAACACCACGGCCGCTAGCACCATCCAATCGGTTGCCGCCGGCAAGGCGAGCGGGACATGCAAGCCGAATTGACTCTCGACGATAGGTGCGGCGACCCAGCCCGCCGTGACCAGCAACACCACTCCGAACCCGCCACCCACAAGCGCGAGCAAACCCGCTTCACTCATGAACAGGAAAAAAATTGCCGCTGGCCGCGCGCCCACGGAGCGCAGCACAGCCATTTCGCGGCGCCTCGCCTCCAAGCTGGCGAGAATCACCGTCAGCATTCCCAATAGTCCCGTCACCACGACTGTGACCGACACCATCTGCAAAGCGTTCTCCGCTACCGCCATGACGTCCCACAGCTCCTGCAGGGCAACGCCCGGGATGATGGCCAGCAACGGCTCGGCGCGGTATTCATTAATCGAGCGCAACAACCGGAACAGCGCCATCTTTGTCTCTAGGCCGATCAGAAATGCGGTTATCGCTTTGGGTTGCAGGTCCATTTGCCGCACCTGCTCCGGGCTCACCGTACGACCGGGCAGCGGTACACCGGCAGCCCAACCGGCGTGTATGGCTTCGATCCCTTGTAAGCTGACATGCACCGTCCGATCCACCGGTGTGCCGGTGCGGGCGAGGATGCTGGCAACTTTGAAAGGTTTGTCCGCGTGGTCCACAAAGCTGACATCGCCGGTCCCGTGGGCCAGCACAATCGCTTGTCCCACGCGGTAGCCAAGCTTGGCCGCCACCTCGGCACCGATCACGGCATCGAATAAATCAGCGAAGGGTTGACCGGCAGCAAACCGAAGCTTGCGCTTGGAGGCATAGCGATAGTATTCAAAGTAATCGACCGTGGTGCCCATGACCCTAAACCCACGATGCGAGTCGCCCAAGGATATGGGGACCGTCCAGCGCACGCTTTTATGCGCAGCTATCGCCTCGTAGCTGCGCCAACTGATGTTGGCGGTAGCGTTCCCGATGCGGAAAATCGAGTAGAGCAACAGCTGGACGGAACCGCTTCGGGCACCCACGATGAGATCGGTGCCGGAGATAGTGTTGGCGAAATTGGCCCTGGCATCGCGCCGTAGCTTCTCTACACCAAGCAACATAGTGACGCTGAGGGCAATAGCCAAAATCGTCATGAAGGCAGTAAGCCGGCGGTTCCAAAGGCTTGCCCACGCGAGCTTTACAATGGTCATTGGCATCCTTTATGGCACTTGACCTTGCATTGAACTTGGCCATTCATGCACCGCGGACCACCCCGGTATTCAATTCAAAAAAATTGACCCGCCGGTCGAACAACGATGCCAGTCTGGCATCATGGCTCACGAAAAGCACCGTCGTTCGAGACTGCTCACACTCAGCAAAAAGCAGCTCTAAAAAACGCTCCCGCGTCCCTTCATCCAGCGCCGAAGTGGGTTCGTCGGCCATGATCAACTCGGGTGTACCGATAAGCGCCCGGGCAGCCGCTACCCGTTGTTGCTGCCCTATGGACAAATCGGTCACCAAGCGATCTGCATAAGCCGCCTCATCGAGTTCTAGCGCGCTCAGCAGACGTAGCGCTTCATCGCGTAAGGCGCCGTTTCGACGCGCATTGGCGAGACGCCGCTCAGAGAAGCGGCAAGGCAACGTAACGTTGTCTAACACCGACAGATAAGGCACTAGGTTGAACATCTGAAAGACGATGCCTACGTGATCGGCCCTAAAGCTGTCGCGTTGACGCGCGGACAAGCCACCCAGATCCGTCCCCAGCAAGAGCACCGCGCCCGCCTGCGTTTTGACCACGCCACCAACGGCGCTGAGCAAGGTGCTCTTGCCGCTTCCGCTAGCCCCCTCGATAAACACCCGTTCGCCGCAGCGCACTGTAAACTTATCGATGTTCAGTACATTCGCAGCACCTGGCCGCCAGGCGAACTGCAGATTGGCAATCTCTAATGCGTTGCCCTCTAATGCGTTGCCGATCGCAGCCACCGTCAGCGCCGAAGTGAAACGGCTGATTGGCTGGACGATAGATGGATCCGGGTTTGCAATGAAGGCGTGATCACGTTCACTTCGAGCCGCTCCAAGCCCTCCAGGTGCTCGAATAAACGCGTCGTGAAGGCATTGAGGTGCTGAGGATGATGGCAACTGAAAGCGTACTCGGCATGGAGCTGCGAATGCTCGCCGGAATGGCCGTGTTCTACATCCTCTCCCAGATGGATCTCCGTGCTATTGGATGTGCATTGGGCGTTATCGGCAAATCTAAACAACGCCGCCGCATCGCTATACCGCTCGCGCGCTGCTTCTATAGCGTGTCGTTCGGCGTCCGTGCGCGGTGCGTGCTCAAAGCCAACCACATGCACTGCCGGTAACTCCAGTTCAATCAACACCTCGCGGCCCTGCGTCACTACGTTCATAACGCCGCGGCCGTGCTCATGCGCACCGTGTTGGTGGGTGTTGGCATGAAGGGTTAGAGCCGCACTGCCGATAAGGCAGACCAATGCCCATTGCGCGTACCGCATCACTTCAATCCTCATCACTGGCGCTCATAATCACTGGCGCCCGTACGGTTTGATGTCGATCGCCTCCAGTGCGTAGCCGGCCACAACGGGCGCAACTCCATCCACTAGAGACAAACTGTATGTCGCTGCCTGCGTAGCCAGGGTCCCTTCCACCCACACGGGTGCATAAAGACCGGCTGACGCAAAACTCTTCTTCGCGGTGACATAGACCATCTGATTAGCCGGTGGCGGCGGCACATGGATACAAGCACCGACGAAGGGCACCAGTAAGAACTCATGAACCTTCACGCCCTCGAATTCCATAGGCAGCACATAACCCGGCATACGTATTCTCTGCCCATCGAGTTCACCAACGACCGCCGCGTTCAGGGCCTCGACTTTAGCCCGAGCTCGCTTGACCTTGCCCCAGTAGGCGAGAGCCTCCGGATAATCCGCGCTCAAATTCTTATCGAGCATCTTGCGCTCGGATTTGGTTAATTCATCGTGATGGCTGCCAGCAGCTAACTTGTCACGCACGGCCAGTTCTCGTGCCACCATCAAAAAAGCAGTGCGCTCAGCCCTAGGCATCGCCGACAACTCACCGCCGAGCTTGTCCAGTACTGCACCCGCTTTGATCACCGAGAATGGAATAAGATCACGCCAACCTAGAACCTTGGTCTCCGCCGCGTGCAACTCATGAAGGGTGATTAAAGGGGCGAACAGTAACCAGCTAAGTGCGTAACAGAACCTCGCGAACATATCACATTCCAACCGGGGCACTAGCGAGCGGCGAGTCTAACACATTGACTTAGAGTCATCACTTGACGTCACCCGCCGCCAACGGACCGGGCAGCACGAAGCCAGCAAGCGCGTGGCTGATGCGAAGGCCCTACCATCAAGCACGCGTCACCTGCTCACTTGCGACGCGCTCGAGGAGCGCCCCATCAGCTAATTCTTTAGGCTGCCCAGCCGGGCGCTTATTTCCGATAAGCGCCCACTACCCGGGCTGTTCATATCAATAAGTTCTGACCGGTTTATTCGAGATAAATAAATCGAGCTTCTCCGAATCCCACCCCGATGAACGATGGCGCGCCATTTATAGGCGGGAACAGAATTGAGGGGGACGCAGGCGGATCGGTACGCACAAGATTGAACGTGCGATCAGCCCGATTCACCGACGACAAACCGTCTAGATCAAATACTGGACTACCGTCAGCGATACTTACAGCAAACACAGACCCTCTCCCTTCGGTGGATGCGCACGACGTTAATGAAATCGATGTACTCGGTGTGAACGTGGTAAAAAGCACCACGCCTTGAAGAGTCACTGAGTTCGCGAGCACTTTTTCACCAACAAAACTGCCTACCGAGTCTGGTGGATCGCCGAAGTCGGCCAGTTGTATGTACCAGCCATTAGGTATGGTGCCGGCCGCCGGACTCAAATCGGTGGTGATATCAGTCAGATCACCTTCGGTCAGTCTCCCGGGGCACGAAATGACCGCAGGATTGCCCACCATAAACCGGGCCGCTTTACACCCATCACAGCTGACAATGGCACCGAATTCCACCAGTACAAAGAGCCGGAGCACAGAACCGGGGTCCGGTTTTACTTCGCAACCCCTTATCACTCCTGGGAGAGAGGCACCAATGAAAACACCAACGGCTTGATCCGCCAGTACCTGTCAAAGGCAATGGACATGGCATCTGTGACTCAAAGAGACTGTGATGCCATTGCCAGAGCGCTTAACTACCGACCAAGAAAGAGGCTGGGCTATAAGTCACCGATCAGTTGTTTCCTTAATTGTTGAAGTGTCGCACTTCAACATTGAAGCTAGGCTTTTTGCCACTTGAAGCGGATTCTGTGGAAGTTAGAGGTGTGTGGTAGCTTTTTGTTATATTGAAGACGGCCTGTGATAATACCGGGGAAAATGTCTATTGCTCGAGAGAACTCGCTGATAGATCCTTCAGTGAAAATATTTTCTTTCAAGAAAGCCGAATATTCACTGTCAGGAATCAATGTTCTTTGTGCAAATGTATCCGCTTCAGACTCCTGCCTGGGATACTGTTGCTCTTTTGACCCATTCTCAAGAAATGTGATTCTTTTATCATGTAGTAAAATATGTCCAATTTCATGCAATAAGCTAAACCAGAATATATCAGACCAACCACCTCGCAAAGACATCATTATGACGGCCTTACTCTTACCTATCCAATAAGTAGCACCTGTGGTATAAGTCTTTGAAAAATGTGGGACTACGACTAATGCTACACCACACTCTGCTAGTAAGCTGTTCAGTTTTTCTAATAGAGTATTTGGTTTTGTTTCAAAAGTAAGCTCTCTCAATCTCGGAAGAGATGTTTGAAGTTTTACTTCATCAAATCTTCCAACTTCTTTTTTAGAAGCAATAATATGTCCAGCCCTAAGCCAAGCAGCTAGAGCTTCATGGGAAGTACTTTCTTTCTCATTTTGCCTAAATGCGGGGGCGTATTCTTTTACAGATATAATATGAAATAGTGAGGATACACCAAAAAATTTTCGAAGCTTTTTAACCTTCTCTAAAGGCTTTCTCGTCTTTTCTACAAGACCTAGCTTTGCTATCTCTGAATATGGGTATGCAGAAGCAGCTTCTAGCTCATCTTCTGCCTTCTTTTCATCTGCCTCCTTCGCCATTGCCAAGCGATATTCAGACTCAAGATTGCTCCAGAAGTACGCCGGCACACCAACAACTTGCTCAAGCTGAAGAGCAGTTTCAGGTGTAATAGCCTTTTCTCCTTTGAGAATCTCATTGATGGCTTGAGGAGGTCGACCCATTCTACGAGCTAGCTCTGCTTGGGTAATATCCATCTCTTCAAGCACTTCCTCCAAATACTCGCCTGGAGAAATGGCTAAATCGGACATGTAAGTCTGTTCAGTCATCATAGTGCTTGCTCACTTCTTCAATCATTGCGATATTCAGCGTGTCACCCTCGACGGTGAATATCAGCCTATAAAACCCCATCAAATTAATAGCATACTGTCCTTTTCTATCCCCCTTGAGAGGGTGACATCTTAAGACTGGTAGTCTCATTAGATCATCAAGACTCCCTGCTGCTTTTATTGTGTTAATGCGCAGAATGTACTTCCTCGCAACCTGATCACCAAACTCTCTAGCTGCTTGATTACTCTTTAAAAAACATTTTTCAAGCTTGTTGCTTCGGAACTTGACTATCAAATCGAGACACCATAAGTATAGGCACAACAAAGTCAAAATAATTCACCCTTAGGGTGAAGACTATACACCACCTTATCGGGAGCGTCTAGAGAATTGAAAACATAAGGCTGGAGAGAAGCCTAACGCCAGGCGCAGCAGCGCGCCTTTGGCGCATCCGCTGGAGCTACTTGTTGGACGAAGCCGCTGCGCGGAGAAGTAGGCTCCGTGAATGTGACCCAATGTAACCTCACCCCTCGCTGAGGAGGGGCCATCACACACATGAGGTTACCTTGCAATGACATCCTCTTCCGAAACAGTTTTCATGCAGCAATATGCCACCCCTCTCCAACACCTGAAGCTCAAGGGCCTGCAACCCAAGACCATTGACGCTTACGCCTGCGCCATTCGGCGCCTGGGTGATTATGGCGCCTGGGTGATTATTTTGATCATGACCTCAATGAGCTGTCCGAAGCGCAGGTGCCGGCCTATTTCAACGACCTGCTCGATAGCCACTCTTGGAGCGCCGTCAAGCTGGATTGGTACGGCCTGAAGTTCTTCTACACCCATTGGGTTGCACAAGCCTTGGGTGAACCTGGACCTAACCAAGCCACCGAAGGCGCAAGGTCTGCCGGATATTGTCACGGCCGAGGAGGCCAGACACCTGTTCAGGATGACCCCTACCCTGAGTGACCGGGTATTTTTCTTTAGGGCACCTGCTAACAATAGTCATTTTTTCGTGAGTGCAAGGAAGCACCGCGCGCAGAACCGCAGTGTATAGGTCATACCTGAGGATTCGAACACGGAGTTGACGCCGCAATCGCGGAAAAAGTGCATTTTTAGCAGGTGCCCACAAGGCCCTGGCCAAGGTATTGCGGGGCAAGTGCCTGGATGCGCGGGTTAAGGCGGGTCTACGTTTACCCCAGACCTATCCGCAGCAATGGGCCGTCGATGGTAAAGGTGCCGGTTCAGGTGATAAGGCCTTGGTGTATCTGGGGCGTGACCTGTATCGCGGGGTCATTCAGGAGAAGGATATCCTAAGTTGCCAGGCCGCTCAGGTCACCTTCCGTTACCACGATGCCAACAGCAAACAAACACCAACGCGCACCTGGCCCGGTGCGGATTGTCTGTGGTTGTCGCTACAGCATGTGTGGCCCAAAGGGTTCCGGCGCACGCGCAACTTCGGCTATCTTCACCCCAACAGCAAACGCCTGATTGCCCGGTTGCAGCTTGTGTGCCGGGTTGACCTGAGTAGGTTGACGGCTTGGTGCAAACCCCGCCCCAAGCCGACGTGTCCTTGTTGTGGCGGCCCAATGCACAGGGTGCCAACCTGGTTGGAGCCGGTACCCACCGTGTCGGTCAAACGAAAACCCACAGCGCGGGTACTTTGCCGATATATACCCATCACACTTCAAGATGCGAACATCGGTGCATTAATAATGTGAAACCTATCAGTGATTCTTTTTCTCAATAAAATCTTTCGTCTTCCAATGCGCTTGAAAAAATTCAAAGAGGCTTCCCGAAAATCTACAAACTTCTCATAGTACCGATTATAAGTAACCGCTTCATGCATCATCTTCCAAAGTCGCTCAATTGGATTTAAATTCGGTGAATAGGGCGGCAAATAGTGTAATTTAATGTTTGAGTCCTTGGCATAAGACTGAACGTCTTTGCTCTTATGATAAGCCGCATTATCCCAAATTACATGAATTTCTTTCTCTGGTGCATGCCGTTTGCGTAGAGATTTTAGAAAAGATTTAATGGTTTGCGCATTCACTCGCTCAACTTCAGTGTGGATTATTTTGTGACCATCCAAAGATACAGCACCAATGAAATTCAATCGTGTTTGACGAGCCGTTGTGGCAATATTCTTTCGAGTGCCTCTTAAAATCCATCCATAAGCCAACCGCGTTTGATACTGCGGATGAAAACTGTCCGAGAAATAGATTAAACCCTTGTTTTTAGGGTCTTTCGAAAGATGTTCATAGTCTTTGGCAAACGCTTTTTGCGCCTGTGCGTTTGCTTTCGCTGGAACTGCATCAGGCTTCTTGTGGCAGACATTATTGCGATGCAGCCATTTTGTCATGCCGCTTACACTGTAAAGCTTACCAAAATTCAACTTCACATAAGTGCAAATGTCCTTAACATAAGGATAAGTCATTCCTTCTAGGTGTTTAACGAGCTTTGCTGTTTCATTCTCGTCTCAATCACTTTTGCTGCCTCCGTTTTCGGGCTTCAGCTTAGCTTTAGAAAAGTAATCATCGACATGGCGTCTAATAGTCTCATCATCTAAAAGCAAAATCCTAGACATTTCTGAATAACTATAACCCTCATCAAAAGCTAAAACAGCTTTTATTCGGTCTCGAATACGCCCATCTCTCTCTTTACGATGAGATTTTATGAGTTCATCGCGCTCGCTCGGTGTTAAATGATTGTTCATAAGCTTATTTTGACCATAATCAGCTAGCTAATATAAGTATTCTATATTCGCATTTTCAATGGCGATGGGTATATACCCATCACACTTCAAGATGCGAACATCGGTGCATTAATAATGTGAAACCTATCAGTGATTCTTTTTCTCAATAAAATCTTTCGTCTTCCAATGCGCTTGAAAAAATTCAAAGAGGCTTCCCGAAAATCTAAAAACTTCTCATAGTACCGATTATAAGTAACCGCTTCATGCATCATTTTCCAAAGTCGCTCAATTGGATTTAAATTCGGTGAATAGGGCGGCAAATAGTGTAATTTAATGTTTGAGTCCTTGGCATAAGACTGAACGTCTTTGCTCTTATGATAAGCCGCATTATCCCAAATCACATGAATGTCTTTCTCTGGTGCATGCCGTTTGCGTAGAGATTTTAGAAAAGATTTAATGGTTTGCGCATTCACCCGCCAACTTCAGTATGGATTATTTTGTGACCCTCCAAAGATACAGCACCAATGAAATTCAATCGTGTTTGACGAGCCGTTGTGGCAATATTCTTTCGAGTGCCTCTTAAAATCCATCCATAAGCCAACCGTGTTTGATACTGCGGATGAAAACTGTCCGAGAAATAGATTAAACCCTTGTTTTTAGCGTTTTTCGAAAGATGTTCATATTCCTTGACAAACGCTTTTTGCGCCTGTGCGTTTGCTTTCGCTGGAACTGCATGAGGCTTCTTATGGCAGACATTATTGCGATGCAGCCATTTTGTCATGCCGCTTACACTGTAAAGCTTACCAAAATTCAACTTCACATAAGTGCAAATGTCCTTAACATAAGGATAAGTCATTCCTTCTATGTGTTTAACGAGCTTTGCTGTTTCATTCTCGTCTAAATCACTTTTGCTGCCCCCGTTTTCGGGCTTCAGCTTAGCTTTAGAAAAGTAATCATCGACATGGCGTCTAATAGTCTCATCATCTAAAAGCAAAATCCTAGCAATTTCTGAATAACTATAACCCTCATCAAAAGCTAAAACCGCTTTTATTCGGTCTCGAATACACCCATCTCTCTCTTTACGATGAGATTTTATGAGTTCATCGCGCTCGCCTGGTGTTAAAGGATTGTTCATAAGCTTATTTTGACCATAATCAGCTAGCTCATGCAAGTATTCTAGATTCGCACTTTCAATGGCGATTGGTATAGACTCCTAGCTCATAACGCCAGCCATCAACCGCGCGAGGTACGAGCGTCGGCTGGATGGCATTGTTAGGCTTTCCTAGCGACTAATAGCATGTTCTTTCCTACGGGGGGCGGTACAAGTCCTTCTATTACTCGCATTGTGGGGACGACCAACCGGTCGTACAAAGAAACACTTCCGCCACTGATTGAATTCTTGAGCAAGGTAAAATTAATGTACCAAGGAATTATGCCTGCCACATCGAAATAACGCGCTTTAACGACAGAAAATCCTGCCCGCTGGGTAAGTTCTATGAGGTTCTTTTTCGTATATCGACGAAAGTGCCCAACTTGCCTGTCTAACTCGCTATACAACCATGGCAGTGCAGGCACAAATATCAGAAGATGACCTTCCGGAGCGATGGCATCACGCACGTTGGCAAGCTCGGAAGCATCATCTTCTATATGTTCAAGAACGTTGACATATAAGACAGAGTCAAAGCATTCATTCGTATTTTCATTGTCAAATAGATCGTTAATAGCCTTAGCCCTTTTGTCCGTTCTAAGAGCCTCTTGCAGTAATGGATACATATTACGAGATGGCTCGAATGTCACTAGGCGATTTATATTGGTTTCTAGGATTAGGCTTGAGAAGTTTCCTACGCCTGCTCCAACTTCAGCGACAGAACTCCCGAGATATGGCAAGAATTCGGAAAGTATCCATCTGTGATAGTTGTTTGCGAAGGACATGGCTTCTAAGTCCTTGCCGAAATACTGATTCACGTTATTTGGACACATTGTCTTTCCCTTGTGATAAAAGCCTAACGCCAAAGTTCAGCCGACCCTGTGGAGCGGAGCCGCAGGCGTAGCGTAACAGGGGTCGGTTGCAACTTTGGCGTTAGATTTTCTGCTTGCCGAGCTCATACAAATCATCAGCTAATTCCTGAATTTCATTGCGGTACACGATGGCAGAACTCCATTCATGAGGGATTCCTTGAAGCCCATAGTATGCGCTAGCGATTTGGCCGCACACTGCACCTGTGGTGTCAGCATCATCACCCAGGTTGATCGCAAGTATCAATGCGTCCTTGAAGGAGTCACTGTTAGCAAAGCACCACAGTGCAGCTTCAAGCGACTCAACTACATACCCGGATCCACGTATGTCTTTATAATTCCTGGACAGAAATTGCCCAGACGCGATGTTCTTCAGCCCTTCAGATGACGTGGAGAGTTCAATATTTTCAAAGACATCCGATATTGACCCTTCTTCTGTTGCTCGTACCAATAAAGCCGTGAACAGTTCACATGCATCAAGAGCTTCTGTACAGGCGTGCGTAGTACGCGAGCTCTGCCGTGAGTATTCCCTTAGTAAATCACCGCTGTTGTGAAACGCTATGGCGATAGGTGCGATACGCATTATTGAACCATTTCCTACACTCCGTGGATCATCAGACCCGGAATATGATTCGCCGCTAACTTGATAACGTTGCAGAGCACCTTGAACGGTCATGCCTATATCAAAACAGGTGCCGTTTGAACTCATGTACCCATAGTGCCACCAGTTGCAGTACCTATTCATTTGGTCTTTTGGATCAAATTCCTTTTTTGTGACCAAACGTATGACCAAGGCATAAGGCCATGGACGTATCATCAGTCCATTCACCGGGGTTCAGCTCAAAAGGACCGCCACCAACAATATTCTCCACCCTCTGAAAGGTGCCGCGCTGACTGAACTCTACGGTAGTACCAAGAGCATCTCCGACCGCCAAGCCGATCAACATGCCCCGCGCAGCGTCCTGGTTCATTTGATATTTCCCTGAAAATCTAAACGTTTAGCATAAGCGGCGCGTCTTTGGCGAGTCCGCTTATGCTTTTGTTAGGGCGTTACTGTCATTTATTACAATATCACCCTTCGGATCGACAGCTCGTAATAACTCCCCAAGTTTTCCGATAGTCGGGGCGGCTTGTCCTTTTTCATACCTTGCGTACGAATTGCGAGAAGACAAACCAAGTCGCTTTGAAACCTGTGACAGTGACAGCCCGCTAATTTGTCTTTTTCTTTGCAAAAGAAGGCTGACCAAGCAGCTTGAATCGGATGACGCTATTTCAAAACCACCATTTTTTCCTTTGTAGATATCAATTTCGACTCCCTCTTTATTTATCATGGCTTTAATCATATCCAAAGCCATTTCAAACGCTTCCTTTTTTGTACGCCCTTGAGTCATGGCGTCAAGAATCGGAATTTCAGCCAGCCAAAATTCACCGTCTTTATATACTTTGCCAGAAAATCTCATAATCCACTCTCTGCTTTCGCTTTTCGTATGATTGAACGTGCAAGTCTCTCATTTATTTCAGGATGCCTTGGTATAGGCTCTTGTCTATCGCCATTAGTCCAAATGTCATGATTGCCTCCGTGTCGAAGAAACCACCAGCCTAAGTTCTTGAGAGACTTTTCCAATTTGTACCCCCTCATATAGAAAATGTACACCTATCAGTGTACAAATAACAAGGTGTGAATATTGAGCTCTAACAGTGTATTAGACGGATATGGAATATACTGTACTAGGCAGAGACTATCTAGTACGATATATTCTTGATTAACCCGAGTCACCACGCATCACCACTTCTCAGATGAACGCCCCATCCAATGGGCATAAATACCTTAACCTGTTAGCTAAAAACAGGTGCCCGAAGGCGCGCGGCGTTGGTCTGTCCGACAGGCGGAAAGTTTGCTCAAAGCCTTTCCAGATAAATCATTGTTTGCTTTATCCAAGGCCGATATAGAGGCTTTTCTGCGAGATTTGTCGCGCCAACATCGATTACCGGATGGGCAGTTTAAGCAAGCAGTGGAGGCGTTGCGTTGATGACTGGTTGAGTGAGCCGATACGCCTGCGGGTCAAGCTTGTGGATTGGTTGTTTTGGCATGATGCGGCGCGGCCGCTTGAACCGGAGCAGGCGGCCCTGGCCGGTCCGCGCCGGCGGCCAATTGGGCCGAGCGTGCCGGTTCGGATACCGGCTTGGATGCCTCATACCCGGCTTCGTTGCAGCAGATGTTGAGCCTGATTCGGGCGCGTCATTATTCAATCCGCACTGAGCAGAGTTATATCGATTGGGTCACCCGGTTTATGCGTGGGTGCGCGGGACAATCCATCGCGGAGGTGAAGCGCACCGATGTTGGACGTTATTTGTCGTATCTTGCTACGGCGCGCACTGTCTAGGCTAGCACCCACAATGTGGCTTTGAACGCCATTGTGTTTGGGTTGACGCAAGTATTGCAGCGTCCACATAAGGCGTTCGCTTTGCGTCACGCCAAGCGTACGCGGCGGTTGCCGGCGGTGTTGAGCCGTGATGAGGCCGGCCGTTTACTGGGCCCTATGGCGGGTGTTTATGCCTTGATGGCTGGCTTGATGTACGGCGCGGGTATGCGTTTGATGGATGTGGATTTCGAGCAGATGGGCGCCTCTAAAAATAGTAATTGTTTCGTGAGTGCAAGGAAGCACCGCGCGCACAACCGCAGTGTATAGGTGATACCTGAGGATTGGAGCACGTAGCTGACGCCGCAATCGCGGAAAAAGTGCATTGTTAGCAGGTGCCCTGCAATGTATCCAGCCGTCCCGCGAGCCGTATTGCCACGCCGTAGTCAAAAAATAACTGCGCTTTATTCCGTCAATCCATTTCACAGCGCCGGTACATCCTCAAAACGCCCAACTACCCAACTGATAATAATCAAAACCACTGCTACGCCCACCCAAGCAACCGGCCAGGAAGTCTTCCACTTTGCGCAGCGTCGTCATTCTATTTTTCCAATGCCTAAACCCATGCCCTTCGTTGGCAAAAACATGATAAGTCACGTTCTTGCCTGCCGCCTTGAGCGCCGCCACCATGCGCTCTGACTGATCGTTGCGCACCCGCGGATCATTCTCACCGTGGAGCACCAGCAACGCCCCTTGCATATCCCCAGCAAAGTTAAGCGGCGATTGCCGCTTCATCCGTTCGCGCTGCGGTGGAGCATCGGGCCGGCCCGCAAACTTGTACCAATAGTGCATGGCCGGTTTCCAATAGGGCGGAAAATCTTCGATGGCCGTCACTAGATCGGATATACCCACAATATCCACGCCGCAGGCAAACCGCCCCGGTGTCATGGTCATCCCCACCAAGGTGGCGTAGCCGCCATAGGAGCCGCCCATGATGGCGAGACGGCGTGGATCGGCGATCCCTCGCGCCACCGCCCACTGCACGGCGTCCAATAAATCGGTATGCATTTGGCCGGCGAATTCACCGATGGCCGCGTCCTTGAACGAGCGCCCATAACCGTCCGAACCCCGATAGTTCACCCGCAACACGGCATAACCACGGTTGGCGAGGAACTGGGAATACATGTGGTAGCCCCACCAGTCCCGCGCCCACGGCCCGCCATGCACCAACAACACCAACGGCCATGGGCTTTCAGCGATCGACTGCGAGGCGGATTTGGGCGTGAGGGCATAGCCCGGTAAATCCAACCCATCGCGGGCTCTTATGGTGACGGCCCGTTGCTCCACCAGTTTATCGGCGAACGCTCGGGTGGCGGACTCGCCCAACAATACTGGTTTAGCGTCATCCAGCAAGAGCAGATAAAACAGCGCACCGGTATGATCATAGCGCACCGCTGTTGCCACCGTTTCATCACGCGATAGCGACATGATGCGCAGCCCTGCCGGTGGTTCGCGCAGCAAAGGTGTTAACAACCGTGCCAGGCGCTCATCGAAGAAATGCCGCGCCGGATAATCCGGCTGCATGGTCACCAGCAAGGGCCGGCGATCTTTGGGGCTCAGCACTACCCGGGCGATATCGGCGCGCGGGTGGGCGAATAACAGGGTGCGCCGGCCCGTTCGTAAGTCAACCGATTCAAGCGCCCGTTTGTCCCGGCCCACATCGGTGCTGACATAAACATGGCGCCCGCTTGAGTCCAGATCGATGGGCCACATGGCGCTGAACCGATCGGCGCGCAACAGGCTCCGCCAGCCGCCGGCGTTGGCATCTACGGTCTCCAGCAAACGCTCACCACCCGTTTGCCGCACGCGCACCCGTAACACGCCTGTGTCATCGACCAATGAGTTGATCACCGCCTCCTTGTTCTCGTATACCAGTGCTTGCGCCCCCGTGCGCACATTGACGCGGTAGATGTCGAACACTTGACTATCGCGCCGGTTATGCATCAAGAACACCTCATCGGAGACCATCTCCGGCACCCGTATGACGAACGCTTTGACGCCGGCATAGGGCGTCAAGTCGCGCACCTCGCCGGTGGCGACGTCCAGCGCATGCACCTGGTGGCGCTCGCTGCCGTCGGCGTCGAAGTGGTAGAGAATGTGCTGACTATTGGCAGCCCAGAAAGGTGTTGGCGCGTTTTTGGTGAAGCGCAGGGCTTGCACATCACCGGACTGCAAGTCCCGCCACAGGATGGCACTGCGCAGATAACGAACTCCGTTCCATGCCAGTTTGGTGCCATCGGGCGACACTGCGAAGTTATCCAAATAATCGGTATTGGCGACGAAATCCCGTACGGGTATGAGGGGCGGCAACTGCGCTTTCGCCACTGCCGCGTGGCGCGGCGGTATCTCGCAAGCGGCCAGCAATATGACCAAGGCCATGAAGACGAGGCGGATGGGGAATGTACACATGGGGCTCAATCTAACAATGGGGGCTCAATCTAACAGCCAACGGCCCGACGCGGTACCCAGCAGGCAGCCACTGACTGGCGCCGCCGCCGATTTCGTAGCACTATCGCGGGGTGTTCAACCCGCCGCGGCGGCAAGCGTGCAACGACTATGGCTGGACTTACTACTCACGTGTTGGATACCGCGCAAGGGCGCCCGGCGGCGGGGGTCCGGGTACGCTTGTATGGCGCCGGTGGCGATCACGAGTTACTGCGCGAAGCCACGACCAACGCGCACGGACGCCTGGACCAGCCGCTGCTGGCCCCCGGCGAAGTCAAAGTGGGCCGCTACCGGCTGGTGTTCGACATCGGCGCTTATTTCGCCGGATCGAGCCTCACGCTCGCCGATCCGCCTTTTTTAGATGAAGTGACTATCGCTTTTGCCATCGCCGAACCGGGTGCGCATTACCACGTGCCACTGCTGGTGGCGCCCTGGGGCTATACCACTTACCGCGGCAGTTGAGTTGAGCTAGCCATGACCCAGCCAGAGCGCGATCACATCCGGTTTCTACTCGGCGGTCGAGCGCGCCATTTAAGGGGCGTAGCGCCCACCCGCACGGTGCTGGAGTACCTGCGCGAAGAGGAACATCGCACCGGCACCAAAGAAGGTTGCGCCGAGGGGGACTGCGGTGCTTGCACGGTGCTCACCGCTTCACTGAACGAAGCCGGCGATGGTCTCGACTACCACGCGGTCAATGCCTGCATTCAGTTCTTGCCGGCGCTCGATGGTAAAGCGTTATTGACCATCGAAGATGTGGCCGGCGCGGATGGCGGCCTGCATCCCATACAACAAGCACTGGTGGACCATCACGCCTCGCAATGCGGTTTTTGCACCCCCGGGTTCGTGATGTCGCTCTACGCCAGCTATCAATCGCGGCGCGGCGACGCTGCCCCCCCCCCCCTCACGGCACAGGCGATAGGACAACTGCTATCGGGCAATTTATGCCGCTGTACTGGTTATCGATCTATAGTCACCGCCGCCTTGCAAGCGCTGCATAACGTAGCGCCAGATCTGGGCACGCTAGACCAGGATGGCGCGACCGAAACCGTGCAACAATTGCAGGCGTGGCGGGCTAGCGGACCGCTGCACTTTACCGGCGCGGGCCAACGGTTTTACGCACCGCGCACCATTGATGCACTCACTGAACTTTACGCTGAGCACCCCGGGGCCATTATTCTAGGCGGCGGCACCGATGCCGCGCTCTGGGTCACCAAACAGTTGCGCGAGCTAGATACGTTGATCGCTATAGGTGAAGTGGCCACCCTCAAAGCTATCACTATGGCCCACGATCATATTCGTATCGGCGCCGGCGTTACGCTCACGCGGGCGGCCGCGGCCATTAGCGCGCAATACCCGGAACTGGAGGAACTATTCTTGCGCTTCGCCTCGCCACCGATCCGCAATGCCGCCACCTTAGCCGGCAACATCGCCAACGCCTCACCTATAGGCGATGCGGCACCGGCGCTACTGGCCCTGGACGCCGAGCTAGAGCTGCGTTCAGTGCACGGCCAACGCACCCTAGCGCTAAGCGAGTTCTTCCTCGCCTATCAGCAAACCGCTTTGCAGCCCGGGGAGATCATCGAGACCCTGCGCATACCGCGCCGTACGCCCGATTTAACGTTGGCGGCTTACAAGATATCGAAGCGCTTCGATCAGGATATTGCTGCACTATGCGCCGTCTTTCGCATCAACCTAGCAGACGGTCTGATCACCACCGCCCGCGCCGCCTTCGGCGGTATGGCCGCCATTCCCAAACGCGCGTCCGCCTGCGAGGCAGCGCTAGTGCAGCAAAGCTTCACCGCGAAGAGCATCGAGGCGGCGGCGCAAGCGCTACAAGACGACTTCACCCCTATCGGCGACTTACGCGCCTCGGCCGCTTACCGCCAGCGGGTGGCGGGCAACTTATTACGCCGCTTCCTGCTCGAACATGAGCCAGGAAGTGGGCCCGTGCGGATCACCCGCCATGGCCGCTGATCAAGTCAAGGGCGCCGCCGGCACCGCTACCGGTCATGACAGCGCGGCGCTACACGTCACCGGCGCGGCGCGCTACACCGACGACAGGCCCGAAGCGCGCGATCTCTTATACGCCGCCATCGGCATGAGCAGCCATGCCCACGCCCGGCTGGCGGCGGTGAACCTAGCCCGGGTGCGGGCGGCGCCAGGTGTCATCACCGTGCTCACCGCCGCCGACATTCCAGGGCATAACAATTACGGCGGCATCATCGCCGATGATCCGATCTTCGCCGACGGCGTGGTCAGCTACGCAGGCCAGGCGATCTTCGCCGCCGCCGCCACCAGCACCGCCGCCGCCAGGCGCGCCGTGCAACTGGCCGATATAGACTACGACGCTCAACCCGCCCTACTAGACCCGCGCGCCGCGCTAGCGGCCAAATCCTTCGTCTTGCCGTCCCGAACCATCGAGCGGGGTCATCCCGATGAGGCGATCGAGGCGGCGCCGCATCGTCTGTCCGGCTCGGTTTACTTGGGCGGACAAGATCAGTTCTATCTGGAAGGACAGATCGCCGTCGCCGTGCCGGGCGAGAACCGCGAACTCTACCTCCATTGCTCCACACAACATCCCGCCGAGGTGCAACACCTAGTGGCCCACGCTCTAGGGCGCGATGCCAAGGACATCACCGTGGAGTGCCGGCGCATGGGTGGCGCCTTCGGCGGCAAGGAGAGCCAACCGGCGTTGATCGCATCCATAGCGGCCTTATTGGCGGTCACAGCGGGGCAGCCGGTGAAGCTGCGCCTGGATCGCGATGTGGACATGATGTTGACGGGCAAACGCCATGACACGGACATCGAATACGAGGTGGGTTTCGATGAGCGGGGGCGCATCCGCGGCATTCGCTTCGAATTCGCGGTGCGCTGCGGCATGTCCGCCGATCTATCCGGTCCGATATGCGATCGCATGATGTTCCACAGCGATAACACGTATTACTTGGAACACGTGCGCATCACCTCCCACCGCTTGAAAACCCACACCGTGTCCAACACCGCTTTTAGGGGCTTTGGCGGACCGCAGGGCATGTTTGCCATCGAACAAGTGCTAGACGAAATCGCCCGCCATCTGGGCTTGGACCCACTGGATGTGCGCACCTGCAATCTCTACAGCGAGGCGCCGCGTAACATCACCCCCTACGGACAGACGGTGGAGGACAATATCGCGCCGCAGATCATGGCGCGCCTGGCCGCAAGTGCCGAGTACCGCCGCCGTCGGCGCGCGCTCCGCGCGTACAACCGCGAACACCCCGTGCTCAAACGTGGCCTCGCCTTAACGCCGGTGAAATTCGGCATTTCATTCACCGCCACCCATCTCAACCAAGCGGGCGCCTTGCTGCATATTTATAATGACGGCAGCGTGCAGCTCAATCACGGTGGCACCGAGATGGGGCAAGGGCTCTACACCAAAGTGGCGCAAGTGGTGGCGAGCGAACTTTGCATCGATATGGATCGCATTCAGATCACCGCGGCGGACACGGGCAAAGTGCCCAATACCTCCGCCACTGCCGCCTCCAGCAGTTCGGACTTGAACGGCATGGCCGCCCGCATCGCCGCCCAGACCCTTAAAGAGCGGCTGCTCGAATTCGCCGCCGGGCACTTCGATGTCCCCGCAAACATCATCGAGTTCAGGCCCAATGAAGTGGCGATCGGCAATCGAATACTACCCTTCGCGGAACTCACCCACCTGGCTTACATGGCCCGCATACCGCTATCGGCCAGTGGCTATTACCGCACGCCCAAGATTCACTACGATCGCGAGACGCTCACCGGCCGGCCATTTTTCTACTACGCCTACGGCGCCGCCGTCAGCGAAGTGATGATCGACACGCTCACCGGCGAGCACCGGGTGCTGCGCGTGGATATCCTGCACGATTGTGGCGAATCGCTGAACCCGGCCATCGATCTGGGCCAAATCGAAGGAGGCTTCGTGCAGGGTATGGGTTGGTTGACCACCGAGGAGCTGTATTGGACGCACGCCGGACACCTGGCGACCCACGCCCCGTCCACCTACAAGATCCCCACCTGCTCCGATGTGCCCGCGGACTTCAGGGTTGAGTTGCTAGAGGCGGCGCCCAACCGGGAAGAGACGGTCTACCGCTCAAAGGCGGTGGGGGAGCCACCGCTGATGTTGGCACTGTCGGTGTGGCACGCCATCAAAGACGCGGTGGCGAGCGTTGGCCAAGGTGGTGCATCACCGCGGCTAGATGCGCCGGCCACGCCGGAGCAGGTGTTATTGGCCGTCGATGAACTGCGCGCGCGGCGGCCCGTTCAGTGATCTCAAATGACAACGATCCGGCGTTGCCGCGCTGGTTAAGCGTGTTGCCAGAGCTGGTGCGCACGCGCTGTGATTTCGTCATGGTCACGGTGGCCGGCGCCCGCGGTTCCACGCCGCGCCCGTCCGGCACCCGCATGTTGGTCACGCGCGATGCCATTATCGACACCATAGGCGGCGGGCAACTGGAACACAGGGCCGTGGCCGTGGCGCATGATTGGCTGGACGATAATACAGTCCACGGGGCGCAGCTACGGCGGTTTGCCTTAGGCCCAGCCTTAAATCAGTGCTGCGGCGGTGTCGCCGACTTGCTGTTCGAGAAACGACAAGCCGACGCGTGGCGATGGGCCAGCCAAGCGGCCAGCGCGGTGCAGGCCGGCCAAGGCGTAGCTTTGGCCACCGTCTTGCCCCCATTGAGTGCAAAAGATAAGCGCGCAAAAGACAGTAGCGGCCCGGACTGCTGCTCTGCGTTGATCAACAACCCGCAAACGGTTTGCCTTGGGCTGGAGAGCCGTGCACCGGGGGAATCATCCCTTGCCCAGTGGTTGTCGAGCTGGCTAGACACCGATCAGGGCGATGCCGCACTATCCATGAAGCGCGCTCAACTGGATGGAACGGCAGTATCCATCCTCATCGAACGCATACGGCCACCGGACTTGCAGATAAGCCTGTTCGGCGCAGGGCACGTGGGACGGGCCATCGCCGTTATTTTGGCCACACTACCGTGCGCCCTGCGCTGGATCGACAGCCGGGCCGGCGAGTTTCCCGCCGCAGCGCTGGCCAATAACGTGCAGCGCCTGGTGGTGGATACGCCGTCGCGTGAAGTGTTTGCAGCACCGCCTGGCAGTTATTTCTTGGTGATGACCCATAGTCATCCCCTAGACGAGGAGATCTGCGATGCTGTGTTATCGCGCGATGACATCACCTACTTGGGTCTCATTGGATCGACCAGCAAAGCGCGCCAATTCAAGACCCGGTTATCGCGGCGCGGTCATTGTCCTGCGCGCTTGGCCCGCTTGATCTGCCCAATCGGCATTCCCGGTGTAGGCGGCAAAGCGCCGGCGGAGATCGCCGTGGCCGTGGTGGCTGATATCTTGCGACGCTACACGGCGGCTAAAGCGTCTCATAGCAAGGGCAATACCTGATGGAAGCCTATCTGATCGACTGGTTGAATCTCCTCGGACGCTGGTTGCACTTGGTGGTGGGAATTGCTTGGATCGGCGCCTCGTTTTATTTCATCTGGCTAGACGATCAGCTTGAACCTATTACCAGTGATTCGGATCGTGACGATACCATCAGCGGCGAACTGTGGGCCGTGCATGGCGGCGGATTTTATCACTCGCAAAAATACCGGGTATCCCCGCCTGAACTGCCGGCCACCTTGCATTGGTTTAAATGGGAAGCGTATTGGACCTGGCTGTCCGGCATGTTTTTGCTAGCGCTGATCTATTGGTATCAGGCGGAGATTTATCTCATAGACCCGGCGGTGGCCGATATTTCCAAGCCCCTTGCCATCGGTGTTGGCGCTTTGACCCTAGCCGGCGGCTGGTTTATTTACGATGGTCTTTGCCGCTCGCCGCTTGCGCAAAACGATACTTGGTTGAGCGCCGCCCTACTGCTCTTCGTAGGTCTCACCGCCTACGGACTTTGTTTCGTTTTCGGTGGCCGCGGTGCTTATATGCATTACGGGGCCATGCTAGGCACCATCATGGTAGCCAATGTCTTCTTCGTCATCATTCCGGGCCAACAGGATTTGGTCACGGCCAAACAAGAGGGGCGGCCGCCCGATCCTATTCACGGCATCCGGGGTAAACAACGCTCGGTACACAATACTTACTTCACGCTGCCCGTATTGTTCGTGATGGTAAGCCATCATTACGCCGGCACTTTTAATCATGACTACAACTGGCTGATATTGATCGGTTTGTCCCTGGCCGGTACACTCATACGGGTGTACTTCGTGGCCCGGCATAAAGGCGGCGCATCGCTGTGGTCTCTCATGGTGGCGGGCGCGATTATGGCGGCCATCTTTTTTGCCGGCCGGCCGCCACCCGCTTCAGGCAGGGCTGCCGAGACGGCAGCGCCAGATATGGCTACCGTAGATATGGCTACCGTTCAGGGCATCGTTTATGCCCGCTGTACGGGTTGTCACTCGGCGGCGCCACGCCAGGCAGGTTTTGCCGTTGCGCCCAAGGGTTTTGTTTTGGACAGTCAAGCGCAAATCATCGCCGGTGCGCATAAAATCCATCAACAAACGGTGCTGACCAAGGCGATGCCCATCGGCAATTCAACCAAGATGACGGATGAGGAACGGGCATTGCTGGATAGCTGGTTCCGCCGTTTGCAAACCGGTCAATAAGCATGAGGGCGCCGCTAAAAATAGTCATTTTTTCGTGAGTGCAAGGAAGCACCGCGCGCAGAACCGCAGTGTAGCACCGCGCGCAGAACCGCAGTGTATAGGTGATACATGAGGATTCGAGCACGGAGCTGACACCGCAATCGCGGAAAAAGTGCATTTTTAGAGGTGCCCATGAATAAAACCGGCCATTGCGCCAAATCTTCGATCACTTTGGATTGGTTGGCGCACGCCGATGAAGCACAATTCATCGACGCGCTGGGCGGCGTCTTCGAGCGCGCGCCGTGGGTCGCCAAAGCGGTGATTGCACTGCGCCCGTTTACCAGCATCAATGCGTTGAGCGAAGCCATGGTAGCGGCAATGTTCGCGGCGCCGCACGAACGGCAACGGGCGCTCATCGCCGCCCATCCCCCATTAACCGGCCACGCCCGCGCGCGCCGTGCCATGACCGTGCACTCCCGACGCGAGCAACAAAGTGCCGGTTTGGATGCGTGCACCGATGAGGAGTTGCAAGCACTAGAGACGTTAAACGAGCGTTATCGGATGCGCTTCGGGTTGCCTTTTATTATCGCCGTTAAGGGACTTAGCCCGGCGCAGATCATCAATGCCCTGCGTACGCGCCTCGACAATACACCGCAAGCGGAGTTTCAAACCAGTCTTGAGCAGATCGCCATGATCGCGCGGTTTCGCCTAGACGCGCTGATCGTGGGGTCAATCCCGTGACCAACGCCTTCGTTGCACGCGGTGAATTGCTGCATTGCCCGGCCCATCCGGCGGCCGTTGGCGATGATCCACCCGTCGAACACGTGCCCGATGGTTATCTTCTAGTGCGCGACGGCATCATCGAAAGCTCGGGGGATTGGCGCGGGCGGGATGATGCAAACTTTAGTGACTTGCCGGTGCACGATTATCGCGGACAACTGCTGGTGCCGGGTTTCATCGATTGCCATATTCACTACGCGCAAACCGACGTCATGGGTGCGCACGGCACCGAATTGCTGGAATGGTTGCAGCGCTACACGTTTCCTGCAGAGAGCCGTTTTAGCGATCTGGAATCAGCCGCCGAATGCGCGTATTTTTTTATTGATGAACTGCTTCGTAATGGCACCACGACCGCTCTCGTATTCGCCACCACGCACGAACATTCCGCCGATGCCATCTTCGAAGCCGCGGCGAAGAAGAATCTACTGCTAGGTGCCGGCAAAGTATTAATGGATCGCAATTGTCCGCAGAACCTGCGCGATGATCCGGACACGGCTTACGAGGCGAGTCACCGGCTGATCGAACGATGGCACAACCGTGGCCGCTTGCAATACGCCATCACCCCCCGCTTCGCGCCCACCTCGAGTGAGCAGCAACTGGCGCGGGCCGGTGAATTAGCCGCCGCCTTCCCGGATTGTTACGTGCATACCCATTTGGCGGAGAATCACGATGAAATCGCTTGGGTCAAAACCCTGTTTCCAGGCGCGCGCAGTTATCTTGATGTCTACGAACGGTTTGGCTTATTGCGCCAGCGCAGTGTCTTCGCCCACTGTATACATTTAGATCATGACGACCGTGAGCGCCTGCGTGCAACAAGGGCGAGCATAGCGTTTTGCCCAACATCGAATCTATTTCTAGGCAGCGGGCTTTTCGATTGGCAGGCGGCGGGCGGTATTCGCACTGGACTGGCCACGGATGTGGGCGGGGGCACTAGTTTCAACATGCTGCAAACGGCGGCCGAAGCGTACAAAGTCATCAAGATGACGGGGCAAACACTGAGTCCTGCGAGTACGCTTTATTTGCTGACCTTGGGTGGCGCGAAAGCCCTAGACCTAGACCGTAAGATCGGTAACTTCCTGCCGGGTAAAGAAGCGGACTTTTTGGTCATCAACCGTGAGGCGACGCCGCTGCTGTCCCGGCGCATGCAAAAGACTGAGGACATTTTCGAACAATGGTTCGCGCTGATGATGCTGGCGGATGACCGGGTGATTCAGACAACCTTCGTGGATGGCCGGAAGGTTTACGCACGCGATTGAACCTCACTAAAGGGCGCCTGCCAAAAATAGTCATTTTTTCGTGAGTGCAAGGAAGCACCGCGCGCAGGACAGCAGTGTATAGGTGATCACTGCTGTCCCACAAAATAGTTAAACACAGCGTATAACCTATTGATTTACATAAAAAATTGACTATGGCATTGTGTTTGAGACATGAAAACAGTTTTTCCAAAAATTTCAAAGGGTTAGTATGCTCTATGGGACAGCAGTGATAGGTGATACATGAGGATTCGAGCACGGAGCTGATGCCGCAATCGCGGAAAAAGTGCATTCTTAGCAGGTGCCCCCAAGTCCCTGGGACCGGTTGCCTATAGTAGAATGACGCTTCGACACATGCGCTAACCTCTCGCATATCCCGCCTAACCGTCCACCTAAGACTTCGCCAACCCATGAGCAGCACGGAGAACAACAACCCATCGGATGTCGCCACGAGAAGCTTTATAGAGGCCGACGTCGCCGAGGATATACGTGCGCAGCGATATTCACGGCCCATATGCACCCGCTTCCCGCCCGAGCCGAACGGCTATTGGCACCTAGGGCATGTGCTCGCCATCACCATCAACCACAGCACCGCCAAAGCGTTCCAGGGACAGTTCAAACTGCGCTTCGACGACACCAATCCCATCCGGGAAAAGCAAGAGTTTGTCGATGCGGCGCTGGAGGATCTTGCTTGGTTGGGTATACAGCCCGACGTCGCTCCGATCTATGCCTCGGATTTTTTCGAGGCGCTTTATCAGATCGCCGAACGCCTAGTGATGTCGGGCGATGCATATGTTTGTGATTTATCCCCTGATGAAGCCAAAGAACTGAGGGGCGATTACCACCGGCCCGGCCAACCGTCGCCTTACCGCGACCGGTCCTGCGAGGAAAACCTGTCCTTACTGCGGGCCATGCGCCGCGGCGAATTTAAGCCTGGAGAAAAAAGTCTGCGCGCCCGCATCGAGGTCAATTCACCGAATATGAATCTGCGCGATCCGGTGCTGCTGCGTATCTTGCACGAGGCGCACTACCGGCAAGGCAGCCGTTGGACCATCTATCCCTCCTACGACTTCGCCCAGAGCTTTAACGATGCACTGGACGGCGTGACCCACTCGCTATGCTCTAGTGAGTTCATCTCTCATCGCCCGTTGTACGACTGGCTGCTTGAAAAAGCGTGTATCGAAGAGCCGCCGCGTCAAATCGAGTTCGGCAAAATACAGTTGGAAGGCACCGTTCTTGGCAAACGGCATATTCGCTCCCTCATCGAAAATAGTGTTCTAAGTGGCTGGGATGATCCGCGCTTATTGACCGTGCGTGGTATGCGCCGCCGCGGATTTCCGAGCACCGCCATCGTCACATTTTGCCGGCAAGTCGGTGTGTCGAAGCACAATAGGTCGGTAAACGCCCGTCAACTGGAACAGACGGTGCGCGATGAGCTGAACCGTAACGCCCACCGGCGCATGGCTGTAATCAAACCGTTACGCCTGGTGCTCGAGAACTTACCTAAAGGCGAGGTGTTGACGGCAACGGTCCGGAACAACCCTATCGACCCCAGTGCCGGCGAAAGGCGCATTCAAATGGGCCGCGAGCTGTACATCGAGCGCGATGATTTCATGTGTGATCCGCCGCGCAAGTACAACCGGTTAGCCCCCGGCAAAGAAGTGCGTCTACGCGGTTCAGTAGTGATCAAATGCACCGGCTACGAAACCGATCCGTACACCCATGCAATCACCTGCGTACGCGCTACTTATGATGCGGATACACTCGGCAAGAATCCCGCTGATGGGCGCAAGGTACGCGGCGTTATCCATTGGGTATCGGCTGACCATGGCATCAACATAACCGTCAATTTTTACCAGCCTTTACTGTTGGAGTCGGGGGAACTCAACCCGGAGTCGCACAGCGCAGCAAGCGCCCTGGCCGAACCCGGCGTGGAGACACTGCCCGCTGAGACATGTGTGCAGTTCGAACGCATCGGCTACTTCGCCATCGAGGCGCGCGCCGATACGCCAACACCTGTTTTTAATCAGACAGTAACGCTGCGCGATTCGTGGAACCTCAAGAAATAGCAAGCCCTCTAGCGATCACGCTTCGCTTAACGCGCGCCGGTAAAAACCCGGATCGGTGGCCCCCTCGGTGCCCAGCACCAACACGGTTGAGGTAGAGTCCAGCCCCAAGGACCGGGCGAGCGCCGAATCGGATGCACTCGCCATTAAGGCAATGAGACCGGCAGCCGAGCACTCGCCGCCTTCAATGGGCGGCCGCTCAGCACAGGTGGGTTTAGCCAACCACCGCATCATGGGCATCACCCCCTCGTCGGGAATAGTGATCACAGCGGAGACACCTTTCTTCAGCAAAGGCCACACCACCTGCGACACCTCGCCGTTGGACAGGCCGCCCATAAGCGTCTCTTCAACGATGTGCATCCCGACGCGGTCCTGACTTTTGATACTGCGATAAACGCAATCGGCCATCATCGACTCCACCACCACGATCCGTGGCAGCCGCCCGCGCCAAACCGGCCAACAATAGGCCAACATGGCACCGGCCAACCCACCACAGCCAGCTGGAATATAAAAATGTGACGGGATGAGCCCATCGAGTTGCGTCACGATTTCAGCCGCCATCACTGAATATCCCGCCATCACCTGCAACGGCACGCTTTCATAGCCCTCCCAACTCGTATCGGAGACGATGTGCCAATTGTGTTCAGCCGCCATCCGCTCACATACCACCAGCGAGTCATCGTAATTTCCCTCTGTGCGGTGAACCTGCGCCCCTAGGGCAGCCATGGCATCCGCGCGCGCCTGACTCACGTGAGCATGAATGAAGATGTGACACTCAAGTCCTAGGCGCTGAGCCCCCCACGCCACCGATCGGCCGTGGTTACCATCAGTGGCGGTGGCCACGGCAAAACCGTCCAAATGGCCGTGATTATCCTTATAGGAGCGCGCCAACTCCGCGACAGCATAGGATCCGCCAAGCGCCTTGAAGGAGCCCAATGCGAAACGGGCCGATTCGTCCTTATAGAACACCCGGCCAACTTGGGCCGCCGCGGCGACATCGCTAAGCGTCACCAGCGGCGTGGGACAATAGCCTTGCCACTGAGTGATCGTGGCACGGGCAGCCGCGCAGCGCGCCGCGGACAAGAACTGCGCGAATTCACCGTGAGCGCCGCTGTCACGAAATTGATTCACCACGTATTGGCTGTGGGTATAAGAGAACTGCGCATCCACTTAGCTAGGCTCTATAGGAGTATTGGCGCGGAGTCACGATCGGGCGCCGGAAAAACGAAGCGAACGTAGCATACTGGATAGCTATTAGCGAGCGCCAATACCGTAGCGGCCCGGCTAAACCGACCTATCCTCAGCTAAATCCCGGAAAGCTCTCACAGAGGGTATATTCTATATTCGGGTAAATTAACGGTAGCGCCCAGCTTTCGGATCGGCTGCATAGGCCATCTGGGAACGGACGATATGCGGGCAGCTCTGGTGGTAATGCGCCAGGTATCGACAGAGCTGGGCATACAAGCTCCCCTCTCCTAATCAGCCGCATAAGCCCCAGCCCTATTAGCAAGCAGGCGCCGCAACAAACATTGGAGGTGCAAGCATTGTGGCTGAACTCATCACCGTAAATGGCCGTAGTTATACGTGGCCGCGAGCTCCGGTTGTAGTCGTTTGCATAGACGGCTCGGAGCCTGCGTATATGGAACAAGCGGTAGCAGGCGGCCATATGCCGTACCTTGCCAAAGCCTTGGAAAGAGGCGCTGATTTACGGGCCGACTGCGTGGTTCCCACCTTCACCAATCCGAATAACCTGTCCATCGTCACCGGCGTGCCGCCCCGGGTGCATGGCATTTGTGGCAACTTTTTCCTGGATCCGAAGACCGGCGAAGAAGTGATGATGAACGATCCTAAATTCCTGCGCAGTAGCACGATTTTTAAAGCTTTTCACGACGCCGGCGCCCGCGTTGCCATCATCACCGCCAAGGATAAGTTGCGCAAACTGCTGGGCCACGGCCTCGATTACGCAAGTGGCCGGGCGGTGTGTTTTTCCTCGGAAAAAGCCAACCAAACAACGCTCGCGGATAACGGTGTAGCCAATGCCCAGGCGATGGTGGGACTGGCTATCCCCGATGTCTATTCGGCGGCGCTGTCGGAGTTCATTTTCGTTGCCGGCGTCAAGTTGATGCGATCGATGCGCCCGGATCTGATGTATCTATCGACCACGGATTATATCCAGCACAAACACGCACCCGGGACACCGGTCGCCAATGATTTTTACGCCATGCTGGACCGCTATTGGGCCGAGCTTGACGGTCTAGGCGCCCTACTCGCCCTAACCGCCGATCACGGCATGAACGCCAAACACGACGCCGCCGGCAGGCCCGATGTCATCTACCTGCAAGATCTGTTCGATAACTTGCTAGGCACCGGCACCACCCGGGTGATTTTACCTATTACCGATCCTTACGTGGCGCATCACGGCGCGCTAGGCTCCTTCGCCACCGTTTATCTGCCGCAAGGCGCAGATCGCGGACCCTTGATTGAGCGTGTGTCACAACAGCCGGGGATTCAAAAGGTCTACGACCGGCGCGATGGCTGCGCCGCCTTCGAGTTGCCAGAAGAGCGTTTGGGCGATTTGATCGTCATATCGGCACAGTCTACGGTACTAGGAACATCGGCCGGCCAGCATGATCTCAGCCAACTGACTGAGCCGCTACGCTCTCATGGCGGTGTCACCGAACAGCGGGTCCCTTTAATCGTAACGCGACCGGTGGACGTGCCCGCCGGTCACCGGCTGCGCAATTTCGACGTGTTCGATATCGCCCTCAACCATGTCCACTGAGGTTAGCGCGAACAGGTCCTCCAATTAAATAAGCCCCCGACTAAATAAGCCCCGAACCAGTGCCGGAGATTATCATGCTCGCCGCAAAAAGAACTGATACCGTGATTCACGAACATCTGCGTCTTGCCGGCGATGACGGCATCCGTGATGAAAGATTGCAGGTGTTCAATCCTTACACCGGCGCTGTAGTGGGCACGGTGCCCAGGGCCACCGTGGCCGATGTGCGCCAAGCATTCGCCACTGCCGCCAATTACCGGCCTACCCTCAGCCGTCACCAACGGGCGGAGATTTTGCAGAAAACCGGCGAGATATTACTTCAGCGCTGCGAAGAGGTCTCCGATCTGATCACCGCCGAGTGCGGCTTGTCAAAACAAGACTCGCTGTATGAAGCTAGCCGTTCCAACAGTGTTTTCAACTTAGCCGCGGCCCTCACGCTGATGGACGACAGCACGGTTTTCTCCTGTGACGTGACACCCAGCGGCCCTAAGCGGAAAATTTTCACCACGCGCAAACCCCTGCGGGCGATCAGCGCCATTACCCCGTTTAATCATCCGCTCAATCAAGTGGCGCACAAAATCGCCCCAGCCGTGGCGACCAACAACTGCATGGTCCTAAAACCAACGGAGAAAACACCGCTGACCGCCCTGTTGCTGGCGGACGTTTTGTATGAAGCGGGCCTGCCGCGGGAGATGTTCCAGGTGATTACCGGCGCTCCATCCGACCTCGCCGATGAGTTTATAAGCAATGAACACATAGAGCTGATTACCTTCACCGGCAGCGTGCCGACCGGTAAATACATCGCGCACAAAGCCGGCTATAAACGCACGGTGTTGGAACTCGGCGGCAATGATCCGTTGATCGTGATGGAAGATGCCGATTTGGAACGGGCCGCCACCCTGGCCGTCACCGGGGCCACCAAGAATTCTGGCCAACGCTGCACGGCAGTGAAACGAGTCTTGGTGGTCGGGGCAATCGCCGATGAGTTCGTCGAACTGGTGCACAGCAAGATAGCAGCGGTCAAATACGGCGATCCTATGGATCGGCAAACCGATGTAGGCACCGTAATCGATGAGCAAGCCGCTCGATTGTTCGAGTGGCGGGTCAACGAGGCAGTGGCGGCCGGCGCGGAGCTGCGCTACGGCAATCAACGTAACGGTGCGCTTTACTCGCCAACCTTGGTCGATCACGTGCCTCACGGCTGCGAGTTGGTACGCGAGGAAACCTTCGGGCCGGTGCTACCTATTCTCCGCTGCCCCAACGACATCGCCCGCGTCATTCGGATTTCCAATTCGACCGCTTACGGCTTGTCCTCCGGCGTTTGCACTAATCGCATGGACTACATCACCCGCTTCATCAATGAGCTAGAAGTCGGTACGGTGAATGTGTGGGAAGTACCGGGTTTTAGGATCGAGATGTCGCCGTTTGGCGGCATCAAGGACTCGGGCCTAGGCTACAAAGAAGGCGTCATCGAGGCGATGAAAAGCTTCACCAACGTCAAAACCTTTTCCATACCCTGGTTGGACTAAGTGCGCAAAGCTTGAGGGTGGACCAACGCAACTTCTTTATTTTCAGACAGTATCGTGAGGTAAGCCGGTTACGTTGGTCCGTTCTTTTACTGCGCTACATTGATCATCCACGACACGCCGAAGCGGTCGCGCAACATGCCGAAGCCCTCGGCCCAAAATGTCTTACCGAACGGCATTTCAACTGCCCCACCCTCGGCCAATGCGTCGAAGCGGGCCTGCCCGGTTGCGACATCCGCTACCTGTAACGACAACGATACACCTTCAAATGCGAGTTCACCGGTGCACCGGGCGTCCGAGAGCATCACCGTAGTGCCGTCAACATCCAGTGCCGCGTGCATGATCTTGTGCTCCGAGCCCGGCGCCACCGGAACACCTTGCGGCGCATCCTTGAAACGCATGATCATCACCACGCTCGCCCCTAGCACCTGGGTATAAAACTCAATAGCTTCTTCACTGTGGCCATTGAAATTCAGATAAGGTTCTACTGCCATATTGCTTAGCTCCTCGTTTACACACCCGCGGCATCATAACCGCCAAAATGGGCATTGAGAGCCGTATGGGCATCTCTAAACATGCACTTTTTCCGCGATTGCGGCGTCAGCTCCGTGCTCGAATACTCGCGGCGCCGCCTCTACCCACGTCAATCCCATCGACAACGGCTCGGTCATGAAAACCCTAGGCGCCTCCATGCATCAGCCGCACTCATACAACCGTGCACTGCGGCTCACGCCGCCCCTCGGCTTGCCAGTGACCCAGAGCCCCGTGACGGCGGCACTGGTGATACGCGCTAACAGGCTGTGCGAGGTGAAGACACGCTCATCCTCTACCCTATCCGGGCAATAGACACTAGAATCCCAACTACTCATCTTTGTACTCTTGCACCATCGCGCGGATCGAATTATTGAGATCATACGAACGCTGGTGAGCCCGTATGCACATGTTCAGGCATGATGGGTACACGGCAACGACTGACACACAACAGGGCGGATCGGCGGCGCTTTATTTAGCAGATAACACCGCATAGTCCGCCCGATAACCGCTGAGCTTTATTACGTAATGCACGAATCAACATACGGTTTCCAGCGCTTGAAGACGCGCTCGAGTCTGGTGCGCACTAGAGGTGAGGGCACCAAGGATATTGGCGAAGAACGCATCGCCACCTTTGGCCGGCGCCTGCTGGCAATGAAACGCGATCCCAGCGCATCTGGAAAACGAATATTGCACCTTAAAAATCCGATGGTTCGTATCACCCCACCCCAGGCTGGCTGGATCCCGGTGGTCCTCGATTCGCCACACAGCGGCACCCGCTTCCCCGATGATTTCAATGCCATCGCTTCCACCGAAGCTTTGCGTGCGGGTGTGGATGCATTCGTGGACCAACTTTTCCCGGGGCCGGCTCACGGAGCCATCATGATCGCCGCAGAGTTTCCACGCGCTTACATAGATCCTAATCGGCCACTTGACGACCTCGATCCGGCAATCATCGCTAGCACCTGGCCCGCGCCGCTAACACCCAGCAATAAATCGGGCGTGGGCGCCGGACTTATCTGGACTCAGTGCATGGACGGCACCCCCATTTATTCAAGGCCGCTCCCTGGCGCCGTCATCAAAGCGCGCATCGAGCAGTATTGGCGCCCCTATAGAACCACCCTCACCGGTGCCTTAGATGATGCTCACGCCCGCGCCGGCGCCGTGTGGCATATCAACTGCCATTCCATGCCCAGCATCTGGCCAGCGGGTGTTGCAGGTGAAGGATTGCCCGTGGAAGCGGACTTTCTCTTGGGCGATCGCGATGGCACTACCTGTGCGCCGGAGATGACGGCGTTAGTCAAAGAAGTGCTGACCGGTTACGGCTATCGCGTGGCGGTCAATGATCGCTTCAAAGGGGTCGATATAGTGCGCAATGAAGGCCGGCCCACCGAGCGCAGGCATAGCTTGCAGATCGAAGTGGTACGCAGCCGCTATATGGATGAGCCGCGCTGGCAACCAGCGGACGGTTTCGATGCGGTACAGGCAGCGTTGGGCGAGGTCGTGCGGGCTTTAGGTGAATACGCCGGGCGCACCGCATAGTGGTATACAGACAACGCCGGTCGATGCGAACATGAGTCTTCGCCCACAACACTAAAGTTCGGCCATGCAAACCACAGCTACAAACAGCGGGCAAGCCTCTACGGTCCACCCCCTGACCCCTCTTAGCGCAGATGAGATTCGTTTGGCGGCCAAACTGGCCAAGGCAGCGTTAGCATCACTGGGTGAACGGATACGTTTTGAAATTATCGAACTCAGTGAGCCGGCCAAACCGCAGGTGCGGCGGGCAGTGGCCTGTCCACGCGAGGCGCGTGTTAACGTCTACGGCGCCGGCGAAATCGGTGTCTGGCGTTTGCGCGTGTCCCTCACCGAAGAGCGGGTCATCGAACAAGAGCACGTGCCTACGGCCAGACCCATGATTCAATTAGAGGAATTTATGGCCATCGAAGGGGCGGTGAAAGCCGATCCGCGTTTTATCGCCGCCTGCGAGCGGCGGGGTATCGAGAACCTAGATCGGGTCTGCGTAGATCCCTGGTCGGCGGGCAACTTCGGCCACGAAGACGAAGCGGGGCGGCATATATCACACGCTTTTTGTTGGCTGCGTACTCGGACGAACGACAATCTCTACGCCCATCCCATCGAGGGATTGAATCCGGTGGTCGATATCAAAACACTGGAAGTGATACGCATCGACGACCGCGGCGCCGTTGCCGTACCCATGGGCGAATACAACTACGATGCTGCCAGCGCTTCGCATCTGCGCGGCGATTTAAAACCCATCAATATCACCCAACCGCAGGGCGTCAGCTTTACCTTGGACGGCCATCATCTGCGCTGGCACGAGTGGTCGGTTCGTCTCGGTTTCAACGCGCGCGAATCACTCACCCTGCACGACCTGCGTTATGCCGATCGCCCGGTGCTCTACCGCGCGTCGTTGAGCGAAATGGTGGTGCCCTACGGTAGCCCGGACAATGCTCACTACCGCAAAAACGTCTTCGACATCGGTGAATACGGACTCGGCAAATTAGTCAACCCCCCCTCACCCTTGGCTGTGATTGCTTAGGCGCCATTGCCTATCTGGATGGGTGGCTCGCCGATATCAACGGTGAACCCATGTGCATGCCCAATGCCATCTGCATCCATGAAGAGGATGACGGCATCTTGTGGAAGCACTGGGATTTTCGCCTCGATCAAACCGAGGTGCGCCGAGCCAGACGGCTGGTTATCTCCACCATCGCGACCGTGGGCAACTATGAGTACGCCTGTTATTGGTATCTGTACTTGGACGGCACCATCGAGTTCGAGATCAAAGCCACAGGCATCATCAACACGGCGGCATGCGAGCCGGGTAAACCTGGACGTTACGGCACTGAAGTCGCGCCTGGCGTGCTCGGACACATTCATCAACATCACTTCTGCGCCCGCCTGGACCTAGCCGTAGACGGCGATCGCAACCGGGTCGTGGAGTGCGACACCCAGGTGCAGCCGCTAGGACCCGACAATCCTTACGGCAACGCTTTTTATACCACTCAAATGATCCTAAAAACGGAAAGCGGCAGGGAACGCAACCCCGACACGGAACGTTACTGGAAATTTGAGAGCGCCACGGCCAACAACGCGCTTGGCCATGCCACCGCATACAAACTGCACCCCGAAGGCAGCGTGCGCCCATTCGTGCATCCCGAGTCACCGTCAGGGCGCCGCATGCCATTCGTGTATAAACAACTCTGGTTAACCCGCCATCATCCACAAGAGCGCTACCCCGGCGGCGAATTCATGAATCACTGTGATGGCAGCGCAGGGGTACACCAATACGTCACCCAGGGGCGCAACATTGATGGGGAAGATGTGGTGGCCTGGCATGTGTTCGGTTTACATCATTTACCACGCCCGGAAGATTTCCCCGTGCAGCCGGTGGCGAAGACGGGGTTTAAGCTGGTTCCCGTGGGTTTTTTCGATGTCAATCCGACGCTGGATATACCGCCAAGCGGGAATAACGCTAGCACCTCTGTGTAAAAGTCCTAATCCAGCGGCAGCACCGCTCTCGACTGGCCCAGGGACTCACCCTACAACTCACCCTACGAGCAACTGGCCGGCGCCGCGGTACGCTAGGTTATCGCCATCGGCGGCAAGGCCGGGCCTGCCACGATGCGTCTACAACACCCGCTGCGCACCGCCGGGCCGGGCGCCGCTAGACACCAGAGCACCTCTAACAATGCACTTTTTCCGCGATTGCGGCGTCAGCGCCGTGCTCGAATCCTCAGGTATCACTTATACACTGCGGTTGTGCGCGCGGTGCTTCCTTGCACTCACGAAACAATGACTATTTTTAGAGGTGCCCTTTATACAGTAAAGTACTTTATTTCATTACAGCAGCTAAACGGCACCCATAAGCCGCGCGTGATTAGCGCGGCGGCTTGATGGGTTTGTTATGCAATGACTTTCTGGCGTGTTTCACTGCGTCCGTTGTGACCACAGCCAAGCCACCGATGAAAACCAAGAAAACGGTTACGACTAGCCATTCCATCACACTTCCTCCAGTTCATCGATCTTCTTATATGCGACTCTATTGACCCAAACTACTCCTCCGGTAATCACGACCACTGCGGCTGAGCACACAACTTGTAGAAAAATAGGAGCATGATCATAGTTTTGGGCCAACCATACGACCAGAGAAATATCTATAGCAAAAAGGATGGCAAATACGACTTTGAGCCAACAATTTCCTCCTTCAGCTTATCTGCTTTCGACATCAGTACGCTCTCAGAGTATCCGTCGCATAACGCCGCGATAATTTGCCGCATGGAGCAGCGCGTAATGCGGTCAGATTGATTGCTTGGTTAAGGTTTACCGGCTAATATGTACGGCACCTCCGTACATTTGGTGATAGTCATGGACACTGTTAGCGTAAACCAGTTTAGAAATAAGCTAAAAACCTATGTAGAACAAGTAGTTAGCACACATACTCCCATAAAAGTGACCCGCAGAGCCGGTGAAGCATTTGTGGTTATGAGTGCCGATGATTGGGAGAGAGAGCAAGAAACCCTCTACATTCTACAAAACAGTAGCTTAATGAGGCAAATTGCAGAATCAATAGCTACACATACCCAGGGCAACGGATATACCCCAACAAGCGAGGAATTGAATGAGATCACTCGTATTTGAGGGTAACACTTGGATCACTTATGAGGAACTACGTGAAAAAGACAAAAAACTACACAAGGCTCTTTGTAAATTGTTAAAAGAAATGCTCAGATCCGATCCAGCATCCGGGTTAGGCAAACCTGAACAACTTCGACACAACCTCACTGGTTTCTGGTCAAGGCGTATCTCTCAAAAAGATCGACTAATCTATAAATTTGATGATCAATACATCTTCATTTTTGCAATCGGCGGGCATTACGATCAGCACTAGCTTTCTGTTGCCTTAACGAGGCTGTAGAAAAACCTCATTTTTCACATTCCTGATCTAATAAAATCAAATACTTACGATAGTAGTAAAATGGTGGTTTTTGGCTCTTCCCTTCTTTAAGTGGGTGATTTTCAGCGATGTATGCCAGTGGGATATAAATCCAACCCACCCAAATGAAAGTAGATCGCTGCCTTATATCGTTCACGATTTCTGAAACCACACGCTCGATTCTTCAAACTTCGAATCGTGCTGTTAATGCCTTCTGCTCGTCCATTGCTGGACTTAAGAACAATAGCGTTGACGATGCCCCACAAATGCTCTTTAATCGTTCTGGCCACTGCCTTGATGGGTTCTAGGCGCCATCGCTGAGCCCAACTCAACCACTTGCTTCCAGGCCTTGATTGCCCAAGCTGTGGATGGGTAATCCCATAAGCTCATCGCCAGTTCACCGATAGCCCAGGCACGAGCTGTTTTAAGCGTTGAGTTTCTCAGTGGTTCAAAGTTATCCCACTGCTCTTTAGACAGGTTCTCAGGGTTTGTCAGCCCGTTGTAACGAGTTCCCTTCAGCCACTCTACACCCTTCCTTATAAGGGTTTTATTCTCTTCTATGCGAACCTTATTGACCGCTTTATCGAGGGACTGGGCAATATGGAATTTATCAAATGCTATCTTCCGGTCTGCCTGCGGAATAGTTTGCCTGACTGACTTGATATAAGCTTTGGACCTATCCATCGTCACACATTCGATACCTTTTTTGGCGTCATCCGGCAACGTATCAAAATACTCATTGAGGCTGTCGCTTTTACGCTCATCAGCGACATGGATAACAACGCCTTTATCGTGGTCAGTCACTACTGTGACGTATTCCACTGCTGCTCCATAAACTTTCATGAGAATGTAAACTGCATCTGGACCCGAGTTTCAATGGGGCCTGGAGGGTCTCCTTTGAGTAGTCCCCACAGATCTGTTCGCTCAAATATGTGACTTGAAAGAGTCTGATGATCGGTTGAATGCTTAAATCGAGTTTGCTACAGAATTTCAGGTAAGCGACCATTAAATACATACACATAGCGACCCATATTTGAGTCATGACAGCATCCTTTGACGTCCCTACGAATGACTTAATCTTCAAATTTTGTTTGATGCATTTGAAAAATAACTCGATTTGCCAACGCGACTTATAAATATCCGCGATGGTTTTGGCAGCCCATTCGAATGGATGGGTGAGAAAGACGTAATGCTTGCCGGTCTCTGGGTCACTATAACCCATCCGGCGCAACTTAATCGGGCAGGTATCGGCTTTAGGGCCCGTTAAAATCAGCGTCTGATCCGAGGTGATGCCCTGCTCTTTATTCACCGGATGGCGAGAAATCACTCGGTATTTTGTATTGGCTTTCAACCGGGTGACAAAATAAATCCCCTTTGAATTGAGCAAGTTAAACCACGTGAAGTCCGTATAGCCACGATCAAACACCACAATAGAACCCGCATCCAGTTCTAAACTACGACCTTGTGTAATATCTTGTTGTTTGCCTTCGGTAATAGTCATAAAAGCCGGTAAAAAACCATCATGGACTCACTGCTGTCCCATAAACTTTCATGAGAATGTAAACTGCATCTGGACCTGAGTTTCAATAGGGCCTGGAGGGTCTCCTTTGAGTAGTCCCCACAGGTCTGTTCGCTCAAATAAATTGACTTGAAAGAGTCTAATAATCTGTTGAATGCTTAAATCGAGTTTGCTACAGAATTTCAGGTAAGCAACCATTAAATACATACACATAGCGACCCCTATTTGAGTCATGACAGCATTTTTTGACGTCCCTACGAATGACTTAATCTTCAAGTTTGGTTTGATGCATTTGAAAAATAACTCGATTTGCCAACGCGACTTATAAATATCTGCAATGGTTTTGGCAGCCAATTCGAATGGATGGGTGAGAAAGACGTAATGCTTGCCGGTCCCTGGGTCCCGATAACCCATCCGGCGCAACTTAATCGGGCAGGTATCGGCTTTAGGGCCCGTTAAAATCAGCGTCTGATCTGAGGTAATGCCCTGCTCTTTATTCACCGGATGGCGAGAAATCACTCGGTATTTCGTATTGGCTTTCAACCGGGTGACAAAATAAATCCCCTTTGAATTGAGCAAGTTAAACCACGTGAAGTCCGTATAACCACGATCAAACACCACAATAGAACCCGCATCCAGTTCTAAACTACGGCCTTGTGTAATATCTTGTTGTTTGCCTTCGGTAATAGTCATAAAGACCGGTAAAAAACCATCATGGTCCAGACCAACATGTAGTTTAATCGCGCCTTTGGTCTTGCGAAATTTGGCCCAAGGAAATAGTGATAAGCATCAATCAATGGTCGATGCATCCAAGGAATAAAGCTTATTTTTAAAATGAAACCCATGCCTAGGCGCCAAGCTTCGACATCGTGCCAGTCGCTTCCAAAATAATCCTTCGTAGAATGGATAAGGCTGTTAGCTCGTTAACACGAGCCAGAGAACTTCGGCTGACCTTAGCGATACCCAAATGGTAACTTTTGCGGCGTTGTTTATCCAGATTGCTGACAATATCTCGCAAACTACAGCGACCGGCGAGTTGGGCAAAACTCAACGCCACAAACTGTGACCAGCGTGACATTGTCCTCAATACACGGCCTTTATGGTGGGTTTTGGCGAGGGTTTCAAATTCATGTCCCGAAATCAGTTTTAGCAGCTGTGAAAATACGCTGTTACTGTGACTCAAGGCTATTATCCTGTTGATATTGAAAGATATTCTGAACCTCTATTCTAACAAATTAGCGCAGAATAGTCTTTGATTCTAAGCTCATTCAAAAGTTTGTGGGACAGCAGTGTCATGGACTAGACCAACATGTCATTTAACCGCGCCTTTGGTCTTGCGAAATTTGGCCCAAGGAAATAGTGATAAACATCAATCAATGGTCGATGCATCCAAGGAATAAAGCTTATTTTTAAAACGAAACCCATCCTTAAGCGCCAAGCTCTGACATCGTGCCAGTCGCTTCCAAAATAATCCTTCGTAGAGTGGATAAGGCTGTTGCTCATTAATACGAGCCAGAGAACTTCGGCTGACCTTAGCGATACCCAAATGGTAACTTTTGCGGCGTTGTTTATCCAGATTGCTGACAATATCTCGCAAACTACAGCGACCGGCGAGTTGGGCAAAACTCAACGCCACAAACTGTGACCCGCGTGACATTGTCCTCAGCATACGGCCTTTATGGCGGGTTTTTGCGAGGGTTTCGAATTCATGTCTAGAAATCAGTTTCAGTCGCTGTGAAAATATGCTGTTGCTGTGACTCAAGGCTATTATCCTGTTGATATTGAAAGATATTCTGGACCTCCATTTTAACAAATCAGCGCAGAATAGTCTTTGATTCTAAGCTCATTCAAAAGTTTGTGGGACAGCAATTGATAGGTGATACCTGAAGATTCGAGCACGGCGCTGACGCCGCAATCGCGGAAAAAGTGCATTTTTAGCAGGTGCCCTTAAGCCAAAAAGCACGGGCGGCAGGATGACTCTTGGCGTCGTGGGTCATCGCAAACAGTACGCTGCCCGGCCGACAGCAGGCACCTAACCCAACGGACTTAGCAAGCGGCGCTCGGAAACCTCGTATCAGCGCCACAGGGACGAGGCGGGCAAACCGTGAAGTGCGTCTATGGGGGTGCGCGAATAGGAGGCCGGAAGACGCAAAAGCCAGCAGGTAATGGGTGGGATAGGGGTTGGATTGCCTGACACGAAAGTGTGCAGACGACCGGCGGGTCTTTCAGTGCGAGACGAACCATGACCGGTGGTCAATGGGACGGATGGATAGGAGCGGCACTTGGTGTGAGGCGGGCACGGCCCCACCCACGCAGTTCGATTGCGATAGTGTTAATAGGCGCCAGATGGAGCGAGGTGTGCACCGTCTTCAGGTTCGAATGGCAAAGGCCATAGACGTTGTGGCTGGCGTGCGCGAGGGCGTTTTGAAAGGCTTGAGCCGTAAGATGGGAAACTATCACGTACGGTTCTTAGCAGGGGCGGCGCCCGCTAACGGGCGCCGCCTACTCGGCGAATGGGCCAGCCGCTCATGCTTCTCGTTATGTGTTCATACAAAATCCTCAGTAACTTTCCCTAAATCGTCTTTGCAAATTCGTAGCTTACAGGCTACAATCATCCCATGAGCTACGAAATTGTAACGACACAGACGTTCAAAAAGTGGCTTGCCAAAGTTAAGGACCGCCAAGCAAGAAAGGCTATTGCTATGAGGTTGGTTCGAGTTGAAGCAGGAAACCTTGGTGACGTACAGCCTGTCGGTGGTGCAGTCAGTGAAATGAGGATTTTTGTAGGTAAAGGCTACAGAATCTATTTCACTATTCGGAATGGTCAGTTCGTAATCTTGCTCTGCGGAGGTGACAAATCCAGTCAGGCAAGGGATATCGAGCAAGCCAAAGAATTATTAAAGAACTTGGAGGAATAGGTTATGGGCGAAAAACTAACACCATTCAACCCAGTTGATCTTCTGCAGGGAGAAGACGAAATAGCAGAGTTTCTGTCAGAAGCATATCTCGATGAAGATCCTAATGTATTCATCATTGCTCTTGGACATGTAGCCAAACATAAGGGTATTGGGAGTCTTGCAAAAGAAACAGGTCTAAACAGAGAAAGCCTCTATAAAACTTTCAGTGGGAAGGTTCAGCCAAAATGGGATACAGTTCATCGACTATTACGGGCTTTAAAAGTCAGGCTTGCAGTAGCAGGTTAAATACCAATCACTGAGCATACGCATAATCGGGTAACCGGAGGTCTCTAACCTCCAGCCCCACAACACTCTGCATGCGGCTGCGCACAGAGCGTTTCATCAACCGTGATGACAGGCCATCGAGCCGTCCCGAGGTGAGAACAAGCCTTGTTGTTTCAAGTGCGTCAATCCCAGTGCCGCTTTTATCCCGTAGGACTTGGCACTACGCCACCCGCCTTTGCTGGAACGCCCACCAGCTACCGCCGCCCTTACCGGAAGGCCAAGTTTGAGCCAGATTGCCTATCTTGCTACGCGGCCTGCCCCACTGTTTCCACTAGCCCATCGCGACCCGCCGGCGTATCCAGTGGTCCAGTTCAACACAGCGTTGGTATTGACACATTGTTGGTATGGGTTGTCCACCCCATAGTCGCTGCTCCGGCCACGCCAATAGAGCCACGCCAATAGAGACTTAAGTTCGCGAATTTTGCTTGCCCTCGGCACAGCCAAGCTACGGCGGATCCGTTCACGCACACGGTGCTTGAACTTTTCCACGCTTTTGCGGTGCCAGCGAATGGGTTGGTCGTGACAACTGAAACCGAGGAATTGGCACTGGCTGGTGTTGACCGCCTGGCTTTTATCGAGGTTGACCTTGAGTTTCAGGTCTTGCTCGATAAAGCGGCTCAGGCTGAGTCACCCACCTTCGCCTGCCCGTGGGCTTTTAACCCGAATCATCCGGTCGCCGGCGTAGCGGGCAAAGCGGTGACCACGTGGCTCCAGTTCCCTATCCAGGGGTTCCAGCATGACATTGGACAGTAACGGTGACCACGGGCCACCTTGTGGCACACCTTCATGGCTGGGCCATAGGATGATTCCATCCCTAATACCTGCCCGAAGAGAGCGCCCTATCGGGTGTAACCAGCCTTTATCTCTGATCGCCTGCCAAGCAACGTCATCCGTTGGTCGTGGTTAACCCGGTCGTGGTTAACCCGGTCGTGGTTAACCCAGTCAAGAATTTCGACCGGCCGATGTCCACAGCCATCCGATGGTGCTGTTGGCACTAGCCTTGTACCTGTCTGAGCGCGTCTTGGGCCGAACGATTTGGCCGACAGCCGACACTGTGTTCAGACCATGCCGGGTCAAACCGCGGCGACAAGACTTGCCTGAGCGCTTGCTGTATCACGCGACCCAGCACCGTGGGAATGCTCAGTAGGCGTTCGCTACCGTTATCCTTAGGGAGTACGTACACGCTTGACCGACTGGAGAAGGTAACGCCCATTGAGCCATGGTTCGCGCCGCCCATGCCATCGTGGCCTGACCCCATCGGTGAATGGTTCAAGGGTCATACCCTTAACCCCTATTATGGCTGCACGCCGCTGCCCCAGGGACGGGCTGGCGCCCGTTCAGAGGTGTCACACCTAAGGCACTGATAGTGCAGGGTTTTGTAGGGGTGCGACCGCATACGACTGGCTGCGCTGGGCTACGACCGGATACGATCCTTCGTACCTGAGCGTGCCTCGCGCGTGCCGGGAAAAGTGGTCACGAAATGCGACTAGGCGAAGCGGTCCCGTGCCGGGAATTTCCGGCGTCATATCAAGACGTTGGAGACACCGCCTGCGGCGTGTCGCGTTTCGTGCCGGGGCCGCTTGCAGGAGATCGCCTAGGTGGCCGCCAATTGCGCCGGGCCTCGGCGGGCTTTACGCCGCCGCCGGATCATGGTGGGGTCGCGAAGCAGACGGGCGCGATCCGGCAGGCGCCGCCGGGGAAGCACTCGGCGAGCGGGATCGTCCGCTCCATGCAGCGCGCCACCGCGCCAACCGAAATCTCCACCGCCGGGCGGGCCAGTTTCCAAGCGTACGTGCGTCTCGCTTTGCAGCCTGCTGCGGCAGGTGTGAAGACCTTAACGCCGCAAGGCGTGCTGCACTCTTGTCCTGTAGGAGATTATCGACCTCGATGGCGAGGGCGCGCGGCGGCTCGGGGCCTTAGCCCGAGTGGCGCTTGAACGACCGCTCCGCGACCGCACCAGGATTTTCCTCTCGTGCTCCGGTGCGCGGCCTTCAGGGCGTCGAAATAAGAAGCACAAGTTAACAAATCGATGCGCAAGCCCGTTGCCCGGTGCCGGAAATCTAATCACGCAATAGTCTCGAATCAAAGGAGCAATCACGACACGTTGGTGGACACGAAATGCGAGTCGGGGAGCGATCGGACATGGAACTTGCCATCCGCGAGGCGAAAGCCCGCCTCTGCGAACTAGGGCGTGTTAACACTATTCAACGCCTGCACGATAAGGGCGAAGTGGATAAAAAACATAAAGACAACATCCAGTTTGTCGAAGCGTGTAAAGATTCGACGAAATCCTTTCAGCCGCCGAAACAATCTCTCTACTTCATTTCGCTTTTTATACAGCTCCTTGTCGTATTTCCAAGGCCTCAGCCGATTGCTTTTCGCTGGCACAACGGGCTCCATCCCCAAATCGACTATCAACTGCCGGGTCTCATCGCCTTCGTAGGCCTTGTCCATGATGACTTGAGTCCCGTCCCAGCCATTGTTTTCAAAGGATTTCAATAATTCCCGGCCTGCTGGCGCATCCCCGACGTGGCCCGGGGATAGGGAAAAGGTCACTGCTGTTGTGGCATTTGCTGCAACCCTATGAATCTTCGTTGTCCACCCGGCTCGGGACTTACCCATCGACTGTGGACCGTTTTTTTAACGCGCCAGTCCCATCCGGGTGAACTTTGACCGCTGTACTGTCCAAAGATACTTGCTCCACCTGTATGTTGATGACATCGTTTTCCTGTAGTGCAGCAAATACACTATCGAGTACACCATTTTTCGCCCAGCGATTGGCCCGAGTATAAATGCTGTGCCAATGACCAAACTTTTTCGGCAAACCTCGCCACTTGCAACCGTGCTCAGCGACATACAAAATGGCATTCAACACCAATAAATTGGGTATTTTGACGTTACCTCTTTGAACAGGAAGGAGTTTTTGGATAATTTTAAATTGTGATGCGGTGATTTTCATACGCGAAGTCTATCATAATTAGTGTTAACAGGCCCTAGTCGCCGCCGCACGCAACGGCGAGCGCGTGATCATCACCAAGCACGGCCGGCCCGTCGCCGAGTTGGTGCGCTGCGACCGGCGCGGCGGGATCGACTTCGACAAGCTGCAGGCAACACGCCGGCGTCTCGGCATTGAAGGCGACGGAGAAGGCTGGCCGGAGGCGTTCAACGACCCCGCTTTCAGCCGCCGCGTGCTCGGCCTCGACGACGAGTAGGCGCTCTGGCGATGCGCGTCCTTGTCGATACGTCCTACCTGTTCGACTTCATGGACAGGCCGGGGAAGTTGCTGGGCTGCGAGCGCCGGTTCCTGTCGGCACGCGGGCCGGAGTTCTACGCGAGTGCGGTCTCGCTCTGGGAAATGCGGCTCAAGCACAACGCCCGGCACCCATCGGGCGAGCGCAAGAGCCGCTTCTCCCCCGATGATATCCTCACCGCTCTGGAAGACCAGGACGTGACGTTACTGCCGATGACCGTGCGCCATGCCGCAGGCGGGCTTGACGTTCCGCTCGACCACAAAGACCCGTTCGACGAGCTGCTGCTTCAGGCTCAGGAGGAAGATCTGCGGCTGCTGACGGTGGACAGGCGCTTGGCGGAGCATCCACTTGCGGTCGCGGCTCATGAGCATGAGTGAGGCAATTCGCTTCATCTCAGGCCGGTCCCGCCAGAGCATGACAGGTCTCCAGTCGTTCCACACCATCGCCAATAGAAGGCGAGGCAGCCAGGATGGCGCCATTAAGAGCACCAACACTGGCACCCGATATATACCAATCGCCATTGAAAATGCGAATATAGAATACTTACATTAGCTAGCTGATTATGGTCAAAATAAGCTTATGAACAATCATTTAACACCGAGCGAGCGCGATACACTCATAAAATCTCATCGTAAAGAGAGAGATGGGCGTATTCGAGACCGAATAAAAGTTGTTTTAGCTTTTGATGAGGGTTATAGTTATTCAGAAATGTCTAGGATTTTGCTTTTAGATAATGAGACTATTAGACGCCATGTCAATGATTACTTTTCTAAAGCTAAGCTGAAGCCCGAAAACGGGGGCAGCAAAAGTGATTGAGACGAGAATGAAACAGCAAAGCTCGTTAAACACATAGAAGGAATGACTTATCCTTATGTTAAGGACATTTGCACTTATGTGAAGTTGAATTTCGGTAAGGTTTACAGTGTAAGCGGCATGACAAAATGGCTGCATCGCAATAATTTCTGCCATAAAAAGCCTCATGCAGTTCCAGCGAAAGCAAACGCACAGGCGCAAAAAGCGTTTGTCAAAGACTATGAACACCTTTCGAAAGACGCTAAAAACAAGGGTTTAATCTATTTCTCGGACAGCTTTCATCCGCAGTATCAAACACGGTTGGCTTATGGATGGATTTTAAGAGGCACTCGAAAGAATATTGCCACAACGGCTCGTCAAACACGATTGAATTTCATTGGTACTTTATCTTTGGATGGTCACACAATAATCCACACTGAAGTTGAGCGAATGAATGTGCAAACGATTAAATCTTTTCTAAAATCTCTACGCAAACGGCATGCACCAGAGAAAGACATTCATGTAATTTGGGATAATGCAGCTTATCATAAGAGCAAAGACGTTCAGTCTTATGCCAAGGACTCAAACATTAAATTACACTATTTGCCGCCCTATTCACCGAATTTAAATCCAATTGAGCGACTTTGGAAAATGATGCATGAAGCGGTTACTTATAATCAGTACTATGAGAGGTTTGTAGATTTTCGGGAAGCATCTTTGAATTTTTTCAAGCGCATTGGAAGACGAAAGGCTTTATTGAGAAAAAGAATCACTGATAGGTTTCACATTATTAATGCACCGATGTTCGCATCTTGAAGTGTGATGGGTATATTTGAGCGAACAGACCTGTGGGGACTACTCAAAGAAGATCCTCCAGATCCTATTGAAACTCAGGTCCAGATACAGTTTACATTCTCATGAAAGTTTATGGGACAGCAGTGATCACCTATACACTGCGGTTGTGCGCGCGATGCTTCCTTGCACTCACGAAAAAATGACTATTTTTAGCGGCGCCCCTTAATCAACCAGTAATCAACGCAACGCCTCCACGGCTTGTTTAAACTGCCCATCGTGTAATCGATGTTGGCGCGACAAATCTCGCAGAAAAGCCTCTATATCGGCCTTGGATAAAGCAAACAATGATTTATCTGGAAAGGCTTTGAGCAAACTTTCCGCCTGTCGGACAGACCAACGCCGCGCGCCTTCGGGCACCTGTTTTTTAGCTAACAGGTCAAGGTATTTATGCCCATTGGATGGGGCGTTCATCTGCGAAGTGATGATGCGTGGTGACTCGGGTTAATCAGGAATATACTGTACTGATAGTCTCTGCCTAGTGCAGTATATTCCATATCCGTCTAATACACTGTTAGGGCTCAATATTCACACCTTGTTATTTGTACACTGATAGGTGTACATTTTCTATATGAGGCGGTACAAATTGGAAAAGTCTCTTAAGGACTTAGGCTAGTGGTTTCTTCGACACGGAGGCAATCATGACATTTGGACTAATGGCGATAGACAAGAGCCTATACCAAGGCATCCTGAAATAAATGAGAGACTTGCACGTTCAATCATACGAAAAGCGAAAGCAGAGAGTGGATTATGAGATTTTCTGGCAAAGTATATAAAGACGGTGAATTTTGGCTGGCTGAAATTCCGATTCTTGACGCCATGACTCAAGGGCGTACAAAAAAGGAAGCGTTTGAAATGGCTTTGGATATGATTAAAGCCATGATAAATAAAGAGGGAGTCGAAATTGATATCTACAAAGGAAAAAATGATGGTTTTGAAATAGCGTCATCCGATTCAAGCTGCTTGGTCAGCCTTCTTTTGCAAAGAAAAAGACAAATTAGCGGGCTGTCACTGTCACAGGTTTCAAAGCGACTTGGTTTGTCTTCTCGCAATTCGTACGCAAGGTATGAAAAAGGACAAGCCGCCCCGACTATCGGAAAACTTGGGGAGTTATTACGAGCTGTCGATCCGAAGGCTGATATTGTAATAAATGACAGTAACGCCCTAACAAAAGCATAAAGCGGACGCGCCAAAGGCGCGCCGCTTATGCTAAACGTTGAGCGGATAGATGATGTACACGGCGGCAGAACAAGAGGCTGTTGGGCTCTGCGTAGCGCTGGAGGCCATCGCTAACATTGCGAACCATGCACTGCTCGAAGTTCGTTGGGTATCGGAGTACCCTGGTGAGGCTGAGATCTACTTTCAGTCTCGGGTTCACCAACAGCTGTTTCTCACACGCTTGCTCGATTTCGCCAGAGAGCAGGGTGATAAAACTTTGACTGGTGTCGATGGGTCTTGCTTGGATACACTCCATGCAGCGTGCACCACCCAATCCTTCAATGTCGATGGGAGTGTAGAAACTTTGGAGAGTGCGACATCTGCACTCGATGAGTGGTTAAACAGCGAGACATCACTCAAGCTCTGGCTGCCCACGCTCGACATCGAGGCTGACCTACGTGTTCCGCGAGTCGATTTTCCGTACATAGCTGGGAATCAGGTAAAGCACAACCTCTCGCACCTAACGCGGGTTTCGCGTCGAGTAGAGGAAATGCTTAAGCAACACGGATACGCCGTGCGTGTAGAGCACATCCCATTGGCTCTAGAAGACTTTCAGGACCACTTCCAGGAACACTACTTCGTCTATTACGGAACCTGGATCGTGGAGCTACTGAAGGGTACCTCTAAAAATAGTAATTTTTTCGTGAGTGCAAGGAAGCACCGCGCGCACAACCGCAGTGTATAGTCATACATGAGGATTCGAGCACGGAGCTGACGCCGCAATCGCGGAAAAAGTGCATTTTTTTAAGGTGCCCTGAACAATCTTCGTTGGGGATTGCAAAGTTACCTGAATCCAACATTTGTGGAGGCGTATACGAGAGATCCTGTTGATGCAGCGCGATATTGGTATGAGTATCCCAGTACGATTACAAATGACATACCGCGTGCTTGGTTCTGGCGATTGATGAACAACGTGAGAACCGGTCCGCACATCGAACGGTTTGTTGCCGCACGCTATCTAAGGAAAGATGATCTTCGTTGCTGAGTTCCTGAGCCAGTATCCGCCCAACGAGGCGCTCGAGGCGGGCGCTAAGCGCCCTCGGACCGTCACTCCGCTGCGCTCAGCGCTGTCGTTGGGCGTCAAACAGCAGGCAACACATTGAAGCCAAAGGTATACATTGAAACATCTGTTATCAGCTATTTGACGGCTCGTCCGAGTAACGACCTTCAAGCAATGGCTAATCAAAACGCTACGGCGCAGTGGTGGGAGACACAAGGTCCGAAGTATGCTCTCGTAATTTCTGAGTTTGTTGTTGCCGAGGTGAGCCTCGGTCACCCTGATGCAGCAAAACGCCGCCTTTTAGTGATAGGCGATCTCATGGAGCTACAAGCAACCGCGGCGGTTAGAGCGCTTGGTAAGGAGTTCATCCGTCGTGGAGTTCTACCTAAGAAAGCAGAAGTAGACGCTTATCATGTGGCCATAGCGGCGGTAAACGGAGTAGAGTATTTGCTCACTTGGAATTGTACGCATATTGCCAATGCTCATACACGGCCTGAAATCGAGGCTGTTTGTAGGGTATTGGGGTATGAACCACCTGTTATCTGTACCCTAGATGAGTTGACGGAGAGTTGAGTATGTGGCGAGACCCTATTGTTGAAGAAACACGTGCCCTGAGAGAGCAATACGCTGACCAGTTTGATCATGATGCCGATGCAATTTTCCAAGATATTTTGCGCAGGCAGAGCGCTACAGGGAAAAAGCTGGTATCTTTTCCACCACGCAAACCTACGCCAATACCACGTACCGCCCAACAATAGCGTCAATCGGACCCGCGAGGACGCGGACCGCTTACGCAAATCGTTATGCCCCTAACCTCAACCTACGATTCACAATTTATAAACCAGCCTGAAGCGTGCTAAAGTTCACAATAAGTGAATGTAAAGGCTATTATGCACGTTATCTCAAGAAAACCGTTTAACGAAGCTGCGAAGAATTACCCAAATGATGCAGCTGCTATTGACGCTGCATATAAGTCATTGAGAAATGGTGATTTTCATACTCCTGACGAGTTGAAATCACTGTTCCCGAGCTTGGATAATTTCAAGTACAAAGATAAGTGGTGGATGATTGATATTGGCGGCAATAACCTGAGACTCATAGCTTTGATTGAGTTCAGAGATAACCGGATGTGTGTGAAACATATTGTCACTCACGCTGAATACGACAAACTGTGCAAGAAGTACGCAAAGGAGGCAGGTGATGCGGTTCTCAAATCTAAAGCAAAAAGCTGTGGACTTCTTTTCTGAAGCCAGCTTTGTTGGTCGAATTCACAATGAGGCTGAATACGAGCAAGCCTTGGAGCTTATGGATGAACTCATTGAGGACTACGATAAATATCTTCCATTAATAGAGGTTCTCTGTGCTTCAATCGAGAAGTGGGAGGACGAATCAGATCAATTCTCCGAATTCAACAAGAGAATTGAAGCACTTGATGATGGTGTTGCAATCCTTCGAACCTTAATGGATCAATATCAGTTAAAAGATGATGATTTAAAAAATGAGCTAGGTAGTAAAAGCCTTGTGTCTATGATTCTCAATGGCTCCCGAGACCTCACAAGAGATCATATTCAAGCTCTTTCCCAGCGTTTCAAAATCTCGCCATCTGTGTTCTTCAACGGGGCCTAACAAGAGATCGGTTCGGGATATGTGCAATTCTTATCACTTAGCCACTCATGAGAGCGATTGGCAGCGGCTCCGGCTGCGCTGGTGAGGACTGAGCGTCCAGATCGCAGGACGCACTCTCCGAAACGGCGGCTGTGCTCATGCACGTGGGGACTAGGAAGCCGCATCAGATCCATCGTCACCGGTAAGCTGCCGGCGGCCATGTTGGAGGCGCACCGGCTAGCTCCGTGGCCTGTTCTCCAGTACCGTGCCAGCATCCGGCCGGCGTTATTTCGCGCTTACGAGGCCAAGACATGACGGTTCCCGAATTAGTCCCACTACACTTCGATACCGACAGCGGCTGCGGCTGGCGGGCGCGCATCGGACTCATCGTGCTGGCAAGCGACCAAACCCTCGAAGCCGAAGCGCGCCGGCTGAGAATCGACGGCGTGGATTTCTATCACTGCCGCATCCCGATGGAAACTGAGGTTACGCCCGCGGCGCTGACCGCCATGGAGCAAAAGCTGCCGGCAGCGGCGCGATTGCTGCCCCCCGAGTTCACATTCGGCGCTATCGGCTACGGCTGTACGTCGGCCGCTACACTCATCGGCTCCGATGGGATCACGGCGGCGATTCAGGCGGTCCATCCGGGCATGAGGTGCTCAGATCCGATCGCGGCCGCCGTTGCCGCGTTTAGCGCCCTCGGTTCGCGCAGCATTGCCGTGGTCACGCCGTACACAGCCGGCATCACCGCCGCTGTTGCCAGGCACTTCGCCGCGGCCGGCTTTGAAGTGAGCGCACTGGGCTCATTTCTCGAAGCGAGCGAGCGGGTGGTCGCGCGCATCTCGCCCCAATCCATCGCCGCAGCGGTGCGCGCCGTCGCCGGTAGCACCGCTTGCGATGCCGTGTTCGTCTCGTGCACCAATCTTAGAGTGCTAGCGCAGATCAACGCCCTTGAAGATGCAATCGGTAAACCGGTTGTGTCGAGCAACACGGCGTTGTTTTGGCATCTGCTGCGCCTGTGTGGCATCACCGATGAACTCACCGGGCTTGGCCGCCTATTCACCGCCCAACTCCAGCACTGACCCGCCCTATACCACGCTGCGGGTACTGCCAGCATAATGGCGCTCTTTGAGCATCCACGTCCCTATAGGCCAGCTCTTGGTGGGTCCAAACGCCAACTCCTCAGCGCAGCTGCGGCGGGAGTATTGACGGGTAAGTGAGATAGGAGGCGGGTTAAGTTGGATAAAAAAACGAGGCAACGGCCAGTGACCGAACACAACATGACCGTAGTCATTCCTGGCGATGATCCACCGCAAATAGGAAGAACGCCAGCCTTGGAGCGCTTGCGCGAGCGCACCGAGGCAGTGCTCTACGAAAACCGGCCAGTGTCACATATGTTCGGCTTGATGTTGGCCGTGGCCAAAAATACGGCTGATCAAATCATAGTGCTCAAAAATGGCCGATGGACCGCCGTTGCCAATGTGATGTTGCAGGGAAAACGCTTGGGCATCATCGGCACCAGCGCTACCGGTGCACATCTGGCACGCTTTGCCGATCAATTCGGCATGGAGGTGGTGGCGTGGTCCTACCCCCCCGGCGAGGCCCGCGCCAAGGCTATTGGCGTGCGTTACGTGCCGGTGCATGAATTGCTGACGACCAGTGCGGTGATCAGCTTACATGTGCGTCTAAGCGAGCAGTCACGCGGCCTAATTGGCGCCGCTGAAATCGCCGAGATGCGCCCCGGCGCAATACGGTTAAACGGCGCACGTGGCCCGGCGATAGACACACCGGCCCTAGTTGACGCATTGCATCGCGGCCACTTGCACGGCGTTGGAATAGAGGTATTCGACGAAGAGCTTTTGCCGCCCAATGCAGCCATCGCCGCCTGCCCGCGCGTGGTACTGACGCCACAGCGCGCCGAGCAAACGCCCGAGGCCGTGAGCGCCACTAACGAAGGCGCTGTGGAGAACCTATTCGCGTTCCTTGACGGCAAGCCGTGCTGTAATGCCGCAAACTGATTTTTTACACCGACCAAGCGAATCAACCATGAGCACACCCCATTTCGAGATCGCCGTCATCAAAGGCGATGGCATAGGCGTTGACGTGACCGATGCGGCGCTAGCCGTTGTGAATGCGGCCCAGGCCCGGTTAGGCGGTTTTCAGTTGCACTACAAGGAACTGGAGGCCGGGGCGGCTTATTTTCAGCGCACTGGAAATGACATAGCCCCCGGTGCGCAGGAGGCGGCCGCAGCGGCGGACGCTATCTTTCTAGGCGCCATCGGGCTGCCGGCTATTCGCCATGCGGACGGCACCGAAATCTCGCCGCATCTTAGGCTGCGCGACGAATTCCAGCTCTACGCTGGGGTGCGGCCGGTCAAACAATATCCGAATGCGCCGCAGCGGCTGGCCGATCCGCGAGCCGCCGAGCTGGATCTGGTGATCTTGCGCGAATCCACCGAAGGACTGTTTTTCTCCTGCGCGGCGGTCGGTGGCGGTGAACTCATCGGTGACAGCGAAGCCAGAGACACGCTTCGCATCACCCGCGCGACGACGGAGAAACTGCACGATTTTGCCTTCAAGCTAGCCCGCAAACGCAAGCAACGCGGTAGCCCTGGCCGCGTCACCTGTGTCGATAAAGCCAACGTGTTCCGCTCGATGGCCTTCTTCAGGAAAATCTTCGATGAGCGCGCCGCCCATTTCCCGGATGTGGCAGTGGACTACAACTACGTCGATGCCCAAGCTTTGGATCTGGTGCGCCAACCGTGGGCATTCGACGTGCTGGTCATGGAGAACATGTTCGGCGACATACTGTCGGATCTGGCCGGCGGCCTCGTGGGCGGCATGGGCATGGCGGCCTGCGCTGAAATCGGCGACCAACACGCCCTCTTCCAACCGGCCCACGGCAGCGCACCGGACATCATGGGTCAAGACAAAGCCAACCCTCTGGCCGCCATTTTAAGTGGCGCCTTGATGCTCGATTATCTGGCTGATCGTGCGGATCACCCACCGCTTGCCGCGGCTGCATTGGCTATAGAAGCAGCGGTTGAGGAAGGATTTGCGCGCGAGCAGATCCGGCCCATGGAATTCGGCGGTGACATGGGCACCAAAGCGGTGACGGCGGCGCTCGTCGCTTTGGTGGCATCCATGCCGGTAGCTAGGGTGGTTTAGACAATGTTCCGCGCTGATAAGCCGGGCGAGTTGGGGATATTTCGATCCGGGTGGTGCTGCGAATGGGTCAATCGCTTTCGGCGATTATGTGAACGGCTATCAGAATCCACCGATCAACCGGGGCCTTGACACGGCCCGCAAGCAAGCGTTCTTCGACTTCGTAGAAGCACTCTCGAAGCAGGCATGAGCCGGCCACCCACTCTTCGGCACACCTAGGCAGCGCCTAGCTAAATTTAAAGCTAAAGCGCCGTATGAATGTCGCTGCCCATGCAGCCAACGCAGTCACTGCCCGCCACTTGCGGCAAGCAATCCCTGAGCAGCCGGCCCAGTAGCACCATTTGTGGACTGGTCAGGCGATACCGCTCCATGGCAGCCAACACTGCCGCGTGTTCCGCTCGCGGTGGCAACGGCTTATGCGCAGCGGACGGCAGCACGGCGAGTGCTTCGTCTAAAACGCCGTCAATGGCCCTTACAACCTCAACGCATCCTTGCGCCGAGGCAGGTTCGGCCATACGCGGTGGCAGCACCGTTGCGATATACGCCAGGAATCCGGGCCAATGCGCCAGCATTCGATACAACCCGGGTATGAACGGGTGTCCATCAACTTCTACTTCGAATGTGCGCAGCACCGCCAATAGAGGCGGCGGCATGGAGGCTATAGACACCAACGGCGGCGGTGCCGGCACGGGGGCGGGTGGCTGCCAGGCAGCATAAGCGCGGCCACCGCCAGCCGCCCCGCGCAGCAACTTTTGCACTAATCCGGAAAACATCAGGTTCGTAGGACTCACCCGCACAAACCCATCGCATAATCCCCGGATGGCCCGCATCCCGCTTTCATCCACCCCGAGCAAGCTGAGCACATCGCCACTCAACGGTGGCAGCGGCGCCAACATCACCGGCGCACTGGCCCGCCAGGCCGCCTCCTGCGCTACACCGGACTCGAACGCGGGCGCTACCGCCCGCCACGCCCATTCCAACCAGCCGGGCCGGGTGGCGAGGTGGCGTTGCATGGAGGACACATAAGGCACTGCGCACCAATGACGGATAGCCGCATAGATCTCGGCCAGTTCACCCCGCGCTTCGCTTTCAGCCAATTCCGCTAACAACTCAAACGCCCCATCCGCTCGCAACGCGAGGTGCATCATGGACAGCCTGACGGCAAAATGTAACCACGATAGGCAAATAGCCGATGGTCAGACCGTACAACGAGGTAGTTTATGGCTCACACTAATCTCGATCTGGCGAATGCGCTCGCCGATGCTAAATCCCAATACACCGCGGCCAATCCACGCAGCCACGAGTTGCACCGCAAAGCCTGCGGCCCGTTACCCGGCGGCAACACCCGTACGACGCTGCACTACGATCCGTTCCCGGTGGTGATCGAGCAGGGCGAAGGCAGTGTGGTTACCGATGTAGATGGCCATGATTACGCCGACTTTATAGGTGAGTACACAGCCGGCCTCTATGGCCATTCACATCCGGTGATCAAAGCCGCCATAGAAAAAGTGCTAAAGCGCGGCTTATCGCTGTGTTCGCCCACCGCCGCTGAAGCGCAATTGGCCGCCATACTCTGTCAACGGTTCCCCAGTGTGGAACAGATCCGTTTTACCAACTCCGGCACCGAGGCTAACTTGATGATCGCCGGCGCCGCCCGCCACTTCACCGGCCGTGATGCCCTCATGGTATTTAACGGCGGCTATCACGGCGGCGTCTTCTACTTCGCTACCGGCGCCAGCCCCATCAACGCGCCCTATCCGTTCGTGTTGGGAGAATTCAACGATCCGGACACGACCTTGCGCCGCCTCGAAGAGAACGCCAACCGCCTAGCGGCGCTGTTCATCGAACCCGTCATGGGCACATCCGGCGCCCTGCCTGTCAACCTCGATTTTCTAAAAGCATTGAGAACCCGCACCGAGGAGCTTGGCATCTTACTGGTATTCGATGAGGTGATGACCTCGCGCTTGTCACCGGGTGGGGCGCAGCAACTGTTCGGCATCACCCCGGATATGAGCAGTTTCGGCAAGTACATAGGGGGTGGTTTGACTTTCGGTGCATTCGGCGGCCGGGCAGATGTGATGGCGCAGTTCGACCCACGGCGCAGTGACAGCCTGCCGCACGCCGGCACTTTCAACAACAACGTACTCACCATGGCCGCCGGCCTGGCCGGTATGCGTGACATCTACACACCGGCTGTGGCCATCGCCCACAACGCTCGCGGCGATGCGTACCGGGAGCGGTTGAACAGTATTATCGAAGCATTGGACGTGCCGGCCCAAGTCACCGGCGCAGGCTCGATGCTCGGCTTTCATTTTACCCGCGAGGTGATCAACACCCCCCACGATGCTAGACGCACACCAGCGGATGCGCGCGCGCTTTTTCACCTAGCCATGTTGAACCGCGGCTTTTATCTGGGCCGCGCCGGCTTGGCCAGCCTATCGCTGCCGCTCGAGCAGAGGCATTACGATGATTTTGCCGAAGCTTTTCGCGAGTTTCTTACCGTATACGCCAACGTGCTGCGAGGTATGTGACCCCATCACTGGATGGACGCCATCACCGTATAGGCGCCATCACCTTATAGGCGAATGCGCCACTAGATAGGCGAATGCGCCACTAGCACCATCAATAGGGCACCTCTAAAAATGCACTTTTCCCGCGATTGCGGCGTCAGCGCCGTGCTCGAATCCTCAGGTATCACCTATACACTGCGGTTGTGTGCGCGGTGCTTCCTTGCACTCACGAAACAATGACTATTTTTATCAGGCGCCCTATATCACAATTACCCGTCATCACTAAATGAAGCGCAACGGCCTTCTATCGCCGGATGTCTTCAGGGCCTGATGGTTTTCTATCAGATAGGTAATCGCCTGCTTGAACTGCTGTGAACTCCTATCGGCAAATAACTCTTTGTCCAAATCCAGCGAACGCAGCCTATTGATCAAACCCAAACGAAACGCATCATCATCGATCAACCGCACAGCGGTCTCGATATAAGCGCCCTCGCTATGGGTGATGAGTTCATGCAAGCCACATGCGCGCAGCAGGGACGCGGCCGAGCGGTTGTAGAACTTACCGCCTTCGCGCGTGACCATGGGCCGGTGCAAGAACAGAGCATCCGTCGCCGTCGCATAACCACCGAAAGGGTAACTGTCCAAGGTGAGCTGGCACGTCTCCATGTGCGCCATATAGGACGGATAGTGCAAATTGCCAATGATGTGCACTGAGTGTTCATCGAGCACCTCATACACATCGCGGCGTAGCTGACTAAAACCACCGCTCACCAATGCACCACTAGGATAGAACTCGAAAATGATATCGCGCTCGCTGCGCTCATCGATCCGAGCGAGGGTTTGCAACAATGGATAGTTGATCTTCTGGCCGGTCCATGGGCAGCCGATGCGTATCCTATCGCTGGGCCTAGCCAGGCTGCGCCGTTCGTAAAGCGGGCGATTGGGCATCACACCGGCCCCCGGGATCAGCACCAAACGCTCGTCATAGTTGGTCTCATAGGCCGTTTCGTCTTCCGTTTCCCCCCCCCCCCCCAGCCAATAATCTATCTGCGCGCCGAAGGTGGAGACCGGATGTCCGTAGCCGCACACTTGAATCGGCGCAATACGTAGATTCGCAAGCGCGATGCTCTCTATATTCATGCCTATGTCCGGAAAGAACACGAGCTGAAATTCATTGTTGGCTAGAACCGAATAATCGCGCTTGGGATCATGCAGAGCAAACGTGTGCACGCGGCCTTCAAACAGTTCAACATCCAGCGCCTCCAGGGCTTGACCCAACGACAACAGCGACAATTCGTAGTCTTGCGCCAGCGCCCGCAAGAATGCATGCATGCACCGGTATACCGAGTGGCCTTTATGCCACATATTGGTCACGATGAGGATTTTCTTCTTGTCGGGCTTGTTGTGGATCGGCGGGGCATGGGTCCAAGCTTTGAAACCAGCGTTGATGACACGTTTGAGTTCGTGATCCCGTTCGTTATCTATATACGTCACGCCGAAATAAGCGTGTGGTACATGAACGGATACCGGCATCAAGCGTTGGTCGATGTCATACATATGTTCGCGCAGGTGCTGCCAGGTGTTATAGGCCGCGCTGCCCACCCGGTAGTTGGTGAAATTGACTATATACCAAAGCGACGCTAACTCTACGTTAGCGTCGAAAAACACCTTACGGTTGAGCCGCGTATGGCAACGGGGATTGTACAGCGCCAGCGTTTTGGCGAAATTGCGCGGCTGGCGCAGCAGCATGGCGAGATAAGCATCCGTGGTGCGGAACTCCGACATCGCCACCACATTGCAAATCACCGGATTGAGTTCAACAAAGCAGCGCGATTGGTTCTCATGCGGTAAAAAATCGGGTTGGGTAAAAAAATATAAAAAATTCTTGGCGAAGACGTTGACGAAATGAGTGGTCTGCTCATCTAACTCATAGTAGACGGCGGCGGCGAACTTTTGCAGCAGATCGATAAAACACTGGGCCAACTCTTTGTGTTGGCCTTCCAGGTAGAGCTGCATACATGCGCGTGGATCCAGATCGAGCTTGGTCTGCTCCTCGGCTGTCATATATGCCGCTCCCGGCACTCGAGGTGTAGCGCGCGCAACACCATAAAAGAAGCTTGCGCCGTTTGACGGGTGAACCAGTAGTTGATTCCTGCACCCACCGCGGCGCCAGCGATGGGGATCGTTTGCGCCAACTTGCGGCCGATGACCTGTTTAGCGATCTCGCGAGGAATATTGCGGTTTTGCGCAAAAAAAGTACCGCTGACGCGCCCCTTATAGCCACCGGAACCGGACAGAGCGGATGCTGCCACACTGACTTCACGCAGCGCTTGATGGCGCGAGTCCACATCGCCACAGGCCGCCACGTTGAACACGCACATAACGATGGGCCGATACTGAGGTCCGCGTAAATCAAAACCATATGCGGCGGCCACGCGCTGAATCAGGCGCAAATTGATGGCGAACAACACCGGTATATCCGCCACTATCAGCGCCACGCCACCCAGCCCCATGCCACCCCCTTGAATGGCGGCAGCTAACTCGCTCTGGGTGAATTGCGCCCGTGCCAGCGGATCCAATTGTTCGAGATCCAGTTTACGCAAACCCGCCACACTGGCCACTTCGAGGCCTAAATCCTTGGCCTGGGCGATCACTGTATCGGGCGTCACGGACCATTCCGAAGCATTGCTCAATAATGAGAAAAATTTAGCCACAGCATTATCCGCCTGCTCGATGGCCGCTGCCGGGACCATATGCTCGGTCAGCCAATCAAACGGCGTCATAGCTATGTCGAACACTTGGCGCAACAGAGAACTGTCACCGCGCTGCCAACGATCGATCTCCCTTTGCACCTCACGTTCATACTCACTCAAACTCATCGCGCACTGCCTCCTGTGTTGCTGCTTGCTAGTAGACCGTTGGCGCGGTCGGCTTCGATACGATGGGACGGGCGCTCCCCGGGAGGGCCGTAACCGCCACCGCCCCCTGTGCGCAGGACCAGCCTATCGCCAGCGCGCAGAGAAAAGCTCTGCTTGGAGCGCAAAGCGATACGCTCAGCACCGCGCAGCACGAAAGTCTGCGCCCGTGCCCCCGGCTCACCACCGAATAGACCGGCGGATTCAAGCTCGAAGCGATCGGCATAAGTGGCAAACTGCACGTCATCTTCCAGCACCTCATAGATGCGCTGAAGCGCCAGGCCGCCGCGTTGCTTGCCGCGCCCGCCGGAGCCGGGCACCAAGCTGTAGTCGAGTACGCGGAAAAACGGATAAGTCATGTCCATCGCTTCAATAGGAATATTGCTGCAATTGGACAATGGGCAATCAACCCCGTCGCAGCCGTCATGCACCGGACCTGCGCCTAATCCACCACCGAAGATCTCCAGATAAATGGCATACCCGCGCGCACTGAAGTGGCTCAAGCAGGCGGAGGTAGTGGTGTCGTAACCGCACGCGACCACCCGCCCGGGTACGGCCCCGGCCAGTGCTTTCATCACCGCGTTGTAAACCCGGTAGCTGGGCAACAAGCGGGCGCGCACCGCCGCCGGTGGCTTGGGATTGACGATACTGCCATAGGGCGCCGTCACCGAGATCGCCCGCAACGCCCCGGCATTAAACGGAATATCGTGACTGGTGAGCACCGCTTTCACCACCGAAGCGGTGGCCCCCACGGTGGCGGCGAACGGATTGTTGATATTGGCTTTGACTTGAGCGGCACTGCCGGAGAAATCGGCGCTGATGGCATCGCCCCTGATTTCGACAGTAGCTTTGATGCTGAGCGGCCCGTTGCCGAAGCCGTCGTCGTCAATAGCATCTTCACCCAGGTAGACCCCATCGGGCACCTGCCGCAGGGCGCCGCGCACTCTTCGCTCGGCGTAGTCCAACGCCGCCTCCATTACCCGCAACACCGTTTCCGTGCCGTACTTGCGGCACAGCTCGCGCACCCGCCCGGCACCGATACGGTTAGCGGCGAACTGAGCGTTGAAATCGCCTATGGTGGCATCCGCAAGCCGGATATTGGCCCGCAGCAGGCGCTCGAATGGGCCACCGTTCCAGTCCCGCGCCATGCTGTAGCGGCTAGGCGGGATGATGATGCCTTCCTGATGTACATCGGTGGCATCCGGGTTCAACCCCGGCGCGCCACCGCCCATATCAATGTGATGGGCCACTGATGCGCAGAACCCGACGCGCACGCCGTCTACGAATATGGGGGTAAAAATAAACACATCCGGTACGTGCTGACCGCCGTTGAAAGGATCGTTGTTGATGTAAAAATCGCCCTGCGCCAGCTCATCGATCGGCACGGCGGCGGCGCAGGCTGCGAAAGTGTGGGTGATGGAGCCCAATTGCAGCGGGATCAATTCCGACTGAGCCACCACCGCGCCGTTGCAGTCCAACAAAGCGGTCGATGCATCAGAGGCTTCACGCACGATGGGCGAGTGCGCCGAGCGGATGAGCTTAGCGCCCATCTCATTGGCGGCGGCCAACAAGGCCTGCGTGATCACCGCCTGATCAGCAGGGTTCAACGCGGTCATGTCCATAGCTCAGATCTGCCCCGGTGATGAACCTTGATGATGAGCTTTTTCGATAATCAGATTGAAAGCGGCGTCGTGGTGCGCGTGCCAGCCCTCGGGTAGATAGACGGTCGAGGTGGTGTCCTCGATGATCATGGGGCCGCACGCGCCATTTGAAAAGCCGCCCCGGCTGACGCACAGCGCCCGCACCCGCTTGCCTTGCTCGAACACCTCCACCGGGCCCGCCGCCCCGCCCGCCTCATCGTTCAACCGCGGCGCCGGCAACGCAGCAGGCGTCACCGCGCCGCCTACCCGCACGGAGACGATTTCGCAGGCCTGCTCCGCCGCCCCGGCGAACTCGAAATGGCGGGTATGTTCGGCGTCGAACCGCTCGCGTATGTGAACCGCATCGGCTGCATTCACCTGCGCTTCGTCAATGCTCACGGGGATCTCGAACGCTTGCGTGACATAGCGCATCTCGAAGGTGACCGAGAAGCGCACACCGCGCATACCGAGCCCGGCGAAGAACGCCATCACCTTGCCGCGTAACTCATCGACAAGCGCCCGCAGCTCGCCCATACGCTCCGCTCGGACCGTGATGCGGCGCGTTTGCGTCTCATAGTGCACATAGTCGCACGCCAGCAAACCGAGGGCCGACAGCACGCCGGCGTGGGGTGGCACCACCACTGTGGCGAGCCCCAGTTCCTCGGCCACCCGCACCGCCTGCATGGGCCCGGCGCCACCGAACGGTACCAGCGCGAAGCCTCTTGGGTCCTTACCACGCTCGGTGGAAAGGCGCTGGATCGCCCGCACTACGTTCGACTCCGCCACTCGGATGGCGGCGTCGGCCGCCGCCTCCACCGCTAACCCCAATAGACCGGCGATAGCGGCCACCGCTGCGCGCGCCGCTTTTGCATCAATGGGCATAGCGCCACCCAAAAAAGCGCCGGCGCGCATCGTGCCGCGTACCACATGAGCATCGGTAATGGTCGGCAACCCACCACCGCGGCCATAACAAGCCGGCCCCGGTGCGGCCCCGGCCGACTGCGGGCCTACCCGCAACATGCCGCCGTCATCGACCCAGATGATGGAACCGCCGCCGGCACCGACTGTCTCGATATCCAGCCCCGGCATCTTGATAGGTAAACCATCCACCTGCGTTTCAGCAACGATCTGCGCCTGCCCTCCTTCCACCAGGCACACATCCGTGCTAGTGCCCCCCATATCGAGAGTAATAATGTCGTGCAACGCTGAGCGGGCCGCTTGGCGGGTGGCGCCCACCACGCCGGCGGCTGGTCCTGAGAACAGCGAGCTGATGGCATTACGGCCCATGGCGGCGGCCGGTAGGCGGCCACCGTTCGACTGCATAACACTCAGATGGCCGCTAAAGCCGCCCTGCGCCAAAGCGCTTTCCAGCCGCTCGAGGTAAGCACTGATGACCGGCTGCACATAAGCCGACAAGGCGGTGGTGGAATACCGCTCATACTCCCTGAAAACCGGCATCACCTCATGCGACAAGGTCACCGGCAGATCGATGCCGGCTTCGGCGATCAGCGCCGCCGTGCGCTGCTCATGGCTAGGGTTGGCGTAGCTGTTCAGATAAGCGACAGCGATGGCATCATACCGCGCCACCTTTTGTGCCTTAATCCGGGCCAACACCGCGGCCAAGGCCGCCTCGTCCAGCGCCATCACCACGGCGCCGTCAGCGTCTAAACGCTCCGCGACCTCGAAGGTATCCTTGCGTTCCACCACCGGCGCCGGCTTAACGTAGTGCAGATCGTAGATATAACGCCGGTTGTGGCGCTGAAGATACAGCAGATCACGGGTACCTTGGGTGACCAACAAACACACCCGCGCGCCCTTGCGCTCCAAGATCGCATTGGTGGCCACGGTGGAGCCATGGGCCAATTCCACCACTTGGTCCAACGCCCCGCCCCATGCCCTCAATGCGGCTATGGCGCCCACCTCGGGTGCATGCGGTGTACTCGGCACCTTCGCCGTTCGGATCATGCCGTCTTCGATGGCCACCAGATCCGTAAACGTACCACCGACTTCTACACCTACTCTCATAGGCGCATAGAATAGCGGAAGGTACCCACTGCCAGGCGCTCTATTGATGGCGCCCATTAACCTATTAACTATTAACTATTAACTGCCCTCAACTAACCGTGCCCACTCGACTACCCGCAGGGAAGAGGACACTTCAATCATGCAAAACCACACCCGCTTTCAACTCTCACACGCCCATGCCGGTATCAATGCCGGCGACGCACCGGCCCTGTTCAAGCTACGCCAGCATTTTCCACGGCCGCTGGAGGAGGACGTGGAAAACGCCGTGCGCCGCGAGCTGGCGCCCTTTCTCAGCACGATCGAAGCCGGCCAACGCATCGCCGTCACCGGCAGTTCAAGAGGCATCGTCAACTTTCTACCAGTGGTGCGCACGGCGGTGGCCGAACTGAAGGCCGCCGGTGCGCAACCTTTCGTGGTCCCCGGCATGGGCAGTCATGGCGGCGCCACCGCGCAAGGACAAATGGAGGTATTGGCCAATACCCATGGCATGACGCCGGCGAGCGTAGGCTGCTCCATCCACTCCAGCATGGAAGTAGTACAGATCGGCACCACCGCCACCGGATTCCCCGTTTACCAGGACAAGCACTGCCACGATGCCGATGGCGTCTTGGTGATCAACCGGGTCAAACCCCACACCGGCTTCACCGAGGTAGTGGAAAGCGGGCTGTGCAAAATGCTGGTCATCGGCCTAGGCAAACAAAGCGGTGCCTCCACCATCCACCAACAAGCGTTACGGGTGGACATGGGGCGCATGATCATGGACGCATCACGCATCATCGTGCAAGCCGGGCGGCCCAAACTACTAGGTGGGCTGGCGCTGGTGGAAAACGCCTTCAAAGAGACAGCCACGCGGCCCTACTCGAGCAAGAAGGAGTGTTGTTGCGCGAAGCGTATGACTTGCTGCCGCGCTTACCCTTCGATGATCTGGATGTATTGATCGTCGATGAAATCGGCAAAAACATAAGTGGCGCCGGCATGGACACCAATGTCATAGGCCGCAAACCGGGCCTCACAGCGCCGCGCATCCAATGCATCTACGTGCGCGATCTCACCGAACAAACCCATGGTAATGCCACCGGCTTGGGTAACGCCGATCTGATGCCACGCGCTGTGCTACCCAAGGTGGATCTGAATTCAACCTACATGAACGCGTACACGGCGAAGCGGTTAAGCGTGGGCAAGATCCCCATGTTGGTGGAAAGTGAATTACAAGCCATGCAGATCTTTTCAGGTTTCAGGGCCGAGGAAGATCCGGCTTCGTTACGCCTTTTGTGGATCACCAACACGTCAAAGCTAACCGAGATGTGGGCATCCAGCGCATTACTGGACGAAGCGGAAGCGAATGAGCGCATCGAAGTGTTATCCGCGCCCATGCCGATCGGTTTCGACGGTGAACTCAATATGGTAACGCCGGGCGTTTAAATTTTTGGGCACCTGCTAAAAATGCACTTTTCCCGCGATTGCGGCGTCAGCGCCGTGCTCCAATCCTCAGGTATCACCTATCACTGCGGTTGTGCGCGCGGTGCTTTCTTGCACTCACGAAACAATGACTATTGTTAGAGGCGCCCTTTTGACGTTTTAGTTAAGCACGCCCAGTACACCCACGCTAAGGCCACAAACTGTAACGGTAAACGGGCGTAGAGCGCCCAAGGCGGCAATGCCGGATACAGATCAGGGTTCATAGCCATGTGAACATTAGCCGGATACACAGCGATGATAAGCGCCATGAGTCCAAAAGCGGCGGTGCGCCGTAGAGAGGTTATGAGTACGCCTGCGCCACCTAAGACTTCGAACAATCCGCTGATCAGCACTAACTCCCAGTGCCAAGGCAAGTAGGGCGGCATAATCATCACGTAGAACTCGGCATGAACAAAATGATTGCAGCCGGCGGCGATAAAAAATAAACCCAGCACCACGCGCGCCCGCCGTTGCCATTGACTGTCATTGTTCATTCATTGAAGTCTAGTTGGGTCAGTCATCACCAATTCGCCGCAGAAGAGTCTGCGAGTTCTGTCCTATGTCTAACGCCGTAAATAACCGGACCAAAAAACGTGTTACCACTGAACCTGAATTTACCACGAAAGGAGCGCCGCGTTTTTTGGTCCGAGTTAAGTTGCCTTGTTAACACTAGTTTTTTGGTATGTAGTTGACATCCGGCAGACCTTTAAAATCAATATCTTGTGTCCATACTGTTGCAGCAAAATGAGTTGCTATTGTATAGATAATGCTATCAGCCATTGGTAGTTTATACTGCAGGCTTATTTTGGCGGCAGCAGTAGATATCGAGGGTGTCAATGCCACTATTTTTCCTTTTTGGATAACTGCAAGAGCCTGCAATAAATGATTTTCGTCGCTTTCTCGAAGTATTACTTTCGATATTTCGTACATACATATAGTTGGCACTATAAGTTGGTCGAATTGCTTTATCGGAGCAGCAAATTTTTTGGCATTTCCACCGCCGGCAAAATATTCGAGCCACCCTGAAGTGTCTACAACATTCATATTCGGTCTTCTTCTCTGGTAAATTTTGTATTAATACCTTTAAGAAAACCTTCTAGTTCACCTACATCTCTTTCAGGGATAAGTTCAATTCTGTTTTCGTACTGGACAACCTGCATTCGTTGTCCGGGTTGCACCTGCAAGGACTCTCTGATTTCTTTGGGAATAACAACTTGAAATTTTGGTGATACCTTAACACTTAACATCGTTCATGCCCTTATCGATCAGGTTTTGGTATTACGGTAGTGTTATCGATTCCTTCTGTCAAGTGCTGACGTCGCAAATCAGCGGCACGCGCCTTTTGCGCGTCCGCTGGATTTGCCTTGTTAGGTTTTTTCACCAGGTTTCTTAATATTATAATCTTCATGACTAGTTAAATCTTTCACCATAAATCCATTCTTCGTTCGGTGAAGTATCAATCTAAAATCCGGATGAATAGGAATGGAAATAACATTTCTATCATATTGCATCCTTTTTCCCTTGTACTTCGAATAATGTTCACCAGATTCAATTCTTGATATTATTTTTCTAGTCTTATCTATGAGATTTTTTTATTAAGTGGCTTTAAATTAACAGGATCAGCTTCAAATAACCGCTCCCATTCATCAGCTATTTTTTGTTCCTTTACTTTACTTTCGACAAGTTGCTTTTCTTGTTCACACCTATGACAATACTTACCTTTTCCCTTATGTCCACACGGGAATGTTTTTTTAGCCATCTCGAACCCTGACAGTGTATTAGACGGATATGGAATATACTGCATTAGACAGAGACTATCTAGTGCGATATATTCCTGGTTAACCCGAGTCACCACACATCATCACTTCGCGGATGAACGCCCCATCCAATGGGCACAATTAACTTAACCTGTTAGCCAAACAACAGCTGCCCGAAGGCGCGCGGCGTTGCTATGTCCGACATCTCGAACGTTTGCTCAGAGCCTTCCCGGATAAATCATTGTCTGCTTTATCCAAGGCGGATATAGAGGCTTTTCTGCGAAATTTGTCGCGCCAACATCGATTACCGGATGGGCAGTTTAAGCAAGCAGTGGAGGCGTTGCGTTGATGACTGGTTGAGTGAGCCGATACGCCTGCGGGTCAAGCTTGTAGATTGGTTGTTTTGGCGTGAGGCGATGCGACCGCTTGAACCGGAGCATGCGGCCCTGGCCGGTCCGCGCCGGCGGCCAATTGGGCCGGGCGTGCCGGTTCGGATACCGGCTTGGATGCCTCATACCAGGTTTCGTTGCGGCGGATGTTGAGCCTGCTCCGGGCGCGTCATTATTCGATCCGCACTGAGCAGGCCTATATCGATTGGGTCACCCGGTTTATGCGTGGGTGCGCGGGACAATCCATCGCGGAGGTGAAGCGCACCGATGTTGAACGTTATTTGTCCTATCTTGCTACGGAGCGCACTATCTAGGCCAGCACCCACAATGTGGCTTTGAACGCCATTGTGTTTGGGTTGACGCAGGTATTGCAGCGTCCACCTGATGCGTTCGCTTTGCGTCACGCCAAGCGTACGCGGCGTTGGCTGGCGGTGTTGAGCCGTGATGAGGTCGGCCGTTTACTGGGCCCTATGGCAGGTGTTTACGCTTTGATGGCTGGCTTGATGTACGGCGCGGGTATGCGTTTGATGGAAGGCGTACGCGTGCGCGTGATGGATGTGGATTTCGAGCAGATGGGCGCCTCTAAAAATGCACTTTTTTCGTCAGTGCAAGGAAGCACCGCGCGCGGAACCGCAGTGATAGGTGATACCTGAGGATTCGAGCACGGAGCTGACGCCGCCATCGCGGAAAAAGTGCATTGTTAGAGGTGCCCTAAACAAAAAGCGGCAGCGGCGACCTGCTCCCCGGTGGCATTGGCAATGATGGCGGCATCGATCTGCGCCAGGGGTAGCCCGCTCCAATGCGCGCAGTGCGCAACGTCCACAAACGCGCTGGCGGGCAGCCCCTCGCGCCGCGACGCCACCCAGCGTAATGCAACACCCGGCGGCGCATGAATGGTCAAAGCGTAGCGGGTACCCCAGTGGCCAGCGCCGATGAGCGCGAGCCGTAATGGCTGGCCACTCATCGCTTGCCGGTGTAGTTATCCGCGGTCCAAGCGAGATACCGCTGCCTGCCTTCTGCAATGCGCACTTGCGGCTTGTAGCCCAGCTCACGCCGCGCTTTACCTAGCTTGTAGAAGGCGTGTAGGTCGTCGCGGGTGCCGTAGCGGCGGCGGTCCTCGAAGTCGAGCAAGAAGGGCGAGCCGTAGGTGGGCACGAACACCATGTGGCGCCCGCCCATGGGGACGCTGCGCTCGAGGTTGCGCGCGGTGAGGGTGAAGGTTTCCGGAGCTTTCGCGACCAGCTCCATGAGCAGGGCGCGATCGATGCGCACGCGGTAGCCGTCGATGCCGGCGCGCGCCGCCTTCCAGTAATCGATCGCCTCGTCGTCGCGAAAGTCGATGCCGATCGGTTCGAGGATCCGCATCGAGACGTCGTGGATGCGCTCGACGCCTTCTTCGTCGAGCACTTCGTAGAAGGGCAGCTCCAGCGGCGGCGGCATCGGCGCTGGTGCGCCGACCCGCGCGCGGTGGCGGGCCGCGCGTCCGCCGTTCCGGGGGCGTCGGGTGGCCATGGGATGGACCCTCCCCAGGGCTTGAGCGGCATGGAGCGCGGCTGCGAAGCTGACCGGGGAAACGTCAGGTCCTGCGCAGCAGTCCTCGGATGGTCAATCAAGGATAGCGCTGACCGATCCGAAGTCGATAAGCCGGCGGCACACGGCCCGTTCCCGGCTCACCGGACGTCCACCCTGTCCGACAGGCCCAAGTCGGCGAGTATCTGCTTCAGATCGGCTACGAGGCCGTCGGCCCTGTCGCCTTCGACCGTCGCCTAGAATTCGACCCCGAGCGTGAGCGCCGCACCGCCTCTCAGCTTGGGCAGCAGTGTCCTGCCCAGCCGGTTCCATACCTCCGGCGGGAAGTCGCCGCTCACGCGGATGGTTCTGGTGGAAGCCGCGCTCGATGGGGGCGCGGACTCCGGCTCGGAGTCCTGGGGCGCCGGCCGCCCGGAAGACGCGACCAATCGCATCGGTGCCTGGGGGCGTGGTCTTCGCGGCGGGGCCGGGCGCACCCACGCCCGGCTCCCCGGCGAGCTGCCAGGCGAGGTCGAGCCACGGCGTCTCCCGCCCTCCCGCGGGTCCCAGGCATTGCCGGCGAAGGCCGCGACCCTCGCCTCCGGGAGCGCCGGCACCCCGGCCTCCCGGAGCCGATCGGCCACCTCCGGACAACGGCCCACGCCGCCGCCGGTGGCCAGGTGGTACAGGGCCGCGAGGTTATGTGTCTTGCCGCCGCCGAACTGCGCGATGAGGGTCATGATTGGAACGGTGTCGGTGGTCCGGCCCGCGCGCCGTCGCAGCACCATCCCCGCGTGTTCGCGTAGCGCGCGGGTGAGGCAGGTGCGGGCGAAGCACTGCTCCGGGTTCCGGTAATCCGCGGGCGCGGTCTTCGCGATCACCTGTTCGAGGTGGATGGCGAACTCGTCCGGGTTGAACGAGCGGCCTTCGCGCACTTCCCGGCGGGGCGTGACGGTCTTGTACCAGGGGTCCACGGGGGCGTCTACGGGGGTTGGGGATCTGCGGCGCCCGGGCTTGCGGATGCCGCTCGGCTCGGGCTCCCGGAGCCCGGCTGGATAATGGATCGCCGACGATACGGCCGACAGTGTATCCCCGGGATGACCGCGGGTGCGACAGAGGGGCTTGGATTCGCCGCCCGTGTAGCGCCGGCGCTTGCGGCCGGGATTCGGCGCGGGCGACGGACGTGCTTCGGCCCGATGACACCTGCACCCGCTTGGAGTACCTTTTCTCCGTGAAAAGCCGAGGAGGATTCGCGGATGACGAACAGAATCCGGATTGAACTGTCCGTTCCCGCCGAAGTGCGGCAGGACGGCAGTCATTTTGTGTCCTTCTGTCCGCCGTTCGACGTGTACAGCCAAGGGCCCGACGAGGAAACCGCTCTCGCCAATCTCGTCGAGGCGTTGCAGTTGTTCATCAAATCCTGTTTTTCCCGCGGCACCCTGGAGCAGGTTCTGAAGGACTGCGACTTCGAACCGGATACGGACCCCGGGCCGATCGAGGACCGGCGTATGGTCCGGGTTCCATTCCCGCTGGTGGCGCAGGGCGAAGCTCACGCACACTGATTGGCGGACGGTTTTACGCATGATCGCACCACCGGTTCACATGTAGTACTGAGCAAACCGGGCGTTCTCCGGCCCGTCATCGTTCCGAAGTACGCCGAGGTGGGCCTGGACATTATTCGGAGCAACATGCGTACCGCCGGGATGTCGCGGAGCCGGTACTTCAGCCTGCTCGATAAAATCTGAACCCTCCCCCCACTCACGGCTCCGCCCATCGCCATCGCGCAAGGCGCGGTTAAAGAACTGCCGGCGGTCTCGGTCATCCGCGGGGCGCTACGCCTTTGCACGCGCTCTCCCGACCCGCTCCGTTGTGGAGATCGGTCGAGCAGCCGCCTTTCGGGCAATGAAGCCGGGCCTTGCGGCCCGGAAGCATGCGCACGGGGCGCACGGGAAACCCCAGCGAATCCAGTGCTGCAATTCAGCCTGCTCTTGGGGATGGCCTGAATGGCGCTGCGCAGCGCCAGATCCGCGGCACGTTCCAGCACTGTGGCATTGGGAGGCAGTAACGTTTTCATTGGTCACCAACGGTGACGCGAATGTCCGTGCAATACGGGGCCTCGTAAGGCAGCGCCATCACATCACTCGCGGGCGTCGCCAATTCCACCTGCCGCACGCCTGGTTGATGCAGCGCTGCATAAAGAGCTGACCGGGCGATAGCGACGCGCGCGACGTCATCGGCCTGCTCGCGCATGGACCGGGCAATAGTGTCACGAGATTCCTCCAGTCCATGCCGTTGCAGGACATAATTCCTCACCGCCCGTGCCGCAGCGTCGCGGATCATTTCGGTCTCTGGCCCGTCCAGGACATTCAACCTGGCCACGACCTCGAACGGGATAACGTCGGCGCCGCGCACGCTGATCTGATCGGTGAGGGGCGCAACATCTTCGTGGCTGAGCGCTCGGCGCACGATGTCTACTAGCTCGACGCTGGGCTGGCCGTCACCTTCGGTGCCCAGCACCGCCACAACGACCACACCCGGCTGGGGCATATAGACACACACATCCTTTACCCGCGGGTCAGCGCTGAGCGCGTGAAAGATGTAGGCGCCTATGGGTCCAGCTGTACTGTAGCCTTCCGGGCTCATTTGAATTCGATCTCGCAGCCGGGCATTGTCTTCATAGGTTGGGAGCACTGGCGGGTTGATATTGAGATTGCCAGCGGACACCTGCTGTCGATGTACACTAAATAATGAGCCGAGATGATCCAGGTCACTGCCACGAGAATGGGCTAACAACACTGCGTAGGCCGCATCATTCACTCTTTGGCGGTGGTGGAGTACTTCATAGGCCACCGACTGCAGTAACTTGACCAGAGGTTCAGATTCGAGGTCCAAGACCTCGTGGTAGTCCGGGGCATGCCGCAAAAACGTCTCTTTCATGCCCCTCAATATAGTTTCATAGTTCAGCGCCTCGATTACATCGGGCGCTGGTAGTTGATCTAGGTCAATGGCGCTAAAGCGGCTCATATCACAATCCCATCTAGGGTGATGGTACGGCCATCCACCAAATATTCCCCCTCGATATTGAGTAGAGCGCGGCCGGCCGCCGTGACTCCGGTATGACGCACTCGCCGCACCCGAAAGCGCGGCTCCCACTGGGTCAACGCTTCGGCCACATCGGCATACAACCCGATCAGGGTGGCGCTCGTTCCGGGGGCATCGACCTTAGCGAACAAACGCGAACCATAGACACGCCGCTCCACTCGGCTACCGACGTACGTGGTCAATATATCGTTGACGGACTGGCGCAAGTGGTCCAAACCTGCCAGCGCCCGGCCAGTCTGTGCGTTCATGCCTTGCATTCGTTAGTTACGGCCTTCTATTTCATCGCGAATCATCTCTCGAAGCTTCCGTTCTTCAGCATCGGTTTTTAGCTCGGTCATGCCGACCGCAATCGAGCGCAGCGACTCAATCAGGCCTCTCAGCTCCGCGGTAATTGAATCGGTTTGTTCCTTATGCTGAGCTGAGACCGCATCGGTCAACTCTCGAAAATGAGTCGTATAACCCGCGGATAGCTTCCATCCTATGCCCACGACCGAAACGAATGCCGTAATGGCACCGATGAGCGTGGCGACCTCTAGCGTCATATTCATCGATCATTCACCTCCAACCGTGAAGCGCTCATCGCCTTCGGCGACGCGGGAGCCACAGGCCACGGGGTCGCCGATCCGGCTGATCTCACACCCACCCACCGTGAAGCGGCTACTTCCTGACGCAAGCACGCTGTCATGCGGCCGGCAGTCGGCACACCCGTGCACTGCCCAGGCATGAGATTGCAGATGCACTGGTATGCCGCCTACGGTGAAGCGCCCCTCCCCCTCTATGCTCGGGCGGGGTGGCCAGCACCCGTGACCGCTACACAGGTGACCCAACAGGGATACTGGTTTCATCTATGCCTCGAACACGCGGATGCGCTCAGCATCCATCCACAGTGTGCCCTTCGCACTCAAGTACAGATCACCCGCGCTGTGCACGCGCAGCTCGCGGGTGTCCACGCGGTATGCGACCTGGGTGCCGTCGTCCCACTGCACGATATCGACATCCTCGGGTGCGGCATCGCCGGACGCAGGGGCATCCAGCGACTGCGTATACAACATGCCGACGATACCCGCCTGAGTCAGGTCGCCCGACTGCGCGGCCAGCACTACCTGGGTACCGATCCGCAGCGGCCGCCAGCGTATGTAGTGACGGCCGATGTCGGTCGGCCACGGCAGCCAGTCGGTGACGGTCTCGCCGCTGCGCACGCGCAGGCGGCGGCGGTCGTGGTCCACCGCCTCAATGATCCCCAGCCGCACCACATTGGCAATCAGCCGGTCGTGTTCGGTATGTTCATACGTCGAAGTCATCGTCCATAGCCGCCTGAGTCAATCCTCTCGCCGCCTCGACACGGGTGATGGTAGTCAAGCTCATCTGTGCCCGATGGCACAGCACGCCCGCGAACATGACTGGACCCGAGGTCTCCAGTTGCACACCGGCCTGGTTATTCACAACGGTGGTCTCAACGACATCGTCCAGCGTTTCATTGCCCCGGAACGTGCTCCTTATCTCATCTATCAGCGCATCGAAGGTGATTTCCGACGCGGCCGCATCATTCAGGCTCATCACGCCTTCGATGCGCCACTGACGGTGCTCTTCGTTCCAAGCAATGGTATCCACCCGCTCAGCCGTCGCCATCCGCCTGACGTACCAGCCGAGCACTTGGTCACCCACCTGATACAAACGGCGGAACTCGGACTGCTGAGCGGCATAGCGTTGGTATCGGTAGACCTGCCCGATGCCGGGCACGGCCACCAACCGATTGATGATGGCGCCGCGAATCTCTTCCGTCCGATTCATAATCCACCACCCGGTAATTGCCGCGTGATGCGGGCTTTTCTCGCTGGGTGGCGGATTTGGCGCAGTTAACTGAGGGGGAAGTCATTGCAATTGATGGCAAGACCATCAGGCGCAGCCTGGACACGGCATCAAAAAAAGCGGCCATTCACATGGTGAGCGCCTGGGCGCAGCAAAATCGCTTGGTGTTGGGACAAGAAAAGGTCGATGACAAGTCGAATGAAATCACCGCGATACCCAAGCTCTTGAAACAGTTGGATATTACAGGGGCAGTGGTAACGATTGACGCGATGGGACGCCAGAAGAAAATTGCCCGTCAGGTGGTTGGTCAAGGCGGGGACTATGTGTTGAGTTTGAAGGGTAACCAGAGTGCACTCCACGACGATGTGGTGACTTGGTTTCAGTCTTCGTTATCGGCGCAGGAGGCGACAATAGATGTCGATGCGGGCCATGGACGCATAGAGACGCGCCAGCTACGTACCAGCAACGACATTCAGTGGCTTAAGGCACGGCACCCGGATTGGAAAGGGTTACAAAGTATTGTTGAAGTTACCTCCCAACGTGAGTTGAAGGAGAAAACGGAAACCGAAACCCGGTATTTCATCAGTAGTTTGGATGATCGTAATCCGGTTCCTTTGGGCCAAGCGATTCGTGGTCATTGGGGTATCGAAAACAGCTTGCACTGGGTGTTGGATGTCGCTTTTGATGAAGATCGGAATCGTGCGCGCAAAGGCCATAGCGCAACGAATTTGGCGATGATCCGCCATCTTGCGCTGAATCTCATTCAGCAGGAAAAAACCGCGAAAGTCGGGGTTAAAACCAAACGAGCCAAGGCCGGCTGGGATAATCAGTATCTACTCAAAATCCTTGATATGATTTAAGTGCGATTGCCCTGGTAATGGCCGCTGGACATTATGCCTGTTGGCGCAACAGTAAGCCAAAATAAGGGCATAGCGTCATTCTGAACGAGCCTGCGAGTGAAGAATCCAGAAAATCATATGGATAAAGGCATATCCTAATTTATCAGGCAGTTGAACTACTAGCACTCTGTTTGGTTGTTCTAATCAGGCTTTGCTTTTTCTTCTGATATTGGCTCAACTTCTCCACCCTGCAGTTGATTGCTGCCCTGCGTTTGCACCTTGGCCACCAACTGGTGCACCTGGGCAAACGGCTGTTCGCCCAGCGCATTCAGAATAAGGTTGACTTCTTCTATGGTTAGTTTTAGTGTGATCTCATTCATGATGATAATGGCTCTATTTTTGCTTTTAACGCATCGATTTCAGCTTTTAATTCCTTAATAGCGCCAACCGCCAAAACACCAAAAGCGCCCAATTTCAAGGTTAACTGCTTTTTCTCTCCATCAGATGCGGGCATTTCTCCGACCAAACTGGGAAATAAAGGCTGAACATCCTGGGCAATCAAACCAATGGTTTTCTTGGTTGATTCCGGGCTGTCTTTCCAGCGAAAGTTTTTCACATCTAATTGCACCAATCGCTTGAGAATATCTTGCTCTGATTGAATATCTGTTTTGGTATTTCTGTCAGAAGGCGAGTCCCAGTTGCCATCTCCATCCCAACTGATATATTTGTTAGCGCCATAATGAGATTGCAGTAGATGAAAAGTCACCTGCTTATTGTTAGTCGTTATAGTAAGAGTATTATCACTCCCACCTATCCCTACTCCACCGGGATAATCACCCCCAAAATTAATAAGCAATTTGTCGCCGGAACCATGCACTAATGCACGCCTATGGCCACCAGTTTCCCCGTTCCTTCGTTCGTGGGAATCCAGCATGAGGTCGGTACCGGTTATTTTAACATGCCCAACCACTTCCAGTTTTTCGGCTGGCGATGCTGTTCCAATACCCACATTACCGGGTGTGATAGCCAGATTCAGGCCGTTTAAACCGACGCTTAAATTGGTGATTTGCGAACCATCTCCAATAAAGTGGGTCGCCTTTACTTTTCCATTGATCTCCAGTTTTTCACCAGGACTTGTTATGCCTATGCCGACATTGCCCTCTATGCCTACTCCACCGGTATAATCACCCCCAAAATTAATAAGCAATTTGTCGCCGGAACCATGCACTAATGCACGCCTATGGCCACCAGTTTCCCCGTTCCTTCGTCCTTGGAAACCCAGCATGAGGTCGGTACCGGTTATTTTAACATTCCCAGTTATTTTAACATGCCCAGCCACCTCCAGTTTTTGGGTTGGCAATTTTGTTCCAATCCCGACCTTATCATTCCCGCTGAGTGCCAGGGTCAACCCCTGCTTGCCGGCAACAGCGCTGCTGAGGTTGTTCCAATCGGTCAGAGCCAGTCCATCACCGGATTTTTTGTCTGCATTGTGTGTGTAAAAGCTCATCATTTTCTCCTTCGTGTTGAGTTTGGTTGGTTGCCGACGCTACTAACTTTGTTTACCAAAATACAATGCCAGATAGTTTTTGATCTGTTGTTGATATTGGATAAATTCAGGCAATTGTGTTTTGATCACATCTTCAATTTTGCTGAAAAATTGGTTTGAATCGACCAGGTTGACCAAGTAAGGTTCAAATTTCTTGATCAGCATATAGTTGCTTTCGAAACCGGCGATACGCAGGTCTTTTTCCAGAGAAGGCGGCGCTTCAGGAGTAACTAATTCGGAAAAAAATTACCCGACATCAATTCAGAATATATCTGACATGCTTTTCATAGAAAAACCGTTTAATTATTTGCGTATTCTGTTGCAGTGAGTGCAACACCGAACGAGCCAAGGCCACCAGTTGCTCCTTTGTAGCCACCACTGTCCGCCCAATTCGTTGGCTTTTTACGTGATGCCATACCCGTTCATCAGGATTGAGTTCCGGTGAATACGGCAGTAGCAATACTAACGTGAGCCTCCCTTGGCTATTGCGGACAAATTCTTGCACCTTCTTGGTTCGATGAATTGGATGGCCATCAACAACCAAATAGACCGATCGCTTTGCGTTGTGCAACAAACGCCTTAGAAAGTCGATAAAAACGTCTGCGGTTACCCGTGATTCGCTCACCATGAAACGCAGGTGACCCTTCGGCGAAACGGCTGACAGCCTATTCACGCTAAAGCGCCGACCCGTTTTCGCTACAACCGGCGTATCACCCCGTACCCCCCAAGTGGTACCACGATGATAATCCGACCGGATCGTCGATTCGTCGCCAAAATAGACCCGCGCTCGCCGCCTTTTCGCTTCTCGTTGTACTTCAGGCCAAGTTTCTTTTAACCATACCTTAACCTGATCAGGGTCTGGCTCGTATGCCTTAAACCCAGGGCGCTGCGCACTCATCCCCAAACGAGACAGGATATTGCCCACCGAGCGCTCGCTGACTTCGATGCCAAATTTGTCTTTCAGTCATATCTGAATCATCGAGCGCGTCCACAGGGCATCGTGAAAATCCAATTGCAACGGATTCGTTTTAACCCGTTCACGTAAGCGATCCGCATATTCATCGGGACACTTTCTTGGGCGGCCCGTGATCTTACCGGTAGACAGCGCCTGTTCACCACCTTGCTCATATCTGGATAACCAATCGTCAATGCAAGAACGATGAAATCCGAGGGCTTTAATTACTTTTTCAGGGCTTTCACCCGATAATACTTGCGCAACCGCGTGCCTGCGGATGGCTTCTCGCGCGGAATGGGGCAGTGAGCGACCGTCTGTCTTTTTCATAGCATCATTGTAACATATTTATTAATTTGTGTCGGGTAATTTTTTGCCGAAGTAGAAACTCCGGCAGGATGCGGCTGACATAGGTCACGCGGTGCATGATGCGCCAGCAAGGCTTGGCTTTATTGATATTACCGGCTGCCTGACGTAACGCCTGCGCATTGGGATCTGCGCTTTCGTCCAGCCAGATCGGGTCAATAACCTGGGAAAACAAATCGGTAAAGTGCTTGCCTTTCGGCTCCAGATAGAAGCTCATAAAGCGGTAGGCATCCACAGTCCCTGGATTGATCAGGCCTTTACTCAAAGTACGGCCATCGCTACCCGTATATTGGTACCTTGGCGAGGTGGGTATATCCACGCTCACGTCCAGACCGAAAGAAGAGCTTGATTCCTTGGTTTTGGATTTGGTCAGGGTAAAACTGGAACCACTGGAAAATAAACTCTTCTGTTCAAAAGCGCCCCCACTTTCTAGGGAATAACTCACGCCTAAAGCACCACCCAAAGATAAATCCGTATCATTGGCGTAGGTTTCTTGTTGGGTTTCCGCCACCTCAGTTGATTCAGCATAAAAGCCGCCTTCCACCGTCCAAACGTAGGTATTGATGAGATTACGTTGGCTACCCATCTGGGAAAAATCGTCTTTCAAGCTTGTGTTATTGTATCCAACCTGGGTTGCAAGCTGGCCGGCAACCTGATTAAACGCAGAGGTAATTAAGGGTCCTACAGCCGGAAAGAAAGCAGCGGCCTGTATAACCCCGGTTGTAGCCGCTGCTGCCTGGAAATGGGCATTGGTTTTGGATACATCAAACGAATCTTCGAAATAATGCTTTAACTCGGCTTTTTCCCGCTCAATCTGTTTTTTCAGCTGATAAGCTTCGCGCGGCTTGTAATAGCTGTATTCACCATAGGCCCCCTGCGCCTGGGGATAATGGTCATCGGTGGTTCCAGCAAATTTACCGTCCAGCGTCCCCTGTTTGGTATACAGCGGGTTGATGGGAAAGGGAATGATGTTGATATCTTCCGGAATATCCGGATTGGGCTGCCAGGAGATATTGACCAGCGCATTGTTATGCGCCAAGCGCAGCAGGTAGATATCTGCCGTTTTGGATTTAACCAAAGCATAGCCGGTATTGCCCAGTTTGTAGTAGCGCTCACTCCCGGACTTGCCATTATCGTAGCCTGCCAACGCTGCGCTGAATGCGCGGTCCGTATTGACGGAGACGCCGCGTGCATAGCTTTCGGAGCGATTACCGGAAGTTTGCCAACTCGATTCAGCTGCAAGTTTGGCTGTAGCTTTGAAAGAAATACCCAAACCCAAGGGTGCAAGCACTGTCTCAATATCAATGCCTGTATCTGACTCAGCATTTACGGCTACATTCCATCCCGCTTCTTTGGAGGTACTGTAGTTATAGGCTATTTCTTCGGCCTGATTGAAACTGGTGGCGTTATTCAGTTTATAGGCATAGGTATCCACATCGGCATCCTTGCCAACCGGGAAGTTTTCTGCGGGCACCGGCGGCGGCCCTTCCAGATAGCCCATCACCTGCGGCGCGAACTGCGCCTGACCATACCATTGGCTCACCAGATTACCTACCTTATAGCCGGTCATGCGGCGCCACACATTGTCTGTACCAATAAAGGCATAGCAACGCTTCAGAATTCCGTTCAGGGTGCCGTCTGCATTGTTTTGCACATCGCCATATTCCACTACGGCAGGCCGTGAACTTATGTTGCTATTATAGTCGGTGATCACGCCTGTCAGCGCTGATCTTATCTGCGGAATTTCCGTGGCTACTGGCGCGGTGGACAATACTTCCTTGAGCTTGGTGTGATTTTCAGCCGTCAAAACAGCCACGGTGGTGCTGGCATCCGGTACCTGATTACCTACCATGGGTGTGTCAAACGTATAATTGGCCAATAATTGTTCCCACTCACCCTTTAACCGCCCAAAGGCATTATCCGTAATTTGTTCGTTGCTGCGCGGCAGGTTCCAGATGCGAATTTCTTCCAGGGCGCCCTGGAAATGATTTTGGGAAACATTAGCTGGTTTTTTATAACCACCGATGCTGAATTGGTCGATGCCATCCACAGCCTGGCCTGTGGAGATGTTATGCTGAATGAGGGTGCCGTCCACATAGAATTGGAACTGTCCCGGTTGGTTGGTTTGCGGGCTGTCTGTCCATAACCCTCCATCGGCCACGCCATGGTTTTCGCCCACATTGTCATACAGGTGCCTGTCCTTGCCTTCAGCCATGCGCCAGTGGGACAACAATCCGGTTTTGTTTTCAGGTTCAGCCAGTTTTTTTGCCTCGCCGATGGAGAGCGCACGGTTCCAGATACGGACACTGGCAAAAATGCCCCCGAAGTTATTACCCCCCAGGGTAAAATCCTTGTAGGATTCCACATGCTGTACGCTATCCCTAGTCGTTGAAGTCCATTCTTTTGGATTTTTATCGTTATCGCCTTTTGTGATCACCAATGTATGATGGTATTCGGGGTTGGGATCGGATGATTGATCAGCCATGGCCCCGAACATGTTGGTTTGGATGCTATTATCCATCTGGTCTTGCTTTTCAGCTATGCCCTTGATGATCTGATAGCTGCTTTTGTCCTGATACCACTTTGTACCTGAACCCTTTTCTCCCCCATCGCCACCTGTCACAGGGTATTCTGCTGTTGTTGGTTGTGTCTGGGGTTTGTTTCTGGAGCGGATCAAGGTAATTTTATAAAACTGGCCGAATGCGTCCAACGGGCGAGGCTTGTTCTGTGTAGATATGCCATTCGTTACAATCTGTTCTTGCAGGCAATTTTTACCTGCCCAGTTAAAAGCAACTTCCTTGTTGGCATGAATCGACAGGCTATACTCATCCTTTTTTTCCAAGAGGGTGCCTGCCGCATCAGGCTTGACCAATACTTCCAGGGTAAATTCACCATCCAGATGCAGGGAATCGTCATTGCCACAGTTAACGGTTTGTCCGCTGGCCAGTTGATATCCCCAATACTTTTTATGTGTGAATGTCAGGTGCTTCCATATGTCTTTTCCGCCAACCTTGAAGGGAAAGGAATTTTGGGTTGTATACTTATGCTGGCCGAGGGTAGCCGCGCATTTATATTTATCCGCGCTATCTTTTTCGATACCCAATGAATAATGTTGGCTCCCTTTTTTGTAGTAGATCACATGACTTGCAGCGCCAGGTATCGCAGCTGGCTTGATCCAGGCCTCCAGGCTCAAGCCTTTTTCAGTCGGTTGGAGTTGATCCAGTTTGGCGGTGTTATTTGTATTGAGCAGGCTCCCGTCCGTTGCCGAGGCAGGCTTGAATTCAAGCGCCAGGCCCGCTTCCCAGTCTTCCCACTGGCCAATGGCATGATTGACAACATACTGGTAGTTAAAACGGTTATCAATCTCGGTGGTGGCCGTTTGGTCATAGCCCACCCCGGCCTTGAAAAGGTAACTGCGAGGGTGTTCCCATGCGCCAGCGCTGATACCACCCAGATTGGCCGGGGTGCAGGTGAAGTGCTTGTAATCATACGCAAGGTTGACGGCCAAACCAGCTTGTAGTTGATCGACCTTCTGGGTATTGGCATCTTGTACGGTAAAGCTCAACACGCGGATTTTGGCCACATCCAGCAGCAATGCGATCAGGGATTCGCGTAATCCCGAACGGCGGGCCTTTTTGTCAGGTTCACTGCCTTCCTGCAATAATTGCAAGGATAAAGCATCAATACTTTGATCGGTGATCATCGCTCTCAGCGATGTCCGGGTTCCGGTAATGGAGGCAGACTTCAGGCTGCCACGGTCAGGCGTTGCAGTATCTACCTGCACCAATGGTTGCTGTTGCAGATAATTCCACAGCTTGTCCATATCAGCCGTGTTTTGGACGATGCCGGATAAATAGGCTTTATGCAATAAATCTGCTTTCAGCCTTACAGCCTGGTCAACCAGAGTGAATGTCTTTTTGGCGATCTGCAGACGGGTATTGTTGGCCAGATAAGCAGATAAGCCATTTAATGAAGCAATGGTGTGTTCTTTTCCATCGGCCAATACATCAGCATAGGCAGACTGCACGTTATTAAAGACCAGGTTGTTATCCAGGGTCGTGCGGATTTTTATATTGCCATTGCCTGACCCGGATTTTTTATAGGCTGTCCTTGGATCATTAGGCAACCCCAAAGGATCCAGTGTGCCAAGGGGCAAGTCACTGGTTCCATTCAGTATCTGCGCGATTTGCGCAAGGCGTCTGGGCAAATGGCTCCATCGCTCGACCTCGTCTGTGCCTGATTTCATGACCAGTGTGCAACTGTTACTGTTATTCGGAACAGTCGCCGTCACATCAATGCGCATATCGCGGTTCAGGCGTGGCTCAAGAGACAATGCAGGAGAGGCTGGACTCCCACTTTGATCCGTAATGGTTATGCCTGCACTGCCTGTTGGATTGAAGTACAAAACAAAAAAATTATTGTTTTTACCTTTGAAATATAAATTGACGCGCCCCAGCGAATCATCAAACACGTAAGGCTCGGTGGCTTGGGCAGCATCCGAATAGCCCGCGCTTGCGGCAATGTCCGCGCTGGTATAGGCGAACTTCAATACCCCGCCGCTGATGGACAGGCCATCAGGATCTATGTCAATCAACCCCATTTTTTGCGGCTGTTGCCAGGCCACGCCATTGGTTTGATTGCGGGGGATTTGATCCAGTGTGTTATAGGGGTTTTCATCCAGCGCCTGGACATTGATATCCGCCAGATTGACCGTATCGCCTGTCAAGCGGCCCAACCGGCCGGAGGCCGCGACCGCATAATTCAAAATGCCGATGTATTTGGTGGCATTCATGTCTTCAAGCCCCAGGGACAACATGACACAGGCCTTGTTTTTCATGGGTTTGTTATCCGCCCCCATTTCTTGCTGGTAGTAATAACAGGATGACATGCCCTGGCCCAACTGATAATGGGTGGAGCGTGGTGTCAGCTCTCCTGGGGTTCCTTGAAAAGCATACGCATCCTTGACTTTCCCATTCTGCAGATATTCAGGTTTGATGGTTCCATTTTCGTATTCAATCAATGGCCATTCAGAAGCAGACACCGGGGTAAAGTCATCTTTGCTGACGCCCGTCCTGATGGTGTAGATCACTTCAGCAAACGCATCTTGCGGGATTCCCTTTGCGTTGTACGCGCTGCCACCCAATAATATGTCCGCAATTTGAACGTCGCTTTTACCCTCACGTATTTTGGCCTGTACATCAACGGTCAGGCTTTTGTCGAGTTTATATTTTGCAACAAACGCATCAATCAGCGTTTCAGCATCACTGGCATCGAAAGCAACACTGCCATCAAATCTGATATTGAAGCTGTTGACTTTATGCGTGACAGAGTCCCCGGTAAAAATCTGCCAGCGTTGCTCCTCGGCGTCGGCCCCCGGCAATAAAAGCACGCAGAAGTTACCGTTTTGCAGGTTATTGGCAAAAGCCAGTTCACGCGTCGGTTCGTAAAAAGGATTGCCTTCCACATCCGCTGTCGACAGCGTGTCTTTTCTGGATGCTGGTTGTGTTTTATGGCGGCTACGCTGATAGCGAATCTCTCTGCTGGGCTTGAGGAATGCGCCGCTTAAAATAAACCGGTCTACCAACAGGGTATTGTTGACAATGGCTGAATCCGGATTACCTGAATCGGCCTGTATATTGTTCGCGTGACCTTTGGCGATAGACTGGCGAAATAAATAAATGTATTTGCCGTCTGACAGCGCTTGAAAAGGCGCAACAGCCCCTAATCTGGCGGTACTTGAATAAAATCGATCAACCTGATTGGCGATTTGTGCTTTGGTTAGCTCTTCACCTGCTTTATCCAGGGGCTTGCCTTGGCTATCATAGCGATCAATGATCCGTTGATTTTGGCTATCGTATTGATCAATCTTACGGTTTGGCGCAACCGCATAGCCCACCTGACTGATTTCCGCCGGGAAGTGCAGCATGCTTGCGGTTGCGCTATTGGAATTCGGATTAACCCTTGACCAATGATATTTATCATTATCTCCATCAATAGCTTCGTTACTTGGCGTATTCTGTGCAGAACCGGATACATCCAGCACACTGTAAAAAATGCGGCCGTCATCCCGCATGGCAAAGCTTACAGGTTTGCCCAGGTGTGAAACCATGGCGGTGTATTTATAGGTTGCCGAGGCTTCTTCCTTGAGATGATTGGCGATAAAAGAGAGCGTTGTTTGGGTGGCCGGCATCACTGATTCTCCTTAAAAACGATGTCCTGATAAATCAGGTGGTGGATTCAAGTTGCTTATCAGCAAAGATAGGGCAGGAACAACAATGGCTGAGGCATTGGCATGATTGACGCTCTTGCCGGGTTGCTGCTCGTACACTTTAAGTATAGTTCATTCCGTGGCAAACAATATTTTTTACCTTATTCCGGCATCAAGACGCCTCTTTCACCCGCTCCGCCTGCATTTTAGGCCACTACCCGGCTAGCCCTTTTGCGCTCGTATTCTTTAAGAAACTTTTTGCGTAAACGAATTTCATCCGGTGTGACTTCAACCAACTCGTCATCCTCGATAAATTCAAGTGCTTGTTCTAAAGACATTTTAATCGGTGGCGTTAAGGCAATCGCATCATCTTTACCTGATGCACGCACATTGGTGAGTTGTTTGCCCTTTAATGGGTTTACCACCAAATCATTGGCGCGTGAATGGATACCGACAAGCTGGCCTTCGTATACCGCATCACCGGGTGAAGCAAACATTTTGCCGCGTTCTTGTAAGTTAAATAACGCAAAGCCGAGGACTTTACCCTGACCGTTGGAGATCAACACACCATTCTTACGTGGTGCGATACCCCCTGACTGGGCAGGGCCATAGTGATCGAATACATGGTAGATCAAGCCCGTGCCGGAGGTCATGGTCATAAAATCAGTTTGAAAACCAATCAAACCCCGCGAAGGCACGATGTAGTCGAGACGCACCCGCCCTTTGCTATCAGGCACCATGTCTTTAAGTTCGCCTTTACGTTCACCCAAGGCTTCCATCAAAGCCCCTTGATGTTGTTCTTCGATATCAACCGCCACGGATTCGTAAGGCTCGCACACCTCACCATCGATTTCACGGAAGATGACCTCTGGGCGTGAAACCGCCAACTCAAAACCTTCCCGGCGCATATTTTCAATCAAGACCGATAAATGCAATTCCCCACGCCCTGAAACCTTAAATTTCTCTGGGTCTGTGCCTTCTTCAACCCGTAAAGCCACATTATGGATCAGTTCGCGTTCAAGACGCTCTTTCAATTGACGCAAGGTCAGATACTTACCCGACTTTCCCGCAAAGGGTGAGGCATTCACCTGGAATGTCATCGAAACCGTCGGCTCATCAACTGACAAAGCAGGCATGGCTTCAATGGCATCCGGATGGCAAAGGGTGTCAGAAACATTCGGTGCTACAATACCAGTGACAGCAATAATGTCACCTGAGGATAGCAGAGAATAGTAAAAGAGGATAGTAAAAACAAAAGCCCATTCCAGCTCAAAGCCGAGGTATTGGATGGTGGGGCGAAAAGGCGTTGATAGCTCTGCGCCGGGGAGGATTGGTCGGGTGTGGGGGTAGGCCTACAGTTGACGAGCGCGGCGCCTACGACATACAAGCTGCGAGTTCAACGACCCAAATGACGCGCGGGCGCTGTCCCTGGCGGTCTGTCGGCCAGATGGGGTCATTGACATCAGTTCGCCAAAGCCAACGGCGGCGCACGTGGCTGCACCAGCCCTTGCAGAGCAGTGTGTTCGAGAATGCGCGAAATGACGCCAACTTTGGCATTACCCACGAAGGGCAACTCCACTTTTCTGAAGAAAAAAGGCTCGCTACCAATACTGAAAACTCAGTGGATGAGATCAAGCCCTTTCCCTATCATCCCAATACCGAACTCACCCGTTATACTTATGCCTGGCACCGGGATCTTCATCAAAAAGCTGACAAGATTTCTTCCGCTTCGATGCTTTAGGGAAAATCGTTGAGCACTGGGATGCGATTCAGCAGATTCCTGAAACAACGGCCAACGGCAATACCATGTATTGACGATCGCCGCGCTATCGCCGACAAGGCTTCGCAACGTAGTATCACCGAAACCCCGTTGGAGTCTCGCTTCTCATGACCGCATCTCCTCCCCCTACGCGTCGGGGTCATTGGCGCTGGAATCGTCGGACTGAGCGCGGCCATCAACTTGCGTCGAGCCGGTGTTGACGTTGAACTTGTGGATCGTGTTCGGCCGAACTCGCCGCAACAAACCAGCTACGGCAACGCCGGTATTCTTGCCCAGTGTGCTGTGGTTCCCGTATCCGTACCGGGTTTAATGGCCAAGCTACCGGGCATGATCCTTGATCCTCAGAGCCCTTTGTTCTTGAAGTGGGGCTACTTGCCACGGGCCCTTCCCTGGTTGTCCCAGTTCATTCGCAATGGCGAAGAATCCAAGGTTCGCCACATCGCAGCCGGCTTGGCAACGCTGATTGGCGATTCGGTTGAGCAACATAAGGCACTGGCTACAACTAGTTCCGCGGCAGGCTTCATCTCCGCTGGCGACTACACCTATCTGTATCAAAACCAGGCGGCCTTCGACAACGACGCCTGGGGACTGGCTCTACGTCAGGAACATGGCAGTGACAACACGCGTTTGAGTCGCTCGGATCTCATCGAACGCGATCCGAACCTCGCAGATAGATACGCCGTTGGCGGGCTGTTTTCTGATCACGGATGGATACAGAACCCTGGTCGTTATCTGGCCGCACTCTGCGATGATTTTTTAGCCAATGATGGCGAGTTCTGGCAGACCGAAGTCCAGGACATCATCCCAGCCGAAAACGGCATTGAAGTCCAAAGCCAAGGTGAATCAAGACGCTACGACAAGATCATTCTATCGACCGGTGTCTGGTCGACTCAGCTTGCTGAACGACTCGGACACAAAGTCGCACTGGAAAGTGAACGCGGCTATCACCTGCATTTGCGCGGCACAAATATCACACCACCCAATCCATATATGTGTACCGACGCGAAGATGGCCGTTACTCCGATGGATGATGGTGTTCGCTGCGCCGGTTTGGTTGAATTCGCGGGACTCAAGGCCGGTTCCAATCCCAAGGCCACTGATATGCTGGAACGCTCCATCAAAAAGCTCTATCCCAATATCCGTTGGCAAGAGGTGGACTATTGGCTAGGTCATCGCCCCTCGACCACAGACAGCCTGCCTTTATTGGGACACAGCCCTCGCAATCGGCAAGTGGTATTTGCCTTTGGTCTCCACCACATTGGACTGACTGCGGGACCCAAGACCGGTGGTATTGCTGCAGATCTCATCATGGGCCGACCCCGTTCAGAAGATTTGACGCCATACCGTGTCGGTCGGTTTGACTAGCAGACACGATCTCACTCGATAAGCAAAGTGCTTAGCTGGCTTAACTGGATCGGCCATCACTCCCGGTGGGTATTGGCCCTGGGCTGCGTTGCTGCCTTGTTCATGGAAGATTTCGGGGCGCTCGTGCGTCCTGCGCTTGGACCACTTATCGCGCTTTTGCTGGCATTGGCAATGATGCGAGTGAACCTGCCTCGCGTCATGCAGGAAACCTTATCACCCCGCCATTTACCGAGAAATTTACTGATCTCGGTGGCGGTTCTAGTGATAACACCGGTTATCGTTTGGTTATTGGCGACAAGCGTGGACCTATCCAACGAAGCCGTTGCGGCCCTGGTCTTCTTTTGTTGTGCACCACCCATAGCCTCGAGTGCTTCCCTGTGTTTCATCCTCAAACTCGATGGTGCTTTGGCGCTGCGTGTCACCTTGCTCGCCAGCCTTTTCGCTCCGCTGACCGGTCCGCTGGTTGCAACGCAGCTGTTGGGCACCAACATCGAAGTTCCCACCCTGGAACTGATTCTGCGCATTACGCTAATCATGATGGGCGGCTTGGTGGGCGCGCTGATTCTGCGTCGTATCTGGTCGCCATCAACGATTGAGGCGAATGCCACTGCCTTCGACGGCGTATCGACGCTAGCCATGTTGATGTTTCTATTCCCTCTGTTCAAAGGGGTAGCCACCGGCATACAAGAACGCCCGCTACTAGCACTAGGAATACTTGCCTTGGTGGTCGTTGCCAATTTTGGCCTGCGGATCATCGTCACTCTTATGAGTCGACGTCTCGGCAGGAAGGGATCAGGGACCAGTGGATTGATGTGGGGGAATCGCTCAGTGGCAATCTATCTCGCCGTGCTACCAGAAAGCCTGTTCTTCAACCTTTTCGTCGCCCTGTACCAATTCCCTATGTACTTCACCCCACTGGTATTGAAGCGTTTTTATAACCGAGACGGATAAGAAATCAATCGACCACTCAATGGGTCGATTGCAGAGAGTCAAACCACCTCAGATCTGTATACAGAGCAAAACGCAACAATGTGGACAGATACTATCTAATCACCGCTGCTTGCGATTAAATGGGTGGAACCAGGGGTTATGAAGAGCTATCCGTGACCATCAACATGGCAAACCATTCGACTGCCACAATTGAAGATCTCGACCAGATCATCAACGGTTTGCGTGTTTGGCATTTGGCTCTACCCGTCGTCTCTCGCAGGGATCATGGCATTGGTTCAGTCGCCGATACCATGGAAGTGGTGATCTTGCGCTTGAGCACAAACGACGGTCTACAAGGCCATGGTGAGGCATCACCCTGGGCGGTGTTTACCGGTACCCCTGAAGCCAGCTATGCAGCGATCAATCGCTATTTTCGCCCGCATCTATTGGGTTCACGTCTCGGTGATCTTAAGCAAACATTGGCGGTGATTCAGCGTGCGGTGGTCCATTGCACCGAGGCCAAGTCAGCGGTCGAATCGGCCCTGTTTGATTTGGCTGGAAAGGCATTAAACAAACCTGTTTGGGCTCTACTGGGCGAGAAGTGTCGCGACAGCAGTCCGTTTTCGGTCTCCATCGCCAACCCGGATTTCGCACAAGACATCGCACTGATGCATCGCCTGAGTGATGACGGCATTGGCATCGTTAAGCTCAAAACTGGATTTCGTGACGATGATTTTGATGTCATGAGGATGCAGACCATTCGCAGTGACTTCCCTGAATTCAAACTAAGGATCGACTACAACCAAGGCTTAAACAGCGAAACTGCCCTCGACAGCGTTCGCAAGGCCTTGCCATTTCGTCCGGACTTTATCGAGCAACCCGTGGTCAGCCACGCCTACGACACCATGGCGATGATTCGCTCCGAAATCGATGTACCCCTGCTCGCCGACGAAAGTATCTATGGTCCCGAGGATATGCGGCGAGCAATCCGCGAAGGGATCTGCGATGGGACATCCATAAAGGTCATGAAATCCGGTGGCATGCGCCGAGGGATTGAGACCGCTTCGCTGGCCGGCAGTGCCAATCTCCCCGCCTATGGGGGCGACATGTTCGAAACGGGTTTGGCGCACTTGGCGGGTCTACACATGCTGGCCGTCGCACCGAACATCAGTTTGGGTTGCGAGTTCTACCATTCGCACTACTTTCTAGAGACCGACACGCTGCTTGAAACCCTTAAGCCAGTTAACGGTGAACTGTTTATCCCAGACGAACCTGGACTGGGTGCCGAACTCAACGAAGCGGTCTTGGAGAAGTACTGCCTGAGTCAGGCTTAACGAATGTGCCATTGCAGCATTTCGACTTACCGGTCGTTGGCCTGCCTCGGCATTGATCAGTGGAACTTGTTGTAGCCAAAGTTATTGTGATAACAACGCCACTAAGCGCACCGATTTTTCGCTTAATCGGGTCGCAAAACACACCACAAAAAGCGAATACCTGAGGAGATTTGAATGAGAAGTAACCACCTGACACGCCTCTCTGTAGGCGTCGCCGCCGCCATCCTGACCTTTGCGGGTTCTGCATCCGCTGAGAAATGGGATATGCCCATGGCCTACTCGGCCACCAACTTCCACTCCGCCACCGGCGCTGAGTTCGCCAAGTGCGTCACCACCGGCACTGGTGGAGCCATTGAGATTGTTACCCATCCGTCGGGATCACTCTTCAAGGGCGCCGAGATTAAGCGTGCAATCCAGACCGGCCAGGCTCCGATTGGTGAACGCCTGCTGTCGGGTCACCAGAACGAAAACGTCCTGTTCGGCTTTGACTCGATCCCCTTCCTCGCGACCTCCTTCGATGATTCTGTGAAGCTCTGGAAGGCCGCCAAACCCTCTATCGAGAAGGTCCTTGATGCCCAGAACCTGAAGCTGCTGTACGCCGTGCCGTGGCCACCACAGGGTCTGTACTTCAAGAAGGAAGTGAATTCTGTCGCTGACATGAAAGGCGTCAAGTTTCGTTCCTACAACACCGCCACTGCCCGACTTGCTGAGTTGACTGGCATGCTGCCCGTGCAGATCGAGGCCGCGGAAATCTCGCAGGCATTCGCCACCGGGGTTGCATCCTCCATGGTTTCCTCGGGTTCCACGGGCTATGACCGCAAGGTCTGGGAAAGCTTGACTCACTTCTATGAGGTGGATGCCTGGCTGCCTCGCAACTACGTGATGGTCAATAAGGGCGTTTGGAACAAGACCAGCAAAGCCAACCAGGGTGTCATCCAGGGCTGTGCCACGCTTGCCGAGTACACGGGCTTTTGGCGTTCCAAGGAATACACCGGCTTCACTCTGAATGGCCTGCGTGCTGGTGGAATGACCGTTGGCCTTGCCGGCGACAAGTTGGTTGCTGAACTCAAGGAGATCGGCAAGACCATGACCGCCGAGTGGCTTGAGAAGGCTGGTGCCGAAGGTAAGGCGATCGTCGATGCCTTCCGCGCTATGAAGTAAGCGACTCGTTAAAGGGCCCGACTTCCGGACCCTTTATTGCTGAGGCAGGGACGCCTTGGCTCGCTATGGCAAGAATAAGGAGTGTTCAGACAACTCACTTCAATCGGCGGTTGAGGGCTTTCATGATCTTTTTTAAGCGACTGCGCCAGACACTTGACTGGCTATACACACTGGGCGGAGTCATTGCCGCCCTGTTCCTGATCGCCATTCTGCTACTGATTGTTATCCAAATGCTGGCACGTTGGACGGGTGAAGTCTTTCCGGGCGCGCCGGATTACGCGGGCTACTGCATGGCCGCCGCGTCCTTCTTCGCCTTTGCCTACGCCCTCAACCATGGGGCTCATATCCGCGTCAGCTTGTTGCTGAATGCCATGGGCTCAAAACGATGGTGGGGAGAGGTCTGGTGCTTCAGCATTGGTGCCGTCTTATCGACCTATTTCGCCTGGTATGCCGTAAAGGCCAACTACTGGTCGAATCTTCTCAACGATATTTCACAGGGGCAGGACGCCACACCCATCTGGATTCCACAGCTCGCCATGTCGATTGGCGCTGTCATGCTGGCCATCTGCTTTTGGGACAACCTGGCTCGATTGATCTTCACCGGATCTCACGCCATGAAGACCAACGCCATCAGCGAGGATGCCGCCGAATGAATGCCCTAGGCCTTACAACCTTCATCGATCGGAGCTGAATCCATGGAACAACTCGCTCCTATCGCCATTTTTCTGTTCGTTCTTTTCCTGCTTCTAGGCTCTGGGGTCTGGGTGGGCCTCGCCTTATTGGGTGTGGCCTTCGTCGGCATGGAACTGTTCACCACCCGCCCACCGGGCGACGCTATGATCACAACGATCTGGACGGCCTCATCATCGTGGACCCTAACTGCCCTCCCCCTGTTCATTTGGATGGGTGAAATTCTGTTTCGAACACGTTTATCCGAAGACATGTTCAAGGGACTTTCACCTTGGTTGGCGCGTCTACCCGGTGGCCTAATCCATACCAATATTGTGGGCTGCGCGGTATTCGCTGCGGTTTCGGGCTCATCCGCGGCAACGCTGACTACGGTGGGCAAGATGTCGATCCCCGAACTTCGCAAACGCGAGTACCCCGAGACCATGGTCATCGGCACCCTTGCCGGCGCCGCTACCCTAGGCTTGATGATTCCACCGTCGCTGACCTTGATCGTCTACGGCGTGACCATCAATGAATCCATCACCAAACTTTTCATGGCCGGCATTCTCCCGGGCCTAGTACTAGCGACCATGTTCATGGCCTATGTGGCGATTTATTCCAAGGTCTCAAAGGACTTCCAACCCAAGCAAGACGAGTTGATGAGTTTCAAGGAAATGATCATCAACTCGCGGTTTTTGATTCCGGTTATTTTACTGGTGTTGGTCGTGATCGGCTCCATGTACCTAGGCCTTGCGACCGCTACCGAAGCTGCAGCCTTTGGTGTCATCGGATCAATGACGCTAGCAGCGTTTCAAGGTTCGCTATCGTGGAACACCTTCACTGCCAGCTTAATGGGTGCCACCCGAACATCGGCCATGATTGCCTTGATTTTGGCGGGCGCTGCATTCTTGTCGCTATCCATGGGCTTTACCGGACTACCACGAGGTCTAGCCGATTTCATCGCTACGCTTGATCTGAGCCGGTTCGAGCTGCTCATGGTGCTGCTGGTTTTCTACATCATTCTCGGCTGCTTCCTGGATGGCATTTCCTCCGTGGTGCTAACCATGGCTGTGGTCGAGCCCATGATCCGCCAAGCAGGCATCGATGTAATTTGGTTTGGCATCTTTATCGTCGTGGTTATCGAAATGGCACAGATCACGCCGCCCATCGGCTTCAATCTGTTTGTTCTGCAAGGCATGACTCACCACGAAATGAACTTTATCGCCAAGGCAGCATTGCCCATGTTCGTCATCATGGTGCTGATGGTATTTGTCTTGATCGCGGTGCCAGATTTGGCCACTTGGATACCCGAGAATATGCGCACTGGGCCGAACGGCTAGAGGATAGTAAAAACAAAAGCCCATTCCAGCTCAAAGCCGAGGTATTGGATGGTGGGGCGAAAAGGCGTTGATAGCTCTGCGCCGGGGAGGATTGGTCGGGTGTGGGGTAGGCCTACAGTTGACGAGCGCGGCGCCTACGACATACAAGCTGCGAGTTCAACGACCCAAATGACGCGCGGGCGCTGTCCCTGGCGGTCTGTCGGCCAGATGGGGTCATTGACATCAGTTCGCCAAAGCCAACGGCGGCGCACGTGGCTGCACCAGCCCTTGCAGAGCAGTGTGTTCGAGAATGCGCGAAATGACGCCAACTTTGGCATTACCCACGAAGGGCAACTCCACTTTTCTGAAGAAAAAAGGCTCGCTACCAATACTGAAAACTCAGTGGATGAGATCAAGCCCTTTCCCTATCATCCCAATACCGAACTCACCCGTTATACTTATGCCTGGCACCGGGATCTTCATCAAAAAGCTGACAATCTCCTGGGAAGTTTTATTGCACAGATGGAGGAGGATGGTTTGATGGACAACACCATCATTTTTTACTATGGGGATCATGGTGGCGTTTTGCCACGCAGCAAAGGATATACCCATCACACTTCAAGATGCGAACATCGGTGCATTAATAATGTGAAACCTATCAGTGATTCTTTTTCTCAATAAAATCTTTCGTCTTCCAATGCGCTTGAAAAAATTCAAAGATGCTTCCCGAAAATCTACAAACTTCTCATAGTACCGATTATAAGTAACCGCTTCATGCATCATTTTCCAAAGTCGCTCAATTGGATTTAAATTCGGTGAATAGGGCGGCAAATAGTGTAATTCAATGTTTGAGTCCTTGGCATAAGACTGAACGTCTTTGCTCTTATGATAAGCCGCATTATCCCAAATTACATGAATGTCTTTCTCTGGTGCATGCCGTTTGCGTAGAGATTTTAGAAAAGATTTAATGGTTTGCGCATTCACTCGCTCAACTTCAGTGTGGATTATTTTGTGACCCTCCAAAGATACAGCACCAATGAAATTCAATCGTGTTTGACGAGCCGTTGTGGCAATATTCTTTCGAGTGCCTCTTAAAATCCATCCACAGGCCAACCGCGTTTGATACTGCGGATGAAAACTGTCCGAGAAATAGATTAAACCCTTGTTTTTAGCGTCTTTCGAAAGATGTTCATATTCCTTGACAAACGCTTTTTGCGCCTGTGCGTTTGCTTTCGCTGGAACTGCATGAGGCTTCTTATGGCAGAAATTATTGCGATGCAGCCATTTTGTCATGCCGCTTACACTGTAAAGCTTACCAAAATTCAACTTCACATAAGTGCAAATGTCCTTAACATAAGGATAAGTCATTCCTTCTATGTGTTTAACGAGCTTTGCTGTTTCATTCTCGTCTAAATCACTTTTGCTGCCCCCGTTTTCGGGCTTCAGCTTAGCTTTAGAAAAGTAATCATCGACATGGCGTCTAATAGTCTCATCATCTAAAAGCAAAATCCTAGAAATTTCTGAATAACTATAACCCTCATCAAAAGCTAAAACAGCTTTTATTCGGTCTCGAATACGCCCATCTCTCTCTTTACGATGAGATTTTATGAGTTCATCGCGCTCGCTGGGTGTTAAAGGATTGTTCATAAGCTTATTTTGACCATAATCAGCTAGCTAATGTAAGTATTCTAGATTCGCACTTTCAATGGCGATGGGTATATATCTATGAAAGTGGTCTGCATGTACCCATGGTGGTCTATCTACCAGAAAAGTGGAAACATCTCTCTCCTGTAGCTATGGGAGGCAGGAGTAATGCTTTTGTTCAGTTTATTGATTTGGGACCAACGGTGCTCAATCTGGCAGGAGTTAAAGTACCGGAACAAATGGATGGAAAGCCCTTTTTAGGCGAAGGAATTTCTCAACAAAACCTCTCTCAGCATAATACTGCTTTCAGCTATGCTGACCGGAGGATGAGGATGAGGATAGTAAAAACAAAAGCCCATTCCAGCTCAAAGCCGAGGTATTGGATAGTGGGGCGAAAAGGCGTTGATAGCTCCGCGCCGGGGAGGATTGGTCGGGTGGGGGGTAGGCCTACAGTTGACGAGCGCGGCGCCTACGACATACAAGCTGCGCGCTCAACGACCCCAATGACGCGCGTGCGCTGTCCCTGGCGGTCTGTCGGCCAGATGGGGTCATTGACATCAGTTCGCCAAAGCCAACGGCGGCGCACGTGGCTGCACCAGCCCTTGCAGAGCAGTGTGTTCGAGAATGCGCGAAATGACGCCAGGCTCGGTCATGACAGCAATCACTTGCAACTCGCCGCCACAATGAGGGCACTGCTTCATATCAATGGCGAACACCCGCTTAAGTCGGGCCATCGAACTCAACGGCGTCCTGCCAACATGGGACACGCATTCATCGTTCGCACTCACTTGGCTCGCCACCCTGGGGCGAGCCACGATGTCGGCTCGTTCGCGCGCATTGGGCGCGAATAATCCGTGGTCTCTCACCCAATGAGCCTTGGGGCGCGGCACCAGCGCCGCCCATCGCGCGATGAAGTCCTGCGGCTCGAACAATACGTGTGTGGTGCCGTCGCTAAACGCGCGCTTCAACTCAAGCACCACCCACCCGTCACCCTCAATGCTTAGGCGTTCTTGCGCTATCGGACCTCGCGCCCTGTAACGGCACACTCGTTCGAGCTTGGCCCGTTCATGCGCTTCACAAGCAACGGCGCAGTTCAGCGAGAACCTATCACCCGCGCCGGTCAATGGCTTCGCTGTCGCGCCGCTCGGCTCCACAGCCAACAACGGAGCGTGCAACCGCATCGTGGCGCGTCCAGCGCGAGGGCCAGCGGCGATGACAGAGCGTATTGCTGCGCCCGCCAGTTGTTCGTAGGGTGAGTCCATCTCCAGGTCAAGGTAAGGCTGCTAAGGCCTCGGCCACTCGCACACCGGCACGCACCAGCGTGCGGGTGACGCGGGGAATAATAGGCGTGAGTAAGGTGTTGAGTGTCTCTGGACGTAAGGCCTCGGCCCGTGGAAAACAAACCTTGCCGTGCTTGAAACTGTAGGCGCCGTCAAGCGCCAGAACGTGCAGATGCACATTCAGGTTCAATTTCGAGCCGAAGCGCTGAATGAATGTCACCATGCCAGTGCGCGCCCCGTTGCAGTGGCGCACGCCTGCGCGCTTTAGCAGCGCTGTTGACAGCGCACGGATGACCACACCAAGCACACGGCTAAGCCATTGGGGCTGCGCTGCAAACAGCATGCGTAGAGGCCACGGAAATGACAGCACCCATTGGCGATAGGGTGCTTTCGGTAGCACGTTGCCGACTAGGTGTGCGCCACTCTCCGCCATGCGCCGCGACGCGCACGACGGGCACCAGCCGCGGCGCTTACAACTAAACGCCACTAAATGCTCGTGACGACACCCCGTGCATTTTGCACGAATGAAACCATGTTCCAAGCGCCCGCATCGCAAATACGCTTCAAACTCATCGCGAACAAATCGCGGTAACGCACTACCTCGCCCCTCCTGCCCTTCGAAGAATGCATCTGCGTGCTGCTCAACAACGCCATAAAGAACTGTGTCCTCGGGCCGATGACGCCGATAATCCGCCCCGCCGGGCATCGCCGTCGCCGAGCCAATCCCAACGTGCTGCTGTAGAGCTGCGTGCAGGCATCCAAGTGCAGCGCACTTCGCGTGCTCGCGCAGTGGGCCAACGGCGCGATTGTGCGCCGCTCGATACGCGGCATACGTAGGCCCGTGGCTCGGTTATTGTTCATTGTCCAGGGCAGCCGTTCGTCGGGGCGCGACGGGTCGGGAGAATGGACGCCTTTCCACCAATCCGCGCTGCTGCATCAGAATTCGCGTGATTCTGCGAACCTGATCACCCACGCAGGCTCTGCCAGAAATCCGCCCAGTGCCAAGTGGTCACCGGAAACCTGCGCAGTTACCGTAGTTGGCTGGACGTAGGCGCACCGCTTCCCAAGCTGGTGGCCTACTGAAGCGGACACTCGTGAGCACGATGCCAACGTCCTGAAATGACTATCCTTTGCCCCATCGCCAACTCGATGGTTTGGCAATTCGTGACCCGCTGTACATCGATTGCATCTGGCGTAGCCTCAGACAGATCACCTAGTGCCTACACAGTCCAGGCCAGCTACCTGCGTCAATCAAGACCGAGTTCAATGAGACTCTGAAGTATTCGTGGTGCAAGAACTGGGGTCATTGACTGCGCGCTCAGACGTCACAAAAAAGTGTAAAGAATTCCGACATCCCTTCTGCTTGATCGGCAGCCATCCGCTTCAAGTCTTTTGGTCTTAGCTAACGAACCAAGGGAAGGTTCAGTTGAGCGGCGGGGAGGGATATCGCTCCAACCGCATGTACGTTGCCATCGGTTGTCCTTAGGCCGCACCGCTAAGCCGCGTGGACCGAGTGCGTCTGGAGTCGAGTCCAAGTGCGCCGACGCCTACACATCGTCCGGCGTTGCGAACTCGCCAGGCTTTACCAGCGGCAGCCAGCGCTGATGAGCGCCCGGGCGGCTAGCTGAGCATCTGCCGGTCAGCACGTCTGAGATGGTGGCGCGCGTCGAGGACAGGTGCTGCTAGGCACCTACGGAGAGACCTTTCGTGCCCCCGGTGGTACCCCCGCGTACTATTCGGCACGAATCGCCCAGTACGCGCGCCGATTGAGCCGCAGACCAATGCCTAATCCAGGCAGTTCCCGCGCGACGTTTTCTTGGTTTCGTTGCACGAAGCCGCTGCTTCCGACGGATTGTTGGGGCGCTTCATTCCTCGCAGCGCCTACCCTCCACCACCGCCGACTTCGAGACACCGCCACCCCTCGCCCAGGCCAGTCGTGCGGAGACGGCGATGACTGATTGGATCAAGCTGATTCTCAAGTAAAGCAAGACGACGGCCTGCCTGGCCCCAGGTATTATCGAGGCTGTACTCGGTCATATCCGCTTTCTCTCGGTTTTTATGTTTTGTTTCCGCCTAACGGCTTTGGTCAGCGGCAGCTTCAGGCGCAAGCCGAATTGCGGCAACAATTTTGCGCAGCGGGTAAAGCTGTACGCTGCACCTACTTGTTGGGCAATCTCTCGCAGTCTTGGGTGTTACGCAGTGGGCCACACTAATCTCCTCGCTACCTCGAACCGTGCTCGGCGTACGATGACATTGCTGCCAAGACTTCAGACAAGGAGCGTCGAGCACCGGTTTGAAGATATTCCATAGCTTCTAGAGCTCCTTCATGGGCGCGCTCACTGGATCCGGCGACACAATCTTCTATCACCCTACAGAAGTAGTCGGATTGGTGACCATCCACGAAGGTGTAATGTACACATACGTTCGTTAGACCTCCGCACAACAGTAGCGTTTGTACGCGTAGGCCTCGGAGCAGAATCTCGAAGTCTGTTCCGAAGAATGCCGAGTATCTTCTTTTCTTGATTAGGTAATCTGTAGGCCTGAATCCCGTTTGCTCAATAGCAATTTCGGTCTCTGGATTGTCTTCAAGGCAGTGAACCGTTTCACTACCGTCAAGTTCACGACCGAAGTCCACCAAATCCGGCCTGTGAACTTCTTGAATGAATATCACGGGTATATCTGTGGAACGGGCCAGGTCAATTGCTTGCCTAGAAGCAAGCATGCGTTCGGCATAATCCGGCATATGCGGAATTGCCCGGGTCTTTTTTTCGACGAACGTTCCAGCTTGGATATCGATCACAATCAGCGCTGGCTTTCCGACGATTATCGGATGCGGCGCAACCTCACTCATGTCCATTGAAAACCTCAGAAGGCGAATTCGAGTCGGAGGTGAATCCACCCAACGTTTGGGTTCAGCCGACGCAATGTAGCGTAGCCGAAGGCGAAGCGAAATTGCGGCCGGCTGGAACCCATTGTTGAATTACTTGCTCAAAATTGCCCCAAGAATTAGCCCAAGGGACGCTCCTATTAAGCTATTCTTGACTGCATCTTCGCCTGATTTGGTGACAAACGCTCCTATCGCCGCTCCGGTTGCCGCTCCGGTTGCCGCTCCCTTGATTTTGGGGTCTGTTGCCTTTGAGGCTATGGCATAACTTACCGTAGCGAAAAGAGCCTGTTGAACTTGCGGGCTTGTAACTTCCACGCCACATACCTGTCTTACGAAGTGCTCACAATTATTGGTGAGTAAATGGTAGGACTTCTTATCCAGTATGAGATTTTTGGCCCGTTCAATTATCTCTGGTACCGGTAGGCTGCCCGGAAGAATCCCGAGATCTATAATACTCTTCCCTGCTGAAAACTCGTCGTAAGAGACCAACCCTCTACCGTTTCCAGTCTTGGAATTCTCGAACACGCCTCCCTCGCCATCGGAAATTCCGACATGTTCGTACAAGCCGTGGTCTACAACGAGTAGATGTCCAGCGGGGAAAATCATATTTATTTCCTTTTCAAATTGAACAGTGTATTAGACGGACATGGAATATACTGCACTAGGCAGAGACTATCTAGTACGATATATTCCTGGTTAACCCGATTCACCACGCATCATCACTTCTCAGATGAACGCCCCATCCCATTGGCACAAATACCTTGGCACAAATACCTTAACCTGTTAGCCAAACAACAGCTGTCCGAAGGCGCGCGGCGTTGTTATGTCCGGCAGGTCGAAGGTTTGCTCAGAGCCTTCCCGGATAAATCATTGCCGGCTTTATCCAAGGCGGATATAGAGGCTTTTCTGCGAGATTTGCCGCGTCAACATCGATTACAGGATGGGCAGTTTAAGCAAGCAATGGATGCGTTGCGTTTATTACTTGGTTGGGTTAGCCGATACGCCTGCGGGTCAAGCTTGTGGATTGGTTGTTTTGGCGTGATGCGGCCCGGCCGCTTGAACCGGGCAATCGCGGAAAAGTGCATCTTTAGAGGTGCCCTAAATTCCATGCATAGGCACTCAAGCCCATGCCCCGGCGCGCTTATTTTATCTCTACTTCTATAAAGGCGAACTCGAAATCATTGATATTGATGACATCATGCTCCACACCCGCGTCGCGGTAGTATGGCTCGCCTTGTTTGAGTTGCGCTGTAGCCGTCTGTCCACCGGGACCTACGATGGATAATTTGCCATCCATCATCGGCACCACCACGTAGTTCATCGTGTGACGGTGCCAACCGGTGGCGGCGCCAGGGGCGAACCGCCATTCGGTGACGCGGGTGCTGTTGTTGTCTATAAACACAGTGGACATTGCGGCAGTCATCTCAATCTCTCTCCTGCTATCCAAGCGCGCTGCCCTGGGATGCCACGGCCATCTGCCGGGCGGTCAACCGGCTATACAGACCCCCGCGGGCTACTAGCTCATCATGGGTGCCGGTCTCATGTAGTGCACCATCGGTCATCACCACGATGTGCGCCGCTTGGCGCACGGTGGATAAGCGATGGGCGATGATCAAAGTGGTGCGGCTTTGCATCAACACCTCCAGCGCGCCCATCACCGCAGCCTCATTCACCGCATCCAGATGCGAAGTGGCTTCATCTAGAATCAGTACCGGTGCATCTTTCAGAAAAGCCCGGGCGATGGCCACCCGCTGGCGCTGGCCGCCGGATAAGCGGGTACCGCGTTCACCTACCTGGGTGTCCAAACCTTCAGGTAAAGCCGCCACGAACTCATCGAGCGAGGCCTGCTCCACCGCTTCCATGAGCTGTGCTTCGCTGGCCTGCGGATTGGCCATGAGCAGGTTCTCGCGCAGGCTCTGGTTGAATAGATAAGTCTCCTGACTGACCAGCGCCACGTGCGCCCGCAGATCGCTTAAGTCAAGCGCCGGCAACGCTTGCCCGAACAGGCGGATAGTCCCTTGCCCTGGATCCCAGAATCTAAGACACAGCTGCGCCGCCGTGGTCTTACCAGCACCCGATGGTCCCACCAGTGCCAGGCTCTGACCGGCCTCAACGGTAAAGCTCACCTTGTGCAACGCCGGGCGCACGGTCCCCGGATACTGAAAAGTAACGTTCTCGAACGCTATAGCGGTTGACTGGCTCATCTCCACCGCCTGCGGGTGTTCGGCGCAGCGCACCGCCACCGGCTCGTCGTGCACCTGGTGCAGGCGGCGCGTGGCGCCAAAAGTATCGGCCAATTGCCGGCCTATGTGGGCGATCTCGGATACCGGTAGAAAACAAGACAGGGCGAGCAACGTGAGCAGGGGTAAAACGTCCGCCGCCAAAGTCCCCTGTTGCACCAGATAAGCACCACATAGGACCACTGCCAGTCCACCTAGACCGGTGGCCACCTCCAGTAGCGAGGTCTGCATGGAAAGATCATTGTAGAACGGCAACCGCGCCGCCAAATGCCGTTCCACGCGCACCGCAAAAGCTTGCGCCCGTTCCTTGGCGCGCTGAAACGCCAGCACTTCGGCCAAGCCCTGCACCGTATCCACCACGAACGCGTTGAGCTCGCCGAGCGCTTCGCGATCGTTGGCGCCGAGGCCGTCCAGACGGGCGCGTACGGCGAACGGGCTCGCCGCCACCAGCAGCAAAAAAGGCACCAGCGTCACCGCTAGGGGCCAACCGAAAGCGGCTAAAGTCGCCAACACCAGCGCTGGCACCAATACGGCAACGAGCGCTGGCGCCACCGTGTGGGCAAAAAAGTATTCGACCATCTCCACGTCGTGGGTGGCCATGGCCACCAGATCGCCAGTGCGCCGGCGCACCAGATAAGCCGGCGCTAACTGGTCCAGCTTCTGGTAAAGCGCGATTCTCATCTGCGCCAGCATCCTGAAGGCCAGGTCGTGGGCGACCCACGATTCGAGCCAATGCACGATACCGGCAATGGGCGCCACCACCGCCAATATCCACAGCAAATGCTCGAACGGTTCGCCTTGCTTGACAGCCATGACGACGAATGCACCCACGATGCCTACACCGATGAGCGCCGCCACGCGGATGATGGCGAAGAGAAACGTCAACAACAGCTTGAAGCGCCAGGGCACCACGTGCGCGAACAGTGAGGCGATGGCTTGCGGCCAGGTCAAACCTTGCGCCGGCACGATGTCATCGCCGCTGCCGGCCTGGTCGATACCGCCCACTATACCGCCCGCTATAGGGGCATGGCGCTCTTTCGCCGACACCTCTGTAGCGTTATCCGGGGCGTTCTGCAACACCGTGGCGCCATCGACCCGGGTGCCATCGACCCGGGTGCCATCGACCCGGGTGCCATCGACCCGGGTGCCATCGACCCGGGCACCATCCTGGGCTGGCCCTAACTGCGCCGCCATCAGCGTATGGTAGCGCCCGCGCCTGGCTACCAGTTCATCGTGGCTACCCTCCTCCACCACCTGGCCATCACTCAGCACTGCAATCCTGTCAGCGCCGATCACACTGGATAAGCGATGGGCGATGATCAATGTAGTGCGCCCGGCCATGAGCCGGTCCAGCGCCTGCTGAATGACGGCTTCATTGTCCGCATCAACGGCCGATAGCGCCTCATCCAATACCAACACAGGCGCATCGCGCAGTAGCGCTCTGGCGATGGCGATACGCTGGCGCTGGCCGCCGGACAAACGGATCCCGCGCTCGCCGATGACGGTCTCATACCCCTTGGGCAAGGCCATGATGAAATCGTGCGCGTTAGCATCGCGGGCGGCTTGCTCCATCGCCTCCTCACTGGCTGACGGCTCGCCGAAGCGCAGGTTCTCCGCCACCGTGCCGTGAAAGAGATAAGTCTCTTGAGAGACAACGGCTAGGTGACGGTACAGATCATCGCTGGTGAGTTCGCGTATATTCACGCCGCCCAATTTGACCTGGCCACTGTCCGGAGCATGAAAACGCAGCAGCAGTTTGACCAGCGAACTCTTACCGCAGCCGCTAGGCCCCACTACCCCTACCCGCTCGCCAGGGGCCAGCGCGAGGCTAAGGTGTTGATGGATACTGCGCCCGGAGCCGGGGTAAGAAAAAACGATGTCATCAAAGTGCACGCAGGGGCTCAAGTCCCCCGCCACCGCCCGCGGGACCGCCGGGGCTTGGATAGGAGGGCTGGCATCCAGTACGCAGAAGATACCAGCGGCGGCGGACTGCCCCATCATGCCGTTGTGCAACAACGCCCGCAGCTCGCGCTGGGGCCTGAATACTTCTATACCCGCCAGCAAGACGATGAGCAGGGTGCTGAGTTCCATCACTCCCGCTTCCACGCGGTACGCGCCTACCCCCAAGGCCACCGCCGCGCCTACCGCCAGCCCGGTGTCGGTAAGGCCGCGGGTTAACGAATTGGTCGCCAGCACCCACATGGTGGTCTTGAATACGGCGTGGGCCCGCTCCGCCAACAACTCTCCCCGGCGCTCGCTTTGGCCAAAGGATTTCAGCGTGGCCAGACCCTGAAGGCTGTCCAGAAATTCCGCCGCGAAAGCGGCGTACGCCCGCTGTCTTCTCTTGGCGTTATCCGCGTCCCAGCGGTGGAATACCGAAGGCACCACCAAGGTCACCAGCGCGAAGACCAGCAGCACTGCGGCGAGCACCCCATCGAGCGGCACCAGCAGCAAGAAGATGACCACCGGCGTCAATAGAGCCACCGCCAGTTGCGGCAGGTACTCGCCGAACCAAACCTCCAACTGTTCAACGCCTTCCACCAGCGCCAACAGCACCTCACCGGTTCTCGAGTGGCCGAAATGGGCAGGGCCTAGCGCAATCACCTGGGCGTGCAGCCGCTCGCGTAGCGCCACCTGCACCCGGGCCGCGGTGCGGTGCGCCACCCTCTTGCGCCAATGTTCAAGCCAACCGCGCACCAGCATCACGAGGGCCACAACAACGATCGGCAACACCAAGTCACTCAGGGCGTGCCCGGCATAGATCTGGGCGATCAACCAGCCGAGCAAGCCAAGGCGCACAATGCCCACAACGGCGGCGAAAATGCCGATCAATACACAATAAGCCATGGCCCCACGGCTACCTGCCGTGAGGCGCCACAGGCGGCGATCAAAGAACATGGTGATCAGACAACACTGTACATGCCCCAGTTAGTCCGCTTTAGCCGCTTTCCCTCAATCAACCGGCGGGTGCTTATCGCACCAACGGGTCTCACGCTCATAGGCCGCTGCCACCCGGTACACCATGGGCTCATCGAAGGCACGGCCAACGATCTGCATGGCCAGCGGTAAACCCTCGGCGCTGAACCCGATGGGTACGCTGATGGCCGGATGGCCGGTGAGGTTAAACGGCGTGCGGGCTTGGCGCGGATACAGCTTGGCGCAGGCTTGGGTATCCTTGATGGGGAAGGCCGGCTCCATACTGGAGGCGGTGATCAGCACGTCGTAATCATGCAGCAGCGCGCTCATTTCATCGCGCAACTGCACGCGTTTGCGCAGCGCCTGCACGTAGTCCACTGCTCTTAAAAAAGCACCCGGTAACAGCCGCTGGCGGGTCAGCTCAGCGTAGTCCTGCGGCCGTTCGCGTAAATCTTTTTCATGCACTGCGTACGCCTCGCACAGCAAAATAATGCGGTTGCAATCGGCGAATGCCTGAAGGGGGCGCGTGCTCACGTCCGCCACCACCGCGCCCAGCGACTCGAGTACGCCTAGAGCGGTATCTATAGCGCCGCCCATCGCCTCGCTGGCCACCCTATCACGGGCGAAAAAATGCCGGATAACGCCGATCTTAAGCCCGGCAATAGCGCTGCCCAGAGCACGGGTATAGTCCATGGGCGCGAGCGCGGCGCAACCTGGATCGGCGGCGTCGTAACCGGCCAAAATGTTCAGGGCAGCAGCATTCTCCTCCACCGTACGGGTAAGCGGTCCCACGTGATCCAAGCTAAATGACAACGGCACCACACCGCGCCGGCTCACCAACCCGTAGGTAGGCTTGATGCCGACCACACCACAAGCGCTGGCCGGATTGCGCACCGAACCGCCGGTGTCTGTGCCAAGCGCCAGTGGCACGTAACCGGCCGCCACCGCGGCGCCGGAACCGCTAGACGAGCCGCCGGGCATGCACGCGGTATTCCAAGGATTGCGCGCCGGTGGCCATGGCAAGTCAAAGCAGGGGCCGCCTAGGGCAAACTCATGGGTAGACAACTTGGCCAACACAATACCGCCGGCCGCTTGCAGCCGGCGGGTCACCTCGGCGTCCGCGGCGGCCACGTGCTGCGCCATCACTTGCGAATGGGCGGTGGTCGGTAAACCGGCCACATCAATGATGTCTTTGAGCGCGAACGGTACGCCGTGCAACGGCCCCAGTGTCTCACCCAGCGCCGTTTTATCTGACATTAAGGCCCGCTCCGCCGCATGGGCGCGGCTTAAAGCCCGCTCCGCGCATACGTGCAGTGTGGCATTGAGTTTGCCATCCAACGCTTCGATGCGCGCCAATTGCGCCTCACAGTAGGCGACCGGAGAGAGTGCCTTGTGGCGTATACGCCGGGCTGCCTCCAACCAACTGAGATAGGCCAAATCGGAATTGTCCAAAGTGCTCATCGCGCCTGCTCATCGCCGTGAGCAGCGCGAAAGACGTGGGCCGGCTCGGCCGCCCGATCGGCGATGATTTCACGGCGCGACTGGTAACCCATCGCCGAGCGGGCGGCGGCCAGTACCTCACGCCGGTGATCAGCGAGCGCTTTGTCCAACCCAGCGGCCCGCGCCAACGCCTCGAACAGAGCCTCATCGTCCACGGCTATTGCCTCCCGGAATCGCCCATCGTCCGTCAACCGCCAGCCCGTCTACCGCAGGACCCGCTAGCGGTTATGCTTTAGCCGCTGTGGCGCAGCCCATCGCCGTAGCCACTGCAATCAGCTCCAATCATCTACGCCATGCGCCGTCTTCACTAGGGGCCAACTGCGCGTTCGCCCGCTGGCTGTCATCGCGTTGGCGGTCATCGCGTTGGCGGTCATCAATGGCGCGGTATCTAAACACGCCGGATTCAAACCGCTTGTTCGCGAGCGCCGTGGCCCGCGCCCAGAGCGCCGCCCAGTGGCGCACATGCGCCGCGCTACCCGCTGCGTAGCTAGGCGTAGGCGGCATCTGTTCAATGGCTCGAAATTTCCAAACCGGCATCGCCATACTCACTGTTCGTCTAGTTTGAACTTAACGCGAAGCGCTTGCGCGTCCGACTTATCGAGGCTGCGTACCGTGTCTTTTTTCATCTGGTACAGCGAAGCCGGCGCTGCAACATAAACATCCATTCCGGCGATATTCACCCGCTGGCGCTCGATATCATCAAAAGCCCACGCATCGCCGAGCCGCGCCACGATGTCCAGATACAATTCGCCGCCCGGCGGCGCATAACGAACCACTGGATAGTCACCCAACAAATCATCCGCCGTAATCTCATCAATGGACGGATCGTCCCACAATCTGTGCAGGGCGTTTCGCAATCGTCCGATATTGTCGGCATCAGGACGCACCATCAGATCAATGTCCTCCGTCGCCCGTACGATGCCGTGTACATTGAGCGCGGCCCCGCCGATCAACACATACTCCACGCCCGCACCCGCCAAGGCATGACAAATGCCGCGCAATTCATCGAGCGTCATCTGCGGTTGCCCGCCCAAGTGCCCATCGTTGGCCTACCGCCACCCAACCTGCCGCCACTCAGTCTACCGCCACTCAGTCTACTTCAGGCGCCGCCGGCCGCTGTGACTCAACCGGCATTGACCCCGTTTAATGCCGGGGCTGTGGAGACACCGGAGCGGTATTGAAGTCAGGTGTCTCCATTTTCAAACACCCCTTAAAGCGATCACTTGAATCGTAACATCAAACTCTATGGTACAATTGAGCAGCTCATCCGGGAAGGTTGCTGCATTGCTGATCACCATAGATACTTCCGTATTAATCGCGGTGATAAATAATGAACCTTCTAAAATGGCCGCCGTTGAAATTACGGAAGGCCACGATTTGGTTGCGCCGGCTTCCGTGCATTGGGAGATCGGTAACGCGCTGTCAGCCATGATCAAGCGGCAACTGATTTCCCTGGAACAGGCCGACCGCTGCATTGCCGCCTATCAGGATATCGCCGTTCGTCTTATCGAGGTTGGTTTGGCCGAGGCGCTTGTCTGGTCAAAAAAGCACCGTATACATGCTTATGACGCTTACTTGCTGCAATGCGCGCAGCAAACCAAGTCAGCATTGCTTACACTTGATCAGGCCCTTGGCAATATCGCGAAAGCAGGAGGCATGAAAGTTTTAGAGGTGTAGTATGAGAGTGTACACATTTTCAGAAGCGCGTCAGCATCTTGCATCCGTTCTGGAACTGGCCCAGCAAGAGGGCTGCGTGCAAATTACTCGCCGAGACGGCGGTGTATTCAACATTCAGCCGGCGGCGAAATCACGTTCCCCACTGGATGTCGAGGGCGTTTCAACAGGCGTTACCAAAGCGGACATTTTGGCGGCTGTTAGAGAGAGCCGGGAACGCGGCTATAACGGCTGACTTTGATTACCGGTTTCGGTTGTCGGCATCAGGACGCACCATCAGATCAATGTCCTCCGTCGCCCGTACGATGCCGTGTACATTGAGCGCGGCCCCGCCGATCAACACATATTCCACGCCCGCACCCGCCAAGGCATGACAAATGCCGCGCAATTCATCGAGCGTCATCCGCGGTTTCCCGCCCAAGTGCCCATCGTTGGCCCACCGCCACTCAACCCGCCGCCATTCAGTCAACCGCCACTCAGTCTACCTCAGGCGCCGCCGGCCGCTATGACTCAACCGGCCTTGACCCCGTTTAATGCCAGGGCTATTGCCGTACCCCGCCACTCTTTCTACGATGGTACGCTAGTGGTAAAGCCTGTAGAGATAAGCCGCCAAAGGACCGGGCCCAAAGGACCAGGCCGTATGTTGCTGTCCACCGCCATCGAGACGGTTGAGCCCCATCGAGCCGCAGTGACTGGCCAAACCTATGAGTTGACCGGGCTCAGCGGCAGTGCTCCCCCTGCGCGGCATCTACCCCTGCACGGCATCTACGTTAAGGAGAATGAAGTCAACAACCATCGACTGCCACACATCGATACTCCCCAGCATTTACCCTCCCGGCGCTCACACAACGCTGAGCAGCCTCATTGACGGCAACCCTATGCAGCGCTCCATCAGCGGATTTTATCCGGACCCAGAACACCACTGGGTGGCCCGACTCGACTGTCATCACGGCCAACACCTAAGAGCCTGTTCAAGATCTCCGAAGCAACAGCGCAATATTTGCAAGTAGCATCATGCCCAACGAGCTTTCGATTAGCCGCTCACAGTTTTTCCACAACCGGCGGTTTTTCTCAAACCATGAGAAGGTTCGCTCGACAACCCACCTCTTCGGGAGGACGGCAAAACGACCCGTGTCCGAGCGTTTGATAATTTCGACGTTCGCTCCGATTAATCTCAGCACTTCGCCAGCGAAAGCCATCCCCGTGTACCCGCCATCGCCCACTACACACCTAACCTCCGAGAGGCGCCCATCTGCTTGAGCAGCAAGTGCGGCCAGTGCCCCAGCTCGATCAGTGACATTTGCCGTGGTCACAAAAGCAGCGTGCACCAATCCCTGAGTGTCCACAGCTATGTGCCGCTTGATACCAGAAGTCTTCTTGCCTGCGTCATAACCTTTGTGGTTTGCACTGTCTGTGTTCTTCACGCTCTGTGCATCAACGATGATCAGGCTGGTTTTGCCACTGCGCCCCTGGGATTTGCGGGCCTCGCCAACCCATTTTTTTAACGCCTTGTCCAAGGCGCTGCAAGAGTCTTCTGGGGACGATTGCCGCCAGATAGTGAAATACTCATGCACACTTCGCCACTTTGGATACTCGTTGGGCAACATGCGCCATTGGCAGCCGGTCTTCAGCAGGTACAACACTGCGTTGAACACGTGATAGAGATCGAGTTGCCTTGGCTTGGTTCGCCGACGCGCCGCCTCCAGGATCGGTCTAACTTTCTCGAACTGTTGGCGAGATAGGTCACTCGGGTAGATTCGCTCGTCTGTCATTGCCTTCGCAGCCGCTATGACTATGGATAACAATAGCTTAGGTCAGATGTCCAAAATCGTCAGATCTTGAACAGGTTCTTAGACATCAGCCGCCGTTCGTGAGCCGGCCCTGGACGCAGACCCACGCCGGCCGCGAAGCTATGCTCGGTACAATGCTCGATTGTTTGAAGTGCGAGCGCCTGGAACTGCCCGTGCAGCTGAGCGTATACCAAACGACGCCCCCATTCGACGAGAACGCCATCCCTGCGGGACTGTTGCGCGAGCACGCGACCAAAGCCGGCATCTGGGGCCGTATACAGGTGGACGAAGGCACTTTGCGCTACGTGGTCACAGCGCCGTTTCAAACGCAGCGCATGCTACACGCAGGCGATTCGGCAGCTATAGCACCGCAGGTGCTACACCACATCGAGCCTATTGGTAAGGTCAAAGTCCGCGTCGAATTCTTGCGTTAAAGGGCCTGCTCGCAACGCTCTAAAACCGCCGTCACGGCGACCCCCAGCGCGGCGCTCCAGTGACTTCGATGGCGCCGGTTGTAGGTATCAACAAGCGCTTGCACCCTACGGGCGAGCGGCGGATCATGTTCACCAAGCAACACCGCCGTAGCCTTTGAGTGGCGTATCACCCGCGGTTTCTCGGGCGCCAAATCGTCATACACCAGGTCCGCTTCCGGACACACCACCCGAGTGATGCGGACTTTTTGTGCCATCGCATTGCCGGCCTCGAACCTAGCTGTCTGTCCAGCTTCAAAACGCAGCTGGACCCAGTAGTTCTCAGCGGTATGACCGCCGAGCTTCACACCCTCGAGACGCGCCGCTTCAACCCCCACCGGCCGCCGGCAAAATACCTTTAGGGCCATGGCCACATCATGGGCGCCATAGTCCCAAAGCGGCGATATACCGGCCCGGTATGGGCCGGTATTCCCACCCTGGCTAAGCACTGCCTAGGCGCCACCATAGCGCCCGAGCAAACGCAACAACCGTTCGAATGGCCGGGCGTAAAGATGGGTGAAGCCGACCAAAAACGGAGTGGCGTACCGCTTAGACAGGCGCACCAATTACCGCCCCTCATCAGCACTTAAAGCCAGCGGTTTTTCCACTAGAACCGGCAGCGATCGCTGTAAACAAAAAGCGGCAGCGGCGATGTGATCCTCGGTGGCATTGGCGATGATGGCGGCATCGAGTTGCGCCAGGGGTAGCCCGCTCCAATGCGCGCAGTGCGCAACGCCCACAAACGCGCTGGCGGGCAGCCTCTCGCGCCGCGACGCCACCCAGCGTAATGCCACGCCCGGCAGCGCGTTGATGGTCAAAGCGTAGCGGGTACCCCAGTGGCCAGCGCCGATGAGTGCGAGCCGTAACGGCTGGCCACTCATCGCTTGCCGGTGTAGTTTTCCGCGGCCCAAGCGAGATATCGCTTCACGCCTTCTTCGATGCGCACCTCCGGCTTGTAGCCCAGCTCACGCCGCACTTTACCTAGCTCCGGACAGCGCCGTTGCGGCTCGTCCGCCGGATAGGAATCCGGATAATCCCTATACGTGCGCTCAAGCCTACTGCCGCTTGCCGCCTCGACGATGCCGGCTAATTCTTGCACCGAAATCTCCGGCCCGGAGGTACCGATGTTGTAGGCCTCCCCGGCGCGGCCTTGGAGCAAAGCGAGTAAAAATCCGCTCATGGCATCGACCGTGTAACAGTAGGTACGCGTCTGTCGCCCGGAGGCATAGATGGTAAGCGGCTGCCCCGCCTTAATGGCGTTGGCAAAATTCGGCAACACGCGGTAGTCGTTTTCACGCATGCCGGGGCCATAGACGTTGAAGGGCCGCACGATACTCACTTCGGTGTCGAAGTAATTGGCGTGGATGTAACACAGGATCTCACCCATACGCTGACTCCTCTACGTCAGTAGCGGCAACTTTCCACTGAGACTTGTGCCTCAGTTCTGGATATCAGGGGGCAGATGTACTTGGCTGCTTACACGACAATGGGGGTTACTCTTCTTATCCCCGCCCGAGGTGAAGGTCGGCGAAGGGGGTATGGATTACCGCACCTACATTCGCGAGCTCGACAAGCTCGACCCCGGCCTGCCCTTGATCATCGAACACTTGAGGTCAGATGATGATTACCGCGCGGCGGCCAAGTACTTGAGGCAGGTGGAACAGGAGACGGCGGATTAACGGCGGAGAACTGCCCCGCTCCAGGGCAAGGAGTCCGGCGAAGCCCCGCCGACTTTTACATTACAGGAGTGAATAAACGAGTGAAAAACAGATTCTCTTCCCTTCTCAAGAGCGAGCAGAGCTCGAGACTTGTGAACGAAGCAGTGGCCCGCCGGGGCCAACTGAAGTCATAGGAAAGACGCTATACACGCTGATTAGCAACGGCACGGAGTTAAACGTCTATCTCGGTAACTACGTGAAAGAGGGGACGACGTGGGGCCGGTTTCTATTCGTACCGGGCTAGGCAAGTGTTTTCGAGGTAGAGCAAACCGGGAACGAAGTCACCGACATCGCCGCCAGCGATCTCTGTTTCGGGACAGGGCTACACCGCAGCTATCAGCAGTTCGACCGCGGGGCAATCCTGCCGCTTCCCCCTGGACTGGATCCGAAGATCGCGCCCTTCGCGCGCCTGATGAACGTTACGATGACTACGCTGACCACCATGACCGCACGGCCGCCTGCGCCGGTGGTCGTGACGGGGACTGGGGCCGATCTGATGACATTTTGAATACATCGAATGATCTGAGTCTGCCCTATCGCAATCCGCATGACCTGGTCTACTACTTTCGGCGGCGCAAAGGGCTCCCCACCGCATTGGCTGAGGCGGGCTTCAACGAAATAAAGACCAAAATAAAGACCATCGGTAAAGGCCGATTCGTGCTTCGGAGATCGGAGGTCTTACCGACCATCCCGTTCCCGCAGGACATTGCTGTCACTGATATCCCGGACGCCACGCCTCAAATCATCTACGACCGATGCGGCAACGACGAACAGGCTCTCCTGGCACGAGTCAGGTATTGCCGTCTTATAGATTGTTTTACCGGCCTCTCTGCCTGGCATCTTCAGGGACACTACCGCACCACGGTCGGCAAGGGCGTGCAGGTTGAAATTGATGAGTTTTACCTCGGCTGCAATCTCGATGGGGCGTGGTTCAGTCTCCCGGTCGAGGCGAAAACCCGCAGGGAGAAGGGCGGCATCGCCAGAGACCCGATCGCCGGCATGTCCCAATTCTCAATGGAAGCGCATCCTGATCTGAGATGTCGTCCACTCCTGGCAAAGGAACTCGACGACCGCACGATTCTGCTCATAGAGTTGACTCCGGCGACCGAACCCGCCGAGATCGCCATCGCCAACGTCCGCCGCTACCGGCTCCAACGCACGGCATTATAATGTGGCTTGTTGCTGGATTCTTGATGCTGAATTCGAGGCCGGTGTGGATGTCAGTCCCGAAGGGACATTTCGATTAGCCCCAAGTTTCAGACTGCTCTTTACCATAATCCCTCTCTTGAACATCAAAGGTGTTCTGTCTCCCAGCCTAGGGTTCGCGAGTCTTCGAGCAACCCCGGGTTAACGGCAGGACGCCCATCCAACCCCAACGGGGCTGCGTCCATCTGCCCATCATCCGCAACCCGCATCACCAGCCAGAATCGAATAACCAGAATCCAGCATCGAGTATCCAGAACCTGAACCACCCATGAAAACCGCCACCGCCGAACCAACTGCCGATCCTCACTGGGGCGACAACCGCGTCCTGGCCGAGGATGCGCCGGTTCATGATTGGTATCGGTTTGTGCTGGCTTTCCCGCCTCATCTGGTGCGGAGCTATCTTGAGCGGTTCGATGCCCAGCCGGGCCAGACACTGCTTGACCCGTTTTGCGGAACGGGAACGTCACTCGTCGCCGGCAAGGCGCACGGCATGAACGCCATCGGGCTCGACGTCAACCCCATCGCCTGTCTGGCCGCCCGCGTCAAGACCTCCTGCCACGAAATCAACACGAAGGTTTTACGAAAAGCACTCAAGAGCATCGTCGGCAAAGCGGACAAGCAGTGCCGCAAGCTGGGACTCGTAGATTCCGACCTGCCGCTGTTCAATCAAGCGGAACAGGCGCCTCTATCAGATGACCTGCCGCACCTTACAGACGAAGAAAATCGTCTGCTGCTCAAAGACAGCATTTCCCCGTTTCCTCTGGCCAAGCTCCTGATTCTAAGAGCTGCCATCCGCAAGCTCGACGCGTCCCCTTTGATTCGGGACTGCCTGCTCCTTGCGCTGGCGAAGACCGCAGTCGCCGATGCCTCCAATCTCGGCTTCGGCCCGGAAGTCTACGTGCTGAAACAAAAGAAAACCGATGCCCCGGTTCTCTCCGCCCTCGAGAACAACGTCCACCAGATGCTGAAGGACATCGAATTAGTGCGAGGTGGGGCAGGCCTCTCGCCTGCCATGGAAAGTCAAACCACCATCATTCAGGCCGACGCCCGCCAGATGTCCGAGAAGCTCAAAGGTCGCCAAATCCACGCGGTCATCACTTCGCCGCCCTATCCCAATGAAAAGGACTACACCCGCGCCGTCCGGCTGGAGCTCGTCCTCCTCGGCCACCTCCAGGATCGCAAAGACCTCCGCGCCCTGAAAGAAGACTTTCTGCGCAGCAACAGCCGCGGCATCTACGTCGGCGACAAGGACGACAAATACCTCAACGGCAACACAAGAGTCGAGTCCCTGGCCCAGGAAATCGAAGCCCGCCGCCTGGAACTGGGCAAAACCTCCGGATTCGAGAAGATGTATCACAAAGTCGTCCGCCAATTCTTCGGCGGCATGGCCTGGCATCTGAAATCGTTAAAGCCCTTGCTCGCCCCCGGAGCGCACCTGGCTTACGTGGTCGGCGACCAGGCCAGCTTCTTCCTCATCCACATCCACACCGCCGAAATACTAGCCGAAATCGCCGCAGACCAAGGCTACGAGGTGGTTGGAATTGATTTGTGGAGGGAGAGAAGGGCGACGGCATCAGGAGCGTCGTTGAGGGAGGATGTCTTGGTGCTGAAATATCAGACATGAGGATTCAATCGTTGAATGACCAGTAATTGTGAAATTCAGAGTATGCGAGGCGCAAGTGCAGAAGAAAGTACGATTGCGTAAAACAACAATAGGGCGCCTCTAACAATAGTCATTTTTTCGTGAATGCAAGGAAGCACCGCGCGCGCAACCGCAGTGTATAAGTGATACCTGAGGATTCGAGCACGGCGCTGACGCCGCAATCGCGGAACAAGTGTATTTTTAGAGGCGCCCAGTATTTGAAGCAACACATTGAATTACCAATAGAGCCGCTTGGGTTAAGCATGATGAGCATCATCATGTTGACTTTGCTGTTAAATGCAAAGCATAGCAGCGTAAAATAACAGGAGTTGTAGTGAAAAAGGTATTTGTATTCACTGCTGTCCCATAAACTTTCATGAGAATGTAAACTGTATCTGGACCTGAGTTTCAATAGGGCCTGGAGGGTCTCCTTTGAGTAGTCCCCACAGGTCTCTTCGCTCAAATAAATTGACTTGAAAGAGTCGAATAATCTGTTGAATGCTTAAATCGAGTTTGCTACAAAATTTCAGGTAAGCAACCATTAAATACATACACATAGCGACCCCTATTTGAGTCATGACAGCATTCTTTGACGTCCCTACGAATGACTTAATCTTCAAGTTTTGTTTGATGCATTTGAAAAATAACTCGATTTGCCAACGCGACTTATAAATATCTGCAATGGTTTTGGCAGCCAATTCGAATGGATGGGTGAGAAAGACGTAATGCTTGCCGGTCTGTGGGTCCCGATAACCAATGCGGCGCAACTTAATCGGGCAGGTATCGGCTTTAGGGCCCGTTAAAATCAGCGTCTGATCTGAGGTGATGCCCTGCTCTTTATTCACCGGATGGCGAGAAATCACTCGGTATTTCGTATTGGCTTTCAACCGGGTGACAAAATAAATCCCCTTTGAATTGAGCAAGTTAAACCACGTGAAGTCCGTATAGCCACGATCAAACACCACAATAGAACCCGCATCCAGTTCTAAACTACGGCCTTGTGTAATATCTTGTTGTTTGCCTTCGGTAATAGTCATAAAGACCGGTAAAAAACCATCATGGTCCAGACCAACATGTAGTTTAATCGCGCCTTTGGTCTTACGAAACTTAGCCCAAGGAAATAGTGATAAGCATCAATCGATGGTCGATGCATCCAAGGAATAAAGCTTATTTTTAAAACGAAACCCATGCCTAGGCGCCAAGCTTTGACATCGTGCCAGCAGCTTCCAAAATAATCCTTCGTAGAGTGGATAAGGCTGTTGCTCGTTAACGCGAGCCAGAGAACTTCGACTGACCTTACCGATACCCAAATGGTAACTTTTGCGGCGTTGTTTATCCAGATTGCTGACAATATCTCGCAAACTACAGCGCCCGGCGAGTTGGGCAAAACTCAACGCCACAAACTGTGACCAGCGTGACATTGTCCTCAATACACGGCCTTTATGGTGGGTTTTTGCGAGGGTTTCAAATTCATGTCTAGAAATCAGTTTTAGCAGCTTTGAAAATACGCTGTTACTGTGACTCAAGGCTATTATCCTGTTGATATTGAAAGATATTCTGGACCTCTATTCTAACAAATTAGCGCAGAATAGTCTTTGATTCTAAGCTCATTCAAAAGTTTGTGGGACAGCAGTGATAAGTGATACATGAGGATTCGAGCACGGCGCTGACGCCACAATCGCGGAACAAGTGTATTTTTAGAGGCGCCCAGTATTTGAAGCAACACATTGAATTACCAATAGAGCCGCTTGGGTTAAGCATGATGAGCATTATCATGTTGACTTTGCTGTTACTACTTCGGCAAAAAATTACCCGACACAAATTAATAAAATGTGTTATAGTGATGCTATGAAAAAGACAGACGGTCGCTCACTGCCCCATTCCGCGCGAGAAGCCATCCGCAGGCACGCGGTTGCGCAAGTATTATCGGGTGAAAGCCCTGAAAAAGTAATTAAAGCCCTCGGATTTCATCGTTCTTGCATTGACGATTGGTTATCCAGATATGAGCAAGGTGGTGAACAGGCGCTGTCCACCGGCAAGATCACAGGCCGCCCAAGAAAGTGTCCCGATGAATATGCGGATCGCTTACGTGAACTAGTTAAAACGAATCCGTTGCAATTGGATTTTCACGATGCCTTGTGGACACGCTCGATGATTCAGATATTACTGAAAGATAAATTTGGCATCGAGGTCAGCGAGCGCTCGGTGGGCAATAGCCTGTCTCGTTTGGGGATGAGTGCGCAGCGCCCTCGGTTTAAGGCATACGAGCAAAACCCTGATCAGGTTAAGGTATGGTTAAGAGAAACTTGGCCTGAAGTACAACGAGAAGCGAAAAGGCGCCGAGCGCGGGTCTATTTTGGCGACGAATCGACGATCCGGTCGGATTATCATCGTGGTACCACTTGGGGGGTACGGGGTGATACGCCAGTTGTAGCGAAAACGGGTCGGCGCTTTAGCGTGAATAGGCTGTCAGCCGTTTCGCCGAAGGGTCACCTGCGTTTCATGGTAACTGAATCACGGGTAACCGCAGACGTTTTTATCGACTTTCTAAGGCGTTTGTTGCACGACGCCAAGCGATCGGTCTATTGGGTTGTTGATGGCCATCGAATTCATCGAGCCAAGAAAGTGCAAGAATTTGTCCGCAATAGCCAAGGTAAGCTCACGTTAGTATTGTTACCGCCGTATTCACCGGAACTCAATCCTGATGAGCTAGTATGGCATCATGTAAAAAGCCAACGAATTGGGCGGACAGTGGTGGCTACAAAGGAGCAACTGATGGCCTTGGCTCGTTCGGTGTTGCACTCACTGCAACAGAATACGCAAATAATTAAACGGTTTTTCTATGAAAAGCATGTCAGATATATTCTGAATTAATGTCGGGTAATTTTTTTCCGAATTAGTAGATGCAAAGCATAGCAGCGTAAAATAACAGGAGTTGTAGTGAAAAAGGTATTTGTATTAGGTGGCTACGGTAATTTTGGTAAGCGTATTGTTGAGAATTTACTGGATATTAATACAGTTAAAGTTGTGATTGTTGGCCGCAGCTTGGTTAAAGCACAAGCATTGATTAATGACTTGAGTGCAAAGCCAAATTCAGAGATTAAAGCAACATTAAGTTCACTTGTTATTGATATTTATAGTGATGAATTTAAACAGATTTTAGTCAGGTATAAACCTTATTTAATTATTCATACCAGTGGCCCTTTTCAGGGCCAGAGCTATTACATTCCAGAACTTTGCGTTAAGCATTCAATTCACTATATTGATTTAGCTGATGATAGACGCTTTGTTTGCGATATTAATCAGCTAGATAATTTGGCTAAAGCTCAAGATGTGTTATTGGTCAGTGGTGCTAGTTCCGTACCTGGCCTTTCTGGTGCAGTTATTGATCACTTTCAGCAACACTTTAGTGAGATTGAGGCACTCGATATTGCTATTGCTCCTGGTAATCGAGCTGAGCGCGGTTTAGCAACAGTCAAGGCGATACTTTCCTATACAGGTCATGTCTTTAAACGTTTTAAACAAGGCCAGTGGCAAGATGTTTATGGCTGGATGGATGCTCGGCAGATCGACTTTGGTGATATTATTGGTAAACGCTGGCTGGCCAATGTTGATGTTCCCGATTCAACACTTTTTCCAAACCGATACCAAGTAAAAAAAGATGTTAATTTTCAGGCTGGTTTAGAGCTTTCTATATTGCATTTAACTATGGTTGCAATGGCTTATTTAGTTAAAAAAATCTAGTAAAAAATTGGGCCCCATTGGCTCAGGCCATAGTTAATACCAGTAATTTAGTGATTGATTGGGGCTCAGATAATGGTGCTATGCAAGTGATAGTCTCTGGACAGGATAGACAAGGCCAAACGCAAAAGCTAGTCTGGCGTTTATATGCGCCTGATGGCAGTGGCCCCTATATCCCCACTTTTTCGACTATTATTTTGGCAAGAAAACTACTGCTTGCGCCTGAAACTCTCACCATTCGCGGGGCTATGCCATGTCTCGGGCTACTATCTTTAACCGAGTTTTATCCGCATTTTGAGCGTTTTGGTATTTATCATCGGGAGCAAATGTGTGGATAGTTATTTATTATTAAAACTGGTTCATATTATTGCTGCCGTTGTGGTTACAGGCACGGGGGCTGGTATAGCCTTTTTTATGTTGATGGCGTGGCGGGCAAATGATACAGCAACACTTTATTTTACCGCTAAGCACGTAGTTTTAGCCGACTGAATATTCACCTTGCCCGCGGTTATCATTCAGCTGTTTTCAGGTGTTTTGTTAATGAAAGCCCTGGATTATTCCTTTAGTTCACTTTGGTTTTATTGGGTCATTATTCTGTTTGCCTCTATTGGCTTGTGTTGGCTGCCGGTGCTGGTGATCCAATACCGTCTGCGAAAACTTGCTTTAGCTTCAATGGAAAAGCATCACCTTGATCCTAGGCTTCATAGGCTAATGCGCTTGTGGATAGCCTTGGGTATACCTGCGTTTTTAGCTATTTTAGTGACATTCTACTTTATGGTCTTTAAACCATTACCTGTGGTTTAGTTTTATGAGTCAAGCATTTATTGTTAATTTCGCTCGTCACTGTCTAGTCTTTTTATGGTTTTTCACTGCGGTTGTTTCTGTTTTTGGTGCGCCCGAAATAGATTATCGAGTGTTAGCAAAAGCCAATATTGTTGGTATTTGGGCAGATCTTGCCGTGTATGGTGGCGCAGGTTTAGATTTAATGATTGCGATTTGGCTGGTTAGTACATTTAAAAAGCACTATTGCTATATTTTTCAGGTAATTATTATACTGGCCTATTCGATTTTACTGAGTTTTATTGATGCTAGCTTTTGGTTGCATCCATTTGGACCATTAAGTAAAAATTTACCTATTGTTGCACTCCTGTTTTTACTACTTGTGCTCGATAAGCCAAAAGATAATAAGAAAGGAATTAAATGTTGTGAGTAATGCTATCACTAGCGAAGTGATCAATGGTGAAATTAGGGTGGAAATCTTAAGGCGTATTGCTGCCGCTGAGGCTGGGCATAATGTAAAAGTGCTTTATACCATTGAATCCGGCAGCCAAGCGTAGAATTTTGCATCACCCAACAGTGATTATGATGTTAGGGGCACTTCTAAAAATGCACTTTCCGCGATGGCGGCGTCAGCGCCGTGCTCGAATCCTCAGGTATCACCTATACACTGCGGTTGCGCGCGCGGTGCTTCCTTGCACTCACGAAAAAAATGACTATTTTTAGAGGCACCCATTATTAGAAATTATACTAAAAGATAAGAACTTGTTTGGTCCCATCATCAAAAATAGTGCTTTTTTATTAGTGAGCTTTTTTGCTTGCTTTCTTTATGCAAATGAAAACGCACAATATATTCATCATTCGCCGTGTTGGATAGATTACCAAAACGTGGCAACAGCTACAGAGGTACTTGTAGATGAAATTAGTAACGGTGTCCGGCGATGGCCGAGCAGCGATGGTCACTGACCAGCAATGGCAACGGGATTGTTGCCTTGAAGACACCCGCTGAGGACGGCACCGCCCATGGGGTTTTGAGCCCAATGGCATTCATCGGCCGGCTCGCAGCACTGGTCCCGAAGCCACGGGTAGACCTCACGAGATGTCATGGGGTTTTCTCACCCAACAGCCGGTTGCGTGAATAGGTGGTGCCAACAAAGCCAGCCGATGAACAAGCGCAGGTTGGCCAGCCTGCTAACCAGGCGTATTCGATGACGTGGGCGCAACGATTGAAGCGAGCCTTTGCCATCGAAATCGAGAAGTGTGAGAAGTGCGGTGGGAAAGTAAAAGTCATCGCATCGATAGAAGACCCGGAGGTCATTACGGACCTTCGCAACCTCACCCTTGCCTCGCCGGGCGTGAACCGCCACCGCAAAAGCGGCAAGGACGCCGGGGGCTGGCTGCCGGAGCGCAACCGCTGTTGGTTCGCAGCCCGTATCGTGGAGGCCCGCCGGGCTTACGGGCTCACCATTCCAGTATCGAAACGCTCAGACGAAGTTTGCTGCATATGCTCAAGTAGTGCTTTCGAGCCTGTTCCCGGCGCGTCATTGAAGCGACAACAAAAGACAACCGACGTTCGAGGATCGCTGAGCCTCAAGTCAAGGTCTTCACGCACGGCTACGTCATCAACACCTTTAGTATCGATTACAGTGATCTCGAACTCCCCGAACGTCCTTCCAAAGTCGGGGATAATTAGGCGAATACTCTTGGGAAGCGGTACATCACTCATGCGACCATTGTTGACCGCTCGAAAGGTTTCGCGGAGCCACTCCAACTGGTGCTTCCCCGTCCCGATCGAATACCAGATCTCGGTGTTCGTCCGCCTACGCAGTCCCATCATGTCGAGAATTCGTGCGCGCAGATCATCCTCGCCCTGGCAATCCCTTACCAAGTCGAGAATCGGGTCGTAATAGCTCGTCTTGCCACCGGACGTCACTTTTCTGCGAACGAGACCGGACATGTTGCGAATAGTCCGTTCGACTTCTCGCCCTACCCTTGGCGTCTCGGAAGCCTCGCCCTTGTGGACCGTCGCCCACTGCACTGCGGAGAAATCCGAGACAAGGCCGGTAAGTTCGGCTGACGCCATCGGAATCAAGGTAATCCCGAACTCTGGGCCGTTTCCAATGTGAAACTCGCAGATCGTTGTTCCGCCGGCACCGGTTTCCAGAACAGGTCTGTTGATACTCCGCTCATCGGCTTTGGCAGGCACCAAGAGGCCGTATGCAAAGCTGATTGCAGTCGATCTCCCCACACCCATGTCGCCGATGAAAGCGACGTTGTGTTTGAGGCGCGTCAGAAAGGACGTGGCACGTTCCAGGTCCCGTCGGCGCCGATCAATCTGTCGCCGCAATGGCCGTGGCTGTTCTTCGTCAGCGACAAAGTTGTCGATTTTCGCGAGCGTTTCTTCGGCAACATCGAGCGACGCCCGCTCCGGGTTCCAGAAGGACGGTGGTTCAACAAAGCGCCACTCCCTCCCCATGAACCGCATGAAGTCCTCGACGTCTGACGAACCGAGTACCACCAAGGCACGCGCCACGCGCTCAATCTCTTCCTGCGGAGCGATCTCGCCTTTCTCGATTCGCGACAGGCGACTCTGATCCACCGAGGCCTTCTTCGCCACTTCGGTCTGAGTCGCGCCGAGCCCGGATCGCAGTCGGGCCAAGGACTCCCCAATGCGGGGAAACTGCATATTCTCCATCGCTTCGCTCCTTTCGAACTCAATGATGCTGCATATACCCATCGCCATTGAAAATGCGAATATAGAATACTTATATTAGCTAGCTGATTATGGTCAAAATAAGCTTATGAACAATCATTTAACACCGAGCGAGCGCGATGAACTCGTAAAATCTCATCGTAAAGAGAGAGATGGGCGTATTCGAGACCGAATAAAAGCGGTTTTAGCTTTTGATGAGGGTTATAGTTATTCAGAAATTTCTAGGATTTTGCTTTTAGATGATGAGACTATTAGACGCCATGTCGATGATTACTTTTCTAAAGCTAAGCTGAAGCCCGAAAACGGGGGCAGCAAAAGTGATTGAGACGAGAATGAAACAGCAAAGCTCGTTAAACACCTAGAAGGAATGACTTATCCTTATGTTAAGGACATTTGCACTTATGTGAAGTTGAATTTTGGTAAGCTTTACAGTGTAAGCGGCATGACAAAATGGCTGCATCGCAATAATGTCTGCCACAAGAAGCCTGATGCAGTTCCAGCGAAAGCAAACGCACAGGCGCAAAAAGCGTTTGCCAAAGACTATGAACATCTTTCGAAAGACCCTAAAAACAAGGGTTTAATCTATTTCTCGGACAGTTTTCATCCGCAGTATCAAACGCGGTTGGCTTATGGATGGATTTTAAGAGGCACTCGAAAGAATATTGCCACAACGGCTCGTCAAACACGATTGAATTTCATTGGTGCTGTATCTTTGGATGGTCACAAAATAATCCACACTGAAGTTGAGCGAGTGAATGCGCAAACGATTAAATCTTTTCTAAAATCTCTATGCAAACGGCATACACCAGAGAAAGACATTCATGTAATTTGGAATAATGCGGCTTATCATAAGAGCAAAGACGTTCAGTCTTATGCCAAGGACTCAAACATTAAATTACACTATTTGCCGCCCTATTCACCGAATTTAAATCCAATTGAGCGACTTTGGAAAATGATGCATGAAGCGGTTACTTATAATTGGTACTATGAGAAGTTTGTAGATTTTCGGGAAGCCTCTTTGAATTTTTTCAAGCGCATTGGAAGACGAAAGATTTTATTGAGAAAAAGAATCACTGATAGGTTTCACATTATTAATGCACCGATGTTCGCATCTTGAAGTGTGATGGGTATATATGCAGCATCATTGCAGGTGTCCAGTCAGGCGTCGCTTCGAGTCGCCTGCACAGCTTTGGATGGCCTACGTACACGCAACTCGCCGTTCCCCTCCCGAAGGGCGAGCTCAGCGGGGTTCGGGCGGAGCATGTGCGGCCAGAGCAGGGGCTACCGTGCGTTTCCGGCAACCGGCGAACGGGGGAACGTTCATGACCACCAACATCACCGAAGAGCACCGCCGCGCCTTCGAGACGCTCACCAGCGGCGACTACGGCAACTTCGCGCTGTTTCCCATCTTCGTCGATGGCGCACCGGGCGCCGCAATCGTGGCGGTCAACAAGAGCCCGCCTGTCAGGGAGGCACGCAGATTCTGATTCACAAAGCGAACCATGTTGGATTGACCTGTCGTGAAAAGTGCCTCAAATGTCCCGATCGTCGTGAACAACATCCAATTCAAGTACTGCTTGCTCGGTTCGCGCATGCGTCCGTAGAGTTCAATTTGCATCAGATTCAAAAAGAGCAGCAGCATCGCCAGTGCCGGATAAGTACCTTCTTCGTAAACATCATCGTCGAACAGATTCTTAAAGATGAAATTTAAGTTGTAGGCCTCGGCTTGAATTTGCCGATACCGGGTGACCAGGTGTGTCGCCCTGTCAAAGAGCCCCGCCAAACCGCTCTCATTGCCTCGGTTTAGTGCAACTTCATAGAGCATCTCAGCGTCGAGATAGCCTGTCCCTTTGCAGACATCGAATGGCCGCATCCAAGAGCGCGAGTGTGGTTTCTTTGTCCTGGGCATCGAGCAGGTTTTTTGCGTCGAACTTCATCTTGTCAAAGAACGCCGCCTCATCGACACAGATTTGCGCGGCTAGCAGCATCCCTTCTTTGAAAGGTTTCCGAAGAAGCGAGTACGCCACCATAAATTTGCGTTTCTCGAGCGCTCTCAGTCCTTCATGGATCATGTCAGCATGTCGCCATAGAGCGACATGCTGACATGATCCACGACCACTCGTCGTTCTAGGTTGCCGCGCCCCGAAACGTCGAGAAAGTCCAACGCATGGATGCCGCTGTTGAGGAGCTCAAGTTCTTCCTCAGATTCAATGTCGAATTGGACGTGATCGGCTTCCTGACGCGCCATTTCTCGTGTCAGGCCTACCATCAGGTCATGGAGGTGGAAGCAATACTCGTGCCGCGCCCAGTAGCGCTTTGGAATTCCCGCCAGACGGTCGCTATCAATAATGCCGATTGGATTCATTGTGCGACTCCCGCAATTGACCAGATCAGGCTCCCAATGTCATCGCTGACTGCTTAGGACAACACTTTATAGTGACACTTCGGGCAGAAGTAGGCAGTGATATCCAGGTCCATGTCTCGCAGTTGTTCTGCAATGTGCTCCTCATGCTCACCTTCCACTCGGCACTCGCTGCAGATGATGAGTTTGCAACCGTCACACTGGGGAACCAGGATCACCTTCAGTCCATCAGGCGTTCTGACATTCTTTGAAACCATGATTCGATCTTCCCTGATGTGACTGGAGGCTAGATGAGCCAGGGTGGCGTCTCACCCTTAACGAGGACACCCGCCTCATACTGTGCAACGAGCACAAACGGTTCATCTGCTGAGGAATTGTCATACACGATGGCATCATCTGCCAGCTCAATGGCCTTCTTAAGATGCCCTGGTACCCGTTTGAGTCGTTCAACGATCTTCTCTTCCGGCACGTCATGTCGTTCCGCGGCCTGATAGCCGTTTTTGACACGCGCGACATTGAGCTGTGGATCGCTGAGGTGGATGTAGATCACCGTGACGTGGTGACCACCTGCTTGGGCATCACGAATGACATCCAACTTGGAATGATGAGAAAACACCGTCTCGTAGGCAAAGGTCTTCCCTTGCTCCAATAGCTGGTCTCGCTGTTTGTTTGCCAGTTCCCAGGCGATTTGATCTCGTGACTTCGAATTGCCATTGTCGAGTAACTTTGCGATTTCATCAGCATTGACGAAGACAATGTCATGTGGCGCCAGTTGCTGGCGGTAGAACGTCGATTTACCGGCGCCATTACCACCGGCTAACAAGTAAAGTGTCGGCGACGTCGTCACTGCTCCGCCACCGACTCATCAGGCATTCGAACGAACTGACCGCCCTTCCAAACACCTCGCTCAATCGAGCCATCGACATTAATAAGCTGCAGCAAACCTGGATGATCCGGGTCCGCTTGTATTCTCACTTTGGCGGTCGTGGTCGTTGCCGCCAACTCACCGCTTTCTCGTTGGGATTCGACCTGGGCTATCAGGTCATTGGTCGATAACACCGGTTTCGATGGCGCGGCGATTTCTAAACTCGCTCGACCGGCCAGCAACATGAACACGTCGCTCTCGGTCATCTTGCCGCACACTTCTCGTCCAACGGCCGCCCAAAACTCAATCTGCTTGCCGAGGGATCGCTTGGAGAGTTTTGCCGCATCTGCAGCGGCTGATTCCAGTTCTCTGGCAACGCGTATGGTCATAGTAATCACCCTATTTGATGGAAAATAGCATTATTCTACAAAATGTTATAATTTGCTACAGATAGTCACATTATAGGTCATCCCGGGACAGATTTAGGACCGCGACATGAGCGGGAAGAACAACTACCAAAAAGTCAGGATCAGACTGGCCGAACGCGGCCACAACGAGCAGAGCGGGATCATTGCTCGCCTAACCCAAGGCCAGCATCGTGTCTACAACATGAATCAGTGCCTTGACGTGTTCCTCATTGGCACCGGCTTGACCATCACCTGGCTATATGATGCTAACAATCCCTCCGATCTCCTCCCTTGCATACAAAGCCATCTCGAAGAGTCGCAGCAAAAAGAAGTCCTGCCGAGGCTGCAACGACGTTTCAAGAAATTCGACGCCGACTCACTCTTTTGATCTGGCGATCGCCTGCATGGATCGTGACCCGGCATTAATGTGGATCTGCGATGAGTGCGATCTGCCACAGTCGGCGTCTTCACATGCATCTGGATTTCGTGAGATCTCGACGAGTGAAGCCATTATCAAGATGCTCAGCAAGGGCAAAAGCAAAACACCGGAAGACATCGCTGAAGCACTCAATATTCCCTACACAAAACGCGTACCGATTACGCGAACAGGGAATGAAAGTCAGCCAGATCGTGACCGTCTACGGACTCAACATGGACATGATCACGAGAGTCTCGACTGGCAATGCAACCATTACGGACATTTCCTGGCTCCGAGACAAAACAGGAATCTGGCTGCCTGACAACATTATCGAGAACCTCAACAAAGTCACTGATGGTGAAGCCAACGGCGGATAGCGCCTCATCTAATATCAACACAGGCGTATCGCGCAGTAGCGCTCTGGCGATGGCGATACGCTGGCGCTGCCGCCGGACAAACGCAGGCCGCGCTCGCCGATGACGGTCTGATACCCCTTGGGCAAGGCCATGATGAAATCGTGCGCGTTAGCATCGCGGGCGGCTTGCTCCATGGCCTCCTCACTGGCTGATGGCTCGCCGAAGCGCAGGTTCTCCGCCACCGTGCCGTGAAAGAGAAACGTCTCTTGAGGGCACCTCTAACAATGCACTTTTTCCGCGATTGCGGCGTCAGCGCCGTGCTCGAATCATCAGGTATCACCTATACACTGAGGTTGTGCGCGGTGCTTCCTTGCACTCACGAAAAAATGACTATTTTTAGCAGGTGCCCTTGAGAGACAACGGCTAGGTGACGGTACAGATCATCGCTGGTGAGTTCGCGTATATTCACGCCGCCCAATTTGACCTGGCCACTGTCCAGAGCATGAAAGCGCAGCAGCAGTTTGACCAGCGAACTCTTACCGCAGCCGCTAGGCCCCACTACCCCTACCCGCTCGCCAGGCGCCAGCGCGAGGCTAAGGTGTTGATGGATACTGCGCCCGGAGCCGGGGTAGGAAAAAACGATGTCATCAAAGTGCACGCAGGGGCTCAAGTCCCCCGCCACCGCCCGCGGGACCGCCGGGGCTTGGATAGGAGGGCTGGCATCCAGTACGCAGAAGATACCTACCCTCGCGGCGCTCACACGACGCTGAGCATCATCATTGACGGCAACCCTATGCAGCGCCCCATCAGCGGATTTTATCCGGACCCAGAACACCACTGGGTGGCCCAACTCGACTGTCATCACGGCCAACACCTAAGACATCAGCCGCCGTTCGTGAGCCGGCCCTGGACGCAGACCCACGCCGGCCGCGAAGCTATGCTCGGTACAATGCTCGATTGTTTGAAGTGCGAGCGCCTGAAACTGCCTGTGCAGCTAAGCGTATACCAAACGACGGCCCCATTCGACGAGAACTCCATCCCTGCGGGACTGTTGCGCGAGCACGCGACCAAAGCCGGCATCTGGGGCCGTATACAGGTGGACGAAGGCATTTTGCGCTACGTGGTCACGGCGCCGTTTCAAACGCAGCGCACGCTACACGCAGGCGATTCGGCGCCTATAGCACCGCAGGTGCTACACCCCCTCGAGCCTGTTGGCAAAGTCAAAGTCCGCGTCGAATTCTTGCGTTAAAGAGCCTGCTCGCAACGCTCTAAAACCGCCGTCATGGCGACCCCCAGCGCGACGCTCCAGTGACTTCGATGACGCCGGTTGTAGGTATCAACAAGCGCTTGCACCCTACGGGCAAGCGGCGGCTCATGTTCACCAAGCAACACCGCCGTGGCCTTTGAGTGGCCTATCACCCGCAGTTTCTCGGGCGCCAAATCGTCATGCACCAGGCCCGCTTCCGGACACACCACCCGAGTGATGCGGACTTTTTGTGCCATCGCATTGCCGGCCTCGAACCTGGCTGTCTGCCCAGCTTCAAAATGTCGAACGATCGCCATAGCCACTCGTCGTGGGTAACTCGCTTATCCGTGTGTCGCCCCCACCGGTGCTTGTGGACAAACCCATCGCGGAGCTCGGTGATCGCGGCCTCTCGTCTCGCAGCTCGGCGATGTACGCTCGGGCTCACGCCACCTGCGCCTCGGCCGCCTGGCACAGCGACTCGACGCTCTCGACGCAGTGGAGGTCCAGGTTTCGGTCCGCGTTGGCCAGCACGATTTGACCGCGGTCGATCTGACGCTGCTTGACCACCAGATAGAGTTTGATCAAGAACTCTTCGATGTTCTCCGACTCATCAGATCGATCTCATGGCCTCGCGCCAGCCTGTGGGCGCCGACCAGTCATAACCGCCCCGGCGCTTTTCCAGCGCGTTCACGCTCCTGTCCAGCCGAACCGCGTGGTCCATGGACGAAAATTGATCCAGCCCCATACGGAGCTTGATATCGATATCTGCGGCCTTGGTAGCCACCCGGCCAGGATATGCGCACTGGCGCGTTCAAAGTAGCACAGCGTGGCGAGTTCGCGGGCCATATCAGTTTGTCGCCAGCAACGACCTTGCACGAGATTCGTCGTATTCGTCGTCATCGGGACCTCATAGATACCTGGTGGGGAGAAAAAGTACCCAGAGCTCTTTCGAGCCACGGGCGCGTCAGTCGGCGTCTAGTTGACAGCTGCGGACCACGGGCAGCAACATCCGCGACCGGTCGCACCGCCGTGCACCTAGCCGAGCTCGTTCATGCCGGGGGTGCGGGCCCGATCGAGCTTGTTATCTGTGACCTTGCTGTCTTTGCGATTTTTCTTATTCTTCTTCATTGGCTTTTCCTTTGTCGTAAGCTGACGTCGTTTGTTGACATGTCCACAGGACAGGGCATGGACAATGCGGTCGCGGTGGCAACGTCGTGGACGCGAACGCTCGTATTGATACCCGCCTCAACTGATCGCTAATCAATTAACATCACAGACTACCCGACGACGCGAGGCCTACGATCGGGAGCCCGTACGTGTCCGGTGTGTCCGGTCAGGTGTCCGGACACAAGCCCGTGGCCGCAACGAGGCTGACCGTACGCGATCGCGACAGTCTCCACAGAGCCGTGAGGCGGTAGGATTCTGCAGTCAACGAACAATCATCATGACGGAGACCCCAACATGTCTTACTCCCCATACCACTGGGTCACGCACGGGCCCTTCACTGGCGATACCCAGGCACTGGCGCTCGACCACTCCATGAATCCGCCTACGCTCTATGCTGGCACTGACGGCGGTGGGGTATTCAAGTCCACCGATAATGGCTTCAACTGGGTCGCGCAGAGCAACAAGCTATATGGCGGCTCGGAGGTGCAGGCCCTGGCGATCGATTACGATGACAACAACACGCTCTATGCTGGCACCGAGGGCGGTGTGTTTCGATGGACAAACAGGCAATGGAACTGGCGCATGAACCGATGGGAAGCGGGTCATTGGACAGATATAGGCTTGTGCCCAAACGGCGCGAAGAAAGCCGACTTCGGGGAGGTTCAGGCGCTGGCGATCAGCCCCCGGCATGTTACCCCGTACGGCGTCCAAGAGCCCACCCTCTATGTCGGAACCGAGCAGAACGGGGTGTTCTACTCCCGAGACAGAGGGGAGAGCTGGTTTCAGCCCAACACCATCACGGATAACTACGGCAAGCGCTACTACCCGAACACGCTCAACGTCCGCGCGCTAGCGGTCGATCCGCTCAACCCCGAGGTCGTCTATGCCGGGATCAATTCCTATTATGATGCGAAGCAGGATAGTGGTGTCTTCAAGTCTGTAGATAACGGCGCAAACTGGACACGACTGGATAACTGGGGCCCAGAAAAGTCGGATGCCTGGCCATCGAGACCGTAAACTCCAGGATTATCTATGCTGGCACCGACGAAGATGGGCTCTGGAGATCAGCGGACGGTGGCGCTACCTGGATAGCTATCAACGGACGTCAACGAGCCTCCTACGACCAGTACGGTAATTACTTCATCAACAGGGGCGCCCTTGATGGACAGAAGGTCCTCGCCGTGGCGCTGTCTCCACACCCGTTGCCGAACTGGAGCACAGGTCCGCTGCAGAGTAGAACGCTATACGCCGGCACCGAGGACAAAGGGATCTTTCAGTCGAACAACTCTGGCGCGGACTGGTGGGAGATCAACGAGGGCCTGACGCTGGTTTCAAGCATCAGAGAAAGCGGCAAAGAACACAATGTCGAGTCGATTGTCATCGACCGCAACGATCCATCGAAGATCTTCATCGGCACAGAGGATAGCGGGATTTTCACCCGCACCTCCTGGAATCCGGCATGGCAGAAGCGCCCGGGGTGGGAGTTGCGCAGCAGGGGCTTAGCCGCGACCGAGATCGAGGATGTGGTGATCGCTCTGCACCCACCTGGCACTGCGCAGATGCCCGGGGATGAGCCGTATGATCTCTATGCCGGGTGCGACGGCGGCGGCGTCTATCGATCAAAGGACGGAGGACGCGACTGGCAGGCAATCCACAATCCCACCCTTCCCGAGCTCTCGGTCCAGTCCCTGCTCGTCCCGCCTGACAACATCCAGACGATCTATGTCGGCCTTGCTGCACATGGCGTTTACAAATCCACGAACGGCGGCGCGCACTGGTATTATTCCAACACCGGGATGGATGGCTATCAAGCCCAGCGCCTGGTGAGACATCTCAACAACTCATCGATCTTGTATGCGGCCGCCGAGCGTGAGGAAGATTTCATTACACTGCAAGGGACCCGCTACTGGCAGAACGTCTGGCCAAACCAAAAAATCGGCGTATTTCGTTCGGTCAACGGCGGCCAATCCTGGCAGCCATGGTGGCCATCGCACATTTCAGAAGACGTACAAACCCTGGTGATCTGTCAACAGGGCTATGTCACGACCCTCTATGCCGGATTGGACGGCTCTCCCAGGGTGTTCAAGACCACGGACGACAACTCCGGGCGGCAGTGCTGGACAGAGGTAGGCTGTAACACTGGATGGAACACGAACACCTATGGCGCGCTGCCGTACAAGCGGCAAGACGGGACAGAGCAGTCTGTCAACGCTTTGACAGTCCATCCCTGGAACGCCAGTGTCGTGTATGCAGGCATCGAGAGCCATGGGATCTATCGCTCCCTCGACGGCGGGGCGACGTGGGAGCGGATAGACACCCACAACTTCATCAAGCCAGGGCAATCCCTGCCAGGAAATGTGCGGACGATTACTCTCCAACCTCAGGAGCTAAAGTTTGATGGTAACAATACCAATATTCTCTACGCGACTACGGAAGACGGCGGCATCTATCGGACGCTGAATGCGCTGAATGCGGATAAGAGATACGTCACCTGGGAGCCAATGAGTACCGAGCTGATCCAGGACGATGTCCAGCGAATCGACATATACCCTACCAGATATGGCCCCACCAGATATGGGCAAGGCAGAACGATCTATGTCGGGACGGATGGCGGCGGTGTATTCAGGTGCGATTTTTGACCGAATCGATAATCTACAGGATGAGAATACTCACAAATGGGCGCCTCTAGAAATAGTAATTTTTTCGTGAGTGCAAGGAAGCACCGCGCGCAGAACCGCAGTGTATAGAGGTGATACATGAGGATTCGAGCACGGAGCTGACGCCGCAATCGCGGAAAAAGTGCATTTTTAGAGGTGCCCAAATGGAGAATACCATGTTTGAAACGACGCTCTCTCGGATCGCTGCAGAGTTTGCTGGAACTTGGGACAATCAAGCGCACACCGGCGCGTTGATTCTCCACATCGGGACACGTGAGGTGATGGACTGGGTAGAGAGCGGAATCTTCTATTCGGCGAACGGGGGCTCCACCTGGACGCCTATCTTGACCCGCACTCTATCTCGTGCCCTGGCGCAGGACACGCCGGCCGCGCACGTCGGCACCTCGACCAATGGCGGCGCGAACTGGTGGGCCCGACAACGCGCCATGGCACGTCAGGTCCTGCTGCTGGAAAATCATCCGGATACCAACGAAGCGACCAGACTCGCGATCAAGGGGACCGAAGACTCACTCACGCTTCGCGCTGATTGGGCCGAACAGTCGGATGACGGGAGTGTAGACGAGGTCGAAATCGTGTGGCAGCGAGCTGCTGTCAAGATCACCATGACGGTCTCCAGGGACGATCGTCAACTCACGATCGTCACAGTGGACGTGTTCGAAGACGGTCACAGCGAGTCTTCAACGCAGGTGTTCTCGCGCGTGGAATGCCCGGTCGAACAACTCACGACCCACTACGTGCGAAATTTTCTGCTCGAGCCAAAGGGCGACCAGCCGCCGTTTCTATCCTCGGCGAGCAGCCTGGTGGCGTCTGGCCCGTACCTGCTCGCGGTTGGAGACGATCAGCTGGACCTGATGATCTTCAAGACCGATGAGCGAACGCCCGGCACAAGACAATCGCTGTTTCCCGACTGGCAGCCGATGGCAGCCGAGCCAACGGAGCCCGCCGAGCCGACCGAGCCCACTGAGCCGACCGAGCCCACTGAGCCGACCGGGCCACCCGAGCGAGATCCGACCACGCCGGATGTCGAGTCGCTGGTATTGTTGCCGGGCTCGATCACCGGTCATGCCCACGGCTCCGTGCTGGCGCTAGGCTCTGGCTCCAACAGCCATCGACAGACCGGCGCCCTCGTGCACCTCAACGAAGATGGCGGCCCCATGCCGGATGTGACGAACATCGATCTGTCTGCGCTGTTCGACGAGCTGCGGAGCAACCAGGCGCTGAAGCAGCTCGACATCGAAGCGGCTGTGGTGGTCGAGGACCATCTATGGTTGTTGCAGCGAGGCGACGCCGAGCAGGGACGAAACGTGCTCATCTCGCTCGATCTCGACAGCCTGGGACAAGATCTACGCGCCGGTGGACCGCTCCGGGCCGAGTCGTTGCGAGAGGTCCAGTTCGTCGATCTCGGCGACCTCGATGGCATTCCTCTGACATTCGTCGATGCCTCACCGCTACCGGATGGCCGCGTCGTGTTTCTGGCTGCTGCTGACGACTCCGATATCGACGTCGCCGACGGCACAGTGGCCGGGACCGCGGTTGGTGTCCTCGACACCTCTGGGCAAGTAGTCTTGCTACGCCGGCTCGACAGGCAGGTCAAGGTCGAGGGCCTGCACGCTCGACCGACCGAGGCCAACGATATCAGCGTCCTCATGATCACCGACGCCGACGATCCATCTATACCCGGCAAGGTGCTGGAGACGACGATCGTATTGTCCGGGTGATCGCGCAGCGGTGACGGCCGTCGGATGCTCGGCTCGATGTGATCGAGGCAGCGCTTACTGGCCGTCGGGAAACGCGATCCGACCGCGGCGGCCGAGGATCATGTCGAGCGCGATCGGGTTCTCACCGCCCTCGGGGATGATCAGATCGGCCCACCGCTTCGACGGCTCGACGAACTCCAGATACATCGGCCGGACCTGGTGTAATACTGCTCGCGCACCGACTGAAACGTGCGCCCGCGGCGCTCGAGATCGCGCCGGATGCGGCGAATCAACCGGATGTCCGCGTCCGTGTCCACATAGAGCTTGACGTCGAGTTGCTCGCGCACGGCCAGTTCGACAAACACCAAGATCCCCTCGACGATGATCACCGGAGCGGGGCTCACGGTCCGGGTGTGGGGCCGGCGAGTGTGGGTCACGTAGTCGTAGATCGGGATTTCAGTCGAACGACCGTCGCGCAACGCCGCCAGATGCTCGGCGAGCAGCGCGCTCTCGAGCGCGTCGGGGTGATCGCAGTTGACCGACTCGCGTTCCTCGGGAGTCATCCCGCTGCGGTCCCGGTAGTAGGAGTCGTGCTGAATCAGCACGCATCGGCCTTCGGGCATGGCTTCGGCCAGCTTGGTGGCGATGGTGGTCTTGCCAGAGCCAGTACCGCCAGCGATACCGATCACGAGAGGAGCACCGTACTGTTTGTCGAGCACGGACGAGGCGTATACCACACTCATCCGCCGATGTGGCCGGCGAGATCCAGTCCCCGCAAAACTCCCGCACGGCATTTCACATCTTTCTTAGCACATTCATCAGCCATTTCGTTCAAGGATGATAGACAGTTGCTGATACCAGCTTAGGCTCGTGAACCACAACGCTACCTGCTACTTCTACGGAGCGATACCCAAATGGTAACTTTTGCGGCGTTGTTTATCCAAGTTGCTGACAATGTCTCGTCAACTACAGCGACCGGCGAGTTGAGCAAAACTCAACGCCACAAACTGTGACCAGCGTCACATTGTCCTCAATGCACGGCCTTTATGGTGGGCTTTTGCAAGCGTTTCAAATTCATCTCTAGAAATCAGTTTCAGTCATTGTGAAAATACGCTATTATTATGATTCAAAGCTATTATCCTGTTGATATTAAAAGATATTTTGAACCTCTATTTTAACAAATCAGCGCAGAATAATCTTTGATTCTAATCTCATTCAAAAGTTTATGGGACAGCAGTGACTGCGAATATACCTGAGGCAAGAAGCGGTGCCATCCTATCGGATGGTGATTGCGGTTTGTTGGCTGTCAAGTCGAAAAGGGCTACCGCTAAGTACTGTCAATAATTGTTTACGTCGTCTGAGTTGAAGCGTCAACAACGCGGCTGAGCTTGTAGGCTCGTTGGTCGTCCGGCTCAACGGCCCCAGATCCGCTCCGTGCGGGTGAGTGTAAATGGTATTACGATTTTTTCGTCTGCCGCGTGAACTCTTGAAGCAGAATGGAGAAGTGTGTGACAATATTCACATTCAAGTAATTTGCGGGCGATAGTGAAAACGGATGGGATGGGTTCGCTATTGCCGGTATTGCCCTAACATTCGAGAAAACGCATGACAACCGCGCCTGGACCACAACCGTCGCCAACTCAACCGTCAACTCCTCGTCCTGCGATTGACCAACCACCCCCTACCCCCATGTCTCCCCAGCCGATTCCAGGGTTGGAGGTCGTTGGCTGTGGTGTCTATTTGCGACCTTACAACCCGTTTGAACTGAAAAACAAGTTGTTTGAGCACACGAACAGTCGATCATATTTTTCTCCAGAAACCGCGCAAACTTATGAAATCCCCAACGGCTACGAGGTCAACACGAGTCCGCCCTTGCCGTCGGGACAAACGCTAAATCACGTGACGATTGAAGAGTCGTTCGAACGCTTTCAAAAACAGTTTGAGATGGACTTTAGTGTCGCGGTAAGCAACGTCGCGTTTAGCGTTGATGCCAGCGCCAGCGTGACGAGTCAATTGCGCAACGAACAAGAGGCTTACTATGCTGTGCGCAGTTCGTTTATCGCATTGTGGAGCGTTTATCTGCCCGACGTGACTGCGGTTTTTAAACCGCTGGATGGGGAGATTCCGTTTCCGTTCGACCACGACCATCGCGCTGCGTATGAAAAGTTCTTCGAACGGCACGGCACGCACTTTATTAAACGCGCTTGGGTCGGCGGCAAGGCAGCGTTGACGTTTACTGTGGAAAAGTCGTCCAACATGACTAAGGGCGAAATTCATGCCGGCATTAAGGCAAGTTACGCTGGGGACGGCGGCGGCATGAACACAAAAATGCAGACGGACAAGGAGCAACTGCTGAACAACTCAGAATGCACAGTTTTCGGCAAAGGCGGCAACGAATCGCAACTTGCCGCAATGAGTTCCTTGGACGAAGCGTCGTACAACAATTGGCTGGCCAGCATCAAGAAGAATCCACAGACGATCGAGTTTGAAGTCCTCGGAATTTGGACGCTGATCGATAATCCCGACAAGGCCGCGGCGCTGGCGGCCGCTTACCGCGAAGCGACCACGTTTAAACCGATCTCCGCCGTCTTCAGCACCGGCAAAAATGTCTACTTTTTGCGAGGCGATCGGTATATACGATTTGACTTGGAAACCGTCGAAACCGATTTGCCGAAATTACTGCGTGATTGTTGGCCTAGTTTGAAGGAGCACGACTACGAACGCATCGACGCGGCTTTACGAGGCGATTACCTCCGATCGGCAATCGGAGAAGACCTTAGCAGCAAACTTTTTTTATTCAAACACTACTGGTGCATCCGTTTGGATCTGCAAACCGGACAGGTCGATCCTGGGTACCCCAAGCGAATCGAAGATGAGTGGCCGGGGATTGCCTTTGAACACATCGATGCGGCGTTCAATGCCGGGCCGGAGGACGTTTACTTCTTTTCTGGTGGGTGGTATTCGCGGTTTAATCTTTCGAAACAAAGTGTCGATCCGGGTTACCCGCAACGAATCGCTGAACGTTGGGTCGGTGTTACGTTCGATCGGGTCGATGGCGTTTTTTACGCTGGAAACGGAAAGGTTTTATTCTTCCGAGACGATCAACACTTGCGATACGACATGGTGAACTATCGGACTGATCCAGGATATCCCAAGGCGATTGTCGGCAGCTACGTGGAAGACTGGAAGTTCTTCGATTGAAAGGAGAGGGCGCGATGAGTAATGAGTTAACACAAGCAGACGACCAAGCAACTCAGGCAAACGAACTTGTAAAAAAATACGCGATTGCCGCTGCGGCCCTGGGCGCCGTTCCCTTGCCTTTAGTAGATCTTGCATTGATTTTTGGCATACAATTCAAGATGATACATCGTCTATGTGGCACCTACGAAGTTCCTTTTTCGAAGGAATTGGGGCGATCGGCGATCGCGTCTTTGGTAAGCGGCAGCGGCGCGGCTGTTTTGGGTTGGGGCGTCAATCGTCTGGCCGCTTCGTTAGTCAAGTCCGTGCCGTTTGTTGGTACCATCGCTGGAGCTGCGGCCACCGCTAGTTTCAGTTATGCCGCGACGTACGCAGTCGGCAAAGTCTTTACTCAGCACTTCGAAACTGGCGGAACATTGCTTAGCTTTGAAGCTAACCGAATTCGAGGCTACTACGAAGGACAATTGGGCTCGGCAAAAAAAGCATCGTCTGGCCAGAGTTTCGTCGGCGTCAAGCCGTAAGATGGACGGCCGCAACGTACCGGCATAACGCTGGTAAGAGGCATGAATCTGTTTTGTTTTCCGTACTCTGGAGATAGCAACCGCTGTTACGAAGGGCTCGGAAATTCGTTCGGCTTTGTTGAGGTTTCAACGCTTGAGTTGCCAAGCCACGGCGGGCGCGCCCGTGAACCGCTTCTCGATAACATGTCCTCCATGATCGACGATTTACAGGATCAACTGTGAGGCCGTATTGATGAGCCTTATGCGTTTTATGGACATAGCCTCGGAGCGAGCCATGCTTACTTACATGCGCAACACATCTGCGTTTCCGGTAAGCGAGCGCCGGAGTGATTGTTTCTTTCGGGACGCCGCGTGCCGTCGGTCCGACACCAAGGAAAACACACGACTTGCCTCAAGACGCATTTTTTGAGGTTTTGCGCAATCTCGGCGGATGTCCGCCTCAGATCCTCGCTAACGATGATTTCATGGAATTTTTCGAGCCGGTTCTGCGAGCAGACTTTCGCGTTTTGGAGATGCACAAGTATTCACCGTCCCCGCCAATCGACGTCCCTGTCTTATTAATGCTTGGCCGGGACGATGTCGATATCCCACTGGAAAACGCAGAGCCGTGGCGGCAAGAGACATCGCGACCGATGATCATCAAGCAATTCTCTGGCAACCATTTTTTTATTTTGATCATTGGCCATCAATTCGTCGATTGATCCTTGAAACGCTCGGCTCTGGGCTCCATACGTTTCATTGACATCCTCAAAGGAGATAAGCATGTCCCGATGCGGACGACGACCAAGTATTTATAGTGGTAATAAACAGTGAAGAACAATATTCAATCTGGCCGGCGAAGCGCGAACTTCCGCTTGGTTGGAATGCTGTTGGCGAACGCGGTCCCAAGGAAAAATGCTTGGCCTATATCAAGGAGATCTGGACGGACATGCGCCCGCTCAGTTTAAGAAAGGCGATGGATGCGGCGGGCGACGAGACAAATCCAACTTAGTCGCTGCCGAGGGCTACATTTCCTAGGCTTCCCCGTTTTGCATTTCGTGCCCATTCTTCTTACAATCTTGAAATTCCAAAAAAGATTTGCTTGCGCATTTAGACTCTTCCGCTAGAGGAAACTTTTATTGCTGACGAACAACAAACCTATTGCCGTACCCCGCCACTCTTTCTACGATGACGCGCTAGTGGTAAAGCCTGTAGGGCACCTCTAATAATCCACATTCTGAAATCTGATGATCAATAAAAGTCCGTCACTTACGCTCTAGCGAAATGTCAAAATCGTAATTTTCAGAGGTGCCCTGTAGAGATAAGCCACCAAAGGACCGGGCCGTATGTTGCTGTCCACCGCCATCGAGACGATTGAGCCCCATCGAGCCGCAGTGACTGGCCAAACCTATGAGCTGACCGGGCTCAGCGGCAGTGTCCCCCCTGCACGGCATCTACCCCTGCGCGGCATCTACGTTAAGGAGAATGAAGTCAACGACCATCAACTGCCACAGGGCTTTTTGGTGCGCCAGCCACCCCACTCGGTCACTCAACCCCATTTTCACGCCACCAATCAATTCCAAATTTTTGTAGGGGGCTCCGATCAGCTTATCCAAGTGCCCGCGGGACAAACCTTCAAATCGGACGACGCGGCTGCCGGCGGTGGCCAATACCACGTGGTGGGGCCTGCAATCGACCCGTCATTCGTGTCAGTTCGCAACGCCGGATGAAGGCCGCGTGATGATGGTGGCAGGCGATGGCGGCGCAATGCTTTTACTCCTGCGCTTTGGCCGGCCGAACATCGATACTCCCCAGCATTTACCCTCCCGGCGCTCACACAACGCTGAGCAGCCTCATTAACGGCAACCCTATGCAGCGCTCCATCAGCGGATTTTATCTGGATCCAGAACACCACTGGGTGGCCCAACTCGACTGTTATCACGGCCAACACGTAAGACATCAGCCGCCGTTCGTGAGCCGGCCCTGGACGCAGACCCACGCCGGCCGCGAAGCTATGCTCGGTACAATGCTCGATTGTTTGAAGTGCGAGCGCCTGGAACTGCCCGTGCAGCTAAGCGTATACCAAACGACGCCCCCATTCGACGAGCACTCCATCCCTGCAGGACTGTTACGCGAGCACGCGACCAAAGCCGGCATCTGGGGCCGTATACAGGTGGACGAAGGCATTTTGCGCTACGTGGTCACGGCGCCGTTTCAAACGCAGCGCATGTTACACGCAGGCGATTCGGCGCCCATAGCACCGCAGGTGCTACACCACATCGAGCCTGTTGGCAAAGTCAAAGTCCGCGTCGAATTCTTGCGTTAAAGAGCCTTCTCGCAACGCTCTAAAACCGCCGTCACGGCGACCCCCAGCGCGGCGCTCCAGTGACTTCGATGGCGCCGGTTGTAGGTATCAACAAGCGCTTGCACCCTACGGGCGAGCGGCGGCTCATGTTCACCAAGCAACACCGCCGTAGCCTTTGAGTGGCCTATCACCCGCAGCTTCTCGGGCGCCAAATCGTCATACACCAGGTCCCGCTTCCGGACACACCACCCGAGTGATGCGGACTTTTTGTGCCATCGCATTGCCGGCCTCGAACCTAGCTGTCTGTCCAGCTTCAAAACGCAGTTGGACCCGGTAGTTCTCAGCGGTATGACCGCCGAGCTTCACACCCTCGATACGCGCCGCTTCAACCCCCACCGGCAGCCGGCGAAATACCTTTAGGGCCATGGCCACATCATGGGCGCCATAGTCCCAAAGCGGCGATATACCGGCTCGGTATGGGCCGCTACTCCCGCATCTGGCTAAGCACCGCCCGGGCGCCACCATAGCGCCCGGGCAAACGCAACAACCGTTCGAATGGCCGGGCGTAAAGATGGGTGAAGCCGACCAAAAACGGAGTAGCGTACCGCTTCGCTAGGCGCACCAATTGCCGCCCCTCATCAGCATTTAAAGCCAGGGGTTTTTCCACTAGAACCGGCAGCTATCGCTGTAAAGGGTGCCTGCTAAAAATAGTAATGTTTTCGTGAGTGCAAGGAAGCACCGCGCGTAGAACCGCAGGGTATAGGTGATACCTGAGGATTCGAGCACGGCGCTGACGCAGCAATCGCGGAAAAAGTGCATTTTTAGAGGTGCCCATACGTCAGAAATAGGCAACGGTATTCCCGTTAAGGTGGATTTTTGCGTATGCAGGAATGACGTCGGCTGGAGTCGCGCCAATGCGGATAGTCGGCTTTGATGGATACTCAAACTGTGTTAACCTCGCGCCCCGTTTAAATTCAGTTCAACCGCGAGTCGTTGGCGATACTGACATCGTCCCCTCGCTGAATCCCGTCATCTTCTATCAAATCTGATTTCACCGTCACCGATAAAATTATGACTACATCATCATTACAACTTAAACCTGCTTTTCAGATTAAATCTGTCAGTGCGACGGAAAAAGATGTCAATGTAATCTGGAAGGACGGACATAATAGCTTTTATCATAATCTCTGGTTGCGCGATGCCTGCCGATGTGAGCAATGCTGGCAGTATGACACGCTGAGTGTTGATTACGGTAACGACCCGTTGGAGATTGAACTAAACCCCAAGACCGAACGCGTTCAAATTGACGAAAGGGGTAATCTTGACGTCATTTGGAGTGGTAAAGAGCAAGGCCACCATACTAATTTTGATGCTTCCTGGTTGCGCGCCCATTGTCAGGAAGAGCAGGACAAGGTTCACGAACGGCAGCTTTGGGACGCCAGCCTCGACATTCCTAAGCTGGATTACCCAAAAGTAGTGACCACCGACGAGGAGCTATTTAAGTGGCTCGATGCGCTTTACCAATATGGCGTTGCCATTTTGGAGGGTGCGCCGTTAGATGGAGATGAGACCAGCCTCACAGCGGTAACAGATCGTATCGGTATTTTGCGGGATCGCCACCACCCCACCAATATCTATACCTTGGATACCACGGATGAAGTAGCGAAGACGATCCAGTCGTCTTACAAACTCACCCGTGTGCCACCGCATACTGACTATACTCCCTACGCGGACTCCACTTTGACGCAATTGCTTTACTGCCTTAAATACGAAAGCGAGAGTAATGGAAAGGATGGGTATTCTACGGTTGTAGATGGCTTCAATGTCGCTAAACAGTTTAAGGCCCAGTACCCCGAGCATTATAAAATGCTGACCAAACCGTCCGTGCCCACCTGCCGCCGCCGGTTAAGGGTAGAAGAAGTTGGCGGTGCTGCGATCACCAAGTATCAGCTAGACATGCATCGCTTGAATACCATTATCGATCTTGATGAAAAGGAGAATGTGCGCCAGATTCGTTACAAGCACAATACGCGGGCGCCGTTTCAGGCTCCTCATGATCAGATAGAGGACCTATACGCCGCTTATAAGGCGTTTACCCAGTTTGTTGAAGACCGGGCGTACACCAAAGAATTCTTACTGGAGCCAGGGCAAATTCTGTCTTTCGATAATGCACGAATTCTGCATGGCCGCAACGAAATCGGCTCTTTTGTCAAACGCTTTGTAATTGGCGGATACATTAAAGCAGAAACGACCCGAAGCCGATGGCGCATTTTGCTAGGTAAGCAAAGTGGGTTGAGTGAAACATGGCTTACGGGATGCTCCGATAACGCGCTCCAGCTGCTGGCGAAGCGCGCCGCTTAAACCCCACTGTTACGAGTTTCTATCTTAGGGAGGAATTAACAACCGATTCTTCCCTTACCTACAACTTTTTTGTGAGATTCTGTGATGAGTCAGTCGCAACAACTTAAACCTACATTCCAAATCGATTCCGTTGTTCGGGATCAAGACAGCATCCGGGTAAACTGGAAAGATGGTCACAAGAGTACTTACAATAATTTGTGGATGATGGATGCGTGTCGCTGTCCGAAGTGTTTTCAGCATGACACGTTGAGTGTAAACCCCGGTAATAACCCGATAACCATGCCGCTCGACCCAGAAACCAAGGCTATCGATGTTGACGGTGATGGCAATCTTAAAGTGGTATGGGATAAACAAGAGGGCGGACACGAAAGCGTTTTTGATTCGTCTTGGCTCCGGGTACATTGCCAAAGCGAGGCAGGTAAGGGGCTAAAGCGTAATCTTTGGGACAAAGAACTCGACATACCCACATTTGAATTTGACGAGGTGATTCAAGATGATAATGCCTGCTTCGAATGGCTGGATTCGATTCGCATTATTGGGGTCTCCATCATTGAAAATGCACCAAAAAACGAGGCAGCATTTCGTCAGCTCTCTGCCAGGGTTTGGTTTTTACATACCCGATATCATCCAAGTAATATCTTCATGTTGGATACAACGGACAAGGTTGCGCAGAAAATTCAACATGCCTACAAATTGGATCACCTGGCTGGCCACACCGACCTGACCGCATACACTGACTCCGGCGTGATCCAGTTGTTGCATTGCCTAAAGTATGAAAAGCCCAACCAAGAAGAAGCGGGAGGTGAGTCTATTATCATTGACGGCTTTAAGATTGCCCAGGTGTTGAAAGATGAGTATCCTGAATACTATGCTCAACTAACCCAAAAGCATGCGCCGGGATGCCGGCGTCGAATGGTCGCTGAGGAGAAAGTTTTACAGGATGGTGGGAAAGCGATTGGTAATTCCACTGGCGACAAAACCATCGGTACCTATGCTTGGGATTCCTATCGTTTGAATCATGTGATCAAGCTGAATGAATCGGGTCAGCCCGTCGAAGTGCGATTTAATCATAACACTCGAGCGCCTTTTAGCATGTCGCACGATGAAATACGGGGATTTTACGAAGCCTATAGTAAGTTTGTTGAGCTTACGTCGTCTCCAAAATACATCAAGCAGTTCTTACTGAAGCCCGGTCAAGTACTGATTTGTGATAATGCCCGAGCGCTTCATGGCCGCACTGAAGTTGGCTCAACGGTGCTTCGCAAGGTGCAAGGAATTTACGTGAAACGCGAGTCCTTCAAGAGCCGCTGGCGGCTATTACTGGGTCTTAAGACCGGCATGACCGACTTTTGGCTCACCGGTTGCACCGATCACGCATTGAAAACATTGGCGGATCGGCACGCATAACGGATGGCGCGTTCGACGCGCCCCTTCCCGAGGCGCCCGTTGCCGTATCGTGCACGACTGGGCATAACAGCGCATAACTGAGCCGCGCAAAACTGCCCGCACGGCATTTCACATCTTTCTTAGCACATTCATCAGCCATTTCGTCAAGGAATTTCGTTCAAGGATGATAGACAGTTGCTGATACCGGCTTAACTCGTGAACCACAACGCTACCTGCTACCTCTACGGGGTGGTGCAGGAGCGTGTCTCAATTAAACTATCAGGATGATTTCTGGCCCGACGGTCCGTTTCAGGACCAACGACATCAGCCAGAGAACACGCGCCTTTACCAATGGGTGAAGAGTCCCTGAAGTTCGGCCGGCTCACAGCACTGGTCCCGAAGCCGCGGGTAGACCTCACGAGATGTCATGGGGTTTTCTCACCCAACAGCCGATTGCGTGAATAGGTGGTGCCAACAAAGCCAGCCGATGAACAAGCGCAGGTTGGCTGGCCTGCTAACCAGGCGTATTCGATGACGTGGGCGCCACGATTGAAGCGAGCCTTTGCCATCGAAACCTTTGCCATCGAAATAGAGAGATCAGAAATAGAGCGGTGTGAGAAATGCGGCAGCACGGTGAAGATCATTGCCTGCATTGAAGACTCGGTGGTCATTGAAAAGATTCTGCAACCTCTTGGCCTGGATGAGGCATCGCAGACGAGAAACCACCCACCGCCAACGGGTCTATTCGATCATCGGAGGCAACTTTTCTGACCTCAGCACACGCTGATGGGCTCGTTTTGATCGGGTGGCTAAGAAACGATCAAGAGAGCATAATGTTTAGCAAGACCCAGCTGTGTAATACGTCAGTAGCGGCAACTTTCCACTGAGACTTGTGCCTCAGTTCCGGATATCAGGGGGCAGATGTACTTGGCTGCTTACACGACAATGGGGGTTATTCTTCTTATCTCCTCGCGACATTTTCCTGTTCCTATACCCTGCCGAGGGTATGCTCGTGCGAGCAGACGTGTCGGCAACAGATACGGTACTGGTCACCGGTGCGTCGGGTGGCGTCGGTCCCGTGTTGATACAGCCTGCCAAACACCGGGGCGCACGGGTCATTGGACTTGCCTCGGAATCAAAACACACGGCCCTCGAGCCACTTGGCGCCGATGCGCTGCTGCCGCGCAACCCAACCGACTTAAAACTTGCACTTGAACAGGCCATCGACACCGACACCGTATCGGTTGTCGCCGATATCGTCGGCGGTGACAGCTTCGCGACGGCAATCGACCGGCTCGCGCGCGGCGGCCGCTACACGTGCGCCGGTGCGATCGTCGGACCCGTCGTGCCGCTCGACCTGCGGACACTTTACCTGCGCGATCTGACTTTCACTGGCTCGATCGCTATACCACCACATATTTTTTCTGATCTCATCGGCTACATTGAGCGCGCGGAAGTCAAACCACTGCTCGCAGCGACCTACCCGCTGGAAGAACTACATGCCGCACAACAGGCATTCATCGACAAACAGCACATCGGCAATATAGGGCACCTCTAAAAATGCACTTTTTCCGCGATTGCGGCGTCAGCTCCGTGCTCGAATCCTCAGGTATCACCAATCACTGCTGTCCCACAAAATGCTTAAACACAGCGTATAACCTATTGATTTCCATAAAAAATTGACTATGGCATTGTGTTTGAGACATGAAAACAGTTTTTCCAAGAATTTCAAAGGGTTAGTATGCTCTATGGGACAGCAGTGATGACCTATACACTGCGGTTCTGCGCGCGGTGCTTCCTTGCACTCACGAAAAAATTACTATTTTTAGAGGCGCCCAATATAGTCGTGACGATGGATTGAACGAATGAAAATCACACGCCTATCCGTCTACCAAAAGGATCTACCGCTGAGAGATCCGTACTGGCTCTCTGGTGGCCGGTTGAGATTCGATGTGCTCGATGCAACGTTCGTCAAGCTCGAAACCGATGCCGGGATTACCGGCTGGGGCGAAGGCACGCCGTGGGGGCACACCTATGTGCCGGCACACGGTTCGGGCGTTCGTGCCGGCATCGAGACAATGGCGTCAGCCATTGTCGGACTCGATCCGCGCAAGGTCGAACAGGTCGAGCGCGCAATGGATCGGTGTCTTCCCGGTCACTACTACGCCAAACAGCCAGTGGATATGGCGTGCTGGGATATCATGGGCAAAGCGTTCGAAATGCCGGTCGCCGATCTACTCGGGAATCGTCGAGCCAGCGGAACGCCGGCGGCCTCGTCGGTGTCGTCCGGCGAACCGGAGTATATGCTGTCCATCATCGACGACTACCGCAGCCGTGGGTACATCGCGCACTCGGCAAAAGTCGGCGGCAGCGATATCGACAAGGATATAGCGCGCATTCGATATATCGAAGCCCAGCGCCGCGACGACGAAATCATCCTGTATGACGTCAATCGCGCCTGGACCCGCCGCGAAGCGAGTATCGTCATGAACGCGGTGGCCGAACTCGGCGTCACGTTCGAACAACCGGGGGAGACGTTGGACGACATTGCAGCGATCAGGCAGATCACGACCTCACCGATCAGCATCGACGAGAGCCTGGTGACCCTGCAGGATGCAACGCGCATCGCGCGCGAAGGTCTCGCCGAAGTGTTCGGTATCAAACTCAATCGCGTGGGTGGATTGACCAAGGCCCGGCGGATGCGGGATCTGGCGATCGCACATGGTATTCAGATGTTCGTGATGGCAACGGGCGGAACCGTCATGGCGGATACGGAGGCAGCGCAGCTTGCGCAATCGATTCCAGACGCCTTTATTCGCGCCTGCTGGTCATGCCAGGACATGTTGGCCGTGGATATCGCTCCCGGCAGCGGACCCCGTTGTATCGATGGCGTAATAACGGTAGACGAATCGCCGGGCCTTGGCGTCACGCCGGACGAAAACCTGCTTGGCGATCCGTCGGCAAGCTATCCATAGCACAGAGGTAAGAAAACTCGTGAGCAGTCAACCACACTGGAGCGATCGTGCCCGCGCCGTGTTGCCTGCCGGAGGATTCGGCAACTTCGATCCCGACATCATTATTCGCGAAGGTCATGGCTCCCGTGTCTGGGACGAAGATGGCAACGAATTCATAGACTATCCGATCGGTTCGGGTCCCATGTTGCTCGGTCACGGACATCCTGAAGTTCGGGACGTGGTGCTGAGCCAACTTGACAAGAGCATGACGTTTTTTGCCAACAACGCAGCCGGTATAGAGCTTGCCGAGGAAATTTGTCGGGCAGTACCCGCGGCCGAACGTGTTCGCTATGTCACCTCCGGTGGTGAAGCGTATATGTATGCGCTGCGTCTTGCCAGAGCCTACACAGGGCGGGACAAGAGCTGAAAATTCGAAGGCGATTATCACAGCATGTCGGCCGAAGCACAAATGAGTCTCGCGCCGGAACGACTTGCCAATTTTCCGCAGGCAGTACCGGACAGCGCCGGTATACCAGCCACTATACGCGACGACGTGCTGGTTGCGCCATTCAACGACATCGACACAGTGCGTGCTCTGCTGGACGAGTACGACAGCCGGAAACACGGACATCATGGCGCACTTCGATACCGCGCTTGTCGGCAGTGACCGCTTCTTAATGCAGCTTGGAACCTTGTCCGGTAATCCGATCGCGCCGGTAGCCGGCCTCAAAACCATGGAAATACTTCGCCGGGATCGAAGTTACGAAAAACTCGGAGAAATTGGACAGCGACTGATGACCATGTTCGGCGACGCGCTGAAGCGCGCCGGGCACGCGCACCAGATCGTCGGTGAGCCTGCGCTGTTCGATGTCGTATTCACCGCCAATCCGATCGCCGATTATCGTGCGCACAAGCTCGGTGATCAAAACAAGAACGCCCGATTTAACCAGACCTTAGGCGCCAACGGTGTGCTGAAGTCGCCGGGGAAACTATACCCGAGTCTTGCGTTGACCGACGATGATCTGACCCTGACGCAACAGGCCGTGGCACTGGCTGCCAACAGTCTGTAAATAGGGCACTTCTAAAAATGCACTTTTTCCGCGATTGCGCCGTCAGCTCCGTGCTCGAATCCTCATGGATCACCTATACACTGCGGTTGTGCGCGCGGTGCTTCCTTGCACTCACGAAACAATGACTATTTTTATCAGGCGCCCAATAGTCCTTTTCGTCGCCGATCTCCACCCAGCGCGAGCGAGCCTCGCCGCCCATTCAGTATATGTTCAGCTACGGGTCACTAGTCTGAGCGCCGCTCTTGCGTGTCGCAGCGCGTTCGGCCGGAATCCGATGGTGGAAGCCAGTAAATCACGAGGACCCAGGATGAACAACGAAGATTCCCCGTCAAACCTCAGGGCCCCGGCACTCGCCGTGCTTCACAGACCGGCATTGTGCCTGTTACTGGGGTTCTGCGTAATTAGCTACCACGGCGCCCCCGGTGCCGCAACCGGACCGACGCTGCAGCTGTTTCCGACCACCGTACTCGAAGACATCAAGGAGACCGGGCTGGTTGCCCAGGAACTCGAGCCGGATCTGCAGGACGTGATAGCGCGCATGGATCAGCAACAAAGCCTGTATCTCGAGAGCAAGTGTGACGGTGCCGACAACGATCCGGGCTGTCAAAACATTTGCGTTAAAGGGCCTTCTCGCAACGCTCTAAAACCGCCGTCACGGCGACCCCCAGCGCGGCGCTCCAGTGACTTCGATGGCGCCGGTTGTAGGTATCAACAAGCGCTTGCACCATACGGGCGAGCGGCGGCTCATGTTCACCAAGCAACACCGCCGTAGCCTTTGAGTGCGTAGCCTTTGAGTGGCCTATCACCCGCAGTTTCTCGGGCGCCAAATCGTCATACACCAGGTCCGCTTCCGGACACACCACCCGAGTGATGCGGACTTTTTGTGCCATCGCATTGCCGGCCTCGAACCTGGCTGTCTGTCCAGTTTCAAAACGCAGTTGGACCCGGTAGTTCTCAGCGGTATGACCGCCGAGCTTCACACCATCGAGACGCGCCGCTTCAACCCCCACCGGCCGCCGGCGAAATACCCTCAGGGCCATGGCCACATCATGGGCGCCATAGTCCCAAAGCGGCGATATATCGGCCCGGTATGGGCCGCTACTCCCACCCTGACTAAGCACTGCCTGAGCGCCACCATAGCGCCCGAGCAAACGCAACAACCGTTCGAATGGCCGGGCGTAAAGATGGGTGAAGCCGACCAAAAACGGAGTGGCGTACCGCTTAGACAGGCGCACCAATTGCCGCCCCTCATCAGCACTTAAAGCCAGCGGTTTTTCCACTAGAACCGGCAGCGATCGCTGTAAACAAAAAGCGGCAGCGGCGATGTGATCCTCGGTGGCATTGGCGATGATGGCGGCATCGAGTTGCGCCAGGGGTAGCCCGCTCCAATGCGCGCAGTGCGCAACGCCCACAAACGCGCTGGCGGGCAGCCTCTCGCGCCGCGACGCCACCCAGCGTAATGCCACGCCCGGCAGCGCGTTGATGGTCAAAGCGTAGCGGGTACCCCAGTGGCCAGCGCCGATGAGTGCGAGCCGTAACGGCTGGCCACTCATCGCTTGCCGGTGTAGTTTTCCGCGGCCCAAGCGAGATATCGCTTCACGCCCTCTTCGATGCGCACTTCCGGCTTGTAGCCCAGTTCACGCCGCGCTTTACCTAGCTCCGGACAGCGCCGTTGCGGCTCGTCCGCCGGATAGGAATCCGGATAATCCCTATACGTGCGCTCAAGCCTACTGCCGCTCGCCGCCTCGACGATGCCGGCTAATTCTCGCACCGAAATCTCCGGCCCGGAGGTACCGATGTTGTAGGGCTCGCTGGCGCGGCCTTGGAGCAAAGCGAGTAAAAATCCGCTCATGGCATCGACCGTATAACAGTAGGTGCGCGTCTGCCGCCCGGAGGCGTAGATGGTAAGCGGCTGCCCCGCCTTAATGGCGTTGGCAAAATTCGGCAACACGCGGTAGTCGTTTTCACGCATGCCGGGGCCATAGACGTTGAAGGGCCGCACGATGCTCACTTCGGTGTCGAAGTAATTGGCGTGGATGTAACACAGGGTCTCACCCATACGCTTACTCTCGTCATAACAAGCACGCGGCCCCAGGCAGGCGACGTTACCGCGGTACTCTTCCCGCGTGGGTATGTTGTCAGCATCGGGATCGCCATAGATCTCACTGGAGCTGAAGTACAGCATCCGCGCTCCGTGCGCGCGCGTCAGTTCCAAGATATTACGTGTGCCAAGCGTTGCCACTTCGATGGTTTCGACTGGGAACTTGCGGTAATAAAACGGGCTTGCAACACCTGCGGCGTGCACCACGAAGTCAACCGTTTCATCGAAGCTCAACGGCTCACGGATGTCGTGCCTAAAAAACGTCTCGCCAGCGGCCGGATGTTCAGCCGATGGCGAATCGCTTGCCGTGATAAAACTGTCAACCGTCAGCACGGAACACGGTGATGCCAAGATCCCGTCATTGAGTTTGGCAAACACGCCGCGGAACAACTGCCCCAAAAAGCCCATCGCACCAACGATCAGGATTCGCTTGCCGCTGAACATCTGCGCCTGCCCGGCTAGCCGCTGGGCGATACGGGCGAGATCTTCGTCGTAAATGGGGTGCATCAAACGATCTCCAAGCGCGGCAGAGGTACTACGAAACGCCCACCGCGCTCGGTGAACCAGGCGTTGTTACGAATAATGGGGGTGGCGAAATTCCACGCCAGCACGACCAGGAAATCCGCAGGATTGCTCTTCAGATAGTCACCGGCGACGACCGGTAAGCCGATGCCGGGAGAATAAAGCCCCTGTTTCCAAGGGCTGTCATCGACGATGTATTCAATACTGCTGGCGTCCAAGCCGAATTGAAACATCAAGGTGGTGGCTTTAGCCGGTGCGCCGTAACCGGCACCGCGCAATCCAGCGCCGGTCAGCTCGTGCAGCTTTTCTCCAAGCGCCAAGCCCAACGCGTCGATGCGCGCTTGCCAGGAGGCAAACCCTTCAGCCAGATGCAGCCTGGCGGCCTGCTCGGCGGCCACGCATTGCCCGACAGCCGGTGTCACCTGGCGCGCGCCGGCCCGGCACACTTTGACCCTGATGGAACCGCCATGGGAGGCGATCCGCTCCACATCCCACACACATAGATCGTGACGGGCAAAGAACCGCACCAACGGCTCTACCCGGTGATAGTCCAGATGCTCGTGGTAAATGGTATCGAATAGCCCCTTATCCACCACATCCAGCAGATAAGACACCTCCAACCAAAACTGGCCATCGCCGCTCAAGCAGGCGCTGACGGCGCGTACAACCGCCGCCAGATTGTCGATGTGGGCACAGACATTATTGGCGCACACTAACTTCGCCGGCCCGTGTTGCGCCGCTATATCGCGGGCCAAGCTTTCGGTAAAGAATCCGTTGATGGTGGGTATGCTGCTGGCACTGGCCGATTCGGCGATGGCCCGGGCCGGATCGACGCCGGTAACCCTCATACCCGCATTTTTGAAAAAACCCAGTAAGGTGCCGTCATTGGAGCCTATCTCCAACACATGATCGCCCGCAACCAGGCCCACCGTGTCTATGGCCCGCCCGGCATAGGCCTCGAGGTGGGCCACAAACGCCGGTGAAGTGCCGGACACGTAGACGTAATCCTCGAATAAAGCCGCCGGGTCAACGACATCGAGGAGCTGTGCGTGGCCGCATGCGCCACAACGGTGCACATCCAAGGGGTAGCGCTGCTGGGCCAAAGCCGCCTCACTGGATGTGGTAAACGCATTAGCGGGTGGCGTGGCCGTCAACGACAGGGCCGGCTCCAGTTGGTTACTGTCGCAAAGACGGCAGCGCTCGCGGCGAATGATAGCGGGCGAGCCTCTGGCGGCGTTGGCGGCGCCTGCAACGCCGACGGTCTTAGTCAAGCTCGGGCACTTCGATGAGCTGTACCCGTACCAAGTCTTCCTCGTACGATGCCTGATCGCGGGGACGGCCAGCGAAATTGACAAAAGCGGAGTCTTGCAAGAACCGCATGGCGTGCTCTTCCATCGGCGGCGTGAACACCATCTGCCCGGCACTGACCCGTACGCAGGTAGGCTGCTCCTTCGAGCCGGCGGGCCGGTAGTAATAATCCATGGCGCCGCTCACCATGTAGGCGAAATGCCAATCATCTTTGTGATAGTGATTGGCCCGCACCGCCCCAGCGCGGGAGCTAATCCACTGCGAACTGGCGAAATTGCCATCGACGAGTGGCTGAATGGTTCCGCGGGCATCTTCGAACGCTTTTTCCAATTGCATAAGCGTCGATTGCTTGGGCAGCCAGCTTTCGTCTTGCCCCATATTCAGATTCCTCGAAAATGCCGATAAAAAACTGTGGCGGTGGTGGTACCGTCAGCGCCACACTACCGCCAGCAGCACAGTTAGTGTCTCATGAGCTAGGACATGACTGCTTGGCGTTAAGGCGCACGAGTTCGGCAAACACCTGATCGATTTGCGTCTTGACGGCAGCCCGCCGTTCCACATTCTGGCGCCCCAAGCGTTCGGTTTTCACCAAATAATGCGTATCGATCGCCTCGACCGGCGCTTTACACGCCGCATGCCGGCGCATGTCCCAGATACCGATACGGCGGTTGACCCGGCACAACTCGCAGTACAGATCCACGAACCGCCGGAGCAGCGCCTCGCTGAGCGGCCGAGCGTGAGCCTGCTTATCAGTGAATTGGGACACCGTCGGCCCGCTCACTTGAAGGTGCGCCCTTCCGCCACGTAATCGTAGTGGCCCGCGGCAAAAGCCTCCCGCATGAGATCCACGGTGTCGTTTTTTAACACTTCGATCATGGTGTTTTGCGCCGCCACTCGCTGGCGGTAATCCGCGGCGGTGGCCTCGTCCAGCTCATCGTGCTCCAGCGCATTCTCGAAAAAGCTCAATTTGATGTTCTCGATAGCGAGCCTGTCGAGGAGCGATGACAGCGCATTGTAATTGGGGACTTTAGAGGGCATTAAAAATCCTCATCGGTATATGCGGGTAGCGGATAAAGACGTGGCAGTGAGTGACTCTCACCGGCCCTCGCGGGCGCTTTTAATGCCACACTGCCAAGGTGCATTCAAGGAATTCAGGGCCGCTCGTCACGCTAGGCTGAGTATCGCGCGATTCTCTCACACGCCGCGGATTTTGTTTGCATGTTGGAGCCAGGCAAGCCAGGAGAAGGACAAAATTAGCCCAAATCCACCAAAAACAATGCAATTGACCTCAATTGGTAATGGTATCAGCGGTAAAGGGAGCGTATGCTCGCCACCATACGGGGATGCATTTGAGTTCCCGTAACAATCACCGGTAGGTGAGTCCATTTCGAGTTGGTCTCGTGTCCGCTTCCTGTTCTCACCGAGTTTCTAGAACGGTACCGATCCCCAGGCCGGAATGGGTGATTGGCGGGGCCGCTTCGGCGCCTATGATTTTTGTTTGTTAGTTTCCGGATACGGAGTCCCTTTGTGAAAAAAATATATGTCGGTAACCTTTCGTGGGGCACCACGGACGAAGAGCTCGAGCAAACGTTTGCGAGCTTTGGTACCGTCCACTCTGCGGCGGTTATCAAAGACCGCGAAACTGGCCGTTCACGCGGCTTCGGATTTGTCGAGATGGACGCCGCTGACGCGGATCGCGCTATCGAAGAGATGAACGGAAAGGAGATGGGCTCGCGCCCCTTGAGAGTCAACGAGGCGAACGAACGCCCTCGCCGCTCAGGCCCTCGCCGCTTCTAGTAACCCTTCAAGTCTGCTGACCTTTGCTCTCTGCTGGCCTCTGAATCTATTGATCGCCCTGGCCTACTTGATCCCGGGGCTAGCAGGTCAAACGAGGCAACCCGCCTATTAGGCGGGTGCAACGCTTTAGTCACTACCGCGAGCAATCGCGCTCGCGGTATCTTTTTCTTTTTGCACGTCCCCTTGGCGGTTCATAATAGCGCTACACACAACGCCACTTGCGAACCGCTACTCATGAGCCAAGCCTGCGCCTTCTCTTCACGCCCATCCAAGTGGTGCGCGATCAACATGGGTTTAGACTTCGCCTAGAGACTATGAAGTGACTTGTCTGCGGGAGCCACCAGCATGATCGGACAATCCGTAGAACGGCTGGAAGATGCCGCTCTACTACGCGGTTTAGGGCGCTTTATCGATGATCTACGTGAGGACGGCCAGCTGTACGCCATCTGCGTGCGATCCTCGCAAGCCCACGCCCGCATCGTTCATATCGACACCGCGGATGCGGTCAAAGCTCCCGGCGTCGTGGAGGTGCTGACGAGCAGCGATCTGCAGGCGGACGGATTGGGCTTTATTCAAGACACCTGCGCCCTAAAAAGCGTTGATGGCAGCGCTTTTATCAACCCGCCACGGCCAGCGCTGGCCGCAGGCAAGGTGCGCTTCGTGGGTGACATTATCGCTCTAGTCGTCGCCACCAGCGCCAATGCAGCGCGCGATGGTGCCGAGCTTATCGATATTGAACTCGCCAGCTTGGACGCCGTGGTGAACGTGCAAGGCGCACTGGCCGATGGCGCCCCTCAACTGTGGGAGGAAGCGCCCGGCAACCTGGCATTGGATTGGGCCGGTGGTGACGCCGCAGCGACGCAGCAGGCTTTTGCCAGCGCCGCTCACGTGACCCGGCTGCGCCTGGTGAACAACCGCATCGTGGTCGCGGCCATGGAAACGCGCGGGGTGATCGCCAGCTACGACGCGGGCCGAGACCACTACACGCTCTACACGCCATCGCAGGGCGTCAACCATATACGCATGCCGCTGGCGGCCGTGGGCCTTCGCACCTCGCCCGCCAATGTGCGCGTCGTCACACCCGATGTAGGCGGTGCTTTCGGCATGAAGATCCCGCTGTACCCGGAACATATTCTGATCGCGTGGGCGGCCCGGCGCAGCGGCCGGGCGGTGAAGTGGATCGCGGAGCGAAGCGACGCCTTCATCGCCGATGGGCACGGGCGCGATCACATCATGGAGGCTGAACTGGCGCTGGATGAAGACGGGCGTTTTCTGGCCGTACGGGTGCACACCTTGTCCAACATGGGCGCCTACGCCAACGGCGCCGCGCCCGTTATCCCTACCGTTGGCGGTACGCGGTGCATCACCGGCGTATATCGCATCCCGGCCTGGTACGCCCGTACCCAGGTGGTGTTCTCCAACACAGTACCGGTGGTGGCGTACCGCGGCGCGGGTAAACCCGAATACAACTATGTCATCGAGCGCCTGACCGACGCCGCCGCCAGGGAGCTTGGCCTCTCACCGCTGGAGCTGCGGCGGCGCAACGCGGTGGCCCAGAGCGCCATGCCGTACAGCACCGGCACCGGCCTCGAATTCGATAGCGGCGATTTCATCGGCAATATGGAGCGCGCTTTGGAACTGGCGGAGCACGGCTCATTCGCGGCACGGCGGGAGGCGGCCAAAGCCCAGGGCAAGCTACGCGGCCTCGGCTTAGCGCTATACCAGGAGCCGGACGGTTATATGGACAACAGAGTGTCATTGGCCTTCGATCAAAGTGGCTTGCTGACCGTGTCACTGACGGGAGACGACGCCGGCCAGGGCCACCGCACCACTTTTGCCCAAATCGCCGCGGCTCAATTCGCCATCCCGCTAGAGCGGGTCGATGTGCAGCAAGGGGACTCCGCCATCGTCGGCGCCGGTAGCGGCACGGGCGGTTCGCGCACCACCACCGTCGCCGGGGTTGGCATCGTCACGGCCGCCCGGCAGATCATCGACAAAGGACGCCAACTAGCCGGGCAGCTATTGGAAGCCTCGCCACTTGACGTCACATTCGAAGACGGTGGTTATGTGATCGCCGGCACCGATCGCAAGGTGAGTTTCGACAACGTCATTGGCGCCGCCTTCGACGCCCGCGCGCTGCCGGCGGAGGCGGAGCCGGGACTGTCGGCGCAATGCCACCATTTAGCCAGAGCGTACAATTACCCCTGCGGTTGCCACGTCTGCGAGGTAGAGATCGATGTGGACACCGGCGAGGTAACACTGGCCGGTTACTGGATGGTGAGCGACCACGGGGTGCTCATCAATCCACGCCTATTGGAAGGCCAACTGCACGGCGGCACGGTGCAGGGCATCGGCCAGGCGTTATTGGAGCACTGCTGCTTCGACGATTCCGGGCAGCTATTGAGCGGCAGCTTCATGGATTATTGCTTGCCTAGAGCCACCGATATCACGGATTTGGTGTTCGAACACCGCGGCATTGCCTGCCGCACCAATCCGCTGGGGGTCAAAGGCGTCGGCGAGTCCGGCTGTACCGCTTCCATGCCGGCGATCATGAATGCCATCGTGGATGCACTCGCCGAACGCGGCATTACCCATGTAGACATGCCCGCCACCCCCGCGCGGATCTGGGAGCTGCTACATCATTAACGATGGCACTCGCTTGCGCTCGACCCGGTGCTTGACGGCGAACCGTGCCGTCCAATCCCCGGCGATTAGCTGCAACCGGTTTCGCATCAGGCATCAACTTTTCACACCATGATGGATAGCTTTTCGCGCGGTGTTCCTGCTGACCTTGGCGCTGCATTTGCATCCGGCCCGCTTGCTGGTCAACCCGGTATTTTGCTTCATCGGCAAACTGAGCCTTAGCCTCTATCTATGCCATTTCCTAGTGGAACATGGTCTTCAGTCCTGGCTCGGGGCGAGACTGGCGGGTGATGCTCGGTTCTTTGGTGCATTCATCCTGATACTCAGCGCCAGCCTGCCGTGCGCCTATGTGATGTACCGCTTGATAGAGCAACCCGGCATCGCTTATGGCGCGCGGCTAGGACGCGAGATCAAGTAAGGAGCCCTTCAGATAGACAGGCTTATCAACGGATAAACACTCCCATAACATGTCAAGATCCAGCCCATAGCCCTGAACATCGCGAGCGCGGAGACCGTGCCCATGGTCGATTACGACTTAACCGATCGCCGTATTTTTCCGGTTTGGAGCGAAACCACAGTGCGTTACTCCGATCTGGATCCCAACAATCATGTCAATAATGGCGCTATCAGCACCTATTTCGAGGATGGCCGGGTACGCCTCAGGACCGAGCATCTGGCCAAGCTCGGCAGCGACATGCTCACCGGATTCGCCATTGCCCAGGTGACCATCAAGTACCGTGCCCAGCTCGGCTTCCCCGCCACCGTGAACATAGGCTCGTCCATCATTCATATAGGCCGCACCTCTTATATTCTCGGCCAAGCCGTTTTCTTCGGTGACGAGTGTATCGCCACCGGCGAGGTGGTCACTGTGCGCTTCGACGCCGCCAGCCACAAGCCGATGCCGCTGGAGGATGAAGTCAGGGCCATCTTGGAGTCGGTTGCGCCGCTCAACATTCAATAAAACGGCTTGCTTCTTTCGCTGCGCCTGGCATGAGCATTATCCTGCGAGTCCCGCCTGCGAATGCTAAGTGGTGGCGCGGTTGCTTGAGTGCACTGCTGCCGGAGCACGCCTTGCGGCTGTGGCACGATCCCGGCAACGACGATGACATACGCTACGCGGTGGTGTGGCGGCCACCGCCGGGCGGATTAAAACGCTTTCGCCATCTCGAATGCATCGTTTCGATCGGCGCGGGCACCGATCATGTATTCGCCGATCCCGAACTGCCGCCGGGCATTCCTATCATCCGCACCGTCGGGGAGCCCTTGAAGATGCGCATGCGCGAATACGTCACCTTGCAGGTACTGCGCCTGCACCGCCGTTTCGATCGCTTGGAGCAGGCCCACGCCGAAGGCCGCTGGGCGCCCATCACGGAGCGGCCAGCAGACCAACGCCGCGTCGGCATCATGGGCCTGGGCGCCATGGGCGCTCCTTGCGCCGAAGCCCTGGCGAACCTCGGTTTCGACGTGGCCGGCTGGGCTAGGCGGGCTAAAACGCTAGCGGGCGTTCACTGCTACGCCGGCCCCGATGGGTTCAAAGTGTTGCTTAAAAGGAGCGACATCCTGGTGAACTTACTGCCTCTAACACCGGCTACCGAGAACATTCTGCGCGCCGAGCATTTCGCTTACTTGCCGCACGGTGCCTGTTTGGTGAACGCCGCCCGGGGTGAGCACCTGGTAGAGCAGGATCTACTAGACGCGCTGGAGCAGGGCGTGCTCGATAGAGCGGTGCTCGACGTATTCCGCCAAGAACCTTTACCGGCCGGACATCCGTTCTGGACGCACCCGGCCATCATGGTGACACCGCACGTGGCAAGTCTTATCGATCCGGCCTCGGGCGCCACCCTCATCGCGCAGAATCTGCGCCGTTTCATCGCCGGGGAGCCAGTGCCCTATAGGGTCGATCCGGAGCGCGGTTACTGACTGTGTTCATCGGCCATGCCGAGTATGGAGCCGCCCAGGGAGCGTGGATCGCGGCTTTGCCAACGGCCCGCCTCCACCTGCGTGATGAACTCGGCGAGGGCGGCATTAAATAAGGCCGGCTCTTCCAGGTTGATGGTATGGCCGCTATTGGGCAGCACTTGTAAAGCGGCCGAGCGGATCGTTCTTTTCATGAAAATAGCGGGCATCAAACAGGGCTCGTCTTCATCGCCCGTCATGATCAGCGTCGGCACCGACAAGTTGCGCATCGGCTCCTCCAGGTCGAAAAGCGATGGCCGCTCCTTTTGCACGCCGCGCAGGGTGAGCGCGGCGCCGGTCAGGGAATGCTCTGCCAGCATGTCGCGAAACTCCGCCCACCCGCGCGGATCTTTGTTTTGAAACTGTACCCGGGCCGGACCGGCACCGTATCGGTCGGCAAACGCAGCGCCCGTCGCCGCTTCGATGAACCAGGCGGTCGCTTCGGTCTCGGCGCGAAACTGCTCCCGCGCAGCCTTCTCCGCCCCGTAGCCGCAACCGGCTACCACCAGAGAATGCGCCCTATGGGGATAGGTGAAACCAAAGTGCAAAGTGGCAAAAGCGCCCATGGACAAGCCGACAATGTGCGCTTTTTCGATGTTCAGATGATCGAGCACGGCCACGATGTCGTCCCGCGCCCGGTCTTGGGAATATGCACTCGCCGCGCCCGGCACATCGGAGGGTGGATACCCTCTAGCATCAAAAGCGATGCAGCGATGACGCCGTGAAAAGAAACGCAGCTGCGGCTCCCAGCTCCTCGCCGCGCCGGCGAATTCATGCACGAAGACAAGAGGTGTACCGCTACCCGCGCTCAAATAGTGGAGTTTGACTCCGTCATCGGTCATTGCAAATAACATGGCTCTTCCATTCACTAAACACTGAGATGGCCCGATCATAGCTGCAATCGGAGAGCATGGTGGCCATCCCGCGCGGGACTGTATTTATTCCTGAAATAGTAAGGAGAACACGATGAGCGGATCCCGTCTTCATCCGCGCCTGCTGCCATAACCCGGCTCTCGGTGAGTTGCACAAATACGCCGCCCACGATGCCATGGGCGCGCAGCAAAAGCGCAAGTCACCAGCCTTGACGGACCGCGAGTGCGGCTGACGGCCCACTCAACGCAGGTATACCCTATACCAGTCCAAAGCCACATCAGCAGGAGCCGCGTCAATGCGCATCATCGTCCACGGGCAACAAGCGTTTGGGAAATCCGTTCTAGAAGCACTACTGGAGCGGGGCGAGAACATCATCGGCATTTACTGCGCGCCGGATAAAGCAGGCCGCCCCGATGATCCACTAAAAGCACTGGCCGTGGAGCGCGGGCTGCCCCTATTTCAACCGGCCTCTTATAAAAAGCCCGAAGTCTGGCAGCAGATGCGCACCTTGAACGCCGATCTGTGTGTCATGGCTTATGTGCTGCTGCTGGTGCCAGAGCAAGCGCTGAACGTACCTACCTATGGCTCCATCCAATATCACCCCTCATTGTTGCCGGCCCACCGCGGCCCAAGCTCCATCAATTGGCCCATTATTCAGGGCAAGACCCGCACCGGTCTGACCATCTTCTGGCCCGATAACGGCCTCGATACCGGGCCGGTGCTGTTGCAAAAAGAAGTCGATATCGCCCCGGACGACACCCTAGGCAGCGTTTATTTCAACAAGCTCTTTCCCATGGGTGTTGCCGCCATGTTGGAGGCGGTGGATTGGGTCCGCGAGGGCAAAGCACCCCGTATCGCTCAAAATGATGCCGAAGCCACTTATGAAAGTTGGTGCACACACGAAGACGTCAAAATCGACTGGGGTGAGAGCACCAGCACCGTTCACAACCTGATCCGCGGCGCCAACCCGCAACCGGGTGCCTGGACGATCGGCAACGGTGCCGAGCTAAGCTTGTTCGACTGCCGCAGAGGCGGCGCCGTGGACGGCGCGCCAGGAACCGTGACCGCGATTGGCGAAGATGGCATCACCGTAGCCACCGGCGATGGTTCGATCATCCTGGAGCGGGTAAGACCGGCTGGCGCCGGCAAGATGGCGGCCAAGGAGTACGCGCAGCGAAGCGGCTTGGCAGTGGGCGCCGCGCTCGGTTAAACCCTGTTCCGTTAAAACCCTAATCGTTTAACCCTTGTCCATTTAACCCTTGCTCATTTGACTCTTGCCCGTTTAAACGGTGGGGCTTGGCTCCCAAGCCCCACTGCTTCACCGCTAGGCAGCCTGCGGCCGTCCCCGGGGAAACGCACCAGCGGTGCGCATGGATTCGATCCGCTCGTTGGAGTAACCCAACACCTGCCCTAGGATCTCATCGGTATGCTCACCCAATAGCGGCGCGGGGGTGACTTCCACCGGCGAGTCGGACAATTTGATCGGACAGCCCACATTGATGAACTCACCCCGCCCGGCATCGGGCACGGTGACCGCCATCTGCCGCAACTTGACGTGCTCGTCATTGACCAGATCGTGGGTGCTCATGATCGGACCACAGGGCACATCGATCGCGTTGAGAATATCCATCAATTCCCACTTGCTGTGATGAGCGGCGAAGTCTTCCAACAACTGCCACAGGGTCGCCTGATGTCGGCGCCGCACGTCAATGGTGGCAAACCGCTCATCGGCGGCCAGCGCATCGCCCCCCACCCGCTGGGCCAGCGCCGGCCAAACATGCTCTTGCACCACGATATAGAGATAATCATTCGGCCCACCGGGGGCGCACTTGATCGCATTGCCGAGCTGACCGCCCCCGGAGTCGTTACCGGCGCGGGGGGTGAAGCCGGCAAACTCTTGCCGTGAATACTCAGGCAACGGGCCGTGCTCCAGGCGCTGATGATCACGGAATTTAACCCGGCAAAGATTCATCACGCAATCCATCATGGCGCATTCCACGAACTGCCCCCTACCGGTGCTCTCCCTTTGCAACAGGGCGGCGAGAATGCCGGCCATCAAGTGCACGCCGGTACCGGAGTCGCCGATCTGCGCGCCGGTGGCCAGCGGCGGCCCTTCCGGTACACCGGTGGTGCTGAACGAACCACCCATGGCTTGCGCCACGTTCTCGTAAGCTTTGAAGTCCGCGTACGGCCCCTCGCTGCCAAAACCTTTGATCGAAGCCATGACGATACGCGGGTTGATTTCGTGGACCGTCTCCCACCCGAACCCTAGGCGGTTGAGCACACCCGGTCCGAAGTTTTCCATTACCACGTCGCAGACTTTCAGCAGATCGCTGAACACCTGCTTACCTTCCTCACTCTTCAAGTTGACCGTGATGGAGCGCTTATTGCAATTGAGCATGGTGAAATACAAGCTGTCCACAGCCGCTATGTCGCGTAGCTGACCACGGGTCACATCGCCCGTAGGCGGCTCGAACTTGATGACGTCAGCGCCTAAGAACGCCATCAACTGCGAGCAGGTGGGACCGGCCTGGACGTGGGTCATATCGAGGACACGAATGCCCGAGAGGGCTTTTTCCATTTGACTGCTCCTTTGGGAGACCGTTGTTTGAAATCGGTTAAAGCGTTAGATCACTGATCGGGCGCCCAGCAACACCTATGAACGAGGCGCCTATTTCAGGTAATCCACGTACTCTTCCACATGCCGCGCCAGATTGAGCGTATGCTCGCGCACCAAGCGCTCGGCCAATTCCGTCTGCCGGCCTTCAATCGCCCGGATAATATGCGAGTGATCGATGACCGAACGGGACATGCGGTCACGCTCGCCGATGGTGCGTGCGCGGACAGCGCGCATGTTGATAAACAACCCGTCGGCGATATCGGCGATGAGCCCACTGCCGCCCAGCGCGATGATGGCCTGATGAAAACGGATATTGGCGTCGGAATACTCATCCAAATGTCCGTCAGCCAATTGCGGATCTTCAAAAGACGCCATCTGCACCCGCACCTTCAGCAGCGCTTCGTCACTCGCCTGCTGGGTGGCCAGGCGGGCGGCCATGCTCTCGAGCGCCGCCCACACGTGAATCATTTCGATAATTTCACGCTTGGTTTTGCGCACCACGAAGGCGCCGCGCCTGGGAATGGTCTGGATCAGTCCCTCCTGCTCCAGCCTGGACAATGCTTCGCGCACGGGCGTGCGGCTGACCCCCAGTTCTTCACCGATCTGGCGCTCATCCAAGCGCGGCGGCTCGTTCTCGCCGTAGATGTCCATGGCACTGATGGCCGCTTTCAGCGCCTGATACACCTTGTCTTTCAGGACAAAATCGACGGCCACCGGTCTTAGCTTGAAATGAGCCGTCGCCAATAGTGTCTCCGGGCAATAACCGCTATTCGATCAACATTATCGGGTCAATGTTATGCCGTCTGCCCGCCAGTTTCTTTTTTCCTCATCACCGCTTTGATGATCGGGATCAGGAAAAGAACGATAGCGATGGCCATGATGACACCGGAGATCGGTCTATCGAAGAAAGTGAGCGGCGAGCCTCCCGATTTCAGCAAGGACTGGCGCAAACTGGTCTCGGCCAACGGACCGAGCACGATGGCCAGAACCGCTGGCGCTAGCGGGTAATCCAACTTGCGCATCAAATAACCGATGATGCCGAAGATCAGCATCAACCACACATCGTGCATATCCTGCGTGGGCACGAAACCGCCCACCAAACAGAGTACGAAAATAATAGGCGCGAGGAGGGTAAACGGCAGTCTCAACACGGCGATAAAAGCCGGGATGAAAGCCACGTTGATGAGCAGCGCGAACACGTTGGCCACATACAAGCTAGCGATGAGTCCCCAGACGAATTCGCGTTGCTCCACGAATAGCATGGGGCCAGGCTCCAAACCCCAGATGACCATGCCGCCCAACAAGATGGCGGTGGTCGGCGAGCCGGGAATACCGAGCGTCAACATGGGTAACATGGAGCCGGTGCTGGCCGCGTTATTGGCCGCCTCCGGCGCCGCCACGCCCTCCGGATTGCCCTTACCGAAAGTATGGGGATCCTTGGCAATGCCGCGCGCCACGCCGTAAGCCATGAGCGAGCCGGGGGTGGCGCCCGCGGCCGGCAGTATGCCGACGAAGTAACCTAAAAACGAGCCCATCACCGTCGCTTTCATGGTGGTCGCCATGGTGGCGAAGCCCTGCCAAATGCGCTTCAGGGTAATGGTCGCCTGCGATACCGTGATGCCTTTCTGGCTACTCTCCACCGTCCATAGCATCTCACCGATGCCGTAAATACCGATGGCCAACACCAAGAAATTGATACCGTGCAAGAACCCGTGAATGTCCCAGAAGATAAGCCGGGGCTGACCGCTCACGATGTCCAGGCCCACAGTGCTAAGAGCCAATCCGATGAAGATGGAAAAGAGGGTCTTCGCAATATCGTCACTACCGAGACCAATAAAGGTGGCGAACGCCAACATCATCAGGGCGAACTCTTCTTGCGTACCGAAAGCCAGCGCCACGTCGGCCAGCGGTGGGGCGAACGCAGTGAACAAGATAACGGAGATAGTGCCGCCTATGAACGAAGCAGTGGCCGCCGTGATAAGCGCGCGATCGGCCTGCCCGGCAAGGGCCAAAGGCCTGCCGTCGAAGGTGGTGGCAACAGCAGTGGAGGCCCCCGGAATTCCCAGCATGATCGAGCTGATGGCACCGCCGTACATGGCGCCGTAATAGATGGCGGCGAGGAAAATAATGGCACCGGTGGGCGGTACCGCGAAAGTGACCGGCAACAAGATAGCCACGCCGTTCACCGAGCCCAGACCAGGCATGGCACCGATGAACAAGCCTATGGTGCAACCGATGATGACCAGCAGCAGATTCTGCGCGATAAAATCGCCACCCAACGTTGCCGTGGCGAAGCCTTCGGCTAAAAGTCCTAAAGTTTCCATCCGCTACCACCGACTCCTTGCGGCTAGCCGTACATCAGCCTGTATATGGGCTCGAACCATGGCTCGGTGATGCCCTTAGGCAAAGTCTTGGTGAGCAGCCCCTCGAAAAAAACAAAAGTCGCCACCGGCGCGACGGCGGCGATCGACAGGGTCAGCGCCCAGGAATGTTTGCCCAACACCCGTAGATAGAAGAGCAAAAACAGGGATATGGAGACATACATACCAACCCAGTGCACCAGACCCACCATGGCGGTGAGTGCCACCGCCACAACCAGGATGGTGTGCAGGGCTGCTTTTTCCATGAAAACTTCGGTGGACTTGGCGGGCAGGCTCGACCTTAAAACCCAGCGTACCGCTATCCAGATGCAACACAACAACATGCCGGCGGCCAGCCAGAACGGAAAAGCGCCGGGGCCGGGTCCCTCCCCGTCCACCCAGCCGATATCGAGTTGAGCGCTCTTCACCATGAACGCCACGGCAAGCAGGCCCAGGAATATGGCCATGAGCAATTCGGCTACGCGCATCTTTGGTATACCGTATACAACAATGCGCCGACTTTATCACGGCTTACCCTCATGTAAAGTAGCGTCTAAAGTGGCGTCCCCAACCCAAGAGGATGGAGCTTTTCCCGATGAAAGTCATTGAAATACGCGCACCCGGCGGCCCGCAGGTGTTGACTGCCGGCGAGCGCGAAACACCGCGTCCGGCGCCCACCCAAGTGCTGGTACAAGTAAAAGCCGCTGGCGTCAATGGCCCCGATCTAGTGCAGCGCGCCGGCCACTACCCGCCCCCCAAGGGCGCTTCGGATCTATTGGGCCTCGAGATCGCGGGCACGGTTGCCGCAGTGGGCAGTGGCGTGACGAGTTGGCGCGTTGGCGATCACCTGTGCGCTCTCACCAATGGTGGTGGCTACGCGCACTACTGTGCCGTCAACGCCGATCACTGTTTGCCCATCCCCGGTGGTCTGGACTTCACCGCAGCGGCGAGCCTCCCGGAAACCTTCTTCACCGTCTGGAGCAATGTGTTCTTGCCAAAGCGCTTACCACAAGGTGGTGTGTTTCTGGTACACGGTGGCGCCGGCGGCATCGGCTCCACCGCCGTGCAACTAGGCAGTGCCCTAGGCGCCCGCGTATTCACCACCGTCGCCGATGACGCGCAAGCCGAGTTTTGCCACAACTTGGGCGCCGCGCGGACCATCAACTTTCGTGAGGAAGACTTCGTCTCGGTGGTACGCGACGAAGCGGGAGGTGCGGATTGCGTGCTGGACATCATCGCTGGCGAGTATTTCGAGCGCAATATCAAAGCTTGCCGGCACGACGCCAGCATCGTTCAACTGGCCTTCAACGGCGGTGCTAAAGTCACTACCAGCCTGATGCCGATCATGCTGAAACGGCTAACCTACACCGGTTCTACCCTACGCAGCCGTTCCGATGAGTTCAAAGCGCAGGTGGCGAACGAACTGCGCGAGCACATCTGGCCACTGTTCGAAAATGGCCGGCTGCGTCCGATGGTGGGCCAAGCGCTAGCGCTCGAGCAAGCGCGGGCGGCCCACGAGTTGATGGAGTCCACTACCCACCTCGGCAAGATCGTGCTGACGGTTTAGCCATTTTTTGTGTTGTGGCGGTCGCAGTGCACAACTTCATGACAACTCACGCCGTAAAAACACCCTTGCCTGACCGTACAAATCTCCCGCCAAGCATTCGAGTGAATGGTGAATGACGTCTTCCAGCGTCCCGAGCTTGCTTGTCCATCTTCCATCGGGACGTTGCCTCGCGGCCTGCTTTGGAGCGGAACCTTGCACATGGATTGCGATTTTCACAAATCCTTTTTCTCGAATCGGGTGGTCGCAAATTTCGTAACCCAGAGTCGTAAAAGCGGCAACAAACGCTTCCAAAGTCGATTCGCGTAGTGCATTTGGCGGCCAAAAAGTTTCTTCGACGGGTCCCGGCCACCACCAACGATTTTCATCGTCCGCCGCCTACGCAATACAGTTGTAGCGGTCGGTTTGAGGACTCGTGACTTGCTATCCGTCTTTGGGCAACTGCGGGAAAATCTCTTCAAGTATCAAAGACATCCTTGCTCCCGTCCCCACTGAAGCCAGTCTTGCGTCATGGCGTCGATGTTTCCCCAATGTTCGGGTAACACAGGGTTTTCCCCCCGTAATCGTCCGCCACGCCTATTTCCTGGGCGCGAACGACTTCTACAAATCCCTCAAAACCACCCTCAAGGCCGCAATCGACCGCGAGGCGTGGGAAAGCCTTCACAGTAACACTTCACGCCTCTTCGACCGCCCTAGCAGCGGCCGTATCGCCGTCAAGGTCATCAACCACCTGGGCGATGAAGTGATGAAGGTGTTCCGGGTATGATCGCCTTCAGGGGAGGGCGCTATGGCCGTTAGTAACCATCTGAAAGCATTGCTGAGATCCTATTGCGATGGGGATGAGGAGCGGTTCTACTCGGTTGCCATGCAACTGGCCGCGCACGAGGCAAAGATCGGTCATGGCAAACTGGCTGAAGAACTGCGTGACCTGATTGATCGGGCGAAATCCCGGCGTGCCCCGATGAAGGGGCAGGACAAGGCCGTTCCCATTGGTCAGCCGCGCGGGGAATTGGCAGGGCTGCTCAATGCTTCTTTCCCTAAGAACCGCCTTGCGGAGATGGTACTTGATGATCATCTGGCTTTTCAGCTCAAACGGGTGATTCGGGAGCAGCGTCAAGCGGCCCGCTTGCTTGCCGCTGGCCTTTCACCCCGCCGAAGACTCCTGCTGGTTGGCCCCCCGGGTACGGGGAAAACACTCACTGCTGCCGTGCTGGCGGGTGAGTTGGGCATGCCGCTGTTTCAAGTGCGACTGGATGGACTGATCACCAAGTTCATGGGCGAGACGGCCGCGAAACTTCGGCAGGTGTTTGATTCGACGAATCGCACGCGCGGCGTTTATTTCTTCGACGAGTTCGACGCCATTGGTTCGCGGCGCGGGTTGGCCAACGATGTTGGCGAGGTGCGGCGCATTCTGAACAGTTTCCTCCAGATGATTGAGCAGGACGATTCTCAGAGCCTGATCATCGGGGCGACCAACCATCCTGAAATCCTCGATCACGCGCTGTTTCGACGTTTTGATGATGTATTGAACTACGACTTACCGGACGAAGTGCGGATCGCCTCTCTCCTGAAAACCCGCTTGGTACACCGTGCTCGGTCACGGACTTCTTGGAAGCGACTGGCCAAGCAGGCTCAGGGTTTGAGTTATGCCGAGATCGTTCGAGGGAGCGACGAAGCGCTAAAGGAAGCCGTGATTGAGAACCGGGAATCGATCAGTGAGGCAGAAATACGCAGCGCGCTCGAAGAGCGCATAAGCGCGAAAGTGAGATTTTCCGGGAAACGGTTAGAGGATTAATGATCCATGGCAGAAGAGGGACCGAAGCCGAAACGACATCTCGTTCTGAATCAAAAAGCGACGCCAGAACGGTACAAGCCACGTACGGGAAGTGGTGGCGGTTCTGAAGTGCCCCGGCAGAATCGTCAAACGCATGGCCATGGGCTGAAGCAGCAGATCGATGAACTCAAACCGGTATTGGCGCAGGCGCGGGAGGAGCAGGAAGGCGCCGGCATGGAAGACGGTTTCGGTTTGCAGATTGAGTTCGAGAGCTTTCCCGGCATCGAGTTGGCTTTTGAATCGCTAGCAGTTGAGCGATCAGGTATCGAGCTTCTGAACGTCCGGCACGAGGAGAAGGAGAATAAGACGCTGGCAGCCGTGTTGGTGCCGGATGGGAAGTTGCAGCTCCTCGAGAACAAGGTCGTGGCTTATTTGGATGAGCGCCGCGATAGCATCAATGAATCTAAGGGTACAAGTAAGCCGCAAAACCAAAAGCTTTTGGACGCGATTCGCAGTATCCGCATTGCAAGTGTCAAGTCACTGTGGACGGATGATCCGGAGGTGTTTCCTACGGATAAGGACGAGGCATTTTGGTGGGAAGTCTGGTTGCCGATCCGTGGGGACAGAACGAGTACAGTCGATCAATTCAAGACGTTGGCTCAAGGCTTGGATTTTCGTGTTGCGCGTGGGCAGATCGAGTTTCCTGAGCGGACCGTGGTCATGGTTCACGGCTCGCTGGCGCAGATGCAGCGATCGGTGATGACACTGAACAGCATTGCCGAACTTCGTCGCGCCAAGGAAACGGCGGATTTCTTTGACTCGCTTGCATTGGAAGAACAGCACGATTGGGCCGGCGAGCTTTTGCAGCGAAGTCGATTTCCGTCGGCGCAAGATCAAGTTCCCTATGTGTGCCTCTTGGATACGGGGGTGAACGAAGGCCATCCTTTGTTGGCTCCTGCGATTGCCTCTCACGACACTCATAGCGTTGAGCCAAGTTGGGGAACGAATGACAACGAGGGGCATGGTACCGAGATGGCCGGTTTGGCGCTGCTCGGGAATCTGACTCCGGTCTTGGAATCGAATGACCCCATAGCGGTTGATCATCGCTTGGAATCGGTGAAGTTGCTTGACCGTAATCATTCCAGCAGTAGCGACCCTCAACATCATGGGTATTTGACGATTCAGGCGGTTGGACGACCGGAGATCACAGCACCACAGCGGCATCGTGTTTTCAGTATGGCGGTGACCGCACGAGATGCTCGGGACAGAGGGCGTCCTTCCGCATGGTCGGCCACCATTGATCGCCTGGCCGTTGATTATGAGAACCAAGGCGAAACATTTCGGCTCTTCGTGATTTCGGCAGGCAACATTGATGATTCCAATGCCTGGAGTGCCTACCCGGCCAGCATCAGCACCGATGGGATACACGACCCGGCGCAAGCATGGAATGCGCTGACCGTGGGAGCGAGTACGGAGCTGATTCACATCACGGAACCGGATACGGACGACTACCAGCCCATTGCGCCAGCGGGTGGTTTGAGTCCGTTCACGACCAGCTCGGATACTTGGAGGTCTAAATCACCTTGGCCGCTTAAGCCGGACATTGTTTTTGAGGGTGGAAATGCGGCGAGGGATGCGTACAGCGCCGTGACGATGCCGAGCCTTGGGCTGTTGACCACAGACGCTGATATCAGCACCCGCCTGTTTACAACGACCAACGCGACCAGTGCAGCGACTTCGCTTGCTGCGCGTATGGCAGCTCAGCTCATGGCTGAGTACCCCGAGTTACGCTTGGAAACCATTCGAGGGCTGATGGTCCATTCTGCGGATTGGACGCAGGCCATGCGCAGGCAATATCTCTCAGACCACAACAACCCGACCAAGGGAGATGTCGCGAGGTTGGTACGGCACTGTGGATTTGGCGCTCCGGATCTGTCACTAGCGCTATGGAGCGTTGAGAACTCGTTGACCCTTGTATCGGAGGACCGCTTGCAGCCGTTCACGAGAGAGGGATCGAACACCCCTAAGCTCAGGGACATGAACCTCCACCTGTTGCCGTGGCCGCTCGCCGAGTTGGAAGCGTTGGGCGAGGCCGAAGTCGAGTTAAGGGTGACCCTCTCCTACTTCATTGAGCCCAATCCATCCGCTCGGGGCGTGAAGTCACGGTATCGGTACGAGTCCCATGGGTTGCGGTTCGAGGTGAAACGCCCTTTGGAAACAGAGGCTGAATTCAGACAACGGATCAATGCGCTCGTCCGTGATGTGGAGGAAGGCACGCAGACGAGCAGCGGTGTAGATTCGAACTGGATGCTCGGTACACGAAATCGACATCGGGGGAGTCTGCATTCGGATATTTGGAAGGGAACCGCTGCGGATTTGGCCAGCCGTGGCGTGTTAGCAGTGTTCCCGGTGGGCGGTTGGTGGAAAACCCGTCCCAAGTTGGAGCGATACAACCAATGAGCTGACTATTCGCTGCTCGTATCCGTAAGAGCACCTGAACTGGATGTGGAGCTCTACACGGCAATAGAGAATCAAGTAGCGGTGGAAATTGAGGCCTGAGTGAATGCATTCCGGTATCGCTGACACCTTCACGAGTAGCCTTACCAAGCTCACCGGAGATGAGCAGAAGCAGGCCAAAACAGCCGCATTCGATTTACAGGTAAATCCTGCGTACCCCGCTCCTCGGTGGGCGAAAGTGTGGTATTGCGCGTTCGCCGCTCATCGGGTCAAGGCTCAGGTATTGGCAGTGATCACCGGTCCAGCGGTGCTCGCGTCCATCCTCGAGCACCTGGCCAAAGGCGAGGCCCACGCGCCGCCAGCGGCGGCTTGAAGCCCCTCAACACCTCTTAGGGCGCCGATGCTGAGCGCGTCGATGGGCAGTTATCGCCCGTGGGGGGTCGCTGTCGGAATCGCGCGCGGCCGATGCGCTATTCACCGAAATCACCTTGCCGTTTTTTGAGGCGAATCGTGAGTTCGGCCCCCTCGCGCCGGGTGACAGCCTCTTTGGCGGCGGCAAGTCCACCGTCTACCGAACCCAGCACCCCGGCCACGCGGTCACCGGTGCTGTTACCGCCACCGCGGGCAGAAATCCCGCCCGCTATGGCTCCGGCACCGGTGCCGATTTTCGACTTCGTGCCCTCGATGATGACGGTCTGCACCGCGACTACCGTACCGAACTCGACATCCTGGACACGACGCGCTTCATCGCGCGAATGCACCTTGCCCGATCGGCTGGACGCGCAGGTGCCGAGTACCAGCGTGGCAATCAGCACCACGGCCAGCGTGCGTACACCCTGAATGCTTGATTGCGCACGAGCGCTCTGCGGCAAATTCGATGTCGCCGCCGAGATCGAAGCCGATGGCGGCACGGCGGCGCCGCTCGCGGGAGATCTCGCCCGCCGCGATGCCTGGCGCGCCTTGTACAGCGCCGCGCGCGAGGCCTATCGGTCCCTTTCGGTGCTTGTGCACAGCGCATCGCCGCCGCGCATCGAAACCCAGACCGCCCTGCAAGTAAGCGAGGACGAATGGGATGCGATGGTCGATACCAACTTGCGAGCGGGCTTTTTCCCCGCCCAGGCCGCGGCGCGCGACATGCGCGCCGGGAACCTTGCCGGGCGCATCGTGCTGATGACCTCCCTGCACGCGCACACCCCGCGCAACCTGCCGCACTACAGCGCCGCCAAGGCGGGGCAGGTGATGGTCGTACGTGAGCTTGCGCGCGCGCTCGGCAGTGCGGGCATCCGCGTCAACGGCATCGCCCCGGGCGCGGTGCCCGGCGGCGGTTTCCGCGGCGACCCGGTGGCACTCGGGCGCCAGATCGCCCTTGGCCGGGTCGCACGGCCCGAGGAAATAGCGCGCGCAGTAATGATGTTGCTCGACAACGAACTCGCCGGATACATCACCGGCGAGGTGCTCGCGGTCGATGGCGGGCTGGATCAGTTCAACTGGATGCAGCCGCCGGCCAATCCTTGATTTGCGCCCGCGGGCCGTACGCTCAGCTTGCAGCAACTGAGTCGTGGCACCGTTTGATCCGCACACCCTTTGCTCCGCACGCCCTCGGCAGCTGCCGGCACCATTTACCGGCTCGCGGCGTAGCAATCCTGAGCTACACTGCGCTGCCATGTCGATACCAGCCACCAATTCGGGCGGATGGCAGCCGATCGCGTTGAGTGCGGAACTCGGGCCAGGTGCCATCGCACCGAACACCCTTGTCGACGCGAACGGTCAGACCCGCGAAGTTGTGCTCTGGCGCGATCTAGACGCAGTTGCACATCTCTGGGACGACCGCTGTCCACACCGTGGCATGCGCTTGAGCTACGGTTTTGTGCGCAACGGCAACCTGACCTGTCTCTATCACGGCTTTCAGTATGGCGCTGACGGGCAGTGCCGCTATATACCGGCGCATCCCCGGATGGAACCGCCGGCAACTCTCTGCACCACAGCCCTGGCGCTGGCGGAGAGTGGCGGCTTGCTCTGGGCAAACGGCTACGACACGCCGCAACAATCACCCTCGCTGGAGGCGGACAACAGCCTGCAAGCGATACGCACCCTGGTAATACGACGAACGACTGCCGTGACTCGGGCGGCGCTGGACCGTGCCATCTTCGATCCACTGACGACCCGCGCAGCCGATCGGCAACTCGTTGGCCGCGAGGGCGCGTGGGCGAGGTGGCGCGATGCCTGCGGCGTACACCATGAAGTGAGTTATGCCTGGCACGAGCCGCAAACCCGATTGATCGAGATTGAAGCGCGCTGCGACAGCGGCAGCAGCAGAATCCGAATCGGGGTGCAAACATTGCCCGGTGAGCGCACGGCATTGCATGTTCAAGCCGCCGCAGAACCCGAACCTGCCGGCTTGAAACACGACGTGCATGCGTGGTTGCGTCTGTTGCGCTTCCATATCGAAAACGACAGTGACGGGCGCGGACTGCTGGAGACCTTGCGATGACGCGTACCACAGACACCAGCGTGCTCGAAGACTGGCAGGCCATCGGCCGCAGCGAGGACGTGCCGCTGGAGCGACCGCGACGCACACGTTTGCTCGGACAGGACATTCTGGTCGAGCGCCATCCCGACGGCCTGCGAGTCTTCGAGCTGGACGCCGGCGAGCGCCGCTTGCGCTCTGCCCGGGTGCAGGAACGCTACGGCCACGTATTCGTTTCGCTCGGCGAGGATCCACGTCCGTTGCTCGAGCTGCCGGAGTTCGAGCAGCCGGGTCGCCGCCTGATCACCAGCGGCATTGTCACCGTGCGTGCGTCGCCGTTGCGCATTGTGGAGAACTTTCTCGATATGGCGCATTTCCCCTACGTGCACACCAACATCCTCGGCGCCGAACCGCACACCGAAGTGCTGCCCTACAACGCCGAAATCCGTCGCGGCGTGGACGAAGTCTGGGCCACCGGGTGCCAGTTCTATCAGCAGCAGGCGGCAATGTCTGCCGAGGGCGGTCAACAGATCGCGTATGAATACCGCGTCAGCTCGCCGTTCATCACGGTGCTCTACAAGACCTGCCCGGAACGCGCCGACGAATGGGATCTGATCGGACTTTTAGTGCAGCCGCTGGAAGAAGATCTCTGCGATGTGCACACTTTCATGCTGCTGTTCGACAGCAGCACCCCCGACATCGCGCTAGTGCACTTCCAGCAAACCATTTTTATCCAGGACCGTTCCATTCTGGAAAATCAACGCCCGCGCCTGATGCCGCTCGAAGCGGGCGCCGAACGCCCGGTGCGCGCTGATCTGACCTCATCCACCTACCGCCGCTGGCTACGCGCCCGCGGCGTGAGTTTCGGCGCCTTGAAGTCGCATCCCGCATGATCGAGCTTTACGACTACCCGCTCTCCGGCAACTGCTACAAGGTTCGTCTGCTGCTGGCTTTGCTCGGGGTCGAATACCGCCCCGTGGCGGTGGACTTTTTTCCTGGTAAGGCGCACCGCGGCGCCGAGTTCGGCAAACTCAATCCCGCCGGACAACTGCCGGTGCTGCGCGACGGCGGCCTGGTCTTGCGCGATTCCGGCGCGATCCTTGTGTACCTCGCGCGCCGCTACGATGACCAGGCAACCTGGTATCCGGTCGAGGACGCGGCAGCCCTGGGTCGGATCACGATGTGGCTAGCGCACGCCTACAGCATGACCGCCACCGCCTCGGCGGCCAGGCTGCACGATATGCTGAACTACCCACTCGACATCGAGGCGGCCCGCAAGGGTGCGCACGCCGCCTTCCGCATCCTCGATGATCATCTGCACGAACGCCGGTTCGACGATCAACGCTGGTTGGTGGGCCAGCGGCCGACGGTCGCCGATATCGCCTGCTTCCCCTACACCGCGCTCGCCGGCGACGGCGGCATCTCGCTCGATGACTATCCGGCGATCCGCCGCTGGCTGCTGCATGTGAAGTCGTTGCCGGGCTTCGTTACCATGCCCGGCATTCACCCGTTGTTCGAACCGCCGCCCGGCTGATCCCGGACAACGACAACAACAACGAAGAGGAGGTTGGCAACGAAGAGGAGGTTGGCAACGAAGAAGAAGATGGCGGAAAACCTGCTCGAATTGCGCGGCATTACCCGCATCTACCCTGCGGTGCGGGCCAATGACGGCGTTGATCTCACCGTTCGCCGTGGCGAGATTCATGCGGTGCTCGGCGAAAACGGCGCCGGCAAGTCCACTCTGATGCGCGTGATCTACGGCTCGACCCAGCCCGATGCCGGCACAATCATCTGGCAGGGCGAGGCGGTGCAGATGCGCTCGCCCGCTTGCGCCCGCAGCCTGGGCATCGGCATGGTGTTTCAGCATTTCTCGTTGTTCGAAACGCTCAGCGTGGCCGAGAATATTTCACTCGCCGTATCCGGCACACTGGATGATCTGTCGCAGCGCATTCGCGCGGTGGCCGAGGCATTCGGTTTGCCGGTCGCTCCCGATACGCTCGTGCACTCGCTGTCGGTAGGCGAGCGTCAGCGCGTGGAAATCATCCGCTGCCTGTTGCAGCAACCGAAGTTGCTGATCCTCGACGAACCCACCTCGGTACTGCCGCCGCAAGGGGTACGCAGACTTTTCGAGACGCTGCGCAAGCTCGCCGCCGGCGGCTGCAGCATTCTTTATATCAGCCACAAGCTGGAGGAAATTCGCGCGCTCTGCGATCGCGCAACGGTGCTGCGCTACGGCAAGGTGACCGGTGTTGCCGATCCCCGCAGCGAAAGCACCGAGTCGCTGGCACGCTTGATGATCGGCCGCGACATCCCGCATCCGGAGCATCCCCCGCCGGCGCAAGACGGTGCGCAACGATTGCGCATCGAGGGTCTCAACCGGACTGCGCAAGACCCTTACGGCACTGCGCTCAAAAACGTTTCGCTGGAGGTCAGGGCCGGCGAAGTCGTCGGCATCGCCGGCATTTCCGGCAATGGCCAGAACGAACTGATGCGCGTGGTTTCCGGTGAAGACCTGCTCGATGCAGGCGATGGACAGATCGAGATCTGCACCACCCCGGCGGGCCGCCTGAGCCCTGTCGCGCGGCGCCGGCTGGGATTGAATTTCGTACCCGAGGAACGGCTGGGACGCGGTGCGGTAGCGGCGCTCTCACTGGCCTTCAACGGACTCTTGACGGCCTTCGAACGCGGCATGACACAACATCAGTTGCTGCGTTTCGAGCGCATCCGTGCGTTTGCCGCCGATTGCGTCGAGCACTTCGACGTGCGCGGCGGCGGCATCGAGGCCAATGCCGGCAGTTTGTCAGGCGGCAATCTGCAGAAATTCATCGTTGGCCGGGAACTGTCCCAGACACCGCGTCTACTGGTGTTGTCGCAACCGACCTGGGGCATCGACATCGGCGCCGCTGCCGCGATCAAGCAGCGGCTGGTCGATCTGCGTGAACAAGGGGCGGGCATCCTGCTGGTCTCGGAAGAACTCGAGGAACTGTTCGAAGTCGCCGACCGTATTGCCGTGATGTACGCCGGCACGTTGACCGCAGCAGTCCCGGTGCGCAGTACCGACGTCGAGGCCATCGGCCGGTTGATGAGCGGTGTGCGCGACGAGGAAGCGGCGTGAGCAGGCGTTTGCGCATCGAACCGCGCATGGAAGAATCGCGCTGGGCGCACCTCTCGGTGCCGCTGGTTGCGGTGGTACTCACGCTGGCCGCGGGTTCGGTGCTGTTCGCAGCCCTTGGCAAGCCCCCGCTTGCCGCCTTCCACGCATTTTTCATCGAACCACTCACCTCGCTCTACGGAATCGGCGAGGTGCTGTTGAAAACCGTGCCCTTGCTCTTGATTGCCCAGGGGCTGGCGATCGGTTTTCGCGCCCGGGTGTGGAACATTGGCGCCGAGGGGCAATTGCTGATGGGCGCGATTGCCTCCGGTTATTTGGCGATCGTTTTCGTCGATAGCGAATCGATCGGGTTGTTGCCGGCAATGATCCTTGTTGGTACGGCCGCGGGCGCCGCCTGGGCTGCGGTTGCTGCCTGGTTGCGCGTGCGCTTCAACGCCAACGAAATCCTCGTCACCTTCATGATGTCGAGCATCGCACTGCAACTCCTGTACTACCTGGTCACGGGCCCGTTGAAAGATCCGATGGGCTTCAACTTTCCCCAGTCGGTGATGTTTGGCGACGCCGCACTGTTTTCGCCGTTGCTCGAAGACACCCGCGTTACCACGTCGCTCTGGCTGACCGTGGTGGTCTCGCTGGCGGCCTGGATTTTCATGCAGCGCAGCCTGCCGGGATACAAACTGGTGGTCAGCGGGCTCGCACCGCGGGCGGCACGTTATGCCGGTTTCGCAGAGAAACAAGCGATCTGGATCGGACTGCTCGCGGGCGGCGCGATGGCGGGTCTGGCGGGTGTCGCCGAAATTGCCGGGCCGCTGGGATCGCTTCAGCGCAACATCTCGCCGGGTTATGGATTTGCCGCCATCATTGTGGCTTTCCTCGGCGCGCTGCATCCGCTCGGTATTGTCTTCGCCGCACTGTTCATGGCGTTGATTTACGTCGGCGGCGACATGTCGCTGATCTCGGTCGAGTTGCCGCATGCCTCGATAACCGTGTTCCAGGGCATGTTGCTGATCTTTTATCTCGCCAGCTACATGTTCGTGCACTACCGCATTCGCTGGGTCCGGCCCGACCAGGTTGCCGGCCGTGGATAGTCTGACTTTCATCCTCGCGGGCACGCTCGCCGCCGCTACGCCGCTGATTCTGGCCGCCCTAGGCGAACTCGTGGTCGAGAAGTCAGGTGTCTTGAATCTCAGCATCGAGGGCATGATGGCCACCGGTGCCGCGGTAGCTTTTGTCGTGGCCACCCTCTCGGGGTCGGCCTTTTTCGGGTTTGCCGCAGCCGCAGGTGCAGCGGTATTGCTGTCGTTGGTCTTCGCCACCCTGGTGCTGATCTTCCTCGCCAATCAAGTGGCCGCAGGGCTTGCCGTCGGCATTCTGGGTCTAGGCCTCTCGGCGCTGGTCGGCAAGCGCTTCGAAGGCACCACCATCGAGCCCGTGGCGCGCCTCGATATTCCCGGACTCAGCGATATTGCGCTGCTCGGCAAGGTGGTGTTCGGCCAGGACCTGCTGGTCTATCTCGCCATCGCACTGATCATCGTCATCACCCGGATGCTGGCGCGCACCAAGCTCGGTCTGATCATTCGCGCGGTCGGCGAAGCGCCGAATACGGCGCACGCCATCGGCTACCCTGTGCTGCTGGTTCGCTACGGCTGCGTCGCTTTCGGCGGTGCGCTGGCGGGCATCGCCGGCGCTTACATTACGCTTTCCTATACGCCGCTGTGGGCCGAAGGTCTGATCGCCGGACGCGGCTGGATCGTGGTCGCACTGGTGGTTTTCGGTACCTGGCGCGCCGGCCGTATCGCACTAGGCGGTTACCTGTTCGGCGCCGTTTCACTGCTCGAACTGTCGGTACAGGGTTTCGGACTGGCAATACCGTCGCAGATACTAAGTGCTTCGCCGTACCTGATCACGATCATCGTGCTGGCCTTGATTTCCCGGGACATCCGCAAGACTCGCCTGAATTCGCCGGCGTCCCTGGGCATACCCTGGCGAGCGGGCGACTAGCCTGTGCAGCAATTCCGCTCGCCGCATGAATCACTGAGGAGGCACTCGACATGACAAGACTTTTCTCTTTTCGCCGCATCGGCGCGCTGCTGCTCGGCGTTGTGCTGGCAAGCAGCGTGCAAGCGGCCGATAAACTCAAGGTCGCGGCAATCTACCCGTCGCCGGTCGGCGACGTCGGCTGGGCCTTCGAGCTGGACCGTGGTCTGAAGGCGATCGAAGCCGCGTTCCCGGGCAAGGTCGAAACCTCCTACGTCGAGAACGTGTCCGAAGGGCCGGATGCGGCTCGCATCATGAATCAGATGGCGGCTCGGGGCGCGAAGATGATCATCCTCGGCTCCTTCGGTTACATGAACGACGGCCTCAAGCTCGCCAAGCGGCGTCCAGATATCAAGTTCATTCATGCCAGCGGCTACCAGGTAGCGAAGAATTTCGGCAACTTTCAAACCCGCAACTACGAAAGCGCCTACCTCATGGGGATGGCGTCCGGTTATGTCACCCAAAGCAACACCCTCGGCGTGGTCGCTGCCTACGCGATTCCTGAAGTCGTCGGCATCATCAATGCCTTCACCATGGGCGCGCAATCGACCAACCCCGAGGTCAACGTCAAGGTGGTCTGGCTGAATGCCTGGTTCAATCCGACCAAAGCACAGGAATCGGCGCGTTCCTTGATCGCCCAACAAGCGGACGTGATCTTCTCGCTCTACCAGGATACGCCGTCGGTGGTGACGGTAGGCGAGCAGGAAGGGGTCTTCGTGATCAATACCAGCTCCGACATGAAAAAATACGCGCCCAACCATCTACTGGGGTCGATGACCATCAGTTGGGGCAAATATTTCGTCGCGCAAACCCAGGCCGTGCTCAACGGCAACTTCAAGGGTTCGCCGTTCTGGGGCGGCGTGAAGGACGGCGCAGTGGGTATCGGTTCACTATCCGACAAGCTGAGCAGCGACCAGCGCGCGGCCATCATGGCGACAATGGCCGACATTGGCAGCGGCAGCTTCCACCCGTTCAACGGCCCGGTGATCGACCAGAACGGCAAGGAGCGGGTTGCCGGCGGCAGCGCCATCAGCGACAGCGATCTGCTAGGGATCAACTGGCTGGTGCGCGGTGTGCAAACGCGCATTCCGAACTGAGAGCAATCCAATCCGGCGCCGCGCGATGCAGCGCTGGAGCCTCGCAAGACCCGCCCAATGCAATCTTTTCACGGCAGCTTCGTGCATACGCCGCGGCGCGGCGAACTCGAGTTGCTGCGCGATACTCGCATTGATGTAACCGACGGCTGCATCGCACGCATCAGCGCAGATCCGCCTGACGCGTCCTGCGTAACCACAGGCGACAACGAATACTTTCTGCCCGGCTTCGTCGATCTGCATGTGCACGCGCCGCAATGGCCACAACTCGGCAATGCGCTGCACTTGCCGCTGGAAGACTGGCTCTGGCAATGCACCTTTCCGCTCGAAGCGCGCTGTGCGGATCTCGACTATGCACACGCCATCTACACCGCACTGGTCCGCACTCTGTTGCGCCACGGCACGACCACGGCGGTGTACTTCGGATCGATACACGTCGCCGCAACTTGCGAACTCGCCCGCTTGTGCGCCGAACACGGCCAGCGCGCGGTGGTGGGCAAGGTGGTGATGGACGACCCCGCCGCCAATCCCGGCTACTACCGGGACGAATCCACCGACGCGGGTCTTGCCGGTACGCAACAACTGATCGAATACGTACGCGACCTGCCGGGTGAACTGGTACTGCCGGCGATAACCCCGCGCTTCATTCCAAGCTGCAGCGACAGCATGCTGCAGGAACTCGGCAAGCTGACCGCGGCCACCGGCGCGCACGTACAGACCCATTGTTCGGAGAGCGACTGGGAGCACAGCTACGTGCTTGACCGGCTTGGCAAGACCGACACCACCGCGCTCGACGACTTCGGTTTGCTGACTCGCCGCAGCGTACTGGCACATGCGAACTTCATCGGTGCCGACGACATGCGGCGGATCGGCAACCGTGGTGCCGGCATCGCACATTGCCCGTTGTCCAACGCCTACTTCGCCGACAGCGTGTTCCCGTTGCGCGCTGCGCTCGACAAGAGCATGCACGTTGGCCTCGGCACCGATATTTCCGGTGGCCCGAGCGCCTCGTTGTTCGACAACGCACGCCATGCCATCAGCTCGTCACGAATTCTCGAGCACGGCGCAGACCCGTCACTACCCGCAGCCCGACGCGGTCGCAAGCACTCGCGGATCGACTTTCGCGACGCGCTGTGGCTCGCCAGCGCCGGTGGCGCGGAGGTGCTGGACCTGCCGGTCGGGCGTTTCGTGGAGGGCAACCGGTTCGACGCCATGCTGATCGATACCGCCCGCATCGACGGCGGGATTTATCCGGATACCGGCGACGACCTCGATGCGCTGGTACAAAAAACCATCTACGGCGCGACGCCGAACAACATTCGCCAGGTGTGGACCGACGCTGTGGCGCGCCTGCACTGACACGGCCGGCAGTTGAAACAACGCCAGCATCAGGCCACCGGTTCCTGGGTAAAAGCGAATAACAATTCCCGCCAACGCGCCCAGGCCGGCAGCGCGCTGGCGACTTTGGAACGATGAGCCCGGGCAAATCCATCGTTGGCGAGTTTCATCTGCAAGTCCATTGCGCTCGATACAATGACGTCGAAAAAAGAAACCCCCTTTCGGGGGCTAGTAGAGGTCGATGAAACTGCTTATTTTTCCGGAGATTTAATCGATGTTGTAAGGAATCTCCCAGTCAATCTGTAAACCCATTTCAGTCGCCACAGTATTCACGGCTTTTTCAATCGCTGCGCGGGATTGAGCGGCTTTATCCCTGCTACTTTGGCTGTACTTGTCCAGGTTTTTATATACATCCTTGTAATCGAAGCCATGTCTTGCTGGCGAGAATACTTCGCCTTCTACCGCAGCGGTACCGTCTACGCCCCAGTCGTTATAGAGTAGGGGGGCGATGGTGGAGTTATCGCGGCCTTCGGTGACACGGTCGTCGCAAGCATCCTTGTACAGCGAGTCCTGGGCGGCGAAGGCCATCATCAGTGGCAGGTGCACTTTGTAGCCGTATTTATTGTCGCCGTCGGCCCTGACCTCGTCCTCCTCCAGGTAGCCCTTCTTTTGGATAATGCCGCCCATACTGCATCCGGGGTAGAGGGAATGCACCAGTGTGATGGAATCGAATACGTCGCCGCCCGCAAAGTCCTGAATGTCATCGCGTACTTGCAGCGGGTCGGATTCGGCAGCGGGTAAGTTGCGTGCCCAGAAGGCGTGCATATCGGCGGTCCACACGCTGCTGTCGGCGGCCAAAACGATGGCGGCTGAGCCTCCGTTGGAGCGCCCCTCTACCACAATGTTAGTCAGGTCGAGTTCGGGGTGGCGCTCCTTAACGGCCTTGTACAAGTAGACATTGTCGAAGGCGCTCAACTCGGGAGCGGCGTGTTCGGGGCGTAGTTCGCGGTCTATACCGGCGACGCCGAAGCCGTCGAAGTTATAAGGCGGTTGTGTGTTTTTGGCGACGCTATCGGGATCGGTAACATCCAACCAGTAGAGTACGTTGTCGAAGGCATCCGCTTGCTTGGCAACGTTGTATCGGCCGACCATGAAAATATGCACGGGCGAATCGCTGCTGCTGAAGGCATCCTGCCAATACCATGCAGCGAACGCCGTGCTGCCGACGATTTTGCGCTTCATAAAGGTGTCGAGCGTGTCACCTACGAGCACAAAATGTTGCTGGTGGTCGGCGAGGGTGCGCTGACCCCGCTCGTCGATCGAACATAAGGTGTCGTCAATATGATCGGGGCCACAGGGGCCGAACTCGGTACTGATTTCCTTGTACCATTCGCCGCCGCGGCCGTGATTGAGGAAGACGACCACTTCAGGGCCGGTGCCTTGCGGATTGAATTGCCAGTAGTAGGCCTGCTTATAGTTACCGTCTCCCGTGGCTATGGTAAAGCGTTCGTCGGGGTACTCCTTGAAATCGCTATCGACCCTGGCGGAGGTGTTAACGGCGGTCAATCCGCTGAGAACCAAAGCCGTACCGCCAATAAAGTATTTCATGTTCACGTAAACCATCCTTCTCGAAGTTTTGTCAGTGGTGGCCCGTTTTGCGGGCTTGAGTGGGTAGCAGCTTGGAAAATAGGCGGCGGCAGCGGTTCCCGGCGGGTTTGTGACTGGAGTCACAAAACTTGGCCTTGTGTGAAATTGTTGGGATTAAAAATAGTATCTCGCCCTGAATTTTATCCTCCTTGGTGCCAGTACACGGTAGTGAATATCCTCATTATCCGTACCTTCGGGCTCGTTTTGCAGCCGTGATGCGTAGAGATAATCGATGTCGTGGTCGCGGCTATCGAAGAGATTGAGCACATCTAAAGTCAGCGTTGTGTTCTGCCAGCGATGGCCCGAGCGCAGGTGGGTAGATCGGCTCGCAGCAGAACGAATCTCGCCACTTCCATCAAGGGAGTGGCCGCCCGCATAGCTCAAGCGTACGCTACCAAACCACCGCCCGCCGAAGTCGGCGCTGAGCCCGGCTTGCAAGACCGCATCGACGGCGCTGGGAATATACTGGCCCTCCTCGGCCTGGTCGCGGAAGCGCGCTTCGGGGCCCGCGTATTGCAAATCGAGGCTCCGGTGTTCGTTGAAGCGGTAGTAGAGGCAGAGGTTGGCTGCAATGCTGTAACGTTGGGAGGGGCGGCCAGCTTCGGCGTTACTGGCATCGCCGACAAAAAGCAGCTCGCTATCGAAGTAGAGTCGCCATAGTGCGATGGAGGTATTGAGAGTGTCGCCAATAACACCGCGCAAGCCCACTTCGGCTCCCCGGGAGCCAACCAGTGGATCGACGGTGGCCGCCGTCTCGCTGCTGCTGGGGTCGATTTTAATCGTGGTTCCCCTGGCGTCGTTCGAGTGAAAGCCTTCACCCGCCTAGAGGTAGGCCTCCCATTCCGGGCTGAACTGAGCTGAGATGCCAGCCCTTAATGAGAGTCGGTCGGCGTTGTTGTCACCGCTATTGGTGGTGATCACCGATCCAGCGGTGCTCGCGTCCATCCTCGAACACCTGCCAAATGCGAGGCCCGCGCGCCGCCAGCGGCGGCTTGAAGCCCCTCAACACCTCTTAGGGCGCCGATGCTGAGCGCGTCAACGGGCAGCTACCGCCCGTGGGTGGTCGCTGTCAGAATCGCGCGCGGCGCGTGTCCGGCTGGTGCTAGGGATCCTGTCGGCCGATAGCCCGAGCAGGAATACTGGGACCTCGCTATGCAAGGGCAACAGGCTCAGCCCTAGCGTCGAAGGCCGCATCGAGTTGAAGCGCAGTTCGAAGCCGATTCGTGACAGCGCGAGAGGGTTGAATCAAGTCACGCTCGTACTTCGATATGGCCATGGTCGAAACACCGATGTGCTGCGCAAGTGATTGTTGTGAAAGGCCAGAGGCTTTTCTTGCCTGACGAATTGGAGGACCAGACATGGAAAACGCATGACATAAAACGATTTATTTGTAGGTGAAAACGCTTGACTTCGCTAAACCCGAGACGAAGCATGGTTTATCGAAATCGTGAAAAATCTTGTTGAATAAACTTTCTTGTCCCCAATCGGCCCAGCCAGCGTCAACTACAGTCACATGAATCCCCGCGCTGCCTTTTCTCACCGAGCATGACGCAACCCACAAGGAGCCAGTTTCGTGCCGTCAACCCTCACGCTTGAACGCCTGACCGCAGCCCTGGCCGGCCATGCCGCCGCATTTCGCTGCCAGACTACCTACCAACCTGCCGGCGGCCTCGGAGACAAGGTCTTCCCACCAACCTACGAAGGTGGCAAGTACGCCACTGAACGCCGCATCGATCCGGCAACAGGAAACATGTCGCCCTGTGTGCTGCTCGATTCCGTGCAGTCTCAGGCGAACCGTATGGAACTGGCGCTGCTGGCCGAACACCGCGCCGGCCGCATTGAGCTTCCACTGCTGACGGCGCGGTTCGACGATGAACGGCTCACCAGGCCATTTGCCATCAACAGCCTGGAGGCACCACATCGAGTCGCCGATGCATTGTTTCGCGACTGCGTCATTGAAGGCGTCACCTTTCGCCGCTCCCCGGTGGGCGCACCACTCGACCAGGCCGACTTGACGAACGCCACGTCCGTCTTTGCGTTATGCCCGACAGCCCTGGTTTTCGGCATGTGGGATTCATCGGGGCCGCGCGGTGGGTTGGGTGCAAAGTTCCAGCGCGCCATCGTGTCCGAAATCGTCGGCTACGATGCACAAGCCGGCATCGCAACCGGCGGCAAGGTCGATACGATTCCAATCCGCACCGACAACCGAATCTACCAGCGTGCCGAGATAGCCGACGACCAGCCGCTTTGGACGCTCAATCCAGAGTTGGCAAAGATTGAGAAGAAAAAACCGGTCACAGTAGGCAAGGAGGGCAAGCCATCCAACGCGAACCTGGGAGGCGTCACCCCCGATATCGCGTACGCACGCAACCAAAAGCAGCAGATCGAAACGGACGCTTTAACCAGCGAAGACGGTACTCCGCTGTTCGGCCCCAACGATCGCCCACTGACTCGGCAAAGGATCAAGGGAGGCTTCACCATATCAAGAGCAGAGCAGCGCACTGTCCTTTCGTTGGCTACGTTGCGACGCCAACACTTTCCAGCCAGCGGAGAAATCGACTTCGATGCCGAGACCGATCTCAAGGCGCGAACCGCACTGGCCGCTATCGGACTGGCCGCAGCCACCTTTGTTCGTCGCGATGGTGATCTGCGCTCACGTTGCCAGCTGGTGGCCCAGGACCGGGTACAGTGGGAATTGCTCGATGAACCCGGGACGGAACCGGAGCGCTTTGCCCTCCCGGCCAGCGCTGCCGTGCAACTGGCCAACGACGCCATCACCGCGGCCCGCGACTGCGGCCTGCCGTGGCATGGCGAGATATCACTGACTCCGACCGACGAACTGTTGGAACTGGTCATCCGCAGCCAGCAACAGGTCATCGAAGCCGATACCGGGAGCGAATAGGTGCTGGCGTTAGGGATACGCTATCTGAACGGATGGGCCATGGCGGCAGCCGACGGCCCGGCCAAACATCAAGCCGAGTGGCCCCCGCACCCTGATCGGGTGTTCATGGCCCTCGCCGCCGCCTGGTTCGAAAGCGGCGAACCACAAGCGGAAGGGGAGGCGCTCACTTGGCTTGAAGGCGAGGCACCGCCGCGCGTCGCAGCCTCTGCAGCCGAATTTCGCCGGGAAACCGCCTGCTATGTACCCACCAACGATGCCACGGTCTCGAACAAGGCGCCTGCTAGCAACGAACCCGACAAGCTTCTGCAAGCCGGCCTTGCCGTTCTGCCCGCCCGCCGGCCGCGCAAGTCGCGGGGCTTTACGGTCACGATCCCGCATGATCCGGTAGTCCACCTGATCTGGCCTGATACCGATCCGACGCCACATCGCCGGGCGCTAGAAAGCCTCGTGACCAAGGTCACACGCGTTGGCAACAGCATGTCGTTCGCCCAACTGTGGATCGAAGACCAGCCACCACCGGCCCGCTGGCTGCCGACCGGCAGTTTCCCCACACGGCAGCTGCGCGTTCCGCGACCAGGACGGCTCGACGGACTGCGGCGGAATATGAATCGAGCGCCTTGGCTCGACTACCACGATCGTCAGCACGAAATCGAACAGGTCAAGGCGCTACAAAAGCAGATCAAAGCGCGCCCGCCGCGATCACCTTGGGCGGATAGCTGGCACGATGCCGTCTTGCTGGCCGATGAACCCGCGGTCAAGCAACACCCGAGCTACCGCGCCGCCAAGGCCGGGAATCCTCGGGCAGCGGCGCAACTGGTGGATCACTTCCTGGACGAGGCCACCCTTGAACGGGTCCACGACTACATCGACGGCATCATCGGGCAAAATCCCGCCCTGATCGCCGCCCATGCCTACGAAAGTGCTGGCGTCAATGCCATTCCCGCCGCCCTGGCCACCCGGCTTGCCACCGCGCTGGACATCGAATTCCTGCCAGCAATCGTACAGAGCAATGTCGTCGGCCATACCGGCGCCAACGGATACGCCCGCCTCGCCAGGCAAGCCGGCTTCGATGGCGAGATCGGGGCCGGCCGAGCCTGCATACTGGTTGACGATTTCGTCGGCCAGGGCGGTACACTAGCCAATCTGAAGGGACACGTCGAACAGCAGAAATCGACGGCCATCGGCGCCATCGTCCTGAGCGGCAAACCCTACTCGGCCCGGCTCGCACTACAATCGGAGCAACTCGATGAGCTACGCAAAGCACAGGGCAAGGATTTCGAACGCTGGTGGAAAGACGTCTTCGGTCACCGCTTCGACTGCCTTACTCAATCGGAGGCTCGGTACCTCGCCCGCTCCCCGAGCGCTGACACCATCCGAGATCGACTTGCTCAAGCACAGTGGCCGGGAAATATCGGCAATGGTCCGCTGCTTGCCTCGGAGCAAAACAGGCAGCTGAAAGCACTCAAGGCCACCCAGACGGAACGCCACCCGGAAGGCCCGCCTAGAAGCACTCGCCCCACGCCAGGTGCCTGGCAGGGCTATAGACCAGCTCGCGCCTCAGAGCCGCAACCGCCCGCGAGCGGGCTGTTGGACCCGTCGTTGCTGGTACTGACCTTCCACGGCCCTCAACCCGCCCTCGTTCGTACGCTTGCCGTCACCCGCGCGTTGCGTAACGCGTGGATGGCCGCGAGCCCGAAGACACCACCACCAGAATGGCTCTCCGGCCATCGGCCGGATGGCGCAGCCAGCCGCGATGCACATATCGCGGCCCTGCCCTTGCCGTTTGTCGATCATGCGCACGCGAGCGGGCTACTACTCGGCATTGCACTCGCGCTGCCGCGCTCGATCGATACGGCGCAAGCGAGCAACTACCTCGGTCCACTGCTGTACCAGCCCGATTCGGCAGAGCCACGGCCTGTCAAGCTCTACTCCGGCCGGGAGTTCGAGTTCCAGCTGCTCCACGAGCAACGGGAATCGCCACCTCTCACGCTCACCGCTCGTAGTTGGACCCGTCCCGCGACTGAATGGACCACGGTCACGCCACTGGTATTCGATCGCCACTTCAAGCGCAAGGACTACCCAGCCGCAGCCATCGACAGCGTCAAGCTCATGTGCGAGCGGATGGGTCTGCCGGCACCGACAGAGGTGCTACTACATCCAACCGGCGCACTGGCCGGCGTACCACACGCGTGCGAGTTTCCCGGCATCCGCCGCAAACGCGACGGTGGTCGTTGCTTCCACACACACGTGACACTCGGCTTCACCGATCAGGTTGCCGGGCCGGTGATACTCGGGGCAGGCCGCTATCGTGGCTATGGACTGTTTCGACCGAACGGAACAACGAGCGGCAGGGATGCGCACCGATGATCGAATTCACTGCCTTCTTTGAGGCATTATGGGGCTATCCACCGTTCGACTGGCAAGCTCGGCTCGCCGCACGCGTGGCGTCGATGCCAGACGCCAACTGGCCGGAGGCGATTGCACTCGGCACTGGCTCGGGCAAGACAGCCTGCATTGACATTGCGGTCTTCGCGCTCGCCAAAGCCGCGTTGGAAGCCAACCACCCCGGTGAGATCAGAACCCCACGGCGAATCTTCTACACCGTCGATCGCCGCCTGCTCGTTGACGAGGCGGCTCGTCGCGCCGCGCGAATCGCCACCGCGCTTGAGAAATCCACCAGCGGCATCCTGTACGAGGCCGCCAACGGGCTTCGACGAGTAGCCTCGGTAGCGTCGCTCGCGTCCCAGAAGCCACCCTGCCTAGCCGTACACAGCGTGCGCGGGGGCAATTTTCGGTCGGATGCATGGGCGAAAAGCCCGGTACAGCCCACGGTGATCAGTACCACGATTGATCAACTTGGCTCACGCCTGCTTTTCCGGGCCTGGGGCGGCGGTGCCGGCATGCGCCCGGTCTACGCTGGGCTGGTCGCCAACGACAGCCTGATCCTGGTAGATGAGGCGCATTGCTCCGAACCCTTCGTGCAGACCATCCAGGCCGTGCACCGATTCCGCGAGTGGGCCGAGGAACCCCTGCAACGCAGCTTCCAGTCAGTCGTCATCTCTGCAACACCCCCACCCGCATTGCAGCCATTCGTTGACGAGAGCCACGAAGCGCAAGATCCCAATCACCCGCTCGGCAAGCGCCTACTGGCCAGCAAGCCCGCCACGCTGGAAATAGAAGCCGACGGCAAGGACGAACTGTACGAGAAGCGTCTGGCCGAGCGTGCCGAGAAACTGCTCAGCGATGACCGCCGGGCCATTGTCATCTTCGTCAACCGGGTAGCGACCGCGCGCAACACCCACGCCCTACTACAGCAGAGACATGGTCACCGCGCCCTGCTACTTACCGGGCGAATGCGCGGCATCGACCGCGACCTCATGACATCCGGCCCATTGGCAGAACTCCAGGCGTCGAGTTCGGCCACGCGCGAACTCGACCAACCGATGTTCGTGGTCGCCACACAAACACTGGAAGTCGGCGCCGACCTGGATTTCGACGGCCTGGTCACCGAATGTGCGAACCTCGACGCTCTGCGTCAACGCTTCGGCCGCTTGAACCGAATGGGCCGAACCCTCTACGCAAGCGGCACCATCGTCATCCGCAAGGAGCAAGCACACGCCAACTACGTAGACCCGATCTATGGCGCAGCGCTCTCGGCCACCTGGGATTGGCTGATTGAGCAGCGGTCCGAGGCTTCAGGCACCGTCGATTTCGGCAGCCAGGCACTGCATGACCGACTGCCCGAAGCAGACGTATTGCGAACACTGGCTATGCCCGCGACCAATGCCCCGGTAATGCTTCCGGCCCACTTGGATGCGCTGGCGCAGACCCGGCCCGAACCCCAGCCGTCACCCGAAGTTGCCTTGTTCCTGCGCGGCCCGCAGCGTCGCGCAGCCATGGTCCAGATCTGCCTGCGCCTGCACCCCTGCGAGGAATCACTTGGCCTGTGTCCGCCGGCAAGCAGCGAATGTGCCGGCTTGCCCCTGAGCCACCTCAAGCGCTGGATCGCGGGCGGTGGCGGAAGCGACTTGGGCAGCGACATCGAGGGGGCTGCGGAACACGAGCATCCAACCGGCGAACGCGGGAACCACGGTCGCACCACGGAAATCTGGCACCGTTTACCTGGCCAACTCGGCTTCAAGCCGCTTGGTGATGCGAGCCAGTTGCGGCCTGACGCCGTGGTGGTGCTCCCGGCGGATGCCCCGGCGCTGACCAAGCTCATCGACTTCCCGGAGAGCGATTTCGAGCACTCGCCAGCCTCGCTGGATATCGGCGATACCGCTGCGCTCTTAGCACGTGCCAAGCCGATTCTCCGCATCAACCCGCAATTCGCCGCCCAGTGGCACGACGGCCAGGCCCGCCAACTGGCGATACACTGGCACGAGTTGGACGACGGCAACGCCAACGCTGTTCTTGCATCCGCCCAGGAAACCCTGGCTGCACTCGCCAACGAAGCTCCAGCAGGCAGCCACCTGCAGCGGGCCGCATCGAGCCTGCACACCGAAAGCCACTCGCCGCGCTTCACTCGCTGCATTCACCGACTCGCCAACGGGGATATCCTGTTGCGCGGACGCCGACTGGTGCGGGCATACCTGAACGATGCCACTACGTTCAACGACGATACCGACCTCAGCGCCTCCGGCACCCAGCACCGGAGCGGCAAGCCCGTACTGCTTCACGAGCACCTTGCCGGCGTGGCGAGTGTTGCCCATGACCTTGCCGAAGCGCTCGGCCTGCCCCCAGAGTTGAGCGATGCCATCGGACGGGCCGGACGATTGCACGACCTGGGCAAGATCGATCCGCGCTTCCAAACACTTTTGCAAGCCGGAAACCGGTTCGCCTGCCCGAACGAGCCACTGGCGAAATCCGGAAACACGCCGCAAAGCCACGCTGCCGCACAAGCCGCCCGCGCAGCCAGCGACTATCCCGAGGGTGCACGACACGAACTACTCTCCGTCCGCCTGGCCGAAGTGACGCCGGGCCTGTTACCGACCAACCCTGAACTGTCCGACCTCATCTTGCACTTGGTCGCGAGTCACCACGGCTACTGCCGACCACTGGCGCCCGTAGTGGTCGATCACGACCCGCCTTCTGTTTCGGTCAGGATGTTCGACACTACGATCGAGTATCACGGTGAAACACGGCTGGAGCAGCTCGATTCAGGCGTCAGCGACCGTTTCTGGTCACTCACTGCACGCTATGGCTGGTGGGGCCTTGCCTGGCTAGAGGCCATTCTCCGCCTGGCGGACCACCGGCGCAGTGAATGGGAGGAACTGAATGACTGAATCGAGTACGAGTGGCCTACTGCTTCGCGGACTGAAAGGCAGCAACCCGCTCGGTTTTCTGGCTGCCCTCGGTACCGCAGCAACGGCGGCACGTATCTGGCCTTCGCTGCGCTGGGGATGGAGCGAGGAATCCGGCGACTGGATACCGGAGCTACGGGGCTGTACAGACAATCCGGCCGATTTCGCCGGGCAGTTGCACGAATTCGCTGTCAAGCAACCTCAACCGGTATGGGACATTGACAATCAGCTGCCGTTCGCAGCGAGCACATTCCGCAACAGCCTTGTGCATCATCAGGCAACCGCCAGTGCTTCGAATCGTACGATGATCGATTTGCTCGCCGGTTTGGGCAGCGAAGTTCACGCGCAGGATGATGGCGACTTTCCGGACACCCGCTTGCGCATGATTCGCAAAGGCGATAGCGCAAACAATGGACTTCCCGCCTATGCCCGAAGTCTGCGCTCCAACGTCGAGTTGAAGACGTTGCTTCGCGATCTCTTCCAACCTTGGGAATATCGCGATGATGCTGCCAACTTGCGCTGGGATCCTGCCGACGACCAGCGACATGCGCTCGGCTGGCACGACCCCAGGCAAGCTGCGAAGAAATCGGTGAAGACCAACTCGGGCGCAAACTGCTTGGCACTGGAATCGCTCGCGCTTCTCCCGACGTTTTCACATTCACACGGTATTGCAACTACCGGGATGGGCCGCAGCCAGCACAACAGGGAAGTATTTCGTTGGCCTATCTGGCGCCCGGCCATCACGCTATCGACAACGCGGTCAATTCTGTCACTCGCGGAACTACGAGATGCCCCCAAACACCGCAATGCGCTGCAACGGCGAGGGATTTGCGTGGTATATGCCAGTGAGCGACGGCAACAGAGCAAGTACTACTCCAATTTCTGCCCGGCCGAGCCGCTGTAACCTCCAGCGCCCAGGGCAATTCCGATGCTATAGACCTAGACTGTTCGGTTCAGTCCAAGGAAAAGTCATCACGCAATGGACGAGCCCACTGAAGGAAAGACCGCCCACCAACGCGAACGCCCCCTCCCCTTCTCTGATCTAGGTGACGACATGCCGCTGCTCCCAGCACGCATGGTCAACGAGCACGCCTATTGTCCTCTCCTCGCTTACCTCGAATGGGTCCAAGGGGAATGGGCCAGCAGCGCGGACACTACCGAAGGAAAGCGTGCCCATCGCTGTACACAGCCACTAGCAACCGGGCTTGCGCACTCATGCCGAACAGTACCCATCGATTCTCCGATCCAGTGCCCATGTTCAGCGCATTCGCCCGGGACCTGCTGCTTGCAGAGCGGGTCGGGGCGCCGCTATAGCCCGTGGGGGGCCGCTGTCAGAATCGCGCGCGGCGCGTGTACGGCCGGTGCCAGGGATCCTGTCAGTCGATAGCCCGAGCAGGAATACCGGGACTTCGCTACGCAGCGGTTCGCCGTGTAGCACTCGATGCGCTGCTCGGTGCGCACAGGTGATTGATGGTTTGAATTCCCTGTGCGCACTCGCAGTAATATATCATTGACACATCTACTGGCAGTCAGTGCCGAATAACTGGGCGATGCCGTCGTCCCGCAATCCGCCAGTGACGTCCTGCCGTAGCCGAATCTACTCGTTGAGCGAGTTCAGGAAGTCGCTGATCAGACCATCCGGCGCGTCGACGATGTGCTCGGGACCCGGAAACGCACCGCTTCGCACGTCGGCGATGTACTCCTTGAACCCAGCTACCCGCTCCTCCTGCATCGCCTGCTTCAGTTTGTAGATGTTGCGGTACTGCCTAGAGTGACGCGGGTATGGCGGCGGGTTGTTGCCGAGTATGTCCTCGGCAAAAAGAAACTGAATATCGCCGCCGCTGCCGGCGCCAATAGATGATGTGATGAGCGATGTACGTTTGGAAATCTCCGCCAGCAACTCCGCCGGAATGACTTCAACCTCAACCGCATAGGCGCCGGCGCCTTCCAGCACCTTGATCTCCTGATAGACCCACAAAGCTTCATCAAGTGTTTTGCCAACAGCCCGGAGTCCGCCGGTCCATGTGCTCTTTCGCGGCACGAGCCCAGCATGTCCCTGCACCGGAATGCCGGCGTCTGCTGCGGCTGCAACGAACTGCGGGCTCCACTGGCACATGATGGCGTCCGCGCCTACAGCCATGGCGTCATAACCGATGCGCACGGCCTCTGCTGCCGTCGCGGCAGCGACCAGAGGCACGGAGAACGCCATGAACGTGTTCGGCGCGGCACGCCGGATGGCGGCAGCCGATCCCGGTGTCTTCGGGTCGAAGCGTACCTTCATGGTGTCGATGCCAGCCTCTTGCGCCGCGATCGCTTCCTCGACTGAAAACGGCAGCGTCTCGGTGAGTACGCGTTTGCCTTTCTGATCTCTGAGATCCTTGACCGTGTAGTTGCGAGTTCCGTACGCCCCGCCTAGCGTCATCACACGAGTGAGTCCGCGCCTGCTCGCGGCGCGCGGCGGGATGCCGCCATCGCCAGTTGTATGGCTAGCCATACCGGATCTCCTGTTGGGGTTGTCCGAAGCGGGTTGCCACTTTCATGCTTGCCTGAGAGCGCTAGTCGAAGCCCAGTAGTTTCGAGGGCAGCCACAACACCGTGCTCGGGAAGACCATGATGGTAACCAGGGTAATCAGTTGTAAGCCGATAAACGGAAGCACGCCACGAAACATGTTCTGCAGCGTAATTTCGGGCGGCGAAATTCCGCGCAGATAAAAAATCGCCGGCGCCATGGGCGGGGTCAGATAACTCGTCTGGATCACGACAAGAAACAGAACACAGAACCACACCGGATCGTAGCCCAGCGACTTGACGATGGGCACGAAGACAGGAATGAAGATCAGCAGAATCGAGATCCATTCGAGCACAAAGCCCGCGATAAAGCTGATGAGCAGAAACAGCGCCAGCGTCGCCCATCCTGCAAGATTGGCGGCACTGATAATCTCCTCGGTAATCGACACCCCGCCTGCCGCAATGAACACACCGGAAAACATGTTCCCGCCCAGCAGAATCAACATGATCATGCAGGTCACTTTGACTGTCTTGACCAGCGCTTCGTGGAGCACGCTAATGCTGAAACTACCGTAGCCGAGCGTCAGGATGATTGCACCGAGTGCACCCATGCCGGCCGCTTCGGTGGGCGCCGCCCAGCCGAACATGATGGAACCGAGCACCGCGAAGATCAGTATCAACGGAGGGATCAGTGCTTTTACGGTGATGACGAGTTTCTCCGCGCGAGCGGGATCGTCGCCCGACGGCGCGATGCGGGCGCCGTCCTGCGGTCTCAGGGTACATCGGACGATGATGTACACAACATAGAGGCCGGACATGATGAGGCCGGGAAAAATCATGCCCACGAACAGATCGCCGACGGATACGTCGGCGACCGGTCCTAGAACCACGACGACGACTGACGGCGGGATGATCGTCCCAAGCGAGCCACCTGCGCAGATCGTCCCGGAGATCAGACCCTTGTCGTAGGCATATTTCATCATCACCGGAATCGCCAGCAATCCCACGACCGACTCGGTGGCACCAATGACACCGGTCGATGCGGCGAAGATGACACACATGATGATGGTTCCGACGGCAAGACCGCCCGGCAGGCGCCGTGTCCACAGATGCACCGCTTCGAACAATCGTTCCGCGATGCCGGAACGTTCCAGCAGGGAGCCCATGAAAACGAATAAAGGCACGGCTGCCAATACATAGTTCGACGCGACATCATCGACTTTTTCTACGAACTGAAATGCGACCGCCGGACCGAATGTGTAGTAACCGAACACGAGTGCCACGCCCATCAACGACAGCGCCACTGGAAAACCGCTGAACAGAGCAAGCAGCACCGCGGGAAACATCAGCAGTGCGTAGTAGTCAACCACCGCTGCCGGCTCCCGGTTCAGCCGAGGTGCCGAGCAGCACGCGTACCGCGCGTATGAATTCCACCAGCGCTTGCAGCGACAGCACTGCGAACCCGGTGAAAAAGATCAGCCGGAACGGCCAGATCACCGGATTCCACGCCGACTCTCCCGAGCGTTCGCCGGTTGCGAAAGCATCGAGCGCGTAGAATCCGAGGCGATAGGACAGCCAGAAGCCGAGCGGAAGAAACAGAAACAGATAACCGAGCACGTCGATCAGTGCTTTGGATTTTTCACTGAAATGGCTGTAGAAAACATCAATGCGTATATGCGCTTTTTCACGCAGCGCGAAGGCCGCGCCCAGCAGGAAATTTGCGCCGGTCGCCATGTATCCGATTTCGTATGCCCAAATTGTGGGAGCAGCCAGCAGGTACCGCGACAGGACCTCGTATACCGTTGCAAATATCAACGGCAGAACGATCCACGCCGCCAGGATTCCCAAGTTACCGCTGAGTCGGTCGATGGTTCTGAGAAAAGCGTTCATGACGTTGCGCCCGAACTGGCGATCCGAGGCTGTTTTTTCGAACCGGAGACGAAATACGCATCGAGTGCCCCAAGGGCACCTCTAAAAATAGTAATTTTTTCGTGAGTGCAAGGAAGCACCGCGCGCAGAACCGCAGTGTATAGTCATACATGAGGATTCGAGCACGGCGCTGACGCCGCAATCGCGGAAAAAGTGCATTTTTAGAGGTGCCCTCAATGCGTATTTCGCTTTTCAGATCATTACTGAGCTACGTTATTATTACTGAGCTACGTTACGGTAGCGAGCAGCGTCTTTCCACAGGTTTTCGTACGCAAGCTGGCTGTCGTAAGCTTTCTTGAACCATGTATTTTCCTTGCCTTGATTCTTGCCCCATTCAATCGAGGTTGTTTTGACCGCCCGCTGCACGGATTCCTCCAGTTCGATGATCTCGTTGCCGCTGTCACGAAAGAACTGCAGTGCTTTGGCATCTTCGTGACCGATCCTCGTCCAGCTCTCGAACGTCACCAGTTTCGCGGCGAGAGCGACGAGTTGCCGATCGCGCTCGCTCAGCACGTCATAAGCATCCTTGTTGATCACCAGTTCAAACGGCGCCACCGGCTGATGTACGCCAGGTATCACAACGTACTTGGCTATCTTGTGAAAACCGGGTGAGATGTTTTCATACAGAGTCCCCCACTCCGTGGCATCAATGGCGCCGCGTTCAAGCGAGGTAAACACTTCGGCACCCGGCATCGTTACTGGAGCGGCGCCCATGCTTCTAGAGATTTCCAGCCATGCGCCGGCGGTCCTCACTTTGAGCCCTTTCAGATCATCCATGTTCTGGACTGCTTTGTTCGAATGCAGAAATGCTTCCGCAGTGCGAATGAAAAGCGGCATGGAGACGACGCCGAACTTCTGCATACGGAACTCGCGCCACATGTCGAGACCACCACCCTCGTAGAGCCAGTGCAGCATGCGCTCGGAATCCATCGATCCGGCAAATCCGCCGAACACCACTGTCGCTTTGTCCTTACCCCAGTCATATCCCATCCAAGTGTGGCCGGCCTGGGCGACTCCGTTCTTGACTGTTTCGGACACTTTCAGCGCCTTGCCCAAAGTGCCTCCAGCGAACACCTGCACCTTGACACGACCCTCGGTCAGCAACTCGACCTTGTTGGCAAATGCCTTGGCGCCGAGTTCCATTAAAGGCCCGCCACCCCACGAGGTTGCCATTTTCCACTTGTGCCGATCGGCGGCGAAAACGCTCGCACCGAACAGAAGTGAACAGAAAATCAGAACGATCAGATGGATCGGTCGATATAATTCAGATCGCAACATAGTTTCCCCCTCCCAATCAGCGGGATTTGTTAAAAATCCGGTACGTGGATCAAGCCAGTGCTTCGCTGATGCCATCGGTCGATAAGGTCCGGTCGTTGTCGAGATTGGCGATCGCCGAAGTCATGAACGACTCAACTTTCTGCTGCGCTGCGTCGGCGTCGCCCAGGTGATCCACGAGTATAGGTGATCCACGAGCATCGCCAGCGCCAACTGGCGCGGGGCACTGCCTTCGTAACTCCACTCAAAACCCTTCTCGTCGAAAACGTTGAGTGTCGTACCTCTCATCGAGCGGCGCATTGTCCACTGTGACCACGATGCCGTCTATGGTTCGTCGTCCACAGTATTGCTTCATCCACAGTGTTCCCATTCATCAGACATGTATGAGATACACATGATATATTACTAATATGTTATATTCTTGTAAACAACCATGAACAGCACATTGACCAGGCGCGACTCTACGGTCGGCTGACTCGCAATCGTATAGGCAATCACGCAACAGCGCGTACGGTGTATCGAAGGACCCACTGTTCGGAGAAAAACTGGCGACGGGATTCAACGCATTGTTGCAGCGGATCGCCGGATGATTCGAGGCCGCTAGACGGCGACGCCAAGCGTGACGGTTCGGCGAGTAAAGCTTTCGACATAGTCCACCAGGCGATCGCTGGCTGCGGCCGCGCCATCCGCATCGCCATCAGCAATGCACTCCGCGAGTTCCGCATGCAGGCGCGCCATCAAAGGCATGTCCGCCGCCTGTTTGTAGTGAAAAAACCAGAATCTTCGCGACAATCCCTGCATCGCCTGAATCGCTCTGATCGCGTATTCGTTATGTGACGATCGTGCAATCAGAATGTTCAATTCATGGTCATGACGCATGAACTTCATGCTGTCGTTGTTACGCGCGGCCTGGCGCATGCTCTTCGCAATGCGGCGAAACGACTTCCGTTCGGCGTCGGTGCTGCGTACCGCACCAGTGCGCGCCATCAGGCGCTCCAGTTCGCGCCTGACTTCGAGTAGCAGCAATTGTTTACCAGGGTTGATTTCCGTGACCAGAATCCCCTTGCGTGGAAGAATCAGAACCAGCCCCTCGCGGGCGAGACGATGCAGCGCTTCTCGCACCGGCGTTCGGCCGATATTGAGAGTCTCTCCCAATTCCTGCTCCGCCAAAACCAAGCCGGGTTCTAGCTGGAGCGTAACAATCATCTCCTCCAGTTTATCGTATGCCTTGTCGGCAAGGCTCTCGCGCTTGGCCATCTGTGCTGTAGATTGCTTCTGGTCGGGCATGCCGGGATGTCAGCGATTGCGCACTGCGAGGCCATCGCATCGGCTGCGCAGCGGCAACATCCGGCCCGGTGGGTTGACCGCGCAGATCTTTCTTCAGGTACTTGTTATTGTAGCCGTTGCACAGATGACCGAACAGACCGCGGTCGAGATCGGACGTACCGAACAGCCAGTCGGCAACTGGAAACGTCAGGTTCATGTTCGTCTTCATCATCAAGCGCGAGTTGTGATGCGAAGTATGATGGCGTCGAATCGTGTTGACGAAAAGCAAATGGCGAACGAACCGGTTTTCCTCGACGTGGGATTTCTGCGGTCAATGCATCACCTTCAGATGCAGAAACCACTCGAAGATGTTACAGGCCACCCGGAACACGGGCACCATCATCCACTCCCTGCACATTGTCCAGGTGCTGTGCGTAAATCCAGAGAGCCGTCAGCCCGATCGTGTAGATGATGACGATACGAATGTAGCCGTTGTAGCAGTTGGACAAACGGTGGCGATACTCCTGTCGGTAAGCTATCTGGCGTTCGTTCATCATGACAAGTATCTTATCTACTAGTAATATATTAGTAATACGTCACATTAATTCTTCGAAGTCAACTCGAACCAATGACGTGAGCGAGCCGCAGGCTCGCGCTCGGCACCGCAACCGATCTCAAGGCGGTTGCACAATATCTGCGATCCTGACGGAAAACCGCCGCTTTTCGCATGCTGGCCCGGCCACAACCGAGGACACCCTCAGCCTGCGCCGCGAGGCTCGCACCGTGCTGCAACCCGGCATGACCCTGCATTTCATGCCCGCACCGTGGTACGCGGACTGGGGCTTCGAGACCACGGAAAGCGTGCCGATCACCGAAACCGGGATAGAATGCCTGTCCGACGTGCCACGGCGGTTGCTGTGCATAAACTAGAGACGAGATTTCATCGAGAACCCGGGCATGCTCTTTGGGGGATGAGATGACCGCCAGCAAACCGCTTGCCGAGATCAAAAACATCGGATATTCGATTGCCATCAAGCTGCGCGAGTTGCGAATCACCAGCGCGGCGGAATCAGGGCGGATCTGCCACGAACACACCTCGCTGCCAGTGGATTGCGGGGCGTAAAAGCCGGCGTATCTATTTGCCGAGGTTCGCTTGCCGAGGAATAAGTCTCATGGGCACTTGGGAGGCTCACCTGAATAGCCCGGTTGGATCGCATCACCGGTGAACGCCGTCGAAATCGAAGAGGCCGTGTCCCGGCTAGCGCGGGAACCATTCAATGCCGGCAACTTCGCCTTCGGGTTGCTCGAAGCGTTCGGGAACAAAGCGACCACGATCAAACGCCTGCGCGCCGGTACCACCAACGCCTCCGATGTCCAAGCCGGGGTGCTCCAGCGCAACAACATCCACATCGCGACCTGCGCGGCAGGCCAGGTCACCGCAACCCTGGCCGCGCTCAAAGCCAGCCCGGCCACCAGCCGGGCCAAAGCCAAGTTCATCCTCGCCACCGATGGCCAAGCCCTGGAAGCGGAAGACCTGACCGGCGGCGAGACCATCGCCTGCGAATACCCGGAGTTTCCCAACCACTTCGGCTTCTTCCTGCCCCTGGCGGGCATCAGCAGCGTCCAACCGATCCGCAACAACCCCGTGGACACCAAGGCCACGGGGCGCTTGAACCGGCTCTATGTGGAATTGCTCAAGACCAACGCCGACTGGGCCGGCGAGGCGCGCCGCCACGACATGAACCACTTCATGGCGCGGCTGATCTTCTGCTTTTTCGCCGAGGACACGGACATCTTCAATGGCGAGCACTTGTTCACCCAGACCGTGGAACAGATGAGCGATGGCCGGCCCGGCAAGAACCGGGAGAGCAACACGGATTTCGTCATCGGCGAAATCTTCCGCGCCATGGACACCCCTATCGCCGGACGCGCCGAATCCGGCCTGCGGCCCTGGGCCGATGCCTTCCCCTACGTCAACGGCGGCTTGTTCTGCGGCACCAAAGACGTGCCCACATTCAGCCGCATCGCCCGTTCCTATCTGCTGCACGCGGGCGGCCTGGACTGGAAGCGGATCAACCCCGACATCTTCGGCTCCATGATCCAGGCCGTGGCCGATGAGCGAGAACGCGGCGCGCTGGGCATGCACTACACCAGCGTGCCCAACATCCTCAAGGTGCTGAACCCGCTGTTCCTGGACGACCTGCGCGAGCAACTGCAACAGGCCGGAGACAAGGCGCGCAAACTGCTCAATCTGCGCAAGCGCATCGCCCGCATCCGCGTGTTCGACCCGGCCTGCGGCTCGGGCAATTTCCTGGTCATCGCCTACAAACAGATGCGCGAGATCGAAAACGCAATCAATGAACGGCGTGGCGAACAGAGACGCAAGAGCGATATTCCGTTGACCAACTTTTGCGGCATCGAAATCCGCGATTTCGCCGCCGAGATCGCGCGCCTGGCCCTGATCATCGCGCAGTATCAGTGTGATGTGCTCTATCGAGGGCAGAAAGAGGCCCTGGCGGAATTCCTGCCCCTGGATGCGCGGAACTGGATTACTTGCGGGAATGCGTTGCGGATTGATTGGTTGAGTATCTGCCCGCCTACAGGAAAGGGGGTGAAATGGCAGGCGGAGGATTTGTTTGAGAGCCCGCTGAATCAGGGAGAGATTGATTTTGAGAATGAGGGTGGGGAGACGTTTATTTGTGGCTCTTCCCTTCTTTACTACTTCGGAAAAAAATTACCCGACACAAATTAATAAAATGTGTTATAGTGATGCTATGAAAAAGACAGACGGTCGCTCACTGCCCCATTCCGCGCGAGAAGCCATCCGCAGGCACGCGGTTGCGCAAGTATTATCGGGTGAAAGCCCTGAAAAAGTAATTAAAGCCCTCGGATTTCATCGTTCTTGCATTGACGATTGGTTATCCAGATATGAGCAAGGTGGTGAACAGGCGCTGTCCACCGGCAAGATCACGGGCCGCCCAAGAAAGTGTCCCGATGAATATGCGGATCGCTTACGTGAACTAGTTAAAACGAATCCGTTGCAATTGGATTTTCACGATGCCTTGTGGACGCGCTCGATGATTCAGATATGACTGAAAGATAAATTTGGCATCGAGGTCAGTGAGCGCTCAGTGGGCAATATCCTGTCTCGTTTGGGGATGAGTGCGCAGCGCCCTGGGTTTAAGGCATACGAGCAAAACCCTGATCAGGTTAAGGTATGGTTAAGAGAAACTTGGCCTGAAGTACAACGAGAAGCGAAAAGGCGGCGAGCGCGGGTCTATTTTGGCGACGAATCGACGATCCGGTCGGATTATCATCGTGGTACCACTTGGGGGGTACGGGGTGATACGCCAGTTGTAGCGAAAACGGGTCGGCGCTTTAGCGTGAATAGGCTGTCAGCCGTTTCGCCGAAGGGTCACCTGCGTTTCATGGTAACCGAATCACGGGTAACCGCGGACGTTTTTATCGACTTTCTAAGGCGTTTGCTGCACAACGCCAAGCGATCGGTCTATTTGATTGTTGATGGCCATCCCATTCATCGAGCCAAGAAAGTGCAAGAATTTGTCCGCAATAGCCAAGGTAAGCTCACGTTAGTATGGTTACCGCCGTATTCACCGGAACTCAATCCTGATGAGCTAGTATGGCATCATGTAAAAAGCCAACGGATTGGGCGGACAGTGGTGGCTACAAAGGAGCAACGGGTGGCCTTGGCTCGTTCGGTGTTGCACTCACTGCAACAGAATACGCAAATAATTAAACGGTTTTTCTATGAAAAGCATGTCAGATATATTCTGAATTAATGTCGGGTAATTTTTTTCCGAATTAGTAAGTGGGCGGTTTTCAGCGATGTACGCCAGTGGGATATAAATCCAACCACTGCTGTCCCATAAACTTTCATGAAAATGTAAACTGTTGCCGCCAATCAGGTAATCATGACCTGCATGAGCAGTGAGGTTGTCATTACCACCGCCACCGGAAATAATATCCCCGCCCGCAGTACCATTTAGAATGTCATCGGCCGCATAACCGGAATCGGCATATGTCACATCGGACATATCCAAAACAAGGCCGGTAGCGAACTCGAAGGTTTCGATCCGGTTTTTTGCGTCAGCCCATTACTTAATTGTGAGCCGATCGTCAAGAGCTGCCAGTGCTTTGTTCGGATCATCGAGAGCACGCACGCCGATCGATAAATCTTCATGTCCAGAAATCGGTTTCAGCCATTGTGAAAATACGCTATTATTATGGAGCGAGGCTGTTATCCCGTTGATATTAAAGGATGTTTTTATTCTAATCTCATGCAAAAGTTTATGGGACAGCAGTGTGTCATCATTGACCTTCAAAACTTGATCGCATAATTGCCTCCGAGCGTTGTCATGCCCATCTTGCGAAAGAAGGAATCGACCTGGGCGATTCGGGTGCCAGAGGTGACATAGAAGAACACGTGCTGAACCCCTTGCGCTTTTGCCCATTTAGTGATGGCTTTCACCAGCTTCACCGCAACCTTGCCGCCGAGCACACTATGCCTTAGATTTTTCTTGACATCTAAAACATGTACAGTCGCCTGTAAATTGTTTTCAGCAATGAAGTATTCGCCGATTGTACAGTAAAGAAAACCGACGATTTCTCCCTTCACCTCAGCCTTGAGAGTGATGCAGCGCCCCGGTTGGTCAATGCTTTTGTTAAAAAGGGTCGAGAATTTTTTCTCCGGAAATTCCAAATTCCCGAAGATGCTTTCCCTGTGATCCAGTCGCGCCAGTTCCATGATGGCGGCTTTATCGGCCTTGCCGGCGCGGGCGAGGTGGATAGCGCTTGGTTTCTTAGTATTGTCTGCCATTATTCCCCCCGATCCTGTTTGGTCAGATCGGCATAGATGCCTCCCTGTTTGACCAGCTCGTTGTGTGTTCCGTCCTCGACAATCTGTCCCTTGTCCATAACGAGAATACGAGCACAGTCGCGGACTGTTGAAAGGCGATGCGCCACGATCAAGACGGTGCGGCCTTTAGCTACCAGTTTGAGATTGTTCTGAAAGATACGCTCGCTTTCATAGTCGAGTGCGGCGGTAGCTTCATCAAAGATGAGAATACGCGGCGTTGTAGCAAGGGCGCGGGCAATAGCAATGCGTTGATGCTGACCGCCGGAGAGGTTTGTTCCGCGCTCCTCCAGCACCGTGTCATAGCCCTTGGGCAATTGCAGAATAAAATCATGCGCCCCAGCCAGTTGGGCGGCGCGAATAATCCGGTTCATCGGCATGGCGGGATCGGCAAAAGCGATGTTGTCTCTGACCGGTCGGTTGAAAAGGATATTGTCCTGAAGTACCACGCCCACCTGTCGTCTTAGTCATGCGGGATCAAGCAGGCCGATATCAATGCCGTCTATGAGCACGCGACCATATTCGGGGACATACAGACACTGAACAAGCTTGGTGATTGTTGATTTGCCCGAGCCGGATCGCCCGACAATGCCGATTGTTTGACCTGCATGGATATCAAGCGAGACATTGCGAAGGACCTCCGGTTCACCGGGGCGATAGCGGAACGTCACGCCCTCCAGCGTAATGCTACCCTTGATGGGAGGAAGGTTTTCCGGGGTGGAACTTGTGAGGTTTTCTGTCTTGGGGGGACCTCTAAAAATTCAAGAATAAGCTCCATTTCTATCCACATGACTTTGGGATTTCTCAGTCAACACCGAGTGACGACTACTTCATGCCGGATGTCGCGTTTCTCAGCTTTGATAGACCGACTTTTCCTATCCAAAAAGGATCATTTTCCTTTTCTCTCAAATTGCAGACATATCTCTCCTGCACAAAGTCACGAAGCGTCTCATATTATACACCCTGTTCATCATGCCAACCTTCACTTCAGTACGCACAAGCCCTATCACTCGTGAGTAAAGTCCACCTTGCTCATGGGTCAATGACCCAAAAACGGGCTCCACTCTAGCACGGATTTTTGAACGCCTAGCATTCGACTTCTTGTTGCGCTGCGATAGCGGATTACGCCTATTGCCCTTTTTGTGAACAGGGCTACGCATCTGCATCGCCGCCAAGCTGATTGCACTGTTCTCGCTTTGATAAGCACTATCCGCCCATACATCAGCCGATGGGTTGTCCGCCAATAGTTCAATAAAGACCTGTGAATCGTGAACTTCAGATGAGGTCACTTCATAGTCGCGGACCCATTTGTGCGCGTTATCTACCGCCACATGATTGTTATAGCCAAAATGCGTTTCCTCATCCTTCTTCGCCCAGCGCGCATCGGTATCCTTGTGCCTGCCTACGTTGGGATTATCCTTGAAACGTTGAGGTATCTCCCCAGCTTTTATCTGCTCGTTCTCGGCACGAGAGTTTCTTTGCTTGGGTACATCAACAAAGCTGGCATCCACTATTTGACCTTTTCGCGCCTTATAGCCTTGAGCATTCAACTGCTCATCGAAATCGTCGAACAGCGTGCGCATCAATTCGCACTCAACGGGTTGTTCCCTGAATAGCCCTATCGTTTTAGCGTCAGGGATCTTGCCTTCTGGGGTCAGGCCAAGGAAGCAACAGAAAGAATATCTGTCTCTAATCTAATATTGCGCCTCATCATCAGATAAATTGTATAAATGCTGTAAAACTAGGGCTTTAAACATCAAAACGACATCGTAAGGCTTGCGGCCTGCTGTGCTTTTTCGGCTCTTTTCTCGAATAACAGTCAATGTGGGCCTGAAGTGCCCCCAATCTACCAGCCTATTTAGGCTTATGAGCGGATCGCGCTCATCCAATTTCTGATATCGATTATCTAAATCAAAGAAACCACACTGCAACATTGCCTACACCTTCGCCCACTGGGACTGTTATTTATATTATAGCATTTAGCCTATTTTTAGAGGTGCCCAAGAAGTCATCGAGATCAGAGCCGCATTGAAAACCGCTATTGAGGCAAAACGGGAAGCCGAAGCATCAATTGAAGCGAACACATCACGAATATCCGAGCTTACTGCGAGCTATAGAAGTGCGGCGACCCAAAAGCGCTCGGCAGCACAAAAACAAATTGCCCTATTGGAACAAAGCATCAGAAAAGAGCAGCAAAGATTGAATTATCTCGAACTGAAAGCGCCGGTTGATGGCGTTGTTCAGCAACTCGGCGTCCATACCATCGGTGCCGTGGTCAATACCGCTGAGCCTTTGCTTGTGATTGTACCCAAAGATACGCCGTTGGAAATTGAATCAATGATTTTGAATAAGGATATAGGTTTTGTAGAAAGCGGACAGATCGTTGAAATCAAATTCGAAGCTTTCCCTTTCACACGGTATGGCACACTTACAGGCAAATTGGTTTCTATTAGCAATAATGCAATTGCTCATGAGAAACTGAGGCTTGTTTATAAAGCCAAGGTCAGTCTGGACAGTCAGCAAACTATTGTTGACGGTAAATCCATTAACCTTTCACCAGGAATGACGGCATCCATTGAAGTAAAAACGGGCACAAGGCGTATCATTGAATTTTTCCTCTCGCCTTTGCTACGCTACAAAGATGAGGCTATCAGAGAGCGCTAGTGCTTGGTGATATATAAAAAAGGCACCTCTAAAAACAGTCATTGTTTCGTGAGTGCAAGGAAACACCACGCAGAACCGCAGTGTATAGGTCATACCTGAGGATTGGAGCACGGAGCTGACGTCGCAATCGCGGAAAAAGTGCATTTTTAGCAGGTGCCCTTAGGGCCGCCTTTACCGGGAAATTGGATTTATCTGCCCGCGCGGACGCGTGCCGCTAATTACGCCGGAAGTTACGCTTGAGCCGCTCGATCACTTTCTTCGTGATATCCAGTTTTCTCTCGTTGGCGAATACCACTACACCATGCACCACCACGAGATCGAACTTCTCGTCTTTAGCGAGTTGCTGAGTAACTTTGATCACCTCAGCTTGTAATTTGCGCAGTTCCTCCGCGTTACGCAGATTGCGATCCTCATTGAATTCATCCAGCGCCCGTTGAAACTCGCGGCGAAGCTTACGTACTTTGGACTGCGCCTTGGAAAACTGGTCGCTGGACATCACATCCCGGCCCTTAACCAATTTTTCTTCTTCCCTGCGGATTTGCTTTTGCATAGCGATCAGCTTCTTGTCCCGCTTGCTGAACTCCCCGTCGATCTTTTTTCTTGCCGCTTCTGCTTGCGGAGACGTACTCGCCGCTTTTTGTAGATCAACAACACCTATCTTATAGGAGGTTTGAGCAACAGCAGCGGGCTGCAAGCCAAGCGTAGTGGCTAAAGCGATTACGCCCAATAAAAATCTAGGACCAACTAACAACTTAGGACCCATGGATACCTCAGAAACTCGTGCCGAAGGTGAATTGGAAGGACTCCGTCTCATCACCGCCCCTGGTTTTAAGTGGAACGCCCCAACTGAACGTGAGGGCGCCCAACGGTGACAGATAGATGGCACCCAAGCCAGTAGAATAGCGTAGATCGCCGAGATCGAAATCCTGGTTGTCACCATAGACGTTGCCGATATCAAAAAACCCGGTCAACCGAAACTGCTTGATGTCGGACAGGAACGGCACCGGTAGCACGATCTCCGCGGATCCAACCATTTTGAAGTTACCGCCAAAAGGCTCATTTAACGAATCCCTGGGGCCTAATGTGTTGGCTTTGAACCCGCGCACCGAGCGGATACCGCCAGCAAAGAAATTGTCGGTAAGTGGCAAGGAATCGGTATCGCCATAACCGTCACCATAGCCGATCTCACCTTCCAAGATCAGTGTGTAGTCATCCAGCAAAGAGACGAACTGCTGATGGTAGAGTTCCGTTTTGAAGTACGTGATATCCCCCCCTGGGACCGCAACCTCGCCGCTCAAGCGGGTTACGCTTCCCTTATCGGGCAAGATGCGGCGGTTGCGTGTATCCCGGGCAAAGCTGGCGGTACCCAAAAAGGCGAGGAATTCACCGTCCACGCTGCGATCGAAGGCGACAATCTCATTGGAGGCATTACTGCCCGGGGAAAACCGAGTGTGTTCTACCCGCACTCCCAGGTCTATAAAATCAAACTCGGTAATAGGTATGCCGAAATTAAACGCACCCTGGATTTCATCAAGGGTATAGCGGGACAGATTAGCATCTGCCGCATCGGTTTCCCTGTAGTCCGCCTCAAAACCCAAACTGACACCATCATCGGTGAAATAAGGATTGGTAAAGCCGAGACCGAAGGCACGGTTCACATCACTGTTGTTGAACGTTACCGACACCCGGTTCCCGGTCCCTAGAAAGTTCTCCTGCGCAATCTCGGAGTTGAATATGAATCCTTGGGTCTGCGAGTAGCCGATACCGGCCAACAGGTTGCCCGAGGAACGCTCTTCCACGGTAATCTCAACGTCTACTTGATCTTGTGTCCCCGGAACAGCCGGCGTCTCCACGTTGACTGCATCGAAGAAACCCAAACGCTCAAGCCGCGTCTTGGAGCGCTCCACTTTAGAGGTATCGATCCACGCCCCTTCGAGCTGTCTCATTTCCCGCCGCAACACTTCATCGCGGGTCTTGGCGTTGCCTTTGAAAGTAATACGGCGTACATAAACCCGCTTGCCCGGATCAACGAAGAAAGAAACCTTAACTTGACGATTCTCGTTATCGATATCGGGAACCGCGTTAACGTTGGCAAAAGAATAACCCTCCTGACCTAAGCGGGTAGCCAGCGCAGTGGTCGATTCAGTGACTTTTTTACGCGAGAACACATCGCCCTGGCGCAGCACCACAAGCCCGGTCAGCTCCTGCGGTGCTACCACCAAATCGCCAATGATATCGACTGAACTCACCCGGAAACGGTCGCCCTCGGTCACGTTGATGGTGATATAAACATCCTGTTTGTCGGGCGAGATCGACACTTGCGTGGAGTCGATGCGAAAGTTGATATACCCCCGGTCCAGGTAGTACGAACGTAGCGTTTCCAGATCCGCTGCCAGACGTGGTTTGGAATACTGATCGCGTTTGGTGAGAAAAGCCCACCAACCCGTAGTGGATAGCTGAAACAAGTCGGTCAACTCGTCGTCATCGAACACCGAGTTACCGACAACGTTGATCTTCTTGATGGTAGCTACACGACCCTCCGAGATATCGAAGTTGACCGCCACTCGGTTACGCTCCAGGGGCGTGACCGTGCTCTTGATGCGTACCGCGTATTTACCTTGAGCGAAGTACGCCCGGCGCAGTTCCTGCTCAACCTGGGCATACGATGAGCGGTTGAACACCTCACCCTTAGCGAAGCCGATCTGCTGCAACGAGTCCAGGAGTTTTTCCGTCTCCAAGTTCTCATTGCCTTCAAACGTGATGCTATCAATCGACGGGCGTTCGACTACGTGAACGACCAGGACATCGCCATCACGCTCTATCCGCACGTCCTTAAAAAATCCCGTCTTGAACAGTGTCCGGATGGCGCTGCCCGATTGGCTTTCATCGAAATAATCGCCAACCTTGACGGGTAGATAATTGAATATAGTGCCGGCTGAGATGCGGCGTAAGCCTTCGATGCGGATGTCGCGAACGACAAACTCCGCAGCCATGGCCGATACCCATAGCCCGAGGGTCAACAATCCCACGGTGGCCCAGTGAGCGTACCTCATGATGTCTTGCGCTTTTGTCTTCATACACCAGGCCTTACGATCTATAGCTGACCTTTTAAGCCAATGGTGTAGTCTCGTTTCATTTCGCAGCGCGCCTAAACGCTCTACAGCCCACGTGCTCTCACGCACACCCAAACAGGTGTGAACCGCCTCGAATTGTGGACACCTTAAAAAAATGCACTTTTTCCGCGATTGCGGCGTCAGCTCCGTGCTCGAATCCTCAGGTATCACCTATACACTGCGGTTCTGCGCGCGGTGCTTTCTTGCACTCACAAAAAAATGACTATTTTTAGAGGTGCCCTTGTTATGGTGTGCGGCTATCGCTCGGGCACTAGCCCCTTATTCTGTCAACCCCTATTCTGTGTCAGTCCTCATGCCGTCAATCCTGCTCTGTCAGTCCCTGTACTCCGTTATCCTAGCAGGCGAACCACATCATTGTAGAACGCTAGCCCCATCAAGCCAACGAGAAACATCAATCCAAATTGTAGGCCGACATTTTGCGCTTGCATAGAAAGTGGGCTGCCCTTTAGTGCTTCTATGGTGAAAAACAGCAGATGACCACCGTCCAAGATCGGAATGGGCAGCAGATTCAAGATACCGATACTGATACTGACCACGGCCAGGAAGTGCAAGAAAGAGACGAAACCGGTGCGCGCGGAATCGCCAGCGTACTGAGCGATGCTGATGGGTCCGCTAATATTCTTGACCGACACTTCCAAGCGAAGCATTTTCCACAGCACTCGCAAGGTCAGCTCCGTCACCTGCCAAGTCTTCTCCAGCGCCCGCCCCACCGCCGCCAACGGACCAAACCGCTCAGTCACCAACAGGCGTTCGATCAGCTCCGTAGGCCGCGCCGGCGCCGCCCCTAGAAAGCCTATAGTCTTGCCATCACGCTCGACGGCAGCGGGCGTGGCCAATAACGTGACACGGTGGCCACCTCGCCTCACCACCACCGTCATCGGCGTCGCCGGGCTCGACTGGATGAGCGTTACGAAGTGGCGCCAGGCATCAATGCGCTCGCCTTGCACCGTGACGATTTTGTCACCGGAGTTAAAACCGGCCCTGGCCGCCGCGGTATCCGCTTCCACCTTGCCGATAACCGCCGGCAATCGAGCGAAGAAAGGCTGCATGCCAAGACCACTGTGAAAGCGGTTTTCGGTTAGATCATCAAGGCTGATGGCAGATAAGTCGAGCACCACTTCACGCTGCTTACCTTGCGGATCGCGAATGGTCAGGGGCAGGGCGTCGGTTTCCAATACCCCAGCCAAAATGCCCTGACGGGCGGCGTTCCAACTCGCGGTAGCCTCACCAGCGACCGCCTCGATAACGAACTCGCTCTCAATACCGGCGCGCGCCGCTACCGAACCGGGAGTGACCTCTCCTACAATCGGCCGCACGCCCGCCACGCCGATCAGAAACATAATGGTGTATGCCACCAGGGCAAACACGAAATTGGCAGCCGGTCCAGCAATGATGACGGCATAACGCACCCACAGCGGCTGACGATTAAATGCGAGGTGGGCCTCCTGCGCCGGCACCGGGCCTTCGCGCTCATCGAGCATCTTCACGTAACCACCCAGGGGAAACGCACCTAGGGCGTATTCAACCCCGTCGGCACCACAACGGCTGGCCACGGGTTTGCCGAAACCGATTGAAAATCGCAGGACTTTGACGCCCAATTTACGGGCCACCCAGAAGTGTCCGTATTCGTGTACGGCCACCAGCACGCCGATAGCGACGATGAAAGATACCGCATAACCGAGCGTGGACATCGAATACTCCCCTACGCTGCGCCCAACCGGACAACACTCGCGCGCGCCCTGGCGCGCGCCGCCTGATCCACCATCAACACCTCATCAAGGCTCGCCGGCACTTGGCTGTTGGCCTGCGCCAAGCACTCTTCTATGACCGCGCCAATATGGGGAAAACTCAGCTCACCGGCTAGAAAAGCGCCCACCGCTACCTCATTGGCCGCATTGATGATCGTGCTCGCCTCGCCGCTGGCGCGGGCCGCTTCAAGTGCCAAGCGCAAACATGGAAAACGGTTGTAGTCGGGTGCCTCGAAATCAAGCCCGCGCATATTGTGGAAATCTAGCGGCGCTACGCCCGAACTCACTCGATCCGGCCAAGCCATGGCGTGGGCGATCGACGTTCGCATGTCTGGATTGCCCATCTGCGCCAACACCGAACCATCGTGGTACTCGACCATGGAGTGAACAATGCTCTGGGGATGAATCACCACTTCCACCTTATCCGGGGTAACGCGGAACAGCAGACAGGCTTCTATGAACTCAAGACCTTTATTCATCATGGTGGCCGAATCCACCGAAATCTTCCGCCCCATCACCCAATTGGGATGAGCGCACGCTTCATCGGGGGTTACCGACCATAGACTCTCGGGATCGCGCGTTCGAAACGGACCGCCAGAGCCGGTTAACAGTATCCGCCGTACACCCTCTCGCTGCTCTGCGTGCGCCCATTTCTCCTGCTCCCATCTTGCGTGGGCCATGGCCGGCAAGCATTGAAAAATCGCATTGTGTTCGCTGTCTATGGGCAACAATTCAGCACCGGCGCCGCGCACCGCGTCTAAAAACAAGCCGCCGGACATAACCAAGGCTTCTTTGTTCGCCAGCAACACACGCTTACCTGCCCTAGCCGCAGCCAGGGTCGGCATCAACCCGGCGGCCCCGACTATTCCAGCCATGACCTGATCCACAGCGGCCAACGCAACGCACTCGCACAATCCGTCCACCCCGGCCAGTACCCGGGTTTGTAGAACTTCCACGCGCAAGCGCCGCTCCAGTTCCAAGGCGGCATTCTCATCAGCCATCACCGCCACCTCGGGGCGCCACTTAAGACACTGCTGTACCATCCGCTCTACATCGTGGTTGGCCGACAACGAGACGACTTTGAAGTGCTCCGGATTACGGGCTACCACATCCAAGGTATTGACGCCGATGGTCCCGGTCGAGCCAAGAATTGCCACCCCCTTCAAAGGCTTACCACTCCCATTAATTCGAGCCCAACCAAGAATACCGGTGCCGCCGCGGTTAAGCTGTCGATACGGTCCAGTATTCCGCCATGGCCTGGAAGCAGACCACCGCTATCTTTTTTCCCCGACACGCGTTTAGCTAAGCTCTCCGTGAGATCGCCGAGCACCGACGCGGCGATGACTAGGGTCCCTAACATCATAAAAGCAGCCAGTGGATGGTTAAAATAAAGGGCGAATAGCAGCGCAGCCACACCCGCCGCTAGAGCACCGCCGGCAACGCCTTCCCACGATTTGCCAGGGCTGACCTTGGCCGCTAGTTGGCACTTGCCAAAAGCACGCCCGGCGAAATAAGCGCCTATATCCGCCGCCCATACCATAACCATCAAAAGCAGCACTAGGAGAGGGCCATGCGCAACGCTGCGGTGAATGACGACAATGCTGGTGAGTGCAGGTACCAGCAACAACCAACCCGCCCCCCACCAACTCCACAGCGGTAAAGACTGTGGCAGAGGCCGGCCTTTTTCAATGGCAATCACTGCGGCCAAGGCCAAAGCCCACCCGATCACCGCCATCACCATCACAGCCCGCATAGCGGTTGGATGCACCAAAGCCACAAACGCACTGACTAACAACGACAATGCGAAGACGGCTTGTAACCATCGGCGGGCGGTCCAGCCGGCCAAAGCAGTCCATTCATAGGCACCTGCTAACACGAATAAGACGAGCGCCAACGTCAGCCAGGCCCACGGTAGATAAACGATGCCGGCAACCACCAGCGGTATCAACAGGACCGCTGTTCGGATCCGCTGCCGCAGGTTACTCACGACGCCGCTCCGGCCTTTGGTAGATTGCGCTAGTGTGCACGGAAGAAGGATGAATTGAGGGAGGGGGGATGGCGAACGATCTTCAAGGGCAATGGCTTCAAGGGTAATGGCGTCAAGGGTAATGGCGTCAACGCTCCGCGGTGGCAACCTGCTCCCCGGTTCTGCCGTAGCGTCTTTGCCGCGTTGCGTATGAGGTGAGCGCGCCCTCGAAAGCCTGCCTATCGAAATCCGGCCACAATGCGTCGGTAAAGAACAACTCCGTGTAGGCCAACTGCCACAACAAGAAGTTGCTGATGCGCTTCTCCCCACCGGTGCGTATGAACAGATCGGGCTCAGGCATGGCGTCCAGCGCTATCTCCTGGGCGAGAGCGTGCTCGTCGATATCGTCGGCGGCCAACTCCCCGAGTACCGCTTTTTTGGCCAAAGTTCTCGCTGCCCGGGTGATATCCCAACGGCCACCATAGTTAGCCGCGATAAACAAGTTGAGTCCGGAATTAGCGGCCATGAGCCGCTCCGCCTGCTCGATACGGGTTTGCAACTCGGCGCTGAATGCCGAACGCTCACCGATGACACGCAAGCGGATATCGTTCTCGTGCAGCTTGCGCATCTCCGATTGCAACGCGCTCATAAACAAGTTCATGAGCAACCCCACTTCCTCGGCCGGGCGCCGCCAGTTCTCCGAACTGAAAGCGAATAAAGTCAATACCTCGATACGCTTTTCGACGCAGACTTGAACCACTTCGCGAACTGCATTGACCCCCGCCCTATGGCCGGCAAAGCGGGGCGAACGGCGGCGGGTAGCCCAGCGGCCGTTGCCATCCATGATGATAGCGACATGGCGCGGCAACGTGGCTACCGAATCGTGACCACCGGGGAGTGGACTGGAGTATTCAGCGCTCATGGCAACTAAGTTTAGTGCGGCAGTGGAACTCGAAACGCTAGCCTACACCTCCATCAGCTCAGTTTCCTTTGCTTTCAACACATCCTCAATACGCACGATGAACTCATCGGTCAACTTCTGTATCTCACCTTCCGCCCGCCGCTCATCGTCCTTGGCGATCTCTTTCTCTTTTTCCAGCTCCTTGAGATCGCTATTAGCATCGCGCCGAATATTGCGGATAGCGATCCGCGCGTTCTCTGCTTCCTGGCGCACGATGCGGGTCATGTCTCGGCGCCGTTCCTCGGTTAGAGCCGGCAGCGGTACTCGCATGACATCACCGGCTGTCACCGGGTTCAGTCCCAGATCGGCGTTCAAGATGGCTTTTTCCGCCTGTGGCACCATCTTCTTCTCCCACGGCTGAACCACCAGCGTGCGCGCATCGCCCACCGAGATACTCGCCACTTGATTGAGTGGCACCTCGGAGCCGTAATAATCCACCGTTACGTGATCGAGCAAACTGGTATGCGCCCGTCCGGTACGCAGTTTCGACAGATCATTTTGAAACGCTTCGACGCTCTTGCCCATGCGCGCGCGCGCATCCGCTTTGATATCTTCGATCATATACGCCTCCAGAGAATCTCCGCGGCCTTCACCCTAAAACCCTAGACGCCGCCCGCCGCCCGCTGTCCATCAGGGCACCTGCTCGATCAGGGTCCCTATAGGCTCACCGTAAACTGCCCGTTTAAGAGCCCGCGGCTTGGCGATATCCAATACCCGCATGCGCATTGCGTGGTCCCGGCACAACACCACGGCCGTCGCGTCCATCACATTCAATTTGTGCGTCAACACCGTGTCGTAGTCTAACCGCTCGAAACGTTCGGCAGCGGGATTGACAAAAGGATCCTCAGCATACACCCCGTCCACCTTGGTCGCTTTGATCATCAACTCGGCGCCGATCTCAACGGCTCTTAGACTGGCGGCTGAATCGGTCGTAAAGAACGGATTCCCCGTGCCGGAGGCAAAAATGACTATGCGCCCCTTCTCCAAGTGGCGAATAGCACGCCGGCGCAGGTAGTCTTCACACACCTCATTGATGCGTATCGCCGACATCACTCTTGCGAAAGCGCCAGCACGCTCCAGGGCGTCTTGCATCGCTAGCGCGTTCATCACGGTAGCCAACATCCCCATGTGATCGCCGGTGACACGCTCCATACCACCCTCGGCCAATCCGGCGCCGCGAAAAATGTTGCCGCCACCGATAACGATAGCGACCTGCACACCGTTAGCGCTGAGTTCTATCAGCTCCCCGGCTAACCGGCTGAGGACTTTAGGATCGATCCCGTATACCTCGTCACCCAGGAGGGCCTCGCCGCTCAATTTTATGAGCACTCGCTTATAAGCCGGCCCAGCATCACTCATCGGCAGTCACTCGGGTTCAATCTGTTGTATCCGCGCCAGAGCTTCTTATTCCCGCCCGCATTGCTTCCAACAGCCGGAGTTCGAGCAGCGCGCCAAACTTACTTATCTATAACTTAGAGGTTAATCGAACGGCTAGCCCTCCCGCTTGGCGCACTGGATTGAACGGTCACTTGCGTTTCAGTCGCCCGCGCCGGCCCGCTTCACTTGCGAGCGTACCTCTTCGGCGAAATTTTCGGTCTTCTTCTCGATGCCCTCACCGACCTCGAGCCGGCTGAAGCCCGCCACGCAAGCGCTCTCACCCTTTAAATATTGTTGCACACTTCGGTCCGTATCCTTGACGAAAGGTTGACCGAGCAAAGTCACCTCGTTGACGTACTTACGCAATCGACCGCTTACCATTTTTTCTACGAGCTCCGCGGGTTTGCCACTTTGCGCCGCTTGCGCGGTGAAAATAGCGCGCTCGCGTTCAAGCTCTGCCGCCGGGATCTGCTCTTCGCTTACACAAATGGGTCTACAGGCGGCAATATGCATTGCCACATCCTTGGCCACGCTGGCCGAACCCGACGCCAACGCCACCAATACACCTATGCGCCCGCCGTGCACATAGCGGCCGACCACACCATCGGCCGGCGCTTCGACCACCTCGAACCGGCGAATGGCCATGTTCTCGCCGATTTTGGCGATGAGTTCGCGGCGCCGCTCATCGATGCTGCCAGCGCCCATGTCGAGGGCCGCCAGCGCCTGCACATCGGCAGGACGAGATTGCAATACGCACTCGGCTACGGCGCTCACAAAGTCACGAAATTCGTTTTCTTTAGCGACGAAATCCGTCTCGCAATTCACTTCCACCATCGCCGCCGCGCCTGGCGCGATAGCAGTTCCTATGAGTCCTTCAGCGGCCACCCGACCGGCCTTCTTATCGGCTTTCGCTTGGCCCGATTTACGCATCGCCTCCACCGCGGCGTCGATATCGCCACCCGCTTCAACTAGCGCTTTTTTGCACTCCATCATGCCCGCTCCGGTGCGTTCCCGGAGTTCCTTCACTTGAGCAGCACTAATCTGCATGATTTATCCAACCTCTAGAAATATCGCCCGGAAACTTGAATCCCCGGAAAAAATATTACCCAGAAAAAGTTACCCAAAAATTATCCCAGGCGCTTCGTTATCCCAAGCGCTTCACCAACCGGACTCGCTCAGGGGCGCCTGCTGAAAATAGTCATTTTTTCGTGAGTGCAAGGAAGCACCGCGCGCACAACCGCAGTGTATAGGTCATACCTGAGGATTCGAGCACGGAACTGACGCCGCAATCGCGGTAAAAGTGCATTTTTAGATGTACCATCAGGATTAGGCACCGTCCGCCTCACCGCCAGTTCCCTGGACAATATCTTCCTGGACAGTATCTTCCCGGGCGGTATCTCCATGAGCAGCATCGGGATTCACCGCCTCATCGACGGCAGCGGCTTGGGCCGCTTGTTTACCATCGATGATGGCATCGGCCACTCCGCCTACATAAAGACTGATCGCCCTGATGGCATCGTCATTGCCGGGAATGATGTAGTCCACGCCCTCGGGGGCGTTGTTGGTATCGACGACGCCGACTACCGGTATGCCGAGCTTGACCGCCTCGGACACGGCGATGTCCTCGTGACCTACATCGATAACAAGTAAAACATCCGGCAGGCCTTCCATGTTCTTGATGCCGCCCAGGCTGCGCTCTAGTTTCTCCAGCTCGCGGCTGCGCGACAAACCCTCTTTTTTGCTGAGCCGGTCCAAGCCGCCTTCGCCGATCATGGACTCCAGGTTCTTCAGCCGCCGAATTGAATCACGCACGGTTCTGAAGTTCGTCAACATGCCGCCAAGCCAACGGCGATCCACATACGGCATACCACAGCGCAGCGCTTCGCGCTTGATCGCATCTTGCGCAGAGCGTTTGGTTCCTACGAATAAAATAGTGCCTCGATTGGCAGCCATACGGCCTAGGAAATTCGCCGCCTCGTTATACAAAGGCAGGGTCTTTTCCAGATTGATGATGTGTACTCTGTTGCGCTCCCCGAAGATATAGGGCGCCATACGGGGATTCCAGTAGCGGGTCTGGTGGCCAAAATGCACGCCGGCCTCCAGCATGTCGCGCATCGACACTGCAGCCATGTGTATTACCTCCTCACGGGTTAAACTCACACGTACCACCGTTCACCGACCTCCAGCTCGAAGGCACCCGGGTGCGGTATGCATGTACGTGCTACGGGATTTCAGCGAAAATGGCGATCTGAACCGGCATCGACTCGCACCAGCCAAGTTCAACGCACGTTTGCTTGGCAAAGCTGCTCTTTATACCATACCCGCGGCCCAACTGACATCGACTCCCAACTGACATCGACTATTGAGCACTGGAACCGCCGCGCAACCGGAAGTCTGGATACATAAACTTGCATATGAGCATCTCAATCAAGTCCGCCAGCGACCTCGCGCACATGCGGGTTGCCGGGCGCCTCGCCGCCGAAGTTCTCAAGATGATCCAGCCCCACGTGGTACCGGGCATCACCACTGGTGAACTCGACGACATCTGTCACCACTACATTACCGAGGAGCAGCAGGCAACCCCTGCGCCGCTCAACTATCACGGCTTCCCTAAATCGATCTGCACCTCCGTCAACCACCAGGTGTGTCACGGTATACCTGGCGAGCGAAAGCTGAAGAGCGGGGATATAGTCAATATCGACATTACCGTTATCAAAAACGGCTTTCACGGCGATACCAGCAAAATGTTTTTCGTGGGAGAACCGTCCGCTCAAGCCAAGCGGGTGGCTCGGATCAGCTACGAATGCATGTGGCTAGGCATCGAGATGGTGCGCCCCGGCATCCACCTGGGCGATATCGGCCATGCCATCCAAAAACATGCGGAGGGCAACCGCTGTTCCGTCGTGCGCGAATACTGCGGTCATGGCATAGGCCAAATATTCCACGAAGATCCACAAGTTCTGCACTACGGCACCCCTGGCACCCGCGAGCGCTTGGAGCCGGGTATGACTTTCACCATAGAGCCGATGGTCAATGCCGGTAAACGGCACGTAAAACTATTGGGTGACGGGTGGACCGTGGTGACCAAGGACCGTAGCCTCTCAGCCCAATGGGAACATACTCTCGCGGTCACCGACGATGGTTTCGAGGTGCTCACCACGTGCGAAGGCATCAAATCATAACCCTCGTATCGGTAGCTCCAACATCACGGCGTAACCCTCATTCACCGCCAGAGCAGGATTCACTGCCAGAGTAGGGCAATGACCGGAGAAGGCCGATGAGCAAAGTGCCGGTCACGGGCGAGAGTGGCCCGCAAACGCTAACCGGTCTGCGCCAAGCCGTGAGCCGCTTGGATGCCGAACAGCGCAGCGCGTTCGCCGCCGGCACCCCGGTGCAAGAATTGGTGCGCAGTCGCGCCTTGGCCGTAGACGAGTTGCTCATTTGCGCATGGCGCAGATGCGGCTTGCACCAGTGGCCCTACCTAGCCTTAGTCGCGGTGGGTGGTTATGGCCGCTTCGAACTGCATCCCGCCTCCGACATAGACGTTCTGATCCTAGCCGGCGAAGCTCCGGCCGAGCGCTCGGAAGAAGCGCCGATCCCGGAGGAGCAGGTCGGCGAGTTCATCACTTTTCTCTGGGACATGCGCCTTGAGATAGGACACAGTGTGCGCACTGTACGCGAATGTAGTGAACGGGCAGCCAGTGACATCACTATCGCTACGAATCTACTGGAAGCTCGCCTCATCACCGGCAGCGCCCGCAGTTTAGCTGCCATGCGCGAAGCGACCCACTCCTCCAAGGTATGGCCGTCGCGCGATTTCTTCGAAGCGAAATGGGATGAGCAGCGTACCCGTCATCACCGTTACGACGATACCGCATACAACTTGGAACCCAACATCAAGGAGGGCCCCGGCGGACTGCGCGATCTACAGATGATCGGCTGGGTGGCGAAGCGCCATTTTGGCGATTGCACCCTAGCGGAACTGGTCGGTCAAGGCTTCTTGGCGCGCCATGAATTCGAACAACTGTTAGCCTGTCAGTACTTTCTCTGGCGGCTGCGTTTCGCATTGCACTTGACCGCGGGCCGGCGTGAAGACCGTCTCTTATTCGACCACCAACGAGCGCTGGCCAAGGTTTTGGGCTTTGGCGAGGAGGCGGGTAACGCACCCATCGAAGCGCTGATGCAGCAATACTACCGGACCATACGCACCCTGCGCGCGCTGAACGAAATGCTGCTCGAATTATTTCAAGAAGTCATCGTCATGGCTGGTAGGCCGGCCAGGGTCAAGCCTTTGTCCAAACGCTTTCAAATCCACAACGACTATTTGGAAGTCACCGGCCCCGACATCTTCTCGCGTTACCCATTCGCGCTGCTGGAAATGTTTCTGGTACTGCAACAACACCCCGAGGTGAAAGGTGTACGCGCCACCACGATTCGGCTAGTGCAGGAGAATTTACACCGCATTGATGATGACTTTAGAGGCGATCTGCGAACACGCTCTCTTTTTTTGGAAATTATGCGCCAGCCCCGGGGCTTGACCCACGAATTACAGCGCATGCACGACTACGGCGTACTCCCCGCCTATCTGCCGGCCTTCGGCGCCGTGGTCGGAAAAATGCAGTACGACCTCTTTCATGTTTACACCGTCGATCAGCACACGCTATTTGTGGTCAGAAATCTGCGCTGCTTTTTTGTCGCCGAGCGGTTTCATGAATTCCCCCGCTGCTCCGCTTTGGTAACCCGGCTACCGAAGCCGGAGCTACTCTATTTAGGCGGACTGTTTCACGATATCGCCAAAGGCCGCGAGGGCGATCACAGCGAACTCGGGGCGGCCGACGCCCACGCATTTTGCTTACACCACGGCTTGAGCCATTTCGATGCCGATTTGGTCGCTTGGCTGGTGCGCAATCACCTATTGATGTCGGTGACCGCGCAACGCAAAGACATCAGCGACCCGGATGTGGTACAGGCCTTCGCCAGACAAATAGGCGACCGCATGCATCTGGACTACCTCTACCTGCTCACCGTCGCCGATATACGCGCCACCGATCCTAAACTCTGGAACAATTGGAAAGACTCACTGCTGTGGGATCTTTATCAGGCCACCGTGCGAGTCCTACGGCGCGGCGACAGAGCCGATAGTGCGGACCTGGTCAAGGAGCATCAGCAAACCGCCCGCAAGCTCCTTGGAAAAAGCGTGTCGGTCACCCGTCTACGCGCGCTTTGGCGGCCCCTAGGCACCGACTACTTCCTGCGGGCCACCGCCGATGAAATCGCCTGGAATGCATCATCGATCCTGCAGGCAGGAATTGAAGAGCTGCCGCTGGTTACCGTGCGGCGCGGGCGCGGCGGCGTAGAGCTGTTCCTGTACACGCCCGATCACAATCAACTGTTCGCCGCCTGTACTCTAACGCTGGACCGCTTGGGTCTCACGGTTTTGGATGCGCGCATCATCACCGCGGCCAACGGCATGACCCTGGATACTTTTGTCGTGCAAAACGCCCGCCACGGGGAAACCATTGAAGACGAACGTCTTGCCGAGATCCGCTCGAGGGTGCGCGGCGCGCTGCGCCGTACGGCACGCGATATACCGGTGGCCTCGCGCATGCCCCCACGGCAATTGCGTCACTTCCACCTGGCGACGACAATCACTTTCGAGCACGAACCAGCCAAAGGGCGCACCAAAATGGAAGTGATTACCACCGATCATCCGGGATTGTTGGCCCGCATCGGTTGGGCTTTAGCCGCTTGTGATGTATCACTACAGGGTGCCAAGATCGCCACTTTCGGCGCGCGGGCCGAGGATTTTTTCTACCTCTATGACGGTACTAACGGACCACTTAACGAGGCGCAGATGGCCTGTTTGAACAAATGCATCCACCGCGCCTTGGAACCCCGCGATGGGGCGTCTTCGAGGTAACCTTGCCATGATCAGTGTGAAATTCTTTGCCAGCTTGCGCGAGCGGGTAGGGATGGGCGAATCCAGCGTCACGCCGCATCCCGGCCTGACCGCCAGAGGCGTGTGGTCGCAGGTTTGCCCACAAGCGGCATTCGGTGAAGATATTTTGGTAGCCGTCAATCACGAATACGTGGAACCGGATCATCCGATCGAAAACGGCGATGAAGTGGCGTTTTTTCCACCCGTCACCGGGGGGTGACACATGGCCGCACTCACTCATTTTAACGCCTCCGGGCAGGCTCGCATGGTGGACGTAGGCGCCAAGGACGAAACCCGCAGGGCCGCCCTCGCCGCCGGGCGCATCCACATGCAAGCGGCGACACTTGAACTCATCGGCCAAGGACGCCACAGCAAAGGCGATGTACTGGGCATCGCCCGCATCGCCGGCATCATGGCCGCCAAACGCACCGCCGACTTAATTCCCTTGTGTCATCCACTACCTCTTACCCGGGTAGAAGTCGATTTTGCAGTGGATGAGACCGCAAGCACCATTGAATGCACCGTTCAAGCGGAAACCGTCTCTCGCACAGGGGTTGAGATGGAGGCGCTCACCGCGGTCCAGGTTGCCCTCCTGACCATTTACGATATGTGCAAAGCGGTAGACCGGGGCATGGAAATCGGCGGTATACGGTTGCTTGAGAAAAGCGGTGGCCACTCGGGCCACTGGCAGCGCTGCGCCGGCCAAGCCCCTAGAGCAAAAACCCCTGAGGCCAAAACCCCTGAGGCACCACCACCGGAATGACCGTATCCAAGAAGATGCCATGCGCAGCCGGTGCCGCCCGTAGCGCGTAGACCGCTACCCCCACCGCCGCCAGCACCACACGCAGGGTCTTTGCATACAGCGACTCGATCTCATCAACGGGGTGCACCTCGCGTACGTCTTGATGCTGAACACAGTCAATCATCACCGCCCTTGCCTTGCCCTCTTCGGCTAACGCGGTCAGCTCGCGCAAATGCTTGGTACCACGGCCGGTATTAACGCCCACCACCACACCACCAGCGACTTCCACCCATTCCCAGGTAAAAGAATATTTGCGTTTCGGATTAGCCAAACGATGCAACCCAACTTTGGCGCCGGGGTCTGAACAGCCGAGCATAGAGCCCGTGTTCGGACAACGAACAGTGCTCACCTCTGCGCCGTATTCGACGCCGGCCAGGAACCGTTTGTAACGGCGCCTCAAGACGCCTTGCTCTAGGGGCGGGTCGAAGTGCACGAGATGCTTTCCACGAATTGCGAGATAACTACGGTGATATACTGCTACGCTCTCATGCCGCAGTGCAGCGAACGATCATGCTGAAAGGTACGCCAACCCCCATAGACGCTCGCCTGGATGCGCTCGAACGCCATCTTAAGGAGGAAAATCCAACGCTGTTAGAGACAGTCAAGAGTTACCGGGAACTCGATCGGGCGGCCCGCTCCATCGGCATGATAAATGACAACGAATCCTTGGCCACACGAGTGCCTTGGTGGCCACTAGTGGCGGTATTGGGCACCTTCTCCGCCGGCAAATCGACCTTTATCAACCAGTACTTGGGCACCAAACTGCAAACCAGCGGCAACCAGGCGGTGGACGATAAATTCACCGTTATCTGCCACGCCGCCGACGGCCAGACACGGGTGCTCCCGGGACTCGCCCTCGATGCCGATCCACGTTTCCCTTTTTATCAAGTCAGCAAAGACATCGAGGAAGTCGCATCAGGTGAAGGGGCCCGGGTAGACGCCTACCTACAGTTGAAAACATGCGGCTCGCAACGCCTGCGCGGAAAGATCCTCATCGATTCGCCCGGCTTCGACGCCGATGCACAACGCACCTCGACGTTGCGCATCACCGATCACATTATTTCACTATCGGATTTGGTGCTGGTGATGTTCGACGCCCGCCACCCGGAACCGGGCGCCATGCAAGACACCCTCAAGCACTTGGTGCAAAACACCATCGACAGGCCCGATTCGAACAAATTCCTGTTCATCTTGAATCAGATCGACAACACCGCCCGCGAAGACAATCCGGAAGAGGTGTTCGCCGCCTGGCAAAGAGGTCTTGCGCAGGCCGGGCTGACGGCCGGGCGCTTCTACCGCATCTACGACAAGGATGCAGCAGTGCCGATCGATGATGAGCGCCTGCGTATTCGCTTCGAAGAAAAGCGCGATGCCGACATGGCTGAGATCTACGACCGCATGCAACAAATAGAGGTGGAACGGGCTTATCGCGTCGTCGGCCTGCTGGAGAAATTGGCCAACAGCATCGAGGCTCATCTCATCGGCGACATCAGAGCCTGTAAGGAACGGCTCAAGCGCAATATTCTCTGGGGCGACGGCGTCGCTGGAGTGTTATTGCTGATCGCTTTTTTAGTGGTGACCAATCTGGCCGGATACTGGGACGGTCTGACATTCGATACACCGTGGTTGCAAGGGTTGGCGAGCGACCCGTTCATGTCCAGTCTGGTTGCACTGGCACTCCTTGGCGGCGCCGGGTACGGGCATTTCCTGGTACGCAAATTCTTCGTCAAACGCCTGCTCAAACAACTGGACGAGGCGGCCACCGATGAGCGGGGCGAGTGGTTGGTCAATGCCATGCGTGTTAACACGGCCCGCTGGCGCAGTGTGCTTTTCACCAACCCAGCGGGCTGGGGCGCACGAACCAAACGGCGCGTTGCCGATGTGCTGCGCGATGCGGATCGGTTCGTACAAGAACTCAACGATCGCTACACCTCTCCGTCAGGACAAAACCACCCGGCTACGGAAGCGCCCGCGGCCACAGCCCCGCCACCGCCACCCGCGGTGCAGACCGAAGCGCCTAGCGGCGCCTCCAAGGCCACCGGTTAGCGCCTGAAGAACAACGAAAGCGCGTTAACATCAGTTTTCCCGTCCGGACGATCAATCCTCAGACCGCGAAGCCCGGCGTCTGGGTGTGCCGCGCCACTCGCTCATCGAGTTCCGTATAGCCTAGCGCCTCAAAGCCCAAAGCCGAGCCGCAAGCGACAAAGGTCCGGCAAGGGCTTAAGTGGGATGCCCTCGTAACTGATTGTCCGACATCCGGATCATACTCGCACCTCCCCTGTTTTCAGCCCGAAGTTGATGCGGTTTCCGTCAAGAATCGGAGCCGCACGGCCGGCCGGAACATCAACCACTGACCCGTCCGGCTTAGTCAGCGTCCACGCCTGCGCAGTCGTGTTTCGCAGACCGAAGAGATTCGGTACTTGGGGATTTCGAACGACCTCCGCGATCGGGGTGTCGTCATCGCGGCTCTGACCGACATGGTAGCCGAACAGTTGGGTAGTGCGATTGAGTAGAACGATGTCATCGCCGATTTTGATGCGCGGTGGCAGTACCAACGGCTTCTTGCATGACCAGCAGCGCTTGCCGCCAGAGGGTGCTGCGACCGTAGGCTCATAGAAATTTTCGGCACTGCACCCGCACAGCCAGATGCTGTTGATGGCACTGGCAAAAGCCTTCCTCCACTGCGACTCGCGTACACGCTTGGACGGATAGTGCAATCCGTCCGTGAACGATCGCCGGAACAAGTCGGCCAGCGTTCCTGGGTACATGTCGCGAAAAGCGATAGGGTTGTCGTGAATATCGGGGACAGGGCGGTTGGAGGCGTCGTCCGGATGCCAAATATAGAGCGGGTCGAATCCGTAGAGGCGTTCTAAGGCGGGCACATCGAGACAGCGGATGTTCGCTTCCCGTTGCCCATCGAGGGGGTGACCGCCGTACAAGAGGAAAAACAGCAGCACTGCCAGCGAGTAGCGATCGGTATCAGCAGACGGGGGGGCTTCTCTGCGAACTACCTCGGGAGCCATAAAACGCTGGGTACCCAGTACGCCGCCCGTTTCGGCACCCGTTATATCAACGTTGTCGTTGTCGCAGATGCGCACTTCGCCGGTCTTCGGATCAAAGAATACATTGGCGAAGGAAATGTCCCGATAACAGAGCCCCTTGCTATGAAGGCGGAGAAAGCCATCTGCGAGCTTCATTCCAGCCGTGAGCAATACACGCATCGACGGCTGGATCCGCCGTGCCATGAATTCTTCCAGTCCCCGGAAGTTGGGATCTCGAAGGGCCATGATGTAGCCGTACCGTTCCGACTGGAGGTCTTCTACCATCGCCATCGGCCACAGGAAGTGCGGTGCAGGCGAGCCTTTTTCAACCAACCGCTCAAGTACCGCTTTTTGTTCCGGGGTGGACGTATTTGGGTGATAGACCTTCACCGCTACGGGCTGCCCGTCGTCAGTAGCTTTCCAGACCTCGCCTTGGCCCCCCTGACCGAGCAGGCTATCGGCGGTGATGCGCGTTCCGTCAGCAATCTTCAGCAGTTCTGGCTTTTGCATTGGCGATTTCTCCATCATTTCAAGATTTCTTTATCTTTATTGTTCTCATGACCCTACCAAGGACAACTCGGAAGCACCGTACGATCCGGCTATTCGACTTTGCCGCCACATTCCCCTGCGACGACTCGTCCGACTCCGTCTCCACCGGCTTTTCCGTCGCAGTCCGATTCGACTCAATGAGCGGCGTGCTGTCCGAGCGTATAATGGGAGAATCCGCAGCGCTCCGGCTCGCCAATGGCAGCCAGTAGAGAAGCGCAAGGCCAATGTCGTCACCAGCCCCTCGAGCGGTGACTTGCTCAAGGAAGCCCCGCAAGTTCAAGCCGCACATCCCGTCTTTGCGTACCAGGTCGAGGTAGTCGGGACCGATCTTCCTGAACGCAGCCTCCGTGGAGTACGACTTGCTGTATCCATCTGTAGAGAGAAGAAGAAGTGTCTCTTGGCTCGGTGCCGGCAGGACTCGCACGCGGAACAAGTGCTCGGCTTCCGGAAGACACAGGCTGGAAGTCTCGTCGGCAAACGCCGCAGGATCGGCGGGGAGTGGGACATCAACTGTTCCATCCTCGGCGACGAGCAGGATGTCGCCGTCTCCGAGTTGTCCGACCAACAGGAAGTCCGGCGTTGCTAAGGCCGCCAAAATTGTCGAGCCATAATCCAAGAGCGGCGTTTCGTCGTCCCCTGCCTTAGCTCGAACCCTCGCCATCCATTCGCGGACGATCTGAACGCGAAGAGGATGCTCGGCATACTTTTGGACTTCCATCAGATTTGAAGCCCGTTCACCCAAGTCCTCGGCAAACCGCACGAGCGCGGCAAGTGTCACATGGACCGCGAGCCGGGCACCGACATCGGCGTGTTTGCTCGTACCATGGCCGTCAGCCACAGCCACGGCTACGGTGTCGGCGACCGCGCAGACGCCCACCTCATCTTGGCAGGGTTTACCGGATCGCAGATGGTTCGCACCGATGACCCGCTCAATGGCGAAGGCAGGCCGGCGGCTGGTCTTGCGGCTACCAGACATCATTGGCGCCTGACGGATCAGGCTTTGGAGACGGAGGCAGCGGCACATTGATCCCGGCTGGAGCAGCCGACGACTGGCTCGCTGGAGCAGCCGACGCCGTCTGGCTCGCTGGAGCGGAGGCGGCCTGCAAAACTGCGGTGGACGCCCAGCGAATGTAATTGACCAGATCTTGAGAATTATTCGCTTGCAGTGGTTGGATCTCTGCATGGCCGATGAAGCGTTGGAGGACATGGGTATCCGCGTCCTCGCCGATGGCGATTGCGAGGCGCACAGCCTTCTTGCCCCAAGGTTCGGCCATCAAGGTTTGGAGCCCCCCCTCGAAGTCGTCCGTGGGCTGTCCATCACTGATGAGCACAAGCACAGGCGGTAACGCACGCTCCGGCATCGGCGGGGTCTTGAGCGCGTCGTCTGTGACCAGGCGCAGGGCCTGCCCCATTGAGGTCATGCCATTGGCCGAGAGGTCGGTCCACTCGAACTCATCAACGGCTGTCGGCTGCGAAACGTGCCACTGAGCGCCCGACGAAAACTTGAGCGCCCGCACCAAAACCTCGGCGTTCGGATTGCCGTGTGCGACCTCTCGCATATGCGGGATGGCCTCCCGGATCGCGTGATTGAGCGCTTGAATCTTGCCGCCCGCCATTGAGTACGAGCAGTCCGCGATGAAGATGAAATGAAGGGGCCTGTTCGCGATAGGCCCACCCGGGAGTTTGTGCTCCATTAACTCTTCGTGTTCCATTGATTCTTCTCCTCATCGAAGTTGATTTGACCTGCTACGCCTTTGAGGGGTTGACGACAGCCACGAGTTTGGCATGAAGTCGTTCCGCAACAGGCTTTGCCGGCTTGAGTTGTTCCCAAGTGCGGATGGCGAGGAAGCGCTTTCCGTTGTGTTCATATAGGTCACCCAATTCGGGAGGTGCCTCGGACGGGATCGGCGGATGCGAACTCGGCTCACCGGTTGACAGGGCTGGAGGTCGCTGTGGCCTATCGAAACGGAATTCCTCCGATGCGATAGGATTGAGATTCTCGATTTCCTTGGAGAGGCGGACAGCGGCGGCCCGAAGGTCGTCAATTGCCTTCTCCGCCTCGGTCAGGTGAGTCGATACCTCGCCGAGTTCGGCTGTGGAAGGCGGCCAATTCGCGATGTTCTCGCGGTCCTGCTTGTTGCGGGCGACCATCTGTTCTGCCTCGCTCACGCGCTTATTCGCCTCCTTCCGTGGTGCCTTGGACCGCTGGCCCTTATGCTCTCTTTTAAGGGACTTCTGGTGTGCGCGTGCCTCCTCCAACTTTGTCTCAAGATCAACCCGCTCCTGCTCCAAAAATGCTTTTCGCTCTTGGCGTTTGGGAGCCACAACGTTATCAAGAGTAGCCTGTACTTCTTGCCGTCTTTCCTCCGCCTTGCCTCGGGCTTCCTCGTTCCGGGCCAGCTTCTGTCGAACTTCTTTCAGCTTGGTTTTGGCATCATCGACGCGCTTCTTCCAGCTATATCTTTGGCTTGTTTCCTCTTTGGCATCCTCGGCTACTTGCCGCTGGTCGTGGGCGGTACGCCGCAGTTCATCCAAACGGCTGGCGATCTCGGTGAGACGCCTCATGCGATCCTCTGCTTGATCCGCTATCCCACTTGGGGGCGACTCGCCGATTTCGTCAAGCTCCTCGCGTAGTTGTTCGCATTCCACGGCCAAGTTCCCATCCCGCGACGGAAGCCATTGGCGAAGTTTGTTCAACAGCCCTTCTTGACTCTCAAGGCCGTTAAGCTCATTGCGGAGATTATCTACCGTGCGTGACGCCCACTCATCCACTGCTGTCCAGCTACGGACGATCTCGGCGGTGCGGGCGTCCGGCGACGAAGCAGCCGGTACTCGCCGCCATTGGATGGTCGCTTCCAAGGCGAGGGGCGGGATGTCGGGGAAGCGAGCGGGCCGGGCAGAGTCGAAGTCCAACAGAGGCGTTTCCACATCGCCGGCATCCAGCGGGACCGACGGAACGATCGGCTCCGGTTGTGTCGCTCCGTCCAGCAGCACTTGTCCCTTGACGTCAGCCAGCCTCCTTTGCGGATAGAATTCCCATTCGGGGTTCTGTGCTGCACGTTCCAAACGATGGAAAAGGTCGATCGCCTTAGCTTGGGGCCATTCGAGCTGAAGTGCGACTGGTGCCGCCACTAGGTCCATGACCATGCGCTGATGCGTTACCGTCGTCCTCGGAAGACCGGTATCAACCCACAGCACTCGGTGGCCTCGGTGAAAAAGCTTGGCCGGGAGCTCGGTATCAACGGGGCGACTTACCCTGCCATTCGCCAAGCCATCCGTGGGAGGAATGAACAGCATCCGCGCATTACCGGGGTCTGAAGCTGTCGGTGAGATTCTTATCTCGGCGTCGGGAACCGGATCGTCAAGGTCTCCGTCAAGTCGGAGCCGACCAGACGCGAGCGGAATGTCGGTTCCGGGAGAGTCGAACGGTGATTCCAAGGGGGGCCGGAAATCGACCTTGCCGTCAGCATCCGGCAGGGCCTCTCTCGTTGCATGAAACCAGAACAGCACACAAAAAGCTTTAAATAGCGATCGCGCCAGGTCGTCGCCGATGGGGAGCACCCATCTTCGGTGCTCTGCGGTAGGCCCTAAGACAAGTCGTCCGTCGCGCCCTTTATCAACGATGAGCCAGTCCGCAGGTGGGCGAGGACCCAAGCGGGCGAGAGCTCGGCCACCCACACCCGAGATTCTTTGAACCAATGCGGTGTCAGCCTCAAGATCACGGTCCCCGTAAATATAGAGTCGGCAGTGTGCAGGAAGAGATCGCAAGACAGCGGCTAGCAATTTGCGCGAGGTTTTTGTCGCACCGATAGCAAGGACGACGCTGCGAGCATTCGCCACGAGCGGTTGCACATCATTGAGGGCGTCGGAGCCGTTCAATACGGTCCAAGGAAGATCAATGTTCGCACTCTTACCCTGTTCCCAAAGCGGCAGCTTTTTCTCCCTCCGGTCAATCTGTTCCTGTACCACTTCTGGTTGAATCGGTCCGCTACGCCTCATGCCCCGATCTCCAAATCGGTACCTGCGGCGAGCAGCCACCTCGTCCGGGCGGCGAGGGGTTGGCCGTTCACTTCGGAGAGTGCCACCGGATCGGGAGCATCTCCAGCCCACCCTGCCAGTGGGGTATCTTCGATAATGTTCGACCACTGCGACTGATAAGCGTCAGGTGCCCTATATCTGTTCTCGGCCCCGGCTTGAGCGACGAGCATAGCGGTTGCCCAAGTGCGAGCGTCATCTTTTGTTGCCGGGCCGACCGGTATATCTCGGACCTCAACCTTATCGAACGGGCCGCAATCCCTGACCTGCTTATTGTTGTAACGCCGAGACCGAAGAAACGACTCGCGTCCGCCCTGCCCCAGCTTGCCGTCATACGCCATGGCGAGGCGACCCTCTTGCTCGTCCCACTGCGGCTCCCAGTCTGCGAAAATATCGACCAGCTTGTTCGGCTGCACCGACTCAGGTGAGGATTGGAACTCGCCGCGCTGGTCCCAGTCTCCGCTCACCCGCCCTTTAATCGTCCACTGGTTGTTGCCCGATGCAAGGTCGATATCCCACTGCAACTTCCCCGTGGTCATCTCTCCAATACGACAGACCGGATTTTGGCCTCCTGCTGCCGGGAACTTCGCAATGTTGAACCGCTTAGCTTGGAATATCGACGTGAATATCCGGTCGCGTTCGGGCGAGAACCGCGACGGAAGTGGCTCACGATTATCGAAGTCGCGGTCACTCCAATCGCCAGGGGTGCGTTTGAAGTCGAGGACATAACTTTCAAAAAGCGGATGGGATGCCACGAGCAGGCGATATACACCCTGCTCCCAAGCGGGAGCCTCGCCCGACGACGCACAACGGCGTCCGAGGGCGGTCAGCGCTCCGTTTTGCTCGACAAGCTGAATATAGTGCAAGTGGCGCAACAGGTTTTTTCTTGCACGTAGCGAGAGACCCGGTAGGACGGAGTCAATCGCGTCTTCGTAGAGAGTACCTTGGTCCCGGGCCGAGACGCACAGAACCTGAAGGTCCGGTCGCTTCTCCCACACCGCGAGTTCTGCGAAAACCGCGATCTCCCGGATTTCGACTTCCGTTTCAAGACTGGCCTTCATCACACACTCCCAAGCTCGAATAACGGCGTGGCATCTGCAAGCGTATTGAGTTCTTCGGACGGGCAATCCTCGGCGAAGTACTTCCGGTGACCAAAAACGGCGAGCAAGAACCGGGCTCGGGTGATCCCCACATTGAGCCGATTGGGACTGTCCATATGACCGGGCCGCAAGGTGTTTCTGAGGCTCAGCAATACGAGATCGGCCTCTCGACCTTGAAAGCGGTCAACGGTTGCACACGCAATCGTCGTATTGGGCAGCGCGAAGCGAGTCTCCGCACGATGCATTCCGGTGAATCGCCGGAGCATATCCCGCGTCCCCAGTTCCTGCCGGTTGTAAAAAGAGAGACAAGCTACTGTCCAGTCCTTGCCATCGGTTCTCTGGTGAGATTTGGCGTAATCCCGCCAAGCCTCCAACCAACGACGCATGGCTTCGATCTCGGCTTGGTTGATGCCGCGTTCCTCACAGCCGCGCACATCCACCCACACTCGCCGGGCAGGCACCTTGGGCATGAAAGACCAACCGTCTCGTCTGTCGCGCTCATCGAGTGTATTGGCATCCTTCAGGGCTACGCCCCCGTAGAACTGGTCTCGTGGTAGTTTCGAGATATCCGGGTGCATACGGTGTTGATACTCGAGTAGTACTGCCCGCTCCTTCCATACGTCCGGCGGAATCGCCTCGGTGAGAGCACTTCGGCGGCGGACGCGATGGTCGCTCCTACCCACTCGAAAGGATTCGATCACGCTACGTACCCCTACGTCGCGAATTGCGTCGATGGCCAAGGGCACCCATTTAGCATAGGACTCCACGGCGGGCATCAGGCTATCAACCTCGCCTTGCCGTCGTTCACGCTGTCCATCGTCGCGAGCACTGGCAAGTTGATGAACCCTCCCGAGCCGCCACGATACCTGCTTGGCCCAAGACTCCTCGCACAGGAAGTCGCGCTGGCGGATAGCCAACTCACCGGCGGTTTGGAAACGACGCCGTTGCTCCCGCACGGGCTTGGTGAAACGGCCTCGTTGGCTGTGCCAGTGTGCGAATCGATAAGTCCGGGCCGAATCCGGCGCCCAGTCGCGCAACGCCAGCCCCTCTGGGGGCAGATACGGCGCAACGCGATTTCGCAACTCAGGTGGAAAAAGTATCCAGTCGGCTGCCAGTAAACGCAGTGCCACGGGTTGGCCAGCCTCAACGTCTGCAATGGACACTTCATCGTCCGCGGGATGGTCTTGGACAACGCGCACGATCTCGGGCGTGCGGTCACGGCGTTCTGCCCGAGCTTGGATTTCCGCGCTCAGTTCGTTGAGCACATCATCCGGCTCTTCGATCAACCACCTGACCCTCCCAACCCCGGCCTCCGGGCGCTGGAGCCGGAACAGGATCAGCAACGCCGCTTGGTGGGCGTCGCAGAGCGTTGCGGCGTTTTCATCGCTGACTTCGGCGATGCTCGCTTCGAGGTCCTTAGGCTCCGAGAAGGGCGGGAGTTGCCGCACATCGCCGACCACGATCCACTTGCGGGCGAGTTGTGCAGGAACCATAAACTCTTGGAATGTCGTCTTACTGGCCTCGTCGATGATCAGAACATCGAAGTAGGGCCAACACGGACCTGTATCATTCTCGCGCTTGTGGTCCGACCGGCGTATGTACGGGTGTGCGAGGATGCCCGTGGATGTGCCGCAGGTGAGATTGACCGAGGAGAGGATAGTCGCCTCGGCGGCTCGCGCCAAGGCGGCGTCGTCCAAGCTGGCGAAGGTGCCAGCAGTACGCCAAGTTTCCATCAGGGCCGAGATGCGTTCATCGATTTGCACATCGCGGATGGTTTGGTCCACCCGGTCCGCAAGCCCGATACGCACGGCTTCGACTTGCTCGAACTTGCCGACGAGTCGCTCCAGACCATTGTCCACAGCGACATGTGTCGTGGAGCAGAGCAACACGTTTAGTCCTTGATCGATGAACTGTAGCGCCAACTCGCAGATAGCATGGGTTTTGCCTGATCCAGGCGGTCCTTCGAGAAACGCGAAGTCCTCCGTGCCAAGGGCTTTTTTTACGAACTCCCGTTGCTGGATAGTGCCCGACCAACGCTCGTCGTCGAGCAAGTACCAGCGAGAAACGGCCTTTGGTAGGCACCTCGGCCAACGGACCTTGTCGGGTGCTTCGCATAACCTGAGAAGAGCACCTTGGTGGGGTAGCGGGCTGTCCTTGAAACGGAACACTGCCTGCCGCTGGCGTTGTAGGCCCGCAGTGCTGGACGGGATGAACAATGTCGATCCATCGGGCGGGAGCCGATCCAATTCGAGCTGGTAGTTGTCGCGGCGAAATCCCAAGACCTTAAAAGCGTCCTGGGGGTTATTGCCCTTTTTAGTGCGGACCTCGCGAACGCCCTCTTCCATATACGCTGTCCGTATGTCCAAGGCCGTCTCGCTGTCCACTTCGTCTGGTGGAAGGAGTTGAATCCAGACCCCGCGCTGTCGCCGATTGCGACCCTCGTCGTCTGACCAAGCCCACCGGACACCGTTGTCGGCGAGGAGAAAGTCTTGCTCTGGCAGTTGCTCCAGCGTCAGGATTTTTTCACCGTTCCAGCGAATGTCCTTACTGCCTACACGCAGGCGCGTGGCATTTTCATGGGGTTCAGCGACTCGATGGGGTACCTCGGTGCCATGCTCGTCCTCGACAACAACACGATCACAGCCTGCAATGACCAAGACGAGACGCGCGGCCTCTTCCCGGCGCTGGAACAAGTGTGCAACCGTGCCGTCGTGACGGCGTGCGACCAACTCAGCTGGCCAGACCGGATCCGAGCGGGTCAAGGTGCAGGGCTTGCCCGCCCAGAAAACCTGCTCATCGGGGTCGATCTCGCCGGTCAATACGAGAAACAACCCGCAGTCAATTTGCTCGACGCGCTGTGGACGCACCGGCCGGTACTGCTCTCCGACGAACAACGGCATGTCCGGCGCGTCACCCGACCAGCCTTCGAGGCGATAGCTACAGCCCTCGGCTTCCAAGACCAAGAGCGAGTCCATAGGAGCAAGCCGCAACCGATACTCCGGCGGGACAGGCTCCCACCGCACCGATCTGGACTCTCGCTTCTTGGCGGCATCAAGCGCAGATCTCAGGTACGCCGTGTAGGGTCGCAGGCTTTCCTGAGCTTGAATCGCCAAGGCAGGAGCGATCTTCGGGTGAGCGCAGGCGGTAAAGTAGAGCGGCTTCATGATTCGGACCTATTCCCGGAAAGCCCTATGATAGTGCGGAGTGTTAGCTTTAGTACTCCAATTCTCCCTACGGCAAAAACCGCGCCCTCAACATCTAGCACCCCTGAAGCTGCTGCGCGATTGCATCGCGTGGTCATCGCGTCCCCGGAAAGCTACGGCGCGGACGAGCACACATCTGAATGTCGTCGGCAAATACACTCATCCATACCGAGAAGAAGCCAACAGCCTTCGCCAACTGCATCACCCAGCCAACATCGGCACCTTCTTCGACCCGCTGCCGTGCGAATTCGGCGCCACGCCATGCCTCACTGCGGTCCCGCCCTCTCAAGTCCTTTGCACGGGGATCGTGCGCCGGACGCCGACCGGGTCCGACGAGATCAAACAGCCTCTTCGCATTTGTCAGGTCCGGCTCGGGAAGATCGTCTCGCACTCGCACAATTGCCGTCGGGCAAGTATGAGAACGCAGCCTCAGTGTCGTCTTGGTCCGGCCAGAGGCAGTCGTTGCGCGAATCGTCTCTATCGCCCTTGATTGCGTTGCAGTTCACGCAGCCGAGCAAAAAATTCGTCCACTCTTGCTCCAACTCAGGCCGATGATTGCTAGGAATGACATGTTCGACGTGCAGGTCGCCCGTGCGCTCGCAATCGCTACGGTACACGTTCGGACCTCACCACCAACGCCTGCTTGACCCCCCAAAGTACAAAATATCGCTCTTCACATCGCCTGAACTCGCACCGTTCGCGCCAATCGGCGTCGCTCCGTCCACGACATCGACGCGATCAGCGTCATTCACAAGAACTGCGACTCGAAATGGGGAATCGGTGACGGATGCGGGCTAAGGCCATAGAACGGCCACTCATCAAAGCGTGGTTCTCTCTCGCCTTCATCGAACAGGCGCCCAAGGTCGGGCTACCCGGCCCCATTAGTTGCTATTTTCGAAAGTTCGATGAGATCTAATGACTCGTTGGAGTTTTGAATTATGACGAGATCAAACTTCCTGGTTATGGCCCCAAACAATTTAAGGTGAATCTCAGGGTCGAAGTCCGTCAGGACCGCAACCGAGACGAGTTTTTCGCTGACGAAAGTGAAGATCAGACCGACATCCATTTCGAGAAAGGTTTGGTTATCAAGTAGAAGTGCATCAGCCCCCCAGTATTCGGTAGCATCTTCAATACCGGGCATTTTCTGGAAGTGTGCCTTTGGCATGCCAAAGGTGTAATCTTTAAAGAGCGTGGCGCCTTCTGCTCCGCTGACCAGACTGGTCAAAAGGATAAAAGTGAGCGTCAGGATTGTTCGTGTCGTTTTGGTTCTTTGCATGATTCGGGGTGATCTGCAAGGAAAGTATACACTCGCCGAATCATGCAATTGGAAGACAGGAACGCCTATCTGGAAGGCCAAAGATTACCTGAGGAGAGATCGGATCTGATGACATACTTTTCATCGCCCTCTCAATACCCTAACAGCTTAGAAGGCCGGGGTAGAGTGCCCCAGCCGCCACCCGGCCGCTTTTGACCGGGGTGGGTTGGTCTTATTGTCGTGAAAACGTGGGTCGTAAAAACGTGGTTTACTTGAGGTAAGTGGACTTCATGCGTTGGGCATCGCCCCAGATGGCATAGTTCTTACGGAAAGCGTAGAAATTATCGGCCACTTCTTTGAAGTATGCGTCTTTCGCCGACTCTTCTTCGACCACTGCGTTCCAAGCGGTTTCGAACTCAGCCAGTTGGTCATCGCGCCAACGCTGTACTTTCACACCGTGCTTTTTCTGCATTTCCTGCATGGCATCGGGGTTCTTCGCTTCAGTCTCAGCATAGGTATGGATGATGGCGTCGTTGAGAGCGACTTGCAGGACGGCCTTGAAGTTGTCGGACAACTCGTCGTACTTCGCTTTGTTCATCAGCAGTTCGGCGCACGAGGTCTGCTGGTGCCAACCCGGGAAGTAGTTGTTCTTCGCGATTTGGTAAAAGCCGTAGTTGATGTCCATGGTCGGCATGGAGAACTCGGTGGCGTCGATAACGCCTTTCTCAAGCGCTGGATAGATGTCGGCACCCGCGAGTAGCTGGGTGGACACGCCTAGCTTGGTCATCACTTTGGCACCAAGACCGAAAAAACGCATCTTGAAACCTTTCAACTCGGCCAGCTCATTCACTGGCTCTTTGAACCAGCCAGAGGTTTCCGGACCGATGCAAAAGCTGTCGAGTGCGGTCATGCCATGCTTGTTGTAGAGCTTTTCGCGCAACTGTTGGCCGCCACCGAACCATTTCCATGCCAAGTACTCACCCACGCCGGGGCCGAAAGGAACGGCGGTGAAGAAGGAGACGGCCGGATGTTTGCCAGCGTGGTAACCGGGGGTGGTCCAGCACGATTCGATGGAGCCTTTGGAGACTGCGTCGAAGCACTCGAGGGCGGGAACCAATGCGCCCGGCTCGAAGTTCTTGATCTGGAATTTATTCTCGGTGATGGTTTTGACGTTGTCGACGAAGCGGGTCGCCGAGGTGCCTAGATGGGGGACGGTTGCACCCCAGGCGTTTTGCATTTTCCACTTCACGCGTTTGGCCGCGTGCGCCGAGGTCGCCGCTGACAGGGACAGGGCGACGGTGATGCCGGCAACGGCTACCGCTTTCATGTTGGTGCGAAGACTCATGCCTTGTAACCTCCTAGGAACACTTAAGTTTGTATGGCTAAGTTTGTAGGGCTAAGTTTGTAGGGTAAGCCGGTGCCAGCTAGGCATCCGGCCTGGCTCGCCTGACGGTCGGGGTGCTGTTGCGCCTCCCTCCAACAGGCCACGTGCGAGCGATGGAACATGCCCATGACTCGCTTTTCAGGAGACACCGGCGTAGCCGCCGCTCCCGAGAAGCATTGTGTTCATGTCCGATGAGCAGATGCCTCGCAACGCAACCGGCAAGATTCTGCCTCGCTCCCTGAGAGAGAAGGTTGGTACAAATGATGGCGGGAATGACTGATGCTTTTCAACTTCTCACGTTCCGGGCTCACGATCTGGGGCGCGTAGTGCGAGCGTTGCAAGAGATAGCGTTGTAAGAGCCTGTTCAAGATCTCCGAAGCAACAGCGCAATATTTGCAAGTAGCATCATGCCCAACGAGCTTTCGATTAGCCGCTCACAGTTTTTCCACAACCGGCGGTTTTTCTCAAACCATGAGAAGGTTCGCTCGACAACCCACCTCTTCGGGAGGACGGCAAAACGACCCGTGTCCGAGCGTTTGATAATTTCGACGTTCGCTGAGCGGTTCAATCGCACGTACCGTGAGGAACGGCTAGACCGGTATTGGTTCACCTCGCTCGATGATGTTCGAGAAGCCACGTAGTGGTGGATGCGCGAGTACAACGGCCTGCGACCCCATGACGCGCCGGGCGACATGACACCCAAAGAGTATCTTCAACTCGCCAGAGCCTCTAATTTAAAACTGTCCTTTTGACGGGAAAGCTTACGCTGGTACCGCTTTATCGGAGTCGGCGCGATTAACCTTCTTCGGGCGCCTAAGTCGACAAGGCCCTATGCACTACCCATGCCGGCAAGCCTCTCCCGTTCCAAGCGTTTTGCCCGGATACACTCACCGTCTGCGTCACGATACAACGCTTTCGTAGGGGGGCCTTCATAGGGGTCTGGGTGCGGTTGACGAACACCAACGAATGAACCGTCCAACGGATTGTCGCCCATCGCGGTGCGCACTAAGGCGCTTAGCCCATCAAAGCGCTTGCTCATAGCGGCGGCGGGGCCATACAGCCACACCTTCATTGGACCTGCTAGGAAACCCCATCTTACGATGCTTCGCGTGGGACCCGCCCGAGTCTATTTGGAATGGGTCTACTTGGAATGGGGCCGGCATCGGGAGCAGGGCTCCCGCCCGGCGGTTATTTCATCCCGGTTATTTCATCACGGTCGCAGGATCACCGAGCAGATTGTAGACATTGAGCAAATACCGCTCGCTGCCAGCCGCCTGCGCATAGTGGCGTTGGGCGCTTAAGATGGCTTCTCCGAGTATCAACTCACCGTCGGTGAAGGTGGCGTTGTAGAACCCCTCACTCAGCAGCCATGCCTGGGGGTTGAACGATAACCCCACCGGTGACCACACCGCTGCCGCACCCCTGTCGGGGAGCAGCAACAAGGTCTCTGCAACCGACTCTATGCCCTGAAAGGTGAACTGGCCGGCTAAGCGTGAAAACGCGGTCACGATCGGCAAGCGCTCGCCATTGTCCAAGTTCGCGATAGCTTCAGGGGTTAACCGGTAGGGCGTGCCCAGGGCGCCTAGACCGCCATGGCCCAGGAAGTTCACGAACGCCAAGCCTTGATGCAAACTGGCACGCAAGCGCTCGCGTGCCTCATCGGCGGCCAAGCTGTCCAGGTATGGGCTGTCCAGGGGTAGGCTGTCCAGGTATGGGCTGTCCAGGGGTAGTGCGCCCATCGAATGGCTGTTCGCCATCAGCGCCGCCACCGCTTGAGTGTCTTCGATGAAATAGCTATCGGCCTCTGGCCTATCCGCCACCATCAGCACATCACGCTGCCACCCCCCGGTGCTGTTCTCGTAGGCGATGATCTTGGTGATGACGGCGCTCAACTCCGCGGCGTTGATCACAGGCAAACGCCCGATGGCGAATTCGCCGAGCCCATCATTGCCATCGACATCGGCCAACCGATTATCGGACGGGTACAAGCCCTGCGGGGTCGGTGTCAAGAGAGTAGGGATCAACGCCTCGGACACGCCCAAATAGTTGCGGTAGTCGATGGAGCCGGCGCCAGCCAATACCACATAACGGGGCGCGAGCGCCCAGTGTGAATGCGCGTAGTGCAACAATGACCGCACCGCCTCCGCGGTCTTGATACCGTCGCTGAACTCATCGTAGATATCTTCGATGTCCACCACCATGGACGCCAGGCCGCGGCGATGCTCAGCGAGCACTTGAGCGGCCTCGACCATATCGGCCGTGGTGATGATCAGGTGCTCGGCGCGGTGAGCGTGCGAGCGCAAATGGGATGGCACATCGGCGATGACCGCGGCGGGCTTGTGTGCCGCCTCGAGCGCGGTCACGACGTAGTGGCGGCCATCGGCCTTGGTGGCGAAGCTGACATCGCGCCCGCCCGCCGCGCCACCGATGGCCACGCCCGTCAGTACCGTAGGCGCCTGCGGGTTGTGCACATCCAATACTAGCGGCGCCGCGCCGGTCAAGCCGCTGACCGTCACCGCCGTGCGCCCGCCGCTGGTGAACGTCAGCCGGTTTTGCCTGGCCGTGAAGCGCCGTGAGTATTCCAACTCGAAGTCGTTGATATAAAACACACTCGGTTGCGCCGCCACCCCGGAACTCGCGCCATTGACTTCGAGGGTATTGTCGCCGTCGTTGAGCACGCTGGGCGGCACTTCGAAGGTGGCTACAAACGGCGCCATCCCCGCCCATTCGGCCGTACCTAATTCAACCCCGTTCAACACCACGGTGGCCCGGTGATCAATGGGCGCGTCCGTGTCAGAGCCGCCGTGCAAGCGCACGGTCAAGTCAGCGGCCGTGGTGGCGGTGGGATCGCGCCCCGGCGAGGCGATTGGAAAAGCCGTGACTGAACACGGCTGCGGGTGCGTGGCGCAAGAGCGGAATAAGAGTTGCTCGTAGCGCAGATCCCACATCCAGTAGTCATCGTCCGGGTCATTGAACAGATGGGTCAGCGCGTACCGGTTGCCACGGGCATGGGTGGTGGCTCTATAGCTGCCCGCGCCCGGCGCACGCCCGGCCGGCGCCGCCGCCACCTCCGCCATCGGCAAGGCCGCGCCTTGTTGGAGCCAGTACACATTCTCCCCGGTGTATGGCGTATCTAGCGGCTGCGCGTAGAACAGGAGGGCCGAGGCGTCTTCGGCCATCCGGGTGGCAACCGGCTGGCCATTGTTGCGTAATTCCATCAACCCGCCTTGCCACAACTGTTGCACCTGGTCCACCGTGTGGCCCATGGCCGCGGCCACCGCACTCGCCTCGAGCCGGTACAGCCCTGGCTCGGTGGTGATGATCTTTGGTTGCAGCTACGCTGTTTTTGCTCTTCTTGGCCTTAAGGGGACCTCTAAAAATGCACTTTTTCCGCGATTGCGGCCTTAGGGCAAGGCGCACGGCGCGCAGGAACCGCAGTGTATGGGTAATACTTGAGGATTCCGCGCACCGCAGCCATAGCGTCGCGCAGTAGGTTTTTAGAGGTCCCCATAAGCGGGAAATCCAAAGACTAGCTCAGCAGATTGGGGAAGGCGCTCACATCCGGCGAGGCGGTTTGGCCGGCTGCGTGCATTCTCGCCGCCAACACTGCGACCATGGCCGCGTTGTCGGTGCAAAAAGCCGGTGATGGCAGCGCCAATGGAATACCGGCCTTGGCCGCGGCCGCCGTGAATGCTTGCCGTAATACCGATGAAGCGGCCAATCCACCACTTACGGTGATCATGCGGGCATCGAATTCTTCGGCGGCGCGCAGGGTCTTGTGCACGAGTACTTCCTTGATACTGCCCAGGAAAGCGGCCATCAGCGGGCCTAAGTTTTCAGGGATGCCGTCTTTTTCTTTTTGACGCAGCAACGCCGTCTTAAGACCACTGAAGGAGAAGTCGAAACTCTTCTCGCGCAACATAGGTCTGGGAAAGGCGTAAGCACCAGGTTGTGCCGATGCAGCCAATGCATCGACATATTTGCCGCCAGGCATGGGCAGTCCGTACATGCGGGCCACTTTGTCCGCGCACTCACCGGCCGCGTCATCACGGGTTCTGCCCACGATGCTCCATTGAAAGTGCTCGGTTTGGTGGATGAGTAAGGTATGCCCACCGGCGATCACTAGATGGATGACTGGAAAATCGAAATCATCGCGATCCAGTAAACACGCATAAGGGTGTGACTCGATGTGGTTGACCGCAACGAGTGAGGCGCCGAGGGCGAAACTCATGGCTTTGGCGACGGTCAGGCCGACCAACACGGCTCCCATCAGTCCCGGTAGATTGGACACCGCAATCCAGTCCAGTTCATCGAAAGTGGCGCCCGCATCGTCCATCGCCCGGCGTACCAGAGGGTGAATCACTTCCAGGTGTTTGCGTGAAGCGCGTTCCGGTACCACGCCGCCGAAGTCTGCGTGATTTTCGAATTGGCTGATGGTGAGGTTCGAAAGCAGGGTACGGTGTCCGCGTAACACGGCCACGGAGGTGTCATCAAATGTCGTGTCGATGGCGAGACCCAGGTTCATGCGCCCGGTGTTCATGGTACCGAATCGGGCTTGACGTAGAGGGGATGGGGTAGTGGCGCTGCGCTGGTGTGGGCGCTAGCTTCATGGTGCATTCGGGCTATAAAACCATTCAGATCGAACTTCAAGCTGCCGGGCATGGAGGATAGCTCATCCTCGGTTAAGGTTAATTTTGACTTGGAGCCCCGGATTAGCACCGGCGCCGTTCCCACATGCTTCACGAATGATTCGAAGAGCATGCCGCACGCTTCGGGTTCGGCGCTCATGACCGCCCCGTTTTCAAGATGGAAAGTTTGGAAAAAAATGTCGCGCCGTACGCAGTTGACCGCCGTGTAGAGCCGGCTTTCATCCGCGCCTAGCAAATCGGTGGAGTAGGCCGCCGCCGCCATGGTTGCGAGTCCGCAGACCCCGCATACCGGAATGTTGTGAGTGGTGGCGAAAGTATTCGCAACGGCTAGGCCGATTCTGCTACCGATAAACGAACCGGGCCCGCGGTTGACGGCGATGGTGTCAATATCGGCTAAGGTGGCCCCACCTTTCGTTAACAACTCGTTGAGTTTAGAGAACACAACGCTGTCGAGTTGCCGGTTAGCTTCCCATTCGCATGTGGTGGTGTCTCCACGCGAGTTTCGCAGGCTGAGTGCACACTGATGCACGGTGGTATCAATGGCCAGGGTGAACCGTATGTTCTCACTCATCGGCATCGGCGCGGTGATTATTTAGCCCAAGAAAAACGTTCTCGTAGAAGGGGCTTGCGGCAGTCATGCTGAGGTGGCGTTGCGATGATGTTGCTGCTGGCTTTGCAAGCTGCATCCTCAGGTAAGGGATATCTTTTAAAAACGGCAATGCGATCTGGGGCCACTCGATAAATGTTGGCCCCGCGGGATTAAGCCAATCGTCCTGATCCATCGCATAGAGATCGTGGGTACTTTTCAGCCTATATAAGTCCACATGGTAGATAGTCGATGCAGCACCTTCGTACCAGTTGGAAATGGTGTAAGTAGGCGATGTCACTAGCCCCGGGTTGGCGCCCAGTGCCGCTGCGATGGCCCGGATTATGGTTGTTTTGCCAGCGCCCAGATCGCCTTCGAGCAGACAGATGCTATCATCCGGTAGCACGGTTGCCAGGGCTTGGCCGAATTGCAACGAATCGCTTAATGACCGTAGTAATATCGAGCCCGAGAGCACGTACGTTTACCTCGACTTCATGTAGGGCACCTCTAACAATGCACTTTTTCCGCGATTGCGGCGTCAGCGCCGTGCTCCAATCCTCAGGTATCACCTATACACTGCGGTTGCGCACGCGGTGCTTCCTTGCACTCACGAAAAAATTATTATTTTTAGAGGCGCTCTGTAGGGGTGCTCGCTACCGGGACGCTCATTTGGGGGTCGCGCCAGTCTCGTATGCCGCCGCGATTGTAATGGTTGCGCCGGGCCATACGAAACCCCTCAACGGCCTTGAGTGCTACCTATGCCCGCCCTTTGATGGGCCCCTTCAGATGGCTGTGTTTGATGGCTTAGGGTGTGCGTCTATATGATACGGAGTGTGTGCCCCGGCCCCTCCCGTATCAACCATGCATTTCCAACACGCCTACAAGTCCATCGCGTTGCAGCACAAGCTGGCGCAATTCATGGATGAGCATATCTATCCGAATGAGACGCTCTACCGCGAGCAGCTAGCCCGCGCCGCAGACCGCTTCGCCAAAGTACCCTTGATGGATGCACTCAAGGACCAGGCCAAAGCGCAAGGTCTTTGGAACCTGTTCGTGCCGCTCAGTCATCCGCAATACTCCGAGCATGGCGGTATGAGCAATGTTGACTACACGCCGCTGGCCGAGATGATGGGCCGGGTCTTGTGGTCGCCCGAGGTCTTCAACTGTAACGCCCCGGATACGGGCAACATGGAAGTGTTCATGAAATACGCCACCCCGGCGCAACAGGAGCAGTGGTTGCGGCCGCTCTTGGCCGGCGATATTCGATCATGCTATGCGATGACCGAGCCCCATGTGGCCTCCAGTGATGCGACCAATATCGAACTGCTCATCAAGCGTGACGGCGACGAATGGGTGCTCAATGGCCGCAAGTGGTTTATCACCGGGGCGATGAATGAGCGCACCATGATCTTCATCGTCATGGGCAAGTCCGATCCCGGTAACCCCAATAGGCACAAACAACAGACCCAGGTGTTAGTGCCTAAGAACACGCCGGGGGTTGTCATCGTGCGGCCCCTGAGCACCCTCGGCTACGACGATGCGCCGCTCGGTCACGCCGAAGTGCTGTTCGACAACGTCCGGGTGCCGCTGGAGAACGTGCTGTTGGGGGCAGGGCGCGGTTCCGAGATCGCCCAAGGACGGCTAGGCCCTGGCCGCATGCACCACTGCATGCGTTTGCTAGGCGCCGGTCAACGGGCGCTCGAACTGGCGTGCCGGCGGGTTTCTTCGCGCCAGACCTTCGGACGGTTGCTGAGTCAGCATCAGTCCGTTCGCGAAGAGATCTCCAAGAGTTTCTCCGAGTTGGAGATGGCCCGCCTGCTGGTGCTGAAGACCTGTTATCTGTGGGATCAGAGCGGCGCTCAGGCCAATAAAGATATGATCGCGGCCTGCAAAACGAGCGTGCCTATGATGGTGCAAACGATTATCGACCGTTGCATGCAGATGCACGGCGCCGGTGGTCTGACGGAAGATTATTGCATGGCCGAAGCGTTTAACTATGCCCGCTGGTGCCGTCAGGCCGATGGCCCCGATCAGGTGCATCAGATGGCGTTGGGTAAACAGATCATTGAGCGTTATGCGGGTTAGTGTTTTGTTATTAGCGCATGTTCGCGGTTTGCGGGATATCTATCTGGATTGGGTGGATTAGTGTTGCAGCCATCGGGCGCATTCGGTGGCTATCGCCGTATGGCTTAGATGCTGTTCATACATCGTTCTACTGTTCTTCGCCATCTGCTTGAGTTCATCGAACCTGGCAGGTAGCTGCCCTAGTAGCCCGGCTAAACTGGCGGGATTATCGCCGCCGAAGTGCAGCAATACCTGCTGCGAGAATTGCTGGCTTAATCGGCGTGAGCAAGCGGAGCGGGCAGTGACGATGGGCCGGCCCGAGCACATATACAAGTAGTTCTTGATAGGCCAGACCCGGCCCGACTTACCGTTAGCGCTAAATAGGCCAAGACACACATGAGAGTGTGCGATGAAGTTGGCGATGGCGCTAGATGAGAGCCACTGCGAATGCCAATTGACGGTTATGGGCAGTGCTTCTGTGACCAGTGCTTGTACCGCTTCTCTCATTTGCCCGTCGCCTACGATATCCAGCGTTAACGCTGTTTGCGGCGGTAACCTGCGTATGGCCTGGCATAGGGTGGTGATGCCATGCAGTGGCACTAAGGTGCCGACGAACAGAATGCGAATGATACCGCCGGCCGCTTCCGGATAGGCTCGCGGGGTAAATATAGCTTCGTTGACCGCAATGGGAATGGCCTGAAACTTGCTCGCCGGTAAGCCGAAGAGTTCGGCGTGGAACGCGGTGTTCTCCGGGGTGTCTACAATGGCCAGCCGCGCACAATCGATGGCGCGCCTTTCGACTCGCCGCAGCAGGCGCGCGGGTAGGCCGCCGCTTTTTAAGCGGCGGCGGTCGTTCACCACGGTGTCGTACAGCGAAATGAATACATCGGCGATGATCGATTTAGGCCGCAGCCGCCGGGGCAGCAAGCTGACTAACAATAGCAACACCACCGCCGGATAAGGGCAGTAAACAACAGGAATGTGCCGGCAGCGGATCACATCCAATAGCAGCCGCAGGTTGTGCCATGACAACGCGAGTGCACGTACGGCAAGACTGACGAATTCCGCGCCACCTTTGTGATACCTAGGGGCCGGGTTGAACGGGCGGCTCAGCTCGATAACACGGTTGCCTGCCAGTTGCTTGAGTATGGCAATTTTGTGCAGGACGTTGGGGTAGGCATCGGACGCGGTGTACGCGCCTATGATGGCTAACTTGGCATCATTGACAGGCGTTGGTGGCACACAATACAAAGCCATCGGCGAAACGCTCCAGTTCAGGACGTAGTTGTAGTTGGCTAAATGGCTGCAACATTGCCGTAATAAGACCGGGGTGTAAATGTTTGACCCATGACCGGTCGGTGCCGCTTGTTAACGTGGCGGCCAACTTTTCCGTTGGTGTTCGCGCGGTTTTCTTGCTGGCGTAATAGAGTTCGCGCAACGGATAGAGGATATTGGTGACGGGGAAGCCATAGCCCTGTATGGACAGTACGGTAAACCCAGTGCGCTGCATGATGTTTTGTAAAGGTAACCGGTCGTAACGCCTATAATGTCCCGCTATTTCGTCAGCTCTTTGCCATTTGTGGGCAAAAGCTGGCACCGAGCCGAGCAAGATACCACCTGGCTTTAGATGCCGCTTGAGTTGCGCTAGGAAATCGGCATCGTCTTCGATGTGTTCCATGACTTCAAAAGCACACACTAAGTCCGCCTGCCCGGCTAACTCCGAGACTTGCGCATGAATTGAAAACCGCCCGTCGCCATCGAAGCGTCGGTGAAGAGATAGGCGGGAGTGCGCCGATATATCGCACAGTCTATAGGCGGCTGGCGTCAATAGCGCGCATAGAAAACTGGCGGCGTCGCCCAAACCTGGACCTATTTCCGTAATAACCGGGTTGGCGGTAATCGATGCGGCGGTCTGCTGAAGCACATAGTGCACGGCGAGCAGACGCATGATCATGCGCGGCGCGGGGGCCGTGATATGTTTACTTAACATCGTAGGCATCGTGTTTTGTGCGGACGATGGCGGTTAAAGCGGTTAACCCGGCCAAGATGTCCACTCCCTTTGCCATCACTCTATGCACCAAAACCCAAGACAGGGCGGTATCCCAATCCACGATCCAGCTTGATGATGCGGCGAATAACGCTTCTCGTACGCCGATGCCCGCCGGTGCCAGCAGCATTAGCCAGCCGCCTAAAACAGAGACGATGAACGCAGCGGCTAAGGCTGTCGCATTGGTTGCGGTTAAAGCTATGGTGTCCAGACTGATGAGTAACAGTGGCAAAGTAGTCACAATCCAAATCGCACAATGCGCTACTAGGCGCCTGCTAACAATAGTCATTGTTTCGTGAGTGCGAGGAAGCACCGCGCGCGCAACTGCAGTGTCTAGGTGATACCTGAGGATTGGAGCACGGCGCTGATGCCGCAATCGCGGAAAAAGTGCATTTTTAGCAGGTGCCCTAGTGATGAACACGCGGCTCTATGGGCACTTGCTTATGTATACCCAAGAGCTGCTCTAACTGAAACGCCGCGGCTAACAATTCCCGTTCACCTCTAGGCTGGCCCATGATCTGCATGCCGATGGGCATACCCGAGCGGCTGAAGCCACAGGGCAAGCTGATGGTTGGACAGGAGGTCATAGTGACGGCGAAGGTAATGGAAAACCAATCGATATAGGTCTCGCAGGGTTGTCCGTCAATCTCTTCCGCATAGCGCGCTTCGGCGGCAAATGGCGTGATGGAGGCGGCCGGGCAGATGAGTAGATCATGGGTTTGGAAAAACGCGCTGACCCGCTGATACAGCGCCATTCTCTGCCGCTCAGCGAGCAGCACTTCATCTATGGACAGGTTCAAGCCGCGCTCTATGTTGCCGATGATTTCGGGGGCGATCCGATCACGGTGGGTGGTCAGCATGGGTCCCATCATGGCTGCCATTAAAGCCGCTCGCAGGGTTTGGAAGCCATCTATGCTGCCGCTGAAATCCGGTGCATCGCCGGTCACTTCGGCGCCTAGATCGGCAAAGCGGGCGGCGGCCTTGGCGCAGGTGTCCGCGATGGCCGCAGTCATAGGCACCACGCCTAGATCGGGGCTGAAAGCAACGCGCAGAGGCTTTAAATCCCGTTCCACCGTGTTCGCGTAAGCGACGCCTTTGCCATCGAACGACAGGGGATCGCGCAGGTCCAATCCGGCTTGGGCGTCCAGCATGAGCGCCACGTCGCGCACGCAGCGGCCCATGGGGCCTTCCACCCAGAGCACATCGAAAGGAAGGTTGCGCGCCGGCCGCGGCACCAGTCCCGGACTCGGGCGCAAACCCACCACGCCATTAAAGCTCGCCGGGGTGCGCAGACTGCCGCCCAGGTCGTTGCCGGTGGCTAACCACACTTGCCCGGAGGCCAGCGCCGCGGCGCAACCGCCCGACGAGCCGCCGGCTGACAGGCGGGTATCCCACGGATTGCGCGTGATGCCATTGACTGGATTGAAGGTGTGCCCGCCGGCCCATTCGGGCACGTTGGCCTTGGCGATGGGAATGGCGCCGTTGGTTTCTAACCGGCTGACGGTGGTGTCGGACTGCGCTGCCACGTTGTTGGCGAAAATAGGGGAGCCAAAAGTGGTGCGTACGCCGCCCACGTCGTTATAGTCTTTGACCGCGATGGGCAGTCCACCTAGCAGACTTCGGGCGCCGTCTTTGCCGTGTTTAGCGGCTTGTTCGCGGGCCCGTTCAAAGCAGCGGATAGGCAGCGCGTTAGTGTGCCCATCCACCGCTTCGATGCGCTCGATAGCGGCATCCACCAGATCCAGCGGCGACAGCTCCTTGGTGTGCAAATAGGATACCGCTGCCGTGGCGGTTAGCCGGTTCAACTCATTCATGCGGGGCAGTTGTCACGGGAAGAGATAAAGCGATCACGCCTCTTGACTGGCGTGCCAGTATAGCGTGGATCGAAAGCGCCATTCGTTGCCTGATCCACACTGAAATATGTTCTCCGTAGCGGTATTGCCGTGCGCGTTTGCCGGCGGTGGCAGTGGTAAGTTGTACTGGGCTTGCGCCGGTTGATCTTTCGATTAACCCCGGCTTGTTCCTCGAGGCATCACTAGTGCCCGGTTCAATCATTGACAAAAGGTATTCTATCCATGACATCGACTAGGTTTTGGCGGCAGGCGGCGCTGGTTCTCACGCTCGCTTGTGTAGGGTTCGCCGGCGTGGCATCGGCCCGGATCAAGCTTATCACCTTGCCAGTACGCGAGCGGGTTGAGGTCCGGTTGGAACACGAAGCTGCCACCTTCGTTGAAGAGGAACGCATCGTGCCGCTGTTGGCGGGCGCCAATCAGGTGGACTTCTCCTGGGCCAACACCCGCGTTGACGCGGATTCCATCGTGTTCAGGGTTCTGGGTGAGGAGGATGTGCGGGTACTGAGCGTCAGTTATCCCCCTGGGGAAGATGCGCTGGTTTGGCATGTTTATGCGCCCAAGACGAGTGCCGCCCGGGTCCGCATCAGTTATCTCCTGGGTGGCATTAGCAAAAAGTACAACTACCGGGCACTGGTCTCCCACGATGAAAAAAGCTTGACGCTTGCGCAATATGTACGGGTTCGCAATGATGCCAACGAGGCGTTTACCAAGGCCGGATTGTGGCTAAGACCTGAGCAACGTATCGAGCGTCAGCTAGGCCGGGCGCAAACCCGGGAGATACTGATCGAGCGGTGGCGGGAAGTGCCGGTGGTTAAGACCTTCTCCGTGGGTGAAGCCGTTTACGGATGGCTGGACCAACCTCGACAAAAGCTCAAAGTGGCGCTGCATTATCTGCTCAAGAACGATACGGCTAGTGGTCTTGGAACGGCGCCGCTACCGGCGGGTAAAGCGCGCATTTTTCAAGATGATGGGGCGGGCGCAAACGCTTTCTTGGGTGAAGACTGGGGACGGCGCACGGCGCTGGGTGAGGAGATGCGTCTGTTTCTCGGCTTATCCCGTGATGTGGTCGTGGAGCGCAAAGTGCATAAGAACGAGCGCGAGAGGATAGAAGGCAATCTCTTTGATCAACATATAATTCTGCGTTATCGCGTCGAGAATTTTAAGAACGGATCCGTGCGTCTGTATGTAGAGGAGAGCTTGAACAGTCTTAAGCGTAGCTTCGTCGATAACAGTCCGCGGCTGCCGCAGTGGGCGATCGGGCCCCAGACCAATTTTCAATTGACCGTCGATGCGCGACGCACGAGTGTTGATGCGCTGGTCTTTTACGCGCAGATACCGCCAGCCAAGGACGGCAAGGCGGAAAAAACTGATCTCGATCTGCATCTTGTGTTGAAGAATGAGTGGTAGGAGTGACGGCATGTTTGGTGACGGTATGTTTGGGCGTCTTTGCCTGTTGGTTTTGGCGCCGCTGTTTTTGCTGGCGGGTGCACGCGCGGCCAATAACATTGATCTGTCCACGGTCCCGGCCAGGGATTCGGTTCAGCTTACGATCTACAACAGTGAAGATCTCACCTTGGTCCGCGAGCGCCGTGTTAGCAGTTTCAAAAAAGGCAGCAATCAGTTGCAATTCAGCTGGGCCAATACATTGATCGATCCCACCTCGGTGGACATTCGTTTTCCCGGCGGCGGGCTGGACGTGTCGTTGGTGGATACCACGTTTGATCACGACAGACACCAAGCGCTTATTTGGAATATCCGGGCGGAAAAAGACCTTGCCGTGCAAACGGAGATCAGCTATTTCACCTCCGGCCTCACGTGGTCCGCCGACTATACGGTCATCGCTAATGCCGATGAGAGCCATGCCGCTATAGAGAATTTCATTCGGGTGACGAATCACTCGGGTGAAAACTACGAGAATGCGCAAGTGCGCGTGGTGGTGGGTTCCATCAATCTGGTTGAGAAAATCGCGCAATTAGCCAATATTCCCGTGCACAGCGTTCCGCTCATGGAGGCCGATGCCCGCAAACAGTACCGGCAAAAAGCGGTGCGTGGGGCACTCGATAGGGCGAGGAAAGAGGGTGTCGCCGAGCAGGCGGTCCTCGCCGCATCGGCAACGCCCAAGGCGATCATCAAAGAAGGGTTGTCGGAATACTTCGTTTATACCATCGAGGGTACCGAGACTATACCCAATGGCTGGTCGAAGCGGCTCAGGAGTTTTGCCGCCGCCGAAGTACCTATCTCCGTAGTCTACCGTTATCGCGAGCGGGAATACGGCGATCAGCTCATGCGTCTTTATCTTCTTCGCAACGATGAGAAGTCGAAACTTGGAACCACGCCTTTACCGAATGGGCAAGTCGGCATATTTCGTGTCAGTGCGGATAATGGCCTGTCCTATTTGGCCCGGCAAACTATTCAATATGTGCCCATCGGTGACCGCTTGGAACTCCAGTTGGGCACGGATGCGGATGTGAGCTTTGAACTATCGATTCTAGCCGCTGAACGCGATGAGATCTGGCTAAAGATGCGCAAGCCCAATGTATTCAAACGGGTGGGTGACGGCACGGTCGCCGTGGATCACCGCGCACGGGTAGCTGGATGGAACGAGCGGGTCACGTTCGCCCGTAAAGTAGTGAATTCGACGCGGCGGCCGATCCGTTTGGAAGTCCGCCGTGCGTTCGTTGGCGATGCGGTGTTTCGCAGTGCCCTGGAACTAAAGCGGCATGATTTTCAGACGGTCGAATTCGCCGTGAACATAGCGCCTGAGGAGACCCTAGAGTTACTGTATGAAGTGATCTTTCGGCGCGGGCGCAATGAAAAGCAGAGCCGGCTGCACCTCGAGCATGGCGAGGTGGCTAGGCCAACGAGGCTGTAGGAAAGGGTATGGATCTACTACCGGCGATCGGTATCAGTCCACAGCAGTTCTGCCGCGCGATCCGAAGCACGTGTAAAGAATAGATCGAACATTTTGGGGCCTTGTATCGTCGGTGGGTTTGTTCTTTGTCAGCCGCAGCTGCGTATCTTTAAATGTGTCGCGGTTAGTATATGAATTCGGCCCCCGATTAAGCTGTTTATATTTTCATTATTTCCTCGCTCCCACGAGTGCTAGGGATTGGCAAAGTAAAACTTTAGGGGGTGGCGTTCTTCAATTTTTTTGTACTCAGGTTGTTACAGTGATACGCCATGCTAGAGTCCCGCGTGTTATGTCGATACAGTGGCTGGTGATCCGTCTTGGACCTCAGGCACAAGTGCGCAAGTCACTTTTGATTCTTTCCGGTACAATGCGAGGCTTCGAAACCTCGCAATCAACCGTGGAGCTGCACCATGTCTGGGACCGGAGAAACAGAAGTAGACCAATCCAAGCGACGACCGAATATCCTTGCGGTCACGTTGACTGCTTTGGTTTCTGTCGCAACCGTAGCTATATCAGGTGTTCAGGTGTGGGTAGCGAACATCCAGAAAGGAGCGGAGCTTGAGGTAAAGCGGGAAGAGGCAGATAGAGCGTGGCGCATTAAGGCTGCCGAGTTCATATTGGAGAACAAGAAAATAATCTTCGGCAGTCAGGAGTCGCGTGAAAGAGATCAACTTCTACGCGTCTTCTCATACGCATTTCCAGCAGAGATTGCAGATTCCCTCGTCGAGGAGATTACAGATGAGAATAGGCTGCGAAATCTCCTCTGCGCCAACGATGCCTGCTCTAAACTCAACGAAGAAGGGCTATCGAAAGTGCGAGCGTGCCAGAGTAAGCTCGGCCTAGAAAACATCTTTCTGCTAGACCTAGTGCTGAGACCAGCGCATCGGCGCGAACGGCAGAAGTTGGGGCGATGCGTACAAGAGTAGAGGCTTGCATGATGCCGGGGCGCCACGGCTGGCGCGAAAACCGCCGAACAACGCGCTGCAGGGGACTGCTTGACCCGCCGGCTAAACACGTGGATTCGTATAATAAGGGCATAACTACCGCGCGCAACTGAAACTAGCACCTTCGCTCTAGAAATACAAGATTTAGATGTGTGACGAAGTAAAATCACTCATCCACCACTGCATAGAAGAAGGCTGGAGCCCTGAACAGGTGGCAGGGCGCCTGAAACGAGAGGGCGTCGTTACGCTTCATCATGAAACGATTCATCAGTACATTTTGACAGACAAAAAAGCGCGAGGAACACTCTATCAACATCTTCGACACCAGACTAAGACCTATCGCAAGCGCTATGGGTCGCCTCGTAATCGCACAGGTATTCCTAATCGCGTTGATAATCGAGCAGCGTCCTGAAGCTGCCAATCATCGTCAACATGTAGGCGATTGGGAGGCTGATACCCTCATTGGCCAACATCACCAAGGTGCGATTGTGACACTCGATGATAGGAAAAGTAAGCTGCGTCTAGCGGCACCATTAGCAGGAAAAAAGGCCGAGTCTGTTAAAGACGCGATAGTCGCATTGCTCAGACCGCTCAAAGCCCACGTTAAAACAATTACCTTCGATAATGGTAAAGAGTTTGCACAACACGAGGCGCTAGCTAAAGAGCTAGAATGTGATACCTATTTTGCGAAGCCGTATCATTCTTGGAAAAGAGGTCAAAACGAGAATGCCGATGGGCTATTGCGCCAATACTTTCCCAAGACAATGACGCTTATCGATGTCACCACCAAGCAAGTTCTTGAAGCGCTCCACAAACTGAACAATCGACCTAGAAAGTGCCTAGGCTTTAGGACGCCGGCTGAAGTATTTATGGAGCTGACTGGCTTGGATGCAAATAATTTATCCGGTTATGCACTTATCACTTGAATTCAGGATTGGCTGCCAAAACCATCGCGGATATTTATAAGTCGCGTTGGCAAATCGAGTTATTCTTCAAATGTATCAAACACAATTTGAAGATTAAGTCATTCGTAGGCACGTCGAAGAATGCTGTCATGACTCAAATAGGGGTCGCTATGTGTATGTATTTAATGGTCGCTTACCTGAAATTCTGTAGCAAACTCGATTCAAGCATTCAACCGATCATCAGACTCTTTCAACTCATTTATTTGAGCGAAGAGACCTGTGGGGACTACTCAAAGGAGACCCTCCAGGCCCTATTGAAACTCAGGTACAAATGCAGTTTACATTCTCATGAAAGTTTATGGGACAGCAGTGGTGCGCTGATAGCCTTGGTAAATACTGGTTATATCTTCGTACCTCACACCACCGGCGAGAACGGGGCACAGGAAAAAATTCTAATCCGCGGTTGCACGCTTTAGGAGCGGCACGGTTTCCAACTCCAGGATTACCCGCGACTCACATACGTCGTGGGTGATAAAGAATATTGCGCAGGCCGTCCTTTCACTGCCTATCTGTTCTTTTAGCCCACTTTCCAAAGGTTCAAGAGCTAAGTCTGTAGTATCGAGCCAGTGAGGCACTCCCACGTTTGCCAACGCCTAGGCCAAGACACTTACGTCGGCACTTCTAGAGTGCTTGTAACTGATAAAGCATACACCTGTTGGGTCGGTCATGTTTCGTTATCCCTGCAAAGAGCGGGTGATGATGCCTTAAGGGCACCTCTAAAAATAGTCATTGTTTCGTGAGTGCAAGGAAGCACCGCGCGCAGAACCGCAGTGTATAGGTCATACCTGAGGATTCGAGCACGGAGCTGACGCCGCAATCGCGGAAAAAGTGCATTTTTAGAGGTGTCCTTAATCACCACTTACCAGGGGCCGCCAATGTACTGGAACAAGACTTCTTAGCCACGGCGCCTAATCAAAAGTAGGTTCAGGACGTCACCTACATGGCGACCGGGCAGGGCTGGCTGTATTGGGCGGTGGTCATCGACTTGTACTCGCGCCAAGTCAGGCTGATCGATGAGCGAGCGGATGAAGGTCACGCGGGTGTGTGATGCGCTGAGCATGGCGCTGATGCGCCGGAGCCGGCCCGATGACGTCATCGTACACCGCGACCGGGGCAGCCAGTCCTGTGCAAAGCGCTGCCACGACCTGCTCGCCGAGCACGGCTTGCACGCGAGCATGAGTCAACGCGGCGGCGGTTGCGACAACGCTGCTGCGCGCAGCGCAAATCCGCCAAGGACTTTCGCTCACGGAAAACGCGTTGCATAGGGAGGAAGAATCAACCGAGCCCTCGCTAAACCGAAAAAGATGACGGCGGACCGGTAGGTGTAGTTTGACATCCGGCCTGCGCCCGGTAGGCAAAAGCCGCTGCACTCACCACGCGGCATCCGGCGCCCGTTCTTCTCTTCTTGCGCGATTGTCCTCAAGCGGCCGGCTGCCAGTGATAGCGTAAGAACGCACTTTCATACCCATTCGAGTATATACTTTGTTTGTACTCATTTGCATATCACGCCGTGATATACTATATTGCGTATATAAACCACAAAAGGAGTAGGATCATGGCCAGGCCGATCGCCCGATCAGAGAAGCAACTGGGCGCCATCCTACGCCGGATTCGAAAGCACCACGGCCTGACGCAATCCCAGCTCGGCGGGAAAACCGGTTTGCGCCAGGCAACCATCTCCAAGCTGGAGGCCGGCGCACCGGCCACCCGGCTCGCCACCATCATGATCACCTTGGCGGCGCTTGATCTGGAGCTGGCCGTGTGTCCGCGCAGCCAAGCTAGAACTGAGGATATTGAGGACCTGTTCTGATGGCCCGGGCTAAGGTCCATGCGCCGCGGGCGGTCTATTCGAACAGCCGCCTTGCCGGCCAGCTACGCAAGGCCGCGGGCGGTGCCGTTGATTTCCAGTATGATGGCAGTTGGCTGGCGTGGGAGAACGCTTTGCCAATATCACTCTCACTCTCACTGCCACTGCGCGAGGATCGCTACACCGGCGCTCGCGTGATCGCCGTCTTCGACAACCTGCTCCCCGACAATCCTGTAAGCGTGCCCGGGTGTGCAAGAGCAGAGCGCTTAAGTGTGGGGCAGTATCTTCCCATTGTGGATCGAGGTCGATGGGTATGAAGTCATTTTGCCCTGCCCCTATCTGCTCGACCCGTTGAGCCAGGGCCGGCCGGTGCTCTTTGGGTACCTCGAAGTGTCGTCCCAAGCGAGCCACAGTGCGCTGTCGCACGCCGTTGTCGGTGCGCACGGACTCGACGAGGCGGTAGGTGAAGTAGGACTCAGCGGTTGGCCGGCTTTTGATGGAACTGCGCCGGAGGTACATGAAGGGGGCCGGTAGGGCAGTGCATCGTTGCCATTCGGATCACTCTTAAACCACAAGTTGAGCAGGGCCCGCGTGACATGCCCTATCGGATGATTGCTCGCCTCGGTGACAGGCTGAACGAGCAACTCGCCATCTCGCGTTATGTCAGCCGCCGGCTCAAACGGCAGTGCCAACACACAGCGGTATAGACTCGATCAGGATGAGTTCGTGCCGTCCAATGGATTTCGAAGCAGCATCCAGCCACCATGTCACAGCATGCGCGATTTCAAATAAAACGCTGTCTGGCATGATCTGTACTAGCTGTGCCGCATAACGCCAAGACCGGAGCACCAAGCTTTCTTCGCTCCACACTTGCCACGCTTCCCGCCAACGGCCTGCCGGCCACAACCCTTCCCGGCTGAGGCTGTGGTCGTTTGCTTCGCCCAATTCGCGCAACAAGTCCAACGCGCCGCGCAACAGAAGTTGAAAGTCATCCAAGAGCAATGCCAGTGCTGCGCCCCAATGTTCGTCCGAGAGTTCACGCAGCGCGGAATGCACATCTTCAGTGGCAAGTACCAGTTCCCAACGCACTCATTGCCGTATGCGGGTGGATTCGTCGATGTCCTCAAGCTCTTCGTCCCAATTGAACAGTTTTTTAAACTTACCCTGGGCGCCAACAGCGCAGACAATTCCGGACATACAGTAGTAGTGAGCCCATCGCGCTTCAGGCGGTCTTCCCGGTGATATAGATCTGGCTCGCGCGATGGCGATTTCACTCGCCCGTAAGCAGCAGGCGCCACAATGTTTGTATCAATAGACACCGGCGTGAATCGGGAGCAATTCAGCACTTGTCCCACTTGGTTTCTTTGAACGCATCGTCCAACGGATCTTGGATCGCACTCAAAGCGCCGGCCCACAGCGCATATACTCCACCCATCAGGCCCCACACTCCGAGCGCCCCCTAATGACCGACCTCGAACTCCTGGAAGAACTCAAAAAAATCGACACCCCCACCGTCACCAACGTAGTCGCCACCTATCCTGGCCGCGATGAGTGCTTGGAGATCTACAATCCGTGGACGGAAAACTGGTACACCGACAACTCCCTTAGCTGCTGGTATCCGGAGTTGGGGCCTATAGCCGGCTACGCCGTTACCTGCACTTATGGCCTGCCGGAGCCAACGTTCAAAAGCTTGTCGCTCATGGACGTGCTAGAGGCCATGGACAAACTCGGCAAACCCTCCATCTTCTGCTTTCAGCAAAAATTCCCGCCGGCAATCGCCGACAAAGTCGGGCTATCAGGGGGCAACATGACCTCCGCCATGCGCGCCTGCGGCGCCATAGGCGCCGTTTCCAACGGCCCCTCCCGCGACATTCACGAAATCAGGCCCATGGGCTTTCAATACCTGACCCGGGGCATCTGCGCCGGACACGGTGCGCAAGCGGTGCATGCTGTTCAGGTACCCGTCAGCCTCTGCGGTATGGACGTGGCGCCCGGTGAAATCATTCACCTGGATGAAAACGGCGCTGTTAAGTTCCCCGCCGACCGCCTGGAAGACGTGGTCACCATGGCCAAGAAACTGCTGGCCGACGAAGACAAGCGGGTGGGCAAATTGCTGAACGCCAAAGGTCTAGCGCAAGTAAAAGCCATCATGAGTGGCCATCAGTACATCAAGAAATAGGTAGCGCCCGCATCAACACACTCAACGACTAAGCCGCCGCCGCGCTACGCTTAGCCCACACCGGCATGGCGGTCTCGAATGATCATGGTCATCCGGATAATCTTCCTCATCCAACAAGCCGGTACCGTGAGCCAACCCCAACAACCTGCGCAGTTGGCAAAGCTCCCGGTCCGCCTCGTCCAAGGCGGCTAGCGGCTCGAAGCCGTACCCGGCCAGGTTGCGCCCCCGCGACACCCGCCGAGCGCACCCATCCGGCGCCGCCGCGCCGCTTCACGCCATGCGCTCAAGTCCTGCAACAACACAGCGCAAAGCGCTTGTACGTCATGGTGGATCTGTGTGGGGCGGAGCTGTGTGCAGTGGAGCTGCGCGGGGTGGATCCGCGCCGGTTGCGTCAACGGTTGTTGACTACCGCGGTCAACGGCGCTGGCTGGCGAACTGCTCAAAGCGCCCGCACCCGCCCCGCCCACGGCGCTCCTGACTGGCGATAAGGCCGCCCAATTTCGAGATCAACTCTGTTGCGATGTGTTTGGCCGCTGCCTCGTAGGCGGGTACCGGATCCGCCTCCATGAGCAAACCGGCGGCGCTGGCCAGGGCGGCGGCGCGGGCTTTGCCAAAAGCGCTGGATTTGTCCGGCGCGTTGAAAGCAAGCAAGTGGTTTTGCCGCAGCCGGGTTGGCCTTCGCTGAGGCAGCGCCCACCCCGGCGCGTTAACGCCTCCACCAGTGGCGGCGGCGCGGGCGAGAGTGCACGGCTATTTAGAACCTCTTGAGCCGCCGGGCGCCCGCGCAAGGTGGTGTAGATGCGTTTTATATCAAGCTGCGCCGCCTGCCGCGCGCCGGTGCGGGTGGTGCTTGTACCGGCCATGCCGAGATGTGATCGGTGTCTTCGGTGAGGGCTGGTCAATAACGTTCGGGGGCGCCCGCCGGCCTATGCGTCCGGGTTCGCGCGGGCCGCGCAGGTGGTGGCGGGGCGCTCGCCGTAGCGGCGCGTAACAACAAACCGGTGTTCTCGCCGGCGCCGCACTGGCCATGGTCGAAGATGAACAAGGAATCAGCGTACCACTTGGCGGGATCGGTTGAGCAGCCGCATCCCAGGGGCCAGCCCAGCCTTAAATCTGGCGCGGCCCGTTGACAAACCAGATCCGATCCGACCAGACTGCAAATTTCATCCTGAGCTAAGGCCCTATCGACCAGGTAAGACCCATGAGCACCATCACTAACATATCGCAAGCCAAGGCGTCGTTATCACAGCTCGTGGAACGCGCCTCTAGAGGTGAGCGAATCATCATTGGCAAAGCCGGCCGGCCCGTTGCGATGCTGGTTCCATGGGAGCAGGATGAAACACCGCGGACCTTGACAGGTCCTTGGGCCGGCCGGATGGCCATAGCGGATGACTTCGATGAGTTACCGGCGCAATTGGCCGATGCATTCGGCGTACCCCGAGCCGGCGCCGGCCTTGAGCCCGGTCTTGAGTGTTGAATCTGTTGCTGGACACCCACGTGCTACTGTGGGTGCTGATCAATGAACCACGGCTCTCAGCCGAGGCCCGCGCCGCCATCACCGATGCGAGCAATATGGTATTTGTCAGCGCCGCTTCAGTCTGGGAAATAGCGATTAAACGCGCGCTTGGCAAGTTACACGCCCCGGACGATCTCAATGCGCAAATCATCGCGCACCGCTTCACACCACTATCGATCGAGGCGGAGCACGCCTGGTATGTAAGCCAACTGCCACCACACCACTACGACCCTTTCGATCGAATACTCATAGCCCAAGCGAACTGCGAGCGGTGTATCCTGGTTTCAAGGGATAAGAATATCGCGGCCTATGATGTCCGGCTGCTAAGCGCTTGAACCACTGCTTGCATGCCCGGACCCGGACTTGACCCGTGCAACCACTGACTACGCCGCCGCCTCGCTACGCTTGGCCCACACCGACATGGCGATCTCGAATGAACGCAAGCGCTTGGCGTGATCATAGATCTGCGAGGTGATCATCAACTCATCGACCCCGGTCCGGTTGACGAAGTCGCGCATCTGCGCCAGCACCGTCTCCGGCGCGCCGACGGCGGAGCAGGCGCCTTGTTGATCGAGCATATAACGCTCGGAGGGTGCCAAGCGGCGCTCGAAATCAGCATCGGGCGGCGGCAGCGCCCGCGGCCGGCCCATGCGCAAGAACAGTGTCGATTGGCGCGCCGAGGTGCGCAGAAAATGTCCCTCTTCATCGCTTTGCGCCGCGAACACATTGAAGCCGGCCATCGTATACGGCGCGGACAACTGCCCGGATGGTTTGAACTCCCGGCGGTATAGGTCCAGAGCCTGCATGAGCGCATCCGGCGCGAAATGCGAGGCGAACGCATACGGCACACCCAACATCGCCGCCAACTGCGCGCCATAAAGGCTGGAACCCAAAATCCATAAGGGCACATTCAATCCCTGCCCAGGCACCGCGTGTACATGGCCAGGTTTCGCGTCACCAAAATAGCTCTGCAACTCCAGCACATCGCGCGGAAAATCGTTGCTATCGCCGGTCAGGCTGCGCCGCAATGCATAAGCGGTGCGTTGATCGGTACCCGGTGCGCGCCCTATGCCTAAGTCGATGCGGCCCGGATAAAGCGATTCCAGTGTGCCGAACTGCTCGGCGATGATCAGCGGTGCGTGGTTCGGCAACATAATGCCGCCGGCGCCGACCCGGATGGTCTCGGTACCCCCGGCTACGTGCGCGATAGCCACCGCCGTGGCCGAGCTGGCGATACCCGGCATGTTGTGGTGCTCGGCCAGCCAATAGCGGTGGTAACCCCATCGTTCCACGTGCTGCGCCAAGTCGCGGCTGTTGTTGAGCGACTGGCGCACACTGCCACCTTCAAGGATGGGCGAAAGATCCAAAACCGACAAAATAGTCATGAATTGACCCGACTCCAATGCACGAATAGATCCTGAGCGCTCAAAGACGCGCCATAACCTTGTGCGAACATTCCCCGGCGTTACGGTATTGCGCCTCACGGGACGGAAGAATAATCACGTGCGCCATACCCGCCGCCGCCAACGCCCGTAGCTGCCCGGGCAGCTCCTGCGCGGTACCGGCCAGACAAGTCTTTCGGAGCAACTCAGGGGTGGCGAATTCGACCTCAGCGGGATGCAGGCCGGTGCCGATTTTCATGCTGCGAGCGGACGGGGCGGCCAGCGCCAGGTAAGCGTAGCAGTCAGACCCGATGAGCTGGCTATCGCGGCTCCACGCATGGGAAAAACCCAAGTTCTCCACCTGGGCGGCGCTACCCACTTCGCCGATCTCGGTGGCTACGCAAACGCCGCAATCCATCGGCTACCCTCCAGCAGAGAAAACCATTCACGATGATTTCCTCGCCCCCATCCGTGCGGCAAAAGCCTTCACCGTTTGCTTGAATTCATCGCCGTCCGACAGCTCGACGATGGCGCGGGCTTCATGTTCAAGACACGCATCCAAGGGCGTACCGAGGGCCGCTCTATGCACATGGGCTTTCATAAACGCCAAAGCGTTGCGAGGCCGTTCCGCCAGCCGCCGCGCCAGCGCTAGCGCCTCGTCCATCAACTCATCATCGGGCACCACGCGGTTGACCAAGCCGAGTTCAAGACACGCCGCCGCCTCCAGCCGCTCGGCGAGATAAAGCAATTCCATGGCTTTGCTAACCCCCACCAATTGGGTCAAGAACCAGGTCACGCCGTAGTCGCCACTCAATCCGATATTGCTATAGCCGGTGGTGACGAAAGCACTTTGCGCCGCGATACGCATATCGCAGGCGAGCGCAAGGGCAAGTCCCGCGCCAGCGGCGGGGCCAGGCAACGCCGCCAAGGTGGGCTTTTGCACTTGCCACAACGCGCCGGTCATGCGCGCCTGACCCTCGATAAGCTTCGTTACCCGCTGCTCCGGGGAAAGCACCGGTGCGCCACCATCGCTCGCCATACTCTTCACATCGCCGCCGGCACAAAAAGCACCGCCAGCCCCGGTTACCAGGATCGCGCCTACCTCATCATCATGCGCCAACAAGGCAATCATGCGCCGCAGCGCCGGACTCAATCGGCGGGACAAAGCGTTGCGCGCGGCGGGGCGGTTAAGCGTGATAACCCCTACCCCGTTGGCAACGTGGCAGAGCAACTCGTCGGTACCTGTTTCGATATCACGGCGCATATGGGCGGGTGTCCTGATCTAGAGCATTACGACGGCTGGGTGGCGATAAAACTATCCCGTGCACTCACCGTTTCGAAATACCGGGTGAGATTGGCGCTATTGGCCACCGCCTCCTTGCCTTCGGGAAACAACTGCACGGCAGCCATGATGGGCGCCAGATAACAATCGGCCACCGTAAACGAGGGGCTGCCCACGAACCCGTCCGCCACCGCCGCATCCAACATGGCGAACATCTGCGGAAAACGCTTGAGCGATTTATCGATCTCATCGCGCACCACGTTACCGTTCTCGTCCTTGTGAAAGGCATACTCCACCACATAGCGGCGCATCAACAATTGATCGACGGACACCATCACGATCGACATCCACTGATCGACATTGGCCGCCTCCCCAACATCGGCTGGGAATAGCGCGGGACCGTCAAAAGTGGCGTCCATGTAGCGGATGATGGCGCAGGACTCGGCCAAGCACACATCGCCGTGGCGCATGGCGGGAATCAGACCCGCCGGGTGAATCGCCTTCACCTCGCCGGAGTGGGGCATGGCCGGCACCAATTCGTATTCGACGCCTTTCTCGTGGGCGGCCATCCGCACCGTGCGTACAAAATTGGAGCGGGGAAAGCCGAGGATTTGCAGGGTCATGAATGCCTCCAACTAGGCGAAAACGGCGGTTACGCGAACCAATAGTAACAGCTCCGCCACTATGCAATTGCCGCCCGGTGATCGACAACTGCCAATGATCGACAACTGAGATCAATCCCCAGCTTTGGGCAACCGCCCCGCCACGGCGCGAACCTTGCCCGGAGAGGCGAACCACACACTGGCAATGGAGATACAGCAAATCACCATACCGATCATGAATGCCAGATCATAGTTGCCGTAGATATCGAACAACCAGCCGCAAAGCCATGGACCGGAAGACGGGCCGATGGCGGCGGCGATACCCAAGATACCGAAGATGGAGCCGAAGTTCTTGCCGGCGAACACTTCCGCCGGCACCGCGCTAATCAAGATAGGCAAGCCATAGCCGATACACCCTTGCGAGGCGATCATGATGTAGAGCAGCCAAACATCATCAGCCGTCTTCATCGCCAGCAGCGCCACATAACACACGATGAAACCCACCATGCAAAGCGTCCAGCCCCACTCGCGGCCAATGCGATCGGACAGATGGCCTATCGCCACCTGCCCCACCAAGCCACCGAAAGGCACCGCGCCCAAGGCGAACGCCGCCATCCCGGAGGAGAATCCCACGTCCAGCAAATAGCGGGTCTGATGGATTTGAATGGCGTACCAAACGAACAATGAGCACGACATACCGATAAAAATCCACCAGAACCTAGCGGTGCGGATGGCTTTACCCACGGTCCAATCGACGGCGGCCCACTCCTTGTCGATAACATTGTCCGGCTGCGCCGCGCTAAAACTCGCCGAGTCGCCATCAGGTCTTAAGCCCATATCCTCGGGGCGGTTGCGCTGCGCGAACATGTTGAGCGGGATCACCGCGAACAGCAACAAACCAGCCAGGGCAATACAGGCATGCCGCCAACCGGGTCCGTCGATCAATGTTTGCAGCCACGGAAACAACGCCATGGCGCCGAAGCCCGCGCCGGAAAAAGCGATACCCAAGGCAAGACCACGCCGGCGTACAAACCAGTTCGGCAAAAACATGCCATGACCCATATAGCTCATGGGTATGCTAGCGCCCACCACCAGCACGCCGTAGGCGAAATAGAGTTCCCATGGCGCACTCACTTGGGTGGTCATCAACAAACCCAATGCGACCAACAGCGCCGAGGTCGGGATCACATAGCGCGGACCAAACGCATCTAGGAACAGACCGATGAGCGGTGTGTAGAGCGCCGACGTCATAAAACCCACGGAGAAAGCCGCCGCCGTGGTGCTGCGATCCCATTGCATCTCCGCCAATAGCGGCGGAAACAATAACGAGAATACGCTGCGCGCATTCACGCTGACCGCCATGGTCAAAAACGCCACGGCGATCACAACCCAACCGTAGTAAAACGGCAGGCGGGCGATAATTCGGGTCAAAGTTCGTGTCTCGTTGAGGAACGCTAGTCTATCCTGGCGCTCATCCATCTTGAGGGCGCCTGCTAAAAATAGTCATTGTTTCGTGAGTGCAAGGAAGCCCCGCGCGCACAACCGCAGTGTATAGGTGATACCTGAGGATTCGAGCACGGCGCTGACACCGCAATCGCGGAAAAAGTGCATGTTTAAAGGCGCCCGCCAATCTATCCTTGCGGGCCTCTACAACAGACGGCTAGATCCGGCGCCTGCGTCAACACGCCCACCAGGGAAGCCACTCCCATGCGCTCGAAGTGCTAGCGCCCGTTGTTGATGGTAAAGCGGTCCATGCTTGAGTCTAGCGCACAGTTGTGCCCACTCGGGAGGCATGGACAGCCGCGCGCCAGACACCGGGCACGCACGAAAAAGCGCCGCCAACAACCGGGCCAAACCCAACCGGGCCAAACCGCTTCGCCGGTAATCGATGGCGACCTTGCCCTGACGCTCACGGGGGGCCTGCGGCAGGGTGGCCAAATCCGGGTGCTCTCGCGCCACCACCCGGCTCCACAACCCCGCCAGCGTTTTAGCCTTGGCCATGGCTATCTGGCATTAGCGCAGTGATAAAGCCCAGCCGCCGCGTTGAGATCGACTAGGATAAGCGCTAGTTTTTGCCCGTTCCTAGCGCGCGCACAATCATGTCCGTTACCGCGGCATTGGCCGCCGAGAAATAGAGTTCCATGCGCGGATGCCGGTTCTTGAATACCCGGAACACCTCGTCCGCGAACGCTTGCCCTACATAATCGATGCCAGTGAAATCAAAAATCACAATTCGAAACCGGTCCACGCGGGCGAGCAACCGCTTGGCCTGAGAGCGCGAGACGAGTTGCTCGTTGCCGTACCGGGCGAGCGAGACTGGCACTACGGTCTTATCGAATCCATAGTCTTCACCGGACCCGTACTTATCGAAGACAGCGCGGGCGGTTCTCGCCGAGTTGTTGCCCAACTGCATGAAGACGGACGTGCCATCCGCAGGTTTTTCCCGTTCGAGTATCCAATCCTCAGGCTTATTGAATTCGTGGAAGAAATACCCACCACCGGACAAGATCGCGTACTCGTCGAACATGCGCGAAGAGAAAAAAATACCTTCACCGCTGTGATTCTCCGGATCCGTGGTCAGTTTGCCTTTGGCCAGTTCCAATACGGCGTGACGCTCATCGAGCAAATCCAGCACCTGTTGGATATGCACGAAGATGCCGGTGCCATCGTCAGTAATAGATATCCGCGAAAACGCAGGGGTCTTCTCCAGCGATACTATGGCCCGCCCTCCTTGCGAATGGTCTATGGCGTTGTTCAGCATCTCGGTGAAACCGAAGTTCCAGATACCGAGCACATTGTCCGGAAGCACCCCTAGGTTCGGCGCGACGAATTGGCGCCAGACCAGATCCTCTTGGAGTCCGGACAGCTCAAACCCCTGCGACACGCTGATCTCCACCTGCAAGCGGTAGGTACGGTTCCTAGTCGTCCCCTGCGCGACTAACAGCTCTTGCGCAAGCAAGCGGCGCAAGTGTCCGTTGACCGCTTGGCGTGAGATGCCGAATTCTTCTGCAGTGCGTGCGACAATACTGGAGGGATGGTGAGTGACATTGTCCAGAATAAATTGCCGGATCGCTTCCCCGCGCTTCCTGACGCCAGCCATGATGGCCCTCTTTGGAAACCTTATAGGTGCGTATTGTCAATATTAAGCAATTTATTGTCAACGTTATGTGCTGGATTCGTATCACAAGTGTGAACAATATTCCGTTTGATTAATATTGGGTTCGTAGGCGGCGGCCACGGGCACCGGGGCTATAGGCAAATAAAGCGCGCCTATGGCCATGGCACCGTGTAGCGCTGTTGGATCACGCACCACCGCATAGCTGGACGTACATACATTACTACTTGGGCGCGACGATCAATGCCGCGTCGAGCGCGATACCGCCTTGATCACTCACCACATAAGGATTGACATCCAGGCTCTCCAACTGCGCTTCATTGGCCTTGGCGAAAATAGATAACCTGGAAAGCGCATCGGCCAGCGCATCCAGATCCGCGGGCGCTTGTCCGCGTAACCCCGTCAGCACCGGAAACGCGTTGATTTCCCTAATCATGGCGTGCGCTTCGCCGATCCCAAACGGCGCCACGCGGAAGGTCACGTCGCGCAGCGCTTCAACGAAAACACCACCTAGGCCAAACATCACTACCGGTCCGAAAATAGGATCGCGCTGCACGCCTAAAATCGTCTCCACGCCGCCACCAGCGTACATGGGTGCGATCAGACAGCCGCGCACCTGCGCCCCCGCACATCGCTCACCGGCGGCCATGATACTGGCAAACGCGGCGCGCACCTCGCCGGCATCACGCAACCCTAACTTGACGCCGCCTATATCTGATTTATGCAAAATATCCGGCGACAAGATCTTCGCCACCACTGGATATCCGCACCGTTCAGCAATAGCCACCGCTTCATCGGCACTGTTAGCGCTACCGAGCGCCGGCGTAGCAATACCGGCGCCGCGCAAAATAGCCAGGGATTGGGCTTCGTCCAGACGCTCGCTCTCGAAGGTGATCGGCGCCCCCACCGCCAAAGTCTCACTAGGCCGGGCAAAAGCCCGCGCGAACGCCCGCAGCGCGGCGACCGCACGGGTGGCGTAGGTAGGTTCCTCGAACATGGGGATGCCGCCATCTTCCAGCGCCGCCACATAGTGATCGGCGCCAAACCCGGCCACGGAAAACAAAGTATCGGCGTACTTCGCACTGCGCTCCAACCACCCCTCTCTGGATTCATCCAGGAAATCCGGATTGCGCCCTAACGAGCCTTGGAAAGCGATGATGCTGCCGTAATCGCCCGCCTCAGTGACCAAAGCCAGGGTGCGGGCCAGCAGCGAGGAATCGTTCAGAATCTGCCCGGTCACATCAATGGGATTGCGCGGGCCGGCGAAAGGCACCATCTCGCGCATGCGCGCCTGCGCCGCCTCCGGCATGGGCGCCACATCCAACTCGCGGCTATGGGCATCATCGGCCATCAGCACGCCCACACCGCCCGATACCGTCACCATGGCGACCCGGTCATTGCGGGGCAATTGGCCGACCACGCAAGCGCGGCCAATGTCGAAGAACTCTTCGATACTGGCGGCCCGGTACACGCCGTATTGCCTGAAGATGGCAGCATAAATCGCATCCTCCCCCGCCAACGCGGCCGTATGCGAAGCCGCCGCCGCCCCCGCCTCGGTGCGCCCGAGCTTGACCGCCACCACCGGCTTGTTATTGGCGCGGGCGATTTCCAGCGCCTCGATGAACTTGGCGCCGTCCCGGCACCCTTCCATATAGAGCAAGATAACGCCGGTATTCGGATCATCGGCCAGGAATGCGGTGCAGTCGCCGATGTCCACATCCGCCTCGTTGCCGGTGGTCAACATATAGCTCAGCGATTGGCGCCGTTCGCGGGCCAACACATAAGACAAGCCACCGAAAGCGCCGCTTTGCGACACCAAGCCAATCCGTCCCGCCACCAGATCCTCGCCAAAAGCGGGATGAAAACTGGCCACCGCTTTATCGGCGAAATTGACCATGCCCATGCAGTTGGGGCCCATCATGCGCATACCGGCCGCCGCCGCCAGCCCGGCGATCTCGCGCTGCGCCTCAGCACCGCGCTCGCTGACCTCGGCAAAGCCCGAACTGAACACGATGACGGACTTGACGCCTTTTTGAGCGCAATCCGTCAACACCGACTTGACCATGGCATCGGGCACCGAGCAGATGGCCAGATCCACCTCGCCCGATACTTCCAGGATGGAACCGAAGGCGGGCAGGCCTTGCACCGTATCGGCTTTGGGATTGATCGGATACACCGCGCCCTGGTAACCGTTCCTAAGCAAGGCGGCGACCGGACGCCCGCCGATCTTGGCGGGCGAGGATGATGCCCCCAGTATGGCAATAGACCGCGGCCTGAAGAGTTTTTGGAGCGAGTCCAGGTCAATCCATGAAGTGGGCATAACGAACCTCCCGCTGGCTAGAAAACCCCACATAGTTGACTAATCAGCGCGCAACAGCAACGGCCGGGCGGATCGCAATGCTATCCTGCGCCGGCAAAAGTCGGTCCACAAAAAGCCGCTAAAGAGACACTCACAATGGATGAAAACCGCATTCCAGTCCTGGTAGGTGCAGGACAAATCACCCAACGCGAACCGGATCCGGCGGCGGCGCTAGCGCCTATGGACCTGACCGCCCAAGCCTGCCGGCTAGCCGGCGAAGACAGCGGCGCGGGCGATAAATTGTTGACCTCCCTGGATACGCTGGTGGTTTTGCGTTCGTACTCCGATACCAGTTGGCGCTTTACTTGTCCTTTTGGCCGCTACCAACATCCGCCTAAATCCTTAGCCACAAGGCTCGCAGTCGCAAACCCCAAGCGCCTCATCTACACCTACCCAGGTGGCAATATGCCCCAATGGTCCATCAACCGGCTGAGCGAGAAAGTGACCCGGGGTGAGGTACGGGCGGCCATAGTGGCTGGCGGCGAGGCCCTGGCGACGCAAAAAGCCGCGCAGCGCGCCGGACTGTCCCTCGATTGGAGCGAGCCCAGCGATGAGCCGCCGGCGCAGTGGGGGGTGCCCACCCGCGGCTGGAACGACACCGAAGACCGCCACCGCATGACCGGCGCCATCTTCGCTTACCCGCTGTTCGAAAACGGTATCCGTGGCTTTCATGGCCGCTCCATAGACGAGCATATGCAGTCCATGGGCACCTTGTTCGCACGCTTCGCCAGTGTCGCCGCGGGCAACCCCCTGGCGGCCCGGCGCGATGGTTTTAGCGCTCACCAGATCGCCACGGTGAGCGATAGCAATCCGTTTATCGGTTTTCCGTATACCAAATTGATGAATGCGAACGCGTTTATCGATCAGGCCGCCGCCGTCATTCTCACCAGCGCGGCCCACGCCCGCGCCCTTGGCATCGGTGAATCGCGCTGGGTGTACTTACACGGCTGCGCCGACACCTATGATCACTGGTATATCAGCGACCGGCTGAACTACCACGCCTCCCCCGCCATGCGCATCGCCGCCGGCGAAGCCTTGGCGATGGCCGCCATCGAAAAAGACCGCATCGATTTTTTCGACTTATATAGCTGCTTCCCCTCGGCGGTGGAGATCGCCAGCCGCGAAATGGGCATCGCCTTGGACGATGCCAGAGGACTTACCGTGACCGGTGGCCTGCCTTACTTCGGCGGCCCCGGCAACAACTACGTCACCCACTCCATCGCCGAGATGATGCACCGGGTGCGGGCCAAACCAGGCTCATTCGGCATGGTCACGGCCAACGGCAACTATGTCACCAAGCAGTCCGTGGGCATCTACTCCACCAAGGCACCGGAGCAAGCTTTCGCGCCTAAAGATCCGGCCCTCTATCAAGCAGAGATAAACGCTGACAAAGGCCCGCCAGTGACGGCAGTGGCAAACGGCCCAGCCACTGTGGAAACCTACACCGTCATGCATGATCGCAAAGGACCGGACTACGCGATTTTATTCGGCCGTTTGGAAGATGGCCGACGGTTTATCGCCAATACGCCGGAGGATGCTCAATTGCTCGAGAACATGACCCGGGAGGATTTTCTGGGCGCGCGTGGCCAGGTTCACTCAGCCGGCGGCATCAATATATTCACGCCTGATTAACGGGCCTGCGAGGTGGCGATGATGTTCGAATTGACTGGCAAAACCGCGCTGATAACAGGGGCGAGCCGGGGCATCGGCGAGGCCAGTGCCGTAGCGCTTGACCGGGCCGGCGCACGGGTCGTGCTAACCGGCTGTACCACCAGCGATTTAGAGCGTGTGGCCAACACCTCGCAACACGATCCTCTGAGCATTACGGCGGACATGGCACCCGCGGGCGCCGGGGGCCAATTGGCGCAAGAGGTGATAGCGCAATGCGGCGGCGTTGACATCTTGGTCAATAACGCCGGCATTCCCATACGGCGCAGGCCCGAACAATTGACGGAGCAAGGGTTAGACCGGGGGGCGCCTTTAAAAATAGTAGTTTTTTTGTGAGTGCAAGGAAGCATCGCGCGCAGAACCGCAGTGTATAGGTGATCACTGCTATCCCACAAAATAGCTAAACACAGCGTATAACCTATTGATTTCCATAAAAAATTGACTATGGCATTGTGTTTGAGACATGAAAACAGTTTTTCCAATAAATTCAAAGGGTTAGTATGCTCTATGGGACAGCAGTGATAGGTGATACATGAGGATTCGAGCACGGAGCTGACGCCGCAATCGCGGAAAAAGTGCATTTTTAGAGGTGCCCCGGGTTTTCTCCATCAACGTACGCGCATGGGTCATGTTCACCCTCGCCCCCCCATGATCGAGCGCGGCTGCTGCTGCGTTATCAACATCTCCTCAGTGGCCAGCCTCAAAGGCCCCCTGTGGGCCGCGTGGCGTATGCCGGCACCAAGGGCGCGGTGGATGCCATGACCCGGGCGTTGGCGGCTGATTGGGGACCGCAAGGGATCCGCGTTAACGCCATCAATCCCGGGCTCATCACCACCGCCATCTGGAAAGGGAGCCGCAACACGGTGCCCGGCCTTATCGATGATCTGGCCAACCAAGTACCGCTCAAGCGCTGGGGCGATACCGGTGACATCGCCGACGCCGTATTATTCCTCGCCGCGGACGCCTCGCGTTATATCACCGGAGAGTGCATCGCGGTGGACGGTGGCCTTATCCGCCTTTCGTCCAACCCCGTCAAGCTGACTGAATGGTAAGAGCCAACCGTCCTCTACTTCAGGGCACTACCGTTGCGCCAGCCGCGGATCCAAGATATCGCGCAAGCCGTCACCCAAGAGATTGAATCCCAGCACAGTGATGGAAATAGCCAGCCCCGGAATGACCGCCAGCCCCGGCACCTGTTCCATATAGTCCGTGGCGGCACGCAGATCACCGCCCCAATCCGGCGTCGGCGGCGGCGTACCCAAACCCAGATAAGACAGCGCCGCCAGCGCCAATATGACGATGCCAAGATAAACCGTCGCATGGACGATCAGCGGTGAAACACAGTTCGGCAGTATCTCCCGGAGCACGATATAAGAGGATGAATTGCCCATCAGCCGGGCCGCCTCCACGTACTCTTTGCCGCGCTCGTTCAACATAGCGCCGCGCATCAGCCGCGCCGTTTCCGGCATGAACGCAACGCCTAAAGCAGTCACCAAAATAGCGTCGCGGGCCACCCCCTCCAGTTTGTACGCCTGGGCCAAAGTCATAAAAAGTAAAAACAACAAGATACCGGGAAACGCCAGCAGAGCATCCACAAAACGCATGGCAAGACCGTCGATCCAGCCGCCGGCATAGCCCGCAAACAGGCCCAAAGGCACCCCCAACAGTAAGCCCAACGACACGGCCAACAAAGCCACCACCAACACCCGGCGCCCACCCCATAAAATGCGCGAGTACACATCACGGCCGAAATGATCGGTACCCAGCAGGTGCTCGCAAGAAGGAAGCTGTAGCCGCTGCGTCACATCGATTTTGAGCGGATCGTACCGGGTCAAAACCGGCGCCATGGCGCAGACGGAAAAAACCAACAACAAAATAACGCCACCCGCCAATCCGGTCTTGCTCTTCGCCAACTCCGCGGCGGCGTCACGGCCACGTTGGCGCCACCGGCGAAAGCGCATAGCCGCCGGCTCGGCGGCGGCCCGCCTCGATGTCCGCGGCCGTTGCATACGAGGCCCCGGCACACTAGGCGCGCAACGCCCGGGGGAGGCGCGCGGAGGAATGGGGTCGTTCATCAGGACTAGTCCCTGTGCACAGAGATACTAGTGGGCACCTCTAAAAACAATAATTGTTTCGTGAGTGCAAGGAAGCACCGCGCGCACAACCGCAGTGTATAGGTGATACCTGAGGATTGGAGCACGGCGCTGACGCCGCCATCGCGGAAAAAGTGCATTTTTAGCAGGTGCCCTAGTGTATAGGCGGGATACAAAATAATGCGCTAAAGTGTGCGCTGTCAGCCGCACCCAGGCCCGCGGCCCCTTACCCCGCTGCTGGAGATACGACAAATGTTCTACGAATTGCGCCAATATAAAATTTTCCCTGGCAAGATGGATGAGTGGGTGAAACTCATGGAAGAGCGCATCATTCCTTTTCAGATCTCCAAAGGAATGGTCATCACCGGCAGCTTTCGCGGCGAGCAAGACGAAACGGTCTACGTTTGGATGCGCCGCTTCGACTCCGAAGAAGCGCGCGAACAGTTGTACGCCGCCGTATACGAAAGCGATTTTTGGCAAGATGAAATGGCGCCCATCATCAGCCAACTCATCGATCGCTCCGCCATCCAAGTAACCCGCATCGTACCGACGCCCAAATCCGTGACCCACTAACCCTCACGCAGCCAACGTTCTTACGGATCACTCTTGCGGATTAAAAGAGTAGACATTTACGGTTACGACCTGAGCTACCGCTACGGCAACTACGTTATGTCCGGTGGCCAAGTGGTCACCCATCTGCCGAGCACAGTGGTGCGCATCCACACCGATGCCGGCATCGACGGTTTCGGTGAAGTGTGTCCGCTGGGTCCGTTGTACCTCGCCGCCCACGGCGAAGGCGCGCGAGCGGCACTGGCGGCCATGGCACCCGGCCTCATCGGCGTGGACCCCTGTAACCTAAACGCCGTCCACGCAGCCATGGACAGCCGGTTGCGCGGCCATGCTTACGCCAAAAGCCCCATCGACATCGCTTGCTTCGACATACTGGGCAAAAACACAGGCCAGAGCGTCACCACCTTGCTGGGCGGCTTGGCGCAGGACAGCTTCCCCCTCTATAAAGCCGTCCCCTTGGATACTCCGCAGGCCATGCGCGACTACGTCATCGCTAGGCGGACCGAGGGCATCCACCGCTTTCAACTCAAAATCGGCACCGATCCGCACGAGGACGCCAACCGCGTGCGCGCGGTGGTAGCGGTACTGGAAGACGATGACTTCGTGGTAGCCGATGCCAACGGCGGTTGGTGTTTGCAAGAAGCGGTCATCGCCGCGCGCCTGCTGGAGCCACTGTCACGGGTATTTTTCGAACAGCCGTGCGTGACACTGGAAGAATGTTTGTATGTGCGCCAACGGACTTCGTTGCCCATGGTATTGGATGAAGTCATTACCGATGTGAACACCCTGCTGCGGGCGTTTCACGCCGGCGCCATGGAAGCGGTTAATTTAAAGCTCTCCAAGTTCGCCGGCTTGAGCGGATCCAAACTCATTCGCGATCTGGCTAAAGCACTAGGACTCAGGATCACAATAGAAGACACCTGGGGCGGCGATCTGGTCACCGCCGCAGTCGCCCATTTAACGGCCAGCACACCAGCCAAGCAGGTGCTGACGGCATCTTTCATGAACGACTGGACCAACGAACACATAGCCTATTATCAGCCACGCTCCGCCGCCGGTACGGGCAGCGCACCCACCGCACCCGGCCTCGGCGTGGAGGTGGACCTGAAAGTCCTCGGCAAACCGCTCTTCACCGTTGTGTAGATCATCAGCGTCAGTCATGGACTAGGAAGTCATCGACTAAGAAAGGAAATGGGGTAGAAACCCCAACAGAATTAGCGCAACGGATGAATACATGGCATATTGCCATAAACAACTGCTGCAACTCGCCGTAGAATTGTGCAATGGTAGAATTGTGCAATGAATGTCCGGCGAATACCTGTTAGCCCTCATAAACTGGTAGTAAAAAAGGTCAAAATTGAAACCACAAGAAAAGCAGTATATTGAAACCTTCCTTGAACCAATAAGGAAGTGCAGGGACTACAGGCCAAAATTTGGGCAAGGTAACAACGATGACGGATTGTCATTGTCCCAGTTCAAGCATTTGTACGGCTCAGATCCGTTCTACGCATGGCTAGGGCTAGATACTGCTCTCATGTATTCAGCTCATCGAGCAGCAGGTGGAATGACCTCTGTTTACCGTCAAATTGGTATCGGATGTGAACGTCTTTTTAGAGCTGTCTTGGTAGATAGCACAGGTTACACAGACCCAGAATTTGCTACTTGGTCTTATTCAGCACAAACCAGTTCCGGCAAAGACAAGAAGTTATCTCTTGACGGGAGACTCGAACTATCCGAAATAAGAAATCCAAATGTACTTGGTAACGTCCAGAACTGGATTGCAGATTACTGTACATATTTAGGCGATGTCAAAAAACCAAGAAAGGGAATAGTATTCGAGGTACGACAAGGTTATAAAAGTAAAGACTCCAAGCGTCAGAATGCCGATATTGATAATGCTACAGTGGCATGGGCAAATGACTACCTACCTGTATTCGCTATCTTTTCGTCACAGATTGACTCAGATATAGTCCTTCGATACCGCAACAATCGCTGCGGTATTCTTATCGGCAGAACAAACCGCGATTCACAAATGTCATTGTATGCGTTCTGTGATCAAGTTCTTGGGTATGATTTGGCTGACTTCTTTAAACGGCACACCAACAGTATAAAAACAGGAATTCACGATGTTCTCGAAACCTTGTTGAATGCAGAGTAATGGAAATGAAGATTGGTCAGCGTTCAGATTACACATTTAAGTACAACAAGAAACTTGGTAGGCATGGCTGGTTACGCCTCACTCCTGCATACTCGGTTAAGTTGGTTGAAGAGGTTATTCACAGTATCCCACAAAACTCCTTTATTCTCGATCCGTTTTCTGGCACGGGGACAACTGGACTTGTTGCGGCTGAAAATGGCTTGACAGCACATTCCCTTGACATAAATCCCTTTCTAATTTGGTTGGGCGATGCAAAGTGCCGGAACTATTCGGCTCGCGAATTGAAGGAGTTAAGAGTCGGTATTGATACAGTACTTGCAGAATGTAAAGAACTTGCGAATGAAGAGAATTGGTTGCCGGACATACATAACATCACTAGATGGTGGTGTGAGCATACGCTAAGTGTGCTTGCAGCGCTTCGGCAATCCCTTGTTAATCAATTTGAAGAGCCTGCAAACAATAACGTTTCATCTCTTGCTTGGATCGCATTCTGTCGGCTAATCATTGAAACCTCATCAGCGGCATTTAATCATGTGTCAATGTCTTTTCATGATGAAGTTACAACGTTTGAGATAGAACAAATAGAATCTCTATTCGTAGAAATCCTCGAAGCAATAACTGACAGCGCCGAACAACCTCTTTCTGGAGAAGCATCCATCTATTCTGTAGATTCAAGAGAAAAAGTTTCTATTGATGGGGTTAAATATTCTCACGTCGTTACTTCTCCACCGTATCCGAATCGGATTAGTTACATTCGTGAACTGCGACCCTATATGTATTGGACTAAATTTCTCGATACAGCAAGGGAAGCCGGTGAGCTAGATTGGAAAGCAATAGGTGGAACTTGGGGTGTGGCGACAAGTAGGCTTCAAAGTTGGGAATCCAACGGTACTCAACTACCAGAGTCGCTCAAACGAGTCGTATCTAGAATTCTTGAAACAGAAGAAAAGAATGCTTTGCTGATGGCTAATTATGTCTGGAAATACTTCCATGACATGCACTTACACCTTCAAAACCTGAAAACTTCTTTGAAAAAAGGAGCAGAGCTCTCTTACATAGTAGGTAATTCAAGTTTCTACGGCAAGCAAGTACACACCGATAAGCTACTTGAGGATTCACTCAAAATGCTTGGTTATAACAATGTAGGAAGCAGGATTGTCAGAAAGCGAAATTGTAAAAAAGAATTGTTCGAGTACTGCGTATACGCGACATGGCAAGAATCAAGAGTTTTCGTGCCAAAGTATTTCAGAACTCACCAAGATAATGCGGTCCAACTCGAACTTTTATGAATTCGGCACATCAAATAAGGTTGCACACTATCGCGCAACAAGCCGTGGCCAGAGCACTGCAAAACCGCGCTCCGCCAACCCATAGGCCAACAGTTTTAGCGAGTTGTTCTTATGGGGACCACTAAAAATAGACTAAATGGTACAATATAAGTAACTCAAGCTTCGAGGTTCAAAAGGGATAAGAAATCGGAGGCAACCTACTGATTTAAAATAAAGTGGGTTTTGCATGCGTTACAATGTCAGCTCTAACCCAGACACCAATAATGCAGAAGACCCATATGAATAGTGCTACAGAAAACAACGCACTTCCATCGTTAGTCAAGGACCGCCTAGTCGATGCCAAGCACGGCTACATTGACAATCTCTTTGCGGATACCTGGAAGGTGCTGTCGCTTAATCGATGGATAAAGACGGCTAACCTCACGAAGCGGAGCGGTATTGAGACTTGGATTCAAGTCATAAGTGCATAACCCATGACTTTTCTTGCGTCTATTCCAGTCAGTTCCTTGAACATCTCGTAAGGCGTCCTGTAACTAAGGCACTTTCTGGGTCTGCTGTTCAACTTGTCAACCGCTCCAATCACCTCTGTTTCGGTGACTTGATCCAACCCCATGGATTCGGGGAAGTACTGTCTGAGTAACCCATTCCCATTTTCATTTTGCCCTCTCTCTCCCATGAGTGGTAAGGCGTTGCAAAATAGCTTTCGCACTTCAACGCCTTGTTGACTGCTGTATGACCCACAAACTCTTTGCCATGGTCGTAAGTAATCGTCTTGACACACTTTTCGAGAGGCTCCATTACGTCAATCATGGCCTGTTTAACCGCATCCGCTTTTTTGCTCCGCAAGGGTAGTGCAAGTCGCGGTTTTGTTTTTCGCTCATCCAGTGTGACGATAGCTCCTTTGTGTTTCTTACCGATGACGGTATCGGCTTCCCAGTCACCTACTTGCTCACGCTTGTTAACGTCCTCTGACCTTTCTTCAATACCGGCACGATCAGCAATAGCGGTTCGATTGTGCACGCAACCGTATCTTTTTCGATAAGTTTTTCTCTGCTGGCGCAAATGCTTGTAGAGCGTTCCACCGTTGGCTTTATCACCTGAAACGTACGGGTCAATGGTTTCGTGATGAAGCTCGATAACGCCTTCGTGTGTAAGCCTTCCGCAAACCTGCTCGGGACTCCAATCAGCCCGTATATCTCGACCTATTCGTTCCTTGATATCAGGGGTCAACTTAACCGCTTTAGGCTTATCCTTATGACGCTGTTGAGCCATCTGGTGGGCTTGTTTATACCGATACCCTCTTTTCCCTGTGTTGCGCCCCAACTCACGAGAAAGGCTACCCTGTACACGCCCTAACGCCGCGGCTGTTTTGTTCTGGGAAGTGCCCTTTTCGCGTTCAGTTTGGATATAATGTCTTTCTTCGGAACTCAAGTGTTTATAGGCCATTTGTGTCGTCCTCTGTCGGGTGTGGTTACTTAACAGAGTACCCCTGAGTTCTGATTCACTCCAAAGGCACTTTAAGCAACCCTCTGGCTCCAGAGGTTATGCACTTATGATACGAATCCAGCTGGTTTCGCAAAATAGGTATCACATTCTAGCTTTTTAGCCAGCGTCTCGTGTTGTGCAAACTCTTTGCCGTTATCGAGGGTAATTGTTTTAACGTGGGCCTTGAGCGGTCTGAGCAATGCTACTATCGCGTCTTTAACAGACTCGGCCTTTTTTCCTGCTAATGGTGCCGCTAGACGCAGCTTACTTTTCCTATCATCGAGTGTCACAATCGGACCTTGGTGATGTTGGCCAATGAGGGTGTCGGCCTCCCAATCGCCTACACGTTGACGATGATTGGCAGCTTCAGGACGCTGCTCGATATCAACGCGATTAGGAATACCCGTGCGATTACGAGGCGACCCGTAGCGCTTGCGATAGGTCTTAGTCTGGTGTCGAAGATGTTGATAGAGTGTTCCTCGCGCTTTTTTGTCTGTCAAAATGTACTGATGAATCGTTTCATGATGAAGCGTAACGACGCCCTCTCGTTTCAGGCGGCCCGCCGCCTGTTCAGGGCTTCAGTCTTGTTCCATGTAGTGGTGGATGAGTGATTTTACCTCGTCCGTCAATTTACTAATTCGGAAAAAAATTACCCGACATCAATTCAGAATATATCTGACATGTTCTTCATAGAAAAACCGTTTAATTATTTGCGTATTGTGTTGCAGTGAGTGCAACACCGAACGAGCCAAGGCCACCCGTTGCTCCTTTGTAGCCACCACTGTCCGCCCAATCCGTTGGCTTTTTACGTGATGCCATACTAGCTCATCAGGATTGAGTTCCGGTGAATACGGCGGTAACAATACTAACGTGAGCTTACCTTGGCTAGTGCGGACAAATTCTTGCACTTTCTTGGTTCGATGAATTCGATGGCCATCAACAACCCAATAGACCGATCGCTTGGCGTTGTGCAGCAAACGCCTTGGAAAGTCGATAAAAACGTCTGCGGTTACCCGTGATTCGGTTACCATGAAACGCAGGTGACCCTTCGGCGAAACGGCTGACAGCCTATTTACGCTAAAGCGCCGACCCGTTTTCGCTACAACCGGCGTATCATCCCGTACCCCCCAAGTGGTACCACGATGATAATCCGACCGGATCGTCGATTCGTCGCCAAAATAGACCCGCGCTCGCCGCCTTTTCGCTTCTTGTTGTACTTCAGGCCAAGTTTCTCTTAACCATACCTTAACCTGATCAGGGTCTGGCTCGTATGCCTTAAACCCAGGGCGCTGCGCACTCATCCCCCAACGAGACAGGCTATTGCCCACCGAGCGCTCGCTGACTTCGATGCCAAATTTGTCTTTCAGTCATATCTGAATCATCGAGCGCGTCCACAGGGCATCATGAAAATCCAATTGCAACGGATTCGTTTTAACCCGTTCACGTAAGCGATCCGCATATTCATCGGGACACTTTCTTGGGCGACCCGTGATCTTGCCGGTGGACAGCGCCTGCTCACCACCTTGCTCATACGCTGGATAAGCAATCGTAAATGCAAGAACGATGAAATCCGAGGGCTTTAATTACTTTTTCAGGGCTTTCACCCGATAATACTTGCGCAACCGCGTGCCTGCGGATGGCTTCTCGTGCGGAATGGGGCAGTGAGCGACCGTCTGTCTTTTTCATAGCATCACTATAACATATTTTATTAATTTGTGTCGGGTAACTTTTTTCCAAAGTAGTAAATGATTGATTTTATTAGATCAGAAATTTGAAAAATGAGGTTTTTCTACAGCCTCGTTAGCGCGCTTGAGCATGATTCGGCACTTCTTCAAAACCCTGGATCAGGAAGACCTTCTTGGGTTCTTGCTCGTGGTCGCGACGACGGCGGGCCTGCTCATTGATGCTGCACTCAAACCTACATTTGAACCATTGCGGCTAGTCCCGATTGGGCTCTCGGGGCTCTACATCGTGATCCATGCACGTAACGTTTGGCGACTTGCCCGTGAAACTCACGGGTTTGTTTCAATCCCGTACTCGATATGCCTGGCTCAAACGAACGAGTGGTACCGAAACGCGCTGCGCCAGCAAGAAGACCGAATCCGTCGCGCCGGGATACCTTGGGATAGCATCAAGAAGACCTTCAGGATTCACAGGTTAGACTGGGCGTATTTCGACAACTCTAGGTTGAGTGGTGAGCCAGCTCAGTGGCTGGATGCTGCGAAGCATGTGGACACTCACTTTGGAGGCCTCGCAAACCGAATCGAACTACCAACCATCTATCACATCTTCCTTGTAACCCCCGCGCCTATCGCACTCGCCGTAGGAGCGCGCGCGGGCCGCAGAATTCCCTACGTTCTCTATCAGCACGTCGGCGGTGTCAAGGAACCGTACTCGGAAATCTGCAACATGGCGAATGCAACCAGAGAAGAGGGATACCATTTTCTGAATGAACGAGTTCGAGAGCCCGAGATGCTCACTGTAGGTGTGGACCCGATTGAACCTGTGGTGAGTGTTGGAGACAGGGTACTATTGGTGTGGGAATTCACCGGTCACAAGCTTCCGAAACCGTATCCTGAGTGCGGCGCGGTTACGACTGTAACGGTGTCGTTGCGTGAGGCTGCCGGTCACATTCCGTTGTCGTCGGATTGGATGAAGCTTGCACGCGAACTAGCATCGGTTACGTTTCGGTATCTGGATGAGGGAGCGGAAGTGCACGTATTGCCGGGTGTTCCATCGACCCTCGCATTCATGGTTGGCAGTATCCTCGGTACGACCAATTCATTGCACGTCCATTACTACAATAAGGCAAGCGACGGATACCACCGGACGTTCGCCTTGAGTGCACTGCATTGAAGTGCGCTCCAACACGGCGCTGCAGACCGACCGCCCAAACCGCGAGCGGTTTGGTTCCCTCCGTCGCTTCGCTCGGCAATCCCGCTACGCGGTTTTACCGGCGCGTCATCGAGATCGTTATGTGCTCAAGCGGTCCATCCAATAGCCCGGACGGCGAGCGTGATGTGCCACGGCGAGAACGACAAAAGCGTCATCATCTTCTACGACGATGACGGAGTAGGGAAAGCGATGGAGGAGGAGTTGCTTTGCGCCCAGGCGACCGGCCGCCCCCGAAACCGGAACGAATGGAACGGAATGGTCTTCAAGGAGGCGAATTGCCGTGTCGAAAGCGTCGAGCAGTCTCTTTCCCGTTCCAGGCGATTGCCGCTCGTACCAGGCGATTGCCTCTTCGAGTTCCTGGGCTGCGTCGGAATCGACGCGTACCGGCAGCATCAGGTCTGGGCGAGGCGTGCGCGAACTCTCGCAATGACATCATCAGCGTCAATCAGTGTCGCTTGGCCGCGGCGCAACCTATTGATTCTTCGACAGAGTTCAGCGTCCCATTGCGCAGTCACATCTGGCTCGGGCGGTCCATCAAGGCTGGCAACAAGGTCTCGTGCAAGTTCGGCACGCTCATCAAGCGGCAGAGCCAACGCATTGTCGCGAATGGTCGCAAGCGGTTTATAGGGCACAGTGATTGCTCCGGTTCGCACCAGCGATCGAGTTGGGATCGTGCTCCGGTTCGCAACACATAACAAGTGGCTGCCGGGGACCGCCCAAAGCGCGAGCGCTTTGGGTTCGCTCCGGCGCTTCGCGTCTCCGCCGGCTCCTGAGCCATCCCGTTGTACGCGGTTCGGCGCAGTGTACGCACTGGCGCATCGTCCGCGACGCTTAACTTCCCGTTGGGCCGACACTGTGACCTCACTCAAGGCGTCGATTGAGAGGCTGGTGACAGAGCTTCAGACCAATAGGAGTATCCCAAAGTATGTTTGAGCGGTGTAGCGAACCGCTGTTGTCAATGTTCCTTGGTGAAGCGTTGAGCCGCTACCTTGGAAGCAATTTGTCCTATATTTGTCCAGAGTTACCGCTGAAGAAATCGAACAACCAAAGCACGAACATCGATTTTGCGTTCTGGAACGGCGAGTCGGGATGGTTACTCGTTGAAGTAAAGACCACAACTCAGGTACCGCGGCCCAAACAACTGGAGGCATATCACACGGCGAGCCTCAAAACCGTCGCCTCTCTCGTCGATGACGTACGCACAATAAGCCGCGCTACGACAAATAACGAAAAGTACGCCGCGTTGGTATCAAGGATCGAAATGCATGCACCCCATAACGGACACCCCAGATTCCTCTGTGTCTCACCACATCGGCAAAATCCTGTAGAGCAGAATTCTGATTGGCTAAAATGGATCTCGTTCGCAATGTTGTTCGAGGGCTTTGCCTCTGTTGAACATCCCGAGCTGTGGGCCATCGCGGGGTTACTTTTTCTGGGACCGCCAACGTGACCTGGCACAACAAGCGCTACGCGCTTGTTCCAGCCGCTCATGCTTATCGTTACAACTAAAGAGTACCTCTAAAAACGCACTTTTTCCGCGATTGCGGCGTCAGTTCCGTGCTCCAACCCTCAGGTATCACCTATACACTGCGGTTGTGCGTGCAGTGCTTCCTTGCACTCACGAAAAAATGACTATTTTTAGAGGCGCCCTAAAGAGGAAAAAGTGCAGGTGGAGAACGTCAACATTCCTGGACAAGTCACGAATGTTAACGCCACGAAATATAATGCAATGAAAAAAGCGCTTCTAAATGTGCTGCCTAATTCTAGTCCCGGCTTAACGCAAAAGGAGATACAGAACCAAGTTAAGAGACATTTACCTGATAACATATTTCCGCAGGGCGCCACTGCCGGATGGTGGGCAAAAACGGTGCAGCTTGATCTTGAGGCACGGGGTATCGTGGAGAGAGAGAAGTACAAGCCGCTTAGATGGCATAGAAAAAGTACCGCCTATGCGTAACGGCTTCGTCCAAGAAGCGCATGCAGCCGGACTTGCAGGCCGCTGATTCGTAAAAAGTAGGTTACATCCAATTTACCAAGAAGAAAGTGGGATTTAAGGGCAGTACCAACGGGCGGCGGCGAAACACACCTATCACCCTCATCAGCTATACGTGTACAGGACCGGAACTGATGGTGAAGGCTGCGATAGACGGTGGAAAGTACCCCACGGGCGTAAGGATTACGGCCTCAGAAATGAACACCTTGCCGCTTGCTGCGACCTGCGGGTCGAGATTGCTGCCGCAATTTGCCAGACGTCTCAAGTCGCCGATAAGCATCGTTGTTAGCTTTCTCCAAGAAGCGAGATTGGCAGGTGCTTCTTGTAGTGCTTGAAATCATTATCTGTTATATATATCTGAAACTTTGCGCGAATAGATACTGCACAGATTAGGAAATCTGTATGCGACCCCTGTATCCCCTTAGTGCAGCAAAAGTTTAGTGCGGCAAAAGTTGGAGTATTCAGCCGCTGCTTCGTAGTCAAGATCAAGTATGGGTACGTTGGGGAAATAGCTGAGCTTTTTCCTTAGTCTGTCGTATCTGTTTTTGTTGCTGTATCCAGAAAGAATCTCTTGGCGAATGGGGCCAATAATCCGAGCACGATTGTTGTCGATTATTCGTGCAAGTGCTTCCACAATCCAGTTTTCGTTGTTCGCCGCCGCTCGAAAAGCAAGTGACCAAACGCAAGTATCAACAAGTACTCCAGTCATCGGCGGCTTTTTTTGTAATCATAATCTGAGTCTTGGGGGAGTTGGCCAAACAACTCCAATATTTCGCGTTGCCTTCGTCGTTGAACAAACTCTTTAAGTGCCTGATTAACAGTGTCCTTTTTTGTCATCATGCCACCAATTGACAAGGCTTCTTCGAGCAGTTCAGTATCGATCGAGAGGTTTGTGGCCATAGTTGCACCTCGCTAAACACATAGGCGCACACAAAGTAGCACACAAGGGCACCTCTAAAAATAGTCATTTTTTCGTGAGTGCAAGGAAGCACCGCGCGCACAACCGCAGTGTATAGGTGATACCTGAGGATTGGAGCACGGCGCTGACGCCGCAATCGCGGAAAAAGTGCATTTTTTTAAGGTGCCCACAAGTGCATCCACACGATACGGCGGCGATATCAAGGCGACAGAAGAAAACTTGCCAGAATACGAACCAATTCAACGGCAACAGGCAACGTGGGATCCGCATAAGCGCGCCCTTGCAGCACATCGTCACTGCCAACCATCTTGAGCACATGGTTCATGCTTTCGATCTCGAAGACTTGCGCCTTCGCATAGGCAGCCGTCAAATACGCCACCTCGCTTGAGCGCACTTGAATATCGCTGGTGCCATAAACAAGTGCGACGGGTACACGAAGTTTGGCGATGGCGGCGGCTGGGTCGCGGGCGAACCAAGACATCATATAGGGCTGCACACTATCGCGTAGCAAACCGTGGAGTGCTCTTGGGGTGTTCGGCGCTAACTGTCCAGCTTCCAACAGCTCTATAGCCCGGTCAGCTTCATCTGCGATTTGCTCGGGCAACTTGCCGCGAAGTTGCTCTCGTAACAGTTCGGCCGCGGGCCGCCCTAGCGCCGCGATGGCCACCAACACCCGCCACTACCGCAACTGATGCAGCCTCCAATGCGATAGTTGCTCCCTCACTGTGACCGAGAAGATAGATCGGCACTTCCGTCTGTTCTTGCATCCAGGTCACGACCCGCACCGCATCATCAACAAAATGCTGGAAGCGCAGGTCTGTTTCATCATGTTCCGGCCATGAACTGCCACCGATCATGCGTTTATCGTACCGGAGGACTACAAAACCACGATCCGCCAGCCTATGGGCCAGAAGTTTTAGCGAGTCGTTCTTATGGCTGGTGCCAACGGTATTACCGTCCCGATCCGCAGGCCCCGACCCGCCACCTGTACACAAGCGGCCACGGGACGCACATCAGGCCACACCAGGGTCCCGGCGAGTGTGCCCCCATCGAAGGGAATGAGAACGTCCTCGCCCGCACTAGGCGGCAAAATGACAAGCCACGCTGCCGCCACCGTCCCGCAGGCGCAACGCCGGTATCTCCTCGGCGCAACGCGCGCGCGCGCGCGGACAACGGGTTCTGAACACACAGCCGCTGGGCGGGTTCATGGGCGAGGGCAATTCACCGTCCACCAAGTCCGGCTGGCCGAGTTCCGCCGCCGGATCGGGAATGGGGATCGCGCTCAACAGCGCTTGGGTATACGGATGGGTAGGGGCACTGTAGAGGGTCTCGGCGGGGGCGATTTCGCAGATGCGGCCCAGATACATCACCGCCACCCGATCGGCGATGCTTTTCACCACCGCCAGATCATGGGATATGAACAACATGGTGAGGGCGTAACGCTCTTTCATATCCTCGAGCAGGTTCAAGATCTGCGCTTGAATAGACACGTCCAGCGCCGATACCGGCTCATCGCACACCAACAGATCCGGGGCGAGAATCAACGCCCGCGCAATGGAGATGCGTTGGCATTGTCCGCCGGAGAATTGGTGCGGCCGTTTGTCCATGGCAACGGCGGGATCAAGGCCCACGGCCTCCAGCATCGCTGCCACCTGCTGGCGCTGCTCGTGCCGCGTTCCCTGCCCGGTGACCCGTAACGGCGCGGCGATAATGTCGGCCACCCGCATGCGCGGATTCAACGAGGCGATGGGATCTTGGAACACGATCTGCAAGCGGCGGCGCAACTCGCGCATGCGTGCTGGCGTCACCTGAGTGAGATCTTCGCGTTCCAGCCACACTTCACCGGCGCTCGGCTTGGGCAATTGCATCACTGCCCGTGCCGTAGTGGATTTGCCGCAGCCCGACTCACCCACTAGGGCCAAGGTCTCGCCCCGGGCCAGTTCGAAGCTCATGCCGGCAACGGCCCGCACGGTCCCCGCGTGGGTGGCGAAATCGACGATCAGATCGCGCACTTCGAGAAGTGGCTCAACCCCGTCCATCATGCTGCCGTCTTCACGACGCCGTCTTCATGAGTTGGCACTCGCCGGGGCACTATTGAGTGGCCGCCAGCAGGCATAGCCATGGACCTGCCCGCCGCAAGCATCCCCGCCGGAGACATCCCCATCGTATACATCCCCGGCGTATATATCCTTTATAAAAGGCGGCAAGGCCTCACGGCATTGCGCATCCGCGTACTGGCACCGGGGCGCGAACCGGCACCCGTCCGGTGGATTGATCAACTGCGGCGGGCGCCCGCCTATGCTGTTCAAGCGTTGATGCGGTGGCTGCTCAAGCTTCGGGATGGAATCCAGCAGTGCCTGGGTGTAAGGCATGCGCGTGCGGGCGAACAACGCCGCCGTGTCAGCATGCTCGACGATGTTGCCGGCGTACATCACGGCCACTTCGTCACAGCGGCCCGCCACCACCCCCAGATCGTGGGTGATTAAGATCAAGCTCATATGCCGTGCCCGCTGCTCGCGTTGCAGCAGATCCAAGATGCCGGCCTGCACCGTTACATCGAGCGCGGTGGTGGGTTCATCGGCAATCAGTAAAGTGGGCTCGCAGGCAAGAGCGATGGAGATAGCCACCCGCTGGCGCATCCCCCCCGACAATTGGTGCGGATATTGGCGCAGGCGTTGCTCCGCCTGTGGAATACCGACCTCGGTCAGTAGCTCCAGCGCCCGTGCCCGCGCCTCACTCTTGGGCGTGCCCAGGTGAAAGCGCATCCCCTCCATGATCTGATCGCCGATGCGCATCACTGGATTGAGGCTGGTCATGGGATCTTGAAAAATCATCGCCATTTCGGGGCCGCAGAGGGCGCGGCGCTGGCGCGCCGGTAACGCCAGCAGATCCTGGCCCTGGAAGCGCAATTCGGAGCCTGGAAGAATACGCGCATAACTCGGCAACAAACCCATCACGGTGCGGGCGAATACGGACTTGCCACAGCCCGACTCTCCCACCAAGCCAAGCGCCCGGCCCGGCGCGATGTCCAAGCTGACGCCGTCGATGGCATGCACCACGCCCTTGGGCGTATGAAAATGCGCCCGCAATGATGCGACGTACAGTACCCCACTCATATGATTAGGATTCTCATATAGCACTCTCACGCACATCCGCCAGGCGCGCGCGCAAGGTGTCGCCCACCAGGTTGAAGGACAGCACGGTTAAAAACATCACCAGGGCCGGAACCACGCTGATATGGGGCGCCTCTTCCAATTGCTCGCGCCCCTCCGCGATGGTGCCGCCCCAACTCGGACTGGGCGACGGTACGCTCAAGCCGAGGAAACTGAGCGCGCCCTCCGCCACGATGGCGGTCGCAACCGCCACCAGCGCGTAGGCGATCACCGGCAATATGACGTTCGGTAAAATCTCCCGGCTAAGGATGTAGAAGTCGCGTGCGCCCATGGCCCGCGCCGCCAACACGAACTCCCGCTCCGCGTAGACCAAGGTGTTGGCCCTGGCGATGCGGGTGAACACGGGAATGAACAAAATACCCAGGCTGATGCTGACATTCATCAGGCTGCCGCCGAAGGTCAGCGCAAACAAAAGCAGCACCACCAATCCCGGCAAGGCCAGCAGCGTATCGATGGCCACCACCACCACGGACTCCAGCCAGCCGCGGTAATAGCCGGCCAACATGCCCAGCCAAACGCCTATCAAAAGCCCCACTAGCGGCGCGACAAAACCGACGGTGAGTGATACCCGGGCGCCGTAAGCGACCCGCGCCAGTAGATCGCGGCCGAGCACGTCGGTGCCCAGCCAATGGTCCTCACTGGGCGGTGCGGACAGGGCGATGAAATCCATCGCCGCTGGATCGCGAATGCCTAGCTGGGGGGCGAATAGGGCCGTGACCAATACCGCCAGCAGCCAGAGCAGCGGCAACCACAGTTTGAGCAAGCCGCTAATCATGACGGCCCCTGCCCATGAGCCCCCCTAACCACGAGCCCTCAACCATGCGCCCTTAACCATGGGCTTTCTCGGTACGGATGCGCGGGTCCAAAATCAGGTACAGCAGATCGACGGTGAAGTTGACTAAGACATAAGCGAACGCGATGAAGGTAACCGCGCCCTGCACCACCAGAAAATCACGCGCGTAGATGGCATTGATAAGCAGACGGCCCACCCCCGGCAGGGCAAAAATAGTCTCCACGATGATGGCGCCACCGATGAGATTGCCGATCTGCAAACCGAGGATCGTAATGGTGGAAAATGACGCCGGGCGCAGCGCGTGCAGCAGCAGGATACGCGCGGTGGGCAAGCCCTTGGCCCGTGCCATGGCGATGTAATCTTCCTGCAGCACGCTGATGAGATCGGCGCGCAGCACCCGCATCAATACGACGAATTCCGCCAAAGCGATACTCATGGCCGGCAATACAAAAGCGGCGATGTTGTGCCAAAAGTCCTCCGTGATGGGCACGTAGCCGGTGGCTGGCAGCAGATCCAGATGCAAAGCGAAGACCAGGATCAACACGATGCTGGCCATGAAGGAAGGCACGGACAAGGACATGAACGCGCTGGCGGCAATGCCGCGGTCAACAAAACTGCCAGGGCGCAACGCGCTGAAGAAGGCGGCAGGAACCGCTATGCACAAAGCGATGAGCTGCGTCATCAGCATCAGTTGTAAAGAAACCGGAAAGCGCGAGAAGATCGCCTCTACCACCGGCTCGCCGGTGCGGTAGGAAATGCCCCAATCCCCCACCAGAAAACTGGATAACCAATCAGCGTAGCGGATCAGCACCGGCCTATCGAGGCCGAGATCGGCGCGTATGGCTTGCACGTCCTCCTCGGAGGCATCCTGGCCAGCGATGTCATAAGCCACATCGCCGGGCAGTACGTTCACCAGCAAAAACGTGAGCAGCGTGACCGCGAAGAATACGATCAGCAGCCGCTGTAGCCGGAACAATAAAAAACGCATGGCTAGCAATCACCCGTCCCAGCCGCTCCCGCAAGACTCACAACGCTTACATAGAGGGCGGCTGGAACAGTAAGTATCGGCTTATTCTTTCCAGGCGTAAGCCACTTGTGCGCGGCCGAGCACGGTGATGGCAACGTTGTTGACGTTCTTACGGGTGATCACGTAATACTTGTTACCGCCGCGCAACTGCATATTGCCCGATTGATTGATAAGCCGGCTCAAGTCGCACAGCCCTTTGTCACGGGCTGCGGGGGTAGCCGCCGTGCGCATGACCGTGGCCGCCTTGTCCAGCTGCTCGTTTTTAAGGCGGGTCAAGTTGTAGCGGCTGTCGGAGAAAGACAGCGCGTACAGTTGCGGCCCCACGTCATCGGCATCGGCCACCCGCCAACCGGAAATCTGATAGTCGTTGGTGAAGACTTTTTTCACCAGGGTGTTCTGATCCACCGGCACCAGCTTCATGCCGACCCCCACTTGTTTGAAGAGCTGCTGCATGATTTCGCCCAACTCGCGGCCACGGGGCGTGGTGGTGTGGATCATTTCCAAGCTGACCGGCTCAGCGTAGTCGGCCAACAGGGCTTTGGCTTTTTCAGGATCGTAGTCCAGATAGCCGTCATCGCACTCGGCATCAGCGCCTAGCGCGTGCCGGGCAAACGGCACCGTGTTCTTCCAGGTGACGTTCAATATGGCGGTTTGGTTCCAGGCATGCGCCAGCGCCTGGCGTACCCGTACGTCGTCCAGCGGCGGCTTGGAGGCATTCAAGAAAGTGATCTTGGCGCCTTTGCCAGGTCTTGCAATCACCTTTAATGAGTTATCTTTTTGTGCTGCTTTGATGGTGTTGCCGCGATCGGTCCAGATGACGTCCACCTCACCGGCTTTCAATGCGGCAAAGCGCGCCTGGGTGTCGGGCAAGATGCGAAATACGATCTCATCGACTTTGGCCACGCCCGGCACGTGATAGCGCGGATTGCGCTCCACCACGATGCGATCGCCGCCGGCCCAATTCTTGAATCTATACGGGCCAGTGCCTACGGGATGGCGGTTTTGCTTGTCCGCCTCGACGTTTTTATGCGACGGGATGAGGCCGATCATGTTGATCGAGGCCAGCGCCCCCACGAACGGCTGCCACGGATGCTTGAGGGTGTATTCGACGGTGTGTTCATCGATCGCTTTGGCGCCTTCGATGGCGGTGATGAACGAGCGGCTACGGGATTTGTTCTTCGGATCCAAGATGCGGTTGAGGTGATCGGCGGCATCCTTGGCGGTGAACGGCGAGCCATCGTGAAACTCGACGCCTTTTTTTAACTTGACGATGAAGGTTTTTTTGTCGTCCGACTGGCTCCACGACTCAGCCAAACCGGGTTTCATCTCGCCGGTTTCAAGATCACGAATAAACAGCGTGTCGTGGATGGTATGAGACACAGTGCCAGCAGAGGCGCCCAATACCCCGCCCTTGACGGCATCGAAACCGCGGGCGTCGGTCTCAAGAGCGACAGTGAGGGTGGTTTTAGCAAAAGCCGAAGCACCCGGCAGCACCACCAGCAGGGCGCCAGTGGTCATTAGTGCGAGATTTGCTCGCAATCGTCTAAATGTATTCATCGGTCCTCCTGTGAGAATTCTGGCTCATTCAGCGGAGCCTTTAGTGATGCGGTGGGTTATGCGGTGGCCGGCAGATTCTCTTGCTCCGCGCGCGCCGTCAAGACTTATCCCGTGTTTACCCCCCGGAGTTTTACGTTCGCGCAAGCGGCCACGCTCGCGCCAACCCTATGCCGGAGACGGCCCCCAGTTGATGAGCACGGTCTGATGCACGCGGTCTGATGAGCGCGGTCTGATGAGCGCGGCCTTGCCACTGCAACTATGCTCCGAGGCCACGAATGCTGCGGCAACCGACACGGGTGCCGGCGCAAGCGTTGTGCGTCATGTAAGCTGCAAGTAAGTCCTGGTGCGAGCAAGCCCCGGCGAGGCCCGAACATGAGTGGAACGCTAAAAGAGATAGGCGGCGCCTGCCATTGCGGCAACATTCGCTATGTATTCACCCTGCCCGAACCTGTAAGCCGCATCACTGCGCGCGCCTGCGGCTGCACGTTTTGCGTCAAACACGGCGGCGTGTACACCTCCCATCCCGGCGCCAGCCTGACCGCCCGAATCGATGATCACGAGGCCGTTAACCGCTACCGCTTCGGCCATGGCACGGCGGATTTTTACATCTGTCAGCGCTGCGGCGTGGTGCCCTTCGTCGTCAGCGAGGTGCAGGGCAGTCCACGGGCGGTGGTCAACGCGCGCACCTTCGAAGGTGTTGACTGCGCCCAAATGGAGCAGGAAAAAACCGACTTCGACGGCGAAACCACCGATTCTAGACTGGCACGGCGCGCGCGTAACTGGATCGCTCACGTCACCATTACCTAACACCCGATACCTAACACCCAAGGGGAGCGGACATGGCAACAGTAGTGTCTATGATCAACATGAAGGGAGGCGTCGGCAAGTCCACTTTGACCTTCAATCTCGCCTGGCGCGCAGCTTGGAAAGAGAACCTCAAAGTACTGGCCGTTGACCTAGACCCACAAGCTAACTTGAGCCAATACTTCCTCGGGGCACGACGCTACCTCCGGTTACTGCGCGCCGGGGCCAAGACCATCGTCGAGATCTTTGAGCAGTTCGCATCGCCGACCTCGGCCACCGGGGCTCCGACGCTCGTAGAGCCAAGCGAGGTCATTCATGAACTCTACGAATGGGACGATGGCAGTGCACTTCACCTTGTTCTCTCTAGGTTAGAGCTAGCTTGGACACTCAAGAACCCTACAGAAAAAGCGCAACTTCTTCCGCAGTTTCTATCAAAAGTCCAGGGCATCTACGATCTTATCTTGATCGATTGCGCGCCAACCGAATCGATTCTTACGCTTGCGGCCTATCGTTCGAGCCGCTATGTGTTTGTTCCAGTACGGCCGGAGTTCCTCGCTACAATCGGACTTCCCTTATTGGCTCGATCTCTAGAGGAGTTTAAGTTATTGCATCAAGGGCAGGATCTGGACATGGGGGGCATTATTTTTAATGGTTTGAGACGGACCAACACTCCGCCAGAGCAAAGCCAATCGATTCAAGATGTCCGAAGGCTAGCTGACTCGCACGGCTGGCCCGTGCTCACGAACGTCGCCCACCACTCCGACTCATACCCTACAGGTTCACGCGACGGAACGCCGATTTTTCGGACCTCGTACGCGCGTGACTACGTAATTGGCGAGTTTCACAAGGTCGCATCAGAGTTTTTGCGCTTAACCGGTCTGAAATGAAGAAATCTGTAGAAGCCGCCATCGAACAAATACTGCGGCTGCGTTCGCAGTATTCAGACGCTGATTTGAGTGACGCAATCATGCAGCTTGCGGCCTCTCGCACTCTGAGCAATCGCATTGACGAACGACATGGCCGCAAGAAACACGAGACAAGGGGACCGTCAGCGGAAAGAAAAGCCCCTGAGATATCGAAGGCCGTTGCGGATCTTAGGGGCGTGGACGATGAGAGGTTCGAACTGCTCGCGCGGTTTGACCGTGCGTTGCGCCGTGGCGAGATCCTGACAACCCTCGAAAGCATTCGATACCAGGGCATGAGAATGGACAAGTCATTTGCTCCAGGGAAATCTCGCAGGAGTGCAATCTCCAAGTTATTGAAGCTGCTCGTTGCTCTGCCCACCGCCGATGCGCGCCGGCAAATCGACGCCATCGTGACGGCCGATCAGTGTTCTAGCCGCTCTGAAGAAGCGTATTCGGAACTGGCAGCTTTTCTGATGGGGAGACGAGATTGAGCATCTGTCACACAACCAGTACATCCAGCGGAAGCCACGAGAACACAGACCGCCGGTACAAACCGTTAGCTGATCACTATTTCTGAGGCGCGTAGAGAACATGCCTGTCGAAATGATCGGCTGGATTGCCCCGCGCATTTCATCCGAGATCATTGCCCCCGAAGGTCCGCCGTTCGACGCCGCCGTGGTGGCGGACACGGCCAGAATCCACGAGGAGGCAGATTTCGATCGGGTCTTGATCGGCTATTTCTCCGCTGCGCCCGATGGCTTCATTCTGGGGGCTCACGCGTCCTCGGTCACGCAGAAGCTCGGCTTTTTGTTGGCCCACCGGCCCGGCTTTGTGTCACCGGCGGTGGCCGCGCGCAAACTGGCAACCCTCGACCAATTGACCCGGGGACGCTTGGCCGTGCACCTGATCGCAGGCGGCAGCGATGCCGAGCAAGCCAAGGACGGCGACTATGCCAGCCACGCGGAGCGTTACCGGCGCACCGATGAGTACATCAAGCTGCTCAAACGCAACTGGACCGAAACCGCCCCCTTCGATCACGCAGGCGAGTTCTACCGCTGCACGGGCACCTACGCCGATGTGCGCTGCTACCGCGAACCGCGCATTCCCGTATATGGCGGCGGCGGCTCGCCAGCGGCCATTCAAGCGCTGGCGCCGAACGTGGATGTGTTCATGCTGTGGGGCGAACCGTTGGCGGCCACCGCCGCATTCATGGCCGAGGTCAACCGGGTGGCGCGAGCGCACGGCAACCGCTTGAGCTTCAGCCTGTCCACCCGCCCGATCTTGGCCGATACCGAGGGCAAAGCTTGGGACCGGGCGCGCGATATATTGGCCCGGATCAAGGCCCGCGGCGGCAGTCCCAGGGTGCCGGCCAACGTCGGCTCGCAGCGCTTGCTGGCGGCAGCCGCCCAGAGCAGGGTGCACGACGAGTGTCTATACACGGAGCTGGCCCTGGCCACCGGCGCCCAGGGCAACTCCACGGCGCTGGTGGGAACGCCGGACACAGTGGCTAAAGCCTTGTTGAAGTACTACCAGTTGGGCGCCACCAGTTTGCTCATCCGCGGCTATGATCCACGCCCGGATGCTATTCAGTACGGTAAGGAGTTGATCCCCAAAATCCGCCAGTTGGTGGCGGCTAGCGATGCCCATGACCCACACGGCGCGCCGGCCCGGTAGGGGCGCTGGCGTTTCGCAGCAATGGGCAAGTACTTTTCCTTCAATCAGCGCCGCTAGTGGCCCAAATCTACTAATGGGCACCTCTAAAAATGCACTTTTTCCGCGATTGCGGCGTCAGCTCCGTGCTCGAATCCTCAGGTATCACCTATACACTGCGGTTGTGCGCGCGGTGCTTCCTTGCACTCACGAAACAATGACTATTTTTAGCAGGCGCCCTAATGACCCAGAGCCACTAATGGCCCAGGGCCGCTAGCGGTGCTGCCCGCAAAAGCGCGGCCGCGGCAGCGTTGTTATCATCATCCGCCGGCCACTACCACAGCACCGTTATGGCTGTAGGACATAGCGCACAACTCAAGGCACGGTCATGAGCTCTACATCCGCCAGCATCTACCGCCGCACCATCTTGGAGCGCCCAGCCCTAGTGGTGTTCATGCTCGCCCTAGTGCTCGCTTTTTTTGCTTATGAAGCCAGGCACTTCGCCTTGGATGCCTCGGCCGATGCCCTGCTCCTGGAGGACGATGAAGACCTCAGAGTATTCCGGCAGACCCAAGCCCGTTACCGCACTCAGGACCTGCTCATCGTCACCTACACCCCGAACGGCGAGCTGTTCACCCAAGCGTCGCTGGACCGGCTCGCCAAGCTGCGCGACGAGCTGGCGGCCCTGCCGTCCGTGGACCGCGCCTTCAGCCTGCTGGAGGTACCGCTGCTCACCAGCGCGGACATCACTTTGTCGCAACTGAGCGCCAGCGTACCCACCTTGCAGACCCATCGCGGCATCGACTACGGGCGCGTGCGCGAGGAGATCTCCACCAGTGCCGTGTTCAGCGAACTCATCTTGAGCAAGGACGGCACCACCACCGCCATCTTGCTCAGCCTCAAGGATGATCCAGCGCTCGACAAACTACTCGCCCAACGCTCCGCCCTGCGTTCGCAACGCCTCCAGGGCACGCTTAGCGAAGCGCAAGCAGCCGAACTCGCCCGCGTCAGCGCCAGTTATGATCAAGTGCGCACTGCTTTCGATGAACGGCGGCACCAGGATATCGCCGCCATTCGCGCCATTTTGCGCCGTTACGCGGACGAGGCCGCACTACATCTAGGTGGTGTGCCCATGATCACCGATGATATGACCACCTACATAGGCAACGATCTGCTCACCTTCGGCGGCGGCGTCGCCGTGTTTATTCTCGCCACGCTGACCCTGATCTTCAGGCGCATACGCTGGGTGCTGCTGCCCGCCGCGAGCTGCGTCTATGCCGGTTTGCTGATGCTGGGACTGTTGGGCTTGTTGGGGTGGAAGGTCACGGTCATCTCGTCGAACTTCGTCTCGCTGATGCTCATCATCACCCTGTCGATGAACATCCATCTCATAGTGCGCTACCGCCAACTGCGCAATGACCACCCCGATGGGGCTCATACCGACTTGGTGGAACTCACCACGAGGAAAATGGTGTGGCCTTGCCTCTATACGGCTCTTACCACCATTCTCGGCTTTTGCTCACTGGTGTTCAGCGGCATAAAACCGGTCATCGATTTCGGCTGGATGATGTCCATTGGCCTAGGGGTGACTTTCTGCACCTCTTTCATCTTGTTCCCCGCACTGTTAGTGGCCCTAGGCCCGCTCCCTGACGACGGCAAAGCCGACGCGCCGGTGGCCATCACCGCCGCTTTGGCGGGCTTCACCCAACGCCGTGGCGGTATCGTCCTGGCCGCCGGCGCCACCGCCGCCCTCTTGAGCGCGATAGGCATCACCCGCCTAGAGGTAGAAAACAGCTTCATCGACTACTTCCGCGAACACACGGAAATCCACCAGGGCATGAAGCTCATCGACGAGCGCCTAGGCGGCACTACCCCGCTTGATATTCTCCTGGACGTCACCGAGGAAGAGGACGAAGAGTGCGCCGACACGAGCAACCTGGCGCAGGAAGACAAGGAATACTGCGACGATCTGGCGCTCATGAAGGAGGAGAGCTCGCCGGCGGACTATTGGTTCACGCCCTACAAAATCGACCGTATCAAGGCGGTCCACGACTATCTGGAATCGATTCCGGCCGTCGGCAAGGTATTGTCCTTGGCCTCCATCTTACGGGTGGGTGAAGCCATCAATGACAACAACGAATTCACCCCGTTCGAGCTAGCCATACTCTACAAAAAGATTCCCGCGGACATACGTGAGCAAACCGTTGAACCGTATATCTCGGTAGAGGAGAACGAGGCGCGCATCACCCTTCGCATTCTCGATTCGATGCCGGAGCTCAAGCGCAAAGCGCTCCTCGATCAGATCCGCCGCGGCCTCACCGAGACGCTGGCGATCCCCGCCGAAGAAGTCGAAGTCAGCGGCCTCCTGGTGCTCTACAACAACATGCTGCAAAGCTTGTATCAATCGCAAATACAAACGGTTGGCGCCGTCCTGCTGGGCATCGCCATCATGTTCATGATCTTGTTCCGCTCGGTAACGCTGGCGCTCATCGGCATCATCCCCAACGCCCTGGCTGCCGCCATGGTATTGGGCATCATGGGTCTTGCCGATATTCCTCTGGACATGATGACCATCACCATCGCCGCCATCACCATCGGCATCGCGGTGGACAATGCCATCCACTATATCTACCGCTTCAAAGAGGAATACGCCCTCCAGCACGATTACGGCAAAACCTTGGAAACCTGTCACGCCAACATCGGCAGAGCCGTGCTCTACACCTCGGTCACGATCATCTTCGGCTTTTCGATTCTGGTGTTCTCCAATTTCATTCCGACCATTCTTTTCGGCCTACTGACCGCTTTCGCCATGTTCGTCGCCCTGCTCGCCGTGCTTACCTTGCTGCCAAAACTCATCTTGATGATGAGGCCGTTTTAGCCCGCACAGTGCATTCACCACAGTCAGCTTTTTGGCCGCATGCAGACACGGCGAAAGCTAAAACTGCTTTTCTTGTAATGGTGAACTCAGCACGGCGGGGCTTCACCGATCTGGCGTGTATGTAAGCTGGAGCCTTCTTTTCAGAGGGTCGGGGCAACGCGCTAGAGGTTAACCCGTTTAACCATGGCGCCCTATGCAGCCCGTCACAATCGTCCCCCGTCACAATCGTCCTATGAGACCAATCACCTATCCATGTCTCATTAAAGGAAAGACGGCGGCGGGCGGGCCGAGCCCCCAGTCACTCGCCCCGGGGTCACTCGCCCCCGGGTCACTCGCCCTGGGGGTAACCCGCACTTGCGCCGGGCGGCGTTGCCCAACACACTGCCCGGCCCCATCAATAGCGGCTTGGCATGTTGAACGGAATAATCCGCACGCTCAGCGGGCGTTATTTTTACGGCTGGACCATGGTGGGTATCGCCATCGGCGCCTTGTTCATCAGTGGCGCCGGTCAATCCCACACCTTCAGCGTATTCTTGGGCCCCATCAGCGAAGCACTGGGACTTTCGCAAACGGCGCTGGCCGGTGCTTACGGCCTCGCCACGTTCGCCGCCGCTTTCTGCCTGCCGTATATGGGCCGCCTTACCGACCGTTTCGGGCCGCGGCGGATGTTGCTGGCCATCACTGCCGCCCTTGGGGCCGCCTGCTTCGCGTTTGCCGGCATCACCGGCCTCGCCTCCTTGGCGCTGGCCTTCGCCGCCCTGCGTTTTCTAGGCCAAGGGTCTTTGATGCTGAACTCCGCCAATCTGGTCTCGCGTTGGTTCGATAAGCGCCGTGGCTTCGCGCTGAGCTTGATGGGTCTTGGTTTCGCCATGTCGATGGCCGTCCATCCACCGCTGCTGGAGTGGCTCATCAGCGCCGTGGGTTGGCGCCAAGCTTGGATCTGGATAGGCCTTAGTACCTGGGTTTTGTTTCTGCCGCTGGTCTATGCGCTAGTGTGTGACCGGCCCCAGGCACTCGGTCTTCGCCCGGACGGCCCAGCGCCGGCTGCGCCACACGGCGAAGCCGCCAGCCTTAGCGGCATCAGCCGGGCGCAAGCCCTGCGCAGCAGTGCTTTTTACATCATCTGCGCTGGCTTGTTCACCCTCTCGATGCTGGTAACGGCATTGCACCTTTTTCAGGTATCCATCTTCACCTCGCACGGTTTGGACGCCGCCCTGGCCGCCCGCGTCTTCCCTCTCTCCGCCACCACCATGGTGATCGCCATGCCGCTGGTGGGAATGGCTCTGGATCGCTTCCCCACCAAATGGGTCTTCGTGTCCGGCCAACTGATGCTGTGCGCCTCATTGGTGTCCATGGTGAACGTCACCGGTCTTGCCTCGGCCATCACCTACGCCGCCATTTTCGGCGCCAACAACGCCTTCAGCATGACTTTGTTCGCGTACGTCTGGCCGCGGTATTTCGGTCTCGCCCACCTCGGCAGCATTCAAGGCACAGGACAGATGGTGGGCGTGATCGGCGCCTCCGTGGGTGCGCTCCCCCTAGGGATGGCTTTCGATGCCTTCGGTGATTACGACACCATGCTCTACACGCTCACCCTGCTGCCGGCCATCTGTATCGTTCTCGCCCTCTTCCTGCGCCCGCCGCAGGCGGGCTAGCGCCTTCAGCAGCTGCGCGCGCGTGCTGCCACCCGCTCTAGCCAGTCAACTTGAGTTCCAGCGTAAAACACCTCCGCTCAGCCTGGCCCCCGTGTTACGGTTGAGTCCGGGCGCGGCGTGGCGTGCGGGTGTTAACGCCGGTATTGCCGCTCTCGCTTATATCTTTGTTCGTAACAACTCTTGGCGATGATCGGCGGCCGAGTTGCGCAGTCGCGCCGCCCTTCACAGATGCAACAAACATAGGAGTGAGTGATTGTGAAACTGAAGACTTTTCTAGCCGCATCGGCGGTTGGCGCCGGCATGTCCCTTGGTTCGAATGGCGCCGCCAGCACCGAATTCATTACCATCGGTACGGGCGGTGTCACTGGCGTTTATTACCCGACCGGCGGCGCTATTTGCCGTTTGGTCAACAAAGGCCGTAAAGAACACGGCGTGCGCTGTTCGGTGGAATCCACCGGCGGCTCCGTCTACAACATCAATACTATTCGCGCCGGCGAACTGGACATGGGCGTCGCCCAGTCGGATTGGCAGTATCACGCTTATCATGGCTCCGGTAAGGATCGGCCAATACGTTCTGGATATGGAGAAGGCGGCGGCTCCACTCTGGCGCCGCGGTCGATGCCGTTGACGGCATGAGGTCCATACAGCGGCCACCTATGATGACTTGTTACACCTATCCCGAGCGCTCCCCCACAACGCTGAACTGCTACAAAATCAGCCGCAGCGGATGCTCGACGATGGCACGAAACGCCGCCAAGATACGCGCGGCAGCGGCGCCATCCGCGGCCCGGTGATCGACCGACAGGGTACAGCTCATGCGGGTACCCGCCGTCACCGTGCCGCCATGCACCACCGCCCGCTCCTCCACCGCGCCAATGGCCAGGATAGACGCCTGCGGTGGATTGAGTACCGCTATCGCCTCCCGGACACCGAAACTGCCCAGATTGGTGAGCGTGGTACTCCCGCCGCTTAGCTCCGCCGCCGTGAGATCACCACTGGCGGCGCGCTGCGCGTATTGGCGCAGGCTAGCGCTGATGTCGCGCACGCCCCGTTTGCCGGCATCACGGATAACCGGCGTCAACAAGCCCTGCGCCGTGGCCATGGCCACAGCCACATCCACCTGCCGGTAGCGCAGCAAATCGCCATCATCCCAGGCTACATTGAGCGCCGGCTCATCCTCGAAAGCGAGCGCCAGGCAGCGGATGAGCAGATCATTGATCGTCACCCTGGGCGAGGGCTCGGTACTGTTGACCTCGCGGCGCATGCTGAGCAACGCCGCTACGTCGCACTCGACCGTTAAATAAAAATGCGGGGCTTGCTGTTTGGAAGCCACCATGCGCTTGGCGATAGTGCGGCGTAGCGCACTGGCCGGCTCCCGGTCAAATAGCATAGCCGGGTGTGGCGGGGGCGATCGCTGCGCGCCTATCACCGGTTCAGGCGGCCTGGCACCCGCTAGGTCCAATAGGGCCGCTACCTCGTCCGTATCCGTGCGGCCCAGTTGAGCGGCCAGCGCTTGACCCAGGGTGGCGGCAACCCGTTGCGCCCGGCCGTCAACGGTACCAGGCGGCGGCGTAGCGCCAAGGTGCTGAGTAGGGGCGCAACGCCCGCTAGCAGCCGCTACCGCTGGCCGCACCTCGGCCCGCTCCGGCCCATCTGTCACTGCCCCCCAAGGCGCTTTGGCCTCCTCATCCTGGCCACCCTCGCCACCCGCCTGCACTACCTCCACCGCATCACTGGCCGTTATCTCCACCAGCTCTGTACCCACCGCCACCTCTTCGGTGCCTTCGGCCACCAGCAAGCGCTGCACGGTTCCCGCCACATCGCAGGGCAATTCCGTAATGGTCTTATCCGTTTCGATTTCCGCCAAGACGCCATCTATCTCTACGCGATCGCCTGGCGCGACCAACCACCGCACAACAGTGGCCGAAGTCATCTCCGGCGTGACCGCAGGCATCACCACCACGTTCATGACATCACCATCTGGGCCCATGACATCACCATCGGATCTGCACGATCCAACAACGCGCGGGCGGCACCGTGGAGCACAGCACTCGAATCCAATCCGTAATGCGCATAGAGATCGGGAATATCGCCCGACTGTCCGAAATGCTCGACGCCAAGTGGCACCACCCGGTGCCCACACACCGAGCCCAGCCAAGACAGTGCCGCCGGATGAGCGTCGGTTAGGGACACTATGGCGGCTTCCCGCGGTACTGCCGCCAGCAGCGCTTCCACATGGGCCGTCGCCACGCGCGCCGTCTCCTTGGCTGCCATCTCCCCGGTCCCCATCTCCCCGGTCCCCATCCCCTCGGTCTCCATCCCCTGAGCGCTTCTCTCTCTGGCCCGGCGCGCCCGGGTCCAACCGGTATGCAACCGCTCGGCAGAGGTAATCGCCAGTAAACCGGTAGCGGGCAGATCAGCGCACACCGCCCGGTGGGCCGCTTGCGCCTCTGGCCCCAGCGCTCCCGCATAAGCGATCACCAGCGCGCAATGCGGCCCTGGCGGCTGCAACCAATAACCGCCCGCGGTGACGTCCGCCGCGGGCAACGCGCGCTCGGGTTGGGCAATAGCGCGGGTGGACAGCCGCAAATAGACGCTACCGCCGTTTGCTTCATCCTGCATGTGTTCAAGGCCCCAACACATGATGGCGCCGAGTTCATCCACATAGGTAGGCTCATAGCTGGCGAGGTTGGGCAGCCCCATGCCGATAAGCGGCGTGGCAATCGATTGGTGCGCGCCACCCTCCGGGGCCAAGGTCACCCCCGATGGCGTGGCCACCACCATGAACCGCGCATCCTGGTAGAGCGCATAGTTGAATGCATCCAGTCCCCGCATCACGAAAGGGTCATACAGGGTACCGATCGGCAACAGCCGGGCACCGAACAGCTCCCGCGACAAACCCAGCGCGCCCAGCAGCAAGAACAAATTGTGCTCGGCGATACCCAGCTCCATATGCTGGCCCCGCGGACCTGCCCGCCATTTCTGCGGCGATGCCACCTGTTCGGCATCGAAAGTGTCGGGGCGCGGCGTGCGTTCGAAAATGTCCCGGCGGTTGACCCAGCCGCCTAAATTGGTCGATACAGTCACGTCCGGCGAGACGGTTACGACATGACGGGCCAGCTCATCATGATCCCGCGCCAATGTAGACATGATGCGCCCGAAGCCGTCCTGGGTGGACATATGGGCACGGCTGGGAATGGTGATCGCCCGCGGCACTGGCACGGCGGCTGCAGTATGGCGACGGCCCACGCCCTGATCCGCGTTTAACCGGGCGCAGGGAACCTCTCGCAAAAATGCCCGCAAATACGCCTCGTCGATGCCAAACCTGCCCCTAAGGCCGGCGAACTCATCCCATTCCTGCCCCTCGGCTATGTGCAAAGCCCGGCGCAGAGAATGGAGCTGTTCGGGCGTCATGAGACCGGCGTGGTTATCCTTGTGACCGGCAAACGGCAGGCCGTAACCCTTGATGGTGTAGGCGATGAAACAACAAGGCGCACCATCGGGCGCGTTCTCGAACGCCTCCAAGATCATTTCCAAGTCATGACCGGCCAGATTGGTCATCAACGCCGGTAAAACATCATCACCGTAATCAGCCAAAATCTGCCCGAGGCCATCAAACTCGTCCTCGTCTTCCTCCAACGCCAGGCGCCACGCCCCGCCCCCTTTGAAAGTGAGGGCGGAATAGCGTGAATTAGGACAAGCGTCGATCCACCGCCGCAGCGCGGCGCCTCCCGGCTTCTCGAAGGCGGCCTGCAAACGCTTGCCGTACTTCAGCGTGATAACGTGCCAACCCATGGATCGGAACAGGCCCTCAATCGGCCCGAACAGACGATCGGCGACGTTGCTATCCAGACTCTGGCGGTTGTAATCGATAATCCACCAGGTATTGCGGATGTTGTGTTTCCAGCCTTCCAGCAACGCTTCGAAGACATTGCCTTCATCCAGCTCCGCATCGCCAACCACCGCGATCATCCGCCCCGGCTCTACGCCGGGCGGTGCCAGTTGCTGTAAGTGCACGTAGTCTTGTACCAGCGAGGCGAAGTGGGTCATCGCCACGCCCAGGCCTACCGAGCCAGTGGAAAAATCCACAGCGTCGGTATCCTTGGTCCGCGACGGATACGCTTGCGCGCCGCTAAACGCTCTGAACGCCTCCAACTTCTGCCGGCTCTGTTGCCCGAGCAAGTACTGAATAGCATGAAACACCGGGCTCGCATGCGGTTTCACCGCCACCCGGTCTTGCGGGCCTAACACGCGCAAATAAAGCGCGGTCATCAGCGACACCACCGATGCGCACGACGCCTGATGCCCACCCACCTTGAGCTGATCCCGGCTTGGCCGTACGTGATTGGCGTGATGAATCATATAAGAGGCCAACCACAGTACCTTGGATTCAAGTGCCCGCAGACATTGCAAGTGCCCGGGTTGATTGCCCACCTCGCCGTGTACTGCCGCCATGGGTTAGCTCCACTGCTATTTTGCGCCCGCAGTATAGGTGGCCGGCTGAGAAATAGCTTTGCGAAATGACCTCTTTAGCTCCTTATCGAAGGCATAATCTTTCTCTTTGAAAATCGTATAAGGCAGGACATTGCCATGACCGAACTAGACCGCATCGACCGGCGGATATTGGCGCTACTCCAGGACAACGCCCGCATGACGAACGCAGAGCTGGCCCAAGCGGTGGGTCTTTCGCCGTCACCGTGCTGGCGCCGCCTGCGTGCCTTGGAAGAGCGGGGCGTGATACGCGCTTACGTCACGTTGCTGAACCCGCACGCGGTTGACCTGGCAGTCAGCGTATTCGTCAACGTCTCCCTGGAGCGCCAAGTGGAGAACAACCTGGAGCGCTTCGAGGCGCAAGTGGCCACCCGCCCCGAAGTGATGGAATGTTATCTGATGACGGGAGAGGCCGATTATCTACTGCGCGTAGTGGTCCCTGATCTGCACGCTTATGAGCGGTTCTTACTGGAGCATCTGACACGTATAGAAGGCGTCTCCAACATCCGCTCCAGCTTCGCTTTGAAGCAGGTACGCTATAAAACAGCGCTGCCCCTCGAGCATTTGCCGGTGCAATAAAACACCACTTGCTGGTCAAGAAATGCCGCGTATTAAACTACCCTGAGCAGATATCGCCGCGGCCGATCGCGAAGACATCCCGCCCGCATCGCTGCGCCCGCATTACCTGGGCTACGCGCAACAACCCTCTAGCGCCTCACCCTCCAAGGTGATCCGGTGCATGAGCCGGCGTTGGCCGTGGTAATCATTGAGGGCGTAATGCCAAGAGGCCCGGTTGTCCCAAAAAGCAATGGAGCCAGGCTTCCAACTGAACCGGTAAGTGTGCTCCGGGCGGGCGCCGTGGGCGTACAGCATCTCCAGCAGTGGCTTGCTCTCCTCTTGCGTCCAACCGTCAAAACGCACGGTGAAAGCCTGGTTCACGTAGAGCGCTTTGCGCCCGCTGATGGGGTGGGTGATGACGACCGGATGAACCGCGTCTTGCGTGGCCGCCTGCGGGTTGCCCAGGCGGCCATTCATATCGCGGTGATAGCGGGCTTGCGCGCCGAAAGCATGACGGCTGGTGTGAACGGCTTTTAATCCGGCCAACGTTTGCTGCAAACCATCCGACAGCGACTCGTAAGCGGAGTACATATTGGCGAACAGCGTATCGCCACCGGACTCCGGCACTTCCTTGGCCAGGAGAATAGAACCCATGGCCGGCTTGACATCGTAAGTGTGATCGGTATGCCAAGCACCGCCTATGTTGCGGCTTTGATCCGGCTCCTTGCGCACCTCCGCCACCCGCGCATAGCCGTCCACCGCCTTGAAGAACCGGTTGACATTGATGTCGGCGAATTGTTCGGCGAAGCGGATGTGTTGTTCCGGGCGCAAATGTTGGCCGCGAAAAAACAGCACACCATACTCCCCAAGGCCGCTGCGCAATGCCGCTACCGATGGTGCATCTAGACCCGCCGCGATATCGATGCCTTCCACAAACGCGCCTACACCACCGCCGGTAGGACTAATCGTTAAATTCCGCTCAACCATTAGATTCTGCCTCGCCAATGGGTACCATCAGGTAGTGCAGCCACACGTTACCCAGGTACGGGTTTAAGCACCAGAGCGTAGCTGAGGCTGCGGGCACCGAGCAACGGCAGGCAACCTCCAACATTGAACTCGGTGCGGGCTTCGTTGGTGCAGGCTTCGCCGGCATGTTCATGCTGCACCGCCTGCACCAGCCCGGCTTTAGCGTTCGAGTATACGAAACAAGCGCCGGCGTAGGCGGCACGCACCATAGAGCCCACCGCCGCCGATGGATCCGGGCCTCATCAAGCTGCGGGCCTCCTAGAACAAGCGCCTCGCCGGCGACCTGGCCATGCAGATCAGTGGGCGCCGCCGATACCGCCTCCGAGGAGGGGGCCGACGACGCCCGTCAGATCGTCTGGGTCCAGGCGGAGCTGATAGGCCGCTACTCGATCTCGATCGGTGGCGGCACCAGCCAGGTGCTCAAAAACAACATCGGCGAGCGCTCACTGCACCTGCCCCGCGAGCCCGGCTACGACAAGAACCAGCCCTGGAAGGACATCCCGAAGTAGCCGGTGTCAGCGCTCTGGATGGCTGACCGGGTCCGAGACGGGAGTTCCGGCGCAGCCGGAACTTCACGCAACGAGAAGCGCTGCCGTCAGCCACAACAGGCCGGGCCGTCGTTGACGGGAACCGTCTCGCGGATGGTGTTCTCCATCTGCTCGGCGTCGCCGGTCTTCACGTACCACTCCCAGCGGAGGTTGTCGGGGGCCTCCATCCAGGTCTCGGTCTTCTCGGCGTAGCAGCAGATGGTGTCGTCGATGCCGGTGGTCTCGATGCCGGCGCCGGAGATGCGGCTCTCGGCGTCGCTCACCTGGGCGGCCCTCTCGACCTCGACACCGAGGTGGTTGATGGTGCCGCCGCCGTTCTTGTTCTCGAAGAGGACGAGCTTGAGGGGCGGCTCGGCGATGGCGAAGTTGGCGTAGCCGGGGCGGAGCTTGGCCGGCTCGGTGCCGAACATCTTCGTGTAGAAGTCGATGGCTTGGTCGAGATCGCTGACGTCGAGGGCGAGTTGCAGACGCATCGGATGTCTCCTGTGTTCATTTCGATGATGGTCGATATGTTCGTTGATTGCCACCTTGCCCAACGTATCGATGGATGTCAATATGTTTCTCATGGAAATCTCGCTGTCGATCCCGTGCTGCACTCCCCTGCAGGCCGAGCCGCTCTCCGAGGCCGACGCCGACGAGCTCGCCGGACTCCTCAAGGCACTCGCCGATCCGGTGCGGCTCCGGCTGCTCTCGTTCATCGCGGCGAGCGAGAATAGCGAGGCGTGCTCGTGCGACCTCACCAAGCCCAGCGGCCGTTCCCAGGCGACGGTCAGCCACCATCTCTCCCAGCTCACCGAGGCCGGGATCCTCGAACGCGAGCAACGGGGCAAGTGGGCCTGGTTCCGGCTCGACCACGAGCGCCTCACCGGGATCTGCGCCGCCGTCTGCGCCACGCCGAACGACTGAGCTTCTCGACACGCGGCGGCGTGGAGCCACCATTGAGACCCCGTGCGGATCCGGCTGACCGACGGCGAGCGCGCCGTCAAAGAGGTGTTCGACGGGTTCTTCGCGAACGAGAGCCCGATCGAGGTGGTCCGGGCCGCGGAACCGCTCGGCTTCGACGCCGAGCTCTGGGCGAAGCTGCCGGCCACCGGCGCGCCCGGGATGGCACTGCCCGAGTCAGCCGGCGGAGGCGGTGCGTCGCTGCGGGACCTCGCGGTCGTCATCGGCTCGTGGGGCGCACACCTCGCTCCGGTACCGCTCATCGAGCACGCGGTCGCCACGCGACGGCATCGCCACGATCGCCCTGCGTCCGCCGGTGGACGGGCTCGCCCGACTCGTGCCCGCCGGTGCGGTCGCCACGACCGTGGTGGCCGAGGGCGACGCGCCCGGCACCGGGCCCCGCAACACGGGCGACGCCGCCCGCCTCGCCGGCATGGCCCTCCTCTTCGCCGCCTAGACCGCCCACCTCCGCACCGGCCGCTCGCTGCAGTACCACGGCGGCTACGGGTTCTCCGAGGAGTACGACATCCAGCTCTACCACCGGCGCGCCTCGGCCTGGCTGCTGCAGCTGGGCGAGCCAGGCCTTGGGTACGCCCGACTGGCCGATGCCGAGTTCGGTCCCCCAAACGGGGCGGCAGCCTGATGGACTTCTCGTTCCCACCCGAGGTCGAGGCTTTGCGCGCCGAGGTGCGCGAGTTCCTCGCTGCGAACCTCACCGAGGAGCTGATCGAGGCCACCCACGACGGCACGATCCATGCGCCCGAACTCCACGCGGCCATGGCCGAGCGGGGCTGGATCTCTGGCCCGGCGCCCGAAGAGCCGGGTGGCGCCGGCCGCACCGCGCTCGAGTCGGTGGTGCTCAACGAGAAGATGCAGTTGAAACGGGTTTTCACTATCGATATCGAGACGTGCAGTGCCGGCGGTGGCACCATGAGAGTTATTGCCTGCATTGAAGGTCCGGCGGTCATCAACAAAATCCTTGACCACACCCCTTGCAGGAGAAAACCAGAACCAACCAGCCCAGGGCGTTACCCAAGAGCCGGGCGCCAGCGCAAGCGGAGCTATTCACATCCTGGTTCTGATGCGTTGCTATTGAGCGGCGAGAGTGCGCTTGTGCCCAGCACAGCAGAGCAGAAATTTGCGGCTCATTGCTGGCCGAAAGAGACGGTTGGCATCCAAAACGCCCGCTCAATCACCCACTGATTCGCTCAACAATGGCCTGTAAGCTACTCCACTCAGTCGTTGAGTAGACGCAATAGCGCGTTTATTCTTCCTAGACTCAAAGCTCGTTGTGCTCCAGAGCATCGTTAACGCCCATAAATATCTTCATATCGTTTGATATCATCTTCACCAAGATAAGTGCCTGTCTGCACTTCGATGAGCACCATACCTTCTTCAGCTTCATTCTCAAGACGGTGAATCGCGCCAAGCGGGATATAAACTGATTCGCCTGGCTGCTTAAATGACACACCATCATCAACTGTGATCTTGGCTGTGCCTGTCACAACCACCCAATGTTCGGCGCGATGTTCATGCGATTGAAGCGATAGACGGCCTGATGGTAACACTGTGATTCGCTTCACCTTATAACCATCGGATTCAGCCAAAACTTCATATTTGCCCCATGGGCGTTCACCAATTTCCATCTTATTTATTCCTCTAGCCATGGCAATTTTCTTCAGGGCAACTCCAAAAATGCACTTTTTCCGCGATTGCGGCGTCAGCGCCGTGCTCCAATCCTCAGGTATCACCTATACACTGCGGTTGCGCGCGCGGTGCTTCCTTGCATTCACGAAAAATCACTATTTTTAGAGGCGCCCTATTGATTATCAGGAACTCCGAAGCGCAAAATCAATGCGCCGAACGAGCGATAGTCCGTTCAGACCGCTAGATTGAAATACTTCACGAGGAGTAAAGAATGAAGAAATTGACTATGGTGGGAGCAAGCTTATTGCTCTCAGCAACCATGCTTTTATCAGCTATCGCTGATGAAATCACAATGTGGACAATGGAAGAACAGCCAGACAGAATGGCACGTCAGCAGCAAATCGCAACTGACTTCAACGCAGCAACTGGCCATACGGTGAATGTTGTGGCGGTTACTGAAAAAGACATTGCGACACGCACCACCGCTGCTTTTGCTGCTGGTGAATTGCCAGATGTTTTGAATCACACTGTCCAGCACCTTCTACCATTTGCAGAAGCTGGTATTCTTGATTCAGGTGCAGCGACAGATGTTGTCGATGAACTTGGCACCAACACATTCGCTTCCGGTCCATTGAACATGGCAAAATCAGATGGCGAGATTGTATCAGTGCCAACTGATGGCTGGACCCAGCTTGTTGTCTATCGTTCAGACCTATTTGCTGATGCAGGTCTAAACCCGCCAAAAACATTTGCTGATATCGAAGCAGCTATCGAAGCGCTGCATAACCCACCATCAATGTATGGCTTTGTGGCAGCGACAAAGATTGATGAAACATACATGATGCAGTTGATTGAGCACATCTCATTGGCCGCTGGTTATTCACCAGTAAATGCTGATGGTTCAGTGAATGAAGATACAAAAGCGCTTAAGACAGTATTGTCTTTCTACAAGACAATTGCTGATGCATCACCGCAAGGCGATCTGTATTGGAAGCAAAGCCGCGAGTTATATCTAGGCGGTCGGGCTGCTATGATCATTTGGTCACCATCATTGCTTGATGAATTGGGCGGTTTGCGTGACAGCGCACCAGTCACGATCAATAATGACCCAACAACCAAAGAGCTAGCTAGAAATACAGGCTTTGTGACTGTATTTGCAGGTCCAGGTAATGATGCTGGCGCAGCTTATGCAGATGTCCGTTATCTTGGTATCACCGCAGATGCAAACACGGATGTTGCAGCCGAGTTCGTGAAGTTCGTTGTCTCGAAAGGTTATGGCGATTGGCTCGGCATGGCACCTGAAGGCAAATTCCCGGTGCGTATGGGCAAATCCGGTGGTGATTCAACCTATGAAAAGCTATGGGCGAGCCTGGATGTGGGTGTTGACCGTAAAGAGCCACTTGCCAACATCTATCCAAAGAAAGTCATCGACGACATCGTCGCCGGTCTATCTGTTGGCGACCGTTGGGGTGTATCTGACGGCCAGTTGGCAACAGCCTCAAAGATGGTCAATGCAAGAGTGATGTCACAAGTTATCCGCAAATATATCGATGGTGAAATTTCACTAGATGATGCGGCTGCCGAGATCGTTGCAAAGCATAAGGCACTTTAAGCCTTTCCCAAGGATTAGGGCAGCGTTTCGACGCTGTCCTATTTTTGATTTTAATCATTTTTTTATGATTTAGCTGAGGGGTACCTCTAAAAATAGTCATTGTTTCGTGAGTGCAAGGAAGCACCGCGCGCAGAACCGCAGTGTATAGGTGATCCATGAGGATTCGAGCACGGCGCTGACGCCGCAATCGCGGAAAAAGTGCATTTTTAGAGGTGCCCTGAAATCGTTTTTCCCTAGCAGATGGGTTGAGAAGCCGTGCATTCACAACCTCCAAAACATGTTGGTCACCTGGCAAAGCGTGAACGATATCTGGCATACCGGATGTTGCTGCCAACATTCTTTATCGTGTTAAGCATCGTGCTGCTGCCTTTGCTGGCCAATTTCTGGATAAGCTTCAAATCGGTTGAGCTCGGCGATCTACGGGCTGCACGGCCGATGTTTAATGAGCAGCTAAGACCGCGCCCAAAAACAGCTGACCAAGAGGTCACGCTCCGCTACCGGGTGCGCAATTCATCTAAAAAAGAAGCTTTATCAAATGTGGTCTTTACTGATGATTTACCAGATGGTTTGAACATCACTAGCCAGCCGGATTTTTGTGAACTAGCAGGGCAAAAGCTGCGTTGTGACATTGGCACAATCGAAGGGGGAAAACGGCTCGATATCAAATTATCAGCCATGGTTGAACAGATTTATATTGATAATGGCATTCGGGCACGCGCTTCAAAGCCAGTTGCCACTTATGACACTGTGAATGTTTTAACCAGCCTGTCTTTTACATTCGCCAATTTTGAAAAAATATTTTCAGCGGATGAATTCTGGACTGTTCTGCGTGTCTCATTCTACTATACGATTTTTGGCACGCTTGGCGCCCTTGTGCTGGGGTTGTTCGCAGCACAAATTTTGAACACATCATTTTTTGGCAGGCCTGTTTTGCGTGGGCTTTTCCTGTTTCCTTATGTGGCGCCGGTGATCGCTGTCGCCTTTGCGTGGGTGTTGTTGCTGGATGCAGGGCCGGGGGGCACTTTTAACGCCATGCTGCGGCAGATGGGCGTCACCGAAGAGCCAATTAATTTTCTGGGCCAAAAACATATAAATTTTGAAATGTTTGGGTTTACCTGGAAATTCCCCATGGCGCTGACAACAGTCATTGCCTTTGAAGCATGGCGCTATTTCCCGCTTTCATTCTTATTTATTTTGGCACGTATGCAATCAATTTCATCCGATATGTATGAAGCAGCTGAAATGGATGGTGCCACACCGTTTCAGCAATTCTGGTATTTGTCATTGCCACAGCTTGTCGGGATTCTGTCGGTACTGTTCTTGCTGCGCTTCATCTGGACCTTTAATAAATTCGATGACATTTTCCTGCTAACGGGCGGAGCCGCAGGCACAAGAACATTAACTGTCGATGTATATGAGCAAGCTTTCGCTGTCTCTAATTTAGGCGCCGGCGCAGCGGTGGCTGTTGTTGTCTTTGTTGTGTTACTCAGTTTCGCCATCTTGTTTTTCAAATTGTCGCCACAGGATGATGCCTGATGCGATTGGGAAGTGTGACACTCCTGGCTGCTTTATTCGGCCTGATCTGGGGCGGTGTCTGGATGGTCTTGACAAGCTTGCTGATGATGCTTGTAACAGGCATGATCGTAGTGCCAACCATCGGCGCTGCGGCGTTATCCGGTTTGATGATTGCTCTGTGTCTTATTTTCTTGGGCACTTCGTCACGTGGCCGCGCAAAGCTTGGCATTCTTGCGGCGCTTGCCTCTATTTTTCTTATCTTGATTTCAGGGTTTCAACCATTTTCCATATCGTTGGGTGAAGCGTTAATCACGCAAGTGATTTCACTCATTATCTGGTCGGCTCTTGTGATTGGGTCTTTAGCGCTGTGTTTTGCTGGTTATGAGGCTGGCAGTGCCAAGCGTTACCGCATTGAAGTGATGCTGATAAGGCTATTCAAGGGGATGGGTTTGTTGTTATTCACAGTTCTTGTGGCCTTGCCATTTTATGTGATGGTGATGACAAGCTTGAAAAGTCAGCAATCGCTGCTCGCTAATCCTCTTGATTTCTCTATCGATTTATCATCGGGCTTATCTGTTTTATTTCGATCTTACATAGAATTGTTTACGCAATTTCACTTTGCCACATTCTTGATGAATTCAGCGATCGTATCAGTTGTCACAGTTATGGTGACATTATTCTTTGCGATACCAGGCGCTTATGCAGTGGCACGGCTGCGTTTTCCAGGACAGCTTTTTTTGTCACGCTCTATTCTATTGATTTACATGGTGCCTGCGATTGTGCTAGTGATTCCGCTTTATGCGATTTTCTCACAGCTTGGTTTGCGTGATTCTTTGATTGGGTTGTTGGTCGTCTATCCAGCAACCACTATCCCCGTTGCCTTGTATATGCTACAGGGTTATTTCAGGGGCCTACCGCCAGAGCTTGAAGAGGCAGGCTTGATGGATGGTCTCTCACGCTGGCAGGTCATCACCAAAATCACAATGCCATTGGCTTTGCCTGCGCTGGCTTCTGTTTCTCTTTATATCTTTATGATTGCTTGGAATGAATTTCTTTTTGCTTTCATGTTCCTTGATGATTTTCAAATTTTCACCTTGTCACGCGGTGTTGTGTCTTTGAATTCATCAGAGGTGCCAAGACAGCATTTGATGGCTGGATCTGTTGTGGCAACTGTGCCTGTATTGGTGATTTTCCTGTGGTTTGAAAAATATCTTGTGTCTGGTCTGACAGCCGGCAGTGTGAAGGGGTAGTAATATTGGTTGATTTAGATGAACAGGCAATAGCCATCCTGCAAAAAAATGATCGCGGTGGTTTCACCATTCCAACGGCGCGGCTATATCCTTTCCAATGGAATTGGGATTCAGCTTTTATTGCGCTTGGTCTTGCCACGATGGATGATGACCGCGCATGGCGCGAGCTTGAAATGTTAGTGGAAGGACAAGCCCATGATGGCATGATTCCGTCTATCATTTTTCGCCATGATGATGATGATTATTTTCCGGGCCCAAATGTTTGGCAAACCAATAACGGGCCTCTTGATGGCACGGGCATTTCTCAACCACCTGTATTGGCAAGTGTTGTGGCGCATTTCGCCAAGACACAAGGCGAGACAGGTCTGAAGCGCGCCAAAGCTTTATACCCGCAGATTTTGCAATGGCATAGATGGTGGCATACCTACAGAACGCCAGAAGAAGCAGAGGTTGTTTGCACAGTTCATCCATGGGAAACAGGGAGGGATAACTGTCCTGATTGGAACATCGGTTTGCGCAATATGGCAACAGATCCGGATTCAGAATCGTATCAGCGCAAAGATATTGAACATGCAGACCCTGCTGAACGGCCAACCCAAGAGGAATATGACAAATATATCTCGATTGTAAAATTTGGCCGTGACCATGGCTGGAATCAGCATGTTTTGACAAATCAGGGGCCATTTTTGATGGCTGATCCTGGTATATTCTTTATCTTGCTGCGCGCTGACCGTGACTTGCTCTGGCTTGCTGAACAGTTTGGTTTTGAAGAGTCTGCCCGCGAAATCGAGAGTTGGATTACCCAAGCTGAATCAGCTGCAGATAGCTTTTGGAATGAGGAATATGGCGCTTTTTGTGCATGGGATGTTCGCACCAAAGAATTCTCTCATGGTTTCTCGAACGCCAGCGCTTTATGTTTTTACGCTGATGTTGGCACGACACAGCAGCGTGAAAAAACTCTTGCTCATATGCGGCGTATCGCAGGTCGAACGCAATTTGGTCAATCAAGCTGGGATCCTGATGCGCCTTCATTTGAAAGCCAGCACTATTGGTGTGGCCCTCTATGGTGCCAAATGAATTACATGATTGCCAAAGGGCTAAGCGAGCAAGGCGAGGGCCAGCTCGCTGAAAAAATGCGGCACGATTTAAAGCAAGTGATTGAGCTTTCCGGTTTTTATGAATGTTTTGACCCGATAAGTGGCGCTGGTTGTATCGGCCGTGATTTCTCATGGACGGCGGCTTTATGGCTGGCATGGGCTAGCCCCTCTTTAACACAGACATCACCCGCGTAAGAAGAGCGATTATGGGGGCTATTAAATTAGAAAAGATTGAAAAATGGTTTGGTGACGTTCAGGTTATCAAAGGCATTGATCTTGAAATTCAAGATGGCGAAATGGTGGTGTTTGTAGGCCCATCAGGTTGTGGTAAATCAACTTTGCTTCGTATGATCGCTGGTCTTGAAGAAACAAGCTATGGCGAGATTTATCTTGATGGCGAACGCGTCACAGATAAAGTGCCATCAGAGCGTGCGCTTTCGATGGTGTTTCAATCCTATGCGCTTTACCCTCATATGAATGTAGAAGATAATGTTGGTTTTAGCCTGAAAATAGCAGGTGTGCCGGCAGGAAAAATTGCAAAAAAGGTCAAAGAAACCTCATCGATTTTGGAGCTGGATGCTTATCTAAAGCGCCGCCCAAAAGAGCTATCAGGCGGTCAGCGTCAGCGTGTGGCTATTGGCCGTGCCATCGTCAGAGAGCCAAAAGGCTTTTTATTTGATGAGCCTTTATCAAATCTGGATGCTGCTTTGCGCGTTCAGATGCGCTTTGAGATTGCAAAGCTTCATGAAAGGCTTAAATCAACCATGATTTATGTCACCCATGATCAGGTAGAGGCTATGACTTTGGCTGATAAGATCGTGGTCTTGCGTGATGGTATTGTTGAACAAGTCGGCACACCAAGAGATCTGTATGAAGCACCTTCTAGTGTGTTTGTGGCGCAATTTATTGGCAGCCCCAAAATGAATATCCTAGATGGCAGCCAGACAGCTAAAGGGTTTGCTCTATCTGGCCATGGTGTCTTGTCTCATAAAGTTAAAAACGACAAACCATTGGTCAAATGTGGCATCCGTCCTGAACATATTTCAGTGACTGAAAAATCTGCAGATGTGGCAGGTGAGGTTGTGCTTTATGAATATCTAGGCTCAGACTGCTTCATCTATGTGGATTGCGCGCAGCTTGGTGTTATCACTGTGAGAGTTAGTGATGAGATAGCCTATGAAACAGGGCAGCAGGCCAGTTTGAAATTCGATAGAAAGCGTATCCATTTCTTTGATGAGGCTGGGCAAGCGGCTCGCTAATGAGCGCGCTAAAGCTATTTATAATTTAGGACAAAGGACAAGCGAACGCGCTTTCGTCGTCTAATGGCATCGCCCTCCCCAAGAAGAGCAGCGCAAACCGTTTCGCAGCGGCGTGCAACCATGACCTAGGCGCAACGCCTGAAACGGGTTTTCACTATCGATATCGAGACGTGCAGTGCCGGCGATGGCACCATGAAAGTCATTGCCTGCATTGAAGGTCCGGTGGTCATCAACAAAATCCTTGACCACACTCCTTGCAGGAGAAAGCCAGAACCAACGAGCCCAGGACGTTACCCAAGAGCCGGGCGCCAGCGCAAGCGGAGCTATTCACGTCCTGGTTCTGATGCGTTGCTATTGAGCGGCGAGAGTCCGCTTGTGCCCAGCAAAGCAGAGCAGAAATTTGCGGCCCATTGCTGGCCGAAAGAGACGGTTGGCATCCAAAACGCCTGCTCAATCACCCACTGATTCGTTCAACAATGGTCTGTAACCTACTCCACTCAGTCGTTGAGTAGACGCAATAGCGCGTTTATTCTTCCTATACTCTATACTCTTATGACGCGGCGGGTTGTCCACCACCTCTTCAAGCAGCGGAAACACCGCCTTACGGCCGCAATCAATAAAACTCTGGCCGCCGATCTTGACCACATTCGCCTCGGGCAAAATCTGCACCGGTTCGGTTTTGGCCGTCTCCGCCATCAGGGCTTCGTCGGTCAGGCTGCCTGTGACCAGACGCTGGCCAAGTTCAGGGCACCTCTAAAATTCGAGAATAAGCTCCATTTCTATCCACATGACTTTGGGATTTTTCAGTCAACCTCGAGTGACGACTACTTCATGCCGGATTTCGCGTTTCTCAGCTTCGATAAGCCAACTTTTCCTGTCCAAAAAGGGTCATTTTCCCTTTTTCTCAAATTGCAGATAGATCTCTCCTGCACAAAGTCACGAAGCGTCTTATGTTATACACCCTGTTCATCATGCCAACCTTCACTTCAGTACGCACAAGCCCTATCACTCGTGAGTAAAGTCCGCCTTGCTCATGGGTCAATGACCCAAAAACATGCTCGACTCTAGCACGGATTTTTGAACGCCTAGCATTCGACTTCTTGCTGCACTGCGATAGCGGGTTATTCCTATTGCCCTTTTTGTGAACAGGGCTACGCCCCTCCATCGCAGCCAAGCTGATTTCATTGTTCTCGCCTTGATAAGCACTATCCGCCCATACATCAGCCGATGTGTTGTCCGATAATAGTTCAATAAAAACCTGTGAATCGTGAACTTCAGCACAGGTCACTTCATAGTCGCGGACCCACTTGTGCGCGTTATCTACCGCCACATGATTCTTATAGCCGAAATGCGTTTCTTCATTCTTATTCGCCCAGCGTGCATCCGTATCCTTTTGCCTACCTACGTTGGGATTATCCTTGAAACGTTGAGGTATCTCTCCAGCTTTTATCTGTTCGTTCTCAGCACGAGAGTTTCTTTGCTTGGGCACATCAACAAAGCTGGCATCCGCTATTCGACCTTTTCGCGCCTTATAGCCTTGAGCATTCAACTGCTCATCGAAATCGTCGAACAGCGTGCGCATCCATTCACACTCAACGAGTTGTTCCCTGAACAACCCTATCGTTTTAGCGTCAGGGATCTTGCCTTCAGGGGTCAGACCAAGGAAGCGACAGAAAGAATATCTGTCTCTAATTTGATATTCCGCCTCATCATCGGACAAATTGTATAAATGCTGTAGAACTAGGACTTTAAACATCAAAACGACATCGTAAGGCTTGCGGCCCGCTGTGCTTGTTCGGTTCTTTTCTCGGATAACAGTCAATGTCGGTCTGAAGTGCTCCCAATCTACCAGCCTATTTAGGGGCACCTCTAATAATCCACATTCTGAAATCTGATGATCAATAAAATCAGTCACTTACGCTCTAGCGAAATGTCAAAATCGTAATTTTTAGAGGTGCCCATAAGTCTCTTGTTGAGTATTTTTGAGACCGCTTCTAGGTGTAATTTACTGCACTGCTGTCCCACAAACATAGTCAAATACAGCGTATAACCTATTGATTTACATAAAAAATTGACTATGGTATTGTGTTTGAGACGCGAAAACAGTTTTTCCAGAAATTTCATAAGGGTTAGTATGCTCTATGGGACAGCAGTGAATTTACTGAGGAGATCACAAATGCATACAACCGCTCGACTGGCTATTGTTTTTTTTGGTGTATGCCAGTACCTTTATTACCGTTAATGCATAAACATATGAGTGGTTATAAACAATGTATGACTTGGTTATAAACAATGGTCGTGTGATGGATCCGGAGACAGACTTCGATGGAATCCGTAATGTCGGAATTAAGGATGGCAAAATCGCTACGATCACAGAGGATGAGATCAAAGGCAGAAAAACCATTGATGCCGCTGGTCTGGTAGTGGCGCCCGGTTTTATCGATACTCATTTCCATTGGACACGACCTATTGGTTACAAATTTGCTCTGCGCGATGGCGTCACAACGGCTATGGATCTTGAAGCAGGCGTGTACGGGCCCCGGGTTGACGAATGGTACGCTATGCATGCGGGGCGCAGCCAGGTGAACTACGGTACATCGTCCGGCCACGAATTCGCTCGCATGAAAGTGACCGAAGAATTGCCCGATGAAGATCTCCTGGACGCGCCTTACTCCGTGGTCAAAGGCCGTGGTTCCGGCACGAATTGGTCCGACGAGGTGCTCGACGCTGAGAAGGGCAACCGCATGCTGTCGATTATTGACGAAGGGCTGCGTCAGGGCGCTATTGGTGTCGCCTCGACCGTCGGCTATTTCCCGGGCGCGACGGCGAGAGAAATGTTCGAGGTGCAGCGAGTCGGCGCGAATTACGAAGGACCACGGCCAACCTCCGTCCATCTTCGTTCCACGCCAGGAACCGCCACTACGGAGGCCAACGGAGCCCAGGAAATACTCTCAAACGCTGCGGCGCTGGGCGCCCCTGCCATCATCAGCCACTTCAACAATCCGGGATGGGAACTGGTGCAGGAATTACTGGTGCGCCTGCGGGAACAGGGCCACAATGTTTGGGGCGAGATTTATCCGTATGCGGCAGGTCAGACGACCATCAATGCGCCATTCCTTCGACCGGAGTATTGGGTCGATGAGCTCGGCAATCGCTATGAGGATACGATGCAGGATCCTCTGACCAATGAGTTTTATACACGCGAGAAATATGAAGAGGTACTGGCTATTAATGGAGCGACGCAAGTCCTGGTCTACAAAATGGATTCTAGCGCAATCCTTGATTGGTGTCGGCTGGTTGGAATAACCTACGCAAGCGATGGGATGATGTTGGAGGGCGGCTGGGACGACTCGTTGCCTTGGGATATGCCCTTCATGGACGTCCCGAATACGCACCCGCGTCTAGCAGGAACGCATGGTACGTGTTTCCGGCTGGCCCGAGAGGAAAATATTCCCCTGATGCATGTTATCGCGGCATCGAGTTATAACCCGGCGAAGTATCTCGGAGATACTGGACTCGAAGCCATGCAGCAACGCGGCAGACTGCAACAGGGGATGGTGGCGGACATCACAATTCTGGATCCAGACACTATCAGAGATAACGCCACGTATGCGCAGGGAACGTTACCCACCACGGGTATTCCCCACGTAATCGTCAACGGCAAGATAGTGGTGTATGACTCTGAGGTGCAAAGAGACGTTTCCCCAGGCCAACCGATTCGCTGTCCGGTGGAGGATGAACCGCGCTTCGAGGATTTGTCGCGTAAGATATGGGAGAGTGCATATCTCGCAGCACCCTATGGGTTTGGCGGCTTAGATCATGATAAGCACTTTCACCGCTGTCTATAGAGCCCGGTCCACCCATCTGGTCAAAAAGGCTGGACTTCGTAAGGCGGCAACACAAACCGGCGCGGTCACTTTGATTCAACGCTTCGGCAGGGCTCTGAACCTCAATGTCCATGTCCATATGTTGTTTCTCGATGGTGTCTAGGGCGAAAACCCCCTGGTGCGAAAACCCTGGGTAGGCGCTGCTGGGTTTAACCCATGGCCTGAGTCAGCGTGTTGCCCGATTCCTTGACCACACCACTTGAAGGAGAAAACCAGACCCAACGAGCCCAGGGCGTTACCCAAGAGCCGGGCGCCACCGCAAGCGGAGCTATTCACGTCCTGGTTCTGATGCGTTGCTATTGAGCGGCGAGAGTGCGCTTGTGCCCAGCGAAGCAGAGCAGAAATTTGCGGCCTATTGCTGGTCTAAAGAGACGGTTGGCATCCAAAACGCTTGTTCAATCAGCCACTGATTCGCTCAACAATGGTCTGTAGCCTACCCCACCTCAGTCGTTGAGTAGACGCAATAGCGCGTTTATTCTTCCTATACTCCGGGCACGCCCAGGCGAGTGGGTGGAAGTGGCCGGCGTGACCCTAGATGCGGCCCGCACAGGCACCGTCACCCTGGGCAATTCGCGGCGCAATACATCATCTTCCACCGGCATCTTCTTGCTGGTCGATAAAGCACGCTGAGAATGAAATACAAAGATCTACGCGATTTCATAGCGCTTTTAGAATCGCGCCAACAGTTGGTACGAGTCGGAAAAACCATCGATCCGTACCTCGAGATGACCGCTGTTTGCGATCGTACGCTGAGCGGTGGCGGCCCGGCACTACTGTTCGAATCACCTAAAGGTCATGACGTACCCGTGCTGGCTAATTTGTTCGGCACCCCGGAGCGGGTAGCGTGGGGCATGGGCGAGGAGAGCGTAGAGGCGCTTCGCGGCGTGGGCCAGATCCTGGCCGAGCTGCGCGAGCCCAAACCGCCCAAGAGCTTGTCGGATGCCTGGAAAAGCCTCCCGCTGTTCAAAAAAGTCCTGGACATGGCGCCCCGTAAGATAAGCTCTGCGCCCTGTCAGAGCCAGGTGCTCGAAGGTGACCGGGTAGACATGGGCGCTTTGCCCGTGCAAACGTGCTGGCCGGGGGATGCGGGACCGCTCATCACCTGGGCGCTGGTGATTACCCGCGGGCCGCACCAAGAGCGTCAGAACATCGGCATCTACCGGCAGCAGGTGATCGGCCACAACCGGGTGATCATGCGCTGGCTGGCCCACCGCGGCGGCGCCCTGGACTACGCGCAGTGGCGCCGGGCCCATCCTGGCGAGCGGTTTCCGGTGGCGGTCGCTCTAGGCGCCGATCCGGCAACGCTGCTGGCGGCGGTCACGCCCATTCCGGATGGGTTGTCGGAATTCGCCTTCGCCGGCCTGCTGCGTGGGGCGAGGACGGACGTGACGCCAGCGCTTCGTTCCGGTTTGCAGGTCCCGGCCAGCGCGGAATACATTCTAGAGGGTTATCTGGAACCCGGTGACGAGGCCGATGAAGGGCCGTTCGGCGACCACACCGGCTATTACAACGAGGTGGAACGCTTCCCGGTCTTCAATATAGAACTCATCAGCCATCGGCAACGGCCTATTTACCACAGTACTTACACCGGCCGCCCGCCGGACGAGCCCTCGGTACTGGGCCTTGCGTTGAACGAAGTGTTCATCCCCTTGCTGCAAAAGCAGTTTCCGGAGATCGTGGATTTTTATCTGCCGGCGCAAGGGTGCTCTTACCGCGTCGCAGTCGTGTCCATGCGCAAGAGCTACGCCGGTCATGCCAAGCGGGTCATGCTGGGGGTATGGTCATATCTGCGCCAGTTCATGTATACCAAGTTCGTCATCGTGGTGGACGACGATATCGACGCGCGCAGTTGGGATGACGTCATCTGGGCTATGTCCACGCGCATGGATCCGGCTAGGGATACTCAGTTTGTGGAAAACACGCCCATAGACTATCTGGACTTCGCCTCACCGGTGGCGGGACTTGGGTCCAAGGTTGGCTTCGATGCCACCAACAAATGGTCCGGTGAAACATCCAGGGAATGGGGGCGCGTGATTCGGATGGATGCAGATATCATCGAACGCGTCGATAATATGTGGCCGGAGTTGGGCATAGACTAGCGGGCACCTGCTAAAAATGCACTTTTTCCGCGATTGCGGCGTCAGCTCCGTGCTCGAATCCTCAGGTATCACCTATACACTGCGGTTGCGCGCACGGTGCTTCCTTGCACTCACGAAAAAATGACTATTTTTAGAGGCGCCTTAGCCTATAGCTTGATGCTCGGTCCCCTCACCGGCGGTGATGAATAACAGGTTAGCCGGTTCACTCACTTCCATGGTGTGCCAGGTGCCTTTGGGCACTATGTGAAAAGTGTAAGGCGTATCGAACGGCAGCCGCCGCACCCCTATATCCACCTGCATCAGCAGCGTTGCTTTGCCGCAGAGCAAGATAATGATTTCGTCTCCATTGGGATGCATTTCCCATTGCCGCCAGTGCTCTTTGATGCTGCTCATGGTGACCAGGTACTCGTTGTGAAAAGTGCCTAGACGCCCTTGCGCCAATTCAGCCCAAAAGCCGTCGCCCACGGGCAGCGGCTCCACACTGGCATCGCCGCGCAAACGAATAAATGTATCGCGCAACAGCCACGCTGGCCCAGTACCTACACTCATCAGCCCCCTCCGCAATCGGGCTCTTTAATCCGACAAGCATAATACGCACTCACTGTAATAACCCAGGCTTGGCAGGACGCCACTCAGTGCGTAAACTGCTCTGCTTTATTCGGCAAGCTAGCATTCAGGGCGACGAAGGCCAGGGCGATGAAAGCAGATATCCATCCAAATTACGCGGACGTAAAGGTCGTTTGTAGTTGCGGTAACACGTTCACTACACGCTCTACCATCGGCCAGGAAGAACTGCACTTGGACGTTTGTTCATCGTGCCATCCGTTCTACACCGGCAAGCAGAAGATCATGGACATCGCTGGCAGGGTCGATAAATTCCGCCGCAAGTATGGCCGGGTTTAGTGCCGGACTGCTAAGCCTGGAACTCTTGGGGGCCCAAAACTCTTGGGGCCTGGAACTCCGGGGTAATCGCAAACTCTAAAGGTAAGAAGGCGAAACACTACTGCCCACTACCCGCCTCTTTCTTCCTAGGCGGGTTGTCGAGTGTCGAGGACTACTCGGCCTTGCCCCGGATATTCCCCCCCTCCCCCCGACAGGTCCGGGGTTCTTTTTTGCCCGCTGTCCGGATACATTGAATTGAACCCCGTACAGTGCACTGCTATAAAGCGGACGTTTTACTTGCAGGACTAGGCTGCGGCGAAGAACCTGCTCTAAAGTACGGGCCGGTCATGCACGAATAACAGCCTCACAAAGAACAGCCCCACAAAAAACAGCCCCACAAAGAACAACCCATGGAACCTCGACACAGATGAGAAAACAGACCCTAATCGTCCTATGCACAGCCCTATGGTCGGGCGTTCTCATGTTCACTTCGGCGACGGCGGCAGATCCGGCAATAGCAGAAGCAGTAGCGGCCGGCAAAGCCAAAGCCGGTGCTTGCGCCGCGTGTCATGGCCCCAACGGTCAAAGCAGTCAGCCGATGTGGCCAAATCTTGCCGGGCAAGGCGCTGCTTACACCGTCAAACAATTGAAAGCTTTTAAGTCCAAAACACGCGACAACGCCCAGATGGCGCCGATGGTTGCCACCTTGACGGAAGAAGACATGGTGAACTTGGGCGTCTACTATCAGACCCTATCGCCTGCCAAGAGCACAGCCAAAGGCGACATCAGCGCTGGAGAGGCGCTGTATAGGGGGGGCGATAGGGCGAAAAACATACCTGCTTGCATGAGTTGTCATGGGCCTGCCGGTGGCGGCATGCCACTTGCCGGTTTCCCTTCCGTGGGGGGACAGCATGCGGATTACAGTTACGCTCAGCTCGAAGCTTTTGCTTCCGGCACGCGCGATGGCGGTGTGCAGGGGATGATGGGACAGATCGCCAAACGTTTGGATAAAGCGGCCATGCGCTCGTTGGCCCAATACATGGCGGGGTTGCGTTGAATCATGCCTAAGCTCACTACATCTGTTATGTTCGGAATTCTTTGGCTCTGCTCGATCTGCTGGTGGCCGCTAACCAGTATGGGCGCCGGTCTTGCCGATATTGATGATCAATATGAAGAGGTGGACCCGCCCCAGGCAACCGCCACGCCCGGCAAAATCGAAGTGCTGGAAGTGTTCTGGTACGCATGCCCGGTATGCAACCGGTTCAGGCCCTATATGGCACTTTATACGCAAACCAAACCACCCTACGTGGCATTGAGCCGTATGCCCGCGATGATGGCCCTTTCGATGCGTCCCCACGCCCAGGCGTTTTATACAGGGCTCTCGTTAAAAGCTCTGGATCGAACCCACGAGAAAATGTACGACGCTATCCATAAAAACGGCAAAAAAATGACGGCACGGGAGGAAATCCGCGAGCTATTCGTCGCTCAAGGCGTGGAGAGTACCGAATTCGACAAGCACTATAAATCGTTCAGCGTTGATGCACAGATACGCCGGGCCACCAATCTCACGGAAGCTTACGGCATAACCGGCACTCCTTCGGTGATAGTCAACGGCAAATATCTCACTTCACCACAGCACGCGGGTGGTTTTGAAGCGATGATGATGGTGATAGACGTCCTCGTCGAAGAAGAGCGTAAGCGAATAGGGCTATAATCGGGGCTTAGGGGGAGGCGCCCCGGAGATCACGTCGAAACAAATTTTGTAGCAGCCGGCTGAGTCCTTCCTGGTCGGTTAACGATCTCCAGCCGGTTGATGATATCGGGCGGTAACGTACCGAGGAGTGCCGCTACCCATGCCGGCACACGGGTGCATACCTATCCCAACCGCGGCTCAATGCAAGCCCCGGTCTGGATTTTTTATATATATTCAACTTACCCGCCGCCTATACGAACCACGGTACGGCCCGTCATGGTGCCGTCAATATAGGCGTCGAACACACCTTGCAGATCGGCCAGAGCCACTTCCTGGCTGATGATCTTATCCAAGTGCCTAGGCATGAAATCAGTGCCTATACGATCCCACACCGCTTGGCGGCGGACGCTGGGCATGATGACGGAGTTAATGCCTAGCAGGTTGACGCCGCGAATGATGAACGGCATCACTGACGTGTTCAGTTCCGTGCTAGCAGCCAAACCGATGGCGGCGACGTTCCCCCCCGGCTTGGTGGAGCGCAGCATCCACGAGAGCACATCGCCGCCCAAGTTGTCCACACCACCGGCGTAGCTGCCGCGCTCAAGAGGGCGGGCGCCCATCTCCAGTTCGCCGCGCACCAGCACCTGCGAGGCGCCCAAGCTACGCAAGTAATCGCTGGATTCGGCTTTGCCGGTCAGGGCCACCACCTCATAGCCGCGGGCGGAGAAAATATCGATGGCAATGCTGCCTACACCGCCGGTGGCGCCGTTCACCAAAACGGGGCCATCAGCGGGTGTTTGATGATTCTCTTCCATGCGTAGCAATGCCAGTGCGGCGGTGAAACCGGCCGTGCCTATGGCCATGGCGTCCCGCCCGCTCACATGGTCCGGCAGCCGCACCAGTTGGTCGGACCGCACCCGTGCGTACTCGGTGTAACCGCCATCGTGATCTTCCGATAGCCCGGCACCCACCACGGCAACAGCACTTCCGGCGGGAAAAGCCTCGTCATCCGAGGTCTCCACCACACCCGCCAGATCGATGCCCGCCACCATCGGCAAGCGGCGCATAATGCGGCTGGTACCGGTAGCGGCCAGTGCGTCTTTGTAGTTGACATCGGACCAGCCAACCCGCACCACTACGTTGCCCTCGGACAAATCATCCAAAGTGATCGTGTCCAGTTGCGCCCTGGTCTTGCGGTCCTCGCCGCTGTGAACGCGAAACGCGCGAAAGCTATCCATCAAGTTCTCCTCGCAGGCATGCATGAAAAGATAACGGATCGTAGCGCACTGTCAGCGCTGGTGCAGACCCGCCGCAATGGCCTCGTAGCCATCATCGTGCGGCGTTAAAAATCCGTGACGAATCAAAAAATCGATAATCACCAGAGCGCAATTGGCTTTAAACTCACGCGTAGCACACACCCGCTGCATCACTCGCTCTATCGGTAAACATTCGAAATACGCCACCTCGCCATCGCGGTTGACCGGCTCGAAAGACTGCGGCAGCTCCAAATCGAAGACGAAGATAGTACCGGGACGTAAACCCGCCACCGTGTGCATACGGTAGTTGATGGTCCCTACGCTACGGGCGCGGCGCGCTAACGCCGCAGGAATGCCGGCCTCTTCGCCGCATTCTTTTACCAGGTTGTCTAACACGCCGATACCGGCCGGTTGGCCACCCGCTACGATTTGGTCCAAGCGATCCGGCCAAGTGGGCTTATCGGACGCACGCCGGCCTATCCACATGTGCATACCGTCGGGCTGACACACGAAGCCATTCACGTGAACCCCGTAACCACGTACGCCAAGCGCCGGCACCGCGGCCCGCTCCAACAATAGCTCCGGCACCGCGCCGAAGTGCCGCGCGACGGCAAACATCTCGTCACGCCACCCGCTGATCACACCGGCATCACGAAGTCGCACCATCACCTCATGCACGGCGCCCGTGCGCGCCTCGCAGCTAGCCCCGTGGAGTGACGGCACCAAAGTGAGAGCTTGGCCGCTGCGGACAAAAACGCCAGGAAACGCCAACAACGCAGCAACCATATCCGGCGCCGCGGCGCCCGCTATCCAGTCCCCCAACATGAAGGGAATGAACCGGTTCGGATCGCCATCGTTAGCTTCCCTGATCCGGTCGAGGTAACTCATGGATTCAGGTTGCTCATAGCCCGCACTGCGGCCTACCCCCCACCGGCTTCCTCTTGCACGGCGAAGAACGATGCCCGCTTAGGCTGTTGTGGGATTTCGACGGCGAGCGGCTCCAATCGTGCGAGCCGGCTGGCCTGCCCCCGTATCATCTGCCCCTCGTTCGGATTGGGCATGGGATTAGGGGCGATGGGATAAGCGTCCGCCGCGGAATAAACGGCGATGTAAAGCCCCCTAGCGGCGGCCGAGGCATTCGCTTTGGAGCCATGCAATGTACAGGTATGCATTAAGCAAGCACCACCAGCGGCACCCACGACCGGCACAGCGGCGCGCGCCGCCTGCGCCGCCACCTCCTCGGCCACGAAACCGGTGAACACCTCACCGTCGAATAACGAGTGCATGGGCCCCTTATGCGAGCCGGGCACCACGCTCAGGCAGCCGTTCTCCTCGGTCATGTGGTCCAACATGATCAGCGCCGTCACCACGTCGTCGTTGGTATGCGGGGTAAAACCGAAATCCTGATGGAAGGCCACTTCCGTGGCCGTGCGTGGAAGTTTCAAATTGATCTTGCAGTGGTGGAACTTAGCCGTCCCACCCAGCAGATCCGCCACCATGTCGGCCACTCGGCTCTCTCTCATGATGTGCTCGAATGCCTGCGAGAGGTCCGACGGGTTGTTCACCCGGCGCAGCGCCGGTGTCTCGGCGCAATGCTCCGGCGCCAGATCAAAACGCGGCTTGCCGTCCACCGTCGGCTCGCCGAAAGGGGCCTGGTGCGCCCGGCTAAGGGCAACCCAAGCGTCCATTTGTGCCCGCGCAGCCGCCAATTGCGCCCTGCTTATGGCCTCTTCCACCACGATGTAGCCATCGCGCTTAAAAGCCTCTACCTGCTCCGGACGAAGTGCATTTCCTTCACCTGTCATCCACCCATCTCCGCTCAACCTCCCCTAGACTATCTAAATCCGGACTATCTAAATCCGAACGCTCTAAACCCGGCCATCCGAGGCCGCCAGCGCGCGCCGTAGCGCCACCGAATCCAAGAAATAGTGGCAGATCGCTACATCTGCTTTTAGCAACACCGGCACCAGGGTATCGAACTTGCGCCACAATGCCGCATCGCTGTCCACGTCAACCTCAATCCAGTCAAACCCGAGTTCATCTTTGAAAGCGTAAAGCGCATCGCGCATGTCATCACAAAGATGACATCCTTCGCGCACCACCAGCGTAAACTCGTTCACCGTTCTATATCACCGCCCCAATCGCTTCTTACATAATTACATCGGACGCCGGCCCATGGGCCACCGGCATATGGGCCACCGGCTCTTGACGGGCGCCTACCCGCACCCTACGTTCACCCACACTGTCACGCCGAGGAAATGTTCTTGTCCAACCATCATTTTGCAGCCACCGGCAGCAACCGGGTCGAAGCCCTCAATCTCACCGTCAACAGCTATCGCCATCTGAGCACGGGCGCGCGTCATCTGCATCTCGCGGCGGACGATGACAACAATGCTTTCGCGGTCGCCTTCCTGACCGTGCCCAGTGATTCCACGGGTGTCGCGCACATATTGGAGCACACCTCGCTTTGCGGCAGCGAACGGTTTCCGGTGCGTGATCCGTTTTTCAATATGTTGAAGCGCTCGCTCAACACCTTTATGAACGCTTTCACCGCCAATGATTGGACCGCTTATCCCTTCGCTAGCCAAAACGCCACCGATTTCGACAATTTGCTGCAAGTGTATCTGGATGCGGTTTTTTTCCCGGCCTTGAACCCACTGGATTTCGCCCAAGAGGGCCATCGGTTGGAGCCGGAAAACGCCGCTGATATAGATGGACCCTTGGTGCTCAAAGGCGTCGTCTACAACGAGATGAAGGGCGCCATGAGCCCGCCCATCAGTCAGGTGCAGCGGACCTTGCAAGCGCAGCTATTTCCAACCACCACTTACCACCACAATAGCGGCGGCGATCCAGCAGCGATCCCGGATCTCACTTACGAACAATTAGTGGCCTTTCACAGGCGTCACTATCATCCTAGCAACGCCTTGTTTCTCACCTACGGCAACTTTCCCGTAGCGCATCATCAGAGCAGAATTCACGATCTCGCTTTGAGCCGTTTCAAGCGTTTGACCATCGCTCTGAGCGTGCCCGATGAAAAGCGCTATGAGCAACCCATCAGGGTGCGGGACCAGTATTCACTGGATACGCCACTCGCAGGCCCGCAAACCCATGTGCTGATCGGTTGGCTACTCGGCGACGGCTGCGATTTACGCACCGCCTTGCAGGCCCATCTGCTGCACGGTGTGCTGATGGAGCACAGCGGTTCGCCACTGCGTGCCGCCCTTGAGACTACCGCCCTAGGCACGGCGCCGTCGGAACTTTGCGGCATTGATGATTCCACCCGCGAAATGACGTTCGCGGCGGGGCTGGAAGGCGCCGACGCCGAGAACACCGCACAGATCGAAGCGCTTATTCTAGACGTGCTAGGCGGCGTCGCCTTAAACGGCGTGCCGGCGGCGGAAATCCGCGCCACACTACACCAACTCGAACTCAGCCAGCGCGAGGTGGGTGGCGATCATTTTCCATACGGCTTGGGCTTGATGCTGCGGGCCATGGGACCGGCCTTGCATGGCGGCGATCCGGTGGCGGCTTTGGACATTGATGACGAACTCGAACGCTTGAGCCAGAAGGCTGAAGACCCGCAGTTCATCAAAGAGCTGGTGCGCACCACCTTGCTCGCCAATCAGCACCGCGTCACCTTGACCATGGTGCCCAACATCACACTCAGCCAACAACGCGAGCAAGCGGTTAAGGAACGCTTGGGCGAATTGCAAGCGTCGCTGAGCGCGCAGGAACGCCAGCAGTTGGCGCACCAGGCTAGCGCTCTGGAAGCGCGGCAAAACGCCGAGGATGACACCGAATGCCTGCCCACGATCACCACCGCGGATGTCCCCGGCGATATCCGGATCCCCACCGGAACGGCCAGCGCGGCTGACGGTTACCGACAAACGTGGTACGGCGCTGGCACCAATGGATTGGTGTACGGGCGCATCGTGGCGACACTGCCGGCGCTGGCGCCTGAATTGCTCGCTCTACTGCCGCTTTATTGCGACCTCGGCACGGAAGTAGGCTGCGCCCATAGGGACTACCGGGCCAACCAAGCCTACCAAGCAGCCGTCGCGGGTGGCATCGATATCTACACTTCGACGCGGGGCCATGTGAGCGAGGCGGGCATCCCGGAGAGTTATTTCATCGTCGCCGGTAAGGCTTTAGCCCGCAATAGCGAAGGGTTGGCCGAGTTGCTCACGCAAACCTATGCCGAACCGCGCTTCGACGAACCGGCGCGCGTCCGTGAGCTCATCGCGCAGCTGCGGGCGCAAGAGGAGAGCCGGGTCACGGACACCGGCCACTCGTTAGCCATGATGGCCGCCGCCGCAGATCTCACGGCAACCGCTGCGCTCAATGAGCAGTGGTCCGGCTTGACCGCCATTAAAGCCCTGAAGGCGCTCGATGATTCATTATGCGAGCGCGCCACATTGGAGCAACTATGTGCCCAGCTCACCGCATTGCGCGATCGGCTCATTGCCGCACCTAAGGAGTTGGTGCTGGTATCGGAGCACAAATCGCGCGAGGTTATGCAAAGCGCTTTCGCCCGGTACATGAACACCCTCCCCTGCATAAGCGCACGCCCCGAAGCTCCAGCCGAAGTTCCAGTGGTGGATGCAAGGTCTACAGATGGGCCATCTGCAACCGGGGCAATGCCACAAGCGTCGGCGGCCCCGCTCGCTTGGCTGGTCAATACCCAGGTCAACTTCTGTGCCAAAGCCTTTAGAGCGGCTTCCTATGGGCATGAGGATGCAGCGCCGCTATATGTACTGGCGAGTTTATTGCGCAACGAGTTTTTGCACCGGGAGCTACGCGAGAAGGGCGGCGCGTATGGGGGCGGGGCCAGTTATGATCCCAACACCGGCGTGTTCAGCATGTTTTCCTACCGCGATCCGCGTCTTATAGGCACGCTGCGGGATTTCGATCGGGCAGTCGATTGGGCCGTTGGCGCCGCCGGCAACGATGCGGCGCGCGAACAAGCCATTCTGGGCGTTATCAGCGCCATGGATCGCCCGGCTTCGCCAGCCGGCGAAGCCCTGGGCGCCCATCTAGCGCAACTGCATGGCCGCAGTCCGGCGCTACGCCGCGCGTTACGGGCACAGGTTCTGCAAGTTGACGCTGCCGCCTTGCGCCGCTGTATTGATGATTACCTGCACACCCTGCCTCAGCACATCGCCGTAGTGACCAATGCAAAAGAACTGACCACTCTGGATGATAGTTTTGTGGCGCAGAACTTATGATGGCTTGCGTACACCAATCGGTTAGTCGGTCTACATTTTTCGCGGCCAGTCTATGAGCCCCAGGTCTATAAACCCCAGGTCTATAAGCCCCGGGTCTATGAGCCCCAGTTCTATAAGCCCCGGGGCCTGTTCACTCATTCACCACGCGCCAAGTACCGTCCGCACCTCGGCAAGCCGTACCGTTAGCCAACTCGATCCGACCGCCACTCTCGATGGTCTGTTCGTAGTCCCGGCAATAGCTTCCATCCGCCCGCTGGTAGGTGCGCACCGGCGTAACAGTGCCGACACGGCCTGATTCAGGATTAGTCCAAGTGGAAGTGCTGCCCGCAGCTTGGGTCTCCAATGCGCTCTGTGCCGTCGCCTGGTGATAGCGCTGATCGTTACAATCCATGGACGCGGCCACCCGGTTACCCAAAAAACCGCCAGCCACTACCCCCGCCCCTATGGCCACTTTGGTGCCGTCACCGGAGCCTATCTGCGAGCCCAGCAGACCGCCCAAAGCGGCACCGATTAAAGCGCCCACTAACTGACCGCCGCCACTACTTTGAGTATTTTGACCGTGGCATTGCGCATAAGCAGTGCCGCTGACCATAACCAGCGCTAGAACAGCGATACAAGATGACTTCGAAAACCGCATGATATTGCTCTCCAAAATTCAAACTCTACGGCCATAACCGTTAAGGTACCGTGATACGCCTCACGCATCCCGGGAAATTTAGGTACCGTATGCACTTAAATCAGATCCGTACTAACATCTTACGGAGACCGGCATGCGCTTAATCGTCTTATTACTCTCCATGAATTTCGCCCTGCCAGCTTTTTCAGCCGGCCACGGCGAGGCCCGGAGCGCCTACGACCGGGGCGAGTATCTCACCGCACGGCAGCTAGTCATACCACCAGCGCAAGCCGGCGTCGCGGACGCCCAATTCCTACTCGGGCAAATGTATGTCAACGGTGACGGCGTTTTGCAAGACTACGTGCAAGCCCACAAATGGCTCAACCTGGCTGCCTCCGGGGGTAACCGGGAAGCCCGTGCTCTTCGCAACACCATCTCCAACAGGATGACCAGCGCCCAACTGGCCGAAGCCCAATCATTGGCGCGGGCTTGGCAACCAAGCGCTACGCCCAAGACTTCAGCCAGTACCCTATCGACCAGCCCGGCATCAGCCGGTTCCGCAGCGGTGGCCGGCGCGGCAACAGCACAGCGGGCCACCACAACAGCACCACGCTCGCGGCGCCAGTTGGTACGCAATATCCAAACCATGTTGAATGAACTCGGCTACGACGCCGGCCCCGCGGACGGGCTGATGGGACGGCGTACCCGTAACGCCATACGCTCGTACCAGCTTCACTCCGGCCTCGAGAGTACGGGCCAACCCAGCGCGGATTTGCACCGCACCTTGGCAGCGGACCTGGGCTACGCCGATCAAGACCCCACCCACTCCGAAGCCGCACTGGCGAGCGCACCGGTCCAGGAGGTGCAACGCCAGGAGAGGCAGCCCCAGTCACCAGCGCAGACGGCATCGTCCAACCCGCCCATCTATGTGCAAGAAGCCAAGCGCAATCGACGTACGGCGGTTAGCTCCGGACCCACCCGGCAAAAACCGGCTCAACAACGACCGGCGAATCGGAGTGTGCCGGCGCCAGCCGCCGGCGATCCGGTACAGCGGCTACGTGCGATCATTGATGCTGGCGAAGAACGCGGCGCGGTGCGGGGCCGTTTCCTGCGCCGGCTGCGGGCATTGGTGGAGCGCCATGACTTGCCTTGGCGGCAACTGATCGCCGAGGATACTTTCGGCGATGGCGACTTCACCCGCTCACCACGCTGGGACGTGCTCTCCGGTGAGTTCTGGGTGCATGAACAAAATGGCTTACGCAGCAACGTGCTGGCCACGGCGCCAGGGCAGCCACAAGCCGATAGCGCCAGTGCGGGCGACGAGAAACTATCCGGTAAAGAACTCGGTATCGCGCTGCTGGGCGTTCTTTTGCAACAAGGGCAGCAGCAACAAGGTGGCGGCAGCACAAGCGGCAACATTTCTTCATCGCAATTCACCGCTGCTCACATCCGCCTGGGGGCGGGAATTCCAGCGAGTTTCGCCATCGAACTCGAATTGCTGTCAGCGCAAAATCTGTCAGCGCAAAATCTGTCGGCGCAAAATCTATCAGCGCAAAATGACGGCAACTCGGAAGTGAACCGTCTCGAACTCGGTGTTTATCAGCGCGGCGGTGATGAGCAGGGCTATCGGGTGGCTTATCTTGCAGGCGCCGCCCAGGGCTTGGAATTGTCCCGTACCCGCACTGGCCAACAGAGCGTACTCGAGCTGAGCCGCGGCCCGGTAAAATTGGAAGACGGTACCGTGCACAAATTACGGTGGACCCGGGATCGGGACGGCTACATGCGCGTGGGTGTAGATGGCCAGGATATGATAGCGATCAGTGACCGCTCCATCAGCGGGACATTCGACGGCTTCTCGCTGATCAACCGGGGGGGTAACTATGGTCTGCGTTCCATCCGGATATTAGGCGAGCCGTAGCCGGTGGGTAACAACAACACGGTCAACAGTTGGATCTACCGGTGTGCCAACAAGAACGAGACCTATTTGTTCTCGGCCACCGAAAATCCGCACGAGTCGCTTCCCGGTGCCTTGCGTCAGGTAGTGGGCCCTCTCGAGTTCGTCATGAAACTCGAGTTGCATGAGAACCGTACCCTGGCGCGGGCGGACGTTGTTAAAGTGATGCAAGCGCTGGAAGAACAAGGTTACTACCTACAGCTACCGCCACGGGACTTCCCGCTTGACGGACCGAGCCAGACTCGTCATTGACACGCCAATCACCGGCGCGCCTGGGCGCGCAAACGCGGGCCATCGGCCTTAGCCAGGGCGATACCGGCCAAAAAACCAAAAATATGCGATTCAAAAGAAACCCCGGCACTTGGCAATAAGCCGAAGATCAATGCGCCGTACAATAATCCCACCACGGCGGCGCAGACCACCGCCGCGCCGCTGCGCTCATACCAGGCACAACCGAGCAGATAGCCGAACAGGCCGAAGACTAGCCCACTCGCCCCTACATGAATCGCCGAGCGGCCAAGGAGCCAGACCGCAAAACCACCGCCGGCCACGATCAAGCACGACACGCGGATAAAACGCCCGGCGCTACGCAAACAGATGAGGTAACCGAAGACCAGTAACGGAAAAGTATTAGATAAAGTATGTCCCCAACCGCTATGCAACACCGGTGCGGCGGCAATACCCACTAAGCCGGTCAGCGAGCGCGGCTCGATGCCCCATGTATTCAAACGGTGCCCCAGCAACCAATTGAGCGCCTCTACCACCCAGATGATGGCGATGAGACCCAGCACGGGCCGCCCGCTTCTTTGCCACTTAAAATGTTTCATCGCACCGGTCTCCATCGCAATAGCATCATTCACCTTCCCCCTTGACACGGCTGCCTCTTGACATGGTTGCCTCTTGACATGGTCGTGGTCGTCTCACCACGATCACGCTGACGGCTTGATCATGCTTATGCCGTAATCGTGACAATGGCATGAGCAAAACAAAAGCCCCCTACACGCACACAATCCGGTAACTTCCGCATGGACAACCTCAGGGACCCTCTCAGCGTCACCTTGGTGACCGAAAGCCGCCTCACAAGCACCGACTTCAACGATCTGGGCTTCGGCAACCACTTCTCGGATCACATGTTCAGCATGGAATTCGAAAACGGTGCTTGGCGCAACCCGAGCATCATTCCCTATGGCCCCATTGCGATGGAACCAGGCACTGGGGCATTGCACTACAGTCAGTCCGTATTCGAAGGGCTGAAAGCATTCCGTGGTAGCGATGATCAGATCCGGGTGTTCAGGCCGGACATGAACGCGAGGCGCATGGCCCGCTCTTGCGAACGGTTGTGCATTCCCGTCATCGACCCAGCGCTATTCATCGAGGCCGTGCGCGCAATCGTACGCACCGATCAGGACTGGATCCCGGGCAAACGGGGTCAAGCGCTGTACGTGAGGCCCATCGTGTTCGGTGTGGAGCCACACCTGGAGGTACGCCCCGCCAGCCGTTACCGCTTCCTCATCATGACCTCACCGGTACGGACTTACTACGGCGATGAGATAACACCGGTGGCCCTGCATGTACAGCAGCACTACACCCGGGCCAGCCCGGGGGGGGTCGGTGAGGCCAAAACGGGCGGCAACTACGCCGCCAGCCTACTGCCCGGAGAGCGGGCCCGGGACCAAGGCTTCAACCAAGCGCTATGGCTAGACGGTATCGAGCATAAATACGTTGAAGAAGTCGGCCAAATGAACATCTTCTTCCGCTTCGGCGACACCGTGGTCACGCCGGCGCTGCGCGGCACCATCTTGCCGGGGGTCACCCGCGATAGCGTCATCACCTTGCTGCGCGATCAGGGCTTTGCGGTGGAAGAACGAAGACTGGCTGTAGATGAAGTACTGGAAGGATCGCGCTCGGGTACTCTGCGCGAAGTGTTCGGCGCCGGCACCGCCGCTGTCATCGCCCCTGTGGGCCGTATCTGCCTAGGCGGGACAACCTACGAGATCAACAACAACGAACCCGGCGAACTCACCGGTGCGCTCTATAACAAAATCACGTCCATACAATACGGGGAAACCAACGACCCCCACGGATGGAATATGCTGGTCCCCGCCGGTAAGGCCGCCGCCGCGGCCGAATAACCAACCGGGCACCTGCTAAAAATAGTCATTGTTTCGTGAGTGCAAGGAAGCACCGCGCGCACAACCGCAGTGTATAGGTGATACTTGAGGATTCGAGCACGGAGCGGACGCCGCAATCGCGGAAACAGTGCATTGTTAGCAGGTGCCCAACGGCTAAAAGACTCGATGGAGAACATTATGATGCGAATCAATGCGTTTACCGCAGCTTTGCTGATATCCGGCACGCTGGGCGGCACCCTGCCCGCGCATGCTCAGTTAGATGCGCTCAACAAGCTAGTGGAATCGGCCACCGAGGAAACCGGCTCTGCGCCCGCCTCGCAAGACGCCGCGGCCGGCGCCATCAAGGCGTTGACTGGCGGCGACACCGCGGCACCGGCCGCCGCCAGCCAGCTCGTTGGCGGACAAGCGGGCGGTTCGCAGCTAAAAGCACTGAGCAGCCAACTGCAAGGTAAAACCGCCGAAAATAACGCGCTACAGGGGATGATTGGCAATCTCGAAGGAGAGAACAGCGCGTTACAAGGCTTGGTCGGCAACTTGAAAGGCGAAAACAGCTCCCTAAAAAGCCTAGTGGGCAATCTCCAAGGCGACCTCGCCTCCAAGGTATCGGAGATAGCCGGACTTAAAGGGAAAATGGGCGATATGACCGGCTTGCTGAACACTTCCAAAGCCAAGAATCTGGAACTAGAAGGGTTGTTAGGTGGGGTAAAAGGAGAGAACAGCGCATTACAAGGCTTGGTCGGCAACTTGAAAGGCGAAAACAGCTCCCTAAAAAGCCTAGTGGGCAATCTCCAAGGCGACCTCGCCTCCAAGGTATCGGAAATGGCCGGACTTAAAGGGAAGCTGGGCGATATGACCGGCTTGCTGAACGCTTCCAAAGCCGAGAATCTGGAACTAGATGGGTTGTTAGGCGGGGTAAAAAGCGATCTGGCCAGCAAAGCCGCTGAGCTCGCCGGCCTGGAATCCAAACTGGGCGACCTGGATGGTCTGCTCGATCTCACCAAGGCTGAGAACACCCAGCTGCTCGGTGAAGTCGGCGGCCTCAATGATCGCTTGAGCACCAAGGATGGCGAACTGAATTCACTCAAAGCGCTGCTCGAATCCAGCAACGCTAAAAAAACCACCTTGGAGCAAAGCCTCACCGCTGCGCAGGGTGAAGTGGGTGGCAAGCTGGCAGAAATCAATCAGCTCAAGAGCAGTATGACCACCATGCAAAGCGAACTCGCGAAGAGCAATGTGCAGAGCGCCGAACTCGGTCAACGGGCCGATAACCTTCAATCCACCCTCACGGAAACTCAAGCGCAACTGACCAAGAAAACCGAGGAGGCAGCACTCGCTAATGCCGAGATCGATACTGCCACCACCAAAGCGGACGAGTTGGAGAGTCGATTATCTGAAGCGAACAACGAGAACACCGCCCTAGCCGAGCGGGTTGAGAGCATGCAGACCCAGCGCAACGTCTTCGCGGGTCTGATGATCATCGCTATCGTCATCGGCCTTGCGCTCAGGCGCAGTGGCGGTGGCGCCGCTGCGGCTTAACGACGCAGCACTAGTCGGCGCTACGCACGTTCACCGGGGCCGGCCCGGCAAAGGCCATCGCCTGCTCCAAAGCAGCGCGATGATCTGCCGGCGCTTCGCTGAAAGCGCTGCAACCACCAAAGGCTTTCAGCATCTTGGCGTAGCGGACCTCTGCGAAGCAGCACACGCGGCGGGATGGGACCGTCTTCGGGCAACTCGGCGATACCGCCGCCCATACCACCGTTGTTCAGCGCCACGATCTTCACCGGTAAGCGGTACCGGCACATGGCCGCCACCGCCATGGCGGAGAAACCGAAGCCGGCATCACCTTCCAAACTGAAGCGTTACAGCGCACAGACGATCTCACACTGACAGCCCGCCCGAAAATCATGGCATTGTCGTAACCGTGAGCATGGCATCGCACAGGAGATAAGCAACGGTGAACGACACGGCAAACGGGCAACCGGCCCTGAACGGCATCAAAGTCTTGGACCTCACGCAATTCGAGGCAGGGCCTTCCTGCACCGAAGCGCTGGCCTGGTTGGGGGCGGAGGTCGTCAAAGTAGAGGAACCTGAAAGAGGCGAGCCGGGACGCTGGGGCTTTAGCAACAGGGCCGACGCCGACGGCCATTATTTCATCTTCTACAACCTCAACAAACGCAGTGTCACGTGCAACTTGAAATCCGATGAGGGCAAAGCCCTGCTGGCGAGTCTCATCGAAAAAGTCGATGTAGTCATCGAAAACATGGCGCCCGGCACTTTTGCCCGGCTCGGCTTCGATTTCGAGCGCATCGGCCAGCTTAACCCCGCAGCGATATTCGCCCAGATCAAGGGCTTTTCGCCACACAGCCCGCATGCGGACTATCTCGCTTTCGACATGATTGCACAGGCCACTGGCGGCACTATGGGCGTTAACGGCGAACCCGATGCGCCGCCGGTGCGGCCAGGCGCCACTATAGGCGACACCGGCACGGGCATGTTGTGCGCTATGGGCATCATCGCCGCCCTCTTTCAGCGGGTCACCACCGGGCGCGGACAACACATAGAAATCGCCATGCGCGATGCCATGCTGAACTACTGCCGCACGCCCATGAGCCGGCAAGCGTCCACCGACGAGGTACTGCCCCGCACCGGCAACGCCATCATGGGTACGGCACCCAGCGGACTCTATCAGTGCAAGCCAGGCGGTCCCGACGACTACTGCTACATCTTCGCCTCGCGCGGCAACGAAGAGCACTGGCGCCGGCTGGTGCGGGCCATCGGGCGCGAGGAGTTGTTGGACGATCCGCGTATGGCCGATGGCGCCACCCGCGCCGAACACCGTCGCGCAGTGGACGAAGCGATCGCCGGATTCACGTCACAGCACACCAAAGAAGAGGTCATGGCCATCATCGCCGGTGCCAAAGTGCCCTGTGGCGCCGTCTTCAATACGTTGGAGCTGCTAAACGATGAAGATCTCATCGCCCGGGGCATGATCCGCACCATCGATCATCCAGTGCGCGGACCGACTAAAGTGTCCGGCTGGCCGCTCAAGATGTCCGCCAGCCACGTGCCCATCGAACCGGCGCCGCTGCACGGCGCCGACAACGCGGCCATCTACGGCGAATGGCTAGGCTACACGGCCGCGCAGGTGGCGGACATGCGGGCACGGAACATCATCTGAAGCTAGCAGATAAAAAAACATGAGCAAAGCACTGGACGGTATCCGCGTCATCGACCTGACCCACAATCAGGCCAGACCGGCCTGCGCGCAGATCCTGGCCTGGTTCGGCGCGCAGGTGATCAAACTGGAGACGCCGGGCAGCGGCGATGTGGCCCGGGCGCAAAATGCCGATGAGCTGTTTTTTTGCCTGTTCAACTGATGACGCAGTTCGGCTGGAATGCCGCCTACGAAGAGGAACACCGGGTGGGTTTTTCCACTTTCGAGTTGCAGATGGAAATGACCGATCCGCCCGCGCTGGGTACCGCCACGGCAACGATTTAGCCGCGATGCACGGGCGAGATTCGGGTTGTCTTTCCCGGAACGGCGTGTATGATTATGTCGGGACTTGTGAATAACTCCCGACGTTTTCAGAATCGTGTCGCAAACGAAAAAAGAACGCATTCTTGAACTGCTGAAAAACACGGGAGTTCTGCGCCCGCGTGATTTGGCCGAGTTGGGAATCTCTGGTGGATATCTTGCCAGGCTCTATGACGAAGGCGTGTTGGATCGTCCGAGCCGAGGACTGTACACGCTGGCTGAGGCCGAACCAACCGAACATCGCACGCTGGCTGAGGCGGGAAAACTCGTGCCGCACGGGATCGTATGCCTGCTTAGCGCTCTGCGATTCTACGACCTCACAACGCAGGCTCCGTTTGAAGCCTGGCTGGCAATAGGAGAAAAGGCTCGTCTGCCTAAAATCGACTATCCGCCGCTCCGTATCGTTCGCTTCTCCGGCGACGCACTTTCGTTTGGGGTGCAGGAACAAGAGATCGAAGGCGTGAAAGTCCGGGTCTACTCCCCCGCCAAAACCGTCGCCGATTGCTTCAAGTATCGAAACAAGATTGGGCTCGACGTTGCGATTGAATCGCTTCGCGATTGCCTTCGACAACGCAAGGCCACCATGAACGAATTATGGGACGCGGCCAAGGTCTGCCGGATGTCGAAAGTTATGCGTCCTTACCTGGAGGCTGTAACATGACCCAAGATCGTCCTCGCAACATGGCGGCGTCCGTTCGGCAGCGGCTGATGAACACAGCCAAAGAGCAAAAGGAAGCTTTCGACCCGGTCTTGCTGCGTTATGCCTTGGAAAGATTGCTTTACCGGCTTTCTCAATCGTCGCACCGGGATCGTTTCGTGCTCAAAGACGCGATGCTCTTTCAAACCTGGAGCGGCCAAGTTCATCGCCCCACGCGCGACCTAGATTTTCTGGGGCTCGCCTCGCCTTCGCTTTCCGACTTCGAAAGGATTTTCCGCGAGGTCTGCGAGCAATCTGTCGAAGATGACGGGCTTCAGTTCCAGGCGGAATCCGTCCATGCCGATCGCATGAAGGAAGACGAGGAATACGAAGGGCTGCGTTTAAGGTTTCAAGCCAACCTCGCCTCGGCCCGCATTCCCATCCAAATCGACATCGGCTTCGGAGACGCCGTGACGCCGGAGCCGGACGAGATCGCTTATCCGACGTTGCTCGATTTTCCCGCGCCGACGCTCAAGGCGTATCCGCGCGAAACGGTCGTCGCTGAAAAGTTCCAGGCGATGGTCATGTTGGGAATCGCCAACAGCCGGATGAAAGATTTCTACGATGTCTGGACTTTGGCGAGGCAGTTTGCGTTTTCCGGCCCGGAACTGCGCAAGGCGATCGGCGCGACGTTCGAGCGACGAAAGACGGTGCCGCCTCAGTCCCCGCCGTTGGCTCTCACGACGGAGTTCACCGAAGATCAACAGAAGCTAACGCAATGGCGAGCGTTCCTTCGCAAGAACAAACTCGACGCCGAAGGGATGACGCTCACGGAAATCTCGGAGGTGCTGAAGCCGTTTCTGATGCCGCCGGCAGAGGCATTGGCCGTTGGCCGTGACTTCGAAATGAACTGGCCGCCCAACGGTCCGTGGCGAGCGAATCCTAAATCGTGAATGTCAATCGGCGTAATTTATAGCGTTAGTTAGAAACCGGAGAAGCCACCGCATGAGCGACGCAAAAGAGACACAACGGACGCGACAACCTATCGCTGTCGATCCAGACTATCTTATACGCGACAATCAGTTTTGGTATTGCAGTCAGAAGCATGGCGACTGCGACTTTGCCGATGATATTTGCGACCAGCCCACAATTACAATAAGAATCGCTGATTTGGGAACGCTTACCCTCACGCACTCGAAAGTTGGAAGAGACGGTCGGGCAACGCGATCTTTCACTTTGCCCGACGAGGCCGGCCGATGGTGGCAACAAAACAACGGCAACCGCGTCCGTGTTGAGCTGCTCGCCGTGGGCCAAGAACCGAAACCAGCCTTTGTAGGCAAGACGGAAACCGGGAAACCCATTACCGAACCCATTGACGCGCTACCCATTGACGCGATACCTAGGGGCTATAGCGAAACCTATAGGGGCCATGTACCCGCTTGGCATTGCGACGGCGTGGAGCATTTCACGATCGCTTATTACTTCGAGCGCTTGGAGCGGGCCACGGCGCGATTTTTAAGTGACCACGGTATCGCTCTTAGCGCGGCGCAACCGCCGCGGCACCGCAGTTTTTTCGTGCGCTATGCCCGCGAATTGCGGGTCTCCAGCGTATTCGTGATGCAAACCGGCATCATCGAACACAACGGCGCCCGCATGCATCTGGGCCACCGTATCGTCGATGCCGCCGATGGAGCCGTATGCACCACCATAGAGCACACCTTGGAGGGTACAGCGCTTACCGGCATTGCCGATCGATCACGCATCGACTGGGACGGTCCCGCCCGCGCTGAGCGTCAGGTACCCGGCGACGATGCCGCTTGGGTGCGCACCGGCACCGATATAGTCATGCCGGGAGAACTGGACGCATCGGGCGGCCTGCAGCTATCGGGCAATATTCACCGCTTTTCCGCCTCCGGTGGGCATTTGATGACGCAGTTCGGCTGGAATGCCGCCTACGAAGAGGAACACCGGGTGGGTTTTTCCACTTTCGAGTTGCAGATGGAAATAACCGATCCGCCCGCGCTGGGTACCGCCATTGACGTGGAAGCTTGCGTGGCCAAGATGGGGCGCTCATCGGTGCACATCGTTCACCGCCTGGTTGACGCGGCCAGCCGCCAGCCACTGTCCACTTTACATCAACTGGGCGTGCATCTGGACAAAGATGCGCGCCGCCCATCGGCTATCCCGGCGTTTATTAAAGCAGCCGCGACCGGCATTTCAACATCTGCGGTTTGTCCATAAGGAGCGGCCCAATGCCTATCTACGAGGTCGATGGCAAAGCCCCCACCATCGACGACAGCGTCTATATCGCCGACGGCGCCACCGTCATCGGCGATGTGACTTTGGGCCCGCAGGTAAGCGTGTGGACCGGCGCGGTGCTGCGCGGCGACAACGACTACATCAAGATAGCCGCCGGCACCAACATCCAGGAAGGCGCCGTGCTCCATGCCGATCCGGATTTTCCGATCAACGTCGGCAACCATGTCACCATCGGCCATCAAGCGATGCTGCACGGCTGCACGATCGGCCCAGGCGCCCTCATCGGCATTCAGGCAGTGGTGTTGAATGGCGCGCTTATCGGGGAAAACGCCCTGGTGGGCGCCGGCGCCATCGTCACCGAAGGCAAAAGCTTTCCCGGCCACTGTCTCATTCTAGGCGCGCCGGCCCGCGCCATACGCGAGGTGAGCCCCGCAATGCTCGCCGTCATGCAACGCGATAACGCCGACTACATCGCCCGAGCCAAGCGCTACAAAGCAACGTTGAGGCGCTTGGACTGACGACAGTTCACCGCTGTGCGAGCTAAGACTCGTCTTCCTGGTCTTGCCAATAGGGCGGGTTGTTGAGTGGCCCTGAAGTCTGACCGAGTTGAATGAGTATCCCGTGGGCGCTGTTGGGCGAGATAAACGCATCCAGAAAATCAGGATCATGCAGATGCTTGTCCACCACCCGTACGCCTTTTTCTTCCATGGCGATGATTTTCTTTTTCAACTCGGGCGTTTGAATCGTGATGTGATGCACGCCCTCACCGCGTTTGGCCAAGAACTTGGCGAGAAATCCATTCGGGTTGACGGGTTCCAACAATTCGATGCAGAAGTTGTGCAAATCGAAGATGCCGACTTTGAAATCGCCTGAACGGTCTACGCTGGTGCGGCGCAATTTGGCCCCTAGCACGCCTTCGAAAAAGCCCCGTGCTCGCTCGATGCTGTAAACGGCGATACCGATATGATCGAACCGTCCTATAGGCCCGCACCCTTCGGCTTCACACATCTCAGGGGCAGCCACTATCTCTCAGCGCCCGCCTATCTTGACAATGGCCCGGCGGCGGGTACCTGCGCCCACCTGCTTGTACTCGCCGTGTGCCGCCACGGCGAAGCGCAATTTGCGGCTGTCCACAGTCAAAAACTCCGCCGTCACGCGCATTTTTTACCCTTGGGTCCGGACAATTCCATCGCTCCCTCCACCATCACATCACAGCCCCTGCGCCATGGCCTAGGGTGTACTGATCGCCTGCCGTAACCAGGCTTCAGGCGCCTGATCGTCAAATCTTGCCATCTTGTTGCGCACAATAACACCCAATTGCCGCCATATGGCGTTCAGATCGGTGTTCACCGGCGTGTGACGCATCTGCCGGTACAAGTTCATCAACACATCGGTTTGCGTGGCGGCATCCGCGACGGTCAACACCTCCTCCAGCTCCGCCGAGGTACGGGCATTATAGCCGGCATCCACGATGCCTCTAAGGCCACCGCGAAGGCTTGCTTTGTTGCCGGTCCGGCGGCGGATCTCCAGATCGGCCAGGAATAGGAAAAGCGCCCCTCCCCAATAGGTTCGCCCCCAGGTCGATGTGCGATCCAAACCGCGATCGCCCGCCTTGGGTAAACCGTGATGCATACGGTTGGCGAATTCGCCCCAGACATAGGACGGACTCAAATCTCCCGCGTGCATACGGGCGACGGACTCCACATAGACAGCGATACCTTCCTCAATCCAATGGTGCCTATCGTGCACGTCGGGGAAAGCGGTGTGCACCAGCTCGTGCACCATGATCCAGTCCCGCTTCAGATCAGCGGCGCTCGAGCGCTCACCTAACCAAACGTTTACCCGCGGCATCCGGCCCCAGCCGCGCATATTGCCGGTCCGGGTGCCCTTGCCGCCCGTGGTATGAATACTGAGGACCAACTCCGGCACCGGGAACCGGCCAAAATACGCCGCCACCACTTCGCCGGAACGCCGGATCCACGCCCTCAACTGCGCATCGGACAAAGCAAAGCCGCCATGTTCCAAGCGGACATGAATCTCAGCGCCGCCTACGGCCACCGGGTCCAGGCGGCGGGGGCCCTCCTGCGCATGACCGGCTCCAACCGCCATGATGACAAAAATCATGGTGACAAAAATCGACGTGATAACAGCGCTGGCCATTACCCGGCCGATGAGTAACCACCAGCGGGCACGGTAAATCCTGGCGATGCCCATCGACCGCTCCCTTGGAATATCTAGTGTGGAATATCTGGCACGGATTAGACCGCCGCTCCTTTGGCTTTGCTCCCGCCGATCACTTATTCCTATTCCCGCTTGCGCGCCAAACCGGTGACGATTTGTGTATTAGCAGTCCGGTTGAACAACTGCGGCGCAGTCTTGATCTTGGTGGCCCGATCGCCACCGCCCAGGATGATATACGGGCAATCCATAACAGCGCTATCCACCCATAGCGCTATGTTACCGGGCAATGGCAACGGGGTGACTCCACCGATGCTCATACCGGTACGCTCCTGTGTCTCATCGGCGCTCGCAAAAGAAATCCTGCGAACGCCCATTTTTTTGCGCACCGTGTGGTTCACATCGAGTTGGCAATCAGCGAGCAGAACGCAGGCAACGAAGCGGCGCTCAGCCGACTTCGACTTGACCAAAATCGTATTCGCGGAATACTCGAGCGGTATACCGTAGTGTTCGCAGAAGACCTCCGTGTCGGCCAATTGCGGATCGCAGGGCAGTACCTCAAACGGCATATCGAGGCTGTTGAGCGCTCTCAACACCCGCCGGTGCGCATTCTCATTTAAGGTACTTTCACTCACAACCTGTATCTTCGCCAAAGCCGGCTTGGGCTATACTTGCGCCCGCAATCAGGGGCCTACCCATATAAGTCAGGGTTACATTCATGAACTACATACATCGTTACCTGCGCGCCCTCGCCCGCTTCATGGTGGCAGTCCATCTGTTGGCCCTCGCCGGTCCCGCCGCTCAGGCGGCCATGGTCAGTAGTGAAAGCTTGGTTGCACCGCAAACTGGCCACCCATTGCCGGCAAATGCCCGAATGCTGAATGCCCGAATGCTAAAGGATGCCTTGGCGCGCGAAGAGGTACGCGCCCGGCTCATCGAAAACGGCATCGATCCGGCACAAGCAATGGCCCGCGTTGCCGCATTGAGCGACGCAGATGTGGCCATTCTAGCCAGGGAATTCGACACCGTGCCTGCGGGCGGCGGGTTCGCTGAACTCATCCTCATCGTCTTTATCACCTGGGTAGTGATACACGCCACCGACGCTCTCGATTTCATCTTCCCCGCCGATGAAGACGACGAGAAGCAAGCTACCCAATAGCAATTTCTATAACCACCGTATTTTATAACCACTGTGAAGGTTCTTAGCCACTATAGGGCGTCTATCCCTCCATGGCGCTTAGCCACTGCGCAATAGCGGCGCCTATTGCATCCGGCGAATCCTCCTGAAGAAAATGATTGCCGCGTACGGTGACTTCGGTCTGATTGGGCCAAGCGCGGCAGAACTCTCGTTGTTCCCCGATGAGAATAGCGCCCGGTTCGGCGTTGACAAACAATTTGGGCACGTCCGATTCGGCTAGCCATGCGGCATAGTCGCCGACGATCGCTACCACCTCTTGCGGCTCACCTTCAATGGGGATCTGCCGTGGCCAAGTGAGGGTGGGCCGCCGGGATTCACCCGGTTCGACAAAGGGGCGGCGATACTCGGCCATCTCCTGCTCCGTCAGATCGCGGATGATCGAGCCAGGCAACACCCGCTCCACGAAAACGTTCTTGTCGAGCACCATGTCCTCGCCCGCCGGCGAGCGAAACCCCTCGAATACACCGCGCGCCGCTGGCGGCCATTGCGCCCAACTGACCGGCATCACCAGCGCCTCCATATAACAGATCCCTTTGACCGCCTCCCTGTGCCGGTTAGCCCAATGAAAACCTAGGGCGGATCCCCAGTCATGGACGACCAATGTCACGTTGTCGGTGACCTCCAGTGCGGCCAAAAGACCGTCCAAATACTCCACGTGCTCAACGAGCCGGTAACGATCAGGCCCGCTATTGTCCAACTTGTCCGAATCGCCCATGCCGATTAAGTCCGGTGCAATGAGGCGTCCCTTGCCCTCCACATGCGGCATCACATTGCGCCACAGATAGGACGAGGTGGGATTACCATGGAGGAAAAGCACCGGATCACCCGCGCCGCTCTCCACGTAGGCCATACGTTTTGCGTTGATTTGGGCAAAGCGTTTCGAATAGCGCGTCGCACTGGTGATCATCGGCTGGTTCCTGAATTCATATATCCGAAAATCACCATTCTACGGCATCAATCCCCGCCGCCGACGACGCCGGCGCGGCCACGATGCGCCCCCGCAGATGCACTCCCCTGAGTACCCCCACTAGATGTACCCCCGCCAGATGTACCCCCGCCAGGTATACCAGTAATCAGCCGGGTGCTGGCACGGAATGTGAGGTACGCCCAAAACCAATCCATGGCCACGGTCACACGGCTGCGCATATTAGCCAAGAACGCGATATGCGCAGCGCCCCACAGCCACCAGGCGGCAGCGCCACTTAGCTTGATGAAGCCGAAATCCGCCACTGCCGCTTTTCTGCCGATGGTGGCCATGCTGCCCAGATGGCGGTACTTGAAAGACGGCGGCGGTTCACGGCCCGTCAACCGCGCAGCTATGAGTTTTGCCACATAGCCGCCGGCTTGTTTAGCGGCCGGGGCGAGTCCGGGTACCGGTGCACCGTGCCACGCCGGCACCCAACAGGTATCGCCGATGACGAAAACATCGGTGTGTCCGGGAACACTCAAGTCCGGCTCGCACTTGAGGCGGCCCGCCCGATCAGCCGGTGCATCCAACCAGGCGGCTGCCGGCGATGCTGCCACCCCGGCGGCCCAGAAAATAGTCTTGGCCTCGATGCGCTGCTCGCCTACCTGTACGCCGTTCTCGTCCATATCAACGACGCGCTGGCCGGTGCGCACATCCACCCCGAGGCGCTCCAAATCGCGGCGGGTACGCTCGGACAACACTGCGGGAAAAGCCGGCAAAACCCGGGGCCCGGACTGCACCAAGATCACCTGGGCAGTGCCCGGATCGATATGGGTGAAATCATCACGCATACCGTGCCGCGCCAATTCGGCAATGGCGCCAGCTAACTCGACACCGGTAGGGCCGGCACCGACCACTACAAACGTCAACAGCGATTGACGCAACTGCGCATCATCGCTGGTCTCCGCACGCTCGAACGCCAGCAAGATACGACGGCGCACCGAGGTAGCATCATCGATCTGCTTGAGACCGGGCGCGAATGGCCCCCACTCATCGCGGCCGAAGTAGCTATGCCGCGCACCGGTCGCCAATACCAGCATATCGTAGCCAATACGGCGCTCATCCATGATGACTTCTTTAGTCCTCGTATCCACCCCGGTCACTTCTCCGAGCAGTACCCGTGTATTGCGCGCATCACGCATCATCGAACGGATGGGGGTCGCTATCTCGGCAGGACTCAGCGTGGCTGTTGCCACCTGATACAGCAGGGGTTGGAAAAGATGGTAGTTGTGGCGATCGATCAGCGTAATCCGGCAATGTTGGTGTTTTAATGCGTTGACACAGGTCAAACCGCCGAATCCGGCTCCCACTACCACGATGTGTGGTAGTTGCGCCCGCTCCGACTCACTCAAGTCCGCGTAGCGGGGAAAACGGGCCCGCAAGGCCACCATCAGACCATGGTCGATGGACAGCCAACCGCAGCGATTAGTGCACAGCAGCAGCAACTGCAATAGCAGATGTGTCTCAACAGCGTGCTGCCCTAGCCCCATACTGTTGGTGCTCAACACCAGCAAGGCCATAGCCAACGCGCTCAGCCGTGTGGCCAGACCCAGTATGATCGCCACCGCCGGAGCCAGCACCGCCAAACCCAGGCCGAATCCACCCTGCACACTCAATAGGGGAAGATGCCAGGTGGCGCCTACCTCGATCACGGCGCCGAACATGCCGGCCGCCCAGAGCAGGCCCAGCCCACCCAACCACAGCCTTAACAGCAACATGAGAGCAGGCCTCAACCTGGCCGTGGCGGCGGTGAACAAGGCGAAGATCCGGCCCACCAGCGGCAGCGCCATATCGGCGAGCCCAGGCCCCACAAGCCGATCCAGACTGAGCGGTCCCGCCCCTAAACAGGTAAACCACAGGCAAAACGCGCCGATCAGTAAATTCTGGCTGAGCGCGGCATATTCGATATGAATAACGGCCACTAAAACACCCAGCGCCAGTGCTGCCGGGCGCGCCGCCAGACCGAGGATCAACCCGATACCGCCTAACAGCTCGACCGTGACACCCACAACCGCAGCCGCCTCCGGTGCCATCCAATCGACCGGATACTCGTTGGCCGCCAGCAATAAGGCGGTATCCCAGTCAGCTAATTTCAGCAGAGCCGATATGACGAACGGCATCCCGACCATCAGCCGGATGACCAGATCGAGCGGTCCGCCGGCGATATTCCCCGCCGTGTGCACCCAGTGAGCGGCGGCATTGACAAACACCGTTACGGGATATGCCCTGGCCCCGGACTGCTCAGTCATTACCCCTTTCCCCTAAAGGTTTGCCGTGGATCAAGGACCGCAACGCCGGCGCGGTGGTTCCCTGGGGTTTGCCGTTGTCAGCAGCGCCAAACCACCGGAAAGTGCTCGCTGTCCAGCAACGCCCCCGGTGCCAGATCCACATCATCAAACGGCGGTGACATGAGGCCATCGCGCCGGGTAAAGCGCGCATCGTCGCCGGTAAAGCGCATGGCAACCGCCCGCCTGCGGCTTGCAAGCGCTTGATTACCAGGCGCCCCATGCAATGTAAGTGCATGAAAAACAAGACAATCTCCAGGCTCTAGCGGCCAGCCTAGAATGCGGTAACCAGCCCGGTTAGCGTCGATATCAGGTACCGTTTCGCCCTCGTTACTAGGGTGATCTTGCGAAGTCGTAAAACTTTTAGGGGTATACCAAGCACCCGTTCTATGGGACCCCGCCACAAACTCTACCGCCACCTCCCGCGGTACCGGATCCAACGGGATCCACATCGAACACACCTGCTCGCCGTCCACCACCCAATAGGGTTGATCGTGATGCCATGGAGTGCGTTCGGCCGTTTTGGGCTCTTTCACCAAAACGTGTTCGTGAAAAAAGTTGATACGGCTAGCGCCCATGAGGGCCGCGGCGATAGCGGCGGCGGGAGAGTCGAACGCAAAAGCACGGTATGCTTCGATGCGCTGCCAATTACAGTAATCGCCAAAGAAAAACCCATCCGCTCCTGCCGGCGTGTAATACCGCGCGAACGGGCCTGGTGCGCACAAGTTCTCTTCCACGCCTTCTCGCAGACGCTCTATCCAATGGTGCGCAATCACACCGCGCAGGGCCACGGCACCATCACGCCTATAGCGGGTTATCGCATCCGCATCAACGTACTCGTTCATGTACAGGTCCGCTCAGGCGCCGAATCCTTTGGCCAAAAAACCGCTTTTTGATCACTGGCGTGCCCGTGCAACCGCTTCATCGCTGTACAGCATGTGTGCCTGATCCATGATCCGCTATAAAATTTGATTCAAAAATGTCTGCGTGCGCGGGTTGCGGGGATTGGCGAAGAACTCCTCCGGCTCGTTCCCCTCGATAATTTCCCCCTCATCCATGAAGATGACGCGGTTTGCCACAGTACGCGCAAAACCCATCTCATGGGTCACGCAGATCATGGTCATCCCCTCTCTGGCCAGCTCGATCATGACATCCAATACTTCTTTGATCATTTCCGGATCGAGAGCCGAGGTCGGCTCATCGAACAGCATCACATTGGGGTTCATGCAAAGCGAGCGGGCGATGGCGACACGTTGTTGCTGCCCTCCTGATAGCTGACCAGGATACTTCTCGGCCTGCTCCGGGATCTTGACCCGTTCCAAAAACCGCAGGGCGATTTCCCGGGCCTCTTTCAGTGGCATCTTGCGCACCCATATGGGCGCCAAGGTGCAGTTTTCCATCACCGTCAAATGCGGAAACAAATTGAAGTGTTGAAACACCATGCCCACCTCCCGGCGGATGGTGTCGATGCGCTTCAAATCATCTGTCAGTTCGATGCCATCGACGATGATGTCCCCTCTTTGGTGTTCTTCCAACCGGTTGATACACCGGATCATCGTCGATTTGCCGCTACCTGAAGGACCGCATACTACGATGCGCTCCCCGCGGTGCACGGTAAGATTAATGTCTTTTAGTACATGGAAATCGCCGTACCACTTGTGCATGTTCTTGATTTCGATGACCACCTCATCGGAAACGTTGAGGGCATCGGATGTTTCGTTAATCGACATAGAACATACCTCCGGGCACTAACGCTGGTAACCGGTGTCTAGTTTGCGCTCCAAGTACAACGAGTAGCGCGACATGCTGAAACAGCATATGAAGAAGAAAATGGCGATAAAAACGTAAACCTCGGTGGACAATCCGTTCCATTTGGCATCAGCCAAAGAAGCCTGTCCGATCCCCAATGGGTCCAACAGCCCGATGATGATGACTAGGGTCGTGTCTTTGAATAAGCCGATAAAAGTGTTGACTATACCGGGGATGGAGATCTTGAGCGCCTGCGGCAAAATGATGAGCCGCATGGCTTGCCAGTAGCGTAAACCAAGCGCGTTAGCCGCCTCCATCTGCCCCTTGGGCAGGGCCTGCAACCCGCCACGCACCACCTCGGCAAGATAGCCGGCGGAGAACAGCGTCACCATGATCAGCACACGCGCCAACAGATCGAAGGTAGAACCGGGTGGCAAAAAATAAGTCAGCATGGTCGAGGCCACGAACAATAGCGTGATGAGCGGCACGCCACGGATAAACTCGATAAACATGACACACAGGATACGCACCGCCGGCATGTCCGAGCGCCGTCCTAGCGCCAGCAATATCCCGATCGGCAACGACGCGGCAATCCCCGTGATACCGATCACCATCGTTAACATGAAACCACCGAACTTGGAGGTCTCCACGTGTTCTAGACCAAACACGTTACCCACCAAAAGCACGTAGGCGATAAACGGATAGGCGACGGAAAACATCAGCCACTTGCCACGGGCGGGCACCTTATCGAACAAAACAGGAATAACCGCGGCGAAGAGCAGTAGAAACGATAGATTCACCCGCCAGCGCAATTCCTGCGGATAGAAACCGTAGACGAATTGAGCAACGCGCTTATCGATGAACGCCCAGCAAGCACCGCTGCCCAGATCGCGGCATTCGTTTCTAGATCCCGCCGAGAAAACCGCGTCGGAAAAAGCCCAACTCCACAACCCGGGAATGATTTGATAAAGCAGATACAGCGATACACAAGTGAGGACGATATTGGTGGGCGAGCCCAATAGGTGCTCTTTGACCCACAACGCAGGGCCGCTAGACAGCGGTGGCGGTGGCAGATCCGGATGGGTGCCCGGTTCGTACTTGCGTGTTTCGTATTGCTTGGGTACTTCCGACATAACCGCCTCCCAGAAGCCTTAACGCTCAGGCCTTAACACTCAACGGCCTTCAACGCTCAACCAGCGCGATATGCCGGTTGTACCAGTTCATGAACAACGAAATGGTGATGGAAAAACACAGGTAAGTGAGGAGCACCAACATCATGCACTCCATCTCCTTACCGGTCTGGTTGAGGGTAATGCCCCCAAGGGTGGCGACGATGTCCATGTAACCGATAGCGATGGCGAGCGAGGAGTTCTTCGTCAAATTGAGGTATTGGCTGGTGAGCGGCGGCACTATCACCCGCAGGGCCTGCGGAATGATGATAAGACGCAAAGTCCTATTCGGACGCAACCCCAGCGCATAAGACGCTTCGGTTTGACCATGACTGACGGCTTGGATCCCGGAGCGTACTATCTCGGCGATAAAAGCGCCGGTGTATAGCGACAAAGCCCACCACAGGGCTGCGAACTCCGGCTTTATCACCATGCCGCCACGGTAGTTGAAGCCCTTGAGTTCCGGCGACTCGAAACCTAGCGGTTGGCCCGCCAGCAAGTAGGCGATGAGGGGCAAACCTACAATCAGTGCCAAATTGATCGAGAACACCGGATAGACAGTGCCCGTGTGATTCTGTTTGGCTTGCGCCCACCGTGCGAACACGACCGCGGCGATCAGAGCCGCCACGAACGCCGCCACCACCACCCAGAACTCGGGTTCGAACAACGGCTTGGGCATATATAAGCCGCGGTTGGAGAGAACAAAACCCTCGGCGGGAATAATCGCCTGACGGGGATGAGGGAAGCTGTGCACGATGATGCCGTGCCAAAGCAAAATCTGCACCAGCACAGGAACGTTGCGCGTAATTTCGATGTAACAGTAGACCATGCGGTTGACCAGCCAGTTACTCGACAAGCGCATCACGCCCATAGTGAAACCGATAATCGTCGCGAATAGCACACCGCAGGCGGCCACCAGCAGTGTATTGAGCATGCCGACCAGCGCCGCCCTGTAATGGGGGCTGCGTGAATCGTATTCGATCAGCGTCTGATTGATGTCATAGCTCGCCGGCGCCCCTAGAAATTCGAAACCGAATTCTTTACCGAGCGCTTCCAAGTTAGCTACGGCATTGGAGGCGATATAAGCCAGGAAGGCGAACAGCCCGGCAACAACCAAAATCTGTGTGATGACGGCGCGTATACGCTTGTCGCGCCAGTACTTGAGTAAACCATCACCGCCAGCGCCGATTACGGGACCGGATGTGCTTCTGGCGGACATACTTCTGGCTCCATCGACAACTCGAATGGTAAGGGCGCCGCGAAGGACGCCCTTACTTATTCAGATCACCTAACCCGATGGCGATCTCACAACAGCAGTGCTCAGCGCATCGGTGGTGCGTATAGGATGCCGCCGTCCTTGTACAGCGCGTTCAAGCCACGGGCCAAACCGATCGAGGTCTGGGCGCCGATGTATTTTTCGAACACTTCGCCGTAGTTACCGACCTGCGCGATCACGCGGGCCGCCCACCGCTTGTCCAAGCCGATCATACCGCCCAGATTCCCTTCGGTGCCTAGCATGCGGTTGATCTCCGGATTGTCGCCGGCGTTAGCGGCGTGCGCATTGACGTTATCGGAGGTCACGCCATACTCCTCGGCGTTGATCATCGTATTCAGCACCCAGCGCACGATGTCGGCCCACTGATCGTCGCCATGGCGCACCAGCGGTCCTAATGGCTCCTTGGAGATGATTTCCGGTAGTACCACGTGGTCGTCCGGCTGCTCAAAGGTGGTACGGGTAGCGGCTAAACCGGAAGCGTCAGTGGTATACACATCGCAGCGGCCAGCGGCATAGTTGGTGCGTGCTTCTTGGTTGGTTTCGATGGGCACCGGCTCATACTCGATTTGGTTGATCCGGAAGAAGTCGGCCAAGTTGAGTTCGGTGGTGGTACCGGTCTGAATGCAAACGGAGGCGCCGTCAAGCTCTTTGGCGCTCTGCACGCCCAAGCTCCTCGGCACCATGAAGCCCTGCCCGTCGTAGTAGTTAACCCCTACAAAGGTCAACTGTAGATCGGTATCGCGGCTAAAAGTCCAGGTGGTGTTACGGGCCAGCACGTCCACTTCGCCGGCGCGCAGCACGGTGAAACGGGTCTTACCGGTAGTCGGGGTATATTTGACTTTGCTGGCATCGCCGAGCACGGCCGCGGCCACCGCTTGGCACACCGCCGGGTCGAAACCCTGCCAGTTGCCTTCGTCGTCGGTAAACGCAAAGCCGGGTACGCCGGTGGTCACACCACATTGCACGAAGCCTTTGGCTTTGACGTCTTCCAAGGTTCCGGCGCTCGCAGCACCAGCCAGCGCCACGGAAGCCACCGCCGCGGAAATAGCGGCCGATTTGATAATGCTCATAGAGGTCCTCCGATTAGGATTCTTCGATTGCGATAGGAATTATAGGACGCATGCACGATAGCACCGGTTAGCCGGTACAACCACCAAGCATGCCCCACTGGCGGCAAAACTAACATACGATTTGATGATTCGACTAGCAGTTACCGAGCCGATCTGACCACTGGACGACGCCTGCAAGCGGTCTTTTACCGCCGGTGCGTCAATTTCGGCCGCGCTCATATGCGCCCACCACCTCCTCGGCGATAATCTCGAGCCCGCGGCGCAACAACTTTTCATCCTGGGCGTAGCTGATACGCAAACACTCACGCCGGTGGGGCCAATCATCGGTCATGCCGGGGAAAAAATAGTGTCCTGGCACAACCACCACACCGCGGGCCTTCAAACGCCGGTACAAGTCTGCGCTGTCTACAGGCAAACCCTCACACCAAAGCCATAGAAAAAACGCCCCCTCCGGTTTGTGGATATGGCAGGGATAGCCGTCCAAGCCGGCCCGCAACCAGGCCAGCGCCAGGTGCGCCCGCTGCTCGTAGAAGGGGCGTATGTGGTTCTTGCCGATAGCCACGATCTCGCCGCTTTGCACCAGTTCCAAAGCCAGGGCCGGCCCGATACTGTTGGGGGCGAGAGCGAACAGCGCATTAACCGCTGCCAGCGCGCGAATAACGTTTTCATCCGCGATGACGATACCGGTGCGCAATCCCGGAATACCGAGCTTCGATAAACTCATGACCACTACCGTGTTGTCAGCGAAAACAGGACTCGCATCGCTGTAGATGATGTCCGGAAACGGGGTGCCGTAAGCATTATCGATGATGAGTGGAACATCACGCGCCTTGGCGATAGCGGCCAACTGAGCCAACTCATCACCGGTCAGCACATTGCCCGTAGGGTTGGTGGGCCGCGAGACGCAGATCGCGCCGATGTCGTCCGGCACCTTGGTCCCGCTCAAGTTCAGCCGGTATTTGAACAATCCATCGGGTAACAGTTCGATACGCGGCCGCCCGGCCACGAACATGCCCTCCTCCACACCGATATCCCCATAGCCGATGTACTCGGGGGTCAACGGCAAAAAAATGCGTTTGAAACCACCATCGGCATAAGTGCCGCCGAATAGTGTGAACAGATAAAAGAAAGCGTTTTGCGAGCCGTTGGTAATGGCCACGTTGGCCGCCGAAATAGGCCAACCGAAGGTCTCGCACAAAAGCCGCGCAATGGCCTCATGAAACACCGTATCGCCGCGCGGACCATCGTAGACCCCGGCGACGCGGGCCAATGTTTCCGGTTGCTGGGTGAGCGCCATCAAACGCCGCCTGAAGACATCTTCCACCGCAGGGATCGACGCCGGATTGCCGCCGCCCAACATGATCGGCGGCTCATCGGCATCTAGCGCCTCCCCCAGGTCGCGCATCAGTTCCAGGGTGCCCGTAGTGGCGCTCAGCCGTTCCCCGAGACGGGACAATTTCATCTCACTGATCCCTCGCTCTTTTAGTGCTGGCACTCTTTTAGTGCTGGCGCAACCGCTCATTGACCGCAATAGGTGTAGGGTAGCGGTTCATCACATAATAAGACGATGCCACGAAGGTAATGAGCGTTGCCCCTTGAACGATCAAAAACACCCGCTCACCCACCACCGCGGCCTCGAATGCCAAAACCACCAGCAGCAACGAAAACTCACTGGCCTGACCCAGACGCACGCCGACTTCGCGGGCCAAACGGGGCTCCTCGCCACTTCGGATCAACAACTTCGAATAGATGATCGGTTTTATCACCATCACCACGAAAGCGAGCACCACACTAGGCAGTACCACATCGGCAAGCTGGCTTAAGGGAAACTCCGCCCCCAAAGCGAAAAAAAACAAAATGAGAAAAAAATCCCGTAGTGGTTTCAGTTGTTCCGCGATGTAAGTGCTGACCGGATGGGCAGCCAGAGCCACCCCTGCCACGAATGCGCCCATCTCATGGGACAAGCCGAGCAGATGGGCCGCCTGGGCGGCGCCAAGGCACCAGCCGATAGTGGCCAAGAACAAATACTCGGGGATCGTGTCGAAGCGGGCCAGTACCGGGATCAGACAATAGCGGCTAAAGCCCCAAGCAAACAGGGCCAGGGCCGGCAGTCCCACCGCCGACAACAGCGCCGAGGTCCAACTGCCACCGTAGCCCAGGATCTGCACTACCAACAACATAACGATGGCAATAACGTCCTGGAGTAACAAAATAGAGATGATGAGTTCGCCCACATGCCGGTGATGCAGCACCGTGGTGGGCAGCAGTTTGAGGCCGATGATGGTGCTCGAAAACCCGAGCGCCACGCCGACGAAAGCCGCTTCTCCCAAACCGACATCAAGCGCCATCGCCACCGGCGTGATGATGAGCAAAACAGCCAGGGCGCTGATACCGGTCACACGGGTAGCGGGCCCCAGTAGGCGTGACAACTTCTGCGGATGCAAGTTGAGGCCCAACAAGAAGAGCAGGAAAATAATGCCGGCCTGACCGATATCCCGAACGTTCACCGATGGTGGCAGCAGATCGAGCACTTCGGGTCCTACCAGCAAACCGGCGATCACATAAGCGACCAGCAAGGACTGGCGCGCCAACAACGCCAGCGCCGCCAACACAGCGGCGCCGGTGAACACCAAAAACAACACATGGATGACCGCCGGTTCGGTCATGGACGCGGGCTATTCATAAAACTCCAACCGTGGCGGCGCAGGCCTGCCGCGCAGTATAGCGGGGCCCAGGTGATGGGCAGACCCTAAAGGGTACCGAGCTCCGGATAGTGCTCGCGCGGATCGGCGATATGCAGAGTTTCGCTCCGGTACGGCTGTAAACCTGCGCCCTGGTACACTCTCAGCGCGCGCGGGTGATCAAGCGAACACGTGTGCAGCCACACCCGTTCTACGCCGGCACGCCAGGCATGGTGTAGTGTCCAGGCGATGAAAAAGCGGCCATAACCCTGTCCGATAAACTCGCCTATGAGCCCGAAGTACGCGATCTCCACCTCGCGGCTCGTCCGGCGGTCCAGCTCCGCATAGCCAGCGGGAACCCCGTCCACATACAGAACATTGATGTCGATCGCCGGATCATGAATCACTTGACACAGTTCACGATCACTTAAATTGCGGCGTTGGTACCAGAACCAACGCTTACCCACGGCCGCGTACAGATATCGATAAAAGGACAACGTGGGCTGGTGAGCCCGCAACACTTGGACGCCGGCGCGCGCCGGCGCCGGTGCCTCAGGTGCACAGAACATCTGCAGATAAGTAACCTCCACGTCGAGTCTCGGTAAGCAACTCTTGCCGAACACGATTAGCTAACCTCCTCGGTACAGCGAGTCTAAAGTACAGGACACCTCTAACAATGCACTTTTTCCGCGATTGCGGCGTCAGCGCCGTGCTCGAATCCTCAGGTATCACCTATACACTGCGGTTGTGCGCGCGGTGCTTCCTTGCACTCACGAAACAATGACTATTTTTAGAGTTGCCCTACAGCAAATTCACAACAGCAAATTTAACAGGGTTGGGATGCACACCTGCGCTCACCGCCTGCGCTAAGGGGTACACTTCGCTGCACCTCAGCCGATACTTGGCCTCGATTGTGACCAGTCCGCGTGTACGCCAATTGCCCAACTGTCAGGGAGAGGAACCGAATCTGCTGCCGGTGGCCACAGCTTATCAGCGCATCTTCGATGCTCTAGTGCCGGTAACAGAAACTGTCACCATAGGCCTGGAAATGGCGCTGGACCGGGTACTCGGGCAGACCGTGACCTCCCCGATCGACGTTCCCCCGCACCGCAACTCCGCCATGGACGGTTATGCCCTAGCCGGCACCGACATCCCCAACGGCACCGTGGGCAAACTGAGAATCATCGGCAGCGCCTGGGCCGGACGGCCATTTACCGGCACCGTGGCCCGCGGGCAAGCCGTGCGCATCATGACCGGCGCTCACATGCCGCAGGGCACCGATACAGTCATCATGCAAGAGCAAGCCGAAATAGCCGGCGACTACGTGCGCATCGACGGCACCCACCGGCCCGGCCAGAATGTGCGCGAAGCAGGCGAAGATCTGAAAAAAAACGCCGACATCCTCCATCCTGGACAGCGCATAGGACCGGCCGAAATGGGTTTGCTCGCCTCCTTGGGTATCACCCACATCGACGTCCTACGCCCGCTGCGCGCAGCCATCTTTTCCACCGGCGATGAAGTCAAAGATATAGGCGAACCGCTCACCGCCGGCGCCATCTACGACACCAACCGCTACACCTTGCGCGGGATGCTCGAACGGGCCCGCGTGGAATTCAAAGACATGGGCGTATTGCCCGACGACCCGCAACGCATCGCCACAGCTCTTAGCGCCGCCGCCGGCAAAGCCGATGTACTGATCACCTCCGGTGGGGTATCGGCCGGCGCCGCGGATCACATCGCCAACATCTTGCACGACTTGGGCCAGATCGGATTTTGGAAGATAGCCATCCGGCCCGGCCGGCCGCTCGCTTTCGGCAGCATCGGTGATGCCGCGTTCTTCGGCCTGCCCGGCAATCCGGTGGCCGTCATGGTGACGTTCTATCAGTTCGCGCTACCCGCGTTACGGCTGCTAGCCGGTGAAGTGCGCACCAAACCCGAGCCCACCATCGACGCCGTTTGCACCGCCGCGCTGCGTAAAAAAGCGGGACGGGTGGAATATTACCGGGCGCTTTTACAGCGTGGAGCGAACGGTCAACTCACCGTGCGCCCAACCGGCGCCACCGGCTCGGGGCTGCTTCATACCATGAGCGAGGCCAATTGCTTCATCATCCTCGGGCATGACGACGGCGACGTAAACGCCGGCGAGACGGTACCCGTGCAACCGTTCTATGGCCTGACTTGAGTGCCTTGGAAACAAAGCCCTCCCCTTGATGAATAAGTCGAGCGCTACGCGCTAAATCACAAATACTTGGCGTTGAACTCATAAATATTTGTAACCCGCCACACAATATTTACAAACCTATTCACAAAATTTCGCTAAAAGAAGACTGGTAAATTATTGCGAAAAGCACTCTAATCTATTGCTTTTAAACGCTTTTTTGTGCGCCAACGAATATGGCGTGCCGGCACCTGATAACTATGACTTCAACCACGGCCAATTCCACCTGTGGGCGTAAACCAAACCGGTGCCGCGCGCCAACAGCGGGGTCCACTGCGCCCAGGTGCGCCCGCCCAGGTGCGCAAAGATGACTGGCTGGAACTGACCCAAACCCCGGGACTTTGCGCCAAGAACACCACCGTTACCCCCTAGGCTGGGCTTGCGCTGCTCATACCGGGCACCGGCCAACGGACCACCCCTGCCCTCACCGGAGGCGGCCCGCTCAGAGGTCCAGCCAGCCGTCATGACCGGTGCCGAACTGCGCCCGTGACCGATCGATGGAGTGGCCCTACAAGCCCCGATCAAACAACTAAACGCCGCCCACTACAACGCTCAGTTCTTGCTAGAAGGCATCACATTAGGCAGCGATTTTTTGTTCTATTAGTCGGTTTACCCAGCGCCTACGCCAGACACTATCGCGTGATTAGTACTAAGACGCGGCTTGGAACGTTTCCTGGCTCTGCGATTTGGACAATGAACGCTTCAAAGATCTCATTAAACTCAACCAAGCAATGGTGATGCCATGAGCGGTGGGCGTACCTGGTGGGGCATACGCTTCATGGAAACACTGGCCGACTTTACCGACAGCGGCAGGCTGCAATGCGGGCGCAGCTACAGCAGTGATAACCGTATTCTGCCTTGCCACATTGAGAACGGAGTAGTTAGCGCCACGGTACGTGGCAAAATCAATCCGTACTTCAATGTCTACAAAGAACCTAAATGCGCGATCACTATTCGCATGACGCCGCTCCCCGATAAGACATGGAACAGCGCCATTCGCACCATCGGCACAAAAGCAGCGCTGGCCGCTCCCCTACCCATCAACGAGATGCCGGAGAACATCGAAACAGCACTCAACCAAGGACGGGCGCTGTTACCTCGCAACCGGCGGGACTTTAGCGAAACATCCTGCTCCTGTCCGGACGACTGGGGAGAGTCCTGTAAACACATGGTGGGCGTGTACTACCGCTTGGCCCAGATGATCGATCAAGAGCCACTGCTATTGTTTGAATTGCGCGGCATGCCACGGGATCGTTTGATCAGCGCTCTCGCAAAAACGCCTCTAGGCAAGGCTTTGGCGGAAGCGCCGGACGAGACCGATCAGGAGATTAATGTTGAGCCTTATTTCATAGAACTGGCACCGGCCCCCCAAGCCCAACTCAGCTACACCGATTTTTGGCGGGGCGCCAAAGCGTTACCCGCCGAGGACACACCCTTAAGCGCCGCGCCTACACCGGCCATGTTGACCAAGAAAGGTGGTCCATATCCGCCGTTTTGGCACAAAGAGCACGTCCTTCATCGCATTCATGGAAGAATTCTATGTTCGTGTTAGAACGAAGAACAAACTGCTCACCTGATGTGGTGCTTGGCCCCTATCACTCAGTTGGCAGCAGAAAGAATCGTCGCTTCGTTTTCTCCGACATCGGCCGCAAGCTTAGGTTGTGGGCATAGTCTATAAGCACTTGTCCAACCGGCAAGGTAGGTGTAAGGCGAGCAGTCCCGTCATCGGAGAATGTCAACACCCGATGGTCCCTCGTGCTGAAGGCCGCCGACAAAACGGTCCCGTTATGACGTATCATGTGCACCCATGCCAGACTTTCACCACCTCGGGTAAGGTCCCACAGACGCGCCGTGCCATCTTCAGATGCGGTCATGATGCGGTTTCCATCAGAACTGAATTCAGCATCCCATACCCAGCCGCTGTGACCTGACAAGGTTTTCAGCAAGGTGCCGCTTTTTACATCCCATACACGGGCGGTTGTGTCGAAGGACGACGTCACAACACGTGTGCCGTCATCGCTGAACCGTGCCTTAGTGACGGTGTGGGTTTTCCCGTCGTCCCCATCTAAGACTAATACCTGTAACTGAGCACCACTGTTGACATCCCAAATGCGTGCAGTACCGTCAGTGGAAGCTGTGACGATTTTGCTCCCATCAAGACTGAATTCACCGGACCATATGGCGCTCCCGTGCTCTGAAAATCTACGCGGCATACCGTAGGTGTTATCCGTGCTCTCGGCGTTAGCAACGCGAACTACAGCGACCCCGTCGTACCCAACGGTGAGGATGGCTCCTCGCTTTGGAGCGTACGATATGCGCAGGTCGCTGACTTTTCCATCATGATCCTTCCATTCTGCAAGCGGCTTGGTACTTTGATCGGCTTTGATGGGCCAATGCCTAACTGTTCCATCTTTATGTGCAGTCAGGATGCGAATGCCGGAGTGATCAAACTTCGCTTGGGTAACCGGGGAGGGAGAGCCCGTCTCCGTCATGCGCCGTGAAATCAGTGCGCCGTCGGCTCCCCAAACGATGGCGGATCCGTCTTTGGATCCTGTTACCAAAAGAAAGTCGTTTTTATTATATTCAAGGCTGGTGATTTCTTCCTCATGATGCTTTTCTTCCCACAGAAGTTGCCCAGTGTGGGCATCCCAATTTCTTACAACGCCATCTTTAGATCCGGTAGAAACCCTGTCGCCACTACTATCGAAAACACCGGAGCTTACCGCCCCTCCGCCACTTCGCAGTTGAATAGCGCCAGCAGAATGGCGTGTATCCCACACCCGAACCACCCCATCAGCATCTCCGGTGGCGGCGATGTTCTCGTGCGGTGCAAGCGCGAGCGTGGTTACTTGTCCGTCGTGACCACCCATGCGCGCAAGTTGCCCTCCGAGCCGGGTCTCTCGAAGAGTAAGCTGACCGTCTTTGGACACTGTTAGGAAGCGGTGTTTACCTACCGCCAGCTTCTCCAAGCGTTCTCCAGCGCTCTCGATATGTGTAGCCGAGCCGGAGTCAGTATCCCAGATGCGGACGGTATGATCATGAGATGTTGTAATGACGCGGCGAGTTGAGGCGTCAAACGCGGCACCCGTAACGGCGAAGTGGTGGCCTCGAAGCGACATCAGTAAATTACCACTTCGGGCATCCCAAATGGCGGCAGTCTTATCGACCGAGGCGGTGAGAAGACGAAGGTCATCCCGATCGAATTCGATAGAAGTAATCGCGTACGGGTGAGTAAGCTCGATAGGTGAACCGTCGGATAATTTATCCACCAATGAATAGACCAGCGCACCGGTACCTTCCCCATAGACAAGCGCCATTCTCTTTCCGGTGGGGCTCCAAACAAGCCGCGGTGCTACACCGAAAGTTCCTTTTCCGCCACCAAACTCTGCAACTGGTGCGGTCAAGTCCTCAACATCAAATAGGCGTGTACTACCGTCTTTCTTGACTATTGCAAGTAGATTGCCCACAGGCGCGAACTCGGCCACCATGATTGGGTTATTTTCACGACGCCATCTGAGCGGCTCACCAGTCCCCGCGTCCCAGATACGCCACAGTCCCTCCTGCGTACCAGTGACTATCCATCGCCCGTCAGCACTGAAAGAAGCATGATTGATGGCGCTGTCGTGCGACAGCCTGAACAAGACTTCTTCGGACACCACATCCCAGAGCTGAGCTGATTTATCAGACGAAGTGGACAGTAGAAAACGGCCACCCGGGTCAAACACCAACTGGATCACACGCCCGGTATGCTTGGGCGGCTCAGCTAGCCCCCGTAGCCCCATTACCGCCTCATACAGTGCGGCTTCGGCCTCTTGTGTATAGGGCCGTCCCGAAGTAGCTTCACTCGCAAGTTGCTCTGGTAAGGCAATTGATGCCAACTGGGTCGCCAGTTCGTGCGAACCGGAAGAACTTTGTTGCAGGGAAGCATCCGCAAGGTATAGGGACTCCCGTCGCGTTGCTTTGCGAGCGCTCTTTTTAGCGCGCAGCTCAGCCTCCTCAGCTTTTTTTCTAGCAATCTCAGCTTCGCGTTTCGCAGCGACGGCTTCGTTACGTGCTTGCTCTGCTTGTGCCGCCTGCTTGTTCGCTTCGTTCCAGCCTGAGACGGCCGCCAAAGCCGCCACCACGGCTACAATGGCAACACCGCCGACTATGTACATCCAGCGCTTCGTTCGAGAAGCTTGTTCAGCCTGTGCTTCTATCTTTCTGTTTCGTTTGCGTTCGGCATCTGCTTTCTCTAGAGCTTCTTCGGATTCATGGAGGATTCGATAGGCCAATGCAAAATCGGATGGATCGGCTTGATACCGCCGCGCCCAACGCTCGGTCGGTGCCCGTTCGTTCCACCAGGATCTGAAGGACTCCACGTCAGTGGGACCCAACAGATCACCACCTCGACCGCCCGTTAAGCCAAAGTATGCCCGGCCTCTAGCCGCCAACGTCTTGAACTCAGCGGCGTCTTGCGCCTCCGACTGCGTCCACTTCAAAAACTTGGGCCAGCGCCGAATCAGGCACTCGTGGGTGATATCAACATCGCCGCTGGGGCCGACCCGCCGAAGTACGGATTCCGGTCCAGAACCGAAGGCTTCTATTATCGCATTGACGCTCGTCTCCGCCGAAACGTGTTGCTCTATGTCGGTGCGAGACACAAGTCTTCGCCGAATCTGTCCCCGCTCGTCAACTAGGCTCAGAAGCCGGAACATGTGCTCGGCGTCTCCTTGCACGGTCTCGGGCAGCTGCGCAAGCACTTCGTCGGAGCGCGTCGCCAGAATGCCCTCCAGTCCTCCGTTTTTCTGGTAGTTATGCAGGGACAGTTCTTTGCCAGCAAAGATCCCGTCCGGAAGATTCTTGCGCTCCGAGGCTATATAACTAGGCGATGTGTCCCCGTTGATCCACATCCACATCAATGCGAACTGCATTTGGGGAAGCAAATCCGCGTCGTAACCGACGTCCAAATCCATGTCGGCAATGATATGATCGACTAAGGCGGGCTCGATGCTACCCCCGTAGTCACGTCCAGGCCGTTCAATGGCAGCTCTCAGCTCACGGCTACCCAAGCGCGGAACGAGAAACTGACTGCTATTTAGCAGTTCTGGCAGCCCTCGGTACAATGCGCATTGCTCCAAGTAGTCAGTGCGCATCGTTGTGACGATGTAAAGCCGCTCGGAATGCGATTGGAAAAAAGTAACTAGCAAGTCTACAAGACTCTTCTCTTCACCGCGCTCTGTAAAGTCGTGACGAAAAATCTCCTCGAATTGGTCAATTATGAGCAAAAGATTTGGGCGTCCCTCAATCTGATTCCATTCGTGCTGCGCAAAGTCAACCAGACCGACCGGATTGGCCAGCAGGGTTTCCACCCGATTGCTGATGTTCTTTCCGCAGACCTCAGACACCGCCCCTGATAACGCTTCACTCAACGCTTTTACTGGCTGTCGGCCGGGTGTCATGGAACAGGCATGCCATGCCGCGCCAGCGCTGCGCATTCGGCCTGCTTTCAACTCATCCAGTAACCCCGCGAATACTAACGAGGACTTACCACATCCTGATGGTCCCAATACCGCGACCATATGTTCGGTAGCCAAACGCTCCCGCAATTTTCTGGAATGCGCCCGGCGGCCATGGAATATGTACGACTCGTTGGACTCTCGGCTGTAGGCAAAAGGCCGCAACCCAGGATACGGCAACGCAGGCCAATCCTTGTCCACCAGGGGCGAGACTTTGAGCTGTTTCTCCATGGCATTCATTCCTAGAAGGCAGTCATAACTAGAGAATATCCTCAAAGACATGCTTGAATTTGACTGAATCCAGGCCGGCACGGCAATCGACCACATAGAGAATCTCCGCCGGGTCGTAGCCGAGGCTTTTTTTCGTCGGTGGCGGCAAGTAAACGAGTCCGCAGCGATGCTTGTCATTTTCCATACGCAGGGACGAGTCCAGCACGAAATCCCGTATGGTCGGTCCCACCCACTGCGCGGTGGTATTGCCCCATAGCAACAAAACAGCGTGTGAACCGCATACGATGTCCTCGAGGTCGATGTCGTCGTCGCCGGGTTTAGGGTCGCCTACGAAGATAATGCGCTTGTCATCGACGGCACTACGCACCACGCCCTTCAATTCATCCAGCGAAAAATCAATACTCTCGTCGGATGCGAGGCCAATGAGTCTTGTTCCGCCCGACTTAGCGCGCGCCGGCCTTCGACTCTGCTGTGCGAGCCTTGTTTCTATCGCTTGAGCGAATTCCGGCACGGTCCCTCGATTGAGCGAGACACCTGCATCTGATAGAAATGCGGGATAGTCACCCCGCATCCGTGCCACATCGACGCTTGTGTCCAACCACCGCATCCGCTCAATCTTGGCGTCCTTGGCCGCCGCATCCTGAACACTGATGAAGCCCAATGGGGCCTCGGGCGGGAATCTAGGCCTCGCTGTGTCGATCAATTGCGCGAACAAATCGCATTGACGCAACTGACTATCTAGGGCCTGCTCAAGACTTGCTGCATCTATCGGATCCGGATCAGGCAGCACTTCTATGTTGCGCCTACCAAGTTCGGTGCGTAGTTCCTCCCGCACCTCTTGGTCAAGGCTTTCCGTTGTCATGGCGAGGAAGACCCTACCTTTCGAAGGGTTTGCCTCACCTGCAACGGGCCGCCTGGAGCTTTCCCACAAATCAGTCGCCAATTGATATGCCATGGGCTGCAATTTAGGGTTGATACGCGGGTCCCTCACCTTGTCCGAGGTGACGACTTCGATAGTCTCCCAGCGACCGGAAGACTCCGTATAGAACCGGTTGAATTGCAGCCTCTCGCCGTTGCTCGCCAGCAGAAACGCAGGCCAATCCAAGGTGGTTCTTTCCTTACAGGCTATGTAAATCCGTGATGGCGCTTCATCTCCCCAACGTTGAAGAAACAATTCCCCTTCTTTCACGCACCACTTAGACTGCAAGTACTGCTCGGACATGATCACAAGTAAGAAACCTGACCTCCGTACCGCAATTTCCAGAGTGTCTCCCAAATCTCCACGCACGAAGCGCGAGTCTAGTGAATCACGAAAAAAGCACGTTCCCACCCTACGCTGAAGAAATCGGCCTAGAGCCAGGTTTGTTTCGTGGTTAAGGTGCTCGACAAATTTGGCGACCCAAGCAGTCTGCCGATCGTCGTCATGGGCGTACGAAACGAATACATCCGCGTCCACCCCACTCAGAAATGGCGTTAGCGAACTCATGTCGAAACCGTGGCCTCCGCTTTTACTGCGACTGAAAAGCTGCTGCCGCCTTTTCCCGATATTCGGCGATCTGCGCCGCCACGACTTCCGCGGCCGCGATGGCCCCAGCCGCGAGCAGTGCCCTCCTGATCCGATCCGCCTCGCCGAAATCCCCTTGCATGAGGGCCAAACTGGCAAGTCCTATCTGTGCTTCGCGGTTTTGTGGATCGCTCTCAAGTGCATGTTGGTATTGTTCATTCGCCGGTTTCAGGATCTTTTTGATTGTATTCTTCGCGACTTGCATCGCGCACTGCTTCAGATGCTCCTTGGTTTTTGTGTAGCCGTCATCATAGATTTTGGCGTTCTCGTATTCGCGGATGGCCTGTTCGTACTTATCAAGCGCGGCCGTACAATCGCTACGCTCGTGCGCCTTCCGTCCTTGTTGGTAAAACTTTTCGTACAGGGGTTTGTTGTTGCTCTGACCGTGAACGCTCACCGTCACCGTGAGCAATATGGCAAAGACCACGCCCGTATTCTTCATCAACTCCGTGCTCCTCCGACCAGGTCAGACCCCCCTAGGGAAGGGCTCCAGGGTCTTAACTATCATTTCTTCTTCTTTGAATCAACGCGCTCTGGAACCCAGATACACTAGCCCCTCTCCGTGCACAGTTTAGTTAACCCTGTGACCGGACGGGAGTCTAAACTAACACAGAGTAGGAAGACATATCTCTACCCCATACGGAGTACGTCGAAGGCGGCACGAGTAGCGGATCCGTTTGTGTGATTGCGCATGCGAACGGCGAAATTACCGTCCAACTCACCCAGCGATTGATGGTCCACGCCTGCATACCTTGCGTTGCCATCATTACACTCTGCCGAAGTTCGAGGCTACTCGATCCACCCACGTTTGTTATAGCTGCGCGCGCTACTTGGCCAAATGCGCCTTAATCGCCGCTGGTGCCTGTATCTGCGGAAGCGAATGCGACCCCAAATCTTTTTCCCATTGATGGATGAGTTAGCGCGCTTTTTCAAACCCTTCCACGAATGACTCGGATTGCAGCATGGCATCCCTGAACAACGCCTTGCCAAAAAAAGTCATAGGCATCTCTAAAAATTACAATTTTGACATTTTGCCAGAGCGTAAGTGACTGATTTTATTGGCCATAAGATTTCAGAATGTGAATTATTAGAGATGCCCTCATGTCTTGATCATCGCCACAATCAAATGATCGTTCCATGGCCTTGGCCGCCACCAACACCATCGTGTGCTCGCCAGCAAGGGGTTCCAGGTAGTGACGGGCGGAGACAGCGATGACTTTCCATTTGATGGGCAGTTCATCCAACCAACCGCGCAGATCCGCAGGCGTAATATAGGCCAATCTCAAATGTTTTTGCGTAAGTTGAAACTCACCCGTTGCTAGATCCGTGGCTGGTCATATAGATAAATAAAATATCCCGCTCGGGTTGCATCGCTTGCGCTATTGTCGCTAACGCCCGGCGCATACTGTTGCGCGAAGCCATCGGATATTCAGTATCAGTGTCAGGATCATTGCTGAGCGTGATGGTACGCCCAGCCGCGTCCGAGGCATCCTCGAAATAACCTCAAATAAAATCGATCTCACGTCTGCAGACCGCCTGTGTGCCGTCTCCGGCACGCCTAGAAAATACATATTGATACGGCTTGGAGCCTGCGCCTTAATCCGGCTGTTTAACTGATCAAGCAACTGCCCCTGAGCCAATAGCGCGGCCTCATGCGCAATGCGCGCCTCACGCTTAGGTTCTTCCGGAGCCAAATAGCTGCCATAGCGCCACTGCTCTTCAACGGCGCCCACGCCATCCTCACGCGGCTTGGCGTAAATTCACTTAGCTTCACCGTGACGAAGAGAATTGACGAAAGCGCCGGTATAAACATCACCGTTCGGCTCGGTGAACGTGCCTTGACCATGGAGCTGACTGTTGGGCACCTCTAATAATCCACATTCTGAAATCTTATGATTAATAAAATCAGTCACTTACGCTCTAGCGAAATGTCAAAATCGTAATTTTTAGAGGTGCCCTGTTTTCAAAATCGCCCTCATAAACGCCACTATCGGCTGTTTCCAGGCGTCCCTTCCCGTGCAACCGCCAAGCCGTGAAAGTGCCACGTATCACTGAACCATCAGGGTAGGTCACCTGACCAGCGCCATTGAACCCACCGTCCATAAAAGTGCCCGAATAGATAGAGCCGTTGACCTCGTAAATACCCTGTCCGTGATAGCGCCCGCCGCGGCACTCGCCGTAATACTGGCCGCCTAAGTTTATCCAGCTTAAGTCCAATACCGTGTAGTAATCCGTCCCTCAGCGATCCGCAGTACTCGCCCATCCGGCAACTGCGCATCCGGCGGACCGCCTACCCGGCCAGGCGCGGCAATCACAGATCCCATCCAAAACGATAGCCCGCAAAGCACTATGACCAGACCGGATGAGCAGGCCGGCCCGCGGCAACATCTTATTCATTACACCGCGCCCTTCACCTGCTCTTAAAGGTCCGCTATCAAGGCCCGATCACGCCCACGTCAAATCCTTGAATAAATCCAGGGCTTCAGGATTAGCCAACGCTTCGATGTTTTCTACCGGCTCGCCGTGCACGATGTTACGCACCGCCAGTTCGACGATCTTGCCACTCTTGGTGCGCGGGATATCCGCCACCTGCATGATCCGCGCAGGCACATGCCGCGGGGTGGCGTTGCTGCGTATCTGTAACCGAATCTTCTGATCGAGCGCCTCATCCAGCGCTAGACCTTCAGCCAAACGGACGAAGAGCACGATCCGCGTGTCGCCCTCCCATTGCTGGCCGATGACCAAGCCTTCCACGACTTCCGCCAACTGTTCAACCTGCCGGTAGATTTCCGCCGTACCGATGCGTACCCCGCCAGGATTCAACACCGCATCGGACCGGCCATGTATCACCAGACCGCCGTTAACCGTCTGTTCCACATAGTCGCCGTGACACCAAACGCCCTCGAAGCGCTCGAAATACGCAGCGCGGTACCGTGCATCGTCTGGATCATTCCAAAAACCGACCGGCATGGAGGGAAACGCTTGCCGGCACACCAACTCGCCTTTTTGCCCCACTACCGGATTACCCCGGTCATCGAACACAGCCACATCCATGCCTAGAGCCGGCCCCTGGATTTCGCCCCGCCACACCGGCTGTAGCGGTGTGCCCAACACAAAACAGCCGATGATATCGGTGCCTCCGGCAATAGAGGCCAAATGCAGATCGGATTTCACATGCCCGTAAACAAAGTCGAAACTCTCGGGTGCTAGCGGAGATCCGGTGGACAACATAGCGCGAAGAGCGGACAGATCATGGGTTTCTTTTGGGCGCAATCCCGACTTCTTAACCGCGTCTATATATTTCGCGGATGTGCCGAAGAGGGTCATGCCATGCTGGTCGGCGAAATCGAATAAGGCCGCAGGCCCCGGATAAAAAGGCGAGCCGTCGTAGAGCAACAAGGTGGCCTCGCTGGCCAAGCCGGAGGCCAACCAGTTCCACATCATCCAGCCACAGGTGGTGAAATAAAACAGGCGATCATCGGGCTTCACATCGCTTTGCAGACGGTGCTCTTCCAAGTGTTTGAGTAGCGTGCCACCCGCGCCGTGAACAATGCACTTGGGTACGCCGGTGGTGCCGGAGGAGTACATGATGTAAAGCGGATGATTAAAATCCATGCGGGCAAAAGCGATATCCCCGCCCGGCGCCTCAGCCACCGCATCGGCCACCATCATGGCGCCCTTCAAATGCGCAAGGTCCGGATGGGAGCGGGTATAAGGAACCACCAGCACGTGCTCGATCGATGGCACCGCTTGCTGAATGCCGGCCGCTTTTTCAAGACAATCCAGGGTTTTGCCGTTGTAATAATAAGCATCGGCCACGAACATCACTTTGGGTTCGATCTGACCGAAACGATCGACCACCCCCTGCACGCCAAAATCCGGCGAGCATGAAGACCACACCGCGCCGACGCTGGCCGCCGCCAGCATGGCGGCGATGGTCTCTGGCAGATTCGGCAGATAGCCACCTACCCTATCGCCCACGCTCACGCCACGTTCCTCGAGCGCGTAGGTCAATCCACGCACCAGCGCATAGAGCTGCGCGTAGGTCATGGTCCGCTCTACTCGATCCTCGCCGCGAAAAATAAATGCCGGTTTGTCATCCCGCCGGCGCAGCAAATTTTCAGCGAAGTTCAAGCGGGCACCGGGAAACCAACGGGCACCGGGCATAGCCTCACCGTTTTCAAGCACCACCTCGCCGCGCGTATCCGCGATGACCTCACAGAAGTCCCACACGCTGACCCAGAAATCCTCGCGTTGAGTGATAGACCACCTGTGCAGCGCTTGGTAATCGTCAATAGCGAGTCCCCACTTGGCGTTCACCGTCTCCATAAAAGCCCGCATGTTGGCGTTTCGCCGCCGTGCCTCACTGGGCCGCCAGAGTGGCTCCTTCATCGTTCGACTCCCATGGCTCGACCCCCACTCATTACAAGGTATGCGGCGATCATAGCCGCCAAGTAAATTACCCGTCACAGTGCCGCGGCTCTCCAAGAGGACTGAACATGGCCACCGCCAACCCCTACGAGTTACACCTAGAGCGCACCCTCGCCAACTTCACCGCCTTGACCCCGCTTAGCTTCATCGAGCGCGCCGCCCACGTGTACCCGGATCAGTGCGCCGTTATTCACGGGGAGCTGCGCCGCTCCTGGCGCGAGACCTACGCGCGGTGCCGGCGCTTAGCCAGCGCCCTCAACAAGCGCGGCATAGGCCCGGGCGACACCGTCGCCATCCTGGCGCCCAACGTACCGGCCATCTTGGAAGCCAGTTTCGGCGTGCCGATGGCGGGCGCCGTCTTAAATACACTCAATACCCGGTTGGACGCCGGCCTCATCGCTTTTTGCTTGGACCACGGTGAAGCGAAAGTTCTGATCACCGACATCGAGCTATCGGCGACGGCCAAAGCGGCCCTCGCGAAGACGAGTCATCCGCCCCTGGTCATAGACATCACCGATGCACTCGCCAGCGGCGGCGACCTCATCGGCGAGATGACCTACGAAGCTTTCCTGCAAACCGGCGATCCCGAGTTCGAATGGCGCTGGCCGGAGGATGAGTGGGAAGCGATATCACTGAATTACACCTCCGGCACCACGGGTAATCCCAAAGGCGTGGTTTACCATCACCGTGGCGCCTATCTCAATGCGCTCAGCAACGCGGTCGGTTGGAATCTCGGCCATCATCCGGTGTACCTGTGGACCCTGCCCATGTTCCATTGCAACGGTTGGTGCTTTCCCTGGACGCTGGCGGCGGTGGCTGGTACCAGCGTGTGCGCAAGACGGGTGGATGCCGCGACTATATTCAACGCCATCGCCGACCACGGCGTGACCCATTTTTGCGGCGCTCCCATCGTGCTCGGTTTTATTCTGAACGCGGCCCCCGAAGCAAAGCGCTCATTCGGCCATACGGTCGAGGTCATGACCGCTGCAGCCCCACCTCCAGCGGCCGTGCTCGAAGGCATGCAGCGGGCCGGCTTCAAAACGACCCATGTTTACGGCCTGACGGAAACCTATGGTCCCGCCGTCATCTGTGCCTGGAAACCTGAGTGGAATGCCTTGCCCTCGCAGGAGCAAGCCATCATCAAAGCCCGCCAGGGCGTTCGCTATCACGCACTGGAAGGATTGACCGTCATGGATCCCGGCACCATGCAACCGGTACCCGCCGACGGTGAGACCATGGGAGAGGTGATGTTGCGCGGCAATATCTTGATGAAAGGCTATCTCAAGAATCCCGAAGCCACGCAAGAAGCGTTCGCTGGCGGTTGGTTTCACTCCGGCGATTTAGGCGTATTGGAGCCGGATGGCTATATTCGCCTCAAGGATCGATCCAAAGACATCATTATCTCCGGTGGCGAGAATATATCTTCCATCGAAATAGAAGACACACTCTACCGCCATCCCGATGTTTTGGAGGCGGCGGTGGTCGCCCGTCCCGATGAGACATGGGGCGAAACGCCGTGTGCTTTTGTGTTGTTGAAAGCCGGATCGCAAACCGCCGAAGAGGACATCATGGCGTTTTGTAAAGACAACCTGGCGCGCTTCAAGTGTCCCAAAACAATTGTTTTCGGAGACTTACCCAAAACATCCACCGGCAAAATACAGAAATTCAAGCTGCGTGAACGGGCGGCGAACCTGATGATGGGCAGCTGAATTCGACTCTTATAGGGCGCCTGCTAAAAATAGTCATTGTTTCGTGAGTGCAAGGAAGCACCGCGCGCGCAACCGCAGTGTATAGGTGATACCTGAGGATTGGAGCACGGCGCTGACGCCGCAATCGCGGAAAAAGTGCATTGTTAGAGGTGCCCTATAGTGCAAACGCCTCAATGCGCTCGCTTGAACGCACTCATATGAAACCGCATTTGCGCGAGAGGGTAGCGGGTATCTTGTCCAATCGGGCAGGCGCGGCGGGCGGCACAGCCGTGATTCATACAGTCCTCGCCATCAGCCGTTCCAAGATGTTGCGCGCAAGCCGATACCTGATAACGGGTGCCGTCGAACGCGCTGACGGGACAGGCGTGCAAGCAGGGTTGCTCCCGGCAGGTGAGGCAAGGATTCTCCGCCACCGAAGGCGGCGGTAATGGCAATCGCCGGTGCGATAGCAACGCGGCGCGCAATCCATGCCACAGACCATAGCGATGGTGCACGATGATCCCTAGTGGTGACGGCCAAACAGGCGCGCAGCGGTTAGCCCAGCGTTGAAATGGCCAATACGGTGGCCCATGGAACGGAAAACAAGCACTCATGCCGGCGTCCCGTGCGAGCGGCAACAACTGTTCTTGTGTCCACGTATCCAAAGGATCCGTACCAGCATAGCGGTGATACCAGGGCGCGAATTTTCGCCACATATCGTGGCCCGCGCTCCCTACCATCAACACCATTGCCGGGCGGGCGCCGTTGTCTAAAGCAGGAACTTCCTCATCCGGCTGCGGATAGAAGCCTCCCAGCAATAAAAAACCAGCCTCATCCAGGCGCGCCGAGATATCGCTGAGTTCATCCATGCATGCGCGCCGGTGGCGTCTGTTTTAAGTCGAAGCGCTGCGTAGCCACCGGACATGATGCGCAATCGTAACAACGCTCGGCGAACCAGCCGTTGCCATCATCGCGAAACGCCAGCACGGATATGGAGCGTGTGCCATAGGTGCTCGCTTCGATGAACATCGAGGAGAACGCAGTGGGCGATTCATAAGTGACGCTTTCGTCCTCATCGGGTTGTCGCCGATCATCCATCAATGCGAGTAACGCCATCGGATCAGGTGCCCGCTCACTTAGAAGTTGCGCGAACAACCGCTTACCCCGTTGAACCTTTGGCCACGGTATATCCAGAGAATGATTGCCGAGCCCGTAAATACCCGGCTTCAAGGTCCTGGCCGGCAGATCGAAATTGGAGACTATACCTAGATATTCACCGTCATCGACGAGCAGGTTGAAGCCGTTGTACGAGCCCGCATTGGCTTGCACATCAGCGAGATACTCAGCCGTGGCTATATCTTTATTTTGCAAGAATTCACTGACTAAAAATCCACGGCTGCGCACCGTGGCGCTGCGCGGTCCGGAATAGTTAGTCAGCGCTGCGAAACGCCCGCCTATGGTTACCCCTAGCCAGGTTCCGCCAGCCTCTAGATCGCGCCCGGCTAACAGCTCCGGCGTTTCCTCCCAATAGTGCGCCTTGGCGGTGGCGCGGCTATGGAATTCATCCCGGTTCGCCGCCACCACCAGCCTATAGCCCGGTACACACCGGTTAGCGATGAACATGAGGCACATACTGAGGTACGCGCTTACATAGTGCGCCGGTACTGGCCACCGACTTCGAATAACGCATCGGTAATCTGCCCGAGCGAGCAGTGGCGCACCGTTTCCACCAATACCTCGAATACATTACCCCCGGCGATGGCCACATCCCGCAGGCGGCCAAGGGCCGCCCCGGCTTCTTTCGCATGAGTTTTTTGAAACGCCCCGAGACGGGCAATCTGGTTTTCTTTCTCCTCAGTGGTGGAACGGGCCAATTCCAGCGTTGTGGCGGCGCTAGGCGGCGCCGGATTCAAAAAAGTATTGACGCCGATAATCGGCAGTGAACCATCGTGCTTGCGGTGTTCGTAGTCCATCGATTCATCTTGAATACGGCCCCGCTGATAACCGGTTTCCATCGCCCCCAGCACACCACCGCGCTCGGAAATACGCTCGAATTCCTGCAACACCGCCTCTTCCACCAAATCAGTCAATTCCTCAATGATAAAACTACCCTGATTGGGGTTTTCACACTTAGCCAGCCCCCATTCCCGGTTAATCACCAATTGAATAGCGAGCGCCCGGCGCACGGACTCGGATGTGGGCGTAGTTATCGCTTCATCATAAGCATTGGTATGCAAGGAGTTACAGTTGTCATAAGTGGCGATCAGTGCCTGCAAAGTAGTGCGAATATCGTTGAAGTCGATCTCCTGCGCATGCAGCGAACGGCCCGAAGTCTGAACATGATATTTGAGCTTTTGGCTGCGCTCGCCAGCGCCGTAGCGCTCGCGCATGGCGGTTGCCCAAATACGCCGCGCCACCCGGCCCAGCACGGTGTACTCCGGATCCATGCCGTTGGAGAAGAAAAAAGAGAAATTCGCCGCGAAATCATCCACCTCCATAGCACGCGCCAGATAACTCTCCACGTAGGTAAAACCATTGGAGAGGGTAAGAGCCAATTGGGTGATGGGATTGGCGCCCGCCTCGGCGATGTGATAGCCGGAGATGGAAACGGAGTAGAAGTTACGCACCTTATGGGCGATGAAATATGCTTGAATATCGCCCATGACTTTGAGGCTGAACTCGGTGGAGAAGATGCAGGTATTCTGTCCCTGATCTTCTTTCAAGATATCGGCCTGCACCGTCCCGCGTACGTTGGCCAGCGCATAAGCCCGCACTTGCGCCAACTCTGCCTCATCCGGCGCCCGCCCGTGTTGCGCCTCGAACTTCGCCACTTGCTGATCGATGGCCGTATTCAAGAACATGGCCAATAGGGTGGGCGCCGGGCCATTGATGGTCATGGATACGGAGGTATGCGGCGCGCACAGATCGAAGCCGCAATACAGGGTACGCATATCATCCAACGTGGCGATGGACACGCCCGAGTTACCCACTTTGCCATAAATGTCGGGGCGCTGATGCGGGTCGAAACCGTACAGGGTCACCGAGTCGAAGGCCGTGGACAGGCGCTTGGCATCGCTGTGTTCGCACAGAACATGAAAGCGGCGGTTGGTGCGCGCCGCATCGCCTTCGCCGGCAAACATACGCGACGGCTCCTCGCCCTCGCGCTTGAACTCGAACACACCGGCGGTAAACGGAAAACGCCCCGGCACATTCTCGAGCAGCAACCAGCGCAGCAAATCACCATGATCGTGATACTTGGGCAGCGCCACTTTGGCGATGGAAGAACCGGACAGGGATTCGTAACGAAGCGCCGTGCGCAGTGCCCGATCCCGTATCCGGGTGACGAACTCGCCGGCCTCATAACGCTCCACTAAGGCCGGCCATTCATCCAATAACCCTTGCGCCTCGGCGGTAAGCTGGCCGCTGCGCTCATCCGCCAAGGCCAGCAACGCGCTAGTGTTGCCGCCGCTTCGTTGCAGCAGGCGGGCCGCTTCGCGTAGCTGTTGCCGCTCCCGCGCCAGCAGGGCTTGCGCTTCCACGTGCGTCCTAAAGCCGCGCACCGTCGCCGCGATTTCGGCCAGATACCGAATACGGTGACCCGGAATAATGGGCTGCGCCTTGGACGATTGACGGCTAGATGATCGCTCCCCCTCGGGCCTAGGCAAATGCCCGCCGCGAAGATCCGCGCCTTTTGCCGCCAACGCATCGGTAAGGCCGTGATAAAGCGCGCTCACCCCAGCGTCATTGAAACGCGCCGCCACCGTGCCATACACGGGCATATCCGCCGTGCTGACAGCAAACGCCCCGGTGTTGCGCTGCACCTGCTTGCGCACATCGCGCAACGCATCCTCCGCGCCCTTGCGGTCGAACTTGTTGATGACCACCAATTGGGCGAAATCGAGCATGTCGATTTTCTCCAACTGACTGGCGGCGCCGAACTCCGGCGTCATCACATACACCGGGATATCCACCAGCGGCACGATAGCGGCATCGCCCTGGCCGATGCCCGGCGTCTCCACGATGACGAGATCGAATCGCGCCATGCGGATCAGTGCGAGCACCGGCGCCAGCGCTGCGGGTACCTCGGCCCCCGAGCCGCGCGTGGCCAAGGAGCGCACGAAGATGTCGGCATGGTTGATCGCGTTCATGCGGATGCGATCGCCCAGCAGCGCCCCGCCCGTCTTACGCTTGGACGGATCCACCGCCAACACCGCGATGCGCAAACCGTCGCGGTGATCCAGCCTGAAGCGGCGGATCAACTCGTCGGTCAAGGAGCTTTTGCCAGCCCCGCCGGTGCCGGTGAGGCCCACCACCGGCGCGCCGCCAGCGGCACCGGCGGCACTCTCCAGCCGGGCCATCACGGTGGCCGGTGCCGCGCCTACCTCCAACGCCGTGATGGCGTGGGACAAAGCCAACCGGTCGCCCGCCGCCACGGCTTCGATACAGACGCCGGCGCGCGCAGCACGCTGGCAGTCCAGCCGCGCGATCATGTCCTCGATCATGCCCTTCAAGCCCAGCGACTGGCCGTCCTCGGGCGAGTAGATGCGTTCTACTCCGTAGTCATGTAATTGTTCGATCTCTCCAGGGATAATGACGCCACCACCACCGCCGAACACCCGTATATGGCCGCCACCACGCGCGCGCAACCTATCCACCATGTATTGAAAATACTCGACATGCCCGCCCTGATAGGAACTCACCGCGATGCCATCGGCGTCTTCGTCAAGCGCCGCGGTCACTATCTCCTCCACCGCCCGGTTGTGGCCCAGGTGAATCACCTCGGCGCCAGCGCTTTGCAGAATGCGGCGCATGATGTTGATCGACGCATCGTGCCCGTCGAACAGGCTGGCGGCGGTGACGAAGCGCGGCGGAACGCCAGGTGCGGCACCGGCGCAGGGCTTTGGTAAAGCGGCAGCTTCGGGCATGGTGGGCGACTCCAGGACATAGCGGCAAGGCCGGGTCTAGCGCAGGGCAAGCTATCTCTCGTTTACGTAAACGTCAATGTGTTACTTTACTTTCACCGTAAGAGTAGACCTACCCGGTGACCGCCACCCCCCTCATGGAAATCTTCAGCATCGGCGAGCTGTCGCGCGAATTCGCGGTCACGCCGCGCACTATACGATTCTATGAAGACCGCGGCCTGATAGCGCCGAGCCGGCGCGGCCAAACGCGGGTCTATTCGCCCAGGGACCGGATCCGCCTCAGGCTCATCTTGCGCGGCAAGCGCTTGGGCTTTTCCATCAGCGAGATCAGCGAAATCCTGGCTCTGTACGACGCGCCCCACGGTGAGGTGGGACAACTGTCGCGCTTCGTCGGCAAAATCCGCGAGCGCCGCCAGGCCCTGCGCAAGCAGGCGCAGGATATAGAGGCAGTCCTAAAAGAACTCGACTGCGTGGAACGCCGCTGTTTGGAACTGTTGCATCCCCGCACTGGTTAAGCTCTGCACTGAAGATATTTACCCATGCTCCCCAATCGACTACCGGCGATGAATTTCGGCCTAGGCGACACCGCCGATATGTTGCGCGACACGGTCATGCGCTTCGCCGTCGACGAAGTGGCCCCGCGCGCGCCAGACATTGACCGCAGCAACGCGTTCCCCCTCGATCTGTGGCCGAAGATGGGCGCACTCGGGCTGCTGGGCATCACCGTGGAAGAAGAGTACGGCGGCACCGGACTCGGCTATCTGGAGCACGTGGTGGCGATGGAGGAAATCAGCCGCGCCTCGGCCTCGGTAGGCTTGAGTTACGGCGCGCACTCCAACCTCTGCGTCAATCAACTGCGCCGCAACGGCAGCGCTGCGCAACGCGCACGCTATCTGCCCAAGCTGATGAGCGGCGAGCAGGTAGGCGCCCTCGCCATGAGCGAAGCGGGCGCCGGCTCCGATGTGGTGAGCATGCGCACCCGGGCGTACAAGCGCGGCGATCGCTACCTCCTGAACGGCTCCAAGATGTGGATCACCAACGGCCCCGACGCCGACGTCCTCATCATTTACGCCAAAACCAAACCAGACGCCGGCCCGCGCGGCATCAGCGCGTTCTTAGTGGAGAAAAGCTTCGAGGGTTTCTACACCTCGCCGAAGCTGGACAAGCTGGGCATGCGCGGCTCCAACACCTGCGAACTGGTATTCGACAACACGGAAGTGCCCGAAGAGAACCTGCTCGGCGTTGAACACGAAGGCGTGCGGATCCTGATGAGCGGCCTCGACTTCGAGCGCGCCGTGCTCGCCGCCGGTCCGCTGGGCATCATGCAAGCGTGCATGGACGTGGTGCTGCCGTACGTGCATCAGCGCACCCAATTCGGCCAAGCCATCGGCGCATTCCAGCTCATGCAGGGCAAGCTCGCCGATATGTACACCACCATGAATGCTTGCCGTGCTTATGTATACGCGGTGGCACAGGCCTGCGATCGGGGCGAGACCACCCGCCAGGACGCCGCTGGCGCCATTCTCTACGCCGCCGAGAAAGCCACCTGGATGGCCTTGGAAGCGATTCAGGCGCTGGGCGGCAACGGCTATATCAACGACTTCCCCACGGGCCGCTTGCTGCGCGACGCCAAGCTCTACGAAATCGGCGCGGGCACCTCGGAGATCCGGCGCCTGCTCATCGGCCGGGAACTGTTCGCGCAAACCACTTAAGGGCATCTCTAACAATGCACTGTTTCCGCGCTTGCGGCGTCAGCGCCGTGCTCCAATCCTCAGGCATCACCTATACACTGCGGTGGTGCGCGCGGTGCTTCCTGGCACTCACGAAACAATGACTATTGTTAGAGGCGCCCTTAAGCGCGCCACATTTAGCAACTCAGTAGTTCGGGAACTGTAATCATGTCGGATGCGATCGTAATCACCGGTGCCGCCCGCACTCCCATGGGTGGATTCCAAGGCGCTTTAAGCCCCCTCAGCGCCTCCCAACTGGGCGCCGCCGCCATCAAAGCGGCCCTGGAGCGCTCATCCATGGAGGCCGGCCAAATAGATGCCAGCCCAATAGATGAAGTCATCATGGGCAACGTATTATCCGCCGGCCAAGGCCAGGCGCCGGCGCGCCAGGCCGCCATCGGTGCCGGTATTGGGCTAGCCACCGGCTGCACCACCATCAACAAGATGTGCGGCTCGGGCATGAAAGCGGTCATGCTGGCCCATGATCTGCTCAAAGCCGGCAGCAATCAGGTGATGGTGGCAGGCGGCATGGAAAGCATGACCAACGCGCCCTATCTGCTGGATAGCGCGCGAGGCGGTATGCGCATGGGCCATGGCAAAGTCATCGATCATCTGTTCCTGGACGGGCTGGAAGACGCTTATGACAAAGGCCGGTTGATGGGCTCGTTCGCCGAAGACACGGCGCAGGCGTATCAGTTCACCCGCGAAGCCCAGGACGAATTCGCCATCCGCTCCTTGAGCCGGGCCAACGCCGCCATAGACGACGGCACCTTCGCCGCCGAGGTGGTGCCGGTCAGCGTTAAATCCCGCAAAGGTGAAACCACCATCGAGCACGACGAGCAGCCGGGCCAGGCCCGCATCGACAAGATCCCGGGCTTGAAGGCGGCTTTCCGCGCCGCGGGAACCGTCACGGCGGCCAACCCCAGCTCCATCTCCGACGGCGCCGCCGCCCTTGTGATGATGAGCGAGCGCGAAGCCGGACGCCGGGGTATGGCGCCACGGGCGCGCATCGTCGCGCACGCCTCCCATGCCCACGAACCGGCCTGGTTTACCACCGCGCCGGTGGGCGCTATCCGCAAGCTGCTGGACCAAACCGGCTGGCGCGCGGGCGAGGTGGATCTGTTCGAAATCAACGAAGCGTTCGCCTGCGTCACCATGGCCGCCATGCGCGATCTCGACCTGCCAGCGGACAAAGTCAACGTGCACGGCGGTGCTTGCGCGCTCGGCCATCCCATCGGCGCTTCCGGCACGCGCATTATCGTCACCTTGATGAACGCGCTGGATAAATCGGAAACCGTCACCACCGGTGTGTAGGAGCCCGCACTGGCCGCCGCAATCACCCCGGACATGACACCTTGTGACCGGATCGATGTTCACGCCTTGTGGCAGCGGGTGACCGCTCCCCACACCATCGGTCAAAACACTGCCCGGGTCGGCATCCGTCGCCAGCACCGGCATCGAGACCGATTCCCCCTCCTCGTTGCTCTGATCAGCAATCATCTGCACAACAGGGGGTGAGTTCACGATAAACGCACAATTAGCGTTCGCCTGAGCCGACAGCGCATCCGTCATCGTGTAACTAAAGGGATAACTCCCACCAGCGCTGGCCACGCCCGAAATAATTCCAGTGGCCGGATCAAGCGTCACACCCGATGGCAAGGCACCCGAGTTGATCGCGTAGGTATAGGGCGCCGTCAAACCCACCGGTAGCGGGAACTCCGATTGGAACGGCTCGCCCGCGATCCCGATTAACGTACAGGGTCTAGCGTAAGCCGATAGTTCAACAACACCGTTCAGTAATATCGGGATCGAAGCGTTCATCAAGGGCAGTTGCGTTAGAGTCGATTCCTCGGCCCGGCCAATCCCAGCGAAGTCGCTAGCGCTCGCGTTGTATATAGGCGTATTGGCGATGGCTGATATGACAGGGAAGCCGTCCACCACTCGCCCGAATACCGTCTGCGTAGCTGAACTCAGCGCCGAAGAATTATCCGCCGGATTGATAAACCATTGGCTCCGCGAGAAATTCGGCCAAAGCCCTGGCGCCGACGTAAGTGCAACCGTTCCATACTCATGCGCGATACCCGGCTCGCTCGCAAGCACCCCACCCTCGTTGACCCGATCCCATTGGCTCCCTTCTAAACGCAAGCCGCCGCCCTGCAAAATCGGCCGCTGGGTTGGAAATCCAATGTGATCAGCGAGTGACCCCTCCAGATCACCTGTGGACACCAAAGTAAGAAACGCACTGACCGCTTGTGGCGCAACCGCTCCGTACAACTCAAGCTTGAAATCGCCGTAGCCGGAGGACAATTGCACGACATGAGTCGCCCCTGAATCCTCGATAACACCGATCTGCAGCGTCTTGCTGGTCGTCAATGGCGCCGCCTGCGTGTCGGCGACGTTGACGATAACAGGATAACTAGCGCTCCGAGCGTCATCGGTCCCTGGAGCAATCGTCAGCGTGATCGTGCCGTCGGGGTTGGGCGTCGCCGTCACGAACGTGGCCACCGAGTTCACCGTCACGCTCAAGTTATGATTGTCGGGATCGCTGAAAGCGAGGGTGAGATCCGTCTGGCTGCCTTCGTTCACGAAGATCACGCCAAGGTCATCGAGCAGCGGCGCGCGGTTTATGTCGTTCACCGTCCATACAAAGCCGTGGGTGGCCTGCAAACGGCCGTCGCTTACGGTCAACGTAATCGAATAAGTACCCGCGGCCTCATAGGTAGGCGTACCAGTGATGTCGCCGGTTGCACTGGAGTAGGTAACACCTGGGGGCAGGTTGGTGTAGCTGAAGCCGACCGCCAAACCATCCGGGGCGCTGGCTGTGGAGACAGGCAGCGTACTGAGGTGTTCGCAGAAAGGCTGCTGAATTTGGTCTGGTTGCCCGCGGAGTCGAACCGTAAGCGTTCGATAGACCCTTCTAAGAATTGATCCGTTGATGGCTTACGGGACCGGACTAGCGTAACCCATTGATATTGCTTTGATTGATATCTGACTTTGTATCCAGAAGCCTCCTTATGTTCTATTTTTGGAGGCGAAATTGACCTGGCAGTTTTGTGAGCGAATACGGCAATTTTTTTCTACTACGAAGCGCTTGATGGTCATGAGGCCGATGAACCACGGAAGTTGCTGCTGGGTGAGTTTGCTGAATTGATTTCGTTACACCAGAAGATCCAAATGAGTGTTAGGCGCCTCTAACAATAGTCATTGTTTCGTGAGTGCAAGGAAGCACCGCGCGCAGGACCGCAGTGTATAGGTCATACATGAGGATTCGAGCACGGCGCTGACGCCGCAATCGCGGAAAAAGTGCATTTTTAGAGTTGCCCTGTTGTTGATTTGGTTTTTCTCGGAAGTGAAGGAGCAGAAACAGCAGTATTTGGATGCAGGACGAATAGCCCCGGAGACAGCTGAACAGGAGGTCCGATCTCTAGCGAATGAATACGATATCCCAGGGTTGTTAAAGTGCTTAAACCAGATGAAAGAAAATGCAGGGTAAAAGGTTACTCCCCGACTCTCTGCAACGCCTCATCCACGACCTTCCTTGAAAGATAAAGCCCGGCGGTCATCATATCTTCAATGACGGGCCGGGCTTGCGGTATCAGACCGCGTTTCTTGGCGACCAGCACGATGCCCAAGGTTCCCCGAACGGGAATGTTCAAACTGGCAGCGCATTTTCTACCGGCCAGGTCATCGATGATGGCCTCAGTGCCTGGATGCTCGGAAGCCAGTGCCAATACGCTCGATTCCCCAGCACCCAAGCGCCATTCGGTAACGGTGGTTGGAATATGGGACACGGGCGTGGTGATCAGCCACTCGGTTTGCTCAATCGCTCTGGCCGTGATGTCCTGCCCACCCCGCTGCAAAATCTCTGTCGCTACCGGCTCCGGCACCCAGACTTCATCGGCAAAAGCTTGCAGCAAATCCAGATGCTGACTAAGAGAAAGAAAGATCAGCGGGGAGGCGTTGATAATCGCCTTGTCAGCCACGAGCTAACTCTTCATCCAGATCGTCGAAATCCACCACGAACGAATCTTTGCCCATGCGGGCCAGCGCCAGCAGGAAATCGGTGCGATCCATACCCGCTATCTTGGCGGCCCACTCCTGCGAGATACGGCCTTGCTGATACCAATGAGCGGAGGCGGCCAAACGCAGTTCTTTATCCAGTTCTCCGGGACTGCAATGCAGCACGGAATAGACCGTTTCCGGCAGTTCAACACTTACTTGGGTCATTGTCTTTTTCCTCTTTAGCTGCACTCGGTTCAACTTCTCAGACCACCGACCATTTGCTTGGTCTGATGCTTGACGATCATGCCTTCGAGCTGAGTGATATGATGAAGTTTTTAGCTCCGAAGTGGATTCAAGCCTTCGAATGCTCGGGAAGATGATTGGGTCATTAAATAGGGAATGTCCTACTGAGGAAATAATAGAAACTGAAAGCTGGACTCGTGTGAGGGAGCTTGCAGAACAGATATACAGAGCTATCAAACATTCAAAAACTGCTCTGTAGAAACCCCAGCCTGCCGAAGAATGGCTTTCAGCGTTCCTTCCGGCATATCCCCCGGATGATTGGGAATGGTGGTGTATTTATCCGTTGCCGGGTTGAACCAGATTTCATGCGACCCGGCGGCCTGCCGGTCAAACTCAAAGCCCAGCTTCTTCAGTTTCTTGATAATCTGCCGGTATTCGAACCCAGCCAGCCTACCCATCAGGTGCCCAGAATCAACGGGTAATCAAACGAATCCTGCACCGATACCAGCTTCGCCTGGTGATGGCGTTCTGCCTGTGCTTCCATCAATTTTTTGGCGACATCGCGGGCAATCTCCAGCGTCTCGGTGATGGTGCGTCCCTGGGCGACCAGACCGGGAATATCCTCACTGGTGGCCAGGTAGACACCTTCTGGCAACTTCTCGATATGTAAATTGGCAATCTGTTCCATAAGTTTTCTCTCGTAATCAGGGCACCTCTAACAATGCACTTGTTCCGCGATTGCGGCGTCAGCGCCGTGCTCGAATCATCAGGTATCACCTATACACTGCAGTGGTGCGCGCGGTGCTTCCTTGCACTCACGAAACAATGACTATCTTTAGAGGTGCCCTTCAGTTGGCGCTTGTTTTTTGCTTTAGCTGCTCGGCTTCCACAAACGTATCGATCAACTGCGTGATCTGTTGCCGGGGCTTTGGCCCCAGCTTTTCAATCTGTCGAATCCGGCGCTTCAGACGGCTACTGAGCAGTACCGACTCAACAGGCTTAATCCCCAGCAAGGCATCGGCACTGACATTCAAAGCCTTTGCCAAATCCACCAACATATTCGCTGGCGGGTGCTGACTCTCAGACTCGTAGTAAGCAATCATCCGGCGCGTTGCGCCGATCTCATCGGCTAATTGCTGCTGGGTATAGCCAGCAGCCTTGCGCAGCTTGGCTAATCGCTTGCCGAAGCTGCTCAGTTCTTCATTGATCTTCTTGGACATACGCAAACCTCTTTGCACGGTATGCCCAACAGTGTAAGCCCGGTTTTCGTTCTCATCTTGAAATGTCCGGTAATCGTACAATTCAATGACACCAAAATCAATGTCAAAAAAATCCTGAATAGAGCTTGACACGTTTTTTGAGAGGAAGCCGATATGGCACGCATACCCAATGACGAACTCGACCGCTTGAAACGCGAAGTGGCTTTGGTACGCCTGGTGGAATCCTCCGGCATCGAGTTGAAGCAACACGGCAAGGATTATCTGGGGTTGTGTCCGTTCCACGATGACAAGGAGCCGTCCTTGGTGATCTCGCCGGATAAAAACCTGTGGCACTGTCTGGATGCCTGTAATGAAGGCGGCGATGTCATCCAGTGGGTGATGAAGCGCCAGGGCGTGAGCTTCCGCCATGCGGTGGAGTTGTTGAAGGATGGCGATGCCGCCTTGTCGGTACCGGCTACGCCGGTGAAACGCAACACCACCGCCAAGCATTCCACGTCTTTAGCCGCCAATCCCGATGACCAGAAACAGCTGACCGTGGTGATCGACTACAAGTCCCGGGGCGCTGGACTATCTCGAAAGCCGGGGTCTGGATCATCCCGAACTGATCGAACGCAGCCCCTCATCTTCTGGCCATCCGCCAAGTTACCACCTGCCAATACAATGCCCTCGGCAAAATGGTGCAGATAGCCGCCGGCTATACCACCGAGGCCGGCGGCACGAACGCGGGCGCCGACATCACCACGGTTCAGCAAACCCACACCTACGATGACTTCGGCCGAACACTCACGCGCACAGACGCCAACGGCAAAACATGGACGTTCACCTACGACCTCCATGACAACCTCACCACGATCATCGGCCCCAAAGGGCAAAGAGACGAAAGCGACTACACCTACGGCGGCTATGTGGCTGAGCGCCGGGCTTACCGCAATGCCTCTGATCCGACCCCACATACAACCCGCTACACACGCAACGCACTCGGCCAAGTCATCGAAGTCGAGGCACCGGAAGTCACCTACAGCTACCGATACGGCGCGGCTCACCGCCTGGTGCGACAGGCCGGCCGCCGCGGCGGTAAAAGCATTGAATACCGCGACAGCGCCGGCGAATTACTCAATGCCATGGGTGACGACGAAGGCCACGTCACCCACGTACCTGTATGCTCCCGTAGGCTGCCTGTCTAATGGGCGCCTGCTAACAATAGTCATTGTTTCGTGAGTGCAAGGAAGCACCGCGCGCGCAACCGCAATGTATAGGTGATACCTGAGGATTCGAGCACGGCGCTGACGCCGCAATCGCGGAACAAGTGCATTGGTTAGAAGTGCCCTCAAGACGTAGCGTTACCCGCTTCGCTTACATATTGCGCCGGTACTGGCCACCGACTTCGAATAACGCATCGGTAATCTGCCCGAGCGAGCAGTAGCGCACCGTTTCCACCAATACCTCGAATACATTACCCCCGGCGATGGCCACATCCCGCAGGCGGCCAAGGGCCGCCCCGGCTTCTTTCGCATGAGTCTTTTGAAACACCCCAAGACGGGCAATCTGGTTTTCTTTCTCCTCAGTGGTGGAACGGGCCAATTCCAGCGTTGTGGCGGCGCTAGGCGGCGCCGGATTCAAAAAAGTATTGACGCCGATAATCGGCAGTGAACCATCGTGCTTGCGGTGTTCGTAGTCCATCGATTCATCTTGAATACGGCCCCGCTGATAACCGGTTTCCATCGCCCCCAGCACACCACCGCGCTCGGAAATACGCTCGAATTCCTGCAACACCGCCTCTTCCACCAAATCAGTCAATTCCTCAATGATAAAACTACCCTGATTGGGGTTTTCACACTTAGCCAGCCCCCATTCCCGGTTAATCACCAATTGAATAGCGAGCGCCCGGCGCACGGACTCGGATGTGGGCGTAGTTATCGCTTCATCATAAGCATTGGTATGCAAGGAGTTACAGTTGTCATAAGTGGCGATCAGTGCCTGCAAAGTAGTGCGAATATCGTTGAAGTCGATCTCCTGCGCATGCAGCGAACGGCCCGAAGTCTGAACATGATATTTGAGCTTTTGGCTGCGCTCGCCAGCGCCGTAGCGCTCGCGCATGGCGGTTGCCCAAATACGCCGCGCCACCCGGCCCAGCACGGTGTACTCCGGATCCATGCCGTTGGAGAAGAAAAAAGAGAAATTCGCCGCGAAATCATCCACCTCCATAGCACGCGCCAGATAACTCTCCACGTAGGTAAAACCATTGGAGAGGGTAAGAGCCAATTGGGTGATGGGATTGGCGCCCGCCTCGGCGATGTGATAGCCGGAGATGGAAACGGAGTAGAAGTTACGCACCTTATGGGCGATGAAATATGCTTGAATATCGCCCATGACTTTGAGGCTGAACTCGGTGGAGAAGATGCAGGTATTCTGTCCCTGATCTTCTTTCAAGATATCGGCCTGCACCGTCCCGCGTACGTTGGCCAGCGCATAAGCCCGCACTTGCGCCAACTCTGCCTCATCCGGCGCCCGCCCGTGTTGCGCCTCGAACTTCGCCACTTGCTGATCGATGGCCGTATTCAAGAACATGGCCAATAGGGTGGGCGCCGGGCCATTGATGGTCATGGATACGGAGGTATGCGGCGCGCACAGATCGAAGCCGGCGTACAGGGTACGCATATCGTCCAACGTGGCGATGGACACGCCCGAGTTACCCACTTTGCCATAAATGTCGGGGCGCTGATGCGGGTCGAAACCGTACAGGGTCACCGAGTCGAAGGCCGTGGACAGGCGCTTGGCATCGCTGTGTTCGCACAGCACATGAAAGCGGCGGTTGGTGCGCGCCGCATCGCCTTCGCCGGCAAACATACGCGACGGCTCCTCGCCCTCGCGCTTGAACTCGAACACACCGGCAGTAAACGGAAAACGCCCCGGCACATTCTCGAGCAGCAACCAGCGCAGCAAATCACCGTGGTCGTGATACTTGGGCAGCGCCACTTTGGCGATGGAGGAACCGGACAGGGATTCGTAACGAAGCGCCGTGCGCAGTGCCCGATCCCGTATCCGGGTGACGAACTCGCCGGCCTCATAACGCTCCACTAAGGCCGGCCATTCATCCAATAACCCTTGCGCCTCGGCGGTAAGCTGGCCGCTGCGCTCATCCGCCAAGGCCAGCAACGCGCTCGCGTCGTCGCCGCTTTGTGCCAGCATGCGGGCCGCTTCACGTAGCTGTTGCCGCTCCCGCGCCAGCAGGGCTTGCGCCTCTACATGCGCCCTGAAAGCGCGCACCGTTGCCGCGATTTCGGCCAGATACCGAATACGGTGACCCGGAATAATGGGCTGCGCCTTGGACGATTGACGGCTAGATGATCGCTCCCCCTCGGGCCTAGGCAAATGCCCGCCGCGAAGATCCGCGCCTTTTGCCGCCAACGCATCGGTAAGGCCGTGATAAAGCGCGCTCACCCCAGCGTCATTGAAACGCGCCGCCACCGTGCCATACACGGGCATATCCGCCGTGCTGACAGCAAACGCCCCGGTGTTGCGCTGCACCTGCTTGCGCACATCGCGCAACGCATCCTCCGCGCCCTTGCGGTCGAACTTGTTGATGACCACCAATTGGGCGAAATCGAGCATGTCGATTTTCTCCAACTGACTGGCGGCGCCGAACTCCGGCGTCATCACATACACCGGGATATCCACCAGCGGCACGATAGCGGCATCGCCCTGGCCGATGCCCGGCGTCTCCACGATGACGAGATCGAATCGCGCCATGCGGATCAGTGCGAGCACCGGCGCCAGCGCTGCGGGTACCTCGGCCCCCGAGCCGCGCGTGGCCAAGGAGCGCACGAAGATGTCGGCATGGTTGATCGCGTTCATGCGGATGCGATCGCCCAGCAGCGCCCCGCCCGTCTTACGCTTGGACGGATCCACCGCCAACACCGCGATGCGCAAACCGTCGCGGTGATCCAGCCTGAAGCGGCGGATCAACTCGTCGGTCAAGGAGCTTTTGCCAGCCCCGCCGGTGCCGGTGAGGCCCACCACCGGCGCGCCGCCAGCGGCACCGGCGGCACTCTCCAGCCGGGCCATCACGGTGGCCGGTGCCGCGCCTACCTCCAACGCCGTGATGGCGTGGGACAAAGCCAACCGGTCGCCCGCCGCCACGGCTTCGATACAGACGCCGGCGCGCGCAGCACGCTGGCAGTCCAGCCGCGCGATCATGTCCTCGATCATGCCCTTCAAGCCCAGCGACTGGCCGTCCTCGGGCGAGTAGATGCGTTCTACTCCGTAGTCATGTAATTGTTCGATCTCTCCAGGGATAATGACGCCACCACCACCGCCGAACACCCGTATATGGCCGCCACCACGCGCGCGCAACCTATCCACCATGTATTGAAAATACTCGACATGCCCGCCCTGATAGGAACTCACCGCGATGCCATCGGCGTCTTCGTCAAGCGCCGCGGTCACTATCTCCTCCACCGCCCGGTTGTGGCCCAGGTGAATCACCTCGGCGCCAGCGCTTTGCAGAATGCGGCGCATGATGTTGATCGACGCATCGTGCCCGTCGAACAGGCTGGCGGCGGTGACGAAGCGCGGCGGAACGCCAGGTGCGGCACCGGCGCAGGGCTTTGGTAAAGCGGCAGCTTCGGGCATGGTGGGCGACTCCAGGACATAGCGGCAAGGCCGGGTCTAGCGCAGGGCAAGCTATCTCTCGTTTACGTAAACGTCAATGTGTTACTTTACTTTCACCGTAAGAGTAGACCTACCCGGTGACCGCCACCCCCCTCATGGAAATCTTCAGCATCGGCGAGCTGTCGCGCGAATTCGCGGTCACGCCGCGCACTATACGATTCTATGAAGACCGCGGCCTGATAGCGCCGAGCCGGCGCGGCCAAACGCGGGTCTATTCGCCCAGGGACCGGATCCGCCTCAGGCTCATCTTGCGCGGCAAGCGCTTGGGCTTTTCCATCAGCGAGATCAGCGAAATCCTGGCTCTGTACGACGCGCCCCACGGTGAGGTGGGACAACTGTCGCGCTTCGTCGGCAAAATCCGCGAGCGCCGCCAGGCCCTGCGCAAGCAGGCGCAGGATATAGAGGCAGTCCTAAAAGAACTCGACTGCGTGGAACGCCGCTGTTTGGAACTGTTGCATCCCCGCACTGGTTAAGCTCTGCACTGAAGATATTTACCCATGCTCCCCAATCGACTACCGGCGATGAATTTCGGCCTAGGCGACACCGCCGATATGTTGCGCGACACGGTCATGCGCTTCGCCGTCGACGAAGTGGCCCCGCGCGCGCCAGACATTGACCGCAGCAACGCGTTCCCCCTCGATCTGTGGCCGAAGATGGGCGCACTCGGGCTGCTGGGCATCACCGTGGAAGAAGAGTACGGCGGCACCGGACTCGGCTATCTGGAGCACGTGGTGGCGATGGAGGAAATCAGCCGCGCCTCGGCCTCGGTAGGCTTGAGTTACGGCGCGCACTCCAACCTCTGCGTCAATCAACTGCGCCGCAACGGCAGCGCTGCGCAACGCGCACGCTATCTGCCCAAGCTGATGAGCGGCGAGCAGGTAGGCGCCCTCGCCATGAGCGAAGCGGGCGCCGGCTCCGATGTGGTGAGCATGCGCACCCGGGCGTACAAGCGCGGCGATCGCTACCTCCTGAACGGCTCCAAGATGTGGATCACCAACGGCCCCGACGCCGACGTCCTCATCATTTACGCCAAAACCAAACCAGACGCCGGCCCGCGCGGCATCAGCGCGTTCTTAGTGGAGAAAAGCTTCGAGGGTTTCTACACCTCGCCGAAGCTGGACAAGCTGGGCATGCGCGGCTCCAACACCTGCGAACTGGTATTCGACAACACGGAAGTGCCCGAAGAGAACCTGCTCGGCGTTGAACACGAAGGCGTGCGGATCCTGATGAGCGGCCTCGACTTCGAGCGCGCCGTGCTCGCCGCCGGTCCGCTGGGCATCATGCAAGCGTGCATGGACGTGGTGCTGCCGTACGTGCATCAGCGCACCCAATTCGGCCAAGCCATCGGCGCATTCCAGCTCATGCAGGGCAAGCTCGCCGATATGTACACCACCATGAATGCTTGCCGTGCTTATGTATACGCGGTGGCACAGGCCTGCGATCGGGGCGAGACCACCCGCCAGGACGCCGCTGGCGCCATTCTCTACGCCGCCGAGAAAGCCACCTGGATGGCCTTGGAAGCGATTCAGGCGCTGGGCGGCAACGGCTATATCAACGACTTCCCCACGGGCCGCTTGCTGCGCGACGCCAAGCTCTACGAAATCGGCGCGGGCACCTCGGAGATCCGGCGCCTGCTCATCGGCCGGGAACTGTTCGCGCAAACCACTTAAGGGCATCTCTAACAATGCACTGTTTCCGCGCTTGCGGCGTCAGCGCCGTGCTCCAATCCTCAGGCATCACCTATACACTGCGGTGGTGCGCGCGGTGCTTCCTGGCACTCACGAAACAATGACTATTGTTAGAGGCGCCCTTAAGCGCGCCACATTTAGCAACTCAGTAGTTCGGGAACTGTAATCATGTCGGATGCGATCGTAATCACCGGTGCCGCCCGCACTCCCATGGGTGGATTCCAAGGCGCTTTAAGCCCCCTCAGCGCCTCCCAACTGGGCGCCGCCGCCATCAAAGCGGCCCTGGAGCGCTCATCCATGGAGGCCGGCCAAATAGATGCCAGCCCAATAGATGAAGTCATCATGGGCAACGTATTATCCGCCGGCCAAGGCCAGGCGCCGGCGCGCCAGGCCGCCATCGGTGCCGGTATTGGGCTAGCCACCGGCTGCACCACCATCAACAAGATGTGCGGCTCGGGCATGAAAGCGGTCATGCTGGCCCATGATCTGCTCAAAGCCGGCAGCAATCAGGTGATGGTGGCAGGCGGCATGGAAAGCATGACCAACGCGCCCTATCTGCTGGATAGCGCGCGAGGCGGTATGCGCATGGGCCATGGCAAAGTCATCGATCATCTGTTCCTGGACGGGCTGGAAGACGCTTATGACAAAGGCCGGTTGATGGGCTCGTTCGCCGAAGACACGGCGCAGGCGTATCAATTCACCCGCGAAGCCCAGGATGAATTCGCCATCCGCTCCTTGAACCGGGCCAACGCCGCCATAGACGATGGCACCTTCGCCGCCGAGGTGGTGCCGGTCAGCGTTAAATCCCGCAAAGGTGAAACGACTATCGAGCACGACGAGCAGCCGGGCCAGGCCCGCATCGACAAGATCCCGGGCTTGAAGGCGGCTTTCCGCGCCGCTGGAACCGTTACGGCGGCCAATTCCAGTTCCATCTCCGACGGCGCTGCCGCCCTTGTGATGATGACGGAGGGCGAGGCGAAACGGCGCGGCATGGCACCACGGGCGCGCATCGTGGCGCACGCCTCCCATGCCCACGAACCAGCCTGGTTTACCACCGCGCCGGTGGGCGCAATCCGCACGCTGCTGGACCAAACCGGCTGGCGTGCGGGCGAGGTGGATCTGTTCGAAATCAACGAAGCGTTCGCCTGCGTCACCATGGCCGCCATGCGCGATCTCGACCTGCCAGCGGACAAAGTCAACGTACACGGCGGCGCTTGCGCGCTCGGCCATCCCATCGGCGCTTCCGGCACGCGCATCATCGTCACCTTGATGAACGCGCTGGACAAATACGATTTGAAGCGTGGCATCGCGGCGCTGTGCATAGGCGGCGGCGAGGCGACCGCTATTGCCATTGAGCGTCTATAGACCCCCGTAAATATAGACCCCGGAATATAGACCCCGTAAATATAGACCCCATAAAGCGAGCATAGACCATGGTGCTCACCGAAGAGCAACAACTGATCCAACAGACGGCGCGCAACTTCGCCCAAGCGGAGTTGGCCCCGCATGCAGGGCAGTGGGACCGCGAGAGCCGCTTCCCGGCTGATGCTGTCAAACGCATGGGTGAGCTGGGCTTTCTAGGCATGATCGCGCCAGGCGAATGGGGCGGCGGCGGCGCCGATCAGGTCTCCCATGCACTCGCCTTGGAAGAGATCGCCGCCGGTGACGGCTCGTGCTCCACCATCATGTCGGTGCATAACTCGGTCGGTTGCATGCCCATCGCCGCGTTTGGCGACGATGAACAAAAGAGGCGTTTTCTGCGCCCCCTGGCCACTGGACAAAAACTCGGCGCCTTCGCCCTCACTGAACCCCACGCCGGCTCCGACGCCAGCGCTATTCGCACGCGGGCCGAGTTCGACGGTCAGTGCTACACCTTGAACGGCACCAAGCAGTTCATCACCTCGGCGAAGAACGCCGATACGGTGATCGCTTTCGCCGTCACCGACGTGGGCGCGGGCAAGCGCGGCATCAGCGCTTTCATCGTGCCCACGGACGCACCCGGTTATAGGGTGAGCCGGCTCGAAAGCAAGCTGGGTCAACGGGCTTCCGACACGGCGCAGTTAACCTTCGACAACATGCGTTTAACGCCGGCGCACCGCTTGGGCGAGGAAGGCCAGGGCTACCGCATCGCCTTGAGTAACCTTGAAGGGGGCCGCATCGGCATCGCCGCCCAGAGTGTGGGGATGGCGCGGGCCGCCTTGGCCGCCGCCCTCGCCTACGCCAAGGAGCGCAAAACGTTTGGCGAGCTACTGATCAAACACCAGGCGGTCGCCTTCAGGCTGGCGGATATGAGCACGCAAATCGAGGCCGCCCACCTGATGACATGCAATGCCGCCGCCCTGAAGGATCGCGGCGAACCGTGCCTAAAACAAGCCTCCATGGCCAAATTATTCGCCTCGGAAATGGCGGAAAAAGTATCCTCGGACGCGCTGCAAATCCACGGCGGTTACGGTTACGTCAACGGCTACCCGGTGGAGCGTATTTACCGCGACGTGCGCGTCACGCAGATCTACGAGGGGGCCAGTGATATTCAGCGCATGCTCATCGCCCGCGCCCTGGAAGAGGCCGATTAGCGGGATGCCGACTAGCGGGATATCGGCTAGCGGGGGCCGATGAGCCGTCCGTTAACTTTTGGAGGGATCGGGTGAGCGTTATCCAAACGCAGATCGATGTGCGCGCCGGGCAGTTCGCCGACAATGCCGCGCACATGGCCGGATTGGTGCAGGACTTGCGCGGGCAGGTGACGCATGTTTGCCTGGGCGGCGGCGAGCGCGCCAGGCAACGGCACCTGTCCCGGGGCAAACTATTACCGCGCGAGCGGGTGCGCCGCCTGCTCGATCCCGGCACTTCTTTTCTCGAACTATCCCAACTCGCCGCCCACGGTATGTACGGCGGCGAGGTGCCGGGCGCCGGTATTGTCACCGGGGTTGGCAGGGTCAGCGGCCGGGAGTGCGTCATCGTCGCCAACGATGCCACGGTCAAGGGCGGTACTTATTATCCGCTGACGGTCAAGAAACATCTGCGTGCCCAAGAGGTGGCGCGGATGAATCATTTACCGTGCATTTATCTGGTGGACTCCGGCGGCGCGTTTTTGCCCCGCCAAGACGAAGTGTTTCCCGATAGCCAGCATTTTGGCCGCATCTTCTTCAACCAAGCCAATTTATCCGCCGAGGGCGTGCCACAGATCGCCTCGGTGATGGGCTCGTGCACCGCGGGCGGCGCTTACGTGCCGGCCATGTGCGATGAGAGCGTTATCGTGCGCCGGCAAGGCACTATTTTCCTAGGCGGCCCGCCGCTGGTGAAAGCGGCCACCGGCGAGGTGGTGAGCGCCGAGGAGTTGGGTGGCGCGCAGGTGCATTGCACAACCTCCGGCGTCACCGATCATTACGCGCTGGACGATACCCATGCCATCGCTATAGTGCGCGCTCTTATCGCCCGGCTCAATTGGCAAAAGACCCCGGAGGTGCACTTGCGCTCTTCCCGGGAACCGAGCTATTCACCGCGCGAATTACACGGCGTCATTCCAGTGGACGTGCGCAAACCCTACGATGTGCGCGAGGTGATCGCGCGGCTGGTCGATAGCAGTGAATTAGAAGAATTCAAGCAACTGTACGGCACGACTTTAGTGTGCGGTTTCGCCCATCTGTTCGGCATACCCGTGGGCCTTGTGGCCAATAACGGTATTTTGTTTTCCGAGTCCGCGCTGAAGGGCGCTCACTTTATCGAGCTTTGCTGCCAGCGCATGATCCCGCTGCTGTTTTTGCAGAATATTACCGGCTTCATGGTGGGGCAGAAATACGAAGCGGGCGGCATTGCCAAGGACGGTGCCAAGTTGGTGACCGCCGTGGCCACCGCCAAAGTACCCAAGTTGACGCTCATTATCGGCGGTAGCTTCGGCGCCGGTAACTACGGCATGTGCGGGCGCGCTTATTCACCGCGGTTTTTGTTCATGTGGCCCAATGCGCGCATCTCCGTGATGGGCGGCGAGCAAGCGGCCAGTGTCTTGGCGCAGGTGCGGCGAGACGGTCTGGAAGCACGCGGTGAAGCATGGCCGGCTGCGGAGGAAGAGGCTTTCAAAGCGCCCATCCGCGCACAATACGAGGAACAAGGCCATCCTTATTACGCCAGCGCGCGGCTGTGGGACGATGGCATCATCGATCCGGCGGACACTAGACGGGTACTGGGTTTGGCCCTGTACGCCACCTTGAACGCACCCATCGAGAATACCCGCTTCGGCCTTTTCCGTATGTAGGGCACCTCTAAAAATGCACTTGTTCCGCGATTGCGGCGTCAGCGCCGTGCTCCAATCCTCAGGTATCACCTATACACTGCGGTTGCGCGCGCGGTGCTTCCTTGCACTCACGAAACAATGACTATTGTTAGCGGCGCCCTGTAAATATTTTTAGCAATGCAGGAGTGGCCGTTTAGGTGTTCGACAAAATCCTGATCGCGAACCGGGGCGAAATCGCCTGCCGTATCGCCCGCACCGCCCGCGCCATGGGTATTCGAACGGTTGGCGTTTACTCCGAAGCCGATGCCGGCGCGCTGCACACCCGGGTGGTGGACGAAGCTGTTTTCATAGGCCCACCGCCGGCGCGGGAAAGCTATTTGGTTATCGCCAAGATTGTGGCCGCCGCTCAACGCACCGGCGCTCAAGGGATCCATCCGGGTTACGGTTTTTTATCCGAGAACGCCCAGTTCGCCGAGGCTTGCGCCGGCCAGGGTATTCGGTTCATAGGTCCGCCCGCCGCCGCCATCCGGGCCATGGGCTCTAAAAGCAAAGCCAAGGCGCTTATGCAAAGCGCGGGCGTACCGGTGGTGCCCGGCTATCACGGCGCCGATCAGTCCATGGCGGTGCTGCGCAGCGAAGCGCTGCGCATCGGCTACCCGTTGTTGGTCAAAGCCTCCGCCGGTGGCGGTGGCAAGGGTATGCGCATCGTCGAAAACGAGGCCGCACTAGACGATGCCATCGCCAGCGCGCAACGCGAGGCGAAAGCGAGTTTCGGCGATGACCGGCTGTTGCTGGAGCGCTATTTACACAATCCCCGGCACATAGAAATTCAGCTTTTTTTCGACCGCCACGGCAACGCAGTCCATCTGTTCGAGCGCGATTGTTCTATTCAACGGCGCTATCAAAAAGTCGTCGAGGAAGCGCCGGCGCCGCAACTCCCCGACGCTTTGCGCCAGCGTATGTACGAGGCCGCCCTGGCGGCGGGTCGCGCGGTCAACTACGAAGGCGCCGGCACGGTGGAAATGATTACCGCAGCGGGCATGGACGGTAGCTACAGCGATTTTTTCTTTATGGAAATGAATACGCGCTTGCAGGTGGAACACCCGGTGACGGAGCTGATCACCGGTATCGATCTGGTGGAATGGCAACTGCGTGTCGCCGCTGGGGAGACTTTGCCTTTAACGCAAGAGGCCATTGCGCAGCACGGCCATGCCATGGAGGTACGGCTGTACGCCGAGGATCCGGCGCGCGGCTTTTTACCGGCGGCGGGCTCGATTACAGCGCTGCGCTTTCCTCCTGAAGACGAACATTTCCGCGTTGATACGGGCATCGAGGCGGGCGATACCATCAGCGTGCACTACGATCCCATGGTGGCCAAGCTCATCAGTTGGGATACGCATAGGCGCGCGGCTGTCAACCGGTTACGGCAGAAAGTTGCCGCAACCCATGTGGGCGGGCTGACCACCAACAGTGGTTTTCTCGCGCGGCTGTTGGGTCATGATGATTTGGCCGCCGGTGCGGTGGATACCGGTTTCCTGGACCGCTTTGGCGATGCACTGGCACGGCAGCCGAAGGTAGATAACTTCAGTTTGGTGTTGGCGTCTTTGGCGCTGTTGGCGGAGCGGTTATCAACGACCCGCTCCAACGCGCTGGCTAGCGCGGAGCCCGACAGCCCCTGGCATCTGGGGGATGGCTGGGCGTTGAACCATGAAAGTAGCGAACAGTTCACGTGGACATCCGCCGACGACAGCCACGAGGTGACGGTGCGCTATCCCGACGGGGGCGGGTATGTGATCGCGGTGGCGGATGAATCGTTCGCATGTGAATTCACCGTTGTGACCAATGGCATGACGCGGGTGACGGTCGCTGGTCATCTGCAACGGCTGCACTATTCCGCCGATGGGCCGGTTATCACGCTACATCTTAGCGACGGTCCGGTAGTGCTGACTCTAGACGATCCTTTGCGCAAGATAGCCGGTGAGCAAACGGATACGGGTCAATTGCGGGCGCCTATGCCGGGTAAGATCATCGCCTGTCACGTGAGTGCCGGGGAGCGGGTCAGCCGGGGTCAGACTTTGCTCGTTTTGGAAGCCATGAAAATGGAGCATGCCATCATCGCACCTCATGACGGGACGGTTGGCGAGGTGCGGTGCGGTGCTGGGGACTCGGTCGATGAAGGGGTTGAGTTGATCGTTTTGCAGGGGTCTTAGGCTAGGCCGTATATGGGAGTAGAACGAGCGCCGGATCCTCTGCCGCGGAAGGCGGCGTGAATCCGTCCCTGAAACCTCGGGGGCTGCATCCATGTGGCCCACGGTTGCGCGGCAAAGAATCCACCGCGCTACTCTCTACTAGTGCTTGTGCTCCGCCCGGCTTCGCTTATAGCCGGGAAGCGGCGGTGGGGAGGTTCGAGACGCGGTGCATTTCGCCGCAGAAGAAGGCTTGCGGCTCGTTGAGATAGTCGAGCAACATATCCGTTGCGTCCACGCCCCAGAAAAGTTCTCCGTTGACAATGGCGGTGGGTACGCCGAAAACGCCTACTGCGCAGGCTTGCTCGGTATTGATGCGTAGCCGACGTTTTACTGAATCCTCGGCAAGCGCTTGCGCGGGAGCGGTGACGCCCACCTGCTCGCAGAGTGTGTTCCACGCACCGCAAGGTTGCGGCACCTCGCCCCGCGCCCAGACAAAATCGAAGATCGCGCCCACGCTCTGATGGGTTGCGCCAGAGGCGATGGCCAGGCGTAGAGCCGGCAAGGGATTGAAAGGATGGGCTGGCGGCACGCGCAAGGGTACGCCGATGGTTTTTGCATACCAGGTGACATAGCGGTAGGTGAATTGCCGTTTTAGCGGTATTTCCGCCGGACCTTTGTGCTCCCAGTGATTCAACAAACCGGCGAATAATACGGGCCGAAGAGTGATCTTATGTTGCTTCAATTCGGGCAAGCGCTTGAATTGCAGATAAGCAAAAGGCGAGATGAAATCGAAATACCAATCAATGTTAGCCATGGGGATTAATGAGACTCGTTAACGAATATAACTACGGGGGACGGCCGCTGCTGGGTGGATCATGCATCCCTTCAGCGATATCTATCAGACCATCGCTGCGCATTGTGTTAAAGCGCTTGAAAAAGTTGCCCCGAACCGAGAGAAAAGAGCAAATCTGGAAAATGGATCGCGACACAAGTACTGGCCATTCCTGTCGTCGGCCACGTCCTAGGTTTGTTTTACAACCGACCCGATGTAGCGTTCTATCTGCATACGATAGCTGTGGCAAGACACCCGTATACGGGGGAAGAGTTCTACGTCAGCGCTGGAGAAAGCAATTGCGGCTCTCCTCGTGGTCTCCTGGGGGCATCGAGTGGAGCATCTGGCAGCAGATGCTGCGAAGTCGAGGGTCAAAAAGTCAAGGGCCAACTATATGCGATCGCAGAAACATTGAGTGAGACTAACGTAGATAAGAAAAGCGAAGTACTCTATAGACAGAGAATTGGCGACACTGGGCTGCCTTTTGTGAAAGCGCAACGAGAAATGCGGCGGTATGCGAAAGTCAACAATGACCAGCGCATTGACTATGACGTCGATGAAGCTAATTGCAATACTTTTTCGTCTGCCTTCCTAAGAAGACTAACCGGAGAGTATGTTCCACCCCTTCCCCGTCTATCTTTTCCCCATATTTTGCCCGGCTGGCTTACGTCGGAGGGCGACACGCTTGGTCTTTTGACGGTATTTCCTGCCGCCAGGTAATTTGCTGATCTCAAGTGTTCTACACCGTGGCAGTTGCCGGCATTGGTATTCGGTTAACGATTCCATGCGATGCGTTGGTCGATGCGCTGTAGCAGGAGCAGTCGGGAGGCATTGGGGTCGATCGCTTCATGGAGGCAGGGCAACCGCACATAAACCCGGCTCTTTATCAATAGGTTAGCGCGGTAGCTGATAAGCGAATAGTCAATTCAAACCACCAGATTCCCGCGCGCGCCGAGTAGCGCCCCGGGGGCTACTCGGCGGTCGCATGACTTGCAGGGGCCCAGGACTTCTGAACGAGCCGTCGCTTGACTCCTTCCTGACCACCAGTGCCGACACAGGTCGCGCTCAGCCCCGGCAACCACGGGCCACGCGCGATAGCTGCCCGTCGATGCGCCTGGCATCGCGGTTGCTGGGGATGGGAGAGCTTGTCTCGGGCCACCGTTGGCGGTGCGCGGGCCTCGCGTTTGGCCAGGTGCCCGAGGAGGGACGCGATAACCGCCGCCGGTTCGGTGATGACTGCCAACATGTCCACTGACCCGCCACAGCGCGGGCAGATGCTGAGATCGATGTCGAACACACACCCGTCGCAGCCGCTGCATCCATGTCATCGAGGCGCCTGGGGGACCTGACGTGGGCTCCTCAGTCCATCGGACTTCCGGCCGTCGGGCGTGGGAGATCCGCCCGCCGCGCCTGCGGGACACACGAGTGTTGACATCGCCGCCTCTAGGTGGTATCGATCCCAATCGTCGGTATCAGCAGGTCGCGCGCGCATAAACCCTATGCACCTAGGAGGAAGGAATGAGCTTTCTAGAGAACGGATTTGCCAAGCGCATCACCACCATAACGGTCATTGCTTTCCTTCTGCTCCTTGTCGCACTGCAGGTCCAGGCATCTGAAAAAGTGCGTATTGGGCGTTATGAGGTCATTGACATAGGAGGAGTAGAGGTCCTTAAGGACGTAGACACTGGAATCATCAATTACTACAATGCGGCTGCGACAGTTGCAGGATGTGGTGGTTGGAACGGTCCTGCTCCTGCTCCTACTCCTGTGGATGAGATTTCAGCAACTTATCAAGGAACAATTGGCGGCGTTACCGTTAACATTAGTGAGCCTGGATTTTACCAGTTCGAATACCATCTGGAACCTTGGGCCGGCGATTTTGCGCAATTGGACGGAGGCCAAATTCTGCTATTTAGGGATTTGCACCTGGGTGGTCAAAGCAGAGTCAACGCCGATGAGGTTGCTCACTTCAAGTACGCTTATGAGCCGAGCCAGAAATTCCTATTTAACGTCGGCGATCCTGGAGTTTACACCATTGGCTTCGGTCCATACGGCGGAACATTACTTCCAGAATCATTCGTTACTGATGACGCGCCAAATGCTAGCTCAATTCGGTTCGCACTAAAACGGTTCCGTGATGCAAAAACCCTTGACGAAAGTGGGTTTGAATATGGGAAGTTCGTCGATCTATCTTATACGAAGAAAGAGGACGAAGACTACTATATTATTACACCAATTTTGAAAGGCGCCGACTACCAGTATGAGCCCCCTGGGCAACATTATTGGGTGGCGTTGCAGGACATCGAGAACCTTACCGCACAAAGAAATGCATGGATACTTGACCAGCATAAATTGGGCGCAAAGGCCGGTTATAGCACTGTGCACCCTTTCGGAAGGGACCTTTCATACGCGACCAAGCAAGTTGATGTAGTCGGTATAGCGTTGACCAATAGCGATTTCCAATGGAATAAGGCGGAAATCAAGGACGTCACAGCTGCCAAGTTGGGTCTGTACCTTTGGAGACTTGACGAAAGAAGCGCGGACACGCATCAGCAGGTGGATAACTTTCTGTCAAAAGGCGCATATGCCGAATTAATCGAAGCCACTCGATCAATGATGAAAGACAAGCTGCCTTCAGTGTTTCCGCAATTCCAGCTGAAGTAGTATGGCAACCAGATGAGGTGAGATTAAGAGGAGGCAACCGATACATGAAGGATAAGTAGTGCACATCATGGGTGAAATTGTTTCAGAATAGAGGCTCGGAGGCAATCAAGAATGGCGTTGCAGCTCGATCATACCATTGTACCCGCATACAGGAAGGAGGAGTCGGCTGCCTTTATCGCACACATTCTGAACGGCAGATTCGAAGGCACATGGAAGGAGTTTGCTTTAGTACGCATCAACGACGTACTAACGCTTGATTTCGTTGACGAAGTGGCCTTTGGCTCACATCATTATGCATTTCTTGCTTCGGATGAGGAATTCGACACCATCCTTCGGCGGCTAGTAGGTGGAAATCACTCGTTCGGCAGTTCTCCGAGAGGACACAGTGACGGAAGAATCAACAATCTGCACAAAGGTCGAGGATTTTACTTCAAGTGTCAAGACAACCATCTTTGGGAAGTACTTACGCACTCGTACGTTGTTGAATAAGGATCTTGATCGAAATTAGGCTTCCAACTTCGTCTGGGATGCAACTCATAGTTCCAGTCACCGTGGAACTCGTTTCGATGGAGAGACAGGGCGTCCATCTCTGCATCCGTCGCGGTCATTTCTTTGTCGAGTTCGGCTCTGACCCGAAGCCCCGCATCGGTGCGTGTATTGCCTATCAAGTCGATAATCGGCGAATGCGAATAGTCAATTCAAACCACCAGATTCGCGCGCGCCGAGTAAGCGCCACGCGAGCTACGCGGCGGTCGCATGACTTGCAGGGGCCCAGGACTTCTGAACGAGCCGTCGCCTGACACCTTCCTGACCGCCAGTGCGACACAGGTGCGCTCAGCCCCGACAACCACGGGCCGCGCGCGATAACGGCCCGTCGATGCGCCCGGCATCGCGGTTGCTAGGGATGGGAGAGCTTGTCTCAGGCCAGCGCTGGCGGCGCGCGGGCCTCGCGTTTGGCCAGGTGCCCGAGGAGGGAGGCGACAAGCGCCGGTTCGGTGATGACCGCCAACACGTTCACTGACCGGCCACAGCGCGGGCAGCGGCTGAGAGCGATGTCGAACACCCGTCGCAGCCGCTGCATCCACCGTCATTCATGCAAGACCTGCCTAGACCCACTTGATGTCAGCCTAGCAAGCCGCGCATGATCGCCCCTCGAACTCTGGCGCGGGGTAGCCGCATGAGCAGTGTTATGCAACCGATGACCGGCGCAGAGCCGCAAGAGCCCATTGTTTTGCAGTCCCTGGAAGACGGCGTGCTGCATTTAACCCTCAACCGGCCCCAGCAGTTCAACGCTCTCCGAACTAGTGCTCGGAGAGCTGAATATGGCGACCGGACAACGCCGCCCGGAACCGAAGGACTTAGGCACCGCCCAACGGCTCTTGAGGAGAGCTAAGCGATCCAACTTCCATGAGGTCTCATGGCTATGAAAAAACTCCTGCAACTGATTCTCGTTGCGCTCGTCTTTGGTGGAACGTTTCTCTACCTGCATGAAAGAATAGGCGACCTTGAGTAAAGGAACAAGGACCAGCGCCAGCCACCATCAGCTATCCCCAAAGATGGTTAGTCCAATGGCCGGGTACCGGGGCCGCGAATGCCGAGAAGGTGAGGGACGTGACAAAACATTGCCGATTGGACTAACGAAGAGCGAGAAGACGCCACTGGAGATACCTGTAGATGGCGCGAGACGGACTATCGCGCGACCAGCTAGCAGGTCGTCTCTCAGCGCGTTGAAGTCCGTATACGGGGCTTCATCAATCTTCGCTATACGGAGCACGACATTGTGCTTGTCGAAGAACCCGGACGGTTCAAGAGCATCAATGTTCTGCTCAACGGCTTGTATGTTCTCGTTCATGCGCCTTCCTGTACTTCAGGCCTAATGCTTGGACTCACCGGTAGCCAAAAGCGGAGTGGCTTGGAGCGTAGCGGAAAGCCGCGCAGCTTTTGGCTACCGGTGCAGCCCTTTATTGGGCGATGTGCCTTGAAACATACGGTAGAGCATAATATTATTCATAACGTATGAACAAGTATTTTACGACAGAAGATGCAGCAAAATATCTAGGCGTTACACCATCACGGGTTCGCCAGTTTATTGCTGAAGAACGCCTAGAATCAGAGAAATACGGCAGGGATCACATGATCAAAGAAAGCGATCTTGCCGACTTTGCGAAACATGGTAAAAAGAAGCGCGGCAGACCAAAGAAAGACAGCAAATAATGCTTGCGCTTACGTTAGGATTAAACTAGACTTCTACCCATGAGAACAGCACTAGAAGCCGCTAATGGTGTGGGTCTTCAGCTACCTACCAAAAGCCAACCAATCGTGACGCTTAACGGCGACACAAGAGAACTTATTCATCAACTTCCAGATGACACCTTTCAATGCGTTGTTACTTCGCCTCCGTATTGGGGTGTAAGGGATTACGGTGTAGAAAACCAGATTGGTGCAGAGCCAGATCTGCATCAATACATAAAGCACTTGGTGGAGGTATTCCGTGAGGTTCGAAGAGTGCTAAAGCCTGACGGGACGTTTTGGCTAAACATCGGTAATACTTATTCCTCAGGCGGGAGAAAATGGAGGGATGCGGATGAAAAGAATAAGGGACGAGCAATGCCGTACCGCCCACCTACACCGCCGGGATTGAAGAAAAAAGATTTGATTGGGGTAGCTTGGTTATTAGCACTGGAGTGTCAGAAGGATGGCTGGTATCTGCGAAACGATATTATTTGGAACAAGCCAAACTGCCAACCTGAAAGTGTTAAAGACAGGCTAACGGTATCACATGAATACCTGTTCATGTTTTCGAAATCTGAGCGTTACTACTTTAATCAAGATGCAATAAAGGAAAATACAACGAACGGGAACGGTCGAAAAAATAAAAGAACGGTATGGTCGATAAATACTGAGCCTTGCCTTGATGCTCACTTTGCGGTATTTCCTAGAGCATTGATTAGGCCATGTATCCTTGCTGGCAGTAAAAAAGATGATATTGTTCTCGATCCCTTCTATGGAGCCGGCACTGTTAGTATTGTCACGAAAGAACTTGGTCGAAAATGCGTTGGAATTGAATTGAACGACGAGTATCTAGATATTGCTGACAAGCGGGCCGAGATTGTCCAGACCTCACTTAATCTGGAGGTATAAAAAAATCCCACTCCGCATGAACCTGGCAATACTTCTTATTCAGGTTCTTAATCTGCAACTTTCTTTCCCCACCACCATCAAAATACAAATTAAATACTGTATTTCCCTGTGTATCGCGAACATAGCAATAACCAGGTTTCGGAAATTGCTTGCTTTCAAGTTTCATTTCAAGCTCGCCACCTTCTGCAAGCTTCAGAATGGATATTGGTATTTCAACAAGTTCGTATTTCCAGCGAGGAGCTTTCTGTAATGCGCGGAGAGTAAATATTTTTTCATAACTTTCTATGTGCTCTAAATATTGGTTACGCAACCCGGCAAGATCATCTGGGTTATCTCCCCAATTTCCTTTTCCTAACTCCATGAACTTACTGATCCAGATGCTTTCTTCCTTAATGTTTTTATCAGCTTGAGTTTTTAATGACAGTTGGACGCTATCAACTGTTGCATCATGACCAGGATTACCTTTTGGAGCCAATTCTGCTTTGTGCCCACTCAGGTTCAAAACATTTACAATCACATATTCAAATTTGTCTTTACTGAATGGTTCTGACGAAAAGCTATGATGTACGCGCATAGCATCGCCGAAATTTTGCAGCGTAACTTCGTCAAATAGATCGCTTTCATTCAGAGTGTATGTATGTTCCGCTGCATATACGTAAACCATCCGCTGAACCCAGTGTAATTGACCTGCTGTCAATTCTGGAATTGAGCGTACCAGTGATTCTATTATTCTTCGTCTATCGTCATTCATGTTTTTTTACGTCCAACGCCCACATAAACGGCGCGAGGTACGAGCGTCCAGCGACCGATAGGGAGCGTATTTGATGTGATTGTTATACGAATTGTGTGAAGGCGAAATAAGCAAGGCACATACCCCAAATAAAAAACACGTATGATGTAATACCTAGAACAATGCAAGTAATATTAAAACGAAAGCCCCATTTTTGAGCTTTGGTATTTGGGCTGTCGTAGAGCCATTGGCTGAGATATGTAAAACCAGACGTTACGGTCATTGCAAGCACACCCAGCACAAACGGCATTAGAACATTAGCAAACGAGGTTATGCCTTCGGGCTTTATTTGTGCTAGGTGACCGATAAAAGCTAATAATGCTACAGAAGCACCGCCATTCATTAAAAATGATGTGCGAATAGCATTTTGACCTGATGTGACAACAGAACGAAACATCTCAAGCCGAGATGCATGGTGGTTTTTATTTTGTTCAATATGTAACTGAAGATCAGCTTTGTATTTTTTCAAGTTCTACTTCAGTAGGTGTTTGCGAAGGTGATTTTGATACATCATCTAAATACGCAATCAAGTTATCGCAATAGATTGCAGCCGTACCATTGTCCTTTATTCCTTGGATTGTCTCTTTTAATTGCTTAGAAAATTGTTGAGTGCTCATTATTTATCCTTTTTCGCATAACAGTGTATTAGACGGACACAGAATACACTGTACTAGGTGAAGACTGCCTAGTACGATATATTCATAGCATGCACCCTCTATGAACATCTGAGCTTCGGTAACGGGTTGGAACTGCTGACGGTCCCGCCGCCAACGATGCAGTTACGGCAATGCCATGCCTTTGGCGAGCGCGGGCCGCGCCATCAACGTGTCATACCAGCGCTTGACGTTGGGGAAGTTATTTAAATCAACTTCCTGCCAATCGTGGCGAAACACCCAAGGCAAAGTGGCGAAATCAGCGATAGATATATCCCCGGCCAAATATTCCCACCCTGCAAGGCGGGTATTCAGCACGTCATAGAGACGCGCGCACTCGTTGTAGTAGTGGTTGATACCGTAGGGTACTTTTTCCTTCGCCGCCCGCTTGAAATGATGCACCTGCCCTAATATGGGACCGGCGAATAGTCAATTCAAACCACCAGATTCGCGCGCGCGTCGAGTAGCGCCATGGGAGCTAGGCGGCGGTCGCATGACTTGCACAGGCCCAGGACTTCCGAACGAGCCGTCGCCTGCTGATACCTTCCTGACCGCCAGTGCGACACAGGTCGCGCTCAGCCCCGGCAACCACGGGCCGCGCGCGATAGCGGCCCGTCGATGCGCCTGGCCTCGCGGTTGCCGGGGATGGGAGAGCTTGTCTCAGGCCACCGCGGGCGGCGCGCGGGCCTCGCGTTTGGCCAGGTGCCCGAGGAGGGAGGCGATGACCGCCGGTTCGGTGATGAGCACCAACACGTTCACTGACCAGCCACAGCGCGAGCAGAGGCTGAGATCGATGTCGAACACCCCTCGCAGCCGCTGCATCCATGTCATCGAGGCGCCTGGGGGAGCTGACATGGGCTCCTCGGACATGGGCTCCTCGTCTGTGCACACCCGCGCCTCGGGTGGCTGTTTGCCCAGCACCCCAGCACGATGGCGTGCATGGGGTGCGAACACGCCGTGGTATCGGATGAGAGGCGGGCGCGGGCGCGGCACCCACGCCGCCAGAGGCGCCAGGAAGTCTAGTGGCTCGAACAGACAGTGCGTCGTGCCATCGCGAAAGGGGCGCTTGAGTTCGTGCACACCAAGGCCATCCCCATCAATAGACAGCCTCTGCGACGTCAGTGGAGCGCACGCCATATAACGGACAAACCCGCTCGAGCTTATCGCGCTCACGCGCGCCACCGGCCATCGCCGCATTGAGGGAGAAGCCGTCAGGGTTCGCCGTGAGTGCGCCTCGCGTCGATGGCAACGCCTCGGCCCGCGTCGGTGCCCGTAGCGTCATCGTGCGTTGACCAGCCAGCGGTCCAACTGCAATGCGCTCACGCACGGCCGCACCCGCGAGCCCCGACCGCGCATCGTCAGGGGCGGGGTCGATAGCAAGGTCAGGTTGCTCCGCGTCCATGACCCATGCGCCGGATGGAGCAACACTGCTTAGGTGCGCGAGGCCGGCGCGCACGCTGGCGGCCAGCGCCGCCATAGCCGGCGCCGGCGTGGCGCTTTGGGTTGCGCCCATAGTGGCCGCCGCGCTCTACTTAGAACCTGTTCAAGATCTGACGATTTTGGACATCTGACCTAAGCTATTGTTATCCATAGTCATAGCGGCTGCGAAGGCAATGACAGACGAGCGAATCTACCCGAGTGACCTATCTCGCCAACAGTTCGAGAAAGTTAGACCGATCCTGGAGGCGGCGCGTCGGCGAACCAAGCCAAGGCAACTCGATCTCTATCACGTGTTCAACGCAGTGTTGTACCTGCTGAAGACCGGCTGCCAATGGCGCATGTTGCCCAACGAGTATCCAAAGTGGCGAAGTGTGCATGAGTATTTCACTATCTGGCGGCAATCGTCCCCAGAAGACTCTTGCAGCGCCTTGGACAAGGCGTTAAAAAAATGGGTTGGCGAGGCCCGCAAATCCCAGGGGCGCAGTGGCAAAACCAGCCTGATCATCGTTGATGCACAGAGCGTGAAGAACACAGACAGTGCAAACCACAAAGGTTATGACGCAGGCAAGAAGACTTCTGGTATCAAGCGGCACATAGCTGTGGACACTCAGGGATTGGTGCACGCTGCTTTTGTGACCACGGCAAATGTCACTGATCGAGCTGGGGCACTGGCCGCACTTGCTGCTCAAGCAGATGGGCGCCTCTCGGAGGTTAGGTGTGTAGTGGGCGATGGCGGGTACACGGGGATGGCTTTCGCTGGCGAAGTGCTGAGATTAATCGGAGCGAACGTCGAAATTATCAAACGCTCGGACACGGGTCGTTTTGCCGTCCTCCCGAAGAGGTGGGTTGTCGAGCGAACCTTCTCATGGTTTGAGAAAAACCGCCGGTTGTGGAAAAACTGTGAGCGGCTAATCGAAAGCTCGTTGGGCATGATGCTACTTGCAAATATTGCGCTGTTGCTTCGGAGATCTTGAACAGGCTCTTAGGCCGCGAACACACGCTGGTGCAAGAAGGTTTGTTCTTCTCCAAACTGGCCGTCGTCACCTTCGGCGGCGCCTACGCTGTGCTCGCCTATATGGCGCAACAAGCGGTGCAGACCTACGCCTGGCTGAGTGCCGGAGAAATGCTCGATGGTCTCGGGCTGGCGGAAAGCACGCCCGGCCCACTCATCATGGTCACCAATTCGTCGGCTTCTTGGGGGCTTACTGCTATCCGGCGCCCTTCGAGCCGGGCACGGCCGCCCTGCTCGGCTCCGCCATGACCACTTGGGTCACTTTCGTGCCCTGTTTTCTGTGGATATTTCTAGGTGCGCCGTACGTCGAAGGCTTGCGTCATAACCGTTATTTGAATGCCTCCTTGTCAACGATTAGCGCCGCCGTGGTCGGCGTCATCTTGAACCTAGCAGTGTGGTTCGGCGTCCATGTTCTATTTCAATACGTCAATACCTTGCCAATAGCCGGCCTCAAAGTGCTGGTCCCCGTGTGGGCCTCCCTCGATCTGCCGGCCCTGGCGCTGGCCCTCATCGCGGCCATCGCCCTCTTGCGCCTGCGCATCGGCGTCATCTGGACCGTCACCGGCTGCGGCCTACTGAGCGCCGCCGCCGAGATCGCCACGCTCATGTAGCCCTCGGTTGCAAAGAAAACAGTGAGTGAACTTCGTGCCGTGGATCAAGATGACGCCCATCACAGAATGCAAGAGGCGGCGGCGGCAAATTTATCAGGGCATAGGACATATTCTGCCCCTGGTATCCAGCCACTGGCATCGAGTTGCCTAGGCCAGCAAATAAGATGGGTACCTCCCACCTTGTTGGATTTACGTTGCAACAAATTCGCCATCCTCAAGGTTCGCATCTTCTGAGTCTCGCGGTTCCTTCCAGGCATCACCGACCACCTCGCGAATTCTCTCCACGATTTTTTCCGCCCGGTCTTCTAAGAACGTTCGAAAAGCCTCTTTTCTAAAGCGCTTTTCAAACTCCGGTTCTGAGCAGGAGTACGGTATAAAACAGGTTTGAAGGCGGCGATCCAGATCTTGATGGCTTCCTTGATCGACATGGAGTGACGCGAGTTCTGGCATATAAGCATCAGGGTTCCGATCTGCGAGATCACGGTTGGTACTCTTAGAAACGATGATCCTGTTAGCTATAGAGTTCAGTTGCCGTTTTGGCAAGCCGGATTTGTTTAACGCATACGGGAAGATATGATGGTCTTCCAAATCTCCTTGAAGCGCGCTGCCCGTCATAAAATCTTTTCTTATCGTGTTGCGCATCAGCACTTGAATAGCTTTATATCTGCCACCAGTAGTGTGGCTAATATCAATAATCTCAGCGGTTTCAAAATGTACTCTAGGAAACTGTATTGAACTTTGCCCTTCAAGAAACCCGCAAAACCTTCTGAAATCATCGCCTATTTTATAGTTATGCGCAGGTGAAGGGTTTGCCGCAAGAGTTGTGCAGAAATACCACTTATTGAGCATGTTAGAAAATTTCGGCTGTAATAATGCCCCTGGGAAGCACATCAGTGTTGCCGCAATCGACACTAACGTTCCGTGCGGAGGCTGAGTTTCAGCAGTTGCCCCGAGTCCATTGATCCACTCACATGCTGCATGCAAATGAAAAGCGGCATCTTCCCATTGCTCTTCAATATATTGACGTTCGAGAGACAGTAAAACCGAACGGGTGGCCTGTGGAACCTTGCTGGTTCTATTTTTACGCAAATAGAACAATGATAGAATTTGCAAAACGCGTTCGCCATCGATCTCATAATCGTTCAACATGGGATGTGCTTCTTTGGAAGCATCAAGAAGTCCTTTGAGATCAGGAGATGGATAATAGCGGGCAACCGCGAGGTCGAACGTGGTCAGTCTTGTTCCCGTGGAATTGATGGTTTCGAAGACACGGCAAACAGACTCAAGCGGTGCGTTATTGTCCAGTGCAACAAACGGTATTGAAAATTTTCGAATAGTTTCAAATACACCCTTGAGGCGTGCTGCTGCCTGCCTTGCTGCGGTTTTGTCAGATTCAAATTCCGGAAAATCACCCGAATCTTCCATGTACTCGGAGATGAATACATCGCATTTCTGCTGGTTTAGCGCGACATCCGAGCGAATCAATCTATTGTTTTCTTTTCGTTCTGGATTCTTTTTTCCTCGCCTCCGGCTAACTATCCAAGCCGTGTTCTCCTCCGAGAAGACTTCATGCATTTTCTTTAGATCGAAATAGTAATTCTGCCTTGGGTGAGCATCTAGGAAGACCCTAGCAATTGAAGTGAGGCGCTGCTGCCCATCCAATACATAGTATGATTCAGAGCCTGGTTCATCATAGGTCTCATCAAGGTTTTCGTCTTCTGGTGGATAATTTGCATCTAATTTTCTCGACTTGAGCGATACTTTATCGTTCTCTCCTAGTATTAAAAGAGAGCCCACCGGATAATTTCTGGCTATCGAGTCGATCAGTAACCGGGTCTGCCCTTCTTGCCAGGTAAAATCCCTTTGAAACTGTGGTATCAAAAAATGTCCGGAGCGGACTTTCCGCAGTAACTGCCCAATATCAAAATTTATAGTCTGCATCTTCGTTCTCTATCGTAAATCTGACGGGATGCGTGCAGGGCGCGCCTAAATAAAGCCGCTGCCTTAGCACCAGCAAGCAAACATGCACCACGAACAAAGTCAGCAAAAGGATATCGCGCCCCTTCCACGCACTCATTATGCCGCTGAGGCTTCAACGAATGCGCTATCTGAGCAAGGCATAGGAATTGGGAGCGCTTGATCCGTCAAGTCTTCGATATGCAAGTCAATAGCTTCATGTATTAGAGCCAATACCTCTGCGAATAGTCAATTCAAACCACCAGATTCGCGCGCGCGTCGAGTAGCGCCACGCGAGCCACGCGGCGGTCGCCTGACTTGCAGGGGCCCAGGACTTGTGAACGAGCCGTCGCCTGACACCTTGCTGACCGCCAGTGCGACACAGGTCGCGCTCAGCCCCTTCAACCACGGGCCGCGCGCGATAGCGGCCCGTCGATGCGCCCGGCATCGCGGTTGCTGGGGATGGGAGAGCCTGTCTCAGGCCAGCGCTGGCGGCGCGCGGACCTCGCGTTTGGCCAGGTGCCCGAGGAGGGAGGCGATGACCGCCGGTTCGGTGATGAGCGCCAACACGTTCACTGATCCGCCACAGCGCGAGCAGATGCTGAGATCGATGTCGAACACCCCTCGCAGCCGCTGCATCCGTGTCATCAAGGCGCCTGGTGGGGGACCTGAGGTGGGCTCCTCGTCTGTGCACACCCGCGCCTTGAGCGGCTGTTTGCCCGGCACCCCAACACGATGGCGTGCATTGGGTGCGAACACGCCGTGGTATCGGATGAGAGGCGGGCGCGGGCGCGGCACTCACGCCGCCAGAGGCGCCAGGAAGTCTAGTGGCTCGAACAGACAGTGCGTCGTGCCATCGCGAAAGGGGCGCCTGAGTTCGTGCACGACAAGGCCATCCCCATCAATAGACAGCCTCTGCGACGTCAGTGGAGCGCGCGCCATGTCACGGCAAAGCCGCTCGAGCTTATCGCGCTCACGCGCGCCACCGGCCACCGCCGCATTGAGGCAGAAACCGTCAGGGTTCGCCGTGAGTGCGCCTCGCGTCGATGGCAACGCCTCGGCCCGCGTCGGTACCCGTAGCCTCATCGTGCGTTGACCAGCCAGCGGTCCACCTGCCATGCGCTCACGCACGGCCGCGCCAGCGAGCCCCGACAGCGCATCGTCAGGGGCGGGGTCGATATCAAGGTCAGGTTGCTCCGCGTCCATGACCGATGCGCCTGCGCGCACCAGGCAGCGGGTGAGGCGCCGGATGAGACCTGACAGTCACCGCTCGAGGTCAGCGTCAGTGGCAACCGGGGCACGCTGCAAGCGCGCTTTCCCATGGACGAAACGCCACGCGCCGTCGGGTACCAGCATATGCTCATCGCGCACGAACCCCGGTCGTCTCCTGCCCTGCTCGTCAAGGTGCGCGAAGAACGCGCCCCGACGGCGCTCGACCACCTCGTAGAGCAGCGCGCATCTTCCGGGCGATGGCCTACTAAACCCTAGCGCTACCCTAACGGCGCCCGACTTGGCCGCCGGCAGGCGCCGGGCAGGGGCGCTGAACACGGGCACTGGACAGGTGCCCCATGCCTCTAGACGCGCTCGCCCTGGGCATTCGATACGCCGCGCCTCGCCCGACCGCCATGCCCGAGCGCTTCGTAGGCCGCGGGCGCGTTCACCGCGCCCAGCCCGGAATGTCCGAAGGGCGCACCGTTCGTCTGCTCACCGATATCTGCTGAGGATCGGGACGCTCTGTGGGCGGCTCTCGCAGGCGGTCGCTGATGGCGCCGGCCGGAGCTTTGGATGTGTCCGTCTCAAGATTCGTTACCGGCTACGAGCAGGGCGGAGACTGTTCGGTTGCGAGAGCAGGTCAGGGCGTTTTAGTGGAGCGACTCTCCAACGCAAGGCCACAGGCCGCGCAGACCGCAGAGCCGGTGGCCGGGGAGCCTAGCGCTAAGGCGCCGGTAACATAGGCAAGAAGCAAGGCGCAGAGCGCGCCGCCGGCGGCCAATGCGAGAACCTGCTCGAACGCAGCTAGCTTGACGCCCCGGTACATGATGAACGTGCCGCAGGCCCACAGGGCGCCGGCGATGACCGCCATCCAATCGCCCGCATTGCGCGGCCAAGGCCAGCCGCCGTCGCCACCCAGAATAATGGCCAATCCGCCGAAGCCGCCTATGAGAACCAGTGCCCGCGCGCGGGTTACCGGGCTTGATGCCTTGATGGAGCCGTGGGGGCGCGCACATGGCGGGGCCCTTTGGATGCGGCAGATGGTGTTGGGTGCGGGGTTGGAATTCTGTTTGCACCATCCAAGCGGCATGGTCCTACCCGCAGAACTGAACGGCGTCGCGGGCCTTGCCTCCAGCCAAAATCGTGTCGGCGCATCACGCGTTTCATTCTGTTACGCGCTCTTGATTCTGTCTTTATTTACAGGGGCGGCTTTCTTTGGCCGGAACATCCGTGTGCCCCTGATGATTACGCGCCATCGGGTTCCTGCATCCAGCCCGGGATGTTCCTCTGGCCATGCAACACCCGCCACACATCGATGTGCTCCGGACGCTCGACGTAGAACACAAGGTGTGGGTAGCGCGTCAGCGGCCAGGCACGCAGGCCGGGCAGGTTGAGTTCGTGGGCATAACGCGGGGAGCCAGTGGCCGGATGGCGAGCGATGTGGGCGTAGGCCTGCTCCAGCGCATCGATGAAACCCAGCGCTGCGGCTGCGGTGGCTTCGTTCAGGTAGTAGGCAATCGCGTCCTCGACGTCCCGGTTGACCTGCTCACGCGGGACGACGGTTTTGCGCTTCACGCTCGGCTTGCGGCCTTGCCTGCTTGGCGCACCCGGTCACGCAGACCTTCGAAGTAACCGGCATCGGCCGGTGCCGCCGGTGCCGAAGCTGCGCCCGCCATCAGCAGGCTGCGCAGTTGCTGGCGGTCCCGATCCCTGCGGATCAGTTCACGCACATACTCGCTGCTGGTGCCGTAGCCACGCTGGCTGACCTGTTCATCCACGAAGGACTTCAGGGCATCGGGGAGGGAAATGTTCATTGTGCTCATGTTGCAATCCTAGTCACCTTGGCAAAATTTGGCAAGAATGAGCCGGGATGGGCAAGATCGGGCGCCAGCGTGGTTTGACTGCCCGCTGACCCTGGCATCACCGGCGGCTTGATGGTCATGGCATTCTTGAGGCCGGATCGCCCAATCAGGCTTGCAAGAGATGATGGGGCTTGCTGCCAGAGGTATCGGTCCTCGGTCCCCCCCTGAACAAGTCTTCAGTCATGCCTCCGGCCGGACAGCCGCATCAACGGGATTGGTTCTCCGAAGGTCGCCCTTCGCAGCAACAGGGAACAGTCAATGGGAAAAGAGGTTGACTCACGGAGCCGGCACCGCTTCGGCGTTTCCCTCGGGATTTCGAAACCCCGCCAGCATTGATGGGCGGCAGAAAAGGAAAAGGCCAGAACAACGCCTGGCCTTTGAAAAGTGGTCTACATCCGCCGTCATTCATGCAGGACCTGCCTACACCCACTTGATGTCAGCCTAGCAAGCCGCGCATGATCGCCCCTCGAACCCTGGCGCGGGGTAGCCGCATGAGCAGTGTGATGCAACCGATGACCGGCGCAGAGCCGCAAGAGCCCATCCTTTTGCAGTCCCTGGAAGACGGCGTACTGCATTTAACCCTCAACCGGCCCCAGCAGTTCAACGCCCTGTCGGAAGACATGCTAACAGCGCTGACCGGGGCCATGCGCGAGTGTGCCCATAGACCGCAGGTGCGCGTGGTGGTGTTGAGCGCCAAGGGTAAAGCCTTCTGCGCCGGGCATGATCTCAAGCAGATGCGCGAGCGGCACGGGCAGGACTACTACACGGCGCTGTTTGCACGGTGCAGTGAATGCATGCGCAGCATCGTCGAATTACCCCGCCCGGTCATAGCGCGGGTCCACGGCCTAGCCACGGCGGCCGGCTGCCAACTGGTGGCCACCTGCGATCTGGCGGTCGCCAGCGAATCGGCCGAGTTCGCCGTATCCGGCATCAACCTGGGGCTGTTCTGCAGCACCCCCAGCGTGGCCTTGAGCCGCAATGTTTTGCCCAAGCGGGCGTTCGAGATGTTGATGACCGGTGAGTTCATCAACGCGGCAACAGCGGTGGAATACGGCCTCGTCAACCGCGCCGTGCCGGAGGCGCAGCTGGACGGCGCCATCGATACCCTCACGCACACCATCAAACGCAAACCGCCCGTCGCCGTGGAGACCGGCAAACGATTGTTCTACCGCCAAGCCGAGATGAGCTTGGGGGAGGCTTACCGCCTCGCCGGGAAAACCATGGCCTGCAATATGATGGCGGAAGATACCGTGGAAGGTGTAGACGCATTCATCGCCAAGCGCTCACCTAAGTGGAATCATTAACCGACGCCCATATCGACGCCGAGGGCCGGCGCCACCCCGTGGCGCTCAACGCCCGCATTGTCAGCCTGGTACCGAGCATTACGGAACTGCTGTTCAGCCTGGATCTTGCAGAGCAAGTGGTGGGCCGGACCACGTTTTGCATTCATCCGGCGGGCAAAGTCGATGGGGTGCGGCGGATCGGTGGCACCAAGACCGTCAACTTCGAGCGATTGGCGGCACTGCATCCCACCCATGTCATCGTCAACATCGATGAGAACCGCAAGGAAGATGTGGCGGCCTTGGAGGCGTTGGGGGCGCAGGTGGTCGTCACCCATCCCAAGGCACCGCAGGACAATCTAGCGCTCTACCGGTTGCTAGGGGGCATCTTCGGCCGCGGCACTCAGGCGCAGGCGCTGGGCCGGGCATTTCGCCGAGAATTAGCCGCCACACGAACGTTCAAAGCGGGTCGAGTCACCCACAACGTGCTCTATCTCATCTGGCGCAAACCGTGGATGACCGTCGCCAGGGATACCTATATCTCCCGCACCCTCGCACTCGCCGGCTGGATGACCACACCTGCGCATACCACCACCCGCTACCCGGAAATCTCCGCCGATGATCCCTGCTGGCGGCAGGCGGATGCGGTATTGCTATCCAGCGAACCCTATCCGTTCAAGGACAAACACATCGAAGCGATCCAAGCACTCGCCGGCCCGCGCACAGCGGTTCGATTAATCGACGGAGAAATGACCTCCTGGTACGGCTCCCGCGCCATCCGGGGATTGCGTTATCTTCGCGGCTTCGACATTTCATCGAGTGCTCAATGAGCGAATCCGCCGTCCCTTCGCCCTGTATTAACGTGTGCACGCTGCGCGCCGGCGACGGGCTATGTACCGGATGTTGCAGACACATCGACGAAATCGCCGCCTGGGGCATGATGAGCGATGCGGATAAACGCGCTGTACTGCGCAAATGCGAGGAACGCATGGAGGCGATGTTCGAGGATAGTTAGTGACTCGAGTTTCGGGGTTTGAAACCGTGCTCAAGTGTTGATAGCCATGACCCAAGTTATGATCGAAATAACAACCTTGGTTTTTCAGATCATTAAAGATCCTGAATTCAAGTGATAAGTGCATAACCGGACAAACTATTCGCATCCATACCAGTCAGCGCCATCAATACTTCAGCCGGTGTCTTAAAGCCTAGGCATTTTCTAGGCCGGCTATTCAGGGCACCTGCTAAAGGGCACCTCTAATAATCCACATTCTGAAATCTTATGATCAATAAAATCAGTCACTTACGCTCTGGAAAAATGTCAAAATCGTAATTTTTAGAGGTGCCTTAAAAATAGTAATATCACTATTTCGGACGCTGACCCTCTATCTGCTCTCGTGCTTTGCGCTGAAACTTTTCGATCCACCCATCGGCTGCGAAACTGTAGAAATCATCTTCGCCGATAATCACGTGGTCATGTAGCGGGATCCTCAGTACTTCACACGCAACGGTCAAATGCCATGTGAAATCTCTGTCTTCTTCACTCGGTGATGGATCTCCGGATGGGTGATTGTGCACAACGATCATTCCGCTAGCTGCCACCATCACGGGGGTTCGGGTGATTTCGCCGGGCTGGGCGTAAACTGACCTCGGCGTGCCGATATTGACAACTTCGAATGCTATGATCTTCAACTTGATATTCAAACTGATGGCGATGATTTTTTCCTTGCCTTCATTTTGCATATCCCGAAATAACTCAACGACGGTATTCGGGTCGGTCAGTATCTGGCCGGTCGGAGCATCTGCGCTAACACGCTTCTTTTTGAACTTGACTTCTATCTCACGCAGATAGGTCGGATCCTTAATGGTTTTCTTTTCGACCACTACATTTTCCTTCAGGGCGTACGTCAGGAACGGACTGGCGGAACTAGCTAATTCTCATGAATGAACATCGAATTGTAGCGTCGAGCGGATTGGTATGGGCAAAATCGACAGATGTAGCTCGCTGTCCAGATCCCCTTCGGGCTCTGTTGTTTCCGCATGATCCCTACTTTGGTGCACGCGGGCGTGCTGGTCGCCGAGGATGAGTCCACTTATCTCGACTTGCCCATGGACTCACCCGGCGAGCAACTGGCCGGCGCCGCGGTGCGCGATGGGGGCACAACCGCAGGTCCATCCACGCAAACACCGATAAAGGCCGGCTCAGCTGATGGCACTAGCGCCCTCGACCGCAACCGTGACTTGGCGTTGTGCAACGCGCTCGAGTCAATGCCTGGCCGTTCGCAAAAAGAAGTTACCCTACTTCTGCACACATCTGACGGGAAAATTGTTAGCAGTTTCGGGGAAACACCCCTGCTCGATTGTTCCAGCCGCTCATGCAGCCCGTTATGCCTCAAGATGAGCATCACAGCGTACTTCGAGCAACTGGAAGCTCCGTTAACGAATCCTCGCTGGTCCTGGGGGGCGGTTCGAGCGTCTGATGGTGCAGTGGTCTTGCGGGTATGGCAGGACCACAGGATTGTGCAAGATCGCACCCCGATCATGATGCTTACGCATCACTCAAAGTACCAAGGCCGAGAAGATAATCTCGGATATCAAGAACGCTTGGAACACGTGTGGCTGGTCCGGGAGGGCGCGACCTGTTATATGGTCATGTGTCTTGCCGTTGATCCAGAAGCTAGTCCACGCAAGATCCAAAGCTACAACTCAACGGACGTGTTTGTAGGTGGTGAGTTGCTTGAGCTAGATGGGGACACATGGATTACGCTCGTGGACCGGCTACCGTGGCAGGAAGTCGCCAAGTGAAAGCGCCGTGGCCCAACAATGGTGTATCGAGGGACTTGCCCATTCGCTGCGCGAATGTCTAAGCCGCTCATGCCTGCCGTTGGGCAACAAAGTCGCTTTCGGTCTTCAAGCTCAAATATTCCATTGACGGAATATTGAAATCATGTCATTGTTCCCGGCATGACGTGGGAAGTTGAATATACGGATGAGTTCGAGGCGTGGTGGTCCTCGCTCACAGAAGCGGAGCAAGTATCAGTAGCCGCTTCCGTCGGGTTATTGGAGGCCAGAGGCCCACAGCTGCCGTTTCCTCACAGTAGCGGCATCAATGGTTCCAAGCACAGCCATATGCGTGAACTCCGTACTCAGCATGATGGTCGCCCGTTTCGTACTCTGTACGCATTTGATCCCAGAAGGGCCGCCATTTTGCTGTTCGGCGGGGACAAAACGGGGGATAACCGTTGGTATGAAAAGCATGTTCCCGTTGCTGATGTCTTGTATGACCAACATTTAGAAACCCTTAAAAGCGAGGGCTTGATCGATGGCTAAAAAATTCTCGGAGCTAAGGGGCAAAATGTCTGCCGAGGCGCAAGCGGAAGCAAAAACGAAAACGGCTGTTATGCTGGAAGGCATGCCATTGCATGAGCTACGTAGGGCACGTGGCTTATCGCAACAAACCTTGGCTGAAGTGCTCCATGTTCAACAGCCTGCCGTGGCGAAGTTGGAGCAACGCACCGATATGTACATCTCCACATTACGCAACCATATTCGGGCTATGGGTGGAGAACTGGAGATCATCGCCAAATTTCCAGACGGTGAGGTGAAAATCGAGAATTTTGCCGGTTCTGAGGCCAGCCCATAAGCTTATATGCTAAAGGTTAAGCGTATTCTCAACCCATTGTCGCCCAATCGGGTAAGGGCCGGTCTCTACCCGGCCCTGCCCACAACACCCCGCCTGCGGGTCCGCACAACGCGAGAACGACCCGCTCGTGTTGATGTGCCGGGTAGAAGTGAGTAGGTTGGGTTATCACGCGTGGAAAAGACGCGGGCTGTCGGCTCGCAGCATGAAAGACATTGAGTTGACAGGCCCTATCGAACGCGCGTTCGGCGACGCCGGGGGTGCTGACGCGAGCCCCAAGGTTCATCAAACGTCGGTTCGTGAGGGGAAGGTCTGCGGCAAGAACCGAATTGCGAGAATCATGCGAGAACAGGGCCTAGTAGCCCGGTGCGTGCGGAGCTAGCGCCGCACAATCGGACTGGATAGGTTCTATGCAAGCATCGGAAATGAAATCGAGGGGCGCGCGCCGACTGGTGCTGTTCAAGTGTGGGTGGGTGAGGTCACGTACTTGAGGGTGAACGGACTTTGGCGATATTTAGCCGTTGTGATGGAGCAGTACCGGCGTCGTATCCTGGGAGGGTCGCTGCCGGCCAAACGTGATGCAGCCCTGAAGCTACAAGCTTTCAAGAACACCGGTCGGCGCCGACTGTCGAAGTGCGGCGCATAGTTTCACTCCGACCGGGGTGCCGAGTCTGTGGCCAGCCAGTAGCAACGATGGCTCCAGTAGCAACAATGGCTAAGGAGACACGGCGTGTGTCGGAGCATGAATAGAAAACGGGTTCTCAATGACAACGCCGAAGTGGAGCCGTTGTTCCATTCGTTTAAAGCCGAGCGATTCCACAAGAGAGAGTTTCAGACCGAAAAGGAACGACGGGCGATGATCATCGACTGCAGGGGTTTCTACAATCAAAGACGGATACACGCCTCATTGGGGTACCGCACCCCGGTTGAGTACGAAGTCGCCTTGGCGTAGACCCTTAGCGTAGACCCTTAGCGTAGACATTGAGCCAACAAACCAAACAGCGCAGCGGTGTGCAGTTTCGGGGAAACACCCCTACGCGATTGTTCCAGCCGCTCATGCAGCCCGTTATGCCTCAAGTTAGCGCTAACGAGCCTCGTCACCGCTTGCCGTTGCGGAAGGCCATTCAGATAACTGATGAATTTCGCGCCGACTTCACTGCATATCCGCACGAAGATGTAAGGATGCGGCGCGGCATTTGTAAAGTGCTGCTTGAGGAGTACTGTCCACTTGTGAACCTGGCTCAGCAGATTCGCTGCGTCCGCGACGTGTGCTTGACTTCTGAGTCTAATCAAGGGCCCGACGCTGAGGTGCGTCGATGGCTTCGTAACACGCTTCAGATACAGATCACATGTGCGAATCAAGGATATCAACGGGCTATATCTCGCGCCGTCCGGCTGAGGTGATAGTGCGCTAGTACCCCCGCTCTTCCCAGCGCTTGTCCTCGTGCGCGATGGATTCACGCAAGGCGCGTTCTTCCAGCTACGCGCGGGTGGTCAGCACTTCCTGAAATTCAGCCTCGCTGGCATACGCCACCCGAAAGCCGCGCTGATCGATACGCTCGACCAAATGATCGGAGGTAAGCAGGCTTAGCGCCTCGCGCACTGAACTCGCGCCGGTGCCAACACGCTGTCTGAGATCGTCGATCTTCAGCTTGGTGCCTGGCGCCAAATCACCGCACAGAATGTCCTGACGTAAGCGTGCGTAGGTACGGCTGGTGACCGATTGGATCTCGTCGTCCGGTCTGTCGGTAGGCTCTTTAATCATGTGCTGTCAGGCTTCCGCGCGTTGTCGGCAACACAAGCCCTAACATACCGCATGCGAACGTGAGATGCCGGGTTTGGGCTGCCCGGCCGCTCGGCTGGCGCAAGTCGCGGCGATTGGCCAGGCAGCGTGACGTCCAAATAAGCTGTGACCAACGACTGCTCTTGCAATTTGTCCTGGGTTCGGGTTTCGAAGTCGCTTTGATCGCGCCTCTCGTGGAGCTGTGATTCAAGCTTGCCCCAAGCGCGATTGACCATGCGCCCACGTTCAGCCGCGAGCCGCTCACCGCTCTCCTTAGCCCAGCGGAGCACATCGGTGTACGAATCAGCGTCAATGACCGCGCGCGCGTCGCAGAGCAAAGCAAGCGCCAGCGCACCGTATCAAAGCACGCTGGTCATGTCGGCAGAGTATTCGTACTCCCGCAAGGAACTGTGCTTGCGCGAGATGCTGATCAAGTACGTCCGGTTGACGCTTAACTTTCATCGTAAAGCGGTTGACGGCGTACCCGTCATCGTGTGGCGCGCACGCATGAAGTGTCCGCAGCCGCCAGCGAGATAAGGCACGCTGCCCATTTGCCGGAAGAGCCAGTGAATGAAATTATCAGGCCAAGGCGACCAATCCAGTTTCATTGAACTCGCGAAGTGAGCCACCAGGCTCGCCACCGCCTGCGCCGTGGCACTGATAGCCGCCTGGCTATGTTGGCGCCTGCCGCGTCATTGAGGCCGCGCTGTTGCCAGTCATGCGCCGCGCAAGATGGCGCCAGCGATGAAAAGAACATCAAGAATGATTCAATGGTGCAAATGGGTACGGCTTGCCCTAATACCAAGAACAATGTGAAAGAATCAAAATCCCCGACCGCGCGTACGAATTCAAACAATAAGCTGCCGTAGCGAAGCCGGGGATTGCGCAACCGGGGGGAGGTTGTGCCTGAGGGTGGACAAGACAATACACTCGGTGGAAACTGAAGCATGACAGAAGAACGCCGCATTATGAAACGCGCGAGACCGGCGCTAATAGCAGTCGTGGTGGTGGGCCTCATGGGGGGGCCGCTGTCTGCACACGCTTTCGATCCCTTGACCGCGTTGGCGGTGAAGGTCGGCACGTCGATCGTCGTCAACGGCTTCAGCCTCCTGCTCGGGAGGGCGCTGCAGGGGCCCGACGAGCACTTCGAGATGACGAAGCAGATCCACGGCCAGATACGAGCGGTGCACGAGGATGTGCTGAAGAACCGCGCCCTGGCGGTCGATTTGCATGAGCGCGCAGCGTTCCATCGCTCCCAGATCGAGGCACTCGTCATCGCTGTCGGCGAAGGCGTGAAAGAGCATGGGGAGCGAACATCGGAGATGGACCGAATCGAGGATATACTCGCCACCACCGAGAACCTGCTCGACAAAGCAGCTATCGCGCGCGAGGCCGAACGCAGGGGCGAAGAGGAGGAACTCGCGTTCACCCTCCAAACGCTGCGGGAGGAGGTGAGCCGGATCGAGCGGCAAAGCAACGCGCTCGACTTCCTCGAACACCTGCGCCCGGTGACAATCCTGCCGAGAGTGGGGGCTATCCAGGCAGGATGGATTGCACTCAAGTCGATGCCGCACACGGACATCACGCGAGCGGATTTCGTGCGTCGCGCCGGCAACTGGCTTGAGTCGCAGCGCCACCGCACCGGCGAGACCGCTCCGGTGAAGCAGACGCTCGGGGATCTGATCACCGGGATGGAGCGTCACACTCAGGGCTTCGCCCAGTACCTCGCTGAACTCGGCCGACCCTGCTCCCCGCTTTGGGACGACTACCTCACGGTCGAGGCGTACCGGCAGCACCACGAGGGCGGCATCGAAGTCTCGAGGGTCGGCGTGAGCCAGGCCCACCACGAGGTCGTGGGGCGCTCCGGAGGCGAGCACGCCGGCGGCGACGGCCACTACACCGACAGCCCGCTCGTGCAGCTCACGAGGCTCGTGTGGTCCAAAGAGGTGGTGAACCTCGACAGGCCGGTGCGCGTGCCTGCGCGGGACGGTGACACAGGCGGATCGCTGCGGCGTTCGCTCAGGCGTATTCATAACGATGCTTTCGAGTGTGGCCGCAGCTCGTTTGGGACGGAACATGAGTCGTTGGAAAGGGCTCGCAGCGATCTAGCGGATAAGGTACCGGACGTGCCGGGCAAGCGCGCGGGAACCGCGGCAGGCCAAATACCGGCGATCGTCTACGACCGTGGGCCACTCACCCTGGAAGAACTCGTTAGGCGAGGCCCCTGCGGCGAGCAGAAGAAATGTCGAGAGCACTGGGAGTACCTGCACATGCGCTTCGAGGCCGCGAAAACACTGCTCTTGGGGTTGTACGCGTTCCGAAGCGAGGTGAACCGCACGCTCGAATGGCTTGCGGCCGAAACCGCGCAGGCCGATTGCAGGTACTGGCGCGACGAGCCGCGCGTATGCGTGTTCGGCGACGAGACCGGCCGCGCCGAGCTTCAAGTAGACGCCGACGAGGCAAGTACCGGCGCCGACGAGGCGAGTAACGGCGTCACCGAGCCGAGGCCTGCGATCGATGCGTACCAGATCGCCCGCAATTGGAGTGCACAGTTGAACGATGAACAAGTTGGCGCGCTACGCCATGAGCGTGCCCGTGCCGCCCAGGCCCGCGCCGCCGCAATCGGCAGGATGCGCGGAGAACTGGACGCTCAGATCGCCGGAATTCGCCGCGCTCAGGCGCGCGACGGCCAACACTTGCGCGAGGTCGCGGCGGAGGCCACACGCATGGCCTGGATCCGCTTCGCGGTGAGCCTCGTGCAGGATCAGGTTGAACAACTGGTCGAAGATACCGCCAGGGAAGCCATCAGCGCGGCGCTCGGCGCTGATGGACCGGACTCTGACAGCGACAAGCAATGGACCGCGGTGGTTCTCGAGGCGCCGCCCGACCCGGCCCGCGAAGGCGCGGGTGACGCGAGCGGCGCGGGCAATGACACCGGCAGTGGCGCAGTTGCGGCCTCGGACAGCGGCCGAACCGCGTTGATTGCGTTCGCGCCGCGGGTCAACGAGGGCGCGCCATCCACACCAGCCATCACCACGGACTACAAGCAATCGGTGTACGGACCCAAAAGTGGGCTCAGCAAGACACAGCGATTGGCGTTGTGGCTCCCGGAGGTCGATCCGAAGGTCGCCGACTTTCTTGCTGGCGTGGGCGACGGAATGACGCTGGGGATCACGCGGCGGGTCCGCGAGTGGGTGGGCCTCAGCGCCGAGATCGACACCGCGAGCGGGCAGTATTCAAATGGGACACTTATCGGCGTGCTCGGCCCGGGGGCCGCAGGCGTCAAGGGGATCACGGGCGCGGCGAAGGTTGTCAAGCAACTGCTCGCCACCGGCAAGTCGAGCAAGAAGGTGGGTAGCTACTCCGTGCTGATGAAAGTAGGCCACGGGCGGCGAACGCAGGGGCTCTCCATTATCCGGCACAGCGCGAAAGAACAGAGCGGACGCATACTCAGCTTCGACGTCGTGACCAAGTTCAAGGGGCCGGGAAGCCTCGCGGGCAAGCTGCCGCATATGCACATCGGACGATACAAAGCGCACCTCCCGTGGGAACCCGCATGGCTGGTCCCCGCGGCGATCACGGCCTACACGCCGAAGGCGCACTAAAGACTTGAGAACGCACGGGATCCGAGGAGAGAAGACAAATGCGAAGATACTGGCACACGGCAGTCCCCGCGGCGGCGCTGCTTCTATGCACCGTGGCGACGACGGTGCACGCTCACGAGACCGTTGATAAGGCCGGAGAAATGATATTCGGCTGGTCGGCGCCGGACCTGGAAAAAACACTCAACCAGTGGCACCTGCACAAGGCAGCCGCAGAAGGAAGCGTCGAGAAAATCGACGCATTGCTGCTTGGCGGGCACATGGTGGACGAGCGCATTAGTTCAACACAGGAGATCAACCGATTGCGGGCTATGTTGGACAAAAAAAGCTCGTCATCGGATGGAAAAAAAGGGTCCATCATGGCCCAGGCCCAGCACATGGTCCACACAGCAATCGAAATCTTTAAATCTGACGAGTATCGCGGCCTGATAGCGCTTGAGTTCGTCGAAAAGGCGACGGCGCTGCACATCGCTGCCACGGGACACTATGCGGCCGCAAAGCGCCTGATCGAGAAGGGCGCGGATGTGAATGCGCAAACCCAACTGGGTATGCATCCAGTCGATTTCTCGGCCATGAGCAATAGTGTGCAGCTTCTCGAACTGATGCTCGATCACGGGGCCGATCCCGAGCGGCCGTCGTCGAGAGTGAGGCTGCAACCCCTGTACTGGGCGGTGCAAGGTAACGCCGTGCACACTGCGCGCGAGCTGCTCAGACGCGGCGTAGACGTTAATGCAAAGACGATCAATGGAGAGACGCCAATGGACTTGGCCATGTTCAGAGTACGCAGAGATAATTCCTACCTGCTGCGGGTGCTGCTGGCAGAGCACGGCGGCCGATGCGCGAAGAAGATATGCGAGTGCGAGAGCGGACGTGATAGGGAGCCTGGGTGCGAACCGCCCCGCCCCCGACACTAAACGTGATCGCGTCGAAGGGGGGGGGGACTGAAACGGATTGCCCAGGCCGTGTCCCAACGCCGGGTTCGCGAGTGCATGCGCCATGGCAGGTCGCGGCTGGGTGTACAGCGTCCTGCCAGATGGCATGATTGCGGCAATCGCCATCGTCAACGAGGGAGCGCGGGCGACCCACTATGTGCGTGACTTCGAGCCTGGATCCATTGACCTGATCAGTGCTTTCGAACGCCAGGGTAAACACCTCGGCACCGGTGATGCGGGCCAGGTTCTCGCGCAACCGCCTGCTCGGATCCAGGTAACCGCTGGCTGCGGACACACGGCGTTCGTAGACGTTGGACATGGTGATGGGAAATAGCCGTCCCTGAAGGCGCTATTTTAATCATCGATGTAGCCGTAACCGGCGCCGGCGAAGGCTGCGGCCATCGCTTTGGCGCGGTCGGCCCACAGAGCGGTCGGCCCACAGAGCGGTCGGCTACGGCATCGCGGGGCAACCCGATGACCTCGGGGCTCCCGAAGCGGCTGACGCGAAGCTCATCCGACAGGTCGATATCAGCGAAGCCCTCCGCCATATATCAGGCCATGGACCGAGGCTCCTGCCGGAGCAGCGAATAGTCGATTCAAACCACCCGATTCGCGCGCGCGTCGAGTAGCGCCACGGGAGCTACGCGGCGGTCGCCTGACTTGCAGGGGCCCAGGACTTGTGAACGAGCCCTCGCCTGACACCTTGCTGACCGCCAGCGACACAGGTCGCGCTCAGCCCCTACAACCACGGGCCGCGCCCGATAGCGGCCCGTCAATGCGCCTGGCATCGCGGTTGCCGGGGATGGGAGAGCTTGTCTCGGGCCAGCGCTGGCGGCGCGCGGACCTCGCCTTTGGCCAGGTGCCCGAGGAGGGACGCGATAACCACCAGCACGTTCACTGACCGGCCACAGCGCGGGCAGAGGCCGAGACCGATGTCGAACACCCTTCGGCACTGCCTCCATGTCATCGAGGCGCCTGGGGGACCTGAGGTGGACTCCTGGTCTGTGCACACCCGCGCCTTGAGCGGTTGTTGGCCCGGCACCCCAGCACGATGGCGTGCATTGTTGGGTGCGAACACGCCGTGGTATCGGATGAGAGGCGGACGCGGCACCACTGCCGCCAGAGGCGCCAGGAACTCTAGTGGCTCGAAAAGTCTAGTGGCTCGAACCAACAGTGCGTCGTGCCCTCGCGAAACGGGCGCCTGAGTGCGTGCACGACAAGGCCATCTCCATCAATAGACAGCCTCTGCGGCGTCAGTGGAGCGTGCGCCATGTCACGGCAAAGCCGCTGGGCTTATCGCGCTCACGCGCGCCACCGGCCACCGCCGCATTGAGGCAGAAGCCGCGTCATGGCTCGCCGTGAGTGCGCCTCGCGTCGATGGCAACGCCTCGGCCCGCGCCGCTACCCGTAGCCTCATCGTGCGTTGACCCGCCAGCGGTCCCACTGCCATGCGCTCACGCACGGGCGCACCCGCGAGCCCCGACCGCGCATCGTCAGGGGCGGGGTCGATATCAAGGTCAGCTTGCTGCGCGTCCATGACCCATGCGCCGGCGCGCACCAGGCAGCGGGTGATCGCCGGATGAGACCTGACAGTCACCGCTCGAGGTCGGCGTCAGTGGCAAGCGGGGCACGCTGCAAGCGCGCTTTCCCATGGACGAAACGCCCCGCGCCGCCGGGTACCAGCCTAGGCAGGTGGATGTTCAGGTTGAGCGCCTAACCGAAGCGTTGTATGCAGGTCACTACCGCCGTCCGGGCATCGCGCCGACGGTAACCGGCCCGGCGCGTCACGTCGGTGGTGAGCGCGCGCCACGACGCCAAGCCCCCGCGACAGCCACTGCGGGCGATGCACGAACAGCACTCGCAGCAGGATGGGAAAGGACAGCACCTCTTGTCGATAGGACGCGGTCGGTGGAAAAGTGGAACCTCCCCAAGCAAATATCCAGCAGCGGAATTTCTCCGGATACGTGCTGCAACGAGAATGTGAACGATATAAATCAGCATTTCAGGAGGTTACAAGAATCCTTGTGGATGGGGGATATAGGCGTAAAAGCTTGGCAAAAATCGGTATTCAGAATGAAACAAATCGATTTTTGAATTATGTGTGGATTAAAAGAGATAAAGATATTGTGCACTTGAGCTTTATGGAGCGATCAAACCGGAAGAATATCCTCCAATGAATGACCGAATGGCCAACGCCTTGCGAGTTCTCGGTTTTGATGTGCAGGTTGCTTTAGAAAGTATTTTTGTTATGTGATCTTCCCAAAAATGACCGGCCTCCTCTCTCCGTGCATACCCGTTGGCAAATCGCATAGGCGGAACCAATCAGGTTTGCAGGCGTTCCAGCCGGGAGCGCAGGGCGTCTTCGAACTCCTGGCGCTTGACGGTTTCCGCCGCCAGCAGCTTTCGGCTCGACGCTTCCAGCGAGAGGACTTCGAAATGATGTTCGCACAGGCGGAAGTCGTCTCCCATGCGCGGCACCAGCCAGATGATGTCTCCGTCGTTCAGGTCCTGAGACGGGTTGGCGCTTTTCCCGCCGATGGCGGCGAAGAACGGCCAATCGATCGCGACGGCCAGCTTGGTCCCCCAACGTCCCAGGGTCGGGGCCTTGACCTCGAGTTGCGGCATGAGGCGCTTGGCGCTCGAGGATCGCCAGTCGGGGCGGCGGAACTCGGTGGGCGCGGGCGGTACGGGGCCGTCATGGGCCAACAGGGCTTCAAACTCGGATTCCATGCCGCGACCGGAGAAATAAACGGCCTGAACCTCCAACCCGTACCACTTCGACGCTCCGGGATCTCCGGCAACGATCAGGTCGATGCGTCCGGCCGCCTTGCCGGTGTCCGGGTTGCGCATGAACGGCACCTCGCGGGCCGCATAGACGCGTTCGAAGCCCGCGACGCGGGCCAGCCACACGGGCAAGAGGTTGTTTTGCTCGAAGCGGCGCGGGCAGACGATGGCGGGTTCGCCGCCCTCGGCCTGGATCGAGCAGACACCGCCGCGTTTCCTGCATGGCGGGTGGCCTGGCTGGAACGGACACGGCGGGGCCGCGTCACGCCCCAGCGCGGGGCGGGCCAGCGCGCGCCGACGCCCGGCGGACATGGCGGCGAACGGTTCGCCAAACCATTCGGCGATGCCGTGCCCGCTCATTCGAACAGCGGTTGCGAGGTGATAACCAGTTCCGAAATCCGGTTATGGTGGGTGTTTTTCATGGCGATGCCGACCGCGTCGAAATCGTATTCGCGGACGAGTTCGACGATCTCCGGGGCCGCGTCGTAGGTCATGAGGAAGTTGGGGCGGACCTCGGCCAGAATCCGGAACAGTCCGGCGTGGTCGATTTCGCTGTGGGCGTAAAGGCGCGACCCGGCGCGCTTGCCGCGCGGGGCGGTATAGGGCGGGTCGATGAACACCGCCGCCCGCCTGCCCCAACCGGCGAGCAATATCGGCAGCGCCTTCAGACCGTCGCCCTCGAAGAAGATGAGGCGGTCGGCGTATTGCCGGATCGCCTCAATGCGCGCGGCGAGGGTTTCGGGATACCAGCGCGACAGCAGGCCCTTGCCGTTCTCTCCGTGGCGGGCGAAGGACGCGCCGGGCGCAAGGATGCCGCCGCGCCGGGTGCGGTTCAAAACCAGGGTGCGGAACCCGTGTTCGAAAACCGTCGCGGGCGGCTCGACGCACATCTTTTCCAGCGCCGCGCGGGTCGGCTCGAATTGAAGAATCCGCCGGCCGAGGGTCGCGCCGCTCTCCAGCGCCGAATGCCAGAACGCGGCGACGTCGCGGTCGATTTCAACCATGATGGCGGAGCCGACCAGATCCTCCATGACCGCCGTCAGGGAGACGATGGCCCCGCCCGCGAACGGCTCGATCAGAATCTCCGGCCTGGTGGCGCGCAGCCATTCCCGGATATGGGGCACCAGCCAGGTCTTGCCGCCCGGATAGCGCAGCGGCGAGCGTTGCGGGACGGCGGCGACGTTGGGAACTGGGACCCGCGAGGTCGGGAATGCAAGGGCGGCGGTCATGAGTCACGGGTATCCCGTCAGACGCGGTTTGACCAAGCGTATTTTGGCGGGCGGAGAGGATTGGACACCAGATATTGATGTTCGTTGAATGTCCTGGAAGCGCGCTTCCCCATGGACGAAACGCCACGCGCCGGCGGGTACCAGCGAGCGCCTAGCCGAAGCGTTGTATGCAGGTCACTACCCCCGTCTGGGCATCGCGCCGGCGGTAACCGGCTCGGCGCCTCACGTCGGTGGTGAGCGCGCGCCACGACGCCAAGCACCCGCGAGAGCCACTGCGGGCGATGCGCGAACAGCACTCGCAGCAGGATGGGACATGACCGCACCCCTTGTCGATAGGGCACCGTGTCGATAGGGCACTGTCGGAAATACCTCCTCGACCCGCTTCGCCCCGGTCTAGGCCATGCGCCGCGAAGCGCACGACAGGCAGAAGCCGCGGCCCTTGCAACTGAACGCCATAGGCGAGAAGCAAGGCGCACAGCGCGCCGCCGGCGGCCAATGCGAGAACCTGCTCGAACGCAGCTAGCTTGACGCCCCGGTACATGATGAACGTGCCGCAGGCCCACAGGGCGCCGGCGATGACCGCCATCCAATCGCCCGCATTGCGCGGCCAAGGCCAGCCGCCATCGCCACCCAGAATAATGGCCAATCCGCCGAAGCCGCCTATGAGAACCAGTGCCCGCGCGCGGGTTACCGGGCTTGATGCCTTGATGGAGCCGTGGGGGCGCGCACATGGCGGGGCCCTTTGGATGCGGCAGATGGTGTTGGGTGCGGGGTTGGAATTCTGTTTGCACCATCCAAGCGGCATGGTCCTACCCGCAGAACTGAACGGCGTCGCGGGCCTTGCCTCCAGCCAAAATCGTGTCGGCGCATCACGCGTTTCATTCTGTTACGCGCTCTTGATTCTGTCTTTATTTACAGGGGCGGCTTTCTTTGGCCGGAACATCCGTGTGCCCCTGATGATTACGCGCCATCGGGTTCCTGCATCCAGCCCGGGATGTTCCTCTGGCCATGCAACACCCGCCACACATCGATGTGCTCCGGACGCTCGACGTAGAACACAAGGTGTGGGTAGCGCGTCAGCGGCCAGGCACGCAGGCCGGGCAGGTTGAGTTCGTGGGCATAACGCGGGGAGCCAGTGGCCGGATGGCGAGCGATGTGGGCGTAGGCCTGCTCCAGCGCATCGATGAAACCCAGCGCTGCGGCTGCGGTGGCTTCGTTCAGGTAGTAGGCAATCGCGTCCTCGACGTCCCGGTTGACCTGCTCACGCGGGACGACGGTTTTGCGCTTCACGCTCGGCTTGCGGCCTTGCCTGCTTGGCGCACCCGGTCACGCAGACCTTCGAAGTAACCGGCATCGGCCGGTGCCGCCGGTGCCGAAGCTGCGCCCGCCATCAGCAGGCTGCGCAGTTGCTGGCGGTCCCGATCCCTGCGGATCAGTTCACGCACATACTCGCTGCTGGTGCCGTAGCCACGCTGGCTGACCTGTTCATCCACGAAGGACTTCAGGGCATCGGGGAGGGAAATGTTCATTGTGCTCATGTTGCAATCCTAGTCACCTTGGCAAAATTTGGCAAGAATGAGCCGGGATGGGCAAGATCGGGCGCCAGCGTGGTTTGACTGCCCGCTGACCCTGGCATCACCGGCGGCTTGATGGTCATGGCATTCTTGAGGCCGGATCGCCCAATCAGGCTTGCAAGAGATGATGGGGCTTGCTGCCAGAGGTATCGGTCCTCGGTCCCCCCCTGAACAAGTCTTCAGTCATGCCTCCGGCCGGACAGCCGCATCAACGGGATTGGTTCTCCGAAGGTCGCCCTTCGCAGCAACAGGGAACAGTCAATGGGAAAAGAGGTTGACTCACGGAGCCGGCACCGCTTCGGCGTTTCCCTCGGGATTTCGAAACCCCGCCAGCATTGATGGGCGGCAGAAAAGGAAAAGGCCAGAACAACGCCTGGCCTTTGAAAAGTGGTCTACATCCGCCGTCATTCATGCAGGACCTGCCTACACCCACTTGATGTCAGCCTAGCAAGCCGCGCATGATCGCCCCTCGAACCCTGGCGCGGGGTAGCCGCATGAGCAGTGTGATGCAACCGATGACCGGCGCAGAGCCGCAAGAGCCCATCCTTTTGCAGTCCCTGGAAGACGGCGTACTGCATTTAACCCTCAACCGGCCCCAGCAGTTCAACGCCCTGTCGGAAGACATGCTAACAGCGCTGACTGGGGCCATGCGCGAGTGTGCCCATAGACCGCAGGTGCGCGTGGTGGTGTTGAGCGCCAAGGGTAAAGCCTTCTGCGCCGGGCATGATCTCAAGCAGATGCGCGAGCGGCACGGGCAGGACTACTACACGGCGCTGTTTGCACGGTGCAGTGAATGCATGCGCAGCATCGTCGAATTACCCCGCCCGGTCATAGCGCGGGTCCACGGCCTAGCCACGGCGGCCGGCTGCCAACTGGTGGCCACCTGCGATCTGGCGGTCGCCAGCGAATCGGCCGAGTTCGCCGTATCCGGCATCAACCTGGGGCTGTTCTGCAGCACCCCCAGCGTGGCCTTGAGCCGCAATGTTTTGCCCAAGCGGGCGTTCGAGATGTTGATGACCGGTGAGTTCATCAACGCGGCAACAGCGGTGGAATACGGCCTCGTCAACCGCGCCGTGCCGGAGGCGCAGCTGGACGGCGCCATCGATACCCTCACGCACACCATCAAACGCAAACCGCCCGTCGCCGTGGAGACCGGCAAACGATTGTTCTACCGCCAAGCCGAGATGAGCTTGGGGGAGGCTTACCGCCTCGCCGGGAAAACCATGGCCTGCAATATGATGGCGGAAGATACCGTGGAAGGTGTAGACGCATTCATCGCCAAGCGCTCACCTAAGTGGAATCATTAACCGACGCCCATATCGACGCCGAGGGCCGGCGCCACCCCGTGGCGCTCAACGCCCGCATTGTCAGCCTGGTACCGAGCATTACGGAACTGCTGTTCAGCCTGGATCTTGCAGAGCAAGTGGTGGGCCGGACCACGTTTTGCATTCATCCGGCGGGCAAAGTCGATGGGGTGCGGCGGATCGGTGGCACCAAGACCGTCAACTTCGAGCGGTTGGCGGCCCTGCATCCCACCCATGTCATCGTCAACATCGATGAGAACCGCAAGGAAGATGTGGCGGCCTTGGAGGCGTTGGGGGCGCAGGTGGTCGTCACCCATCCCAAAGCACCGCAGGACAATCTAGCGCTCTACCGGTTGCTAGGGGGCATCTTCGGCCGCGGCACTCAGGCGCAGGCGCTGGGCCGGGCATTTCGCCGAGAATTAGCCGCCACACGAACGTTCAAAGCGGGTCGAGTCACCCGCACCGTGCTCTATCTCATCTGGCGCAAACCGTGGATGACCGTCGCCAGGGATACCTATATCTCCCGCACCCTCGCACTCGCCGGCTGGATGACCACACCTGCGCATACCACCACCCGCTACCCGGAAATCTCCACCGATGATCCCTGCTGGCGGCAGGCGGATGCGGTATTGCTATCCAGCGAACCCTATCCATTCAAGGACAAACACATCGAAGCGATCCAAGCACTCGCCGGCCCGCGCACAGCGGTTCGATTAATCGACGGAGAAATGACCTCCTGGTATGGCTCCCGCGCCATCCGGGGATTGCGTTATCTTCGCGGCTTCGACATTTCATCGAGTGCTCAATGAGCGAATCCGCCGTCCCTTCGCCCTGTATTAACGTGTGCACGCTGCACGCCGGCGACGGGCTATGCACCGGATGTTGCAGACACATCGACGAAATCGCCGCTTGGGGCATGATGAGCGATGCGGATAAACGCGCCGTACTGCGCAAATGCGAAGAGCGCATGGAGGCGATGTTCGAGGATCGGCTTTTCTTGACGCCTAAAGTTATCGACGCTTAGGAAGGCTCTTGTATGCTGATGTCATACGCGATTTAATTTTTACGAGTGAAGCCATCTCCTCCACCTCGATCCTCAGCGTTCGGGTATCGTCCGACGAAAAAGCCATTCTTCAGGCCGCGGCTGACGAAACCCGCTCTACCATTTCCGAATTCACGCGCCGCAAAGCACTGGAAGGGGCCGAAGAAACATTGACCAACCGCACGATCAGCACCATTTCGGCTCAACAATGGGAGGCTTTTGAGGCGTTCCTGGACGCTCCACCGCAGAGCAATCCAGCACTCGAACAACTCCTCAACCGCCGTCCTGCATGGCAGGAGTAAATCCGCCTCGACCCCTGCGGGCGAGCGATGACCGGAGCGACTTCGATTGTGGGCGTGAGGCGTTAAACCACTGGTTGCGCAGGCACGCCCAGGGCAACGAAAAAGCGTTTGCCTCCCGTACCTATGTGTTAACTGCGACCGATACCGGGCAAATTATCGGCTATGTGAACCTGACGGCCGGTCAGATCGAGCGCACCGTGTTGGCAAAATCCCAGCAACGCAATCTACCCGGCCCCGTGCCGATTCTACTGCTAGGCCAACTCGCGATCGATAAGCGCCATCAAGGACGCGGGTACCGGGCCGACCTGCTGCGTCACGCGCTCCGGGTGGCGGTTAAGGCCACCGAAGTCATCGCTTTTGTTGGCCTCATCACCCATCCATTGGATAGATACGCAGGGGAATTTTATTTACGCTATGGCTTCCAACAGTTGCCCGGTGACACCAAGGGTGCCTTGATTTTGAGAACCAAAGCGCTGCTCCAGGGAGTGGGTACGTCTTAAGGATGACTTATAGCCTGAGAAGGCGGCGCTATTTTCTTTTGCGAGTTCACCCACACGGTAACCTTCGAAAATACTTCACGAGTGTAATTGCAGCACCGCGCGCGTTATGTTTGGGCGATTACCCAATAAACATCGTACCCATTATCCTCACCAAGCATTGTTCGCCCACGTAGCCGCTCGCTTGCAGCTGGGATAACTCTTCAACGCCGGTCCTATCATCGTTCACGCCTCCGGCGTCGATGCCACTGGCCTGAAAAGATCCAGCTATCCCGACAAATGGCAATAATTACACAAGGGCACCTGCTAAAAATAGTCATTTTTTCATGAGTGCAAGGAAGCACCGCGCGCACAACCGCAGTGTATAAGGTCATACCTGAGTATTGGAGCACGGCGCCGACGCTGCCATCGCGGAAAAAGTGCATTTTTAGAGGTCCTCTTCAGCTATCTTATGACTCATAGTTATATGCTACTGTATGGGTGCAGGTTGCATATACCAATCGCCATTGAAAATGCGAATCTAGAATACTTGCATGAGCTAGCTGATTATGGTCAAAATAAACTTATGAAAAATCATTTAACACCAAGCGAGCGCGATAAACTCATAAAATCTCATCGTAAAGAGAGAGATGGGCGTATTCGAGACCGAATAAAAAAACTGTTTTAGCTTTTGATGATGGTTGTAATTATTCAGAAATTTCTAGGATTTTACTTTTAGATGATGAGACCATTAGACGCCCTATCGATGATTACTTTTCTAAAGCTAAGCTGAAGCCCGAAAACGGGGGCAGCAAAAGTGATTGAGACGAGAATGAAACAGCAAAGCTCGTTAAACACATAGAAGGAATGACTTATCCTTATGTTAAGGACATTTGCACTTATGTGAAGTTGAATTTCGGTAAGATTTACAGTGTAAGCGGCATGACAAAATGGCTGCATCGCAATAATGTCTGCCATAAGAAGCCTGATGCAGTTCCAGAGAAAGCAAACGCACAGGCGCAAAAAGCGTTTGTCAAGGAATATGAACATCTTTCGAAAGACGCTAAAAACAAGGGTTTAATCTATTTCTCAGACAGTTTTCATCCGCAGTATCAAACGCGGTTGGCTTATGGATGGATTTTAAGAGGCACTCGAAAGAATATTGCCACAACGGCTCGTCAGACACGATTGAATTTCATTGGTGCTTTATCTTTGGATGGCCACAAAATAATCCACACTGAAGTTGAGCGAGTGAATGCGCAAACGATTAAATCTTTATCTAACTCTACGCAAACAGCACCCACTAGAGAAAGAAATTCATGTAATTTGGGATAATGCCGCTTATCATAAGAGCAAAGACGTTCAGTCTTATGCCAAGGACTCAAACATTAAATTACACTATTTGCCGCCCTATTCACCGAATTTAAATCCAATTGAGCGACTTTGGAAAATGATGCATGAAGCGGTTACTTATAATCGGTACTATGAGAAGTTTATAGATTTTCGGGAAGCATCTTTGAATTTTTTCAAGCGCATTGGAAGACGAAAGGCTTTATTGAGAAAAAGCATCACTGATAAGTTTCAAATTATTGATGCACCGATGTTCGCATCTTGAAGTGTGATGGGTATAGTCATGAATGATACATCTATGGGAGTGCTCAGGATGCCAACTATCCTACGGATCGGGCCATACAGATTTTTCTTCTACTCCAATGAGAAAGGAGAGCCTGCCCATATACACATTCAGCGTGACAAGGCTCTTGCTAAGTTCTGGTTAAAACCAGTCATGCTTGCAAGTTCCACCCGTTTCTCTGCCAAAGAAATCAGAGAACTCCAAAAGCATGCAGAGACAAATCGAAATCAGTTCCTGGAGGCATGGAATGAATACTTTAAAGGTTGAGACTCATCCTCTAGCTCAAGATGTCAAATTCTCAGAGTCTGAGCTTATTGTTAGCTTGGTAGATGGTCGAGTAATACTAGTGCCAATTTCATGGTTTCCATCTCTGGCCAGTGGAAATAAACAACAACTCGATAACTGGGAGTTGCTTGGTGAGGGTAATGGAATTCATTGGCCTGATCTTGATGAAGACTTAAGCGTTAAAGGGCTTTTGCTGGGAGTCCACTAAAGGGCACCTCTAAAAATAGTAATTTTTTCGTGAGTGCAAGGAAGCACCGCGCGCAGAACCGCAGTGTATAGGTGATCACTGCTGTCCCATAGAGCATACTAACCCTTTGAAATTTATGGAAAAACTGTTTTCATGTCTCAAACACAATGCCATAGTCAATTTTTTATGTAAATCAATAGGTTATACGCTGTATTTAACTATTTTGTGGGACAGCAGTGATAGGTGATACATGAGGATTGGAGCACGGAGCTGACGCTGCAATCGCGGAAAAAGTGCATTTTTAGCAGGTGCCCTTGAAAACAATGGCTGGGATGGGACTCAAGTCATCATGGACAAGGCCTACGAAGGCGATGAGACCCGGCAGTTGATAGTCGATTTGGGGATGGAGACCGTTGTGCCAGCGAAAAGCAATCGGCTGAGGCCTTGGCAATACGACAAGGAGTTGTATAAAAAGCGAAATGAAGTAGAGAGATTGTTCCGGCGGCTAAAAGGATTTCGTCGAATCTTTTCACGCTTCGACAAACTGGATGTTGTTTTTATGTTTTTTATCCTTTGCCCTTATCGTGCAGGCGTTGAATAGTGTTAACACGCCCTAACGACACCGCTAACCTGCCGCGCAACCGCGTAGCGGGTATGCGGTCGGGTTCAGCGGCTTGTTAGCAATGAGGTTCAGGACATCGCACAGGTAGGCATACATCTGCGCCGCCTTCCGCGCTTGGGACGAACCGTATCCATTCGGCTGCAGAATGTGGCACGTCAATAGGTCATGACTTGGATGCTGCATCCCCCTCGACGTGGCAATCTTGTAAGCACCCTCTAGACTTCGCAACCGTTCGTAGTTCGACGAGAACTGCCGCCGAGATAAGCCGGCGATATACTTGTCCAAGCTCGGCGGAGCCCGAGGTGGTTCCGGCAACTTCAAGAAAGAGCGCAACGCCGCGCACCATTCCTCCATAGCCTCGCCCGCCCCGTTCGGAACTGGTTGACCGTCGCGGTACGCGGCTTTCGCCTCGCGCAGCAGAGCCAAGTCCCCGATGTTCGCAGCTAGTCCATTATTCTCGCCGCCCAGCCCACGCTCGATGTCTTCCAAGCCAAATGCGAGCACCCCTCGTCGTGCCAACCATTTGATCAGAAAATCGCGTGACACGCAGTACAAGAAGTCAGAGCGCCAACCTTCAAGTGCGGAGTCGCGAGGCCATTGGTCGATCAGCTTTATGGTATTTCTACATCGCCAAAGTTCTGCGATAGTTGGAGGTGAATATTCACATGTTTGTATCCAGCGAGAGAACGCAGAATCAACGTCAAGTTGGACGTGAGCTTCCGTTCGTAGATGTTGGATGAATAGAGAGCCACGGTGCTGCATACGCACGAGTTGTGATTGCGTGAGCGTAGAAACACTGTAACCTTGCTGCTTGTAGCGGTTGGCCAGTCGTTTCGATAGTTCCCGATCACCAATGATCAAGAGGTCTTTGTCGCTGTGCGAATCCGAGGATTGGCGGCAGGTAGATCCAAATTCTGCGACTGCGAACATAGCTATCTCGCTCGGATTGCGGAGTTTGCCACTGCGGCCAGAAATAGCGATATGACCACGAATCCTGAGAGAGCCTGAAAAGTGACTAAGAGCTTGCCCATCTGCGTATTAGGAGTGATGTCCCCGAAACCGAGTGTCGTGATTGTTATACAGGTGAAATAGAATGAGTCGATGAGAGTCAATTCCTTCGCGACGGGAAATATTGAATTCGCCCAGAAATAGTTCACGGCGGTGAAGCTTGCTATGACAAGCAGGAGCAACCTAATTACACGGAAAGTCTTACTAATTCGGAAAAAAATTACCCGACATCAATTCAGAATATATCTGACATGCTTTTCATAGAAAAACCGTTTAATTATTTGCATATTGTGTTGCAGTGAGTGCAACACCGAACGAGCCAAGGCCACCCGTTGCTCCTTTGTAGCCACCACTGTCCGCCCAATCCGTTGGCTTTTTACGTGATGCCATACTAGCTCATCAGGATTGAGTTCCGGTGAATACGGCGGTAACCATACTAACGTGAGCTTACCTTGGCTAGTGCGGACAAATTCTTGCACTTTCTTGGCTCGATGAATGGGATGGCCATCAACAAGCCAATAGACCGATCGCTTGGCGTTGTGCAGCAAACGCCTTGGAAAGTCGATAAAAACGCCTGCGGTTACCCGTGATTCGCTCACCATAAAACGCAGGTGACCCTTCGGCGAAACGGCTGACAGCCTATTCACGCTAAAGCGCCGACCCGTTTTCGCTACAACCGGCGTATCACCCCGTACCCCCCAAGTGGTACCACGATGATAATCCGACCGGATCGTCGATTCGTCGCCAAAATAGACCCGCGCTCGGCGCCTTTTCGCTTCTTGTTGTACTTCAGGCCAAGTTTCCTTTAACCATACCTTAACCTGAGCAGGGTCTTGCTCGTATGCCTTAAACCCAGGGCGCTGCGCACTCATCCCCCAACGAGACAGGCTATTGCCCACCGAACGCTCGCTGACTTCGATGCCAAATTTGTCTTTCAGTCATATCTGAATCATCGAGCGCGTCCACAGGGCATCGTGAAAATCCAATTGCAACGGATTCGTTTTAACCCGTTCACGTAAGCGATCCGCATATTCATCGGGACACTTTCTTGGGCGACCCGTGATCTTGCCGGTGGACAGCGCCTGTTCACCACCTCGCTCATACCTGGATAAGCAATCGTCAATGCAAGAACGATGAAATCCGAGGGCTTTAATTACTTTTTCAGGGCTTTCACCCGATAATACTTGCGCAACCGCGTGCCTGCGGATGGCTTCTCGCGCGGAATGGGGCAGTGAGCGACCGTCTGTCTTTTTCATAGCATCACTATAACACATTTTATTAATTTGTGTCGGGTAATCTTTTGCCGAAGTAGTAAGTCCATAGCCCGAGACGAAATCATAGACCAGATGCGACGCCTTTCGCGTTGCATAAGTTCCTGCACTAATGACTTTCCGCTTTCTTTGCGAGTCGAGATGCGCGTTCTCAGCGTGTTTCATACGATAGAGGCTTTCGAGTGCATGTTCGGGCTGATGTTCCTCGGTAGCATTCCTGTACACCGCGTGATAGAGATCTATCGCGATGTTGGTGTCGTTAACGAGGTCAAAGTTCTGTTTGAAACACATTGGGTCCAACAGACAGCGCTCGACACGGAGTTTTGCGGTATTGGTATCAACGAATTCGCAGTCCGTAAACTCGCAATCTACAAAGGACGCACCAATAAACAGACAACCTTCGAAGCGACACCTAAGGAAGCGCACACGACGGATTTCAGTGTCCTTGAATGAAACGCTTGCGAACTTCTTTCCTTCAATGACAACTGGAGTCCGACCATTGCCACCGAAGATATCGGGCATGTAGAGCAAGTGGGACCAACCAGTTTGGCCTTCTTGTCGCTCGAACTCTTCCATCGAGTGCACCGGTTCACCATCAATCTTGAAGCTGTTTGCGGGCATCTCGGCTTCCTTCGCTAACGCCAGCCATAACCGGACCCGAAAAGCGGAGCGCAGCGCAACTTTTTGGGGTCCGAGTTTTTGGCATTGTTAGCCATGTGTTTCAAAGTGCTCTGCCGAGAATAAATACCATTTATTGAGTATGTCACTGCGCTTTTGAAAATTATGCTCATATTTCAAGCTATGGTATGCACTGATGTATCCATTTCTAAGATCCGTAAAAGCCTGACTCATGTATTTGCCCTTAATCCACTCACGTTCTTCGACTGTGGGCTCATCAAGAAATTCTTCAATGTCGTATAAATAGTCAGGAGCCGACGGATTTGAATGATGCCATATATCCAAGGTTTCAATTGGCTCTCTAAATACTACTTCGGCAAAAAATTACCCGACACAAATTAATAAAATGTGTTATAGTGATGCTATGAAAAAGACAGACGGTCGCTCACTGCCCCATTCCGCGCGAGAAGCCATCCGCAGGCACGCGGTTGCGAAGTGTTATCGGGTGAAAGCCCTGAAAAAGTAATTAAAGCCCTCGGATTTCATCGTTCTTGCATTGACGATTGCTTATCCAGGTATGAGCGAGGTGGTGAACAGGCGCTGTCCACCGGCAAGATCACGGGTCGCCCAAGAAAGTGTCCCGATGAATGTGCGGATCGCTTACGTGAACGGGTTAAAACGAATCCGTTGCAATTGGATTTTCACGATGCCCTGTGGACGCGCTCGATGATTCAGATATGACTGAAAGACAAATTTGGCATCGAAGTCAGCGAGCGCTCGGTGGGCAATAGCCTGTCTCGTTGGGGGGATGAGTGCGCAGCGCCCTGGGTTTAAGGCATACGAGCAAGACCCTGCTCAGGTTAAGGTATGGTTAAAGGAAACTTGGCCTGAAGTACAACAAGAAGCGAAAAGGCGCCGAGCGCGGGTCTATTTTGGCGACGAATCGACGATCCGGTCGGATTATCATCGTGGTACTACTTGGGGAGTACGGGGTGATACGCCGGTTGTAGCGAAAACGGGTCGGCGCTTTAGCGTGAATAGGCTGTCAGCCGTTTCGCCGAAGGGTCACCTGCGTTTTATGGTGAGCGAATCACGGGTAACCGCAGGCGTTTTTATCGACTTTCCAAGGCGTTTGCTGCACAACGCCAAGCGATCGGTCTATTGGCTTGTTGATGGCCATCCCATTCATCGAGCCAAGAAAGTGCAAGAATTTGTCCGCACTAGCCAAGGTAAGCTCACGTTAGTATGGTTACCGCCGTATTCACCGGAACTCAATCCTGATGAGCTAGTATGGCATCACGTAAAAAGCCAACGGATTGGGCGGACAGTGGTGGCTACAAAGGAGCAACGGGTGGCCTTGGCTCGTTCGGTGTTGCACTCACTGCAACACAATATGCAAATAATTAAACGGTTTTTCTATGAAAAGCATGTCAGATATATTCTGAATTGATGTCGGGTAATTTTTTTCCGAATTAGCAAGTAGGGCAGCATGTATATGTTACTGATCATTGCCACCTGAAGTCTGTAGCTAGCTTCTTTTTCATGGCCTGCTCTGCTTTCTGCCAAAGCCCAATAAAGATCGAATACTGGCTCCCCAATATCATCAGGAAATTCATCTTCGAACCATGTGTAAAAGTCTAAGGCCTTATCATTTGCGCCAGCCAGTACGTAATACACTGCTGCTCTGTATCGTTTTCCAGACTCATCATTGATATAGCCGCACTCTTCTTTTTCCTTCAATAGGCCACGCCGCGCCCTATTAGCTCGGTCACGAAATTTCTTTTGTTCACTCGATGTCATGAGATGCTCTTGAATGACTAACAGTTTTTAGACGAACACAAAACATACTGCACTAGATAGTTGTTCCGCAATACCGATCACTTGGGACAAGAACGGGTAACGTTCTGCGATCATAGGAGTTGCTACATCGGCCATGTGCATGAGAGGCCACCCGATGCCGTCGAGTATACAGAGAATGCCGCGTGCGACCCGCCGCCGATTGACCCGAACCGTGCAACGCACTCGCGACCGTCACCCTGTGCGTCGCGCGCTGGCATGGCTTCCTCTTCACGCCGGTCACAGCGTGAGTGAGACGGCCCGGCGGGTGCGCGCGGCCCGCTCTACAGTCCACAGTGGGCGCGAGCTGTACCTGGCGTTCGGGGAGAACGGAACGGCCTTGCCCGCATCGTGTGGCCATGGGTGTTGGACAGTGACCGAGGAAGGTGTTGGTAACATCAACGCGTGGCTGAGCGCTTCGCCCAGTGACTTCCGATACCGCCGTACCGATTGGACCTGTGAGCGGCTGGCGTTGGCGCTCGCACGCCCGCTCGACGGCACGATTCACGTTTCGACCGTGCGCCCAGTGCTGCCCCGCCTGGGCTTCGTGTCGCGCCGTGCTCGGCCAGTTCGGGTTCGCCGCGACCCGAGCAAGAACCGCAAGAGGCGGGCTATCCGCCGCGCCTTGCGTCGCCGCGAGCGCCACGAGAGGTTCTCTCTCGACGAGGCCGATAGCGACTTCAGGGCACCTGCTAAAAATGCACTTTTTCCGCGATTGCAGCGTCAGCGCCGTGCTCGAATCCTCAGGTATGACCTATACACTGCGGTTGTGCGCGCGGTGCTTCCTTGCACTCACGAAAAAATTATCATTTTTAGCAGGTGCCCTTCAATCCACGCATCGGTGCGTGTTGGACCCCGCGCGGCCAGCGGGTCGGTGGGCCGAGGCCGGGCCAGAACCAGAAGCACTACGTTGGCGGTGCGCTACCCGCGCAAACGGCTGGCCTGGAGTCTCAGCCCGCACAAAACCAGCGCGCTAACCTGCCATGCACTAGGCAAGGCGCACTCCGCAAGGCGGCCGGTGCACGCCAGCCGCCCCGTGGAACCATCATTCACAGTGACCGTGCAGTGGCATTGATTTCGACTGCATTTGAAAGATTGCGCGCAGGAGCACGGACTCGTTCGTGGACACCTGTTGGTTCAAAGTGTCAACTGGGCGCAGCGAATGAGTGATCACGCGCACCTGGAGCCGTGGTACGAGTGAGCCGTGGTACCAGTCGATGAACGGTGAAAGGTATCACCGGCGCCCATTCGAGAGACACGGAACGCTACGCAAAGCAGTGCGCGATGACGTGGACTTTTACAACACACAGCGGCTACATCCGAGTCTTGGCTAGAGGACGCCAAGCGAATACTAGAGGGACTAGGCGGCTGACCAACAGGTGGCCACTTTTTCGTAGGCACTCTCCAGATAGCGGATCGTCAAAACACCGTCTGTTCCCGCCAACCATACATTGATACTGTGGACGCCCCGCGATCGGTGTAGTGCAGATAACCATCATGAGTTCCGTTGACCCGCCCCACCCCGCCAGCGCTCACACGCACAACGCCAACACCACGGCAACGCGAGAACTGCTATTCGAGGACGAGACCGATTTCGATGATGCCCGCCGCGGCTTTATCGCCACTTTGCCTGATGCCCGCGTAACCAATGACAACGGTGAGGTGGTCTGGGATGTATCGGCTTATCGATTCCTGGAGGCGCAGGCCGTGCCCGAGTCGGTGAACCCCAGTCTTTGGCGCCAAGCGCGGCTCAATCAGATCCACGGACTGTTCCACGTCGCCGGTGGCATCTACCAGGTGCGGGGGCTGGATATCGCCAACATGACCATCATCGAAGGTGATACCGGCATCTTGATCATCGACCCGCTGATGTTCAGCGAGACCGCGGCGGCGGCGCTTGCGCTCTACTATAGCGAACGCGGCGAGCGGCCCGTTAAAGCGGTGATGTACAGCCACTCCCACCCCGATCATTACGGCGGTGTGGAGGGGGTTATCAGCGCCGCCCAAGTGGCCAGCGGCGAGGTGGAAGTCATTGCGCCAGCGGGTTTCCTTGAGGCGGCTTTGGAAGAGACCATGCTCGCCGGCATACCCATGCGAAGACGCGCCATGTTCCAGTTCGGCCCCTCCCTGGAACCCGGCCCCCGCGGGCAGATCGATGCCGGCCTGGGCATACGGGTGGGACGGGGGACCAGCGGCCTGATCGCGCCAAACCGGCTGATCGGTGAGGCGGGCGAAACCCACGTTATCGATGGCGTCAGGATCATCTTCCAGCTCACGCCGCAGACCGAGGCACCGGCGGAGATGAATTTCTTTTTTCCGGCCTGGGGCGTGCTGGATCTAGCCGAGAACGGTTGCCACACCATGCACAACCTCTGCCCTATACGGGGCGCGAGGACGCGCGATGCGCTGGCCTGGTCCAAGTACCTGGACGAGGCGCTCATCCGCTTCATCGATCGGACCGGCGTGGTCATCGCCCAGCATCACTGGCCGGCCTGGGGACGCGAACACATCCGCCGTTTCATCAGCGAGCAGCGCGATATGTACCGCTATCTGCATGATCAGACCCTGCGCCTGATGAGCCACGGCCTGACCCCCAACGAGCTGGCCGAGGCGGTGGCCATGCCGTTGACCTTGGAGAAATCGTGGCACACCCGCCCTTATTACGGCGCTTTGGCCCACAACGTGCGCGCCATCTACGCGCACTACATGGGTCCTTACGATGGCAATCCCACTCATTTGCACCCACTCGCGCCGGTGGCCGCCGGGGAGAAATATATCCAGTACATGGGCGGTGCGGACGCCGTCTTGGATAGGGCGCGGCGCGATTTCGACGCGGGCGACTACCGGTGGGTGGTGCAAGTGCTGCACCACGCCGTGTTCGCCGATCCTGAGAATCGGGCGGCGCGCGAGTTGGCGGCGGACGCCATGGAGCAATTGGGTTATCAAGCCGAATCCGCCACTTGGCGTAATGCTTACCTGCTGGGTGCCAAGGAGCTGCGCCATGGTGCGCCCAAACCGCCGCCTGGTGGCGTCGGCGCCATCAGCCCGAAGGTGGTCGCCATGATGCCGCTGGCGATGTTGCTGGACTTTCTCGCCATCCGGATCAATGGTCAGAAGGCGGATGGACTGCTGCTCAAGCTCGACTGGGTGATGACAGACGGGGTGATGACAGACGGGGTGATGACAGACGAGAACAGTTCGGAGAAGGGTCGGTCAGACACAGACCACAGGCGGCGGCTCACCCTCAGTCACGGCGCGCTCAGTCACGCACCCGGCAGCCACGGCGGTGAAGCGCAAGCCGTCATCCGGATCTCGCGCTGGCAACTCACCCGGCTGGTGAACTCGGGGCTACCCTACGCGCAGGCTTTCGACGAGAACATGATTCCGTGCGAGGGGGACAGCGCTGCCGCCCGCCAATTGTTCGCACTGATGGATCACTTCTATCCCATGTTCAATATCGTAGAGCCCTGATCCGCCCGGAACATTCAACCGTGACACTCTCACCCTCGCTCGCGCTATGGATACGCCGCGCTTGCGACCTAGCGTCGGTGCTGCTGGCCTTCACCGCTGTCTACATCGCCGGACTGGGCTTGTTGCTCGAGCAGCAATTCGGCGCTGGCGTCCTGGACAATATCTGGGCGGTGTCGCTGACCGTCGGGCTGGGCTTATTCATCAGCTTCACCACCATCGGCGGGGTGCGCACGCAGGCAGGTTTAGGCTCGAATCTGGGGGTTGTCTTCCATCTGCTCCTCATCGCCGTGTTACTCGGGTGTTTGGTGATCTGGACCCGGTTGATGCTGGAGCAGGAAGAGTTCTTCATAGAGATCACCGCCTTCGACAATATCACCGGCTGGATCGCGGTGGTGATCATCGGTTATGTCACCTACCGCTTCTTCGGGTTGCCGATGTTGCTGGTCTACGCCGGGATGGCGGTCTATGTGGTGGCGCCGGCCAGCGTAGGCGGTGGCGCCGAAGATTGGGTGCGGGTAGCGGAGAACTTGTGGTTTTCGACTGACGGTGTTTTTGGCCGGCCGGTCGAGGTGGTGAGCCGCATCGTGCTGATCTTCATCGTCTTTGGTGCCATCTTGCAGACCTCGGGCGCTGGCGAAATCTTGCTGAAGTTCGCCTTCGCCGCCACCGGACGCTTCGCCGGTGGCCCGGCACACGCTGCCATCGTCGGCTCGGCCATGTTCGGCACCCTATCCGGTGCCGCCGTCGCCAATGTCGTCTCTACCGGCGTGTTCACCATCCCCATCATCAAACGCGCCGGCTTCAAGGCCAAGTTCGCGGGTGCTGTCGAGGCGGCCGCCTCCACCGGTGGCCAGATCATGCCGCCGGTGATGGGCGTGGTCGCGTTTTTGATGTCCGATGTCACCGGCATCCCGTATTTGCAGATCGTGGCGGCGGCCCTGCTGCCGGCGGTGATGTACTACGCCTCTTTGTTCTTCGTCGTGCTGATCGACGCCCGCAAGCAGGGGGTGGGCGCCATCGCGCCTGCCGAACGCCTATCACTGACCGCCGCCGACTGGCTCAAGAGCCTGGCGTTTTGGATCCCTCTCACGATCATCGTGCTGGTGCTGCTCACGGGGCGCACCGCACAGAACGCCGGCTTTATCGCCACCCTCGCGGCCACGGTGTTGTGCTTGATTCTGTTCCCCGGCTTTCGCCGTCCGGCGCGCTGGTGGGAAGCCCTGGTGAGTGCCGGGCACACGGCGGGGATCTTGATGCTCATTGTCGCCGCCATCGGCTTCGTGATCGGCGTCATCAACATGACCGGGCTCGGGATCGCTTTTGCCGAAGGCATCGACCGGGTGGCGGGCACCGGCCTGTTCTTCAGCCTGATCATGGTGATGTTCGGCTGCTTGATCATGGGCATGGGGGTACCTAGCGGCGCCGCTTATCTCATCATCGCCATCGTACTGGGGCCAGCTCTGGAGCGTCTAGGCCTGCCGACTATCGCCGCCCACTTGTTCGTGGCTTATTTCGGTGTACTGCCGGTGGTCACCCCGCCGGTTGCCCTCGCTGCTTTCGCGGCGGCCCCCATCGCCGGCTCGCGACCGATGGAAACCGGCTTCGAGGCGGTGCGGCTGTCCATAGCCGGATTCATTATTCCGTTCGTATTCGTCTATCACCAAGACTTACTGCTGATCGTGGATGACTTCAGCATTACCGGCCTGTTCTGGGCGCTGGCTGCGTTTGCCTTGGGCATCTGGTGTATTGCCACCGCGCTTTGCGGCTACGAGCATGCCCCGCTCGGCATGTGGCAGCGGTTGCTTCGGAGCGCCGCCGGCTTAGGCACCCTGTTGCCGCTGCCAGCGCTCGCCATACCCAGCGCGCTCGCCGCACTCGGTCTCATCGTGCTACACAATTACCAGGCGAAAACGCCCACTACAACGGAGGAACACCCCTGATGCAATTCACCGCAAGCTTGGCGCTCGCCGCCGCCGTTGGCCTCGCACCGGCGGCGGCAAGTGCGGCGGAAAAACTGAAGATGGCGACCATTGCCCCCGGCACGTCGTCGTATCTGACCATGACCACCTTCGCCAACATCGTCAACAAACAACAAGATGAATTCGAGATCTCCGTTGACGCCACCGGTGCCGCCACCAAACACATGGTCGAACTGGCCCGCGGCAAGCTCGATATCTGCATGACGGCGCCCACCATCTACCACTTCCTGAAACACAACAAAGCGATGTACAAAAAGCTCGAGAACGGGGCTGAGTTAGCCGAGAATATGCGTTTGATCATGTGGTTCCCTTACGGCCAGTATCACGCGGTGGCGTACGAGGGAAGCGGCATCGAGACGCTGCACGATATCAAGGGTAAACGCGTGTTTCTAGGTCCACCGGGCGGGGGTGCCTGGGCTGGCTCGTATGGTTGGATCAAGTCGTCCACCGGGCTAGACGTGAAGAAGGGCGATTTTCACAACGTCAAAGCGAGTTGGTCCTCGGCCTTGCAGGGCTTTCAGGATCGGCAGTTCGATGTATACATCTCGGGCGGTATTGCGCCATATCCCATCATTGAGCAACTGGCGCTCACGTCGAAGATCCGGCTACTCGGCATGACCGAGGACGAGTACGCCAAGGCCGATGGGCTGCAACAATACATAGGCGCCCTGCTCGGGCGTGAGTTGGGTGTTATCCCGGCGGATGCTTATGGGGACAATGTCGTGACGCGTGGCGACGTTCATACCGTCGGCGCCATTGTCGGGATCGCGGTGCAAACGGGCATGCCCGACCACACCGCTTACACCATCACCAAAACCTTCTGGGAGTCGGTGCCGGCCATGCGTGATAGCACACCGTGGCTTGCGGATGTGACCCTCGATTATGCGGTCAAGAAAGGCGGCCTGCGCCTGCATCCGGGTGCGCTCAAGTACTATCAAGAAGCGGGTGTGGCCATTCCTGAGGAATCGATGTAGGCCGCCTTAATGTGGGCTGGGCGCCTCGCCCTAGCAATGGCGCGCGCCCTTCGCTCAAGAGCTATAGGCACCACAACGAGGCTGTTTGCGTGGTCAAGCTGCTTCTTATCGTTCGCGAGAATGCGCCCGTCAGATGGAAGCAGCCTATAGAAATGTCGCCGGGGGGAGTGGCAAAGCGTCAAATATCCGGCCATGGCGCCGTTCGCGCTAAGTCCGGAATCGATCCGGCTACATCCAACCGGCGACCAGGGATGACAGGTTCCTTAGCTTCACTCTGGGATTCTGGTTGCAGTGCTCTACATAGTCCAATGCCTCCGCATCCTCTAACTTCTGGCCGAGAGATACTTCGCACTTCGCTAAGCGCTGGCGAATCTATATTGGTTGTCTAGAGGAGGCGCTTGTTCTCCAAGGACCGCAGCTATATCTGAAAGCGCGCTGGCGATGGCCTGGGGAGGGCTTGAGTGGAAGCGCCCCTTCAGCGATGGCACCGCCCACGTACTGTTCGAGCCTGAGGACTTTATCGCGCCTCTGGCCGCCCTAGTGCCACGTCCCGGGCTGCCACGTCCCGGGCTGCCACGACCCGGGCTGCCACGACCCAGGGCGCATTCGGTGAGAGCCCACGGCCTCTTGGCGCCCAATGCACCCCACAGCGCCGCCTCATCGTCGCGCCCCGCGCCAAGCCCCGCGAAGAGGATGGGCCGCCCAGCGCGCCACTGAACGGGCGGGCTCGATTGCAACGCGTATTCGCTATCGATAGCCGCCGCGGCCCACGCTGCGAGGGTGAGGGGCGTGTCAGTGCGCTTGTCACCGAGCCAGTGGTGCTGGCTCGGATCCTCCAACCCCTTGACCGCAACACCTTAACCGCCGCGGCACCGATCTCCCTGATGGCACAATGGCATCACTGCCACGCTGAGCCCACCAATCGCTTGTGCCATTCGAGCCCATGATCCGCGGTTAACGCACGTCGCGACAAACACGCCGTCAGCTTCAATCGCAACGGCTGTCGGCGAGCGGCGCACCTGACGTAGGGCCTGGTCCAAGTTCCTCGCTGCGCCGATGGGGGATCCCTGGGCTTCGCCTTATGAACCGACCTCGATACTCAGCCATTCTGCCCCAAAGGCCGCTTAAATTTCCTATCCCCATCCCCCGATAGCGAAATTTTGTCGGCCGCATTCACCTGTTATGCTACAACATCTTGAGACTTGACGAGTTTCACCTGAATCTTGTAACCCAAAGCATTAGCGTACTTTTGCAGAGTTACCAATGAGGGAGAATGTTTGCCTGATGTAAGTGAAGATTCCAAACGAGTAACGGCCGGAGCTTTTGTGCCCATGCGTTTTGCAATCTCCGCTTGTGTAAGGCCGGCTTTTTTACGTGCCCGAAGCATTTGCTCCAACAAAGCAAACTCTGTTTCCAAGGCGTCGTAAGCAGATTGCGTTTCTGGATTGGAAAGTGCTTTTGCTTTTAACTCATTATGCTTCATTAGATTTAACCTCAGCTAAGCGACGCTTGGCGGTGTTCAACTCTTTGGGAGGTGTTTTTTGGGATTTTTTAATAAAGGGCACCTCTAAAAATGCACTTTTCCGCGCTTGCGGCGTCAGCGCCGTGCTCGAATCCTCAGGTATCACCTATACACTGCGGTTGTGCGCGCGGTGCTTCCTTGAACTCACGAAAAAATGACTATTTTTAAAGGCGCCCTAAAGCTATGCAGCATAACGATGCATTGGCCGACCAATGTACAATAGAAAACACGGGCAATTCCTTCTTGGCCTTTTACCCGAAGCTCTAATAGTCCATCAGACATCGCACGGGTATGAGGCATGCCTAAATTTGAACCAAACTTCAACATTAGATCGGTGAGTCGGAAATACTTCGCCGACAATGTGGGCGGAAGATCAAGGATGAATTGCTCCACATCCTCGAATGGATATTCGATGCTCCAAGCCATGCCTAGAAGATAACATAAATGTTAATATTGGCAAGTGCTTTATTCGGGGCATAACGATTGAGGTAACCGGGCTAGCGAACCAATGCGATCGGCGTCGGCAAACTATTGGCGAACACTACCCAACTTCGAGCTTGGGGGGTTTGCCAAGCGCTCGCGCGAAGTTCTCAAGGGTCGAGCCCGCGTAGGGCGCGACTTACCTAAATATGGGGTCTAAATATGGGGGCGTAGCGCATTGCGCCGGACGAGTAGAGCCCTACTCGCCCTTAATCCCTGTCCACGAACGCCATCGCTACCCTGATAAACAATGTCGGACAATTACACCCGGGGGAAATACGCTCTCAATATGATGTATTTAAGCAGCTAAATCAAACCCATATTGATCGAGCTTACGCCAACATTGATCCCAGCGAGCATCCGTGTATGTCAACCCACGCAATGACACAACGGCTTGAGCCCCAGCCTCCTTACAGCGCATTCCTGAATTGCATAGGTGCTGCTTAACCAATGTCTTACAAGCCGCCTCAGTCACACCTAGTCCTATCGGTAAATTATCTGACTGATGTCGGGAATAATGCATCTTGGATCACTGCGCCCCATAAACTTCATGGGGTGCGCTCTTAAAATAATGTATTCATTTATCGGTAGTTGAGTTATAATCCGGTCTGTTTTGTCAAAAGAAAAATACCCATTATGAGCGGTGCGGAAATAGTCAAGCGCAGTCATGCAACTATTACCTTGCAAGTCACCCTGTCTTTAGAGGGCACCTCTAATAATCCACATTCTGAAATATGATGATCAATAAAATCAGTCACTTACGCTCTAGAGAACTGTCAAAATCGTAATTTTAAAGGTGCCCTAGATTCCCAATCGATGCCTCGCTCGAAAGAAGCTATTCGTGATGCGTTAAATGAATGCGGGTTGTTTGGCTGCTGAACAAGCCCTTAAACGGTTTGCTACCGATGGCTGTGCGATTATTTTAGGTGACATCAAGCTGACCTCAAAAGGGTTTTAACACAAAACCTATCAAATTCAGTGGGTTGACACACGCGGATGCTCGTTGGGATCAATTTTGGCGTAAGCTCATCAATATGGATTTGATTGAGTTGATTAAATACATCATATTGAGAGCGCACCCAGTGGGACCAACCAGTTTGGCCTTCTTGTCGCTCGAACTCTTCCATCGAGTGCACCGGTTCACCATCAATCTTGAAGCTGTTTGCGGGCATCTCGGCTTCCTTCGCTAACGCCAGCCATAACCGGACCCGAAAAGCGGAGCGCAGCGCAACTTTTCGGGGTCCGAGTTTTTGGCATTGTTAGCCATGTGTTTCAAAGTGCTCTGCCGAGAATAAATCCCATTTATTGAGTATGTCACTGCGCTTTTGAAGATTATGCTCATATTTCAAGCCATGGTATGCATTGATGTACCCATTTCTAAGATCCGTAAAAGCCTGACTCATGTATTTGCCCTTAATCCACTCACGTTCTTCGACTGTGGGCTCATCAAGAAATTCTTCAATGTCGTATAAATAGTCAGGAGCCGACGGATTTGAATGATGCCATATATCCAAGGTTTCAATTGGCTCTCTAAATAAGTAGGGCAGCATGTATATGTTACTGATCATTGCCACCTGAAGTCTGTAGCTAGCTTCTTTTTCATGGCCTGCTCTGCTTTCTGCCAAAGCCCAATAAAGATCGAATACTGGCTCCCCAATATCATCAGGAAATTCATCTTCGAACCATGTGTAAAAGTCTAAGGCCTTATCATTTGCGCCAGCCAGTACGTAATACACTGCTGCTCTGTATCGTTTTCCAGACTCATCATTGATATAGCCGCACTCTTCTTTTTCCTTCAATAGGCCACGCCGCGCCCTATTAGCTCGGTCACGAAATTTCTTTTGTTCACTCGATGTCATGAGATGCTCTTGAATGACTAACAGTTTTTAGACGAACACAAAACATACTGCACTAGATAGTTGTTCCGCAATACCGATCACTTGGGACAAGAACGGGTGACGTTCTGCGATCATAGGAGTTGCTACATCGGCCATGTGCATGAGAGGCCACCCGATACCGTCGAGTATACAGAGAATGCCGCGTGCGACCCGCCGCCGATTGACCCGAACCGTGCAACGCGCTCGCAACCGCCACCCTGTGCGTCGCGCGACCGTCGGCGCCATTGTCGGTATCGCGGTGCAAACGGGCATGCCCGATCACACCGCTTACGCCATCACCAAAACCTTCTAGGAGTCGGTGCCGGCCATGCGTGATAGCACACCGTGGCTTGCGGATGTGACCCTCGACTATGCGGTCAAGAAAGGCGGCCTGCGCCTGCACCCGGATGCGCTCAAGTACTATCGAGAAGCGGGTGTGGCCATTCATGAGGAATCGATGTAGCTCTCCTCAATGCGGGCTGGGCGCCTCGCCCTAGCAATGGCGGGCGCCCTTCGCTCAAGAGCTATAGGCACCACAACGAGGCTGTTTGCGTGGCCAAGCTGCTTCTATCGTTGCGCCTAGCCGCCGCTGACGGAATGCCGCTGACTCTTCGTTCAACGATAGCGTGACGCCGAGCGTGCCTGACCTAAATATTGTGGATCTCCACCGCTTCGATCTGATCGGCAGGCGCAAACCCGAACACCTTGCCGTAAAAATAAAGCTCCGCCTCCAGGGTACGTTTGATAGTACTGGCACGCCTAAAACCATGCTGCTCGCCCTCGAACGGTAAGTACGCCACCGGTAATCCTTTCTCTTTCAACGCCGCCACCATCATCTCAGCTTGATTGGGCGGCACTACCCGGTCCTCCAAGCCCTGGAAAAAGATCACCGGACACGACAGCGACCGGATATGGTTGATGGGGGAACGCTCGCAATAGAGCGACTTCATTTGCGGGTAAGGACCGATCAGTGAATCCAGATAGCGCGCCTCGAATTTGTGCGTATCGTTAGCCAATGCCTGCAATTCGCCGATGCCGTAATAGCTGGCTGCTGCCTTGAACACATCGTGAAAAACAAGCGCCGCAAGCGCCGTATAACCGCCCGCGCTGCCGCCGCGGATAATGAACCGCTCGCCATCCACTGCGCCGGCCGCGGCCAGATATTTAGCCGCATTCACACAGTCGGCTACATCCACCACACCCCAACCGCCTTTGAGCGCATCCCGGTAAGCGCGCCCGAACCCGGTGCTCCCGCGATAATTCACATCGACGACGGCAAAACCCCTGGACGTCCAAAATTGAATGCGCGGTTCCAACGCCGCGGTAGTGGAACCGGTAGGCCCACCGTGTCCGATGACGATCAACGGCGGGCGCTCGTCTTGCGGGCCTTGGTAGTTCGCATTAGCCGGTGGATAGAAAAAAGCGTGCACCCGTGCACCCTCGCTATCAAAGAATATCGAGCGGGGCGCTGATAAATCCGCCGCCGCCACCCTCAACTCCAGCGCCACCCGGCGCGCCTCGCACTCGCCGCTGGCCAAATCGATCTCCACCACGGCGCCCGGCAACTTCGGCGCGCCGCCCAAGCAAGCTAGGCGCTGCCCCTGCACCCGAATATTGTCAAACGCCGTATACGGTACCGATAGAGGCCGCAGCACCTTGCTCTCGAGATCCAGCACGCCCAGCGACCACTCACCGTCCTCACACCAGGAACAGGCGATGTCACCGGCGCCGGTAAAACCGTAGGTGTACATGCCGAATTGCCAGTAGGGCCGGCCGAAGTCCGCCGCACGCGGCAACACACTGGTGTGCGGTTCACCGGCGCGATATAGATTCCACCAACCACTCTTGTCGCTGATGAAATACAGCTCCCCGTCCGGCCCCCATTCCGGCTGAAAAATAGCCTCCTCCGGCCCGCCCGCCACCACCGTGGAGGCAACAGCCTCACCGGCCTCGTTCAAGCGGCACCGCCATAACACCGTGCCATCCCAAGGCATGGCCGGGTGATCCCAGCTCAGATAGGCCAAATGACGGCCATCCGCGCTCAGCCGGGGCGCGGAATAAAAATCATGGCCACTGGCCAGCACGGTGACAGCGCCGTTGGCCGCCACGGCCACCAATTCGTTGCTGGGCTCCCGCCCCTCGCGCGCCGTCTCGCGCACACAGAGCAACCGTTCACGATGCCCATCGAATTGCGGCTCCGCATACCGCCACGGTCCCTCATCGGTAAGAGGTTGTGGGGTAAGAGACTGCGGGGTAAGAGGCCGTGGGGTAAGAGGCGGTGGCGCCGCGCCCAGATGCTGGACATACAGCCGCCCATCCGCATCGTTGGAAAACCACAGCCGGCTGGCGGCCACACAAAAAGCGCGGCCCCCGTACTCGTGCACCCGTGTGCGTACGGAAAACGGCGCTGGCGTCATATCTTCCACGCGCCCGTCGCCGGTACGCCGCACCAACACCTGGCGGCCCCCCTCAGCGGGCCGGCCTTCCACCCACCAGAGCGAAGCCCCGTCCAACTCTACATCCATGAGCCGCACGCTATCGGCGATGATCGCATCGGCGGTAAACGGAGATGACCAGGTGCCATAGGGCGCGACGGGCATGACGCCTCCAAGCTTTAATCGATAGGGAACGGCCCGAGTTTAACGGATCCGCCAGGCAGGCACTCAAGCCAAGCGGACACTAAGCATTGGAAGCCACCTCGCTCTTGCCGCCCGCTACCACTACAGGGCCGGTAGGCGCCGCCGGCTCCACCTCCATCAAGACGAATTCACGCAACGATTGCTCGTCACAAAGACGGCCGATGGCATCGTCGAGCCGGGTCATTATCGATTCCACCGGTCCATCGTGGCGCATCTGCGCGGCCAGCAGATGCGCATCGCGCTCGGCCGCCCGCAGAGCTTTGAGTATCTCTCCCACGGTAATGACCTGTAAGTCCTTGGCCGGCACGAAGCTCTCCATCTCAGCACTCACTTTGCGCAGCAATCCATGGGCCTCCAACCGCTCCACCACGCCGCGTAAATGTTCCAGCGGCAAATTGAGATAGCTGGCCAAGTCGGGCAACACCCACGGCTCCTGCGCGCGCAGAAAATGGCCCGCGATGAGGCGCATCACCTGCAAGCCGGCGCGCTCCCACAACCGGTTGCCCATCTGGGATTGCACCCGCTGTACGCTCAAATACTCGGGATGCTGGGTGTAAAACGCCACCGATGCGCCGATCAACACGATCAGCCAGCAGGCGTATAACCACATCATGAAGACGATCAAGGCAGCGAAACTGGAGTAAATAGCCGTGTACTTGCCGGTCCAGCCCACGGCAAAAGCGGCCAGGCCGGAGCCGCCGGCCCAAATAAGCCCCGCCACCAAGCCACCAGTCATGGCAGCGCTCACCCGCACCCGGGTATTGGGGATATAGAGATAGACGAAGGTAAAAGCGGCGGTGATCAAACAATAAGGCACCAACCCCACCGCCAGCCGGTACGCCGCACCAAAAGGCTCGATGGCGATGATGCTTTGCACCACCGCGTTGCTCATCAAGGAGGCGGAGATACTGATCGCGCTCACCACCAGCACGGGACCTATCAAAATAAGGCTCAGGTACCGGCTGAAGCGATCGAGGAAACTGCGCGTGCGGTGGATGCGCCAGGTGTGGTTGACCGCGGCATCGATTTTCTGAACGGTTGCGACCACCGTGTAGATGAGCACCACCGAACCCGTCGAGCCGAGCACCCGCACATCCATCTTGTCCACGAAACCCACGATCTGATCGGTGACCCTGATGCCCTCCTCGCCGAGGGCGGAGAGCACGTTCAGCAGCAATCCCTCCAGTTGATTGTGCACCCCGAAGGCTTTCAAGACGGAAAAGCTGACCGCCAGCAGCGGCACCAACGACAGCAGCGTGGTATAGACGAGGCTCATCGCCCGCAAGCTGATCTGCCCGTCCGCTAAATCCCTGACGACGGTGATGAGGACACGGGCGGCGGCGCAAAGCAGCCGCTTGAACGGGGAGGCGGAGACTGGATGAGTGGCCCAAACGGCGTCCCCAAGCGCCGTCTTGGCCGAGTGGATCCAAGCTGCAATCATGCGGCGGGCTATCCTCGCGGGCTTATTCAGTCACCTTGAAGGGCGCCTGCTAAAAATAGTCATTGTTTCGTGAGGGCAAGGAAGCACCGCGCGCGCAACCGCAGTGTATAGGTCATACCTGAGGATTCGAGCACGGCGCTGACACCGCAATCGCGGAAAAAGTGTATTTTTAGAGGTGCCCTTAAGTTTAGCCACGGTGTTAGCGAGTGCCACTGAAGTCCTCAGCGCAATACCGCTCTAGCGCAACACCGCCTTGCCGGTCGAAAGCCCAACGCTCAAGTCGAGGCTGCCTTCATTGACCAGCCAGCGGCGCAATCTGAACGTGCGCGCGCCGCTGGCGTGCATGGGATCGGCCTCGGCGATAGCACGCGCCTCCTCCAGGCTCGCCGCCCGGTAGATGATCAAGCCAACGCCCTGCATCTGCCCGCCAGCATCGTCCGACAGCGGCCCGGCCAACACCAATTTACCCGCCGCCTCCAGGTCACGCTGATACTCGAGGTGGGCCGGAAGATGAGCCGGCACCGCGTTCGGATCGGCGCCGGGGCTGGACTCGGCCACATACAGTTCCAACGCCAGTGCACCGCGCTCACGGGCCATCGTCACATACTCATCCCACGCCGGCATAATCGTTCCTAAAAAAATCGATTTTTGTTGACTGGTGCTCATTTAATCGTCAGGCTCATGCGCAATGCAACACGGGAGAAATGGGTGATATGCGCTTTTGCGATAGGCACGCCTGAAGGCGTCGGTCATGCCCGCAAGCCGCCCGTTTGAATGCAACCAGGGACACCATCGCGGTATCGGTTGCAGGCATTGGCACATGCGCCAATCCCATCGCCGCCGCGGCGGCGTAGCGGTGGCGAACCTGCCCGCGTTTTTCGTTATCGCCATTTGACCGCCTAGGAGACCATCGACATGGGTGAGGTGCGCATGAAAACCACGGTCAAGCAACGCGCCCACGGTGCTTGTCCGTCGCACTCGCGCAGTGTGATCAGCGTGCGGGATCAGGTGTTTCAAATCGACGAACCGGCCGAGCGGGGCGGCGGCAACACCGGTCCTGCACCCACTGAAACCGCGCTGGCGGCGCTCATCGGCTGCACCAACGTCATCGGCCACAAATGCGCGCAAAAGCTGGGCCTAGACATCGGTCACCTGGCGATCACCGCCGTATGTGATTTCGACCGGCGCGGCGTTTCTTTGGCCGAGGAAATAGACCTGCCGTTCACGCGCATCGAACTCACGGTCAAAGCCGATGGCCCGGTGAGTGAGACAGAGTTGCAACAGGTGGCCGCCGAAGTGGCGAAATTCTGTCCGCTGGCCAAACTCTACCGCGGCGCCGGCACGGAGATCATAGAAAACTGGCAATCGGCAAACACTTGAGAGCAACAGCGGCGGCGGACTCGAAATGGTTGAGGGTACCCCACAGCGCAGCGCAGTGCAGGAGGGCAGCGATGATCGAGCGTAAACGGTTGCTAGCGGCGGCGATGACTGGTGCGCTCATGGCCGGCGGACTCGTGGCCGGTGGGCTCATGTCGGTGGCGCACGCGGCCACGATCATCAAGCTGGTCGCCATCGACGGCTATCCCGCAAAAGCCATGTGGGTCAAAGAGTTTTCCAACTTCTTCATTGCCGGGGTCAACAGCGCCTGGCGCAAACCGGCAACTACGAAATCGACTGGCAAGAAGCCTATGGCGGCACCATCGTCAAACCCAAAGGCGTACTCGAAGGCATCAAACTCGGTCTAGGCGACATCGGCATCGTCACCACCGTATTTCACAACTCGAAACTGCCGAGTCAGGCCATCGCCTTCGTCACCCCGTTTATCTGCACCGATGCGCGGGTAGTGGCAAAAGCCGTTGATGAACTGGCCCGCGAGTTCCCGCAAATGGCGGCGGAACTGGACAAGCAAGACCAAGTGTATCTGGCCACCGGCGTGGTGCTGGATACCTATCAGGTCTTCAGCCGCAAGCCGGTCGCCGGCTTAAGCGATCTGGAAGGCGGCAAGATGGCGGGTGCGGGGTTCAACTTGCGTTATCTAGAAGGCATTGAGGGCGCCGCCGGGGTACGGGGCGGGCTGACCGATTTTTACAACTTGTTGCAAACCGGCGTTGTCGATCACGCCATGTTATGGCCGGAGGCGGCGAAGACTTTCAAAATCGCGGAAGTGGCCCCCTACATGCTCAAAGCCGACTTGGGCGCGGTGAACTCGAAGACGGTCACGGTCAACAAAAAGGTCTGGAAGAAATTACCCGATGAGGTCAAGGGTGTGCTACGGGAAGTGGCTATCGCCTATAGAGATCACGTCGCGCAAACGGCCATGGGACGGGCCGCGGCGAGTCTTGAGAGCTTCACCGATGCCGGCGGCAAAGTGGTACAGATGAATGACGGCGAACGCCGTGAATGGGCTAACGCCATGCCGAACATCGCCGTGGAATGGGCGCAGCGGCTAGACCGCAAGGGCGCGCCCGGCTCGGCCATGCTGAAAGCGTATATCGCTAAACTCAAAGCCGCCGGTTACTCGCCACTGCGCGACTGGGCGGCGGAACTCTAGCCCCGGAACTCGGCCAACTAAAAGCCAATCCATCATGTGGCCGGTGCTTCGCCGCGCTCTACACGGCGCGGCCATGGGCGCTAACGCCATCGGCACACTGATGGTGTTGGTCTTGGTGCTAGTGATCACCTTCGATGTGATCGCCCGCAGCGTATTCAACGCGCCGTTTCTCGGCGCTGTCGAAGTGGTGCAATTCTCCCTGGTGTTCATCGTCTTCGCCCAACTGCCCGACGTGGTGCGGGCCGGACGGCTGACCCGATCCGATGGACTGCTCATCTTGTTGGGCGGGCGCGCACCGCGGTTACAACGATGCTTACACCGCTGCATAGACACGCTGGCCGGCGCGCTGATGGCCGTCATCGCCATCGCCATCTGGCCTGAGTTCATCGCAGCGTACCAAGCCGATGACTACTTCGGGACACCGGGTATTTTCACCGCCCCCTGGTGGCCGCTGAAAGGGGTTATCTTCGTGAGTGCTTGCCTGTGCGCAGCCTTATTCGCGCTTCGTGTTGTACTCGGACCGGATATGGCACCCACCCCCGGGGAGCCAGGCGGGCAAGAATCCGAACACCGATGAGCCCTCTAGAACTCGGCATCGCCTCCGTCGTTGCCATCGTCGTCCTCATCTACATCGGCCTGTATATCCCGGCCGCCCTAGCTGTCGTCTCGTTTCTGTCCATCTGGCTCATGCGGGACAACTTCGAACTGGCGTTGAACCTCCTCAAGATTGCGATCAGCGATAACGTCATGGAATACACTTTCGCCACGGTACCGCTTTTTACCTTCATGGGATTAGTCGCCTCCAAAGCCGGACTCGGCGCGGATATCTATGCCGTCATGAACGATGTGTTCAAGCGGGTGCGCGGCGGTATCGGCATGGCGACAGTGGGCGCCAATGCCGTATTCGCCGCGGTTACCGGCTCGTCGATTGCCTCAGCCTCCGTGTTTACTCGGGTCGCCGTGCCGGAAATGCTTCGCTTCGACTACAACCCACGGTTTGCCGTAGGCGTGGTGGCCGGATCATCCGTGCTCGGCATGATCATTCCGCCATCGGCCATGCTCATCATCTACTCCTTCGTCGCGGAGCAGTCCGTTGGCCAGATGTTCTTGGCGGGCATAGGCCCTGGACTGCTACTAGCGCTGGCGTATATAACCGCCATCTTTTTCATGGGCCGCTTTACTCCCCGCTTTATAGGCGGGCGCATAGGCGGCGGGTGCATGCATGACGATCAACAGCCACTCAGCGGCGCGCAAATCATGGCGCGCACCACGCCCACGCTGGCGCTTATAGTGACCGTCTTGGGCGGCATCTACACCGGCTGGATGACGCCGGTGGAAGCGGGCGCCATAGGCTCTATAGTAGCGCTGCTCATCGCTGTTCTCAGGCGGCGCTTAACGTGGCCGGCGTTCAAAGAAGCGCTGCTCGAAACCGGCCACATCACCGCCTCGATCCTATTCTTGATAACGGCGGCCTCCATCTACAGCCGCATGCTGGGGCTAGCGGACTTGCCTGGAGTGCTGGCGGCTTTATTGCACAACTATCAGCTCGAATTCCTGGGCGTGATGCTGATCTACGTGGTGCTCATGTTGTTTCTAGGCACGCTACTCGATACCGCCTCCATCATCCTCATCGTCGTGCCGCTCTTTTTGCCGATCATCGAACCCATGGGTTCGAGCCTAGTGTGGTTCGGTATCGTCACGGTAATAGGTGCGGAAATCGGCTTGCTGACACCACCGCTCGGTATTTCATGTTTTGTTATCAAGAGTTCGCTAGGCGAGGACTGCGGCATTTCACTCAAGGATGTTTTTCTAGGTGCCTTGCCTTTCGCGTTCGTCATGTTGCTGGTGCTGGTGGTATTGATCCGTTGGCCCGCCATCAGTATCGGCATACTTTGACTGCTTTCGAGGACCCACCCATGCGCTCGGTGACGCCGTACAACCTGACTGCTATGCCTGGGCGCTCAAAAGCACAGGCCGAGAAGCATCAGGGCCAAGGAGCATCTAAGATATTAAATTCGCTGCTGGAGACGATGGAAGATCTGACCCGCTTGGCGGGCGGGTAAGCGTTTTTATCAAGGCATCCACCGCCACTACCCCTTCGCCTTCGGGCCGAACCAACAGGGGGTTGATATCCAGTTCCAGCAGTGTGTCGTAATGATCCAGCGCATAAGCCGCCACTTTTTCAACGGTGTCGATAAACGCGTCGATATCACCGGCGGGTTTGCCGCGAAAGCCTTCAAGCAATGGATAAACCTTAAGCGACCGGAGCGCCTCGGTAATATCCGCACGGGTCAAGGGCAGCAACAAAGGAACAGTATCTTTAAGAAGCTCCACTACAATACCACCCGCGCCGATCAGCAGAGTAAGACCAAACTGCGGATCACGGCTAACGCCGACAATAATTTCGGCAACCGGATTTTGCACCATTTTTTCCACCAAAAAACGGTCCGACAAGTGCGCCATTTCGTTTACAGCGGTGCTGACGGACTCGGTGTTTTGCTGGTACAAGCGTAAAGCGCCTGCTTCCGTTTTATGGACCAATTCGGATGAAACGGCTTTTACCACCACGGGGAAGCCTATTTGCTCCGCCGCTTTGGTGGCTTGCGCGGCGCTGCATAAGCGGTGCGGGGGGATGGTGATTCCGTAGCCGGCCAAAGCGGCTTTGCTTTGTTGTTCATCCCACACTTCTGCGCGGACCGGGCAACCGGCATCCACGTCCAGGGCCGCCGTCAACCCTTCCCTGGGAGTTGCCAATGCTCTCTTCCGCGGCCTGCGTGCCCGGCCGTGGACACCGGTTCCCCGGCTTTCGGCTAGGGCAGTCTTGGCGGTGATGATGGGATGAATGTTTTGCCGGTTTTTTTGCGCTGCGCCTAAATGCACGGCGTGCTTTATGGCGTATAGACATTCGGTAAGGCCCTGCATGGGGGGTATGCCGGCCTCCAGCAGCCGTTCTCTTGCTTCAAGTGGAATGCTTTCCGGTAAGGTGGCGACCAGCGCGACTTTTTTGCCGGTGGTTGCCTTAGCTTGAATAAGCGCTTTTTCGGCGATCTCCCAAGTGTCCAGCTCGCACAAGCCCGGCACGGCGTAATCCAGCACCAGTAGCGTGCAGTCGTAGTCGTTTTGCAGCATGGCGGTATAACAATCGATCAGCGCTTGCTGCTGGCCCCAAATGTAGGGGTGGTAGTCCAGCGGGTTGGCGATACGGACTTTGTCGCCTAGCACTTCCTGTAGCGTTTGTTTTGATCGCTCACATAGCGGCGGCATATCCAACTCCAATGCCTCGGCCTGGTCGGCCACCAGGGAAGCGTCGCCGCCGGAGCAGCTGAGGGAGGCGATATTGCTGCCGGCGAGAGCGCCGTTGACGCAGAGGAACTTCAAGGTTTCGACGAACTCCGTCAGGCTATGGCAGCGGGCGATGCCGAGGCGTTTGAACAGGGCGGAGTACAGGGTATCGGAGCCGGCGAGGGTGCTGGTGTGGCTGAGGGTGACGGCGGCGCCGAGGTTGGAGCTGCCGGTTTTAATGGCTACCAGGGGGATGTTTTTTTCCAGTGCGCGGAGCGCCGCTTGAGAAAAAGCAGCGACATCGTCGATGCCCTCCAGATGCAGGCCGATGGTGGTGACTCGCGGATCTTCGATCAGCGCGTGAATATAGTCGTGAGCGCTGAGCGCGGCCTGGTTGCCGGTGCTGATCAGATAGCCGATGGGCAGGCTGCGCATTTGCATGGTGAGGCTGACGCCTATATTGCCGCTTTGTACGACGATGGCGGCGCCGCGCGCGCATTTTTTGCCGCCCTGCTGGCCAGGCCAGAGCGCGGCGCCGTCGAGGTAATTCAGCAGGCCGTAGCAGTTGGGGCCAATCAATGGCATGTCGCCGGCGGCGTTGAGCAGGTCTTGTTGTAACGCGCGGCCGTTATCGCCAACCTCGGCGAAGCCGGCAGCGTAACAGACCGCGCCGCCCGCGCCCATGCGTGACAATTGCCCGATGATGGCTACGGTGGCGGTGGCAGGCACGGCGACAAAACTGGCGTCCGGCGCACTGGGCAACTGCTCGGCGGAGGTGCAACAGGGGATGCCGGCCAATTCGGTTTTGCGCGGATTGACCGGCCATATATCGCCACCGAAACCCAAACGCCTGCACTGACGAATCACCTCGGCCGCCTCGTTGCCGCCGAATACTGCCAAGGTGGCAGGATTGAGTAATCGCTGCATGGACTCTTGGGCACCTTTTTGTGAAAATCGTTTTGCGGATAGCGCTTTTTGCCGCAAGCCCCGGCTCAAGCGCCGAGGGGGCGCAGCATATTGCGGGAGATGATATGTCTTTGGATTTCGCTGGTGCCGTCCCAGATACGTTCAACCCGGGCGTCGCGCCAGATACGCTCCAGCGGGAAGTCCGCCATCAGGCCCATACCGCCTAGAATCTGGATAGCCTCGTCGGCGACATAGGCGAGCATTTCGGAGGACATCAGCTTGGCCATGGCGTAGTCGCTGTCGCTGGCGGTGCCCTGGTCGTCTTTCCAGGCGCAGCGCAGGGTCATCATTTCGGCGGCCTCGTAGCGCATTTTCATATCGGCCAGTTTGAAGGAAACGCCCTGGTATTTGCCGATCGACTGACCGAACTGTTTGCGTTCGGCGGCCCAGTTGAGGGCGATATCCAGTGCCCGGTCGGCACGGCCCAGGCAGGTGGCGGCGACTTCGAGGCGGGTGGAAGCCAGCCATTCGTTGGCGACGTCAAAGCCTTTGTGCTCTTCGCCGAGGATTTTACCGGCCGGCACCCGGCAGTGGTCGAATTCGAGAATGCAGTTGTGGTAGCCGCGATGGGATACGGATTGGTAACCGTCGCGTACGGTAAAACCGGGGCTGCCTTTATCGACCAGGAAAGCGGTGATTTTCTTTCGCGGGCCGCTTCTCTTGACGAGTTCGTCGTCAGTTTGCACTTCGCCGGTAGCGGCGAAGACGATGGCGAAATCGGCCTCGTCGGCGTGGCTGATAAAATGTTTGGTGCCGTTCAGAACATAATCATCGCCGTCTCTTTGCGCCCGGCATTGCATACCGCGCAGATCGGAACCGGCGTCAGGCTCGGTCAAAGCCAAACAATCCACGCGGTCGCCGCGCACCGCCGGCAGCAGATACTCTTCGCGTTGCGCGCCGACGCAGGCTTGCAGAATATTGCTGGGGCGGCCGCACTGCATTTGCATAGCGTAGCTGGTGCGGCCCAGTTCGCGGTTCATCAGCGCCAAAGTCAATTGGTCAAGGCCGCCGCCGCCGAGTTCCTCGGGCATGCCGGCAGAGTAAAAACCGTTGGCGATGGCCTTTTGACGAATCTGCGCGCGCAGTTCCGGGTCCAATCGACCGCTTTGCTCGACGGCCTCTTCGTGGGGCATCATTTCTTGCTCGACGAAAGCGCGGACGCTATCGACCACCATTTGTTGTTCTTCGCTCAATTCGAAATGCATGGTTTTCGTTTCTCATTGGATGCTTGCATATTGCACATCGTGCAATATGACAAATCACTGCTGTCCCATAGAGCATACTAAGCTTTTGAAATTTTTGGAAAAACTGTTTTCATGTTTCAAACACAATGCCATAGTCAATTTTTATGTGAATCAATAAGTTATACGCTGTGTTCAACCACTTTGCGGGACAGCAGTGATGACAAATACATGAGTTTATTCGACGGATTCTTTTACCCCATGGTGTGGCCGGTAAATTCCGCCGCAGGCAGCTTCTTGTGTTCAGTCCGGATGGCACGCAGCGCTTCAAAAACCCGCGGTTGAATCGGGCACACCCGGCCGGGATTCATGTCCACGTGCGGCAACATTTGTTCGACGGCGGCCAATGATTCGCCGCTGCCGTCATCGTACAGTCAAGCGTTTATCCGCCGTGTGCAGCATGATGAATAAACGGCTATTGGACGGATCCGTCTGCCGGCACTGAGCGGATGAACGTCATATGAGCATCTGCTAAAAATGCCCTTTTTCCGCGATTGCGGCGTCAGCGCCGTGCTCCAATCCCCAGTTATGACCTATACACTGCAGTTCTGCGCGTGGTGCTTCCTTGCACTCACGAAAATATTACTATTTTTAGCAGGTGCCCACGTGGGAAAAATAATGAATTATGAACACTGAACGCAAAACACTTTGCTCGTCGATCTAGTTTTTTCTTGTCTTTCATTCATCATTTTCTTACCACGGTGAGCTGTCCGGCTGCTTGAGCAAACGGCACCGCAGTTCCTCGGCTTGGTCATGTATTTCTTCATAACTCTGCCCGAACAGATCAACCTGGGCCAGGACAATGCCAAACTCGCTTATTTGCTTGACCTGACTTCCCTCCTCACAGTAGATCGTCATATTAGGGATCACTCGGGCTTGTTCATGATCAAGAAGATTATCAGCCGCATCTTCGGCAAAAGTAATCAAATTGAATTGTCCACCCACGACGTTAGGACCAGTGGAATCAAGCTGTGGGGACTGTCCACACGCCAAAGCTAAGCCGGCTTCGTAGATGCATGCGCCAAGACAGTTGCGATACAGGTCGTAAAAACACGTCGCCGCCCTACCGTTGACTTCGGTCAGCGTGACACTCTTTTCATGACACCAGAATTCAATATTAAAAAATCCATTATCCAGTCCGACATTGCGAATCGCTTGACAGGCTTGTTCCACCAGTTGGTCCTGAATGTGGGCCGGGTGACGTGAGGGTAAAGAGAAATTATCGATGACTCGTGTGCCCGGATAGGTATTGGTGTCGATGATCGCCCAAATATGGGGCTCGTTCTGGTATACCCAGCCATCGACTATGGCTTGCGGACCATCGACAAACGCCTCGACCAACACCATGTCTTGTACAGCCAGCGGATATTTGTAGAGATCGATATACCGTCGGAAAAAAGGCATGTAGAGTGGAGACCAAGCAGGATATTCTCGCCGGACGACCTCAAGGGCTTGGCTCAGGTCTCGAGGCGTTTCCAGAGCAAAACCCAAAATCCCCAGGTTCAGCCAAGGAGGCTTCAGGAAACACGGATAGCGAGAGACCTGCGGATTGGGATCATGCAAGTCGATCGCTTCACATAAAATAGGATGTGGCTCTGCCCTGCGGCCATAGTATTTGTGCGTGCACAGGAACATCGATTCAACACTTGGGCCGGGAAAGCCAAACTCTTCACACAAAGCAGCGGCAACCAAATCGGCCACATCGTATGAGTAGAAAACAGCATCGATCGGGTGCGTGCGAATATATTCCCGGCATTCATCAATATAGGCCAGGAGATGAAAATCAGGCGAGGGCGTCCTGGCATTGAGTGGCGTATCGAGCATATGGAAATGATAGCCCGGCATGCCTGCCAGAGCCTTTCTGTCTCGTTGTGAGGGGCAGGTGATAAAAACTTCCATAACGCTCACTCATACTGGTCTCGGACTATATTCGATGCCACAGCCAAGAGCCCGATGGTCCGAACGCACGCCCGCACCCTCGCAAAGTGTGGCTTCATGTGACGGAGAAACAGCTCGCTATCCCGCTTAAAGAGCTTGACTTACGGGCACCTCTGAAAATTACGATTTCGACAATTTCGCTAGAGCGAAACCGACTGATTTTATTGATCATCAGATTTCAGAATGTGGATTATTTAGAGAGGCTCTTATATGCTGCGAGCGGGAAACACCGGAGTTCCCGAAAAAGAATCCTTTTGCCGGCGTCCCTATTCTTCAACTCGACAACGGTACAGTCCTCGTCGCAACCCTGCCGATTATGAAGTCCTTGGAAAAGCTGTACCCCGATCCACCGCTCATCAATCGGATGCTGTTTCACGAGCCCAGGTCCGAATGTGGGAACGCCACTGCGAAATTGGCATCTTCTTAACCGCTTCACGCTTGATACTATCCAAGGGTGATACCCTTGTCCATGCCCGTAAAGTCTTATTATCCCGCTTACCATTGGTGAATGAGGGGCTAGAAGGGAAAGAATGGTTAGCTGGAGGTTTTTCGAGTGCCTATATTGTGTTGTTCATTGGCCCCGAGACTGCACATGACAAGCGGTACGAGGCCGGATTTTCGCTCGACCCGGCTTGGAAAAATCGCGAACGCTGGTACGAAGCGATGAAGGCCCGACCAAGTACTGTTACCTAATCGCCAATAAAGCGAAAGATTTTTCGTCCCTGCTGCAATGCTGCTTTTGTTGCTTTATCGATTTTGCCCGTCTCGGGTAGATCGTAATCGCGTTGCAATTGGCTCAGAGCGTCTCGCGTTTTCTGCCCACCGGGCCGGAGGATGAGAATAGTCATTAGGGCACCTCTAAAAATAGTAATTTTTTCGTGAGTGCAAGGAAGCACCGCGCGCAGAACCGCAGTGTATAGTCATACATGAGGATTCGAGCACGGAGCTGACGCCGCAATCGCGGAAAAAGTGCATTTTTAGAGGTGCCCTAAAGTGAGAACGTAAGAATGACTAGTCCTTCGCGTGAAATTCGAGTGGCCTCCATCCTCGGCATGGGGCCGGTATGTTGTTCAAGGTTGCCACCACGCGAAAACCACCCCACAAAGAACCGGAGTTTCCACCGCTAAAAATAGTGGCCGCCGGTATCCGTATTGATTCGGCCAAGCTGGCTAAATTCAATTCGGTTTGCGGCTTTGCCCAGGGCGCTACGCTGCCGTTGCCCTATCCTCATATTATGGCTTTTGCGCTGTATATGCAGATGATGCTGGAACCGGAATTCCCCTTCACACCCACCGCTGCGGTTCACGTTCGCAACCGGATAAGCCAAAAACGCGCCATTAGTGTGGACGAGGTTCTGGATTTCGAGGTCCGGCTTGATGGTGCGCAGAGGGTCAGTAAAGGCTGTGAGATCAGTATTATCACCGAGGTTTACGCCCCCTTATGCCGGCGGTGAACTGATTTGGCAAGAACTCAGCATTATGCTGGTCCGCAAGGGCGGCAGCGGCGCGGAGAAAGCCAAAAAGGCTCCGGTGCAAGAACTGCAATATCGGGAGACCGAGCACTGGCACTTGGCCGCCGGTATGGGGCGGCCTTACGCCGCCGCTTGCGGCGCCTACAATCCGATCCACCTGTATCCGCTGACGGCCAAGTTAATGGCTTTAAACGCCAGATCGTCCATGGTATGTGGGGCAAAAGCCGTTGCGTGGCGCATTTATTGCCACTGGGATACACCGGCGCGGCAACTGCGAAAGTCGCCTTTAACACGATTGCGGCACCCATCCGCACTTGGAGCAGCCGCCCGGTTTTCCGCCGCTGCCGCCCGGCACGGGCGCGCTTTACCCGGTGCTGGAGCAGTGGCGGCAAGTTTCTCTACCGCAAGCAAACCGGCATCACCGGCGCGGTGCGGCGGCATGTTCACCGCCCGCCGGTGATGCTGGAAAACATGTTCCGCGATGCCGGGTTCACAATCGCATCCCGCCGGAAGCTTCCCGACATGGACCTGAAAACCTTTGCATCGTGCGCCGCCGCCGCGCAGTGGATATTAAAACCGTCGCGCGTCTCGCGCAGCCTGTAAGGGGGCATCACCAATGAGCAGCGGGCTGGAAAACTGGCTTGACGACGCCGCCTGCCGGCGGTTTCTGAAGTTGATTGGGGCGCGCAAGCGGCCGCCGTCCTTGCCCTACCTCGCCGAACTGCTGCGCGCCTGCTTTGCGCGTGTTCCGTTCAACAATTTGAGCATGCTGACCGGTCCCCGCCGTCCGCCGACACAGGACGAAATCATTGAAATGATGTTGCGCGGGCTGGGCGGACCGTGCGATGTGCATAATTTTTTCCTGTGCGCCTTGCTGCACAGGCTCGGCTTCAATGCCGGCCTGCTGCCGGCCTCCATGCACGAGCCCGACTGCCACATCGGCATCATCATCGATTTCGAGAACCGCGCGCCACAAAAATACTGGGTGGATTTCGGCAACGGTTTCCCGTATCTGACGCCGTTGCCGATTATCGACGGCGCATCGGCCGCGCCTCTCGGATTTGAATACGCGCTGGAAGTCCGCGGCGCGCGCGCCACGCTTTGGCAAAGCCGGTCTAGCGCGCGCGGACGCGTTGCCAACCAAACCATCGCCCTGCGCCCGGTGCATTACTCGCACTTCGATTCCATGCGCGCCCGGCACTACGGCGAAGTCGGCTTCGGTCCGTTTCTCAGCGGGGTGCGCCTTTACCGCTGGGAAGCCAACCGAGGTTTTGTCCTGCGTGATAAAATTATCCGCGATATTCCCGGCAGACGCCGGGTCGCCGGTTTCCAAACGCGCCTGCGCTGGGTCAAACAAAACTTTGACGGCGGCGCGGACGGCGGATTGTTTGCGCCCCTTTACCGCAAATGCGTGGAGCTTATCAATGCAACAGACAAGTGATGCGGCGGCGCCCGAAGCATCGGCGCGGACGGCAACGGCAACCCCCATTGTGTTCGACCGGGCGGATGCCGGCTCGGTCGAGTTTTTCAACCGCAACGGCTGGGTGGTGCTGCGCAAACCGCTGTCGCGCGCGCGCATGGACGATGTTGAAGACGCATGGCGGTACATGACGGAAAACTTTGCCGCCGACATCGGCGTCCCCGTTTCCCGCTACCTGGAGGTGATCAGTCAGTGGCGCAACCTTTGGAAGGTTGACCCTCGGTTCGAACTCGCCCTGCGCGACATCGCGCCGCTTGCGGCGGCGATGCTGGAGTTGCCCGGCGCGCGGTTGTTCCATGACCACATCATCTGCAAAATGCATGCGGGCGCCAATGGCGTGGTGCCGTGGCATCAGGACTCGATGTATTGGCCCGTCGATCGCACCGGCTTGTCCACTTGGTTTACGCCGCAGGACACGCCGGTGGAGCGCGGCTGTCTGGAGGTGGTGGATGGCTCTCACCTATGGGGCGCGTCCGAGCCGGTTGATTTCATGCAGGACGATGCGCGGTTGCCGCGCGCTGCGCGCACCACGCGGTTGCCGGTAAAAGCCGGCGACCTGATTGTGCTGCACAGCCGTACCTGGCACCGCAGCGCCCCCACCAGCAAGCCCGGCACGCGCATCGCGCATATTGTGTTGTGGCTGCCACGGGAAACCCGCTACTGGCCCCCCAACGCCGACTGGCACCCGACCAACGCCCAGGTCACGGTAAAACAGGGCGAGGTGCTGAACGATGACGAGTTTCCGGTTTTCGGTGCGCCCGGCGGAGGGGTCGGCAACACGCACGAGAACAAAAACCCGACGGTTACCCGCACCGGCGGCATGTTCGGCGCCACCGGCCGCATACAGACGCAGGTGCAGCGCCTGCTGAACTCGCGCGAGCCGCTGGTCGATTTGCTGTGCGACCAAGCCAACCGCAACCGCATCGTTGAAAAAATGTCGGAGCGTGGGGCATCGGCGCGCGCCGATGTCACCGATGTTGTGGAGCGGCTTTGGATCAGCGCGGCGTCCTTCCGCAAGCACCGCAGCCGCAACGTGTTTTGCGCACCCTACACCGAGTGGAACCAACTCCATGCAGCCGCCTTCAACAATGAAAACCGCCCCAATTGATTGGGATGCGCTCGACGAGTTCATCGCCATCCGCTCGGTTCAAGGGTTGCCGGACGAAAACGTCCGCGCGATTGAGTTCGTTCGCGCGCGGTTGCACCAGGCCGGGTTTTAGAGCCGCGTTGAAGGCGGCGAGCACTCGCACCAGCCGGCGATCATCGCGCATCGCGCGGCGGTGAACTCGCGCCAACGCATCGTGCTCTACGGGCACTGCGATGTCGCGCCGGTCCCCCGCGAAGACACGTGGCGCAGCGCCTCGCCGTGGAACTGCGAGACAATAGACGGGCGCATCTACGCGCGCGGTATCGCCGACAACAAGAGTACGTTGTTTGCGCATCTGCAAGCGCTCGGGGAAATGGCGCAAGCGCGCGCCCATGCCGGAAATTTTGTGGCTCATCCAGGGCGAGGAGACGGTCATGCGCGGCGAGCGCGTCGCCAAACCGATTGTCGTGTTTGAAGAAAAGAGCGCGGACGGCGCGCCGTTCAGCTATCAAAAAATCATCCCAACCCTTTTGATGGAAACACCGCGGGGCAACGCTTTCACCGTATACGGGGACGGCGAGCAGGAGTCCGAGTATGTCTACATAGACGATGTCGCCGAGGTGTTCGCGCGGGCGATCTGCGCCGGGCGAGACATCGGCGGCAAGGTTGTCCCGGTCGGCAGCGGCGACAACATTTCGGTTAATCGGGTGGTGGACGGATGGGCGGGTGGTGAACGAGCACAAGCGCCCGTTTCGCGACGGCACGGCGCAGTGCTGGTTCGAGCCGCTCGACGTTCTATCCCGCCGGGCCGCGCGGGGGCCGCCGCGTCAACGGGCAGCTATCGCCCGTGGGGGGGCGCTGTCGGAATCGCGCGCGGCGCGTGTCCGGCTGATGCTAGGGATCCTGTCAGCCGATAGCCCGAGCAGAAATACTGGAACTTCGCTACGCACCGGTTCGCCGTGTAGCACTCGAAGCGCTATTCGGTGCGCACAGGTGATTGGTGGTTTGAATTCCCTATTCGCCACATCAACCCACTACAAACCATTTATCTCTGATGCGAAAGAGGAACAGTCAATGGCAAAAGCACGTTATTTGTTGGCGGCGGAGGCGGATAAGATTCAGGATTTGCTTTTCTGGGCTTCTATTTTGCGCGGGAGGGAAATTGCCACAAAACCGACGATGGCGGCGGCGGTGGTCATCTGCAAATCGAAGTATCCGTTTTATCTAGGGCCTGTTAACACTAATTATGATAGACTTCGCGTATGAAAATCACCGCATCACGTTAAAATTATCCAAAAACTTCTTCCTGTTCAAAGAGGTAACGTCAAAATACCCAATTGATTGGTGTTGAATGCCATTTTGTATGTCGCTGAGCACGGTTGCAAGTGGCGAGCTTTGCCGAAAAAGTTCGGCCATTGGCACAGCATTTATACTCGGGCCAATCGCTGGGCGAAAAATGGTGTACTTGATAGGGTATTTGCTGCACTACAGGAAAACGATGTCATCAACATACAGGTGGAGCAGGTATCGTTGGACAGTACAACAGTCAAAGTTCACCCGGATGGGACTGGCGCATTAAAAAAAACGGTCCACAGTCGATGGGTCAATCCCGAGCCGGGTGGACGACGAAGATTCATAGGGTTGCAACAATTGCCACAACAGCAGTGACCTTTTCCTTGTCCGCGGGCCACGTTGGGGATGCGCCAGCAGGCCGGGAATTATTGAAATCCTTTGAAAACAATGGCTGGGAGGGGACTCAAGTCATCATGGACAAGGCCTACGAAGGCGATGAGACCCGCAGTTGATAGTCGATTTGGGGGTGGAGCCCGTTGTGCCACCGAAAAGCAATCGGCTAAGGCCTTGGAAATACGACAAGGAGCTGTATAAAAAGCGAAATGAAGTAGAGAGATTGTTCCGGCGGCTAAAAGGATTTCGTCGAATCTTTACACGCTTCGACAAACTGGATGTTGTCTTTATGTTTTTTATCCACTTCGCCCTTATCGTGCAGGCGTTGAATAGTGTTAACAGGCCCTAGGCTCTTAGGCGCTTGTTATCAGGATCCCACATCGCTTGGCCCGGTTGCACCACCGCGCGGCACCGCTCGCCGTAAATCTCCACCTCCAGCTCGGTGCCAGGAACCGCGAGATCCGCACGGACCATGCCGAACGCTATCGAGTGGTCAACGCGGTAACCCCACCCACCGGATGTGGTCTCACCGGCTATGTCTCGACCATGCCAGATCATCGACATATAGGGCGCATCGCAAGCACCCGCCTCCACGGCCAAGGTCACGAATTTTTTCTTCGGTCCTGCTTGCGCTTCGCGCAACAAAGCACTCCGCCCGGGAAATGATCCCTTATCAAATTTAACGAAACGCTCCAAACCACCTTCCAGCATGGTGTAGTCGGTGGACAGATCCCCCTTCCACGCCCGGTACCCTTTCTCCAAGCGCAGGGAATCAAGCGCGAACATTCCAAATGGCTTGAGGCCGTGCCCCTTACCGCGCGCCGCCAGTGCATCGTATAAGGTGATCAGATGGGCGATGGGCGTGTGGATCTCCCATCCAAGCTCGCCGGTAAAGCTAACCCTTATCAACGTCACCGGACAGCCGGCCAGCTCCGCTTGTTGGTGCGTCAACCAACCGCTAGTCAAATCAGCGTTACCCAAACCGGCCAAGATATCCCTGGACTTAGGGCCGGCCAGGAGCAAAGTGCCGTATTCTTCCGTGCGGTTACGCAAGGCAAAGCCGGCATCGCCGGGCATGGAGCGGCGCAATAATTCCTCATCATGCGATTCCGCGGAGGCCGCCGTTATCAACCAAAAATGATCCGTCTCGAAGCGCATCACGCTGAACTCGGTGACAATACGGCCCTGCTCATTGGCGATGTAGGCAAGCCCGATGCGTCCCGGCCGCGCGATCGAGCCGGTAACCTGGGAACGCAACCAAGCGCTGGCCCCCTGCCCGCGCACCTCGAACCTGGAAAACCCGGGCATGTCCAACACCGCCACCGCATCGCGCACCGCTTCGCATTCCTCCCGCACCCGGGGCTCCCACGGCCCATCCCGCCGCCAGGTCATCGCCCCTTGCGCCGAGATATCGTCGCCCTGCGCGGCAAACCAATTAGCCCGCTCCCATCCACCGTAAACACCCATCTGCGCGCCCTGCTCCGACAAGCGCTCATGCAGCGGCGACAGGCGTTTACCCCGGCCTGCCGGCCATTCAAAGTGCGGGAAGTGCATGGCGTATTCATGGCCATAGACTTCCATCGCTTTTTGCGTAGCGTAGTCCTGATCGGCGTACCCGCCGAAGCGGCGCGGATCACAAGACCACATATCCCATTCGGTGCCACCCTCCACCACCCATTCGGACAGGACTTTCCCGGCCCCACCCGCCTGCGCGATACCGAAGGTGAACACACAAGCTTCGAACGCATCCGGTACCCCAGGCATGGGCCCGATCAGTGGATTGCCATCAGGGGCGTACGGGATCGGGCCATTGATGATCTTGCTGACACCGCCCGTGGCCAACAGCGGTACCCGCGCCATGGCGTCTTCCACATACCAACCGATGCGCTCCAGATCATCGGGGAAGAGCTGGAAAGAAAAATCCGCCGGCATCGGATCATCGTGGGTGATCCAGTGCGCTTTACAGTTGCTCTCATACGGCCCTAGATTGAATCCGTCCTTCTCCTGGCGCAGGTAATAAGAGCTATCCACGTCCCGCAGCAACGGCAATTTACCACCCGTTTGTTTGCTATATTCGGAGAGTTCGCCAATCGCTTCCGTCATCAAATACTGATGCGACATGGAGATCATGGGCACGAAGCGGCCGAACATCGCTCCCACCTCCTGGGCGCGGTAGCCGGCGGCATTCACCACGTACTGGCAATGAATGTCTCCATGATCGGTAGTGAGTACCCACTCGTCATTCTCTCTACGGGCCGCTTTGAGGGTACAAAACCGAACGATTTTATTGCCCAGATCCCGCGCTCCCTTGGCCAATGCTTGGGTAAGCTGGGCCGGATCTATATCGCCATCGTAGGGATCGTACAGTCCACCGGCCAGATCATGGGTTTCCAGGAATGGATAGCGGTCCTTGAGATCGGCCACGCTACATATCTCAACATCCAAGTCCTGATAACGGCCCATGCCCACGACGTGCTCGAACTCCATCATGCGGTTCATGGAGTGAGCCAAGCGTAAAGAGCCTGTGACGTGATAATTCATGGGGTACGCAACGCGCTCGCCCAAGCCACGGTACAGCTCGGTGGAGTAGCGTTGCATATTCATCACCGACCATGAGGCCGAGAAGGTCGGCACATTACCCGCAGCGTGCCATGTCGAACCGCAGGTGAGTTCATTCTTCTCGATCAAAAGGCAGTCGGTCCAACCTTTGAGCCCCAGGTGGTAAAGACACGAGGCTCCAACGGCACCGCCGCCGATCACTACAACCCGTGCCGTACTAGGAATCTCGGACATCGGCCGTCTCCACATGATTGTAGCCACATGCACGGTGACCACGTCTAGGCAAACTGATAAGTGTGCCTGGCGCAGCGGTCAAGGCAAACTTCAAACTCGATTCTCCTCAACGCTTTGTCGCATCGAAACGCGGTTCGAGTCCGTTCCAGACCGATGGGTAATCGAGTTGTCTGAATGGTGCCGCCAGAGCCGCTCGAGTCGTACACAACACGTAGCGGCTCTCGAACATAAATGCCAAGGTGTCGGTGAGCTTGGCTGGCGCTAACTCGGCTGCGCTAGCGTGTTCGAACGTCGCTGCGTCCGGGCCATGCGCGACCATACAGTTGTGTAAGCTGGAACCGCCCGGTACGAATCCCTGCGCCTTACCGTCGTATACCCCATGGATAAGCCCCATGAACTCACTCATGACATTGCGGTGAAACCACGGCGGCCTAAAAGTGTCTTCCGCCACCAGCCAGCGCGGCGGAAAGATGACGAAATCGCAGTTCGCGGTACCAGCTAAGGGCGATGCGGATGTCAGCACCGTGAAGATCGATGGATCGTTGTGGTCAAAGCTCACGGAGCCGATCGGCGCGAAATGGGCCAGCGAGTACTTATAGGGGGTCAGATTGCCGTGCCATGCCACTACGTCGAACGGCGAGTGCCGAACTTTTGCACTCCACAATTGGCCGTGCAACTTGGTGAGCAAGCGGTACGGCCCTCCGGTTTCCTCGTAGGCCGCGATGGGCGCCAAGAAATCACGCGGATTAGCCAGCCCGTTAGCCCCTATGGGCCCAAGTTCGGGCAACTCGAAGGCCTCGCCGTAGTTTTCACAAACGTAACCGCGGGCAAAACCAGCCAGTAGGTGCACTTGAAAGCGCAGTCCTCTAGGCAGTAGCACTATATCGCCGGGCCTCACCGCCAACCAACCGAGTTCCGTGCGCATAGCGAGAGCGCCCTGTTGCGGTACCAACAACATCTCGCCATCGCTATTGAAAAACACCCGCTCGGTCATATCGGTATTACAGGCGTAAAGATGAATACCCACCCCCACCCCTGTTCCAACATCGCCGTTTACCGCCATGGTGAACAACCCGTCGATAAAGTCGGTCCGCCCAACAGGTTCCGGTAACGGCCCCCAGCGCATCGGGTTGGGTTCCACCGGGGGGGTTGCGTGCGGCGCTGTGACCCAGCCACCGTTATCCATGCGGCTGAATGCACCATGACCCACGCTGGGATGGATCCGGTATACCCAGGTACGCCGGTTGCGGTGCCGGGGCGCGGTGAACGCCGTGCCACTCAACTGCTCGGCATATAAGCCGTAGGGTGGGCGTTGCGGCGAGTTACGCCCCTGCGGCAGAGCACCGGGCAAGGCTTCGGTTGCGAAATGATTGGCGAAGCCGTTTTGATAACGATAGTCATCCACGTTGTACACCTCACTGGAATTCGCCGCTGGCGCTAGGCATAGGGCACGAAGCCCGCGCTACAATAGGGAGCGGGTGGTCGATAGAACTGCGCGAAACCGGTCCGCGAGGAACCGGCGTTGAGTAACCCAGGCTCATATTCACTGGCACATACTTAATTTAGGCCCGTAACTTAACTCAGGCCCATAGTTCAACAGTTCGCTCAGTTATAAGGTTGTACCTGCCCATGTTTATGATCACATCTTGGAGACGAGGTTGATAGACGAGGACTGGCACCGCGTTTGCCGCACCACGGAACTCGGCGACGAGGAAGTAACCCAGCTTTGGATAGGCGACACGCCGCTGGCGGTCTACTGCATCCATGGCGAATATTACGCCACCAGCGACATCTGCTCGCACCACGGTGCCAATCTGTCCGAGGGTTACATAGAAGACGATATGATCGAATGTCCGCTGCACCAAGGCTGCTATCACATTCCCACCGGAGAGGTGCGCAAAGGCCCGGCCTGTGAAGATCTACCGACCTACCCAGCCCGCGTGGAAGACGGCTGGGTGTTCGTGCAATACGCCGAGGACAACGAGTGAAGGTTTCAGCCGCGGGCGCCGCGCAGGCGCGGTTCAACATGGTCGAGCAACAGATCCGCACGTGGGAAGTACTAAACCAGCGGATCTTGGACCTATTCCACGCCATCCCTCGCGAGGATTTCGTATCCCGAAGCTACGTGGGCGTAGCCTATGCGGACACGAATATCCCGCTCGGCGATGGGCAATTCATGTTGCCGCCCAAAGTGATCGCCCGGGCGCTGCAAGCGTTGAACCCACAGCCACTGGACCGGGTGCTGGAGATCGGCACGGGCAGCGCTTATTTGACCGTGCTCTTGGCTAAATTGAGCGCCCACGTGGTGAGCGTGGAAATCTCCCAGGCCCTGCACATACAAGCGGCCTCACGGCTGAAAAGCCGAGGAGTCAAGAACGTATCTCCAATGCTGGGAGACGGCGCCAAGGGTTGGGATGCCGAATCGCCCTACGACGTCATCATGGTAACGGGCTCCATGCCGAGCCTGGCCCCCACTTTGTCTCAACAGCTCAAGGTGGGTGGTCGCCTATTCGTCATAGTCGGCCGTTCGCCGGCCATGGAAGCACTGCTGGTCACTCGGGTAGGGGCTGATGCCTGGTCTACTGTCAGCTTGTTCGAGACCGTGGTACCGACCCTCGCAGGCATCGAGGAACTGCGTCCGTTCAAACTCTAAACACCAAAAATATCAAGCATCCAGAGCACTTTAAGAGTGCTTCTTTGAGCCGTTCATTTAAAGCAGATCTTTAATTTTCACTCATATGTGCCTATTATTGAGTGCATGAAAACGATCGTTCGATTACAAGCTCCGCTGCGGAGCGCCCCCAAACAAGCCCTGCTTGCGAGCGTACTTGCTCTAACCACCGCCGCCACCCATGCCATGGGCTTAAACGGCATCTTCGAACTTGCGCTCAAAAACGATTCCACTTACTTAGGCGCTGTTGCCGACAACAGAGCCGCGCAAGAATTCGTGCCGCAAGCCGAATCACAGCGACTGCCCAACGTGTCGCTGACCGGCTCCGCGGATGGCGTAAAGCGGCTGCGCACCCGGCGCTCGCTCCGCTCGCTCGGAAACACGGAGCGCGCCGACTTCTTCTTCTCCGGCGATCTCAGTCTTCAGGTTTCCCAACCCATATACCGAAAGAACATAGTCATCGAGATCGATCAGGCGGACAGCCGCACGCAGCAAGCCAACGCCGACTTCGCGTTTGCGCTACAGGACCTCATCGTGCGCGTCGCGGAAAGTTACTTCGGGGTATTGGCGGCCATCGACTCACTGGACTTCGCCAGGGCGGAGCAAGACGCTATATCTCAGCAATTGACACAAAGCCAACAACGCTTCGAAGTGGGCCTGATCGCCGTTACCGATGTGGAAGAAGCGCGCGCGGGATTCGACTTGGCGGTAGCCCGCGTCATCGCGGCACAAAACAATCTCGATAGTACCTTCGAATCGTTAAGAGAAATAATCGGACGGTACATCCGCTCCTTGGATCCGCTCGGCGACAACGTTCCTCTGGTGGTACCTGAACCCAACGACATCGATTCATGGACGCAAACCGCACTCGAACAAAATTGGCAGTTGGAGGCCACCCGTCTCCAAGTAGCGACCGCCCGTGACGAGATCAGGCGGATTGAAACCGGCCATCTACCGACCTTGGATTTAGTTGGCTCCTCCGCCTTCAATGTCATCCGCGGAGCGGGAACATCGAGCAACGACACTTGGGACAACAGCATCGGGTTCAGGCTCAACTTGCCGCTTTATCAAGGCGGCCTGGTGTTGTCTCGGACCCGTGAGTCACAGCACCGGCATCAAAGCGCTCTCGAGGCTCACGAGCGCCAACGGCGTGCTACCCAGCGCCTTACCCGGGGTGCTTTCAGGGGTGTTCTATCCGGCATCTCCCAAGTCAAAGCGCTGGGCCAGGCGGTGCGCTCGGCAGAAAGTGCGCTAGAGGCCATCGAAGCGGGTTTCCAAGTAGGCACCCGAACTTCGGTCGATGTGTTGAATGCACAGCGCGAACTGTTCGGCGCCAGCCGGGACTTCTCCGGCGCCCGTTACGACTATATCTTGAACATACTGCGCTTGAAGCAAGCCTCCGGCACCTTGTCGCCGCGAGACTTGAAAGAAGTGGATGCTTGGTTGAACAGTGGCTAAGAGCACACCGCCCCCTCACTTATAGTGAAGGCGCTCACAGTGAAGGCGCTCACAGTGAAGGCGCTCACAGTGAAGGTCCGGGGCCGCTAGCGGCAAGGCCCGCTCAGCGGTAGCGCCGCATCTGACCGACGACTACGCCTTGGATAGACACGCGCTCAGGCGCGTACCGCAATGCTTGCATATCGGCATTGGATGGACAGAGCACGATCTCCTCGGGCCGCTGCAAGATGCGTTTCAGCGTAGCTTCCTCACCATCGATAAGCGCGACCACGATGTCGCCGTTATGGGCTTGTGTGCAATGCTCTACGACGACGTAATCACCGTCCAATATGCCCTCATCGATCATGGAATCGCCCTGTACCTTGAGTACATAGCAGGGTTTTTCACTGCGCAGCGTGGCCGGCACTTCCACCGTCTCGGGGGCACGCAACGCTTCTATGGGCCGTCCCGCGGCAATTGTGCCGTAAAGAGGTAGCACCCCGGCACCATCGGATCGCGGCGCCGCCAGTTCAGGTGTCAATGCCTCTGAGTTCGATGCCTCTAAGTTCGATTCATTAGGGATCAACCTCTCGGGGCTCACCAGACGAACCCCCCGCTGCTTGCGGTTCATCGGCTCCACCAACCCGGCCTCGGCTAAGGCCATTATGTGTTTGTGCATGGAGCCGCGTGAGCGCAATCCGAGTGCTTCACAGAGTTCATCCAGGGTAGGCGCCACATCGCTATGCTCAGCGCGAGTCCGAAGATAAGCGAACACTGCGCGCTGGCGGCGAGTAAGAGCTGTGGGTGAAGACATGAGAATTCGCTGCCGTCAAACAAAGACGCCGCCGGCGATCCACTGCCAACCGGCCACTGTTCGCTAAAGGTGCGGTATTATAGAACGGATGGAGAACATGTCTACGCCATATGGCTTCATTGCGCCCGCTATTGCTCTGTCCCCAAGGAATCCAATGATTAAAATCGGCGAACCCTCAGTGATCGATAGCGAACCGACCTCCGCTTTTATGATCGCCGAAGAACACTGCCGCCTACTGGGGCTCGATCGCAATGCGTTGTGGGAGCTGTTTAGGCGCACGCCCTACATGACCAACAACCTGCTGACCCTCCTCACCTGCCGTATGCGCAACAGCAACAAACAATATGAAGATAGGCAGCGTAGTCTGAATAGTAACGCCGATGATGCCGGGAACATGGAAGACGACGAGTTGCGTATTGAGCCTGATCAGCCGCCACGGCGGATCAACTGGCACGCTCCAACAAACCGGGTTCGTAGTCCGGCGGTGGCGCATACCCCAGTAAATCGATGATAGTAGCGGCCACGTTAGCCAAACCCGCTTGATTGAGGCCCTGGCGCAGACGTGTTCCATCGCTTTTCGCGCCGCTTGCAAAAAATGGCACCGGGTTCAACGAATGCGAGGTGCGCCAATACGGCACTCCACTTGAGGTCATGCGCGCCCTGCCCTCACCGTCGCGTTCAACCATGTCGTCCGCGTTACCGTGATCCGCGGTCACCACTAACCAGCCACCGGCCGCATCGGCCGCCGCCTTGATCCTGCCTAGCGCCAAGTCAACGGCTTCCACGGCTAACCTGGCCGCCTGTAGTTCCCCCGTGTGTCCTACCATGTCACCACCGGCGAAGTTGGTACGAATGAAGGGAAACTTGCCACTACCGATAGCGGCGATGACTGCATCGGCGGTCTCCGCAGACTTCATCCATGGCCGCTGTTCGAAAGGGGCGGTGTCAGAGGGAATTTCGACATAGGTCTCCAATTGCTCGGAGAACTTGCCCGAGCGATTACCGTTCCAGAAATAGGTCACATGACCGAACTTCTGGGTTTCCGAGCAGGCAAACTGGGCGATACCGGTGTTCGCCAGGTACTCGCTGACGGTGCCGCCCACCGTCTCCGGAGAGACTAGATAATGTTGCGGCAAGGCCAGATCGCCGTCGTACTGCACCATGCCGGCGAAGTACACCTCGGGGCAGCGTATTCTGTCGAAGGCGTTGAAACCTTCGTCTTCAGTGAAAGCACGGCAGATCTGTACCGCCCGATCGCCGCGAAAATTATAAATGAGCACGGCATCGCCATCAGCGATACAGCCGATCGGCCGACCTTCGCGCGCTATCACAAACGCCGGCAGCCGCTGATCCGACACTCCAGGCTGTTCGTCCCTGAAAGCGGCGATGGCCTTCTCAGCCGATGAAAAGCGGCGGCCCTCGCCCAACACATGCGCCCGCCAACCCCGCTCCACGATGCTCCAGTCCGCCTCGTAGCGGTCCATGGTGGTGCTCATCCGGCCACCACCGGAGGCAATAGCATAATCGCCGCCGGTCTCGGCGCTGAGCCGCGCTAACAGTTGTTCTAGCTGCGCCACATACTCGTGGGCCGAGCGATCCGGCACATCGCGGCCATCCAACAAAGTGTGCACAAAAACCCGCCGCAGCCCCTCGCCCGCGGCCTCTTCGAGCAATGCCCGCAGATGAGCCATGCTGGCATGCACGTTACCGTCGGACAACAATCCGAGCAGATGCAGGGCCCCCCCTGCCGCCTGCGCCATCAGCGCGCGCCAGGTAGCGCCGAATATGGACTTCTCCGCAATAGCCCGATCCACGCACTTTGCTCCCTGGTCGAAGATACGCCCGGCGCCCAGGATGTTGTGACCGACCTCGGAGTTACCCATATCCTTATCGGACGGCAATCCCACTGCGGTACCGTGGGCCCGCAAGGTGCGGGTCAGCGCGCTTCGCGTGAGAGCATCCAAAGTAGGGGTGAACGCGAGCGCGACCGCATCGTACTGATCGCCACGGCCTACACCGATGCCATCCATAATCACCAGTACCACGGGCCTGCCAGCGGCCGCGCCGGCGCGCGGTTGCAGCTCGAATTTCGCCTCAGTCATTAACCGCTCTTCACTTAATGTCGGACCGAATTAAGCACCAGCCGGACTCAACTATCCGGGACCCCGGACTATTCGGACCAAGCCGCCCGGATACGTTGCGCCATCGCCGCCAGCGGTGCGGCCTGCACAGCCGCCTCGGTACCATGGGAGCGCAGCTTCCGGCCCTGTGTGCGGGGGATCAAATGCACATGGTAATGGGCCACGCTCTGACCGGCGGCGGCGCCGTTGGCCTGGCTGATGGTCAACCCGTCAGGCGCGAGTGCCCGGCGAATAGCGCCAGCGGTTTTGCGCACTGCGTCCGCCACTGCCGCCATGGCCACCGCGTCTATATCGAATACATTTTCAAAATGCCGGTACGGGATCACCAACACATGGCCCGGTGCTGCTGGAAATGCATCCATAAATGCTTTCACCTCACCGTCATCGAATACTTCATGGGCCGGCGCTTGCCCGGCAACGATGCGGCAAAAAATACATTCAGTCACGACATTCACCCAGCTCTTGCGGCGGCCCTTTACGAGGCCTCATTCATGCGCTGCGCAGCGCGTCTCACCGCCACCTAACTGCGCCTCCAACACCTGCTGTACCCGGGCCAGCGCGCCCCGGTTGCGCTGCACGAACCCGCTACCTTTTTGGCCGGCCTGATGACGGGCATTGGCATCCGCCAACCAATGCAATACGGCGGCCACCAGTGCATCGCCGCTGGTGACTATTGCGGCAGCCTGTTCACAGCATAGTCTTGCGATAATATCGGCGAAGTTACGCACATTCGGCCCGGTCAGTACCGGCACCCCTAGAGCGGCCGGTTCCAACACATTGTGCCCCCCTATGTCAACGAACGAGCCACCTACGAAGGCCAGATCGGAGCCGGCATAAAAGGTGGTCAGGTCGCCCATAGTATCGCCCACGTAAACCTGCGCATGCGCGCAGTCACGGGGTGCTTGGCTGTGCAAAACAGTCTTGAATCCTTGGCGGCGAGCCAGCGCTGCGACCCGGCCAAAGCGTTCCGGGTGGCGCGGCACCCAGACTAATAGCGTGCTCGGATAAGTATCCAGTACCCGGGCAAAAGCTCTCAGTACCAGCGCTTCCTCGCCTTCGTGGGTACTGGCGGCGATCAAAACGCCCCGATCGGTCCCCCACAGCCGCCGCAACGCCTGGCCCCGTTCCCTGACGCTAGCCGGGATCGCAACATCGAACTTCACGCTGCCAGTCACCATCAGCCGCTGCGCCGGCAGACCGAGTTCGACCAGCCTAGCGCCATCGGCTTGCGTTTGGGCGGTGCACACACTGAGCCGGTTCAGGGTCTCGCGGGCGAGGCTGCTCAGCCGGCGGTAGCCGGCTTGTGAGCGCTCGGAAAGCCGCGCATTGGCAAGCACCACCGGTATTTGCCATCGCTCGCAAGCAGCGATGAGATTCGGCCAGATCTCCGTCTCCATGATCACCAGCAAATCGGGAGTGGCGCGCCGCACGAAGCGGGCGACCGCGCCGGGGACATCGTAGGGCACAAACGTGATAACAGCCCGATCGCCGAGCACCTGCCGGGCGCGTTCGCGGCCAGTGGGTGTCATCGTGGTCAGCCATACCTCCAGTTCGGGCCTGGCGCCTGTCAGAGCGAGGATGATCGGTATGGCGGCATGCACCTCACCGACGGAGACGGCGTGAAACCAAACCCGCCGGCCCATCTTGGGCACACCACGCACGTATCCGAAGCGCTCGCCGAGGTGCTGCCAATAACCCGGATTACCTAAACCCCGCCATCCCAACCGCGCCAGCACCGCCGGCATGGCCAGATATAGCGCTGCACTATAGAGCACTCGCATCGATATTCTGCTGTAGCCAATCCAGGTAGCGGCGAACACCCTCCTGTACCGGCAAGAATGCCCCCTCATAGCCGGCCCCGCGCAAAGCACTGAGGTCGGCTCGAGTAAAACTCTGGTAGTGCCCACGCAAGTGCTCGGGAAACTTGATGTAAGCTATACTGCCGCGCCCGTGCCAATCGAGCACCGCCTGGGCCACTTCATTGAAGGTCTGCGCCCGCCCCGTGCCGACGTTGAAAATTCCCTTGATGCCCGCGTCCCAGCACCACAGCAGAACATCACAAACGTCGCCGACATAGATGAAATCCCGCCGCTGCTCGCCCGGACCGTAACCATCGCTACCTTCAAACAAGCACACCTGCGATCCTTGTTGCAGTTGACTGTACAGGTGTAATGCAACGCTGGCCATAGCGCCCTTGTGGAACTCTCGCGGCCCATAGACATTAAAGAACCGTAAGCCCACCACCTGACCGGCAGAACTCTTCGAGCGCACATAATTGTCGAAGGTGAGCTTGGAAAAACCATAGACGTTCAGCGGTTTTTCATTGCGCGGGTGCTCTATAAACTCCTGCGAACCACCGTATACCGAGGCGCTGGATGCATAGATGAGCGGCACTTGACACTGCTGTGCATAAGCCAACAACGCTTTCGAATAAGTATGGTTTTCCCGCATCATGTAGCGCCCGTCCCACTCGGCGGTATCGGCGCAAGCGCCCAGATGAAAGATGACGCGAGGTGGTGCCTGCACGCTCGTCAACGCGGCTATGAGATCGTCTTTATCCACATAATCAGCGATACTGGCGCCGGCGAGATTGAAGCATTTTTTACCGTCGCTCAAGTCGTCCGCCACCACGATCTCATGCTCACCGCGCCCATTGAGCGCATGCACCAAATTGCTGCCGATGAAACCCGCACCGCCAGTGACTACGATCATGGTGCAACTGTCCCCAATTCCTGGCCCTCTAGCTGCTGGCGCTTAACTTTTGAATGGTGGCTATCAAACCGGAGGTGGAGCAATTCGACATCGAATCGACAATCTCCACACGGCCTCCTAAGGCCAATACATGCTCCGCACCGGCGATGTCCTCAGGACTATAATCGGCGCCTTTGACAAGCACGTCGGGGCTGATTGCCTCAATCAAACTGGCCGGTGTACCGTCGGTGAACGCCACTACCCAGTCCACCACCCGCAATGCCGCCAATACTGCCATACGCTGCGGCAACGGATTTATAGGCCGGCCCGCCCCTTTCAAGCGCCGCACCGACTCATCGGCATTCACCGCCACCAACAGGCGAGTACCAAGACCGCGCGCCTGCTCCAGACAGGCCACGTGACCGGCGTGTAGAATATCGAAGCAGCCGTTAGTCATAACGATGGTTTCACCGCCCGCTCTGGCCTCGCGCACCAATGCAAGCAGCGCCGGTATATCCTGCACCGCGCCAGAATAGAGATAAGCAGACGGGGCGTAAGAGAGCGTCAGCGACTGCTTGAGTTCATCGCGCGATACGGTAGAAGTACCGAGCTTGGATACCACGATCCCCGCCGCCCTGTTGGCCCACGCTACGCTCTGCGCCACTGGCAGGCCCGCTGCTAAAGCCGTTCCCAAGGTGGCGATGACCGTATCGCCGGCTCCTGTTACATCGAACACCTCGCGCGCCAAAGCTTTTTCGTGAAGAGAACGTTTTTCGTTACGCCTATAAAGCGTCATGCCCTCCTCGCCCTGGGTGACCAACAACCAATCGAGATCAAGAGCATCCCGTACATGTGCACCTTGCACGTCTATGGAACGCCCCTGCAGCGATGCCGGCGTCACTGCCCGCAGCTCGGATAAGTTCGGCGTCATACCGGTGGCCCCTCTATAGCGTTCAAAGGAGCCCCCCTTGGGATCGACGATAACCGGGACACCGCCCGCCCGTGCACACTCGATCAACGCGGCACTATAGGCCAAGGTACCTTTGGCATAGTCGGACAAAATAACCATGTGATGGCTGGCCACCAACTGCTCGAACCGCGCTTGCAAAATACGCAACGAGGTCTCGCTCTGGCGCACGGCCTCAATGTCCATGCGCAGCAGTTGTTGATGACGGCCTATCACCCGCGTTTTGCAAATCGTAGCCGCCTCGGACCGTACCTGTAGGGCGTTGTTGATGCCATCAGCACTCAAAGTATCAGTGAGTTCCGCACCCGCCTCATCGTCACCGACGATACCGAGCAGCGTGACCTCGGCCCCGAGGGCGGCAACATTGAGAGCCACATTGGCCGCTCCGCCGGCGCGCGCTTCCACCCGTGACACTTTGACCACGGGCACCGGCGCCTCCGGCGATATGTGCTCGGTGTCCCCGTACCAATACCGATCCAACATCACGTCCCCGGCTACGAGCACGCGAGCGGTTTCAAAACAGGGAAATAAAGGCAACATAGGGAATCAGTACACAGGTGGCGCTTAAGAGCACCGAGTTAGTGGATGAGTAGTGTGTGAGCAAGAGGAGGCAGCATGAGCATGGTGACTTACCGGGCCCGGATAGTAACTAGAAGATCCACACAAGACGCACTTATGCCGCTTCCCGAATTCAAGGCCGTCTGCCAGTGCGCACTTCTTTTGGCGATGCTGTCATCGCTCGCGTTGTACACACTACCATGCGCTAGCGCCGATTGGTCACCGCGTACCGTTGCTTTGACCTTTGCCTTAAAAGCTTTTGGCAGCACCGTCGGCGAAACCCGATGGCGCATCGAGCAGACCACAGCCGGTGAATGGCGCTACACCTCCGTCACTGAGCCGAGCGGACTCTATGCGCTGATCCGTAGTGATGTGGTGCGCGAAATCAGCCATTTCAGCATGCAGGGCACCCAGATCATTCCCCGCCAATACCGGTACAGCCGCACCGGCGGTAAACGGGATCGTACGGTCAGCGTAGCTTTCGACTGGACCCGCAACCGGGTAGAAAACACGGCCAAAGGTCAGACCTGGTCGATGGCGGTACCGGCAGGCACCCAAGACAAACTATCGTATCTATTAGCGGTGACCCGCGATTTGGCCAAGGGGCAGCGCGAACTCAGCTATCAGGTGGCCGACGGCGGCAAGCTCAAAACCTACCGATTGCAGGTTGCCGGTGAAGACACGGTTGAGACCGCGCTCGGCGATCTGCGGGCGCTGCGGGTGGAGCGGCTCAATCAGAGCAAGCGGCACACGCAGCTTTGGTTCGCGCCGGCCATGGCCCATCTACCGGTAAAAGTGGCACATCGAGAAAAAGACGGCTCTGAACTCATGTTGATCATCACATCGGTGAGCGGACTGGATCGGCCCTAGCGCGTACGTGCGCCCCAGTAGAGCTAAACCCGGCGACATCCACAACCCGGAAAATCGCCCCCCGTGCAAACTGCCCGGGACTCACATCGATTCTTGGAACTGGCCCAAGCGCTCCACCAACAGCGGCATCTCGCCAGCGCAAAGGTTAGCGAAAGCAAACCGCAGGTAAGCCTCCTGTCCGGGTCCAAACATCTGCCCTGGTACGCATAAAACGCCAAAATTACGCGCCAAGCGTCTCGCGGCCTCGTAGCCGTCCATGCTGGAGCCATGCGCCACGTAAGCAAACCAAGCACCGGCACATTCGAGTGAAAAGCGCCCAGCTCGCGCCGAACCCCCGGCCACGGCAAAAGCCGCTCGCAGTGCATCTATACGCTCACCCATCTCGGCGCGGCGCTCGGCGACAAAACCGTGCAGGTGCTGAAGCGCGTATAGCGCCGCCTCCTGCGCTATGCGCGGCGCACAGATGCTGATGCAATCTTGCACTTTGGTCACCTGCTCCACCAAGTCCGGCCCGGCGATTAACGATCCCAAACGATAGCCAGTCAAACTATAAGATTTGGAGAAACTGAAGATCTGCACCAATACATCCGGCCAATCTGCCCGGGCGAACAGACCATGGGGGGCACCCGCTTCGGGGTGAAAATCCTTGTAAGTCTCATCCAAGACGAGCGCGATACCGTTATCCCGCGCCAGATTGTACAGTCCTTCTAGCAGCTCGCTGGGGTATACCGCTCCGGTCGGGTTATTCGGGCTCACCACCACGATCGCCCGCGTCCTCGCACTGAGCAGGCGCGCAAACACCTCAAGCGGCGGAATGCCACCAGTGAGCGGCGAGAACGGCACGTATTTGATATCCGCTCGCACCATCTCCAGCCACATCTGATGATTGAAGTAATAAGGCACAGGCAGCAGTACCTCATCGCCCGGCGCCAGCAACGCGTTCATCGCCGTGCAAAACGCCTGGTTGCAACCGGCGGTTATCACCACAGACGTGTCGCTGATCGGCGCACCGTAACACTCACTCATGTGCTCAGCCAACGCCGCCGTTAACGCCGGCAACCCCCGTATAGGGGTATAGCGGTGCTGACCATCGCGTTCTATCAACCGGGCGATATGCTGGCGCAGTGGCAGCGGCGGCGGCTCTACCGGCACTGCCTGGGCCACATCGAGCAGCGCGTGGCTCGAACGCCGCCCCTCCAACCAGCGGTGTACATCCGCGATCGGCGGCGTGGCAACAGCGGTGAGCACCTGATTGAGTAGGTAGGGCATCGAAAGAGTGAAGCAAACTACTGTTGCTCTAATTCGGCCAGGGCCAACTCCAGCGCCTCGAAGGCTAACAACACACAGCGCCGGCGGCTCTTGGCCTGGTGTACCGGCGAAAATACGCCGGCCTGCGCCCACTGATCACCCTCGGGCAAGGTGCCGTGTGCCATCAATTCGCGCATCGCACCGGCCATCGCCTTAATCTCGGACACACCGCAACCCGGCGCATGACTGGCGATCCACGCGGCACTCGCCTCACACAAAATACAACCCCGCACACAGTGCCCGATTTGTTCCACGGTGCCGCTTCGCACGCGCAGATCCAGCGTCACTTCATCGCCGCACAGCGGATTGTCCACCCGCACACTGGCATCCGGGCACTGCAGCCGCAGCGCGCCGATCCGCGAGTTAGCCAACGACACCAGCGCATCTTGGTAGAGCGCCGTGCTCATGGATCCGCCCCGACAAAGCGGGCTTGCATACGTTCAAGATCCGGCGGCGAATCCACATCCTCCAAGATGCAGTGATCATCTACCGCCACTTCGCAGATCAGTTCTTCGTGCTCGCTCAACAAATGACGCGCCCCCACGTCCCCTTTAACCCGCCTCATGGCAGCGAAGAAACGTGCTCCGAATAGCACCGGATTGCCCCGCTTGCCACGCCATGCGGGCACGCAGATCTCGCGGCCCTCCACCGGATCGTAGGCTGCGATCAGCTGATCGATGATCGCCGGTGCCACCAGCGGCATATCCGCCAGACACACGACCACCCCCTCGGCATCTTCATCGCCGGCCTCCAAACTAGCGATACCCGCCGCCAGCGAGGTACTCAAGCCTTCGCCGAAAGCAGGGTTATGCACCAGGCGCACCGCCAGATCCGCAAGTGCCGCAGTCACCCGCTGCGGCTCGAACCCAGTCACCACCACGACCGGGCTCGCCTTGGAGCGCGCGATCGCCTGCACCGAGTGGCGCACCATCGGACTGCCGCCCAGCGCCGCCGCCAGCTTGTTGCGCTCCCCCATGCGCCGCGACTGCCCAGCCGCCAAGACCAGGGCTGCGATACGCGGCGCTCGCGCCAGCGCCCGGCGTTGTTCTTTGCGCCCGCCGTGGGCATAAACTTCCCGGGGCGATGGCCGCGCGGCGCCTTCTTTTAACAACCCACCGGCCCCCATAGCTGTCAGCGCATCGCTGCCGACCTCGATGCCGGCGGCTAATCGTTGCAGCACCCAATCGAATCCGTTGAATGCCGGGGAGCGGGCACAACCGGGCAAGCCGACCACCGGCTTGCCCTGCGCCGCCGCCATCAATACCAAATTCCCCGGATCGACCGGCATACCGAAATGAATCACTTCGCCGCCGGCCGCTTCGATCCCGCTAGGCACTACATCACGCCGATCGACGATGGCCGAGGCACCGGCAATAAGCACCATCTCACAGCCGGCGGCCAACTGTTCGCGCACCGCACCGGCCACTGCCCCGGCCCGGTGTGCACAACGCGCTTCGCGTACGATCGCGGCGCCCACCGACCGGGCTCTTTCGCCGAGCACGCGGGTAGTCTTATCCAGCACCGCCGCGCGGGTATCGGGCAACAGGGTTTGAATCAAGCCGATCCGGGTGAGCGTCGCCCGCGCCACCGCCATCGGCGCGCTGGCCGCGATACGCGCAGCCTCAGCCACCGCCGACCCCGGCGCTGAAAACGGAATGATCTTCACCGTGCCCAACAGTTGGCGCTCATCCACCCACGCCCACGGCGCCAGCGTGGCCAAGGTAATCGCCTCATCGACCGCGTTCAGGCGCGCCACCGCCGCTGCATCCACCCGCAAGATCCCATCGTGCGCCGCATACAGATTCACCCGCCCGGTAAACGGTGCGTTCACCGTTAGCCCATCACCACAAAGAGGCGCCGCCACCCGCCGCGCCGCTTCATCCTCGTGCACATCGTCCGCTTCGAGCCGGGCGGCGGCGATAACAGGGTGGCCTGCACCCAGCAATGCCGCTATGTCGTCGCGCTCTAGCACCCGCCCTTTTTTGAGTGCACGGCCAGTCAAGCGCACCGAGTGCGCCAGGATGGCACCAAGCGCATCAGCGGTGTCGATCTCGCCGAATTTCACGGCCGCGTACCACCCCGCAAACACTGCGTTACCTGCGCCAGTACGGACACCGCGATTTCCGCCGGCGATCGGGCGCCTATATTGAGTCCGACGGGCGCGTGAATGCGCCTCAGCGCGGCATCGTCAAAGCCCCGCTCCTTGAGCCGCGCGAGCCGGGCCGCGTGGGTTTTCTTGCTGCCGAGCGAGCCGATGTAAAAAGCATCGGTCGCAAGGGCCACAGCCAGGGCTGGATCATCCAGCTTAGGGTCATGGGTCAAAGTGACGATGGCGGTACGGGCATCGGGTTTCAATTCCCGCAGCCCATCGTCGGGCCACACCTTGTGCATGGCCACCGCAGGAAAGCGGTGATCGGCAGCGAAGGAGCGGCGCGGATCGATGACCACCACGTCATAACCGGTTAAAGCGGCCATGGGCGCCAATCGTTGGGCGATGTGCACGGCGCCCACCAAACACATGCGAAGAGGCGGATTGAATACCTGAACGAACACCTGTGTCCCTGCGCGAGTCACGGTGCGCGAGCGATCGCTGACCAACGCCTCCGCCAAGGTGTCTTCAATGCCCTCGGGCAGCGCATCTCCGGCCACCACCTCAAAATGGGCATCGCAAAGCGATTGGCGGGCACCGGACAGCGCGGTTACCAGCAACACGGGCACTTTATCCCGGCGCAGGCGCTGCAACCTATCGAACACGGCGCGTTTCATGCGCCCAAAGGCTCCACCCCCAAAAGTTCCACCCCCAAAAGTTCTACTAATACGGCTACTTTGCCACCGCACGTTAAGCCCACATCCCAGGCTTGCTCATCGGATACCCCGAATTCCAAGCAGCGCGTACCCCCCCCGGCTATCACCTCCAATGCCTCTTGCACCACTGCCCCTTCTATGCAACCGCCGGAGACCGAGCCGGCGAACGCGCCATCGCCGTCGATCACCAACTGCGAGCCCACCGGCCGGGGTGATGAGCCCCAGGTCTGGATCACGGTGGCAAGCGCCACCTGGCGTCCCTCGCCAAGCCAAGTTTCAGCCACCGCCAGCGGATCATCCAGCCAGTCGTCGGTATCTTGTTGCATCACGTAAGTCCTCAATACATAAGTCCTCAATTGTGCCGGATCACCCATCTTCCAGGGCGCTTAACAGGGCGGCCATACTATCCAAGTTGTGAATAGTGCGAAATTCATCGACGTGAGGCAGTATCGCCTGCATGCCCCGCGTTTTCGGCTCGTACCGATCGTAGCGCAGCAGCGGATTCAAACAGATAAGGCGCCTGCACGACTTATGCAAGCGCTCCATCTGCGCCGCCAACCCCTCGCCAGCATCCCGGTCCAAGCCATCGGTGATGAACAACACCACTGCGCCTTGGGCCAACACGCGACGGGACCAGTCTTGGTTGAAAGTCCTCAAACACTGCCCGATGCGGGTACCACCGTCCCAATCGCCCACCTTAGCGCCTACTTCCGCCAAGGCCACGTCCACGTCGCGGTGACGCAACATGCGGGTAATGTGGGTGAGCCGAGTGCCGAAGACGAAGGTAAACACACGATCGTGATCGCTACTCACGGTATGCGCGAAATGCATCAGCATCCGCGCGTACCGGCTCATGGAACCGGACACGTCGCACAGGATCACAAGCGGCGCGGGCCGCCGCCGCCGCTCAGCCATTTGCAAGTGAATGATGTCCGGCGCGGTGCGCAGGCTCTGGCGTACCGAGCTTCTAAGATGCACCGTCCTACCCTGGCGGTGCGGGCGCAGTCTGCGCGTGGGATAGTCCGTGCGCAGTAACCTAAAACGGGCAATCAGTGCCTTGGCTCTAGCCATTTCATCGGCGCTCATGGATTCGAAGTCACGGGCGCTGAAGGTTTCTTTGTCGGACCAGGTCAATACCGCGTCGAGTTCGTGTTCTTCGTGCTCGGATGCTCGCTCGCCTCGGTGGCCGGGGCTGTGCTCGGCCACGGCATCGGCGACACGCCGCGCCAGCGGTTCAGGTTGCTCCAAAAAAGCATCCAAGGTTGCCGGTAAGGACAAACCGCGCAACTTCTCGAGAAAGCGAGGATTGCGCCAGAAGACGTGAAACGCTTGCTCGAACAGAGGCCTGTCCGCAGCACGGCTCACGAACACAGCGTGTAAAGTCCAGTAGAAGTCACCCCGCTCACGCAATCCCACGCGGCGTACCGCTTCTTGCGCCTGCAGGATACAGCCAGGTCCCACCCGCAAGCCGGCGGCGCGCAGCACCCGGCCAAAATGCACCAAGTTGTCGAGCAATCGCCCGCCTTCACCGCAGTCCAACTGTTCAGGCATCTATGCCATATCCAACTTTTTGGGGCATTCAGCTTTTTGGGCACCTAATCGTTCAAGCGCCGCCGGCAAGGTCCGCTTTTATCTCGGCTAAGAGTTGGGCCGCCGCCGAGCCGCGGATTTTCTCGATGTCGTCCTGATATTTGAGCAGAACACCCAGCGTGTCATCCACCACCGCCTGGCTGAGTTGCACGGCATCTAACTGGGTCAGCGCATCGCTCCAGTCCAAGGTCTCCGCAATTCCAGGCAGCTTGAAGAGATCGCGCTTGCGCAGCTCTTGTATAAAAGCCACCACTTGGCGGCGCAACTCCAGCGCCGCGTGCGGCGCTTTCAAGTTGACTATGGCCAGTTCGCGCTCGGCATCCGGGTAATCGACCCAGTGGTAAAAACACCGGCGCTTGAGGGCATCGTGGATCTCGCGGGTGCGGTTGGAGGTGATGACCACCATAGGCGGCGCCTGCGCACGGATGGTGCCAAGCTCGGGAATAGTCACTTGCCAGTCCGACAGCACCTCCAGCAGGTACGCCTCAAACGGCTCGTCGGCGCGATCCAGTTCATCGATGAGCAACACTGGCGCCTTGCCCTCCACGCTGGTAAGCGCTTGTAGCACCGGGCGCTCCACCAAGAACTTACGGGAGAAAATATCGCCGCTTAGCCGCGCTCTATCAACCTCGCCGCCAGCCTCGGCCATGCGGATCTCGATCATCTGCCGCGAGTAGTTCCACTCGTAAACCGCAGAGGCGACATCCAAGCCTTCATAGCACTGCAAGCGGATAAGAGGCCGGCCCAGCGCCGCCGCCAACACCTTGGCTATCTCCGTCTTACCAACACCCGCCTCACCTTCCAAAAACAGGGGCCGCGAGAGCGACAGCGACAAAAATATTGTGGTTGCCAGAGCGCGATCGGCCAGATAGTCGGCATCACGCAGCAGTGCGATGGCATCATCAACACCAGCAGGTACGTTCCCGGCAGGTACGTTCCCAGTAGGTACGTTCCCAGTAGGTACGTTCATTGTGGCAACCGTCGGCTAGGCGCAGGCGGCAACGGCACGCTTGGCCATGACCGTCGTCAGATGCGCCCGGTATTCGGCACTGGCATGAATGTCCTCATTGAGCCCATCGTCGGAAATTTCGATATCCGCCACGGCCTCTGGCGTAAAACTGCTGGCGAGCGCACTTTCCATCGCCGGCACTCTAAACACGCACGAGCCGGCGCCAGTGACAGCCACCCGCACATCACCGCCGTGCTCGGCCAACATCTGCGCTACCATCACACCCACAATCGCGTAGCGGGAGGCGGGATTGGGGAATTTCATGTACGCAGCCCGGCTCACCTTGGGCAAGCTGACCGACAGCACGATCTCATCGTGTGCCAGCGCGGTCTCGAATAAATCGACGAAAAAATCATCCGCCGCAATCTGTCTATGGTTGGTGGTGACCAGCGCATTCAAGGCGACGATAGCCGCCGGGTAGTCGGCAGCCGGATCGGCGTTAGCGATGGAACCGCCGATGGTGCCCCGGTTGCGCACCTGAGGATCGCCGATGTGTTCGGCCAACGCCGGCGAGTGCGCCTTGACCAACTCGCTTTTAGACACATCCACGTGACGGGTCATAGCACCGATGGTCAAGGTATCGCCCGCAACTGAAATACCGGCCATTTCGTCAATAGCAGCCAGATCGACGAGATCGGAGGGCTGAGCCAACCGCTGCTTCATGGTCGGCAGCAGCGTCATACCACCCGCCATCAGCTTGGGATCGTCACAGGCCGCGAGCAGCTCGCGCACGGCGTCGATGGTCTCGGGTCGATGATAATCGAAGGTATACATTTACCTTTCCGCAGCTCCCTGTATTCAGCCTAACTCTGTATTCGGCCTAACTCTGCGCAGCCATGGCAGCAGCCCCGGCGATGATCGACTTGACGATATTTTGGTAACCAGTACACCGGCAGAGGTTGCCCTCCAGCCATTCGCGCACTTCGCGGTCGCAGGGCGCGGGGTTGTTCTTGACCAGATCGAGAGCGCTCATCAGCATACCGGGGGTACAAAAACCGCATTGCAGACCATGGTTTTGCCTGAAAGCCTCTTGCATGGGATGCAGTTCATCACCATTGGCCAAACCCTCTACGGTCAACACCTCGGCGCCCTCGGCCTGAACGGCGAGCATGGTGCAACTCTTCACCGACTCGCCGTTGACGTGCACAACACAAGCGCCACACTGGCTGGTGTCACAGCCGATATGGGTGCCGGTAAGCCGCAAACTCTCGCGCAGGTAGTGGACCAGTAAGGTACGTGTCTCCACTTCGGCCGACACAGCCTTACTATTGACGGTCATAGATACGGTGACGGTCATACTCATTCCTCATTAGTGACCGGGCGCAGCGAGTGACCGGGCGCAGCGCTAAAACTCGCAAGTGTCCAAGTTGCCCCAACCCATCGTCAAGCTTTTGGCGTCAAGCTTTCGGCATCAAGCTTTCGGCGTCAAGCTCAGGGCACGCCGCCGCCCCTTACCCCTCAAGCACTCACCATCCAGCACAACATCAACACTACAGCGAGCAGCGCAACAACTCCGCGCGTAAACTGTTTGCGGTGGGCCGGATCGTGGTTCACGAGGTGCTCATGATCTCGGCGAACCGGCTGAAGAACTGATCGGCTATCTTGCGCGCCGTACCGCCGATCAGGCGTGAGCCTATCTGGGCCAGTTTACCGCCCACTTGCATATTCACCTCATAGATGAGCTGCGTCCCCTCATCACAAGGCTCCAAACGGACCTTGGCCGCGCCTTTGGCAAAACCGGCCGACCCGCCCTTACCTTGGCCGGAAATGGTATAGCTATAGGGAGGATCCAAATCCTCCAACGTTAAATTGGAAGTGAATTTAGCTTTTACCGGGCCGACAGCGGCCCGCATGGTGGCGGTAAACTGCGTATCGCTCACCTTGTCCAGAACCTCACACCCGGGCAAACATGCTTTTAAGGTGTACGGATCATTGAGCGCATTCCAGACCGCTTGGCGGTCCGCCGCGATCACGAATTCGCCATTCATGTCCATGCACTGACTCCTGCACTGTGGCCCTTAGGTAGAAGATGGTAGAAGATGTTGGCGTGCAACGTGGCCGATGGCATCATACACAGTGATTGATCGGTGCGGTATTCGAAACGGCGGCAATGCGCCGTAACGGTGGCATGAAGCATGCCACATGAGCGTTATCGAGAGGCGGATTCTTATGGGATTCTTCGACTGGTTATTCGGACGCAACAAGAAGAAAACAATTAAGGCCGGTACACCTCAGACACAACCGGCGCAACCGCGGCCCACCGAGGAGCCAACCGCGCCAGAGCACGACGACGATTTCGCCGATGCCACCACCTTTGTAAGCCGGCGCCTATCAGCTTCGGCGCAGCGCGAAATAAAAAGCCTGCGCAATCTGCTCGCCCGGGGCGTCCAACAATATGCCTGGGCCATCGAAAGCGGCCAGTGCGTACCCTGTCAGAACGGCTGCAAGCGGTTTGTAGACAACGGCCCTTATTCAATCGGTCTTGGGTTGAGCGGGCAAGCACCCGTACCGGGCCGTGAATCGCCGAGCGGCGAATGTCAATGCACGGTGGTCCCGGCAAGCGAATAGCCCCCGAACGGCCAAACTCCGAGAGAATGGCTCCGAGCGAATGGACCCGGCAACCCGCGCCCATTCAGAGGATGCCCGCATCAGAGACTGGATTGCAGGTGACCGCCGTCAACATGGACGACCGTACTGGTCATATAAGCAGACGCCTTGGACGCCAGTAACAAGATAGCGCCATCGAGATCACCCACCTGCCCCAGCCGGCGCTGCGGAATGCGCGCGATAATCTTCTGCCCGGCCCCAGTGGCGAAATAATTTTCATTGAACGGTGTCGCGATATACCCCGGCGCGAGTGCATTGACGCGGATCCCGTAACGGGCCAGCTCGAGTCCCATGGACCGGGTCAATTGCAACAGCGCACCCTTCGAGGCGCAATATGCCGCCAAATGCCCCGCCACACGAAAGCTCATCACCGAAGCGATATTGACGATGTTGCCGCCCTGCCCCGCCGTGCTCATATGCTCGGCCACCGCGCGGGCCACTGCCCAAGCACCATTCAAATTGGTGTCGATGATCCGGTCCCAACTCTCTTTCGACTGTTGCACGAAGCCAACCGTCTCGGTTACCCCCGCATTGTTGATGAGCACACTGAGTCCGTCCAGATCATCAATGGCGGCCTTAACGGTGGCTTCTACCCCCTGCGCATCGAGCACATCCATGGCATAACAATGGGCCGTCCTGCCCTCGGCGCGAATGTCATCGGCCAATTCCTGCAGCGTGTCCAAGCGCCTGGAGGCCAGTGCCACATCGGCGCCAGCACCGGCCAATACCTTGGCGAAGTGATGGCCCAAGCCACTGGAGGCTCCGGTGATGAGCACGCGCTCGCCAGCCATGGAAAACAGATCATTCATAGGTCCAATCGGTATCAGTGGGCGAATTGTAGGGGTCTGAATCTAACCGCGTAGATCAATGGAAAAGTGTTTGAGAAACCACGCATCGTAATCATCCGCCGGCATCTTATCGCCCATAGCAACCCACTGCTCGTCCGACATGGCCGCCCGCCCTTCGACCCAGCCGGCTGCATCAGCGCCGACCAGATAGCGTAGTTGCTCGGAATCGCCGGTCACCGCATCGAAGATCGTATCAGCGACCGCATCGGGCTGGGTGGCACGGCGCAAACCCGCGGCATAGAACTTGCCGTTGCGGCGCATTATATCGGCATAAGGCGAACCCTTATCGAACACCGTATGCTCCGCCGCGTTATCGAATATATTGGTGATAATGACGCCAGGCTCGATGATTTTGACGCGAATACCGAAACAGCGCACCTCGTGGGCCAACGCCTCACTGGCACATTCAAGCGCCCACTTGGACGCCGAATACGGCACCTGGTTGGGAATAGCGACCCGCCCAGCCACTGACGACAAGTTGACGATGGTACCGGTGCGCCGCTCGCGCATCTGCGGCAGCACGGCGCGAATCATGCGCATGACGCCGAAATAGTTGGTCTCGAACATGGCCCGGTGTTTATCTTCTTCCACCAGCTCGAGTGGCGTGGCCCCCGCCACACCGGCATTGTTCACCAGGATGTCGATATCGGTCTCGGCCAAAATACCCTCTACGCACTCGCAGACCGATTGCGGCTGGGTCACATCCAGCACCCGCACCTTGATCGGCAACGCTTGCGCCGCGCTGGCCTCCTCTATCGCCTTGGCTTTGCCGACGTCACGCATGGTGGCATAAGTGGTGATCCCGCCGCGGGCCAAACGCAGCGCCGTCGCCAGACCGATACCTGTACTCGTGCCGGTAACCAATGCACTTCCCATTCACTCCCCCCAAAGGACTACCCTAAAATACTTGGTGACCCGCGACCGTACACCGGTGGCCAAGAGAGCGGCAAGTTCGCTACGATCCTTGAAGCTGAACAACATGAGGCAGCTAGCCATGTCGCAATTCACGGGAGCGTTTGATACCACATCGATTCTCATCGACGAAGCACTAGACCGGCTGGAGAACACCTATATCAGGGTTTTCGGCACGCTGAATCCGGACTATCCGAATATCATCCGTTCCGCCGGCACCATGGCCATGGAGATCATCGCCAACTCGGACGCGCTCTACCACAACGTGGAGCACAGCATCATGGTGACGATAGTTGGTCAAGAGATACTGCGCGGCAAATATCTACGGGAAGGCTCGGTGAGCGCGCGCGAATGGGTTCATTTCATCATTTCCCTGCTCTGCCACGACATCGGTTACGTCAAGGGGATCTGCCCCGGCGACACGCAGACCACCGCTATCATCAACGACCGGGGCGAATCGGTAGAGCTACCACCGGGTTGCACCGGCGCGTTCCTGACCCCTTATCACGTGGAACGCGGCAAGATTTTCGTGCGCCACCGCTTTAAAGATCATCCTGTTATCAGTGCCAAAGTCATCGCCCGCAATATCGAACACACCCGCTTCCCCGTGCCGCAAGCCGGCGACTCGCACGATGAAGACAACGACTATCCGGGATTGGTCCGCTCGGCCGATCTCATCGGCCAGTTGGCCGATCCGAACTACCTGCAAAAGTTGCCAGCGTTATTCCACGAATTCGCCGAAACCGGGGCCAACAAGAGCATTGGCTATGAATCGCCTGACGACGTGCGGGAAAATTATCCCAATTTCTATTGGCGGTTCGTAAGCCCGCACGTAGGCTCAGCCGTTGAGTATCTGCGCGTGACACGCGAGGGCCGGCAATGGGAAGCAGGCCTTTATTCGCACATCTTCTCCGAGGAGCACCGTCATCTCATCCGCGGTTAAGTTAACCCGGATGCAAAATGATCAATCTTCTGCAATGGAGATGGCGAATTCCGGACAGTTATCCACGCAAAGGCGCGCTTTATCTTCCATACCGGGAAGGACCACGCCGCCATTTAGGGCGTGCGCCAAACCATAGTCATCGACCTCAAACAACTCCGGCGCCAAAGTAGCGCACCGGTTATGCCCCTGGCACCGAGCCGGGTCCACCTGAACACGCATACTTTAAATCCTCAGTTAAGGGCGCCTCTAACAATAGTCATTGTTTCGTGAGTGCAAGGAAGCACCGCGCGCACAACCGCAGTGTATAGGTGATACCTGAGGATTGGAGCACGGCGCTGACGCCGCAATCGCGGAAAAAGTGCATTTTTAGAGGTGCCCTTAAGGGGTTGTCCTACGCCCGTAACTTGAAACGCTGAATTTTGCCGGTGGCGGTCTTCGGCAACGCATCGACAAATTCGATCCAACGCGGGTATTTGTAGGGCGCTAGGCGATCTTTAACGTGGTTCTGCAAAGTCGCCACCAGCTCATCGCCGGGCTTGTTTCCGGCAGCCAGCACCACAAAAGCCTTGGGTTTTACCAGCTTGGACTCGTCCTCTTGTCCCACCACGGCCACTTCCACCACAGCATCGTGGGCGATGAGAGCGGATTCCACTTCGAACGGCGAGACCCAGATGCCACTCACTTTCAACATATCGTCGGTACGGCCGGCGTAATGATAATAACCGTCTTCGTCGATACTGTATTTATCACCGGTCCTGGTCCAAGCGCCTTGAAACGTGGCCCGCGACTTATCGCGCCGATTCCAATAAGCCACCGCGGCAGAATCACCGCTCACCACCAGTTCGCCTATATCACCCGGCTCACACTCATCGCCGTTCTCATCGAGCAACTTGATGCGATAACCAGGTACGGCGCGGCCCGTCGATTCCAGCCGTACCTCCCCTGGCCGGTTGCTCAGAAAAATATGCAGCATTTCCGTGGTGCCTATACCATCCACGATCTCCACCCCGAAGCGGGCAAGCCAAGGTTCGGCGATACCGCCCGGCAGGGCTTCCCCGGCAGACACGCAGCGGCGCAGTCGGCCAGAACCCTGCTCGGGCCCTAGATGCTGCTCGGCTAAGATGGCGCCGTATAGAGTAGGCACGCCGAAGAATATGGTCGGCTGGTGCACCTTCATCAAAGCCATCACCGACTGCGGGGTAGGCCGGCCATCCAGCAATACCGCACAGGCGCCCACATACAGTGGAAAAGTCATCCCGTTACCCAGGCCATAAGCAAAGAAAAGCTTAGCCGCCGAATAGACCACATCATCCGCTTCTATACCTAGGACTCGGGTCCCGTAGGTGGCGGCGGTGCAGACCAGGTGGCGGTGCAGGTGTATGACACCTTTAGGCGCACCGGTGGAACCGGAGGTGTATAACCAAAACGCCACGTCATCACTGGTGGTAGCCGCCGTGGTCAACTCCGGTGAGGCCTGCGCCATCAGTCCGGACAAGGACACATGTCCGGCGGCACTGCCACTTATGACCACCGCCTCCAAGGCAGCTTGTTTGGCCACGATGGGTTCGAACTGCGGCCAAAGTTCCTCGCTCACCACCAGGATGCGGGCACGCGAGTCACGCAGCATGTAGTCGTAGTCATCGCGGGTCAACAAGGTATTCAAGGGGATCGGGATGAGACCGGCCTTGATCGCGCCCCAGAACACGGCGGGAAAATCCACCGTGTCCAACAAGCAAAGAGCGACGCGAGTCTCCTGCTTGGCCCCTGAGGCCAGCAACGCATTACCGGCCCGGTTGACCCGCTCGGCGAGTTCGCCATAGGTGTACGCACCGCTTCTGTCGACGAGCGCCCGGCGCCCGGCGCGCCCTTCCAGCACGTGTCTATCGATGAACTCATTGGCAGCGTTGTACTCACGCGGAAATTCAAAACGTGGTGTATCACCCGGTATCACTGTTGCGTATTGATTCACTTGGCTGGGATTCACTTGGCTGGGCTCGTGTGCTGGGCATCCGCAGGGCGCAACGATAAGCGCGTCAGTCCAAACGAACGTACTCGAAATCCGTGGGCTGCTGATTGATGCCGCGTGGCGGCGGCGCTATCCAGTTGGCGAACTTGCCCGGCTCGGTGATAGCCGCCGGCATCAGCGAGCGCACGAATGCCCTGTCCTCCTGCGTGGGCAAAAACTCGCCGTGCTTAGCCTGCCATTGCTCATCGCTCAACGGCTCTCCGTCCGGGCTGAAATGCACACCCGCAAAACTGCCGATACGGCGGTTGAATCCCACGTGCGGCAGCTTGACCTCGAAAGCGATACCGTGACTGGCTATGACCCGGTTGATGCGGTCGATACCGGCCTTGACGTCATTGATGAAATCACTGCGCAGACGGTAGTTGAGTGCATTCAGTGCTGGCACCTCCACCGTCTTGACCGCCCCGTCAATCCACTGATCAACGGTATAGGCAGCGTCAGTCAGCCGGTGATCATCGGCTATATCGTCTTCATGAAACCGCCCTTTGATGCCGGCGGTGTAGCTGTTGGCAGCATTAGTGGACACCTCCGCGCCGAACAGATCCAAAGTCACGCTGAAATGGAAATTGACATACTTCTGGAACGTATCCAGATCGATAACGCCGTGTTCGCGTACCGCATCGGTGCGCATACCGCTCATCACTTGACAGGTACGCTGCACCACCCGGCTAAGGCCGGTGATGCCGACAAACATATGATGCGCCTCCTCGGTAATCATGAAGCGGGCGGTGCGCGATAGTGGATCGAAGGCGGACTCGGCCAGGGAATAGAGTTGAAACTTGCCGTCACGATCGGTGAAGAAGGTGAACATATAAAATGCCAGCCAATCCGGCGTGCGCTCGTTGAACGCTCCCAGAATGCGCGGCCTATCGGCATCGCCCGAGCGCCGCTCCAGCAGCGCCTGCGCCTCCTCGCGGCCATCGCGGCCAAAATAAGCATGCAGCAGATAAACCATGGCCCACAGATGGCGCCCTTCCTCCACATTGACCTGAAAGAGATTGCGCAAATCGTAATTGGACGGACAGCTCTGGCCGAGGAAGCGCTGCTGCTCAACCGAGGCGGGTTCGGTGTCACCTTGAATCACGATCAACCGCCGCAAGGCAGCGCGGTAATCGCCGGGCACCTGAGTCCACACCGGCTCGCCCTTGTGATCGCCAAAGCCGATCTTGCGCTGCGGCACCGGCTCGGCCAGGAACACCCCCCAGCGGTACTCGGGCATCCGGGTATAGCCGAAATTCGCCCATCCATCGCGATCAACGCTTACCGCTGTTCGCAGGTACACTTCGTGGTTGAGACTATCGGCCGGCCCCATATCTCGCCACCAGTGGATAAAAGCGGGCTGCCAACGCTCCAATGCCCGCTGCAAACGCCGATCGCCAGCGAGATCGACATTGTTCGGTATTCGTGTGTCGTAGTTCACTGATGACACCGGCTTCACTCTCTAATGGCAAACCAACTAATACAACCCGAAGAACCCACCCACGACGATAGCCCCTAACAAGGTCGCCGCAGTGAACAAACCGATAGCGAGGCTGGGGTAATCGGGACGTACGTAAACGCCTACCCATAGCAGTGCAATAACCAACAGCGATGAAATAATGAGTGGGCGCATTTTGTATTATCCCCGTGGATGGTGAGCAGCGTGCAACTGCGCTAACCGGGCGCGGGCCACCTCAGTGTAGATCTGCGTCGTCGATAGATCACTATGGCCCAAAAGGAGCTGAATCACCCGCAGATCGGCACCGTGGTTCAGAAGATGGGTGGCGAAAGAGTGGCGCAGCGTATGTGGTGAAATAGAGCGCTCTATACCGGCAGCGGCAGCGTAGCGTTTGATGAGTTGCCAGAACGCTTGCCGGCTCATGGCGCCACCGCGTTTAGAGGGAAATGCCGCCTGGCAAGGATGGGCACCCACGATGAGGGTACGGCCTTGCTGGATAAATCGCTGCCACCAATGCCCAGCCTCTTGGCCGAAGGGGACCAACCGTTCTTTACCACCTTTGCCGAGCACCCGCAGCACCCCCTGATTCAAATTAACCGCTCCCGCCGGCAGGCCAACCAATTCGCTGACCCGCAATCCGGTGGCATAAAGCATCTCCATCATGGCGCGGTCTCTCAATCCTAGCGGCGTTTCTATATCCGGCGCGGCGATCAGCGCCATAACTTGCGCTTCGCTCAACGCGCCCGGCAGGGGCCGGCCCAGCTTGGGAGAGTGAATTTGCGCGCTAGGATCCCGCATCAAACGGCCTTCGCGCACTTGGTACTGATAGAACTGGCGAATACTGGACAGGCGCCTTGCCACGGTGCGCGGCGGCCCCTCTTGCTCGGCTATATATTCGGTCAACTGAACGCGCGACGCGCGCTTCAGTTCACCGCCGTGCCGGTTCAGCCAGCGGGCGAGGTGTTCCAGATCACGCCTATAGGCAAGCAAGGTGTTGCGGGTGAGCCCCCGCTCCATCCAAAGCGCATCGAGATAAGTGGCTATAAGCGCCGCTTCGCACGCCGTCAAAACCCCAGCCTGTGCAGCAGACTCGCGCAAAAAGGACTCGAAGCCGGTTGACGGACTGCGCCCTTGTCTGGCGGCTGTCTAGCGGCGGCGCAGCTTCTCTTTGATCCGGGCGGCATTGCCAGTGCGGTCACGCAGGTAATAGAGCTTGGCTCTTCGCACATCGCCGCGGCGTTTGACCGTGATCTCGTCGATGGACGGACTGTAAGTTTGAAATACCCGCTCCACCCCTTCACCGTGGGAGATCTTACGAACGGTAAACGCCGAATTCAGTCCACGGTTGCGCTTGGCGATACAAACCCCTTCGAAGGCTTGGGTGCGCTCGCGGGTACCTTCTTTAACCTTGACCTTGACCACGACCGTATCACCAGGACCGAACTCGGGGATCTCCCGGCTCATCTGTTCACGTTCGATATCTTGAATCACGTTGCTCATGGTCTATTTCTCGATTACTTGTGCAAGGCTGCGGCGCGCATTCAGCGCTCAGCCAGATATTCATTCAACAACTGCTGCTCGGCATCCGAGATCCCCCGCTCAGCCAGCAGATCCGGGCGCCGCTCATAAGTGCGGCCTAGGGCCTGCTTGAGCCGCCACTGGGCGATCTTCTCATGATCACCGGACAACAACACTGCCGGTACCTCTAACCCCGCCACTCTCTGGGGGCGGGTGAAATGCGGACAGTCCAGTAATCCATCCGCGAACGAATCTTGCGGCGCCGAGCCGGCATGGCCGAGCGCGCCGGGAAGCAAACGGGTGATGGCATCCACCAGCGCCATGGCCGCCAACTCACCGCCGCTCAGTACAAAATCGCCGATGGACAGTTCCTCATCCACCGCCAGTTGAACGAGCCGTTCATCCACACCTTCGTAACGGCCACACACCAACACCAGCGGTCCGCCGCCACTTAAGGTTTCAACGCGCCGCTGATCGAGCCGCGCGCCCTGCGGCGATAAGTACACCGCCCGGCAGCCTTCGCCCAACTCGGCTCTGGCCGCCGCAATCGCCGCCTGTAACGGCGCCACCCTCATGACCATCCCGGGTCCACCGCCATAAGGGCGACCATCCACCGTACGGTGCGCATCCTGCGTGTAATCGCGCGGATCCCACATCGACAGACCGATTAATCCGCCGCGCAAGGCCCGGCCAGTAATGCCGCAGCCCAGGACCTCGAACAGCTCCGGGAACACGGTCACGATACCGATATTCATGGCCGCCCGTACTCATCCTCGCCCGAACTCATAGCCACTATCACTGCGGGGCCACTATCACTGCGGGGCGCCACGATTGTTCAGGTCCGACATTCGCGGTACCGGCGTTCGCTGGTCCGCCCCTCAACCGTCCGGATGTCAATCGTCAGGATGCCAGCGCACCTTGATGAATCGGCGCTCCACATCCACGCGCTCGATTACATCATCTAGCGCGAAGGGAATCAGCCTCTCGCGCTCACCGATCACCACCAGCACATCATGGGCGCCGGTCTCCATCAGCGACGCGACCCTACCCAGTGCAATGCCATCCTCCGTTTCCACCCGCGCGCCCAGCAGATCACGCCAGTAATACTCCCCCGGCTCCGTTGCCGGCATCTCATGTGGCCAGATCCCGATCTCGGCACCGCGAAGCATTTGCGCTTCACCGCGATCACCACTGAGCGTGAACTTAGCCACCAACCCGGCGCCGTGCGCCCGGCGCCCTGCGATATCCACCGCTTGCCATTGCGCCTGCTCTTGCCGCAACGACCACACCGCCACCTCCAACAGGGTCCGCGGCGGTTGCAAAAAGCTGCTGATATGCACCCATCCACGTACCCCGTACGGGGCACCCACCCGACCTACGACCAAGCGTTCCATGACCGGGTAAATGAGGTTAGAAACCGTCCAGTTCTACTTTCCAACAGATTCAGCAGGACTCAGCAGGCCGATAAAGTCAACGGACCAACACTTTGGCTGTCAAACAATAGCCCATCAACCCGCCGCGGCTTGCGTCTTGGCATATTCACTTATCAGCGCCTTGGCCCTATCGGTAGGCTGCGCGCCATGGCCTATCCAGTGCGCCACCCGTTCCTGATTCACCCGCAGGCGCTCTTCGCCCCCAACCGCGATGGGGTTAAAAAATCCCACCCGCTCAATAAAACGGCCATCGCGGCCGCAGCGGCCATCGGCCACCACCAGGTGATAGAACGGGCGCTTCTTGGCGCCACCGCGGGCGAGACGAATTTTGACCATGAATCGGCTCCGGGCAGGGGGGCAAAAACCTGCTAAAAAGCCGGTCATTATAGCGGCCTTGCTGTTGTACGCAACAGTGCGGCGTGCGGTCGGGGTGCGAGTAACGACCCCGGTCCAGCGCACTCCGTTCAGAAAGGCGCCCGCCTGCGGCCGAACCTACCCAAACCACCGCCGGGCAAACCACCGCCGGGCAAACCACCGCCGGGCAAACCACCGCCGGGCATGCCACCGCCGCCCAGTCCACCAGGCAGATTCGGAAAGCCGCCTTTCTTCTTCAGCCGCTTCATCATCTTTTGCATCTGGTTGACCTGCTTCAGGACTTTGTTGACATCTTGAATACGGGTGCCAGAACCAGTGGCGATGCGGCGTTTACGCGAACCGTTGATAACCGCGGGACGGCGCCGCTCATGGGGCGTCATGGAGTTAATAACCGCCTCGGTGCGCGTGAATTCCTCGTCATTAACCTGCTCGCGCATTCCCTGGGGAATGTCCGACATGCCAGGGAGCTTATCGAGCAGGCTGCTCATCCCGCCCATGTTGCGCATCTGCTGGATCTGATCGCGCAAGTCATCGAGATCAAAACCCTTACCTTTCTTGAGCTTGGCCGCGATCTTCTGGGCTTTTTCCTTATCGACTTTACGCTCGGCTTCCTCGATGAGCGACATGACATCACCCATACCCAAGATGCGCGAGGCGATGCGATCGGGATAGAACGGCTCCAATGCATCCACTTTCTCACCCATGCCGATAAATTTGATCGGCTTACCGGTGATATGGCGAATGGACAGCGCCGCACCGCCGCGGGCGTCACCATCGGCTTTAGTCAGAATGACACCGGTCAAGGCGAGGGCGTCATCAAACGCTTTGGCCGTGCGTGCTGCGTCCTGGCCAGTCATGGCGTCCGCCACGAAGAGGGTTTCCACCGGATTCACGGACCGGTGCAAGGCCGCCACCTCGGCCATCATCGCTTCATCCACATGCAAACGGCCAGCGGTATCGACGATCAGCACATCTAGATGGGCGCGTTTGGCTGCCTCCAAGGCCGCGGTGGCGATGTCTACCGGTTTTTGCTCTGCACTGGCGTCATGGAACGAAGCGCCCACCTCACTGGCGAGCTTACGCAGCTGGTCGATGGCGGCCGGACGATAGACATCACACGACACCAACATGACGCGCTTGCTTTCGCTTTGCGCCAAGCGGCGGGCCAACTTGGCCGCACTGGTGGTCTTACCCGAGCCCTGTAGACCGGCCAGCAAAACAACAGCCGGCGGCTGGGCTTGCAATTGCAAAGCATCGTTGGACGCACCCAACAGCTCGGTGAGCTGATCACGCACGATGCGCACCAACTCCTGACCCGGCGAGAGACTCTTCATCACCTCCTGGCCTAGGGCTTGCTCGCGCACTTGCTCGACGAAGGCCTGTACCACCGACAGGGCTACGTCGGCCTCCAGCAGCGCCCGGCGCACGTCGCGCAGAGTATCCTGGATGTTGCTCTCGGTCAGGCGACCTACGCCGCGAATATTGCGAAGGGTTTGGTTAAGCCGTTCTGTCAGGCTGTCGAACACGGTTTTATCCTCTACACTGGCCCAAGGGCGCCTGCTAAAAATAGTAATTTTTTCATGAGTGCTTTTTTCGTGAGTGCAAGGAAGCACCGCGCGCGCAGAACCGCAGTGTATAGGTCATACCTGAGGATTCGAGCACGGCGCTGACGCCGCAATCGCGGAAAAAGTGCATTTTTAGAGGCGCCCCCAAGAAAGAGATTGAATTGAGCGCAGACTGAGTTATCTCATACTATCAAAGCCAAAACTATCAAAGCCAACATGCGCCAATGCTCAACATTCATTAATGCTTACATGATCAACGCTAAGGATGTTCAACACTTAGGCTGAGGTATTTTGCCCCCATATTTGGGCCGGCGCCGCCGCCATGACATCATCGGCACCGACGCCGTGATGAAAACAGCTTGAACCAACATGCTCACCCGCCCACCAACCGCGTGAATACCACCAGCCTCAGTTCCATTGCCGTCGGCTTATGCATCGTGCTCTACCTGGCCGCAGCATGGCGCCTAGGACGGCAGTTGGCACACACCGCCGGGCGCGGCGTACATACCCACCTGACATACGCCCTGACGGCCGGCGCCGTGTGCGCCCACGCCGCCGTGCTGTATTCAGCCATCCTGGGAGGCGGTGGATTCAACTTGAGTTTCTTCAATGCTGCTTCGCTCATCGGCTGGGTGATCGCCCTCTTAGCGCTTTGTACAGCCCAGTCCGGATCCCTGTACAGCTTAGGTGTTTTCGTCATGCCGCTAACTGCTTTGCTGGTGGCATTAGCGCAGGTTTTCCCCGGCAGTCATACCACCACGGCCATGACCACAAGCGTTCGCGTCCACGCGGCCGTATCCATCATCGGCTATGGCTCACTGGCACTGGCAGCGCTACAGGCCCTGTTCGTTTGGGTGCAAGACCGTGCCCTGCGCACCAAGCGGCTAGGCTCTTTGCTGCGCGCACTACCGCCGCTTACTAGTCAAGAGACATTGCTCTTTCAACTGATAGCAATCGGCTTTTTCTTCCTCAGCCTGTCCCTGGTCAGCGGCATTATGTTCGTCGCCGATCTGTTGCAGCAGCATCTGGCCCACAAAACGGTGTTCTCAACCCTTGCGTGGATGGTGTTCGCTGTTTTGCTTTGGGGCCGCTGGCGGCACGGCTGGCGCGGGCGCAAAGTCATTCAGTGGGTCCTGGTCGGCTTCATCGCCCTGGCACTGGCCTACTTCGGTGCCAAGATGGTGTTGGAACTGCTACTGGACCGGCGTTGGAGCACATGACCTCAGCCTGGTGTCAGGAGGAACGTGTCTAGGTGAGCGGCCTATCGTACTGGCTCGCCTTCGCCGCCTTGGTCGGCCTGGTCGCGCTCTCGGCATTCTTCTCCAGCTCCGAGACCAGCATGATGGCGCTCAACCGGTACCGCTTGCGCCATCTGGCCGAGCAAGGGCATCGCGGCGCCCGCCGCGCCAAGCGCCTGCTGGACCGGCCCGATCGACTGATCGGCCTCATCTTGCTCGGCAACAACTTCGTCAACATCCTCGCCTCCTCCCTGGCCACCCTGATCGCCGTGCAATTGTGGGGCAATGCCGGTGTGCCCATTGCGGCGGTTGTTTTGACCATCGTTATCCTGATCTTCGCCGAAGTGGCGCCCAAGACATTGGCGGCGGTACACCCCGAGCGTATCGCCTTTCCAGCGAGTCTGATATTACTGCCGCTTCTGCGCCTGCTGTATCCCGTCGTGGTGGCTTTGAATTGGCTGTCGAACGGCTTGCTGAAAGTCCTAGGCGCATCAACCGAAGATGGCGAAGACGATACGCTCAGCGCCGATGAACTGCGCACCGTGTTAAACCAGACCGGCTCGCACATTTCCCGCCGCCACCGCGCCATGCTGCTCAGCATATTGGATCTGGACAACGTGATGGTGGACGACATCATGGTGCCGCGCGCGGAGATCCACGGTATCGATCTGGCAGACAATGAGCGTGCCATCGCCGAGGCCTTGCTACACAGCCAACACACGCGGCTACCGATCTACAGAGGCGATATGGAAAACGTCGAAGGTGTGGTGCACCTGCGCAAATTGCTAGAGAGCGCCCTGCAGGGAAAACTCACCAAGGACGCGGTACTGGACGCCTGTGACGACCCTTACTACGTACCACGGGGCACGCCCTTGCATACCCAACTCGTCAACTTCCAGAGCAAAGAAGAACGCTTCGCCCTGGTGGTCGATGAATATGGCGACATAGACGGTGTAGTCACCTTGGAGGACATCCTGGAGGAAATCGTCGGCCAGTTCACCACTGATCCGAACGACTTGAGCCACGACGTGCACCAGCAGGAGGACGGCAGTTATCTAATCGATGGCAGCGCCACCATCCGCGAACTCAACCGCACTATGCAATGGCAGCTACCGGCCCAAGGACCACGCACCGTCAACGGCCTGATCCTCGAATATATGGAAGCCATCCCCCAACGCGGCACTAGCTTGCGCATAGGCGGCTACCCCGTCGAGATCATTCAAACAAAAGACAATGTGGTGAAAACTGCCAAGATCATGCCGGATCTGTGGCGTCCCCCGGCTTCGGAAGACGAAGGAAAAGAAAATTCTTAACGCCGTGTGTCCGCGTTGTGCCGGCTGCACTCTTCGGCCAACACGGTGAGTACCGCTGCCTCCGGCACCGTGTTGTCTACAAACGGCTCGCCGACACCTCTGAGTAAAACGAAGGCCACTCGGCCACCGACGGTCTTCTTATCGTGGGCCATGTGCGCCATCAGGGCCGCCGGATCCCAATTTCGCTGCGTGGCAAGCGCGGCAATCCGCTCCGGCAGTCCCACCGCCCCAAGATGCCTTCGCAAGCGCTCGACCAAAGCTGTTTCGCAATAGCCGAGCTTGGCCGAAAGCGCCGCGGCCGCGGCCAGGCCCGCCGCCACCGCCTCTCCGTGCAACAGCGCGCCGTAGCCAACTTCCGTCTCGATGGCATGCGCAAACGTGTGTCCTAGATTGATGATCGCGCGCCGCCCCTGATCCCTCTCATCGGCAGCGACGATGTCACCCTTGGTCTCGCACCCCATGCGCACCGCCTCGATCAGAGCTTGCTGGGGGGCCTGCTCATCGAGCGCTAGCGCAGCCGGTCCGTGCTGCTCCAGCCACGAAAATACGCGCTCCCCCCGAATGAGCCCGTATTTGACGATTTCTCCGTAGCCCGCCACCAGCTCACGCCGCGGCAAACTGTGCAATACAGTGACATCATTCAACACGGCCCTCGGTTGATGAAATGTACCGATAAGGTTCTTCCCATGACGGGTATTGATCGCGTTCTTGCCACCAACTGCACTGTCAACCTGTGACATCAACGTCGTCGGCACTTGCACAAAATCAACCCCACGCATGAACAGCGCCGCTGCGAATCCCGCCACATCGCCGACCACACCACCACCCAAAGCCAGCAAAACCGACCGCCTGTCCATCCCCAGATCCAACAACCGGTTGAGCAACACCTCCAATTGCGCGAATGACTTGGTGCGCTCCCCTAGCGGGATCAAAACCGTTTCATAACCGCTCGCCACCTCACCCAACACCGGTGCTAAGCGATGCAGATGCCGCGCCCGAACAACCTCGTCCGTCACCACGAACACACGGCGCCCAGCCACGATCGGACTCAGGATATCGGCACTGTGCTCCAATAACCGCTCGCCAACCACCACCTCGTAGCTGCGCTCGCCCAGATCGATAGGTACCCGTACCCGCTCAGTCACCGCATTCCCCACTCACATCGGCACGCAGTTCGGTCACCTGCATGTCCTCGAGTCTATAAACACAATCCTGGTCCTCACCGAGGGCGATGATCGCGCCATCGGTCAACCCCAACCGGGCCGCACGAATAAACTTCGTAATCACCCCGTGACACACAACCAACGCATCGCGGCCACACCGCTCACGCTGCGCCAAAAAAGCCGCCGCCCGTGCTAGAACATCAGCGCCGCTCTCCCCGCCATCGGGGTGAAACCGCAGCGGATCGTCAAGCCGTAACCGCGCGAGTTCGGGGTGCTCTAAGGCCACCGCCTCCCATCCCGCATATCCGGCCAACAGGCCTACATCAAAATCGGTGAGCCGTCCGTCCTGCTGCACTTGAGCAGCCGATCGCCCCAACTCCAGCGCGATGATAACCGCTGTATCTAAAGCACGGCTTAGAGGGCTGGCCACGATATCCAGCTCATCACCGGGCAATACGGCCCGCAATAGCCGGCCCAGCGCCCGTGCCTGTGTGCGTCCCAACTCGGTCAACGGAGATTCTGTACGGCCTTGAATCCGGCCCGCGCGATTCCATTCGCTCTGACCGTGGCGCACCAAATACAAAACACTCATCGCACCAAGAACAACGCGATCGGCGGAAAAAAAAGCACTGAGGCGAGAATCAACAACTGTAGGGCACCTCTAATAATCCATATTCTGAAATCTGATAATCAATAAAATCAGCCGCTACGCTCTAGCGAAATGTCGAAATCGCAATTTTCAGCAGGTGCCCAGGTGTCATATGTAGAGAAAATGAACCCGCAGGCGCTGGCTGCCAAGCTCGCTGCTAGCCACGGCACCCGGGAGATCTCCGGTATCGCGTTGCAAGCGTTGGAACACCCACTGCTGCGCCATGCCGCGGAGCACACTACGGCCACCGGCACGCCGGTGGCCGTAGTGATGTCCGATCCGACTTTCCAATGCCCCTCCTTCTATTGGCACGCACAATCGTGCCGCCGGGCGAACCGCTACCCATTGATATAATCAGCAAAGAAAACACGCGCGGCCGCCTGCATGTATGCATCGCCATCACCGGCGCACCACGGACAGTATGGAGACAGAAAATGAACCCCATCACACAAGATTTCAAAGACGTCCCAGCGCTGGCGCAGGCGCGCAAAAATTTGCGCATCGACTGGTACCGCTGCTCCCTCGATCGCGCCACCTTACGCGAGCTATCGCAACCCAACGACCTACTGGGAGCAACTCATGCCGTCGGCCATCTGACACTGCTGGTACTCACCGGCATTGCCTGCTGGTATCTTTTCACGCAACAGGCCGGGTGGGGCTTCGCCGCTGCCTTGTTCATCCACGGCACCATTGCTTCCTTTCTCACCGCACCCCACCATGAAATGTGTCACGGCACCGTTTTTAAAACCAAATGGCTAAACGAATTGTTTCTGCGCATTGTGTCACTGATCGGCTGGCTGAACTTTCCCGTCTATAAATTCAGCCATAGCTATCATCACCGTTTCACCTTATTCCCCGCAGCCGACCGCGAAGAAGTGTTACCCGTGGAGCCGTCACTGCGGGTCCTTTTTCTTCTACAACTGTTCACCTTCAATATCACCGGCGGCTACCAATCCAGAGGTCTTATCCCCACCCTCAAAAACTTCATCAAACTGGCATGCAACCGCTTTGATAACCCGTTCAACTCCTGGGGTAGCGAACTCTACGCCGATCATCCTGAGGAGCAGGCCAAAGCGGCGCGCTGGGCGAGAACAGTTTTGCTCTTTCACACCGGTGTCATCGTGGTGAGCATAGCCGCCGGGCAACCGGTGATCGCACTCATTGTCTGCGGTGCGGTTTTCATCGCCAATTGGCATCGATACTTTGTCGGCGTTGCCATGCACTGCGGGCTGCGCAGCAACGTTCCTGATTTCAGAAAATGCGTACGCACCATCACCCTGAACCCGTTTACCGAGTTTCTCTACTGGCACATGAATTGGCACCTCGAACATCATATGTACGCTGCGGTACCGTGTTACCGGTTAAAGCGCCTTCATCAAGCCGTCGCTCACGATATGCCGGCGCCACGCACATTACTCGGGGCGTGGCAAGAGATGCGTACCACCTGGCAGCGCCAACGCATCGATCCGGGCTACGAATTCGATACCCCGGTGCCTCCCCCGGCCTGCGAAGACACTGCTGCGGATCAGCACGCAGTAAATGCAATGGCCTCATCCATAGCGGATCTGGCCCCGCAGGTGCTAGCCAGCGAACTGCGGGTTGCGGGCCTACGCACGCGCAGGGAACCATAACTTGGAAAACATAACTCGCAAGCCATAAAACCATTGAGCCCGCAGATGTCCACCGAATCGCATACCCCCCGGCAACCGTTGCCATTAAACGGCATCCGCGTTATCGACTACAGCCACTTTCTCGCCGGCCCCTACCTATCGCGCTGCCTGGCTGGAATGGGCGCTGAAGTGATTAAAGTCGAGCGCCCTACCGCCGGCGACGCCGCGCGCGCCCACGCTTATTTTATCAACGGAGAAAGTGGCTATTTTCTGCAACAAAATATGGGTAAAAAAGGACTTTGTGTTAACTTGCGCGATGCACGCGGTTTAGCTCTCATGCACCGGTTGGTGGACACGGCAGATGTGTTCGTCGAAAACTTCAGACCGGGCGCCCTCAACCGGTTGGGTCTTGGCTACGCCGCTCTGGCCCAACGCAATCCGCGGCTGGTTTACTGCTCGATCTCCGCCTATGGCCACACGGGCCCGGAAAAAGACAATCCGGGCTTCGGTCTCATCGCCGAAGCCAAGAGCGGTGCCATGGCCATGATCGGTGTACCGGGCGAGGCGCCACCTTTGTTTAGAGTGGCACTGGCTGATATGTATACAGGCATTCACGGTGTGGCCGCCGTCAATGCGGCCCTGCTAGGCCGCCACCAAACCGGCCTTGGCCAACATATCGATCTGGCCCTTTACGACTGCATGATGTCGATGCACGAATACGCGGTACAGTGTTATACGCTAAGTGGCGGCAAAGAGATCCCGGTACAAACAGGACATGACTTACCGGAATCGACGGTATACGGAGTATTCCCCGGCACAGACGGTTATCTAGTCATCACCGCCCAAGTCGATGCCGCCTGGCGCCGCCTGGCCTATCTCATCGGCGGCGCAGAGTTGGCCGGCGATGAACGCTTTCACGGCCCTCAAGGTCGTAACCGGCACCGGCTTGAGATCCTCGCCAAAATTCGTCAATGGACCATGGCACAAAAGAGCGTGGATGCTTGCCTTGCCGCGCTCGACAAAGCGGCAGTACCGAGCGCAAAAGTACAACGTATCGACGAAGTTTTAGCAGATCCGCAGATAAAAGCACGCGGTATGTTGATCGAACAAGAGCATCCCAAGCTCGGCACCATCACCATGCCCAACCTGCCGTTTCATTTTTCTGCCAGTCCATTAGCGGCGCCCGCCGTGGCTCCGTTCATAGGGCAACACAACCGCGCAATTGCCGAGAGCGTCGGCTTTTCCGAAGCAGACATCCAATCCATGATACGCGATGGCGTGCTGTACCAAGAGGCCGAAGCGTCTTGACCCAGCTCATTGCACCGCCGCTAAAACTCGCACTTTTCGGTGCCGGCAATATCGGCGCCCGTCATTTGTCGTTAGCCGCCGCTGCAGCAGATTGTCTGGTCACCGCCGTGGCCGATCCGGCGGATGCGGCGCGGACGCTGGCACACGCCCATGGGGCCCGCTTCTATAGAGATGCGGATGCGCTATTGGAAACGGAGGCAACCATCGACGGCGCCATCGTCGCCACCCCGAACGATCAACATCTGGCCGTCGGCCTCGCCTGCATACGGCGCGGCGTGCCCGTACTCATGGAAAAACCGATTACCGACACATTATCGGCTGGAGAAGAACTGGTCACCGCCGCGAAAGAGCGCTCGGTGCCGCTGGCGGTCGGCCATCACCGCCGCTTCGACCCTGCCATTGAAGCGGCCAGGGAGATACTCGCCGGCGGTGGCATTGGCAAACTACTGGCCATTGAATGTCTGTGGGCCATGCGCAAACACGGCACCTACTACGATGCCCCTTGGCGGCGGCAGCGCCCCAGCGGCGGTCCCGCGCTCATCAACCTCATCCATGACGTGGATTTGCTGCGCTATCTGTGCGGCTCTGTGATACGGCTAAACGCGGAAGGCGGCGCCATCGCGCGGGACCATGAAGTGGAAGACACCTTGGCGGTAAGCCTGCGTTTCGCAAGTGGCGCGGTAGGTACTATCTTGGTCTCGGATGCGGCGCCGTCCCCTTGGGGTTGGGAATTGGGTACCGGCGAAAACCCGGAAATACCACCAACAGGCCGCAACTGTTACCGCTTCATGGGAAGCGAAGGTGCTCTCGCCCTACCGCGCCTGGAACATTGGCGCCACAGCGAGGATGGTCCCGCCAACTGGCACCATCCCATCCACATGCGCACAATTGCAGCGGGTACCCGCGCTGCTCTCGAACACCAACTCAAGCACTTCTGCGGCGTGGTACGCGGTGAGCACAGCCCGCGGGTTTCAGGTGAAGACGGCTTGCGCACGCTTCGCACCGTACTCGCCATTCAGGATTCGTTAACTGGCGGCGGACCGATAACGCTGGAGCAATGAAAGCAGTCATAGCAGGCGTTACGGGGGCGGTAGGCAGCGCCATCGGCCGGCAACTGACCCGTAATAGAAACATACCAGTGGTAGGACTGGCTAGAAATCCACCTAGCGGTCCTATCCGTGGCATCGACTACGTGCAGATCGATATGGCGGAGGCTAGCGCTTGCGCCCGGATATTGCAGGCGCACCGCGACACTACCCATCTTTTCTACTGCGGGCGGGCTACTCATCAAGAGCAAGTACTGGAAGATGTCGCCAGTAATTTACTGCTGCTGGAGAACTTACTGAACGTCTTAGAGGGAGCATCGCTTAGCCATGTGCACCTCGTTCAGGGTGGCAAAGTCTATGGTGTACATATAGGACCCTTCCCCTCCCCGGCCAAAGAAGACGATCCGCGGGCACCTATAGAAAACTTCAATTACGACCAAGAAGATCTGCTGCGCGCCCGCAGTCAATCCGGCCATTGGAGTTGGAGCGCCTCCAGGCCAAACACCTTGCTCCATTTCTCCCCTGCCATCGCCCGCAATCTGGTGTCATCTCTGGGCACCTACGCCGCCTTGTGCAAAGAGCTGGGCGCGGCATTCGATTTTCCCGGCCCGCAAGCTGCTTACCACAGCCTCACCCAAGTCACCTCCATTGAATTACTCGCCGAAGCGATGGATTGGATGACCTCGGATAGCGGTTGCGCCAATCAAGCGTTCAACATCACCAACGGCGATGCTTTTCGCTGGAGTCAAGTATGGCCGCGCATCGCCGATTTCTTCGACATGCCCTGTGGCAGCGTGCGGCCCATGCGCCTTGCGGAAGTCATGAGCGGACGGGAGCTGTTATGGCAAAAAATCGTCGCCCGTGAAGGATTGCAACCTCTCTGTTTGTCCCGGATCGTGAACTGGGGTTATTTGGACGCAACGCTCGAGAGAACCTGGGATGAACTGCTTTGCACCAACAAAACCCGGCGTTTTGGTTTTCACGGATGGGCCGATAGCCAAGAGCTGATGCTCGCCTTGTTCGCCCAGTACCGCGAGGCCCGCATTCTCCCCTAGTCCTTTGGGCACCTGCTAACAATGCACTTTTTCCGCGATTGCGGCGTCAGCTCCGTGCTCCAATCCTCAGGTATCACCTACTACACTGCGGTTGTGCGCGCGGTGCTTCCTTGCACTCACGAAACAATGACTATTGTTAGAGGCGCCCCTTTGTATAACAGGCCTTTTACATAACGCTGGCGTAGCGTTGCTTGACAACGTCCACCACGTGCACCGGATCCTCCGCCCACCAACGGCTGGAAAGTATCTCGACTTCATGGTGACCCGTATATCCAGTGCGCTCCACCCACTGGCGCAAGCGCTTAAAATCGATGACACCATCGCCGGGCATGCCGCGATCAAACCGTAGATCCTTGGTATCGGCAAGCCAATCCGACACGTGGTAAGCAACGATGCGCCCTGCGGCCCGCTCGATCTCCTGCTCTAGTTTCGGATCCCACCAAACATTATAGGTATCCAGTGCGATGCCCATGATGTCATCGGCAGCCAAACCATCACACCAATCGTTAGCCTGCTGGAGGGTGCACAGCACCGAGCGGGTCGCGCAAACCATCGGATGCAACGGTTCCAATGCGATGCGCATGCGCGCTTGCCGGGCATAAGGCACCAATTCGGCCAATCCCTCCAAGGTCCGCTGGCGGGCGCATGTTATATCCTTGGAGCCGTCGTCCAAGCCGCCACCGATGGCCACTACACACGTGGAACCAAGCGCCACCGCCTCATCGATCATGCGCTTGTTTTCATCGATCTGCGCACGCCAAGCGGCCCCGGCCTTGGCCGTCATCTGTCCAGCCACGCAATAACCGGTCACACGCATACCGGCATCGCGAACGATTTTAGCGCCGCGCCCGGCACCAACCTCGCGCAGCTTTTCCCACCAAACGGCCATCGCTCCAACGCCGGCGCGCGCGTAACCGTCCACGGCTTGTTCCAGCGACCATTGCTCCCGGGTGGTGAGTTGATTGATAGAGAGCTTGCCGAGATCGTTCATCGTCCACATCCGCGCTTGTCAATAAACCGACCGTCCGCCGGTCAGATCGAAAACGGCACCGGTGCTAAACGTACATCCCGGTCCGCTCAAAAACACCACCATCTCCGCCACCTCTTCGACTCGGCAGAGCCTTCCCATGGGGATTTTCGCTTTAATGCCTTCTATGTACTCCGGGGTCATTTCCTTTAGCAGATCGGTCTCGGCCATCGCCGGCGTAATGCAGTTAACCAAAACGCCACTTGCCGCCAATTCCTTACCTAGAGATTTGGTTAAAGCAATCACGCCCGCCTTGGCCGCCGAATACGGTCCCGCATTGGCATTGCCCTCTTTACCGGCCACGGAGGCGATATTGACGACGCGCCCCTCGCCCCGTTCCAGCATGTGTGGAACAACCGCCCGTACGCATAAGAAAACACCGCTCAAATCAACAGCGATCACCCGGTACCAGTCCTCCACCGGATACTCCCAATTCGGCACCGTGGGTCCATTGACGCCGGCATTGTTCACCAGCACGTCTATGCGTCCCATGGCGGCCAATGTGCCAGCCATGGCGCCCGCCACCGAATCCGGCTGGCTCACATCCATCGTCTCGGCGTGATGCAGGCCTTGCGCCGCATCCGGCGCAATATCCCAGCCCACCACGCGGGCCCCTTCCGCGGCGGCCCGTTGCGCGATAGCACGCCCAAACCCTTTGGCCGCACCGGTAATCACCACTACTTTATCTTTCATGTTCAATCCGCTCGGCATATCGCTAGAGCGCGGCACAATAGCGTATCAAAGGTCCCGATTACTTGGAGAGCAACCCCCATGACACCAAGCCCTGTGCCCATAGGCCGCGAAGTCACGTTCACCAAGACCGTCAGTGAGAGCGACGTCTATTTATTCGCCGGCATCACCGGCGATTTTTCGCCCAACCATGTCAATCAGCAATATATGGAGCGCTCCTCCTGGGGCCGCACAATGGCGCACGGCGCCCTGCTGGTGGGCTTCATCTCCACCGCTTCCACCCTGGCCATCGCCGACACGCGGACAGACGCGACTCGAACACCCATCGCCGTAGGCTTCGACAAAGTGCGCTTTCTAAAGCCGGTGTTCCTAGGTGATACCGTCACCACGCTGTACCGCATCGAGCGCTTCGATGAGAACAAACGACGCACTGTAGCCACGGTGGAGATCACGAACCAACACGATGAGTTGGTCGCCGTTGCGGGGCATCAATTGCAATGGGTGGATAACGGCTAGTCCTGCATCCAACTCCTATCGAAAGCCAGCGCGAAAGGTAGATGGTTGCGAGTGACCATCGATGTGATGGCCAGGAATGAGCGCCGAGGCGCCGGGTGTTCTTCCAAGTGCATCGGCCGCAGGAAGTAACCTGACACTATTGATGGCGACTACCCAAGACGTTGTGCGGCGATTGTTCAGCAACACGGTGCCTAGTGTGCACAGGGATCGAGCCGGTGAGTGAAACGCAGAAACGTCTATGTCATGAGCCAATTTCTGCCCGGATAAGAGTCGGAGGATCATACTGCAAGGAACCTCATCCGCGGGCGCTACCACTCATTGCTTTGCTGAGAGCATCGTCGTCGCATGCGGCATGGTCTGGGCAGAGATTACGACCGTAGCGGTGGTCAGCAAGCCGAATTCCTGGAGGCGTTTGAGAAATTGTACATCGACTACTCCAAAAGCCACTCGGGAGACGCCACTGGAGGCAGCGCGTAATTGGCACGCTTACCTGAGCTGAGGAGGATTGCGGCGGACTTACATTGTCAGTGCGCGCGTGCTCGGTCAGTGCGAACGGTTACGGAACCGTGACCGCGATACGTCATGATGGATCGGGCAAGGCAGCGGTCTAGCGGCCAAGGCGATTTCTCCGAGGACACGCAAAATCCGGCGGAGTCGTCAGGCTGTTCTCGGGACCAGATGACCGCGGGCGCGTCGGCGTCGCGGAAGGGATAGAGGCGGCCTTGTCCATTCAGATTATTCCTACCTACGCCGCCTTGGACGCCGGTAATCTGGAGGGCGCCTCTAAAAATGCACTTTTTCCGCGATTGCGGCGTCAACTCCGTGCTCGAATCCTCAGGTATCACCTATACACTGTGGTTGTGCGCGCGGTGCTTCCTCGCACTCACGAAAAAATGACTATTGTTAGAGGCGCCCCGGTGATCGAGATTGACGTCTTAGTGGAAGGTCCGCGTCGAGTCGCACGAAGCCCCTTGGCCAATCAGAGCGATTCGTGTCGAGAGTGGCGAGCGCTTCGACATGTTTCGGGTTACATGGCACGTACACACGCACTGTGCGCGTGCCGCCGCTACTCAATCGCTGACGTTGCCAACTCTCGGATTTTGTCCGCGGTTTCCTGACTCTCGCGCATCACCGCAGGCAAGTGGTCATGATTGCGCCAGTGGGTGTCCCAGAGTTCCTTTGGGACGAGCTTATCGAGGTCAATCTGGCGTCGATGAAATGTTCGCTCAAAGACCTCGATGCGACGAATACGTTCGTCTAAGTCCTCAACGCCGCGCGTTCGTGGTGTTCGAAGCGCGGGTCCCGTGAGCCATTGCCGCCAGTGGCGGCCGCTCTTGGACTGATTGCACTTTCCACAAGCAGGCATCAGGTTTGCGATCTCCGAGATGAAACCCGATGGACGCGAGGCCGGTCCGGGAAATTACCTCCGGCAAGCGCATGATTTTCGTCCTCAGAGAAGACCATGAGCATGCCAATAAACGCGTTACCGCTAGCTGCCTCAGTGTTGATCAATTATCTTTAGGTGAGCCTGCTTCGAATCTAGCAGCCGAACGATGTCTGCCAAGTCAACTAATGAGCGGCCGAGCCGATCCAATCTGGTCACGACCAACGTGTCGCCCTCGCGGATGAACTGAAGCAGCGACTCCAACTCATCGCGTCCCGCCCGGCTCGTTCCCGAGACTTCGGTTGGTTGGCTGAGGCACAAAGTCAGCCTACGCAGACCGCCCGTTCTGAGTTGACCTCGTCCTGTCGGAGCTGCTGCGGCGTCACGTTCCTCTTCGTCAGCCACAGATTACAAGCGGCGGAAAATTGCCTCTGCGCGGGTGCCGTCATGTAAGGTTGTCCGGAACCCGGGGGCAACACCTGAAAGCAAGGTGCCACGATCGTATGGCACATGCTCGCTACGGCTACACTGTAATTGCGCGTTCACCCACGGCTGCGAAGGGTATAAAGATCATCCTGGCAACAGTGGATCACGCTATGTACATGAGCAGCATTCCCACAGTTGGGGGGCCTGTTGCACACCTTTGGCTTGGCATCGCAAAGATAGACCTCAACTGTGCGCGACGTTTTCGACTTCCGGGACCGCCTGATCGAGGAGTACGGCAGCTTCTCGCGCAGCTTCACCCGAATTCATGCCGACGACATTCGCCGCGTAGTAGACGCCGAGTATGAGCGGCAACGCTACTGGCCGGAACCGCTCATCCAGATCAATCCAAATTTCGAGCGCATCGGTCCAGTTGACGCCTTCGTCGCGGACGGCGCTCTGCATGAGGCAACTGCGGAGATTTTTCAGATCGGCAAACCTGAGGGTGCGCCGAAGCCCCTGCAACTCTTCGCGCACCAAGTGGAAGCGCTCGCAACCGCGAAAAAAGGAAAGAGCTACGTCGTCACCACCGGTACGGGCTCTGGGAAGTCGCTGGCATTCTTCATCCCGATCATCGATCGCATCCTCCGCGCAAGAGCCGAAGACGAGTCTGCGAGAACCCGTGCGATCGTCATCTATCCCATGAATGCCCTTGCGAACAGCCAGGCGGAGGAGATCTCGAAGTTCTTGCACGGGTATCCGGATACGGCGCGGCCCTTCACGTTTGGTATCTACACGGGCCAGGAGTCGAGCGCGGAGCGGCTCCGCCTCGCGGATCACCCGCCCGATATACTGCTCACGAACTTCATGATGCTCGAGCTCATTCTCACGCGCTACGATGAGCGGATCGATCGGCGGGTCGTCGATAATTGTCGTGGTCTCGAGTTTCTCGTGCTCGATGAACTGCACACCTACCGCGGCCGACAAGGCGCGGACGTGGCGCTGCTGGTGCGCCGGCTCAGGCAACGACTCGAAGCCGAGGAAATGCTCTGCATAGGCACGTCCGCGACCATGTCGAGCACTGGCACTAAGCAGGACCAGCGGACAACGGTTGCCGCGGTCGCGAGCAAGCTCTTCGGTACGGCGGTCACCGACAAGGAGGTGATCGGTGAGACGCTAGTACGTATAACCGAGCGCACGGCAGATCTTGAGGCCGTTAAGCCGCTCCTGGCCGAGCGGCTCCGCAAGCCCGTTCGAAGTTGGTCTGAGTTCGCTGAGTTCCAGCGTGATCCACTCGCCATTTGGATCGAACTCACGCTCGGCATCGAGTTCAACGAACTCTACACGCCCATGCGTGCCCGCTCGATGACGCTGACGGGTGCGGCCGCGGCGCTAGCGCGCGACAGCGGCGCAAACTCAGGAGATGCCAGGCGAGCGCTTCAGGACTTCCTCACTGCCGCGCACTCTCTCAAAGCGCCGGATGGAAGCATACCGTTCGCGTTCAAGTTGCATCAGTTCATCAGCGGACCTGGGAAAGTGCTCGCCACTCTCGAACCAACCGGGCAGCGCCTAGTAACGTTAGACCTTCAGCGCTTCGCGCCCGGCCGGCGCGAAGCGCAAGTTCTCTTGTACTCCGCGCACTTTTGCCGCGAGTGCGGGCAGGAATACCATCCCGTCTGGCGCAGTGTTCAAGGCGCTTTCCAGCCACGTGAAATCGACGACGTGGCGGTGGACGAATCGGACGGGAGTTCGAAAACGGTCTACGGGTTTCTCGCTTCCGTGACCCCGGGCCTGTCGTACACCGGCCAGTTGGAAGATCTCCCGGAGCACTGGCTCGATTTCGGCCGGGTGGAACCCCGAGTGAGGCGAAACTACAAGGGGGCCGTCCCAGAGGATGTCACCCTTGCCCCGGATGGCACGCTCGGAGAGGGTGTTCGATTCTGGTTCATTCCCGGAAAGTTCCGCTTTTGTTTGCGCTGCGGATATATCCACGAGGCGTATGGCCGGGATGTAAACCGGCTTTCCAGCCTATCAGGAGAAGGCCGATCATCGGCGACCACGATGCTCACACTGGCGCTCCTGCGCCAGCTATTCGCTGAGGCATTGCCCGAACAATCGCTTCCCGGCCCGAGAAAAATGCTCGGGTTCTCCGACAATCGTCAGGACGCCGCGCTGCAAGCCGGGCACTTCAATGACCTTATCTTCTTGTTGACCCTGCGCTCCGCACTGATCGCGGCAATGCGGGCGAACGGCGCAGCGCTGCCGGAGGAACAGCTCGCGGATGCTGTCTTCAATGCGCTCGGCTTTTCCGGGACAGTTGAGTCGGGCCTTGTGGAGTATCTGAAAAACCCACGGCTTGCCGGCCTCGCGCTGGAGGAGGCGCAGCGCGCTGTGCGCTTCATACTCGGCTACCGCCTGCTCCGCGACCTGCGAAAGGGTTGGCGGTTCAACAATCCCAATCTGGATCAGCTTCATCTTCTTCGCATCGGTTACCGTGGCCTATCGGACTTCTGTGCCGACGAGACGCGGTTCTCCTCGGGACATCCTGCCTTGCGTGATATCGGACCGGCCGGGAGAGAGGCTTTCGGCTGTCTGGTGTTCGACGAACTCCGCGGCAGCCTCTGTCTGGAATCGCGTTACCTGGAACCGGCTGAGCAAGATAGAGCCAGAACCACGGCGTTCAGCTACCTCAACGAACGATGGTCATTCGCGCCCGACGAGCAGCTTGCCACCTCGCGGTATCTCATCCTCAGCAAGCGCCCGGAACGGCGCGCTCGGCCGCGGGAAGACCTGGTCAGCGGCGGGCCCCGCTCGCGCCTGGTGCGGTTGCTGCGCAGAGCCCCTTGCTGGCGGGAGACGCCGCTCGGGGACGCAGCGGCGAACCTCTCCGCCGGCGAAGTCGCCGCGATGCTGGAGACGTTTCTCAACGCGGCCGTCACTCATGGCTACGTTCAGCCCAGCAAGCTGGACGCCTCACTGGTGGGCTGGCGCCTGCAAGCGTCCTGTCTCTCCTGGGAGTTGGTAACGGATGATGCCGGGGAGCGCGACTCCGCCAACGCGTTCTTCCGCCAGCTCTACCTCACAGCGTCGGAATTGCTCGGCAATCCATCCCATCCATTGTTCGAGTTCGAGGCTCACGAGCACACGGCACAGGTGGATTTCTCGAAGCGGAAGGTGCTGGAGGCCCGTTTCAGGTATTCGCAACGCGACCAGGACGAGTGGCAGGAAGATCCGACTCACGCGGCCCCGCTAGCGCGGCTGCCTGTCCTGTATTGCTCTCCCACCATGGAGTTGGGCATCGATATCTCTGCTCTGAACGCCGTCTACTTGCGCAATGTTCCACCTACCCCAGCCAACTACGCACAGCGCAGCGGCCGGGCGGGGCGGTCTGGGCACCCGGCGCTTGTCGTCACCTACTGCGCTGCGCAGAGCCCGCATGACCAATGGTTCTTCGCCCACGCGGCGGAGATGGTGCACGGCGTGGTGCAGGCGCCGACTCTGGACCTCGCCAACCGGGACCTCATCGACAGCCACATTCATGCCGTCTGGCTGGCAAACGTCGAGCACGAACTCGATACGAGTATCGCGCCGTTGCTCGATTTCGAACGCGAAGGTAGACCGGTTAAATTGGAACTGTGGGACCGCTTCGTCGCATCCGCAACGTTGCACCGGGCGAAGCACCAGGCCGCGCGGGTCGTCGCCAGCGTGAGCGCGGAGCTCACGCCGGATGTGGCGCCGTGGTTCGACGGGGGTTACGTGGAGACTATCGTAGACCAAGCGCCGCAGGCGTTCGACCGTGCGCTGGACCGCTGGCGCAATCTGTTCGAGGCGACCCGCAAGCAGATGGCTCTCGCGGACGAACTCGTCCGCAGCCACGCTATTAAGAACCGGGACCGGGAGAATGCCCGGCGGCGCTACGGCGACGCGGCCAGACAACATGCGGTCTTGTTGCAGACCGGCAACACCCAGAACTCGGACTTCTATACCTATCGCTACCTCGCAAGTCAGGGTTACCTCCCCGGCTATAACTTCCCGCGACTTCCCCTAATGGCGTGGGTCCCCGGTCGTGGCGCCACCTCTAGGGGCGAGGACGACGAGGGCACGATGGTCAGCCGGCCACGCTTCATCGCGCTGTCTGAATTCGGCCCGCGCAGTCTCATCTACCATGAGGGGCGGATGTTCCGGGTCATACGCGCGAAGTTGAACGTCGGGTCGGCTGACCACGTCTCCGCGTCGAGTGAGCTTGCCACCGTTACCGCGCGCATCTGCTCGGCTTGCGGCTACGGCCACCTGGGCGACGAGGGCGGGCCGGAGCCCGGTGCGAACGTCTGCGAGCACTGCAGCGCCCGGCTCACCGATGAGGACCGGGTATCCGATCTGTACCGGATTGAGGCAGTGGAGGCGATCCCGGTCGAGCGCATCTCGGTCAACGACGAGGAGCGTCAGCGGCAGGGCTTCGAACTGCAGACGACCTACCGGTTTCTTCCCGGCCCGGACGGCGATATTCAGCGTACGGACGCGGAGGTCAGCTCCGACGGCGCTGTATTGGCGACGCTTACCTATGCGCCGGCTGCGCGAGTGTGGCGCATCAATCGCGGCTGGCGCCGCCGCAAGAAGAAGTCGCACTTGGGGTTCTACATCAATCCGCTGAGTGGGGTCTGGAGCAAGCAGGACAGCCCGCAGGAGGACACGGACGGCCAGACGCCGGACGAGGCACTGATCGAGCGGGTGCCGAATCAGCGAATCGTTCCCTATGTCGAGGATTATCGCAACATCTTGATTCTGACGCCCGCGCATGAGGTCTCCGCGAGCACGATGGCGACCTTGCAGGCCGCCCTGCGGCGCGGAGTCGAGCGGGCGTTCCAGATCGAGGAAGCGGAGCTGATCGGCGAGCCCTTGCCCACGGCGGACAATCGCCGGGCATTGCTGTTCTACGAAGCGGCCGAAGGCGGCGCCGGGGTGCTCACGCGCATCGCGAACGAGCCTGGGAGCCTCGCCGAAGTCGCCTCGAATGCCCTGCGGGTGATGCACTTTGACGAGCCGCCTTGCGGCTGGGCAATGGACACGTAAAAGCGGAGCAGGGGGGCGGTTCCCGCTGACCGGCGTCGGCGACGTGAACACCTACGCCCTGTTCGCCGAGACCATCGCTCAGATCGTCCACCGCTCGGGGCGTGCCGGCTTCATCGTCCCCACTGGGATCGCCACCGACGACTCGGCCAAGGCCTACTTCCAGGCTATTTCGCAGGGTGGCCGGCTCGTCAGCCTCTACGACTTCGAAAACCGGGAGGGCATCTTCCCGGGGGTTCATCGGAGCTTCAAGTTCTGCTTGTTGACTCTGGGCAGGGTTGATTCCTCGGAGTTCGGATTCTACTTCACCCGCCCGGAGCAGCTCGCTGACGAGCGCCGCCGATTCACGCTAACTCGGGAGGACTTTCAGCGCATCAACCCGAACACCGGGACGTGTCCGGTGTTCCGCTCCGTGCGCGATGCTGAGCTAGCCAAGGCGATCTACTCCCGCGTGCCGGTGTTTGTTCGCGAGGCGCGGGGCGGTCAAGCCGAGGAGAACCCGTGGGGCGTCCGATTCACTGCCATGTTCCACATGTCGAACGACAGCCACCTGTTCGCGACGAGCCCGGATAACAACCGGCTGCCGCTCTACGAAGCCAAGATGATCCATCACTACGACCATCGCTGGGCGACCTACGTCGAGAAGGACGGCCGGGAGACGACTGAGGATGTTCCTCTCGCCAGCAAGCATGATCCTGAATTCGCGGTGACGCCGCGCTACTGGGTGGAGGCTAGGGAGGTCTTTCTTCGTACCGCCCGCCTGCCCAAGACGCTCCTAGGGGCTCTGCGCGAAGGCGACAGGGAGAAGCTCATCCTCGCGCTCGCGCACCTGCTCTTCGGCAACTGGCTCCTGGCAAGAGGACCCGGAGAAAGTCGCGACGTCATGCGGGAGCTGTATCCGGCCTGGGAGGATTTCGTTGACCAATTCCCCTTTGCCCGGCGCCTGCCTCCGGCCGCGCTGGGTCTATGCGGCGATAATCCTCCGAGCCTGGAACCTCAAGGCCCTGCGTACCTTCCTGCCGAAGCCGTCAGCGCAGTCAACACAACAGGACGAACGCAGGCCGCTTGGTACGCCGCCGAAGAGGAGTCGGTTCAGGCGTTGCCGAGCGTCGCGCGAACCTTTCCTGTTGACTCAGGGGAGTCCGCATCAAAGCAAGCGGAGGACGTTTATGAAATGGCAAACTATTGTTTGGAGACCACTGCACCTGATTGGTACATTGGATTTCGCAATATTACCAATGCGACCAACGAACGCACTGTGATCGCCTCCGTCGTGCCACGCGCCGGGGCTGGGAACAACCTACCATTGTTGTTCTTTGAGAAAGACATTGGTTCAGAGCTGATTGCCGCATTGGTCGCGAATCTCTCGGCGCTCGTCTTGGACTTTGTGGGTCGTCATAAGATCGGAGGCACAAATCTCAACTTCTTCATCGCGCGGCAACTTCCCGTTCTCCCTCCAACCGCCTACACGAAGGACGATCTTTTGTTCATAGCTCCCCGTGTGCTGGAGTTGACCTGTACTGCAAGTGACCTCGATTTGTGGGGGAAAGAGTTCTCCGATCGCCCAGCAATCTACCGATTCGACCCGGATCGCCGGACACGTTTACAGGCGGAGCTGGATGCGTACTATGCGCGCCTCTACGGACTATCTCGCGATGAGCTTCGATATGTGCTAGATCCCGTGGATGTGATGGGCGACGACTACCCTTCGGAGACGTTTCGTGTATTGAGGCAAAGGGAGGAGAAGGCTTGCGGAGAGTACAGAACCCAACGTCTTGTGTTAGAGGCATGGGACGCACTTGAGTCGGGGAAATTGCATTGACTGGCGCGCGAGAGGATTGGATGGGTGGGCGCGCTGGAACGAGACAACTCCGGCATGAATGAGGCGTCGCGCTACAGGAGCTGTCGATGCTGATTCACCTGAAACTCGATAACTTCAAGATCTGGCGCAGCACCGGGCCGATCGCTCTAGCCCCGGTCACACTGTTGCTTGGGACCAACTCCTCCGGCAAGTCGAGCCTCATCCAGAGCCTGCTGCTACTGCGTCAGACGGTGAAGGGGGACGATCCGAACGAAGATCTGAACCTCGGTAACCCCGACACGGGCGACTCGGTGACGCTCGGACGCTTCGAAGACGTTCTCTGCCGGCACGGCACCGGCCGGAAGGTCGGGATCGAGTTCCGTTGGAGCGCAGATGGCAGCCCGGCCGGATCGACACTGTTCAGCGCGAAATATCGCGCCGGTCCGGCGGGAGCAGCGGAGTTGGACAGCCTGCGTCTCGGTAAAGATGGACAGGGATTTACGGTCACGCGCCGCAAGCCGGGGGTCTACGCGCTGTCGCTCGCAGACGAACGACGCAGCCGCGGGCAGAGTAGAGAATTCAGGCCCGAAAGGTCTTTTGCGCTCTCCCCCGCGGCGCTCGCCCGGCTCGGAACGGACGGAGACTCGCTGCACGACGTCGGACCCGCGCTGCTCGAGGAACTGAGCCGGATCCTTTATCTGGGCCCCGTCCGCCGGCTCGCCGAGCGCGACTATGTCTGGCGCGGGCGGATGCCAGGGACCCTTGGAGACGACGGCGCTCGAGCCATCGACGCGCTGATCGCGAGCGGCATCGCGGCGCAACGCGAGAAGAAGGGGAGGACTTCGCCGTCCGGCGATTCGCTTTTGTTCCGGCAGACCATTCACTGGCTCTGCCGAATGGGCCTGGCAGACGGCCTCGTCGTCCACACACTCGGGCGCTCGGCACGACACGAGCTTCTACATAGAGAAAGCTGCAGAGCGTACCAATCTGAAGGACGTCGGCGTCGGCGTATCTCAGGTGCTGCCGGTCATCGTCGCGGCGCTCTACGCAGCGCCGGGCCACATCGTCATCGTCGAGGAGCCGGAGAGTCACCTTCACCCGCTGGCGGCGGCACTGTTGGCAGAGCTGTTCGCCGCCGTGAGCAAGGAGCGGGGTGTGCAGTTCCTCGTCGAGACCCACTCGGAGCACCTGTTCCGCCGCATGCAGACCTTGATGGCGCGAGGCACGGTTTCCACTCGAGACTGCGCGATGTACTTTTTGGAGCACGATGGTCCTGGGGCTCGTGGTCCCGGGGCTCGTATTGTCACGTTGGTGGCTGACGAGAGCGGGCGGATAAAGAACTGGCCGAAGGGATTCTTCGGCGACGCCCTTGGCGAGACGCGCGAGCAGACACGGCTCGCACTCGAACGTCACAAGGCGCAGCATTCAGGATGAATCACGTCATCGACACCAACGTGCTGATCATCGCGAGCGCCCACGCCGTGTCCCCCGAACCGCGCGATGCGACGCCGGCAGAGCCGGAGTTGCAGGAACAGGTCTTTGCGTGATTGATGGACTTGGAGACACAGGACGCTGCGATTGTGCTCGATTACCGGTGGAAGATTCGAGGCGAGTACGAAAACAAGCTCACAGAGCAGGACTACGGCGTCATGGTCGTTCAGGCGAAGTGCGACCTAGACCAAGTGGTCTGGGTGTCGGTCGAGTACGACGAGCACGGCCACGGGGTGCTCCCGGCAGCGCTGGCAGCATGCCGATGGGACAACTCCGACAAGAAGTTCGCAGGCGCGGCGTACGAAGCGCGGCAGGTGGTCGCGCCGGTCGAGATCGTGAACGCGTCCGATACCGACTGGTACGATGTCACAGCCGTGCTCGCAGCAGAGCGAATTGGCCTGCGCCAGTTGATCGATGGCTGGTGTCGCACTCGGTACCGGGAGAAGAACGGACATGAGCCCCCGGTCGCCTGAGCTGTGCCGATTCCCTAGGACCCCGCATCTGGCCTGGCTTGCGGCGGATGCGCCGCGCGGCGACAAAGTGATGTCACCGGCAGAGTGCCAGCACTGCCTGTCCGGCGATGTCGTCGTCGAAGAGAAGGTTGACGGCGCCAATCTAGGCATTTCGCTCCATGATACTGGAACGTTGCGCGTGCAGAACCGGGGCCAGTATCTAGAGCAGCCCTATGCGGGACAGTTCTCGCGGCTTCGCGGTTGGCTCGCGATGTACCAGACGGGCCTTCTCTCTATCCTTACGCCCGACTTGACGTTGTTCGGAGAGTGGTGCGCGGCCCGGCACTCGGTTGGCTACGACCGGCTGCCAGACTGGTTTGTCGCTTTCGATGTCTACGACCGGCGTGCCGAGGGCTTCTGGGACACGGAACGGCGAGACGCCATCGTTGCGAACGCCGGCCTCCACAGCGTAGCGATTCTGACGCGAGGCCGGTTCGCTTTGCAGGCGTTGCGGTCCTTGCTCGACTCAGCACCGAGCGCATATCGATCGGGTTCGGTCGAAGGGTTCGTCATCCGGCGAGAATCCGGAGGTTGGCTCGACGAGCGGGCGAAGCTCGTTCGTCCGGACTTTGTGCAGAGCATCGGCGAGCACTGGCGCCGGCGAGCCATCGAGTGGAACCTGCTCTCGGCCAGCAGCAACCAACGGCAGACGCGGGCACTGCCGTGAAGCGACTCACTCGATCGCTCGTTGAGATGGTTGCTCGTGACCACGGTTGGGAGAACATCCTCGAAAGCAGTGACGACGTCATTCGCTTGGGGTCGGCCCGCCACCGCGCCTACAGCATGGTTCGAGACGGGCCGGCCGAGGACGAATGGCTCGTCGAGGTACCCCGCGGCCGCCTCGCTCTAGAGCTTGCGAGGTCGTCCACTACCCCGTCAGCGGAGGCAACGATCTTCCCAGTCAAGGGACTCGACGCCCTCGCCGGCCTGCTTCGCCGCGCCGCACAGCTAGCGCAGTCCCTGCCCGATCAGGCCGCCGCGACCTATGCCGCAAGAATCGACGAGGTCCTCGGCGGCTCGGAGTTAAGCCGGACCGAAGTGGAGCGTATAGTTCGCCAGCGCGTAGGGCAGGACGTGTTCAGGGACGCACTGATCGACTACCGGGGTGGCGCGTGCGCGGTCACCGGGCTTGCTCTTACCGCAGTACTGCGTGCGAGCCACGCCAAACCGTGGGCAAGATGCGCCACTGACAGGGAGCGCCTGGACGTCTTCAACGGACTCCTCCTCAGCCCTCAACTGGACGCGTTGTTTGACCGCGGCCTGATAACTTTTGATGACACCGGCGAGATGCTCGTTTCACGAGCGTTGCGACCTGTGCACCGTGCACTTCTACAGGTGGACGGCACCGCGTGTCTGCGCTGGGTAGCACCAGAGCATTTCAAGTATCTCGAGTGGCATCGGAGTGAACGCTTCACAGCTACCGAGCAAGGTGTCGAGGGAGCCGCAAAATGAAGGCGAATGCCGTGTCCCTCCTAGCGATCTTCGAGAAGAAGATGCGCCTGGAAGTGCCGTTGTCCCAGCGCCAATGCGTCTGGAATCTCGAGCAGCAATGGGAGCCGCTTCGGGAAGACCTCGAAGGCTGTTCAGATTGGACATGAGCAGAACAGAATCCGTGCTACCAGACCGCCGAATCTGCGTACACCATGCGGACACACTCGAACATAACAAAACCCAGAAATAACAAAACCCGCCGAAGCGGGTTAAGTCATTGATTGAATTTGGCTCCCCGGGACGGGCTCGAACCGCCGACCTAGTGATTAACAGTCACCCGCTCTACCGACTGAGCTACCGAGGAACGAGCCCGGTATTGTGGGTTGCCTGACCTCCCACGTCAACGCCGAACCGTTAACGCGCTCAACGATAACGCGCTCAACGATTCCCGAGCGCTGCTTGAATCCTATTCAAGGCCTCTTCCAGCACTTCCACACTCGTGGCATAGGTGATCCGCAAGCACCCAGGTGTACCGAAAGCGGCACCCGGCACGACCGCTACGCCTGTAGCCGATAGCAGCCACTCGCAAAACGCCGTATCGTCCTCAACGCCTTCGATACTGGCGATCGCCTCGCTGACATCCGGGAACGCATAGAAAGCACCTTGCGCCGGCAAGCAGCGCATACCGGGCATCGCGTTCAGCCGTCCCACCACGTAGTCATGGCGCTCTTTGAACACTTGCACCATTTTGCCCACTTCGGATTGTGCGCCGCTCAAGGCTGCCTGAGCGGCGTATTGCGATACCGAGGGTGGGCTGCCGGTGCTTTGGGATTGGATTTTACGGATGGCATTGGCCACGGGCACTGGTGCCGCCGCATAACCGATGCGCCAGCCAGTCATGGCATAGACTTTGGAGACACCGTTGATGACGATTGTTCGGTCTAGCAATTCAGGGCAGGCGGTGGCGAAGCTGCAAAAAGGTTCTTCCCCCCAACTGATGTGTTCATAGATATCATCAGTGCAGATCATGATCTGCGGGTGACGCGCCAACACCTCACCCAAGGCCTGAAGCTGCGCTTTCGTATAACACCCGCCCGTGGGATTCGAGGGTGAATTCAATATGAGCAGACGTGAGCGGGGAGTAATCGCTTCTTCCAACTGCTCCGGCGTCATCTTGAATTGACGGTCGATGTTGGTTTGGATGACTACCGGCTCGGCGCCCGCCAGTATTCCCATATCGGTGTACGACACCCAATAGGGCGCGGCTACTACGAGTTCATCGCCCGGATTCAAAACTGCCTGCGTCAAGTTGAACACCGAGTGTTTCGCGCCACAGGAGATGACGATGTTAGCCCGCTCGTAATACAGCTCGTTGTCGCGGCGAAACTTTTCGATGATGGCGTCTTTGAGACCCGGTGTACCGTCTGCCGCCGTGTACTTGGTAAAGCCTTCAGCCAGCGCTCTTCGGGCAGCTTCTTTGATATGCTCAGGGGTATCGAAATCGGGTTCGCCCACACCCAAGCCGATCACATCTTGCCCGGCCTCTTTGAGTTCACGGGCTAGATCGGTGACGGCCATAGTCGCGGATGGTTTGATGGCTTTGACTCTATCGGACAAGTGGTAGTCCAACGGTTGGGTCCTCGTGCAAGGGGAAGGTTCGGGGGCGGGCGCGTATTCTACGCCTGTGCGTCGGAGAGGCACAGAGCCTCTGATGATTAAAATATTAAAGGGTCTTTGGGAGTAAAAAGCCCTGGCCAAAAAAGTGATCAGTAAATTCGAGACCAGTCATAAATTCGAGTTGATGTCCAAGTTCGCCCCTGCGGGCGATCAACCGCAGGCCATAGAACAACTACTGCAGGGCATCGACGATGGACTGTCGCATCAAACGTTGCTCGGCGTCACTGGCTCGGGTAAGACTTTCACCATGGCCCACGTGGTGCAGCGCATTCAACGCCCCACCGTCATCCTGGCACCGAACAAGACTCTCGCTGCGCAGCTCTACGGCGAGATGCGCGAGTTCTTTCCCAAGAACGCGGTGGAGTACTTCGTCTCTTACTACGATTACTACCAACCCGAAGCGTACGTGCCGTCATCGGATACATACATCGAAAAAGACGCCTCGATAAACGATCACATCGAACAGATGCGGCTGTCCGCCACCAAGGCACTACTCGAGCGGCCGGATGCGCTGATCGTGGCGACTGTTTCGTCGATTTATGGCCTTGGCGATCCGGCCGCATACCATTCGATGGTGTTGCATCTGCGCCGTGGCGATCGGGTGGATCAGCGCTTCATTCTGCGCCGCCTGGCCGAACTCCAATACATCCGCAACGAGATCGAGCTACGCCGCGGTAATTACCGGGTGCGCGGCGATGTAATAGACGTCTATCCAGCCGAGTCAGAGCGGGAAGCCATTAGGGTAGAGTTGTTCGACGATGAAGTGGAGTCCGTCGCGTTTTTCGATCCGCTGACCGGTGAGGTTTCCCGCAAGCTGCCGCGCGCCACCGTCTACCCTAAAAGTCACTATGTGACACCGCGCGAGACAGTGGTCAATGCAGTGACCGAGATCAAAGAAGAACTGCGCGAGCGCCTCGAATACTTGCGCGAGGCCAACAAGCTATTGGAGGCGCAGCGCCTTGAGCAGCGCACCCGCTTCGATCTTGAAATGATGCACGAACTCGGTCATTGCAAAGGCATAGAGAACTATTCGCGGTATCTGTCGGGACGGGCCCCAGGTGAGCCGCCGCCGACATTATTCGACTATCTGCCAGCCGACGCACTGCTCATCATCGACGAGTCCCACGTCACGGTGCCGCAATTGGGGGCTATGTACCGAGGCGATAGGTCCCGTAAAGAAACGCTGGTGGAGTACGGCTTCCGTTTGCCTTCGGCGCTAGACAACCGGCCCTTGCGGTTCGATGAATTCGAAAGCATGGCGCCACAGACGGTATTTGTCTCCGCCACGCCCGGCCCGTACGAAGAGCGCTACGCCGGGCAAGTGGTGGAGCAGGTGGTTCGCCCTACCGGATTGGTGGATCCGCAGCTCGAGGTACGGCCCGCGTCAACCCAGGTCGATGATCTCATGAGTGAGATAACGTTGCGGGTGGCGGCGGGCGAGCGCGTGTTGGTGACTACGCTTACCAAGCGTATGGCCGAGGATCTGACCGATTACTTATCGGAACACGGTGTGCGGGTACGCTATTTGCACTCCGACATCGATACGGTGGAGCGGGTCGAGATTATTCGGGATCTGCGCTTGGGTGAGTTCGATGTATTGGTGGGAATTAATTTGCTGCGCGAAGGCTTGGATATGCCGGAAGTCTCGCTAGTGGCCATTTTGGATGCAGACAAGGAGGGCTTTTTACGCTCTGAGCGCTCACTTATTCAGACCATCGGCCGGGCGGCGCGAAATCTGAACGGCACCGCTATTCTCTACGCCGATGCCGTAACCGACTCTATGCGCCGCGCCATGGATGAGACGGAGCGCCGGCGCGCCAAACAAATAGAGTTCAATAACACCCACGGCATCGTACCTCAGGGTATCCGCAAAGCAGTCACCGACATCATGGAAGGCGCGCGCGCCGTAGTACCGGTCAGGGGCCGTAAGGCGGCGCGCAAGGTGGCTGAGGAGACCGCACAATACCGCGCTATGGCGCCTGGGCGATTAGCCAAGAAGCTCGGAGAACTCGAGGCCCGCATGTATCGGCACGCCGAGAATTTGGAGTTCGAGGAGGCGGCTAGAATCCGCGATGAGATCCAGCGGGTGCGTGGCTTGGGGTTGGGCGTGGAAGGCGAGACGGCGGTAGCCTCCGGCGAGGGGCTGAGTGCCGCTGTCCCCTGAGGCCTGCATAGTCGGCGCCCGAGGCACGGCTAGTTGACGCTTGTATACAACTGGGAGCATGAGTATGCTGCGTGGCTAATAGGCGCGTAGCTCAGTGGTAGAGCACTACCTTGACATGGTAGGGGTCGGTGGTTCAATCCCACTCGCGCCTACCAAATCTTACGGTTCATGTGACGAACCTCAACCGCTAGCCAATTGCAGTTGAGGCAAGAGTGCATGTGCCATATACTTGCTCGTTTGTCGCGAGCGAGTACTTCCGTTGTGCACTAACCATCGGAGCATAGCGGTATAAGTAACGCCATAAAGGAGGTCCAGCCGATCGCCGCTGAAAAGAAGAACCGGGTGAATGAGGATATCACCGCACCTGAGGTGCGCCTCATCGGCGCGGAGGGGGAACAGATTGGAGTAATGGCCCTCGATAAGGCCTTGGAGGCTGCTGATGAAGCAGCCTTGGATCTGGTTGAAATTCAACCGAATAGTGACCCGCCCGTGTGCAGGTTGATGGACTTCGGTAAGTTTCAGTTTCAACAAAACAAGAAGCGCAAGGATAGCCGCAAAAAGCAACAACAAGTGCAGCTAAAGGAGATCAAGTTCCGCCCTGGCACCGAGAAGGGCGACTATCAGACTAAGCTGCGGAATTTGAAACGCTTTTTGGATCATGGAGACAAAGCCAAGGTAACGTTATGGTTTCGGGGCCGGGAGATGGCTCATCAGGAATTGGGCCATCAGTTATTGCAGCGGGTCGAAGCGGACCTCGAAGAATTGGCTAAAGTCGAACAGCGCCCACGGCTGGAGGGGCGGCGTTTGACCATGGTGATGTCGCCGCGCAAGTGAGCGCGCAATCGAACACTCGCGCAATCGAACACTATTGAAGAGCTACATCGGACACTGCGATGCCGAAGATGAAAACCAACCGGGGCGCGGCCAAACGCTTCAAACCAACCGGTAGTGGACGCTATAGACATAAGCAGTCTCACCTGCGTCACATCCTGACCAAGAAAGACTCCAAGCGTAAGCGTCAATTGGGGGCGTTGCACGTGGTCGAAGAGGCGGATACCAAAACCATACGCCGCATGATGCCTTACAGCTAGGGTCAATAGGAGTCTTTGAGCGATGCCTAGAGTCAAGCGAGGTGTTCAGGCTGCCGCCCGGCACCGTAAAGTGTTGAAGGCGGCCAAAGGGTACTACGGCGCGCGCAGCCGTACGTTCAAGATAGCTAAGCAGGCCGTTATCAAAGCGGGCCAATATGCTTACCGCGATCGCCGCCAGCGCAAGCGTCAATTCCGCGCGCTGTGGATTGTGCGCATCAATGCGGCGGCCCGTACCTGCGGATTGTCGTATAGCCGATTTATGGACGGGCTCAGTAAAGCCGGCGTGGTCGTCGATCGTAAAGTGCTAGCTGATCTTGCCGTTCACGATGAAGCCGCTTTTGCGGCCCTGGCGGAACAAGCCAAAGCAAGTCTTGCAGCATAAGCTTGCCGGGTGGGCCGTGCCTCACCTGGTGGCTTCAATACAACTGATCTCCACGCAGGGGAAAGACCGGAAGGTCTTTCCCTTTGTTTTTTGTGGGGGGTGAAAAATGCACAACGTGGATGAGATTTTGACCCAAGCCAAGGCGCAGGTGAGGGCCGCAGGTGACCTCGGTGGGCTTGATAAAGTACGGGTCCGTTATCTGGGTAAGCAAGGACAGCTTACGGCCGTCCTGAAGCAATTGGGGCAACTTCCCGCAGAGCAACGGCCGGCGGCCGGGAAGGCGGTCAATGCGGCGAAAAAAATGTTGGAGGCACTCATCGCCGAACAGCGTGGCGCACTCGAACAAGAGAGGTTGCAGGCCGCGCTTAGCGAGGAGCGTATTGATGTCACCCTGCCTGGCCGCGGGCAGGGCCTAGGGGGATTGCATCCCATTACCAGAACGCTGGAGCGCGTCGAGGCATTCTTCCGCTTGTACGGCTTCGATGTGGTGGAAGGACCGGAAGTGGAGGATGACTACCATAACTTCGAGGCGCTCAATATTCCCGCGCATCATCCGGCCCGCGCCATGCATGACACATTCTATTTTCCCGATGGCCGGTTACTGCGTACCCATACGTCGCCGGTGCAGATCAGGGTGATGAAGGAGCGCAAACCGCCGCTTCGAATTATCGCACCGGGCAGGGTTTACCGATGTGATTCCGATCAGACGCACTCGCCCATGTTTCATCAGATCGAGGGCTTGGTGGTGGGAGAGGACGTAAGCTTTGCTGATCTGAAGGGCGTGTTACATGACTTTTTGCGCAGCTTTTTCGAGCAAGAGGATCTCGAAGTTCGCTTCAGACCGTCTTACTTTCCGTTTACCGAACCTTCGGCGGAAGTAGACATCATGGGACCGGACGGATGGCTTGAGGTTCTAGGCTCCGGCATGGTCCATCCGTATGTGTTGGAGAACGTAGGCATCGACAATGAGCAGTACACCGGTTACGCCTTTGGCATGGGGGCCGAACGTTTGGCGATGTTGCGTTATGGCGTGACCGATCTGCGTTTGTTTTTCGACAACGATCTGCGTTTCCTCGAACAGTTCCGCTGATCCCCCTGGATCCGGAACTCTCACAGCCTGGATAGGAATCATGAAATTTAGCGAGCGATGGCTGCGTGAATGGGTCAACCCGCCGTTGGATACCGGCGCTTTGGTGGAACAGTTGTCGGTATCCGGTCTCGATGTTGATACGGTCGAACCGGTGGGCGAGACGCTCCCCGGGGTCGTGGTGGGTCTTGTGGTCAAAGCACATGGTCATCCGAATGCCGATCGCCTAAAGCTCTGCCAAGTGGATTTTGGGGGCGATGGGCCGGTGGAGGTGGTGTGCGGGGCACCCAATGCCCGCGCCGGCAGCAAGTTTGCGTTCGCGCCAGTGGGCACCCGATTGCCGGGGGGAGTCAAGATCAAGCGCTCCAAGATCCGTGGTGTGCAGTCCCATGGCATGTTGTGTTCAGCCTGGGAACTGGGCCTAGGCGATGAGCACGACGGTATTTTGGAGTTGCCCGAGGACGCGCCGGTTGGCACCGATGTGACCGGTTTATTGGGCTTGGAAGACGTCAGTATCGATGTTGACCTCACCCCCAACCGCGGTGATTGTCTTGGTATCGCGGGGGTGGCCCGGGAGGTTGGTGCCCTCAATCGAGTGCCGGTGACGGCGCCGGAGGTGCGCCCGGTACCGGCCCAGGTTGAGTACAAGTTTCCTATTACCTTAGAGGCTCCGGCCGGTTGTCCGCGTTACGTTGGGCGCGTTATTCGCAACATCGATCCGGCGGCGCGTACACCATTGTGGATGGTTGAAAAACTGCGTCGAAGCGGTATCCGCGCCATCAGTTCTACTGTTGATGTGACGAACTACGTCATGATAGAGCTTGGCCAGCCCATGCATGCGTTCGATTTGGATCGTCTGGAGCGGGGCATTCGGGTCCGGCAAGCGGTCCAAGGTGAAACTTTGCAACTACTTGACGGAAAAGTGCTGGAGCTGACACCAGATATCCTGGTTATCGCCGATGAGGAGCGACCGGTGGCGATAGCGGGAGTGATGGGGGGTGAGCAAAGCGGTGTGGCTGATACCACACGGCATCTTCTTTTGGAGGCGGCCTTCTTCGCGCCATTGGCCTTGGCGGGTGTGGCCCGCCGCTTCGGCTTGCATACGGATGCGTCCCACCGGTTCGAGCGTGGTGTCGATCCGCAATTGCAGCGCCAGGCCATGGAGCGGGCTACCGCGTTGCTTTTGGATATCGTGGGTGGGCAGCCCGGACCTATCTTGGAGGCGGTTGACGATGATCAGATACCGGCACGCCCGGCGATTATGCTGCGGCCATCGCGCATTGCCCGCCTATTGGGCACTGAGGTCGCCAAAGATACGGTGGAGGACGTGTTGACGCGCCTTGGCATGGGGGTTGAATGGCAGGGCGAGACTTGGTCGGTGGTGCCGCCTAGTTATCGGTTCGATATCAACATCGAAGCCGATCTCATTGAGGAGATCGCCCGGGTGGTTGGATACGACGAGATGCCAAGCCGCAGCGCCGGCGCAACGTCGAACGTGAAGCCGCCCGCGGAAACATCGGTGCAGCTGCAACGGTTGCGCTTGGCGCTCACCGCGCGCGGTTACCAGGAAGCTATTACTTTCAGCTTCGTATCCGAGGCACTGCAACAAGCCCTGGATCCTGACTCGGAGGGGTTGGCGCTGGCCAATCCCCTATCGTCCGATCTGGTGGTGATGCGAACCAGTCTATGGCAGGGCCTGGTGCAGGCGGTGTTGTACAACCTCAACCGCCAGCATGAGCGGGTGCGTATCTTCGAGACGGGGCTTCGTTTTCGTCTGCAAGAGGGCGAGTTAGCGCAGGAGCGTGTGCTGGCCGGTGCGGTACTCGGGCCGGTGTCCCCGGAGCAGTGGGGCGAGGCGCGCCGTTTGGTCGATTTCTACGACGTCAAAGCGGATCTGGAAGCGCTCCTAGGTATTGGCGGTCAGGCCGGCAGTTACGTCTTTGAGGCGGCGCTAAAGGCAGGATTGCACCCTGGTCAAACGGCTTCCATCAGCCGTGATGGGGCGAACGTTGGTTACTTAGGCGCTTTACACCCGCGATTGGCTGCACAGTACAAATTGCCGTCTACACTTTATGTGTTCGAGTTGGCATTGGCGCCGCTCGAGCAGGGGGAATTACCACAGTTTTCGAGTCTCTCGCGCTTCCCTGTCGTGCGGCGGGATCTGTCTGTGGTGGTCGATGAGTCGGTTACGGCCGCTGCTCTATGTGATGTGGTTGGACAGTCTGGACCTGATGTGCTAAAAAACTTTCAGTTGTTTGACGTCTATCGCGGCGAAGGTATTGATTCCGGGCGAAAAAGCCTTTCCCTCGGACTGACCTTTCAAGCGCATACCCGTACCTTGAACGACGATGAAGTAGATGAGGTCGTGGCGCGGATTGTCGCGCGTCTCGAGGCGCAGTTCGGGGCGGAACTGAGAGGTTGAAGTGGCGCTTACCAAGGCGGAAATGGCCGAAAGGCTCTACGATGAACTCGGGCTCAATAAACGAGAAGCAAAAGAGCTGGTAGAGACGTTCTTTGAAGAGGTGCGGCAGGCTCTTGAGGTGGGCGATCATGTCAAGCTCTCCGGTTTCGGCAACTTCGACCTACGTGAAAAGAACGAACGTCCCGGACGCAACCCGAAAACCGGCCAGGAGATCCCGATAACGGCGCGGCGTGTCGTTACGTTTAGACCTGGACAAAAACTGAAGGCCCGCGTGGAAGCCTATGCTGGATCCGTCAAGCAGTAGCGAACTCCCGGCCATCCCGGGGAAGCGCTACTTCACTATTGGTGAAGTAAGCGACCTATGTGGTGTGAAGCCACACGTGCTCCGCTATTGGGAGCAAGAGTTTCCGACCCTAAAGCCACTCAAGCGGCGCGGCAACCGGCGTTATTATCAACGCCAGGACGTCATCCTGATTCGCCAGATAAGAAGTTTGCTCTATGAACACGGTTTCACCATAGGCGGCGCCCGCCAGAGGCTGGACGGCGATGATTCCAAGGAAGACGTCAACCAGAGCCAGCAGATCATCCGCCAGCTTCGTGTGGAACTGGAAGACGTGCTGATTATCTTGAAGCGGTAACTGAGTCAAAGCCGGTTTACCGGCGTCTCGCGTCGCAGTACAATTCCACGCCGCGCCGACACAATACTGTGCTTAGGCGGGCCATTCTTTTTCGGGGTGTAGCGCAGCCTGGTAGCGCACCGCAATGGGGTTGCGGTGGTCGGAGGTTCAAATCCTCTCACCCCGACCAATCTTCGAACACATCATCTACCATCCGCGCTGTCTTCAACGTGTGCGTCAGTCGTTATGTGCTCTGCGTCAAGTGAAGTTCTTTCGCTGAAGTAGTCGCTGCGGCAAGTTCGGTGAATAGTGTGGCCTCTGGTCGTCCCCGCGCATTCCGTACACCTCAATCAAGAACCTATCATAGGTTCACGAGGTGAGAGAAATGGCACGACAATCAAAGAAATCCAGACGACGCTATGTAAGCGCAGTTCAAGACCGAAGCGCTGGCATTGGCCGCTCAAGTGGGCGTGAATCGAGCAAATTGCCCTTGGGATCCTCGAAGAGCAGCGGCTGACTTATGGTGAGAACTTTGCCATGACAGTGCCGTTGTTCGACGGAGGTGCGGTACAGATTTAACTCTATTTAAAGCTCTAACTTCCTGGTACCTCTAATGCTAAATCCGTAGCGCCACGGGCTTAGCGCTATCTCAAAAATTTCCCGCACGAGCGGTGGCGCCGGTCACCGCTTCACCTACCGCGAACCGCTTCACTCACCTTAAGGCCCACTGCCTGCACAGGCAATGCGGCGTCTCAGGGCATGTACTACCCGTACGCAATTTGCGAATATCGGGGGCCCGCGGGCATCAGTCCCGCCCCGGTTCGGCGCCACGCTACTATGCGCCGTCCACAACTGCCTGCTCGAGGAGGCAAACAATGCAAGACTCATCCGTTAAGGATCTCCTTATCCGGGACGCCAAGGCCGGTAGGCTAGGGCGCCGCGATTTCATCAGATTCTCCGTCGCTGCGGGCATGAGCATCCCGCTCGCCTCCGGTCTTTGGAGCAGCCAGGTGGCGGCCGCAACGCCTAAGCGCGGCGGTAAATTCCGCGTCGGCGTGCACGACGTCAACACCTCTGATACCTATGATCCAGGCAAGTATCTAAGCGTGGGGGCAATCCAACTCGCCCACTGCCACCGCAGCTATCTGACCGAAATCACACCGGAAAACGGACTAGGCCCCGACATGGCCGATTCCTGGAGTGCCACACCGGACGCCAAGAGCTGGACCTTCGAGCTGAATAAAGAAGCAACGTTTCACAACGGCAAGAAGTTTACCTCCGCCGACGCCGTTGCCTCGCTAAACCATCACCGCGGTGAGCAATCCTCCTCGGCGGCCAAAGCGCTCTTAACCACCGTGACGGAGATCAAAGCCAAAGGCGAACACACCATCGTCATCGAACTCAATCAGGGTTTTGCCGATCTGCCTTGGGTCATGACCGACTATCACCTGACCATGCTGCCAGCCAAAGCGGACGGCACCATCGACTGGGAAAGCGGTGTGGGCGCCGGGCCGTACAAGGTCACCAAGTATGAACCCGGTATCATCACCAACCTCGTGCGCCATGATGGCTGGCACCGTGAAGGCGCCTATTTTGATGAGATCGAGATGGTCGCGTTGAATGATCCGAACGCCCGTCAGACCGCTCTTATCACCGGAGAAGTGGATGCCATTACCTCCGTCGATTTGAAAACCTTGTCGTTGCTCAAGCGCAACCGCAACATCCAAGTGGACAATGTGCCCAGCGGCTCGGCCATCACCCTACCGATGTCCTGCGACGTAAAACCCTTCGACAATATCGATGTGCGCTTGGCGCTTAAGCTAGCCATCGATCGTGAAGATATCGTGCAAAAGATCATGTTCGGCACGGCTACGCCAGGCAACGATTTCCACGTTTCGCCCGGAATGCCTTATTGGCCCGACATCGAACAGCGGGTTTACGATCCGGAGAAAGCAAAGTTCCACCTGAAGAAGGCGGGCATGGAAAACCTCGAAGTCTCACTGTCGGCGGCAGACAGTGTTTTGCCTGGCGCGGTGAACATGTGCGTGCTGTACGCCGAGCATGCCAAAAAAGCGGGCATTAAAATCAACGTCAAGCGCGAAGCCAATGACGGCTATTGGTCCGATGTGTGGTTGAAAAAGCCGTTCGTGTTCGTCAAGTGGGGGGCGCGGCCCACCCCGGACAATATGTTCACGTTGACTTACAAAGATGATGCGGATTGGAACGAAGCACGCTGGCAGAACAAGCGTTTTAATGAACTGCTGCTTCAAGCCAAGGCCGAGCTGGATGACAAAAAACGCGCCGCGCAGTATCGCGAAATGTGCCAAATCGCCCGCGACGATGGCGGCACCATCATTCCTATATTCGTGAACTTCGTTTACGCCCGCAATAAGAAAGTCGCCCATGGCCCGAACCTCGCTTCCACTTGGGAGCTAGACGGCGGACGCGGTTACCACCGCTGGTGGTTTGCCTAGAGCTTAAGTTGCTCAAAGTAACGCAACGATAGATAACGGCCCGCGCTATGTGGGCTGTTTTATTTTTAAGCGGCACTATCCACATCATCGAGCGCTGGGGAATATCACGTGAACGCGGGCCTTGCGCTACGCCCGCGACTTATTAGCGCACTATCGAGAGCCCGCATTGGATGGCGGTGTGAATGAAGCCCTGGCGGATTTCATCGCAAGGCGCGAGCGGCAGATAACTGCATCCGATTCATCGAACGACGAATATTGATCACACCCCGGGTATTGATCGAACCCAGGCGCAGCACTCAAACATAGAAAATAAACATGAAAGTCAGCATGACCGCGCCATCGCGCCGGGCTGACGGCATCGGCGCCGCCCGCCTTCGCAGTGAAGACCAACGGCTGGTCACCGGCCGTGGAGAATTCGCCGGTGATTTTTTCCCGCAAGAGTTCTGTCACGCGGCCGTCGTGCGCTCGCCCATAGCCCATGGCCGGATCCGTGCTGTTGACACTGCCAGCGCTGCTGCTATGCCTGGCGTGTTAGCGGTTCTGACCGGCGCGGACGCTTTAGCCGATGGGTTAGGGCCGATCCCTCATAATCCCGATTGGCGCGGCCCACCGGACGCGCAGTTGCGCCTGCCCCCCGGTTTCGAAGTGTACATAACGGACCACCTGCCATTGCCACATGACCTCGTACGTTACGTGGGTGAAGCCGTCGCCCTAGTCGTTGCGGAGACGGCGGCAGCGGCGGCGGACGCTGCGGAGCTAGTCGAGATCGACTATGAGCCGCTGCCTGCCGTAGCCGACGCCCGGGCGGCATTGGCGCCGGATGCTCCTCAACTGTGGCCCGGCTGCGCCAACAACCTCGCATTGACCTGTGAAGTGGGCGATGAGCCGGCCACCCGTTACGCTTTTGAACGCGCCGCCCACGTGGTGAAACTCGCTAGCTGGGTGCCTAGGGTCACGGGCAGTCCGATGGAACCGCGTGCGGTGATCGGCGAGTACGACGCCGCCACCGGGCGCTACACCTTGCGCGCGGCATCAGGACGGGGCGCCGTGCAAACACGCGAGCGGCTAGCCACCACGCTGAGGGTAGACGCGGCGCAATGCCGGGTGATATTCGGCGACATGGGAGGCAACTTCGGTACCCGTAACGCTTTCTCGCCGGAGTTGGCGCTGATGCCTTGGGCGGCCCGCAAACTGGCGCGGCCGGTCAAGTGGATCGCCGATCGGCGTGAGTGTTTCTTAAGCGACTATCAAGCCCGCGACCTGGCCGTCGAAGCGGAGCTGGCCCTAGACGCCAACGGTAACTTTCTCGCCCTGCGCGGCACCAATACCATGAATCTGGGCGCTTACACAGTCTACTTTTGGCCGCTGCGAAAAGGACTGTCCATGATGCAAGGCGTATACCGCATCCCGGCCGTTCATTTTCGCGGCCACGCCGTATTAACCAATACCGCACCCACCGCCGTGTACCGTAGCGCGGGCCGTCCGGAAGCGATTTATGTCATCGAGCGGCTCATAGACATGGCGGCGCGAAAGTACGGTTTCGACCGGGTAAAACTGAGGCATCAAAACCTTATCCCAAGCGCTGCCATGCCATTTACCAACGCTGTTGGGGTCACCTATGACAGCGGCGATTACGCAGCGGGCATGGAACAAGCTCTAGTCACGGCGGATTGGGCGGGCTTCGAAGCCCGGCGCGCTGACTCCGCTAAGCGCGGCCTTTGCCGCGGCATCGCCGTCGCCAACTACATCGAGGTCACCAGCGGCATCCCCCGCGAGCGCGCGCAGCTAACAGTCCTGGACGATGGCGGTGTCGAACTGGTGGTAGGCACCATGAGCAGCGGCCAGGGCCATGAGACCACTTTCGCGCAACTGGTGAGCGAATGGTTGCAGGTACCGTTCGACGCTATTCGTTTTGTGGCCAACGACACCGATCGGGTATCGGTGGGCGGTGGCTCACATTCTGGCCGTTCAATGCGGCTGGTGAGCATCGCCGTGGCCCAGGCGGTGGATACGCTGCTCGCCAAAGGCAAAGCCATCGCTGCCCACCTGCTGCAAACACCGGCGGATAAGGTCTCTTATAGGGATGGCCGGTTTAGCGCCCAAGACGGTGCCAGTGTCAGTCTGGCGGAAGTCAATCAAGCCTCGAATTCCCATCCGGCCGCTGCCTCGGCCAGTCTTGCAGAGGCGTTGTGGGGCGGCTTAACAAGCGCCGGCGACATTACCAACCGGGCGGGCGGTTATCCCTACGGCTCGCACGTTTGCGAAGTCGAAGTGGATCCGGAAACTGGCGTGGTGACGATCGTCCGTTGGACTGGTGTCGATGACGTGGGCCGCGCCGTCAATCCAATGGTTCTGCACGGCCAAGCCCACGGCGCCACCACCCAAGGCATCGGTCAAGCACTGATGGAGCGTATTCACTACGAGCCGGGTGGTTACGAACTTGGCGGCGCGCAGTTGGTGACCGGCTCGTTCATGGACTACGCCATGCCGCGGGCCCTCACAACACCGCCCTTCACTACCGCGATCACGCAGCTCCCGGCCAGTTCCCACCCCCATGGCATACGCCCGGGCGGCGAAGGTGGTACCACACCGGCGCTGGCCGCCCTCATCAATGCGGTGGTGGACGCGCTACGCGGCCATGGCGTGCAACACATCGAAATGCCAGCCACGCCGCAAACGGTTTGGCGCGCGCTCCGCGCGGCGAGTGGTCAAGCAGGGACTGATCTCGGATAATCGCTACTCCTTGACGGCTCCCCAATGCTTCGACAGTACTTACGGACGGCAATCAAACCGTTGCCTCGTTACGCTACCCATTCCCAGTAGAACCGGGACACACATGGAATACATGGTCGTCAACTACCGGAGCACCCGCACAGTGCTGATAGATGGGCAAGAGGCAGGCGACACGGGCCAGCCGCTGATGGTTGAAGCCGGACATCACAAGATAGCGCTGGCCGGTGACCAGGATTACACGCCAGGAGATATTTCGCGAGAAGCGTTATCAAGCCTTGTTGGATCGGGGCACCCGTCCGTTCGTTATCCTGAACGCCACCGATATTAACTTCGGATCTCAATTCACCTTTACGCAAGATCAGTTCGACCTGCTGTGCTCGAACACATCACCGATGCTGTTGAACGCACGTCATGCTCTCGCAGCTATTAAAGAGCCTATTCTCAAGGCGCGCGTCCACCGCACCGAATGAGTCAGGCCGGCCAGATGAGCTAAACGCAAACAAGAACGTCACATTGCTCTTCGGGCTGCGTAACCGCTAGGGGGCCGATAACCGATCCCTCAAACGGCCTGCCGTGACGCCAGTTCGGCATAGTCGGACGGCCGGGTCATGCCCTCACTACTCTCCCCTTCCCGGTTCAAGATAAGGCCCTCGTAACCGTTCTCCGCCACCTCCTTGATCGTGGCCATGTATTTAGGCGAGCCACCGTTATAAACCACGTAACGGATGTTGCCCTCCTCATGGCCTTTTACGTTGGAGTTATACCCGGTAAACCATCCCTTGGCTTTGCGCATCAACATGATCGAGTACATTTTCTTCACGTGCGCCGTCCAACGCTCCTGCGCCGCTAACGTGGCCTCGGCCCGAACATAATGACCGGCCCAAAGATATTGCAGCAGCTCGGTACACCAATTGACGCCGGACTCGATACCGCGGGGGAAGTTGGTCGAGGCCGAGCCACTCTGCGGTCCCGTGGGCATCAATAGATTCGGATAACCGTGAATCAACACGCCCAGGAAAGTGGCGGGACCGTCGCGCCAATCTTCCCGCAGTGAGCGGCCATCTGCGCCGCGAATATCGATTTGATCATAAGCACCGGTAATAGCGTCGAAGCCGGTGGCATAAACGATGATATCCAGATCATGGTGGCCGCCCGCCGTTTGTATACCGGTGGGCGTAATCCGCTCCAAAGGCGTCTCGCTGATATCCACCAGGTGAACATTGTCACGGTTATAAGCCTCCAGATAGTGGGTCTCAAGCGGCACCCGCTGCACGCCGAAACCGTGATCTTTTGGAATGAGTTTCTCCGCCACCACCGGCTCGTTGACCCGCCGGCGAATACGATCAGCGATATATTCGGAGAACTCCGCGTTGGCTTTCTCGTCCATGAAAATCTCGCGGAAATTCTGCAACCAGATGCCGAAGCCGGGCTCTTCGTAGAGACGATCCCAAAGCGCCAGCCGCTCTTCCCGGCTCACCTCCCAAAAACCGCGCCGGTCCGGCTCATGTTCAAAACCACCGGGGGTGCGGGCGCAGGTGGCGAAGATCTCATCGTACCGCGAGCGTATGTCCGCCATTTCTTCGCCGGTAATGATGCGGTTATTCAACGGCGCGACCCAATTCGGGCGGCGTTGAAATACATATAACTCACCCACTTTGTCCGCGATCTCGCCGATAACTTGAATGGAGGTGGCGCCGGTGCCGATGATGCCCACCCGTTTGCCCGTCAAATCAACGCCTTCGTGGGGCCAATGAAATGTGTGGAAGGATGGGCCCTTGAACGAATCCACGCCCTCGATAAGTGGCATGGTCGGCACCGACAGTAAGCCAACCGTCATCACCACGAAGCGGCAGGTAAGCGTACGGCCATCATCGATCACCAACCGCCAGGTATTGTTGTCCTCATCGAAGCGCATGGCCGTAATACGGCAATTGAACTGCATGTATTGCCGCAAGGAGAACTTATCGGCCACATAATTCAGGTAGCGCAGGTTCTCCGGCTGCCCTGAAAAAGCTTCCTTCCAATGCCACTCGTCCAGCAATGCCTTGGAGAAGGAGTAACCGTAGGTGTAGCTCTCCGAATCGAAGCGGGCACCGGGATAGCGGTTGAAATACCAAGTGCCCCCCAGATCGCCGCCCGCCTCCAGCACCGTGGCGTCAATGCCCATATCAGTCAGCCGCTTGATCTGATAGATGCCACCCACGCCCGCGCCTACAACGATCACCCCATAGTCCAGAGAGGAACTACAGTCCAGAGAGGAACTACAGTCCAGAGAGGAACTACAGTCCAGAGAGGAACTGCCAGTCATTTAGGAAATTCTCATGCGCCGATGCGAAATACCAAGAGTAACAACGATGGGGCTACTCATACCAGGATTGTTTGGCACTGTGGAACACATGCTATTTGACCTCACAGTGGTTGCACCGTTAGCCTCGGCTACCTGCAAATGACGAACCAGCGAAAACCATGGCCGGCAAACGCACCGCCTCCGTAGCTCTCGCCACGGCAAAACAAGCCATTCTCGAGTACGCCAAACGCAAAGGCGCGCTGGCCGCTGGGGTCGCTGATCTGGACGCTATCGAGCGCATCGCCCCGCCCGGTCACCGCCCGTCCGACATCATGCCCCACGTGCGCTCGGTCATCTCCCTCGGGGTAGGCGGTCAGACCCAGGGCGCCTGGACCGTCCCGGCCAAAGCCATGGCTTACTTCGGCTCCACCGAATCGCGCGCCTATACCGCCGCCTATGGCCTCGCTTTTTTCATCGAGGATCGCTTCCGCGCCCGCAGCGTGTACTGCCCGCCCGATCTGGACAACGAAGCCGGTCCGCGGGTGCCGTTGCAAAGCCTTAAGCTGCACGCGGAATTGGCCGGCATCGGCGCCCGCTCCCTGGCCGGCGACATCCTGCTGCACCCGGACTTCGGCTACATGTACTTCGCTTCTGTATTCACTGAGCTGGAGTTGCCACCCGATGAACCGATGGCCGAGAACCCGTGTCCCACACCATCTTGCGTCAGTCTCTACCGCAAAACAGGGCAGACGCCGTGTATGCGTTTTTGCCCGGTGCAGTGCTTGAGCGGTGTCATCGACGACGATGGCCAGCAGGCGCAGATGCATTACGACATGGCTAAGTGCGCGGAAATGTCGCAGCAGTACGAAGGCATGCCGGGCCTCATCGCCGACGCCATCAACGCCCTGGAACCGGGCGCGCAAGAAGACGCGCTGTTCGATCCCGACAACAAGATGGTCTGGTACAAGATGTCGGTGGGCAGCGGCGGCCTGCTGGCGCAATGCTTCGAATGCATGCGTGTGTGTCCCATCGCCATCAACGCGCCGCTGGCCGATCCGATACGACGCGCCGAAGCCCGCGAACGTGGTGAGTCATGAGCGCCCTGAGCCGTGAGCGCCCTGACTCACGGGCCCAGGACTCATAAGCGCGCCGGCTCATGACCAGGGGACTCAGCCGCGATCAAATAGGCGTCAGCGAAGAGATGGTGGCGACCTACGGCGAACTCGTTTTCAAGCTCAGCCACAACCATCAAATCCGCCGCGGCGATCCGGTGCGGCTCAAGCAATTCGACTTGATAGCAACACACCGTGGCGAATCGGGCATGAGCGATGGCCAGATTGCCGAATGCCTCGGCCTCACCCTTAACCAGGTCACGTTGATCCGCAATCTCGAGGAGCGCCGCCGCTTCAACCGAGCACCGTATCACCGCCTCAACCAACTGGGCGGCGGGCGCCGGTTCAGGACCGAGCGCTTCACCGATCCGGCCAGCCAACACCGCTACGACGAGGACGCGACATTGATCCGCTGCGCTATTCGCTTCGATCCCGATCTGGTCAAACGCTACGTGGAGGCAGGCTGGTGGTGTAACGAAACCTTGCGCTCCTGGCTGGCGCAGCGGGCCGAGGCAACGCCCGGCGCGCCAGCCCTGCTCGGCCCGGACGGTGCGGTACAGTCCTACGGGGCATTATCCGAGCAGGTGCGACGACTAGCGGCGGGACTCTACGCCAAGGGCCTGCGCCCCGGCGATGTGCTGAGCATCCAGTTGCCGAATACGGCGGATTTCCTGCGGGTGTACCTGGCCGCGACTCACCTCGGCGCCGTCGTCTCCACGCTTTATCTGCCGCACCGGAAAAGCGACATGCGCCGTCTGCTGGGCGCGGCGCGGGCGCGCATGTTGGTGTGTGCAACACAGTTGGGCGATTTCGCACCGGCGGCTACGGCGGTCGCCATGATGGCGGAGCTGGATCACTTATCGTGTGTTATCGCCGTAGAACAGCCGGTGGCGGGTGCCATCACCCTTGCAGAGCTGGACGCCGACGAGCCCGATCCGCCTCAGGCGCCAGTGGGCTCCGATCCGTTCTTATTGTTATTTACCTCCGGCACCACGGCGCAACCGAAGGCGGTGCCGCTGACCTACCAGAACATGCTGTCGAACGCCCGCTTATCGGCGCCGGAGCATCAGTTGACGGCCAGCGATCGCATCTTGAGCGCCGCTCCCTTCGGCCATCTGTACGCTCTGTATAGTTTTCACTTGGCCTTAGCCACCGGCGCGGCCAATGTCTTATTGCCGATCTTCACTCCACCGGCCCTCGCCGAAGCGGTGCAAACCCATCGCCCGACCGCCCTGTTCGCCGGCCCGGCCCACATGCAAGCGTGTCTGGCCAATGGCCTCATTGACGCCGAGCGGTGGCGCTCGTTGAGGCTGATCGTATTGTCAGGCGCCACCCTGCCACCCGCGCTGGCCCATCAACTGGCGGCGGCGTTGCCCTCCTGCGCCCGCATCACCCAGCTCTGGGGCATGACGGAAACCCAGGCGGGGCTCTATACCCGGCCTGGCGATCCCATAGACATCGCCGCCACTAGCGCGGGGCGGCCAAGTCCAGGCACCGAGGTGCGCATCGCGGACAGCGATGACCGTGAAGTTGGGCACGGCACGGAAGGTGAATTGCAGATCCGGGGCGCTTTGTTGTTCCCGGGTTATCTCGCCAATGATGAGGCCAATGCCGCCGCTTTTACGGCGGATCACTGGTTTAGAAGTGGCGACTTAGCCGTGCGGTCGGAAGACGGCAATGTCACTATCACGGGCCGCATCAAAGAGATCATCAACCGCGGCGGCGTCAAATACAACCCGCGTGAGATCGAAGATTTACTGGATGCCCATCCGGCCATTGCCCAATGCGCTATCGTGCCCATGGCCGACGCGGCACTCGGCGAGCGGGCCTGCTGTTTCGCCGTAGCAACGCCGGGCGCCATGCCAACCTTGGAGGAACTGACTAACTATCTACTGGAACACGGCGTTGCGAAGTTCAAACTGCCCGAGCGGCTGGAGTTACGTGACGCCCTGCCGATGACGCCCACCCGGAAGATCATCAAAGGTCAATTGCGCGTTGATTGAATGAGACTGACCGACTTAGGCGGGCTCGAATACCGACAACACCGGATGTGGGTAGTAACAATCGTCCTGGTACAACTTGGGATCGCTGACGTCCAGTTATGCCAGCGGCATCGGGAAGGATCATTGACCATACGGTTTGCGGGAACTGCCATAGCGATCCCCCGCAGGTGCCTCGGTGTTACCCTTTCAGTGTTGACCTGCCGGCATGCGGACCACCAAGCTGTCCAGCTTGGCGGCCACCTCGATCTGACACCAATGGAATCGGGCGGGATGCCACCGACCATGGCCTGCCACTCGGGCTCTATGTAGATATGTAAACATGGCAGATGGCGCAGGCCCGGGCGCGGCTATAGCGGCTGCAACCTCGGCGGCGTAGGACAGGACCATGGTTCCCTATGGGTAGTGCCTTGACACAATGTAGCGTTATTAGTTTAGCCATGTTATAGGCTTTGTAGGGCGCTCCCAATGTCTTCCCAGTCATCGGCCCAAATCATTTCACGCTCAGGCAATCGTATTAAGGGCATCTCTAATAATCCACATTCTGAAATCTGATGATCAATAAAATCAGTTATTTACGCTCTAGCGAAACGTCAAAATCGTAATTTTTAGAGGTGCCCTTAAGTTTGAAGTACAGATGGAGTTAACCGGCTCATTGCTAGATATGGAAAGCATGATTCCATCAGTGAGTAACCCACTGGGTTGCTGTGCGACAGCCCAAGCCCTTCATCGTTTTGATACCGATGGAAGCCCAATCGAGGTTGGCGGTATAAAACTGACTTCGCGCACGCAGAGCAACAAAACGTATTATTCGCCCTATGGGCCTGTCGATGTTGTCCGCCATATGTACCAAACCTCTAGGGGCGGTTGTATCTACTGTCCATTGGAAGCCTCAGCGCGAGTTATCCAAAGCGCAACCCCGCGCATGGCCAAGTTACGTGAATTCAACCCGCAAGTGCAACAGTGAGTTTAATTCACGGCCTTTTCCGACGAGATTCAGGCATTGTAATGCACAAGGCTGTCAGGTCGTTATTCCTGCTGACCACTCTCTGTTGACAAATCTGAAGCGCGCAAACAACGGTGCGGGGTTGTTCCGACTGTTGAACGGCAAGGTCATCAGGGTAGAATTTTCTTTGAAGGGCTTTACCAAAGCGTTCAACGCGCTTGCTTCCGGTGATCTTCTTGAAGAGTAAAATATCCAGCAAGCGGATGTATCCGAGCGATTGCCATCATGCTGGGTCGGGTTTTTTGCAAATCGGTGTTGCCGGTTGTTTTGACTGCAAGTCTGTTTTTGTTGGGCCTGCAAGATATGGCTCAAGCGCAAAGTGCTACCGATGATGCCGCAAGACAGGCTGAACAGATCGAGCGCGACCGGGCGGCCGACGAACGTCAGCGCCAACTGGAGCGAAGTAGGCTCGATAACCGGCCACCCGGTGGTGCAAATGTTGCTCCTCCACGAAGGGAGGTTGCTGCACCGGATGAGGCTTGTATTGAGGTCAATACGATTTCGTTAAGCGGCGTTGCATTGTTGCAAGCTCGCGCAGTCAACGGGGTCGTTTCCGAGTTCGAGGGACAATGGCTGGGGCTTTCCGATCTCAACAATCTTCTCAAGCAGTTGACATTTTTGTATGTGGAGAAAGGTTACATCACCTCGCGCGCATTGTTGCCGGAGCAGGATTTGGCAGATGGTTTGCTTGAGATCGTTGTCGTCGAAGGGCAGCTGGAATCTATTGTAATGGACGGTGAGCCTGATACAAACAGAAGCCGGATCGATACCGCATTTCCCGCAATGGTGGGCAAGCCGGTCAATTTGCGTGACATTGAACAGGGGCTTGAGCAGCTTAACCGGCTGCGGTCAAACCATGCAACAGTTGAACTGGAGGGGGGTCAAAAACCGGGCTCATCGGTTTTGCAGGTTCGACGAAACAAGTCCGAAAACTGGTATGGAACCGTGGGCTTTGACAATTCGGGTGCCTCATCAACCGGCAAATACCAGTCGAGGGTCGATTTGGGATTTGAAGATGTCTTGCGTCTGAATGAGCAGTGGAATTTCAGCTACCAGCGGTCAATGGACCGCCATCCTCTATATTTTGACGATGTTCCAAGCAGTGACACTTATACAAGTAGTTTTTCTGTTCCCTACGGTTATTGGGCATTTGCGGTGGATGGTTTATGGAGTGAATACAATTCGCAAATTGTCGGAGCAGTTTCAGATATTGATACCTCGGGTCTTTCGCTATCTGTGAGCGCGAGTGTCTCGAGGGTTGTTCATCGGGATCAGATCTCAATTACCTCACTATCTGGCAAGCTCAAATGGAAACGGACCGAGAATTTTATTTTGGGCAACCGAATAGATGTATCCAGCCGCGACCTGTCCATAGGTACTTTAGAACTCGTCCATTCCCGACAACTATGGAACGGTCAACTGGTCGCGTTTGCCGGTTATAAGTCGGGGTCTGGATATAGGGGGGGCTTTTGATGATGATACGGCCCCAGCCGGTTCGCCGAAGGGGCAGTTTAGAAGTGTGAATGGTTCCATCAGTTATTTCAAGCCCTTCAAACTGGGTGATCTAAGCGCGACCTATAACGGTCAGGTAAGCGGGCAATATACGCCAGACCTTTTGTTTGACTCAGAGCAGGTTGCTTATGGTGGGTATTCAACGGTTCGTGGATTGCGCGAATCTGTCGTGTTCGGCAATCATGGTGTGATGACGCGCAATGAATGTGCCCTCCAGTTGCTGCAATCAAAAAACGAACCATTTACAAAGGTGTTTGGAACATTGGAGGCCTATGCAGCCATCGATTTTGCTCATGTGTTCGAGGAAGAAGACTTTGGCATCGATGGCGGAAATCTGACCGGTGCGGCCATCGGATTGCGCAGCCGCGGTGGCAGGATCGGTTTTGATGTGGCGTGGTCGGATAGTGTCGCATCATCCGATAATCTGGATGCGGCAGTTGCTGAGTCGGGATTGGTTTATGCACGGGTTAATTTGGCTTTTTAATGGTCAATCAATTATAAATATTTATCGCTGATGTCAGTGTAAAATACAGAGAATGTATTGCATGGCTAGAAACAGGAAACCCAGGCATTCGCAATATTTCTCTAACACAATGAGCCGCTTGATGCGTCAGGCCGTGTCATATCTGCTGTGTTTACTCCTTGCTTTCCAGCCGTTGATCATGCAGGCGGCGGAAATGACCGCTGCCCGGAATGCGGCAGCGGCCAACCAACCGGGGGTTGAAAGCGCCGGTAATGGTGTACCTCTAGTCAATATCGTTAGGCCCAATGCATCCGGTCTCTCGCATAATAAATATGATCAATTCAATGTTGGGCAACCGGGCGCGATTTTGAACAATTCCAATCAAACCCTGCAACGCTCCCAATTGGGTGGGCTGGTTCAAGGTAACCCTAACCTCAGTTCATCGGGACCTGCATCGGTTATAGTGAATGAAGTGATCAGCGCCAACCGGTCGCTATTGGAGGGAACCCTTGAGGTTCATGGTAGTCGGGCGGATGTTATTGTTGCCAACCCCAATGGAATAACCTGTAACGGCTGTGGCTTTATCAATACACCCAGGGTCACGCTTGCTACTGCTCGCCCTGAACTGAACAGCAATGGCTCGCTCAACAGCCTGTTGGTTGAACAAGGTGATATCAATATCGGCCTGAATGGGGCTAATCTTGATAGCGTCAATGCGTTTGAACTGGTGTCGCGCAAGATCAGTATTGGCGGCCCGATCAAGGTTTTGGGTGATCTTAATCTGGTCGCGGGGCGCAACAGCTATGCGTATCAAACAGGTTTGATCACGCCCCTTGCTGCTGACGGCAAGGAACCGGGTGTGGCGATTGATTCTTCATTGCTGGGCGGCATGTATGCAGGCCGGATCAAGATTGTTTCGACCGATCGTGGCGCAGGCGTCAATACTCAAGGGCAGATGGCTGCCAATGCCCATGGCATGACCCTGACAGCCGATGGCAAGCTGGTACTTGGCAATGTACGTGCCAAGGGAGCCATCCGGGCAACGTCCAAAACCCAATCTATTGAAGTCCAGCGGACTTTGTTTGCTGATGAGGCCATTGTTCTAGACGGCAAGAGTGCCGTTACGCCTGGTGACAATGCGCTGATTGCTTCGGCTGGCGATGTATCCCTGAAGGCCGAAGTAGTTTCACTGGGTAACGCTGCATTGGTTGCATCAGGCACCCGCGAAGACGGCGCACAAAGCAATGTTGGCAATCTGAGCGTTGAGGCAGACCGGCTTGACGCTGGAGACGGTCAACTTGCCGCGGGAGACACACTGACCGTGACTGCATCGACTATCAATCTGGACCGCGCAGCCGATGGCAACACGGATGTGTTGCGATCCTTGGGGGGAATCGCCCTGAAGGCGGAAAATGTTTCCGCTCACAATGCCCGTGTGACAGCGTTGGGTGCATTGGACCTGAAATCATCTTCATCACTCAATCTCACGGGTGGTTTGTACTCGGCTGCCGGACATCTTTTTGTTGAAGCTGATGATATTACAAGCAGTGCGGTCTTGAATTCCAAAAGTACCGTAACATTGCGCGGAATAAGCGGGAGCGTTGTCAATTCAGGCCGGATGGCAGGTGATGCAGGAACGGTTGTCAGCGCGGTGACGATCGTTCGCAATGAGGGCGATCTGTTTTCTGCCAAAGCCGTCAACATTACATCGCTAGGGGCTTCAATCAATACCGCCACAGGACGGATTGCCGGTAATGAGGGCGTGGGGCTCAATGCCGCATCGGTGCACAATGCTGGCAAGGTTATCGCACAAGGGTCGGAGCTGAGTGTCAATACCGATGGCAATGTGGACAATAGCGGTGAGCTTGGCGGTGCAAGCGCCCGTTTGAATGTGGATGGGACGCTGAGCAACCGTGGCCAACTGGATGTCACACATGCACTGGCGCTCAAGGGCCATAACCACACCCACAGCACAGCACTGCACAATCATGCAGGCGGCTCGATCATCAGTGGCTCGGGCAATTATTCTGTCGCATCTTTCGATAATGCGACTGTTATGACAACGCGCTCTGGCGGGTTGGACATTGATGTCACCGGCAACCTAAGCAACACCGGCGCGATAGCGGCCAAGACAACAGGCACGATAGAACTGGATGGCAACCTTGCCAATGCCGGCTCCATTATCAGTGAGAAAGCCCTGGTGATTGTTGGCCGTTCCGGTGGCCGGTTGGGCACTTTGTCGAATTCACACAACACTGCGTTGATCAACGGCGCGGAGCGCTTGACTATAAAAGCCGCTACTGTGACGAATGCGGGGGCAATGGGTTCGGTTGATGGTCATGTGTTGGCTGAACTTTCTGGTGATTTGACCAACACCGGTGTGTTCTATTCCGGGACGTCGTCAATCTATAAGCTCGATGGACACCTGAGCAACACCCATGCCGATATTCTGGCCGAAGCTGCTCTGACCATAAGAGGTCGAAGTGCTGCCCGTGCAGCATCGATAAAGAACGCTTCAGGCAATATAGAAGCCATTTCGGGTGACCTGACGCTGGCGGCCGATACGATTACCAATGAGCGTACCAACCTTGCTTTTGGCACCACGTCTTCAACACAAACGTCAACTTCGGGCAACACGACCACGACTGTGGTGACCACCCGCGAAACTTTAAGCCAAAGCTCTGCGGCCTCCAAACTGTTGGCGGGCGGCACTATCACGGTTGATGCCAATACGCTCAACAACCACTACAGCCAAATCGCGGCAAACGGAAATATTACAGTCACCGCGAACACGGCGAACAACACCGGTCGCGACTTGATTGAGACGGTTGATACAACAGCCGTCACCCAGCATTCGCAGAGATATTGTGCCAGACGCATTTTGGGTATCTGCATCAGCAGGAAAACCCGCTACTGGACAACCATCAGCCATAATACGACCTCTTCAACCTATGATTCAATGTTTGCATCCATTGAAGCAGGCGGCACACTGAATGCTGATGTAAGCGGTTATTTGAACAACACTGCCGTACGTGGAAGTGCCGGACCAATCGGCCTTTCTTCGGGTAGCCGTGCACTGAATTCGGCCCATGTCGCCGGCGGAAGCGGCCCCGGAAATCTTGTCAATCTTGACGAACTCGATGTCGGCATCACTGCCTTGCTTGGACGCAGTGCGCTCTTTGATGTAGCGCAGCAACCCCATTCGCCTTTCTTGGTGGAAACCCGCTCGCAGTTTATCGATCCAAGCGAGTTTCTGGGTTCGGACTTTTTTCTTAATCAGGTCGGTGGCTACAACCCCGATCAGACCCTGCGCCGTTTCGGTGATGCTTATGTGGAAACACGGCTTATTTTCGACCAGATTTTCGCGCTGACCGGACAACGATATGTAGGCAACGCCACAGACACTCGTGGTCTTGTTCAATCCCTTTACGAAAACGCTATTGATGCTCGGCAAAGCTTCGGGCTTGCATTGGGTGTGGCCTTGACGCCTGATCAGGTTGCGCGGTTGACACAGGACATCACATGGCTTGAAGCGCGTGTTGTTCGTGGGCAATCCGTTTGGGTGCCACGCGTTTATCTTGCCTCATCCACGTTGGATAACGTCAATCTTGCAAGTGCGCAGATCAAGGCTGGTCAGGCTAATGTGCAAGTGGCCACACTGTTCAACTCGGGCGATATGACAGGCCATGATGGTCTGAATGTGACGGCCAATGATGCCGTGCTCAATCAGGGCGGTGGGCTGTTTGCCAATGCGGATATCGTGATCAATGGCGGCAGTTTGTTTTCCAACAACTCCGGTACGGTATCCGGCGACAACGTGACGATCAAAGCCGATGATATCCTGAACGATACTGCCAAAACCCGCGATCAGCGTAACAACGGGTTTACCGATCGCAATCAGCTAATCGCCCGCATTCAGGCACGCGGCGATTTGTTATTGGACGCCGAAGGAACCATTGCTTCAACGGGTGGACAATTCAGCTCAGGCGGTTCGACCACACTGGATGCGAGAAAAGCGGTTGCACTCAGTGCGCTTGAAATCGAGCGTCTTGCCAAGGATGAATTCAAAGGAGGCTATGATCGCAGATCCTCCCTCACCCATCGACTGGTTGGCATTCATGCAGGTGAAGCACTCACCCTCGATTCCGGCGGGGATGTCACGTTAAGAGGCGTGGACACTTCTTCAGGGAAAGACACAACTATCACTGCGACCGGCGGTATCGATATCGTCGCTGTTCAGGACCAACAATCCAAAGATCTGAAACTTGACCTCAAGACAAGTGGCCTGCTTGGAACCGAAACCCACATTCGCAGACAATCCGCTTCAACTGAAACCAAAGGGTCAGACATTGAGGCAAGCGGCGCCTTAAACATCACCTCCCAAAAAGAAGGTATTACAGTAAAAGCTTCCAGACTTGCCAGCGAGGAACAAACAACGCTCTTAGCCGAAGAAGGCAAAATCGCACTTCTCACAGAAACCGATTCCGAATTTGAACGTGATGAACGGCGTGAAGAAGATATCTTCTGGTGGAATGAAAGCGACCAGGGGTACGTCAGGGAAACCATCAAGCCTGTTGCAATCGAGGCCGGCGGCGGTCTCACGATCAATGCAGGAAAAGGCCTTGTTGTAGAGTATCAAAAGACTGGCGATCTGAACGCCTCTATTGACCAGCTTGCCCAATCACCCGGACTAGAGTGGATCGGCGGGCTCAAAAATGACCCACGCGTGGACTGGGTTGAAGTTCAGGCGCGGTTCGACACTTGGGATTATGAAAATCAAGGGCTGACAGAAGCCGGTGCTGCTTTCGTCTCTCTTGTGGTGGGTGCCGTCAGTGGAGGGGCGTTATCGACTCTGTCGGCCAATCTGGCAACCGGCCTCGGCTTTGCAGCCAAGGGTGTCGTACAAACCGCCCTTCAGGCGGGACTGAACTCGCTGGCCAAACAGGCGAGCATCGCGCTCATCAATAACAAGGGTGATCTGGGTGCCGCACTGGAAACCCTTGGCTCATCCGCCTCTCTGCGCTCGCTGGCAACAGCCATGGTGGCAACGGGCCTCACTGTCCACATCAGCGATGTTGCGGGCATTGGCACCGATCTTCCCAAAACGGCTTCGCTGGCCGATCGTGTAGTACGGGATATTCAGCGTGGCCTCATCCGTACCACGGTCAACGCGGGCGTCTCCACCGCTATCGAAGGCGGCCAGTTGAATGCAAATCTTATCGCTGCGCTCAGAGCCGAGGCGGCGAGCGTCATCGGAGAAAATGCTGCGCAGGAGATTGGGCAAGCCTTCCACTCCGGAGAGATAAACAAGTTCACTCAACTGGTCGCCCATGCGGCGGTTGGATGTGCGAGTGGCGCAGTGGCGTCAGGCCATTGCAGGTCGGGTGCGCTTGGTGCGGTTGTCGGAGAAGTCACCGCAGAGATACTGGAACGGCACATACAGGACCGGCTTGCCCATGAACTTGCCGACGGCTCCATCACCGAAGAAGAAGCCTCGGTGATGGCTATAGACATGCGCGCTGAGGGCGTTGATATAGCGAGGCTAGCTTCCGGTATGGGGGCGGCTCTTGCGGGCGGGGCGGTCGATGCGGCGGCGGATGCGGGTGGAACGGCGGCGGAGAACAACGCCTTCTGGATACCCGCGATTATAGTGGTTAACGCTCTTTGGACGGCTTATGATGTTGCTAAGACCTATCAGGAGGAGGGTGGAGAAGCCGCTCTTAAGCAGCTTGCACTTGATGGGGTCATTACGGTTGCCACAGGGGGGGTTGGTCAAGCCGCCTATAAGATAGGTGGCAAGGTGTTCAAATCAGCCCCCGAAGCTTGGCAGGCTGTCAAGAAGGCCGGATTGTGGAGGAAAGGGATAAAGAGAACAAAAGGTCTTGAAACGCGAGGTGTAAGACCTGCACCCGGTGAAAGAACAATTCAAGGGCAAGTTGATGCGGCTACCCAAGGTGGCACAGTAAACCCCACAGTTCAACGTAATAGACGAGACTTATTCCGTTTGAGATCAAGTGGGCATGGTCAATCTGGAGCTACAGCTACTCCTCAAAATGTTTTCAGAACTAATCCTAAAACAGGTGAGCGCTTTGGACCTCAACGTGGCCCCGATAGGGCTGTAACTCCGAGAGATATTCGTGAGCTTTACAAAGCACAAACTGGTCAAGGCACTAGCAGTATTCGCACACGGAGTGGACACTAATGAGTACTGCTATTGGAATTGGCTTTCAAAGTCTAGGGGAAGAAGCTTTATCCAAAGAGCTAGAAGCTATAGCTAACGAGTATGACTATGGCGTAGAAAATAATTTGGATAACGCAGAAGGTGATATGAAATCAGGCTTGTCCGAGCTTTCTGCTGCGCTGGATTGGAATTCGATAATGCTGCTGAAAACTCCAAAAGACAATCCTGCGGCATTAGCATTCGATATTGAACAAGACTTGGGTTTATGGGAGTGTGAAAATAGACGGCCCAAGTTTTATGATTTTCTGCTTTCTGTTTCTTTGCTGTTAAGAAACCACTGCAAAGAGTTCTATGTGTTTTTTTCTGGCGAGTGGTATGAAGGTGATCGAATCAGAATGGAGCAAGGCTATATTGAAGACTTGCTCATTTTTTTGAGAAGGCCAGCAAATTGGAATGAAAAGCTTTATGTGGCTAAGGCAAATATCCATCAATATAGTGATGAAGTGCCGCTCCTTTACAAAGTACAGATTCAAGGTTAACCTTCCTAGCTTCAACTTTGAAGTGCGACACTTCAACAATTAAGGAAACAACTGATCGGTGACTTACAGTCCAGCCTCCTTCCAGCGCATCCCTCAATTGCATAGGCGCTGCTTAACCAATGTTTTACAAGCCGCTTCAGTCACACCTGATCCAATCGGTAAATTGTCCGACTGATGCCGAGAATAATGCATCTTGGATTTGTTATTCTTAAAATAAGTGACCGATGCCAATAAGTGCTCTTTATCCGTCTTTTTAGACGACCCAGTATCAAGGTGCTCTTTTATCTCATTGTATAGTCGGGTCGCTGAACCCGGTTGGCTTTTAAGTCGATGACACGCTTGGCGATGGAGATCGAGATGTCGTCGTAGTAACAACCGTGGTCGAGGACTCCTCACAGAATTTGACTCAAGAATTCTTGTGTTCTCGGATCTTTAGCCTGTGAAAAGAACATCGACGGTGGCCCATGTTCAACGATTTTGCCGCCATCGGTGAAGTAGATATGGTCGGCGATCTCGCGGGCGAAGCCCATCTCGTGGGTGACCAAAATACAGGTCATGCCCTCCGCGGCTAAATCTTTTATCGTCACCAACACTTCTTTCACCGTTTCCAGATCAAGGGCGGCGGTGACTTCATCGAATAACATCACCGCGGGACGCATAGCCAACGAGCGCGCAATGGCCACCCGTTGTTGTTGCCCGCCAGACAATTCACCCGGATAACTATCCTCTTTGCCCTCTAGGCGCACTTTTCTTATCAGCGCCCGCGCTCGCTCCTGCACCTCGGCTTTAGGCTCTTTCAGCACTTTAATGAGGGCCATCATGATATTTTGCCGGGCCGTGCGGTGCGGAAAGAGATTGTACTGCTGGAACACCATGCCGACTTTCTTGCGCAACTCCAGCTTGTTTAAGTTCTTGTCGTGAACTTGCTGGCCTGCAACGGTAATGGAACCACTTTGAATATCATTGAGTGCGTTAATGCAACGAATGAGGGTGGATTTACCGGAGCCGGATGGGCCGATGACTCACACCACTTCGCTTTTCATGACATCGAACGACACCCCTTTCAAAACCTCTACATCACCAAACGCTTTGTGCACATTTTGAATGGAGACGATGCCAACGATCGTGCGGCGATCAGGACGATTCACTCAACGAATCCATTAGCAGTACCTATCGTGCTCTAGCCTTGTGGCCAGCGAGACAGGTTGCGGTGTATCAAACGGCAGTGGACATCCGGCGACGGCAGCGATGGCAGCATAGGTTCCACTACCGTAGAAGTCTAGAAGTTATCTAATGAACGCCCCAAGCTTGCCCAACCACGCCTGCGTTGTCGTCATCGGTGGCGACATCATGGGCTGCTCGACGCTCTATCACCTAGTCAAGATGGGTGCCGGTGATGCCATCTTACTTGAGCGTAATCAGCTCACGTCCGGCACTACCTGGCACTCCGCCGCACAGGTGAGAGCGTTGCGCGGCTCGCGCAATCTCACGCGCATGATTCAGTACTCGGTGGATCTTTATGCAAGCCTGGAAGAGGAAACCGGCCAGGCGGTGGGCTGGATTCAAAAAGGGTCACTGTCCATAGCCACGAACGAGGACCGGCTCACACACATCAAGCGCCAAGAAGCGCTGGCCCATGCTTACGGTGTAAACGCCACGTCCATTAGCGCGGCGGAGGCGGCGGCGCGCTGGCCGCTCATGAACGCAAGCGATGTGCTCGGTGCCGTGTGGTCGTCCGATGATGGCCACGTGTCGCCATCGGATGTGTGCGCCGCGCTTATCAAAGGTGCCCGTCGAAACGGCGGCAAGATATTCGAACATACGGCGGTTACGGGAATCCTCACGGAAGGCGGCCGCATTCGCGGTGTAGAAACCAGCCGTGGCGTGGTGATGTGTGACGCCATCGCGCTCTGCGCCGGTTTGTGGTCGCGCGAAGTAGCCATCATGGCCGGCGCCGTGGCCCCGCTCTTGGCCTGCGAGCATTTTTATTTGCTCACCAAGGCCGTGGATGGCATGGCGGGTAACACACCGACGCTATCCGATCATGACAGTCGTCTTTACATCCGCGATGAGGGCGGTGGCCTCTTGGTGGGTTGCTTTGAGCCTATGGGTAAACCTATAGAACCGGCACGGCTAGACGCAAGATTCGCCTTCGGCTTGCTGCCGGAAGATTGGGATCATTTCGAACCGATGATAGAGCGGGCGCTACACCGTATTCCCGCCTTGCAATGGGCTGAGGTCAAAATGCTGCTGAATGGACCGGAGAGTTTTACCCCGGACGGTATGTTCATGCTCGGCGAAACAGCGGAAACCAAAGGCTTGTTTTTAGGCTGCGGCATGAACTCCGTGGGCATTGCTTCGGGTGGGGGTGCCGGTATGAACTTGGCTCACTGTATCGTTCATGGCCACACGGCGTACGACCTATCCGAGGCCGATGCCAACCGCTTCGCGCCGATATTCAACTCTTTGGAACATCTCATGGCCAGGGCGCCGGAGGTTTTAGGCAGCCACTACGAGATCGCTTATCCGGGCCGCCAATGGCGCTCGGCGAGGCACTTGCGATCAGCACCACTGGATGCCGAGCACAAACGAAATGCAGCCCACTTCGGTCAGTCCTACGGCTGGGAACGCCCGCTCTATTTCGGCAAGAGCGGCGAACCGAAAATGACCTTCGCAACACCCGCTTGGTTTGAGCAGGTGCGTGCCGAGGCCGCTGCGGCGCACAAGCACGCGGCCCTGTTCGACGCCTCCAGCTTCGGCAAAATCGATGTCAGGGGTGCCGATGCCGAGCCGTTTCTATTGCGGGTGTGCGCCGGCTATGTGGCGCGCCAGCCGGGCTCGGTTGTCTATACCGCCGTGCTCAATGAACGGGGTACTTACGAGAGTGATATCACCGTGCAGCGCCTGGCTCATGATCACTACCGCTTATTCGTGGGCACTGACGCCCCGCGCCGTGATCTCGCCTGGTTAAGGCGGCATAGCGATGGCTTCGACGTCCAGATCACCGATCGCACGGAGGAATTCGCCGTGATAGCCCTCATGGGTGCTAAAGCCGCCGCCATCGCCCTAGCGATCGGCGCCCCTGAATTGATCGACATCAACTACTTCAAACACGCGCGGTTGCAGATAGTCGGGCAACCGGTTCGCGCCGCGCGCCTGTCTTACGTGGGCGAAGCCGGTTGGGAGATCACTTGCCGGGCGGAACACGCGCCTGCTCTTTATGCACAGTTATCGGAGGCCGGCGCCCGTCCCGCGGGCTTATTCGCGCAAACCTCCATGCGCATCGAAAAAGGTTATTGCGCCATGGGCCATGAACTCGATAGCGATGTGTCGCCCATTGACGTGGGGCTCGCCAGAATGCTGCGCCCCTACAACCCACATACTGGCAACACTTACATCGGCGCCAGTGCTATTGCGGAACAACATGCTGCGGGCGCTACCTGCAAACTCGTTTCACTCACCTTCGCTGACATAAGTGCTCTACCTCTGGGCGCCGTACCCCTAGGCGTCCTACCTCTGGGCCATGAGCCCATTTATCTGGACGGCGATATCATCGGTCTCACAACGTCGTGCGCGTTCGGCTTTAGAGTAGGTGCACCGATCGGCTTAGGCCGCGTCAGAATAGCCGTTGCCGATGGTACGCGCGTGCAGATTGATGTTGGCCGGCAACTGTTCGATGCAACGGTAACACTGGGGCCTTTATTCGATGCCGATGGCGGGCGGATGCGTCAATGACTCGCCTTATGGTTGCGCCTTCACGGGTGCCGTCCCGCCGCCGCCAGCTCGCTTAAGCTACGGCCAATGATGCGGGCGATGAGCGCGCAATCCGCCTCGGTATGAGTTCATATGCGGGTGAAATCGGTGAAGCCGAGTTGGAAATCGATCATCAAGATAGCCAGGGATTGACCAAAACCGATTTCTGTTTCCCCATAGCTTTTACGATCATACATCTCGAACACAACGGCTCCCCTCAGCGCTAATTTTAAAAGCCTAAGTAGCGGCCGCCGGCAGCCACCGCCACGGTCAATAAACCGAGCGCCGTATTCGTACCCACCAGAATGCGGATTTGATTCAGGGATTTGCCCCCGGCCGGCCAATCCCCGGCGGCCACCGCCCGCTTAAGCCGCTGATACGGAGCGAAGAAGACGTACATGAAGATAAACATCATGACAATACCAACGGTCATCATGATGTGCACATAAGCGCCGGCCTGCTTCATGCCGCCGAAGTACACAAAGATCATCCAAAAACCGCTTACCAATAAGACGGCGACACAACCCCAAACCCAGGGAAAGAAACGGCTGAATACCTGACTCCACAAGGTCAACCGAGGGGGTGGCTCCAACACACCCGCAGCGGCCGGGCGCAAACACACGTAGGCGAAAAACATGCCACCCACCCAAATGACGGCGGCGAGAACATGGACAGTCAGCGCGATGGCGAAGAACATAAAAGTACTCTCAGTAGCTATCAAGGCATGGGCCGGCGCCTAAACACCGCAGCGGCCCTCCTCATCTCCTCATCTGATTTCTCAGAAATCCACCAGTTCCGTCTCAAACACCAGCGTTGCGTTGGGCGGTATGACACCGGGGTAACCCCGCGCGCCATAGCCAAGCTCCGGTGGAATAATGAGGGTGCGGCGCTCGCCTTTGGTCATATCCATGATGCTCTCATCCCATCCTTTGATGACACGGCCAACGCCGATCGGGATCTGGATCGGCTGCCCCCGGTCGCGGGAACTATCAAACTTCTTGCCGTCCAAAAGACGGCCAACGTAGTGCACACTGACCGTTTGGCCCTTGGCCGGTTTCTCGTTACCGCTGCCCGCTTGGGTGATGACGTATTGCAAACCGGATGGTGTTTTCTTGGCACCTGGAAATTTCGCTGTGATAAGGCTTTCATGGCGTTCACGCGCGGCTTGCTTCTGCGCCGCCGCCCTCGTTTCGACACTGGCCAAAAGCACCTGAAAAGCAGCCTCATCCGCCTTGAAAGCTTCGGCTTTTTCACCCACGCGTACAATCTTCAGTGACTGGATGGAATCGCCCTGAGCGATAGCATCCACCACCTCCTGCCCTTTCACCACGTGGCCGAAAACGGTGTGCTTGCCGTCAAGCCAGGGCGTCGCCTTGTGGGTGATGAAGAACTGCGAACCATTGGTGCCGGGTCCGGCGTTGGCCATGGATAAAATGCCGGGTCCACTGTGGGTCAAGGTCTCGTCGATCTCATCGGGAAACCGGTAGCCGGGACCACCACCGCCTGTGCCATCGGGATCCCCGCCTTGAATCATGAAATCCTCGATCACCCGGTGGAAGGTAATGCCATCGTAAAACGGCATACCGGCTGCCTTATTCGACGCTTTACTACCCTCGGCCAGGCCCACGAAATTGGCCACGGTCAGTGGCGTCTTCTCGAATTCCAGCGATAAGACAATGAGCCCGCGGTCGGTGGTCATTTCAGCGTACAAACCGGGCTCGTACCCGCCCACTGCCTGCGCAACCGTCATCGTACCAAGAGCGGCCACCAGCACCAGGTAGCGCAAACTCATAAATACCTTTCTCATGAATATCATTCCTTCAAATAAATGATGAACAGCGTGATTGAATCCGGCTGATTGGCTGGGGGAATTGTGTCACGGGTGGCCGCACATCACGAGCCCTGCCTCTTATGCCCAACCTCACCCGGTGTCATCTATCACATCAACCGGCTCGCCCCAAAACAGTCGTTCCATAGCACTTTTGACTGCTTCGTCGGGCTCAATCGCACCGGCCTGCGTGACGGCGACAGCGATGTCACCGGGCAGCGATTCCCACGTTGTAAGTGCCCGCAAAGCGACGTGCCGATCACGGATAATCGGGCCGCGCAAACTCACCCGGAATAGTGGCCAACCTTGGCCGGGAAAGCGGATGAATTACCCGCTCTGACCGATGTGAGCGGTACCTTTGCCAATGTGCTTTGCGAAACGGTGATCACGCACCTACCCGTCTCCAACATCACCGATGCGGTGCGCCGCCTGCTCGGTCTTTTGCCACCGGGCGGCGTGCTTTACTTGAGGGCACCTCTAAAAATGCACTTTTCCGCGATTGCGGCGTCAGCGCCGTGCTCCAATCCTCAGGTATCACCTATACACTGCGGTTGCGCGCGCGGTGCTTCCTTGCACTCACGAAACAATGACTATTTTTATCAGGCGCCCTTGAGTTGGCGTATGACGCAAGACCGTGCCCGGCGTGATGCTGCTGGCCGGCTCTATGCGGCATTCGGCGCGGCACTGGTGCAAGACGCCTTGGCCGGTATGCGCATCGAAATCGGCGAGCGCCCCCTAAGCGCACCGCCGGAGCGCAGCGCCGGCCAAGGTAGTGCACAAGCTTATCGCGCGGCACCAGGAGGCTTGAACCGACTCATAGAAAAGCCGGCAGCACCTCTTCGGTGAACAACATAAACGAGCTGTGGCTAAGCGGGGTACACAGGAGATAATCGAGCGGCAAGGTTTCCTCCAGTCGTTGGAGTTCATCAATGACTTGCTCCGGCGTGCCGCAGATGACCACTTCGTTCACGTAACGGTCCACCCGCTCCTGCGGGCTCGCGTCCGCGGCCGCCACCGCCGCGCCCGGTATGGTTTTTTGCTGCGCTGGCCGCACCGCATCGGGCTTGCGCAAATAGCTACCGAACATGAATTCCGCCCCCCTGCGCGCAGTCGCTTCGGCCTCCTCCTCGGTGCGGCCTAGGGCGATATTGCGGGCCATGGGGATATCGCGGCCGCGAGCGCAGTAGCCCGCTTTCTTCAATGCTTGCGCATAGAAAGTACGCTTGGCGCCCAGCTCCTCATGGGAGGCGTGCGGATCCATCAAGATCGAGAAACCTTTAGCGGCCGACCAAGCGATGGCGTCCAGCGAACTGGCCGCCACCCAAACCGGAGGATGCGGCTCCTGTAGCGGCTTGGGTAGCACCTCCACATCGTCGTAGTCGCAATACTCACCGTGATAGGTCAGCCGCTCCTCGGTCCAAGCCTTCAGCACCACGTCCAAATGCTCGCGAAATTGGGGATAGCTATCATCACGGGCAATGCCGAAAGTGGCGTATTCCTTGGCATCGAACCCCCGGCCCGCGCCCCAATTCACCCGCCCGCCGGAAATAACGTCCAACAAGGCCACCTCCTCGGCCAAGCGCAAGGGGTGATAAAACAGCGGTAGCGAAACCCCCATACCGATCCGCAGCCGCGTGGTGCGCGCCGCGATATGCGCGCCCATCATATGAATCGAAGGACAGACGCTGTACGTGCTGAAATGGTGCTCCGCCAACCACACGGCGTCGTAGCCCGAGTGCTCCATGATGTCGATGCGCTGCCATGCGCGTTCATAGACTTGCGGCAGTGGGACACGCCGTCCAGGCCAACTGAAGAACTGAAGTACACCAAATTTCATCGTTGCTCTTACAAGATCCCGGTCGCGCAGTAGGCCACTATCCTCTACAGATCAGCAGCCCGGTGCAATGTGCGTTCGCCGGCAACGCTACCGGCCGTGGCCGCACAAAGACACGGTCGCACAAGGATAATGCGAAGGCGTCCTGCCGGATGCAGCGCGCAGGCGGACTCACCATCATAGGCTGCCCTCGTTTTTTCAGGCTTGCCGACGTGGCGCTCAGCGTTTTCGATCTATTCAAGATAGGTATAGGGCCTTCTAGCTCGCACACCGTAGGCCCCATGCGCGCCGCCAATGAGTTCATCACGGGTATCGAAGAAGCGGGTCAGATGGAGCGGGTGTTTAGCATCAAAGTTGAGCTGTTCGGCTCCCTAGGCGCCACCGGCAAAGTCCATGGCAGCGACACCGCAGTCCTATTGGGACTGGAAGGCGAGTGGCCGGAAAGCGTAGACACCGATGAGGTCACCCACCGCCTGGCGAAAATACGCGGTGAACGGGCGCTGCGGCTAGTCGGCAAACACCTGATCGCCTTCGATGAACCGGCCCATCTGATCATGCATAAGCGCCGCTCGCTTCCGGCACATCCAAACGGCATGCGCTTTAAAGCGCTGGACGAACGTTGCGCAATCATCCGCGAATCGGTGTTTTACTCCGTTGGCGGTGGCTTCATAGTGGATGAGACGGCGATGGGAGTAGACCGGATCGCCGAGGATCGCACGGCCGTTGCATATCCATTCACATCCGCCGCCGAATTGTTGGCCCTATGCAATGAACACGGCCTGTCGGTAAGTTCGCTCCTGCGTGCAAACGAGCGGGCCTGGCGCGACGATGCCGGCATAGATGGTCAGTTGCTCAACCTTTGGGCGGTGATGAAAGCGTGCGTTGCTCGCGGCTGCGTGCGCGAGGGCCTGTTGCCGGGGGGTATGCAAGTGCGGCGGCGGGCCGCAACCCTATACCGCAAGCTAAAAGCCCTTGGACCGGGCGCCGCTTCCGATCCCCTGGTCATTATGGATTGGGTGAACCTGTTCGCACTGGCGGTCAATGAAGAAAACGCCGCCGGTGGCCGGGTGGTCACGGCGCCCACCAATGGCGCCGCCGGTATTATCCCGGCGGTATTGCACTACTACACCCGCTTTTGTCCCGGCGCCGATGATGACGGCGTAACCCGCTTTTTGTTGGCCGCCGGCGGCATCGGCATGCTGTACAAGTTGAACGCATCCATTTCAGGGGCGGAAGTCGGCTGCCAAGGAGAGGTCGGCTCGGCCTGTTCGATGGCCGCCGCGGGACTGGCTGAAGTCTTGGGCGGCACACCGGCACAAGTGGAAAACGCCGCTGAGGTCGCCATGGAACACAACCTCGGCTTGACTTGCGATCCGGTCGGCGGACTGGTGCAGGTACCGTGCATAGAACGCAATGCCATAGCCTCGGTGAAAGCGATCAACGCCGCGCGCTTGGCACTCAATGGTGATGGCCGTCACTTCGTCTCCTTGGACAAAGTCATCAAGACCATGCGCGATACCGGCGCAGACATGAAAACCAAATACAAAGAGACAGCCCGCGGCGGCCTGGCGCTGAACGTCATCGAAGTGCCCCTTAGTCTGCCGCAGTGCTGATCTCAGAGGAAGCGCTATCCTCAAGTCTCGCACCACTCCCTTCACTCATCCCCCTCTTGCGCAGACCCGGCTTTCGTCTTATGGGCACCTGCTAAAAATGCACTTCTTCCGCGATTGCGGCGTCAGCGCCGTGCTCCAATCCTCAGGTATCACCTATACACTGCGGTTGCGCGCGCGGTGCTTCCTTGCACTCACGAAACAATGACTATTTTTAGCAGGTGCTCTTATGCCAAGAGCCGCTTCAGCGCCCCGCGAAACGCCGAGCGTGATAGGGTTGCCGCTGAATCTTGAACATGGGCCAAGCATTGCGGAGCACCTGCGGTGAAGCTTCTCTCCACGACCATAGGCGCCTATCCCAAGCCCAGCTACTTAACCCTGCCGGACTGGTTCGACGATCTGGACACGACCACCCCCACGAAGGGTTGGCTGGAAGCCCTGGAGGCCATGGGCAATGCGGCGGCGGACATTGTGTACCGCGCGACCCATGAGGCGGTGCACGATCAGGTAAACGCCGGTATCGACATACCGACCGACGGGGAAATCGCACGCGAGAACTACGTGCACTATCACTGCCGTCATCTGCATGGAATCGATTTTGGCGAACTCACCGAACGCTCTGTCAGGACCGGCAACTACACATCGTTCCTACCCACCGTGCGCGGCCCCATCAGTGCGCGCGGCTTATTCTTAGCCGATGACTGGAAGCGGGCGCAAGCGGCGACCAGCCGGCCAGTCAAAATGACCATGCCCGGCCCGCTGACCGTCGCAGACACGGTAGCCGACGCACACTATGGCGATATGGACGCGTTCGGCAGGGATCTGGCGGCAGCATTGAACAAAGAAGTACACGCCCTGGCCGACGCAGGTTGCCAACATATTCAGATCGATGAACCGCTCTTCGCGCGTTACCCGGAACGCGCCTTGGATTACGGGCTTGAGAACCTGGAGCGGGCATTTCACAAATGCCCTAAAAACGTGACCCGCACGGTGCATATCTGCTGTGGTTACCCCAATCGAATCGACGCGGAGCACTACCCTAAGGCGCCTTTGGACTCGTACTGGAAAATCGCCAAATCAATCGATGAATCGACCATCATGGCCGTCTCACTGGAGGACGCTCACCGCTATAACGACCTTGCGTTGTTGGAACAGTTCGAGAAGACCACCATTATCCTAGGGGTTGTGGCCATCGCCAAAAGCCGGGTAGAACCGGTGGAGGAAATTCGCTGGCGCCTGCAGGAAGCCTTGGAGCACATCGATTCACACCGGCTCATCGCCGCCCCTGACTGCGGGCTAGGGATCTTGGGGCGTGACTTGGCGCGCACCAAGCTGCGCCACCTGTGTCAAGCCTGTAGCTGGTAAGATCGCCGGGATTCATAGCCGATGAGGACCCGTTAAGCCATGGCGACCGTCGAATTCTTCTATGACGTATCAAGCCCTTGGACATACTTCGCCAGTCAGCGTATTCAAGACTTCTGCACCCGCAATCAAGCGCAGCTAGTGTGGAAACCGTTTCTGGTAGGTGGCGTTTTTAACAAAGTCAATCCAAGTGTATACGCCCGCAGAGAAAACCCGGTGCCGCCTAAAGACAACTATTACCAAAAAGACATGCGTGACTGGGCCCGTTACCTCGGCCTTGAAATGATCAAGCCAAGCGTGTTTCCGTTGAACAGTGTCAAAGCCCTACGTGGCGCCTTCGTCGCCATTGATGCAGGTGTAGTGGCTGCCTACAGCGATGCGTGTTTTAAGGCTTATTGGGTAGAGAACCGAGACATCTCCCAAGAAGATGAACTGGCGGCCATCGTTGAACAAGTGGGCCTGGATACCCAGCGCTTTTTTGACGCCATCGCCCAGCCTGAAATCAAACAAAAGCTGTTTGAAACCACTGATGAGATCATCGAGCGTGGCGGTTTTGGCTCGCCAACGTTTTTCTTGAACGGCGGGGACATGTATTTCGGTAATGACCGGATAGAGCTGATGCAGGCGGCCTTGGATCGTGCATAACTCCTCATGCGTGACGCACGGTTCGACGCACCTACGCAGTCGAAGACAGAAGCACCGGTCAACTACGTTCTAGTCGTATCGAAAGGGTAGCGAAGGCGTATCATATTCTCTGAACACTATACCGCGACAACCAGAAAATCCGCGGCAACGCCATCGAAAACAGCGCACCTTCGCCCACTAAGCCGACCATCAGCAGCCAAAGTATTAAGGGCGCCTCTAAAAATAGTCATTGTTTCGTGAGTGCAAGGAAGCACCGCGCGTAGAACCGCAGTGTATAGGTCATACCTGAGGATTCGAGCACGGCGCTGACGCCGCAATCGCGGAAAAAGTGCATTTGTAGAGATGCCCTTAAGTTCCCGCTGGACGCTCATTAATGGTCTTGGTCCAACGGATGAGGTGTCCATAAAACCTTAGCCATCGCACTTCAACTGCTTAAAACTAGGCTCTTCCCGCCAAATACGCCGGCCGGAGCTATCATCCAGGATGCGAACGCTCACCGCGCAAGTAGCGCCGCGCCGGTGATACACAACCCGGTACTCTTGCTTTGCAACCGGCGTGAACGCCGCCGCGCCTTGGCACGGGCTCTGCGCGTCGCCCGAATACGCCATCAACCGGAAAGTGCCGCCTGTCAACACCCGCACCCCGCCCTCACCCGTGGTCTGAACATCAGGCTTGCCGAGGCTGATCACCGCCAGCGCTTGCGTATCATCCGCTCTCGCCTTGCACCGCACTGCGCCGGGCAGATGGTCAAAAGCAATGACTTTAGGCCCCGCCCGATCGGAATCCAGCGAGAACCATAGGCGGGCCGTTGGTACTGACAGATCGGGCGTAGGATAGGGCACCCGGTCAGTGCAGCCGGACAGACTCACCAAGCAGGTGGTGCATAACACATAAACTTTAAGCAATTGGCGTTTCATATCCCCGGTGAGCCTCATCTAGCCACGCCCACGGTAGGCAGCAACGGACAAATTATAGGCACTCACATGAGTGCGTGCTCGAGAGCAGTAGCCATCAAACCGGTGGTCTTCATGCTTTGGCCTCTATGATGATTCGCAAAAGTTACGTGTAGGATGAAAAGACTGCCGGCACTATCAGCCGCCGGCAGATATAGCGCATCGCACGCGCACTCTACGCCACCACGGCCGTGCAACATCTACAACGGCACTGGACCGGAGACCATCCATGACCCGCCGCCGGCAAAATATTCTGTTCATCATGTTCGACCAGCTTCGGTTCGACTACCTGAGCTGCGCGGGCCACCCCTATCTGCACACACCTCACATGGACAAGCTCGCTGAACGCGGCGTGCGCTTTTCGCGCTGCTACGTGCAATCGCCCGTGTGTGGCTCATCACGCATGAGTTTTTACACCGGGCGTTATGTGCACAGCCACGGCTGCGGTTGGAACGGATTCCCGCTCAAAGTCGGCGAGTTAACGCTAGGCGATCATCTGCGCGATATCGGCATGGACGCTTGGTTGATCGGCAAAACCCACATGAAAGCGGACACGGCCGGCATGGCGCGTCTCGGTCTGACGCGGAACTCGATCATCGGCGCCAGGGTGGCCGAATGCGGCTTCGACGTATTCGTACGTGACGACGGGCTATGGGCTGACGGACCGGATGGACGCTACGATCCGGGCTATTCTCCGTACAACGCTTATCTCGAGAGCAAAGGTTACGACGGCGACAACCCGTGGGCAGACCACGCCAACGCAGGCATAGACGATGACGGCAACATAGCACCCGGGTGGTTTATGCGCCATGCCAGCAAACCAGCCAACATTCGCGAGGAAGATTCCGAAACCCCGTTCATGACCGGCCAGGCCATCGACTTCATCAACAAGATGCAAAAAGACAATGCCGGGCCTTGGTTATGCCACCTCTCGTACATAAAGCCTCATTGGCCTTACATAGTGCCAGCGCCCTACCACGCCCTGTACGGATCCAATCAGGTGCTTCCAGCCACCCGCCATCCACGCGAGAGGGTCGATCCGCATCCTATCTACGAACAGTTCATGAACAATGCAATAGGCCAGGCGTTCCGGCGCGATGATGTACGAGCGGCAGTTATTCCCGCCTACATGGGCCTCATCAAGCAATGCGATGATCAGCTAGGGCGCCTCTTCGCCCACCTCGAAGCCACCGGCCGCATGGATGACACCCTGATCGTTATCACCTCCGATCATGGAGACTACTTGGGCGATCATTGGCTGGGAGAAAAAGACCTCTTTCACGAACCTTCGGTCAAAGCACCGTGCATCGTCTACGATCCGTCACCGGAGGCCGACACCACCCGTGGTAGCGTCTGTGATGAACTGGTGGAGTCCATCGATTTAGCTGCCACTTTCATCGAATTCGCCGGTGGCGCAGTCCCTCAGCATATCGTGGAAGGCCGATCGCTAATGCCGTTTTTGCGCGGCGAGCACATCGACTATTGGCGCGAGTTCGCGGTGAGTGAATACGACTATTCCATAACACCTGCGGCGGCCAATCTCGGTGTTAGCTCAGAAGATGCACGGCTTTTCATGATCGCTGACAAACGCTGGAAATTCATCCACGCAGAGGGCGGCTTCAGACCAATACTCTTCGATCTGAAAGAGGACCCGGAGGAGTTCACTGATCTAGGCGAGAGCGTCGCCCACGGGCCGATCCTCTCGCGCATGTACGACCGGCTAGGCCGCTGGGCCAGACGGCAATCGCAGCGCTTCACCCGCTCGGATACGGACCTGCGCAAAATGCGCGGTGCCAGCCGCCGAAAGGGCATTTTGCTCGGCTTGTACGACGGCTCCGAAACGGATCCCGAATTGCATGAGAAGTACCGAGGCCGGGTGCGGCAACGTTATGTGCCGTGATTGATGAATTCTCAACCGGGCACCTCTAAAAATAGTTATTGTTAAAAATGGTCATTGTTTCGTGAGTGCAAGGAAGCATCGCGCGCGCAACCGCAGTGTATAGGCCGTACATGAAGATTCGAGCACGGCGCTGACGCCGCAATCGCGGAAAAAGTGCATTTTTAGCGGTACTCTTCAATGCTTATCTTCGATAAGTACATGGCAATCACCTCGCATCCGGCTTAGCCACCCCGGCCGCCGGCGCGATAGCGGGAAGCGCGGCGGCGGCGATCTGTTCCTTACGCCCCTGCGATTCGCCGGCATCGTCCTCCACCTTCACGGTAACCACACGATGGGCAAATTGAATGCCTTCCCGTTCAAAACGATCATGGATGGCCGCATACACCGCCTTACGCACAACGAACTGATCGCCCGGCTTGGTCATAAACTTCACCCGGAAGATCATGGCCGAGTCGTCCTCCATCGAGAACACGCCCTGCGACTTCAGCGGCTCCATGAATTTCTCGCCTACTTCCGGCAGTTCTTGTAATTCCTGACCGAGTTTCTTCACCAGTTTTCGCACCTTTTCAGGATCGGTGCCGTAAGCAAGACGCAGCTTGAGTTTCATCATGACCCAATCGCGCGAATAGTTGGTCAGGTACCGGATCTCGCCGAAAGGAATGGTATGCAAATTGCCCATATGATGACGCAACTGCATGGAGCGAATGGAAATCTTCTCCACGGTGCCCTTAACCGAACCGACGTCGATGTATTCGCCACGGCGAAAAGCATCGTCCAGCAAAAAGAACAGACCTGAAATAATATCTTGCACCAATTTCTGCGCGCCAAAGCCTAGCGCAATGCCAAACACACCGGCGCCCGCCAGCAACGGCGCCACCTCGATACCGAGCGCGCTCAACACGGAGAGCAGCACCACCACGACCAGCACGACGATGAACGTGCCGCGAATGAGTGGCGCCAAAGTCTCCGCCCGGGTAGCCCCGGCACCGCCGCCTTCGCCGTCCGCAATTTCAGCCTCCTCACTGGCCACCGGCATCTTCTGATCTAAAAATGCAACGCCCACTTCGAGCATGATGTAAGCCGCTAGGAGCGTCACTCCGATATTTATTACCGCGGCCAAAGTCCGCTGCCCCAGTTCGTTTTGCAATAAAGAAATGCCAGCGATCTCCCAAGCGACCGCTAAGGCGAATAAAGCCACTGCCACCAGTAAAACCCGAAACCATGTCTGCAACACGTGGGCAAAGCGGGCGCTTTTAGAAGCGAACGGAGACTCGGTGACAAACGGCCGGTTCAGTATTCCCCGTAGCGTCGTATGAAATAGCCGATCGACCAGCGGAAACAACAAAGTGACCCACCACGCGATCTGCAATGAATCCATGCGCGCCACGTCATTTAGAAAAACAGCGCGGGTCCAATTTAGATTCAAGATCACCATCCAAACCACCGCCAGCACCGGCCAAATACGGCCGAAAAACTGACCGATGCGTCCCGGCGGATGGGCTGGATCGACGAATTGCCGGGCGATGCGTTCCCGGTTCGTCAGGATAAAAAGCAAGAACATCAGCGCCACTGAACCGCTGCCGATAACAAACGTCGCACGCGCCAAAACGGGCAACATCTGGCCGATGAGAAGCGCAGCGAAGAACATCACCACGGCGCAGTAATAGCTGCTGAATGCGAACAGCCAGCGATAGAACGCGCGCGCATCATCATCGGATAAAGCCAACAGCCGCAACTCACTGGCCTGCGGTGAGAAGATGGTACGTACCACGATCACAAAACCACGTACACTGACGATGGCCGCCAATACTTCATCCAACGTCAGCGCCACTGGCACATCGCCCGGAACCGTTGTGGTCAACACCACTTTAGCGGCGGTCCAAAAGAGCGCTAATCCGACCAGATCAAACACTACCCGCACGATGGCGTACACGCCTAGCGTCGCGAATTCGCCGGTATGTTGCTGGCGAAACGCTTCAGTCAAGTGCCTTAGCTTCGCGTTGCCGAGCTGCTCCACGGCGATGCCAGCCACGATCATGAGCAGCAGCACCGATAGCCAGTGAAGATCCCCTGCGCCTTGAAACGCTCGCGCCAGCGCGCCCGTCAACTCGCCGGACCACAAGGGCAGCGCTTCGCGCAGCAACTGTTGCTGCTCGACCATGTCCAGAACGGCGGGCAGGGTTTGCTCGTCGGCCATAACTTGGAACCCTCTCGAACGTGGCGGCGCCAGTGCGCCGGCTATTGTCGGTTCGCACGCGAGGCGCGCTACAATCAGTGCCCCGATGAACGCTGCGCCTAGGCCCAGCCCATGGCCGATCAGATCAAGTTCCTGTTGGACGAAGAACACCTGCCCAAGAGCTGGTATAATCTCCAGGCCGATCTGCCGCAGCCTGCGGCTCCCGTGCTGCACCCCGGTACCGGTCAACCCATAGGGCCGGCCGATTTGGAGCCGCTGTTTGCGCTGGAACTCATCGGCCAGGAGGTCAGCCAAGAGCGCCACATCGACATTCCCGAACCGGTGCGCGAAGTATACCGGCGCTGGCGCCCATCGCCACTGTACCGCGCCCGGGCGCTGGAACAACACCTGCAAACCCCGGCGCGCCTCTACTACAAATACGAGGGCGTAAGCCCTACCGGATCCCATAAGCCCAACACCGCCGTCGCCCAAGCGTTCTACAACAAAGCACAAGGCATCAACCGGTTGACCACGGAAACAGGTGCCGGGCAGTGGGGCTCGTCGCTGGCTTTCGCCGGTTCGCTATTCGACATGGAGATCGAGGTCTACATGGTCAAAGTGAGCTTTAATCAAAAGCCCTACCGCAAAGCCATGATGGAAACCTTCGGCGCCACCTGCATCGCCAGCCCCTCGGACACCACCGAGTCGGGCCGGGCCATTTTGGCGCACCAGCCCGATAGCAGTGGTTCTTTAGGTATAGCCATCAGCGAAGCGGTTGAACGGGCGGCCCAGCAGGACGATACCAAGTACGCGCTCGGCAGTGTTTTGAATCACGTGCTGATGCATCAGACCATCATCGGTATAGAAGCCCAAAAGCAAATGGAGATGACCGGCGATTATCCGGACGTGGTGGTGGGTTGCACTGGCGGCGGCAGTAATTTCGCTGGCCTTGTCTTTCCCTTCATCGGCAACAAACTGCGCGGCGAACAAAGTTCCCGTATCGTCGCGGTGGAACCGGCCGCCTGCCCCAGCTTGACCAAGGGCAGCTTCGCCTACGACTTCGGCGACACCGGCCAGCTAACCCCGTTGGTGAAAATGCACACCCTAGGCTCTACTTTCGTGCCACCTGCGTTTCATGCGGGCGGTCTTCGCTACCACGGGATGGCACCGCTGGTCAGTCACCTGGCTGCCCTGGGCGAAATTGAAGCCAGCGCTTATCAGCAATTGGAGTGCTTCGAGGCCGGCGTCATTTTTGGCCGTACCGAGGGCATCATTCCGGCGCCGGAGGCGACTCACGCAGTCAAAGGGGCCATCACCGAGGCGCTGCGCTGCAAAGAAGAGGGTAAGGCGGAAGTGATCCTGTTCAATCTGTGCGGCCATGGACATTTCGACATGCAAGCCTATACCGACTACTTCGCCGGTAAGCTCACCAACCACAGTTACGACGAAAGCGAATTGGCCATGGCCCTCGCCGGCTTACCGTCCGTGGCCGCGCAGTGAGATGAGGCCAACGAGTGCAGGCCACTCAGTTTAGGGCACCGAGTTTAGGCAATAGCATCGAATCGATCCAAATTGCGCACCAACACAGTGAGAAAAGCTTCGTATCCTTCATACATCACCCAATGCCCCGAGCCGGAGATGACGTCGAACGGAGCGCCGGGTTGCATCTCGGCGAAAAACGCCCGGCGCTCATCCAGATAACCTTTAGCCGTCGCATCCAGCTCGCCGTAGATGCCAGCCAGTTTGCACGTGGCTTTAGGTAATACTTTTTGCAGCGTGGCGCGGCGGCTGGCCGGGCCACTCTTGGTGCGCGCCCGGACGGTGTTGTGGTACTGAATATATAGAGCCAAATCGTCCAATGTGGATTCGTGCGCTAGCATCAAGGTCATCAAGTTGTGCTGGTGCGCGGCTTTGCGCTCCTCCTCCGTGGGCAAGCGCCGCCACCGCATCAGCTTCGCCATGGGCGGCCGCGTGAGGCCCATGCCACCGGAGCCGATGATGGTCATGGAGCGTGCCCGGTGGCCCAGTGCCGCCGCCGCATGCCCGCCAGTCACGCCGCCGAAGGAAAAGCCGGCCAGGTGCGGCGGATTGCCGGGCGAGGTCAGCCGCCGAATGCCATCGGCCAGAATCGCACCGAAGACCGCCGCATCATAGGGCTGCGGTGCGTTGTCCGAATCGCCCAATCCAGGTAAATCGGGAATGAGCAACTTAAAGCCCCTGGCCCGCAGCGGTTCAATACAGCGGATCCAATGCCACCACGAACCCGAACCACCGTGGAAAAGAGCTAAGGTACGGTCACTGTCTCCGAAGATACGCCAGACCATCCGGCCGCCGCCGCAGAGCGTCGCCGCTTTCTCGCAGAGGGCATCGAGCCGCCCGATTTCAGCTTCCGGATCGGTTTCAGTCACCGCCGCGCTCACCTCTTCACGTAGTTCCTATCCTTCACTTGATTCTGCGGCATCATGTTCTTGCGGGTCTGCTCATCCCATTGGCCACCCGGTTTGCCGAACTCTTTACCGATCTCGTAGCCGCGGCGCAGCCCAGGTCTGCCCTGGCACGTCTTGTACCAGCGCTTGACGTCGGGAAACTGGTCCAGATCCACTTCCTGGCGCTTGTATGTAATGACCCACGGCCAACAGGCCATATCGGCAATGGAGTACTCATCGCAGATATATTCACGGCCTTGCAGACGTCGATCCAGTACCCCATAGAGGCGCGACATCTCTGCGTGGTAACGCTCGATGGCGTATTCGAGCCTCGCCGGCGCATACAGCTTGAAATGCCCAGCCTGACCGATCATGGGACCCAATCCGCCTATCTGCCACATCAACCACTCGTTGACTTCGTTGCGTTTGCGCAACTCGGCTGGATAAAACTGTCCCGTCTTATTGCCCAGGTACACAAGAATGGCGCCGCTTTCAAATACGCTGATGGGACTGCCGCCATCGGGCGGAGCATGATCGACGATCGCCGGCATGCGATTGTTGGGGCTTATCTGCAAAAAATCCGGTTGGAACTGTTCGCCCTTGCCGATGTTGACGGGACACACCCGGTAGTCAAGGTCCATCTCCTCCAGGGCGATGGACAACTTCCATCCATTGGGCGTAGGCCAATAATAAGCATCGATCATCGTTGCATACTCCGGCGAAGACAGTGAACGAAAACGGTCCTGGGGCGAACTCGGGCGGCGATAGACCTATCGCTTCTGATGGTTGTGGGTGCGATGCACCAACCTATTGTAGGGACACTACACCAGGATTGGCAGGCCCCCGGCCACGTCTAGTCAGGCAGCGCTACGCTCATCGCCCTCGCCGGCCCAACGGCCACCGAATGCAGCGACACTGCTAAGGCGCAACAGCCGGGTCAGGGTCAGGCGCGGGCCCCATCACCGGTACGATAACGAATACGGCCTACGCTGCCGGCGTGCGGCGGCGTAGCAGATAACTCTGTTCGCCCGCCATTACGAGAACGCGGTCCTGGTTGTGCACCGTGCTGGCCATTGTCAATACGCCCGTTGTGCGTTGCGGCTTGAGCGCTTTGACGGTGAGGGCTGGGTACAGCGTATCGCCGGCCACCACGGGCGCCAAAAAGCGCGATGATTGCTCGATAAAGCCGATGAGAGACGCATCGGCCACATGCGGAAACATCCCCGCACCAGCGGCTGTTTGGATCAAAACTTGATAACCGTGGGCCAATAGATCCTTGTAACCCAGCCGCTTGCAGTACTCGCGATCATAGTGAATAGGGTGGTTGTCACCGCTAGCTGCCTGAAACGCCAGGAAATGAGACGCCGCCATCGTGCGTGACGGAATAACGAAGCGCTCCCCCACTTCGAAGTCTTCGAAGTAGCGGCTTTGCGCGAGTTGGTGTCTTGACGGATCGAACTCGCTGTTCATCCAAATGCCTCTGCTCTAGGGTAATCTCCGGTGATGATAAAGGACCGGGGAATGATACGGGACGGTAACCGCAACGCTGTCAGAATTGCGCCGTCGATACATCGACCGATAGGTGCTAGTGAGGATGTCCTCCAAGCTCGATAGCCGTTCGGCCGAGCCGCTGCCGCGAGCCTCCTTGCTGGTGCGTTGTGTGGCACTGGCGGTCGATATTTTTATGGCCCTCGCAGTAGCCTCGGCGGGCTTCGCTCTCGTTGCCTTGGTGGTGCCGGCTGATTCGGCTGGGGCCAAATTTCCGATCTTTATCATCACAATAGCCGCTTTTGTGTATCTGGCGGTGTGGCGCATGCGTTGGCTCAGTGCGGGGCGATATCTATTCAAACTGCGGGCCACGCGGCTAGATGGCCCTGCCGGGATGCCGGGCAAAACGCTTACGGTGCATACGCGGGTGATAGCTCCTTTAAGGCCGATCGCGCTTGCGGTGGCGCTCAGCGCTTTCGCTTGCATCTTGAGCGTGGCAGCTTTGAGCCAAGTGCTCATCAGTACAAAGGTGTTTCAGCGTGTGGTACGTCACACGTCCGAGGCGACTCCGCTCAGTGCCGATTATGGCGCTGTGCCATTCCTGTCGCCGCTGCCATCCGCGCTGCTGATCGGGGACAGACGTGCTTACGTACGGATCGGTGCGACCTGGGGTGCACGCAGTGGAGTGCTGGAGTTTTTCTTGCGTAGGGAGCGCCGTGGATGGCGGGTTGTGGCTGTACACGAATCCCGCAAGCGGCAATTCTTGCGCTATGCACTGGCCATTGCCGAGGTTGACATTCCCACACCTGGCGAACAGGAGTAATCCAGCCACACGTGGGCGTGTATGTCGATGATCACGTCATACCCGGACAGACGAGGAGGGGTGTTGTATTCGTCTGTCTATCAAAAAAAGCGAGGGCTAGGCGACCGCCTCCAACAGCAGTTCCACATTGCGCAGGCCCTCGCAGCCATCGACTTCGGGAGCCCGTCCTTGCGCGACGGCGGCCACAAAGTCCTCGATTTCACCTACGAATGGATTCCTGACGGCAAAACCGAAATCGCCTTCGTGGGTCACGATGCGCCCGGCACCATCCGCACCCAAGGTATTCTCGCACAGGGCATAACCCGACTCGGCGTAAATCTCCATCCGCCGCGGCCCGGCAAATAAAACCGAGTTGCACATCTCCGCTGTCGCACCGGATTCGAACTGCATCGCAATCACAGCCGTCTCCTCATGCGGGCCGTCGTAGACGGATCGGTTGATAACGGAAACCAGTTTGCTGATCTCGCCATTGTGCGGGCGCATAAACCAGCGGATCTGATCGAGACAGTGGGTGCCAACCCCGGACAGACACCACCACCTAGCCAACTCCGCACCCGCCCTCCAATTACCCGGATCGCTTTGCATCGGCCACTGCACCCGCATATGCCGGATCGGACCGAAGCCGCCGCCTGTCCTCGCCTCGCCAGTCATCAAACGATGCAAAGCGCGATGCCCGGCGTGCCAACGCAGGTGATAGGCGATGCCCAACCGCAACCCCGCCCCGCGCGCGGCCTCCACCATCGCGTTCGCCGACGCCATATCCGTCGTCATCGGCTTCTCGGTCAAAACGTGTTTTCCGGCAGCCAATGCCGCCAAGGTCTGCGGCGCGTGCAATTTATCCGGCGAGGCAATGACCACCGCTTCTAATGCATCATCGCTGAGCAACTCATCCAAGTCATCATAAGCAGGCTGCGGACTGGCCGCAGCGTGCTTTACTGCAAACGCCCGCGCCCGTACTTTATCGCGGCTGAGTACGCTCCACAACTCGGCGCCATTTGCTTGGGCGATGGCGGGCGCTAGCTGGGTGTCCGCGATGCGGCCTGTTGCCAATAAAGCGATCTTCATGGGTTATTCCTCGATAATGTCCACTGCATAATATCTACGCGCCCAAGAATATCCAACGCAGCCCGCATACCCCCCTCAGTGCAACGCAGCCCGAACCGGCAAAGCGCTCATAATATCCGCCTCCAATTCCACCAACTGCCCCATTCGCCGGTACACGTCCGTATGCGCAAAATAACGCAAAGCCATATCGGCAAACACATGACCATGCTTCACCTCGCTCCTGCGCAATTGGCCGTAGAACTGCGCCAATACCGGATCGCCTAAGCCGTCGGCGACCAAACCGAACCGCTCTGCCCCCCGGCATTCGACAACGCACGCCAGTAACAACCGATCCAGGAACCGCTCATCCCGGCCGTGCCGCGCCTGCGCCATCAATGCGATAACGTATTCATCGCGGGTATCGCGCACCAACGCAACATCGCGCGAGCGCATCAATTCATAGACTTGGGCAAAATGAGTCAACTCCTCTTGGGCCACGTCAATGAGCGCCGGGATCACCAGCGGCCTATCGGGATACTTGACCACCATACCCATAGCCATCGCGGACGCTTTACGCTCACAGTTCGCGTGGTCGCTCAAAAACGCATCGAAGTCGGCCAGCACGGCAGGCAGCCAACCGGATGGCGTAGCACACTTAAGATCGATTGACTTGCGAGACACGAACGAAACCCATAACAGACGAAACCCAGAACAAATGAGCCGCAAACCATACACAGATCGAGCCGTAGAGCGCTATCTCGACAAGCGCGCCGGCCCGCCGCTCATCGCCGACAAGCCGCTGCAGAACCTGACGCTCAGCATCGCCATCCCCGCCTACCATGAGCCCGACATCATCGGCGTGCTAGAGAACCTCTACCGTTGCACACCGCCCGGTTGCGGCGTCGAAGTCTTGGTCGGCATCAACCAACCGGAAACGGCGCCGGCCCAACTCATCGCAGCCCATAAAGCGCAGACAGACACGGTCAATACCTGGGCCGGGGCGCACCGGCGCGCCGCGTGGCGGGCACACGCCGTGCACCTCCCCCCGCTGCCGGCCGAGCACGCAGGCGTGGGCCTTGCCCGCAGGCTCATCATGGATGAAGCTCTACGCCGTCTCCATCAGGCGGAAAATACGCGCGGTGTCATCGTCTGTCTGGATGCCGATTGCCGGGTGGATGGCAACTATCTGGAAGCTCTATTCGATTTATTCGGCAAGCATCCCGACACCGGAGCCTGCACGATTTACTTCGAGCACCCTCTGGATAGAGGCACAGACTCAGACGAGCGTATCGCCCGCTACGAGGCGTTTTTGCGTTACTACCGGCTAGGCCTTCACTACGCAGGCTCCGCCCACGCCTACCACAGTGTTGGCTCTTGCTTGGCGGTACGGGCGGCGGCCTATGCCCGCCAGGGTGGCATGAGCCGCCGCCAAGCCGGAGAGGACTTCTACTTCATCCAAAAACTCATCGACGGCGAGCAGGTCGCGACCCTCAACACGACGCGGGTCATACCTTCCGCCCGCGAGTCCGACCGGGTCCCCTTCGGCACCGGGCGCGCCATGCACAAAAGCCGTGCTGACGAAGATGCAACTCCATTCTATGCGCCCCAAGTGTTTGACGATTTAAAAGCGTTCTTCACCGCGCTGCCCGCGCTGTACACTGCGCTGAACGCCTTAGAAGAACGCCCCTTGTCAGCACCCATGCACACATTCTTAGGCGCCCGGCAAGCCGACACCCGCCTCCTTGAAATCAAACGCAATGCCGCTTCAGCGGACACTTTCGTGCGCCGCGCCAAACGCTGGTTCAACGGTTTTTTGTGTATGAAATACGCCCGTTTCGCCTGCCCCGCGTACTACCCCCATCCCGCGCCTGAACAGGCGGTAGCGAAGCTGCTTCGCACCGCCGCGCTCGCCAACACCGGACCATCGGCTTCGTACATCGACATGGTGCGGCTACTGCGCACTATCGACCGAAAACACTAACAGTCCAGAGTATTTCTGAATTCCCAAGCGCTCAACGCTTGTGAGTACTCGTTCCATTCGCGCATTTTCATCGTCACATAAGAGTTGGAAAACGACTCGCCCAAAGCCTGTTTCAGTGCCTTGTTCTCATCGAAAATACGAATCGCATCAAGAAGATAGAGAGGTAACATACGGGCCCGCACCTGGTGACCATCGGTATACATGTTGACGTCAACCCGTTTACCCGGACTGCGCGCATTGGCCATCCCATCCATGCCGGCCGCCAGATAGACCGCCTGCAACAGATAGGGATTGGCAGCACCATCGGCCAATCTGAACTCGAAGCGCCCCGGCTCCGGCGTACGCACCATATGCGTGCGGTTATTACCCGACCAGGTCACCGCATTCGGCGACCAGGTGGCGCCCGATGAGGTCTGCGGGGCGTTGATCCGCTTGTAGGAGTTCACTGTCGGATTGGTGATTGCGCACAAGCTCTCGGCGTGATGCAACACCCCACCTAGAAAGTGGTACCCCAGCTCGGAGATACCCAGCTCATCGTTGCGATCGTCGAACAGATTCTTCTCGCCCGTCTCGTTCCACACCGAAATATGGGCATGACAGCCATTACCGGTCAGATGACTGAACGGCTTAGGCATAAACGTCGCCCGCAGCCCGTGCTTCTCGGCGATCGATTTCACCATGAACTTAAAAAAAGCATGGCGATCCGCCGTCACCAGCGCATCATCGTACGTCCAATTCATTTCGAACTGACCATTAGCGTCCTCATGGTCGTTCTGATAAGCGCCCCACCCGAGTTCCAGCATGGCGTCACAGATCTCAGCCACCACATCGTAGCGGCGCATGAGCGCGGACTGGTCATAGCACGGCTTATCCCCCACGTCCCGTTCGTCGGAGATATCCGAACCATCGGCGTTGATCAGGTGATACTCCGCCTCCACACCACTTTTCATGCGCCAGCCCCGGGCCGCCGCCTGCGCGATCACCGCCTGCAACACCACCCTGGGGGCCTGCGCCACCGCCACGCCATTCATCATCAGATCCCCGGGCACCCAAGCCACCTCAGGTTGCCAAGGAAGCTGCACAACGCTGCTCGCGTCCGGCACCGAAAACATGTCCGGATCGGCGGGGGTCATGTCCAAGTAGGTGGCAAATCCCTGAAACCCGGCCCCTGTTCTTTCCATCTCCGCCGCCGCCGCCCGTGGCACCAGCTTGGACCGCTGTATGCCGCGCAGATCGGTAAAGTTGAACAGGAAGTACTTGACGCCCGTTCGTGCAGCGAATGCTTCTAACTTACTCGCCATGCCTACAGCTCCTACCTAAGGCGGTGATGGGATCCCCACGTGTCAACTGGACATCGTGGCCGGCCTACTGCCAGCGGGGCGCATCGTATCCAAGTGGTACCGGTGGCAACACCCAACGCGCCGGCGTGTGCGACAACCGGGCACCAGGTCCCATTGAACTCAGTTCGCCAAAGAGGGTTGTCATCGTCTGTCTGCGTTCGCCGACCTCATCCTCGGCCGGCTCCACACCCGGTTCAATGCGCCCAAGACTGGAGAACCACCGGCCGGTTTGGGCGAGGGACAGACGTATGAGCGCGCCGCCCCCCTCCTGCGCTCTTCTTGCAAGAGAGATCATAACGGCGGCAGCCGCCAAGTAGCCGGTACTGTGATCCAAGGCTTGACAGGGCAGCGGGTGCGGCACCGTCGAAGCGGCCCGCTGCGCCCCTTCGGCGGCGATACCGGTGGCGGTTTGCACCAATGAATCGAAGCCATGCCGGTCCGCCCATGGCCCCGTGTGCCCCCAAGCACTCAAGCTCGCATAGATAAGCGACGGCCATCGCTCGCGCACTTGTGCCGGCCCGTAGCCAAGCTCGGCGAGACCCCCCGGTCTAAAGCCCTGGACCAGAACATCGGCGCCGTCCAATAGCCGCTCGAAGGCACGCCGATCCGCCTCCAGGCGTAAATCCAGATTGGTGCACCGCTTTCCCCTGCCACCGTCCAGCAACAAGCCCTGCACTTCCGTGAGATGGGGCGGATGCACCCGCATCACCTCGGCACCATAAGAAGCCAACGTGCGCCCGCACACAGGCCCGGCAATCACCCGGGTGAGATCCAGAACGCGCACCCCGTCCAGCGGCCGGCGGGCGGCGCCACCATCCACTTCAATCTGCGCACCCAATTCAACCCGCTCCCCTGGATAGGCGTCGATGTCCATGAGTGGCAGTGCCGCCAATGCCCGCGCCTGTGCGTGGGTTTGCCATTCATCGGCCATACGCAGGGCGAAGCCTGGCAACCCCAACGCCGCCAACTCCGTTTCCAGTTCAAACCCATCACGCTGGCGCACCGCCCGCGCCACAGCCTGCGGCTCATCAGCCACTGCCAACACCTGCAAGATGGCCTCGCGCAAGTGTGGATAAACCATGTGCAACTGCACAAAGCGCCCGTTTTTGTCCTGAAAATAAGCCTGAAACGGTCTGGGCGATGCCACCGGCCGGCCGTTGAGACGCTGATACACCTCACTGCGATAGCCAAGCGCCGCATCGGTGAAGTGCAGCGACACACGCTGAGGCCAGCCAGTTCGGGCACGCCAGCATTGTGCCGCCGCCAGCGCAGCCGCGCCGGTACACGCAGCAGCGGCAGCACCGACCCTGAAGTGCGTCGGATAAACCCGCTCATCGCCGGCCAAGTCCAACTGCGCGAGCACGGCCGCATCCCCCCCCACCGCCCGCCACACCTCGGCTGACACCTCCCAGGCACTGGCACCGAGGGCCCCGCCGCGTGCTTGCTGCAAGCGATCAGGCACTGCACAAGGAGGGCCGATTTCCAATACTTCCCGCACCGAGCACACACTCCGTAGCTGAACGATGCCCGTTTATTTCTCATAGAAACGCGGGCCGTGCAATACTCACCCCCCTCTTCACCACGGACAGACGTGACCATGATGCGCACAGACGCGGCCATTACGGGCAGACCTAAGCATGACCTGTGAATCCCCGACCCATGCATCCATCGCCCAGCGAGCCAATGAGCGGGTTGCTTATTTCAACGGCAACATCGTGCCGGAGAGTGAGGTAGCGGTTTCCTTCCGGGATCGGGGCTTCAAATACGGCGAGGCGGTCTTCGACACGGCCAGAACAGTCCGGCACAAACCCTTCAAGTTGAGGGAACACGTCGTGCGCTTGATGCGCAGCCTACGCTATCTGGGCATCCAGCCGCCCTTGAGCGTGGATGAATTCATGCAACAAAGCGAAGCGGTGCTGGCCCGCAATCTGCACCTCATCGGTGAGGACGAGGATTATTGGATCTTCCAGCGGGTATCACCCGGCACGGCTGATCCTTGCGACAGCAGCAGCGCGCGTAAGCCCACCGTCATCATCGAATGCACGCCGCTACCGCTGGCGGCCCGGGCACCTCAGTTCCGCGACGGCGCCCGCGTGCTGATCCCGGCCACCCGGCGCACACCCCCCGATGCGCTCAGCCCTAGGGCCAAAACCCACAATTACCTGAACCTCCTGGTGGCCGATCGCGAAGTCCGCCTGCAAGATCCGGGCGCCTGGGCCATCCTGCTGGACCATAACGGCAACCTCGCCGAAGGACTTGGCAGCAATATTTTCTTGGTACGTGACGGTGAGCTGCTAACGCCGGAACAACGCTATGTCCTGCCCGGCATCAGCCGTGACACAGTGATGGAACTAGCGCAGCAAGAAAGCATACCGGCGCGGGAGACCTCCCTGGACCTCTTTGACGCTTTCACCGCGGACGAATGCTTTTTGACCTCCACCAGCCTATGCTTGCTGCCGGTATCGTCCGTCAACGGCCGGGCCATCGGCCAGGGCGTGCCTGGTCCGGTAAGCCAACGGTTGATAGACGCCTACAGCCGCTTGCTGGATTTCGACTTCGTGGCACAGTATCTCAACAAACTGGCCTAGGCCACGCGGCCTGAAAAGGCGGTCTGAAAAGCCCGCGATGGCAGCTTGAAGCACTCCGGTACCTGCACGTTGGAAAAATGCCACTGCCCGTCGCTATTGGTGCCGTCGATATTGGTAAGTCAGGCGCTTTCGAACTGGCTGGCAATAAATTGCGAGTGCTCGATCGGCGTCACCGGATCAGCGCTGGCAGCGATGCCGTGGGCCAACACCGAAATCCGGTCCGGCTCGTCGGCGACGAACACGCCGCCGCGTGAAATTATCCTCAATTCACGATATCATCACCGCCTTGGCATCGCAACCGTCGCATTCAGGAGGATCTATGACGACCCAGTGGCTTGTCATCAACGCGGCCCTCCTACACCGCATCGCCGGCTATTGCCGCGTCAGCCTCGCCGTGCTGCTAGTGGGCATCATCCTACTCAACGTGACCTCGCAGGGCGCTGAGATAGCCCACGGTCTGGCGGGTGACTATATGCGGCAAATTTATTTCTTCATCGCTGCCGCTATATGGGCCTGGACCACCTGGTACTGGTCCAGACTCATCTTGCTGGCACGCCAGCCGGCGCTGCACAAGATGATGACCGAGGATCCTTTTGACGAAAACGACTCACCGGTCAAGCGCACACCCACTAAAACCGAGCAAATTCTATACAACCACAGTCCCCAAGCCATAGGCAGCCTCGCTTTTCTAATCGGTGCCCAAGCCGTCTGGTATGCGCCGGGCGAACAAATGGATTGGCTGACGCTAGCTTTTATCGCCGCCGGCATCACCTCGATCGTCCTGTGGCAATGGCGCTGGCCGGCCGTGCAACATGATTCACAGGCCGTAAAACACGACTTACATCAGGGCGCCGGCTTCAGCAAGCTACTCAAAACCTACGGTGCTACTGTGCCGGTCATCGTCAGCATATGCTTCGCTATCTCAGCCGCCGTCCTCGCCATCATCGAGCCGGTCTCCATGGGTTTTACCCTGGGGGCGACAACGGTTGCGTTTGTAGGCTTAGCCGCCATCGCAATACTCGGCAATTTGATCGTATTGCTCACTCACCACATCGGTTTTCCAGTCATTTGGCTCATGCTGATCCTCGCCATCGTCTTGAGCGCTTTCGGTCTTAACAACAACCACGCGGTTCGCCAAATCGGTACCCAGGTCAACACCGCCGAGAAGTTTGCCAACCGTGTGACTATCCCCGAGGCAGTCAGCAAGTGGTTAGAAGCAGAGCCGGACGGCGTCGAGAATACACCGCTGGTACTGGTTGCCACCTCCGGCGGCGGTCTGCGCGCGGCGTACTGGACGGGAACAGTACTCGGTGGCGCTAGAGATCTGTCGCCACAGTTCGGCCACGCCTTATTCGCCATTAGCGGTGTCTCGGGGGGCAGTGTGGGCGCCACCGTGTTCAATGCCATCATGGCCAAGGGCCCAGCCACCTGTGAGGAGGACTGGCTACAATTCAATGACGCCTACCAGCTGGCGCAGTGTTTCGAAGGCACGGCGCAAGCGGCGCTTGCTCATGATTTCTTGGCACCCACGCTAGCGGCCATGTTTCTATCCGACCTGCCGCAACGTTTTCTGGCCCCAGCTTTCATGCCGAGCCGGGCCACCGCGCTCGAACGCGCCTGGGAGCGGGCTTGGGATCTCACGTACGTGGACAAACCCGAGGCGCAGGGCCAATTGGCCGATGCTTTTTTACAGCTTTGGGAAGGCGATGAGTGGCTGCCATTGCTGATGCTGAATGCGACTCACGAGGAATCCGGTAAACTGATAGTGGCCAGCAATCTCAAGCTAGGCGTCCCTGGCTGCGAGAACGCTCAAACATTCCCGGATTTGTTGGACATCTACGCCGGTGACAGCACACGGGGCGGCGCCCCGTTATTCTTGGTGAGCGACATGCCCGCCTCGACAGCAGCTCATAACAGCGCTCGTTTTTCCTACGTCAGCCCGGCTGGAACCCTGCGCACCGGCGGCCATCTCATCGACGGCGGCTATTTCGGCAACTACGGCGCCCATGCACTGCAAGAGCTGGCCGAAGCCGTCCATTATGAATTGTCATGTCAAGAAGGCCATGCAAAACGGCCCATCATCCTGGTACAGATATCCAACGACGTAAACCTGGCTGACAAATTACTGGATCCCACTCCGGCAGGTTTGACTTTCGAATCCACCGAGGTGCTGCATTCCGAGTCTGCTGATTCAGCGCAACGCGAAGCGTGGCTCAGTCAAACGGGCGCACGCGCCAACAACTTATTTCTAAAAGAAGTTCTGGCCCCCATTAACGGCCTACTGAACGTACGCGAGTCGCGCGGTGTGCTGGCAGCCAAGGAGCTGGCGTCTTTCAAGGATTGGTTCAAACACGAAGAAAAACGCCCGTCCATGTATCTGCATTTCCGGCTGTTTGAAGACGAGGAGGAGCCGCTGGCACTCGGCTGGGTACTTTCACCGGGATCACAAAATGCAATTCGTGGGCAACTACGAAATAAACCCAACGCGCGTGCCTTGAGTCAATTACTGTGCACGCTTGGTGTAGAACCTGGCACTATCGGCCGAGCACTGCTAAACGCCGCAACCGAAACGCAAGTGCAGGCCTTCTGTGAGGAGGTGATCGAGAGTATGGCGCCTACTCACTAACGCTATGCCCGAGGTAGCTCTTGAACTGCGCGCGTGCATAACCTTTTTCACAAAAGTCCCATTACCTGCAACCGAGCCGCCCCATGGCGCCGATTACATGGCCCATGCGCCCCTGATAGGCGCCGCCATAGGGGCACTCAAGAGCCTGGCCATACTCGGCTTCACGCTTATCTTCAGCACCGAAATCGCCGTTGTGCTCGGCATCATTTTCGCCCTGGTGCTGACCGGCGCGCTGCATGAAGACGGCTTCATGGACACCTGCGACGGCTTTGGCCTGGCCCATTCCCGCGAGCGGACCATCGACATCATGCGCGATCCCCGCGCCGGTGCTTTCGCCGTTATCGGCATAGTCGTGCTGCTGGGTCTTCGCGCCCTGCTACTCGAACATCTGCTACGAGTGTGCGAGACGCAGGTATTCATCGCCTTATTGGCCGCCGCCCACGGCTTGAGCCGGCTAGCCGCGATCTGGCCACTGGCAACGGATGACTACGTGGGCGGTACCGGCAAATCATCGGCCGTGGCCCATCGTCTCTCTGGTAAAGCCAAAAGACTAGCGTGGTGTTGGGCCACGCTCGCAGTGGCCCCGGCCTTGTGGTTCAATCCAGCAGCGGCGCTCATCGCCGTGCTGGCGGTGGCGCTGTGCTATGACGCAAGCAGACGGCTATTCTTGCGCCGCCTGGGTGGTTATACAGGTGATTGCTTAGGAGCACTGCAACAAACAACACAGGCCGTTGCTTATTTGGCCTGCGCCGCCGTCATGCCTTTAGCGGCATAGCTAACCGTGCGCGTCTTACTGATAAGACATACCGAAGTGGCGGCCGCCGAGGGCATCTGCTACGGACGGCTAGAGGTAGCGCTGCGGTGCGGTTGGCGTGCCGATGTGAAAGCGGTCGCCGCGCGCCTGCCGTGGGCCATCACGAGCGACACGCCGGTATTGAGTTCACCTAGCGCAAGATGCCAGCGCTTGGCGGAGCGCCTAAGCGATACCTATCAATGCGACGAGCGCCTGCTAGAACTCAACTTCGGCGCGTGGGAAAGCCGGCCCTGGAAAGACCTACCCGCCGACGAAATCGAACGCTGGTCTAAAGACGTGGCTCACTTTGCCCCTCCAGGCGGTGAATCGCTGGCCGAGCTAACGTCGCGGGCCAGCCAAACCTTAAGAGAACTGCTGGAAAACGGCCCTGAACGCGCCATCCTCGTCACCCACAGCGGTGTAATAAGAGCCCTGATCGCACATATCATAGGTTTACCCCTCGCTCACACCGCCAGATTGCACATCGAATTTGGCGGACTGTGTGAAGTTGAAATAAACGCACAGAGGCGCCGGCTATTCTCCTTTAACCGCTAAAACAATGACGAAAAGCAGCTTACTCAACGCGGATACGGAAGATCTGAAAGAACTATTGAGCAATGGTAGGAGTTATCACGTACCGCCCTATCAACGCGACTATTCTTGGCAACAAGAGCATTGGGAAGACCTCTGGGACGATCTAAAGGCGGCTGAAACCAGCGACAGCGACCACTACATGGGTGCGATCGTCGTTGAAGCGACGGACCGCAAACATTTCAAGATTATCGATGGCCAACAGCGAATGGCCACTTTGAGCATCTTAATAGTCGCATGCATAGACTACTTGTTTGAACTGGCGACGGACGACATTGACGCTGAAGCCAATCGAGAGCGGGCCGCCTTAATCGAGAGTAGCTACATCGGCGCCAAAGATCCGAGCAGCCTTCGCATTACTCCAAAACTCCGCCTGAACGCCAACAATGACGATTTCTATCAGTTCAATCTGACTCACCGCAATCCACCTGCCGGCGGACTTCGCTCGCTGACCGACTCCGAGGCATTGTTGTGGCGCTGTTTTCAGTACTTCCGGCAAAGCGTACGCGATAAGTTCGTTGATTCGCGAAGAGGCGAAGACGTGGCGCGGTTTGTGAGCCATATAGTGACGGAGAAACTCGTCTTCATTTCTGTTCGTGTTCAAGACCAATTCAGCGCGTACACGGTGTTTGAAACCCTCAATGCCCGAAGACTGGATTTAACCGAAACCGATCTGCTCAAAAACTATCTTATCTCCGTCGCGGACCGCTTAAGCCGTTCGCAAATGGATCTCGTTTTGCGGCGATGGGCACATATCACCCACCATGCGGGAATGAAAACCTTTCCCGAATTCCTGCGCCACCACCTCAACTCGCGCCGCGAGTATGTTCGGCAAAAGCAACTTTTCAAAACCATTTGCGCGGACATAACGACCGTCAAACAAGTCTTCGATCTTCTGGACAAACTGGAAAAAGACGCAGCGTGGTTCGAAGTGCTACGAGACTACGCCAATCCGTTTTGGTTTGACTACGACGGCGCCCGAGAGCATGTACGGGTACTCAATCTATTCAACGTATCCCAGTGCACCCCCTTAGTCCTGGCGGCTAAAGATACTTTTTCAAACCCCGACCATGTCGTTGAGTTGTTGCGTGATTGCGCGGTGATATCGGTGCGCTTCAACGGTGTGGGCAACCGCAGCACCCACGCTCTTGAAGAGGTCTATAACGAAGCCGCGCAGGCCATCCGCCGCGGCGAAGCGACATCGCCCAGAGCCATCCGGCAAAAACTGCGCCCAATCTATATTCCCGATGACGAGTTCGTGGCGGATTTCAGTGCGCTCAGGCTCAAAAATCATGGGCGAGCGGGCAAGCAGCTGCGCTACCTGCTGGCGAAAATCGAGCGGCAATTGAGCGAACAAGACATCAGCGATGAGACCATGGCGGCCACCGTTGAACATATTCTCCCTGAGAACTCTGGAGCGGACGGCTGGGAAGAATTCAGTACCGAGGCCCACGACCGCGCCCATGATCGCATAGGTAATTACTCGCTACTGGAGAAGAAGCTCAACGAACGGGTCGCTGGCAACGCGGCCTTCGAGGAAAAACAGATAGCCTATGGACAGTCGCGCTATCAGACTTCCGCTAGCCTCACCGAATACGGCCAGTGGTCGGAAGCGGCTATTGCCAAACGGCAAGCCGGGCTAGCCAAGGTGGCGAAGTCCATTTGGTCGATTCCACTCTAGTGCGCACCGGCAGGGACTACTCCACCAACAAAGCCGACAAGCGGCCAGCACCATCGCGTAGCAACTCTAAGTGAGCCAATAGCTTGTCCCGATCAAGCCGTTGCACCGGGCCGTGATAGGCAAGCACGGCGAGAAAATCGCCTTGAGCATCCAACACCGGAACCGCCAAAGCCACCAAGCCTTCCATGAACTCTTCATTGTCGATGGCGTAACCCCGCTCGGCCACCGTCTCCAGCTCTTCGGACAACGCTTCAGGTGTAACGATGGTATTGCGCGCTTTGCGTTCCAAGTTGAGTGCACCCACCAACCGGCGGCGGCGCGCCGGTAGGCTAGCGAGGTAGATCTTGCCGCTGGCGGTGCAATGAAAAGGCACGTGCGAGCCGATGGGGAGCTGCACGCGAAACGCCCAATCCGTGTCCACCCGGTCCAGGTAGGTCATGCCACTGCGCTCCGGCACCACAAAGTTCACCGCCTCGCGCACGGCGGCGGCCACCCGCTCCAGCACTTGACGAATGCCTATTTCGACCTCGGCCGCCGCCAACAGTCCACCCGCCATGGATCGCAGCCGCGCGGTAGGCCGCAGCCTGCACGGGCGATCGACTCTCTCCAGGAAGCCGGCCTGCACCAGGGTTCCACACAGGCGGTGCACCGTCTGCTTCGGCAGCCGCAGATGTTCGTTCATCTGCGTTTGACTGAGTGGCTGGCGTGCCTTGGCCAGCGCCTCCACCAGCAGAAGCAGCCGTAGATTGGTAGCGACGCGCCGTGGCCCATCGTCGTGCAACTCATCCATAATGGCGCTCGCTGGCGGAGCCGGGATGTACATACCGAGGGCATAAGCGCCCGGAAAATCTAATTTTGTTGCGGTGGACCCATCCGGATGCTTCAATGCCGCCGAAAATCAATACTAATAGTCTCGGTTTTTGACACTTGTGGCTGGAGTGTAACCCTAAACCAGCCGATATCTACCATCGCACAGCTATTCTGGCGCTGGATGCCATCGTGCGAGCAAGACATCCAGAGCCTTGCTTAAGTAAGTGCTTGCACACGAGGAGGATAATCCATGACTAGTCTGAAAAAGTTGGCCACGACGGCAGCGCTGGGCGTCAGCCTGGCTGCCTTCAGTGCCACGGGGTTCGCCGCATCGGTAAAGATAAGAGTGCAGTCCGTTATTCCGGCGAAGGCGGACGAAGTACACATGCTGAGCGAGTTCGCCAAAGACGTCAGTGATCTGACCAACGGCGAAGTGACTTTCAAGATCTTGCCGGCAGGCGCCGTCGTCGGCGTCAAAGAGACCCTGGATGCGGTCGATAAAGGGCTTATCGAAGGTGGTTTTGCCTGGACCCATTACTGGTCCGGCAAACACCCCGCCGCCATGCTGTTCGGCTCGCCCGTGGCCGGTGCCGGTGTGGGCATCGACAACATCGCTTTTCTCTCCTGGTTCCAGTACGGCGGCGGCCGCCAGCTATACGATCAGCTCTGGCAGGAAATGGGCGTCAACGTCAAAGGCTTCATGCTGCAACCGGTTGGCCCCGAGGCTTTGGGCTGGTTCAAACAACCCATCAAATCGATGGACGACTTCCGCAAATACCGCTTCCGCACCCCGCCGGGCATTCCGGGGCAAACCTATAAGGACATCGGTGTGGCTTCCGTCGCCATGGGTGGCGGTGACATCCTGCCCGCGCTGGAGAAAGGCGTGATCGACGCCGCCGAATGGTGTTGCCCGAAACCGGACTCGGTGTTCGGCTTCCAGAAGGTGTTGAAGCACTACTATCTGCAAGGTCTGCACCAGGTGGTGGTGAACGCCGATCTCTACATCAATGGCGATGTGTACAACAAGCTCACCCCGCTGCAGAAAAAAGCCATCGAAGTGGCGGCGAATGCGTCGCTGTCAAAAGCGATGAGCTACCGCATCTACGAGAACGGCAAAGCGCTCAAGGACTTGACCGAAAACCACGGTGTGCAACTGCATGACACGCCCGCGGACTACTTCAAAGCCTACATGGACGCAGCCCGCGCCAGCTTGGAGAAAAACGCCAAAGACAACGCGTTCTTCGCCAAGGTGTGGGAATCGCAGAAAGAATTTGCCACCATCGCGGTCCCGTTCTGGGCCGGTGCCCAGGCTTCCAACGCCAGCCTAGGTAAAGCTTTTGCCGACAGCTTGAAGAAATAAGCAGCAACCTTACCCGGCCTGCCGCCACAGGCGCAGGCCGGGGTACACCTCAAGAGCATCGCAGTGGCACGGACATCCAATGAGCTAGAACCCGGTGAATTAAAACCCGATGGGTTAAAACCCGGTGAACTGGATCCGGCCGACGAACTGATCGCCGAGCGCCGCAGCGCCAACCCGGGTGATCTGCCGCAAGACATGGCAGGCTGGATGCGCAAAACCATCACTGCGCTCGATTACCTGAGCCTGTGGGTAGGCCGGCTGACCTGCCTTATCTTGGTCCCCATGATCGTGGCCATGGTCTATGAAGTGGTGGCCCGCAAACTATTTGTCGCGCCCACTGATTGGGCTTACGACATCAGCCGTATGTTATCGGGCGCTTTGTTCATGCTGGGCGCCGGCTATGCCTTGATGCGAGGTGTTCATATTCGCGCTGATTTTCTCTACCGGCTCTGGCCGCCTAGAATGCAAGCCAGCGTGGATGCACTGCTGTACCTCATTTTGTTCTTCCCCGGTATGTTGTTTTTCTTCTACATCTCTTTTGAGTACTCCTTCGATGCGTGGGCCAAGTGGGAGCGCTCCATGGATACCGCCTGGATGGCGCCACTGGCACCGGCGCGCACGGCGATGCCTTTGGGCGCTCTCTTTCTCATTCTCCAGGGCATCGCTGAAGTACTCAAATGCGCTTACACCATCAAACATAACCGGTGGCCCTCATGACCCCTGAAGTCATCGGCATGCTCATGATCGCGGCCATGCTGCTCGCGATCTTCGTCGGCTTCCCCATTTCGTTCACACTTATTTTTCTTGGCATCGTCTTCGGCGCCTGGGGCTTCGGCGCCAAGCTGGTTTTCTACCTGATGGCACTGCAATTCAACAACGTCATGTTGGAGCAGACGCTGGCGGCGGTGCCGCTGTTTGTGTTCATGGGCATCATGATGGAGCAAGCCGGGTTGATGGAACGGCTATTCCGCGCCGTGCAACTCATGCTCGCCTCGATGAGAGGGTCGCTCTACATCGCCGTACTGTTCGTCTCCACCATCTTCGCAGCGGCAACGGGCATCGTCGGTGCCTCAGTCACCATACTCGGCATCATGGCCGCCAAGACCATGAACACTTCTGGTTACGACGTGCGCTTAGCTGCGGGCACCATCACCGCCGGCGGCACCCTCGGCATACTGATACCCCCTTCCATCATGCTGGTGGTGATGGGACCGGTACTGGAAGTGCCGGTCACCGATCTGTTTGCCGCCGCTATCGTTCCCGGTGTCATGCTGGCGTTCATGTATACCGCATACGCGCTCTTCAGGTGTTGGATGAACCCCGTGCTAGGTCCTGCGCTTGCGGAAGATGAACGGGCGGACAGCGCTTTGGTTATCGCCCGCGAATTTTTCCTAGGGTTGGTGCCTCCCGCGCTCCTCGTAGGCTTTGCCCTGGGTTCCATCATTTGGGGATGGGCCACCCCTACCGAGGGGGCCGGTTGCGGCGCATTCGGCGCCTTCGTATTAACCCTGGCATACCGGCGTATGACACCCGGGCGATTCTACCAAGCTCTGATCAAAACATTAGAAATCTCCGTCCTCATCCTGTTCCTCGTCGCGGCGTCGAACTTTTTCGGGGCGGTATTCTCCCGGCTCGGCACGCCGACGATGTTGACCGAGTTTCTACTGGCGTGGGATCTGTCTCAAATGCAGGTTCTGCTCATCGTGATGGCCCTCATTTTCCTTTTAGGCTGGCCGCTGGAATGGGTGCCGATCGTTCTCATCATCGTGCCCATCCTCATTCCGGCACTGGAGAAAATGGACGTGAATCTCACCTGGTTCGGGATATTGGTAGCGGTGAATCTGCAAACCGCCTGGTTGTCGCCGCCGGTGGCGTTGTCCGCCTACTTCCTGAAGGGGGTAGTCCCGCAATGGGATCTCAAAGATATCTACATCGGCATGATGCAATTCATGGTCATTCAGCTCATCGGGCTCGTCTTGATTCTCATGTTCCCGCAGATCGCGCTGTGGCTGCCTGAATATATCTACGGTCAATAGACGGTAAACATAAACGTTAAACACTGGGCGAACTATCCTCAGTTCGCCGTGCAACCATCGGCAGGGGCTTGGTTGCCGAGCAATGTGCGTGCGCTAAACGGCTTGGGTGCGCCCTGTCCGTGTACCGTCACTAGAGTTGCATCGGCCGGCTGTTGAAAGTCTCCCCAGCCGTTTAAACGCCACAGATTGGGCGCTTCGCTGCCCCCGAATGGCTCTGTGCTGTAAAGATTGCTATCCTCATGTATCAGTAACACTGGCAACGCAGATTGTGCGTCTCTTATCCGCGCCTGGCCTACTAGCGCCCGCAGATGTTGGCGAAACGCCCCAAAAGCATCTCGCCCCGCCACGAACACAGCGCGGCCCCCGGCGCAGACAGCCCATGAGAATCCTGGCGCACGCGGCCACGATTCGGGTTTCAAGAAATCCATAGCAATTCCCCAGGCTTGATCATCGAACTCCCAGCACAGCGCAGGAAGATGAGAAAATAACAGCGCTGTTGTCTTGTGATCACGAGAATGCGAACCGATGCCAAATCCTGATGCGGTCAACCACTTCTGGTTCAACGAACTCGAACGTGAAGATTGGTTCGCGCGCAGCGACGCCCTCGATCAGCAGATCGCCAACCGCTTCACGCACGTACATGCTTGCGCTGCCAGAGGAGAATTAAGTGGCTGGAGAGCGTCGATCAAAGGACGCTTGGCGGAGATCATCGTCCTGGACCAATTCTCCCGTAACCTATTCAGGGACAGTCCATTGGCTTTTGCCACCGATCCCATGGCATTAGTCTTGAGCCAAGAGGCGCTGAAAGTGCCCGAGCGCAACCAACTCAACGATGACGAGAAAAGTTTTCTGTACCTGCCATTCATGCACAGCGAATCCGCCGTTATCCACGAGCAAGCACTCGCGTTGTTCTCCGCACCCGGTTTGGCGCAGAATCTTTCGTTCGAATTAGCGCATAAGCAGATCATCGACCGGTTCGGGCGCTATCCACACCGCAATCAAGTGCTAGGCCGTGAATCCACTGCCGAAGAACTTGAATTCCTGAAAAAAGAAGGTTCATCGTTTTAGCGCACAGGCCCGGGTGGTGCCGGTTGACTGTTGGGATTTAGGCTTTAGGGGACCTCTAAAAATAGTCATTTTTTCGTAAGTGCAAGGAAGCACCGCGCGCAAAACCGCAGTGTATAAGGTCATACATGAGGATTCGAGCACGGAGCTGACGCCGCAATCGCGGAAAAAGTGCATTTTTAGAGGTGCCCATGAGACGCTTGGTGACTTTGTGCAGGAGAGATACGTCTGCAATTTGAGAAAAAGGGAAAATGACCCTTTTTGGACAGTAAAAGTCGGCTTATCAAAGCTGCGAGACGCGGCATCCGGCATGAAGTAGTCGTCACTCGATGTTGACTGAAAAATCCCAAAGCCATGTGGATAGAAATGGAGCTTATTCTTGAATTTTAGATGTGCCCTTAAGTCCCGTTCTCAGGGTGCCTAGACCGAGAGGGTCTTTAAGGTGATTTAAAATGAGGACGATTTGATTATGAAAAGACATGAAGCAATCGCATTGCTCAACGCGCACAAGGCCGATCTGGAAAAGCTGTTTGGCGTAACAATGTTGGCATTGTTTGGTTCGACGGCAAGAGATAGCGCGCGGTCAGATAGCGACCTGGATATTCTGGTTGATTTTGATGGCCCGGCTACCTCGCAACGCTATTTCGGGGTTCAGTTCTATCTGGAAGATCGGTTCAACCGCCCCGTTGACCTGGTCACCCGAAAAGCACTCAGGCCCGAGTTGCGGCCTTATGTGGAACAGGAGGCCGTGTATGTCTGATGTTGAAAAAGGTCAGCGTGAATGGCGCTTTTATCTGGACGACATGATCCGGTTTGCGCAAAAGGTACAGCTTTATACCGGCGGTATGGCGCAACAGGATTTTACAACCAGCGGGCTTACTACTTCGGCAAAAAATTACCCGACACAAATTAATAAAATGTGTTATAGTGATGCTATGAAAAAGACAGACGGTCGCTCACTGCCCCATTCCGCGCGAGAAGCCATCCGCAGGCACGCGGTTGCGCAAGTATTATCGGGTGAAAGCCCTGAAAAAGTAATTAAAGCCCTCGGATTTCATCGTTCTTGCATTTACGATTGGTTATCCAGATATGAGCAAGGTGGTGAACAGGCGCTGTCCACCGGCAAGATCACAGGCCGCCCAAGAAAGTGTCCCGATGAATATGCGGATCGCTTACGTGAACTAGTTAAAACGAATCCGTTGCAATTGGATTTTCACGATGCCTTGTGGACACGCTCGATGATTCAGATATTACTGAAAGATAAATTTGGCATCGAGGTCAGCGAGCGCTCGGTGGGCAATAGCCTGTCTCGTTTGGGGATGAGTGCGCAGCGCCCTCGGTTTAAGGCATACGAGCAAAACCCTGATCAGGTTAAGGTATGGTTAAGAGAAACTTGGCCTGAAGTACAACGAGAAGCGAAAAGGCGCCGAGCGCGGGTCTATTTTGGCGACGAATCGACGATCCGGTCGGATTATCATCGTGGTACCACTTGGGGGGTACGGGGTGATACGCCAGTTGTAGCGAAAACGGGTCGGCGCTTTAGCGTGAATAGGCTGTCAGCCGTTTCGCCGAAGGGTCACCTGCGTTTCATGGTAACTGAATCACGGGTAACCGCAGACGTTTTTATCGACTTTCTAAGGCGTTTGTTGCACAACGCCAAGCGATCGGTCTATTTGATTGTTGATGGCCATCCCATTCATCGAGCCAAGAAAGTGCAAGAATTTGTCCGCAATAGCCAAGGTAAGCTCACGTTAGTATGGTTACCGCCGTATTCACCGGAACTCAATCCTGATGAGCTAGTATGGCATCATGTAAAAAGCCAACGAATTGGGCGGACAGTGGTGGCTACAAAGGAGCAACTGATGGCCTTGGCTCGTTCGGTGTTGCACTCACTGCAACAGAATACGCAAATAATTAAACGGTTTTTCTATGAAAAGCATGTCAGATATATTCTGAATTAATGTCGGGTAATTTTTTTCCGAATTAGTAACTACGATGCAGCTTTGCGCAATCTCGAATTGATCGGTGAGGCCGCCACACATATTCCCGATGATATTCGCAAGGCTCACCCGGAAGTGCCGTGGCGCTTGATTATAGCGACCCGGAACCGCCTGATTCACGCCTATCTGGGTATTGATGACGATACCATCTGGAGCATTATTCAGGATGACATTCCGACACTGCTTTCCGCACTGGAAAAACTACGGGATGAGATCAGGTAATACACGGGTATGTCTATACTCAGATTCAAGTTCGACGACAATCTCGATTACCAACAACAAGCCATCGAATCCGTGGTGGGCTTGTTCGAGGGGCAGCCCCTTGCCAACGAGACCTATTCGATATCACTGCTGTCCCATAAACTTTTGAATGAGGTTAGAATCAAAAATTATTGCGTGCTGATTTGTTAGAATGGAAATCTAAAATATATTTCAATCTTAACAACCACCAGCTAAAGCTGGTGGTTGTTAAGTGCAGGGGCGATAACAACGGCTGCATTCAACCTGCCGTCGTTGTTGATGTCACCTATACCATCACCGCTCGCTGCGATAGCGCGGAGGGCCGCATCCTGGCCACCGGTACCACCATCGCCGGTATTACTGGCGAACGTCACGTTAGCAGCGGCATAGGTAAGCGGGCCTTTGTTGGCGATAGCGCCCACACCGTCACCATCAATGCCGTCATTGTTCTGCGCATTACTGTCACCACCACCACCGGAGCCATGATTGTTGGAGAACGTCGTATTGCGGATGTTGAGGGTCGCGCCTGCCGCATTGTAGATGCCGCCGACAACACCACCGACATACGCTTGTCCAACAACAGCGGCCCCGGCGCCACCGCCGCCGTCAACACCGTTACCGCCGGTGCCACCACGCCCTTCGTCCATGGGAGAATCTGCGCCTCTGTAGCCGGTGCCGCCATTACCGCCGCCAATGTTGTTATAACCACTACCACCACCGCCGGCCCCTAAGTTCTCAGACGCACCACTGCCACCACCACCAGTGCCACGATTAGAGGTAGATGAATCGCCCAGTGTGCGGGCCACCGACTCGGTTAAGCCCAAGCCTCGGTCGATCTGGTCGAGCCGCATCATGCCAGCGTCCGCAGTGATGGCACTGCCAGCAAAATTCCCGCCACCAGGCGGCGTCTACACAATGGACACTCGAAGCGTCTCCGGATCCGGTTCGTCACCGGCAGGGTCTTGTTCGAATTCAGGGTAAGCAACTGAATTTTATCGAACTTTAATGACCCTGCCCGCTTCCTTCATGCATTATTGCAGCTAGCGCGACGATGAGTAACGTTCGAGCAGGTAGGCCGAAAGTCGTCTCTTGTCCTGGCTGGTATTTTGAAGCTCGTTCCACGCGCATCGCAATTGCGGCCATCGCCCGCTTGTCCAGCGGCAATGAGGTTTGAGCGGCTTTAGCCGGGCCAATATGGTTGGCAGCGCATCAGGGCTTTGCGGGTCTATGCCACGCATCACTACCTCCATAACTGTACCCATGGCATAGATCCCGACACCGTGCACCAGGCGGCTGCTTCTTGGACTGCCGCTCCATGCGTAGTGCCATGTGCTTGCAACCCCTTGAAAGAAGAGCTTCAGAAGTTGCGATGCTTGCTCGATGTCGGGCGGGTCATGGCGGAGAAAAGACAAAATTCCTCGCTGCTTCGAACTTCTCTCTATCACACTCAACACAGCCGCCTGGCTTATGTTGCAGCCTTCGCCGCCGGCACCAAGGCCGATGATCCGGCCCCGGAACGGAGATTCAACATCGAAGCGCAGTCGTTGCAATACAGACGCGGCGATACGGCGTCGATGCATGGGGCTGGGAAGGTATGTCTCCACCGTTGGAAGCAATTCATTCAGGAGGTCTCTAGGAAGCGGCTTGGTCTTGTTGACGAGCACGAACTGCTCCGCCTGCAAGGCGTCGGAGCCAGTTTGGAAAGCAACAACAACGACAGGAAAATCCCTCTCTGGTGCAAGCGAAGAGAGCGCGGCAATTCTTTGCTGTCCATCAACAATAAAGCCGGGCTTCTTTTCTCCGTGTCCGGGCAGAGGTATGGTGAGGGTACCAAAGGTTCCCCACTCCGAGTGCATGGTACCGTCAAGGGCGGTAAAGCGAGCCGACTCGTCTAGAGCGATGACGACAGCATTCGGTAGCAGTGCCGATTCTTGCTCTAGATAAGCCCGGATCTCCTGAATATGACGTGTCACCGCGTCCCGTTGATAACCAATTAGCGCCCCTTCGCGGTCCCGATGAGCGAGTTGTACTGCCGCAAATGTGTGGATGAGGCGGCCGTTGACGCCGAAAACGAAAAGAGGGATGTCCTGGCGCTGGAGGATACGAAGAGCATTTACTTCAAGGGGGCGTTGGGTCCGCATGCTCACTGTTGATGTAGGTGACTTAGCGCACTGTCGGGGAGGTAGATGTTCTCGGGCTCCCGCGTGTAGCGTCCACCCGAAAGACTTGCGCCGGATGTAGTTCTTGCCATCTCGATAGCTTCGTTGCGGGTGTCTTCATACGACGAAGGAGTCTTGCGGAAAATGACCGAAGCGAACGCGACTTCGCGGAGAGGAGACGGGCCAATCGGGCGCCGAAGCAGAGCGTATGCGCGGAGGATGCTGTCGCGCCGCGACGAGACTCCAAGAGTACGTCGTTGTAGCGCCCATCGAGGATTGGAGAACCACTGGGCTATTGCGACCTGTTCGGCACAGTGAGGCGAGTCTGCGTGTTCGTTAAGTTCGACGAGTAGTCGCTGTGTCATGTCGCAGGTTCGATACGAAAACGAGTTTTTCTGCAGGCCGTTTTTTGAAAGGCAACCAAGATCAACCAGCCATTCGAGTCGCGGTGCAACCCTGTGTTCTAGAACACCCGGCCCTCTGTTCTTGTCGCTCTTGCCGAACTTCTTTGTCGTCTCTTCTATTAGCTTCCTAAACCTAATGGCCTCCTGTAGTGCTGCTCGGGGCACTTTATCTCGGGCGGCCTGTACGGCTGCATTCACAAGTTCCGCAAAGACTTGCGATAAGTCGTCACGTGTAAACGTCGCAGTAGAGGTATCTAGAACTTTCCTCAAGAACTCTCGAAGTAATATGCCATCGTGTGCGACTAGTTGCCGGAGCAGCCAAATTCCCTCTGCGCCTAGAATGAACGGATTGTCCGTCACCAAGTTCGCGGATTCGGAGACGCGCCGTAGACCACGAGCGAGTTGCCCTCCCGTTGTCAAAGTATTCTTGTGCCTTGTGAGCAATCCCAAGTCGTGAGTGAGGTCAAGAATCTCTCCCGATGTTTCCGGCGTCGGGGTTGCGATTGTCGATAACAACTGTTCGTCAGCCATCCAACGGTCCGGTGCGTAGATTGGGATCGTTAGAAGAGCGCCATCTCGCTTGGACTCTCCTTTCCAGACTGAGCCGTCGCGATAAATAGCGTAGTTGGAATAGCGACTCTTACTTCGAAAGGCAGACCCTACGATGCGCTTATCATCGACCAGATATTCGAAAATGAAGGCGGCGGCAGGGTCCGAGAACTCAACATCTACGGTCTGATTCAAAGAAGCGCGAATCTTCCTGACCAAGGTCGCATCTGGCTGGTGCGTAAGTGAGCAATGAGGCAGGACTAGATTGATGCTGCCAAGTCGAGAACGAAACACCGTAAGATATGTAAGGAAGGGTGCCCGCATCACACAATACTCAGAGCTCGATGCCGCCGTGCACGGTCGCTCTGGGTCTTATCGCGACGATGACGGCACGTCGCGGCATCGTGTTCATATCTGCTGATGAGACGAAGCAAACACCGGGATCGAGATGCCTGAGCGTGCCGGCTAGGTCCAGGTCCAGGCGGCCGAAATTGATCGACTCCGGTAGACCGGATTTCAGGTTGTCTCTGACCGCCTTGATGTCAGACTCTGTGACCAGTTGGTGGGCGATGAAGGTCTCCACCTGGCTGAGAATGCGACGGTCTAGAGCCGATGGTTGCTGAGTAGCCAATGTGGCGGACAGGCCGATATTGCGTCCTTCCTTCACTAAGCGTACGAAGACTTCACGCGCCGGGCTAGATGGGCCGGGTGCGAGGAAAGACTGCGCCTCATCCAATACGATCACAGTCTTGGGTACGCCAAGCGCCACCGCATCTTCCAGGGTTTTTCTTGTGTCGCTGTTCAGATCCGGATCGAGCGCAAGTCTCTTCTCTGCAAAAGCGGTTTCACCCCTCGCAACGAATGCCCTGCGGGTGAGGACAGAAACCACGGCAGTGCGATAGCTGTCAGGCAGTCGTTCAAGCAGGATTACGGATACTCGCCCCGGGACCAGCAAGTCACTCAAAGGTGTACCGTCGTTGGAGAACAGTCCAGTCGCGTGTAGCGATAGCAATCGTTGACGCAGCGCGCGCAGAGACTCTTTATGGTAGACACCATCCAGGTCATCTGACTGAACGGCATTCGCCAGTTCCGGCAACCCGAAGCCTTGCGACGGGTGAATTCGCTCTCCACCTGAGCTATAGCCTGTTTCTTTAACCAGAACTATAGAGTCCACCAGAGCTTGGCCCATCGGCTGGGTCAGTACGTTTACATCAAGGAGTAGTTCCCATTCCTCTAGTCCGAGCGATGGCACAGGGAGGCGGAGGGTTTGGAACCATTCAGGGTCGGTTGGACGGCGGTTTCGATCACCAGGGACCCAAGCCTGTACATCCAAACACAACGTCGCAAGGCCAGAATTGCGAGCAAGTTTGTAATGTCGTTGAATCTCGAGGTTATCGTCGGGGTTATCGACAGACGTTACCGGGTGGCGCGTAGTCCAATATACATCTAGTGGGTCGAGCAATAAGACCGCGCGGGGTTTGTCTTGTCGGCTAATATTCGTGTTGGAGCCTCCACCTAGCCCTTCCGCGATAACCCCTAGCGTGAAAGATTTGCCGCTCCCCCGCTTTCCGACAACTGCGACAACCTGTTCCTTACTTGTGGTCAACCAGACTTGCGGCGGACGGCCCTTGGTCTCCTCGGCAAGTGCTCCCAACCATAATCCGTCTTGTTCTGCAGACCCAGGTCCTAAAGTGACGAGATCTTTGTTTGGGTCTATAGGCGGCTTGACCCGGTATTGGCGAGCAACCATGCCTAGGCGTTGACGATAGATGAAACGTAGCGAGATGAGAGAATGTGGCGATCCTCGTCAATTGCGCGATTCAGCAGGTCGTCCAAGGTCTTCTGGATGTCGCGCGGAAGCGTATAGCCTCCTCTACGACAGGCATAATCCACAGCCAAATCTAGTCCGTCTTCGGTGAATGGAAAGGTCGAGTCCGAGATGGGCTCCTCGTCGGCTTCGGCGTCATATTTCGATTTCAGGTCCTCCCTCTTTCCAGGGTCTATCCATTCATGGAGGAGAGAGCATATGAATTCCTTCGTCTGGGGCGAGTCCATATTCGGAAGCAGGATATAGTGAGACTCGCCAAAGCGACTCTGAACTTGCATATCTTGGAGCGGTTGCGCCATGTTATCGAGGTCGATCCATGAACCGGATACTATGAGTCCAATGTCTTTGGTTTGTTGGTCTGAAATCAACTTTATCGCGTTAATCCAATGATTAACCGCATCTTGGTTGGTAATGAATTCCAACTTGGTCGCCTCGTCGAGCATGAATACGAGCATCGTGTCCTCGACTTCACTGCACAATCGGCCGAAGACTCGTAGGACCTTCACGAAATCGTTCGACTGACTCAGAGGTGGACCTAGTCCAGCGCTCCGGGCTTCCGCTGCGCTGAGCGCGTACCCTCTCAACCAATCCCAGGCCGCGCGACTCGTGTCGCCACGACCAATGACGCAGGCGAATGCCTCGGAAATATCGCCAGATTGCGTCCAGGTTCGTATCTTCCCGACAAACTCTCTGTCTTCCCTATAGAAGGAGTGGACCCAATCTTGTGCAAGGTCAAAGCTCAGGGCATCGAGAAGAGCCGAATGGGCAACTTGGAACGTTGATTTGCTGGTAATGTCCGGAAGCTCCCTGAAGACAATGCGTGCCGGGAATTCGGGCGTAGTGTCGATGACATGCTCGACGTGGCGCATGGTGTGAGTTTTCCCGACTCCCCAGTCCCCGTATAGCACCATCTTTGGCGGAGTACCCGTTCGGAAGGAACGGCGAAGCATGGATTGGAGATCATTGTGTAGTTCGTGCCGGGCAAAGAAGAGACGTGCATCTGCGTCAGTTTCTATCGCAAAGTCTTTGTGCTCGCCTTTGAGTCCAAACCAATCTTGCATTGTTTCCATTCTTGTCGCTCCTAACTGAATGAGAATCTTGCGCTGTACTGAATCGTACGGCCTGGGGTGTGATAGATCTTGTTCGCTTCACGGTCCAGATGAGCGACCAAGGGCTTGCCGCCTAGCGTGGCGTTGACGAGGATCCCGATCTCGTGGGATGCAAACGAGCGGCGGATGAAGTTTGCGGATCCAAGCATGGCGAACTGCCCGGCATCTGTGGATGCCGTGTAGAGCTTTGCGTGCAGGTTCTCCACATACACGATGTTGGCCCGCCCGGTGGCGCCGAGTCGATGCACCGCATCGGCGTGCCAGTCGTTCCGCGGGGGACGCGTGACGACGTATAGGGTCGTTTCGTATTCTCGAAGGCGTTCGAGGAAAGTGTAGAAGTGGAGAGTAGATTCCACCCCAGTGTCCGAGATCCAAGGGCTCACGAGATAGATCCGCCTCCAGCCAACGGATCTCCCGAGTTGCCGCAGAAACAAGTCGAGTACACGAGAGGTGGACACTTGGATCCAAGAGGGAACGGAGCCGGCTGACTGAGTTGGTCGGCTCGTAGCGGATTGGCCCGATCGGCCGGTTTGATCTAGCACCTTTGCGAGGCGGGTAGTGAGTTGCCTTAGGTCCGCGAGAGTCGTTGGCAAATCATCCGGACCGAGTTGTGGCGTCACGCGAGTTACGACTTCCGAGACAACGGCCTCCATCGAAGGGGCGGGGGCCTGGGCCTTCATACGGAAAGTGCCCCGCGATGTATTCATGGGCGGCCCGGACGTCCAGTGGCTTGGTCGAGTTTCCGTCCCTTACATAAAACTCCAGCTTTCCATTGTCCCTGATGTAGACCGGCGAGAGGTGTCGGTCGCACGAAACTACCGCGACTTGCACTGAATTTGCGGTCGCGAAATCTACGGTGACAACCGAGCTAATGTGGACGCCTAGATACTTACCTAGCGCGTTCCGAAGAGTATTTTCGAAGTAGTCCGTGGTTTGCCTGGATAGAATGGCCAGGTCGTTTTCGACTCCGAGGAGGGTGCCATCGTCAGCAACCCCGATCAGCAATGTACCCCCTTGGGCGTTGAGAAATCCAGCTATCGTCTTGGCTACGACTTTCGTCAGATCTCTATTGGTTGAGCCGGTCTTCAGGTCGTATCGCAGCGTCGATTCGAACTCGAGGTTTGGCCCCTCCCCAAGCGCGATCAGGCCGGCTAGCTCTGCTTCTTCCACGTTCCGTTATGCCTATAGTCCCTTAATCCGGAATCTAGAATGCAACGTATCACGTGTCGAGCGTCTCGTCTGGCCCCAAACAAGTCCGGCAGGGCATCTGGATGTCCAACTACACGGATCTCTCCAATTGCCTACCTGCCTCCACACGGCGCAACCACCCAATGAACGGAATAGCCAGCAATACCATCCAGGTCTTGCCCACGATCTGTCCTGCGAGGAAGTCGAGGCTACCGAACGCTAACCACAGGAACACGATGCTATCGATGACTAGACCTACGAGGCTGCTCAAGACGACAGCGAGGATCAGGCGGCGCTCCTGGAGCGGGGTGTAGACTGCAAAGTCTGCGAATTCAGAGAGAAGGAATGCAGTACCGGATGCGAGTACGAGTGCCGGAGGTGCCAGCCCAGCGGATAGGGCGGCGCCGGCGAGGATGGCCACTGTGACCCAAAGTCTACCTAGCCGGCGTTGCACGAGATCGCGTAGCACGAGTGCCAGTCCAATCATAAGGACACCGCTCGGTGCCATCAGTCCGGGCGCAACGGCAATCAGGCACGGACCGTCCGGTACACACGTTGTCCCGACATTGCCGATCATCCAATTCGCTATCGGCACGCAGGCCATGAACGCTGCCAGGTAGCACATCCCCTCGGTCCTTTTAGTCACGTATCGAGCCTCCATCAAAGTCATTCGTTGTCATAGGTCATACCTGAGGATTCGAGCACGGCGCTGGCGTCGCCATCGCGGAACAAGTGCATTTTTTTAAGGTGCCCCGTAGTCAAAAGCGACTGTTGCTACGGTGGTGTAGCGCTCCAGAGCCCAGGCGGCGAGGCATGTGGTCGAGTCTTGACCGCCACAGAGCAGAACAAGAGCCGAATGGTTTTCCATCAATTCATCACCGAATTGCCGGGGTCGGCGCATCCATCGGCCGGCGCCGCTTTGACCAGGCGGATTAGATGGTGGGCGAGTTCGATGATTCACGTTCTGGATAGAGTTCCAGGGGCGAATATCGTTCTCGGCGTAGCGCCAGGCTCCTTGCGTCCAAGCTGTTCTGCCGGCGAGGCAACTGAGGCCGCTGCGAAACTCTGCCCGCCGTTGTGAGCCATCTCTTGAATATAGGACCTCCATCACGTACCCCATCGCCTGAATTCCCGCACCATGCACGAGCCTGGATGTCCTGCTCGTGCGTCCTTCCCAGTCTTCCTCGAAGACGTCTCGAACTGCCCAGAAGTACTGGTTCAGGAGTTCGTAGCTCCGGTCGTCGCCGTCTGGAAAATGCATGAGTTCCCGCAATGCTCCATCCGCAACGGAATTCATGACCACGCGCTGTATGGCCGTGTCCTTGATGACACCGCCGGGATTCGTGTGCATATTGATGCGGCCTGCGAATGCAGAGCCCGTCTCGTAATTCAGTCGCTCCGTCAGTTTTGCTGCGAACGCCCGCGCGGAGAGTCGCGCCGGGAGACCGGGAAGTGTGGGCAATAGTTCATAGAGCAAAGACTTCGGCAGCGGTCTCGTGTTGTTGATGAGGACGAATTGGCGGCGGAGTTCGACTTCATCTCGGCACACGAGGGCAGCAACGAAGACCTGGAAGTCTCCGCGGCCGCTCTCGAGCAAAGCCGTCAACCGTTGTTGTCCGTCAACCACTAGACCAGGTGGGCCGGACCCCACATCGACCCTGAAGCGGGCTAGACCGCCCTCCATCTGTTCGGTTGCCACACCGCTGGTGAACGCGAGCACGACCGGATTCGGCAGGACTGCCTGCGGTTGTTCGAAATAGTCTCGAATCTCGCGGATGTGGGAGACGATCTGTGAACGTTGAAAACCGCTCAGTTTCCCGCGCTCATCTCGGCTGATCCGATCAATCGCCGCGATCCGTTCGATCTGTTCTGAGGTGGCTGCGAAGGTCACAACCTGATGATCAGCGCTCTGCCGGGCCCACACCCCTGTGAACTCATGGACGTGCGACTCAGGCATTTGGAATACCGTTTCGTTTGAGGTGGGAATGATATACAAACAAGTTGTGGATCCCGCGCCGCTTGTTTCTGTTGCTTGCCCTAAAGATCACAACCTCCACCCCGGAGGTGGTGCAAATCGTGCACGGACACCGTTTCCAAGGAACTTCGGCGAGGGTGCGCCTATAGCGCTGTGAAAGTTTCTCGAGCGCCCCATAGTTCGTCCCGGATTGGGGACCTGTTCCCATCTGGACTGTCGAGTAGGCGAGGATCCGGTCTAGCGCCTCGTCGAGCGATGCACCGCCGGCGTCGTAGCGACGCACCGCGTCGAGTGCAGCCTTTTCCGCGTCGATCAGATCTTCCTGACGCAAGCGCCCTTCACGCACCGCACGCTGAAGTTTGGGGTTCCCGGTCGCCTGCGGGATGCGTATCGCGGTGTAATAGTCCAGAGAACCGTCTTGCGATTGGAAAAAATAGTTGCGCTTGCCGTCCTTGAATGCGCGCAGAAGCGGTGATGTCGAGTCGAAGCTATAGAGGTTCTTGAATCGCGCAAAGCTCGATACGCTTTCCGCTTTTGCGAAACCTAACAGGTGTAGCCTCACCCGCGGAGGAATCCGCGACTGAATAGTGTCCAGAACCAGGGCCACCGACTGCATGCCAAGGGGAACCATTCCGCCTACGGCGAGGTATTCATAGCCCATACCAACTAAGCGCTCTGCGGCGCTTGCCATTGAATCGGGTGACCATCCCTGCACCACCCCAAGTGGCGTGAAATTCGGACCGAGCACTCTTGATTCATGCAGAAATGCCTCAGCATTCGACAACGTAATGTCAAAGCGGTCCTTGGCTCCATCCGGCGCATTGTTTAGCCCCTTCGCCGTGGGATCGAAGTCGAAGATTACGTGCTCGACAGAGCACCCATGGGTGAACCCGCCGTCGCCGTAGAACTCGACCATATCCTCGGACGAGTACGGCGGGACGGCTTCTTTGTGGTACGAGAAAGCGCCGCAATCGCCGTAAATAGGCATCGTCGCATGGTCGTTGCCATTCAGCCGTAGGAATTCACGTGCGCCGACTCTGCGAAAGCGCATCGCTTGGCTCTCGGTATATTTGCCGGGAAAGCGGTGGTCGCCGACGATTCCGCGTGAAACCAGTACGCCGTCATACGGTGCAGGATTCATTATTTCGTGTGGGAACCGGTCATCCCAATATGGCCTTCGGCCATCCGCATTTCGGTCCCGAAGAAAGTCGTAGCCCGGATCGACATAGTCGAGGCTGTCGGCATAGATGAACATCATGCTGCGTTTTGCGAAGCTTCGAAGTCCAGTCGGATAAGCGCCTCTTTCAGTTCCCGAATGTGGCGCGGGACCGTCTGAATCTCGCTCCATTTCATGTCGATGCTCTCCCAAGTGCCTGAGCACCAGCGGCAGCCTGGAGCGATGCTTTGCAACGCTTGGCGCACGTAGGCATCAGCATCGGATGCACCGGCGGCGCGCGCCATGATGCGGTCCATCAGCGTGCCCATCGCTTCTATTCCAGCGGAATGCATGAGCCGGCTCTTGCCGGGAGGGAGGCCCCAAGCTTCGGGGAAAGTGTCTCGTACCGCCGCCCAGAACAGGCGCATTGTCGTATACATGGACGCCAAATCCGCCGATTCCGTCTTTGTACCTTTAAATGGCGCAAGCACGCCAAGTGGGCTATTTATGCTGTTCTTGATCACCTTGGCGAGCGCTGTGTCGGTGATGACCGCCTGCTTGTTGTCAGACTCCGACACGCGTCTGATCAGACCGTGGAATGGAGAGTAGGGGTCGCGGCTCAGATAGTTACATAGTTCGCTTGGAATCTTGCGCGCGGCGAGATCTCTAGGGAGCAGGACGCCGGTTTCGGGCAGCAGTTCATCGATTAGACGTATCGGCAGTGGCTTTGCCTTGTTGACGAGAATGAACTGCTCGCGCTGCATTTGCAGATCATCCGACACGAATGCGACGACCGGTACAGGCAGTTGATTGTTCTCGCACTTGGATAGGGCCAAAGCACGCTGCTGTCCGTCAACAATCCATGCAACCCGGTGGCCTTCTTCACGCACGGCAATGCGGAGCGTGCCCATACTGGCGATGTCGGTGAGACCGTCAGGAACGCGGCCCGGCGATTGCTTGAACTCTACCTCCGGCGACAGCGCGAGGATGATGGCGTTCGGAAACAGCACTGATTGTTGGTTGAGGAACTCGACGATGTGGTTGACATGGCTGCGTATTTCGCGCCGCTGAAAGCCCTTGAGCGAATGGTTTTCTTCTCGCTCGATTCGAGAAATGTCCGCAATTCGAAGGACGTCCGCACCTCTGAAAAAGAATGCGTAGACGTCGATACCACTGCTTTATCGAGTTCTCAGCGCCCTCACTACAATCCTGGCGCCATCACTGCGCTTCGGCATATTTTTCTCTCCTGGTCCGCGCCTTCTTGAACAAACTGGCGAAGCGCCCCTGCTCGCACGCGATAGCCCTTTCGTCACGCAGTAACTTCAGCATCCGCGCCGAAGTACCGCTCGCTTCTTCCCACATATCGAGGATGAGCCGGACAATCTCCTCGTCGGAGCACCGCCTCCGTGCAGGCCTATTCGGGAACGCCCATGCCTCGAGGCGTTCTGCGACGGATAGCTTGTGCTCTTCAAGGCCTCCATGCGGTATTTGTTCAATCACTTCGGATAGGAAATGGGTCGCAGCGCGCTGCGCAAAGTCACGCCTGGTCCCCGGGATCGGACTATCAGGCCCGTCCAGCCGATCGTCGTACGGCAAAACGCACGCCGCCAGTTTCGAGCTAGCGCTAGCAGACAAAACCCCGCGCGTGGCGATACGGACGCGCCCGAGGTCGGCTCCATCTAGCGCATCGAGATCCCGCGCGATCAGTGCAAGGTACGGCGTCGAGAGAGCCAGCACGCAGATCCGGCCGGTCTCCCTACGGATCCGATCTGCCACTGGCGTCTCGTTTCGCTCTGGCCGCTGTATGAGGCTCCACCAGTCGGTGGGTTCGAATGCCCTACCGGTGACCCGACGAGCAATCGACTGATCGGACGAGGGCGCTAGGGTCAGATCGTAGCTAGGGACGCGTTGCTCTGAGCTAATGAGCCCTAGGCCCGCCGAAACGATACTCAGGCTGGCTCCGGTTCGCTCCGCGCTTTTCAGCGCCTGCGAAAATCCGCGTCCCGCATAGAGTTCGCGGGCTTCGACTCGATCCTTCGCTTGCGTGAGTCTCCTGCACCATTCGGCGGCGACTTCGTCCACCGTACCAGATGCGAGGTTGGCTGCACGCAAAGTTTCAGTTGCGCGGATTCGCTTGCGGCCAGTGCAAGCGGTAATCAGTGTCGGAGCAGTAGCCATCATCGTCTCAAATACCGCTCGGAAACGGCTCCAATACAACGAATCAAGGGATTCGGGCGAGAAGTCTAATTACCCGCGATTGGCGAATCAAACATATAAGTAATTCGAATGAATCTCGGAGTCGGCTTGGCGTCAATTGAAGGACTGGTTGCGAGAACCGTCTCGAATTAGGAAGTGGGTCAATGATTCGGGGCGGGCACTTGGGGTGGTCTTGGATGCGCGTCACGAATGCGTCACAGCCCGCGGTGTGCCTTTTAGGCGTACACCCTAATGATGCACCCTCCCTAGACATGCAACCTGTCTCGTAAAGCTCTTGGTTCCTTATGAGACAGGTCGGTATCCAACCTTCGGAACCCTATAATGAGACAAAGTACTAGACGGGTGTTTCGCAGCCCGACGGCAGCGATTTTCAGTCGTTTCAATCGAATGGTGCTGCCGTAAGCCCGAGCCCGCGAGGTGCCCGGCAAAGCGGGTCGCCGCAGCGCTTCGAGCAGGGTGTAAGCGAGCGACGAAAAGAGCAATCCGGGCGGATTAGGCCACCAACGATGGCAACGGGTGCGGCCGGCGAACAGGTCTAGGTTGTCCCAAGTGTAGGCGGCGTAATCGAACTCACCGAAGCGGCACACTGTCTTGGGGGTATGCTCCACTGCCTTCCCGAAAAAGCAAAATAAACAAGCTAGAGCCCCGAAACACGGGGCGTTTCAGGCCTAAGCCGAGTAGACTTCTGATCTCTAGAACCAAAACAAGCTGAGGAGGAACTCTATGGCTAAAGCTATTCACACTATGATCCGGGTTTTGGATCTAGACAGATCGGTACAATTCTACGAGCAAGCTTTCGGCCTGAAACCCTGTCACACGCTCGATTTCCCGGATTTCACCCTCGTTTATCTGCGCAACGAAGAAGCGGACTTCGATCTGGAGCTTACCTATAACAAAGGACACACGGAGCCGTACACCCATGGCGACGGCTATGGGCATATCGCCATGTGTGTAGACGATGCCGCCGCGGAGCATGCCCGTTTTATCGCGGCGGGTTTAGCGCCCAATAGTATCGTGGAGTTCAAACCCGAGGGCGACTTGCTGGCGCGGTTTTTCTTCGTACATGATCCGGACGGATACAAAATCGAAGTCTTGGAGCGCCACGGGCACTACCGATAATAACCCGCTCATCACAACCTCTTCAGGGATTCATCTGGCCTGAGGAAAAGCCAGGCAAGTCAATGGTGTTCGCCATTGATTTCAAAGCACAGCGCCCATTGGTACTGCCATCGAACACACGGCGCCTTGCGGATCCGCGAGGACAGGAACACCGTTCGCGGGCCATAACCAGCTAGGAGAAAACCATGACTAGAGCATACGATAACCGGCCCTTTGTAGCGCGCAGGGAGTTTTTAAAAATAAGCGGGAGCTCGGCAGCGGCCACCGCCTTCGCCGCCGCCACAGGTTACGCCGGCTTAGTAGCTGCGCCGGTACAAGCGGCAACGGTGCCGAACAGCGCCTTAAAGACCCTCACTGCAAGCCAGGCCAGGATTGCAGTGACCATCGCGCGGACTTTGTTTCCCCACGATTTTCTCGCCGACGCTCACTATATGAACGCAGTGGCGGCAGTAGATGCAAAAGCCTCCGCGGACGCCGCCACCGCCCGGTTGGTGCAAGAAGCCCTGGATGGCTTCGACGCTCGATTCACCCTCATGCCGGAGGGCGCGCGCGAGGCAAAACTGCGCAGCCTGGAGGGCAGCGACTTCTTCAAGCTCATCTACAACGAAACCCTGATGAGCCTTTATAACAACGCCGATCTCTGGCCCCTGTTCGGCTACGAAGGGTCTTCCGTCGAACACGGCGGTTATATCGATCGGGGTTTCGACGATCTGGATTGGCTGCCTGAAGCGTAGGGAAGGAGAAAGACATGGCAACGTTCGATTTAAACGACAACTCCGTAGTCGTCATCATCGGCTCGGGCGCCGGCGGCGCCACCTTGGGCAATGAATTGGCTCAAAAAGGCGTCAAAGTGGTGTGCTTGGAAGCAGGGCCACGGTTGCAACTATCCGACATCAGCAATGACTTTTTTGGCATGTTCGGCAAGCTTTCCTGGCTGGACAAGCGAGTGGGCTCCGGCGCGCTGGATCCCGAGCTACCTGCCTGGATCTGCAAAACCGTTGGCGGCACCACCATGCACTGGGCGGGTGCATCGCTACGTTTCCAAGCCCACGAATGGCAGGCCCTCACCACCTACGGCAGCATCCGCGGCGCCAATCTATTGGATTGGCCAACCACCCATGAAGAAATGGAGCCGTACTACAGCAAAGCCGAGAAAAAAATGGGCACCACCGGCACTGACGCCAGCGGATTGCCGCGGCTGCCGGGCAATAACAATTTCAAAGTGCTGCACTACGGCGCCAAGAAAGTCGGTTACCAAGAGGTGCACACGGGCAATATGTCGGTCAATTCAAGGCCGTACGACAACCGGCCTCAATGCCGGCAAATCGGCTTTTGCATGAGTGGCTGTCCGATCGGAGCGCGCTGGTCAACGCTATACACCGAAGTGCCAAGAGCAGAGGCAACGGGCAACTTCGAACTGCGCCCGGACAGTCATGCAGTGCAGATCGAGCACGATAGTTCGGGTAAGGCATCAGGCGTTGTATACATCGACGCAGCCGGCAACCGCCAGCGGCAAAAAGCGCGGGTAGTGTGCGTCGCCGGCAACAGCATCGAAACGCCGCGGCTGCTTTTATTATCCGAATCGTCAAAATTCCCCGACGGACTCGCCAACTCATCGGGCCAGGTGGGCAAAAACTACATGCCGCACCTGACCGGCGCCGTCTATGCCATCATGCCGGGCGAAGTCAATTTGCACCGCGGCACGCAGATGGCGGGCATCATCCGCGACGAACAGATCCACCAACCGGAGCGCGGCTTTGCCGCCGGCTACGAATTGGAAACTCTTCCGGCATTCGGTATGCCCGGTTTCGCCTTGTACGCAAAACCAGGCGGCTGGGGCCGGGAATACGCGCGCGATATAGAAGCGTACCGCAACGCCGCCGGTCTTTGGATCGTGGGCGAAGATCTACCGCAACAATCCAATGCCGTTACCCTGGATGCGCAAGTCAAAGACCAGCACGGCTTACCGGTGGCCCATGTACACCGCGAAGACCATGCCAACGATACGGCCATGCGCAATCACGCTTTCAAAGCTGCCACGGCAGTCTACGAGGCGGCTGGCGCGCGCAAGGTTTATACCCGCGGTCCTTTCTCATCCAGCCACAACTTGGGCACCTGTAGACAAAGCGCCCAGGCGCGCGATGGGGTGTGCAATAAGTTCAGCCAGACTCACGATATCGGTAATCTGTTCATTGCCGATGGCAGCCAATTCACCACCAGCGCGGCGGAGAATCCGACCTTGACCATCGTCGCTTTAGCCATCCGCCAAGCTGATTACCTGGCAGGTGAGTTGTCCGCTGGCAATATCTGAGCAGTGCGGTTTGTCGGTGCGCAAAGAGATCCGTCTTGGGTCTCTTTATGGACCTGCTAAAAATGCACTTTTTCCGCGATTGCGGCGTCAGCGCCGTGCTCCAATCCTCAGGTATCACCTATACACCGCGGTTGTGCGCGCGGTGCTTCCTTGCACTCACGAAAGAATGACTATTTTTAGCAGGTGCCCATTAGAAATGATCTCCAGCCATTCGCTGATCTTCGATTCGAACAAGAGGCGCAAGAAAAGACCATAGGCCACGCCTGCGATCAATCCGCTCAGCACACTTGTTGGTCAAGTATCACCCACTCGCAATCGTCCCTTTGTCACACCCTATCAGCTACACCAAAGACGCAATAGAGAAGCCCCGTTTCCGCAATCCGCGGAAGCGCAAACAACCAAAAGAAGCAACGGAAGTAGTCGCACAGAACGTCATCGGCCGCGACCTATCGCTTGAAGTTGTACGGTAAACCGCCGTACAGTATGGCGATAGAAATGAATTCTTTTGCCATGGGTTTTAGTGATGAACCGCACCACCCGACTTGAAGCCCGCGCTGATCCCGAGACCCGCTCGTTGATTAAACGAGCAGCGGAGCTGCAAGGCCGTTCGCTGAGTGATTTCGTGGTGGGCGCTGCGCGCGAGGCGGCGCTCTCGACTATTGCCGGGATGGAGACCATCCGGCTTTCGCGCCAGGCGCAAAGGGTGTTTGTAAACGCACTGAGCGAACCGCCGAAGCCCAATGCGGCGCTCAAGCGAGCGGCGAAACGCCATGGGCAACTGATTGAGCCGGCGTGAGTGGGCGGTTTCGGATAGAACTCTCAGGCGAGCAACGCCGTGCGGATCTTCGCTCTGGTAGCGAAGCGCTAGACCGATACTTTCACCGCCAAGTCAGCCAGGATGCACGACGGCATATCACCGCATGCGACTTGGGATACGGAAAACTCATACTCCAAGTGGTTGCCTAGAAGCGCGACATCGAGCGCAAGCCTTGATCTTCAGCGATAAGCTGCTCTGCTAAAAGATGGCCGCGTCGGCTTTCTTCCCCACAGAGCGGTTACCTGCATGGGATGGTCAAAAGCACTTAATGCACAAGCTGAGGTCACGGATACCTGATAGTGATCCCGGAATTCGTGAAATCCCATCAGATGATTTCGCCTGGCGGTTCTCCCTGCGCGCTGCCAATCTCATGTGGTTCTTGGGTGCGGGTGCTTCCGTTGTCGCTGGTATACCTACGGCTTGGGATATGGTTTGGGAGTTCAAGCAAAAACTCTTCCTCACCCAACGTCGCGTTCCGCTGTCAACCATCACCGATCTGTCGAATCCTGAGATACGAAAGCAGCTCCACGCTCATGTAGATTCCCTAGGGCCTGTTAACACTAATTACGATAGACTTCGCGTATGGAAATCACCGCATCACGTTAAAATTATCCAAAAACTTCTTCCTGTTCAAAGAGGTAACGTCAAAATACCCAATTGATTGGTGTTGAATGCCATTTTGTATGTCGCTGAGCACGGTTGCAAGTGGCGAGGTTTGCCGAAAAAGTTCGGCCATTGGCACAGCATTTATACTCGTGCCAATCGCTGGGCGAAAAATGGTGTACTCGATAGCGTATTGGCTGCACTACAGGAAAACGATGTCATCAACATACAGGTGGAGCAGGTATCTTTGGATAGTACAGCAGTCAAAGTTCACCCGGATGGGACTGGCGCGTTAAAAAAACGGTCCACAGTCGATGGGTAAGTCCCGAGCCGGGTGGACGACGAAAATTCATAGGGTTGCAGCAAATGCCACAACGGCAATGACCTTTTCCCTGTCCCCGGGCCACGTTGGGGATGCGCCAGCAGGCCGGGAATTATTGAAATCCTTTGAAAACAATGGCTGGGAAGGGACTCAGGTCATCATGGACAAGGCCTACGAAGGCGATGAGACCCGGCAGTTGATAGTCGATTTGGGAATGGGGCCCGTTGTGCCCCCGAAAAGCAATCGGCCGAGGCCTTGGCAATACGACAAGGAGCTGTATAAAAAGTGAAATGAAGTAGAGAGATTGTTTAGACGGCTGAAAGGACTTCGTCGAATCTTTACACGCTTCGACAAACTGGATGTTGTCTTTATGTTTTTTATCCACTTCGCCCTTATCGTGCAGGCGTTGAATAGTGGGCGCCTCTAAAAATAGTCATTTTTTCGTGAGTGCAAGGAAGCACCGCGCGCAGAACCGCAGTGTATAAGGTGATACCTGAGGATTCGAGCACGGAGCTGACGCCGCAATCGCGGAAAAAGTGCATTTTTAGAGGTGCCCTAGTGTTAACACGCCCTAGAAAGCAAAGGGCACTGATTGCAAGTTCAACGGTCTAGGCATTAGGCATTGAACACGAAGTGCAAATCGACTTCGCGCACCACACCTTCCGATCCCGGACGAAATGCATCCGTCTGCCGCTTCCTGAGTTCTGAGACCGCCGCACTGACCAGCGCAACTGAACGTGACAATACTCGACTGCAGGTGAGAAAACCTCGAGTCAAGCCATCCGTATTGATTCGCTTGCTCCCGACACGAATGACCACATTTCCACGAGGAACTATGAACACGTCCAAGGTGCGCCAGAGATCAGCTACAAATGACCAATACTTATCCGCGAAACCGTGTCGATCATCGCGTGAGATGATTCCTCGGCTCGGATAAGGACGCCCTCCCAAGAACCACAAGCGCAACCATTGGTCTTCCTCAAAGTCGGTTACATCGAAATACGGCGGTGACGTAACGGCGCAAATGACCTTATTACGCAGTGAAGAAGCGAGCTTTGGCAAACCTCGCATATCCGCATGGAATACGCTCGCTCGTCCGATCGGAACAGCACTCTCATAACGAAACGCCGCCCGCTTACGCAACAATTTAAATACGTCCCGCTCAGGGGGAAGCAATTCTCGCTCAGTCCAAAACCGAACTGAATAGTCTGGTTTCGTGCTAATTGTCCTCGGCATCTGATTGCTGAGGTAAGACCCTGCGGCATTTACTAATTCGGAAAAAAATTACCCGACATTAATTCAGAATATATCTGACATGCTTTTCATAGAAAAACCGTTTAATTATTTGCGTATTCTGTTGCAGTGAGTGCAACACCGAACGAGCCAAGGCCATCAGTTGCTCCTTTGTAGCCACCACTGTCCGCCCAATTCGTTGGCTTTTTACATGATGCCATACTAGCTCATCAGGATTGAGTTCCGGTGAATACGGCGGTAACAATACTAACGTGAGCTTACCTTGGCTATTGCGGACAAATTCTTGCACTTTCTTGGCTCGATGAATGGGATGGCCATCAACAATCAAATAGACCGATCGCTTGGCGTTGTGCAACAAACGCCTTAGAAAGTCGATAAAAACGTCTGCGGTTACCCGTGATTCAGTTACCATGAAACGCAGGTGACCCTTCGGCGAAACGGCTGACAGCCTATTCACGCTAAAGCGCCGACCCGTTTTCGCTACAACTGGCGTATCACCCCGTACCCCCCAAGTGGTACCACGATGATAATCCGACCGGATCGTCGATTCGTCGCCAAAATAGACCCGCGCTCGGCGCCTTTTCGCTTCTCGTTGTACTTCAGGCCAAGTTTCTCTTAACCATACCTTAACCTGATCAGGGTTTTGCTCGTATGCCTTAAACCGAGGGCGCTGCGCACTCATCCCCAAACGAGACAGGCTATTGCCCACCGAGCGCTCGCTGACCTCGATGCCAAATTTATCTTTCAGTAATATCTGAATCATCGAGCGTGTCCACAAGGCATCGTGAAAATCCAATTGCAACGGATTCGTTTTAACTAGTTCACGTAAGCGATCCGCATATTCATCGGGACACTTTCTTGGGCGGCCTGTGATCTTGCCGGTGGACAGCGCCTGTTCACCACCTTGCTCATATCTGGATAACCAATCGTAAATGCAAGAACGATGAAATCCGAGGGCTTTAATTACTTTTTCAGGGCTTTCACCCGATAATACTTGCGCAACCGCGTGCCTGCGGATGGCTTCTCGCGCGGAATGGGGCAGTGAGCGACCGTCTGTCTTTTTCATAGCATCACTATAACACATTTTATTAATTTGTGTCGGGTAATTTTTTGCCGAAGTAGTACCTCACCGTGCAATGCCCCGAGCACCAGTGCCGCGACCATTCGATCCGTCTTGTTCTCCTTCCAATCCAGCGTCTTTCTGAGGAACAACAACCGATTCAGCACATCACGCGTGTATGCCAGCCTGAAGAACTCATGATGGTCGCGAGCTTCCCGCGCCACCTTGCGACCATCGTAAGACTCTTCCAGTTCATCTATGCGTGAGAGTAGCTTTGGTAGCTTAGGTGCTGATGTTTTTGCGGCAGTAAGACAGAACGCCACGTCGTTAGTGTCGGTTGCGAGCGCTTTTCGTCCAAGTAACAAGGACTGAAATGGTGTAGTTCCACGCCCGAAAAATGGGTCCAGTACATAGTCCCCTGGCTCAGTCAGGCGAAGAACCCAGGACTTTGCAAAATCCTCGGGAAACATTGCGAAGTAGGGGCACAGGGAATGGAAACGGTGTCTCACAAGGCATCATCTATTGGGCACCTCTAAAAATGCACTTTTTCCGCGATTGCGGCGTCAGCGCCGTGCTCGAATCCTCATGTATCACCTATACACTGCGGTTCTGCGCGCGGTGCTTCCTTGCACTCACGAAAAAATTACTATTTTTAGAGGCGCCCTATTGTCGTCTTCACCCAAAAGTGACTTGCGGCCAGCCTCGACCCAAGATTTAATTTTCTTGCGAAGATCGGAAGAAACGAAGTCAGCATTCTCGATAATGCGGCAACGATCAAAGAAGAGTCCTGCATCCATTGCCAGGTCAGTCCATTCTGAACCAACCCTCTCGGCGACGAAGAACATCCTGATCGGCACGAACGCAGGACGCGTCCTGACCCATTTCGAAACGAAGTTCTCCGGCTGAAGTGAATCGACCGAGTTTCGCCAGTTAGTTCCTGTCTTGCACTGCCCCATACCCAAGAAGTGACCTGATCGCCCGTCCGAGAACGGCTTCCTCACCACCACATCCAGCCGACCATCCTTTGCAGTAATTCGCGTCGATCTCGAGTGATTCTCGAAGCCATTTCCTTCTTCCATAAAGGCGCAAAGCTCGTCCACTGATCGAGCAAATTCCGTCTCTTTAACCTCAGCTTCATTGTCTCTAGGTTTTTCGATACGGCCTGTTCCGAAAACTAATGATGATGCCGCTTGACTTCGGGAAGAAAAAAAGTTTTTAGCAACCTCTCCACATAAGAGTTCGAATAACTTCGTACCATCTTCTTTCGCCTGAATCCGCTGCAATTGCATGTTGAGGCGTGTTGCAAGAAGCAAATACTGGTAAAGGATGGACTCGTCCGAAGTCATCGATTTCAAATGAATGACTGCTCCACTATCAGACAGCGAGAATGGATACCTCGAATCCGCGCCACAGTGGCGGGCACGCAACGCGATATCATCAAAAGCCTCCTGAACGATTGGTCGGACTTTGTCGTCATCCGAAGGTCTCTCGGTGTCATCCTGCGCGACTCCGCTACGCGCAAGAACTCTAGCTACGTCCGTTACTGATACATCACGGCCCGTGCTTCTGAGGCATTCCAACTCCGCAAAGTCTGCGATTTGAGAGAGATGTGCCCAGTGTGCCGGTGGCACCTTCACTTTGTCAGACTCCCTGCCAAACTTTGTCTTTCTCCTAGTCCTCGCGGCCTGCGCGCCTACGCCGCTTACGTCTGGTAACTTTCCGCTCCATCTCTTCGGATAGGTCGTATGACAAGTCGGCTATCTGATGCGCTAGGTCTAGAAGGTCTGGATTACCATCGAAGCCTGTGGAAAGAGTCGCGCGGCCCTTCTGTAGTGCGTCCTTTGCTTGAACGAGCGACCTGCGAAAAACGGTTTCGTCTCCATAGCTAACCTCTAGCGCTATAGAAAGCGGCATTCCCTCGCGTAGCGCCATTAAAGCGGATTTACTCCGAACAACTTCGTCCAGTTGTCGTAAGTGCGGATTTTGGCTCTGCACAATAGGCAATCGGTCTAGAGTTCTATCACCGTAGAGCCAGACACAGAGTTCACCTAGTTCTTTCAGATTTTTCTTCGGAACGGGATCCTTGGTTTCAGACGATGCAGCACTGAGTTCGATGAACGACGATATACCTTCATAGTCCAATCCAGTGTATAAATGGGAGAATGAGAAGTGGCCTTTGTACCGTCGCTCACGCTCAAACACCCCTTCTGATTCCGCTTGCTCAATGACCATCAATGCTCTATAAAGTCGCTGAACTGTCCCATGTCTATCGCCAATCTGATCCGCTATCTCATCAAGAGGCACACCGAATTCATTCTTGATTCGAGCGATGTATTGAGCCTTCGGGTATGAATCCCACTTGACTGGCCCGTTGACGTGTTTAAAGCCGATGTATTGCCACGCCTTCTTTCGCGTGGTCCAGACTACGGGGACTTTTTTCAGTTCCTGTCTTCTTTCAGGAGAGAGCGTTGGGACCTTCGCCACGCCTACCTGTTTGCACAAGTCTGGGTCTAGCAGGAACTTAAGAGCAGCCAGCCTTCGGTTGCCTTCAATCACTGTGGCATCGCCGCCGCTACGGGTAACAATCAGCGGTTCATAGGTGAAATAACCACCGGCGGCAATCGACATCATCAGCTCGTCGATTGACATGTTTTCCCACAGCACCTTCGCAAGTTCAGCCTGTGTCATGCGCTCGGCGTCTGCGAACTCGACGATATGCGGGTTCTGCGGATCAAACAGTAAGTCGAACGGCGCCGCCTGATCGCGTTCGCTTTGATTATCGACTGATGTCTTCCCGTTAACTCGGCTAGCCATTCGGTATCCTAGATCGCCACGGATCTTCAGCCATTGAGATCACGGTGCCGCCATGCTTGTGGTGCTCGTCTAGACCAAAACCGGAATTTTCGTACTTCTCTGTCGGCTCCGCAGTTCTGGCCGCTGTAACTAGATTGGAACCGAATGGTGTTCCCTCGTCTCTCGAAACTGTCTCTCGTTTCTGGTCTCTCAATATGACAGATTGCGCCCTGCTGGTTTTGAGATAGAGGCGCTTGACGCTCCTCGGCTACGCCCGTGTCGGCAAAGCTGACCAAGATCTGACTCTTCAAACGGATGCCCTCGCCACCGCCGCAGAGTGTGAAAAATGGCTCAAAGCCGCTCAGTAGGCGAAAAGATAGCAGACTAAGAGCGTTGCCTGACAAGGATTTGTTTGTCGCTATCGCGTTGCTCGCCGAGCCGGCTCTGAACGAGATCCGAAAAGTACCGACCGGCTAGCGGAAGTTGAAGCAGTCTGCGGTCGTGCGGGTTTTGCTCCCAGCGTCGTGCCGTACACTATTCGACAGACGGTTGGTGGGCGATGCTGGGTTCGAACCAGCGACCCCTGCCGTGTGAAGACAGTGCTCTCCCACTGAGCTAATCGCCCGTTATCAGCGGATTAGAGTCTATGTTGCGCCTCTTGAGGCGTCAATTGCGAATTGAAACTCGACGAGAACGACAAAATGGTCAAGACCCGTTTCGCTCCCAGTCCCACCGGCTACCTACACGTGGGTGGCGCCCGGACGGCTTTGTTTTCGTGGCTTTGTGCGCGCTCTATGGGTGGACAGTTCGTGCTGCGCATCGAGGACACCGATCAAGAGCGCTCCACGCAAGCCTCCATTGACGCGATCATGAAGGGCATGGAATGGCTGGGGCTGGACTACGATGAAGGCCCGTACTATCAAACGCAGCGGCTAGAGCGCTACCAGGAGGTTATCGAACATCTATTGACGGCCGATCGAGCGTACCGCTGTTACTGCTCCAGGGAACGCTTGGAACGCTTGAGAGAAGAGCAGATGGCGCGCCAGGAGAAGCCTCGCTACGACGGCCGCTGCCGGGACAATCCCAGTGCACCGGCCAGCGTAGCTCCGGTCATCCGATTCCGCAATCCCACTGCCGGGGCAGTGAGTTTTGCAGATGCGGTCCGCGGCCATGTCACGCACAGCAATACCGAACTCGATGATCTGGTAATCGCCCGTGGCAATGGCCTGCCCACCTACAACTTCTGCGTCGTCGTGGACGACTTGGATATGGGTATCACGCATGTGGTGCGTGGCGACGACCATGTGAACAATACGCCCCGTCAGATCAACATTCTCAAAGCGTTGAGCGGTGAACAACCGGCTTATGCGCATGTACCCATGATCTTGGGCGCCGACGGACAACGCCTGTCGAAGCGCCACGGCGCCGTAAGCGTCATGCAGTTCAAAGACGAGGGTTATCTGCCGCAAGCCCTCACCAATTATCTGGTCAGACTCGGCTGGTCCCACGGCGATCAGGAGATTTTCTCGCGCCAGGAATTGATTGAACTGTTCACCTTGGACGCCGTTAACCGGGCGCCATCGAGCTTCGACATGGAAAAGCTGAACTGGTTAAATCGGCATTACTTGAAAGAGGCCGATATTGAAGAATTGGCCGGCGCGCTAGGCGATCACCTAAGGGCCATGGACGTAGCGCTTGACCGTGGACCAGATTTGGCCGGCGTTGTATTGGCCCAGCGCGAGCGGGCTAAAACCCTGGTTGATATGGCCACGCAAAGCGCGTTCTATTTTACTGAGCCCACTACGGACGAGCAGGCGGCCAAAAAGCATCTGCGGCCAGTTATCAGCGAGCCCCTTAGCCGGCTTCGAGCTAGACTCGAAGCGCTCGATGAGTGGAGCGAGGAAGCACTGCACGCCTGCGTGGCCGCGGCAGCGGCTGAAGAAGAGATCAAACTAGCTAAACTCGCCCAACCGCTTCGGGTCGCCCTCAGTGGACGTGCCGCGACACCGCCCATAGACGTGACGCTAGCGCTGGTGGGCAAGGCACGCACGCTCGCCCGTATCGACGCGGCTTTGCAGTTCATCGCCGCGCGCGAGGCCACCGCCTGATGGTAACCACGCTTCCCTACAAGACAAGCGGGGCAAAACAATCCATGCCCGCAGGAGGAAATCAATGTCGGCACAATTAGACTCGATTCTAAACGAAGGGATCCAAAACGGTGCGGCACCCGGCGCCATCGCTATCATGGTAAACCGCGACGGGGTTGTTTGGGAGGGCGCCGCCGGCGAACGGGTGATCGGCTCGGGGGTAAACATGACCACCGATACGGTAGGCGCCATATTCTCCATGACTAAGGCGATCACGGGCGCCGCCGCCATGCAACTGGTGGAGCAGGGCAAGCTCGACTTGGACGCGCCCGCTGGCGACGTCTGTCCATGGTTGCACACGGTGCAAGTGCTGGACGGCTTCGATGAAGATGGGCAACCCCAAACCCGGGCGCCGCGAGGAGCGGTTACCCTGCGTCATTTGCTCACCCACACTTCCGGTTTCGTCTACGAGTTTTGGAATGTCAACGATGCCCGCTGTAGAGAAGTGGCCGGCGCGCCTAGCTTGTTCACCCTTGAAAATGCGGCACTCGAAGTACCGCTGGCGTTCGATCCGGGCACTGAATGGGAATACGGCATCGGTATTGACTGGGCCGGCAAGATGGTCGAGCAGGTATCGGGAATGACACTGGGCGAGTACTTCAGTGTGCGTCTAACTGGTCCGCTGGGCATGACCGACACGGCCTTCGAACACACCCCGTCAATGCTGGGACGGGCCGCTGGCGTTCATGCCCGTATGCCCGATGGCTCTTTTTCACCCATGGCATTGCCGCCGCCCGAAGCTCCCGAGTTTCAGATGGGCGGAGGTGGCTTGCATGGCACCATGCGCGATTATGGCCGCTTCATCCGCATGCTGCTAAACGATGGCGAGTTGGAGGGCGTGCGTGTATTGCAAAGCGACACTGTCGCCACCATGAGCCGCAATCATATTGGCGATCTGCGGGTCAAGGCGCTGAGCAGTATCGCGCCGCCGTTGTCCAATGATGCGGAGTTCTTTCCCGGCGAGCCTAAATCGTGGGGTCTTACTTTTCAGATCAACGAGACCGCCGTGCATACGGGGCGTCCGGCGGGAACGCTGATGTGGGCGGGGCTCGCTAATAGTTTCTTTTGGATCGATCGCAAAAACGGTGTGGGCGGTGCCTATCTCAGTCAGATATTGCCTTTCGGCGATGAAAAATCCCTGAACTTGTTCTTGGAGCTGGAGCGCGCCGTTTACGAATCCTTGGATCGGTAAAAATGCTCCCCTGGAAAGCCGAATCTACGGCCTTCCATCAACGGCGGCCTTCCATCAACGGTTCATCCTTGCGATCAATGCCGCCCATGTATCCAGGATGGGAACAATTTTGTCCTCTTTCTCCGAGGGCAGGCTGGTACATACCCGCTCCACTCCCAAATCCACATACGCCGATAATTCATCATAGTTCGGCGATCGGCCCCAAATGCCGATGGACAACGATTCCGGATCACGGCCTGCTTCAGCCGCCATCTGCCTAAAGCGCGGAATCACTTCGGCGAACGGGGTTTGCTCGGCCGCCGTTTGCATCGGTATCCAACCGTCCCCATAGCGAATCGCCCGCCTGGCGGAATACGGAAATGCGCCCCCTACCAGAATTGGCGGATACGGTTTTTGCACCGGTTTTGGCCAGGTCATCATGGCATCGAAATGCACCAGCTCGCCGTGGTATTCGGGCTTGGACTCGGTCCAGATCTTCTTCATCGCCTCGATGCGTTCGCGCACCAACTTATGCCGCTGTTTGAAGTCGGTGCCGTGATTTTCCATTTCATCCTGATTCCAGCCATTGCCTATACCGAACAGAAACCGCCCTTCGGAGATGCGATCGATGGATGCGACCAATTTAGCCGTTTGGATGGTGTCGCGCTGGTTGACCAGGCAAATGCCGGTGCCGACCTTGAGCTTGGTGGTAGCCATCGCCGCCGCCGTGAGGCTGACGAATGGATCCATCGCATCGTAATAACGCTTCGGTAGCTCCCCACCGCCCACAAACGCGGTTTTTCGGCTGAGTGGAATATGGGAATGCTCCGGCGCCCACACCGATTCAAAACCACGCTCCTCCATGGCGGCGGCCAGCGCTTGCGGTGTCATGGAATAGTCGGTGAAAAACATAGAAGCGGCAAAATGCATGGGGATATCCTAACCGTGAATGGTCAACAGTGGGCTTATGTATTTAATCGTCCGGTGTTTAATCGTCCACAGTCCACTGACCTGAAATCTTATACAGCGAGGCGATACGCTCATCATCCGACCTCAAATACTGACATAAAATCGCGGCAACAGCCGCTACATCGAGAGTCCCCGCCTCGCGCATGGCCTCCAGATCGGCCCGGTCTTTCAGCCGATTGAAAAACGCTTTGAATACGGCGAGATCAACACAGGAGAGAAACGGCAACTGCGCCCCTTCAAACGGTTCCCAACTGATTCGATCAAGCAATTGGTCGTGATAAGGCGTGCTGTTTAGAAATATATCGACTGGCGTTTCCTGCCACCAAAGACGGCTTTGTCCATCACGCTCCAGCACGGCGATGTCATCCTCGGACCACTGCAACCCCTCGGGCATAAAACGCAAAATACGGCGCGTTGCAGCGGGCAAGACGAAGATGTTCAAATCGATATCGATAGTGCCCCGGGCCTGTAGCGTGCACCAAGCCAACGCCAGCGCACCGCCTAGCGCATGCGGCACATCGTGATGCGACAAGGTCTCACTCAGGAGAACTATCTTCTCCACTAGTGTCATAGGGTTCAGGGTCATATTGCCGGCCAAAGCGCGGATACATTAACCGTGGCGCGTGACGGGCCGGAAAGCGGCAGGCAAGGTTCAGGGCTTGCGCTAATTCTTTGCCCCGGATGACCCGATCCTCTAGCGCCAGCCGGGACGAGGGATCGGTTGCAATTGCAACCCCGCAAGCGCGCAGGAACCCATCCGCCGCCGGCATCTTCTTGTCCCGCTCATCAGCACTCGAGGCTGCCTGCGACGTAGTGCTTTGCATAGGCTGGAACCTCGCAGCGTTCTAGATCAATTCCGGATAAACGACCACTGTGCGCGCCTCGATACTCTCACGCGGCAGGTAGTCTTCGGGGCAGGCCGGATTGGCGAAGCCGGTGTGACCGGTAAAGCGCGCGCGTCCATCGGTAGCCGAATCAAAGCACTTCAAGAACAACACCTCATCGGCTTGCATATCCGGCGCATAATACCAGCGGTGAGCGGGGTTGTATCTGAACGAGAACACTTCGCCCGTCAGATGAGGTGTATCCGGATCGTCCTCTGAAAAGTGCTGGATCCGGGTTGGAATGAAGTCCGTCAATTGCGTCGTGCGCGCATCGCAGATGGCGAGCGGATGGTCCTGCACAGGCCCGCGCAGCGGACGCCACACGTTGATCAACGCCGCCCGGTGAGGGGCTAGATGCGCAGCATCGTGCTCATCGAGAATTTCCCTAATGCGGCGAGGACCGGACGATAGGGTGTAGTCATTGTGCGCACCATCGACTGGCAAACGTACACCGTGCTCACCACGTTTGGCCCGCTCGGCGCTGCGCACATTGTGATCGAACACGAACACCGCCAAGGCGCCAAGCGCCTGCTCGAGCAGGCGCGCGATCTCGGGATAGTACTCGGCTTGCACTGTTTGCGAATCGAAGAAGCCGTCAAACGCGGTGGGGCTGCGCCGCAGCGCAAAGCCGGCGGCATCCATGTCCAATTGATCCGCCAATGGCCGGCAATCGTATACCGCCACCTCATGGCGTTCCCGCGGCGGCGCCTCCGTTTGGCGGCCGCAGTTCGGGGGAAATACTCGGATGCGCGCGCTGTCCTCATCACAACGGGTATATGCCATGTGCACTTGTACGGAATCGGTTTGCTCGATCATCACAATCAATCCTCCGAGGGCTCTATCACTGCCATACTCCGGCTTTCATACTTTGGCTTTCATACTCCGGGTAAGACACTACACTGGCACCGCTGCAAAACATAGGAATGTGGAATTATCAAAAGCTGCATTGGCGGCGGGCCACCTGAACGGGCCTGTGGAGCACCTTCACCGGCCGCTGGCCTGAAGCAGATCATGCGCCCGCCTAGTGTGCCAATATGGTGGTTTTGTGTCGTCACTAAGCTCAAGCACCCAAGTATCCATGGCTTCTAGACCAGCCGCTCACCGTATCCGCCTCGCGGTAGACATAGGCGGTACTTTCACCGACTTGGTATTGGCCACGGCCAGTGGCACTTTGAGCAGCAAAGTGCTGACCACAGCCGCCGCGCCCCATGAAGGTGTACTGGCGGGCACCAGTGCCATCTTGTATGAAGCCGGCATCGCACCGGGCGAGGTTGACCTAGTTATCCATGGTACGACGCTAGCTACCAACGCCCTCATCGAACGCAAAGGCGCCAAAACCGCTTTACTGGCCACCCAGGGATTTCGTGACGCGATAGAAATGGCGTACGAGCACCGGTTCGAGCAGTACGATCTCTACATGGAGCGCCCGCAACCGTTGGTTCCGCGCCACCTTCGCATCGGTATCGAAGAGCGGATGTCCGCCGCCGGCGATGTACTACTCCCGTTAAACGAAGCGGCGGTTGCAGCCGCTGCCGCCCGCTGCGCCCAGGAGGACATCGAGGCCATCGCCGTCGGTTTTTTGCATAGCTACGTTAACCGCACCCACGAGCAGCGCGCCGGTGAGTTACTGGCTACGCTACTACCCGGCATACCGATCACCTTGTCTTGCGACGTCTGTCCCGAAATCCGCGAGTACGAACGTCTATCCACCGCCTGCGCCAACGCCTACGTGCAGCCGATGATGGGGCATTATCTGCAAGCGCTGGCAGACGGCTTAACCGCCCAAGGGCTGCATTGTCCTTTGTTATTGATGATGTCCTCTGGTGGCGTCACCACGGTGGACACCGCCATTCGCCAACCCATAAGACTCATCGAATCGGGACCGGCCGGCGGGGTGATCCTCGCCCAGCACGTGGCGGCGGACGCCGGGGCGGCGGCGGCGCTTTCCTTCGATATGGGCGGCACTACCGCGAAGCTCACTTTTATCGATGAGCTGCAACCTCAGCACAGCCGGACCTTCGAGATCGCCCGTCAATACCGTTTCCTTAAAGGTAGCGGCCTGCCGGTACGCATCCCGGTCATCGATATGGTCGAGATCGGCGCGGGCGGCGGCTCTATCGCGCGAGTGGACGAGTTGCGCCGCATCAGTGTTGGCCCGGACAGCGCGGGCGCAGCCCCTGGACCAGCGTGTTACGGCAATGGCGGTACCGCGCCCACCGTCACTGACGCGGATCTGGTGTTGGGCCGCATCGACGCGCACCGCTTCGCTGACGGTCGGATCACCCTCACCGCCAATGCCGCCCAAGCAGCCATCGCCGCGGACATCGCCACCCACCTGGCGCTCGACCCTGAAACAGCCGCGGCAGGCATCGCCGAAATCGTCGATGAAACCATGGCCAGTGCGGCCCGGGTCCACGCGGTGGAAAACGGCAAAGACACCGCTGGCAGGCAGCTCATCGCCACCGGTGGCGCCGCCCCGCTACATGCCGCCCGCCTGGCGCAGAAGCTGAACATTCAAACGATCATCGTTCCAGTGGATGCGAGTGTAGGATCAGCCCATGGCTTCTTGAGCGCCCCCATCGCTTACGAAGTGGTGCGCACCCGCTTTACCCGCCTCGCCACTTTGCAGGCCGCCGCCATCGATGCGCTGTTCGAGGAGATGCGGGCAGAGGCGTTGACAGTGGTGCGCCTAGGTGCCCCTGATGCCGCGTTGATAGAACGCCGCGAAGCTTTCATGCGCTATCGCGGACAGGGACACGAGATCAATGTGCCCCTAGATAATGAACCCCTGGACAATGAACCCCTAGACAATGAACCCCTGAACAGTGAACAACTGAACAATGAACAACTGATGAAAAGCGCCCGGCGTGGAAGTGCCGCAGAGCGCCTACAGGCCCGCTTCGAGGCGCGCTATCAAACCGTTTTCGGGCGCATTATTCCCGCACTGGAGGCGGAAATAGTCACCTGGACCCTCACCTTGTCCACGGCCCACGAACTGCCGCCTAGAGGAGCACTGCCAGCGCCGGCACCAACGCCTAGCCCCAGCGGCGAGCGCACCGTGTTCGACCCGGCCCGCGGCGAAACGGTGACGGCCCGGGTGTTCGAACGTGCGGCGCTCAGCCCGGGTGTCCGGTTATCCGGGCCTGCGTTAATAGTCGAAGCACAGACCACCACGGTGGTACCGGATGATTTCGAGGCCGCGGTCAGCGGGCCGGGCCACCTGGTTATTACCCGTCCTGTCAACCGCCAGGGAGACGCCTGATGAACACCATGGCCTCGATTCGGCTGCAGGTGATGTGGAACCGGTTGCTGTCTATCGTCGAGGAGCAAGCCCAAACCCTGGTGCGCACAGCGTTCAGTACTGCGGCCCGCGAGGCTGGCGATATCTCTGCCGGCGTATTCGATACCAGCGGGCGCATGCTGGCCCAAGCGGTCACTGGCACACCGGGGCACGTCAATTCCATGGCTCTGTCGGTGGAGCATTTTCTAGCCGAATTCCCGCCCGCATCCATGTGCGAGGGCGATGTCTACATCACCAATAACCCCTGGCAAGGTACCGGGCATCTGCATGATTTGACGATGGTGACGCCGGCTTACAAAGACGGCCGGATGGTGGCGCTATTTGCCAGCACTACCCACGTGGTGGATATAGGCGGCCTCGGGTTATCCCCCGATAGCAAGCAGATTTATCACGAGGGATTGCACATCCCCATCATGGCGCTGGCGCGCGAGGGTGTAGTCAATCAATGGCTGCTCAAGCTGATCCGCGCCAACGTGCGCGAGCCGGTGCAGGTAGAGGGCGATGTGTATGCCTTGATGGCCTGCAATGAGCGGGGTGCCCGGCGCCTACACGATATGATGAGCGAATACGGCATCGCCGAATTGAACGAGTTGGGCAGCTATATCATCGCCGAGAGCGCGCGGGCTACCCGCGCAGCCATCGCCGCGCTACCACGCGGCACCTGGCGGGCCGCCATGCGCATCGACGGCTACGACACACCGGTGGATCTGGTCGCCGCGCTCACCATCTGCGGGGATCATATCCACGTGGATTTCGACGGTTCCTCGGGGGTCTCCTCGTTCGGCATCAACTGCCCACTGTGCTACACCATCGCGTATACGGCGTTCGGGGTGAAATGCGCTGTGGCGCCCAAGATACCCAACAACGCCGGCTCGCTAGCGGCCATCCGCGTTAGCGCGCCGGACCATACCATCGTCAATGCGCCACCGCCTTGCGCCGTGGTGGCGCGGGCCACCGTTGGCCATATGCTGCCGGACGTGGTGTACGGTTGCTTGCATCAGGTGATCCCCGATCGGGTACCGGCGGAGGGTACTTCCAATCTGTGGAACTTGCGCCTGGCCGCCGGGCACGGTATCACCGGCTCGCCCGGCGCTCAGGCGACGCCGTTTACGGTGGTGAGTTTTCACTCCGGCGGCGCTGGCGCCCGCCCATTCCAGGACGGTCTGTCGGCGACACCGTTTCCAAGCGGCGTGCGTAACGTTCCGGTGGAAGCCACGGAAGCGATAGTGCCGCTGGTGTTTTGGCGCAAGGACTACCGCCAGGATTCCGGCGGGGCAGGTGCCATGCGTGGCGGGCTCGGCCAATTGATGGAAGTCGGTTCCATCGAGAATACCGATTTCGGCATCCATGCGAGCTTCGAGCGGGTGCACCACCCGGCCCGTGGGCGGGACGGCGGTGGTGATGGGGCGGCCGGATATATCGCTTTGCAATCCGGCTCGGCACTGCGGCCAAAGGGGTTTCAGGTGATACCGGCCGGGGACCGGTTGATGGTGGCCATGCCGGGCGGCGGCGGGATCGGCGATCCCGCTACCCGGGCGCCGGATAAAGTCAGTGCCGATGTCAAGAACGGCTTGGTCTCCGCCGTGGCGGCAAAAGAGATATACAAAGTTGTACTACACGACGATTACAGCATTGATGAGGCGGCCACGACAGCACTGCGGGCCACCGCCCCCGCCTCCTGACATTGCTGCGAGGTAAACCCTATGGCGACCCGTGTGTTGGTACCTGCCGGAGTCCTCGGGCTCGGTTTCGATAGCGCCGCATTGGCACGAGGCATCGCCAATAATCCCGATATCATCGCCATCGACGGCGGCTCTACGGACAGCGGCCCTTTTTATCTGGGCACGGCCACGTCGAAGTATTCCCGGGCCACCACCAAGAGCCAGTGGCGCGAGCTGATGCAGGCAAGAGCGCAAGCCAATGTCCCCCTCGTCATAGGCTCTTGCGGGACGGCCGGCACCGATGCCACGGTGGATTGGATGTACCACATCACCGCTGAGATAGGGGCGGAATCGGGCCAGCGTGTTCGCGTGGCCAGGGTTTACTCGGAGCAGACGGTGAGCGCATTGCAAGCGGCGCTTCAAAATGGGCGCCTGCACGCGCTGATCCCTGCGCCGCACCTGGATAACGACGCTTTGGCCTCATGTGTTCACGTGGTAGCCCTGGCCGGTGCGGAGCAGATCGGCACGGCGCTAGATAGCGGTGCCGATATTGTTTTGGCGGGGCGTGCCACGGATACGGCTACCATCTCGGCGTTGCCGCTGCTGCGCGGAGAACACCCGGGCGCCGCCTGGCATGGCGCCAAGATCGCCGAGTGCGGCGCGCTGTGTTCGACGCACCCGACCAGCGGGGTGGTTCAGGTCGAGTTCGACACGAACGGTTTTACCGTGGCCCCACTGGCGGCTAGAGCCAGGTGCACCCCGCATTCGGTATCCGCCCATATGCTGTACGAAAACTCCGATCCTTACATACTGCTCGAACCCGGCGGACATCTGGATGTCAGCGCCGCGCAATATGTTGCACTGGATGATAAGCAAGTGCGGGTAACAGGCTCCCAGTGGATCCCCGATAGCCGCTACACCGTCAAGCTCGAAGGCGCCCGCATCGCCGGTTACCAAACCACCATGCTCGCATTGCTGCGCGATCCCCGCTACGTCGCCAATGCCCGTGAGTGGACAGCGCGCCTGCACGAGTTTTTGCTCGGTGAAATCCGCGCGGGCATGGCTCTGCATGCGGGCGAGTACACCCTGGAGTTTCGCCTAATCGGCATGAATGCGGCGTTAGGCGGCCTTGAAACTATAGATGCACTGCCGGCGGAAGTGGGGGTACTCGCCATCATCACCGCCGCTAGCCAAGAGACGGCCGCCGAGATCGCCTCGCTGGCCAATCCATGGTTACTGCACTTTCCTTTGACCGAGGATGAGGAGTTGCCAACGTTCGCGTTCCCGTATTCGCCAGCGCAGACCGATAGAGGTCCGCTCTACGAGTTCTGCCTGAATCATGTGCTCGAACTAGACGATCCGATGAGCGCCTTCAGACTGGAGGTCGATGAGATTTAAACGATGGCAACACTACACCAGCTAGGTATCAGGGTGCGCACCAAGAACGCGGGGCCGTTCTGGGTCACGGCGGATCTGTTCTGTGGTAATCCGAACCTGTTCGCCTTGGTTTCAGCCGGCCTGGACACGGCGAGGGTGGGGCGGATGCTGGGCGTTTCGCCGACGGACATCAAGCGGTTCGATATAGCGGAACTCAATGTGGTGAAACTAAGCCTGCCCCGGCCTATTACCCAAGGCGACCGTCGTGATCGCGACATGCACGGCGCGCAGTGGGCACATGTGTTGGCGCAATATGCCCTAGCAATTAAATGAATAGATTAAAAGTACCTCTAAAAATGCACTTTTTCCGCGATTGCGGCGTCGGCGCCGTGCTCGAATCCTCAGGTATCACCTATACACTGCGGTTGCGCGCGCGGTGCTTCCTTGCACTCACGAAAAAATGACTATTTTTAGCAGGCGCCCTTAAGTTCACTAGACTCATTCGATTACATCGCGAAGTCAGCTACCTTCGCCCGCGCGTTTGTTCGCCGCTATCAATTGAGCCACTGTTTCTTCCACGATGGCCGCGGCGGGCGTTCCGGCAGTGACGAGTTCGAAGTGGCCGCACTCATCGATCTCCGATATCGTCACGTCATCGCCGCGCTGCCGCGCCCGGTCCACGAACGCTCTGACGGACTCGCCACTCACCAGCCGATCGTCCCGTCCGGTCAAGTGACGGTGCGGCACGGCCAACGGTAGGAGACGGTCCGGCGAGGCTTGCGCGTAACGCTCCGGGTGCTCATCAATGCTTCCCTCCAATAGGGTTTGCGCCGCGCCGCGGCAAATACCCAGGCGGTTAGCCAGTGCCAGATCCGCAATGCCGGCAATCGCCACAACCCCGTGTACCGCCATCGGATCGTCCACGTAAAGCGGCGATGTGCGGGGCAACCGGTGACGGCCGGCCAGCCACAAAGCGAGATGACCGCCCGCGGAATGGCCAATCGACACAACGCCGGAGGTGTCCAGGTTGTATTCAGGCGCCAATCGGCGCAGATGATCGGTACCGGTTGCCACGTCAAGGAAGGTATTGGGCCATCCGCCACCGTTACCGATGCGGCGGTATTCGAGATTCCAAATAGCGCAACCATGCCGTGTCAGCGAACGCGCCAACTGTCCCATGGGCGTTAAGTCAAACCGCGCTTGCCAGCAACCGCCGTGCAATAGGACAGCGGCTGGGATGGGCTCTTGAGTGGGTGTCTCAGAGCCTGTTCAAGATCTCCGAAGCAACAGCGCAATATTTGCAAGTAGCATCATGCCCAACGAGCTTTCGATTAGCCGCTCACAGTTTTTCCACAACCGGCGGTTTTTCTCAAACCATGAGAAGGTTCGCTCGACAACCCACCTCTTCGGGAGGACGGCAAAACGACCCGTGTCCGAGCGTTTGATAATTTCGACGTTCGCTCCGATTAATCTCAGCACTTCGCCAGCGAAAGCCATCCCCGTGTACCCGCCATCGCCCACTACACACCTAACCTCCGAGAGGCGCCCATCTGCTTGAGCAGCAAGTGCGGCCAGTGCCCCAGCTCGATCAGTGACATTTGCCGTGGTCACAAAAGCAGCGTGCACCAATCCCTGAGTGTCCACAGCTATGTGCCGCTTGATACCAGAAGTCTTCTTGCCTGCGTCATAACCTTTGTGGTTTGCACTGTCTGTGTTCTTCACGCTCTGTGCATCAACGATGATCAGGCTGGTTTTGCCACTGCGCCCCTGGGATTTGCGGGCCTCGCCAACCCATTTTTTTAACGCCTTGTCCAAGGCGCTGCAAGAGTCTTCTGGGGACGATTGCCGCCAGATAGTGAAATACTCATGCACACTTCGCCACTTTGGATACTCGTTGGGCAACATGCGCCATTGGCAGCCGGTCTTCAGCAGGTACAACACTGCGTTGAACACGTGATAGAGATCGAGTTGCCTTGGCTTGGTTCGCCGACGCGCCGCCTCCAGGATCGGTCTAACTTTCTCGAACTGTTGGCGAGATAGGTCACTCGGGTAGATTCGCTCGTCTGTCATTGCCTTCGCAGCCGCTATGACTATGGATAACAATAGCTTAGGTCAGATGTCCAAAATCGTCAGATCTTGAACAGGTTCTCAGGCAAAAACAGATCGGCGAATTGCTCATGATGCGCACCATAGGGGATACGCTCATCGGCCTTCGCGCTAGGGAGGTTTATGTAGTCATCTGGCGACATCATGATCGACACTCCCCAAAGATATAGGCACCCAGGATATAGGCACCCAGGATATAGGCACCGACACCAGCTCTACCGGCACCTGGCCGGGCTAGGATAAACGACGGATCGATAAAAGCACTCAGGCCTGATTAGCCCGCCACTTGTTGGTGGGCACAAACGCCGTGGCCTCGGGCGCGCGGGGCTGGCTCACCCACAGTTCGCGATCCGGGTGCATGCCAGCGCCGTAGATAGCTGACACAGCGCACTGGCGCATCCTGTAGAGCAAACGGGTATCGGCCTCGCCGCACGACGGGTGCAAGCCGCCATTGCGTTCCACGGCCTGCTGCCAGGCGGCTTCGCGGGCCGCCAGCAGGGCGCTGTCGTTCAACTGCGTGCAATTCAGTTCATTGGTACTCAGATCGACGACGATTTCATCACCATCCTCGACAAATGCGATAGGTCCGCCTAGAGCCGCCTCCGGTCCCACGTGACCGATGACCAAGCCCACCGAGCCACCGGAGAAGCGCGCATCGGTCATCAAGCCGACGACGATGCCACGCTCCCGGCATAAGGTGGTAATTCTGGAGGTCGAGTCCAGCATCTCCGGCATACCGGGGGCGCCGCTGGGCCCCTCGTAACGCACGATGACCATGTCGTTGTCGTTGAAGCTCCCCGGCTGATGCTCGAGCGCATCCAATAAGCCCCGCTCGGCATCGAACACGCGGGCTGTGCCACGAAACACGTTGTTTTCAAGACCACCTTCCACACCGGCCAGCTTCAATACGGCGCTGCAATCGGGCGACAAATTACCGCCTAACACACGCAGCCCACCCGTGGACTTATAAGGCGTCCGAACGCGGTGGATAACAGTGCCGTCCGGCGCTGGCGGATTCAGCCTAGCCACCTGCTCAGCCAGCGTTTCGCCGGTACAGGTCAGGGTATCGCCATTCAATAAGCCGGCGTCCAGCAGCTCTTTAACGATGACTTGAACACCGCCCTTGCCGTCTATATCCACCATGGAATAGTGACCGTAGGGGCGTGCGTTCGTCAGCACCGGCACTACGTGTTCCGATAAGCGGTTGAATTCATCGGGCGACATGATGTCATCGGCGAAGCTGCGAAAGCCGGCCGCGCGCGCGATCTCCGGCCCATGCAGCAACACATTGGTGGAGCCGCCGATGGCCATAGCGACGATGATGGCGTTACGGATGGAATCCCGGCCCACGATATCGCGCGGCGTGACATGGTTCTCGATCATCTGCTTGAGATAGCCCACCAACTGCGCTGGAAACACCTGCACCCGGCGTTGATCGTCCGATGGCGGTGACACCATATGCAGCGGCTCCATACCGGCCACGGCGATGAAAATCTGCATGGTGTTGTACGTGAACATACCGCCGCAGCTTCCGTACCCAGGGCAAGCTTCGCAAGCAATGCGCTTTTTGTATGCCGCATCCGGATGCGCCGCCGCTTGAAAGCCGCTAATGATGTCCAGAGGCTCGCCGGTGACGGAATCGGTACCCGGGCGGATCGGACCATCGGACATGATGATGGCGGGACGGTTGTGCTCCAAAAGAGCCGCCAGCGTGCCCACCGGCGGCTTGTCGCAGGCAACGACGGCGATGGTGCCTTCAAGACCGGTCGCGCTCAAGTGTTCACATAGGCCGTCGTGGGTGATCTCACGGCCGATCAGGGAATAGCGCATCTCGCGGGTACCGTTGCGCATGCCATCGGAGGTGGCGACGGTGTATTCGGGCTGCACCAAACGCATGGGCATCTGCCCATCGCCGCGCCCGAGATGCTGGCGCAAACACTCATGGATCACCTCCACCTTGGACTGCACCCCCAGATAACACTGACTGTCCCCTTTGTTGCCGATCACGCCCACCGACGGCTCATGCACCAGTTCGATATCGGTGCCCAATTCCCGCGCGATGCCGTAGGGCTGCGCACTGCGCCCTGGATTGGTGTCGATTAATACAGGCGTTGATTTATTCGTCATGGGACGCTCCTGGAAAAGGTCGCAACTTGAATGACCATGAGGTCAAGCACAATGAGGTGGAATAAACCGGGGCGATTGTAACGTGTTACACACGCCGCCGACGCAGGCAACAGGAACAGTCTGCAACAGCGCTCAAGGAAGGTTGCTTAAAAAATCAGTCAATATCCGATTGACCCGCGCCGCATCCAGCACCGTCATCATGTGCCGCTGCCCGGATAAAACTTCCAGGCGGGCGCCATCAATACACGCGGCCATGGTTGCCGCCATCCGCGGAGTGGAGCCAGCATCGTCCTGCCCTGTCATCACCAACGCCGGGCAGGAAATAACGCCCAATTTACCCGCACATTGAACATCACTGGTGGCGAATACCCGGTGCGCTTTGAGTTTGGGGGCGAACTCGCCCTCCTCTATCCAGCGCAAAATATCAGCCATGTGATGGGCGTGTTCCGCCCTATCGGCTGCGGTAAACCAGCGGGTCCGGGCCGATACGAGCGCCGCGCCCACCCCCGCTGCGGCCATGGACCGATAACGGGCGCGTACCACTTGGGACTCAGCAGCCGATCGACGGTAGACCGTATTGAGCAAAACCAGCCCCCTCAAGCTGGCGTGATGACCGATGGCATAAGCTTGCGCCACCAATCCGCCCATGGAGAACCCGGCGAGCACCGGCTTTTCATCCCTGGCGAAGGTGGTCACCACTTCGTGCAGTTGTGCTGTAAAGTCGCTCAATTGGCGCGGCCCATCGAGGTTCGGGGCGCCGCCGTGCCCCAACATGTCGTAACTGAGCATCCGCCAGCTACAGCCAAGCGCCGCTACCTGTGCCGCCCACATCCGGTGATCCATCAACACACCGTGCACGCAGATTAAAGTGCCGGCCCGAGCGACCCCGCTGTTACCCTGGATCCAAACCGGCGTTCCGCCAGAGGTATGCTCGTGCCTGTCGTTCATCGGTCTTTTCAAACCTGCGGCGCTCCAACAGCATGCAGTGTACTTTTTAGTGCCGAAATGTGAACTGGCTCACATTCAAAGCTCTTGAAAGAGTGTCCATGCGGGCGAATTTGGCTTATTAGCTCTGCACAGAGGTACTAGTGAGCCAAATCAAACGCCAGGCCAAATCAAACGCCAGGCCAAATCAAACGCCAGGCCAAATCAAACGTTAGGTTATACGCGGGCAGCCGCCGTTCCTGGACCGGCGGTGCCTGAGGCATCCTGGTATCATCCGCAATGCTTCACCCCGGAGGATTTACATCATGGGTCTTTGGGACAAATTGATGGGCGAGTTCATTGATGTCATCGAATGGACGGATGACAGCCCCGACACACTGGTCTATCGCTTTCCCACGCACAACAAAGAGATCCAGATGGACTCCTCGCTGATTGTGCGCGACAGCCAAAAAGCCGTCTTTGTTTATCGCGGACAGATCGCCGACGTGTTCGAGCCGGGCCACTACAAGCTGGCCACCGCCAACATGCCGATCATGACCACGCTGCAACACTGGACCCACGGGTTCAACTCACCGTTCAAATCGGAGGTGTACTATTTCAATACGCGCCAGTACACGGATTTGAAGTGGGGCACGCCGAATCCCATCACCTTGAGAGACCGCGAATTCGGCGTGTTACGGGTGCGCGCTTTCGGCAGCTACTCCATGCGGGTAGCCGATCCCGAGAAAGTCATGCAAGAGATATCCGGCACCGAAAGCCGCTACGCGGTCAGCCAGATCGAAAATCAGCTGCGCGCTGCCATCATCAGCAAATTCACCGACACGGTGGCGCAATCGCAAGTCCCGTTCTTGGACTACGCGGCGAATCTGAATGAATTTTCAGATGCGGTAAAGCCGGTGATCGCCGAGGAACTCAGCCGCTTCGGACTCCAGTTGGAGACCTTCTACGTGCAAAACGTGTCGCTGCCGCCGCAGGTGGAGAAGTTGCTCGACCAACGTGCCGGTATGGCAGCGCTTGGCGACCTGGATCAGTACACCAAATTCCAGATGGCCGAAGCTATTCCGCAAGCCGCGCAGACGGCTGGCGATGGCGGCCTGGCCGGAGCGGGGCTCGGCGCCGGCATGGGCCTGGCAATGGGCCAACACATGGCCAACAGCCTGGCTGGAGGTATAGGCGCACCGCCCCAGCAAGCAGGCGGTGTATTCGCGCAACCGCAGACGGCAGCGGCTTACGCTCATCCGCAAGCCGCTGCACAACAGCCGGCACCGGCTGCGGAGCCCAAAGTCATGGTGCGCTGTGGCCAATGCAAAACCCTGTGTGAAGAAGAGCAGCGCTTTTGCCACTCGTGCGGCAATAAGATGTTTGAGTAACGGCGGAAATTCTCTTAAGCACAAGCGGACCGGCATAAACGGACTGGCCTATAGGGCATCTCTAAAAATAGTCATTTTTTCGTGAGTGCAAGGAAACACCGCGCGCGCAACCGCAGTGTATAGGTGATACCTGAGGATTCGAGCACGGAGCTAACGCCGCAATCGCGGAAAAAGTGCATTTTTAGAGGTGCCCATAAACGGACTAGCCTATAAAGACCGCGAGCATATGGACCGAGATATATGGACTTGAACTGTCCAAATTGTGGCGGCGGCGTCCCCCACAATCTCAAGTACGCCAAGTTGGTGGTCTGTCCACAATGTCAGACCTCGCTCTTTTTAGAAGATGACGCTGTGCGCAATGCCGGCGAGCGTTCAGCGATCGCCGATGATCCGAGCATCTTCACCATCGGCCTACCCTTCGATTATCGCGGCGTCGCCTATGTGCCCCATGGCCGCTTTCGCTTCGACTACGGTCAGGGTTATTGGGATGAATGGTGGGTGGGGGCCGATACGGGAGAGGCGCTGTGGGTCAGCGTCGATGAAGGCGACATCGTCATGCAAAAGCCGATGGAGCTGAAATCTGCGCCACCTTATGAGCGGCTGAGCCTAGGCCAGACCCTCAAAGTAGGCTCGGATCAGCTCAAGGTGACGGAGAAAAACTGGTCCAGATGCTTAGGTTACGAGGGTGAACTGCCCGAGGTTATCGCAGTCGGCGAGGAGCACGGTTATGTACACTTATCCGGCCCGAACGGTCTTTTGTTGACGGTGGAATACTATTCGGACAAGACGCAGATTTTTCGCGGCCACTGGATAGATCCCTTCGAGGTGAAAACCCTCTGACATGAATACGCAGCTACGCTCCATCAATTGCACCGCCTGCGGCGCGCCTTTGAGCCTGCATGGTGGTCACCGGGTGGAGTCCATCGCCTGCGGTTACTGCGGTTCGGTGTTGGATGCGACGGACGGTGAATATAGCGTTCTCCAGACATACACCCGTTTGGAGCGCCCCGCCGCGCCCCTATCTCTAGGTATGCAGGGCACGATCAAAGGCGTTGCTTTCACCGTTATCGGCGTTGTGGAATACCGCGATACCGACTTCGGCAAATGGCTAGAATTCGCCATCTTCTCACCCACCCACGGTTATGCCTGGCTCGAATACGACCACGGTCATTTCGTGTTTTCAAGACGGGTGCGGGATTTACCGGAGTCTGAAATCATTGCACGGGCGAAGACACCGTTTTACGCCAAAGGGCATGAATTTCAGGTATTCAGCCACTACGTCGCAGTGGTTGCTTTCGTCGAGGGCGAACTCACTTATGTGGCCTCGATCGGAGATCGCATACACCTCATCGACGGCATCGCCCCGCCCTATATCTACACGGTGGAGCGCACCGAAGAGGAGGTCGAATATCTCTTCGGTGAGTACCTACCCGCCGAGGAAGTCCTGGAAAGCTTCGGGGTAACGGATTGGCCGTATAAACCCCACGGTGTGCATCCGGGACAAGTCTACAAACCGAGTTCCTCAACCCGCGGCCTGTGGTTATCGGGCTTGATCTGTTCGCCCATCGCCGTGTTGCTGCTCCTGCACACCTTGCTCGCGGGCGGCGGCTCCGTCGTGTTGGACCGGGATATGCGACCGGTCAAGAGCAATGGCCCTATCGCGCAAAACGAACACACGTTTGCAGTCAAGTCACCTGGCGATCTGCTGTCGCTTGAAATGAGCATTGCGCGTAGAGAACCTTGGACGTCTTTAGACACTAGAATATATAAGGATGGCAGTAAAGAAGCCGTGTTCTCTCTCAACGAGAAGTTGAAACCCACCGAGTTCGCCAACGATAAATATTGGCGGACCGCGAACACGCAAGTGCAAACGTTCTTTATCTTGCCCGAAGCGGGTATATACACCTTGCGGACCATCGCCGATTTTCCGCAAAACGCTCGTCAAACAACGCATCGAAGAGCACTGCGGGTAACCGTTCGCGAGGGCATCAAACTGTCCCGCTATTATTTCATCCTCCTGCTCTTAAGTGTTGGTGCGCTATTTGCGGGTCCGCTGAGCAGCCTCGCCTTCGAATCCAAGCGGTGGCACGATGAGTTGGACGATGACGGCGATGATGATTAGGCGTGTGGGTGGGGATAATACCCGGTGAATAAGCTGGTCATGCTGGTGTTCGGTGCATTGACAGTAGGGTCCATCTTCCTCAGTACGGCCAACATCGGCGTATCATCGCCCAGCATTGATAAGCCAAGTGTGCGCTACGGCAGCGGCGGCGGTAGCGGTGGATATGCTGCGTTTATTGGCGGCGGCAGACCGGGCCGGGGCAAATAACTATTCAACCATACAGCCAAATGATCACGACAATGTGATCGGCTTTTAATTGGCAGGGGAGTCATACTCAAATGGAAAGCATCTTGGCCGAGCTGAATCCGGGACCAATCCTAGCCACCATTCTCTATAGCTTTATCGGCATTATCGTATTCTTGATCGCGTATTGGATCTTGGATCGGTTAACACCGTTTTCTATAAAAAAAGAGATAGAAGAAGATCAAAATACCGCTCTAGGCATCATAATCGGTTCGTGTTTTATCGCTCTTTCCATCATTATCGCAGCGGCCATAGTGGGCTAAACTCCATCACTCTACCCGCCTGTAGACTTGGCCCCCGCCTGTAGATTTAGCCAATGGGTGCGATACGCTGCACCCACTGTCCAGGCGCAAAGCTCCGCGATACCCCACGGCCATTTCTCCATGAGCCATGAAGCGAGCACCGAGGAGCTGGCGGCCAACGCCCGGGTACCGCTACTGGCGGGGACTTTCGTCATCGCCGTGTGCGGCTTGGTCTACCAACTCCTGGCCGGCACCATCTCGAGCTATCTGCTAGGGGACTCGGTTTTTCAGTTCTCCCTGGTCATCGGCGTATTCATGGCGGCGATGGGCGCCGGCGCTTTTTGGTCGCGGCATATTCGCGGCAATCTCGCCGGCGCCTTTGTTACCATTCAAGTGGTGCTGGGCATCCTGGGAGGGTTTAGTGCCGCGCTGCTATTGTTCGCCTTCAGTGCGCTCGCCAACTACGAGACTATTTTGCTATTCGTGCTCATCAGCACCGGAACCCTGGTGGGACTGGAAATCCCTCTCATCGTACGCCTGCTACGCGAAGAGCAATCCTTGCGGGTCAATCTGTCCAGCGTGCTCAGCCTGGACTATGCCGGCGCCTTAGTGGCCGCGCTTTTATTTCCCTTGGTATTGGTACCGCAACTGGGCCTCATTCGCACGTCATTGTTATTCGGCTTATTGAATGTTGCCGTAGGCGTGCTGGCGTTGAAAGCTCTGCATCATTTGATTCCCCGCCCGCGGGCTCACTACTTCTACACATGCGCGGCGGCCACCGCGCTACTAATAAGCTTCATCGGGGCAGAATCCATCGAACGCTTCTTCGAGACCCGCTTATACACAGGCACCATCGTTCATGCGGAGACTACGCCCTATCAACGTATCGTCATTACCGCTGACGGCGCTGAGACCAACCTCTTTTTAAATGGTGGATTGCAGTTCAGCACCATTGATGAATACCGTTATCACGAAGCTCTAGTCCATCCGGCCATGACCATCGCCGAACGTCATCTAAAGGTACTCATATTGGGTGGAGGCGATGGCTTGGCTCTGCGCGAAGTGCTGCGCTATGGTGATGTAACATCGGTCACTTTAGTGGACCTAGATCCACGGGTGACGGAATTATTCTCCCGCAACGCACGGCTTGCGAGGCTCAACAACGGCGCTTTTGCCGATGGGCGTGTCAAAGTCATCAACGCGGACGCGGGCAAATTCATCGAGAACAACACCGGTATATTCGACGTCATTATCGTGGACCTGCCGGATCCGCGTGACGTCAATTTAAGCCGCCTTTATACCAAGACGTTTTACACACAGCTCAGCAAAAGGCTCGCTGCCGGCGGCATACTCGTCACCCAAGCGACCTCGCCTTTTTTTGCCCGTGAGGCGTTTTGGTCTATCGTGAGTACCTTGGAAGCGGTGCCCTCACCCTACCAACAGGCGCACACGCTCAGCGTCGTGCCATATCATACTTACGTGCCAACTTTTGGCGAATGGGGATTTGCCGCTGCCTCGCCCCGTACCATAGACTGGGCACGCGCTCGAGCAGTGGTGCCTACGCGGTACTTGAACGCGCAAACGTTGGCACAGATGCCGGCGTTTCCACCCGATATTGCACGCATCGAGGTGGATATCAATTCAATTCAGACCCATCAACTGACCCGCTACTACGAACTCGGCTGGTCACGATGGTACCGGTAAAAAGCGCTCCGGTGTTTTTGCATGAATAGCGATCACATCCATTGGTTTAGATCTGCCGCGCCGTACATCAATAAACACACAGACCAAGTCCTGGTGGTTCATCTAAGCGGTACCGTCATTGCATCGGAACGCTTCACCTTCTTGATCCACGATTTAGCATTACTCAACTCGCTGGGTATCAAAATCGTCCTGGTTTTCGGCGCACGGCCACAGATCGACCGGCGGCTCGCAATGTCCGGCCACTCATCGAGCTATGTGAACAACAACCGCATCACCGACGCGGCGGCCCTATCGTGCATTAAGGAAGTCGTAGGCGCACTGCGCTTGGAGTTGGAGGCGCGCCTTTCCATGGGCGCGGCGAACTCGCCAATGGCGGGCGCACGCCTTCGTGTGGTATCGGGTAACTACGTGGCCGCCCGCCCGGTGGGCGTACGCAACGGCGTGGATCACCAATACACAGGAGAAGTGCGGCGCGTGGATACCGGCAGCCTGATACGCTCGCTCGCCGATCAATGCATAGTATTATTGTCGCCCCTTGGTTTTTCACCCACCGGCGAAGTATTCAACATAAAGTCGGAAGACGTGGCCACCGCCACCGCGGTTGCCCTAGGCGCCGCCAAACTCATTCTTATCAGTCACGGCACTGGCGCGAGCACCTCGCGAGATGAAGTCGGTGCGCAGCTCACGCTGAGTGACGCCCGCGGTCTCATCGACGAGCGGCGCCGCAAGAGCGCCAATACCGAGCGCGGCGGCGATGATCCGCTAACCCGGCAACTGGATGCCGCCGTGCACGCCTGCAATAACGGTGTCACCCGCGCTCACCTATTGGACCACCGCATTGACGGCGCATTGCTGCTGGAACTCTTTACCCGCGACGGCGTGGGTACGATGGTGAGTGCGGATGATTACGACAGCAAACGACAAGCCACCATCGACGACGTGGCCGGTATTTTAAAACTGATAGAACCGCTTGAATTGGAGGGCGTTTTGGTGCGCCGCTCGCGCGATAAGCTAGAGCGCGAAATCGATCGCTTTACCGTGATGGAAAGAGACGGCGCCATCATCGCCTGCGCCGCGCTTTACCGTTTCGCCAATACCCAAGCCATGGAACTCGCCTGCCTGGCAGTACACCCGCATTACCGCCAAAGCGAGCGGGGCGATATCTTGCTGGCAGACCTTGAAAAGACAGCCAAAGAGGCCGGCGCAACTACCTTGTTCGTACTGACTACCCGCACGGCTCAATGGTTTATTGAACGGGGTTTTGAACCCTCGGACATCGATTCATTGCCGGTGGAACGAAAAACGCTATACAACTATCAGAGACGGTCTAGAGTTCTCAGCAAGACGCTGTAGTCCACCTGTCATGGCATGCTCTCAATATGATGTACCTAAGCAGCTAGATCAAACCCATAAACGAGTATCCGTGTGTGCCAACCCACGCAATGACAGAACGGCTTGAGCCCCAGCCTCCTTCCAGCGCATGCCTCAATTGCATAGGCGCTGCTTAACCAATGGGCACCTCTAAAAATAGTCATTGTTTCGTGAATGTAAGGAAGCACCGCGCGCACAACCGCAGTGTATAGGTCATCACTGCTATTCCATAGAGCATACTAACTTTTTGAAATTTATGGAAAAACTGTTTTCATGTCCAATCATTGCTCATGCCGTTACTTTTGTTGCCCTAATGCCTTTGTAAACGGCGAGCCACACAGTGGCGATCCGGTGCAGCTACTTGTTAGGTGCGGGCGCCCCTCGCAGCAGCCCCTCGGTGCTAAGGTCTTCGTCGAGATCCGGCCAATGAATACCATAACCACCACCACAAATTTCCCACTTTTGAAGAGCTTCCTTTGAGCCGTTAGCAAGCCGGGGAAACCACTCTATCGGAACTGAAATTTGGCGGCCGTCTTTCAGACCAACAACGAGAGAGTCATTGGCAAATGAAATCGAATTGACACGCTCATCAGCGTTCAGCGCCAAAGTACCCATACCACTTCTCCTCAAAAAACGATTGATTTAAGCCAATGATATCGCGAATCCGCTTCAATTCGTGAGCCGGATACCCAATGTTACGCGCCAATCCTATAGGATTTAGCCAAAATTTAGCTGAGCAATCATCCCGATCCACATGAACATGAGGAGGCTCACCGGGTTCGTGGCTGTACCAATAAAAACGATATGGCCCTTCTCTCGGAATTGTCGGCACAATGTTCGCCTGGCACCTAACGACCACCATAACCGGGAGCAAAAAGCAGGGCGACGAGGGACGAGGAGCTATGCTTTTTGCGATCCGTGTTTATGGCTTTGTTAGCATTACTATTTAATTCAGTTCCGACCCTTGCTTTTTAATTTGCTCTAACATTTGATCACGTAAGCCTGTGACTGCTGTATTGATTGCTCCGATGCTCAACACCCTGTCACAGTCATGGTAAGCAAAATTCCGTTGACTCACTCTCCCTCAACACCCTGTATCGGTTTGACGGAACTCCAGTGCTTGCAGCCCGGGCATTGCCAGTGCAGCGACTTGGCTGGGAAGCCACAGTCGTTGCATTGATACACTGGCCGGTTAGATAGTAACTTCTCGGTCAGATCGAGCAACACTTGTAGCTGCGACGCTGAGGCAAGTGGCGCAGACTTGAGTTCCAGTTCTATGAGGCGGTGCAAGCCGCGCACCGATGGGCGCCGGCGCAGATGCTCGCGCACGAACGCAGCCGCCGCTTGCGCCCCTTCGCTCGCCTCTATCAGATGGGCCAGCGCAAGCATCGCAGTAGTACCACCGTGGACATCCAACAGCCGGCGCAGATAAACCGCTAGTTCACCCTCCTGCCGCAGCACTGCCGCGCTCTTTGCAAGGCGCGGCACCACCTCTGGAAGATAGGTGGCATCTTGTTCTTCGACCTGCCGCCAAGACGCTATAGCCTGCCCGTGCTTACCCTGCTGCTGCAAAATATCGCCTTGCAAAAGACTGGCGCGGGCACACTTGGCGTGTGCATCAAGCGAGTGGCCGATGCTCTGCAGTGCCTTACCATGGTCTTCGCTCTGGCGCTGTCCCTCCGCCAGCTCACACCAATAGTGGGCGATCACCAATCCCATATTCCCATGTCCGGCTGCCTCCATAGCCTGCGCGTAAACAATGGCCTTCGGCCAATCCTTCTCCTGCTCATAGATATCGATGAGATGCTGCAAGGCGAGCAGTTTGTGCGTGCGCGCTTCGACCAGCTCCTTAAAAAGATCTTCGGCGCGGTCCAACAGGCCGGCGCTTAAGTAATCCTGTCCAAGCTCCAATACTGCATCGAAACGTGCATCAGCGCCGGCTGTTTCGTGCGCGATCAGGTTTTGGTGAATACGGATAGCCCGATCGACCTCGCCGCGCCGACGATACAGATTACCCAGCGCAAGATGGGTTTCAGTGGTTGCGGAATCGACCTCAAGCGCCCGGATAAAAGTATCGAGCGCCTTATCCGGTTGTTCGTTGAGGAGGTAATTAAAACCTTTGACATATTCGGAGCGAAGGCCCGAAGCAGGCCTCGATACCGCCCCTTTTGCGCTGCGGGTAGCGGCAAACCATCCCGACCAAGCGGCCACCGGCAATAGCAACCACAGCAGCCATTCCACGGACACCTATACCTCGCAACCTTATGCGCGACAGTGCCCGGCCAGCGGGTTCGCTGTCAATTGCCGTGAGCGCCTCGAATTCACCTTTGTCCCGAATAGCCGATGGCCCGCCCTTCGCGCCCTCAGGCAAACACGCGGCACGCAGTCAGGTAACGTCGTCGCTAGCCGTCATCGTAACGTCACTGCCAACCCGGGTCACTACCTGCATCGCCGATGGTACGGTACGCTTCATCGACCCTTTCGCGCAGCTCCTTACCCGGTTTGAAGTGCGGTACGTACTTAGCGGGCAGAGACACGGGAGCACCGGTCTTCGGATTGCGTCCTACACGCCCTGGCCTATAATGTAACGAGAAGCTGCCGAAGCCGCGAATCTCAATCCTCTCACCACCAGCAAGGCGCTGTGCCATCAGCTCCAATATCGTTTTCACCGCCAACTCGATGTCCCGATAAGCGAGCTGTGTTTGCTGCTGCGCGATGCGTTCTATCAACTCCGATTTGGTCATGCTTTTCCCAGCCGTTTGGACTTCTTCAAATGTCATGTCCAAGCGACCCTGTTTGTAATGGCGTCCACCCGTTCACTGGCGAACACCACCCCCTCTTGCCAGCCTCTTCGTGCCAGTCTTTTTATCGGGCACCTCTAAAAATGCACTTTTTCCGCGATTGCGGCGTCAGCGCCGTGCTCGAATCCTCAGGTATGAGCTATACACTGCGGTTCTGCGCGCGGTGCTTCCTTGCACTCACGAAACAATGACTATTTTTAGCGGTGCCCTACCGTCTGTTGAGCTGCTCTTTCATCAGATCGCCCAACGTGCCGCCACCACTCGATCCAGAATCGGTGTATTCCTCTATAGCAGCCGCCTCCTCATCGGATTCCTTCGCCTTGATGGAAAGCGAGACAACCCGCTTCTTGCGATCCACGCCGACGAATTTAGCTTCGATCTCCTCTCCCTCATTCAGGATAGACCGTGCATCGTCAACGCGCTCGCGCGATAGCTCGGAGGCACGCAAATAACCTTCAACGCCCTCGACCAATGCGATGACAGCGCCTTTGGCATCAACCTCTGCCACCATACCGCGTACCACCGAACCGCGTGTATTGGTGGTCAGGAAGCTAGAGAACGGATCCGCGTCCAATTGCTTGATGCCAAGAGAGATGCGCTCTCGTTCGGCATCGATGGCGAGCACCATGGTCTCCAGTTCATCGCTTTTTTTGTAACCGCGGATGGCCTCTTCGCCGGCATCGTTCCAAGAGATGTCCGACAAATGCACCAAACCGTCTATACCGCCGTCCAGGCCGATGAAAACCCCGAAGTCGGTAATCGACTTAATTTTGCCGAAGACCCGGTCGCCTTTGTTGTGGTTGGCGGCAAAGTCTTCCCATGGATTCGGCTGGCACTGCTTGATACCCAGCGAAATGCGGCGGCGCTCCTCGTCCACATCGAGCACCATAACTTCCACTTCATCGCCGATCTGAACGACCTTGGAAGGATGGATATTTTTGTTGGTCCAATCCATCTCGGAGACGTGCACCAGGCCTTCGACGCCTTCTTCTATTTCAACAAAACAGCCATAATCGGCGATGTTGGTCACCTTGCCGATAATGCGGCTACTCTCCGGATAGCGCCGGGAGATATTGACCCACGGATCCTCGCCCAGTTGCTTGAGACCCAGCGATACGCGGTTGCGTTCGCGGTCGAACTTGAGCACTTTCACTTCCAATTCTTCGCCCACATTGACCACTTCGGTGGGATGTTTAACCCGCTTCCAGGCCATGTCGGTGATGTGCAGCAAGCCGTCTATACCGCCCAGATCCACAAAAGCGCCGTAGTCGGTGAGATTCTTGACCACGCCCGGCAACTGCGCACCCTCTTGCAAATTAGCGAGCAACGCTTCGCGCTCAGCCGAATTCTCGCTTTCCACCACGGCGCGGCGCGAGACCACGACGTTGTTGCGGCGCTGGTCCAGTTTGATGACTTTGAAGTCCAGCGGTTTACCTTCCAGGTAGGTGGTATCGCGCACTGGACGTACATCCACTAGGGAGCCGGGCAAAAAAGCGCGAATGTCGTCTATATCGACGGTAAAACCACCTTTGACCTTACCGTTGATAATACCGGTAATGGTCTCCTGCGCTTCAAACGCTTTTTCCAAGCGTGTCCACGCTTGCGCGCGCTTGGCTTTTTCACGCGACAAACGCGTTTCACCAAACCCGTCCTCGACGGCATCCAGCGCCACTTCGACTTCATCACCAACGGCAACCTCCAGATCGCCCCCATCGTTCTTGAACTGAACGATGGGGATCATCGATTCGGATTTGAGGCCCGCGTTGACGATGACGTAGTCTGACCTTATATCCATCACCATACCGGTGAGGATTGAACCAGGCCGCATCTTCTTTTCGACCTGACTCTGTTCGAACATTTCTGCGAAGCTAACGCTCATTAGGGATTGCTCAGTGACACTTGTCGCACGGGTAATACATTAAAACAGCCCTCGCAGCGCCCGCATTCGCTACTCTAGGAACACTGGTTGTTTGTCGCTCTCAGCCAAAGCCGCCCGCATGAATTATGGCGAACACCCATGCGAATACTTCATCGGCACTCGCATCCGAGGTATCGATCTCGCTAGCATCAGGCGCCGCACGCAACGGCGCAGCGGCGCGTTCACTATCGCGCTTGTCACGAGCATTGATTTCGGCCGAAAGGGCGGCGAGGTTAGCATCGATGCCTTTGTCTCTCAACTGTTTACGTCGCCTTCGAGCCCGTTCTTGCGCCGTTGCGGTCAGGAAAATCTTGATTTGCGCATCGGGAAACACGACCGTGCCCATGTCCCGCCCGTCCGCGATCAAACCAGGTGGAGAGCGAAAATCGCGCTGCCGTTGCAGCAACGCATCCCGCACGGTGGGGATGGACGCCACCAGCGACGCATTGCGCCCGGCCTGTTCGGTGCGGATCTGCGCGCTCACGTCCTGTCCATCCAAAAGAGCGGCAACCAACCCCTGGCGTGGCTCGAAGGCAAAGTCCATTGCAAACGCCTGGGCCAGCGCCGCAAGACCCACGTGATCGTCGAAGGCCACACCAGCACGCAACGCAGCCAACCCCAACAGCCGGTAAATAGCGCCACTGTCCAGCACATTCCAACCGAGGGTTCGCGCCAGCGCCGCGCAGAGCGTACCTTTACCGACACCTACCGGCCCATCGACGGCCACCACCGGCACTGACCGAATGGGCGTTGACCGAACAGGGACTGACTGAATGGGGGCTGAAATGGATGTCACTGGGAGCACACCTCAATGCCTAGACCCTGCGCCAGAGCAACAAAACCCGGAAATGAGGTGGCAATATTCTCGCAGTCCTTAATCTGCACCGGTTCATTGCTGAGGGCACCGGCGATGACAAAAGCCATGGCGATCCGGTGGTCGCCGAAGCTATCGATCACCCCGCCATTCAGCGCCCCACTATCACTATCTTGGGCTCCGCCTTCAATATCGATGCCGTCTTCGTATACCGTTGCAACCACCCCCAAGGTAGCTAGTCCCGCTGCCATGGCGGCTATCCGGTCGCTTTCCTTGACCCTGAGTTCCCGCGCCCCGCGCAGCCGGGTGGTACCGCTGGCGCAAGCGGCGGCGACGAAGATGACGGGAAATTCGTCGATGGCATTGGCTACCAAGTGCTGCGGGATGTCGATCCCGCGTAAAAGTGCGTGCTCGACCCGTATATCGGCAACCGGCTCGGCGCCTGCCAGGCGCTCATTGCTCAGCGTGATTTGAGCGCCCATCGCACGCAGTATATGCAACACGCCGTCCCGGGTAGGATTAACGCCAACGTTACGCAAGACGATATCGGAGCCGGGCACTAGCGTAGCAGCCACCACGAAGAAAGCTGCCGATGAGATATCGCCAGGCACTTCGATGGGACAAGACTTTAGCGCCTGCCCGCCCGCCAGCGTAATCGCTGGGCCGTCTGCCACCACCGGATAACCAAAACTTCTCAGCATGCGCTCGGTGTGATCCCTGCACATCCCAGGTTCAACAACCCGTGTAACCCCCTCGGCATAAAGCCCGGCCAGCAACAAACACGACTTCACTTGAGCGCTAGCCACGGGTATCGCATAGTCGATGCCCCGCATCCGTGCACCGCGGCACAGCCGCAATGGTGGCCGATCGCCGGCTGCCGCCCACACCCGAGCGCCCATCGCCCGCAGCGGATGTACAATGCGTGCCATCGGTCGTGCACTCAACGATGCATCGCCCACCAACTGCGAACAAAAAAGCTGACCGGCCGCCACTCCCGCCAACAAGCGCATGCCGGTGCCGGAGTTGCCCAAGTCCAAGGCCCCTTGTGGCGCGCTCAATCCCTGCAAACCACGCCCTCCGATAGTCAGTGCGCCGGCACCATCGCCTTCGATGGCCACACCCATCGCCCTGAACGCGGCAACGGTTGCCCGCGTGTCCTCTCCTTCCAGGAAATTGGACACTTCACTGGTGCCTTCGGCCAGCGCGGCCAGCATGATCGCGCGATGGGAGATAGACTTGTCCCCCGGCACCTGTACCTCGCCCGCTAATGCCGGACCCCTGGCTACTGTCAACGTCGCCGCAGCGTCACCCTCACTCATAGACCCCTACAATTATAGACCCCTGAATTCATCAACGATGACCCATAAACGATAGCCCACAAACGATAGCTCGCAGAAGCCGCCTCATACTGCCCCGCTCTGCGTATAGCGGTCCCGCAGATCCTTGGCCCGGGTAAACACAGTGGTCAAATAGTCGCCATCCCCCGCCTCCACGGCAGCTTCCAGCCGGGCTAGATCGGCGGTGAAGTGACGCAGCGCGAAGAGCACCGCCTCACGGTTATTGAGACAGATGTCATGCCACATGAGCGGATCCGATGACGCGATACGGGTGAAATCGTGAAAACCACCCGCGGCGAATCTGAACATCTCGCGCCACTCTTCCATACGGCCCAGTACATCCACCAGGTTGTAAGCCAGCAAATGCGGCAGATGACTGGTGGCGGCCAGCACCTCATCGTGATGCTGTGCGCCCATCTGTTCCACCTTCGCACCAGCGGTGAGCCACATCTGCTCGACCCGCCTAACGGCATCCGCCGCCGCCTCCGGCGGCGGCGTAATAATCACCCGGCGATCGTCGAACAGCTCGGCGAACGATGCCGATACACCGCTCTTTTCAGTGCCTGCCACCGGATGGGCAGGAACGAAAGTGGCCGGCAGTTCACCGAAAGCCTGGCGCGCCGCCTCGATGACCGAGACTTTGGCGCTGCCGCCATCCGTCACCACCGCGTCGTCTGTCAAGTGCCCCACCATGGCGGCAAACACATGACGCATGACGCCCAGGGGCACGCAGGCAACCACCATGTCCGCGCCGGCCACCGCCCGTCCTATGTCCAACTCGTAGTGATCGATGACGCCGAGTTCCAGCGCCTCGCGCAAGTGGCTCTCGCGCCTCGACACACCCACCACTTCTTCACAGTATCGAGCGCGCTTAAGGGCGCGGGCCAGCGAACCGCCTATAAGCCCTACACCGATAATGCATAGCTTTCTGATCATAAGCGGCCCAGCCCCGACATCACTTCACGCAAGGCGGTCAAAAAGCGTTCGTTCTCCGTGTGAGTGCCTATGGTCACGCGCAGATGATCCGCCATGTCATAAGCGCCGATGGGGCGCACGATCACACCGAGGCGCAATAATCCGTCGTAGACCGGCAGGGCCTCGCCTAGGGAATCGAACGTCAAGAAATTACCCGCGGAATCAATTGTAGGTATATCCAGCGACCTAAAAGCCGCCTGCAACTGCTCCATACCCTCGTAATTACACTGCAAACTGCGTTGAATATGCGCATCGTCATCCAGTGCCGCCAGCGCGGCGGTCATGCCCGGAGCATTGACATTGAACGGCATGCGAATGCGGTTCATCAGATCGGCGATTTGAGGGTGGGACACACAATACCCAATGCGTAGTGCGGCCAGTCCATGCACTTTTGAAAAAGTGCGCGTCACCAGCAAATTGTGAAAGCGGTCTTGCTTGGACATGCCATCGGGATACTGGCTCGCAGGTGGATAGCTGCGCGCTCTCGCGTATTCGTAATAAGCTTCGTCCAAAACCACCAATACCCGAGGGGGTACTGCTGCCAAAAACCGCTCGAGTTCACCGTCTGTCACCCACGTCCCCGTGGGATTGTTCGGACTGGCGATGTACACGATACGGGTGCGTTCATTGACGGCACCAGCCATGGCTTGCAAGTCATGGCCCCATCTGCGCGCTTTTACTTGCACGGCGGTGGCGCCGACGATCCGCGTGGCAATCGGATAAACGGTAAAGCAGTGCTCGGAGTAGATGATTTCATCGCCTGGGCCGGCGAATACCCGCGCCACCAACTCCAGCACCTCATTGGAGCCGTTACCGAGGGTAAGCCGGTTATGATCTATGCCCAGATGCGCCGCAAGCGCTTGTTTTAAGGCATAACCACCGCCGTCCGGATAGCGTTCCACCTCATTCAAACGCCCGCGCAACGCCGCCATGGCGCGCGGGCTAGGACCTAGAGGGTTTTCGTTGGAAGCGAGCTTGATCGCCTCCCTCACGCCTGATTCCCGCTGCAACTCTTCGACGGGTTTGCCCGGCTGATAAGGGGCCAGCTCGCTGATACCCGGCTTGGCCAGCGCAGTGAAATCAATGGCGGCCAGATCAGTGGTGGCTGGATCAGTGGAAGCCGAATCAGTAGAAAACGCAGATGCGCTCATATGAGTGTTACCAGACCTGCTCTATTGTGGAAGCCGCACCTTCATCACGCCATCAATGGCTTCGATGCGCCGTATAAGATCAGCGCACACCGTATTCTCCAGATCGATGAGCGTGTAAGCGAGGGTGCCTCTGGACTTATTGAGCATGTCCACGATGTTCAATTCCGCCTCAGCCAAGGCGGTGGATATCTGGCCTAACATATTCGGCTTGTTCGCATGCACAATGGCCAAGCGCACACTGCCGTTAAGAGGCATGCCGGCGTCGGGCAAGTTTACCGAGTTGCGCACGTTACCCCGTTCCAGATAATCTCTGAGCTGCTCCGCTATGGCGATAGCACAGTTGTTCTCAGCCTCCTCGGTGGAAGCCCCCAAATGCGGCAGCGCGATGACTTTGGAATGAGCGATCAACTGGCGGGTCGGAAAGTCGCAAACGTACATCCGCAAGTGTCCCGCATCCAGCGCCTCCACCGCTTTAGCATCATCGACGATGCCGGCCCTGGAGAAATTGAGCAGCACCGCGCCTTTTCGCATGGTGCGTACGCGCCGGCCGGATATGAGGCCGCGTGTCTCTTCTAAAAGCGGCACATGCAAAGAGACGAAATCGGACTGCCCGAGTACATGATCCACGCTGTCGGCCGCCTGCACATCGGCTGACAATTGCCATGCTCTATCCACTGTGATGCTAGGATCGTAGCCAATGACGTGCATACCCAATGTACGTGCTGCGTTCGCCACCTGCACACCGATGGCACCGAGGCCGATAATGCCAAGAGTATGGCCCAGCAACTCCGTCCCCACGTATGTTTTTTTGGCACTTTCCACGCATGTTTCAATGGTCTTGTCATCGCCCTCAAGGCTCTGCACGTACGACCAGGCATCGCAGACATTACGTGCGGCGATCAACATGCCGGTCAAGACCAGTTCCTTCACCGCGTTGGCGTTAGCGCCGGGGGCATTAAAAACGGCAATGCCCTGCTCGGTACAGCGCTCTACCGGAATATTGTTAACCCCAGCGCCGGCGCGTCCTATGGCTTTAAGGGATGTGGGGATCTCCATGTTATGCATATCCGCAGAGCGCACCAAAACAGCGTCCGGGCACGGCAACTCGGAAGCCACCTCGTAGAGCTCGCGCGGCAACCGTTCAAGCCCGTCCACCGAGATGTTGTTCAACGTTCGCACTTTGTACATGACGGCTCCTGCGGCCTATCCCTTTGGTCTAATCAAGAGGGGTGTAATCAAGATAAGTCTTATCCGTGGGTGCGCTCGAACTCGGCCATGAACTGCACCAGGGCGTCCACCCCTTCTTGCGGCATGGCGTTATAGATACTCGCTCTCATGCCACCGACCGCCCGGTGCCCTTTGAGTCCGGCCAAGCCCTGCGCTTGCGCTGCGGCCAAAAACGGCGCGTTCAAAGCATCGTCAGGCAAGGTAAACGGAATGTTCATCCTGGAGCGGTCTTGCTCACGCACCGGATTGCTGTAAAAAGACGAGCCGTCGATGGTAGTGTATAAGGTCTCGGCTTTGCGTTGATTGCGCTGCGCCATCTCCTGCACGCCACCCGACTCTTGCAACCAGCCGAACACTAAATTGGCTGTGTACCAGGCGAAGGTAGGGGGTGTATTCAGCATCGATTCCGCTTTCGCTTGACCGGCGAACTCCAACACCCCGGGGGTCATAGAATGAGCATGCCCCATGAGATCTTTGCGCACGATGACGATGGCGAGCCCGGCGATGCCGATATTTTTTTGCGCACCAGCGTAGATGAGCCCGAATCGGTCCACCGCCACCGGCGCCGACAAGATGTTGGAAGACATATCCGCCACCAGTGGAACCTCACCGGTTTGCGGTACCCAGTGAAACTCCACACCACCTATGGTCTCGTTGGGCGTGTAGTGGATGTAAGCCATATCTTGCCAATCCCGCCAATCCTCCTGCGCCGGAGCGTAATCGAATTTAGGCGTGCTATCGGCGATGGTTTCAGCCCCCGCGATGACGGTCTTGGCCGCCTTCACGGCTTTATCCGACCACGAACCGGTGACTACATACCCAGCCCGTTGCCCTAAGCCGTGGAAATTCATCGGCACGGCGGAGAACATCATCTGAGCACCACCGTGCAAGAAGAGCACGGCGTAATCATCGGATATGGACAGCAGATTACGTAGCCGGGTCTCGGCCTGCGCCGCCACTTCCATGAACACCTGACCACGGTGACTCATCTCCATGATCGACATCCCGGAGCCACCGTAGTCCAGGAGTTCGCTGCGCATTCGTTGCAACACCGGCACCGGCAAGGTGGCAGGCCCGGGATTAAAATTAAATACTCTAGACATAGTGAAAATTGGTTTGTTGGCTGCGTGACTTATCTATTCGCGGCTTATCTAGTGAAGGATTTACTCGGTGCTGGGCTCGCCAGCATAAAGATGAAGGCCCGGATAAGATGAAGGCTCGGTGTGAAGCCGGCCCCGAGGCCAGCCCAACGCACGCGCGGCTCAATTTTCGTCATCGCTCCCATCGGGCGATGTGGACTCATCAAATGCCACGGATCCATCAGGCAATGGGGGTTGAGGCACACTACCATCACCACCCTCTTCACCGTCGCCGATGTCTTGCACGCCGTTACCGTTCTCGGTCTCCACCACTTTGACCAGCCCCACCAAGCGTTCGCCGTCAGACAGGCGAATCAGCCGCACGCCCTGGGTGTTACGCCCGAGCACGCTCACCTCATCGACCCGCGTTCGAACCAAAGTGCCACCGTCGGTAATCAACATGATCTCATCGGCAGCGTTGACCTGTAGCGCCCCGACCACACGGCCGTTGCGGTCGCTGGTCTGTATGGAGATCAAGCCCTTGCCGCTACGGCCTTGAATGCGGTAGTCGGCGAGCGGCGTGTTCTTGCCGTAACCGTTTTCCGTGGCCGTAAGAACCATGCCGGTATCAGCGATGATCAGCGCCATGATGCGTTCATCGTCCGCCAACTCCATGCCACGCACGCCACGGGACACCCGGCCCATGGGACGCACGTTGCTCTCATGGAAGCGGATGACTTTGCCACCGTCAGAGAACAACATCACTTCCCGCTCACCGTCGGTCATGACGACACCGACCAACTCATCGCCGTCCCCCAGATCCACGGCGATGATGCCGGCGGCCCGCGGGCGGGAGAAATCGCTGAGCAGCGTCTTCTTTACGGTGCCACGGGCGGTGACCATGAAGACGTAGCCGCCGCTATCAAAGTCCTTGACCGGCAATACCGCGTGGATCCGCTCTTTATCGCTCAGATCCAATAGATTGACGATCGGTGTGCCCCTAGCGGTGCGGCTGGCTTGCGGGATGTCGTAGACCTTCAGCCAGTAGAGCTTACCCAAGCTGGAAAAACACAAGATGGTATCGTGGGTATGGGCCATGAAGAGGCACTCCACGAAATCCTCCGCCTTGGTACGCGTAGCCGTTTTACCCCGTCCACCGCGGCGCTGCGCCCGGTATTGATCGAGCGCCTGGGCTTTGACATAACCCTCGTGGGACAGCGTTACCACTACGTCTTCCGGATTGACCAAATCCTCCCGGTTAAAGCCGCGGTAGGTGGACCAGATCTCGCTACGCCTGGCATCGGCGAACTGCTCGCGCACCGCCTCTAATTCCTGACGGATTTCATGCATGAGACGGGCGGGATTGCCGAGTATGTCCAAGAGATCGGCTACCGTTTCGGTGAGTTCGTTGTAGTCGGTGACGATCTTCTCCTGCTCGAGTCCGGTCAAACGGTGCAGGCGAAGATTGAGAATAGCCTGCGCTTGGCGCTCCGATAGCCGGTAACCGTCGTCATGCAAACCGAATTCGTCTTCAAGCTCCTCCGCCCGTGTGATGTAATCACCACTGCGCTCCAACAAACCACTGACCGCCCCGGGTGGCCAGGGCTTAGCCATCAACGCGGCCCGCGCCTGCGCCCCCGAGGCCGATGCCTTGATGAGTTCTATCACCTCGTCAATGCTGGCAAGCGCGACGGCCAAACCTTCCAGTTCGTGAGCCCGCTCGCGCGCTTTGCGCAACTCGAAGACGGTACGCCGGGACACCACTTCGCGGCGGTGGCGTACAAACGCCTCCAACACCTGCTTGAGATTCAAAAGCCGCGGCTGACCATCGACTAAAGCAACGATATTGATACCGAATACAGACTGGAGCTGGGTTTGCTGGAAGAGATGGTTCAGCACCACGTCAGGCACTTCACCGCGGCGCAATTCGATGACCACGCGCATGCCGGATTTATCCGATTCGTCGCGGATGTCGCTCATGCCCTCAACCCTGCGCTCCTTGCCGAGTTCCGCGATGCGCTCGATAAGGCGCGCTTTGTTGACCTGATATGGCAATTCGGTGACCACGATGCGATCACGGCCCCCGTCCATGGGCTCGAAATGGGTACGCGCCCGCATATAGATGCGCCCGCGTCCGGTGCGGTAAGCCTCCTCTATGCCTTGCGCGCCATTGATGATGCCGGCGGTGGGAAAATCCGGACCGGGGATAATCTCCATCAAGCGATCGAGATCGATGTCCGGACCATCGACGAAGGCAATACAGGCATCGATGACCTCGCCTAGGTTATGCGGCGGGACATTGGTCGCCATCCCCACGGCGATACCGGCGGCGCCATTGACCAGCAGATTCGGCACGCGGGTGGGCAAAACCGCCGGCTCTTCCTCCGAGTCGCTGTAGTTGGGGACGAAATCAACCGTTTCCTTATCCAGATCCGCCAACAGTTCGTGGGCGATACGGGCCATGCGCACTTCGGTGTAGCGCATGGCCGCAGGCGAATCCCCGTCCACCGAGCCGAAGTTGCCCTGACCGTCGATGAGCATGACCCGCATCGAGAAGGGCTGCGCCATACGCACCAGTGCGTCGTATACCGCGCCATCGCCATGGGGGTGATATTTGCCGATGACATCACCCACCACCCGGGCTGACTTCAGATAGGGCCGGTTCCAATCATTGCGCAGCTCACTCATGGCGTAGAGGACGCGGCGGTGAACCGGCTTCAAGCCATCGCGCACGTCCGGCAGTGCCCGCCCTATGATCACGCTCATAGCGTAATCCAGATAGGACTTCTTCATTTCCTCTTCGAGATAGATCGGGAGGACTTCTCGAGCGAACTCAGACATAGATAAGGGAATTCATAGATTGAGGAGGTTCCGCGCGGTGTTTGCGCTCAAACTCGCAATAAGCATGAGGCGCGTCGCCAAAACTGCGGAACTCTACCACGTTTTAACCCGCCCCGGCGTTGCTAAGACGCCCGATTTGAACGCACTTTTGCCGCCGGGAAACGGCCGTAAGCGCCGCGCTTAGGATCCCTGCATCAATTGGCCCTGCATCAATTAGCGCTGCATCAATTGACGGATGCTCTTGCGGCCGGGCTGTTCGATGATGCCGCGTTCGGTCACCAAAATATCGACCAAGGCGGCCGGCGTTACATCGAATACCGGATTCCACGCCCCGGCCCCGGCAGCGGCTACCGGCCTGCCACCGGCCTGCAAAACCTCAGCCGGCGCGCGCTCTTCTATGGGGATCTGCTCCCCCGAATCAGCACTCATATCCAAGGTAGAGGTAGGCGCCACCACCATGAACTTGACACCGTGTTGCCGGGCGGCCACGGCTAAGCTGTAAGTACCTATCTTATTGGCCACGTCACCGTTGGCGGCAACCCGGTCCGCGCCCACCACCACCCAGCCAACGGTGCCTTGGCGCATCAACCAGGCGGCCGCGCCATCGGCGATCAGTTGCACCGGAATCCCGTCTTCCACCAATTCCCAAGCGGTCAGGCGGGCGCCTTGCAGCCAGGGCCGGGTCTCGCCGGCGTAAACCCGCTTGAGGTGACCCGCACTCCACGCCGAGCGGACCACGCCGAGCGCGGTGCCGTAACCGCCAGTGGCGAGCGAACCGGTGTTGCAATGGGTAAGCACACCACCTGAGTGCGCCATCAAAGCCGCTCCCAACTGGCCCATGCGGTGATTGGCGGCGATGTCCTCCTCGTGAATGGCGATAGCCAAGGCTTCAAGCGGCGCCGGATCGGCGGGCCCATTGCGCAACACCGCGCGCGCGCGCTGTACCGCCCAACCCAAATTGACCGCTGTGGGCCGCGCGCCAGCCAGATAGTCGAGTTCGCTGTAGAGGTGTTCGCACCACCTCGCACCAGCGCTTCGCTGCGCCTGCCGCGCCCCCAGCACCACCCCATAAGCCGCCGCTATACCGATGGCGGGCGCGCCCCGCACCACCATATCGCCGATGGCCTGAGCGCACTCGTGCAACGTATCGATGCGTAAGTATTCAACCTGCGCCGGCAGTAGCCGCTGATCCAGCAAGGTCATGTGATCGCCATGCCAACGAATCGCTCTCACACGGTCGAATGAGGTGTTCATGGAGGGCTCCGTTAGAGCAGATCGTGCAAGCGCACCGGTCAGGGTGTAGTGTTGCAAAGATATCATCAATATAATCACTATATTCTGCCTTCTTATGCAACACGCCGATCTGCAAATCAATCCGCAATGGCTAATCCCCGTAGAACCGGCGGGGGTCGAGCTGACGCAACACGCCGTCATCGTCAACAACGGGCGCATCGCCGAAGTCTGTCCTCTAGCCCAGGCGGCGGCCTACGCGCCAGCGCACATCGTAGATCTACCCGGCCATGCACTGATCCCGGGCTTAGTTAATGCCCACGGCCACGCCGCCATGACGCTGATGCGGGGAATCGCCGACGACCTGCCGTTGATGACATGGCTCAGCGAACACATCTGGCCAGTGGAAAGCGCTTTGGTGAGCGAGCAATTCGTGGCGGACGGCACCCAGTTAGCCGTGGCGGAGATGTTGAGTAGCGGCACCACCTGCTTTAACGATATGTACTTCTTTCCGATGCAGGCGGCACGGGCCGCCAGTGGAGCGGGAATGCGGGCGGTTATTGGAATGATCGCTTTGGACTTCCCCTCGGTATTGGCCAAGGACGCCGATGAGTACATCGCCAAAGGCATCGAGTTTCACGATCATGCAAGGTCCGATCCGCTCATCACCAGCGCCTGGGCGCCGCATGCGCCTTACACTATCTCGGATAGGCCGCTATCGCGCATCCGCGTGCTGGCCGAAGAGATGGATGTTCCTATTCACATGCACGTGCATGAGACTGCCGATGAAGTGAACAATGCCGTCAACGAACGCGGGCAGCGCCCCATCGCGCGGCTACAGGATTTGGAACTGCTCTCACCGCGCCTCATCGCAGTACACATGACTCAATTGGAACCGGAAGAGATAGAACTGGTCGCGCGCTACGGTGTTCATGTAGTGCACTGCCCGGAATCGAACTTCAAGCTGGCGAGCGGCGCCTGTCCTACGGATGCATTGTTAAAAGCAGGGGGCAGCGTTGCTCTTGGCACCGATGGTGCCGCCAGCAACAACGATCTGGATATGTTAAGCGAGATGAGAAGCGCTGCGTTCCTGGCAAAACACGTAACCGGCGAGGCCGGTGCGGTCCCCGCCTCGAGCGCCCTCGGCATGGCCACCTTAGGTGGCGCGAAAGCTCTTGGCCTAGGCGATGAGATCGGCTCCATCGAACCGGGCAAGGCGGCTGATCTTTGTGCCATAGATCTCGGCGATTTAGCCACTCAGCCGGTGTATAGCGCCACCTCCGCGATAGTCTACGCGGCGCACCGCGCACAGGTAAAAGCCGTATGGGTGGCGGGCCGGCAAGTGGTGGCGGACGGTAGTTTGCTGCATATGGATACACAGCGGCTTATCGCCAATGCCAAAGCGTGGCATGAGAAGACGGCGGCGCTATGAACCGTGTTAACGAGCACGCTGCCCGCAGCGCCACCAACGTCGATGAGCACGAGATAGCACACTTCGACAATTTAAGCGCCGAGTGGTGGGACAGCGACGGCGAGCTGCGCACGCTACACCATCTGAACCCGGCAAGACTTGACTACATACACGGCCGGACCGGGCCGTTGCGCAACAAAACAACCGTGGACGTAGGCTGCGGCGGCGGTATCCTAGCCGAGGCCCTAGCCACCGCCGGTGCGGCTGTGACAGGGATAGATCTGTCCACCAGCGCACTCACAGCAGCCCGCTTGCATGCGCGTGAGACAGGCGTACACGTGCAATACGTCGAGGCGAGCGCGGAGCACTTTGCACGGACGCACACAGGCGCATTCGCGCTGGTTACCTGTTTGGAGCTACTTGAGCACGTGCCCGATCCCGCCTCTACCATCGCTGCTTGCGCCAACTTGGCCGCGCCCGGCGCGGATATCGTGTTCTCCACCATCAGCCGTACGTTCAAAGCGTATTTGGGTGCTGTGGTGGGCGCTGAATACGTGCTCGGGTTGCTGCCCCGGGGAACCCACGACTATCAACGTTTCATACGCCCTTCGGAGTTGGCAGCCGAGGGCCGGCGCTGCGCGCTGGAGCTGCTAGACGTCACCGGGCTTGCCTACAACCCGTTTACCGGCAAAGCTTGGCTGAGCTCGGATCCACACATCAACTACCTGGCGCATTTCAGGCGGCTCCCCGATTAGCGTCGAATAAGCTAATGGGGCTGTTCAAGACCCCACTCTTTTAGGGCTTTGATGTCCGGGAGGCCTTTGTATCAGGGGGCTTTTATGTTTGCGGGGCTTATGCTGGATCTGGACGGTACCCTGGCCGATACCGCTTTGGATCTGGTGGGGGCCGCGCAAAGACTGTGTGAACATTACGGCGTCACTGCACCGGCTTACGCTACCTTGCGTGCTCATGTTTCGTCCGGGGCTAGCGCCATGCTCAAAGCGGCTCTGGGCTGTACCCCCGAGGACGGCGAATTCAGCCGCGCCAAACGCCGCTTCCTCTCCTTGTATGCCCGCGATCCGGTGGCGAGAACACGCCTTTTCGAGGGCATGGAAGAAGTGCTGGCGGAACTGCGCGCCCGACGTATTCCCTGGTGCGTTGTCACCAACAAACCCGAACCGCTGGCGCGCCTGGTGGTCCATGGGCTAGCTCTGACCCATCATTGCGCCGGCATTATCGCCACCGGCACTACGGCCCAAAACAAACCGCACGGTCAGCCGGTACGCTTAGCCGCCCATTTGACCGGCATAGCACCGCCCCAATTGCTCATGATCGGTGACGACCGGCGTGACATTCAGGCGGCCCACACCGCGGGTGCCGGCGCCTTGGCCGCAGCGTGGGGCTATATTGCCCCGGGTGAGGATTGCGGCAATTGGGGGGCTTTAGCGGTGCTGCATAGGCCGCAGCAGATCATGTCTTGGCTCAAGTAGTCCGCAATAGCGCATGAAACCATCGCGCCCTCACCTGGCCGCGCCGGTCAAAGCCCGGCACAATTCGCCTTTACTCAACCCCTTTGTTCAATCCTCTTGTTCAACCACGGAGCCGCCTCTTAAGAAGCTGCCCCCAACTGAGTAGACCTTGCTGGTGGAACGCATTCACGACTATGAGCCAGCGCCGGCGCTGCTACAGGGCCGCGTCATCCTTGTCACCGGGGCGGGGCGCGGCATCGGCCGCACCGCGGCATTGACCTTCGCCACCCACGGAGCGACCACTGTGTTACTCGGCCGTAAGGTACCGGCCCTGGAATCACTATATGACGACATCCTGGCCGCCGGTGGGCCGCAACCGGCTATCTACCCACTGGACCTTCTCGGTGCCAATCCGTCCGACTATGCAGACATGGCCGGCCGCCTGGGCGGCGCCCTAGGCCACCTCGACGGGCTTTTGTTGAATGCCGGCCAGCTAGGCACCCTAGGTCCACTCGAGCACAGTGATCCGGAAGAGTTCGTCCGTGTTCTGCACGTCAACCTGACTGCCAATTACCTATTATGCAGAGCATGTTTACCGCTCATGCGCCAAAGCGCCGACGCCTCCATAGTGCTCATCAGCTCGGATGTTGGCCGCAAAGGCGCAGCCTACTGGGGTGCTTACAGCATTTCCAAACACGGCATCGAAGGACTCACCCAGGTGTTGGCCGGCGAGTTGGAGCAGACCCAAGTGCGTGTCAATGCCCTCAATCCCGGCGCTGTACGTACCGCTATGCGGGCCAACGCCTACCCGGCCGAAGATCGCCGGGGACTGCCTGAACCGCAGGCGCTTATGGTGCCTTATCTATATCTGCTGGGGCCTGATAGCAAAGGTGTAACCGGTAACTCCTTCGATGCGCAACCCCAAACGCCAAAGTCGTGAAAATACAAGCCGGACAATACGCACCAGTCCCTGTACTGAAGCCCTGCTCCGACGAGGTGCCCTCATTATTGTTTGCCATACCGTATTGTTAGCCACACCATAACCGGCTTGAGCCCCAGCGGTGGCCGCTGCCAACGTCAGCGCCGCCATAAACTTTCGTATGTTTGCACCCCCGCTTTTTCAACACTGTAAATCGTGTGCCCAGGTTGCACAAAAAACGTTGCGCGCAAACGCAATAAGCGCCCGGAAACAATGCATACCAACGGTGACAACGCGCTCAGTGTTGAGCAAAGTAGCGGCGCAAATACTCATCGAAATCTATCTCATCGTCCTCCTCGAGACGCCTTTGATCATGCAATGATCGCTGCGCCAGCGCCTTTAGATGAACTCTTCGCCTGCTGTCCAGCGATGCTGCTAAGCCGGCGGTGCGCAATTCCTCGGATTTGCGCAAAGCAAAGTGAAAGAAACTCTCCCCCCTATCGCGCATTTCCCGTAGCACCCGGGCCGATGGAGTCGCCGATGGGTCTTCAACCTTCACCCGCTGTGCTCTTAAGGCCTCGGTATAGGGCCGCGCCGCTAAGCCACTGTCCAGCATCTCCGAGACCGCCTCAATGCGATCCAGTAGCTGTCCAGCCCAATGCACCAATTCCACCGATCCACCGCCGCGCTTTAGCGTAACCCCCGTGTCCCGCCCTTTACAGGTCACGGTATGTAAGTTGTGATCCATCTCTTCTTGGGCCGCCGCACAGATGAGCGGACTCGACTCTAACAGCGCCTGCAACATATAAGCTTCGAGGAAGCGCATAGTGGTCTCGGACACACCGGTGGTACACCACGGATCCAGATCCAAGGACCGTAACTCCACATATTCAACCCCCCGCTCAGCCAGCGCCGTGGTCCTCTTCTCATTGCCGATGGGCGTACGTTTGGGGCGCACGTAGCTGTAGTACTCGTTTTCGATCTGCAAGATATTGGCGTTCAACTGAAAATAGCTGTCATCGCGCTTGACGCCGATACGCTGATAAGGCGGATGTGGCGTGTCTATAGCGTGGCGCAGACCGGCCACGTAGCGCTCGAGCGAATCATAAGACACAGCCAAACCGCCACCGGTGCGGTTGCTGTAACCGAAATCGCTCAACCTGAGGGAGGTGCCGTGGGGGTAAAACCACGTCGCTCTGTCAAATGCGCGTAAACCAGCGCCACCGGCCCGTACGAAGGACTTGCATACAGCCGGAGAGCTGCCGAACAGGTATGCGATGAGCCAGATCGTGCGCTTCAAATTACGCAGCATGCCCATGTAGCAGGCATCTATGACATCGCGAGAAAACGCCCGCCCTTGCGCCGCCGCCAACCCCTCCCACAGGGACGGTGGTGGCGAATAGTTAAAATGCACGCCGGCGATAGCCTGCATGGCCCGGCCATAGCGGTAACCTAGACCGATGCGATAAACATGCTTCATGCGTCCTACGTTGGAGTACCCGTACCGCGCCACCGGAATGTTCTCATCCGTGGCCAAAATGCACGGCATGCTGGTCACCCACAACAACTCATCGCCGATCTGCGAATAAACGAAGCGGTGAATATCCTCCAACTCTTCGATAACGGCTCGCGGTGAGGCGTTGGCGGCGGTGACGAACTCCAACAAGGCCTCCGAGTAGTCGGTCGTGATGCTGGGATGGGTCAGGGCGGAACCGAGTTCCACTGGATGATCGCTGAGCGCGATGGCACCATTATCCGTTACCCTGAGGCTCTCTTTCTCGACACCTTTAAGACCGTCACTGAATCCATCGTTCGCCGCCGCGTCGAGGCGGCTCACAATCACATCCGAGTCGTAGTACAAAGACGTTTCTCCGCGTCGAAATGGCGCCAAGCCTCGCCCCAGTATAACGCGCGGCCCGCAGCCAGGCGGCGCCCGTATAGGTAGACCCCATCTATAGATAGCTATAGATAGACCTCGTTCGCATTCGCTTAAAGAAGTTGTGGAGTTATGGGGACCATAATCCGTATAATCGATCATACAAAGTGACTGCAAGCGGGAATTCAAAGCCTAGGCACAGATTCAGCCCGCTTTTGTGTTATGTCTGCATGGTCGAGTGGAGAACTTAAAACTATGTGGTACGACGGCTTATTGGCTGCCAGTTTTTGGGAAATCGTGGGATATACGCTGCTCCTCACCCATATCACGATCGCCAGCGTCACGATTTACCTACACCGCTACTCCGCCCACCGAGCCCTGAAGCTGCATCCGGCGGCGAAACACTTTTTCAGGTTTTGGCTATGGCTCACCACCGGCATGCTAACCAAGGCGTGGACCGCGGTACACCGCAAACACCACGCACGCGTAGAGACGGTGGAAGACCCCCACAGCCCGCAGGTCTTGGGCCTTAGAAAAGTATTGCTGGAGGGCGCAGAGCTGTACCGGGTGTCGGCGCGCGACCCGGAGGTGCTGGAGAAGTACGGCAAGGGCACACCGGATGACTGGCTGGAGCGTAACGTTTACCGGCACGATAGACGCGGCATCTTGCTGATGGCGATTATCAATGTGCTGTTGTTGGGACCAGCCGGGTTGACTGTTTGGGCGATCCAGATGTTATGGATCCCCTTTCTGGCAGCAGGTGTCATCAACGGCGTCGGTCATTACACTGGATACCGTAACTTCGAGTGCGACGATGCCGCCACTAATATTTCGCCCTGGGGCATCCTCATCGGTGGCGAGGAATTGCACAACAATCACCACACTTATCCGAGCTCGGCAAAGATGTCGGTCAAGTGGTGGGAATTCGACATCGGCTGGCTCTACATCCGCATACTCTCGATGCTGAGATTGGCTAAGGTCAAACGCATTCCGCCGATCTTGGCGCGTGACAGCACCAACTCCGAGATCGATCTGGAAACGCTTTCCACGGTTATCAACAACCGTTTTCAGATCATGGCCCACTACGCATGCACGGTGGTGGCACCGCTAGTCGCAGCGGAGCGCGCCCGTGCCTCCGCTGACAGTACTCCCCTGCTGAAACGGGCTAGATCACTGCTTTGCCGCAGCGAGATCATGCTTGACCATGATGCGCGAGAGACCAGAGACCGGATCCGCGCCAGCAGCGACGTGCTCAACCTCATCTTCGAAAAACGGGTGGAATTACAAAATCTCTGGGAGAACCGGCAGGCGACCACCGAAGAACTCCATCAAGCATTGCTGGACTGGTGCCGCCGGGCAGAGGAAAGCGGCATCGAAGTCTTACAAGACTTCGCGCTGCGTCTTCGTACCTTCTCCACTGGTCCGTTGCCGGCTTATTGATTCCAACGGTTAGTTCAAAGCACTCATGAACGCGCGCAAGGCACTACTCACAGTGCCTGCCGCTTCGATGGGCAACATGTGTCCTTGGCGGGGGACAATGACCAACTTGGCACTGGCCACGGCACCGACCAACCTGCGCGCCATCGCCGGTGTGGAACCCGCGTCAAGAGCGCCGCATAGCACTAGCATGGGTGAAACAATGCGCTTGACGTCTTCGGCGGTCTCCACATCGGCACGGGCGTATAATTCGGAGGCCGCGATATATCCAGCCGGCTCATTGCTGGCCAATCGTTGGCGGATGGCCTGTACGCGCTCGCGCTCGTCTCCCTGAAATGTCGCCGAGAACCATCGCTGAATGGCTGAATCCGCATTGGCTACCGGACCATGGCGGCGGGCTTGATCGATGCGTGTGAGAAGCATATCCCGCTGTGCTTTGAGGCGGCGATAGGCAGTGCTGATGAGAACCGTTCCGGCAACCCGCTGCGATGCTCTGGCCGCTAGGGCCAACGTGACTTGTCCGCCCAGATCGAACCCGGCGACTACGGCGCGTTCAATCTTGAGTTCATCGAGCACAACGGTGACTTGGTCCACGAAATGTTGAAGTTTGAGTGCCTTGGGCGGTGATGGACTGGCGCCGTGGCCCAAAGCATCAATGGTGATGGTCATACAGCTACCGGCAAGTGCCGCCACCTGTTCATCCCACATACCCCGGTCCAAGCCTAGACCGTGCAACAGCACTAGCGGTCGTCCCTCACCGTGTACGGCAAAACAGGTTCCGTCGGGCGCATGTCGGTCTACAGCGGACACAAAGCAGACCCCTCTTATCCGTTATTGAGTCATCGACTTGTGAATTGTTGCTACGCCGCGCGGCATCATCTACTGTCTTGGTGCCCTTCTCGCACCGTAACAGACAAGCGTCCGCGAACGGCCTCCCCTGGTGCCTCAGTATAACGATGCCGAGCAACAAAGAAATGCTTATGTCATAACCCCGCGCTCGCAACGCTATTTACAACACCCTAACACTATAGTCATATACGAGCCTTGCTATCTTGGAGCGTCGATAAATTGTCCATCAGCGTCATGAGCACTGATCGCAATGCCGCTGGGCGGTCTCCCTCACCCTACCGCGTGGGCTTCATACTGGTGCCCCGGTTTTCGATGTTGGCGTTTTCTTCAGGGCTGGAACCGTTGCGCATGGCCAACCGGCTGGCCGATCGGCCACTGTACGAGTGGTGCTTAATCGGCGAGAGCAAAGACGACGTAGAAGCCAGCAATGGACTGAAGCTTACCCCGGACACCGTCTTCGACGAGGCGCGGGATCTGCATCTACTCCTGGTCTGCGGCGGCGTAGACATCCAACAAGTGGCCGACAAAGCGCTGATCGGCTTTCTGCAACGCGCAGCGCAAAGAGGGCTCGCATTAGGCGCTCTTTGTACCGGGACTTATATACTCGCCAAATCGACTGTATTGGACGGCTACCGATGCACTATCCACTGGGAAAACCTAGCCAGCATGCGCGAAGCCTTCCCCCAGGTGGTCCTGACCACTGAAGTATTCGAGATCGATAGAGACCGGCTAACCTCTTCCGGTGGCAGTGCACCGCTGGACATGATGTTGCACGTGATCGCGGGCCATCACGGACAAGAGTTGGCCAATGCCATCTCCGAGGTTTTCATCTGCGAGCGCATCCGCGGCCGGCACGACCGTCAACGCATTCCTCTACGCACCCGGCTAGGCACCAGTCAACCCAAGTTGATGGAAGCGGTGGCGCTGATGGAGGCGAACATCGAAGAGCCCATGTCGCTTGACGAGTTGGCCCATCACGCCAGCCTGTCCAGGCGCCAGCTCGAACGCCTGTTTCAAAAACACTTGGGCTGCGTACCCACCAGGTACTATCTGGAATTGCGCCTACAACGGGCGCGTCAACTCCTATTGCAAACCAGCATGTCCATCGTCGATGTAGCTTTCGCCTGCGGTTTCGTGTCCGCGCCACACTTCAGCAAGTGCTACCGCGATTTCTTCTCTATCCCACCTCGAGATGAACGGCGGCGCAGAAAACCGGCGGACACCACGCCAGCTGCTCAGCAAAAGTCCGTGCCGTAAGCTATCCCCCCCCAGGTTATCCCGTGCGTTGCCGTACGGACATGGCTGGAGACCGCCCGGCTATGCGCGCCGCGGGCGCCGGCGGCGGCCGGTGGTAGCCGGCGTAGCAGCGGCGGCTAATGATGGCGCTGGTAGAGGCACGGCGCGGGCCAAGTGCTCAAAACTGGCACTCTTGTGCGGAATCGCCATCGCCTCGACGAAATGCGCTTGAAATCGTGCTTCAAGGGCCGTCTCGACTTTCTCTATACGGCGCACTACCGCTTCGATTTCATCGCGGGCGCGCCGGTCCAGCAGGGTGATGCGGGCGCCGGTTCCGGCGGCGTTGCCCGCCGACGTCACATAGTTCAAGTCACAATCGGGAATGAGTCCGAGCACCATCGCGTACTTGACATCAATATGACTGCCGAAGGCGCCGGCCAAACGGATCCGGTCCACAGCGTCGATCCGCAGCCTGTCCATCAGCAGCCTGACGCCCGCATAGAGCGCCGCTTTTGCCAGTTGGATAGCCCGCACATCGTTTTGAGTAATGCGAATATCCGCGGTGTCAGCGTACAGCGAGTACGCGAAGGTGCGGCCGTCCTCGATGATCCGTGCATTGCGCGAAGCCAACGATCCGTCAATGACACCATCGGATCGGATAATACCGGCTAAGTACATCTCAGCGATCACTTCGATAATACCGGAGCCGCAAATACCGCTGACTCCAGTGGCGGAAATAGCACTCTCAAAGTCAGGCTCATCGGACCAGTGCTCGCAACCGATGATCTTGAAGCGAGGCTCAAGGGTGTTCGGATCAATCCTCACCCGTTCAATAGCGCCAGGCGCCGCGCGCTGACCACCGCTTATCTGCGCGCCCTCGAAAGCCGGCCCGGTAGGGCTTGAACACGCCACCAAACGCTGGCGGTTGCCTAGCACGATCTCCGCATTGGTACCCACGTCCACCACCAGCGTCATAGCGTCCGTCAGATGCGGCTGTTCGGACAACACAACGCCGGCCATGTCAGCGCCCACATGACCGGCGATACATGGCAAAACATAAGCCCTGGCACCCGGATTGAGTGTCAGATCCAGTTCGCTAGCTGACAGACGCAGCGCGCAGTCGGTGGCTAGAGCGAAGGGCGCCCCCCCTAGTTCCACCGGATCAACCCCGAGCAGCAGATGGTGCATCACCGGATTGCCGACCAGAGTCACCTCCAGCACATCAACGAGATCGATTCCGGCCTGTGCCGTCACCTCGGCGGCAAGCGCATTGATGGCTCCTCTGACGGCGCGCGTCATCTCGGCATCGCCGCCGGGGTTCATCATGACGTAGGAGACCCGCGACATCAGATCCTCGCCAAACCGGATCTGTGGGTTCATGGCGCCACCGGCGGCAACCACGTCACCCGTCGAGAGATCGCAAAGGTGCGCGGCGATGGTAGTAGAGCCCAGATCCAGCGCCAAGCCGTAGACACGATCCCGCAATCCTGGCCAAACAGCAACGATGCGCCGCCCCTCATACACCGCAGCCGTGAGGCACCAATTCGCCTCACGCAAGGTTTTCTGCAACCGGGTGAGCACATACAGATCGCAACCGTCCAGATCGGATAAACCCCATTCGAATTCCAGCGCCTCTAACACCCGCCGCAGGTCACCTGCCGGATCGTGCATATCCGGCTGCTGCACCTCTATGTAATAAAGCCGGATCGCCGGATCCAATTCGATATCGTGAACTTCCGCCCGCTTGCGAACGACCTGGCGGTGCACTTGCGAGTCGGGTGGCACGTCGATAACCACATCGCCACGGACCAAGGCCGAGCAGGCAAGACGCCGCCCGGGCGCCAGATAACCGCCTTGCGCCACGAAACGGCGCTCATCGTCACTCTGGGGGGCCAAGCTGGCGGTGGTGGAGCTGATCCCGTGCTTGGCGAACTCCCCTTCGCAAAGCAGGATCTGGCACCGTCCGCAAAGCGCCCGGCCACCGCATACCGAATCGACATCGACGCCTAGGCTGCGGGCCGCCTGCAGCAGCGGCGTACCCACGGGAAACCGCCCCCGGCGCCCGGAGGGCATGAACAGTACGAAGGCTTCATCCGGCACGGCGCCGGCGGCCTCCCGCCCGCCGCCCGCGGCCCCCTTCGGCTTCAGCTACCGGTTCACGGAACTTGCCGATCCAGCGGCGGCATTCGGGATCGACACCCATCATCACGTTCGCTCCCATCACCGATTGCATAATCTCCGAGTGGAGCGGGTTGGTAATAGCGGAAGTCATACCGGCGCCGATAGCTATAGCGACAAACGCGGCATTTAGGCCGTTACGGTTCGGTAAGCCGAAGCTGACGTTGGAAGCACCGCACGTGGAGTTCACCTTCAGCTCTTCGCGCAGCCGCCGCAAAATATGAAACACCTGAACACCAGCCTGGTTGATGGCACCTATGGGCATCACCAGGGGGTCCACAACTATATCGGACGACGGGATCCCGTGATCCGCCGCCCGCTCGACGATCTTCTTGGCCACGGCGAAACGCTCGTCGGGATCTTCAGAGATGCCGGTCTCATCATTGGAGATGGCCACTACCGCCGCGCTGTATTTCTTCACCAGCGGCAACACCGCCTCAAGCCGCTCCTCCTCACCCGTAACGGAGTTGACCAGAGCTTTGCCCTGGTAGACGCCCAAACCACGCTCCAACGCTTCGACTATAGACGAGTCGATGGACAGCGGTACATCGGTCACCGACTGCACCAGCTTAATCACCTCGGCCAGGATCGCAGGCTCATCCGCCAACGGAATACCTGCGTTTACATCGAGCATCTGCGCACCCGCTTCCACCTGGGCTATGGCATCGGCTTTAACGCGTGAATAATCGCCTTTGGCCATTTCTTCCGCCAATACCTTCCGGCCAGTCGGGTTAATGCGTTCGCCGATTATCACAAAGGGCCGGTTGAAGCCGATGACGACCTCTTTTGATGCCGAGTTGACCACCGTGTCGGTCATTAAAGATTCCTCGTCATAATGTTCTTCTATCGCAACCAGTGGCATACAAAAGAATGTAAAAAACCCGCCCGGCGGCAGCACCCGCGCCGGACACGATGGCAAATCCAAGCAATGCTGCCGCACACCTGAGCAACGCCGCTCAAGCTCAGCCGGCCGTAGCTGAACGCAGCCCTTTTGCTTTCACCAACCGCTCCAATTCGGCATCGTCCATAGCCGTATCCAAAGCGTGTGCAGCAGCCTGCGCAATAGCCTGCAAGTCACCCTCACAATCCGAGTACTCGCGTCGCCAATCTTCCATATAAGCATCCGAACTGCCTTTTCCCGCCCGCATGGCGGCTCTATCTATGGCTTCTTGAAAGCGCTGCGGCAATAGTACCTTCGCGCTCTTGCGCCCATGCTTGGCAATGACCTGGATGGGGATATCCCGCCAGTACATTTTGATGAGTTTCGCCATCTAGCTCTCAGGCCATCTAACCTTGAGTGTTAACTCTTTCATCGTGGAAGGTGACCAACGTGCGGGCAAACGGCTCCAAGCCGGTGTGCTTGTGCTCGAATCTCAAGCCCAGCCTGCGGGCCGCCGCTTCAGCTTGCGCCAGGTACGGCGCATCCTCGCGTTGCGACATATAAAGCACCCGCGTGTAATGCGCGAAATACATCTCTTGCAGTTCAGGATGCTTGTCTATACCAAACCCGTGGATGATCAACCGCTCGAAATTGCGCGCTAGAAAATCCGTAAGATACAAAGTCCCGAGTTCTTCCTCCGACCACTGGGCAAATACCGAGGTACCGGCGAAAAACTCATAACAATGGGCACCGGGTAAGCGCCGGGCGCCAAATGCCGTGATGACTTCATCGATCACGCCACCCGTACCACAATCCGCATAAGCGACGAACATGTGTTCGAATACACGGCGGCCGGCTGTTAACATGTCGCGCACCGCCGGCGCGATTTTCTCGGGATGGTTGTGAAAGCCGGCTGGTAAACACTGAATGACCATGTGAGTCCAACCGTAGCGGGAGCGTAGCGCTACCAGTTCATGGGCTATCGCGCCACAAGCGATGACCAGTAAACGCCTTGCTGACATACTCGGGCCGCCTGTATATATATCCTGCTATCACAGTACCGCCCAACGGCGTGTTCTGCGCTTACGCCGTCGCCGCCAACTGATTGTGTCTACGTGCCATGAACTCCTTGGCCGTCTCCACCGCCACCGCAGCGTCCCGGCAATAAGCATCTGCGCCAATGGCATCACCGAACGCTTCGTTCAACGGCGCGCCGCCCACCAGCACGGTGTAATCGTCCCGGATGCCCCGTTCCACCATTTCATCAATGACTACTTTCATGTAGGGCATCGTGGTAGTCAAAAGCGCGGACATGCCTACAATGTCGGGCTGGTGCTGTTCAATCGCTTCCATGTAGCTCTCTACGGGATTGTTGATACCCAGATCGATGACCTCGAAGCCGGCCCCTTCCATCATCATGCCGACCAGATTTTTGCCGATGTCGTGAATATCGCCTTTCACTGTGCCGATGATCATCATGCCGATACGGGCCGCACCGGTCTCCGCCAACAGCGGACGCAAGATAAACATACCGCCCTTCATAGCGTTCGCCGCCATCAACACTTCCGGCACAAACAAAATGCCGTCACGAAAGTCGATACCGACTATGCGCATGCCTTCAACCAAAGCCTCCGCCAACACCTTATCCGGTGTCCAGCCGCGGGCTAGCAATATATGCGTACCCTCTTCGATCTCTGCCTTGAGCCCGTCATAGAGATCGTCGTGCATTTGCTGTACGAGCTCTTCGTCAGACAACGATGACAGATCGATATCTTCTTCTGCCCCGTCTTCAAGCTCCACGTCGTCGGACATCAACAGGCTCCCGGCATCGGCTGAGTGAGATGGCAAATGTATTGATTGTTGTGGCGTTTTGACATGCGCCGAACCAGCTCCATCGGGCAGGGCTGCGACGCAGGGTTGCGCAGAAACGACAATGCAGATAGATGCACCTAAGACACCGCGACTGCGGCGCTACAAGGGCCGTGCAAAAGGTGTTTATACCACCGGCCAAGACCGCTCAAATGGCCCTCAGGGACGGTCGGCAACCTCGGCATCGCGGTACAGCTCATACTCGGCGGCGGCGTCACTCAGCCAAAGCCAAAGATAGTCGGCGAAACTGCGCCTGACGATGAGATCGAAACAACCACTGCGCCTGATGATAAGCACCTGGGTCTTGGCGATCAGTGTTTGCGCGCATTGTCCCGGCGTGAAAACCGCTTCGTGCAAATCCAGCGCACAACCCTTGGCCAGAGTTGGTTGAACCTGCTCGCCGCGAAGACGAATAGTGGTATGACCCGAACTCACGTCGGTGACGGCGAAATGCAGTCCTTCAAGGTGCGCAGTCAAGCGCTCTACCAATGCTTTTGCCGTGCCGGGTGCGCCTAGTAACAACCATTCATCGGGCGACATCCAGCAGGCGAGCATACCGTTGACCGAAGACGCAGTGTTCGCCGCAAGCGGCAGGCGCATATCGCAACATGCGGCCATTGCCTCGATGAAACGGCTAACTCGCGCCTGCCCGCGCACATTGACCATCGCCACATGACGCCGCTCGGTCATGCGCACCCCGAAGGAGGCCGGCTCGTGAGAAACGCACATATCGCCAGCACCGGGTGGCATACGAAAAAACAGTGGGCTGTGGGCACCACTTAACCGTGCCACTTCCGATCGGCTAGGTGCCCATGGTTCGAACACAGACGTTTCATCACCCATGCAGGCGGATCCCTCGCGGATCGTAGAACACCGCAGGTCCTATTCTCGCTGGCACCAGCCGGCCATCAGCCAGGGACGCATAAATAGTTTCTCCATGACGGCCGCGTCCACCCTTGACCAGTGCCAGCGCGATGGCACGGCCTAGCGTAGCGCTGCGATAACTCGACGTCACGTGACCCACCATAGGCGCCGGTAACCGGGTAAACGGTTCGTTCACCAATTGCGCACCTTCCGGCAATACCACTTCAGGATCCAGCGTACACAATCCCACCCACTGTTTACGGTCAGTACGCAAGCAATCGCTACGCGAGAGCGAACGCTTGCCAATAAAATCTTTATGTTTGGCCACCATCCAATCCATGCCTAGATCACCAGGCGTGACCGAACCATCGGTGTCTTGTCCCACGATCACAAAACCTTTCTCGGCCCGCAGCACATGCATGGCCTCGGTACCGTAGGGCGTTATTCCATAGGCTTCACCCGCCGCAAAGACGGCGTCCCACACCTTTTGGCCGTAGTCGGCCGCCACATTTATCTCGAAAGCCAACTCACCGCTGAAGCTGACTCTGAACACACGCGCTTGCACGCCGGCAACCGTGCCTTCACGAAAGCTCATAAACGGGAACGCGCGCGTAGCGAGGTCAATGTCTTGGCACACCGCGCCTAGCACATCACGGGCGCACGGTCCAGCCACCGCGACGATGGCCCATGCGTCGGTCACCGAGGTGAAAAACACCTCCAAATCAGGCCATTCCGTCTGTCGCCACCGCTCCATCCAAGCGAGCACATGGGCCGCTCCACCGGTAGTGGTGGTCATGAAATAACGATCCTCGGCCAGCCGTGCGCAGACGCCATCGTCCATCACCATGCCATCTTCGCCCAACATGATGCCGTAACGCGCCCGGCCTACGGCCAGCTTCTTCCAGCCATTGGTGTAGATACGATCCAGGAACTCGGCGGCATCGCGGCCGCGAACATCGATTTTGCCGAGGGTTGACGCATCTATCATGCCGGCGGCCCGGCGCACTGCCAGACACTCCCGGTCAACCGCTTGCGCCATGCTTTCACCCGGCTTGGAGTAATACCATGGCCGCTGCCACTGACCCACGTTCTCGAACTGCGCGCCATGGGCGCCATGCCACTCATGCATAGCGGTCTTGCGCACCGGATCCAACAAAGCGCCGACGTGGCGCCCGGCCACGGCGCCCATGGTCATGGGCGAATAGGGCGGCCTGAAGGTAGTAGTGCCAACCGTGGCCGGTGCTACTTTCAGCGCTTCGGCGACGATGCCGAGGCCATTGATGTTGCCGAGCTTGCCTTGATCGGTGCCAAAACCAAGCGCGGTATAGCGTTTGACGTGTTCGATGGACCGGTAACCCTCGCGCACCGCCAACTTCAGATCGGCTGCGGAGGTATCGTTTTGCAGATCCACGAACTGCTTAGGCAACTCTTCCGGGCGCGTTGGCCCCGGCACCAACCACATAGCTTCCAGGGGCGCCGCTGCTGCCAGCGGCGGGGTGAGCATAAACGCGGGTACGCTGCCGCCGCACCCACCGCCAGCCCGTGATCCCGTGGCGTAAGCATCACGCAAACACTCATCCAAGGCAAAACCACCGGCGGCAGCCCCTACACTGACGGGACCGCCCGCCATGGGCAGCGGCACGAATGTGTGCGAGGTATCGTCGAAACTCACCTTTCCACCATAGTGGGAATGCAGGTGAACCGCTGGATTCCATCCACCGGAAACGGCTAACAGATCGCACGGCTCTATCCGTACAGGTCTTCGTACCGAATCGCCTGTACGCTCCATGATCTTCACTTCGCGCACACGCATGGTACCGCCGGTATCGGTCACCACATGGCCGTTCAAGATCTCTATACCCCTCTCGCGTACCGCGCGGGCCGCCGCACTATAGACACTCTCTCGAACGTCCACCACTGCCCGCACGGAGCAGCCCGCCCCGTGCAGAGCCAGCGCCGCTGCATAAGCCGAATCATTGTTCGTAAACACCACGGTCTGCCGGCCAGGACATACGGCAAAGCGCGCCAGGTACTCGCTGACCGCACCTGCCAACATGACGCCGGGCCGGTCGTTATTGGAAAACACCAGGGGCCGTTCCAGCGCGCCAGCGGCAATGATCATGCGTTTGGCGCGAATACGCCACTGCCGCTGCCTGGGACCATGCCCGCTACCTGGCGGCAGGTGATCATGGCGGCGCTCGAGAGCGATAGCGAAGTGGTCCCGGTAGAGGCCGGTAACGGTGGTGCGAAGCAAAAGGCGCACGTTAGCGCATCCCGATAGCTCATCGAGTACTTGCGCCGCCCATTGCGGCGCCGCGAACCCGTCTATGGCCGTGCGCTCCTGGTAGATGCCACCGCCGATGATCGCCTGCTCATCGGCCAAGATAACCCTGGCACCGCTTCGCGCCGCACCCAGGGCGGCGGCCAAGCCACTGGCGCCTGCGCCGATCACCAACACGTCGCAATGGGCATGCATATGATCGTAGTGATCGGGATCGGGCGCCTGCGGTGCGGTGCCCAAACCGGCTGCTTTTCGGATAAATCCCTCGTAGAAGCGCCACAGGCCCGCCGGGCGCATAAACGTCTTGTAATAAAAACCGGCGGGCAACAGCCCTGCCCAAATACTGTTGATGGCAGCGATATCAAAACGCAAAGATGGCCAGCAATTGACGCTACGCGCGCTCAAACCATCGTACAGTTCCACCTGGGTAGCACGCAGATTGGGGATGGTGCGCGCCCCTAGTCCCACCTGAACGATGGCGTTAGGTTCATCGGCACCCGCCGCCACGATGCCGCGGGGCCGGTGGTACTTGAAGCTACGGCCTACCAGGTGCTCGCCGTTAGCCAACAAAGCCGAGGCCAGCGTATCGCCACGGTAACCGTGCAAAACGCTACCGTTCCAGGAAAACGAGTACGGCACGCTACGGTCGATCAAGCCACCGCTGGATAATCGGTTGAGGGATAATCGGCTAAAGAGCATCTCACCGGTCACCCGCCGATCTCCGGTGGCTCGTCACCCACCTCGTAGACGGCGGCGATTGCATACGTCACGGTATTGCGCACCACATTGAACCAACGCCTACAGCCAGCACTGTGGCACCACTGTTCGCGGTGATCGCCTTTGGTGTTTTTGCGCATGAACAGATAATCCGCCCACTGCTCATCACTCAGTTTCTCAGGCTGCAACGGACGCACGATATGGGCTTCACCACCGCAATCGAACTCGCTTTGATCACGCGGCCCACAATAGGGACATTCAATCAACAGCACGGTGAGAACCCTCCTGTTTCGGCTCCTGGAAGTGGCGCTAGTGAGCCACGCCGGCGGCGCCATGCTCATCGATGAGCGCCCCGGTGGTAAAGCGCTCCAGCGCAAACGCTTCGTTTAACGGATGCGGCGCATCGTTGGCGATAGTGTGGGCAAAAACCCAACCCGAACCGGGTGTCGCTTTAAAACCACCGGTGCCCCACCCGCAGTTGAAATAGAGTCCTTTTACCGGCGTCAAACCGATGATGGGACAGGCATCAGGCGCCACATCGACAATGCCTCCCCAACTGCGCAGCATGCGCAATCTGGAAAAACTGGGGAACAGCTCCACGATGGCCGCCAGCGTGCCCTCCACGATGTCGAAAGAGCCGCGCTGGCCATAACCGTTAAACCCGTCAACGCCCGCCCCGATGACTAGCTCGCCCTTATCGGACTGGCTGACATAAGCGTGCACCGCGTTCGACATCACCACGGTGTGCAACAGCGGCTTGACGGGCTCGGATACCAGCGCCTGCAACGGATGGCTTTCGATCGGCAGGCGCATATCGGCCATAGCCGCCAGCACGCTGGCGTGGCCCGCCACCACCACGCCTACGCGCTCAACTTCGATAGTGCCCAGCGTGGTTTCCACCGCCCGGACGGCGCCGCCCTCACGGCGCAGTCCGATCACCTCACAGTTCTGGATGATATCCACCCCCATGGCATCGGCGGCACGGGCAAAACCCCAGGCCACAGCATCATGCCGGGCGACGCCACCACGCGGCTGGAACGACGCCCCCAACACGGGATAACGGATATTGGGATCCAAGTTCATGATGGGCACGATGCGCTGTATTTCTTGCGGATAGACCACCCGGCCATCAATGCCGTTCAAACGGTTGGCATTCACGCGGCGCTCTATGTCGCGCATATCCTGCAAAGTGTGGCCCAGGTTCAACACGCCGCGCTGGGAAAACATCACGTTGTAGTTGAGTTCGCTGGCTAGGCCTTGCCACAGTTTCAGCGCGTATTCATACAGATGCGCCGCCTCGTCCCACAGGTAATTGGAGCGCACTATAGTGGTATTGCGTCCGGTGTTACCGCCCCCAATCCAGCCTTTTTCCAGCACCGCCACGTCGGTAATGCCATGCACTTTAGCCAGATAATAAGCGGTGGCCAAGCCATGTCCCCCGCCGCCCACTATGATGACCCTATAGCGCCTTCTAGGCGTGGGGGAACGCCACGCCACCTGCCAGTTGCGGTGGTAGCTGAGTGCGTTGCGGGCCAGGGCGAATATCGAGTACTTCTGCGGCATGCATGGATCTCATTGGCAGGGATCAGCGGGCGGCGGCGACCAGCGCATCGGGCGTTTTACGGTGCTTCATCATTCTCCGGCGGCTGACTTCTCTAGCGCCCAATTTCTCTGGCGGCCGATACGCGCCTCCACATAGCGCCTGAACTCGTGCCCTAAACCGGGGTGGTCCAACGCCAGTTCGAAAAAAGCCTGTAAAAATCCCAACTTGGCCCCGCAATCAAACCGTTGGCCATCGAACTCATACGCGCTGACTGGCTCGGTTTCGAGCAAGGTGGCAATAGCGTCAGTCAACTGAATCTCACCACCTGCGCCACGGCCGGTGGTCTTCAGCAATTGCATAACCTTTGGTGTCAGAACATAGCGTCCCACCACCGCCAGGTTGGACGGTGCATCCACCGGTGCCGGTTTTTCCACTATGGCGTGTATGGGCGTCAGTTTTTGTCCTTGCGCCGGCGCTGCATCGACCACGCCGTACCGATCCGTTTGCGCCGGATCCACCCGTTGCACCGCGAGCACACTGTGACCGCACTGGCCGTAAGCGTCCACTATCTGCCGCATGCAACCCGGACCGCCGCGGGCGTAGATAAAATCATCGGGCAAGAATACAGCGAACGGCGCATCGCCGACCGCTGGCAACGCGCACAGCACCGCGTGGCCCAACCCTAACGGCTCCGCTTGGCGCACCGCAACACAAGTGATATGGCCTGGCAAGATGTCGCGCAACTCTTCCAATAATTCGAGCTTGTTACGCTCGATCAGCTCAGCTTCGAGTTCTACGTTTTTATCGAAATGGTCTTCGATGGCCCGTTTCGACCGGCCCGTGACCAAGATGAGATCGGTAATACCGGCGGCGGCGGCCTCCTCGGCAGCGTACTGAATGAGCGGTTTATCGACTACCGGAAGCATTTCCTTAGGGATAGCCTTGGTTGCCGGCAGGAACCGGCTGCCCAGCCCAGCTACGGGAAAAACCGCTTTGGTGACGGGCGCGATCATCGCTCGGTGATCGCTATTCGCGACGTTATCCCCGGCATCATGCCCGGGCTCACTCCCGGCCCCCTCATCGTCTCGCGCTCTTCAGTTCGACCACATTGTTAGCTTCACGCCCCACGCTATGCCCTTGGGGTACGTACTCGGGCACCAATTCCACCACCAAGCGCAGGATCTCGGCCTCATCGAACGAAGCCTCATCGAACCCAGACACACAGGACCGGGCGCAAGCGCCCAAAAGAGCGTCTAGCCGGGCCTCGAAACGCTCCCAGTCCACGGTACGAAACTCGGCTAAAAGCAATTTATCCCGGACGGTAGCACGCACATTCTCATGCTCGTGAAACAGCTCCTCGAACAACTTCTCGCCCGGACGCAGACCGGCGTATTCGATCATGATGTCTTTGCCCACGGTTTTGCCGGCAAGCGAAATCATCTGCTCAGCGAGATAGCTGATGTGCACCGGCTCGCCCATATCCAGCACGTAGATCTCGCCGCCCTGGCCAACCGCTCCAGCCTCCAAAATCAGTTGGCTGGCCTCCGGGATAGTCATGAAATAGCGCTGCATCGCCGGATCGGTGACGGTCACGGGTCCACCGGCCTCTATTTGCTGCTTGAACAAAGGCACCACACTACCTGCCGAGCCCAGCACATTACCGAAGCGCACGGTGATATAGCGGGTACCCGGCACCTTGTCGTTGACGTTCTGGCAATAGATCTCGGCGATACGTTTAGTGGCCCCCATCACGTTGGTTGGATTGACCGCCTTGTCACTGGATATCAGCACCATCGCCGGGGTCTTATGGGCGGCGGCGAGTTCGGCTATGTTGCGTGTTCCCAGGACGTTGTTGCGCACCGCCTCGCGCACTTGATTTTCGAGCATGGGCACGTGCTTATAGGCGGCGGCGTGAAACACCACATCCGGCTTCTCACTGGCGAAAAGCTCACTCATACCCGCCCGATCACAGACATCTCCAAGCCGTACAGTGAAGTCCAACCGGGCGAAATTCGACTTCAGTTCCCGCTCGATTTCATACAGGCCGAATTCGTGTCTATCGACCACGAGCAAACGCCTGGGCGCCAAGCGCGCCAACTGCCGGCATAGTTCCGCACCAATGGAACCGGCACCTCCGGTGACCATAATGCAGCGATCCGCGGCACCGGCGCGGATGGTTTCCCAATCGAGCGACACGGGCGCCCGTCCGAGTAGATCGTCTATGGACAGACGGCGAAGATCAGCCGGCCCGGCGCGGCCGCTCATCAATGCGCGTAAGTCGGGCATGGTTCGAACGGCCACCCCGCCTGCTTCGCACAGCCCGGCCATCCGACGCATCTGCTCGCCGGTGGCCGAGGGCATCGCCAGTACCACCAACGCCACCGATCGCTGCCGTACCACGCGGGGCAGCTTGCTGCATTTGGCCAATACCCTGATACCGTGGATCTCCATCCCTCTCTTAGCCGGATCGTCATCGACAAAGCCGATAGGCCTGAACTGGTGTTGCCGGTCGCGCAGCAGCTCGCGCACCAGACGCTCGCCCGCGTCACCGGCCCCCACGATGAGCACATTGCGGGCATCGGCGCGATAGAGATTGCGGTCTTTGAGCCAGCGGTAAAGCAAGCGCGGCCCCCCCAACAGCACCACCAGCAACAACGCCTGTAACGGTAAAACCGACCGCGGCAATGCCTCCATTCGGGTGACCAAGAAGATGGCAATGGCGGTCACAGCGACACCAACAGCTACCGCTTTGACTATGCGTACAAGGTCTGGCAACGAGGCAAAGCGCCACACTCCCCGGTAGAGTCCTTGCATCCAGAACACAGTCCCGTTGATGAGCACCACCATCGGCAACAATTGATAAGCTTGCTCAAGGTAGACGAGCGGCACGGGTTCGAGGTTGAAACGCAAGTAGAACGCACCCAACCACGCTACCGGGAGCATCAGCAGATCATGCACAAACGCCACGCTACGCGAGCGCAACCGAACCACCAATCGTCTCATTTATGTAAGCGGCCTCATCCAAGAGGCCTCATCCAAGGGGCCTCATTCAAAAAGGGGGTTACTCGCAAAAAAGGTGTTGCTCGCGGGGCACTCATTCGCGGGAGTCATTCACCAGCTATCGTTCAAAAGGGTCCCGTTCAAAAGGGTCCGTGCCACCGAGTTCCGCGGCGCCAGGAGCGGCCACCGCGGGATCCGGATCAACAGAATCCGAGCGAGCAAGATCAAGACCTTGGCGGCGTTCCATACCCGTGACCAACAGCATCAGCGAAGTGTACGTGAGGGCCAACAAGGTGACCAGGAACCATTGCACCAGCGGCCCGGTAACGTGCGCCCACAGCGCCATACCCGCGCTCACTCCCATCAGCAGATAACCGCAACAGACGATGCGTGTGTGGCTCCACCCAAGGCCCACCAAGCGCTGATAGAAATGGCTACGATGGGCCTGCCAGACCTTCTCGCGCGCCAGCGCTCTTCGCGCCAGCGTTACCGTGGCATCGGCGACGAACGGTGAAAACACCATCGCCCCCACCCACCATGGGAAGATCATGTGCACGTGCGCCCAAAGAATCATCGTGCCGGCCAAAAATCCCATAGTCGAGGCGCCTACGTCGCCCATGAAGATACGCGCAGGGGGAAAATTGGCCGTCAAAAATCCAGCGCAAGCCGCAGCTACCGCCAGGCATAGCAGCGCAAAATGCCAGGCACCTACAGCCGCGCCCAACAAGGCGAGCATGCCGAAGCCGATAAGCCCCATCCCGCCGGCGAAGCCATCCACGCCGTCCATGAAGTTATACAGATTCGTCATCCAAACGAGCGCCACAGCGGCCACCGCCGCTCCCAACACTGTGGGCACCTGGAATTCGAGGGCCGGTAGCGACCAATGCCCGGGCGCCGCCGCATAGACTACGACGACCACCGCCGCCACAGCGTGGGCCGAGCCTTTCCAGATGGCATTCACCCCGCGCCAATCATCCAGCAACGAAACAGTGGCGACGATCAGCGCGCCCAGTAACACCGGCGCGAAATGCTGCGCCACATAGCTGGCATAGCCGGCCACCGCCAAGCCCATGACCGTGGCAAAAATGATGCCCAGCCCACCGCCACGAGGTTTGACACCGTCGTGTAGCGAACGCTCGTTGGCCTCATCGGCCATAAACCACGGCGTGCGCGGATCAGCCAGCGCAAAGCAGAGCAAAGCAGCCGTGCCGAAAGCAACGATGACCATGACCCAGAGCGCACCCATCAACCTAACTCCCCGCAGTTCTACTACCACTGGTGGCGCACATCTGCTCCTGACGCACGATATCCGTGAAGGTATCGCGCAGCGACCGCCGCGCCTGCCAGCCGGTGTGCTCGGCCAACTTGGCACCGCTGTACCAAGCGGACTCGGTTAGCCGGGCCAATGCCTGCGAATCGAACGGTGACCGGCCCCATAACCGGCCGATGACATCGCCGATTAAAGCGGCCGGCTTCAACCATGCAACCGGCAGCCGCCAGCGCGCCCTAGCCCGGCCCAAGGCGTCGCGCATGATGGCATCGATCTCGGCGGTCGAATACGCCTGCGACGGCGCCACTATATAGATTTCGCCACCGGCACACGCGCAACCGCCTACCCGCAGGGCAGCATCAGTCACGTCATCCACATGCACCATGGAACGCCGGTTGCCGGCGGCTGCAAGCGGCGGCAGGCGGCGGGCAGCGAGCGCCTTGAACATACGTGTCAGATTGCCTTTCTGGCCAGTGCCGTGCACCAGCGGTAACCGCAACACCACCACATCGGTGACAGTACCTGCGGCCATTTCTAAAGCGGCCAATTCCGCTGCCCGCTTGCTGCGCCCGTAGGCCGTAACCGGGCGGCACGGTGCGCACTCATCCAAGCACACCGGCGCCCCCTCCCCCATCGCCTTGACGCTGCTGAAGACAATGACCCGGCGCACGCCACCGGCGATGGCCGCCTGCATTACTTCTTGGGTGCCGCGCACATTGGTCCGCTCATAAGCACTCTCCTCACCGCCCGAATCATCGGTAGCATGGGCGTAACCGGCCAGGTGATAAACCACGTCGATGCCGCTGAAATCATGGTGAATAGGTCCGGATCCGAGTTTGTGCAACAGCGCCTCATCCCACGGGCCGTCCTGCGCCTCGCGCAAGAGCGCGAGAATCGAAACACCGCGCGCCGCTAACGCCGCGCATAAAACATTGCCGATAAACCCACGCGCGCCGGTCACCGCCACCCGCTTAACTTCAGACACCGCCGCCTCCCGTTGCATCGAGCAGCGCGGCATAGAGCGCGAGCGTGTCCCCGATCACGCGGGTCTCGCTAAATTCGCTTTCCACCAATTGCCGCGCCTGCCCACCCATCCGTGCGCGCGCTGCCGCATCCGCCATCATCGCCACCAGGGCGCCGGCCAATGCCTCGGCATCGCCCGCTGGCACGGTGATCGCGCTGACGCCGGCCACGGCAATCTCCCGGCAGCCGGCGACATCCGTCGCCACCAGGGGCCGGCCACAAGCGGCCGCCTCGAGCAACGCTTTGGGCAACCCTTCACGATAAGAGGGAAGCACGGCAATGTGCGCTTGGCGCCACACCTCGCGGACGTCTTCCACATGGCCTAACCACTGCACTAGACCCTGCGCCACCCAGGCGCGCACTTGCTGTTCGGCTAGTGACGCCGGGTTAGCGGGATCGGTGGTGCCGGCCACGAGCACGGTGAGGGGCACACCACGGGCCTTGAGCAAGCGTGCCGCCTCAACCAATTCCCCGATGCCCTTGTCCCACAACAGCCGCGCCACCATGGCGGCAGTGAGCGGCGCAAAGGACTCGCTGCCGCAGGATTCGGGCACCGGCGGTTCCGGCAGCGGCTGGAAGTAATGCACATCTACGCCGGAACCGCGGATCAGATGGATTTGTTCAGGCGCCACCCCGAATTGCCGCATCAAAGCCTGGTCATCCGCATTCTGCACGATAACCCGCCGCTCACCATAGCGCAGTACAGGACCTAGCACGGTGCGTACCAACCGCGCCGTGAGCGAGCGTTTGGCGGTCTCGGATGCGAACAGATAACCCAATCCAGCCAGTGCGTTGACGATGCGCACACCGGGGATCGAACCGGCCACCAACGAACCGTACAATACCGGTTTCATGGCCACGTGGTGGGCGATGTGCGGGCGTATTTGCCGATACAACCGGAACAGACGCGCCAGCAAAAGTACCTCCCGCCAAACCCTTTTATCGCCCCGGCGCATGTCCAGCGGATGCAGTTGCAGACCGGCCTCTTCGATACGGGCACCGTGCTCGCGTACCCGGGTCACCACATGCACTTCGTATCCTGCCGCCTTAGCCGCCCGCGCCAGCGGCAGACGGTGAGAGCAGAAATACCAGTCCTCGGTCACCAGGAAAAGGAGCTTAGGGGTCAACCTGCACTGCCCTCCCCCTGGCATAAAAGACAACACTCAATGGGATGCCTCCAACCAGCCTTGCAACATCAGTACCGTCCATAACCGATGAGCGTAATCCGCCGCGCCACCCCGGTGTGTGCGCCACATCCGCGTCACCCACGGCACATTCAAAAGGCCCTGTTCCACCAAGGTAGACTCGCTCAGTAGATCATCGGCCCAAGACTTCAGCGGCCCGCGCAACCACTGCGTCAACGGCACGGCAAACCTAACCCCCCTCGCCCGTCAAACACACGGTCGCCTGTTTCCGCACCAACCGCGCAAGCAGCAGCGTGGGCAGTTGCGAAGAATCGGCGAATGGTTCGTCACACACCGCGGCAATGCCCGGGGCCAACTCCAGCGCATCCGCTGGCCGCGCTCTAGCGGTGGCGGCTCCGGCGGATTAGCGCAGTATCGCAAACAGCCCGCTAGCGTGCAGACCTGTGGGCAACCCATGAGGGACGATGGCCGGATCATAAGCAGTGATCATAAGCAGTGATCATAGCTGGACGCCGTAGCTGCACCTGGTGGCCGATGCCCAGCGGTTGCCGCTGCTGGCTGCAAGCGTAGGCAACGCCTCTTCCCCGCGCTTCAATTCATAGACATGCACATGTCCAAGCCTATGTTGCTACCCCTTGTCCGGGGGCTACAAGCCGTGGTCTTTGCTAGCGGCGGCGATAACACCGTCCTTCATTGGCATTCGAGTGACGACTAGAACCCGTAGTAGGGCGCTGGCTCGGTTTCAGACTAGTGCTGATCATCGAAAAGAAGCGCTGAAAGTAGTTGCGTGCGTGTGCTCTTAGCGGGCCACCTCGACACAATCAAAATATCCTAAACTATGAGGGCATCAAAGCTCACAAACGGTGATCAACAGCTTTAATTTCAAAGCCACCTACAAATCAAATTTGGCTTTACCGTTGCTTCCGACTTGCTCTCTATCCAAAGGGCGCCTCTAACAAATAGTCATTGTTTCGTGAGTGCAAGGAAGCACCGCGCGCACAACCGCAGTGTATAGGTGATACCTGAGGATTGGAGCACGGCACTGACGCCGCAATCGCGGAAAAAGTGCATTTTTAGAGGTGCCCTAAAGAAAAATTAACGGGTCGATGGGGACATCTTCGAAGTAAGTGCGCAGGGCAGTACATGAGCGAGGCTCAAAGTTGTTCCAAAGCCTCCGCCAAAGTATCGACCGGAACTATCCTCAGCCCTGCAATAGGCCGCTTGGGCACATTGGCACGGGGCGCGATGGCGGTATCGAATCCGTGTTTGACCGCTTCGCGCAAACGCTCCTCGCCGCTAGGCACCGGACGTACTTCGCCGGCGAGTCCCAATTCGCCGAAAACCACCGTAGCGCTGGTCAAGGCGCGGTCGCGCAGGCTCGAAACGGCGGCCACCACGATGGCCAGATCGGCGGCGGTTTCGCTCACCCGTACCCCGCCCACCACATTGACGAACACGTCTTGATCATGGGCGGTGATACCGCCGTGGCGGTGCAGTACGGCCAGCAGCATGGCCAACCGGTTCTGATCCGTACCCACGGCCAAGCGCCGTGGATTGCCTAGATTGCTTTGATCCACCAGCGCCTGCACCTCCAACATCAACGGCCGTGTGCCCTCCCGTGTTACCGTTACCACACTGCCGGGCGAGTTGACGCCCGAGCGCGAGAGAAAAATCGCCGAAGGATTGCCAACGCCTCGCAGGCCCCGCTCGGTCATAGCGAAGATGCCCATTTCGTTAGCCGCGCCGAACCGGTTCTTCACCGCCCGTATCAGACGGAAGCGGCTCGAATTCTCACTCTCGAAATAAAGCACGGTGTCCACCATGTGCTCCAGCACCCGCGGTCCGGCCAAGGCCCCCTCCTTGGTGACATGGCCCACCAGCAACAGCGAGGTACCGGTGGCTTTAGCAAAGCGCACCAACTGCGCCGCGGATTCACGCACCTGCGCCACACCGCCCGGCGCCGAACCCAACAACTCGGTGTGCATGGTCTGCACCGAATCTATGACTAACACTTTGGCTTTGGCCACCACTTCGGCCTGCGCCTTCGGCTGCTCCCTGGCGGCGTGAGCGACAATAGCTTCCACCTGGGTTTCGGCCAGCAGACGCAAGCCGCCGCGCGCAAGGCCCAACCGATCGGCCCGGCTTACCACCTGCCCGAGCGACTCCTCACCCGTGACATAAAGACCGCTGCCACCCCGGGCGATAACCTGCGCCAGTGCTTGCAGTAACAGGGTGGACTTGCCGATACCCGGATCACCGCCAAGCAACACCACCGCGCCGGGTACTAATCCACCACCCAGCACCCTATCCAATTCCGCCAAACCGGTGGCCTGGGCCGGTTCGGCCGCCAGATCCACATTCTCGGCCGCGACCACCACACTACCGGTGACACCCCCGGCGGTGACACCCCCGGCGTAGCCACCTCGCGCGGATGCCGCACGGCCACCACCACCTATCTGCTCGACCAGGGAGTTCCATGCGCCGCACTCCGGGCACTGGCCACTCCAACGGCTAGCGACATGACCACACTCCTGGCACTGATGACGTGCTCTGGCCTTGCTCATGGCGGTACTTCCCTGGTGGCAACTTCTACGACAGTGATGCCTTCGGAAGTCATTTCCTCGGCAGTCATTTCCTCGGGAATAATCCCTCTGGGCGAACCCACCTCCGGCGCCACATGCTGCAAAACCAGTTGTACATTACTGAATCCACGGTAATCGTTCACATCCAGCCGGTAGACCGCGCGGATGCGGGCCGGGCACGGATGGCGTTCCGCCATGCCGAAGCCGATAGCCTCCACCACCTGCCCGCCGGAGGACGGACGCAAGCGTAGCTTGAGGTGCCGTTGCGCCACGATGCGCTGCTCCAGTACGCTGAAGGTTCCATCGAATACCGGCTCGGCAAAACCCTGCCCCCATGGGCCTTCGCGGCGTAGTGCTTCGGCCACGTAGAGATTGATGAAACGCGCCGGCAGTTCGCCATCACTCCAAACGATGCGCTGTGCACCCGCCCGGCCCAGCACCTGCGCCACCGTATCGGCGAACAGGGTGCGAAAATTTTCCAATTTATCCGCCCGGATGGTGAGCCCGGCCGCCATAGCGTGGCCACCGAAACGCTCGATGAGAGAGGGCTCCACAGCCGCGATCCGCTCCAGCACATCTTTGATGTGCAACCCTTCTATGGAACGGGCGGAGCCCTTCAGAAAATTTTCCCCATCCGGGGCGAAAGCAACCACCGGCTTGTGTACCCGGTCTTTGACCCGGGCGGCAATAATCCCCACCACCCCCGGGTGCCAATCCTCGCTTGCCAGGGCCAGCGCCGCAGGCAATACCCCACCGGCGGCCAAGGCCTTCAACTGCTGCCAAGCGTGCGCCTGCATGTCCGACTCAATTTCACGCCGCATCAAGTTGAGTCCATCGAGTTCACCGGCCATGGCCGCCGCCTGCTCATAGGATTGCGCTAACAAGCACTCTATGCCCACAGACATATCGTCCAAGCGGCCAGCCGCATTGAGGCGCGGCGCGGCGGCGAATCCCAGATCGGCGGCCACCACCCGTTGCAACCGCCGCCCCCCTGCCGCCAGCAGCGCTTTGATCCCGGGCCGGCAGCGGCCAGCGCGGATACGGGCGAGCCCTTGTCGCACCAACACGCGGTTGTTGTGATCCAAAGGCACGACATCGGCCACCGTCCCCAGGGCCACCAGATCGAGCAATGCAGCCAAATTCGGCGGCGCGGCACCTAAGCGGTTGAACGTACCGTCTTCGCGCATGGCTGCCCGCAGGGCCGCCATCAGATAAAAAGCGACGCCTACACCCGCCAAATGCTTGCTGGGAAACTCGTCACCGGGCAGATTGGGATTGACGATAGCATCAGCGTCCGGCAACCGAGGGCCGGGCAAATGGTGATCGGTCACGATCACTTTGACACCGGCGTCTCGTGCCGCCGCCACCCCGTCCACGCTGCTGATGCCGTTGTCCACCGTCACCAACACGGCCGGTGAACGTTGTAGCGCAAGCGCTACGATGTCGGGGCTCAAACCGTAACCATAGTCGAAGCGGTTCGGTACCAAGTAATCGACCGCCGGTGCGCCAAAAGCCCGCAACGCGCTCACCATGAGCGCACAGCTGGTGGCGCCATCGGCATCAAAGTCGCCGACGATGAGAATACGCTGCCGCTCGGCGATGGCGTGGCGCAGTATTGCCGCCGCTTGCGTCACGCCGCCCATGGAATCGAAAGCGGCCAGCGCTCCTAAAGTAGTGTTCAGATCAGCGTCCGAACGGATCCCGCGATTGGCGTATATGCGGCGAATAACGGGATGCAGATCCACCCCGAAACGAAGTGGGCGCTGCGGCACCGGCCGCCGTACGATTGTTACCGCAGCGGTGAGCCCATCTGTCATCTGCGCTTCGATCACTCAAGAGACTCGAGCGCTTAGGGCTCGCTCACCCCAGGCCTCCAGGCCGGTGTAGTGCAACCAGTGTTTTCTACGCCACCATCGCCACAACTGTCCGCGGGTCACCCTGAGCGCCGGCGCCGGTGGCATTAGCAAACGCATGGCCCGCAGCTTCGCATCGCGCAACGCGCCCACCACCGGCCGAGCCAATTGCACCTCGAAGCGCTGCAACGCTTCGCGCCAGCTCTCTACATCCCCGCGCCGGGCCAATGAGCAAGCACCGGTCCAGAGCAGCAACGTATTACCGCCGCGGGCCAACGCATCCGCCGCCGCCGGCCAGCCGCCGTCCCAGCATTCATGCGCCAGACCGTGATGCCGGCATAAACCGATGAGCAGAGGATCGGCGCCCAGCGCGCGGGCGTAAGAGGCTTGCCTGCGCGGCGGCAACGCGCCACCGCCCCACAACCAAAGACTGTTGACCGCGGGTAAGCCATCGCTCACACGGCGCTCATTCAACGGTGCCCTATGCAAAATCATCTGTGCCTGGGTCAACCAGGCACGCCATGGGCCGCCGCCGTCACCACCGGGCAGCAAAGATCCACGCACCCGGGTCACCGCCACATCCAAGGGATGAGTGGTTACCGCGCCGACTTCCCCGCAGCCCCTGCCGCCGCTATCATCCATCGGCACATACCACCGGTAGGCGGCAAGCGCTTGCGGTGGACCGGGCGCGGGCAACTCGGCGAGTTCCCCGGCCAGTGCCACCGCCTCCTCGCGACTCAAGCGAAGCGCTTCGCCATAGACCACTTGCGCACCGTGCGGCTGCGCTTCCAGATGCACCGGATCGGCACGCAAAAACGCCCGCCCGCCCGCCTCGTGAGCGCCGTCCACCAAGCGCGTCAAAGCGGCCACCGGCCACCCGCTGGCCCCTGCGCGAAGACCAAACGCCTCGCATAATGCACCGCTTAGAGAATCATCGCCGCCGCCGGCTCCCGCCACACTGCCACGCGCGAACAGCAACGAAAAAGAGGGCAGTTGCAGCCCCTCGCACACGAACCGGCACTGCGCTGCCGGCCACGGCCCCAGCAGCCCGGGCGCCAGTACGGTCAGCTCAGGGCCCATAGTGATGGGCGGTGCGATGGGCGATTTCAGAGGGCATCCAGAATCGCTTGACGTACGGCGCCCGCTTCGGCTGGCACCTGTAGCGGCCTCAGCGCATTCTCGGTGACCGCTGTATCGGCATCCTTGAGCCCATGACCGGTCACCGTGCAGACAACCGTAGCGCCGGCGGGAATGCGGCCCTTGACAACCGCATCGATAGCACCAGCCACCGAGATAGCGGAAGCGGGCTCGCAAAACACCCCTTCGCGCTCAGCCAATAACCGCTGGCAGCGCAAGATCTCACGGTCATCGAAAGCGCAAAACCAGCCCTTGGACTCCTGCCCGGCAACCAGCGCTTTATCCCAGGACTGAGGCTGGCCGATGCGTATGGCAGTGGCAACCGTCTCCGGTGTCCGTACCGGCGCGCCGTGCACAAAAGGCGCCGCACCGCTCGCCTGGCATCCCACCATGGCCGGCCTGGTGTTAGCCCGCTCGGCACCCACGTATTCGCAATAACCCATCCAGTAAGCCGAGATATTGCCGGCATTACCCACCGGCAAACAGTGAAAATCCGGCGCCCGTCCGAGAACATCTACGATTTCGAAAGCCGCCGTCTTCTGGCCGTGCAAACGAAAGGGGTTGACCGAGTTGACCAAAGCGACCGGCGCACTCTCGGCCATTTCTTTTACCAAACGCATGCCGTCATCGAAATTACCCCGAATTTGAATAACCTTGGCGCCGTGCATCACTGCTTGGGCCAATTTGCCAAAAGCGATTTTACCTTCGGGGATGATGACGAAAGCACGCATACCGCCGCGCGCCGCGTAGGCGGCGGCCGAGGCAGAGGTGTTACCGGTGGAGGCGCAGATAATCGCCTCCGCCCCTTCATACCGCGCTTGGGTCACGGCCACAGTCATGCCGCGATCTTTGAATGAACCAGTGGGGTTAGTGCCTTCGTACTTGGCATAGAGTCGAACATCGGCATTCAGTTCGGACTCCATGTTATGCAACCGCATGAGCGGTGTGTTGCCCTCGCGCAGCGAAATGACCTCGATGTCATCGGCAAGCGGCATCCACGCGCGGTAATGGTCGATGAGTCCGGTATAGTTGATCGGCATATTGCTCACTCAACTGAGTATCTATCCACTTTTAGGGTACCTCTAAAAATGCACTTTTTCCGCGATTGCGGCGTCAGCGCCGTGCTCGAATCCTCAGGTATCACCTATACACTGCGGTTGCGCGCGCGGTGCTTCCTTGCACTCACGAAAAAATGACTATTTTTAGAGGTGCCCTTTATTCAATCCACTTGCATCTGGCCACAGGTGTTCAACCGCCACAACTCAATCCCCGTCCAAAGCCTCCACCCGCAGGCGCATGACCGCGCCCGAGATATGCTTGCTGGCCTCGATACGCGCAAGCGCATCATCCATCTGTCCCTCGCGCACAGGATGGGTCAGCATGATGAGCGGCACTTGGCTGGCACCGGCCTTGGCCTCTTTTTGCACCACCGCCTCGATACTGATGCCGTTGCTAGCGAGGATGCTCGCCACCTCGGCCAAAACACCCGGGCGATCATCAGCCTGCATGCGCAGATAGTACGCCGTTAACGTCTGCGCCATGGGGACCACAGGAACGTCGGCCATCTGCTCGGCTTGGAACGCCAAGTGCGGTACCCGGTTGCCCGGAGCGGTGCTCAGGGCGCGCACCACATCGACCAGATCCGCAATCACCGCGGATGCGGTCGCCTCGGCACCGGCCCCGGCACCGTAGTGCAGCGTGGCGCCCACCGCGTCCCCTTTGACCAAGACCGCGTTCATAACACCGTTCACATTCGCGAGCAGACGCCGCTCGGGGATCAAAGTGGGATGAACGCGCATCTCCACGCCTTCGCCGGTGCGCCGCGCCAATCCCAGGTGCTTGATGCGATAACCCAACTGCTCGGCGAACGTGATATCCAGCGGCGTTATGGCGGTAATCCCTTCCACGTACAGCGCATCGAAATCCAACGGCTTGCCGAATGCTACCGAACCCAAGATGGCCAACTTGTGAGCAGCGTCTATCCCTTGCACATCGAAAGCCGGATCGGCTTCGGCAAACCCAAGTGCCTGCGCCTCGGCCAGCACATCATCGAACGTCCGGCTCTTGTCGCGCATCTCGCTCAAGATGAAATTCGCCGTACCGTTGATGATGCCGGCCAACCATTCGATACGGTTGCCGGCCAGCCCCTCGCGTATCGCTTTGATAATCGGTATACCGCCAGCCACCGCGGCCTCGAAGGCCACCATGACGCCTTTAGCGCGGGCCGCCGCAAATACCTCATTGCCATGCAGGGCGATGAGCGCTTTGTTGGCCGTCACCACATGCTTGCCCTGGGCGATCGCCTCGCTGACCAGTTCGTAAGCCAATTCAGTGCCACCGATAAGCTCCACGACTATATCCACGCCGTCATTGCGCACCACATCGACAGGATCGGTGGTCAACGCAATCCCGCTGGTATCGCAGATGCGGGGCTTAGCGACATCGCGCACCGCGGCATGGGCAATGCGTACAGCGCGTCCCGCCCGGCGGGAGATTTCTTCGCCGTTTCTGGCGAGCACATTGACGGTACCGCCGCCGACGGTACCCAAGCCGAGCAAGCCTACGTTAGCTGGCTTCATAATCAACTCCGATGACACTTATAGGGCGCATCATCCGTATCTGCGAGCGGGTGCCGGCCATTAGGACTGCCCATCCCAAGGTAACTACCCCGTAAATCCCGCGCCCATAGCAGCGCGCTACCGTCACGGACACTCGGGCCCGGACCAGCCGGGCAATGTAACTAGAGCAGAGATCGGCTGTCAAAAAGAACCGGCTGCGAATAAATAATGAATGTTATCCTCCCCGGACCATAAGGCTGCGGCAACAATCCCCGGACAGGTGAAGCCATGACAGATCTGCTGAGCACAGTGAGCGAACGCTTGTTGGCACCCGGCGATGTCAGCGATGTGGGCATCGCCAAGACCTTAGCCGGCATCATGAGCCACCGGGTAGACAGCGCCGATCTTTATTTTCAACACTCGCGCTCCGAATCCTGGGTGCTAGAGGACGGCGTTGTCAAAGAAGGCGCCCATAACATCGAGCAAGGTGTTGGCGTGCGCGCCGTGAGCGGCGAAAAAACCGGCTTCGCTTACTGCGATGAGATCGTCTTGCCAGCTCTTACGCAAGCGGCTAGCGCGGCCCGTGCCATCGCCCGCAGCGGAGGGGACGGCGCCGTGCAAGCATGGCACCGCTCAGCGCCGCTGCAACTCTATGCGCCCATCGATCCGTTGAGCACGTTGAGCGAGCGCGAACGGCTCGCATTGATGGAATTGGCCGACAGTCGAGCGCGCGCCGCCGATCCCCGTATCAAACAAGTCATCGTCAGCCTCTCAGCGGAGCTTCGCACTATTCTAGTGGCCGCTAGCGACGGCACCCTCGCCGGCGATGTACGCCCACTGGTACGCATGAACGTCAGCGTGATCGCCGAGGATGGCGGCCGGCGCCAACAAGGAACCTCCGGTGGCGGTGCGCGCCAGGGATACGACTATTTTGCCACTGACAATCATGCCGCCGGCTATGCCCTGGAGGCGGTTCGGCAAGCACTGCTCAATTTGGATGCGGTCGATGCCCCAGCGGGCACCATGCCGGTGGTACTAGGCCCCGGCTGGCCCGGCGTGTTGTTGCACGAAGCCGTAGGGCACGGCTTGGAAGGCGACTTCAACCGCAAAGGCAGCTCCGCTTTCGCCGGCCGTGTCGGCGAGCAGGTAGCCAGCCCTCTTTGCACGGTGGTTGACGACGGTACCTTGGAAGGGCGCCGCGGCTCGCTCAACATCGACGATGAAGGCACGCCCGCGCAGTACACCACCCTCATCGAAAACGGCGTACTGACCGGTTACATGCAGGACAAACTCAACGCCGGGCTCATGGGCACGAGTTCGACCGGCAATGGCCGGCGCGAGTCTTACGCCCACCTGCCGATGCCCCGCATGACCAACACTTATATGCTGGCCGGTGAACACGAGCCCGAAGAGATTATTCGTTCTGTGGACCGGGGCCTATACGCCGTCAACTTCGGAGGCGGACAAGTCGATATTACCTCCGGCAAGTTCGTCTTCTCGGCCAGCGAAGCGTATCTCATAGAGAACGGCAAAGTTACGCGCCCGGTCAAAGGCGCCACCCTCATCGGTAACGGTCCCGAGGCGATGACTCGGATCAGCATGGCGGGCAACGATCTGGCTTTGGACACAGGCGTTGGCACCTGTGGCAAAGAGGGCCAATCCGTGCCGGTGGGCGTTGGCCAGCCCACGTTGCGAGTCGATGCATTGACGGTAGGCGGCACCAGTACCGGTTAACGCCGGCAGGACACTATCTGTCACGCCAACTCGACGAGCCCGCCCTTAACGCCAGCGTGGAAACCTTCATCGAATGCCTTGTCAACACCAAGATCCCTTGCATCCTCGCGCAAAGTGCCGTCCACGGCGCTGGCCGCGATCAACCCAAGCTGGAACTCAAACCACTTGGAGATATCCCTATCGCCGGAAGTCACTGTAGGTGCGATCCTTCAATGATGTATGAATATCAGCTAAGTGCCGGTGCGAACAGGCACCGGACGGACGCCCGATGAACACTATTGCGCCCTTCGAAGTCCGCACCGAAGACCATGTGCTCGAGTGGATTCGCACGCGTGTTGCGCACTATCCATGGCATGAGATGCCGGATGACGGCGGCTGGTTATACGGCGCTAACTTGCCCTACATGCAAGAGTTCTGCCATTACTGGTTGGAGAGCTATGACTGGCGCGCCCACGAAGCCGCCATCAACCGATTCGCGCAATTCAAAACCCGCGTCGGTGACATCGACATTCACTTTATCCACGAGCGTGGCAGCGGCCCCTCGCCAACACCGCTCATCATCAGCCACGGCTGGCCGGGCTCTATCGTCGAATTTCTGGATATCATCGAACCACTTGCTCACCCGGAGCGGTTCGGGGGCAAGGAGGAAGATGCTTTCGACGTCATCGCCCCCTCCCTGCCCGGCTTCGGCTTTTCCGGCCGACCCCCTCGCCCCATAGGTCCCCGGCGGGTGGCCGGCATCTTCAACCAGTTGATGACCGATGTGCTCGGCTATGACAGTTACATAGCGCAAGGCGGGGATTGGGGCGGCGCCATCGCCACCTGGTTGGGATTCGAGCATCCCGCCTGCCAAGCCATTCACGTCAATATCATGATGATGCGCCATCCCGATGGACCCATCGGCCCGGAGGAGCATGCTTGGGCCGAACGCTTCGAACGAGAACAGGAGCTGGAAAGCGGCTACCGCACCCAACAAGCCACCAAACCGCAGACACTGAGCTACGCCATGATGGATAGCCCGGTGGGTGTTGCCGCTTGGATCATCGAAAAATTCAACGCCTGGTCGGACACCGATGGGGATGATGTGGAAAGCGTCCATTCCAAGGATCTGCTGCTCACCAACATCATGGTGTACCTGATAACCCGCACCTTCAACACCGCCTCATGGATTTATTTCGGCCGCCGCGAAGAAGGTGGCCGGCTTCTATCGCCGCAGGGTAAACGTGTAGAAGTGCCTACCGCTTGCGCCTTATTCCCCGCCGAGCTGTTGACCTGGCCACCGCGCTCCTACGTCGAGCGAGTCTACAACGTGGCCCAGTGGACGCAGATGCCCAAGGGTGGGCATTTCGCCGCGCTGGAGCAGCCACAATTGCTCATGGACGACATCAGGGCTTTCGCGCGCACCGTAACAAGGCCTGCATGAACCCTTCACCCATTCTGGGATCAACGGTTCCACACTGTTCCGCAAGCAGTTAAATGCGGGCCGCTGCGAATCAGTGCAACGACTTAAACCAGCGCCCCAATCGCTCAAAAGACTTTAAAAAATCCTCAGCGTGTCTTCTGCACTCGCGCGCGTCTTGAATAGCTCGAATGGCGTAACATTCGGCAATCCGAGACTCACGCTCCAAGTGTTCTCTGCTCAACTTTGCAGAAGTACGTCCAAGTCTTCCTTCAGCCGCTGCTCGGCGCCTTCCAACTCGGCGAGTTCCTCTTTCAACCGCACCACCTCCGCACCCGGAGACGGCTTTAATTCTTGTATACGCAGTTCCGCTTGCACCTTGAGCATCCGGTTTTTGTTTTCTTTCAGCCGCGCTTCGAGGATCGCGTAGTGGTCCTTCGCCTTGGCCAATGCCGCACGCGCCGCCGACGCATCCCGACCGGCTCGCGCGGCCAGCACTTCAAGATCCGACAACGTATTCACTTGCCTGACTAGAAGTTGGTTCGTCTTCTTGAAATCCACCTGGTACTGACGCAATTCAGCCTTAGCCGCTTCGGACCGTTGACCCGCAACGCGGTGACGCCTCTCCTGATCAGCCTCGTACCGCACCAGTTCTTGCGTTGCGCACCCCGACAGTCCGGCCATGAAAGCAACAGCCAGCAGCACAATCATGGCGTGCGCAATCATGGTGGGGGCAATCATGGAGTGTGATGACTGTTGACGCGCCGTTGAACCATTTTTTCTTCTCACGGATCACCTCCTCCGCTATCCGAGTCCTGTGAATAATCGAAAGCGGGTGTCGCCGGCTCCAATGTGGGCACGGATTGAAGCTGTTCGAGCATCGAATCTTCGATCGCCTCAAGCTCTGCAATCGCCATTCGTTTTTGTTCGATTTTTTGTCCGAGTATGTACACCGAACCCCCTTTCTCGCGCGTTTCATCGAGCACGTCTTCCCATCCGGCAAGTTCCTTCTTGCCAGCTTCGAGCGCATCCGTCACGGCATTCACATTGCTCTCGATACGCGCCTGCTCTCTTTGCGCATCACTCATCGAAATTCGGTTGGAGTGGACCCGGGCGCGCAGCGCCACTATACGTTGATTGTTCTGCACGGCAACCTTGCGTGCATCCTCGTTCAATTGTCTTAACGCCACCACTTCCTGCTCCAGATCGGCGGCCATCGCTTCGGCGTCCAGGACCTGGTCTTCCTTGCCTTTTACCCGCCTGGAATCCACATAGCGGGAATACAAAAATGTGCCTGCACCAACACCCAGCGCCACTGCAATACATCGCTTGCGTTTCTTCTCCGACAAGAGCAGACATCCCGCTAGCGCGATGCCGCCCACCACAGCGGCTTTCTCGATACTCGCTCTCAACACCAAGTTATCGATATATTCATGCCGACGCTGCCGTAGACGCTTCTCCTCGGGGGTGAGCGAAGAGGTGAGCGGCGGCCCATCGACCGACGAACCCGAGCGAAGCAGACTTCTCTTGAAGTCTTCCCAGCCTTCCTCAATGTCCGGTTGTTGTGCCCCGCTTGGACCGCTTGCCACCAGCACCACACACAAAGCCAAAGCAGCGCCCACATCAGACCACCGGTGATTCGGTGAACGCCGATGATTCAACCAACAATGTCGTCTGCGATGCATCTGAGTCCTACCTCTGCGCCTGCGTCCGTGGCGAGATAAATTCATTGCGTTGTCATCATTGCGTTGTCAGTTTGGCGCGCTCACAGAACTTGCCGCCGCGCCGAATTCGCAGCAGATCATCAACGATTTGTTCGCGCTTGAGCGCAAAGCCTTGCTTGACCTGTACCACGTGCTTATAGACTGGAACAACGAATGCCGCGAATTCAGTGGCACCAGCCTGTTTCATGCGCTCGAACGCAGGCTTGGCTTGAGCCGAAATAATAGCGCTAGGAAAGCCATCGGCATACTCGACCACGCCGTCCTGATAGTCGCGCAATGCTTCGATACTCTGCTTGTGTTTACGCCTGGCAGGTCCTTGAAACTTCTTGATGCGCTCCGGCTTATCTTTGTTTTTTTCAAGGATCAATTGCAAGTTGCCCAGATCGCAGATGCGCCGATGCGCTCTATGCGCCAACAATGCGACCGTGCGCAGTTGACTCGAGGCCGCCCGATCTCTTGCATCGTTGCGAGTACGTATATTCGCCCTCAATGTGTCCACCAAGCGCTCCAGGCGGTGTTTGAAAGCCGCATCCGGTGCGGCATCCGCCAACGTCTTGAGCTCTTCGATGGGATCCGTTTTAGGCTCGGCGCCGACACTAGCGCCGCCGGTGGCCGGCTCGGGCGCAGCCACCACCCGAGGCAACCGCTTCCAAGCTTCGCGTAGCGCGTTCAGCCGCGCCGCGGAGCGCTCGACCGGCATCGATATCACCAACCGTAGGCCGGCTCTGCGCAAAGCCCGCTTGCCCGCTTTTCCATAGGGGATGACCTCGCGCCGCCAGGTACTGCGCATGGCCTCGCGCGGAACCTTGACGTGACCGCCTTTTACGACCCAGCCACCGCTTTGGCCATGCAAACGGCCGTGTTTGTTCAACTGGTAGGTATCGAGGACGTATTCAGCCACGTTCCCGAGAACATCATGCAACCCCAATGGGTTAGGCTCCAACAATCCGATTTCCTGCAATTTACCCCGCGAATGCTGTGGATGCTGAAACCACGCATACCGCTCTATCCCGGCGCTCATCGGAAACCGGTCCGCCCGAAACTCCGATGCGCTGACCTTCCTGCCCCCCCGCGTTGAGAACTCCCATTCCGCCTCCGTCGGCAAGCGCACGAAGGCGAGCGCTCCATCGAGCTCAGGTAGCTTGTCCGGATGGTTTTTATGCAACCAGAGGGTGTACCGGTGGGCAAACGCCTGCGCTTCGATCACCGTCATGCCGGCGGCAGGCAAATCGGCCTTCGCTACCTTGCCGCATGTCTCATCGAGCGCCGCCCACTGCGACCGATTGACTTCATACCGGCCGATCCAGAACGAACGCGTCGCTGGCGACCCGGCGTTGAAGCCACCGGCAAGATAAACCTCGCGCGGTCCTTCGGAGAAACCCACATCGTCTCTGCGAGAGCCCAGTTGCACGCGCGCATCGCCAAACTCCCCGGCACTAGAGGCAGTAACCTCGACCTTCGCAAACACCATTTCGCGCTCACAAGGCATCGGCATGATGATATCTATCGCTTTCATAGGACGCGGATTGTCAGCCGATTCTCGTGCCACCAGCGAGGCCGAGAAGAACAGCGCTGCGAATCCTGCACGATAAACGAATTTCATTGCGCGATCTCGCTGTTTAATTATCTTTAGGGCGCCTGCTAAAAATAGTCATTGTTTCGTGAGTGCAAGGAAGCACCGCGCGCGCAACCGCAGTGTATAGGTGATACCTGAGGATTCGAGCACGGCGCTGACGCCGCAATCGCGGAAAAAGTGCATGTTTAGAGCTGCTCTTCAAATTTCGCGCAAAGCATCGGATGGAGCCACCAGGGCGGAGCGGCTGCCCGCCACCAGCGCTGGCAAAACACACAATACAACGATCGCCGCTATGCAACCCAGCCAATGTTCCGGGCCTAAGGCTACCAGGGTTCGTGTTGCTCGCATGGACGCGAACAAGGCCTCTACCAGGCGTTCGCCCGCACCCACAGCCACGGCAACCAATACCATGGACATGGCGGCCACCATCAATGCTTGCACGACCGGTAACGCCGCCAACCAGGCCGGAGGAAACCCCATCAAGCTCAACACGGCGAGCGCTTTGCGCTTGCGCTCGACGGCCGCCGTCATGCTGGCAATCAATGCGAACGACAAACCCGCGGCCGCCAGTCCCACCAGCAGTAGAAAAAGAGACAACAAGGTAGCGCGCAGTTGCGTCACTTGCGCTATCTGGCTTTGGCGGCTTTTGAATTCGACGCCCAAGATATCAGAGGCCGCCTGGGCCGCCAGCGCCACGGTCTCCAATTGCGTAGCGTAGACACGCACGCTCGCATAACGCGAGATCGGGCGCCATGGTCGATCACCGCCCACACCGAACAAAGGCACCGCATGGCCGTCTTTATACCGTTCCACCGCTTCTATGAAAGCGGCATGTACATATATCGTGGTACGGCGATCGGCAGCATTCGGCAAAATTCTCTCCACCGTGAGCCATTGCTGCGTTTCTTCATCAGCCGCATCGCGCTTCCTGGTCACCAGCACGCGGATCATGTCTCCTGGTGCAACGTCTAGATCCTTGGCAAGGCGCGCGGCAAGAGAGACGGTGCGAACGCCAGGCGCCAAGCTAACACCGTCTTCGGACAGTGGGTCACCCGGTGCGCTGGGCAGTACCGTCGTCTCGCGCCAACCGCTTATCTTGCGAGCATCCTGGGCCCGCACCAACACTTGCCCGGCAATGGCCCGCACACTGGGCACCGCGAATCGAATGGACGCACGGGATCGGAGGGCGTGCAACTCATCCTCCGTCAGATTGAGGCTTCGCGACTGACGGATACGCAGGATCTGCGGATCGGAGACCAGCTCATCGACGAGGGATCCGATGTACGCATTGACGAGTCCGAGTTGGACGAATAGCGGACTTACGATAGCGACGATAATAGCGATCTGACACAGCGTGGCGAGCCAATCGTGGCGTAAATCGCAAAGAGCGCAGTGCCACAGCTTGGCAATCACGCCACACTACACAATGTGCTGATGCGCATGCCGGCCTGTGCACTTACATGGATATCGAGTTCATGCAATTGGAAACCGAAGCGCTCCGCTAGCTCACGGTTATGCGTCACCATCACTGCCGCGCAACCGGTTTCGTCCAACGCTTGACAGAGCAAAGTGAGGGTGGCATCGGCGTTGTGCGGATCCAACGAAGCAGTCGGCTCGTCCGCCAAAATGAGCTTAGGCCGATGCACCAGCGCGCGCGCGATCGCAACCCGCTGGCGCTCACCGATCGAGAGGCTGGCAGGTTTGCGCGCTAGCAGTTGCGCACTTAGGGCCAATTGATCCGCTATCTTCGCCAGTACATCCGGATCCTTGACCGGCATCGCCATGGCAATGTTGTCGCGGGCGCACAGAAACGGCAGCAAACCACCGGTTTGCAGTATGTAGCCTGTGGCGCGTCTGCGTAGCGCACAAAGCGCAGCCGGACGAATGGGCTGCCAAAGAGACGCCGCATCGACCACGCCGCCATCTGCGGCCAGCCAGTAATTCCCACCCGTCGGTGGCAAACACAAGCCCAATAAGTCGAGCAGGGTGCTCTTGCCCGAACCACTAGGCCCCACTAAGGCGATTTTAGCGCCGGCGGCGACGCTGAGTTGTGGAACGCGCAGTTCCAGATATTGACCCGCAGCGACTGGCCGGCGAAAACTCAAGTCGGTCAGTTTTGCCACCGGTACAGCGTGCCTCATAGCCCACCTTCGGTGCTCTACGGCAACAGCGTCAGTGGCATGGGATATACCGCATCGCCGGGCTCATCGGCGCGGTGCAGTTGTGTCCAGTTATCGGCATCATCGTGTAACCGCTGGTACGTCTTGACTTTGCTTAACAGACTATCGGTGAAGCTGAGTACTTCGGCAGCTTCCAGATCCAGCCAGGCGTCTTCGGCGATCAGTTCCATTGCTCGGCTCTTGTAAGGCAGATCCTCCAGGAACTCGAGCAACTCGGTATCTTCTAATCGCGTCGCATAACCGCTTTTGCCAATCTTCGGATCACGGCCCAACTTGAGAGCCAACGATGAGATACTAGGTAAGAATGCCTGCGGGTCGAACTCGCTTTCGATGGCTGCGTTGTAGATCTCTTGCACCGTATCGCGTAAGTCGCTGAGCTGATCTTTGGTGATCAACAAGCGCACGGAAAATGCCCAACTACCACTTCGCGGCGACAATTCCATGGCCCAGGCATGGAACATCGACGGCGCCGTAGTACCGGCGCTAGAGCCTAGATATCTGAGCTGCATGGCCCGTCCAACCGCCTGATTCTTCTGCGCTATCGTCAGCGGTTTGCCTGCCGTGGAACCCTGCTCGACCGGTTGTACAGCTTGGCCGCTAGTCGCTTCCCGTACATGCTGTATCAAATCATTGGCGAGCTGCTGCACCGCTGATCGGTAAGCCACTTCGCTGTCACGCGCGGACGCTACGCCATAATAAAGAGAGCCCGCGCCAGGATAACGGCTCACCGCCTCCATTTGCGCTTTGGCAACCTCGATGTCACCGCGCTGCCGCGCAGCACGGGTCAGAATGTGATACGAATAGATGGCTACGCCTTTTTCTATTGCAAGCGCATTGATATCTTCGATAGTACTCGCCGTCGCGCTAGCGGGGGTATCGCCGTCGGCCGTTGCGCCGCGCAAACTGGCATCGGACATATACACGATGTAGCGGCCACCGAACTGTTCCCAATCGACGTCGTTCAACGCCGATTGAATACCCGCCAATCCATCTTCGGCCCAGCTTCGTGTAGAAACCGGCGACGCCGCTAGCTGCTGCGCACCCGCCAGAAACTTCTGCGCGCTATCGGCCTTCGCCGGATCGACGAACATGCGCGTCAGATAACCCACACCACGCACGGCTTCAGGATCATCGCGAAAACCGATGAGCCCAAAGCGCACCTTGTCGGACAAGCCGGCGCGTTGTAACGACTCCAACAATTCAACAGCAGCCTCACGCGTCGAGTCTATATCTCGCTGCATGGAACCCGATGCATCGACTACGAATACCACGGCGGTGCGGTAGTCTTCGAGGTTTGGATTGACCCGGGCAGACAAAGACGCGGGTGGTTTGGCTGGCGGCGTATTCTTGGTGACCGCAGCCACTTCAAGTAGAGCGGACTTGATACGGCGCCCTTGGATTTTGTGCACCGCTGGCTCTTCCGCTGCCAAGATAGGCAGCAGGTAGAGCTGCTTGCGAATGTCCACGAAGGTATCGGGTTCGACGGCAATCACTTCCTGAAACGGTGGCGCCGAACCCTGATCGATTGCGGCATAGACCGACGCTTGCCGTTGCTCCAAGCCGCTCGCGGTCATGAACTGCAACATCTTGTCACGCTCGGAGAAGAACAACACTCGATCACGGTGGGCCGGATCTTCGAAGCTCAACACGATATTTTGCTTCCACGGCACCGTATGCTCGGCGTCTACCATGCCCGCATGCACACCGCGGGTATTGGGACCCACCAACAAGGTGCCGTCTTCATTCTCCGCATAGACATAATAAATCGTCATTGGCGCCACGGCTTGCGCTTTTTTTTTGCAGGCAATCGAGCGGCGGCCGGCAAGGCTCGAGTACCGCACCAGGCCGGGTCAAAACACGCTTGTAGAGCGTGGTCTTGTTGTCCATCAACAGCGGCCGCGCGCCCTCGGTCGCATCGACTGCAATGGCGCTAGCTACCAGTGCACCGCAAAGCGCAGCCAATAACCCGATGCTTGGACGCGCCGGTTTTCGAGTATTGCCAAGGATGCCTGCGCCATCAGAGTAAAGAGTGCTCATGGGCTTTTCCGTTGATTGTGCATGAATGCGATCGCATCCTGATCGCCTGCCGCGGCAGCGCGTTTGATGAATTCAATACCTTGCTCCGGCCCGGTCTGCGCATCCGTCGCGCCTTGATACAACAACACGCCGTACCGGTACTGCGCCTGTGGAACCCCTGCTTCGGCAGCGATCTTGTAATATCTCGCCGCGCTTTCCGCGCTCGGCCGCGATACTTGACGGCCTTCGGCGGCGAATGTCTCGGGATCGAACCAGCGCGCTACGACGAGCGCCGCTTGCGGATCTTTTTCGTGCGCAGCCCGCCTATAGAGCTTTTTTGCGATGTCCTCATCACCGTCTTTTTGACAACGTTCAGCCAGCTCGCGAATGACTACAGCCGCTGGCGCTTTATCTGCGAGCCACTCTTTGATCGCATCGTTGTTGCACCCAACTTTTGGCGCTGCCACTACTGTGGGCGCCGTAGGTGAGGCCATTTGTCCTCCGTCCAGATACCACCACACGGCAACCGTCCACACGGCAGCCGCCAACACGGCGAGCGCTCCCAGAGCACCCAGCCGTACCAAGAGTGTGCGTATAAAAGGTTTACCGGGCTGTGCCGGCACCGGTGAGGGGGTAGTACTATGCGCTTGCGCCTCTAATTCAGGCTCGGATGCTTGCGCTGGCCCTGGTTCTTGCACTGGCTCTACTGCATCCTGGGCCAACCCTTCCCGAGTGGATCGTTCCTGATTCGGATGCTCCACGACCGCTTCGTTGGCGGGCATTTGCGGGTGCGTATCGTGCTGAACTTTCAACGCCGTTTCATGGGTTGCGCCCGCTTGCGCGGCGCCGGCCAACACTGGCACAAGCCAATACAAGCGGTATGCAGCAGCGCCGTCACTCGTCTCTACACTCACCTCGATGGTCGTATTGACGAGCTTCTCGTTTAGCGCGGGTGGAACGCTGATCTCCACCCTGCCATCGTCCCGGCCAGCACAGTTCAACGCATGCCAAGTCAGATTATCGCCCCATTCACCGTCGCCCAACCATGGCGGCTGACTATTGCGCCTAAAACTCGCCCGTAACTGCCCGCCATCGGGCAGCGCACACGGCACGACCAAGCGCGCCCAGCCCGGCCTGTCTACGCCAAGCTCTTGAACTATTTCAGCGATAGCGCTCATAGCAACACGTCATCGTCGAACCACCCCGGCACGTCACAGGCTCGCCCGCGCCTCAACCGCCCGCGCCTTAACCGGTTGTACTCGAGCCAAGATCCTGCCTAGAGTTTGGTTGTCTTCAGCGGATATTTCACGGCCTTCCAGGGAACCCAGATTGTCGAGCGACAACTGCACCATGGAGGCCAGCCAGTCTTGCAAGAACTCCATCTCTACGCGGCGGCGTTGCTTACCGAGCGCCGGCACCCCCTCCACCGCGGGGGGCGGCATGAATGCTTTGCGCCGCTCGGCTTGCGGGGCCGGTGGCACGGGTGGCCGCTCATCATCGGATAATCCGCCGAAACCCAGCGATGCCACCAACGCATTGATCTCGTTGGCCACTATGATCGCGCCCAACTCGGCCAACTCTTCCCAAGCGGCTGAAATAACCTGACCGTGGGTAGACAATGATTGCGCGATGCGGCGCGTCAGTTGTTGTCCGTGCACCGCCATGCGCAATTGTTCGACCACGAACATGAGAGCTTCACGCCCGGCGGCGCTAGGCTGCTCGAACTGCGGCGCAGCATTGCTCAGTTGTTCCAACCACAACTGCACCGCCTGCTCGGCGAATGCGAGGCTGCGCGGATCGGCATTATCACCACCGGGCTCTTCCCTGCTTTCCATTTCAGTTGCCGGTTCCTCGTCTTCGTAATCATCATCCAGATCGAAAATGCTGCCGCCCTCATCCTCCGGCTCGGCCTCACCGGACGGATGTTCGGTTTCCTCGATTGCCGGTGTGCCGAACCGGGCAATATTCAAATAAAGGCCGTAGAGTTCATCCACATCGGCCTCGAAGCGCCGTAACACCCGGCCGAAATTGCGCCCGTTTTTACCGATCGAGCGCCCTATACTCTCTACCGCCTTAGCCGCCTGCTGGCGGCGGCGCTCGCGCGATTCCTCGGTTCCAGCTTCATGAAACGTCTCAAACCAACGGCTGAAATCACTCGCGGCCTCGGCCAGCCGCCCCTCGATCTGAGCGATTTTGGTGGCGGCCACGCAGACCTCATCCAAGCACTCGATGAGGTAACCGATCCCGCCATCATTGAGTTCGAGCAGCGCATCGAAGGCCCTCGCAGGATCGGCGAAATGTCGGGCGACCCGTGTATCGGCCAAGAAGTCGGCCTTGAGTCTTGGCAGATCACCCGCTATCTCCTCGGCATAAGCGATTTCGACGCGCCCCGATGGCGCTTGTTCGGTCTTGACCAAATGCGCTTGCTGCACCGATGGATTGCGCAACCACAATGTGTTGGCAAATGGCCGCGCCACGCCATCGACCACCTGCCATTCCTCCAACCATCCTTCCTTCTTGAATTCTGCGCGCACGGATGCTTCGAAGCGGCGGTTCCACTTGTGCTTGCGTGATTCGTCGTCTTCACCTTCTTTTCGCATAAAATCCGCATCGGATTTGGTGAGCACTACAAACAAGGCGGTGGTCTGTGCAGCCCGTTCGCAAGCCTGCTCTCCATGGGTACGATGCACCCACTCACCCACCATCGAGCCGAGGTCTTTGACCTCCTGATTGCTAGGTGGCATGCACAGCAACATGGCGGTGAGTTCGCGCTCGTCCGTATAGCGTTTGAACAGCATGGCGACCTTGCCGCGTATGAACAGTTCGCCGGTACGCTCCCTGGCATCTGCATCCGCATCCAAACCATCGCGAATACTGCGGTGCTTCTCACGCGAACGCGCGCCCGGAAAATCGAGCAAGTCGGTATGGGCAAACATCGGGGCGACGTCATTGCCGACCTGTAAGCGCAACTCCGCCGTCAGCGCGCACAGGGTGCTACGCGCCACACCGATGCGCGCGGCTTGCCCGGCTACCGCAACGGGCAATGTGTCGTTCGCATCTTCGGCTGTACCCAGACCCAGCTTAATGCGGTCCACGTCGATGATGGTGCTGCTGCGCGGGGTCAGCGCACTCAAGGGGGCAAACGCATCCGCGGCGTGACCGAGTTGTTCCAACGCGCTCACCAGCAGTACGAACAGCCCGGTAAATTCGTCGATGCCGCCCCAGAGCACGCTGAACAAGCGCGCTCGGCCGCGTACATCCAGAGCCGGTGCCAACCGGTTTACATGGTCCCAATAACCGGCCGCGCCCAGGTACTTGGAGGCGCTGTCGAAGCTTCGCCTGAAGTAATCTTCAAGATCGTGCAACGTCACCTCATCCAGATGCTCGGCCCGCGCGGTCCCACCCTTGCCCGTCCCCGCTACCACCGCGCCGATCGCCTGCGCGCTCATCGGCGCGTCGAACTCCAAGTTGTGATGATCGAAGTCCAATAAGAACGAATTGGCAAACACCTTGACGAGATCGGTCTCCGAGAACAAACGCAAGCCCACCGGACAATCCTCGGGTCCATCCACCCGCGCCGTGGTAAAGCGCGTGACCAGGCCGGTTGATTCTTTGTCACCCGGCGGATTGATCTGTTCCAGGAAATTCAACGTCGTGGAGTCGCCGAAGCGGATACTGAGGGTGGACGTTTCCGATTGCGCTCCAGGGCGCTCAGGCGAGCCCGTCGATGGCGCGCAGGTAGATAGCCGCGATACCAGATAAGACTTGCCGGCTTGACTGGGCCCGAACACACCCACGCACATGCGCCTAGCGGCTGCCGCTTTAAGCCGGCGTGCTTCCAGTTCAGTGCGCATGGAACGGGTGCTCAGCGCTACTTGCTCCGAGCGCACCCGGCGCGACGACCCGGCAACCCTGCGCACCCAGGCGCGCGCTTCGCCACAAGCGGTCTCGAGATCCTGGCCCAATGCCTCCAGTTCGCTGGCATCCACGGTAGTGTCCCTCAACAGTGCCCCTCAACAATTCGCCATCAGGCGCCTTTCAACAGGATCCCGCTATCGAGCCAATAGCCGTTCTGATCGGTGAGTGTCTGCAAGCGCATTTTCAGCCGTTTTTTTACATTGCGCTGATCCATATCGAGCGCAGAGTCTATGGCCAGCGACTCCGACAGGCGCTCCGAGCCACTGCGTTGACTGCGTTTCAACTTCACGGTTATGGGCGTGCGGTGATGCAACTCCCGGCTGTCCTCATCGGATTGGTACTCGATCGAATAGAGCTGTGTTGCCGGCCACCATTCGTTGGCGAATTGTCTGAAGCCGATTTTCATGATGCCGTGAAATTCGATCGAGTCATCGGGCGGCAAATCAGTGTCTTCGCTGTTCAAATCGACATTGGCGTAATAGACATCCGCGGCCGGAATTCTGTCCTGCTGATCCAGTTTGCCGATAAATCTAACGGTCGATTCCGGTGCTTTGATGAAGTCGCTGCGGAAATTGAAGCTCTCGATGTTACCGGCGGCAAGCGAGCACAGCATGGCGCCGACAGCGGCAGTGGTCTTCGGATCACTGATATGACCATGATGATCTTGATAGGGATACCATTGCCCTACCCTGAATCCATGCATGGGCACAATTCGCCCCACCATCATAGGTAGCGTTTCCAACAGGAGTTCATTGATAGCGCGCAACCTCGATGGGCGCCCGGATACGAGCAAGATATCCACATCGTAACGCCAGACCATCTCGGCCAGCGCCCCCAGAACATCGCTCATATCGCTGCGGATGCTCTGTTCGATCTTGGCGAAATCGACAGCAAACGGGATTGAACGCAGATCGAATTCGGCGCCGCCGTGGCGCTGCACCGCATCGTTGACATAAGCCAGTACTTGATCGCTGGGCCTGCGGGCCGGATCGAAAAAGCTGTCGATGACGATATCATCGAATTTTTCGCTATTGTCCAACGAAGACTCGTAGCGGGCCAACATGCCCAATGCGAGCGGATAAGCGACTTGCAGAGCAAACTGCTGGCGCCGCAACCGTTGCGATGCGCTCATATCGCCGCGGTCGCCGCCGAAGAGCATCATCATTAAAGCACCGCTAGAGGATACTCCAGCCTGCTGCATGGCCTCTTCAATGGGATCCAGCACCAAATTGCGAATAACGCGAAACAAGATATTGTCACCGGCGATATTGAAACCTTCGCGGAAGTGCTGCTTGGGGAATATCGATACCGAGTTACCACGGCCGGAGCAGGTGTAGCCCGATATGACCAGATCGGTGGTACCTCCACCGATATCGAGCGTAGCCAAGCGCAGCGCGTCGCTATGGGCCGCGGAACGTTTCTTGAGCGCGGCAAAACAGGCCGGTGCGTGGCCGGCGAAGTGCCGTACGATGCGCCCGTACAAATACACCACTTGCGCGGCACTGGCCTCGTCCCATTGAATCACTACCTGCGGCTCGCGCAACTTGGCGCGGGTCCAATCGAGCCCACCCCCATCGGCCTTCTCTTGCACTAAACCTGCCCCCAGGTAGGCCAGATCCCTGGCCTCGCACACCCGCTGCTCCAACAACACCCGTTCCGCCAGAGGCATCGCCGAAGGCATGGTCACTATGAGCCGGCGCAAGCGCCGTGGATTTTCACTGTTTTCGCGGTCCAGCCGGTGCCCGGGAGAATTGACCACCGACAGAGCATGAAGCAAGACCTCCGCAATCGCAAAAGCGAACAAACTGCTGCGCGAGTATCTCGCTTCGAAGGCGGCAGCGCGCTCCTCCAGCGCCAAGCGGTGCAACGGTACGCCTTCATCGTTCACCAGGGATGGAATTGCGCCTTGCGCGGCAAACGGTTCATCCAGTGCGCGAACGGCGCCGGCATTAAAACGCCACTGCTGCGCCGGCGGCTCGGTACTCCACAGGTAGCGTTTAGGACTGGACATTCCGGATGTGCCTTCGTTGCCCACCCGCTCGCCCGCCAGCCTGGCGGCTTCGAAACCAACGCGGGCAATCGTTGGCCATTCGAAAGCATTACCACGCCCGCTCAATACCGAAAGATCATTTTTGCCGAATTCGGCGAGAGCGAATTCGACCCGCGATTCGAACGGCTCTTCGTATACCCGATGCGGCTGACTCAAGTCGCGTATCTTGAGTTTAACCGCCTTGGCGATATCCGCACCGCTGTCCGGATCGGACTCGATCAGCAAACCACAGGTACGCGAATTGCCGACGTCCAGAATCAGATCGCAGTCGATCCGATCACCCGTATTGCCGGCTATGAGGCGAATCGTCGGGATAACCTGCAACACGGCCAAGATGTCCAATAACGCCATGTAGAGCAACACGGGTTCAGCGGGTCCCCCCACCTCCTCGGCAAGCTCGACCGCATCCGGTCTGCGCGTCAAGCGCCGGCCTGTGCGCCGTTCGTACGCTGCCGTATACAATTGTTCGTAGGATTCGATCAGCCATTGCCGGACCCAGGACTGCGCGGTAAACAAACCGATGACGCCAACATCGGGCACGCTATCGAAAGCGCGGCCAGCATCGTCATCGGAGGGGGCCAAATAGCGCTGCCCGGCGCGCACCTCCATGACACTGGTATCCAAGGCCAGCACGCAGCGGTAGTCGTAGCCGGATTCGTCTTCGCGGGGCAGCGCCACCAAGCGGATGCGCGCCCAGTTGTGCGGCCCATCAGCGAAACTGTTGGTATCGCGCCGCCGGAACACCGGCAGTGGCAACCAGCGCCCCGCGGCGAAGTCCAGTACTTGTTTGCGCGTCAGTGAATAGGTGCTCGCCCGGCCGGCCAGGTCGGGAGACACTGGCTCACCATCACGGTTAACGATGCAATACTCGCCGATATCGCCCCACATGGCGCCGGCTGTAGTGTCGTAACAGTCCCAATCTCTGGGCATGTTCGCATGTCGGGTACTGAACCCGAGATCCAGGAATTGAATACCGGAATCCAGCACCACGCTGACCGTGCCGGTCTTGCGCAAACATCTCGCTAGCGTCATGACTTTCCTATTGCACTCGTCAACCCCGTTAAACCTGCCGATCTTACGCAGCCGGTCAACCCCCTTCTAGTCAACCCCCTTTTAGTCAACGTGTTATCTCGACCTTGTAGTCGGGCCCGCCGCCAAGATTCTTGCCCCTGCAAATCGCTCTACCGCCGGGTCCGTTCACGCAGTGGGTTACCGATGGTTGGAACGCCCGCCCGTCCGGACATTCGATTTCACCTTGCTCGGCGATTTCCACACTGCCGTCGGGATTGCGTCGCGCCCGTGCTGCACCCACGCAGGCGACACCATCGGCCCGGTCTAGGCGAACCGAGCCGGAGCCGTCGTCACGAAACTCATAGCGTTGGCGCAGTGGTTGGCCGGTATCGCGATCGACCAAGCCCGTTTCCGCGCGCCAAACGCCAGTGATAAAGTCCACGCCCGTCCCTTCGCCGTCAGGCGGGATCTGCAAAGCTTGCGCTGGCGTAGCGGGTGCTTCCTGTGGCGCGGGTGCTTGCGTTTGGTCATCCGTGTTCTCATCTGTGGGCTACGGAGCGGCCGGCGGCGCCGGCGCAGAGCGCTCCTCTGCGATGTCCGGCGGCGGCTCGTTTTCATTCCCAGGGCTTTCATTTCCAAGTCTTTCATTTCCGGGGCTTTCGCTGCCACCGGGCGGTACCTGTTCGGGTAGCTTTTGTTGCTCTTGGCCTTCGATCGGCTCCCGATCGATGAGCGTTCCGCCATCATGGCCGATGATGCGGATGCCGTCATCACCGGGCTGTACCGGTTGCATCACCCCGGCGGCAGGATCGGCCGGCCGCGGAACGGCTACCGGTCGCGGCTCGACCGGGCGTGGGCTAGAGGGCGGCGCAACAACAGGTGATGGGACCTCGGCGATCTGTGCCTGCTTGTCGTTGACGCACTGGGTCAGCAACCAGCCGAGCAATAAGCCCAAGAGGAGCAGTAGCGGTAGCAACCACAGCCAGCGTAACCAGGGGGTGGTGCGTGCAACAACGGGCGCACTGGCCACGCTGGCGGCCGCTTCTTTTACCCCCTCCGGAGGCGCCAAAGGTAGCTCCAGTCGGCGGATATCCACTTGACCCGCTTCACCGGCAAACCCCCATGCAGCGACGACGGGTTGGTCGTCCACGAAATACAGATATGAAGCGTCCGGGATATTGACCGCTTCGTCCAGAACTTGTGCGAGCCGATTCTGCGCCCGGCTCTCCTCGCCGCTCAGTTGCAATTGCGTACTCAGATCCGACAACTGGTCTTGCAGTGCGGTGTATACGCCGTACAGGCGAGCTTGCTCGTCAGGTGCAAGCTCGTTCCACGAACGCACGTGACCGTCCATAGGCGCATGCCAGGCGATCATCCGACTGTCCGAGTCCAATTCGGGCCGTGCGAACAGTGCGGCGCAATGCTCACCCAGCCGCGCCCGCACGGTGGTGGTCAACTGACGGTGGCTTCGATACACCGGATCGCCCTCCACCCCTAGCGGATTGAGCTCGCGCATCGGTATGGAGCGCAGCAGTGGGCCGCTGCGAACAGTCATTGCAGCGCTACCGCCAGGCCATACGCGAAGAGTGAACGGCTAGAGATACTGGCCATACAGCACTTTCCTCACAGACAAGCGTGCAACGGTCCTGCAGCACGCAGACCGAACTCGCGTCAAAGCTTGCATTGCAGCTCGAATGGGGCGGTGATGGGCGCATCGCGCAGTGCTTGGGCGAGCGCCGACACGGTCGATGGTTGATAAACAGCACCGCCGGTGGCTGCGGCAACACACAGCGATGACGGCTCCGGCCCCATCTTGATCACATGGATGGTGGTATAGGGTTTCTGCCGCCGGATGCGCGCAGCCGTCGCGCACGGATCGCCATTGCAGCTCTCTACCCCATCGGTCAGCAAAATTATCGTGCCAGGCTTGGCCGGGCTGGTGCCATCCAACATCTGCGCAGCTTGTCCAAGCGATGCCGCGATAGGCGTCCCCCCGTGAGGGTGCAACCCGTTGACCACGCCGCGTATTCGATTGTGGTGGGCGGAACCGCTGCGCACGGGCAGTCGAGTCATATCATTGCAGTGCGAAAACGCGACCATGCCGATAGCCGCGGAAGACGGCACTCCTTGCAGCATCCGGTGCACGGATTTTTTGGCTTCGACCGCTCGCTGATTGCCATACTGCTGGAGATTGTGCTTGCGGATAACGTCCCGCACTATTTTATTCGCATCCCTACCCGCTAACAGTGTAAGAAAGCCGGCCGCTAACTTCGCCCCCTGCACCTCCGCCTCAAATCGTCGAATCGCCTGCTCTGGCGCATTCAACGGCGCGTCCATGCTGCCGGAGTTGTCGTAGACCAACACGACCTCAGGATATTCGATCTTCTCACGCGGACAATACTCGGTCGCAAGTTGCGGCCTGCCATCCGCTCGTGGCCGCGGCTGCTCAGCCTTCTTCAGGGCTCTGTCCTCCAAGCGCCGTTTCTCCGCTTCGGCTGCACGCTCAGCTATCTCCTCCAGCCGCCGCTTCTCCGCCTTGGCTGCACGCTCGGCTATCTTCTCCAGGCGCCGCTTCTCCGCTTCGGCTTCACGTTTAGCTATCTCCTCCAAGCGCTGTTTCTCCGCTTCCGCTTCACGCTTAGCTATCTCCTCCAAGCGCTGTTTCTCCGCCTCGGCTTCGCGTTTGGCTATCTCCTCCAAGCGCTGTTTCTCCGCCTCGGCTTCGCGTTTGGCTATCTCCTCCAAGCGCCGTTTCTCCGCTTCCGCTTCGCGTTTGGCTGCCGCCCGCGCGAGGCACATGTCCTGCAACCGAACCGCCCCTGCGTGCAACCCCGAAATGGCGGTAAGCTGCCGGTCGATTTCATCCAATTCGCCTACCAAAGCGGGCGCCAGATCCGGCGGTGGGCGGTCTCGGGATACAACGAGCACCGGCAGTGGCTGTAGCGCTAACCATCCGAGTACGGCCACCACCGCCGCCAACGGCAATAACGCCAGCCAGCGCCATGGCAGCGCTATAGCCCTGTTTGGCCCAACCATATTATTGGGCTCAGGCACATTATCGGGTCCAGGCACATTATCGGGTCCAGGCACATTATCGGGTCCAGGCCGTTCGGCGAGGTCCGCCTGAGCGGATGCCTCAGGCATCGAAGATAGGTGTGAGCGCGGTGTTATGGCCGGCCGTGCCTGGTGGGGATCGCTCTCATAGCCCCATCCCACGACCACCGGCTGACCACCGACCAAGAATATGTCTTGTTCAGCGGGGACTTGGCTGACGGCACTCAATGCACGGCCTAGGCGGGCACCCGCATCACCCGCAGCGCTCAGCGACTCGCCCAACTCACGCATCTGGTCAAACTGCGCGCGCACGCTTGCCAGCACCGCCTCGCGCTCTGGCAAGGGCCGCGCACTCAAGGGTTCCACCGGACCGCTGAGCGCCGCATACCAACTCACCGATTCGGTACCGGGCTGACGCACTGGCCGCGCCAATAAATGGGAGAACTCATCGCCCAAGCGCAAACGCATGACGCTCAGTAGCTGCGCGGCCAACCCTTGCACCTCCCGGCCACTCACCAAAAGTGGGCGAACAGCGCTGGGCGTTGTCGTAGTAACGAGTGTGCTCGTAGACATCACACTACAAACCGTTTGGCACCAATAGAATTTTGCGCATCAAGACACCGTACGAGTTTGCATCGGACCGGCCACCGAGGGCTACCGAGTTGAACACGGTTTGGTGTCCAGGCGGTAAGGGATCTGCTGGCGGTCCAGAAACGACTTCAGCGTCTTGGCGGACAGGGCGTAACTCAACCGCGCCGCTTGGGTCTCCTGCACCGCGACAAAGGTATTCACACCGACGACACGGCCACACGCATCCACCAGTGGTCCGCCGCTATTGCCTTGCAATATTCCGGTTGAACTGCGAATCACTTGCCCGCCGCCGGTGTGCTCTTGCACGGCCTGAATGTCACCCGGCTCGACTTCAAGATGAGGAGAGGCAGTAAAGTCGCCATCTAACAACGCTCTGAAGCTTTTGTCGTTCTTCATGCTCAAACCAGGGAAGCCGGCGGCGACGACCCGATCCAGGCGGTTGTATGCATCGGACAGGGCCAATACCGGATGCCCGGGTGGCAAATCTACGCGCAGCACGGCGAAATCATCGCCACCGAACTCAGACGCGCTCGACAAAGCGACTACAGCGGCCTCATGGACCTTGCCGAGCGCCCGGCTAGTGACGTAGACGGTGCCGTTTCGGGCCTGCTCCACCACATGCCGATTACTGATAACGGTTTGTGGCGCGATCAAAAACCCACTGCCGGTGCCACTTTTACCGTCGCTGCGAAGGGTTAAGACAAGCACCGTCGTATCATCGAGGCGTTCCAGCAATTGCTTATTGCCAAGAGCCGCTTCGCTACCTGTATTGTCCAGGGGCTCGCGTTCGCGTGCAGCCAAAGCGTTGGCTTCAGGCGAAGACGCTGAAGCCGCTGATCCTGCCACTGGAATCGGCGCAGGGATGGCATTCAGCACGGCGCTTCGCGCGCCCGCCGGGCCGCTCACACCGGGCCTGTGGTGCGCCCGCGCGCCGAGCGCGGCGCGGCGCTTCTCGACCTGCGCGCGCTCGCGTTCTATGGCCGCCAAGTCGAGTGACGGAAGATCATCGAGAGCTGTGCACTCGCCTATCTCGAGACCACTGTGCAGTTGACCCTTGATGGCTGCCAACTGTTCGGCACGCCGTGAAAGTCTCTCGAGCTCTGCAACTTGCGCCGCCTGCGGCGGGGTATCGCGCCACTCGACCACCGTAGCGGGCTCACGCAGCAGCAGATATCCCGTTAGCACTGCGATTCCCGACAGCAGCGAGCCCATGGTCAACCACCAGCCGGTATGAGTTTGCCGTCGATTGCCAGCAGATGGGGCGGTGGGCGCATCCTCTAGCGCGCCGCTATTCGCATCTTGTTGGGCCAACACCCCCTCCTCGACCGTGCTTCTTCGGTCCGGAAGAGGCACATTTCAGCTACGCTCTGTTTGGCATCCACGCCTTATTTGGCGTCTGCGCTCGATTATGAGTGATTCGGAAATTTTATGTAGTGCCAATGAAGCTCGAAGGAGCCAAAGCCGTAGCGGAAGTGGCTGGACATGCCATCAGCGCCGCTATCGGACAGAATCGACTTTCGAGTCCCCGGTGTGCCGCAGCCGCGGTCGGTGCGGACCCAAGGTAGATCGCTAGTGCCACGCGACGACACGCTGCGAATTTGCCGAGCTTCGCTACTTCCCCGTCGATCCGCAGTGGAAGAGAGCTTGGGCCATCGACATCCTTTAGGATCCTCCGCGTAGCCCCTCAGCTTATGGGCATCTGGCCGACAAGCTTCCATCGCACCCTTGATCTCACGCTCGACGAAGAGTCCAAGGCCGCTCCTGAGCAGCTACAGGGCTGTGCCAACGCGCTCGTGGTTACCGATGGCCATGGGCTCGGTGCCTCTCTGTCGGCGCCTTGAGAAGTTGCACGATAAATCGATGCTCTTGCGCAATGAGCGCCGGCTCGGTGTTGTTGTGGGCACGCATGCCGGGGATGATCTTGTTCCGAACGCCCATACCGCGCGCCTCCACGTAGCCGTAATCGCGCATAACGTTGACCAGCGTCTGATTGCGGGCATAGCGCAAGCCATTGCGCATCCCCGCGGGCGTCACTGTATTCGGTAGCTGGCCGGGACTCGTCACCTCGAGGCGGTCGGTGAAGATCTCGATCATGATGTCCGCGCCCACGATGCTGTAATCACGGTGGACGAGCGCGTTCACCACCAGCTCGCGGATAACACCCTGCGGGTACTCGCGGCGATCGATGCGCCGCCCCCGGTCAAGCACGGCCGTGGTCTCGGTGTTGCGCCGCACGAAGTCCAAAGCGCTATCGACCAGTCCGGCTTCCGTCAGCTCTCCGGTCGCGCTGCCTAGGGGCACCATCGCTCCCCGTAGATCTTCATCCGTTCGGGTCGCGTAGCCCTGGGTGTCCCCCGTGTAGCCGATCGCCCGGATGCCCGATTGCGGAAGAAAGCGTTGCGGCCGCGATCCGAACAAGAGCAGTCCGTCGACGGTGGCCACCCACTGGTCCGCGGACTCGGTCATCAGATCGACGTTCGTCAGCAGGGCTTCCCAACCGGCGCGGTCGGCATCCTGCGGGGCGTCGCCCTGGAGAACCCGCGTGAAATAGTCCCGCAGCCGCCTGCGATCGAAGGCGGTCCAATCGGCCCCTGGCACGGGTTTCAGACCATAGTGCAGCCGGCCGGAGGCTTGAAACATCCGTTCGAGTTCCTCGCGGCTCGCCTCGCGCGACGTGCTGCCAACGCGGATGTAGTAGGTCCGCCGGCCGTTGTGGACGCGAGCGTAGGGCTTATCGGGGCCAGCAGGGACCTGGACGGCGAGTACGTCCCGCCCGGGCTCGGCATCCCGCACCCAGGTCATCAGTGGCACGACGGGCGGCTCGATCTTGGTCCGGCAGAGCTCGGCCACCCACTCTTCCAAAGCATCGCGCGTGCTGCCGGCGATGGTGGCGTCGTCGTCCACGCCCAGGAGCACGGTCCCACCGGCGAGGTTCAGGAATGCCACCAGCACCTTCGCCAGGTCGTGGTTGCTGACGTCGTCGCGCTTGAACTCGAGCATCGAGTCCTCGCCCCGGCGTAAGCGTTCGGCCAGTTCTGTAGGGGTCATGGCAGGCCTCCTTTAAAACCCGTACTTGCGGCTAAAACCCGTACTTGCGGCGCCGGCGCTCGAAGGCATCCTTGCCGCCTTCCAGGATCGCCTCGACCAGCCCGCGTACCGCGGGTGAGTCGATCGAGCCCATGTGCTGGCGAGCGATCCTCGCCTGGCCGTCCTGCGCTTCGCCCTTGGCGGCGAGTCCGAGGATCATTTCGGCATCGCCGAGTACCGGGATGTTGGCATTATGCGTCGAGAACAAGAACTGGCGCCGCCGCTTCTCTTCGCGCATACGAGGTACCACCCCTTCGGTGATGAAGCGGTTGTCGAGGTCGTCCTCGGGCTGGTCCACGATCAGCGGAGCCTCGGACTCGAGCAGCAGCAGCAGGAGCACGGCCGTCGCCTTCTGGCCGGTAGAGAGAGCCTCCAGGTCCTGCCAGGCGGGCGGCTCGCCGGCCGGCGCGGTGTTGAGCCGGATCGAGGCGGTCGCAGGCAGGTCGAGTTCCTCGACGCGCATCAGGACCTCGGATGGCGCTGCTGCCAGGCTGCCCGCCTGAGCCGCCGGCATGCCGTAGGCGGCCTGCAGTGCTGCTGTCCCCTTGCGGCACGCCTCGACGAACTCGGCGAGCGAGAGGTCCTGCTGTTGGCGCAGACCCTCGATCGCCTCGGACAACCTGCCGCCGACTGCATCGCGCAGCAGGTCGAACAGCGGCTCCCGGTTGCCCGCAGCGGTCACCTCGATCCGCACGCGCTCGCGCAGCTTCTTGTTGACCGACTTCGCGGCGCGGTCGAGGCGCCGGAACGCCCCGGCCTTGCAGTCCTCCCACGCCGCCAGCAGGTTGCGGCGGCGCTCGGCGTGCGCCTTCACGGCGCGCTGTACGACGGCCTCACGCTCGCGCAGCGGGCGCAGCGCTTCGATCCGGCGCTGCAAGCGGATGAAGGCCTCGCCGTCAACGCTGCCTTTATGGAGTTCGCGCAAGATCTTCTGGTACTCGTCCTCCACGGACTGTTTGCGGCGGGCCCAATCAGCGCGCACCGACTCGATACCCTGGTTGGCTTTGTCTAGGGCCGCCTCTAGATCCCGCGCGATGGCCCCCAGGTCGTCCTCCAACTCGGCGAGCACGGTGTCCAGCCGCCCGAGGATCGCCTTGCCCGGCAGCTCGGCGAGCGCTCGTTGCGACACGAAGGCGCGGTCGATCGGCCGCTCACGCTGCAGGTTCTCGGCGCATTCACGAAACGGCGCCAAACGCTCCCTAGCCGACTTTAAGATACGCTCCTCGCGCACCAGCAAGCTCTGCTCCTTGAGCTTGTCCTCGAGCCCTGCCTTGCGGAACTGCTCCAGGGTCTCCTCGAGTCCAGGCAGCGCGGCCAGGCGCTCGTCGATCTGATCGAGTTCGCTGCGCGCGTCCAGCAAGTCCCGTCGGTTCTTTGCCAGCTCCCGCGAGAGCGCCGCCTGTAGTCGCGGCGCGTCGTCGTCGCCTTTGATAAAGCGGTCGAGCAGGCGCGTGCGCTTCGCCTTGCTCCGGGTCAGCTCAGCGATCTCGTGCTGGCCGAAGAGTTCGACGCCGCGCAGCACTTCGGCCGGCGTCAGGTTGGACACCGCGCCCGCCTCGTCACGTACGCTCGGCGGATTCGGCAACGTCCGCTCGATGCAATAGACCTTGGGCGCGGGACGGCAGACGCGCACGAGCAGCGAGATCTGGGTGCCGCTTCGCAGCACCTGCCGGACGATGCCCTCGTGCGCTTTACGCGCGTCCTCGCCGATCGGGTCCAGCCCCAGCACGGCCCGGATGCTCTCGATCACCGTGGACTTGCCGGCACCGCGCCCACCGACCAGCGCGTTGAGATTAGGATTGAAGCGCACCCGGGCACCGTCCAGAAAGCCCCCCGTCCAGGCCATGGCGAGGAGCCCGGCGTGCGCATCAGGTGCGTGGGTGCCGTCCTTCGGATTGAGGCGGATGCGCGAGCCCGGGTCTAGGCAGGCCTGCCGCAGCCCTTCGATGGACACCTCCGACATCTTGATCCAGCAGGTCGCGGAGCGATCTTCGAGGTCTTCGACACGCGCGATATCTTGCGCATTCACCACGGCGACGGCCAGGTCGTTGTCCGCCGGGTGCTCACGCGCATAGTCCGGGTTCTTGTTGCAGATGATGGGACGCGCATTCTGGGGGAGATCCGCCACCGGCCCGGGGATCTGCACGGCGAGGAGATCCGAACTCTTCCAGGCGCGAATGCAGGCCTGGCCGTCGAGCGTCCGCAAAAGCCCGCCGTCATTGGTCACGTGGGCGGCGATGGTGAGGCCTCGTTGCTGGCGGACCTTGGCGAGGATCTCCACGAAGGTCGCGTCGGCCAAATCGGATGAGGGCGCGGTCTCGCGGATCCCGAACGCCCCCAGGTAACGCTCGAGCTGCCCTTGCTCGGTCTCTGGCGGATAGATGCACAGAACATGCACCCCCTCGCTGGAGGCCAACTCGAATCCCGGAAAGACGTGGAGGCCCATACCCTCGGCGGCTGCGCGGAACTCCGGGACCCCGCCGACGTGGTTGTGGTCCGTGATCGCCAGCACCGAGATGTCAAGCTCGCCCGCCTTCTGCACGATGGCGCGGGCATACTCGGCGGACGTTCCCGCGGAGGCCTGGCCGCGATAGCTGGCGCTATAGTGGTGCGGATTGACCTGTAGCGCACAGCGGCGGAAAACGGCACCGCCCGGCAGTGCGAGGGCCTGCTCAATCGGGTCCGAGGAAGCCGCGCCGGTGGTCTGCTCGCGGGTCGATACCATGGATCAGTTCTCCCTCTCGATGGACAGCGAGATTTGCTCGCTCTGTTGGGCGCGCTCACCGGCCAGGCGCGCGATCTCGGGCCAGCTTTGCACCAAGCCGTTGTAGGAGAGCGCCTCGGCCGCCCGCTTCTTGCGTTCGCACAGCGTGTAGAGCCGATAGCACAGCTCTCGCGCTGCCTCGGCTTTTGCGCCGAGCTTTCCGGCAAGCCCGGCGGTGGCGCTCTCACCATCGGCTTCGAGTACCCGAATCAGATGGTGAACCATCTCCCAGGCCGTCAGCCGTGGATCGGTCGCCGGATCCCAAGTCGAAGGCAGTTCTTCGGGTTTCAGGAGGCGGACCTTGCCGGCCTTCGAGGCGAGGATACCCGCCTCGACCAGCCCTTGAACGCTGGTGTTCTTGGCCTTGGAGAGGGTCTCGGCCACACCGTACTCGCCCTCGGCGAAGCCCTGCTGCTCGAACCAGGCCAGCGCCCAGCGGCTGTCGGCGTCGAAGTCGCCTTCCTGCTCGGCCAACGCCTCATCCAGCACCTGGTTGATCAACGCCAGCGCCTCGCGAACTGAAAGTGGATTACCCTGGGCATCGAGCACCTTCGCATAGCGCGTGTAGACCGCCATGCCGGGGCCGATAGCCACCTGCGCCAGGTCCACCGGGGCGATATTGCCACGCTGCAAGTGCACCAATGCTGCCGGCAGCTCGCGCTTCAGGGCTGCGACAAACTCGCCGCGGGTTGCCGCAGGCGCTGCTGTTTCGCGCTTGCGACAGACAAGGACGATGCTGGAGGCGAGGACGTTGGTCCCGGAACCGATCATACGGTTAGCGAGTTCCGTCCGCATCGGCCAGGTGCCACTGACACCGAAACCGGCTTGGATTACCGCGCCCAAAAACGTTTCCCAACCGGTGGAGGCAGTCCCCCCGTCGCCCTTCTTCTCGGACTGCTTGAAGGCGTAATAAATGGTCACCGGAAAGCCCGGATGCGACTGATCGGCCAGCCGATGCATCGCCTGTGTCATGCCATTGAGGAAGAAGGTCTCGGCCTTCTCTTTACTGCCGTGGCGATAGGGCGTGGCGACCAGCTCTTCGGCCTTGGGCACCGCCAGCGTAGCGAAGAGATCCGGAAAAACGGAGCGCAATGATCGGCGTAGCCAAACGTAGAAGAAGTCCGAGAGGTCCGCATAGCCGATGTTGTCGTAGTACGGCGGGTCAGTCGAGATCGATTTGCCAACACCGATGCCTTGCGCGGCAGCGTCCAACTGTAAACTCAACCCCCGAGAACAAGACGGGGCATCGATCAAGAACTTTTCCACCCACTCAAGAAGTGCAGCGAAGCTGCCAGTAGATTCCGAAAATGCATTGCCTTCAGCATAATCCCAGGTCATCGGAAGCGCCTGGCGACCGAAGGTGTTACGTATCTTTGTATACCCGTTGTCCCAACTACAGATGGTGGAAGATCGATCGGCCAAACGGTCAACCCCAAAAGCCAAATACACCTCCACCGCCTCGGCTTGGTGATCGGCGGTTATCTTGACCTCATGGCCTCGACTAGACTCCACGGCAGCCCATGCGCCACGGCGTGCACGCAATAAGCGCCCCGCATGTAAAACCGCCGCCTGCGCTGACGCCCGCCAGCGCTGCCCGGCGGCCTCACCGGCACCGCTCAACGGCCGACGCCGTGGTAGCTAAAGCCTAACTCGCTCATGTCTTCAGGCTCGTAAACATTGCGCAGATCGACGAATACATTACCTTTCATCAGTCCGAGCACCCGCCTCAGATCGAGCCCCCGGTAAGCATTCCACTCCGTCATCAGCACCACCGCATCGGCCCCTTCGAAGGTAGCATAGCTGTCATCGCAGTAGCTCACACCGTGCGGCAACAACTCGCGCGCCTCGTCCATGCCCTGGGGATCATGGGCGCGTATGATGGCCCCCTTGTCCATCAGCGCCGGCAAAATGACGAGCGATGGCGATTCGCGCATGTCATCCGTTTCCGGCTTGAACGTAAGTCCTAAAACAGCCAGGGTTTTGCCGGCCTCGCTGCCGCCCACGGCCTTGCGGATCTTGCTCACCATGCGCGCGCGCTGCGTCGCATTCACATGCATCACGGCTTCGACGATGCGTAAAGTAGCTTGGTGTTCCTGCGCGATACGCACCAGCGCCAATGTGTCTTTGGGAAAACACGAGCCACCGTAACCGGGGCCCGGATGCAGGAACTTGCGGCCTATGCGCCCGTCCAGTCCCATACCACGGGCCACCGCGTGAACATCCGCGCCCACCGCTTCGCACAACGCCGACATCTCGTTGATAAAGCTTATCTTGGTGGCGAGAAAAGCATTGGCCGCGTATTTGATGAGTTCGGCACTCTCCAGATCGGTCTCAACGATAGGGATCTCAATCAGATTGAGGGGCCGGTACAGCGCCCGTAGCAGCGCCGCAGCCCGCTCCGTCTCAATGCCCAATACCACCCGGTCGGGGCGCATAAAATCCGAGATAGCGGCCCCTTCGCGGAGGAATTCGGGATTGGATGCGACATCGAAATCGGCCGATGGATTAGTCTCGGCGATGATGCGCTTGACGTCGCGTGCGGTACCTACCGGTACCGTACTCTTATCGACGACAACGGTATAGCCTCGCAAATGCCGGGCCACTTGCCTGGCCGCGGCGCACACGAAAGTGAGATCAGCGTGACCGTCGCCCCGGCGGGTGGGGGTGCCTACCGCGATAAAAACCAGATCGGCCCCGCCTATAATGGCGGCGAACTCAGTGGTGAAAGCGAGATGCTTTTTCGCCACGTTGCGGGCAACCAGCGCCTCCAAGCCGGGCTCGTAGATCGGGATCTCTCCGGCGTTGAGGCGCTCGATCTTATTCTCATCGACATCCAAGCAGGTCACACTCGCACCGAATTCGGCAAAGCATGCCGCAGATACCAAGCCGACGTAGCCTGCGCCTATCATCGCCACATTCATGATTCCGTCCTTCGATAGCCAAAATGAGTGAGCACTACATCGATCAGCGCGGCCCGGCCGCATCAGCGCATCAATTCAGCACATATTCCCCCCGGGGCCGATTGAAGTTACAACCGCAATAGGTCCACCCCTAGCGGCACCGTGGCGCGGTCCAGCACACCCCGTACATCAAACACGACGCCACGGCCATCGGCCAAAAGACCGCTCACCCAATCCCAACCGCCTGCTCTGAAAACATCATGTCCAACTGCGACGACCACAGCGTGGGCAGGTTTGAGATCATCAGCCTCCACCAGATCGACTGCACTCAACGCCCGCGCCTGCGCTTTATCGACTAGCGGATCATGCACCTCGACTTCGACCCCGTAGTCGATGAGTTCAGCCACCAGATCGGCGACCTTCGAATTGCGTAGGTCCGGCACATTGTCTTTGAAGCTCAAGCCCAACACCGTGACCCGCATCGGGCCTTCCGCCCGCGGCCCGTGGAGCAAGGCCTTGATCACCCTGCGGGCGACAAAAGCACTCATGCCGTCGTTGATACGCCGCCCTGCCAATATCACCTGCGGATGGTGACCTAGGGCGGTCGCTTTATGGGTCAGGTAGTAGGGGTCTACACCGATGCAATGCCCGCCCACCAAACCCGGCTCGAAAGGCAAAAAATTCCATTTGGTGGCAGCCGCGGCGAGCACATCCCGGGTGTCTATGTCCATGTGCGAAAAGATCACCGCCAGCTCGTTCATCAGGGCGATGTTGAGATCGCGCTGGGTGTTCTCGATCACCTTGGCCGCTTCGGCCACCTCTATGGAGGCGGCTGCAAAAACGCCCGCCTCCACCACCTCGCCGTAGACGGCTGCCATGATTCGAGTGGTAGCCCTATCGAGGCCGGCCACCACCTTCGGAATGGTCTCGAAGCGGCGAATCTTATCGCCGGGATTGATGCGCTCGGGTGAATAACCCACGCTGAAATCACGGCCCGCCTTAAGACCGCTGCGCTCTTCCAGCACCACAATGCACCGCTCTTTGGTTGCGCCCGGATACACGGTGGACTCATAGACGACGATATCTCCCGGCTTCAGTTGTGCACCGACGCTGCGAGAGGCCACCTCCAGTGGTCTGAAGTCCGGCTGTTTGACGGTATCGATGGGCGTGGGCACGGCGACTATATGAAAGTCCGCCGCTTCGATATCAGCCGCATCATCGGTGAACCGAACATCAGCGGCCGCCAGATCAGCCGCTGCCACTTCCGCGTTGCGATCCCAGCCTTGGCGCAATTCATCAATGCGCTGACTATCGACATCCAAGCCGATGACCCGGCCACGGCGCCCGAAGGCAACGGCCACGGGCAGCCCTACATAGCCAAGACCGGTGACTGATAAGCGCCTACCGTGACTCATAGCGCAACCTTATAATAATCGCAATACCAATCCACGAAGCGCCCGATCCCTTCCTGCACCGAGGTATTCGGTCTATAAGCGAACTCTTGTTCCAGCGCGCTCACATCCGCACCGGTGTCCGGAACATCACCGGGTTGCATCGGTAGATAGTTCTTTTGCGCCTCGCGCCCAAGGCAATGCTCGAGCGTACGGATATAGTGACCCAGCTCAACCGATTGGCTGTTACCGATGTTGTACACCCGCCAGGGGGCACCACCCTCACCCGTCCCATGCGCCTTCGGCGAGCCGGCCGGGGCGCGGTCCACCACCCGCAGTACCCCCTCGACGATGTCATCTATGTAGGTAAAGTCGCGGTGGTGCTTACCGTGATTGAAAACATCGATCGCTTGGCCGGCCAGAATTTTGCGGGTAAAAGTAAACAGTGCCATGTCGGGCCGGCCCCACGGCCCATACACGGTAAAAAAGCGCAAACCCGTGGTGGGCACGCCGTACAGATGGCTATAGCTGTGGGCCATCAGTTCGTTGGCTTTTTTGGTAGCAGCGTATAGCGACACCGGATGATCCACACTGTCGCTCTCGGTGAATGGCAACTTGGTATTGGCGCCGTAAACGGAACTCGACGAGGCGTAAACCAGGTGCTCCACCTGATGGCGCCTGGCGCCCTCCAACACGGTGGCGAAACCCACCAAATTGGCATCCACGTACGCCATCGGATTGTCAATGGAATAACGTACCCCGGCCTGCGCTGCCAGATGCACCACCCGCTGAGGTTTCACCCGCGCGTAGAACGCCGCCATGGCCTGGCGATCCGACACATCGGCCCGCTCAAAAGTAAAATTATCCCAACGCTCAAGGCGTGCTAAGCGGGCGCGCTTCAAGGATACATCGTAGTAGTCGTTCAGGTTATCTATACCGACGACCTCATCGCCACGGGCTAGCGCCTGCATGGCGACACCCGCACCGATGAACCCGGCAACCCCGGTTACCAGCAGCTTCATAAGCTAAACAGCTTCATAGGACTTAAGGCTCATAACACCAGGCGCCTCGCAGGGAGCATTGCCGTAGAATCGACCATACACTCATTACGATCATGGCCATGAATAACCGCGCGCATGATACGGTTTTAAACCGCCACGGGCGACTGCTCCAAGCGACTACCCTAAGCAGTGGATCCATAGGCCATTGACCCACACGACCAATTTGTGGGTATCCAACCGACGACGAGTTGACGCAATATTCGCACCGACGGCCCACTGGCGGTAAGCAAAACTTCCTGATGGGCCACCGTTCATCCATTCAAAAGCTATTCGGAAGACGCATGCCGAGCGCCGCAGATTACGATTTGGTTCCCTACGAAAGCCATGCCTTCCCCAATTCGGATCCCGCCTATCTCTTCGCCCTCGGGCACCTGTTCAGCCTGACACCTAGCCCGCCTGAAGAGGCACGGATACTGGAACTGGGCTGCGCCAGCGGTGGCAACATCATTCCTCTGGCGGAGCGCTTCCCGCGCATGGACATCGTCGGCATCGATTTCTCCGAGCGCCACATCAGCGACGGGCAAGCTCTAATAAACCGTCTAGGCCTTACCAATGTTTCGCTGCGCCACGCCGATATCTCGCAGGTGAACAAAGACGGTTACGGCGCGTTCGACTACATCATCTGCCACGGCGTATTCACCAATGTCGGGCCTGAGATTCAGACGCGGATCATGGAAATCTGCCGCGACCAGTTAACTGACAACGGTATCGCTTACATCGGCTACAACACCTACCCCGGCTGGCACCTGCGCAACCTGATCGGTGACATGATGCGCTATCACACCGGTGCCGTCGGCGCTGATGCGGCCACCCAGATAGAGCAAGCCCGCGCCCTGCTTCAGTTCCTGGCGCAAAATGCCAATCAAGCGCACTCGGGTGCGTACAAGACGCTGTTGACCAGTGAACTCAATCTGCTCCAGCGCGCCGGCGATTACTACTTGCGCTACGAGCACCTTGCCGAGGGCAACAGTGCGCTCTATTTTCACCAGTTCATGGAGTTGGCCCACGCCCATCAACTGCAATATCTAGCCGAGGCTGATATCGCCACCATGTTGGCCGATAACCTGCCCGCACAGGTGGCGCAGACCCTGGCCAAGGTGGCGCCGGATATCGTGCGGATGGAGCAATACATGGACTTTCTGCGCAACCGTTCGTACCGCTTAACGCTGGTAACCCACGCCAAACAAAAACCTATACGCGCGCTAGATGGCGAACGGCTGCGGGGGCTGCGGCTGGGCGGACTGGTAAAAAACCAGGAGCGCACACCGGATGGCGGGATACGCTACACCGGCATCAGCGGCGCATGCGCCAATAGCACTAATCCCGATTTGATCCGCGTCATGGGCAAGCTCATCGAAGCGCAACCCTACGAGATAGAAGCGGCGCAACTCATCGATTCGGTACCACTAGACAATGCGGTATTGGGCGCTGGCACGCAGAGGCGAGAGCGGGCCACCGCGCAATTGCTGACGTGCTTGTTCGCCGGCCTCATCCGCTTATACGGCCGTCCTAGCCAGTGCGCCACTGCCGCCGGCGCAGTGCCAATCACCACGGCGCTGGCCCGCGAACAAGCACGCGCCGGCCATTGGGTAACTACCTTGCGCCACGAGTCCATCAAGATCGACGAGTTCCACCGGCAGATTTTGCGCCGCCTGGACGGCTCGACGGACATCGACACGCTCACCGATGAATTAACCGAACTCGTCAACAATGACGAGTTACGCATAGCGGCCGGCGGCGAATCCACGACAGACAGGGCAGCAACCCACAGTGCGCCGGCACAATCTACAGCGGGGCAATCTACAGCAGGGCAATCCACGCTGGCACAATCCCTCGCGGGTGCACTGGACCGGTTGGCTAAACTCGGCCTCATCGTGGCGCCCGCCGAACAACCGGCCGCAAACTTATAACCCCTTTCCACAGCAGCTATGAGGACCTATCCATGAGCAAGCGCAAAAGCAGTGCGCAACTACGCAGCCGGCATTGGTTCAGCGATCCCAACGAACCGGGCGCCACGGCGCTGCACATTGAACGCTATACCAATTTCGGTATCACCGCGGCGGAGTTGCGCTCAGGCAAGCCGATTATCGGCATCGCCCAAACCGGTAGCGACTTGGTACCGTGCAACCGCATTCACATGAGCCTGGCCAGCCGCATCCGCGACGGCATCCGCGAAGCGGGTGGTATCGCCCTCGAATTCCCGGTTCACCCCATTCAGGAAAGCGGCAAGCGGCCAACGGCGGCGGTGGATCGCAATCTTCAGTATTTGAGCCTGGTCGAAGTCCTGTACGGCTATCCCATAGACGGCGTAGTGCTCACCACCGGCTGCGACAAGACCACGCCGGCGCTGCTGATGGCCGCCGCCACTGTCAACATTGCGGCGATTGCGCTAAACGGCGGCCCTATGTTGAACGGCTACTGGCGCGGCAAGCTGGCCGGCTCGGGCACCGTGGTCTGGGAGGCGCGCAAACTGCGGGCGGCGGGCGCGATCGGCGATGAAGAATTCATCGAACTCATTGCCGAGGCGACGCCCTCGCCGGGTCACTGCAACACCATGGGCACCGCCACCACCATGAATTCCCTGACCGAAGCACTCGGTATGTCCTTGCCCGGCAACGCGGCCATCCCGGCACCGCACAAACAACGGGCGGCTATGGCCTATGAGACCGGCAAGCGCATCGTCGATATGGTGTGGGAAGACTTAACGCCAGCGACGATCATGACCCGCCAAGCGTTCGAGAACGCCATTGTCACCAACTCCGCCATCGGCGGCTCCACCAATGCCCCTATTCATATCAACGCCATCGCTCGGCACGTAGGCGTGGAACTCGGCATCGAGGACTGGCAGAACATCGGCCATGAGGTGCCGCTGCTGGTGAACTTACAGCCGGCCGGGGAGTACCTGGGCGAAGCGTATTACGCGGCGGGCGGGGTGCCGGCGGTGATGTTCGAACTGATGCAAGCCGGCAAGCTGCACCTGGACGTGATGACGGCCAACGGTAAAACCCTGGGAGAGAATCTCAAGGGCAAGACATCCAAGAACCGCGACGTCATCCGTGCCTACGGTGAGCCGATGAAACAACAAGCCGGCTTCGTGGTGCTATCGGGCAACCTGTTCGATGCCGCCATCATGAAAACCTCCGTCATCAGCGGTTCCTTCAGGGAACGCTACCTAAGCCGGGCCGGCGACGAGAACGCTTTCGAGGTGCGGGCCATCGTCTTCGAGGGGCCGGAGGACTATCACGCCCGTATCAACGATCCCTCGTTGAACATCGACGCGGATTGTGTGCTGGTGATCCGCAACGTAGGCCCCATCGGCTACCCGGGCTCGGCGGAAGTGGTGAACATGCAACCGCCCGATGCCCTCATCAAGCAGGGGGTGCACGAGTTGCCGACCATCGGTGACGGCCGCCAAAGCGGCACCTCGGGAAGTCCGTCAATCTTGAATGCCGCCCCGGAGGCGGCCACCGGCAGCGGGCTCGCGCTGCTCGAGACCGGCGACATGATCCGGGTCGATCTCAACCAATGCGCTATCAACATGCTGATAAGCGATGAGGAATTAGCCGCCCGGCGCGCCGCCTATAGACCGCCAGCGCTTCCCAACCACACCCCCTGGCAGGAAATCTACCGCTCGACGGTTAGCCAGTTGGATAGCGGCGGCGTGATCGAATTAGCCACTAAATACCAGGACGTACGCCAACACATCCCCAGGCATTCGCACTGATCCCATCAATGGCGGCGCCTCCCACGAGGCGCCGCTTCCGCCCTGGACTTTATTCCCTTGGGCTCTATTGCCCCGGGTTCTATTGCCCCGGGTTCTATTCTCCTGGGCTCTATCGATGTCAACCACCCGTTTTGAAGTAATCGGGGCGCCCCGCCGCCCAATAATCGCCCCACAGCTGATTACCCCCATCGACATGCACCACTTCGCCGGTGATGAATTTGCCGGAATCGGCCGCCAGATAAACAGCACACTGGGCCACATCGAACACATCCCCCACCTGGCGCATGGGGTTGGATTCGTAGAACGTGCGGCGGCCCTCGCCGGTGTAGTTATCGAAACCACTGCTCTCGACGGTGCCTATGCCCATGCAGTTCACGCGGATGCCAAGCGGCGCCCACTCCACCGCCACCGTCTTGGAGAGCGCGATGATGCCGGCGCGGGCGGCGGCGGTGTGCGCCAGCTGCGGAATACCCCGGTTTATCACTGCCGCCATATTGACGATGCTGCCGCCGCTTTGCCGGTCGCGCCAGCGCTTAGCCGCCGCCTGCATCATGTACCAGGTCCCGTTCAGATTGGTATCGATAACCGCATTCCAGCCCTTGACGCTGAAGTCGATGGCATCTTGCGCGAATTGGCCGCCGGCGTTATTCACCAACACATGCACCCGTCCGTAGGCGTTGAACGCCTGCTCCATCAAGGTGTCCACGGCGCGTGGGTCGCGGATAGTCATAGCGGCCGTGACTACCTTGCGGCCAAGCCCCCGAATCAGCCCGGCGCTGTGCGCCAACTTCTTCTCTTGGCGCCCACAGATCACCAGATCCGCGCCAAGGCGTGCGAACAACACCGCCATGGCTTGGCCAAGCCCACTGCCGGCGCCGGACACCAGCACTACTTTGCCGGCGAATAGATCATCGGCATACACCGTAGGCGCGCTCAACAATTGTTCGTCGCGGTACCCGAAACGACTGACATCGGGCCGCACCGGTCTGGCCACTTTTTACTCCTCAGGACTACAAAAAATTTAGCATGTCTCAAGCCGTCTAGGCGGCACCGGTATGATCTTCTTGCGCGAGTCAACGCCTGGTGCGGGTAGCCCCTGATCCTTGATAGAAAAGCCCATCGTACTTTCCTCAGGCGCAACTTAGTTTATGCTGGCGGCAGCGGGCGCGATAGGATAGCGCCGCTCCCAACCCGCTTGCCCTAAGGCTTTGGATCGAAAAGGTCCGGTGGTGAAAGCTTGCGCGCAACAACCGCTCTCATTGATGGTCTTCCAAAACGATGGCCTCTACTTTGCCATCGTTCACACCCCAGTTATCAAGCCACCTGTTTCCTTCACCCTGCAAAAAGACGTGTTATTGCAATTGCGCCATGCGCTCACCGCAGCGGACGCGGAGCCGGCTTTTTCACCAGCCGGCGCGCCGGCCCCCGAGTGGCAGAACCAATGCGCACGGATTTTCGATCTCGCGTTTCCGCGCTCGGTAGCAAGCTTATTGCGCGAAGCGGCGCCAGACACACCGCTGTGCCTGCACTTAACGCCCGACCTTTTGGATATACCGTGGGAATACGCTTTTGATGGCGAGCAATTCCTGGCCATCAAATTCAAACTCACACGCCAACTCATCACCGAGCAAGAAACGCGCCACGCCCCGGCTGCGCAGCCGCGAACTGCTCGGCTGCAAGTCCTCATTATCATCGATCGTGCTTTTCACGATGTTATCGCTGCGGGATTGCACGCAGGACAAGAAGCGCAGATAGATGCCGGCGATTTCGATCTCACCATCCAGCCGGTTGATGCGCTTGACGGCAACGACCTGCAACGCCTAGCAAGGCGCTATTCGGTGATTCATTTCATGGGCTCAGTTACACCGGGCGCTCAAGGTTGGAGTTGGTCGTGTGGCGTCCAAGCACAACAGGCGCAGAGCTTAGATACCAACCGCGCCCTGGAGACGATCGACACCGGCCTAGTAGTCATCACTGAAATGCGCCCAACCGGCGCGGAGCAAAGCGCACTGCCTAACATATCGGCGGTGATGCCAGGATGGGCGAGTTCGCACACGCCCCATGTCATATCCAACGCTGTCATCGCGGACCCATGCCGAATAGCATTCGCCTTACAACTGTACGGTTGCCTCGCCCGGGGGGAATCCATAGGCCATGCGCTCAATCACACACAGCGAAGCCTAGCCCGCCACTGGGCGCTAGGCTGGGCCGGTTATCAGCTTTACGGTAATTCGGACCTTACCCTGCGGGTGCTGCCATCGAAGGTCGAACTACCGTCGGAAAACGTGGAAGAGTACCGGCAGCTCACGGTCATGTTCTGCGATCTGGTGAATTCCACTGGCATTGCGCAAAAGCTAGGACTGGAATCCTGGCAACGGGTATTGCAGTGTTATCAGCGCGCCTGCACCACCGTGATCGAGCGCCATGGTGGCCATGTGCACGAATACAAAGGCGACGGCCTAGTGGTCTACTTCGGCTTCCCTGTCGCCTTTGAGGACAGCGCCCGCCGGGCCGCCCGCGCCGGCCTGGAAATGGCGCGCGACTTCAGCACCTACTTCGCCGGCGTGCGTGATCGGTTGGCCGATGTGGGCGTCAACGGCATAGCGATGCGGGTAGGCATACACACCGGCCGGGTGGTGATCGGCGAGGTGGGCGGCCGGGCCACCGCAGCAGGCCTCACCCTGGCCTACACGGAGCGCTTACAGCAGGCCGCTCCGCCGGGCGGGGTCGTGGTCTCCGAACGCACTCACCGCCTCATCGAGCGGCACTTCCGGCTCGATTCCATGGGCACGCAAATGCTGAAAGGTATCGTCAGCGTGCAAACCTGCTACCTGGTAGAGGAGGAGACGGACCGCAGCGAATCGCCCAAAGTCTATACACCGCTGTGCGGGCGAGAGGCGGAAATCGCCGAGCTGGAAAGCCGCTGGCACGGTCTTAAACCAGGCGTTGCGCAGATCGTTCACATAGCCGGCGAGGCCGGCATGGGCAAGTCCCGTCTGGTCAAAGAGTTGCGTACCCGTATTCGCCAAAGCAACGCGATGATATTCGAGTGCCGCTGCTCGCAGTATCTACAAAACAGCGCCCTATACCCACTCATCCAAGGCCTTAGACACAACCTGCGCGTTGACCGTATGGCCGGCCACGACGCAGTGCTTGCCGCCATCGAGGCGAACGTGCCTCACGCGCTTCGCGAACAAATCGTGCCGGCAGTCGCTTATCTGCTGGACCTTCCATGCGAACCGCGCTACCGCACACTGGCAGGCTCCCTAGAGAAGAAACGTCTCTATTTGTGCAACGCGCTGGTGCAGTGGCTGATGAGCGTGGCGACGCAGCGCTCTATCCTGCTCATCGTCGAAGACGCACACTGGAGCGACCCATCGACGCTTGAATTTCTAAAGCGCTTCTCCGAGCGCCTCAACGCGGGTCATATCTTGATCCTCATCACCTCCCGCACAGAAGGGGCGCCATGGATATGCCCCATAGCTGCCGAGCCCATGAACTTGGGCCGAGTCTCCGCCACTGCGGTAAGGGCCATGGTGCACTACTCATGCGGCGAACAAACCCTGCCCGCCAACGTAGTCGATCTCATCGTCGAGCGCACCGACGGTGTGCCTCTTTTTGTCGAGGAGTCGGCCAAAATGGCCGTGGAGTCGGTCAACGCCGCATCGCCCGAACATGCCGATGAACACGGCGAACCAATGGATATTCCGCCCACGATCCATGATCTGCTCACGACCCAGCTCGATCGGCTAGGCCGGGCCAAGGAGACCGCGCAATTGGCGGCTACCGTAGGCCGCAAATTCTCCGAGAGCACTTTGTTGTCGGCCACCGACACGGCGACGGCGACTTTGACTGCACATCTATCCATATTGGTCGATTCCGGGATGATGCTCCGGCGCGAAGCGCACGGCGAGAAGATATACAGCTTCAAGCACTTCTTATTGCGCGAAGCGGCCTACACATCGATGCTGAGTCCAAAGCGCCGCAGTCTGCACGGACGCATCGCCGCAGTCTTAGCCAACACCGGTGCCAAAACCGACGCGCCCGAGTTGCTCGCCCACCACTACACCGAAGCCGGCGATATGCCGCGCGCTATCGATTATTGGATGACCGCGGGTTCACAAGCGAAACAACGCTCCGGACACGCCGAGGCGATCAACCACTATAGGCGCGCGCTCGCTCTTATCGAAAAGTGCCCGCGCACCGAAGCGATGGCGCAAACGGAGTTATCCGCGCAGAAGTCATTATCTAACTGTATCGCCGCCGTCAGCGGCTATAACCCGGATGAGGCGGGCGCAGCCTAGCACGGGTAGAAGAGCTAGCCATCGAATGCAATAACGGTGCTTTGCTCTTGTTGGACTCGAATCATTCCACATGACCCGGGCGAAAATTCTGCACGGCCGGGCCATGGTCGAATTCCCCCATTTGCGGGCGGCAGGCGTAGTGCAAGTCACTTACGCCGGTTGCCCGGCTGTTATCTGTTGCACCTGGCCGCTCCGCAAGACCGCCGGGCCGAGGCAACGGCCGAACAGTGGTTCAACGATTCTATCTGTGCGGCAAAAATCCAGAGCATGCGCTCATCTGAACTGCGCACCGTCACCGATCGGTCGCGCCTGCTAGCCCGCCAAGGCCGCCTGGAGCAAGCGGCAAGCGATCCGGAAGAGCTTCTCAATTGGTTCACTGACGGAACCGACCATGCTTGCTGCTGGCATATTGCCTTACGCCGATTTTCTTTTCCATAAAGGATAAGGCGCCCTGCCGGCTATCGTGCCGAGTAGCCGCCGTCCACCGGCAGCGCTGCCCCGGTGACAAACGATGCTTGCGGACCGGCCAGGAAAGCCGCCACCGCCGCCACCTCCTCGGGCTGCCCGAGCCGCCCGATGGGATGCAAACTCTCCAGGAATTCGCTACCGCCCTCTGCGTTGCGCACCGGTTCCGTCATCGGCGTCACGATGTAACCCGGACACACGGCGTTGACCCGCACGCCCTGCGTGCCAAAAGCAACGGCGAACTGACGGGTGAGGCCGACCACGCCGTGCTTGGCGGCCACGTAAGCGTTCACGCCCTCTAACTTTCCAGGGCCACCGGTATAACTTCCCGGCCGCACCAAAGCACCTAATCCGGCGATAGAGGCGGTGTTCACGACGGCCCCGCCACCACTGGCTGCCAGCATGGGACAGGCGTGTTTTAAACCGTAATAAACGCCGTTCAAGTTAACACCGATCGTCTGCTCCCAGGTAAAGCCAGCGCCCACACCGGCATTGTTCATGAGCACATCCAGACCACCCAGTTCGCTCACGGTGTGCTCCAGTCCCGCGGCGAACGCCGCCTCGGATGACACATCGAGCGCCAACGCGCCGGCTCTGGCACCGCGCTCCGCCACCCGGGCAGCGGTGGCCTGCGCGCCCTGCTCGTCCACATCGGCGCACATAACACCGGCCCCCTCACCGGCCAACCTCAGCGCCATGGCCCGGCCTATGCCGGAACCGGCACCAGTGACCAATGCAACCTTCCCGTCAAACTGCGGCACAACCCACCTCCTTCGTATTAAGAACACCTCTAAAAATGCACTTTTTCCGCGATTGCAGCGTCAGCCCCGTGCTCGAATCCTCAGGTATCACCTAGACACTGCGGTTGCGCGCGCGGTGCTTCCTTGCACTCACGAAACAATGACTATTGTTAGAGGCGCCCTTAAGTTCGGCTGGCACGTGTCAGCGCGTCGCCGTCGCGCCAAGGCGAGATCTGCTCTTCGTACACTTGCGGACCATTGCGGAAATGGGAAGCTTCATACAGGGTTTCCACGAACGCCATGTCCTTGGCATAGCAGGCCTCACCGTGCGGTAAGGCGCCGGCCTTGGACACGTGGCCCCATAACGGATGGCCGACCACCTCCTCGGCGATACAGGCGGCCGCGATGACTTTATCCAAGTCATAACCGGTTTCGATGCCCAGTTCATGGCACAGATTGACAAAGTCTTCCGTGGGCACATGACCGGCCGCCCGGCCATTGCCACAATAAGGACACCCGCCCATGCCACCCAGCGATGTATCGAAATCAGTGGCGCCTAGTTGCAACGCCTCGTAGTAGCTGGCGATGGTGACTCCCCGCGTGTTGTGCAGATGCATATGATAGGTCTCTATCTGGGGGTATTTATCGCGAATGGCCGTGATCAACTGCGCTACGGTGTGGGGCATGTTCCAGCCCATGGCGTCCAGAAAAGATATTTTGCGCACCGCGATACCCGCCGCCTGCCACTTGCCCATCATCAAATCCAACAATTCCATGGCCTGCGCCAGGGTGAACGGGCCTTCGAAGTTGGAACCGAAGGGGTTGCCAAGGGCCACCGAGCCGGCTTGCGCCCCCGCCTCCACGGCATTGGCCACCGGCAATTCCATCGCCGCGATCATCTCCTCTTGGGTGCGGTTGTAGTTGCGCCGGGCAAAGGTGTCGCACAGTTCAACGTGGGTGGTGAAGCGGCGCCCGCGCACATTGAGCTTGGGGAAATAACCATCCGCCCGAGCATAGCCGCGCTGGTTGAACACGGCCGCCGTATAGTCGATCCCGGGTTTAGGCTCGAAACGCCCGGCGATCTCGTCGATGCAGGCCATGGACGGAGTCCACTTCGGATGGGCGAAAGAGCCGATGGAGATAGTCTTGGCGCCCATTTCACCGATGGCATTCAACAGGCGCAATTTTTCTGCGACAGGAATATCCGGACTCTCTATCTGCAATCCTTCGCGCATCGTGTCATCGAAAATATTGACTGCTTTAGGCAATAGGCTGCTCATCGGTGATCTCTCCAAAAAATGCAGGCGGACCCGTTCAAATTCTTCCCGCTAAACTCAAAGCCGGCGCTTATGGTAACAAGCACGGCTAGCTAACACGCTCGAATAACACATCCAGCGGCTTGCGCGAAACACGCTACAGCACTGCGCGGGCGGGTATTGGCGCAAGGCGCGTGGCGCTGACATCGCCGTAGTCGGCAATCCACAGCCATGCGCCCGCATGCTGTCAAAGTTCATCGACGCCGGCCGCCCCTCGCTTTGTCTCCCAGATTATCTTCACCACCAAGAGGCCTAGGGCTTCAGGCGCATGGCTTAAATCCGCCCTTGGCCGCGTCAAACCCTGGACGCTTAAGGGCACTTCTAAAAATGCACTTTTTCCGCGATTGCGGCGTCAGCTCCGTGCTCCAATCCTCAGGTATCACCTAGACACTGCGGTTCTGCGCGCGGTGCTTCCTTGCACTCACGAAACAATGACTATTTTTAGCAGGTGCCCTTGAGTGCTGTTGCGTAGCGGCCATCATCTGGGGGCGCCGAGGTTTAATCCGCCGGCGTGCACTCCTAGCCGTGTCCCGCTAGAGTAGTTGCTTTTTGCCGATCAGAGACAACGCTATGAGTGCCGCGTTACCATCCGCGCGCGACGATGCCACCCCGCCGCTTCTGCACATAGAGGGACGTCAAGCCACCATTCGGCTCAACCGGCCAGCAAAGCTCAATCGTATAGAGCCAGCCGATCTGAACACATTGGCTGAGCACCTCGGCGCAATTCAACGCAACAAAACCTTGCGCGTATTGGTGTTGACCGGAACCGGGCGCGTCTTCAGCGCCGGATATCATTTAGGCGACTTGGATGAGCGCAAAGCGGGCCGCGCGCAAGCCCCCCAGACCGGGGCGACTTTCGCACAAGTCGCCGATGCGCTGGCCGATTGCCGCGTACCCACCCTCTGCGCCTTGAACGGTAGCGTCTACGGCGGCTCCACTGATCTCGCATTAGCCTGCGATTTTCGTATCGGCATCACCGGTTCGCAAATGCTTATGCCAGCGGGTAAGTTGGGCGTGCACTACTATCTGTCCGGCATGCAACGCTACGTCACCCGGTTAGGTTTAAATTCTGCTAAGCAGCTTTTCCTGTTGGCCAGACCCATTGATGCCAACGAAATGCTGCGCATCGGTTATCTGCATCAGGCGGTGGCTAAAGAAGATTTGGCAAGTACCGTGGCTGAACTGGCTGAAACATTGGCCGGCAACGCGCCGCTATCATTGCAAAACATGAAGCGGGCACTCAATCAGATCGCGGCGAACGACGTGGATATGGAAGCGTTCAACGCGGGTTACGAACAATGCGCGGACTCTGATGATTTAGCCGAAGGGCTCGCCGCTTGGAAAGAGCGCCGCGCGCCCGAGTTCAAAGGCCGCTAGTCATTAAAACCCGGCCTAAAAGATCCCGGTTCCCGCTGGGCCCGTGTATTCAAAACAAGTGCAGAGAGGAACACGTTTATGACTCGTCTATGTGAAGGCCGTGTGGCCATCGTTACCGGCGCCGCCCGCGGTGTGGGGCGCGAACACGCTTTGTTGCTCGCTAAACACGGCGCCAAAGTAGTGGTCAATGATCTAGGCGCGGCGGTCGATGGCACCGGCGCCGATCGGTCTTTCGCCCAACAAGTAGCCGATGAAATCGAAGCTGACAAGGGTGAGGCTATCGTCAACGGCGATGACGTCAGCGACTTCGATGGCGCCAAGAACCTGATCGATCAGGCCATCAACACCTATGGAAAATTGGACATCCTGGTCAACAACGCCGGCATCTTGCGCGATCGCATGCTGGTCAATATGACCGAGGAAGAATGGGATGCCGTGATCGCCGTGCACTTAAAAGGCACGTTCGCGCCATCGCGCCATGCCGCCGCCTATTGGCGCGCCATGTCCAAAGAAAAAGATGCGCCCGTGAGTGGCCGTATCATCAATACCAGTTCCACCTCCGGCATCTACGGCAATGTGGGCCAAACCAACTACGGTGCGGCCAAAGCCGGTATCGCCGCTTTTACCATCATCGCTGCCCGCGAATTGGGCCGCTTCGGTGTCACCGTCAATGCCATATCGCCAAGTGCTTATACCCGTATGACGGATAATCTGCGCGAATACACCGAGGAGGAAATAGCAGTCAGAGCGCCGCGTTGGGTGGCGCCCACCGTCGTCTATCTCGCCAGTGATGAAGCCCAGGATATTACCGGACGGGTCATTCAAGCGGGCGCCGGTATGGTTGCAGTGTGCGAAGGCTGGCGGCGCGGGGCGCAAATAGAAGCGATGGACGATCCTGTTGCCCTAGGTCCCAAGCTGCGCGAGATGGTCGGCCAAGTACGCAGGAACTCCGGTATGGACGGCTTTGAATTGGATTGAGTCGGTGGGTAGCCGTTGGCGCATGCAACATCGCTGCGCGGGCTCGAGCGCAGCGAAGGTTCAGCGCGGGCAGATAGCGAGCCCGCCGCACGCGGCGCAGCCACACAGTAGGGGCGAGGCCCGGATCGTGAATGTTATTAACCACAGTGGTGTTATTAGCCCGCGCAGCTATTAGCTAGGGAGCCATAGTCATGAAAACCGTTTGCACCGGTTTGCGTTTTCCGGAAGGTCCTATCGCCATGGCGGATGGATCGATCATTTTGGTTGAGATAGAGGCGGCTACCCTGAGCCGTATATCGGCGGGCAACCGTGAAGTCATCGCCCATTGCGGCGGCGGCCCCAATGGCGCCGCCCTAGGGCCCGATGGCCGCATTTATGTGTGCAACAACGGAGGCTTCACCTGGCTTCGTGGTGGACCTTTTCTACGCCCCGCCGACACAGTGCCCGAAGACTACAGCGGCGGGTGTATACAGGCGGTGGATCTGAACACCGGTGCCATAGAAACCCTCTACACCCACTGTGAAGAGGAACCTCTCAAGGGTCCCAACGATATCGTATTCGACGCCAGCGGCGGTTTTTATTTCACCGACTTGGGCAAGCGCCGGGGCCGTCAAATAGACCGCGGCGCGGTGTACTACGCGCAACCGGACGGCAGCCGCATCAAGGAGATCGTGTTTCCCATCGACACCCCGAACGGGATCGGTCTTTGCGCCGATGAAAAAACCCTCTACGTGGCCGAGACTGGCGGCGCCCGGCTGTGGGCGTTCGACATCGAGGCCGAAGGCGTATTGGCACCGGCGCCCCATCCATTGTTTCCCGGACGGCTTCACTACAGCTTCCAGGGCTATGAACGCCTGGATTCCCTGGCACTAGACAGTGAAGGCAACGTCGTCGTCGCCACTTTGGGTAGCGGATGTGTCAACGCTATCGCCCCGGACGGACGTCTGCGCGCCAGTGTGCCCGTGCCCCGTTTCGACATCATGGTCACCAACATCTGCTTTGGCGGCCCCGATCTCGGCACCGCCTACATCACCTCTTCGGGCCTTGGCATAGTGTATGAAATGCAATGGCACTGCCCTGGGTTAGCGCTCAATTTCTCCAACTACGCTTAACCCATGCGTTAATACTACGAACGTCGAGCGGGTGCGCCGCTAGCGCGCCGCGCATCCAGGCTACGCCCGCAAGCCGCTACGACGATACTCGTTGAATCAACCGATTTATTATCAAGAGAAAACAACCCCCTTAGCGTCCAACCTGTGACAAGAACTCTTAAACGCACACCCGCTTGTTTGGATAGATAACACCGATGATCTTGCCCTGCGGATCTACCGAATACTGACCGGCTATAGACCAGTAACACTTATCCTGGCCGCAATTTCAGCCCCATACGCATGGGCTCATTGGTCCAATCCATTGGCAGCGAGTGGTAGCGCGTTGCTGTTATGCGTTGCTGTTAAAGGAGGTGACTTTATGCCGCTGGCAAGCGTGTCGTTTTCGGAACAGTAGTAAACAGGGATGTACCGCACTTTATCGGATGGCTTGGTACAGCGCGCCTTGGGATAAGCCCTGACTCTCACTCCACTGGGCGCTATGGCTGTTGGGCGCTATGGCTATTCGCGTCCAGACAGCTAGGAGAAACGGAAATGAAATCGCACTATCGTGCAGTGGTTATCGGTGGTGGCGTGGTCGGATCCTCGGTGCTCTATCACCTGGCCAAGTTCGGCTGGACCGATGTGGTTATGTTGGAACGATCAGTGCTGACGGCAGGATCATCCTGGCATGCGGCAGGCGGTATTCACGCGCTTAACGCCGATCCGAACATGGCCGCGCTACAGGCCTATACCATCGATCTTCTCTCTGAAGTGGAAAAGGAGTCGGGCCGGAATATCGGATTGCACATGACCGGCGGTTTGACCCTCGCCGGTACGCCCGAGCGCTGGGAGTGGCTGCAAGCCAATTACCGTATCTTCCAGTCCATCGGTATCCACGACTGCGAGCTGGTGTCGCCTGAGGAGGCGCAAAAACGCTGCCCGATCATGTCCACCGCAGGTGTTCTAGGCGCCATGTGGGCCGATCGCGAGGGTTATTTGGATACCACCGGCACCGTACACGCTTATGCCGCCGCCGCCAAAAAGCGTGGCGCGGACTATTACGAACACACCAAAGTCGAGCAATTGCTGCAAACCGCCGATGGTTGGCAGGCCGTGACCGACCAAGGCACCATCACCTGCGAGCACGTGATCAACGCGGCCGGCCTTTGGGCCAAGCAGGTGGGGCGTATGGCCGGGATCGAGTTGCCGGTGTCACCGCTCAAGCATCATTACCTGATTTCCGACACCATAGCGCCGCTCGCCGAGCTTGATTTCGAAGTGCCGATGACGGTGGATTTAGAAGGCTTCACGTACCTGCGCCAAGATCAGAAAGGCGTGCTGCTAGGTATTTACGAGATCGACCATGAACACTGGGCCATGGACGGCGCGCCTTGGGATTACGGCATGGAGCTGTTTCAGGAGCAGACCGATCGGATCGAAAAAGAGCTGACACTGGGCTTCGAACGCTACCCCTGCCTGCAAGAAGTGGGGGTGAAAACCTGGGTCAATGGTGCGTTTACCTTCTCGCCGGACGGCAATCCTTTGGTCGGCCCGGTACCCGGAAAGCGCGGTTATTGGACCGCCTGCGCCGTGATGGCTGGTTTTCTACAAGGCGGTGGCGTTGGCAAGACCCTAGCGGAGTGGATGATCCACGGCGAGCCGGAGGCGGACGCCTGGCCCATGGATGTGGCGCGCTATGGCAAATACGCCGAGAACCAGCAATACATCAAAGAAACCACTGGCCAGTTCTATTCCCGCCGCTTCGTCATGTCTTATCCGAACGAGCAATTGCCGGCGGGCCGCCCGCTCAAGATGGCGCCGGCCCACGACGCGATGACGGCGGCGGGTTGCCGCTGGGGCGTGTCGTGGGATCTGGAGACGCCTCTTTATTTTGCGCCGTCCCCCGCATTCGTAGAGAACCTGACGCTCAAACGCTCGAACGCCCATGACATCGTTGCCGCCGAGTGCAAGAACGCGCGCGCGAACGTGGGCATGGTCGATATCACCGGCTTCGCCCGCTATGAGGTGACAGGAGCAAACGCCAAAGCCTGGCTGGATCGGATCATGGCAGGCAAACTGCCAAGCCCTGGCCGTGCCAGGCTGGCGCCCATGCTGGCCGAGAACGGCAGGCTCAAAGGTGATCTGACCCTCTTCAATTGGGGTGATGGCACATGGTGGATCATGGGCTCGTATTACCTACGGGCCTGGCACATGCGCTGGTTCGATGACCATCTGCAAGACGGCGTGCGGGTACGGGATCTGGGCGAGGCCATCGGCGGCTTCGCGTTGACCGGCCCGAATTCGCGCAAAGTGCTCCAAAAGTTGACTGAGCAAGACATAAGTGCGCTGCCATTCATGGGCTGCGGGGATTTCGATATCGGTCTCATTCGGGCCAAAGTGGGACGGATGTCAGTGGCTGGGGAATTGGGCTATGAAATCAATTGCCGCTACGGCGACCATGTAAAACTGCGCCGGATGTTATTGGCAGCAGGCGCGGAATTCGCTCTTGAGGAGTATGGCTTCAACGCCATGTTGTCGCTGCGCTTAGAGAAAAGCTTCGGCATCTGGTCGGCGGAATTCACCCAGCTCTACACACCGGGCGAGACCGGCATGGACCGTTGGATCGCGTGGGACAAAGGTGACTTCATCGGCAAAGCCGCGGCCATTGCCGAACGCGACGGCAATGGCCCGAACCGTAAATTGGTCACACTGGAAGTGGCGGCGGACGATGCCGATGCCAGTGGTTACGAGCCGGTCTGGTCGGATGGCGAACTGGTCGGTTTTGTCACATCCGGGGGCTATGGCCACACCGTCGGCAAGTCACTGGCCATGGCGCTGGTACGAACCGAGCTGGCGCAGGAGGGACAGACGCTGTCCGTCCATGTGGTGGGTAGGGAATGTGCTGCTCGCGTGATCCCACCCTCACCCTACGATGCGCAAGGCAGGGCTATGCGCGGATGACGCGCGAGCGCGTGAGCAGGCGTGGCCGCCGCCGGGGTTCGGCTGCGCCGGCGGCGGCCCTCAGCGCTGCTCGCGGCGTTAATTATCGCCAACTCAAAAACCCTTTTCCGCCGATGAAGGTTTTCTCCGATGATCGTATCGCCGCCATCCACGAAGCCGCGCTGACGGTGTTGGAAGATCTCGGGATCAAAGTTCTGCTATCCGAGGCGCGCGATTTATTCGTCGCTGGGGGGGCCCTGCTCAAAGACGGCGACAGGGTCCAGATTGGCCGCGATATGGTCGAAGCAGCGCTGGTGTCGGCCCCCTGCTCGATCCTCGCCAAGGCGGCCGTGCCTGAACGCGATGTGTTGCTTGAACCCGGTAGCCTGATTTTCCAGCCAGGGGCGGGGGCACCGCATGCCACTGATCGGATCAACGGCCGCCGCCCGGGCAGGGGCGAGGATTTCAAAGATCTGGTCCGGTTGACACAACATTTCGACGTTTTGCATATGGTGCCGCCGCTGGTCGAGCCACAGGATGTGGCTACCAATCTACGCCATTACTTCACCATGCAGTGGCAGTTGACCCTGTCGGACAAGCTCCCGTTCATCTTCTCCCGCGGCACCCCGCAGGTTGAAGAAAGCTTTGAGATGCTGCGCGATTTCAGAGGCTTGTCGGACGCGCAACTGACCAACAATGTTTATTGCTACACCATCATCAATACCAATTCGCCGCGCCAGTTGGATATTCCGATGGCGCAGGGCCTCATCGATTTCGCCAAGGCGGGGCAAGTCTGCATAGTCACGCCGTTCACTCTGATGGGGGCCATGGCGCCGATCACCGTGGCCGGTGCGCTGACGCTGTCCCACGCTGAAGCGTTGGCGGCGATCACTCTTACGCAACTGGCCCGGCCGGGCGCACCCGTGACCTACGGCACGTTTACGTCGAATGTGGACATGCGCTCCGGCGCGCCCGCTTTCGGCACGCCTGAGCATTTCAAAGCCTCACTGGCCGCCGGACAACTGGCGCGGCTCATCGGCCTGCCGTGGCGCTCGGCGGCTGGGTCCGCGGCCAATCTGAGCGATGTACAGGCGGCGAACGAGACCCAGTTTGGTCTTTGGGGTTGCCTGCTCGCCGGAGCGAGTGTGGTGATCCACGCCGCTGGCTGGCTCGAAGGCGGACTCACCGTCAGCTACGAGAAACTCATAACGGATGTGGAAGTGTTGCAGATGGTGGCCGAGCTCTGCGCCGAGACCGCGGCGGGTGAGGCCGAGATCGGCCTCGATGCTTTGGCCGAGGTGAAACCGGGTGGCCATTTCTTTGCCGCCGCGCAAACCATGACCCGCTACCGCACGGAGTTCTATGATCCGCTGATCGCCGATTGGTCGAATTACGGCACCTGGACGGCAAGCGGCGCGCTGGATGCCACTACACGCGCCACTGGTATCTGGCAGCACATCTTAGCTGGCGATACAGCGCCAGCGGTGGACGCCGATCGGGCGGCGGCGCTTCACCACTACATCCGCCGTGGCACCGAGGCGGGTGGCCGCTTTCCGGTGAGCTGAAATCCAGCGCATTGAAAGATGGCGCACACGCACATTTTTCACCGCGATGATCCCGCCAAGGAGCCACTGGTGGGCAATAACAAGATAACCCGGCAGGACTGGTTTGATGCGGCCTTGATGTGTTGGGTTGCCGGCGGCGTCTAGAACGGCGCCGATTGACGCGAAACGATGGACCGGCCAAAACGATGGACAGGCGGGCGCTTGCATCCTCACTCCTGTATTTGCGTTCACCGGCTACCAACCGAAGGCTGAAGAAATCACCGCTTTTTGCGCCCATATGACACACCCAATAGAAGGATACGAAACATGACCCGAAGCCCTGACGCCATCATCATAGGCACTGGTGTGATCGGTGCTGCGACCGCGTTCGAACTGGCCAAGCTCGGTTACAAAACCCTATCGCTGGATCGCAATATGCAGGTCGGGCACGGCTCCACCGCTGGCTCCTGCGCCATTATTCGGATGCACTATTCCACCCTCGACGGCACCGCCCTCGCCTGGGAGGGTTATCACTACTGGCGCGACTGGGCTGAGTATCTGGACTTGCCCGCCGGCGCCAGTTTGGCCAGGTTCCGCGAGTGCGGCTGCATGGTGATGAAAACGCCCGAGAATGACTTTATGGCCAAGCACATCAAGCATTCCCGTGCGCTCCAGATCCCTATAGAACAATGGGACGAGGCGCAGATCCGCAAGCGCCTGCCGATCTACTCACTGGCCAGTTTTCACCCGCCTAAAGCGCGCAGCGATGAGCATTTCGGCGAGCCGAACGGGCGCCATCTGCACGGTGCCGTCTACTGGCCCAATGGCGGTTACGTGACCGATCCGGCCTTGTCCGCGCAAAACCTGATGGACGCGGCAAAACAGCACGGTGCCGAAGTACGCCTGGGAGCGGAAGTCGCTGCAATCTTGCGCGAAAACGGGCGTATCAAAGGTGTCAGGCTCACCACCGGGGAGCACATCCATGCGCCCGTGGTGGTTAACGTTGCCGGCCCCGGCTCGGCTATCGTCAATGAACTGGCGGGGGTGACTGCAGAGATGACGATCCGGACCCGTGCGCTGCGCCAGGAAGTGGTGCATGTGCCATCCCCCGAGGGCTTTGATTTCGAAAGCGCCGCACCGGTGATTTCGGACAACGACATCGGTTGCTACGTGCGCCCTGAGCACGGTAACCACATCCTCATCGGCTCGGAGGATCCGCAGTGTGATCCGCACTGTTGGGTGGCAGATGACAAGAACTATGAGCGCAACTTTACCGAGCAGTGGACTACGCAGGCGCTGCGTTATGCCCAGCGTGTGCCGTCGCTGGGTATTCCGTCCAAACTGCGCGGCGTGGTGGATCTCTACGATGCCTCCACTGATTGGATCCCTATCTACGATAAATCATCGCTGGGCGGGTTTTACATGGCTTGCGGCAGCAGCGGGAATCAGTACAAGAATGCGCCTATTGCCGGCAAGATGATGGCGGCGCTGATCGATTATTGCGAGCAGGGCCGTGACCATGACAGTGAACCGTTGCGTTTCACGTTGCCGCATATAAAGCGCGATATAGACGTGGGTTTCTATTCCCGCAAACGGGCGGTCAATCAGGAATCCAGTTTTTCCGTGTTGGGTTGATGCCTATAAGCATCAATCCACCTTTCATCTTCATGAAAAAACGGTAGTACCATTGCGGCGGGACGTATCCCAACGGGGAGCCTCTCAATAGGGGGCATCCTAACGGAGGACAGCGTTTTCAGTACAATGGGGAGCCGCACTCGGCAACACTCAATCGAGTGTGCTTTGCTTGTAGGCACTAAGAACCTGTTCAAGATCTGACGATTTTGGACATCTGACCTAAGCTATTGTTATCCATAGTCATAGCGGCTGCGAAGGCAATGACAGACGAGCGAATCTACCCGAGTGACCTATCTCGCCAACAGTTCGAGAAAGTTAGACCGATCCTGGAGGCGGCGCGTCGGCGAACCAAGCCAAGGCAACTCGATCTCTATCACGTGTTCAACGCAGTGTTGTACCTGCTGAAGACCGGCTGCCAATGGCGCATGTTGCCCAACGAGTATCCAAAGTGGCGAAGTGTGCATGAGTATTTCACTATCTGGCGGCAATCGTCCCCAGAAGACTCTTGCAGCGCCTTGGACAAGGCGTTAAAAAAATGGGTTGGCGAGGCCCGCAAATCCCAGGGGCGCAGTGGCAAAACCAGCCTGATCATCGTTGATGCACAGAGCGTGAAGAACACAGACAGTGCAAACCACAAAGGTTATGACGCAGGCAAGAAGACTTCTGGTATCAAGCGGCACATAGCTGTGGACACTCAGGGATTGGTGCACGCTGCTTTTGTGACCACGGCAAATGTCACTGATCGAGCTGGGGCACTGGCCGCACTTGCTGCTCAAGCAGATGGGCGCCTCTCGGAGGTTAGGTGTGTAGTGGGCGATGGCGGGTACACGGGGATGGCTTTCGCTGGCGAAGTGCTGAGATTAATCGGAGCGAACGTCGAAATTATCAAACGCTCGGACACGGGTCGTTTTGCCGTCCTCCCGAAGAGGTGGGTTGTCGAGCGAACCTTCTCATGGTTTGAGAAAAACCGCCGGTTGTGGAAAAACTGTGAGCGGCTAATCGAAAGCTCGTTGGGCATGATGCTACTTGCAAATATTGCGCTGTTGCTTCGGAGATCTTGAACAGGCTCTAAGATAGCGGCACTTGACAAAGAGTTTATTCAACGGGAGTAGAGCGAATGAAATCCATACTTAAGAAAACAGTGACTGCCGCCAGCGTGGCGCTTGGTCTGACCGCGGCCTCCGCCAGTTATGCCGCTGACGAGGTCAATGTAGCGTTCTTTTTGGAGTGGGCGACGCCGAATTTGATCGCCAAGGTCGATAAAGCCTACGACAAAGCCATGGGGGTGGACGTCAACTGGGTAGACTTTACGACTGGCACGGCCATGACTGAAGCCATGTTGGCGGGCGATATCGATATCGCTTATTCACAAGGACTGGCGCCCTTCGTCACCGCTATCCAACAAGGTGCTCCATTGAAAATGGTCGGTATCGCCGTGGTCTACGAAGCCAATGACTGCTTTGTCAGAAACGGATTGGGTATCGATTCATCGAACGCCTCCGAACTCGAAGGAAAAACCGTCGCGGTGCCGCTGAATACGATGGCTGATTTCGCCTTCCGCAAGTACATGGCGCACCTGAACGTTGATACCTCAACGATGAAGATCGTTGATCAAGCACCGCCCGATGGCGCCAAATCCCTCGCCGATGGCGCGGTTGACATGGCCTGTGTATTCGGCGGTGTCGCATCCAAAGCCGCCCGCGAAGTCGGTACGGCGATCATGAACAAGCAGCAAAAAGTCGATGCCGGCATAGGCTCTTTCGATGTGGTCTCTGTGACGGAGAAATTCGCAACGCAAAATCCGGAGCTGCTGAAGACTTTTCTTGAAGTCACCGACGAGGCGAACAAAGCCTGGCAAGGCACGGATGCACAATACACCAAGGCAGCTGCGGCCTCCGGTATGGATGTACCTACAACGAAGGCACAAATCGCTGATTTCATCATGCCTTCCATTGAGGAGCAGCGCAAAAAGTACTTCGGTGAGGATGGAACCGCCGCGTCTGCCGCTGCCTCCCTCGGTTTAGTCTTTTCCGGTGGCTCGGACGGTTCAGCGATTGCCAAGACGATCGACGGTTCGTTCCTGGAGTAGTGACGGCCCCGCTGACAAGGGGGGACCGCGCACCGCGGTCTCCTCGTCAACAACCATGTGTCGAAAAACCATGGGGTCACACTACTTTCGCTGGCAACCGTCAAGCACCCGCCATTAGAAGAGCGCGCAGTGGCCGATCTCGTTTGCGAAGACTTGTGCATGACCTTCACCGGGCCGAAAACGGGCGGTGTTGTGGAGGCGTTAAAAAATATCAATTTCACCTTGAAAAAAGGTGAGCTGCTGTCGGTTCTAGGTCCGTCCGGATGCGGCAAAACCACACTTTTGAACATAGTTGCCGGCTTCATTAATCCCACCGCCGGTACTGCCTCCTTGGGTGGAAAAGTGATCGACGGCCCTGGGGTGGAACGAGGGATGGTGTTTCAGCAGGGGGCGCTGTTCGAGTGGTTGACCGTTGCCAGGAACGTGGACTACGGCCTGCGCATGAAGAAGACCGATCCGCAAAAGAGCGAGCAACTGGTCGAGCAGTGGCTCGATATCGTTGGACTGAACGGTTTTGGCGAAACGCCTACCTATCAACTCTCCGGGGGAATGCAACAGCGTGTGGCGTTGGCCCGATGCCTAATCAATGATCCTGACGTGATCTTGATGGATGAACCGCTGGGGGCGTTGGATGCTCTGACCCGGGAAAAAATGCAATCGCTTGTGTTGGAGCTGTGGCAGGAGACCGGCAAGACGATCTTGATCATCACTCACTCGGTTGAAGAGGCGTTGCTGTTGGGCGAACGGCTATTCGTCATGGCGCCTAGGCCGGGCCGGGTGCACAAAGAATACCACCTGCCATTCGCCGAACGCGGGCTGAGCGAGTCTCTTCGAGACATCAAAAAAGATCCTGACTTCGCTGAAGTGCGTGAAGAAATCCTGACCATGATCTGGAATATGGAAGAAGAGATTATGGGCCGTGTTTGAGTGGCTGTCCGACAATCGCGCTGCTATCGCGGCGGTCATCGTCGGTCTGCTGATCCTCACCTTTATAGGCGCGGTCATCAGCGGTAGAAGATACAGTGCACTCAAGGCCAAGGATGAGGTGTTTGGCGATCCGGAGCGCACCAAAGGGGGTTGGTACTGGGTTGTCTGCGGCGTTTCGGCTCTACTGCTGATTTGGTTTTATTACTCATGGGGGATGGGCCGCGCGTACTTTCCACACGCCGGCAACGAAATGTGCCAGGTAGCAAAGCTCGAAGAGGCGATCGCGCCCATCAAAGCGGCGCTCCCCATCGGCTCGCGTTATTACAAATCCACCCTGCTCGTAGCGAGAAATTCAGCGCAGTTAGATGAGCTGCGGGCACAATTGCCCCGGGCCGCATTCTCACCGCAGGAGCAAGCGGAACTCGTTACGCTGATCGGACACACGCGCCAACTGCTGGTCAACTCGTCCGCTCCGGCGAAACTCAATCAGGATTCCGATAGTGCACTGGCCGGCATTGCCACCAAGCTCGATGCACTGAGTGCGCAACTGAAAGCCGGGCCGGCGGGCTTGCGTCCCACCAGCGAAGCGTTGGCGCAAGCGAAATGGGGCATCACTCATATCGAGATCCCCCTGTTGCCCGTGACGGCTAAAGGGGTGCTATTCGACAACGCGGCGGCCAAAGCAAAAGAAATCGCCAAGCTCTTCAACCGGGTAAGGAACCGGGTTCCAGCCAATGATCGGCTGATCGAGGATATCAAGAAGCGCATTGCGGCCCTCAAGGCAGCAAACAAAGCGGGTAACTTCGACGAGGCGGCTGTCTATACCCGCAATACTTACGTCAAAGCTCTTGAACGCATCTTCAGGCGCTTGGACGACGGCTTGATTTTTCCTGCCGCCTCCCTGGATGGGGTGAACGCATCGATCGCCGGTCTGGATGCGGCCAAGAATGAAGCGCGCGGAAGTCTGAGGCTCACCGAGGCGTTGTTGTTCCCCGGCCCCGGCGTAGTTAAATCGCGTACGCAATGCACCGAGCAAGGCTCCGCGAGATGGTTGCCCAAGCCGACCGATGTAGTGGCCAAGTTTGTACGTCTTGCCAATCCCGATGTCGAGAGCGGCGGTGGCTACAAAGGCGTGACGCTACTGTGGTGGAAGTGGTTGCCCATAGCGGATGTTGTAGGGTTTTTCGTACCTGACTGGATAGCGGACATCTGGCCAGGAGACTATTCGCGCCACGGCGCTGATGGCACGATGACACCCAATTTCAAAGATAAGCTGCTCGCATTCGCGCAAGGCAAGATCTCTCTAGGCCACCTTCCGATGCTCGATGGTCATATCTGGGACTCGTTATTCCGGGTCTTGGTCGCCCTTGCTCTCGGTATATTGCTCGGTGTGCCTTTGGGCTTGTTCATGGGGGTGTCCAGATTCTTCAAGTCCTTCTTCGATCCGCTGATCGAATTGTATAGGCCAGTACCGCCGCTCGCGTGGGCGCCACTCATATTGACGATCTTCGGTATACAGGACGACGGCAAGATATTTCTTTTGTTCATGGTGGCCTTCGCCATTATGGTGATTTCCGCCCGTACGGGCGCCTCCGGGGTTCAGCTTTCCAAGATCCGGGCAGCGCATTCGGTGGGCTCGACCAACGGACAGATCCTGCGCAATGTCATCTTGCCCAATGCGCTGCCGGAGATTTTGACCGGCGTGCGCATTTCGGTGGGCGTATGCTGGGGTACCTTGGTTGCGGCCGAGATGCTTGCCGGTACCACGGGCGTGGGTTTCATCGAGAATATCGCGCGCACGGTGTCGGACTACGAACTCATCTGGGTCACTATTCTAATCATGGGCGGATTAGGCCTGATCTTCGATCTCCTAATGCGCTGGGTCATCGATAAGACTATCCCGTGGCGCGGTAAGGGCTAGTACCGGCGGCGGTGTATCCGGCGAAAAAAGCACGAGTTCATCCGCGCCAAGTGTTCGGCTAGCCGATGAGCGAACAGATGAAAGCCGCGCTGGCATGCGATGCACTGAGCATGGCTGTGATGGTACACAGTGACCGAGGCAGCCAGTATTGTTCAAAGCGCTATCACAACTTGCTGGCTAAGCATGGACTGCTAGCGAGCATGAGCCAACGCGGTGAGTGTTTCGGCAATGCTTGCGCTGAGTCGTTGTTCCACACCCTGAAAGTAGAGTTGATACACGGCAACCGCCATACAACGCGTGAGCGGCTACGCCACGAGATATTCCAGTATATTGAGACTTACTACAACACCGTGCGCAGACACAGTGCACTAGATTACGTCAGGCCTACGTCTTTCGAACAACACAAAGTCGCTTAACTCGGTGTCCGAATGTCGCGGAGAGGATCAGACAGATTGACACGTTTCGGGGTCGAAACAGCTGGTAATCGCCGACAAAAAATGCATTCGTTCAAGAATGCTGCTTACGTGGCCACCATGCAACCAGCGCACTTCAGTTTCTTCCCAATGTCTACCCAACAACTGGTGATACATTAGCGGAACAAACTTGTCTTTGCGCGCGCCAATCACAATCATCTTCTTGTGGTTGGGGTGCGCGATTCTTTCGATGCTGGTGGCTTCGAATATTTCACGCATTCGCTTCTCGGCGGACCCGTATGCAGGTGCCGTGGCCTGTAGCGTGCGCCAGTCACACAGTTTTCCGGTCAGTCCGTCAATAAACACAGCAATCCCGTTTATTGGAGCCACTAGAGCGGCAACGGATACGGGAAGCTGGCTCACGGCTCCGGCAACAACGGCTATATAACCGCCTTTGCTAACCCCGGCTACGGCTATGTCTGTAATGGCATTCTTGTATAACCAAGCGATCAGCGAACGTATCTCTTCGATAGCGCAAGCGCACAGCAAAAAGAAGTCGGATACGTACTCCAAGGTGGCCGTTCGTTGGGTTTCGGGGCGTCGCCTGCCTCGAAATGGATTTTCCAACAAAATAGTGCTGATGCCTCTCTCGGCCAATAACTTCGCTTGGTGTTGTCGGTTGCTATAACCCTCTTCCCTGGTAGTGGCCGGATAGATAACAAACTGCGACGTGGGGCCTGGCAATGGTACGATCGCTCGTATATGCGCGCTCCGGCATTCATGAGGTAGATACTAATTCGGAAAAAAATTACCCGACATTAATTCAGAATATATCTGACATGCTTTTCATAGAAAAACCGTTTAATTATTTGCGTATTCTGTTGCAGTGAGTGCAACACCGAACGAGCCAAGGCCATCAGTTGCTCCTTTGTAGCCACCACTGTCCGCCCAATTCGTTGGCTTTTTACGTGATGCCATACTAGCTCATCAGGATTGAGTTCCGGTGAATACGGCGGTAACCATACTAACGTGAGCTTACCTTGGCTAGTGCGGACAAATTCTTGCACCTTCTTGGCTCGATGAATTCGATGGCCATCAACAACCCAATAGACCGATCGCTTGGCGTTGTGCAGCAAACGCCTTGGAAAGTCGATAAAAACGTCTGCGGTTACCCGTGATTCGCTCACCATGAAACGCAGGTGACCTTTCGGCGAAACGGCTGACAGCCTATTCACGCTAAAGCGCCGACCCGTTTTCGCTACAACTGGCGTATCACCCCGTACCCCCCAAGTGGTACCACGATGATAATCCGACCGGATCGTCGATTCGTCGCCAAAATAGACCCGCGCTCGGCGCCTTTTCGCTTCTCGTTGTACTTCAGGCCAAGTTTCTCTTAACCATACCTTAACCTGATCAGGGTTTTGCTCGTATGCCTTAAACCCAGGGCGCTGCGCACTCATCCCCAAACGAGACAGGATATTGCCCACCGAGCGCTCGCTGACCTCGATGCCAAATTTATCTTTCAGTCATATCTGAATCATCGAGCGTGTCCACAAGGCATCGTGAAAATCCAATTGCAACGGATTCGTTTTAACTAGTTCACGTAAGCGATCCGCATATTCATCGGGACACTTTCTTGGGCGACCCGTGATCTTGCCGATGGACAGCGCCTGTTCACCACCTTGCTCATATCTGGATAACCAATCGTCAATGCAAGAACGATGAAATCCGAGGGCTTTAATTACTTTTTCAGGGCTTTCACCCGATAATACTTGCGCAACCGCGTGCCTGCGGATGGCTTCTCGCGCGGAATGGGGCAGTGAGCGACCGTCTGTCTTTTTCATAGCATCACTATAACACATTTTATTAATTTGTGTCGGGTAATTTTTTGCCGAAGTAGTAGTTATGGAACTTGGGGGTATGGAATACTCCATCTCGAAGTTGAAATGTCCGGCTCGCTCGCCAACTATTCTGCCAGTCGATATCGATATCTTGACAGCAACCGGGTAACTGAAAACGCTCTATTACGGCCTCAATGGCCGCATCAGACCCCCAGCCTCCGGCAAATAGCGCTGGCTCTTTTCGAAAGAGCCTATTTCTGTAATAGAAATAAGCGTCATCCAAACCACCAACAAGCCCATCAATTTTGGAGATCATCGGGCGGCTGGCTCATTTAACGCCTTTACCGTCTCAATGACTAGCGTTGGCGGCACTGGCCCCGTCTTCGCCAGAATCAGACCTTTCGATGTCCCTTCAGCAATCAGTCGCTCGCTGTTACTGAAGGTGTGCGTCATGTAAAAATACTTTTCATCCCAGTCGGTCAGTTCAAGGACAACCGTGAAGGTTTCAAACAGCTTGAGTGGTTTTTTATATGACATCGTATGCTCTGCCACTATTGGACGCCACTTCTGCCTGAGCATGGTTTTAGCTAAACCCGTTCTTAAGAAGAGATCGACTCTATTCAGGTCGAAAATAGTTAAGAATCGCCCGTTGTTAACATGCATATTGATATCTAAATCATTGGGGAACGTCATGAGGCATAGCTCACTACGCGTTCTTCCCGCGGGCAACTTCTCCCGAAAAAACGAGAGGATAAAGACGTAACAAAGACGGAACATTAGATTCATTAGGCGAGCTTTCCGGGCATCAATGTCCAGCGGCACTTGTCCATTGCATCTAGAGCGAGGCGATTTTGCGACAGCATTTCTTTTCCTGCGTCCGCAGGTTGGGCGCTGCGCATTTTGCGATCAACACTGGCAAGCCGAGCTTTTGCATATCTTGCATTTCCTCGTCGAATGGGGACCGATAGATACGCCTTTTAGGCATATTTCTTTCGCTTTTCTTAAGAATGCGACATTGTTCTCGCAGCCAATCACCACCCAACATCAAATTAAAGTTGCAAACCATATATTTATGATGCAAGTAGTGGTTAACACTCATCTTTCTATAATAGGCTGTGCGGAGAAACCATCGCATTGGCGGAGAGGCCAATGCCATAGCATCGCTATGCTTCATATGTAAATATGGATGCACATAATTATTAAACAGTGGCGATATAGTAGAACAGATAAAAAAGCCAATAAAAAACGCCAGATCAGATAAAAAATATAAAACTATCAGCATCGGTAGGAATGGTGCGATGAATGAAAGTGCCCCTGTTCCGTGTAGCTTATTCGCATAGTTCGAATCTTGTATAAGCTTCCCGTACTTTCCTCGGCGGGACAATAGCCCATCAAGTGATTTTTTCTCTTCAGTATTTCTAAATTGAGTAATATAGTCGTGACGAAAGGTTTTCTTATGGTGAATTATATGGTGTGAATAATTAGCTCGAACAAGTGGCGCTAATAATCGATACTTCTCCCATCGGCTCACACTTTTGCGCGGAGCATCAGACATCTTTTGGTGGAATATTGACTCAATTAAGGTCGATACTATGTAGCCGAATACTAATCCAGAGATGAGATATAATATCGTTGAGCTGTTCACCGTTTCCTCTCCGCAAAGCTAACCATTCTCTTCTTGTCTTCATCCCAAAGTTTGAGTCGATAAAACTCCAGGCTGTCTGAAAGAGTAAATCTGTTTTGTGCCACAATATCGGGTTCATTGCGATGACATTCAGGTAAGCGATAGTTTGGAATCTTTGTGTCCAAGTGATGAATATGGTGGTAGCCAATGTTCGCGCTAAACCAGTGTAAAACCGGGCCGATATCATAAAAGGAAGAGCCAGCCAGTGCAGAATCTAAAAAGTCCCAATCTGTTGATTTCTCCCAATAAGCATTTGGGAACTGATGTTGTATGTAGAACAGCCAGACACCTACACCAGTGGCGATGAACATAACGGCACCATGAAACAGAAAACCCTGCTTGGGTCGGGTGCATGAAACCAAATCAACAAAGCTATTAATACTAAGCAGAAGTTCGTGGCATGGACACTGAACCGCTCAAGCTTCCAATCGCGCGGTATCGGGTAGATGAGCCGTTGAGTAATGAGAAAGAAAAAGAACGCGCCTATACCAAACAACACTATAGGATGGCGATATATACCCATCACACTTCAAGATGCGAACATCGGTGCATTAATAATGTGAAACCTATCAGTGATTCTTTTTCTCAATAAAATCTTTCGTCTTCCAATGCGCTTGAAAAAATTCAAAGAGGCTTCCCGAAAATCTACAAACTTCTCATAGTACCGATTATAAGTAACCGCTTCATGCATCATTTTCCAAAGTCGCTCAATTGGATTTACTACTTCGGCAAAAAATTACCCGACACAAATTAATAAAATGTGTTATAGTGATGCTATGAAAAAGACAGACGGTCGCTCACTGCCCCATTCCGCGCGAGAAGCCATCCGCAGGCACGCGGTTGCGCAAGTATTATCGGGTGAAAGCCCTGAAAAAGTAATTAAAGCCCTCGGATTTCATCGTTCTTGCATTGACGATTGGTTATCCAGGTATGAGCAAGGTGGTGAACAGGCGCTGTCTACCGGCAAGATCACGGGCCGCCCAAGAAAGTGTCCCGATGAATATGCGGATCGCTTACGTGAACGGGTTAAAACGAATCCGTTGCAATTGGATTGTCACGATGCCCTGTGGACGCGCTCGATGATTCAGATATGACTGCAAGACAAATTCGGCATCGAAGTCAGCGAGCGCTCGGTGGGCAATAGCCTGTCTCGTTGGGGGATGAGTGCGCAGCGCCCTGGGTTTAAGGCATACGAGCCAGACCCTGCTCAGGTTAAGGTATGGTTAAGAGAAACTTGGCCTGAAGTACAACAAGAAGCGAAAAGGCGCCGAGCGCAGGTCTATTTTGGCGACGAATCGACGATCCGGTCGGATTATCATCGAGGTACCACTTGGGGGGTACGGGGTGATACGCCAGTTGTAGCGAAAACGGGTCGGCGCTTTAGCGTGAATAGGCTGTCAGCCGTTTCGCCGAAGGGTCACCTGCGTTTCATGGTAACTGAATCACGGGTAACCGCAGACGTTTTTATCGACTTTCTAAGGCGTTTGTTGCACAACGCCAAGCGATCGGTCTATTTGATTGTTGATGGCCATCGAATTCATCGAGCCAAGAAAGTGCAAGAATTTGTCCGCACTAGCCAAGGTAAGCTCACGTTAGTATGGTTACCGCCGTATTCACCGGAACTCAATCCTGATGAGCTAGTATGGCATCATGTAAAAAGCCAACGAATTGGGCGGACAGTGGTGGCTACAAAGGAGCAACTGATGGCCTTGGCTCGTTCGGTGTTGCACTCACTGCAACAGAATACGCAAATAATTAAACGGTTTTTCTATGAAAAGCATGTCAGATATATTCTGAATTAATGTCGGGTAATTTTTTTCCGAATTAGTAAATTTGGTGAATAGGGCGGCAAATAGTGTAATTTAATGTTTGAGTCCTTGGCATAAGACTGAACGTCTTTGCTCTTATGATAAGCCGCATTATCCCAAATTACATGAATGTCTTTCTCTGGTGTATGCCGTTTGCGTAGAGATTTTAGAAAAGATTTAATGGTTTGCGCATTCACTCGCTCAACTTCAGTGTGGATTATTTTGTGACCATCCAAAGATACAGCACCAATGAAATTCAATCGTGTTTAACGAGCCGTTGTGGCAATACTTTTTCGAGTGCCTCTTAAAATCCATCCACAGGCCAACCGCGTTTGATACTGTGGATGAAAACTGTCCGAGAAATAGATTAAACCCTTGTTTTTAGCGTCTTTCGAAAGATGCTCATAGTCTTTGACAAACGCTTTTTGGGCCTGTGCGTTTGCTTTCGCTGGAACTGCATGAGGCTTCTTATAGCAGAAATTATTGAGATGCAGCCATTTTGTCATGCCGCTTACACTGTAAAGCTTACCAACATTCAACTTCACATAAGTGCAAATGTCCTTAACATAAGGATAAGTCATTCCTTCTAGGTGTTTAACGAGCTTTGCTGTTTCATTCTCGTCTCAATCACTTTTGCTGCCCCCGTTTTCGGGCTTCAGCTTAGCTTTAGAAAAGTAATCATCGATAGGGCGTCTAATAGTCTCATCATCTAAAAGCAAAATCCTGGAAATTTCTGAATAACTATAACCATCATCAAAAGCTAAAACCGCTTTTATTCGGTCTCGAATACGCCCCCCCCCTCTCTCTCTCTCTCTCTCTCTCTCTCTCTTTACGATGAGATTTTACGAGTTCATCGCGCTCGCTCGGTGTTAAATGATTGTTCATAAGCTTATTTTGACCATAATCAGCTAGCTCATGTAAGTATTCTATATTCGCATTTTCAATGGCGATTGGTATAGACGATAAACAAGTTTCTTCACTTTACTACTAATTCGGAAAAAAATTACCCGATATCAATTCAGAATATATCTGACATGCTTTTCATAGAAAAACCGTTTAATTATTTGCGTATTCTGTTGCAGTGAGTGCAACACCGAACGAGCCAAGGCCATCAGTTGCTCCTTTGTAGCCACCACTGTCCGCCCAATTCGTTGGCTTTTTACATGATGCCATACTAGCTCATCAGGATTGAGTTCCGGTGAATACGGCGGTAACAATACTAACGTGAGCTTACCTTGGCTAGTGCGGACAAATTCTTGCACTTTCTTGGCTCGATGAATGGGATGGCCATCAACAATCAAATAGACCGATCGCTTGGCGTTGTGCAACAAACGCCTTAGAAAGTCGATAAAAACGTCTGCGGTTACCCGTGATTCGGTTACCATGAAACGCAGGTGACCCTTCGGCGAAACGGCTGACAGCCTATTCACGCTAAAGCGCCGACCCGTTTTCGCTACAACTGGCGTATCACCCCGTACCCCCCAAGTGGTACCACGATGATAATCCGACCGGATCGTCGATTCGTCGCCAAAATAGACCCGCGCTCGCCGCCTTTTCGCTTCTCGTTGTACTTCAGGCCAAGTTTCTCTTAACCATACCTTAACCTGATCAGGGTTTTGCTCGTATGCCTTAAACCCAGGGCGCTGCGCACTCATCCCCCAACGAGACAGGCTATTGCCCACCGAGCGCTCGCTGACCTCGATGCCAAATTTATCTTTCAGTAATATCTGAATCATCGAGCGTGTCCACAAGGCATCGTGAAAATCCAATTGCAACGGATTCGTTTTAACTAGTTCACGTAAGCGATCCGCATATTCATCGGGACACTTTCTTGGGCGGCCTGTGATCTTGCCGGTGGACAGCGCCTGTTCACCACCTTGCTCATATCTGGATAACCAATCGTCAATGCAAGAACGATGAAATCCGAGGGCTTTAATTACTTTTTCAGGGCTTTCACCCGATAATACTTGCGCAACCGCGTGCCTGCGGATGGCTTCTCGCGCGGAATGGGGCAGTGAGCGACCGTCTGTCTTTTTCATAGCATCACTATAACACATTTTATTAATTTGTGTCGGGTAATCTTTTGCCGAAGTAGTAAGTGCCGTGTATTCTCTAACAGTAAGAGTCCTTATGTCACCACCCCCTCTTCTTTCAAGATTACTTGAACCGGCATGATGTAGGAGGTGAAACCGTTTCCAGCAATGAAACGGAGTTAGGGTGACGAGTCCAATACTAAAACCTACCAGTTGATTGGCGAGATTTGATTTGAAGAATGAACCATGAACACAATCGTGTTGCAAATCGAATACGCGGACTATTAGCCCAGCACTAAGAAGCACTATTAGCCATGACACTAAAGGGTAAGAGTCTAATAGAGCAAGACCCGAAGCATAAAGGAAAGCTAAAGGAATAAACGTGTTGGCTAGCTGAATAGAACTTATGAAGACATTGCCGGTTCTATATTTTCTAGTTCTTTCTCTTAGGCTCGATGTGCTTGTGCGACTCATATCATCAGTGACCCTCAAAGCTACCCCACTTATGCGCTAAATCCGGACGCATACAGGAGTGCCGCTATATGTGACGAGTAATACGGGAAAGACTATTCGGTGTCAGCTATATTGACTTCGAAGATCGTTTATTGAAATTCAAGTGCCTTGCATTCTTGAAGATGACAAGTTCGATTCGAGCCTCACTCATGAACGAGCAGCATACGGTAACGGTTAGAATTATCATGTGTGTTCCCAGTTTCACGTGTAGCTATTACGCGATGCATCGCGCGTGCTGGTGGTAGATAGGAGTTCACTACCCGTGATAGTCAAGATAAGGCAAAGGGCCATGCGCCACATTGGGAAGAGCGCTGGCACCGATGGTTGCTACAGGAATTAGGAAGTAAAGTACTTTGAATATCGAGGCATGTCAAGGAGCAGAAGGCAGAAGGGGCTACTTAGATGGTGCGTTGAGGCTGTAGAAAACCCAAAACCATCATTTTACTACTATGTAAGTGATTGATTTTATTAGATCAGAAGTTTGAAAAATGAAGTTTTTCTACAGCTTCGTTAGAGGTTTTTGTATTTGGCAACTCTGTGATTGCGGCACGTTCGATCAGGGGATCCAAAATATGCCAGCAGAGCGTTTCCCTGCCGCCTATAGCCCCAGGGAAGGCAGGCCACCAATGAAAACGGACATCTAAATCACCCTTCTCCCCCGCAACCACCGCAGCTGCTCCACGGTCATGTCACACACGTTGGTGATATGGGTGGGAATTGGCCGCTGGTCCGAGCCAAACCGCTGTTGCCAGTCAAATTGCGCCACGGGCATATTTAATTCAGCTAGCCGCACCGCGGCGGCGGCTTGGACCGCTGAACGCGCCGCTTCACGCCTAAACCAGACAAAAAACGCGGTTGATTCTAGCCGCTAGGCCATCAATTCGAACCGTGGCTGCTCGGCTTCCGATAAGCCTGCGGCGAGCAGCACCATGACGTTGTAAATCCCCGCCTCCACCAGCTTGGCCACCTGCTACGATGTATCGACCACCAACACCCGCCCCGTTTGGCGTACTTGCTCCGTCGCCACCGGGTCGAGTAGCCCGTGGTCGAGATGATAAAGTTCCAGGCTTAAATTGAACGAGGGATACATCGTCCACGGTTCGGCTTGGTCCGCGCGAAACCCGATATGGTTCAAAATGGTCGGTTCTAGACCCTTGGTCGTCTCCTGCACCCCGCCCCCCTGAAACACCACTTGGTCTTTCAGAATCGATCGTCCACTGGCTAAGTAGCCGCAACCCGGATCAGGCCAGCCGTTACTACCAGGGCCAACCGGTACCCGACCGCGCCGCGGGCGGCCAGTGTCGGTCAATCAAATCGTCTGGGACACAGCGCGCGGCGAAACGCTCACCCCCAACGGGTTTGGGAAGTGCACCCAGCCTATCGATGGGCCTTGCAGCCGGATAGTCTGCAGGACATCTATGACTCGCTTGAGCTTGAACAGTCACGATAGCCCAACAAGTGTATGCAACTGACGCGCGAGGACGCGCGCGGCTGATGCTGGCCGTTGAGGCTGTAGAAAAATCCCGGTTTTTGATAGAATACTAGCGTTTTTCCGTGATGCAGTTGAGCTGTAAGCGGTCAGAGGATCCCGTTATTTATTTATGCGCCCATTCCTCATCACACGGTTTCTACGATTAGCCAATCGAGGAGCAGTGAGCCTTGGAGAAGAAAGTTCGGTGTTATCGCTCGCGCGAGCAATGGCTAGAGGTTCTGGAGCAACAAGCCCGTAGCGGGCTGAGCCAGACAGCGTTCTGCCAACAGCAAGGCATTACCTTAAGCGCGTTTCACAACGCCAAGTCCCGGCTTGGGTCGAAGGCGCTGTGCCCTCGGCCAAGCCGGCCTTTATCGATGTATGCGGATGAACCCGCGCTCGTGCCGGCGTCAACGAATTGGGATGTAGAACGGTCGTTGGGCGAAGGCGTGGTGTTGCGTGTTCGTCGTGCATGGGGTCAAGTGTGATGGGGTTGCCTAACAGTTCGATGAAGGTGTGGCTGTACGGCCACGCCACGGATATGAGAAAGAGCTTTGATGGATTAAGTGCGTTCAGGTAAAGAGCCGGCAGCGCGAACGGGATAAATGGATACGAGGGAAATGACGTTGCTACCGGTGCAAGCAATGGGGCAGGCCGGGTTAGCGCAAGCCTAGGGCGCGGGGAGTCAAACGCCAATTAACCTGGACTACGGCCCAATCAGCGCATGGCCGCTGGCGGCTGAGGGCGAGTCCAGGGCTGTACTGTGCGCTTGCCAACAGGTATTTTAAAGACTCGGGACGGGTAGAATTATCAGCATGAATCAGACACGGCATGATAATGAACCGCCGTGGTAGGTGATCCGTAGGCCCGGTGGGGTGGGAGTAGAGGCATCGTGAGGTGCCTCCCTATCCTGATTATGTAAATCTATAGCTCCTAGATTTGGATAACTTTTATCTCAGGAGCATTTTAAAAGAGGCTCAGAATTTATGAAAAACTTACTTTTAATTAGTGCAACCTCTCTAATACTTGCACTACAAGGATGTGCAGGACACCCTGCATTTAATGATGAAGGGTATTTGCAGTATACAAAATCAATCTATGAAAAAATAAAAAATAACCCTAATTACCGCCGTATACCTCTTGATACAGATCAGCAAGTAGATGATTTCACAACATTGGAATATAAAGCTTATAAAAAGGAAATAAGTAAAGAAGAATTTATTCGGGAGTTGGAACGCCAATACCCTGGATATTCAGAATCGATTAAATGGAATGCAGATCAATTACCTGAATAAATTCACATAATCGGGTAGCCGGAGGTCTCTAAGCTCCAGCTCCCACAACACCCTGCATGCGGCTGCGCACAGGGCGTTTCATCAACCGTGATGACAGGCAATCGAGCCGTCCCGAAGTAAGAACAGGCCTTGTTGTTTCAGGTACGCCAATCCCAGTGCCGCATTTATCCCGTGGGACTTGGCACTGTGCCACCCGCCTTTGCTGGAACGCCCACCAGCCAGCGCAGCCTTGACCGCAAGGCCAAGTTTGAACAGGTTGCATCTCTTGGTACGCGCCCTGCCCCACTGTTTCCAGTAGCCCATCGTGACCCGCCGGCGTATCCAGTGGTCGAGTTCAACCCAGCGTTGGTATTGACACATTGTTGGTATGGGTTGCCCATCCCATAGTCGTTGCTCCCGCCACGCCAATAGAGACTGAGTGCCCCGGATGTTGGTCGCCATCGGCGCACCCCAGCTACGGCGGGTCAGTTCACGCACCGGGCGCTTGAACTGTTCCACGCTTTGGGGGGCCAGCGAATGGGTTTGCCGTGAACACTGAGTCCGGGGAATTGGCACTGGCTGGTGTTGACCCTCTGGCTTTTGTCGAGGTTGATCTTGAGTGTCAGGTCTTGCTCAATCAAGCGGCTCAGGCTGAATCACACACGTTCGCCTGCCCGTGGGCTTTTGACCCGAATCATCAGGTCGCCGGCGTAGCGGGCAAAACGGTGCCCACATGGGCTTGGCCTGCCCTGTGATTTTCAACCGATTGAGTTCCATCGTGCGCCTGCCCATGAGTTGTCTTCGGCGCGTCGGTAAGTCTTTGACGCAGATGACATGAATGTCTGAATATTCAATGACTCGTGGCTGCACTACTTCGGCAAATTCAGCGATGAGCTTGGCATCAATAGCATCGGTCTTTGCCAGCTTACCGACTGCCTGGGCGTAGCGAGGAACATGAATGGGGTTGACGGCGATAATTGGCAGCACCCTATCAATGGCGGCTTCCACTAGTGCACGTTCATAGCGCCCTGTAGCTTCAAGCACGCTCCGTTCGACCTTAAATCTCCCATACGATCCAACAGCTTGCGGAGCCCAGCAGCGCTGTTTTCAAAGTTCAAAGAGACGCCACGCTCATGAATGTGCACATCGAGCGCATATTTCCCGATATCGACTGCGATATGAATGGTTGACGATGCTCTGTTCATCTGCACTCACCCTTGCTAGATTCGGGCTCAGAGGCCCATTCGAGTGTTCGAGTTAATCAACCGGATCGACCCAGCGCCCACACTTGTTGACGGTCTCGCAAAACGGAGCCGGGCTTGGATCGGGCTACTGGGCCGGTAACTTGTTGCAGCAAGTTACCGGCCTCATCTTATTCCAGGATGAGGGTGACAAGTGTCATACAATGGCTCGGAGCTGGACTGGCCCATTCGCTGCGCCAATGCCCCAGCCGCTCAAGCCCGCCGTTGGGCCATTGAAACGAGGGTTTTTCACCGTTGAAATTTGAATGGGATGATAAAAAAGCGGTGTCAAACCAGAGAAAGCATGGCGTCACATTCGAAGAAGCAAGTACTGTTCTATCGGATTTTCTATCGATAACGATTCCTGATCCATTGCATCAGCAGCATGAAGAACGTTTTGTTACTATAGGGCATCCGATAATCAACGCCTACTTGTTGTAATCCATACCGACAGGGGAGTAACGATACGAATCATTTCTGCGCGATTAGCGACATCACATGAACGCAAGAGGTATAAAAAGCATGGTCACTAGAAAAGATCCAGATATGTTGGATGAATATGATTTTTCAAATGGGGTTCGGGGGGAAATACGCTGCACGATATAGAGAAAGCTCTAATATTGTTAAACTAGACGATGACGTTGCCGAGATATTTCCAAATACCCATGAAGTAAACGACGCTCTGAGAACACTCGGAAAACTCATCCGGAATCATGCAAATATTGGCCTAACAAAAAAATCCAGCTGACCTCCTTCGTCGGCAGCTGACTTTGGCGTTATGCGCTCTTGAATCTGCAAAATACGCCCTCTATATGGCTTTGGTTCATTAAAATAATGAAGGGCTAATAATGACCAAATTTTCATCAGGTTTTGTAACTGACAATATTTTTCTGTCAATTGGCAGAGCGATCCTTCGCAAGCAAATGCGGGATGAGCGTAACATCTCAGACTCAGAAGCTTTAGGTCATGCAATGGCGATACAAGGACGCTATGACTTCGTTGACCAAAACGAAGCACAGCTCTTCTGTCAGGAAGTGGTTCGAGCATTTCGTTATGTAGAGCAACGAGAACTCAAATCAGTCAGTAAATTAGCTTATGCGAGCTTTCAAAAAGACCAATTAAGTGGAAACTCTATTCTAGATGATGAGCTTATTGATGACCTTGAAGCCGCTGGTGCTATGTAGCCAAGCGCATAATCGGGTAAGGAAAGGTCTCTACCCTTCCCTCCCCACACCACCGTGCATGCGGGTGCGCACAGGGCGGTTCATTGAGCAAGGTGAAGCTTGCTCCCACCATCGCGTAGCGAGAAAAGCCCTTGGGATTTCAAATAAGCATGGGATAACGCTTGCTGAATCCCCGGTGTTTTTGAACTACGCCATGGCCCTTTGCGGGTCAATCCGCACGCTACCGCCGCCTGGATCGCTACATCCCGGCTAATCAGGTTCCGTACCTTGGTACGTGGCTTTCGCCACTGTCGCCAATAGGCCATGCGCACGCGGCGCCGACTCCAATGACCCAGTTCCACGCAGCGCTGATAGCCGCTGGCGATGCCGAAGTCGTTGACCCAGCCCCGTAGGGACTGGCTGAGTTTGAGCAGTTGGTCGCGCATAGATACGCCCCAGTGGCGGTGGGTCAAGTGGCGTACGCGCTGTTTGAACCGTTCCTCGGTTTTGGCGGGCCAATGGAGGCGGCCGCCTCGGAACGTGAATCCGAGAAATTGGCTGTCACTGACTTTGACCCCTTGGCTTTTGTCGATGTGAACCACCCGTTTCAGGCGGTGCTCCCGATAACGAGTCAGGCTGCGCCATACGCACTCACCCGCGCGCTGGCTGCCCAGCACGATGATGATAGCGTCCGCGTACCGCGCCAACCGATGTCCCCGCCGCTCCAGCTTCTTTGCCCAATCAGTCCAGCAAGCTGTTACTCAGCCACGGCGATAGCGGGCCGCCTTGAGGGACACCGGCTCGGGTCTCCGTGAACGCCTCGCCCTCCATGACACCCGCTCGCAGGTAACGGCCAATCAACTGCAAGACCCGTTCGTCCCTCACCTTCCGGTTCAGGCATGTCATCCGCCAATCGTGGTTGACCCGGTCAAAGAACTTCGACCGGTCAATATCCACCGCATAGCGATGGCCCGTTTGGAGGTCGGCCTGTATCTGTCGCACGGCCTGAGGGGCGCTACGATACGGACGAAACCCATAGCTATGGGTTGAAAAGTCCGGGTCGAACCATGGCATCAAAACCGGGGCGATGGCCTGCTCGATGAGCCGGTCAAGCACCGTCGGCATGCCCAATAAGCCAGAGTCCCGCTCGGCTAAAGCAAAATTACCCTACTCCCGCCGTCTTGAAGTCCATTCAGGGCATTACGACCGCCAATCTACCAGCAACCCGTCCGGTTACCGCAAATCCATACCCGTGCCGTGGATACAACTCAAGGGCTATTGGCTCGGTCAAGCGGGTTTTACCATCGGCATCGAGCTTGAAGTCAAGATCAGCCAACAGCGTATGGTGATTACCCCCGCTTCTTCTGGTTGTACAACTTAAGGTTATATTGGGCTTAAGTAAGTGGCCAGCGTCAGATGGGCGCTGGCCTAACAAGTGCCATACAATGGCTTGAGGTAACTCATGTTGAAGCTGGGTGAACGGGTACAACACAAGACGTCCGGTTGGGGCCGAATTGTAGAGTTGAACCCCCGGTCGAGTGGGCGTGAGCGAGGCGGCCTCTGAGTTGAAGTTGCAAACCTCACAGCAAGCGACGACGAACTCCAATCACCACTTGCCAGTGGCCGCCAATGGACTGGCACAAGACTTCTCAGCCACGGCGCCTAATCAAAAGTGGGTTCAAGACATCACCGACATGGCGGCCGGGCAGGGCTGGCTGTATTGGGCGGTGGTCATCGGCTGGTACTCACGCCAAGTCAGGCTGGTCGATGAGCGGGCGGATGAAGGCCACGCGGGTGTGTGATGCGCTGAGCATGGCGCTGATGCGCCGGGGCTGGCACGGTGACGTCACCGTGCACCGCGGCCAAGGCAGCCAGTCCTGTGCAAAGCGCTACCACGGCCGGCTCGCCAAGCACGGTTTGCACGCGAGCATGAGTCAACGCGGCGGCGGTTGCGACAACGCTTGTGCCGAATCGTTGTCCCATACCCTCAAAGTCGGGCTGACACACGGCAACCGTTATGCCACCCGTGCAGCGGCTAGGCCACGAGGTATTCCAGTACAAAGTACCTGTCTAGGTCATTGATACGAATCATGTCCCGCTTCTTCAAGAACGTTTCCGGATATGGGCTCACTGGCTGGGACTAGCTGCAGGCGCAAACCGGGTAATTCGGATAACTCCGCAAGCGGCGCGGCCCCGAAACCGGCGATGGGTAACCCTCGATCAGTGAGTTTTGGAAGCAACGAGCCGGTATACCGTGCCGGCTAAATCCAGCACGTACACATTGCCCTTGGCATCCTCACCGAAGCTCGAAATGCTAAGCGCCGAATGGAGTTCGACACGATGCAGCCATTCATCACCGCGGCGCTGTAACGACCAGATTGTGCCGCTGCAATAGTCACCGAAGAAATAACGACCCGCCAGGGATGGGTATTGTTGACCGCGGTACATATAGCCGCCGGTGACAGAGCAGCCTTCGGTATGGGCATATTCGGCGATCGGCCTCGTTAGATTCGTGGGCCGATCGGCGGGCCGGCGGCACGCGCTGCGCTCAAAACAACGGCTGCCCTCATACCAGCGCCAACCGTAATTTTGCCCGCCTTCAACACCAGCCGGCTGCCAGTTGATCTCCTCGCGCCGGTTCTGGCCCACGTCGGCGATAAACAGATCGCCCGTTAAAGCGTCAAATGAAAAGCGCCACGGGTTGCGCAATCCATAGGCCCAAATCTCCGCCCGGCCGGCGCCCGGGCGTGCGGCGAAAGGATTGTCCGGAGGAATGGCATAAGGCCTGCCACGGTCCACATCTATGCGCAACAGCGCCCCTAAGAGCGAACGATTGTCCTGGCCCGCATCCAGTGGATCACCGCCAGCGCCACCATCACCCATGCCGATATAGAGATAGCCGTCTGGCCCAAACTGCAATTGCCCACCGTTGTGATTGCCGTACGGTTGCTCAACGCGCAGGAGAATCTGCTCGCTTTCGGGATCGGCTTGCCCGCCGCTACGCTTTAGGAATCTGGAGACAATGCTCGCCCCAGCATCGCCGGTATAGTTGACGAACACCGCCCCGTTGCTGGCATAGCGTGGATGAAATGCGGCGCTGAGCAGACCCTGTTCATTGCCGCGGGACGTTACGCGATCACGAATGTCCAAAAACACGCTAGCCGCCCCGCGTTCGCCTAGGCGGCGGATCACGCCGCGTTGCTCGACTACGAATACGGCGGCGCCAGCGTGGGTCAGGTAGACAGGCCGTTCAAAACCGGTTTGCACCGGCTCCAACTGGGCGACAGCGCCAGCGTCCGCCGCCAGTACCATGGCCATGACATTGGCAGCCACAGTACTGGCAACCATGACAACACTGGCCATAACAGCGCCGACGATAGGCCGCCGGCGCACAGCCGCCGTCAACACTTTAAGCGCTCGGATCATTGAGCGCCGCTTGCACCGCCGCTTCCAGATCGGGCGCCATACCGGTTTTGAGTTGCAACCGGCGGCCATTGACGTAGAGGGTTGGCGTCGAATTCACGCCCAAGCTGTTTGCCTGCGCTTCCCCCTTGGCCACAAAGTCCGCCGAGCGGGCAGCGGCGAAGCAGGCGTCAAACGCGGCGAGATCAAGGCCTACGTCGTCAGCCAAGGCACGGGGTGATTCTTCGGTGAGCGAGCGTTGCCGCTCGAAGGCGAGATCGTGATAGGGCCAAAACTTGTCCTGCTCAAGCGCGCAAGCCCCACCGCGCGAGACCAACCGGGAGATGCCGGAGGGATTGATGGGAAAGTCTATATAGACCACACGCACTTTGCCGGCATGCGCTTTCATCACCTGGTCCACCACGGGCGAAGCGGACTGGCAGTGGGGGCACTGGAAGTCGGCGAACTCGACGATGGTAACCGCAGCGTCAGCCGCTCCTTTGCTGGCAAAACCGGCCGTTTCGATAGCCAAACGGGGCGCTAGTGCGGGCGGCAGCTTATCGGTCAACTCACCGGATCGACGCAGGGCGGAGGCCATGGTCTGCTTGACCTCATCGTCCCGCCGCGAGGTTAAGTAGTCGGCGATTTGACCGCGCACCTGCGCCAACGGCATGCGAATGCGCGCTTGGTTTTGTTGGTAGAACTGTTCCACCTGCTCATCGGCAATCTTCTCCGATGGCAATAAGCCGGCGCGCGCCTCTGCCTCGCTCTTACCCGACTCGCGCATCACTTTTTGCACTTGCAAGTCGAATACCGCATCGCGCACCACTAGCTCGATGGCCTGGCGGTACGCCACATAGGCGTCGAACACGCGTTGGCGCTGCGCCGCCGTCAGCTCGGACTCGCTGAAGTTCTTACCGCCGAGGGCAAACAGCGCCCGTTCCTCGGTCGCCGCGCCCGGCAACGCGGCAGTCGCACAAAGTAGCGCCATGGATATTACGGCCACCCATCGCCGTCCTGCTATTGCTTTCATTTACACGTGCTCCCTAGACATTGCATGTACCAACCAACATTTCAAAACTCCGCACCAACCCGGCTCAATTCGCCTTGCGCCGCGCCTCTTTCAACGCCAGTTGCCCATAGCCGTTCAAAGACTCTACAACCTGAGCACGCTGACTCGAAGCCACCACCCGGTCCACCGTCAAGACAAGAGCGATAATCCTTTTACGCATGGCGCGGCGGCGCTGGCGCTCGGTGAAAGACACCTCACCGGAGCGGCCCAACCAGGCTTCTAGCATCTGCAGCAAATCCTCACTGCTGGCCCCACTATAGGCCTTATTATCAGTAGCCGATGGCTTAGCTATGTGTTCCAAGATCTGGAGTTCACGGGCATGATGCTCGGCCAGCCAGCGCGCCGCACCATCCGGTAACGCATCGATCGCCGGACCGACTGCGGCCCGTTGCGCTGCGTCCAAACCACCGCTCCACCTTTCGATTCTCTTGATTACCCGCGCGCGCCTAGCGGCCAAGCGTGCCTCGCGCTGCGGCTGCGCGTACTCGTCCATGGCTTTTGCGTGACGCTGGCGCGACGCATCCCTCAGCTCATCGACCTGCTCCGGTGTCAGTGTTTGCAGCACCGGCGCGATGGCCCCCGCGAAAGCCCTGCCAAGCGCCGCTACCCGTGCCTCGGCCTGGTCCAACCACTCATCGAGCGCGGGCTCCGCAAGACCGTTCTCCACCTGCTCGCTCGCTTGTTGCAATAAGCTCGCGTATTACGCTAACTGCGTTTGCCGGTGCCATATATGCAAACGCTCTAATTCGCTCGCCAGCAGCTCTTTTTGCCGCCCATCCAAACTGACGAAGGTACCCAAGTACTGCGCCAGCAACCAATCCGCGTTGCCATAGAAGAACTCGGATCTGCTGCAAGCGGCCATCAAGCAAATGCAGCCCAGCAACACCACTTTAATGGCGCTGGCTTTAATGGCGCTGGCGCGCAGGCCCATACGGGCATACGGGCGGCTATGCTTAACTTTCTTCAACACCCATCGCTCGCCTGTCTTCACCGCCGAACAACTCCATCAGACGGCGCAGGAACATGCGCAGTTCCATAGACGTGACGGCAAAGTCCATATCCAGGCGCCCGGCATGATCATGCGCATCCACTTCTGCCGCCTCTTCCTTGATGATTTCCAAAAACCGCAGGCGGCGCACATTGAGGTGCTCATCGAGCATGAAACGCAAGCGTTCACCGTAGATGAGCGCTAATTTGATGACCTCCTTACCCGCTTCCAAGTGGGTCAGAATTTCCCTGCTGGCCAAGTCCTGATTGCGGCACCGCACGGTCGCCCCGCCCTCCCCGGGCAGGCGTAGCTCGCACTCCTGCTCCACTTCCAGATCCGTGGGCGTAGCACCGTCGTTCAGCCACCGCGTCATCACCGCAATAGGCCGCTCCATAGTCACCGGCAAACTGATCGGCAACGCCCCTAGCGCATCTTGGAGCGCACCAGTGAAAGCATCGGCTTTGACATCAGTGGCGGCGTCCACCAGCAGATAACCGTCGATGGGATCGATATAGCCGAAGGTTCGCTGCGAGCGGGTAAACGCCCGCGGCAACAGGTCGAAGCGCACCTCATCCATCAGCCGCTCGCGTTCGCGCTTGGGCACAGAGAGTCCGCGCTCGCGCTCCATCGCCTCGATACGCTCCACCGCCGCCTCGCGCACAACGCTTGAGGGCAACAGCTTCTCTTCGTGACAACCGGCCATCAGCATAAAACCATTGGTCGCATGCACCAGCGGCGCGTCCTCGCCACCGCCCGGCGGCACGAAACCGTAACTGGACATTTCCAGGCGGCCGCAAGCACTGAAGCGCTGCACCTCCAACCCTTCAGCCAATTGCTCGGGCGTCATGCGAAACGGCCGCAAAAAACGGTAGATTTTAAGGCTTTTGAACCACATCAGATCTGCCGCCAATCCCGCACCCGCTGGATCAGACGGGCGGTGGATGCATCATGGACACCGGCCCTGCTCCCTGTCTCGCCGCGCCCTTGTTCGAGTTCCGGCTCTATGGCCTGCGCCAGCCGTTTGCCGAGTTCAACCCCCCACTGGTCGAATGAGTTGATGCCGAACACGCATCCTTGCACGAATACTTTGTGTTCATACAGTGCCACCAACGCGCCCAAAGCATACGCATCCAACGAGCGCGTGACCAAGGTATTGCTGGGCCTGTTGCCGGGGAAGACCCGGTGCGGCAACAGGGCTGGCGCTGGCGGCATCCCCGCCAGCCCCGCGCGTACTTCATCTGGCGTTTTACCCCGCATCAACGCCTCGCCCTGGGCGATACAATTGGCCAGCAACAGGGTGTGATGACGGCCAACCGGATTGTGCGAATTGGCCGCCACTATAAAGTCGGCGGGAATCAAATGGGTCCCCTGGTGCAGCAACTGGTAAAACGCATGCTGGCCGTTGGTCCCCGGCTCACCCCACACGATGGGGCCCGTGGCGCCTGCAACCGCCGTGCCGTCCAACTGCACGCTTTTGCCGTTGCTTTCCATATCGAGCTGCTGCAAATAGGCGGGAAAGCGGTGCAAGTATTGATCGTACGGCAAGATCGCGTAGGACGCGGCGCCAAACAGTGCGCGGTACCACACCCCCAACATGCCCATGATGACGGGCATGTTCCGCTCTAGGGGCGCATCGCAAAAATGCTTATCCATCGCATAAGCGCCCTCGAGCATGCTCTCGAATACCTCGAAACCCACGTGACAGGCGATGGGCAGGCCGATGGCACCCCACATGGAGTAGCGGCCACCTACCCAGTCCCAAAATTCGAACATGTTCGCCGTGTCGATGCCGAATTCGCGCACTCCGGGGGGATTGCTGGATACCGCCACAAAGTGACGCGCCACGGCCGCTTCACCACCTAGGGCATTGATGAGCCAGGCCCGTGCCGTGTGCGCATTGGTCAGGGTTTCTTGGGTAGTAAAAGTCTTTGACGCCACGATGAACAAAGTGCAGGCCGGATCGAGGCGCCGCAGTACCTCGCTCATATGGGTGCCGTCCACATTCGAGACAAAATGCGCCCGCAAGCCTGGCCGGGCGAACTTGCGCAACGCTTCACAGGCCATCGACGGTCCCAGATCGGAGCCGCCGATGCCGATATTGACCACATCGGTGATGACGGCCCCGGTAAAACCGCGCCACTCACCGTTTCGCAGCCGCGCCGAGAAGGCTTTCATCTGCGCCAACACGGCCCGCACACTGGGCATCACATCTTGGCCATCGACCGTGATTGGCGTTGCGCCCCGGTGGCGAAGAGCGACGTGCAGCACCGCCCTGTTTTCCGTCACGTTGATCCGTTCGCCGGCAAACATGGCCGCCCGTCTAGCCTCTACACCGCTGGCCCGGGCCAGTGCTATGAGCGCGGCCATAGCCTGGTCGTCGATCCGGTTCTTCGAATAGTCCAGATACCAGGGGCCCGCGTCACAGGAGAATCTGCGCGCGCGCGCCGGATCGCCGGCGAAGAGCGCGCGCATGTGCTCAGGCGCGACCCGCTCATAGGCAGCGCGCACATCGTCCCATGCCGCAGCGCTCATCCCCATATCCAATCAAGCTCTGCTAGAAAACAATACTGCACAAAACAACATTTCAGCTAACCACAGTGGAACACAATAGAGGCTCGCCGGCTAACGCTGCGCTAAGCGCATCAAGAACTCGTAGCGCGAATTCAAATAGCGCAAGTACGTGGTCAAAGCCGCTTTACGCAAGGCATCGTGCTGCGGGCCGTGGCGGGCCAGCCCCCTGAATATGTCCCGCCACCCGTGATCGCAGGAAAACCAACCGGTATCAAACACGGCCAGCACGTCGCGCAGCGATTGCCCATGGGCGATGCCGTAGCGGTATTCCGCTTGGATCCGCCGTGCCACCAAGCGCGTGTTGTGCGCCGCTTGCAACAACTCGGATTGCGGCATATCGCGAAATTCGCCGGCCCTGGACTGCGGGAAGCTATCCCGGCCAATCAAGCGCTCTTGAAATAAGCCAAGACGCGAGGGCATAGCACCCGCAGCCGTTGTCGGATGCTCGGCGTCACCCGCAATGATCGCTTGCTCGTGGTTAAGAGAAAACATGTTCCAGCAAAATCAGGTCATGGAAGGTGCCGCGCTGGCGGCTAATCTTTGGCCAAATTGACGATAAGACTGGACGTATCCCAACGCCCGCCACCCTTGGCTTGCACCGCCGCGTAGAACTGATCGACCAACGCCGTGACCGGCAAACGGGCGCCGTGTTTATTCGCCTCGGCGATGCAGATCCCCAGATCCTTGCGCATCCAATCCACCGCGAAACCGAACTCGAACTCATCGCGGATCATGGTTTTGCCACGGTTTTCCATCTGCCACGACTGGGCCGCACCTTTAGCGATCACATCGAGCACCAAATCGCCGTCAAGGCCGGCCCGAAGGGAAAAATTGATCGCCTCCGACAGCGCCTGCACCAGCCCGGCGATGCAGATCTGATTGGCCATCTTGGTCAACTGACCGTTACCCGCCGCGCCCATCAAAGTCACTGCCCGGCCATAGCTGTCCATGGCCGGCTTGCAACGCTCAAAGGTGTTGGCCTCACCTCCCACCATCACCGTGAGTACGCCATTCTCCGCGCCCGCTTGACCACCCGACACCGGCGCATCCAAAAATCCCAAGCCCTGCTGTTTAGCCGCCGCCTCCAATTCACGGGCTAGATCCGCCGACGCTGTGGTGTGATCGACAAATATCGCGCCCTCACTCATGCCAGCGAACGCACCATCATCACCGTAGACCACGCTGCGCACATCATCGTCGTTACCGACGCAAGCGAAAACCACATCCGCCCCTTTGCCAGCCTGGCGCGGCGTCGCGGCGAATTCGCCTTTATGCTCAGCCATCCACTGCTCAGCGCGCGCCGCGGTGCGGTTGTACACGCGCACGCAATATCCTTTCGCGGCCAGGTGCCCTGCCATGGGATAACCCATAACGCCCAGGCCCAAAAACGCCACCTTGGCCAAGCTGTCACTCATCGTCTGTGGTCTCCACTGTAGTCGCTGCAGCCAGAAGTATCTTCCCAAAGCCGCTACCCAAGCATTATCGATTGCAATGCGCACTCAATCAGGCATTCAGATCGGGAATGAGCAAGCTTTCCAGCTTGTTGATCATATCTTTTAGAAAGAGCTTGCGCTTTTTCAAACGCCTTAACTGTAGTTGATCGGTGTAGACGGCCTCGCTGATGCGGGTTATGACATCATCGAGATCACGATGCTCAACGCGCAAGCCCTCCAGGCGCTCGCGCACCCTTCGCTCATCTTCCGCGCTCAGCATATTTCAAAAGCCCCCGTTCTCCACGCGCCGCCTACGATACGCGCAGCCGCCGAGGATTTCGACCGCAGGAATTTCGACTGCGGGAATTTACGGCGGCATTACCGGCAAGATCCGTGGCGTGGCTTGCTGATAGGCTTTTCATGTAAGTCACCCGCGAACAGTCCTACCCCTTTATCGCAACCGCGAGTATAGCGACACCCATGAAGCTGCAAGAAACTTCAGCCCCGGATATCCCGGCCCAAAATACCTTAGTGATCATGGCCGATGAACACAGCCCGAAGATGCTCGGCTGCGCCGGCCATGCGCTAGTCCAAACCCCGCACTTCGATGCCCTGGCGGCCCGGGGTACCCGGTTCGCGCGGGCCTACACGCCCTGCCCCATCTGCGTTCCAGCCAGGGCCGCTTTCGCCACCGGCAGGTACGTGCACGAACTCGGGTTTTGGGACAACTCCATGGGCTATGACGGCCGGGTGCAGGGCTGGGGCCACCGCCTGCAAGCAGCCGGCATCCGCAACGAGTCCATCGGCAAGCTGCATTATCGCCATGAGACCGATCCGGTAGGTCTCGATAAACAATATATTCCCATGCACATCAAAGACGGCGTCGGCATGGTGCACTTATCCATCCGCCGCCAATACCCGGATTTCATCCCTACCATCAAATCATCGGGTATCATCGCCGCCGCCGGCTGCGGCGAAAGCGAGTACACCCGATACGATAGAAAAGTGGCGAAGCTGGCCTGTGAATGGTTAGCGGAGGCGGCCAAGCGCGAAGAACGGTGGGTTCTTTTCGTGAGCTTCGTGGCACCGCATTTCCCGCTTGTCGCACCCGAAGAGTTCTTTTCGCTGTATCCGGTGGCGGATATGCCGCTACCCAAAGCCGGTGTTGGCAGCGACTTCAGGCCGCATCCCTGGCTCGCGGATTTCATTCGCACCACGGCAGCCGATCAGCACAGCGCGCAGCAACACCGCACCGCCGCCGCCGCTTACCTGGGGCTTTGCAGCTTTGTGGACGCGCAGATTGGCTTGGTGCTGGAGGCTTTGCAGCAACACGGCCTGGCCGGCTCCACCCGCGTCATCTACACCTCCGATCATGGGGAGAACGCTGGCGCGCGGATGCTCTGGGGCAAGTCGAATCACTACGAGGAATCCAGCGGTATTCCTCTCATCATCGCCGGCGATGGTATTCCAAACCGGGTGTCGCACACGCCGGTCAATCTGATCGATGTGCATCCAACGATACTGCATAGCACCGGCTTGGCGCACGGTACCGATGGCACCCCTGGCACCTCGCTCATCGCCCTGGCGGCGGCGGATGACGACCCGGACCGGGTGGCTTTCAGCGAATATCACGCGGCGCGCTCACCCTCGGCCTCCTTCATGGTGCGAAAAGGGCGCTATAAGCTCATCCATTACGTGGGTTTTGCGCCGGAGTTATTCGATCTGGACACCGATCCGGAGGAGCAAAACGATCGGGCGGCGTCGCCGAATCACCAAGGCGTGCTACGGGACCTGGAACGCTGCTTGCGTGAGATCGTCGATCCGCAAGCCGTGGACCGCGCCGCCAATGCAGCACAAAAAGCGCTCGTAGACAGCCGCGGCGGACCGGCGGCGGTGATGGCCAATCTGGTGACCACCAAGGCCTACACGCCGGTGCCCGGTGAATTCTTGCGTGAGTGAGCAGCGTTAGCGAATAACGCAGCCCGCACCAGCGAGGCACCTAACCGGCGGGCGGCGCTGCACTCGCACTGAAGCGCAACGCCACCGTCAAGCCCGGCTCATTGTCATACACATCCACCGACGCCCCATGGTGGCGCGCCACGGCGGCCACCAAGCTGAGCCCCAGACCATGCCCCGGCGTCGTCCTGCTGCGCTCCCCCCTAAAGAAGCGCTCGAACATCTGCTCATGCTGGGCTTTAGGCACACCTAGACCCGTATCGGCCACCGCCAGCAACACCTGCTCGCCGCGCCTGACCACTTCGATGGTGACATCACCGGATGGCGGCGTGAACTTAAGTGCGTTCTCCAATAGATTGCCCAAAGCCTGAAATAACAGATCGCGATCCGCGTTTATCACACAGCCGCTCATAATCCGCCGCTTCAAGCTAAGACCACGGCTTTCCGCTACCGCCTCATACAAATCATAAGCATCATCGGCCAACCCTCCGAGTTCCAGTGGCTCGAATGCACTCACCACCTGGCCCGCTTCCAGACGTGCGATTCTAAGCAGGGCGGTAAAAGCGCTGAGCAATTGATCGACGTCATCGGTGGCCGCCTCCACCAACCGGCCCGCCTCGCTGTCACCATCGACGCTGCTCTTCAGCGTTTCCAGCCGGTGGCGCAAACGGGTGAGCGGCGTGCGCAAATCATGGGCCACGTTGTCCGAGACGTCGCGCACGCTAGCCATCAGCGTCTCGATTTCATCCAGCATGGCATTTAAGTTACCGGCCAGTTGATCGAAATCATCGCCGCTGCCGCTGGTCGGCACACGCAAACCGAGATCGCCAGCCATGATTTCCCGGCTGGTTTGGTTGATGGCTTCGATACGCCGTAGCGTGGCGCGGGACGTGGCCGCGCCGCCAGCGATGGCCAGCGCGACGGTGATGGCAAGACCCCAGGCGATGGCCCGGTGAACCAGGGTGCGCACTTTTTCAAGTGAGTGCACATCCCGGCCAACGAGTAGCCGCAAGCCGCCACTCAATACAAAAGAGCGAGCCCGCACCGACCGTGAACCGGCTGGCGTCTGCAGGGTAAAGTCGATCCACCCTTGCTCATCAGCCGCCGCTTTTGGCCAGCGGTCCAAATTACCGGCCAGCGCCCGGTAGTCCGGGGAAGCGAACAGGTAAACAGACTCACCCCGTGGATCACGCCGGATCCGCTCGGCGATGAGGCCGTTCAACCCTTCCAACCCGTGCTCGAGGTACTGCTCCGCCAGACCTTCGATCTCGGCGGCGATGGTCTGATCGGCCTGTGACGACATAAAACCCGCCGTCGACCAGTAGAGAAAGCCGAGCAGCAAGGCGACGCCTGAACCGAAGACACTGGCATGCAACAGTGCCAGGCGAAATGCATGGGAGCGCAGCAGTGAACGCCAACCCGCAGTGGCTAGCGCCTCGTGCTTATTCATGCCCCGCGCCTATTCATGCCTCGCGCAGGGAATAACCGGCGCCGCGTACGGTGTGCAGCAACGGCTTGTCGAAGCCCCGATCAATCTTCGCCCGCAGGCGGCTGATATGAACATCAATGACGTTGGTCTGCGGATCGAAGCGATAACCCCACACCGTTTCCAACAGCATGGTTCGGGTCACTACTTGGCCGGCGTTTCTGAACAAATATTCGAGTAAACTGAATTCGCGCGGCTGCAAATCGATAATCCGGCCCGCGCGCCGCACCGTGCGCGCCAACAAATCCATTTCCAGATCGGCCAAGCTGAGCACGGTTTCCGGCCCATCGCTCCGTCCCCGCCGCACCAACCCCTCCACGCGGGCCAACAACTCACTGAAAGCGAAAGGCTTGGGGAGATAATCATCTCCGCCCGCCCGTAAACCGGCCACCCGGTCATCGACTTCCCCTAGGGCCGATAGTAATAACACCGCGGTGCTATTGCCCGCGCCACGCAGGGTCTTCAGAACCGTCAAACCGTCCAGCGCCGGCAACATACGGTCCAGAATAATGACATCGAAGGTCTCGGTACTGGCCAGAAACAGGCCGTCTTTACCATCGGCGGCCTGTTCCACGCAGTGGCCGGCCTCGCTCAGTCCTTTGTGGACATAGGCGCGCAACGCCTCATCATCCTCGATCAGTAAGATCCGCATCGGCTTACAGCAACCGCCAGTAAAACAACCGCCAGTGGTGGCCACCACACGGCGCGGTGGCCTATCCGCATAAACTTACACTATGCGCGCTATGTCCGGTTACACCCGCAGGCCGGTGGTACCAGCACGCTAGGCCAATGGCAGAGCCACGAATGCAGCCCACCCGTCGCCATCGGCCACCAGGAACACGACATTGCGGCGCTTCTCAGCCCGCGCTGCTTTGACCTGTGCCACTACCCCCGCAGGCGAATTCACTTCGACCCGGCCCACCATCCGGATCACCATGCCAGGGCGCAGGCGCTCCTTCGCCGCCTTACTGCCCGGCACCACAGCGGCGATCACCACCCCCCGCTTGTCCACCGGCCAGCCGAGCCGGGCGCGGTAAGCGTCCGTCAGCGGTGCCAACTCGAGGCCCAGGGGCGCGCCGCCCAGGACTTCGCCCGCCAGCCCGTCACCACCACCATGGTCCGCATCCGCGCTCACCACGGCACCTTTGTCAGCGCGTTTGTGCAACAGCACGTCAATGACCAGCTCCTCACCGCCACGCAGTACCGTCAGCGGGATCCGCGCACCCAGCGCCGCGTCTGCCACCAGCCACGGCAGATCGCGCGAGCTCATCACTTTGTCCTTGCCGAAGCCGACGATGACGTCGCCCGGCGCCAACTTCGCCCTCGCCGCCGGACTACCGGGCTCTACCGACACCACCAGCGCGCCATCGGTCCCAGCCAAGTCCATGCTCTCGGCAATGGTTTTGCTGATGGCCTGGATGCGAACGCCCAACCAACCGCGCTCCACCTGACCGTCATCGCGCAGAGCGGCTATCACCCGGCTAGCCAACTTGGCCGGCACGGCGAAGCCGATGCCCACGTTACCGCCATTGGGCGAATAGATAGCCGTGTTCACACCGACCACCTCGCCTTGAACGTTAAACAGCGCGCCACCGGAATTGCCGCGGTTGATGGGGGCGTCTATCTGTAGGTAATCATCGTAGGGCCCGGACTGAATGTTCCGCCCCCGGGCCGACACGATGCCCGCCGTATAGCTGCCGCCCAGCCCGAACGGATTGCCCACTGCCACCACCCAGTCGCCCACGCGGGTGGCATCGGAATCACCAAAACTCACATAAGCGAGATCACCCTTGGCCTCGACTTTCAGCAACGCCAGATCGGTCTTCTCATCGTACCCCTGCACCTTGGCCGGCAGCTCCTCACCGTCATAGGTAACAACCACGATCGTCTCCGCGTCCTTGACGACATGATAGTTAGTCACCACCAAACCATTCGGATCGACGATAAAACCGGAGCCCATTCCTTCCACCGGGTGGGTAGGGCCGCCGTAATGGCGGCGAAAGAAATGCCGGAAATGTTCCGGTAGCAGGCCCGGGTTCAGACGCGGCAACGGGTTGGCCGCCGAACCGGCGGTTTTAATGGCCACCACCGCCGGCCGAGTGCGCTCCACCAGATCGGCAAAACTGCCGGGCACGCTCATCAGCGCCGCCGCTGGTGCCGGCACGCCGCCGCCGGGCGCCGCTCCAGTGACACCCACCGCGGTAGCGCCCACTGCCGCGCCTAGCAAGATAGCTGTGGTCACGGGACGGGAGATAACCGAGCGAATAGCCCGGCTTAACATGGTTCGCTTAAACATCGAGAAACCTCCAAGTATCACACTCAACTAAAAGGCTGAACGTCATCTTTGTCTGGCGCGGTTGTCCAGGTACCCGGCCAGTGGATGACATTGGCGGCTAGTGTGCCGCCCGTCACCTGATCTCGAGGTTTCCTCGGCATTAAATCTTCGTAAGGTATCTACGTTGATAATCGCTTGAGCGAGCAGCACCGGCGCCCGCTGGGGCAAGACTACCGCTGGGACAAGAGCTAAAACTTGCGTGCCGGGCGCGCCGCGAAGTCGCCGCCGCCGTCAATGAGAGCAGCACCATTGCTTCTAAAACCGGCATCTTCGGCGGACAAGGTGCCGCCGCGCGGCCCTCGCGCTCATAGCCCGTAACCACATGATTAAACCCATCCAAGGCATCGAAGCCGGTGTCCTCAATGGCTTTGGCCATACGCACCACGGCCTCGGGACCTTCACGAAAAGCGACACTGGGAAATTCAATGCTTGGCTGCGTAACGCAGCCGCACTCCAATGTCGCCCCAACCCTAGACCATCCAAAACGGTGGTCCAACAAAAACACGGGCCGTTGATATACTGCGCCGCCGTGATAGAGCTACGCAAACTCGCGCTTCGCCGTGGCGTCAAAGCGCTCCTAACCGATACCACCGTCACCATCCGGCGCGGCGCGCGCGTGGGTGTGGTGGGACGCAACGGCTCGGGCAAATCCAGCCTCTTCGCCATGCTCCTAGGCCAATTGCCCGCCGACGAAGGCGAGTTGGAGATGCCCTGCGGCTTGGCCGTGGCGCACGTCTCGCAGCGAGCACCCAGCGGCACCCGTTCGGCCCTAGACACCGTCCTCGATGGCGATCACGCGTTGCGGGCCGTAGAGGCTGAACTCCTAGCAGCGCAAAGCGCACAGGACGGTGCGCGCATAGCGGGCTTACACGGGCGGTTAGAGGATATAGACGGCTATACGGCGCGTGCCCGCGCCGAGCAAATTCTCATGGGGCTTGGCTTTGATAAAGCCGGTATAGAGCGGCCCGTGGATGAACTCTCCGGCGGCTGGCGCCGGCGCCTCAGCCTTGCGCAAGCGCTGATAGCCCCCTGCGATCTGCTGTTGTTGGATGAGCCCACCAACCATCTGGATCTGGATGCCGTCATATGGTTGGAATCCTGGTTGGCGCACTACCGGGGCACACTGCTAGTCATCTCCCACGACCGTGATTTCCTGGACGGTGTCGTCGATCACGTGCTCAGCATCGAGGGTGGCAAAGGCACGATGTACCGCGGCAACCTCGCCGCATACGAAAGCCAAAAAGCGGCCCACCGAGCGCAACAGTTGGCCGTCTACGGTAAGCAGCAAAAGCGGGTGGCGCAAATCCGGCGTTTCGTCGATCGCTTCCGCGCCAAAGCGACCAAGGCGAGGCAGGCGCAAAGCCGGCTTAAAACCCTGCAACGCATGGAGCACATAGAGCTTGCGCACAGTGATAGGCCTTACCGCTTCACCATTCCCGAGCCGGCCAAACTGCCCACGCCGCTGCTGCGGGTGGAAGATGCGGCGGTGGGTTATGGCAGCAAAACCGTGGTAAGCGGTGTGCGGCTGACTTTGACGCCGGGCAAGCGCATCGGCCTGGTGGGCCACAACGGCGCCGGCAAATCCACTCTTATCAAACTGCTAGCCGGCGTGCTGCAACCGCTGGACGGTATCAAAGAAAGCTCCAGGGGCCTGTCGGTGGGTTATTTCGACCAACACCAGCTAGCAACACTGGACCCGCGTGATTCGCCCCTGGACTTCATGCGCCGCACCGATCCGCGTGCCGAGGCGCAACGGCTACGCGACTATGTGGGCGGCTTCGGTTTTCAGGGCGACATAGCCGACGCTGCCAGCGCCCACTTCTCCGGCGGCGAGCGGGCGCGGCTGGTGTTGGCCGGTTTGGTCTGGAATGCGCCCAATGTGCTACTACTGGATGAACCCACTAATCATCTGGATTTGGACATGCGCGATGCGCTGGTGGAGGCGCTGCAAAATTTCCCGGGTGCACTGATCACGGTGTCCCATGACCGCCATATGTTAAAAGCCACCACCGATGAGCTGTGGTTAGTCGATGGCGGCACCCTCACGCCGTTTGCCGGCGATTTGGACGACTATAGGCGCTGGCTATCGGACCGTGGCGACAATACACGGGGCGGCAGTACACGGGGCGTTGATGGAGCGGGTGCGGATGCAAACCCCCACGCAACTGCCGGCGTCCAATCACCGCACCGGCGTCTGCAACGCCAAGCCGAAGCCGCCAAGCGGCGTGAGCGCCAACCCTTCAAGCGCCAAGCCGAGGCACTAGAAGCCAAACTGGAGAAGCTGAACACGAAGCGGGCGCAAGTGGAGCATGCGCTTAGCGACACGGCTCTTTATAGCGATGAGAACCGTGGCCGCCTCACCGGGCTACTCAAAGAACAAAATAACCTCAAGGAGCAGATCGGCAAGACGGAGATGGCTTGGTTCGAGGCGGTAGAGGCCTTGGAAGCTTTTGATGCTCAAGCATCGTGATAGGGCGGATGACGCAATCCTTAGGCGAATGTCGAGCGCAATCCCTGCATATGCCGCGACAGAGTTGGATCGCCAGAGCGAACTAATCGCTTAACCAATACACTCGCGAGGTACTCTCATGCCCGCACAGACGTTACTTATGCCATTAGGCGGCCTGTTTTTTGTTCCGCTGCGCAGATTCGTTACACTCCACTGTCAAGCTCGAAGTGAGCGCGTGCTCAAGCGATGGGATGACGATGGCCCCTGCATTCGACACCTTGAAATTCACCGACCGTTTGATTGCCTCGGGCGTTTCCCAAGATCAGGCCCGTGCACAAGTCGAAGCACTGCAAGAAGCCTTGCAAAGCGCCGATGTCACCACTAAGCACGACCTGCGCGAACTTCAGCATCATATGGATCTCAAGTTCGCTGAAATGGATGCGAGGTTCGCCGAGATGGATGCGAAGTTCTCGGAGATGGACGCGAAAATCGATGCGAAAGTCGATCATCTCAAAGTCAGCATAGAATCCGTCAAAACCGACATACTCAAGTGGGTCACCAGCCTGCTGTTAGCCCAAGCAGCCGTGATTGCCGCGCTAGTCAAACTGCTATCCTAGGCCTACCACACTAAGCTTCATTGATTGCCAGTGCCCGCACCGCCGCCGCCATCACCAGTGTGCGGTAAGTGCCAGCGCTGTGCCACGCCATGCGGATGAACAGCGGCCCATAGTGGCCGTAGTCAGCTGGCCACCAATCCTGTGACGTCGTCATCACATTGACGATGTTTGCTTTCACCGCATCCAGATTGAGGCTGTTGAACGCATCGGCGTAGTTGAATACGGTCTGTTTTTTGTTCCGCTGCGCAGATTCGTTACACTTCACTGTCAAGTTCGAAATGAGCGCGTGCTCAAGCGATGTGATGACGATGGCTCCTGCATTTGACACCTTGAGATTCACCGACCGTTTGATTGCCTCGGGCGTTTCCCAAGATCAGGCCCGTGCACAAGTCGAAGCACTGCAAGAAGCTTTGCAAAGCGCCGACGTCACCACCAAGCATGACCTGCGCGAATTTCAGCATCATATGGATCTCAAGTTCGTTGAAATGGATGCGAGGTTCACCGAGGTGGATGCGAGGTTCACCGAGGTGGATGCGAGGTTCACCGAGGTGGATGCGAAGTTCTCGAAGATGGACGCGAAAATCGACAACCTCAAGGTTGAGATGGATGTGAAGTTCTCGGAGATGGACGCGAAAATCGATGCGAAAGTCGATCATCTCAAAGTCAGCGTGGAATCTGTCAAAACCGACATACTCAAGTGGGTCACCAGCTTGCTGTTGGCCCAAGCAGCCGTGATTGCCGCGCTAGTCAAACTGCTATCCTAGGCCTACCATACTAAACTTCATTGACTAATGGGCACATCTAAAAACAGTCATTTTTTCGTGAGTGCATGGAAGCACCGCGCGCACAACCGCAGTGTATAGGTGATACCTGAGGATTGGAGCACGGCGCTGACGCCGCAATCGCGGAAAAAGTGCATTTTTAGAGCTGCCCTAATCACTTAACCAATACACTCGCGAGGTATTCTCATGCCCGCACAGACGTTACTTATGGCCACTATGCGGTCTGTTTTTTGTTCCGCTGCGCAGATTCGTTACACTTCACTGTCAAGCTCGAAGTGAGCGCGTGCTCAAGCGATGGGATGACGATGGCCCCTGCATTTGACACCTTGAAATTCACCGACCGTTTGATTGCCTCGGGCGTTTCCCAAGATCAGGCCCGTGCACAAGTCGAAGCACTGCAAGAAGCCTTGCAAAGCGCCGATGTCGCCACTAAGCACGACCTGCGCGAATTTCGGCATCATATGGACCTCAAGTTCGCTGCAATGGATGCGAGGTTCACCGAGGTGGATGCGAGGTTCACCGAAATGGATGCAAAGTTCGCCGAGGTGGATGCGAAGTTCTCGAAGATGGACGCGAAAATCGACAACCTCAAGGTTGAGATGGATGTGAAGTTCTCGGAGATGGACGCGAAAATCGATGCGAAAGTCGATCATCTCAAAGTCAGCATAGAATCTGTCAAAACCGACATACTCAAGTGGGTCACCAGCCTGCTGTTGGCCCAAGCAGCCGTGATTGCCGCGCTAGTCAAACTACTATCCTAGGCCTACCCGCACTAAACTTCATTGACCAATTTGCCCTGGATGCCTTGTAGACGCTCTCCTAACCCTGCTCGTTTATCAGGGGCGGACTAATATCCACCTCTGATAAACGAGAATAGAACTTACTTGCCCCAAGCGGTCTGGTTCTCACTCAAGCGAGGTCGAACCGATCCAGATTCATCACCTTGTCCCATGCGGCTACGAAGTCGTGCACGAAGCGCTCCCCGGAGTCGGCGCAACCGTAGACCTCCGCCAACGCTCGCAATCGGGAATTAGAGCCGAAGATAAGATCGATCCGGGTGCCGGTCCACCTGACTTCGCCCGTCGCCCTATCACGTCCTTCGAACACATCATCGGCGCCGGCAACCGCTTGCCAGGTTGTACCCATATCCAACAAGTTCACGAAGAAGTCATTGGACAAAACCCCAGGCCGCTTGGTGAAAACACCGTGCTGGGCGCCGTCAGCGTTGATATTGAGGGCGCGCAAGCCACCCACCAAAACCGTCATCTCCGGCGCAGTCAACGTCAACAATTGCGCCCGGTCGAGCAGCAGCTCTTCAGCCGAAACGGCGAATTTAGCCTTGAGATAGTTACGAAATCCATCGGCCACCGGCTCCAGCACCGCCATAGACTCCACGTCTGTTTGCTCCTGCGACGCATCCGCCCGGCCCGGTGTGAACGGCACTTCAATAGCATAACCTGCCTCTCTTGCCGCCTGCTCGATGGCGGCGCAGCCACCTAAGACGATGATGTCCGCCAGGGACACTTGTTTTCCATCCGTTTGCGCAGCGTTGAAAGTCTGTTGCACCCACTCGAGTGCCTCCAGCACGGCTGCCAGTTGCTCCGGTTGATTCACCTGCCAATATTTCTGTGGGGCCAGGCGAATACGCGCACCATTGGCCCCGCCGCGTCTATCGGAACCGCGGAAAGTCGCGGCCGATGCCCAAGCGGTGGCCACCAACTGCGAAACGGACAAACCCGCAGTGAGTATCTGTGCTTTCAGGTTAGCAGCGTCGTCGTCATCGATCGGTTGATAAGCCGGCACTGGGATGGGGTCTTGCCAAATAAGGTCCTCTGCCGGCACCTCCGGTCCCAGGTAACGGGCACGCGGACCCATGTCGCGATGGGTGAGTTTGAACCAAGCACGGGCGAAGGTGTCGGCGAATTCATCAGGATTGTCATGCAAGCGCCTTGCAATGGCCTCATAGACGGGATCCATACGCAGCGCCATGTCCGCCGTCGTCATCATCGGTGCGTGACGTTTGCGTGGATCATGGGCATCCGGCACGGTCTGTGCTCCAGCACCGCCTTTAGGCACCCACTGATGCGCCCCTGCCGGGCTTTTAGTCAGCTCCCACTCGTAGCCGAACAGAACGTCGAAATAACCGTTGTCCCACTGCACCGGGTTGGTGGTCCAGGCGCCTTCGATGCCGCTGCTGATGGTGTCTACCCCCTTGCCGGTAGCAAAGCTGTTCTTCCAGCCTAGACCCTGCTCTTCGATGCTGGCTCCTTCCGGCTCGGGACCGACCAGCCCCGCGTCACCGGCACCGTGGCATTTACCAAAAGTGTGCCCACCCGCGACCAGAGCCACCGTCTCCTCGTCGTTCATCGCCATGCGGCCAAAGGTCTCGCGAATATCGCGGCCCGATGCCACCGGATCGGGATTGCCATTCGGTCCCTCCGGGTTCACATAGATAAGACCCATCTGCACCGCGCCTAGGGGATGTTCCAGCTCCCGCTCGCCGAAATAGCGCTGGTCGCCTAGCCACTCGTTCTCCACGCCCCAATAAATATCCTCCTCAGGCGCCCAGATATCCTCACGGCCTCCGGCGAAACCGAAAGTCTTGAAACCCATTGACTCTAGCGCGCAGTTACCAGCCAAAATCATCAGATCAGCCCAGGAGATTTTTCTTCCGTATTTTTGCTTGACCGGCCAGAGCAACATGCGCGCCTTATCCAAATTGACGTTATCCGGCCAGCTATTGAGCGGCGCGAAGCGTTGATTGCCGGTGCCCGCACCGCCGCGGCCATCACCGGTGCGGTAAGTGCCAGCGCTGTGCCACGCCATGCGGATGAACAGCGGCCCATAGTGGCCGTAGTCAGCCGGCCACCAATCCTGTGACGTCGTCATCACCTTGACGATGTCTACTTTCACCGCATCCAGATCAAGGCTGTTGAACGCATCGGCATAGTTGAATGATGCGCCCATAGGGTTGGATAGGGGCGAGTGCTGGTGGAGGATGTTCAGCTTTAGTTGATGCGGCCACCAATCGCGGTTGGATGTGCCGCCGCCAGCCGCGTGTTTGTGGTTTAACACCGGACATCTGCTTTCGCTCATCGCTTAATCTCCTTCGCTTATCGCGTCGGGGTTGTAACGTGCGCAGAGAATAGAGCGGCCAAATGTCCTAGTAAAATGATTGTTTTAAATTAAAATAATCGTGTTTTGCGAATGTTCATAGCTCCCTTATGAAGCATTTACCCAGCATGAAACAACTCCAGTACCTGATTGCGCTGGCCGACACTAAGCACTTTGCCCGGGCCGCCAAGCGTTGTTTCGTTACCCAATCGACGCTGAGCGCTGGCATACGCGATCTAGAATCGGTATTGGGCATGGCGGTGGCGGAGCGGACCAACCGCCGTGTGCTATCGCCAGAGCGAACTAATCACTTAACCAATAACTCGCGAGGTACTCTCATGCCCGCACAGACGTTGCTTATGGCCACTAGGCGGTCGGTTTTTTGTTCCGCTGCGCAGATTCGTTACACTTCACTGTCAAGCTCGAAGTGAGCGCGTGCTCAAGCGATGTGATGACGATGGCCCCTGCATTTGACACCTTGAAATTCACCGACCGTTTGATTGCCTCGGGCGTTTCCCAAGATCAGGCCCGTGCACAAGTCGAAGCACTGCAAGAAGCCTTGCAAAGCGCCGATGTCACCACTAAGCATGACCTGCGCGAATTTCAGCATCATATGGATCTCAAGTTCGCTGAAATGGATGCGAAGTTCACCGAGGTGGATGCGAGGTTCGCTGAGGTGGATGCGAGGTTCGCCGAAGTAGATGTGAAGTTCTCGAAGATGGACGCGAAAATCGATGCGAAAGTCGATCATCTCAAAGTCAGCATAGAATCTGTCAAAACCGACATACTCAAGTGGGTCACCAGCCTGCTGTTAGCCCAAGCAGCCGTGATTGCCGCGCTAGTCAAACTGCTATCCTAGGCCTACCATACTAAACTTCATTGACTAATGGGCACATCTAAAAACAGTAATTTCTCGTGAGTGCAAGGAAGCACCGCGCGCAACCGCAGTGTACCGGCACGTACGCCTTCATGACCTCTACCGGCTGATCCAGCGTGACTTTCGTGCCGTCGATGCTGTAGCCGTATCTCAGCAGGCGGCCTTTCTTGGTCTCTATAACGATAAAATCGCAGAACAACCCGTGAACATGCACCCACCAGTCCCCCTGCTCACCGCTCATATCCAGGATCTCCCGGATCGCGCCCCGCAAGAGACCCTCTAGATCACGCAGATCGCCCGTGAACGCCTCACGGATGGCATCCTGGCCGATCAACCCGAGCGCGGGAATGCCCTGGGTAATGCCCTGGGTAATGCCCTGGGTAATGCCCTGGGTAATGCCCTGGGCGCCCTAGGCTTCGCGCAAGTTCACGATACCCCGGCGCCTCATTCGCTGATCTCCCCACGGTGCTTGCGCCCGTCTCGCGTGATCGCGATCACCTCCGCGCCATCGACGCGGTATGACAAGATGTCCTCGGCCCGGGCTTCGCGTTCCACGGCTTTGCCTTGTTTGTTCCGGTCCCACACCCGCGCCCGGATAGCCTTGGCTACATCGGTAGATGTAATAGAGCTTGAATCGGTCATCAGCACCTCTTTTCGTGCACGCCTCTCAGGGCCAAGTGTCACGATAATGATGTGCCCCACGATACTTCACACACAGGCACAGTTCCGACCGGCCTTGAACAGCGCCGTTAAACGGGTTTTCGCGGTCGTTCTCATGTCCAGGTTGCACCTGTAGCGCAAGGGCACGGTCGGCGATTGTGGAGCTTCGTGGGGCTCGGGCGGGCCTATTGATCGAGCGACAGTATTTGATTAGTCTGGAGCTGGGCGGCTGAGCAAATGCGAGAGCCGGGCATCAAGGACCCGTGTGGGTTTGTGTCGCTTCCCACCAGCCGCCCTTACTGCTCTTCTCGCCTCAGTGTCTTCAGCTTCCGTGCCCTTCTACCCATCTGGGTCGTGGTGCTGCGGTGTAGCGACTGCAAATAGATCTCGCGGCGATCTTCCGTCACCTTCACGACCGCGCGCCAGATTTGGCCGGCCTCCTGTTTAAACACTTGTAGCCGTCCCGGCGACTCTTCCAATATCAACCCCTCATCGAGCATCGGCTGCACGCGCTGATAGTCGGTCGCCGTGAACTGCTGCCCCCTGCGATGCGCGCGCTGTTTAACCGCCGTGTAGCTTGACAGCCGCACCACCCGCGCGTCGCTGCCCAGGGCTGCGGCCACATCATCGGGCACGATACCGACTGCCCGCTGTTCACTCTGGCCGCCTATGCGGCCCGTGCGCGCCGCGAACGCCGCGAAGTCCGCTCCGGCCAGGTCCTCGGCGATCCGACGCCGGGCCTCCGTTCGCACCGCGCCTTCCAGTGTGTCTATTGGGCGTGGCGAACAGGCGACGGATTGGCCTCACGCGCCAGGGCACGCTTCGCCGGCAAGCCCTTGACCAATTCCTCATCAGAGAATAGCTGGCGCCCGGGTTGGCTGACCGCCCAATCCGCCATATGAGGCAACTGCACACAGCCGCAGTTCACCGTCTCCTAGGTGATACATGAGGATTGGAGCACGGAGCTGACGCCGCAATCGCGGAAAAGTGCATTTTTAGAGGTGTCCACTAAGCTTCATCGATTAATTTGCCCTGGATGCCTTAGGTCGGACATCTGCTTTCGCTCATCGCTTAATCTCCTTCGCTTATCGCGTCGGGGTTGTAACGTGCGCAGAGAATAAAGCGGCCAAATATCCTAGTAAAATGATTGTTTTAAATTAAAATAATCGTGTTTTACGAATGTTCATAGCTCCCCTATGAAGCACTTACCTAGCATGAAACAACTCCAGTACCTGGTTGCGCTGGCCGACACTAAGCACTTTGCCCGGGCCGCCGAGCGTTGTTTCGTTACCCAATCGACGCTGAGCGCTGGCATACGCGATCTAGAATCGGTATTGGGCACGGCTGTGGCGGAGCGAACCAACCGCCGTGTGCTGATGACACCTATCGGCTTAGAGATCGCCAAGCGTGCCAAAGCGCTATTACAGACAGCGCAAGATGTGATGGATGTAGCAAGAGCGGGTACCACACCCATGTCGGGAGACATACATCTTGGCGTTATTCCAACAGTTAGCCCATTTCTCTTACCACGTATACTGCCGGCGCTAGGGCGCGCATTCCCGGACTTGATGCTGTATTTGCGTGAAGAGCAGACCGTCTCCCTGCTCGGGCGCTTGCACGAGGGCGAATTAGATGCGGCCCTCATCGCTCTGCCTTATGATACCGGGGGACTCGATACCGCGCTTATCCTAGAGGACGAGTTCATGTTCGCTTGCGCCAAAAAACATGCCCTGGCCCAAGCGACAACGGTAAGCGTCAAAGCATTATCGGCCGAGGCCTTGTTACTGCTAGAGGAGGGGCACTGTCTGCGCGGTCACATGCTCGATGTATGCGCGGCGGGGAATAAACGGATCCGGGTACAATTCGAAGCCAGCAGCTTACACACCTTGGTGCAGATGGTGGCCGCGGACCTCGGCGTCACGCTGATCCCTAAACTCGCCATTGACGCCGGGATCACTAAAGGCACCGGCATCACCCTCCTACCACTGAGCAACCCGGCATCACGTCAGCTCGGATTAGTATGGCGTCAAACTTCGCTAAGAGCTGAAGAGCTTGAACGGCTAGGGGTAAAAATCAGCAAGCTTGCAGCAACCTAGGCGCGACTTAGCAGAGCGCTTCGATAGCGCCATCGCCATATCCAAGATCTGCCAACACCGCTCTCGTATCGGCGCCCAACTCGGAGGAGGCACACCGGTGCATATCCACTAACCCGCAGGCATGCAAAGGAATTAGGGCACCTTCTAAAAATAGTAATTTTTTCGTGAGTGCAAGGAAGCACCGCGCGCACAACCGCAGTGTATAGGTGATACCTGAGGATTGGAGCACGACGCTGACGCCGCAATCGCGGAAAAGTGCATTTTTAGAGGCGCCCTTTATCAACTGGAGTACCGCCGCACGGCTATCACCGTCTTGTAGGTCGAAGGCGATACTTCGCTTATGCCTATTAACACTATTGAAATAAACCCCTATGGATGCGTAATTCGGCAGATTGAAGCGCCCGTAGTCACCGACTTGCAGCTGCTCTGCTTTGATGACTTCGGCACCCATACCGCCGAGTTGTTAGGTAGTCCAGGGGCCCGGCAGCAGGCATGAGAAATCAACCACCCGCACGCCGTCCAAGGGTAAGTTTGCGAGGGGCAAGTTTGGACTCATCGCGCATACTCTGATCGTTTACAGCCGCTCATCTCACCATACCTCACCGAACGGGCGCAGCTCGACGGCGAAAGACCAGGCCGAGCGAGGCTGGTGCGCCACGTTGTATATCTCGTGGGCCAGATCATCGGGTTTGGCGAAGAAATCCTCCGGCTGATCGGTCCAGCGCCGCCGCGCGAACGGCATGTCGATAACCGCGTCTATCACCACGTACGCCACGTGAATACCCTTGGGCCCAAGCTCGCGGGCCAAGCACTCGGCCATGTTGCGCTGCGCTGCCTTGGTGCATGACCAACCCACATACCCAGGCTTGCCGCGCAGAGCCGCTGTGTTGCCGGTGACGATAATAGCGCCCTCTTGCGCCGCCTCCATGGCCGGACCCAGTGTCTGCGCGGCAACCATGAGGCCGGCAGTATTGACCCTGAAGTTACGCTCCAGATCCGAGGCGGCCAGCTCCTTGTAAGTAGTAAAGGTCGCCAGTGTCGCGTTATAGATGACCACTTTAGGCACACCGTGATCAGCCACCATCTGCTCGAGAGTGGCGCGAAATTCGTCCAGCTCGTTGATATCCACCCGGTACGGTGTGGTGTGCTCTATATCGTTAGCAAAGCGCGCCAACCGCTCCCGACTGCGGGCGAGCATGGAAACCTTATAACCTTCGGCACTAAAACGGCGCGCGCAGGCGGCGCCGGTGCCGGCCCCTATACCGATAAGGATGCAGTGGGGACGTGCGGATAAATCCTCTGTGTTCATGGAAATATAGCCTTGGAACAGTTCGTCGATAGAAGCTTCCGGTCATCCGCCCTCAGTTCACCGGCTGCGGACAGAGCAATGTCTACCTCTTCGACAATGCCACTTGATCAATATCAAGGAAATGCCGCTGCACCGTCATTATTCTTAAACTACTATTCGTAAATCGCGCAAGAGACGCCCACGACGCGCCTCCCACTTTATCAACGGGCTGAGACTATGCATGAGAAACCATCCGGCCGCAGCTGTAAGATGTCACCGTCGAAAACCGACGAGTTGCTTACATTTTTGCTCCTGACGATCGTGCTCGCTCCGGTCACCGCCGTGGCCGTCGTTGGCGGCTACGGCTTTTTGATTTGGATAACCCAAGTTATAGCAGGACCACCGGGCAGTTAGTCGAGCAGGCCTAGCGCAAGACAACGAGAGGAGCATCAGACTATGGAGAGAGAGCGAAACGCAGTATCCCAGGTAGGTACCGAGGAATACCAATCACCGTTGGTGCACATTACCAGCTTCATTGTGCACGCGCAGCCCGGTACTATCGACCTCATCGGTGCGGCCATCACCCGCATTCCTGGCGCTGAAATTCACTGCGCAAGCGCTGCGGGCAAGCTCATCGTCTTGCTGGAAACCACAACACTCCAAGATGTCATTGACGCGAACCGGCGGATTTCTGCAATAGCGGGCGTCCTGAATACATCAATGGTTTTTCATCAAGTCGAAGCAGCGGATGAACTAGATCAAGTGATCTAAACCCCAAGTGTCTAAACCCCAAATGATCTAAACCAATAGACAAGTTGAGTGGACGAGGTGTGGCCATGAAACTCACCAGAAGAGACTACATCAAGACCTCCGCCGCCATCGTCGCGGCCGCCGCGGCAGGCTTTGCACCACGGTCAGACGCAATGAATCTCATCACCAATGCGGGTAAAACAGGTTTGCAATGGGACAAAGCACCATGCCGGTTTTGCGGTACTGGATGTTCAGTGATGTTAGCGACCAAACAAGGACAAATCGTTGCCTCACACGGCGATGTACTTTCCCCCGTAAACCGCGGCCTGAATTGCGTAAAAGGTTATTTCCTCTCCAAGATCATGTACGGGGCTGATCGGCTAACACGTCCTTTGCTGCGAAAGAAGAACGGCAAATTCGCCAAAAACGGCGATTTCGAGCCAGTCTCGTGGGATGAAGCTTTTGATGTCATGGCCGAGAAATTCAAAGCCGCTCTGAACGACAAAGGCCCAACATCAGTGGGTATGTTCGGCTCTGGCCAATGGACCGTCTGGGAAGGGTACGCCGCCGCCAAACTTTTTAAGGCCGGCTTGCGCTCGAACAACATCGACCCTAATGCCCGCCACTGCATGGCCTCTGCGGTCGGTGGTTTTATGCGCACATTCGGCATCGACGAGCCCATGGGCTGCTATGACGATTTCGAAGCAGCGGATGCATTCGTGCTCTGGGGCGCCAATATGGCCGAGATGCATCCTATTCTTTGGACGCGTTTGACCGATCGCCGCCTGAGCGCTCCGCACGTGCGTGTCGCGGTGCTCTCCACCTTCGAGAACCGGTGTTTTGATCTCGCCGACATACCGATGGTTTTTACCCCTCACACCGATATGGTGATTCTCAATTACATTGCCAATCACATCATACAAAGCGGCCGTGTCAATCGAGATTTTGTCGCCAAACATATCCGCTTTAAGATCGGCAATACAGATATAGGATATGGACTAAGACCCTCCCACCCGCTGCAGAAGAAAGCCAGCAACAGTAATAAACCAAGTGGTGCCGAAGATGCGGCATTCGAGGACTTCGCCGCCTTTGTCAGGCCGTATACGCTCGATAAAGCCCATCAGATGTGCGGTGTTCCAAAGAACCGGCTAAAAGCGCTCGCACAACTCTACGCCGAGCCTGAAGTCAAAGTCATGTCTCTTTGGACCATGGGCGTCAATCAACACACACGCGGTGTCTGGACCAACAACCTCATCTACAACATCCACCTGCTGACCGGCAAAATCGCCCAACCTGGCAACAGCCCGTTTTCGTTGACTGGGCAACCCTCCGCCTGCGGTACGGCGCGAGAAGTGGGTACGTTTGCTCACAGGCTTCCGGCAGATATGGTGGTTACCAACCCGAAGCACCGCGCCTTAGCGGAAAAAATTTGGCAGTTGCCCGAGGGCACAATACCGCCGCGGCCCGGGTACCACGCAGTGGCGCAAAACCGCATGTTGAAGGACGGCAAACTCAACGCCTACTGGGTACAGGTCAACAACAACATGCAAGCCGCTCCTAACATGCTCGAGGAGGGGCTGCCCGGGTACCGCAATCCCGCCAATTTCATCGTTGTCTCAGAAGCCTATCCGACGGTCACTACACAGGCTGCCGATCTTATTTTGCCCACTGCCATGTGGGTCGAGAAAGAAGGGGCTTATGGCAACGCCGAGCGGCGCACGCAATTCTGGCACCAACTCGTCAATGCGCCAGGAGAGTCCAAGTCAGACCTCTGGCAGATCATAGAATTCTCAAAACGTTTTAAAACCAGCGAGGTCTGGCCAGCGGAACTACTCGCGGGCAATCCCGGCTACCAAGACAAGACCTTATTCGAAGTCCTATTTGCCAATGGCCAAGTTGACGCCTATCCACTCTCGCAGACCGATCCGAATTACCGCAACCATGAAGCAGAAAACTTCGGCTTTTATGTGCAAAAAGGCTTATTCGAAGAGTACGCTCGCTTTGGCCGCGGCAAAGCCCATGATCTGGCCCCGTTCGACACGTATCACCAGACTCGCGGCCTGCGGTGGCCGGTGGTTGACGGCAAGGAGACCCGATGGCGGTTCCGGGAAGGCTCGGACCCTTATGTCAAGCCGGGTAGCCGCTTTGAGTTTTATGGCAAGCCCGATGGGCGCGCCGTGATCTTTGCCCTGCCCTACGAACCACCAGCCGAAGTACCGGATGAGGACTATCCGTTCTGGCTGTCCACGGGGCGCGTACTCGAACACTGGCACTCCGGCTCGATGACCCAGCGCGTGCCGGAACTCTATAAGTCGTTTCCGGATGCGGTCTGTTTCATGCATCCGGATGATGCCGAACAGTTAGGATTACGGCGCGGCGATCAGATCCGGGTCGCCTCACGCAGAGGCTCCATTATCACCCGGACCGAAACCCGCGGGCGCAACAAACCACCCAGGGGACTGGTGTTCGTGCCGTGGTTCGATGCCAGCCAATTGATCAACAAGGTAACGCTTGACGCCACCGATCCCATCTCCAAACAGACCGATTTCAAAAAGTGCGCAGTCAAGATTGAGCGGGTATGAAGATGCGCTCCTTCATCATCGCCACCGGTTTTCTGATTGCCGCCACCCACCTCGTTTGTGCCGCCGAGCAAAACATCGCCACGTTACGCAATGCGCCGCTCGACTACACCCCTAAAGCGCCACGCATGACACCGCAATACAACAAAGACTTGCGCCAGGTCCGCAACTATCCCGAGCAACCGCCGCTCATCCCCCACAAGAGCGAGCACTATCAGATCGACATGCGTATCAATCAGTGCCTAGGCTGTCACCGCCGCACCGCCGTTGGGCAGAGCCAGGCGCCGATGCTATCGATCACCCATTTCATGGACCGGGACGGTCAGTTTCTGGCGTCCGTCTCGCCACGCCGATATTTCTGCAATCAGTGCCATGTCTCGCAACACGAGACCGAGCCACTCGTCGGTAACACCTTCGTTGACATCGACAGTCTGCTACTAAAGACCAAGTGAGGTGGGCAATGGGGGCACATACAAAGCGGATGTGGGTGGCACTTTGGCGGCCTAGCGCCTACTTCAGTCTCGCGTTTCTTACGGTAGGCGGCTTCATCGCAGGCATTATCTTCTGGGGCGGACTCAATACCGCCATGGAGTTTACGAATACCGAAGCGTTTTGCACCGGTTGCCATGAAATGCGCGAGAATGTGTTCGCTGAACTCAAGCGAACGATCCATTTCACCAACCGCTCCGGGGTGCGGGCCAAATGCTCGGACTGCCATGTGCCGCACGGCTGGACCCACAAGGTCGCCCGCAAGATGCAGGCATCCAAGGAGGTTTGGGGCAAAATCTTTGGCACTATCAATACGCCGGAGAAATTCGAAGCCAAACGTTTCGAGATGGCGCAGCGCGAATGGACGCGCTTTAAAGCGAACGATAGCCTGGAGTGCCGCAACTGCCATGCGGAAAAAGCGATGGACTTCACCCGTCAGAGCAAACGGGCCGCGGCTGCCCATCGAAGATTCCTCGTGCCTGGCCAAATGACCTGCATCGACTGCCACAAAGGCATCGCCCACGAGCTGCCCGAGACGCGGCTCCAAACGAGTCCGTCCCAAACGAGACCCGAGAACCGGCAAGAATAAACTCTAACTCAGAAGCGCTCTTCAGGCTGGCGGGTAGCACCGCGATCGCTGCCAGCGGCCCCCTTCACGGTAAATACTTTTGCGGCAAACAACACCGATAAGGTGGATACTAGGAGGCCATTGCCAGGTAAGCTATGGCGCAACGGCGCCGCTGGCGGAGCGGCTACCACCCTTTGACACGTCGGGAAATCAGCCATGATGAACCTAAAACCCATCATTTCGGCGGACAGCCATGTCACCGAGCCGCCGGATTGCTATTCAGCGCGCATCGACGCCAAGTACAAAGACCGTGCACCGCAGCTAGTGCACGACGAAAAGCGGGGCGATATCTTCATCATTGAAGGGAGCAAAACGCGCATCCCCATGTCACTGGTCTCGGCGGCGGGTAAGAAACCCGAGGAACTCTCCCCCGTGGGCGCCGTCTTCGAGAAACTGCACCAAGGCGGCTGGGAACCCCACGCCCGCATCAAGGCGCAGGAGGAAGATAACATCGCCGCGGAGATCATCTATCCGTCCGTTGGCATGGAGCTTTGCAACATACCGGACCTAGGCTTGAAACAAGCCTGCATGGATGCGTACAACTTGTGGTTGACGGAATTTTGCGATCCTTATCCACACCGCCTGATCGGCGCCGCCCAAACGGCGGTGGCCACGCCGGATTCAGGCATTGCCGACCTGCGCCGCATCAAGGAGCTAGGCTTTCGCGCCGTCATGCTGCCGGGTATGCCCGGCGTCGAGGACTATTTCGATCCGATGTACGACGAGTTCTTCGCCGCTCTCGTCGATCTGGACTTGATACCCAGCTTCCACATCCTGACCTCTGGCGAGAACTTGAAGCAGGGTTTCAGGGGCACGCGCATCAACTCGTTCATGTCCATCGTGCGCGGCAATCAGGATCTCATGAGCATGTTCGTCTTCGACGGTATCTTCATGCGCCATCCGCAACTCAAGCTCGTCTCCGTAGAAGCCGATGGGGGTTGGATCCCACACTTCGCTTACCGCATGGATCATACTTACAAGCGCCACCGTCATTGGTTGCGGGGCCGGGAGTTGGAGAAGCACCCCTCGGAGTACGTGAGGGAACACGTGTACTTCACCTTCCAGGACGACTACACCGCCTTTCAATTCAAGGACCACATGAACATCAAACGCATGATGTGGGCCAACGATTACCCCCATAGCGACTCCACCTGGCCGTTGTCCCAAGACGTTCTGCATGAACACACCAAGGGCATGACAGACGATGAGATCAACCTCGTCGTGCACGACAACGTGGCGGAGCTTTACAAATTGGATACCAGTGCCCTCAAAGCTGCTGCTTAGGATGGACACACGGCGCTGGCACCAGCGCCCGATCTTCTCACGGCGTTCACCGTACGGGGACCCTTATAATCGATATCGGCCGAGTGCACGTGGCGCCAGGTGGTGTCTTGCGCCGGCTCGCACAGCGCGCATTGTTTTCCGGCTGATTTCAGCGGAAAATCACAGTTCGCAAGAGCCATCTCGACCCCAGGTTGTAATCAACCCTAGGCGGTAATCAACCCGAGGTGGTAATTAACCCGAGGTGGTAATTAACTCTGGGGCCCAATCAACCCTAGGCCATAATCAACTCCAGGTCTTAATCGATAAGTCACAACCAACCAGGACACACGAATGCTTCACTCCGCATTGAACCTCGTAGACCGTATGGTCGGCATAGACGAAGCCGACGCCCACTGCGATATCCCTTGCAAAATCTATGACCCTTCAACGGCCACCATCGCCGCGCTGTCGGTGGTACGCCTGATGGATATCATGGCGGAAACCATGGAAAAGCCTGACTCCCTTGGCCGCCAGAACACCATCGCCCGTTGCGTCATGCGCAAGGAAGAAGAAGCAGAAAAAGTCAAACATGAAATTCGCATCATCTGGGGCGACTACATCAAAGCGCCGCAGATGGAAAAACATCCGCACATCAGCGATCTGGTCCATCGGATCATGCTCAAGAGCAGCGCCTGCAAGCAGGAAGTGAACCGCGCCGACGGCGAAGCGCTGGTGGCATTGGTCAACCAGTTCGCCGAGATCTTCTGGGACACCAAAGACGTCAGAACCACCCGCGCGGTATGCCCTTACCCGCCGTCCATGGAAGTGGTGTATCCCGTCCTCGGCTAATCCTGCTGTCCATGAAAAGCGCATTGTTGCGCGTGCGCGGCAACAGCATGGCGCCTACTGTGCAAGACGGGGACTATGTTGTAGGACGGCGCCCGAGCCGGCGCCGTCCCCTGCGCATAGGCGATATAGTCGTGATCGAGCACCCTTACTACGGCCGGATGGTCAAACGCGTTCGGAGCCTGGACGCGGCAGGCGGCACCGTGGAAGTGCGCGGCGACAATGCTGCCTCCGTAGCCGGCATCGACATAGGTCCAGTGCCCCAGGCGCAAATACTGCAGCGCGCGTGGTTATGTATCAGCCCTCGCGGCGTCCGCCGCCTTCGCCATCAATAGGGCAGGCCATCAGGCGGCCGGCTTATCAATATGGCGGCAAAAGACGGCGCAAGCCGTGCGACAACACAACGGCGAAGAACCGTACGTTGCGCGGCAGCCGCAGCAATAGATGAAACGCTGGCGGGTTGGCCCCATCAGCCATCGCAGCGGCCACCGCCGTGCCTAGAATGCAGCCGCGCAGCGCCGAACGCTTATCGTGCGCTGCCCTCATTGCTTGATGCCTGTACCCCGCCGCAACAGCCAAGCACTCAACCACAAAAAACCCGTGATAAAGACCAGCAGTACAGTCATGCTAACCTCGATTGCAATATCCGCAACGCCGAGCACGCTAAAGCGAAAAGCATTCACCATGTAGAGAATAGGATTGGCGAACGACAACGCCTGCCACGGCTCGCCCAGAAGACTCACCGAATAGAATACACCGCCTAGATAGGTCAAAGGCGTCAAGATAAATGTAGGTACTATGGACACATCATCGAAGGTGCGGGCAAACACGGCATTGACAAAGCCGGCGCTGGAGAACACCAATGCCGTCATAAATACCACTAGCATCGTTAACAGCGGATGTTCCATGGGAACCGAGGTAAAGAAAAAAGCCACCGCCGTGACGATACACGCAGTCAAAAAGCCCCTGACCACGCCACCCGTCAGATAACCGGCCAATATGATCCAACCGGGAATGGGCGCCACCAGCATTTCTTCTATATGCCGTTGGAACTTGGTCGAATAGAACGACGAGCTGACATTGGCGTACGCATTGGTGATCACGGTCATCAAGATCAAGCCAGGCATGATGTAGTCAGTGTACTGAAAACCGTCCATCTGGCCGATGCGCCGGCCAATCAACTGACCGAAGATCAAAAAATACAAGGTCGTAGTAATCACTGGCGGCACTAAGGTTTGCGTCCAGATACGCATGAAGCGGCGAATTTCCTTACGCGCGATGGTGGCGTAAGCAATCCAGTTGCGCCTAATGGTCAAGCGCATCACAGCAACAGCGTCTCAGACGAGGTGGATTGCCGGGCGTCATTGACCAGGGCCAAAAACATCTGCTCCAGGCGGTTGGTCTTGTTGCGCAAACTGACAACCGCCACACCGGCGGCGCTGAGTGCATTAAATGCCTCATTCAGGGACTGCTCCCGCGTCACCGCGATCTCGAGCGTCGTGCTATCGACCAAGGCCGCGGAAAAACCGGTCAACGCCGGCGGCGCGCTCAGCGGTGCCGCCAGATTGAGCACGAACACCTCCTGCTTGAGTTCCGCCACCAAAGTGCCCATGGCTGCGCGCTCAACGATTTCACCCCGATGGATAATGGCGATATTGCGGCACAGCAACTCGGCCTCCTCCAGGTAATGTGTCGTCAAAATGATGGTGGTACCCGCCGCGTTCATTTCGCGCATGAAAGACCATATGGCATGGCGGATTTCGAGGTCCACCCCCGCCGTCGGCTCATCTAGGATCAGCAGCCTCGGTTCGTGCACCAATGCTCTTGCGATCATCAGCCGCCGCTTCATGCCGCCCGACAGATCGCGCGAGCGCGTCTCGCGCTTATCCCAAAGGTCCAACTTGCACAGATACTTCTCACTGCGCTCAAGCGCCAGCCGCCGGTTGAGGCCGTAATAGCCAGCCTGATTCAGAAGGATATCCCTGGCATTCTCGAATACATTGAAGTTGAACTCTTGCGGCACGATGCCAATGCACGCCTTGGCCCGATCAGCCTGCGTGTCCAGATCGAAGCCGAACAACTTGACGGCCCCACCGCTTTTTCTCACCAACGAAGCAATGATGCCGATGGCGGTAGACTTGCCAGCCCCGTTAGGACCCAGAAGGGCAAAGAAATCCCCCTGCTCCACGTCCAAATCAATACCCTTAAGGGCGGTTGTGCCGTTATCATAGCGTTTTGACACGCCACGCAATGTCAATGCATCCAAAGGCTTGGGAGTTAGTGATTGGTGGATCAAACGCTGTATTTTACACATCAACGGCCACTCTCATTAAGGGCACCTCTAAAAATGCACTTTTTCCGCGATTGCGGCGTCAGCGCCGTGCTCGAATCCTCAGGTATCACCTATACACTGCGGTGGTACGCGCGGTGCTTCCTTGCACTCACGAAAAAATTACTACTTTTAGAGGCGCCCATAAGTACGCCACTGTCGATCTAGGCCGTTGATGTAGATGATTCGGTGATGCCAATCCAGCCGTTGCTGTAACGTGCTCTTCTTCCCCTATAGAGCGGACCTATCCGCTTTTAAGTTTCCCTTCATCACCATACTGTTATGCGCCGCCTGTCTGGGCGTTACCTGCACGCAGCAATATCTGGATGGTACGGGCGAAGAGGCTGCCGCCGAGTACTGCAAACGGCCCGGCCCCGAGCTTTATCAACTGCTGGCCAAGCATTTATTCGGCAAGGCAGATGCCGAAGCATGCCAACAGTTAATGGGCCACATCACGTTGGCGCAAGACCCTAGAGAATTCGTCGCCCAACATATAGTGGGCAAGATGACATTAAAAGAATACCCGCCAGCCCGGGGACGAGAACTATTGATCACCAGCGTATTGGATCACTATCGGGGCTTCGCCGCGAGCGTCCCTGCTTCCCTCACCCCCAAGGTGTGGTATGAACCGAGCACCTTCGACCCTATCCGTGCCATCATCGCCACATTCGCCCATTCGAGCTGGCAACACGTCATCGGCAACATCTTTTTCTTCTTCGCTTTCGCGGCAGCCATTGAGGCACTGCTAGGTCCGGTACGCTACCTCGCCGTATTTGTAGCCATGAGCGTGGGAGCATTCATGGTTTACTCCCTTACCGGCTTCATCAACGGACCGCAACCACCTACCTTGGGCTTATCCGGCGCTGTCTTCGGCATGATGGGATTGTTCGCCTGGTTCGCCCCATCCGGACATGTCTCCTGCTTGTTCTGGTTTTTACTCCTAGTACGCAAGCTCATCGTCCCGGCATGGTTGCTGTTCCTTTGGTACGTGGCGGCCGATCTGTTACGGTTGTTGTTTATCGATGACGGACCAGGGGTAAACGTGGTCGCACACCTTGCAGGTGGTGCTATTGGGTATGGATTGGGCGCTTTGTTTCTTAGGCGGCAGGCATTAACAGCCCCGCCGTAGAGCCATCATCGATACTTCGGCCGCACCCGGCTTTGTAGAATGCTTGACCCGCTTCGGCCCAACAACATAAAACTTGAACTTATAGCTCGGACTGAGCGCGCGTCCGGTCCTATGCAGTCATATAATTTGTAAACTGATTTAAAGCTCCGCCGCCCTATCCCTCAGCACAAATTTTTGAATCTTACCCGTTTGCGTCTTCGGCAGATCAACAAACATGACGGTTTTAGGCGCTTTGAAGTGCGCCATATTCGCGCGGCAAAAATCGATGATGTCCTGCTCGCTCACTGGCGCAGCACCTGGCTTCAAAGTGACGAAGGCACAGGGCGTTTCACCCCATGTCTGGTCGGGCTTAGCCACCACCGCCGCTTCCATGATGTCATCGTGTTTGTAGAGAACCTCCTCGATTTCCAGGGAGGAGATATTCTCGCCACCGGAAATAATGATGTCTTTTGAACGGTCTTTGATCTCCACATAACCGTTAGGATGCATGACCCCTAGATCGCCTGAATGGAACCAACCGCCCCGAAACGCTTCCGCGCTGGCATTGGCATTCTTGAGATACCCTTTCATAACGGTGTTGCCTTTTAGCATCAACTCGCCGATGGTCTCACCGTCCGCCGGCACCGGCTCCATGGTCTTAGGATCGGCCACCATGGAGTCCGTCATCGTCGCGTAGTGGACCCCTTGGCGGGCCATGTAAGCTGAGCGCTCATCCAGTGCAAGCTGCTCCCAATGGGCTTGCCAGGCGCAGTACGTCGCCGGGCCGTAGGTTTCTGTCAGACCATACAAGTGCGTGACCTTGAACCCCATGCGTTCCATGGCGCTGATCACGGTCGATGGCGGCGCCGCGCCACCGGTGGCAACTTCCACGGTCTGTGCGAACGGCTGTTTCACGTTATCCGGCGCGTGGATCAACATATTAAGAACGATCGGTGCACCACACATATGGGTCACTTTCTGTTGCGATAGCAGTGGAAAGATAAGCGCCGGATCCACCTGCCGCAGGCATACATGAGTGGCGCCCACCGCGGTTACCGCCCACGGATAGGTCCAGCCATTGCAATGAAACATCGGCAGTGTCCACAGATACACCGACTTTGCATTAAGACCGAAGACCAGCGCGTTGCCCAGGGCATTCACGAAAGCCCCACGGTGGTGATAGACCACACCTTTGGGATTTCCTGTGGTCCCGGAGGTGTAGTTCAGGCTGATGGCATTCCATTCGTCATCAGGCAGCTGCCAGTCAGAGAATTCGCTGTCCCCTGTTGCTAAAAAAGCCTCATAGTCCAACTCCCCCAATTGCTCTGCGCCAGGGGTATCGTCGATGTGGACATCATTGATGTCGATGACCAGGATACCGCGTCCAAGCTGCGCCAGCACTCGTTTGATCACAGGCGCGAATTCAGTGTCCGTAAGCAGGACTTTGGACTGCGCATGATTCAGGATAAAAGCAATAGTAGGCGCATCCAGGCGGTAATTGAGCGCGTTCAGCACCGCGCCTGACATCGGCACGCCATAGTGGGCTTCCAACAAGGCGGGGACATTAGGAGCCATCACTGAAACCGTATCGCCCCTACCCACACCGCGGGCCACTAACGCACTGGCCAGTCGCCGGCAGCGCCGGGCTAATTCACGGTAGCAATAACACGCGTCACCATGGACTACGGCCAGCTTATCCGGATAAACCCGCTCAGCGTGCGACAAGAAGGTTAGTGGCGTTTGTGGCTGATAGTTGGCGGCGTTCTTACCTAGGTCCTGATCATAGATGTTCATGGGCGCAGGATTATCGGAGCGTTGACGGAGGCATTGGCGCATGGCTTTGCGCCGTGCCCGCTAGCGGGTGAGCGGCTAGAGGATAAAGAGCGCTGGCGCCAAAGCGTACCTGCCAAGGCCGGCCAAGCCCTTCGCGCGCAAAATCGATGGCAAGATCCGTTGTTAAAGCGGTGCCGTCCCAGTGATGTACTTCGAAGGTATCCGCCGAGGCGGCATACAGCCGTGTCCCATCAAAGCTCTGTGCGATGCGGGCGGGCGCTAACTCGCTTTCGAAGATCGGCTCGGGTGCATGCGGGCTGCTCACATCGAATAAACGCAACTTCCGATCCCCCGCCGAGGCGACCCAGAGCCTCAGCCCATCGGCGGAAACAGAGAGGTCTAGCGGTAGCGCTCGGCCCGCCTCATCCAACTGCGCCACCGGGTAAGCACGCCATGTGCGCGTCTCGTCTTGTTTGATCAACCAGAGTTTCGCGGTTACCGCCGTGACCGTAAAACAATGCTCCGACGCCGCGGTAGAGCTACATTGCACGGACAAAGGCGCCCCTGGAACATCGAACACCTTGCGCGGTTTTCTAGAGTGCAGATCCCATATCACCACGTTGGTGGCCTGCGCCCATTCGCCAGCCTCCACGGCCAGCCCCCCGGATGCTAGATCCAGTAAAGCGCCGTGCTCCAGGGACGATGTGACGATTACCGCACTACGCGCCAACAAACCGATGTCGAAACCGTGCCCCGAGGCGTGCTCACCGGACTTCTGCGCGCCCCTCAGATCGCCATCATGGGGCATCCAATGCGTCGCTAGATAGTCTCCGGCATTGCTGTACTCAACCACGGCGCCCGTGCCGGCGCCATCACTTTGGCCAGAATCGGTCTGGCCAGAGTCAGTCTGTCCAGAGGGCGTCGTAATCAGCATACGGCCGGGCAGCGCCGTCATCCGGTGCGGCCCGGCGGCGCCACCGCTAGCCGCGGTGAAACCGCGGATGATTCTATGCAGGCGTGGTCTTCGCGGATCGCTCGCCACATCGAATATGAACAGGGTCGAACTCTCCATACCGGCGGCCCACAGGTAGCGCCGATCATCGGTGAAGCTGGCCCCCAAGGCGCCATGGCGCCCCCCCACCGACACGATATGGATGACCTTGCCATAGAGTCTGGAAGCCGGATTCACGTCTACGGTTACCAGCTTGTCCATGCCGTCACCCACACCCTCGCGTCCAAGTGTCCACACGTACGCGTAGTCCTCTTGGCCAGTGATACGGGCGGTGAACGGCGACAACGATGTCTCACCGGCGCCTGCCGGTAGCGCACCCGCGCTCAACAAACAGGCTCCTATCATGCAGGCGCCCAACCATCTGACGCAATTTACGAATAAAGCTCCGCAGGATTTACGCACATCGCCCATCGTCATCTCCAAGCTGTTGGGGCACGCCTTGGTCGCCGCATACCGGTATGATCACACTTGTTCCAGTTCGATCAGTGTGCCGCAAAAATCTTTAGGGTGTAGAAACAATACCGGTTTTCCATGGGCGCCAATACGAGGCTCTGCGCCGCCTAACACCCGTGCACCGCTCGCGCGCAACCGATCCCGCGCCGCCGTTATGTCTTCCACCTCGTAGCACACGTGATGCATGCCGCCCGCCGGATTCTTGGCCAAAAAACCGGCCACCGGTGAATCATCCCCCAGCGGATGCAACAACTCTATCTTGGTGTTCGGTAGCTCAACAAAGACAGTAGTGACACCGTGATCGGGCATGGCGCAAGCATCACTGACCTCAGCGCCCAATGTCTCTTTGTAAAGCGCGGCGGCGGCATTGAGGTCGGGCACTACGAGGGCCACGTGATTTAACCGTCCAATCATGCGCAAGAGCCTCTTCTAAAGGTCGAAATCAGTTGCTCCGCCGCTGCCGCCGGCAAGACCTTGCCACTGGCGACATCCGCTTCAAGCCGTGCCACCTGCTCGCGTACGCCCGGATCGGCCCTGAGCGCATCGACCACACCGTCGGCTGCTTCGCGCCACATCCACGCGCTGGCTTGGCGGGCACGGCGAGCCTGCAACTCACCCGATGCGGTGCCGCTTTGACGAAACGCCTTGACCGCCTCCCAGGCCTCGGCGATACCGCGCCCTTCCAGGGCCGAGCAGATCTGCACTCGCACCCGCCATGAGGCATTGCGCGGGCGGATCAGTCTGAGAGCATCGGCGTAGTCCGAGGCGGCCCGCCCGGCGGCGGCGGCCAGATCACCATCGGCTTTATTCACCAATACCAGATCCGCCAATTCGACGATGCCGCGCTTGATACCTTGCAGATCATCACCGCCTCCGGGCACTAATAACAACAAGAACATATCGGTCATTGATGCCGCCGCGGTCTCCGATTGGCCTACGCCCACGGTCTCTACGATAACGATGTCGAAACCGGCCGCCTCGCAAAGCGCCATGGTCTCGCGTGTGCGCCGCGCCACGCCGCCTAAGGTGGTACCGGCGGGAGAGGGGCGAATGAAAGCATCCGGGTGTCCGGACAGATCGGGCATTTTGGTTTTATCGCCGAGAATCGATCCGCCGGAGAGGGACGAGCTGGGATCGATGCTCAAGACCGCCACGCGGTGGCCCGCGCCGATCAGATGCAGGCCGAACGCCTCTATGAAGGTGGATTTACCGGCGCCGGGCACGCCTGAAATGGCCAAGCGTAAAGTATCGCCGGCCGCATCCGACTCGGCCAACGCCGTCAACAAGGCCTGCGCCGCCGTCCGGTGATCGGACCGGGTCGATTCCACCAAAGTAATCGCCCGCGCCAGCGCCCGCCGCCCGCCGCCCCGTATTTGGCTCGCCATGACCGCCGCCGGAGCCGTGGACGCCGGAGCTGTGGATGGCGGAGTTCTGGACGATGGCAAAGCCATGAATAAAGCCTCTACTCGAACTCTATGATGGGCTGATCCACGGCCAAACCGGCGCCCTCTTCCGCCAGTACCGCTTTTACGGTGCCAACCCGCTCAGCGCTCAAGACGTTTTGCATCTTCATCGCCTCGACCACGGCCAGATCAGTGCCTGCCGCCACCGGATCGCCCGGCTTGACCCGCACCTCGAGCAGTAAGCCCGGCATGGGCGAGAGCAGGAACTTCGAGCTATCCGGCGGCTGTTTGATCGGCATCAAGGCAAACAATTGCGCCGCGCGCGGTGGCATGACCCGCAAGCGCATCCGGTAGCCGCTTTGAAGCAGTACCCAATCGATGCCATCGCGCTCTATCTGCACACATTGCCGGGCACCGTCGACCGTGGCTTCAAGGAGCAACTGACCCGGCCGCCAATCAGTGCGCACGTCATAGGCCCGACCATCGACCTGCACGCGCAGATCCGCCTGCGCCACGGCTCCTGTGACGGCAATGACCGTGACGGCGAAAGAGCGATGGCCGTCCGGGCGCAATTCAACCGCTGTAAGAGCGCTTTGCACCACCGGCAAACCGCTGGAAATAACATAAAGAGCGGCACCGATGGCGGCCAACCGCCGCGGATCATCATGACTGATATGTTGCGGCGAGAAGCCCGCCTTATACTCTTCGTCTATAAATCCGGTGTGAATGTACCCCTCTTTGAAGCGGGGATGGCGCAGCAAAGTGGCCAAGAATGCGATGTTGTGCGCGCACCCTCGAACGACGTAGCTATCCAAAGCATCACATAGGCGCTCTATCGCTTGCTGCCTATTGGCGCCATAAGCGATGAGCTTGGCGATCATGGGATCGTAATAAATGCAGACCTCCCCGCCTTCGTAGACACCGGCATCGATGCGCACCCCTTCTGCTCCGGGCGGCTCCTGATAGTGGGTCAGGCGGCCCACCGAAGGTAGAAAGTTGCGCAACGGATCTTCCGCGTAGATACGCGCCTCCATGGCCCAACCGTCAAGCCGTACCTCATCTTGGCTGATGGGCAAACGCCCGCCGGCGGCGATGCGCAACATCTGCTCCACCAGATCGATACCGGTCACCATCTCCGTTACCGGATGCTCGACTTGAAGACGGGTATTCATCTCCAGGAAATAAAAGTTGCGCTCCGCATCCACCACGAATTCCACCGTACCGGCGGAACAGTAATCCACCGCTTGGGCGAGAGCGATGGCCTGCGCTCCCATCGCTTTGCGGGTAGCCTTATCCAGGAACGGTGAAGGCGCCTCTTCAATCACTTTTTGATGGCGGCGCTGAATGGAACATTCCCGCTCGCCTAGATAAAGCGCGTTGCCGTGTTGATCGGCCAGCACTTGGATTTCGATGTGGCGCGGTTGTTCGATGAATTTTTCGATAAAGACGCGATCATCACCGAAGCTGGCTCTCGCCTCGCTGGTGGCACGCTCGAAACCGTCGCGGCATTGCGCCTCATCGCAGGCCACGCGCATGCCCTTGCCACCGCCGCCCGCGCTCGCTTTCAACATGACCGGATAACCGATATGCGCGGCGATACTGGCTGCATGATCGGCATCGCGAACGCTATCGGTAAACCCTGGGATCGTATTGACACCCGCCTCACCAGCCAACTTCTTGGCGGTGATTTTATCGCCCATGACCTCGATGGCAGCGGCCGGCGGGCCGATGAAGACGATGCCTTCATCGCTCAACCGCCGGGCGAAGGCGGCGTTCTCGGACAAGAAGCCGTAACCCGGGTGCAGCGCTTGCGCGCCGGCGCTACGGCACGCTTCGATCATAGCGTCAGCGTTCAAATAGCTCTCAGCCGATGGTGCAGGCCCAACGCAGATCGCCTCGTCAGCTTGGCGCACGTGCAGCGCGTCCGCGTCCGCTTCGGAATAAACGGCAACCGTAGCGATACCCAGCTTGCGCGCCGTTCGCATCACCCGGCAAGCGATCTCGCCGCGGTTGGCGATCAAAATTTTGTCAAACATGTTGCACTGCACTGCTACAGCGGGATATTGCTGTGCTTTTTCCAAGGATTTTCTAGTTGTTTGTTGCGCAGCAGGCGCAGCGCTTTGCATAAGCGCCGGCGGGTACCGCGCGGCATGATCACATCGTCGATAAAACCCAGTGAACCGGCCACGAACGGATTGGCGAATTTCTCCCGGTACTCCTCGGTACGCGCCTCAATTTTGGCCGGATCGTCACGGTCTTTGCGGAAGATGATCTCCACCGCTCCTTGTGGCCCCATCACCGCGATCTCGGCTGCCGGCCAGGCGTAGTTAACATCACCGCGAAGATGCTTGGATGACATCACATCGTAGGCGCCGCCGTACGCCTTGCGGGTAATCACCGTAAGCTTAGGCACAGTCGCCTCGGCAAAAGCGAACAGCAGCTTCGCCCCGTGTTTGATGATGCCACCGTATTCTTGCTGCGTGCCCGGCAGAAAACCGGGAACATCCACAAAAGTGACGATAGGAATATTGAAGCAATCGCAAAAGCGCACGAACCGCGCTGCTTTACGCGAGCTGTCTATATCCAGACAACCGGCCGACACTATCGGCTGGTTCGCCACGAAACCTACTGGATGACCTTCCAGGCGGCCAAAGCCGATCAAAATATTGCCAGCGTAGTCCGGTTGCAGTTCGAAGAATTCCCCTTCATCGGCCACTTTGACGATGAGTTCGCGCATGTCATACGGTTTATTGGGATGCTCCGGGATGAGTGTGTCCAAAGACATCTCTGCGCGGTCTACCGGATCGCGCGTCTCCCGTGCCGGCGCTCGCTCGCGGTTGCTGGAGGGGATAAAACCCATGAACCGGCGCAACTGCAACAGGGCTTCCACATCGTCGTCCAAGGCCAGATCGGCCACCCCGGACTTGCTGGAATGGGTGATGGCACCGCCCAACACTTCGTGGGTGACGTCTTCATGGGTGACGGTTTTAACCACCTCGGGGCCGGTGACGTACATGTAAGCGCTGTCTTTCACCATGAAGATGAAATCGGTCATGGCCGGGGAGTAAACGGCACCGCCAGCACACGGTCCCATGACCATGGATATCTGCGGCACCACACCTGAAGCCAGCACGTTGCGCTGAAACACATCGGCGTAGCCGGCCAAGGAGGCAACCCCCTCTTGAATACGCGCACCGCCAGAGTCGTTCAAACCGACAATGGGTGCGCCCACTCGCATGGCTTGATCCATGATTTTGCAGATCTTGCGGGCATGGGCGGCGGACAGGGAACCACCGAAGACGGTGAAATCCTGGCTGAAAGCGAACACGCTGCGCCCATCGACGGTGCCGTGCCCTGTTATCACACCATCGCCGCGAATGCGCTGCGCATGCATGCCGAAATCGTGGCAATCATGCTCGACGAACATATCCCACTCTTCGAAACTGTCTTCGTCGAACAGCAGCTCCAAACGCTCGCGCGCGGTTAACTTGCCCTTGGCGTGCTGCACATCAATGCGTTGTCGACCGCCGCCAAGACGCGCCTCGGCCTGCATGTATTCGAGCTTTTCGATGATTTTTTGCACGGTTGAGAAAGACCCTAGGCCGCGAGGCGGCCGCAGCGCAGCATGGCGAGCACCTCGGCCGCCGCCTCGGGGATGTTGGTACCGGGTCCGTAGATGGCCGCCACGCCAGCCGCCTTCAGCGGCGCGTAATCGTGCTGCGGAATAACCCCCCCGCACACCACCAGAATATCGCTGGCGCCGGCGGCCGCCAGCGCCTCCATGAGCGCCGGCACCAATGTTTGGTGGCCCGCCGCTTGACTGGATACACCGATGATGTGAACGTCGTTCTCCAGCGCCTGGCGCGCAGCCTCTTGCGGTGTTTGAAAGAGCGGCCCCACGTCCACGTCGAAGCCGATATCGGCAAATGCAGTGGCAATGGTTTTGGCGCCGCGATCATGGCCGTCTTGACCGAGCTTAACCACCAGCATGCGGGGCCTACGGCCCTCCTCGGTGGCGAAGATGCGCACTTCCTCCTGGATCCGGGCGAAACGCTCATCGCCCTCATAGGCGGCCCCATACACCCCGGCGATCGAGCGGATGGCTGCTTTGTGCCGCCCATACACCGCCTCCAGCGCATCGGAGATCTCGCCCACACTGGCCCGCGCCCGCGCCGCGTCGATAGCGAAGCCGAGCAAATTGCCCGCGCCGGTGCCGGCCGCCCCGCGCAGCGCCGCCAGCGCCGCCGCGCAGGCGTTCCGGTCGCGGGCGCCACGCATGTTGTTCAACTTGTTCACCTGGGCTTCACGCACAGCGGTGTTGTCCACGTTCAAGATATCTACCGGCACTTCCTCGTCCGGTTGATAACGGTTGACCCCCACTATCACATCCTCGCCGCGATCGATGCGCGCCTGGCGCCGCGCCGCCGACTCTTCAATGCGAAGCTTGGGCATCCCTTGCTCCACCGCCTTGGTCATGCCGCCTAACTCCTCCACCTCTTCGATAAGCTTGCGCGCTTCGTGAATAAGACTCGCAGTCAGGCTTTCCAAGTAATATGAGCCGGCCAGTGGATCGATCACCTTGGTAATGCCGGTTTCTTCACGGATCACCAGTTGGGTATTGCGGGCGATGCGCGCGGATGCATCCGTTGGCAGTGCCAGCGCCTCGTCAAAAGCATTGGTGTGCAGCGATTGGGTACCGCCCAGCACTGCCGCCAACGCCTCGATGGTGGTGCGCATGACATTGTTGTACGGATCTTGACCAGTGAGGCTCACCCCCGAGGTCTGGCAGTGGGTGCGCAACATCAGTGAGCGTGGATCGCTAGGCGCGAAGTGCTTTTGCATCAGTTCCGCCCACAAGAAGCGGGCCGCCCGCAGCTTCGCCACCTCCATGAAGAAGTTCATACCGATGGCGAAGAAGAACGACAGCCGGGGCGCGAACTTGTCCACGTCAAGACCGCTGGCAATGGCCGCGCGCACATATTCCACGCCATCGGCCAGGGTGAATGCCAATTCCTGCACACAGGTGGCGCCGGCCTCTTGCATGTGATAACCGGAAATGGAAATGGGATTGAACCGCGGCATGTGCTCGGCGGTGTAACCGATGATATCGGCGACGATGCGCATGGACGGCGCCGGCGGGTAGATATAAGTGTTGCGGACCATGAACTCCTTGAGAATGTCGTTTTGCAAAGTGCCGGACAACGCTTTCGCTTCCACACCCTGCTCCTCAGCCGCTACCACATACATGGCGAGCACCGGCAAAACCGCTCCGTTCATGGTCATGGACACGGACATCTTGTCGAGCGGAATACCGTCGAATAGGATTTTCATATCCTCCACGCTATCGATAGCGACGCCCGCTTTGCCCACATCGCCCACCACGCGCGGGTGATCGGAGTCATAACCGCGATGGGTGGCCAAATCGAAGGCCACCGACAAACCGGCCTGCCCCGCGGCTAAGTTGCGCCGGTAAAAAGCATTGGATTCCTCGGCCGTCGAATAACCCGCGTACTGACGCACGGTCCACGGCCTTCCCACGTACATGGTCGCCCGCGGACCGCGCACGTACGGCGGTAAACCGGGTAGGGTATCGAGATGCTCCAATCCCGCCAGATCCTCAGCGGTATAAAGCGGCTTTACCGTGATCCCCTCAGGCGTTGGCCAATTCATCTGCTCGGCCGTTGCCCCTTTGGTCTCCCGTTCCACCTGAGCTTGCCAAGCGCTCGGGTCCGGCGTTTTAGCTTCAACCATGAGATTCACCCCGCCAACCGTCGTAGCATCGTTTACGGTAGCCCCGTTTACGGTAGACATTGATCAAGCCGCCACTCATCAAGATGCGTAACCCATGCGCTTTAGCGCCGCTTCAATTTCATCGAGAATGACCGGATCATCAATGGTGGCCGGCATCTTCCACTGCCCACCATCGGCAATTTTTTGCATAGTGCCGCGCAAAATCTTGCCCGAGCGGGTCTTCGGCAAACGCTGCACCACGGTAGCGGTCTTGAACGCGGCCACCGGTCCGATACGCTCGCGTACCATCTGCACCACCTCTTGGACGATGGCGCCCTCCTCGCGCTCGCAACCGGTATTGAGGACCAGGAAACCCAGCGGCAGTTGACCTTTGAGCTGATCGGCCACTCCGATGACAGCGCATTCGGCCACGTCCGCGTGCGCCGCCAGCACTTCTTCCATGCCGCCGGTGGACAGGCGGTGGCCGGCCACATTGATGATGTCATCGGTGCGGGCCATGACGAAGACATAACCGTCTTCATCAATATAGCCGGCATCGGCCGTGAGGTAATAACCGGGAAACGGCTCCAAATAGGTGCTGCGGAAGCGTTCCTCTGCGTTCCACAGGGTGGGAAAAGTCCCCGGCGGCAAGGGCAGCTGGGCCACCAGCGCGCCGATCTCTGCGGCCGGCATCGCTTTACCGTCCTCCCCTAATACCCGCAGTTCCCAGCCAGGCGCCGGTTTGGCGGGCGAGCCGCGTTTGATGGGCAGCATTTCTATGCCCAGACAGTTGGCGCAGATGGACCAACCCGTCTCGGTCTGCCACCAATGGTCGATGACGGGCACGCCTAGATGTTTTTCCGCCCATTCGAGGGTATCGGGATCAGTGCGTTCGCCGGCCAAGAACAAAGCGCGCAAGCGGCTCGTATCGTATTTCTCGAGATAAGCAGCGCCGGGATCTTCCTTCTTAATCGCCCTGAACGCTGTTGGGGCGGTGAACAGTACGCTCACTTTGTGTTGCTCGATCACCCGCCAGAAGGTGCCCGGATCCGGTGTTCCCACCGGTTTACCCTCGAATAAAACCGATGTATTACCGGCCAGTAGCGGCGCGTACACGATATAAGAGTGTCCGACCACCCAGCCGACATCGGAAGCGGCCCAGTAGACCTCACCGGGTTCCACCCCGTAAATGTTGCGCATCGACCAGTTGAGGGCCACCGCGTGGCCGCCATTGTCGCGGACCACGCCTTTAGGCTGTCCGGTAGTCCCGGAGGTATAGAGGATATAGAGCGGATCGGTGGCCGCCACCGGCACGCAATCGTGAGGTGCCGCGCCCGCCATGGCCTCATCCCAATCGATATCGCGTCCCCTATGCATCGGCGCTTGCGCTTGCGGGCGTTGAACAATGACGCACTTGTCCGCCTTATGGGCCGCGGCCTCGATGGCGGCATCAAGCAGTGGCTTGTATTCGATGATCCTGCCCGCCTCTATGCCGCAGGACGCCGAGACTATCGCCTTTGGCTGGCAGTCATCGATGCGAACGGCCAGCTCATTGCTGGCAAAGCCGCCGAAGACAACACAGTGAACCGCCCCCAACCGGGCGCAGGCCAGCACGGCGATCACGGTCTGCGGGATCATCGGCATGTAGACGATGACCCGGTCCCCTTTGCCCACCCCCAAGGCCGCCAGTACACCGGCAAAGCGGGCCGTCAAATCACGCAATTCGGCAAAAGAATAGGTGCGCACAGTGTCGGTGACAGGACTGTCGTAGATAAGCGCGGCCGCATCGCCCCTGCCGTTGTTCACATGCCTGTCCAAAGCATTGAAACAGGTGTTCAGGGTGCCGCCGGAGAACCAGCGGTAAAGAGGCGCATGACTATCATCCAAGACGCGCTCGAATGGGGTGTACCAATCAACCCCCGCAGCAGCGTCCCTCCAGAACTCATCCGGAGCAGAAACCGAATGCTCGTGTATGCGGTCGAACTCGCCCATGAACCTGGCTCTAGTTGGTATATCAGCCGCTCATCTTTGAGGAGCTTCACAGAAACGTCAATAACTGGCTGGTCAATAACTGGCTGGTCAATAACCGGCCGTTTACCATGCGGCCCCGGATGCTATGCGGTGCCGGGACCACGCAGCCCCCTCTCGCTCGGAGAGCCCATAAGGAACCACCATGTCGGAGGCCACATTTTTAAACCGTACGCTGCGGCAATTCAGGCGCGTCCTGAGGTTGGCCGGGAGCGGGGAAGTGTCGTTGCGCGAGCGCGTCGGCGCCGATCTGCCGGATGCCGATATCCCGGCCATCAAAAACTACGTGGATGCCTGCCTGGAAGGCCGCGGCGGCGAGGTATCGGCAAGCGCCAGAGCGGCCGAACTCGGCGAAGTCTATCTGACCTTGTCGCAGCAAGGCAGGCGCCGGTTCCTCACTTTGCTCGCTAGGGAGTACGACGTGCCAGCGAACACCGTGGCGCCACTGGTCGAGGCCTGGCAAAACGCTCCGGATGCGACCACCCGCTGGCAGGTGCAAGATCAACTGCGCCACGCCTTGATACCGTCCAGGGTGACCTTGCTACGGCAATTCACCGCCCTGTCCGCGGGGGTTAAATTTTTGGTCGATATGCGCGCCGAGTTGACGCAGTGGTCACGCGGCGACAAGCCGCTCGCTGCTCTTAACCGGGATTTACGCGAACTGCTGGCCGAATGGTTCAACGTGGGCTTCCTGGATCTGCGGCAGATGACCTGGAATACCTCCGCGGCGCTGCTGGAGAAGCTCATTGTCTACGAAGCGGTGCACGCCATCCGCTCATGGGATGATCTGAAGAACCGGCTCGGCGAGGATCGCCGTGTCTACGCGTTCTTCCATCCCGGTATGCCCAACGAACCCCTGATCTTCGTGCAAGTGGCCCTGGTGCGCGACATGTCCGGCAATATCCAAACGCTGTTGGATGAAGACGCGCCGGTCAGCGATCCACGGGAAGCGGATTGCGCTATTTTTTATTCCATCTCCAACTGCCAGGCTGGGCTTGCCGGTGTCAGCTTCGGTAACTTTCTGATCAAGCGCGTCGCCGCTGCCCTGGCGCGCGATCTACCGAACCTCAAGATCTTCGCCACCTTGTCACCCGTTCCCGGCTTCAGCGCCTGGCTGCGCGCGCAAACCGAACAGCCTGGGTACCTCTGGGATGAGGGTGAGGTACCGGAAGCACTGCGTGACCACTGCGGCCACGGCGATTGGAACAAGGCCATCGCGCACGCGCTGGACAATACGGAGTGGGCCGGCGATGAGCCAGCAGCGCAAGCGCTACGCCCGGTGCTGGCCAAAGCCTGCGCCCGCTATCTACTGCAAGCCAAACGGGGCAACCAAGCACTGGATCGGGTGGCCCATTTTCATTTGACCAACGGCGCCCGGGTGGAGCGGCTCAATTGGCTGGCAGATACCTCCGAGCAGGGCATGAAACGCTCCGCCGGCCTTATGGTCAACTACCAATACCGGCTCGATGAGGTAGATGAGAACCACGAGGCGTACTCGGGCGAAGGCCGCATCGCCGCGGCGGCGCCCGTCAGCCGCCTGCTAAGGGGCGCACGGTGACCGCGAACGGAGGTTCTAACCCGGCGACACCCGTGCAACAGCTTTGGCCCAACCGGCTAAGGCTGCCTCACGCCGCGCCGCCGGCCATTCCGGCGTCACGCTGAGCGCGCGCTCCCATTTAGCGCTCAACTCGTCGAGCCCGGAGAAACAACCGATTTGCAGGCCAGCGAGATAGGCGGCGCCGAGTGCGGTGGTCTCGGTGATTGCGGGCCGTTCCACCGCAACGCCCACGATATCGGCCAAACACTGGACCAACCAGTCGTTGGCGACCATGCCCCCATCGACACGGATGGAGGTCAACGCCGCACGCCGATCCGCCACCATGGCCTTCACCAGATCATGGGTCTGATAACACACCGACTCGAGCGCGGCTCGCGCCAGATGCGCCACGTTGGTATCACGGGTGAGACCGCTCAGCGCGCCGCGCGCATGCGGATCCCAGTACGGCGCCCCCAAGCCGGTAAAAGCGGGCACCAGATAGACACCCGCGTTATCGGGCAGGCTGCGCGCCAGCGCCTCGGTATCGCCGGCACTGTCAATGATACCAAGACCGTCGCGTAACCACTGCACGGCGGCCCCGGCGACAAAAATCGATCCCTCGAGAGCATAAGTCACTGCCCCATCCAGCCGGTAGGCAACCGTTGTCAACAGTTTGTGGCGGGATAGGGCCGCTTGCGCGCCTGTATTCATCATGGCGAAACAGCCGGTACCGTAGGTGCTTTTGACCATACCGGGCTCGAAACACGCCTGGCCGACGGCGGCAGCTTGCTGATCGCCGGCCACACCAGCAATAGGCACACCCCGGCCAAACCACTGCGGCAACGCCACGCCGTAATCATCCGCCGAATCGCGCACCTGCGGCAACATGGCGCCAGGCACCTCGAGCAGGCCGAGCATCTCGTCATCCCAGCACTGCCGGTGAATATCGAACAACAAAGTGCGCGATGCGTTGGTGGCATCGGTGGCGTGAACTCTACCGCCAGTTAGCTTCCACACCAGGTAGCTATCGACGGTCCCGAAAGCGAGTTCGCCCGCTTCGGCCCGGCGGCGGGCATCCGGCACGTGATCCAAAATCCACGCCACCTTGGTGCCCGAAAAATACGGGTCCAACAACAGCCCGGTTTTTTGCGTGATAACCTCGGCGTGTTCGGCTAAAGCCGCACAGGCGGGCGCCGTACGCCGGTCTTGCCACACGATGGCCGGATAAATGGGCTTGCCGGTGGCCCGCTCCCAAACGATAGTGGTTTCACGTTGGTTGGTGATCCCGATGGCCTGCACCGCGCCACCGGCCCGCTTTACCGCCTGCCGGCCCACCGCGAGCGTGGCCTGCCAGATCGCCTCCGGATCATGCTCGACCCAGCCACCCTCCGGATAGCTCTGGGCCAGCTCGACTTGCGCCTGCGCAATACTGCGCCCGGCGGTGTTGAACACCATCGCCCGGGTGCTGGTAGTGCCCTGATCGACGGCGAGGATCATTGCTTCGGTGTTCACAACAGTTGCCAAGCTTGTTTTGATAACCCGTTATACAGGGGAGTGCGCAGTACACGCTACAATTGCTGCTCCACCGTTAAACCACGAGGTTCTTTGCCAGTGAAGTATGTTGCCGCGCTCGCCGCTTTTACCTTCGCCGCCCTGCTGGCCTGGCCATACCTCTATGTCTACCGCCTGGACAATGCCCTGGCCTCCGGCGAGGTGGAGGCATTGCGCCCGCTGGTGGAGCTAGAAGCAGTGCGCGAACAGGTCAAGACAGCCATCGAAAAAGACGTGAACGACGCCGTAGGCGATGGCGGCGGCCGGATGATGCGCTGGCTTAAACAAGGGGTTAAAGCGGTGAGCGACACCGCCGTAGAGATCAACGTCGATATGCAGTGGGTATTCGACACGCTCAACAACAAACCCGGCGATCCGCCGACGCCCCGTGCATCGCTCATGAGCGATGTTGACTACGCTTTTTACGAGTCGTGGGACCGTTTCATCATTCGCTTGGGCGCCTTGGACGCCGATCCGACCCACATACGGCTTGCCCTGCGTGACGGTTCCTGGAAAGTGGTGGCGGTGCTCGGCCCTTGACGTCGATGGCGCCCGCAGTCGATGGCGCCCGCAGTCGATGGCCGACCCCCGCAGTCGATGGCCGACCAAAGTGACGTCACGTCAGGAAAAGGAAAGACGACAAGCAAAGAGTTCAGCAGGTAAAGCGGCTAGTCATCGGTTTTAACCAGCGTTCCGGTGATCTCTTTTAGCCGTACCCCGTCCTTGATCCGGCTGAATACCAATGTCATACCACCATCGACCAGGGTACGTGCGTAAGTTTGCATTTCATAGCCGAAGTCCTCGGTGACCACCAGAGCATGAACAGTCAGGGTTTTCCCCGCCAGGGTTGCCCACACATAGGGGTCGCCCTTCAAGGGGTCCATCGGTATGGCTTTGCCGAACACGTTGGTGCGCATGGCAGAGGCGAACACATTCTGTGTTCCCGAAGAGACGAAGTTCACCGCATGCTCTTTGCGTTTAAGACTACCGTCTTGGCGCTTGGTGATGGTGATCCACTTCAAGCTAAAGCCTTTTCTGTAGTGCTTCAGCGTCACCGCGATATCCCGTTTGGACACCTCATCCCCCGCTGCCGACACGGCGGAGCCTTGGTAGTGGCCGAAGAACGCTTCGATGGGAACATGGCTGCCGGCCCATGCGGCTGCGGTCGAAAAGCCCAGCAGCAAAAAAAGTAGAGCTGGATACAGGCGTGTATTCATCATGATCACTTAAGAATCCTCTTTGGCCCCGAAGTTCCACACGCAGGGTGGATCGTGTTGCGGAGCGTGGATCGTGACCGTTTATGCCTTCCGAAAACGGCTTCGCAAAGTGCGTTTGATCGTGCCAGGCCCGGTTACTCCCGTCACCCCGCAACCCCACACAGCTTATCCACACGGCATCCAGATCATTTTCACCGCTTGAACACAACATATGGTGATGACGAGGGCACAACACCACTATATGGTGTTGCTTCGGGATACATCGGCCCCTAGACTATATGTCTTTTCGTGGTAGCGGTGATCACGAGTTTTCGAAGGGCCAAGATTTCTGGGCCAAAATTTCTGGGTCAAGATTTCTAAGGGCGGGAATTCGAAAAGTCGGACTGCGGGGCCGGATTTCGCGAAGAATCGAATTTCGGAAGCGTCATTTCGAAGGGGAAGTTGATGGAATCGGTGCAGCGGGTCATTCAGCCATTGGCCGAACAGCAGGCGACGCGACTCGCTTTGGCGCTGCAACCAGCGTCAATGGATATCTGGGATAAAAAATACCGGCTAAAACGCAAAGACGGCAGTGCAGTCGATAGCACCGTCGATGACACCTATCGCCGGGTGGCGCAAGCCCTCGCCAATGTCGAGCGTGAACCCGCTCTGCGCGAGATGTGGTTCGAGCGCTTCTTGCACGCACTGCGCCATGGCGCTATTCCCGCCGGCCGCATCGTCTCCAACGCCGGTGCTCAGAGCCACAAACCGGCCACCTCGACCATCAACTGCACGGTGTCGGACACCATCCACGACTCGATGGACGACATCCTGGAAAAAGTGCACGAGGCAGGACTCACCCTGAAAGCAGGCTGCGGCATCGGCTACGAATTCTCGACCCTGCGCCCCAAGGGCGCGTACGTCACCGGTGCTGGCGCCTACACCTCCGGTCCGCTGTCGTTCATGGATATCTACGACAAGATGTGCTTCACCGTCTCCTCCGCCGGAGGCCGGCGCGGCGCGCAGATGGGCACTTTCGACATCGGCCACCCGGATGTAATGGATTTCATCCGCGCCAAACGCGAGGATGGGCAGCTGCGCCAATTCAATCTGTCCTTACTCATTACCAATGAGTTCATGGAAGCGGTGCGCCGCGGCGGCGATTGGCAGTTGGCGTTTCCGCTCACGCCCGAAGAGATCAGCTCCGACGGCATCGATTTAGACGATCCGGCCACCGTGTTATGGCGCCACTGGCCGGTGCGCGAAAACTATGTGACCGGCGCCAACGGCCGCGTCGCCTGCAAAATCTACCGTACCTTACCGGCGCGCAGGATGTGGGACGCCATCATGTCCTCCACCTACGACTTCGCCGAGCCCGGTTTCATCCTGATCGATACGATCAATGAGATGAACAACAATTGGTTTTGCGAGAACGTGCGCGCCACTAACCCCTGTGGCGAACAGCCGCTGCCACCGTACGGGGCTTGTTTACTCGGCTCGATCAACCTCACCGGGTTCGTACTGGACCCGTTCACCGATGAGGCCCGGTTTGATTGGGACGAGTTTCGCGACATCATCGCCAGCTTTACCCGAATGCTCGATAACGTGGTGGAAATCAACGGCTTGCCGTTGCATCAGCAGCGCCAGGAAATCCTGCGCAAACGCCGCCATGGCATGGGTTTTTTAGGGTTAGGCTCGACTCTTAGCCTCATGGGGCTGCGTTACGGCTCACCGGCATCGCTGGCATTTACCGAACAAGTCGCCAAGGAGATGGCCCTCACCGGCTGGCGGGTAGGGCTGGCGCTGGCACGCGAGAAAGGGCCCGCTCCGATTATGGACGAAGACTTCACCGTCACCGAAGTCATGCTAAGCCAACGGCCCGAGATGGTAGCGCACGGCTATCGGGTGGGCGATCGGATCAAAGGCAAGGTATTGCACGCCCGCTACAGCCGTTATATGCAGCGTATAGCGCAAGAAGATCCGGTGCTGGTGAACGATCTGGCGCAAACCGGCTGCCGCTTCACCCACCACACATCGATTGCACCGACCGGAACTATTGCTTTATCCCTCAGTAACAATGCCAGCAATGGCATAGAACCGAGCTTCGCCCATCACTATTCCAGGAACATCATCCGCGAAGGCAAAAAAAGCAAAGAAAAAGTAGAGGTGTTCTCCTATGAGTTGCTCGCTTATAGGGCTTTGGTGGATACCGATGCCTCGCCCAAGAACAACGGTCGGCGTCAACTACCCGATTATTTCGTCAGCTCCGAAGATATCAGCCCGCGTGAGCACGTCGATGTGCAAGCGGCGGCGCAGCACTGGATAGATTCGTCGATTTCCAAAACCGCTAATGTACCTACCGACTTTCGGTACGAGGATTTCAAAAACATCTATCTCTATGCGTATGAACAAGGGCTGAAAGGTTGTACCACCTTTAGGTTCAACCCGGAGAATTTTCAGGGTGTGCTGGTCAAGGACCAAGACCTGGAGCGCACGGTTTACACCTTTACATTAGCCGATGGCACCACGATAGATGCCAAAGGCAATGAGGAGATTGAATACGACGGAGAACTGCACTCCGCGGCCAATCTCTACGACGCCCTCAAGGAGGGTTACTACGGCAAGTTCTGACGGCAGCGCTGTTGGGAGCATAACCCCATGACTATAAAAATAGAGCAGAAGATCGTCGAGCACCGTGTCAAAGTGCAAGACGGCGGCCTGGTGGAAAAACCGGTGGAAAACAATGTCATTCAGATGCATGAGAAGCTTGAACGGCCAGAAATGCTGTTCGGCTCTACATATAAGATAAAAACACCGTTATCCGATCATGCACTGTATATCACGATAAACGACCTTGTATTGAACGAAGGCACAGAGCATGAACAACGCCGGCCTTTCGAAGTATTCATCAACTCCAAGAACATGGAGCACTTTCAGTGGATTGTGGCACTGACGCGAATCATCTCCGCGGTGTTCCGAAAAGGCGGTGATGTCACTTTCCTAGTGGAAGAATTGCGCTCGGTATTCGATCCCGGCGGTGGTTATTTCAAACGGGGGGGCAAGTTCATGCCGTCGCTAGTGGCAGAAATCGGCGAAGTCATCGAATGCCACATGCGCATGATTGGGCTTATCAAGGATGACAGTTTGGATGAACATCAAAGAGCACATGTGGAGCAAAAACGCGCCGAATTAGCGCGCAGCGAGTTCGCGGCCGGAACCACGGGGAATAGTGTCCAAAAATACAACGCGAAAGAAAACAGCGATGACGGCTACCCGCCCTCCGCCACGCTGTGCGACAAATGCCACACCCGCGCACAGGTGGTGATGGATGGCTGTGTTACCTGTCTTAGCTGCGGCTATTCGAAGTGTGGATGACAGATGAATTGATGACAGATGAATCAATGGGTCTGCACACGGTTTTACGTGGAGGCCGTGATGGGTGCCGAAATGGAGTTCGGCATTTACTCGCCGTTCAGGGGCGCAAGTTGCTGAACGGCGGGTTTCTTTTTTGCTCAGGCCCTCTTTGAGTACACTCGAACAGTATGCCTAAAGGACACCTGCTAAAAATAGTCATTGTTTCGTGAGTGCAAGGAAGCACCGCGCGCGCAACCGCAGTGTATAGGCCATACCTGAGGATTGGAGCACGGCGCTGACGCCGCAATCGCCGAACAGGTGTCCCATTGCCTCTAGACGCGCTCGCCCGCGGCATCAGATACGCCGCGCCTCGCCCGACCGCCATGCCCGAGCGCTTCGTAGGCTGCGGGCGCGTTCACCGCGCCCACCCCGGCATGCCCGAAGGGCGCACCGTTCGTCTGCTCACCGGTATCTGCTAAGGATCGGGACGCTCTGTGGGCGGCTCTCGCAAGTGGCCGCTGATGGCGCTGGCCGGAGCTTTGGATGTACCCGTCTCAAGATTTTTTACCGGCTACGAGCAGGGCGGAGACTGTTCGGTTGTGAGAGCAGGCCAGGGCGTTTTAGTGGAGCGACTCTCCAACGCCATCGAGCGCCGGGGACTGCCCTCGAGCCTGTAACACCGACCGCGGCTCGCACTACTGGCACACGCCCGAGGCCGGGGGCAAGATCGACCGAGACCATCAACGCACTCAAGGCGCTTCGCGATGAGGACAGTGAATTGGGCGAGCGCGTGGCCAGGGACGATTACAAGATCAACGAGTTGGAAGTGGGTATTGATGAAGAGTGCACCCGCATCATCGCCCTGCGCCAACCCGCGGCCGGTGATTTACGCATGGTAGTGGCGATCATCAAGACCATTACCGATCTGGAGCGCATCGGCGATGAGGCGGAGAAGATCGGGCGTATGGCGGTACGGCTGGCGGGCACCAATTATTCCCGTTATCAGATGAATGGGGTGCAGCATCTAGGCAACCGGGTGGCCAGGATAGTGCATGATGCACTGGATGCATTTGCCCGGCTGAATGTGAACTCGGCTTTACGCGTGGTGCGCGAAGACGAAGGTGTAGATGCTGAATACGAAACCATCATGCGCACGCTGATCACTTATATGATGAAAGATCCCCGGCAAATAGCTCAGGCCATGGATATTATCTGGTGCGCGCGGGCGCTGGAGCGCATCGGCGATCACGCGAAGAATATCTATGAATACCTTATCTATTTAGTGCTTGCCGGTGAACTGCTCTGCGCTTACCGAGACGCTAAGAGCAGCCGCGGTGCCGACAACCACAACAATAGACCTAAATCCTCTTAGACCCATTTCTCACTCCCCCGAATCAACCAGTACAAAAGCTCGAAGTGACGCATGGCACAACGGCAGGCACGCTGCGTCGCTTTGTTCTTCCTGACAAACTGCGCTAGCAGCAGGCCTGAGCCGGAGCGTCTCGCGATCCATCAACCGGCGCCGAAACACCACATCCCTCGAAAATACCGAAGTGTTCCGCGAAGGTTCCAAAAAAGTCGAAATGGTCTATAAATCTAGTGTCGTGGAGCATTCGATAGGTGTTGCCACACACTAGAAATATGCGACCAGCCTCCATGACATGGTGATCATCAAGCGTGAAGCTGTGAGGGTGATCGGCAATGGTTCCGCGGTAACACACTGCCTGGCCATAGTCTTCACAGAAAGCCTCGATGCCGTCTAGCTTGAACAACCGATATGTAGCAGAAAAGAACCGCGTGCCTTTGGTCAGCTTCGAGAAGGGCGTGACATCGATTTCGCGATTGTCAATACACACCAATCGTGGATCCAAAAATCCTTGTCGTTTCGCTAACTGAATAAAATCATTCCAATAAAGGGCCCCTCCCAAACACTCGCCGTACAGCGCCTTGTCGCGCCTCACTTCCTCCGGCAGGCGCCGGTCGGCGTAAACATCTGAGAAATAGAACTCACCACCAGGCTTGAGGACCCGCATCACCCCTCCCAACACTGCACCTTTATCAGTTGCCAGATTGAGGACACAATTCGAAACCACCACATCGAAGCTCTCTGCTTCGAGTCCGATCGAATCTAAATCTTCGAGGATACCCTCGACGAACATCACATTGTCGTAGCCGACCGAATCGGCATGGTGCTTTCGGTGGCGCCTCGCTATGTCTAGCTGCCCTTGGGTCATGTCGATACCGACCACGCAACCTTCAGCACCCACCAATTGAGACAAGACATAGACATCTCGACCCGCGCCGCAACCGAGGTCCAACACCGAGCAACCCTTCAGTAATGGAGGACAAATCAAACCGCAACCATAGTATCGCTCTAAAACTTCCGGGTGGACTGTTGCCAACAAAGGTTTTAACCACGTCGGCTGTGCCGAAGCGTCGCAACACGCCGCAGTTTTAAGGTCTTGGTTACTTTCCAAATTCTTGCCATAGTATTCTTTTACTACTTCGTGCATTCTAAAAACTCCTACACTGCTATCTTGTCATGCAAAGAGAATGCCTTTTCATCCTTTGATGCAGCACCTCTTTCTTTCGCCCGAACTATTCGGCGTCGCGATAGCGTTGTAATACTCATCTACTCTAGGGTCGGGGTGTACCCAATCGTAGTGGTATTCATGCTCTATGAGCTCGATGCTCTGGATAAAGTCTGTCTTGAGTAGCGGAGATCCTTTGTAGAGCAACAGCCGCGTCTCCCGTTGCATCGGATCTAGGTACTCATCCAAGGCGTTGGCTGAGATAAATTCGTCGAAAAGATCGAAGTCTTCACGAACGATGTAAGGAGAGAAATTTATGAATGTTGGTTTAATCGCAATGTCGTTTTCACGGAGCAACTTTATCGCAAGCTCAGATTGTTCGACGCTGACCTGCTTTGTCAAACTCTCAAGCACACTGCTCTTGGGGAACTCGAGCGCAGTTGTAATCTCCACACAACCGAGTGCCTTCAGCTTTGGAATAATGTCTTTCCTTCGAACGAGATTATCCACTCTCGCCGTGATATCGAATGGCAAACTTGGGAAGCGTTCGTGAAGCTCCTGCAAAATCGCAGTTCCATGGTTGCCGGTGCTAAACCAATCTGCATCAACAAACGTGATGTGCTGTGCTCCGAGCCGTACGCATTGCTCTATATCTTCCATCACCACATCTACGGGGATTTTGACTACTCGCTGCAGATAGGCAGCGAACACAGAGCAATATCCACACTTGTGTGCACACCCCCTCGCCGTTTCCACGTTGCCGATTATGAGTCCGTCTTTGGTCTTACAGTAATTGGATAGAGGAGGCAAACTCGATCGATCCGGAGCTACAAACTTGGAACGTTTAAAAGTGTTTGGCGGCCGCGCTGCCTTACCATCCCAAACACCCGCGACGCTAGCGATGTCGCGGTCATCAGCGAGCGCTTGCACGACAGCACAAAGCGTTTCCTCGAATTCGCCTAGTACGACGTAGCTCTCGTCATCGAGAAAATAGTTTTGCGGATGGACTGTCGCATATTGGTTATAAAAAACAGCTGGCCCCTTGAACCCCTGCCCTCGCATGCGTCTCGCAATGTTGACACCCTCCGCAATCGAGCCAAACACGGGAATGGAAATGAAGAGGACGTCCACCCTCTCGCACTCCCCATAATCGATTGCTTGCCTGGTAGCATCGATTGCGGTGACATCCAGTATCGAGTCGTAGGCTTTGATGTGAGCGCTGGCTCCAGAGATTCCCAGCGGCTGAAAATCCACCTCATACGGGGATACCAATAGCGCCTCCATAACACCCTCCAAACAAGACCCGTGGGAAAAGCGGTATAGTTTATTTTAGGAACTAAAATAATCAAAAGTGTTATTAGTGTCAATATTAAAAATGTAAAATTTCACTGCTGTCCCACAAACCCATAGTTAAACGCAGCGTATAACCTATTGATTTCCATGAAAGATTGACTATGGCATTGCGTTTGAAATACGAAAATAGTTTTTCTAAAAATTTCAAAGAGTTACTAATTCGGAAAAAAATTACCCGACATTAATTCAGAATATATCTGACATGCTTTTCATAGAAAAACCGTTTAATTATTTGCGTATTCTGTTGCAGTGAGTGCAACACCGAACGAGCCAAGGCCATCAGTTGCTCCTTTGTAGCCACCACTGTCCGCCCAATTCGTTGGCTTTTTACATGATGCCATACTAGCTCATCAGGATTGAGTTCCGGTGAATACGGCGGTAACAATACTAACGTGAGCTTACCTTGGCTATTGCGGACAAATTCTTGCACTTTCTTGGCTCGATGAATGGGATGGCCATCAACAATCAAATAGACCGATCGCTTGGCGTTGTGCAACAAACGCCTTAGAAAGTCGATAAAAACGTCTGCGGTTACCCGTGATTCAGTTACCATGAAACGCAGGTGACCTTTCGGCGAAACGGCTGACAGCCTATTCACGCTAAAGCGCCGACCCGTTTTCGCTACAACTGGCGTATCACCCCGTACCCCCCAAGTGGTACCACGATGATAATCCGACCGGATCGTCGATTCGTCGCCAAAATAGACCCGCGCTCGGCGCCTTTTCGCTTCTCGTTGTACTTCAGGCCAAGTTTCTCTTAACCATACCTTAACCTGATCAGGGTTTTGCTCGTATGCCTTAAACCGAGGGCGCTGCGCACTCATCCCCAAACGAGACAGGATATTGCCCACCGAGCGCTCGCTGACCTCGATGCCAAATTTATCTTTCAGTAATATCTGAATCATCGAGCGTGTCCACAAGGCATCGTGAAAATCCAATTGCAACGGATTCGTTTTAACTAGTTCACGTAAGCGATCCGCACATTCATCGGGACACTTTCTTGGGCGACCCGTGATCTTGCCGGTGGACAGCGCCTGTTCACCACCTCGCTCATACCTGGATAAGCAATCGTCAATGCAAGAACGATGAAATCCGAGGGCTTTAATTACTTTTTCAGGGCTTTCACCCGATAATACTTGCGCAACCGCGTGCCTGCGGATGGCTTCTCGCGCGGAATGGGGCAGTGAGCGACCGTCTGTCTTTTTCATAGCATCACTATAACACATTTTATTAATTTGTGTCGGGTAATTTTTTGCCGAAGTAGTAGTATGCTCTATGGGACAGCAGTGGTAAAATTTAATGATTTTTAAGTACTCACTAGTCGCCTAACGAAAGCGCGAGCGTCGCTTAATTCACTGGTTGAGAAGCAACAGCAGCCGGGCCGCGGCTCCGATTTCATTCAGGCTTTGGGAACGAACTCGCCGCGTGGTGCGGCGAAACAAGGTCTGTATCCGCTGTTACCAGCCAGTAGCTATATGAAGTTTGGAACTCGATGTTAAAGGGAGCAATGAGGCGACCGGCCGCCAGATCGTCAGCGACGAGTATGGACCGACCAAGGACTACACCGTGTCCATCAATGGCGGCTTGCAAGCTTGCCGCGTCCCCGTAGATACTTGGACCCATGCGGGGCATCGTTGCAGGCGCCACCGGCTGCGCTGAACCAGGCCGCCCGGTCTTGATCAATGTCTGCGTGCAGCAACGTTGCACGCAACAGGTCGCAGGGCGTGGACAAACCCATCCGATGCGCGTAGCTCTGCGTGCATACCGGTGACACCGTCTCGTAGGCGAGCAACACCGACCGCGTGCCGCTCCAGGTGCCTTCGCCGTATCTAATAGCGATGTCAACCTCATCAATTTCGAAGCTCACGAACTCACGCGAGGTCGAGACCTGCAAATCGATTTCCGGGTGTTCACTGGCGAGTGTGCCTAGTCGTGGCGCAAGCCATTTGGCGGCAATCGATGGCAGCATGGACAGGCGAACGTACCTCGCCTCGCGTTCCCTTTGTGTCGCCGCGACGGCCTCGACGGCATTGAACAGCGTGTCGAGCGCGCTTTCCGCAGCGTGGGCGAATGTGCGTCCTGTGAGCGTGAGCTCGATGCGGAGACCACTGCAAACGAACAACTTCGCCCTCAGTTGCTGCTGGATCTGCTCACTTATTGCCCCCTGCGATGACATTGAACTCGCGTGCAGCGCTAGTGAAACTGCCAAGCCGCGCAGAGCGGCCTCGAACACAGCGATAGCGCGCAAAGAAGGCAAGCGGATGCCCCGTCTTGTATGCGTATTGCTGGTGTCACTGCTGTCCCATAAACTTTCATGAGAATGTAAACTGCATCTGGATCTGAGTTTCAATAGGGCCTGGAGGGTCTCCTTTGAGTAGTCCCCACAGGTCTCTTCGCTCAAATAAATTGACTTGAAAGAGTCTAATAATCTGTTGAATGCTTAAATCGAGTTTGCTACAGAATTTCAGGTAAGCAACCATTAAATACATACACATAGCGACCCATATTTGAGTCATGACAGCATTCTTTGACGTGCCTACGAATGACTTAATCTTCAAATTTTGTTTGATGCATTTGAAAAATAACTCGATTTGCCAACGCGACTTATAAATATCTGCAATGGTTTTGGCAGTCAATTCGAATGGATGGGTGAGAAAGACGTAATGCTTGCCGGTCCCTGGGTCACTATAACCCATCCGGCGCAACTTAATCGGGCAGGTATCGGCTTTAGGGCCCGTTAAAATCAGCGTCCGCTCCGAGGTGATGCCCTGCTCTTTATTGACCGGATGGCGAGAAATCACTCGGTATTTCGTATTGGCTTTCAACCGGGTGACAAAATAAATTCCCTTTGAATTGAGCCAGTTAAACCACGTGAAGTCGGTATAGCCACGATCAAACACCACAATAGAACCCGCATCCAGTTCTAAACTACGGCCTTGTGTAATATCTTGTTGTTTGCCTTCGGTAATAGTCATAAAGACCGGTAAAAAGCCATCATGGTTCAGACCAACCTGTAGTTTAATCGCGCCTTTGGTCTTGCGAAATTTGGCCCAAGGAAATAGTGATAAGCATCAATCGATGGTCGATGCATCCAAGGAATAAAGCTTATTTTTAAAACGAAACCCATGCCTAGGCGCCAAGCTTTGACATCGTGCCAGCAGCTTCCAAAATAATCCTTCGTAGAGTTGATAAGGCTGTTGCTCGTTAACACGAGCCAGAGAACTTCGGCTGACCTTACCGATACCCAAATGGTAGCTTTTGCGGCGTTGTTTATCCAAGTTGCTGACAATATCTCGCAAACTACAGCGCCCGGCGAGTTGGGCAAAACTCAACGCCACAAACTGTGACCAGCGTGACATTGTCCTCAATACACGGCCTTTATGGTGGGTTTTTGCGAGGGTTTCGAATTCATGTCTCGAAATCAGTTTCAGTAGCTGTGAAAATACGCTGTTACTGTGACTCAAGGCTATTATCCTGTTGATATTGAAAGATATTTTGGACCTCCATTCTAACAAATCAGCGCAGAATAGTCTTTGATTCTAAGCTCATTCAAAAGTTTGTGGGACAGCAGTGTGCTGGTGTATAACATGAGACGTTTCGTGACCTTGTGCAGGAGAGAGTATGTGTGCAATTTGAGAAAAAGGGAAAATCGCCCTTTTTGGACCGTAAAAGTCGGCCTATCGAAGCTGAGAAACGCGAAGTCCGGCATGAAGTAGTCGTCACTCGAGGTTGACTGAAAAATCCCAAAGTCATGTGGATAGAAATAGAGGTTATTCTTGAATTTTAGAGGTACCCAAAAGCTAAAACAGCTTTTATTCGGTCTCGAATACGCCTAATCTCTCTTGTACGATGAGATTTTATGAGTTTATGGCGCTCAACAAAGGCAGGAAGTGAAGATTCTTGGATTTTTCCGTGCCGAGAACACAGCCTATGCTTGCCTTGAAAAACCGCTCGCATAGGGTTGGCTCATGTCAATAAATGATTTTTCATAAGCTTATTTTGACCATAATCACCTAGCTCATGCAAGTATTCTAGATTCGCACTTTCAATGGCGATTGGTATATCATTTCGAAGTACGTTCAAGCGGAAACCAAAAATGACACACGCAGTTGCGGCAGCACGTAGCTCATGGATGACGATGCCAAATCTTCCACTGGTCATCTGGATGATCGGCCTGACGCTAGTGATTGGATTGGCAGCCGGGATGACCGCCTCCGATTTAGTCCATCAGTTCAACGCCGGCTGGGGGCGGGTTCTTGGCGAATTCGCGCTGATCTTACTGCCGTCCTTCGCCCTCGCCGAAGCCATCACTCAACGCAGCGCAAGCCCCGCATCGGGTGTCACGGTTGTTGCGTCCCCTATCGCCGGCGCCGTCATGATTTGCCCCGACACCGCCTACGCCGCGCTCTCGCCGATAGCGGGTAGACAGCGGCTGTCCGTAGCGTTTGGCTCCTACGCTGGGTTCAAGCTTTTGTTCCCCGCAGGACCATTGATTGTTGCGACGGGTTTGAGTATCGAAGATCCCCTGTTGATGGCATATGGGTTCATCATTTTTGTTCCCGTTTGGGTGGCGGGCCTTTGGTGGGCGAACCGATATCAGCTCGACGACACCACCAAGTCACTAGATGCGCCTGCGAGTAGTCTCGCGTTCGCATCGGCATTTGCGCCATTTGGCGCGCTGTTAGCGCTGCTGATCGTAGGCGCTGCCATAGATCTCTCGAGTTACGCACTGGCGGACTTCATTACCACCCCCAAAGGCGCGCTCATTGTTGCAGCCACTTGGGCAATGCTGTCGATCAACGCCGAACAGCGCCAGATTTGTCTAAACGCCTCAATCAAGCGTACGGGCTCCTTACTCCTGGTGATTGGGGCGGCGAGCGCGTTTGGAGCGATACTTACCTATGTCATCCCGATCACGGAGTGGATTCCCACGGAAACCGGGGCCGCAGGCATCTTCGTCCTGTTTTTGCTCACCGCCGCATTTAAGTTAGTTCAGGGATCGAGCATGGCAACATTCGCTGCCGTAGCTCCGATTGCGGCACCGGTGGTCGCTGCGTCGTCACTGCCTGCAACCGCGGCAGTGCTGGCAATCTGTCTCGGGTCATTTGTGGCCATCTTACCGAACGACAGTTTCTATTGGCTGGTCCGCCGAGACGCACTCGAGGAGGCGACGGAAACCAAGACGATGAGGCTGCTGGCAGGTGGCGCGACGGTTCAGGCCACCGTGGGTTTGATTGTGCTGTTGGGTTTGCTGTCCGTCGGGTTTGTGTAACCGCTAGGCACAGCCTATGGCTGCGGGGGGCCGCACGTTTGGATTGAGCGTCAACCGATTCTCGGTCTAACCGAGATGCTAATTCGTTGCCATAAGAGTCGCATCTTGTCGTCACATTACTTACTAAAAGTACACGGAGGCTGCTCAATGTCCGCAAAGCGCAACGTGCTGTTCTTGTGCACCGGTCGGCCCGCAGCATCATCGCCGAATACCTCCTCAAGCGACTCGCAGAGGGAAGGTTCAGTGCCCACAGCGCGGGTAGTTTTCCTAAGGGCGAGGTACACAGGCAGACACTTCAGCTTCTAACAGAGGCTGGTCATGATGTCTCCAATGCGCGCTCGAAGAGCTGGGATGAGTTCACGAGCGAGAATGCGCCGAGGTTAGACTTCATATTCACAGTGTGTGATAATATAGCGAATGAGTCTTGCCCGGTGTGGCCCGGGCAGCCGATAACAGCGCATTGGGGTATCCCGGACCCGGCGGCCATGGTTGGCTCGGAAGCAGAAATCGCGACGGCATTCACAGAAACGTACCAATTACTAAACGACCGCATCCGCGAGTTCTGCCGGACACCATTCGCCGAACTCGATGAGCCCACACTGCGAGAGCGCATGGTCAACATTGGACGACAATAGGGTACCACCTTGCCGCCCGAGCAGAGGACGACGAACGACTTCATTACGCTAAGCTTTTTGTTTCGTCTAACGTGAAACGAACGTCAGACTGCCGTATTTTCGGTAGGCCTACCGCCATGGGCGCATGCAAGCATTGCATTTGCTCACGCACAGGATGTTCGTGATGCTCGAAGACGCACCGGCAGGCTGGAGGCCGCTCATCCTCATCGTTGACGATTCACCCACCCATGTGGCATTCGTTCGCCAAAGCCTTGAGCGCTGGGGGTGCCGCGTTCAGGTGGCGGCCACGGGACGCCAAGCGCTACACCTGGCCAGGGAACTGGGTCCGGCTCTCATCTTGATGGATGTGATAATGCCCGATCTCAATGGCTATCAGGCTACTCGCAAACTGTCGCGCAACACGATCACCGAACACATCCCAGTCGTGCTGACAAGTTCCAAATCAGCGGAAAGCGACCGTGTATGGGGTTTACGCCAGGGTGCGCAGGCCTATCTGGTCAAGCCCTTCAGTGAGGAAGAACTCATAGAGACGGTACAAGAAACCCTTGAGCGTACCGCCCGGGAAGCTCAAGCGCCGGTAGCGGCGGGGACTCGACAGCATGTCCCCGCATGAGATGAGGGCTCCACTTGGAATTTTCATTGTTCAGAATTTCCATTGTTCAAATGAGTCCTGGCCTAGCGATAACCCCGGTGATACGTGATTAATCCAGCACTCGCGGCCAAACCGGCGGTGCCGGAAGAACACCCAGTCAGCGTCCAACTAGAAAACGAGGGGCGCGTAGCTCTTCGCTGGCTCGCCACGGACAGCGCAGTCCAGGCAGCGCTCGCCGATCTTGCCACTCAACCCTGTATCGCCATAGACACCGAGTTCGTGCGCGAGAACACCTATTTCCCCCAACCGGGGCTGGTGCAACTCAGGGCGGCAACCGGACCCATCTATTTGCTGGATCCGCTGAGCATCAACTGCCAGCGTCACTTGAGCCCCCTACTGACTGATCCTCGTATAACCAAGGTGTTACACGCTGCCAGTGAGGACTTGCAGGTCCTCCATCGGATGACCGGAGTAGTCCCGGCGAACGTCTATGACTGTCAGATCGCTGCCGCCTTTGCCAATCTGGGAGAAGGGCTAGGTTTGCACCGCTTGCTTGAAGTTTTATTCGACATTTCACTGCCCAAGGACGAGACCCGTTCCGATTGGCGCGCGCGTCCTCTTTCCCAGCGGCAACTGCGTTACGCCGCCCTGGACGTCGCCTATCTGGCACAGGTGTATCAGACCTTGAACGCACGACTGCACGGTTCGCATAAAGCCGCGTGGAACGCGGCGGAGAATAAACGGCTGGCGACCGCGCCGGAGCCAGCGCAATGTTATCGCCGCATCAAAGGACATGAGCGGCTGAGTACTGTTGCGCAGGGGCGGCTACAACGGCTAGCTGGATGGCGCGAAACGACGGCCCGTGAACTCGACATTCCCAAAACCCGCATCGTGCGGGACGGCCCGCTCACCGAGATCGCCCGGCAACCTACCGTTACCAAAAACACATTGCGTCAAGCCGGTTTGCATCCGCAGTCGATCAGAAAATTCGCAGAACCGCTGATTGATATTCATCAACGCTCCAGCCAAGAGTTAGGCCAAGATCCAGACAACCGAAACGGTCACGAACAGGCCGCGGGGCATTCGGCGGCGCGGCCACTTAGCCGCAAACTCGCTAGCGCTAAGCTCCCCGTGCTTCAGTCCATTGTCGCTGATAAAGCGGCGGCACTCGAGCTGCCGGCTTCGTTGCTCGCATCACGGCGCGAACTCGAAGCACTGCTGTCATACTTCCAAGCGCTCCAGGACGGTAACAAGGATCCGGAATTGCCACAGAGCTTGTGCGGTTGGCGCCAAGAAGTGATAGGCGACGATTTGCTTGAACTACTCAAGATACCAACATAAGCGCTGATGCTGATCGACACCGCACAGCAACGGGCACTGTGGACCCTCGCCCTACTGGCGGTTATCACAAGCTCGGCCTATGCCCAATCCCCCCTGCCACTCGGCTTCGGCGCGGTGAAAATCGGGCAACCATGGGCGCAGATCGAGAATCAGCTTACTTACAAAGATCTGACCGACGAATCGACCCTCGTTGGGCAATTGGCACAAGAGTGCGGTTACCGGGCGGTCGCCGTCGGCACCGGCGAAGACGAACTGCTGATTACCACCAATGATCACATCGTCACCGAGTTAGCCTATGTCGCCAAGCTACAGCAAGGCGCCAATGTCTCCGCTGTAGCCGAGCTAGTGATGCAAACCTATGGAGCACCGCGCTCAGCCGCCATGCGCGATGCGCTCGGTCAGGCCACCATAAACCGCTCCAGTGTGGCGCACATAGAACTCGGCTATGAATCGGAGCATCCAGTCGCTTTTTACATCAGCGGTCCATCGTTATGGCAGTATCAAGTCACGATACGGTTCAACCGCGCCCGCTGGCATGAGAACAGGAACAACCGCTGTGTGCGCCAAAAAGAGAGTGAAAAGAACTGAGCGCTAGTCTACGCGCTAACACTGCCAACCGCTAACACTGCCAACTACTGAGCCCAGCCTAGCTGAGCGACCTCAGATAGAAGCCTATAGCGGATCGGCGTGCATGGGCGCCCGAACTACGCAGGTAGCAAAGCCCCCACAACGCCATCAGCGGCCTTGGCCGTGACGCGTACTCGACGCAAACCCGTTAACTCCCGCGCATTCTCGCCACAATTGTCGATATAGACCCGCACATAGGTATCGGTCAATCCCGACACAACCGTCTCGCCGCGACGCTCGGACACTTCCGTCAACACCTCCACGGTGCGTTCCACGTATTGTTCATGAAAAGCATCCGAGCGCTCCTTGGACAAGCGCTTGAGTGCCCGCGTGCGGCGTTTTTTGACCTCGCCCGATATCGGATCACCCAACCGCTCGGCTTCCGATCCTGGGCGCACCGAGTAGGTAAAAGGGTGTATATAAGTAATAGGCCAACGGCTTAGGCAATCGAAAGTATCCTGAAATGCGGCGTCATCTTCCCCCGGAAAACCGCAGATCACATCGGTGCCCAGTGCGAACTCGTCGAGCTTGCGGCCAATACGCTCCACCAGACGATCGAAAGCCTCGACGGTGTAGCGCCGCCGCATCTTCTTCAAAACAGCATTGTTGCCGCTTTGAAAAGGAATATGAAAGTGTCTGGCGAACTTAGATTCACCCGCCATCACCTCAATGAGTTCATCGGTGATGGTGGATGGCTCTATAGAAGACAGCCGCAAACGGGCCAGCCCGGGCTGCTCCAAAATCGCCACTATGAGAGCGGTGAGTTCACGCCGCCCGGTCAGATCCAGACCATAGTCGCCTACATGAACCCCCGTCAGCACAATCTCCGGATACCCTGCCTTCAACAATTGCGCCACCTGCTCCAGTACAAGCGCCGGATCCCGGCTACGCGACACACCTCTGGTTTGCGGCACGATGCAAAAAGAGCACTGCTCGTTGCACCCTTCTTGCACTTTGACGAAGGCCCGGGAGCGCTCCATCATTTCAGTAACCGGTACCTCCAGAAATTTGTTGGCCTGCTCGATCGGCGAGACCGCCATACGCACCGCACCGATTCGGCTCGCTTGTATTTGCGCCGCAATCTGCCCGCGATCGGCCGCCCCTACAATCAAACTAACGCCGGGCAACTGCGCCAACTCCTCAGGTGCTCTTTGTGCGTAACAACCCGTTACCACGATACGAGAATCCGGCCTTTCGCTGTGAATGCGGCGAATCATCTTACGGGCAGAGGCATCGGCACGGGCGGTGACACTGCAGGTGTTGACCACGTAAACATCGGCTTCATCCTTAAACGGCACCGTGCGAAACTCGCCTTCGTCCTCCAACAAGGTCCGGATCGTCTCCGTATCGTATTGGTTAAGCCTGCAACCGAAGGTGCAAAACGCGACTCGTTTCATGGGAGTTCCCAGGAGGCAGTAAACCGAGGACTTTACGTGGGAGGACTTTACGTGGCCAGCGCATTATTGCCTAGCTCACCAGCCATCAACCGGATACGAAAACGCGCTGGCGGAGCAAAAAAATGCGCTGGTAACGACAGCTTGAACTGCCGTGTACCAGCGCCAACAGGAGGAAGCTCTGTATCAGTAAGAGACCCCGTGTCTCTCACTAAGTTCAATTAGCGGACTTATCTATGCAGCACTGTCCACTGATGCTGCAATGCAGCGTAGAGATTTATCCGGCTCGCGTCAAATACCACTGTCTCGCACCGCTACCGGAAGATACCGGCCACCCGCACCATCATCTCGCCATTTGAAATTATATGGGGTTGCGCCACTCGACTTCAAGGGAGAGTGATTCGAGCTATGATTCAATATGATTTTTAGGACTGATCGGCAATCTGGATGAGCGCTTCGCCACGGAAAATCGGCAAATATGGGGTTGGAGAGCAGATTGGACGGGGCAATATGGGGGTTGTCTATGCGGCGCTTGCCCCCTTCTCCACCCGCCGCGGCGCCCTCAAAGTCGCTCACTCCCATCACATTGAAGAAATGGACAAACAGCGTCTTCTGCCGGGCGCTAAGACCCTCGAGGGGTTTTGCAAGCCGCACACGCTGCTCAGCGTGCGCGAGACGGTGGGCCTGCTCTACAAGCTCGCAAAAGCATTGGAGTGCGCCCATCGCCAGAGGGTTATCCACCGGGATATCAAGCCCAGTAGCATCCTGCTCACGCCCGAGCACGACGTGAAGCTGGCCGACTTCAGTATCGCCTTAATTAACCGCAGCGACATCGTTGAAACTCAATTCGAAGGTTTCATGGACTCTGCGCTCTACATGCCGCCTGAACAGATCAACGAGATGCCACGACAAGAGGTACGATAGCAGCGAAGGAGTGATGGGGGATCCGGTAATGGTACGCTTATTAGGGGCACGCTTATTAGGGGTGAGAATTGTATGCGCCACTAGCTTGATTCTCATGCTAGTCACAGCGATGAGTATAGGCGCAGCTCTAGCACAATCCGGCAGCGACGGTGCCAGAATTCTAGACGAGAACGTGTTGCTACACTGCGAGCAGCAAGATGATGGGGCGCTCACCTGCGACTACCGGCTCACTAGGCCCGTAACCAATAACACCCTAGGGGCCAATAACAGCCTCGAAACCGATGAGAGTGCTGCTACCGGTGAGAGCTTTGAGGCCAGGTTCGGTGAGCAAGAGTTGCCCGAACCTATTTTCGAGCCCTACCCATTTCCAGCGGCCAAGTCTGCCGTCCTATTTCTCATCGATACCAGCGATCCCAGGCGAGCCAATGCAGTCACAGCCGGTATTCGCCACATTCGCCAAATACTGGAGGCGGCTGCATCCCACCACATCTTTGGCCTCGCCACATTTGATGCCAAATTGAACGTCCGAGCGCCGTTGGGTTCCGATAGAGCCACCTTGGAGGCAGCTCTCGCGCAAGTGCGCGCAAGCGGGCGCACCACGGAGTTGTACCGTAATACACTCGCCGCTGTGGAACTGCTGGGGAGATACGAGGCATCGCGCCGTGCCCTCATCCTATTCTCCGATGGGCAGGCCGAGGATCGCGCCTATTTTCACGGCGACGTAGTGGCAGTGGCCCGCCGCTATGGCGTCACTATAGACGGCTTAGGCTACCCCCGTTCCGTTTCCTTATCGGTGGCCCTGCAAACCCTACGGCGGCTCGCGGACGATACCGGCGGGCGCTTTGTGGAAGGTACGGCAGGCTTCGAACTGGAGCGAGACTATCTCGAACGCCCGTTTGCTGCATTCGACTCCGGTGGGCAATTGGATATCGACTTGACCCCGGCCATAGCCGCCGGTGCCATAGGCGCCGGTCAGGTGGTTTTGACGATCGGCACGCCGGCGGGAGAATCCCGCGCTGTCATCAATGTTGAATTGCCGCGGCCCCCGTCACCCGCACCGCCTCCCACCACGCCAGCGCCAAACCCGATCACCGCAACAACAACTAAAACCATGACTGCCGGTGACACCATTACCGGTGACGTCACCGCTACCGATGAAGTCACCGCTAGTGATGCGACTGCTGATACCACAACAGCCAGTGAACCTGCCGCTCCTGCGCTGCAAGAGCAACGGAGCAAACCGCGGGTGGACGAGGCCACCACCCAGACGCAAACCTCACCGGCGCAAATCTCACCGGCGCAAACCTCACCGGCGCAAACCTCACCGGCGCAAATCTCACCGGCAGCGCACGCCCGCATGCCATCGTCAGCGGCTGTGTCCGAGTTGGCGGCAGCCGGGCCAACAAAGCCAGCGCCAACCGATCCGGGCCTGTCCGTATCGAGCACACCAGTGGTGGCTACGCCCGTTGCGCCTGCCCATAAGCGGCTCATCACTATCGGCGGCTTCAATCTCTCACTCGCCGATATGCTGACCTTCATTATCGTCGGCATGGGCATCATCCTCGCCGTTTTACTGGTCGTGCTCTACCGGATGGTATTGCGGCGGCGAGCGACGGCAACGATGATACCGCACCCACAAGTGCTACCCCAGCAAGGCCATCATGCGACCGATAAGCCGTTCGCTTTTCTCGATATGCTTGCCGAAGGTGGCAGGAGATATTCCGTCACCAGCGCTGCATTTCGCATAGGCCGTCACGAAGACAACGAACTGCCCATTGATGACCCATCCATGTCCCGTCACCATGCACAAATCCAGCGCAAACGCGACGGCACTTTCGTGATTACCGATCTGGAATCCATGAACGGCGTATTTGTAAACAACAAGCGCGTCATCAACGCCCCTCTCAAAGAAGGCGACTTGATCGAGTTAGGCGATGCTCGGTTACGCTTCACCCTGATGGTGGAACAAACGCTGGACGGCGATGAGACGGTGATGGTGAGAACGGCTATGCCTGGCCAGTACACCGCGGGGCGCGGACCGGCGTGAGTCACGCCCCCGTGAGCCGGGCTATCCCTGCGCCAATGATCCGGTCTACCCATGAGCCGCTCTAAAAGAGGCACTTTGATGATTTGGTTCATCGCCACCATGGCGCTTATGTGGACCTGGGTGTTCTACTGGCTGGTGACTCATCATCCGATGCTGACTAATCCGCTGGCCATATCTAGAGCCATAGCCGACGGCACCATCGGCCAGGACACGCTTCAATTGCTCGCCGCACTGGCCCCGGTGCTCATCTGGGCGATCTTCGCCCTCGTGTGGGCTTGTTTGTTAATCCTTCTAGGAAGCGTGTACCGCGAACAGCGGTTGCATCCGGCAATGCAAGAAGATGTATAAGTTACGCATGTTCAAGGCACGGATACATGTCACGCCGCCACCGTCCCGGTCTCCTGCCTAAGGCTCCACCAGCGCCTCCAGCAAGGCCATCTCCTCGGCGGTAAAGCCCGCTTGCAATCGGGCTTCAGTGTGAAAAGGCGGCTTGGGTGGTGCGCGCAAATAAATCCGCAGCAACCTGGTGAACGTAGCAATAGCATCCAGCCCCCGTTGCCGGCACAAATAATTGAACCAATAGGACCCCACCGCAACATGCGTGATTTCATCGCGCAAAATGAGCTGCAAGATGGTCACAGCGCGATGATCACCAATGCGCTCCAAGCGCTCTAACATGCCGGGCGTCACATCCAAACCACGCGCCTCCAACACCCGCGGTATCAGCGCCATGCGCACCAACGGATCGTGTGCTGTTTCCTCGGCCATTTGCCACAAACCATCGTGCGCTTCGAAGTCGCCATAGGCGAAACCCAACGATTGCAGGTGTTCATTGAGCAGATGGAAGTGATAGGCCTCCTCCGCTGCCACCTTAAGCCAGTCGGCGTAATAAGCTGACGGTAATCCACGGAAGCGACAGCCGGCGTCCAAAGCGAGATTGATGGCGTTGAACTCGATGTGGGCAATGGAATGAATGAGTGCCGCATGCCCCTTCTTTGAACTCAAGCGCCGGCGCGGAAGATGTTTGGGTTCCACCAATAGCGGCCGCTGCGGGCGGCCTACACGAATGATCGGCAGTGGCCGCCCCTCCTGTTCATCCACACCTTCGTCCTCGGCCAAAAACCGGCGCACCGCATAGAGTTCGCGCACTGCTGCCACTTTGCGTGCGGGATCCGGCTCGGCCAAACATTGGCCCAAGCGCTCGAAATAACTCACCCCCACAAAGTGTCCTCGGCCTGGCCATAACGCTGCCAGCGCAAGCGCAAGCCAATCCCGCGCGGCGGCACGCCAAAGCCGTGAAATACCGCGTAACCCGGAACCGCAGCCAGTTGACCGTCCAGGTACACCAGCGGCAGCCGCTGGCGCTCCCAAGGCGGGATGCCCCACTCCTGTAACAACGACTTCAACGATCGGGTCGTTTTCGCACCGCTTAAGCGGCAGCGCTCGCCTCCCTCTCTGAACCTCAGCTCGGCGTGGCAGCTATGCGCTAACCTCTCATCCAAGCCCTCTCCGGTACATCGCTTGGCCCAAAAAACCCCCGCCGGTAACTCTAGCCGGGCCTCGCCGCGCCATGCATACCGGGTTCCAGGCTGGATATTCGGCGCATCGCGCTCCACATAAAGCGTGCCACGGTATCTTCGCAGACAGTGCCGGCCAAACCGGATAGCAGGATTCTTATCGCGCCTCGCCTCCGCCATCTGACGCACCATCTCAGCCAATTTTCTAGCCGATGGACTCGGCACTGCGTTTGCCCGCAGCCAGGCCCGCAGCGCCGGCACCCGCTCTGCCGGTGCCATGGCTGCCAGCGCAGTGCTGGTCAACTCCTTCGCGCAGTACATCCCATCCAACGCTCTGGCGGCTTGTGCCTGGTGTTTGGCGGCGCGTGCCAACAGGCGCGTAGCAGCCGGCCAGCGGGCCTGCAACAGCGGCAGTACGTGCTGGCGCACATAGATACGGTCAAGGTGCGGATCACAGTTCATCGGATCATCTATCCACGATACGCCACGCTCTTCTAACCAGCCCTTGAGCAGAGCACCCGGAACATCCAACAAAGGCCTCAACAACCATCCGTTAGCAAAAGGCCGAGCTGCCTGCATGCTGGCGAGTCCGGCAACGCCAGCACCACGCATAAGCCGCAGCACTAAAGTTTCAGCTTGATCGTCTTGGTGATGCGCCGTGACCACCCCCTCACCCGGTGCCATCACTTCAGCGAACGCACGGTAGCGAGCCTCGCGGGCCGCTGCCTCCACGCCCTGTGCGCGCGCCACACTCACCCGGCAAACCTGCAAGAGCACGCCCAACCGGTCGGCATTCTCGCGGCAATGGCGCGCCCAGTGGCCCGCATCAGGATGCAGGCCGTGATCCACGTGCAAGGCGCGCACATCGTTCAAAAACCCCCGCATCTTGCACTCCAATGCCAACAAAAGCAGCGCAGTTGAATCGGCTCCGCCGCTCCACGCAATCCAGGTCACCGGGGTGGCGGGCAACCGTCGCCAAGCCTGCGCTACCGCATCAACCAAAGAACGTTGATCCATAAAAGCTATGCCGTTGCCTAAAAGTCCGGCAGATTAAAACAAGCGGCGCGCAAGCCCCATGGTCTGTATCACTTTAGACGATATCTCCTCGATGGAAATGGCCGTTGTGTCTATATAAGGCACCGCGTTGCGGCGAAACAGGCACTCGGCCTCCTCCACCTCATGCCGGCACTGGCTCACTGAGGCATAGCGGCTGTTCGGGAGTCTTTCTTGGCGGATACTCGCAAGCTGCTCCGCGGATATGGTCAAGCCGAAGAGCGAGGCACGGTGCGCGCGTAAGCTGCCGGGCAGCTTTGCACTTTCCAGATCGTCATCGGTCAGCGGGTAATTGGCTACTTTCAAACCGAACTGCATGGCCAGATACAAGCTGGTAGGGGTTTTGCCAGTGCGCGAGACCCCAACCAAAATCACGCTGGCTTGCTCGTAGTGACGCAAGCTCGCACCGTCGTCGTGCGCCAATGCGAAATTCACTGCCTCCATGCGGTGATCATAGATTTTCTGGTCCACCAGGCCGTGAAACCGGCCGGTGGCATGGGTCGATTCAATCTGCAGCTCTTGTTCCAGACTCTTGGAGAAAGAGGCGAAAAGATCAAGCACCAGCGGTCTGCTAACGGAGATGATCTTCAAAAGCTCCGGATCGACCAGGGAGCTGAAAACAATAGGACGAACGCCGTCGTCAGCCCAGGCGCGGGCGATGACTTCCGCTACGTCGCCGGCCTTGTACTCGTTATCGATAAACGGCAAGGTCACACGGTTGAAATCATGTTGCTCGAACTGTGCCAGCAACGCCCGGCCCATCGTCTCTGCGGTAATTGCCGTGCCATCGGAGACAAAGAAAACCGTGCGAGTCGAGTAGTCGGAAGTAGTGCTCATACTTATTCGGCCACGCGGTGCGGCGAAATGGTCAACAATAATTTTAGGCAAGATGCATGATGCGTCGCCCTCAAAGGAGGCTCAAGCGTGAACGCGAACGTCATATGGTTTGACCAGCTGGCGATGGACTGTGTAGAGGCGGTGGGCGGGAAGAACGCATCCTTGGGGGAGCTGATCACCCAGCTTAGCGCCTCCGGGGTTGCAGTACCGAACGGCTTCGCTACCACTGCAGATGCGTTCCGCCGCTTTCTCGCCCACGAGGGTCTCGCCGGGCGTATCAACAAAACCCTGGAGACACTCGAGGTAGAAAACATCACCGCTCTTGCAAGCGCCGGGGCGTCCATCCGGCAGTGGGTGCGCGAGCAGCCTTTTCCGCCCGATCTGGAGGCCGACATTCGCGGCGCCTTCGCCCGATTGGACGCAGACTCGGCAGGCGAAAGCTTCGGGCCATCCGTCGCGGTACGCTCCTCGGCCACCGCAGAGGATCTGCCCGATGCATCGTTCGCCGGTCAACAGGAGACTTACCTCAATGTACGAGGAGTGGAATCCGTCCTCGCGCGGGTGCGCGACGTATTCGCCTCCTTGTACAACGACCGCGCCATCACATACCGGGTGCATCGAGGTTTTAAGCATGCCGATGTCGCCCTGAGCGCCGGTGTACAGCGCATGGTGCGAAGCGATCTGGGCGTAAGCGGCGTCATGTTTACACTAGATACCGAATCCGGTTTCGAGGACGTCATTTTTATCACTGCTGCCTATGGCCTGGGTGAAACCGTGGTGCAAGGAGCCGTTAACCCCGATGAATATTACGTCTACAAATCGGCCCTCAAGGCAGGCAAACATCCCATTATCCGCCGTTCGCTGGGCAGCAAAGACGTGCGCATGGTGTTCGCCAAAGGAGCGGGCAACGCCGAAACCGCTTTGGAGGAGGTAGACGACGCGCACCGCCAACGCTTTTGCCTGAGCGATGAGGACATCATCACCCTCGCCGAGAAAGCACTCACCATAGAACAACACTACGGCCGGCCCATGGACATCGAATGGGGCCAAGACGGCGAAAACGGCATTCTCTATATCCTGCAAGCGCGTCCGGAAACAGTGCAGAGCAAGCCCGGACGCACACTGGAGCGCTTCACCCTCAAAACCCGGTCGGCCGTCCTGGCCGAAGGGCGCAGTATAGGGCAGCGCATAGGCGCCGGAACTGCCCGGATACTGGCCGACATACGTGAAATGGACCTGCTAAAAGCAGGCGACGTATTGGTGACCGATATCACCGATCCTGACTGGGAACCGGTTATGCAACGCGCTTCGGCTATCGTCACTAACCGTGGCGGGCGCACCTGTCATGCGGCCATCATCGCCCGTGAACTCGGGATACCGGCTGTTGTGGGTACCGGAAACGCCACGCAGCTCATCGAAGATGGACAAAGTGTGACCGTATCCTGCGCTCAAGGCGACACCGGTTATGTCTATGATGGCGAACTGGATTTCCAATATACGCAGATGAAGCTTGAATCCATGCCGCCGTGCCCGGTCAAGATCGCCATGAATGTGGCCAACCCGGAGCGGGCATTCGAGTTTGCCGCTATCCCCAACAAAGGTGTGGGGCTAGCCCGCTTGGAATTTATCATCGCGCGGATGATCGGCGTGCATCCACGGGCGGTGCTGGAATTCGATAAGCTGCCCATCGAGGAGCAGCGTGATATCTCAAGCCGCGCGGCCGGTTACGCGTCACCCAGGGACTTCTATATCAACAAACTGGTGGAAGGCGTCGCCACCATAGCGGCAGCCTTCGCACCACAGCCGGTGATCGTACGGTTGTCCGATTTCAAATCAAACGAATACCGGGCGCTGGCCGGTGGTGAGCGCTACGAGCCGGAAGAAGAAAACCCGATGCTCGGTTTTCGCGGTGCATCGCGCTACCTGGACCCTGCCTTCGAGGCGAGTTTCGCACTCGAGTGCCAAGCCATGCATGTCGTGCGCGAGGACATGGGGCTTCGCAACGTATGGCTGATGGTGCCATTCGTGCGCACCGTGGCCGAAGCACAAAATGTACTGCGGATAATGGCCAAACATGGGCTCGAGCGCGGCCGCGATGATCTCAAGATCATGATGATGTGCGAGCTGCCCGCTAACGCTTTGTTGGCCGATGAATTCCTTCAGCACTTCGATGGTTTTTCCATCGGCTCGAATGACCTCACTCAACTCACGCTGGGGCTAGACCGCGACTCCGGGCTGGTGGCCGAACAATTCGACGAGCGCGACCCGGCGGTCAAAGCCTTGCTAGCTCAGGCCATCGCCGCGTGCCGCAGGGCCGGCAAATACGTAGGGATCTGCGGCCAAGGCCCATCGGACCATCCGGATTTAGCCCGTTGGCTGGTAGAGCAAGGTATTGAAAGCATGTCACTGAATCCTGACTCCGTCATAGATACCTGGCTTGACCTAGCCTCTGCGACAACCCATAACGAGTTGACAGGTGAACGCTTAGCCCCACAAGAGGAGAGCACGTGAGCGAGACCGCACCTGCTGAACGACAAAAGATTCAGCAGCTCGTTTGCCATTTCGCCAGCGAGTTGTTGCTCGCGCTCACCAAACGCACCGTTCACCAAACGCACGTTGCAAGCTGCCCGCATCCCGGCACGGCGTAAAAAGAAGCAGCGTCAACGGCACGCCCTACCCACGATCGGCCACAGCAAGCCCGCTCAAGCCGGCGGCGCCCAATCTCTTGAAACTCGAACGCCAGCAGCACAACTACCTAAGACCTTAATCCCTAAGGCCCTAATCCCCGAGATTCAAGAGTTCAACATGCAGGAGCCTGAAACCCGAAGGCCCGAAGTTCGAACTGCTGACGAATAGCGTTCTCACACCTGGGCGAATTGCCCATACCCCCGCAACCGCCGGTGACGCTGCGCCAATAACTCATCAGCCGTCATTGAGCCTAGCCGGGTCAGGGCTTCAACCAGGGCGCTCTTCAGTGTCTCGGCAGCCGCTACCGGGTCCCTATGGGCAGCGCCCAAGGGCTCAGCTACGGTAGCATCCACCAACCCCAATTCAACCAACCGCGCCGATGTAATACCCATAGCCACCGCCGCCAACTCTGCTTTTTCCGCGTTTTTCCAAAGAATGCTGGCGCAGCCCTCAGGCGAGATAACCGCATATGTTGCGTACTGCATCATTTGCACGTAGTCACCCACACCCACGGCCAACGCCCCGCCGGAGCCGCCTTCACCGATAACTGTGCATACGATCGATGTTCGCAATCCCGCCATGGCTAGCAGATTTTGGGCGATGGCTTCGCTTTGGCCACGCGCTTCCGCATCGACGCCAGGATAAGCACCGGGCGTATCCACCAGCGTCAGCACCGGTAACTTAAAACGCTCCGCCAAACGCATGAGCCGAAGCGCTTTGCGGTAACCTTCCGGCCGGGGCATGGCGAAATTACGCCAGATCTTCTCCTTGGTATCGCGCCCTTTTTGATGGCCTATAACTACCACTGGCTCTCCCTCCAGCCGGGCGAGCCCGCCTACTATTGCGGCGTCGTCGGCGAATGCTCGATCGCCGTGCAATTCTTCAAAGTCGGTGAATATTTCGCTGATGTAATCGAGTGCGTGAGGACGCAGGGGATGGCGGGCGATCTGGGCGACTTGCCAAGGCGTCAGCTCGGCGAATATGGCGCGTGTGAGTGCATCGCTCTTTTCACGCAATTGCGCGATCTCATCCCCAATGTTGACATCCTCTTTAAAATCGACGCCCGAGAGCTCCTCAATCTTAGCCTCAAGTTCCGCAATAGGCCGCTCGAACTCAAGACAATTCGCATGCAACCCGTTGGCACTAGCCATCAGCGTTCATCCATCCCCGAGCGCGCCTCCAAAATAAGACGTGTTTTCAACTCGTGAAGGCCGCGCTCGAGACCCACTGGATAAATGTGCGGATAGGTCAACCGTTTCAAAGTCGAATGCAACGCGGCGAGCCCATCTTTAACCCGCTTCCTCGCGTGTTCAATACTGGCGCAGTGGGTGGCGCGCAGCTCGCCCTTGGTCATATAGGGTTGCAGCAGATCAACGTACTCGAGGCTCGCGGACAAACGCCGGCGGCGCGTATGATCGACCGGGTCAACGATGATGCAATCGGCATCGGGCTGATGGTTCTCGTTGAACACCGCATCGGCGATCAAACGTCCCCCATCGTGAAATCTACGCACCTGCAACACCCCCGGCGTTGACACTTTAACTGCTTGTTCGGACAGCTTGATGCGATCTTGCCATCGGCCATGGGCGTCACGGATCGCCGTTATTTTATAAATGCCACCGAGTGCACCGTCTTCATGGCCGGTCACCAATTTAGTACCCACACCCCACGCGGCGATAGTGGCGCCTTGTTTTTTCAAGCTCTCGATGATCCACTCATCCAAGTCGTTGCTGGCGAAAACAACGCAATGATTAAAGCCAGCCTTATCCAACATCCGCCGGGCCTCGATACTGAGATAAGCAAGATCGCCCGAATCCAATCGAATGCCCAACAACTCCTGACCCTGTTCACGCAGCCACCTGCCTACCACAATGGCATTGCGAACGCCTTCCAGTGTGTCGTAAGTATCGACCAAAAAAACACAATTGTTCGGCATCGCTGCCGCATAGGTCTTGAAAGCCTCCAACTCGGAATCGAAACTCATGACCCAACTATGGGCATGGGTACCGCGCACTGGAATGCCGTACAGTTTCCCGGCCAGCACGTTGGATGTGCCGGCGCAACCACCCACGTAAGCGGCCCGGCTAGCGGCAAGCGCGCCATCGATACCGTGGGCACGGCGCAAGCCGAATTCAAGCACCGGCCCGCCTCCGGTTGCCTCGCAAACACGCGCCGCCTTGGTGGCGATGAGCGTTTGAAAATTGACGATGTTAAGAATAGGCGTCTCCAGGATCTGCGCTTGCCAGATAGGTCCGCGCACCCGCAGCAGCGGTTCGTGAGGAAACACCACCGTGCCCTCGTCAACCGCATCTATATCGCAGCGCAGCTCGGATTGTTCCAGATACCGTAGAAAATCGTCTTCGAATAATGCCTTACCATCCCGGCCCGTCAGCGACGCCAGATAGTCGAGATCCGAGACTTCGAAACGAAAGCGTTGTAGATACGATGAGAGGGTGCCCTGCCCGCAGGCGATAGTGTAGCCCCCATTAAACGGATGCTGGCGAAAAGACAGGGTGAAACAAGCTTCCCGCTCAGCCATGCCCGCCCGCCAATAACCGTGGGCCATGGTGAGTTGGTATAAGTCCGTCAGTAGTGCGAGGGAGCCTGAGTAGACCTGAAGAGCGTCTTCCACCCGCGAACCGTTCATGCATCTAACCCGAGATTCCGCGCCCTCCAAACGCCCAGCTAAGCGGTTGCACGGGACGTACGGCTAAACACATGAGCTTACGCCAGTAGCCCCGTGGTTTAAACCGGCCTCAAAGCCCGACGCGTTCATGATGGAGGACGCGTAACGAGCTGCGCCTTGAGGCCCTTGGCTGCGGACCATAAGCCACCTTCGCTGCCGTCGATGTAATGCACGTGCTCATGGTTTTCTATATTCGGTGCGACACAGGTCATGATCGCGTGACGGGCCCGGTGAGCGCCAAAGATGATACGCCCCTCCTGGTGGAGCGCCTCGAGTTCGCGTTCCACCGCATCGCACTGCGCACTGGTACAGTCGATGATCAACCGCAGCATGCCATTGACTTTGCGAAAGTCCGAATTGATCGCCATCTCCTCCTTGTAGAGCGCAGGATCGAAGGCACCGACTCGGCGATTGAGTCCGAACACCAGCAATGCGGCTAAGTGAATGAAAAGAACTTTGCATCCATTCAATAGCACGTTACCCGGCAGACTCTTCAACTCCTTGCGCATCCCTTCAAGGCGCAGCTTGAACCGCATATTGGCAACTTTCACCGGACTCGACTCCGATGCGTTCAATGCCACCACGCCGTTGATGCGCTCCAACACCTGGCGGTAGATCTCATCGGTGCCGTAGGTGTCATGGGCACGGGCACCGATGATAAGACACAGCATGGCCCCGTTGGTGGAGGGCATCGGCGACCAGCGGCACGACAACGACTCGAGATCCGGTTGATGGCTGGCAGCCGGCTGCGTATCGATGGCGAATTCACCACTTTTGACCACGCTATCGGCGAGGTCGAAACCGTCGCCACGAAACATGGCCATGGCATTGCCGGGGCTGAACTCCATGCGCGCTACCAATATGGACGCACCTCTGGCACGGATTTCACGCACCGGCACCGCGCCCACGCGCAATTCCAACCCGAACGCTTCCTCGCCCCAGCGTTTGGTGGCCAGTAGTGCCGCCACGGTTGCTTCTCGGGCACAGTCCGGTACCGCTAAAGTGGCCCCGTCCCCGCCAAACACAGTAGGTAATTCATACTCGCTCACCGCGTTGGTAACAGCGACTATGCAGGCGGCCCCCAGATAGTTCACCTCGGCGTATTTGCCACTGTCCACGGCTTTGGTACTACCGGTGATATCGGCCACCACCAGCCACCAGTCATCGGGCAGGTCAACGTAGAAGTGGGTATCGAAGGCTTCGTCAACAAAGCTGTGAAACGGCGTCAGATCGCGGTAGAAATGGGCGTTGTCAGCTCGTTTGTTATCCGATGTCTTGGTGTCTGATTTCTCGGCGCTTTCTTGCATTGTTCGAGTCCTTATTGCGTGAGTACCCAACACTGCGGAGCGGGCGCTTCGCAGTCCCGCTCTACCGGTAGCGCACGGCGACTTGGGTCAAAGCGTCAAACTCGCGAAGTTTTTGCAGAAGATCATCGGTTGGCGCCAGCTTCCACTCATCGGAGCAGGGTAAAACGGCAGCGATATCATCCTTGCGTTTATATTCGATATAGAGCCGGGCCGCCCCGTGGCGATAGGGATCGAGCAGCGCGCGCAACCGTTCCAACACATCCGTGCCGGCGTGTTCTTCGTCAAGACCGACCAGCAATCCCCGGGCAAACCGGGAACGGGCTGCGTCCATGTCGTAGACGTCTTCAGCATTCATGGCAATGCTCCCACTGAAATCGTCGGCACTGATAATGCCGTCGATAATGACCAAATTATCCTTGAACAGATGCCGCTGGGTGCGCTGATACACGTCCGAATAGACCACCGCCTCGATGCGCCCAGTACCATCGTCCAACGTCACTATAGCCATGCGGCCACGGCGGGAATTGACCGTGCGTAGCGCCACGATCAAACCGGCGGCACGCTGGGTCTGGTCGGGATCGGGCTGGAGGCGGACCAGGCGCGCACTGGCCAGCCACTCGATCTCGTCTATGTAGCGGTTGACCGGATGCCCGGTCAGATAAAGTCCCAAGGTTTCTTTCTCACCTTGCAACCGTTCGTGCTCGGGCCATTCAACAGCCGCCTCGAAGCGACCCTCTTGCACCGACACAACTGCGGCGCCGCCGAATAGATCATCTTGACCGGCATCGCGATCCCTAGCATGTTGTTCGGCGCTGACACTGGCCCGTTCCAGCGATGCCATGCAGGCGGCACGGCTAGGCCCCAGATCATCGAGCGCGCCTGCGCGTATCAGCGCCTCGCTGACCCGGCGGTTCACTTTTTTACTGTCAACCCGCCGGCAAAAATCAAACAGATCCGAATAATTGCCGTTCGCGGAGCGCTCATCCACGATGCTATGGACGGCCCCTTGCCCAACCCCTTTTATCGCGCCTAAACCATAGCGGATGGTGCGCTCTTGCTGTGCGCTGAACGGCCAAGTACAGGTGTTGACATCAGGGGGCAGGACTTTGATGCCCATGGTCCGGCACTCATCGATCAGCGTGACCACTTTGTCGGTGGAATCCATATCGGCGGAGAGCACCGCCGCCATGAAGTGAGCCGGATAATGGGTTTTCAACCAAGCCGTCTGATACGACACCAGTGCATACGCGGCCGAGTGCGAGCGGTTGAATCCGTAGCCTGCGAATTTCTCCATCAGATCGAAGATGTACGTGGCCACCTCCTTATCGACCCCCCGGGCCAGGGCACCGTCCACGAATACACTGCGCTGCTTGGCCATCTCCTCAGGCTTTTTCTTGCCCATAGCGCGGCGCAATAAATCCGCCCCGCCGAGGGTATAACCCGCCAGCACCTGGGCGATCTGCATCACCTGCTCTTGATAGAGGATTACGCCATAGGTGGGCTCCAAGATAGGCTTAAGCTCCGGGTGTGGGTATTGCACGGCAGCCAAGCCGTGTTTGCGGGCGATGAAATCATCCACCATGCCCGATTGGAGCGGGCCTGGCCGGAACAGTGCCACCAAAGCGATGATGTCCTCGAAGCAATCAGGCCGCAACTTGCGGATGAGTTCTCGCATACCGCGCGATTCGAGTTGGAACACGGCGGTAGTGCCCGCCCCCATAACCAGCTTGAAGGTCGCCTCATCGGCCATGGGGATGGCGTTGATATCTATAGGCTCGGCCCCCGCCGCTTCGTGCTCGGCATTGATCGCGCGCAGTGCCCAATCGATAATAGTCAGCGTGCGCAAACCGAGGAAATCGAATTTCACCAGGCCGACCGCTTCCACATCGTCCTTGTCGAACTGGGTGACGGGAGTGGCGCCGCCCTGCTCATAGTAGAGCGGCGAGAAATCAGTCAACGCCGAGGGCGCTATCACCACGCCACCGGCGTGTTTGCCGGGATTGCGGGCGATACCCTCCAAGCTGCGCGCCATATCGATGATCGCGCGCACCTCCTCGTCCGTATCGTAACGCCGCTTGAGCGCCTCCTCGTCCGCCAACGCCTTATCGAGGGTGATGCCGACCTCGAACGGAATGAGTTTGGCCAATTGATCGACGAACCCATAGGGATGTCCAAGCACCCGTCCCACATCGCGCACCGCCGCCTTTGCCGCCATGGTGCCGAAAGTGATAATTTGAGACACCTTATCGGCGCCGTAGCGCTGCGCCACATAGTCGATCACTCGATCGCGGCCTTCCATGCAGAAATCCACATCGAAATCAGGCATAGAGACCCGCTCGGGATTCAAAAAGCGCTCGAACAATAGGTCGAAACCGATGGGGTCCAGATCGGTAATACCGAGTGCATAAGCGACGAGTGATCCGGCACCGGAGCCGCGGCCCGGGCCCACCGGCACACCGTTGTTACGCGCCCAGCTAATGAAATCGGCCACGATAAGAAAATAGCCGGCAAAACCCATCTCATTGATGACGCTGAGTTCGAGCGCTAGACGCTCATCGTAGACCGGACGTTTGTCTGCCAAGCTCGGGGCTGGAAATAGCTTGGCCAGACGCTGCTCCAGCCCGGCGCGGGCGGCAGACGCAAACCAGGTATCGGTGGTGTAGCCCTCCGGCACTTGGAAATCGGGCAGGAAAGTCTTGCCCAAACGCAGCTCCACGCTGCATCTGCGGGCGATTTCCACACTGTTTTCCAGAGCTTCGGGCAGATCGGCGAACAACCTCGCCATTTCCTGCGGCGAGCGTAGGTACTGCTCCGCGGTATAGTGACGCGGCCGCCTGGGATCATCCAAAATGCGGCCCTCATGAATGCAGACGCGTACTTCATGGGCATCGAAATCATCCGGGTGCACGAATCGCACGTCATTAGTGGCCACTACGGGAAGGCTTAGATCGATAGCGAGATCGACTGCTTCGTCCAAATACCGGCTCTCGTGGCGCCGGCCGGTGCGCTGCACATCCAGATAAAAGCGATCGCCCAGGGTGTCCTGCCAGCGCCGCGCCGCATCCACCGCCGCTTGGCGTTTGCCGGTCAGCAGCAAGCGGCCTATCTCGCCTCGCATACCGCCCGCCATCACGATCAGGCCATCAGCATGGCGCAACAACCATTCGCGCTCTAGCTGAGGCACACCTTGGCTCTGGCCGTCGCGATACCCCAAGGACAGCAACTCACTTAAGTTGCGGTATCCTTCCTGATTCTGGCAAAGAGCGGTCAACCGCATCAGCGCCTCGCCGTTTTTGCCCCTCAACCAGAGATCGGCGCCTATGATGGGCTTGATGCCAGCGGCCACCGCGGCGCGGTAGAACTTGATCAAGGCGAACACATTGCCTTGATCGGTGATCGCCACCGCCGGCATGTTGGCGGCCCGCACCGCTTTGATAAGCGGCTTGATCTGCACCACGCTGTCGGCCAAAGAGTGGTCAGTATGCACACTCAGATGAACGAACTGACTCATCAAGCTTCCCCGTGTAATGCACGGCGCACCGGCGCGAATGAACGCCGGTGGCAGGGACTCGGTCCGTAGCGGGCTAGCGCGTCCAGATGGGCCCGCGTGGGATAACCTTTATGCTTAGCGAAATCGTACCTGGGATAACGTGCATGGAGTGAGATCATTTCGCGATCCCGCCAAACCTTCGCCAAAATGGAAGCGGCACTGATGCACGGATGCAACACATCGCCTTTAACGAAGGTACGGGCCGTGCAACGCAGGGCTGGCGCGCGGTTTCCATCGATCCAAGCTTCATCAGGCGCTAGCGACAGTCCGGATACGGCGCGTTCCATGGCCAACATAGTAGCGGCTAAAATATTCACACGATCTATCTCGCGAACACTGGCGACCCCTATATGCCAGGCCAACGCCCGCGCCTTTATTTCCTCCTCCAGCACCTCACGGGTTGTGGGCGATAGTTGCTTAGAGTCGGCCAAGCCCGCTATGGGATCGGCGGGATTCAAGATCACCGCCCCTGCCACCACCGGTCCCGCCAACGGGCCACGTCCAGCCTCATCCACTCCGGCAACTCTATAGATCACAAGGCCTGGCGAGATCACAAGGCCTGGCGCTCATGGGCACTCGTAACATCAAGGACCGCCGCCGCTGCCCGTGCACTGGCGCCGCCGCAATGCAACAGGCGGTGTAACTCATCGAACCGCCGCGTCAGAGCATCCACTTGCGCGGGCTCTCGCAACCAGCGCAACACCGCCGCGCATAGCGCACCCGGGGTTGCCTCGGCTTGCAATAGCTCCGGCACCAGTGCTTCACCGGCGAGAAGATTGGGCAAGCTGACATAAGGCACTGTCAGCAGACGCTTCATAATGTGATAGGTAATGAGATTGACCTTGTAGGTAACCACCATGGGACGCTTCAGCAACATAGTCTCGAGCGCCGCCGTACCGGATGCGACCAACACCACATTCGCCGCTCCCACCGCATCGTGCGCCCGTCCCTTCACAATGACCAGCGGCAATGTCCGGTGGGATTCGGCCAACTTCAGGAGATCGGTGTAAATAGCCGTGCTAGCAGCCGGCATGATGAAACCTAGATCGGGTAGCGCTAACCGCAGCCTCTCAGCCGACTCGAGCAGCAGGCCGGCCAACGCTTTGATCTCCGGTTTACGGGAACCCGGCAGCAGCGCAAGCCATCGCCGATCGGGGTCAAGACCCAAAGCGCGCCGGCACACCCCGGCATCCACCCGCGCCGGCAGAGTATCCGCCAACGGGTGACCTACATAAGTCACGCCGATGTCTGCACCGCGGTAAATAGACTCCTCGAACGGGAATAGCACCAGCATATGGTTCACTGCCCGGGCGATGCTTTTGAGCCGCCCGCGCCGCCATGCCCACACCGATGGACTGACGTAGTGAATCGCCGGTATGCCGCCGGCCCGTAGGCGCCGCTCCAGACCCAACATGAAATCGGGCGCATCTATGCCAATGAAAACATCGGGGGGATCGCGCAACCAATGCTTCGCCAACCGCGCCCGATCCCGCATCAATCCAAGATAGCGGGGCGCCACCTCGGCAAATCCCATGATGGAAAGGCGTTCCATAGGATAGACGGGGACGCAGCCCGCTGCCTCCATAGCGGGCCCCGCAATACCCTCGAACCGGATGCTTGGCCGCAGAACTCTCAACGCCTCGATAAGGCCCGCCCCGAGAGCATCGCCGGATGCCTCACCTGCCGCCATAGCGACACGCAGTGGACGCCGCCCGTCCCGGCGTGCCTCGCTCATCGCACGATCCCGCGCTCCGAGCGCTGAAGAAAATCCACCATCGTTCGCACTTCTTCCACACTCTCAGCCTGTGCCACCAATAATCGCTTGGCATCAACCAGCGCATGGCCTTGCTTGTACAAAGTCTTATAAGCCCGCCGTATCTCGCGAATGACATCGGCGTCGAAGCCGTGCCGGCGCAAACCTTCGGCATTGATGCCGTGGGGCGCCGCGCTGTTGCCCGAGACTGTCACATAGGGCGGCACGTCCTTGAAAATAACCGCACCCATGGCGGTGAAAGCATGCACCCCTATGGCACAAAACTGATGGACCACGGTAAACGCACCGAAGATGACGTGGTCTTCAACCCGCACATGGCCGGCCAAGGTAGTGCCATTGGCCATGATGGTGTGATCACCCACCAGGCAATCATGGGCCACGTGCACATAAGCCATGATCCAGTTGCCATGGCCGATACGGGTAACACCACCGCCTTGCACAGTCCCACGATTAAGCGTGCAACTCTCACGAATGGTGTTGCTATCGCCTATCTCGAGCACCGTGTGTTCACCGCCGTATTTCTTATCCTGTGGTGCATCGCCAATAGAGCAGAATGGATAAATACGATTGCCGCAGCCTATACGGGTGGGCCCGTGCAATACACAATGTGAAGCAATGGTGGTGCCCGGGCCTATCTCTACGCCTTCGCCCACGATGGTCCAGGGTCCGATGGACACATCTTCCCCGATGACGGCCGATGGCGCTATCCGTGCACTGGGATCGATGTTAGCGCTCGGGTGGATAGTGGCGCGCGCGTCGTTCAACCGTCGGTACTCTTGAGTGTCCGTACCCTTAAGCGTGCCTGTCGGTGGTGCCGGTATCTCTAAGAGCCCCCATCAATGCCGCCTCCGCTACCGTCTTGCCATCCACCCTGGCAACGGCATCGGCTTTCACTACGCCGCGGGAGTAACGCTTCTGGGTGATGTCTACGAGCAATTGATCGCCTGGGACCACCGGCTGGCGAAACCGCGACTTGTCGATGCCAACGAAGTAATACAAAGAATTAGCCGATGGTAGCTGCTCGAGGCTACGCATGGCCAGGATGCCTGTGGCCTGCGCCATGACTTCCAAGATCATGACACCTGGCATAACCGGGCGGCCGGGAAAATGTCCTAGGAAAAACGGCTCGTTGAAGGTGACGTTCTTCACTGCCCGCAAATGAGCGTTCGGCACGCAAGTCAACACTCTATCGATCAGCAAAAACGGATAACGGTGAGGCAGGAAGCGCATGATCTCGCCAATATCCATGCTGCCTTCTCCCGCTTCGCCGATCACTTGATCGGGTGGCGTCTCATCCGTTCGACTGATTCCCATTTGACTGCTTCGCGCACGGTCGGCGCTCTGTTCGCTCACTTACTCTTCGCCTCCAGCGCGCGCAGACGCCTTGCTATTTCATCGAGCTGCTTCACTCGGGCCATGTTCTTAAGCCAATTGCGATTGGCTTGCAGCGGCAATGCCGAAGAATAGTTTCCAGACTCCGCAATCGAATTGGGCACGTTGGTGCCCCCGTTCAAATGTACATCGTCGGCGATTTCCAAATGCCCACTGATGGCGCACGAACCGCCTACCGAGCAACGCGCACCAATTCTGGTACTCCCGGCGATAGCTACACATCCGGCGACTGCCGTGTGCTCACCGATACGCACGTTGTGACCGATCTGTACATGATTGTCGATCTTGACGCCATCGCCAATTTCGGTGTCTTCCAGAGCGCCCCTGTCGATGCAGGTGTTGGCACCGATCTCCACATCGTTGCCAATGCGCACCGATCCCAGTTGCGGGACTTTAATCCAAACACCGTCATCATTAGCGATGCCAAATCCATCCGCGCCCAGCACCGCACCCGGATGAATAGTGACCCGGTGACCTAGATAAACGCCCGCGCACAGGGTGACGGTGGCTGCTAAATGACAATTATCGCCTGTGCGTACCCCTTCTCCGAGCACACAGTTCGGCCCTATATAGGTGCCGGCACCGATCACTGCGCCGGCACCTATAACACTATTAGGGCCTATAAAAGCACGGCCATCAATGGCACAGCTTGGCGCTAATACGGCGCTCGCGTGAATGCCCGGCTCCATTTCCGGCACGGGATTCAACAGCCGCGCAACCCTGGCATAACCCACATAAGGATTGCCCATACACAGCGCATTGGTGGGACAATCGCCGGCATCCGCCTCGCTCAATATAACCGCACCCGCCGCCGTGGCTAAAAGCTGCCGTCTATAACGCCGGTTGGAAAAAAAACTGATGGACTCGGCGTCCGCCCGCTCCAGGGTGTCTATGCGCCGAATGACGCGGCTAGCGTCGCCGCGTACCCAAGTACCCAAGTGCTCGGCGATGTCTCCGAGCCGCATAACCACCTTAGGGGCACCTCTAAAAATCACGATTTTAACAGTTCGCTAGAGCGTAAGTGACTGATTTTATTGATCATCAGATTTCGGAATGTAAATTATTGGACGTGCCCATAAGTAAATTCGGCGCATCGGGAAAAAACTGTTGCAACTACTTCGGCAATCTATTTTCTTTGTCCTATCATCGGCAACGACTGCAAAGGGCGCAGTCAGTGATTTTGTTGCAGTTCTACGGCCGGATCGTGCTTTGGGTCTTTGGATTTCGCCACCGCATCAGCCCCATGAAAATAGCGTATTTGCATAGTATCCGATCCCTGTTTGATACGAAAATAACGCCCAACATCATTGCGGAAGATATTATACTTTAGATCATGTGCAATATCTTTGACATCTCCAAAAGGAGCCACAAAATCGATAATCCAACCTCGCTCTCCCGATTTCCAACCTTCTGGCCTAAGACTAGATGTGTTCAGAGCATAAGGACACCTCTAACAATAGTCATTGTTTCGTGAGTGCAAGGAAGCACCGCGCGCACAACCGCAGTGTATAGGTGATCACTGCTGTCCCACAAACTTTTGAATGAGCTTAGAATCAAAGACTATTCTGCACTAATTTGTTAGAATAGAGGTTCAGAATATCTTTCAATATCAACAGGATAATAGCCTTGAGTCACAGTAACAGCGTATTTTCACAGCTACTAAAACTGATTTCTAGACATGAATTTGAAACCCTCGCCCAAACCCACCATAAAGGCCGTGTATTGAGGACAATGTCACGCTGGTCACAGTTTGTGGCGTTGAGTTTTGCCCAACTCGCCGGGCGCTGTAGTTTGCGAGATATTGTCAGCAATCTGGATAAACAACGCCGCAAAAGTTACCATTTGGGTATCGGTAAGGTCAGTCGAAGTTCTCTGGCTCGTATTAACGAGCAACAGCCTTATCAACTCTACGAAGGATTATTTTGGAAGCTGCTGGCACGATGTCAAAGCTTGGCGCCTAGGCATGGGTTTCGTTTTAAAAATAAGCTTTATTCCTTGGATGCATCGACCATCGATTGATGCTTATCACTATTTCCTTGGGCCAAATTTCGCAAGACCAAAGGCGCGATTAAACTACAGGTTGGTCTGGACCATGATGGCTTTTTACCGGTCTTTATGACTATTACCGAAGGCAAACAACAAGATATTACACAAGGCCGTAGTTTAGAACTGGATGCGGGTTCTATTGTGGTGTTTGATCGTGGCTATACGGACTACACGTGGTTTAACTTGCTCAATTCAAAGGGGATTTATTTCGTCACCCGGTTGAAAGCCAATACGAAATACCGAGTGATTTCTCGCCATCCGGTGAATAAAGAGCAGGGCATCAGCTCGGAGCGGACGCTGATTTTAACGGGCCCTAAAGCCGATACCTGCCCGATTAAGTTGCGCCGGATGGGTTATAGTGACCCAGGGACCGGCAAGCATTACGTCTTTCTCACCCATCCATTCGAATTGACTGCCAAAACCATTGCAGATATTTATAAGTCGCGTTGGCAAATCGAGTTATTTTTCAAATGCATCAAACAAAATTTGAAGATTAAGTCATTCGTAGGCACGTCAAAGAATGCTGTCATGACTCAAATATGGGTCGCTATGTGTATGTATTTAATGGTTGCTTACCTGAAATTCTGTAGCAAACTCGATTTAAGCATTCAACAGATTATTCGACTCTTTCAAGTCAATTTATTTGAGCGAAGAGACCTGTGGGGACTACTCAAAGGAGACCCTCCAGGCCCTATTGAAACTCAGGTACAGATACAGTTTACATTCTCATGAAAGTTTATGGGACAGCAGTGAAGTATTCTAGATTCGCATTTTCAATGGCGATTGGTATAGATAACAAGATCACTGCCGTCACGCTGCGTGATCAAATCCTCGATTGTGATACCCTCACCGAAGAGAAGCTTATCGCCACCGGGATTGTCGGTATCAGTACCCACAGAGCCGCTACCGGTATCTTCGAGCACATCCTGTCCATCCCCGCGATTGAACATATAGACATCATCCCCGGCACCACCACTTAGCTGGTCTTTACCTTCGCCACCAAAGAGAATGTCAGCCTTGCTGGAACCATCAAGCCTATCATCGCCTGCGCCACCACCAAGCCAGCTAGCCTGATCGTCAAGCGCAGCAATTACATTGCTATTTTCATCACCCGCTTGTGCGTGATCAATAGCGCCCAGATCAATCGCAAAATCATTGGTGAAGCGCAGATTTTCAACACGCAATTCAGGTGTTGTCCAGTTCTCGACGGCGACTTGATCGCTGATCTCATTCTCATTTTCCAATGGTTCGAGTTGAACAACCAGATCACTGCCAACCGTGAAAATAATCAAATCTGAAATATCGATATTCGCTCCGAACCGGAGTGTGTCATCTCCACCTGCAGCGGCGCCCGTGACTGAGCGACACCCCGTGCCGGTTTCATAGGCGGTTTCATCAATCGCATCTTTGCCATTGCCCCGGTTAAAGATATATACCCATCACACTTCAAGATGCGAACATCGGTGCATTAATAATGTGAAACCTATCAGTGATTCTTTTTCTCAATACAATCTTTCGTCTTCCAATGCGCTTGAAAAAATTCAAAGAGGCTTCCCGAAAATCTATAAACTTCTCATAGTACCGATTATAAGTAACCGCTTCATGCATCATTTTCCAAAGTCGCTCAATTGGATTTAAATTCGGTGAATAGGGCGGCAAATAGTGTAATTTAATGTTTGAGTCCTTGGCATATGACTGAACGTCTTTGCTCTTATGATAAGCCGCATTATCCCAAATTACATGAATTTCTTTCTCTGGTGTATGCCGTTTGCGTAGAGATTTTAGAAAAGATTTAATGGTTTGCGCATTCACCCGCCAACTTCAGTGTGGATTATTTTGTGACCATCCAAAGATACAGCACCAATGAAATTCAATCGTGTCTGACGAGCCGTTGTGGCAATACTTTTTCGAGTGCCTCTTGAAATCCATCCATAGGCCAACCGCGTTTGATACTGCGGATGAAAACTGTCCGAGAAATAGATTAAACCCTTGTTTTTAGCGTCTTTCGAAAGATGTTCATATTCCTTGACAAACGCTTTTTGCGCCTGTGCGTTTGCTTTCGCTGGAACTGCATGAGGCTTCTTATGGCAGAAATTATTGCGATGCAGCCATTTTGTCATGCCGCTTACACTGTAAACCTTACCAAAATTCAACTTCACATAAGTGCAAATGTCCTTAACATAAGGATAAGTCATTCCTTCTACGTGTTTAACGAGCTTTGCTGTTTCACTCTCGTCTAAATCACTTTTGCTGCCCCCGTTTTCGGGCTTCAGCTTAGCTTTAGAAAAGTAATCATCGACATGGCGTCTAATAGTCTCATCATCTAAAAGCAAAATCCTAGACATTTCTGAATAACTATAACCCTCATCAAAAGCTAAAACAGCTTTTATTCGGTCTCGAATACGCCCATCTCTCTCTTTACGATGAGATTTTATGAGTTCATCGCGCTCGTTCGGTGTTAAAGGATTGTTCATAAGCTTATTTTGACCATAATCAGCTAGCTAATGTAAGTATTCTATATTCGCACTTTCAATGGCGATGGGTATAGATATCATCACCGCGACCACCTTCGAGCACATCATCGCCTTTGCCACCTGTCAAGACGTCTTCGGCAAGACCTCCATCAAGCGTGTCATTTCCATCCCCGCCCAAAAGATAATCTTCTCCGTCTCCACCAGAGAGCATGTCATTGCCTTCGCCACCAAACAGGTCATCATCATCCGCACCACCATCAAGCGTATCATCTCCCTTGCCGCCAATCAGGTAATCATGCCCTGCATGAGCAGTGAGGTTATCATTACCACCGCCACCGGAAATAATATCCCCGCCCGCAGTACCATTTAGAATGTCATCGGCCGCATAACCGGAATCGGCATATGTCACATCGGACATATCCAAAGCAAGGCCGGTAGCGAACTCGAAGGTTTCGATCCGGTTTTTTGCGTCAGCCCATTGCTTGATTGTGAGCCGGTCGTCAAGATCTGCCAGTGTTTTGTTCGGATCATCGAGAGAACGCACCCCGATCGATAAATCTTCACCTCGAGTGTCGAAGAACAAATCTTCAAGCGCAAGGGTGGCGCCCAATCGCAGCGTGTCATCATATCTTCCCTGATCACTGTCTTCTTGCAAGACTTGATCAAGAATTTCGTCTTTGCCATCACCCCTGAAATAAATATAGGTGTCATCACCGGCCCCCCCTTCGAGGATATCGGTGCCTTTACCACCCAGCAGAATATCATCGTCGTGACCACCTTCTAAGCGATCATCACCATCTTGACCGGCCAGAGTATCTTTGCCCTCTCCACCTTGAAGAACATCATGGCCGCTACCGGCAATCAGGTGATCATCTCCCTCCTGACCACGAACCGTGTCATTGCCACCATCGGCGAACAGGATGTCTTTGTCGGCACCGCCATCGATCTGATCATCGCCATCGCCACCTGCAATGACATCTCGTCCGGCATGGCCGTTCAATGTATCGTGGCCATTGCCGCCAGACAGGAAGTCACCTTCATTCGTACCATTGAACGTGTCATTGGCGCCCAAGCCATATCGACCCTGCATGATACGACTGAAATCCAGTCGGGTACCATCGGCAAAAGAGAAGTACTCGATGCGGTTGTTTTGTTCCACCCAATCAGTCACGGTGACCGCATCACCGGAAATCACGTCGGCATTATCCGCATCGCGCAAAGCTACAACCATGTCATTGCCGGAGCGATAAAGACCGATATCTGCAAGGGCAATATTCGCGCCGAATTGAAACGTATCAATGCCGCCATCAATGTGAGTGCTTTCAGCATGATCATGAATGGTGTCCGCACCATCGCCGCGATCATAGTAATAAATATCGTCGCCCGCGCCGCCATTGAGGGTATCAACACCTTTACCGCCAGCTAGAAGGTCTCTATCCTCACCGCCAGACAGATCATCATTGCCGCCTTCACCGAACAGGCGATCCTTGCCTCCATTGCCGACAAGCACATCGTTGCCATCTTCCCCGGCAAGCAAGTCATGACCACCACCGCCTGTGAGCCTGTCATTGCCAACGCCACCGGCAAAAGCATAGTTCACTTTGCGTCTTCGAACCCGTGATAACATCATCGCCACCCGCGGAGCGCACCGCCTCGACATTCATCTCATCGACATCGATATTTAGTGCCGTACTATCGGTCATGATGATCTGATCATAACCTTCACCCCATCAATAGTGGATGGATCGCTTAAATCATCCCCATCGACAAACAATAGGTCGCTGCCCGCGCCGCCTGAAAAACTGTCTGTGCCTTCGCTACCCATCAAATAATCGCTGCCAACACCCCCGATCAATGCATCATCACCAGCGCCGCCATTCAGCAAAACACTTTCACTCTTGCCCGAGGCATCAATCACATTGGCCAGCGCATTGCCTTCTGCGCCAATCCAGACGGTTGCGTCATCGCCAAGGTTGAAATCGGTGTCATCTTCATCAAGCTTTTTAATCTTCTGGATATGACCATCTTCGAATTCATAAACGAGATTGCCGTTCTCATCTTCATAGGAACGGAAGCCAAGTGAATTATAGGCAAAGGCGACATCGGCCCCGTCCGTGATCGAACCATCGGCCTTTTGTACGTCTACCAGCCCGTGGATCACCGTACCATCATCGAGCACCTTGCCGGTGCCCTCACGGGTTTGCAGACCAATGGACCTGATGCCCGCCTCATCCAGTGTGACCATCTCGCCGTCATCAACAACGCCATCACTGTCGCGATCTTGCCAAAGCTTGAACTCATGCCAGCCCGCGTCACGTTCATCAAGAACTTTGTCCTGATGGGTATCGAATTCAGAGGCCAGCGCTTCAAGATCGGTATCGTCTTCATCTGTCCATTTGGCAAAAGCGATTTCCTTCGATTCAGTCACCTGATCATCATTATTCAGGTCAAAGACCAAAAGCCCATCGTCACCCGTTGTCCAAGCAGTGCGTTCCAGATAGCCGTCATCATCAAAATCAAAATTGGTGGTACTTTCATCAAGTTTTGTCAACTCAATCCCATCGTCATCCATATCGACAATCACCGGCTTGCCGGAGGAATCGCCACCGCCAGTGCTATCCGAAGAAGATGAGTCGCCGCCGAATATCGAGCCAACAGCCTCGGCAACACCACTGAAAAATGACCCCACCGCATCGGTCACGCCCCCACAAAAGAGCCAACCGCTCCGGCCACGCCGGAAACGACGGAACCCACAGCACCAACGACACCCGTCGCCACAGAGCCTATCGCGCTCACGATATTGCCGCCCGCCAGGTTAGCCACAGCGCCGCCAAAGCCGGCGGTAACCGAACGCACCGCATTCACCGCACCACTGACAAGATGCCCCGCCGCATGAAAAGCACCGCCAATGACATCGCCCACCGTATCGCCAATCGTGCCCAGCTTGTCGAGCGCCGTGTCGATGGTGTTGCCAATCGCCCCAAAAAAACCGCTGTCGTTGTGAACACGCACGCCCTCGGCGATATAAGTGTGAAAATCTTCAACTTCAAAATTATAGGCTTGCCAGCCTCCCACCGTTTGCGGCTTAAGCGCCAGATTACCGGACACAACCGCTTGCGCCTGCTCAGCCCGTTCGAAAAGATGCGCTGTCTTTGCGCTGTACACAATGCGCTCTGCCGTGACTTGCACCAACACACCAGATGCAAGAACAACCGTTGCCCTGTCGTTTTTCACCATCTCGTCAATGGTTCGAAAGGCTCCGAATTCATCCGGGAAGTAGTGGCCGGGGGTCGAGATCAACGCTTTGCGTTCGCCGTTTTCAACCCAAGAGAGCTTTATCCATTCGGCGGTGGTATTTCGATAGAGCCTTGTCACGCGCTTGAGCACCAAGCCGCCACGGCCATTATTTTTAGCGGTATTCTTGTTGGTGGTCGGCTTGTCCGTGCTCACCCCGCTCCGCTCGGGCTGATCTTGTGCATCATACGCCCAAACCCAATCGCCAATCCGTAAGTCAGAAATCGGGCGCTCACCTTTGGCCGTGGCGATTAAGGTGAAAGCGGGGAAGCAACGGGCAGGCGGTGGATTGATGGGGCCGGAAGATATTTCGTCAATAGCATTGTGTACAAAGGGAGCACCAAACCAAGAATTACCAATCCAACAGACCCTTTAAACCATGCTTTGCAAATACATCATCGTGAAACTTGAAGATTTCCTCTTCGGTAGGGATCGTAAAATCGACTTTCATATAGTCGTAATGAGCGCGCATAATATCCAGCGCTACAGCGTTGTAGATTGGCTTATCTTTGGAAAACTTTCCACCTGACCTAAAACTCGTGTAATTATCACTAATATCGGCAACATTAAGCAAATCACTACGATCTCCACTATGATATTCAAGACCTATCTGACCATAAGTTGAGGCTTTCTGTAATTCATTGTCATCGTTATAATATCCAAAAGAAGCTACTAATTCGGCAAAAAATTACCAGACATCAATTCAGAATATATCTGACATGCTCTTCATAGAAAAACTGTTTAATTATTTGCGTATTCTGTTGCAGTGAGTGCAACACCGAACGAGCCAAGGCCACCCGTTGCTCCTTTGTAGCCACCACTGTCCGCCCAATCCGTTGGCTTTTTACGTGATGCCATACTAGCTCATCAGGATTGAGTTCCGGTGAATACGACGGTAACAATACTAACGTGAGCCTCCCTTGGCTAGTGCGGACAAATTCTTGCACTTTCTTGGCTCGATGAATTCGATGGCCATCAACAATCAAATAGACCGATCCCTTGGCGTTGTGCAGCAAACGCCTTGGAAAGTCGATAAAAACGTCTGCGGTTACCCGCGATTCGCTCACCATGAAACGCAGGTGACCCTTCGGCGAAACGGCTGACAGCCTATTCACGCTAAAGCGCCGACCCGTTTTCGCTACAACCGGCGTATCACCCCGTACCCCCCACAAGTGGTACCACGATGATAATCCGACCGGATCGTCGATTCGTCGCCAAAATAGACCCGCGCTCGGCGCCTTTTCGCTTCTTGTTGTACTTCAGGCCAAGTTTCTCTTAACCATACCTTAACCTGATCAGGGTCTGGCTCGTATGCCTTAAACCCAGGGCGCTGCGCACTCATCCCCCAACGAGACAGGCTATTGCCCACCGAGCGCTCGCTGACTTCGATGCCAAATTTGTCTTTCAGTCATATCTGAATCATCGAGCGCGTCCACAGGGCATCGTGAAAGTCCAATTGCAACGGATTCGTTTTAACCCGTTCACGTAAGCGATCCGCATATTCATCGGGACACTTTCTTGGGCGACCCGTGATCTTGCCGGTAGACAGCGCCTGTTCACCACCTTGCTCATACCTGGATAAGCAATCGTCAATGCAAGAACGATGAAATCCGAGGGCTTTAATTACTTTTTCAGGGCTTTCACCCGATAATACTTGCGCAACCGCGTGCCTGCGGATGGCTTCTCGCGCGGAATGGGGCAGTGAGCGACCGTCTGTCTTTTTCATAGCATCATTGTAACATATTTATTAATTTGTGTCGGGTAATTTTTTGCCGAAGTAGTAACTCCACTCAAAACCCTTCTCGTCGAAAACGTTGAGTGTCGTACCTCTCATCGAGCGGCGCATTGTCCTGCGCCTGAAGGGACAGCTCGACATTAGACACGAACCAGGGTGTTTCAATACCTAGTATTTGAGAATAGAGTTTCTTGTCGCGCATTGATGCATCTTTGCATTGAGTGTTTTAGATTATGCTAAACCGCCCACTTAAAGAAGGGAAGAGCCGGCGACTTGGGAGGCTCACCTGAATAGCCCGGTTGGAGCGCACCACCGGTGAACGCCGTCGAAATCGAAGAGGCCGTGTCCCGACTGGCGCGGGAACCATTCGATGCCGGCAACTTCGCCTTCGGGTTGCTCGAAGCGTTCGGCAACAAAGCGACCACGATCAAACGCCTGCGCGCCGGTACCACCAACGCCTCCGATGTCCAAGCCGGGGTGCTCCAGCGCAACAACATCCACATCGCGACCTGCGCGGCAGGCCAGGTCACCGCAACCCTGGCCGCGCTCAAAGCCAGCCCGGCCACCAGCCGGGCCAAGGCCAAGTTCATCCTCGCCACCGATGGCCAAGCCCTGGAAGCGGAAGAGCTGACCGGCGGCGAGACCATCGCCTGCGAGTACCCGGAGTTTCCCAACCACTTCGGCTTCTTCCTGCCCCTGGCGGGCATCAGCAGCGTCCAGCCGATCCGCAACAACCCCGTGGACATCAAGGCCACGGGGCGCTTGAACCGACTCTATGTGGAATTGCTCAAGACCAACGCCGACTGGGCCGGCGAGGCGCGCCGCCACGACATGAACCACTTCATGGCGCGGCTGATCTTCTGCTTTTTCGCCGAGGACACGGACATCTTCAATGGCGAGCACTTGTTCACCCAGACCGTGGAACAGATGAGCGATGGCCGGCCCGGCAAGAACCGGGAGAGCAACACGGATTTCGTCATCGGCGAAATCTTCCGCGCCATGGACACCCCTATCGCCGGACGCGCCGAATCCGGCCTGCGGCCCTGGGCCGATGCCTTCCCCTACGTCAACGGCGGCTTGTTCTGCGGCACCAAAGACGTGCCCACATTCAGCCGCATCGCCCGTTCCTATCTGCTGCACGCCGGCGGCCTGGACTGGAAGCGAATCAACCCCGACATCTTCGGCTCCATGATCCAGGCCGTGGCCGATGAGCGAGAACGCGGCGCGCTAGGTATGCACTACACCAGCGTGCCCAACATCCTCAAGGTGCTGAACCCGCTGTTCCTGGACGACCTGCGCGAGCAACTGCAACAGGCCGGAGACAAGGCGCGCAAACTGCTCAATCTGCGCAAGCGCATCGCCCGCATCCGCGTGTTCGACCCGGCCTGCGGCTCGGGCAATTTCCTGGTCATCGCCTACAAACAGATGCGCGAGATCGAAAACGCAATCAATGAACGGCGTGGCGAACAGAGACGCAAGAGCGATATTCCGTTGACCAACTTTCGCGGCATCGAAATCCGCGATTTCGCCGCCGAGATCGCGCGCCTGGCGCTGATCATCGCGCAGTATCAGTGTGATGTGCTCTATCGAGGGCAGAAAGAGGCTCTGGCGGAATTCCTGCCCTTGGATGCGCAGAACTGGATTACTTGCGGGAATGCATTGCGGATTGATTGGTTGAGCATCTGCCCGCCGACGGGAAAGGGGGTGAAGTGGCAGGCGGAGGATTTGCTTGAGAGCCCGCTGAATCAGGGAGAGATTGATTTTGAGAATGAGGGTGGGGAAACGTATATACCCATCACACTTCAAGATGCGAACATCGGTGCATTAATAATGTGAAACCTATCAGTGATTCTTTTTCTCAATAAAATCTTTCGTCTTCCAATGCGCTTGAAAAAATTCAAAGAGGCTTCCCGAAAATCTACAAACTTCTCATAGTACCGATTATAAGTAACCGCTTCATGCATCATTTTCCAAAGTCGCTCAATTGGATTTACTAATTCGGAAAAAAATTACCCGACATTAATTCAGAATATATCTGACATGCTTTTCATAGAAAAACCGTTTAATTATTTGCGTATTCTGTTGCAGTGAGTGCAACACCGAACGAGCCAAGGCCATCAGTTGCTCCTTTGTAGCCACCACTGTCCGCCCAATTCGTTGGCTTTTTACATGATGCCATACTAGCTCATCAGGATTGAGTTCCGGTGAATACGGCGGTAACCATACTAACGTGAGCTTACCTTGGCTATTGCGGACAAATTCTTGCACTTTCTTGGCTCGATGAATGGGATGGCCATCAACAATCAAATAGACCGATCGCTTGGCGTTGTGCAACAAACGCCTTAGAAAGTCGATAAAAACGTCTGCGGTTACCCGTGATTCAGTTACCATGAAACGCAGGTGACCTTTCGGCGAAACGGCTGACAGCCTATTCACGCTAAAGCGCCGACCCGTTTTCGCTACAACTGGCGTATCACCCCGTACCCCCCAAGTGGTACCACGATGATAATCCGACCGGATCGTCGATTCGTCGCCAAAATAGACCCGCGCTCGGCGCCTTTTCGCTTCTCGTTGTACTTCAGGCCAAGTTTCTTTTAACCATACCTTAACCTGATCAGGGTTTTGCTCGTATGCCTTAAACCGAGGGCGCTGCGCACTCATCCCCAAACGAGACAGGATATTGCCCACCGAGCGCTCGCTGACCTCGATGCCAAATTTATCTTTCAGTAATATCTGAATCATCGAGCGTGTCCACAAGGCATCGTGAAAATCCAATTGCAACGGATTCGTTTTAACTAGTTCACGTAAGCGATCCGCATATTCATCGGGACACTTTCTTGGGCGGCCTGTGATCTTGCCGGTGGACAGCGCCTGTTCACCACCTTGCTCATATCTGGATAACCAATCGTCAATGCAAGAACGATGAAATCCGCGGGCTTTAATTACTTTTTCAGGGCTTTCACCCGATAATACTTGCGCAACCGCGTGCCTGCGGATGGCTTCTCGCGCGGAATGGGGCAGTGAGCGACCGTCTGTCTTTTTCATAGCATCACTATAACACATTTTATTAATTTGTGTCGGGTAATTTTTTGCCGAAGTAGTAAATTCGGTGAATAGGGCGGCAAATAGTGTAATTTAATGTTTGAGTCCTTGGCATAAGACTGAACGTCTTTGCTCTTATGATAAGCCGCATTATCCCAAATTACATGAATGTCTTTCTCTGGTGCATGCCGTTTGCGTAGAGATTTTAGAAAAGATTTAATGGTTTGCGCATTCACTCGCTCAACTTCAGTGTGGATTATTTTGTGACCATCCAAAGATACAGCACCAATGAAATTCAATCGTGTTTGACGAGCCGTTGTGGCAATATTCTTTCGAGTGCCTCTTAAAATCCATCCATAAGCCAACCGCGTTTGATACTGCGGATGAAAACTGTCCGAGAAATAGATTAAACCCTTGTTTTTAGCGTCTTTCGAAAGATGTTCATATTCCTTGACAAACGCTTTTTGCGCCTGTGCGTTTGCTTTCGCTGGAACTGCATGAGGCTTCTTATGGCAGAAATTATTGCGATGCAGCCATTTTGTCATGCCGCTTACACTGTAAACCTTACCGAAATTCAACTTCACATAAGTGCAAATGTCCTTAACATAAGGATAAGTCATTCCTTCTACGTGTTTAACGAGCTTTGCTGTTTCATTCTCGTCTCAATCACTTTTGCTGCCTCCGTTTTCGGGCTTCAGCTTAGCTTTAGAAAAGTAATCATCGACATGGCGTCTAATAGTCTCATCATCTAAAAGCAAAATTCTAGAAATTTCTGAATAACTATAACCCTCATCAAAAGCTAAAACCGCTTTTATTCGGTCTCGAATACGCCCATCTCTCTCTTTACGATGAGATTTTATGAGTTCATCGCGCTCGCTCGGTGTTAAATGATTGTTCATAAGCTTATTTTGACCATAATCAGCTAGCTAATATAAGTATTCTATATTCGCATTTTCAATGGCGATGGGTATATATGCGGAAATCCACTCTACAAAGGCAGTCAAACCCAAACAGCAGAACAGAAGGCGGATTTGACATCGGTATTTGAGTCCTACGGAATCTCAGCTAAGCAAATAGACTATGTTGGCGGTTGGTTCATGAAAGCAGCTGAATACTCTCAACATACAACAGCGGACTCAGCATTTGTCAGTACGAATTCAATTTGTCAGGGGCGTGTTGTTCCAATTTTATGGCCAAAGATTTTCGACACAGAAAGCTTTATTCGATTCGCTTATACTTCGTTTAAATGGGCGAATCTCGCCAGCTACAATGCCGGTGTAACAGTTGTCATCGTGGGATTATCCAGAGACTCTGCGAAGAAGCAGCATTTGTATACTCTGGATCGAGATGGAGAAATATCAGTAAGGGAAACAGAAAATATCACTCCGTATCTTACAGCTGGAGAGAACAATGTAATTAAGAGTCAACGTCAAAATATCTCTGGCCTGCATGATATGGCGTTCGGCAATATGCCGATCGACGGCGGAAACCTTTTACTTTCGACAGTGGACTTGGAACAACTATGCCTTACGCAAGAAGCAAAAGATATGTTTATTCGTCGCATATACGGATCAGCAGAATACATTCGTGGGCTTGTACGTTATTGCCTCTGGATCAAAGACGATAGTCTAGAAAGCGCACTTGAGATTGATGGCATTAAGGAGCGAGTAGAATGTGTCAAGGCAATGCGTCAATCCAGCAAAGATGCTGGCACCCGGGCATGACGTCACGCGCTCATCAATTTCGCGAAATGAATCATGGAGTGCTTCATACACTCATCCTTCCCGGAGTCTCTTCTGAGGGGAGAACATATTTACCAGTCGGATTATTAGATGATCAGAGTGTGGTTAGCAATCTTGCTTTTGCCCTCTACGACGCCCCCCTCTGGAACATGGCCCTCATCGCCTCGCGCCTGCATCTGGTCTGGATCGCCACCGTCTGCGGAAAATTGAAAACCGATTTTCGCTATTCCAATACCCTAGGCTGGAACACCTTCCCCGTCCCCACCCTCACCGCACAAAACAAAACCGACCTGACCCGCCGCGCCGAGGACATCCTGCTCGCTCGCGAGGCCCATTTCCCCGCCACCATCGCCGAGCTTTATGATCCGCAAAACATGCCGGACGAGCTGCGCGCGGCCCATGACCGCAATGACGAGGTGCTGGAACGCATTTACATCGGGCGGCGCTTCAAGAACGACACCGAGCGGCTGGAAAAACTGTTCGCTCTCTACACCAAAATGACCCGCGAGCATTGACCGGGAATGGGTTCATCCATGAAGCAACGCGTCAATACCTTCGAATGCGACAAGACCAAGGCGCGCATCAACCACGCCAAACACAAGATCCGGTTTACCGAAGGGGCCAGGATTTTTGACGGCCATGTGTTGACCGCGCCCAGCTCCCGGAATACCGCCGGACAAGAACAACGCTTTTTGTCCATCGGTATCTTGGCAGGCGGCCATGCAGCCGTGGTCGTCTGGACCCGGCGCGGCCAGCGCATGCGCGTGATCAGTGTCCGACGAGCAAGGCGTAAAGAACGAGAGCGATACCATGCCCATATCGAAAAAACGACTGACTGAGATCGGGGCGATCCCGGACGAGGCCATCGATGTGTCGGACGCGGAAGCGCTGGATGATGCGTTCTTCAAGCGGGCGGTGCTGATCCGGCCCGGTGAGGAGGTGTTGCGGGTGGTCGGGGCCGCCGGCAAGAAGATTCCGTCGGTCTGCGTCCGTTACGCCGGCAACGGCAACGCGAAAAAGACGGACGAACTGGGCATGCGCGTCATGCAAGCCAGGGCTTATAACAAGCGTGGCGAACAGTATCTGCTGATCAAATCGCCACCCGCTTCGGGCAAGAGCCGCGCGCTGATGTTCATCGCGCTGGACAAGGTGCATAACCAGGGGTTGAAACAGGCCATCGTGGTGGTGCCGGAGAAATCCATCGGGGCGAGTTTTTATGACCAACCCTTGAGCCGGTCCGGGTTCTGGGCAGATTGGGTGGTGAGGCCCAAGTGGAATTTGTGCGACGCGCCCGGTGAGGATGGCGGCAAGGTGGATTCGGTGCGTGCGTTCCTGGACAGCGCCGACCCGGTATTGGTCTGCACCCATGCGACCTTTCGCTTTGCCATGGACCGCTATGGGGTCCAGGCTTTTGATGAGCGGCTGATCGCCATCGACGAGTTTCACCATGTCAGCGCCAATCCGGACAACAAACTGGGCGCGCATCTGGGCCAGTTGATCGCGCGCGACAAGACCCATGTGGTGGCCATGACCGGTTCCTATTTCCGGGGCGATGCCGAGGCGGTGTTGTTGCCGGAGGATGAGGCCCGCTTCGAGAGCGTGACCTACACTTATTACGAACAGCTCAACGGTTATGAGTATCTGAAGACCCTGAATATCGGTTATTACTTTTATTCCGGGTCTTATTCGGACGATATTCTCGATGTGCTGGACCCGGCGGAGAAGACCATCATCCACATCCCCAGCGTGAACGCGCGGGAGAGTTCGGGGGACAAACACAAGGAGGTGGAGCGCATCCTTGACGAGCTGGGGACCTGGCAAGGCATTGATGCGGATACCGGGTTTCACCGGGTCACGACGCGCGCTGGCCGCACCCTGCGCATCGCGGATTTGGTGGATGACGATCCCGGCAAGCGGGATAAGGTCTCCGCCGCGTTAAAGCGCCCGCAGGCCAAGCACGACCGGAATTTCGTGGACATCATCATCGCCTTGGGGATGGCGAAAGAGGGCTTCGACTGGATCTGGTGCGAGCACGCCCTGACCATCGGTTACCGCTCCAGCCTGACCGAGGTAGTGCAGATCATCGGCCGCACCACGCGCGATGCGCCGGGCAAGACCCAGGCGCGGTTCACCAACCTGATCGCCGAGCCGGATGCCGAGGCGGAGGTGGTGACCGATGCCGTGAACGATACGCTGAAAGCCATTGCCGCCAGCCTGTTGATGGAACAGGTGCTGGCGCCCAGGTTTGAATTCGCGCTCAAACAGCGCGCGGCGGAGCCGACGCCGGGGTTCGATTACGGCGAGGGTGGTTATGATCCGCAGGGCACGAACATCGGCGTGAATGCCGCGACGGGACAGGTGCAGATCGAGATTCAGGGCCTGGCGGAACCGAAGAGCGCGGCTGCGCAGCGCATCTGTAGGGAAGATCTCAACGAGGTGATCGCCGCCTTCGTTCAGGACAAGCCGGCCGTTGAACAGGGTTTGTTCAACGAGGAGGTCGTGCCGGAAGAGCTTACCCAGATGCGCATGGGCAAGATCGTTCGCGACAAATATCCGGAGTTGGACGAAGAGGATAGGGAGGCAGTGCGCCAACATGCCGTGGCGGCGCTGAACCTGACCCAGCAAGCGAAGGCGGCCTTGAATGATGGGGCGACGAATGATGGGGCGACGAATGATGGGGCGACGAATGATGGGGCGACGAATGATGGGGCGACGGGCGAGGATGAACTTTTCAGGAACACGGCATTGATTGATGGCATTCGCAAGTTCGCCATGGATGTTCGCGAGTTGGATATCGATCTGATCGACCGCATCAACCCCTTCAGGGAGGCTTATGCGATTCTGGCCAAAGCCATGACCGAGCAGCGCTTGCAGCAGATTCAGACGGTGATCGCGGGCAAACGTGTCGAGTTAACGCTGGAAGAGGCGCGGGAGTTGGCCAGACGCGCCTTGCGCTTCAAGCAAGAGCGCGGGCGCCTGCCAGCCATCACGTCGGCCGATCCATGGGAACAACGCATGGCCGAGGGCATCGCCGTGCTGCAACGCAAGACCCGGGAGGCCGCCGATGACTGACATGACCGATGCCGAGCTGCTCACGGCGCTAGGCGTTGACGCGGAAACCCAAAAGCCGGCTAAGCGTACACCCCGGGAAGAACGCATCATTGCTGGTTTCGAGGCTATACAAGGCTTTGTGCAAGAGCATGACCGCCCCCCCAGGCATGGAGAAAACCGCGATATTTTCGAGCGGATGTACGCGCTGCGGTTGGATCGGATCCGTGCTTCGGATGAGTGTCGCGCGTTGGTCGCGGGGCTTGATCATCAGGGATTGCTGGATGGCTCCGACGATGCAAGCCGTGTTGGCCATCGTGTGGCGGAGCCCACGGGAGTTTATGAGAGCGATGCGGCACTGCTGGCTGAACTCGGTATGGATGATCCGGCCGGAGGTGAGATCACGCAGTTGCGATTCGTGAAATCCCAGGCGCACAAGCGCGCCGCCGAGGAGATCGCCAGTCGAGCGCCCTGCAAGGACTTTGACCGATTCCAACCCCTGTTCGCACAGGTTCAACGGGGGTTGGACGACAAGACATGGCTGACGCGAACGTTTCGTGATAACGCCGAGGTTCGCCAGGGCGATTGGTTCATTTTAAGCGGCCAGAAGGTCTTCGTGGCGGAAATGGGCGATGCATTCGTGACGGTCTACGAGCGCCGTGATCGCCGCTTGCGGGTCATTTACGACAATGGGACGGAAAGCGATATTTTGATGCGTTCCCTGCAGCGGGCATTGAACAAGGACCCGACGGCCAGACGCATCATCAACACATCGCCCGGGCCCTTGTTTTCCGGTAAGCAAGAGGCATCGGACTGCCAGAGCGGAACAATTTATGTGCTGCGAAGCCTTTCGGATAATCCATTCATTGCGCAACATCGAGACGTGTTGCACAAAATCGGGGTCACCGGCGGTGATTTGAACAAGCGCATAGCCAATGCCCGGCACGACGCCACTTTTCTATCAGCGGATATCGACGTCGTGGCCACGTATGAGCTGTTCAATATCAACCGAATCAAATTGGAGACGCTGATCCACACGTTTTTCCAACCGGCGAGGCTCGATATTCAGATCAAAAAACGGTTCGACAAGCCGGTAATGCCCAGAGAATGGTTCCTGGTTCCACTTGATGTCATTGATGAGATGGTCGAAAGGCTACGGGACGGCTCTATTGGCGAGTTTCGATACGATGTCGAGACAGCAAGCCTGTGTCGCATCGTGCACGATCGCCACCAGACATTTGATCTGTTGTGATCTGTTGAGGGTATTTCGGAAGGCTGCACTTTCTAGGTTTCAATAAGCGCGCCACAGAAGTAGGCCAGCTTGGCTGCCATGTGCTTTTTTCTCCTTCGGAGTAACGCAGATAACATACAATCTCGAGACCAAGCGCAGGCTATTTTTACCTGGTTATTCCTCCAAATGGGGCGTATGTGGTCACTTGAACTGTGGGGCAAGAAAAACATGGAAGACATATCCGGGGTTGATAAATTGTCTGGCAGGCCTAAGGTGGGCGCCATGAAAGAGAGATTGGACAGGGATGAAGAAATTGCAGAGGCCCTCACCGCTTTGGCTGATTCGCAGAAAGCACTTGCCGAGGCGGTCGTACATCTTGAGAAAGGCCCAACAGGGCGTGAGACTTAGGGGTTATTGCTGCGGTTGCCGCTGCGATTATAGCTGCGGTGACTTATATGGATGGTAAGAACAAGGAAGTGATGGACAGCTTTCAGGCTTCCATCGCGGCTCGGATAGCGAAGAGCGAAGCTAATACCAACAAGCTTCTGACCGTTTTTCAGGCGAACTTGAACGACACAAAAGCCCTGAGTGTTCGTGCGATCCAAACCATGGATAGCCTCGATAAGACAATAGCCAAGGTGAGTGTAACGATGGACGCCCTACATCCGCGCAAACCGTAAATCCCGAGACTAGCCGCGAGGCCACAAAAAACGCCGCCACGAGACGTGGCGGCAAAATTGAAACAAGGGGGGATGACCATCGCCTAGATGAGGATCCGCTCGACCTCATCGAGACTAACCTCGTCACCGCGCTGATCGTAAAACTGTGTCGTTCGGGTCGCCGAGTGCGCTGCCATGGTCCGGGCGTGCTCAAGCTTGCCGCCGTTTTTAAGGTCAGTGGTGATGCCGGTTGCGCGGAAGGTGTGGTTGAGGATTCGAGCACGGCGCTGACGCCGCAATCGCGGAAAAAGTGCATTTTTAGCGGTGCCCTTATAATAACCCTTGATCTACCCAGGAATTACCCATGTCCGATACTTCATCAACTGACAGTGTTCTCAAAATTAATGATGCCATCAGCTTCGATTACAACGCAGATAAAATGCGGGATTATTATGACAACTGGGCAATCGATTATAACCGGCACGTTGAACAGGAAAAGTATGAAGGACCGGAGATTATTGCCAACTTTTTATCTGAACTGATTGAGCAGGACAAACTCCGTTATAGCAGCCCGATCCTGGATGCGGGTTGTGGTACCGGGTTAATCGGCAAAGCCCTGCATAATAAAAATTTTGTTTTGATAGATGGCTTTGACCTGTCTGCACGGATGGCCAGTAAAGCTCAGGAATCAGGCGCTTATAGGCAGGTCCTGGGTGATATCGATATCATGCAGGTTGGCCGACATTATTTACATGATAAATATAGTTGTATCGTATCCTGCGGCGTATTCACTTTAGGTCATGTGCATCCACAAGCTCTAGTTGAACTGATTCAACTGTGTCAGCGCGGCGGTTATATAGTTCTATCTACCCGAAATCATTATCTGGAAGGTACCGATTATGCATCATTCAGTCAGCAACTCATTGATAATGGACAGCTAATCTTGATTGAAGCCCACAAAGATCAGCCTTATACCAGTATGGACAAAGCAACCTACTGGATTTATCGAAAACCGCACCGGGCTCGATTTTGAACGCACCTCGATCGACCAACCATAACTATCCGGCGACCCAACACAGTGATGGCTTACTCAACTAGCAAGCTGCGGATATGGGCGGCGTACGCATCCGCGCTAGTACCCTGCTCGAACACCTGAGCAACCCGGCCGGCACTGTCCACCACATACCCGAAAGCGGTGTGTCCCATCAGGTAGCCACCGTCGGGGAGGTCGCCGCCGCGTTCATAGACGGCGCCAAAGGAGCGGGCCGCTTCAGCGATCCGAGCAGGTGTCCCCCGCAGTCCTAGTAACTCGGGATCGAAGTGGTCTACGTATTGCTTGAGCCGGCCGCGGTTATCGCGCGCCGGATCCACCGTAATGAACAGGCCGGCGAAGGGCGCCTCGGGCGCGAGCTGGCGGCGCACTTCGCTCATCTGCACGAGCGTGGCGGGGCAGATGTCGGGACAATGGGTGTAGCCGAAGAAGACCAACAATATACGTCCGCGTAGATCTTCGGCGCGTACCCGCTGACCATTTTGGTCCTCTAATTCAAAACGCACCGGTCTTTCGGCGAAACTTTCTTCGGGCGGCGGTGCCAGTGAGAACATCCGGCCGATCGCGGCACCGCCCAGTAACACCACCAAGCCGAGCAGCCAATGCCGCCTATTCATCGTGGCTGGACCATCAATAGCGGGCCGTCACTAGTGGCAAATCCAGATCCCGCGATTGCGCAGCACCGCGCCGGCGAACGGCTGTGCGCGCAGCGCGGCCAACAGATCGCCGCTACTATCCGGTGGCAGCTCTACTATCCGCCAGCCCGGTAGAGAAGAGATCCGCACCCGCAACGAGTCATAGCGCGCCGCCCAGCGCTCCAGCTCTTGGCCGGCGCCGCTGCCGCGCAGGAAAACCGCGTACTCGGCCCGTCCTTCGGCGTTGATGTTCTGCGCCGCCAAGTGCAAGCGGTATTGGGCTCTAGCCAAGGCCTCGAATCCTGTCACCACGCCATAGACCGTCCACTGGGCCGCGCCGGAGGTCACGAACATACCGCCGGCGAAAAGCACTCCGTAGATAGCCATGGGACGCCTGCCGCTCACCGCCACCTCACCTGGACTATTTCCTTTGCCGCCGCCTTGGACATGCTGTTGTTAGCGCACCTCACCCAACTGACGATAATATTCCCCGACCAAGCGGCGGTACCCTCTTGGTTCAACAGCCTGCGCTTCAGCGCCCTGGCGTATGGACGCTATCGCCGGGTGCTGCGTGTTGCCGCCCCGTAAAGCCCGCTCTACCCGCTGTAAGTCGCGGGCCGCGGCTGCGATGCGGTCTACATCCGCCGCTTCGGCTTTTATCAAGGCTTCGAGCCGCGCCACTAAAGTGCTTATGTCCTGAGCGCCGCGCGCTGTTGGCGGGACCACGGAATCCACCTCTCTAAGCGCCGCCGCGCTCAACCGTAACCCATCTCGCAGCGTCTCAATGTCGGCATTACTGTGGCTGCGCCGCTCAAGGCCACCGTAGCTACCGCCGCCCAGACGCGCAACCGCACTTCCCCGTAGCCCACCAGCATCATCACGGCCAACCGCGCCCGCGCCTGCCGCGAGCCGCTGCTCGGTGCCACCGGCGGCTCCAGGACGCATGCCTGCCCCCTGCCTTCCCTGCGCCCGGCTCTCGCCGGCACCAGTGCGAGCGCTATTTCTATCAGTGCTATTTCTATCATTGGGACCTTGGGAACCCGCTTGCATGCGCTCGGCCAGTCTCGCTAAACGCTGCGTAGCCACGGTCAACCGGCGCCGTGCATCGTCACCGGAGCCGGCTACCAGGGCGCGCGCCTGCGCAACCGCTTGCGCCAGCGCATCTTCTGTGGCGGCCGTCACCCGTCCGATCTGTTCCTCTATACGTTCGAATTCACCGTCCAGTTCACCGGCGGCGATTTTCTCGCCGGAGCGTCTCAAGGCCGGCGTCAGAGCACCCTCGCGCATGCCACGCGCCACCTCCCGCAGGCTCTGAGCCACTGGCTGCGACTGGCGATGGCGCTGCGCCGAGCGTATGGCCGAATCAACTGTCTGCGCCAATCGCTGCGCAGCGCGCGCCATGCCTGTCTTGCGTTCGAACAGCGCCCCGCGCTCGTTATCCTCAGCCCCTTTCTCTTCAGGCCCTTTCTCTTTAGGCACCTTCTCTTTAAGCCCTCTGTCTTTAGGCCCTTTGTCTTTCAGCGCCACCAATGCTTCACGCGCTGCCGCCTGTTCGGCATTGAGAGACTGCGCCAGTTGGTGCGCTTTGGCCACCTCTGCGGCAAGCCGCACGGGGCCCCTTTGCTCCAGTGCGCGGCGCGCCGCTTCCAAACTCGCCAACGCACGTTCTAATCGACGGCGACGGGCCGCCGCACTGTCAGCCACACTCTGCTGCCCGGCTGCTGCGCCCTCCGATTGACCCCCGTCACGGCCCGCTTGCTCTTGCTCTGGGCGCCCCCGGCCCGATGAGCTTTGCCTTGACCGGCCCTGGTCTGACTGGCGCCCTTGGCCGGAGCGCCGATCAGCCGACGCCTGCGCGCTATTGGAGGCCTGACGCATGGCGGTGGCGGCCTCGCGCAACTCCTGTTTAGCCCGCTCCAACGCCGCATCCGGTTTCTTGCGAGTCAACCGTTCCAACTCGCGCAACAGGGCTTCTAGCTCATCTGCCAGCGCCCGTTGCGCGCTGGCACTGCCTAGCTCACCCACATTGCGGCGCTGGCGCTGCGCCAATTCCTGCAACTTGCGCATGGTTTCATCAATGTCCTGCTCCCTGGAACCACCCTGGCCGCGCTCGACATTGGCGTATTGAGATTTCAGCCGATCCATTTCCAGCTTGAACAGATTAGCCAGATCATTGGCGCCAGCCCGGCCGCTGCCGCCCCGTTGCGACTGGGCGATACGCACGTCACGAAACACGGCATCGGCCCGCTGTAGATGCAGCAAAGCGGTGCGCGCTTCAGGCAATGCCTCACCGGCATCCGCCGCCGCCAAGAAACTTTCCACCGCCACCATGGCGGCGATGGCATGTGGTAACTCCTCGGCCATTTTCTTGAAGCCGGGTTCCGAATCTATGACCGAGCGTTGTGCAATACGCCGGGCGATAGCCGCCACCCGATCGCGAATGCGCGCTTGGGCTCGGCCTAGCGTCCCCACCGTTTCGGAAAACTGCTCCTCCGCCATCGCCGCCCGGTCGCGGACCAGCTTGAACAGCGCGATCACCAAGGCGCGCTGTTGCGCGGCCAACATCGCGCCGTTATCGCCGCCACCGCGTCCGCCCCCGGCCCGGGCACGGCGGTAAAAGCGCTCGAACGGACGCACTTCAAGAAAATAAATGTCCGTCTGCACCTGACGCTCGACTTGCCGCGAGTCCTTGGCGATGGCGTGAAAAGCGATCAGATCCCCAGGATTAAGCGCCATATCTTCCAGCATCAGGGTATGCGCGCCGGCGCGCTCCGCGACCGCCTCACCGGGCAGGCCCAGACTTCGCTCAGGCGCACCATTCACCGATACCAACAATTGCAGATCGCGCACCGCCACATCATCACTGGCGTCTACCCGGATGGTCACCTCTTCGATAGGACTGACCTTGGCATCGCGCCCGGGCGCGGCGATGGCAACCCTGGGCAAACCGTCCGCCAGGGCGGTGATGGCGTATTCGCGGCTGGCGGCCTGTAACACGCCCCCTATGGCGCTGGCGAACTCGACCCGGTAAGTATCGTCTGCCTCGAGCATTAACTCTCCGATCCACTCGCCATCAACCTCTTTCAGCGCCACCGGCACACCCGCTGCCAGACGTAAGCGACCGCTGGCCACCGGCGCATCCGCTTTCACTCGCACGATGACCCTGGTTCCCTTAATAGCACGGATATCACCTCCATCCGGTACTGTCAGCGGCGCCGCGCCGGTGTGTTCGGGATAGTGGTATTCCAGCGCTATGGCTTCGACTCCGGGCCGCGGGATCACTTTGACGGTGTGCACGGCCGAGACCACGCCTTCACTTGTTACCTGGTATTGCATATCCCGCGCCAAGGAGGTCAGTAGCGCAGCACCCGCTTCGCTCTCCTGCGCCGCCACCATGGTCATATTGCGCCAGGCTCCGCCACCTGGATGCCTCACCCGCAGGGTCATGGTGGGCGCGGCAAAGCCTATAGCGTGCGCCGTCACCCGCAGGTCACTGCCCTCGGGCAGCTCCACATCGCCCGGCGTCACCCGTAACGAATAGGGATTGTGCGCGGCGATGGCCGGCGCTCCGTTAGCGATGAGCGCGATACCCCGCTCGAGCCATTCGGGTGCCGTCGCCGCCAACAGTGCCACCAGTGCCACCGGGGCCAGGAGCACGAATCCCGCCTGCCGCCGGCGGCGTTGCTCCATGGCCAGCCACCCCTGCCCGCTTTGCAATCGCTCTTTGGCCTGCGTGAATATCACCGCAGATAAAGCGCTAGAGGTATCACCGGCAGGGCCGCTGCGGTCCAATTGGCCCTCATCGAGTTCCACAGCGCTCACCATGAGCCCGTCCAAGGCGCGGTCTTCGCATTCCATCTGCGCCGTCAACCAACGCATGGAGGCTCGCCGCAACACAGTCCAGAGCAGAAAAACGGCAGCGGCGGCGGTGCATACGATGACCACCTCGCGGCCCGCTTGGACGCTCAACACGTGGTAGCGTTCGGCATCCATCCACGCAGCCACGGCGCAGATCACCCCGATCAATGCGACACCGGCCACACCGCAAGCCTGTCCCGCCCGGCGCGCCCGCAGGCGGCGGGCCACGCCGCGCATCGCGCGGCGCCACTCATGTCTTGCCGCAGTGAGTGCATGCGCTTCTTTGCGCTCCTGTGCAGGACTCATGCTCCCACCTCCTATACCGTCGCTAAGCTGAAGGGTCGCTAAACCGAAGGGCCGCTACCCTGAACCGGGCCTCATTGAATGGCGCCTGATGGCGAGAAAATTCGCCGCCGCCGCTTCGCCGAAGAACAATAACAACGCCAAGGTCAGCAACAGCATCGGCCAAGGCCGGCGGGCAGCCGGTGCGGGCGTGGCCGCTGCGGTATCTACCGTCTTCGGACCGGCATCTTGCCGGTGTATTACCCGGCTGAGCAATTCCTCCGCCGACATCGCGTCTCGCTCGAGTTCCACCCTGGCCACGTTAGCCGCTAGCAGCAAACGCTTTGGCAACCCGGCACGCTCTAGCCGCTCGGCCCGCACAGTGTAATGACCCGGCTCATGCAGGCGCAGCACCGGTTGCTTCATATCGAGCCGGCGCACCGGCCCAGCGGGCAGCTCGACACTGAGTGCGCTGGGCACTGCGTGGCCAGCCGCCTGCCACAGCGCCGCTATGTCCACATGATCACCAACCACGTGAGCCCGGGGGCGCCGCTCAACGCTTGCCAGATAGCGAATGATCTCGACGATCATAGGCGCGAAACTGGGCCCGCGGGCCAACTCGCTGAAGCGGCGCCCTAGGCCAGTGGTCAAATACACCGCTTTGCTAGTCAATGCGGTCAGCTCTACCAACGCCGGCGCGCCATTGCTGAAACTAGCGGCCACTGCCGCCCCATCGGCCAACCTTACCTGCCGGTAACGCCACACCGGCTCGCTACTCAATAGGACGTCGGCATCCGGTTGCAGCCGCGCGGCCAGTGGATGCCCCCGTTGCAGTTGTGCGATGTAGATGCGTTCATCGCCAACCCCTTCGGATTGGTGGAATTCGCCAGGCGCCAACAATGCCTGCAACTGCCCGGGCCACTCGGCTCCGGGATCGGACTCTCCCGCAAGCAAAAACAACCCTACGCCCAGCGTCTCCAGACGCTCCAAAAGACCACCGGCCAGGCGGGCGGGTGATGTCACCACGACGTCGAAATCGTCTGAAATATCGTCAAGGGTCAGCTCCGCCAAACGGCGCACATCGAAAGCAGCGGCGCTTTCCAGTGCCGCGCTCAAATAGACCAGCGCCGCTCCGTGTATGCCGATCGTAGCCACGGTCACGGTGCGGCGCGCGGGGATCGCGGCGTAAAAAGTGTCGCCCTCACCCCCTTCATGCCAAGCGGTGGCGCGCACCGGAGTATCCCTATCGGCCGCTCTCGCTAATGCCACCGTCACCGCCGCGCCCTGGGCCCCATCCACGCCCTGGGTCCCATCCACGCCCTGCGTCCCATCCATGCGCTGCTCGGTGAGTGTCTCGCCCGCCGCCGTCAGCCGCACCGTATAAGCTTTGCCGTAGACTGCGCGCGGCGTCACTGTCAAGCGTTCCCGATTCTTGCCCGCCCGCTCGAACTGCGCGGTCACTAGCAAGTGTGAGCGATGACTGGCAAGCCTATCGATATCGAGCCGCGTGTCCGGCGGCAGACGAATCGAGGCATCCGGCGCCAGCGACGAGCGTTGCAGATCCGAGAAAAGCGCGATCCGGCCAGGTCCGCCGAAGCGAGATAACACCACACCGGCCAGGGCCAGTGCGCCGGCTAAATCGGTGGCCTCGGCACTGGCTTGTAGCGAAGCGATATGCGCGTCCAATTCCGCCCGGTCCGCGCCGATCTCGAGCACGAGAGCCACCTCCGAATCGAACACGACCAGGCCGGCGGGTTGCCCGGGATGCAAACCGTCCAGGTAAGCCTGCGCCCGCGCTTTTGCCTCATCCATGAGAGGGGCCATGCTGTGCGACCGGTCCAGCACTATGATGACAGCTTCTGGCGAGAGCGTTGGGCCGCCGCCGTCACCGCCGCCGTCCCAGACCGGCTCGGCAAAAGCAGCGATGAGCGCGGCTAAAGCCAAACAACGGATCAACAACAGCCAAGGATCGCGCAAGCGCCACCGGCGCAGCCGCCGTATATCGGCCTTGGGCACAAACATCAGTGAGGGGAATAGATAGCCATCACGCTCGCGGGCGGCGGCCAAGTGCACCATGATCGGCACCGCCAGCGCAGCCAGCACGGCAAAAGCGGCGGGACTGAGCCAGGTCACTGCATTCACCTCACCCGCCGGCGCGCGTTGCGCCCGCGCAGATAGTGAAATAGAACCTGAGCTAGCGCCATGGAGTTATCGGTTGACAAATAGTCGATATTGGCCGCGCCGCAGCCGGCGCGCAAAGCCGCCGAATGCGCCGCCAAAGCGGTGCTATAAGCAGCGCGAACAGCCGCCGGATCGACGGCCAGCCGCGCACCGCTTTCCATGTCTTCAAGTACCTTCGTACCACCCACGTCCAAAGTCCGCTCTGCCGCATCCAGCACGTGCATAGCGATCACATCATGTCCCCGTGCGCTGAACGCAGCCAACGCCGCCAGTACCTCTTCCACCGGTGCATAAAAGTCCGACATCACCAAGACGATGGCACGCCGGGTGAGCCGCGTGGCGATAGCCGGCAGAACGCGGGCGAAGTCTCCCGCGCCCTCGGCACGCAAATCGTCCAAGTGTCGCAACAAACCGGCCAGCGCAGCGGCCCTTGGCGGGAGGAACACCCGGGTGTGTGCAGCAAAGGCGGCAAAACCTACCCGGTCGCGTTGCCGGCGGGCCAAGTAAGCCAAGCTAGCGCCGGCCACCGCGGCATATTCGAGCTTGGAATAATCGCCACGGCCAAAACCCATCGACGCGGAGGCATCCAAGACCAGTATCAGATCGACGGTTGTTTGGGCTTCGAATTGCTTGAGGTAGAGGCGATCGGTGCGCCCGTATACGCGCCAATCGATACGCCGAATGTCATCCCCCGGCGTGTATGGACGGTGTTCGGCGAAATCGGTGGAGACCCCCAGATGGGCGGCCCGGTGAATACCGCTCATGAAACCATCGACAACGATACGCGCGGCCAGTTCCAGATTGCCGATGCGCATCAATACGGCCGGGTCCAAAAACCGCGCCGTGGCGCTTCTGCCGGCCAGTGCTTCCGTCACGCTCACTTATCTATCCTCACGCCGGGCATCCTCACGCCGGGCAGATTCACACTAGGGCCGGCTCACTGATATTAGCTATGAGATCGGATATCACCTGGCCAGTAGTCACGCCCTCCGATTCCGCCTTGAAATTGCGCAGTAGCCGATGGCGTAACACCGGTAAAGCCAATGCGCGAATGTCTTCAAAACCAACATGCGCCCTACCCCGTGTGAGGGCCCGCGCTTTACCGGCCAGCACCAGATACTGCGCTGCCCGCACACTGGCTCCGTAAGCCAGAAAGCGCTGCGCCACAGAGGTGGCAAGCGCATCGGTAGGACGCGACGCGCGCACGATGCGCAGCGCATAGCGGGCGACCGTATCGGCGGCAGGCACCCGCCGCACCAGTTGCTGATAGCCGATCAGGGCACTGGCGCCGATGACCGCGTCCGGCTCGCCACCCGCCGCCCCGGTGGTGTTTTGCACCACAGCGAGTTCATCGTCTTCCGGTAAATAGTCGAGCACGATCTCGAACGCGAACCGGTCCAGCTGCGCCTCGGGCAAGGGATAGGTACCTTCCAGCTCAATCGGGTTTTGCGTGGCGAAGACGAAAAAAGGTTCATCCAACGCATAGGTGCGGCCCTGCACGGTGACCCGGTGCTCTTGCATCGCCTCCAGCAGCGCCGCTTGGGTTTTAGGTGGCGTGCGGTTGATCTCGTCGGCCAGCACGATGTTGGCGAACACCGGGCCCGGCAAGAATTTAAGTTCGCGCGCCGCTGTTGCGGGATTTTCCTGTACCAGATCGGTACCGGTAATATCCGAGGGCATCAGATCGGGGGTGAACTGAATACGCGAAAAGCTGAGCGCCAAAGCTTGCGCCACGGTGTTGACCAGCATCGTCTTAGCCAGGCCCGGCACCCCCATCAGCAAGCTATTGCCACCGCAGAGCAACGTGAGCAGCACCAATTCCACCACCCCCTCTTGGCCGACGATGCGCTTGGCGATCTCCGCCCGCACCTTGGCCATGTCATCCACTAGAGCGTTGGCCAAGGCCACATCGTCAACAACATCGCCGCCAGAAGCTTCAACGTTAGAAGCTTTAGGGCCAGACACTTCAACGTCATCAGCCTCCTCAAGGGACTGTGTGGTCTCATCGTTCACGCATCTGCTCCATTAGTCTGTGTTCCGGTGTGTGTGTTTTCCCGGGTGATCCTTCTCTACGGCGATAGGCGCGGGGCGAGTATCCCGCTGGCTGGTGTTTGCACGCCATTCACTTCACCCTCGTTGATCTGCAATAACAATTCCAGACCGTCCTCGTACAGTGGCGCTTGTTCCAGGGCCTGCAATAGTTCGAAGCGCGCGCCTTCCACGGCCCCTGTTTCGACCAGTGCCTGAGCCAACCGCCGCCTAGCGGCGACCATATCCAAAGGCTCTAGCAGCACCACCGCTCTTCGCGCATCCACCGCCGGCCACCACTCATCGTTGCTTTCGTAAACGTCAGCCAAAGCCCGGTGAACACCGGTGTCGAACGGATCGATATACAGCGCTCTTCGCAATACCGCCGCCGCCTCGTCACGGCGCTCCAACGCGCTCAGGATCCGCGCCAATTCATGGTGTGCGAAGAGATCATCGGCATTGATGTCGATGTTGCGCCGCAACCAATCGGCGGCCTGCTCGAGCCGGCCTTGCGCTTCATGCAACTGCGCCAATAAGCGATAAGGGCTACCTTCGCCAGCAAAGCTCGGAAACTGCTCCTGGGCTTGCAGCAAAAGCGCCTGCGCGGTGGATGAATCCTGATCCTGCAACGCTTGTTTGGCCGCCGCCATAGTGCGCTCTAGCGGGCTCGCCTCATCCGTCTCGCCCTCTTTTGTCCCGGCACCGCCTGTCCCGGCACCGCCTAGGGCCGCCAATTCACCGGCAAAGCGCTGGCGGAAATATTCATCGAAACGGGCGTCCAGGGCGGCTATGTCATAACCCAGCAACTCGGGCACCAAGGTCTCCATTCGCTGGCCCTCGGCAAAACCCGAGAGCATCCGGTCTATGGGCGCAAAACCGTGTTCTGCTTGCAAAAAATCGATGAACACCGAGCCTTGCAGATACCCGTGAATGACCTGACGCGCATACTTGGGACGCAAAAACGAATCATTCATGCGGCTCGCTGGCGGTAAGCGCCCCTCGCGGTAAGCGATCAGGAAATCCGGCGTAACATCAGCCCCCCAGCCGGCCCGCGCTCGGTGCTCCTCGTGAACAGCCAATCCTTCCGAGAACCAGCGCGGCGAGCGGTGTCCGGATTTGGACAGATGAAACGTATGCGCCAACTCATGCCAGAGCACCGAGCCCCAGTTGACGGCGCCGAATCGACCGGCTGAGGGTGAATCCAACGCCACCACCGGACCGAAAGAAACCCCTAGGATGTCAAGTCCCACCAAGCCGGCCGTGCGCACCGAAAAATCCTCATGTTCAGCGAACATCTCGATGCGTATGGGCGTTGCGGGCTCATGCTGGTAGCGCTCCTTGTAGTACGCAAAAGCTTCCTCGGCCAATGGCAGCAGATAAGGGCCGATCACGGCCGCCTCGGCGCTCTTCGCGGTCAACACGAAGTGTTGTGAACGAAGCTCGATGAACGTGGCACGCATCTTGTCCATCAACGCCAGCGTGTTGCGCGCCCAAATATTGTAAGGATCGCCACGGAACGCGACCTCCAGGGCATGCCGGCCGCTCTCCAACTCACCGTCGCGCATCCGGTTGATGCCGAGCAACACGTGGGCAGCCCAGGCGCCGGGTTCTATATTCGCGGCGATCAGCGCGAACTCGGCCGCCGCCCGGTAGCGGCGGTTGCGGGCGGCGATCTCGGCAAGCGTCACTAGATGATCGCCACTGCGCGGTGCCGCTTCACGCAAGGTGATCATGGTTGTTCTGAAAAGTTCCTCATGATCCTGCAAATACGCAATCGCCGCGCGCAGTATCAATGCTTTACGGTTGGAGCGATTGACTTTGAATACCAGCGCCAAGACGGCTTCGGCCTCAGCGAATTCTTCCAGGTCCACATGCAACTGAGCGCGCAACAACAGGGCTGGCACATAGGCCTCATCCAGTTGCAACACCTGCTCTACAGCGTCGCCCGCCGCGCGCAACTGATCGAACTGCTGCGCCTCGGCCAACAAAGTCAGCGCGCGCACGTGTTTCCCCTGATGCCGTTCCAGGACCTCGGTAAACAGTTCGGTGGCCTCGGCACTGTTGTATTTTTCGAGCAGCAACTCGCCGAGTTCCAGGCGCGCCTCGTCTGCGTCCGGCGCCGCTTTGATGGCCTGCTCGTAGATGTCCAAACTGGTTTTGAACATATTCGGGCGGTGCCGGCCAAGCGCCCACGCCGCCCGCGCCAGTGCGCGCAGATCCGCCGCCGCCCAATGATGGCCATCGCCCCGGTTATCGCCCCGGTTATGGGCCTGCTCCAACAGGCTGCGCCAGAGTACCCTGGCTTCATACGGCTCGCCGTTCATCCAGGTGGCGCGGGCGATGGCCTCGGCCACCTCGGGGGAGCCGGCCAGCCCGGTATCACGAGCCTGCTCGAAGTGTACTAGGGCATCGGTATGCCGATCCGCCGCCGACAGCGCGCGGCCATACAACAGGCGCGCCCGCGCATCGGCGGTATCGGCCTCGAGGTGAGCGGCCAGCTCATCTATGACGGCATCCACATGGCCCCGTCCCAACTGCTTTTCCAGCCGCTCCAGGGCCTCGGTGTTCAAGCTCGGCGTGACACCAGCAGACTCCATCTGAAAGATGTCTGCCTGAGAAATATCTGCCTGAAAGATATCTGCTCGAGCCGCAGCGGGCAGCGCCACCCCCCACGCCAGCGCCAGTACCGCACCCACGATAAAACATCTTTTGGCGATGATACAGCCGTTGACCATCACGGCTTTGGCCATCACGGCTTTGGCCATCACGGCTTTGGCCATCACGGTTCACCGCCTTGGCGGTAGGCGCGCCGGTTGCGGGCCAGTTGCAGGAGAACATCTTCCAGCGCCGCCCAATACTCGTCCCGATACATCACGGATTTCTTACGCTTCAAGTTCTCTACTCGCTCCACCAGCGCGCGCGCTGCCACCCGCAGGCGCAACTGCCGCGGTGAGAGGGTCGCCTCTTGTTGCAAAAACACCGCCCGCGCGATACCGCCATCGTCACCGTCTAAAGCGGGATGCGGCGAGCCGACGCCGTCGCCGTTGTCATCGAGCAGCGGATGCCCAGTTTGCAACAACTTCGCCTCGGCAAAGGTCTTTGCCACCTTGCTACGGCTGAACTCATAAGCCTCGAACACCGACACCCGGCCGTTCTTGTCACTATCGGCCTGCCCAGTGCTGAACGCCTCGCCAAAAAAACGGCCAAAGCGGGTGAATTCGTTTTCCCGGGCGTTAGCAGTGGCGGTGATCACGATCCGGCCAGGGGCCGAGAGCTTGGCGATGAAGGGTCCACTGGCCGATGCGGCGTTGACAAAAACTATCCTCGCGCCGTCGAACCGCACCAGTGCCTCGGCAAAAAAAGCCGCCGAAGCGTCCGCTCCCGGCAGATTGAACAACGCCCGCCCGCTGGTTGCCGTACCGTGCCCGATCAGCATGATCAACACCGTATCGGCTGGCGTAGCCCGCCCGGCGAGGGCGTGCAGAGCTGCCTTCACTTCGCTTAGCCGCGCTTCACCATCAGCCCCTTCCAACTCTTTGGGGGCGAGCCATATCACATCACCGGGCGCGCTGCCCCAAGCATCGCGTGCCACCTCCGTCACCGTGCGCGACCAGCGTTCGAAGTTATCCGAGAAAAACGCCTCGCCGCCAATACCGGTCACCACCAATACGTGGGTACGGGCACCTGCTGTCACGGCCACTGCCGATAAAATCAGGGCCATAACCAGGCGGGTTATTATCTTGGCACCCATAACCTCGATAGGCCTATCTGCCAAAACCATAACGCCCAAGCCATAATCACGGGCGTCATACTCACACTAACTCCCAGCGCTTGCGCAACAGCCATTCAGTGCTGGCCAGCACCACTGCCAGCAGCAGTAGCGCCCAGGCGTTCCAAAGAGGCAAGCGTACCTGCCGGGCACTCTCGCGCCGCACCGCATCGAGCAACTGTGGCAACTCGGAGGCAGTTGCCGCGCTCAGAGCGCGCCCCCGGCCCGCTTGCGCTATGGCGCGCATCGCCGCCACATCCGGCCCGGTCCTCTCGAACTCGCGCCCGTTAGCCTCGACTTGCAGATAAGCGCTACCCTCGACCCGCGCCTCACCCTCACCGAAAGCGACCGTTACCTCATGCGCGCCGGCCGCCGCCGCAACCAGGCTCTGGCGGTAGATGCCGGCACCGGTTTGCTGCCACCCGCGCGCCGGTGCGCCGCCCACCAGTTGCAGTTGTGCGCCATCTATAGGTCTATACGCCTCATCCACCAGTTGCGCCTCTACGCTAAGCGCCTGGCCGGGGGCCACCCGCGCTGGCGATAAGCGCACCTCCAAGCGCCGCGCGGCGGCGGCGCCTAACCACCGGCTCATGCGCTGCCAGAGCAGTTCATGACTCTGATCGTCCAATTCCACCGATGCATGCATCTGCCACCGCCACAGATCGCGCGCCGGCAACACGGCGATGTTGCCGCGGCCAAACCGGTGATGGGCCAGCAAGACCACATCGGTTCCGGCCTCCGTACGCCCCTGCCAATAGAGCGCCGCGCCGGGTTTAAGCCCGGTGAGCGCATTCACCACACTCAATTCCGGCAGTTCGCTAAACGGCTTGGACACCGGCGTGCCATAAGCCAGCGCCGTGACACTGTGCTCGCGGGCCAACTGCGCCGGGTACACCTTGGCACGGTAACGCTCGCGGGTGGTGGCCACCGGCAAAACAACCGGTAGCGCCCGCCCCAGGCGGGTACGCTGCCAACCCCCGTTGGCCAGTGACCGGTTGCCACCCAGCATCAGCAAACTGCCACCGCGGCGTACGACGAACTGCATCAGCGCCTCGTGTTGGTCCTCATCCAAATCACTGGCGGCCACACTGCCCAACACTACCACGTCGTACTCGAACAGAGCCGATTGCCGGCGGGGAAAGCCGTCGCGCAACTCATCCGCCGAGCGCACGCCCAAGCGATAGAACTTGTTCTCCGCCGTGCGCACCAGTGAGGTCAGCAGAACATAGCGATCAGCACTTAGAGCGCGCCTGGCAAACTTCACTTCAAAACGAGGTTCACTTTCGAAATGAAGCACGCGCAGGCGGCGTGCTTGCACATGCAACAAGCGCGTTTGTGCATTGTTGCGCCGTATACTCTCTCCAGCGCCCGGCGCAACACTCACTTTGAGCCGGTGGGGGCCGGGCTTTTGCGGGGTGAAATCAAAGCGCACATCCGCCACCCCTGCCGCATCATCCGGTGTGACGGTACGCTCATCGAGCAATAAGCCATTGTCTTCCAGCGCAACGGTGAGAGGAACGCTGGTGAATGATGCGTCGGCCAAACCACTGAAGCGCAGCTTGGCCTTCACCGCCACCGGGTCCCCCACCAGCGCCCGCGGCGGCACCTGTAGCGCCGTTACCGTCACATCGGGCCCCTCGGCAGCGCGCCCTACGCTAACCGTATGTACCGGCGCACCCGCCGAGCGCAACGCTAACATCTCTTGCCGCGCCGCCTCATCCAGGATAGCGCCGCCATCGCCCACCCAAACGACGGCGATAGGCCGCTGTACGGCGCGCTTAACGCGGCGCAGACCGGCGGCTAAATCGGTGTAGGGTGCATCGAAGCGAGGTTTGCCACCGGGGTCTTCAACATAGAGGGCCTTAATATCAGGGTTTTTATTATCAGGCGTTTTACTATCAGGTTTTTTACTATCAGGTTTTTTACTATCAGGTTTTTTACTATCAGGGGCCTTGACATCGAAGCGCTGCGCAGTGACGCCGGCTTTTACATAGATCACATTGAAACGTTCTTCGATCTCGCGCGATACGCTACCCGTGCGCGGTGCGAACATGGCCCACGCCTGGCTGCCCGCGCTCTCGACACTCCCGCCAGCGCCGCGCATACTGAGAGAATCGTCGAACACTACAGCAACACTGCCACTGCGCACGTCGATCGCCGGGGTTACCAGGTGCGGGTCCAATAAGGTTATTAGCACTATGCCTAGCAACAGCCCGCGCACCGCAAAGAGCGCCGCACGGGCTAGTCCGTTGCCCACCCGGGCGTAACGCAACCCCCACCAGCCGCCCACCAACAGCAAAATGAGCAACCCTGCCGCGGCCGGCCACGACACGGCTAGCGCCACCTCGCCAGCGGCGAAGCGGTGCCAAGAGTAGTTGAACAGCCACTCGAACACCGGCGTCAGTAGCTCATGGCATAAATCACGAAGTTGATACCCATCTCATAGGAGTAGGTGGAAAAGCGCAGTGGGTATTGCGGATGATCGGCCCACTCCCAGCCGTCACCCAGATCCGTGTTCCAATTGATCAACACCATTAAACGGCCACTGTCGTCGAACACGCCGCGCACTTGCGGTGTGTAACCATCGTTCTCGTGGGTGGCACCTCCAGTGGCTCCCTGGTACACGTTCGGGACCTGTATCACCTCTCGGATATCGTAAAACGCGTGGAACACCGGATGGTCAACGGCTACCGGCTCTATGGGCCGGCCGGGAAAAATGCGCCGCATCTGCGCCTCGAACACATTCCACTCGAAACTTCCCCAAAAATCGTCGATCACCAAAAAGCCGCCGGCCAGCAGATAATCGCGTAAGCGGGCGGCGCGCCGTGCGTCCAGATCCAAGGAGCCGACTTCCAACATGTAGAGAAAAGGAAATTCGCGCAGCGATGGCCGATCGATTTCCAGCGCATGGTCGTGAGGATAAGCATCGACCACCGATAAGCGCTTCAACGCGACCAGGAACTGCTCGTCCGCTTTAGGAAAATCCACCGCCCACCGCGGCCCGAACTCACCGGACTCGCCGCCGTAATTACCCCGGGTGAAGTAGAACTCGTGGACTGGCGCAGCGACCCCGTCGCTTGCCGCACGGACATCAGCCGCGCAAGCGGTGAGCGCGAGCACTACCATCGCCAAGACCAGCGTGACCGGCGCCATCAGGCTGCGCAAGAAACCCTCCCGCGTCCGTCTAGCCACCCCGATGAGCCCCCCATACCTATGCAGATGTTCCGCTTCGCACGTTAAAGCGTCAATCGCCAAAGGCAGCGACCGCCACCACAGAACGCCGCCGCCGTCTGGAAGGACACTCGCCGCGGTGCGTGTCAAAATGCGCGGCCAATTCATCACGGCAGCTTTTGGCAGTAGCTCTTGCATGTTCATGAACACTTCGCCGGCGCGTGCCTTAAAGGCCGCGTTCTCGTCTGTACCCGCTATCCTCGTGCTGCCCATCTGCGTACTTCCCGTGGCCATAATGCTCATGGCCCCGCTCGGCACCAACGCCGAACACATCAACGATGAGACCTACCCGTACGCCGCCGAAGTCACCTTGGTACTCCATGCGCAGGAGAAATTCTATCGGGTGGACCCAGCCAATCAGCGCCTGTTCCACGAAGCCACCGCCTCGCGCCTAGCCGATTATAAATTCTGGGGCTCGGGCATAGTCGCCACGCAAAACGACCCGGATGACGACAGCGGCCCCCACGGGCCAGCGCGTAAGATCGGCCTATTGGTACACGAAATGGGCGAAAACCGCGAGGGTGTATCCACCCTGGAACTCATCGACATAGACGGCGAACCGGGCGTGCGGCTGATCCAGCACACGGTGCTAGTCCACCGCAACGGCGACCGCCACCCGGACGTGGACATCGAGGTGGAGTTGCCAATGGAACTCACCCAGCACCGGCACTCATCGCGGGTAACCACCCGGCTAACCCAGACCGGCGCCAAACGTTTCGAGCAAGCCGTCTCCGGCATGCTGGCAACAGCGCTCACCACTCGCCGCAGCGAAATCGACCAATCCCTGGCCAGCAACGGTCTTCGCATCGTCCCGGGAACGGAATATTTCGCGGCGCACATCCTGCGCCATGCCCGTATGCGCCTTGTTTTCGACGGCGAACTGGGCGCCGCCCGCGTCCGCCTGCCGGACATGCGTTTCGTCATGGGCGCCCGCTTGGAGCAGGTGTATTCGGATCCGGCTGCGGATGGCAACTAACCCTCTCCAAACGAATGTCGACAAAAGTACTCACTAACTGAGGCACTCATTAACTAAGCCGTCCCGTGGCGCCGCGCAGGCGGGCGATCAACGCTTTTATCCGGGATGCGTCTTCAGCCGCTTTATCCATCGCCAGATAACGTTCCAGATCCGCGATAGCAGCCTGTCCATGCCCCACGTGAGCATAAAGCGCCCCCCGTTTGCGTACGGCGCTCGCATTGCGCGGATCGAGGCGCACGGCCAGATCGGCAATCGTAAGAGCGCTCTCCCATGCGTTCTTCTGCGTATAAATAGCCTCCAGGTTTTGCAATATGCGGGCCAACATTTCGCGTCTAGAACACGGTTGCAAGGCCTTAGGCAAAAGGTGTTTAGCCGTTTGCTCATCACCCGTGGCCCGCGCCAATTGGGCGGTCAATGCCTCAAGAGCAACGATGGCGCCACCATTAAAAGGATCGACTATAAAAGGATCGACTAATAACGGAGTATCCTCCTTCTCACTCAGGCCATTGCCCTCATCCAGGCGCACCAAGAAATGACCGGGAAACGACACCGGCGCCATAGCGAACCCACTACGCCACCCCACCTCCAGGTAAATAAGCGATAAGGAAATGGGAATGCCTTGGCGCCGCTCCAGCACCTCGTTCAGATAGCTGTTCCTGACATCGTAATAATCACCGGTGTTACCGCGTAGCCCGAACTGTTCGAACAGTACCGCCTTCAAAGCGGATATGTGCTGCTCGGTACCCTGAGGAGCGGACGCTATGACGCTATCGGCCAATTTATCCAGTTGCGCCAAATAAAAGGCCTCATCCAGGTGAGGATAGGCGGTCCTCGCCACATCGATGGCGGCGCCAGCGAGCTCGATGGCCGCGTCATCCGCCCGTACTTTGTGTTCGAAATCATCGGCGGCCGACATCGCCGTTACTCCTGCCACACATGGCCAAATATCTCAATCGTTGCCCGGTAATTCCGCCTTCAAGGCAACTTCGGCTTCGCCTGAATGACTAGCCGCATCGGTGTTATCCGGAGCGGCCTCCAGGGCACGCCGGTAATAGCCGCGAGCGGTCTACACAGCGCCCTGCAACCTGGCAATAATACCGAGCAGCACCCAACTATGCGCATCGCCAGCGTCCCTGGCCAACCCCACCATCGCCGCGTAGATAAGACCGAGCGCCAGCAACTGCGATGCTGCGCGCGTGCATAAACCAAGCGCTAGCAAAGCCAGCAACACGCGCAACACACTAGTCAGGTGATGTACTCCGCCGCAGTGGCCGAATAGCGCGAAATCCAGGCCGTGCGATAAAAAGCTGATGGGCCGCCAGTAATCGATATCGGCATTGACCAGCAGCCAACACAAGTGCTCAGGGATAAATGAATGCGGATACTTGTTGTCACGTATGTGCCAAGCGTCGTCCAGCCCAAGAATCCGTACTCAGGCACGTGCCACTAGACCAGCGCCAGCGCGACCGCGACAACGGCGGCCATAGCCACCCGCGGCGCGGCCCAAGACATAGAAGCCTCGAACACGGAGGTTGCAGCAATAGGCAAAGAAGCTTGGGACATCAGCGCACGCGTTATTGTGCGTCGTTCATCAAAACTGGCAGCATATTGTATATAGGGCATCACACTTGTGCTGCGGTTACTAACCGGCTGTCATAACCACCGGAGTCCCAGGATGCAGTATCGTCCACTAGGGCGCACGGGTGTGCGCGTTTCCGCTCTTTGTCTAGGCACCATGTCATTCGGTGGTGAGACTAGGCCACAAGAGGCAGCGCACATGTACGGCGCGGCGCGGGATGGGGGCATTAACTTCTTCGATTGCGCCAATACCTACCAGGGCGGGCGGGCGGAGGAAATATTAGGCGCCTTGGTGGCACCCCACCGCGATGAGATCATCCTCACCACCAAGTGCTTCAACCCGATCGGTGCGGATATCAACGCTAGCGGGGGCAACCGCCGCTATATGGTGCGGGCGGTGGAGCAAAGCCTTTCCCGGCTCAAAACCGATCGCATAGACGTGCTGTTAATGCACCGCTTCGATGAGCATACCCCCCTGCAAGAAACGCTACGGGCGCTGGAGGATTTAGTCAGAAGTGGCAAAGTGCTCTATCTGGGCGCGAGCAACTACAGCGCCTGGCAAGTGGCCAAGGCTCTAGGCATCGCCGAACGGCAGGGGTGGAGCCGCTTTGAAGTCATCCAACCGATGTACAACCTGGCCAAACGCCAGGCGGAGGCGGAAATTTTACCGATGGCCGCCTCGGAACAAGTCGGCGTCACTATTTACAGTCCCCTGGGTGGTGGTCTGCTGACGGGCAAATACGGGCGCACGGCGCGGCCCAACAGTGGCCGGTTGGTGGACAACACCCTGTATGCCCGGCGCTATAGCGAAGCGGCGGCTTATGCAGCGGCAGAAGCATTTACCGTCTTCGCCCATGAAGCCAACGTCCATCCGGTGTCCTTGGCGGTGGCCTGGGTAGCGGGCCATCCGGCGGTCACAGCTCCGATCATCGGCGCCCGCTCGTTGGAGCAATTACAACCGTCCCTGGACGCGCTCAACATCGAGATGACAGAGGATTTACGCGCACAGATAAGCGCCCTCACGCCCGCTCCACCGCCGGCTACCGACCGGCTGGAAGAACGGGTGAAATAAGACAACAGACCAACTGCTAGCGAATTCCTCGCAAACCAGCCATCGCCGTCAACGCCACACTTATCTGGCCTGCTGAACGGCACCAATGGCCTCACCGAGCAACTGCACGATACCGGCCTGCCACGGCGCCAGCACTAGCTCAGCAATGCGTCTTTGCGTGAGGTCGGAGGCATCATTTGAATTGCATCCACTGCGCCAGCCGTCGCACACTCTCAACATCCCATCAACCAACCGACGGCTGTTAGGAGAATTCACCCGTGCAAGCACTGAGCCCAGAGCTGGAATCGTTTCGCGCCAGGGTACGCGACTGGATCAACGACAATTTCCCCGCCGAACTTCGCTCTGAAGAAAAACAAGAAGAGTACTACCAGTACTTACCGCGCTATCCACAGGCGCCGGATTTTCAACTGTGGAAAGAACGGGTGCGCGACAAAGGCTGGGGCACGCCCGGCTGGCCGCTGGCATACGGCGGCGGTGGCCTGCCAACGGAGCGGGCGCGCATCGTCGCCACTGAGCTGTACGCCTGTGGCGCCTACAATCCGATGACCGGCATGGGCACCAGCATGCTCGGTCCGACACTGCTCGAATACGGCAACGACACACAAAAAGCGGCCCATCTGCCGCGCATTTCCCGAGGCGAGGTGCGCTGGTGTCAGGGCTACTCCGAGCCGGGCTCCGGCTCCGACCTGGCGTCGCTGCAAACCAAAGCCGAGGACAAAGGCGATCATTATCTGGTCAACGGCCAGAAGATCTGGACTTCGGGCAGCCTCTGGGCGGACTGGATGTTCTGCCTGGTACGCACCGATCCCACGGTCAAACAAGAAGGCATCAGCTTCTTGCTGATCGATATGAAAACCCCGGGTATAGAGGTGCGGCCCATCGAGATAATCTCCGGCCAATCGCCCTTCTCGGAAGTGTTCTTCACCGATGTAGTAGTACCTAAAGACAACTTGGTGGGCCAACTCAACCGCGGCTGGACCATCGCCAAGCGCTTATTGCAATTCGAGCGCGATGCCACCACCAACCGCCGCCGTCAAATGGCCGGCGACACCCGGCCCGTTGCCGAGATCGCCAAGCACTATGTAGGCGTGGATGAAGCCGGCCGCATCGCCGATGCGGACTTGAGAGCGCGCATCATCAAACACATGATGCACTTCAAGTCCCTCACCTTGATGCAACAGCAGATGCTGGATGCAACCAAGGCCGGGCAAGGCCCTAGCGAGGCGAGCTCAGTGGCTAAAAACGCCCAGGCCGCCGTCCAGCAAGAGCGCGGAGAGTTACTCATCGAGATCATGGGCTATCAAGGGCTTGGCTGGGATGGCGCAGGGTATGAGCGCACCGAGTTGGAAACCACCCGGGCCTTCCTCTCCAACAAAGCCATGTCTATCTATTCGGGCACCCATGAGATCCAGAACAACATCATCGCCAAGCGCATGCTCGGTCTACTGGACCATCAATGACCCGCCATCAATACGACTAGAGGGCACCTGCTAAAAATGCACTTTTTCCGCGCTTGCGGCGTCAGCGCCGTGCTCCAATCCTCAGGTATCACCTATACACTGCGGTTGTGCGCGCGGTGCTTCCTTGCACTCACGAAACAATGACTATTTAAAAATGACTATTTTTAGAGGCGCCCTAGAGACTTAAACATGTCACTACCAACCGAAGAACAAACCATCTTACGGGATATGGCCAATAGCTGGGTGTCGCAGCACGCGCCAGTCAGTGCGCTTCGCGCCCTCAGGGATTCCGGCAACGAGTTGTGCCTAGACCCGGATACAGTCAGTGCCGTAGCGCAAATGGGGTGGACCGGCACCTTGATACCGGAAGTTTACGGCGGCTCGGATGTGGGCTACCGCGCTATGGGCGTGGTGCTGGAGGAACTCGGCCGCACCTTAGTGGCGGCGCCCCTGATCAGCTCCGCCGTAGGGGCGGTGAGCGCCCTTAAAAATGGCGCCAACGACACCCAGAAATCGGCCTGGTTGCCGGCCATCGCCAATGGCAGCGCCATCGGTGCTCTAGCGATTGACGAAACGGCGCACTTCGCTCCGCAGAGCATCATGCTAAAAGCCGAGTCCAGCGGCAGTGGTTATACATTCACTGGAAAGAAAATCATGGTCCATGAAGGCATGAGCGCCCACCTACTCATCGTCGCCGCCCGCACCAGTGGCGAAGACAGGGACGATGGAGGCGTGACTCTATTCGCGGTGCCGGCGAAAGCACCCGGCATTCACCGCATCCGCCGGCAACTGCTGGACTCCAGGGGCTACGCTGATATCACTTTCGCCGGCACCCAGGTGGACGGCGATGCCGTGCTAGGCACGGTCGATGCGGGGCGTGATCTTTTGAGCCACATCTTGGATTGCGCCGCCGCGGCAGTGGCAGCGGAAGCGCTAGGCGTGGCTTTACAAGCATTCGATACCACGCTCCAATATTTAAAAACTCGCACCCAATTCGGCCAACTGATCGGATCCTTCCAGGCCCTACAGCACCGCGCAGCGAAAATGTTCACCGACATCCAGTTGGCCCGTCCCACGGTGTACGCAGCTTTGGATGCGCTGGATGCGGGGGCGCAGGGCGCCGCCATGGCTGCCTCCCACGCGAAAACCACCGCCAATGAACTCGTCCATCACATCTCGCGCGAGATGATCCAGATGCACGGTGGCATAGGCATGACCGACGCCTACGATGCCGGCTTTTACATCAAGCGGGCGCGGGCGTTGGAAGCGGCTTTTGGTACCTCGAGTTATCACCGCGAACGCTATGGCCGCCTGCACGGGATATAAGGTCTTACGTGAGATGCGGGGCTCTACGCGAAATACAGGATGTTGCGCGGGATGCCGAGCAGTTGCGTACCCTGGGGACATGCCCCAGGGCAAAGAGAGCGCTTTTTCGCTCGAGGTTCGTGCAGCTACAGACGGATACTTCACCCCTGGTGCTGCCACAACCATCGACTTGAGCATCACCACCGGGCTTGCCCCCACAAGCCAGCTTAGGGCAACAGCTTATCGCTGAGGTTATCCAGCCTGGACTCGATGCTCTTGCGTTCCTCTTCGCTTAGGTTCGCCGAGCTCAGCTGTGTTCTCATAGCCGCCACCGCCTTGAACATATCAGCATTCTGGCGTACCCGCTCGGCTTCCGCGCCAGCCCGGGCCTGCTCCGCCGCCAACCGGCGCTGGGCCTTGTCGTCTCCGCGCACCAGCGCCTCCAAGGTCTCGACGAACCGGCTGAGAATGCGGTAGACGGCAGAAGCGGAGAATCCTCCCAGCATAGCCAATGTAGGCTGGCCGAAGTGCACGCGTTCACTATCGAGAAGAGCCTCCAGATCGACCAGCATGGCGATGATCATCCCGGAGGTGACCCCGAGCACCAGCCGGATCCAATAGATCGGCTCGTAGGAGGCATCATAGGTGGCATCGCGGACATACTTGTGCACCTCGTATAGTTGCGCGAAAGACGCGCCCATACCGGCAGCAGAGAGCAGGAACAGCTCATTCAACAGCAGTGCCGCACCCGAGTTCCGGGCCCAGTCGGAGCCACCGGTGGTCACGTCACTCGACAGGCTGGAGATGATAAACAGCAATAGAAAGGCGCCGGCAGCGATCAGCAACCAGCGCAACAGTGGCAGCCGCGAGAATGATCCCAATCTGCCACCAGCAGGCCCGAACAAAGTCAGCAAGGTCTCCGGGCGAGCCGGTGCAACAAGTGCCGCCAACTTGCCGTGGGCCTCGGAGAGTGCAGCCAATTCGCTGGCATCAAGGCGTTTAGGTTCCGCTGGAGGCTCCCTTCCGCCCGCGTCAATGCCACTGGACGCCGGCTCCCCCATACCATCGTCTCGCTCTTGCGCCCTATGCTGAGCCGCCGGGAGGGCATGTTGAGCGATGGTTTGCACCGCCTGCACCAACGCCCCAGGAACATCCTTTCCATTGTTCAGCGCGAAAAAGATCATGGTCTGGCATTGAAGGAGAATGGTCTGCTGCGCCTGCACCACGCTGTCTGTATAAGTCTTCCTCATGAGCTTGTGTCCCCCTTTCAGAACAGCCTGTTAATTATCAAGCTTCATGTTTCTTCGCTCGCCTTAATATACCGATTCGCCGATGTGGGCGCATCCGGCGGGAGCGGGTCCACAAGTTAAGCCGTGTATTCTCCACTGCCAAGTCCGCATCGGCTCGACCCTGACGCTCCTTGGCCTGGGCCTTTGAGCGCTAAGCATAGCAGTTGTGAGGTCCGCAGCTTTAACGGAGAGGCCGCCTCACTGACGCCCACCTGAGCGGCCAATGACCGAACGCTGGCACCGGTGGCGCGCGGTGTCTGGTGTCCTGTCCTATGCAGAACGTATGTATCGGCGGGCCAAGCAAAGCGTCACCGTGACGTGTGCGGAAAGCAAGTATTTTTTCTTATGAAAACCAATCAGTTGCAACGGTAGGACTGAGAGCATTTCACTGATGAGGAAGAGATTGAGACCAACACTCATCTTGGCTTACGATCGCAGTATTGGCTCTGCGAGCACTTCCTTGATGAACGCAGGGTTCGAAGCGTAATTCACTACTTCGTTATGCACGATCAAAAGCTCTCAGCGGAGAGCTTAAGAAGCCCACAGACTCGAGCGTGCAAGGAGCGCCAATGATCGATAGATTGATTCCGGAGCGTCACAGTGATTCAAGAGCAGATCTTTGCCAAACTGATGAGTTCTTTCGGAATGAACTCAACAAATGGCTCAATCTAGGACCAATAGCGTTCGTCGCATTCCTAACTGCCTTAGAACCTGTTCAAGATCTGACGATTTTGGACATCTGACCTAAACTATTGTTATCCATAGTCATAGCGGCTGCGAAGGCAATGACAGACGAGCGAATCTACCCGAGTGACCTATCTCGCCAACAGTTCGAGAAAGTTAGACCGATCCTGGAGGCGGCGCGTCGGCGAACCAAGCCAAGACAACTCGATCTCTATCACGTGTTCAACGCAGTGTTGTACGTGCTGAAGACCGGCTGCCAATGGCGCATGTTGCCCAACGAGTATCCAAAGTGGCGAAGTGTGCATGAGTATTTCACTATCTGGCGGCAATCGTCCCCAGAAGACTCTTGCAGCGCCTTGGACAAGGCGTTAAAAAAATGGGTTGGCGAGGCCCGCGAATCCCAGGGGCGCAGTGGCAAAGCCAGCCTGATCATCGTTGATGCACAGAGCGTGAAGAACACAGACAGTGCAAACCACAAAGGTTATGACGCAGGCAAGAAGACTTCTGGTATCAAGCGGCACATAGCTGTGGACACTCAGGGATTATTGCACGCTGCTTTTGTGACCACGGCAAATGTCACTGATCGAGCTGGGGCACTGGCCGCACTTGCTGCTCAAGCAGATGGGCGCCTCTCGGAGGTTAGGTGTGTAGTGGGCGATGGCGGGTACACGGGGATGGCTTTCGCTGGCGAAGTGCTGAGATTAATCGGAGCGAACGTCGAAATTATCAAACGCTCGGACACGGGTCGTTTTGCCGTCCTCCCGAAGAGGTGGGTTGTCGAGCGAACCTTCTCATGGTTTGAGAAAAACCGCCGGTTGTGGAAAAACTGTGAGCGGCTAATCGAAAGCTCGTTGGGCATGATGCTACTTGCAAATATTGCGCTGTTGCTTCGGAGATCTTGAACAGGCTCTTAGGCGCGTACAGTGCATCGGTTGAATCGACGATAACTGAAAACACGTTTTCAATCCAAACCTGCAGCGCTGAGACATTCACTGACCTGGAGAAGGAGCAGTGTGGTCACGCAGTGGGTTTAATCTGCTTGGTGTCATTAGGATTGCCGGCGTGGTGGTGCGTGGTGTTGTACCACTATCGATTGTGTTCAACGCATATCACTGTTCCGTCGCGGAAACAGATTCTATGGACGCTATGTCTCACCACCTTGGCATTCGCAGCGCTCGTTCTGATAATAATTATCACCTAGTAGCGAATCGATATGCATAACCAGGTCAACGCGACCGCCCAAAGCGCTGTTCGCTTCAGGTGCCCTGCGCAGCCTACGGCTGCTCCGGCGGCGCGTCAACTTTGCCGATCTGTTACGACATCGCCGACGACAACATCGCCGTTGTAGAATGTTCGAACGGACGCAGATGGTATCTACGCCCTCGGGCCAATGGCGATAAAACGCTACATCCGAACGACAGAGAATAAACTGGCGAACACACCCCACCGAGCAGTAGCCCTATTTCCAGGGGCCACCCCGACGGCGGCCGGGCGCTGCCGAATTACCAAGCACTCAGCATGTCAGCGGCGATGCGGTTGTGGTGTTCGGCATGAGCACTCACATCCAACGTCAATAGCTGGTAGTCACGCACCACAACTTTGCCATTCACCACCACCAAAGCAGGCGGCACCGGCTGCGCGAATACCGCCGCTGCCACCGAATCATGTTGGGCGCCAGCGAATTCAATCCGGTTGAGATCAATGGCGATAAAGTCCGCCGCCATATGCGGCGCTAGATGGCCGATATCGTCACGGCCAAGCACCGCCGCCCCACCCCGGGTTGCCAGAGACAAAGCATCGCGCGCGCTACAAGCACCCGCATGACCGGCGAATCCACCACGCCCGCCCGGTGGTGTAGCGCCATAGCGAACGGGCGCCACCCGCTGCAACAACATAGCCAACCGCGCCTCGGCCAAGAGCTGCGCACCATCGTTAGAGGCAGAGCCGTCCACGCCCAAACCAACCGGCACTCCCGCCGCCCTCATGGCCGGCACCGGTGCGATACCGCTGGCGAGGCGCATATTGCTGGTGGGGCAATGGGCAGCACCGGTGCGGCTGGCGCCGAAGCGCTGAATTTCGCCCGGATTGAGATGCACACAGTGGGCATGCCACACATCCGGCCCGCTCCAGCCTAGAGACTCGGCATAGGCGACGGGCCGCTGGCCGAAGCGCTCGAGACAAAACTGCTCCTCTTCGAGGGTCTCGGCCAGATGAGTATGCAGCCTAACGCCTTCACGCCGGGCCAACGCGGCGGTCTCGCACATGAGCTGAGGGGTGACCGAAAACGGTGAACACGGCGCCAATACGATGCGCAACATGGCGAAGCGCTGGCGCTCATGATACTGGCCGATGACCCGTTCACAGTCGGCCAAAATAGTATCTTCATCTTCGGTCACGGCATCCGGCGGCAGGCCACCGGCACTTTGGCCTAGCGACATGGAACCACGGGCGGCATGAAAGCGAATGCCCATTTCCCGCGCCGCTTCGATTTGCGCATCTAGGCACGCATCATTGGGGAAAAGATATAGATGATCACTGGATGTGGTGCACCCGGACAGCAACAACTCCGCCAGGCCGGTTTTGCTGCTGAGGTAAACGCCTTCGGCGGTCAACCGCGCCCAGATGGGATACAGGGTTTTTAACCAGGTGAATAGATCCGCATCCGGCGCCAGGGCGCGAGTGAGGGTTTGATACAGATGATGATGGGTGTTGATGAGGCCGGGCAAAATCAGATGCCCGCTCGCGTCAATGACTTGATCCGCGCCTGCGGGCAGCATAGCGCTGGATCCGACGACTTCGATCACACCATCTCGGGCGAATAAGCCAGCATCCTCGAACTCGCTGCCCGTATCGTCGAAGGTGGCAAGCCGGGTGGCGTTTTTGAGGAGTAAGGTGCGGGTCAACTTCGGTCCTTCTCCTGGCCGGACTCACTGTTAACTGTTAAGTGTGTACGCCTCCAACACAATCGGGTAGGCCAACGCCACGGGCACCGCTCATCCTCAGCCATCACGCTAGACCTATACTGATTTAGCCTACTGACTTGGCCTGTTGATTTGGTCGGGGTAGAGGGATTCGAACCCCCGACCCCCTGCTCCCAAAGCAGGTGCGCTACCAAACTGCGCTATACCCCGAATAGGCCTAAGACAGGTAGGTCAGCCGGAGAAGTTTACTGGTGCGCCACTTTTGGGTCAATGAACCCCGTCAGCTCGATCTGCGGGTTGCCCATCGGCGCGGGCTCCGTATCATTGGTCGATCTTATCACTAGGAGCCCACATGTTCGCTCGTTTATCCGCATATATACGGCCGGTGCGGCGCGTGCTGGCCGGTTCACTTGGCGCCACCGGCGCGCTGCTCCTCACCGCCGCGCTACTGATGGCGGCTACGGCGCGGGCGGAACCGCCCACGCAGGTGCGCTTGACCACCAATATGGGCGACATCGTGGTCGAGCTGGCCCTGGAACAAGCGCCTAAGACGACTGAGAATTTTCTCAAATACGTGATCGACGGCTTTTACGACGGCACTATTTTTCATCGCACCATCCAGGATTTCATAATCCAAGGCGGCGGCTTTACTACCGATTACCAGCGCAAAGAAACCCGCCAGCCGGTTGTTAACGAGGCCGCCAGTGGCCTGCGCAATTTGCGCGGCACCATCGCCATGGCCCGCACCTCTCACCCTCATTCCGCGACGGCGCAGTTTTTTATCAACCTCACGGACAACGATTTTCTCGATCACCAGGCCAAATCGGCCAAAGGCTGGGGTTACGCTGTGTTCGGCAAAGTCACCGAGGGCATGGATGTGGCCGAGCGCATCGTGGCCATCCCCACCGTCGCCCGTGAAACGTTTCAAAATCTCCCATCAACACCCGTCATCATCGAAAAAGCTAGCCTGTTGAGTATCGAATAGTCTCGGGCGGAGGAATAGCCATGAAAGTCAGTCTTACGACCACCTTTGGCAACGTGGTCATTGAACTACACCAGGACAAAGCGCCTATTACCACGGAGAATTTTGCCCAATACGTGCGCGATGGGCACTACGATGGCACTATTTTTCACCGGGTGATACCGGGATTTATGGTGCAAGGGGGCGGCTTCAGCGCCGGTATGAAAGAGAAAAAAACTCGCGATTCCATTAAAAACGAGGCGGACAATGGACTGTCCAACAACACCGGTACGGTGGCCATGGCTCGCACTCCAGATCCTCACTCCGCCAGTGCCCAATTCTTTATCAACGTGGAAGATAATTATTTTCTGAACTTCAAAGCGCCTACCCGCGACGGTTGGGGGTACTGCGTTTTCGGCACCGTGGTGCAGGGCATGGACGCCGTGATGTCGATGACCGATGTGCCAACCGGGCGCAGCGGCATGCATCAAGATGTGCCTAAAGAAGAAATCACCCTCACGCGGGCGGAAGTCATCGAGGAGTGAGGTTATTTATCTCCGATATTCACGCTGGTCACACCAACCCGATCGCCACTCAAGCATTACTGCGTTTTCTCAAAGGCCCTGCGCGCGCAGCCGATGAACTCAATATCTTGGGTGATTTGTTCGATATGTGGCTAGGCGATGATGACAACCGTGATCCGCATCCTGAGGTGGTAGCGGCGCTGGCCGCCTGTAGTGGCGCCGGCACGGCTATACATCTACTGCGGGGTAATCACGATTTCCTGCTCCGCGACGGCTTCGCTCAGGCGGCCGGGGTAACGCTGCACGATGACCCCTGGGTGCGGCAAGTGGCGGGACAAACCGTGGTGCTGACTCACGGCGATGCTCTTTGTACCGACGATCTCGACTACCAGGCACTGCGCCACTCGGTGCTGGACTGGGACAATCAGGAGCGTTTCCTCGCCCAAGCCATGCCTGCGCGGATAGAGGAGGCGGCCAAACTGCGGGCCGCCTCCAAACACGCGACCCAGCTTAAAGCCCAGGACATTATGGATGTCAATGAGCATGCCGTGCGGGCGCTATTGGTGGACTCTGGTGCGGCGCTGATGATTCACGGCCACACCCACAGGCCCGCCCGGCACCAGTTCAACCTCAACGGCAAAACCGCGCAGCGTTGGGTGCTCGCCGCCTGGTACAGCGGCGCCAGCGCCATCGCCTGGGATGCCCAAGGCATGCAGGCACTTGGAGAAGAAGAACTCATGCGGCTTGCGCCGGCCGGGTGAGCGGTTCAGGTGCGCCGCTCTTCGCTTTGACGGCGATCCCCCCCGCGCCGCCTTTCATCGACGCGCCGATCGGTGCTGTGACGCCTATCGCCGGCGCCGAGGCGGGCTTCCATGGGCCGGCCGAATAAACCGCGCTGAAACCCGATCCATGCCATGAATAACGCATAAGCCGTGAACAATCCCATGAACCCGTAGAAGAGCGACAACTCCGATATTCCAAGCGCCGGTGCCGTCACGCCGAACACCGCCGCGCCCAGCGCCATGGCCAAAATCCACCCGACGCTTCGCCCGGCGTTCACGCCAAGCCGGCGCAACACGTGGTGCAAATGCTCCTGATCGCCCTTGAACGGAGACTGGCCCTGCGCCGCCCGCCAGATCAGCAAACGCACGGTGTCCATTAGTGGTATGACGGCGATCCAAAGAGCTTGCGCCGGGGCGATAACACGCCCGCTGCCTTGACTGAGTTCAATCACGAACCAAGCCAGCGCAAAACCTAAGAACAAACTACCGCCATCGCCCATGAATACATTGGCATCGCTGCGCCCCGGCAAGCCGGCATTCATGAACCAAAACGCTAGTGTGGCCGAGGTCAACAACACCAGCACCAGTGCATGGGCCGGGACGCCTCCCGCAGCCGCTGCATAAGCCAAGGTGCCAAAAGCGATGCTGGCCAAACCGGAGGCCAAGCCATCCAATCCATCGATCATGTTGACTGCGTTGATAACGCCAATCACGCAAAATACGGTGAGAGGTACCTCCCAAATGCCAAGCCGTGTGATGCCACCGTCGAATTTGAGCGCGCCCATGTCCACTAAACGCACTTCGCCCCAGTAGCACATCATCAGGGCAGCGATGATCTGAGCGGCAAGCCGGGTGGTGGACGAGAGTTCCTTGAAATCGTCGAGGACGCCTACAATGACCAGCATGGCCCCTGCCACTAGCAGTGGACGATAGGGCGTCAAACCGATGTCGAGCATCGGCATGGTGAGCGCAAACGCGGTAAACATGGCGATGCCACCCACGAGCGGAGTAGGCAGTGTATGGATTTTCGCGCCGTAGGGCCGATCCACTAAACCTATACGCCGCGCTAAGGGAATGAGCGAGTGCAGCAGCACGAGGGTGCTGACGAAAGCCAATGCGCAAGACGCCACATCCCGCGCCGTCCACACACTGAGCGTCTCGAGCAATGGATTCACACCGCCGCCTTTAACAATTCACGTAACAATTCACGCCATGAGGCCGCGGCGACGCGCCGCTCGAAACGAGCCTCGAACAGTGCCCGCGCCCGCCGCCCCATGCCGGCACGATGTTCCGGCTGATGCAAAAAATACTCGATTGCCCGCGCGGCACCATGGCCGTCTCCCACCTGCACCGCGGCGCCGCAGGCATAATCCTTCAGTAAACGCCCTATATCGCCAGCCGCCTCCCCCACGTACAAAACCGGGCGGCCGGCGGCCAGCACACCGTAGAGTTTGCTTGGCACCACCAGGTTTTCCAGGGGCCGCGCGAGGGTCACGGCGTGAACATCAACCGCCCGCAGCAGGCCGCCTAAACGCGGTTCCGGCTCAGCCGGGTAGATCCGCACATTGGACAGCGCGCGGTGTTTTATTCCATCCAGCAGCGTTTGCCGCTGAACGCCATCGCCCACTAAAACAAACTCCACCTGGCGGTCCTGCAAAAGAGTGGCCGCCTCCAGCAAAGTATGGAAATCATGTACCCGGCCGAAGTTGCCGCAATACCCGATGACGAGTTTTTGTCCCACGCCCCACTGTGCGCGGATAACCTCAGCCACGGCGTCGGCTTGTTCATTGACCGCCTGCCCGTCGGCCCAATTGGGGATCACGGTGACAGGTGCCGCGGATGTGCCCGCCACCAACGCCCCCATGCCTTCACTCAAAACCACATTGGCGAAGGCATTGCGCAAAGATCTATTGCGCGCACGGAGCAACCAGCGCTCTAGCCGCGAGCCCCGCTTGATGAGGCCAAGAGCGCTCGCTACTTCCGGAAAAACGTCCTGCAACCAGTTGATCTGGTGGGCGTCTTTGCCCTGCAGCGCCAGCGCGATGGCCACCGACAGCATAGGCGGATCGGTCTTCGCGACAACCACATCGCCCGGACCCACCAGGCGGCGCACAAGCCACAGGGCGCTCACATAGAAACTCAAGTAATCGAGCACTCGAAGCGCCAGGCGCCCGCGGCCAAAAGATGTACTCCACACGCGGTGTACATCCACACCGCCTATCTGTTCGTGCGCCGGTAGCATCGCACGCGCATCGTTGATGAGTTGACGCGAAGTGACGATCAACACGTCGAAATCGGTCATCAAGTCGAACGCGAGGCCACTTAGCATACGCGCGGAAGCCGATTGATCCGGAGAAAAATAACGATTGACGAAAATGACCCGAGGTCTCGTGTCGGATAAGGGCCTTGGCTGCGACTCAACGGCTGCCAGTGAAACGCTCTCTTCGCTAGCTTGATGCAAATCGATACGCACCCGGTACGGACTCCAACCGTAGGGCGACTTTAAAAAATAGTCATTGTTTCATGAGTGCAAGGAAGCACCGCGCACGCAACCGCAGTGTATAGGTGATACCTGAGGATTCGAGCACGGCGCTGACGCCGCAATCGCGGAAAAAGTGCATTGGTTAGAGGTGCCCCGTAGACAAAATCGCGCGCCGCTACAGATAGCGAGGCAGAGAGAGGAGTCGATTCGAAATTTCATATCCTCATCCCGATCACCGCCGCTCGAAGCGGTAGGTGTGAACCGACCAGGGGCCGCGTGCCCGCGCCTCCAGGCGCAGCGCTGAGGGTCCCCCGTAGGTACGCACACGCCCTGCCGCACCTGGATTGACGATCCAGGGCGTCATCGTCTGATCGATGAAAAGGCGATGGGAATGACCGTAGACCACCAGGGCCGCATCAGCAAATTGCCGCCGCAAACGCCGGTGCCGTGTACTACCGCTGCCATGGCGATCACCGTGGACCACCGCCAAAGTACCGCCCGGCAATTCCAGCGTGGCCACCTCAGGCAGCGCCGCTAGAACGTTGGCTTCCTCGCGCGACCACTTGGCCGCAACATCGTTATTGCCCCGCACTGCCGTGACCGTGCGCGCCTCACCCGCCAGTTGCTCGAGCACGGCACGCGCACCGATGTCTCCAGCATGAACAACATGCTCACAATCTCGGGCTAAAGCCAAAACGCGGGCGTCGAGTTCGCCGTGAGTATCGGCCACTATCAACACATTGACCACTGTTCTCGCCATAGCGGGTCGGGCACGCAGGAAACATCCAAGCCTCTGCGGGTAAATAAAGGGCACCTGCTAAAAATGCACTTTTTCCGCGATAGCGGCGTCAGCGCCGTGCTCCAATCCTCAGGTATCACCTATACACTGCGGTTGTGCGCGCGGTGCTTCCTTGCGCTCACGAAACAATGACTATTTTTTAAAGGCGCCCTAAAGACTGGCGCCCGATAATACGCCAGCTAGACATTGACGGGGACCGCTAAAAACCGTAGCGAGCGGCCTTAGGGCAAGGCGCACGGGGCGCAGGCACCGCAGTGCATGGGGTAATACATGAGGATTGCGAGCACCGCGCAACGCAGCCATAGCGTTGCGCAGTAGGTTTTTAGAGGTCCCCTTACGTGGTTCGCGCGCCGCCCAGTTGGAGGCTTGTTATGCCGGAACACCATACCGTCACCGCCCCCGGTGCGCTGGCCGGCGATCTCAGTTGGCTGGCGGTAGAGCGGCTCCTCGCCGAGGGTGCAATGCCAGTCATCACCATCGGCACCGCCGCCAAGGAGCATGGCTATCATTTGCCCCTCAATACGGACGCCCTACAGGCGCAGTGGCTAGGACGCGCCATCGCCGCCCGCTACCCTGCGCTAGTGTGGCCCCCTATCAACATCGGCTTTTATCCAGCGTTTTTGGCTTATCCCGGCAGCATCAGCATGCGCGCGCAGAGCTTTGAGGCGCTGGTGCTAGACGTTATCACTTCCATCGCCCGGCATACGGCCAAACCCATTCTCGCCGTCAACACCGGTATCAGCACCATCGCCCCGCTAGAGAATGTCCGTAAGCACCCCGCTGGACCTAGCTTGGCCCTACATCACGTCTACCGGGGTGCACACTTGTGCGCGTGCGCCGAGCGGATCTGTGAACAGCGTCATGGTGGACACGGGGACGAGGTAGAAACCTCTGTGATGCTTGCCATCGCGCCCGGTAAAGTACAGTTGCACTTGGCGCAAACCTACGACCGCGCTGTCGCCCCAGGACCGCTCTCGCGTCAACCGGGAGAACCTAACTACACCCCACAAGGGATCTGGGGCGATCCGGCACGGGCCTCCCGTCAAAAAGGCAAGGCGCTATTGGCAGCCATGCTGCGCGATCTCGATGATAGTTTTAAGCGCTTGGCTGATCTGGCTTAAGAACAGATAAACCGATACTTCTTTTCCGGAGCAATCGAATGGACCCGCACGATGTGAACATTCGCGGCGTACACCGGCGCGACTACCTGAGCGAGCAAGAGTTGCTGGCCGTGACACGCAGCGTCCGCGGACACGGCATGGCCGCCAATGCCATCGCTTTAGTGTTCGCCGTCGGCACCTCGGCAGGACCGGTGTCCGCAGCGACCGTCTTGATCGCCGCCGCCCTGCTCGCGCTCATGCCGGTGCGCGGCGGCGTGGTTGGCCCCTCTCTTTACGCCGCCTGCACATTGGCCGCACTAGGACTCGGTTGGGGATGGCTGGCGGCCAACGCAGTCAGCCAAGCGGAACCCATGATCGCCATCATCTGGGCACTCGCCGCTTGGCTGACGATGTTGCCTTCCGTGGCATCGCCCACGTTCGGCGCTCCGGCGTGGACCTTGCTCGTCTTAGGGCCGCTCGTCATCGCTTCGTTTAATACCGTCGAGGAGCGTGGCGCCATCGGTGCGGCGGCGGTAATGATTGCAGCAGCGGCTCACTACGTGGTGTATGCCATGGCCGAGGCGTCTAGACGCGCGGGTGGTTACGACTACGATCGGCAGGAGCTGGAAGCATTGGTGGAAACCCTGCATCAGCGCAAAGAGGAGAACCTAAGCCAGCACTAGCGGGTAAAGACTCAAATCCAAGTTGCTCAGGTTCGGCTAGTCCTCGAAAACATCAGCAACATTCCCCATGCCTGAGCACGATCCGAAGTGCCATACGGATATCCGGGTCTACCTGGTCCAACATAGTTTCCCGTTGACCTTGCCCACGATAGCGCGCTATCGCATCTAGCCTATGGGTGAGAACCGTTGCTTGCAGTTGTTCACGCAGTTCGCCGGCAATGTCCATCAACAGAGCTGCGTGGGTTTCCTGCGCCACAAAGTATGTGCCGGAAACACTCATCCTCGTAGAAATCTATTGATGGACTTTTATTCGACTTAAGTAATCTGCGTTGGCCGGAGGTGAAATCATGCATCCACTGCATCGCCCGTCTTATTTTGGCTGGGTATCACTGCTGACAGTATCGCACTCAGTGGACTGCGCACGGCCCGGCCACCGCGTTTCAGTCCGTGCGTGTAAATTGGCGTAGTCCTGATGTCAGCGTGCCCTAGCTGCTCTTGCACTGTCCTAATGTCCGCGCCTCTTTCCAAGCAAACGCGTCGCAAAAGAGTGCCTGAACGTATGACAAGAAGCTTTCTTGCTCACCCCGGCGGCGCGTAGCGCCCGCGCGGCGACCCGCTGAGCCAACCGCTCACCCACGTGGTGGCACCGCCGCTTCGCGCTCCAGGGAGCGGTGCTGAGCTTGCGCGCAGCAAACACGTACTGCCACGTCCATTGAGCCGCTGCGTTTGGATATATGTTCAACCTGACGGGCTATGAGAGGTCCACGCAGATGAGGGATAAGTTCATCCGCCAAGATAACCACCCGATCCTTAATGGCCCTTTCCATCCCGCACAACGATCGCACAAAACCCGAAATCCAGATCTTTCACCCGTCAACGAAGCGCCTCCATAAGCCGCAGATCACTGCCGTATAACAATGACGCCACCCACCAGTGCGGGTGAGCCAATTGGCCGGGCATCCGCGCCACTTCGACTGAAGTCAATACAACTGGGATGCGCTGAGGCGTGCGCGCGCTCGGCAAATCTTGTAGTGCATCCGTCAAATCCTGCTCCCAAATGTGCCGGTAGCAAAAACACGATTGCATTTAAGGCTTGATTCTGAGTGGCAGGCGCGACAGCCCGTTGCGTCACCAAGTCCGGCAACAACCGGCGTGCATGCCAAGCGCTCAGCGCTGCGAGAGCAAGCCGGCGGGCCCGGTATAAAAAGCGCCTCACCCATCCGCAGTGAGCTTGCTCCGTTCGTATCGAATAATGCCGAAGCCGGATCGCCTCGCTCAGCTTGCCCAGTGCATTCTTCGCATCCCTTGATAACTCTTCTACAGCAGGTCTTCCTCACAGTCCAAAGAACGCGAAAAGGCTAGTAGGTCACAGCCGCACAGCTTTCGCGTTGTAATACGAACCAACGCCGCGTATTGACAAACCTTAGGCAAAGACAGAAAAGCCCAATTAAGTAAGTTATCGACTAGGAAGGGAAATAAGGGTAGAAACTCGACCAGGGTGGGAAAATCGGATGAATACATGGCACATTGCCGTAAACAGTTACGGCAACTCGTCGTAGAATTCCGCGACAAAAGTCCGGCTAATATCTGTTGGGCATCAGAGTGACCCATACATTCTCAGTTGGCGATCGCGTTGAATACCGCGACCGGCGCGGAAAGAATCGGCTCGGCGTCGTGGTTGAGTTGCCAGTTCCAGGCGAGCAGAACGTCTTCGTCCGCTGGGATACCTATGTGTCCCCAAGCGGAATGCGCGAAACACACGTGTCGCCGACCACACTTCGAAAGATCGGACAAGAGGTGCATCGCGGGTCGTATTCGCAAAAGGAGGCGGAACCGGAGCCGACGGTGCGCGTGCGACCGCCGCGACAGTTTCTAGGTGAGTTTGGTGTTGACGAGTTGTATGATCGCGGTGTCCTGAATGGCGAGACCCTGGAACTCAACAGCAGTTCCGTCCAACCATTGCTCAGCCTGATGGCTGAGCGCCGTCTAACGCACCTTCGGGCCGATACGAACTGGGAACTTGTAGTGTCGGGGCAGTTTGAAAACTCCAGATCGAGAACCCTGAAATCTGGTGATGTGAGCGCCCTCTCCAGTGCAGGGGATGTCTTTTGGCTTAGAAATCGAGAAATCAACCCGCATTATCTCGGGACGACTAGCAACAAGTACGTTGACCAACACGATCTCTGGCCGGAACCGGGACCAGTGTCATCCCAGGATGCCAGTAGGAATGTCTACTCTCGAAGTACACGCGTCAGAAAAGTCGTTCTGTCTCGTGCCGAAGGAAAATGCGAGTTCTGTGGTGCCGAGGGATTCGAAACCTATGATGGGAGGCGTTTTCTAGAAACACACCACGTTATCCCGGTGTCCGAGGGTGGGCGCGACTGGCAGTGGAACGTGATTGCTTTGTGTCCTAGCGATCACAGAAGAGCGCATTTTGCTCGAGAGCGCAGAGAACTTCATGAACAGATGACACGACTGCTAGACGGGAAACGAAATGCCTAGAGGTAAACCACTAGAGGTAAACCACATCGCAGATCTGCCAGACTTCAAGATGATTTGCCCAGATTGCCCAACCAGTCGTTCCAGCGGACCCTGAACACTCCGCGCCTTTTTGCGAATGCCTTCGGCATTGTTTCGCGAAAAGGCGCGGAGTGTCCGGTGCCGCTAAACTAGGCGTTGGGCGTCAAAGCCTGTATTCAAGGGCAAACAGAATTCCAATTCAGCGCCGGATGTGGGCATACCAGTAGCGTTGCGATTGCGATGCCCAAGCGCAGAACAACAGAATTTATGTGCCCATGTATTTATGTGTCCATGTAGACACGGCGGTTGCTGGCCGAGAATGACTGCAAAGTTCAACAATGTTCTCTCGTGCAGGCTGGCCCTCAACCGCTGTGGACCATCGGCGAAGCGCAAACATGGCGTATCGGTACGAGGACTCATAGCCGGGCATCAATCACGGCAAAGCCAAGTACTTGTAGACGAACTGATGTGGCAGCAAGACAGGTATTTGATATCTGAGTTTCAGCGCTGCCGGGATGCAGCGGGTCGTGAAGTTCGTTGGTGTGGTAGGCGTCCTCGCCCAACAACAGGCTCTAAGGGACGCTCCGCTTCGCTGCGCGCTCCTGAGCCTCGCCGCTATGTGCTCAAGCGGTCCATCCAATAGCCTGGACGGCGAGCGTGATGTGCCACGGCGAGAACGACAAAAGCGTCATCATCTTCTACGACGATGACGGAGTAGGGAAAGCGATGGAGGAGGAGTTGCTTTGCGCCCAGGCGACCGGCCGCCCCCGAAACCGGAACGAATGGAACGGAATGGTCTTCAAGGAGGCGAACTGCCGTGTCGAAAGCGTCGAGCAGTCTCTTTCCCGTTCCAGGCGATTGCCGCTCGTACCAAGCGATGGCCTCTTCGAGTTCCCGGGCTGCGTCGGAATCGACGCGTACCGGCAGCATCAGGTCTGGGCGAGGCGTGCGCGAACTCTCGCAATGACATCATCAGCGTCAATCAGTGTCGCTTCGCCGCGGCGCAACCTATTGATTCTTCGACAGAGTTCAGCGTCCCATTGCGCAGTCACATTTGGCTCGGGCGGTCCATCAAGGCTGGCAACAAGGTCTCGTGCAAGTTCGGCACGTTCATCAAGCGGCAGAGCCAACGCATTGTCGCGAATGGTCGCAAGCGGTTTATAGGGCACAGTGATTGCTCCGGTCCGCACCAGCGGTCAGTTTGGGATCGTGCTCCGGTTCGCAAAACCTAACGAATAAGGTTAGATTGCGCTTGCCGCGATCTGAACCGTTTGTTGGACAAGCTCGAGGTTGGTATAGGGATAAGCATAGCCCCGGAAGCGGGTCTATGAACATAGCTTTTTGGTTTCCACGCCCCCGGAACCCTTGCGGCCCCGGTTATCCTGAGCACCTCGCGCAAATGTCATCCTGAACCTGCGACATCCGCTAACAATCGCCGTTTTGGGTGGTATATCAACCCATTTTCAGGCGAACGGGTTTCACGGCTTGGCGACCACCGATCTCGCACCCTGCCCAGGTTGTTGGTTAGTCTACATCGGCAAAGCACCCGCGCCGTGGGTTGTCGTTTGACCGACACGGTGGGTACCGGCTCCAACCAGGGTTTGCACCCTGTGCATTGGGCCGCCACAACAAGGACACGAGGGTGCAATGCCAGTCATCACCATCGGCGCCGCCGCCAAAGAGCATGGCTATCATTTGCCCCTCAATACGGACGCCCTACAGGCGCAGTGGCTAGGACGCGCCATCGCCGCCCGCTACCCTGCGCTAGTGTGGCCCCCTATCAACATCGGCTTTTATCCAGCGTTTTTGGCTTATCCCGGCAGCATCAGCAGGCGCGCGCAGAGCTTTGAGGCTCTGGTGCTAGACGTTATCACTTCCATCGCCCGGCATACGGCCAAACCCATTCTCGCCGTCAACACCGGTATCAGCACCATCGCCCCGCTAGAGAATGTCCGTAAGCACCCCGCTGGACCTAGCTTGGCCCTACATCACGTCTACCGGGGTGCACACTTGTGCGCGTGCGCCGAGCGGATCTGTGAACAGCGTCATAGTGGACACGGGGACGAGGTGGAAACCTCTGTGATGCTTGCCATCGCGCCCGGTAAAGTACAGTTGCACTTGGCGCAAACCTACGACCGCGCTGTCGCCCCAGGACCGCTCTCGCGTCAACCGGGAGAACCTAACTACACCCCACAAGGGATCTGGGGCGATCCGGCACGGGCCTCCCGTCAAAAAGGCAAGGCGCTATTGGCAGCCATGCTGCGCGACCTCGATGATAGTTTTAGGCGCTTGGCTGATCTGGCTTAAGAACAGATAAACCGATACTTCTTTTCCGGAGCAATCGAATGGACCCGCACGATGTGAACATTCGCGGCGTACACCGGCGCGACTACCTGAGCGAGCAAGAGCTGCTGGCCGTGACACGCAGCGCCCGCGGACACGGCATGGCCGCCAATGCCATCGCTTTAGTGTTCGCCGTCGGCACCTCGGCAGGGCCGGTGTCCGCAGCGACCGTCTTGATCGCCCTCGCCCTGCTCGCGCTCATGCCGGTGCGCGGCGGCGTGGTTGGCCCCTCTCTTTACGCCGCCTGCACATTGGCCGCACTGGGACTCGGTTGGGGATGGCTGGCGGCCAACGCAGTCAGCCAAGCAGAACCCATGATCGCCATCATCTGGGCACTCGCCGCTTGGCTGACGATGTTGCCTTCCGTGGCATCGCCCACGTTCGGCGCTCCGGCGTGGACCTTGCTCGTCTTAGGACCGCTCGTCATCGCTTCGTTTAATACCGTCGAGGAGCGTGGCGCCATCGGTGCGGCAGCGGTAATGATTGCAGCGGCGGCTCACTACGTGGTGTATGCCATGGCCGAGGCGTCCAGACGCGCGGGTGGTTACGACTACGATCGACAGGAGCTGGAAGCATTGGTGGAAACCCTGCATCAGCGCAAAGAGGAGAACCTAAGCCAGCACTAGCGGGTAAAGACTCAAGGGCACCTCTAAAACAAGGGCACCTCTAAAAACCGTAGCGAGCGGCGTTAGGGCAAGGCGCACGGAGCGCAGGCACCGCAGTGTATGGGTAATACAGAGGTGATCCTCCCCCGCGACATTCGGACACCGAGTTAAGCGACTTTGTATTGTTCGCAAGACGCGGGACTGACGTAAGAGCACCTCTAAAAATGCACTTTTTCCGCGATTGCGGCGTCAGCGCCGTGCTCGAATCATCAGGTATCATCTATACACTGCGGTTGTGCGCGCGGTGCTTCCTTGCACTCACGAAACAATGACTATTGTTAGCGGCGCCCGTAATCTAGTGCACTGTGTCTGCGCACGGTGAGGTCTGTGGATTTAACTTGAGAGGCCGCCTCACTCACGCCCACTTGAGCGGCCAATGCCAGCGCTTCAGTCTTGAACTGCGCTTACATAGCGTCGTTTGGATTGCTTCGAGTGTCGTGCCATTTCTCTCAACTCGTGAACCTAGGATAGGTTCTTGATTGAGGTGTCCGGAATGCGCGGGGACGACCACGCCTTGGTGCGACACATCTAGCGCAATTGACGTAACAACGCGCTGTACATACACTTCGTCCTATGGAGTTTGAATGGGACGAGTCCAAGCGACAAAGCAATCTGCGGCGCCACCATGTCGATTTCGCGGACGCTGAGGAGCTGTTCCAAGGCCCTATGCTCACCTCTCTTGATGAAAGGGAGGAGTACGGTGAAGACCGCTGGATAGGAATCGGACAGGCTCAGGGTAGAGCGCGGGTAGTGGTGTTTACAGAGCGCGGGGTGGGAAAAGTGATTCGTATCATATCTATGCGAAAGGCACTATCACATGAACGCAAAGCGTACGAGAAAGTCCTCAACGAACTGGGAGCAGGTTGATGCGCTCAAGGACGATGAGATCGACACGAGCGAGATCCCAGCGCTAGACGCCAGCTTCTTCGAGGCGGCCGAGCTACGAATGCCTAGGGTAAAGCAGAGCGTAACAATGCGCCTCGATGCCGATATCCTTGATTGGTACAAGGCGCAGGGCAAAGGCTACCAAACTCGAATCAATGCGGTACTGCGGCTGTACATGGAAGCGCAGAATGGAAACGCGGCATAACAAAGCGATCAAGTTCGCTTCAGCCTCCGCCGGACGTCCATCCCGCTGCGCGAAATGGCTGCCGCTTATCGCTGCCGTTCAACTACTTAGGCGCGCCCAGCAAAACCACCGCAAGCGTCAAGGAGGTAGGCATGAATAGCAAGCGTGAAGTCATCTACTTAGATCTTCTAGATGACGCGATCTATCACCGATCTGACCCAGCTTTCATAGACCAATCTCCAGCGCTCCAGTGCCTTAGAATCCAGACCATGCTCAGCGTGCTGTTCGGTAAGCAGATTTCCGTACCTGAGCAATGGATCATATCGTCGCCAGCGTTTCATTCACTTGCCACCGAAGTTATTGAAGGCTATGAACGAGTCCGCCAACGCTACGTGTACGGGGCAAGCAGAGTTTCTTCTCTCAATCGGCTAGAGTCTCATTGTCCGTTTAGATTTGCTTTCTACGAAGCAAGCATCGGAACAAGTATCGACCCTTTCGTGGACGCAATCTATCGACGCGCCGAGTCTGGAAGTGCCCTGCGGTTTAGCGACGTTTTTCAAACTGATGACGAATCACGGAAGTCACTAACGTCAGCACTCAACACTCGAAGAAGGTCCGCTTACTATAGACCACTGTATGAGAATGACCTACCAAGGATCCTAGGGCGTGTTAACACTATTCAAGGCCTGCACGATAAGGGCGAAGTGGATAAAAAACATAAAAACAACATCCAGTTTGTCGAAGCGTGTAAAGATTCGACGAAATCCTTTCAGCCGTCTAAACAATCTCTCTACTTCATTTCGCTTTTTATACAACTCCTTGTCGTATTGCCAAGGCCTCAACCGATTGCTTTTCGCTGGCACAACGGGCTCCATCCCCAAATCGACTATCAACTGCCGGGTCTCATCGCCTTCGTAGGCCTTGTCCATGATGACTTGAGTCCCGTCCCAGCCATTGTTTTCAAAGGATTTCAATAATTCCCGGCCTGCTGGCGCATCCCCAACGCGGCCCGCGGATAGGGAAAAGGTCACTGCTGTTGTGGCATTTGCTGCAACCCTATGAATCTTCGTCGTCCACCCGGCTCGGGATTAACCCATCGACTGTGGACCGTTTTTTTAACGCGCCAGTCCCATCCGGGTGAACTTTGACTGTTGTACTGTCCAAAGATACCTGCGCCACCTGTATGTTGATGACATCGTTTTCCTGTAGTGCAGCCAATACGCTATCGAGTACAGCATTTTTCGCCCAGCGATTGGCCCGAGTATAAATGCTGTGCCAATGACCAAACTTTTTCGGCAAACCTCGCCACTTGCAACCGTGCTTAGCGACATACAAAATGGCGTTCAACACCAGTCAATTGGGTATTTTGACGTTACCTCTTTGAACAGGAAGAAGTTTAACGTGATGCGGTGATTTTCATACGCGAAGTCCATCATAATTAGTGTTAACAGGCCCTAGGATGGCCACCTCTTGTTGTTTCTAAGTAAGTAGCCGTTTGAGCCGCGCGTTCTCCGCGGCTAAAGCACTATCGGCTTGACTGCGAGGAGTGTGTGCTTGTGCTTTTGAGCGCCAGGCATAGCAGTGGTGAGATCTGTGGATTTAACTTGAGAGGCCGCCTCATTCACGTCCGCTTGAGCGGCCAATGCCAGCGCTTCAGTCTTGAACTGCGCTTACATAGCATCATTTGAATTGCTTCGATTGCCGTGCCATTTCTCTCACCTCGTGAACCTAGGATAGGTTCTTGTTGAATTGAGGTGTCCGAATGTCGCGGGGAGGATCAGTCGTGAGTTGGGGTCATTGCCCGGGCAAGTCCAGCACCACACGCCGCGAGACGCCGGTGTACACCACGGCCGCTTCTAACTGCATGTGCTCTTCCCCTTAACCAGTGGATTGAGCGCTTTGATGGCGGCGCAGGCGGCGCCGAATCCGTTGTCGATATTGACGGCGACAACGCCCGGCGCACAGGCGGCCAAAGCGCTGTTGAGGGCTACTTGTCCGCCAGCGCAAACGCCGTAGCCCACGGAGGTGGGTACCGCGATCACAAGTCCGGGCACCAGTCCGGCCACCACACTGAATAGGGCCCCCTCCATGCCCGCCACGGCAATCACTATCCGCCGGGTACGCAAAGCATCCACCCGTTCCAATAAACGCCAAAGCCCCGCCACCCCCACATCCATGATCAGTGCTACATCTTCTACGCCCAGGTGCTCCAGGGTACGCACGGCTTCCAGTGCCACCGGCAGATCCGAACTGCCGGCACCGACTACCGCCACCTGGCCATCCAATTCGGGCCGGCGGCACTCACGGCCGATGGTGGCGGTGCGCGCGGTGGCGTCCATGTGGATGCGGTCGCCCAAGGCTTTTACCAGAGCCTCAGCACAGGGCGCATCCACCCGGGTAAACAAGACGGGCGCGCGCCGTTCGATGGCAGCGCGCCCGATGGTGATGAGTTGCCCGGCGCTCTTGCCCGCCGCCAGAACCGCTTCCGGCACACCGGTACGCTCACCCCGAGTCCAGTCGAAACACAACCAATCGCCACTAGTGCTCAAGTGGCTAGCCCGGACCCAGGCACCTTGAAAGCGCTGCCCCGCTTATACGGCACAAAACCTGAAAAACTACGCGCCTGCGCCCCGCACTCCTCAATGACCCAGCGGCGCATATAGTCACCCTGCTTGCCGCTCAAGTCATCCAAACTGTCCGCATCCAACTCCACCCGCACGCCGGATCGCACAATACGGCAACGCACAGTGCCTTGAGGAAAATGCGCGCGCAGTTTGAGTTCTACTTTATTCACAAATGCCAGATCCGCCGCGTTGATGGCGATACCGCTCTCCACGCGGCTAGACAGGCATGGCATGGCCGGCAAGTCCTGCACCTCCGCAAGGCCCAACCACTTAGCTAGCGCACGCACCTGCGTCTTACCGGCACCGGCTTCCACATAAGGATGGCGCACCGCCCGCTCCAAAGCCGCCGTCAACCCTGGTCTGAAGTCACCCAGATCGTCGGTGTTGGCGCCGGAGAATACCTGCTCGTCAGTCGCCTCAGCGATGCGCGCATAGAGATTTTTTTTGCAGAAATAACAGCGGTTGAAAGGGTTGGCCAGATATTGAGGATCATCGAACTCGCGGGCGTTGATGATCTCGAGGCGCCAACCGTAGCGCGCGGCATAGGCCTGAACCCGCCGAGTAGCCTCGGGCGGCACTGCGGGCGACACCGCGTGAAACGCGGTAAACCGCTCGCCCAGCGCCCGCGCCGCCAGCACCGCTAGCGTCATGCTATCGACACCACCGCTCACAGCAACAGCGGCCCGCTCCTGTTGGCCGCAGATCGACTCTAATGCTCGCGCCAGCGTCTCAGTCACCATGTTCCTCTTCATATTGCTGCAAAGCTTCGCGCTGCGCGGCCTCGGCTAAGCGGCGCCGCGGCGCCAGAACACCGCCGGTGCGGGCGATATCATCGTGCTCCGCTTTGGCCGTCACACCACCAGGACGGTGAGCGATTTTGACGGCTATTGTGCCATCCGGCGTCCCTTTATAGCCGGCTCCCGTGGCGATCGTCTGGCGTGCCAACAACCGCCGCGTGGCCAGGGCCGAGCGCAGACCCAAGGTGGTGGTTTGCTCGAAGCACGCCAATTCGACCGCCGCCTGCGCCGCCGGTTCGACCAGCAGGCGGACCTCGAACACATGCCGGCTTTTCTTGCCGTACGCTTGCCTGGATAGCACATCGATAACCCCTGGCATGGCGCGCAGACAGTCGAGTGCATTCGCCAACTCTTCGGGGGTCAGATCATCGACATCGAACTCGATGAGGCCCACTTGATCGGTTAAAACATCGCTCTGTGCGTCGATCTCATGGAAAGCCGTCACCCGCAAAATATTGGCGAGCCCAGGCAATTGCCGTGTGCCCACGCCTATCCCGCTTACCCCCATACGCCCGCGCAGAGCGCGGCGGCCCAGAGCGGGTTGCAGATGGGCGAGTATAGCCGCGCCGGTAGGCGTCACTCGCTCCCCCGCAATACCGTCATCGTGCACGTTAAAACCGGCCAACAAGCGGGTGGTGGCCGGCGCCGGCACCGGCAGCGGACCGTGCGCGGTGCGTACTTGCCCCGAGCCCAGCGGCACCGATCCTACCGTCCATCGCTCAGGCGCCAACGCCGCCAACAAACTGCCCGTAGCGACGATATCGATGAGGGAATCCCAGTCTGCCAATTCATGGAAATGCACCTCGGCCACCTCGATGCCGTGCACTTTAGCTTCACATTCAGCCAACCGCCGGTAGATGCCCTGGGCATGGTCTTTCGCCGCCGCCGGCAGTGCCATGGCATCAATGCGCGCCGCCACATCGGCGTAGCGGCCCATAGCGTGTACAGGTTCACCGCCTTCATCCTGACCGTGACCATGACCATGACCATGACGATGAGCACGGCCACGCTCGTGGGCGGGGCCGATGACATCGAAGTGATTGCCTTCAATAAAAGCGCTTTTGCGGCGTGAAAGCTTCACCGACCAGCCGGGCGGCATGTCACAGGCCGCCACTGCCGCATCCACTGTAGCGCGCAGATCCGGCCATGCATCCAGTATTGCGGCGATAAACATATCGCCCGCTATGCCACCCAACGGATCGAGATGGATAGACGCGGGATAAAGGCACTCAGAACGCTCTGCCACGGCGCTCAAACAGCCTCGAAATACGGCACCACGTAGGGGCCTTCCGGGATAACAGCCACCGCCCTATCGCCGCTTTGCGCCATGCTCTTGGCCACCGCTGCACCGATGTCATCAATGTGCTCAACCCCGGTCAAGGCCCGCTCCACCGCCGGCAATCCTTCGCTATAGAGTGCAATACTGCCAGCGCGCATGGGCTTTAGCTGCATCTGGGTTTGCCACTCGTCGATGTCGGCAAGACTCTTTTTCGCGATGTCCGCCATGAACGCCTCCGGCGACGAGGCCACCAAGCGCGCCTGAGCCGCCCGGTAGGCCGGCGAGCCGATGCCCTGCGAGCAGTCGGAGGCGATGATCAAACGGGCATCGTCCGCCATGATGTCCATAGGCGTGACCATGCTCTTGACGGTCTGATAGTAAGTACCGTCTAGGGGATAGCCGGCGGCAGAGGTGACGATGGTCGAAAACCGGCGCGGCACCGGCACCAACGAGGCCGCCTCTACCGCTCGAACCGCTTCAGCGTGGCTCTCCAGCAAGTCCCCGAAATTCACCAAGGTCACGCGCCTGGCTGCGTCCAACACGGTGTTCAGGCAATACACCTCGCCTACCATCGCCGCGATAGCGAGTTGCTCCTCGTGCAGCGGATTGCCGGCAAGATTGCATTGGCGCGCCGCCGGATCGCTCATGAACCTCGCATTGTGGAAAGTACGAATAGTGTCCTCGTGGGCCACCCCCGGCGCGATCACTTTGCGCCCACCGGAGTAGCCGGCCATGAAATGGGGCTCCACCAGGCCGGTGACGATGCGCAGGTCCGCCTCGACCAAGCGCCGGTCCAGTTTGACCGGCACCCCGCGCCCCGGTGTCCGCCCCAGGTCCAGATGCTGCCCGGCATCCGTCGCATCGTGGTTGTCGATGCGGATGTGCTCCAATACCCACGGGTCATCGATCAGTTCGGCCAACTCCTCGCCTTCGTTGGGGCGGTGCAACCCCGTCGCCACCAGAATGCGGATCGTGTCCCGCGCGATTCCCGCCGCCAGCATGATCTCGATCATCGGGCGCAAAAACAGGCCATTGGGAACCGGACGGGTGATGTCGCAAATGACGATGCACGCCGAGCCGCGCCCGGCCGCCAATGTAGCCAAGGAGGCACAGGCCACCGGCTGCGCCAGGGCTTGCAACACGCTGGCTTTGGCATCCGCTAGAGGCTGCGACTCGTTCTTTCGGATCACGGTGACAGCCGCCGTCTCCGGCAGCGCCACCGCTAATTTGCTGCGCCCGTAATCAAGTTCTACCCGCACCGCTGCTCCCCTTTTTGTGAGCCCGCAGATCCTAAAGTTTGCGCCTTATCCGCTCACGTAGATGGCCCGAAAATCATTGACATTGGTCAGCGTAGGCCCGGTCACCACCAAATCATCAATAACCTCGAATACGCCATAAGCATCATTTCGTTCCAACATGCGCCAAGCGTGCACGCCTGCTTTCGCTGCGCGGGCTAGGGTATCGGCAAACACCACAGCACCGGCATTGTCCTCCGAGCCGTCTATACCGTCGGTATCGCAGGCGATGGCCGACACCCCCTGCTCGCCCTCAAGCGCCAGCGCCAAACCTAACGCGAACTCGCTATTGCGCCCACCGCGCCCGCCGCCCCGTACCGTCACTGTGGTCTCACCCCCCGACAACAACACACAAGGCGCCGGCAACGGCTGCCCGTGCTGGCGGATCTGCCGGGCAATGCCGGCAAACGCCCGCCCCACCTCACGCGCCTCGCCTTGAATCGCGTCGCCCAAGATGAGCGGCGCCACGCCCATACTTTCGGCATGGGCCGCCGCCGCTTCCAGTGATTGCTGCGGCGCGGCGATCACGCGCACTTCCTGATTATCCAGTAACTGGCCGATGCTGTTATTAGACCGCATGACGCTACGCACATGATCCGGCACCGAGATGGCGTAGCGGTGCAAGATATCGAGTGCTTTTTGCGCATCATCGGTATCGGGCACGGTAGGCCCGGAGCCAATGACGGCGGGATCATCACCCGGCACGTCCGAGATCAATAAGCTCCGCGCCGCCGCCGGTGCGATGGCGGCCGCCAAACGGCCGCCCTTAATGGCCGATAACCGCTTGCGCACGGCGTTCATTTCATTGATGGGCGCACCGCACTTCAGCAGTTGCGCGTTGAGATCTTGCTTCTCGGCGAAGCTCACGCCCGCGGCCGGCAGGCTTAGCAGCGCCGAGGCGCCACCCGAGATCAGGCACAACACCGTGTCGCCGGCCCCTGCCCTCATGGCGAGTTCCAGCATACGCGCCGCCGCCCGCTGTCCGGCGGCATCCGGCAGCGGATGGGCCGCCGTCACGATCTCGATGCGCCGGCAGGGCACACCGTGCCCATACCGGGTCACCACCAAACCGCTCAGCTCGGCCTCCGGCCAGGCCGTCTCGACCGCCCGTGCCATACTGGCGGACGCCTTACCCGCCCCCAACACCAACACCTGTCCAGTGGGCGCGGCACCTAGAGCCGCAGGCACTACTCGCTCGGGCAACGCTGCCTGCAAAGCGGCATCGAACAAGCCGTGCAAGAATTCTCGTGCAGCCAGCGCCACGTTCTCAACCTCCGCCCTGTTCATGCTCACGTATAAGGGCTAAAAACGCGTCGCCGTAGCGCTCCAACTTCTTCTCACCTACCCCGGAGATCCGGGACAACGCATCGTGACTATCGGGCCGCAGCGCCGCCATCTGCGCCAGAGTCGTATCGTGGAAAATCACATAAGGCGCCACCCCCTGCTCCGAGGCAAAGTACCGCCGGCATTCGCGCAAGGCGGCCCACAAGGCTTCGTTATGCGGGGCGATATCCTTGGACGGGCGTTGCCGCGGTTTGGCCGCCCGCGGCATGCGCGCCGGATCGCGGCGCAGCGTCACCGTCTCATCACCGCGCAGCACCGCCCGGCAGCGCTCGGTCAAACGCAGCGAGCCGTACCCGTCCACATCTACACTGATATAGCCGCTGGCCACCAGTTGGCGCACCACACCGCGCCACGCCTTGCCATCAAGCTCGGTGCCTATGCCGAAGGTGCTCAAGCGATCATGGCGGTTGCGGCGGATGCGCTCATCATCCTTGCCGAGCAACACATCGACCACATAAGCGACACCGAAGCGCTGACCGGTACGGCATATACACGACAACAGCTTTTGCGCCACCTGCGTGCCATCCCAACTGGCCACCGGCTCCACGCAGGTGTCGCAATGCCCGCACGGTTGGCCCAGAGCCTCGCCGAAGTAAGCCAACAAACTCTGGCGGCGGCAGGTGGTTATCTCGCAGTAACCGAGCATCGCCTCCAGCTTGCGGTACTCCACCCGCTTACGGGCCGTGTCCGCTTCGGACTCATCCACCATGCGCCGCAATGTCACCACATCCTGCAAGCCATAAGCCATCCAGGCACTGGCCGGCAATCCGTCGCGGCCGGCGCGGCCCGTCTCCTGGTAATACGCCTCCAGGCTCTTCGGCAGATCCAAGTGCGCCACGAAACGCACATTCGATTTGTCGATGCCCATGCCGAACGCGATGGTGGCCACCATGATGATGCCCTCCTCGCGCAGAAAGCGCTCCTGATTGTGGGCACGCGCCTGGTTGTTCAACCCAGCGTGATAAGGCAGCGCGCTCAACCCCTGGCGCTCCAACCACTCGGCGGTCTCCTCCACTTTGCGCCTGGACAGACAATAGACGATGCCCGCATCGCCCTCGTGTTCCGCCCGGATGAAGCGCAACAACTGCTCGCGCGGCGAGGCTTTGGGGATGACCCGGTAAAAAATATTCGGCCTATCGAAACTAGACGCGAACAGCTTGGCATCGGCCAGTTCCAAGCGGCTCACGATCTCCCGCTGCGTGGGCTCATCGGCGGTGGCGGTCAGGGCCAGCCGCGGCACCCCGGGAAAACGCTCGGCCAGGGCCGCCAGTTGCATGTACTCGGGACGAAAATCGTGCCCCCATTGCGACACGCAGTGGGCCTCGTCAATAGCGATGAGGGCCAACGGCAGTTCATCCAGCAACGCCAAGGTACGCTCGGTGAGGACCCGCTCCGGCGCCACGTAAAGCAGATCGATGAGCCCCTCGCGCAGCGCATTCTCGATGTTTTGCACCTGCCCCCAGTGCAAGGTCGAGTTGAGATACGCCGCCGCCACACCACTTTGTCTGAGCGCCTCCACCTGGTCTTGCATGAGGGCGATGAGCGGCGAGATCACCAGCGCCGTGCCGGAACGCACCAAGGCGGGGATCTGATAACACAGCGATTTACCGCCGCCGGTGGGCATCAGCACCAGGGCATCGCCACCGTCCACCACCCAGTCGATGATCTCGGCTTGCCGCCCCCTGAACGCGGAGTAGCCGAACACCGCCTGCAGTACTTCCTCGGGCGTGCGCTTGCGCGCCGATAAATCCATCTCAATTAGGGGATCCATAGCAAATAGGGGCTCCATATCAAACCGAACCCCGCATCAAGCGTTTAGCCCCGCCCTATCATCCAAAGCCGTGTCGCCGAACGTGGCGGCATCGGACAGCAAGAAGCTGGAACGCAATTGAATGCCCCACTTGCCGTCCAGCAGCGTCGCTATCCACAGGGTGTCGAAACGGTGTATCACGGCGCCACCCTTGTCCCGGCGGGTGAACTCAAGGGCCACATGCACTTTCTCCGCGCCTGATTGAACCACATTCATCTGCTCGATGACCGTGTGATGCCAACCCTCCTCCAGCAACATTCGGGTGACCCGGGCTTGCGCCGCCACGAAAGCGTCACTATCGGGGATCGTGACAACGCGCCCTTTGGCAAAGCGCACGTGGGGAAAATTGAAAGCGCTGGCCATCGCCGCGGCATCGCGCCGGTTAAAGCCGTCGATATAAGCACGCACGGTAGCTTGCGCTGCCGCTTGCGTGCCGTCTTGCGTGGTCATATTGTCTCCCGTTGCACCGTCACCTCTCAATCGCAGGCACAAGTGTTGCCGATCACGGCGACCACGCCTAGTGCTTGGAGGTAGACTTGGCCGCAATACCCTACACGAGCGGGATGCTTAGCATGAACGCCCAACCCGAAACCGACACCACCGAACCGGGCACCCACGATCGCGTGGTCACGGCGCTGCGGCAATTACTGGGCGAGCGCCTGTCCACCTCGGCCGCCGTGCGCGAGCAGCATGGGCGCGACGAATCGTTCCATCGGGCGCACCCGCCCGATGCCGTCGCCTTCGCCAAAAGCACCGAAGAGGTAGCCCAAGTCGTGCGTATCTGCGCCACCCACCGCTGCCCGCTCATCCCCTACGGCACCGGCACTTCTCTGGAGGGCCATGTGGCCGCGCTGCACGGCGGCATCTGCATTGACGTCACTGGCATGAATGAAGTCCTGGAGGTCAACGCGGAGGATTTGGATTGCCGCGTGCAACCGGGCGTTACCCGCAAACAGTTGAATACTTATCTGCGCGACACCGGATTGTTCTTTCCCATCGATCCGGGGGCCGACGCCTCACTGGGCGGTATGACCGCCACCCGCGCCTCGGGCACCAACGCCGTGCGCTACGGCACCATGCGGGAGAATGTACTGGGACTGACCGTGGTCACCGCCGACGGACGCATCATTCAAACTGGTGGCCGGGCGCGCAAATCAGCCGCGGGATATGATCTCACCCGCCTATTCGTGGGCTCCGAAGGCACCCTTGGTGTCATTACGGCGATCCGGCTGAGGCTCTACGGCATACCGCAGGCCATGAGCGCGGCGGTGTGCTCTTTCGAAACCTTGGAGGGCGCCGTCAACACGGTGATTTCGACCATTCAAAGCGGTATCCCCGTGGCCCGCATCGAGTTGCTTGACGAAGTGCAAATGGACGCCGTCAACCGTTATTCGAAGCTTGACTATCCGGTACAACCCACTTTGTTCTTCGAATTCCACGGCAGCGAGTCAGGCGTCGCGGAGCAGGCCCAGGCGGTGGGTGGGTTGGCCGGCGAATACGGCGGCAGCGGGTTCAAATGGACCTGCGCCCAGGAGGAACGCAATCACCTGTGGCAAGCGCGCCACGATGCGTTTTATGCGGCCATGGCGCTGCGCCCGGGGTGCAAGGGCTAGGCCACCGATGTGTGCGTTCCCATCTCACGCCTGGCGGAGTGCATTTTGCAGACCCGCGCCGATATAGACGCCAACCGATTACTCGCCCCCATCGTCGGCCACGTGGGCGATGGCAATTTTCACCTCTCCTTCGTACTCGATCCGGATGACGCGGATGAGATGGCCCGTATCGAGGCGGTAAACGAGCGCATGATCGCGCGGGCGTTGGCCATGGGCGGCACCTGTACCGGCGAGCATGGCGTCGGCTACGGCAAAATCCAATTCCTCGAGCACGAACACGGCCCCGGTGCGTTGGCGGTGATGCGTTCGCTGAAACAGGCGCTGGACCCGGACGGCATCATGAACCCAGGCAAGATAGTGCTCAGACCATAGGGCACCTCTAAAAATGCACTTTTTCCGCGATTGCGGCGTCAGCGCCGTGCTCGAATCCTCAGGTATGGCCTATACACTGCGGTTGTACGCGCGGTGCTTCCTTGCACTCACGAAACAATGACTATTGTTAGAGGCGCCCAATAGCGAATAGGCACAAGTGAGCGCTGGTTTTTGTTTAAGTTACCTGTTTGGCCGCCTACAGATGCGCGCGCTAGGCGTGTAGACCGAGTTCACACAGCACCTCTTCTGTATGCTCGCCCAGGGCCGGGCTCCTGGCTAACAGGCCAGATGACGGTGTTGCCAAACCGGGGATGCGGTGGATCGGGATCGGGCCGGTGCCGGGGTGCTCCAACCAGCTCACGGCCCCTACACTGCGCACGTGTTCGTCGGCGAAATAATCGGCGTAGTCGTTCACGGCACCGTGCAGAATATCGTGTTGCGTGAGGGCGGCGTCCAGCTCGGCGTTGGTCCAGCTTGTTATCTTTTCGATGAGCACCGGCATGATCGCCGCCTCGTGCTGCAAGCGCGAAGCCGCCGTTTCGAAGCGCGGATCGCCTAGCAATTCGGTGCAACCCAACAGCTCGCACAGGCTTTTGAAGTGACTGTCGCGGCGGGCGTTGATGGTCATGTAGCCATCCGCCGTCTCGAAGGTGGCCACCGGCACGCCCGGTTTCTTGCCCTCGGCCCCTTCCAGGTGAAACTCGATCATTTTGCCGGCCTGCACCGCGCCTATGGACTCCATCAAACTCACACTGATATGGCGGCCGCCGCCCTTGGTCGCGCGCTTGTACAAAGCCGTGGACACCGCCTGAAATGCGTACAGCCCCGTCACCACGTCGATGGCCAGTACGCCGATGCGCTGTGGTAGCCCCGACTGATCGCGGTTGACGGACATGAGGCCGGAGAAGGACTGCAAGATGGAGTCGGTGGCCGGTAGTTTGGACTTCGGCCCGGCCTGACCGAATCCGGTCACGGAGACATAGACGACATCGGGATTAACCGTTTTCAACGCTTCGTAATCGAGTCCGAAGCGCCGCAATACGCCGGGCCTATAATTCTCCACGACCACATCGGTCCCCGCCATGAGCCGCTTGGCCGCATCCAGCCCGGCCTCGCTCTTGAGATCCAAAGCGACGCTGCGCTTGCCGCGGTTAAACGCGATGTTGTAAGCGCAAAAATCCCCGTATTGCGCACCGATGGCCCGCCCCCAATCGCCGCCCGGCGGCTCTACTTTCACCACATCAGCGCCGTTTTGCGCGAGCAACATGCCGCAATGCGGCCCCGCCACCCCCTGGGATAAATCAACCACCTTCAGTCCCTCGAAAGGTAAGTCGTCGTGGTGCTCGGGAGTGCTCATATTTCAGCTCCAGCGCCTATATATTTTGGCGCCTATATATTTTGGCGCCCATGCATTTTGGCGCCCAGGCATTTTGATCGTTAACTGCAAATGGCGCGTCATACTTGCCGGCGCGCACTACATCCCAGCGCGGGATCGTAAAAAGAGCCAAGGCGTAGGGCCTGCGCGCCATTCCCAGGCAGCCAATAGCGGGTCTAGATCGGATAAGTCGGCCAATTCATCCACCGGCCCTGCCCGCGCTGTGGAAGCGTAGCGTTGAACGTCGTGGGTCACATCAAAGCGCTGTACCAAGCGCTCACACAATCCAGGAATGAAAAAGTCATGCACTTCCACCAGACTATCCGCCCGTGTTAGCTGCGGGATCTGCGCAGGATGCAACAATGCATCTTCACCCCCTTCGATATCACACACGACCAGGCGCCGTTTCGGCTCACAAGCGGCGAACACCCGCGCCACCGGATCACCCTCGGCAACAATGCCGAGGACTTGCTGCATTACGTGGTCGGGTAACGGTTCCGGCATGGGTCCTGCGCACCTATCTCTTCGGCCTGTGGGTTTTATGGCTACGGGTCAAAGCTGATCCGCTGGCATCAGCACCATCTGCGAGACCACCACGTACGGCCGCTGCTCCAAGGCATAGACGATGGCGTTAGCGATATCCGCGGGTGCTAGGCATTGGCCCACCGAGTCGTAGAATGCATCCGCCTCGGCCTTGGTCTCGGCCCAAGTTTGACATTGCAGCCACTAATTGTCTTATCAGTCAACAAGTTAGAGGGTAGCAGGATGCTGTTATGGCCCTACACGGTGATGACCTGCCCGCGTGTGACTACATTAACACCTTCGCCGTTTTGCCTGGGCAGTGCGACAGTCCCAGCGCGTCGTAGATCGGTCACGGCGGGCCAACTCGCTGTACGCACCGGTCAGCGGCGCCTGCCGGGAACTCGCCCATGGCGAGCAGGGAACCTGCCAGCGAAGTCCTCATGGCGGTCGCGCACGTTTGGCAGCGGGCGAGGCTGTCCGCAGGTCCTGAAGGAAAGGCGCGCATCCGCCTAGGATAGCCGTAAAACACAATCGAAGAAAACCGTCCTGGTTTGGGTTTTTCTCTATTGATATCAAATAATTATACGCTCACGTGCGGCTGTCTACGCTGGCCTGCGACCGGAACCTTCGATGCAGCAACTGGCGATTGGAGCCAGGCGCCGGGTCACGCGCAAATCCGGGAAAACCGTACCTCGCAAGGCGAAACGGATGACGTCACTACGGGCAAGAGGTCGCGCATTCGCGTCGCAATCCGGTCGCCGTCTACGCCATGCCCGCTGCCGCATCCTCGTACCGGCGGCCCAGCACACGACCGAAACGCGTAGACTTGCTTGCACTGCAAGCAGCCGGTAGTTCCGGTGTGTCCCGCATCATCAGGAGGAACGACCGATGGCGAACATCACGATCCGCAATCTCGACGACGACGTGAAGACACGCCTTCGCGTGCGCGCCGCCGAGCACCACCGCTCGATGGAGGAAGAGGTGCGCATCATTCTCCGCGATGCCGTGAATGATGGCCGATCCGGTCCCCGGAACCTGGCGCAGTTCACCCGCGAATGCTTCGCGCCCCTTGGCGGCGTGGAACTCGAACGCCCCCCGCGCGGCCCCATGCGCGAGCCACCGGACTTCTCCTGAGCGGCCCGCATGTTCGCCCTAGCCACGAACGTCGCCGCCGAACTCATGCGCCCGAATCCGGCGCCTGCCGTGGCGGCATGGATTGCCGAACGCAACGCACAGGAGATGTATCTGACGGCGGTGAGCGAAGCGGAATTGCGCTACGGCGTCGCGCTCATGCCGGCCGGCAAACGGCGAAATGCGCTGGAAGCCGCCATGACCCGGTGGCTCGAGCAAGGCTTCGGAGAGCGGCTCCTCCCGTTCGACAGCGCCGCCGCCCGAGTCTACGCGCAAATCGCGGCCGAGCGCCGCGTCGCGGGCCGGCCGATCGGCGAGGCCGACTGCCAGATTGCCGCCATCTGCCGATCCGAAGGCGCCGTTCTGGTCACCCGCAACGTGCGGGACTTCGAGGGTACGGGGGTGAGTGTCATCGATCCTTGGTCGGTTGGTTCATGCTAACTGACGCCGAACAACCGGGGGCTCCCTACTGGACCATCTGTGGGTCGTGAGTAGAACACTGAGGTGCGAGTCGCCCAACCGTCACCGACAGAATAGAAAAGGCCAACCATGGCGCATTCGAAGGCAAACAACCGGGTAGTCTCCATTTCGCCCCTAGAGGCATCGCTGCGACGCAAAGTGAGATGCCAACTCCGGTCGCTCGGATTCCACAAGTCCGCGGACGGCACGCTTGCGGTCGATGGCCATGACAAGAGTGTTGTGCGGCGTTTGCACAGTCCTCAGCGAACCGACCGTCTCTTGGCCAATTCATCCTGCGGACGCCTCAACCACCGTTCTTGGTTCCGCCGAAGGGATTCGGGTGATCGTCGAAAACGAACTCATCGTACGCGGGAACCTACCGGCTGCGACGCGGCGCATTGTGGCTGCGCTACGGTGAACCCGTGCGCGCCACCTAGGCCGGATGTGACAGAAGCATTCGAGTTTAATTGTAAAACGAATGCTATCCCGAAATAATCTCGTAATGACAGTCGGTTAGAGAACTGGTGTAGGGAATAGGAAGAAGGTGAATAAACACTATGTCAGCACGAAGGCCGGATCCTATCCCTGTCTACGAATTCGTAGACAGGCGATAACACAGCTACGATTCGAATCGCCGTCCGCCCCGGCGCCCGCGCCGCTACAGCAACTTCACCAGTGTGACGATCAGTCCGCCCTGGGCGATCATCGCGCCGAACATCCACTTCAGAAGATCGGCCTTCACCGTCTCGATCTTCGCTTCGACTTTCGCGATGTCGGCCTTGACTGCCGCAATATCCGCCTTGGTCGCCAGATTGGCGTTGAGCAACGCGACATGCTCGTCGGCCAGGGTTTCGGCCTGCTGCTCGGTGAAGCCGCAATCGGTCAGCCGCTTCACGAAGCGATGGGTGTCGAACGCGATGGCCTCGGTCATGGGCCGATTATAGGAACGCCGCGGGCGCTCGACAAGGACTATCGCAGTGCCGAACGGGGTGGCTGCGCTTGCAGAAAGGACAATCGACGACACTCGCTGCCTCGGTTGCACTGCTCAATGTTCGCCTCTTGTTCCCGCTCCCGGAAGTCGCTATGTGGTCGGCATGGACACGCAATACTCTTCCGTGCCGGCCGCCCACCGGAGGACGATCTCGATGGTAGCCTCCATCGGCGTGATCGCTTCGCCCTCGCAGGGCGTGAGCTACTTCGCGAAGGACGGCTACTACGCGCGCGACGATCCGGCCCACAGGGAAGCGAGCGCCGGGGCGCTGCCGCGCTCGGGCTCTCCGGCCCGGTGGATGCCGACACCTTCACGGCGGTCCTCGAAGGCCGGGTGCCGGACGGACCGCATCTCGGCAAGCGCGGCAAGGACGGGGAGATCCATCACCGCCCCGGCCGCGACGTAATCCTGTCCGCTTCCAAGTCGGTGTCGGTCATGGCGCTGGTCAGGGGAGACGAGCGGATCGTCGAAGCGCACGACCGGGCGGTGAGGACGACGCTCAGCTGGGTCGAGAAGAACGCCATCCTCACCCGGATACAGGACCGGGCGACCGGGGCCATGGTCCATGTGGGCAATCGGAAGATGGTGGCCTCGACGTTCAGGCATGACACGTCAAGAAATCTCGATCCGCAGCTTCATACTCACTGCGTCGTGGCCAACATGGTCCAGGATGACGCGGGGAAGTGGCGCACGATGGTCAATGACGGGCTGTTCCGGCAGCAGAAGGCGATCGGGGCGATCTACCGGGCGGAGCTGGCGCAGGGGCTGAAGGGGCTCGGGTACGAGGTCGAGAAGACGCACGCGGACGGGCGGTTCGAGATCGCGGGGGTTCCGCGCGAGGTGAGCGACGCCTTCTCGACCCGCCGGGCGGAGGCGGAATTGCGCTACGGCGTCGCGATCATACCGGCCGGCAAACGGCGAAATGCGCCGGAAGCCGCCATGACCCGGTGGCTCGAGCAAGGCTTCAGAGAGCGGATCCTCTCGTTCGACAGCGCCGCCGCCCGAGTCTACGCACAAATCGCGGCCGAGCGTCGCGTCGCGGGCCGGCCGATCAGCGAGGCCGACTGCCGGATTGCCGCCATCTGCCGATCCGAAGGCGCCGTTCTGATCAGCCGCAACGTGCGGAACTTCGAGGATAGCGGGGGTGAGTGTCATCGATCCTTGGTCGGTTGGTTCATGCTAACTGACGCCGAACAACCGGGGGGCTCCTTACTGGGCCATCTGTGGGCCGGGAGTAGAACACTGAGGTGCAAGTCGCCCAACCGTCACCGACAGAGCAGAAAGGGCCAATCATGGCGCACTCGAAGGCAAATAACCGGGTAGTCTCCATTTCGCCCCTAGAGGCATCGCTGCGACGCAAAGTGAGACGCCAACTCCGGTCGCTTGGATTCCACAAGTCCGCCGACGGCACGCTTGAGGTCGATGGCCATGACAAGGGCGTTGTGCGGCGTTTGCACAGTCCTCAGCGAACCGACCGTCTGTTGGCCAATGCGGACTTTCTTGCGCGTCGGGCCCGGAAGCTGTTGCCCTATTTCGCATCCGGGCCAGAGGTGGACCCCACTGCAATCCGGCCCGAACTAGAGCGGGTGTACGCCGGCACGTGGCAGGCGGACCTGTTTCGCCTAGCCGCCCTCACCTGGTCCGTACCGGTCTCCAATGGGTTTGGTCGGCGTCTTCGCTATGTCATTTGGGATGCCCACAACGGCAAGCTATTGGGCCTGATCGCCATCGGCGATCCAGTCTTCAATCTTTCGGTCCGCGACACGCTCATCGGCTGGAATGCCGACGACCGTCGCGAGCGCTTGGTCAACGTCATGGATGCCTACGTCCTCGGCGCGCTGCCGCCCTACAACGCTCTGTTGGGCGGCAAGATGGTCGCTTGCCTCATCCGCTCGCGGCAGATCTACAACGAGTTCACCCGCACCTACGGCAACACGGTCGGCATCATCTCCGGCCAGGCGAAAAAGGCGCGCCTCCTCGCCGTTACTACTTCCTCATCAATGGGGCGGTCCTCCGTCTACAACCGCCTGAAGCTGGGCGGCGTGAGCTACTTCGAACCCATCGGATACACCCGCGGCTGGGGCCATTTCCACATTTCGGATGACCTGTTTCTCGAGTTGCGCGACTACCTGCGCAACATCGGCCACGAATACGCGGATCAGCACCGTTTCGGCCAGGGCCCGAACTGGCGCCTACGGTCTACGCGGGCTGCACTCAAAGCGCTCGGATTCAGAGACGATCTGCTCCGGCATGGTATCCGGCGGCAGGTCTTCATCTGCAACCTCGCATCCAATGCAGCGACGATTTTGCGCACTGGGAAGGGCCGGCCCGACCTCTCATCCCTACTCACAGTACAGCAGATTGCGGATCTCGCGCTTGAACGGTGGATACTTCCCCGCGCCGAACGACGTCCTGACTACCGCGTCTGGAACCGGTCCGATATCGAGCGATTGCTTGGCGACCCCGGCATCAGCCAACTGCCGCACGTGGCCTCTCAAGAATTGAACCCGACATTGGCAGGCTGATGGACCGAGTTGACGCTACACTGGATGGCCTCCAGAACAACCTACTCGCGCACTTCCGGTCGCTTGCCGCGGTCCGCGAACGTTCCGGGTTTCCGATCTTCGCACTCGAACACGGCATGAGCCCCTCGGAAATTCAGCGCGTCAACGGCTTGCTTCGCGAGCGCCATAGGACCAGGCAGCCAATCGCACCCTACTGGCTGCTTTGGGCTGTTTACGCGAGCGAAGCCGGCTACGGCTACACCGGCGACGAGTACTGGACCTCCTTCGAGAAACAAACGCCCAACTGGCAGTATCATGATCGCCCCAAGGTCAAGAGGTGGTTCGGGAAATTCCAGAAGTCCTTCAACGGCGTAGTGCCCGCAGGTATCTGGGCCGAGCATTTCAGCATCATCGCCTGGCCGATCACACACGCGCTTTTGCCCCGATACCTCCAATTCCAGTTCGCCAGGCTGCTTTACGACCTCCGGTTCCGTCTCGCCTCAGCCTCGCTCGACGCAGGCTCGATCGGTCGGCTGCTCGCGGCGCACGCGTCCCACACCTCGACACGCTTCCAAGCCTTCCTCGAACAGGAGCAGTTGACCGGGCAGATTGTCGCCGCGCTTCTTCGGGGAGAGTCCGTAGACGCGAACGACCTGATCCACCCACCGACGCTGAATCGGATCGTCTCGGATCTGGAGTGTGTACGCAGTTCCCGCGAATGGCTCAAGGAAACCAGACGCGTCGTCTCGGATCGTTTCAAGGGCATCGGTCGCGGAACATACCGCCCCGGCTCTCCAACCACCCCTACGCCTGCCGACGACCCATCTCTACCTGACGCCTCGCGCTTCGCGATCCGTCCCGACCTCTTCCTCCGTCACGCCGGGAACGGCAAATGGTCCGTACTACTCCAACTCAAATCTCTGCGCCCGATCGCTGCCGAAAGCACCGCACTGCGCGTATTCCTTGATCGCACGCGATGCCGCCTGAACGGTGCCACCGACTGGAAACCGACCGGGTGGTTGTTATCCGGCAATCGCATGGGAGCCCTTAGGCGCTGGCCGGATGCCGATGTGCCTCTTATTCGGTTCGAACGTGCAGACCCTCTCATGGACCATCTTCTCGAGTCCGAGTACCGTCTGACGCCAGGCCCGCTCTGGCTATTCCGCATTGGCAACGACGGTATCGCACGCCACATCGCCTCTTCGATCATCAGACCAGCTAATGACTACATCGTGGTGACAGTGAGAGACATGCCCCGCGATGTACCAGGATTGACTCTCTGCACGTTGGACTGTGAAGGCGTCCACGCCTTCCGCTTCACCGTGCCAAGTCACGTCCCAGCTGACGTCACGACGCGCTACCGCGAACTAGGAATCGATGTGGCGCGCACGATTCGCGTCTGGCCAGCCGGCTTGCCCGGGCGCGGCTGGGACGGGGATGGCAGTACGGAGTGGCTGACTACCGAGTCCCCCTGCTTCGGCATCACCCCGGATCATCCGCTCGACGCGCTGTCGTTCCGTTTAGATGACGGATCCGAGCAGGTCGTCGCGGCCGACCCCCTAGGTGGTCCCACCTTTGTCCGACTGCCACGTCTCAGGCCCGGTCTCCACTCGCTGACTGTCGAGGCGCACCGCAGTCCAGACCTAGACGACGCCGTTTCAACACCTCCAGCCAAGGGATTCGCGAGACTCGCGGTCCGCGAACCGGAGCCTTGGACGCCTGGCGTCGCCTCGCATCCGGGATTGATCGTTACCTCCGATCCGTTCGATGCCAACCTCGACATCTTGTGGCGCAACGAACTGAGCCTCTCCGTCAACGGTCCCGAGGGTTTCACTGTGAGTGTCCGCGTAGAACTGCACACCGCGGACGGTCAAGAGATTCTTTCCGATCCCGTGAGCAATTCGATGGCTCTCCCTATCACACGCGACGCGTGGCGCCACGCATTCGCTCACTTCCTCGACAACGAAGCCCGAGCCTGGAAGTACCTCGAAGCCGCGAGTTGCACACTGGAGATTAACGGTGACTCCCTTGGTAAATGTACTCTCAGATTCGACCACGACCCCTCGCCCCTGCGTTGGGCCTTGGCGTTCCGGAAGCACCAGCCTTTCGTCCGTCTTGTCGATGATAGCGGCCAACACGACACCGTTCCCGATGTCCGGTTCTTTGGGATGGATCGCCCGCTAGTTGACATCCCCTTGGATGCCGAATCTGCAAGGACGGACGTCACTGTGCCACCGCCCGGCGGGCTTTACGTAGCCCGGCATCCGCCGTTCGACGATGCTGTGGTCGTGAGTGCGCCAACGGTGAGGTTGCAGGATCTAGGCGTCGAGCCCAATGCCCATGTCCCAGCCGGTCTAACCTCAGTACGGGGTGCCTTCTGTCTACTTCGTCTCTGGCACAACGCAAGGCAGGCGGGTTTCCTAGTAGACGTCAGGCGGAGTCAGGTGACCCGCAGCATCTTCAACGCAATTTTCAGGAGCATGTGCGGCAAGAACTGGGCAAGAGCCGAAGAGAATTTCGCCGAGCGGCCTCTGCCTCCTCGCTCTCTTAAGGCCCTTGAAACCCTCGTCGATAAACGCAAACACTTCGGCCGCCGCCTCGGCCGGCAAGGCGACGCTGACGAAAGCGAAAGCGCTGTGGCCGCCCGTTTCGCTGCGGAGGCCAAACGACTGGGCCTATCGCAAGACCAGGACCTTTGTCATTTCGCGCTACGTTTGGCAGCCTGTCAGGACAACGTGTTCAACGACCCCCACCTCGACGAACGAGTCGGCCAACTCGTAGACAATCCAGCATTGCTCCGTGGCGCGCGTCTGGTGTGGCTTCTCCGGGAGCGCCATTCCGACCGGCGAGACCCATGACAGAACAACCGAACGTGATCAGCCGCGTCACAGCAACCGAGGTTCTTGCCGGCTGCCGCCACACGCTTGGAATGCCCAGCGAGCAGGACGCCGGACTCGATGATGACTTGCTTACGGCCCTTGTGAGGCGCAGCGCCGGTATCCGCTGCCCTTGCTCCCGCGCTACTCTGCGAGCTTCCTTGATCGAGTGCATGCACGGCCTTCCGACCAGCTATGACTCCTTGCCCGAAGCGATCGACGACGCCATCGAAGGTCTAATTGTCGGGGGCGACCTACTCGAACTCGCCGATGTCATCATCGACGACTCCGATGTCAAACAAACATGGGTCTTCGCTGCACCCCCGAGTTTCGTTGTTCGACCGAGCGGCTCCGTGTTCCTCCTCGGCATCGTTTCAGACCAGGACACTTTCCTCCCGTCGTCGCTGACTGGGCGCGTTCTTCAGCGTGGCTTTATGCGCGTACTCGAACCACAGCCCGGCGAAGACCTCTCGCGCGAACTGCGGGAACTCGGGCTGCAGGAACTTTCCGACCGTGCGTGGCTCAAAGCCCCGCAAACGGAAGACCCCGCCGACATGCTTGATCGGCACCAACGGCTTCTGGCCAGCCAACCCCCGGTCACGGAGATACGCGACCTCCAGATTCTCGACTCGATGCGCCCGGTCACCTACTACCGCGGCCGATGGACCGATCCCACAGACCAAGACGGCATGTTCGTCGCGCGACGCCCCCAGGAGTTTGGTGCCCCGATATGGTGTCTGGTCGCATTGAGAAACGGCGCTCCAGTCCGTCTTCTCGATCTACCGCTGCCACGCACCCGTTGGCGCGGTTGCGACGTGGCTTGGCACCTGCAAGGCGCCATCGACCACTGCCGGGGCACTCCACAGCGCTACCGGCGTCGAGTCGCCAGCGACGGGATTCGCTTCGACTTCTTTTCGCCACTGCCGCAATGGGCTGAGCGCCGTCTGATGATTCTCGGGAGATCTGTTCCCCGCGACAGGTGCCTGTTCTCCTACGTCGTCCCGGCCAACGAAGCGGATGAGGAGGAAGCGTTTTTGCAGCAGAACCTGTGGCTGTCGCAGGACGACAGCTCTCACTGAGGACCAACTTCCCGTGGAAACCATCCAGCAATCGATAGAGCAACTCCATGGAGCCCTACGCGACTACATCGAAGCGACCTACCACATCAGCGCCGAATCGCTGATCCACCGACGCAAGGCGCTTCTAGACATCCCAGGCGTCATCCATCAGATACCCTATCTGGAGTCCACGCCCCGATACGAAACCGGCGAGTCCTTTTCCAAAATGCCCGGACTTGCCCCTGCGGCGTTGGAAGCCTTCAACACCCTTTCTCAGCCGCAAGGCGATCTGCCCAAGCTCATCTACGACCCACCGTACTTGCATCAGTCCGAAGCAGTCCGGGGCAGTCTGATCGACCGACGCAATCTCGTCATCATGACCGGCACTGGCTCCGGGAAAACCGAGTCCTTCTTACTTCCTATCCTCGGAAAGCTGGCGTGCGAAGCGAGCCGACGGCCCGACGCCTTCGCTGGCCAGCCCGCCATGCGCGCCCTAGTCCTTTATCCCATGAACGCTCTGGTGAACGACCAGTTGGGGCGGCTGCGCGGGCTATTCGGCGATCCCAGACTGGTTTCGCTCTTCAATACATGGGCCGGGCGGCCCCCGCGCTTCGGCCGCTACACGAGTCGCACGCCCTACGCGGGCGTTCGGACCTCGCGGAAGGACTCCGCCAAGTTCAGGGCGTTCGACGAGTTTTATGTCGATATCGAACGCCTAGCGCACGATCCAATGGCCGATGGCCACGACGAAGCTCGCCGCCTGCGGCGAGCCCTGAAGGAGCGCGGCAAGTGGCCGGCGAAACCGGACCTTCGTGCTTGGCTGGGCGAGAAGGGGGCCAGATGGAGGGACCCCAAGACGGGTGCGTTCGTCAGGGGTGTTACGTTACCCGATGACAGCGAATTGCTCACGCGGCACGAAATCCAGTCTGCTCCCCCCGATCTTCTCATCACCAACTACTCGATGCTCGAGTACATGATGATGCGTCCAATCGAACGTTCCATATTCGACACGACCCGGACGTTCATCGAGCACAATCCAGACGAGGATTTCCTCGTCGTTCTTGACGAGGCGCACCTATACAGAGGGGCGGCGGGGGCTGAGGTGAGCCTCTTGCTGCGCCGATTGCGCGACCGCCTCGACGTTCCTGCGCACCGGTTCCGAATCATCTGTGCGACGGCGAGCTTCAATGACCACGCCTACGCTCCAGAATTCGGCGCCCAGCTATCCGGTCTTCCCGCCAGTACCTTCCTGCCGATCTCCGGCTCGCTCGATCTCCGAGCGCACGACGGCCCCGGGTCGATCCAGGATGCAGATGTCTTCGCCGGCATTGATCTCGAACGGTACTACAGTGCACCGACCGTCTCGGATCGACACTCGGTCATCGAGCCGATCGTAAAACACCGCCAAAGCACGGACGACCCTGATCCCGAACGAGCCCTCTACCATGCGCTCGCCGACTTCCCACCCATGGGCCGCCTGCTCAACATGACCATGAAGCAGGCCATTGCAGTTGCCGAGTTAGGGCAACACCTGTTTCCGGACACCGGTGCGCAGATAGCCGAGAAGGCCGTCAACGCGCTGATGGCCCTTGGCAGCGCCGCGCGCCTGGCTCCCAAGACCCCCGGACTACTGCCCTGCCGCGTGCACAACTTCTTCCGCGGGCTGCCTGGGCTCTGGGCCTGCATGGATCCCGCCTGTGCCAACCTCGACGAATCCGAAAGCGATGGCATTTGCGGCACGTTATTCAGCCAGCCACGCGAATCCTGTCAATGCGGCGCTCGTGTCCTCGAGTTCTTCACCTGCCGCAATTGCGGCACCGCGTACGCGAGGGCGTACACCGACGATATCGACTGTCCCTCAGCCCTGTGGCCCGAACCCGGGGAGAGCTTACGCATGGCCGAGGGCGAAACGGGCTCGCTTGCCCCTCTCGATCTCCTGCTCGAAACCCCCGCCTCGGACGAGGTAGCGGAACCCGCGGACTACGACCTTGAGACAGGTCGCCTCAATCCGCCAACTCTTGGGACTCGGATGCGCCGGGTCTATCTTCGCGGCGACCGCCTAGCCGACTCGACCGACGAGGAAGATGATAAGGGGGACCCACTGCCCGTCTTCCCGGGCCAATTCGCCCCTTGTGCCGTGTGTGGAAAAAAGACGCGCTGGGGGACTTCCTACGTTCAGGATCACCAGACCAAGGGCGACCAGCCGTTTCAGGCACTGGTATCCAGGCAACTACAGATCCAGCCCCCTTCCCACGCCGAGCCTACTCCTTTCGCACCTTTGCAAGGCAGGAAGGTTCTGACCTTCTCTGACTCGCGCCAAGTCGCGGCGCGCCTGGCGCCTAACCTACAGATGTACTCGGTTCGCGACTCGCTACGCCCGCTCATAGCTTGGGGTTTTCAGCGGCTTCAGGCCGTGCCCTTGCTTCAACCGAACCTGAACCTCAACGACCTCTATCTCGCCGTGCTCCTCGCAGCTCACACGCTCCATGTGCGCCTACGTCCCGAAATGAAAGCCGGTGAGAGCTTTGGCGCAGATATCACGGTACGGAACGCGTTCGACAACAAACAAACCAACAACAACGATGGATTGGTCGGACTCTGCATGCAGATCCGATCGGAACGTCCGCCCGAAGCGCTGCTCGAACAGATCGTAACGACCGTTCAGGATCGCTTTCTCGGATTCGAGCCACTCGCCCTGGCTTCACTCGCCGAACGTGGGGATCTGACGGCACGTCTGCACGAATTGCCGTCGATCCCCGGAGTTGCCGAAACACCCGAAGCCAAGGTGGAACTCGTCCGGGCGTGGCTGCGCTGCTGGCAAAGCTATGGCTTCTGGCTCGGCGCAATGCCCCCTGTTTGGGGCCAGCGCCCACGCTCCCAGGGCATCAGCGTTCGCGCGAAGAAGGGCAAGTTCAAGGCAATGCAAACCGTTCTTGCCGACCGTGCGGCCCGCAAAATCTTCGATAGCCAGTGGCCGCCCAAGCTGTTGGATCGCTTCACGGAGGCCACCAGCAACGGCTTCAGGCGGCTGCGTGGCAACGAACTCTCGCTGGCCTTCGAAGGCAGGTGGATGCGCTGCCCTAGCTGCAAGTCAGTACACCGGCCCGTTTCCACCATCTCGCATTGCCTCGACTGCGGCAGCGGCGATATCGGCGAACTGGACCCCGACCGAGATGCCGTGTTCCTGGCGCGCAAGGGCTTCTATCGAAATCCCGTTACCAACGCGCTTGTCGATCCGCCCAAGCCGCCGCTCGCACTTATCGCCGCCGAGCACACCGCACAATTGAACGCCCCCCAGAACGAGGACGTGTTCTCCAAAGCGGAGGAGAACGAATTGCTGTTCCAGGACATCGCACTAGGCGAGCGTGCCAACTCCTCCACCGCCGTCGATGTACTGTCGAGCACAACGACCATGGAAGTGGGCATCGACATAGGCGCGCTATCTGGTGTCGCCTTGCGCAACATGCCGCCGGGCCGCGCCAACTACCAGCAACGCTCAGGGCGGGCCGGACGCCGCGGCAACGCTGTCGCCACTGTCGTTGCATTCGGTAGCGCCGACAGTCACGACGAGCACTACTTCACCAACCCGGACGGCATGATCCGTGGGAACGTCGTCGATCCGAAGCTTACGCTCGACAACCCGGACATCGTCCGGCGGCACATCCGCGCTTTTTTGTTGCAGTCCTATCACCAGGATCGCATCCCGGGTTTAGATTCCGATCAGAAGCACGACCTTTTCTCCGTGCTCGGCACAGTCGCCGAGTTCCGTGATCCGTCTTCTGTCCTCAACCGCAAGGATTTCGCCACATGGCTCGTGCAACAGGAAGACAAGCTCCGAGGCCGGGTATCGTCGTGGATTCCGCAGGAGCTCGGCCCGCATGACCGCCACTTGCTTCTAAGCGAATTTGCCCATGACTGCCTTGATGCAATCGACGACGCCATCGGCTCCGCGCCGAGCGAAACCGGACCGTCCGACGAGGCCGACGAGGTCAATGAGGCGATCAAAGGTGAATACCAGCCTGAAGAGGACGACGAGAACCCGCAGCAGCAGGCTGCTAATACTGACAAGCTTCTAGACCGCCTACTCTACTGCGGCAAACTGCCGCGTTACGCTTTCCCCACCGATGCGGCGACCTTCCATGTGTTTGATACTGACCGCTCCACGCGATTGCGGCCGATCATGCGGTTCGCGCCCCAACAGGGCCTTTCCGTCGCGCTCTCACAGTACGCCCCGGGCAAACAGGTGTGGATATCCGGTAAGTGCTACACGTCCAGCGCAATCTACTCGGTTGACCCCAACGATCGGTTCGCCGCATGGGACTCCAAACGCATCTACATGGAGTGCGACATCTGCGGCTTCGCGAACACGTACGCCGTGGGTGAGGCTCAGCGGCATGAGACCCGGGACTGTCCGGCCTGCGGCGGTGCACAGACGTTTGGACCAGGACGCTACTGGCTGCGCCCACCGGGATTCGCGCACCCTATAGACACCGAAGAGGTCACTTCACCGGACGACATTCCTGAGACAAGCTACGCCACCCGTGCCAAGCTGACGATGGATACCCCCGACGAGACCGACGCCTGGACCGTCATCAACGAGCGACTCCGCGTGCTCCCTTCGAGAAAACACCTTCTGGTGTCCAACACGGGTCCCAAAAAAGACGGCTACACGTACTGCACCCAATGCGGTCGCATAGAGACAACCGCCGCACATCCCCACGAACTTCATGGCACGCACCTGAAGCCCTACCCGGACGACGAAGACAAGCGCAACTGCGACGGCATCAATCCGACGCGCCACCTCGTCCTAGGCACCGACTTCATCGCCGATATCGCGCTCTTCTCCTTGCGGGTGGAGCCACCGATGAGCCTCAAGCCCGGTCACACGTCCACCCTTGTCGCCCTGCGAACCGTAAGCGAAGCCCTTGCCGCGGCAGCGTGCCAACTCCTTGAACTTGAACCGGGCGAACTAATGGCTGAGTTTCGCCCAGCGCTCACGCCCGCCGGCACGACTGGCCTCGAGGCAGAGGTCTTTCTGTACGACACTCTCCCGGGTGGTGCCGGGTTCTCGACCCAGCTTCCCCAATCACGCGTTGCGCTATTCCGAGCAGCACTAGACCTTCTCACGAATTGCGAGGAACGCTGTGATGCATCGTGCTACCGTTGCCTGCGTAGCTTCAAGAACAAGCTTGAGCACCGCCTCCTCGACCGCCATGTCGGCGCTCAACTCCTGCGCTACCTAATCGACGGACAGCTTGCCGATTTCAGCCCGAACCGGTTGGCTTCCTCGACCGCGTTGCTCCGAAACGACCTCGAACGCCAATGCGTAGATGGGACACAATTCGAACTGGATGCTCCCCTGCTAATGGACGGCTCGCCCGTTACCGCACCCATCCTGGCTACGACTGCCGACGGCCGCCGGTTGATCATCGCGCTCTCAGCCCCTCTGACTCCACTTCATCCTGCGGACGCCTCAACCGCTAATCTTGGTTCCGCCGAAGGGATTCGGGTGATCGTCGAAAACGAACTCATCGTACGCGGGAACCTACCGGCTGCAACGCAGCGCATTGTGGCTGAGCTACGGTGAACCCGTGCGCGCCACCTAGGCCGGATGTGACAGCAAGCATGAGAACATGAATCTGCAAGACTCTTCGTAAGCCCCAGAGACCGTCGGATCGTGCCGCTCACCAAACCGATAGGGCGCTCATTTTCTGTCCTTCCGGCAGACGCAATGCGATCGAAGGATCGCCGTTGGCAGGCTGGGCCTCGCTGAGTAGGCGGCGCTCATACTCTTTCTTTTGTCGAGCTAAATCCCGTCCCCGCAGGATGTCCTCGCCGATGCTGGCCGCGATCCGGGCCGCCGCTTCCTTGACCGACTCCCTCGCCAGATGGGCCTAGCGCGCCGTGGTCTGCGCCCGTCTGTGGCCGAGCAGCTTGCCGATCATCGGCAGGGATTGTCCAAGCGCCGGCGCACGTGAGGCGAAGCTGTGTCCGAGGTCGTGGATGCGGACGTCGTTCAGGTTCGCCCACGCCCGGACAACGCCCCACGGAGCGCCAAGGTTCTTCATGTGCGTGCCCTTGACCCGGCCCGCGATCACCCGGGGATTGTCCGGTGTGCGCGGCAGGTCCGCGAGCACCTTCAATCCAACAGTAACGCGGCGATGCGCTCGTTTTGAATTTCCGTGGAGCCATCCACATAACCGGCGATCTTGGCGCAAGCTAAGTGATGGCCCAAACGGCAATCGGTGCGCATACCATTGGCGCCCAGGAGTTGGATGCAATCGAGCAGACGGCTTTGCGCCACCCGCGCCGCGTATTTCTTGGCGTGGGCCGCGGCCAGCACCGCTTCTTTTGCCCCTTCCTCCACCAGCCGTGCCGCCCGGTAGGTGAGCAGCCTGGCCGCCTCCAGCTCCGTTGCCATATCGGCCAAGGTCCAGCGCAAGCCTTGCCGGTTCAGCAATGGGCCGCCGAAAGCGGTACGTTCTTGCAGATAGGTGCGAGCCGTTTGCAAAGCATCATCCAACATTCCACAGCACATGGCGGCCACGTAGGTGCGGGCGCCGTTGATACTGCCTAGGGCGTATTTGAAGGCTTCACCGGCGGGATGGATCAGATACTCGTCCGGCAGGTGGAAATCTGTCAGTTTAAACCCGCCGGTGCCTATGGCTTTGCCGCCGAACACGTCTATAGGCGCCGTACGGGTAAAACCCGGGCGGGTGGCATCGATCAAGAAACAGGCAATGCCCCGCCAGCCGGCGCTGGTATCGGTCTGCGCATAACATACGAACACGTCGGCGTACGCGGCATTGGTGATCCAGCATTTCTCGCCGTTCAAGCGCCAGCCGTCTCCACTGCGCTCCGCCCGCATGGCGATGCTGGAGAAGTCGCTGCCGGCATGGGCTTCGGTGAGAGCGGTGGCACCGAAACGCTCGCCAGCCAGCATGCGCGGCACCAGCGCTTTGGCCGCATTCGGGTGCGCGTCATTGGCCAGCTTGGCGGCGGCGTTTTGCAGATTCACGATGCTGAAGGCGGCCGCCATGGAGAACTTGGCCAGTTCCTCGGTCATGCGCATCTTGCAGCGGTAGCCGTAGCCGTGGCCACCGCAAGCGGTGGGTACTTGGGTGCGCAAGAAGCCGCATCTCTTGGCCTGCATGAGCACGTCATGAGGTATGCGCCCAGCGGCTTCCCAAGCGGCGATGTCTTGTGGCCCGTAGGCTTGCGCGAAGCAGCGCGCCGCCTCTATCAGTAAGCGCTCATCAGCGCTCAGCTCATCGTCGAACATGATCGATTCAGGGGTTCGGGAACGAACACCAAAGTATGGCATATGGCGCTTTTACGCCGCCGCTTCTTTGCTTTTCTCACTTGAGCCAATCGCCCGGTTCGATGAGGAATCGCCACGATCCCGCGCAAGCCGCGGCGAGCGAGCGTCCATGCAGGTTCCCGGAAGTGAACGTTAGCGTTCAACCAGCCGAAGTCTTGTGTTCCCGGTGCCCGCTTATGAAGAACGCCGCAGGACTACAGCATGATCGGCTAACTGCGGAAAAAACTCGTGAAAATCCTGCCGTAGCGCCGCTAGATTGGCCGCCGCCTGGCCGATGGTGGCGCGCAGCCCGGCCAGCCTGATCGAGCGCATGGACATACGCTCCAGTGCCCAGCGCACATGCTCGAAATCGGCGTAAGCCACTAACCAGTCGCCTTCGCGCATGGCGCGGAAAACGCGCCTTAGCCGCGGTGTGAACAGCGCCTCGTATTGCGCCACACCGGCATAAACAGCCTCGGAAAACGACGCCAAGTGTTGGTCGCTATACCGATCCCAAGCGGCGGCCAGAAAGTGATCATAGAGCACATCCACCGCCACCCCGGCGAAACGGCGGGCCGGCGCCTCGAAGCGCTCACGGCTTCGCCGCCAAATGGGGTGGGCGTCGGTGAATTTATCGATCTGCCGGTGCACGCGGATCCCGGCGGCCACCCGTGGCGGTAGCCCCGGGCCGATGGGACCCTTGACGAAGTCGCCCAGCAGAGCGCCGGTCCAATCCTCCGGTTGATCGCCCGACAGCAGAATATGCGTGAGATAGTTGATGAGCGGATGTCCACGGCGAGCCGGCTATTGAGTGTATAGTCAGCGGGCAACCTGGAATAGGCGCACGACCCTCTATGCATGCATTCCTGTTGACCCGGGAGTGGCGCGACGGCCCGCACAGCGGTCTGCTACAGATGTGGTGCTGGACGGCGGACGGTCCCCTGTCCATACGGATCACCAACGCCAAAGCCATCTGTTTTGCCAGCCGCGAAGAGCGCCTGCCGGATGGGACCTACGAGCGGCGGCCGGTGGCGTTGACAAGCCCCCTGGGCGCGCCGGTGGACGCGCTCTACTTCCCTACCCAGCGTGCCCTCAATGATTTTCGCGAGCGCTGCAATGTGGCCAAGGTGCGTCTGTTCGAAAGCGACGTGCGAGCGGCCGATCGATATCTGATGGAGCGCTTCATCCAAGGTGGCCTGGAAGTGCAGGGTCAAGTGACCCAAAAGCAGGGCTACGGGGAGATCGTCAACCCCAAACTCAGAGCCTGCGCCATCACCCCCCGGTTAAAAGCCGTCAGCCTGGACATCGAAACCGACGGCTTCGAGGGCGCTCTCTACTCCATCGCTCTTGCCATGGACGGCGAGGAACGGGTCCTCATGCGTTCCGAATTCCCGGTGCAAGCGCCGGGGGTCGCGGTGGAGTGCTTGCCCGATGAGCGGCAATTGCTGCTGCGGCTTTGCACCTGGTTCGCCGAGTTCGATCCGGACGTCATCATCGGCTGGAACCTCATCGGCTTCGACTTGACCGCCCTGGAGCGCCGTTTTGCCCAGCACGGCCTGCCCTTCACCATCGGCCGCGCGCAGGGACGCGCCCGCGTTGTGCAGGGCAGCCGCGGGCAACCGCCGTTGGCGCTGGTGCCCGGACGGGTGGCCATCGACGGCATCGAAAGCCTGCGGGCGGCATTTTGGATCTTCGAGGACTATGCCCTGGACGCCGTCGCCCGCGAACTGCTAGGGCGCGGCAAGCTCATCGAAGACGGCGAAGACCGCCTCGCCGCGATCCAGCAGCGCTACACCAACGACCGCGCCGCCCTCGCCCGATACAACATCGAGGATTGCCGCCTGGTAGCGGAGATCATCGAACACACCGGGCTCATACGCATGGGGGTTGAACGGGCCAGCTTGACCGGACTGGCGCTCGGACGCCTGGGCGGCTCCGTCGCCTGCCTGGACAACCTCTACCTACCGCGCCTGCACCGCCGTGGCCGGGTGGCTTACGACATCGGCTCCGCCAATACCTCATCGGCCAGCAGCCCGGGCGGCCACGTGCTGGATTCATCGCCAGGTATCTATGATCACGTAGTCCTACTGGACTTCAAAAGCCTCTATCCCAGCATCATCCGCACTTTCCGCATCGATCCACTGGGCTTATGGGAACCGGGCGATGAACCCATCGAAGGTTTCCTGGGCGCCCAATTCGCCCGCGAAGGCGCCATCCTGCCCGACCTCATCGATGCTCTATGGGCGGCCAGAGACGAAGCCAAAAAAGAGCGCAACGGCCCTCTTTCCCAAGCCATCAAGATCATCATGAACGCCTTCTACGGCGTACTCGGAGCCACCGGCTGCCGCTTCTTCGATCCGCGCCTGGCCTCCAGCATCACCCGCCGCGGGCATGAGGTATTGAAGCGCTCCAAGGATTTCATCGAAGCAGCGGGCTTTGCCGTCATCTACGGTGACACCGACTCGTTGTTCGTGCACTTGAGCGCCGCCACCGGCGACGATGACGCCAGGCGCCAAGGCCAACGCCTGGCCAGGGCACTCAATGACTGGTGGCAAACCATCATCGCCGAGGAACACAACCTCAAGTCCGCCCTTGAAGTGGAATTCGAAACCCACTTCACCCGCTTCTTGATGCCAACCTTGCGCGGTTCGGATCAAGGCAGCAAAAAACGCTACGCCGGCATTGCCAACGACGGCAAGGGCAGCACTTCCATGGTATTCAAGGGACTGGAAAGCGTGCGCACCGACTGGACCCCGCTGGCGCGCAACTTCCAGCGCGAACTCTACCGCCGCGTCTTCGCGCAGGAACCGTTCGAGGAATGGGTGGAGAGCACGGTGGCAAAATTGTACGCCGGCGCTCTCGATCACGAACTCATCTACCGCAAGCGCCTGCGCCGGGATGTGGATGAATACGCCGCCAACGTCCCACCGCAAGTACAAGCCGCCCGCCGCGGCGGCCAGAGCAACGGCTGGGTCAAATACGTCATCACCTTGGCCGGCCCGCGCCTAGTCACGGACATCGACGCGCCGCTCGACTACGAGCACTACAAAGAAAAACAGATCGCCCCCGTGGCCGACGGCGTCTTGCAATTCCTGGACACTAGCTTCGCCCGCCTGACCGACCGGCAGCTAGCAATCTTCTAAGCCAAGCCTGTAGATGAGGGAAATGAACTGAGAGGGGCATGACCGGCAGCCCATGCCGAGGACCGTCGGCAGCATGGATGCTGCCGTCGAGGCTACAGGGATGTATTCACGCCGTGTCCTCGGCATGGGCTGCCGGTCATGCCCCCGGTGCACTGCCTAGCAGCAGAGGAAACCTCCTAATTCGCCGCCCGCAGCCGCGCATTACCCGCATCATAGGGCGATTCTTCAATGATAACGGCGGGTTTCAATTCACCTAAAATATCAATCAACAAGGATGTCCCGACCGCCGCATGCTCGGCCTGTATATAAGCCAAAGCCAAGCTCTTCTCTATGCGATAGCCGTAAGCCCCGGCGGTAGCACGGCCCACCATATGCTCACGGCTACCTAAGAATAGGGGTTCATTACCGCGGGCATCGCAGTCCCTTACCCCGTCCACCTCCAAAGTGACGAAACGCTGTGGCACGCCGGACTCACGTTGCGCCACCAGCGCCTCCTTGCCGATAAAGTCCTTACCCAACTTGACGAAACGATCAAGACCCGCTTCAAAAGCACTGTACTCCGGCGTCAGATCGGTGCCCCACATGCGGTACGACTTCTCGATGCGCAAAGACTCCATGGCCCGCATGCCAACCATCTTCAGCTCGAACTTCTCACCGACGTTGACGATGGCATCGAACAAGCAATGAGCGTATTCGATGGGATGATGCAATTCCCAGCCGAGTTCGCCGACGAAGTTCACCCGCATGGCGCGCACGTCCGGCACCAAGCCGACCTCTATGCTCTGCGCCGTGAGCCAAGGAAAGCTCGCGTTGTCCAATGGCGCATCGGTCAGCGATGCCAACAGCTCCCGCGAATTGGGTCCCGCCAACACCAGACACCCCCGCGATGTAGTGATGTTGTTGATCAACACACTGCCATCAGCGGGTGCCATCTTCTTCAAATAATCGCTGTCGTAGCGCTCCGCCGCACCGGAACTCACCAGGTAGTAGTGATTCTCATCCAGCTTGGTGATGGTGAACTCGGTGCGCACCCCGCCGCTGCGGCGGGTCAACGCGTGACAAAGCGCTGTGCGGCCAACCCGGCTCGGGACTGTATTGGCCACCAGGTGATTGAGAAAATCCTCCGCGCCCGGGCCGCTCACCTCGTGCTTGGTAAAACCGGTTAAATCTATCAACCCCGCCGTATCACGGATGGCGCGGCATTCATCGCCCACGGCAGCGAAATAATTGCTGCGCCTGAAGCTCCACTTGTCCGCGCGGGCCACGCCATCCGGTGCGAACCAGTTGGGCCGCTCCCAACCGTAGCGCTGTCCCCAAACAGCGCCCATGCGCTCCAATTTGTCATGCAACGGGCTGGTTTTAGCCGGCCTGGCGGCGGGGCGTTCCTCATCGGGATAGTGCACGGTGAACACGTTTTCGTAGGCCTCTTCGTTCTTGGCTACCGTGTACGCTTTAGTGGTGTAAGCCCCGAAACGCCGCGGATCGGTGCCCAGCATGTCGATGCCGGGCTCGCCTTCCACGATCCATTCGGCCAGTTGCCAGCCAGCGCCGCCGGCCGCTGTCACCCCGAAGCTATGCCCTTCGTTCAACCAGAAATTCGGCACATCCCAGGCCGGCCCCACTAGGGGCGAGCCATCCGGTGTGTAACAGATCGGCCCATTGATGATGTCCTTGATACCGGCGGAAGCGAACGCAGGCACCCGCTTCATGGCCGCTTCCACGTGCGGCATCAAGCGTTCCAAATCCCCCGGAAAAAGATCTTTCTCGAAAGATTCCGGCACCCCATCGGCAAACACCGCCGGCGCACCCACTTCATACGGCCCGAGGATGAAACCCATACGCTCTTCGCGCAGATAATAAGAAGCATCGGACTCACGCAACACCGCTAGCTCCTTACCGCCCTCTTCCCGGTAAGCTTTGAGTTCCGGCACCACGTCGGTCACGATGTATTGGTGCTGCACCGCAATGGCCGGTACGTTGATGCCCACCATGCGCCCGGTCGTGCGCCCGTAATTACCGGTGGCGGCGACGATGTGCTCGCAGCTTATGTCGCCTTTGGTGGTTTTCAACTGCCATTCCCCACCCGCGGTGCGCTCGATGCGGGTGACCTCGGTTTGTTGATAGATCTCGGCGCCGCCGGCACGGGCACCCTTGGCCAGCGCATTGGTGAGATCCACCGGCGCGATATGACCGTCATCGGGATGGTAGAGCGCGCCTAGCAAACCATCCGTTGCACAAAGCGGCCACAGCGCTTTGACCTCGGAGGGCGTGATCATTTCGAAAGGCACACCGATAGTATTGGCGGTGCCGCAATATTTGCGATATTCGTCCATCCGGTCCTGGGTGCAGGCTAGGCGCATATTGCCGGTAACGTGAAAGCCCACGTCCTGACCGGTTTCCGCTTCCAGGGTCTTGTAGAGATCGACGCTGTATTTGTGCAACTGGCCGACGGTGTAACTCATGTTGAAGAGTGGCAGCAACCCGGCGGCATGCCAGGTGGAACCCGCCGTCAACTCGCTGCGTTCGCACAACACGACGTCCGGCCAGCCTTTTTTTACCAGGTGATACAAAGTGCTGACACCGACCACGCCACCGCCGATCACCACGACCCTAGCCTGCGATTTCATGCTCTTCCCCCAATGCTCCAAGCCGAGCGCGAAAGGCGCAAGTGTGCGGTCCGCACCGGGCGGTGAACACATGCCATCACGACTGCGGGTTCTTCGTTTGCGCCACCATTGTTCTGCGCACCGCCAAGCCCCCGTGGTCGGACGTTAGACTGTGTTGTTCGGTCGCGCGCTGCGTCTATTTTTAACCCCCATTTTCACACCGAGCCCAAATCATGAGTGCACAACTGATCGACGGCAAAGCCATAGCGGCCGAGATCCGCGCCGAAGCAAAAGTAGCAGCCAGCGCACTGCGCGAACAAGGCATTATCCCGTGCTTGGCGGCGGTACTGGTGGGCGACAACCCCGCCTCTAAAGCCTATGTGGGCAACAAACGGCGCGCCTGCGAGGAAGTGGGTATTGAATCGCAACTGCATACACCCAGCGCGGATATCAGCGCGGCGGATCTGCTGGCGCTCATCGATCGGCTCAACGCTGATGCGGCGGTGCACGGCATCCTGGTGCAATTGCCGCTGCCCGATCACATCGACGAGGACCGGGTCATCGAGCGCCTCTGCCCGGCGAAAGACGTGGATGGTTTCCACCCGGCGAATGTGGGCCGGCTGGTCATCGGTTTGGACACCCTGCGTCCCTGCACGCCGGCGGGCATTCCCGAGCTCATCGTGCGCAGCGGCTTGGAAGTCTCCGGCCAGCACGTGGTCATCATCGGCCGCAGCAACATAGTCGGCAAACCGGCCATGAACCTACTGGTGCAAAAAGCGGCCGGCGCGAACGCCACTGTCACCGTTTGCCATAGCGGCACCACGGATTTGCCTAGCATCACCCGCCTGGGCGACATTCTTATCGCCGCCATAGGCCGGGCTCACTACGTCACCGCGGATATGGTGAAGCCGGGGGCCACGGTTATCGACGTGGGCATCAACCGGGTGGCTGACGAGAGTGCCAAGCAGGGTTACCGCTTGGTCGGGGATGTGGATTTCGACGCGGTTAAAGAAGTGGCCGGCGCCATTACCCCGGTGCCCGGCGGCGTCGGCCCCATGACCGTCGCCATGCTGATGGTCAATACAGTGAAGGCGGCGCAAGCTACTTAAGGGCGCCGCTAACAATAGTCATTGTTTCGTGAGTGCAAGGAAGCACCGCGCGCAGAACCGCAGTGTATTAGGTGATACCTGAGGATTCGAGCACGGAGTTGACGCCGCAATCGCGGAAAAAGTGCATTTTTAGCAGGTGCCCTTAACCCGCGCCGCCGCCCCTCAAAAGAAAGCCTGAATCCCCGTCTGCGCCCGCCCGAGGATGAGCGCGTGCACGTCATGGGTGCCTTCGTAGGTATTCACCGCTTCTAGATTCATGGCATGACGGATCACGTGGTACTCATCCGACACGCCATTGCCGCCGTGCATGTCCCGCGCCATTCGGGCGATATCCAGTGCCTTGCCGCAGTTATTGCGCTTGACGATGGAAATAGCCTCCGGCGCCGCTTTACCGGCGTCGAATAAACGGCCCACCGTGAGCGCCCCGTTCAACCCAAGAGCGATCTCCGTTTGCATATCGGCCAACTTCTTTTGCACCAACTGGGTGGCCGCCAGGGGCCGCCCGAACTGCTGGCGCTCTAAGGTGTAGTCGCGCGCCGCGTGCCAGCAAGCCTCCGCCGCGCCCATGGCGCCCCAGGCGATGCCATAGCGGGCCCGGTTCAGGCAGCCGAATGGGCCTCCGAGGCCGCGCCCATTGGGCAGCAGATTCTCCTCCGGCACGAACACGTCTTGCATGGAGATGGAGCCGGTCACGGAGGCGCGCATGGAAAACTTGCCTTCGATCCTGGACGTGCCGAGTCCTTGCATGCCCCGCTCCAACACGAAGCCGCGGATCACGCCGTCCTCGGTCTTCGCCCATATGACCAACACATCGGCCAACGGCGCGTTGGTGATCCACGTCTTGGTGCCATTCAAACGGTAACCGCTATCGACTTTGACGGCATGGGTGCGCATGCCGCCCGGATCGGAGCCGTGGTCAGGTTCGGTGAGACCGAAACAACCGACGTGCTCACCGGTGGCGAGTGCAGGCAAGTACTTCGCGCGCTGCGCGGGCGTGCCATAGGCGTTGATCGGGTGCATGACCAGGCTTGATTGCACGCTACAGGCGGAGCGGTACGCGCTATCCACCCGCTCCGCTTCCCGCGCGATGAGGCCGTAACTGACGTAGTTCAGACCCGCACAACCGTAACCTTCGATGGTGCAGCCCAACATCCCTAGAGCGCCCATCTCGTTCATGATTTCCCGGTGAAAATGCTCGTGGCGGTTGGCTTCGACCACCCTCGGCATCAGCTCGCCTCGGCAATAGTCGCGCACGCTGTCGCGCACCATGCGTTCCTCTTCGCTCAGCAGGTCCTCCAACAGAAACGGATCGTCCCAGCGAAAAGCCGCCGGTGCGGTGGAATCATTCATGGGGTTTCACTCCGATGGGTTATTGCCGCCCATTGTATCGCGCCTCATACCCGGTCACGTCTCACCCGCTCCCGCCACCGTTTGTTGAACACCCGGATCTCATCTTCATAAGCGTCGATCTGGGCGCTGACATAGAAGTAGTGCTCATCCGCCCGCAGTTCCGTGCGGGTTTCCGTGCGCGCGCACCACTCGCCGCGGGCCACCACCTCCGTCCAGTGGGTTTGCATGTGGGCGCTCAGCGGATCGTCCGGAGCGATGTTGTAGCGTTCCCCGGCCACGGTTTCGGTAATGAGTCCGTGCTCGTCATTACGGTAGCGGCCAAAATCGTCTTCCAGCGTTAGCACTTGGGCGCCGGTGGCCAGATCTTCGTGCAACTCCCGCGTGTGCCGCTCGGGACGTAGCTCGGTTTGCTCAAGTGGGGGGGCGGACACGGCTGGAGCAAACGGTTGCGCTGCTTGGGCCTCATCAGGCAACAGAGGGATATGCAACCCAGCCTCGGCCAGATCAAGCGTGACGGAGACCGCCGTGGGTGATGGCCAGATCAGCGGCCAGTAAGCAGTAGATAGGCTCAAGCGCAGGCGGTGGCCCGCTGGCACCTTGTAGGCCACGTCATCCATGCGCAGGGTGCACGGGTTTTGGCGGCCCGGCGCAAGCGCTTCGGGTTGTTCATGGGAGCTATGGTGGGTGAGATTGAGCACGGTATAGGTAATACGGGTGGACCGCCCATCCGGCCACACATCGCAAAGACGCACGGCCAGTTGCGCCACCGGCGCGTCGGCGGCGAAGCGTGCGTGCAGCACGGGCGCGCCTACGATGGGCACGTCGTGCTCGAGCGGCAACGTATCGAAGGTGGCGGACAAGGCATCGTCGCGCCGCTGGTCAAGCGGCAGCTCCGGGCCCAGCCAGATGGCGCAATACTCGCCGCTGGCGGCACCCACCGTCTGCGGCGAGCGAATGGTGATAGTGCCGCCCTTGTGCGCCTTTGATGGCTCAAGAGATAAACGTCCGGGGGACAAATTGAAGCTGAGACCGCCACCGGTATCGACATCCGGCCAGCGCTCGAAGGCATACCAATTACCGCCGCGCTCCGCGTACGCCGGGGCCGGCGCCGCCGCATCCATCAGATAAACATAGTATCTCGCTGACAGCGGCCCGTTATCTGCTGGCTCATCACGCAAATGCCGTCCCCACCAATAGCAGGCCAACTGTAAAAAGCCGATAGCCGGCGCTGGCACAGCAAAATGAGGATACTTATGCACCCAAGGACCGATGATCCCGGCCCGCTCACCACGCAGACCCTCCACCAAGCGGGGCACCGCGTTGGAATAAGCATCGCCCCAACCCCCGATCGCCAACACGGCTGCTCTGATGCGGGGGAAATCTTCACCCACCGATCCGTGACGCCAATACCCATCCCGGTGCGGGTGGCTTAACCATTTATGGGGGAAAAACGGCATGTGCTCCAGCCGCCGCAACCAAAGCTCGCGCCAATCATCGCGCAGCGCCGGATCCGGCGGGCGCGACTGGTAACCCAACATGGTGCTGCCCCAGCCTTGGTTTTCATTCAGCAAAGCGCCGCCTTTGTAGTGAATATCATCAGCGTAGCGATCATCGGTGGAACACAGGGTAATCACCCCTCTTAAGCCTTGCGGTTGACGCGAAGCCACCTGCAAGCTGTTAAAACCACCCCAAGAGATACCCATCATGCCGACCCGGCCATTGGACCAAGTCTGAGCGGTTATCCAGTCTATTATCTCAAGAGCATCATCTTGCTCGCGCGCCAAATATTCATCGTGCATCAGGCCATCGGACTCGCCACAACCGCGCATGTCCACCCTGAGACAGGCAAACCCGTGGCCGGCGAAATACGGATGGGTCAGCGCATCGCGCACGGCGGTACCGTCACGCTTGCGGTACGGTAGGTATTCAAGAACAGTCCCTAATTTCTCCCCCGCCGCCTGCGGTAACCAGAGCTTGGCGGCAAAACGAACGCCATCGCAGAGCGGGATCCAGATGTTTTCGTGTACCGTGACCGGGTAGGGAAAGTCCCGAGTTTCTTGCGCTGTGCCAAGACCTGCCATCAAGAGAAGCTCCCAGTCAAATGTTCGGCCGTTAAGACGACGGCGGCACTCTACGGCGACACTCATGAACTCGCGCAAGCGTTCGTGGCGTGCGCAGGCAATGGCGAGTCGCCGAACCGTATGCCGGGCCGAGGCGTTGGGCTCGATACTGCGCCGCCTGAGCAGGCCGGGGCCACACCATCATGAGCGACAGCGCAAGCGAGCGGGGAGTACAACGCCGCCGCCGGCGGGGCGCGGGCCGGGAGGCCCGGCGGGCTGCCCGCACCCGTCCCGCCGCCCAGCAGATCGCTTATATCACGCGCAAGACGCCCACGTACAATGTCCTCGACGAAGCGGGTTTGGCGCTCATAGAACACAACGCCGATACGCTATTGGAAGAGATCGGCATCGAATTTCGCGAGTATCCAAGAGCGCTGCAACTCTTTCGCCAAGCGGGCGCCGACGTGCAAGGTGAGCGGGTGCGCTTCCCTAGAGGGCTGTGCCGCGCCATCGTGCAGACCAGCGCTCCTGGGGAATTTATCCAGCATGCACGCAATCCCGCCCGTAGCGTCAAAATCGGCGGCGATGCTATGGTGCTGGTACCGGCCTACGGCCCGCCCTTCGTGCGCGATCTGGACCAGGGACGGCGTTATGCCACCATCGAGGATTTTCGCAACTTCGTCAAACTCGCGTATCTGGCACCAGGCCTGCATCACTCGGGGGGTACTGTCTGCGAACCGGTCGATCTGCCGGTCAACAAGCGTCACCTGGATATGGTGTACAACCATATACGCTACAGCGACAAACCGTTTATGGGTTCGGTGACGCACCCCGATCGGGCCCGCGACACGATCGCCATGGCCAAGCTCGTGTTCGGCGAACAATTCGTCGCCGAGAATTGCGTCGTCATCAACCTCATCAACGCCAACTCGCCCATGGTCTTCGATGCCACCATGCTGGGGGCGGCAGAGGTCTACGCCTCGAATAATCAAGCCACCGTCATCTCGCCTTTCATCCTGGCGGGCGCCATGTCGCCGGTTACGGTGGCCGGTACCAGCGCCCAGATCTTGGCCGAGGCGCTGGCCGGCATGGCGTTTACGCAACTGGTCAAACCCGGTGCGCCGGTGGTATTCGGCACGTTTGCCAGCGCCATGTCGATGCAGTCCGGCGCCCCCACCTTCGGCTCGCCGGAACCTTCGCTGGTGCTCTTCATCACCGCTGAATTGGGCCGGCGCCTGGGTGTGCCCTACCGCAGCGGCGGCGGGCTGTGCGCCGCCAAAGTACCGGACGCCCAGGCCGCTTACGAGTCCGCCAACACGCTGCAAAGCGCCATGCTGGCCGGCGTCAATTTCATGTTGCATACCGCCGGTTGGCTTGAGGGCGGTTTGGTCATGAGTTACGAGAAATTCATCCTGGATGCCGATCAGGCCGGCATGATTCAGAGGTTCGCCCGCGGCGTGGACTTAAGCGAAAACGGGCAGGCGTTGGCGGCGGCGCGGCAAGTCGAGCCAGGGAAACATTTTCTCGAATGCGCTCACACCCAAGCTAATTTTGAAACCGCGTTTTACCGCTCATCCATTGCCGATAACAATAGTTTCGAACAATGGGAAGCGGAAGGAGCCATGGACGCGGCGCAACGGGCCAACAAGCTGCTCAAGCAACAGTTGACACAGTACACGGCACCGGCCATCGATCCGGGTATTGATGAAGCGCTCAACGCCTTTATGCGCGAGCGCAAGAATAGTATGCCGGATGCCCATTATTAGCCCCCAGGCAATTCACCCGTAACAATTCGCTCGTAAGCAGTAACTCCCGCAGCACCGCGGTGGCGTACTGCCCTTTGTGAAGATCAAAAGAAAGCCGTAACTGAGCGTCCTTGAAAGCGTAGTCGAAGTGCTGGGGCATACACACCAAACGCCTTCGCTGCAAACGCATCCCGGCGTTCTCGAGGCCCCGTGCCCAATGGGCGTATCGGTTAACAACCGCCAACTCCACAGCCGCGGCCGCACCCGACGCCCGCTGCCTGCCCCGTCCCCAAAGCGGACCCGTGGGAACACTGTCCGGATGCGGCCATTCGCCCGCTTGAGGAGTGCGCCAAGTCTGCTCGATGCAACGTGAATGTAGCACCTGGTTGAATATCCAAGCTCGGGCCGCCGATAGCACGATACCCCGCCTTGCACCCCTGCCAGGCTTACCCGCTTTGAACAAGCATTCCACGTCTTTCAAGTTCTCACCATCGCGGCCGAAGCGTTGCTCGCCGAAATAATTGGGTACGCCGTCATCGCCAATGCGCGCAAGACGTGATGTCAGGGCCGCACGGTCGCCGTCAAGATCCCGTATACGAATGCGAAAACGATTGCCCGTATGGGCGCCAACGCGCAGTTTCTTGGCGGAGCGGGTCAGGGTGAGCACCCGTATCTCATCTGGGTCCAAGGAGTCCAGGCCACGCGACTGCCGGCCTGGTGTGTACAAGCTAAACCACTGCCGGGTGACGGCATGGCGATCTTTTAAACCCGCATAACCGACATCACGCGCTTTGATCCCGGCCGCATCAGCCAGCCGCCCCGCCACCCAGCGGGTATTGGCGCCACGCTTCTCGATAAAAACCCAAGTGTGTTCGCCTTCGCCGGTGGGATAAAAACCCAGCAATTCTTCGACGTAGAAGTCTTCGGGCACACTGCGAAAAACACCGCGGGCGGGCGGTGGGCCATAAGCGTAAGCCAGGTGGGTGTAGGCCGAAGGGGCTGTAGCTATATCCATTACGCCGCGAACAGGAGCACCACGGCGTGGGCGGCAATCCCTTCACCACGGCCTGTATAGCCCATTTTCTCCGTGGTGGTCGCTTTGATATTGACGCACGCTGACTCGATTTTCAGATCCTTGGCTAAACGTTCACGCATCGTGTTTATGTGCGGCCTGAAGCGCGGGCGCTGCGCGATGAGGGTGGCATCCACATTGCCTACGCGGTAGCCCGCCTCACTCAAATCCGCCACTACTTTACGCAGCAATACCCGTGAATCGATATTCTCGAAGGCCGCATCCGTATCGGGAAAATGCAGACCTATATCGCCCCAGCCAGCGGCGCCCAACAGGGCGTCACAAAGCGCGTGTACCAACACGTCGCCATCGGAATGGGCCACCAATGCTCTAGTGTGGGGAATGACGGCCCCACCGATGACGATCTCGGTACCGTCCTCGGCGAAACGGTGAGCATCGAAGCCATGGCCAATTCGCATACGCTGCTGCACTGTCCCGCGAAGTTCTAGCGGGTCACGTTCTGGCCAGCCAGGATGGCCTCGGCGAGGACGAGATCGGCTGGATGGGTAATCTTTATATTGTCCGCGTGACCTTCCACCACCATGACACTCGCGCCGCGGAACTCCATGGCGCTGGCTTCATCGGTGACATTCACTCGAGCGGCTAAGGCCGCGTCTATAGCCGCGTGCAGCGCATCGATTCTGAACATCTGTGGCGTCAGCGCGTGCCACAACGCCTCGCGAGGCACGGTACGGTCGATGACCCTGCCATCGCACACCTGCTTGATGGTATCGCGCACCGGCGTTGCCAAAATACCGCCGTCCACCGCCCTATCCTGAACGGTATCGATGAGCGTCGCTACATCCTGCGCCCGCAAACAGGGACGGGCCGCATCATGGACCAGCGCCCAGGCGCCACCGTACCCGCGCCGCGCCAACTCATCCAGCCCGTTACGCACAGTGTCGCAGCGCTCACCGCCACCACGAAAGAGGTGCAGCGGTTTGCCGAGATCGCCAAGACCCGCTTGCACCGCCGGCCAATACGGATCATCGGGCACCAGGCCAATGGCGATGCCGCTTACCGAGGCATGGGCCGCCAACCTGCGCACAGTGCAGGCGAGCACCGTCTCGCCGGTCAGTTCAAGATATTGCTTAGGCCTATAGGCCGCCATCCGTTTGCCGATCCCCGCCGCAGGCACTATAGCCCAACAAGCATCCATGGCCCAACAAGCATCCATGACGCTCATAGGTTCAACAGCTAAGGATCAGTCAACCACCAGGAAGAATGTCTCACCCGGACCGATGAGGCCCAGTTCGCGCCGGGCCAGCGCTTCCACCGTGGCCAGTCCGGTTTTCAGATCTTGCACCTGCGCCACCAAACGTTGGTTGCGTTCGGACAGCAACCCGTTTTGCCGCGTCTGCCTCTCGATGGCCTGTTGCAGCCGCCACACCTCGGCAAAGCTGCCATCTCCGGCCCACAGCTTGACCTGCAACGAGATCAGGCAAATCAATAAAAAGCCGCTCAGGATGCGCATGCGGGCCGCCTCTTGTTTAAAAACCGGCTATTTGAACACTTGGGGAAAAGCCGCCCGCCCAGGATACTCGCAACGCCCCTCGGAGAGTAACCGCTCCTCAATGCGGAGCAAACGGTTGTACTTCGCCACCCGATCCGAGCGCGACAGCGAGCCGGTTTTTATCTGTCCAGCGCTCACCCCCACGCTCAGATCGGCAATGGTGGTGTCTTCGGTCTCGCCGGATCTATGGGAGATAACATGGGTATAACCAGCCGCCTTGGCCATCGCGATAGTGTCCAAGGTCTCCGTGAGCGTGCCGATCTGATTGACTTTGATGAGAATGGAATTGGCCACACCTTGGTCAATGCCGCGCCGCAAAAGGTCTGGGTTAGTGACGAACAGATCATCGCCCACCAATTGCACCCGCGAGCCGAGCCGCTCGGTCAGGGCCCTCCATCCACTCCAATCGTCTTGCGCCATACCATCTTCGATGGAGATGATCGGATATCGGCTCACCCAGTTGTCCAGATATTCGGCGAAGGCTTCGGCTTCCAAGATCTTGCCCTCGGAGGCGAGTATGTATTGGCCGTCTTTAAAAAACTCCGAGCTAGCCACATCCAAGCCTAGAAAAACCTGTTCCCCGAGTTTATAGCCGGTGCGCTCCACCGCTTGCACGATGACCTCCACGGCCGCCTCGTTGGCGGGCAGATCAGGGGCGAAGCCACCTTCATCGCCCAACGCGGTGCTCAAGCCTTTTTCGCGCAGCACATCGGCCAGCGCATGAAAAATCTCCGCGCCGCAACGAACCGCTTCGCGTACGCTCTCAACGCCCACGGGCAGGACCATGAATTCCTGCACATCGACATTGTTGTCGGCATGGGCGCCACCGTTGATGATGTTCATCATCGGTACCGGCATGGTAAAAGTGCCACTGCTCGCTAAACTTCGGCCTAAATGCCTGAACAAGGAGCGGCCTTGCCTGCGGGCAGCGGCCTTAGCCACGGCCAAAGATACCGCCAAAATGGCATTGGCGCCCAAGCGGCTCTTATTGCCAGTGCCGTCCAGTTCCAACATACGGCTATCAATACCAGCCTGATCGGAAACGTCATGCCCTGTCAAAGCGGGACGGATCTCGTCAATGATGTGACGAACCGCTCTTTGCACGCCCTTGCCCCGGTACCGCTCCGGGTTGCCATCGCGCATCTCCAAGGCTTCACGCTTGCCGGTGGAGGCACCCGATGGCACCGCCGCGCGCGCAACGATGCCGCCCTCAAGGATCACATCCGCTTCGACGGTGGGATTGCCGCGCGAATCGAGAATTTCACGCCCGCGGATGTCTCGAATACTGTTTTTGTTCATTGCCACCGGGACATTCCAAAGTCAGTTTTTGACAGCGCGATCAATGGCCGTCAACGTAGCGAGGAGTTCTTGCATCTGCCCTAGCGGCCAGGCGTTAGGACCGTCGCTCAGGGCTTTATCGGGATCGAGGTGGGTTTCCATGAATAGCCCGGCGACACCTGCCGCCACCGCGGCCCGGGCCAAAACGGGCACGAATTCGCGTTGACCGCCGGAACGCTTGCCCTGCCCACCGGGCATCTGCACCGAATGCGTCGCATCGAATACCACCGGACAGCCGGTTTTAGCCATGACCACCAAGGAGCGCATATCCGAGACCAGGTAGTTATAGCCGAACGAGGCGCCGCGCTCGCACAACATGAGCCGTTCGTTGCCCACCGCCTTGGCCTTGTCCACTACGTTGCTCATATCCCACGGCGCCATGAACTGACCTTTCTTGATATTCACGGGCAAGCCCTGAACCGCCACCTCCTGGATAAAATTGGTCTGCCGGCACAGGAACGCGGGGGTTTGCAAAACGTCCACCACATCGGCCACTTCGGTAAGGGGCGTATACTCGTGCACGTCGGTGATGACGGGGACGCGGATCTGATCGCGCACCGCCTGCAAAATGCGTAAACCCTCTTCCAGGCCGGGCCCACGGTAGCTGTCATGGGAGGAGCGGTTAGCTTTGTCGAAGGAAGATTTGTAGATAAACGGGATGCCTAGCGCCGCCGTCATTTCCTTCAAGCGGCCCGCACTCTCCAGGGCTAAGGCTTCGGATTCCACCACACACGGCCCGGCGATGAGAAACATAGGCCGGCTATTGCCCACTTCGAATCCGCATAGATGCATTAACGGTTACTCCGCTGCCTTACCATCGGCAATGAACCATCGGTAATGGGTCATCTGTGAAGGGGTCATCGGTGAAGGGGTCATCGGTAATGGGCCGCCGGGGATGGATCATCGGGCATTCTATTCACCCGGTGGTGCTTCGCATGGTAGGCATTGGCCGCCTCTACATAACCGCGAAACAACGGGTGCCCGTCACGCGGTGTTGAGCGAAATTCAGGGTGGAATTGGCAGCCGATGAACCAAGGATGATCGGCCAATTCCACCGCCTCCACCAACCCCCCGTCCAGGGTCTTGCCCGACACCACCAGGCCCGCATCCGTCAATGTCATTTCATAAGCGTTGTTGAACTCATAGCGGTGCCGGTGGCGCTCATCGATCTGTCCGCAGCCATACAGGGCTCGCAGCATCGAGCCTTCACGCAGCCGGGCACCTTGGGCGCCAAGACGCATGGTGCCGCCCAGATCGGAATCGTCGCCGCGCCGTTCGATGGCGCCATCCGCATCCACCCATTCAGTGATTAGAGCGATAACCGGATGCGGCGTGCCCGGATTGAATTCGGTGCTATCCGCGTCTTTAAGCCCGGCTTTATGGCGGGCGAATTCGATGACCGCCACCTGCATGCCCAAGCAAATCCCCAGATATGGAATGCCGTGCTCCCGGGCATGGCGGGCGGCTTGAATCTTGCCCTCTATACCCCGCGAGCCAAAACCGCCCGGTACTAATATCGCATCCGCCCCCTCTAAGCAGCCGGTGCCGTAACGCTCCACGTCCTCCGCATCCACATAGTTGATCTTGACCCGCGTATCGGTGTGTATGCCGGCATGCACTAACGCCTCGGTCAGCGACTTGTAACTGTCGTTCAGATCCATGTACTTACCGACCATGGCCACTTCCACTTGCCGGGTGGAACTTTCCAGGTGCTCCACCACCGCATCCCATTCCGATAGATCGATGGGGCCCGCGTCCAGGCGCAGCCGGTCCACCACTAGATCATCCAGACCTTGTTCATGGTAAATACGCGGCACCCTGTAAATGCTGTCGGCGTCAAGCGCGGACACCACCGCGCGGGGCTCCACATTGGTAAAAAGCGCTATCTTACGCCGCTCGTTCTCCGGCAATGGCCTATCGGCCCGGCACAACAACACATCCGGCTGAATACCAATGCTACGCAGTTCCTTGACCGAATGCTGGGTGGGTTTGGTTTTCATCTCGCCCGAGGTGGACATATAGGGCACTAGGGTAAGATGGATGAACAGCGATCGGTCGCGGCCTAATTCTATACCTAGCTGGCGGATCGCCTCTAGAAATGGCAGTGACTCGATATCGCCCACGGTGCCACCGATCTCCACCATGACTACATCCGCATCTCCTACCGCTTGACGCACGCATGCTTTGATCTCATCGGTAATATGCGGGATAACCTGAACAGTGCCACCTAAATAGTCGCCACGGCGCTCCTTGCGAATCACCGATTCATAGATCTGGCCAGTGGTGAAATTGTTGCTCTTGCCCATGCGCGTGCGGGTAAAGCGCTCGTAGTGCCCCAGATCCAGATCGGTCTCGGCGCCATCCTCCGTCACGAACACTTCGCCGTGCTCGAAAGGATTCATGGTACCGGGATCAACGTTGATATAAGGATCGAGTTTGACCAGGGTGACTTTCAGTCCACGGGCTTCGAGTATGGCGGCCAAAGAGGCCGACGCAATCCCCTTGCCGAGGGACGAGACCACGCCACCGGTGACGAATACGAATCGTGACATGCAGCTTGATTAGCAAACAGTACGCGGCTTTCGGACCGGCCGATGGATGGAGTTGCACACTAGCACGCTGGCCCCCTTCGCGACAACGCACTCATACCGTCAGACCCATGTCATCGGGTCAACATCATCGGGTCAACATCATCGGCCAGGGCCCGGACCGCCGGCTTTAGCGCACTGGTTTTCAGACATAACCGAGCCCTCAATAGCCAGTCAGCTCCACATAACCGCGGCCTACTTCACGGCCTGCTACACCCAGCACGCGCACCGCCCCCTCCCAGTATGGGATAACACCCCTGTGTTCTTGGTCATTCAATAACGGCTCGACTTCGAGTGGCTTGCGCATGCCGGCTATATGCAGGGTCCAACCGGCCGGGTAACGCCGGTTACCGCGTGGACTGGTCCAATAGCGCGTCACGTCGATGATGACATCCGCCGCGTACAGTTTACGCTTGGCACCGTTGCCATCCACCACGACACCGGCGCTAGTCGCATCGGCCGTACCATCCACGCGCCGTAACTGATAAAACATAACGTCGCGGCCGTCCTCCAACTGCAACGCGAACCAGTCCCAGCCCACCTGCCCCGAGTCCAGCGCGCTGGTGCTCCACTCCCGGTCCAGCCACGCCAAGCCCTCGCTGCGATACCGGCCCCGCGGCGTAGTAACCGTGCCCTGGGCCGTCATACGTGTCATTGAGTAATAATAAGACGCATTGCCGAAGGTGGCGCTCTTACGACTAAGCCCATTATCGCCTTGCAGCGTCACCGGCTTTAAGGGCGATAAGGATAAGGCAAGAGCCACGCCATCAAAGTGCGCGTTCAAGTGCCACTGGCCGGATGCGGCATCCTCTTGCAGCGCCCAGTCCTCGAGCCAGACCCGAAGCGGATACGCTTGGGCGCCAGCCAAGCCTAGGGCGCCCCGGCTAAAACGTTCGGCAGCATGGAATTTCGCCGCGCTGATGTCAGAGATGGCAAAATGGGCCATATACAGATGCTCAGCGCGCCACGACGAGGCCGCCGCGGAGGCGGTATACGGCGTTTTCCTCCGCTCGGCACCGAACCTGAAAAACGTCAATTGAAAACCGAAGCGTTCGCCAGAATCGGCGTCCAAGTTACCTGTGAAATACCACCATTCCACCCGGAAGCCAGGATGCGGCCCATGATCGCGGGGAAAAGTGAAAGAGCGGACTTGCTCGGCCCGCTCATAACCGTGCGACGGGCCGGACAGTAATGTGCCCAGCCTCGAGTCGGTGCCGGCGGTTGCTTCGCCTATCAGCAACGCAGCGCACAACGCTAGCCCACACCGCAAGGTATGATGGCCCATTGGATGCAAACCATGCCGTTCCAAACCATTCGAGTTAGACGATCTCACGCTCACTTCACAACAGCTTTAGGGCACCTGCTAAAAATAGTGATTTTTTCGTGAGTGCAAGGAAGCACCGCGCGCAGAACCGCAGTGTATAAGGTCATACATGAGGATTCGAGCACGGAGCTGACACCGCAATCGCGGAAAAAGTGCATTTTTAGAGGTGCCCTTCAATAAGAATCAAGCCCATGCCGATACCGCACACTATCCGCCTCGCCGACTATAAGCCACCCGTATTCAATGTAACGGCAATCGATTTACAGGTGGACATCGCCGAGCCCGCAACCACCGTGCGCAGCCGCCTGCAAGTCGTACGCAATCCTCTTAGCGGCGATAACACCAGCCAGCTCGAACTATTCGGCTTGGATCCGGAACTCATCAGCATCAGTATCGATGGCATTCGCTTAGAGGAGGACGGCTATCGCATAGACGGTGAGCGCATGCTGATAGATAACATTAGCGACCGCTGCACGGTGGCGATAGAAACACGCATCTATCCGTCTGAAAACACCTCTTTGGAGGGGCTCTACCGGACGGACGGCGCATATTGCACCCAGTGTGAGGCGGAAGGATTTCGCAAAATCACCTACTTCCCGGACCGTCCCGATGTGTTGGCCAAGTACACCACTACGATAACCGCGGATGAGGCTACCTGCCCGATCATGCTGTCCAACGGCAATGCGGTGCAAAGCGGTCACTACGGCGATGGCCGGCACTGGGTACGCTGGGAAGATCCGTTTCCCAAACCGTCTTACCTGTTCGCCCTCGTCGCCGGTGATCTTGCGTGCATCGAAGACCGTTTTACCACTGCCTCCGGCCGCAGCGTGCAACTGGCCATCTATGTGGAACATCACAACGCGGATCAATGCACCCACGCCATGAACGCTCTCAAGAAGTCGATGAAGTGGGACGAAGAGGTATTCGGGCTCGAATACGATCTGGACCGGTACATGATCGTGGCCATCGACGACTTCAACATGGGAGCGATGGAAAACAAAGGACTGAACATCTTCAATTCGAAGTATGTGCTGGCTAAGCCCGATACCGCCACGGATACCGATTTCGCCAATATCGAGACCATCATCGCCCACGAGTATTTCCACAATTGGACCGGCAACCGGGTCACGTGCAGGGATTGGTTTCAGTTGAGTCTGAAAGAAGGTCTAACCGTCTTCAGGGATCAGGAATTTTCCGCCGATCAAGGATCCCGGGCAGTTAAACGCATCGGTGATGTCCGGGTTCTGCGTACGGCACAGTTCGCCGAGGATGCCGGGCCTATGGCGCATCCGGTGCGTCCCGCTGAATATATGGAGATCAACAACTTCTATACCGTCACCGTTTACAACAAAGGCGCCGAGGTGATCCGCATGATGCATACGCTTATAGGCGCGGATGCATTCAGGCGGGGTATGGACATTTATTTCGAGCGCCACGATGGCCAAGCGGTGACCACGGACGAATTCGCCGCCGCCATGGAAGCAGCCAGCGGCAGAGATCTCGGTCAGTTCAAACGTTGGTACGTCCAAGCGGGCACGCCGGAACTGGACATCAAGGTGCAATACAGCGCTGGCACGTTACGGATCCATGTGACGCAATCAACGCCACCAACGCCGAAGCAGGAGTACAAACTACCTTTTCACATCCCTATCACCCTGGGCGTGTTGGGACCCGGCGGTGAAACATTAGCGCTCAACCAGGACGGGGACGAGGGAGCGGCGCAGACCCGGACGGTCCTTGAGTTGACCCGAGTAAAGCAGAGCTTCGAACTCAAAAATATGCCCGAGGGGGCAATCCTGTCTCCACTGCGTGGATTTTCCGCGCCGGTCAAGCTACGCATGTCTAGAAGTGCGCAGGAGCTGGCTTTCATCTTCGCTCACGATGACGATCCATTCAACCGGTGGGACGCCGGGCAAACCCTGATGATGGAGTGCTTGCTGGACAACGTGCGGCGCATACAAGCGGGTGAAGCTCAGGCGGTCGTTGACCTCATCATCGGTGCAGTGGACAGTACTTTGTTAAACCGGGACCTCGACGGGGAGTTCATCGCGGAGTGTCTTAAATTGCCACCGCAAAGTTACGTGGCGGAACAGATGGAGACCATGGATCCGCTGGCGATCCATGCTGCAACGGTGCACCTGAGGCGAGCGCTTGCCGAGGCGTTGGAAGACTCGCTGCAAACACGTTATGAAGAAACTAGACCCCGGTCAGCTTATCGATTCGACGCGCAAAGCGTAGCGCGGCGTGCACTCAACAACTGCATCCTCGGACTGTTGGCCGAACTCGGCACAGGTGCCTCTAGAGCACAATGCCTGAGCCACTATCAGCAGGCGGACAACATGACCGACGCGATGGCCGGTCTGACTGCGCTTGCACAAAATGAGTGCGGCGAACGCAATGAAGCGCTGGCCCACTTCGAGGCGCGCTGGTCAGCCGAGTCATTGGTGATGGACAAGTGGTTGACGGTGCAAGCTACGTCCAGGGCGGCGGACACAGCACGGCGGGTGCGCGGGCTGATGGGCCACCCGGTGTTCGACTTGAAAAAACCCAACAAAGTCCGCGCTCTTATCGGCGCTTTTGCCCACGCCAATGCGTTGCATTTCAATGCGGCCGATGGCTCGGGATACCGCTTCTTGCAAGAATGCATCACGTCCATCGACGCACTGAACCCACAGATCGCGGCACGCCTGCTGAGCGCTTTCTCGCGTTGGCGCCGCATGCGCGCGCCCCAACGCGAGTTGATGCGAGAAACGTTGCAGAGCATCGCCGGCATACCCACACTATCCAGGGATTGCAGGGAGCTGGTCACCAAGGCACTAGACCACTAGCAATGCGAGGATTCGATGCCGAAGCAGCAAAGCGAGTTACGCCATAGCGCCTTACAACAAAGAGGACTCGACGAGGCGGTGCGGACATGGACACCCGGATCCGAGGACAGCGATGATCTGTCAATCCTCAAGTCACAGGGCTTAAATCAACGGCATTCATTGCTGCAATGGAATCAACGCCTCGCTTGGGTAGCTTTTATAGCCATAGTTGGCTTGATCGCGCATCAAAGCGCCACTGCTACATGGGCTTTACTGGGCTACCGCCCCGAGCAACCACTAGCTCTGCTCGAAACGCCCGTCACCATGCCGAGCGAACAGCGCCGCAACCGGATCAATGTAGATGAGATCGTCGATGCCCATCTGTTCGGCATAATACCGCCGCAAGCAATCAAGGAAGAGGCACCACCGGACACAGACTTGGAACTGCTGCTCAAAGGCATTGTTTTCTCCGATGTGCTGGCAGATGCCCGCGCCATTATCGCCGTCCCTGGCGGTATCCACGGCGCCTATGCCATCGGCTCTTATGTTCCCGGTGATGCCCGCATACTGGAGATCCGGCATACTTTGGTAGTTATAGAGCGGGACGGCCGCCGCGAGACCCTGCGTTTGGAGGCCAAGCGGAAACGCCAGCGCAGTGACGATCACAGTAACGCTCAGGGGCTACCTCCTCACCGGCGTATAGACAAGCGTAGTGATTATCAGCTAGCGAAGATTCTGGGACGCTTTCAGACCCGGCTGCAAACCGATCCGGCTTCGGCCATGTCCTTACTGCGTATTGCCCCAGAGCGCAACGGCGAACACCTGCTCGGCATTCGTATCTATCCGGGTCCGGAACGTGGCTTCCTCGAGCGAATCGAACTCCAGCCGGACGACCTCATTACCCACATTAACGGCACAGCGATCAACTCGGCCGCCCGTGGATTGGAAGCTTTGCGGGCGCTAGCGGCGGAACGAGAAATCTCCCTTCGGGTGCTCCGTGGAAAACGCCGCTTAGCGCTATCGTTTAGAGTTGCCCAATAGAGGTTCCGGTGATGCCCAGTGGTTCTACCAGGTTCTACCGGCCACCCGTATGGCAGACGAGGTGATAAAGAAGCCTCTTCGCTAAGAGCAACTAAACGGTGTTACGGGCCACCTCATCAGCATGTGCTGAACGTCCTAGTGGCAATGTGGGCGCCAACCGTACGAGACGATCTGGAGCGCCTGGCCCTACCCGGGTTGTGTATATCCGTCTCCACAAAGCCTGAACTCACTCCTAGATGCGTTTGCCATAGGATTTGGCACGAGTAGTACCGCAAGGCGTTCGGGGGGATATTTGTTCGGGGAGATATTTCGATAGCTACCTGTGATGAGCACCGTTTCACTTGCGGACATGCCTCTTTACGTCTCCTTCACCGCCCTCCTCTCCAAAAAAAAACCCGCCTGGCGGCAAGCCACCAGGCGGGCCTTAGTATTTTTACAGCATCGGCGGGTATTCGGACTATATACCCGCCACTCCTCGCTGCACCGTAGCGCTTAGCCTCTGACCAAGAACTCTACACGGCGGTTCAGGGCGCGGCCTTGCTTAGTCTTATTGCTAGCAATCGGCTCGCTCTCGCCCTTACCGGAAGCGGACATGCGTCCCGCATCGATACCCCCATGTTTGATGAGGTAGCTGCGTACGGCATTCGCACGGCGCTCGGACAATGCCCGGTTATAAGCATCGGCGCCGGTGCTATCGGTGTGACCCACGATGAGCACGTCGATGCCTGGATGTCTACGCATGGCTTCCACTGCTTGCTGCAAGATATGTACGGATTCGGACATGATCGCAGCACTGTTAGTGGCGAATTTGATGCCATGCAACGTAACCAACTTGACCGTGCAGCCATCGGCATCGACCTTCATGCCAGCCGGAGTATCGGGGCACTTGTCGAGGTAGTTCGGTACACCATCGCTGTCGTCGTCAAACGGGCAACCACGATCATCGACTTTCACACCGCCAGGCGTTCCTGGACACTGGTCAGCACCATCCGGTATACCGTCGCCGTCTGAATCGATCGGGCAACCGTTCTCATCGACCTTAGTGTTGGCAGGGGTGTTCGCGCACTTGTCTTTATAGTCCGGGACACGATCCCCATCAGAATCAACGGGACATCCGTTGACGTATACGGCAACACCCTCAGGTGTGCCGGGGCACCTGTCTTTTTCGTCCGATACGCCGTCACCGTCAGAGTCGGTGTCGCCGCACAGGAGGGCTCCAACAAGTGCACCTACACCAGCCCCCACGATGGCTCCAGGAGCATGGCCATCTAACAAGGCCCCACCAGCCGCACCAGCGGCTGCACCACCGATCACGCAGCCATTCCATCCCTCGATCACCTGATCTGAGGACGAACAAGCTGTCATGAACGGAATGAGAGAAAACGCGATTAAGACACGCAGAAATTTCATCGACATTCCCATCTTTGTTGACGATTTGTTGTAGGTTCGCCGCCGGTCAAACATAACCAACGACCCCCCCGACGCTTAGCATTGCGAACGGTACTTGATTCTTATAGCACAAGCAAGTGTAAGGTCACCGGATTTGCACTCGCTAGACGGCCCGTATTCCGAATATTTTCAACCGCTCAGCATTTCTTGAGTTCCTGCCCAACTCTCCAGGAAATGGAATCCTACATTCTCTTGCTCAGAAATTGGTCACAACTTCCTTCATTTTTGCCAGTTGCTCGGGCGTGGCCTCACTTTGATGCTGCGCCTTCCACTCAGCGTAGGGCATGCCGTAAACAATTTCCCGTGCATCCTCGTATTCGAGTGCCATGCCTTTGTCTTGCGCCGCCGCTCTATACCATTTGGACAGACAATTACGGCAAAAACCAGCCAAATTCATGAGATCGATGTTTTGCACTTCCGGGTGATCGCGCAGATGTTGCACCAAAGTGCGGAAAGCGGCTGCCTCCAGTTCAGTGTGGGTTGCTTCGTCCATCATGTTCTCCTGAGATTGTTCAAATAGCCCAGATGATACTAACCCAGATGATACCGCCGCCCGCTGAATCGCACCAAACTCCAGTGTTTTCCCGACGTGCATGTAGATGGAGGAACTCCTACTCAGCCGATACAACGCCCGGACAGGACAACGTTTACAGCCACCGTAGTCAATAAGAAATGTAAGTGCAAACAAAAGCTTATGCGGCCCGAAAACAAAAAGCGCCTACGGCGGACGCCGCAAGCGCGAACCTACGCACAATACCGAGAAGACCATCTAGCTCCTCGAATCAAGCCTTAGCGACCTCCGAGAATGTGTTTGCGTAACTCGGTGCGCTTTGACTCTTCAAGCTCCGACCACGCAGTTGCGATTTCCAATGCTTCCTTGTCAAGCACATCAAAACGGTCGTTTCCAAACATAAGCCATGCTGCTTTTACTCCTAGCGCGGTCGCGATCTTGTCAATTTTCCGCGGCCGCGAACTCTTACCGTTCTCAATCTTTTGAATGACCGCTTGGGTCGTCTCCGCACGCTCAGCAAGTTGCTCTTGCGTCAGCCCAACTTCGGTTCGGCGTGCACGCAAACGCTGACCGAGTGATTCAGAACTAGCCTTCTTCTTTCGACGTGTTGCCATCTTTTAATACCGCTCATCTGCAAGCTGATCGGCCCCTGGAGATAAATACGGAGCCAGACACAAATATCCTTGAATCGCCCTTTAAACCTGGGTAACCAAACTGACTCGCTACATTGCTCCCTACAGCTTGGTTGGAGGAATGGAATACATAATTCAATCCAGCCAGGAACTAATGTAATCTAAAAATCTAAATCGAACAAATCGAATATTGCACTAATATCCTATCAATCTAAACCGAATATATCTGGCGTTATGCATTGGCCAGATCTTTTCGTTACTAATAATGCTGTTACCACCGATAAGGCTGCTAGACTTGTGTGCACCCAAACCACAAACAACATCCTAGGATTTTCATGGCTACCCCTACCCCCACCTCCATAAATGGAGCATCGCTGGGCGGGGTCAACGTATTTTGTGAGCTGGATATTGCGGACAGGGAAAGCATCGCGGCCCGTTGCCGATCGCGCCGTTATAAAGCAGGGGAGCTGGTCCTCACACAAGATGACCCGTCTCAAGATGTGTTCTTCATAATCAGCGGTAAAGTTCGCGTTCAGTTCATCGACCGTAGCGGTAAAGACACGCTGTTTCGCGAACTGTACGCGGGCGCGATGTTAGGGGAACTGTCTGCCATCGACGGTTCTCCGCGCTCCGCCACTATTCGTGCCGAGGAAGATAGCTGGTTAGCTTTTATGAACCCGAAGGACTTCTGCGACGCCCTGGCCACCTACCCTAGGATCGCTTTTACCACCCTCAGATGGGTAACAGAGCTAGTTAGAGAGTTATCGTCCAGACTGCATTCATTCAATGCGTTGTCAGTCAAGCAGCGCGTTCGTGTGGACATTCTTCGGATGGCCAACGAGACTGGTGTCAAAGACAACCAAGCCGCCATATCGTCGCCGCCACGTCATGCGGATATCGCTGCCCGTGTGGGCACTCACCGGGAGGGTGTCACGCGAGAACTCAATGAACTGCAAAGACGAGGATTACTAGAACGCCGTTCGGGCTCCGACGGTCGGGCTCTTATCGTCACGGACGTGGGCAAGTTGCAACAAATGCTTGAACAATAACGCTGTACAACCGGCCTATCCCTGGCCGGCGTACAATGTCATTCGCCATCATCCCCCGCAGCGGCATCCCCGCCGCCGCGGGTGTGCGTAGCGGTACCGCTCATGCACCGAAGTCAACGGTATCGGTGCCTATCCACACACCGGACTGCCAGCTTCAATGCACCTCCATGTGCAGCACATCCGTGTGCGTCCAAGCGGCTCCCGGGGCTGGTCCCCGTGGAGCGGCGCAAAGACTCCTTAGACCAGAGACACCGTAAGTTGGACCTCCTCTTGAAATGCGCGCAACTCCGCACGGCAATGCTTCTCAATACCGGTATATAACTTGAGCATCGCGCGCTGATGGGGTGTGTAGCAATCCTGCAATTTAGCGGCTTTGCGCTGGAACAATGCGATTTGTTTGATTAGATCAGTTTCGTTTCGAAACGGGTCCTGTTGGAGTCGTAGGGACATGGCAATACTCCTGAGCTACGTAACACTCGAATCATGCTTGCGCTTTGACGCAGTGCAGACGCTGTCTGAACCCTTCCGCCACCCCATGATAAGTGTTCAAGACCTCTTTCTCCCACAATGTTACCGGTGGCCCCATAGCGGCAAGTCGGCTTTCAATGAGCGCCAGGCCGTGCTGAAGTGCGCGAACGTCGTCGTCGATCATCGCTGGCGAAATAGCAATCATCTTGGAGACTAGAGGATGCAGCCGGGGCCGGCAAAGTGGTGTGGCAATTGCCACATTTGCCAGTAGGTCGGGCGTTCAGTGATCGACAAAAACATCGACTTCCATACCCCGGGTAAAAGAACTGTGTACCGGGCAGTGCCTAGCGGCCCGGGTGGCGGCATCCAAACGCGATTCAGGTAGCGATGGCCAATTGACATCTATGGACATGGCGCCCACCCGCTTCGGACCGTCTGTCATCTCCCATTTGACGACCACATTTAAGTCATCCCCCTCCAACCCCAGGCGTTCGCCGTATTGACGCAAAACCCCGAAAGTGCACTGCGCCAACGCACAACCCAATAAACCGATGGCGTCCACGAATGGCTCCTCACCGATGCCAGGCTCGTGCAGTGCCGATATCCTGATTTGGTTCTCACTCTCGACTTCAACTTTCACTGGGATCGCTCCTCTTATCTAACGGGTACTCAAACTCGAGTTCAAGGGGCGCATCATCAGGATGACGCCATTAGGATGGTGATAAGCCAGCCAACCTTAGCCACTAAATATGCTCAATCGCAGTTTCAGCGTTGCCCCCATGATGGCGTGCACTGATCGCCATGCGCGCTTTTTTCTACGTTTATTCAGCCAACATACAGTGCTCTACACGGAGATGATCACCGCCAACGCCCTCATCTACGGCGATGCTGGCCGCCATCTGGACTTCGATGCTGCCGAACATCCGCTGGCGGCACAGTTGGGCGGTTGCGATCCAGCGGCGATGGCCGCGGCCGCCCGTATGGTGGAGCAGTGGGGTTATGACGAAGTCAATATCAACGTCGGTTGTCCGAGTGACCGGGTGCGCTGTGGCCAGTTTGGCGCCGCGCTGATGGCCAAACCAGCCCTAGTGGCCGATTGTGCCAAGGCTATGCGAGATGCGGTATCCATTCCCGTGACCGTCAAGACCCGCATCGGCATCGACCATCAAGATAGCTACGAAGAACTGACGCACTTCATCGCCACTGTCGCGGCAACCGGTGTCGGCGTGTTCATCATCCACGCCCGTAAAGCTTGGCTGCACGGCTTGAGCCCCAAGCAAAACCGCGAGATCCCGCCGCTGCGCTACGACGTGGTGCACCGGCTCAAACAAGATTTCCCACAGCTCATCTTCATCATCAACGGGGGCTTCAAGACGCTTGATGAGTGCGCGCGGCAACTCAATGTCCTGAACGGTGTCATGATGGGGCGGGAAGCCTACGCCAACCCTTATATGCTAGCCGGCGTTGACGGCGCCATATTCGACACACCATCGATACCGCTTAGCAGGGAGCAAGCGGTCGTGGCCATGGTGCCGTATGTCGCTGCTCATGTGAGGGCCGGCGGGCGGGTGGCCCACGCCGCCCGGCATATGCTGGGGCTTTTTCAGGGCGTGCCTGGTGCGCGCCTTTGGCGCCGCATGCTGAGCGCGCACATGTACACGCCCGGTGCCGATGAGAGAGTCCTCATCAACGCCCTGGACGCTGTTCGCCAATTCCTCGAACGCCACGCAGCCTGATCACAGATCGACTCAGCTTTTACTATACGGCTTTTTGGCCATAGGGCTCGGCTGCTAAAACCTGGACTCAAGCTCTTCTCGCGTAATGCGACTCGACGTACTCGTCCACTAGCTGGCGGAATTCATTGGCGATATTGTCACCGCGTAGGGTCATCGCTTTCTTGCCATCTACAAACACCGGCGCCGCCGGGGATTCCCCGGTGCCCGGCAGGCTGATGCCGATGTTGGCGTGTTTACTCTCCCCCGGACCATTGACCACACAGCCCATCACCGCGACGTTCATCTCCTCCACGCCAGTGTACTGCTCACGCCATACCGGCATCCGCTCGCGCAGATGGCTTTGAATGCTGTTGGCCAACTCCTGGAAAAAAGTGCTGGTGGTGCGCCCGCATCCGGGGCACGCTGTCACCAGGGGGGTGAAAGAACGCAACCCCATGGTCTGCAAGATCTCCTGACAGACGATGACTTCCTGAGTGCGATCACCACCTGACTCGGGGGTCAACGACACCCGGATGGTATCGCCGATCCCGCCTTGCAGCAGCACGCCCATGGCGGCAGTGGAAGCCACTATGCCCTTGGAGCCCATACCGGCCTCGGTGAGGCCGAGGTGCAGCGCGTAGTCGCAACGGCGTGCCAGTTCACCGTAGACGGCGATCAAGTCCTGCACCGCGCTCACTTTACAGGAGATGACGATACGCTCGCGCGGCAGGCCCACCGCCTCGGCCGCCTTAGCGCTGGAGATAGCCGACACGATGAGCGCCTCGCGGGTCACCTCGGCCGCCGATACCGGCGCACTCGATTGAGCGTTTTCATCCATGAGCTGCACCATCACCGACTGGTCCAAACTGCCCCAATTGACGCCTATACGCACTGGCTTGTCGTATTCCATGGCCGCTTCGATCATGCTGGCGAACTGCTTATCGCGCTTGTTGCCGAAACCGACATTGCCGGGATTGATACGGTATTTGGCCAGCGCCTGGGCGCAATCGGGATAATCGCGCAACAACCGGTGGCCGTTATAGTGGAAGTCGCCGATCAGCGGCACATTGCAGTTGTTGCGATCGAGGCGCGCCCGAATATCCGCCACCGCCTCCGCCGCTTGCGGCGTATTGACGGTGATCCTCACCAATTCGGAGCCGGCCCGGGCCAGGCGCTCCACCTGTTCAGCCGTGGCAACAGCATCGGCGGTGTCGGTGTTGGTCATGGACTGCACCACGATCGGTGCACCTCCGCCCACCGTCACATGTCCAATTTCGACCGGAACACTTCGGCGGCGGGCTGCTGGAGCTAGCATCGGTTAATTCCCCGTGTCTGAGGTTATATTGAGCATTTCGAATCGGCATCACTGGACGCCAGGATCATCGCGCGAGTCTATGCCGCTACCATGACGGGCGTAAACATCCTTCTCCATCCAGTGTTTCACTCGCCACGCAGATCATCGGCAGGTGCCCGGCGCGCCATCTTGAGCGCTGGATAAATGCCAGCCAGCAGTGCCGCGGCCACCGACAGCGCCACGATCTGCGGCACTAGAGCGGCTGGCACCGACAGTTCCATACTCCAGCCGAACGCCCGGCGGTTGATCACGTGGACCAACAAAAAACCGACGCCCGCGCCTATAGGCAGGGCGAAAAGGCCCGCCGCCAGCCCCATGGTACCGGTCTGACAAAACACCGTGAGCGCCCCTTGCAAGCGCGTTACACCCATGGCCCGCAACAACCCCAATTCCCTGCCCCGTTCCAACTGCAGCGCCATCAAAGCGCTCAACACACCGATAAAGGCGATAATAACAGTCAGCGCCTCCAACACCCGGGTGATCAGAAAAGTGCGATCGAAGATCGCTAGCGACAACGCCCTCAAGGCGCCGCTCTCGCGGATCCGAAGCCGCCCGTCCACCGCCCGCAAGCGCTCGCTGACGGCGGCGAGATCAGCCTCTTGAGCGAGATAAATGCCTACAGATCCCACCGTCCGGTCTTCAAACGCTTGCCGGTAAACGCTCATATCCATAAGGATAGCGCCGTGTTCCGAACCGTAGTCGCGATAGACCGCCGCGACCTTGAAATCGCGCCAGCCGCGCGCGGTCAATAACGCAACAGCATCACCCACCTCCACCTGGTGGCGGTAAGCATACGGTTCCGAGACCAAAACGGCGCCGCGCGCAAAAGCGCGCCAGGCCGGCGCTTGCTCACCGGCCAACAAGTTGAACCCCCCGTAGCTGCGGGGCGCCATACGCAGCGCCACCAGGGCTACCGGGCCATGCCGCGCCCGCACGCTGGCGCCGCGGCCAAGGCTCACCGCGGCGACCCCCGGATGTGCCTCGAGTGCGGCCAACACCCGTGCATCCACGGTGCTCCGCTGACCGCTGCCCGGCATGGACAGATAAGCATCGGCGCGCAGCGTATATTCGAGCCATCCGGCCACACTGGTCCTAAAGCTTTGCACCATCACCCCCACACCTACCGCAGTGCTAAGAGCGATGGTGAGCGCAGCCACTGCCACGGCGGTACGGGTAAGCGCTCCGTTCACTGCGCGCACTGACAAAGTGACGAGTGGCGTGAGCGTTTTTTCGCTTATCCACGCCGCACCTTCCACCAACCCCACCAAGGCCAAGGGCACCACCAGCACGGCACCGAGCACAATGATGAACAAGCTCGTAAAAGCAACCGCCAAGCCACGCCCAGGTAAGGCCAGCAAAACCAAACCAACCCCGATCATGAATAACCCGGCGGCGGCCAGGCGCGGTGTTAACCGCCGGCTTTGCTCTTCCAATGTGGAGCGCCTGAGCGCCGCACTGGCGGTGGTGCGTGCCGCCTCCAGCGCCGGACCGGCCGCAGCCAGCATCGAACCGGCCAGCGCCAACAACCATGCTTTGACCAGCGTCGCGCCGGCCACCGAAAGCTGGCCGCTGCGCGCCGTATAATAGAGATCGCTGATGGTGCGCTCCATCAGCACGCTCAGCCGCTCGGCCAGTTCCAAGCCCAATACGATGCCAAAAGCCCCGCCCACCAGCCCAATCGCGCCCGCCTCGACGGCCACCGCCAGCACCAACTCGCGCCGCGTCACGCCCAGTGAGCGCAGCACGCCGAAATGATGGCGGCGCTGCACCACGGAAAACGTCATGGTGTTGTACACCAACAGCAAACCGACCAGCAGGGCGAGGATCCCCAGCATATCCACATTGGTATCAAACGCCCGCGTCAAGCGCCGGGCACGCTCGAGCGGCGCCGCTATAGGCTCCAGTAAAACGCCGGGTGGCAAAGCCGCCCGCACCTTCGCCACCTGCCCGGCGCTGAGCACGAGATCGATGCTGTCCAACCAACCCACCCGGCCCAGTAACTCCTGGGCCAAAGCGATATCGGCGATAACCCGGTCTCGCAGAAAATGAGCGAGCGCCGGATCATCGGCGCGCATCACTTCGAGTACCTTCAGCGCGGCGCTACCGGCAGCGCCCAACACTTGCAGATATTGCCCTTGCGCTATCGCCAGACGCTCGGCCAGGCGTGCATCCAGTAAAACGCCATCGGACACGAACAGGAGTTCGAGCAAACGCCGCCGTTCCGAGGCTCGTCGAGCGGAAAAATGAGCAACAGTCGCTCCGCCGATGGGCGTACTAGCCAACGGATCGATACCTGTCAGTAATACCGTAGTGCCGCCGTGCTCAGGCGCCACCGGTAACTCGCCCTGCAGCCGGGGAACGGCTCCACGAATTCCCAGATCCACCCGCAACATCCGGTACAAGGACTCCGCAATACCGCGTGGCCCACCGACTAACCGGTGCGTCGCCGCCCCCGCCGCCGCCCTGGCATCGCTAGCATGCGCTTGCCTAGCGCTGTCCCTGGCGGTGTCAATAGCAACGATCACGGCAACCCCGAGCGCCACGCCTAAGATACTGAGCACGCCCTGCCAGGGTTGGCGGCGCAGGTGCATCAGCACCGCCCGCAACACGACGGTAAATGGCAGCAACAAGATAGCTCAGACGAAGTTCAAGCTCATGCGCTCGACGCCCCGGGATCGCGGCTGACATCTAGTGCCCGCCCGCCCTTCAAACGCAACACTCTAGCGCATCGGTCGGCGGCTTGCCGAGAATGGGTCGCCATCACCAGCGCCGCCTCGCGCTCTTCTTGGAGCGAGGTCAGAGCGTCCAGTAGCGCGCGGCCGGTGTCCTCGTCCAGATTGCCGGTAGGCTCGTCGGCCAACACCAAGGCCGGTCTGTGGGCAACAGCGCGCACCACCGCCACCCGCTGCTGCTCACCGCCGGAGAGCCTATCGGGAAAAGCCGCGCCGCGATCGGCAAGCCCCACCTTGGCGAGCAATGCTCGCGCCTCGCGCTTGGCCGGCACCGAGGGCACCCCGTTCAGACGCTGCGGTAAAACCACGTTGTCCAACACACTCAAGGTGGGCAATAAATTGAAAAACTGGAACACGAAACCAACGCTTGACCGGCGCAGCAGCGTACGCCCGCGATCGGACATCGCGCTCAGTTTTTGCCCGGCTAGCCAAACCTCCCCCCCATCTGGCCGATCGATACCGCAGAGCAAATTGAGCAGCGTCGATTTGCCGCTGCCGCTGCGTCCCAACAAAGCCATCCGTTGGCCGGCCGCGACGTGCAAGTCGAGCCCATCCAGCACCACCCGCTGGCGCCCCCCTTCCCAAAAGCTCTTGCTGAGCATGCGGGCGTGAATCACGCTACCTCCCCCATCGCGCATATCGTGAAGGCGCTATTGTCCGCCAATAGTGAACCAATGCCGACGCCGGGCCAATGCGGTAAGAAAGAGGACGTGCTTGGATAGGCAACGCCGGCTTTGGCTATGGCAAGCTTTGGCACCTTTGCATTCAATCGCCAGCCGCGCAGCCGCGCCCGGAGCCACCCATGTTCAGTGCAAGTTCGCAGATCGCCGATTTCGACGCGGAGCTATCAAGCGCCATCAACGCCGAGCGCCAACGCCAAGAAGACCACATAGAACTCATCGCCTCGGAAAACTATACGAGCCCCCGCGTACTGCAAGCCCAAGGCTCCGTTCTCACCAACAAATATGCAGAAGGGTATCCAGGCCGGCGTTACTACGGTGGCTGCGAATTCGTCGATATCATCGAACAGATCGCTATAGACAGAGCCAAAACCCTATTCGGCGCCAGCTATGCCAACGTTCAGCCCCACTCCGGCTCACAGGCCAATGCAGCGGCTTATCTGGCATTAGCCGCTCCGGGCGACACCATTTTAGGCATGAGCCTAGCTCACGGCGGCCACCTGACCCATGGCGCCTCGGTCAACTTCTCCGGACGGATTTTCAATGCGTGCCAATACGGTTTGGATCCGGCCACCGGGGAAATCGACTACGCTCAAGCCGAAGCACTGGCCCATGAGCACAAACCCAAACTCATCATCGCCGGCTTCAGCGCCTACTCCAGAACCATTGATTGGCCGAGATTTCGCCGAATCGCCGATGCCGTGGGCGCTTACTTCTTGGTGGACATGGCGCACGTGGCCGGACTGGTAGCGACCGGTCACTATCCGAGCCCGATTCCGTTCGCCGATGTCACCACCACCACCACGCACAAAACCCTGCGCGGTCCCCGCGGAGGACTGATTCTCGCCAACGGCGATAAAGCGGTGCAAAAACGTTTGCACTCGCAGGTCTTTCCAGGCACCCAGGGCGGCCCGCTCATGCACGTTATCGCCGGCAAAGCGGTGGCCTTCAAGGAAGCCATGGAGCCAGCGTTCTCCGACTACCAGGCGGCGGTTTTAGCCAACGCCAAAACCTTGGCCGGTACGATCATGAACGGGGGCCACAAAGTAGTATCAGGGGGCACCGACAATCACCTTTTCCTCATCGATCTCATAGGCCGGGACTACAGCGGTAAAGAGGCCGATGCTGCGCTAGGGCGCGCCCACATCACCGTCAACAAAAACGCCGTGCCCAACGATCCCCGCTCGCCTTTCGTCACTAGCGGTATCCGCATAGGCACACCCGCCATCACCACACGCGGCTTCGGCGAAGCGCAAACGCGGGAGTTAGGCCAACTCATCTGCAAGGTACTGGACAATATGGGCGAGGCGTCCGTCGTGAGCGCCGTGCGCGAGGAGGTCAAACGCTTGTGCGCCCAATTCCCGGTGTACCGCCCGGCCACAGCGCAAGCCGCATGAGCTAGATGAGTGCGCTGCCCGATCTGTGGTGAAACCGACACCCGCGTGGTGGACTCGCGGGCCATCGGCGAGGGCGAGCAAGTGCGCCGCCGGCGTCAATGCGTTGCGTGTGCCGAGCGGTTTACCACCTACGAGACGGCTGAACTCACATTGCCGCGAGTGATCAAACGCAACGGTACCCGCGAGCCCTTCGATGCCGGCAAGCTGCGGGCCGGCTTGGAGGCGGCGCTACAAAAACGGCCGGTGTCCAGCGACACCATCGAAGCGGCACTCAGCCGGATGCAGCGCATCTTGACGCAGCGGGGGGAACGGGAACTTCGCTCCCGCGAAGTGGGCGAGTTGGTCATGACTCAACTACGCGAAATCGACCACGTAGGCTATGTACGCTTCGCATCCGTTTACCGCAGTTTTCAAGACGTTAACGATTTTCGTGAGGAGATAGAGCGACTCGATGCGCAGCCCTCGCCGGAGCTGCGCCGCGACCAGTTGCCGCTCTTGCACGACGACTGAGGCCACGACGACTGAGGTATGGCACCACCCCATGAGCATGACAACGCCCCAAGAGCAGTTTACCGCCGCTGATCGGCATTGGATGGAGCAGGCCATCGAACTGGCGCGCCGCGGTCTTTACACCACGCGCACCAACCCCCGGGTCGGCTGCGTGCTCGTGCGCGGCGGGCAGGTGATAGGCGAGGGTTACCACGAGCGGCCGGGCGAGGGCCACGCGGAAGTGCAAGCGTTGCGCAATGCCGCGGGTCATGTACGCGGCGCCACTGCTTATGTGACGCTTGAACCGTGTTCCCATTTTGGCCGCACACCGCCGTGTGCCAGCGCACTGATAGAGGCCGGCGTGCGGCGGGTCGTCACCGCCAGTGGCGATCCCAATCCGCAGGTGAACGGACGCGGTCTTGCCATCTTGCGCGAGGCCGGCGTGCAAACCGCATGCGGTCTCATGAGCGAGGCGGCCGAGGCCCTCAACCCCGGTTTTTTCAAACGCATGCGCCAAGGGCTGCCTTTCGTGCGCCTGAAGATGGCGATCAGCTTGGATGGCCGCACGGCGCTCGCCAATGGCGACAGTCAATGGCTGACCGGGCCGCAAGCACGGCACGACGTGCAGCGCTGGCGGGCCCGAAGCTGCGCCATCTTGACGGGCGCCTACACAGTACTGGCCGACAACCCCTCTCTCACCGTGCGCATCGGCTTAAACGGTGAACCCTGCGCGCCGGAAAGTACCACTATCGCGCAGCCGCTTCGCGTCATAGTCGATGGCAAAAGGCGCGTGGGCACCGGTGCCAAACTGTTCTCGCTACCCGGCGCTACCGCTATCGCAACGGTCCGCCAGCCACCGCCTACGCAGCCGCCAGCCCAACCAGACGGGGTACACATCTGGACCTTACCGGCAGAACACGGCCATCCGTCTTTGCCAGCGCTGATGCGGCGCTTAAGCGCTGAAGGCATCAATGAGGTGCACACCGAATGTGGGCCGCAGTTAGCCGGTGCGCTATTGCAAGCCGGTTTAGCCGATGAGTTGCTGCTCTACATGGCGCCTCACCTGCTGGGCCATGGGGCGAGAGGCCTTGCCAACATCGCTCCTGTGTCAGATATGGCGCAACGGCCCGAATTCGACATCATCGACGTCACCCAGCTAGGCCCGGACCTTAGAATCCGGGCCACATGCAAGGCCGCAATCGGCAAGCACCCTCACACTGCGGTCTGATATGCTAGCCGCACCGATGACTGTCACGTATCGCCTAGACGCACTACCCGCCCCGGCGATGCGCTAAGCCTATACGTCCCTTGAGCATACCAACGCAAACCTAGATGTTTACCGGAATCGTTCGCGCCATCGGCCGCGTCATGACAGTGCAAACCCGCGGCGGCGATGTGCGCCTAGTTGTCGATGCGGCGGCACTCATCAACAGCGTCACCGGCGCCCGGGAAGACAACGACACCCGCAAAGCCAGTTACACCTTAGGCGACAGCATTGCGGTCAACGGTGTATGTCTCACCGTGGTCGCCATCGAGGGCAGCCATCTCGCCTTCGACGTGTCGGTGGAGAGTTTATCGCTGACCACGCTGAAGCACCTGACAGCGGGTAGCCGGGTCAATCTGGAACCTGCTGCCACCCCCCGAACCGCGCTAGGCGGTCATATCGTAAGCGGTCATGTGGACACCATGGCCACTGTCGTAGAACGCACGCCAGATGCCAGATCCCAGCGCTTCACCCTGCAAATGCCGCCGGCGTTTGCCCGCTACATTGCTCCTAAGGGCTCGGTCACCCTGGATGGTGTGAGCCTCACCGTCAACGGTGTCGCCGGAAACCGTTTCGATATCAATATCGTGCCTCATACGATGGAGCGCACCATTATCGATGGATACGCGCCCGGCACGGAAGTCAACCTCGAAGTCGATGTACTGGCAAGATATGTGGAACGATTGCTAGAGGCACGGGCGGATGGCCAATAGGAGTGATTTGAGCCAATGACCTTCAACACAACCTTGGAACTCATCGACGAGATCCGCCAAGGACGCATGATCATCTTGGTCGATGACGAGGGGCGTGAAAACGAGGGCGATCTGATCATGGCCTCAGCCCGTGTGAAGGATGCCGACATCAACTTCATGGCCCGCTACGGCCGGGGTCTTATCTGTCTAACCCTCACGGAAAAGCGCTGCCGGCAACTCGATCTGCCGCAAATGGTAAGCCGCAACACGGAAGCTCAAGGCACCCGCTTCACCGTTTCGGTGGATGCCGCCAGAGATATAACCACGGGTATCTCCGCCGCCGACCGGGCACACACTATAAACGCCGCGGTGGCCAAGGATGCGATGCCGCAAGATCTGGTACAGCCAGGACACATATTTCCCCTAATGGCCGAGCCGGGCGGTGTGCTTACCCGGGCAGGGCATACGGAGGCGGGTTGCGATCTGGCGAGACTGGCTGGTTTCGAGCCGTCAGCCACCATCGTAGAAGTGCTCAATGAAGACGGCACCATGGCACGCAGGCCGGACCTGGAACGGTTTGCCGCCGAGCACAACCTCAAAATCGGCACCATCGCCGATCTGATTCAATACCGGATGTTGAACGAGACCACGGTGGAGCGGATCGGCGAGTGCGCCATGCCTACCGTGCACGGCGAGTTCAAGATGATCGCGTACCGCAGCACGGTGAGCGATGCGCTGCACTTCGCCATGGTCAAAGGCCATATTGACCGGGAAGCGCCCGTGCTTATTCGCGTCCACGTGGCCAACCCACTTATCGATCTCACCGGCTCCATACGCGGCGATGGCGGCTGGCCGCTCGCCGACGCCTTGAACCGTATCGAACACGAGGGGGCAGGCGTTGTGGTGGTGTTACGCCATCGGCAGCCCAACAAGGTCCTGGCCGAGCAATTTGCCCGATTCGTGGCCGCCGATGGCAGTCATAGCCAACCCGCGGCTAACGATGAGCAGGACTCGCCCGGCGATCTTCGGACTTACGGCGTAGGCGCTCAGATCTTGCTCGATCTGGGCGTACGCCGCATGCGGGTATTGAGTGCGCCTAAGCGCATGCACGCGATTTCGGGGTTCGGGCTCGAAGTCGCGGAATACGTGGGGCAATAAATCCACAGCGCAATGACCGGATGAAGCAACAGGAGCAAGAGCGCCCATGGCCAAATACGATCTAGAAGCGGCTGACTATGCGGCCAACGGCGCGCGTATCGCCATCGCCGCAGCGCGCTTCAACCGGCACATCGTCGAACCCCTGCTGGAAAGTGCCCTGAGCGCCCTCGAGGAGCACGGCGTGGACGGCAGTTCGATCCGGGTAGTGCGCGTACCTGGCGCGTTCGAATTGCCGCTGGCTGCCAAACGTTTGGCCACCAGCGGCGAATTCGATGCGATCGTGTGTTTGGGTGCGGTGGTGCGCGGCGGCACGCCCCACTTCGAATACGTCGCCGGAGAATGCGCGCGCGGCCTGCAACAAGTTGCCTTGGAGCAGGATCTTCCCGTCATTTTTGGCGTACTGACCACCGATACGAATAAACAAGCCACTGATCGCGCAGGCGGTAAGGAAGGCAACAAAGGGGCACAAGCGGCACTGGCAGCTTTGGAAACGCTCAACGCCCTGGGCGACTTTCCACGCTCTCTCGCCGCCCCGTCATGAACACCGCCGCGCGGCCCGCGCCCAATTTGCGCCACAGAACCCGCCGCGCCGCGGTGCAAGCGCTGTATCAATGGCAAGTAACGGCGCAAACGCCAGGCTCCATCGTGAGCCAACTGCTCGAGGATGGTGGTCAAGGGCGGCTGGACAAGCGCTTTTTGAGTGAACTGGTCACCGGCACAGTAGCTGCACTGCCAGTCGTGGACGAAGCCCTGTTGCCGCATCTGGACCGGCCTATTGAACAAGTCGATCCGGTGGCGCGGGCGATCTTGCGCATGGGTACCTTCGAGTTACTCAACAAACTCGAAATCCCACTTCGCGTGGTGCTCAACGAGGCGGTGGAACTGGCCAAGACCTTCGGCGCGGAAGAGAGCTACCGCTACGTCAACGGCATCTTGGACAACGTCGCCCAACACCACCGTCCCGAAGCGCGCCCACCGCCGTAACCTATCAACCCCCTGGCGAATCATCCCCCTGGCGAATCAACCCCCTGTCGGATCATCCCATCCCGAGAATCCATGGCATTCCAATCGCTCATGAACGGTGCTTGCTGATGCCGATCATCCACACCGGCCATGCCCGTCCCATCGGTGTGCTCAAGGGCCGGGCAGTCGTCACCACGGATGCCTTAGTTGCCGGCGTACACTTTTTTGAATCCACCGATCCTTATCGGCTCGGACACAAGGCGGTAGCGGTCAATCTGAGCGATCTGGCAGCGATGGGCGCAGTGCCGGTGGAACTGAGCATGTTGGTGGACCTCACCCACCAAGACAATGCGTGGTCAGAGCAGCTCCTGGCGGGAGCCGCCGTATTGGCCAAGGCCCACAGCAGCCGGCTGGTGCATTCGATCGCCCGCGCGCAACGGTTGCGCCTATCCGTTCAAGCATTGGGCGATTTGAGAGACGGTAACGCGCTTACCCGCAGCGGCGCCGCGATCGGCGATCAGATTATGGTCACGGGGACCCTAGGCGATGCTGCCGGTGCCCTACGCCTCATGCAAACCGGCGTCTTCGACCGATCGCAACCCACCCACGCGAGCTTAGCGGCACGCCTGGAAATGCCGATACCCCGGGTCGCTGCCGGCCTGCTGCTAGCTGGCCGTGCGAGCGCTGGTTTGGATCTGTCGGATGGGTTGCTGGGCGACGCGGCCCATCTGCTGGGGCCGATGGCGCCGGGCATTCACCTGCATGCTGAGCAACTGCCCCTATCGAGCGCGTTGCTGGACGTATTCGGCCGCCAACGCGGCGAGGAATTGGCACTCACCGGCGGCGATGACTACGAACTATGCATCACCGCACCGCCGCAACACACGGACCGGCTGATGGCCGAACTCCACCATCAGGGCACCCCGGCAACCATTGTTGGTGAAGTCACTAAGAGCCACGGCATTAAACTGCTAAGCGGCAGTGAAGAGCTGCCCATCGTGGGCGGTTATCAGCACTTCGGCAGCGATGCCTGAGCGCATAAGCCCCACCCTGCGCCACCTCCTGGACCCCGGGCATTGCCTAGCGTTCGGCTTTGGCGCCGGATTGGCGCCCAAGGCTACAGGCACCGTGGGCACATTGCTCGCTATTCCCCTCTATCTGCTCATGGTAACGGCATTTAGCAGCCCGCTAGTCTACGGGCTTCTAGTAGCGGTCATCATCATTGTGGCCATACCGCTCAGCGCCCGCGCTGCCACCGCCCTGGGTGTGGATGACCACCCCGCCATCGTCCTTGACGAGATCGCGGGTTTTCTAGTTACCATGTTCGCCCTGGTACCGTCTTGGCAAGCCGTTGCCGCCGGTTTCGTTCTCTTTCGCTTGTTCGACATCATCAAGCCGGGCCCCATAGGGCTTGCTGATCGGCGCATTCATGGCGGCATCGGAATTGTACTGGACGACCTGCTCGCGGGCGCCGCCGCGTGCTCACTGCTGCACTTGGCCGAGTATATGAGCCTCATATAGAGCAAGGAATAGCTAGGTGCCTTTTTACTTGATTTTCATATAGATACAACTAATACCTAATGTAATTTATCAAAAAATAGCACACCTCCATGCCGATGCCTTTCGTACAGAAGCGTACCGTTGCTGCTCTGCTAGCGGCCGCCGCCATGCCCCTGGCCAGCCACGCAGATATCTACAAATACGTGGATAAACGGGGCCAAGTGCACCTGGCCGATCGCCCGCTGCACAGTGGTTTCAGAGTCATCGTGCGAACCTGGAAGGGCTGGGAACATCGCGATGGAGCAGCGCCGGGATTTGAACAGGGCTCCAAAGCCAAATACAACGCACTCATTGACCGGCTGGCGAAGCGTTACAACATGGATACGCTCCTGATCCATGCCGTGGTACGCGCCGAATCGTCCTATAACCCCAATGCTATTTCCAAGGCAGGCGCCGTTGGTCTGATGCAACTGATGCCGGAAACGGCCAAACGTTTCGGTGTACGCAATAGACGTGATCCCGCAGATAACTTGCGCGGCGGCATCATCTATCTGCGCCACCTCATGTTGATATTCGACGATCTGAAGCTGGCCCTCGCCGCCTACAACGCCGGCGAGGGTGCAGTCATGCGCCATGGCAAACGCATCCCACCCTACAAAGAGACTCAAACATACGTTCGCCGGGTTCTGCGTTTCTACCAGCAGGGGCGCGCGCAACAGTCCTAACCCATCTCGGCGATCCACCCAGTCGCAACCCCTTCGAACAGCAAAACTGTAGTGACACCCTGTGTTCTCATCTACATACTGTGCAACGCACGGTTTTGCGATGGCATGAAAATAACACAGTGGTTCCAGGTGAATTCGATCTCATCGACAAATTCTTCAGTCCGCACTACCAGTTAACCGGACTTTTGGGGGGCGGCGATGACGGCGCAGTGCTGCCTGCGCAAGGCGCTCTTTACGCGACCCAGGCGAGCTGGCGAAGCGGCGCCGAAGAGGAGCCAGCGGCCACCGTCTGCGAACAACTGATCGAGGCGCTAAGGGCCGGATTCAACGAACAGGGCGCGGCACCTCGTTGGTTATTTCTCTGCTTAACGCTGCCATCAGCGCACGAGGCTTGGCCGGCGGCATTTTCAACCCATCTCCTGGCCCGGTGTCACCGCGCCGGCATGTATTTGGTGGGCGGAGACACTACACGCGGTCCACTCGCCGTGGACCTCTTCTGTCTAGGTGTTACAACATGATCCGCCCCGTAGAACCCAAGGATATAGACGACCTGCTGACCCGTTCCAGGGCTCTTTGCGGTTTGCGTTTAGGAGAACTGGCGCGTCGGCTAAACATACTACCGCCACCGTCCACTATCCGTGGCAAAGGTTGGACGGGACAATTGCTGGAACGGGCGCTGGGCGCCCAGGCCGGTTCCGCGTCGCAGCCGGACTTCTCTCATCTTAGCGTCGAACTAAAGACCCTGCCCATCGCCGCCGACGGCCTGCCCAAAGAGTCCACTTACGTTTGCATCGCCCCGCTATTGCCTGGCCCTGAAGCGCGGTTTGAAACATCCTGTGTCGCCCGCAAACTGAGCCGCGTGCTCTGGTTTCCCGTGGAAGCTGGCCCCACCGTCCTCACCGATAGAAGGCTGGGCCGCGCCGTGCTGTGGACCCCCAGTAGCGGACAGTGGCAACGAATACGCACCGACTTCGATGAATTGGTGGAACTCATCATGACCGGCGGCGTCGAGCATATCACCGCCCACATCGGTGAAGTCATGCAGATCCGCCCCAAAGCGGCCAATGCTGCCGCCAGAGCCAAAGCCCTGGGGCCGAACGGCGCACCCATACTCACCAACCCCCGCGGCTTCTACCTAAGGCCTGGTTTTACCGCCGAGATCGTGGGCGCGAGGGTGCGTTAATGCGAACAGAACGATAAACGAACCCCTCGTCATGCTTGCGACAAAGCCTCCCGGTAACGGCTCACTGTCTCCTCAAAACCCAACCAGAGCGCATCGGCGATAAAAGCGTGCCCTATGGATACCTCCACGAGCTGAGGTATGGCACGCACGAACAGCGGTAAATTAGCCAAGGTCAAATCATGACCCGCATTTACGCCCAAACCGGAGCGCACCGCCGCCGCGGCGGAGTCGGTGAACGCTTGCAATACCGCCTCCTGCTCACTGGTACCGAACGCAGCCGCGTAGGACTGCGTATATAGCTCTACCCGATCGGCACCAACGGCGGCGGCAAGCGCCATCGCCTCAGGGTCCGGATCCATAAAAATACTCACGCGAATGCCCGCATCGCGCAGTTTCGCAATCAGCGGCTTCAACCGCTCGCCGTCTTGTTCGAGATCCCACCCGTGATCGGACGTACGCTGGCCAGGCGCGTCGGGAACGAGCGTGCATTGGGCAGGGCGGATCCGCTCGGCTAAAGCCATGAATTCCAGTTCGGGATTACCCTCGATATTGAACTCGACATCGAGCATGGCAGCCAACTCGTGTACATCGAGCACACGGATATGCCGCTCATCGGGACGAGGATGCACGGTAATGCCATCGGCGCCCGCCGCGATCACACTGCGGGCCGCCCGCACAACGCTAGGATAGCCGACGTCGCGCTGATTTCTGAGCAACGCAACCTTGTTTAAGTTAACACTCAAGGCCAGCTGGCCCATTGCTCACCTCATTCAAGCTCAATAGGGGCCTACTACTTCAATAGTGTCTACTTCAATAGGGGCCAGCCGCCCCTCACAGCGCCGATGAACGGCGCTTGATGTCGATGTTCAAGATCTGATCATTTTCACTGTAGTCCACAGGACAGTCGATCAAGTGCACCCCTGCTTCGGTCAGCACGGCTTGCAAAATACCCGGCAGCTCTTCCGCCGCCCTCACCCGGTGGCCAATACCGCCGTAGGATTCCACGTACTTGACGAAATCGGGATTGCCGTATTCCAGCCCCCAGTCACGCAACCCCATGTTGGCCTGCTTCCAGCGGATCATGCCGTACGAGCTGTCATTCAAAATGAGCACAGCGATGTTCATCTTGAGGCGCACAGCCGTTTCCAACTCTTGCGAATTCATCATGAAACCACCATCACCACAGATGGCCAGCACTTTGCGCTCCGGATAAACCAGGCGCGAGGCCATCGCCGATGGCAAACCGGCCCCCATGGTGGCCAGAGCATTGTCCAGCAACACGGTATTGGGCATATGCGCTTTATAGTTACGTGCGAACCAGATCTTGTACACGCCGTTGTCCAAACAAATCATGCCGTCATCGGGCATCGCCTCGCGGACTTTCGCCACCAAATGCTGCGGATAGATGGGAAAACGCATATCGTCGCTGCCTTCCGCTACCTGCGCTTCACCGGCGGCGCGCACCTGCATCATGCGTGAGAAATCCCAGCCCGCCTCCTCTTTACGCTTGATGCCATTTTTCAACTCGTAGATGGCATTGCCCACGTCGCCTATCACTTCAACCTGTGGAAAATAAACCGGATCCACCTCGGCGGTATTAAAAGACACGTGGATCACTTCCGTACCGCCCGGATCCATAAAAAACGGCGGCTTCTCGATGACGTCATGGCCCACATTGATGATGAGATCGGCAGCCTCTATAGCACGGTGGCAATAGTCGCCCGCAGACAGTGCAGCGCAGCCTAGAAACAGCGGGTGGCGCTCATCGATAACACCTTTGCCGAGTTGGGTGGTGATAAACGGAATGCCCGTTTTGTCCACGAAGCGCGTCAGCATCTTCGAAGTGAACTTGCGGTTGCCACCGGCGCCTATAACGATGAGCGGCGACTTGGCCGCGTGAATTTTCTCGAGCGCCCGGGCGGTGGCTTTCTCCTCGGGAACGGGCCGGCGGGTGACCGAACGTGAGAGCGGCAACTCATCGGAGTGCTCATCGGCGATATCTTCGGGTAACTCGATGTGCACCGCGCCAGGCTTTTCCTCCTCGGCAATACGGTAAGCTTCGCGCACACGGGAAGGAATGTTGTCGCCAGATACGATCTGAGTGGCGTACTTGGTAATGGGCCGCATCATGTCCACCACGTCCAGGATCTGAAAGCGGCCCTGCTTGGATTTCTTCACCGGCTTTTGACCGGTCACCATCAGCATCGGCATGCCACCGAGTTGGGCGTAAGCGGCTGCGGTCACGAAATTAGTGGCGCCCGGGCCTAGCGTGGCCAGGCAAACACCCGTGTGACCGGTTAGACGGCCGTACACCGAAGCCATGAATCCAGCGCCCTGCTCATGGCGTGTCAAAATGAGCTCAATTTTCTCCGAGCGCGATAGAGAATCCAAAAAGTCTAAATTTTCTTCTCCCGGTATGCCGAAGACGTATTCGCAGCCTTCCTCTTCCAGACATTTGACAAACAGATCAGACGCTTTCATGGTCTTATGTTCCATCGGTGATGAATGAAGCCGTTGCACACTTCCCCGCGCAGGTCCGCAACAGACGGTAGTTTAGCTGCAACCGGTTTGCTTGTCGTGGACCAACGCACACCCGGATCATAGCCACAACTTCCGGGTGAACTTCAATGATTATTAAGGGCAGCTCTTATTGCGCTGTTCCCATAATAGTAGTCCGATGCATATGGCGCACACCGCCGGTGCCGTAGAAGTCATGCACCGCATGATGCATGGTAGAGCGGTTGTCCCAGAGCACCGCGTCACCGACGGACCACCGGTGGCGGTAGACGAACTCCGGGCGCACGGCGTGCTCGAAGAGCATATTCAAAACGGCGTCGCTTTCGTGGCGGGCAAGGCCCTCTATGTGTGTGGTAAACCCCGGATTCACGTACAACGTAGCGCGTCCCGTCTCCTGATGAGGACGTACCACCGGGTGGCGCACCGAGGGTAACGTACCGGGGCCCACATGGGCGCGCACGCCGTGCGAGAACAATCGCAACACGTGAGCGTAGTCGTGCACCGCCGTCATGCTGCTCAGCATGGTTCGAATAGGCGGGCTCAAGGCGTCATAGGCGGCCGCCATATTGGCGAACAGGGTATCCCCACCCATGGGCGGTACTTCAAGTGCATACAGTAAAGAAGCCATGGCTGGCGGCTCCAGATAGGAGAGATCGCTGTGCCAATAGCGGCCACTTTCCGGATTGCCCACGGCTTTACCCTGAGCATCTTTTTTCGTGGACACACGGTAGATTTCGGGGTGGCCTGGCAGCAGGTAGCGCTTGGCCACGTGCACTTCCAGATCGCCGAAACGCCTAGAGAACTCCACCTGCGCCTGTGGCGCGAGCGACTGTTCTTTAAACACGAGCAGACCACCGGCCTCAAACCAGGCCGCCCGCAGCGCCGCGAATGTGGCATCGTCCACCGGCCCACCCAGGTCCAAGCCCACTACTTCCGCGCCGATTACGGGGGATAGAGGCCGCACTTCAAAAGACATCATCGCGATCCGAATCCGTAGCAATAAACCGATAATACTGATCTTGCGCAAGAGATGAAGGTCAAAGAAAATCAGCAACTCCGACTATTGAACGAGCTTCAGGCCTTCAACGGATGGGTTGTTGGCCGATAGCGCCCGACGGTGGACCTTGCCATGCTCTCCCCCACGGCTACTCCACGTGCATTACTGGTCGATCCGGAGATCGATGACCCACCAAAAAATAATTTATTCTTGTTGTTCTCGTTCTCTATTAGCGGGCGCCTCTAAAAATAGTCGTTTTTTCGTGAGTGCAAGGAAGCACCGCGCGCAGAACCGCAGTGTATAGGTGATACCTGAGGATTCGAGCACGGAGCTGACGCCGCAATCGCGGAAAAAGTGCATTTTTAGAGGTGCCCTAGCGTGTGTCCTAGGGTTTACGGCATCTGTCCGTTTTAGTACGGGTGTGTCTATAAATGAAAAGACGATTTATCCAATGCGACGTTTTTAGTCCACACCCCACGCAGGGAAACGGACTTGCGGTGGTAGTGGACGCGCAGGGCCTTACCGATGAGCAGATGGCGCGGTTCGCGGCGTGGACGAATCTCGCCGAAACCACTTTTTTATTCCCACCATCGGATGATTGCGCCGACTACCGGGTAAGAATTCTGACCCCCAGCCAAGAAATGCTCTTTGCAGGCCACCCGACGCTAGGGAGCTGCGCTGCTTGGCTGCATTCAGGTGGCGTACCTAAGAGCTCCGGCTTGGTGCGGCAAGAGTGCGGCGTAGGTATCGTGGACATTGATATCGGCACTAATCCGCCAGCGTTCGCCGCGCCCCCGACCCGCGTCACGCCCATGGCAGCGGAGAACTTCAATACTATTGTCGATACCCTTTCAATACCTCGACACTCCATATTGAAGACCGCGGAACTCGACAATGGCCCGGTCTGGCAAGCGTTTCATCTGCGCAGCGCCGACGACGTGCTGGCCCTGGATTCATCTCTAGTTCGATGGCCTGTATTCAAAGCCCTAGGCTTTATAGGCGCACACGCCCCGGGCACAGAGTGCGACTACGAGGTAAGGATGTTGGCGCCGTCAAGCGGCATGAGTGAAGATCCCATTACCGGCTCGTTGATCGCAGCACTAGCCCATTGGATGCATGCCGATGGCCGGCTCACCAGCCCTGTCACCGTTGCCCAAGGTACCAACATCAACCGCAGCGGGCGGATCAGCATTCACCCAATACCACCAGCGCACGATGGTGGCCACACTACAATACTGATCGGTGGCCACACCACCATTCTCATTGAGGGAACCGTGATCATGTAGCAACCCGAGCGAGGCAAGGCGCGCTTTCTCACCGATATCGTTGAAAGAAACATCCCCTCTTAAGGATGGACTCTACGGGGCTCGCCCACGTGCCGGCTCAACGAAGTGCATAAGAAGCCCGCCGCCAAAATTAGATGGATGTACAAAACCAATACGCGATCCTCTACCGCCCGGGCGGCCCACCTGATCGATCATCCGCCACCCCGCCCCAGACAAGCTTGCTAGCAGTGCATCCATATCGCGCGTTGTGAAAGCGATATGTGCAAAACCTGGCCCTTCGCGTGCAAGAAACTTGGCGATGGCACTCTGATCGCCTTTGGTATTTCCCGCCGTCTCGCCTAAATACTCTTGCGGGGGCAAGCTCGCATCGTAGTCGGACATAATTGCAAGTTCACAATCTCCAACCGTGATGAACGCGCCACGCAAACCACCCAAAATCTCCGGGGCTCTCGCATGATAAACCGCACCATACTTATCGGAGACAAAACTTTCGGTAACGTTTCTTATCTCCAGATCTGTTTGAGTACTCTCAAGCGTACACCCTAAACGATGACAAAAAACCTCGATACACCGCTGATTGTCTAGACTGGCAATACCCAAATGATCGATGCGACCGATCACTCCATCTTCGGCCTGCCCTGCACCACTGAGCGGCTGAAAAAACCGGGTTCTGATGCCGCATGTCGCCTTCGCTGCAACCGCCACGAACTGACGTCCACCGGGTCCCAAGCCTTGACCGGCGATAGGCAGCCCGTGCAGTGTCGCCGCCACTTGCGGTGCTGGCGCCGCCAGTGCCATATGATGCACACCGGCGCAACGCGGCTCGTCCGGATAATCATCATCCACCTCGAACACCGCCACGTAAGCATCACCGATGGCAAAGAACGCAATGCTTCTCTCACCCAAAGCCAGATCGGATCGCACTAAACCAAGACCGTGACCTAGAAACTCACAGACAGCGTCCACATCGCGCGCAGCCAGCGCAACATAGTTAACAGCGTAACCCGGCATCGCTTCAGCGCTCCTCGCGCTCTACGAAATGCAACAACACACCGCCCAACGCGCTGGGATGTAAAAATCCAATCTGCGCCCGCCTTGATCCGGGCCGGCTTTTTGCATCAATGACGCGGTGCCCCGCCGACGCCATGGCCGTAAGCACCTGATCGATGTCGGGGGTTTTCAACGCGATATGATGAAGCCCACCGCCCCGGCTCGCCACATAGCGGGCGATGGTACTGCGATCGCCGCGCGTAGTGCCGGCAACATTGTGACTGGCTTCATCGACTTCGTTCTGCTCGGTTAAATCTTGAAGAAACTCGAGTTCGCAATCCCCAACGGTAATAAAGGTCACGCGTAAACTACCCACCAACATCGGCGGGCGTATGTGATAAACGGGCGGATATTTATCCGAGGTGAAGTGCTCGGCGATAACTTCAACTTCACTATCCGTTTGCTGACTCTCGTACACACAACCCAACTTATCGATAAACACCTCACGCGCTTTCATATTATCAGCCGAGGCTACGCCTATATGATCAATGCGTTCCACCAAGGCTGAATGGCCACTTGCCGATCGAATACTCAAAGGCTGCGACAACCGCGTCTTCACACCGCAGGTCGCCTCAGCACACAATGCGATTTGTTTGTTGCCATCGAGTCCATCGCTCACCTGCCCAACCGTTGCCAACCCGCACTGCCGTGCAAACACTTCCGGCTCAGCCGCCGCTATAGCAATATGATCGACGCCTTTGCGTGCGCCCTCCCCCAAGAAAGGATCCCCGAGAGCAAATAGTGCCAATGCCGACCGACCCACCGGTATCAACGGCACCAACGAGCGGCCACAGGTCAACCTTAGCGCTGACAATGCCAAATCTTTTTCGAATACAGCGGCGCTTCGCTCCGGATCATCGACCACCAATGCCACGTATTCGAGTTGTGCCATTGCCACTGTCTCTGTAGGGATCATCAGATCAGGGCGCCTTTAAAAATGGGTGTGCTCTCTATATGATGTATTTAAGCAGCTAAATCAAACCCGTATTGATCGAGCTTACGCCAAAATTGATCCCAACGAGCATCCGTGTGGGCCAACCCACGCAATGACAGAATGGCTTGAGCCCCAGCCTCCTTCCAGCGCATCCCTGAGTTGCATAGGCGCTGCTTAACCAATGTTTTACAAGCCGCTTCAGTCACACCTGATCCGATCGGTAAATTGTCCGACTGAGGTCGAGAATAACGCATCTTGGATTTGTTGTTTTTAAAATAAGTGACCGATGCCAATAAGTGCTCTTTATCGGTCTTTTTAAACGACCCACTCTCAAGGTGCTCTTTTAACTCATTGTATAGCCGGGTCGCTGAACCCGATTGGCTTTTAAGTCGATGACACGCTTGGTCAAGCCACTCCTTACGTGCAACACGCTGTCTTTTTCCCGAAAATAGCGCATCGGCGGCTTGGCCCAAATAACCCACAGCATGCCAAAAATCCACCAACTGTCGATCAGTTCTGGACCTCAAATAAGACCAATTGTCTTTCGCTCCATCAGCTATTGCAACATAGGTTGCCTTGGGATATCGCTCCTTGACCTTCGATAACTCTTGATCCAATCGATCATAAAACTTCTTCTTGCCATACTCCGGCGTAGCCCCCATTTGAATGGTATGCAGTCTTTGCCCTTCGCCATCATGAAGACTGATAGTCCCCACCATTGACTCGCGCCAACCGCCTTCAGTCAACAGCATACAGGTCCCATCTATGCCAACACCCACGCTCTTAACCGGTTTGTCTAATTGCGGCGGGGCATAGGTCCATGCCTGTTCTTTCGCTTGAGCGACGGCTCCCACTGCGTCACCGATAGATTTCAAATAGCTTCTCGCTATGCTCCGACCATGACAGTGCTGCAAATCAAATAAGGCTCGACTAGAGCCCAGTTCCGCGTATTTACAAGAGAGCAACTTGACAAAGCCGGGTGTTGCCGTTAGGAAGATTCTTGCGTCTTTTTCCAATGGACAATATTGACGGCCACCTCGAGTTGATTGATAAACGTGGCGATCCACTTTGGCCTCACCCCACTGAGTTTGATAGGTTTTGTGGTAAAGCCCTTTTGAGGTCAGCTTGAGGTCCCCCAAAATGATTGGAGAGCCATCGGTATCGAACTGTTTAAGGGCTTGTTCAGCCGCCAAACAACCTACATTATTCAACGCATCACGAATCGCTTCTTCGGAGCGAAGCATTGATTTGGGATCTAAAGAAATAGTGACTTGCAAGGTAACCGTTGCATCACTGCGCTTGACTATTTCCGCATGGCTCATAATGGTATTTTTCTCTTGACAAAAGAGACCAGATTATAACTCAACTACCGACAGATATATACATTATTTTAAGAGCAAACCCCTAAAAATAGTAATTTTTTCGTGAGTGCAAGAAAGCAACGCGGGCAACTTGCCCGGCATACAACGATAAACACGCAGTTCGTAAAGCATAGATAGGCGCCTCCTTCTTTTGCAGTGAAACTTACCGCATCACCCGGACATCACGCCGCGAACATGCGACTCATGTTTCACTAGACTAGCGAGCATTAGCAGATCAGGCGCCGCCACCTGCTGCTGCCTGCGGTATCGGCTTCACGCTTTTTTCACCGGCCGCTTGGCGCAGCCGCGCGAGTAAATCCGCCTCACGCTTCTTGGCCGCCGCCACGTTGCGCAGCTTGACGTGGCCAAAACCCTTCATCTGCTCCGGCACTGATGCTATTTCCACCACCAGATGATGATTGTCCGAGTTTAACTCGCCCATGATCTGCTCAACGGTACTGCGGTAATCTTCGATCAATTTTCGTTCCATACGCCGCTCCTCGGTATAACCGAAGATATCGAACGCGCCTGCGCGCAGATGTTTCATCGACGCGAGCAAACCCATAGCCGACAGCATCCAAGGACCATATTCCCGCTTCCGCAAGTAACCGGTATTCGGATCCTTGCCGGCAAAGAGCGGCGGCGCTAAATGAAAGCGTAGCGTGTAATCGCCCTCGAACTGCTGCGCCAACTTCTGGTGGAACCGTTTATCGGTATATAACCTAGCCACTTCGTATTCATCTTTGATTGCCATCAGCTTGAATAAAGCGCGCGCTACCGCCTCCGACAACCCCTCCTTGCCAGGCGTTTTATCGGCCTCCACCGCCCGCACGCGCGCCACGAAATCGGCATATCCTCGTGCGTAAGCCTCGTCTTGATAACCGGTGAGAAACTCAACGCGGCGCGCGATGAACTCGTCCAATGTTTTAGGTTCATCGATTTGTTCCGTCCGGGTCGCCGAACGCACCAACTCATCGACTTTCACCCGATCGTGAACCACTAAGCGGCCCCAATTAAACGCCTGCAAATTGAAGTCCACCGCCACGCCGTTGAGCGCGATGGCCTCTTCGATACTCTCTAGGCTCAAAGGCACCAAACCTTTTTGAAAAGCGCAACCGACCAGAAAAAGATTCGCCGCGATGGAGTCGCCCAGCAGCGCGGTCGCATACGTCGTCGCATCTATAAACTGAGAGCGGTCTTCTCCGGCCGCATCCGTAATCTGCTTGGCCATGATGCGCGAACTGAGATCAATGGTGTTGTCGATCACAAACGCCGCCGGCGGCGTGACATGGCCGTTGACTATCGCCGAAGACCTGCCCTGCTCCAACATGGACAACACCTCTGGCGTCGATGAGGTGACGATGTCACAGCCGAGCAGCAAGCGGGCGCCCCCGGCGCAGATACGCGTGGCATGCAGATCCTGCGGATTATCCGCAATGCGCACGTGGGTCCCTACAGCACCGTTCTTTTGCGCCAAACCGGTCTGATCGAGCACCGTTACGCCCTTACCGTCTATGTGGGCCGCCATTCCGAGCAGCGCACCGACAGTGATAACGCCAGTTCCACCTATCCCCGTGATCATAATGCCGTAGGGTTCGGCTGCAGACGGTTGTTGCGGTTCGGGCAAGGCCGCCAACGGGGGGTGGCCGCTCACGTCAACACTCGCGCTCTTAGCCCGCTTGATCCGACCGCCATGAACAGTCACAAAGCTTGGGCAAAAGCCTTTGACACAGGAGAAATCTTTATTGCAGTTGGATTGATCGATACGGCGCTTACGCCCGAATTCGGTCTCTAGCGGTTGCACCGAAACGCAGTTAGACTGCACCGAGCAATCACCGCATCCCTCACACACCAAATCGTTGATGAATACCCGTTTAGGCGGATCTATCATCAAGCCGCGCTTGCGCCGCCGACGCTTCTCGGCGGCGCAGGTTTGATCGTATACCAACACCGTCACACCCGCTACCTCGCGCAATTCTTTTTGCACCCGGTCCAGGGCGTCGCGGTGGAAGACCTTAACGCCTTTGGGGAAAAAGTCCGCCGCATACTTCTGCGGCTCATCGGTCACCACCACGGTACGCTCAACGCCTTCCGCCTGCACTTGGCGGACGATGGATAGTGGCGTCACGCCGCCACCCAAGGGCTGGCCACCGGTCATGGCAACGGCATCGTTATAGAGAATTTTGTACGTGATATTGACGTTGGCCGCCACCGCTGCGCGGATGGCCAACAAGCCCGAGTGATCGTATGTGCCATCGCCCAGATTAGCGAAGAGGTGTTTTTCTTCGGTAAACGGTGAGTGGCCGATCCAGTTCACCCCTTCAGCCCCCATGTGGGTGGCGTATACGGTCCTGCGCTCAGGGTGAAACATGGCCATGGCGTGGCAACCGATACCGGCCATCGCCCTCGAGCCTTGCGGCAACCGGGTGGAGGTGTTGTGCGGACAGCCGGAACAGAAATAAGGCGAGCGGGCCAGCCCAGGCGTCACTTTGGCCACCCGCGCGGTGATTTGGTCAAGCCGCGAGAGTGCCTGACTGAATGCCGGATAATCGCCAAAGCGGCGCAGCCGCCGCTCCAAAGCGCGGGCGACGATGCCCGGCGTCAGTTCGCCATTGGGCGGGATCAGCGTATGTCCGGATTCATCCGTCTTGCCGACGATGCGCGACGGTGCATCATCACGGTTGTAGAACAGCTTGGTGAGTTGCTCCTCAATGAAACCGCGCTTCTCTTCCACCACCACGATCTCATCTAGCCCTTGAGCAAAGGAGAGCATGCCTTCAGGCTCTATCGGCCACGTCAAACCGACTTTGTATACACGAAGACCGATCGCCGCCGCCTTCTCCTGCGAGATACCGAGATCATCCAAAGCTTGGCGCAGATCCAGATATCCCTTGCCGGTGGTGACTATACCGAGCTTGGCAGCGGGACTGTCCATGACGATACGATCGACCGGATTGGCCCGCGCGTAAGCCAGCACCGCCGGTAATTTTTGCTCCAGCAAGCGCACTTCGTAGGCCATCGGCTGATAGGCCACATCAATACCCAGCCCCCCTTCGGGCAACTCGAAACCGGTAGGCTCATTGAGTTCCACACGGTGCGGATCCACATACACCGATGCGGAGCTTTCAACGGTGTCCGATATGGCTTTAAAGCCAATCCAGCAACCGGAGTAGCGCGAAGCGCCAAACGCCCATAAACCGAAATCCAGATATTCCTGCACGCTGGCTGGATTGAGTACGGGGACCAGCGATGCGACAAAAGCTTGCTCGCTTTGGTGCGGCATCGAAGAAGACTTGGCGCCGTGATCATCGCCAGCGATGAGCAACACGCCACCTTTGCGTCCCGCGCCGGCGAAATTACCGTGCTTGAATACATCGCCGCAGCGGTCAACCCCGGGCCCCTTGCCGTACCAGATGGAGAAAACCCCGTCATACTTGGCCCCGGGGAAGATCTCGGTGTGTTGAGAACCCCACACAGCCGTCGCCGCCAGATCCTCGTTGAGACCGGGGTGGAACTCGATGTGGTTTTCTTGCAAAAAAAGCTTGGCCCGGGTGAGCGCGTTGTCGTAGCCACCTAGCGGTGAGCCGCGGTAACCCGAGATGTAGCCGGCGGTATTGAGCCCCGCGGCCCGATCACGCTGGCGTTGCATGATGGGTAGGCGCACCAGTGCCTGTAGTCCAGTCATATAGACGCGGCCAGACTCCAGCGTGTATTTATCGTCCAGAGAAATAGCGGAGGTCTTCATCGTCACCTCTATTGTTGCGCGTCGAACGTTCAAGCTGTGCAGGATAAATGGTAGAGCGCACGAGCGCTGCCCACCAGGATGATCCTGACATGGGTTGTCTATATCTTGGTAATAACCCGCCATGGCAGCCACGGACCAGCGCAATGCGCTGTCAACGATCTTGACCCACCGCCCGTGGCTTCCTATGGTGCGTACAGGTCGCGCCTACTGGCGCTCCATTCATTCACCGCCGTTCATTCACTGCCACATTCACTCACCGAGGAGCCACCCATGAGTACACAGTTTCGCTATTCCATACCTGTAGAGCAGACCGAGTGGCGCTTCGACGGCGCCGCTGAGACCGGATTCACCTGGGAATACGACGAAAACCGCGAGCGGTTGCTAACGCTATACGACAAGGGCAAACAGCTACAGTGGGACGCCGCCAAGCGCATCGATTGGTCCCTGGACATCGATCCGGAAAACCCCATGGAGATCGATGACCGCATCATCCCCATCTACGGTTCCGAGCTATGGGACAAGATGACGGAAAAAGAGAAAGTCAACACCCGCATCCACCAGCAAGTCCATCAACTCTCCCAGTTCATGCACGGCGAGCAGGGCGCCCTCATCGCCTGCGCCAAAATCGTGCAAAGCGCCCCCGATCTGGATGCCAAATTCTACGCCTCGACCCAAGTCATGGACGAGGCCCGCCATGTGGAAGCGTATTCCCGGCTACTGCACGAAAAATTCAACATGGCCTACCCTATCAACAGCGGCCTTAAAGCATTGTTAGAAAACGCGCTCACCGATAGCCGGTGGGACATGACTTACCTCGCCATGCAGATCCTCATCGAAGGACTGGCATTGGCCGCATTTCAACGGATCCGCGACTTCAGCCGCAACCGGCTATGCGCCTCCATCAACGCTTATGTCATGCAGGATGAAGCCAGACACGTATCGTTCGGACGGGTGGCCCTGCGCGACTTTTATCCGCAGCTCAGCGACGCCGAGCGTGATGAACGCGAGGAATTCGTGGTCGAGGCTTGTTACCACATGCGCGACCGGTTCCAGCAGATGGAGGTGTGGGAAAATCTGGAACTACCAACGGACCGCGTCGCCGAGATCATCGAGCAATCGGAAAACACCAAGCTGTTCCGCACCCGCCTGTTCACCCGTATCGTGCCCACGGTCAAAGACATCGGCCTGTGGGGTCCGCGGGTGCGCAAAGCTTATACCGACATGGGGATCATGGAATTCGCCGATCTGGATGCGCAAGCGCTACTCGACCACGACCACGAAGTGGCCACCCGCTTCGAGGCGGAAACCGAGTACGTCAAAGCGGCGGCCGAGGCTCATTAGCCTCAGGCAAAAGACACCTGACACACCAATAAGACACCTGACACACGAAGGGTTCCTCGGTTACGATGCGCCCGCGTTGAGTTTACGCAGATCATTTAAGCAGGAGAGATGACGATGTTAGAGACAGGTGCGAAGGCACCCGACTTCAAGTTGAAGAGTCACGATGGCGAGGACGTTACCCTCGATCAGTATCGTGGCAAATGGGTGGTATTGCATACGTTTCCCCTCGCTTTTACTGGCGGGTGAAGCAATCAGACTTCTACGTTCAACCGTGCGTTGACCAAGTTTGAACAAGCCGATGCGCAAGTATTGGGTCTCAGCGTGGATTCCATGTTCGCGCTAAAAACCTGGGCCGCGTCCATGGGCGGTATCAAGCATCCTTTGTTAGCGGATTTTTGGCCACACGGCGGCGTTGCCGGCAGCTTTGGCATCTTCAATGACGCTGCCGGTATTGCAAACCGCGCGCTGTTCATCATCGACCCGCAAGGCGTTGTCCGGCACAGCGAACTCCATCAGGGCACGTTGCCCCAGGTCGAGGATACCCTCGCCAACCTGGCCAAGGCGCAAGGTTAAGCTGGCGTTAGCCGAAGCTAAGGCACAGACCCAATGAAACCTGCCCCGCCCCGGGGCAGGTAAGCTATGGGGGGCAGGCAAGCTACGCGGGGCAGGGCCCAACATGAGCGATCAGCCGCGCCTGATGCACATTGCCGGATCGGCCAATCGGCCGAGCGCGTTGAAGACCTGAGACTGCTACGCGGCGAGGGCCGTTTCCTAGACGATATACAGCGCGCTCGCACAGCTTTCGCCATAGTCGTTCGAAGTCCACACCCCCACACGGGATATCAGCAATATACATATCCACGAGGCCCTCGCCCTACCTGGAGTACCGGCTATCATCAAGGCCAGCGATCTGGCAGCAGCGGGGGTGCAGCCAACCCAGCCCCACGCCACCACCAATCCCCACAACGGCGAATCCTTCGTCTTCGACGGCCAGCCCTTGCTCGCCGCCACCCGGGTACGCTATGCCGGTGAAGCGGTCGCTCTCGTCATCGCGGATACACGTGAACAAGCCATGGATACGGCCGAGGCGGTGATTGGCGCAGGCGGTGGTGTACCGACTGTACAATTTTGCACCTGTCCGGACACCGTATACGAGATCGGGCAATTTCACCTGCGCATCCAAGCACTACTCATCAATACAGTGCCCATCGGCGTCACCCGTGGACCCGGTTTCGCCGAAGCGGTAGACATCATGGAAAGACTCATCGACAAGGCGGCCCGCGAACTCAACATCGATCGCTTTGAACTGCGCCGGCGCAATCTCATAAAAACAGCCCGAATGCCGTGGCGCAATGGGGCGGTTTATGCGACATCTTGAATCTTGTTGGCAAGATCTCGTCCGGATGTAGGGGGAGGCAGAGGCTTTCCGTCTTCCAAATACAATTCGATGGCCTCTTCAACAATTTGACATAGTTCGGAAAATACCTCTTTCTCGCCTTGCCCGTGACAACCACCGAAGACTAGTCCAGGTGCGCTTCCCACATAGCATCGGTCCTCTTCCGACCACTCGACGATCTTCGCGTATCTGGCACTATGTTTCATTTCCTCGACGCCTCAATCGCCTTCTTCGCAGATCGCACTTGGTGACGCAACTTGAATCAAATTCTGCCGCGCGCCGGTACCATCTAAATCCCAACACCTGCAAGATTCAATGCGCCTTAGACTGTACTGCTTGACGTCAGCCGCCGGGGATGCGCGGCAGCAAATACACCTCGACCCCTTGCGGGATCGTTTTGCTCCAGTTATCCCGGTAAATCTCTCCGCCTATGGACACGGCAATCCCTTCATCGATTTTCTCGCGCATAAGCGGATAGCGCTCAACCAGCTTGCGTAACAACGCGGCTACGGTGTTCGCGTCGATGTCCACCGTAGCCGCTCCGCCAACAGCGTCACGCAGCGACCCGGCCAGATGCACCTCGCACATCTATTCGGCAGCTTCTGCTAGCTGCATATCATCCAACGCTTTCAGGATGCGCGGTGGTGACATGGGCACATGATTCATCCGCACGCCCACGGCATTGGACACCGCATTGCCGATAGCCGCCAGTGGCGGAACGATAGAGGTTTCCCCCACACCGCGGATCCCATAAGGATGATTGGGATTGGGGATCTCCAGGATCTGGGTATCAATGAACGGTAAGTCGGAACACACTGGAATGCGATAGTCTAGAAAGCCCGGGTTTTGCAGCCGTCCATCCTCACCGTAGATATATTCCTCGTTGAGTGCCCAGCCGATCCCCTGGACGGCCCCGCCTTGGAATTGCCCTTCGACGTAATCCGGATGGATCGCTTTGCCTGCATCTTGAATAACCGTGTACCGCAGCACCTTGGTGGCTCCAGTTTGCGGATCCACCTCCACATCACAGATGTGGCTGGCAAAGGATACGCCAGCACCATCGGCCACCACTTCATTGTGCCCAGCGATCGGGCCACCGGTGGTGGGTGACTTGGCAGCGATCTCGGCTAATGTAAGCGGCGCCAAGTTGTTATGGGACGGTCCCTGCGCCACTGCCTGTCCATCCCGCCAGACCACGTCTTCAAGTGGCACTTCCCACATATCGGCGGCTCTGCGGCGCAGCACTTCGATAGCATCACGGGCCGCAAAAATGGTTGCCATTCCCGTTGAGAAAGTGCCGCGGCTCCCTTCAGTGGTATCGTTATGTCCCAAAGTACCCGTATCGGCAATAACACACTTCACACGATCGTATGAGATGCCGAGTTCTTCGGCTGCGATCAACGACAGCGAGGCGCGCGATCCGCCCACATCCACCGTGCCAACGGTCAACGTAACCGAGCCGTCCACACCGATGTTCAAATCCGTACAGGTTTGCCCACCAAAGTTGAACCAGAAACCGCAGGCGATACCGCGGCCCTGGTGTTGGCCTAAAGGTGCCTGCATATGCGGATGGTTTTTGGCCGCTTCCAGGGTCGGCCCTATGCCAATAGGACCATACTTGGGGCCGTAGGATGACTTGGTGCCCTCCTTGGCCGCGTTCTTGATACGCAATTCCAGCGGATCCATACCGATCTCGGCGGCCACCAGATCGAGCGTGCTCTCCACCGCGAACGCAGCCATGGGAGCAGACGGCGCCCGGTATGCCGCGACTTTGGGGCGATTGACCAACACGTCGTAGGCGATGGAGTGCACGTTTTCCAAGTCATAGCAGGCAAACGCCGTCATCGCTCCGAGCATGCCCCAAATCGACGGAAACGGGCCATCTTGATAACGAAGCTCTGCGTGAGCCGCGGTAATCGTGCCATCTTTCTTGACACCGATTTTCACATCGATTGAGGTTGAGGAGGTGGGGCCGGAAGCACGGAACACCTCTTCCCGGCTCATCACCAATTTGACGGGGCGATTCGCTTTGCGCGACAGCGCCAGAGCAACCGGCTCAGTCCATACATGGGTCTTGCCACCGAAGCCACCGCCGATCTCGGAAGACGTGACCCGCAACTTGGCGACATCCATGCCGAGCAGCGCCGCGCATACATTGCGGAACGTGAAATGCCCTTGAGTGGTCACCCACAGCTCCCCGTGCCCATCCGCCGTCACGCTGGCCAAACAGGCGTGCGGCTCGATATAGCCTTGATGGGTCGCTTCGGTTTTATAGCTTTTTTCGATGATGACATCGGCTTGCGCTAAGCCAACTTCCACATCGCCATGGCCAAACTCGGACACTTTACCGATATTGGACGGCGCCTTACCTTCCTTGACAAAGCGCGGCTGCACAATAGGTGCGTCCGCTTCCAGCGCTTTATCCACATCGGTGACGTGAGGCAAGATCTCGTAGTCAACCTTGATGAGCGCCAGCGCCTTCCTAGCGGTGTGGTTATCAGCCGCCGCCACCGCCGCCACCGCGTGACCATCGTATAGCGCGCGATCGCGGGCCATGCAGTTCTCCAGAGTGTCGAACATCTCCTTGTCACCGTTCGTGAGATCAGGCAAATCCTCACTGGTCACCACCGCTTTGACCCCGGCGAGCCCCTCCGCGGCACTGGTATCTATACTGCGAATACGGGCGTGTGGATGGGGGGAACGCAATACTGAGCCAACCAACTGGCCCGGCGCATGAATGTCCGCGCCATAGCGGGCTCTGCCGGTCACTTTATCGACGCCGTCCGGCCGTACCGGGCGGGTGCCGATTAACTTGAATTCTTGGTCCGTGTAGCTGGTATCGTGCGCCATGTCTGTGGTTCCTGGTGGTTCGCTCACATAAAAAAAGAGTTCTAACAGATATAAAGCCTTCTCAACAGGGTTATATTGCTTGCAGGCCCCACTATGTCACGGCAGCCACATCAAAGGCCATCCAAAACATAGACGCTGGCGGCACTCTCGCAGGCGTCATAACCTAAAGCCTCGTGCAATGCCGCTGGCGCAATGGCGCCCTCTTTTGTGAACAGATCCTAAAGAGCGTGAACCCGTACAGGCAATTTCGTTATACCCCGAATAAAACTCGAGCGTAGCCGAGTGGGTTCCTCTAACATATGGGCACCTCTAACAATGCACTTTTTCCGCGATTGCGGCGTCAGCGCCGTGCTCGAATCCTCAGGTATCACCTATACACTGCGGTTCTGCGCGCGGTGCTTCCTTGCACTCACGAAAAGATTACTCTTTTTAGAGGCGCCCATATCTACCCCCAAGAAGCGCGCCAGAATCTCTTCCCATACGATGCAAAGCTGCATTTCAGCGAGACGGTTGACCATACACCGGTGAATATCGAAGCCGAAAGAGAGATGACGGAGGAACTCGTGCGGCTGCATGTTTCTAGTATTCTCACCGTAGGCGAGCATTAAAGCCGTGTGCTAATGATCGCTCAGACAGGCGGAGTCAACGTAGCGCATCTATGATTGACAGTCCGGCGAAGCGATCCTAATATGCGCGCTCTGCCGGGGCCATAGCTCAGCTGGGAGAGCGCTACAATGGCATTGTAGAGGTCGGCGGTTCGATCCCGCCTGGCTCCACCAAAACGGCAACAGCATAAGCTATGAGCGGGCTAGAGTAATTTGGCTAAGCGCCGCTTATACCCTCTTCGTCCCCATCGTCTAGAGGCCTAGGACACCGCCCTTTCACGGCGGCGACAGGGGTTCGACTCCCCTTGGGGACGCCATCACTTCGATAGCGACCATCACTTATAGAGAAAGATATTCGCTCGGCTGGGATCGTTTAAGTAACCGTAACATCAACCGGCTGCGACCGCATTTACATCGAAGAATCGGCGAGTTCTGCTGGTCCGTCCCCAAAAGCTGTCAAGGGATCATGCGGCGGCATCAGGTAGCAGAAAAACACTGCGGGCGAGTTCGGAGCGCAGGCGGGCGCGTGAATACCATTTCTCCAGCAAGCTGGAATTTAGCAGATCGGCGTTACGCTGCAAAAATGTTGCGTAGTTATCATGCGCCGTCGTCTCAATGCGCTCCGCGATCAAGCTTAAAAAGGCTAACGTGACAGTCACATTAAATTTGTCTGGTACTCCGGCATTAGTCGCTATGGTGTTGATGCTGTGGGAGTACTTGCTACAGGCCGATACGAAGTCGTACTTGCGTAACATCTCATAGGCGACGCCAATATGGTCGGCATGGGTGAAGGCTGCCGCATCGATATTACACGCCTCGAAATCGTACGCAAAAGCTGCATAGTCTCTAACCTCACCGGATGTCTTTTGATCGCTCACCTGTTGCTCTCCGATTCTTGAAGTTTATGACTGTCCAACGCCGTCAAGTCGAGATCGTAGACGTCTTTTAACTGCTCTATCTTTCGCAACGTCTCCTGCGAGAACGGTGTTCGCCCCTCCAAGCAGTGTAAAGACATGCTTTCGAGCAGATCGCCAAGGGATATGTCCAAGTGCTCGGCAAGTCCTTTTAAAACCTTGAGCAGCCGTTTCTCCATACGCACGCCCGTTTGCACGCGTTCAACTGTTTTCTTCATCGACTTATCTTGTTACCAAGTTACCAATCCGTCAATATCCACTCGTACCTTATAGACGAATTCTCTTGATTCACATACTTTTCGTCCCCTGCTTTGGCCGATTCGCCCGTCCGCTAAAACGACGCGCCCAACGCCTCAATGTGACAACTCCAATCCTAAAAGTGCACAGCGATAACACTGTCAATCAGCGCGAACTCAGGATCGCTTTGGTTGTTTACGGCGGTCTCTCCCTCGCCGTTTATATGCATGGGATTATCAAGGAGCTGCAAAAACTAGTCCGCGCCTCAAAAGTACTACAGATGGGGCTGCGTGCCGGTGGCAACCGGCGCGCGGGTTACGACGCTTTTAATGATGATCCTAAGCGGGAAACGGACTCGGAACGTATTTATTTCGCGTTGCTATCGGAGATCGGCGAGCACATCGACCTGCGGGTCGTGATCGATGTGATCTCGGGGACTTCGGCCGGCGGCATCAACGCCATCATGTTGGCCCGTGCTCTCGCCCATGATCTACCGCTCGATGGCCAACGCGAGCTGTGGCTTAAATCGTCCGACGCCGAACAGTTGATGGATCGCGAAGCGCTGCCTTCCAGGTGGTCCAAAGCTTATGTACGCCCGCTGCTCTGGGGGCTTCGCCGCGCAGGCGCTAACTTCGCGCCTGAAATCGAGGACAATTTGTCAAGGTTAGTCCGTGGCCGGTGGTGGAATCCGCCGTTTAGCGGACCCAACTTCTTTGACCAAGTGCTAACGGGCTTGGACGCCATGGGACCTTCGACTCCATACCATTCCTTGGTTCCATTTGGGCACCCGCTCTCCTTGTTCGTGACATTGACCGATCTCAATGGTTTTCCACGACAAGTCACTCTCCATGATCCGGAACATATCACTGAGCGGATCCACCGGCGCAACATCGAATTCAGTTACATTGCAACAGCGAAAGGTGTGACCTCTGATTTCGATTCGGCAGGCCTTCCTGGCCTGGCGTTCACCGCCCGCGCCACCTCATCGTATGGCGGCTTGTTTCCGCCCATGACCCTGGACGAGGCCACTGAGGCCCTGCGTAAGCGAGGCACTGCCTGGCCGGAACAAAACAGTTTTTTTGCCGATAAACTGGGGATGGACGCCCAGCAGTTCTCCGGCTGGCCTTTTATCGATGGCGGTGTGCTCAACAACAAGCCTTTTCGCATGGCCATTAGCGCTATTCAATCACGGCCAGCAGACCGGCAAGTGGTCCGGCGCTTGTTATTCATTGAACCCAATCCCGAATCCCCAGACATAGACCCCCCTGAAACGCTTTCATATCTAGGACTTATCAAACGCGCCATGGTCGATTTACCCGCCGCGCAGCCCATCGGCGAAGAGTTAAAGCGGCTGGATGCCATCAACAAAGAATTGCAAATGACAGCGCGGTTGATCGCGCGCATGCGCCCTCAAGTCGATGCTTTGATAACTGACTCGCTAGGCGACGCACTGAACTGCATCGCTTCATCACACTCACTCCATGCACTTCGCATGACTGCCGATACCGCTGGCATAAAAGCTGCGGGTTTCGCTTATCAAAGTTATCTGATGTCGCGGTATGCGGCATTTGTGCAACAACTGGGTATCGCCCAAGCGGATCTGCCCGGTCCTCTGCCAGCTCATCAGCAAACACGATTGGAAGAATACCTACTCGCCCGTTTCGATCTTAATTACAGGCTACGCCGGTGCCGCTTCGTGGTACGGCGTGTGAATGAGCAATACGGCAGGAGCTACGCCTCCCGCGGTCTTAATAGCGCCCTTAACGAAGCGAAAGCAGCGCTTTACCGGCTCATCCATCATCCGCCTTCTTCTCAATCTTCCGCCGAGACAATCACCCGTGCCGCCCACGATTTTGTGAGCAGTCGTGCGAGTGAACATACAGAGAAAAACGAGGAGGTAGATAAACCGTTCGACGCTACCGTGCTCAAGCTAATGCATGGCTCCCTACCGGGCCGCGTCTCACGAGAACTGCTGCTCGCGTATTTGGGCTTTACCTCCTTTGACATTCTAACGTGGCCGCATACCCGCACCAGTGACATCACCGAAGTCGAAGAAATGAAAGTCGTGCGCTTAAGTCCGAATGACGCCGAGTCGCTTCGCGCCGGCAAAGACACGCTCAAAAGTACGCAGCTCGATCACTTCTCTGGCTTCTTTAGCCGCGCTTTTAGGGAGAACGATTATCTATGGGGCCGTTTGCACGGTGCTGAAAGAGTCGTTGACTTGGTCTTGGACGCGGCCCGCCAAGGATCCAGTTACCCACTGGATGGACAGGCATTCAAGCGCAGATTGTTTGAGTCCATTGTTGCCGCCGAGGCACCTTATCTAACTACTATCGAAGATGAAATCGACCATATTCGGCGGGAAATTTCCAAGATCAGTTGTTGAAGCATCCCATGAACTCAAAAGATCTAGTGATCTCTTCATCCACGCCTATCCGCAGTTTTGGCAAGATGATCTGCACGAGTTCTTTTCAAATCTATAATCAATACACAACAACTTATGGTTATCAATTAGGAATATCGCTGTGAAACCTGTTTGTTTAGTAGTAGGCGCTGGAGCCGGTATTGGCGGTACGGTGGGCAAACGTTTCGCTAAGGAGGGGTTTCATGCGGTGCTATGTAGACGCACGGACAATGAAGGTCTGCAAAAACTGGTGGAGGATATAGAGAAAGATGGTGGCTCCGCGTCCGGCTATCTATTAAATGCCGTGGAACCCAACAGCCTCGAAGACCGGATAGCGGCCATTGAAGCCGATATCGGTCCTATAGAAATCGTAGTCTTCAACCTAGGCGCCCAGATTGGCAACCGTGCCCTCAAAGACACGACTTACAAAGCATTTGAACTCGGCTGGCGCATGGCGACCTTCGCTCTTTTTCGCGTCGCTTCCGCCCTGTGTCCACTCATGGAGGAACGGGGCAGCGGGACATTTCTTGTCACATCGGCTACGGCGGCGGTTCGGGGCAATGGTGGCCAGCATTCGCACGCCGCTGCGATGGGCGGGCGCCGCATGCTCTGCCAGTCACTCAATGCAGAGTTTGCCCCTAACGGTATTCACATCGCCCATATCATCATTGACGGCGCAGTGGACGCACCTGACACATTAGGCAAGATGTTGGGCCCGAAGAAGTTTCAACAATTGAGACAAAGCAAAGGGCTGGAGCACGACGGCCTCTTACTGCCAGAGAAAATCGCCGATACTTACTACCACATTGCTCAGCAGCATCGATCGGCATGGACCCATGAGATCGACTTACGTTCGTTCTCAGACCGGCCGTGGTGGAATCACTAAGGGGCACCTCTAAAAATGCACTTTTTCCGCGATTGCGGCGTCAGCCCCGTGCTCGAATCCTCATGCATGACCTATACCCTGCGGTTCTGCGCGCGGTGCTTCCTTGCACTCACGAAAAAACGACTATTTTTAGCGGCGCCCTAAGGCGCACGGAGCAGCCAGAGCCGACTCAAGACGACTGCTCGAAAGTCACAAACTCGGTCGCCTCTTCCACTTCACGGCCAAGAGTGATGCGTCCCATACCCGTCAGTTCCAGCTCTTCCCTGCGAAGATATGACAGGCCTTGCTCCGTTAACACATAAGTGCCGTTCGTGCTTTGATCGGTCAAATAAAACTTCCCGCGGCGGCACTCCAGCCGCGCATGCTCCCTGGACGCCATGGAATCATTGACGATCATATCCGCCTTCTTGCCGCGCCCAAGGACAACGACACCGCTGCTGGCGTCCACTGTCATCCGGGTGCTTCCATAGGCCAGTGACATGGTTACTACATTTTTAGCTTTGGGCTGAAGTAATCCTGTCGCGATCCGGGTGACATCCTCCGGCTGCCATATCACCTCATAGATATCGATCTCTTCCGCTTTGCCTTTCACGGGAATACGGTCCAGATGCCGAGTGCTGCTCTCCTGTAACGGAGATAGCGCATCCACCGTCTCCTTGGTTGTGATGATCTGTTGGCCCTTGGCGAGCGACGCCATTCGCGCCGCCACGTTAACGGCGTCGCCGAATACATCACCGCCTTCCAGGATGGCAGATCCATAGTGAAGCCCAACGCGGATCGCCAGATCAGTGGGTGTATTATGGTTGATATACGGCAAGTCCTCCGTCACCGCCTCTTGCATTTCCATGGTCGATTCCACGGCGTCACCGGCACTCGGATAAGTGCACATAATCTCATCGCCGATGGTCTTGATAACCACTCCTTTGTGCTTGTGGATGTGCTTCGTCATCAACTCCAAGCACTGAGACACCAACTCCCGAGCGATGGCATCACCCAGCGTTTCGTATAAACGGGTACTGCCACTGATGTCAGCGAAGACGATGGCCAAGGTCGCATTCCTACGTGACATGGATTTAGAGCAGCCCCAGTGGCAACAATTGCAACCCTTTGATTTGCCACGCTATCACGAGCGAACCTCTCAGATCCCCCCGCACCCTTTATGATATCTGCTTGACCATCTTAGCGATGCGGTTTTCGACTAGATTAGTATAGACCAGATCTTGATCGATGCGTACCACGCCCGCTTTCCGTACCGGCCTTAGTCATGTTCCAGGTAGTCTTAACCTGATCTCACCTAGCCGCATCACCATCCTCTTCGGTAGCAGCCGCGGCATTGGCAGCGTGCCGATCCATCAGACTACCGAAGTTCGCTAATGAGAACAGATGGAGATAGAGAAGTTCCAAGACGCCAGTTGAACTGAGCGCGTGTAAGCTTTCAGGGCTGAGTGCCCTTAGACGCTCGCGATCAATAGTCATGAAGCCGCCGAGAGCCAGTTTTTGGCCGGAGTTCAGTGCCACTTGCGCCTGCATAGGCTCAAACAACTCCAATTCGGCCACTTGCTTGCAGGCTTGTATGGAAGAAGCAGTCTCCACTTGGTATTGCTGTACGAAGGCCAGCATTTGCTCCAAAAAAGGCGTCCGCCCACCACCGATCAGGAACAACCGCTCTCCCTTACCGTGCTCTTGGCAGCCTGCGTAGCTCTGATCGATGCAAAGCGTAAACGTACCGCCTTCGGTGACATTTGCGAGGATAAAAGGATAGCGGCGTATATAGGCTGGCACGTAATCGCAATCCCATTGCATCCCATTGACGAACAAGTTGTCTTCGTCGCCAAAACCGAGTACTGCCGCGGGAACTATATCCTCACCCCGAACCAAAAAGACGATGGGATAATACCAGGCAGCCCGCTCGAACTCGGAGCCTGCCAACGGTACATAGTTCGTCTTACTGGAGAATTCGAAGCCCGCCGTCCGATCAACGCATAGATCAGCGTGCCGACTACTCGATACGGCGGCAATGTCTTGATAGAAAAGGGCTTGTGTTGCCAAGACGGACCTTTATTCCTAAACGAACGAGAACTGCCCCCCGACAAATCGATCGGGTGCCAGGAGAAGGCACACGGCGTGCGACAGTGTGATCTCGATGGGTTCACACCGCTAGAGGCGCGTGCCTCCAGTTAGATGCATCAACACCTATCCCGCCTTTTAGCCAAGGCATACCAACATAGCGTAATGTTGCCCATGGCTCGTCGCCATCACCGGTAAGCGCGCCTTGTGGTGTACCAGGGGCCACTCTGGAATCATCTTCGCCGAGTTGGTCATCAGTCGAGGATGAATCGCCTCCGTCAATAGCGTCCTCCAACTGCCCCTGGCGATAATAGGCACGGATAGCCTCCGCCACGACACTCTTGCGGTCCTCCGGATAACCCTGGGTGACTGACTCGATAAACTCCTCCCAAACTTCCTGAGACTCCTCGATCAATGGCACGTCATCGCGCATATACCATGGCAATGTCGTACCTTCCTCTATCTGAATCAAGGAAATTTGATCCAAAGTTTCCAGGCTGGAGTTATCGATTACGACTATTTCCTCGATTTCCGTGTTGGGATCGGGAATAGCCGATGCGTTGTCCACGATGTTAGCTTGCACCTGCACCAGCGCTTCCTGAGCCGCTGCCTGTAAGCCACTGGGCAAGTTGTTGTTGTTACTCAAGGCCATCAGGATGTCGATGATGTCGGTGGACGCACCGCCACCCAATGCCGTCATAATGTCGCCATCGAGAATTTCCGTATTCGCCGGACTCAAATCCGCACCGGTCGCTGCGGCGACCATAGTAGCGTTCACAGTAAACGGAGTGGGAGACGAAATATTGCCGAACGCAATAGCAACCACATTAGGCGCATTCAAAAAACCGTCAGGAGCAACACTCGCATCACCTGCATCGACGATATCACCATTGGCAACACCCAGACCATCGCCCAGGGCGATCAAGTTCACACCTGTACCGGCCGATATCTGGCCTCCGGCGAGGAAATTGACGTTGCCCTGAGAAAACACGGTGGTGTTGCCCGCCCCGGTGTTAAACGGCGAACTCACGGCCAGATTGCCAACAGTGAAATTCGACACATTCGTTGGGGCATCATTACCACCGATAATCAAATCGCCAGCGAACCCACCGAACTGCGAGATAGTGGGCGCGCCAAGGAACGTTTCGTTAGCGCCACCGATATCGACGTCAGCCAATATTTCGCGCTGTAGTGCGAGCTGATTCGAACCTGTAACAGCACCATTCAACGTCAGCGTATCGGTCCGCAGGGTCGCAGCGGTGTTGAAATTGATTGCCTGTAAATTGATTGCGTCGGCAACTACATTGCCATTCACGGTCACTGCATCGCTGATTGTCAGATTACTGGTAAACGAACCAGGTGTTGTATTGTTATCCAAGATACCGCCGTTGACCACCAAGCTACCGGTTGTGCCATTTACATCAAAGGAATTGTTGCCGGTACTTAGGATCACGTTGCTGTTCAGCGTGATCACCGCCTCAGGGAACACCACCGCGCCACCTGTGGTTACATTGCCGTCATTGCCGATGGTGACGTTGGTGAAAGCGTCGTTCAGTGTCAACAACTCCGCGGCGGTCAAATTGAGGCCACCTGTGGCGTTGCCAAGACTCACCATCCCGTTGGCTGCCACCGGTTGTAATAGGACACTATTGTTGCCGGTAATAGAGCCGTTGGCTCCACCGAGCATTGCGTCGGTCGCGGTCACGGTAAAGTTCGACGCTCCAGTCGAGATACTCGAATTGCCGCCAGTGACAAACGAACCACCCGTTGCCGTGATATTGGCCCCATTCGACGTCAAGGTACCGTTTACGCTAACACTGTTCGCGCTGGTCAGTGTCGCCATGCCGGTAACATTGACCGTATTACCCGCCGCAACCGCTAGCACACTGCCCGCCGCCGTGGTGTTGGCCGTCAATGTTCCGGTGATCGTGGAGTTCTGCAAGGTGAGATTACCCACACCATCCACGATGTTGACATTGACCGCTTGCTGAATCATCACGTTGTTCAGGTCATTCGTGGTATTCGTCAATATCACGTCCGCCGTCGCGTTAAACGTCGCGGTATTCGCTACCGAAAGTGCTGTCCCGATGATGTTCCCGCTGGACGCCGTCACCGTCAGATTATGAGTGAGATTGCTGCCACCGATGTTGATGTCATTCGCATCGACTACGGTGGCGTTCGCGGCTACCAATGTTGCTATATTGAAGTCGTTAGTGGGGGTGGTCAAAACGATATCGGCATTATCAGCCGTCAGAGCGGCGGTATTGCCGATTATTAGCGCGCCGGATTGTGTGATGTCGCCACCCGCCGTCACCGTCAGGTTGCTCAAGTCCGAGGTCCCTAGCACCACCGCATTGGTGTCGGTAACGTTCGCTTCACTAGCACTCAGCGATAGGGTGTTAAAGTCATTGGTGCCCGTTGTCAACACAATGCTCGCATTCGCCGCCGTCAAGATTGCCGTGTTACTTACCATCACCGTGCCAGACTGCGTGATGTCCTCATTCGCCATACCACCGGCCGTCACCGTTAGGTTACTCAGCGTGGACGTCCCCAACACCACTGCATTGTCATCGGCGATGTTCGCCTCACTCGCACTCAGCGATAGGGTGTTGAAGTCGTTCGTACTGTTATTCAGCACGATGCTCGCATTCGCCGCCGTCAAGGTCGCCGTGTTACTTACCATCACCGCGCCAGACTGCGTGATGTCCTCACTCGCCATGCCGCCCGCTGTCACCGTCAGGTTGCTCAGCGTGGACGCCCCTAACACCACTGCATTGTCATCGGCGATGTTCGCCTCACTCGCACTCAGCGATAGGGTGTTGAAGTCGTTCGTACTGTTATTCAGCACGATGCTCGCATTCGCCGCCGTCAAGTCCGCGGTGTTAGTGATGTGCAGCGCACCGGTTTGAGTGATGTTCTCGTTCGCGGCCCCACCTGCCGTGACCGTCAAGTTACTGAGTGTCGTTCCCGCGAGCACGATGCCGGTGTCATCGGCGATGTTCGCCTCTGTCGTCGTCAGTGCCAGCGTGTTGAAGTCGTTCGTACCGTTATTCAGCACGATGCTCGCATTCGCCGCCGTCAAGTCCGCGGTGTTACTTACCATCACCGCGCCAGACTGCGTGATGTCCTCATTCACCATGCCACCGGCCGTCACCGTCAGATTGCTCAGCGTGGACACCCCTAACACCACCGCATTGTCATCGGCGATGTTCGCTTCACTCGCACTCAGCGATAGGGTGTTGAAGTCATTCGTACCGTTATTCAGCACGATGCTCGCATTCGCTGCCGTCAAGGTCGCCGTGTTAGTGATGTTCAGCGCACCGGTTTGCGTGATGTTCTCGTTCGCGGCCCCACCTGCCGTGACCGTCAAGTTACTGAGTGTCGTTCCCGCGAGCACGATGCCGGTGTCATCGGCGATGTTCGCCTCTGTCGTCGTCAGTGCCAGCGTGTTGAAGTCGTTCGTACCGTTATTCAGCACGATGCTCGCATTCGCCGCCGTCAAGTCCGCGGTGTTACTTACCATCACCGCGCCAGACTGCGTGATGTCCTCATTCGCCATGCCACCGGCCGTCACCGTCAGATTGCTCAGCGTGGACGCCCCTAACACCACCGCATTGTCATCGGCGATGTTCGCTTCACTCGCACTTAGCGATAGGGTGTTGAAGTCGTTCGTACTGTTATTCAGCACGATGCTCGCATTCGCCGCCGTCAAGTCCGCGGTGTTAGTGATGTGCAGCGCACCGGTTTGAGTGATGTTCTCGTTCGCGGCCCCACCTGCCGTGACCGTTAAGTTACTGAGTGTCGTTCCCGCGAGCACGATGCCGGTGTCATCGGCGATGTTCGCCTCTGTCGTCGTCAGTGCCAGCGTGTTGAAGTCGTTCGTACCGTTATTCAGCACGATACTCGCATTCGCCGCCGTCAAGTCCGCGGTGTTACTTACCATCACCGCGCCAGACTGCGTGATGTCCTCATTCGCCATGCCACCGGCCGTCACCGTCAGGTTGCTCAGCGTGGACGCCCCTAACACCACCGCATTGTCATCGACGATGTTCGCTTCACTCGCACTCAACAACAGTGTGTTGAAGTCATTCGTACTGTTATTCAGCACGATGCTCGCATTCGCCGCCGTCAAGTCCGCGGTGTTAGTGATGTTCAGCCCACCGGTTTGAGTGATGTTCTCGTTCGCGGCCCCACCTGCCGTGACCGTCAAGTTACTGAGTGTCGTTCCCGCGAGCACGATGCCGGTGTCATCGGCGATGTTCGCCTCTGTCGTCGTCAGTGCCAGCGTGTTGAAGTCGTTCGTACCGTTATTCAGCACGATACTCGCATTCGCCGCCGTCAAGGTCGCCGTGTTAGTGATGTTCAGCGCACCGGTTTGCGTGATGTTCTCATTCGCCATGCCACCGGCTGTCACTGTCAGATTGCTCAGCGTGGACGCCCCTAACACCACGGCATTGTCATCGACGATGTTCGCTTCACTCGCACTCAGCAACAGTGTGTTGAAGTCGTTCGTACCGTTATTCAGCACGATGCTCGCATTCGCCGCCGTCAAGTCCGCGGTGTTACTGATGTTCAGCGCACCGGTTTGAGTGATGTTCTCGTTCGCAGCCCCACCCGCTGTCACCGTCAGGTTGTTCAGCGTAGACGCCCCTAACACCACTGCATTGTCATCCGCGATGTCCGCCTCACTCGCACTCAGCAACAGTGTGTTGAAGTCGTTCGTACTGTTATTCAGCACGATGCTCGCATTCGCCGCCGTCAAGGTCGCCGTGTTAGTGATGTTCAGCGCACCGGTTTGAGTGATGTTCTCGTTCGCAGCCCCACCTGCCGTGACCGTTAAGTTACTGAGTGTCGTTCCCGCGAGCACGATGCCGGTGTCATCGGCGATGTTCGCCTCTGTCGTCGTCAGTGCCAGCGTGTTGAAGTCGTTCGTACCGTTATTCAGCACGATGCTCGCATTCGCCGCCGTCAGGGTCGCCGTGTTACTTACCATCACCGCGCCAGACTGCGTGATGTCCTCATTCGCCATGCCACCGGCCGTCACCGTCAGGTTGCTCAGCGTGGACGCCCCTAACACCACTGCATTGTCATCGGCGATGTCCGCTTCACTCGCACTCAGCGATAGGGTGTTGAAGTCGTTCGTACTGTTATTCAGAACGATGCTCGCATTCGCCGCCGTCAAGGTCGCCGTGTTAGTGATGTTCAGCGCACCGGTTTGAGTGATGTTCTCGTTCGCGGCCCCACCTGCCGTGACCGTCAAGTTACTGAGTGTCGTTCCCGCGAGCACGATGCCGGTGTCATCGGCGATGTTCGCCTCTGTCGTCGTCAGTGCCAGCGTGTTGAAGTCGTTCGTACCGTTATTCAGCACGATGCTCGCATTCGCCGCCGTCAGGGTCGCCGTGTTACTTACCATCACCGCGCCAGACTGCGTGATGTCCTCATTCACCATGCCACCGGCCGTCACCGTCAGGTTGCTCAGCGTGGACGCCCCTAACACCACTGCATTGTCATCGGCGATGTCCGCTTCACTCGCACTCAGCGATAGGGTGTTGAAGTCGTTCGTACTGTTATTCAGAACGATGCTCGCATTCGCCGCCGTCAAGGTCGCCGTGTTAGTGATGTTCAGCGCACCGGTTTGAGTGATGTTCTCGTTCGCGGCCCCACCTGCCGTGACCGTCAAGTTACTGAGTGTCGTTCCCGCGAGCACGATGCCGGTGTCATCGGCGATGTTCGCCTCTGTCGTCGTCAGTGCCAGCGTGTTGAAGTCGTTCGTACTGTTATTCAGAACGATGCTCGCATTCGCCGCCGTCAGGGTCGCCGTGTTACTTACCATCACCGCGCCAGACTGCGTGATGTCCTCATTCGCCATGCCACCGGCCGTCACCGTCAGGTTGCTCAGCGTGGACGCCCCTAACACCACTGCATTGTCATCGGCGATGTCCGCTTCACTCGCACTCAGCAACAGTGTGTTGAAGTCGTTCGTACCGTTATTCAGCACGATGCTCGCATTCGCCGCCGTCAGGGTCGCCGTGTTACTTACCATCACCGCGCCAGACTGCGTGATGTCCTCATTCACCATGCCACCCGCTGTCACTGTCAGATTGCTCAGCGTGGACGCCCCTAACACCACTGCATTGTCATCGGCGATGTCCGCTTCACTCGCACTCAGCGATAGGGTGTTGAAGTCGTTCGTACTGTTATTCAGCACGATGCTCGCATTCGCCGCCGTCAGGGTCGCCGTGTTACTTACCATCACCGCGCCAGACTGCGTGATGTCCTCATTCGCCATGCCACCGGCCGTCACCGTCAGATTGCTCAGCGTGGACACCCCTAACATCACTGCATTGTCATCGGCGATGTTCGCTTCACTCGCACTCAGCGATAGGGTGTTGAAGTCATTCGTACCGTTATTCAGCACGATGCTCGCATTCGCCGCCGTCAAGTCCGCGGTGTTACTTACCATCACCGCGCCAGACTGCGTGATGTCCTCATTCGCCATGCCACCGGCCGTCACTGTCAGATTGCTCAGCGTGGACACCCCTAACACCACCGCATTGTCATCGACGATGTTCGCTTCACTCGCACTCAACAACAGTGTGTTGAAGTCATTCGTACTGTTATTCAGAACGATGCTCGCATTCGCCGCCGTCAGGGTCGCCGTGTTACTTACCATCACCGCGCCAGACTGCGTGATGTCCTCATTCACCATGCCACCGGCTGTCACTGTCAGATTGCTCAGCGTGGACGCCCCTAACACCACCGCATTGTCATCGGCGATGTTCGCTTCACTCGCACTCAGCGATAGGGTGTTGAAGTCATTCGTACTGTTATTCAGAACGATGCTCGCATTCGCCGCCGTCAGGGTCGCCGTGTTACTTACCATCACCGCGCCAGACTGCGTGATGTCCTCATTCACCATGCCACCGGCTGTCACTGTCAGATTGCTCAGCGTGGACGCCCCTAACACCACTGCATTGTCATCGGCGATGTCCGCTTCACTCGCACTCAGCGATAGGGTGTTGAAGTCGTTCGTACTGTTATTCAGAACGATGCTCGCATTCGCCGCCGTCAAGTCCGCGGTGTTAGTGATGTTCAGCCCACCGGTTTGCGTGATGTTCTCGTTCGCGGCCCCACCTGCCGTGACCGTCAAGTTACTGAGTGTCGTTCCCGCGAGCACGATGCCGGTGTCATCGGCGATGTTCGCCTCTGTCGTCGTCAGTGCCAGCGTGTTGAAGTCGTTCGTACCGTTATTCAGCACGATGCTCGCATTCGCCGCCGTCAAGGTCGCCGTGTTACTGATGTTCAGCGCACCGGTTTGAGTGATGTTCTCATTCGCAGCCCCACCCGCTGTCACCGTCAGGTTGCTCAGCGTGGACGCCCCTAACACCACTGCATTGTCATCGACGATGTTCGCTTCACTCGCACTCAGCGATAGGGTGTTGAAGTCGTTCGTACTGTTATTCAGAACGATGCTCGCATTCGCCGCCGTCAAGTCCGCGGTGTTAGTGATGTTCAGCGTACCGGTTTGCGTGATGTTCTCATTCGCCATGCCACCGGCCGTCACCGTCAGGTTGCTCAGCGTGGACACCCCTAACACCACTGCATTGTCATCGACGATGTTCGCTTCACTCGCACTCAGCAACAGTGTGTTGAAGTCATTCGTACTGTTATTCAGAACGATGCTCGCATTCGCCGCCGTCAAGTCCGCGGTGTTACTTACCATCACCGCGCCAGACTGCGTGATGTCCTCATTCGCAGCCCCGCCCGCTGTCACCGTCAGGTTGTTCAGCGTAGACGCCCCTAACACCACTGCATTGTCATCGGCAATGTTCGCTTCACTCGCACTCAGCGATAGGGTGTTGAAGTCATTCGTACCGTTATTCAGAACGATGCTCGCATTCGCCGCTGTCAAGTCCGCGGTGTTACTTACCATCACCGCGCCAGACTGCGTGATGTCCTCATTCGCCATGCCACCGGCCGTCACCGTCAGGTTGCTCAGCGTGGACGCCCCTAACACCACCGCATTGTCATCGACGATGTTCGCTTCACTCGCACTCAACAACAGTGTGTTGAAGTCATTCGTACTGTTATTCAGAACGATGCTCGCATTCGCCGCCGTCAAGTCCGCGGTGTTAGTGATGTTCAGCCCACCGGTTTGCGTGATGTTCTCGTTCGCGGCCCCACCTGCCGTGACCGTCAAGTTACTGAGTGTCGTTCCCGCGAGCACGATGCCGGTGTCATCGGCGATGTTCGCCTCTGTCGTCGTCAGTGCCAGCGTGTTGAAGTCGTTCGTACCGTTATTCAGCACGATGCTCGCATTCGCCGCCGTCAAGGTCGCCGTGTTACTGATGTTCAGCGCACCGGTTTGAGTGATGTTCTCATTCGCAGCCCCACCCGCTGTCACCGTCAGGTTGCTCAGCGTGGACGCCCCTAACACCACTGCATTGTCATCGACGATGTTCGCTTCACTCGCACTCAGCGATAGGGTGTTGAAGTCGTTCGTACTGTTATTCAGAACGATGCTCGCATTCGCCGCCGTCAAGTCCGCGGTGTTAGTGATGTTCAGCGTACCGGTTTGCGTGATGTTCTCATTCGCCATGCCACTGGCCGTCACCGTCAGGTTGCTCAGCGTAGACGCCCCTAACACCACTGCATTGTCATCGGCAATGTTCGCTTCACTCGCACTTAGCGATAGGGTGTTGAAGTCGTTCGTACTGTTATTCAGCACGATGCTCGCATTCACCGCCGTCAGGGTCGCCGTGTTACTTACCATCACCGCGCCAGACTGCGTGATGTCCTCATTCGCCATGCCACCGGCCGTCACCGTCAGATTGCTCAGCGTGGACACCCCTAACACCACTGCATTGTCATCGGCGATGTTCGCTTCACTCGCACTCAGCGATAGGGTGTTGAAGTCATTGGTGCCCGTCGTCAACACGATGCTCGCATCCAACGCCGTCAAATCGGCGGTGTTAGTGATGTTCAGCGCACCCGATTGCGTGATGTTCTCATTCGCGGCCCCACCCGCTGTGACCGTCAAGTTACTGAGTGTCGTTCCCGCGAGCACGATGGCGTTGTTATCGACAATAGTGGCCGAGTCACCCGACAGGGTAATGGAGCGAAAATCATTAGCGGTATTAGTTAGAACAATATTGGCGCTCGTATTAAATGAGGACGTATTCGTAACATCCAGTGACGTCGATGCATTTTGAGTAATATCGCCGTCTGCCACTGCGGTTAGATTGTTGGTCGCATTGACGTTCCCTAACGCTATTGAGCCTGTGACATCAATAGAAACGTTGCCGGCATCGATAGTGCTATTACCAGCCGCGAACCCATCGGCAGTATTTCCAACAGTAAAATCGCCGCCGCCCAAGTCAATGGTAACGTCGTTCGCGATGATTACCCCACCACCAGAACCGTTATCAGTATTGGCAGACAAGGTAAGGTTAAGAATATCGTTGGTCGCATCGCTATCGGTGATATCTGCATTGATTACGATGTCATTGATCGCCTCAAGGATTAGGTTGCTGCTACCGATTCCGTTATAGTCCAAATCCGCGGATAGGGTGATGTTACCCAAGCCGGATGCATTGGAATTATTCGTGACTACCCGCACGGTTGCATTGAAGCTAAGTGCATCTACCAAGGTAGATACGTTAAGCCTTGAAACTGCACCGTTAGAGGTAAAGGTAAAATTCGGACCATCGGCGCTGTTACTGAAGTCATCGTCCCCGGCATCGACAATCTCGATGTCATCCGGATCGATCAGCCACTCACCACCTGACCCTAAAGGAGCATTAATATCAGGGGCGCGGGTCACGTCCAGGAAACCAGCACTGGATGTTTCCACAAAACCACCGTTGCCGCCCTGCGCACCACCCCGCGCCGACAAAGAACCGTATACCCGGGATACTTCATCGCTCCACACGATAACAGTGCCGCCATCACCATTATGGGTGGCATCAGCTCTGATGGTGGCATCGGTACCGACAAACACTGCTCTTGAGGTCGGCGTTACGCCACCTCCGGACAACTCACCGCCCACTAATACCGTGCCACCGCCAGTGCCGCCTGAAGCATCGACCACAGCGTCGCCCACCAAGCCTACTTGCGGACCTAGTACTTCAACTCGCCCACCTTGACCATCGGTAGACGCGGCACTCACGTGGCTACCACTGTCCAATATGGTGGTATCACCCGATGTGATGGAAACGATGCCGCCGGTGCCTGTAGTGGCGTCAGCAGTAATAGTTCCCAGCACATCGACGTTGCCGTCGGCCACGACCGATATACCGCCCCCAGATGTACCCGAGGCGTCGAGCGTACCGCTATTGCGTACACTCCCGCCGATACCAACTAGGCGGATCTTACCCCCGGACCGATCGATACGGCCTGCCTTAATAGTGCCGGTGTTGTTGATAACATTGTCGAAAACACTACGCGCTGCCCGCGCACTCAAGGTCACTTCCCCGGCGTTAATAGCGCCGGAATTAGCAACGGCGGCATCAGCCACCTGCTGTGCCGCCTCGCCGCTGACAGCGAAGTGGATGAGCCCGTCACCGGCAAAATCGACTACCGCTTCGGTACCGGCGCCCAAATTGACCTGGCCCAAAGTGGCGGTGATAACACCTTCGTTACTGGCAGAGCCACCCACCATGGTAACCGAGCCGCCAATGGCCGCTTCGATCTGACCCTGGTTGACGATTGCGCCTGGCGCACTTCCTGGCGCAGCCGCGAATTTGTAGTTCCCCGACATGAAGTCGTGGTTGGTGATGTCGAGCGAAGATGCGAACAGGGCGCCGACATTCACCCGGGAGCCATTGCCGAATATGATTCCCCGCGGATTGATTAGAAAAACCTTACCATTGGATTGGATGGTACCGAGGATTTGCGTCGGCGAGCCATTGAGTATGCGGTTCAGGGCTGCCGCCGAGCTATTGGGTTGATCGAAACGGACCAAATCCTGTTGCGCCAGATTGAAGCTCTGCCAATCGATGGCCACATTTTGCGACTGCTGGGTAATGATCGTCGTATTCGCATTTGGCTGAGCAATAGTGCCCTGGCCCGCGACGACGTCACCCCCTTGCGGCGACGCGAGTACAGAACCGAACGGCTGCGCTAAAACGAGACCGGCGGAGGCCAAGAGGCTCCGCCGGATAACCGCAGCAAGAAGGTTGCTCGGTTTGCGCCTGAAAGCCTCTAGCGACCTTGACTGTTTGGGTTTTACGCTGAGCTGTTTGCCCATAGCTGCTTTCCACCGACGGTTTGTCGTATTTGTCAGAAGAGCTTACGATTGCCTGTGCAGCAATCGTGCCCGCGGAGCTACTCCAATACTCAAGAAGAATGAAGGCACCGGTGTGCTCACGGTGTTTATCACAAACACTCCAAGAGGCGGCGCAAAATTTCCCCGAACGTTCATAGGCCCACAATTCGAACGCCAATAATTCGAATGTGTTGGACCAACTCGAACGCCCACAATTCAAATGCGTCGGACCAACTCATACTTTTTTGGCAGCATATATCCACTGTTACCGCTCCATGCACGCCCTCGGAACTGTAGCGCTCCTAGAACTCGTATCGAACGTCGAACCACCAATGGGTGGCCCGTGCATCGGAAGGTGGCGCACCGCTGAGCGGATGAGCGACCTGCAGCCGCGCGCGCAAGTGACTCAATGTTATGTGAGCCGCCGCACCGTAGCCCGATACATCAATGTTTTGCACATCGCCGGCTGTCGGTTGATTCAGCGTGCCAGCGGCGTAGTCAGCAAAGAAGGAAACGCTCAAGATATCGCCCCACTTCCGTCCATTCCATGCTTCTTCCTGGGCGAATCCCGGTGCGCGCCAGAACCATTCGAGCGAGGTGAAAACCGCCGTATCCCGGAGGAACTCGGATGCGGGATATGCACGCACGCTATCAGGCCCGCCAATCGGAAATTGAGCCACTGAAGGAAGCAGCGAGTTCGACCATTGACCCTGTAAACGCGCTTGTATGTATTTATCTTCGTCTATCGATTGGGTGCGAGCATAGGTCGCCGCTAACCGGTAGAAATCGTTACTCGCGAAGTTGCCTTTGTTGCCACGCCGGCTCGGAGGGATGGCCCGGGTATTCACAACCCGCTCGGACATGCCACCGAACAAGCCATCCAGCCCCTGTGAGAAACTGAGCGTGACGGAGTCAAATCCTGAATACTCCGTATCCACCCGTTGGTATTCGAGACCAGCCTCTAAAGAAGCGATATTGTCTTCGTTCACGATAATAGCGTTGCGCTTGGTTAATGCATCCTGCCGATCCAAGCCTAAATAAAGGCGCAGGTCGTGAAAACGGGTGAGCAAAGCGTTATGCCAAAAACGGGCATTCAAAGATTTGGTCTCGCCTGAGAGATTGATTGCACGCTGCTCAGCACCGACGTCGAATATCTGCCGGCTCGCTCCAAACTCAAACCAACTGGTCGGTAGAATCGGGTAGTGATACTGGACTGAGTAGAAAACACTATTCTTAGGCAAGTAGTTCTGAATCAGTCTCAGATCCAGCCTATCGCCTACCCCAAAGGGGTTATTCCAGTAAAAATCCGCCAAAGCACGGCGCTCGCCGGTGAAACGTCCGCCATTGTTGTCCACTTGGAAAGCGACATGATACGGCTTCTCTTCCCGCACGCCGAGGAGCAGATCGGAGGTACCGACTTCCCGGCCAGGCCGAAATACAGCCTGTAGCTGCAAGCCGGGATAAGGGGAATATTTCTGTATGCCTTTATCGACTATCAAGCTCAAGATAGCTTCTTCGATTCCCGCATTGGTAACGGGCGCGTCTACCAGGTCCTCGAACGGCTCGGCTAATACCTCCAGGCTATATCTCTCGTTACCCTGAGCCAACACATTCCCTAGCCGGCCTTCAACGACCTCAATGGCCACCCGGCCATCCTCAACATCTTGGGCCGGTATATACCCATCACACTTCAAGATGCGAACATCGGTGCATTAATAATGTGAAACCTATCAGTGATTCTTTTTCTCAATAAAATCTTTCGTCTTCCAATGCGCTTGAAAAAATTCAAAGAGGCTTCCCGAAAATCTACAAACTTCTCATAGTACCGATTATAAGTAACCGCTTCATGCATCATTTTCCAAAGTCGCTCAATTGGATTTAAATTCGGTGAATAGGGCGGCAAATAGTGTAATTTAATGTTTGAGTCCTTGGCATAAGACTGAACGTCTTTGCTCTTATGATAAGCCGCATTATCCCAAATTACATGAATGTCTTTCTCTGGTGCATGCCGTTTGCGTAGAGATTTTAGAAAAGATTTAATGGTTTGCGCATTCACTCGCTCAACTTCAGTGTGGATTATTTTGTGACCCTCCAAAGAGACAGCACCAATGAAATTCAATCGTGTTTGACGAGCCGTTGTGGCAATATTCTTTCGAGTGCCTCTTAAAATCCATCCATAAGCCAACCGCGTTTGATACTGCGGATGAAAACTGTCCGAGAAATAGATTAAACCCTTGTTTTTAGCGTCTTTCGAAAGATGTTCATAGTCTTTGACAAACGCTTTTTGCGCCTGTGCGTTTGCTTTCGCTGGAACTGCATGAGGCTTCTTATGGCAGACATTATTGCGATGCAGCCATTTTGTCATGCCGCTTACACTGTAAACCTTACCGAAATTCAACTTCACATAAGTGCAAATGTCCTTAACATAAGGATAAGTCATTCCTTCTACGTGTTTAACGAGCTTTGCTGTTTCATTCTCGTCTCAATCACTTTTGCTGCCTCCGTTTTCGGGCTTCAGCTTAGCTTTAGAAAAGTAATCATCGACATGGCGTCTAATAGTCTCATCATCTAAAAGCAAAATCCTAGACATTTCTGAATAACTATAACCCTCATCAAAAGCTAAAACAGCTTTTATTCGGTCTCGAATACGCCCATCTCTCTCTTTACGATGAGATTTTACGAGTTCATCGCGCTCGCTGGGTATTAAATGATTGTTCATAAGCTTATTTTGACCATAATCAGCTAGCTAATGTAAGTATTCTAGATTCGCATTTTCAATGGCGATGGGTATATACGCCTGGGCGAGGATAAAACCTTTATTGCGGTAGTACGCCGTTACCTGGTCAGCTACCCGTTGAAGCTGTCCTATGGTGAGACCGGAGCGGCGCACAATACGCTCATCCCGCAACCGGGTCACCAGGTCGTTATAATCTTCATACAGAAAATCATCGTCTTCGCGTAGTGACACTACACGCTGGAAGAATTCGACGACCTCCGCGCGCTCATCTTCGGTAAAGCCGTCCTTACCAACCACATCAAGCCCTTGGGCTGTGATGCGCAACTCCTCGATCAACTCCACCAATTCTTCGATGGAAATACCGTGTTCCGGCCTATCGATCACTCCGTCAAGAGTGAACTCCTGCACGAAGATCCTATCGCCTTCGTCCTCTCCAATCGGGCGTTCTGGATTTGGCGGGACGGGAAATGCGCCCTCTTCAACGAGCTGTGGCAACTGCGGCTCGGGCAGCGCAGGCAGCGCACCGCCTGGGGTCGCCGCGGGCGGTAAGGGCGATAATTGTGCAATGGCATCAATGGAGAAAAACAATAACGCGCAGGCAGCAATCAGGCCATACCGCGCCCGTGTAGGTATGCGCAGAACTAGATGATTCATTTACATGAATTGCCTTCTGAAATGCGCCTGTCAAGTAGCGCCCTTTCTCCTGCCTATTCTTCGCAACCGTTCCCAGTTCGCCTACCGGACAGTATTCAAGCCTTGTATGATGGAGTTTAATCACTTTCGCATTGCACAATAGCGCTCTTAAGGACACCTCTAATAATTCACGCTCTGAAATCTGATGATCAATAAAATCAGTTACTTACGCTCTAGTGAAATGTCAAAATCGTGATTTTTTAGAGGTGCCCTTAAGTCATTAGCGTAGACTTACGCGGTTTTACCGGATTAAAAGTCGTTTACACAAGCTTTTTCAATGATTTATCGGAGACATTGCATAAGCACACTCAGGCTGTACCGTCCTCCTTTGTCCAATCACTAGTAGTATGAGGTTATAAAAGGACGCATTTGCTTTACCTATCTAAGCTGCCTCAATAGTATTGGCGCTTCGATGAAGTATAGATGAAGTATAGATGTCCATGGGCTCGGCGGCAGCCGATTCGTATGCCAAAGACCGCACACGATCAACCGGCACACCGTAACTGCCGTGGACCGCAATGAGCTTAACCGACTATGACAGCTAGCGAACCTGCTTTCAGTTGGATTTCATCGATCCGAACGGATGTCGGTATGGTGCGAAAGGTCAACGAGGACGCTTGCTTGAACCGCGCCGAAGACGGCCTTTGGGCGGTCGCCGATGGCATGGGCGGTCACGCCGCGGGGGACGTGGCGAGCGGTAGGATTATCAAAGAGTTGGCAGCTGCTGATGCGAGCGATGGTCTAAGCAGCACGGCGACGGACATCGAACGGCGCCTTATTCGCCTCAACTTGGAATTGAGGGAACTGGCCTCAAGCGAGAATATGTCCACTATTGGCTCGACGGTAGCCGCGCTTTTGTTGGCCGGAAAATTCGGCATGTGTATCTGGACGGGAGATAGCCGCGTCTACCGGGTACGCAACGGGCAAATCGAGCAACTGTCGCAGGATCACGCTTTTGTGGAAGACCTGGTCGAAAAAGGCATCCTCAGCCGCGAGGACGCCGCCGGCCATCCGCAAAGTAACCTCGTTACACGGGCGGTCGGGGCGCAAGACCATCTGAAACTCGATATGGAGATTTTCGATCTGCAAGATGACGACATCTTCGTACTCTGTAGCGACGGTCTCGATAAGGAGTTATCCGAGCAGGAAATTGCCGCCGCCACGCTAAGTCATGCGCCGGACGCCATCAGCCAGGAGTTGGTCAATTTGGCGCTCGCGCGCGGTGCCCGCGACAATGTCACTGTGGCTAGTGTCACGGTTGTAGCTCAACAGCGGCAAAGCGCTACCGCCGGCAATCCAGCGGCTGATGATGAGGTCAAGGAGCTGCAACGGGAAGCAGATGAAGACACCGGCGCGAGAACTGACTTCAGTCGGTTAGCATGTAATACGAATCCTTCGCCCATACTAGATGATGAAGCAGTGACCGTGCGCCGGCGAGATCTCCCGCCGGGCGATACTTCCAAGGATTGAACTCCAACGGAGGCCTCTCAGCGATGTCTGAGTTTCGCGACAAATTAATTGCGTTAGGGCGGGGAACGGTCACTCTTGCAGAGGTCGAGCAAAGCCTACAGCGCCTTGCCGCGGAGCGGCCGCAGGAGATCGGGCGAGCCCACAAACTGTTGAATGCAGCCAGAAGAGGCGGATTACCCGAGCACCTTCACACCCGCTTAATGCAGCTCACAGGAATGGCAGTAACGGTCGAATCTGACGCCACCCAAGTGGCTTTACGCGAACCTGCCGAGAATGCCACCTGGGTGGAGACTGTAATAGCGGAACCCGGGTGGGACGAAGACACGGCCGCAACGTCCGCCAATCCAGCCGCATCCGCCAAACCGAATTCGAGCAGTGCCCCTGATGCGCATGCCACGATAGTCTCTAAACGAGAGGACGCCACCGTCGCTCGTGGTAGCGAGGATGTAACGCAGATCAATACAGCGCAAACTAACACAACGGGGCGGACCACTGGCGTCACCCGAGCCGACGCCACCGCAACAGACATCACCCAAATAGACGCCACTCAAATCAATAGTGGCTCCGATCTCACCCAGATCAGCCGAACTGGCCCGGCTTCGGATGTCACGCGACTGCGCCCAGCAAACGAAGATGCCACGGCCTTCAACGCGTTCACCGACAGCCCCGCAGCCGCCCACCGCCAGGAAGAAGCGCGCACCGTGCTGCTAGCCGGTGCTGCGCAGGACAACTCCGGCGGCCTCGATACCAACAATCCGACCACGGCGGATACAACCGGCGGAGATACAAACGATTCAACCTGGGACACCAACATCACTAGAACACCCGACTTGACGGGTGAGGTCGTATTTCGCGAAGGCTCGGTGTTGCGTAACCGTTTCAAGTTAGAGACCAAGCTAGGTGAAGGCGGCATGGGCGCGGTCTGGAAAGGTGTGGATAAGCTCAAGCAGGAAGCAAGAGACCGTAACCCCTTCGTTGCTATCAAGTTGTTGCAAGGTGATTTCCGCGACCATCCGGAAGCCTTCATCGCCTTGCAGCGGGAAACAGCCAAACAACAGCGCTTGGCCCATCCCAACATCGCCACCGTGTTCGACTTCGACCGGGACGACAACACCAATACTGTTTTCATGACCATGGAGGTATTGACCGGCGCCGATCTAGCTACCTACATAAACCGTAAGCTACCAGCCGGCGGACTACCGTACGAAGAAGCGATGGCGTTCATCGAACAACTCGGCAGCGGACTCGCCTACGCCCACCAAGCCGGGCTGGTGCACTCCGACCTGAAACCGGGTAACTGCTTCCTCACCGAAGATCACACGGTCAAACTGCTGGACTTCGGCATCGCCAGGGCCTCTAAAACCAAAGCCGATGAATCCGGTGAGACCACGGTATTCGACCCGGGCGAATTAGGCGCTTTGACGCCGGCCTACGCCACTATTGAGATGTTCGAGGGTGATGCGCCCGACCCTCGCGACGACATCTATGCCATGGCGATTATTTCCTACCAACTGCTGACGGGAAAGCAACCGTTTGGGCGGGGAATGAACGCCATCAAAGCCGAAGCCACCGGCTTGGTAGTACCACCTATAGACAAACTAACCAAGGCACAAAACCGCGCCTTGGCCCGTGGCCTTGCGTTCCGGCGCAAGGATCGGACCGAAACGGTAGAAGAATTCTTGGAGGGACTGCGGCCCAAGAAACGCAATATCACGCTTACCATTGCGCCTGTCGCCGTGGGTCTTGCCCTCGTGTTGGGACTTGCTCCGGTGATAAGCAGCTACCTGGACAAGGAAGAACGCGAGGCCACCATCGCCATTATCGAGACCGATGCGCGGGCCGGCATAGAGCAGGCCATGGCGCTTGATCCGGCGCAAGCCCGGCTTGTTCTGGACGATCAACGAACGCGGGCAGCGGTGACGGGGCTATTCGCCGCCGGGCAGATCGACCGCGGCATCGAAGTGGCCAAATTGGGTTCTGCCGATTTCTACCGTGACATCATGAATATACCGGCGGTGGAAGACGCGGTGGTCGATGTTTACCGCGAACAAGCCATGCTCAAATTCTCCCCGGCAAAGGGACGCCTGGACTTCAAGGGGGCCATGGCCGAGGTGGAAGCACTGAAGAAGGTGGTACCCCGCGCTGGCGGTGTTATCCAACTCACCACGGAATTGGAAAAGCTGCGTACCGAAACACTGCGTCAGCTAGAGGGCGACTTCGCAGGCCTCATCGAGCGTGGCCAGATATTGGCCAAGGAAGATGGCGACGACATCTTCAAGATTCGTGACAAGATCGCACAGCTAGAGCCACAAAATGACGTCATAGGAAGCAATGATGTCACCACGGCTGCCGGCGAGTTAGCCAAGCGCGCATTCGCTGCCGGCGAGTTGAAGAAGGCGCAAGCCCTGCTCGCCGCCAGCCTCCGGTTCGCGCCGCAGAGCGACAACAACGCTAACCTTCGAGATGAGGTAGAACAAGCGTTACGGCAACAGGCAAACGCGAAGCTGGTGGCCGAAATCGAGACACGGTTGAGCGCCCAACAGGAACGTTTGACCTCCTTGTCCGCCTTTCAGGAGGTGCGCGATGATCTCATAAAATTGGCCGATCTCTCGCCGCACAGCGAGGTGTTTCTCGCTTCGCAATCACGCCTGACCCAAGCATTCGATGCGGAGCTAAAGTCATTGGCAGCAGCCAAGAACTGGCTGGGCGCGGAGGATCTGCTGGTCGGCTTCGCCAAGCTGTTCAGCCTCCAATATCTAGATACGGCCCGCTTGCGATTGTCTCAGGCGGAGGAAAAAGCGGGCTTTGCCATGGCGAGAGCCGCCGAGCGGCGGGCGGCCATCGATAACCGGCGTCAAGCCATTGCAGCCCTCATCCAAAAACCGGTTTTAAACAGCGATTGGGAAATCAAGTTACAGGTGCCTTTCAAAGAAATGATCGCACTGCTCCCAGCAGGCGATCCGGCACTTTTACCGGTGCGCGAACAAATCGCCGCGCTGTTTGTGCAGGCGTCCGAGACAGCGCGCGAAGCAAAACTCACTACGCGGGCGGCAAGTTTGGTTGATAGAGGCCGTGCCTTCTATCCGCAGTACGCTGCATTCGATGCCCAATTGCAGCGCATCGCCGAAACCAATGCGCAACTGGAGGCCGCCCGGCAAGAAGCAGCCCGCATCGGCCGTGTCGAGCGCAACTACACCCAAGCCGTCAATCAAGCCCAGGCAGATAACACACAAGCGGCCCAGGCGGCACTCGAGCTGCTACGCAAAGATGCCCGTGAACAGGACGCGAAGAGAGTCACTGAGGCCGCCCGGCAACTCGGCTTGGCCTTTGGCCGTCTGGCGCAAAGCCCAGCCCGCCAGGAAGACTGGGGTAAGGCCAAAAAGCTCATAGAGCTGGCCCTGCAATTGGCGCCCGATGACGAAAAACTACTGGCTGAGGCGGCGACTTATGCGGACAGCTACCAAAAAGTGGCGGCAGTTGAGCGCCTCAAAGAGTTGCTGCGAGGAAAGACACCGCTCAAGGCGTCCGTCATCGGCAAGGCGCTTACCCGAGTTAAAGCCGACTTCCCCGAGAAATATAAATCCGACTACCGGCGCGACTTTGCTAACCTGGCTAGCACCCGACTAGAGGCCGCGTCCATCGCCAGCCCCAATGACCTAAAACGTATAGCGGCGGAAATGGCGATTATCGCCAAGCACTTCGGTGTGACCTCCACCGAGGTGCGCAAGCGGCTAGCACCGCGCCTGGCCCAGCGGGTACGGGAACTTGAATCATCAGCCGATGCGGTCAAGGCCAACGACTACCTGCAAGCCGCGCTCAAGGTCGCTCCCGACGCCCCCCAACTCACCTCCATCACGTTCATCTTGCCCTCCCCCTTGGTGGCGCAGGGTCTGACACTGGTGGCCGAGGGTAAATTGACACAAGCACAAACGCTGCTCGCCAAAGTGCGTAAACAAGCCCCTAACGCACAGAACTTGCCAGCTTTTGAACAAGCTCTGGGAGCGCGTAAACAACTCGCTGAGCGTCATTATAAAAACTATGCCAAACTCAAAAAGCGAAGGCTTCGCAAACGCAGTAAACCCCACCTTGAGCAAGCGATCGTGGCTTGGTCCGACAATAGCGCTTTCAACGAAGAGCTAAAGAGTCTAGGAGAGGCTGGCCCGCCTGCGAGCCGCTATCAATGCATGGCTAAAAAAGCTGGCCAAGGCCGTCACAGCCGGGCCACCTGCCATGACTCTGTGGCCGGCAAGCGCGGTCCGGTGTTGGTCGTGGTTCCAGCAGGCGGCGGCAATGCCGCGCCGTATGCCATCGGCAAGATCGAGGTCACCGTGGCCGACTACAACTTGTACTGTGCTGCGGCGGGGTGCAGGAAACTCGACGCAGGCCGCAAATTGCCGGCCACCGGTGTCTCTCTCGAGCAGATAGAGGCTTATACGGCCTGGCTGAGTAAAGAAACCGGTGCGCGGTACCGCTTGCCGACGGATTCGGAGTGGGAACATGCGGCCAACGCAAGCGGTAAACAGCCTCATAAAGACTTCAACTGCACGGTCACGGTGGGCAATCAAATCCTCAAAGGACATTCTTTGGTCACGGCTTTGTCGGGCAAGCAAAATGGCTGGGGTCTTATCAACTACATCGGCAACGCCAAAGAAATGGTCCGCACTGGCTCGAACATAGCGGTTCGCGGCGGTGGCTTCACTGATCCAATGGCAAAATGCAATGTCTCTAGTCGGGAGCAATACAACGGTAAGGCCGATCCTCACGTCGGTTTTCGCCTCCTGCGTGAAATCGGGTAACGCGGCATCGGGTCAATCACCCTATCGAGTTAATCACCCCATCGAATCAATCGCCCCATCGAATCAATCGCCCCATCGAATCAATCGCCCCATCGAATCAATCGCAAAGTGCCATTCAACACCACAACAAAAAGACGATGGATAAGTCACAACTACGCCGGCTAGCCCTGGACTATGCTCAGGGTGAGGTCGATCATGACAGTTATGTGCGCGAACGCACGGAGCTTATAGACGCCATCGTCTCGGGCACTGTCGCAATCGAGCGTGAACCGCCGCCAGCACCGCCCACACCATATGACCCGACCGAGTCAACGCTATCGCCATCCCGGGCAATGCCGGCGGCGCACACCCCACTGACTAAGCGCTTATCACCGCTGCACACCGTGGTCGGCGGCGTCATTATCGCTATTATTGCCGCCGTGTTCATCAGCAGCTTGAGCCATGAAGAGCCTCAACACAAACGCCCTGTGAAGCATCAACCTGTGCAGCATCAAACAGTGGAGGTTGCCAAGCCCCCCGCAGCGCCCGAGCCAGTGGCGAAGGCTCTAGTAGGACGCTTTTTGGAAGCCGACGATTGGAGCGTGAGGGGCGTCGCCGATTTCATGAACGAGTGGCGCGCACTTAAAGAAAGCGAACGGCAAGACGCGCTTATCGCACCCTGGTTTCTCAGCCTGAGCACGGCTTTAAAGCAAGCCATCAATGCTCAGGATGCCCTCGCTACTTTCTCGGACGACACCAGCGCTTACGTGGAAGGATTACGGTTAGTGGAGTTCGCCCGTTCGTTGGGCATAGCCGGACCATTTCCCGCTTTCGAGCAACCGGGTGCAGACCTCACCCCGGTCCCTCAATCCCCCCTTGATCAATCCCTCCTTGATGGAAAACCCAATACCGGCGATGCGGTTACGACTGACACCTCGTCGAATGTCGGCAAAACACCGGCCGCCGGCGGTGGCCTCTCTCAGCCGGTTATCTCCGAGTTGTCTAGCCTGGAACCAGCCGGGGATAGCAGTGTCACGCAAGTGGTCACGGCCGCCACTGGAAACTGGCTCAGTACCTTGCCCGATGACGCATGGTTGATCCTGTTAGCTGCGGTTAATCAGCGCGCGGCAGCCGACAGGCAAATCAATCAACACCCGGACGCGGGTTTGCAGATTATCCCGGCGGCTGACGATGCCTCACCTAAATTTAGGATCGTAAAAGGCCCCTATCCCGATCAGCCAACCGCCAAAGCGGCTTTTATCACCCTACCGGAATCGTTGAAAGGAGCACACCAACCGCTCTATAGAACGGTAAGCGCCCTACGCGCCACCCTGCCTACCTCGAGTCAGCACCCACTCGATCAACGAGCAACCGCAGCGGTAGCACAATATACCCTCCAGCTATTCGCCTCCGGAAGGCGCGACAATGCGGATAGACTGATTGAACAATACCCAGCGCTTTCACTGCGCATCCATGCAGGTGAGCAATTCCGTGTCTTATATGGAAACTTCGACTCCGTGAACGCCGCCAAAGAAGCTATGAACGCATTGCCCGCGGCGCTCTTACGGGCGACGGGAAAACCGCTCCTGAAGCCCAGTAACAATCCGGATGGCGCCGCCGTCTCCTGGGGCGAATGATGAAAACTGCGATGCTCTGCCTGATACCCACTTGGCTCGCCTGCGTTTTGGCAAACAACGCAGCAGCCGCTGAACGCACCCCTACCGACGTGCAACAACTGGCCGATGAACTGTCTGTTCTGATCGAACAAGGCGCCGCCTCGAACAGCGCAGATCGGCGCTTTTTGGACCAGCTTAGAGACTTTGTTGCCGACTACGATCGGCCATGGACCAAAACACTCTTGGATGATTCATTCCAAGACGGCAATTTTACCCAGGCTCCGCCATGGTCGATCGTCACCGGTAGCTTCCGCATCGACCGGCGCGGTGGCCTCATTGCGACACCATCTTCGAACCGGCAACGCGCAGGTGGTGGTTCCAAAGACCTAGCCGCCGCGCTTATCGGCCAGCTATTGCAGCAAAACCGATCCGATACGAGCCGCCCCAACGCCACCGCTTATCTACAAACACCATTAACGAGCACCAACGCATTCGCCGTGCATGTCGAGATAAGCGGTATGGGTCAAAACACGCAAGGGGAAGTTGCGCTCCTGCAGGGTCAAACCGGCAAGAACGGTTACGCTCTGGTCTTCGACAACGGCCAGGGCCTTATTCTTGAGCGGTTGAGTGCTCAAGGCCGTACGGTTATAGGCCGCTTCGATGGCCAATTGGCCCGCGGCGCCTCCGGACGGCTCACGCTCGAATGGACCAGGGGCCGCAATGGCCGGATGCGCATCAAGCAAAATGGCGCTACAGCACTGCAAACCGTCGATAGGGGTTTGCGCGACGGATTTAACCGTGTCCGGCTAGGTTCGCGTGGTGGCGAGACCGGCTTTAGCCGTATCGCCGTCAATTCGGCGCCTTGAATCGGTATCCAAGTGATTATTCGTTGCGCGATAGACTTGCTGGGTGGGGGGCGGTGAAGTCGCAACAGATGCTCGGATGACGCGATGCTCCCGTGCGCCCATAGTATCGCTCGAACGATCGGAGGCCATGGCCTTTCATACCCTCGTCGGTACTGTTTGCGGCGGCTGATGTTATCCGCACTTACCTATATGGAAACCGTCTCGTTTGCCGGCTGATAGGGTTGAGGACGGTGCGCTGGCGACTGTCCTGAACGAGGTAACGGCGCGGTACTCCGCGGGCGATGCCGCTGGTGCGATGCGCCTTTGCACGGCGTTGCTGGAGCGCAAGCCTAACGACGCCGCTGCGCTGAACATGCACGGCGGATTGCTGCTCGCCCAAGGCCGGAACGAGGCAGCATTGCCGAGCCTGCACGACGCCATCAATGCCGATCCGGCCCTCGCCGCTGCGCACAACAACCTGCGGATCGCCTACGAACGTAGTGGCCGGCTAGCGGAGTGCACCGCCTATTTCACGCGCTTCATTGCCTCACACCCCCGCTCCGCGCCAGCCCATCACCACCTCGGTCTCGCGCTATCATCGGCTGGCGAACATGAGCGCGCTGCGCAAGCGCTGGTGGTTGCCGTCGAAATGGAGCCCGATAATGCCAACGCATGGCACGCGCTAGGTGTTGCATATGGAGCACTGGGGCGCGAAGACGAGGCGCTCGATGCGTTCAATCGCGCGTTGGCATTGCACGCGCACTACTGGCAGGCGCATAACAATCTGGCCAATCTGCTCAAAGCACGCGGTGCAGCAGCACAAGCCTGGTCGCATTACCAACAGGCGCTGGCGCAAGTGCCGCACTCGCCGGAAGTTCTGACCAACGCAGCCAACTGTCTGCGTGCGCTGGGCAATGACGAGGCGGCAGCCGAGCATTACCGGCGCGTCATCGAACTGGATGAGCGCTACTCGCCAGCGCGATGCAACTATGCCGTGCTGCTGCAAAACCTGGGCGCCATCGAGGCCGCCACCGAACAGCTCAATCACATCCTCCGATACGACCCGCAATACGCCGAGGCGCAAGCCTATATCGCCATGATCGAGTTGCTGCGCGGCGACATGCATGGCGGTGCCGAACGCTACGAATGGCGCCGCCGCATCCCGGCCTGGCGTTCACTGGCACCGCCAGGCGAGCGTTCAGAGTGGCGCCGCGAGCCGCTTGCTGATAAGACCGTGCTGGTCTACACCGAGCAGGGATTGGGAGATTGCATCCAGTTCATTCGATTCGCCATCGATCTGCGGGCGCGAGGCGCGTGCGTTGTGTTCCGCGGTCACGAGCCGATGCGCGGGTTGATCTCTAGCGTACCCGGAGTCGCTGCTTTCAATGGCGCCGGCGAGGCCCCGCCACCCCATGACTACCACGTACCGGTCATGTCGTTGATGCATCGGCTCGGCGTCTCCCTGGACAACGTGCCAACGCCTATACCTTATGTCAGCGCCGAGCCGTGCAAGGTCGAGGCTTGCTGCGTCCAGCTTGGCGGTGGAGGTCTCCTGAGAGTCGGCCTCGCCTGGGCGGGCAGCCCAACCCACAGCAACGACCGCTACCGCTCCATGCGCCTGGAATTGCTCGCTCCGCTACTAGCCGAGCGCCGGTGCCGCTTTATCAGCTTGCAGATCGGAGCGCGCGCGGCGGATATCACCAGGGCCGGACTAGAGTCAAAGCTTGAGGATCTATCGTGCCTGCAACGCAGCCTCACGGACACCGCGGCGTTGATGGAGTGTCTCGATCTGGTCATCACCGTCGATACCGCAGTCGCGCATCTGGCAGGCGCACTTGGCCGGCCGGTCTGGGTGATGTTAGCGCGAGTGCCGGACTGGCGCTGGATGCTGGAGCGTACCGACAGTCCTTGGTATCCGAGTATGCGGTTATTCCGCCAAACCCGGCCAGGTGACTGGCAGACGGTGGTCACCGCCGTACGCGATGCACTGACGGTGCACACTGATCGCTATGAATTCGGATCAGGCGAGCGCTAGATCATCAACAAGCGACTCCAATACGCTCGCAACAAGCAGCTAGAGGACATCCGTCACACAGCGGCCGTACTGTGCAATGGACCTTGGCATGCGTCACGATGAGGGCGTGGGCTTCGCCCAGATAGCCGGTATCGGCGGGCACTACTTCTTCCACCAGGCAACGGGTGCGTTCATAGTCAAAATCGCCGGGTGTTATTCCCAATCGGGTGAGGAGGCGCCGGGCATAAGCATCCGCCACGAACCGGGGCCGCGCAAACGCATACAGGGCAATACAATCCGCCGTCTCGGGGCCGATGCCGTTGACCGCTAGTAGCTCTGTGCGCAAACCGGTGAAACCAGAGTCTTGGTGGTGCTCGGACCGGTCTAGCCACCAGCGGGCTAACGCTCTTAACCGCACGGCTTTTAATCGATAAGTCCCACTCCCCCTCACCAGGGATTGCAGCTCCACCAACGGTAATTGCGCCAGCCGTGCAGGCTCCAGCACCTGCGCGATCTTCAAGCACTGTAGTGCTTTCTCGGCATTGGACCAACTCGTGTGCTGGGTCAATACGGCACCCACGGCCATCTCGAAGGGGGTATTGGCCGGCCACCAATGCTGCGTCCCGTAGTACCGCCCCAACTCGCTAAAACACACTACTAGCTTATCCGCGAAAACTTGCCGCAAACCGCTTTCATCCATGGCCTGGTGTTGAGTCAAGAGACCTGATCAAGCGCGTCGGTTTGATCGGGATAAGCAGGAATCAAGGCCGGCGCCCGCGACGCCGCGAGACCCGCTTCACGTCCTGGTGGTGCAAGCTGCGCTCCTCACCTAACCCAGCGGCGGCAAAGAGCTGATGCAAAACCTCTCCTTCGAGTTCCATCCAATGGCCTGGCGGTAAGCTACGAGGCAGTGTAACGTCCGCGTAACGAACCCGGATGAGCCGGTTGACTTTTAATGCCTGGGTCTCCCACAGGCGGCGCACTTCCCGGTTGCGCCCTTCTTCCAGGACTACACGGTACCAGCGGTTGACGCCATCGCCGTGGGCCGCGCTGATACGGGTAAACCGGGCCAGGCGGCCATCGAGCATAACCCCTGCCGAAAGCGCCTTGAGAGCATCCTCTGAGGCGGTTCCAACCACCCGTACCGCGTATTCCCGCTCTATTCCGGTAGACGGATGGGTCAACCGGTGCACCAGATCGCCACTATTGCTAAAGAGCAACAAACCACAGGTGTTGAAATCCAAGCGTCCGATACTCATCCACCGGCCCATAGCCAGCTCGGGTAAGCGCTCGAAGACAGTGGGTCTACCTTCAGGATCATGGCGCGCGCAGATCTCACCGACAGGCTTGTGATAAGCCAAAATCCGAGGCTGTTGCGGCGCCGTCCCGGCGGTAAAAAGCCGCCCATCGACGCGAATGCGATCGCTAGAGGTCACCCGTTGCCCCAAGTGCGCCGCCTTACCATTCACCTCCACCCGGCCAGCCTCTATCCACGACTCCCATTGCCGCCGTGAACCCAACCCACCGCGGGCAAGAACTTTTTGCAACTTCTCGGCCAGCTCAGCGTCAGGGTGCGCAGATCTGCGGTGGGAGCGCTCTGTGACGCTTTTGATTTTCGCGCCTGCATGCATTGGGCGGCGGATTGTCTTAGTGGAACGGTTCATCGTTTGTATCCACGACATTCATATCCATAGCATCCGTATCTACGGCATCCGTATCTACAGCAATGACTACCGGATGAATAGCGCCATCATTTTCTAGATCGTTTGTTTCGGATTGGGCGGCTGCCCCAGACCCGGAGCCAGACAGCGGCGCGCTGTCTAGCTCTGGCTGAGGATTTGTCTCTAGTGCGGCACTATCCGTCTGCGAATGGGCCTCGGTTTCCAAGCTGGAACCGTCAGCGTCCCCCTGCCCTGCTTGGGTTAGCGCATCCTCGTTCACCCGCGTCTCGTTCACCTGCTCAGTGAACAGATCGCTATGGAATTTATCGATATCACGCACTTGCGCCAGGGGGGGTAGATCTTCCAAGCCCTGCAGATTGAAATCGTCCAAAAATGTCTTCGTCGTTCCGTACATGGCCGGACGGCCGGGCACATCGCGGTGCCCCAACACCCGGATCCAGTTTCGCTCTTGCAGCGTTTTCATGATCGATGAACTGACGCTCACGCCACGCACGTCTTCGATTTCTCCACGGGTCACGGGTTGACGGTAAGCCACCAATACCAAGGTCTCGAGCAGCGCCCGCGAATACCGTGCCGGTTTCTCCGCCAATAACAACGCGATATAAGAGGCGTATTCGGAGCGCACTTGCAGCCTGAAGCCGCTAGCCACTTCGCGCAGTTCAATGCCACGGCCCTCCAAATCCGTTTCCAGTTCGTGTAGCGCCCCACGAATCATGGTCTTGTCGATCGTCAGGCCGGTGTCGGCGAACAGTTTCGTGAGATCATTCAGCTTGAGCGGCCGTCCAACGCCACACAGCACACCTTCGATAACGTTCTTAAGGTCCAGATCATCGCTCATGCCAGTGCCCGCACCCGAATCGGCCCAAAAGGCCGCGTCTGACTGATCTCCAATATTTGCTCGCGTAACAGCTCGAGAATAGCGAGTAACGTCACCACGGCACCGCGCTTACCCTCTTCGGCGGTAAACAACGAGGTGAAATCCGAGAAGCGATCGTGAGTGACTTTGGCGAGAATACCGCTCATACGCTCGCGCACGGAAAGCGGCTCCAACTGGATCTGATGACTGCTGAACATCTCCGCACGGCGCAGAATATCGCGCAATGCATACAGCAGATCCGCCAATTCGACGGGGGGATGCAGCTTCTGCGTCGGCACATCGGGGGCAACCATGGTTACCGTCCAGATTTCACGTCCAACCCGGGGTAGCGCATCGACCATTTCAGCAGTCAGCTTGTAACGCTCATAGTCCTGCAAACGCCGCACCAGAAGAGCGCGCGGATCCTCTTCCTCCTCTTCGACGTCTTCGCGCTTAGGCATCAACATGCGCGCTTTGATCTCCGCCAACATGGCTGCCATGACCAGATATTCCGCTGCCAGTTCAAGGCGCAGCTCACGCATCAAGTCCACATACTCTATATATTGGTGGGTTACCTCGGCGATGGGGATGTCGAGGATATCAAGGCCCTGGCGCCGGATAAGATAAAGCAACAGATCCAACGGTCCCTCGAAAGCCTCCAAGAAAACCTCCAGCGCGTCGGGTGGGATGTACAGATCCTTAGGTAACTCCAACACCGGTGCACCTTGCACGACGGCGAAGGGCATCTGCGCTTGCCGGGACACACCTGCGCCGGATTCCGCCGCCGGCCTAGCTCCCTCGGTAGCAGCACTCATCGATAGGACAAACCCATGCTAGCCCGAACGTCCGCCAAGGTCTCGGCGGCCACGTCGCGGGCCCGCTCGGTGCCCTCGGCCATAATCGAGCGCACCACATCGGGATGCTCCATATACTCCTGCGCACGGGCGTTCATGGGTTCCAACTCAGCGCACACCGATTCAATCACTGGCGCTTTACAATCAAGACAACCGATGGAGGCGCTACGGCATCCCGTCTGCACCCACTGCCGAGTCTGTTCACTGCTGTACACCTCATGCAACTGCCACACCGGGCATTTGCCCGGTTCACCAGGATCGGTGCGCCGCACACGCGCCGGATCGGTGGGCATGGTCTTCAATTTCTCGGCGATGCCGGCCGGCTTCTCGCGCAGCGATATGGTGTTGCCGTAGGACTTGGACATCTTTTGCCCATCCAGCCCCGGCATCTTCGAGGCCGGTGTCAGCAACGCCTGCGGCTCGGGCAGGATTACTTTACCGCCACCCTCCAGATATCCGAACAGCCGCTCTCGATCCCCCAGCGAGATATTTTGCTGATGCTCCAGTAGCGCTCGCGCTTTCGCCAACGCCTCAGCGTTGCCCTGCTCCTGATAACTCTTCATGAGGTCACGGTAGAGACGAGCGTTCTTTTTGCCCATCTTCTTGATCGCCGCTTCCGCTTTTTCCTCGAATCCGGGCTCTCGGCCATACACATAGTTAAAACGGCGCGCGATCTCGCGGGTCAGCTCGATATGCGCCACCTGATCATCCCCCACCGGGACCATCCCGGCCCGGTAGGCGAGGATGTCAGCGCTTTGCAACACCGGATAGCCGAGGAAACCGTAAGTAGCCAGGTCCAAATTGCGTAGCTGCTCCTGCTGATCTTTGTAGCTAGGCACCCGCTCTACCCAGCCAAGGGGCGTCAACATCGACAGCAGCAGATGCAACTCGGCATGCTCCAGAATACGCGATTGGATAAACAGTGTGGCATCGCCTGGGTCAATGCCCGCCGCCAGCCAGTCGATCACCATGTCCCACACCGACTCGGATATGACTGACGGATCCTCGTAGTGGGTGGTCAGAGCGTGCCAATCGGCAACAAAGAAATAACATTCGTACTCGTGTTGAAGCTTGACCCAGTTCTTGAGCACTCCATGATAGTGCCCCAAATGCAACTGGCCTGTAGGCCGCATACCGGAAAGTACACGCTGATAGTGCGACGGAACGCTGTTCAACACTCACTCCTGTCTTTTGACCGACCAATCGAGCGCGATGATCGCATTCAGGCCGGGGGAAAACAAAGAGAGTTTAAGCTCAAGGGTGTCTATGTGACAGTCAAGCAGCCCTTCAGCTCATATATTCGAACACCGCCGTGTCACCTAAGCCGGGCCTCAATACCGACGGCAAACCCTCGGTTAAATCGACCACGGTGGTGGCTTCGGCCGAGCCCTCCCCCGCGTCCAAAACCAAACCGATGCGGCCCTTCAACACTCTCGCCGCCTCACGTGGATCGGTCAGTGCCCGGTCCGCGCCGGCGGGCTTTAGCGTAGTGCTGATAAGCGGCTCGTCCAACGCGGCCAATAGGGCAGCGGTCACCACGTTGTCCGGCACCCGAATACCCACCGTACGGCGTCTTTCATGCCGAACCCGCCGTGGAGTGGCCCCGGTGGCCCGCAGCACGAAGGTATACGGCCCGGGGACACAGGACTTGAGCCACTTGAAAGCTTCATTGTCTACACGCGCGAACAGCGATACCACCGACAGATCGGCGCATAACAAGGTGAGTAGATGGTTCTTGCGCAGGCCACGCAAGCGGCGTAGCTCATCGATAGCACGTTGACTCGATATACAGCACCCTAGCGCATACGCTGAATCCGTAGGATAGACGATAACGCCGCTGTCCTTTAGACAGTCCACGCACTGCGCGATTAGCCGCGCCTGCGGATGGGACGGATGTATGCTCAAAAGGCGGGTCATGCAAGCTCTCGCCGTGAAAGAGGCTGCGCGAGTGTAAGGGGCGAAGCGCTGCCGGCGCCACTGCCAGCCAGCGCCCGCCGGGCGGGTTATACTCGCGCCACCACACACTCGGGAATCACTCCTTTGGGCAAGCTAGCGTTCGATTTTTTTCCCGTCATTTTGTTCTTCGCCGTCTACAAGCTGCATGAAGACCAAACGCAGGGCATCATCACCGCCACCGCCGTGGCCATAGCCGGGTCCATCGCGCAGGTACTCTACGGACACATCAAGCATGGCAAAGTCGAGACCATGCACTGGGTCTTGATGGCTATGGTGATCGTGCTCGGTGGTCTCACCATCATTTTCCGCGACGAGACTTTCATCAAATGGAAACCTTCCGTGGTCAATTGGTTGTTCGCTGCCGTTTTCCTCGGCAGCCAGTTCTTCGGCAACAAAAACCTATCGCGGCGCATGCTGGAAAAAGCCATTCCGGTAGCCGACGCTGTGTGGCTCTGGGTGAACTGGTCGTGGATCATTTTCTTCATCGCTATAGGCGCCTTGAACCTCTACGTCGCTTATTCCTACGACTTGGACACGTGGGTCAACTTCAAGCTCTTCGGCATGCTGGGGTTGACCTTCGTATTCGTCATCGGCCAAACCTTAGTGCTCATGCGGTTTATGGAGCAGACTCCCGCAAAGGAACCGGAAGATGGTTGAAGAACCTGCCTCACCCCTAGCCACCTCCCCGCGAGTCGCTCTGATCCGTAGCCGGTTGAGCGAAGCGCTAGCGCCACAGGACTTGGACATTGAAGACGTCAGCCATGAGCACGCGGGGCATGAAGGCGCCAAGTCGGGTGGTGGTCACTTCAATGTACTCATAGTGAGCGAGGTTTTTGCCGGTAAGACGCTACTCAAGAGGCACCGCCTGGTATACGAAGCGCTTGGTGATGCGATGCAAACGGACATTCACGCCCTTAGCATCCGCGCCTACACACCGGATGAGTTTTAACCCGTCTTCTCTCTTGGACTCTACTGCTATGTCGGCCACATTGGATCTCACCCGCGAACTCATCGCCCGTGAATCGGTTACTCCTGCCGATGCCGGATGCCAGGCCTTACTGGGCGCCAGGCTAGCAGCCTGCGGTTTCGAGTTAACAAACATGCCCTTCGAAGAGGTCACCAACCTCTGGGCGCGGCGCGGCCAGCAGGCGCCCTTACTGGTATTTGCCGGACATACGGATGTAGTGCCCACTGGACCTCTTGACGCTTGGAGTACACCGCCCTTCGAACCAACCTTGCGAGATGGCATGCTTTTTGGCCGTGGCGCTGCGGATATGAAAAGCAGTCTAGCGGCGATGGTAACCGCCGTAGAGCGCTTCACCGGGGCCTATCCCCAGCACCGAGGATCTGTCGCCTTGTTACTCACCAGCGACGAAGAAGGCCCCTCGGTCAATGGTACGGTGAAGGTGGTAGAGCGTCTGAGCGAGGCGGGGGTGCAGATCGATTGGTGTGTGGTCGGAGAACCGACCAGCGTGAAAACCCTGGGCGATATGGTCAAAAATGGCCGGCGTGGCTCGATGAACGGGCGGCTAAAAGTGCAGGGCATCCAGGGGCACGTGGCTTATCCGGCGCGCGCGCGCAACCCCATTCACCTATTCGCACCCGCCCTCACCGAACTCAGCCAAATCACGTGGGATGAAGGGAGCGAGTACTTTCCGCCCACCACCTTCCAAATCTCCAACATCAATGCGGGTACCGGAGCGCAGAATGTGGTGCCCGGGCATTTGGACGCCGTGTTCAATTTTCGCTTCTCGACTGCGGTCACCATCGAGGGATTACAAGCCCGGGTGCGCGAAGTGCTCGATCGGCATGGCTTGGAATACACCCTGTCCTGGCGTATTTCGGGTTATCCTTTCATCACGCCCGTTGGCCAACTGGTAAGCGCGGTGTCCGGCAGCATTGAGGAAGTCACCGGGACTCGCACTGAACTGTCCACCACCGGAGGCACCTCGGATGGGCGGTTTATCGCGCCTACTGGTGCGGAAGTGGTGGAACTCGGTCCTGTCAATGCCACCATCCATCAGGTCAACGAGGCGGTGCGGGCCGCCGATCTCGATGTGTTATCGGCGTGCTACGAGGGCATCATGCGAAGGTTATTGGCCAGTTAGCCGTCAAGATGGCTGCTAGGCCATCTTGACGTTTGGCAAAGGGGGCCTCTCACGGTCTTGGCTTAACCGGCGCCTGACTGGCCCTGCAGCATCTCATCCAAAGCTGCCTCTAGCCGGGTAAGTCCGGCATCCAGCTCCTCATCGGTAATACTGAGGGGCGGCACCAAACGCACCACATCTGCGCCCGCCACCAATACCAATACACCATGCCTGGCGGCAATCTCGGTCACCTCGACTGCGCTAGCGGCGTAAGGCTCGCGCAAGGTCGCGCCGATCATCAGGCCCCGTCCCCGTACCTCCGAGAAAAGCTGCCGGGACTGTCCAAACGCCCGCAGGCGTGCCACTGTACGTTCTCCGGCGTCATTGACCCGCGCCATGGCAGCGCTGTGCGACATACGTTTGAGAACCACCCGGGCCACCGCACAGGCCACCGGATTACCGCCAAACGTGGAACCATGAGAGCCTGGCTGAAGGAGTTCTGCGACCCTGGCGCCGGCCAGCATCGCACCTATGGGCAAACCACACCCTAGCGCTTTCGCCAACGTCATGATGTCGGGCTCGACACCCTCGGCCCATTGATGGGCGTACAACCGGCCAGTGCGGCCCATACCGGATTGAATCTCATCGAAAATCAACAATGCATCGTTGGCGTCGCACAGAACTCGCAGATGTTCGAGGAATCCAGGAGCGGCGGGGTGAATTCCCCCCTCCCCTTGCACCGGTTCCACCATAATGGCGCAGGTCCGCTCGCTCACAGCGCCAGCGACAGCATCGAAATCGTTGAACGGGCAGTAAACAAAACCGCCGGGCAAAGGCTCGAAACCCGCGTGATATTTAGGCTGCGCCGTCGCCGTCACCGTGGCGATAGTGCGGCCATGGAAGCCGCCCTCGAAAGTGATTATCTCACGGCGCTGCGGCGGACGTGTGGCCGACGCCCATTTGCGGGCGAGCTTGATGGCCGCCTCATTCGCCTCAGCCCCCGAATTACACAAGAACGCCCGCTTAGCGAACGCCGCTGAGGCCACCAATTCCTCGCACAGCCGCACCGGCGGCTCGGTCCAGTACAGGTTGCTGACGTGCCACAGCTTATCCAACTGCGACTTGGCTGCTGCGACGAGTTCCGGGTCCTGATGACCCAGCGAACTCACCGCGATACCGGCACCTAGATCGACATACTCGTTACCGTCGGTGTCCCAAACACGTGCTCCCTCACCTGTGTTCAGGACAAACGGGGCGGGCGCATAATTTGGCAGAAATGCAGCTTGGCCTGCATCGATAATGGTCTGAGATTCAGCCGATGGCGCGCCGTGCATGGGGCTATCTCCTTCGCGTGTCAATTGATGGGCGGTGGGGGGGACACCGTGAACCGCATAGTGGTTGGTAAGCGGACATCGTAACGCAAATGCGTGGCTAAAAGATGATGACGCCGTGGATATGGAGCAATCGCGGCTTTTTATTATCGGTTCATTACGATACCCGCAGCTCCACGAGATTCCTGATCCAGCAGCAGCCCGGTAGGATAGAATCACACTTTATGGTCAGCCGCCGGTCAGATTACCGGGCAGGCAAATGACCGGGCGGCCAAGTTACCCGGGCGATCAAACTACCAGGACGGCACACGAAACTTTAAAGCAATGGGCTTGAATATCTACCATGGCTGACAAACCCCATCCTGCTTACGACGATGGGTTGGTGGTACAAGAGGCCAAGCCGGAGCTGAAACGGCCGCCGCTGTACCATGTCGTACTGCTGAATGATGACTACACGCCGATGGAGTTCGTGGTCCACGTACTGGAGCATTTTTTCAATATGGAACGCGAGATAGCCACCCGCGTGATGTTGCAAGTACATACCCAAGGCAAAGGAGTCTGCGGCACCTATACCCGGGAAATCGCGGAGACCAAGGTCGCCCATGTCAACGAATATTCCCGGGAAAACCAGCATCCCTTGTTGTGCACGATGGAGTACGCTTGATCATGCGGCGCCGGATGCACGTACACTGCGGTGCATCGCTCGCGTTCGCGAACACCGACCGGAGCCGGAAGCATGTTGAGCAAAGAGCTTGAGTACACTCTGAACGTGGCCTTCAAGGAGGCCCGCGAGAAGCGCCACGAGTTCATGACCGTGGAGCACTTGCTGCTGGCGCTGCTGGACAACGCCACCGCCGCCAAGGTGCTGCGCGCTTGCGGCGCCGACCTCGAAAAGCTGCGCGACGAACTCATCCGGTACTTGGACGAGAACACGCCGATGCTGTCGCCCAAGGATGATCGGGAAACGCAGCCTACGCTCGGTTTCCAACGGGTACTGCAACGCTCGGTGTTCCACGTTCAGTCCTCGGGCAAGAAAGAGGTCACCGGGGCCAATGTGCTGGTGGCGATTTTCGGCGAGCGCGAGTCACAAGCGGTTTATTTCCTTAATAAACAAAGCATTACGCGCCTGGATGTGGTCAACTACATCTCCCACAGCATCTCCAAGGTGCACGACGCCAGCGAGGAGTCGGAGAATTTAGGCACCACTAACGATGAAGACAAGAACACGGAGAGCGGCGCCAAAAGCCCTCTTGAATCGTACGCCACGAACCTTAATCAGCAGGCTCAGGCGGGCAAGATCGATCCCCTCATCGGCCGCTCCATGGAAGTGGAAAGAACCGTCCAGATCCTCTGCCGGCGCAGAAAAAACAATCCGCTCTATGTGGGTGAAGCAGGGGTGGGCAAAACCGCCATCGCCGAAGGCTTGGCCAAGAAAATCGTTGACGAAGAAGTCCCCGAGGTCTTACTCAATGCCACCATCTACGCTCTGGACATGGGTGCGCTATTGGCCGGCACCAAGTACCGGGGCGATTTCGAGAAGCGGCTCAAGGGGCTGCTAGCGCAGTTGGACAAGCAGCCCGGTTCGATTTTGTTCATTGACGAGATCCACACCATCATCGGTGCCGGCGCCGCCTCCGGGGGGGTTATGGACGCGTCGAACCTAATCAAGCCAATGCTCGCCTCCGGTGAATTGCGCTGTATCGGCTCCACCACTTATCAAGAGTACCGCGGCATATTCGAAAAGGATCGCGCGCTGGCCCGCCGTTTCCAGAAAATCGACGTGGTCGAGCCCACTGTGGATGAGACGGTAAAGATATTGCGCGGTCTCAAGTCCCGTTTCGAGGAACATCACTCGGTACGCTTCTCGCAGCAAGCGCTGCGGGCAGCGGCGGAGTTGTCCAGCAAATACATCAACGACCGCTATCTGCCGGACAAAGCCATCGACGTCATCGACGAAGCCGGCGCCTCCATTCGCCTGCGCCCACCGTCGAAGCGCAAAAAAACCATCGGGGTTGGCGATATAGAGAGTGTCATCGCGAAGATGGCCCGTATTCCACCGAAGAGCGTATCCACCTCCGATCGGGAGGTCCTGCAAAATCTGGAGCGGGATCTGCAAATGGTGGTGTATGGCCAAGACGACGCCATCAAGATGCTCGCATCCGCCATCAAGATGGCGCGCTCGGGCCTGCGTGAGGGTGAAAAACCCATCGGCTCCTACCTGTTCGCTGGTCCCACCGGAGTCGGTAAGACCGAAGTGACCCGCCAACTTGCCCGCATCATGGGTATAGAACTCATCCGCTTCGATATGTCGGAATATATGGAGCGGCACACAGTATCTCGCCTCATAGGCGCACCGCCTGGCTACATCGGCTTCGATCAGGGTGGGCTGCTGACGGAGGCTATTACCAAACACCCCCACGCGGTATTGTTATTGGATGAAATCGAAAAAGCCCATCCGGATGTCTTCAACCTACTGTTGCAAGTGATGGATCACGGCACCCTGACGGATAACAACGGACGCAGAGCCGACTTCCGCAACGTGGTGCTGATCATGACCACCAACGCCGGTGCTGAACAGATGAGCCGGCGCTCCATGGGCTTTACCAATCAAGATCACACATCGGACAGCCTGGAATTCATCAAAAAGAGCTTCACCCCCGAGTTCCGTAACCGGCTCGATGCCATCGTTCAGTTCAAGAGCTTGGATCCGCGTACAGTCGCCAATGTGGTGGACAAATTCGTTATCGAGTTGGAAGGTCAACTGGAAGAGAAGCGGGTCACTATAGATGTGAGCGAAGCGGCGCGGGCCTGGCTAGCGAAGCGGGGTTACGATCCGATGATGGGCGCACGGCCGATGGCCCGTGTGATTCAAGAACAAATCAAGCGGCGCCTGGCCGAAGAAATCTTGTTCGGCAGACTAGAAGGTGGCGGTCATGTCTCAGTGGATGTGGCGGACGATGAGTTGACCTTCGGCTTCGAAGAGCGCGCTGACCGGCAACCCATGGAAGAAGTTGCCGCCGATGAGTGAGTCTAAGCAATCAAGCTCCGCCTGATGTTAGAAAAACCAAGCCAACCGTAGCTGCACGTAGTCGTCCCGCCGGATGGAAAACAACGGATCATCAGCCGGCACGTCGAACCACGCGCGGGCTTCCAAGCTCAACTTCCATGCATCGCCAAGCCGGCGGGACGCTTCTGCTGAATAGAACCTGGCACCGTTATCCAGATCCGAGATAACCCCCGCCAATACAACGGTATCTTGTTCATCATTCAAGGTGAGCCGAAGTGCCGTAAGCACGTCTTTTTGAAAGATCACCGTGCCGGTTTCGCCACGGTCGTCATAATAACCTTCCACCACAACACCGAGATCGAGGGCCGTTTGCGCAAGGCCGAAGAAGGTGTATTCGAAGCCGGCGGCCAGCGCCCTGAAAGTATCACCTTGTCCGGCGCGCCGGATGGCCTCTAGCTTCCACAGCCAGGCGTCGTGGGTCCATTGCAGTTCCAGCCCGGTTTGATGGATCCGCTCGTAGAGTGGGATCAGGACGGCCTGGCCCAGCGCATCACGCCCCGGCAAGAACCGCGGTTCGCGGGTGTTGCCATAAAAATGCGACAAAGCCACATCGAATTCACCGAATACATGCGACCACCGGCCCGCGACATCCACATGTCCTCTGCCAGCGCCGGAATCGAACCGCACCTGATCGGTAGCCACGCGCGGCTGCGTGCTCAAGCGCCCTGAAGGCCCCGGGAATGTACGCAATCGAGTGCGAGGCAGCAAAAACAAACTGAGCGTACCCCAGTCCTCTACGAAGTCGAGGTTAACCATGGGCTGCCCGAGTTTGTCCTCACCGTCCGGCGACTCAACCAAATCCGTTTGATTGATGATGTCCACCAGATGAACCCCTTCCGTCACCCCCCAAAAAACTTTGCCCACCCCAGCGCGCAACTCGATAGCGTCACCGACCCACTGCCACATGAGTTCGCGTATATCGAAGTGGGTACGTTGATTATCATGGCTATCGAAGCGAAAGAACGGCGCCAAGGTCAGACTCTGCGTACCGTCGTCCCACTCCAGATAAAGCTCCGGCTCGAAGGCCGTAGCAAAAGTCAGATATGGCTGGGCCGATAACCGAGGTTTTTCGGGGAAATACCGGCCCTCTAATGCTACATTTCCGGTCAACTCCCAGTATTCGATAAACGAACCCGTCTCCTTCGCCGTAATCACGCCGGTCCATAGCAACACACTCGATACCACCACCCTAAACAGTAGAGCGCGTAAAGTCAGCAACCGCACCCTTAGCGGGCCCGTTTCAAGGCGTTTTTATGGAAGTCGCCGTCTTTGGATCCTGTGGCGAACGCGTAATCCGCCCAAGTTAGCGCTGTACTCTTGCCGGTTTGGTGATTGACCATATTCATGGTGGAAGGTCGCCAATACCGATCCAGATATTGCTTGTAGCCACCGATGGTCAAGGTTTTCAAAAGCGCGTTCTTGCGATCGAAATACTCGGTTTTGAGCGGTTGATAGATAGCCCTATCCACCCAGACCACCTGGCGCGTATAGCCGGAATGCTTGTATACCGGATAACGCTCGATCACGAATACGTCCTTACCGTCCAGTATTTCATCGCGCAGCCACTTGTAGGTGTACTTCTCCACTTCCTGAGACGTGAGATCTTCATAAGCGAATTCACTGCCCACGAAAGGACCGGACTTGTTGGCGGACGAGATGCGTTTGACACGTTTCAGAGCCGGAAGATAAAGCCATTGATCATCAGGTTTTACTGCATGGGTATGACTCAAGAATGCCGTTCCTTTGACATCCCTAGGGCTATCAAAGATGGTAAGACTCTTATCGCCGTCGCCGTCCACCTCCAAGGACGAGGCGCGCATCTTGCGCGTGGTCTCCTGTCCTTGGCGATTGCGCAACACCATCGTCAGAATGGCTTTAGAGTCTCTCCATCCGGTATCGCGCTTGTCCATCTCCTGCGCGATGGCAAGTCCTTTCGCCTCGGGTCCTTTCTCTTCGAACTCTTGCTCTTGCGATACTTGCGCCCACGCCGCCTCAAGCAGGGGCAGCGTCAATGCGAGACATAGCAACCATCTTGTCACCGGCTTTCTCCTCAAGCTTCATCAACAGTGGCGGCAGCAGTAAGAAATCCGCTACCAACGCGAGTACGATAACGACGACGGTCAACAAACCCATACCCGAATTCAGTTCAAAACTAGACGCCGCCAACACCAAAAATCCGGCCGCCAATACGATCGACGTCACCAGCAATGCACGGCCAACGCTGGTGAAGGCATAGCGCACCGCATCGGCCGGCGGTAAATCCTGTTCCCGCCGCGCGCGTAAGTACTTGCTCAAAAAGTGCACCGTATCGTCCACCACAATACCCAAGGTCATACCGCTCACCACGGACAGCGCCAAACCCACTTCGCCCACAAGCATGCCCCACAAGCCAAAACCCATAGCCGCCGGCACCAGGTTAGGCACCATGCTGATGATCCCGATACGCACCGAGCGCAGTGCGAAAATCAAAACCAAGGAAATCAGTACTAGCGCGAGTGTGGTGCCGATCAACATGCTGATGATATTGCGCTTACCGATGTGCGTAAACATAAGCGCCGTGCCGCTGCCGTTACCGGAGGCGATCTCGGGCGCATTGGCCGATAACCAGTCTTGCACCCGCGCCTCCAAAGACAGCATCTCATTGGTGGACAACGTTCGTAACGAAGCGGTCAAACGCGTCGCCGATTTATCTATGTCCACTTGATTATTGAGATCCAAACCGTAAGGCAGCGACATTTCGTAGAGCAGCAGATACTGCGCCGCCAGCTCCCGTTCACTCGGCAATACATAAGCCTCCTGCTCATCGCCATGCATGTTTTTGTTGAGCCGTTTCATGATGTCGGTCAGCGCGTTCACATGAACCGTCTCCGGCTGCGAACGGTACCACTCGGCGAATGCTTCAACGTTCCTCAAGAACTCAGGGTCGGAAACACCGCCCTGTTCTGCCGATACCAGGGAATATTCGATGCGCACGAGGCCAGTGAGCCTAGCTTCAGTGAAATCGGAATCGCGGCGGAATTCGACACGCTCGTCAAAATAATGCAAGAAGATGTCGTTGAGATCGTTGCGCGGAATAAAAGCCACCAACACAACCACCACTGCCGACATGCTCAGCAACAGAACGCGGCGCTTTTGCACCACGAAATCGCCGAGTTTGATCATCAACTCATCACGCCCGGACTCTTGCTTCTGCACCCGGATGGGCAACACCGACAGCAGTGCGGGCAAGAAAGTCACCGCCATGACGAACGAAGTACCCACACCCATGGCTACCAGATTGCCAAGATGGCGAAATGGCGGTACCTCGCTCATATTCATGCTGAGAAAACCGAGCGCGGTGGTGGCACTAGCGAGAAAAACAGGCTGAAGATTCAAGCGCAAACTTTCCACCAGCGCCTCATCGCGGCTCTTACCGCGCCGCATGCCCTGGAAAAAACTCACCAGCACATGCACCGAGTTGGCGATGGCCACGGTCAGAATAATAGTGGGAGCCGAAGCCGTCGGCGGGCTGATAGGAATGTCTGCGTAACCGCCTAATCCCATGGCCACCAAGATGGATGCGGCGATGACGAACAATGTGGTCACTGTCGCGCTCACAGCCCGCAGCAACACGCCCAGCAACAGGAGCATCAGAGCGAAGCTGAGCGGCACCAGCGTTTGCAGATCGCCAGCGGAGGACTCGGAAAATGCGTTATTCATCATCACCATGCCGGCCAAACGCACATCGAGCCCGGGAAATTTCTCCTCCGCCTGAGCGGCCAGTGCGCGTACAAAGCGCACCACCTCGGGGCCTTCGGTGATCGGATCCTTGCCCGGCAGTTGCACAGTAATGTTGACGGCCGTGACATCTGCCTCTTGCGCCACCAGACGTTTACGCAACAATGGCTCCGCCAGGGCGATCTCCTTTATCCACGCCAGATCGGCGGCGGATAAAGAGGCGGCATCCGAATATAGATCACCCACCGATAAGTCATCATCTTGCGCTTTGGTATGTTGAAAATTGGACAGGGAATCCACCCGGTTTGAGTAAGGCGTCTGCCACGCTTGCTCCGTTATCCACTCGACGGCGGCCAGCGCATTATTACTGAAGGCATTGCCGTCATCGGGCTCCACCACGAGCATGACGTTGTCGTTCTTGGTATAGGTATTCTCCAGCGCCTCGAAGGCCAGCAATTGCGGGTTGTCCGGACTGAAGAAAATGCGGTAGTCATTCGAAAAGCGCAGATGCCGCCCACCGCTTGCCGCCGCCAGCACGCACAGTACTGAAATCACTAAAATCGCCCAGCGGTAACGGATGACCCAGGTGCCGTAACGCGCCTCGAATTCACGCATCGGTTCGCTCTCCAGATATTCGGACTGAACCATAAACATTGCGAACAATGTGCGCATAGCCAAAAACGAGGCGCCGCTCTTCCACGATCATCTGCACCAGTTCGTCAATGCACGGCTGTTCGGCGGCGTGATCATGGGTCCATTGCAAGATCATTACAACCAGCTCTGCAAAGCATTCGCTAACCTCTAGGCCAGGCTTTCGCACCACCCACCCCGCGCATGGCCCCGAACAATCCGTCAGAGCACAGGCTCCGCACATGCCACCCCGAGGTCTCGTTCATTGCGCAAACAACGGTATAGATTGGCCACCTACATCCCGTCATCGCCAACGATCTCCGCCATGGTGGTCTTGCCGTAACCGAGTTGCTGAACGAACGGTGAGTTAACCGAAGAGGACAGAGCCTGGGCGGCGGCCAAACATCCCCAGCAGCAACTGCAGATCCACTGTGGCCGTGGCTTGTTACGCCGCGCGCTGGCCCTTTGCGGTAGCGCGTACATCGCCCGCGTCCCCCTGCGAACCGGCCTCCATGGACGCCCGGAATCAACAGGCTCAAATATTCGATTCGGTATTATCCATAGCAGTCAAAACCAAGGCCGCCAAACCCAGGGACAACAAACTCCAGACCAAGCGCGGCTTCTCTTGGCTTTAACCCATTCCTATAGGCACCGGCGTTCACGGCGTATCAGCGCGGGTGCACCTGCTCGGCAACGCCCATACTCCTACTCAGCACGACGTGGAACACATGCAGCAACGCCGGCTACCGGGCGTGGTGGCCGGACATGCCTGAGCACCATACCTGGCTTGTGTCGTGGCGGAACCTAAGGTGCGCTCACCGAGACTGTTTACCGTTAATCTTCCGAGCTAGGGCCAGCGTTATCGCCTTCAGGCCGCTCCTTTGCGTTGGTTATCGATCTTGCGCCGCCGCAGGGTGAGTCCCACCGCGAGGGCCAATATCACGCCGCCGATCTTTACCGCCCAATGCACCCAAGCCGGTAACGCTTGCGTCAACGGCGCTATTACCGGATCGGTATAAGCGATATCGCCAGCGAGATAGCCGAGCAAACCGCCGCCCAGGATGATGATGAGAGGATAGCGATCGAGCAGCCGCAGTATCAAGGTACTGCCCCACATGATAAGCGGAATACTCAACAACAAGCCGATGACGATGAGCATGGCGCTGCCCTTCGCCGCCGCGCCGATGCCGACAACGTTGTCGAAACTCATCACCGCATCGGCGATCACAATGGTCTGAATAGCGCCGAACAAAGTGCCGGAGCCGGTCACGTTGTCCTCGCTTAATTCCTCATCCTCTGGAACGATGAGTTTTATCGCAATCCAGACCAACAGAACGGCGCCAATGAGCTTCAAATATGGCACGCCTAACAGTTTGGCGACAAAGATGGCGAAGATGATGCGAAGTAAAATCGCCACGCCGGTGCCAAAGATGATCCCCATGCGGCGCTGGTGTGCCGGCAAACGCCTACAGGCCAGCGCGATGACGATGGCGTTGTCACCACTCAAGAGCGCGTCAATCCAGATGATCTGGAGCAGTGCTACCCAAAATTCGGTATCGCTCACGGGCACTCAATGTCAGGTGGTCATGGATGAAGAAGCATTGCTTGCCGTCCTGGCGGCAGGCCAACAATGTATAATATCGGATCACATGCATGCGCGCATTGCCGCGCATCACGCTTAGGAAGCCGACACATCGTCTAACCAGTAGAATAAACGCTCGAGCTCATGGGGCTTTGACAAGCGGTGATCGCCCCCTTTGATGAGTTCCACATGAACGTCGTTACCTTGAATAGCCCCAGCCAACCGCGTACTGAGTTCCCACGGTACCTCCGGATCGGCCATGCCATGCAGCAGACGCACCGGGCAAGTCAATGGGATAGGCGCATGCAACAGACCCAATCCCCGTCCATCCTCCAACAGCCGGCTAGTGATTGGATAAGAACCATCACCATAGCGTGATGGCAAATAAGTGACCCCGTGTTCGGCAAGATCCAGCCGCGCCCTCTCATCAAGACGCTTGGACGTGAGTTCCAGGAGAAAATCAGGCGCGCTGGCAATACCAACGACCCCTCTTACCCGTGACCTCAAACGCAGCGCCACATGCAGCGCGATCCAACCGCCCATGCTGGATCCGATCAAGACGAGCGGCTGCTCCGTCACGCAACTGATGACCCTTAACGCATCATCGATCCAAGTGGACACGGTACATTCTTCAAACACGCCTTCGGAACGTCCATGGCCGCTATAGTCGAAGGTTAGCACACCTGTGCCGCGCCGCTTCGCCCATCGGTGCATAGCCCGCGCCTTGGTGCCCGACATATCGGACCTGAACCCGTTTAGAAAAACCGCTGTGAGCCCGTCGCCCCGGGATATCTGCGCCGCTAAGTGAACACCGTCATCCCGTTCGATGCTCCGCACCTCGGGGCCAATTGACGGTTCTTTCATTCAGCACCTTCGGAATTCAAGGCGTTTACTCTTTTCCGATTTCAACAAGTTCATCGCCACGTGGCACATGCTCCCCTTTGCCCTCCATTATGCTTTAATACAGCAAGTAACCCCGCTCTTCCTCACGTTCAACTTCAGACATTGAGAGCATGCAAAAGCATCCCCTCTGGACTAATCTGTTTTTGCCACACAAACGAAAAGTACATGGGTCCAAAATCCACCGGACGGCGCATTGGATATTAGGCGCTACGGCTATGTGTAGTGCGCTCGACAGCACCATTAATAGTGCTCAAGCCCAAGCTAATCAAGCCATTCGCAATGAGGCTGAGCGTATTCAACGCGAGCAAGAACTGCGGCAGCGTCGCGAGCAACCGGGCATTGATATTCCTACGCCAGTTACCCTCGCCGATGATGGCGGTCGTTGTATAGACATCAACAGGGTGACCGTGGACGGTGTCACCGAAGAGCGTTCCCGCACCGTCAGTCAAATGAGCAAGGCGCTGAAGAATCAGTGCATTGATCCTCCCCACGACATTCGGACACCGACGTTAAGCGACTTGCTGTTGTTCGAAAGACGCGGGACTGATGTAATTGAACTGTACCGAGCAAACCGGGGGCTCGTTGGTTTGAGTCAAGCGGCCATGGCTGACCCTTGTATTGATTGATAATACGCTTGTTCAAGTTCTGTGGGCGGTACATGGTTGATAGCGCCCAGCAGGCGTTCATGGTTGAACCAGAGATCGATGAACAGTAAGGCGTCCACCACGCTGGCGAGCCCGTTATCACCGCCGCTCCCCCCGGCTGCTGGCCAACACAGATGGTCCCGGCTATACGGCTGCATGAGCGCATTGGCGGCGGCGCGGGCCGCTATGCAGTACGATTCCCTCACCCTGGTGGTCTGCCCGGATCCGGCCAGCGCGGATCGGCTGCGCGAAGAAATCAGCTTTTTCATCAATGGCGATGAACCTCTTCCCATTGCCAATTTCCCTGATTGGGAAACCCTTCCCTATGATCTGTTCTCGCCCCACCAAGACATCATTTCCGATCGGCTGAGTGCGCTAAACGCAATGCGAAGCGGCGCCCGGGGCATTCTAGTGGTACCGGTGGGCACATTGATGACACGCGTGTGCCCGCCCACTTATCTGACCCGCTACGCCATCGCCTTCAAGATCGGACAGCGCATCGATTTGACCGCTATGCGCCGGCAACTGGAGCAGGCCGGATACAACCATGTATCGCAGGTCACCGAGCATGGCGAGTTCTCAGTACGCGGTGCATTATTGGACCTCTTTCCCATGGGTACAAACGCGCCGCTTCGCATCGACCTATTCGACGAGGAGATCGAGTCCATACGCCGATTCGATCTGGAAACCCAACGTTCCACCGGCCAGATGGAGAGCATTGAGCTTATGCCGGCACGGGAAGTGCCGATCGATGAAGCCGGTATCGCCCAGTTCCGCCAATCGTTTAGAGCTCGCTTCGAGGGCGATCCAACTAATTGCCCGGTGTACCGGGAGGTGAGCCAAGGCATCGCCTCTCCCGGCATCGAGTACTATCTGCCGCTGTTCTATACTACCGCCAGCACCTTATTCGACTATCTACCTACAAGCGCCCTGGCCATCGTCACCGAGGGAGTAGAAGACGCAGCCAAGACTTTGTGGGATGAAATATCGCAGCGCTATGAAGCGCGGCGCCATGATCATCAGCGCCCCGTACTGGAACCGCGCGAACTCTATCTACCGGTACCCGATCTCTTCGCGGCCCTGGGGCAACTAAGGCGGGCAACTCTGGTACGGGACAACACCCGCAACGCGCTTCGCTTCGGCGCCCGTATCGGCGATCCCCTATCCATAGACGCCAGGGCGGCGGAGCCGCTGGCACGGGTTAAAGAATATTTGACAGCCACCGATACACGCGTCCTGTTCGTAGCCGACAGCCCTGGCCGGCTGGAAACGCTGGCCGATACCTTTGCCAGGCACGGTATTCGCACAGCGCGCTCGGCCGGGTGGTCCGAGTTCTTAAGTAGCGGCGACCCTGTGGCGATCACGGTGGGCCTGTTGGAGCGCGGCGCGATCATGGACACCCCGCCCATCAGCATCGTCACCGAATCGCAGCTATTCGGTGAACGGGTGGCCCAGCGCCGCCGCCGTAAAGCGTCCACCCGCGACGGCGATGCGGTGGTGCGCGATCTGGCCGAGTTAAATCCGGGCTCACCCGTAGTACATATCGATCACGGGGTCGGCCGCTATCTGGGTTTACAGACCTTATCCGCGGGTGGCGTGGACGGCGAGTTTCTCACCATCGAATACGCCGGCGGCGACAAGCTGTACGTGCCGGTGCTCACCTTGCATCTCATCTCCCGTTACACCGGCGCCGACCCCGATCACGCACCGATGCACAAGCTAGGGGGGACGCAATGGGCCAAAGCCAAACGCAAAGCGGCGGAGAAAGTTCACGACGTCGCCGCCGAACTGCTTGAAATCCATGCCCGTAGAGCGGCCAGATCCGGTTACGCGTTCACACTCGATGAAGGCCAATACACTGCTTTCTGTCAGGGTTTTCCCTTCGAGGAAACGCCCGATCAGGAGCAAGCCATCAATGCAGTGGTGGCGGACATGACCTCCACCGCGACCATGGACCGCTTGACCTGCGGCGATGTCGGTTTCGGTAAAACGGAAGTGGCGTTACGGGCCGCCTTCGTCGCCGTGCACGGCGGGCGGCAAGTGGCGGTGCTGGTGCCCACCACCCTGCTCGCCCAACAGCATTTTCAGACCTTCACCGATCGTTTCGCCGACTGGCCGGTGCGCATCGAATTGCTCTCGCGTTTTCGCTCGCGCAAAGAACAAAATGCGACCCTGAAAGGGCTTGCCGAAGGCCAGGTGGACATCGTCATAGGCACCCACAAGCTGTTGCAACCGGATATCGAGTTCAAGCAGCTAGGCCTGGTCGTGGTAGACGAAGAACACCGCTTCGGCGTGCGTCACAAGGAGAGCTTAAAAGCCCTACGCGCGGAAGTGGACATGCTAACCCTCACTGCCACCCCTATACCGCGCACACTTAATATGGCCTTCGCGGGCATGCGCGATCTCTCGCTCATCGCAACGCCTCCCGACCGCCGCTTGGCAGTTAAAACTTTTGTACGCGAATGGGATAACCCTACTATCCGTGAAGCCTGCCTGCGGGAAATCCGCCGCGGTGGACAGATTTATTTCATACACAACAAGGTAGAGAACATAGAGCGTATCGCCAGAGAACTCGCCGAGTTGGTACCGCAGGCCAGTATCCAAGTGGCCCACGGCCAGCTGCGCGAAAGCCAGTTGGAGCGGGTGATGCTGGACTTCTATCACCGGCGGTTCAATACGCTGGTATGCACTACGATCATAGAAACCGGCATCGACGTACCCAGCGCCAATACCATCATCATCAACCGCGCCGATCGCTTCGGCTTGGCTCAGCTTCACCAACTACGCGGCCGCGTGGGCCGCTCGCATCACCGCGCCTACGCCTATCTAGTGGTGCCTCCGCGCCGTTCCATGACCGCCGATGCCGTCAAGCGGTTGGAGGCCATCGAGTCGCTGGAAGAGTTGGGCATAGGCTTTACCCTAGCGACTCACGATCTGGAGATCCGCGGTGCCGGCGAAGTACTGGGTGAGGAGCAAAGCGGGCAGATCAACGAAGTTGGATACACCTTGTACACCCAACTCCTGGAACAGGCGGTGGCCGCGCTCAAAGCGGGCCGGGCGCCGGAACTAGACCGCCCACTGGACCACGGTGCAGAGATCGATCTGCACGTTCCCGCGCTCATTCCCGCCGACTATCTACCCGACGTGCACACCCGGTTGATGATGTACAAGCGCATCGCCAGCGCTGCAACCGAGGGTGCCCTGGACCAGCTACAAGTAGAGATGATCGACCGGTTTGGCCTGTTTCCGGGACAGGTAAGACATCTGTTTGAAATCAGTGCGCTTAAACTCAAGGCGGCGCCGATCGGTGTTCGCAAAATCGACTTTGGTGCCGCCTCCGGCCGCATCATTTTCAAAGAAGATGCACCGGTCGATGCGGCCCGGCTGGTGCAATTAGTGCAACTGCATTCCAAGATTTACCGTTTTGACGGACCACAAACACTAAGGGTCCAGCAATCGATGGAAGACGCAGACACAAGACTTGAGTGCTTGGATACACTTTTGAGCGATCTCACCACTAAGGATGCGGCCTGAGCTTACCGCCAGGGGCTGGCAACGGCTGAGCGTAATCGCGCGATAAATTAGTTGAAGTTGCAGTCGCTCAAAGAGAACTCTAAAAATGCGAAGAGTTATTCAAAGTACAGTGATTTTGCTAGTGCTGCTCATGGTGGCGTCCAAGGCTGCGGCTGAGCGCTGGTATACGATTGAGGTTTTGATATTCAAACAAGCCAGCCTGGCCCAAGGATTCGAGGTCGAGTTGTGGCCTGAAACGGCAGAGGAACCACGCGATGGTCTGGTGCTAGGGCGCGGTGGCTCCGTAAGATCACTCAACCGTAGCGGCTCGGTACAGCGGGTACCCCGCGTACAACTGGCTTACGGTGGCACCGCAGCCCGGCTACGGCACGCGGGCTATACGCCTTTAGTACACACAGGTTGGCGGCAGCCGGGCATAGACCGTGACCGCTCGCTGCTTGTTGCGGTCGCCGGCGGTAGCGGGAACAGCAATGTGCGCGGCACGGTGCGCGTGTCCCTCTCGAAATACTTGCAGGTCGATGCCCACCTGCTATTCGAGCACGCACACTATGCTGACGCCGCCTTTATCCTGCGCGAACAGCGGCGTATGCGCTCGGGGGAGATGCACTATTTCGACCACCCGCTATTCGCCATGCTGATGCGGATTATTCCCTACGAACCGCCTGGGGGTGAATATATTCCCGCCGCCGAACCCGCGGCGCCCAAGGAATCGGCTCCAAACGAACCTGACGAAATAACGCCTGCCAAAACAACACAATAAGTGAGCCCATCACTCGGGTGCGGCAGTAAGTGCCCGCAACAGCCGGTGTACCTTGGCCATCCCCACAACCAGGTTGGCCTCGATCATATCCATCGTGATCGCCGATGGCCCACGCCCTGCGGCAGGATTTACGACCACTGCACAGCACCCGTAAGGGATACCCAACTCCCGCGCTAGGCCAGCTTCAGGCATGCCGGTCATCCCGACAACGTCGCAGCCATCGCGCTGCAAACGATCGATCTCCGCCGCGCTCTCCAAACGCGGCCCCTGAGTGGCGGCATAGGTACCGCCGTCATGAATATCAACCGCAGCCGCGCGAGCAGCCTGCCGCAGCTTCGCCCGGACCCGCTCATCATAAGGCTTGGTAAAATCCACATGCGCCATCTGTTCGGCTTGCGCATCCCAATAGGTATGCTCCCTGCCCCAGGTGTAGTCGATCACCTGATCGGCCAATACGATATCGCCTGGTCGCATAGAGGGATTGATGGAACCAACCGCCGCCACTGCGATGATCGCTTTTACATGTTGTGCCAGCGCCCAGATGTTCGCCCTATAGTTGATCTGATGCGGGGCCAACCGGTGATCCGGTCCGTGCCGCGGCAGAAACGCTACCCGCACACCCTCTAAATCGCCGAATACGATATCCTCAGATGGCGTTCCATACGGCGTAGACACGGACATCGCGCCTTCTACTTGAACGCCTTCCAGGTGCTCGAGCCCAGTCCCGCCTATGATGCCCCAGCGTGCGGTTACTTCCATGCCTTAGCCTACGTTCACAGTCACTCGCCAACTACGACAGTTTCTTGTACTTGATCCGCCGCGGCTGACCGTAATCATCACCCAACCGGCGCTTACGATCGGCCTCATAGTCGGCGAAGTTACCCTCGAACCAAACCGCCTGCGACTCACCCTCTAAAGCCAAGATATGGGTGGCAATACGATCCAAAAACCACCGGTCGTGGGAGATCACCACCACACATCCCGGAAACCCCAAAATCGCTTGCTCCAACGCCTGCAAAGTCTCCACGTCCAGATCATTGGTGGGCTCGTCGAGCAGCAGTAAGTTACCTCCACTGACCAACAACTTGGCGAGGTGCACCCGGTTGCGCTCGCCTCCGGACAGATTAGCGACGTGCTTCTCTTGCTCCGTTCCCCTGAAATTGAAGCGCCCTACATACGCACGTGACTGTACTTGATAACCTTCAACGTCCATGGTGTCCAAGCCACCGGAAATCTCCTCCCACACCGTGTTGCTACCGGTCAAGCTGCCGCGTGACTGATCGACATACGACACCTTGACCGTATCGCCAATGCGAAGCTCACCGCTATCGGGTAGATCCAAACCGGCAAGCAGGCGCAAGACAGTGGTCTTGCCAGCACCATTGGGACCGACTATACCGACTATAGCGCCCGGTGGCAGCGCAAAGCTCAGGGTGTCTATGAGCAAACGATCGCCAAATCCCTTACTGATCCCATCCGCTTCGACCACCCGATCACCCAGCCTGGGACCTGGTGGTATATATAGTTCGCTGATGGCGCTACGCTGCTGAAATTCCTTGGAGTTGAGTTCATCAAAACGGCTAAGACGAGCTTTGCTTTGGGTCCGTCTACCTTGCGGGTTGGACTGCACCCATTCCAACTCGGCTTTAAGGCGCCGCCGGTGGGAAGATTCACGCTTCTCTTCCTGCGCCAAACGCTGCTCTTTTTGCTCGAGCCAAGAGGAGTAGTTGCCCTGCCAGGGAATGCCCCGGCCGCGATCCAATTCCAAAATCCATCCCGCTACGTTGTCTAGAAAATAACGATCATGGGTCACCGCGATCACCGTACCGGGAAACTCCTGCAAAAAGCGCTCAAGCCACGCCACCGACTCCGCGTCCAAATGGTTGGTAGGTTCGTCCACTAGCAACATATCCGGCGCCGCCAGGAGCAGCTTGCATAAAGCTACCCGCCGGCGCTCACCACCGGATAGATGGGTCACCTCGGCATCCCATGGCGGCAACCGTAACGCGTCGGCAGCCACTTCCAGCCTACGATCGACTTCCCAACCCTGCGCCGCGTCTATGGCATCTTGAAGTTGTCCTTGCTCCTCCAACAAGGCGTTCATGCGCTCCTCATCCATCGGCTCGGCAAACGCGGCGCTGATCTCGTCAAAACGGGTTAACAGCGCTTTGACTTGAGCAACGCCCAGTTCCACGTTGCCTCGAACATCAAGGCTTTCATCCAATTCCGGCTCTTGTGGTAGATAACCTATACGTATGCCCGCCTGAGCCCGTGCTTCCCCGTGAAAGTCCTGATCTATCCCGGCCATAATCCGCAGCAGGGAACTCTTACCGGCGCCATTCAAGCCGAGTACACCAATTTTGGCTCCGGGAAAAAAGGACAAAGAGATGTCAGCCAGAATCTCCCGCTTTGGCGGTACCACCTTGCCAACACGGTTCATGGTGTAGACGTATTGCGCCATAAGGCTCTCGCGCTCTGTCAAAGTGTTTGCTACCGCGCACAACGCGCCGGTCCAAAAACGCTGATGCCCCGCGCAGCGAGGCATCGTTGATACGAAAATCACGCAGCACGCTAGCTACGCCAACTTCCTGCTATTTTTCATCGAAAGCAGCGGCCATCGCCTGACTCAACTTATCGAATTCATCATCCGGTGGATTGCCGTCGTAAATGAGATTTATCCGGTTTTGCCGGTACGCCTCCCGGGTAAAAACATACGGATCCAATGCGGACTCATCCCGGAAACGAATAGCGCTACTCAAGCTAGCGCGCTCATCAATAGCGCCCAGAGCGAATACCGGTAAAAAAGCACCACCGAGTTCCACATACGTCAGAGGATTAGCAAGAGTCGATACCGGGATACTCCAGATATCCCGGAGTGAACTGGGACCGCGCCCAGGTAACACGAGATAAGCCCCCTCGTCAGCGCCCCACAGACCCAGGGTTTGTCCAAAATCTTCGTTGTGCCGATCAAGTCCCATCGACGTTGCCGGATCGAAAAGACCGCCAATGCCGACCGTACTGTTGACTACGAAACGGCCAGCATCAGAGAACGCATCGCCGATTTTGCCTTGCAGTACATTATTGACCACATGGCCAGGCTCATCGAGATTGTTGAAGAAATTCGATACGCCCCGGCGCATGCCACCCGGTACATACTCCACATAAGCATCAGCGATAGGCGCGATAAGATGCTTGTCTAGGTGATTGTTAAGAGCGTCGAAATCCCTATTCATCGGCTCGAACGGATCATTCGGATCGGAAGGATTGGCGGCGCATCCGGCCAAGGTACCGACAACGGCCACCACTGTGGCGAAGCGGCTAACGCGACTGAATACCGTGCTCATCTAATACTCCGTTGGGAATATTCCATTGGTGCCCCACTAGGCCAGTGCCCCACTAGGCCAGTGCCCCACTAGGCCAGTGCCCCACTAGGTTGGGGTTCACCATGCCCTGTGCCCCGTGCCAACATCCTAGCGTCGGCGACGTATTTTTATCCGCTGAATGGTACGCGGGGAGACATGCGCAGAGCAAGGTAATATATCCTTTCAAAACAGTCGTTATAACTAATGGGCGCCTCTAAAAATAGTCATTTTTTCGTGAGTGCAAGGAAGCACCGCGCGCACAACCGCAGTGTATAGGTGATACCTGAGGATTCGAGCACGGCGCTGACGCCGCAATCGCGGAAAAAGTGCATTTTTAGAGGTGCCCTAATTGGAATATCGAGATCTTATTGCAGTTTTATCTATGATGCCGAGGCTAATTTCGTGACGTATTGTCGAATTTTCCGCATCAACCCGTCGAAACCATCGCGGGTAATTATCGCGGCATATTCAGAGCGGCGCAGTGACAACTCACTCACGCCTTGGGCGATCACGTTGACTATTCGCCACCGCCCATCTCGCAGATGCAGCATATAATCCAACGCCACCTTCTGCGAGCCGGTGAACAGATAAGTGCGAACCAGTTTCCTGTTGCGCTTCAAATCCCGCTGCGAAACTATCTCGAAGCGCTGACCAGAGTATGCATTGAAACGGCTCGCATAAGTCGCCGACACCATTTCCGTAAACAACGCCTCGAACTGGGCGCGTTGCTCTTCAGTCAGCTTACGGCTGTGCCGTCCCAAGGTTAAACGTGTCAATACTGCCAGATCGAAGGTCTCCGCCAGCACTGGCGAGATAGCCGCGTACCGGCCTTCGAATCCCGCCTGGGCGCCTGCACGCATGATTTCAAGTAAGCCCTCGTTGAGGCGCATCACCGTATCGCTAGGGGTACTTTGGCCGAATCCTTGCAGTGGGACATGCAAGAGTACGGCTAGAGTGAGCGCCAGCGTCCAATACAGAGGCTTCATCCAATGCAGGGGTTTCGCGGCGTACTTTAACTGACTATGCACGGTCGTAGCCCTCTACACACTGTAATCGCGCGCTTTCCATCGAGAGCGGGTACCCCGCCAATAACCGATAGCGGAGGCCCAGGTCATGGCCAGATACAAAGCGGCGGCCACGGGTAACGCGATGGCGTAGCCCAATCCCACGCAATAGAACCTCACCGTGGGCCAGAAGTTCAATGTCATAGCGACCCAAGTCACCGCGCCGGTCCAACGGATCCAGCCATCACCGGCCACGGCCACCAATACGGGTGCCATATAGACCACCACCATTGCCGCAGTACAAGCCAACAATAGCCAAACACTGTAACAAAGCTGAGTGAACGCGGTGCGCGAGACCAGCGCCCAAATGCCCTTGAGTCCACCTGAGGGCCGGCGCGAGTAGAGCGAGCGGCTCAAGCCAGTCCAGCTGGAAAAACCTTCGCGTTTAACTAGAGCAGCCAAGGTACAGTCATCGATCAACGCCGCGCGCAAGGCCGCGAAACCGCCGATCCGATGCAGTGCCTCCACGCGCAGCAAAACACAGCCGCCTGCCGCTGCAGCTACTCGGCTGCCTGCCGCATTCGACAAAGCGAACGGATAGAGCAGTTTGAAGAAATAGATGAACGGCGGCAGCACAAGACGCTCCACCATGGTCCCCATGGGCAACTCAGCCATGAGGGACACCAGCGCCACGGTACCGGGGCTGCCGCCGCCGATTTTGCGCCGCAGTGCCGTCAATAAACCTGGCGCGGTCTCGATATCGGCATCCAAAAGCCACACCAACGGCCGCCGCAACAAACCCTCGGCTTGATACAGGGCCCAGACTTTACCGCTCCATCCTCGAGGCAACGCCTGGCCTGTCACTACTTTGACGTTCATCAATCCGGTAGCGGCGATGGCTTGGCGGGTGCCATCGGTCGATTGATCGTCCACCACGATGATCTCCAGCCCCTCGCCTTGGCCGGCAACCGCCACCAGCGTCCGGCCAATGGTGGCCGCTTCATTACGCGCGGGGATGAGCACGGTCACATCGTCATGGCTTGCAAGTTCCTGGCGCCGGGGTCGCGTCGCATCATCCGCCGCCGTCAACCGCTCGCACACCGACCACGGGCGCCAGGGCAAAATCCAAATGCAAAGCCAGCTAAGGGCGCTGGCTATGGCAAGAACACTGAGTATGCCTTGCCACACGAATTGGACGCCGCAGGTTCTACTGAAGCTCAAGCCACCCGGCGATCGGGTGGATCGGCAATGTCATTTTGCCCCTCCGGTGACCGCGGCGCATCGGCCTCCTGACCGTAGACACCGGGCAACTCGGGCGCCATCGGCCCATCCACCCGCGGACCGCGCAGGGCACGCCACGCCGCCTTGAGAGGGTTAGCCACCGCATCCTTGACGGCGGTGGGCTCGAACCCACAGTGCATCATGCAGTTAGCGCACTTGGCATTGCGGCCCACCCCGTAGTTGTTCCATTGCGTATCGTTCATCAACTCGGAAAACGACTTCGCATAACCTTCCCCGACCAACAAATAACAAGGCCGCTGCCAACCAAAAACATTGCGCGTGGGATTACCCCAGGCAGTGCATTGATAAGACTGATTGCCGGCGAGAAAATCCAGATACAAGCTAGAATGATTGAATCGCCACTCACGGCCTTTGCCCAGGCGGAACAAACTTCTGAACAAGTCTTTGCTAGCCTTGCGTTTCATGAAAACTTCTTGTTTCGGCGCCCGCTCATACCAGAACCCGGGTGCGATAGTGACACCTTCGACATCAAGAGCAGTCATATCGTTCATGAACTGGGCCACTTCCTGGGCCGACTCGTTTTGAAACAGCGTGCAGTTGACGGTAACCCTGAACCCCCGCTTGCGCGCCGTCCTGATCACCTCCACCGCTTTGTCGTAGACCCCATCGCGGCAAACCGAGGCGTCGTGGCGCGCCCGGTTGCCATCCAAGTGCACGGAGAAGGTCAGATAGGGGGACGGTTCGTAGTCATCCATGCGTTTGGCCAACAGCAGCGCGTTGGTGCACAGATAAACGAATTTCTTGCGCTTGATATAACCACGGACGATGGCCGGCATTTCCCTGTGAATGAGCGGTTCACCGCCGGCGATGGACACCACGGGCGCGCCGCACTCGTCGATGGCCTCCATCGCCTCGGCCACACTCATGCGTTGGTTGAGTATCTCGTCCGGGTAGTCGATCTTGCCGCAGCCAGCGCATGCCAAATTACAGCGAAATAACGGCTCCAGCATTAAAACCAGCGGGTACCGCTCCTCTCCCCTCAAGCGCTTGCCAAGCACGTAGAGCCCGACTTTGAGCTTCTGACGGAAGGGGACTCCCATGCGCAATTCTCCCACGCGCTAACTGAACCACGGTACCAGAGTAGGTTGCCTGTGTTTGGTACGGGTAGGGCATAACCAGTGCCATGCAAGGGGCGCCAGTGCTGGCTGCACATCGGCGCTGGCCGCGCATAACGTCAACCCTGTCAGCATCACTCGAGCACTAACCGCTAGGCATCGGCCCAAGACATCCGCCCTTTGGCCAGCGGATAGTGTCTACGAAAGCGCCGGCAAAACCAAGCACGAATAATCCCGTACTGCCTTATTCGTAGCCATTCTACGGAAGGTGCAGGATAATACGCGGCTACTGTCACAACACTGTTCGGGTCTGCGCCCATGTCCGATATGCCTCGCGCCCGCTTACTTGACCGTATCGACTACCCGCACGACCTGCGGGCGCTGCCGGAGTCCCGACTGCTGGAAGTGGCCCGTGATTTACGGGAATTCCTGATCGAATCGGTGTCCCAGTCCGGCGGCCACTTCGCCGCCGGTTTGGGCACGGTCGAATTAACGGTCGCGTTACACTACATATTCAACACGCCCAGCGACCGTCTGGTCTGGGATGTTGGACACCAAGGCTACCCTCACAAGATCTTGACCGGCCGCCGCAAGCATATGGGCACAGTGCGGAAATGGGAAGGTATTTCGCCCTTCCCGAAGCGCTCAGAAAGCGAGTACGACACCTTCGGCGTGGGCCATGCGGGGACCTCCATAGGCGCCGCGCAAGGCATGGCCGAAGCCATTGAACGAACCGGCGCCAAGCGCAAGGTGGTCGCCATCATCGGCGATGGTGCGATGACCTCCGGCATGGCGTTCGAGGCGCTCAACCACGCCGGCGAATGCGAGACGGACCTGTTAGTCATTTTGAATGACAACGAGATGTCCATTTCGCCGAACGTGGGGGCTCTTTCGAGCTACCTCACCCGAGTGATATCGGGGCGGCTGTACTCCACCGTGCGCGCAGGCAGCAAGAAGGTTCTGGGCCGCATGCCGCCAGTAAGGGAGCTGGCCCGCAAAGCAGAGGGCCATTTCAAGGGACTCATCGTTCCCGGTACGCTGTTCGAAGAATTGGGTTTCAACTATTTCGGGCCGTTGGACGGCCATGACCTACCCGCACTGGTGGGAACGCTTCGAAATCTCGCCGAGCTTGAAGGTCCCCGGCTTTTGCACGTGGTCACGCGTAAAGGCAAAGGTTATGCCCCGGCGGAGCAGGATCCGGTCAAATACCACGGCATAAGCTCGCCGTTCGACCCGTCGTCGGGGATCCAGCCAGCGGCCGCCAAGCCTAGTCCTACCTATTCGCAGGTGTTCGGCGACTGGCTGTGTGACATGGCCTCCCGTGACCAACGCCTGGTCGCGATTACGCCCGCGATGCGCGAAGGGTCGGGCATGGTGCGCTTTCATCGCGAGTACCCGGATCGCTATTTCGATGTGGCCATCGCCGAGCAGCACAGCGTCACTTTGGCCGCAGGTCTGGCCTGTGAGGGCATGAAGCCGGTGGTTGCGATCTACTCGACTTTCTTGCAACGCGCGTACGACCAAGTGGTACACGACGTCGCATTACAGAATCTGCCTGTGATATTCGCCATCGACAGGGCCGGCGTGGTTGGTGGCGACGGCCCCACTCATGCCGGCAACTACGATATCGGTTATCTGCGCTGCTTGCCGAATATGGTCATCATGACGCCGTCGGACGAAAACGAATGCCGGCAGATGTTGTTCACCGCATATGGCCTCGATCAGCCCACTGCGGTGCGCTACCCGCGCGGCAAAGGACCCGGCGTGCAGGTGGAAGAGCACATGGCGGCATTGCCCGTCGGCAAAGCGCAAGTCGTACGTGAAGGATACGGCGTCGTCATCTTGGCCTTCGGACCCATGTTGGCACCCGCCCTGGAAGTGGGTAAGACCCTGGACGCCACCGTAGTCAATATGCGCTTCGTCAAACCGATGGACGAAGAGTTGGTCGCAGCGATGGCGCGCAGTCACGAGTTGGTGATCACCATAGATGAGAACACGCTCGCTGCCGGTGCCGGAAGCGCGGTCAACGAAGTCCTAGCGGCCCGTGGCATCAGCGTGCCCGTGTTGAATCACGGTATCCCCGATAGATATATCCAGCATGGCTCGCGTGAAGACAACTTGCGCGACGCGGGATTGACCGCTGAGGGTTTACTGAAGGCCGTGCAAACGCGGTTACGGGCGCACAATCACCTGGGGCAACAGGCCGCCGGTTAGAACCGGGGCCTTAGTGTTAAGGCCCCTTGAGCCGGGGCAGCACCTGCGCCTCGGCTCGGCTGATATCCTGCGGAAAATCGATCTCGATCCACGGCAACCCGGTCACGTCCTCCACGCCGAAATGAGGACCGTCCTCACTTAGCATGGCGTCGCGTAGCGGCGCTTCATAGTGCTCATCCAGACAACCGCGTTGCACATAAGTCTTGCACCGGGCTACCAAATCCTCTGCCGTCCCGGGAGCAAGCTTGAAAAATCCCACCGACTCTCCTTGCACGTCAAAAACGAGCCCGGCGGGCAACTCCTTGCCGAATTCCACGATATTCCGGTTGGAGACGCACACCTTCACCGGTTCCGCCCCCGGTTCGAAATCCCTATCGAGCAAGACACAATCAGCGTGCGCAGATTCGATTAACCGTCTGAGCATGCGCGTGTCGCACAGTACATCCGCATCCATCAGCAAGACGGGCTGATCCGCGACGAAGTGTTCCCGCATCGCCAGTACGGTGAGGATATTGCCCCGCGTGTAGTCGGGGTTGAATGTGGTAGACACATCCATCCCGTCCCCATGCTTTTCAAGTTCCGCCTCAATCAACTCGGCTTTGTAACCTATGCCGATGTGAACGCGCTCGATACCACACGCCCGCAGGCGCTCCAGCTGCCGCGCTATCAGGGAGCGAGCGCCAAACGGCAGCAAACACTTGGGGATCTCTTGTCCATAAGGGCCGAGCCGTACGCCGACTCCAGCCGCCAGAATCAACGCTTTCATGCCCACGCCGATGCACCCGCCCATGTCAATGAACCCATATCAGCTAGCACTATCCAGATATCCGTTTTTCGCAAACCAGTCCAGCGCGTCATCGATAGCTTGGGTTGCTGGCCTGGGGCGGTATCCCAGTTCCTCTCGCGCACGGGCCGAGGAGAAATACATGCGTTTCATCGACATGCGTACCCCATCCAGGGTGGCTAAGGGTTCCTGGTCCGAGCGCCGCAATCGCGCCCACCCCTCGGCAATGAGCGCGATAGGCCACACGGCGGCGTGAGGCAGGCGTATCTTTGGAACACGCCGCCCTATGCGCTGCGCAACGAGCCGCAGGATTTTCACAAACGGCATATTCTCCCCGCCCAACACGTACCGCCGTCCCGGCGTCCCATGCCAAAAAGCTTGCAGATGACCCTCGGCCACATCGTCCACGTGCACGACATTAAGTCCCGTATCCACATACACCGGGATCAATCCCTTAGCCGCATCCACGATGATCTTGCCAGTGGGGGTCGGCTTGATATCCCTGGGTCCTATAGGCGTGGATGGATTGACCGTCACCACTTGCATGCCAAGTTCCGCAGCCACCGCATGAACCGCTTGCTCGGCAAGGTATTTGGAGCGCTTGTAGTGCCCTACCATCTCGCCCAGTGTGACGGGTGTCTGCTCATCGGCGACACTGCCATCCATCCCGGCATGTAACACTGCCACGCTGCTGGTATAGACCACGCGACCGACGCCGGCGCCGGCGGCGGCCCGCAACAAGGCGGCGCTGCCCTTGACATTGGTGCGGTAAAGCGCGCGCGGTTGCCGTGCCCACAAGCGGTAGTCGGCTGCCACATGAAACAGGGCGTCACAACCCGCCATCGCTATGCGCAATGATCGCGCGTCACACAGATCCCCTGTGATCCGCTCCGCATCAATGCCTTCAAGATTGTCCAGGAGAGCGTCTTTACGGTGCAAAAGCCGCAAGTTAAATCCATTGGCTAACAAACATCTCGCCACCGCGCTGCCCACGAATCCGGTGGCTCCGGTCACCAGCGTACGCCGTGGAACGGGCAGAGCGCAGACAGTGTCAAGTGGCTTCATGTGCGCACACTCGGCTTGACCAAAAGCGCTGGCAAGACCACCAAGGTCGCCACCAGTGTCAGCATTAAACCGATAGTCAACACCAAGCCCATGGACGCCGTGCCAGGATGGGCGGAATAGGCCAGGTTGCCGAAGCCGCAGATCGTAGTAAGCGCGCTGATAACAATAGCCCGTGCCGTGCTAGTACCCAGCAAGCAGCTCCCCGTGGGAGGCGCCACCCGGGCGCGGTGTACCAGATGAATGCCATTGTCCACCCCGATCCCCAACAACAGCGGCAGCGCTATTACATTGGCGAAGTTAAACGGCAACGAGAACAACGCCATACAGGCGGCGGTCAACAATGCGGCCAACAGTAGCGGCGCCAACACCAAGAGTACGTCTTTTAAAGAGCCTGTAATTATCCATAGCAGGAAAAAAATAAGCACGAGCGCTGATGTGAATGCTTGCACAAATGAACCCACCACCACATCGCTGGCGCCCAAATTCACCTCCGGCGTGCCGGTTGCATTGGAGGCGACGGCTTGTACCGCTCTCACAAAACGCACCAACGCGTCATTGTCGTTCAAATCTTCGCTAGGTTTTACCTCCATGCGCCAGCGTCCATCCGCCGCCCGCCAACGCTCGGCAAGCGCCGGCGGGAGATCGTCCAACGTCACATGATCGGCTTGCAATGAGCGCTCTAGCCGCAAGATGGTTGCCGGAAAATACTCGAACACGCGCTCGTGCAGATCGCGCGCCACACTCTCGGCCGAGGCCGCTTCGTCCAGCTTCGTTATCAATGCCCGCCCGCAGCGGACCAAGCGCGCCCGGGCCGCATCTACACCGGCATCCTCCGCCCGGTACCCCTGCATAGCGGCGAGCATCTTCGCAAGAGCCGAGCGGGTGCGAGCGGCTGAATCCGGAACACTTCGGCCCGGCTCGGACAGGGTGTGGCCTAGCAACAATTCCAAGTCGGCGACGATAGCCAGTTTGTCCTCCTGCTGCGCCGGTATGAAATCGGCCAGCGAGCGGGTGCCGTGCACCTCGCGCAACTGTTCCAGCTTCGGTGCCACTGCCCGCAGGCTATCGGGATGGTCCAGGATCGACAGCGTCCAGGGCGCGGAACCCGCATCGTCCATGAGTTCAAGATAAGTGGCGACGGACTCGGTCTGCGGGTCGCGCAGATGAATAGGATTGTGATCGAAATGAGCAAACGGTAACGCCACCGCACCGGCCAGCGCACCGGCCAGCGCCGCCCACAACACGATGCCGCGCGGAAGACGGCGGCGCTTGTTTTGCCCCAATCCAGGCAGGGCACCGTGATTGCCGCCTAAAACACTGAGCGCGGCGGGCAGCGCCGTCACACTGGCGAACAGACTGATGAACATGCCAGCACCAGAGATGATGCCGAGCTCGGAGACCCCGGCGAAATCGGTCGGCACGAAGGCAAAAAAGCCAACGCCCGTGGTGATGGCACATAACACCAGCGACGTTCCCACATCCCTGGCACCAGTGATTAACGCACTCACTGGCGGCTCGCCGCTGCACACCAATTCCCGGTGGCGCAGACAATAGTGCACCGCGTAGTCCACCCCTAAGCCGATGTACAAAACAGCAAACGCGACGGAAATAAGATTCAACCGTCCCACGGCGAATGCGGCGAACGCCCCGGTCCACAAGAGCCCCATCGCAAGAGCGATCATGACCGCCAGCACCGCCCGCCATGAACGCAGCCCGAGCAGTAGAACAAGGGTCACTAAAATGCCCGCGGAAATGGCGGCTACCTTCATTCCCCGCGTTACCGTGCGCAACTCCTCGTGGGCCATCGCGCTGGCGCCCGTGATGCGCATCCTGGTGGACGAGGTGCCGCGCAACGACAGTTCGGTGGCGATATCGCGTATACGCGCGATAACCGGCCCGGCCGGCAATAACTCGGAGTAATCGAGCTTGGCTTTGACGAATATGAATTGCCGCCAAATAAATTGCCCTCGGTCCGCCGCGCTGGGTGTTTGTGCCGCCATCACGGCGCGCCATGACACCCGCTGTTCACCCGGTCCGCCGGCGGCGGCCATGACCGCGCTCAAGCCGTCCATCAACCGAGTCAGGGGGCCGCTGTCTATAGGACCACCCGCTGCGGGCAGTTGTTGTAACAATCCGAATAGCTCACTCACGGCAGGACGCCTATTCAACCCTCCGAGCAAGGGTTGCGCCGCAGCCAACCGTGCAGTCAGCGCTTCGAGTTCATCGACATCCAGATAGAGCAATCCGTTGCGCTCGAAGAACGGATCCAACTCGGGTGCATAAACCCATTCAATGAATTCGGATTCGCCACTCAATCGCCGCAACAACTGTTTAGCCGCGGCCTCCGCCGCCTCCGCGCTCTTACCATCTATAACTAAGGTAAGCGTGGCGCGAAGCGCCGGCACCGAGGTAATAAAATCCAAATAGCGCTGGCGCCAGGGTAAATCCGGCGAAATCATATCGGCGGTATCGGTATTGACCCCTAGCGTATTGGTCATGTACTGCCAGGCGGCACCACTCAGGACTACACCTATAACCAGCACAACAATAGGATACTTGACGACTAGAGCTACCCATGCACTCAACCACCGGGCGATGAAGGACGCTATCTGCATATCACCGCACTGCTCGCAAACGGACGCGACCCCAAAACCTAGACTTTGAATCGATACTGCTTGCCCGGATCGCGTTCACAATCCGGCGGATAGCTCGCTCGTTTATCCGCGTAGTACCGCAGGCGGTGATCGCCGGCGCTAGCCGCGTTATAGGTGACGTATAAAACACGCCTCGCGCGCTCGGTCAGATTGGGCGCCGAGCGGTGGGGACAATAGGAATCGAAGAAAAGCGCATCTCCAGGTTGCGTTTCAATAGGCTCGTAGTTAACGCCTTCGATATCATCGGCCAAGGGTTGCCACATCGCCCCTAATAAGCCACGGCGGTGATGTCCCTTGGCCACTTCCAGGCAACCGTTGCGCGCGGTGGCCGGATCGATACCGATCAACAAGGTAATGTGAAGTGGCGCGAAAGTATCCCATCCTGCCTGCACGTCCTGATGGGCTTTGAATCCATCACCGCCCGGCATCTTGAAATTTATCTTCTCCTTGAAAAGAACCGCTTGCTCACCAAACAACTGAGCCACGCAAGCGGGTCCTTTGCCGGTACGCAACCACTCATCGAAGCCTTCGTGGTAAGGACAAAAATTCTCTATTCTGGACAACACACGCTTGCCTTGCTCACGCAAGCTGTCCTCGTAGTATGCCATCTGCCGTCCGGCAACCTCAGGCAGCGCTTGCACTTCATCGCAAAAACGGGCGATAACATCCATGTGCATGGGAGAGAAGAAACCGGGCACACATAAAACGCCGTCGTGGTGAAACTGCGCGATCTGTGCATCGTTCAACGGCCCCGCCGACGCGCTCGCGGATGCAGATTGTGCCGTTTCGATCAAGAGTTATCCTCTCCACGAGTATTCAAATCCGCACGTAGCGCCTGCGCCATACACCGCAACGTGTCCAATGCTTGTTTGAAATCGGCGCCTAGCGAGATGAGCTCGCTCATCAGTGCTGGCCGGCGTAGTACGGCGGCGGCGGCATGCAGCAGCCTTAATTCGCCGTTGCCGTTCAGCAATTCGGCAACACGCGGCGACAAAGAGGTACCAGCGTCATCACACACCGAGCGTACGATGGCAAACGGCACCGCCGCCGCGTTGGCCGCTTCCGCTACACCACCCGACTCCATATCGACGCCCGCAGCGCCGTGCGCACTAGCTAAGCGGGCTTTAGCCCGGACATCCATGACCATTTCATCCACCGCCACGTGTGGCGCGCAGACGGTGCTCAGGCACGTACCGGCAATCCGGCTCAACCAGGAATAGAGCTTTTCATCCGTATGAAAAAAAGCACCGCGCCAATGCAATTCAGAGGGTAGCAACAATGTACCTGGGGCAAGCTCCGGCCTCAGTCCTCCAGCGACACCAAAACTCACCAATGCCCTAGCCCCTTTATGAATTAATGCCTGCGCCGCCCGGCGCGCCCGCTCAGGCCCGACGCCTAGACATACGGCGGGTAACCCGGTGAGCGCGGCGGCACGGTATTCGGCTTTGAGCGCCACTACCAAACCGGCCTCAGCCAGATCAGAAGACGTGTTCGAGGGCGAGCAGTTCAAAAGCCGGGTATTCAAAGCCAAGGCGTTCAAGGAGCAGCGGCATCACGCATATACCTCGCCATCGCCCACAACGGGAAATAGCGGCTATAACCGTGATACTTGAGATAGAACACGCGGGGAAAACCGGGAGCGGTGAAATCCTTCTCGAACCACAACCCATCGGCCCGTTGTGTTTGCCGCAAACGATCGATGCCCCGCCGTACCGCGTCATGCCCGGTTTCGCCTGCGGCCATCAGACCTAGCAGCGCCCAAGCGGTTTGGAAGGAAGTGCTATTGGCGCCGGTCCCCGCCAAAACGGGATCCAGATAGGAGTCGTTGCTCTCACCCCAACCGCCATCGCTACACTGGCGCGCGAGCAGCCACTGCACCGCCTGCCGCACCGATGGGCGCTGCACCGGCACACCGGCGAGTTCGAAACTCATAAGCACCGACCAAGTGCCATAGATATAGTTGGTCCCCCAACGGCCGAACCAACTGCCATCGGCTTCCTGTTCCCGCTCCAGATAATCAATAGCGTCATTGATGATGGAGCGGTATCCTTCCTTATCGACCAGCGACAAAAAGCCCAAACAACGCGCGGTAACATCCGCTGTGGGGGGATCCAGTAACGCGCCGTGATCGGCAAACGGGATTTCGTTCAGATAGTAGTGGGTATTATCCACGTCGAAGGCAGCAAATCCGCCGTTGCGCGACTGCATACCGGCGACCCAGCGGGCGGCGCGCCGAATGTTATCGCCATAGCGATCGAGATCGGCCAGATACATCGCCCAGCCAACCGCAGCCGTATCGTCAATGTCTGGATAATACGCATTGTCATATTGAAACGGCCAACCTCCGCCCGGCAAATCCGGCCTGGCATCGCGCCAATCGCCCGGTTCGTCACCTAACTGCCGTGCCGCTAACCAGTCCAGTCCGCCGATCACCGCCACCGCCTCTTGCGGCCCGGCAGCATGCACCGCTAAACAGGCGAGCGCCGTATCCCACACCGGCGATACACAGGGCTGCACATAAGCTTGATCGCCACGCATCACCGGCAAGCGCTTGAGCGCCTCGCGCGTGCGCTGTCGGCGCGGATCATCAGCGGCAACACCAGCAACCGCGAGCGCCTCATGGGCGTTGACCATGGCCGGAAAAATAGCGCCTAGACCATCCGCGCTGGCGATGCGCTCGCTCACCCAAGCCAGTGCTTTGCCCATGGCATACCGGCGCAGCGGCCCCGGGATCAGCGGTTCCAGCACCCGTGCGAACGCATCCAAACCGATCAACAGGCGGTTGCTGAAAGAGCGCACCGGAAACCAATGACGCTCCTCGAATGGCGGCGTGGTAAAAATCTCGGGAATACCGATGCGCCGCGGATTCTTCGCTTTCGCTTTCAAACTGCACAGGATGGCCAGCGGCACCATCACGGCACGGGACCAATACGACACCTTCGAGAGATGAAAAGGAAACCAGCGCGGCGCCAACATCATCTCCACAGGGATCACCGGAACACCGCGCCACGGGATCTGCTCGAACAGCGCTAAAGTGATATGAGTAAAAACATTAGTGGCGGCCGCTCCACCACGGGCCAAGATCGCCTCGCGCGCCCGCCTCATATGCGGTGCATCGGCTGCATCGCCGGCCAGTTTCAGCGCGTAATACGCTTTCACCGAGCAGCTAACATCCAGATCACCACCGTGATACAGCGCCCACCCGCCATGCGTGCCACTTTGCTGCGCCCGAATAAAACGGGCGATAGCCTGCTCCAGATCGGGAGCGATCTCATCAAGCAAAGCGAAATCGTCCATGAAATGGATCATCAGCAAAAACTCGGCGGGAATGGTGCAATCGGCCTCGAATTCATAACACCACTGGCCGCTAGCGCAGCGCTCGTTCACCAGCCCCGCAAGCGCTCGCCGTACACTCATCTCCAAAGAGTTGAAGCCGGCAATAGGTTCATCATCATCGGGTGCGGCGGTAACTTCCACGCCGCACGGATTGACGCTGCGCCAGCTCATACCGCATGCCACCTTGAAACATCGGCCCGGGTGTAGGCAGCGGGCTCCAGCGGTAAGCTCTTTGCCAGCCGGTCAAAAGTCCAGCGCAACGCGCCATCGTGCCGCACCACCAGGCTTGAGAACACCACTGTTGCCCGCACCACCCACCGCGATATCCTGACCTGATCAGTGGCGGTAAATAGCGGGCGGCTGGCAATGCGCCGCAAGGTCAGCACCGCCATGCCTAGAGCCCAAAGACAAAACCGCCTTAGGCCCGGCTCTTGAGCCGGCAACAACAAGGTATACTCCAGTGCCCTTGCCAGATGACCCCTGGCAATACCGACCAGTTCCAGCAGGGCCTTATCGAAGCCCTTGGCCGCCGCCGGATCGGCGATCTCGGCCAGACTCACCCCGCGGGCGGCAAACACCGATGCGGGTAACCAGCACGCGCCCCGCGAACGATCTTCCCAAATATCCTTGAGAATATTGGTCATTTGCAGACCCTGGCCGAAACTTACCGCCAACTCCATCATGCGCTCCCGGCGCCCCTCCAACTCACGGCAATGCTCACAGAAAAGAGCGGTTAACATCTCCCCCACGACACCAGCCACGTGATAGCAGTAGCTGTCCATGTGAGCCATATCGTCTAGACCGCCTAACGAGGGAGCTTCCTGAAACTCGGCCATGCCCTGCGACATGATGCGCACGCAGCGGGACAACGCTTCGCGCTGCACCCCATTGAAGGAGTGGGTTAAGCTGACCACGCGGAAGGTGTTCTCCACCAGATCCCGTTCAGTGGCGGGCGTCGGCCCGGTGAGCTTTGGCGCCAGCTCCGCGGCGAACGTCTCGGCACTGGCACCACCGCAAACCACATCGGCGAAACGCATGGCGAAGCGCTGCTTGTCGGCACTATCGAGTTCCGCCGCATCCTCCACCGTATCAGCGATCCTACAGAGCAGATAAGCATTGCCGACCACCCGCTCCAATGGGCCGGGTAGCTGAGGTATGGTCAGCGCAAACGTCCTGGAGACCTCCCGCAAAGCCTCCCGCTGATAGAGCAGATCCGAATCGAGGACGCCGGCGCCCGTTGACGCAACCATTGGACCGATTCCCGTTCCCCCCGTTGGCGGTCGTGGTGAACGCTTCCGTCAGCACACTCGTAAGCATGTTCGGCGAGCGCGTTTATTGAAACGGTTAATTGTCGCATGACCGCCGTAGGAGGCAAAGCAGCGGCGTAGACTACGGCATGAGCACAGTTGAACCGGTAGTTTGGCGGCCCTCCAAGGCGCGGTGTGCATCTGCGGCAGCGGCCAGGGGGAAAGTCCGATGCACTTCTATAGCCACCTGACCACTGGCCACCACATCGAACAATTCCGCGGCCGATGCCACCAAGTCTTCCCGCTTCGCCGTATAAGTCATGAGCGTCGGGCGGGTAAAGAAAAGCGAGCCCTTGGCACTCAACAAACCGGGATCTACGACGGGCGCGGGACCCGAGGAATTACCGAAGCTCACCATCATGCCGCGGGGCGCTAGACAATCCATAGAGGCCTCATAAGTATCTTTACCCACTGAATCGTAGACCACCGGCACTCCGGCCCCATCGGTTATCTCCATGACCCGGTCAAGCAGATTTTCGCGGGTGTAAATCACCGGGTGCTCACAACCATGAGCGCGCGCGAGTTCCGCTTTTGCCTCATTGCCCACCGTGCCGATGACGGTTGCACCTAACGCCTTGGCCCATTGACATGCGATGAGCCCTACACCGCCGGCGGCGGCGTGGAACACGATAGTGTCACCGGCCTTGACCCGGTAGGTGGAGCGCAACAGATACTGGGTGGTCATGCCTTTTAGCATCATTGCTGCGGCCTGTTCCTCGCTCACGCCCGGCGGGATCTTCACTAGGCGATCGGCTTGCATGAGACGCTCTTCGGCGTAAGCGCCTATAGGCGGAGCGGCGTATGCCACCCGCTCACCCACGGCGACTTCGCTCACGCCGGGACCGACTTCCAACACTTCCCCAGCCGCCTCCAAGCCCGGTGAGAACGGCATATGCGGCGCCGGATAGAGGCCAGTGCGAAAATAAACGTCGATGTAATTGAGGCCGATGGCACTGTGCTTTATGCGTACTTGCCCCGCGCCAGGAGCGCCGACCTCCACCTGTTCCATAACCATGACTTCGGCGCCGCCGACTTCCCGTATTAAAATTGCTCGCGCCATGCGGTATTACTCACTCAAAACTCGGTGTGAAAACAGGGGCCGGTGTGAGAACAGAGGCCAGTATGAAAACAGAGGCGTTAGTCTACTCGACTTCTGCCACTCGCCACACACCGCCAACTACACCAAACGCAACTACGCCAAACATAAGCGTTCACGGAATCACCCTTAATGTACAGCTCTACGATGCGCGCCCTAACAAGACGGCTATATCTATTGACTGCGCTGCTGGCCCTCTGCTCTGCCGGTTACGCACAAACCTCACCACAAAAGATCAGGAACGATCTGGGCGAAGCGCTGGCTGCGTTTATCAATGGTGATTACGAGCACGTGTTCGACCGCGTGGCCCCGCTCGCCGATATCGGCCTGGCCGAGGCCCAACATCTATTGGCACAAGTGCACCTCAAGACGCAGTTCGCCGGCTACGACACGCACGAAGCCTTCCGCCTGATGCGCCTGTCCGCGGCCCAGGGGCTGCCCATCGCACAACACGATCTGGGGGAGATGTACCGCCACGGAATCGGTGTGGAGCCCGACCCCCTAGCGGCGTTCAGCTGGCACCTGCGCGCGGCGCGCCAACGGTTACGTCCATCCGAACGCAAGCTCAGCCAGATGTACGCCGCCGGTGAAGGCGTGCAGCGCGATGCAGACCAAGCGGCTAAGTGGGCCGCACGGGCCGCACGCAAAGACCGGCCATCACCGCCACAGCGGATGGTGTCGCTACCGTCAACGAGTGGCGCGCAGCCGATCGGGCCGGCTGCCGGGCAACGGCTTAGCGTGCGTGGGCCGAATACCCAGGCGCCAGACATCCGGGAACCTGACACCCGCAGTCCACAACCTCAACGCTCCGAGCAGCGCCCTATCGGCTATAAGGTTCAGCTAGGCGCATATCAACGCGCTGGAGTTGCCGAGGCAGCCCGCCAGCGCATCGCCGCAGCTCTTCCCGAACGATCGGTTCAGCGGCTCAATCTGGCCGTGACTAGCGGCGATAAAGGCGATGGCAAGGGACTGTTGCACCGCATTCAAGCAGGACCAATGTCCGATCTCGCCGCGGCACGGTTCATCTGCGATCAGATACACAGCCGGCTTCCGGAGCAAGGCTGTTTCACCATCACCTTGTACGCCGCGCAGGAATAAGAGGAGTGGGTGTAATGAGAATACTTTTACCCTGCTGGCGAATAGCCCCATTCACCTTAGGCGCTGGCACCTTAGGCGCTGGCACATTAGACGGTGGACGACTCCAGCGTCCCGCGCCAGCACCTCCGGCGCCATGCTCTCTATATAGTCAACGCCCGCGTCCAGCAATTCCAACGCCCGCTCGGGCTCGGTGATCTCCCAACATCCGTAGCGCCACGGACCAGACCACAGACTGGCCCCCGCCTTAAAGTCGCGCTCATCGAATAGCACCAATTGCGGCTCCAACCGCTCGCAGCGCGCGCGCGCTTCGGCATCGAAGGCAGTCAAGCAATAACCGATGGGCCAGCCCGCCTTACGGGCAGCCCCTAACACATCCGAACAAAACGAGATGACAATGGCACGGCCCGCGAGCGGTTGCAGTAGCCGGTCCACTGACGCAGCGAAGACCTCCGCACCCAGATAACGCACGCTTTGCGATTTGAGTTCGACCAAGGAAACCACTTCGGGCCGGTCTGCCAAGGCCTCGACCATATCGGCCAACCGCTCTAACGGCATTCCCGCGAAAGCTGCGCCGAAGCGTTCGGCATAACCAACATCAACGGTATCCAAGGCGCCGGAATCCACTGCCGTAATAAGACGCTCATCGCCTGCTGTGCGCTGAAGCGACTCATCGTGCAATAGCACCGGCACGCCGTCCGCCGTGCATTGCAGATCGAATTCGACGATGTTGATTCCCGATTCAACCGCAGCGAGCAGCGCGCGGGCACAATTCTCCGGATAACTGGCGGCTAAGCCTCGATGGGCCACCAGCCCCCGCGCGGGCATTTTCGCAGGCAACATGTCCCCCCCTTCAAGGTTATAGAGGCGAGCCTATTGCGGCACGCCGCATGCGACAATGTACCAACGATAACCGTTGAACTTACAGCACATGCGCACCGGATTTCATTACGACCCTTTGTACTTGGAGCACCACGCCGGCGCCCAACACCCGGAATGCCCGCAACGCCTGCAAACATCGCTGGCCCACCTCGAGCGCTGCGACTGGTTCGATTCGCTGATCGCGCTGCCCGCGCAAGCCGCGCTACTCGACTGGATACACACCGTTCACGCGCCCGATTATGTAGCGCGCGCCCGGCAAGCTTGCAACAACGGCCAACCCTACCTGGACGTGCCCGACGTCGGCATCAGCGCCCGCTCATTCGATGCCGCGCTGTTGGCATCCGGAGCCATGCTGGCCGTGGCGGACGCCGTCATGGAGGGGGCCGTCGATAACGCCTTCAGCCTGAGCAGGCCACCGGGTCATCACGCCGAGGCGGGCATGGCGCTCGGCTTTTGCCTGTTCAACAATGTGGCTATCTCGGCCCGCTACCTGCAACAGCACCACGGCCTGGAGAAAATTCTTATCCTCGATTGGGATGTACACCACGGCAACGGCACGCAGCACACTTTCGAGTCCGACCCCAGTGTGATGTATGCGAGTTTGCATCAGTATCCTTATTACCCTGGAACCGGTGCTTATTCCGAGCAAGGAGACGGCGCCGGGAAGGGCGCCACGGTGAATTGCCCGATGCCGGCCGGCGCCGGCGATCAGGACTATCAAAAAGCATTCAGCGAGCGCTTATTGCCCGCCTTCGAGACCTTTGCTCCCGACGCCGTTATTGTCTCGGCGGGTTTCGATGCCCATGGCGCCGATCCGCTGGCCGGCATTCAGTTATCGACCGGCTGCTATACGTGGATGAGCGAACGTATGATGGAGGTCGCCGACAAACACGCCAGCGGGCGGCTGCTCTCGGTACTGGAGGGCGGCTACAGCTTGCAAGCGCTGCCCCTTTGCATAGAAACGCATCTGAACGTGCTGCGCGGTAGTGCCGTCTAGTGGAACCCATCTGCGCATCAATCCGTCAGACCAACAGGTGGGCACCTTAAAAAAATGCACTTTTTCCGCGATTGCGGCGTCAGCGCCGTGCTCGAATCCTCAGGTATCACCTATACACTGCGGTTGCGCGCGCGGTGCTTCCTTGCACTCACGAAACAATGACTATTTTTAGCAGGTGCCCAGGTTTTAGATTTGGATACGGGAAGGTGATGTCAATGCAACACATCCTTCGCTTTATGGGTCTTACGGCTATGGGTCTTGCGGGCATGGCTCTACTGGTCTGGTCCGCTCTAGCGGCAGCGGGTACTTCGCTCAAGACCTTACCGGCACCGGTGCCGGCACCCGCCTTCGAACTCACCGCCGCAGACACATCGATCCATAAACTGGCCGGCTATCGCGGTAAAGTGCTGGTGGTGAACTTCTGGGCCACCTGGTGTCCGCCCTGCGTCAAGGAAATGCCGGCACTGGAGCGGGCCTGGCAAACATTGCAGCCGGCGGGGGTAGAACTGGTCGCCATCAACTTCGGCGACGACGCCGGCACCGTCCAGGCTTTCGCCAGGCAGCACGAGCTGACCCTGCCACTCCTATTGGACCCGCAGGGGCAAGAAGCACAACGTTGGCCCATGCGCGGCCTGCCGGCCACATTCGTATTGGACCGGGACGGGCGTATCGTCTACTCAGCACAAGGTGAGCGGGAATGGGATCACGAGGATATTCTGAGCAAAATTCGCAAACTGGCGGCGGTACCTTGGAAACCGTGAAGCGCAGACACTTCGGACACATGAATAGTGCCGGCACGGTATCAACCACCGCCCTATTGGCCCTTATTTTATCGACCGGCTTGCTCAGCAGCACCAAGGCGCAGGACTTACCCGAACGCTTCGCCATTGCCGAGTTCGGTAAACCCAAATTCGGCCACACCCTCGAGCACTGGCCTTACGTCAATCCCGCTGCACCCAAAGGCGGCAATATAGTCCTCGCCGCCTTCGGCACCTTCGATAGCTTGAATACCTATATCCTAAAAGGTAACCCGCCATACGCAGCACTAGGCGGCACCTCCGACGCTCTGATGACCGCATCGGGCGACGACCTGCTCGGCCTCTACGGCCTCATCGCCGAGAGTGTCGAATATCCCGAAGACGTGAGCTACGCCATCTTCAACCTGCGCGAGATAGCCCGCTACGACGACGGCGCGCCGATCGTGGCGCAAGACTTCGCTCTATCTTTCAACACCATCCGCCAACATGGACGGCCATTCCTGCGCTCGTTCTACCGCGATGTGCAAGAGGTAGAAGTGCTCGATGAGCGCAGGATCAAATTCACCTTCAAAAGCCGTAACAACATGAAACCGCTGATGGCGGTGGCCGGCTTGGCGCCACTGCCGCATCGATACTGGGCCACCCGCGACATCTCCCAGACCTATCTTGAACCACCGCCGTCTAGCGGGCCTTACCGCATCGCCGCCGTGGACGCCGGACGCTCGCTCACCCTGAAGCGGGTGGCGCACTATTGGGGCAAAGACTTGCCGGTCAACAAAGGACAGTACAACTTCGATTCCATTCGTTACGACTACTACCGCGACTTCAACGTCATCTTCGAAGCCTTCAAGGCGGGAGAAACCGACTTCAGATCGGAGTCTTCGTCAAAAAGGTGGGCCACGGAATACAACTTTCCCGCGTTTACTGCCGGCAAGGTGAAACGGGCGACACCGCCCAGCGAGCGGCCCGAAGGCATGCAGGGTCTCGCCATCAACACCCGGCGCGAGGCATTCTCCGACGTGCGGGTACGGGCCGGCCTGGCGGAACTCTTCGACTTCGAATGGACCCGCAAATCGCTGCTCTATGATCAATACACGCGCACGGCGAGCTTTTTTCCAAACTCGGACTATGGCTCCAGCGGACCGCTAACAGCACAGGAACGGGCCATACTGGAACCCTTCGCTCAGCAGCTCCCCGAAGCCGTTTTCGAAGGTCCGTTCAAGCCTTCGAAAACCGATGGCAGCGGGCGTATTCGCAAGCAGTTGAGAACCGCCCTGCGCTTGTTCAAGGCAGCGGGGTGGACCTTGGATAAGGGGAAACTGCGCAATGCCGGCGGCGAGCAGATGCGCGTCGAGATCCTGCTGGTGCAGCCGGACTTCGAACGGCTGATGTCACCCTACGTGGACAACTTGAAACGGGCTGGCATCAATGCCTCCATGCGCATCGTCGATACCGCGCAGTACGAGGTGCGCGTCGATAACTTCGACTTCGACATGGTCAGCTTGAAATCCAACTTCTTTCCACCGCCCGGCCCGGAACTGCGTTCCTACTACGGTTCCAAGGCAGCGGACCTAAAAGGCTCGGCGAACTGGTCCGGTATTCGCGACACCACGGTCGATGCGCTGGTGGAGAAGATCATCACGGCCAAGGATCTCAAAACACTCAAACAACATACACGGGCACTGGACCGGGTATTGTTATTCGGCCACTACATGATTCCGCAGTGGCACAATACTGTTTACCGCATCGCTTACTGGGATCGTTTCGGACACCCGGCACAAAAACCGAAGTATGCACTGGACTTCCCGCACACTTGGTGGATCGATGCCGAACGCGACGCGGCGCTCGCTAAATGAAATCACTCGCCTCTATTCGTAGCCGTCTCATCATCTAAAGGGCACCTGCTAAAAATGCACTTGTTCCGCGATTGCGGCGTCAGCTCCGTGCTCGAATCCTCAGGTATCACCTATACACTGCGGTTGCGCGCGCGGTGCTTCCTTGCACTCACGAAAAAATGACTATTTTCAGAGGTGCCCTAGGTTATCTCACTACTTGACGGAACCCATCGTGCAATTTGAAGCGCTACTACTGGACATCGCCGATGGCGTGGCCACCATCACCCTCAACCGCCCGGAACGCCTGAACGCTCTGAGCCCGGCCATGCGGCTGGAGATCCACGACGCGGTCACCCATTGCGACGGCAACGGCGATGTACGGGTTATGGTGTTCACCGGCGCGGGCCGCGGCTTTTGCTCGGGCGGCGATGTCAAGACGATGAACGAAGCCAATGCAGCCGGCGCCTCCAGCGCCCTGCAAGACAAGCTTGCACCGGCGCGCGACCGGGCGGTGCTGGCGCTGCGTAACTCACCCAAGCCGATCATCGCCGCCGTCAATGGACCGGCGGCGGGGGCCGGCATGAACGTAGCGCTAGCCTGCGATATTCGTATCGCCTCGACCCAGGCTAAATTCGCCCAGAGTTTTGTGCGCCGCGGCCTGCATCCGGATTGGGGTGGTACTTATTTTCTACCCCGCGTGGTAGGCATGGCTAAAGCGTGCGAGCTGATCTTCACCGGCAAAATAATAACCGCGCAAGAAGCGCTGGCACTCGGCATCATCTCGCAATTGGTCGAACCTGATGCCTTAATGGACACGGTGCGCGAATTGGCGGGCGCGATTGCCGCCGGCCCGCCCGTCGCCATCCGCCTGGCCAAGCGGGCGCTGTACCGCAACGTGGACTCATCGCTGCGCGAAGCGCTGGAATTCGAGACCTACGCGCAGAACATCTGCCGTGAGACGGAAGATGCCAAGGAAGGCATTCAAGCTTTCGTCGAAAAGCGCGCACCTGATTTCAAGGGCCGTTGAGCGGGATCTATAGCGGGATCCATATAGTCAAGTCATGTTGCGGACGCCACGCCTAGCGGCGCGCAAAAGCTAACCCGGCAACCGTATAGTGACCGCTTATATCATCCGCCGTCTGCTGCTGATAATCCCGACCTTGCTCGGGATCATGATGCTCAATTTCGCCATCATTCAATTCGCACCAGGCGGCCCCATCGAGCAGCTCATCGCGCAGATGGAAGGCACCGCCGTGGCCGCCACCGCCCGTATCTCCGGCAGCGCCGGCGAGGCGGGCAGCCCGGCCGGTGCCGAGCAAGACGCCGCCAGCAGCTACCGCGGCGGGCGCGGCCTGGAGCCTGAATACCTGGCGCAACTAGAACGGCAATTCGGTTTCGACCAACCGCTGCACATACGTTTTGTCACGATGATGCGGGGTTATGTACGTTTCGATTTCGGCGAAAGTTATTTTCTGGACAAAACCGTCATCGATCTCATCATCGACAAACTGCCGGTATCCATCAGTCTAGGGCTCTGGACCACCCTACTCATCTACGGCATCTCCATCCCGCTTGGCATCAGAAAAGCGGTCAAGGACGGCTCACGCTTCGATATTTGGAGCAGCGGCATCGTCATCATCGCCTACGCCGTGCCGGGTTTTCTGTTCGCTGTGCTGTTGATCGTGTTATTCGCGGGCGGCCAGTATTTGGATTGGTTTCCATTGCGCGGATTAACCTCGCCGAATTTCGAGGCGCTCACCTGGTGGCAACAGATCACCGACTATCTCTGGCATATCACGTTGCCCATCACGGCCATGACCATCAGCGGTTTTGCCAGCCTCTCCATGCTCACCAAGAATTCATTCCTGGATCAGATCAATCAGCAATATGTGCAAACAGCGAGAGCCAAAGGCTTGAGTGAAAACACCGTCTTGTACGGCCATGTATTTCGCAACGCCATGTTGATCATCATCGCCGGATTTCCCGCCGCTTTCGTCGGCATCTTCTTCACCGGCGCCCTGGTCATTGAAACCATTTTCTCGCTGGACGGACTCGGCCTGCTGAGCTTCGAAGCACTGGTGCGCCGGGACTATCCGGTGGTCTTCGGCAGTATCTACGTGTTTACCTTACTGGGCCTGCTGATGCGTTTGCTCGGCGACATTACCTATACCCTGGTCGATCCGCGCATCGACTTCGAAGGCCGCGCGTAGCCCGGCGCTCCCGATTACCCAAACAAAAACCCGATGAATCTCTCGCTCATCAACCGCCGCCGCTGGCGCAACTTTCGCGCCAACAAGCGCGGTTTTTGGTCGATGCTCTTATTCATGCTCATCTTCTTGCTCAGCTTGCCGGCGGAATTCATCGCCAACGATAAACCGCTACTGGCGCGCTATGACAACGAATTCTTCATGCCGGTGTTATTCGACTATCCAGAGACCACCTTTGGCGGCGAATTGGACATTCTCGCCGACTATTCCGATCCCTATACACGCGAACTCATAAAAGCGAATGGCTGGCTACTTTGGCCGCTCATTCCTTACCACCATTCGACCACCATTCGCGATCTGCCAGGCTCGGCGCCCACCCCACCCAGTAAAGACAATTGGCTAGGCACCGATGATCAGGCCAGAGACGTGGCCGCCAGGGTATTGTACGGATTGCGCATATCGATACTGTTCGGCTTAACCCTCACCATCGTCAGTTCCATTATCGGTATAGTCGCCGGCGCTTTACAGGGTTATTTCGGCGGCACCCTGGACCTTTTATTCCAGCGCTTCATCGAGATCTGGAGCGGCCTACCGGTGCTGTTTTTGCTGCTCATTCTAGCTAGCGTGATCACCCCCGGTTTCTGGTCTTTGCTCATCTTGCTGGCGGCGTTCTCCTGGATGGAGTTGGTCGGCGTGGTACGGGCGGAGTTTCTACGCGCGCGCAATTTCGACTACGTGCGGGCGGCCAGGGCTCTAGGGGTGGATGACTTGACCATCATATGGCGCCACGTACTGCCCAACGCGATGGTCGCCACCATCACCTTGATGCCGTTTATCCTGACCGGCTCCATCACCGTGCTGACCACCCTCGATTTTCTAGGCTTCGGCATGCCACCCGGCTCACCGTCCTTAGGAGAACTGCTCAATCAAGCCAAGAACAACTTGCAAGCCCCCTGGCTAGGGTTCACCGCGTTCATCATTCTCGCCCTGCTGCTGTCTCTACTGGTATTCATCGGCGAGGCGGTACGCGATGCCTTGGATCCCAGAAAAACTTTCATATGAATGCTGAGGCGCCACTACTTCACATCAGCGGTTTGCGTGTCGGCTTTAGCGCCGGTGACCATGCAGTGGCGGCCGTGCGTGATATCTCACTCACCATCGGGCGTGGCCAGACAGTGGCCCTGGTGGGAGAAAGCGGTTCTGGCAAGTCCGTTACCGCGGCGTCGATACTGCGCCTGCTGCCGCCCAGCGCATCCATCGACGACAAAAGCAGCATCCAGCTTGATGGTGAAAACCTGAACGGCGCCAGCACGGCCCGTTTAGAGGCTATCCGGGGCAGCCGCATCGCCATGATCTTCCAAGAGCCGATGACCTCGCTCAATCCGCTGCACACAGTGGCAAAACAAATTGGCGAAAGCTTGCGCCTGCATCAGCGCTTAAATGAAAAAGCGGCGCGAGCGCGCACCCTCGAGCTTCTGACGCAAGTGGGTATCCCGTCCCCGCAAACCCGGCTAGGCAGCTATCCCCACCAGCTCTCGGGCGGCCAGCGCCAGCGGGTGATGATCGCCATGGCGCTGGCCAATGATCCGGACTTGCTCATCGCCGACGAACCGACCACGGCGCTTGACGTAACCGTGCAAGCGCAGGTGCTGAGCTTACTGCAAGACTTACAACGTCAATCCCATTTAGCGATCTTGTTGATCACCCATGATCTCACCTTAGTGCGCCGCCACGCCGGTTATGTATACGTCATGCGCTATGGCCAGATCGTCGAGCACGGCGATACAGCGGCTCTCTTCGCAGCCCCCAAGCACGATTACACACGCCAACTACTGGACGCGCGGCCTAACAATGCTCCACTTCGTGCCCAAGACGAGCCACAGGTGCTATTCAGGGGCGAACACATGCGGGTTTGGTTTCCCATACGCCGTGGGGTCCTCAAACGCACCGTAGGGCATGTCAAGGCGGTGGACGATGTGTCGCTCACCATCCGCGCGGGACAAACCGTGGGGGTGGTTGGCGAAAGTGGCTGCGGTAAATCCACCTTGGCGCTGGCCATGCTGCGCCTAGTGGACAGCCAAGGTGAACTCATTTTTGAAGGCCAGCCGTTGCGCGCACTCAAGCGCCAATCGCTACGGGCACTTCGCCGCCAAATGCAGATCGTGTTCCAAGATCCGTTCAGCTCGCTCAGCCCGCGGTTGGTCGTTCGCGACATCATCGCCGAAGGCCTGCGCGTGCATGGACTCGCCGGTAATCCAGCCGAATTGGATGCAGCCGTGTCGCAAGCGCTCACGGAAGTCGGACTGGAAGTAGACGCCGCGCAGCGCTACCCGCACGAGTTCTCCGGCGGCCAACGCCAGCGCATCGCCATCGCCAGAGCCCTGGTGTTAAAACCCAAGCTATTGCTCCTGGACGAACCCACCTCGGCCCTAGACGTATCCGTGCAAGCGCAAGTCATCGCTCTGTTGCAGGCGCTGCAGAGCCGCCATCGGCTCGGCTATCTCTTCATCAGTCATGATCTGGCGGTCACGCGGGCCTTGGCCCACCACATCATCGTGATGCGCGATGGCGTGGTGATCGAGGAGGGGCCGGCGACCGAGATATTCAACGCGCCCCGACACGAATACACCCAGGCGCTGCTGCAGGCCGCATTCGAGAGCTGAAACGTCACGGTATACGGCGTCATGTCATATGCCCTCGAACCATCGAAGTCAGGTGTTCCTCACCACCGCTATCTGTAGACGTTCGCCATCACGTTCAAACTTGATACGGCGCGGATGCGAGATGTGTTGCGCCAGAGCATCCATCTCGAATATGGTCAAAAGATATCCGAGATCTTCGAGCAAAGCGAATATTTTCCCCCGCTCCTCCGCGAACCAGTCCCCAGGCCAGACTTCAAAAAATATGGGCGGATATTGACTGCGTTCCAGCAGGCCAGTAGCTCCTTCGAGTACGCTGAGTTCACCCCCTTCTACATCGATCTTCAAGAAATCAACAGGGCTTGGCAGCGTCATGTCATCCAACGGCCTAACTTCCACCGCTTCCGGCTGGACACCGGCCGCCGCCACGACGGTGCCGGGCTGGCGCTCCTGCCAAAACTCATACCATCTCTCGTCCAAGGAAAGGCCGCCCGCGTTGATCGACTTATGATAATCAAGTTGCTTAACAGAGGCGGTTCCGGGTTCGGAGCCTATCGCCAACTGATGCGTATGGACATTGTCTAGCCGGTTTAGAAATACGTTTGCACAGAGTTGCTGAAACACAACCCGCTGCGGCTCAAATGCGAACACTACCCCTTGACGGGGAGCAACACTTTTGGCGACCGGAACGGTGAAAGCACCTAAGTTTGCCCCCACGTCGAGAATGAGGGGGGCTGTCAAATCAGAGCAAAATATTTGGGCCACAAGCCGCTCCAACCGGCCCCATTCGCCCGCCACCCGTATGTGCTGGCCTATAACATCGGCATTAGCAAGCAGAAGATAGTCAGCATCATCACGCCGAATCAAATCTACGCTAGGTAACATGGGTCAATAACGCTTTGCGAAGGACCTCTTAGCTTGCTCATTGCTCTGACCGTCGCAATGTACCAGTTAATTCGACAGCGGGCCAAGCAGGCGCGAGATCATAACCGCCCCAAAGGCGGCCCGTGAAAAGCACGATGCGGAGCCTAGCGTGAATCCGCGCAGTGGCTTAATACCAGTTTTCGTTACTCAGGGCCGAAGCAGTAAACACTACCGCCGCTGGCTAAGAAGCCACGCTCCACCACCTGGATTCCAGCGCTAAATGGAGCGCCATGCATAGGCAGTTTGTAATCCCACGCTACGCATTTGTCTTCCATGTCAAAGGCGATTAATCGATCGTCTTTTCCGCCGACTAGATAGCGATCGATAACGGCCGGCCGAAACCGCGAACACCGGGTAGTTGGCTAAAGCGGAATGTTTCCGTGCCAGTACCCACGTCAACAAACACGAACTTCACTGCGCCATTGGATGTATACGAAACTCAGATCCTCGCCCCGGACGAACTAAGGACCCGGCGAACTGTGGCTGACCTCAGTTAACTTTGGCCTCGGAAAAGACCCAAAGCACTGAAATGACAATCCGTATTCTGAATCCTTATTCAAGACATTGAAATATGCTGGATTCGTATCATCGGCTTTACCCCATCAAACCGTTTGAAAGCCTGGAGCAAGCAAGCACCTGGGTAGCCCAATTTATCGATGGATACAACCACGAGCACCGCCACAGGTACCATTCGCTATATCACGCCTGCGCAACGTCACAGTGGGCAAGAGCGGGCCATTTTAGAGCGTAAACATCAGACCTACGAAGCGACCCGTCAGCGCCATCCGCAGCGAGCGAACCCGTAGCCAAGAAGCACGGCGACACCGCAGTCAACCTCGCATTCGTCAGCACCTGCATGACCCTTCTGAGCATGTGGCCAAGCGTCGCCGGCAGCGTGTTAGCCGTAATGGCCGGCGGCAAACCACACGGCGGAAAGGCGAAGATGTGACCGACCTAGTGAAGGCTACTCGTGAGAAGGCGAAGGGTGTAAAGAATTGAGGACCAGCGACCTATATTAAGCTCTGACCACAGATCAACGGAGGCGGCATGGCGAACAAGAGGCAAGTCGATACGTTAAAAAAGGGGCCATGGCGTGGAATTCTTGGCGAGACGCCAATCCGAGCGCCGTCGTAAACCTATCAGGTGCGCAGCTACTTGGCTTCCAACTCGTAGGTGTAGATCTGAGTGACGCGGACCTTAGTGACGCCAACCTGTGCCAAGCAAGCTAATTTGCGCTCTGCGCGATTTCCTAATGCTCGCATGGCACGTGTGAACCTGAGCAGTGCAGATCTCAGTCAGGCCAACCTCACTAATGCGCAGATGCCTTGGGCTGACCTGAGCCAAGCGGAACTTTCCGGTGCGAGACTCGATTGTGCCTATATGGTTGGCGCGAACCTGCGTGCCGCGAATCTCCGTGACGCGCGACTTTTTAGAACAGACCTCAATAGCGCTAATTTCACGGAAGCCGACCTCACTGATGCTGAACTTGGTGAGGCGGATTTATATCTGACCCAATTCAGCACGGCGACACTTTACGGGGCGAATTTGACGGATGCGTCTCTTGGCCGAACAACGTTCTCTAACTCGCCGCTAATGAACGTCGTCGGGCTCGATTCCTGCGGGCACAAAGCTGGCTCACACATGGATGCATCTACCCTCCGCTCATCCGGGCAATTGCCAGAGAAGCTCCTCCGCGGCTGCGGCCTCACGGACTGGGAAATCGAACAAACCAAACTCTACCGCGACAACTTAACCCAAGAAGAAATCATCGACATCACTTACAAGGTTGCTCAGCTTCGTGGCCGCCAACCGATCCATATCAGCCCGATCTTCATCAGCTATACACGCACGGACGAATCCTTCGTCAAAACTATCGAGAAACGCTTAAACGACCATGGTGTACGTTCTTGGCGTGATGTTCACGACCTTGTGGCCGGCCCTTTAGAGAAGCAAATCGACCGAGCCATAAGGAACATCAGCACCGTCTTGTTGGTGCTCTCCGAAAACTCCGTCAACAGCTATTGGGTTGAGGCTGAGGCTGAGAAAGGCCTTACGCTCCAACGGGACCTAAAGCGCTCCGTACTCTGCCCGGTAGCCCTCGACGATAGCTGGAAAGACTGCGACTGGGATCCCTGCATCCGACAAGCAATCAAGCGGTTCAACGTCCTAAACTTCTCCAACTGGCAAGATCCACAAGTCCTCGACTCCCAAATGGACAAGCTACTCAAGGGCCTTAGCGTTCACTATGGCGAAGGTGCAAACTGATCTGCCCTGGTGGCTAATGGCCGTCGTTCTTTCTCAGGCTGTTGCCTAGTTAACTCGGCCAACTCTCGCTGCTGTTGTGCCGCGTGCCGTTGAGCCTCCACCGCAGACCTGAGTTTGTCCGCTTGCAACTCCAGCGCCTTGACCGTCGCTTACAATTCTCGGCCCTGCTGCAAAAACCCCAACACTAGCCAAATGATTGCGACTGGGCCTGTAAACAGACCACGCTCCGCTTCACAGCGGCGGCCTTATAACTCTTGGCCCATAATTCTTGACCATTTTACTGGGTTAATCATAAAATTCCCGACCGTCAACCATCCAACTCAAGGACAGTTCGTCGTAAACACCAAGTTTCTAGTCGATGCCACAGGCCGGCAAGCCAATATCTGCCGAAAAGTCGGTGTTCCTTCAAGCAAGCTCGATAGACTTATAGGTGTGGGAGCTTTTATCCAATTCGAGGATAAAGCAACGTTGCCGCACGATCAATTGCTCGAAACAGTAGAATCAGGTTGGTGGTATAGCGCTCTACTTCCCGATAATATCCTAACGATCGTTTTCTTTTCGGACTCCGATATTATTGCAAAGCATCATTTAAACAAAAATGATAATTGGAATCGTTTACTGCTTGAAACAAAGCACATGAAACAGCGTGTGCGCAGTGCAACTGCGCTTGATTCCAAACCCTGGGTTCGCAATGCCTCGACTCGGATTTCCAATTTGCCAGAATGCAGAAATTTCCTCGCTATTGGTGATGCGGCTGCATCGTTTGATCCCATCTCTTCCATGGGTATCGGTTTTGCTATGACATCTGCATTGCAAGCAGCCAGAATTATTCAAGAGGAGTTAGCAGAGCACCATCCTCAGCGAGTCCCTCATTATCAGCAAGAGATTGGCCAACATTTTGAGCATTATTTGCAGCTTCGGAAGCGATTTTACCAGCAAGAAAAACGTTGGCCCTCGGCAGATTTTTGGGTTCGTAGAAATTGATGGTGTGGCCCAGGATTAGCCGAAAATTTCAAGGCAGCTATGGAAATTGTGGTAGTGGGCTCGAACGACTCCAAGTGTATGGTTTTAAGAGTGTAGAATCTTTTTTTGCTATGAGGGATATAGGGTTATCTTTGCATCATCAGTGTGTCTTGAAGGCCTAATGCAGCAGGCAATACGTCCATAGACCGCTTGTCCAATTCTCGATAGGAGTGCACCAGCTCTTCGGGAGCGTCGTGCGAATCAACTAGCTGTAGCTAGGCATGTACATCAGGAACAGCCTCGTGTACCAAGACTGTGCTACCTTCTTCGAGCCGGACAAAATGGACAGATGCCAGTTCTCCCAACAGACGAGCCAGGTCATTCATGTAACTGGCTAAGCTCGCCATCGGAATGGTTTTTGGGCTGTAGGCGTCAATCTTTAGTCTGAATTCCATGGCTATCGATTCTTCCGGTGACACCGCTAGTATTGCATGGCGGTTGCTGCCTGAGCGCGCAAGACTTGTTCAGACAGCAAGACGTACATCAAACGCCACCCAAAGCGCGGCATGATCACTCAACGCATCGCGCCGCCGCGGTGCTCCCGCCGCGTAGCCCCGGTGATACGCAGCCCTTAGAGCTGTCCTATCAAAGTAAGCGGGCGGCGAAGTACGTGGGTGGATCCGCTCGCGCGCGCGAGAAAGTGGGTGATGCTTGGTTTTACCCGTTCGCCTGCACCTCGGCTGCGCACATAGATTGGGCACTCGCCGGCCTAGCGAACCAAGGTGTGACCTCGCCGCTCCAGTTCCCAGTCAAGCTCATTGAGGACGATATTTGAGAGTAACGGTGATAAGGGGCTACCTTGCGGGACGCCTTCTTGCGTTTTCTCAACCGGGCCGTTGCTCTCAATGCCGGCTTTCAGGTAGCGGTTGAGCAGGCGCAGCCGGACGGTGTCATCCCTGTCTTCTTTCAGCTTGTGCATCAGCCGGTCATGGTTGACCCGGTCGAAGACGCTGTCAAAGTCCAGGTCAACCACCCATTGGCGACCCTCGATGACCTCGCTTTGTGACTGATAGAGCGCTGGGTGCGCACTGCGCATCGGGCGAAAGCCCTAGCTATTGGGGTGGCATTGCGCCTCCCAGCGCCAGCGCAGGACTTGGGCTATCGCTGGCTGGATCAGGCGGTCTGTGACCGTCGCTATACCCCGTTTGCGCGTGCGCCCGTCTGGCTTGGGCCTCTCGACCCGTAGCACGGGCTGTGGACGGTAACGCCCATCGATCCGTTGTGCCTTGATGCCTGGCCAGTGGTTGTTTCAGGGAGTCCGGCAGTGCTTCTACCGTCATGCCATCTACACCTGGCGCACCTTGATTACGTTTAACTGGTTTCAGTGCCTGTATCCGGTGGTCCCTGCCCACTACCTGCATCATCCATGCATCAACTCTAGTGGAGCCATGGGGGCGTTTTTCTCCCATCAGCTGTTCTTCCTCCCCTCACGCGAAGCACTTCGCCTCGCCGGTAGGCGGCTGTCGGGTAATCCTTCAGAGCGTTCATGACGCCGATAATGGTCAGGCCTTCAGCCGCCGAGGACGCGGCCTACTATGCTTTTTGCTGACTTGTGCCATACGATCAAACCCGGTTGCCCGGATTTCAGTGCTTCCGGCACCTATGACAGATCTCCTGGGGTAAGGCACTTAAGGGCGTCTCTAAAAATTACGATTTTGACATTTTTCCAGAGCGTAAGTGACTGATTTTATTGACTATCAGATTTCAGAATGTGAATTATTAGAGGTGCCCTTAAGTGCAATAGACCCATTAGCTATTTATGGATATCAAGCTATTTATGGATACCAGTACTGGCCTATTGCACCAATTTGGTGTATGCTTGGTTCGAATTTGACTCTAATACATAGGTGATCTATGGCCAGATTTAGTGTAACTCTCTCAGACGATCTTACAAAAGCTATTGACCAAGCGGCAACAGAATCCGAAATCAGCAAAAATGAAGTACTTCGGAAGGCCCTACAGCTTTACCTTGCTGCCCGAGATGGCCAGTCCAGAGGACTTAAGCTTGGGCTGGCACGGCCAGAAACAAATAAATTGGAAACGGAAATAATTGGATTGTGAGCCAAATTGATTTAAATAGCCCACCTGCCGGACACAATTACTCAGTTTCGATTGATAGAGAAGAAACTAACAATGAAATGCATGTTCGACTCTTTAAAGAGATTGTGATTTTTATTGTAGCTATTGCTTTTGTGGTGATTATTGCATGGATATGTTTGAGCACATTGCAAGACGCTCACTCTACCCCTGAAGCTAAAAAATGGGCTATGTCAATTTTGTCAGCAGCAACTGGCGGGATACTCGGCTATCTCTTGAAGAAATAGCACAACGTCCCGGCTCAGGCGCCCGCCAAAGCGGCCCACCGAAACTGAAATCATACACTGAACTCGCGACGCTGAAATAAGATGAGGCCCGTCACTGGCTGCAACAAGTTACCGGCTCAGTAGCCCGATGGAACGCCGGTTCCGCTTTCACGAGACCGTTAACCAGTGGGGGCGCTGGGTCGGTCCGATTTTTAGCGCGTACAGTCCAATGGGCCTCAGAGCCCGAATCCAGCAAGGGGGAGTTTCTCCGAACAGACCTGCTCCCTTCGTCAATGTCGCAGTGGATGTCGGCAAGTACATACTCTACGAACGAAATGTCGCGATTAGCGTGGAGAATTCGCTCAAGGCTGTCCGCCCGCGCCTCGGCCCACTGACACGGTTCAAGCTCAAGCGCATCGGGCTCGAAGCGACCGGCCGCTACGAACGGGCACTCCTTGAGGCGGCCATTGAACGCAATTTGCCTAGTCTCGTCGTCAACCCGCTGAATGGGCATCGCTACGCTGGTGCCATCGGCCAGTTGGCCGGACGGCGGCCACTCATCGAGAGGCGCACCCTGGCGCTCAACCGCATCAAGGTCATGCCCAAGGCACTCACACGCTCGTACAAGGCGCTTATCCGTGCGCTCGACAAAGCACTCGAATGGCTCGACGCCCAACTCGACCGTGCCGTCTAGAGTGTGCCCCGGTCGAAGCACCTCTGCGACCCACTGCGCTCGGTGCCTGGTGTCGGCAATGGCGTGTTGTACACCCGGCTCGGTGAATGGCCCGAGTGGGGCAAGCTCTCCCACAAACCGGTTGCCGCGGCGTGCGCACTGGCGCTGTTCAATCGTCACAGCGCCAAGTCGCGTGGCAAGCGCCGAATCCGTGGCGGCCGGTCAAACGTTAGAACGATGCGCTACATGGCCACTGTGTCGGCCATTCGATGCAACCCCATACTACGCCAGTTCTATCAACGCCTGGTCGCGACAGGCAAGCACGAGAAAGTGGCTATCACGGCCTGCATGAGAAAGTTCATCGTTATCCTAAACGCCATGGTTCGCGATGAAACAATGTGGAATCAACAAACGTCAAACATTACGGATCGACGACCACAGTCACTTGCATGACGGCTGCGCGGCGGCCAAACACTCGTTCAAACAAACCACGATCCGCTTCACAGCGAAAGCCTTACACTTCTTGGCTCATAATTCTTGACCATTTTACTGGGTTAATCATAGAATTCCCGACCGTTTTACTCAGGTATAAGTGGACATGGCTAGTAGCACCGAGCAGGTCGAAGCGCTCGTCAAGCGCGAATACAAACACGGTTTCGTCACCGAAGTCGAGGCGCAAACCCTACCACCTGGACTCGATGAGGACGTGATCAAGCGCATTTCCGCGATTAAAAAGGAGCCCGCCTTCATGCTCGATTGGCGGCTGGCCGCCTACCGCCAGTGGCTCGAGATGCGTGGGCCTGGGTGGGCCAAGCTGAATATCGCCCCCATAGACTATCAAGCCATCTCCTACTATTCGGCCCCTAAAGCGCCAGGCGACGGACCACAGAGCCTGGACGAGGTTGATCCCAAGCTGCTCGAGACCTACGAGAAACTCGGCATTCCGCTGGCCGAGCGCGCCGCCCTGGCCGGGGTTGCCGTTGACGCGGTCTTCGACAGTGTTTCCGTGGCCACCACCTTCAAGGAACAATTAGCCGCCGAGGGCATCATTTTCTGCTCATTCTCCGAGGCGGTGCAGGAGCACCCCGGCTTGGTGGAGCGCTACCTCGGCAGCGTGGTGCCGCAACGGGACAATTTTTTCGCCGCGCTCAACTGCGCCGTGTTTACCGACGGTTCATTCGTATACATCCCCAAGGGCGTGCGTTGCCCCATGGAATTGTCCACCTATTTCAGAATCAACGAACGCAACACCGGCCAGTTCGAGCGCACTCTCATCATCGCCGATGAGGGCGCTTATGTCAGTTACCTGGAAGGTTGTACCGCGCCACAACGCGACGAGAATCAACTACACGCGGCGGTGGTGGAACTGATCGCCGAGGCAGGCGCCGAGATAAAATACTCCACGGTGCAAAACTGGTATCCGGGTGATGAAAACGGCCGCGGTGGCATCTACAACTTCGTCACCAAGCGGGGTGAATGCCGCGGCGCCGATTCGAAGATCGCCTGGACCCAAGTGGAAACCGGCTCCGCCATCACCTGGAAATATCCTAGCTGCGTCCTAAGAGGCGACAACTCCATCGGCGAGTTCTACTCGGTGGCGCTTACCAATAACGCGCAACAGGCGGACACGGGAACCAAAATGGTGCACGTGGGCGCCAATACCCGCAGTACGATTATCTCCAAGGGGATCTCCGCCGGACGCGGACAAAACGCCTACCGCGGACTCGTGCAAGTGGGTAAACGGGCCGAGAACGCCCGTAACTATACCCAGTGCGACTCTCTGCTCTTAGGCGACACGTGCGGTGCCCATACATTTCCCTACGTGGAAGTCAAAAACCCCACGGCCACGGTGGAACACGAGGCAAGCACCTCGAAGATCAGCGAAGATCAGCTGTTCTACTGTCAACAAAGAGGCATCGGCGAGGAAGACGCGGTGTCCATGATCGTCAACGGATTTTGCAAGGAAGTGTTTAAAGAGTTGCCGATGGAATTCGCGGTAGAAGCGCAAAACCTGCTCAGCGTCAGCTTGGAAGGCGCGGTCGGTTGAGGCGCAGGATCTACGGCGCAGGATCTACTTCGGGCGGTGGTCTGCTGAATAATTCGGGTTAAGTCAATGCTAAGCATCAAGAATCTTCACGCCAGCGTAAACGGCAAAACCATCCTCAAAGGCATTAACCTGGAAGTCGGGGCTGGCGAGGTGCATGCGATTATGGGTCCCAACGGCTCCGGCAAAAGTACCCTGTCCCATGTGCTAGCGGGCCGGGACGGCTACGAAATAAGCGCCGGAGAAGTACTTTACCTCGGTGCGTCACTATTGGATCAGGCGCCCGACGAGCGTGCCCATCAAGGACTGTTTCTAGCTTTTCAATATCCGGTGGAAATCCCCGGCGTCAATAATGTTTATTTTCTAAAAGCGGCGGTAAACGCCGCCAGACAATCACGCGGCGAGGAAGAACTGGACGGCTTCGCGTTCATGAAGCGGGTCAAGGAAAAGATGAAACTGGTGGAGTTGCCGGAGCAATTCCTCAAACGCTCCGTCAATGAAGGTTTCTCCGGCGGTGAAAAAAAGCGCAACGAGATTTTTCAGATGGCGGTGCTGGAACCGCGCCTCGCCGTGCTGGATGAAACCGATTCGGGTCTTGATATAGACGCGCTGAAAATCGTCGCAGGTGGGGTTAACGCGCTACGCGACGGTAACCGAGCGTTCGTGGTGATCACGCATTATCAGCGCCTGCTCGAGCATATAGTGCCCGACTATGTGCACGTGTTGTCCGATGGCCGCATCGTGCGCTCCGGCGATAAGTCGCTGGCTATGCAACTGGAAGCCGAGGGTTATCACTGGGTCAACCAGGAGAATGCGGCGTGAGTGACGCCTTCGCCGCCGTTTTATCCGAGTTGCAAGAGGGTGCCGGGCAAGGCTGGACTGGCGCCATCAGGGAGCGAGGACGCGCCGCGTTCCGTGCACTGGGGCTGCCCAATCAGCGCCATGAAGACTGGAAATACACCAGCGTTCGGCCCATCGAGCGGCGGTCTTTCAAATTGGCGCCAGCCGGAGCCGCCGACGAGGCGCCGGGGCCATTGCCCGCATTGGATTCGTTGCCCGCATTGGGTTATGGCGAGCGCGCTCCGCTAGGCCTCGTCTTCGTGGATGGCCAGTTGGCGGCCCGCTCAGGTACGGCCCCGCAGGGCGTTACGGTGCTCAGTCTGGCGGAGGCGGTGGCGGGCGGACATCCGGCGGTGCGTACTTGCATCGAGGCTAATGGCGTCGGTCAAAGCAACGGTTTCACCGCGCTCAACACCGCCCAGTTGGCCGATGGCGCCGCTATCCTCATCGAGGAAGGCGTTCAGGTGGAACACCCGATTCACCTGCTTTTCGCCGCCTCGGGTGCCGATGACCGGGCCGTGCAACCGCGCAACGTGTTCTGGCTGGGCGCTGGCGCCAACGCGCACATCACGGAACACTATACAGCGCTGGCTGACGGCACTTATTTCACCAACAACGTGACGAATGTGGTCTTGGCGGATGGTGCCGCCCTGGAACATACGCGGCTGCAAACGGAAAGCCGCAAGGCGTTCCACGTTGCCAGCATCGAGGTGCGGCAAAGCGAGGGGACGCAGTACACCAATCACGCTCTATCGGTAGGCGCCGCCCTCGCCCGCTACGACATCAACACGGAGTTCGCCGCACCCAACGGTAGCTGCGCCCTGAACGGCCTGTATCTGGGCAGCGCCAGACAACATGTGGACTTTCACATACGCACTTTTCACAACCACCCGCACTGTACTAGCCGCCAGTACTACAAAGGGGTGTTGGACGGCTCCGCCCGCGGTGTATTCAACGGCCAGGTACACGTGCTGCCCAGCGCGCAAAAAAGCGATGCGCAGCAGGCCAATCACAACTTGTTACTGTCTAGAAACACCGAGATAGACACTAAACCACAGCTAGAAATTTACGCCGACGATGTGCGCTGTGCTCACGGCACCACCGTCGGTCAACTCGATGAGCAGATGCTGTTTTATCTGCGCTCACGCGGCATACCGGAGCCTCAAGCCCGCGGCCTGCTGACCTACGGTTTCGCCCACGATGTGGTGGAGCGCATACCCATAGAGGGCCTGCGGCAACACATCGAACACGTGCTTATTGAAATCTTGCCCTACGGCAAAGAGTTGAAGGAGTTGGTATGAGCAATGCAGCGGTGAGCCTGGCCGAGACAGCCAAAACCAATAGCTTGGATGTCGTTAAAGTGCGGAAGGACTTTCCCGCCCTGCACCAACAAGTGCATGGCAAACCCTTGGTGTATCTGGATAACGCCGCCACCACGCAAAAACCACGGGCGGTGATCGACGCCATCACCCACTACTACTGCAATGACAATGCCAATGTACACCGCGGCGTGCATGCATTGAGTGAACGGGCCACGGCTGCCTATGAAGGTACCCGTGACATCATCGCCCGCTTCTTCGGCGTCCCCGACAACCGCTGTGTGGTGTTTACCCGCGGCACTACCGAGTCCATCAATTTAGTGGCGGAAGGTTATGTGCGCCCAATGCTCAAGCCCGGCGATGAAATCATCACCACGCAGATGGAACACCACTCCAACATCGTGCCCTGGCAGATATTGGCGGAAAAAACCGGTGCTGTTTTGCAAGTGGCGCCCATACAAGAAGACGGCTCGCTGGATCTGGATGCAACGCTCGCGTTGATCGGCGAGAAAACCCGGTTTGTGGCGGCGGCCTATATTTCCAATGCATTGGGAACCGTCAACCCGGTGCGCGAGATCATCCGCGCCGCCCATGATGCGGGCGCCAGGGTGTTGTTGGACGGCGCCCAGGCAGCACCACACAAAGCCGTGAACATAGTGGAGTTAGATTGCGACTTCTTTGCTTTTTCCGGTCACAAGGTCTATGGACCGACTGGCATCGGCGGGCTCATCGGCAAGATGGATGCACTGGAGGAGATGCAGCCGTATCAGTCGGGCGGCGATATGATAAGGCGGGTCAGCTTCTCTGGCACCGAGTACAACGACATTCCTTACCGCTTTGAAGCCGGCACACCGAATATCGCCGACACCATCGCCCTGGGCGCCGCGCTGGAGTACGTGGAAAGCCTGGATATAGCGTGTATCGCCGCCCATGAAGACGCCCTGTTGCGGCACGCCACTCGGTTGGTATCGGGGATCCCGGGCCTGCGCATAGTGGGCAGCGCTCGCCAAAAAGCGGCGGTGCTGTCGTTTGTGTTCGATGGTATTCACGCCCACGATGTGGGCACCATCTTGGACACGGAAGGCATCGCCGTGCGCGCCGGTCACCATTGCAGCATGCCGGTGATGGAACGCTTCGGTCTGCCAGCGACAGCGCGCGCCTCACTCGCCCTCTACAATACCCTGGAAGAGATGGAAGCCCTGGCCGGTGCCTTGGAGAAAGTACGGGACATATTCGGCGCCTAGTGCTTGCGTGGTATCCTGATGCTCGTTCACATGCCCTGGGGGTTGATGATGGAATCAGCACAAAGTCCAATCGATAGCTCAAATCAGCTAGACCAGCCGAGTGGGCCGCAGGCGAAAGGCTCGCAAGAAGGCGCGCTAATGGCGGACATCATCGCGGCCTTGCGCGAAGTTTACGATCCGGACATTCACGTCAACATCTACGACCTGGGCCTCATCTACGATGTGCGCATAGAGCCGGACGGAACGGTAGATATCGACATGACGCTAACCTCTCCCGGTTGCCCCATCGCCCAGACCTTTCCCGGCACGGTGGAAGACGAGGTGCGCAAAGTGGATGGTGTCAGCGAAGCCCACGTGGAACTGGTATGGGATCCGCCCTGGACCCAAGATCGCATTTCCGATGAGATAAAACTCGAGTTAGGGCTGCTCTAGAGCCGTTGCACGCACGCGCTGATGGCGGATAAAGCCACCACCGAACGGTGGATCGATATAGCGCCGGCCCACTCCATTCAACACGGTGCTTACCGCATCGTCCAGCTCAATGATAAAGATATCGCCGTTTACAACATAGGCGGCGAATTCCTCGCAATCGAAGATCTTTGCACCCACGACTATACCGGCTTGAGCGGCGGCGATATCTGCGGGTATCGGCTCATTTGCCCGCGCCATGGTGCCGCCTTCGATCTGCGCACAGGTGCGGTACTTACACCACCTGCCACTGATGATATCGCCACATTTGCCACCCGCGTCTCAGATGGCGTCGTGCAGTTGAATGCGAGTGGCGCGTAGTTCGCCCTCCTTACTCCTCGTCCGCCTCAAGCTTGAGCGACAGTGAATTGATGCAGTAACGCAACCCGGTGGGCGCCGGACCATCCGCAAAAACATGCCCCAAATGTCCATCGCAAGCGCTGCACATCACCTCCGTGCGGACCATGCCGTAGGAAGTATCGCGCTCTTCTTCTATATGGACCGCATCTATGGGCTCATAAAAGCTGGGCCATCCGCTGCCGCTGTCGAACTTAGTGGAGGATGAAAACAACGGTTGACCGCAACCGCCGCACACATAAGTACCCGCTGTCTTGGTATTGTTGTGCTCGCCGGTAAACGCACGCTCAGTGCCTTTGCTGCGCAGCACTTGATACTGATCGGCGCTCAAAAGTTCGCGCCATTCAGCATCACTCTTTTCCACCCGTTTAACCATTGCTAATTCTCCAAACCGTATTCTTTGCAGGCATTCCACGCATGTTATCAAAGCGTCAGTGCCATGAATCGAGTACCTTCGATGGGCGTGTCGTAGTACGGCTCCGTCTCCACAAAACCCAAGCGGCGGTACATGCGCTGCGCCGCCGCCATCGTTGGCAAGGTATCGAGGCGAATCGTTTTATAGCCCAGTTGCCGGGCATGGGTGATGGCCGCCGTCGCCAAACGCTCCCCTACCCCAGCCCCGCGCCCACACGCGCGTACATAGAGGCGTTTGAGCTCGGCGCTCTCGGATGTATTCGCCTTCAATGCCACACACCCTATAGCCACGCCCTCTCTTAATGCCAACCAAGCACCCCCCTCGTGGTCGCTATAAATACGCGGCAGATCCTGAAGCTCTCCGGCAAAGCCCTGATACTCCAGCGAGATGGCTAAACTTTCCGCGTACTCCACGAACAAGTGCCGCAGATCCACCCAATGCGCCGCCTCGCCGCCGGTCAACAAACGTACTGTGACCGTGGCGGGGGTTATATCGCGTTCCTCAACTCGAGCACCTCATCATCGGCGGCCGCGCTGCGGCTCTTGGCCCCGTCATTACGCAGCGTCTCCTGGCGGTGCAGAAATGACGCGGTCACGCCGCCTGTTAAATATTCGCCGGAAAAACACGACGTATCGAACTGGTGAATATCGGGATTGCCATAGCGAACCGCGTCGATGAGATCGTCCAAGTCTTGATAGAACAAACGATCCGCGCCCAACTCTTGCGCCACCTCATCCTCGCTACGCCCCGCCGCCACCAACTCACCCGCCGCCGGCATGTCGATGCCGTAAACATTGGCGTGGCGCACTGGCGGCGCCGCGGAGGCGAAGTAAACGCGCCTTGCGCCCGCATCCCGGGCCATCTGCACGATTTCTTTGGAGGTGGTGCCACGGACGATGGAATCATCGACCAACAATACGTTCTTGCCTTCGAACTCGAGCCCTATAGGGTTCAATTTCTGCATCACCGATTTTCGCCGTTCACCCTGGCCAGGCATGATGAAAGTCCGCCCTATATACCGGTTTTTAACAAAACCCTCGCGGTACTTGACACCTAGACGGTAGGCGAGCGGCAGCGCCGCCGTGCGGCTGGTCTCGGGGATCGGTATGACCACGTCTATGTCGTGCTCGGGAAACTCGCGCATGATCTTGTCGGTTAAGCGCTCACCCATGCGCAGCCGGGCTTTGTAGACGGATACATCGTCCATGATCGAATCTGGCCTGGCCAGATACACGTACTCGAAAATACACGGCGCCAGCACCGCGTTGTGAGCGCATTGGCGCGAGTGAAGCACCGCTTCGCTATCGATGAAAATGGCCTCGCCGGGCGCGATATCGCGTACCAGTTCAAAATCGAGTGCATCCAGGGCCACGCTTTCCGACGCCACCATGTACTCGACGCCGTGCGGTCCCTCACGTTGACCAAACGCCACCGGCCGGATGCCAAGCGGATCGCGGAACGCCACCAGGCCGTAACCATTGATGGTGGCTACCGCCGCGTAAGCGCCCTCACAGCGCTGATGCACGTTGCGTATTGCCTCGAAGATATCATCCGGTTTGAGCCCGGCACGGCCACGGCGCCATAGTTCGTGCGCGAACACATTGAGCAACACCTCCGAGTCGGAGTCGGTATTGATGTGGCGCATATCTTGCTCGAACAACTCCTCCATGAGTTGAGCGGCATTGACCAGGTTACCGTTGTGCGCCAGCGTGATGCCGAACGGTGCGTTGACATAGAACGGCTGCGCTTCGGCCGCCGAGGCCTGTCCAGCGGTCGGATAGCGAAGATGGCCTATGCCTACGTTGCCCTTCAGGCGCAGCATATGCCGCGTCTGAAACACCTCACGCACCAATCCGCGGTCTTTGCGCAAATGTAGACGCCGGCCATCACTGGTAACGATGCCGGCCGCATCCTGTCCACGGTGCTGCAACACGGTGAGTGCGTCGTACAACTGCGTGTTGACATCGCCATGGGCCGCCAAGCCGACTATTGCGCACATGAATGCATGCTCCTGCGCCCCGCCGCAAAGCAGCCACTCGACACCAGGACGGACCCCATCGCAACGGCTACCCTGAACGGCTCAAGTGAAGCGTAAATACTGCGCCACTTGTTGCGGTAGAACACCCCTGATTTCAACGGCGAGACGCTCGAAATGTGGAATCAAGGTTGACGCGCGCCACCACGGATCGCGCGGCAGCGGCGTCAATCCAGCCACCATCACCAGCAGACCGACGATGAGGGCGCCCCTGGCCGCGCCGAATACCATACCGAGCACCCTATCGGTGCCTGTCACGCCAGTCCCGCTAACCACCGCGCCAGCGAGGTAAACGATGATGCCGGTCAACATCATGACCGCCATGAACAATCCGACAAATCCTAGCGCTAAGCGCACTGAAGGCGCGGATACATGCGGTTCCAGATACAAAGAAACCGGTTCAAAAAAAGTGAAACTCAGCCACACGGCCAGAATCCAGCCACCGAGTGAAATGGCTTCCTTGACGAAGCCGCGGGTAAGACTGACAACGGCAGAGACGACGATGATGCCGATGATCAGATAATCAACCTCAGTGAGATTCATAAGTTACCAGCTCTGCGCACTACACCTTTCAAGCGGGTTCGCTGCTCCAGTGCGGCGCGGGCGGCATCGGCCTGCGCTCTGGACAGCAGCGGGCCAATCATCACCCGCACGTGAACTCCGGCCTTCTCCACATACACGGCGTAACCCGCGGCCGCCAATTGTTCTCGCAACGCATCCGCATTGGCTTGGCTGGTAAAACTAGCGAGTTGTAACAACCATTTCTCCGCGCTCGCCCTCCGCTCGCTAGCGCCACCTTTCTCACTGGCCTGAGGCGAAGTGCCAGGGGCCGATCCCGGCACCGTCTCACGGGCGCCGTCACCGGAGGGCGGCAGCGTTCGCGCTAGCCTCCGACGTTCCTCGGCCAGACTATCGGTCAAGGTATCGCTCGAAGTATCGGCGGGCATAGGCACAATCCGGGAATCGAAAGCAGCACCTTCATTTGGCGCTGGCACGTACGCTGTGGCGGGAGCAGGCGAAGGCGATCCGCTGAGCAACCAGGCCAGGACTCCAATCATCACCAAAGCCAATACACTCGCGCCCACCAGCCGATTTTTACTCGCCTCATGCATTGTCCATCATGGCCCTGCCGCTCGGCACTACCTATCCGCTTCCTGAGAGCCAACCCACACTAGCTGCCTACCGGAGCCTACCGGAACGCTCCGTCGTCCAACAGGGCAGCGCCAACACGCTGCTCACGGTATGGAACGATCCGAATACGACTATCGTGTCGTTCGACGCGGCCCGCGCGCGGGCGCTCTCCATCGCGGCCAACACGTTCTGATGGCAGCTAAGAGCAGTCACACCAAAGCCGCTCAGTACCGTGCGCACACCCGTGCCATCGTCACCGCGCGGTCCATCCAATCCACTAATGTGCCACTCATCGATCAGCCCTAGCAACGGCTCCAACGCGGCGGCTAGATCCTTGTCCGCCAGCAGCGCGGCCACCGCTAAAGTACGGCCCCTTGGCACCGTGTCGCCGCGCAGATTGTCCGCCAGCGTCCGCGTCGCCTGCGCATTGTGCGCCACGTCCACGATGATCCGCGGCGCCGCGCTCACCTGCTGAAAGCGCCCTTCCAGATCCGGATACTGTAAAGCGCGGTCAACTGCCTCGCGGCTCACCGGATGAGACGGTGCCAGCAAATGCAGCACCATGAACGCACCGGCAGCATTATCCTTTTGAAAATCTCCTTTTAAAGCCGGCTGTGGCAGTGTCTCCCAAACCGTGGAACCGTGCGACCAAGTCCACACGTGACCGTTATCGTAGCGCTCAAAGCTCTCGCCCAGAACATGCAGTGGGGCGTACAACTGGCCGGCGCGGCGGCGCACGGAGCGTGGTGGATTGCGCTCGGCCACCACTGCCGGACGGTCCAGGCGCAAAATACCGGCTTTTTCCCGACCTATCGCCTCCCGGTCATCGCCCAACCATTGGCGATGATCGATATCGATGGTGGTAATAAGAGCGATGTCGGCATCAAACACGTTGACCGCATCCAGCCGCCCACCGATGCCGATCTCCATCACCGCCACATCGCAATCTTGGGCGATAAACTGATCCATAGCCGCCAACGTACCGAATTCGAAATACGTCATAGTGGTATCGCTACGGCGTTCATCCAGGCGGGCGAAGGATTGCATGATAGTAGCGTCATCCAACGGCACGCCATCAATACGTATACGTTCGTTGTAGCGCAATAGGTGCGGCGAAGTGTAGGTACCCACTTTATAGCCGGCCGCCACAAAAGCGCTTTGCAGAAAAGCCACGCAAGAGCCCTTGCCGTTGGTGCCGGCGACTACGACAAGAGGAAAACGTCTTGGCGGCCATTGCATACACTCAACCACTGCCCGCACCCGCTCCAAACCCAGGTTCATAGGACTCGGAAACTGGCTCTCCTGCCAATCCAACCACTCTTGCAATCGTTCGAAACGCATGGCTGATGGACTCAAGGAGTGATGAACATGGAAGGTTATGAGCCTGAGGGTTTATGCAATTTTGCAATAAGCTCGTATGATGCGCGGGGCCGGTGGACACCGGTTACTCAAGAGCACCTCTAAAAATAGTCATTGTTTCGTGAGTGCAAGGAAGCACCGCGCGCACAACCGCAGTGTATAGGTGATACCTGAGGATTGGAGCACGGCGCTGACGCCGCAATCGCGGAAAAGTGCATTGTTAGAGGTGCCCTCAAGATTCAGGCGGCGGCACTGCCATCGGCCAGCGCGAAGTGCGGACGCGGCGCCCCCATCAACATGGTCAGCAGTGAAGCTAAACGTTGGCGCATCTCACGGCGGTCCACGATCATGTCGATAGCACCGTGTTCCAAAAGGAACTCGGCCCGTTGAAATCCCTCCGGCAAAGTCTCCCGTACAGTCTGCTCTATTACCCTGGGTCCCGCGAACCCTACCAGCGCGCCAGGTTCGGCGATGATGACATCGCCCAACATGGCAAAACTCGCCGATACCCCGCCCATGGTGGGATCGGTCAATACCGATATGTAGGGCAACGACTCGGTGCGCAGACGCTGGATGGCGGCGCTGGTTTTAGCCATCTGCATCAACGAGAACAGCGCCTCTTGCATGCGCGCCCCACCGCTGGCGCTAAAGCTCACCAAGGGCAGGCGCTGCTCGATACACGCTTCGGCGGCCAAAACGAACCGTTCGCCCACCACCGAACCCATTGAACCGCCCAAGAAGCCGAACTCGAAAGCGGCGGCGGTGAGCGGCACGCCGCATACCGTGCCACAGATAACGACGAGCGCGTCGCTTTCGCCGGTCGATCTGATCGCCGCGCTCAAACGATCGACGTAGCGCTTGGAATCTTTGAACTCGAGCGGATCGGCGGCGCGCAGGTCCGACCCGAGTTCCATCTGCTCGCCAGTATCGTCCAGCAACTGCTGTAAACGCCGACGGGCCGGTTGGCGCAGGTGATGACCACACTTGGGACAAACGTCCAGATTGCGCTCCAACTCGGCCCGGTAGAGCACCGCGCTACAGGAGGTACACTTCAGCCACAGCCCAGCGGGCACCTTGCGCTTGCTTCCACCATCGGTGCGGATACGAGACGGCAACAGTTTTTCGAACCAACTCATAACCTCACTCACTGCGTCAATGCCGCGGCCGAGAATCAGGCATCACGCCGAGCTTCTTCCACGCCGGCTCTAAGCTCGGACACCAACTGCGCCACATACCCGGGCGCATGCTGGGGATCATCCACGCATTCCCCAACGCGATCGACCAGCGCGCTGCCGACGATTACCGCATCAACACTGCCCGCCATGGCCGCTGCCGACGCGCGATCCTTGATACCGAAGCCTACGGCTATGGGTAGATCGGTGACCGCGCGCACCTGTTGCGCCTTCACCGCGACCTCCCCGGCATCGGCCTGGCGCGTACCCGTGACACCTTTTATAGACACCAGATAGATAAAGCCACTGGCACCATCACAGATCATCCTCATGCGCGCTTGGGTAGTAGTGGGCGCGACGAACATGATTGGGTCTATGCCATGTTTTTTGAAGGTAGCAAAAGTCTCTTCACCCTCCTCAGGCGGCAGATCCACGATGATCACGCCGTCCACCCCGGCGGCGGATGCTGCCGAGGCGTAGGCCTGCGCGCCCTGCGCCTCGATGGGATTGAGATAACCCATTAGAACAATGGGGGTGGCATTGTCGCGTTGGCGAAAATCCCGCACTACCTTGAACACATCCGCCACCCGCGTACCGCCGGCTAGCGCCCGCTCCCCCGCCAATTGCACCGAGGGTCCGTCGGCCATCGGATCGGAAAAAGGCACGCCCAGCTCAATAATATCGGCACCCGCTTCCACCATGGCATGCATGGTGGCCAAAGTAAGACCCATGCCACCATCACCTGCGGTGATAAAGCACACTAGAGCGGCCCGGCCCTCGCCGCGCAATTCGGTAAAACGACGGCATAGCCGGCTCACAATTCGATCCCCTGCCGCTCGGCTACCGTCTGCATGTCTTTGTCTCCGCGCCCCGAGAGATTGACGATGACGAGGTCATCGCGCGCCATGGATGCCGCCAGTTGCATGGCATAAGCGGCCGCATGGCTCGATTCGAGCGCCGGGATGATCCCTTCGGTGCGGGTGAGTGCGTGAAATCCATCGAGTGCCTCATCATCCGTAGCAGTGACGTAATTCACCCGGCCTATGTCCTTCAACCAGGCGTGCTCCGGACCCACGCCCGGATAGTCCAAACCAGCCGATACCGAATGAGTGCCTTGGATCTGGCCGTCTTCGTCTTGCATCAAATAAGTACGGTTGCCATGCAATACCCCTGGGCGCCCGGCGCAAAGAGGTGCCGCGTGCTCCCCCGTGCTCACGCCGTTGCCACCGGCCTCGACGCCGTAGATGGCTACATCCGGATCATCTAAAAACGGGTGAAACAACCCGATGGCGTTGGAGCCACCGCCGACGCAGGCGATGATGGCATCGGGCAACCGCCCCGCACTATCCAATATCTGCTGGCGCGCTTCACGCCCGATGACGGTCTGAAAATCGCGCACCATCTGCGGGTACGGATGAGGGCCCGCAACAGTGCCGATGATATAGAAGGTATCGTCTACGTTGGTCACCCAATCGCGCATCGCCTCATTCAAGGCATCTTTCAGGGTTTTGGTACCGGAGGTGACCGGCACCACCTGGGCACCCAGCAACTTCATGCGGTACACATTGCTGGCCTGGCGCTCCATGTCCTCACTGCCCATATAGACAATGCACTCCAGGCCAAGACGTGCCGCCACCGTCGCCGTGGCTACACCGTGTTGACCCGCCCCAGTCTCGGCGATGATGCGCGTCTTGCCCATGCGCTTGGCTAAAAGCACCTGCCCGATGGTGTTGTTTACCTTGTGTGCACCAGTGTGATTCAAGTCTTCCCGCTTCAGGTAGAGCCGCGCACCACCTACTTTGGCAGTCAGGTGCTCGGCGAAATAAAGCGGCGTGGGACGGCCCACATAGTGGGCAAGATCGGCATGAAACTCCGCTTGAAACCGAGGATCGTCCTTGTACTTTTCATAGGCTATCCTCAAGGCCTCCACGGGACCGGCCAGAGTCTCGGCGATGAAGCGGCCACCGTAGGGGCCAAAATGCCCGGCCGCGTCGGGACATTGCCCGATAAGACGCTCTTGCGGGGTCTTATTGGAAAGCTGTGACACGATTGACTCCTCGCATGAAGGCAGCGATTAGCGCTGCGTCTTTAATGCCTTTCTCACGTTCCACACCGCCGCTTACATCGACAGCATAGGGCTGCACGGTACGTACCGCTGCCGCTACGTTAACGGGGTTCAAACCGCCGGCCAAAATGATAGGGGGGTGTTGTGCCCTCGGTTGTTCCGCTGGTTGTTTCCCTGGGATCAAAGCCCAGTCAAAAGCCCGGCCCGTGCCCCCCCGGCGCACCCGATCATGACTGTCCAGGAGAATGCCGCTGGCCGTCTCGAAGCGCGCCATCTCTTCGGCCACATCCACCCCGGCTTTGACCCCTATCGCTTTCACAAAAGGCACGCCGAAGGAGGCGCAGTACTCGGATGTTTCATCGCCATGAAATTGAAGGGTATCGATCGGCACCTCAGCCAGTACCTGTTCGACCCGCTGCGCAGATTCGTTCACGAATAAAGCGGCCCGTGACACAAACGGCGGCAACACCGCGCAAATCGCCCGCGCGATGGCCACGGACACCGCCCGTGGGCTAGCTGGATAAAAAACCAGCCCTATGGCATCGGCACCTGCCTGAGCGGCGGCTATAGCATCGCCCGGGCGGGTAAGGCCGCAGATCTTGACGCGAACACGCGGCGCACGGAGCCCCATCACCAAGCATCCATATCGAGCAGGGAGCGAACCATATCGCACTAACACCACTTATGGCAGAGCGAACGGCCATATACGGCAGAGCCGATAGCCACTGATGGGAGAACCGATGGCCGCCCGGCAACGCTCACCTACGATCACCAAGGGCAAAATTACCAAGGGCAAGATTACCAAAGGCAAAGAGGACTACAAGTGGCGGGTAGGGCAAAAGCATCCGGGTAGCGTACCTTCAGGAAATACAACCCGTCAGGCGGCGCGGTGATGCCACCGGCTGTACGGGTGCGGGAATCCAGGACTTCCTGCGCCCATCCTATGCCCTGCTCTCCAGTCCCGATGGCCATCAGTACTCCGGCGATATTGCGAACCATATGTTGCAAAAAAGCGTTCGCCTCGATCTCCATGACGACAAATTGGCCGCGGCGCTCCACACTACAAGAGAGGATCCGCCGCACCGCGGTCCGCGCCTGGCACCCCGATGCTCTATAAGCGCTGAAATCGTGCTCACCCACGAGCCGCTGCGCTGCCTCATGCATCCGCCACGCGTCGAGTTGCCTGTGGGTCCAGGTCACCTGCCCGGCAAGCGCAGCAGGGGGTGAACGCCGGTTCAAAATGAGATAGCGATAACATCTTGACAGGGCGCTAAAACGCGCATGAAAACAATCCGGCACTTGGTGCGCCCATACAACCGCTACATCATCAGGCAGTGACGAGTTGGTCCCCAGGACCCACGCGTGCAGTCGCCGTTTCGCGTCCGTGTCGAAATGGATCACCTGGCCGAGGCCATGCACGCGGGCATCAGTACGTCCCGCACACGTCGAACTCACCCGATGATTGGCCACCTTGGATAGCGCACGCTCCAATTCCGCTTGCACGGTAGGCGCCTGCCGTTGTCGCTCCCAACCGTGATAGGCGCTACCCCGGTACTCCACACCCAGCGCGATCCGCACTGTCACTATCCAAGATAACCGCTACCGCCAAGATAACCGCTATCGTGTCGGGGGCTCTTCGCTCAACCGCTGTTGAAGCACCGCAGCCGCGGTCTTGTGCACATCGCTGCCGTCCGCCAACACCTCATCAATGATCTCCTCGGCGGCTGCATTCTCGCCCATGGAGATATACTGCTCAGCCAGTTCCAACCGCGTTTGCATCTCGTCGATATCGTCCAGAGGTTCGGCCTCGGTCCCGATAACGAGCGTATTGGTATCCAAATATTCGTTCTCAAGGCCTCCATCGGCAGTGCCCAACCCCGCAATAGGCGCAGCTGGCCCATCAACACCGTGCTCCAACTGATCACCCATATCCAACTCGAGCGAGGACGCATCGAGCGCATCATCGTTCGAGATATACAGGCCCGAGTCTCCAGGGCCCGAGTCTCCAGGGCCGGAGACTACCGCTTCAAGCTCCAGTGCTCCCGGCAGTGCTTCTATATCGATCAATTCCTGCCCGCTTTGGAGAGGGTCGAAGTCGCTCAGGTCGAGATCCAAAATGTCGCCCTCAGCAACGGGTGCGGCCACCGCAGCCACAGTGGATGCAGCGGATGCCCCGGAAACTTGCACGGCGCCATCCCCTGGGACAGTATCCC